>Ga0316202_10000001_pt1:2500-3076799 | contig 3076799 bp, 3017 predicted proteins | sample 3monrhotite_MG_FD_204934 | JGI IMG/M metagenome (GOLD analysis project Ga0316202, IMG submission 204934) | Microbial mat bacterial communities from mineral coupon in-situ incubated in ocean water Damariscotta River, Maine, United States -... | ecosystem: Environmental > Aquatic...
CGTCGGCATCAGTTCTGTTTGTTTATGCCCGCACTGGGGACAGGTGATTGTGGAATGTGTCTGCGCCATCGCGTCAGAAATCCTTTGTCAGGTCCATACCGTCATACAACCCGGCAACCTCATCAGCGTATCCGTTGAACATAAGTGTGTCCTGGCGCTTGCTGAACAAGCCGCCCCCGATCCGCCTTTCGCTGGCTTGTGACCAGCGCGGATGGCTGACGGTTGGGTTCACGTTACTATAGAAGCCATATTCCCGCGCGTTCTGCATATTCCACGTCGCTTCGGGCTGAGTGTCGCTTAACGTGATGCGCACAATGGATTTGATGGATTTAAAGCCATACTTCCACGGCACCACCAGGCGCAGGGGCGCGCCGTTCTGATTTGGCAGTGCTTCGCCGTACAGGCCGGTTGCGATGAACGCGAGCGGGTGCATCGCTTCATCCAGGCGCAGACCTTCGCGATACGGCCAATCCAAAACCGCGCTGCGCTGCCCGCGCATTTCTTCGGGCCGCACGAGCGTTTCAAAGCCCACGTATTTTGCACCCGGCTGGACACCCGCCAAATTCAGCAGATCCGACAGCTGAAAACCATTCCAGGGGATGACCATTGACCAGGCTTCGACACAACGAAAGCGGTAGATGCGTTCTTCTATTGTCATCCGCGCCAGGATATCGCCCAGATCATAGGAACCGGGGCGATCAACCAGCCCGTCAATTTCGACAGCCCAGGGGTCTGTGGTTAGCGCCGAAGCATACTTTGCTGGGTCATCCTTGCCGGTCCCGAACTCATAAAAGTTATTGTAGGCGGTAATCTCGCGAAGGGTATTGGGGGTTTCATCCACCGAATACGCATTCGCGGCCAGCCCCGGATGTGCGATCGCGCCCAAAGCGGCCGCGCCGGCAGCCGCCATCAGCTGGCGGCGATTCATATAATCGGCCCTGGGGGTGATATCCGAATGTTTTAGGCTGCTCTTGAAACGATTACGCATATTGATCCTCTGCTCCCTTATCCAAACAATGATCTACGGGGCGCGATGGACAAAGCCAAAGCAACTTATCTCACGAAGATGTTTGCGGACTGTAACTTGGGTAAATCTTGTTCATGGGAACAGAACGGCCATCTGCCTGCATCACCCGCACATGGCGCCGGCGCATTTCACGCGGCTCGGCCACACCTACACTATGTGCGATGGTCTCAACCTCGTGGTTGATACCTTTGGCATAGGCCGCCACCTTTTCAAACTTCACTGCGGGGACCAGCCCTTTTTGCAGATGGGTGTCATGCGTCGTGATCCCGGTGGGGCAGGTGTTGCGGTTACACTTCATTGCCTGGATGCAGCCAAGGCTAAACATAAAGCCGCGCGCCGAGGTCACGAAATCCGCACCGGCGCAAAGGGCCCAGGCCACATCGCCGGGGTTTACCAGCTTGCCACTGGCGACGATCCGGATGCGATCATGCAGGCCCGCAGCATCACGCAGATCCGTGACAAGCGGCAGGGCTTCGCGGATCGGCATCCCCACCAGATCAATCAATGGCATTGGGGCCGCGCCTGTTCCACCTTCGCCGCCATCAATTGTAATGAAATCGGGGGCGGATGCGCTGCCGCGATGCACGATAAGATCAAACAGTTCGGCAATCGGTTCCAGCGCGCCAACCACGGTCTTGAAACCCACCGGCTTTCCTGTGACCGCGCGGATATGGCCGATCATATCCAGCAGTGCGCCCCAATCATCCACTTCTTTATGACGATTGGGGGACAAGCTGGGCTTTCCCTCGGGAATACCCCTGATCGCAGCGATTTCAGCCGACACTTTGGCACCGGGCAAAATACCGCCCTTGCCGGGCTTTGCCCCCTGCGCAAGCTTCAGCTCGAACATCTTTACCTGAGGATGCGCCGCAACCTCGCGAAGCTTTTCATCCGACAGCGCCCCTTCGCTGTCGCGCACCCCATATTTGGCGGTGCCAATCTGGAAAACGATGTCGCAGCCGCCCTCTAGATGATAGGGCGACAGGCCGCCCTCGCCTGTATTCATCCAGACTCCGGCCTTTTTCGCCCCCATACTCAGCGCCGTCACCGCCGGGCGCGACAGCGCGCCAAAACTCATGCCAGATATGTTGATGATCGACGGCGCAGAAAACGGCGTGCGCGTGCCCGCACCGATCACAAGCGGCCGGGTTGCAGCATACTGATTGTTCAAAGGGGGAAATGCAGAGTTCACGAAAATCGGCGTACCCACCACGTTCAGATTGCGGGTCGATCCGAAGGCAACGGTATTGCCCTGCCCCGCTGCGGCGCGTTCGATCCAATCACGTTGCGCGCGGTTAAAAGGCAATTCTTCGCGATCCATGGCAAAAAAGTACTGGCGAAAGAATTCGCCCAGCGAAATGAACAGATGCCTGAACCGCCCAATGACCGGGTAGTTGCGGCGCACCGCGTCACCCGCCTGCACCTTATCGACGATAAACAGCACCATCACCGCAGCCAGGCCCACCCCCATCACCAGAACGAACGCCAGTGCCAGAATTTCCAGAATCCAGATCGTATCCTGCATTGTCGCCCCTTTGCCCGATGTGCATCGCCTGCCGACCTCATCTTAACCACCGATATTGGCAGGGCCAGAACAGAATTGGGCGGGTCGTTTTTTGCGCTGCATATATATGTGTAAAAGCCCCGCCGGATTTCTCTGGCGGGGCTTTCTTATTCAGGGTGCATCTTTGTTAGTGAACGACAGCATCCTCTGGGGGGCGCCGGTTGGTATTGCCGACACGGTCCCCGATGATCAGGCCTTCAACGCCTGCAGTGACCGTGATCACGTCGCCGTCCATCACATCACCGGACAAAAGCATTTCGGCCAGTTGATCCTGCAAGGCGCGCTGAATCACGCGCTTCAGGGGGCGGGCGCCAAAGACGGGGTCATACCCTTCATCCGCCAGCCACTTGCGCGCAGCTTCATCCAGATCCAGCGAAATGTTGCGCCGGGCAAGACGTTTGGACAGAAGGCCAAGCTGGATATCTACAATGCCGTCCATGTCCGGCCGGCTTAGACGATCAAAGATGATCGTTTCGTCCAGACGGTTCAGGAACTCGGGGCGGAAATGGGCCCGCACCGCATCCATCACATCGCGCTTGGCGTCACTGGCATCCGCATTTTCAGGAAGCTGGCTAAGCGCCTGCGCCCCAAGGTTGCTGGTCAGGATGATCAGCGTTTGCTTGAAGTCCACGGTACGCCCCTGCCCATCGGTCAGAACGCCATCATCCAGAACCTGCAACAGAACGTTAAACACATCCGGGTGGGCCTTTTCGACTTCGTCAAACAAGATCACCTGATAAGGGCGGCGGCGCACAGCTTCTGTCAGGACGCCCCCCTCGTCATACCCTACATATCCCGGAGGCGCGCCGATCAGGCGGCTGACCGCATGCTTTTCCATGAACTCTGACATATCGATGCGCACCATCGCGCTGTCATCATCAAACAGGTATTCGGCCAGGGCCTTTGTCAGCTCCGTCTTACCCACGCCCGTTGGGCCCAGGAACAAAAAGCTGCCCAGCGGGCGGTTTTCATCATTCAGGCCCGCGCGGGCACGGCGCACTGCATTGGAAACCGCCGTCACGGCTGCGCGCTGGCCAATCACCCGCTTGCCAAGCTCTTCTTCCATGCGCAGCAGCTTGTCACGCTCGCCTTCCAGCATCTTGGATGTGGGGATGCCGGTCCAGCGCTCAACCACACTTGCGATCTGCGCGGGGCGAACGGCTTCTTCAACCATTACGTCGGCCTCTTGTGCTTCGGCTTCTTCCAGCTTTTGCTCAAGCCCCGGGATCACGCCATAAGAAAGCTCTCCGGCTTTTGCCAGGTTGCCTTCGCGCTTGGCGATGTCCAATTCGGCACGCGCGCGATCCAGCTGTTCCTTCAGCCCACGGGCGCCTTCAAGCTTGTCACGCTCTGCCTGCCACTTCGCGGTCATCGAGCCCGATTTTTCCTGCAAGCCGGCAAGCTCTTCTTCAAGTTTGCCCAGCCGATCCCTGGAGGCCTTGTCATCTTCCTTCTTAAGGGCCTCGGCCTCGATCTGCTTTTGCAGGATCTCGCGGTCCAGCGCGTCCAGCTCTTCAGGTTTGGAATCCACTTCCATACGCAGCCGGCTGGCGGCCTCATCCATCAGGTCGATGGCCTTATCCGGCAGGAAACGGTCCGTTATATAGCGATGGCTAAGCATCGCTGCGGAAACCAGCGCACTGTCTGCAATCCGTACACCGTGGTGCAGTTCATATTTCTCTTTAATACCGCGCAGAATTGAAACCGTGTCTTCGACCGTCGGCTCTTCCACCATCACAGGCTGGAACCGGCGGGCAAGGGCTGCGTCTTTTTCTACATACTTACGGTATTCATCCAGGGTGGTTGCACCAACACAATGCAGTTCACCACGCGCCAGGGCGGGTTTGATCAGGTTGGCGGCATCCATCGCGCCGTCTGATTTACCAGCGCCGACCAGGGTGTGCATCTCATCAATGAACAGAATAATCTCGCCAGCCGCATCGGTGACTTCGTTCAGAACGGCCTTCAGCCGCTCCTCAAATTCACCACGGTATTTCGCACCGGCGATCAATGCGCCCATATCCAGCGCCAGAAGCTTCTTGTTCTTCAGGCTTTCGGGGACGTCACCATTAATGATGCGCAGGGCCAGGCCCTCGGCGATCGCGGTTTTACCCACGCCCGGTTCACCGATCAAAACCGGGTTGTTCTTTGTGCGACGGCTAAGCACCTGCATGGTGCGGCGAATTTCTTCGTCACGCCCGATAATCGGGTCGATCTTGCCTTCCTCGGCGGCCTCGGTCAGGTCATGGGCATACTTATTCAATGCCTCATAACTGTCTTCGGCGCTGGCGCTGTCGGCGGTCCGCCCCTTGCGCACATCATTGATGGCGGTGTTCAGCTTTTGCGCTGTCACATCCCCGGCATCCAAGGCCTCTTTCGCTTTGGATTTCACGGCCGCAAGGGCCGTCAGAATACGTTCGACGGGAACGAAACTGTCACCGGCCTTTTTGGCAAGCTTTTCGGATTCGTCCAGCACCTTTCCGGTCTGGGAATCCAGATAGACCTGCCCGGCGTCACCTGTGACTTTCGGCATTTTTTCCAAGGCCGCGTCAACAGCTTCGCGCACGCGCTTTGCATCACCCCCGGCGCGCGTAATCAGGTTCGCGGCCATGCCTTCTTCGTCGTCCATTAGGGCTTTTAATATATGCTCGGGCGCAAGACGCTGATGGTTCTCGCGCATCGCAATCGTCTGGGCGGCCTGTACAAAGCCGCGCGACCGTTCCGTGAACTTCTCCAAGTTCATATCTCTCTCCTTCTAACAAGCGCCCAAATGCAGATGCCCGCCCGGCGGCACACCCTTTTATAGGCCTTGCAGTTCAGGTGGGTATTCGCGCCCCTCATGACAAGAGCGCGCCAGTGCGGTAATCTGCTGCACAAGCAGGAAGGAAAGACATGTCAAAGCTTGGCACGATCCGCGCAAACAGCACCTGGGGGCAGATCCTGGAAGGGCAGCCCCAACACGTTGGCATTGCGATACTGATGACAGCTGGCGCGATCTCGTTCCTGTCCTGCGCAGATGACGCGCCAAAGCTTCTTGGCCTGACCAGCGCACAATGGGCGGCAACCTCGATCGGGCTTGCGGTTATTCACCAGGTTATCGTCGCCTTCGTGTTTCGCCTGCAATTGCACCGCAACCTAATGAACCGGCTGTTTGGCGACAGCGCCATGCGCGTGTGGGCGGCCATCTTCATGCCCCTTCTTATCGCGCGCCCGCTGACCGTTTTCATGGCCGGGTGGGCCGATCCGGTGGCGATAACCACCTATCGCTGGGCTGAAATCGGGCTGGGCCTGGCGCTTCTCGCCCCATCTGTCTGGGCTTTATACTCTGTCATTGTGTATTTCACCCTGCCCCGTGCTTTGGGCGGCGATCATTTCCGGGACACCTATGTAGATATGCCAATGGTCAACAAAGGTGCCTTCGCATTCACCGGGAACGCAATGTATGGCCTGGCGTTCCTTGGCTTGTGGGCCATCGCATTATTATTCGGGTCATGGAACGCACTGATCGTGGCCCTGTTTCAGCAAAGCTATATCTGGGTGCATATGTATTGCACCGAAGCCCCGGACATGCGGCGCATTTACAGCACTGATGACGCTTGACCAATCCAGCGGCGATATCGCAGAAGGGCGCGATCACCGTAAAAGGAAACGCCCCATGTCTGATGACCGCCTGATTACCGCCCTTGATGTTCCAAATGCCCTTGCCGGGCTGAAACTGGCCGAAACGCTGGGTGACACGGTTGGTTTTTACAAAATCGGGCTGGGCATGCTGACAGGCGGCGGGCTGGCGTTGGCCAACGAACTTAAGTCAGAACAAGGAAAGCGTATTTTCCTTGATATGAAGCTGTTTGATATTGCCAATACGGTCGAAGCGGCAGTGCGCGGGCTGGCGCAGTTTGACCTGGATTTCCTGACCGTCCATGGGGACCCGCATGTTGTGCGGGCCGCAGCCGAAGGCAAAGGCGGCACCGACATGAAAATCCTGGCCGTGACGATCCTGACATCACTTGACCGCGCCGATCTGGACGAAGGGTTGATTAAGCCGGGCGACATTCAGGATCTTGTGCTGGAACGTGCTGCGCGCGCGATGGAGGCTGGCGCCGATGGTGTTATCGCCTCTCCGCAGGAAGCCGCGTTGGTTCGCGCCCTTCCCCAGGCGAAAGGAAAGCTAATCGTCACCCCGGGCGTGCGCCCTGCAGGGGCTGCACTGGGCGATCAAAAGCGGGTGGCCACCCCGGCGCAGGCGATCGCGGATGGGGCGGATCACATCGTGGTCGGGCGCCCGATCCGCAATGCGCCAGACCCACGCGCCGCGGCGCAGGCGATCCTGGAAGAACTGGCCGGGATCTAATCTTCGTTAATATCGCGGTCCCAGACCTTCACCTGCCCTTTGCGAATACCAAAGGCGCGGCGCATGACGATCCACGAAATCAGTGACACGACCGCAAAGACAACCAAAAGCCAAGGCAGGCTTGCCCCGATACCGACACCCATAAGAATGCCGACAACGGCGGCCCCCAGGGCGAACCCCAGAAAGATGAAACCTGGCGCCAAAACCTCAAGGATCGCCAGCCCTAACGCGGCGGCGATCCAGACCCACCAGATGTCCCAGATCATGACTTGCCTTTCAGCATTGTGAAGGCATCGGCAAACGCGTCCAGCGCGTTGGCGGGCAGCAATACCGTCTGGCGCCCTTCGCCAGCACCGACAGTGGCCAATGCTTCGACCTGCTTCAGTGCAACCTGATACTGTGCTGCTTCGATTCCATTTTCCTTGATGGCTTTGGCGACAACTTCGGTTGCATAAGCTTCGGCGTCTGCCTGAATGCGGCGCGCTTTCGCAAGTTGCTCGGCAGCATAAAGTTCGGCATCCGCGTTCAGCTCTACAGCCCTTTTCGTACCCTCGGCTTCGGTGACCTGGGCGCGGCGCGCGCGTTCAGCGTTCAACTGCTGCAGCATCGCTTCGCGGGTGGCCTGATCCAGGTTCACGTCCAGAATTTCCGCACGGGTCACTTCAATGCCCCAGTCGTCAACGGAATCGGCCACCTGTTGTTTGATTTTGGAAATCAGCTGCTGGCGGTTGGACTGAACTTCGTCCAGCTCCATCTCGCCAATTCCCGAACGCACGATCCCTGCAACTGTCGTGGCAATTGCAGCATCTACATCGCGGATACGGTAAACTGTCTTTTCAGGCTCAAGAATGCGATAAAACACGCTCGTTTCAACCTGCACCAATACGTTGTCTGACGTGATTGCATCCTGCGAGGCTGTCGGCAGCTGGCGTTCCAGAATTGACACCTTGTGGCGCACCCGATCCAGGAAAGGCACGATGAAGTTGATGCCGGGGCCAAGCACTTTTTGCAGGCGACCAAACCGTTCAACAACAAATTTTTCAGATTGGGGAACGATCCGAACCCCAAGAATAATGCACAGGATAACAAAGGCAGCCAACAGAAGCGGCACAATACTGGCGCCCAGAAATTGATTTAGTATGTCTTGATTATTCATGACTTTCCCCATCGATGCATTTTTTGTTCTATGGCCTTCATATTGGCGCCAAGGGCGCATTTTTCAAGGGAATTTCCGGCATCAGCCCCGGTATGACGCTTTCGCAATTTGTGCATCCGGATTGCATCAGCTATTTTGCCGGCATGCCTGCCCTTTGCCGCGATTGCCTGACCACATTTGACACTGGCGTGCGCTGCCCGTCCTGCGCAAGCCCGCGCATCGCTGCGCACCCAGAGTTGTTTAACCTGTCCATCGCCCATATGGATTGCGACGCTTTTTATGCGTCGGTCGAAAAACGCGACAACCCTGCGCTGGCAGATAAACCCGTGATCATTGGGGGCGGCAAGCGGGGCGTTGTTTCCACGGCGTGCTATGTGGCGCGCATTCGCGGTGTGCGTTCGGCCATGCCGATGTTTCAGGCACTTGCCCTTTGCCCCGATGCGGTGGTGATCCCGCCGCGCGGCGCACATTATGCCGCTGTTTCCAAACAAATCCGCGCGCTTATGGATGAGATGACACCGGCGATCGAACCCCTTTCTCTGGACGAGGCGTTCATCGATATGACCGGCACCGCCCAACTTCACGGAAAACCGCCCGCTGTCATGCTGGCCAGGCTGGTCAAGCGGATGGATGAAGAACTGGGAATAACCGGATCCGTCGGCCTTTCACACAATAAGTTCCTGGCCAAAGTGGCCTCGGATCTGGATAAACCACGCGGGTTTTCAGTGATTGGCAAGGCCGAGACCGCGGATTTTCTGCACGACAAACCTGTGCGCTTGATCTGGGGCGTGGGTCAGGCAACCCAATCTGCATTGGAAAAGGCAGGCATTCGCACCTTCACCGATCTGCTGCGCTGGGAACGGGAAGATCTTTCAGTTCGCTTTGGCACCATGGGCGACAGGCTTTGGCACCTGGCCCGGGGACAGGACCGGCGGCGCGTGTCGGCAAATGCGCCGGTCAAATCGATCTCAAATGAAACCACGTTTTTCGAAGACACTTCTAACCCGGACATCCTTGACGGGCACCTGTGGCGCTTGTCAGAAAAGGTTTCAGATCGCGCCAAGGCCCGCAACCTCGCCGGGCGCATCGTGACCGTCAAATTGAAACGTGCCAATCATACGGCCCTGTCGCGCCGCACCAGCCTAAGTGATTCCACCCAATCGGCTGATCGCATTTACAGAACCGCGCGCGCGCTGTTTGACATGGTGGGCGATCAGGGCCCGTTTCGCCTGATCGGGGTCGGGGTCAGTGATTTGGGGCCCGAAGGCGGCGCCGACCTGTCTGGCGACCTTTTAGATCCGCAGGCCCAGCAGCGGCGCAGCGCCGAACGCGCGACCGACAAGATTCGCGCCCGCTTTGGCGAAGGCGCGATCCTGAAAGGGCGTTCGATGCGCTGACCCGCAGTCGCGCCTATTCGGCGGCCAGGGGAAGTTCCGGGCGCCCGATATCCGCCAGCTCGGCCATGATTTGCGTCAGGGTATTGTGCAGGGCCTGGAAATTGCCGTTTGGCGTGATGGCCCGTTCGTCCATATAAAGCGCGCGGTCAATTTCAACCTGCACCACATGCTGTCCGCGCGCGGGGCGCCCATAATGCTGTGCCGTATACGCCCCGGCAAAAGGCTTGTTACGCGCCACCTGAAAACCCGCCCCTGAAAACGCAGCTTCGATGCGGTCCATCACGTCTTCGCCCGCCGCGGCGCCAAAACGGTCACCCAACACGATTTCCGGTTTTTTGCTTTTGCCTTTGCACAGGAAATCGATCGCCTCGTGAGGCATCGAGTGACAATCGATCAGGATTGCCTGGCCAAACAACCCCATGCTTTCATCAAGCAACGCCTGAAGTTTCCGATGATAAGGAAACCAGAATTCGCGCAGGCGCGTCTGCGCCTCGCCCAGCGGCATTTTCCCACGGTAGATTTCGCGCCCATTGGCCACCACGCGTGGAATCACCCCCAACCCGGAAGTGACGCGCGGGTTGCGCCCCGATTTTGCGATTCCCTTGATCAGCGCCGGGTCAAGTTCTTCTGCACCACGGTTCAGGTCCAGAAAAGCGCGCGGTGCATTGGCCGCCAGAAGTGGCGCGCCAAGATCTGGCGCGGCCGCGAACAGCTGATCGATGAAGGCGTCTTCAGATGTTCGGATCGTTTGCGCATCCAGAATTGAACGGCGCAGGAACGTGCGCGAATAATCGCGCCCGCTATGGGGCGAAGCAAACACCACACTGGTCGTGCGCGTTGGCGGTAGCGTGACAGTGTAAGGTGGTTTCAGCATGCGTTCTCCCTCCCCCCTATATAATGCCAATTATTATCCTGCCAAAAGCCCTTGAACAGATGAACGACTCCTTTTATAGACCAGCGGACCGGCGCGGGGTTTCCCGCGTCTTGTTCGTTTGGGTCTTGACCTGAATGTAGATATCGGGCGATTAGCTCAGCGGTAGAGCACTTCGTTGACATCGAAGGGGTCACTGGTTCGATCCCAGTATCGCCCACCATGAACCGCCCGAAAGGGCAACGGAATTTGACAAGGCGCGACGGCGCCGCGAAAGAAGGAGAAGGGCCATGAAAGTCCGCAACTCACTCCGCTCGCTGAAGAACCGGCACCGCGACTGTCGTGTCGTGCGCCGCAAAGGCCGCGTCTACGTCATCAACAAGACGCAGCGCCGCTTTAAGGCCCGTCAGGGTTAAGGCAGCAAGCGTACTTACGAAAAAGCCCGCCGGGGAAACTCGGCGGGCTTTTCGTGTTTCTTTCAGATTACCGGCCAGACAGTAGGCGCACCATCGTCTCTTGCGAAACAAATCCGGTCACCGGCATCTCACGCGCGCGCTGAAACTGGCGCAGCGCTTTGCGGGTCTGTTCCTCAAACTGCCCATCCACCGGGCCCGGGTTCAACCCAAAGGCGGCAAGGCGGTTTTCAACCAACAGCCGTGAAACAGAATTGCCTGCCACGCGCGCCTCTTCTGCCCGGGCGGCGGCCATGATTGCAGCCTGATCTTCGACACCCGCCAATTCGTCCAGTCGCGCCAGTGCGGCCTCGGCAAATGCGCCTTGCGGGTAGCGTTCCAGATACAGGCGATATCCCTCAACCGAATCTTCGGCTTCGACATCATCCCAGAAATTGCGTTCTTCCGCTTCAAGCTGCGTGCGCTTGGCCTGTTCGATCACACCAAGCCTGTCGTGGGCCAATTCTGAATACAGCCCGTCCGGGTATCTTTTTAAATAAGCGCGCAGCCCTGGTTCATCCCCGTTTCGCCCGGTTTCGCGCCAGTATACGGCATCAAGCCTTTCCTGTTCAGCGCGTCGGCGTGCGGCTTCGGCTTCCAGTTCACGGGCGCGTTGGGTCGCTGTCTGGTTCAGTGCGGCCAGCTGTGGGGCCGTCATGTAGCCGCTTGCGTCATACCCCGAGGCGCTTTGCCACTGGCGGATCGCGGCCCGTGATCCACGCCCAAAGATGCCATCAATCCCGCGCGGGTCGTACCCCAGAATGGAAAGGCCGCGTTGGATATCGCGCCGCTGATCGCGTGAAAGGCCAAGGGCGGTTTCGGCCATGCGTGCCTTGCGTTCGGGCGCGCTTTTGATGTCTTCAATCGCCGCGCGTGCGTCATCCGTATGGGGGCCCGTCGGATAACGCTCCAGATACGATTCATAAGCCTGAAGGGACGCGAGCGCCTGAACGACCTGCCAAAAATCCACCTCGTCGCCCTGCGATGGTTCAGCTTGCGGGGCAACTTCGGCCTCTGGCAGAAACGCCACGTGATCTGACATGAACCCGGTTGCTACAACCCCATGCGGCGGGTTCTTCAGCGCAGTGGCAAGGCCAGCGCCTTTCTGCAAAATGGTTTCACTGCTCAGGCGCACCACGCCGTCTATCGGGCCACTGATCAATGTGACGCCCTGTGGGGCCGACACCCCGGACACACCTGAAACCACGCCCCGGCCCAGTGTTATTTCGCGCCCCGACGGGGCGATCATAACGACAGCCTGGCCAGGATGCTCTGCCGCGGCATCAAGAATTGGGCCCAAAGGCACGGCGCTGGCGCCAACCGACAAATCCGAAGGCCCGTCGGCATAGCGCGTCAAAAGCCAGGTTTGCGACCGGGTGGAAACCACATGGCCAGCCAACAACACAAAAACCCTGTCACCGTCCTGTGCGGCGGCGCGGAACTGTTCCACCAGGTTCCAGCTTTCTTCGGCATTCAGGTTCAGGCCCGAGAAAACCCGAAAACCTTTGGCTTGCAGGGTTGGCAGCAAAAATTGCGTCTGTGCGGCCGAAGCGGCATCGCTGATGGTGCGATAGTCGCTTCCGGTCAGGACAAGCGCTGCGTCTTCGGCTTCGGCTGCCAGGGCGGTCATCGACAAGGCACTTCCCAGCGCGATCCCTTTGATTATGGTGCGCATGGTTTTCCCTTTTCGACTGATGAAACGTTAATCGTAACTGCGGGTATCTTCGATGACTTTTCCGTCGTTGGGAAGGCTTCCCTTTTCCACAATCTCGATCTGCGCTTTCATCTTCAGGGTTTCGATCACTGATTTCTCGAAGCGCCCGGTGTCTGTGGCATCGGTTTCGACACGCACAACCATGACATCCGTTTCGCCGTCACGCGCTGCAATCACGCGGGCGCGCGAAACTTCTTCGTGTTTGGCCACGAAATCGGCAACCTGTTCAGGGCGCACGAACATGCCCTTAATCTTTGTCGTCTGATCAGCGCGCCCCATCCAGCCCTTTATGCGCAAATTGGTGCGCCCACAGGGGCTTTCGCCCGCCATCACGGCCGACAAGTCGCCCGTTGCAAAACGGATCAGGGGGTAATCCGGGTTCAAGGTTGTCACCACAACTTCGCCAACTTCGCCGGGTTGAACCGGATCGCCAGTGCCGGGGCGAACGATCTCGACGATCACGCCTTCGTCGACGATCATGCCCTCCATCGCCGGGCTTTCATGCGCGATATTGCCCAGATCGGCGGTTGCGTAATTTTGCAGACATGTGATTCCACGGTCGGCGTATTCCTGCCGCAGAGATGGGAAAAGTGCGCCACCCCCGACGGCCGCCTTGGTGATGGATAGCTTCACGCCATCCTTTTCGGCCCGATCCAGAATCACCTTCAGATAATCCGGGGTGCCGGCATATGCGGTCGTGCCAATGTCATGGGCCGCGCGCACCTGAAGTTCTGTCTGCCCGGTTCCGGCGGGAACGATCGCAGCACCAACTGCCCGCGCGCCGTTTTCAAAGATCATGCCGGCAGGCGTCAGGTGATATCCAAAACAGTTCTGAACGATGTCGCCTTTTCCAATTCCACAGGCATGCAAAAAACGCCCGATGCGCCACCAGTCATGCCCGGCCCCGCCCGGTTCATAAATCGGGCCGGGAGACTGGAAAATATGTGCAAACCCCGATGCCGGCAGCGCGGCATAGCCGCCAAGCGGGCCATTTGCCGCCTGCGCTTTTCCGATCTCGGATTTGCGCAGAACGGGCAGCGCGGCAAGGGACGCGGGTGACGTAACGGCGCTGGCGTCAAAACCGGCAAGCCCGGAGCCATACCCGGCCAAGGCTTGTGCGCGGGCAATCTGTGCGGGCAAAGCCGCAGCTAAACCTGCCGCGCGTTCATCGGCTGAACGTGTTTCCAGGGCGTCAAAAAACTTGGACATCGAATTAACCCTTTCGTGACGGGGCGTTTTAGATTTGAGATTTGCCCGCGTCGCATTTCGCGTAAAATGGCAGAAAACCTCAGGACACCGCACATTGATTGAATGAAGCAGTGAAATACGTGACCCGAAACAGCCCGCATTTCACCGCGTATCAAAAGACGTTTGCATTAGGCCAGCCAGCGTTTCCGGCGGCGGTAGGAACGTACATCGCGAAAGGATTTGCGCCCTTCGTCTGACACACCAAGGTAGAATTCCTTCACGTCCGGGTTTTCGCGCAAATCGGCGGCGGGGCCGTCCATCACAACGCGCCCGGATTCCAGGATGTATCCGTAATGCGCAAAACGCAGGGCGACGTTTGTGTTTTGCTCGGCCAGAAGGAAGGTCGCGCCTTCCTTTTCGTTCAGGTTCTTCACGATGGTGAAGATCTCTTCGACCAGCTGAGGCGCCAGACCCATGGAAGGTTCGTCCAGAAGGATCGTTTCGGGCCGTGACATCAATGCGCGGCCAATGGCGATCATCTGCTGTTCGCCGCCGGATGTGTACCCGGCCTGGGATTTGCGACGCTCTTTCAGACGGGGGAAATAGGAATAAACAAGCTCCAGATCAGCATCGATTGCGCCCCGGCCGTCGGACCTTGTATAGGCGCCGGTCATCAGGTTTTCTTCGACTGTAAGGTGCTCAAAACAGTGGCGGCCTTCCATCACCTGGATAACGCCGCGCTTCACCAGTTCAGATGGCGTGCGCTCGGCAATCGGCTCTCCACGATAGGTGATTGTGCCCTTGGTCACTTCACCGCGTTCAGAATGCAGAAGGTTTGACACGGCCTTCAACGTCGTGGTTTTTCCCGCGCCGTTGCCACCCAGCAGGGCGGTGATACCGCCTTTGGGTACTTTCAGGCTCACGCCTTTCAACACAAGGATCACGTGATTGTAGATCACCTCGATATTGTTGACCTCCAGAAGGGTCTCGGTCTTTCCGGCGTCGAGCATCGTTGTCGTCCCGTGTGAGTTTCACTGTGTCAGTCCGGGCCCTAAGGCCCGAACCGTTATTTTTTGATCGTCAGATCAGTTGCAGCGCTCGGAAATGTTGTTTTCCGCGGCGTATGCTGCACTGTCAGCTGCGATCAGCGGGCCGATCACGTCTGCATCAGGTGCGATGTAGTCTGTGATCTGGTTCCAGGTCTGGCTGGACGCATCCCACTGCTGAACCATGCCAAGGCCGTCGCCGCCATGGTTTTCACAGGTAACCTGGAACGCCGGGCCAAAGCCGCCCAGACCAAGTGCGGTCATCTTGTCGGCGGACATGTCCAGAGCTTCCATACCATCACGCATCATCGCAGGTGTGATCTGTGCCACGCCGTGGATGCCTTGTGCGGTTTTAGCGGCTTCAACAGCCAGCATCGCAGCATAAAGACCCCGGTTGTACAGAACCGTACCTGCACTGTCGCCAGCGCCGGCAGCTTTACCAGCGTCGTAAACGTATTTCTGCAGATCGCCATAGATCGGGAAATCGTTACCCGGCGCATGCATGTTCAGCGCCTTGTAGCCATTGCCTGCGTCGCCAACCGGCTTCACATCATTTTCAGAACCGGACCACCAGATGCCGATGAAGTTTTCCATCGGGAAACGGATGTTCGCAGCTTCCTGAATAGCAACCTGGTTCATCACGCCCCAGCCCCACATCAGGACATAGTCAGGCTTTTCACGACGAATTTGCAGCCACTGCGATTTCTGCTCCTGACCAGGGTGGTCAACGGGCAGAAGGGTCAGTTCAAAGCCATGCTTCGCGGCCAGCTCTTCCAGAGTGCGGATAGGTTCCTTGCCGTAGGCAGAGTTGTGGTAGACCAGCGCAACTTTTTTGCCTGCGATGTCACCACCGTTCAGATCCAGGATGTGCTTGATCGCGATAGACGCGCCGTTCCAGTAGTTGGTCGGGTAGTTGAAGATCCACTCAAACACTTTACCGTTGGCAGCCGATGTCCGGCCGTAACCCATCGAGTGTACTGGAATACCGTCAGCCGTGGCTTTCGGGATCAGCTGGTAGGTGATGCCCGTTGAAAGCGGCTGGTAAACCAGCGCGCCGGCGCCTTTTGTGGATTCATAGCACTCAACACCCTTTTCGGTGTTGTAGCCTGTTTCACATTCCAGAAGCTGCGCCGCAACGCCACCAATACCGCCATCGCGTTCGTTGACGAGTGTCAGATAGTCTGCATAGCCGTCAGCAAACGGAATGCCGTTGGCCGCATATGGGCCAGTCCGGTAGCTCAACGATGGGAAAACGAGGTCCGCAAGGACCGGGCTTGCCATCGTAAGAGCTGCGGCTGTCACCGCTGCTAGTTTCTTCAAATTCATTTGCTTTCCTCCCTAGGTTTGCAAAGTTATCGCGCCCGTCTTCAGACAGCGAATTCAGAATACCCTACCCTAGTGCGGGAAGGGCCAAAGCCTCAGTTTTTCTTTTGTTAGCCGCCACAGCTGTGCCAACCCGTGCGGCTCTACGATCAGGAACACGATGATAAGGCCACCGACGATCATGAATTCCAGGTGCGCAGCCAGGTCTGTTGCCCAGCCAAAACCACCCACCAAAACGTTTTTCAAAAGCACTGGCAGAAGCACCATAAAGGCGGCCCCGGCAATGCTGCCAAAGATGGACCCCAGCCCACCGATGATGATCATGAACAGAATAAGGAAACTTTTCTGGATGCCGAATGCCTCGCCCACCTCAACCGCGCCAAGATAGACGCTGAAGAACAGTGCGCCCGCGATACCGATGAAGAAAGACGATACCGCAAAGGCCGTCAGTTTGGCCTTCAGTGGGTTCACGCCGATAATCTCGGCCGCGATATCCATATCCCGGATCGCCATCCATGTGCGCCCAGTCGAACTGCGTGTCAGGTTGCGCGCCACCCAGGCGACCAGAAACACGAAGATCAGGCAAAACAGGTATTTCGCCCAGGCTTCGGTATGCGGCCCGGTTACAACGATCCCAAAGGCCGTGCGCTCGGGCGCGTTGATCTGGCCCGAGGCGGAGTAGTTATAAAACCACTGAACCTTGTTAAACAGCCAGACCAGAAAGAACTGCGCGGCCAGTGTTGCCACGGCCAGGTAGAACCCTTTGATGCGCAAACTGGGAAGGCCGAACAAAACCCCCACAATTGACGTGATTACACCGGCAATCAGGACGTGGAAAAAGATGTTCACATCGGGAAATGCCGTCATCAGTTTATAAACGGAATAGGCACCCACCGCCATGAAACCACCTGTTCCCAGCGAAACCTGGCCCGCATATCCGGTAAGGATATTCAGCCCAAGCGCTGCGATCACGTAGATCAGCAGTGGTACGAACACAGCGTTCGCCCAATAGTCATTCACAACAAACGGGATGACCAGAAGTGCGATCGCGGCAACCACATAGTATCCCCAGCGGTCAAACTTGATCGGGAAGGTCTGACTGTCCTCGCGGTAGGACGTCTTAAAGTCTCCGGCTTCGCGGTAAAGCATCAGATATTTCCCCTTGCGAGTTTCAGGTAGGTGAAGGTGCCCGTCAGCATCGAAAGGCCGGCCACCAGCACATAGGGAACCGTGTAAGCCGTTGCGTCAAAAGGTTCGGTCAGCGCCAGGTATCCGAAAATCCAGAATGCGAACCAGGCGATAACACAGGAGATTGAACAGAATTTCACGGTCACACCCTCTCGATTATTTTCTCGCCGAACAGGCCCTGCGGCCGGAAGACAAGGAAGAGAAGGGCCAGAACGTAGGCAAACCAGTTTTCGGTTGCGCCACCGATCAGGGGGCCGACAGTGAATTCAAACAGTTTCTCGCCAACGCCGATAATCAAGCCGCCAACGATAGCACCGGGAATGGACGTAAAGCCGCCAAGCATCAGAACCGGCAGGGCCTTCAGTGCGATCAGCGAAAGGCTGAACTGAACACCGGATTTCGCGCCCCACATGATCCCCGCGACCAGGGCAACAAAGCCCGCGATCGACCAGACAAGAACCCAGATGAACCGCAGGCTGATCCCGACGGAAAGTGCAGCCTGATGGTCATCCGCAACCGCGCGCAATGCCCGGCCTTGCTTGGAATACTGGCTGAAGATTGTTAGCGAAATCACCAGAAGTGCGGCAACAACGGCGGCGACGATATCCAGCTTATCAATGAAGAAGCCATAAAACCCGTCTCCGCCCAGCCATGCGGTGTTTTCTTCGATCCAGAAGCTGCCACCTTGCGGCAATCCAACATCCAGTTTCTTAATGTCTGCGCCCCACATCAGGTCTCCGAAACCTTCCATGAAATAGGCCAGGCCGATGGTTGCCATAAACAGGATGATGTCAGGCTGGTTGACCAAATGTTTCAGGATGTAGCGTTCAACAATCACGGCGAAAACGACCATCACCCCAAGCGCCAGCAGGATGGATAGAACCGCTGGAACGTGCCAGCCGAAATGGTGAATTTCAGTTCCAAAAACCGCGTTTATCAGGTGTGAAAATGGCACCTGCCCGTTTTGGATACCCACCAGGGTCATCGCCGCGAACAGCGCCATAACACCCTGAGCATAGTTGAAAATGCCCGAGGCTTTGAAAATCAGAACAAAGCCCAGCGCCACAAGTGCATAAAGCACGCCGGCCATCAGGCCGTTCAGCGTGACCTCGACTGCGTAGAGGAATTGGTCAGGCATTGGTCACGCCTCCGTTTGCTTTTTCAGGCGCCCAGGCAAGAACGTGCATGTAGGCATTTGGCGAAAACTTAGTCATGTGCGACCCCCAGGTAGGCATCGATCACATCCTGGTTGTTGCGCACCTCATCTGGCGTGCCGTCACCGATCTTCTTGCCGTAATCCATCACGACAACCCGGTCGGACAAATCCATCACCACGCCCATGTCATGTTCAATCAGCGCGATTGTGGTGCCAAACTCATCGTTCACATCCAGAATAAAGCGGGACATGTCCTCTTTTTCTTCGACGTTCATGCCGGCCATCGGTTCGTCCAGCAACAAAAGCTTAGGTTCCGCCGCCAGCGCGCGCGCCAGTTCGACCCGCTTTTTCAGGCCGTAGGGCAGGCGCCCCACCGGGGTTTTCCGGATCGCCTGAATTTCAAGGAAGTCGATGACCTTTTCGACCTTTTCGCGGTTTTCAAATTCTTCCTTCTCGGCCTTACCCCACCACAATGCCTGCGAAAGCATCGAGCTTTTCATATGGGTCAGCCGGCCGGTCATGACGTTGTCCAGTACGCTCATCCCTTCGAACAGGGCGATGTTTTGGAACGTGCGGGCGATGCCCTGGTTGGCAACCTGATAAGGCCGCATCGTCGGGCGTTTTTCGCCGTGAAACCAGACTTCGCCTTCCTGAGGATGATAAAACCCGCTGATCACATTCAGCATCGAAGATTTACCGGCGCCGTTCGGCCCGATAATGGCGCGAATTTCGCCTTCACGGATGTCAAAGCTGATGTCTTTAATCGCGACCACACCACCAAAGCGAAGCGTGATATTCTTCATCTCCATGACAACGCCGCCAATGGTGCGGCCGTCTTCGGTGACGTAGCTGTCGGCACTCATGTCGTTCATTCCGCCGCCATCCCCTGTTTGCTGTCAGCCATCACCGCATCTTTGATTTCCAGTGTCGCGGAAATCTTGCCTTTGCGGCCGTCTTCGTAAGTGACTTCGGTCTCGGTGTAGATTTCGCCGGATCCGTCGTATAGCGCGCCGATCAGGTCGGCGAATTTTTCTTCGACAATCCGGCGGCGCACTTTGCGGGTCCGGGTCATTTCACCGTCATCCGCATCAAGCTCTTTGTGCAGGATCAGAAAGCGGCGTACCTGACAGCCCGACAACATCGGATCATCGGCAATAGAACGGTTCACTTCTTCAACATGGGCCTGAAGTGTCGCAAAGACATCCGGATGCCCGGCCAGTTCCTGATAAGAACCATACGCAATGTTGTGGCGTTCAGCCCAGTTTCCGACGGCAGTCAGATCAATGTTCAAAAAGGCGGTGCAATAGTCGCGACCCGCCCCAAAGACCACGGCCTCCAGAATGTTCGGGAAAAATTTAAGCTTGTTTTCCACATACTTAGGCGCAAACAAACGGCCATCGGCCATCTGGCCCACATCCTTGGCGCGATCGATAATGCGCAGATGCCCGGAGCCTTCTTCGATAAAGCCCGCGTCGCCTGTGGCAACCCAGCCTTCAGCGTCCTTGGTGTCTGCGGTGCTTTCAGGGTTCTTGTAATACTCTACAAATGTGCCCGGTGAACGATAGAAAATCTCGCCGTTGTCTTCGATTTTCAGCTCGACCCCAGGCGCAGGTACGCCAACCGTGTCGGCGCGCACTTCGCCATCTGGCTGCACGGTGATAAACACCGTCGCTTCTGTCTGGCCATAAAGCTGCTTCAGGTTGATACCCAGCGAGCGGTAGAATTCGAAAATCTCTGGCCCGATGGCCTCACCAGCCGTGTAGCCCACGCGAACCCGTGAGAAACCCAACGAGTTTTTCAGCGGGCCGTAGACCATCAGCTCGCCCAGCATGTATTTCAAACGGTCCCAGCCGCCGACGGGATTACCGTCCAGTATTGCCGGGCCAACCTTCTTTGCATGTGCCATGAAGTAGTGGAACATACGCTTCTTGAAATTGCCGGCGTCTTCCATCCGGATCATCACGTTTGTCAGCTGCGTTTCAAACACGCGTGGTGGGGCAAAATAATACGTCGGCCCAATCTCACGCAGGTCCGTCATCATCGTGTCGGCGCTTTCCGGGCAGTTCGTGCAGAAGCCCGTCCAGTACGCCTGCCCAACCGAAAAGATGAAGTCGCCAACCCATGCCATAGGCAGATAGGCCAGAATATCGTCTTCTTTTCTCAGGTGATCGAACTCTGACGAGTTCTTGGCGCTTTCAATGATATTGCGGTTCGACAAAACCACACCCTTGGGGCGCCCGGTGGTGCCGGATGTGTAAAGCATGACGCAGGTGCTGTCATAAGTCTGCTCGGCCTCGCGGGCCGCAAGTTCATGTTCCAGGCGATGGTGCGAAACGCGGCCCTCTTCCTGAATGTCATGGAACCAGTGCAGATGCTCGTGGTCGTATTTGCGCATGCCGCGCTTGTCGTAATAAATCACATGTTCGATGTGCTTGATCGTGTCCTGCACCTCGATCACTTTGTCGACCTGTTCCTGATCGCCACAGATCACGAAGCGCGCGCCGCAGTGATCCAGCACATAAGTCATCTCATCCGCAACAGCGTCCTGATACAAAGGGACGGGCACGCCGCCAACCATTTGCGCCGCGACCATCGCCCAGTACAGGGATGGGCGGTTGCGCCCGATGATGGCAACGTGGTCACCACGCTCCAGGCCCAGGGCAAGCAACCCCAGGGCAAGGTTGCGGATTTCCTCGGACGTTTCCGCCCAGGTCCAGCTTTGCCAAATCCCGAATTCTTTTTCACGATAGGCTGGGCGAGAGCCAAATTCCTTCGCGTTCCGCGCCAAAAGCGCGGGAACGGATACAAACGCGCCTGAAGGGGCTTGTTCTTGTGCCAACTATTTTCCTCCCACCGCCGGTCAATCCGGCGCCCATGATCGCTGAAGCGATTCTTAGTCCCGCAACCCTGACAATATTTTTCTCTAGGTCAAAGGTTTCTGCACTTTTTCTCAATTCTAACGAATTGTTACCAGCGGCTGGAATTTGCAGCGGGGCCTTTTCCTAACGGGTTCCCGATGCTAGCGAGAGGTCAAGGAGGCGGCGTTTTGCCCCAGAACAACCCCGATACAGAGGCCCTGACACAGGCGGGCCTGAACCTGATTCAACAGGCGTTGTCGATTTATGACAGCGATCTGCGGCTGGCCGTAGCAAACCGCCCGTTCAAGGAAATGTTCGATCTGCCTGCAGAACTGGTCACCCCGGGGGCCCATTTTTCGGATACCATCCGCTACCTTTTAGAACGGGGGGAATACGGCGACCTGGAAGACCCGGATTCTTTCCTGCAGGACCGCATCGACCAGGCGAAGGCGTTTGAGCCACATTATGTGGAACGCACCCGCGCGAATGGCCGTATGATTTCTATCGAAGGCAGCCCGCTGGCCCAAGGCGGGTGGGTCGCCGTTTATACCGACATTACCAGCATCAAGCGGCAAGAGCAGCTGTTGCACGCGCGCTCGGCCGAACTGTCAGGGCAGGTTTTGGCCCATTCCGTGCAGCTGGCCCAGACCAACCGTGAACTTGCCGCGACCAACGCCGCCCTAGAGGAAGCCAAACGCCAGCTGACCGAAATGGAAAGCCGCGCGCGCATGACGGCAGAAATGATGCCGGCGCATATTGCCCGCCTCGCGCCGAACCGATGTTATACCTATTCAAACCGGCGCCTAAGCTCGATCATCCCCGGCCGGCCGTCAAACCTGCTGGGGCTTCACGCCCGCGAAGCATTGGGGGACGAGGTTTATGGAAAGATCGAACCCTACCTGAACCGCGCATTCGCCGGCGAGGCAAGTGTATTTGAGGTAACCCACTCCAGTTCAGGCCGCCGCCTTCGCGTGGCCTTCACACCAGACAACGAAGGCGCCGGTATCAGCGGCGTCTACATCCTATCCACTGACGTTACAGAAGAAACTCAGGCCCGCGCGGCCCTGACGCAGACCCGCAAACGCGAATTGGCAGCCCAGCTGACCAGCGGGATGGCGCATGACTTTTCAAACCTGTTAACCATCATTCTGGGCATGCAAAGCAGCCTTTCGCAGATGGATTTGCCCGAAAAGGCCCGCAGCTTGGTAGACGCCACAACCGGCGCCGCCAGACGGGGCGGCACGTTTCTGGACAGGATCGCCTCTATTTCAGGCCACCGGGAAATTCGGCCAGAGCCTACGAATATCGCCGCTTTGGTCCTTGAAACCGTAACCCTTGCCACCCCGACGCTGCCTGATGGCGTATCTCTGGTCACCGAAATAGATGACCTTCCCGGATCTGTCCTTCTGGATCCGGGTGCATTGCAGGACGGGCTTTTGAACCTGATCCTGAATGCCAAAGATGCCATCGCCAACAACGCCGGTGAAATCAAACTTTCCGCGCGCCTGATCCGCGAAACCTGGCTGGAGCTAAAGGTTTCAGATACAGGCCCGGGGTTTGGCGAGCATGCATTGGAACACGCACTGGACCCTTTCTTCACAACAAAAGGCGGCGAAGGGTCGGGGCTGGGTCTGGCTATGGTCTATGACCAGACGAAACTAAGCGGCGGCCACGTGCGCCTGGCAAACAACGAAACCGGGGCGGTGGTCACGCTTCGTCTTCCGCTGCGCCTGGCAGGCAAACCCACGACCCCTCGGCTTATCCTGTTGATCGAAGACTCCCCGGACATTCGCACCAGTGTGCGCGAAATGCTGACCGGAATGGGCCATCAGGTCATCGAAGCAGCAAGCGCGGAAGAGGCCGAAGGCCTGGTTGAAATTGATGGTATCGGGCTGATCCTGTCAGATATCATGCTGGAAGGTCGTGAAACCGGCGATGCGTTTTTGGCGCGTATGCGTCAGGGCGGCCTTTTGGCACCTGCCTGCCTGATGACATCCCTGCCCCCGGATGATACCCGCCGCGCAAACACCGGGTTTTCCGTAATCGCCAAACCTTTTTCATCCCGCCAGCTTGCAGCATTTCTGGCGCAGGAGCTTGCGACATGACACAGCCACTGGTTGCCATTCTGGATGACGAGCCGCAAATCCGGCACATGCTTTCCGACGCGCTGCAAGAGGCAGGGTTTCGCACTGCTTCGTTTTCGCGCGCAACTGAGTTTGAGGCAGCGCTTAAAAAGATGTCACCCGATGTCTGCCTGGTTGATCTTGGATTGCCAGATAAAGACGGTCTTACACTGGTGCATCGCCTGGCGCTGGAATCAGGCGCATCTATCATCATCATATCGGGCCGCGCACAGGTTCAGGACCGGGTGACAGGGCTGGAGCTGGGCGCGGACGACTACATTATCAAACCGTTTGAACCGGCCGAGGTTGTGGCCCGCGTGCGCGCACGCCTTCGCCAGGGAAAAACCAGCGGGGCGGCGTCAAGCACGGCGTATTTCGCCGGCTGGACCGCGCATTTCGATCGCTACGTTCTAGAAGATGAAAGCGGCGGCGAGACCGCCTTTTCCCACGCCGAGGGCGAAGTCCTAAGGCTGTTTCTTGATGCGCCGAAGCGCCTGATCTCGCGCGCACAAATGCAAGAGATCCTTGGTGGCGTCGCCGGTGAAAGCTTTGACCGGGCGATGGATGTGCGCATCTCTCGCCTGCGCACCAAACTTCGTGAAGACCCCAAAAACCCCCGGCTGATCAAAACGATTTACGGCGCCGGGTACATTTTTCTGGGGGATGTTCGTTGGGGGTGACCACACCCTGCCCCAGAACATCACTAAGCTCAAATATCAGAACTGGCCTGTAATGCCGTCTGCGGCCGCGATGGGCCGAAAAACCGAATTTGAGCAAATTACCCAAAGCGCTTCGGGTAAAGAAACGATTAAAGAAAGTCCCTTTCGCCCTTGAAAATCAGGGGTTCTGCCTTGTTTTCTGTTTCTTGAATTAGAAAAACACGATATGTAGATATGCTTAAATCTGAAGAATTCAGATAAAAAAACGCGCTTACGGAAGATAGAATCTTGTTCGGTACGCAATCAAAATACTATTGGCACCTGATCTATATCGGCGTGTTTTGCCTTTCCGCCGGCTTCGCGCTTTTCGCGTGGAGGACAACGTCCCACGCGATTCAGTCTGACTTTGAAAAAGTGGCCGAGGCCAGTCTTCAGCACAACATTGAAGTTCTGAAGTCCCGGTTTGAAAGTGGCCTCGTGCGCACCCTTCAAACCGCACACGGAATTGCCGCTATCGTCTCGACAGAGCCGCGGATGCCGCAGGAAAAATTCTCAAACCTGACGTCTCACCTGACCGCCAAAGCCCCGGCTATAAGCGTGGTGTTCAGCGCGCCTGATCTTGTTGTCAGCCATGTTTACCCTGAGGGGGGAAACAAAGGCTCCCTTGGCCTGGATCTGCGTGATTTTCCCGACCAGATGCGTGCGATAGAACTGGCAAGAACCGCGGATGACTCGGTATTGCTTGGCCCTGTTGATTTACTTCAGGGCGGGCGCGGGTTTCTTTCCGCAACCTCGATTCACGTAACCACCCCCCTAACAAACGCGCCGTCAATTTGGGGAAGCCTCGTCGCCGAAGTGGACGTACGACAACTTCTGCAGAACGCCGGTTTTTTTGACCCCAACGCCGAATTTGAAGCTGCGATCCGAAGCCGCACCGCCGAAGGTAACTTTAGCCCGGTATTCTTTGGATCGGGCGGCATCCTGAAGGAAACCCCGCTTTACATCGATGTGGATGTACCAGGGGGTGATTGGCAGATTGCGGCCATTCCAAGTGGTGGTTGGGTTGCAGAACCCGATTACATGGGTCTGGTCCTGTTCCGCTTCAGGGTCGGAAGTGTCGTATTCATTTTTATCGTCATGCTGGCAACCAGGCTGGCCCAGCTACGCCTGCGGGCAGAACGTCGGCTGCACAACGCCATTAACTCCCTTGATGATGGGTTTGCCTTTTTTGATGAAAAAGACAGGCTGGTCCTGTGCAACCAGAAATACCGCGAATATTATGACCTTCCGGCAGACCTACTTTCCCGCGGAACGCGGTTTGAAAGCATCGCACGCGAAGGGCTGGTGCGCGGTCAGTTCCCCGATGCCGCCGGGCACGAAGAAGAATGGCTTGCCGGATACCTTGCCACCCACCGCGCCGCAGAAACTTCGTTTGAGCAGAATCTGGCAGATGGCCGCTGCCTGAAAATCGCGGAATCCCGCACGCCCGATGGTGGCACCGTGGGTTATCAGGTGGATGTCACCGAACTAAAAACCGCGATAGATCAGGCGAAACAGGCCAGCCTGGCGAAGTCCGAGTTTCTGAGCGTCATGAGCCACGAACTGCGGACCCCCTTAACCGTAATCCTGGGTTTCACATCCTTCTTTTCGTCACCTGAAGTTCTGTCGTCATTCCAAAGGCTTAAAACGCTCACTGAAAACCCGCCGCTGGACCCCAGCGCGCTGGCCGATCAACTTGACGAATTGCGCAAAGAGGTTTCCGGCTACGGCGAAAAGGTCGGGAAATCCGGCCGGCACCTTTTGACGCTGATCAATGACATGCTCGACCTTTCAAAGATCGAGGCCGACAAAATGGAAATCAGGATACAGCCCACGCCTGTGGGCCCGATCCTGTCTTCGATCATGGATGAATTTAAGCCTTCCGCCGAAAGTAAGGGGCTGGCCCTGACCTGCGAAACCAGCCGCGAAGTTGTTTGCGCCGATGGGCTGCGCCTGAAACAGATGTTGATCAATCTGGTCGGCAATGCGCTAAAGTTCACACAAACCGGAAGCATCAATATCCAAACAAAACGGCAGGGCGATTTTGTCGAATTTCTGGTTACCGATACAGGCTGTGGCATCCCCGACAACGAACAGGCGTTTGTTTTTGAACGTTTCAGGCAGGTCGATGCATCCGCTACGCGCAAAGCGGGCGGTACCGGCCTTGGCCTGGCGATCACCAAACGGTTTGCAGAACTTCATGGCGGGGAGGTTGCTGTAAAAAGCACCCCCGGCGAAGGCAGCACCTTCAGCTTCACCATCCCTGCGGCAGATCCTAACACCTGACCCGTGCGGTTACTGGGCGGCCAAACCGTCGCCCGCCCGCTCGACCCGAACCGCTGAAAACTTCACTTCGGCGATTTTTCCGTAAGGGTCCAGGGCCGGGTTTGTCAGGATATTCGCGGCCGCTTCGACATAGGCGAAGGGAAGGAAAACCATATCCTCGGCCATCGCCGTATCTGCACGCGCCATAACGGTGACAGAGCCGCGGCGCGTTGTCAGACGCACCATGCCCCCCGGCTCGACACCCAGCCGGCGAAGTGTGGCAGGGTTTAGTGAACAGTTTGCCTCCGGCTCCAGTGCATCAAGCACCGTTGCGCGCCGCGTCATTGACCCGGTATGCCAATGTTCCAGCTGGCGCCCGGTGGTCAGCACCATTGGGTAATCCGCATCAGGCGTTTCCGCAGGCGGCAGGATACCGGCAGGTGTAAACCGCGCGCGTCCATCCGGGCGTGGGAAACCGTCGCCAAACACAATCGCCTGCCCCGGATCTTCGGGTGACAGTGACGGGTAGGTCACCGCGTTTTCCTGTTCCAGCCGCGCCCAGGTGATGTTGTTCAAGCTTCCCATCAATCTGGTCATTTCGGCGAAAACATCCGACGCGCCGGAATAATTCCAGTTCAGGCCCAGACGCTTGGCCAGCTCCACGGTAATCCACCAATCTTCACGCGCCTCGCCGGGTGGGGGTACGGCCGGGCGCGCCAACTGCACCTGCCGGTTGGTGTTTGTCACCGTGCCCGCCTTTTCGGCAAACGCCGTGGCTGGCAGGATGACATCGGCGAAGTTCGCGGTTTCGGTCAGGAAGATATCCTGACTGACCAGAAACTCCATGCCAGCCAGCGCTTCGCGCACATGGGTAACATCCGGGTCAGACATCGCGGGGTTTTCGCCCAGGATATACATGCCCTTGATATCACCGGCATGCGCGGCATTCATGATTTCAACAACCGTCAGCCCCGGTTGCGCATTCAGGTTCTGAGTGCCCCATTCCTGTTCGAAACGCGCCCGTTGGTCTGCGTCTTTCACGGATTTGTAATCAGGCAGGAACATCGGGATAAGGCCGGCATCCGAAGCACCTTGCACGTTGTTTTGGCCGCGAAGCGGATGCAGCCCGGTGCCGGGGCGCCCGACATTTCCTGTCATCAGCGCAAGGCTGATAAGGCAGCGCGCGTTGTCAGTTCCGTGGGTGTGCTGACTGACCCCCATGCCCCAGAAAATCATGCCCGCCTTGCCAGCCGCGAAATCACGGGCCACGCGGCGCAATGTTTCGGCGTCAATTCCACAGGTTTTCGCCATATCCTCGGGCGCGAAATTCTTCAGGTGCTCTTTCATCGCGCCCCAGTTTTCCGTGAACTGGTCGATATATGCCTGATCGTACAGGCCTTCCTGGGCAATGACATGCATGATCGCATTCAGCATGCTGACATCCGCGCCTGGCCGAAACTGAAGCATATGGGTGGCAAAACGTTTCAGCGCCTGGCCACGGGGATCCATGACAATCAGCTTGCCGCCCCTTTTCACCAACTGCTTGAAATATGTCGCGGCGACCGGATGGTTTTCGATTGGGTTGGAGCCGATAACGATCGCCACATCCGCGTTTTCAACTTCGTTAAACGTGGCTGTAACCGCGCCCGACCCAACATTTTCCAGCAGCGCCGACACCGAAGACGCATGGCAAAGGCGGGTGCAGTGATCAACGTTATTGTGGCCAAAACCCGCGCGGATCAGTTTTTGGAAAAGATACGCTTCTTCGTTGGTGCATTTTGCACTTCCGAAACCAGAAACAGCTTCGCCGCCATGGGTGTCCCGCAATTTCGCCAGGCCGTTTGCGGCGGCATCCAGCGCCTCTTCCCAGGATGCTTCGCGAAAATGGGTCAGCGGGTTGCCGGGATCAACGTTCAGGCCCTTTGCTGGCGCGTCGTCACGCCGGATCAAAGGTTTTGTCAGGCGATGCGGGTGGTTGATGTAGTCAAACCCGAACCGGCCTTTCACGCACAGGCGCCCTTCGTTCGCGGGGCCATTGATGCCCTCGACATAGGTGACCTTGTCATCCTTGATTTTCAGGCTGATCTGACAGCCCACACCGCAAAACGGGCAAATGCTTTCGACGGCGCGATCAAAATCCGCGCTGTCGCTGGCCACGTTGGCTGGCAGCAAGGCACCTGTCGGGCAGGCCTGCACGCATTCTCCGCACGCCACACAGGTGCTGGCGCCCATCGGGTCGTCCAGATCAAAACGCGGATACGCATCATGCCCCCGCCCGGCCATGCCAATCACATCATTGACCTGTACTTCGCGGCAGGCGCGCACACACAGCCCGCATTGAATACAGGCATCCAGGTTGACCTGCATCGCCACATGGCTGTCATCCAGCAGCGGAATGCGCCCTTCTTCCAGCTTGGGAAAGCGGCTTTCACTGATGCCCTGCTGTTCGGCCATATCCCACAAGTGGCTGGAGCGATCGTGCGCCTCGGGCTGTGCCGGCTGGTCTGCCAACAAAAGCTCCACCACCATTTTCTGCGCGGTTTTCACCCGGGCATTCTGGGTGTTTACCACCATCCCTTCGCAAGCCGGGCGAACGCAGGACGCGGCCAGCGCCCTTTCGCCTTCAACTTCGACCACACAGGCACGGCAGTTTCCATCGGCACGGTATCCCGGTGAATCCTTGTGGCAAAGATGCGGAATATCTTTGCCCTGCCGCTTGGCGACATCCCAAATCGTTTCGCCGTCACGGGCCGAAACCTCGCGCCCATCCAGGGTGAATTTGATAGTGTCGGACATAGGCTGCCTCCCAGCGCGCTTCGCCCTAGTATACAACATGCAGCGCCATTGGTCAGTCTTCTAATCCCGACAAAACGTCCCCCTTTTGCGCCAGCCGGCACTGCCCACAGAAATTTCAGGATGACCTGCACCTGACACACCTTCGAAATTTCCATTCTAAAAGACATCCACCCTTTCCCCCCACGCCAAGCTGGACTAGCAAGACTACAGAGGAGGCGCCCATGTCACACGTCACACTGATCCGTCACGGACAGGCCCAAACCGGGGCCACGGATGAAGCCGGATATGACAGCCTATCAGATCTTGGCCGCCAGCAGGCCCGCTGGCTGGGCGAACATTTCAGCGCAACCGACGAACAGTTTCAGCGCGTCTACTGCGGCTCGCTGACACGCCACCAGCAGACGGCAGATGAAATGGGGGCCGCAAGCCACGCCGAGGTCATCATTGATCCGCGCCTGAACGAGGTTGAATACTTCGATCTTTCGCAAAAAATGCACGCCCAGTACGGCCTGCCCGTTCCCGACAGCCGCGACGGGTTCATTGAACACCTGCCGCTGGTCTTCACCGCCTGGCAAGACGGCAAGATCGAAGATGCCTCAGAAACTTTCCACGATTTTCAATCCCGCGTGGACGAAGCTTTACACGAAATTTCTGCCGGTGAAGGGCGCGCGCTGGTCGTCACCTCTGGTGGGTTGATCGGTATGGCAACCCGCGTGGCAATGGGCCTGGAGCTGGGTGCTTTCGCGCGCCTTTGCCTGGCTATCATGAACACATCGGTGCATCGGATGCATCCCATCGGCGCTGGCTTGACCTTGACGCAATTCAACGCCATCCCACATCTTGAACAACGCGCGCGTCAACATGCGCAGACCTACATCTGAGGAAACCGGGTATGACACATCTTTGGGTCCGCGCCGAACAGCGCCTGAACGAAGATCGGGTTGGGCTGACGCCTGAAGGCGCAAAAGCTTTGCTGGAAAAAGGTATTCAGGTCACGATCGAGGAAAGCAGCGTCCGCGCCATACCGATTGAAGAATACCGCGCCGCAGGGTGCGAAATTGCGCCCGAAAATACCTGGCCCGACGCCCCGCAGGACGCCATAATATTTGGCCTGAAGGAACTGCCAGAGGACGCCAGCCCGCTGACCCACCGCCACATCATGTTTGGCCACGCCTTCAAGGGCCAACATTCTGGCAAGGCCCTTCTGGAACGCTTTAAGGCAGGCAAAGGCACGCTTTACGATCTGGAATACCTGGTGGATGAAACCGGGCGGCGGGTTGCGGCCTTTGGCTATTGGGCGGGATACGCGGGCGCGGCGGTGACGCTGAAAGCCTGGGCTGCCCAACAGGATGGGGGGCTTTGTGCACCAGTCGCCGCCTACCCTGGCAAGGCCGCCCTGCTGGACGACCTGGCCAAAGAACTGGACGCGACCGGAAAACCGCGCCCACGGGCGATCGTGATCGGCGCGCTTGGGCGCGTTGGGTCCGGCGCGGCGGATTTATGCGAGGAAATGGGCGTACAGGTCACCAAATGGGATATGGATGAAACCGCCAGCGGCGGGCCCTTCCCGGAAATCCTGGCCCATGATCTGTTCCTCAACTGCATATTTGCCCGCCCCGGCACGCCTGTTTTTGTTCCGAAATCCGCACTTGATACAGACCGCCGGCTCAGCGCCATTGGCGACGTCGCTTGCGACCCTGACAGCGATTACAACCCGGTGCCGGTGTATGACCGCGCGACAACATGGGATGCCCCTGTTTTGCGTGTTCACGATGATCCTGTTCTGGATGTCATGGCGATCGACAACCTGCCTTCGATGTTGCCTGTCGAAAGCTCGCTGGATTACGCAGCCCAGCTCTTGCCATCGCTGCTGACACTGGACAATCTGTCCTCTGGCGTTTGGGGGCGGGCGCAAGCCACCTTCGAAACACATATTAAGGGAGTGTAAGGTATGATGATCCATTGGTGCGGCACGGGCCTTTCCGCCATCCCAGGCCTTCGCAGGCTTATTGAATCCGGCCACAAGGTGACCGTCTGGAACCGCACGGTTGAAAAGGCGAACGAAGCTGTGGGTGATCTGACACAGGACATCCGCGCCTTTGACATCGACGCCCTGGGCGACACCCTTGAAGCTGGCGATCTGGTCGTTTCGATGCTGCCCGGTGACTGGCATGTGCCCCTTGCAAAGCTAAGCATCGAAAAGAAGGCCCATTTCGTTTCCTCCAGCTATATCGCCCCTGAAATGCGGGCCCTGGACAGCGCCGCCAAAGAGGCCGGCGTGACACTGGTGAACGAGGTCGGGCTGGACCCGGGAATCGACCATTTGATGGCGCATTGGCTGGTGGCGGATTACCGGGCATCTGCGGCATTTGATGCCCAGAATGCCCTGTCCTTCAAATCCTATTGTGGCGGTGTGCCGAAACACGCCAATCCCTTTCGCTACAAATTCTCATGGTCGCCTCTTGGGGTTCTAAAGGCGCTGCGGTCGCCCTCAAAATCCATCAGGGAATTTGACCCGCTTGATGTTTCGCGCCCCTGGGACGCCATTTCAAGCTACACGGCACCACTGCCATCACCCGAGGCGTTCGAGGTTTATCCGAACCGTGATTCCATTCCCTTTATGGAAGACTACAAGTTCGCCCCCGAATGGCCGGTTCGTGAATTTGTACGCGGCACCCTGCGCCTGAACGGCTGGGCCGATGCCTGGGCCGATGTCTTTAGCGAAATTGAAACCCTGCAAGGCGACGCAGGCGAAGCGCGATTGAAAGAAATGTCTGATCAGTTCTGGGCCGAAAACGCCTATGACGAGGGCGAGCCTGACCGGGTAATCCTTTGCGTCGATCTGAAGGCGGAAAAAGACGGCGCGACGGCCTATCACAAAACCTACACGATGGACGCCTGGGGTGACGAAAACGGCACCGCAATGGCCCGTTTGGTTTCGATCCCGGTGTCTCTGGCTGTCGAAGCGGTGTTGAACGGTGAGATCGCAAGTGGCGTCAGCGCTGCACCGTCAGACCCGAAACTGGTAGACCGCTGGATGACCGAAATAGATCGGCTTGCCCAACACCTTCAGATTGTTGACCACCTCGCCTAAGGGGGAATTTCCCCCGGCGCACTACAAGATGCCTTCACCGGCATCTTCGAGTGAGATGTTCAAAGCTTCCAACCCGGATTCCAGATAATCCGACAAAAGAGGCATGCCCAAAAGGTAGTTTTCGGTCGGCGCGCTTGCCTCGGCCTTGGCTGTTGCGATCGCTTCTTCCAGATCCGAGGCATCAAACGTATCGCGCCCGATCCATGCAAGCGCGACCAGGCTGGCCTTTTCGTCGTTGTTCAGGCCGGCGATATACTGGCGCAACTCGGACTCGGTGCCATCAGAAGACCGGCTTTCAAGGATAGAATCGGAATCGGCTTCGTCACCTGGCGTGTCCCAACGGGCCACTTTCACGTCTAACTCGCGTGCTCGCAAAATGACGCGGGCGACTTTCCTGGGGCTGATTTCCAGCATGCGCGTTATCCTTTCTGTCGGATCTGAACGGTGTTCATTCTGCGCCACATCTGACTGGGGAACAAGATAAAGCTACACCTTTGTCAGGGGTACGATATGTGGCTCTTCGCCTTCGTGGGAGACTTCCTCGAAATCAAAATTGTCGAGTTTCGCCGCGCGTTTGCCTGCGCGTTCCGCAGCGGTGGTTATGCCTTCAAGATCAGCGCGCGCCTGCCCGAAATGCGTGTTCAGCTTGTCCACGCGTTCGGCCACAAGCTCTACATCCCGGTGCAGGTGGCGCAGGGTCTTGCGAATGGCACCTGCCTGTTCGCGCATGCGTGCATCTTTCAGGATTGCGCGCATCGTGTTCAGTGTAGCCATGCAGGTGGTGGGTGAAACGATCCAGACGCGGGCATCAAACCCTTCGCGCACCAGTTCCGGGTAATTGGCGTGCAATTCGGCGTACACAGCTTCGGACGGCAGGAACATCAGCGCGCCGTCGGCGGTTTCGCCCTCAAGGATGTACTTTTCGCTGATCGCCTTGATGTGCCCTTTAACGGCCACGCGCATCGCTTTTGATGCCTCGTTCGTTTCCCACTGGGTATCTGCGCGACGCAGCTGTTCATAAGCTTCCAGCGGAAATTTCGAATCGATCACGATGGGGCCTGGCGGGTTGGGCAGGTGAATCAGGCAATCGGCCCTTTTGCCGTTCGAAAGCGTGGCCTGAAAAGAATAGCTGTCTGATGGCAGCGCCTTTGAGACGATGTCATTCAGCTGAATTTCACCAAATGCACCGCGCGTCTGCTTGTTTGACAGTATATCCTGAAGGCTCAGAACATCGCCGGACAGGCGGGTGATGTTTTCCTGCGCCTTGTCGATGGTTGCCAGACGTTCCTGCAACTGCGTCAGGGACTGGGTGGTCTTCACAGAACTGCCCTGCAGCGTTTCCTTCATCCGGTCCTGCATTTCAGACAAAGCGCGCGCCGATTTCATGGCGTTGTCGTGCAGGCGATCATGCATCTGCTGTTGCACGGCAGCCAGCCGGGCCTCCATCGTCTGGATCACCTGCGCCTGGGCGTTCGCCTGCGCATCCGATACAGACCGAAGGCCGCCAGACAACTGATCCTGCCCGGACCCCAGAACCTGAACCGCCTGCCCCAGCCCGCCCATCTGGCGCGCCAGATCTTCGGCCAAACGCGCAGAGCGCCCGGCCCTGCGGACCGATGCAACCAACAGGACAAGCATCAAAACCGCGAAAATGCCGCCCAGGGCAGCTGCGATGACAATGGGGTTTCCCAATGCATAGGTCTGATCACCAACCTGGATCATGTGCGCCCAAACAACCTTTCGATATCGCTTAGTTTCAATTCCACATACGTGGGGCGGCCATGATTACACTGGCCGGAATGCGGTGTCGCCTCCATTTCGCGCAGAAGTGCGTTCATTTCCTCGGCACGCATCCAGCGGCCCGAACGGATTGAACCGTGGCAGGCCACGCGCGACAATACGGCCTCGATCCGGGCCTGCACGGTCTGGCTGTCGCCCAGATCCGCCAGCTCATCCAGAATATCGCTGATCATCGCGCCAGCATTGACCTGGCCCAGTATGGCCGGGGTTTCACGCACAGCTATGGCAGAGCCCCCAAAGGGTTCGATCATCAGGCCCAGGCGGCCAAGATCTTCTGAGACCTCCATCAACCGGGCCGTATCACCGGCTGAAAGCTCAACAATTTCGGGAATCAGCAAAGCCTGCGACGCAACGCCGTTTTCCGCCATCTGGCGCTTCAGCTTTTCATAGACAAGGCGTTCATGCGCGGCATGCTGATCAACGATAACAATGCCTGCTTCGGTTTGGGCGATGATATAGTTTTCATGCACCTGCGCGCGCGCCGCACCCAGGGGATAATCAGCCTCTTCCACAGGGGCATCACTGGCGCTTTCTTCGACCCGCCCAAAGGTTGCCGGCATATCCGCAAAACCGGGCGTCGGGGCTTCATATGGCACATGCATCGCACCGGGGCTTTGGCGATCCATCTGGTAAACCCGTGCCGGGCCCGCGGGTTCGGGCCGCATTGCCCCCAATGTGGCACCTGCCACCGTGGTCGATGCACGGTGCCCGGCACCGGCCAGCGCGTGGCGCAGCCCCGACACGATAAGGCCCCGCGCAATGCCCGGATCGCGAAACCGTACCTCAGATTTCGCCGGGTGCACGTTCACATCCACAAGCTGCGGATCGCACGTCAGAAACAGCGCAGCCGCCGGGTGGCGATCACGCGAAAGGAAATCAAAATACGCCGCGCGCAATGCCCCTGTTAAAAGCTTGTCGCGCACCGGGCGGCCATTCACGAAAAGGAATTGCGCCACCGCTGCGCCGCGCGAATAGGTTGGAAGGGCCGCAAAACCCGTTAGCGTCAAACCTTCACGTTCAGCATCTATCGCAATTGCATTTTCAGAAAACTCGCGCCCCAGGATGCTGGCAAGCCGCCCGCGCAGCGCATCAAACATATCCCCGGTTTGCGGGTCGGCCCGAAAGGTGATCCGCCCCTGCCCGCCCCCTGACACATCGCGCAGCGTGAACGCGACATGGGGTTCTGCCATGGCTAGCCTTTTCACCACATCCGTAATCGCCTGTGCCTCGGCCCGGTCAGTGCGCATAAACTTCAGGCGCGCGGGCGTGGCAAAAAACAGATCGCGTAATTCGACAACGCTACCTTCGGACAGGGCCGCGGGGCGCGCGGGCTCCATCTGGCCGCCCGATACCCTGATCGTCGCCGCATCTTCACCCTGCACGCGGCTGGTGATCGTCAGACGCCCGACCGCCCCCAGGGATGGCAGGGCCTCGCCCCGAAACCCAAAGGTGTGAATGTTCAGAAGGTCAGAGCCATCGATCTTTGAGGTCGCGTGGCGTGACAACGCCAAAGGCAAATCATCCACCGATATCCCGCAGCCATTGTCTGCAACGCGGATCAGGGTTTTGCCCCCGTCTGCATAAGAAATATCAACGCGGCTCGCCCCGGCGTCTAATGCGTTCTCAACCAGCTCTTTTACAGCCGAAGCAGGCCGCTCCACCACTTCACCCGCTGCGATCCGGTTGATCGAAGCGTCGTCAAGCTGACGGATAACAGGACGATCCTGGCTTATCTGGGGGCGGCTTTCGGGCATACCACAAAACTTAGCATGCCCCGTCCCGATTCGACCAGTTGTGATTACTTGCCGGTTTCCACACCCACGGGCTGCCCAACAACCACGAAATGCAAGGCATCGGGGCGGTAAACGCGGGCTGCAACCCGGTTTGCTTCTTGCAGGGTAACTGCGTTGATCCTGTCATTGCGGGTTGCGATATAGTCAATCGGCAAGCCCTGCATCTGCATGCCCACCATGATCCGGGCAATCGGCCCATTCCCGTCAAACCGCAAAGGGTAGGCACCTGTCAGGTAGGTTTGGGCGTCTTTCAGCTCCTTCGCGGTGATCCCCTGTGTGGCCAGTTTCGCCCATTGCGCACGTATAACATCAAGCGTTTGCGCCATTCGCTCATTCGCGCTGGCAACAAACCCGATGACCATTTCACTCAGGTCCATCGGCACAAGGTATGTGTTGACCCCATAGGTCAGGCCCCGTTTTTCCCGCACTTCCTGCATCAGGCGCGAGTTAAAGTTGCCGCCCCCCATGATTTGGTTAACCACATAGGCCGCAAAGAAATCAGGGTCGTCGCGCGTAATCCCGGCATGGCCGAATTTCGCAACGGATTGTGGCGTTTCAAATGGAACAACCGTAACACCGCCACCCAGACCAAAGGCCACTGTGTCAGACTGCGGCGCTCCGGTTTCAGGCAAGTCTGAAAACAACCTGTCCATCAGGGCGCCCAGTTCCTGGGCGGTGATATCGCCAACGGCGGCCAGATAAATACGGTCCCGCGCGATCGCACCTGAATAGGCGTTCACAATATCCTGGCGCGTCAGGGCGGTGACAGTGTCGACCGTGCCACTGCTGTCAGACCCGTAAGGATGATCGCCAAAGGCAAGCCCGTCAAAGGTGCTGCCGGCAATGGCATTAGGGTCTGTAGCGCGTGATCTTATGTGGGAAAGAACCTGGCCGCGCACCCGTTCTATCGCATCATCATCGAACCGTGGGGCAGACAGCGCGCTTTTAAGCAACGCCACGGCCGCCGGGCGATTTTCTGTCAAAAACTGCGCCGAAACCGTCAGCGCATCATCATAGGCGCCAAAGGAATAGGAGGCCGCAAGCGCCTCTCGGGCAGCGGCGAAACTTCGGGCATCAAGGTCTCCGGCACCCTCTTCGATCAGGCCGGTCATAAGGTTGGTCGCCCCACGTTTTCCAGGGGCATCCAGCGATGTGCCCCCACGAAACCGGATTTCCAATGCCGTGAAGGGAATTGCGTGTTCTTCCACCAGCCAGGCATTCACCCCCCCGGGCGAGGTGACCTTTTGTATCGCCACTTCGCCATACGTGGGCACCGCCAGGAAAATCAGGGCAGCGAAGGCCGCTATCAAACGCGTCATTGCATCACCTCTCCATTTTCCGGGGTCAGCCAACCTGTCACCGATCGGCGCGTATCCAGCATCTGCACCGCTGCGTCCATCACATCCGCCGGCGTAACCGCCTGAAGAACGTCGGGCCAAGCCTGAACATCTTGGACCGTCAGGCCAGAGGTCAGCGCGCGCCCATAGGTATCGGCCAGCGCGCTGACACCATCAAGTTTGTATATTTCAGCGGCGCGAATCTGCATCTTGATTCGTTCAAAATGCGCCGGGTCGATGCCATCCTGAAGGAACTGTTCCAACACCCGGTCCAGGGCCGTTTCGACCTGGCGCAAGGTGACCCCCTGCGCGGGCACCACGACGAAACTGAAATCCGTATCATCCAGCGAGGTGGCGGAATAGCTCGCGCCTGTGTAGACGGCGATTTTTTCGTCAAACTCCAAAGCATTGCCCAAAACCGAAGTCGCACCGGACCCACCCAGAAGGTTTGCCAGATAGACCAGGGCCGCCGCCTGCGCCTGCGCGCCGGAATCACGCTCGGGCGCCAGGTACATTCGCGTCATATACGGCTGAGAAACACGGGCGTCGGCCATGACAAGGCGCCGCGCCGCGCGCTGAGTCGGCTCTGCCGGACGGGCACGAACGGGCAAATCCCGTGTCGGCGCGACCGCCCCGTAATATTCCTGCGCCAGGGTTCGCACCTTATCGGGCGTAACATCACCAGCAACGATCAGCACCGCATCGTTCGGCGCATAGAACCTGCTGTAATATGCCAGCGCATCAGCGCGCGTCAGGTTTTCGGCCTCGTGGCGCCATCCGATAACCGGAATGCCGTAGCGGTGATTCATGTAAAGGGCCGCGCGCAGCTGTTCACGAAACAACGCGTTGGGGTCATTGTCTGTCCGCTGCGCCCTTTCTTCCAGAATCACATCGCGTTCCGTTGCGATGTCATCTGGTGAAAGCTTTAGGCCGCGCATCCGGTCGGCCTCCATCTGCATCATCAGGCCCAGACGGTCAGCGGCAACACGCTGGAAATACGCCGTAAAATCATATGAGGTGAAGGCGTTATCCGCGCCGCCATTTGCAGCCACAACGCGGCTGAACTCCCCTGCCTCCATGTTGTCCGTGGCCTTGAACAAAAGGTGTTCCAGAAAATGCGCAACACCTGACACACCGGGCTGTTCGTCCGCCGCACCGGCGCGGTACCAAACCATATGCACAACGACAGGGGCGCGGTGATCTTCCACAACGACAACCTGCATCCCGTTGTCCAATGTGAAATCAGTCACGGTATCAGCCCGCGCCGCGCCACTGGCCAGAACCACCAGAGTTGTCAGTGAAACGATAAATCTTCGCATGGAATCCTCACAGGTTGTCAAACCAACCTACGCCAAGCGGCGAACCCTGCAAGACTGGCAAGCGGGATTGTGAACGCTTTAATGCGAAATACTTAGCCGGCGGGATCGGGCGGTACGGCTGGCGTCCAGATGCCCAGACGGCGGAACCTTTCCAGTTCCTGATACTGGTCCAGCGCCATGCGCTTGTAGGCCTTGAAATAGACGCTCACGTTAAACAGGCGTTCAAGCACACGGCCATTGTTGTCGCGACGCCATTCAAGGTCCGCCGCCGCCAGATCGGCGCGAATGGTTGGCGAAACGCCATAACGCGACGCGTGTGAAACCAACGCACCTTCGCCAGCGCGAATGCCAGATTGGGTCAGGCGCTCGGGGTTACCGCCCAGCGCGGCGACAGCATCCTGGCGCGGCGTCGGATCCGTAATATTTGTTCCGCCCGGCGTCGGAATCGGCAGGGACGAAATATCTTCGGGCTGCTGAAGCGCCTTTGGGGGAAGAATCGCGAATTCATCGGGGCCGGATGTCGTGCTTGCCAGATTCATCAGACGCGGCGCACGATCACTACAGGCGGCCAACGCGAAAACCGCGGCCATCACCAGAGCAACTTTGCCAAAAGCGATCCGCATTGCAGACTCCTTCACCCATATTCTACAGTTCTTTACCGCATCTGACCGGGCGCGTCACGGGGTCTTCTTATTGCCGGAAAAAACAACCAGCCCCAACGCCCCCGCAAATACGCCTATATCCGCAACATTGAAGGCAAAGGGGTTGTTAAAGCCACAGCACGACATGTTCAGAAAATCCGCAACGGCCCCGTAGATCAGGCGATCCACCACATTTCCCAATGCCCCGCCGACCATCAATCCGGCGCTGATCTGCCCAACCAGCCCCATTTCTTCACGCCGGACCCAAAGAACCACCCAGCCCGAGATCAAAACCGCCACGCCGATCAATATCCAGCGGCCAGCATCACCCTGAGCACTTAGAAGTCCGAAGTTGATTCCCTGATTCCAGGCCATTCGAAAATTCAGGAAGGGGGGGAAAACCTCGATCGCGCCAAGCGCGCGCAGGTTCATAAGGTGGACAACCACGTATTTGCTGATCTGGTCCAACGCAAAGACCAGCGCAGCGATATATGTCATCCACCTCATCAAAACCTCCTAGTGGCGGAAATGGCGCATGCCGGTAAACACCATGGCAAGCCCGGCTTCGTCAGCCGCCGCGATCACTTCGTCATCACGCATGGACCCACCGGGTTGAATCACGCATGTCGCCCCTGCGGCCGCAGCTTCCAGCAACCCGTCGGGGAAGGGGAAGAACGCATCCGATGCAACGGCCGAACCTTTGGCCAGGCTTTCGGGCAGGCCCAATGCCTTTGCCATACGATCTGCTTTGATCGCAGCAATATTGGCACTGTCAACGCGGCTCATCTGCCCGGCGCCTACCCCAACAGTTGCGCCGTCCTTAACATAGACGATCGCGTTGGATTTAACGTGCTTGCCTACTTTCCAGGCGAAAAGAAGGTCCTGCATCTGGGCCTGGCTTGGCGCGATCTTGGTTACAACCTTCAGGTCATCAAGGTCGATGAACCCGTTGTCTTTATCCTGAAACAGCAACCCGCCTGAAACCTGGCGCACGGTTGTGCCGGCCGCTTTTGGGTCGGGCAGGCCATCTGTTGTCAAAAGCCGCAGGTTCTTTTTGGCGGCAAAAATCTCACGCGCCTCATCCGAAGCACCGGGCGCGATGACAACTTCCGTGAAGATGCCAGTAATCTCGCGTGCCGTATCCGCATCCAGTGGCTGGTTCAGGGCGATGATGCCACCAAAGGCCGATGTGCGGTCACAGTCAAACGCCGCCTTGTAGGCCTCCAGCTGCGATGCGCCACGCGCCACGCCGCACGGATTGGCGTGTTTGATGATTGCACAGGCCGGGCCGTCTGCGGGGTCAAATTCTGCCACCAGTTCAAACGCCGCGTCGGTATCATTGATGTTGTTATAGGAAAGTTCTTTGCCCTGATGTTGCGTCGCGGTTGCCACGCCGGGGCGCGCCGAACCGTCAACATAAAAGGCCGCTTTTTGATGCGGGTTTTCGCCATACCGCAGCGTTTGGGCAAGCGTGCCTGCCACTGCGCGACGGCGCGGCGCATCCAGCCCCAGCGCGCCAGCCATCCAGTTTGACACTGCCGCGTCATAGGCCGCCGTGCGCGCATAGGCGCGCTGCGCCAGCTTTTTGCGAAACTTCGGGCAGGTCGCACCATCGTGCTGATCCATATCCCCCAACAACTTTTCGTAGTCCGCAACATCAACAACGACGTTTACAAAGGCGTGGTTTTTGGCAGCCGCGCGGATCATGGCGGGCCCGCCAATGTCGATATTTTCGATACAGGTATCGTAATCGGCCCCGGCCGCAACCGTTGCTTCAAACGGGTAAAGGTTCACGACAAGCAGATCGATACCTTCAATCCCATGTTCCTTCATCGCCGAAACATGGTCTTCGTTGTCACGCAGCGCCAAAAGGCCACCGTGAACATTCGGGTGAAGGGTCTTTACCCGCCCGTCCATCATTTCGGGAAAGCCGGTAACATCGGCCACGTCGATTACCTCTAGGCCGGCGTCGCGCAGTGTCTTTGCGCTACCGCCTGTAGACAGCAGCTCCACACCGCGCCCAGCCAGCGCCTTTGCCAGGTCAATCAACCCGGTCTTATCGGATACGGAAATCAGCGCGCGGCGCACGGGGGTCAGGTTGGTCATCTTGTGTCCCTTGAATGGATCAATTTGGCAGCTCCGCTACGTCGTCCCGCTCAAGGTCGCGAATTGCGGACGGAGTGTCCTGCGCCTTGGAAAGAGACCAGCGGATGCGCGTCGCATAATCCATTGCGACGCCGGATAGAACCATCTGTTTGGTCGCACGTGGCTTCAGGCGGTTTTTTTCCAGGTAAACACTGCTTTTCAGGCCCAGATTTACCGGTCCCTCAAAGCGAAAGACCCAGATCTCTCCGCTTTTCAGGGCAAGTGACACTGCTGTCCCTCCCAGATCAAGCTCGCTGTCCACGTCCGGGTGGAAATGAAACCGAACCGAATAGGGCAGGCCCTGCAGATTGCTTTTGTCCATCACCTTGTCAAAACGGGCCTGGTCGGCCTCGCTAACCGCTGCAAGGGTATCTTCCCCGGTTAAAATACGCCCGTCCAAAGACAGCTCGACCCGGCGCAGATGTGTCAGCCCGTGACTGCGCCGATATCCATCATGTGTTGCGATCAGGCTTGCCGATTCAACATCCGCAACGTGCTGTATGTGCACGTTCTGTGGTGTTTCAACCAATAACGCACGCTCCACTCCGGAAACCCGGCGCGCTTCGCCCAGTCTGGAAGATGAAACACCATCCAGCCCAAGTGTTGAATGCGAAGGCGTTGCGCGCCCTGCTTTGCGCCACTCGTCCCCGAAATAGGCCCCTGATCCGCAGTTCACCAGCAAAGGCCTGCGCCCCGAAGTCACCTCGATCGCCAAGGTCGAGGCATGCGCATTTACAGACGCAGCGCCCGTCGGTGGGCTGCTGGCATCCATAATCACATTGGTGCGCCCCGAAGACAGCCGCGCATAACCCATCGACAGCCCGACATTCGCACTGGCACGCACACCTGATGTTGCCAGCGCGTGGTCCAGCCGCCCTTCGATCCCGCGCCCACCGCCATGAAACCGCGCCAGCCCACCATCGCTGTGGCGCAGGGCGCGCAACGTCGGGGCCACCCGTTCGATCGCTGCCAGATGCTCTGCCGCTGCCATGCGCCCGGCTTCGCTAAGCGCCGAAGCGGCCCAGTTCAGCAAGGTAAACACCTCCAGAAGTTCCTCGGGGTTGCGGGTGGGAATGCCGCCTTCGGCATCAATTTGATCGGCACATTCACGGGCCAGCGCCTTCATTGCCGGCGCCACGTGATCTTCCATCCCCGTCAGGCTTAGCCCGGCATATATCAGGCCCGTCAAAGCCTCGAACCTGGGCAGGCCCGGCGAAGCCGCCTGCCATCGGCGGCTTAAAAATATCGTCTGCTGACCAAGCGACCGATAAAAGGCAAAGGTCGCGTCCTGTTCCTGCCCGCTAAGAAGAAACAGCGCGTGATTGATCCAGCGGATCAGGCGCCTTCCGGTCAGGTCGGGCGTCCACCCGGGGCCTGACCCACGGCCATATCGCGCGATCCAGCCAACCAGCCACTCCTGTGATTTTGCGCGCGCATCACCATCGCCAAGGGCCGCCAGATCATCCAGCCAAGTGAACCCTTGCAGGTCTTCGGCAAACGCTGCTGTTGGCGCTTGCGCGTCCCACAACATCTTATCGGGCGCATCAACAAGATGCCCTGCAAACAAAAGATTTCCGGCGACCAGCTGCCTGCCTCGCGCGAAAGATCCGATGGTGCGGGGCTCGGGTTGCGAAACAAAACCCGTCGCAGGGCGCGCCCGCGCAGACCTGCGCGCGTGCCACCTGTTCATCCAGCGCGTCTTGCGCCCGGACCAAGTTTCCTGATGCGACACGGGGGTGCCTCGTCTAGATTGCTGCCCTTAAAGGGAATTCCTGATCGCGATGATACCTGCACCCAGGCGATGTGTCATCGGTGAATTCCCGCACTACGCGGGTTTGCGCAGGCAGGCGATGTAAAACCCATCCATACCGCCCCGGTCTGCCCAGAAATCAGGGCGCAACCGCATCCCGCCTTCGTCGCCAATCCATGCCGTATCAACACCCGGAACCTTCAGCGCTTCGCGATCAACCGTCAGCCCCGGATGGCGTGCCAAAGCATCCCGTATTTGTTCTTCGCCTTCGTCGATCAGCAAGGAACAAGTGCAATAGACCAAACGCCCACCCGGCTTAAGCTGGCCAAGCGCGCGGTCAATCAAGTGTTCCTGCAGTTCAAACAACCCGGGGAAATCGGACCCGTCCTTGGCATAAGGCAAATCAGGATGGCGCCGGATGGTGCCTGTGGCTGTGCAGGGCGCATCCAGCAGAATCGCATCAAAGGGGGCGTCAGCCTCCCATTCCAGCAGGTCGGCGACCACGATATCGGCCTGCATCCCGCAGCGCGTCAGGTTTTCACTGAGGCGCGCCATTCGGCTGGCGGAAATATCAAGCGCCGTAACCGCAGCCTTGGTTGTGATCAGCTGCATGGTTTTGCCGCCGGGTGCCGCGCAAAGATCCAACACTCTTTCGCCGGGCTGTGCGGCCAGAACAATTGCCGGCAGCGCAGCAGCCGCATCCTGCACCCACCAGTCGCCTTCGCTGTATCCAGCAAGGCGTGAAATCTGCCCGGTATTCGCCATTCGGACAGACCCGGTTGGCAGCAGGTTGGCGCCAAGCTTTTCGGCCAGAACGTCAGGTTTTTCCTTGGCACTCAGGTCCAGAGGGGCGCCAGCGTAATGCGCGGCCTCCATCTCCTCAACAACCTGTTTTCCATAGTCCGCGATCAAGGGTTTGCGCAGCCATTTGGGCAAACGCGGGACCGGCAACATGCCCCATTTCCCGGAATCAAGCGCCACTTTTCGCAACACGGCATTCACCAACCCCGACATGGGGGTGGTGCGCCTTGTGGCGCGCGCGATTTCCACGGCCGAATTCACCACGCCATGTGCGGGCGCCCCCTCGGCACAAATTTCGGCAACCCCTAGGCGCAGGATGTTCATCACCCGTGGCACGGGCCGTTTTTTCAGGTGAGGGCCCAACATCCTGTCGGCCCTGTCCATTGAACGTAATGCACTTAGAACCAGCCTTTGTGCGCGGGCGCGTTCCTCTGGGCCAAGGCGTTCCAGACGGCGCGCCATCACTTCTGACAAAAGGCGATTTTCGTCCAGAACATCGCCCATCAGGTCGACGGCCACCTGGCGTGGTCTGCTTGCATCACTTACCATGGCTAGTCCTTTGCTTTCCCCGCGACCGGCCCTATATCATTGACGCGTATCAAACAAGGAACCGGCCATGAGTGACGTAAAGCCCGACCTGCCCGAAGCCGCCAAACGCGCCCTGGCCGAGGCGGAAGAGCGTCGCCGCAACGCGAAAAAAGATGCCCTGCCCGTAGAATTAGGCGGCCGTGACGGGCCCGAGCCTGTGCGCTATGGCGACTGGGAAAAAAAGGGAATTGCCGTTGATTTCTAGGCCTTTCTAAAGGCCCAGAACATCAACCATATCGTATTCACCAGGTTTTTGCCCCTGACCCCAAAGGGCCGCCTTTAACGCGCCCCGCGCAAAAATTCCGCGATCAGTGGCCATGTGGCGCAGAACAATGCGTTCGCCCGCCCCGGCAAAAAGAACATCATGTTCGCCCACGATATCCCCGCCGCGAATGGCAGAAAAACCGATGTCCCCACGTTTGCGCGCGCCTGTAATGCCGTCCCGGCCGCGGTCTGACACGCGATCCAGCATCACACCGCGCCCCTGGGCCGCGGCCTCGCCCAACATAAGGGCTGTGCCTGAGGGGGCATCAACTTTGTTGTGGTGATGCGCTTCGATCACTTCGATGTCGAAATCTTCATCCAGGGCAGCGGCGACTTTTTTGGTCAGTTGCACCAGCAGGTTCACACCCAGGCTCATGTTTCCGGCGCGCACGATCGTGGCGTGGCGCGCCGCCGCTTTCAGTTTTGTCAGGTCATCCGGGCTTAACCCCGTTGTGCCAATCACATGGACAGCGCGGGCCTGCGCGGCCAGTGTCGCCATTTCAACCGTTGCCGCAGGTGCGGTAAAATCGATCACTGCCTGGGCCCTGGCCATGGCCTCCAGCGCATCATCACTGACAGTGACACCCAAGGAAGCCCCGCCCATCGCATTGCCAACGTCCTGGCCCAACCATGCGTGGCCAGGCCGTTCCAACGCCCCGACCAGACGCGCGGCATTTGAATCGGTGATGGTGCGGATCAGCATCTGGCCCATGCGCCCCGATGCGCCCATCACCACGATTCCAGGCAAATCACTCATTTTTTTACTCTCCTGTATTTGTGTCTGGTCTATCCCCTCGCCCCGGCCTTGGCAAAGCCCCTGTTGCGAAGCCGCGCATTCAGGCATACATGGCGCGCATGGCAAAGAACCGATTTCATACTGGCGACGGACCGTCGCAGCGGCAACTTCGCGTGGGCGAGTTGATCAGGCGCACCCTTTCCGACGTGTTGGCAAGGGGGGATGTACATGACCCCGACCTTAACCGCATGTCTATTACCGTAGGCGAAGTACGCATTTCGCCCGATCTGAAGATCGCAACGGCCTATGTGCTTCCGCTTGGCGGGCAAGGGCGCGAAGAAGCGATTGCAGCATTGGCGCGCAACAAATCAGAACTGCGCCGCGCGATCAGCAAAAGCATGACCCTGAAATACACCCCGGATCTGCGTTTCATCATTGATGAAACCTTTGACCAGATGGATGAAACCCGCCGCCTGTTTTCGCAAGGTCACGTGCAACGGGACCTGGAGGAAGACTGATGGCGCGCCGCAAAAAGGGCCGGGACGTAAACGGCTGGCTGATCGTCGACAAGCCTGCAGGCATTTCATCAAACGCAGTGGTGAACAAAGTGCGCTGGGCAATGGACGCCAAAAAGGCAGGCCATGCCGGAACACTGGACCCGGAGGCAACAGGCGTGCTGGCCGTTGCTTTGGGCGAGGCCACAAAGACCGTGCCTTATATCACCGATTCCCTGAAGGCCTACCGCTTCACCGTGCGGCTGGGTCAGGCCACCAACACAGATGACACCGAAGGCGAAGTGATTGGCGAATGCGTGCAACGCCCTTCGGACGAAGAGATCACAGCCGCCCTTGCCCAGTTCACCGGCGATATCATGCAGGTGCCACCCAAGTTTTCAGCCGTTAAGATTGACGGCCAGCGGGCCTATAAACTTGCCCGTGACGGCGAAGACGTTGAAATCAAGGCGCGCCCGCTGTGGGTTGATGAACTGACGTTGGTTGCGCGGCCAGACGCCGACCATGCCACATTGGAAATGACCTGTGGCAAGGGGGGCTATGTGCGCGCCATTGCCCGCGATCTGGGCGAGGCCCTGGGCTGTCTTGGCCATGTTCACACCCTGCGCCGCATCTGGTCTGGCCCGTTTGACGCAGAAGACGGCATTTCAATGGATCTGGTCGAAGAACTGGCAAAAACCGGCGCGCTGGATGATTACCTTCACCCGCTGGAGGAAGGCCTGGTCGATTTGCCCGAGCTTAAGTGCACAGCAGACGGCGCCCAGCGCCTGCGCAATGGCAACCCCGGCATCGTCATCACATCAGACGCCGAATACGGCGATGAGGCGTGGGCCTCGCTGGATGGAAAAGCCGTTGCTGTTGGCATTTACCGGGCGGGCGAACTTCACCCGTCGCGCGTGTTCAATCAATAATCTGAAGAACGGGGTCCGCCACAACGGGGGCCTGCCCGATGTCATAGGCCGCCAGAACCTGCGCCTCGGCCGCGTTTGCGGCATCTTCGCTGTCTGCGTGGATCATGGCGATGGGGTCACCTTTTTGAACCGCGACGCCCAGGTCGATCAGCCCGGTCAGCCCGACAGTCGGGTTAACCAGATCATCGGCGCGGCGGCGCCCTCCGCCCAGTTCGACCACGGCCAGCCCCACATCACGTGTGGAAATGGCGGTGATGTAACCTGATACCGGCGCTTTGACCGCGCGGGTCAGCCTGGCAGCTTCCAGATAGGTGCCGGGGCGGTCAACGAAATCCGCCGGTCCCCCAAGGGCCCCCACCATCTGGCCGAAAATTTCGGCGGCGCGGCCGTTGTCCAGAACCGCCTTCGCCTTTGAAATCCCCGCTGCGCGGCTGTCGGCCAAACCTGTCAACGCCAGCATTTCACCCGCCAGCGCAAGCGTCACAAGCTCCAGACGCGCATCGCGGTGTGCGCCTGTCAAAAAGTCCACCGCATTGGTCACTTCAACCGCATTTCCCGCGGCACTGGCCAGGGGTTGGTTCATATCCGTAATCAGCGCGTTACAGGGCAGCCCGGCGGCGCGCGCCACGGCTGTCAGGCTTTGGGCAAGCTCTACCGCGCGGTCGCGGTTGTCCATAAACGCGCCGTTGCCGCATTTTACGTCCATCACCAGAGCCCCCAACCCGGCGGCGAGTTTCTTTGACAGGATTGATGCGGTGATCAACGGCACGCTTTCCACTGTCGCCGTCACATCGCGGATGCCGTAAAACCGTTTGTCAGCTGGCGCCAGGTTGCCGGTTTGCCCGATAATGGCACATCCAACCTGGCTGACGACCTTGCGGAAAAGCGCGTTGTCGGGCTGGCTGACATAGCCGGGAATCGCATCCATCTTGTCCAGCGTGCCACCTGTGTGGCCCAGCCCCCTGCCCGAAATCATCGGAACATATCCCCCCGCGGCGGCCACAATGGGGGCCAGCATGAGGGATACATTGTCACCCACCCCACCTGTCGAGTGTTTGTCGACCACCGGGCCGGGCAGATCGGACCAGTCGAAAACATCGCCGGAATCCCGCATACCCAGTGTCAGGGTTGCCGCCTCTTCCCGGGTCATGCCCTGAAAGAAGACGGCCATAGCGAAGGCCGCAACCTGCCCTTCGCTGGCCGAGCCTGAGGATATCCCCTCAACCATCGCAACAATTTCTTCTTTTGACAAAACAGCGCCATCGCGTTTGTGGCGGATAATCTCAGAAACCAGCATGGGAATTCCTTTCCTGAAGCTGCCATTTTTGACCAAATGTTCAAAAATGGCAAGCATCCCCTTTGCTTGCCATTTTCACCGGCCCCGTCCAAAACCGGGGCCATGATTACACGCACACATCAAAAGGGCGATGCCCACTCCACCGCAGTTTATTCAGATTGCGAAAACTATCGCTACATGCTGACCCGCACGTGGGATCAGGACGGGCGAAAAGCGCTGTTCGTTATGTTGAACCCGTCAACCGCAACCGAGGTTCAGAATGACCCAACGGTCGAACGCTGCGAACGGCGTGCACGCGCCCTTGGCTTTGGGGCCTTTCGCGTAACGAACATCTTTGCCTGGCGCGATACCGACCCGCGAAAGATGCGCAACGCATCTGACCCGGTGGGCCCCGCAAACGACGATACGATTTCACAAAGCTGCCCCTGGGCTGATCAGATAATCTGTGCCTGGGGAACGCATGGCGCGCACCTTGGCCGCGGTCAGACGGTAGAAACCCTGATGCGGGCCACCAACCTGCCCCTGTTCCATCTGGGGCTGACGAAAGCCGGGCACCCAAAGCATCCGTTGTACATTGCCTACAGCCAGCAACCCGAAGCCTGGCCTTAGGGCTTAACGAAAGACGTCATCACGCACTTCGACAAACACATCAGCGGCCGTTGCGTCGGCTGCGCCCTGCAAAATGGCAACGACGTCACCGTTGATGATGACAAGCCCGTCATCGCCATCTTGCGAAGGCATCACTTCTACATCCGGCGTTCCGTGAACCACCTCTGGGTTCAAAGACACCCTTAAAAAGTCAGATCCCGGTTCGAAGTCTGTAATTTCAGCCGCCCCAACCCCAGAGTCCTGGTCGAAATACAGCCAGAACACATCGTCCCCGCTGCCCCCCGTGGCCGTATCCGCCCTATCCATGATCAGCGTGTCATCCCCTGCGCCGCCATCCAGGGTGTCCGCCTCATCGTCGATATGCCAGGAAAATGCGTGGCGTTCTGCAACCACACGTTCGTCAGAGGTGCCCAGATGATCTATCACATCATCGCCCGCGTCACCTGAAAGGGTGTCTGCCCCGTATCCGCCCCTGATCACGTCATCACCGGCCCCGCCCGAAATGGTGTCATCATCCGTTTCGCCGGTTCCGCCAATGTGAACGCCACCTTCGATAATTTCGCCAGCGTCGCCGCCAATGATCACATCATCGCCCGCGCCACCATCCAGATAGGCGGGTGCCGTATCGCCGCCGGTGATCAGGTCATCCCCAGCGCCGCCAAACACCGCAGCGATGCCTTCACCAACCTCTATCCGGTCCGCGCCTTCGCCACCAAAAACATATGCCGCGCCGGTGCCTGTGGTGATTGTGTCGTCACCCGCGCCCGCGTCAACAACGCTCAGATCACCCGCGGTGCGGATCAGCGGTGTGCCATCCCAGTCGCCCAGCGTACCACCACCCCCGCCATGATCCTGTTCGCCCCCCAACCCCAACAGGTCATCGCCATCACCCAGAGCAATATCGACCGTCTGCGTTACCTGCGTGCCCAGAAATCCGATGCCCGCTGTTGCATCGCCCTGTTCTTCAAGAAGCTGCTGAAGCAGGCTGCCTTCACCATCCACCGGGTATTCTGCCTGTGGGGTATCGTTTGGGTGCAAAATCGGGCCGGATACAGGTGGCGAATGCACGGGGGACGCGTCTGTTTCATCCGGGGAAAGCACATCATCCGGATCAACAGGGGCGTTGAAAACCGGCGCATCATCGCCTGTGACAGGCAACAGCACATCTTGCGGTGCCGACGTTTCGAGGTTTTCAAGAAAATCGCCCTGCCCGGTGTCACCCGCACCCTCTGCATCCTGTCCTTCATCATCTTCGGCCGGCGAAAAGATGTCGGACAGAAACAGCGCAGGCAACAGCCCAAGCAGGATCAACGCATAGAACATGAACACCCCAAACCGCACCAACAGGTTGGGTTATGTTACGCAGGTTTCCGGGCCGCTCCAGCAGATTATAGGTACAATTCTACCCATACCACGCGCACCACAGCCAAGGCGCGGTGTGCGGCAACCGATCAACCCCCTGAGATGATCAGGCTGAAAGGGGTACGGGCTGAAGGTCATGGGGCTGAACGGTAACATCAGCCGGTGCCAGATGCGCATTCAGAACAACGCCAATCTGGGTGCCCGCCGCGAAAATATGTGAGTCATTCCCCACATGTTGAATCGTGACATCCGGCGCCACGGCTTCGTCAGAATCATACAGAACAAAGATCACGTCTTCCGCAGAATCATAGTCTTCCACAGTGCTCGCGTGGCCATTCTGCGTCCAGGTACCAAGGAAGAAAGCATCCTGCCCCTGCCCGCCGGTCCCGTGATCGTCATTGCCAAGCCCGATCACATCGTCACCTTCGTTGCCGAACAACTGGTCCCCAACGTCCTGATCAACCTCGCCAAAAGGGCCCACGCTGCTCATCGTGCCATAGATATGGTCATCTCCTGCCCCACCGGAAAGCATGTCAGCCCCGAATTCACCGTATAGGACATCATTACCAGCCTCGCCAAACAGGTGATCATCGCCATCGCGGCCATACAGAACATCATTGCCGGCACCGCCCACAACCACATCGTGACCACTTCCGCCATCCACGATGTCATTGCCGCTGCCGCCGTGAACATAATCATTGCCCGCGTCCCCGTAGGCTAAATCGTCACCCGGGCCGCCGTGCAGATAATCATCGCCTTCGAACCCCTCAAGAATGTCAGCGCCGCCCCCGGCCTGAAGGTCATCATCCCCGACTCCACCGGAAAGTATGTCTGGGCCGCCGGTGCCGACCAGCGTTTCGCCCTGGTCTTCTTCCTGCTCTTCCTCGCCGCCAAACGAAAAGATATCCAGCATAAAACCGACCGCCAGCAGCCCCATCAGTATGAATATTCCAGTCATAATCCCCCCCGAGAATAAATATTTCAATTCGAATCCAATTCCCCGGATGGTAGAATTTAATGCCGCGCATACACAAGAAAAACCGAAAATCAGCTTAAATTCCGCAACTTATAAGAACATTCCGCATGGTTTCAGAAAACTGTTCAAATGAGGGAAACAATAGCAACGCGATCGCAGCGCGGGCCGCGGTACACACGCCCGCCCATCGCGGTTTCATGTTTTCACTTTCCTTTTCGCCTGTTTTCCCCTATACGCGCGCATCCGCCGAACTTATCGGTGGATTTCTCCATGGGCCCTGCTGGACGACATCCCGGCTTGCGCCATTAACCCTTAATCTCGAAGGAGACCCCGATGTCGATTACGCCAGAAGAAAAACAGCGCATCATGAAAGAATTCGCAACCAAAGAAGGCGACACTGGTTCGCCCGAAGTACAGGTTGCTATTCTGTCCAGCCGCATCGCTACGCTGACCGAGCACTTCAAGACCCACAAGAAGGACAACCACGGACGCCGTGGCCTTCTGAAAATGGTCGCGACACGCCGGAAATTGCTGGACTATGCCCGTGCCAAGGATGAGGCCCGTTATCAGGACCTGATCAAGCGCCTGGGTCTGCGCCGCTAAGAACACAAAACCGCGCCCCCTGGGGCGCGGTTTTCACATGATCCGAAGGCATGCGGAACCGGGTCCGACCCCGCTGCAGGATAAGTACCAGGACCGGGGGCATACGGCCCCTACGCAAACGGCCAGCAGGAAGGGTCCCATCCGGGGTTCCTCGTGGCCAGATTAGGAAAACAGATGTTTAACGTTACGACGAAATCGATGGAGTGGGGCGAAGAAACGCTTACTCTGGAAACGGGCAGGGTTGCCCGTCAGGCTGATGGCTCGGTCATCGCCACCCTTGGCGAGACTTCGGTCATGGCCAACGTGACCTTCGCAAAGCAACAGAAGCCCGGTCAGGACTTCTTTCCGCTGACAGTTCACTACAACGAAAAATACTATGCCGCCGGTAAAATTCCGGGTGGTTTCTTCAAGCGCGAGGCGCGCCCGACGGAAAAAGAGACGCTGACATCGCGTCTGATCGACCGTCCGATCCGCCCGCTGTTTGTTCCCGGCTTCAAAAACGAAGTTCTGGTGATCTGCACGGTGCTGTCACACGACCTGGTTAACGACCCTGACGTTGTCGCAATGATCGCCGCCTCGGCCGCGCTTACAATCTCTGGCGCACCATTCATGGGCCCGATTGCCGGCTGCCGCGTTGGTTTTGAGGACGGTGAATACGTTCTGAACCCAACCTGCGACGACATGCACAAGCTGCGTGATAACCCCGATCAACGCCTTGATCTGGTTGTTGCCGGTACCAAAGACGCCGTCATGATGGTTGAATCCGAAGCTTACGAACTGTCCGAGGCAGAAATGCTGGGCGCCGTAAACTTTGCGCATGAAAGCATCCAGCCTGTGATCGACCTGATCATTTCGCTGGCTGAAGATGCCGCGAAAGAGCCGTTTGATTTCCAGGCCCCCGATTATAGCGAGCTGTTCAAGGCCGTTAAAAAAGCGGGCGAAAAGGACATGCGCGCAGCTTTCGCAATCACTGACAAGCAAGAGCGCACCTCGGCGGTTAACGCTGCCCGCGAAGCTGTCAAAGCCGCCCTTTCAGAAGAGCAGCTTGCAGACGAAAACCTTGGCTCGGCGCTGAAAAAGCTGGAAAGCTCGATCTTGCGCGGTGACGTGGTAAAGACCGGCAAGCGTATCGATGGCCGTTCACTGGATACAGTGCGCCCGATCGAAAGCCACGTTGGCATTCTGCCCCGTACGCACGGTTCGGCCTTGTTCACACGCGGCGAAACGCAGGGTCTGGTTGTGACCACACTGGGCACCGGCGATGACGAGCAGATGATCGACGCGCTGACAGGCACCTACAAGTCGAACTTCATGCTGCACTACAACTTCCCCCCCTATTCGGTGGGCGAGGTTGGCCGCTTTGGCTTTACCGGACGTCGCGAAATCGGCCACGGAAAACTGGCATGGCGCGCGCTGCAGGCGGTTCTTCCGTCGGCAACCGACTTCCCGTACACCATCCGCGTTGTGTCTGAGATCACTGAATCAAACGGCTCGTCTTCGATGGCGTCGGTTTGTGGTGGTTCGCTGTCCATGATGGATGCTGCTGTGCCGCTGAAGGCGCCTGTTGCCGGTGTGGCGATGGGCCTGATCCTGGAAGAAGATGGCTCCTACGCCGTTCTGACAGACATTCTGGGTGACGAAGATCACCTGGGCGACATGGACTTTAAGGTTGCGGGTACCGAAGCTGGTATCACCTCGCTGCAGATGGACATCAAGATCGCAGGCATCACGCCCGAGATCATGGAAAAGGCCCTGGCACAAGCCAAAGAAGGCCGGATGCACATTCTGGGCGAGATGGCCGCGGCACTGTCTGAAGGTCGCGCTGAATTCTCGGCACATGCACCGCGCATCGAAACGATGACTGTTCCAACTGATAAGATCCGTGAAGTGATCGGTTCGGGCGGCAAGGTTATCCGCGAGATCGTGGAAGTTTCCGGCGCCAAGGTCGACATCAACGATGACGGTGTGATCAAGATCGCGTCGCCAAACAACGACTCGATCCAAAAGGCATATGACATGATCCACGCGATCGTGGCCGAGCCTGAAGTTGGCCAGGTTTACAACGGTAAGGTCGTGAAGATCGTCGATTTCGGCGCCTTCGTGAACTTCTTCGGCAAGCGCGACGGCCTGGTGCATGTTTCGCAGATCGAAAACCGCCGCCTGAACCACCCTTCCGACGTCCTGAAAGAGGGCCAGGAAGTAAAGGTCAAGCTGCTGGGCTTTGATGACCGCGGCAAGGTTCGCCTGTCGATGAAGATCGTTGATCAGGAAACTGGCGAGGAAATCGCGCCAGAGCAAAAAGAAAAGTCCAAAGACTAATTCTTGCCTGACAGAAAAACAAAAGGCCCCGGTGGAAACGCCGGGGCCTTTTTTATACCCGGTGAAGGGCTGTTCGCCCGGTATCTGTCAACAACCAGACATCGCGCCCTTCGATCACGACAGCCGAAAGTGCGCGCTCAAAGCCGGCGCCAGTGTCGATGTTCACCCGATTGCCATAATGTGTGGCCACATCCACCGGGGTATGGCCGTGGATGACCAGCGCGCCGTGATCGGCATTTGATTGATGGAATTCTTCGCGGATCCAGATCAGATCAACTTCGGCCTGCGCGTCCAGCGCAACACCGGGGCGAACACCGGCATGGCAAAAGAAAAGATCGCCCGCCCTAAAGCTTAACGGTAAATTTCGCAGGAAATCCCTGTGCGCCTGGGGCACCAAGGCGCGCGCTGATGTGTGAATGGCGCCAGAGGGCTGGGCGGGGCTGACATCCACGCCGTAGCTTTCCAGCGAGGCGCCCCCGCCGATCCTTGGGTGAAGCCAGGTGAGCCCCGCGCGCATTTTAGGGTCGCGTTGAGAGGGCTGTTGCAGGAACAAGCCCATCGCCTTGTCGTGGTTTCCCTTTAACACCACCCAGGGTTCCCCCCGCGCCTGACCGGCCATTAACAGGGTGATCACGCCGCAGGAATCCGGGCCTCTGTCAACCAGATCGCCGATATGAACAACCGGTGCGGTGTCATCGTTCTGGCGTGCCCGATCAGCAGCAATCAACGCGTGCGCGTGGCGCAGCTTTTCCAGATGCCCGTGAATATCGCCGATTGCATAGGCCCGCATGACGCCCCCTTTTGCCGAACAACCGCACCGTACCGGCCCCCACAAAAAAGAAAAACCCCAGAGGCGATCCGGGGTTTTTCATGTCTACATGTCGGAAGGATCAGACATCAAACTCCAACGGCTTGATCATCCTGAACAGCCCTGATTGGCTCAGCGCAGTCTGGGCGCTTTCCGGCACAGGATTGTCGACATAAAGAAGCGCGATCGCCTCGCCGCCAACCTCTTGGCGGCCAAGTGTGAAGTTCGCGATGTTAACGCCATGCGCGCCCATGATCGCGCCAAGCGATCCGATGATGCCGGGCATATCGTTGTTGGTGGTGTAAAGCATGTGACCGCCGATCTCGGCGTCAATGTTGATGCCCTTGATCTGGATGAACCGCGGCTTACCGTCGGAAAACACAGTGCCCGCGATGGAACGCTCGCGTTCGCCAGTGACGACGGTCAGCTTGATATACCCCTCAAACACACCCGTTTTCGCCTGCGTGGTTTTCGAGGTCTTGATCCCGCGTTCAGCCGCCACCACCGGCGCCGAAACCATGTTTACGTCTGGGTTGGCGGGTTTCAGGAGGCCCGCAATCGCGGCACAATCCAGCGCGGCCAGGTTCATATCCGCCGCCACACCATCGTAAAGAATGTTGATCGCCTTGATCGGTTCATCCGTCAGCTGCCCGACGAAAGCCCCCAGATGCCCGGCCAACTTGACCCAGGGGCCCATGACCTTTGCTTCTTCGGCCGTGACCGAGGGCATGTTCAACGCGTTTGTGACGGCACCCGTCAGCAGGTAATCTGACATTTGTTCGGCCACCTGAAGGGCCACGTTTTCCTGCGCCTCGGTCGTGGCCGCGCCCAGGTGGGGCGTGCACACAACATTGGGCAGGTTGAAAAGCGGGCTGTCAGTGGCGGGTTCAACCGCAAACACATCAAAGCCCGCGCCCGCGACGTGACCCGACTTGAGGGCGTCGGCCAAGGCCTCTTCGTCCACAAGCCCGCCGCGGGCGCAGTTGATAATCCGCACGCCTTTTTTGGTCTTGGCGATGTTTTCAGCGGATAGAATGTTTCGTGTGCTGTCGATCAACGGCACGTGCAGTGTGATGAAATCCGCGCGGCGCAACAGGTCATCCAGTTCAACCTTTTCCACACCGATTTCAGCAGCTCTTTCTTCACTCAGGAAGGGATCAAAGGCGACCACTTTCATTTTCAGGCCCAGGGCGCGGTCACAAACGATGCGCCCAATGTTGCCCGCGCCGATGACGCCAAGGGTCTTTGCCGTCAGCTCGACCCCCATAAACTTGGACTTTTCCCATTTACCGGCATGGGTGGATGCCGATGCTTCGGGGATCTGGCGGGCAACCGCGAACATCATCGCAATGGCGTGTTCGGCGGTGGTGATCATGTTACCAAAGGGTGTGTTCATGACGATCACACCCTTTTTCGACGCCGCCACTTTATCAACGTTATCGGTACCGATACCCGCACGCGCGACGACTTTCAGGTTGTCGGCGGCGGCCAAAATCTTTTCGGTCACCTTGGTGGCTGAACGGATGGCAAGGCCATCGTAGGTGCCAATAACTTCGGCAAGGCGGTCTTTGTCTTTGCCAAGGTCGGGTTGGAAATCCACCTCGATCCCACGATCGCGGAAGATCTGAACAGCGGTTTCAGACAGTTTATCGGATACAAGCACTTTGGGGGCCATGTCAGGCTCCTTCATTAATAAGAGGTTTGATCATGCAAGCCCGGGTTTCTGAACAGTACGCCGGGCCTGCGTTCTTCAAAATGGGGATCAGGCGAGCGCGGCGATCTCGGCCTCGAACGCCCAGTCAAGCCAGGGCATCAGCGCGGCCACATCCGGGGTTTCGACCGTACCACCACACCAGATGCGAAGGCCGGCGGGCGCATCGCGATAGGCCCCCACATCCAACGCCACGCCTTCGGCTTCAAGCCGCTTTGCGATGGCCTTGGCGAAACCTGCACCGTCTTTGATCCGCGCATCGCTGAACTTCAGACAGACCGAGGTGTTCGAAAGAGTCGCCGGGTCATGGGCAAGGAAATCAACCCAATCGCGCATTTCCACGAAGTCAGCCACAGCCTTAGTGTTGGCATCAGCGCGCTGGATCAGGCCCTGAAGCCCGCCAACCGAACGCGCCCAATCCAGAGCGAAAAGGTAATCTTCGACAGCCAGCATCGAAGGCGTGTTGATTGTGGCGCCGGTAAAGATGCCGTCAATCAGCTTGCCACTTTTCGTCATGCGAAAGATTTTGGGCAGCGGCCAGGCCGGGGTGTAAGTCTCCAGACGTTCAACCGCGCGTGGGCTAAGGATCAGGATGCCATGGGCTGCTTCGCCGCCCAGCACCTTTTGCCAGCTGAATGTGGTGACATCCAGCTTGTCCCACGGCAAGTCCATCGCGAAGGCTGCCGAGGTGGCATCGCAGATGGTCAGGCCTTCGCGGTCATCCGCGATCCAGTCGCCATTGGGAACACGCACACCCGAAGTGGTGCCGTTCCAGGTGAACACAACATCATTGCCAAAATCGACCGAAGCCAGATCGGGCAGCGCGCCGTATTCCGCAGTTTTTGCCACCACATCCAACTTTAGCTGCTTGGTCACATCGGTGATCCAGCCCGCGCCAAAGCTTTCCCAGGCCAGCATCTCAACACCACGTGCGCCCAGAAGGGACCACAGCGCCATTTCAACGGCGCCTGTATCCGAGGCGGGAACAATCCCGATCCTGTAATCGGCCGGAATGCCCAGCACGTCGCGCGTGCCTTCGATCGCCGCCTTCAGCTTATCCTTGCCAACGGCGGCACGATGAGACCGCCCAAGGGCTGCATCCGACAAGACATCAAGGTTCCAGGTGGGGGGTTTGGCACAGGGGCCAGAAGAAAAACGCGGATTGGCCGGCCGCGTTGCCGGTTTACTCTTATCCATCAATGGATATCCTCACAGATATGCGCCCCTCGTTGGGGAGGGGTGTCCCACCGCCGCAGATACGGGGCTTCGCGCTCTGGCGCAAGCGGCAAAATGGCGATATAGCGCCGCTTGAGCGTCTGAAAGCGACGCGCCTGTCTACGATCGGAAACCTGCCCATGTATGTCGCAACTCTTTTGGCTTCGCCTGAGACCCGAAATCTTGAAGATACGATGGTGGAATCATTGCGCGATGCCTGGGGCGGCGGGCATGCGGCATGGTTGTCACGCGACGAAGCCGCAGAATTCGCCATGCCTGGAATACCCGACAACCAATGGCAGGTTTGGGAAGATTTGCAGGCAACACAGATCGACCTTGTCGTCCAGCCGATGGACGATCGGCGCAAACACATTCTGATCGCCGACATGGATTCCACCATGATTGATCAGGAATGTATCGACGAACTGGCAGACGAGGCCGGCGTGGGCGAGCGGGTGAAAGACATCACCGCGCGCGCAATGAACGGCGAGCTGGATTTCAAAGGCGCCCTGCGCGAACGCGTTGGCCTGCTGAAAGGCCTGAATGCCAGCGTAATCGAACAGGTGTTGGACACGCGCATCACGCTAAAGCCGGGTGGGCGGGAATTGATCGCGACGATGCATACAAACGGCGTTTACGCAGCCCTTGTATCAGGCGGCTTCACAGCCTTCGCCGAAAAGGTCGGCAAAGAGTTGGGCTTTAACGAAACCCGCGCCAACACATTGGACATCAAAGACGGAAAACTAACCGGATCCGTAAGTGACCCAATTCTGGGGGCAAAAGCCAAAGAAACCGCCGTGGAGGAAATCAGCGCCCGGATGGGGCTGGCCCATGACGCCGTCATGGCCGTGGGCGATGGCGCGAATGATCTGGGCATGTTGAAAATGGCCGGAAGCGGCGTTGCCCTGCACGCCAAACCATCCGTCGCCACGCAGTGTGATATCCGCATCAATCACGGCGATCTAAGCGCGCTTTTGTTCATTCAGGGATATACCCGCCACGAGTTTGTGACCCTGTAGCCGATATTTTCGGCTGAAGGCCGGGCCGCGCTGCGCGCTGATAAGAGCCTCCGGCGGGGATATTTATGGAACAAAGAAGCGCGGCGCTACAAAAGCGTTGCGGCGGCGCGCACAGAGCCTGTTTCGATTCCCCGCCAGTTGCGGATTGTTGCATTCAGGCGTTTGCGCGTGGCCGGATGTTCCGGATCCAGCACCCCAAGTTTCACCAGGATAGCCGCGATCGTGCATTCGCTGGCGCGCGTGCCCCCATCGTTGATTTTTACCGCAACACCCAGTTTTTGCGCCGGCAACATCGCAACAAAGACCGCCTCGGCCCCGGTTTTGATTGAGACCTGCCCATCCATCGCGCGCATGAGTTCGGTGCACGAACGCCCCTCGCCCGCCACAAGATCCGGATGTTTTGCCATCGCGTTGCGCAGGCGGGCAGCGGCCTGTTCGCGCGCCGAACCCACGCCTTCGCGGGCGGCGGCAAAAAAGGCCATAGCTTTAGCCAGGCCATAAACGCTTGTCGCGAAGTTCGGAGCGGAACAGCCATCGATGGCATAGCCCGGGCTGTCCATGCCGGTGACATCTTCATATGCCGCGCGCACGGCCTGCTGGATTGGGTGGGTGGGGTCCACGTATTCCGGCCCCGCGCCCAGGTGTTTGTTCAGTGTCAGGAAGCCCGAGTGTTTGCCCGAACAGTTGTTGTGATACTGGCAAGGCGAGGTATCAGAGCAGATCAGCTGTTTCTTCGCGTCCTCATCGCTGGGCATTTGTGGGCCACAGCGCAGGGCGTCATCGTCAAGGCCAAGGTCTGACAGCCAGCGCGTCACCCGATCTGTATGAATCGCAGCCCCCTGATGGCTGGCACACGACAGGGCAAGTTGTTCATCCGTCAGGCCAAAAGCATCGGCTGCGCCGCTTTCAACAAGCGGAAGGGCCTGGATCATTTTGCATGACGATCGCGGAAGAATGATGGTATCCGGCGCGCCCCAGGACTGAACGATATTACCGGATGCGTCGCAGATGACCGCGTGTCCGACATGTTGTGATTCCATAAAATCTGCGCGCCAGATTTCAGTCAGCAGTTCAGCATTGGCCATTTGGTAACCTTTCCGTTCAATAGCGCGCGATTTTCCGCCAACGGGGCTTTTAAAAATCGGCAGATTTACGTTAGACTACGCCAGCAGACTTGAAAATGGCTCTGTGTGCCTGAAAGATCGCACGAGACGACTTAGCACACGAGAGAATTGAGGCGGAGGCAGCTGGAGACTGTGTTGAATATGAAATCGATCATTGCACATGGCGCGCGCGCGATCGCGCTTTCTGTCGCGGCGACGGGCGCATTTGCCCAGGACACCACCAATCGGGTGGCCGCCAAAACAGACTGGAGCGTTTTTGTTGAGTCGAGCCCAACTGAATGCTGGGCCGTTTCAAAACCAAAGGAAACCGTGAACACCAAAGGCGGCCGGACGGTTGCGGTGAACCGGGGAAACATCCTGTTGATGGTAAGCTACCGGCCCGATCAGAATGTGAGCGGCGAGGTTTATTTTACCGGCGGCTACCCCTTTGCCAACGGATCATCCGTTTCCCTGAAAATCGGCGACACCACATTTGAGCTGTTTACCCAGGGCGAAGACGCCTGGCCTGCATCTGCATCCGATGACTCTAAAATCATCACCGCGATGAAACGTGGGGCAGATGCGGTTTTGGTTGCAAACTCTTCGCGGGGGACCAGGACGCAGGACACTTTTTCGCTTCTGGGTTTCACGGCAGCCGTTGAAGAGGCTGCAAAGCGCTGCGGCAGCTGATTTTCGCGCAACACTTTCAGGCTGACAATTGCTATTCCGTTTGGGAAACACCTCTTATATAGAGATGCACCCTTTCAAACGGAAATATAGCCATGACCACCGCTGACACGCCGATCACTCAGGATGTTATGACCCTGCCGCGCAAGGACGAGGGTGGCGCTTTGCCAAACCTGGTTGGCTTGACGCGTGAAGAAATGCGCGCTGCCCTGATCAAGGCCGGCACGCCCGAAAAGCAGGCGAAGATGCGGGTCGGGCAGATCTGGCAGTGGATCTATCAAAAAGGTGTGCGTTCGTTTGACGAGATGACGAACCTGGCCAAGGGCTATCGGGCGGATCTGGCGGCGCAATTTGTTGTAGAGGTGCCTGAGATCGTGACCAAGCAGGTCAGCGACGATGGCACCCGCAAATACCTGGTGCGGATCGCGGGCGGGCATGAGGTTGAAATCGTCTATATCCCGGAAGAGGGGCGCGGAACGCTGTGCGTTTCCAGCCAGGTGGGGTGCACGCTGACCTGTTCTTTCTGCCACACCGGCACGCAAAAACTGGTGCGCAACCTGACAGCCGCCGAAATCGTCGGCCAGATCATGGTGGCACGCGATGATCTGGGGGAATGGCCAGAGCCAGGGCGCAACCCAAAGGACGAAACGCGGCTGTTGTCCAACATCGTGCTGATGGGCATGGGGGAGCCATTGTATAATTTCGACGCGGTGCGCGACGCGATGAAGATTGCCATGGACCCCGAAGGGATTTCCCTGTCACGCCGCCGTATCACACTGTCGACATCGGGTGTGGTGCCCGAAATCGCACGTGCTGGCGAAGAAATCGGCTGCATGATGGCGATCAGTTTTCACGCCACCACGGACGAGGTGCGTGACAAGCTGGTGCCAATCAACAAACGCTGGAATATCGAGGCCCTGCTGGACGCGCTGCGCGCCTACCCAAGGCTGTCCAACAGCGAACGGATCACGTTTGAATACGTGATGCTGAAGGGCGTGAACGACAGCGACGAAGACGCCCGCCGGCTGGTGCAGTTGATCAAGGGTATTCCGGCAAAGATTAACCTGATTCCGTTCAACGAATGGCCCGGTGCCCCGTATGAACGGTCTTCGGGCAACCGCATCCATGCCTTTGCTGACATTATTTATAACGCCGGCTACGCCAGCCCCATCCGAAAGCCACGTGGTGAAGATATCATGGCCGCCTGCGGGCAGTTGAAATCCGCAACCGAACGCGCGCGCAAATCAAAAAAGCAGATCGAGGCCGAAGCCGGGCTTTAAGCACCCCGCCCCCTTTTTTCCGGGGGCGAGGCTGCCGCCCGGTCAGCGCCCGGGAATGGCCGAGCGTTTTTCACCTTTGCCAACCCAGGTCTCGATCGCCTCAACCGCCTCTTGTGCCGTTTCGACAAACCGAAACAGGTCCAGATCGTCGGCTGAAATCGTACCCGCATTTGCCAGCGCGTCCCAGTTGATGATCTCTTCCCAGAATGCGCGGCCGAAAAGCAAAATGGGCACGCGCTTCATCCGCCCGGTTTGGATCAGCGTAAGGCTTTCAAACATTTCGTCCATCGTGCCAAAGCCACCCGGAAAGACCACCACCGCTTCGGCCCGCATCAGGAAGTGCATTTTGCGGATCGCGAAGTAGTGAAAGTTGAAGCACAGGTCAGGTGTTACAAATTCATTGGGGGCCTGTTCATGCGGCAAAACGATATTCAGGCCGATTGAAACACCCCCGGCATCGGCGGCGCCGCGGTTTCCGGCCTCCATCACCCCCGGCCCGCCGCCTGTGACGATCACGTTTTCGCGGTGCCCGTTTTGCTTGGATTCAAGCGTGATTAGCCGGGCGAATTCACGCGCCTCGTCATAGTATTTTGAAAGATCGGCAAGGGCTTTGGTTTTGGCCTCGTCCTTTTTGGAGGGCTCGGGGATGCGCGCACCGCCAAACATGACGATTGTGGAATCCACGCCGTATTCCTGCATCAACAGCTCTGGCTTCAGAAGTTCCAGCTGCAGGCGTACGGGTCTGAGTTCGTCACGGCACAGGAACGCATCATCATCATAGGCCAGTTTGTAGGTCTGCGACCGCGTCTGCGGCGTCTGGGGGGCCTGATGCGCGCTTTCCCGGTCTTCATGTGAATCGCGAAAAGGATGTGTTCGGCTTTCGGGGGTCATACGCTCTTCCTCATTCTGTCGCATTGCGCGCCTTGTTTTCAGGCACTATAGCCTTGCGAAACGTTAAGCCATACAGGATTTCGAGGGGACAACATGTCAAACGCGCAACTGGAACAAGCCATCGAAGCCGCATGGGAGGCGCGCGATACCATCACGCCCGCCACCACCGGCGAAACACGCGACGCGATCGAAGATACACTGAACGCCCTGGACAGCGGCACCCTGCGCGTCGCGCAGCGCCAGGACGACGGCAACTGGCATGTAAACCAGTGGGCGAAAAAGGCGGTTCTGTTGGGCTTTCGCCTGAAGGACATGGAAGAACAGACCGGCGGCCCCCAAGGCGGCGGCTGGTGGGACAAGGTCGACAGCAAGTTCAAGGGCTGGGGCGAAAACCAGTGGAACGCAGCAGGCTTTCGCGCCGTGCCATCCTGTGTGGTGCGCAAATCGGCCTTTATCGCGCCGGGTGTTGTGCTGATGCCATCATTTGTAAACCTGGGCGCCTATGTCGACGAAGGCACCATGGTAGACACCTGGGCCACCGTGGGCAGCTGTGCGCAGATCGGTAAGAACGTGCACCTTTCCGGCGGCGTCGGTATTGGTGGCGTGTTGGAGCCGATGCAGGCGGGCCCGACGATCATTGAAGATAACTGCTTTATCGGCGCGCGTTCCGAAGTGGTTGAAGGTTGCATCGTGCGTGAAGGTTCCGTTCTGGGCATGGGTGTGTTCATCGGCCAGTCCACCAAGATCGTTGACCGTGAAACCGGCGAGGTCATGTATGGCGAGGTTCCTTCAGGGTCGGTTGTCGTAGCAGGCTCAATGCCATCCAAGAACGGCATCAACCTTTACTGCGCCGTGATCGTGAAAAAGGTCGATGCGCGCACACGCTCAAAAACCTCGATCAACGAACTTTTGCGCGACTAAGCGACAGAAAACCTAAGCAGGGGCGTTTAACCGGGACACCAACAGGAGGTTCCGATGAAACGCCCCTTTTTACTTTTCATACTAATCCTGGCGGGGTTCGCCGCCCGGCCCATGGCCGCACATGACAACAAAGTCAGCATCACCCTGAAGGGCGATCAACGTTGTATTTCGTCAAACGGCACGCCGAACCACGCGATCGGAAGGTTTCCCAACAGCGGCAATCCGAACAGGTTCAAAGCCCAGACTGTTGACGTTTGCGTCGATGCAACGCCTGCCCTGACAGGGCGCACCGTGACACGCACCAACGCATCAGGTGTGTCTTTGACGGGCATATTGTTCCGCCCGGGGACCGCTGATTTCTATGATGCTTCCAGCCCGCGTGGATTTTCACGCGACCCATCCAGCGGTTGGCGTCTGGAGGGCATGGGGGCGGGCGACATGTTGGGCATGGATCAGGCCAATGCGCATGTAGATCACCGTGGTCTTTACCACTATCACGCGCCCGCAGACGATCTGACCGATACTTTAGACGGCACCTTGATCGGCTATGCAGCTGACGGGTTTGCGATTCACTATGCCGGTGACACAGCTGTGCCATCCTGGCAGTTGAAACCCGGCACCCGCCCAACCGCACCCAAAGGGCGTTACGACGGAACCTATGAGGAAGACTGGGCCTTTGTGGCGGGCAGTGGCAATCTGGATGAATGCAACGGCGCCACGGTGAACGGCCAATACGTGTATTTCGCGACCGACACCTTCCCGTTCTTTCCACGCTGTTTCAAAGGCACGGTCAGCCGGGATTTCCTGGGACGCCCTTGATCCCCGCCCCGCCCCAACGTATGGGCGGGGCATGACTGAAAAACCAAAGCAAAAGAAACCGCATTACGTCTACACCCTGCTGGTCGAAGTGGGCCGCAAGGAAGGTGACGGGCTGCCGGATGGCGCAACCGGCGGGGCGTTGATGTGTTACGCATCCGGCGTTGACGAAGCCGAGGCTGTGCGCGAAACCGTGGCGATCCTGAAACGCGCTGATCTGGCTCCGCTGGATGTCACCGGATACGGGTCACTGGAGGAACGCCTGGAAGAAGGTCACGACATCCCTGGGCAAGAGCGCACATTGATGGGGCGCGCCCTAAAAGAGAATTCAGTGATCATTGCGCAGATGACTCCGTTTTTCGAGGACAAATAGTGGCCACCATTTTTCTGGACCTTGACGGCACCCTGACAGACCCAAAGATCGGCATCACCCAGTCCGTCATTTACGCGCTTCAAAATCTGGGGCTGCCAGCGCCTGAAATGGATGAACTGGAATGGGTGATCGGGCCCGCCCTTGTCGATAGTTTCACAACACTGGGCGCGGAAGATCCGCAGCGCGCCCTAGCGCTATATCGCGAACGCTATACAGAAACCGGATTGTTTGAAAACAGTGTCTATCCGGGCATTCCGGAAGTATTGGAAAACTTAACCGGCGCGGGCCACCAGCTGTGCCTGGCCACCGCGAAACCCCACGCCTATGCCCGCCGGATCACCGCGCATTTCGGGCTGGCCCCATATCTTTCGCATGAATTCGGCCCCGAACTTGACGGCACCCGTAACAACAAGGCCGATCTGCTGGAATACGCACTGCAAGTGATCGGCCAGACGGCCGATACCTGCATCATGATCGGGGACAGGCATCACGACATAGACGCCGCGCGCGCCAATAAAATGGCATCTATCGGGGTCAGCTGGGGTTATGGAAACCCGCAGGAACTGGCACCGGCCACCCGCAAATGCGAAACGCCCGGCGAATTGCCGGGCGCTGTCACAGACATCCTTAGGGATATGTCTTAGTTCGTTTTTACGACGGTGAAGAATTCCTCTGGAAGGTCAACAGTATCTTCCAGCAGGGCCAGCATCGGCAGAACGAACGTCGCGGTTGCGCCATCTTCCGAGATTTCGCCGTTTGACTCCACAATCGCCGCGCCAGAGACGTTCAGCGTGATTGCATGGCCTTCGAAAGCGGCCCGCAGCATCGCTTCCATCTCGCCCAAATCTTCTGGCTTACCTTCGCTGGCGTCTTTCATCATCGTGGCAAGGTCAAAGGAAACGCGCACAGTGTCGTCGTCAAGGCGTTCAACCGTAAAGCCCTGGCTGACATCGGTGGGCGCGCTTTTTCCTTCAGTTTCAGTTTGGGACTGCGCAATCAGGGCGTCGATCGTATCGACCTGCGAAATCGTGCAGACGTAGCTGCCATCGTCAGCCAGAACGCCTTCGCCGTCCTCACACATATCTTCGCCGCTTTGCGACCCCATGGCGTAAAGCTCGGGGCCCATTGTCATGACCGCGTTCATTTCCGCCGTTTCGCTATCGACAAAGTTCATCGACACATCGGCATCAAAACATGCGGCAAGGGGCAAAATCATTAAAAGGGCAATCAAAATACGCATAGTACGCTCCTGGTAAAAAAAGGTTCCCGAACACCTAACCAAGTCGCGCACCACCTGTCCAGCTTTGCGCGGTTCAGGCCCGGGTTTCAACGCGCCGGCGCGTGATGGCGTGCGATTGCAGCAATGGGCGCAAGGCGTTACATGACATGGAAAGGAGCCCACTATGCCCACACCAACCGACCCCGTCGCCCTTACGCAGCGCCTGATCCAGTGTCCTTCGGTCACACCCGCGGAAGGCGGCGCGCTGACGCTGCTGGAAACCCTGCTGCGTGAGGCCGGGTTTGAATGCACGCGTGTTGACCGCGCCGGCATCGCAAACCTGTTTGCCCGCTGGGGGCGGCGCGGTGCCAACCGTTCGTTCGGATTCAACGGGCACACGGATGTTGTGCCTGTGGGGGACGAAGCCGCCTGGACCGTCGGGCCATTTTCCGGCGATATCCGGGATGGCTGGCTGTGGGGGCGCGGGGCGACCGACATGAAATCAGGCGTAGCGGCCTTTGCAGCAGCGGCAATTGATTTTGTGCACGACACCCCCCCCGACGGCGCGATCGTCATAACCATCACAGGTGACGAAGAAGGCGACGCCGTTGACGGCACCACCGCCATTCTGGACTGGATGGCGCAGAACGGCGAAGCGATGACAGCCTGCCTGGTGGGTGAACCCACCTGCCCCAATCACATGGGCGAGATGATGAAAATCGGGCGGCGCGGGTCAATGACGGCCATGTTCACAGCGCGCGGCGTGCAGGGGCATTCGGCCTATCCGCATCGCGCGAAAAACCCCGTTCCCGCACTGGCGCGCCTGATGGCGCGGCTGGACGCGCATGAGCTGGATGAAGGCACCGCGCATTTTGATGCCTCAACCCTGGCCGTAACCACGATCGACACGGGAAACCCCGCAAATAACGTAATACCGGCCGAAAGCCGCGCCACGGTTAACATCCGCTTTAACGACACCCACAGCTCAAGCGGGCTTGGCGCATGGCTGCAGGAAGAGGCGGATAAGATCGCCGGGGAAACCGGGGTCGACATCACCATGACGACCAAAGTATCGGGCGAAAGTTTCCTGACCCCGCCGGGCGCGTTGTCGGCGCTTGTCGCGAAATCGGTACAGGCCGAAACCGGCATTGCACCTGAAATGTCGACATCCGGGGGAACGTCGGATGCGCGGTTTGTAAAAGACCACTGCCCCGTGGTTGAATTCGGGCTGGTTGGCAAGACCATGCACCAGGTGGATGAACGCGTGGAGGTGGCCCAGATCCATCAACTGAAGGCCATCTACAGCCGGATCATTCGTGACTATTTCGCGTAAACAGGCAATCACCCGCCAACGGTGGCCGATGTGACGAACAGAACGCCCCAACTGGTGGTGATGGTGAAAGTACCGCACCCCGGCCGCGTTAAAACCCGGCTTGGCAAGGGCATCGGCATGACGCGCGCCGCGTGGTGGTTTCGCCATCAAAGCACGGCACTGTTGCGCCGCATACAAGACCCGCGATGGGAAACGGTGCTGGCAGTTTCCCCCGACCACGAAGGGATGAACAGCCGCGTCTGGCCCCGCGGCATCGCGCGTATGGCGCAAGGCCCGGGTGATCTTGGGGCCCGCATGGGGCGTATCCTGCGGGCGCGTCCACCTGGCCCGGTCCTTATTATCGGCGCCGATATTCCGGGGGTTTCCCGCCGCCACATTGCGGATGGTTTTGCCGCCCTGGGGACGCATCAGGCCGTGTTTGGCCCGGCCACGGATGGCGGATACTGGCTGATTGGCTTGAAGCGCGCGACCATCCCCCCCATATCCCTGTTCAACGGTGTGCGCTGGTCAAGTGAACACGCACTTGCCGACACATTGGCCAGCATCCCTGGCCTGACATATTCCCTGATCGACGAACTTGACGACGTGGACACGCAAGAAGACCTTGCGCGCCTTTCCCAATGACGCGATCCACAGCCCATGATAGGCAAATTAAATGACACGTACTCCTTCAAAAGACGAAATCCTAACCTGGATTTCTGACAACCCCACCCAGACATCCAAACGCGACATCGCGCGCGCCTTCGGGATCAAAGGGGCCGACCGGATCGACCTGAAGCGCATATTGCGCGAACTTGAGGCCGATGGAGACCTGCGCAAACGCAACAAAACCTACCGCGACCCGGACAAACTACCGCCAGTGGCGGTGCTGCAAATACTGGCACCTGGCAGCGATGGCGACCTTTTCGCAAAACCGCTGGAATGGCAGGGCGCGGGGCCAGAACCACGCGTCCTGTTCATCGCAAAATCCAGCGATCCCGCGCTAAAACAGGGTGACCGCATCCTGGCGCGTATGACCGAGGTAAAGGATGACGAACACCAGTACGAAGCGCGCCTGATACGCCGCATCGGCACCAACCCCGTGCGCATCCTTGGGGTGTTTCGCAAAGGGGCCGATGGCGGGCGCATCATACCAATCGACAAGGGCGCCGACCGTGAATGGCAAGTGCCAGCCGGGGCCGAAGACGGCGCAAAGGATGGCGAACTGGTTGAAGCACAGCAGTCAGGGCCGAAATCCCGCATGGGCCTGCCCCGCGCGCGCATTGTGGCCCGGTTGGGCGACCCGTCAGCCCCAAGGGCGGTTTCGCTCATCGCGATCCACCAGCATGGAATTCCTGACACCTTTCCCGACGACGTAATCGCCGAGGCCGACCGCGCCAAACCCGCAGGCCTGGGCAAACGCGAAGACCTGCGCCCACTGCCGCTTATTACAATCGACCCTCACGATGCGCGCGATCATGATGATGCGGTCTATGCGCATGCGGATGACAGTGCGAAAAACCCCGGCGGCCACATCGTCTGGGTCGCCATCGCCGATGTGGCGCATTACGTCACCCCCGGTTCACACCTGGACCGCGAAGCGCGCCGGCGCGGCAACTCATCGTATTTTCCAGACCGCGTTGTGCCGATGCTTCCTGATCGCCTTTCCGGTGATCTGTGCAGCCTTCACGAAGGTGTGGCGCGCGCCTGCATCGCCGTGCGTATGGTGCTGGATGCCAACGGGCAGAAGATTTCTCATAGTTTCATCCGCGGCCTGATGACCTCTCACGCCAGCCTGAATTACCGCGAGGTGCAAACCGCGCGCGATGGCGCGCCCAACGAAAAATGCGCGCCTCTTATGGATGAGGTGATAAACCCGCTGTTTGACGCCTATGAGGCCGCAAAGAAAGGCCGCGCCGACCGTCAGCCGCTGGATCTGGATCTGCCAGAACGCAAGATTATCCTGAACGACGAGGGCCGCGTTGCATCGGTAAATTTCGCCGATCGTCTGGATGCGCACCGGCTGGTGGAAGAGTTCATGATCCTTGCCAATGTCGCGGCGGCAGAAGAACTGACACGCCTGCGCCGCCCGCTGCTGTTTCGGGTTCACGAAGAACCCTCGCCCGAAAAACTGGACGCCTTGCGCGAGGTTGCGCAATCGTCCGGCTTTACACTGGCCAAAGGGCAGGTTCTGCAAACCCGCCATTTGAATGCGCTGTTGGGGCAGGCCGAGGGCACAGAGTTTGACGAGCTGGTAAACATCTCGACCCTGCGCTCAATGCAACAGGCCTATTACAACCCAGAAAACTTTGGCCACTTCGGGCTGGCGCTGAAAAGCTATGCGCATTTCACATCCCCAATCCGGCGCTATTCAGATCTGATCGTGCACCGCGCCCTGATCTCGGGCCACGGCTGGGGCGATGACGGGCTTTCGCCTGAAGATGTTGACCAGCTGGAGGCAACCGCAACACATATTTCTGAAACCGAACGCCGATCAATGATGGCCGAGCGTGACACAACTGATCGCTATCTGGCCAGCTACCTTTCGGAACGCGTGGGCAACGAATTCTCTGGCCGGATTTCAGGCATCGCGCGCTTTGGCGCCTTTGTGAAGCTTGAAGAAACCGGGGCCGACGGGCTGATTCCGATTTCCACGATCGGGCAGGAATATTTCCTGTTTGACGCTGAGGCCCAGACAATTACGGGCGAACAAACGGGCCTGACGCTCAGCCTTGGGCTTCCGGTAACAGTACGTCTGGCCGAAGCCGTGCCCGTAACCGGCGGCCTGATGTTGGAGCTGATTCAGGTGAACGGAAAAGCCCTGCCGCGGTCTTCGCGTGGACGGCGCGGAAAATCTGTACCTCGAAAAGCTGCGAAATCGCGTTATAAGGCAGCGAAGGTTAAAAAGAAGGTCCACCGCAAACGCGGATAGGTTAATATCGCAATGTCATCAGAAAAGCGCACGGGACTGCGGGAATGACGGATCAGGATCGCGAAAAAACATTTCGGGCCGGCATCGCCGCCATACGCCCGCGCGCATTGGCAAAACAGGTCAGTGGCGATGTGTTTGACAAGGCGATGGCGCAGGCGCGGTTTGAACCAGAGGTGCTGGCAAAGCAGGCCCACCAGCCCGAATTCAGCCTATCGGCATCAAAATACCTGGCCCGGGCTGTTACATCAGAACGGGTGCGCAATGCCAGATCAGCGCTGCGCGACCACCGCCCCCTGCTGAACAGCCTTGAAGCCCAGTTTGGCGTTGAAACCGAAGTTTTGACTGCATTCTGGGGGCTTGAATCCAATTTCGGCACTGTGCGCGGGGATTTTCAGGTTGTCAGCGCCCTGGCAACCCTGGCCGTATGTGGGCGGCGCGCAGGGTATTTCGAAAATCAACTGATCGGCGCGCTCAGCATCATACAATCCGGTGTTATCAGTGCGGACAAGATGTTGGGGTCCTGGGCCGGGGCGATGGGGCACGGGCAATTCATGCCAACTGTGTACCTGGGCTTCGCCAAGGATTTCGACCGCGACGGAAAACGCGATATTTGGGGGGATGACCCGACTGACGCGCTGGCCTCTATCGCCAATTACGTGTCCAAACACGGCTGGAAGCTGGGGCAACCGTGGGGGGTGGAAGTGTGCCTTCCCGAAGGGTTTGATTATGCCTGCACCGGCCTGACACAGCACAGGCAGGTTTCTGACTGGGTGGCGATGAATGTGACCGGGGCAACCGGCGCCCCGATCGGCGATTATGGCCCGGCATCCATTATACTACCGGCCGGCGCGGACGGCGTGGCCCTGATGGTTTTTCGAAATTTCCACGTGATCATGCGGTACAATTGTTCCGCAACCTACGCACTGGCCATCGGGCATTTGGCAGACCGGATTTTGGGTGGAAAAAGCTTCAATGCCAGCTGGCCATCAGATGACACCATGTTGGGGCGCAGCGGTATTCGCGAACTTCAGATGCTTCTGACCGATGCCGGTTTTGATACAAGGGGCGTTGATGGCCAGATTGGCCCGAATTCAACCACGGCCATCCGTGCCTTTCAGGTTTCGCGCAAACTTGTGGCTGACGGCTACCCAAGCCTGGCAGTTCTGCAACGCCTTCGATCCGAAGCATAGGCCACTGGGCTGCTATAGAACCTGCAGAACATCCACGCTGACGTTTTCAAGTGTTGGGCGTACCAGTTCTGCGGTGCTGAAATCCTGATCATCCGTATAGATCGAAGGGGTCACCACAACGCGCAGGCCTGCTGCCTTTGCCGACACCACGCCATTCAGGCTATCTTCGAACGCCACGCATTCTTCGGCCGCCATATCCAGACGTTCCAGTGCCAGGTTAAACACATCTGGCGCCGGTTTTTTTGCCTTCACCTGATCGCCTGCGGCAATCACGTCAAACACAGTTGCCGCCGGAAGGCCCCAACAGCATTGCGCCAGCGCCTCGACGTTTGGCAAATTCGTGGTTGTCGCCACGGCGATGCGCAGGCCGCAGTTGCGCGCTGTGCGCATCAGCGCCTGAACGCCCGGGCGCAGCTCCAGTTCACCCGCCCCCAGAATTTCGCCGTAGATCGCGGTTTTTTCTTTGTGCAGGGCGGCGATTTCTTCGTCCGACAGCCTGCGTGCGCCCTGTTCCAGGGTCGCCTGATGCGCGCGCATCCTTTCCTTGCCGCCGGTGGTTTTCAAAAGCTCGCGGTAGTCCGCCATGCTCCAGTGCCAATCAAGGCCCCATTTTGTAAAAGCGCGGTTGAAGGCGGCGCGATGCGCTTCCTCGGTTTCGGCAAGGGTGCCGTCAACGTCAAAAATCAAAGCTCTCAGGGTCATGTTGCGCGTGCCTCAGCTGTATTTTTCTTTGATGATTTCGCCAAGGTCCGTGAAATCCCCGAACGCATGCGCATGCGGTAATTCCGCAACCGGCGTTTTGCGATAACCTTCTGTGAACAAGGCGAAGGGCACGCCGGCACGGTTGGCGGTTTGCGCGTCCACCTCGCTATCGCCCACATAAAGGCGCGTGCCTTCGCCAAGCGCATCAAACGCATGAAGAAGCGGCGCGGGGTCTGGCTTTTTCACCGGCAAGGCATCCCCGCCGATGACCACGTCAAACAACCCGTCCAGCCCAAGGGCGGGCAGAATTGCGCGCGCGGGTTCTTCGGGTTTGTTGGTGCAAATCCCCAGCTTGTGGCCTTGTGCCTTTAACGCCGGCAACAGGGCTTTCAGGCCGGGATAGACACGGCTTAGCGTCGCAGGGTCCGCGTTATAGTAATCCAGCGTCAGCCCGGAAAGGCGCGCATGTTCGCCGGGATCAATCGCGCGGGTACGCATCACCCGTTCCACCAGCTTTGGCAGGCCGTTGCCAATGAACGAGATGATGGTTTCTATATCAAGCGGCGCATGCCCTTCATCGGCCAGCATCCGGTTTGCGGCGGCGTGAATATCCGGCGCACTATCGATCAGGGTGCCATCAAGGTCGAAAACAATATTGGTCACGAAGATACTTTCCATTTGATTGAACAGCCCATGGAAGGAATTTGATCCCTGGGGCCCATTCCGGTTTCAGCAACCTGCTTCATCGCTTCGAACAGATCACGGCGCAGGTCCGGGGGGCCGGCGGCCTTGCGCGAGGCATCCAGGCGGCCGCGGTATTGCAGCTGGCCATCAGCGTTGTACCCAAAGAAGTCAGGCGTGCAGACGGCACCATACGCGCGGGCCACAGACTGATCTTCATCATAAAGATAGGGAAACGGGAAATGCATCTCGGCCGCCATCTGCGCCATTTGCTGCGGGCCATCCTGCGGATAGCTTTGCGCATCATTCGCGCTGATGGCCACAACGCCGACCCCCAGCGCCTGAAGTGCGCGCGCATCGCGAATAATTCGGTCAAGCACGGCCAGAACATAGGGGCAGTGGTTGCATATAAACATGACCAGCGTGCCGTGTTCCCCGGCAACATCCGCCAGGTGGTAGAGCTTTCCATCAGTGCCCGGCAGGCTGAAATCTGAAGCTGGCTGGCCAAAATCGCAAACGGGGGGGATAGCAGCCATGGTATTTTCCTTTCTGCACGCCGGGCCAGCCCCAGGGGGGCATCGCGTTCAGGAAGAACGCGCGCCCTCTGCTGCCGCGCGCAAGGCGCGGATGTTTTCACCGTATGGCGCGGGGTCAGAGACGGATCCGCCTTTAAACACCGCTGATCCGGCCACCAGAACATCGGCGCCGGCTGCCGCGACCAGTGGGGCAGTTTCAGGGGTTACACCGCCGTCAATCTGGATGTGAACCGGCCTGTCGCCGATCATCTGGCGCAGTTGCCGTGTCTTTTCCACGCCCGAGTGAATGAATTTCTGCCCCCCGAAACCGGGGTTTACCGTCATCACCAAAACCATGTCGCAAAGGTCCAGAACATCCTGAACGGCACTTGCAGGTGTGCCCGGGTTCAGCGCAACGCCCGCCTTGGCACCCGTGGCGCGGATGGCCTGCAGCGTGCGGTGGATATGCGGACCTGCCTCGACATGAGCGCAAATCAGGTCCGCGCCGGCCTCGGCAAATGCTTCGATGTAAGGATCGACAGGTGCGATCATCAGGTGCACGTCCATGAAGGTTTTCACATGCGGCCGGATGGCTTTCACCAGGGGCGGGCCGAAGGTCAGGTTTGGCACAAAATGCCCATCCATCACATCCACATGCACCCAGTCACACCCCTGCGCCTCGATCGCCTGAATCTCTTCCCCAAAATTGGCGAAATCGGCGGAAAGGATCGATGGTGCAATCTTGATGGAACGGTCAAAGGACATGGGACTCTCCTGTCAGGGTCGGTTGGGGGCGCGAAAGTTTCGCGCCCCTCTTACTATGCCGCCGAGTTGATGCGAAGGGCTTCGCGCCAGCCGGGGTATATTTTATCCGCGTCACCCGGGAAGCTTTCGAATGCGCGGGCGAACTCATTGTGTTCTTTCGCGAATTCCAGGGGATCAGCGCCTTCTTTCCAGCACTGTTCCGCCTGACGAAGCGATGTTGCACCAGCCGCCGCACCGTCGATGTGGCCAAAGCTACCGCCACCAGCGGTCAGGATCAGGTTAGAGTGCCCCAGGTTCTTGAAGAACCCAGGCATGCGCAACGCGTTCATGCCACCCGAAATGATTGGCGTCGTCGGGTTCATACCCAGCCATTCCTGATGGAAGAAGGGGCCATCAGCGCTGTCGTCCGTGATCATGTAGGCCATCATCTTATCGGCCGCTTCACCTTCCATCTTACCAAAGCCCATGGTGCCGGTATGGATGCCCGATGCGCCCTGCAGACGTGCCATTTTCGACAACACGAATGCGGTGTAGCCGCGCATCGATTGCGGCGAGGTTACAGCCCCGTGGCCTGCGCGGTGGTAGTGCAGGTACTGCTTGGGGAAGTTCCGGCGCGCAGTTGTCATCGCAGCCGGGCCAGCCACATAGCCATCCACCAGGAAGGCAACGTGATCCGCGTTTTCACCGAATGCTTCCAGGACGAATTCGCCACGGGCGATCATTTCATGATGGTCATCGGCGGTGATGTTGGCCGAAAACAGCTTTGCTTCGCCTGTCTTGTCCTGCGCGCGCTTCATCGCGTCTGCGACCAGCGTGATGGTTTCCTTCATCGGCGCAAAAATCTGGTTGCCCTGCGGTTCATCATTCTTGATGAAATCGCCGCCCAGCCAGAAATCATAACAGGCGTCGGCAAAGGGCTGCGGGCGCAAGCCCAGTTTAGGCTTAATAATCGTGCCAACGACAAACCCGCCATCAACATGCGGGCGGCCCAGAACCCGCCACAGATCGCGGATCGTGGTCGAGGGGCCATCAAACAGGCGCAGGTATGCAGGGGGCACATAGAAATCGTGCATCTTGGCGTATTCCACATCGCCCATGCCCTGGTTGTTACCGATGCACAGCGTCAGGAACGATGCGATCATTGCGCGCCCATCGATGATGTTGCGATCAAACAGATCCACCGGATAGGCGATTTTCATCACTTCGCGTTCCGGGTCAATTTCATAAACCAGCGCGTCAACACCGCGGGTGAAATCATCTGTTGTCGACACTTCAACATTGGTGCCTGTTGAACTTTCCGCCGCAAAGTGGGCCGCTGTCGACAAGTAGTCGCCGAACCCTTCTTTGGGTTTCATGATGTAGGCAACCAGTACGTGGTTGCCCCCTGCAATCAGGTCTGCCTCGTTCAAATCAAGACGTGCGTAACGGTTTGACTGGTCCATCGGTATTCCTCCTGTTTATTCGGCCGCCTGGGCCTGCGCGATTTTCGGATCAAGGCTGCCATCGGCATAGCGCGCGGCCATGTCATCAATGTCGATTACCTTGATCTTGTGGGCGTTTCCGGCGGTGCCGAAACGCTCGAACCGGTCGAGACAAAGTTTCTCCATCTCGTCCATTGCGGGGATCAGGAATTTGCGCGGGTCAAATTCGCTTGCTTTATCCTGAGCCACCTTGCGGAACTGGCCAGTCATGGCCATCCGACAATCTGTATCAATATTCACCTTGCGCACACCCGAACGGATGCCGCGCTCAATCTCTTCCACAGGCACGCCGTATGTCTGGGCCATTTCACCACCCGAGGCGTTGATCAGATCCTGCAGGTACTGCGGCACCGAAGACGAGCCGTGCATCACCAGGTGCGTGTTGGGCAGCTTGGCGTGGATCGCTTCAATCTGGCTCATCGCCAGAATGTCACCTGTGGGTTTGCGGGTAAATTTATATGCACCATGTGAGGTGCCGCAGGCGATGGCCAGGGCGTCAACCTTGGTGCGCGCCACGAAATCCACGGCCTGTTCCGGGTCTGTCAAAAGCTGATCCTGGTCAAGCTTACCTTCTGCGCCAGAGCCATCTTCTTTCGCCGCTTCGCCGGTTTCCAAAGACCCTAACACGCCCAGTTCACCCTCCACAGATGCACCAACCCAATGGGCCATGCGCGTCACGCGTTCTGTGATTTCAACGTTGTATTCATAAGACGCGGGCGTCTTCATGTCCGCCTCCAGCGATCCGTCCATCATGACGGATGTGAACCCGTGGCGTATGGCCGACATGCAGGTTTGTTCGTTGTTGCCGTGGTCCTGATGCATGCAGACGGGAATGTCCGGGTACATTTCGGCCAGGGCCTGCACCATGTGGCGCAGCATGATATCGCCCGCGTAAGACCGCGCGCCACGGCTGGCCTGCATGATCACGGGTGCGTCGCATTTCGCGGCCGCCTTCATGATCGCCAGACCCTGTTCCATGTTGTTAATGTTGAAAGCAGGCACGCCGTAGGAATTTTCGGCAGCGTGGTCCAGCAACTGTCGCATCGTGATAAGAGCCATCTGCTCCTCCCGTCACTTGATCAAAGATTTCGCGGCATCCGCAACCGCGTTTGCGGTGATGCCAAAGTGTTCATAAAGTTCGCCCGCCGGGGCCGAGGCGCCAAAGCCTGTCATGCCAACAAAGGCACTGTTCTGGCCCAAAAGCGCATCCCACCCCTGCCGGATCGCCGCTTCGACCCCAACGCGAGGTGCTTCCCCCAAAACGACATCCCGGTAGGCCTGCGGCTGTTGTGCGAAGGTTTCAAAGCACGGGGCCGAAACAACAGCGGCCTTGATGCCGTCCCTGGCCAGCTGTTCGGCAGCATTGGCAGCCAGCTCAACTTCTGACCCGGTTGCGATCAGCGTGACATCACGCGCACCCGGTGTGTCGCGCAAAACATAGGCCCCTTTGGCGCTGAGGTTTGAATCCACATGCTTTGTGCGCAACGTCGCCAACCCCTGGCGTGACAGGCACAAAACCGTCGGTGTCGTTGGGCTTTCCAACGCAGCCTGCCAGGCCTCGGCAGTTTCCACGGCATCGGCCGGGCGAAACACGTTCAGGTTTGGCATGGCGCGCAGGCTGGCAATGGTTTCCACCGGCTGGTGGGTCGGGCCATCTTCGCCAAGGCCGATGCTGTCATGAGTCATGACATATACAACCGGCAGACCCATCAGCGCGGACAGGCGGATCGCACCGCGGCAGTAATCAGCAAAGGCCAGGAACGTGCCGCCATAGGGAACAAACCCGCCGTGCAACGCGATGCCGTTCATCACAGCCGCCATGCCGTGTTCACGCACACCGTAATGGATATAGTCACCGCCATATTGGCCACGCGACACGGGCGTCATCGCCTTTGTGCGGGTGTTGTTTGACCCTGTCAGATCGGCCGACCCACCAATGCTGTTGGGCAATGTCGCATTCACAACCTCCAGTGTCATTTCGCTGGCTTTTCTGGTGGCAACCTTGGGCGCGTCTGAAGACAGGCGAGCCTTATATGCATTGATGGCGGCATCCAGAGTATTGGCGTCAGGCGCGGCCTGAGATGTTTCAAACGCTGCGCGGTCAGGCGAAGCTGCCAGCCGGGAGTCCCAGCGCAAGCGCGCAGCGCGGCCCCGATCGGCAACGGCATGCCACGCATCATAAACGTCCTGCGGAATTTCAAAGGGGGCATGCGCCCATCCCAGTGTTTCCCTGGCCGCGGCAATTTCTTCATCCCCCAGCGGCGCACCGTGTGTTGCCGATGTGCCCTGCTTGTTTGGGGCGCCAAAGCCAATGATGGTGCGACAGGCAATCATAGAGGGGCGATCATCGTTGCGCGCAGCTTCGATTGCGGCGGCTATCGCCTCTTTATCGTGGCCATCCACCGCCTGCACATGCCAGCCAGCGGCAGCGAAACGCGCCTGTTGGTCTGTCGAAGTGGAAACATCGGTAGACCCGTCGATGGTGATCTTGTTGTCGTCCCACATCACGATCAGACGGCCAAGGCCCAGATGACCGGCGAAGTCGATTGCTTCGTGGCTGATGCCTTCCATCAGGCAACCATCACCGGCGATCACATAGGTGTAGTGATCTGTCAGCGCATCACCAAAGCGTGCGTTTGACATGCGTTCAGCCAAGGCCATGCCGACAGCGGTGGAAATGCCCTGCCCCAGCGGCCCGGTCGTAACCTCGATCCCTTTGGCGTGGCCGTATTCGGGGTGCCCGGCCGTGCGGTACCCCATCTGACGGAAGTTCCGGATCTGCTCCATCCCCATGTCATCGTATCCAAGAAGATGGTTGATGGCGTAAACCAGCATCGAACCGTGGCCTGCCGACATCACAAAACGATCCCGGTCGGCCCATTTGTCAGCGCTAGGGTCGATGGTCATAAACCGGTTGAACAAAACGCTCGCCACATCGGCCACACCCATCGGCGCCCCCGGATGGCCGGAATTCGCGGCCTGAACGGCGTCCATCGCCAAGGCACGAATGGCATTGGCCATCATGTCTTCGGATGCTGTAGAAATCTCAACCTGCTTATTCATAACCAGCCCCTCACGCGCGCTTGCTGTCATAGACCAGCCGTTCAATCATCGGGGTGAAGACCAGCTGCATCGCCAGATCCATCTTGCCACCCGGAATAACGATTGAATTGGCGCGGCTCATCCAGCTGCCTTCGATCATCGACGCCAGATAAGGGAAATCGATGCCACGCGGGTTGGCAAAGCGGATCACCACCAGGCTTTCATCTGCGGTGGGGATCCAACGCGAAACAAACGGGTTTGACGTATCCACCACCGGAACGCGCTGAAAGTTGATGTCCGTCTGGGTGAACTGCGGGGTGATGCAATGCACATAGGCATGCATACGGCGCAAAATGACGTCTGTAACAGCCTCGGTCGTATATCCGCGATGCGCTTTGTCACGGTGTATTTTCTGGATCCACTCCAGGTTCACCACCGGCACAACGCCAATCTTCAGATCGGCATATTTCGCGATGTTCACCTCATCGTTCGCAACAGCACCGTGAAGACCTTCGTAAAACAGCAGGTCGGAACCCTTTTCGAACTCGGACCAATCCGTAAAATTCCCCGGTGCCACGCCCGTTTTCTCGGCTTCGATGTCGTCATGCACATATGTGCGCGTGCGCCCCAGGCCGGTTTCACCGTATTCGCGGAAAACGCGCTCCAGCTCTCCCAGTTCATTCGCCTCATAGGAAAAATGGGAAAACCCGTGGTCGCCCGACAGGTAACGCTTTTCCAGCTCGGCCTTCATATCGGCGCGGTTGAAGCGGTGAAACGCGTCCCCCTCGATCGATACGGCGGTGAAACCTTCGCGTCGAAAGATCTGGTCAAACGTACCCTTGACGGTTGACGTCCCCGCCCCAGAGGAGCCTGTGACAGAAATGATCGGGTGCTTTTTGCTCATGGTTTTTCCTTGGGGTTGCCTTAGGCGCGGAACAGGCCGCGGTTACCAAAAAGGGCGGAAACTTCTTCGTTCGGCAGATCCTGATAGGCCGCGACGCGGTCCACCTTTTCGGCACTGCCAAAAACAAAGGGGGTTCGGGCATGCAGGGTTTTTGCGGCATGCGTCATGATGCGGTCATGGCTGTCTGTGGCTTTGCCGCCAGCCTGCTCTATCAAAAAGGCGATGGGCGCACATTCATACACCATGCGAAGGCGCCCCTGCTCATACGTTGGGCGGGCATCACCGGGATACAGGAATATGCCGCCGCGCGTCATGATCCGGTGCGTCTCGGCCACCAGCGACGCAACCCAGCGCATGTTGTAATTTCCATCACGCGGGCCTTCGTCTCCGGCCAGGCAGTCATCAATATACGCCCGGATCGCCGGGGACCAATGGCGGTAATTTGATGCGTTGATCGCAAATTCACGGCTAACCGCGGGCACCTTCAGCGCGTCATTCACCAACGCAAAGGTTTTTGTGTCCGGGTCCAGCACATGCATCTGCACACCGTTTCCGAAGGTCACAACCAGATCGGTCTGCGGCCCAAAAATAATGTACCCGCCCGCCAGCTGCTGATCGGCCGGGCGCAGGAAACTTTCATCCGCGCCATCCACGGCTTCGAAGATTGAAAAGATGGTGCCGATCGAAACATTCACATCGATGTTGGATGACCCATCCAGCGGATCGATGGCCAACGCATATTTGCCCGCCGGATCCAGCTCGACCACCTCGTCTTGCTCCTCGGATGCGTAATAGCGCACCCCGGTGCCGGCCAGCGCTGCGGCAAAGGCATCATCGGCCATGACATCCAGCGCTTTTTGCTGATCGCCCCCGATATTTTCGCCGACCCCTGCGCCCAAAGACCCGCCCAGCGCACCACGCTGAATGGTTCGGCACAGATCAACGCCCACACGCGCCAGTGCCTCCATAATTTCATGAAGATCGGCCGGCATGCGGCTTTTGTCTGTAATGGTATCCGTGGTGGTCATATGTCCTCCCCCTCACGTGGCAGACGCGAGAAACACCCTTGTCCTCCCACAGAAAACATGTTTACAAAATTTAAAAAGCAGGAAGCCGGAGTAAATTAATTTTAAGATGCCAAGGCCAGACGCCATAACTTTCAAGCAATTACGCGCACTTAGCGCGGTCTCTGAATTTGGGTCCATCACACGGGCGGCTGAGGCAATTCACCTCACCCCCCCGGCGGTGCACACCCAGCTGCGTCAGCTCGCCACAAATATGAAGGCCGATATGCTGCGGCGTGGGGACGCAGGAAAGATGGAGCTGACAGATGAAGGCCGGATCGCGCTGGACGCGGCCGGGCGAATCGAAGCAGAGCTTGATATCTGCATGAAATCAGTCGCAGCACTGCGCGACGGTCACGTTGGTCTTGTGCGCCTGGGCGTCATTTCCACCGGCAAGTATTTTGCCCCCGCGCTGGTCGCCACGCTGAAAAACGAATTCCCCGATATCAAGGTGGAGCTGACTATTGGCAACCGCGGCCAGATCATCGCCGCACTGGAAAACCGCCAGATCCAACTTGCCATCATGGGCCGCCCGCCACGCGCACCGGCCAATACATCAGAAACCCTTGGCCCACACCCGCATGTGATCATTGCATCACCGGATCATCCCCTGGCCGGCGTTGCATCGGTCGACCCCAGCGATCTTTTGCGCGAAACCATTATCGGGCGCGAAAATGGCTCGGGCACCCGCATCCTGATGACCCGCTTTCTGGATAGGATCGGCGAAGGCGCGACCTATGATTGCCTGGCGATGAGTTCGAATGAAACCATCAAACAGGCCGTCATCGCAGGCCTGGGTATCGCGCTGATTTCACAGCACACGGTGATGGAAGAACTGCACTCGGGCCGCCTTGTGGCCCTGAACATGCCGGGCCTGCCCATCGAACGCGCCTGGTATCTTCTCAACCGCTCAGACACAGATCTGAGCGCGGCGGCAAAACGCGTCAAAGCGCATATTTCAGGCATGAAAGGTTCGTTCCTGCCCCAACCCTGACGGCGCCCCTTCTTCTTGGCAAAAATACCTCCGCCGGAGGCCTGAATCTTTTATACGGCCGGTGTCAGCCTGTGGCGAAGCAATGCCATGGGGTGGGCGCGCAGGGTCAGGCGGGTGGCAACATAATCCTCTACCACTTCTTCGCCCAGGCTCATCTCGGGCAAGGTCACGGCCGGTTCGTTAATTCCCTCACCATCCAAATCCCCGCCAAAAAGGGGCAAAGGTTTATGCGCCGTGATCGCTTTGGCCGCCCACAAGGCCGCGCGCCGGTTCAGGCCAAGGGCGGCAAAGGCATCCGCTTCGGCCAGACGTGCCAAAAGGCGCGGTGGTGTGCCGGCGCGGCGCCAGACATCTTCCAGTGTCACATAGCCATTGCCGCGCGCAGCTGTAATCCACCCGGCCTCTTCGTCGCCCATGCCACGGATCTGCCGGAACCCAAGCCGCAGGGCCAGCCCGCCCTTGCCATCCGGTTCCATCACATTATCCCAGTAACTTTCATTCACACAGATCGGGCGCACGGCAACACCATGTTCGCGCGCATCGCGCACAATCTGGGCCGGGGCATAAAACCCCATGGGCTGGGAATTCAGCAGCGCACAGGCAAAGATGCCGGGCTGATGACGCTTCAGCCAGGCCGAGGCATAGACCAGCAGCGCAAAACTGGCCGCGTGGCTTTCGGGAAACCCGTAAGACCCAAACCCCTCGATCTGGCTGAAACAACGCGCGGCAAAGTCCAGATCATACCCGTTCTTCTGCATGCCCTTCAGAAACCGCGCCCTGAATTCGCTGACCGACCCGTGTTTCTTGAACGTGGCCAGCGACCGGCGCAGGCGATCGGCCTCATCGGGCGTAAAGCCCGCACCGATAATGGCAATCTGCATCGCCTGTTCCTGAAACAACGGCACGCCCAGCGTCTTGCCCAACACCTCGCCCAATGCGTCCGACGGAAAGGTGACAGCCTCTTCCCCGTTTCGCCGCCTGATGAAAGGGTGCACCATATCGCCCTGAATGGGGCCGGGGCGGATGATCGCAACCTGGATCACCAGATCATAGAAATGGCGCGGCCGCATGCGGGGCAGGAAATTCATCTGCGCGCGGCTTTCCACCTGGAATATCCCCAGGCTATCCGCCCGGCACAACATATCATAAACCGCCGGGTCCTCTGGCGGCAGCGAGGCCAGCGTATAATCTGCCTGCAAATGCTGGCGCATCAGGGTGAACGCCTTGCGAATACAGGTCAGCATGCCCAGCGCCAGAACATCGACCTTAAGAATACCCAATGCGTCGATGTCATCTTTATCCCAACAGATGACCGTGCGGTCCTCCATCGTGGCATTTTCCACGGGCACAAGTTCATCAAGGCGCCCTTCGGTGATGATGAACCCGCCGACATGCTGCGATAAATGGCGGGGAAAACCCTGTATCTCGTCGCAGATCTGCATCACCTGCATCAGGCGCCGGTCTGAAGGGTCCAGGCCGATTTCGCGCAACCGATCTTCGCGCAGCCCCCCGCCGCCCCAGCCCCAGACCTGCGATGACATCGAAGCGATCGTATCCTGTGAAAGCCCCATGGCGTGCCCCACTTCGCGGATCGCACGCTTGCCCCGGTAATGAATCACCGTGGCGCACAGCCCGGCCCGATGGCGGCCATAGCGTTCATAGATATGCTGGATCACCTCTTCGCGCCGCTCATGTTCAAAATCCACGTCGATATCGGGGGGCTCATCCCGCGCCTCGCTGACGAAACGTTCAAACACCATCGCGCCGATCTCGGGTGAAACCGATGTGACCCCCAGACACCAGCATGTCACTGAATTGGCCGCCGACCCCCGCCCCTGGCACAAAATGCCGCGTGATCGGGCGAAGGCCACAATGTCATGCACGGTCAGGAAATAGGGTTCATATTTCAGTTTGGTGATCAGGGCCAACTCATGCGCCAGCATCTTTTCAACCCGCGCAGGCGCCCCTGCCGGGTAATGCTCACGCAACCCCGCGCGGGAAAGGCGGGCCAATCGCTGCGCCGGGGTTTCGCCATTTGCAATCTCGGACGGGTATTCATAACGCAGCTCATCCAGGGAAAAACGGCAGCGCGCCGCAACCTCGCCCGCACGATGCACAGCCCCTTCGCAGCCTTTGAAAAGGTGCAGCATCTCGCCCTCGCCGCGCAGGCGCTTTTCCGCGTTTGGCTGCGCCAGAAGGCCAAGGTTATCAACCCGCACGCCTTCGCGGATGGCGGTCAGAACATCAACCATCCGGCGGCGGCGGCCGTGGTGCATGATCGGCGCCGCACTGGCAAGCGTTGGGATGCCCAGGCCCTGCGCAAGCTGCGTCAGCCGGGCAAACCTTGCACCATCACCCCCATCATACCGGGGCGCCAACATCAGCGAAACCTGCCCAGAAAAACGGCGCGTCAGCCGTTTTGCCTGCCCCGGCCAGGCATCCGCACCCTTGGGGGGCGTATCCTCATCCGGCGGTGGGTGCAGGATCAGTTCCATCCCTTCCCCCCACTCCAGCACATCCCCCATGCGGATCAGGCAAGATCCTTTGGCGCTGCGCCGCCGCCCCAGGGTCAGCAGGCGTGAAAGGCGGCCCCAGGCGGCCCGGTCACGCGGAATTGCGGTAAGGGTGAAACCATCCTCCAGCCGCAAGCGTGCCGCCGGAATCAGACGCGGCACCGTGTAAAGCGACAGCGACGGTGGCTTTGCCACCCCCTTGGGGGCCGGGGGGCCAACCAGCCCGTTTGCCGCATCAAATTCCCGGCGCAGGCGCACAGATCGCGCCACCTCTCGTGCTGCCATATGCGCGCGCACAATCCCGGCAACCGAGTTTTCATCGGCAATCGCCAACGCCTCCATCCCAAGAAACGCCGCACGCTGCACATACTCTTCGGCATGCGACCCCCCTGTGAGGAAGGTGAAATTAGAGGTTATGGAAAGCTCGGCAAAGCTCATCGCGCACCCTGGCGTGGAACAGCGACCATTGCTAACCTGACCATATGGCCAATGCCGTTCTTACCCATGCTGACGGATCGATCTACGACGACCTTCCTGAAGCGCGATACCACTTTCCACAGACTTATCTGCGGGCGGCCGAAGACGCATTGGGCGACTGGATCGTATATTATGAACCACGACGTGTTGCTGCGGGTTCTGAAAGAGCCGGCGGGCGGCAAGCCTATTTTGCCACGGCTCGCCTGAGCAAAATTGAACGAGATCCAGCGCGTGAAGACCACTATTACGCCCGTATCAGCGACTACCTTGCCTTCCCCAATCCAGTTCCTTTTAGAGAAGGCCAGAGCTACTATGAGGGTCTCTTGCAGCGCCCTGACGGAAAAACCAACAAAGGGGCATTCGGACGCTCGGTCAGGCATCTTCCAGACCATGAGTTTAACGCGATCTTGGCGGCCGGATTCGCCGGGGTTCGCGATGAATTGGGCGTAGATGATTGGAATGCCGGCGCCCCTCTTGTCACGGGGTTTCATGATCCCGGTGCCCCCTTCCAACGCCCCATGGTCGAACGCATGACACGAAAACCATTTCGCGACGCCGCCTTTGCCCGACAGGTAAAATCGGCGTATGGCGCACGCTGCGCGATGACAGGTCTTTGCATAAAAAATGGCGGCGGTCGCCCCGAGGTGCAGGCCGCCCATATTCGCCCTGTTGCTAAGGGAGGGCCCGACACGGTGCGCAACGGTATCGCGCTTTGTGGAACTGCGCACTGGATGTTCGACCGAGGTTTGGTGTCGGTTGATGACGATCTCAGCATTCTCATTGCAGAGGATCGGATTCCTGAAGCTGCCAAAAGACTGTTTGTACCCGATCGCAAGCTTCTTGCCCCAGAACAGGAATTCCTGCGACCGCATAAGGCCTACCTTGCGTATCACAGGGCAGGCTTCAAAGGCTGACGGGGTAGATATCGGACGAGTCGAAAACATGATGAGTCGCCATCATATTCACGTTTTGTTCTCATGTGGAGTCTCATCAGAGAATTTGGCGGATGCCTGCCAGTGAAAAGGCTTACAGCTGCGGGCCGAACCCGGCGACCACCTGCGCATAGAGGTCACGTTTGAAGGGGACGATCTTTTCAACCAGGTCGCGCGGGTCCAGCCATGTCCAGCGTGAAAACTCCGGCTGTTCGGTTTCAATGATGATCTGGTTGTCCGCCCCGTGGAACCGCATCAGAAACCAGCGCTGGTTTTGCCCGCGATAGCGCCCTTTCCAGATCTTGGGCACCAGGTCATGAGGCAGATCATAGGGCAGCCATTCGGGGTGTTCGGCCTCGATCGTCACAAGATCAGGGGTGACGCCGGTTTCTTCGCGCAACTCACGCAAGGCCGCGTCACGCGGGGCTTCGCCCTTGTCCACGCCACCCTGCGGCATTTGCCAGGCGTCCGCAGCGGTATCAATACGCTGCCCGACAAAAACCTTGCCGTGCGGGTTGGTCAGCATGATGCCAACACAGGGGCGATAGGGCAGTTTTTCAATTTCCGCTGGGGTCATTTGGGACCTCATTCATCCGCATTTGCGCTATGCCCAACCGTTTGGAAAAGGTCCGGGCGCGGGCTGCGGCGGGGGACCCTGCCGCAGCCTGATTTTCACTTACTTCGCGTCAGAGATCGCCGACAGGCCCTTCAGAAGGTCAACCGCATAGGACAGCTGGAAATCCTCATCACGCAGCTTGGCCGCTTCTTCTGCGGCGGCGCGCTCTTCCTCGATCTGCTTGCGTTCATCTTCGGTCAGGCTGTCGTTATCCAGACGGCCACGCAAGTCGGCCTCGGTGCGCGCAAAACGGTTTGGATCTTCGCCTTCCGCCTCGTCCGGGTGGCGCAGCGGCTGTTCCACCACAATGTCAGGGGACACGCCCAGCGCCTGAATCGACCGGCCCGAAGGCGTATAGTAACGCGCCGTGGTCAGGCGCATGGCGCCATCGCCGCGCAAGGGCATTACCGTCTGAACCGACCCTTTGCCAAAGCTTTGCGTGCCCACCACGATGGCGCGGTGATGATCCTGCAAAGCGCCCGCAACAATCTCGGATGCCGAGGCAGAACCGCCGTTGATCAGAACAACCACGGGCAAGGATTGCGCCAGATCGCCCGGCTTGGCATTTACCCGGTCGCTTTCTTCCGGGTTGCGGCCTCGCGTTGAAACGATTTCGCCACTTTCAAGGAATGCATCAGACACGGCGATTGCCTGGTTCAGCAGCCCGCCGGGGTTGTTGCGCAGATCCAGCACAAAGCCATCAACATTGTCGATACCCCCCAGTTCATCCACAACTTTTGCAAGCCCTTCAGACATATTGGGATAGGTCTGGTCGTTGAAGGTTGTCACCCGCAGGACGACCGTGTTGCCCACAGCGCGCGCGGTGGCAGCCGTAAGCTTGATCGTGTCGCGAATGATGGAAACATCAAACGGTTCATCCACCCCTTCGCGCACAACGGTCACGATGATTTCCGAACCAACCGGCCCGCGCATCATTTCCACGGCCTTGTCCAGCGTCAGGCCCAGCAGGCTTTCACCGTCAACCTGAGTGATGAAGTCGCCTGACTGAATGCCCGCCTCGAAGGCAGGGGTGCCATCCATCGGCGAAACGACTTTCACCCAGCCTTCTTCCTGCGTCACCTCAATGCCCAGCCCCCCGAAAGAGCCGCGCGTCTGCACACGCATGTCTGCCGCTGCCTGGGGCGAAAGGTAACTGGAATGAGGATCAAGAGAAGACAGCATGCCGTTGATCGCGGCCTCAACCAGATCCGCCGCATCAACCTCTTCAACATACTGCGCGCGAATGCGTTCGAAAATATCGCCAAACAGATCAAGCTGTTCATAGACCGATGTGTTTCGCTGCGCGTCCTGCGCCAACAGTGGCCCCGCGATCTGGGTCGTCAGCATTGCGCCTGCCAGAGTGCCGCCAACCGCTGCCATCAGAAATTTCTTCATTACGCTCTAATCCTTGCTTCCCAAAAACCAGTCTTCCGGGTCTACGGGTGTTCCGTTCTTTCTTAGCTCTATATAAAGCGTTTCCGAACGATCTGTGCCACCTCCTTTGGTGGATGAGATCAAAAACGCTTGAGAATCCGCCTCTGCGCCACCCATTAGGCCCACCGGGGCACCCTTTGGCACGACTTCCCCAACAGATCCATAGATTTGCCCCAGGCCGGCAAGCACCAAAAGCGTGCCCTCGCCCGGTTCCAGAATCACCACATTGCCGTAATCCAGCAGCGGGCCAAGGTACCGGATTGTGGCAGGCCAGGGCGCGGTCACCAGCGAAAGGGGGCGTGTTGCGATGATCAGGCCAGGGCGGCGGATGCCGGCGGCGTCTGCTTCGTCGAAGTGGCGCAGAATTGCGCCTAATACGGGCATATCCAGGTGGCCCCTGGCGGCGTCGAAATCCAGCACCTCACCGCCAGCCTGTGGGTTCTGAACCGGCAAGCGCATCAGCCCGCTTGCGAATGTGTCCAGCGTCTTGGCGCTGTCAACAAGGGTTTGCATGGCCGCCTTGTCTGCACTGAAACGGCGCGGCAGGTCGGTTCTGTCGGAAACTGCCAGGCTAAGCTGGGTGCGGGCCTCCTGCGCGCCGCTTAACCCGTCTTCTAAGGCGCCAACAGCACTTTCCTGCAACGCGCGCAGCACGGCAACTTCTTGCAGGGCTTCGCGCAGCGCCTGGGCCTCGTGCTGAAGCGCGGGCGCGACGTCCGACAGGATCATCGCGGATCGCGCCGTGCCAATCGGCCCCGACGGATGCAACAACAGCTGCGGTGCAGGTGCCGACTGGATCGACTGAAGCACCCCCAGCAGTTGTGACAGGCGGTCACTTTGTGCTTCGAACACACCGCGAATGGATGCTTCGCGGATCGTCGCACGGCGAAGCCCTTCGCGCATCGCTGCAAGCCCCGCCTCGTACGCCATGACAGTCTGGGTCAGTGCCGCCACGCGATTGCGCGCGCCCTTGGCCGCGTTCAACGCATCTGCTGCAGCGTTCAGATCCTGTATCGCCGCGCGCGCACTTTGTGCGGGGTCCGTCTGGGCATGGGCCGCCAGCGGGGCCGCGGCCAGCAAACCGACCAGGAGGAGGGCGTGCAGCTTCACCGGATCAACAGGCTCTTTCCAGTCATCTCGGCCGGAATGTCCAGGCCCATCAGCTCCAGCAGGCTGGGGGCAAGATCTGACAGGCGCCCGTGGCTTATCCCAACCCCTTCTGGCCCGCCAAACAGGATGACAGGCACCGGGTTTGTGGTGTGGGCGGTGTGTGGGCCGCCGGTTTCAGGGTCAACCATGGTTTCACAATTGCCGTGATCCGCGGTGATGATCATCGCGCCGCCAACTTCTTCCAGCGCGGCCATGACCTGCCCCAGACCTTCATCGACCGCCTGACAGGCCAGGATCGCGGCATTCAGATCACCCGTATGGCCCACCATGTCAGGGTTGGCATAGTTTGTGACGATCAGGTCGTATCCCTTTCGGATGGCACCAACAAAATGTTGGGTCACTTCGGCGGCCGACATCTCAGGCTGTAAATCATAAGTGGCGACCTTGGGGCTGGCGGCCATATAGCGGTCTTCGCCAGCCTCGGGGTCTTCTTTGCCGCCGTTCAAAAAGAAGGTCACATGCGGGTATTTTTCCGTCTCGGCCAGGTGAAACTGCGTCAGCCCCTGCTTTGCCACCCACTCAGCCAGGGTGTTTACGATCTCACGCTTAGGGAAAACCGTGGTCATATAGGCATTGTGGCGGTCAGAGTATTCGACCATTCCCAGCATCGCCGACAAATCCGGACGCGGGCCTGTTGCGAATTCGGTGAACTCAGGCTCTCCTATCGCGCGCAGGATTTCGCGTGCGCGATCGGCGCGAAAGTTCATGAAGAAAACAGCGTCGCCATTCTGCGCGCCTTCATAATCACCGATCACAGTGGGGGTGATGAATTCATCCGTTTCACCCCGCCCATAGGCAGCAGAAATCGCAGCGTCGGCGCTGCCTGCGGTAGCGCCCTTTCCCTGCATGATCGCGCCATAGGCCTGCCCGATACGTTCCCACCGGTTGTCGCGATCCATCGCAAAGTAGCGGCCAGAAAGGCTGACCACCCGGGCGCCTTGCGGTAACGCCGCCTGAAAGGCCGCAATCTGGTCACGCGCCGAAGTGGGCGCAACATCGCGCCCATCGGTGATTACATGCAGCGCCACCGGCACACCGGCGCCGGTGATAACCTGCGCGGCCTTCAGAATGTGATCCTGATGCGCGTGCACCCCACCGGGCGACGTCAGCCCCATCAGATGCGCCACGCCGCCTGATTTCTTCACTGCCCCGATAAACGCGGTCAGGGCATCATTTGCGGCGAAACTTCCGTCTTCGATCGCCAGGTCAATCTGCCCCAGGTCCATCGCCACAACGCGGCCCGCCCCGATATTGGTGTGCCCCACCTCGGAGTTGCCCATCTGCCCGCTTGGCAGCCCCACATCCGGGCCATGGGTGACAAGCGTGTTGTTCGGGCATGCCGCCATCAGACGGTCGAAATTCGGCGTGTCAGCAAGGGCGGGTGCGTTATTGGCCCGATCTTCGCGGATACCCCATCCATCCAGGATACACAGGCATACGGGTTTGGCAGAGGTCATGAAACGGTTCCTGAAGCTGGTCGTCTTCTATCTATTGGGGCGACCGGCCAAGGGCAACCTTCAGACGCGGTGATAGGGGCTGCCGGCAAGAATTGACGCAGCGCGATACAGCTGTTCGCTTAACATCACGCGCACCAGCATGTGCGGCCAGACCATTTTTCCAAAGCTCAGCCGGAAATCCGCCCGCGCGCGCAGGTCGGGGGCAAGGCCATCAGCCCCGCCAATCAGAAACGCCAGATCGCCGCGCCCCGCATCGCGCCAATCCCCGATCTGGGTGGCAAACGCGGGCGAGGTCATGACCTTCCCACGTTCATCCAGCACGCAAACCACCGCCCCTTTTGGCAGGGTGCGTTCCAGCAAGGCGGCTTCACCAGTCATGCCGCCGCCCTTTTTATCTTCGACTTCATGCACCTGCGCCGGGCCAAGGCCTAAGGCCCGCCCGGTTCGGTCGAACCGTTTCAGGTAATCATCGATCAATCCGCGTTCTGGCCCTGCCCGCAGGCGACCAACTGCGCAGATATGAACCCGCATCAGGCTTCGGTCTGGGCCGCGCCCGGGTTCATCCACATTTTCTCAAGCTGATAGAACTCGCGCACCTCAGGGCGGAAGACATGAACAATCACGTCACCCGCATCGATCAAAACCCAATCGCCCTGATCCTTGCCTTCGATTTTGCAAAGCACACCCATTTCCTGCTTCAGCCGGTCGGCCAGCTTTTCGCTGATGCCGCTGACCTGGCGCGAAGACCGACCCGAGCAGACCACCATGTGGTCCGCCATCTCGGACTTGCCAGTCAAGCCGATGGTCACAACATCTTCGGCTTTATCTTCATCCAGAGAGGTAAGAATGTACTCAAGCAATTTCTTGCTTGCAGCATTTTTGGGGGCCTTGTTCATGCGGCCCCCCACTGCAGCCGATTCACCGGCTGCGTCCAAAGATTGAGACAGGACATTGTCCTCCTTCACTATACGCCAGAAAATCCCAGGCGTCGGGATGTTTTAAAAGTAACATCGGACCTTGCCAACCTCAATATCACGAAAGCCCTTACCTTAATCATAAGTGCAAATCAGCCACTGTTGATTGCCCCCGGGCATCACCCCACCTTGGGTCGGGGGCCTGTCAGGCGCGCAAATCTTCGTCTTCGTCACCCAACATGCGCACTTCGCGCTGCGGGAACGGGATGGAAACGCCATTTTCCTTGAACGCATCCCACAGCGCCAAGAAGACATTGCCTCTGATATTTGCCAGCCCGCCGGTGGGATCTTCGATCCAGAACCGCAGTGTATAATCGACCGAGGAATCGCCAAACCCGATGATGTGGCAAACGGGTGGCTTGGTGGTCAGCACCCTGTCCACGCTTTTGGCCGCATCAATCGCGATTTTGCGTACCAGGTGGGGGTCATCCTGATAGGCGGTGCCAAAATGGATATCCAGCCGCACAAAGGCGTTTGTGTGCGACCAGTTCACCACCTGCCCGGTAATCAGGTCTTCGTTCGGAATAAGATATTCCTTACCGTCGCGCGTCACGACCGACACGTATCGCGCGCCCAGCGACTGGATCCACCCAAAGGTTTCGCCCAGGCTGATCACATCCCCGGGTTTGATCGACTTATCCAGAAGGATGATGATCCCCGACACCAGGTTCGACACAACCTTTTGCAGGCCGAAACCCAGGCCAACACCGATGGCACCGGACAGAACCGCCAGCCCGGTCAGATCGGCCCCGATCGCTTTCAGCCCGATGAAAAACGCGACCCCGTACAGAACGACCTGCAGAAACTTGACCATCAAGACCTGCATCGACGGCGAGATATCTTCGTTTTTCTGCACACGTGCTGCGGATGTGCGCGATGCGATCCGCGCAGCCGTGAACAATATCGCAGTCACCACCAGCGCCTTCACAACGCCCAGCGCGGATACCCGCATTTCACCGACTTCAATCGCGATGCTTTCCAGGAGCTGCGCGGTTGTGTCGAGCTGCCCAAGGTAGAACAGCGTTACATATATCCACAGCCCCCAGGTCACTGTCCGGCGCAAAAAACGGTTGTTTACAATCCGGGTGGCAATGGCGACCAGAAACCAGGCCGTGGCGATCGTGGCAGCCAGCGCCAGAAGATACCGGCGCGATGTGAACGGCGTTACGCCCGCCATAACGCCGGTGGAAGACCAGGCAAGAACCACAAACAGCAAAAGGCGCAGGCGGCGATGGATCGTCAGCAGCACCCTAAGGCGCCATTTCGGCCAGCCTTCCAGAGATTTCATGCGGTCATAAAACCGGGGGCCGATCCAGCGCGCCAGCACCGTTGCGATCAGGAAACAGGAAATGAGAATGGCAAATTGGGTCAGGCGGGATGGCAGAAGAAGGTTAGCCACCTGCTGGTCAACACTCAGCCATACCTCCAGCAACACATCGAAAACCGAATTTGCCGCAACTTCGCCCGCCTGCTCTGCGTCCGTTTCCATGGCGCCCCCTTTCTTACAACTATAGCCGGGCATGCCCCCTCTCGCCAAGCCAAGCCTTGCGGGAAGCGCGCGCACAGGGTAATTGGCAGGCATGACTCGGATTTTCGATATGGACGACCGCGCGCGCCTGCCCTGGCGGTTTTTTGGCGCCTCGCTTACCGTTCTAGCCAGCCTATAGGGCCGGGCACACCCGACGCACGACTGTTTCCATGACATATTTTACGGGAGAATACCGTATGACCGCCCCAAAGACACTGTATGATAAAATCTGGGATGCCCACGTGGCCCATGAGGCCGAGGATGGCACCTGCCTGCTGTATATTGACCGCCACCTGGTGCACGAAGTCACCAGCCCGCAAGCCTTTGAAGGGCTGCGCATGGCGGGGCGCAGCGTTCATGCGCCCGATAAAACCATCGCTGTGCCTGATCACAACGTGCCCACCACGCTGGAACGCCTTGAAGGTGTGATCAAAAACGAAGAAGGGCGCATTCAGGTTGAAGCACTGGATAAAAACGCGCGTGAGTTCGGCCTGCACTACTACCCGATGAACGACATCCGTCAGGGTATCGTGCACATTGTCGGGCCGGAACAGGGCTGGACCCTGCCGGGGATGACGGTTGTTTGCGGCGACAGCCACACCGCCACCCACGGTGCGTTTGGCGCGCTGGCCCACGGCATCGGCACATCCGAAGTGGAACATGTGTTGGCCACGCAGACGCTGATTCAGCAGAAATCGAAAAACATGAAGGTGGAAATCACCGGCACGTTGCACCCGGGCGTTACTGCCAAAGACATCACCATGGCCGTGATTGGTGAAACCGGCACAGCCGGGGGCACCGGCTATGTCATCGAATATTGCGGCGAAGCAATCCGCAATCTTTCGATGGAAGGGCGCATGACCGTCTGCAACATGGCCATTGAAGGCGGCGCACGCGCCGGCCTGATCGCACCAGACGAAACCACCTTTGAATACGTAAAAGGCCGCACGCACGCCCCCAAAGGCGCGCAATGGGAGGCCGCGCTGACATGGTGGAAAACGCTGTTCACTGACAATGACGCGCATTTTGACAAGGTCATCACCCTGAAAGGCGAAGACATTCAGCCGGTTGTCACATGGGGCACGTCACCCGAAGATGTTTTGCCAATCACCGCCGCTGTTCCCAGCGCGGATGATTTCGAAGGCGGCAAGGTCGAAGCAGCCCAGCGCGCGCTGGACTACATGGGCCTGACACCGGGCACACCATTAAGCGATGTGAAGATCGACACGGTCTTTATCGGATCATGCACCAACGGGCGGATCGAAGATCTGCGCGCGGCAGCTGAAATCCTGAAAGGCAAAAAAGTTGCCGACGGCGTGCGGGCACTGATTGTTCCCGGTTCAGGCCTGGTGCGCGAACAGGCCGAAGAAGAAGGGCTTGCCAAAATCTTTGAAGATTCGGGCTGTGAATGGCGCCTGCCGGGATGCTCTATGTGTCTGGCGATGAACCCGGACCAGCTTGAATCAGGTGAACGCTGCGCGTCGACCTCGAACCGGAACTTCGAAGGCCGTCAGGGCCGCGGGGGCCGCACACATCTGGTGTCACCCGGAATGGCCGCAGCCGCAGCCGTAACCGGGCACCTGACAGATGTACGCGAGATGATGTGAGGCAGGGGCTGAAAAGCTCCGCCGGAAAGGAAAGACAATGGACAAGTTCGAAAAACTCACCGGGGTTGCGGCCCCAATGCCCATGATCAACATCGATACCGATATGATCATCCCCAAGCAGTTCCTGAAAACGATCAAGCGTTCGGGACTGGGCGTAAACCTGTTTGATGAAATGCGTTACGACGACAACGGCGGCGAAGTGGCCGATTTCGTCCTGAACAAACCCCAGTATCGCAATACCGAGATTTTGGTGGCCGGCGACAACTTCGGCTGCGGATCATCGCGCGAACACGCGCCCTGGGCTTTGCTGGATTTCGGCATCCGCTGTGTCATCGCCCCGTCATTCGCTGATATTTTCTTCAGCAACTGTTTCAAGAACGGCATCCTTCCCATCGCATTGCCGCAAGAACAGGTGGACGCGTTGATGAACGATGCCGAAAAGGGCGAAAACGCCCGCATGACGGTGGACCTGGAAGCGCAGGAAATCACAACTTCGGACGGCGAAGTTTTCCCCTTCGAAGTGGATGCTTTCAAAAAGCATTGCCTGCTGAACGGGTTGGACGATATCGGTCTGACACTTGAGAAAAAGAAATCTGTCGACGCCTTTGAAGCCAAGGCAAACGCGGAACGCCCTTGGGTTTAACCCACGGTATTTACTGCTTTTTCTATACCTACAGAAATGGGGCAGCCTGCCGGGCTGCCCCTAATATGTACAAATTGATGCAATGAAGCACCAGTTTGACCACAAATTTGCCTGATTGATTCCGTTAAATTGCCCTACCGCTTGCGGTGCCGTCCGAATTTGGGCAAGAATGTGGCAAATATGAGGCATCCCGCCACAATTTGCGGGTTCAAGTTGGGACAAGGGCGCGGCATCGCATCGCATCCGTCCAGGTTGAGGATTAGAGCAGTGGTTACACAATTTACAGGCGCCATCGTGCGCGCATTTCTGATGGTCATCCTGATCGCGACGCCATCGCTGTTGTTACCCGAAATATCGGCCGACACCGCGCAGATTGTCGCCCTGGTCTCCATTTTTGTGGCTGCCCTGACATTGTTCGAATACGCATCTGTCTACCCCGGATTGATCGAATTTCGCGATGCCCCGCCTTTCAACCGCATTCGCTATGTCAGCTTACTTCTGACGGTTTCCCTGCTGTCGATCGTTGCCCGGGGCGAGACCGAGCCGACGACCCTGACAGAGCTGGTAAAAGCCACCGGCACCCTGATCGGACAGGCGATTGATTTCCCATACAGCCCCGTGCGCCTGATCCTTCTGATGCTACCTGAATCGGCCTCGGCACACGAAGTAGAAGCCCTTCGTACAGCTGGCGGTGTCAGCTACCTCATCTCGCTTCTGTCGCTTGGGGTGTTCCTGATCGTGCTGCGCCTGATGGGCTGGCCTTCGCACACAGGCGCCTTCAACGTCTGGATCAACCTGCCCACCTTTGACCCCACTGCAGGCGGAGATGTCGTGACACGCCTAGAGCGCGATGCCCGTTTTAACATTGCGTTAGGGTTTCTGCTGCCATTCTTAACGCCAATGGTTGTGAAGTCTGCATCGGCACTGTTTGGCACGATATCGCTGACGAGCGACCAGACCTTGATCTGGACGGTCGCGGCATGGGCCTTTTTACCGGCAAGTCTGTTCATGCGCGGCATCGCGATGGGGCGGATTGCATCGATGATCAGCAAAGAGCGGCGCCGAAACGCGGCCAGCGCCGATCAGGGCGCCTTGCTGCCGGCCTGACCGCATTTGCCCTGACAGGCATTTCCCCCCCGGCGTCGGCCGCCGACCTTTACCGCATTGCCACCTTTAATGGCGAACTGTCACGCAAGGGCCCCGGCCTTTTGCTTCGTGATATTCTGCGTGGTGATGACCCGCAGATAACGGCGCTGCTGCAGGTGATCACGGCGGTCAGGCCCGATGTCCTGCACCTGACGGACCTTGATTATGACCTGGACGGCCACGCCCTGACTGCGCTGCAGAATATGCTGGCAACGCAGGGTCTGGATTATCCCTACCGTTTCACGGCGCACCCCAATTCAGGGCTTTCAACACCGCTGGATATGGATGGCGATGGGCGGCTGGGCGGGCCGGGTGATGCGCAGGGGTTCGGCTTTTTTCGGGGTCAGGGTGGCATGGCAATCCTGTCACGCTTTCCAATCCCTGTACCGCAGGTGCGTGATTTCAGCGGCTTTCTTTGGGCCGATCTGCCGGGCGCAACCGCAGCCACCCGGCCCGATGGCACGCCCTTTCCATCGACACAGGCGTTTGGCGTTCAGCGGCTGTCGTCGGTCGGGCATTGGGATGTGCCGGTCATTCTGCCGAATGGGACAGTCCTGCACCTGCTGGCATTCCACGCCACAACGCCGGTATTTGATGGCCCCGAGGATCACAACGGCTGGCGCAATCATGACGAGCTGGAATTCTGGCGCCTGTATCTGGAAAACGCGCTGCCAGATCAGCCTGCTGACGCACCATTTGTTCTGTTGGGGGACGCGAACCTGGACCCCGCCGACGGCGAAGGGCGCCAGAACGCGATCCGCACCCTGCTGGCCCACCCCATGCTTCAGGATCCGGCACCTGAAAGTGTTGGCGGGGCACTGGCCGCCAACACGCACCACACCGGCCGGCCGGGCCTGGACACCGCCGATTGGGGGGATCCTGTGCCCGGAAACCTGCGGGTAGATTATGTGCTGCCCGCGCATAACCTGACAGTTCAGGGGGCAGGCGTATTCTGGCCCGCCCCTGACGCGCCCTTAGGTGACGCTGTACGCAAGGCCTCGCGCCACCGCCTGGTCTGGGTTGATCTTGTGTTCTAGGGCATTGAACATTGCATCATCCAACGGTGTTGCCTGAAAATCGGGCAGCAACCCGTTAAACTTTTCATCGTCCAGCATATGCGGCTTGTTCCACAGGTAGCGCATTTCAAGCAGGCCGCGCGCCATCTTCCAGAACGGCGCCACCAGGAAAATCGGCAGCCAGCTCATCCGCTTCAGACGCAGGTTTTGCCCGGAAACCTTGCGCGCAATCTGCGCCAGTTCCTGCCCGGTAAGGGTAAAACCGGGGAATGGAACATCTTCGAACTGGCGCAGGTGGGCGCGTTTTTCAGCTAAAAGAACCGCCGCGCGGGTCATATCCGGCAGATAGGCCCAGGCATGAGGCACATCGCTGCGGCCCGGATATGTGAACACGCCTTTGGCCATCTTTGCGGTCAGAATCTGGTCAAACCAGCTGCCCGAAGGTTCGACATCCAAAAAGTCACCCCCGCGCAATATGATGGTCTGAACCCCGGCAGCACGATAAGCAGCCTCCATTTCGCGACGGATCCGGCCCAGCGAATTTTCGGCCCGGTGCGGCGTTGTTTCACCAAACCGCCTGGGGGCATCTTTGCCAAACACATAAACATTTCCGGGCACAATCACCGTGGACCCACTGCGCCTTGCCGCATCGATAACGCGGGCATGCAGTGCAGAAACCTTTTGGGTCCAGTTATAATTGGGCGGGTTCCATGCGTTCACGATCACATCCGCACCGCGGGCCGCGCTAACCAGATCATCGGCCGCGCGATCAAACTGGCGCACCTGCCATCCCGCCTGGCGAAACGCCCGTGTTGCATTCCGCCCGAAAAGGCCAGATCCACCCAGAATAAGCACCGTGTCTGTCATCGTTCTATCCTTTGAAAAGTTTTCTGGTAAAACTCCTATCCAGTCAGGTTCGTGCGATGAATTGCGAAAATTCGGGTATCTGCTATTCATATTTGAATGGACAAGCAGCTAAACACCTTCGATTGGTCCCTGATACAAACCTTCCTTGCCGTGGCCGAGGCTGGGTCGCTGTCGGGCGCGGCCCGTGCGACCGGCATCAGCCAACCCACAATCGGGCGCCAAATTCGCCAGATGGAAGCCGCCCTTGGCGCAACCCTGTTTCACCGTCAGCCACGCGGGCTAAGCCTGAGTGAAACCGGCACAGCCCTTTTGCCATCGGCCCAGGCGATGCGCGATGCCGCCGGGCGGATCGCCGTCACCGCAGGGGGGCACGACACCACACTGGAGGGCGATGTGCGCATCACCGCCAGTGTCATCGTCGCGCATTTCGTCCTGCCTCCGATCCTGGCAGAGTTGCGCCAGGAAGAACCCGGCATAAAACTGGATCTTGTTTCAACCGACAGCACTGAAAACCTACTGTTTCGCGAAGCCGACATCGCGGTGCGCATGTACCGGCCCGAACAGCTGGACGTGATCACCAGCCATGTGGCCGATCTGCCCATGGGGCTGTTCGCTGCGCCAGCCTATCTGGATAGGGTCGGGCGCCCACAGACGGTAGAGGATCTGCTGACCTGTGATCTGATCGGGTATGACCGCGATGACAGGATGCTGCGCGGCATGCGCGAAATGGGGTGGCACGTGGGCCGGGATACATTCCCGGTTCGCACCGATGATCAGGCCGCAAACTGGCATCTGGTGCGGGCAGGATGCGGTGTTGGGGTCTGCCAGATCGCGGCGGCCCGGTGTGACCCGGCCGTTGAACGCCTGCTGCCTGATCTGGCGCTGCCATCGCTTCCCGTCTGGCTGACAGCGCATGAATCCATGCGCCGCACCCCCCGTGTGCGCCGGGTGTGGGACAAACTTGCCAGTGCTTTCTCAACCCAGCTTTCTTGACCCTTGCGCCGTGACAAGCTAGGCGATTGCCTAACCAAATTAAGCCCAAGGAAACGCCCCATGAGCAATCCCTCTATCCTCATCCTCGCAGGCGACGGAATCGGCCCCGAGGTTATGGCCGAAGTTCGCAAAGTCATCGGCTGGTACGGCGACAAGCGCGATCTGACATTTGACTTGTCCGAGGGGCTTGTTGGCGGTTGCGCCTATGACGCGCACGGCACGCCGCTGACCGACGAAACAATGGAACTGGCGCAATCGGTCGATGCCGTTCTTCTGGGTGCGGTCGGTGGCCCCAAATACGATGACCTTGATTTCAGCGTGAAACCGGAACGCGGCCTTCTGCGCCTTCGCAAGGAAATGGACCTTTACGCCAACCTGCGCCCCGCGCAGTGTTTTGACGCGCTGGCAGATTTTTCATCGCTGAAGCGCGATGTCGTCGCCGGGCTGGACATCATGATTGTGCGCGAACTGACGTCGGGCATCTATTTCGGCGAACCGCGCGGGATCTTCAAAGAAGGTAACGAACGGGTTGGCATCAACACCCAGCGCTACACGGAAAGTGAAATTGAGCGCGTCGCGCGTTCGGCATTCGAACTGGCGCGCCGCCGGGGGAACAAAGTCTGTTCCATGGAAAAGGCGAACGTCATGGAATCTGGCGTTCTGTGGCGCGAAGTTGTGCAAAAGGTGCATGATGCCGAATACCCGGATGTAGAACTGTCCCACATGTACGCAGACGCAGGCGCCATGCAGCTTTGCCGCTGGCCCAAACAGTTTGATGTGATCGTAACAGACAACCTGTTTGGCGATCTATTGTCAGACGCCGCGGCGATGCTGACGGGATCGCTGGGCATGCTGCCCTCGGCTTCGCTGGGAAGCCCGATGGCAAACGGCCGTCCGAAAGCACTTTATGAACCCGTACACGGCTCGGCCCCGGACATCGCCGGGCAGGGTAAGGCGAACCCGATCGCCTGTGTTCTTAGCTTTGCCATGGCCCTGCGCTATTCCTTTGACGAAGGGGAAGAAGCGGACCGCCTGGAACAGGCCATCGAAAAGGTACTGGCTGACGGGCTGCGCACAGCTGACCTTCTGGGCGAAGAAGGCGTGCACGCCGTCACTACATCCCAAATGGGGGACGCAATCGTCAGCGCGCTGGACGCCAGCCTCTGATTTTTGCGCAACGCGAAAACGTTTTAAGGCCGGGGCAGCATGGTTGCCCCGGCCTTTTTCATATGCTCAAGTTGTCGGATGAAACTGTCTGGCCCCTTCTACGCGCTTGTCGCCTTCGGGATTTTTTCAACCCACGATGTGGTGATCAAGTTTCTGGGCGGGCAATATTCGCCAATCCAGATCATATTTTTCTCGACCCTGTTTTCCTTCCCGCTGGTCACCTTCATGCTTATGCGGGACGCGACGCAAGGCCACCTGAGGCCGGTTCACCCGTGGTGGACGCTTCTGCGCACCATATGCGCGGCGACCACGGGCATTTCGGCCTTCTATGCCTTTTCAGTTCTGCCGCTGGCACAGGTCTACATCATGCTGTTTGCCGCGCCGCTGCTGATTACCCTTCTGGCAATTCCCGTGCTGGGGGAACGTGTTGGGGTGCACAGGCTGCTGGCCGTCGTGATTGGGCTGGCCGGGGTTGTTGTGGTTCTGAACCCCGGGCGGGCGCCGCTGGGGCTGGGCCACCTGGCGGGATTGTCAGCGGCGGTATTCGGATCAATGGCATCCATTATCGTACGAAAAATCGGGTCTGAAGAACGCACCGTGGTTCTGATGTTATACCCGATGGCCACCAGTTTCGTGGTGATGTCGATCCTTCTGCCCTTTGTCTATATCCCCATGCCGCTTACCCATCTGGGCGGCATCGGCATTGTTTCACTTTTCGGGTTTGCGGCCGGCCTGTTCCTGATCGCGGCCTACCGCAACGGCGATGCCGCCATCGTGGCCCCGATGCAATATTCCCAAATCCTGTGGGCTTCGGCCTATGGATATCTGATTTTCGGGGAAAGCATGGATAACCGAACGCTCTTGGGGGGTGCGATCATCATCGTCTCTGGCATCTACATCGTCATTCGTGAAAGCACCCCCGGCGCCAGCGCAAGGACTCCGGTTTTGCGCACGCGCTCACGCGGGTCTTCAGCCGCATCTTTTCGCATATCTCCGCTGCTCAGGCGGATGCGCGAACGTGGATAAACCCTTGCCAATTCCGCCTTCCTGGGCTATCTCGCCGCCACGGTCGGAGTGTAGCTCAGCCTGGTAGAGCACTGCCTTCGGGAGGCAGGGGTCGGAGGTTCGATTCCTCTCACTCCGACCAATAAAGTAAGGGGTATTGCCACCCCCCTACCCCCCTCGAAGCTTTCATAGCGACCATAACCGAATCTCTCCGGTTTGCTTTCGGGTTTTCAACCTCACACCGGAAGGAACCCAGCGTTGTACAGAAAGAACAGCACCCGACTCAGTGCCGCCCGGATGATGCGGGGTTGCGCACTCCACCTCGCAAAAACACTGCCCAACAGCATCCATGGCAAACCTGACTGCATGTGGCATTTTCTCACAATGTGATCGTCCCGCTGGACCGATTGAAAAACCTGCACTAACGTTCGCCTTAAGCTGGTTGAATAAAGGTGAGGATGATGGCCCTGCGCGATCGGAGCAATCTTACCCGAAGCGATAATTCAGGAGGCGTCAACGCCGACGCCCGAAGCGATATAGTTTACTCTGACGACCCCCGGGATTTTGGCTGGGTCCGCGAAAATGTTCCCTGCCAGACGGCCTGCCCCGCAGGCACAGACATCCCCGCCTATATCTGGGCGATCATGCAGGACAAACACGGCCAGTCCTATGAAATCAACCGCGAGGCCAATGTTCTTCCCGGTGTGCTGGGGCGGATTTGTTCACGCCCGTGCGAAGATCAGTGCCGCCACGGATGGCCGGGCAATGGCGAACCCGTCAGCATCTGTCACCTGAAACGTTCCGCTGCAGACCTGAAAGACCGGGGTCACCGCCTGAATGAAAGCCTTTATGCGCCTTCCGGCAAAAAAGTGGCGATCGTCGGGTCGGGCCCCGCAGGTGTTGCCGCGGCCCACGATCTTTCGCTGATGGGCCATGATGTGACGTTGTTTGAACGCGAGTCCGAACCGGGGGGCATGCTGAAATATGGTATCCCCGAGTTCCGCTTGCCCCGCGACATCCTGCGCGAAGAAATCCACAATGCCCTGCGCCTGGGGGTAGATCTGAAAACCGGCGTTAGCATCGGCAATGGTGATGGGGAAACGCCGCTGTCAGAACTGCGCAACAATTTTGACGCCGTTCTTTTGGCCACAGGCTGTATGGCGGCCACTGAAATCCCCCTACGCGATGATCCGAAAGGGCATCAGGCAGATGGTATTTCCGACGCCGAATATGGCTTTGATTTCCTGTTGGATATGCATCGGGGTGACACAAAAACCGTTGGCAAAAGCGTGGCCGTTGTGGGCGCCGGGTTCACCGCGCTGGATTGCGCCCGCGTCGCCCGCAGGCTGGGGGCTGAAGATGTCACCATCCACCTGCGCACAACCGAAGAATACATTCCCGTCACCAAGGACGAAATTCTGGAAGCCAAGCGTGAAAACGTCGGCCTTCTGGGGCTTCGCACACCGGTTGCCCTTCACAGCAACGATGACGGTTCGCTGAAATCGATCGAGTTTGTTCAAAACCGTCTGGGGGGCTGGCGTGCAAACGGGCGGCGCAAAGCGATCGCGATTGACGCATCAGAGTTTGAAATCGAATGCGATACGCTGCTGATCGCCATCGGGCAGCGCACATCCCATGATTTCCTTGATACCGAACTGACGCTGGACAGGTGGCAAAACGCCGAAACCGATGCGCAAGGCATGACATCACTGGAAGGGGTGTTTGCGGCGGGGGATTACGTTAAAGGCGCCAGTACCGTGATCGAGGCCGTCGGCCAGGGGCGCGAGGTCGCGATGGGGATCGACACCTGGCTAATGGGGAAACCCCGGCGAAAACAATCCGTGCGGATCGAAAAGGTGACAGAGCCGCTGCGCCCGCGCGCCTATGATTTCATCCCGCGTGGCCACATGCCAACCGAAGAGATCGAAGAAAGAAGCAGCGACCTGGAACAAGAGGTCGAAAAAGGTTTCGGCCCCGATCTGGCGCATGAAGAGGCGAAACGCTGTTACCTGTGCAACCTTGCCTACAAGATTGATGTCGACAACTGCATTTACTGCCGCGCCTGTATCGAGGTGGCCCCGAAAAACTGCATCAAAATGGTTGATGGGATCGAAATTAACGAAGACGGCACCTACGGCGACTTGCTGGAAACCAGCGAATGGGACCACGTCGGCGCGATCTGGATCGACAACACTGAATGTATCCGGTGCGGGGCCTGCTACAACGTTTGCCCGACCCAATGCATTTCGATCACACGCAACCAACTTGTCATGCGGGAGGCCTGAACATGGGCGCGGGTTTGCACAATGTCATCATCGGCAGCGGCAGCGCCGGATTTGGCGCGGCCATGACCCTCAGGGCGTCTGACCCGAATTGCCGGATCACCATGATTACAATGGACAGCCTGCCCTTTTACCACCGCTATGACCTGCCCCAGGTTTTTCGCGGGAAACAGGATTGGCGCGATCTTTTGGATGTTCCCCCGTCGCATTACGACGAAATGGGTATAAAGCTGCGCCGCAACAGCTGCGTTGTGGATGTTGACGGCGCCAAACAGCTGATCACCCTGGCCCATCAGGAAAACGTGGCCTATGACCGCCTGCTGGTTTGTGCCGGTGGGCGCAGTTATGTTCCCGAAAACCTGACAGGCTACGCCGGGTTGATGCACGGTTTTGGGTCTTTTGAGGCCGCGATGCGCGTCTACAGGGATCTGCCCAAGGGTGGCACGGCCATCATGATCGGCGGCGATATGATCGGCATTGATCTGGCGCTGACCCTTCTTGAAATGGGCTACAAGGTGGCCCTGATCACCACACCTCAGACATTCTGGCCCCACGAAGTTTCGGCGGATGAGCAAAGCCATCTGTTGCGCGCGCTGGAAGCAAAAGGGATGAAAGTTTACGAACACAGCCGCCCGGTTGGCGTTGCGCGAAATGCGCGGCGCAAGGCCGCCACCTGTGTCACACTGGAGGATGGCACGGAAGTGAAGGGCAACGTGGTGATGTCCTTTTGCGGGCTGGCATCATCGGTTGAATTCATGTTGGGCGCGGATGTCGATATTGAACGCGGTATTCTGGTGAACCCTGAACTGCGCACTTCGAATGATACGATCTGGGCGGCCGGGGATGTCTGCCAGATCTGGCATGACCGCGAAAAGGCCTACAAATTCTACCACGGCTGGCAAAACGTCCGCGTCATGGGGGAACTGGCCGCGCGCAATATGTCGGGCACACATGAGATTTTTGACGTTGACGTCGAAAACCGTATTGGCGTCGACAAGCAAGGCGAGATCAGCTCTACATTCTGGATACATTGACCATGATGGCAAGAACAGGGACAGACATTCAGATCGCCATTTGCGGCTCGGCCGGGGACGGCACGATTGCCTCGGGTGATATCATGAAACGCGCGGCCGCCCTGATGGGGTTCAACGTGATCGCGTTTGATGTTTACCCGCCTGAAATCCGGGGCTTTGGAAAATGTATTTCGCGCATCCGGATATCAAGCACGCAGGCGTATTCCCTGAAACATGAAAGCGATATTCTGGTGTCGCTGAATGATGCACACGCAATCCCGCATGTGGGCGAGGTGCGTGATTTCGGGGCTGTTCTGTATGACGACCATCTGGTTTCCAGCGTTCCGGAAGGCGGGCACATAAGCGCACATATCAAGCCCGCGCAAATTCCATATGGCTTCAGCATCCGGCAGATTTCGGAACTGGCGACCAATTCCGCGCGGTCGCGAAACATCGTGATCCTTGGCTATATGGCCGGGCTGTTCAACCTGCCGCGCGAACCCTTTCGCGAGATTATCCGCGACAAGTTCGCCAAAAAGGCACAAAGCGTCATTGACGATAACATCAAGGCCTTTGATGCCGGCGTGCATGAAGGCCAGGCGGTGTTCAAACTGGATGACGTCGAGGTCAAGCGCGAGAGCGGCGACGATTCCAATGGCTCCGAGGCGGTGATGATGACCGGCAATGGCGCTGTCGTGCGCGGGTTCATGGAGGCCGGAATTCAAAGCTATTTCGGCTATCCCATCACCCCGGCAACCAGCATCATGGAACGCCTGGCGGTCGAAATGCCCCCGCAGGGCGGCAAGTTCCTGCAGACCGAAGACGAGATTTCGGCGATCGCCGCTGCGGTTGGCGCAGGCTACACCGGATCACGGGCTGCCACGGCCACGTCGGGCCCGGGGCTGGCCCTGATGGCCGAGATGCTGGGCCTTGGCGTCATGGCGGAAGTTCCGCTTGTGGTGGTGGTCAGCCAACGCGGCGGCCCCTCGACCGGCCTGCCAACCAAAACCGAACAGTCAGACCTGAACCTGGCGGTCTTTGGCGGATCTGGTGATGCCCAGCGCATCGTGCTGGCGCCTACAAATGTGGAAGGGTGCTACCGCTGTGCCGGGATGGCCTTTGAGATTGCCGAAACCTATCAGGTGCCGGTTATTCTGCTGATCGATCTGTACCTGTCCAACCGATATGAAACGGTTTTCCCGGCTGAGGGGAACGCCTTTTCACCCAAACCACGCAAGCCCCTGAAGCCTGCAAAAGGCAAGCCCTACAAGCGGTTTGAACTGACCGAAAGTTCTGTTTCGCCGCGTGCCCTGCCCGGGGATGCAGGCCTGATGCACACGGTTACGGGCCTTGAACATAACGAACTGGGCCGCCCCAATGATGCGATCCATATGGATATGAGCATCAAGCGCCACGAAAAGCTGAAGCCGGCGGTTCACTTCCCCGGCCTGACCGTCAGCAAGCGGTTTGGGGATGAAGGGCCGGTGCGTGTTGGCATACTGGGCTGGGGGTCTTCCTTTGGCGAAATTCTTGAAACCATGTATCAGGCGCAGGCGGAAGGCATCCGTTGTTCGGCCATGAAGGTTGTTATGCTGTCGCCGCTGCCCATGGAAAGCCTCAAGGCGTTTTATGATGATTGCGACGAGGTTCTGGTCCCCGAACTCAACTACGAAGGACAGTTTGCCGGTCTTGTCTCAGGTGCCCTTGGCCGGCCTGTTACCCGGCTGAACCGGGCGACGGGAACACCGATGGTGGTCAGGGAAATCCTGGAAGAAGTCAGGCGCCTTGCCGAAGGGGAGCCAAGCCCGCTTCGATCAGGAAACGCGAGGGGAGCAAGATCATGAATGAACGCGTAAAACCCGTTTACCTGGAAGAGAAGCTGGAAGAAATCCGCGCAGACGGGCACCAGGAATACCGTTCAAAATCATTGCCGACATGGTGCCCTGGCTGCGGGTATTTCAGCATGGCCGAAGGGCTGACCGTGGCGTTGAACCGGCTGGAGATCCCTTTCAAAGATGTGGTCACAGTTTCGGGTATCGGCTGCGCATCGCGGTTTCCGTTCTTTGTCAGCACCTATGGTTTTCATACACTGCACGGGCGGGTTTTGCCCGTCGCGACCGGGGTGAAAATCGGAAATGACGACCTGACAGTGATCGCGGTTGGCGGCGATGGCGATGCTTTTGCGATTGGCGGCGGGCACATCCCCCATGCTGCGCGGCGCAACGTTGATATGACCTATCTGGTCTTTGACAATGGTATTTACGGGCTGACCAAAGGCCAGACCTCGCCCACTTCGGCGCTGGGGTTCAAAACCTCGTCTACCCCCTATGAAAACGGCGACGTGCCGCTGAACCCTTTGATGATGTTGCTAAGCTATGGGGCAAGTTGGGTTGGGCAGGCCTATGCCGGCCACCCCCATCATCTGGCAGATATGATCACGCAGGCGATATCGCACCGCGGGTTTTCCTTTCTGCGCATCCTTTCGCCCTGTGTGACGTTTGACAAAACCAACAACACCTACGCCAATCTGAACGTCAACGTGCGCGACCTGCCCGAAGACCACGACACCAGTGATCTTATGGCGGCAATGGCACAGGCACAGCACAATGATCACCCGGCACTTGGCGTTTACTTTGAGCACGACCGTGCGACCCTTGGCCAGGTTATGGGCGCAACATCAAAGCGGGCCGGCGGGGATTAACCCCAGCGGCGCATTCACACGCCACCCACCCACGCAGCGCGATCAGCGAAGCCGCATCAGGCGCCAAACCACTTCGCCCGCAGGCTTTCCAAACGGGCTGTACCCGATGTTGCCGGGCAGCAGATCATTTTCGGTCGAGGCAAATACGCCAACGCCCGAAATCGCGGGGTGCCTGACCAGGAAGTGTTCCAGCGCAATGTAGCACAACAGCTGTTCTATCTCGTCCAGTTGCCCGGCCAGGTTCGGCTTCCACGAAAAGGGGAACATGGATGCGTAGGGTTGACTGGCATAGCCAATTTCCCCGAATTCCAGGTCAATATCAGGGTGGTTTTGCATCCAGATGTCCAGATCCCTGCCAACCTGCTGCCAAGCGGCGAACAGCACGCCAAGGTCAGGGCTGCGGGTCTGTGCAAGGGGCCAGTAGGCGGCGACGGAAAGGTAATCCAGCGCGTCCCCCCATGTCATCGTGTCAAAGCCATCAAAGTTCACCTGATAGCCAACCAGCCCCTCATAGCCCACTTCTTCACGCACAGCCGAAACAAGGGCGCGCCATTCATCTTCGTCTGTTTGCATCCGGTTCAGCTCTGCCCCGACATTCAGGCTTTCAACGCCGTTGTCCTTTGCAAATTGCGCAGCGTCCAACACGATGGCGCGGTAAGCCGCCCACCATGCATTGTGATCTTTCGGGCGGATGTACCCCCGCCAATCGCCCGGCCCCCTGCTTTCCTCTGTCAGGTTCACAATCACTGACAGGCGAACAAGAAGCCCGACACGATGCGCATCATCCACAAGGTTCCCAAGTTCTGCCAAAGACGCCGTGCCAATGGGATCTTTGGCAGGTTCATCCCCCCTTACCCCATCCTGAAAAAACGTCTGGCTGATGGTGATCCAGTCTGCACCAATATCTTTGACCCGCAGCAAGCGTGGGTGAAACTCGTCTGAATCATACCTGATCGGATCGCCCCCGATCCCTTCGTGAACAAAAGGAAGGTGCACGCCTGCACGAAACTCATCCGCCCTGGCCGTCGCCAGCCGTTGTGCCGGGCTATCGGGCAAAAATGCGCCCGCTTTCAGGTCCGTGAACGTTTCGTCAGCCGCCAGTTTAAAGGCCAGAAACCCGGGCGCGTGGATCCTGAAATCCGGCAAATAGCTGACAAAGGTCTTGTTGCCGGAAATCGCGGCCCCGGGTAGGGAATTTGAAAGATCGTCAGAAAACAGCCAGTACAATACGCGTGCAGGGCGGCGGACCTCCAGAAACGAAGTGTCCGAATAGATCAGCGGGGCCATTCCACGAAAGTTTATCGTGGTAAATGCGCTGCTGTGCTGATCTTGAAAAGACATCCCGATGCGTGTTTGCGTTTCAGCATCAAAGTTCCACGCGTGATAGTTGATCCAAAGCACGGGCTTGGATGTACGTGACATGTCGAAATAAAAACTATCGCCCGGAGCGGTGTAGTAATCATCCCCCAGGTAGACGAACCCATCGTACAGCTGTTCATCAATCAGCGGCGTGTAGGCATCTGGCGTGATGGCCTTGATGCTAACCGGGTATTCCCGGCCTAAAAACCCAACCAGATCCCGCACCATTTGCTGCGAGGTGTCTGAGGCGATGACCAGCACCCTTGCAGGTTTCTCTGCCGGGGTGCCCTGCGCCTGCGCCTGCGCCGCGATCGGCGATGCGATCACCAATAGCAACGCCCACAAAGCTGCGCGCAAAGAGACTGGCAAAAATACTGGCCGTGCCAACCTGTGGATCAGGTGGCGGGTTATGTTGAAAAGATACCTCAACCCACGATCCGTGAAAGTGGCTGCGCCTGACCGGATGCAGCATAATCACAAAACCGCCGGTACCCGGCAGGCGTGCCGATATCAAAGAAATCTGCGCTCACAAAAACACCCCCAATTGTCCGGCGCTGAACAAGATCGGGAAACAGGTGCTTTGTCAGTGAAAAATCCTGACCAGCCCCAACATCAGAAAAAGCAGAAGTACGAAATGCCATCGTTCCCGTTTCCAACCCCAGGCGCGCATCGCTATCATTGACCTGTCCGTGGGCCAGAACCAGCCCTTTGGCATCTACCGCGACATTTGGCGCGCTGGTTTGCGGGTCCGCGATGACGGCCAGCTGGCTTTGCCATTCGCGATGGGCATGAAAATCGCGCACAAAGGCGGCGACATCCAGGCCCAGAAAAGTATCACCGCAGGTCACCAGAAACGGCGCGGGTGCGACCAGCGCCAAGGCGTTAGAAACGCGCTGCCCGGTATCGGCGGCGCCGGCATCGTCATAGCGGATCGTCAGCCCGAAACGGCCACCATCCCCGAAATGATCAATCACCTGTTCACCAAGGTGGCCGATGCAGATGATGAAATCTGTGACACCCGCCTGCCTGTAGTGCGCAAGAATGAACTCCAGAAACGGTACCGACCCATCGCCAACCGGCACAGGCACCATCGGTTTCGGGCAGCGGTTTTGCGTAATTTCGCGAAGCCGCGTTCCCAAGCCTCCGGCCAGAATCATCACGGTTGTGCCTGTTAACTCGGCCATGGCTGAAACCTTTGCTGGAATGGTGGCTTGCTTAGCGCGCTTTTGAAAACATAGCTGTCCCCGCTGCCAGGGCAGAACACGGTTACACCCTGAGGTGCGAAACGTTGCCTTAGAAGTTCTTCGATCGCGGCCCTGCGCCTTTCAATCTGCGAACCCAGGTGTGACACGATCGCGGTTTTGGGGCGCACTTCATCAATCAACCTGCACACCCCGACATAGCCCAGATGGTTGTGAACGGGTTCTTCATAGTGCGCAGGGTCCCGGTCTGCGGGAACCACCGCATCAAGGGAAAGGGTGTTCATATTCATCCACAAAAGATCAACGTCCCGGTACCAATCCGACAAGCCATCGAAATATTCTGTATCGCTTGTGTACCCGATCCGGCCCATTTCGGTTTCAATCACAAAGCCGGTAACCAGAACCTGACCATGGCGGGCTTCGGTCGCGCGAACCTTGATGTCCGGCGAGATCTGCATTTCCTGCTTTGCGCGGATCACCTTGCCGTCAAAGCGCTTGGTCTCGATGTCTTTAATGTACAGGGGCTGCACGTCAGCCAGCCATGAATAGGCGGGTAGCGTGAAGCCAAATTGCGTGGAAGATGCGTTTGAATAATCAATCAGCGAAGGGGCAACAATGACATGCCCGTCGCATTCTTCTGGCAGGTTCAGGTTAATGGCCGCCGAAATTGCAAGGCTCAGATCCCCGACATGGTCATTATGGGCGTGCGAGGCCAGAACATCCGTCAGGTCAAACGGATTGAACCCGTAATTGGTTAGATAGGCGATCACATTGTCGCCCGGATCCACAATGATCGTGCGCCCTGCATGGCGTAATAAGAACCCGCCGCAAGGCCGGCCGCGCAGCACACTTAGGCCGCCGCCGGTGTTGCCGATACAGGTGATTTCCAGGCGGTCAGACCCCCAGGGCGCCGGGGGATGGCGGATCGTCGTCAGAAGCTGATCATAGTCATCCTGTTCGCGTTCAAACTGCTGAAGTTCGCGAGATGTCAGTTTCATTCCAGGTGACTCCCTGTGGCAGAGCAGCCTGTTTTGCCACCGTCGCTCCAGAAACCAACCTTTCTGCACCGGGTGACAAAGCGCCCAATTCACATTTAAATCTTGTTACAATTTAATCAACGACAACGAAGGAATTGAGGCTCAAGAACGGAAAAAACTGTACTATTCTTCCCAACCCGTGGCTTTCGGGCCGTAAAGTAAGGATCGCACGTGGATGACAAAAAGATAGCTCGACCACTATGGATCGTGGCAGGAACGCGCCCCGAAGTGATAAAACTGGCGCCCGTATATTTCAGTGCCCAGGCCCGTTTCGGAAAATCCGCTGTACAGTGGATCTCTACAGGACAGCACATGCAGCTTGAACGTGAAATGCTGGCGCAGTTCGCCATTACCCCCGACCATAACCTAAATGTGCGCCAGGAAAGCGGCACACTGGTAGATGTCGCGGAACGCACCATTCGCGCCCTGACCAAACTTCAACAGGACATCAAACCGGCCCTGGTGATCGTTCAGGGCGATACGGTCAGCACCTTTGCCGGTGCCTTTGCCGCATTCCACGCCGCCATCCCCGTTGCACATGTCGAGGCAGGATTGCGCACCAGTGACATCCACGACCCATTCCCAGAAGAAGCCTATCGGCGCATGACAGACGCCATGACAGACATCCACTTCCCCCCTACCCGCATGGCAGGTGACAACCTGCGCACCGAAGGTTACCCGGAAGATACGATATACTGCACCGGGAATACCGCGATCGACGCGGTGAAAATGGTGGACAGCGGCGCGCTGGTGCCCTCTGCGGGCGAGGTGGTGGAGCTTCCGAAACAAGGCCGCCTTTTGTTTGTGACAATGCACCGGCGGGAATCCTGGGGGAAACCGCTGGAAGACCTTTGCGCGACGATCAGGGACATTGTCGAAAAATATGATGACGTCCATGTCGTTCTTCCGGTGCATGTGAACCCAATTGTGCGCGACACTGTGTTTGCGATGCTAAAGGGGGTTGCCCGTGTAAACCTGGCGCCGCCATTGGATTTCATGGCCTGTCACAGCGTCATCCGCAAATCGTACCTGATCATGACAGATTCAGGCGGCATCGCGGAAGAAGCCCCCAGTTACGGGGTGCCGGTTTTGGTGTTGCGCAAGGTGACAGAACGGCCCGAGGCCGCGCAGGCAGGGTTGGCCATCCTTACCGGCACCGACCGTGAAAAAGTGTTCACTGCCGCCTGTAACGTTCTGGATGATCCACAGGTGCACGCACAGATGCGTGGCGAAAAAAGCCCCTATGGCGATGGCCAGGCCAGCGCGCGCATCACCCTGGCGATCGAAAGGTACCTGGCCGGCGATCAGCCCCTGCTAACAGCGGACGAACAGTTCACGTAAAGCCCGGCGGCTGGCGGCAGACGCCAGAAGGGGGTAAGTATTTGTAAGATGATTTTGAGAATGAATTACTGAAGGCCAGTTGATGGATTTTGTCGTTGTATTCTTCGCCGTCGCAGTCGCCTGGTTTACCTTTATCTGCCTGCGCATCGCGGTTTTCATTTATCAGTTTCTCATTTTCCCAAAAACCTTTGGGCAAACAACAAATGTTTCACTGCAGGACCTTTCTGATCTTGCCGATTCACATGACGAAGATTTGCCCGGTTTCAAGATTGTCATACCCGCCTATCAGGAATCCCTGGTGATTGATGGCACCCTGCGCAAGCTTGCGGATTTGAACTATCCCCGCACCCATTTTGACGTTCTTGTCGTAACTTACGAAGATGAGCCCGTGGAACCGGGCAGCGAAAGCACCTTTGACGTGGCAAAACGCGTCGAGGCCGAAATCAACGGTGAGGCCGGGCGTCAGCTGATCAAAATACTGTCTGTGCCGGCCGGCTTTGACGGAAACTTCCCCGGGAACCTGAAGGCCAAAGACCGCTTTATCGGAAAACCCCGCGGGTTGAACTTTGCCCTGCGCCGCATCCACGAAGACACCGAAATTGATGAACGGTCCTTTTACGTTGGGAAGATGGCACGGCTGGGCCACCTTGACGCGCTTGAAAAGGCATTGGTTGAAACAGACGCGGCGTTACATAACAGCCCCCAGGCCCTGGAAGCTGCTGCAACGCGGTATTTTGACCCGAACAGCCCGGATTTTGCGGGCCGCTGCGTGCTGTCGACCCAGCTGTGGCACGCCTTTGAGGTTTTGAACAACGCCAGCAAGGATTCAGGCGGCGACACCCCAGCCGAACGCCTGATTGCCGCTTATATCGCGCAGCAGGCGCCTCAGTTTTTCCTGACATTCGCGCAGCGCAACAAGTCGCAGACATCGGATGCCTTTGCCAAACTGTCTGTCATGGAAGACCGCCGTTTCCTTTACTACACGATGCGCGCGGTTGAGGCCGAGGGCCGCAGGAAACTGCAAGCCGCGTCGATCCGGATAGAAGCCCGGCTGGAACAGGAACGCCCGATACTGAAAGCCGCGATCGATAAGGCAACCGATGGCGCCGAGGTTTACCAACTTGCGCGGCGCATCAACTCGCGCTGGATGGCGGCCTATGATGCGGATGCGGATGTGCCGGCAGAACTGTTCCGCCATCTTGGTGCCAGGATCCTGACCACCCCCGACGTAATGGGGTTTCAGGGGCCGGTGTCCCCCGTGGCAAACTATGAGGCAGTGCACCCTTTGTGCAAACTTGGCGGGCTCTGGATGGGGTTTTGGCACAGCACCGGATACCCCCGGCTTATGTCAAAACCCAAATGGGCGCATGTTCTGGCGGGAACAAACTGGTGCTTTCGCATCGACGGCATAAAAAGCGATGGCCGCCTTGTCACATCCGCCCCCTACGACGAAGCAAAGCGGCGCTTTATTCTTACCTTTGACCCCCGCCAGCTGACCGAAGACCTGGAGGTTGCCGTGCGGGTGTTCGACAAATGGAAGGTGAACGCCGAATGGCACCCCTTTGTGGAATTCGAACAGGTGCCAGCCACCCCAAAGGCGATGGTCGCCCAACGCCGCCGCTGGACGCTGGGAACCCTGCAAACGATTGCCTACATGACCCGCAGCAATCTGCCGACGGCGCAGAAGCTGAAGTATTCGCTTCTACCGCTGGACATCGTTGTCAGTGGGACAGGGCCGATCGTTACCGTCGCCCTATGGATTCTGATTTACACGGGCAGTTTGATCAGCAGCCCCATCCTGATCGCCTGGTCAATATTCCTGACATTCGGAAACGTGGTCTACGTGCTGCCATATCTGCTGGCACATGAACGGTTTGTCCTGGGGTTTCGCAGGGCCGCCGGCGCGGATTACCTGACCAAACAAGGGCGCAGCCTTTCACAGGAGATTGTGAAGCACCTTAGCAACGGGGAAATATCCAAAAAAGACGCCGCTGTGCTGCGCGATATCTCGACCTTGCTGCAGGCCGGGCAAAAGCCAAACGGATTTATCACCCGCTACCAGAAAGAACGCAGCCTGGACGAAGGGCTTGGCAGCGGTAATGCCATGCGCCTTGGGCAAAACACCCCAACCGCATTGTTCCGCAATGATTTGCCCGAGCTTGCAGGCACCTACGCACGGTTGGTTGATCAATCCTATGTCGCCATCTCAGCGCAGGCCGACGCAGCGCCCGACCTTTCGCGCAAACTTGCGGCCCTGAAGAATGCTGTTGAAAAAGCCGGGGCAACCGGCCCATGGCGTATCCAGCGGCGCAAGGAACGGCGCCAGATCTGGCTATGGGCGCTGGTCTACCTGTTCTATCAGCTGATCCCCTATTATTCGGGCCTGTTCCACTGGCTGTCGTTTCGCAAAGAAACGGACTGGGTAAAAACCCCGCGCACGCGCAAAAGCAACCTTCCGATGGGCGAATAAACGGGGAAAGGCAAATTTAACCTTAGGGGTCCAATTCCGCGCAGGCATTGGCGAAGCGGTATCCAAGCTGCTTGATCCCCTGGATCAAAGCCTCCAGATCGCTGCCTTGAATCTCCGTTCCGGTCAGGAAGGGATGATAGAAGACCACGACGACCGGGTCGGGCAATATGCGCGCGGTTTCACGAAGGTTGTTCAGTATGCGCGTGACGCTTGCAGGGTCATCATACCCTACATAGCCAACGTCTGAAGGTGCGTAGACCGTGGTTTCGCGCTGGGTGAACCAGGGGTAGAAGAAATTCGTACCTTCCCCCGCGTGGATCCAGGGCGCATGTAAAATCACCGGGAACATGTCTTGCGCCACGGCCACTTGTGCAGGTGACATCACATAGTGGGGGGCTTCGAAAATCCAGGGGCGGCGCAAATGGCGGGTCAGAACCTCGCGACCGGCCTCTAGCCTTTGGCGGGCAAAGGCGGCGGCGGCCTGCGGGCCCATGGTTACATCATCATCAGGAAAGAATTCATGCGCACAGCCCGTGTTCGTGCACCCCGCATTTCGCGCATCCCTGCGGGAATGGCGAAACCCGTGTTGCACAATCGCCAGTTCACCGGGGTGATCATTTACCAGCTTCACAAGCCCGGCAACCGAACCCGCATCGGCGATCAGCCGTTCATCAGCGATGCTTTGGTCTTCGTCCACAGATTCAGGGATGATGGAAAGATGCATGAACGCATTTTCAGCAAGCAAATAGTCCGTGGTGGCGGCAAGATGCGTGTCATTCGGCCCATATGTTTCACCGTTTATATCCTCCAGGCGCAGCACCACGCGCGGGTCACTGGGATGTGGGCCAAAGATCTGCGAAAGGGCATCGACAATCGCAACAAGCGAAAGGTTGCTGTTGTATCCGTTAAACGGAAGGAACCCGGCGTAGATCACACCCTGCCCCTGCACAATCAACGGTGATATTGTGCCATCCGCCTGCTTCAGCGTGCCCAGAACTTGCTGCACGCCGGGTGATGCGGGGTCCACAGCAGCGGAAAACTCCTGCCCGGCGGTCGGGATTTCGACGTCGTTGTATTGGATGACCCGCCCTTGCGCGCCACCGCCGGCCACCGCGTCAGAATTTTGGAAACTCAGCCCCATCGCGCTTCCAAAACGTTCCCCCCCCAGGCCGATCCAGGCGGTGGGAACCGCTTTGTCCTGCGCGTCATTCAAGGCCTGCCAAACGCGGCCTTCGTCAGGAAATTTCGCGTTGCCAAACACCACAATCCCGGCGGCGTTTTCCAGCAGCGCAGTGTGGTATTCTTCGTTCGCAACAATTTGCACATCAAAGCCGAAATAGGATGCAACGGCATCCTTCAACCCCAGAAGTTCCGGCATGTGCTGCCCTTCGGTGCGGGCCGCCAGCATCACCAGCGTCTTGTCTGGCTGGTAACTTCCTCGCGCAGAACACTGTGCACCTGCGGGCGGGATCGGGGATACCTTGGCAACGGCCGGGGTCAGGCCACCACCGCCGGGCGCAACCTGATTGCCCCCCCCGGTGCGTTCAATCCCCATTGCCAGGGCAACAACCAACGCACCAACTGAAAGCAATATACTAAGCGCCGTCAGAACATAATCTGCCCCGGTCCGACGCCATGCGCCTTGTGCCGTACTTAAACGATCCGACAAGGGCGTTAATTCAAGTTTCGCTTCCGATGCGTGGTCCATGGCGGTTTCTCGCAGAATTCCAGCCTCTATGCCCCGCAACCCTACCGCATTTGGCAAGGCCGGAAAACACCCGTCACCGTCGCAGCCTTGTGATTTATCGCGAGATCACCGGCGTTGTGACAAAAGCCGGGTCTGCGACGCTTTCCCGATAAGCGGCAAGCGAAGCGTTTGAGGAATCTATTTTCATCAAAGACATGGACCCATCATCGTTGCGCCAGTTGCTGTGCCACCAGGAAACCGCCTTTACCCGCGGATACCGCCCACTTCTTAAGTCGCGCAACGCGCTGCGGATCCACTGTGGTTTGCCGGCGTTTTCGACCACGCCAAATTCCAGCAACGCGATCGGCTTGGATCGGGAAACGGCGGCAACGCGGCGGTATGCGGTATCCATCACGTCGCGAAAACGCGGATTCCAGGTGCGCAGCGTGGTGGGCGTTTGGGCGCCGTAAACAGACACGCCCAACCAATCGATGTAATTGTCACCCGGATAATAGGCGGAATGGCTGTTCCAGGACGCACCCGGCGAACCACCACCATTCAGATGCAGCACCCAGGTTACATTATGCGCACCTTCTTCGCGGAAAATATCGATCAGGTGGCGGTAGGCGTCACGAAACCGTTCGGGGCCATCGGCCATGCTGGGGGATCCATACCCAGTGCGGGTTGCACCGCCATTGCACGCGCCGCTCCAGGGAAACCAATCCCCGTTTACCTCGGTCCCGAACTCCATGATCAGTGGCCCCGGCACCTGGCTGGCGGCCTGTGCGTAACGGCGAAGTTTTTTGTCAAACTTTCCGGCGATGATTTTTGAAAGGCTGTATTTGGTGTCCGAACACGCCTTCCATGTGCTGCGCGGCATGATCCGGATGAACGGAATAACGCCCCGGCTGCGGATCGTTTTCACGGCAGAGCGGGGAAACCGAATGCCCTTGAACCAGTTGTCGGAAAAATAGGCCCAGGTCAGATCCTTGCCGCTGATGTCCGATGTGAACCGGTCAATGTGGCGGGTTGTGACCAGATCTTCGGCAGGCCCGAAGGCTGGAAAGGCAGAATGGTAAATGCCCCGGGCAGGTGGCAACAGCTTGAACGAGTTGCCGGTTGCCTGGTTGGCGGAAGAAATCACAATGCTCGCGTTGGTTGGTTCCACGTTGTTCATGCGATCCTGGCCATATGCAAGCGATGCGTTGAATATAGCTATACCGAGGGCTGAAACCAGCCCGATCAGATGTCTTGCCATGAGGTTTCCTCAACTGAATTTCGGACGCGTTTTTTTGCGCCACAATTGGGCAACGATATTACATTAAGCCCCGATCATGGCCACAATGCGGTTTCCTATAGGTGAAATCTTGCCGATTGAGGCTTGAAAAAAAGGGTTTTCAGGCACACCTAAATGTATTGGGTGCATTTTTCGCGCCCCGGATATTCCCCCGCCAAACGGCCCTGAAAATTGGCCGCACGCGGGTGGTAAAGGGCTGCATGCCCACCGGCACAGAGCCTGCCGGTTACGCGTTGCCGGCGCCTTTTCATGAAAAAGCACACCGCACCCAAAAAAAGCCGACCAAGTTGATATTGCTCACAATCATAGCGGGGGCAGCCGTGATATACTGCGCTCAGGCTTCACAAACCGGAAGGCCCTAAAAAGGAAACCATCCGCATGTCTGCGATGATGCTTATGAGCGTTGGGCTTACATTTCTGGCAGTTGCGTTCTGGCGTAAAACCATGCGCGCCAGGCTGGCGTCGCTTGCGGCGGCCAGTGTCATTTTCCTTTCGCTTCTCATAAGCGGATTTCGTCTTGTCGCAGTTGGCTTAACGGGAAATGGCATCGACGAGGCCGTGCTTTTCCATCTTCGGATGGGGATCGAAGGCGCCGGATATGGCGATTTCAGCAAACTGGCGATTCTAGGCGTTGCCTATGTCACAGCCATTTCAGCGTTCTCATTCGGTGTTAGCAAAATTGTGCGCTCCCAATTGGATCGCGACGTTACCTGGAAAGCCACGCGGATCACCGCAGGCATGGCTGCGGCCCTTCTTTCGCTTACCGTGAATCCGGCCAGCCGGGAATTCGCGACCCTGATGAACAGGCCGGGTGAATCATTCGGCCCCGCCCCGGATCTGTACATCCAGAACGATACAGCAACCTTCGAAACCGCCCCGCGTAACGTTGTTGTACTTTATCTGGAGTCGGTTGAAAGAACCTATCTGGACGAAACCCTTTTTCCCGGCCTCACCCCAAATCTAAGCGCGCTGGAAACGCAGGCCCTTAGCTTTACAAACATTAACCAGGTCACCGGGACAGAATGGACAATCGCCGGGATGACAGCGGGGCTGTGCGGTATTCCCCTTGTCGCCCCGAACGGAAATTCCATGTCCAGGGTTGATCAGTTTCTGCCCGGCGCCACCTGTATCGGCGATCTGCTGGATGGTGCGGATTTTAACCTGACCTACATGGGGGGTGCCGATCTGGAGTTTGCGGGCAAGGGCCTGTTTTTTGCCTCGCACAGCTTTGACACCATCCAGGGGTCTAAAGAACTGGATTGGGCCCTGCCTGACAAATCCTATGAAACATGGTGGGGGCTGTATGATGACACCCTTTATTCCCTTGTAACACAGCGGTTTGATGAACTGGCCGCAATGGATGATCCATTCGGGCTGTTTCTTCTGACGCTGGACACCCATTCGCCCGATGGCCATATGGCGCGCGCCTGTGATGGTATTGTTTATCAGGACGGATCAAACGCCATGCTGAATGCGGTGCACTGCGCCGATAAAATGGCCGGCGCCTTCATTCGCCACATCCTTGAAAGTGACGCGGGCGAAAACACTGTTTTGCTGGTCGCGTCCGATCATCTGGCCATGCCGAACGATGCGACCCACCTTTTAGAGGCCGGAACGCGCAGGAACCTTGTAATGTTTTTTGGGCCCGACGTTCGCGCGCAACTGAACCCGCGGCCCGGGTCCACCCTGGACATCGGCCCGACCCTTTTAAACCTGATGGGTGCAGATATTCAGGGCCATGGGTTTGGGCGCGATCTGACAGCAGCGCCCCCAACGCTTTCTGAAATGGAACGCCCGATCAACAACATCCTTTGGACCGATTACCCCTATTTCACTACCCTCTGGTCGTACGCGCAGCTTGATAACGGCATCCGGGTGGACCTTCCCACCCGAAAGCTATTTCTTGGCGAACGGTTTGTGGAATTCCCCGCGTTGTTCGTTTTGGAAGACGACCTTGCGGTCAATGAAATCTGGTTTCAGTACGACGATGACGCGCAGCTTCATTATCTGGCGGCGACCGAATTTGGCTATGATCAGAAATTCTTTTGGGTCGATACCTGCGCCAACATGGCAGACTTTGAAACAAGCCGCGCTGCACCTGCCGATGAATACTGCGCCACATACGGCACCCTGGGGGACGACGTGCTAAACCTGACCTGGGTTTTTCAGGGCCGAAACATCAGCTTTGGCGATTTGCAGCAATCCTTCCAGCGCGCGCGCCCAACGCAAGCCGCCTACCAAAGCCGTCTGGCCGCCATCCCCTGGCTTGAACAAAGCGCCGCTTCCGCCCCCACACCGCCAACGCCCACCGGCGATGTTGAACTTGGCGGCCACTATCGCTTTACCTCGGCAGGGTTTGGCGCGGGGGAATCTGTTGTGACGAACCTTGATACTGGCGGGTCTGTCACCCTTGTGCGCGGTCTGACGATATTGGGCCTGAATGCCGGCAGCCCCCCCCGGAAACTGGGGCATATAGACACCTGCGCCTATGAAGAGGTCTTACAGGACACCGTACCGCTTGAGGGTGATTTTCATAGCGTCATCACTGAAAACAGCGCGCAATTTGGCGCCTTCGCCATCCTGCTGCACGACAGCGCGATATGCGATGAAGAAGAACATGACTTTGGGCCATTGTTTCAGAAAACAGGTTTGAAGGACTGGCCGGATCTTGGGTATCGGCGCCCCTATGTGGCACTGATCCGGGGGGATGGAAGCGTGCAGGAGTATCTGGGCGAAACGGAAACTGCGGTGAGCGTGGATGTGCAGGCGTTCATACGACCAACGCCAGAGTGACCGGATCACCCGTGTCAGGCATTTCCCGAAGCGTCCACAGCCAGCCCACCGGCAACAGAACATCCCAGATCGCGGATCAACCCGTCTTTCAGGCTATAGATATACCCGTGCACCGCCACGTCTGAACCTGCGTCCCACGCCCGCCTGAGGATAGGGGTGTTGCACACACGATTGACGCTTTCGATAACGTTCAGTTCCGCCAGGCGGTTCAGCCGTGCCTCGGGCCCGTTCAGCACGACAAGTTCGTGGATATGGGTATCCGCCAGGCGGCGTATCGGTTCCAGCCAATGGTCCACCAGCCCGTGCGGGCAATCTTCCACGCTGGCATGAACACCGCCGCAGCCGTAGTGGCCACAAACGATAACGTGCTTCACCTGCAAAACCTCGACCGCATATTCCAGGGCCGACAACATGTTCATATCTGACGAATGGATCACATTGGCGACGTTTCGATGCACGAAAACCTCGCCAGGTTCCAACCCGCAAACCACATTCGCAGGCACCCGGCTGTCGGAACATCCGATCCAGAAAAATTCGGGTGATTGCAGCGCGGTCAGGCGTTCAAAATAACCTGGGTCCGAGGCAACTTTACCCTCGGCCCAAGTCGTATTCTGCCTGAACAGATCCCGCAGCATTCAGGCCACCGTGGCTTGCCTTGAGTGGGGCGCCATATCGATGCCAATGATTTCGGCGCCTTCCACAAGTTGCCCCACAAGGGCGCGGGCAGCATTGGCCCAGGCCGTGCGCTCCAACCCTTCGTGGATATCGCGCACCGCATCATCATACGTGACAGCCGCAGCTTCGGGTGGCCGTGATTCATAGATCACCCGGCAGTCTGCTTCGGTCACCGGATCGGGGGAAAGCGTCTTGTCCAGATAGGCGCGGATCGATGCTTCGGATGCGGTTTCTTCGCGCCCCGGCCCACGCGGTTCGGGTGCAGGTTCCAACCCCGCTTTTGCCGCCGCTTGCAGCAACAGCGCGCGTACTGTCAACGCGCGCGCCGCCGCATGCCATGCCAAACCGGGCTTGCCCTCTGGCGCTGTGTGGTTCTGGGCCTCGGCGGCGATATCCGCCGAGGCAATAGTTTCACCGTTCACGATGACATCAGGGAAAAGCGGCTTCATGTCTTTTCCCTCATACCCGTGTCTTGCGCGACCGTACGATCTGATAGCCGGGGCGCCACAAATAACGCACCGGGGCAGACAGCATGTGCACAAGCCGTGTGAAGGGGAACAGGATGAAAATCACCAGCCCCAGGAAGATGTGCAGTTTGAACACGATGTTCACATCAACGATGTAGCTGGCGGCGGCACTATCAAAAGTAATAATCCCATTCGCCCAGTTCATCAGGTTCAGCATCGCGTGGCCATCCATATGCGCAAGGCTAAGCGGAACGGTTCCCAGCCCAAGCAACAACTGTGCGATCAGCACCAGTATGATTGCTGTGTCAGCAAAGCTGGAGGTTGCCTTCACACGCGGATCTGTCAACCGGCGGTGCGCCAACAGAAGGCCCCCCAGCAGTGCGAAGACCCCGGCAACACCACCACCAATTGCGGCCAGCCCTTGCTTGAAGCTGTGGGCAACGCCCAGCGCATCATAAAATTCAACCGGCAAAAGCAGGCCGAACAGGTGACCGAAAAAGATGATCAGAATGCCAACGTGAAACAGGATAGATCCAAGGATCAGCTGTTTGCGCCTCAGCAATTGGGATGAGCTTGATTTCCACGTATATGGGTCACGCTCATAGCGCACGACCGAACCGACCAGAAGAATGGTCAGCGCGATGTAGGGAAAGGTTCCGTATAGAAACTGATGCATGATCGCCTCCTAATCGTGGGCCACAGCACTGGGCATGCCCGGCTGTGGTTTTGGGGGAATGGGGTCCATTTTCGCCAGCGCATCCCGGGTGACCGGGCAGCCTGCGTTGGGATCGGGGCCAAAGGTGACTTCGGCCTCTTCCCAGATTTCATCAAGTGCTTCCAGATCTTCAGGGTCGTCATCGGCGACGGCCAGAAGTTCCTGCACAATCTCGGCTGATTTCGAAATGCCGGCCAGTTCGGCAAGCCCGGCCATCACCGCGGCATAGGTGCTGTCACGCCGTTGAAGGCGTTCGGCCAGTGCCGCAATGATATGGCCAGCATCCACCAGCGTTTCCTGCGCCTCGTCCAGAGGACGGGTGGAAAGGAATTCCAGCAGGATCGGCAGATGATCAGGCAGCTCGGTGCTTTCAAGTTCGAAACCACCTGCGCGATATGTCTCCAGCAGATCAACCATCGCCGGGCCACGTTCACGGCCTTCACCGTGCACATGTTCGAACAGGTTAAGCGAAAGGGTGCGCGAGCGGTCGAACAACAGAACATAGCGTTCCTGCAGATCGTACACATCCATTTCCGCCAAATCCGTCAGCAGCGGGTTCAGGGCCTGGATGGCCGCCGGAGACAGGATGTTTTCCTGCGCCAGCACCCAGCCAATTTCCCCGGCCGCATCCTTCAGATCGGCCGAGGGGTAGCACAACAGCGCTGAAAGAGCCTTGAATGTCTTGGCCATCACATCGCCTCCGTCGGAGTAACGAACTTGCGCGACCCAAACAGTTTTCCGCCGCTTGATCCGGTCGAACAGCCGTTGGTGTCGGTAAAGCCGCAGCCGCCCCGCAGGTCATATGCATCTTCTGTCACCTCGCGGTGGGTCGAAGGTACGACAAACCTGTCTTCGTAATCCGCCAGGGCCATAACCTTATACATGTCCTCGATATCCAGAGGTGTCAGGCCAACCCGCTTGGCGATGCCGATATCGGTAACACCATCCACGGTTTTCGACCGCATGTAGCCGCGCATTGCCAGCATCCGTTCCAGTGCGTTGACCACAGGGGCCTCATCACCAGCTGTCAGCATGTTGGCCAGGTAACGCACCGGAATGCGCAGGGATTGCACATCGGGCATTTCCCGGTCGATGCCGATTTTGCCGGCCTCGGCTGCGTTCTGGATCGGGCTAAGGGGTGGGATGTACCACACCATCGGCAAGGTCCGGTATTCGGGGTGCAGTGGGAAGGCAACTTTCCACTCCATCGCCATTTTCCAGACCGGCGAGTTTTTCGCGGATTCGATCCATTCAGCCGGTATGCCTTCGGCAGCGGCAGCGGCCTGAACCTCGGGGTCATTCGGGTCAAGGAACACACCCAGCTGGGCGTCATAAAGATCCGTTTCACCCTCAACACTGGCCGCGTCACTGATCTTGTCGGCGTCGTAAAGCATTACGCCCAGATAGCGGATGCGCCCAACACAGGTTTCCGAACAGACGGTTGGCATACCGCTTTCGATGCGCGGATAGCAGAAGGTGCATTTCTCAGACTTCCCGCTTTCCCAGTTGTAATAGATCTTTTTGTAAGGGCAGCCGCTGACACACATCCGCCAGCCGCGGCACTTTTCCTGATCGATCAGAACAATGCCGTCTTCTTCGCGCTTATAAATCGCCCCTGACGGGCACGATGCGGCGCAAGCCGGGTTCAGGCAGTGTTCACACAGCCGGGGAAGATACATCATGAAGGTATTTTCATACTCTCCATAAATTTCCTTCTGGATGCCTTCGAAGTTGTAGTCTTTCGAACGCTTGGCAAATTCGCCACCCAGGATCTCTTCCCAGTTCGGGCCCCACTCGATCTTTTCCATCCGGTCGCCCGTGATTTTTGAACGGGGCTGCGCGGTTGGAAAGGCTTCCATTTCAGGGGCCGATTTCAGGTGGTCATAGTCGAAATCAAACGGTTCATAAAAATCGTCGATCTCGGGCAGGTCCGGGTTTGCAAAGATGTTGGACAGGATGCGCCATTTGGCACCCTGCTTGGGCTGAAGCTTGCCAGATTTGGTGCGCTCCCATCCACCATTCCAACGCTTTTGGTTTTCCCAGTCTTTGGGGTAACCAATGCCGGGCTTTGTTTCGACGTTGTTGAACCAGGCGTATTCGACGCCATCCCGGCTGGTCCAGACGTTCTTGCAGGTTACGGAACAGGTGTGGCACCCGATACATTTATCCAGGTTCAGCACCATGCCTATTTGCGCGCGGACTTTCATTCTGCTGCCTCCACTTTGGCGGGTCGATCAAGCCAGTCGACCTTTTTCATCTTGCGCACGATCACAAACTCATCCCGGTTCGAACCCACCGTGCCGTAATAGTTGAAGCCGTAGCTTTGCTGGGCGTAACCGCCGATCATATGCGTGGGCTTCAGCGTGGCGCGGGTGACAGAGTTGTGAATGCCACCACGTTTGCCGGTCTTTTCGGATCCGGGCGTATTCACGATCTTTTCCTGCGCGTGGTACATGTACAGTGTGCCTTCTTTCATCCGCTGGGACACAACTGCCCGCGCGGTCAGCGCACCGTTTACGTTGTAGGCTTCCACCCAGTCGTTATCGACAATCCCCGCTTTCGCCGCGTCCACTTCGCTTAGCCAGACACAAGGCCCGCCCCGGTTCAGTGTCAGCATCAGAAGGTTGTCTGAATAGGTGCTGTGAATGCCCCATTTCTGGTGTGGCGTGATGAAGTTCAGCACCACATGCGGCTCATTCCCGCTGGCAGAACTGTTCACCGCTGACGTGATCGTTTTCAGATCCACAGGCGGGCGCCATGTGCAGAACCCTTCGCCAAAGGCGCGCATCCACAAATGATCCTGATAAAGTTGCTGGCGACCACTAAGGGTGCGCCACGGGATCAGTTCGTGAACGTTCGTGTATCCGGCGTTGTAGCAGACATCTTCACTTTCAATGCCCGACCATGTTGGGGACGAGATGATCTTGCGCGGTTGCGCTGCCACATCACGGAAGCGGATTTTTTCGTCTTCCTTGGGTTTGGCAAGGTGGGTGTGGTCGATGCCGGTGTTTTCGCCCAGCGCCTCCCAGGCCTTTACGGCCACTTCACCGTTGGTTTCAGGTGCCAGCATCAGGATCACTTCGGTGGCATCGATATCCGTTTCGATTTTCGCCATGCCTTGCGAAACGCCATCGTCGGTGACAACACCGTTCAGATCCTTCAGGTGTTTAACTTCTACCTTCGTATCCCAGGCGATGCCTTTGCCGCCATTTCCAACCTTGTCCATCAGCGGGCCAAGTGCAGTGAACCGCTTGTAAAGGTTCGGATAATCCCGCTGAACAGCCACAAAGTTGGGGGCGGTTTTGCCTGGGATCAGATCGCATTCACCTTTTTTCCAGTCCTTGACCTGATCCTGCGCAATCTCTGCAGGTGTGTCGTGAAGGATGGGCAGTGATACGATGTCCGTTTCTTCACCCAGATACCCCGGAACAATTTCCGAAAACTTATGGGCGATCGATTTAAAGATCTCCCAATCTGATTTCGATTGATAGGCCGGATCCACTGCCGCCTGAAGCGGGTGGATGAACGGGTGCATATCCGATGTGTTCAGGTCGTTCTTTTCATACCAACTGGCGGTTGGCAGAACGATGTCGGAATATACTGCCGTGGTGGACATGCGGAAATCAATGCAGACCAGAAGGTCAAGTTTTCCTTCAGGCGCATCGTCATGCCAGGTGGCCTCGATCGGTTTGACCCCACCTTCTTCACCCAGATCCTTGCCCAGCACACCATGATCGGTGCCCAGCAGGTGTTTGAGGAAATATTCATGCCCCTTACCGCTGGATCCCAGCAGGTTTGAACGCCACACGAACAGGTTGCGCGGCCAGTTTTCCGGCGCATCAGGGTCTTCGCAGGACATATCAAGCTTACCGGATGTCAGTTGCTCGGCCACATAAGGCGCGATCTCTTTCCCGGCCTCCTTTGCGGCCTTGGCAACGTCAAGTGGGTTGGTGCGCAGGGACGGTGCTGAAGGCAACCAACCCATCCGTTCAGCTCGGATATTGTAGTCAATCAGACTGGCCTGATCCCAATCGCCCGCCGGGGCGGTGGGGGACAGGATTTCATCTGACTTGAGTGTTTCGTAACGCCACTGGTCGGTGTGGGCATACCACGCCGAGGTGGAGTTCATGTGCCGTGGCGGACGCGCCCAATCCAGCGCAAATGCCAGTGGCTGCCAGCCGGTCTGCGGGCGCAGTTTTTCCTGCCCCACATAGTGGCTCCAACCGCCGCCAGACTGACCGACGCAACCGCACATCACCAGCATGTTGATGATACCGCGGTAGTTCATATCCATGTGGTACCAGTGGTTCAGACCGGCCCCCAGGATGACCATCGATTTGCCGTTCGTCTTTTCGGCGTTCAGCGCAAATTCACGCGCGACTGTGATGATCTGATCGCGCGGAACCCCGGTGATCTTTTCGCCCCAGGCCGGGGTGAAAGGCACGTCCTCGTTGTAATCCGTCGCCGTCCACTCGCCGTTCAGCCCGCGGTCCAGCCCATAGTTGGCGCAGAACAGGTCGAACACAGTGGCGACATAGGCGTCGCCATCGGCCAGCTTGATCTTTTTCACCGGGATGTTGCGGGTCAGAATCTCGGGGTGGTCGCACTTGGTAAAGTTCTCTGTCGCTTCGCCACCGAAGTAGGGGAAATCGACCCCGACCACTTCGTCGTGGTCCTCTTCCAGGATCAGTGACATCTGCAAATCGGTTTCGGCCTTGCCGGCCTTTTCCTGCAGGTTCCACTTTCCCTTTTCGCCCCAACGGAACCCGACAGAGCCGTTTGGCACCACGAAATCCCCAGTGGCCTTATCCAGCCCGATGGTTTTCCATTCCGGGTTGTTCTTCTGGCCCAGCTTTCCTTTGAAGTCGTCAGCACGCAACTGGCGCCCCGGAACCAGTTTGCCGTCTTTTTCATCCAGACGCACAAGCATCGGCATATCTGTGTATTTGCGGGCGTAGTCCTCAAAATAAGGCGCCTGACGGTCCAGGTGGAATTCACGCAGGATAACGTGGCCCATGGCCATCGCCAGGGCTGCATCGGTGCCCTGTTTGGGGGCCAGCCAGATATCGCCAAATTTCGCAGCTTCCGAGTAGTCCGGGCTGACAACGGCGGATTTGGTGCCGCGATAGCGCGCTTCGGTATAGAAATGCGCGTCTGGCGTGCGGGTTTGTGGCACGTTAGAGCCCCACAGCAGCAAGAAGCCCGCGTTGTACCAATCGGCACTTTCCGGCACGTCCGTCTGTTCGCCCCATGTCATGGGCGATGCCGGTGGCAAATCGCAGTACCAGTCATAAAAGCTCATGCAGGTGCCGCCCAGCAGGCTGAGGTAACGCGAACCTGCGGCATAGCTGACCATGGACATCGCGGGGATGGGCGAAAAGCCAAATACCCGGTCAGGCCCATAGGTCTTGGCGGTATAGGCATTGGCGGCGGCGGTGATTTCTGTCGCCTCGTCCCAGGTTGCGCGTACAAAACCACCTTTGCCACGCGTCTTGACGTATGAGGCGCGCAGGATCGGATCAGCCTGAAGTTTGGTCCAGGCCTCGATCGGGGAATTGTCTTTGCGCAGCGCGCGGTAGGCCTTTAGCAGGCGCGCGCGGATCAACGGGGTTTTCACCCGGTTGGCGGAATACAGGTACCAGCTGTAGCTGGCGCCGCGGGCACAGCCGCGCGGTTCGTGGTTCGGCATCCCGGCGCGGGTGCGCGGGTAATCGGTTTGCTGGGTTTCCCAGGTTACGATGCCGGACTTGACGTAAATCTTCCAGCTACACGATCCGGTGCAGTTCACCCCGTGTGTGGAACGCACGACTTTGTCGTGCCGCCAGCGGTTGCGATATGTATCTTCCCAAGCGCGGCTTTCATCGGTGGTCTGGCCATGGCCGTTGGAGAAGCGGTCGATCTCTTTCGAGCGGAAGAAGTTGAGGCGGTCGAGCAGGTGGCTCATGGATCTCTCTCCTGGATACGGGCCTAAATGCGGCGTTTCTGCCCCCCACCGGCAGGGCGGGGGGCAAAGGTGTTTTTAGGGTTGATCAGGGGTTCTTGATGTAAGCGCCGGGGCGCAGGTAGAACCACCAGTTGATGACGATGCAGACCGCGTAGAAGATCGCAAAGCCATAGAGCGCCAGTTCAGGTGTGCCAGCGCCCATCTGTTCGCCGAACACTTTCGGGATGATGAAGGCGCCATAAGCGGCAACCGCTGATGTCCAGCCCAGGACGGGGCCAGCTTGCTCTTTGTTGAACGCAACGGCGATGGTGCGGAATGTCGAACCATTGCCGATACCAGTTGCAGCGAACAGGATCAGGAACAGCACCATGAATGGCAGGAACATGGTTTCAGGTGTCGCCGAACCGTATGCCTGTTTCAGGATGTAGGCCAATGCCAGGGCACAGGCGACCATCACAACCGAAATGATTTGGGTCACTTTCGCGCCACCCATCTTATCGGCCATCATACCGCCGATCGGGCGGATAAGCGCACCGATGAACGGGCCCATCCATGCAAACATCAGGGCCGAAGGGCCGTTGGGGTTTGCAAGGTCGTGGGTCATGACGCCATCAGCACCAGCAATGTGCTGGAAGCCGAACACAACCTTGATCGTCAGCGCCAGCGCGGCCGAATAGCCGATGAAGCTGCCGAAGGTCATCGTGTAGATCACCGTCATCGCCCAGGTGTGTTTGTTCCCAAAGATCTTGTACTGACGTGTCAGGTTCCGGCCAACCTGACCAGGGATCAGTTTCAGCAGGAAAACAGTCAGCGCAATCACGATCGGCAGCACGATCCACTTGGAAATGCCAAAGCCCGATCCGCCAACTTTTTCTGGCAACATCAGCCACAGACCAAAGGCTGCGGTGACCAGACCAACAAGAAGCATGAACGAGATGATGCTGAAGGCACCGATTGGCGAAGGAATGTCCGGCGATACGTGTTCGTCGCGGATGTTGTTCATGCCCAGCCAGCCGGCGACGGCCAGTGGTACAAGGAACAGCAACCAGACATAACCAGCGTTCTGGATGTAGGTCTCGGTCCCGGCCGGGATTTTGCCGATCAGGGTACCCGAGGTGTTCACCAGTGTCATGCTTTCACCACCGAACAGACCAAAGGTCATCACCAGCGGGATCAGGATCTGCATCGTGGTCACGCCGAAGTTGCCAAGGCCTGCGTTCATACCCAGTGCGTAGCCCTGGATTTTCTTTGGGAAGAAAAAGCTGATGTTGGACATCGAGCTGGCAAAGTTGCCGCCGCCGATACCCGAAAGGAAGGCCAGAATCTGGAACTGCCACATCGGGGTGTCGGGGTTTTGCAGCGCCCAGCCTGTACCGATCGCAGGGATCATCAGGAGTGCTGTGGTAAAGAAGATCGTGTTTCGACCACCCGCGATACGGATGAAGAATGTCGAAGGGATACGAAGCGTTGCGCCGGTCAGGCCGGCGATGGCGCTTAGCGTAAACAGTTCTGCCTTGGGAAAGGGAAATCCAAGGTTCAGCATCTGAACCGTGATAATGCCCCAGTACAGCCAGACGGCGAAACCGCAAAGCAGTGATGGGATGGAAATCCACAGATTGCGGTTCGCAATCCCCTTCCCGGTCGAAGCCCAGAAGGCCTCGTCATCCGGTGTGTAGTTTCTTAGGTCTTGTCCCACGTTATTTCCTCCTCGGATGAGGTTGGGGCGGGCCGCGATTGACCCGCCATTTTCATTCAGGCTGTTTGCCCATTCTTACGATTGAACTCTTCAACGATCTGCTGGCTGTGGCTCAGCGCTGCATTTGCGCGGTCTGCCTTCAACTGCAGGGTCTCCATGTGTGCCGCTTCGAAAAGCGCCTTTTCTTCTTCTTCCTGTTCAGGTGAGAACCGGACAAAGAAGGCCAGGAACGATGCACAGACAACGACAATCCCGATCACCAGGAACACGTCGTTCCATTCCATCGCGCCCTTGAACAGGAAGCCCGCTGCAACAGCACCGGCGTTACCGCCCGCACCAACAACACCGGCAACCGCGCCAAGCGCCTTTTTGTTGACGAAGGGAACGACAGAGTAGGTCGCGCCTTCCGACATCTGGGTGAACAGAGAGAAGATGATCAGCATTGGCAGCGCCAGGAACAGAACCTGCATCTGGCTGAACAGCATCAGCGCCAGGCCTTCGCCCAGAAGCACGATGAACAGCCAGAAGCTGCGCCCTTTCAGGCCCCAAAGTGCGCCGAAGTTGTCACCAAAGATGCCGCCCAGTGTACGGGCGAAGATGTTCATCAGACCGAACGAGGCCGCAACACCACCGGCCGCCACCAGCGACAGATCAAAGTAGTCATAGAAATACAGCGCGGCGACGTTGTTGACTGTCAGTTCGATGCCAAAGCAGGCACCGTAGATCAGAAACAGGACCCAGACCCGATAGTCGGCCATCGCCTTGAAATACAATCCGGTGACTTTCTTTTTCTCGGGCAACTGGCCGCTCTTGCGAAGATCCTTATAGTTTCCGTCTGGCGCGTCCTGGGTCAGGAAGTAGTAGGCGATACCAGTGAAGAAGATCACCAGGCCAACAACAACCATCGCCATCCGCCAGCCGGCAGCGTCTGTGAAGCCAAACCCCACAACGAAAACCGAAAAGACCAGCGGCATTGCAAGCTGCGTGACTCCGCCACCCAGGTTACCCCAACCTGCGCTTGTCGCGTTCGCGGTTCCAACGACGTTTGGCGCAAACATGACCGACGTGTGATACTGCGTGATCACGAAGGACGCGCCGATAAAGCCGATCAGGAGCCTGAAGATCAAAAAGCTTTCAAAGCTGTTTGCCAGGCCAATTCCGGCAACAGGAAACGCGCCGAGGATCAGCAGGTATGTGTAGGCAAGCCTTGGGCCGATCCGGTCACACAGCCACCCGATAAAGAAGCGTGCGAACACCGTAACGGCGACCGAGGCGATGATTGACCAGCCAACCTGGCTTTTGGTCAGGTTCAGTTCGTCGCGCACAATGATCATCAGTGGCGCGATGCCGAACCAGGCGAAAAAACACGAGAAGAAGGCAAACCAGGTCATGTGGAATGTCCGGATCTGGATCATTCTTACATTGAAGAAGTTGCGCCAAAGGCTCGTGGCCTTGTTTTGAATTTCCATCTTCCGTTCCCCTTCGAACGTGCCCTTCGCGGGTCTCACACTCGACCCCATCCAGGCCTATTGTTGCGCGTACCTGTGGTTTGACTGTGCGTACCTGACTGAAATGTGCCGATGGGGGAGTTGACCTAGATCAAAAAATGGAAATAATCGTGTAAAATAAATAACTTAGCAAAGTTTATCAGGGCGCGAAGGTCGACTGGTCAAATAACCTCCCGGCTATTTTCCAATCTACCATTGACAATCAGGCCAATTCGACTTGATAAACATCAAACATGCTGCCTTGGGGGATGTCGTGCCCACGAAACGCTTTGAAGAGATCCGGTCCGTTCCATTGTTTTCACAAACATCGGACGAATCTTTCAACGCCCTTGTGCGCGGTGCCTATGTGCAGAATTTTCCGCCCCACACAGAGCTGATCACCGAAGGCGAAAGCGCGGACTTTCTGCACATCGTCGCCTCGGGTTCGATAGAGCTGTTCAGCAGCTGGGCGGGCCGGGAAACCTGCATGACATTTCTGGGGGCGCATTCAACATTTATTCTGGCCGCGACAATCAAGGACCGGCCTTACCTGATGTCTGCACGGACCCTGACCAAATCACGCGTTATCATGATCCCGTCCGAAGATATCCGCGATGTGTTTCAACGGGACGCCGAGTTTGCAAAATCCATCGTTTCAGAACTGGCCTCCTGTTACCGGGAGTCGGTCAAGAATTCGAAGAACGTAAAACTCAGGACGTCTGTTGAACGGCTGGCCAACTATCTGGTGAAGCATCACGATCGCGCCGGCGGGAACGGCAAAGTTGTTCTTGGTGTTGAAAAGAAAAAGCTTGCCTCATTTCTGGGAATGACACCCGAAAACCTTTCCCGCGCATTCTCTGCGCTGAAAAGCCACGGGGTAGAGGTCGCGGGCCAGACTATATTGGTGACGGACGCGGCCGACCTGGAGGCATTCGCCAGGCCCGACGTCCTTATTGATGACTAACAGTATAGGCCTGCACAATGCGTACACGCGCCGACATCACCCGTCAGATTGATCTGGCGGCCGGAAACGTCACTGTGGACGAAGCCGGGTATCTGACAGACCCTGACACCTGGAACGAAGATTTCGCGCGCCTGGTGGCGAACGAAGAGGGCATCGAAATACAACCCGAACACTGGGAAGTGATCGCGTTCATGCGCGCGTATCTGGATGATCACGGCATCGCCGCCGATGCGCGTTTTGTTCTGAAAGACCTTGCCGAAAAGCATGAGACCACCAAGGAAGGTGCGCGAAAACGAATGTTCGCGCTGTTTCCCTATGGGTACGTGAAACAAGCCTGCAAAATGGCCGGCATGCGCCAACCCCGTGCGTGGAGCACGGGCTGACAGCGTAACACCCCCACTTAGAACAGATTGTTCCAGATCACCCCGTCATGGCAGCGCAGCTTGCCCATCGCACTGTCATAGTAAATATCACCTGCTGCGGGCACCGCGGGGGGCGTCGTGGGCTCCAGACGCATAACATCGCCAATGTGAAGCGTTTGCGCCGGGGCGACACCGCCAAGCCCTATACGGCCCGTCGCGGCCTCTATCACCAGTCCGGTGGCCCAGGTGGTGCCATCCGCGCTGACCTTGATTGCAAAGTCATCGCTGCCTGTAAGCCCCATTTCGGCATGCCCGGTCCAGTTGGTCTGGAACATCAGGCTTGCCGTGTCCGCTGACGCGGCCTTGTTCACCTTAATCTGGTGGCCCTGACCTTCGTTATTAAACAGCGTTGCGGGTGAGGCGACGGACAACCTGTTTGTCACATCAGCGGTGGCATTCACCCCAACACCTTCCAGGTCGTCCATCCCCACCTTGGCGGGGCCCCAAACGCCGGCCGAATAAACGCGCAGTTCACCACTTGCCAGGTCAAGCGATTGCCAGCCATCCATCGGTGTGAAGAATGCCCACACCCCATCCAGCCAGACGGCCAGCTGCCCGTCCTTTCCTGCCCAAAGGCCCGTGGCGCCGATGCCCAGCGCATAGGCATCCCCTTCGTTCGGGGCCGATGGTGGTGTTGTGGTGTCAAAACCATGCATGCGCGGCTGCACAAGCACATCCAGGATTTTCAGCGCCTCATTGTGGGTCACATGCTTTTGCGCCTGAGAGGGCTGAATATAGGGAAGGGAAAGAATGGCGGACATGTCAGACATAAGGTGCTCCGGGCTGCGATCATTGCCCAAAACCCTCAACCAGGGGTCTTAGGGAATTGGCACCCGGGCGTGCCTCATCTTCACCATTGCTTAACGCTTGAGGCATGGCGGGGTGTCAGGCGGCCCTGCCCCCTGGTCACCTGTCGTGCATACCTTTGCCGATCATAATGCGTGGCACATGCTTTTCTATCCGTGACGCTCTGGTTTTGGATTGCTTGGGTTGGGTGAAATGCAAAACATAGCCACGCCGCCGCCCCGGCGTCAGGGCATCAAAGGCTGCGCTAAAATCCGGGTCTTCCGCCAGTTTGGACTCCAGTTCGTCGGGATACGCCAGATCATCCTTTTCAAACGTGACCTTCAGGCCCGCCTTCTCGGCCTCAATCGCTTCCAAAATATAACTGTGAAGCGTGTCTTTCGCCCCGACAATTTGGGCAAGACTCGTAAACTTGACCATGCGCACGGATCGCGAATTTTCCCCGGGCGCAACCAGGATACCCTGGGGGTCCTTCAACAAAACGCCCTTGAAAAACGAAACCGTGCAGTAATCCGTGAACCCCCAGACAGTGGCAATATTCGCGTTTTCAAACGTGTAACAGGGGGATTGCCACTTGAAGTCTTCTGTCAGCGGGCTTTCACAAAGAATGCCCCTCAGCACCCCCAGTTCTTCGCGCCAGTTTTTCGCATTCGCAAAGAAAGAGGCAACTTTTGTTTCCGCGGTGCTCATGTCCATCCCGAATTTACTGTGCTTGTTTCCATGTACGTCTACAAACGCCAGCCTACCGTATCAATCAGCGAAACCAATCCCCTGCGCCCACAAAAAAAGCCCCGCATCTGCGGGGCTTTTCCTTGTCGTGTAACCTGTGCTTACTTCAGCGCAGCATCGGAAATGGCCAATGTATAAGCGCCCGACGGCTCAGCCGTGATAACCGGATCCGATCCGCCGCCCATCAGGGTTGCAACCGTGCGTTCATAATCAGCAACATCCAGTGCACCGTTAGAACCCGCCGTCAGCTTGGCGATTTCGCCCATCATACGGATCTGATGCTTTTCGGTCTGTGCGCCCGTCTCATCATACTCCAGCACGATCATCGCGGCATCGGTCGGGTTAGCTTCGGCCCACTTCCAGCCTTTCATGCTGGCGCGTACAAAGCGTTCCATCTGGTCAACAAAAGCCGCATCGTTCAGCTTGTCTTCCAGAACATAAAGCCCGTCTTCCAGCGTCGCGACGCCCTGATCTTCGTATTTGAAGGTCACCAGATCATCGGCCGAAAGGCCTGCGTCAATCACCTGCCAGTATTCATTGTAGGTCATCGTTGAAACGCAATCTGCCTGACCTTGCAGGATCGGATCTACGTTAAAGCCTTGCTTCAGAACCGTCACGCCGTCACCGCCATCGGTGCCCAGGCCAAGTGTGCTCATCCAGCTCAGGAACGGGTATTCGTTTCCGTAGAACCAAACGCCAAGCGTCTTGCCGGCAAAGTCAGCAGGCGTTGCAACGCCGCTATCCTTACGGCACGTCAGCATCATACCCGAAGACTTGAATGGCTGCGCGATGTTTACCACCGGCGCACCTTGCTCGCGTGCAGCCAATGCAGACGGCATCCAATCGATCATGACGTCAGCGCCGCCACCCATCAGAACCTGCACAGGTGCCACATCCGGGCCGCCTGGCTTGATCGTGACGTTCAGGCCCTCTTCTTCATAAAACCCGTTTTCCAGCGCAACATAATAGCCCGCGAACTGCGCCTGCGTGACCCACTTCAGCTGCAGCGTCACATCGTCAGCGGCCATCGCCCCTGTCGACATAAGCGCCAGAGCCCCCAGCGCGCCTTTGATTTCCTTGATCATTTGTTTACTCCCAGTTGGTTATCGGTTGTTTCTGTGCTCAACCTCTTTGCGAGGGGTGCCAGAAGGTGACCCCCTTCTCGATTATTGCGACGATTCCATAGAACGCCGATCCGGCCAAAGCGGCCACCGCGATTTCTGCCCAGACCATATCAAGCCCCAGGCGACCCACCTCGGTCGAAATGCGGAACCCCATGCCTTTTATCGGGGATCCGAAGAATTCGGCCACAATAGCACCGATCAGCGCCAGTGTTGTCGAAATTTTAAGCCCGTTGAAAACGGCGGGCATGGCCGCTGGCAGGCGCAGTTTCAGCAACGTCTGCCAATAGCTGGCCGAATACGTCTTCATCAGGTCGCGCTGCATGGTGCTGGTATCCGCCAAACCCTGCACAGTGTTCACCAACATTGGGAAGAACACCATCACCACAACCACGGCCGCCTTTGACTGCCAGTCAAACCCGAACCACATTACCAGGATGGGGGCTGTGCCGATGATCGGCAGGGCCGCGATAAAGTTTCCAACCGGCAACAGGCCGCGCTGCAGGAAAGGCGAACGATCAATCAAGACCGCAATAATGACGGCAGAACCACAGCCGATAATATACCCACTTAACGCGCCCTTCACAAAGGTCTGCACGAAATCCACCCAAAGGGTGCTGAGCTCACCGGAAAAGGTCACCGCGATCGTGGAAGGCGGCGGCAATATCACGCGAGGCACGCCCAGTCCGCGCACCAACCCTTCCCACACCACCAGGATTGTGACGCCAAAAACCACCGGCACAGCCAGGCGCACTGCGCGCGTGGCGTGCATGGGGGATTTAGAAAGCCAGATGTTCAGCCCGTAGGCAGCCCCCCAGAACACCAACGCAAAGATAATCCAGGCCATCACATCATCCCCATGCGTTTCAGGGTGCGTCGCTGGATGATGCCGATGATCCCCACCAATGTCGCAGCCAGGATTGCGGCCGCGAACAGTGCGCTCCATATCTGGATGGTTTGGCCATAGTAGCTGCCCGTCAGCATACGCGCGCCAAGGCCGCGAATGGCGCCTGTTGGCAGCTCGCCCACGATGGCACCCACAAGGCTGGCCGCCATACCTATCTTTAACGACGTAAACAGATAGGGCATCGAACTGGGCAACCGCAGCTTCCAGAACGTGGAACCACCCCCCGTGTTATAGGTTCTCAGAAGGTCCAGCTGCATACTGTCAGGGCTGCGCAGCCCTTTCACCATGCCCACGACCACGGGAAAAAAGCTGAGGTAGGCAGAAATAATCGCCTTGGGCACCAACCCCTGAACCCCGATGCTGTTCAACACCACGATGATCATCGGGGCAATGGCAAGGATCGGGATGGTCTGGCTGGCAATTGCCCAGGGCATCACGCTCATATCCATCGCCCGGTTGTGCACAATTCCAACCGCCAGCAATATTCCCGCCCCGGTGCCAAAGACAAAGCCCAGCAAAGTAGCGCTTAGCGTGATCCACCCGTGAAAGACCAATGACCGCTTGGACGTAATCTTTTTCTGAACCGTGGTTTGCCAAAGCTCGGCAACCACCTGATGCGGGGCAGGCAGACGCGGGCGTGCCTGTGACCAGGTATCGGCAACCAGCTGCGTGGTGCTTAACTCCACACCGGCGCGCTTTGCCTGATCCTGCGCCCACTTCGCGTTCATTCCAACCGCACCGGCGTACCAAAGCACCAATATCGCCGCGACGACAGTAAGGATGGGCAGGATAGATCTCATGCCCCGCTCCCCCTGCAAAACCGCCCAACGGTAAATCTACGGGCTGCGGCGATGTGGCTGTTTAGCGTTTCGCGCCCATCAATCGTCATAGGCATGCCCCGCGCGCAACCCTTCACGCACCCGGTGCGCAACGGCCAGAAACTCTGGCGTGTCGCGAATATCCAGGGGGCGTTCTTTTGGCAGCGGGCTTTCGATCACATCGGTGATCCGCCCGGGCCTGGGGCTCATCACAACGATCTTGGTCGATAGATAAACCGCCTCGGGGATCGAGTGTGTGACAAAGCCAATCGTCTTTTGCGTACGCGCCCAAAGCGCCAGCAACTGTTCGTTCAGGTGATCACGCACAATTTCATCAAGTGCGCCAAACGGTTCATCCATCAACAGAATGTCCGCATCAAAAGCCAGGGCGCGCGCGATACTGGCGCGCTGCTGCATGCCCCCGGACAACTGCCAGGGAAACTTTTTGCCAAACCCTTTCAGGTCGACAAGTTCCAGCACACGTTCAACATGCTCGTCCTGATCAGCCTTGGAATAGCCCATTATCTCAAGCGGCAGTTTGATATTCCCGCGGATGGTACGCCAGGGGTAAAGCCCTGCGGCCTGAAACACATAACCATATGCGCGCTGGCGGCGTGCCTCATCCGGGGTCATCCCATTCACGGTGATGCGGCCACCCGTAGGATGCTCCAGCGCTGCAATAACCCGCAACAACGTGGTTTTACCGCAACCTGACGGGCCAATGAAACTGACGAAATCGCCTTTGTTGACGGTCAGGTCCACGCCTTTCAGCGCATGAACCGGGCCATCGTTTGTCTGGAACGTCAGGTCCAGATCCTTCGCCTCGATAACGGGTGCGTCGCTCACGTTAAACCCCGCTTGCCGGAATGCCGGTGCGTTCCACCGGGCGTGGTGCTGTCAGCTCTTTCCACTGGCTCAACGCTTTGTTGACGGTCGCATTCGGCGCACGTGAAACAAACTCACCATGGCCTTCCTGAGTGCGAATTTCCCCGTCATGCACGGCCACATGACCGCGGCTTAACGTAAAGCGCGGCAAGCCTTTGACCTGCTTGCCTTCAAACACGTTATAGTCAATCGCGCTTTGCTGGCTGCCCGCCGAAATCGTCTTTTCCTTCTCAGGGTCCCAGACCACGATATCAGCATCTGCACCAACCAGAATCGCACCCTTTTTCGGGTAACAGTTCAGGATCTTGGCAATGTTGGTGGATGTCACAGCAACAAACTCGTTCATCGTCAGGCGGCCGGTGTTCACGCCATGCGTCCACAGCATCGGCATGCGATCTTCCAGACCGCCGGTGCCGTTTGGAATCTTGGTGAAATCCCCTACGCCATAACGCTTCTGATCCGTGGTGAAGGCACAGTGATCCGTGGCAACCACACTCAGGCTGCCGCTTTGCAAACCAGCCCAAAGACTGTCCTGATGGTGTTTGTTGCGAAATGGTGGGCTCATCACGCGCCGCGCGGCATGGTCCCAGTCCTTGTTGAAATACTCGCTTTCATCCAGCGTCAGGTGCTGAATCAAAGGCTCGCCCCAAACCCGCTTGCCCTGCATCTTGGCCCGGCGGATCGCTTCATGCGATTCTTCGCAAGACGTGTGCACAACATACAAAGGCGCACCGGCCATATCGGCGATCATGATGGCCCTGTTTGTGGCTTCCCCCTCAACCTGGGGCGGGCGCGAATAGGCATGCGCCTCTGGCCCGGTGTTGCCTTCGGCCAGCAAACGCGCGCTCAGCTCGGCAACAACATCACCGTTCTCGGCATGCACCATCGGTGTTGCGCCCAGTTCGGCCAGGCGGGAAAAGCTGGAAAACAGCTCATCGTCATTGACCATAAGCGCGCCTTTATAGGCCAGAAAATGCTTGAACGTGTTGATGCCCCGTTCTTTGACAACCACCTCCATGTCGTCAAACACCTGCTCGCCCCACCAGGTCACGGCCATGTGGAAGGAATAATCGCAATTCGCGCGGGTCGACTTGTTATCCCACCGCTTCAGGGCGTCCAGCAGGCTTTCGCCCTGATTGGGCAGGGCAAAATCAACCACCATCGTGGTGCCACCGGCAAGGCCTGCGCGCGTACCACTTTCAAAATCGTCGGTGGAATATGTTCCCATAAACGGCATCTCAAGATGCGTGTGCGGGTCTATCCCGCCGGGCATCACGTAGCAGCCGGTTGCGTCCAGCTCTTCGTCACCCTTCAGGTTTGGCCCGATCTCTACGATCCTTCCGGCGTCGATCAACACGTCCGCTTTATATGTTAGGTCCGCGGTGACGACGGTGCCGTTCTTGATGACTTTGGTCATTCTCAAACTCCCTGTAATTCGGTTTGTTCAACCTATCTTCTTCTTGGCGAAAATACCTCGGGGGTGCGGGGGCTGGCCCCCGCTTTCACTCCACGATCCCGGCGGTCTCCACCACTGCATGCATCAGCACATCGGTGCCGGCCGTAGCCCATTCCTTCGAAATATCTTCGGCCTCGTTATGGCTTAACCCGTCCACACAGGGGCACATCACCATCGCCGTGGGCGCCACGCGGTTGACCCAGCAGGCATCGTGACCAGCGCCGGAAATCAGGTTCATGTGGCTATAGCCCAGACGCTCGGCCGCGTTGCGCACGGCTGTCACGCAACCCTCGTCAAACGTCACCGGGTCAAACCCGCCGACTTTTTCCAACTCTACCTCAAGGCCCATCGCGTCACAGATCTTGTTTGCGCCAGCGTCCAGGCGCGCCTCCATGTCCTGAATAACGGCCAGGTCCGGTGAACGGAAATCAACGGTGAAAACAACGCGCCCGGGGATCACATTGCGCGAATTAGGATAGACATCGATATGCCCCGCCGCACCCACCGCATGGGGGGCGTGTGACCAGGCGATTTCGTCCACCAGTTCCAGCACCCGCGCCATACCAAGGCCTGCGTTTTTGCGCATCGGCATGGGGGTGGATCCGGTGTGGCTGTCCTTGCCGGTGATCGTTACCTGCGTCCAGCTAAGGCCCTGACCATGGGTGACCACGCCGATATCTTTTTCCTCGGCTTCCAGGATCGGGCCCTGTTCAATGTGAAGCTCGAACATCGCGTGCATTTTGCGCGCGCCAACGGGTTCGTCACCCTTCCAGCCAATGCGCGCAAGCTCGTCACCAAATTTCTTGCCGTCCGCGTCTTCGCGCTCATTTGCCCATTCTTCGGTGTGAACGCCGGCAAACACGCCACTGGCCAGCATCGCCGGGGCAAAGCGCGTGCCTTCTTCGTTGGTCCAGTTGGTCACAACGATCGGGTGTTTGGTTTTGATGTTCAGATCATTCAGGGTTCGGATAATTTCCAGCCCCCCAAGAACACCCAAAACCCCATCGTATTTACCACCCGTGGGCTGAGTATCCAGATGCGAGCCTACATAGACAGGCAGGGCGTCCGGATCCGTGCCTTCACGCCGGGCAAACATGTTGCCCATCGTGTCCAGCCCCATGCTCATGCCCGCAGCCTTGCACCAATCCTGAAACAGTGCGCGGCCTTCGCCATCTTCGTCCGTCACGGTCTGGCGGTTGTTCCCGCCCGCCACGCCCGGGCCGATTTTGGCCATTTCCATCAGGCTTTCCCAAAGACGGTCGCCATTGATTTTCAGGTTTTCACCGGGGGCTGCCATCGCACTCTCCTGTCAGCAGAATTTGGACAGATACCACCCGCATGGGTGTACTGCCGGATTATCGGTCGGAATAGGGGGCATGGCGCCGCGCCTGAAAGTCAGGCCAGCGCGAACCGGTGCATTACGGGCGTCGCAAGACATCGCCCAGGCTCCCTGTTTCTTCTGCGCCGTGCCTGTTTTTCAGGCGCCTGCGCGGTTATTCTTTTGACCAACCGGTCAATTCGACGCTAGCACAGCGCCCCGGTCAGTCAAGCGCCTTCCCTATTGCCCGCGAATGATACAGGTCAGTGGATCGGCGGTTGGATTGTTGGGGTGCTGTGTCCAGTTGCGTGGGTCGGACGCCACCCGCTGGCCCGTGCGTTCATCTATTTCGCCCGGCTCAATTCTGCGCATCGTAATACAGCCCTGCACGGGGCAGACATTTACGCACAGATTACAGGCAACACATTCGTCATCTTTTACCGTGAATGTGCGGTCTTCGCTCATCTCAATCGCCTGGTGGCTGGTGTCTTCGCAAGCCGCATAGCAACGCCCGCACTTTATACACGCATCCTGATCAATCTCGGCTTTGGTGACGTAATCCAGGTTCAGGAACTGCCATTCGGTTGCTTTGGGCGCCGCGGCGCCCACAAAATCAGCCGTCGATTCATAGCCTTTTTCATCCATCCACTGGCTAAGGCCCGAAATCATCTCTTTCACCACGTCAAACCCGTAGGTCATGGCGGCGGTACAAACCTGCACGTTCCCCGCGCCCAGCGCCATAAATTCCGCCGCATCACGCCAGGTGGTTACCCCACCGATCCCGCTGATCGGCAGGCCAGCGGTTTCAGGGTTGGTGGCGATTTTCGATACCATGTTCAGCGCGATCGGCTTTACCGCAGGGCCACAATATCCCCCATGCGTGCCCATGCCATCGATCATCGGTTCGGGGCACATTTCGTCCAGATTAACCGATGTGATCGAGGTGATCGTGTTTATCAGGGAAACCGCATCAGCCCCGCCCCGCTTGGCAGCTTCGGCAGGAAGGCGAATATCGGCGATATTCGGTGTCAGTTTCACGATGCAGGGCATGCGGCTGGATTGCTTGACCCAGCGCGTCACCATTTCGATGTAATCGGGCACCTGCCCAACAGCCGACCCCATGCCGCGTTCGGCCATGCCATGGGGGCAACCAAAGTTCAGCTCCACCCCGTCAGCGCCGGTTTCTTCGACCGCAGCCATGATCTTTTTCCAGGGCTCTTCTTCGCAAGGCACCATCAGCGATACAATCACCGCCCGGTCCGGGTAGTCGCGTTTCACCTGCTTAATTTCGCGCAGGTTCACCTCTAGTGGCCTGTCGGTAATCAGCTCGATGTTGTTCAGCCCCAAAAGGCGCCTGTCCGCGCCCCAGATCGCGCCGTAACGCGGGCCGGAGACATTGACGACGGGAGGACCGTCTTCGCCAAGTGTCTTCCAGACCACGCCACCCCATCCGGCCTCAAAGGCACGGCGGACGTTGTATTCCTTGTCAGTTGGCGGGGCTGATGCCAGCCAGAACGGGTTGGGTGATTTGATGCCCAGAAATTCGCTTTGCAGATTGGCCATTGCTCAGCCCCTTCCCATCAATGTCGCGTGAATGTCTTCAGCAGCGTCGCGGCCTTCCGCCACAGCGGTAACCGTCAGGTCATCGCCGCCACTGGCGCAGTCACCGCCAGCCCAAACGCCCTTGCGGCTTGTCCGGCCAACGCCATCCACCGCAATTTTACCCTTTTCACGGGTCAGCCCGTTCGCATCCCCCAACGTTTGACCGATGGCTTTGAAAACCTGGTCGGCCTGCAGGTGAAATGTTTCTCCGGTTTCGGACAATCCATCAGGCCCGTCCTGAGTGTAGGAAAATTCAACCCCTGTTACGACGCCATCCCCGACAATCCGCTTTGGCGCGGCGTTCGTAATGATGCGCACACCGCGTGAGGCCGCCAGATCCTGTTCGAACACCGAAGCGGCCATGCGGTCACGGCCACGCCGGTACACCAGCGCCACGTCTTGTGCGCCCAAAAGGCGCGCTTGCACTGCGGCATCCACCGCCGTCATGCCACCGCCGATCACGACAACATGGCGCCCGACGGGAAGCGTTGACAGATCGGGCGACTGACGCAGTTCGGAAATGAAATCCACCGCGTCTACGACATTGTCCAGACCCTCACCCGGCGCGTCCAACGCGTTTACGCCAGCCAGGCCCACACCCAGAAACACCGCGTCATGGTCTTTGGTCAGCCGATCAAGGTTCAAACCATTTCCCAGCGCTTTTCCAAGTTTTGCGGTGATCCCCCCGATCCCCATCAGCCATTCGACCTCACGCGCCGCAAAACCTTCTACGGATTTGTAACTGGCGATCCCGAATTCGTTCAGGCCGCCTGCCTTTGGGCGCGCATCAAAAAGCGTCACATCGTGCCCGTGCATCGCCAAACGATGGGCGCACGACAGCCCGGCGGGCCCGGCACCAACGACAGCAACAGACTTGCCGGTTTGTTTTGCACGCGTGAAAGGCTGATCACCCGAAGACATGACTGTGTCAGTCGCGTATCTTTGCAGGCGTCCGATCTGCACAGGTTCGCCTTCGGCAACTTCGCGCACGCAAACTTCCTCGCAAAGTGTTTCGGTGGGGCAAACCCGCGCGCACATCCCGCCCAGTATATTCTGCGACAGGATCGTGCGCCCGGCGGCTGCCGGTGTGCCCGTCGCGATCTGGCGAATAAACAGCGGGATATCTATCGTTGTGGGGCATGCATCCATGCAAGGTGCGTCATAGCAGAAATAGCACCGGTCTGCGGCCACTGCGGCCTCGTGTGAATCAAGCACGGGATGCAGGTCTGAAAAGTTATCCGCATACTCAGGTGCCGAAAGCCGCCCAGAGGCGACACCGGGGGTGGATTGGGAATTAGGCAAAGGAACCTCCACGCGTTTTTCGTTGGAGGCAGCCTTGCACAGCATTTATTTTTTATCAATTGGTAAAAGATCTGCCGGGAAGAGGTTATTCCCGCGGGCCAATTTTGGTCGTCAGACGCCCCAACCCTTCTATTTCAACCGCACAAATATCACCCGGAACCATCGCGCCAACCCCTTCGGGGGTGCCTGTATAAATCAGATCACCCGGTTGCAGTTCGATCGACGCAGACAGGATTGCGATCACTTCTGGTATCGACCAGATCAAATCGGCAATATCAGAATCCTGGCGGGTTTCACCGTTCAGGGACAGCGCGATCCGGCCCTTATCAACATGCCCGACCTCTTCCACCGGATGCAGGGGGCCACAGACTGCCGAACGGTCAAACGCCTTTGCCCAATCCCAGGGTCGGCCAAGCTTTTTCGCGACGGCTTGCAGATCCCGCCGGGTCAGATCATTGCCCACCGCATAGCCCCAAACGTGGCTTAAAGCACTGTCTTGCGCGATGTTACGCCCGCCCTTTCCTATGGCCACAACAAGCTCTGCCTCGAAATGAAGGTTTTCTGTCTGCGCCGGGTAAGCGACCGTGGCACCATCATCGACAACCGCATCGGCGGGCTTTGTGAAAAAGAAGGGCGGGTCGCGGTCCGGATCATGCCCCATTTCACGGGCGTGCGCCGCGTAATTGCGACCAACGCAAAAAATGCGACGCACTGGAAAACGCGCATCACGCCCCGCAACCGCAACGGACGGGATGGGGGCGGGGTTAATTACATAGTTGGTCATGGGCTTTTCCTAACGTGTTGGCGTGACCCCAAAGGTCGTACCGAATGCAAATCAGACCTGATCGTATTTTCAAATGCCAGTCTACCCTTTCCTTATGCGCAGCACGTGGCCATATTGCCGCTAGAAAACACGGCAGGCACATGGCGCCCATGGCGGAAAAAACCCAAAAAAAACTGCGCAATTCCGATTTGTCCGGGCTGGTGGGTTACCAGATAAAACGGGCCTATGTGCGCATTCACAGCGATTTTCGCCAAACCATCGCGCCTTTTGACCTGACCCAGCGCACGTTTTCCGTACTTTCACTTGTCAGCGAAAACCCAAACGTCAGCCAAAGCGCGGTTTCCCGGGAACTGGGGATCGAACGGTCGGGAACTGTGGTGATCATTGACCACCTTGAAACGCGCGGCCTGGTGACGCGCAACGCCGTTATTACGGACAAGCGCGCTTATGCCCTGCGCGTTACCCCGGCAGGGTCTGCACTTTACGCCCAGGCGCTTGCGGCGATCCGGGATCACGAAGCGCGTGTTCTGGATGATCTGTCCGGGGATGAAATTGCCCAGCTGCAATCTTTGCTGGGTCGCGTAGCCCGGTAGGCCAGGCTGCTAGCGAAACTTTGGTGCGCGCTTTTCCAGGAAGGCTTTCAAACCCTCCTCGGCATCCGGGGTGGTTTGGGACAAAGCCGCGCTCATGCTTTCCATAAACAAACCATCCTGGCGTGACATGTCATTGATACGGGCAATCCCATTTACCATCAGGTAGTTTGACAGGGGCGCGTTTCGGGCGATTTTTCCAGCCAGGTTTTGCGCCAGGGCCATCGATTCACCGGCTTCAACGGCATAATGCGCCAGCCCAAGATCGCGCCCTTCCTCGGCAGAATATTTCCGCCCGGTCAGCATCATCTCGGTCATCCGGTCAGCACCCAGAATGCGCCCAACACGCACAGTTGCCCCGCCACCCACAAAAATGCCCCGCCGCCCTTCGGGCAGCTGGAAAATTGTCGATGGTTCGGCAATACGCACGTGCGTTGCGCTGGCCAGTTCCAGCCCCCCGCCAATGGCGGCACCAAACATCGCTGATACAACAGGCAGGCCGCCATACTGGATCGCATCCATAACCCGGTGCCAATTGCGCGAGTGGTGCAATGTTGCCTCGGCAGAGCGTGACACATGTTCAGACAGGTCAAGCCCGGAACAAAAATGTCCGGCCGTGCCGGTCAGGATGACCACCCGAACGCCTTCGGGCGGGGATGAAAAAAAGGTATCTAACGCATCCAGCAGATCATCGTTCATTGCGTTGCGTTTTTCAGGCCGGTTCATGGTCAACGTTGCAATCGCACCGTCGACGTGCACCAAAAGATCGCTTTGTGCCATGATATCTTCCCTTTACCAATCTCAATTCCGCCATACAATATTGTTCGGTTGATTAGCAATCCAATCCTGATAAAACGGCGCAAACGCCTTCGGAGGGCCCCCATGGTTGATTTCTCAAAAGTCCGTGCAATTGATTTTCATACGCACGCGGAAGAACCCTGCGGCTGCCATGCGGACGATGGGTACGATGACCTGCAATCCACCATGGCGAAATATTTCAGGGCCCCGTGGGACCATCCACCAACCATTCCCGAAACCGCCGCGCATTACCGTGAACAAAACATCGCGGCGGTGATATTCCCCGTCGATGCAGAACGCGAAACCGGCTACCGCCGCTACAAGAACGAAGAGGTGGCAGAGCTGGCCGCGCACAATGACGATGTGTTGATCCCCTTCGCCTCGATCGACCCGCACAAGGGGAAAATGGGGGTTCGCGAAGCGCGCCGGCTGATCCGCGATTTCGGGATAAAAGGGTTCAAATTTCACCCGACGTTTCAGGGCTTTTACCCAAACGACCGCATGGCCTACCCACTTTACGAGGCGCTTGCCGAAGAAGGGGCCATCGCGCTTTTTCACACCGGGCAAACCGGGGTCGGATCGGGCATGCGTGGGGGCAACGGGATGCGCCTGAAGTATTCCAACCCACTGTACCTGGATGATGTCGCGGTAGATTTCCCCGACATGCCAATCGTCCTGGCGCACCCGTCCTTCCCCTGGCAGGAAGAAGCACTGGCCGTCGCCCAACACAAACCCAACGTTTATATCGACCTGTCAGGCTGGTCGCCCAAATACTTCCCGGAAATTTTGGTCCGCTACTGCAACTCAATCCTGAAAAAGAAGGTTCTGTTTGGGTCGGACTGGCCGATGATCACACCCGAACGCTGGCTGGCCGATTTTGAAAACATCGCAATCAAGGATGAGGTGCGCCCCCTTATCCTGAAAGAAAACGCGCTTCGCCTTCTGGGGGCGAGCGGCGGATAACCACGCAAGGCAGGGCACCAGCCGCATGTCGCGTGGCCACCAGTGCAAACGCGGCCACGGTTTAGGGGGCCCCATTCAGCCACCCGGCCAAAGCCAATCACTTCAAGGCACGGCTTTCCCGTAGAATTAATGCTCACCCACTATTTTCTGGACACATTTGGGGCAACAAAACGCACCCATTGCGCCCGAATATTGGCGTCATCCGACAGTAACGTTGCCGGTAACATTTTTTCCGGGGAGCCCGAGATGGCCCAAAGTGACCAGTATTTTGCCAGCCAGCCGCCCGCATTTAAAGCGGCTGTATCATCCGTGAAAAGCGTTCCTATGCTGATCAAGAACAGGTGGTTCTTCATCTACCTTCTTGTAACGCTTCTTGTGGCATTCCTTGTCGCCTTTGTTATGGGCACTGTGAGGTCACAGATCATTTTTGTTGAAAGCGCGAAAGAACGCGAGTTCGCCCACTCGCAACTTGACACTTTTCGCTCGGGCCTGGAACGCGAACTCAGCGAAAAACGCCACCTCGCGCATGAGTTTTCTGCGGCGTTAATGTCGGCGCCTGAAATGTCCGAGAAGCAATTAACGCTCATCACCACACAGCTTTTGAAGGAGCATCACGGATCGGCACAGATTTTCATCAGGCCGGTTTCCGAGGTGAATAATATTGTTCCCGACGCATTGAGATTTCCAGCCAACCTGGAATTCAGCAGCTCGCAGGAACAGATCGCCGCGATTGATCGCGCGGTTACCCTAAATGAAACGACGGCCGCAGGCCCGATCTCTCTCAGCTCTGGTGAAGACGTATTTGTTTGGAATTCACCCGTGCTTTTGCCATCAGCAGCAGGGGTTGAACCAGAGCTCTGGGGCGTCGTTACGCTGGCCGTAGGGCTCCCGGAACTTACAAGGGAGCACGAACCGCCTGAAGGCGCAACAGCTTATGATTTCGTGGTGATTGACCACGACGATGAACCCGGCATCTCCGAAGTGATTTTCGGGGACGCGACGGTAATGGAAAATTATCCGGTTGTTACCGAGATCTCCTTTCATGGTGATCGCTGGGAAATTGGGGCAGTTCCGGCAGATGGATGGCTGGAAGAACCAGAATATATGCCAATCGTGGAACGCCGGTTCCAAATTTACGGGCTTGCCTTTTTCATCCTGGCCATGTTCGCCACACGGTTCGTTCAGCAACGCCTGCGTGCGGAAAAACAGCTGCTGGGCGCGATCAACTCCCTCGAAGGAGGGTTTGTTTATTACGACGAGAATGACAAACTTGTTAAATGCAACGAACGCTATAGGGAAATGGCGCGCCTTCCCAAGGGCTTTTTGAAACCTGGCGTTTCGTTTGAGTCGATTATTCATGAAGTTGCAAAATCTGGCCGGTATTCATCTCAGGGCGGGGATAAACAGAAATGGATCACCGATCGCATGGCTGCCCACCACAGCGGTCACGGCGAGGTATTGCAGCATTTAGATGATGGCAGCTGGATTAAGATCACCGATACCCAGGTGCAGGGCGGCGGGCGCGTTAGCTTGCTGGTAGATATCACCGACCTGGTTTTAGCCAAAGACAAGGCGGAAGCGGCCAACCGTGCAAAAGCAGATTTTCTGAGCGTCATCAGCCATGAATTGCGCACGCCCCTGACGTCAATAATCGGGTTTTCTTCCTTTCTCGCCAACCCCAAGCCTCTGCCTGCAATTAAGAAATTATACGCCTCAATCTCCGATTCAACGGCTGAACCCGCAACCTTGAAAATGCGCGCGGACGGCGCGATTTCAGAGCTCAGCGGATATATTGGCAGGATCGAACGATCCGGAAAACACCTGTTGGCCCTTGTGAATGACACGCTCGATTTCTCAAAAATCGACGCGGGCGAAATGGAGGTCAACGCTCAAGAGGTCGCGGTTGACCCCGTTGTCCATTCTGTCGTGGTTCAGCTACAAGGTGCCGCCCAGAGTAAGGGGGTCGAGATCGTTCACAGCGCCAGCGGCCAGACGGCCATCGCAGACGAGCTTCGGTTCAGGCAAATCCTGACAAACCTGGTTGGGAACGCCGTCAAGTTTACCGACAGCGGCACAATTTCAATCACGACCGTGGCGAAAGGGCCATTCATCGAAGTGCAGGTGTCCGACACAGGCTGCGGAATGCCGGCCTGCGACCACGAAAAGGTTTTCGAAGGGTTCAGCCAGGCCGACACATCATCGACCCGCAAAGCCGGTGGAACAGGGCTTGGCCTAACAATTTCCAAACGGCTTGTAGAACTTCATGGCGGTCAAATCGGCGTACACTCTGCCGCCGGGAAAGGAAGCACCTTCTGGTTCACCCTTCCCGCCAGTCAAAAGTAACGGGTCAACGCAGACGTTGTTGCGGCAAAGGCGAAGCAGACCCCGGGCCGTTCAGCATGGCAACTTTTAAGCGATCGAATTCGCGTCTGGCCCGTGATGGCGGTAGGCTAAGCTAGTCAATACATGACACTTCTCTACCCGAACTTAGCCAAATCGGTCCCGATCAAAGGCTAGGGCCCTGTTTTCGCTAATTTGATTCGAGATAAGGGGATTTTGGTGCCCAGGAGAGGACTCGAACCTCCACGTCCATACGGACACTAGCACCTGAAGCTAGCGCGTCTACCAATTCCGCCACCTGGGCAGGTGTCGTGAGGCCGCGATGTAATGTGCCCTGCAACGGGTGTCAACGGGATTCGGTTCAAATATTGGCGCGCGTTTGCGCCTTGTCCAATTCCATGCAGAGGGATATGGAGAAAGGCAAGCTATGCGAGGAGATCGTCCATGTCGAAACTTGTCACAATTTACGGCGGATCAGGCTTTGTTGGGCGTTACATCGCGCAGCGCATGGCCCGGCAGGGATGGCGCGTTCGGGTCGCTGTTCGCAGACCGAACGAAGCCCTGTTTGTTAAGCCCTATGGTGCTGTTGGACAGGTAGAGCCGATTTTATGCAATATCCGCGATGACGCCTCCGTGCGGGCCGCGATGTCGGGTGCTCAGGCTGTTGTGAACTGTGTGGGTATTCTGAACGCCATTGGCAAAAACAGTTTTGACGCCGTTCAACTCGATGGTGCAGCGCGGGTGGCGCGTATCGCTACCGAAGAAGGCGTGCAGCGTCTGGTGCATCTGTCGGCCATTGGCGCGGATGCGCAAAGTGATTGCGCCTATTCCCGCACGAAAGCATTGGGTGAGAATGCGGTTATCGCCTCGTTCCCCTCTGCGGTTATTCTTCGCCCATCTGTGATTTTCGGCGCCGAAGATGGCTTTTTCAACCCACTTGGGGAACTGGCGCGGTTTACGCCTGTTATGCCCGCCGCCGGGGCCGAAACCAGGTTTCAGCCGGTGTATGTGAATGACGTTGCCGCCGCGGCAGAGTTGGCCGTTACAGGCCAGGCTGCGCCCGGCATTTATGAACTCGGTGGCCCGGACATTGACACAATGCGCGGGCTTATCGGCCGTTTGCTGGATGTGATCCAACGCCGGCGCCTTATCATCGGCATTCCGTTCTGGGCGCTGCGGATGAAGGCCTGGGGCTTTGACATGATCCAAAAGGCAACAGGAGGGCTGGTGCCCGCCTACATTAGCCGCGACCAGGTAAAGGGCCTTCGCTGCGATAATGTGGTAACGGGCGAAACCGGTACATTCGCGGATCTGGGGATTACGCCAACTGCGATGGGCGCCATACTGCCCGATTATCTGTGGCGGTTCCGTCCGTCCGGGCAATACGCGGCCATCAAGGATTCCGCGAAGAACCTGAAAGCCTAGAAATACGCGATCCACAGCAGAAACAGGCCCAGCGCGACGCGATATATCACGTATGGCGTAAAGCTGACGCTGCGCAGAAGTTTCATCATCAGGCTAAGCGCCAATAGCGCGGCGATAAAGGCGAACGCGGCGGCGATTGCCCCGTCACGCGCGGCCTGCGCGTCTGCCGTGGCGATCACCTCGGCCAGCAGCAATACGGCTGATGCGATGATGGTCGGGATCGACATCAGCATAGACAGCTTGGCGGCATCTTCGCGCCCGTAACCCAATGCGCGGGCGCCCGATATCGTGGCGCCGGAACGCGACGTGCCCGGTATCAGCGCAAGGGCCTGCCAAACCCCCATGATGATGGCATCCCGCAACGTCCAGCCCGCCGCCTCTTTTACCTCGGCACCTTTCTGATCGACCCAGTAAAGGACAACGCCAAACCCCAGCATCGCCCAGCCGATCACCGCAACCGAACGCATGGCGTCATCCAGCCCGGAAAGCTTAAGCAACAGCCCTGCAATCACGACCGGAATCGTCGCAACCCCCAACAGAAACGCAAGCCGCGCACCCGGCGTATCAATCTTTCCCGTCAGAAGGCGCGGTATCCCCCCGGCGGCAAGCGCAACATCGCGCCTGAAGTACAAGATCACCGCAAGAAGGGTGCCCACATGTACAGCGATATCTATGGCCTGGCCCTGGTCTGCCATGCCGGTAAGATTCGGCAAAAGGATCAGATGTGCAGACGATGAAACCGGCAGGAACTCGGTAAGCCCCTGAATGGCTGCGATAATGAAAAGGTGAAGCAGCGACATAAGATTCCCGCCTGTTTAAATTATGCCCAAGCTAACCGACGGGATTTAAAAGAAAAGGAGATATTAAGGTAACATATACTGACCTTTTAATGTCACGCATGCGCACCGCCCAAGCGGAAACCTGCATACCATCTTCATTTTAGGTCAGTACTTCTGCCTTTTCATTCGCCTGAAGACAAAATAAAAGGGCGGTCCGAGAATGAATTGGGGACGCACCGTATGGCAAAGCAGCCAATGTTGAAGTTTGTGAACGTAGACCGGGATATGCCGGAAAAACGCGATGCCGATATGCGCAACCGCGATTTCAACGAGATCTACACCGAATACGCAGACGCAAAAGCGGCTGAACAGTCCAGCCGCTGCAGCCAATGCGGCGTGCCCTACTGCCAGGCGCATTGCCCCCTGCACAACAATATTCCGGACTGGCTGCGCATGACAGCAATGGGCCGCCTGGAAGAGGCTTATGACCTAAGCCAGGCCACCAATACCTTCCCCGAAATCTGCGGGCGCATCTGCCCACAAGACCGGCTTTGCGAAGGCAACTGTGTAATTGAACAGTCGGGCCACGGCACCGTCACCATTGGATCGGTCGAAAAATACATCACCGACACCGCGTGGGAACGCGGTTGGGTCAAGGAAATTGAACCCGCCGCACAACGCAGCGAAAGCGTGGGCATCATCGGTGCGGGCCCGGGCGGACTGTCCGCCGCAGACGTGCTGGTGCGCGCCGGCGTGCAGGTCACGATCTATGACCGCCATGATCGCGCCGGCGGCTTGCTGACCTACGGCATCCCCGGCTTCAAGCTGGAAAAAGATGTGGTCATGCGCCGGGTTTCGCAGCTGGAAAAGGCAGGCGTTAAATTCGTGCTAAACTGCAACGTGGGCGAAGATCTGTCCTTTCAGGCCATCCGCGGGCAGCATGACGCCGTTTTGGTTGCCACGGGCGTTTATAAAACAAGGGATTTGCAGGGGCCCGGTGCAGGCGCACAGGGCATCGTGCGGGCGATCGACTACCTTACCGCGTCAAACAAAGTCAGCTTTGGTGATGATGTAGAAGAATACACCAACGGCACGCTGAATGCCCAGGGCAAGAAAGTGGTTGTCATCGGCGGCGGCGACACGGCGATGGATTGTGTGCGCACAGCCATCCGCCAGGGCGCCACCTCGGTGAAATGCCTGTACCGCCGTGATCGGGCCAACATGCCCGGCTCCCAGCGTGAAGTGCAAAACGCCGAAGAAGAAGGCGTGGAATTCGTTTGGCTGGCCGCGCCAAAGGGCTTTTCCGGTGACCCCGTTTCGGGCGTCATGGTGCAGAAAATGCAATTGGGCGCGCCGGATGCGACAGGGCGTCAAAGCCCCGAGGTGATCGAAGGCGCCGATTATGTCGAAGGGGCCGATCTGGTGATCAAGGCCCTGGGGTTCGAACCCGAGGATCTGCCGTCACAATGGGGCGAAAAAGATCTGCCGGTCACACGGTGGGGCACTGTGCAGACAGATTTTCGCACCGGGGCAACAGCCCTTTCGGATGTCTGGGCTGTGGGTGATATCGTGCGTGGTGCATCGCTGGTGGTCTGGGCCATCAAAGATGGCCGCGACGCTGGCGAGGATATCCTGAAATCGCTGGACGCACAGGCACAGGTCGCCGCGCAGTAACGCACATGCCCGGTATACGGCTTGCAGGCATCTGCTTGCGAAAAACCGCACAGGCATAAACTGAAAACAAAGCATTAAGTCCCATTGGGCAAGGAAGGGTGAAGATGACAACCAGAACCAAATGGCTACCGCTTCTTTTGGCCACCGCCTCCTTTGCCCTGCCGGCCTTTGCGGGCGATGATTTCACGCCACCCGAAGGCTGCAATGCCATCCTGACGGTTCAGTCGAAAGCCTGCGGGTCTTCCCTTTTCTGGCAATGCGACATTTCCCCTGAAGGTGACATATGGGAAGCCTCCTTTGGCGCTGAAGGCCTGCAATCCATCGTCAGCTACGACCGCGATTACCAGTGGCTGGACGGAACCTTCATGTGGGACAGCTCTTACGAAGAACTGGCAGGGGAGTCTGAAGATCCGATCTCAATGGATGACCTGCTGGCGGCCGGTGAAGATACCTTTTCATTCCGGGTGCGGCGGGTCGAACCCTCGGGGGTAAAATACCTGCAGGTTGTCGGCTCTGACCGGCTGACCGGGAAAGAGATTGTAATCGATGGCACGCGCCTTTTGTTGACGCGAACCGATTACCAGTACCTGAACGAAGACGGGACCGTCGATTACCAGATGCGCGGGCAGCAGTATGTTTCGCCGGAAAGACGCATGTTCTTTTCCGGAACTAACGAGGTTACGGAAAACGGAAACCTTACCGTTTACGATTACGCGCCAGTTGAATTCATCACTCCGGGTGAACCGGGTTTTGGTGTGACCACACCAAAATATGAGTGTCAGCAACCAAGCAAGAAATAACCGGCCAAATGGCTGCAGGGCCCTGCGGGGCCAATAGGAGACGAGAAATGACCAAATTTGATGCTGATTGGGCCGCCGCCGAAGAATCACGCCGCGCCTGGATGGCCGAAAACGGGCTTTACCGGGAAGAGGACGAACATGCCTCATGCGGGGTTGGCCTGGTCGTATCGATTGATGGGAAACCCAGCCGCAAGGTCGTGGAAAACGGGATCGAAGCCCTTCGGGCTGTCTGGCACCGCGGGGCAGTAGATGCCGACGGGAAAACCGGCGATGGCGCGGGCATCCACGTGCAAATCCCGGTGCCGTTCTTTTATGATCAGATCAAACGCACCGGGCATGAGCCACGCAACGACGAACTGGTCGCCGTGGGCCAGGTTTTCCTGCCCCGCACAGATTTTGGCGCACAGGAAACCTGCCGGACCATCGTGGAAACCGAAGTTCTGCGCATGGGCTATTACATCTATGGCTGGCGCCACGTTCCGGTGAACGTTGAATGCCTGGGCGAAAAGGCGAATGCAACCCGCCCGGAAATTGAACAGATCCTGATTTCAAACGCCAAGGGCGTGGATGAAGAAACCTTTGAGCGTGAACTTTACGTTATCCGCCGCCGGATCGAAAAAGCCGCCGCCGCTGCGCATATTAACGGCCTGTATATCGCCAGCCTGTCGTGCCGGTCGATTATCTACAAGGGCATGATGCTGGCCGAACAGGTTGCCGTATTTTACCCCGACCTGATGGACCCGCGCTTTGAAAGCGCCTTTGCGATTTACCATCAGCGCTATTCAACCAACACCTTCCCGCAATGGTGGCTGGCGCAGCCCTTCCGCATGCTGGCGCACAACGGCGAGATTAATACGCTTAAGGGCAACCTGAACTGGATGAAAAGCCACGAAATCAGGATGGCCTCGGCCGCGTTTGGCGACCATGCAGAAGACATCAAACCGATTGTTGCGCAGGGGTCGTCAGACAGTGCCGCGCTGGACGCGGTATTCGAAGTGCTTGTGCGCGCCGGGCGCAATGCCCCGATGGCGAAAACCATCATGGTGCCGGAAAGCTGGTCAAAGCAGGCTGTCGAACTGCCGCAGGCCTGGATCGATATGTATTCCTACGCAAATGCGACGATGGAGCCATGGGATGGCCCCGCCGCACTGGCCATGACCGACGGGCGCTGGGTTTGCGCCGGGCTTGACCGCAATGGCCTGCGCCCCATGCGCTATGTTGTTACGGGCGACGGCCTGGTTATCGCCGGGTCCGAGGCCGGCATGGTACCAACAGACGAGGCAACAGTTGTTGAAAAGGGCGCTTTGGGCCCCGGCCAAATCCTGGCCGTGGACATGCAGGACGGCCTGCTTTTCCACGACACTGAAATCAAAGACAAACTGGCCGCCAGCCGGCCGTTCGGTGAACACGTCAGCAAGATCAAAGATCTGGATGCAACACTGGCAGAGGTTACCGAGAAATCCCTTTATGGGGGCGAGGAACTTCGCAAGCGCCAGATTGCGGCTGGTTACAGCCTGGAAGAGCTGGAACAGATTCTTGCGCCAATGGCCGAGGACGGCAAAGAGGTTTTGGCCTCGATGGGGGATGACACGCCCAGTGCCGTGCTTTCGGAAAAATATCGCCCGCTAAGCCACTTCTTCCGCCAGAACTTCAGCCAGGTAACAAACCCTCCCATCGACTCATTGCGCGAATATCGTGTGATGAGCCTGAAGACACGGTTTGGAAACCTGAAGAACGTGCTTGATGAAAGCTCCAGCCAAACCGAAATTTTGGTGCTGGACAGCCCCTTTGTTGGCAATGCGCAGTTTGAACGCCTTGTTCAAAACTTCAACGCCCCGATGGTGGAAATTGACTGCACCTTCCCCGCCGATGGCGGCAGCACGGCACTAAGTGACGCGTTAACGCGCATCCGCGCGGTTGCGGAAGAAGCTGTGCGTTCGGGTGCCGGGCACCTGATCCTGTCTGATCGCGGGCAAAGCGAAGAAAAAGTGCCGCTGCCGATGATCCTGGCAACCAGCGCGATCCACAGCTGGCTGACACGCAAGGGCCTGCGCACATTCACATCGCTGAACGTTCGCTCCGCCGAATGTATCGACCCGCATTACTTCGCCGTTCTGATTGGCTGCGGCGCGACCGTGGTAAACGCCTACCTGGCCGAAGACAGCCTGGCAGACCGGATCGAGCGTGGGCTGCTGGACGTTGACCTGACCCAGGCCGTACGGCGTTACCGTGAAGCGATCGATCAGGGCCTGCTGAAAATCATGGCCAAGATGGGCATCAGTGTCATCAGCTCTTACCGTGGCGGGCTAAACTTCGAAGCTGTCGGCCTTAGCCGGGCGATGGTTGCGGAATATTTCCCCGGTATGACCAGCCGCATTTCGGGCATCGGCGTTGGGGGCATCCAGCGTAAACTGGAAAAAGTGCATGCAAAAGGATGGTGTGCAGGTACCGATGTTCTGCCAGTCGGCGGCTTTTACAAGGCGCGCAAGCTTGGCGAAACACATGCCTGGGGCGCGCAATCCATGCACATGATGCAATCGGCATGCGACACCGCATCATATGAAATGTGGAAGCAGTATTCGGCGCGCATGCGGGCCAACCCGCCTATTCACCTGCGTGACCTGCTGGATATCAAACCACTGGGTGCTGCCGTCAACATTGACGAAGTGGAAAGCATCACGGCCATCCGCAAACGGTTTGTCACACCCGGCATGTCGCTGGGGGCCCTTAGCCCCGAGGCGCATAAGGCCCTGAACGTTGCGATGAACCGGATCGGAGCGAAATCCGACAGTGGCGAAGGCGGCGAAGATCCCGCACATTTCCACCCGGAGCCAAATGGTGACAACCCCAGCGCCAAGATCAAGCAGGTCGCATCTGGCCGCTTTGGTGTGACGGCAGAATACCTGAACCAGTGTGAAGAGCTTGAGATCAAGGTTGCACAGGGCGCCAAGCCTGGTGAAGGCGGGCAGCTGCCCGGCATGAAAGTAACCGATCTGATCGCGCGCCTTCGCCATTCGACCAAAGGCGTCACACTGATCAGCCCGCCACCCCACCACGACATCTATTCGATCGAGGACCTGGCGCAGCTGATCTATGACCTCAAGCAAATCAACCCGCGCTGCAAGGTGACGGTGAAACTGGTTGCCTCCAGCGGCGTTGGTACGATCGCCGCCGGTGTTGCAAAGGCCAAGGCAGATGTGATCCTGATTTCGGGCCACAATGGCGGAACGGGCGCCTCGCCAGCAACGTCGATCAAATTTGCGGGCCTTCCCTGGGAAATGGGGCTGACCGAAGCGCATCAGGTTCTTGCGATGAACAACCTGCGCTCGCGCGTGACGTTGCGCACCGATGGGGGGCTTCGCACCGGGCGTGATATCGTGATGGCCGCGATGCTGGGGGCCGAAGAATACGGGATCGGCACCGCCGCCCTGATCGCGATGGGCTGTATCATGGTGCGCCAGTGCCAAAGCAATACCTGCCCGGTTGGCGTGTGCACACAGGACGAAGACCTGCGCGCCAAATTCTCGGGATCGGCCGATAAGGTCGTAAACCTGATCACATTCTACGCACAGGAAGTCCGTGAAATTCTGGCCAGAATTGGCGCACGTTCTTTGGATGAAGTGATCGGGCGCGCTGACCTTCTTAGCCAGGTCAGCCGGGGTAGCGCGCATCTGGACGATCTGGACCTGAACCCGCTTCTGATCTCTGTCGACGGGGCTGACAGGATTGTCTATGACCGCGCACGCGAACGCAATTCTGTGCCCGATACACTGGACGCTGAAATCGTGCGCGATGCCGAACGCTTCCTGAAAGACGGCGAAAAAATGCAGCTGCAGTATGCGGTGCAAAACACGCTGCGCACCATCGGCACACGGACATCCAGCCACATTGTTCAGAATTTCGGGATGCGCAACGCGTTGCAGCCTGACCATCTGACGGTGAAACTAACCGGGTCTGCCGGGCAATCCTTGGGCGCGTTCGCGGCCCCCGGTTTGAAACTGGAAGTATCAGGTGACGCGAATGACTACGTAGGTAAGGGCCTTTCAGGTGGCACGATCGTCGTGCGCCCACCAATGGCTAGCCCACTGGTCGCCGCCGAAAACACCATCATCGGCAATACCGTGCTTTACGGGGCCACCGATGGTTACCTGTTCGCCTCGGGCCGCGCGGGTGAACGTTTTGCGGTGCGAAACTCTGGCGCCAAGGTGGTGATCGAAGGATGCGGCGCTTCGGGCTGTGAGTATATGACCGGCGGTATTGCCGTGATCCTGGGCTCCATCGGCGCGAATTTCGGGGCCGGTATGACCGGCGGCATGGCATATCTTTATGATCCCGAAGGCGTCGCACATGACTACATGAACATGGAAACGCTGGTGACCTGCCCGGTTACCGTCGACCATTGGGAGGGCGAGCTGAAAGACCTGATCACCCGTCATCTCGCGGAGACAGGCAGTGCGAAAGCCGCTGATATCCTGCAGCATTGGGCGGCTGAAAAGCAGAACTTCCTACAAGTTTGCCCGACCGAGATGCTGGTCCATCTTCCGGCGCCTCTGAGCGTTGAAAAGGGTGCGATACCTGCCGAATAATGGTGATGTGGCGGCCCGAATGGCCGCCACACATCCGCAAAGCCACACCTGCGGGCGTGTCATTTTGACCTGATCGGCACCTATCGTCCTTGACCAGGGGCAAGAAGGCGTGATCAGACAGGGGTGTGGCAAAGGTAACGAAAAAGAAGAAAACGACGGCTGGAAAAAAGCCGGCGAAACGCGCATCCGCGCGTAAAGGCCGCGCAAGCAAACCCTTAACGCGCAAACCTGAAGGAAAGCCCGCAGGGATTCACCCGGTGCGCGCAGTCTTGCGCTGGGTCCGCCGGGCCGGCCTTGCCTTTATCGCGATCATTCTGATTGCAGTGTCAGCCTTTGCCGTCTTTGACCCACCTGCCACACAGTACATGCGGGCGGAAAAGGCACGCCTTGGCGATATCGACCATGCATGGGTGCCCATAGATGAAATCGCCCCGGTCATGGCGCGGTCTGTTGTGGCGGCGGAAGACGCGAATTTCTGCAGCCACTGGGGTTTTGACATGGCCGCCATTCGCGACGCCCTGGAAGACGGGGCAACGCGCGGCGCATCAACCATATCGCAGCAGGTTGTCAAAAACACCTACCTGTGGAACGGGCGAAGCTGGCTGCGCAAGGCCCTGGAAGCCCTGATTACCCCGATCGTGGAAATGGTCTGGACAAAGCGCCGCATCGTCGAAGTCTACCTGAACGTTGCCGAATTTGACGAAGGCATTTTTGGTGTCGAGGCCGCGGCGCGACACTACTTTGGGGTAGGCCCAGAAGCGCTAAGCGCGACGCAGGCTGCGCGTCTGGCTGCGGTGTTGCCCGACCCCAAAGGAAGGTCTGCGGCGAACCCCTCGCACTTTGTGCGAAACCGGGCCAGTGGCATCATGGACGGGGCGGCAACAATCCTCGCAGATGGGCGCGCCGCCTGTTTCGAGGATTGAAACATCGCCCTTTTCACGGCAATACATACCAAACCATCCAAACCCCGATTGTATCATGAACCGATTGTTCCATTCCCCCCTCTCGCCGTTTTGCCGCAAGGTGCGCCTTTCGCTGGCCGAAAAAAAGATTGAGGTAGAGCTGATTGAAGAACGTTACTGGGAAAAGGGCGCTGAATTTCTGCGCCGTAATCCTGCGGGTAAAGTTCCGGTTCTGAAGCTGGACGGAAAAACGCTTTCTGAAAGTGCCGCCATTTGCGAACTGATTGAGGAAAAATACCCCTCTCCGCCCTTAATGCCGTCCGATCCGGAAGGGCGGTTTGAAGTTCGCCGTCTTGTCACATGGTTTGACGACAAGTTTCACAACGAAGTGACCTCAAAGCTTTTGTATGAGCGTGTGAACAAAAAGGTCATGGGCCAGGGCTACCCCGACAGCACGAACGTGAAGGCCGGCGCCAAGGCTATCAGGTATCACCTGGATTACATGGGCTGGCTGCTGGATCTGCGCCGCTGGTTGGCTGGCGACCAGATGACATTGGCGGATTTCGCCGCAGCGGCACATCTGTCCAGCCTGGATTACATCAGCGATGTCGACTGGAACCGGAACGAAAATGTGCGGGAATGGTATTCTAAGATCAAATCGCGCCCCGCGTTCCGGTCGCTTCTGGCAGATCAGGTTGCCGGCTTCCCGCCCCCGGCGCATTACACGGACCTGGATTTTTGACATCCGACGGGAATACCGGGGCGCGCGCACCCCGGGAATTCTATGAATTGATACACGCGCGCGCATTGGAAGAAGGGTTTGGCGCCATGGGGGTATGCCGCCCTGACGCCTTGCCCGAACTTGCCGGCAGGTTGCGGGAATATGTTGATCAGGGCCGGCACGGCGATATGGCCTGGATGGGTGAACGCATGGCGTGGCGTGGTGATCCAAGCGCCCTTTGGCCGCAGGCACGTTCTGTCATCATGCTGGCCGAACTTTATACACCCGCGCATGACCCGATGGATGTGATCGGGCGCGCGGATTGTGGCGCCATCAGTGTTTACGCGCAGAACCGTGATTACCACGACATCGTAAAAAAGCGCCTGAAACGGCTGGGGCGCTGGCTGATCGACACCGCCGGGGGCGAAATCAAGGTGTTCGTTGACACCGCGCCTGTCATGGAAAAACCCCTTGCAGCAGCGGCCGGTCTGGGGTGGCAGGGCAAGCACACAAACCTGGTTTCACGCGCATTGGGCAGCTGGTTTTTTCTGGGCGCGATCTTCACCACGCTTGAGTTGCCAGATGACGCGCCGGGCGAAGAAAACTGCGGTTCCTGCCGGGCCTGTCTGGATGCCTGCCCTACAAACGCTTTTCCCGCGCCCTATCAGCTGGATGCCAGGCGTTGCATTTCATATTTGACGATCGAACATAAAGGCCCGGTGGACATTGCGCTGCGCCCGATGTTGGGCAACCGGATTTATGGCTGCGATGATTGCCTGTCTGCCTGCCCGTGGAACAAGTTCGCAGTTTGCGCCAGCGAAGCACGCTATAGCGCGCGCGACGATCTGATTGCCCCGCAGCTGGCCACGCTTGCGGTTCTGGATGACGCCACCTTTCGGGCCAGGTTTTCAGGGTCGCCCGTAAAACGAATTGGGCGGGGGCGGTTTGTGCGCAATGTTTTGTATGCGATCGGAAATTCAGCAGATGCCACATTACGCCCGATTGCCGGTACACTTGTGAATGACGATGACCCGGTCGTCGCCGACGCGGCGCGCTGGGCAGTGGCGCGGTTGGGTCAAAGCTTGTAGGGCACGACCATCCGAAAGGCATCCACCGCTGCGTTTATACCGTCAGCCGCGCGACTTTGGGGAAACGGGCCAATGGTTGAAGGCCCGACCCTGTATGTGACCCATGTGCCTGGAACACCGGATTCCAGAAATTCAACGCTAACGTCCACGCCTTTCGCGCCGAAAGATCCCTTCAGGGCGTGCATCATGTCTGCCTGCGTAACACCGCCTGATCTGTTTCGATCCCAGGCCACCACGGCCACGATCATGTTGCCCCGCCCGCCGCCAATGTGGGCGCGAAGGCTTTCCACAGTTATGCTTAGCGGGCGCATCGAAGGATCTTTGGTAACAGCATACCATCCAAGTGACATGACCGTCGGCGCGATTGCGCCCCCGATGACCAGGGCCAATACCAAAATGCTGCGTCGCAGGGACAATGCACATACCTCTCCCACTGAATGAGGGAGAGGTTAGAAGCGCGCGCTTTATTTTAGGTGAACGGGCGTGATTACGCCCGCACCAGTTTTTCGTAGCTTTCAGATATGTCGCGTGTCAGCGCGCCAACTTCGAATGTGTAATCACCAATCTGGCCCACCGGGGTAACCTCTGCGGCCGTGCCTGTTAGCCAGCACTGCTCAAACCCTTCCAGCTCATCAGGCATGATGTGGCGTTCGTGCACTGTGATACCGCGCTCTTTCAACATGCCGATAACAGTCTGGCGCGTCAGGCCATTCAGGAAGCAATCTGGCAAGGGTGTATGAACCTCGCCATCCTTCACAAAAAAGATGTTGGCCCCGGTCGCCTCGGCCACATAGCCGCGATAATCAAACATCATGGCATCCGAACAGCCTTTGGCTTCGGCCGCGTGTTTGGACATTGTGCAGATCATGTAAAGCCCGGCGGCCTTGGCATGGCAGGGGATTGTTTCGGGCGAAGGGCGCTTCCATTTCGAAATGTCCAGCTTGGCGCCTTTGAATTTGGCGTCGCCATAGTAATTGCCCCATTCCCACGAAGCGACAGCCAGGCGAACCGGGTTTTTCGCTGACGCGACACCCATGTCTTCGCCTGCGCCACGCCAGGCAACCGCCCGCACGTAGGCGTCTGTCAAACCATTGGCTTTCAAGACGTCGTATTTGGCTTTTTCAATCTCCTCGACACTCCAGGGGATTTCAAAGTCAATCATCCTGGCGGACGCACGCAGGCGCACCGAGTGATCTTCTGACCTGAAGATTTTACCGTTGTACGCGCGCTCGCCCTCAAAAACAGACGAGGCATAATGTAATGCGTGGGTCAGAAGGTGGACCTTCGCGTCACGCCATTCGACCATCTGTCCGTCCATCCAGATCTTACCATCGCGGTCGTCATATGCAGCGCCCATGTCCATTCCTTTCTGTATTCGCCCGACGGCGGGTTTGCAAAAGTTGCGCACGTTAGGTCCGCAACGGACATAATGTTGCGCGAATTCGTCCGATCGCTACCAATTGATTCTTGGAAAGTCAACAAGACTGACATAAAATCGAAACTGTAACACATAATGTGAAGAGGGTCGGCACATGGGAGATGGACGTGGTCCGGGGGGACAGGGGTTATTGTTCCTTACAGATGAACAGCTTCGAAAAGGTATCGAAGCGATGTTTTTCGCCTACCGCGGCTTCACCGCTGACCCCGACCGGATTTTGGAAAACTACGCCTATGGCCGTGCGCACCACCGGGCGGTGCACTTTATCGGCCGCAGGCCGGGCACCACCGTGAATAATCTTCTGGCTATTCTTGGCGTGACCAAACAATCGCTGAACCGGGTTCTGCGCACTTTGATAGAAGACGGGCTTGTCGAAAGCCGCGTGGGCACCAGGGACAAACGCGAACGCCATCTGTTTCTGACAGACGAAGGAAACACCCTGGAACGCGCCCTTTCAAACGCGCAGCAGGAACGCATGCGCGCCGCCTACCGTGAAGCTGGGCCAGAGGCCGTTCACGGTTTTCGCGCTGTGCTTGAGGCGATGATGGACCCGGAATTGCGCCGGCACTTCAACCCGCTGAAGGAGCCGCCAAAATGACCCCTTCTGCCGAAGCTCATCTGTTGATCGTCGATGATGACGAACGCATTCGCGGGTTGCTGCAAAAATTCCTGATCAGAAACGGATTTTGGGTATCCGTCGCGCGCGACGGTGCACATGCCCGCCGCCTGCTTGAAGGGCTGGAATTCGACATGATCATCATGGATGTGATGATGCCCGGCGAAGACGGCATTAACCTGACCCGAAGCCTGCGTGAAGAGTTGGCAACACCCATCCTTTTGCTGACCGCAAAGGGTGAAACAGAGGATCGTATCGCCGGATTAGAGGCCGGGGCAGACGACTACCTGGCCAAACCCTTTGAACCTAAGGAGTTGTTGCTGCGGATAAACGCCGTCTTGCGCCGGGTGCCCGCAGTTGCGCCAGACACCGGGCCCAAGCTGCTGCACCTTGGGCCGGTTCGGTATGATGTAGAACGCGGTGAACTTTGGGAAGGTGACGTGCTGGTGCGGCTGACTGCAACCGAAAGCCAGCTGATGAAAATCTTCGCAGCCACCCCGGGCGAGCCCGTCAGCCGCGCGGCCCTGGTGGAACAGCTGGGCCGCAGCGAAGGGCAGGCACAGGCCCGCGCCGTTGACGTGCAAATCACCCGCCTGCGCCGCAAGATCGAAGCTGATTCCAAACAACCACGATACCTGCAAACCGTGCGTGGTGCGGGATATATGCTTGCCCCCGACTAACACGGCGAGTCATTGAAACCAGGGCGCTTTTACCTGTGCCGGAACTTGCCCAGGTCAGGGTATTGCCCTAGCGTCGCATCATGACAACAGCACTTTTTTCACACCCCGACTGCCTGCAACACGTCAACCCACCTGGTCATCCGGAACAAGTGGCGCGGCTGGAATATATCAATGCCGCCCTCGCGGCCCCCACTTTTGATCTGCTGGATCGCCGGTCCGCCCCCATTTGCGACGATGCGCACCTGCGGCTGGCCCACCCGCAAAGCCATATCGACCGCATAAAATCCTCCGTTCCCGCAGAACGCTGGACGCAACTTGACCCCGATACCGCAATGTCCCCCGGATCGCTTGACGCAGCGCTGCGCGCCGTTGGCGCGAATGTGGCTGCGGTAGATGCGGTTCTGGCTGGTGATGTTGCCAATGCATTTGTGGCCTGCCGCCCACCGGGACACCACGCTGAAAAAGAAAACCCGATGGGGTTTTGCCTGTTCTCAAACGTCGCCATTGCAGCCCTGCATGCACTGGAAAACTGCGGTCTTGAACGCGTCGCTATTCTGGATTTCGACGTTCACCACGGTAACGGCACGCAGGATGTTCTTTGGGATGAACCAAGGGTGCGGTTTGCCTCCAGCCACCAGATGCCGCTTTACCCCGGCAGTGGCGGCGCCCAAGAACGCGGCGCGCATGGCAACATCATAAACATCCCCCTGGGGGACGGAACCGGCGGTGCCGTTATGCGCACGAACTGGCAGGCGTCTATCCTGCCGGCGGTACAGGAATTCGCACCACAGCTGATTCTTGTCTCGGCCGGATTTGACGCGCATAAAGATGACCCCCTGGCGGGCCTGACATGGGAAACCGAAGATTTTTCCTGGCTGACCCACCGGATTTGTGACCTGGCGGACGCCGTATGCGATGGGCGAGTGGTCTCGACACTGGAAGGCGGGTATGATCTGGGTGCCCTGGCCGCAAGTGCTGCGGCACATGTTGAAGTCCTGATGGAGCGAGGCGAATGAGCGACAAGCCAGTGAACGAAATGAGTTTTGAAGATGCTATGCGAGAGCTGGAAGCGGTCGTTGGCCAGCTGGAGCGCAGCGACGTGGCCCTGGAAGAATCGATCAAACTTTATGAACGCGGGGCTGAATTGAAGGCGCGCTGCGAAACGAAGCTGAAAGAAGCCGAAGAAAAAGTCGCGGCGATAACCCTGGATGAAAATGGCGCACCTAAGGGCACAACGCCCGTCGAAGGGCTTTGATGTTTCTGAAGCAATTGGCCGAAACACGCACGACCGTTCTGTCGTGCCTGCAAGACGCCATACCTGACAGCGGAACACTTTCTGATGCCATGCGCTACGCAATTGGCGGCGGCAAAGGGTTGCGCGGTTTTCTGGTTATGGAAACCGCACGCCTGCACGGCGCAAGCCCTGAACAGGCCGTCTGGCCCGCAGCCGCAATAGAGGCGATTCACGCCTATTCGCTGGTGCATGACGATCTGCCTTGCATGGATGACGACGACCTGCGCCGCGGCCAGCCGACGGTGCACATAAAGTGGGACGACGCCACGGCCGTTTTGGTGGGCGATGCGCTGCAATCCTTTGCGTTTGAACTGCTTTCGCAGGATGCGGTCGGTGATGCCTCAACCCGTCTTGCGCTGATTTCATCCCTGGCACGGGCCTCGGGGGCAGAAGGAATGGTGCTTGGCCAGGCGCTGGACATTGCCGCCGAAACCGCCACCCGCCCCTTAACACTTGATGAAATCACAGCCCTTCAGGCGGGCAAAACCGGCGCGTTGATTTGCTGGTCTGCCGAAGCGGGCGCGCGGCTGACCAAGGCCGATCCGGCACCGATGACGGCCTATGCAACAGCCCTGGGTCTGGCCTTTCAGATTGCCGACGACATTTTGGACGTTGAAGGCGATGCCAGCAAAACCGGCAAACGGGTGGGCAAAGATGCGGACGCCGGAAAGGCGACATTTGTTTCGCTTCTGGGGCTGGATGGCGCACGCGCACGCGCCCGTGCACTTGTCCACGACGCGCAGACAGCCCTTGCGCCTTTCGGCGCAGAGGCAGATACTTTGAAAGAAGCCGCGCAGTTTGTTATTTCGCGCGACCAATAATTGATTAAAACGTGGCGCCCAAGGAGGGCGTGATGCCAAACAGACCTGTAACACCTGTTCTTGACCGCGTGTCAGAACCCGCCGACATGAAAACACTGAGCGACGCCGAGCTTCGCCAGTTGGCAGATGAGGTGCGGGCCGAAACCATCAGCGCGGTTTCTGAAACCGGCGGTCACCTGGGTGCCGGGCTGGGCGTTGTTGAACTTACAGTCGCGCTTCACGCAGTTTTTGATGCCCCCCATGACAAACTGATTTGGGACGTGGGCCACCAGTGTTACCCCCACAAAATCCTTACTGGCCGGCGCGAGCGGATACGCACCCTGCGCCAGAAAGATGGGCTTTCCGGTTTCACCAAACGGTCTGAAAGCGCCTATGATCCTTTCGGCGCCGCGCATAGCTCTACCTCCATCAGTGCAGCACTTGGGTTCGCTGTTGCGCGTGATTTGGGCGGCGCGCCGGAGAATGGCATCGGCGATACGATCGCGGTTATCGGCGATGGCTCGATGAGTGCGGGCATGGCGTTTGAGGCCATGAACAACGCCGGGCATCTGGGCAAACGCCTTTTCGTAATTCTGAATGACAATGACATGTCCATCGCCCCGCCGGTGGGCGCGCTGTCCAGCTACCTTTCCCGCCTTTATGCTGGCGAGCCGTATCAGGAAATCAAGGCCGCCGCGAAGGGCGCAATCAGCCTGCTGCCCGAACCCTTCCAGGAAGGTGCGCGCCGCGCAAAAGAGATGGTCAAATCCATGACCGTTGGCGGCACACTGTTTGAAGAACTTGGCTTTTCCTATGTCGGCCCGATTGATGGCCACGACACTGATCAGCTTCTCGCGGTGCTTCGCACGGCGCATGACCGGGCGACCGGGCCGATGTTGATTCATGTGATCACCAAGAAGGGCAAAGGCTATGCACCGGCTGAAATGGCCGACGACAAGGGGCATGCGACAGGCAAGTTTGACCTGATTTCAGGCAAACAGCACAAAACCCCATCGAACGCGCCCAGCTACACATCCGTCTTTGGCAAAACCCTGGTTCAGCTGGCTGCTGAAGACAGCAAGATTTGCGCAATCACCGCAGCTATGCCCGACGGCACCGGCCTGAACCTGATGGCGGAAAGATACCCCAGCAGAACTTTCGATGTCGGAATTGCAGAACAGCATGGTGTCACCTTCGCAGCCGCCCTTGCCGCTGGTGGGATGAAACCCTTTTGCGCGATGTATTCAACGTTCCTGCAGCGCGGGTACGATCAGGTGGTACATGACGTTGCGATTCAAAAATTGCCGGTGCGTTTTGCCATCGACCGCGCCGGGCTGGTCGGCGCTGACGGGGCCACGCATGCAGGGTCTTTTGACATCGCATTCCTGGCAAACCTGCCGGATATGGTGGTGATGGCCGCCGCTGATGAGGCCGAGCTGATGCATATGGTCGCCACAGCCGCCGCGATTGATGACGGCCCCAGCGCATTTCGTTATCCGCGTGGCGAAGGCGTGGGCGTGGACCTGCCTGAACACGGCGAGGTTTTGGAGATCGGAAAAGGGCGCATCGTTTCACAAGGCGGCCGCGTCGCGATCCTTTCATTTGGCACAAGGCTGACTGCGGCGCAGAAGGCAGGCGAAAAACTGGCCGCGCGCGGCATCACGCCAACCATTGCAGACGCACGTTTCGCCAAGCCGCTGGACCGGGATATGATCCTGTCCCTTGCCGCTGATCACGAGGCATTGATCACGATCGAAGAAGGATCTGTTGGCGGTTTTGGCAGCCATGTGGCGCAGCTTCTGGGTGACGAAGGCGTCTTTGATCACGGATTGAAATTCCGCTCCATGGTCCTGCCCGACAGGTTTATTGACCACGCCGCCCCTGCGCAAATGTATGATGACGCGGGCCTGAGTGCCATCGACATCGAAGCCAAGGTTCTGGAAGTTCTTGGCATCACCGGGCTGGCATCACGGCGCGCGTAACGCGCACCGGCCCTGTCAGCCTTCTTTTTCCAGCAGCGCGCGCAGGCCTTCCACATAGGTGGGATAGCGCAGCCTGACATTCAGTTCGGATTTTATCCTGTCATTGCGAACGCGCTTTGATTCCGCATAAAAACTGCGCGCCATTCCGCTCATCTCGGCGGTGGAAAAATCTTCTGGGGCAGGTGGTTCCATACCCAGCAACTCTGCAGCAAAGCCCAACACATCTTCAGGTGGGGCGGCAAGATCGTCGCAGACATTGTAAACCCGGCCGGGGTTGGGCTGCGCCATGGATGTGGCCAGAACCTGCGCAATGTCTTCAACATGGGTGCGCGAAAAAACCTGGTTCGGCTTGATGATTCTGCGCGCTGTTCCCCGCCTGACTTTTGCAAACGGCCCACGCCCCGGCCCATAAATTCCGGCAAGGCGGAAAATGTGCAGGGGCAAACCCGTTTCGCGCGCGAAGGCCTGCCATTGGGCTTCGGCAGCGACCCGCAAGGCACCGCGCTTCGTGGCAGGGTTTAGCGGCGTGTCTTCATCCACCCAACCGCCATCATGGTCACCATAAACGCCCGTGGTCGAAAGGTACCCGACCCATTCCAGCGCAGGGGCATTTTGGGCGATGTCATCCTTCAGGGCGTTTAACACCGGGTCGCCCGCATCATCCGGCGCGATCGAAATCAGCAGATGCGATGCCTGCGACAGCGCCTCGCCCATGTCAGAACCCGGCCAAATCCTAAGGTCTGCCCCCTCGCCCGGCCCTTCGGGGCCACGCGTGGTGCCAATAACCTGCCAGCCCTGCGGGGCCAGAACGCGCGTCAGGGCGCGGGCCGTGTATCCGTGCCCAAATACCAGAAGTTTCTTTTCCATGCGCGCACTATCCCCCCGGACCTTGAAAGGCGCAAGCCGCTGTGTGTCGGGCAGAGCTTGTGTTTTTCCAAAAGCGGGCGTCAGATGTAAAAATGAACGACGAAGCTAAAAACCTGGACGCCGCCTATTCCCTGAAAACACCCGAGGATTCGGTGCGCCACTATCGCACCTGGGCCGATGACTATGATCAGACATTTGTCCGGGAGATGGATTACCAGATTCCGTTTCGCGTGGCCGAAGCGTTTGTGAATGGCGGCGGCACCGGGCCGTTGCTGGACGTTGGGGCGGGAACCGGTCTTGTGGCCCAGCGCCTTACAGAACTTGGCGCAGGCCCGGTGGACGGAACGGATATTTCCCCGGACATGTTGGACGTGGCCAGAAAGAAAAACCTGTATCGCCGCCTTTTCACGGGCGACATAACGCAGCGGCTGGAAGTTGAAAACGATACCTACGACGGCATCATCAGCGCTGGCACTTTCACGTTGGGGCACGTCGGCCCCGAAGCTTTTGACGAACTTGTGCGGGTCGCCCGCCCGGGGGCCTTGTTCGCCATTACCATCAACAACGCGCATTACGAAGCCGAAGGTTTTGCCGCGAAACTTGAAGAACTGGCGGCGAAAATCACGGTGCCCAATTTGCGGACTGTGCGCTTTTATGGCCCCCGCGCCACAGGCGATCATGCCGATGACACGGGGAAAATTGCCCTGTTCCGCAAACGCTAAGCGCTATTTGCCCTTCCAGACCGGATCACGCTTTTCAGCAAAGGCGCGCGCGCCTTCCAGGTTGTCTTCGGACCCATATAGAACATCAACGGTCTGCAACTGGCGTGTTGTGATCCGGTTCATCGCGTCCTGAAACTTCGCGTCCTCGGCATCGCGAACGATCTCTTTGATCGCGGCGTAAACCAGCGGCGGGCCAGAGGCCAGCAGCCTGGCCAGATCCCACGCCTTATCCATCAGCTGATCCGCCGGGACAATTTCGTTCACCAGGCCCCAGTTTCGGGCTTCCTCGGCATCAAACCACCGGCCTGTCAAAAGAAGCTCCATCGCGATGTGATAGGGGATGCGTTTGGGCAATTTCACACTGGCGGCATCGGCCACTGTGCCCGAACGGATCTCGGGCAGTGCGAAGGTCGCGTGATCGGCGGCCAGTATCATATCCGCTGACAGGGCAAGCTCCAGCCCGCCACCACATGCGATGCCGTTGACTGCGGCGATCACGGGCTTGTTCAGATCACGCAGTTCCTGCAACCCGCCAAAGCCGCCCACACCATAATCACCATCCACAGCGTCACCGCCGGCCGCAGCTTTAAGATCCCAACCGGGGCAAAAGAATTTCTGCCCACCGCCAGTGATAATAGCGACACGCAGATCCGGATCGTCGCGAAAATCGCGAAAAACTTCGCCCATGATCCGGCTTGTGGCCAGGTCAATGGCGTTGGCATTGGGCCGGTCCAGCGTCACTTCCAGAATGGCGCCATCGCGCCGGGTTTTGATGGGGTGTGTCATGTGGCCTCTTTTATCAGGGCGTCGGCTGCCACCGCGCGTTCAGGGGTGCAGATCAGCGGGTTCACTTCAATCTCTTCGACCCGATCCGCATTGGCAAGAACATAGGATTGAACGGCAGAAACTGCCGCGATGATACTGTCAAGGTTCGCGGGCTTTCCACCCCGATACCCAGACAGGAGTTTGTGAACTTTCAGCTTTGTTAGTGCCTGTTTTACGTCAGAATCACGGGCCGGAACCAGAAGCGTCACGCTATCTTCCAAAAGTTCCGTCAGGGTGCCACCGGCCGCCAGGGTCAGAACGAAACCATGTGCCGGATCACGCGTGATGCCAACCAAAAGCTCACCAATCCCGCCTGTCACCATCTCTTCAACCAAAAACTGTTCCGTCGGCATGGCTTGTGCCGCCGATTGAACGCAAGGCCCACTGGCCAGCCCCAGCACAACGGCACCTGCTTCGGTCTTGTGGGCAAATCCTTCGCCCTTTAGCACGATGGGGAAGCCGATTTTTTCGGCTGCGACCGCGGCGGCGGATGCGCCTTCAGCGCGGATACTGGCAGGTATTTCAAGACCGCATTTGGCCAGCCGGGCTTTCGCGTCACCTTCGCTGACAAGAAAACCCGTTCGCGCGGCACCCGGCAGCAATACCGGGTCCGGCGCAGGTTCACCACCAGCGCAAGCGGCCTCGACCGCCGAAACAGCCTCATCCAGGCCCGCAATGGGAATAACGCCACCTTTCAGAAGGTCCTGCGCTGTTGCTTCGGGAAGCAACTCGGGCATCGTTGCGACAATCGCAATATTGGCGCCTGTTTGGGCGCGCACGGCAAGCGCGGCCTGTGTTGCGCAAACCCAATCTTCCGGGTGGCACCTGTCGCTGCGCGGATAGTCGACGATAATCATCGTCAGCGAAAGGGAAGGGTCTGTAAGGGCCGCCCAGGCCTTGGTCATCGCCGCTGTGTCACGCCAGATATAGGTGTGATAATCCAGCGGGTTTGCCAAGGCCACCATCGGGCCAAGGGCCTCCGACAGATCGCTTTTCTGGCGCGCATTCAAAGGCGGAAAAACAACACCACGGCCATGGGCCGTATCAGCCGCAAGGCTTGCTTCGCCGCCCGAACAGCTAACCGATGCAATTCGATTTGAGGAAAGAGGCCCGGTGAGATGAAGCAGCTTCAACGTTTCAAGAAATGCCGGCAAGCCGTTCAGCCGGGGGATTGCCAGGCGGTCAAGCAAGGCCTGCGCACCCGCATCCCCGCCACTAAGGGACGCTGTATGGGATACCGTGGCGGCCTGCGCCTGCGTGGATTTCCCCACTTTCAGCGCGACCAGGGGAACGCCTTTGGCATATGCCTTCTTTGCCAGGGCTTCCCATGCGCGCAGGTCAGAAAACCCTTCGATGTGCAATCCAATGGCAGTGACACGCGGATCGTCAAGCAGCCCGCTGGCGATTTCGGCCTGGCTGATCTGTGCCATGTTCCCGCAGGCAACCACATAGGCAACGGGCAAGGCCCTGTTCTGCATGGTCAGGTTGATCGCAATATTTGACGACTGGGTCAGGATCGCCACGCCTGAATCAACCCGCTGGCACCCATGTTGATCAGGCCACAGCAAAGCGCCATCCAGCGCATTGATAAAGCCATAACAGTTGGGGCCAAGAATTGGCATGTCACCCGCACTGGCCAACAGTGCATGCTGCAGGTCTTCGCCAGTGGCATCTTCTGCAAGGGCTTCGGCAAACCCGCTGGCAAAACAAACAGCCCCGCCGGCGCCCATTTTGGCCAGAACGCCAACCGCCTCGATCGTGGCGTGCCTGTTTATTCCGATGAAAGTGGCGTCAGGGGCCGCCGGCAGATCTTCAAGGCGGGCAAAGGCCTTTTCCCCGGCCACTGTTCCGCCTTTGCGGTACACCGGCCAGATTTCGCCCTGAAACCCCATTTTGCGGGATTGCTCTATGACGGCCTCACACCACGCCCCGCCGCCTATCACGGCGATCGAGCGTGGGTTCATAAGGCGTGAAAGGTCATGCATGATTTACGGCCTCACCCGGTAGTACACCCCTTAAACGGGGCTTGTTTGAAAAGGTTGGCAACCCTGCGCCAGCCTAAGCCCCCAGTTCACGAAGAAGTTCGCGGCCGATAATGTGACGCTGAATTTCACTGGTGCCATCCCAGATACGTTCAACCCTGGCGTCCCGCCAGAAACGTTCCAGCGGGTAATCATCCATGAGCCCCATGCCACCGTGAATCTGTATCGCGCCATCCGTTACCCGGGCCAGCATTTCCGAAGCGTAGAGCTTTGCCGAAGCGATCTCCCGGTTCGCCGGTATCCCCTGATCAAGCCGGTCGGCGGCAGCAAGTGTCAGCAGATCCGCCGCGTCAATTTCTGTGATCATGTCAGAAATCTGAAAACTCACACCCTGGAATTTCCCGATCTTCTGGCCAAATTGTTCGCGCGTGGCCGCGTAATCCAACGCATAGTCAAACACGCGGCGCGCCCGGCCGACGCACATCGTCGCCACGGTAATACGCGTGGCATAAAGCCATGTGTTCATGACGTCGAAACCGCCGTCAACTTCGCCCAATACCTGCGCATCGGGCAAGCGGCAGTCATCAAACTCCAGCACCATATTCTTGTAACCCCGGTGGCTGACCGACTTATAGCCATCGCGGATGGTGAACCCGGGCGTGCCACGGTCGACAAGAAAGGTCGTAATCCGTTTTTTCGGGCCGCGCGGGGTCTGATCTTCACCCGTCGCGACGAACACAATGATAAAATCCGCGTGTTCGGCGCCGGATATGAAGTGCTTTGTACCATTCAGCACCCAATCCCCGCCGTCACGCACAGCACTGCATTTCATGCCCCTAACGTCAGAGCCCGCGCCCGGCTCGGTCATTGCCAGCGCATCCATTTTTTCGCCCCGCACCGCTGGCATAAGGTAGCGGTCAATCTGTTCACCTTCGCAGGCCATCAGGATGTTCTGAGGCCGGCCAAAAAAGTGGTTCAGCGCCATTGATCCGCGCCCAAGCTCGCGCTCGACCAAGGCGAACTCCAGATGGGACAGCCCTGCACCACCAACGCTTTCGGGGAAATTACAGGCGTAAAAACCCAACTCTATGGTTTTGCGCTTAATCTCATCCGCGATTTCCTGAGGCACTTCGCCGGTACGTTCCACCAGCTCCTCATGCGGGTAAATCTCGTTCTCGACAAAGGATCGAACGGTAGAGGCGATCATCTCTTGTTCATCATTCAGGCCGTATTGCATCGCTTTTTCTTCCGATTCATGCGCACGCGCGTTTCAATTGGGGTGTTTCTGCCTGTTTTGGCGGGCCAGCTACTGGGCGTAGTTAGACCCTTCTTCATCCAAAATCGCCTTTAGCTCACTTAGATGGCGGGTGTCCTGTTCAGGGTATTCTTCCAGTTCACGGGCAGTTTTTTCCGCAATCTCATCGGATAGAACCCGCAAAGGCATGCCCGTCTGCAAGGCGCGGATATAGGTTTCCGCCGCCCGCTCGAAATAAAACAGCCTGTTGAAGGTTTCGGCCACAGTTGCGCCTGTCACCATGACGCCGTGATTGCCCATAATCAGTGTCTTTTTCTTCGGGTCTGACAGAAGCGTCGCGCAACGCTCTCCTTCTTCTTCGAAGGCCAGGCCGCCAAACTGTTCATCAATCACATAGCGATCAAAAAAGGTGGCCGTGTTCTGATCAATCGGGGGCAGGTTTGAATCCGCCAGGCTGGCCAGCACCGTGGCGTGGATCGAATGCACATGCATCGCACAGCGGATGTGCGGGCAACGCCGATGAAGTGATCCGTGCAGCCCCCAGGCGGTGGGGTCGGGTGCATCCGGACCTTCCAGTGTGGTTGAATTATTGGCGTCCAGAAACAGCAGGTCCGAGGCCTTGATGCGGCTGAAATGCACCTGATTGGCGTTCATCAGAAATTGTGTGCCGTCATCATTCACCGCAAGCGAAAAGTGGTTTGCAACGCCTTCGTGTAAGTTCAGGCGCGCCGTCCAGCGAAAGGCGGCCGCCATGTCTACACGTTCCTGCCAATGGTCCATGTTTGGGCGAGTGTCTGGGGTGGTCATGCGCGTTCTCCCTGCTTTTGGTGAAGGTGCCTGCGGGCAGGGTGCTTTACCAACGAAAAAAACGCAGGCATTCTATTAGTATTACTACTGGATGGATTATGCCGATGCGGAAAAACCTGCCCCCTCTGAACTGGCTGCGTGCCTTCGAGGCCGCCGCGCGCCACCTTTCCTTTACCGGTGCGGCGGGCGAATTGAACATGACACAAAGCGCCGTTTCGCAGCAAATCAAAGCCCTGGAAGGTTTCCTGGGGCGGCCATTGTTTCACCGGCGCCCGCGGGTTCTGGAGCTGACGGAAACGGGCATCACCTACCTGCCCGTGGTGCGCGAAGCGTTCCAGACCCTGTTGCATGGAACGCGCGCGGTCACGGGCGCGCAAGAAGGTGTTGTGCAGGTGCAAAGCAACCTGACATTCGCCGCCCACTGGCTTGCGCCACGCCTGCACCTGTTTCGCGCGGCCCACCCCAACGTGCAGCTGAATATCATGACAGAACTTTGGGAGCCGCGCCGCCTGACCGAAGGCGTGGATCTGGAAATCCGATACTCCTTGCGGCCCGATGCCGGCACGCGCGCCGAACTGTTGCGCCGCGACCATTATTACCCTGTCGCAGCCCCCGGCTACGCTGTCACGCTGGAAACGCTTCCTTCGCAGCCTCTGTTCGACTGCACAAACCTTTTGTGCAACTGGGCGCGATGGGCGGAAGATCAGGATCTGCCCTGGCCAAACCCGAACATTACTTATGCCACCACTTTTACGTTCACCCTTGCGGTCGCCGCAGCGGGCACCGGGCTTGCCCTGGGTCATGATCTGATCGCCAAACGCATGATCGACGAAGGCCGCCTGACAGCCCCCTTCGACCACCGTGCCGCTATGCCCGAAGCTTATTATCTGATCCTGGCACCCGAGGCCGAACAAAATCCGGATGTTCAGGCCTTCGCAACCTGGCTGCGCCATGAGATCGCGAAGGGGGCTTGAAGAGCGCGTGAAAATTTGAACAATTGGTCCATGGAAACGCCATCTTTTACATCCCGACCTGCAAAACGTCGCGCGGCCCGCTTTTGTGCTGCGCGCCAAGACCCTGCTGATCCGGCGCCCCGGCACGGGCCTGATGCAAGTGCTTACCCCCGCGTTGCGAAAACTGCGCTTTTTGCGGTCACACAGCTTTTTAAGGAAATTTAATGCAATCCAGCGAAGAATCGTTCCCGGTCATTACGCCGCCGACTGGCGCGTATGGGTCCTTTACGGACTCCGATCTTGCCGTCAGCCGGCTTATGGCGCTGTACACCGAGGCTTGCGAGTTTCTTTGCGCCAAATTTTCAGAGCACGTGACAGGCGATCAACCTCATGCCCGGTTTCGCGCATTTTACCCCGAAATTCGCGTCACCACACGCAGCCACGCGCAAACCGATACGCGGTTAAGCTTTGGCCATGTGGCCGGGCCGGGCACATATGCAACGACGATCACCAGGCCCGACCTGTTTGAACATTACCTGCGCCAGCAGATTCAGCTGCTGATCGAAAACCATGGCGTTCCGGTTCTGATCGGCACGTCCACAACCCCCATGCCGGTGCATTTCGCCGTTGCCAATGATGATAATGTCACCGTTCCTCAGGAAGGGGCGATGGGTTTTCCCCTGCGCGACGTCTTTGATGTGCCGGACCTGACGACAACCCATGATGATATTGTGAATGGTCTGGGTTATCTGCACGACGATGGGTCTGGGCCGCTGGCGCCGTTCACCGCTCAGCGTGTCGATTACTCGCTTGCACGCCTTTCCCATTACACCGCGACGCAGCCAAAACATTTTCAGAACCACGTTCTGTTCACCAACTACCAGTTCTACGTGGAAGAGTTTGAGGCATACGCCCGCAAAATGCTGGCCGACAAAGACAGTGGGTATGTTCGTTTTGTGGGCCCGGGGAACAATGTGATCACCACAGCTGACGGCACATTACCCACACCCGCAAAACTGCCCCAGATGCCAACATATCACCTGACCCGAAAAAACGGGTCTGGCATCACATTGGTCAATATCGGCGTGGGGCCTTCGAACGCGAAAACGGCAACAGACCACATTGCCGTGCTGCGCCCACACGCCTGGGTTATGGTTGGCCACTGCGCCGGCCTGCGCAACAGCCAGCGCCTTGGCGACTTTGTTCTTGCCCACGCCTATCTGCGGGAAGACAAGGTGCTGGATGCAGACCTGCCAACCTGGATCCCAATTCCGCCACTTGCCGAAATCCAGATCGCGCTGGAAAGTGCGGTTGCGGCGGTGACAAAGCTGGAAGGGTATGAGCTGAAACGCATCATGCGAACGGGCACCGTAGCCTCGCTTGATAACCGGAACTGGGAATTGCGTGACCAATCAGGCCCGGTGCAACGCCTAAGCCAATCGCGTGCCATCGCGCTGGACATGGAAAGCGCGACGATCGCCGCCAACGGGTTTCGCTTTCGCGTACCCTACGGCACACTTCTGTGCGTGTCCGATAAGCCGCTTCACGGCGAATTGAAACTGCCCGGAATGGCCAGCGCATTTTATACCGATCAGGTTGGCCGCCACCTGTTGATCGGCATTCGCGCGATGGAGGCCCTTCGCGATATGCCCCTGGAACGCATCCACAGCAGGAAATTACGTAGTTTTGAGGAAACCGCCTTCTTGTGACGTAGCGAAAACCAGCCAATTTTTAACGAAAACACCTTATTTTGCAGACTAATCGTTGTGCCGCCCCGCTATATCCAGTTAAATGCGGCCAATGAAACCCCATCAAGGGGACCAGTGAGGAGAAATTACATGGCGAAACCAATGACAAAGACCCAGCTTGTTGCCGCACTTGCGGAAGAAATGGGCTCCGACAAGAAATCAGCTTCGGCCGCTCTTGATGGCATCATCTCGATCATCACCAAGGAAGTTTCCGGCGGCGGCGCCGTGACGATGCCTGGCGTTGGCAAGATTTACTGCCGCGAGCGCCCCGCACGCATGGTACGCAACCCCGCCACGGGCGAGCAGATCCACAAGGACGCAGACAAGGTGGTCAAGATGACCATTGCCAAAGCGCTGAAAGACAGCGTGAACGGCTAAGCCTTCCCGGGCTTGCGCCCCATTAGAATTTGACTAGGGTCGCCTTTTCGGCGGCCCTTTTCATTTGAGAGGATTACATGGACCTTCGCGCAATCGGGATGGGGCTGGCGTTTGCCCTTATGTGGTCGTCTGCTTTCACGTCAGCGCGTATCATCGTGATGGATGCCCCCCCGCTGGCGTCACTTGGGCTTCGCTTCATGATATCCGGCCTGATTGGCGTGGTGATCGCGCGCGCACTTGGCCAGAACTGGAACCTAAACCGCGCGCAATGGCGGGCTATTTTCATATTCGGCCTGTGTCAGAACGCCCTTTACCTTGGTCTCAACTTTATCGCGATGCAGTGGATCGAGGCCGGGCTGGCATCGATCATCGCCTCGACCATGCCGCTTATGGTGGCCTTTGCCGGGCGGGTTTTTTATGGCGACCGCCTGAAACCTCTGGCCGCTTTCGGGCTGGCCGCCGGAATTGTTGGCGTGGGGCTGATCATGGGCTCGCGCCTTTCAGGCGGCGTGGACATGACAGGTATTGCCCTGTGTTTCATTGCGGCGATCGCCTTGACGATAGCAACCCTTGCAGTGCGCGGCGCGGCGTCAGGGGGCAACCTGTTAATGGTCGTCGGCCTGCAAATGTTTGTGGGGTCCTTTTTCCTGACCATTGCATCGGCACTAACCGAAACGATTGACGTTAACCTGACTTGGAACCTGGGTATTGCCTTTGTTTACACCACGCTGGTACCCGGCCTTGGTGCCACCTGGGTCTGGTTTGCGCTGGTCAACAGAATTGGCGCCGTGCGGGCCGCGACATTCCATTTCCTGAACCCCTTTTTCGGCGTGGCCATCGCCGCCCTTTTACTGGGCGAAGCGCTTGGCCTGATGGATGTGATTGGCGTGGCGATCATCACCGTCGGCATCCTGGCCGTGCAGCTTTCGAAACAAAGCCCACGGGGACGTGAAGCCGCGTAAGCCCATCGTGAGATGACTTTTGCGGCCTGTTGGCTAGGGTCTGCGGAATGGAATTTCTTCTTGGATATGCTGCGGGCCTGCTGACCCTTATCAACCCCTGCGTTTTGCCGGTGCTGCCAATTGTTCTGGCCACAGCCCTGCAGGCCAGCCGCTGGGGGCCATTCGCGGTGGCGGCAGGGATGAGCATTTCTTTTGTCGCGCTGGGGATGATCATAACCGTCGCCGGCCGTTCATTGGGCATAAGTGAAGAAATGGTCGCCAACATCGGCGCGGCCCTGATGGTTGGTTTTGGCCTGATTCTTCTGGTGCCCGCGTTTGCAGGCCGGTTTGCATCTCTGACGGCAGGAATGTCGGCAAGTGCGGATGCCGGGTTAGACGGCGTGGACAGGTCCGGGCTGTTCGGTCAGTTCCTGGGGGGCGTTTTGTTGGGCGCCGTCTGGAGCCCCTGTATCGGCCCAACACTTGGCGGTGCGATCAGCCTTGCCTCGCAGGGGGAAAGCCTGCTACTCGCCACGGCCATCATGGTGGCCTTTGCGATGGGGGTTTCCACCATCATTTTGGCGCTGGGTTATGGGGCGCGATCTGTCATTCAGCGCCGACAGGTTATGATGCGCAAGATCGCCCAGCAATCACGCCCGGTTCTGGGGGTGGTGTTCATCGCCGTTGGCACCGCGATTCTGTTCAAGGTTCACTATATGCTTGAAGGTTGGTTGGTTGAAAACCTGCCCGCCTGGCTTGTCGATTTTTCCGTATCTATCTGAACTGGAGGTTTTATATGAAACGCCGTAATTTCCTTATCCTTTCAGCCAGCGCCGCGCTGGCCCCCCTTTCCGCCATGGGCGAGCCCACCCATTACCTGCCCGGCCTGGTTGATCAGGCCCTTGCCGACGGCAAAACCGTTTTCCTTGATTTCAAGGCCAGCTGGTGTGGTACATGCAAAACTCAGGAACGTGTGATGGAGGCCCTGAAGGCCGAAAACCCGGCCTACGAGGAGGCCGTCACGTTTTTCATGGTGGACTGGGATGCTTACCGCAACGCCGCGATAACCTTTGACCTGAACATACCACGCCGCTCAACCCTGGTCGTGCTGAAGGGTGATCAGGAATTGGGCCGCATCGTTGCGGGCACTGCGCGCGATGAAATCAAAGCGCTGATGGATGTGGCGTTGGCGGCGGCAACAGGCAGTTAAAACTGCGGGCCAATCTTGCCGCGCGGCCCATCGCCGATTTGACCACGATGCAACAGCAGATGGTCAAGGATCACACTGGCCGCCATCGCTTCGCCCACCGGCACCGCGCGAATACCCACACAAGGGTCGTGGCGGCCTTTGGTGATAATCTCGGCAGGTTCGCCCGAACGGGTGATGGTTTTTCGCGGGGTAAGGATAGAAGACGTTGGCTTCACCGCAAAGCGCACAACAATATCCTGCCCGGTTGAAATGCCACCAAGGATGCCGCCGGCATGGTTGGAACTGAACACAGGGCCGTTTTCGCCCATCGTGATTTCATCCGCGTTTTCTTCGCCCGTCAGCACGGCCGCAGCCATGCCTTCACCAATCTCAACACCCTTCACGGCGTTGATAGACATCATCGCGGCCGCCAGATCAGTGTCTAACTTGGCATAAACCGGCGCGCCTAGACCTGCAGGTGCCCCGCGCACAACGATTTCGCATATCGCACCGACGGAACTGCCGGCTTTGCGCAGCCCATCCAGATACGCGGCCCAATCCTGTGCAGCCTGCGCATCCGGCACCCAGAAAGGGTTTCGCTCAATCTCGGCCCAATCAAACCGGGTGCGGTCAATGCCATGCGGGCCCATTTGGGTCATGTAGCCCTGTATCTCGATCCCCGGCGCCAGCGTTTTCAACACTTCACGCGCCACGCCACCGGCGGCAACACGCGCGGCCGTTTCACGTGCGGACGATCGCCCGCCCCCGCGCGGATCGCGAATGCCGTATTTCAGGTGGTAGGTGATATCCGCGTGCCCGGGGCGGAATTTTTCGGCGATATCTCCGTAATCCTTTGAGCGCTGATCGGTGTTTTCGATCATCAGCTGAATGGGCGTGCCCGTTGTCTGGCCTTCATAGACACCAGAAAGGATCTGCACCGCGTCAGGTTCACGCCGCTGGGTGGTGTATTTGTTTTGCCCAGGCTTTCGCCTGTCCAGCCAGTGCTGCAGCATGGCAGCGTCCAGCGATACACCCGGCGGGCAACCATCCACAGTGGCCCCCAATGCCGGGCCGTGGCTTTCACCCCAGGTGGTGACGCGGAAGAGGTGGCCAAAGCTGTTCATCGACATCGTGCGCTCCTTTAAGACCTGATCTAGCGGGCGGCGGCGTTTGCCTCAAGGGCTTTTGCCTTGCCAGGGCTACACCTGGGGCGTACAGAGGGCCCACCTCGGGGTGCCTGCAAGGGCTGAGACGCATGATGCGGACCCGTAGAACCTGAACCGGTTAAGACCGGCGGAGGGAAGGTTAGGCACATCCTCACCCGAACACCGCCCGGCGCAAATGGAGGATGACCATGAAATATCTCACCATTGCTGCGGGACTGACACTTGCCACTATGGCGCAAGCAGAAACCCCAACGCTTACAGTTTATACCTACGACAGTTTTGTTTCGGATTGGGGCCCCGGCCCGGCGGTTGAGGCCGCTTTTGAAAAAACCTGTGACTGTGATCTGAAATTCGTTGGTGCAGGCGACGGCGCTGAACTTTTATCGCGCATACGGCTGGAAGGTAGCCATACCAAAGCCGATGTTGTGCTGGGTCTGGATACAAACCTGACAGAAACCGCCCGCGCAACCGGCCTGTTCGCCCCACACGCTGTGGCGTCACCTGAATTCAACCTGCCTGTTGAATGGCAGGATGACACCTTTTTGCCCTTTGACTGGGGTTATTTTGCGTTTGTCTACGACAAGACGAAAGTCACCAACCCACCGGAAAGTTTTCATGATCTGATAGCGTCCGACCTTTCGATCGTCATTCAGGATCCGCGCAGCTCCACCCCCGGTCTTGGCCTGTTGCTGTGGGTCAAATCCGTTTACGGCGGGAAGGCACCCGAGGCTTGGGCGGGCATCAACCGGCACATCGTTACCGTGACCAAAGGCTGGTCCGAAGCCTACGGCATGTTCCTTGCTGGCGAGGCAGACATGGTGTTGTCATACACCACATCGCCCGCCTACCATCTGATCGCGGAAAGCGATGATACCAAGGCCGCCGCGCAGTTCAAGGAAGGCCACTACATGCAAATAGAAGTGGCCGCGAAAGTTGCCAGCACCACCCAGCCTGCGCTGGCAGATGCATTCCTTGCCTTCACCGCATCGGATGCCTTTCAGGAAATCATCCCGACAACAAACTGGATGTACCCTGCCGTGACCCCGAAAAACGGCCTGCCGGACGGGTTTGGGACTCTGATCCAGCCCGATAAGGCCCTTATTTATCCCGGTGCGGATGTGGAAGAGGCGCGTGATGTCGCGCTGAGTGAATGGCTGAGCGTGCTTTCCAACTAAACCGCGTTTCGCTTGCCGGTGCTGGCGCGCTGGCGGTTGTGCTGTGCCTTACGGCTGGCACGCTGACCGCTGTCGCGCTTCGTGCCGACAGCGTGGGGGGGCTGGGCCCGGCAGACTGGGCGGCGATCCGCTTCACGTTGCTTCAGGCCAGCCTTTCCGCCTTTATCAGCGTGGCCCTGGCCATCCCCGTGGCTAGGGCGCTGGCGCGGCGTGACTTCGCGGGGCGCGGCCTGTTGCTGACGTTGCTTGGGGCGCCCTTCATTTTGCCGGTGATGGTGGCGGTTCTGGGCTTGCTGGCAGTGTTCGGGCGCAATGGCATTGTCAGCGTTGCACTGGGGCAGATCGGGCTGGACCCGATCAGTATTTATGGCCTGCGCGGCGTGCTGCTGGCCCATGTATTTTTCAACCTGCCGCTGGCCACCCGACTGATCCTGCAAGGTTGGCAAACAATTCCGGCGGAGCGGTTTCGCCTTGCCGCAGCGCTTGGGTTTTCCGCCGGTGATGTCGCGCGCATTCTGGAGCGCCCTATGCTGCGCGCTGTCCTTCCCGGTGCATTTCTTGTCATCTTTCTTATTTGCCTCACCAGTTTTGCCGTTGCGCTGGCATTGGGCGGCGGCCCAAAGGCCACCACGCTGGAGCTGGCGATCTATCAGGCGTTCCGCTTTGATTTCGACCTTGGCAAAGCGGCCCTGCTGGGGACGGTTCAATTTGCCCTTGGGGCCAGCGCGGCCTTGCTGGCCGTACGTATGACCACAGCCCCGGGCATCGGTGCCGGGTTGGGGCGTCAGGTTCTTCGGTGGGATGCGCGCGCAGGGGTTTTGCGCCTTCAGGATGGTGTTCTTATCTTACTGGCCGCGCTCTTTCTGGTGCTGCCCTTATTCATGATTGTGAAAAACGGCATTCCCGGCCTGTTTCACTTGCCGGCGACTGTGCTGTGGGCCGCCGCGCGGTCTGGGGTGGTCGCGCTGGCGTCTGCGGGGCTGACGCTTGGCCTGGCCCTGCCCATCTGCGCGCTGGTTGTACGGCGACGGGCGAGTTGGGCCGAGGCGGTGGGCTATCTTAGCATTGCGGCCTCTCCCCTCGTGATGGGAACCGGGCTGTTCATCATTTTGAATCCGGTCGTGAACCCATCCGCACTGGCCTTGCCCGTCACCGCCCTTGTAAACGCCGCGATGAGCCTGCCTTTCGCCCTGCGCGCAATTGCGCCGGCGCTTTTGGATGTGGAAGACCACTATGGCCGGCTGTCTGACGGGTTGGGCATTACGGGGATGGACCGATTTCGCCTGGTTTGGTTGCCACGCCTGCGCCGACCCCTTGGGTTTTCTGCCGGTCTGGCCGGGGCCTTGTCGATGGGCGATCTGGGTGTGATCGCCATGTTCGCCGACCCCGAAGGCGCAACCCTGCCCCTGCAGCTGTACCGTCTGATGGCCGCCTATCGGATGCAGGATGCGGCGGCCGCAGCGCTCCTTTTGTTAATGATGTCACTGGCGATATTCTGGATTTTCGACAGGGGAGGGCGCGGTCATGCTGACGCTTGAAAAGGCAAACGTTCAACTGGATGGCTTTGCGTTGTCCGCCGACCTGCAGGTCGCGCAGGGTTCTTTTGTGGCCGTTCTTGGCCCGTCGGGTGCCGGAAAATCCACGCTGCTTGGCGCCATCGCCGGGTTTCAGGACCTGACGTCAGGGCGGATCACCTGGGGCGGCAGGGATATCACCGATACCCATCCTTCGATGCGCCCGGTCAGCATGATATTTCAGGACAACAACCTGTTTCCGCACCTTACAGTGGCCCAAAACGTCGGGCTGGGGCTGCGCACGGATTTACGCCTTTCGTCAGATGACAAACGGCGGGTGGATCAGGCGCTGGCGCGGGTGGGGCTGCAAGGGTTATCTGACAGAAATCCCGGCCAGCTTTCCGGTGGCCAAATTGCCCGTGTCGCGCTGGCCCGGGTATTGTTGCGGGCGAAACCAATTTTGCTGCTGGATGAACCCTTTGGCGCCCTTGGGCCCGCGCTTAAATCCGAAATGCTGGCCCTGGTGCGTGCGCTTGCACAGGAAACTGACGCGACGGTTTTGATGGTGAGCCATGAGCCAAAGGACGCAAGCGCCATTGCAGATCAGGTGATCCTTGTCGCCGACGGCATTGCCCACGCGCCACGCGCGACGCAGGATATCTTTGATGATCCGCCCGCCGCGCTGGTAACGTATCTGGGATAACGAAAAAGGGCGCCCCGAAAGGCGCCCTTTTCAATTCATTCGACCAGACGATTTAAGCTTCGTCGCGATGCTTAAGCTTGTACCAGATTTTCTTGTTGGTCAGGTACAGCAGTACGGAAAGCAGACCCATCAGAAGAACCGCAATAAAGCCAGTGTGCTGACGCGCCATCATCTTAGGCTCGGCAGCCCACATCAGGAACGATGCAACATCGACCGATTCATGATGCAGATCGTTTGAGTGGCCATCGTCAAAATCAACGTCTTCGCCGAAAAGTGGCGGTGGCATCGCTGTCCACCCACCCGGGAAGGCGTGGTTTTCGTAAAGAACCGCACCAGCGACCTCTTTTTCTTCGCCGGTGAACCCCATAAGGAACGACGCGATGTATTCTGCGCCGCCGATGCCCTTAACAAGCTGGTTGATACCAGTGCCCGCAGGGCCGTGGAAACCAGCGCGGGCTTTCGCCATCAGCGAAAGGTCAGGCGCCTTTGGGTCGTTAGACGGTGGGAAGTGATCCGAAGGCAGCGCTGTGCGTGTATCGTCCAGCTCTGCATCAAACACTTCGAAGTTCTCGGCGAAAGCACGCACCTGATCTTCTGAATAGTTCGGGCCACCTTCGTCACCAAGCGTGCGCAAGGGAACGTATTGCAGGCCGTGGCAGGCCGCGCAAATTTCGGTGTAAACCTTCAGACCGCGTTGAAGCTGGTTCTGGTCAAACTTACCAAACGGGCCTTCGAACGAGAACGCGATATCTTCGACGTGCCCTTCGCTACCCGAAGCGAACGCCCCGCCTGTGGCAAGCGCCAGAGCCGTGACAGCGGATACTGTGAGTTTCCTGATCATGGTCTTGTGATCCTTTCTCACTCGGCCGCAGCGTCAGAAGCGCTGGGGTAGTGGGCGTTGAAGTCATCTTCGATCGTTGCCGGTGGTGTCGTCGGCTTCTCAATCACACCCAGGATAGGCAGAATGATCAGGAAGTAGGCGAACCAGTAAGTGGCACCAATCAGCGAGATCCAGTCATGCGGGAAGTTCGTGTCGCGTGCACCGACCCACATCAAAACGATGAAGTCGACGACCAGCAGGTAGAACCACCATTTGAACATTGGGCGATACTTGCCCGACCGTACCGATGAAGTGTCCAGCCAGGGTGCCAGCGCCATCACGAAGATCGCGCCGAACATCGCCAGCACACCAAAGAACTTGGCGTCGACAATACCACCTGTGATCCAGCTTACGGCTTGCACGGCCCAGACATCGGCAGTGAAGGCGCGCAGGATCGCGTAGAAGGGCAGGTAATACCACTCAGGCACAATATGCGCAGGCGTCGCCAGGGGGTTCGCCTCGATGTAGTTGTCCGGGTGACCCAGGTAGTTGGGCATAAAGCCAACAACCGCAAAGAAGATCGTCAGGATAACTGCCAGCGCGAACAAGTCCTTGATCACGAAGTATGGCCAGAACGGCACCGTGTCTTTTTTGACTTCTTCTTTAGAACCGCGGCGCACCTCAACCCCTGTTGGGTTGTTGTTGCCAGTGGTGTGGAAGGCCCACATGTGAACAGCAACAAGGGCCGCAATCACGAATGGCAGCAGATAGTGCAGCGAGAAGAAGCGGTTCAGCGTGGCGTTGTCCACTGCCGGCCCACCCAGCAACCAGGTCTGCAGGCCTTCCCCGATGAAGGGGATCGCGCCAAACAGGCCGGTGATCACTGTTGCACCCCAGAACGACATCTGACCCCAGGGCAGAACGTAGCCCAGGAAACCTGTGGCCATCATGGCCAGGTAAATCAGCATACCGATGATCCAGGTTACTTCCCGTGGTGCCTTGTAGGACCCATAGAAAAGACCGCGGAAAATGTGGATGTACACCGCAACAAAGAACAGCGATGCGCCGTTGGCGTGAATATAGCGAAGCATATAGCCGCCATTCACGTCACGCATGATGTGTTCAAGCGAAGCGAACGCCATATCAACATTCGGCGTGTAATGCATGACCAGGATGATACCTGTCACAATTTGCATAACCAGGCAGAACGCCAGAACGATGCCCCAGATCCACCACCAGTTAAGGTTTTTCGGTGTTGGGATCATCAGGGTGTCATAAGCCAGGCTTACAATCGGCAGACGCTCGTGCAGCCATTTTTCAAAGCCCGTCTTGGGCTCATAGTGGTCGTGGGGAATACCAGCCATCTTGTTGTTCTCCCTTAGCCCAGTTTGATCGTCGTGTCGTCGACGAATTCAGCGACGGGAACGGGCAGGTTTCTGGGTGCCGGGCCACGGCGGATGCGGCCCGAAGTGTCATAGTGTGATCCGTGACATGGGCAGTACCATCCACCATAGTCACCCGCGCCATCACCAAGAGGCACGCAACCAAGGTGGGTACAAACACCCATCATCACCAGCCATTCGCCATTTTCCGACAGCGCCCGGTTCTCGTCGCTTGCTGGCGCATCAGCGCCCAAGTTCGAGTTCTCGGCGTTTTGGTCAACAAGGTCTTCGATGGCGACGGCGCGCGCTGCGGCAATCTCATCTTCGGTGCGGCGGCGAACAAAAACTGGCTTGCCGCGCCATTTAACCGTGACCTGTGTTCCGACCTCAATGTCAGACACATCGACCCGGATCGAGCTGAGCGCCTGAACGTCTGCCGAGGGGTTCATCTGGTTGATCAAAGGCCAAACGGCGGCACCTGTGGCAACAACACCAGTCCCTGCCGTGGCGTAGTAGAGGAAATCCCGGCGGGTCCCTTCGTGATCGTCAGCATGTGACACGAGAGCTTCTCCCTTATTGGGCCGCGGCGCGGCCGACACGACTTAAAAAACCGCGGTCTCCCGCAGCCACTTGCGCGGGTGTTTAGCTTGGGAATAGCTTGCAGTCCAGCAGTCATTCTAGCACAGGGCTACAAAGTCGGCTCAGACGCGAAAAAACCAGAGTGAATCACCTTGCAGGGGAAGCAATATGGCAACCGGAAAAGATTTAGTGCGCTTGGTGCGGAAATGGCGGGCTTTGCTTGTGGTCGGCGTGCTTGGCTTGACCGTGTTGCTAACCCCGCCTGTGGCCGAACGGTATGGTGATCGCTTGCAGGTTGCCCTTCCGTTGCTGGGGCTTGGATGTGCGGCCCTAACGGGCGGCGTGGTCGAATACACAACCCGCTTTGTCATTCTTGAAGGTGGCGTGCATGGCACAAAGGCCGCCATGTCCCAGCACCCGTGGAACAAGCGGCCCAATGGTGGCTATAGCGGCTTTCCTTCGGGTCACACGGCCGCTGCTTCGTTCGGGGCCAGCGCGTTGGTGCATGAATGCATTTCAGGCAGCCCGCTGGCAAAGGCTGTGGTGGTCGTTGCCGCGGGGTTTGTTGGCGCATCCCGGATTGATGCAGGGGCGCATACAATCTGGCAGGTGCTGGCGGGCGTTCTGTATGGCTATGCAACAGAACGCCTGTTGCGCAAACACGGCCCCCTGCGCCGGGGCGTGTTTGCGGGGTTTTCCAAAATGGGTGCGTCTGTCAGGCGCCGCTTTCGCAGATAACACCCGCCACGATTACACGGGCGATGTAGCGGCAAAGCTTTCGCGCTGCGCAAATACGGCAAACCAGTCATCCAGCGCATCCCGGCCAGCCCGCCAATTTCGAACGTCATGCCTGAAATCCAGGTACGCAAGCGCGCAGCCCACGGAAACATGGCCCATGTCCAAAGGCCCTGACAGATGGTCGATCCAGCGGGAGTTCAGGGCGTCCAGCGCACCTTCGATTTTGCCCCACTGCACGTCCAGCCAGCCGCCAAACTGCATGTCTTCGGGCCTGCAGCGGCCTTCGTAAACCATCAGAACACCGGCATCCATTATGGCATCGCCTGTGGCCTCAAGCGTCAGGGTTTCCCAGATACGATCTGCGGGATAAAGCCCCGCGTTGACGCGCGCGTCCAAATACCGGGTCACAACCCGGCTATCGTAAAGCGTGCAGCCATCAGGGCGGACCAACGCCGGGATCTTTGACATCGGGTTGGCCGAGCTGACTGTGGGGTGCGGTTCGGTTGGCGTGGTGGCAACATCGACGATTTCGATATCGTCCGCCTGGCCAGTTTCAAGAATCATCAGGCGCACTTTACGAACAAATGGCGAGGCGGGCGAAGAGACAAGCTGCATGTGTCAGACCTTTTTGAATCGAATACGGGTAAGCGAGGCGGCGTCGATCTCGACCCCGGGGCCGGACGTGCCAAAACGGATCGTCCTGCGAAACCGCCCGGTTGCGTTAAGCTGTTCGTTGTCACGACGCGCGGTCAGACCTTCGGGTGTGTCATCCAATGCATCTTCGGCACGCTGATCGCGGTGTCCGCGTTCCATGGTGCGTGCAAAGGCATAGGTGGCAACCGCGACTGTCCCGTAACGAAGTGCGACTGCTGCGAGTGGTGCCAGGGGTAAGGGCATGTCTTCCTCCTGCGTTGTTCACAAGAATGTATGAAGCGGGGCGGCGCGTGTCCACTCACCTATCGCGCCAACGTCGCATCTGATCGCCCAATTGGGCGACGTCCTGCCCAAAACCTTGCGATACACCATCAGCCGCACCAATCCGGGCATCTTCTGATTTGTTCTGGCTATACTTCCACGTCCCATCCACAGCATCCACATGCAGGCGAACAGGTTGTATCATGCGCATCATACGCGCCAGCGCGTCGCCAGACACCTTGCCCATAGCCCAAGGCGGTTTTGGGGCCAGGCGCGCTTCGAATTCTTCGGATTGGCGTTCCAGCACACCCCTAAGGGCGTCATCGGGTAAAACCTCTAACCGTCCACGCAGATGAACGGCCGAATAATTCCATGTCGGAACCTGATCTTCGATGCCGTACCAATCCGGTGAAACATACCCATCCGGCCCGCTGACCGCGATCACGCTGTCCAAAGGGGTGCGAAGGGCGCGCGCGATCGGGTTAGACCGCACCAGGTGAAGATCGGCATGCGCCCCATCCCCGGACAACAGAAAAGGCACATGCGCTAAAAGCGGGCCGTTGTCACCGTTGACGGACAAAACCCCAAAGGCGCGCGTGCGTGCAAATTCCAGACACTCCTGCCTGGATTTATCGTGAAATACCGGATTGGGGTGCATCGTCTGGACCTTCTGAAAAGTAACCGGGCAAAGGTGTCAGACCAGCAACTGCCCGTCCACAACTTCCGTAACGGTTGCGGTTACGATCTGGCCTTCCGGCTGATCCGTCTGGAAACGGACCTCGGCGAACTGTTCTGTTCGCCCCATGCGCGGGTTTTCCATCAGGATTTTATGGGTCTGGCCAACTTGTGCGCTCAGATGCCGGGCCACCTGCAGCTTACCAGCCGCCCTAAGGCGGGCTGCCCGCTGCTTTACCAAATTGCCGTTCACCTGAGGCATGCGCGCAGCAGGCGTTCCCTGACGCGGGGAATAGGGGAAGACGTGAAGCCAGGTCAGGTCACAATCTTCAACCAGGCGCAGGGCGTTTTCAAACATCGGTTCGGTTTCTGTTGGAAAGCCTGCGATGATGTCGGCGCCAAAGGTCATATCGGGCCGCAGCCGGCGCGCCTCTTGGGTAAACGCGATCGCATCTTCGCGCAGGTGGCGCCGCTTCATCCGTTTCAGGATCATGTTATCGCCATGCTGAAGACTAAGATGAAGATGGGGCATCAGGCGCGGTTCTGTCGCGATGGCCATCATCAGGTTTTCGTCCGCTTCGATTGAATCGATCGAACTGATGCGCAGGCGGGGCAGATCAGGAACCAGACGCAGGATGCGCATCACAAGATCACCCAAACGGGGCGTGCCGGGCAAATCAGCGCCCCAGCTTGTCAGGTCTACACCTGTCAGGACAACTTCGTTGTAGCCCTTGCCCACCAGCCGCTTAATCTGATCCACCACAACCCCGGCGGGGACCGAGCGTGAATTGCCACGCCCATAAGGGATAATGCAGAAGGTGCAGCGATGATCACACCCGTTCTGGACCTGCACATAGGCCCGGGACCGCGTTCCAAACCCATCAATCAGATGGCTGGCGGTTTCGGTGACGGACATGATGTCATTGACCTGAACGCGTTCGGATTGCGCGACCAGCCCGGCCCATGTTTCAGGCTGCATTTTCTCGGAATTTCCGATAACGGCATCAACCTCGGCCATGGCAGAAAATGTTTCAGGCTCTGTTTGCGCAGCACAACCCGTGACGATCAGTTTTGCCTCGGGGTTTTCACGGCGGAGTTTGCGAATTTCCTGACGGGCCTTGCGAACAGCCTCGCCCGTCACCGCGCAGGTGTTGACGACAACAGCGCCTTCGACACCGGCACCATCCGCCAGAACCTTCATCGCTTCGGTCTCATAGGTATTCAGGCGACAGCCAAGGGTCGCGAAAATGGGTGGTTTTGCCGGCATCACAGATCCGCCAGAAAATCCGGCGCGAAAGTCGCGCTAAATACATGCTTTGTAGGGCCGGTCATCCAGACGCCGTCATCGCGCCAATCCAGCGTCAGCCAGCCCCCGTCAACCTCGATCCGGACCTGCCGGTCACAAAGGCCGCGCTGGTGGGCTGCAACCGCAACTGCGCAGGCGCCTGACCCGCAAGCCAGGGTGATTCCCGCGCCACGCTCCCAGACACGCATCCGAATCTCATCGCGTGCGCGGACTTCTACAAACTCAACGTTGGTTGATTGCGGAAACAGCGGATCAACCTCAAACCGCGCGCCCTGCCCGGCAACGTCAACCGCTTCGGCGTCATCAACAAAAAACACGCAGTGCGGATTGCCCATGCCAACGCCAGCAGGATCGCCTTCAAGCGGCAAATGCAACAGATCAACATCCCGCGCCAGGGGCACATCCTGCCACGCCAGCTGAGGCGCACCCATATTGACCGTCACCAGGCCATCCTGGGCCTCGCTGGCATGCAAAATCCCCCGCTCCGTTCTGATGGTCAGCGAACTCTGGCCGGTTTCATCCATGATATACCGGGCCACGCAGCGGGTTGCGTTGCCACAAGCGCCCGCCCGGGTGCCATCGGAGTTCCAGAAATCCAGATCGATGTCGGCCACATCGGAGGAACGAATCTCGGCCAGCTGGTCAAACCCGACGCCCCGGTGCCTGTCGCCCACTGCGCGCGCCAGTGCTTTGGTGACAACAGCATCCCTGCCCCGTGAATCAATGATCACGAAGTCATTGCCGGCCCCATGCCATTTCATGAAGGCCAGCCCATTATGCCCGTTTTCCCGGTTCATGCGGCGCGATATAGCCCCTTGCGGAAAGTTTTGCCAGTGAAGCCGGTACTTTCCGCCGTTTTTTGGCTTGACCCGCGCCGGACGCGCATATAGGCAGCCCCTCGCAAGTGGGCCGTTAGCTCAGTTGGTAGAGCAACTGACTTTTAATCAGTGGGTCGAAGGTTCGAATCCTTCACGGCTCACCACTTCAACCGGATAACACTGAAGGCTTTTTCAGCCTCAGACGTGCGCGCCGACGCCTGGTACATTCGTGTGTGCCGCAGTGGTATATCGTGCCGTCACGCCGCGCGTAATTTCATCCGCCTTTGATGCGCTGAAGCAGGAAAACCTCATTTTCAGGGGTGATCGGTGCCGTCAGGTCGCTGGCGATGATCTTTCCGTCGATCGCCACAGAAACCCCGGCCTCTATAATGTCTTCAAGTCCAGGGTAGGCCTGGACGAGGTGGCTTAGCACCTCGCCCACGTTTTTTCCGTCAACTTCAACCTTGTCCTGACCGTCAGTAAACGCCCGCAGGCCGGACCAGAGATTGACTTCAACCATCGCTCTGCTTCTCCAGGGCCTCAAGAATACGCGGAGGGGACATTGGAAGTTCGCGCAGGCGAACCCCGGCAGCGGCCGATACCGCGTTGGCGATTGCCGCAAGCGGCGGGCAGATCGATGTTTCACCAACACCGCGCACACCATAGGGGTGGCCCGGGTTTGGAACCTCAACAATCACAGTGTCGATCATCGGAAGGTCCGAAGCAACGGGGATGCGATAATCCAGGAACACGGTGTTTTGCAGGCGGCCATCTTCGCCATAGATGTATTCCTCGTTCAAGGCCCAGCCGATGCCTTGTGCGGCACCACCCTGATACTGACCTTCAACATAGGTTGGGTGGATGGCCTTACCGGCGTCCTGCACGACCGTATAGCGCACAACGCTGGTTTTGCCGGTTTCCTTGTCCACTTCCGCGTCAACAATGTGGGTCGCGAAACTTACGCCTGCGCCTTCAGGTGTGGCCTCAAAATGCCCGACAATCGGCCCGCCGGTGCGCCCCATGCTGCGGGTGATCTTTTCGATCGGCAAAGGATCGAAATCACCTGCATTCGGGCCTGAGGGTTTCGCACAGCCATCTTCCCAGACAACCGCATCTTCATCGATGCCCCATTTGGCAGCAGCGCGCGCGCAAAGCTTTTTCTTAGCGTCACGGGCGGCCTTAATCGTGGCCAGGCCAGATGCATAGGTTACGCGGCTGCCGTGGCTGATTTCATTGTATCCCAATGTTGCCGTGTCAGCGATCGTACAGCGGACATTTTCATAAGGAATGCCCAGTTCTTCCGCAGCCATCATACCCATAGAGGCACGCGAGCCGCCGATATCCGGCGTGCCCACGGCAAGTTGCACAGTGCCGTCTTCAGACAAGGCCAGCGAGACCGAGGTTTCGCCGCCGTGGTTGAACCAGAAGCCGCAAGAAATGCCGCGCCCCTGGCCTTCGCCCAATGGTGCGGTGTAATGCGGGTGCGCCTTCGCGGCTTGCAGGGTTTCCACCAGGCCGATCTGTTCGAAGCGTGGGCCATAGCTGGCTTTGGTGCCTTCTTTCGAAGCATTCATCAGCCGCGTTTCGATCGGGTCAAGGTTCAGCTTGTTACAAAGTTCGTCAACGACACTTTCAACAGCATATGCCGCCATGGGTGAACCCGGCGCGCGGTAGGCGGCCTGCTTGGGCCGGTTCGCCAAGATGTCAAAGCCAACCTGGCGCACGTTTTCAAGGTCATAACAGGCAAAGGCACACATTGCGCTGAATTCCATCGGCGCACCGGGAAACGCACCACCCTGCAGGCGGAACGTGCCCTCGGCCGCCGTGATGCGGCCATCCTTTTTCATCCCGATCTTTATGTCCATCGACGCGGAAGAGGTTGGACCGGTTGCGCGCAGAACCTCTGAGCGGCTCATGACCAGTTTCACCGGCCGGTTTGCCTTTTTCGAAAGCGCCAGCGCAACGGGTTCGATGAACACAGCCGTTTTGCCGCCAAAACCACCCCCGATTTCCGAGGCAGTCACCCGCAGCTGGCTGGTTTCCGTACCGACAAGCGCGGCACAAACCTTTTGCACGTTCCAGTGGCCCTGGGTGCAGCACCAAACCTCGCCCTTACCGTCTGATCCAAGCTGAGCAAGGCAGGCGTGGGGCTCGATATAGCCCTGGTGGGTGGCTTCGGTGCGGAAATGATCTTCAACCACCAGGTCAGCTTCGGCAAAACCCTTTTCGACGTCGCCATGCCCGCTTTCGTGATAGCGCACCACGTTCGGGTGCATGCCCTCGGGCACCGATTTTTCCGCAATCCCTGCGCGGATCACGGGCGCGTCAGGCTCCATCGCCTTGTCCACGTCAGTGACGTGTTCCAGCAACTCATACTCGACCTCGACCAGCTTAACCGCGTCGCGCGCGATCAATGCCGAGGTTGCGGCCACAGCGGCCACCGCGTGCCCGTCATAAAGCGCCGTGTCATTGGCCATGACGTTTTCCAGGATGTTCCAGTTTTCACCCTTCAGGCCGGTTGCGAAATCCGCACGCGTCACAACGGCTTTTACGCCGTCCAGCGCTTCGGCTTTCGAGGTGTCGATCTTAAGGATTTTCGCATGCGCATGGGGGGAACGAACGATCGCCGCATGCAGCATTCCGGGGGCGTAGGCGTCGGCGCCAAACTTGGCACGCCCGGTGACCTTGTCGATCCCGTCCGGCCGGTCTGGCGTTGTGCCAACAACCTTAAATCCTTGCTTTTCCGAACCCAGTTCGGACCCACCTTTTTGGGGTTTATATTCATCTAAAGCCATTACGCGTCCCCCCGCATGTCCGCTGCCGTATCCAGAACGGCGCGGATGATCTTATCATACCCGGTGCAGCGGCAAAGATTGCCAGCCAGCCAGTAGCGCACTTCTTCTTCGCTTGGGTCCGGGTTCTTTTCCAGCAGCGCCTTTGTTGCCACCAGAATACCAGGTGTGCAGACGCCACATTGCAGCGCTGCGTATTCGATGAACTTTTTCTGCAAAGGGTGCAGTTCTTCGCCTTCGGACATCCCTTCGACAGTGCCGACAGATTTGCCTTCAGCCTCGGCCCCCAGCACCAGGCAGGAACAAACCAGTCGCCCGTCCAGCGTGACAGAACACGCCCCGCAATCGCCGGTGCCGCAGCCTTCTTTAACGCCTGTCAGGTTAAGTTTGTCGCGCAGAGCATCCAGCAGCGTTTCGCGCGGGTCGCACAGAAACTCCACCTCGTCTCCGTTTACTGTTGTTGTGACGTGGATTTTGCTCATTTCGAGGCCCTCGCGCGGTCATATGCAATTTTGGCTGTGCGCTTGGAAAGTACACCTGCCACATGGGTACGAAATTTGATCGTACCGCGTTTATCGTCAATCGGGTTGCAGGCATCCGACGCGGCCTTGGCCAAAGCGTCCAGCGCAGCGTCATCCAGAGTTGTCCCGATGATCGCAGCAGCTGCCGCAGGCACCAACACCGCCGTCGGGGCAACGGCACCCAGTGTTACGCGCGCTTCGGTAATCGTGTCACCGTCGACGCGCAGGTTGATGCCACAACCAACAACCGCAATATCCATTTCAGTGCGCGGGATGAAACGCAGGTAAGCGTCGCCCCCATGCGTGCCGCGTGCGGGAATGTGAATAGCGCTGACCAGTTCCCCAGCGGCAAGGCTGGTGCGCCCCGGGCCGGTGGGAATATCTTCGGCTGCAACGCGGCGTGTTCCATCAGGCCCGGAAACCGAAACAGAAACACCCGCGGCAATCATTGCCGGAACGCTATCCGCTGCGGGGGAGCCATTGCAGAGGTTCCCTGTAAGGGTCGCACGCCCCTGCACCTGAGTTGACCCGATCAGGTCCATCGCTTCAACAAGGCCCGGCCATTCGCGCGAAAGGTCAGGATGTTCTGTCATTTCGGCACCGGCGACGGCAACGCCAATTGTCCAGCCCCCGTCCGGTGCGCGTGTAATGTCTTTCACACCGCTGATGTGTTTGATGTCAATCAGATCATCCGGGGTCACGATATCGGCGCGCAGCTGCACAAGAACGTCGGTGCCACCGGCAAGAAAGCGGGTGACTCCTTTCGCATTGCCGGCGATGGCAATGGCCTCGTCAAAATTTGCAGGGGTGTGGTATTGCATGAATCCTCCTCGGCGGGAACGCGCGCCGTCGTTTTCTGAGTCCTACCAGACATTATTGATGGAAAAGAAATTGTCTAACGATTTACGCGCCCAAATTGTCGATTTCAGAATTGAATTCGAACTTTAGGCGCGCCGCAGCCTTTAATCGGACCCAAACAGATCCCGCGTGAATACTTTATCCGCAACGTCTGCTAGATCTTCGGCTGCGCGATTGGCCACGATAACATCCGCTTCGGCCTTGAACGCATCCAGATCATTGACCACCCGTGAGCGAAAGAAGGATGTCTCTTCCAACGCCGGTTCAAAAACGATCACTTCAATTCCCTTTGCCTTGATCCGCTTCATGATGCCCTGGATAGAACTTTGGCGGAAGTTGTCCGACCCCGATTTCATGACCAGGCGGTAGATTCCAACAACACGCGGCGCCTGCGCGACCACTTGTTGCGCTATAAAATCCTTGCGCGTGGTATTGGCATCAACAATCGCGCGGATCAGGTTTTGCGGAACTTCGGAATAGTTCGCTAGCAGCTGTTTGCTGTCTTTCGGAAGGCAGTAACCGCCATATCCAAATGATGGGTTGTTGTAGTGTTTGCCAATCCTTGGGTCCAACCCGACGCCTTCGATGATCTGGCGGGCATCCATGTCATGGGCCATTGCATAGCTGTCCAGCTCGTTAAAAAACGCAACGCGCATCGCAAGAAACGTGTTCGCAAACAGTTTGATTGCCTCGGCCTCGGAGGCATCGGTAAGCAGGGTTTCGATATCCTGCTTGATCGCGCAATCCGCCAGAAGGCTGGCGAAAACGGCGGCGCGCTCAGATTGTTCGCCCACGACGATGCGCGACGGGTAGAGGTTGTCATGCAAAGCACGCCCTTCGCGCAAGAACTCGGGGCTGAAAATCACCTGATCGGTCCCGATGGTTTGTGAAAGGCGCGCCGTGTAGCCCACGGGAACGGTAGATTTGATCACGATTGTCGCGTGTTTGTTCACCGAAATCGCCTTGGCTATCACCGCCTCTACTGACGTTGTGTCAAAGTAGTTGTTTGTCGGATCATAGTTGGTGGGCGTCGCCACAATAATGAAATCCGCATCTGCAAATGCTGAATCGGCGTTGGTTGTTGCAGACAGATCCAGGGACCTGTTCGCCAGATAGTCCTGCAACTCATCATCGATGACAGGGCTTATTCGCGCGTTGACCTGTTCAACTTTTTCGGCCGAAATATCGACTGCGTTTACGCTGTTTTTCTGCGCCAGAAGGACCGCGTTTGAAAGCCCCACATATCCGATTCCCGCTACGGCTATTTTCATAAAAAACTCATGTCCTGCTTCTGAAACCCCTTGTCCATTCCTGTCATGGCCTTCGTGGCTTCGCAAGGTTTTGGGTTGGGCTGGCGGCGCGGCTGCGTGGAAAACAAGCGTGTTACACGCCAAGGTATTTGTCAGTGACCTCATGGTTTAGGGTAGATATTGGGCCGGTCCAAACGGTCGCGCCCCGTTCCAGGATAACCGCCTTATCTGCAAAACCTGAAAGTTCTTTCAAGGATTTATCGACCACCAGGATGGCCATGCCTGTTTCCTTTTTCAACGTTTCCAGCACCGTCCAGATTTCTTTTCGCACCAGCGGGGCCAGGCCTTCGGTTGCCTCGTCCAGTACCAAAAGGCGGGGGTTTGTCATCAATGCACGCCCGATCACCAGCATCTGTTGTTCACCGCCCGACAATGATGATGCCGTCTGCTGGCGCCTTTCGATCAACCGGGGAAACAGCCCGCCAACCCGATCGACCGTCCAGTGCCCGGGGCGGGCGGCGGCGATCAGATTTTCCTCGACCGTCAGATCTGCAAAGCACCGGCGCCCTTCGGGCACCAGCCCAAGGCCCAGACGCGCAACGCGGTGCGATGGCAGCGCGCGTAAATTGTGGCCGTCAAAAAGAAGCTCGCCACCGGCGGCGGGCAACATGCGAAAGATCGTCTTTACGGTTGTGGATTTCCCCATGCCGTTGCGCCCCATAAGGGCAAGAACTTCGCCAGCCTCAAGGGTCAGGTTCACTTTGAACAGCGCCTGACTGGCCCCATAAAAGGCGGATACATCTGTAAGGCTAAGAAGGCTCATGCCTCTTCCCCAAGATAGGCAGTGCGAACATCCGGGTTGGCGCGGATTTCGTCCACTGTGCCGGTTGCGATAAGTTCGCCGTACACCAGCACGCTGATCCGGTCGGCCAGCGCAAAAACGGCATCCATATCATGTTCAACCAGCAAAATAGGTGCCTCGCCGCGCAGCCCATCCAGAAACTTTGTCATTTGCAGGGTGCCGCTTGCGCCCAGCCCCGCCATCGGCTCGTCCATCAAAAACGCCTTTGGCGACAGCGTAAGGGCAACGGCAACCTCCAGCTGGCGGCGCTGCCCGTGCGAAAGTTCAGACGCCAGCATTGCCGCCTGATCATGCAGCCCGACACGCGCCAATGCGTCTTCGGCCACCCGGCGCAGATCTTTATTGCCCAGCGCGGGCCTGAAAAACTGAAAAAGAGAGCCTTGCGCCCCGACCGCACCCAGAAGAACATTCTGAAGAACCGTATCTTCCATCGCCAGCGCGGATATCTGAAAGGTGCGGGCAAGCCCAAGGCGCGCGCGCTCTACCGTTGAAAGCGCGCTTACGTCCTGACCAAGGAAGTAAATGCTGCCCGCATCCGGGCGAAGCCCCCCGGCGATCTGTTGAATCAGGGTCGATTTCCCCGCACCGTTCGGGCCGATCAGTGCATGGATTTCGCCCACCCGCAGATCAAGCGAGATGTCGTTGCTGGCGGTCAGCGCCCCAAAGCTTTTCGTCAGCCCGTGCACAGACAATATGGGGTCAGTCATGGTGCACCTCCCGCCCTGCCAATGTGCCAATGACACCGCCGCGCGCAAAAATGACAACGCCAAGAAGCACGCCACCCAGATATATATGCCAAAACTGGCTTATCCCGCCCAAAGTGTGTTCCAGAATGACATAGAGGGCCGCACCCGCCACAGGCCCAAACAAGCGCCCCACACCCCCCAGGATTACAAACACCATAATCTCACCCGAGGTCTGCCAGCTGAACATCGAAGGGCTGACAAACCTGTTCAGGTCCGCAAACAGCGCCCCGGCCAGGCCGGTTATCATCCCCGAGATCACAAAGGCCGTCAGGCGGGTGTGGAACGGGCGGATGCCCACCGCCTCGACCCGCTGGGCGGTTTGACGGGCCGCATTCAGGGCCAGGCCGAAAGGTGATCTCATCAGGCGCGCGCATAAGAAAAGCGCTGCGGCCAGCAATGACAGGCAGATGCCGAAAAACTGAATCGGGTCCAGCGTGTTCAGGCCCGGAAACCCGTTGCGAACGTAAATCGACAACCCATCCTCGCCGCCGTAAGCGGGCCAGCTGATGGTGAAGTAGTACAGCATCTGCCCAAAGGCGAGCGTGATCATGATGAAATACGCCCCGGACGTGCGCAGCGATAATGCCCCGATCCCTAATGCCGCCACACCAGACGCCAGGGTCGCAACGACCCAGATGATGGGCATGGATTTCGTGCCTTCCAGAAGAAAGGGCCAATCTGTCAGCGGCGTAAAACTTTGCGCATGGCTGGCAAGAATGCCCATCGCATAGCCGCCGATGCCAAAAAAGGCCGCATGCCCCAGGCTAACCAGCCCCCCCATGCCCAAAACGATGTTCAACCCGACACCGGCCAGCGCCAGAATTGCCGCCCGGGTGGCCAGCGTGATCATAAATGGTTCATCCGCGGCCCACGCCCATGCCGGAACCACCAGAAAGCCCAGGAAAAGGGCGGTATTCAGTGCCTGTTCTCGGTTCATGTTGTGGCCCCGAACAGGCCAGAGGGTTTCACGATAAGGACCCCGGCCATCAGGATGTAAATTAACATCGAGGCCAGTGCAGACCCAACCGACGTGGCCGAAGCCGGATCCAGAAACAGCCCAAAGAACCGGGGCAGGAACAACCCGCCAAGCGTATCGGTCAGCCCAACCAGGATAGACCCGATCAGCGCACCTTTGATCGATCCGATGCCACCGATGACGATAACCACGAAGGCAAGGATAAGCACAGGCTCGCCCATACCAACCTGAACAGATTGGATGGCGCCCACCAATGCCCCGGCCAACCCGGCCAGTGCGGCGCCAAGGGCAAAGACGATGGTGTACAGGCGTGAAATATCGACACCCAGTGCCGCAATCATTTCCCTGTCACTTTCGCCTGCGCGAATTTGAATGCCCAGGCGCGTGCGCGAAATCAGCAAGAACAGACCGGCGGCAACGCTTAGCCCTGCCGCGATTATGGTCAGGCGATACAGGGGGTACTGAATGCCGCCCGGCAAAGTAACCGGGCCGGACAGGTATTCAGGAATATTCAGATAAAGGGGGAAAGATCCAAATGCCCAGCGGGTGCCCTCTGAAAAAATCAAAATCAAAGCGAAGGTTGCCAGAACCTGATCCAGATGATCACGGTCGTACAGCCGCCGGATCACGACGATCTCTATCAGCGCACCGGCCGCCGCGGCAGCCGCCAGACTGGCCGCCAGGGCCAGCAGGAAAGACCCGGTTGCCCCTGCAACGGCAGCGGCGGCGAATGCCCCGATCATGTAAACGGATCCATGGGCAAGGTTGATCAACCCCATCACCCCAAACACCAGCGTCAGGCCCGCCGCCATCAAGAACAGCATGACGCCGGACTGAAGCCCGTTGAGCACTTGCTCAATAAAAAGAAGTGTCGTCATTTCAGGGGTATCCGAAGAATGCCGGGCCGCCAACGGCAGCCCGGCCTGTCAGGTTACATCTTGCAGTCAGCCGCGTAGGCGTCTGCGTGGTTTGTCAAACCTGTGCCAATGATCTTGTTGGTGTAAACGTCACCTTCTTTGATCACTTCACGCACATAGATATCCTGCACAGGGTGGTGGTTTACCCCGAAAGAGAAATTCCCACGCACGCTGTCAAAATTGGCGGCTTCCAGCGCGGCCCGGAAAGCGCCCTGATCATCTACATCAGCTGTGTTCATTGCGCTGATCAGCAGGTTTGCTGTGTCAAAGCCCTGGCTGGCATACAGCGACGGAAGGCGCCCATATTCAGCCTGGAAGCTTGCAACAAAGGCCGCGTTGGCGGCGTTGTCGATGTCTTTGTTCCACTGGCTGGTGTTTTTCACGCCCAGTGCCGCATCGCCCACTGCCTGAAGGATACCCTGATCAAAGCTGAAGGCAGGCCCCACCAATGGCAGGTCAACGCCGCTGTCAGCATATTGCTTGAGGAAGGAAATCCCCATGCCGCCGGGCAGGAAGAAGAACACACTGTCAGCGCCCGAGGCCCTGATTTGCGCGATCTCGGCAGCATAATCCGTCTGACCAAGCTTGGTGTAGATTTCACCTGCCAGATCACCTTTGAAGAAGCGTTTGAAACCCGTTAGCGCGTCCTTACCGGCCGGATAGTTTGGCGCAAGGATAAATGCGTTGGCAAACCCCGCATCGCTGGCATATGCGCCCGCAGCTTCGTGCAGGTTATCGTTTTGCCAGGCGACGTTGAAATAGTTCTGGTGGCAGCCTTTTCCGGCCAATGCCGATGGGCCTGCGTTGGGTGACAGGTAAAACTTGCCCTGCGCCGTCGCACTGGGAACAACCGCCATAGCCAGGTTTGACCAGATGATGCCTGTCAGAACATCAACCTTTTCAGATTGGATCATCTTATCTGCCAATTGAACTGCGACATCCGGCTTGCGCTGGTCATCTTCGATAACCACGTCGATATCGCTGCGGCCTGATTGCGAGATTGCCAGCATAAAACCATCGCGAACGTCGATACCCAGCCCGGCACCACCGCCTGAAAGGGTGGTGATCATACCCACCTTCAGGCCTTCGCCGTGCGCCACTGTCGACACCGCCGCAACGGATGCGGCAAGGATCAGGGATTTGAAATTCATTTTGTTCCTCCTGTTAGATATTATTCCAGGGCGCTTTTGGCCCTGATTATCGTGGATGTTATCCGTTCCCTGTCCGGTTGGGTACCGGGCAGGTCACAGGTGTGTCATGTTGTCTTTCATGACAGGAAAGGCGTGCCTTTCATCGTGTCGGGAATGGCCACGCCAAGGCGCGACAGGATTGTTGGGGCCAGCTGAAGTTGGTCCAGCAACACATCTGCCTCTGGCCCCTTGCCCGGCCCAAAATAGTAAAGGGCAAAATCCTGCTGCAAGTCTTCGCGCCCGCCGTGGTGGCCCCGATCGGTCTGCCCGTGGTCAGCGGTGACAATCACCTCGTAACCGGCATCCACCCACTTTGGGATAAAGGGCGCCAGCATTTCTTCCATCATGGCGCAGGCGCGCTCCATCTCGACGCAGTCGTGGCCATATCGGTGGCCCATGCTATCCAGTGTACAGGTATGCAGGATGCCGTAGTTCAGGCCAAATTTCTGGCTGAGCATCGACAGCGTGGCAAATAGGTCCACATCCGAAGGGGTCATCTGATTGTTGTGGCCATACCCCGTCATCGTGTGGAAACGGCCGTGGTTGATACTCTCACTCTCAGGCTCGTCATACTCGATATCACGCACATAATCGAAAGGGTGGCGGTTGAAGAATTCTGACCAGAAACTGTGCGTCACCGCGCCGGTCACGCCACCAGCTTTGCGCACCTCACTGAAAATATCCGGCTGGCTTAGGCGAAAAACATTACCGTTGCCGGTACAGCCGTGAACCTGGGGGGATACCCCGGTATGGATGGACGCATAGCAGGACGCCGAGATGGATGGCAGAACCGCGCGCATTTTCCAGCGCTGTGCCTGCCCGCCGTCGACCCAGCCCTCCAGATTGCCGAACAGACGCCGCCAGTTGCGCCAGGGAACCCCATCCAGAATGATAAGAAGTAGTTTACGGTCCATTCCGCTGTGTGCCTCACATGTTGTCACGCGCGATCTGTTCATCCAGGTCGCGTTCATAAATCAGGGTTTCGCCCTCCCAGGCTTCCAGGCGGGCCTTCAGGAAAAAATGCGTCTTATCCGACCACATCTCTGAAAAAGTTTCCGTCCGAACGGACCAGTCTTTGCGCGAAAGGGTCTGGGTCCAGTGGGTCGTGCCCCGTGCTGAAAGGGGGTCGTCCGGGTGAATAGACCAAACCTCGCGTGCGATGGAACCGTTGATCAGACCATGATCCAGATCTTCCACTTCGCCGAAATCATCCTTGATCCGCAGGGTCACTGTGCCTGTCGCGTGATCAGTTTCACTTACACGGTCATGCGATGGGTCGCGCAGGGTGCGCACCTGCCAGGGCTCTGCCGCAGCGGGGGGAGGGAAGATGTATTCGCCTTTATCGGCCGTTGGGCGCACTGGCAGGTCTATGTGCCCGCCTGACAGGTTCAGGCTAACCGCCTCGGGCGAGGGCCAGATCAGCGGCCAGTATGCCGAAGAAACAGTTACCCGAAGTGTATGGCCCTTGGGCAGGCGGTAAGCGATCTGATCAAGCATCAGTTCGACATCGTATTCCTGCCCGGGCTTCAGTGGTGAAGGGTCGGCGTGACCATCGCGATGCGCCAGGTTCAGAACACCATAGGTAATGCGCGTTGACGCACCATCAGGATGCACATGGTTCAGGCGAACGGCGATCTTCGCCTGTGGCTTGTCACACGACAGGCGCAACCGCACAATTGGCGCACCGACGATATCCATATCGTCCTTGGCCACGGCCCCGTCGAACGTAACGCTAAGCCCGTCATCACCACGCTGATCACCCGGCAGTTCCGGGCCCAGCCAGATCGCGCAGTATTCGCCACCCGCGCCGCCCGTATCCTGGCGCGATGACACGACCCGTGAAAGCGAAAGCCCTTCAGAGCGTAAAGTGCCACCCGCGCCCAGATACAGGCGCTTGGCCTCTATTTCAGATAAATCCGCGCGATTGTCGGCGATCCAGCGGCCGTCACGCTGCGTGTACCAGGACGCGGGGCGCACCCCGTCCATCAGATAACGGCGCAGGTCCGGGTCGTCCTCTACCCCGGTGTCGATGCCTTTAAGCCACCTGTCCCACCATCGAAGCGCTTCTTGCAGGAAACCGATGCGCGGCTCTGGCACCGCGAAGTGCGGATATTTGTGAACCCAGGGCCCGATAATCCCTTTGACCGGCGCAGAAAGATTTGTGGCCAGGTTTGGGACGGCATTTTTATACGCATCCCCCCAGCCGCCCACGGCCAGCGTCGCCGCCTTGATGGCAGAAAAATCTTCGCAAACTGATCCGTGCTGCCAATATGCATCGCGCCGCTGATGGTTTAGCCACAGACCCGCCAAAAAGGGTTCTTCTTTCAGGCGTTCCAGCCACATGTCACGCCAGTTTTCGCCCACAAGATCCGGGTCAGGCGGGCGCGAGGAATAGGACCACATGGTCGCCCCCCAGCCCAGATTTTCATTCAAAAGGCAGCCGCCTTTATAGTGAATATCATCCGCATACCGATCCACGGTAGAGCATAGGGTGATTATGGCTTTTAACGGCTCTGGTGCCAAAGCAGCCACCTGCAGCGCGTTAAAGCCCCCCCAGCTGATGCCCATCATCCCAACCGTACCCGTGCACCATTCCTGCGCAGCAAGCCAGTTCACGACCTCTACCCCATCAGCAAGTTCCTGAGGCGTGTATTCATCTGTCATCACCCCTTCGCTGTCACCGTTTCCACGAATATCCACACGAATACAGGCGTATCCCCGCGCGGCGAAATAGGGGTGGGTCAGCGCGTCACGCGCGGTGGTGCCGTCGCGTTTGCGATAGGGCAGAAATTCCAGGATTGCAGGCACCGGGTTTTGCGCGGCATCGTCTGGCATCCACACCCGGGCGGACAGGCGCGTTCCGTCCGACAGGGTGATGCCTAAATCCGGCTGCTCAGAAATCTCGCGAAGGGTATTGGCTGTTATACTCATCGTGAAAGTAGCGCGTGGTAAAGGCGCCGCGTCAAGTGCGCGGCGCCTTTATTTATCAGAAGTTCAGCGAGATATCGCGATGGCTGGCAGTACAGCCGGCCATGTAAAGCGCCTGTTCCCGGGTGAAGCGTTTTTGCACCCGAATTCCCAGCGATCCACGGATACCATCAAGGTATGCATTCAGGCTTGCAGGCAAGGCCACAACGGCCTCTGTGCGCCAGGCCAATCCGGCCTCATAGGCGGCCACGGCCTTTTCATACGCTTCCAGCGCTTTCGCACGATCGGGAGAGTTCCCTTTCAGTGCTTTGCGCGCCTTGGACAGGGCCGATTTCACATCGCGTGCGCCGTCAACCTTGCCAAACAGCTTGGCAAGATCATTGACCAAAACCTGCGCTTCGTCTTCGGGCAGGTTTTCGATGGTCGCACGCATATCACGCAACGGACCTTCAAGCGCGATGAAGGCATCTGTTGCATCCAGCACCGCCAAAAGCTCTTCCGGAGCTTCATAAGCCGTGTCAGCCTGCCTGCGATACAAGTTGCGCGCATTGTTTTCGGCTTTCACCAAATGCGAGAACGTGCCGTAGGTGTCTTCCCAATCCGCCGGGATCTGAGCGCGCAGCGCGTCAATCTCGCCCTGCATGACGGCCAGGTCTTCTTCACCCTGCGCACGTTTACCGGCAAGCGACTCATCGTGCATCCGGCTGACACGCGTTGAAAGGTCATCCATCTCCGCTTCGATCCGGCGAATGCGCTTCTCAATCTGGCGCACGTTGCGCAAAACTGGGCGGTATGCATCAGACGCGCCTTCTACGGCAGCGTGCGCTTCGTAAGCTTTGGCCAGGTTGGCCAATGCTTTTTCGGCGCTTTCGTAACCTTCGGTGAACTTGCCTGCCAGATCCTTTGGCAGCACCGAAAGATCAACCGTTTTCGCGGCCTGAATGGCGGCAAGGGTTGTGCCGTTCTCGGCCAGGTTTTCGGTTACGTATTCTTCAAGGCACAGCTGAAGCTTGGGGTTACGTGGCGGTGGCGACGTCTCGGAAAGAAAACTTACCCGGTTGGGAAGGTAGTTCACCAGTTCCGGGTTGGCACCCACGATTCCCAGCGCGCCCAGCTGCAACAAGATGAACGCGATAACGCCCTTGTACATCTGGATCGTCTTCACCACGGCCGGCGCAACGCCGCGCAGATAGAACAGCGCAAAACCAAACGGCGGGGTCAGGAAAGACGTTTGAATGTTCAGGCCGATCATCACACCCAGCCAAACGGCAGTGATGTTTGCTGACGGATCTGCCAGCAGAATTGGCGCAACAATTGGCACGACGACCACGGCGATTTCGATGAAGTCCAAAAAGAACCCCAGGAAGAAGATCACGGCCATAACGATGACAAACTGCGACCAGAAACCGCCCGGCAGTGAGTTCAGGAATTCACGCACCAATTCTTCACCACCAAATGCGCGGAACGATGCGGTCAGCATCGCGGCGCCGAATAGGATGATGAACACCAATGACGTCGATTTGGCGGTTTCAAGCATCACGCTTTTAAGCGTGCTGTCCAGTTTGAAGACCCGCCAGCCGCTCCACAATAGTGAGGCAAGCAACATCAGGGACGCCACAATACCAATGCGAATGCCCATCAGGTCCTGCGCGTTATCAATGGCCTTCACGTTCATTTCGTAGTTCTTCAGCGCAAAGCCTATCAGGGCCAGGGACAAAAGCGCCAGAAACGCGGGATAGTAGGTGTTTTTGCTTGCCTTAGGCAAACGATAGCCCGCCATGATCATCGCACCCGCGGCGCCAATGGCACCCGCCTGGTTCACCGTCGCGACACCCGAAATAATCGAACCCAAAACAAGGAAGATCAGCGCAAGTGGCGGAATCAGCGTCAGCATCGAGCGGCGCCAGAACTGCAGGTCGAACCGGCCTTCGTAGGGTACGGAAGGTGCGGATTTGGGCTTTATGATCGCAAAGATCAAAATGTACAGCATGTACAGCCCAACAAGAACAAGGCCCGGAACAAGTGCGCCCAGGAACATTTCGCCCGCGCTGGTCGATGCAACATCAAAGACCGATGGCATGGACAGTTCGCCTGTTGCCTCTTTGTGCAGCGCCTTACGAAGGCTGGATGCCTGATCGGTCGCCGAAGCCAGCTGGTCGGCAAGAATAATCAGAACGATCGAGGGCGGGATGATTTGGCCAAGCGTTCCCGACGCGGCAATCGTACCTGTCGCCAGCGATTGGGAATATTTGTTACGCAGCATGGCAGGCAGGGAAATCAGGCCCATTGCAACAACCGTTGCGCCAACAATGCCCGTTGTCGCCGCCAGAAGCGCGCCCACGAAAACCACGGAAATACCCAGGCCACCGGGGACCGGGCCGAAAAGCTGCGCCATCGTTACCAAAAGGTCTTCGGCAATTTTGGAGCGTTGCAGCATAATCCCCATGAAGATGAATAGCGGAATGGCGATCAGCGTATCGCGCTCAACCTCCCAATAGACACCTCGTTGGTTGGTGACACCGGCTGATAGCCACTGCTGTGGCCCGCCCGAATGGAAAAAGGCATCAGGGCTGCCTGCGAAAAAGTACCCTGTCGCGGCCGCAAGGCCGATGGTGATGATCGCTGCCCCCGGAAGTGCAAAAGCAACCGGATAACCTGACCCAAGGGCCGCAGCCATGATCAGAATAAGCAGGGCGAGAAAATAAAGCTCCATAATCCGTCCTTAGTGCGCAGCTGGGGTAATTTCGCGGTGGCCGGGTTCATCCCGTTTGTCTGCCACAGCTTCGAAGAAATAGCTGACAAACTGTATCAGCATGGTGATGGCGAACAGCCCCAGAAAGGCTGCCATCTGGTATTTGATGAACATCCCGACGCCGCCGGTCTGGGTGATCTCAAAGTTCGCGACAGGGCTGTTGATGATCGACTGTTTGCCGTTGAAGCCAACGCCCATAATGACCCAGCACATCGACATGCCCAGCATGACTGTCCCCACGGCGTTCACAAAACCGCGCGTGGTACGGCCAAAGCCAGCGTATAAAACATCGACGCGCACATGGCCGTCTTCAAACAGGGTGTAGGCCGACGCAAACAGGAACAACGCGGCGTACCAGTAGCGCACCAGATCGCCCATCATCGCCTGTTCGTACGAAAATACGAAGCGCGAGATCACGATCGAAAGTTCTGCCGCTACAATAAGAAGCGCAAGCCAGATGAAACCCAGGGTCCGCGTGAAACGCGCAATTACAAACCCGGCAACAACCAGCGGCATGTGGATATAGGGGCCAACCCAGCGTGCCTTGCCGAATATCCGGGCCGCTTCTTCATCCATGAAGTAAAGGAAAAGGCGTTCAACCCGCATGAACGCGATGGTCGCATCAACGACACCGATCAACAGGACAGACCAAAAAAGCGCCCGGATCAGGTAGATGTTGAAGCTGTGAATTTTATGCGCGTCCCAGCGAAGGGCGCGTTCAGGCGTCTTGATGACAAACGCCGCTGCTGCAGCAATAGACACAACGTAGATCGCAGCCTGCAACCAGGCCAACCCAGAGGCCGAGCCAGAAAACAAGTGGCGTACGCCGGGGTAGTCAAACCCCACGACAAGCACATTGTTAACCTGGAACGCAAAAAGCACCGCAAGCATCGACCAGCCAAAAATGCGGGCCTTCGGTGCCGGTGCTCCCGTACGTGATATATCGACGGTATCTGTGATGCTGGTCATTTGTCCCCCTAGACGTGCAGCGCGGTGTGGGTGGGTGATAACCACGCCAACCGGCAGGCAAAGAGCGGGGCCTAAGCCCCGCCCTGTTTTCTTAAGTCAGAACCCGATTAAGTCAGGCCAAGAACCCGGTTACGCTGGTTCACGAATGTGCCTTCGAACTTGGCCATCGTGCCACCAATGTCACGCAGCGAAGTCTGGAACGCATCGTCGATACGTGTTGCCAGTTCCGAATGGTCGCGTGTTTCTGCAAACACTTCTGCCGAAGCTTCACCAAACGCATCCCAAACGTCATCGTTGAACGCACGAACCTGGACGCCTTGCTCGTCGACCAGCTTCTTCATGTACGCACCGTTCAGCGCCATTGTTTCTTCGAACTGGGCAGCGTGCTCTTCATTGGCAGCAGCTGTGATAACGGCTTGCTCCCATTCAGACAGGCTTTCCCACCATGCTTTGTTCATGCCAAGGGCAAGACCGCCACCTGGCTCGTGCATGCCAGCGGTGTAGTAGTACTTTGCCGCTTCGTAGAACTTCATGAAGTAGTCGTTGTACGGACCAACCCACTCGGTCGCGTCGATCGCACCCGAAACAAGGTTTTCATAGATCTGGCCACCTGGCAGCGACACTGTCGATACGCCAAGCTTGGACATGACGTTACCGCCAAGGCCCGGAATACGCATTTTCAGACCTTTGAAGTCGTCAGGCGATTCGATCTCTTTGTTGAACCAGCCACCAGCCTGTGTGCCAGTTGCACCACATGGCAGAGCCTTCAGGCCGAATTCGCCGGAAATCTCATCCCAAAGGGCCTGACCGCCGGAGAACTTGATCCAGGCGTTCCATTCCACTGTGGTCATGCCGAAGGGCACGGATGTGAAATATGCAAAGCCCGGGTGCTTACCTACCCAGTAGTAGTCAGCAGCGATATACGCCTGCGAGTTGCCCGAGGCCACTTCGTCAAACGAATCAAATGCGCCAACACGTTCGCCAGCGGCAAAGTATTCTACGTTCAGTGCACCGTCAGACAGCTGTGCGATGCGCGCGGCAAGACGCTGCGCTGAAATGCCGAGACCCGGGAAGTCACGGGGCCATGTCGACACGATCGTCATTGTCTTCGAGCTTTGAGCGATTGCTGGCGTAGCCAGGGCTGCGCCACTCGCGCCAACAAGTGCGGCGCCTTTCAGGAATTTACGGCGTTCCATCAAATTCGTCTCCTCCGAGTTTGTTCGTTATTTTAGTCAGAAGGCGCGGACCATGAGTGGGCCGGCCACGCTGCCACGCCAATTACTACGAATAAACCAAGAGAATTCAAATGCATTTTCTAGAATGCGGCCATTTCACGCTCTGGAAGAGAGCGAATGGCGCAAACATTGATTAAAAATTCATCAAGGACTTGCGCCATACCACCTGTGGGGGAAAATTTGCGGGCTACTCCCGTGGGTTTTTGCCAAGAATGATCATGCCCAGCAAGTCATCCTCTGTAACCTCATCCACATTTACCGTGCCAACCAGCTTGCCGTTTTTCATCACGCTGGCGCGGTCGCACAATTGTTTCACCTGGTGAATGTCGTGGTCGATCAGGAAGATACCGATGCCCTGCTTTTTCAGCTCGTCAATAAGTTCCGAAACCATCCTGGTTTCTTCCACGCCCAACGCGGCAGTGGGTTCATCCATGATCAGGATTTTCGCGTCGAAATAAACGGCACGCGCAATGGCAACCGATTGCCTTTGCCCACCGGACAGGGCCGACACCGGCGCAGAAAACCGTTCGAAGTTCGGGTTTAGCCGGTTCATGATCTTCCGGGTTTCCGCCTCCATCGCCGCATCATCAACAAATCCCAGTGGCGTCGTCAGTTCGCGCCCCAGAAAAAGGTTTGATGCGGCATCCAGGTTATCTGCAAGGGCAAGGGTCTGGTAAATCGTTTCGATGTTATAATCGCGTGCGTCGCGCGGATTATTGATCGCGGCGGGCTGGCCGTTCACAAACACTTCGCCCCCGTCGCGGTGGTATGCGCCCGACAACATTTTCATCAGGCACGATTTCCCCGCGCCGTTGTGGCCCAGCACGCCGACAACTTCGCCGGGGTAAAGATCCACTGAAACATGATCGACCGCTTTGATCCCGCCAAAGGAAAGGTGCATGTCACGCATTTCTACAAGAGGGGTGGACATCATGCGTCTCCCATTCGTTTGCGGTAGATGATGTCGATCAGGACGGCTGCAACCAAAACAGTGCCGACAACGATGTTCTGAAGCGGAGCATCCACCCCGACCATCGCCATACCTGATTGCAGGGATTGCATGATTAACGCGCCCAGAATTGCGCCGTGAATGGTGCCTATGCCACCCGCGAGTGCGGTACCGCCAATAACGGCTGCCGCGATTACGCGCAGTTCATCCAAGGTGCCAATGTCGTTGGAATGGTTGGTCAGACGTGCCGACGCAACAACCGCAGACAACGCGCACAAAAAGCCCATCAGGGCAAAAACCTTAACCGTCAGAAAGCGCGTGTTGATCCCTGAAAGGGCCGCCGCATCCGGATTGCCGCCGGTTGCAAAGATGTAGCGCCCGAACCTGGTGCGCTTGGCAACCAGCGTCATCGCAATCGCAACAGCGATCAGCAAAAGCACCGAAATGGGCAAGCCGTATGACGCGGTATACCCTTCGGGCATAACTTCGCCGCGCGCCTCAAACATGCGCGCAAGCCTGCGAACCGGGATGTCGTAGGAATTCAGGATCCAGACAAACCCCAGAATAGAGGTGGAAATAACGCCGGCCATAGTGGCCTCGGCCCAAACAGGTTTCACCGGAAACCCGTGCGAAATCTTGTTACGGCGCGAAGACCATAGCGCCCAGACCGCGGCAACCACGGCAAGGACACCCAGTACCCATGACCATGTCGTACCAAGGGTGCCGTTGATGCCACCAAGTTTAATAAATGTGCTGTCCAGCGGGCCAATTGTTTGGCCGTTTGTCAGATACCAGGCCGCGTTTCGCCAAACCAAAAGGCCACCCAATGTGACGATAAAGGCCGGAATTGTCAGATAGCCGATCAACCACCCGTGAAAGGCGCCGATCAGTGCGCCAGCCGCCAACCCGACAAGGATTGTCAGCCAGGGCGTTGCCGGGTGTTCCAGGCCAAGCCCAATCCAGTTTGGAATAACCTCTGTTTGTGTCATCGCCATGATGGCTGAACATGTTGCCAGCAGCGCGCCAACTGAAAGGTCGATGTGGCGGGTGACAATTACAAACACCATTCCGGTGGCCATGATCGCAACCGAAACCGTCTGGATCGTCAGGTTAAAGATGTTTCGCGGGGTCAAAAAACGCCCGTCGGTCATCAGATGGAAAGCGATGCTCAAAAAAATGAACGCGCCGATCATCCCCAACAGCCGTGTGTCCAGCTCAAGTATCTGAAAAATGCTTCGGCGGGGTTTGGCGGGAATCGGCACAGAAGGTGTGTCGGTCATTCCGGTATCCTAAGTCAAAAGTTGCGCAGGTCGCCCCATGGTATCACAGGGCGACCGCATTTCAGAAGCTTAGTTACAAGGCGCAGGACCGCCCGAGACACCCTGACAAAGGGCCTCTTGGCTAATCCAACCTGCGTCAACCACAGCTGACAGATTTCCTGCAGTCACCGGAACCGGAGCAAGGAACACTGCGGTCATCTGGGTGCCAGCAGGTGATGTCCACGACTGGGCGCCGGAAACATCTGCCATGGCTGTACCGCCGGCAAGTGCAACAGCGATTTCACCCGCTGCGCGGCCAAGATCACGTGCGTCTTTCCAGACCGAAACAGTTTGGGTTCCTTTGGCAACACGGTTCAGCGCGGCGTGATCACCGTCCTGACCGGAAACCGGGATACCGTCCATGCCCTGTGCCGTCAGCGCAGCAACAACACCACCGGCGGTGCCGTCGTTGGATGCAACAACCGCGTCAACGCCGTTGTCAGCCGCTGTCAGGATCTGTTCCATGTTGCGCTGTGCGTTGGCAGGCAGCCAACCATCGGTATAGGCCTCGGCCACGATGGTAATGTCACCCGCGTCGATCGCAGCTTGCAGGATTTCCTGCTGACCACCGCGCAGGAAATCTGCGTTCGGGTCAGTCGGCGAACCCTTGATCATGACATAACGGCCCTTTGGCATCGCTTCGAATACAGCGCGTGCCTGCATCCGGCCAACTTCTACGTTGTCAAATGTCAGGTAAAAGGCGCGGTTGTCGTCGATAAGGCGGTCATAGCCAACCACTGGGATGCCTTCGTCGGCGGCCGCTTGAACAGCCGGGCCGATGGCCTGTGCGTCTTGTGCCAGAATGATAAGCGCGTCCACACCCTGTGCAATCAGGCTTTCAACATCGGAAAGCTGCTTTGCGGATGATGATTGCGCGTCCGCAGAAACATATGTTGCCCCTGCTGCTTCCAGCGCCGCTTTGATCGCAGCTTCGTCAGTTTTCCAGCGTTCTTCCTGGAAGTTTGACCAGCTGACGCCAACGGTAAGTTCAGCCGACATCGCTGTCGTAGCGATCGCAGCCCCAAACACGGCAGCGGCGAATCCGGTAATTTTTTTCATGATTTCCTCCCAAATTTTCTTCAGCCATCGAATCCAGCCCGGAATCGATAGCGATAACACAAGCCCTAGCATTATTTAATTTGAGCGTCTAATTAAATAAGCATGCGGTTGTCGGGTTTTTTCAAACACCTTTCCCGACCGTCCTAAGGATTTCACCGTGGTTTTCGCGCAACCCAGTGATTAGGGTCAGCGCAGGGAGAAGCAGGATGGTAAAAACAGAGCGGCCCAACGGCAGCAGCGAACAACGCGACAATGGGCGCCAACAGGTCATCGGTGTCATTCGGCACGCCGGTAAGATTGCGCGCATAGACATTGCGCAGGAAACCGGCGTCAGCCCTGCAACGGTCACCGCGATCACATCAGACCTCATTCAGGCCAATCTGATTGAAGAAGTCGCGCCCACCGCCAGCAAAGGCGACACGCGCAGGGGGCGCCCGCGTGTGGCCCTGAAAATCCGGGGTGCTGCGCATTTGATTGCGGGCATAAAGATCTCAAACAAATCTATCACCATCACGCTGGTGGATTTTGAAGGCACCACACTTAGCGAACACGAAGCCCCGATGCCAAAGCCAAAGGTCAGCAGCGCAGAGCTTGTACGCCTTGTCTGCGACACGCTGAAAACCGCGACAGGCGAAATTGGCCGCACTGTTCAGGATCTTTCCGGCGTCGGCCTTGGGGTTGCCGGCATAATCGATGCCCCGCGCGGGTTTGTGCATTGGTCCCCATCCCTGACGGATCGGAATGTCGAACTTCGCGCGCAGCTTGAAGACCTTATTGATCTGCCTTTTTTCATTGATAACGATGCAAACCTGGTTGCGAAGGCCGAACAGCTGTTTGGCAAGGGCCGCAATGTAAGCGATTTCATCGTCGTCACCATTGAACACGGCGTTGGCATGGGCATCGTTATAAATGATCAGGTCTATCGCGGCACCCGTGGGTGCGGCGCAGAATTTGGCCACACGAAAGTTCAGCTGGATGGCGCGTTGTGCCGCTGCGGCCAGCGCGGGTGCCTGGAGGCATATGTGGCCGACTACGCCCTGCTGCGCGAAGCAGATATTTCCAGCCTGGCACAAGAACGAATTTCATCCGAGAAACAGCTGAACGCCCTGTTCGAAGACGCCAAGGCAGGAAATCAGACTGCGCAGTCCATTTTTCACCGCGCGGGCCGCATGTTCGCCATGGGTCTGGCGAATATCGTTAACATTTTCGACCCGAAGCTTATCATCCTTTCCGGGGAACGCATGCAATTCGACTACCTTTACGCCGATGAAGTTTTGAACAGCATCAAGAACTCGGTTGTTCAGGTCGACGTTCCCCCACCGGAAATTCTGATTCACAAGTGGGGTGATCTTATGTGGGCCAAGGGTGCGGCCGCCTATGCAATCGAAGGGGTCACGGAAAACGCCGTTCGCCAGATCGCTTCAAATGCGTAACGTCGTTGCCCTTTCCCTATCGCTTGCCTGTTGTTCACTGCCCGTTGACGCAGGGCCTGCCTTTCTGCAAATCGAAGCCCCCGACCACCAGTACACTGGCGGCTGGGAACACTACGTTGGCGGGGGTGTTGCCGCATTTGACTGTGATGGTGACCATTTCACCGACCTTTTTGTCGCCGGCGGGGAAAGCCCGGCACAGTTGCTGCGCAACAAAACACCAGGGCGCGGCGCGGTGATTCAGTATTCATCGGAAACGCCGGACGCCCTTGCCCTGACTCATGTGACCGGCGCCTACCCTTTGGATGTAGACTCTGACGGGTTTATGGATCTTGTGATCTTACGCGTCGGGCCAAACGTCCTGATGAAGGGTGGGGCAGATTGCCAGTTTTCCCCCTTCCCGGCCTCGCTTGGGTTTGCCAGCGCAGACCGATGGACCACCGCGTTTTCCGCAACCTGGGAAGGCACCGAAACGCTGCCCACCCTGGCCTTTGGAAACTACGTTGATCGCAAGGACCCCCAGGGGCCGTTTGAAGCCTGCGATGACAACGCCCTCTACCGGCCAAAGGGTGCTGCGTACCAATCGCCACGGATGCTTAGCCCTGGATTTTGCGCGCTGTCTGTCCTGTTCAGCGATTGGGGCCGAAACGGCCGCGCCGACCTTCGAATTAGCAACGATAGACACTATTATGTGCGCGATGGGCAGGAACAGATGTGGGCGATGGAGCCCATCCCCCGGCTGTTCACCAAAAGCGATGGATGGCAGCAGCACCGTTTGTGGGGCATGGGTATCGCCAGCCGGGATATAACAGGTGACGGCATCCCCGAGGTTTACCTTTCCTCGATGGGGGATCAACGCCTTCAGGTGCTGGACACCCAGACCGGCGGACCATCCTTTAGCGATGCGCCATTTCATCTGGGCACAACGGCACAGCGCCCGCATACGGGCGATGACGGGCGCCCCTCTACCGGATGGCATATCGCGTTTGGCGATGTTCAGAATGACGGACGCGATGATGTGTTCATCGCCAAAGGCAACGTTGAACAAATGCCATCCAATGCGTTGGAAGACCCCAATAACCTGCTGATCCGTCAGGCGGGCGGCCAGTATCTGGAAGGGTCGGTCGCCGCGGGGGTTGCAAGCACGGCCCGCAGCAGGGGCGCCGCGCTTTCCGATCTGAACCTTGATGGCCTGCTGGATCTGGTTGTTGTGAACCGCCGCGCACCGCTTGAGATTTATCAGAACGTATCACCCGATGCAGGAAACTGGCTGGCGCTTTCCCTGAAGCAAACCGCGCCGAATGTGAACGCTGTTGGCGCCTGGGTCGAGGTCCGGTCAGGTGCCACGTTGTGGGCGCGTGAGGTCACTACCGGCGGCGGGCATGCCAGTGGCGACATGGGGTTGATTCACTTTGGTCTGGGCGAAACGCAAAGCGTGGATCTGCGTGTAATCTGGCCCGATGGAACGCTGTCAGACTGGGCCAATCTTTCCCCTAACAGGGGAATTCTGATCACACGCAACGGCGACAAGGCGACGCTAAACAGTCTCTAATCCAGGGGAAGGCCGCTGGGCACACGGCGCGGAACCCCCAACCGCCCGGTGACCCCGGTACGGTCTGTCAGGCTGTTCAGAAAGGTGATCAGCAAAGCAACCTCGCCGTCAGTCAGCGACATTGGTTCAAGTTCATTAGCCGCGGCAATCGCCGAAATCTCACCCGCGTCACGCAGTATGTTCCAATCCTGCGCGCCGGGTAAATCAGGCAGAATGGCCTGTGACGGATCGTATGACAAAAGCGCGCGCACGGGGTCCAGATGGTGGCGCAGAACGGCCTCAAGGCTGGCGTATGCGCCATCGTGGCCATAAGGGGCCGTCAACGCGATATTGCGCAGGCTGGGGGTACGAAATCGAAACGCATCCTGCGCGCGCCCGGTGACCCGAAACCGCCCGTCATCTCTGTTGTGGCTTTCAAACCGCTCGGCCTTGCCGGGGCCAATCTGGACCATAGCGATCGCGTGAAAGGCGTGATCCGTCTGAAATGGCCCGGCGTGGCAGGTGCTGCAGCCAGCTTTTCCATAAAACAGCGCCATCCCCTGTTGGGCCGGACCGGGCAGCAATTGCGTGCCGCGCAGGTGCCTGTCAAACGGGCTGTCATCAGCCCGAAATTCAAAAGCCACGAAATCTGCAATAGCGTTTGCGATATCGGTGAAATCTATCTGGCTGCCCACCCCGTTCACGCGATCAAAAAGGGCACGGTATTGGGGGATGGCCCGAACCTTTTGCGCGATCAGACTCCAGGCCCCGCCTGAATGCGTTAAACGCCCCTGTCGAACAGCGCGGCTGATTGCGCTTTCGCTGTAGTGGCCAGCCATTTCATCCGGGGAAAGGACAGGAAACATCGCCTGCGCCGCCAAAACAGACTGAAACCCGGCAACCATTTCCTGCCCCAAAGGCGTGCGAATGCCCGCTGGTTTGGACGGGTCTGCCTCAAGCCGACCATCGTGAAACAGGCTGGTAAATTCATAGGCCCCCAGATTGAACAGCGCCGGGGAGTTGCGGGGAACCCGCTTTTCAGGAAGGTTTTCGCGGTCAACCACCCGTTCAGGGCCAAGCCCGGTGCCACCGTCACCCAACCCCAGCGAAAGACCATCCGAAGTGCCAAAACGCGGGTGGTGGCAGGTTGCGCATGAAACAGTATCGCTGCCTGAAAGAACGGGGTCATAAAAAAGAAGCTGCCCCAGTGCGATGCTTTGCGTCGACGGCTGGCGAAAACTTTCATCCGTTAACGGCGCTGGCAAATCACCTGCGTTGGCCGCGCAGCCCATCGCCAGAAAAAGGGCTGTGCTTAGGCGCATTGCGAAACCTCGACAGTTAGAACCTGGCGGTAGGGGTTTTCAGGGGTCGCGATGACCGATGGAAACTGGGCGTGGTTTGGCGCATCTGGGTAGCCCTGCGTTTCCAGACACAAGCCGGTAAAGGGGTCCGGCAGGTAGGTACCTGTATAAAACTGCAGCCCTGGTTTTTCGGAAAACATGCGCAGCCTAAGCCCCCCGGCCGAAAGCTCTGCCGCCGGGGATTGGGTATCGCGCGTCTCAGGCAGCACCAGATTGATGTCAGAGCCTTGCTTTTCCAAATCCTGCGCCCCGATTTGCACGTCACGCCGAAAATCGTATCGCGTACCACCCACTGGTGCAAATTTGCCGGTGGGGATGTTGCTTTCGTCGACGTCCAGGTAACGATCGGCTGGCACACGCAGCCGATGCCCCCAGACCTGGCCACGCCCTTCTAGGTTATAATAATTGTGCTGCGCCAGATTGATTGGCGTCGGCCTGTCTGCGAAAGCGCGCATATCATAGATCACGCGGTTTTCGCGCAGCTGCACCGACAGCTCAAACCGGGCCTTGGCAGGATAGCCCATATGCAGGTGGGGCAGGGTCACCTGCATCGTCACCGCATTTTGCGCGCGATCCACATCCATCTGCCAATGTTGTTTTGAAAGGCCAAACCGCCCGCCATGCAGCTGGTTCACACCGTCATTCTGATCCAGCTGGTAATCTTTCCCATCCAAGGAAAACCGGCCATTCGCAATGCGGTTGGCAACACGTCCTACGATCGCCCCATGAAAATAGGGATCATCGCCATATGCCCGTGCGTTTTCGAACCCCAGAACAACAGAGCGCCACTTGCCCCGCGCGAAAACCTTCAGGTCCTGCGTTATCGCGCCAAAGCTAAGCAGGCTGATCGCCATTTTACCGGACTCCAGCACAACCTGATCAACCGGCGTTCCGCCAATTTCAGCAACTGTGGTGCGCCGGGTCATCGGCTCAGACGAAACGGTTGATCAGGTTTTCAAGGTATTCCTGCTTGCCTGATCGTGGCTGTGGGTTCAGGCCGGTCTTTTCCACCCTTTCAGCGATGTCACCCAGAGTATCGCCACCTTCAAGCATTTTTTTGGCGCCGGGGGTTTCCCAGCCTGCATATCGGTCTGCGATAAACTGATCATAGGTTCCGTCTTCGATAATCGCGGCAGCGGCCTTCAGCCCCCGTGCGCAGGTATCCATTCCGCCAATATGGGCGATCAGCAAATCTTCTGGGTCAAGTGACTGGCGGCGCAGCTTTGCGTCAAAGTTCGTCCCCCCCTGGCCAAGCCCGCCGCCCTTCAGGATGTGGTAATATGCCAGCGCGACCTCTGGCACATTGTTTGGAAACTGGTCCGTGTCCCAGCCAGATTGGTAATCATTCCGGTTCATATCGATCGAACCGAAGATGCCCAGCGCATTTGCCGTGGCTATTTCATGCTCAAACGAATGGCCGGCCAGAATTGCGTGGCCTTGTTCAATATTCACGGTCACTTCGTTTTCCAGCCCGTGGCGTTTCAGGAACCCGTAAACGGTTGCAACGTCATAGTCATACTGGTGTTTTGATGGTTCCTGAGGCTTGGGTTCCACCATGATCTGACCTTTGAATCCGATCTTGTGTTTGTAATCCACAACCATGTTCAGCATGCGGCCCATCTGGGCGTCTTCACGGGCAAGATCTGTATTAAGAAGCGTTTCGTACCCTTCACGCCCGCCCCAAAGCACATAATTCTGACCACCCAGTCGATGCGTGGCATCCAGACAGGTTTTAATTGTCGCCGCCGAAAAGGCGAAAACATCCGGGTCAGGGTTTGTGGAGGCCCCCGACATGAACCGGCGGTTTGTGAAAAGGTTGGCCGTTCCCCAAAGCAAGCGCAGCCCTGTGGCGGCCTGTTTTTCAGCAAAATAATCCACAATCTCATTCAGATTGCGGGTGTTTTCGTTGAAATTATTTCCTTCCGGGCGAACATCGGCATCGTGAAAGCAATAGAACGGAACACCAAGCGCGCTGAACATTTCAAACGCGACATCAGCCTTCAGGCGTGCCTGTTTCATCGTGTCATCGCCAAACCACGGCCGGTCGAATGTCTGCCCGCCAAAAGGGTCGCCACCGGGCCAGGCAAAACTGTGCCAATAGGCGGCGGCAAAGCGCAGATGCTCTTGCATAGGCTTGCCCAATATCACCTCGTCAGCATCGTAATGGCGAAAGGCAAGTGGGTTATGACTATCAGCCCCTTCAAAAGGGATGTGGTCGACGGGAAAGTATCCGGTGCTCATGTGATTGCCTTTATTGCTGGGTAGAGTGCGCGATAGTCTGCGTAAGCAGCCTGATAAGCTGCGCTCTGCGCGACGCTGGGTTCAATTGTGCGGGCCACTTTGGGCCGTGTCATTACGGAAGATATCGATGCGCCGGTGTGACCAACGATGGCCAGACGGGCGGCGCCAAGGGCGGCGCCAAATTCACCCTTTTCCGGCAGATCAAGGGGCAGGTTCAAAACTGTTGCGATCAGCTGCAACCAGTAGGAAGAATTTGACCCACCACCGATGGCCAGAACCCGGTTAAGGTTCGTGCCTGTCCCTTTCAGTGCTTCAAGGTTATCGCGAAGGGCAAATGCCACGCCTTCCAGCACAGCCTGTGTAAGTTCTGCGTGCCCCGTGGCAACATCCAGCCCCAGAAAGGCGCCTCGTATCCGGCTATCATTATGCGGTGTTCGCTCGCCCGACAGATATGGCAGGAAGCGCACGGCGCCCGGGCCCTGAATAATATCGGCCATCAGGCCGGACAAATGTGCGGGGTCCGGCCCCAGAATGGAAGACAGCCAGTTCAGGCAATCTGTTGCCGCAAGGATAACGCCCATCTGGTACCAGGCATCAGGAACAGCGTGGCAAAACGTATGTACAGCCGCCTGCGGGCTTGGGCTGAAGGATGATTTGCCAGCCAGCAACACCCCCGACGTTCCCAGGGAAACAAAGCCATCGCCTTCTTCAAAGCAGCCAACCCCACAGGCCGCTGCCGCATTGTCACCGCCACCGCCCACAACGACGACAGAAGGTGACACACCCCAGTCAGCCGCCAATTTTGCGTGCAGCGTGCCGGTGACCTGGCTGCCTTCGACAAGGGTTGGCATCTGATCCAGCCGCATGCCGCTTTTCGCCAAAAGGTCTTCGGACCAGCAGCGCGCGCCAACATCCATCCAGGATGTTCCGGCACTGTCAGACATGTCTGAAACATAATCGCCTGTCAGCCAGTACCGCAGGTAATCCTTGGGCAACAAAACCTTGGCAACCCGGCCAAACAGGTCCGGTTCATTTTCCGCCACCCATTTGACTTTAGGCGCCGTAAAACCGGGGAAAACGATGTTGCCCGAAACATCGCGAAATGCGGGATCTGCATCCAGATCAAACGCCTGCGGGGCAGCGCGTGTATCATTCCACAGCAGGCAGGGGCGCAAAACCTGCCCATCCGCGTTTAAAAGGGTCGCGCCGTGCATCTGACCCGACAGGCCGATGGCCTTCAGCGCCGCGAACTGCTGCCCAAACCTGGCCCTGATTTCACCAATGACGGCGCGTGTGGCATCAACCCAATGGGCTGGATTTTGTTCGCTCCATCCGGAATGGGGATGATCTACCGGGTAGGCGTGCTGCGCGTCACCGACAACTTCGCCAGAGCCGTCCACCAAAAGGGCGCGAAGGCCAGAGGTGCCAAGATCCAGACCAAGATACATTCCACCCCCCAAGTTTATCGCGAAAGAAACTCCGCCCATCTGGAACGGAGTTGATTATTTTTAGGCACTAAAATAATATAAATGCACGGCTGATTTCTGTCAACACGACAGCCGACAATCCTGACCCACCCTTTCGCGGCGCGCAGGTCAGATCATTCTGATGACATCTTTATCGATCGACAGCATGTAACCACGCCGTGCGATGGTCTTTACCAACAGATCGCTGATCATCTGGTTGCCCAGCGCGTCACGAAGGCGTTTGACACGCGTTGCGCCCGCGGCCTCGTCACAATCGGATGCATGCCTGCCTGAAACCGTTGCTTCGATTTCCGCACCTGACAAAACGTCTTCGTCCATCCGGGCCTCGGCCAAAACAGACAGCGTTTCTATCGCGGCCTCGGTCAGACTGAACTCCATGTTGTTCAGATAAACCGTCCGTTCTTCGCGGCTGATCAACAGGGAATTCACCTGAATGCCCGCGCGCTCAATCTCGCCCATCCGGCGGTTCAGCGCGATGATCGTCACCAGAAAAACCAAGGCAGCGATCAGCAGGGCGGTCGAAAACACCAAAAGAACGAAAATCACCACCCGGTAGGATGTTAATGTATCTGAAAATGCAGTGCCGGACTGCGCCAGAATCTCCAGCAGTTTGATTTCCGCACCCGAATTCAGCGCATCATTTTCAATGAAAATCCGTTCAACCCGCGCATTGAATGCGTTTGCATCAGGTAGGTTCAGAAAAAGGAATATCGCAGCGGTCAGAAGAATAACGACAATTGCCGCCACCCCAACCGTTACAAAACGCCCCCCGGAACGGCGCGTATCAGTAGCGAAGGAAGTAGTCCCCGGCATTGTCTTTCCTTTGTTCCAACCCACTATTTTCAAAGATGGATATCACGTTCAGCAGCACCCAGCCATCCCGGCCGATCCGGCTGGCTATCTGGGCCGCTGCGGCGTCAACCGATCCGCATGCGGTATCGGGAAGTTCGACCACGCCATAATGCAACTTCAGTGGGTTGCCGCGCTTTGCCTTATAGTCGGCGTAGCACGCTGCACTTGCGGGGGATGCGAGAGCGGCCAAAAGGCCAAGGGCTATCAATGTGTGTTTCATCATGGCCAAAGAATGCGTGCCCGGCCCCGGTTATTCAATATCAATCGCACCGGGCGTGCCCTGTTATCCCATAACATACGCCCGATATTGTTTAGCACCGCCCGATCCCGCGATCCTTTCCTCATCACAAACGCATGGCCGCCCATGCTTTTCGAAAGGACACACGATGAAACAGACCCTGACCCAAACTTTCGCCCGCCCCATGATTGCCCTTGCCCTTGCCGCAGGCATCGCGCTGTCGCCCGTTTCCGCCGCCCCAGCGCGCGCAAACAACAATGATGCAGCCGCCTTTTTCGCCGCGCTGATCGCCATGGGGATTGTCGTAAGCTCGATCAACAATGGGGCCGCCGCAAACCAGGGTGGCTGGGATGACAACGTTGTCGAAGAAAGGCCGCGCCGCGCCAAGGCCCTTCCGCAACTGTGCCTGCGTACATACGACACGCGGCGCGGACAGAAACAATATTTCTCAAAGCACTGCCTGAGGAAAAATTACGCCCGCTGGAACCAGCTTCCGGAACGTTGCGAACGCACGATCCGTGCACGCGACCGGCGCGGGCTGATTGTTCGCCGCGCTGTTTATGAAACCCGCTGCCTGCGCAGCGCCGGCTACCGCGTTACAGCGCGCTGGTAAGATGTCCCAAGTCGTGACGCGGTGCATCCCCTGCATCCGTCCGCGTCGCGCACCTGGCGGGAGGGTCCCCACCCTTCCGCCTTTTTTCTTGCCCTTACCTTTCAGATGGGCAACCTGTGCGGATGGTAAAATCATCCCCAGATTACAGCTTTGAAGCTGCCGCACATGCCCGGGGCGCCTTGCGTGTCGCCGGGGTTGATGAAGTTGGGCGCGGCCCCCTTGCCGGCCCGGTTACCGCCGCAGCCGTTGTGCTGGATATTGCGCGCATTCCGGAAGGCCTGAATGATTCAAAGGCGCTTACCGCGAAACGGCGCGAGGCCTTGTACGATGCGCTGATGCAAGTCGCAGATGTTTCGATCGCGCATGCAACTGTTGAAGAGATTGATGATCTCAACATCCTGCGCGCCAGCCATCTGGCGATGGAACGCGCGGTTGCGGGGCTGAAAAAACCACCCGACCACCTGCTGATTGACGGAAACATGATCCCCCGCGGGCTTACGATTTCTTCGGAGAGCATCATCAAGGGTGACGCGCGTTCGGTTTCAATTTCAGCGGCTTCAATTGTGGCAAAAACATGTCGCGACCGCCTGATGGTGGATTTGGCGCAACAGCATCCCGGATATGGATGGGAAACCAACGCCGGATACCCGTCAAAAACCCATAAAGAGGCGCTTCTGCGTCTTGGTGTGACCCCTCACCATAGGCGTTCTTTCAAACCCGTCCACAACATCTTGTATCAAGAGAAAATAGTAAGTAGTTGATTCAAAAAAGAATTTGACGCCGAATCACGTTTGACTCATGTTTGTCCTCAACAACGAGCGCAAAAATGCGCCGTGGACAGAGGCAGAAATGAATACAAAAACCAAAACGAAAGCGGCAGCCCAACTGCCCCTTAACCAGATCATTGATGGCGACTGCATCGAGGTCATGAACAGCCTGCCCGAGGGTTCGGTTGACCTGATCTTCGCAGACCCACCCTATAACCTACAGCTTAAGGGTGACCTGCACAGGCCTGACAATTCCAAGGTTGACGCCGTGGATGACGATTGGGACCAGTTCGACAGCTTCAAGGTCTATGACAAATTCACACGCGCCTGGCTAAAGGCCGCGCGGCGTATCCTAAAGCCCGACGGGGCGATCTGGGTCATCGGCTCATATCACAACGTATTTCGCATGGGTGCCGAACTTCAAAACCAGGGCTACTGGATTTTGAATGACGTCGTGTGGCGCAAATCTAACCCGATGCCAAATTTCCGCGGAAAGCGCTTTACCAACGCCCATGAAACGATGATCTGGGCGTCAAAGTCCGAAGGTGGAAAATACACCTTCAACTACGAAGCGCTGAAGGCCCTGAATGAAGGCATTCAGATGCGGTCTGACTGGGTGCTGCCCATTTGCACCGGGCATGAGCGTCTGAAAGACGAGAACGGCGACAAAGCGCATCCAACCCAAAAACCTGAAAGCCTTTTGCATCGCGTTCTGGTCGGGTCAACCAACCCCGGCGACGTGGTGCTGGACCCATTCTTTGGCACGGGCACGACCGGCGCGGTTGCCAAGATGCTGGGCCGCGAATTCATCGGAATCGAACGCGAAGAAGCCTACCGTAAGGTGGCTGCCAAGCGCATCGCAAATGTCCGTAAGTTTGACAAAGAAGCCCTGACAACAACACCCAGCAAACGCGCCGAGCCGCGTGTGCCCTTCGGCCAGCTGGTTGAACGCGGCATGCTGCGCCCGGGTGAATTGCTGACAAGCCCGCGTGGCAAAATCGCCAAGGTGCGTGCTGATGGCACGCTGATCTCGGATGATGTGCGCGGCTCGATCCACCAAGTGGGTGCGGCCCTTGAAAGCGCGCCCAGCTGCAATGGCTGGACATACTGGCACTATAAGCGCGACGGGAAAAAGGTGCCCATCGATCTTTTGCGCCAGCAAATCCGGGCCGAAATGGTCTGACAATTCAGCGCGGGGCGGTTGAAGCCTTCAATCTGCCCGGCGTGCACGATGTACCGCCGGTGCCTGTGGCCTGACTTACACGGCACTATAACTGACCCCGCCCTGGTGGCGGGGTTCTTTTTTTGACAACTCCGGCGCAGACATGACAGGGTCTTCCCACCCCGGTCTTTAATTGGGGGCCTGTCCAGATTCCTGCCCTTTAGCCCTTCACCGAAAACGGGCCGGGGCAGGTATAAAACCGAGGAACCTTATGAACCGGAATTTACTTGGCGCATGCGCCGCATTTTTGCTGATTACCAACCCCACAATGGCCCAGGACATTAGCGAAACGCGTATCAGCGCGTTCTCGGATTTAATTGCATCAATGGGCTGTAAAATGACCGAAGATGTGGCCAAAACGACCCTTCCGGAGAATGGGTTTGCGGAAATGTCCGAAGTTCAGGAAATCGTTCGTATTCTCATAGAACGCAACGACGCCGTGGTTGACAGTGGCCTGCTGGTTCTTGCGGCTGAATCCTGTAACAACAACGCCCCCGGCACGCCAAAAACCCGCTTTATCGAGGTTTTGGTTAAAAATGGCTGCACGATGAGTGAAGGCGAGGCCGAAAGACTGCTGCCAGCCATCGGCCTTTCAAAAAGCGAAACACGCGAAATCGTTGGGGAAATGCGTACGAGCGGGGAGCTTAGCGTCTCTGGAAACGTCATCGTATTCCATGGCGGTGAATGCCAGTCATCCGATTCCGCTCTGCCCGGACAAAACAATCTGGAAACCTTTTTGTCGGTCCTGCGTGCAAATGACTGCCAGATAAATAAGCAGCAGGCGGCTTCCCTGATGCCCCCCGCAGGTCTGTCGCGAGAGGATGTCGATACGATCGTTGAAACACTGGTTGCCACCCAACAAGCGACCATTGAAAGCATCGATGATCGTTCGACAGTGGTTCTGAGCGAAGAAACCTGCCAGGGCTAACCGGCCCCGCGCATCACCACCTGCCGTTCATCGAATGGCAGGTGGAGGCAACGTTCCCGCCTTATAAGGCGCCCAATCCGTGATCTCCGGGTAATACATGCCCCGCCACTTTCGCACCCGTTTGTTCATGGTGCGCCGCCACAGGCGCGGGTTCAGCGCCACCAGCGTCATGATAGGGTAACCATATGGCAAAAGTGGTGCTTCGGCTTCGCTGTAGGTTTGCAAAAGGGGAAACCGGCGCGCGGGTTTATAGTGATGGTCCGAATGGCGCTGCAAATTGATCAACAGCCAGTTTGACGCCATCTGATCAGCGTTCCAGCTGTGATGTGGTTTGACATGTTCATATTTGCCATCACCCAGATACTTCCGGGTCAGGCCATAATGTTCAACATAGTTGGTCAGTTCCAGCTGCCACACCGCTGAAAACGCCTGCACCGCGAACAGCCCCAGGCCGACCCAACCGCCAATCAGAACCGCCAGAAGAACCGCGGCAAACTGCAACGCCCCATAGCGCCAAAATGGGTTTGCCCCATCCCAAACGCTTAGATCGCGCCGGGCAAGCATCGCCTTTTCAGCGTTCCATGCCGACCCCGGGCAAGTCAGCAATACCCGGGCAAAGTAGCGATGGAACCCTTCGTTATAGCGCGCGGTTACAGCATCACGGGTGGTCCCCACATGGGGGTGATGCACCAGCAGGTGTTCTGTTCTGAAATGACTGTAAAGCACAGTGGACAGCAGCAGATCGCCAAGCCAGCGTTCAAGTTTGGTTTTCTGGTGCATCAGTTCGTGGCTAAAGACGATCCCAACGGTGCCCGAAAGAATCCCGACATCTAAGAACAGCGCGATCTTTTCCCAGCTATCCAGGTGATCAGACATCGTGGCGAAAAGGATCAGCCCATAGATCATGACAAACTGAATCGGAAACCAGATCAGGGTGACCAGCCGGTACCAGAACAACTGATCGTCGGGCGTGTCCGGGTCTGGGTTTTCCTTGTTACGGCCCAATGCCGCATCAAGAAGGGAATAAAGCGTCCATGTGCCCAACGGCGGAAGCAACAACGCCCAACCCCCATAAACCGCCGCGATCAGGACCAGCGGAACCAGCCCCAAAGACAGCCAGAAAGGTGCTACACGGCCGAATTTCGCTACCGTCGAAGCCGAGATCATGGGGTCCTCCATCAGCTTTTTCCTGGCAGCGTTATACGCCGATTAAACCGGCCGCTCAATCCCAGGCAGGGCGCGCAAGGTCATATGCTTTTCGCATCACCGTGGGCAAATCCGACGGGCTGAAATCACTTGCGCTCACAAAAAAACCCTGCGGTGAAACCGCTGTATCGGCCACCTGTGCGTGGCGCACTGCAAGGCGCAGGTGAAAATGCGTGAAGGTGTGGCGGACCTCTGCCTTCAACAGGTGCCAATCCGCATCAAACGGCGGGGCTTCTTTCGCGACATCCCCCCATTCAGCCCCGGGCCAGCCCAGCATACCACCCAGAAGCCCGCGATCCGGCCGTCGCTCCAGCAACCAGGCGCCATCAGAACGGCGCGCAAGGTAAACCACACCATGTCGCGTCGGTTTAGGGCGCTTCGCGCGGCGCGCGGGCAGGCTGGCCTGAACACCGGACGCATAGGACAAACAGGCACTATTCCAGGGGCAAATGCCGCAATTTGGTGATTTTGGCGTGCAGACTGTAGCGCCAAGATCCATCACCGCCTGCGCATAATCTCCGGGGCGAACACCGGGGGTCAGACGTTCGGCGTGCGCACGCAGGTCAGGCTTGGCATCCGGTAAGGGGCGTTCCACCTGAAAGATTCGCGCCATGACCCTTTCAACATTTCCATCCACCACAGTTTCGGGCTGGTCAAAGGCAATGGCGCCAACTGCGGCGGCGGTATAGGGCCCAATGCCGGGCAACGCCAACAATGCAGGGCGGGTTTGGGGAAATACCCCGCCATGTTCATTTGCAACGACACGTGCGCATTTCAAAAGATTTCGCGCACGCGCGTAATATCCAAGCCCGGCCCATTCCCCCATGACACGGGCATCTTCTGCCCCGGCCAAATCCTGCACTGTCGGCCAAAGTGCCTGAAACCGCATGAAATAGTCCCTTACGGCGGCAACGGTTGTCTGCTGCAACATGATTTCCGACAGCCAGACGCCATAGGGGTCGGGCTGCGTGCCAGCCGCGCGTTGCGCCGGGCCAACGCGCCACGGCATTTCCCGCGCGTGCCGATCATACCACGCCAGCAGTTCGGTGCTCATCCGGTTGTAACGCAACTTTTATCCTCTCTGCCGGCTTTAGGCTGGCGCATGCGCGATGCTGCTCTAGAATAGAGCTAACGACAGGACATGCCAGCAATGACACGGCCAGGAAAAACAGACCGCAGGATGCGCGGGTTCGAACGCACTTCGAGCCTGGTGCAATCGCGAATCCGCCACGCCGGGGAATCGCGTGGTTTCGCTGTTACCCGCCTTCTGACCCACTGGGCCGATATTGCCGGCACAGATCTGGCGCAGATCGCGCGGCCCGTGGATGTGAAATACGGGCGCGAAGGGTTTGGCGCGACCCTAACGGTCCTGACAACAGGTGCGCAGGCGCCAATGCTGGAAATGCAAAAAGAGAAGCTGCGCGAAAAGGTAAATGCCTGCTACGGGTATTCGGCCATCGCACGCATCCGAGTTACCCAAACAGCCCCGACGGGTTTTTCCGAAGGCCGGGCAGAATTCACCCGGCCCCAAAAAACCCATAACCCACAGCCAAGCCCCGCCGAACAGGCACGCGCCAAGGCCACTGCCGCGCCGATCGCAAATGACGATCTGCGCACAGCTCTTGAAGCATTGGGGCAAAATATCCTATCTCGTCACAAAGACTGAAAAGGTTTCCATATGCCCCGTATACTTCCCCTGATCCTTGGTGCCCTGCTGCTTATCGGCGGTGGCGCGTATTACATGAGCCAGAACAACGGTTCCATCCCCGGCGTATCCATTGCCGAAGCACAGACCGCTGATGGTGAAGTTGAACTTGCGCCCGATATGTCGCTTGGCGATCCGGACGCCCCGATCACTGTGATCGAATATGCCTCGTTCACATGCCCGCATTGTGCAAACTTTCACGCGTCCGTTTTCCAGCAGCTTAAGGAAAACTATATCGACACCGGCAAAATCCACTTCATCAACCGCGAAGTATATTTTGACCGTTTCGGCCTGTGGGCCGGCATGGTTGCCCGCTGTGGCGGTGAAATGCGCTACTTCGGTATCAGCGATATGATCTACACAACGCAAAAAGATTGGATCGGCTCCGGCGAACCGCAGGAAGTTCTTGAAAACCTGCGCAAGATGGGCCGCCTGGCTGGCATGAATGATGACCAGTTGAACGCCTGCCTTGAAGACGAAAGCCTGGCGCAATCCATGGTCGCAGCCTATCAGCAAAACGCCGAGGCGGACGGGATCAATGGCACACCGTCTTTCATCATTGATGGCGAAAAGTATTCGAACATGAACTACGAAGATTTCGCTGCGATCCTGGACGAAAAACTGAGCAACTGATGGCATCACCACTTGAAGGCCTGAAGGTCGTCGAACTGGCGAGGATCCTGGCCGGCCCATGGGCTGGCCAGACCCTTGCCGATCTGGGTGCGGATGTCATCAAGGTCGAAAGCCCTGCGGGCGATGATACGCGCAAATGGGGGCCTCCGTTCGTGCAGCGCGACGACGACAGGTCAGCCAGCTATTTTCACAGCTGCAACCGCGGCAAACGTTCGATCGCGGTTGATTTTGCATCCCCCGAAGGCCAGCAAACCGTGCGCGATCTGGTGGCCGACGCCGACATTCTGATCGAAAACTTCAAACTGGGTGGGCTGGAAAAATACGGGCTGGATTACGAAAGCCTGAAAAAGGTCAATCCGGGGCTGATCTACTGTTCTATCACGGGGTTCGGGCAAACCGGCCCTTATGCTCATCGCGCTGGGTATGATTACATCATTCAAGGCATGTCAGGCCTGATGTCGATCACTGGTGATGTCGTTGGCCAGCCGCAAAAGGTGGGTGTCGCCGTCACCGATATTTTCACCGGGGTTTATTCGGTTACCGCGATTCTTGCCGCGTTGCACCAAAGGGGGCAGACCGGCGAAGGCCAGCATATCGATATGTCCCTTCTGGATGTGGCTACGTCTATCACCGCAAACCAGGCGATGAATTTCCTGACCACCGGCCAAGCCCCGCAGCGGATCGGAAATGCGCATCAGAACCTGACACCCTACCAGGTGTTTGACTGTGCAGATGGCTGGATCATCATCGCAACCGGAAATGATGCGCAGTATCAGCGGCTTTGCGCGCTTTTGGGTGTCGAAGACATGGCCAGTGATCCTGATTACCTGACCAACGCTGACCGTATTTCAAACCGTGATGAGATGACCCGCCGCCTTACAGATGCGACCCTGACGTTCTCCAAGGCAGACCTTCTGGGCGCGTGCGAAGCGCAAGGTGTTCCTGCAGGGCCAATCAACGATCTGAAAGAGGTGTTCGACGATCCGCAGGTAGAATACCGCGGGATGAGGCAGGACATCGCCGGGGTTCCAACCGTACGCGCACCTTTTGTTTTTTCGGGAGCCGAGCTTTCAATGAACAGGCCAAGCCCCAAGCTGGATGAACACGGCGACGAGATCCGGCAAGAGCTTAACCAGCGCTGATTTCCAACGCCCGCAGCGCTGCATCAAAACCGGCCCAATCGTCCAGTTCCAACCTGACCGGCAGGGTCACAACGCTTTGTCGAAAGCTTTCAGGCAAGCGAACAGCGTCTTTTTCTGTTGTGACAAGATGCGCCCCAAATGCTTTTGCCTCGATCTGAAGCCGTTTCATCAGGGCCTCGGTCAGCGGCTGGTGGTCTGTTAACGCCTCGGCCCGCAGAACCACGGCGCCTAGGTCAGTTAGGGTCGCAAAGAACTTTTCAGGGTGGCCAATACCCGCAAAGGCAAGAACCTCCAGCCCGTTCCAGTCGACCCCCGTTTTTAACGCCTCTAACGCGCCGGTCAGGTGGCGGCAGGGTATGGCCCTGGCCCAGCTTTGCGCAAACGCCGCCTGGGCGGGTTTTGGCCCGATAGACAGAACAATATCAGCGCGCTTCAGGCCCGCGCTCACGGTTTCACGCAGTGGTCCGGCAGGCAGGCAACGCCCGTTCCCAAAACCTTTCACCGCATCAACAACAACAATGGACAGGTCTTTTTCGACAGCCGGGCTTTGAAACCCGTCGTCCAGCACGATTACCTTTGCCCCGGCAGCTTCGGCCGCTTTCACGCCCAGACCGCGATCCTTGGAAACCCACGTTGGGGCAAAGGCCGCGATCAAAAGCGGCTCGTCCCCCACTTCGGCTGCGCGGTGGCTGCGTTCATCTACCCGTATTGGGCCCTGTAACACCCCGCGAAACCCACGTGTAACCACATGCGCGTCTATCCCCAGGGCATTCAGGCGCTGCACAACGGCAATAACGGTTGGCGTTTTCCCGGTGCCCCCTGCGTTCAGGTTTCCCACGCAAATAACCGGCACGCCGGCGCGGTACGGGTTTGCGTTTTTCAGCCGACGGGCCGTCGCGAAGCCATAAAGCCAGCCCAAAGGTGTAAGCACGCGCGCGCGCAGCCCGGGTTTTTCCGGCGGGGTGAACCAATGCTTTGGCGCCTGCATCCTATACCCCCCGCGCGTCCAGGGCCGCGAAGATAAGGTCGCTGGCCCTGTCCGTTACTTCGGCCCCGCTGGTGCTGACCTCCCACGCCGCAGCGGCCATTTCGGCAGCTTTGTCGGGTGCCAGGAAGTATTCAACCTGGCGCCCCAACGATTGCACATCATGCACCATTACGGCCGCCCCCGCACTGTTGAGGCGTTCATAGCTTTCGCGGTATTTATGAACATTCGGGCCATATAACAGCGCCGAGCCCAGCGCCGTTGCCTCATACGGGTTGCGCCCCGGCCCTTCGGCAAGCGACTGGCCCATAAAGGACGTGGGGGCCAGGCGAAACCACAGCCCCATTTCCTGAGGCACATCCGCAATGAAGATCTGAACATCCGTTTCCGGTTCTTCCTCGCGAGAGCGAAGCGCAACAGCCCACCCTTCTGCCTCCAGCCGCTCAGCAATATCGGGGCCCCGCGATTTATCGTGTGGAACAAGGATCAACAGCAGCCGGTGGGACCGGCGAATGGCCTGACGGTGCGCGGCCACCACGATATCTTCTTCGCGCGCATCAATACCGGCGGCCAGCCACACCGGACGCGCGGCCAAAAGTTCGCCCATCGCGTCGCGTTCTGTCTGTGAACAACTCAGCGGTGCCGTGCCTTCCTGCAGATATCCCACAACTTCAATTTTTTCCGGGGCGACGCCAAGGTTGCGCAAGTTTTCCGCGCTGCGCTGATCCCCTGCAAGGATGCCATCAAACCGCCTGACCAGTTGCTTTGCTGTTCCCGGATACCAGCGCCACTTTTTCTGCGCATCTTCGGGAACATGCGCGTCAATCATGATAAGAGGCACTTTACGTTCTGAAACATTTTCCAGAACGGTTGGCCGCAAATCACGGTCCGACCACACCACAACATCAGGGCGCCAGTGATCCAGAAACCGCTTTATACCCTTGCCGGTTTCGTAAGGAAGGTATTGGTGCAAAAGCGGCTGGGAAAGGCGCCCTTCCAGGGGCATGTCGGGCTCGTATACCGAGGTGGTTATCAGAAAAGAAACCTCATCACGCTCTGCCGCCAGGCGGGCAACCAGCTCTGGAATAGCCAGGGCGTCGGTTTCATTGCTGGCGTGAAACCAGACAAGGGGGCCTGCCGGGCGCGGCGTGGTGATTTCGCCAAGGCGCTCGCGCGCCCTGAGGGGGTGTTCCTTACCTGCCTCAATCTCTCGGGCAAGCAGCTTTTCGGCACGGCTGGATCCGTTCCACCCCTTATAGGCGCGATAGATATTTAGCCCCAGGGAACGTGCCATTGCGCGATCTAGTCGCCCAGTTCCTCGGTGGCCGAAACCGCCGATGCCTCATCACGAAGCCTGTGAAGATGCGCGATGAAGAAACGCATATGCGCGTTGTCGACCGTGCGCTGTGCTTCGGATTTCCATGCGTCATATGCGCTTTTGTAATCAGGGAAAATCCCGACGATCTGGATGTCATCGACACTTCTGAACACACTTTTGGATGGGTCAGTCAACTCGCCACCAAAGACAAGGTGCAGGCGCTGGGTCATGGGGGTCTCCGGTCAATAAAAAATCGCCGTCAACGTAAAGGATTGCCGCCAGAAGGGGAAGGGTAGGTTAACGCGTCACCAGACCCATTTCCCCTGACCCAGAACCTCGATCCCGCTGACAATCCGTGAAAAGCTTTCTTCGATGCGCTTCACCGTTGTGCGACCACGAAGATAACCGTGCACAAGGCCCTTTTCATCATACAAATGCGCCTTGCCGGATGCTGCGGTGATCCGGTCACAATATTCGGGGCCATCGTCGTGAAGCGGGTCACACTCAGCCGCGAAAACCACCGTGGGGGGAAGGCCTGAAAAATCACCATCAACAAGGGGCGCATAGGTCGGATCATCCACAGGTTCCGCACCGCTGATGCGGATGCCGCTGTAAAACGAGATTTCTTCGCGCGTCAGCATGGGCGCATTCGCATGGGCAACGTACGAGCCCTTTTGCAGATCACCCCCAAGCCCCGGATAGATCAAAACCTGGCCCGCGATCGCCGCCATTTTGCCACGCGCATGATGTGCTACCGTTGCCGCCAGGTTTGCGCCGGCGCTGTCGCCGACAAGAATGATCGGGCCGGGCCACGTGCGGGCGGCATATTCGCTGGCCGCCCAGGCATCTTCAAACTGCGCGGGGTGTTTGTGTTCCGGTGCCAGGCGGTAGTCTACAGATACCACGCGCAACCCGGTGCGTGCGCAAATCTCGGCGCAGATGTCATCATGGCTCTGCAATCCACCCACGATGAAACCACCGCCGTGAAAATACAAAACCGTTCTGCTGCTTTGCCCGCATTCGTACACGCGCACCGGCACCCCGTCGGCAACCCGATCTTCGGTGGATACGCCCGCAGGGTAGCCCTGAAAGAATTCCCGGCACATCCTGTTATAGATGGCGCGCTGATCCGCGATTGGCAGCTCACCCGTACCCGGCGGGTAATAATCCCCTGTCCGGTTGATAAAGGCCCAGGTTTCGTCATCAATCAGATCGTTATAATCCATGCGTGTCCTAAAGCCCTTCGCGGGCGGTAAGGCTCATGATGTGCTGGTCCGCGTCATTTTCGCCTGTGTTAAGATGTTCACGCAGTGACACGACATCACCCAGAATGATGATGGCGGGGCCCTGCAGCGCAGCCTTTTTCACCAGGCCGGATATTGTTCCAAGCGCGCCGGTTACAACCTGCTGGTTATTACGCGTGCCGCTGTCAATAACCGCCACCGGCAGGTCCGGGCGAATACCCTGCGCGATCGCCCCGGCCGTGATTTCAGCCAAATTGGACAATCCCATATAAATAACAACCGTTTGCCCCGGGCGGGTGAGTGTAGGCCAGTCATGATCAAGCACGCCGTCCGCACCATGTGCCGTTAAAAACACGCAGGATTGAGCATGGTCGCGGTGCGTCAGAGGAATGCCCGCCAGCGCGCCACATCCGGTGGCAGCCGTAATACCGGGGACAACCTGTACCGGAATACCTGCGGCGGCGACGTCCTGAATTTCTTCACCGCCACGACCAAAGACAAACGGATCACCCGCCTTCAACCGAAGAACACGGTTTCCCTGCCGGGCAAGTTTGATCATCAAAGCCGTAATTTCGGCCTGCGCCATCGTGTGATTGCCCGGGGATTTGCCGACATTGATCTGTTCTGCATCCCGCCGCGCAAGATCAACGATCCCGTCGCCCACCAGCCGGTCAAACAGCACAACATCTGCATGCTGAAGCAGGCGAAGGGCTTTGAATGTCAGAAGGTCAGGATCCCCCGGTCCGGCACCGACAAGCCAGACTTCGCCCTGCGTTAACGCCTTTGCGCCGGCGCCAACCTTCAGGTCTGCCTCGATCAGATCGCGCGCCTGGGTCTGCTTTCCGGCCAGAAACGCATCACCCGCAGGCCCCTCTATCATGTTTTCCCAGAACCGCCGCCGCCCCCTGCCATCGCTTAGGCCCTGTGCAATTCTGGTGCGGAACTGTGAAACAAACGCGGCAAGCCGGCCATAGGCGGCAGGCAGCATTGCTTCGATACGGGCGCGCAGGATGCGGGCAATGACCGGGGCCGCGCCGCCGGTTGAAATCGCGATCATCACCGGATCGCGGTCAACAACAGAGGGCGTGATGAAATCACAGTACTCTTTTACATCGGCAACATTCGCCAACGCCCCGTTTGCCTTGGCGGCGTGAAACAGCAGCGCGTCGCGCGCGCTGTCTTCGGATGCGCCATAGGCGATCGTGCAACCGTCAAAATCTTCGGCAACAGGCGTGCGCGCGTGGTGCACAAGGTTCGCATGCCCAAAAAGGGCGCGCAGTTCGGCGCCGGGGGCGGGATCAAAAGATGTCACCAATGCCCCTGCGGCCAACGCCCGTTCTACCCGGCGGGCGGCCACGGTTTCACCGCCATCCACCACAACCTTTTTGTCGCGGATGTCCAGAAAGATGGGCAGGAATTCCATCAGGCCTGTTCCTCGGCCCAATCGGAAAGCACCTGCCCCAATGCGGCAGCCGTTTCAGCATCCAGCTCTACCTGAGTGATGCGCTTTCCTTCACGCAAGACCAGGCGCAGCATTTTCAGGCCGCTGTCATATGTGAACTCCCGCACCTCGGCCTTGCGCGTATACGGAAGTTGAAGCGCCAGAAGCTCGCGCAGGTTTTCATCAGTCATATTTAAGCCCGCGGGTAAATGCGGCCTCCAGCAGCCATTCCCATTTGCGCGGGGTGTCGCGGTAATCGGGCTTTAGATCGAACTCCAGGAACATATGCCCGCTTTCACCAGCGTGCTGGGCCAGAACCTCAAGTTCTTTGAAGGTCGTCACCTCTGGGTGAGAGATGATCAGGTCACTCAGTTTCGCCATGTCAGCTTCCTTTTACACGGTTGTGGAATCGAACGCGGTAGACAACTCTTGGCGATGTTGCCTGCCCCGGTGCGTCAAATCCTGTACGGTTGTGCAGCGCGTTATTGCACAGCACACCCTGCCCTGCTTTGAAGCGTAGAGAAAGGGTCAGGGGGTCGGGCTTTTCCAGTGTTGATTGCAGAAACGCAACCGCTTCGGTCGTCAATGCATCATCGCGCCATTCGATAGAACGCGTGCGCGCCGTGTAACGCATCTGCATGCGCCCGGTTTCGGGGTCCGGGTAAAACACCGGCCCAACCGAGGCCGCGCGAAGGCTTCCGTCAGATTCGCGGTTTTCCGGGATCGTCATGACCTGATCGTGCATCAGGGCGCGCGCGTAATCCGGGTTTTCGTCAACCAGGCGAATATATGCGATGGCCGGATCCAGAAACTGATTTTCGCCACCCTGTTGCGCGGGTGTGGCACAATGCAGAACCATCGCGCTGATCCTGTCGTCGTCGGCGTTATAATAGCCATCGGTGTGCCAGTTCATCTTTCGGGTGGAGTAGGGGATATACCCGCGCTGACCGGCAGCATCGCTTTCACGCAGGGCCACAATACCATCGCCACCGGCCGAGCGATGCTTCTCTGCAATCCGCAGATCAAAGGCCTGTGCAAACTGCCTGAGATCCGACCGTAAATCCGCCCCCTGAGGCGCGGTATAAAGCGCAAGATTCGTTTCCCGGCAACGGCGCGACATCTCTGTAATTTCAGATTCGGTGGGGTTCGCCAGGTCCGAGATTTCGACAAATTGCGCGTTTAGGGGGCTTTCAGCAAGTTTCAGCCTTTCATCGCGCCATTTCTGATAAAAACCGTCGGCTTTCGGGTTTTTCCAAGAAAACCTGTTATCTTCAATCATGTTAATCGATTCTCCCGCCATTCAGATGTATACTGTGACCAGGCCACTTGCAGCTTAAGTGTGCTTTTTCTGGTGCGAGGCAACTTTTTTCTTACATTCGATTATCGTGATGTATAGATTAAAGGCAATGATGTTCGTCGGCAGGACGGAATTGCGTTCAGATTTTAGTAACGCAATTGGTGCCGCTGACATTGCTGACAGCTTCGGTCCATGACCTATAGCGTGAACACTCGTGAGGGAGGAATGACATGAAAGACGATGCGACCAAGAGCGGTCAAAACCCGACCCCGATCCTTGATGAACTTGAGGGTGGCCCCTGGCCCAGCTTTGTAACCGGCCTTAAGCGGCTGCGCGACGAAGGCGCCCCGAACAATCAGGAAATGATGAACGACCTCCTCGGTCAGCTGAACCATTCTTATCAGGAGCGTTTGGGCTTCTGGAAGGGCGGTACGCTGTCAGTGTTTGGTTACGGCGGCGGTATCATCCCGCGCTTTTCAGAAGTTGCTGATAAGTTCCCGGCCTCAAAAGAATTCCACACGCTGCGCGTTATGCCGCCGGCGGGTTACCACTACACCACAGATCTGCTGCGCCAGATGGCTGACATCTGGGAGCGTCACGGCTCTGGCCTGATCGCGTTCCACGGCCAGTCCGGCGACATTATGTTCCAGGGTTGTTCATCCGAAGCGGCACAGCCAGCGTTTGACGAGCTGAACGAACTGGGCTTTGACCTTGGCGGCGCCGGCCCCGCGCTGCGCACCGCAATGTCCTGCGTGGGCCACGCCCGTTGTGAGCAAAGCTGCTACGACGAAGTGTCTGCCCACCGCCGGGTTATCAACAAGTTCCTGGACGAAATGCACCGTCCCGCACTTCCCTATAAGTTCAAGTTCAAGTTCTCGGGCTGTGCCAACGACTGTGTAAACGCCATTCACCGCGCTGACTTTGCCGTTATCGGCACATGGCGCGATGACATGAAGGTTAACCAGGAAGAAGTTAAGAAGCACGTTGCCAAGGTTGGCCGCAAATACACAATCGACACCGTTATTTCGATGTGCCCAACCCGCGCGCTTTCGCTGAACGACGACGATACACTGGATGTCGACAACGCATCCTGCGTACGTTGCATGCACTGCATCAACGTGATGACCAAAGCACTGTCGCCCGGCGATGACCGCGGCGCATCTGTCATGATCGGCGGCAAGCGTTCGCTGAAAGTTGGCGACATGATGGGTATCATGGTTCGCCCGTTCATGAAGCTGGACACAGAAGAAGACTTCGAAGAGCTGGAAGATTTCGCCGAAACTTGCATCGAGTTCTTTGCTGACAATGCACTGGAGCACGAGCGTATCGGTGAAACCATCGACCGGATTGGCCTGCCGGCCTTCCTTGAAGCTGTTGGTGTTGAGGCTGACCCGAACATGGTCAACCACCCGCGTACATCAAGCTATGTCCGGACTGACGACTTCAACGAAGAAGCCGACAAGTGGTTCGAACGCAAGGCACTGGATGCCGGGATGACTGTTAGCGCGGAGTAATTCGCGCAAACCCCTACGTTGAAATACCATCGCGTCTGCCACAAGGCAGCGCGACTTGGGAGGAAAGACATGAACGATCAAGCCAAAAAGCCCCGCATGCCTGATGAGGTCGGTGTCCCGGACCCGTTCCCCTACATGCACCCGGTTATGAAAGAAAACTACGGCAACTGGGATTGGCACGAACGCCCACGCCCCGGTGTTTTGCACCACGTCGCGAAAAACGGTGACGAAATTTACACCGTGCGCGCCGGTACACAGCGCCAGATGGATGTTTTCACCATTCGCCTTCTGGCCGACATCGGCGATGAATTCGCTGACGGCCACGTGCGTTTCACCACCCGTTCGAACATCGAATACCTGGTGAAAGACGAAGCCAAGGTTGCTCCGTTGATCGAAAAGCTGGAAGCCGAAGGCTTTCCCGTAGGTGGTACTGGTGCTTCTGTGTCGATGATTTCGCACACACAAGGCTGGCTGCACTGCGACATCCCCGGCACCGACGCTTCGGGTGTTGTGAAAAGCCTGATGGACGAGCTTTACAGCGAATTCGTTCAGGAAAAAATGCCAAACCGCGTACGTATCACAACATCCTGCTGCCAGATTAACTGTGGTGGTCAGGGCGATATCGCGGTGAACGTACAGTACACCAAGCCACCGAAGATCAACCACGACCTGGTTGCCAACGTTTGTGAACGCCCGGCCGTTGTGGCCCGTTGCCCGGTTGCGGCTATTCGCCCTGCTATGGTTGATGGCAAGCCTTCGCTGGAAATCGACGAAAAGAAATGCGTCTGCTGTGGCGCCTGCTACCCACCCTGCCCGCCGATGCAGATCAACGGCGCGGAATCCACTAAGATTGCCGTATGGGTTGGTGGTAAGCACGCAAACGCGCGTTCAAAGCCAACATTCCACAAGCTGGCCGTTGCCAACCTGCCAAACAACCCACCGCATTGGCCGGAAGTCACCGAGGTTGTTCGCAAAATCGTGGCTGCTTACAAAAAAGACGCCAAGCATTGGGAACGTGTCGGTGAATGGATCGAGCGTATTGGCTGGAACCGTTTCTTCGAAATGACCGACCTGGCATTCACCAAACATCACCTGGATACATGGACTGGTTCGCGCAAGACGATGAACATGTCCGCGCACGTCCATTTCTGAGGAGGCGACCGATTTGAAATTCGGAGTTGTCGTAAGCGAAGGGCCCTACACGCATCAGGCGGCTGATTCAGCCTACCTGTTCGTGAAGGCCGCCCTTGAACAAGGGCACGAAGTACCGCGCGTGTTCTTTTATCATGATGGCGTCAACGTTTCGACGCGCCTGACCATCCCACCGCAGGACGAGCGTAACATCCAGAAAAACTGGTCCGCGCTTGCACTGGATCACGGTGTCGATCTGGTTGTCTGCATTGCCGCGGCGCAACGCCGTGGCATTCTGGACGAGAACGAGGCGACCCGTCAGGGCAAAGACGCCAACAACATCGCTGAAGGGTTCCGGATTTCCGGGCTTGGCCAGCTGATCGAAATGGGTATCCAGACGGACCGTCTGGTAACCTTTGGCGACTGAGGGGAACGATATGTCTGAAGAAAAGAAATTCCTCTATGTGAACCGCAGGGCCCCCTACGGCACGATCTACGCGCTGGAAAGCCTGGAAGTCGTGCTGATCGGTGCTGCGTTTGAGCAGGATGTTAGCCTGGCTTTCCTTGACGATGGTGTTTTCCAGCTGACAAAGGGCCAGGATACAAACGGCATTGGCGTCAAGAACTTCTCGCCAACGTTCCGTGCTCTGGGTGACTATGAGGTTACCAAGCTTTTTGTAGAAGCCGAGTCTCTCGCTGAACGCGGGCTGACAAAGGACGACCTGCAAGAAATCATGTATGAAGACGAAGATGATGACTGGGCCGAAAAACCTTCGATCCACATCGTTTCACGCGCTGAGATGGCCGATATCATGGCCGATCAGGACGTGGTTCTAAGCTTCTGAGGGGGTAGAAATGTCAACACTGCACACGGTGAACAAATCACCCTTCGCAACCCAGGCACTGCTTAGCTGCCTGAACCACTGCAAGGACGGCGATGCTGTTCTGATGATCGAAGATGGCGTCTATGGCGGCCTGGCGGGAACCGGTTTAACCGATATCGTCGCGCAAAAAGGCAAGACAGTGGCACTGTTCGTGCTGGCGCCGGACCTGACAGCACGCGGAATCGATGGTTCGCGTCTGATCTCCAACGTTGAGGGCGTAGACTACGCAGGATTTGTTGATCTGGTCGCAAAGCACGACCGGACTCAGGCCTGGCTGTAACACAAACTTATTGAAACTGAAGGAAAGCGAACATGGCATACGAAGTGAACGGAACTAGCGTCGAACATGACGAAGAAGGCTACATCACCAACCTGTCCGAGTGGACAAAAGAATTGGCCGATGTGATCGCAAAAGCCGAAGAAATCGAAATGGACGACGAGCGCTGGGAAGTTGTGAACTTCCTGCGTGATTACTACGACGAATACCAGATCGCACCTGCTGTTCGCGTTCTGATCAAAGCCGTTAAAAAGACCATGGGCCCTGAAAAAGGCAACAACAAGTACATGTACGAGCTGTTCCCTTACGGTCCTGCCAAGCAAGCTTGTAAAATTGCCGGCCTGCCTAAGCCTACTGGCTGCGTCTGATCTATCAAGGGTGCGACCCGACGCTCGGAGGATGCTTCGGGTCGCGCTTTAATACGCTAACGCTCTGAAAAACAACGATATCAGGGCAATCAACGGGAGGAGTCCGCGTGCTGGGCATTATATACGCATTGCTGTTTTATGTGGCGACGCTGCTGCTCGTCTCGGGTCTTGCGCTGAAAATTCGCAAATATGCGCGCACGCCTGCCCCGTTGAAAATCCCGACCACGCCCGCACCAACAACACGCTGGGGCGTCGTCCTGCGGATGTTCCGCGAAATCGTTTTCTTTGAAAGCCTGTTCAAGTCGAACAAGTGGATCTGGGCCTTTGGCTGGGTGTTCCACATGTCCATGTGGTTGGTTCTGGCCCGCCACATCCGGTATTTCACCTACGACGTCTGGTGGTGGGTCGAATTTGTTCAGCCCTTCGGAACCTACGCGGGTTTCGCGATGGTCGCCGGCCTTGCGGGCCTGTGGGCGCGCCGTGTGCTGGTTGAACGTATCCGCTATATCTCGAACCCATCAGACCATCTGATGCTGGCCCTTATTATTGCAATCGGTGGCAGCGGCCTGACAATGCGCTTCGTGGCCCACACCGATATCATCGCTGTCAAAGCTTACATGCTTGGCCTGATCCGGTTTCAGATCGGTGATCTTCCCGGCGATCCCTTCCTTCTCACCCACCTTGGTCTTGTTGCGGTTCTGATGATCATCTTCCCGATCTCAAAGCTGCTGCATGTGCCCGGCGTCTTCTTCAGCCCGACACGCAACCAAGTTGATAATCCGCGCGAAGTGCGCCACCTGGCCCCCTGGGCCGCCAAGTTGGAAAAATAGAGGCCCACCATGGCAGACGGCGACACCGATATTCCCAAGCTGAGCGACCCGCTTGAAATTCCACGGCTGCAGTGCGGCGCCATGGAAGGTCTTGAACCTTTCATCGCATCGGAAAAACACCAGGAGGCCTTGGGCTTCCCAGGTGAGCTGGTGCCTGACTGGAAAGAAAAAGCGCTGGAAAAAATGGCCGAGCTGGCCGAAAAAAACCGCGCCTTCCAGGTCTATCTGGATATGTGCGTCAAATGCGGCGCCTGCACAGATAAATGCCATTACTTTCTTGGCACGGGCGACCCAAAGAACATGCCGGTTGCGCGTCAGGATCTGCTGCGTTCGGTTTACCGGCGCTACTTTACCTTCGCCGGGAAATATTTTCCCTGGCTGGTTGGCGCCCGCGACCTGACCGAAGAAGTTCTGCACGAATGGTATTCATACTACCACCAGTGTTCAGAGTGCCGCCGGTGTTCGGTTTTCTGCCCCTACGGGATTGATACCGCCGAAATTACAATGGCTGCGCGTGACATCCTTGCCCACGTCGGCATCGGCATGAAGTATTCGAACGAGATCATCGGAAAAGTCCATGACATCGGGAACAACCTGGGCCTGAACCCAAAGGCACTGCGCGCGACGCTTGAAGATCTGGAAGAAGACCTGGAAGACGAAACAGGTATTTCCGTGCGTCTTCCCCTGGATGAAAAAGGCGCAGACATCCTGCTGATCACACCATCAGCGGATTTCTTTGCCGAACCGCATATTGATGGCCTTTTGGGCTATGCAAAGGTTTTCCATCAGGCCGGGGTCAGCTGGACGCTGTCTTCTTATGCATCCGAAGCGGCAAACTTCGGCATGTTCATCGGCAACTACGAAAACATGCGCGAAATTTCATTGCGCATTCGCAAGGCCGCCGAAGACCTTGGCGTAAAGCGCATCATTTTTGGCGAATGCGGCCACGCCTGGCGCGTTGCCTATAGCTTCTTGAACACGCTGGCGGGGCCTTTCGATTTCCTGGATCAGAAGTACCCTATTCCACAGCACATTCTGGAATTCACCTGGGGTGAAATTCAGAAGGGCACGCTGACGTTCGACAAGTCTAAGAACGATGAATTCCGCATGACCTATCATGACAGTTGCAACGTGGCGCGGGCCAGCCGCATGGGTGATGAGCCCGGCGGGCAGTTCGAAATTCCGCGCAACGTGATCAAAGCGGTCTGCAACAACTACTTTGATATGCCGCGTGACACGATCAAGGAATCGACCCTGTGTTGCGGTGGCGGCGGTGGTCTGCTGACGGACGATCTGATGGATCTGCGCGTAAAAGGCGCATCACCCCGGATGACCGCGCTGCAACAGGTTACAGAAGAACACGGGGTAACCCACATGGCAGCGATTTGCGCGATCTGTAAAACGCAGTTTTCCAAGATCATGCCGAAATACGGATACGACATGGATTCAATCCTGTCAGTGCACCAGCTGGTGTCTAATGCAATCATCCTGGATGGCCAGGAAACAGACGATGACGACGCATCTGCGGAGGAAGCCCAATGAACGATATGACACCCGAAGCGAAACCCACCTTCCGACGCTTTGAAGATGGCGAAACCCCTGCTGATTGGGATCTGGAAGAAAAGATCTTTCAGGGCGACACATCGTATAAGTGCCCAACTTACGTTCACAAGACGCCGCCATGTCAGGGCTCATGCCCCTCGGGCCACGAAATCCGTGGCTGGCTGGCAATCGCACGTGGAATGGATAAGCCTGCCGAAGAAGGCATGGCCTGGCAGGAATACGCGTTCCAGCGGATGGTCAGCGCAAACCCCTTCCCCGCTACGATGGGCCGTGTTTGCCCTGCACCATGCGAAGCAGGCTGTAACCGGAACGAAGTAGATGACTACGTTGGCATCAACGCTGTTGAACAATACGTCGGCGACTGGGCAAACGAAAACAACGTGAAAATGCCCGCAGCCGGCGCAGACACCGGCCGCAAGATCGCCGTTATCGGCGGCGGCCCGGCTGGCCTGTCCGCAGCGTACTTCCTGCGTCTGGATGGCCATGCGGTTACACTGTTTGAAGCGCACGACAAACTGGGCGGCATGATGCGCTATGGTATCCCCGGATACCGTACGCCGCGCACGATGCTGGACGAAGAAATTGGCCGCATTATCGATATGGGCGTTGACGTAAAAACCAACGTGCGCATCGGCACTGATGTATCGGTTGATGAACTGGACAAGGCGTTTGACGCCGTATTCTGGGCCCTTGGCGCCCAAAACGGCCGCCCGCTGCCAATTCCCGGATGGGAAGGTACGGAAAACTGCATCAACGGTATCGAATTCCTGGACGCCTTCAACGAAGGTTACGTTCTGGGCACCGCGCAAAAGGTTGTGGTGGTTGGCGGTGGTGACACCTCGATCGACGTTGCCTCTGTCGCACGCCGTCTGGGCCATATCACCGAAGTTAAACCGTCCGAGCATCCTTCGGGCAGTGCTGTTGACTTCACTGCGCATGACGTTGCCGGTTCACTGACCCGGGAAGGCATGCAGGCGACCCTGACATCGCTGTTCCCGATCGAACAGATGACCGCCGCCGAACATGAACGTGAAGACGCCAAGCGCGAAGGCGTGGACATCAAAGGCAGCGTTATGCCGCTTGAAGTCATCAAAGATGAAACCGGCAAGGCGATCGCCCTGAAAATGTGCGAATGTGACATGGATGGCATGCGCCCCGTGCCGCGCGAAGGGACCGAGTTTGAAATCGAATGCGATATCGTCATCGCAGCCATCGGCCAGTCCGGTGACTTTTCGGGCGTCGAAGAAATGGACGGCGGCAAAGGGTTCATCGAAACGACGCCAACCTACCAGGTCAAAGGCCGCGATAACCATTTCGCAGGCGGCGACATTCTGCGCCCGCACCTTCTGACAACAGCCATCGGCCACGGCCGGATCGCAGCGGAAACCATCACCGATTATCTGGATGACGGCGAAGTCGCGAAGCGGCCCAAGGTTGACGTACACCATTTCAACCTGATGGAAGAACTGCACCGCCGCGGCAAAGACCCTGCAGCATATGATCACGTGCAGGGCCGCGGTACCAATTCATCCGACTTTGCCGTGCACAACTACGAAGACCGTTCCAACGCGCAGATCATTCCACACAATGAACTGTTCAAAGGGCACTTCAACTTTGTGCCACGCGAAGTGCGGGACGAAGTTCATATCGAGGGCGAAAACGTTCTGGGTAACTTTGAAGAACGCATCATCGCATTGTCAGAAGAGCAGGCCCAGAAAGAGGGCGAGCGTTGCATGTCCTGCGGCATGTGTTTTGAGTGCGACAACTGTGTAATTTTCTGCCCGCAAGACGCTGTTCATCGCGTGAAAAAGGCAGACCGCACAGTCGGCCGCTACGTTGAAACCGATTACACAAAGTGTGTCGGCTGCCACATCTGCGCCGATGTCTGCCCAACCGGGTATATCAAGATGGGTCTTGGGGAATAAGCATGAAGCGGCTTTTCGCAATCCTTTTCCTTCTGTCCGGTTTGACCGGCAGCGCGGCTTTTGCCGACAGCAGTTCATCCCTATTGCCCGCGATCCCGCAGGCAACCGGGGAACCGCACCCTGAAGGAAATGAATACTGGCGCCGGCACCATATGGAGCTGTTGAAGCACGATCGCGATCTTACGCTTCGTGACGGAGAACGCGACATTGATGCCAGCCTGGGCCAGTGTTTCACCTGCCACGCCGTCACCGACGATGCTGGTGAACCTGTGACGGTGGAAAGTGAAAAACATTTCTGCCGTGTCTGCCATGATTACGCAGCTGTTCAGGTTGATTGCTTCATGTGCCACCGTTCTACCCCGTCCGAGGATGACCTTGGTCAGGCTATGACAAGCAGCACCAAGCCCGACGAAAGCTCTATCGCTGAATATCTGAAGCGCGTGGGGAACGGCCAATGAAAGACGCATCCATGAACCGTGCCGAACTTACGCGCCGCGACGTGCTGAAATCAGGCGCCGCTGTTGCGACACTGACACTGGCCCCCGGGGTTACCCTGATGGCCTTTGGCGGATCCGAAGCCGAGGCTGCGGCCGATGCCGGAAAACGCTGGGGTCTTTTGATCGACGCCGGGAAATGCGCCGATGACTGTTCGGCCTGCGTGACCGCGTGTTCAACCGAAAACGGCTGGGGCGGTTCGGGCAACCCCGAGACTGACTCTCAGTGGATCCGCAAGGTTACCCTGAAAGACAAATCCACCGGGCGGAAAGTTTCGGCACCTGTTATGTGCCAGCACTGTGAATCCCCGCCTTGCGTAGATGTGTGCCCCACTGGCGCCAGCTTTAAACGCGTCGACGGGATTGTTCTGGTCGACAAACACATTTGCATCGGCTGCCGCTATTGCATGATGGCATGCCCGTTCAAGGCGCGCTCTTTCGTGCACGAGCCGATTACCGACCAAAAGGTAAACGCGCCCCGCGGGCAAGGCACCGTTGAAAGCTGCACTTTGTGCGTTCACCGGGTGGACAAGGGCCGCATCCCGGCCTGTGTCGAATCCTGTGAAAAAGCAGGGCATGACGCGATCTTGTTTGGCGATCTGCGTGATCCTGAAAGCGCGATCTCTAAGGCATTGAAGGCCTACCCCTCGACTGCCCTTCGTGACGATCTGGGGCTGAACCCAGGCGTACGCTACACCAACCTGTGACGGGGAACGATATGGAACGCACGATCTACAGGGAAATTAAAGCGACCCGCGCGGTCTGGCTTACCGGTCTCGGCCTTTTGGTTCTGATCGCTCTGGCCCTGAACTCGGTCGTTTATGTGGAGCATCACGGCCACATCGTAACCGGCATGAACAACCAGATTGTCTGGGGTCTGCCGCATGTTTTCGCGATCTTCCTGATCGTTGCGGCCTCTGGCGCATTGAATGTGGCCTCTATCGCATCGGTCTTTGGGCAACAGGCCTATAAGCCAATGTCACGTTTTTCGGCCCTGCTGGCGATCACCTTGCTGGTCGGCGGCCTGGCTGTTCTGGTTCTGGACCTTGGCCGCCCGGACCGCCTGATTGTCGCCATGACAAAGTATAACTTCAAATCGATCTTTGCCTGGAACGTTCTGCTATACACAGGCTTCATGGGTGTTGTCGGGATCTACCTGATCCTGCAGATGGCGCGCAGTGTTCCTTACAAGTACGTGAAGTTGGCTGGCCTTGGCGCCTTTTTGTGGCGTCTTGCCCTGACCACCGGTACCGGGTCGATTTTTGGCTGGCTGGTTGCGCGCCCCGGTTATGATGCTGCGATCATGGCACCGCTGTTCATTGTGATGAGCTTTTCCTTTGGTCTGGCTGTGTTCCTGTTGGTGACGCTTACCCTTTTCCGTCTGTCTGACCGCCCCTTTGGCGACGCGCTGTTGATGCGCATGGGCCGGCTTCTGGGGATTTTCGCCGCCGGCGTCTTGTACTTCACGGTCGTTCAGCACCTCACAAACCTCTACGCAACAGAACACGCTGGCGTCGAAGCGTTCTTCCTGCACGGCGGTGGCCTTTACACGGCCCTTTTCTGGCTGGTTCAGGTTGGCATCGGTGGCTTGCTGCCCATCGCGCTGGTGTTCCTGCGGCCCAGCCGTAGCAGCACGATCCTGGCGTCGGTACTTGTCATCATCGGCGGCTTTGCGCAGCTTTACGTCATCGTCATCGGTGGTCAGGCCTACCCGCTTGAAATCTTCCCGGGCTACGAAGTTCTTGAAGGGTTCAACGAAGGCGTCGTGAGTTCATATTCACCGTCTTTCTGCGAATTGACGCTGGGAATTGGCGGCGTTGCCATCGCGCTTTTGGCGGCTGGCATCGGTGCGAAAATTCTGCGGGTCTTGCCAACAAACCTTTCTGATGCGAACGTCTCGGCAAAATCCTAACATCCGAGCGGACAATCATTATGGCTGAACAGCACCCGTTTTCCCGTTTCGTGGCCATTCTGGGGCGCGGAAAAACAAAGCAACGCCACCTGACGCTGGAAGAATCCCGCGAAAGCATGGCGATGATCCTGCGTGGCGAGGCGCTGCCCGAACAAATCGGTGCCTTTCTTATGCTGCTGCGCCTGAAAGAAGAGGCGCCAGAGGAAATTGCCGGGTTCGCCCAAGGCACGCGGGATACGTTTAAGCTGCCCGGCGACCTGCCAGAGGTTGATCTGGACTGGTCGTCTTACGCAGGTAAACGTGTACAGCTTCCCTGGAACATTCTTTCCGCTCTTGCACTGGTGGGTGCGGGTTATCGCGTCTTCATGCACGGAACCGAAGGCCACACACCCGGCCGCGTCTACACCCGTGAGGTGCTGGAACATCTGGGCATCCCTATTGCGCAAAGCTTTGATGAAGCGGCCGCGCAAATTCGCGAAAGCAGGTTTGCCTACGTCCCGCTGGAAGTTCTTAGCCCGGTTTTGCATGATCTGATCAATCTGCGCCCTATCCTTGGCCTGCGGTCCCCCGTGCACAGCTTCACCCGCATCCTGAACCCGTTTAAGGCCCCTGCAATCCTGCAAGGAATATTCCACCGCGGTTTCATGGATATTCACGCAGGCGCCGCCCAGTTGCTGGGTGAAAAAAGCCTGGCGGTTTTTCGCGGTGACGGCGGCGAAATTGAACGCCGGCCGAACAAGCCAACGCAGGTCTGGACAACGCATGGGGCAGAAGGGCTGGAGGTTGAAACCTGGCCCGCGCTGCTGGATGACGGCCACGCCCCGCATGACGAAGAGATGGACATCGCACGCCTTGGGCGCGTATGGGCGAGCACCGATGAAGATGCGTATGCAATCGCCGCCATCACCGGCACACTGGCAATCGCGCTAAAGACCATGGGCAAGGCGGACACGCTTGAAAACGCACAGGCGATGGCTGAACAAATTTGGAACGACCGGGACAAGGCGCACCTGCCGGTAGCTGCATGATCACCGCCCCCAGATTTTTGATCGCGGCTGCGCACAAGTCTTCTGGAAAGACTGTGATCTCTACCGGGTTGGCTGCTGCACTTACCGCGCGGGGAAGGGCCGTTTCTTCGTTCAAGAAGGGCCCGGATTATATTGACCCGATGTGGCTGTCTGCAGCAACGCGCCTGCCCTGCTACAATCTTGATTTCAACACGATGGCGGCAAGCGAAATCGCGCCATTTTTTGGATCCCGCGTTCAATCGACAGACCTAAGCCTGATCGAGGCGAACAAGGGCCTGTACGATGGCGTCGCAATGGATGGTGCGGATTCAAACGCCGCGCTGGCCAAACACCTGGGCCTGCCGGTTATCCTGGTCATTGATACCAACGGGATGACACGGGGGATCGCGCCGTTGTTACAGGGGTATCTGGCGTTTGACCCTGATGTGAACATCGCTGGCGTCATCCTGAACAAAGTGGGCGGCCCGCGCCACGAAAGCAAACTGCGCCAGGCAGTCGCGACATATACCAACCTACCGGTTCTTGGCGCCGTCCACCGCAACAGCGCCCTTGAAATCGGCGAACGCCACCTGGGCCTGACCACCCCGGCGGAATCCGGGCAACTGGACCAGATGATCAAAACCTTTGGCGAAATTGTGGGCGCAAGTGTCGACCTTGACGCGATCGGGCGTTTGGCCGCCACAGCGCCGGATCTGCCCGTAGTGCCACAGCCCGCGCCATGCCCAACACCCGATGTCCGGATTGCCATCGCGCAAGACCGCGCATTTGGGTTTTACTATGCGGATGACTTAGAAGCCTTCGGCGCGGCGGGCGCCACGCTTGTCCCGTTTGACACGATGAAAGACACGAAACTGCCCCAGGCTGACGGGCTGTTCATCGGCGGTGGTTTCCCCGAAATGTTTCTTGAAGAACTTTCACAAAACACACTGCTGCAGGAAGATATCAAACAGGCGATCGAACAGGGCCTTCCCACCTATGCCGAATGCGGTGGCCTTATGTATCTTTGCCGCACCATGGCCCATCAGGGCAAAACGCGGACAATGGTGGGGGCCATCGGCGCAGATGCTGTAATGCACCGTCGCCCGCAGGGGCGCGGATACACCCGGTTTGAAAACCTTCCCGATCACCCGTGGCCAGAATGCCCCGAGGTGCGCGCCGCGCATGAATTTCACTACGCCAGTCTGGAAAACCTGGACCCCGATCTGGTTTTCGCCCGCGCGGTGAAACGCGGTTACGGGATTGATGGAAAACACGACGCGGTTGTTACACACAACACCCTGGCAGGGTTCTGCCATCTGCGCGCAACCGGGCCGATGCCGTGGGTGCCGCGCTTTGTGGACTTTGTGCGTAAAGTGAAAGCCAACAAACAAAAAAGCCCCACCATTTAGGCGGGGCTTTTTGCTGAAACGGCGCTTAGATTAGTTGCGCTTAATTTCGAACTTGTAGATGTCACCTTCGGTGTTCGAGCTAAGAAGCTCGTTACCTGTTTGGTTGCAGAACGCAGCAAAGTCAGCCACGGAACCGGGATCGGTCGAGCGGATTTCCAGAACTTCGCCAGCGGCCATGCCTTTAAGTGCTTTTTTAGCTTTAAGGATCGGCAGCGGGCAGTTCAGCCCCTCTGCATTCAAAACTTGATCGGCCATGTATTTACCTTCCTTAGGTCGTCAGTTGTGTCAGATATAAAGATTGATGTCGGACTTCAGTGCGCCTTCCATGTAGGTCGCAGCGCCACCAATCGCGATGTCATCAATAAGATCTTTTTGATCGAGTTCGAACAGATCAAGTGTCATCTGACACGCGATCATTTTCACATCGCTTTCAACCGCTGCTTCACGCAGATCGGGGATCGAAGCGACGCCTTTTTTCTTGATGAGGTTTTTCATCATCGTTGTTGCCATCCGGTCAACACCGGGAACGGCGGAAACGATGTTCGGCAATGCCATGTGCATGCCCATCATCGGCATTTCCATTGCCGGGTTACCAAGTGTGGAAATCTTCAGGTGGTCCAGATCCTTTTTCAGAAGCTGAAGACCATAAAAAGTGAAGAACATTGTCACTTCTACATCCATCGCAGCAGCGGTGGTGGCAAGAATGAAGGGCGGATACGCCCAATCAAGCGTGCCCTTCGTGACGATAATAGACATGCTTTTGGCGTTTTCCAGTGAATCGGACATGATTCAGACCTCCCTGTCGCGGCTTATTTGTGTATTATGATTTTTGAATACTAATTGTGCTTCGTCAAGTAAAGTCTGCGTCGTGGTTGCTTGACATGGGTATAATCAGGCTGCCAAGATGACCGAACCGTAGGAAAAGCCCGATGAAATCACGAACTGACGAGTTGAGCGAAACCGCCGAAAAGGCGAGCGAGCTGCTCAGAGTTCTCGCAAATCAGAAGCGTTTGCTGATTCTTTGTAAGCTTGCAGAATGTGAACGCTCTGTCCAAGAACTTCAGGAAGCCACTGGTTTGGGTCAGTCAACGGTGTCCCAGCAGCTTGCAAAGCTACGCGGTGAAAAGCTTGTCAGCGCCAGGCGCGAGGCGCAGTCAGTCTTTTATTCGCTTGCCAGCCGTGAAGTAGAGGCTGTCATCGACACCCTTTACGGCCTGTACTGCACCCCAGACTGCTGACGCCTGGTAACATGAACCATTAATGCCGGACCTGACCCGAAAACCGCCGCCCGATATTCCAATCGGAATTGCACGTGAAATACGTTGCTATGCGCGGATTTTCTGCGATGCTTATTCAAATATAGCAATGATGAAATATGAGCCATGACGAGACCTGAGAACATTCAGATCGAGACCTCCCCTGTAGTATCAGACGAGGTTCGCCAAACCACCTGTTACATGTGCGCCTGCCGATGCGGGATCAACGTGCACATGAAGGATGGGCAAGTCGCCTATATCGAAGGGAACCGGGATCACCCGGTGAACAAGGGTGTGTTGTGCGGCAAGGGGTCCTCGGGGATCATGCAGCATTACGCACCTTCGCGCCTGAATGCGCCGATGAAACGCGTTGGCCCCCGCGGCTCTGGCGAATTCGAAGAAATTTCATGGGACGAAGCCCTTGATATTGCCGCCGGCTGGATGGGCCCTTTACGCGATACAGATCCAAAGAAGCTGGCGTTTTTCACCGGCCGCGATCAATCGCAAAGCTTCACGTCATGGTTTGCACAGGCTTATGGCACGCCAAACTATGCTGCACATGGCGGTTTCTGTTCGGTCAACATGGCCGCGGCCGGCATCTACACGATGGGCGGCGCGTTCTGGGAATTCGGTCAACCTGACTGGGATCGTACAAAGCTGCTGATGATATTCGGTGTGGCCGAAGACCATGATTCAAACCCGATCAAGATTGGTCTGGGAAAGATCAAAGAGCGTGGCGCAAAAGTCATCGGCGTAAACCCCATCCGTTCAGGCTACAACGCCGTTGCTGATGAATGGGTTGGTATCACCCCCGGCACCGACGGCCTGTTCATCCTTGCGCTTATCCATGAGCTGATGAAATCAGGTAATGTCGATCTGAATTACCTGAGCCGCTACACGAACGCCGGTTTCGTGGTGAACGGCGATGAAGCCTCGGCCGAGTTTGGCCTGTTCCTGCGCGACAAGGACGGAACACCACAGGTTATCGACCGCGCCACCGGAAAACTTGCCCCCTACGACAAGAAGGGCGTGATGCCGGACCTTGCCGGGAACATTCGCAAAGGCGGTATTACGCATCGTCCGGTGTTCCAGCTGATGGCAGATCGCTATCTTTCGGATGAACACACACCCGAGGCCGCCGCCGAACGCACAGGCATTTCCGCTGCGCGCACCAAGGCAATCGCGGCAGAACTTGCCCGCGTCGCGTTTGAGGAAGAGATCGTCATCGATCAGCCCTGGACAGACTGGAAGGGCGAAAAGCACGAAAAGATGATCGGGCGCCCGGTCAGCTTCCACTCCATGCGCGGGATCTCGGCACATTCGAACGGCTTTCAGACCGCACGCGCTTTGCATGTTCTTCAGATTCTGTTGGGCAGCGTCGAAGTCCCCGGCGGCTTTCGTTTCAAACCGCCCTACCCGAAACCACCCGAGGCACACCCCAAACCCCATGCTGGCGTAACACCCGGAAAACCTTTGGACGGGCCGCATCTGGGTTACCCGCTGGGCCCAGAGCATCTTTTGATCAACGAAGATGGCAGCGCCAAGCGTATCGACAAAGCCTTTACCTGGGAAAACCCGTTTTCGGCGCATGGCCTGATGCACATGGTCATTTCAAACGCGCATGCGGGTGACCCTTACAAGATCGACACGCTGTTCCTTTACATGGCGAACATGGCGTGGAACTCATCCATGAATACGTCCGAGGTTATGCGCATGCTGACCGACAAGGACGAGGATGGCGAATATGTGATCCCGCATATCATCTACTCCGACGCCTACAGCTCGGAAACAGTGGCTTATGCAGACCTGATTTTGCCAGACACCACTTATCTGGAACGCCATGACTGTATCTCGCTGCTAGATCGTCCGATCTGCGAGGCGGATGGCCTGGCGGATGCGATCCGCTGGCCGGTTGTTGAACCCGACCGCAACGTAAAAGGGTTCCAGTCTGTCTTGATCGACCTTGGCGCAAAACTGGGCCTGCCCGGTTTCGTGAAAGAAGATGGCAGCCAGAAGTTCGCCGATTACGCCGATTACCTTGTGAACCACGAACGCCGCCCCGGTGTTGGCCCACTGGCCGGCTGGCGCGGGAAGGACGGCACCGGAAAAGGGCGCGGAGAGCCGAACCCAGAGCAGCTGGACCGATACATCGAAAACGGTGGTTTCTGGATCGACCACCTGCCTGAGGAAGTGCAGTTCTACAAACCGTGGAACCAGGGCTACCAGGATTGGGCTGTCGAGCGCGGAATCTTTGATGCGCCCGCCCCTTATGTGTTCAACCTTTATGTCGAACCGCTTCGCAAATTGCAGCTGGCGGCCGAAGGGCACGGCGACGTGCAGCCGCCAGAACACTTGCGCCAGCGTGTCCGGGAAACGATGGACCCGCTTCCAATCTGGTACCCGCCGTTTGAAGATGGCAGCGTCGACACCGATGAATTCCCCATTCATGCACTGACCCAACGTCCGATGCATATGTACCATTCCTGGGGGTCACAGAACGCCTGGCTTCGCCAGATCACCGGCGAAAATAAGTTGTACCTGCCAACAAAGGTCTGGGAGGCAAACGGGTTTGCCGATGGCGACTATGCCGTCGTGACATCGGCACATGGTTCTATCACAGTGCCCGTCGCCCATCAGGCCAGCCTGAACGAAAATACGATTTGGACATGGAATGCGATCGGTAAACGCAAAGGTGCATGGGCACTGGACGAAGGCGCCTCTGAGGCGACCGAAGGCTTTTTGCTGAACCACATCATCCATGAGCTTCAGCCGCCTAGGGGCGATGGGATGCGTTGGGCCAATTCAGACCCGGTAACAGGGCAAGCCGCCTGGTTTGACCTGCGCGTTAAGGTCGAAAAGGCAGATCCGCCCCCGAAAGAATCGCAACCTGCGTTCCCACCGATCAAATCACCGGTAGCCAAGGCACCCAAGAACGTGGCGAGGAAGACAAAATGACAAACCTTCCTACCCACACTGACAAAAAGCTTGGCCTGGTTATCGATCTGGATACCTGCGTTGGCTGCCACGGTTGTGTGACCTCCTGTAAAGGTTGGAACACAGAAAACTACGGCGCGCCGTTGTCTGACATGGACGCATATGGCGCCGACCCCCACGGCACATTTCTGAACCGCGTGTTCAGCTACGAAGTGCAGCCTGAAAACAAGCCTGCGCAAACCATCCACTTTCCCAAATCATGCCTTCATTGCGAAGACGCGCCTTGCGTCACCGTATGCCCAACCGGCGCAAGCTATAAGCGCACCGAAGACGGCATCGTGCTGGTCAATGAAGACCGGTGCATCGGCTGCGGGCTATGCGCATGGTCCTGCCCTTATGGCGCGCGTGAACTGGACCAGACCGCAGGGGTCATGAAAAAATGCACCCTTTGCGTGGACAGGATTTATAACGAAAACCTGCCGCAAGAAGACCGCGTGCCAGCCTGTGTGCGCACCTGCCCCGCCGGCGCCCGCCACTTCGGTGATCTGGGTGACCCGGAAAGCGATGTATCCAAACTGGTCGCAGAGCGCGGCGGTGTGGATCTTATGCCTGAACAAGGCACGAAACCCGTTAACAAGTATTTGCCACCTCGCCCCAAGGACACGATGGAGGCGGCACCGCTTCCTGATCTGAAACCTGTTGCGACCGAAGCCTCTGGCTTTCTTGGTTGGCTCGATAAGGCACTGGAGAAACTCTGATGCACCCAGCACCCTCAGTCATCGTTTTTACCGCTCTTTCAGGTCTTGGTTTCGGGCTGCTCATTTGGCTTGGCCTTGGCTTTCCTGCGGTCACCGGCGTAACAGCGTTTGCCTTCTTCTTCATCGCATATGCGTTGTCGGTCGGCGGCCTGATCTCATCCGTTTTCCACCTGGGAAACCCCAGAAACGCGATTTATTCTTTCAGCCAATGGCGCACCAGCTGGCTTAGCCGCGAAGGGATCATTGCAATCGCAACCCTTCTGACGTTTGCGCCTTACGCCATCGGTACGATCTTCTTTGACACCGTCATCCCCGCATTGGGGGTTATCGGTGCGATCCTTGCGATTATCACGGTGTTCTGCACTTCGATGATCTACGGGCAACTGAAAACAATCCCGCGTTGGAGCATGCCTTTAACCCCGGTTCTTTTCCTTCTTTACGCAATTTCAGGCGGCGCCCTTCTTTCGGGTGAAGTTAAGGTTGCCGGCGTTCTGATCTTTGTGCTGACCGCACTTCAGATCGCCGCATGGATGATGGGCGACGGGCGTTTTTCAGGCAGCGGATCAGACAAAGGTACGGCGACAAGCCTGGGCAGCCTTGGCAAGGTGCGTCTGCTGGAAACCGCGCACACCAGCCGCAATTATATCCTGGACGAAATGGTACATATCATCGGGCGCAAGCACTCTCAAAAGCTGCGCGTGATCGCAACCGTCTTTTTGGGCGCACTTCCAGTGTCGCTATTGCTGGTGCTTCCTGCCAGCCACATGTCTGCCTTCCTTGCCTTGGCCAGCCACATCGTGGGGCTTTTTGCCTCACGCTGGCTGTTCTTTGCCGAGGCTGAACATGTGGTAGGCCTGTACTACACACGCGGCTGACTTCGGTAAGATTTACAAGGAAAACCGAAATGAAAACTCGTATCCTCGCCCACCTCGCGCATATCGAAATCCCTGGGGTGAAGGGCAACATTGTGCAGGCCGGAATGGTCAGCGCAAAAGACATTGGCGTGAACGGCCACAAGGTTGTGGTCACCGTCAATATTCCCGAAGATTTCATGGGCGACCTTGCCGGGTTGCGCGGTGAGATTGAAAAGCGCCTGGCAAACGTCAGCTCTATCGAAAACCTTCTGGTCGTCCTGACAGCGGAGCGTGGCGATGCACCGGTCGCGGAAGCGCCGCCCAAAATTCGCCCCGAGCCGGCGCCCAACCCAGGCGTGCCCGGCCCTGATATGCGCCCTGCGCAGGCCGCTATTCCCGGAATCAAAAACATCGTCGCTGTCGCATCAGGCAAGGGCGGGGTTGGAAAATCCACCACCTCCGTAAACCTGGCCGCAACACTGCGTTCGCTGGGCATGAAGGTCGGCCTTTTGGATGCGGACATCTACGGCCCGTCTATTCCGCGCCTTCTGAATATCACCGACCGCCCCGAAATTGTGGGCGAGCGGGTCCAGCCAATCGAAAAATACGGCATGAAGATCATGTCCATGGGTTTTCTTATGGACGAAGAAAGCCCTGTGATCTGGCGCGGCCCGATGGTTGTTTCCGCCCTGATGCAAATGGTGCGCGAAGTGGACTGGGGTGAGCTTGATTTCCTGATTCTGGACATGCCCCCCGGCACGGGCGACGCGCAGCTGACCCTGGCACAACAGGTGCCCGTGTCTGGTGCGGTCATCGTTTCGACCCCGCAGGATCTGGCGCTGGTTGACGCACGCAAAGGCCTGAAGATGTTCAAGGACGTGGATGTTCCTATCCTTGGTATCATCGAAAACATGTCTACATTCGTCTGCCCGCATTGCGGCGAGGTCAGCGAAATTTTTGGCCACGGTGGGGCCGAAGCAGACGCGCGCCGCCTGGGCGTCATGTTCCTGGGCGCGATCCCGCTGCACATGGACATCCGCAAAAATTCGGATGCGGGAACGCCGTTGATTGTGGCCGAACCGAATGGCGTGCACGCCGACATCTACAAGAAACTTGCGCTGAAGGTCGCAACTCTTCTGGGCGAAGCCGACGAAGACTGACCTGAACAAAGTCGACAACCATTAAAAAAGGGCCGCTTGATGCGGCCCTTTTCCTTTTCAGATGATGCCGATTTTCGCCGGATCAGGCCAGACGCTCCATCGCCTTTACGCCGATGACACCGCCGATAAAGATGAAGACGAAGGTCAGGATGGACCCGATCGCCAGCGTGGAAAAACCAGACAGGGCCTGACCAACCGTACAGCCAAGCGCCAGAACGCCGCCAATACCCATCAACGCCGCGCCAAACATATTGCGGATAGAATCCGACTTGTCGGCAAATGTTGTCAGATGCAGCCGCCCCATTGACGCCGCCCCGACAAAGCCGCCGATAAGGGCCCCCGCAGTGGTGACAACGCCAAATCCGGGCGCGCCCAGCGCGGTGTAGCGCATCAGATAATCCAGCGTATCGCCAGCCGGGCGAACGTAGGAAAGGGATATCAGCGTGGGGTTATCCGCGAATTCGTCATAGGCAAAACCTGTCAGCGCCCAGCCCGCAACCACGCACAGGCCAATGCCAACACCCGAAATCAAATTGCGGGGCGAGGTGCGAAACCCGGCATCCTTAAAGCAATAGATCAGAATGCCACCAACGATCAGAACGATGGCAACCGTTCCAGCCGTGGCAGCACCCATGCCTGTAAGTGCAGAAACCAGCGACCCCAGCCGTTGATCATCCATCCCAAGCGCAGACAAATCAGATGTGGTGGGCGTGAACAGCTTCACGCGAAGGGGGCCGACCACGCCACCGATGGCCATATACGCAAATATTCCGGTGATCAGCAGCACGACAACCGAGCGCAGATCGCCCCCGCCGGCCCGAACCAGATTTCGACTGATGCAACCACCTGAAAAGACCATTCCAAAGCCAAACAGCAGCCCGCCAACAATGTGGGCGCCCCAGGCAAAGCTTGGCGTCAGGTACATTGACATCGTCATATCTGCGATGCCCTGACGCTCTATCACAGCGACCCCAATGATCGCGACCGCGCCGGCCAGAAGCCACGCGCGAAAGCGCCTGAAGTCCCCGAATGAAAGGATGTCTGAAATGGACCCCATTGTGCAGAAGTTCGTGCGGTATACGATAAAGCCAAAGATCATCCCGATCAGCAGGCCGCCCCAGCCGATATAGGCGGCTGCGGATTCAACGGCGACCTCTTTCCAAATGTCGATCATACTATTCCCTCGTTGGTTCTTGTCAGTGTCTGCCGGTCTTGGTGCCAGCGTGTTCGGAACACATTATCACATTATATTTCCTCTATGCGTAGGTTTTTTTGTCTCACTTGCTGTGGGTGTGGCGTTGATCCGCAGAAGGATCGGAACTATCAGGGTGGAAACTCATATAGCGGGGCAATTATGGCCAACCACCTTTACAAAGGCGATCTTCCGGATGACCTGGATCTTGGTCCGGTCGTTGCAATTGACTGTGAAACAATGGGCCTGAACCCGCACCGCGACAGGCTGTGCGTCGTGCAGATGTCCGGCGGCGACGGAAACGCGCACCTTGTACAGGTGGCTAAGGGTCAGACCGCGGCACCCAACCTGACCAAAATGTTGACCGATCCGAATGTGCTGAAGCTTTTTCACTTCGGCCGGTTCGACATCGCCGCGCTTTTCAAAGCGTTCGGCGCCGTTACTGCCCCGGTTTACTGCACAAAAATCGCGTCAAAGATGGTGCGGACCTATACAGACCGCCACGGGTTGAAAAACCTGTTGGAAGAATTGCTGCGCGTGGATATTTCCAAGCAACAGCAGATGAGCGACTGGGGCGCAGAAAATTTGACCGAGGCGCAGCTGGATTATGCGGCCTCGGACGTTTTGTACCTGCACCGCCTTCGTGAAAAGCTGGATGTTCGTCTGGCCCGCGAAAACCGCACCGATCTTGCGCAGGCTTGTTTTGATTTCCTTCCCACACGCGCAAAGCTTGACCTGGAAGGCTGGCCGGAAATCGACATTTTTTCCCACTAAGGGCGATCACGGTTATCGGCGGCCGCTGCCTGACATCATCCAACAGGTGAAACGGCGTGCGATCGCCCATGCGCAAGGCATGCCATTGGAAAAACGCGTCTGCGTGCTAAGTATCTAAGGTGCGTGGGGTTTTTGGAAATATTGATGGCAAGGCATAACAACACATATTCGCGCGTTGTCGCCTGGCTGAAGGTTCTTCTGCCGGTCATCGCGCTTGCGCTGTTATCTACCATGTTTCTTATTTCCAGATCCATCGACCCAACCCGCGCCATTCCGTTTGCGAAAGTGGATGTGGAAGGCCTGGCAAATGATCAGCGCATTTCCGGCCCCAACTATTCCGGCGTTACCCAGGATGGGGCGGCAATTACCTTTTCGGCGAAAACCGCGCGCCCAACACTGGGTGACCCAAACCGCTTTACCGCCAGTGAGTTGTTGGCGCGGATCGAAACACCGGATGGCGCATCCCTGGATATTCAGGCCGCCAGCGCCATCTTTGATGGCACCGCAAACCAGATCACCCTTTCAGGCGGTGTTCTTTTGGAAACCTCGACAAACTATACGATCAAAGGTGAAGGCCTGGTCGCTGCGCTGAATACAACCATGGTAGAGACAGACGGCAAGGTTGTTGCCCAGGGCCCGCTTGGCAGCATAGAGGCGGGTCAGGCAGCCCTGTCACGCGGTCCCGAAGAGGCCGCGCCCTATCTTCTGGTTTTCAAGAGTGGCGTGAAGCTGATATATGTGCCCAATGAGCAAGGGAGCCAGTAAATGAGAGCAGTTCTGGGAACAGTCTTGGCCCTGATGTTAAGCATCGGAATTTCGGGTTTGGCAGCAGCGCAAGGGGCGCAGGTCGCCTTTGGTGGCTTTCAGCAGGATACGACCCTTCCGGTCGAAATCACCGCAGACCAGCTACAGATCGATCAGGCAGACGGGTCAGCCACATTTTCCGGCAATGTAAGCATCGGGCAGGGCGACATGCGCCTTACCGCGCAAAAGGTCCGGGTTGAATACGCAAGTGGTGAAGGTGATTCCACCGGCCGCATTTCAATTCTTTATGCCACGGGTGGTGTAACGCTGGTCAATGGTGCGGAAGCCGCCGAAGCGCGCGAAGCCACTTACACGATCGATACTGGCCTTATCGTCTTGTCCGGCGACGTAGTCCTTACGCAAGGGCGTAACGCCCTATCGGCCAACCGGCTGGTGGTTGACCTGACAAAGGGCACGGGAACGATGGAAGGGCGGGTTAAAACCATCCTTCAAACGGACGGAAACTGATGGGAAACGCGCCGGTTCGCGCAGTCGCTGAACAAACCCTTGGCCTGCATGTCGTCGGCCTGCGGAAAAGTTATCGCAAAAGGCCGGTTATTCGTGATGTCAGCCTGGATCTGAAGCAGGGCGAAGTTGTTGCGCTGCTTGGGCCAAACGGGTCTGGAAAGACAACCTGTTTTTACGCAATCGCAGGTTTGCTTACACCAGAGGCGGGTCAGGTTTTGATTGATGGGCGCGATGTCACGCTGTTGCCCATGTATCGCCGTGCCAAATTTGGCATTGGCTATCTGCCTCAGGAAATGTCGATCTTTCGCGGGCTTAGCGTCGAAGGCAATATCCTTGCGATCCTTGAGATCGCGATAAAGGACCGCCACAAGCGGCGCGAACGCCTGGAAGAGCTTTTGTCGGAGTTTTCAATCGCCCACCTTCGTCGCGCCCCCGCCCTTTCACTTTCTGGCGGAGAAAGGCGGCGCGTCGAAATCGCGCGCGCATTGGCCGCAAATCCAAAATATCTGCTGCTTGACGAACCTTTCGCTGGTGTAGACCCGATTGCGGTGGGTGAAATACGTACACTTGTCCATGATTTGAAAGATCGCGGGCTTGGCGTTCTGATTACGGATCATAATGTTCGCGAAACCCTTGAGATCGTGGATCGCGCCTACATCTTACATGATGGTAAGGTTCTGATGAACGGAACCACTGATGAGGTGGTGCGCGATGAAAATGTTCGGCGGGTTTATCTTGGGCAAGATTTCAAGATCATCTGACACAAAAATCTTACGTGTTTCAGTTGACATTCCAAGGCGATTCATCGCCAAATGAATGTAATGCATGGACATATTTTTTCCGTTCGTGCCGCCCCGAAACCGGGGAAATGCACCGCACGCGCCCGACCAAATCGGGCCGGTCAGAAAGCTCAATCCACATACACTGAATTCCCGTCTGCCACGCTGGCAAGGCGGGTTTTGACGATCTGCAAACACCATAGGAGGTAGGATGCAATATCAAATAAGCGGTAAGCAAATCGACATCGGCGAAGCCCTTCAAACACATGTGAAGGATGCTCTTGGTGCAGCAGTACAAAAGTACGCCGAGCGCCCAACCGATGCTCAGGTTGTCTTTTCCAAAAATGCGCATGAATTCGTGTGCGAAGTTATTGTGCATTTGTCCACGGGTCTGACGGCCCAGGCCAAGGCGCACTCCACCGAAATCTATTCGGCCTTTGACCAATGTACCGACAAAATGGAAACCCAGCTGCGCCGCTACAAGCGCAGGCTGAAGGACCATCACCGGGATCGCGCAAACCCGGTTGAAGTTTTTGGCGGTTCCTCGTATATCCTCGCCGCAGAAGCCGGGGCTGAGGAATCAGAACCCGAAACGCTTCAACCGATGATCGTCGCCGAGATGGAAACGCGTATTCCCTCTCTGTCAGTTGGCGAAGCGGTGATGCAAATGGAATTGGCGGGCGCCCCCGTGCTGGTTTTCAGAAATGAAAAGACAGCCGGGGTAAACGTGGTTTACCGCCGTGATGACGGCAACATCGGGTGGATTGACCCAAAAGAAGCGACCTGAGCCTCGCCTGAATAAGGAAGCGGGCCGACACCAGAAGTTGGGATTGATGGAACTATCAAGCATCATTCGGCCCGCAGCCGTTAAGGTCATTTCCAATGTGACCAGCAAAAAACGCCTGTTTCAGGACCTGGGGGACGTTTTCGCGTCAACCTATGGCATGGACACTGCAAAGGCGTTCAGCGCCTTGCAGGAACGCGAAAGTCTGGGCCCAACAGGTGTGGGCCACGGCGTTGCCTTGCCCCACGCCAGATTGCCCAACCTGTTGCAGGTGGTTGGCGCCTTCATCCGGGTAGAACGCCCCTTTGAATTTGAATCGGTTGACCATCAGCCTGTTGATCTGGTTTTCGCGCTGTTCGCCCCGGAAGGGTCGGGGGTGGAGCACCTGAAAGCGCTGGCGCTGGTCTCACGTACAATGCGTGACAACAGCATTTGTGCGAAACTGCGCGCCAACGCAGACCCCGCAACGCTGCATGCTGTGTTGACCGAAGGCCCGTCGACCAAGGCCGCTTAGGCCGTTATCGCCAGGCACCAAAACCAAACATCATATAGTCACGCTGGTAGGCTGCGCGCACAGCGGCCTCGACCTCATCGTCATAAAATTCGTCCAGGGTAAACGGGCCGTCTGTTGCCTTTGGCGCAAGCGATGGCGCGCTTACCCCGACCTCCTGGGCCAGGTTTTCCAGGCCTGTGGCCAGGTCATCCTCGCGAAGGATGTGATCGGGCAGCATGAACTGCCCAAACCCCTGAATCAAATGCGCCTGCGAGGCCCATGATCCATCAACCCTGATGCTGGTTTGCCCCGAAAGGTTGCCTTTAACAAATTCGGTGAAGCCAAGGAACGCCGCGCGGTGGCTTGCCATATCGTAACCCGCCTCTTGCCCCGCGTCGGGCAAGGGCAGCCCGTGTGCCTCGCGCAGGTACTTGCGGATTTTGCTGTACACATCCGGGCCATCACCCAAAAAATGCTTGCAAAAGGTGGCGTGCAGCCGCGCAACCGGGTGGCGAAGCACTGTAAAGCTGCGGTGCCCGTCATTCTTTCGTTTCCATTGGCGCAGGGATTTCTGCGTGTACCCTTGGGCAAGATCCTCAACCGCAACACCGTCAAGTGCGGCCAGCCACGTTCGCACCCGCTGATCGGGCCCGCCAGGCACAGGCATGAATATGACCGGCGCCCTCGCGGCCGTGCAATATGTCGGAATAATCGGGCCCCGGCGCGGTTCGAAATTTGGGATGCGACCTAAATCAAAGTGGTCAATTTTTGCGATTGCCTTTTCAAGCACATCAAAGTTTTTGACCTTATCGGCCACCCGTTCGGGGTTTTGCTTTTTGAAAGCGCCTGACAAAGCCTCAAGCGGTTTTTCGACACCTAGAAACCGCCCGATCCCGTTGATCACGTCAAGGTCCTGGATATCATCATAGTCAACGTAAAACGCCGTCTGCCCGGATTTCTGCAAGCCTTGTAGAATCTTAAGCTGGAAACCCTTTAGGCGACCCAAAAGCTTTTCAAACTCTTCCGGGTCGAAATTAACCTTCGCCTTCACGGCGTTCTTCATATCGCCCAATCGCCACTGATCTGTGGCCCAGGCAATCTTTCGTGAAACGTAGCTGTCCACCACGTTGCGCGTCAGAACAATCTTTGCACACCTTGGGTCTGACATCGCAGCCTGAAAAACCCGTGGATCATGGTCATGAAAAAACCGAAACCCGGGCAGGCCCTTTGTGTTCTCTTTCAGCGCATCAATCAGGCGCAGCGGGTCTTCTTCGCGAAGGGCCATTGTGACGCCAAACAGATCCTTCTTCTTTGGCCCCCCGACAAAATAGGGGTTGAATGCCTCGCCATGACAACGCACCCCGGAAAGGTCATTCAAATTGCTTTCCAAGAAATTTGAACCCGTACGCATCTCGGCGAAAACGATGAAATAGTCGAACTTCGATGTCATATTGGATCACTTTACCAAATAGGGTTTTTGCGGCCGGTTGTGATAGGTGGCCGGGTCAGTTTCGGACGCGAAATCACCCATAAGATGGGGGTGCATCCCCTGGTTTTTCAGATTCTGAAGGAACTGCGCGAAGCCTTCCAAAGGAACCATCTTTGGCGCCTCTGTCAGCCGGTGAGGAAGGCGAACCCCGATCTCATCAATAATGATCTGCAAAGGTTCCATCGGGGATTCGATGAAATCCGCCATGGTCCATATCCGAACGCGCGCCCTTGCATAGCCCGATTTCAGGATATCCAGGTGGGCGCTTTCGATTTTTTGCAGCCGGGCGGCTTCCCGGCGAATTTCCGGAAAATCCATGTTCGATCGGAACAGGGAAACCGCCCAGGCGCCGGACACCACCGAGATTTGGGCGTTCGGGTCTTTTGCCATGAACCAGCTGACCGCCTGATTGTCGCCAGGGCCAAACTGGAAACACTGCCGTTCGCCCCGCGTGTTCCAGATCAGGTTGGTCAGAAAGGCCTGCGGGTTCACGTCCCGCAGCTTTGCGCTGTCAGACAAGGCGCCACTGAAAACGGTTTGCCCACCTGCAAATTCGGCCCGTTTCGGGCCATACAGGTGCCCATGAACCCGCGCACCAACAGCCCGTGAAAGCCAGGCATCGAAATCTTCGAACACCTCGCTGAACCCTTCAAAAACGGAATACTGCGAACAGGTCATCCCATTTTCCCAGCCTTCGTTGGGAAGCCGGCTTTGCATGTATAGCCCGGGGCGGCCTTTTGTCCGCCGCTCTACCGCCTTCGCAAAAATCCTGTCGATCTTTCCCGGGTTCGGCTCGGCCCCCGACATGATGCTGGCCGCATCAGAAAGGAACCCTTTGTAAAGCTTGTCGGCACGGGGCCAGATTTTGCGCGCCACAAAGCAATCGGAACGGCGCAAAAGCTGTAGGTGATCATCATAAAAGATGTGCGGCTTGCCCTGAAAATCAAACTTGGAAAGGGTCAGAGAGCGGCTTTCGATATTCGTTGAATACTGCCTGACCAGAGTCTGATAATAGCTTTCATCCGGTATCCAGACCTTGGAAAAATAGCGGTCATAAACCTCGCGCTCCGGGTCGGTCAGAATTGCGGAAAGGGTCTGGCGCGTCAGGCACCACCACTGTGACCCCATATGGGGTACAATGACGGCGGGTAGTTTTCGCTTCAGTCGCAGGCGCCGTTGCAGGCGGACGTAGCCATCAAACAGGCGCCTGTGCCGTTTCCACGAAAACGGAAACCGCAAGGTGAACCGCTCGCTGTCCAGCCCGCCGACTGTCCAGGGCACATCTTCGGTTGTGACGGATTCAATAAAATTGGTCTGGGGGCGTTCTTCCAGATAGCTGATCAGCTCTTCAACCGGGCGCAACGGCAGGCAGGACCCCGATGCCAGAAAAACATGGCGCACGTCTTTGAAAGATTTCAACATCATCTCGGATGCCGTTTGCGACGCCTGTACAAGCGACCACCGGCCCCACTCGCAACGATGGCGGGTAGAGAATTTCACATTCTTCAGGTCTGAAAGGCTTGAAACAAACGCTGTGTAATCTGCCCGGCGAACGCGCTTATCCACGTGAATGACCACCGGGCACCCCCGTGTTGCCCAATGGCGCGCAACCTGTTCGGCGCGCTCCAGCGTTTCGTGAACCAGCATGACAAAGCCGACGCTCATGCCCAATTTCCTTTAGACATCAGCCCCAGAATTTCCAGCTGCCGCCAGTTGATGTATTTCTCGCTCCACTTGCACCACAGATCCGGGTCATCTTTCAGGTGCTTTTCATAGGCGCGGTATTCATGACTGTTCGCGTAATGCTGGCCGCGCTCCAGTTCTTCTTTTGATTTGGCGCTGAAGGTGTCCAGAAACTTGGCATGCATCAGGCAACCCGATGCCTTTTCGCCGCCCCACTCGTCATAAACCTGGTTCAGACCGCGCGGCAAAAGCATGTGGGTTGAGCTGACGAAGGTGTAGGACTTATCCCATTTCACCAGCGGAATTTTGTTCAGCGCCGGCGCGCGCTTTGGGGTTTCCTTAAAAAACGCACGTGCGCGCGGGCCCCCCTGAATCCACAGGTTTGCGAACTTGTCGTTTTTTTGGATCGTGTAATTCCCACAGTCAAACCAGCTTGCGATTTCAAAGGGGTTTTGACCTTCCTGATAGGGTTGTTCGTCCAACGACCCCTTTGGATACATATCCAAAAGCATCGCCCCGAAAGATTTGATGGATGAGGCATCCAGCCAATCGGTCAAGGCGCGCAAAGGCCGCGTATCGCAAAAAGGGTAAACCAGAAATTCATCAGGGTCGACAACCAGGCACCAGTGGCCGTGCGCATATTTCCTTTGCAACCAGTTCAGCCAATCCACCCCAAAACGCGCGCGCTTGTAGCTTTTTGTAGACGTCCAAAGTGACACGTCTTCTTGCTTGGAAAGGTATTCGCGCGATCCGTCATCCGAGCCGTTATCGACCATAATGAAATGGTCCACGCCCATTTTTCTGTAATAGCTCAGGAAATACGGTAGGCGCACACGTTCGTTACGCAGGGTCGAAAACACCAAAATACCATCTGGTTTAATCTTGCGGGTGCGGTTCACAAACGATGTTATTTCCCGGCGTTTGCGAAATGCACGAATGCGCCAGCGCTTGCGCTGCAGCCTCAGCCGATATGACCTTATAACGCTCAACCGTTTCCCCAACATATTACCCGCACTGCCCGCTTCTGAACCTGGCTATCACGTTACCTGTAAAACAAGCCTGAAATGATCCTGCCAGTTCGTAAGCACATGGGCCCCAAGCGACCCGTTGCGCGCCAATTTCTCTGCCTCGTTTTGTTCCGCCAGCTGGCGAATTATTTTGGCCCAAGAATACATATCCCGGACATTTGCGTAAACGGGAATGTTTCCAAGCATTTCGCGGTACACCGGCAGGTCATTCGCAACCACCGGCACGCCCTGCGCGATCGCTTCGCAGGGTGGTAAACCATAGCCTTCTGCAAAACTGGGAAACAGCATCGCCTGCGCGCGCCCTACCAGGGCCGACATGGCGCCATCAGACAACCCGGTTAATTCAAACACGTGCCGCTGCGATAATGTTGGGTCGTCAAGGCGGCGAAACACCTCTTCATTGTTCCAGCCGCGGTTTCCAACGATGAACAGGTTCGCCACAGCCTCCGGCGCATGCTCTTTTGAAAAATGGTCCCAGATATCCAGCAAAAGGGCGTGGTTTTTGCGTGGCTCAATCGTGCCGACCGAAACGAAATAAGGGCGGGAAAGATCCAGCCCGGTTGGCAGCTGCGCGGGGTCGGGGGGGGCGATATCCACACCCAGATGCGCAACGATGGCATCGGGGACTCTGCCCCATTCAGAAAAATACCTTTCGCCGTCCGCCCGGCTTTGGTCGGAGTTATAGATCACAAGGTCTGCCAGTTCCCCCACCCGGCGAAGCCGCGCTTCGAATGCCTCGACAGTACCCGGGCGCTGATATTCGGGAAAATCCAGCGGAATCATGTCATGGATCAAAACCGAAACCCGCCCGTTGCAGGTGTTGTGAAAAGTTTCAAACACATGCCGTTCCAAGTTTGAATGCCCGACGTTCAGATAGACAACCCCGGATGGCAGGTGGCGGGAAAGCATCGCGGCCAGACCACCCTTGCCACTTCGTGCAAGGCATAGCCTTCGAAGGTCGCTGATGGCGGCACGTTTTTCATCACTGGCCTTCAAAAACAAGCGTGACAGAACATCGGGGGGGCCCCAGGGGACCTTCCCCAGAAGGCGGTCAAGAAGTTTGCCCGCCCCTGCGTGATCCAACAGGAAATACCCAAGGCCCGTGCGTACAAGGGCAAACAACGCGACATCGCCGCCACACAGTGCTTGCAGGTAAGCCAGCTCGACCCGGTCGATGCCTGTCGCGGGGCCGCGCCCAACGCGTGAGATCAGCCGCGAAAGATCCAGACAGCGCGCTGGCGGGACAGGTTTGATATCGCCAGACATCACGCGCCCCGGGCCAGCCTATTGCGCCGCAGTTTCAAGCGCGACTATTCCCCGAAGGTATTGCGACAACTCATCTTTCAATTCTTCGCGCGCCAGGGCGAATGAAACGGTCGCCTGAAGAAACCCGGCCTTTGATCCACAATCAAACCGCTGCCCCCGGAACCTGAAACCATACACATCGCGCCCTTCCTGCAATTCCTGCGCAATCGCATCGGTCAGCTGAATTTCACCCCCGGCCCCGCTTTTTATGCGGTTCAGGTTCTGCAAAACCTTTGGGGTCAGGATGTAGCGGCCGATGACGGCCAGGTTTGAAGGCGCCTCGCCCTGTTCTGGTTTTTCAACCATTCCCTTGACGGAAACCATTGTTCCCAGATCTTCTTTGACGTCCAGGACACCGTAAGAGGATGCTTTTTCCGGCGGAACTTCCATTGCGGCAACCATGCAGCCGCCGGTTTCTTCGTAAGCTTCGGTCATCTGCTGAAGGCAGGGTTTTTCCGCCGCAATCACATCGTCTGGCAAAATGACGGCAAAAGGTTCATTCGCGATCAAACGCCGCGCACACCACACCGCATGGCCAAGGCCCAGCGCGCGGTGCTGCCGGATATAGGCGATGGCACCACTTTCCATATTTGTACTTTTCAGAACATCAAGAAGGTCGTTTTTGCCACCTCTGCGCAAGGCGGATTCTAACACTGGCGAATGGTCAAAATAGTCTTCCAGGGCGCCTTTGCCGCGGGATGTTACAAAAATGAATTCCTTAATGCCTGCCGCGCGCGCCTCGTCAATTGCGTATTGAATCAACGGGCGATCAACCAGTGTCATAATCTCTTTTGGGATAGATTTTGTCGCGGGCAAAAACCGGGTGCCCAAACCCGCAACCGGAAAGATTGCTTTTGTCACTTTACGTTTCATTGTTCTCCAACCTCAATTTGCCGAATTATTGTTGGCGGTGCCCGGTTCACCCGTGTTTATCGCACCAATTTTCGGCTTTTCGCTTTTATTTTTTCAACGCTATCTGGATCATTCTTTCACGTCATCCAAGGACGGTGATAAATTATGGGCGTGGCGTAGCTTTGCAACACGCGCCCATTCTTTCGCGACACGGCCCCGGAACGTATTATATGAAAACAGTTTTTCTGACCTTTCGGCGCGCCCAAAAAGTCCCCCGGTCTGCTGCCAGTAGCCATCTTTATGAAAAGCAACCCGGTGAAATAGCGCGGTTGGGCTGAACAGAAACAAACTTGCCACCCCGCCAGCCGCTGCATCTTTTCGGGCCAGGGCGCGCAAACGCCTGACCTGCCAGCTGCGCCCTGAAATAACGGTGGAGCGTGATGGCGCGGGCGTTGCGCGCAGGGGCAAAAACGCGGTTTTCGCTGCCGGGATCGGCGCCATCTGTGAATGGTCGCGCGTCAAACCATCCTGCCAGCCATCTGAAAGGGTCCGCATGATGCGGCCTACATCACGCGGTTCGCAGTTGCCCGAAACCATGTGTGAAACCAGGCGTTGGCGTTGCGCGCGCTGAAGGTTGCGAAATGCGCCATCCAAATCGCGCCCCGGCGTGTGCTTTCGAAAATACACCGCACTGCTGGCCCCAATTTCAAAAAGTGATTTTGGCATCCGAAACCGCGTGCGCAGTGAAGAGGCCGCATAGCCATGATGTACCTGTGCAAGCGGTACGATCGCTGTTTTCGCACCCGCATTTGCCAGCCGCATGTTCACGTCGGTTTCATCCAGGAAAAAGTGAAAGGCCGGGTCAAACCCGCCTAACCGCGCCAGAACATCACGACGAAACGCGCAATTTGTGCCTTCTGTGCGTATTGCGCGGCCCGCCTGCCCGTCAAAGACCACCGGGTCATCGCCGTCTATCGGCAAGGGGGTTGAAACGCCAAAAGCGTCCGCAACGGATGCTTTCCACTGAAAGGTAATCCCGTTTCGCGCGCGCACATAGCCACCGGCCGCTGCGACAGATGGGTCACTGAAAGGTTTGGTCAGGTGGTTTAGCCAGGTCGGCTCTGCAACCGCATCATCATCTATGAAGGCCACGATGGTACCGGCAGCCAGGTTGATACCAATGTTGCGCGCCGCCGAGATGTTGGCCTGGTCAAAGGGTGCCAGTTTGGCGTGTGCACCAAAATCACGCGCGCCCTGCACACCGGCAGGATCAGCTACGACAACCACTTCGAAATTCTGGTAAAACAGTTGGCGCAGGCCGGCCAGGCACCTTTTCAGCAGCTCAGGGCGCCCCCGCGAAACGACCACAACGCTTACCGATAGCTGGTTCATCCCACGCCCATGTCGGCCAGCATCGCCTCTATTCGCGGAACGTCTTCGGGGTTGTTCAACTCCCAGAACTGGCGCCCGCGCGCGTCTACTTCCACGCAAAGAACCGGGCGTTCACGTTCAAGGAACCGCAGCTGCTCCAGCCCTTCAAGCGCTTCCAGTGGCCCGGCCTCCCAGCGCGGATAGGCGGCAAGGGCTGATGGGCGATACGCATAGACGCCGACATGATGGAAAACCGGCGTCTTTTCGGCGGCCGGGTAATCATGCGTTGTATATGGAATAACCTCTTTCGAGAAATAAAGCGCTTTGAAGTCTGTGCCAAAAACGGCCGTAGTTGCCCCGACACGGCCGGCCCTGCGATCCTCTAAAAACCCTGACAATGCCCGGCCATCACACCGCAAAACCGGCGTCGCCACTTCTGCTGTAGGATGCGATGACAGGCCGCGCACAAGATCTTCTACAAACCAGTGGGGCGTCAAAGGCGCGTCGCCCTGCAGGTTAACCACAATTTCAAATTCCCCACCCAGGCTGTCCAGGGCTTCGGCGCAACGTTCAGTGCCGTTGGCACAGGCGGACGACGTCATCACGACTTCGGCCCCAAACCCTTCGGCTGTTTTTCTGATCCGGTCGTCATCTGTGGCAATCACAACGCGGTCCACGCCCTGCACGGCCTGAGCGGCCTCCCATGATCGGTGCACCAGAGGCTTAACATCCCCATGCGCGCCTTTCAGCCCAACCAGCGCCTTTCCCGGGTACCGGGTAGAGGCGAACCTTGCAGGTATGACAATCAGGACAGACATCAGGCCGGCATCAATTCCACACCGGGTGCATAGGCGATGAAAAACGGGTTTTCGTAAATCGGTTTGCCATACGTCAGGGGCGTGTGGTCATCAAACCGCACTACATCCCCACCGGCACCCTTCAAAACGGCGTGGCCGGCGGCCGTGTCCCATTCCATCGTGCGCCCAACGCGGGGGTAAAGATCTGCCTCGCCCGTTGCGACAAGGCAGAATTTCAGGGAAGAGCCCGCGCTTTTCATATCCTTCACGCCGTATTTTCCAATGTAGTCATCGGTGGCCTGATCGCGGTGCGATTTTGACGCAACAACCATCAGCGCGGCGTTATCGGGGGTCGCCACATTGATGGCGCTGGTGGCGCCCATCACACCCTTTTCAAAAGCGCCCGTTTCCTCGACAGACTGGCCGTCTGGCAGGGTGAAGAACATCCGGCCCTTCGCAGGTGCAAAAACAACCCCGCGAACCGGAGTGCCATCTTTGATGTAGGCGATGTTCACCGTGAAATCGCCGCGCCGGTGGATGAATTCCTTCGTTCCGTCCAGCGGATCCACGATCAGGAATTCACTGGCGGAGTGGGAATGGCTTTCCGCCTGTTCTTCGGTCACCAGTAAGATATCCGGAAACGCAGCGCGCAAGCCCTTGGAAATAACGGCATCTGCCGCTTCGTCTGCGGCCGTTACCGGGCTTTCATCCGATTTTGTTCGCACATCAAAATCATCGGAATTGTAGATTTCCATGATGACATCGCCAGCTTCTAATGCCAGGCGGCGCATAACTTGCGTCAGGCGGTCAAAATCCACGGCTCGCTCCCTTTTTTGCCTCATTTGCAGTTATATTGAATAATACTGCCCCTTCTCTTATGATCCGGCGGTAAAGGAACAGCAAGATTTCCCTGCGAAAATGCAGGACTCCGGCGGTGTAAGGCGTAACTATGTTTCAGGCTCAGACCAAATCTTCGGGCTTCTCCACCGCCGTCGCGTTGGTTGAAATCATCTATCATGCAACGGTGCGCAACCTTCGCAAGTCCCACTCAAACGCCTTTGTGGGGCTAATGATCAGCATTTTTCAGACCCTGATTCTTGTCATGGTCTTTTACGTAATGTTTTCGGTTCTGGGGCTGCGCAAATCTGCCCTTCGCGGTGATTTCCTGATTTATATTATGTCTGGAATTTTCCTTTACCTGACCCACACCAAAACGATTGGTGCGGTGGCCGGGTCCGAAGGGCCAACCTCGCCAATGATGCACCACGCACCGATGACCACCTTTGTGGCCATCGCATCATCCGCGCTGGGCGCGCTGTATATTCAGGTGCTTTCTGTCATTGTGGTGTTGTTCATCTACCACGTCACGGTGTCGCCCGTTGTCATTTCCGACCCGATAGGCGCGCTGGGCATGCTGCTTCTTGCCTGGTTTTACGGCGTCGCGGTGGGCATGATATTTCTGGCGCTCAAACCCTGGTTTCCACAGTTCGTCGGAATTGCATCCACCCTGTACACACGCGCGAACATGATTGCCTCTGGCAAAATGTTCGTGGCCAATACCATGCCGTTCTACATCCTGAAATTATTCGACTGGAACCCCCTGTTCCACATCATTGATCAGGCGCGGGGGTTTGCGTTCATCAACTACAACCCGCACTATTCCAACCTTCTTTACCCCTTCTTTTTCGCACTCGCACTTCTGATGCTGGGCTTCATGGGTGAAAGCTATACCCGCAAGCATGCATCTCTTAGCTGGAATGCACGCCGATGAGGTGGCTGGCCGCGCTTCTTCTTGTTCTGCTTCCGGTGTCCGCCTTATCGGAAAGTTTTCCTGCGCTTTACGATGTTGTGGGGGTCGCCTCGGACGATGTGCTGAACATCCGCGCAGAACCTTCAGGCAATGCCGCCTTAACCGGGGCCTTCGCATTTGATGCCACCGGCGCCGAAGTTATTCGCCTTTCAGATGACGGCCAGTGGGGGCAGGTCAATTCAGGGGGCACCAGCGGCTGGGCCTTCATGCGCTACATGGTGCGTCAGGCAGGGCAGGATAACACGTCGTTCCCCTTGCCGGTTGTCTGCATGGGAACAGAACCCTTTTGGAACGTCACCCTTCACGACGATGGTGCGATCTTGCTGGACCGGGCAGATGACACCGCGCGCAATTTCATCACACAGGCGCGCCTGGTCGCCTCTGGGCGTAGAGACCGGTTTTCGGTAATTGCCCTGGGCGAAAGCGGGCCCCTTCACGCCGTTATTGCGCGCAGCACCTGTAACGATGGCATGTCAGACCGCGAATACGGCCTGACCATCGATCTGATACTGAACTCTGATCCCCACATGGAGCATCTTACCGGATGCTGTTCGCTTAGCCGTTAAGTGACAACAGGCAAGGTAGGGTTTGGCTCCCCGGCGCCTGGCGTGCGCGCTGTGATCGTTTTCCCCGGCGCGTTTCGGGTGAAAACAGACTTGCCTGCGCGACCAGCTGCCGCAGCTTCGCAGGCAATGCGCGCTGCCAGTCGCGATAACGAAGACCCTTGTAAACAACGGGCTGTGCCACTGGAAAACCGGGCTTTTAGCGGATTCTTTCAGACTCCACCCACAAATCCCCGAAAATGAATCGTTTTTTTGCCTTTTCACCCCTCCGCAGCGGCTTGCAGGGGGCTTTCGCGCTACTTATATACGCCCAGACGCCGGAGTGGGGGCACCCCACACGGCAACAATTTGGGATCTGAGACCGGTGCTTTCGGGGTCGGTTTCTACAACATCGCCTAAGAGAGGATTTTGAGCATGGCCAAAGTCATTGGTATCGACCTGGGAACAACAAACTCCTGTGTTGCCATTATGGACGGCTCGCAGCCGCGAGTTATCGAAAATTCGGAAGGTGCACGCACAACACCATCCGTTGTTGCCTTCAAAGACGACGAGCGTCTTGTAGGCCAGCCCGCCAAACGGCAGGCAGTCACCAACCCTGACAATACGGTATTTGCGGTAAAACGCCTGATCGGCCGCCGCGCTGACGATCCCGCTGTCACAAAAGACGAAAAGCACGTTCCCTATTCCATCGTGGATGGCGGCAACGGCGACGCTTGGGTAGAAGCTGGCGGCGAAAAATATTCGCCCAGCCAAATCTCGGCATTCATTCTTGGTAAGATGAAAGAGACCGCTGAAAGCTACCTGGGTGAGGGCGTTACGCAAGCCGTCATCACGGTGCCGGCCTATTTCAACGATGCACAGCGTCAGGCCACCAAAGACGCAGGCAAGATCGCCGGCCTTGAAGTTCTTCGGATCATCAACGAGCCCACGGCGGCTGCGCTGGCCTATGGTCTGGACAAACAGGAAAACCACACCATTGCGGTCTATGACCTTGGTGGCGGTACTTTCGACGTAACCATCCTTGAGATTGATGATGGCCTGTTCGAAGTTAAATCCACCAACGGCGACACGTTCCTTGGTGGTGAAGACTTTGACATGCGCATCGTCACATACCTTGCCGGTGAGTTCAAAAAAGAACACGGCGTTGACCTGTCCAAGGACAAGATGGCCCTGCAGCGCCTGAAGGAAGCCGCTGAAAAGGCTAAGATCGAGCTGAGCTCGTCTTCCCAGACAGAAATCAACCAGCCGTTCATTTCGATGGACCCCAGCAGCGGCCAGCCCCTTCACATGGTGATGAAGCTGACCCGCGCAAAACTTGAAAGCCTTGTTGGCGACCTGATCAAGAAATCGATCAAGCCTTGCCAGGCCGCGCTGAAAGATGCCGGTCTTGGCGTTGGCGACATCGACGAGGTTGTTCTGGTCGGCGGTATGACCCGCATGCCACGGGTGATCGAAGAGGTTACCAAGTTCTTCGGGAAAGAGCCCCACAAAGGCGTTAACCCGGACGAAGTGGTTGCGATGGGCGCCGCCATTCAGGCCGGTGTTCTGCAAGGCGACGTGAAAGACGTTGTTCTGCTGGACGTTACGCCATTGTCTTTGGGCATTGAAACACTGGGCGGTGTTTTCACCCGTCTGATCGACCGGAACACGACGATCCCGACCAAGAAGTCGCAGATCTTCTCGACCGCCGAAGACAACCAGAACGCAGTGACCCTGCGGGTTTTCCAGGGCGAGCGTGAGATGGCTTCGGACAACAAGCTTCTGGGTCAGTTCAACCTGGAAAACATCCCTCCCGCGCCTCGCGGCCTGCCTCAGATCGAAGTGACCTTCGACATTGACGCCAACGGTATCGTAACCGTCGGCGCCAAAGACAAAGGCACAGGCAAAGAGCAGAACATCACGATCCAGGCATCTGGTGGTCTGTCGGATGACGACATCGACGCAATGGTCAAGGACGCCGAGGCAAACGCCGACGCTGACAAAGAGCGTAAAGAACTGGTTGAAGCCAAGAACCAGGCAGAAAGCCTTATCCACTCGACAGAAAAGTCGATGGAAGAGCATGCCGACAAGGTTGACCCAACCACGATCGAAGCTATCGATCTGGCGATCGCCGCGCTTAAGGACCAGTTGGAAACCGAAGACGCCGGTAAGATCAAATCGGGTATCCAGAACGTAACCGAAGCGGCTATGAAACTGGGCGAAGCGATCTACAAAGCCAGCCAGGAAGAATCCGCCGGTGAAGCGCCTGAGGCCGAAGATGAGCCGCGTAGCGTAGACGATGATATCGTCGACGCGGACTTCGAAGACCTCGACGACAACAAGCGTTCCTAATGTCGAAATAAAGCTTGTGACCGGCCTGAACATTTCAGGCCGGTCCTTGCGTTCCCAAGGGGGACAAGGCCATGTCAAAGCGCGATTATTACGAGGTTCTGGGCGTCGCTAAAGGCGCTTCAGCAGATGAGATCAAAAAGGGCTATCGGGCCAAAGCGAAAGAGCTTCACCCCGACCGCAACGCGGACAACCCCGAGGCGGAATCTCAGTTCAAAGAAGCGAATGAAGCCTACGAGGTTCTGAAGGACGCCGACAAAAAGGCGGCCTACGATCGCTATGGTCATGCGGCCTTCGAAGGCGGCATGGGCGGCGGTGGGCGGCCCGGTGGCGGGTTCCAGGGCCAGGGCGATTTTGCATCGGCGTTCTCGGACGTGTTTGACGATCTTTTTGGCGACTTCAGGGGTGGCCAGCGGGGCGGTGGGCAGCGTGCTGCGCGCGGTTCAGACCTTAGGTACAATCTGCGTGTAACCCTGGAAGAAGCTTTTGGCGGCCTTCAGAAAACCATCAATGTCCCCACATCCGTTTCCTGCGGCGAATGTAACGGCACCGGCGCCGAAGGCGGGGCCGAGCCTCAGACATGCCCAACATGTTCGGGCATGGGAAAAGTGCGCGCGCAGCAAGGTTTCTTCACTGTAGAACGCACTTGCCCCACCTGTCAGGGCATGGGCCAGATCATTAAGAACCCCTGCAAATCCTGCCATGGTGCAGGCCGGACGGAAAAAGACCGGTCCCTGTCTGTGAACATTCCTGCCGGCGTTGAAACCGGCACCCGCATTCGCCTGGCTGGCGAAGGCGAGGCCGGAATGCGCGGCGGCCCTTCGGGGGATCTGTATATCTTCATCGAAGTCACCCAACATGCGTTGTTCGAACGTGATGGCCAGCACCTGCACTGCCGTGTGCCCGTCTCGATGTCAGCCGCCGCACTGGGTGGTGATATCGAAGTTCCCACAATTGACGGTGGGCGGTCACGCGTGAAAATTCCGGGCGGAAGCCAATCAGGGCGCCAGATGCGCCTGCGCGGCAAAGGCATGCCAGCATTACGCGGCGGCGGGCAGGGTGATATGTATATTGAACTGGCCGTTGAAACGCCGGTGAACCTGACCTCAAAGCAAAAAGAGCTGTTGCGCGAGTTTGAAGACCTTTCAGAGGACAACAACCCGGAAAGTTCCACCTTCTTTTCCAAGGTAAAAAGCTTTTGGGACGGGATGAAGGGTTAAGGCGCCGGCGTTTTTTTTGGTTAACCGCTGTTAACCAATTGTTCACCCATTCCGTGGTTTCGTCGTCTCATGACCCGAGGCCGCGAAAACCAACTTTGTGAAGCCCCCTTGCTGCCATTTCAAGATGATGAGGCGCCGGAACGCGCCCTTCATTTGCCGGGCGGCAGGTTGCCTTCTTACATCAAAGACCACCGAAAACGGTTGCGCGCCCGGTTCCTGAATGGGGGGGCCGGGGCCTTGCCTGACTACGAAGTTCTGGAGCTTATTTTGTTCGGCGCATTGCCCCGCCAGGACACAAAGCCGCTGGCGCGCGCCCTTCTGGAAAGGTTTGGGGACTTTAACCGCGTCATCTCGGCGCCACCGGAACGTCTGATGGAAATCAAGGGCGTCGGCGAAGGCGTCATAGCCACCCTTAAAACGGTAGAGGTGGCAGCGCACCGCATGGCGCGATCCCGGGTGATTCAGCGCCACGTTATTTCAAGCTGGGATGCGGTGCTTGATTACTGCCACACAACGATGGCGCACCGCGATACTGAACAGTTTCGCGTTCTGTTTCTGGATCGCAAGAACGTGCTGATTGCGGATGAAGAACAGGCGCGCGGTACCGTTGACCATGTGCCGGTTTACCCCAGAGAGGTTGTTAAAAGGGCGCTGGATCTGAACGCATCCGCGCTTATTCTGGTTCACAATCACCCCTCTGGCGACCCAACCCCATCCGATGAAGACATCACCATGACCCGGCAGGTTCAGGCCGCCGCGCAGGCACTTGGCCTGACGCTTCATGATCATCTGATTGTCGGAAAATCGCGCGAGTCCAGCTTTCGCGATCTTGGATACCTGTAAGGGCTACCTGATCCAAACCTCTACCCGGCGATTCACGCCGCGCCCCCAGGTGGAATCATCGCACGCCATAGGCAGGGCTTCGCCAAAGGCATCGGCGTTCAGATCCATTTCGCCAGCGCCAAAGGTAGCGGCCGCTTCGGCCACCGCTGTGCGCACCGCCTGCGCGCGTTCGCGTGCCAGCCTTTGGTTCACCGCAGCGGCCCCTTTGCCATCACTGAAGCCTACGAACGTCAGGCGGCGCCCATCAAACCCACCCGACGCAAGCGCGCGGGCCAGAAGCGTTACATTGGACCGGGACGACGCGTTTAACCCCGTCGCGCCCCCGTCAAACCGGAATGTAACGGAAAGGCGCCTGGCCCCCTCAAACATTGTGATCATGCGCTGCAAGTCAGATAACCCAACCTCTTCACCCGCAGCGCGTATCGCGTTTGCCAAACGATCCCCCTGATCGCGCAGCGCTATTTCCCCCGGCGCCAGATCGACAAACCCAGCGCGCGTGATCACACGCTGGGCTGCATCCGACCGCAGGTAGGACAGAAACTCCCGTGCCAGACGGGGCAGTTTGCGTGCTGGCAGGTATAGGTACATGGGCACAGTCAAAGGGTAATCTTCGGCCTTGATTGTCAGGGGCGATGCGGCCAGTTCAAACCCACATGTTCCCGACAGTGTAAGGGACTGCGTAAACCCGCGCTGTGAATGGCTGGCGATACCGATACCAAAGGGGTCATCCGACACCGCGTCAATCATCGCATCGTTCGTAGGATGGGCGATAACAGCATCAGAAAGGGCCGGGTTTTCCTGCGCAAACACCTGGCGAATGAAGGCCTGCCCGAGGCCCCGGCCGGGGTCACGCATATGCAGGGTGATTGGCGCATCTTCCCCGCCAAGGGCAGACCAGTTGGTGATTTCACCACTATAAACATCTGCCAGCTGCTGCATGGAAATGCGCCGCACCGGATTTTCGCGCGCCACAACGGGCACCAGACCATCCAACGCAACAACGCGCGACTGGCGGGGGGTGTTCAGATCCCCAAGGCCGGCAGTTTGCGCCATCCCGCGTTCCTGCGCCGTGGCTTCGCGCAGGGAAAGAACCATATCGGCGCGTTGTGCCAACAGATCCTCAAACCCTTCGTCACTGCCCGTCAGGCGGATCGTGATGCGCGCTGACAGCCTTTTGCCGCCGTCATCATAGAATGTGTAGGCCAGGCCAAACCCCGGCATCTCTTCACGCTTGAGGGCGTAGCCCTGGCGCCGCGCAAATCCTTCGATCAAAGCAGGTAAAAGAACCGCACCCATTGTTCGCGTGCCGGAAATCGCGAATTCGGCAACATAGGCACTTAGGTTCGGGCAGGCCGGACCATCGCAGATCACGCCGCTGCCATCGACTGTCAGAACCCCGTATTCGGTTTCGACCCGGTAGAATTCACCATCGTAGCCCACAAGCGTGCCGCTGATCTCAACCGACCCATCGCGCGAGGTAAGCGTGATATCTTCAGCCCATACCGCGCCCAGTGCCGCGAACAGGAAAACTGTGGCAAACGCTGCCACCCGCAAGATGTACATACCTGGCCCCTGTGCCTTGTATCAGTTGCGCGCAATCTTCAGGGCTTGGGGCGGGTTATTCAACACAAGAAATTCGCCCACCGTGTCGCAGGCCGGAACAGCCATGGTAAGTTCGGATTCCTGTGGGGCGTTGTGGGGGTCAGAGCGCAGGAACAGGCCACTGATTGTATGCGCACATGTGCCTTGCAGGATCTCGGCCTCGACGCTGATCGTCAGGTCGGTGATTTCGGAAAACTGCGCAGGGTAGGTGTAGATGACAGAAGAATAACCGCCATCACCAGCCCCCAGAACAGACATGAACCCGCCTTCGCCCTGTGTGGCGCGGCTGACGGTGCCAGGTGCATCCGCCCGGATGTGGCCCGGCCCACCGAACGTGGCGCCACCTTCCAGCGCGTTTAGCTGAAACCCGGTTTCACCTTCCCAGACCAGTGCCGTGCGATTGTAATTTTCTAATGTGGGCATCAGAACTTCAACGCCTTCGGTGCGACCATCGGAAAATGTAGCGGCATACACACCGTTTTCTTCCATCGCCGGCACGGATATTTGCACCAGACCCGCATCATCAAGGTTCTGGCTAAAGCGCAGGCCGGCATGAAAGAAATCTACTGACTGGCCACCATAGCAGGGGGCCTCCAGCGTCAGGTCAACCATCGCGCCAGGCGATGCCACCGCGGTAAAGCCCACCTCGCATGTCGCCACTTCGGCAGTCTGCACCGGGGCCTGGCCTGGCTGGAATTCGATATTGTCGCTGATGGACGCCAGGCGAACCGGCGCATTTCGCGACAGGTCGGAACGCGTGGCCTGGCTTTGCGGGGCATAGGACAGCAGGGCGGTGGGCTGGCTAACGCCGCGTGTAACCCCACCCCATGACGGAAGGGTTGGCACATCAGGCGCCGCTGACCAAAGTGCGCCAACCTGCGCCTGCGCGGTCTGGGCGTTTTGATGCGCCGAAGAAAAAACATCGCTTTGCATGATGTAACCCGCAGAACCTGCCACACAAAAAGTGATGGCTGCGGTCACAGCTTGTTTCTTGCCGAATTCCTCAAACATGTCGGTCCCCTTCTTAGCAAACCAACGCTATTTTCACTGAGGATTGCGCCGATCTAATGGAAACGGCGTGACAATATGTTTGGCTTCAGGCGGCCGGGAATTTCGCTTTTCCAGCTAAAAATGCAAATTTCCCGGGGCCCCGCCACTTTGGGGCCGTATATCCGTCACAGATTATGCGCGGATACTGAAACAGTGGGCCCGCATTAACCACGTTGTGATCGCATCGTGAACAGTGGTTTAGGCCAGACGCCCGTGGCAATGTTTGAATTTCTTGCCCGATCCACAAGGGCAGGAATCGTTGCGCCCCGGGTTACCCCAAGTGGTCGGGTCATTCTCTACAAACCCTTCGGCTGCGTTTGCGGCGGGGGCGGCATCAGCGGGTGCCTGTCCCATCGCGCGCTGCTGTTCAACCAGCTGCTGCAGCATTTCTTTTTGCTCTTCTTCGGTAATCGGGCGGATCTGCGACAACTTTTTCGTCACGTCTTCACGCAAGGCGTCCAACAACCCGCCAAACAGCTGGAAAGATTCCGTCTTGTATTCGTTCAGGGGATCACGCTGCGCATACCCACGAAACCCAACGACAGAGCGAAGATGCTCTAGCGTCAGAAGGTGTTCACGCCACTTTTCGTCAATCGTTTGCAGCAGTACCTGCTTTTCGATAGAGCGCATGGTCTCCGGGCCGAAATCAACAGCTTTCGCCGCCATCATTTCATCCGACGTTTTGCACAGGCGTTCGCGGATATCGCCATCATCCACGCCCTCTTCGGCTGCCCATTCGATCACAGGTGCATCTACACCCATTTTCTCGATCACTTCGGTATGCAGCCCTTCGATATCCCATTGGTCAGCATAGGTTTTCGGCGGCATATGCGAATCCACAAGGTCGTCTATGACCTGATGGCGCATATCTTCGACAATCTCGGACAGATCCGCCGCTTCCATGATCTCAAGCCGCTGCGCAAAGATCACCTTGCGCTGGTCGTTCATGACGTCATCGTATTTCAACAGCTGCTTGCGGATGTCAAAGTTGCGGCCTTCAACCTTGGCCTGCGCGCGCTCCAGCGATTTGTTCACCCAGGGGTGCACGATCGCCTCGCCTTCTTTCATGCCCAGCGTGGACAACACCTTGTCCAGCCGCTCGCTTCCGAAGATGCGCATCAGATCATCTTCAAGGCTCAGGAAAAACGCTGAACGCCCCGGATCACCCTGACGCCCCGAACGGCCGCGCAGCTGGTTATCAATCCGGCGGCTTTCATGGCGCTCGGTCGCAAGAACGAACAGGCCGCCTGCGGCCAGAACCCTGGCTTTTTCGTCCGCATGCGCCGCCTCGATATTCTGGCGCAGCTCATCCGGGTTTGCATCGGGATCAGCGGCCAGCGCCTCGATCACCTTCATGTCGACATTGCCGCCCAGCTGAATATCGGTGCCGCGACCCGCCATGTTTGTCGCAATTGTCACCGCACCCAGTTTACCGGCATCGGCCACGATTTCGGCCTCGCGTTCATGCTGGCGCGCATTCAGAACGTTATGGGGAACGCCTGCCTTGGTCAGAAGTTCGGCCAAGAACTCTGATTTCTCGATCGAGGTTGTGCCAACCAGGGCTGGCTGCCCCTTTTCATGCGCTGTTTTGATCTCTTCAACGATTGCATCGTATTTTTCAGCCGCAGTACGATAAACCGCATCATGTTCATCTTCGCGTGCGATGGGCCGGTTTGTGGGAACCTCTACAACGCCAAGGCCGTAGATCTCATCAAATTCGTCCGCTTCTGTCAGCGCCGTACCCGTCATGCCCGAAAGCTTGCTGTACAGGCGGAAATAGTTCTGGAATGTCACGCTGGCCAAGGTCACGTTTTCGGGCTGAATCTTTTCGCCCTCTTTCGCTTCAATTGCCTGATGCAGGCCATCCGACAGGCGGCGCCCGGCCATCATGCGGCCGGTGAATTCATCGATAAGAACAACTTCGCCGTCGCGAACGATGTAATCTTTGTCTTTGGTGAACAGCTTGTGCGCGCGCAGACCCTGGTTAACGTGGTGAACGATGGTCGTGCTTTCCGGATCGTACAGTGTCTGACCTTCGGGCAGCAGGCCAAGGCCGATAAGACGCTCTTCCAGAAACTCGTTACCCTCATCCGTGAAAGTCACGTTGCGGGTTTTTTCATCCAGGGTGAAATGTTCGTCTGTAAGTTCAGGGATCACTTTATCGATCGAGATATAAAGCTCTGACCGGTCTTCCGCCGGGCCCGAGATGATCAAAGGCGTGCGCGCCTCGTCAATCAGGATGGAATCGACCTCATCGACGATCGCGAAATTGTGACCGCGCTGGTACATATCCTTCAGTTCGGATTTCATGTTGTCGCGCAGATAGTCAAAGCCCAACTCGTTGTTCGTGGCGTAGGTGATATCGGCCAAATAAGCCGCACGCTTTTCTTCGTCGGGCTGCTGGGGGTAGATCACGCCAGTGGTCAGGCCAAGGGCAGTGTAAACTTTGCTCATCCAGTCAGCATCGCGCCGGGCGAGGTAATCGTTCACCGTAACGATGTGAACGCCCTTGCCAGCCAGCGCATTCAGATAAGCGGGCAAAGTGGCAACAAGCGTTTTACCTTCGCCCGTCTTCATTTCAGAAATATTGCCCTGATGCAGGAAGATACCGCCCATCAGCTGCGTATCAAATGCCCGCAGGCCAAGGGCGCGCCGGGCGGCCTCACGGCAGTTGGCAAAAGCTTCGGGTAAAAGATCATCCAGCTTCGCACCGTCCTTGGCGCGTTTTGAAAGCTCTTCGGTTTTTTGCTTTATGCCCTCATCCGTCAGGGCCGCATATTCTTCTTCCAACGCGTTGATTTTTGCCACGATCGGGCGTGTCGCCTTGATCTTTCGATCGTTCGCCGTGCCGAAGGCTTTTCTAGCAAGTTTTCCGAGACCAAGCATGATTTTCCGCCCTGACAGGTTCTTAACGCGTTCTTTACGAGAGGGGTTCTTGCCCGCTCTTGATTGCCGCCCTATCAAGGGTTTCAAGAATTGGCCCTCCCGGACCTTTTGCGATGTAAGGGCCATCTGGAAAACTGTCAATGTTGCCGGGGGTTCCGGCTGATCTTAAGGATGAAAAAACATGGGTAAACGCACTTCGATCTGGCTTGCCACAGCAATGGCCATGACAATGGCCCTTCCCGTCGCCGCGCAAGACGTCAGCTCTTCGACTGTCGTTGCGACTGTAAATGGCGCGGAGATCACAATGGGCCACATGATCGCGGCAAGGATCGCGTTGCCCGAACAGTACCAGTCGCTGCCCGATGACGTCCTGTACCAGGGGTTGATGGAGCAACTGATTCAACAGCTTGTTCTTAGCCAGGCCGCTGGCGACGCATCCAACCGCGTCCAAATTCAGCTGGAGAACGAACGGCGCGCGCTGATCGCCGGCGAAATGATCGACGGTGTTCTTTCCGCTGCTGTAAATGACGAAACACTACAGGCCGCATATGACGCGCAATATGCAAACGCCGAGCCAGCGAAAGAATACAACGCCTCGCACATCCTTGTTGAAACCGAGGCCGCTGCGAAAGACCTTATCGCACAGCTGGCTGATGGCGCTGACTTTGCCGAACTTGCAAAAGCAAACTCCACCGGCCCGTCCGGCCCTAATGGGGGTGAACTGGGTTGGTTCGGCGCCGGCATGATGGTGAAGCCTTTTGAAGACGCTGTTGTCACACTGCAGGCAGGCGAGGTTTCCGCCCCGGTTCAGACCCAGTTTGGCTGGCATGTCATCATCCTGAACGAAACCCGGATGCAGGGCGCCCCTGCGATGGAAGATGTCCGCGACGAACTGATTGCGCTTGTCCAAAACAACGCGGTTGAAACAGCCATTGCCGCGCTGACAGCGACAGCAACAATTGAACGTACAGATGTTGCCGATATTGACCCGGCTACACTGCGCAACGAAACCCTTATCGACTAACCGGCGGGAACAAGCATGGGCAAGAAAGCCAAGATCAAAAAGCTTGAGAAGAAACTCAAGAAGCTGAAAGCCCAGCTTAAGGTGGCGCAAACGCATACCCATGCAGTTGCGCCACTTGCACCCAAAGGCGGGTTTCCAAAACTGCCTGTTATTGCGGGCGCGCGGTTTTCCGCTGTTAAGGCCGGGGTGCGCTATAGCGACCGGCTGGATGTCATGCTGGCTGAATTACAGGCGGGCACAACCATCGCCGGCGTCTTTACACGGTCTGCAACGCGGGCCGCGCCGGTTTTGGATTGTCAGGCCAAAATTGGCTCGGACCCCAGCCAGGGGGCCGCAATAATTGTCAACGCCGGCAACGCCAATGCGTTTACCGGCGACAATGGCATGGCGTCCGTAAGCGCCATCACCACTGCCGTGGCAAACACCCTGGATGTCCCGCAAAACAGGGTCTATTCCGCCTCTACCGGGGTTATCGGAGAGCTTTTGCCGGAAAGCAGAATTGTCGGAAAGCTTGACGAACTTAAGGGCACCCTGATGCCGGACGCGCTTGAAAGCGCAGCGCAGGCGATCCGCACCACGGATACGTTTGCCAAAGGGGCCAGCGCCGAGGTTAAAATTGATGGCAAAACCGTGCGCATCGCCGGAATAGCCAAAGGTTCTGGCATGATCGCGCCAGACATGGCCACCATGCTGGTGTTCATCTTTACCGATGCAGCCATTGAACAGCCTGTTTTGCAGGACATGCTGGCAACCCTTACAAACCAGACCTTCAACAACATTACCGTTGATAGCGATACATCAACCTCTGACAGCCTTCTTCTGGCAGCAACGGGTGCATCCGGCGTCAGTGTCGGCGCAGATAACACCGCGTTTCTAGAAGCCCTTCGCGGGGTCATGCTGGACCTGGCGCATCAGGTGGTGCGTGATGGCGAAGGTGCCACGAAGTTTGTGACAATCCGCGTGACCGGCGGGAAAACCAATGAAGATGCGCGCACCCACGCCCTGGCAATCGCGAACTCCCCTTTGGTGAAAACGGCGATCGCTGGGGAAGATCCCAATTGGGGTCGGGTCGTCATGGCTGTCGGCAAATCCGGCGCAGCGGCTGACCGGGATAAGCTGACAATTCGCTTTGGCGATGTGCTGGTGGCCGAAAAGGGGTGGGTTTCACCCAGCTATCGCGAAGAAGATGCCGCAGCACACATGAAAGGCGAAGATCTGTTGATCGATGTAGATCTGGGCCTGGGTCAGGGCACGGCAACCGTGTGGACCTGTGATCTTACACATGGATACATCGCCATTAACGCCGATTACCGGTCATGACAGTTGTTCTGGTCTCTGCGGTTGCGTTGATAGACCGGGATGGGCGGGTTCTTTTGGCGCAGCGCCCCGAAGGGAAATCTATGGCCGGGCTGTGGGAATTTCCGGGCGGTAAGGTAGAGCCCGGCGAGACCCCAGAACAAGCCCTTATTCGCGAACTGTACGAAGAACTGGGCATCGGCACCTGGGCCAGCTGCCTTGCACCCCTTACCTTTGCCAGCCATGCATATGACGATTTTCACCTACTGATGCCCGTCTTTGCCTGCCGTAAATGGGAAGGCACCCCGCACCCAAAAGAAGGCCAGCGGCTGGCCTGGGCGCGCCCGAATCAGTTGCGCGATTACCCGATGCCTCCGGCCGATATTCCGCTTATCCCCGTGCTGCGCGATTGGCTGTAATTGCCGTTTTTGCTTCGCCCTAAACGGTAATTGCGAATTGTTTACCTTTTGGATACAATAATAGCCAAGGCATACTTCTGTTGGGGGACACCAGTAATGTTACGAACGATAATTGTCGGCTCTTGCGTATCAGTGCAGGGCGCTTTTGTTCGCGAATTGGCGAATGGGATGATCATTGTGCGGGTCGGTGATACCGACTACCAAGGATACCCGGTGCTGCAACACGCCGCCTGATACAGGCTTTTGAATGAAAAAAGGGGCGGTTCTCACCGCCCCCTTTTTTATTTCTGTCGTCGCAGGATTAGTCGAGCGAACGTTCAACCTCTTCACGTTCAAAGATCTCGATCACATCGCGTGGGCGCACGTCTTCATAGTTCTCAAATGCCATCCCGCATTCCTGACCAGACTGCACCTCAGGCACTTCATCCTTGAAGCGCTTCAGCGTTTTCAGTGTGCCTTCGTGGATCACCACGTTGTCCCGCAGCAAGCGAACACCTGCCGAGCGGCGCGCAACACCTTCGGTGACAAGACAACCAGCAACTTTGCCGATGCCGGAGACCTTGAAGACCTCTTTGATCTCGGCGTAACCGATGAAGTTTTCGCGAATTTCTGCCGACAGCAAGCCTGACGCGGCCGCTTTTACATCATCCACAAGGTCATAGATCACCGAATAATACCGGATCTCCACGCCCTTTTGGTTGGCGCTGTTACGGGCCGAGGCGTTCGCACGCACGTTAAAGCCGATAACCGGGGCGCCAGATGCTTCGGCAAGCCCGATATCAGATTCTGTAATCGCGCCAACGCCATGGTGCAGTACGCGCACGCGCACTTCATCGTTTCCGATTTTTTCCATCGCCTGAACGATCGCTTCGGCAGAACCCTGTACGTCCGCCTTCACCAGAATAGGCAGCTCGGCAACGGTTTCATCCGCCTTCGCCTTGGCCATCATCTGTTCCAGCGTGGTTGCTGCACCGGCAGCCGCACGTTTTTCTTTGGCGGCGTGCTGACGATAGTCGGCGATTTCGCGCGCTTGTGCTTCTGCATCTACCACGTTCAGAACGTCGCCGGCTTCCGGCGTGCCATTCAGGCCCAGAACCTCAACCGGAACCGAAGGCCCGGCTTCGCTAACGCGCTCGCCCTGATCATTGATCAGCGCACGAACTTTACCAAACTGTTCGCCAACAACGAAGATATCGCCCTGACGCAAGGTGCCCTTCTGAACAAGAACCGTCGCAACCGGGCCACGACCCACATCCAGCTGAGCTTCGATCACAGCACCTTCCGCAGCGCGGTTCGGGTTCGCCTTGAGTTCCAGAACTTCAGCCTGAAGCGCGATAGCTTCCAGCAGTTCATCCAGGCCCTGGCCGGTGATCGCCGAAACTTCGACGTCCTGCACTTCACCAGACATCTTTTCAACAAGCACTTCATGCTGAAGAAGATCGGTGCGCACCTTATCCGGGTTTGCCGCTGGGCGGTCGCATTTGTTGATCGCCACGATCATCGGCACACCTGCCGCTTTCGCGTGGTTAATCGCCTCTACCGTCTGGGGCATCACGGCATCGTCGGCGGCAACCACCAGCACAACAATATCCGTAACCTGCGCACCACGGGCCCGCATCGATGTAAACGCGGCGTGGCCAGGCGTATCCAGGAAGGTCAGCAGGGCGCCATCATCGGTTGTTACCTGATAGGCACCGATATGCTGGGTAATCCCGCCAGCTTCGCCAGCGGTAACTTTTGCATGGCGGATCGCATCCAACAGCGATGTTTTACCGTGGTCCACGTGGCCCATCACGGTGATGACGGGTGGGCGGGGCTGCAGATCTTCGTCTTTGTCCTCGACCGCGTCAATCACGTCTTCCACATCGGAATCCGAAACGCGAACGATGTTGTGGCCAAACTCTTCGATGATCAATTCGGCTGTGTCCGCATCGATCGTCTGGTTCTGGGTGACCATCATGCCCATGTTCATCAGCGCTTTGACAACATCGGCGACACGTTCGGCCATCCGGTTGGCAAGTTCTTGCACCACGATCGCTTCGGGCACCTGAACGTCGCGCACAACCTTTTCGCGCTCAACCGTACCGCCCATCGCTTTTTGGCGCGCGCGCTCTTGCTTGCGCTTCATCGCTGCCATGGAGCGCTGACGCCCACCATCGCGGCCTGAAAGCGCCTGGTTCAATGTCAGTTTACCAGAACGGCGGCCGTCATCACGCCCTTTGGAAGGCTTGGCCTGACGCTGATCGCGTTCGCGATCCTGCTTGCGCGGTGCAGCAGAAGGTTTCGCGGCCGTCGTTGTGCGTTCAGCTGCCTGTGCTGCAGCAGGGTCTGCTGCCGGGGCGGCCTTTTCGCGTACTTTGGCGGATTCTGCTTCGCGCTTCTTACGCTCTTCTTCTTCAGCGCGGGCGCGGGTGCGCTCTTCGCGTTCTTTTTCTTCGCGTTCTTTTGCTTCGGCTTCGGCGCGGCGGCGCTCGCGCTCTTCAGCGCGGGCCTTTTCGTCAGCCTCGCGTTTCGCCGCATCTTCGGCTTCGCGTGCCTGCGCAGCGCGCAATGCCCGCATCCGGCGCTCCAGCTCTGCATCCGAAATTCCGGCCGGACGCTTGGATGGATCACCCTTTGCCGCCGCGGATGCGCCGGCCTGTCCTGCAGGTGTAGCCTTGGGAACGACAACGCGCTTGCGTTTCGTTTCCACAACGACGCTTTTCGTGCGTCCGTGGCTGAAGCTTTGCTTCACCTGTCCGGGGCGCGAACCGCCTCCACGCAGGCCAAGGGTCTTTTTGCCGTCACTATCGCTCATCTGGTCTTCGTACCTTTCCGGTGGGCCTTCCCACCGTCTTTCTCGCGCACGCCTTTAAGCTTTGCGGCTTCCTCTACAACACGTGTCGTGAGTCCACCAGCCGCGAGCGCGCCATGTATCACATTTTCCCGCCCGAAAGCCAAACCCAATTCTGAGGCCGTTAATTCGCCAATGAAAAGGCCTGTTTCACGGGGCGGGCGCAGCTTAGATTTGCCGCGATCAGAACCGTCACTGGACTGGATCAGAACTTCGGCCTGATCCTTTGTCAGCCAGTCTTTTACTTTTTCGTAACCGGCCACAGCCTGGCCAGCTTTTCGCGCCAGCGAGATCAGGTGAACCACCCGAACCTTTAGCGCATCTTCCAGGTTTTCGATCATGCCATCCGGCACAGTTACTGTTTGTTTGGCGGCACGGGAAAACAGCCCCTTTGCCGCCGCCTTTTCCAGCGCGGCGCGGTTGGCGCTGACCCACATGCCCCGACCCGGAAGTTTTTCCAGAAGGTCAGGAACCACAGTGCCGTCCGGGCCCACGACAAAGCGGATCAACCCAGCCGTGGGCTGGGTTTCTCCTGTCGCGATGCAGCGCCGTTCAGGCTGATCGGACCGTTTTGACTGGCCGCCGCGCGTCATGCGCTACCCAGGGCCTGCGATCAGGCCCCGGACTCCTCGGTTGTCACTTCGGTTTCGTCCTGTGTGCCTTCTTCTTCTTCTGTTTCCTCGTCGCTTTCCAGTTCGGCGGGATCAACCCAGCCCAGCATAATGCGGGCGGTCATCACCATTTTCTGCGCCTCTTCAAGGCTGACGTCGAACTTTTCAAGTACGCCGTCATCTTTGATGCGCTCGCCTTTGTCTGTGGTCCAGCCGCCGGCCAGTTCCCAGTCAGCGCAGGTTGCGAAATCTTCCAGCGATTTCACGCCATCCTCGGCCAAAGCTTCGATCATCTGAGGTGTCAGACCTTCGAAAGCGACCAGGCTGTCTTCGACACCCAGTTCGCGCGCGTGATCCAGCGCTTTCTTGTTCTTGGCGTCCAGATAATCGCGGGCACGCGCCTGAAGTTCTTCGGCCGTGCTTTCATCAACGCCGTCAATCACCAGCAGTTCGTCCAGCTCGACGTAAGCGACCTCTTCGAGGTTGGTAAAGCCTTCGGACACCAGAAGCTGGGCAAAGAATTCGTCCAGATCCAGAGTTTCCATGAACAGGTTGGTGCGCAGGGCAAATTCGGCCTGGCGACGTTCGCTTTCCTCGGCTTCGGTCATGATGTCGATGTCCAGGCCAGTCAGCTGGCTGGCAAGGCGTACGTTCTGACCACGCCGGCCAATGGCAAGCGACAGCTGCTCATCAGGAACCACAACTTCGATCCGCTCTGCGTCTTCGTCAAAGACAACCTTTGTTACTTCGGCCGGCTGCAGTGCGTTCACCAGGAAGGTTGGCACATCTTCATTCCAGGGAATGATATCGATCTTTTCGCCCTGAAGTTCGTTTACAACTGCCTGAACCCGGCTGCCGCGCATACCCACACAGGCACCAACGGGGTCGATCGACCCATCGTAGCTGACCACCGCAATCTTGGCGCGGCTGCCCGGATCACGGGCGACGGCCTTAATATCGATGATGTTGTCGTAGATTTCGGGCACTTCCATCTTGAACAGCTCGGCCATGAATTCCGGTGCGGTGCGGCTAAGAAAGATCTGCGGGCCGCGGGCTTCGCGGCGCACTTCTTTAATATAGCAACGGATGCGGTCGTTCGGGCGGTAGCTTTCGCGCCCGATCTTTTCGTTGCGGCGCAGAATTGCTTCGCCCGTACCCACATCGACAATGACGTTGCCGTATTCTTCACGCTTGACCTGACCATTGATGATCGTGCCGGCGCGGTCTTTGAATTCTTCGTACTGGCGGTCACGCTCTGCTTCGCGCACCTTTTGCAGGATGACCTGTTTGGCGGATTGCGCGGCGATGCGGCCCATTTCGATTGGCGGTACGATTTCTACGAACGTGTCGCCAACCTTGGGGTCATCCAGGTACTGCTTGGCTTGCTCAACCGTGAATTCAGCCTGGTAGTTTTCAAGCTCTGCCTCTTCAACAACCGTGCGCACACGGGTGAAGGTTGCGCGGCCGGTTTTACGGTCAATCGCAACGCGAATGTCCATTTCGGCGCCATAACGGCTTTTGGCTGCGCGAGCCAGGCTTTCCTCCATCGCTTCGATGACAAGACCGGGGTCGATCATCTTTTCGCGGGCTACGGCCGCGGCCGTTTGCAGAAGTTCCAGTTGGTTTGCACTGGTAATCGCCATCGTCAGTCCTCCTCAGAACCGGCATCGGTTTGGATTTCATCAAACTTGGTTTCGTCAATCGCGCCGCTGGCTTTGCGTTGGCGCAACATTTCAGTGATCAGCTCATCCGTCAGCACCAGCTTGGCATCCACCAACCAGTCTAATTTCAGGCCAATCGTGCCTTCATCAATCTCGATCAGAACCTCGTCACCCTCGGTTCCTGCCAGAACACCCTTGAAGCGTTTGCGCCCGTCGATCAGATCACCTGTTTCCAGCTTGGCCACATGGCCTGCCCAGGTGTCAAAATCCTTCAGCCGGGTTAGCGGCCGGTCAATTCCGGGGCTGGACACTTCCAGCGTGTAGTTGTCTTCAATCGGGTCTTCGACATCCATGACGGCGGACACAGCGGTGGAAATCTCGGCGCAGTCGTCCACTTCGATCCCGCCATCGGGACGCGTGGCCATGATCTGCAGGGTCGGGGTATTGCCGCCCATAAGCCGCAGGCGCACCAGTTCATACCCCAAACCTTCGATTACGGGCTTTAGGATATCGGCCAGGCGCCGGTCTATCGCTGCTTTTGCTATCAGGTCGTTCATGTTTTCCAGTCTTCAGTCTTCGGGCACAAAAAAACGGGCGCGCGGCCCGTTGATATTTCCCGGTGGTGCGTTGGGGGTGGAGGCCAACACGCCGCTGTTGAGGTGGATATACGCGCGAATGCGTAAGACTGCAAGGGGGGCTGTTATGCCTGCTTGCGTGCAACCAGGAACAACGCTTTACCCGTGCCCGGGCACCAATCGTGTTCAATCGTGAATCCGACCGCTTTCAGGCTATCCCTCAATTCATCCTGGGAAAACACGCGCAGCAGCGGCAGCAACCCAATGGCCTGCCCGACCGGGGCGATCAGCTTAAAGAACTTCATGGTATCGCCCATGCAAATTGTGCTGGAGATAAACAGACCGCCGGGTTTCAACATGTCGTAAACCCGGCCAATCAGGGCATCGCGATCTTCGACAAGGTGCAGAACGCTCATCGCCATAACAACGTCATACCCGCCTTCGGGTGCAACAAAATCCTTAATGGGGGCCACGTAGAACTTTACGTTGGAAACGCGCGCCTTGATGGCGTTTTCGCGCGCGATCTCTATCATCTTTTGCGAAATGTCGACCGCGTGGATGTTCTTTACATGTGGTGCGTGCAAAACAGCCGTGCTGCCAGTGCCGCAGCCAAGTTCCAGCATCTGCATATCCGGCCGCAAATAGCTTTGCGTAACTTCCAGCTTTTTCTCGTAGGACGGCAGGTCAGAAATAGGTTGCTTTGAATAGCGCTGCGCCAGGCGGTCCCAAAATCTGCTTTGTCTGGCCATGGTGTTTCTTTCCTTAATTAATCACGGGCCTGCGCCCGGCGCTGTTTGCCTGTTGCTGGTTCACGACAAGCCCCGCCGCGCAACCCGATCCGTTGCGCGCACCAGTTCAGATGCGATTCCCGGCTCTGAAATCGCGTGGCCCGCCTTGGGCACCATCCGCAATTCGGACCCCGGCCAGGCCTTGTGCAATTTCCAGGCCATATGCGGCGGGCAAATCATATCATGGCGCCCCTGCACAATAATGCCCGGAACATCGGCAATTTTTTCTATGTCCTGCAAAATCTGGCCATCACGTTCCAGAAACCCTGCGTTGATGAAATAGTGGTTTTCCAGGCGCGAAAAGGCACGGGCATAATCTGCCGGGGTGTCAATATATGCCCCCGCATTATCGATCGAAGCCAGCGCATTTTCCCAGGCGGCCCAGGCTTTGGCAAAAACCGTTTCTTCGGTGCGGTCCCCCGAAAACAGGCGGCGGTGATATGCCCCGATCAGATCATCATGTTCTTCGACAGGGACGATCCGGGTAAACCTTTCCCACAGATCTGGCCAGAACTGCCCGGCACCACCGCCGTAAAACCACCCCAGTTCGCTTTGCGTCATCAGGAAAACACCGCGCAGCACCAGATGGGCCGCGCGATCAGGGTGGGCCTGGGCATATATCAGGGAAAGCGTCGCGCCCCAACTTCCACCAAAGACCATCCACCTTTCGATTCTGAGTGTTTCGCGGATCGTCTCGATATCGCTGACCAGATGCCAGGTCGTGTTTGCCGTCACGCTGGCATGGGGCAGGGATCGCCCGCAGCCGCGCTGATCAAACAGCACGATCCGGTATTTTTCAGGGTCAAAAAAGCGGCGCATCGCCGGGCTGCACCCGCCACCCGGGCCGCCGTGCAACACGACAACGGGGATGCCATTGGGGTTGCCGCATTGCTCCACATATATGTGATGCCCATCGCCAACACCCAGCATCCGACGGTCAAATGGTTCGATCCTCGGATACAGATGCCCGCCTGCGCTGTTTTTTCCTGCGGCCTTGTCCATATTTGCCCTATATAACGCCCCGGTATTCTCTGCTACGAGATTGCAGCATCATCCGAAGAGGCACCAGAATGCAAGCCAGCGCAAACACCGTCGACCCCGCAGAAGTCGCTAAATTTGAAGCCATGAGCGCCGAGTGGTGGGATCCCAACGGAAAATTCAAACCGCTGCACATGATGAACCCATGCCGCCTGGACTATATCACCAGCCAGATCGCGGCAGAGTTTGGCCGTGATCTAACCCAGCACAACCCGTTCGAAGGGCTTCGCCTGCTGGATATCGGTTGTGGGGGCGGATTGCTTTCCGAACCCATGGCGCGCCTTGGCGCCACCGTCGTCGGCGCCGATGCCGCCGAAGGGAACCTGCCGGTCGCGCGTATCCACGCAGAACAATCCGGGCTGGAAATTGATTACCGCCACACAACGGCCGAGGCCCTGGCGGACGCCGGGGAACAGTTTGACGTGGTGCTGAACATGGAAGTGGTCGAACATGTCGCCGACCCTCTTTCATACATGACCGCATGCCGCCAGCTGCTGAAACCCGGTGGTCTGATGGTTGCCTCTACCATCAATCGCAATCCTAAAAGCTTCATGGTCGCCATTGTCGGGGCAGAACATGTGATGCGCTGGCTTCCAAAAGGTACGCACAAATGGTCAAAGTTCATCACACCGGATGAGTTGGAAAACCTTATCGTGCAGGCGGGGCTGCGGCCCGTCGACCGAAAGGGATTCGTGTTCAACCCACTGACCTGGGCCTGGTCCATTTCGGACCGAGATCTTAGCGTGAACTACGCGACAGCCAGCGTTAAACCCGCCTAGCTGTCCTTATCAAACCGTTCGCGCACTTCGCGCAGCACCGGAAGTGCGGCGCGCACCTTGTCCACCCCGATGGATGCGACAACGTCGGCGATAATGGGTGTAATGGCCTGAAGGGCGGCATCGCACGCGGCGCGCCCTGATGGGCTGATCGTCACAAATTTCCGGCGCGCATCATCCCAATCCGGGCGGATGTGAACATGCCCGGCCCACTCCAGCTTGCTCAAAGTATTGGTCATTGCGCCGCGTGTGACGTGAAAGGTTTTCGCCAGCTGCGCGGGGCTGCGTTCTTCGCCGATGCGCGAAAGGTGGTTCAGAACGGAAAAGTGGCTAAGCTCCATCCCCTTTGGCAGGGCTTTGGACAGGTGATTTCGCGCCAGCTGGTCCGCCATAAACATTTCGCTGAACAACGCGGCGGAAAGACTGTCGGCAGAATCGCTCATCAAGGGCCTGTAAAATCACGGTCATGGGTTAGCGACGGAACGCGCTGGCGTGACTTTCCCACGTCTGCGGGGTCAAAATCAACCAGGGTAACACCCGGTGCGGTTCCGCCGTCGGCCAAAACCTCGCCCCAGGGCGACACTGCTAAAGAATGCCCGTGGGTCTGGCGGGTTCCCCCGTGGTTGCCTGTTTGACCCGGCGCAAAAACAAAACAGCCCGTTTCGATCGCGCGCGCGCGCAGCAGGCTTTCCCAATGCGCCGCGCCGGTAACAGGTGAAAATGCAGCCGGCACCGTGATAATTTGCGCACCCGCATGGGCCAGCCGCCGGTAAAGATGGGGAAAGCGCATGTCATAACAGATGGTCATGCCAATTTTCCCAAATGGCGTGTCTGCCAAGACAGCACGATTACCTGGGCGGTAACCGGCAGATTCCTGATAGCTTTCAACCTCATCAATCGCGACGTCGAACATGTGGATCTTGTCGTAACGGGCCACGATTGTGCCCTGCGCAGATATCAGAACAGACCGATTGGCAAAGCGCCCGTCTGCGTCATCTGTTTTCAGTGCAAGCGATCCGACCAGTAGCCAAACGCCCAGCGCCTGCGCCTCTTTACGCATGGCAGCCAGGGTCGGGTCTTCGCCTTCATGGTGAAGCACGCCCATCTGGTGGGCGCGACTGGACGAAACGATGTTTGTCACTTCGGGGGTCAGAATAAAGGTCGCGCCCTTTGCCGCGGCTTCCCGCACAAGGCCCAGTGTCACCGGCAGGTTTGCTGCCGGGTCATCTGTTGCGGTGATCTGAACAAGACCCGCGCGCATTGTTATCCTGCAAGCATCGGATCAAGTTTTTCGTCATGCTCCAGATCAAACAGATCATCGCAACCGCCCACGTGGCGATCCCCGATAAAGATCTGTGGAACGGTGTGGCGGCCATTGGCGCGCTGCATCATTTCCTGACGCCGTCCTGGTTCTTTCAGGATATTGATCTCAGAGAACTCGATGCCCTTTTTGTTCAAAAGGCGTTTGGCGGCGTGGCAAAAGCCGCAAAGCGGCGAGGTGTAGATTTCAACAGTTTGCATTTTTTCTTCCCGGTATGACCGATTTCGGCGGAACTATAGCCATTTAGGTATCCTTCGCAACGCGCGCTAGTGTCAGAATGCATACCCGCCTTGCACCAGCTGCGTGGCAGGCCTCGGTTGCCGCGGAAAACGTGGCGCCTGATGTCATCACATCATCAATCAGCAACACGTTTCGCCCATGCAGGGCCTTGCCCCGTTTTGGGTGGGGTCGTATCGCACCCTGCAGGCTGGCAAAACGGGCATCGCGCCCCTTTCCATCCTGGGTTTCCGTGCGGCGCTCCCGGATCAGAAGGTTTGGCGAAAATTCACGCCGCGCCGCCACCGCAATGGCCTTTGCCAACACAGCCGCCTGATTGTAACGCCGATAAAAAAGGCGCGTCCAGTGTGAGGGGATCGGCACAATCACCGTTTCGGGCAGCAGAACATCCGCCCCCGCCTGAATCATCCAGTTCGCGGCAGGGCGGGCCAGATCCAGCCGGTCACCGTGTTTCAACGCCAATATGAATTTGCGCGCATTATCACGGTACAGCGTTGCCGCGCGCCCGCGCGCCCAGGGGCGCGCAATTGTCATGCAATCATCGCAGTGATCAACGTTACCATGCCCTTCACCAGGAAGCGGGCAACCGCACAGATCGCAGATGTGGCCTGCAATAAACGGCGTTTGGCGCCAACACGGGCCGCACAAACCAAACTCACTTTCCACAGCCCCGCCACAACTGACACATTGTGGTGGATACAACGCCCTGAGCACCGATTGCATTTTCCCCCACTCCTTCTATTTCTATGTTCGGCGACGCACGGGGCCTGAATATGCAAGAACCACAAATACTGACGGATCAAACGCAGCTGGCGCGAAACCGCGCGCGGGCGCAAAAAGACGCAATGTTTCTGCACGAAGAGGCCGCCCAGGAAGTTCAGGATCGGCTGGAAGAGGTTAACAGAACGTTTACGGATGTTGCCGTCGTCACAGATTTTCCCGATGTCTGGTCCCGCTTTTTTCCCCAGGCGCGTATGGTCAGCGCGGCCGATACCCTGGCCCTGGACACGAACGCACATGATCTGGTGATCCACGGTCTGGCCCTTCACTGGGCCAACGATCCCGTTGGGCAGATGATCCAATCCCGGCGCGCACTGCGCCCGGATGGTTTGTTTCTTGGCGTGCTGTTTGGCGGCCAGACGCTTTCCCAGCTGCGCGCCGCCCTGTCCGAAGCCGAAGTGGCGGTGCGTGGCGGCCTTTCACCACACATTGTGCCAATGGGCGAAATCCGCGATCTTGGTGCGCTGCTGCAACGCGCGGGCTTTGCGCTGCCTGTCGCCGACAGTTCACTAAGAACGGTCAGTTACAGGGATGCCTTTGCGCTGATGCATGATTTGCGCGCGATGGGGGAAGGCAACGCACTGCATCATCGCCAAAAGCAACCCGGATCACGCCAGGTGTTCAACCTTGCCGCCCAATATTACGCCCGGCATTTTGGCACCGATGACGGGCGCATCCCTGCATCGTTCGAACTGATTTTTCTTACCGGATGGGCGCCTGACGAAAGCCAGCAAAAACCGCTGCGCCCCGGGTCTGCCGCCGCACGCCTTGCCGATGCCCTGGGAACGGGCGAAACCCGCCTGCCGGATTGACCCGCCCAAAAAACTGGCTATTTCAAACAGAATAACGCGCTACTTAGGATTTTCCATGCCCGACGCGAACCACAAGCCTGCCGACCACCCCACAATCCCCGCTGAAAAGGTGGGCATACTGATCGCCAATCTGGGCACCCCCGATGGGCACGATTACTGGTCAATGCGGCGGTTCCTGAACGAATTTCTGTTGGATCACCGCGTCATCGACTATCCGCGCTGGAAATGGGTGCCGCTGGTCAAGCTGATCATCCTGACCAAACGCCCGTTTTCGTCGGGGGCTGCATATAGGTCTATCTGGAACAACGAAGAAAACGAAAGCCCCTTGCTGACAATCACAAAAGCGCAGGTTGCGAAGGTCAAAAAGGCCGCCACCCAGCGTTATGGTGATCGCGTCGTTGTGGATTATTGTATGCGCTACGGTAACCCTTCGACCCGCGCGAAACTGCGCGCGTTGATCGATGCCGGTTGCCAGCGGATCCTGTTTTTCCCGCTTTACCCACAATATGCCGGTGCCACCACGGCCACCGCGAATGATGCGTTCTTTCGCGCGCTGATGGACGAAAAATGGCAGCCGGCCGTTCGCACTGTTCCCGCCTATTATGACCGGCCCAGCTATATTGATGCGCTGGCACAATCGGTTGAACGTACGCTGGACGCCAAACCTGACAAGCTGGTTGTGTCATTCCACGGCGTGCCCAAACGCTATTTGCTGGAGGGTGACCCCTACCACTGCCAGTGCCAGAAAACCGCGCGCCTTTTGGCGCAAAGGCTGGGCTGGAACGATGGCCGCGTTGTCACAACCTTTCAATCCAGGTTTGGGCCGGAAGAATGGCTTCAGCCCTATACCGTTGAAGAAGTTGCGCGCCTGGCGAAGGATGGGCAAAAAAACATTGCCGTCATTGCGCCGGCTTTTGCGGCAGATTGCGTCGAAACCCTGGAGGAAATTCAGGAAGAGATCCGCGATGCCTTTATCGAAGCGGGCGGGGAAACGTTTTCCTACGTTCCTTGCCTCAACGACGATGACGCGCATATCGACGCCCTGGAAGAGATTATTGAGGAAAACCTGGCTGGTTGGCTGGATTAGAGCCTGATTACACCACCCAGCCACGCGCCCGGACAGTATCCAGAATAGCCTGTTGCGCGCCGGGTTCATCCGCCTTGATCGCCATTTTCTGGATGAACCAATATAGGTATTGGTCATACGCCGGGCCCATGGTGTGTACCGTCTCAAAAGCGGCTTTTTCGCCAAGATCTGCAACGTTTGCAGCGATATGGTGAAAATCAGCTTTCGCAAAAAGCACTGCGGGTTTTTGGAAAAAGAACCCGGAAAGGGCCGCGGTGGAATTTTGCGTCACAACGTAATCGCACCCACGCAATGCGGCCTCCATCCCACCTGATTGCAGGGTCAGGCGCGCGTTGTCTTTTACCACCTCGTCCAGGGCAGCGCGTTCTTTCGACGTGTAGGTTTCACCGGGATGCAGGCCGGCAACCACCCGCCGGGCCGGATCATGCGCCAGGGTGCTGCGCAACATTTCAATCGGGCTCATCGTCTGAAAACTGCGGTGGTTCAAAAGCCTTCCCTGCAGGGGAACGTAGACAAACCCTTCTTTTTCGGGCTGTTCTGCCATGCCCTTAAACAGCCACTTGCGCCAGTTATCCGCCCAAAGCTTCGCGCGCTCTGGTGCAACTTCGGCTGCATCAAACGGCGCCTTGGCAACCTGAAACTCCCACCGTTTTGCCGTGTTTTCGATCCGCCAGAAGGGGTAGTAATATGCCTTTCGCACCGTCAGGGCCTTTGGGTGAAATGGCTCGTCCATCAAAAACAGGGAATATCCCCGCCGGCTTGCCGATTTCAGCCGCTGTACATCACTGTTTTTGCGAAATTCAACGCGGAACCCCGCGCCCTGGAATGCCGCGCGCACCTGATCAAAGAAATTGAAATTGCCTGCTTCCACCTGCGCCAGCGGGATTGGATCCAGATAAATTCGCAAGATTTTCGCTTCAGCCATTGGCGCAGGCTAACGCGCACAAAATCGCCCGACAAGCCAAAGCGCTTGTGCATGGCCCTGCGCGTGTCCATATATTCCGCAGATTACAGGAGGCACCATGGCCAAAGAAGAATTTCCCGGCTGGCACGGCACCACAATAATTGGTGTGAAAAAGGATGGCGAGGTTGTGATCGCCGGCGACGGACAGGTCAGCCTTGGCCAGACCGTCATAAAGGGCACCGCGCGCAAAGTGCGCAGGCTAAGCCCGGGTGGTTTTGACGTGGTCGCCGGTTTTGCCGGGTCAACCGCAGATGCCTTTACTTTGTTAGAACGCCTGGAACGCAAACTGGAAGCCACGCCCGGCCAACTGGCCCGCGCATCGGTAGAACTGGCCAAGGATTGGCGCACCGACAAATACCTGCAAAAGCTGGAAGCGATGCTGATCGTGACCGACGGCACTGAAATACTGGTCATCACGGGCGCCGGCGATGTGCTGGAACCTGAACACGATGTAACCGCCATCGGGTCAGGCGGCAATTACGCCCTGGCGGCCGCGCGCGCCATGATGGACAGCGATTTAGACGCCGAGGCCGTGGCCCGCAAAGCAATGGCGATCGCCGCAGATATCTGCGTTTACACCAACGGCAATCTGACCGTGGAGAAAATCAGCAAATGACAGACCTGACACCGCGCGAAATCGTATCAGAGCTTGACCGCTTCATTATTGGCCAGAAAGACGCAAAGCGCGCCGTGGCTGTGGCCCTGCGCAACAGGTGGCGGCGCAAACAGCTGGGTGATGACCTGCGCGACGAGGTTTACCCGAAAAACATCCTGATGATCGGGCCCACAGGCGTTGGTAAAACCGAAATCTCGCGCCGCCTGGCCCGACTGGCCCACGCGCCATTCCTAAAGGTCGAAGCCACAAAATTCACCGAGGTGGGGTATGTAGGGCGCGATGTTGAACAGATTGTGCGCGACCTGGTTGATGGTGCCATTCTGCAAACCCGCGAACGGATGCGCAGCCAGGTTTCCGCCAACGCCCAGCGCGCTGCCGAAGACCGTGTGATCGAAGCAATCGCAGGCGCCGACGCGCGCGAAGGTACGCGCGATCTTTTCCGCAAAAAGCTGCACGCCGGCGAATTGGACGATACTGAAATTGAGCTTGAGGTCGCCGACAGCTCTAACCCTATGCAGATGATGGACATCCCCGGGCAGCCCGGATCGAACATGGGAATGTTGAATCTGGGGGACATGTTTGGAAAAGCCTTTGGCGCACGCACCGTGAAACGAAAGATGCGCGTGGCCGATAGTTATGAGGTTTTGATCAGCGAAGAGGCTGACAAGCTTTTGGATGACGAGGCCGTTACCAAGGCCGCGCTGGAATCCGTTGAACAAAACGGAATCGTCTTTCTGGACGAGATTGATAAGGTCTGCGCGCGTGCCGATGCGCGCGGTGCTGATGTTTCGCGCGAAGGCGTTCAGCGTGACCTTTTGCCGTTGATCGAAGGTACGACCGTTTCAACCAAACACGGCCCGGTTAAAACGGACCACATCCTGTTCATCGCCTCCGGGGCGTTTCATATCGCCAAACCTTCAGACCTGTTGCCAGAGCTTCAGGGGCGTCTGCCCATCCGGGTAGAGCTTCGCGCCCTGACCGAAGAAGACTTCGTGCGCATTCTGACCGAAACCGACAATGCCCTTACCCTTCAGTATACCGCATTGATGGGCACGGAAGAGGTGGCCGTCAGCTTCACTGAAGACGGGATAGCCGCGCTTGCGAAAATCGCTGCTGATGTGAACCAAAGCGTTGAAAACATCGGTGCGCGGCGCCTTTACACGGTGATGGAGCGGGTGTTTGAGGAGCTTAGCTTTACCGCGCCTGACAGGGCGGGCGAAGAGATTATCGTCAATGCCGCGTTTGTAGATGCCAACCTGGGCGAGCTGATGAAATCTGCCGATGTAAGCCGCTACGTTCTTTAACGGTTTCGGCGCAGGTACACGTAATACGCACCCTCGCCGCCATGTTTCAAATGCGCCTCGCTTAACTGCAGGATATGCGGCTTAAGCGGGGCCGAATGCAGCCAGTGTGGTACCTGATGGCGAAGCACCCCGTGGCGCACGGGGATTGGCCCGTCTTCGGGTTTGGATTTTCCTTTTCCGGTAATAACCAGAACCAGGCGCCGCCCTTTAGCCGCGCTGCTTAGAATAAATTCGGTCAGGGCCGGGTGGGCCTGTGCCAGCGTCATTCCATGCAGGTCAATGCGTGCCTCAGGCGACAAACGGCCCTTTTTCATGCGGGTAAATGATTTGTGGTCCATCGCCAGGGGTGCGCGTGCAACATATTCCCTGATCGGGCTGGCCAGATCGTGCCGCGTGCGCGCCGCTGGCGATGCTTCGCCCACCCGAAACCTGGTTTGCGCAGGCGCAGGTGGCTGTTTCGTTTCGGTTTTGACCACGGGGGTGTTGGCGGCCGTCTTGGCGGCAGGGGCGGGTTTTGCACCTGCGGGCCGGCCGGGATGCAAGGGCGAGGCTTTTTCCACGACCTTTTCCCAAAGCACCGTTTCATCCGGGCGCAATTGTCTGGGTTTGCGTCTGCTCACAGCTTACCCTCCCGGCGCCAGAGCAAAGGCGCGTTGAATTGGCAGCAGCACGACCATGCGCCCCGGGTCACGCACCTGCCCGGCCAGACGCCCGGCGTCATCGCCCGTTCCAAAGAAAATATCGGCCCGCTGCGCGCCTTTGATACGCGACCCTGTGTCTTGCGCAATCATCAGCCTGTTAAATGCGTCCGATCCACCCTTTTCAACCCACACCGGCGCGCCAAGGGGGGTGTATTTCGGATCAACCGCCAGTGATCTTTTGGCAGTAATCGATCGGTTCATCGCCCCCAGCGGGCCCGTCGAAGCGGGAACACGCCCGATTTCGCGGAAAAACACATAGGATGGGTTGTGCAAAAGCAGATCAGCACCCTGAACCGGGTTTCTGCGAACCCAGGCGCGGATTACGGGTGCTGAAACCTGGTGGCGGTTGAAAACGCCCCTGCGCACAAGTTCATCACCCAATGATCTGTACGTGTGCCCGTTCGATCCTGCATAGCCAAGCCGGATTGTGGAGCCGTCGGGTAACCGAATGCGCCCGGACCCCTGAATTTGAAGGAATTGAAGGTCTACCGGATCATCAACCCAGGCGATCTCCAGCCCTTTGTTATCAAGGATACCGTCGCGTTCTATGCGTTCGCGGGCATGCCACAATGCACCGCGCGCCAGGCCCGGCGGCATACGATACACCGGGTATCTGTAGGTGGCGTTCGGCACGCGTGACCCATTCAACTCGGGCTCATAATACCCGGTGAACAGGGCCGCTTTGCCCGTTTCGATCAAAACAGGGCGAAAAAACAGTTCGAAAAAGGTGCGCGCGTTGCTTTGGTTTTCAGCCAGGGAACATACCGGCCGCCACTCTGGATCATCCAGATCCCGACAGGTTGCCAGAAAAACCTTTAACGCTGCACCGTGGTCGTCTTCGGCCCAGCCCTTAAGATCCTGGTATCGCAAAATGGTAACTTCGGCTTCTTTCAGGTCCGCAAAAGCAGGGGGCCCGGCGATTACCGCCAGACCCACCACCAAAACACGTAAAAGAAGCCCGGGCCTCATTCGCCCGTGGCGACAAGGTGCCAGTTTGGATTGTCCGAGCCCATAATTCGCGCGAAGCTCCAGACATCTTTCTGGCGCTTGATCTCATTCGGGTTGCCTTCGATGATCTCGCCAGATTTGTCGCGTACCACCGATGTAAGCTCACCAACGAAGCGCACCGTGACCTCACCTTCGTTAGATCCGCGGTCAAATTCGGCGCCAACCAACTTCATCTCGCGCATTCCAACGAAGTTTGATTCGATCACAAGGCCCTTTTCGTGGCGTTGTTCCACGACCGAAGCGAAGCTTTCATAAACATCGTCAGACAGGAACGGCTTGATAGCCGCCATATCGCCTGCTTCGAACCCCATCAGGATCATCTCATAGGCGCCACGTGCGCCATTAAGAAACTCACCAACGTTAAAGCTGCTTTCAACCAGCTTCATCGCAGCAAGTGCCTTAGCGGTTTCGCTGTCAGCGTCTACGTGATCCGTAATATCGCTGTCAGGCCCGCCTTCGATCACTTGGAAATCTGTGCGTTTCGCACGCTTGTCCTCTTGTTGACGAGGAAGCGTCGGTTTTTCAAACCCTTCTCGGGTGCCCAGCACATCGCGCAGGCGTAGGATCAAAAATATGGCAATCCCGGCCAAAACAAGGAGCTGGATAATCGGCGAACTCATCGGAACCTCTTTTCAGGGTTAAGTGTGGAAACTAGCGCATTCGGCACATATGTAAGGTAGGGGCAGGATCAAGTCTACCTAAGCCCTGAAATGCAAATGAGGATGATATGTGGCTTTTTGCGCTGTTTGTTGCGGTCCCTGTGATCGAAATCGCACTGTTCATACAAGTGGGCGGGGCAATTGGCCTGTGGCCCACGTTGGCGATTGTTATACTGACAGCGATGTTGGGCACCTGGATGGTGCGCACCCAAGGCGCCATGGCGCTGGCACAGCTGCGTGATTCATTTAGCGCGCTGAATGACCCGACAGAGCCGCTTGCCCATGGTGCGATGATCCTGTTTTCGGGGGCCTTGCTGCTGACGCCCGGGTTTTTCACCGATGCTGTCGGTTTTGCCCTGCTTGTTCCGCCCTTTCGCAAGGCTGTCTACAATTACATGCGCGCGCGGGTTCAGGTGAAAAGCTTTACAATGGGCGCCTCTACCACCCAAACGCGCAGTTACCGGGACGGTGATGTGATTGACGGCGAATTTAAGGATGTTTCGCAGCCCGCATCGCCCGAACATCCGTCTGTTAATGGGCCATCAGGCTGGACCAAACACTGACCGTTTGTGTTTTTGCAGATAGATTTTCAGCCAGGGCGTAAAGGTTTGCGGGGCTTCTTCAATCTCGCGCTCTAGGTCGGTCAGCGAAATCCACCGTGTCGCGGCGGCCTCTGCCGGGTTCAGCGTGACCGCCGGCCGCGTTTCGGGTGTGGCAAGAAACATATCCACGACTTCGTGTTCGATCATGCCACCGCCAACATCTGCGCGGTATTCGATTTGGTCTTTCCAAACCGGATCCATCCCGGTGAGCCCCAGTTCTTCTTCCAACCGCCGATCTGCGCAATCAAAAGGGTCTTCGTCCCACAGCGGATGGGTGCAGCAGGTGTTCGCCCAAAGATTGGGGGTGTGATACTTGGTTGGCGCGCGTTGCTGGATCAATATTTCACCACCCTGCACCACAAACACCGAAACTGCGCGGTGGCGCAGGCCCTTCAGGTGCGTTTCCAGTTTTTCAACGGGTGTAAGGTGGCCATCCACCCATGCCGGTATCATATCATTCATGTTGCGCCTGATAGCCAATGCGCGCGCTGCGCGAAACCCCAGTTGAATGATTGAGGCCGGGCGAACGACCTGATAAGGACGGTTCGACCCAAATTTCTGGTAGGAGTGTAAGAATGGCCGACAACGGCAATACCCAACAAGACGCAGCCCAGGCACAACCACCGCAGGTTAAAATGCAGGTGCTGGGGCAGTTTATTCGCGATATGTCTTTCGAAAATATCCTTTCCCAAAAAGGCCTTCAGGGTGAAGTTCAGCCTGACATCAACGTTGAGGTAAACCTTGACGCCAAAAAGCGCCCTACCGATCATCAGTATGAGATCATCACAAAGTTCAAGGTTTCTTCGAACAACAAATCAGGCGGCGAGCCGCTGTTCCTGCTGGAGCTGGAATACGGCGGCATTTTCCATGTGGAAAACGTACCCGATGAACAGCTGCATCCCTTTCTTCTGATCGAATGCCCGCGCATGTTGTTCCCCTTCGTGCGCCGCATCGTTTCAGACGTGACACGCGATGGTGGCTTCCCGCCGCTGAACCTTGATACCGTCGATTTCCTTGCGCTTTACCGCCAGGAACTTGCCCGCAGGGCAGAAGCTGAAAAAGAAGGTGCGCCGGTCAGCTGATCAGCCGTCGCTTTTTTTCCAAAGTGCGCCGTCGCCCAGTTTGTCTACAAAGGCAGAATGGGCGGCGGCTTCTTCATTTGTGAGGCGTGAGTCTAACTTCTGCGCACGCGGTTTCGGGCGCCAGTTTTGCGCGCTTTCACCGCTGCGCGCAGACACCCGCGGGCCTTCTGACAAAACCAGATCCGGCTGGCGGCCCCCTATCAGCTCCAGATAAACTTCGGCCAGAATTTCACTGTCCAGCAACGCGCCGTGCAGGGTGCGCGCCGCGTTGTTGATGCCAAACCTGCGGCACAGCGCATCCAGCGACGCCGGTGACCCCGGAAATTTGCGCCGTGCGATTGCCAATGTGTCTATCGCCTGTTCCCAAGGCAGGGTCGGCAGGTTTATCTTCTTCAGCTCGGCATTCAGAAACTTCATGTCAAACGCGGCGTTGTGAATCACCAGCTTTGCATCGCCTATGAAATCCAGAAAAGAGCGCCCGACATCTTCGAACAATGGCTTTGTCGCAAGAAATTCATCCCCCAGGCCATGCACCTCAAACGCCTCTTTCGGCATCGATCGCTGAGGGTTTATGTATTCATGATAGGTTTTTCCGGTGGGCATGTGGTTGAACAGCTCTACCGCGCCAATTTCCACGATCCGGTCACCGCTTTCCGGTTCAAACCCGGTGGTTTCTGTATCCAGTACGATTTCACGCATCGGCCTGCTGCCTCCGTATCTCACCAAGAATGCTTTTCACGGCCATTTGTGCACCCTCCAGGGTCACAGTCTCTACAACATAATCCGCGCGCTGTTTCTTTTCTTCATCTGGCATCTGCTTTTTCACAATGGTTTCAAACGTGGCCAGATCCATCGTCCCACGGCCTAGTACGCGGGCGCGTTGCACCGCTGCAGGCGCTGTGACGACAACGATCGCATCCATCATTTGCGCCGCCCCGGTTTCAAACAGCAAAGGCACATCCAGCACCACAACATCCGCCTGCGAGGTCTGTAAGAAATTAGCCCTGTCTGCGGCAACCAGCGGGTGCACCACCTGTTCTATCTGGCGCAGGGCATCCTTATCGGCCGCAATCCACGCCTTTAGCGCGCCGCGGTCAACCGCACCGCCCGTTATGGCGCCCGGCTGCAACGCACCTATTGGCCCAACCGCGCCACCACCCTTTGAATAAAGGCGGTGCACTGCGGCGTCTGCATCCCAAACCGGCACGCCTTCTTCTTTGAAAAACCCGGCGGTCGTGGTTTTACCCATGCCGATAGAACCCGTCAGCCCGATCACAAAGGGCCGTTTGGCTGTCATGCTTCCAGAACCGCAGCACGCGCCGCTTCATCAACAACGGGGCGTTGGCCAAACCAGCGTTCAAACCCCGGCGTTGCCTGATGAAGCAGCATTCCAAGCCCATCAACGGTGACGCAGCCCGCAGCGGCCGCCTTTTTCAGGAAAGTTGTTTGCAGGGGCGTATACACCAGATCAGTAACCACAGCGCCGGGCATAAGACCATCCAAGGGCACGCGAAATTCCGGCTTTCCCGTCATCCCCAGTGATGTGGTGTTTACCACTGTTGCGGCACCGTCCAACATATTACCGGCCTTAACCCAATCTACCACGTTGATTTTGCTGCCAAATTCGGCCCGCAGCGCATCTGATCGCGCACGCGTTCGGTTAGACAGGCGGATTTCTTCAACACCGACTTCGATCAAAGACGCAAGAACGGCGCGCGCAGCACCCCCCGCGCCAAATACTGCGGCCGGGCCGGCCTTTGGGTTCCATCCCGGCGCGCCCTGGCGCAGGTTTTCCAGAAACCCGTAACCATCAGTATTATCCGCGTGAATTTTTCCGTCTTCGCGAAATATCAGTGTGTTAGCGGCCCCCATCAACGCCGCACGGTCTGTCACCAGATCTGCAAGCTGCAATACAGCCTCTTTATGCGGGATGGTCACATTCAGGCCGACAAACCCCATCTCTGGCAGGGTTTCAATCACGCTTTGCAGATTTTCACGTTCCACACGCATGGGAATGTAAAACCCACGTATCCCCATCGCCTTCAGCCAATAACCGTGAAGTGTCGGGGATTTGCTATGTTCTACCGGGTTACCAATAACACCCGCCAAAGGAATACGTTGTTTATTCATATTTCTAAATCTCCTCGTATCGTCAGATATGACAGGAGCTCGATCAACGGCAAACCCAAAACGGTGAAATAGTCGCCTTCGACCTTTGAAAACAGCCTCACGCCTTCTTCTTCAAGCTTATAACCGCCGACCGAATGGCGGATGCTTTCCCAGTTTCTTTCGATATAGGCATCCAGATAGGAATCAGAGATGTTGCGCATTTGAAGGCTTACCTGCCCAACGTGGCGCCAAACAGGCCTGCCATGTTCAAACAGCACGGCCGCAGAAAGAAGGCGATGCTGTTTCCCGGATAGCATTCGTATCTGGGCGGCGGCGTCGCCGGGCGATTCCGGCTTTGTCAGGATTTCGCCGCTCACCTCGGCCACCTGATCACAGCCCAGAACCAATGATGTTGGGTTCTTTTCGGCGATCTCACGCGCTTTTGCCTCGGCCAGCGCATCTGCTATGTTTCGGGGGGTTGCGCCCTGCGCCTCCATCACCATGCGGATCGCGCCTTCGTCTATCCGGGCGGGCAATACGGCAATCTCAACACCCGCATTGCGCAACAGATCTGCGCGGATGGTGGAGCCCGATGCTAAGGTGAGTGTTTTGACCATACGCATAACTCTGTGGATATTTCTGGTTTGTTCCGGTGCCCGCAAGTCACGGAATTTAGGCCTTTTGAAACTATCCCAGTTTTCCGGGGTATTCCACGGGTTCTGCGAACATCTTTTCCACGGTGGAGCATGGCCAGCTGTGTGCAGTGAACATCTTAGCTTTGCGCGATTTATCCACCAAGTTTTCCCAATTGGGGTTGTTTTTAACCCGTTGATAATAAAGGTTAATACACCCCAGTTCCAATTATCCACCGTGTTTGAGTGGCGTTGATCTGGCTGGGCGTAACTTCATTATAACTTTTTAATCCCCATGATCCACAAGACCTACATAAACATCATCTTTTTCTTTCTTTCTTTTTTATTTTAAGAAGGAAACCGTGACGTTCTCAAAAAGGCTATGAAATGACTGATCTTCTGATCGCGGTTTATCCCTGGGCAAAAGCACTTCATGTGATTTCTGTGATTTCCTGGATGGCAGGAATTTTCTATTTGCCGCGGCTGTTCGTATATCACACCGAACAGGTGGGTTCTGGCAGTGAAACAGATCTGTTGTTTCAGATGATGGAACGCAAACTTATCAGGCTGATCATGAACCCTGCCATGACCGCAACCTGGGTTTTTGGCCTGATCATGGTGTTCACGCCGGGAATTATTGACTGGTCGGAAATCTGGCCCTGGTCAAAGGCGGCCGCCGTACTTGGGATGACATGGTTTCATCATTGGCTTTCGCTGCGCCGCAAGGATTTTGAAAAAGGTCAAAATACGGTTGAGGGCCGCAAATACCGCATGATGAATGAGGTGCCGACGCTTTTGATGATCATAATCGTGATCGCGGTTATTGTGCGCCCGTTCTGAGTGCGTTGACTCAAGATCAAAGCCCCATTATCTAACGCCGAAGTGGGCCGTCCGGCTCAACCTGTTTCCCTTACTGAAATACTGTGCGCATTCATTGCGCCGGTTATGGATATTTCCCGATGACACAAGACCGTTTGAACCTGGCAGATCTGAAAGCGCAAAGCCCTAAAGATCTGGTCTCGATGGCCGAAGAACTAGAAATCGAAAACGCCTCGACGATGCGCAAGGGCGAAATGATGTTTTCGATCCTTAAGGAACGCGCTGAAGACAACTGGGCAATTGGTGGCGATGGCGTTCTGGAAGTTTTGCAGGACGGGTTTGGCTTTTTGCGGTCGACCGAAGCAAACTACCTTTCCGGTCCGGATGACATTTATGTTTCGCCAGAAATGATCCGCCAATATTCGCTTCGTACAGGTGATACGGTTGCCGGCGTTATTCAGGCCCCGCGTGAAAGTGAACGTTATTTCGCGATCACCAAAATCGAAAGCATCAACTTCGGCGATCCCGAGAAGGCAAAGCACAAGGTTGCCTTTGACAACCTGACGCCGCTTTACCCGGATGAACGCCTTAAGATGGAGGTTGAAGACCCGACCGTCAAAGACCGCTCGGCGCGGATCATTGATCTGGTTGCCCCCATTGGTAAAGGTCAACGATCGCTTATCGTGGCGCCGCCGCGTACGGGTAAAACGGTTTTGCTGCAAAATATTGCGGCTTCGATCGCCGCGAACCACCCGGAATGTTACCTGATCGTGCTTCTGATTGATGAACGCCCTGAAGAAGTGACAGACATGCAGCGCTCTGTGAAAGGTGAGGTGATTTCCTCAACTTTCGATGAACCTGCATCGCGCCACGTGGCCGTTTCCGAAATGGTGATCGAAAAAGCTAAACGCCTGGTGGAACATAAACGCGATGTTGTGATCCTGCTGGATTCCATCACGCGCCTGGGACGGGCCTTTAACACCGTTGTGCCGTCTTCGGGTAAGGTACTGACCGGCGGTGTCGATGCGAACGCCCTGCAGCGCCCCAAGCGGTTCTTTGGCGCCGCCAGGAACATTGAAGAGGGTGGGTCGCTTACCATCATCGCAACTGCCCTGATCGAAACAGGCAGCCGGATGGACGAAGTTATCTTCGAAGAATTCAAAGGCACGGGTAACTCTGAAATCGTGCTGGATCGCAAAGTGGCCGATAAACGCGTGTTCCCGGCCATGGATATTCTGAAATCCGGTACGCGTAAGGAAGAACTGTTGGTCGACGCAAAAGACCTGCAAAAAACCTACGTGTTGCGCCGTATTCTGAACCCGATGGGCACCACCGACGCGATTGAGTTCCTGATTTCCAAGTTGAAACAAACCAAATCAAACTCGGACTTCTTTGATTCAATGAACACGTAACTTATTGTTCCTAAACAATGGGTTAGACCTATGGATACGATATTTGCACTTGCCACAGCCCGTGGAAAGGCTGGTGTTGCAGTCATTCGCATCTCGGGCCCGCGGGCTGGCGAGGTGGGGGTGGCGCTGTGTGGCACACTTCCCAAACCGCGTGGGTCCGCCCTTCGGATAATGCGCGACGCGACTGGCGCACCTTTGGATAGCGCGCTTGTTCTATATTTTACGGCCGGGCACAGTTTCACCGGCGAAGATGTGGTTGAACTTCAGGTTCATGGCAGCACGGCGGTGGTAAAGGTGGTTCTCAGCACACTTAGCGGGTTTGACGGTCTGCGGCTTGCTGAACCGGGTGAATTCACGCGACGCGCCCTTGAAAACGGGTGTCTGGATCTTGCGCAAATCGAAGGCCTGGCAGATCTGATCGATGCCGAAACCGAGGCGCAGCGTAAACAGGCGCTGAACGTTCTGTCAGGTGCGTTGGGCACCAAGGCAGAAGGTTGGCGTAAAGACCTTATTCGCGCGGCGGCCCTACTGGAAGCGACGATAGATTTCGCGGATGAAGACGTTCCTGTGGACGTAACGCCGGAAGTGTTGGAACTGATTGGCCGGGTCGATGGCAGTTTGCGCGACGAAAGCGCGGGGAGCCGTATAAGCGAGCGGATTCGCGATGGGTTTGAGGTGGCGATCGTCGGCCCGCCAAACATCGGTAAATCCACATTGCTGAACGCGCTGGCCGGGCGCGAGGCGGCGATAACCTCGGAATTTGCAGGGACCACGCGCGATGTGGTTGAGGTGCGGATGGATCTGGATGGTTTACCTGTTACCATTCTTGACACCGCTGGCCTGCGCGAAACCCATGACCACGTTGAAAGCATTGGGATTAAACGAGCGATCGAACGCGCCACCCGGGCTGATTTACGCGTGTTTCTTACAGAAAACGGGGTTGTAGGGGCCGATGTTCCCTGCGTTGAAGGCGACATCGTTGCGGTGGGTAAAGCTGATCTGGCCGTGCAGGACGGGTTCAGCGTCTCGGGTAAAACAGGGGCGGGCGTTGACGCGCTGATTTCGCAGGTATCGGGCACACTTGGCGCGCGCGCGGGGCGGGCTGCCACTGCTATTCGCGAACGGCACCGCGTTGCGATAGAACGCGCGCTGACGTCTTTGGATTTGGCCCGGTTTGAGGTAGAGATGGGCGCGGAACGTGCGGAACTTGCGGCTGAAGAGCTGCGAGGCGCCATTAGGGCCCTTGATTCTCTGGTGGGTCGGGTCGATGTAGAAAACATTCTGGACGAGATTTTCGCCAGCTTTTGCGTAGGCAAGTAAGGAGTGTTTCACGTGAAACATTCAGATTTCGATGTTGTCGTTGTTGGCGGCGGGCACGCGGGTGCGGATGCGGCCCATGCGGCGGCGCGTGCAGGTGCGCGTACTTGCCTGATAACGCTTAATATTGATGGTATTGGCGTCATGTCCTGCAATCCGGCAATTGGTGGGTTGGGTAAAGGCCATCTTGTACGCGAAGTTGACGCGCTGGATGGCCTGATGGGCCGTGTGGCAGATGAAGCTGGGATTCAATTCCGGCTGTTAAACAGGCGTAAGGGCCCGGCGGTGCAAGGGCCGCGCGCACAAGCAGACCGCCAGATTTACAAACACGCGATGCAGAGCGAAATTCTGTCCACGCCCGGCCTTACGGTTCTGGAAGGCGAGGTCGTCGAGCTTTTGTTAAAGGGCGCCGCTGTGCAGGGTCTTCGGTTGGCGGATGGTTCTGAAATTATAGCCGGCGCAGTTGTTTTGACCACGGGCACATTTCTGCGCGGTGTCATTCATATTGGGGATGAACGAAGGTCCGGCGGGCGTATGGGCGATCGCCCGTCTATTCGGCTGGCAGAACAGATCGATGGGTTTAACTTACCTCTTGGGCGCTTAAAAACCGGCACTCCGCCGCGTCTGGATGGGCGCACGATCAATTGGGACATTCTGGAATTGCAGCCCGGCGATGAAAAGCCCGAGATGTTTTCGTTTCTGTCCGAAAAAGCCACGGCGCGCCAGGTTTCCTGCGGGATCACGCATACCAATGAAAAAACGCATGAGATTATTCGCGAAAACCTCGAAAAATCAGCGATGTATGGTGGTCACATCGATGGCGTAGGGCCCCGGTACTGCCCTTCGATCGAAGATAAGGTTGTGCGGTTTTCCGAAAAACCTTCGCATCAGGTTTTCCTGGAACCTGAAGGACTTAACGATACGACGGTTTACCCCAACGGCATTTCAACATCTCTTCCGCATGACGTTCAGGAAGATTACGTTCACTCAATTGTGGGGCTGGAAAGCGCGAAAATTGTGCAACCCGGGTACGCGATTGAATATGACTATGTAGATCCGCGCGCGCTTTCCCCAACGCTGGAGGTTAAAGCGGTAAATGGCCTTTACCTTGCCGGCCAGATCAACGGCACCACGGGGTATGAAGAGGCGGCGGCGCAAGGTTTGGCTGCAGGTCTTAACGCCGCGTTGGCGGTGTTGGGCCGCGCGCCGGCGATATTCTCACGCTCCACTTCCTATATCGGGGTAATGATCGATGATCTGACCACTCGAGGCGTTAGCGAACCTTACAGGATGTTTACATCGCGTGCTGAATACCGCCTGTCTTTGCGCGCCGATAACGCGGATCAACGGCTAACGCGGTTTGGCGCAGATCTTGGCTGCGTTTCCACCAATCGCCTGGATGTGTTCGAACGCAAATTAAAAAGCCTTGAAGAGGCAAAGACACTTTTGAGCGCGCAAGCGTTTTCCCCGCAAGAGGTCGAAAAGACGGGAAAGCGTGTGCGTCAGGATGGGACAAAGCGTACGGCGTTTGACCTGTTGTCTTTCCCGGACATCTCGTTCGACGACTTGCTGGTTCTGGACGAAAACCTAAAAAACGTTCCAGGACCGATAAAAGAACAGGTTTCCAAAGATGCGCTTTATGCCAAGTATATTGACCGCCAGGTTCGGGATGTCGAAGCATTAAAGCGCGACGAAGCGCACATTATTCCTGAGGATTTTCAATATGTTGGCCTTGCGGGGCTGTCGAATGAAATTGCAGGAAAGCTTCAGGCGGCACGCCCAAACACGCTGGCGCAAGCAGGGCGGGTTGAAGGCGTTACGCCCGCGGCATTGACGTTAATCCTGGCTAAACTTCGCCAGGCCCAGCGAAAGCAACGCGCATGACCGCGGAAGAAAACCACAGGGCTGCGTTTTTGCGGGCTTTCAATGTTTCACGTGAAACAACCGAGCGGCTTGACCAATACGCGGCGCTTTTGGAAAAGTGGAACCCGGCCATCAATCTGGTTGCGCCTTCGACGCTGAAATCCCTTTGGCAGCGCCATTTTATGGACTCCGCTCAAATACTGGACCTCGCCCCGAAAACCACCCGAACATGGGTAGATTTGGGGACCGGCGGGGGCTTTCCCGGCCTTATCGTTGCGATCCTGGCGTCGGAAAAGCGCCCCATGATTCGCGTGACCTGTGTTGAAAGCGATCTTCGAAAGGCGACCTTTCTGCGCACTGTCCTGCGCGAAACCGGCGTGGACGGAACGGTGGTTTCAAAACGCATCGAAGAAACACTGCCATTGGGGGCTGATGTTGTGTCATCCCGCGCGCTTGCGCCCCTTCCAAACCTTTTGGGCCTGACGGTGCGCCATTTGGCGCCTACCGGCTGCGCGTTGTTGCAGAAAGGCGAGGGGTACAAAAAAGAAGTGGCAGAAGCCCTTGATAAGTGGTCGTTTACTATGGAAGTATTCCCAAGCAAGACAAGCGTGAACGCCGTTACCCTGAAACTTGGAGACATCCAGAGTGTCTGACCCCACCAGACCGAAAGGTCCAAGAATCATTGCTGTAACCAACCAAAAAGGGGGGGTTGGTAAAACCACGACGGCCATCAACCTTGGCGCTGCTTTGGCAGCGGAAGGAAAACATGTACTTCTGGTTGACCTAGACCCACAAGGCAATGCCTCGACCGGGCTGGGGCTTGATGCGCGCAGCCGCCGTTTTACCACCTATGATCTGTTATTAGACGATGCGCCGCTTTCAGATGTGTTGCATCACACTGGTGTTGAGGGGCTTTTGCTGGCGCCGGCGACGACAGACCTTTCTTCGGCTGATATTGAGCTTGTTTCGAATGAAAAACGAAGCTTTCTTTTGCGCGATGCGCTGCGCCAACCGGCGATCGACGAATATGAGCTGGATTATGTCCTGATAGACTGCCCGCCATCGCTTAACCTGTTGACGGTAAACGCAATGGTCGCCGCGCATTCTGTGCTGGTCCCTTTGCAAAGCGAATTTTTTGCGCTGGAAGGGCTCTCGCAATTAATGCTGACGATACGAGAGGTTCGGCAAGCTGCGAATTCTGACCTGCGGATCGAAGGTGTGGTTCTGACGATGTATGACAAGCGCAACAACCTTTCCCGGCAGGTCGAGGCCGATGCACGCGAAAACCTTGGGGAATTGGTGTTTCGCACCGTTGTTCCAAGAAATGTGCGGGTGAGCGAGGCGCCTTCTTTTGCGGTGCCTGTTTTACAGTATGATCCGGCCTCAAAAGGTAGTGTGGCTTACAGAAACCTGGCCAGTGAACTTATTCGCCGCCAGGTGGGAGAATAAAGATGGCAGGAAAGAAACAAACGGGGCTGGGGCGTGGTCTTTCGGCGCTTATGGCGGATGTAAGCACGGATGCTGCGGGCACGGGTGAGGCCACAGCGCCGCGCAAAATTGACCAGAAAATTCCGGTTGAAAAGATTTTCCCAAATCCTGATCAGCCGCGCCGCCGCTTTACCAAAGAACGCCTGGATGATCTGGCATCTTCTATCCGCGAAAAGGGTGTTATCCAGCCCCTTATCCTTCGTGATAATCCACGTAAATCAGGAACTTACGAGATTGTGGCTGGTGAACGGCGTTGGCGCGCTGCACAACTTGCCCAACTTCACGAAGTACCGGCCGTTGTCCGCGAATATTCGGATTCCGAGGCACTGGAAGTTGCCATTATTGAAAACATCCAGCGCGCGGACCTGAACGCGATAGAAGAGGCCGCAGGTTATCGTGACTTGATGGAACGTTTTGGCCATACGCAGGAAAAACTGGCCGAAGCATTGGGGAAAAGCCGAAGCCACATTGCAAACTTTGTACGCATGCTGGGCCTTCCGGACGATGTGCAGGAGTTGGTGCGCGAAGGCGGGCTTTCCGCCGGTCACGCCCGTGCGTTGATCACGGCGCCAAACCCGTCGCAACTGGCAAAAGACGTCGTTTCTAAAGGCCTTTCAGTGCGCGAGGTTGAGCGTCTGGCCAAGGCGCCGAAGTTGAAAGCCAAGCCAAAGCCCCGCGCGCCTGTAGAAAAAGACGCTGACACCAGGATGTTAGAGCAAGATCTTGCCGCGACCCTGGGCATGAAGGTTTCTATAGACCATCCACCGGGTGGCGCAGCCGGGCGTATTTCGATTGGATACAAATCGCTTGAGGAATTGGATGATCTTTGCCGCCGTTTGTGTGCGGTGATCCAGCCCAACGACTAGTCCGGGATAAGTTCCCGGATTATCGCGTTAAGAAGGGGGCGACCCTGCGCAGTCACAGCAAGCGTATCGTCGGATAGCTGAATCAAACCCGAATCCTCTAACATATTGATTTTGTTGGAAGATAGAGCAGGAAATCCGGTCTCTTGTAATCTGCGCAGGCTGATCCCCTCGCGGATCCGCAGCCCCATCATCAAAAATTCTATTCCACGGTCATCGGGGGAAAGCGTGGCACGCCCGCTTTCACCGGTTCCCGCAGCCTCCACCGCTTCCAGCCAGGTTCTTGGGTCAAGCGGGGTTTCGGTTGCCAGCCGTGTGCCCCCAAAAGTTAACCGCCCATGAGCGCCTGGGCCGATACCCACATAGTCGCCAGAGCGCCAATAAACGTTGTTATGGCGTGATTCCAGGCCGGTTTTGGCATGATTAGACACCTCATAGGCCGGTAGCCCGTGATCTTCCATAACCTGTTGGGTGTGGAAATACATATCGGCGCCCAGATCTTCATCCGGAAGGCCCAAAAGCTTTCCACGGTTCAGGCGTTCGCCAAATGCTGTATTTTGTTCGACCGTCAGCTGATAAAGCGAAAGGTGATCAGGCGCCAATGCCAGCGCGGAAGCCAACTCCCGCCTCCAATCCTGTAGGGATTGGTGCTGACGGGCGTAAATCAGGTCAAAATTCACGCGTTCAAAGGTTGCGCGGGCGATTTCAAGCGCCGAAAGTGCCTCCTCTACAGTATGGAGGCGCCCTAGATTGCGCAAATCCGTGTTATTTAGAGCCTGAACACCCACGGAAACGCGGTTAACACCGGCGTCCCGATAGCCGGCAAAGCGACCTGCTTCGACAGAGGTTGGATTTGCCTCGAGCGTAATTTCAATGTTGTTTGCCGGGGTCCAGTGCGCGTTTATCCGCTCCAGTATCGCGTGGACCAGACCCGGCTCCATCAAGCTGGGTGTTCCCCCGCCAAAATAAATGGAATCCAGCACCCGCCCCGTGGTTTCAGCGGCGTAGCGGTCAATCTCGGCCAGGTAGGCGGCTTTCCAGCGGTCCTGATCGATTGATCCGGAAACATGGCTGTTAAAATCGCAATATGGGCATTTGGAGGCGCAAAAAGGCCAGTGCAGGTACAGGCCAAAGCCGCCAACCTGCCAATTTTCCACGCTACTGTTCAAAAATGCGCATCAGCTTTTTAAACGCCTTGGCGCGATGGCTGATCCTGTTTTTTTCGCCGGCATCCATTTCTGCAAAGGTAATATCATACCCTTGAGGCACGAACATCGGATCGTAACCATGCCCTAACTCGCCCCGAAGGGGCCAAACAACCTGGCCTTCTGCGGTGCTTTCAAAGACTTCATCATATCCATCGGGCCAGGCCATGACGAGTGTGGAACAAAACCGGGCGGTGCGCGGGTAGGGTGCATCGACCGCTTCCAGCGCATCCCAGGTGCGGGTCATGGCCATTAGAAAATCACGGCCATTTGGCGTTTCGGCCCAATCGGCGGTGTAAACGCCGGGCGCGCCGTCCAGGCCATCCACCTCTATCCCGCTGTCATCAGACAGGGCGATCAACCCACTGGCCTTTGCGGCGGCGTGCGCCTTTATCCGGGCGTTGCCCACAAAGGTGGTTTCGGTTTCTTCCGGTTCAGGCAGGTTCAATTCAGCCGCGCCAACGCAGGAAATGCCCAAAGGCGCCAGCATGGCCGACATTTCGGCCAGCTTTCCCGCGTTGTGCGTGGCAAAAAGTAGCTGATCACCGGAAAACTTGCGCATCAGGCTGTTGCGGCCAGTTGCGCGGCAACCAGTTCGCTTACCCCTTTGTCGGCAAGGTCCATCAACGCGTTCATTTGTTCGCGCGAAAATGTCGAGCCTTCGGCCGACATCTGAACCTCAATAAGGCGACCAGAGCCGGTTAAAACGAAGTTTCCGTCAACGCCTGCTTCGCTGTCTTCGGGGTAATCCAGATCCAGCACTGTTTGCCCTGCGTATACGCCACAGGAAACCGCAGCCACGGGGTCAACCAGCGGGTCGGATGTGATGTCACCGGCCTTTAAAAGCTTGTTTACCGCCAGACGAAGCGCAACCCAGCCACCTGTGATTGCCGCACAGCGTGTTCCGCCATCCGCCTGGATAACATCACAATCTACGGTGATCTGTCGTTCGCCCAAGGCCACCCGGTCAACACCCGCACGCAGGGACCGGCCAATCAGGCGCTGAATTTCAACGGTTCGCCCGCCTTGTTTGCCAGCGGCAGCTTCGCGGCGCATCCGGGTGTTTGTTGCGCGTGGCAGCATGCCGTATTCTGCGGTGACCCAGCCTTGCCCGCTGTTGCGCAAAAACGGTGGTACGCGCGTTTCAAGCGAGGCGGTGCACAGCACGTGCGTATCGCCCACTTTTATCAGGCAAGAACCTTCAGCATGTTTTGTTACCCCGGTCTCGATTGAAATCGGGCGCATTTCATCTATCTTTCGACCGGACGGGCGCATCGTGGTTTTCCTTCATTTTAAGTTGGAAACTGATTCCCACGGCGTCCATAAAAAGGCAAGACCGTTTGAACATCAGAGGCAGACCGGAATGAGCGATAGCTATCCATCATTCGATGACATGAGCGCGCGTTCGCGCGAAGTGTTCCGCCATCTGGTGGAATCTTACATTGAAACCGGCGCGCCCGTTGGCTCGCGTACCCTGACACGTGCGATCAGCGAAAATGTCAGCGCGGCGACGATCCGAAATGTGATGCAGGATCTGGAGCTTATGGGCCTGTTAAACAGCCCGCATGTTTCTTCGGGACGGATACCCACCGAACACGGGCTTCGTATGTTTGTGGACGGTTTGCTGGAAATCGGGGATCTTCCGCAGGACGACCGCCATAAGATAGACGCAACCATGGGTTCGAACGACCCGGATGTTTCACATATGATGGACAGGGTCGGTTCCGTTCTGTCTGGCATCACCGCTGGCGCCAGCCTGGTGCTGACGCCCAAGCACGAAGCACCTATAAAGCATATCGAGTTTGTGTCGCTGGGCCATGATCGCGCGCTGGTCGTGCTGGTTTTTGCCGACGGGCACGTTGAAAACCGCGTATTTACACCGCCGCCCGGCCAAACGCCTTCTTCTATGCGCGAGGCTGCTAATTTTCTGAATGCGCTGGCGGAAGGGCGCACGATCAGTGAGCTTCGCGGCGCGATTGAGCATCAAATATCAGCGCATCGCCAGGAATTGGATGTTCTGGCGCGTGAGATGGTCGAAGGCGGCCTGGCCCTTTGGGAAAACGAAGGCCAGCCCTATGAACGCCTGATCGTGCGCGGCCGGGCGAACCTTTTGGCTGATGATACCGAAGAATCTGATCTTGAGCGGATCAAAAGCCTGTTCGATGATCTGGAGAGAAAGCGCGATATCGTCGATTTCCTTGAACTGACAGAGGCGGGAGAGGGTGTTCGCATTTTTATCGGCTCGGAAAACAAGCTTTTTTCACTTTCGGGTAGCTCTTTGGTGGTTTCACCCTATATGAACGCTGACCGAAAGATTATAGGCGCCGTGGGCGTGATCGGACCAACGCGGTTAAATTATGGGCGGATTGTTCCAATTGTGGATTACACCGCCCAACTGGTTGGCAAACTGATCTCGGACCGAGGTTAAGGGTAAAGAAATGGCCGAAGCGAAAAAAGAAACCGTAGAAGAAATTGAAGCAGCGATCGCAGATCTGATGACCGAAGAAATTTCGGACATTGAAGATGTTGATGAGGTTGAGCAGTTGCGCGCAGAGCGTGACGATATGCGTGACCGTTTCATGCGTGCGCTGGCTGACGCGGAAAACGCCCGTAAACGTGGCGACCGCGACCGCAAAGAAGCCGAGCAATATGGCGGCTCAAAGTTGGCACGCGATATGCTGCCGGTTTACGATAACCTGACGCGCGCGCTGGAAACAGCAACCGACGCACAGAAAGAAACATCATCGGCCCTGATTGAAGGGGTTGAACTTACCCTGCGTGAATTGGTGAATGTTTTCTCAAAGCACGGGATTCAGCCAATCGCCCCGGAAGTGGGCGACAAGTTTGACCCACAGTACCATCAGGCGATGTTTGAAGCCCCGGTTCCAGACACAAAAGCGGGCAATATCATTCAGGTCATGGGTGCAGGGTTCATGCTGCATGACCGCCTGCTTCGCCCGGCACATGTTGGTGTGTCATCTACGCCTGGGTAAGGTTTTTCAGCGCGTAAATAAGATCAAGCGCCTCTTTTGGCGAAAGCTCGTCGGGATGAACCTCGGCGAGCTTTTCTTCTACCAGTGAGGGTTTGGGGGGCGTTGAAACAGGGGCGGGTGTTGCCGAAAACAGCGGCAGATCGTCAATCAACGCCTTGTTTTGCGTGGCGCCTTCGCGCTCGCCTTTTTCCAACGCATCCAGAACGACGCGCGCGCGCGCAACCACGGTGTCTGGCAGGCCGGCCAGTTTGGCAACCTGTACACCATAGGAACGATCCGCAGCCCCCTTGCGCACCTCATGCAAAAAGATCACGTCGCCTTCCCATTCGCGCACCGCGATTGTTGCGTTATCTACGCCGTCCAGCGAACCCGCCAGCTGGGTCAGTTCATGGTAATGGGTCGCGAAAAGCGCGCGGCACCGATTTGTTTCATGTAGATGTTCCAGCGTTGCCCAGGCGATGGACAGGCCATCATAAGTCGCCGTACCACGCCCTATTTCGTCCAAAATGACCAGGGCGCGATCATCCGCCTGGTTCAGGATTGCGGCGGTTTCAACCATTTCCACCATGAAGGTCGACCTGCCGCGCGCCAGGTCATCCGATGCCCCAACACGTGAAAACAGCTGCGAAACCACGCCTATATGCGCGGACTTCGCCGGTACAAAACTTCCAGATTGTGCAAGCAGCGCGATCAGGGCGTTCTGGCGCAAAAATGTGGACTTACCGGCCATGTTCGGGCCTGTCAGAAGCCAGATATCAGCCCCGGCAGACCCATCAGCCAGCGTGCAATCGTTTGCAACAAAGGTACCACCACCCTGGTTGCGCAACGCGTGTTCCACAACCGGATGACGCCCGCCTTCGATCTGAAAGCTTTGGCTGTCATCTATCGTCGGCTCGCACCAGTTTTCGGCACGGGCAAGGTCGGCCAGCCCGGCGCTCAGGTCAACTTCGCTTAACGCGCGCGCGGCATCGCCAATTTCGCCAGAACGCGCCAAAACCGCCGCGCGAAGCGTTTCAAACAACCGCTTTTCAATCTCCAGCGCCCGGTTGCCCGAGTTCAGGATTTTGGTTTCCATTTCTGACAGGGCCACCGTGGTGAAGCGCACGGCGTTTGCGGTGGTCTGGCGATGAATGAAGGTTTCACAAAGCGGCGCGGCCAACATCTTTTCGGCGTGGGTGGCGGTGGTTTCGATAAAGTAGCCAAGGACGTTGTTGTGTTTGATTTTAAGGGACGAAATGGCGCTGAGCGCGGCATATTCCGCCTGTAGCCCGGCAATCACGCCCCGGCCTTCATCACGCAGCTTTCGCGATTCATCCAGATCCTGATCATAACCGGCGGCGATAAAGCCACCATCGCGCGCCAAAAGCGGAGGCTCGGCCACCAGCGCCTGATCCAGAAGGTTCAACAGCGCATCATGCCCGATCAGCGTGTTCGCGGCGCGATCCAGCCGTGCCACCGGGCTGGATGTGGATAGCATCGTGTGAATTTCCCGTGCACATTCAAGGCCGCCGCGAATGGCTGTCAAATCCCGCGGGCCACCCCGATCCAATCCAAGGCGTGACAAGGCCCTGTCCATATCCGGCGTTTTGCGCAAGGCAGCGCGCAAATCTTCGCTTAAAAGACTCTGTTCATGCAGAAAACGGACTGATTCCAAACGATCGTGGATCTCGGCAACATTGCGGGAAGGGTTTGAAATGCGCCGCTCCAGCAGGCGCCCACCCCCGGCTGTTACGGTTCTGTCAATGACCGACAAAAGGGCGCCTTCGCGCGCGCCAGAAAGGCTGTGGGTGAGTTCCAGGTTGCGCCGGGTTGCAGCATCAATCTGCACAGACCCGGTGGCAGATTCACTTACCGGCGGGCGCAATAAGGGCAACTTACCTTTTTGGGTGATCTCAAGATACTCAACGATCGCGCCCATGGCGCCCAGTTCGGCCCGCGAAAAGGACCCAAACGCATCTAAAGACCCAACTTTGAACAACGCCAAAATACGTTTTTGCGCGCCGGTGCTGTCAAAGGCAGCGCGTGAAACCGGGGTAACCGCAGCGCCCAAATCAGACACTATTTCGCCTAAGCTGTCATCAAACCCATCAGATAAAAGAACTTCGCGTGCAGATAGGCGGGCCAGCTCGGGGCCAAGACGCACGCGCGGGCAGGGCATCACCCGAAACGCCCCGGTCGAAATATCAACCCACGCCAAGGCGGCATCACCGCGGACCTCGGCAAAGGCGGCAAGGAAATTGTGGCGCCGCGCTTCAAGAAGGCTTTCTTCGGTCAGGGTGCCGGGGGTAACAAGGCGAACAACTTCGCGCCGCACCACTGATTTGGCGCCCCTTTTGCGCGCCTCGGCCGGGCTTTCCATCTGTTCGCAGACAGCCACCCGAAACCCTTTGCGGATCAGCGTCAGGAAATAGTTTTCGGCGGAATGTGCGGGCACGCCGCACATTGGAATGTCTTCACCCAGATGTTTGCCCCGTTTTGTCAGGGCAATGTCCAGCGCCGCGGCCGCGGAGACGGCATCATCAAAGAACATCTCGTAAAAGTCGCCCATGCGGTAGAACAAGAGCGCATCTTTGTGCTGCGCCTTGATCTCCAGAAACTGCGCCATCATTGGCGTCACAGCAGATTTCGCGACTGTCAAAAGATACCCCCGGGTTTCGTTCCCGGCAGATTAAAGAACGCCAGAACCGGGCGAAAGGGGTAAGTCAGGTGTTTTTGTTCCTTGAAATCCAGTTCCAACTGGTTTCGCACATCTCATCCAGCCCCAGGCGCGCAGAAAACCCCAAAACGGCCTTCGCTCTGGAGGGATCGGCGATGTAATAAGGCACATCGCCCGGGCGGCGCGGTGTTACGACATAGGGCAGGCTGTGCCCGCAGGCCTTTTCGTAAGAGGCAAGCATATCAAAGACAGAATATCCCTGACCTGTTCCCAGGTTCACCGTGTGGCATTGGTTTGTATCCACCAGCGCGCGTACTGAAAGCACATGGCCTTCGGCCAGATCTTCGACATGGATGTAATCGCGAACGCCGGTGCCATCTGGCGTTTCATAGTCATCGCCAAAGACAGATAACCGCGCCAGTTCGCCCGTAGCGACCTTCGAAATATAGGGCATCAGGTTGTTCGGGATGTCACCGGGGTCTTCGCCGATCAGCCCGGTTTTATGCGCGCCGGCCGGGTTGAAGTAACGCAATATACCGAAGGCCCAGCGTTTGTCAGCCTGCGCGGCCTGTTCAAGCATCTGTTCGCAAATAAGCTTTGTAAATGCATAGGGGCTGGAAAAGCTGCGCGGCGAATCTTCGGGTGTTGGCAGGGTTTCGGCCTCTCCATACACAGTGGCGGAAGATGAAAACACCAGGCGGAAAACCCCGGCCGCCAGCATCTCTCGTAGCAGATTAATCAGGCCGGCGCCATTCGTCTGAAAGTATTCAAGTGGTATTTGCGTGCTTTCGCCAACCGCCTTTTTCGCGGCAAAATGAATGACCGCGGAAATCTGATGTTCCGCGAAAATGCGCCGCAAAATGTCAGCGTCCAGAACATCCCCTTCATAGCAGGTTACGGGGTGGCCCGTGATCATTTCCAATCGGTCAAGCACATCGCGCCGCGCGTTTGAAAAGTTATCGAGGATCACAACGTCATATCCTGCAGCAACAAGCGCAACATATGTGTGGGAGCCGATGTAACCCGCCCCCCCTGTTAAAAGAATTTTTTCCGGCACAAAGCTGCTCCAAACCTGTATTGGCGCGAGCCTAATGTGCGTTTGCGTAGAAATCAGCCATTTTCTGATCGAAACCCGCAACAAAAACAAGCATGGTGCATGGGCTGGTGGCGCTGCGTGACCATCTGCGATCGCTATTATCTGTTGAGCGATTCTGCCGGTATCGCTAAGACAGGCAAGGTTTGTGAAAGGGAGAGTGGCAGAGATGTCGAAAACAAAAGTGACGCCTGAAGAGGCACTTGCCTTTCATCTGGAGCCTACGCCGGGGAAATTCGAAATTTCGCCGACCGTGCCAATGAACACGCAACGCGATCTTTCGCTGGCCTATTCGCCCGGTGTGGCCGTTCCCTGCGAGGCAATCGCCGAAAACCCCGAGACGGTTTATGACTATACGAACAAGGGAAACCTTGTGGCCGTTATTTCCAACGGCACCGCGGTTCTGGGGCTTGGTAATCTTGGGGCGCTGGGCTCTAAACCCGTGATGGAAGGCAAGGCCGTTCTGTTCAAGCGGTTCGCCGATGTAAACTCTGTCGACATTGAGCTTGATACCGAAGAGGTCGAAGAATTCATTTGCGCCGTGCGCGCCATGGGGCCGACGTTTGGCGGCATAAACCTTGAAGACATCAAGGCGCCAGAGTGTTTCATCATTGAACAGCGCCTTAAGGAAGAAATGGATATTCCGGTCTTCCATGACGATCAGCACGGTACGGCCGTGATTTGTGCGGCGGGGCTGATTAACGCGCTTCACCTGTCTGGCAAAAAAATTGAAGAGTGCCGCATCGTTGTAAACGGCGCTGGCGCGGCGGGTATTGCCTGCATCGAACTGATAAAAGTGATGGGGGCAAAGCACGATAATTGCATCGTGTGTGACACCAAAGGCGTGATTTATCAGGGCCGCACTGATGGTATGAACCAGTGGAAATCGGCCCACGCCGCAAATACGGAATTCCGCACACTGGAAGATGCGATGGACGGCGCCGATGTCTTTTTGGGGGTTTCGGCGAAAGGCGCGGTTACACCTGAAATGGTTGCAAGCATGGCGCCGGACCCGGTTATCTTTGCGATGGCAAACCCGGACCCGGAAATCACCCCGGAAGAGGCACAGGCGGTGCGCGAAGATGCCATCGTTGCGACCGGCCGGTCTGATTATCCGAACCAGGTGAATAACGTTCTGGGATTCCCCTACCTGTTTCGGGGCGCGCTGGATATCCACGCCCGCGCCATCAATGATGAGATGAAGTTGGCTTGCGCCCGTGCGCTGGCAGAACTGGCGCGCGAAGATGTTCCCGATGAAGTTGCGATTGCCTATGGCAAAAAGCTGACTTTTGGGCGGGATTACATCATTCCCACGCCGTTTGATCCGCGCCTTATCTACACAATTCCACCCGCTGTTGCCCTGGCAGGCACAGATTCCGGAGTGGCGCGCCGCCCGATCATTGATCTGGAGCGTTATGTAAACACGCTGAAGGCCCGGATGGATCCGACGGCCTCGATCCTGCAAGGTATTAACGCACGGGCCCGTTCCGCGCAGGCGCGCATGATCTTTGCCGAAGGCGATGACCCGCATGTTCTGCGCGCAGCCGTAGCCTATCAGCGAAACGGTTATGGCGAGGCGATTGTCGTCGGGCGCGATGCAGATGTGAAAGCAAAGCTTGAGGCCGCCGGCCTGGGCGATGCCTTGCGCGAGCTTCGAATTGTCAATGCGGCCAACACCGAAGATCTGCCTGCATACAAAAGCTTTTTGTACGACCGCTTGCAGCGCAAAGGTTTTGACCGCCACGATATTCACCGCCTTGCAGCGCGCGACCGGCATGTTTTTGCGTCGCTTATGCTGGCGCACGGGCACGGTGACGGGCTTGTCACGGGTGCGACCCGCAAATCCGCCCATGTGATGGAGCTGATAAACCATGTGTTTGATGCAAAAGCCACCGATGGTGCGGTAGGCATCTCGGCGATCCTGCATAAGGGGCGGATTGTTTTGGTTGCGGATACGCTGGTGCATGAATGGCCTGAAACAGAAGACCTGGCAAACATCGCAGAACGTGCGGCCGGGGTTGCGCGCGCACTGGGGCTAGAGCCGCGCGTGGCGTTTGTAAGCTTTTCGACCTTTGGCTACCCAGTGTCTGAACGGGCCGAAAAGATGCATGAAGCCCCGGCTATCCTGGAAGCGCGCGGTGTTGATTTTGAGTTTGACGGCGAAATGACCGTTGATGTGGCCCTGAACCCGGATGTCATGGCGCAATACCCGTTTTGCCGTCTTTCCGGGCCAGCGAATATTCTGGTCGTTCCAGCGCGCCATTCGGCCTCGATTTCAGTGAAAATGATGCAGGAACTTGCCGGCGCAACGGTTATCGGCCCGATTTTGTCGGGCATCGATAAGCCTATCCAGATCTGCTCTACAAACTCGACAGCCAATGACATTCTGAACATGGCCGTTCTTGCCGCCTGCAAGGTGGGGTAAATGACGGTATTCAACCTCGGCTCAATCAATGCGGACCACTTTTACCGTGTTCCGCATTTGCCCGCGCCGGGGGAAACCCTTGCCGCAACCGGCCATACGATCGGCCTGGGCGGGAAGGGGGCGAACCAGTCTGTTGCCGTCGCCAAGGCCGGATCACATGCGGTGCATATCGGGGCTGTCGGGTCTGATGGGGCCTGGGCTGTTGAGCGGATAAAAGGCTACGGCGTGAACGTGGGTCACATCGCGACGGTGGGGGCGCCAACTGCCCACGCGATCATTAACGTTGATGACGCGGGCGAGAATGCGATTGTTATATTCTCGGGCGCGAACAAACAGCAGGATTCAGCACGCATTATGGATGCGTTAAGCGGTGCTGGGGCGGGTGATACGCTTCTTCTTCAAAACGAAACGTCGCATCAGGTTGAGGCCGCAAAAACGGCGCAGGCGCTGGGCCTGAAGGTTGTCTATTCCGCCGCACCATTTGATGCAGAGGCGACGGCCCGGATACTGCCACATGTTTCGCTTCTGGTTGTGAATCAGGTAGAGGCGGACCAGCTTTCAAAAGCCCTTGGGCTTGCCCCTGCCGCGTTTCCCGTGGCGCAGCTATTGATCACCAAGGGCGCCGATGGCGCGATCTGGCGCGATCAGGCCTTGGGGCAGCAGGTTGAAACGGCGGCTTTTCCCGTTTCCCCGGTTGATACAACCGGCGCCGGTGATTGTTTCATCGGCTACACGGTCGCCGGGATGGATCAGGGAATGGATGCTAAACAGGCGATGCGCCTGGGCGCGGCGGCATCTGCGATAAAGGTAACGCGGCACGGCACGGCAGATGCCATCCCGGACCGGGCCGAAGTGAACGCGTTTTTGGCAGGGATAGACCCAAAATGAACGATCATGTGACAACCCACCAATCCGAAGAAGATGCGCGCAACGAAGACATCCTGATATGGCTGAACGGCGGTGTAGTGCCAAAGGCGCAGGCGGTTGTCAGTGTGTATGATTCCGGATTCATGCTGGGCGATGGCGTTTGGGAAGGGCTTCGGCTGTATAACGGGCGCTGGGCGTTTCTGGAGGATCACCTTGATCGGCTGTTTGAGGCTGCAAAGGCGATCGACCTGGATATCGGGATGGATCGCGCCGGCGTTCTTGCCGCGCTGGAAGAAACGCGCGCGGCAAACGGTATGACAACGGATGCCCACGCGCGGCTTATGGTAACGCGCGGCGTGAAAACGCGGCCCTTCCAGCACCCCGCGCTTTCGCAATCCGGGCCGACGGTTACGATTATCATGGAACATTCCCGCCCGTCGCTTCCGCGCCCGATCCGCCTTGCAACCGTCGCGCACCAGCGCGGATTGCCCATGACGCAAGACCCAAAACTGAATTCACACTCCAAGCTGAATTGCATCCTGGCCTGCATCGCCGCCGAAAAGGCGGGCGCGGATGAGGCGCTGATGCTGGACGTGCATGGGTTTGTGAACACAACGAACGCCTGCAACTTTTTCATCGTCCGAAAGGGCGCCGTTTGGACCAGCACGGGCGATTACTGCATGAACGGCATCACACGGCAAAAAGTTATCGACCTGTGTCGCGCAAACGACATTCCTGTGTTTGAACGAAACTATTCACTGGTTGATACCTACGGGGCGGATGAAGCGTTTTTAACGGGTACCTTTGGTGCGCAAACCCCGGTTGAATCGATAGACGGCCGCCAGATCGGAACCGGCCAGATGGGCCCGGTGACCGAAAGGCTGCGGGGGCTATATAAGGCACTAATTCAGCAGGAATACCCCTGATGCGTATCGCGATGTGGTCTGGGCCGCGCAACCTTTCAACGGCAATGATGTATGCCTTTGGCGCGCGGGATGATTTTGCCGTAGTGGACGAGCCGTTTTATGCGGCTTACCTGACGATGACAGGGCTGGACCACCCGATGCGGGGCGAGATTTTGGCTGCGCAAAGCGCTGATCCTGTGAAGGTCGCGCAGTCCCTTTCAGGCTCTATTCCGGGCGAAAAGCCCCATTTCTATCAAAAACACATGACCCAGCACATGATCCCAGGAATTCCGCGGGATTGGATGGCCGATGTGGTGAACGTGTTCCTGATCCGCCACCCCGCGCGGGTGGTGGCAAGCTATGGCATCAAGCGCGAGAACCCGACGCTGGAGGACATCGGGTTTACCCAGCAGGCCGAGCTGTTTGATCATGTGAAGGCGCTGGGCCAACGCCCTGTGGTGATTGATAGCCATGACATCCGCGATGATCCCGAAGGGATGTTGAAGAAGCTGTGTGATGCGGTTGGGCTGAACTGGGACCCGGCGATGCTGTCCTGGCCCGAAGGGGGCCACAAGGATGACGGTGTATGGGCCGCGCATTGGTATGGCGCGGTGCATCGGTCGACCGGGTTCGCAGGCGCGGAGGGGGAATTGCCGGCGTTGCATGGCAAAGCAGTGCAGCTGGCTGTGGCCGCTGAATCGGCGTACGAGAAGTTGGTGAAGGAAAAGCTGTGACATCAGTAAGTTGTTGAAATGGATTCATTTTTTTTCTACCTAAGCCTTTGAAAAAATTAATTGAATCTTAGTGACGTCAGTGCAATAGTGTGAAACAGGGCGGCTACCCTGTGAAGAGAATAACCGCCCTGAACCTCATTTACCCGACTTGGGTTTTGGTTTTTTCACGGTCTCGACAACATGCGTACGTGGCTTGTTGCGGGCCGTGGATACCGAAGTAAAGCGACCTGTGATCGCACTCCGGCCTACTTCGCGAGTAGATTTAGCCATTGGCTTCCACCTCCTTTCCCGGGCCGTTGCCCGCCGCCTATCAGGCTAGGGCTAGGGGTCAGTAGGTGAATCACCCGCAATATGTATGATAGGTTGCGGAACTCCTTGAGTCCAGCGGCCCCAATGTTCTTTTTACGTTCTAACTCGTGTCGAGGCAGCCGAGCAAAGCGCCGGTACCCGCGTTCAGGAAGACGTCGGTGGAAATAGTTAAGGTGTCAGGTACGAAAAGGGCCAAGAGTTTTGAAAACTCTTGGCGCAAAATTCTTACAAGAATTTTCTCTCAACCCTTGAGGCGATTGTTCCGCATCGCGATCAGGCGCAAGCGCAGGGCTTGCAGCTGGATAAACCCAGCGGCGTCTTTTTGGTCATATGCGCCCGCGTCGTCCTCAAACGTCACATGTTCTTCGGAATAAAGGGAATGATCTGACCAACGGCCAACTGTTTGCGCCAGGCCTTTATAAAGCTTCAGACGCACCGACCCGGTAACATGTTCCTGGCTAAGGTCGATCGCGGCTTGCAGCATCTCGCGTTCCGGCGAGTACCAGAAACCGTTATAGATAAGCTCGGCATATTTCGGCATCAGCTCATCCTTCAGATGCATCGCGCCGCGATCCATCGTGATGCTTTCGATCCCGCGGTGTGCCTCTAACAGAAGGGTGCCGCCGGGGGTTTCGTAAATCCCGCGCGATTTCATGCCTACAAAGCGCCCTTCGACAAGGTCCAGACGGCCAATGCCGTGCTTGCCGCCAAGTTCGTTCAGCTTTGTCAGAATGGTCGCGGGCGACATGGCTTCGCCATTGATGGAAACAGCATCGCCTTTTTCAAAACCGATTTCGATGAATTCGGGCTCGTTGGGCGCATCTTCGGGGTGAACTGTGCGCTGATAAACGTAATCGGGCGCGGCCACGGCGGGGTCTTCCAGAACCTTGCCTTCAGAAGATGTGTGCAGAAGGTTCGCATCCACACTGAAAGGCGCTTCGCCGCGTTTGTCCTTGGCGATCGGAATCTGGTTCTTTTCGGCAAAGTCCAGCAGGCGCGTGCGGCTGGAAAGATCCCATTCACGCCAGGGCGCGATCACTTTGATATCGGGGTTCAGCGCATAGGCGGCCAGTTCAAAGCGCACCTGGTCGTTGCCCTTGCCGGTGGCGCCATGCGCCACGGCATCGGCGCCGGTTTCAGCTGCGATTTCGATCAAACGCTTTGAGATCAGCGGCCGGGCGATGGATGTGCCCAGAAGGTAAAGTCCTTCATAAACCGCGTTCGCGCGGAACATCGGGAAAACGAAATCGCGCACGAATTCTTCCCGCACGTCTTCGATGAAAATATTTTCTGGCTTGATCCCCAGCAACTCTGCCTTGGCGCGGGCTGGTTCCAGTTCTTCCCCCTGGCCCAGGTCAGCGGTGAAGGTCACCACTTCGCAACCGTATTCGGTTTGCAGCCATTTCAGGATGATCGAGGTATCAAGGCCACCGGAATAGGCCAGAACAACTTTTTTGGGCGCGGACATTTGGCGACTCCATATCAGGGTTTCCGCGCGGGTTTATTGGGTTTCCCGGGGCCGGGCAAGGGTGATCGAGCCTTGTCACCCGGGACAAGATGCGCCACATCCTTCGCATGGATGAATTTGTTGAAAAGGCCCGGGCGGCCGAACAGGAAATGCGGGGGCTGTTTGAGGCCACCCCGCTGCAGCGAAATGACCATCTTTCGGCGCGGTTTGGGGCTGATATCTGGCTAAAGCGCGAAGATCTTTCGCCGGTGCGCAGCTACAAAATCCGTGGCGCTCTGAACGCTATGCGCAAGGTGCTGGCAAACGATCCCGAACAAGCGCTGTTTGTTTGTGCCAGTGCAGGAAACCACGCGCAGGGCGTTGCATTTGTCTGCCGCCACTTTGGTGTAAAAGGTGTGATCTTCATGCCGGTGACAACGCCGCAGCAAAAGATCAACAAAACCCGCGTGTTTGGTGGTGACGCTGTCGAAATCCGCCTAGTGGGTGACTATTTCGACGACACACTTGAAGCGGCGCAGGCATATTGTGCATCTGCTCACGCGCATTTTTTGTCGCCCTTCGATGATGTTGACGTCATCGAGGGCCAGGCTTCTGTTGCAAGCGAGATGTTGGCGCAGCTTGGCCGGCCCCTGGATATGGTTGTGCTGCCGGTGGGTGGTGGCGGGCTTTCGGCCGGGGTAACGCGCTATTTGTCCGAGGCATCAGCGCAAACCCAGCTGCGGTATGTTGAACCGTCAGGTGGCACCAGCCTGAAGGCCGCGTTGACAGTTGGGCACCCGGTTTCCCTTAGCCGCGTGGATACGTTTGTTGATGGCGCTGCGGTGGCGCGGATTGGTGATCTGACGTTTGAGGCGCTGAAAGATGTCCAGCCTGAACATGTTCTGGCCGCGCCGGAAGATCGGATTTGCACGACAATTCTGGACATGCTGAACGTCGAGGGCGTGGTTCTGGAACCCGCAGGTGCCCTTTCTGTAGATGCCCTTGTGGATCTGGCCGACCAGATAAATGGCAAAACGGTGGTATGCGTTACATCAGGCGGGAATTTTGATTTCGAACGCCTGCCAGAGGTGAAAGAACGCGCCCTTCGATATTCCGGTGTCAAAAAATACTTTATCCTACGGCTGCCGCAACGGCCCGGCGCCCTGCGCGATTTTCTTGGAATGCTGGGGCCGGACGATGATATCGCCCGGTTTGAGTACCTGAAAAAATCGGCGCGAAACTTTGGTTCAGTTCTGATTGGTATCGAAACCAAAGAGGCTGCCAATTTTGACATTCTTTTTGCCAGCCTGGACGCCCAAGGCTTTGCATATTCGGACATTACAAATGACGAAGCCCTGTCAGAATTTGTGATTTAACGGGCCGCAAATTCGGATTTAGACAAGGTGTAGGCCTGAAAAATCGGTGCAAGCGCTGTGGGGTGCAATGCCCCGCGCGCGGCCAAAGGTTCCGTTTCGCGGCACAGTTCGCCCACCCGCTGAAACCCGATGTTCAGCGCGCTTCCTTTCAGGAAGTGAAGGTCTTCCTCCAGGCGGGCGGGGTCTGGCTGTGATTTTAGGCGTGAGATAACTCTATCCACTTCTTCCAGGAACATTACGGCCACTTCTTCAAAATCTGCCGCGCCAATTTCTTCGCGTAGTTCAGAAACCCGGTTCCAGTCGATCATGCGTGCCCCCTGTGAAGTTTTCGGGATACCCCCATAGACTTAACCCCATGTAACCACCGCCCGGAGTGCGGATAATTTTAGGTTTAAATGGCTGTTAATGCGTCGGAAATATCCAAGGGGTCGGGTGGTAATGCCCGGCCTATGGAAGGGTTCAGGATTGACCCAGATACGCGCGCAAACTGACACGCCCCGTGCGTTGCCCGAAAGTGGCGCGGTGCGGCGAATCCTTGTGGTGGATGATAGCGGGGCGCAGCGGCTGTTTCTGTCCTCTGCGCTTTTGCGTCAGGGGTATGACGTTACAACAGCCGCCTCTGGTGACGAGGCGCTGACGCTTTGCAGGGATACGCCATTTGACCTGGTATTAAGTGACTGGGTGATGCCTGGGATGAGTGGGCTGGAATTCTGCCAGGCCTTCAGATCCCTGCCGCGCGAAGATTATGGCTACTTTATCTTGCTGACGTCAAAAAGTGCGAAGGGCGCCGTTGCGCAGGGGCTGGATGTTGGGGCCGATGACTTTTTAAGCAAACCCGTAGACACCGCCGAATTGCGCGCGCGCATCAATGCAGGTGATCGCCTTCTTCGGATGCAGCGAGAGCTGGCAGAAAAAAACCGGATGATCAGCGCGAACCTTGCCGAGATCAGCACGCTTTATGACGGGCTGGATCGTGATCTGGTTGAGGCCCGCAAAATGCAGCAATCTTTGGTGCGCGAAACCAGCCGCCGGTTCTGGTCTGCTGAAATATCCCTGTTGCTTCGGCCATGCGGGCATGTTGGCGGTGATCTGGTTGGGCTGTTTGAGGCCGGGCAAGACCGTGTCGGTGTATTTTCAATCGATGTATCCGGGCACGGAATAGCGTCGGCCCTATTAGCGGCAAGGTTGGCGGGCTACTTTTCAGATAGCGCGCCAGACCAGAACATCGCGTTGGTTCAGGATGAAAACGGGCAATACATCGGCCGGCCGGCTGCGGCGGTTGCGACCCTTTTGAACAATCTGATGACCGAAGATGTGGGCACAGAACACTACTTCACCCTTTTGTTCGGCTATATCGATCTGAAAACAGGGCAGGTTGAGATCACCCAGTGCGGGCACCCGAACCCGGCAATCCTGACGTCGGGCGGCGGGCTGGAATACATCGGCAACGGCGGCCTGCCAATTGGCCTTTTACCCGATGCGCAATATACCCAACAAACCGTCCAGATGAATGCGGGTGACCGGCTGTTGTTTTATTCCGACGGGTTTACCGAATGTGCCGATGACAAGGGTAACCTGTTGGACGAAGCAGGGTTTCGCACGCTGGTGACAAGCAATGCGGAACTGACGGGCGGGGATTTCTTTGAAGCCCTGGTTTGGGATCTGGATTTGTTCAGCGGGACACGGGATTTTCCCGATGATCTGTCCTGCGCGGTCATCGGCTATAACGGCCCAGAGGTTGAAAAGTAACGGGACAGGAAATGCCTGTCACCATCGTTGCCAAGTATCTCTATCGCACTGTTGGGGCTAACCCACAGGGCAGTGTGCCCCGGCTCACTCGGGTCGCGCAGTTTTCTGACCGGGCGGGCCACATACACGTGGCACAGCTTTTCCGCCCAGATTTCATATTCCGGCATATAGGTGAAGCGGCGAAAGGCGCCCAGCCTTCGGGGGTACGCAATGCGCCACCCGGTTTCTTCCACAACCTCGCGAAACAGCGCGGCAAGGGGCGATTCCCCCGGGTCAATTCCCCCACCGGGCAGTTGATATTCGGGTGTCGGCGTGGACTGGTGGGTTAGCAGAACGCGCGCGCCCTGCGCCAGAATGGCATAGGCACCGGGGCGCAACTGATAACGCCGACCCCTTTGCGCAGGTTCTCCAAATCTTGGGATCACATCTTTTCCCCTCTGGTTGCCCCACCCATATAGACGCGGTATGCCAACCTAAACATCAATAGGAAACCCCATGACCCTTGGATCTCAAATCGCGTGGGATGACACGATTCTGCCATTTCAACTGGATCGCAGCGATGTTCGCGGGCGGGTCGCGCGCTTAGATGGCGTGCTGGATGGTGTTTTGGCGCAGCATAAATACCCACCGGCGATCGAAGCCCTTGTTGCCGAGGCCGCGCTTTTAACCGCGCTGATCGGGCAGACGATCAAACTGCGTTGGAAATTATCGCTTCAGATCCGGGGCAACGGGCCTGCGCGCCTGATCGCCACAGATTACTATGCACCTGAGAAAGAGGGCGCGCCTGCCCGCATCCGGGCCTATGCCAGCTATGATGACGAACGGCTGGATCCGGACGCTGACCCTTTTTCACAAATCGGCAAAGGGTACTTTGCCGTTCTGATCGATCAGGGGGAAGGCACGCAGCCATATTCTGGGATGACGCCGATCGAAGGCCGCTCGCTGACAGATTGTGCGCAAACCTATTTCGCCCAGTCCGAACAGCTTCCCACACGGTTTCAGCTTGTTTTTGGCCGCTCCAGCCTGCCTGGGGCTGCGGAAAAATGGCGGGCGGGCGGTGTTATGTTGCAGCATATGCCAAAGGCTTCCCCTTCAGTGATGGCGAAGTTTGGGCAACCCGAAAACGCCCTGCAAACAGCGCCGGTGATTTCGCCCGAGGATGACGAAGAAAACTGGTCACGCGCCAACATCCTTTTGGATTCTGTTGAGGAGTTAGAGTTGGTTGGCCCTTCGCTTCACCCAACCGATCTATTGGTGCGCCTGTTTCACGAAGAATCCCCGCGCGTGTTTGACCCGCAGGCGGTGGCCTTTGGGTGTACTTGCACCGCTGACCGCGTGCGCCAAAGTCTTTCGATCTATTCTGCGCGCGACATTGGGCACATGACAACAGATCAAGGCATCGTAACGGCGGACTGCCAGTTTTGCGGCGCGCATTATGAATTTGACCCCGCGACGCTGGGCTTCGAATCCAAAGAGCAGGCGGGTGGCGGTGACACACCCGTTTGACCGCATCCAGGCCGCATTGCGGGCAGGTGGTGAGGAATCTTCGGATTTCGACTTAAACCCCGACGTGAAGCTTCCGCCGGGAAGGGTGCTTCGCCCTGCCGCTGTTCTTGTGGCGTTTCATGAAACGGATCAGGGGATGAACGTCCTGCTGACCAAACGGTCCTCGGTGTTAAAGCACCATCCGGGGCAGATCGCATTTCCCGGCGGGAAGGTGGACGATACGGATAAAAACGTCTTTGCCGCTGCCCTTCGCGAGGCCGAGGAAGAGGTTGCTTTGCCCGGCCGATTGGTTGACGTGCTGGGCAGCCTGCCCACGCATGAAACCGTTACCGGGTACTCCATTACGCCAGTATTGGGCATGATTAGGGACAGTTTTAGGCCCGTCCCCTCCCCCGGGGAAGTTGAAGAAGTCTTTACCGTTCCGTTTTCTCACATCGCAGACCCGGAACGCTTTCAGGTGCAGTCGCGCGTTTGGCAGGGCCAGAAACGGTACTATTACACGGTGCCATTTGGCCCCTATTATATCTGGGGTGCGACAGCGCGCATTCTTCGTTCGCTTGCCGAAAGGATGGCGCGATGAAGCAAATCAAGGCACAGTGGGTGACCCAGTCGGAAACCCAGGATATCTGCGCAATGCTGGTGAATGCCGGGTTTCAGGCGTATTTTGTGGGCGGATGTGTGCGAAACGCCCTGCTGGGCGCCCCGATTTCGGATATTGACCTGGCCACAGACGCCCTGCCCGAACAGGTTGTCGGGCTTGCAAAAAGGGCCGGGTTCAAACCCGTTCCGACAGGGGTAGAGCATGGAACCGTCACCGTTGTGGTGCGCGGACACGCCTTTGAGATCACGACCTACCGAAAAGACATTGATACCGACGGCCGGCGCGCAACCGTTTCGTTTTCGAAATCGATAGAAGAAGACGCGCACCGCCGGGATTTCACCATGAACGCCCTTTTCGCAACCCCGGATGGCACAATCGTGGACCCATTGGGTGGGCTGAACGATCTATTGGCGCGCCGGGTTCGTTTCATAGATGATCCGGGCGCACGCATACGCGAAGACTATCTTCGAATATTGCGGTTCTTCAGGTTTCATGCCTGGTATGGTGACCTTGACAGGGGGTTGGATAGGGAAGGTTTGGCCGCCGTCGCGGCACATTGCGACGGGATAGAGACACTTTCGCGAGAGCGCGTGGGCCAGGAAATGAAAAAGCTTCTGGGCGCCGCAGATCCCGCGGCCTCGGTCGCGGCGATGGAACATGCGGGGGCGTTGGCGCATGTGCTGCCGGGCGCAACTTCCCGGATTTTGCCCGTTCTGATACATTTTGAACATGAAACCGGCGCGCGCCCTGACAGCATCGTTCGCCTTGCAAGCCTTGGGGGGTGCGAGCAAAAGGAACGGTTGCGCCTGTCCCGATCAGAGGCGCGCAACCTGTCTGTTTTGCAGGCGCATGCGGGCACATCGTGTGGCCTGGCAGAACTGGCGTACCGCCATGGGCCAGATATGGCATTGGGCATAATGCTGCTGAATTGCGCAATGTTAGAGACGAATCCGCCGTCGAACTTCAAAGATGATATCGCGATGGGGGTTTCGGCAAAGTTTCCGGTGTCAGCGCGTGACCTGATGCCTGACCTTAAGGGCAAAGCGCTGGGCGGCCGTTTGGACGAACTGGAAAAGAAATGGATCGCATCAGGTTTTACCCTGACGCGCGAGGAGCTTTTGAAATGAGCACGACAGATTCCACCGACCCGGTGCGTTTGACAGTTGAAAGGCTGGGCCACCTTGGTGACGGCATCGCGCCGGGCCCGGTTTTTGTACCCCGCACCTTGCCCGGAGAAGTGGTTGAAGGTGTGGTGGATGGTGATCGGATGGCCGCGCCGCGCATTATGACCCCATCCACGGATCGGATTCGCCCGGCTTGCCCGCACTATAATCTGTGTGGCGGCTGTTCGCTGCAAAACGCATCAGATGCATTTGTGGCTGGCTGGAAAGGCGAAGTGGTCAAAACCGCGCTGGCTGCCTATGGGTTGGAGCCTGCGTTTCGCCCGATAATCACATCCCCCTCGAAATCCCGGCGCAGGGCGTCTCTTTCAGGGCGGCGGACGAAAAAAGGCGCAAGCGTTGGCTTTCATGGCCTGAAGTCCGGTGTCATTTCGGACATTTCGGAGTGCCGCTTGCTGCACCCTGATCTGATCAGCGCGCTGCCTGCTGTGCGAGAGTTGGTGATTGCCGGAGGGTCGCGGAAAAGCGAGCTTAGCATCATGATATCCCAGTCTGACGCGGGCGTAGATGTACGTGTTTCAGGTGGAAAAGAGCCTGATCAGCCCCTGATTTCCAAGCTTGCAGGTCTGGTTGAAAAATACGCCCTGGCGCGTCTTGTTTGGGGTGATGAGCTTATCGCCATGCGCCATCCCCCGGCGCAGCGACTGGGCAGGGCGAATGTTGTTCCCCCGCCCGGCGCGTTTTTGCAGGCAACCCGCGAAGGCGAGGCTGCGCTGCAACAAGCTGTCGTAGAAGCGTTGACGGGCTGTCGGCGGGTTGTTGATTTGTTTGCGGGTGTCGGCACGTTCACTTTTCCCCTGGCGGAGTCTGGCGAAGTTCACGCGATCGAGGGCGAAGGCGAAATGCTGGACGCGCTTGATGCAGGGTGGCGGTTTGCGACGGGCCTGAAGAAGGTGACAACCGAAACACGGGATTTGTTTCGCCGTCCGCTGCTGCCAGATGAACTGGACGCCTACAACGGGCTGGTGATTGATCCACCCCGCGCCGGGGCCGAGGCCCAGATCGCGGAGATCTGCAAATCGAAGATACCCGTTGTCGCGATGGTATCATGCAACCCTGTTACATTTGCCCGCGACGCGAATGCGCTTGTCCAAAGTGGGTTTACGATTGAATGGGTTCAGGTCGTGGATCAGTTCAGGTGGTCGCCGCATGTTGAAACAGCGGCCCTGTTTCGTAGGTAGAAAGCCGCCTTTTGCAGGGCGATGCGGTTTATTCCTTCAGGCCCGGTGTATAGGCTTGAAAAAACACGAGCAAACGGAACACCATGCGGGCAATATTAACAGTACTGGCAGTGTTGGGTTTTTTCAGCCTTACATCTTGTTCAAAACCTCAGGCGTATACAGGCCCCGAAGTCACACGGGTTGTTGTAATGAAGGCCGACAGAAGAATGTACCTGATGCACGGGTCCACGATTTTAAAGCGGTTTGACATTGATCTGGGCTTCGCCCCCGTCGGGCACAAGCATTTTGAAGGCGATGGCCGCACGCCTGAAGGGCGCTATCGCATTGACCGGCGCAACCCCAACAGCGCCTTTCACCTGTCGTTGGGCATTTCGTACCCCAACGCCGCGGATGTGCAGCGTGCCCGTGCAGCCGGCAAACCGCCGGGCGGTGATATTTTCATTCATGGTGCGCGCAATGCGTTAGACAGGAAAGGCCCTGATTGGACAGCAGGGTGCATTTCCGTTTCCAACCGCGAAGTAGAAGTTATCTATTCGATGGTACGCATGGGAACGATTGTAGATATTTTCCCATAAAAGCAGCCGCTTTAGCCGCCCATAAGCAGGGTCCACCAGATCTTGCCGTTTTGATCCTGCTTCCAGGCAAAACCCATGTCGACGGCGTTGCGATTCAGGATGACAGCGCGCGTGTCAGTCTGATCCATCCAGGCCGCCAATGTCTCCAGCTCTGTCTCAAATGTTTCCGAGATGTTTTCGCCCAGCATCATCTTATCATACCCAACCCGCACAACCCGGTCGATCGGCGAAGACCCGTCCGAACCGAAATGCCATGGGCGGTTTTGGTTGGACATATCGCGTGAATGCGTTGCGGCGGCTGCGTTCAGCTTGGCGTTCAGCGAAACCTGGCCAAGGCCGGCAGCTTCGCGCAGCGCATTGACTGAATCCAGCACGCGGAATTGAATCTCTGAACTGTCTTTCGCCGTTATGCGGTACAGCCTGGGTAAGGGTTTGCCATCGCTACCTAAATGAAGACCATCCGTTGGCGTACAGGCCATTAGCAGCACAGTGAGTGCAACAAGAATTAGGGAAATTCGTTTCATTCAGCGTTCACCTCTGTGCCGGTTACCGGCAATTCCTATAGGCACTTAAAGTTCCATTCAAACCTGCGGCGGCGAATTCTGGCGAATTGACGCTTGTTTGATTTGCGACTGCGACTTTCCAGCCATATATTGCGTCCCAAGTACAGGAAAATTATTTGGAGCCGCGTAATGTCGCGAGACGATAACGATAAGTTGAACCGCCGCGTTTTTCTGGGAACGACGTTGGCGGCAGCGGGCGGGCTTGCCGCTCCGTCTTTCGCGCAGGAAGATGGCTCAACCGAAATAGAAGCAGAGGTGACGGAAACTGTTCGCAGGAATATTTCCAGCTTCAGATCGCTTCAGTGGCAGCCATATTTCGACAACCTGCGTAAGGGCGCCATTTTGGTTGATACAACGTCACGCGCGCTTCATTTCTGGTCAGAAGACGAAACGACTTATAAGCTGTATCCAACAAGCGTGCCGTTGACCGAAGATATGACGCGCCGCGGGCGGACCAAAATCGTGCGTAAAGTTGTGGGGCCAAGCTGGCGCCCAACCCCGGCGATGCGGGTCAGAAACCCAGAGTGGCCGGCATTCATACCCCCGGGCCCGGAAAACCCCCTGGGCACGCACGCGCTGTACCTTTCGTGGACGTATTACCGAATTCACGGCACACACGACACGCGCAAGATTGGGCGTCGGTCGTCCAACGGCTGCATTGGCCTTTATAATGAACACATTGCCGAGCTGTTTGAGCTTACACAGAACGGCACCCAGGTATTGCTTATCTGAGGTCGCCAAAGACGTTGGAAAAACAAAAAAGCCCCGCGCCAAAACGCGGGGCCTTTTTTTTCGCAAACTGCCTGCCTTAGATCGTTTCGTCGATCCAGGATTGCAGCACTGCCTTGGGTGCAGCGCCGATCTTGTTTGATACAACCTGACCGTCTTTGAACATGAACAACGCAGGAATTCCGCGAACGCCCATTTGAGCGGGTGAATTCGGGTTTTCGTCTACGTTGACTTTGACGATCTTGATCTTGCCTTCGTACTCGGCTGACAGCTCTTCCAGTGCCGGGCCGATCTGCTTGCACGGGCCGCACCATTCTGCCCAGAAATCTACGATTACGGGAATATCGGCGTTTCTTACTTCTTCATCGAACGTTACGTCCGTGACTGCGACAGTGGCCATAAGCTTCTCCTTCGCGTTTCGTGTTGGATGGGAACCTATGAACCCCTTGGCGGATCGTCAAGGTGACGAAGGGCTTGCATCACAAGTTCGTTTGGCAGGGGCATCAACTGCGCAGTTTTTGTCCAAAGTATTGCAGTTTCTACCTTTTTCCCCCCAAACACCTCGCCCAGGGCGGACGCGTAGGCGCCCATTTGCCGCAGCAAACCGATTGGTGTTTCCTGTGGCGTATCGGGAACAAGCGCGTTTGACTTGAAATCAACCGCCAAAACCCGGTCATCAGACACAATAAGGCGGTCAATCGCGCCGTGCATGCGTGCGCCGCCCAGGGCAGGCAGTGCGGCCGATATATCAACCTCGGCCAGTGCCGCGCCTTCAAACAAAAACGCCAGATCCTTCGCAGTTAAAACCCCCGAAACTTCGCCAAGCAGATCCGCCACCTCCGCCGGAGAGGCGGCATCTTCGCCAGACAGCAAAAGGCTGGCGGCCGTTTGGGGCCACGCATTAGAAGGGTAGTCGGGCAGGTATTCCAGAAGACGATGAATCTGGCGGCCCCTGCGCATCGCAGCCTCTGTGCCTTCTATTCCAGGGTCGCCGAAAAGGGCCTTTGCGCCGCCCAGTTCAGAAGGCGCAAGGGTTTTGGCGGGTTTTAGTGGCGGCTGCACCTCGCCCAACGCCCAGTCGGGCAGAGGCTGGGGGGGTACCGGAGTGGTGTCATCCGGCGCGACAGCGGCCCACACGCCGGTTTCATATCGCAGGCCTTCGCCCAACGCAAAAGACCGCGAATTCGACCCTATTTTGCCCATTCCGGCCTCTAGTATCCGGTACCAGCTTTGATTTTCGTCGCCCGCATCACCGGCAGCGGCCACGACCAACCATTGCTCAGCACGGGTCATTGCCACATACAAAAGCCGGGCCCATTCTTCGCGTTCGGCTTCGGCTTGCAATGCATGCGCGTCTTCAATTTCGCGCGGTGACGAGGCTGCCGGCGATTTCCACGCAAGGCGCCCTTCCCCAACCTCAACCAATTCATTGCGCGGGCGAAGCGCGGCTTTTGCCGTGTCTGGCAGGAAAATAACAGGTGATTCCAACCCTTTGGCGCCATGCACTGTCATGACCCTGATTTGGTTTCCGGCGGTGTCCATTTGCCGCTTTATCGTAACCTCATCGGCGTCAAGCCACATAAGAAACCCGGTCAGGCTGGGGGTTTCCAGGCGTTCGTATGACAACGCCTGTGACAGCAAGGCATCTATTCCGTCTTCGGCTTCGCCCCCCAGGCGGGCAAGAAGGTTTGCCCGGCCTTTGTAGCGTGTCAAAATACGCTCCAGCAGGTCGTAGGGGCGCAGGAAGTCAGCGTTATTTCGCAGCGCGCGAAGGGTGTTGTACGTGTCTTCGTGCGCATCTTGCCGGTCTGACAGGCGGCGCCACAGAAACGCGCCTTTGGCCCGGCCCTGCGCCAGGCCATACAGATCCTGTTCAGACCATCCAAACAACGGGGATCTTAGGGCCGCAGCCAGCGAAAGATCATCTTCGGGTGTGGCCAGGAATTTCAGAAGGGCGCTTAGATCCTTGACCGCCAGTTCGCCACCAATGCGCAGGCGGTCCGCGCCCGCAATCGGCAGCGCGCGTTCCTTACAGGCGCGAATGATTTCGGTGAACAGACCACCGGACCGTTTTCGCACAAGAATCATTATGTCACGCGGCTGAACCGGCCGGGCATTTCCATCATCGTCGGCGATGGATTCCTGGGCAAACATCCGTTCAATCTCGGCCGCGATCTGATCGGCCAGTATTACGTTGTGGTTTTGCGGCGTGGGCCGGTCAACCGGGTCGTGCCACTTGCGGTCTTCTTCGTGTCGGGTGGGTGCAATTACGGGCCAAAGATCCACCCGGCCGGGCTTTTCGCTGAAATAGGCACGGTGCAGGAAATCTTCGCCCAGCCCTGGAAGGGTTTCAAGGCAGCAATCTACAAGGTTTAGGATCGCGGGTGACGAGCGAAAGGAATATTCCAGTTGAAGGGTTTGAAGCTGCTGGCCGACCTGATGAAGTTCGCGCCCAAACTGATCGCGCATAAAAGTGAATTGCGCCGGGTCGGCACCCTGGAACGAATAGATTGATTGCTTTGGGTCGCCGACCACGAAAAGCGTGCGCTGCACATCCTGTTTGGCACTTTCACCAGAGGTAAATTCCTGCGCCAAGGATTTCACAACGCGCCATTGCGATGGGCTGGTATCCTGCGCCTCATCCACCAAAATATGGTCTATCCCGCCGTCAAGACGGTACAAAACCCAGGCCGCGACGGCGGGTTCCGTTAGTAGCGCGCCGGCCTTTTCAATAAGATCATCGAAATCCAGCCAACCGTGGCGCTGCTTTCGGGCCTCGTACTGCGTGATGAACCCCGCGGCGAAACGATGAAGCGCGTGGGTCTTTCGCGCCGTAAAAAGCGCAACCCGCTTGGCGCGGGCGGCGGCGACCCTTTCCATCATATCGTCCAGCGCACTCACAAGGTGGGCGGCGGCGCCTTTGCGTAAAGGCCCGGTTGGAAACGCGCCGACCTTTGCGCCAAAGGGTGCCTTCGTTTTAGCACCATACAAAAATACCGATTCCAGCACGGGTAAATCCGAAACTGAAAGTTCAGAAAAATCGATTGAGGAAAGGGTCTTTGCCGCCCTCATCTCTGTCGCAGAGCCGCGCGCAAGCATTGGGTGCAATTCGCCAAGCATCGCGCCGTCATCGGGTGAAAATGCTATCCGGGCCAGAGCGCCATCATCAAAACCGGGGTTAAGGCCAAACCACCCCCAGATTTCATCCTTGCTGGTTGCCTGCGTGAAGTGCGCGCGATTGTCGGTGATTTCCTGCGTCAGGCTGGAAAAATCTTCGCCCGTGTAAAACCGGGCAATATCCCTGACAAGAGACTGCTCAGGCCCATCAGAAAGACCTTCGACCACTTCGTCACGCAGGATTTTAACGGCGCGTTCGTCCATTTCCACAAATTGTGGTGACACCCCTGATTCCAGTGGGAAACGGCGCAAAAGCGATGAACAAAAGCTATGGATCGTCTGAATTCGCAGCCCACCGGGGGTTTCGATCGCGCGCGCGAATAGCCGGCGCGCCTGCTGAAGCTCCTGACCTGCGGGCACACCCAACTCTCCAAGTGCGGTTGAAAGGTCCTGATCGTCCTTCATCGCCCACTCGCCCAACCGCTTGAACAGCCGGTTCTGCATCTCGCTGGCCGCGGCCTTGGTATAGGTCAGGCATAGGATGTTTTGGGGCGAAACACCGTTCAGCAACAGCCGCGCCACCCGGTCTGTCAGCACGCGGGTCTTTCCTGACCCGGCATTGGCAGACAACCATGTTGAATCCACCGGGCTGGCGGCAGCGATTTGACGCTCTGAGGCTTGATCGCGCGCCATTACCCTACCTCCTCGGGTGATGCATCCTGGCTGTCATTCCATTCGCCAAACCGGGCCAAATGGTCAAAATCCCCAGCGAACCGTTCCTTGTAGACCGCGCGGCGGGATGTGTACCCCTGCCCCCGCGTCTGATACTGCGAAATCAGCAATGAAAGCTCGCCCTTAATTTCCTCAATATCGCTGGTTTGCAGTTCAATAGGGTCGAATTTTGGGTTTGAACCCAGGCCAATGTAAGCGATGGAAGATACGTGTTCCTTAGGCAGTTTTGAAAACCCTCCGGCGTCGCCAATCACGGCTTCCAGCAACAATTGCTTGTCGTAATGGCGCTGCATGTCCCTGGAAGGTGGGGCGCCGGTTTTGTAGTCATATATCGCGTAGCTGCCATCTGTCTGGCGGTCGATCCGGTCAGCGGTGGCGCTGAGCGTAAAATCCAGGTCTTTGAAGTACAACGAGCCGCGAATTTCGCATGCCACTGTGGTGCCATCAGCGCGCCGGCCCTTTTCCCCGTTTAAAAACCAATCCGCCACGCGTTCCAGCTTAGCGCGCCAAAGAATGCGCGCGGCCGGCCAGGGTGCTTCTTCTTCAAGAACCTCGTCGGTGATGGCCAAAAGCCGGGCCCGGGCCTGGGCGTGGTTTTCATCACCACGTTCTGAAACAAACCGTTCCAACACACGGTGAAGGACGGTGCCGCGCAGCGGCGCGTCGGGGGTCTGGTGTAGCGGGTCCAGCGGGCGAAGGCCAAGGATGCTTTCGGCATAAACGGCGTAAGGGTCGCGGATAAGTTTGGTGATGCGCGTGACGGAAAGGCGTTTGGGGCGCGCCTCCACAGGTGGTTGCGGGCTGGGTCTGGTTGCCGGGTTTTGTGGCTGATCCAGCGCGCTATCCAGCCTGTCGGAAAGCTGCAGCCAATAGGCCCCCCGTTTGCGCATCTGCTTTAGGGCCGTTTCCCCATCATCGGACATGCCGGCAAGGAGGTTGGCAAGCCGGTTCACCCATCGCGACGCGACGGTTTCACTTTCAGAATCGCGCACGGCGCGGGTAAGGACAACTTCGCGCGCAGCGATGGCCTGCTGGAAATCATGCGCGGCAAGCCCGACACGGCGTTCCGGCAAAAGCAACCCGGCCTCGGCCCGCATTTTGCGGTTCATCCACGGGTCTGGGGAAGGAAGCTCTGGCCACGACCCATCGTTTAGACCGGCCAGAATAACAAGGTCAGCGCCTTGAACGCGCGCCTCCAGTGTACCCCAGATCATGATGCCGGAATGGGGGGCGATCGGGTCGCGCACCTCGCCCCCATTTAGAACCGCCCGAAACAGATCGCGGTAGTCGCGCGGGCTAAGGGACCCACCGAAAGAAGCCTCGTGTTCAAGTTCCGAGACAACGCGAAATGCCTCTCGCCCGGCAGGTTTTTCCCATAGTTCGCCTGCCCCGCTGTTTTCTGGCCCGGCGCAAAGGGCACAGGCCACGCGAAGATGTTCGCTCAGGTGATCAGATAGCAGGCGGTGGCCCACATTTTCGTGGCCGCAGATCAGTTCGCCGACCCAACAGGCCCAGGCCTTTCGCCCATCATCAACCTTGTGGGTTTCAGCCCAGTTTTTCAGGTCCCCGGCGCGCGGAAACGGAAGGCCGGTGCGCAGGACTTCAAGCTCCAGATCACGTGTCCAACGCAGGTGATCGCCGCGTTCCTGCCCGCCGGTGTTTGTGAGGGGGTGTTTCAATAGCGTCAAAAGGGCGGTTGCGGTCAAACGTTCACCAAAAAGATCGGCGATATGGCGCAGAAACCGACCCGGCGCGGTCAAAGGCAACGGCCGCCCCGCGCTGTCATCAGGTTCGATCCCCCAGCGTTCCAAAGCGGCCGTTATCTGGCGGGTTAGGGTCCTGTCCGGAGTGATAACGGCGGCTGTCTGACCTTCCTGCGCAGCCAGTCGCAGACGCAGCGCAATGGCAACAGCCTCGGCCCGGGGCGAGGGGGCTTCGATCAACGTCATCTGAGCGGTTGCCGCGTCAACGCCGCAAAATTTGCGCCCCTCGGTCAGCCACTGATCGGTAACCGGCGCAGGCCGCAGCGCGAGGGAAATCAGGCGATTGCGTTGCGGGCTGGGCGCGGCCACTGTTGAAGACCACATTTCAACATCATCAGACCCTGTTCCAAGCTGATTCATAAGGTGGGCAAAGCGATACTGCGGATGATCTTCGGAAACCGCAGCATTTTCCAGAGAGGCCCAAACCCCAGCTGGCAGGTCAAAGTCAAACCCGGGCAAAATTAACGCACCCTGCGGAAGATTGGCAACCGCCTGCATCAACATCGAGGTCGCCCCGCGCGATCCGGTGGACCCGGCAATAATCACCGGATGTTCCGGGGGCTGTTCCTTCCAGCGGTGAACCAGCCTTTCGATAACCTGCCGTTGGCGGGCTTCGGTGTCTGGTGGTTCACCACTGTCTGCGCCAAAGAAACGCTCCACGATGTCCACAAACTTCAGGCTGCGCGCCCAATGGCCAGAAATATCGCTGACGTCCAGGGCGCGAATAACGTCCGGCGATACGCCTTCGCCCTGCATCTCGTCCATCAACTGCGCCAGGGCATCGGCAAGGTCAAAGATGGCGGCGCGCGGCGCAAGGTCTGGTTCGCGGCTTAAAAGTTGTCCGATCAGCTGGCTAAGTTCCAGCCGGCGACGCAGCGGTGAAACGGCGGGCGCCAGATCGGCCATACCCACATCCTGACCCAGATCTGTTACCAGCCGGATGCGCGGCAGCAAAAGGGCCGGCCCTTCGTCAAACAGGGTGCTTAACCGGCGCTGCATGCGGCGGGTGTTGACGAACAATTCGACCCGCGCAAAAGCGTCAGGGGGCATATGGCTGCTTCTTTCAAGAAGCCCCTGAACCACGGCGGTGGGGAAATCGGCACCGGGCGGCAAGGCAAACAGCCTGGGGCGGCCTGACGGTTCAAACATTCTGTTCCTCCAGCATCGCCTCGGCCATAGTGATTCCCGCAGGGTGCCCGACATCACACCATTTGCCGCCATAGGCTACACCAGATAAGCGCCGGTTTTCTATCATCCTGCTCCAGACAAGGTTTAGGGAAAATGGCCCCTTGGGAAAGGTGTGAAGAAGATCTGTCTTGATGATCTGGGCGCCCGAATAAACCATCCCCAGCCCGCGCAACAAGGTTTGGTCAGCCTGCAGGTGAAAATCGCCCGGCCCCTTGTGGCCCAGCGCGTTGGTTGGGGGGATAAGCAGCAACAGCGCGTCCATCCTGTCCGGGTTCCAGGCGCGCGCCAGCATGGTTAGCGGGTTTTCACCCTTCCAGATTGCATCGGGATTCAGGGAAAATACCGGGCCCGCGCCCAAAAGGGGCAGTGCCTGCCGCAGCCCGCCGCCGGTATCCAAAATATCGGGATGTTCATGCGAAAGAAGCACATTTTTAGGCGAAAGATGTTGTTCCAGCATCTGCGGTAGATAGTGAAGGTTCGCCGCAATCCGGGCGATGCCGGCGCCTTTGGCGATGCCAAGTGCGTGGTCAATCAAGGGTTTCCCGCCGACCTTGATCAATGGTTTTGGGCGGGTTGCGCACAGGGCACCCATCCGCGTGCCAAAGCCTGCGGTAAAGATCATAAGGGCGTCAGGATGGTGCCGCATTTTTCTTTCAGCGTTGTCAGTGTTTGCGAGGTGGGCGCAGGCAGGTCTTCAAGCAAAATCCCCTTAAGATGCGCCAGCGAAGGATGCGCAAGATCGCGCATCAGATGATCCCACACCCGTGGAATAAAATCTACATATGACGGTTTTCCAAAGTGAAGCGACAGGCTCGCAAAAACACCCAGAATCCGCAGATTGCGCTGGGCAGAAACGGCGGCGGCGGCGGCGCGAAAATGTTTCGGGTTGTGCTGGGTCCGGGCGATAAAATGTTCCATCGCCCTTTCAGCCAGTTCAGGCGAAACATCGCGCCGCGCATCTTGCGTCAGCGATACCAGATCTGTCGCCGGGTGGCCGATCACGGCATCCTGAAAATCCAACAACCCGACACGCCCAACACCCTTTCTGTCAGGGAGCCACAGAAGGTTTTCAGAATGGTAATCGCGCAGGACCAGAACGGGCTGATCGGCTGAATATGCCGCCAGAACCGCGCCCAGTTCAGACACTGCCAGCGCTTTGCGTTCCCTGGCGATTCTGCCGTGCACGCCGGCGGCATAATAGTCATAGGCCACCCCTGTATTTTCGGCCATGGTTGGCGCGTCATAGCTGGGGCAATAGGTGGGGGCGGGGTGACGGTGCAGCGCGATCAGAACATCGACCGCTGACATATAAATCATGGTTTCAAGTTCGGGATTTTGGGCAGCCACACGTGAAAAAAGATCGTCCCCAAGGTCTTCGATCAGCAAAAAACCACGGGCGTGATCGCTGGCCAGAATTTTCGGGGCGCTGAAGCCCAGCCCATGCAGGAGCTTTGCGATTTTTGTGAACTGCCCGGTTTGTGTGCCGCTTTCAGGTGGCGCATCCATCAGCACCGCCGTTTTAGCGCCTGGTAAGCTCGGCCCGCCTGTGACCCTGAAATAACGTCTGGCCGAGGCATCGCCTGCAAGGGGGGTGAGTTTTGCGCCCTGATGGCCGGCATTTTGCAGAAAAGACGCGATCGCGAGGGTCCTGTCAGCCGGCATCAGGTGCCTCTGATGCAGTGTCTATTTTGGCGGACCACTTCGCATCTGTATAGGTGATCGAAAGGCGGCGTTCATCGTCTTCAGCGCCCGGAAGAAAGGTAAGAAGGGCCGCATTTTCTGGTGTCAGATCCGCCAGCCTGTCGGGCCATTCGACAAGGCAAATCGCCTCTGCAAAAGCGTGGGTCAGGCCAAGCTCTTCGATCTCGTCGGGGTGAGTCAGGCGGTAAAGATCGCTGTGCCAGATTTCGGTTTTGCCGTCATCATAGGTCTGAACCAAAGTGAAGGTCGGGGAAGGCACATCTTCCATCATGTTTGCGGCGCGCAACCGTGCCTGGATCAACGCACGTGAAAAATGGGTTTTTCCCGCACCAATCGGCCCTTCCAGTAGCAAAGTATCGCCCGGGCAAAGCGCCGGTGCCAGGCGTGCCGCAAAATCTGCCGTTGCCTGGGGGGTGCGGAATGTAAGGTTGCGCGTTATGCCATCTGCCATAGCCAGAGTCTTAGCGCCCTGAAACCTGCCCGCAAGCCTGTTCATGCTTTGGCGGCGGTCAAAACCCCTGGCTGAGTTTCTTCAACAGCCTGGTGCGCGGCGGTGGTTGAGAAAAACACCATCGTGCCACCACGCCCGATGGGCACGCATTTGCATCGTACCGCGCGCCCGTCCTTCAACGTTACCCCCCCAACCCAGGCAACGCGTTCCCGCGGGGACATTGTGAAATCAATAATCTTGTTCCAGATCGGCGAAGGGTTGCATTTATTTGCCCAACTGTGCGCCGCGTCGCCCACAGAAAGATCTGTTAGCGCCTCCATTGGGTCGCGGCCCCACAGATTTGCGTAGGCGGTGTTGGAGATCGACAAAACCCCGCCCGGCGAAAAAACTGCTACTGCATCGTCAAGACAATCAAGGGCCGCCTGCCCCATTTCCAACTCTGCCTTAAAGCGACGGGTCAGCGATATTTCGGCGCTGATATCTTCAAAAAGAAATGCAACCGCGCCGTCGGGCTGCGGGCGCCCGGTAACCCGGAATGTCTGCCCGGTCGGAAGGGCCCAGGTTTCTTCGTATGTTCCGTTTACGGCCATGGCTTCAAGTTCGGTCATCCGCTGACGCCATGATTTATAGTCTTTCGGTTCCGGCATCATGCGGCTTTCGCGAAGCCTGTCCAGGAATGCGAAAAGCGTTGGGCGGGCGCATAGAAATCCGGCCGGCAAAACCGTCAGATCTGTCAGTGCGGGGTTGAACAGCGCCAGCTGGCGCGCCCTGTCGAAAATCGCCAGGCCAATGGGCAGGTGCGCAAAGGTTTTTGTCAGCGTGGTCACAAACTCTGAAAGGCTTTGTTCTGCCTGAACGATGGCATCTGCTGAAGTGGCGCAGAACAATGTTTCATCCCCCAGGGCAAACTGGCGAACGTCGAACCAGCGCGCGGGCGTGTCGGGTGGTTGAAGCATCGGGGTGCGCCAGGGCCCTTCGTCTGCAGTGTCCGGCGCAATCGAAGAGACACTGAAAAGTTTTTCAGGCGGCCACGGGCGCGGCCCGGCCTGTGGATTACGCGCCTCTGTAATGTCCAGGTAGGCGCGGTTTACCCAGGTGATGTCACCCTGAGAGTTTTCGCGCCAGGTCAGATAAGGCACAGTGTCTGCGTTTTCACGAAGTGTCTTTAGTTCTGATTCAAGCGCGCTTGTCGTGTGGCCGTCCATCCGGGGGTGCGGGTCCGCAGGGTCAATATCGGTTAGGGTGATGCGCGCGATCCCATCCAGCCAAACGGCGTTTAACAATGTGTTTTCATCGCTGGATGTCAACGAAACCTCGCCGTCTTCGGCCAGATGGGCGAAGCGGTTGGAAAGATCGGGAAACCGGGGGGCTAACAGTTTGGACAGGTGAAACCACTGCGACCCCTGCCGGGGAATAGCATCCAGCAGCTGGCGCGCTTCTTTCGTAGCATCCAACAAGGTTTCATCCTGAAACAAAAACACCGCTGCGCCACGCTCAACAGGCGAAAGAAGGCGCCGCCTGTTGCGGTTTTCGGCGTAGGCAAAGGTTAATAGCGCGGCCATCGCAATGGTGAACGATGCGATGACAAGTAAGGCAGCAATAAAGGCATTCGGGAACAAAAAGACGACCCCACATCGTTAACAGACTGGTTAACAAGGTTAGAAAGCCGAGGTGTTAATGAATGCTTAAGCAGAGTGGAGATTTACGCAGAAAACGGGGCGTTTTTCGCCAAAACGGGCGTTTTTTCCTTCGCCTCTACGCCTTCCGGCCCTCGGCTCCAGACCACCTGAGCGATCGCGCCGCAACGCTTTCCCGGTATTGCACGGCCCGTGTAATGTTCCGACCCGTTCGCAAAGCTCAGCCGGGCGCCAGTGCGTTCCAGAAGCGTTTTGGCGATGAACAGGCCCAGCCCCATGCCCTCATATTCAGGGCGCTGGCGTTTTTCATCGGAGGATTTGCGGCGGCCCATGAACGGATCCCCGATGCGTCCGATAATGTGTGGGGCATACCCGCGCCCGTCGTCGATGATGCGCACGGTAAGCGTTTCGTCCGACCAGCACGCGCTGACCCAGACAGAAGTGGAGGCAAAATCCACAGCGTTTTGTATGAGGTTGCGCAACCCGTGCACGATTTCCGGGCGCCTTTCGATTACGGGCTGGGAATGTGGGTTGGACGTGTCGTTCCCAATTTCGATATACAGCTTTTTGCCCCTGTCAAAATGTGGTTCTGCGGCTTCTTCGATAACGGCCGACAACGGGGCCTGACGAAGCTGCAGGTCGTCCTTGCCGGCGCGCCCCATGGATTGCAGAATATCACGGCACCTGTCTGCCTGGTCGCGGATCAGCACCGCATCTTCGCGCAATTCAGATTGCGCGGGCAGTTCCTCCATCATTTCGGCGCTGACAAGTTTGATCGTCGCAAGTGGGGTGCCCAGTTCATGCGCTGCGGCGGCGATGACTCCGCCAAGGTCAGTTAATTTCTGTTCCCGTGCCAGTGCCATTTGCGTGGCAAGCAACGCCTGTGACATTGACTGAATCTCGCTTGAAACCCGGCGCGCATACAAGGCCAGGAAGATGACCGAGATGACGACGGCAATCCAAAACCCGAAAACAAAAATCCCGGGCATTGTCAGGACATAGCCGGTTTCAGACCGCAGTGGGATATGCACTTGTGCCACCAGGGACACCAACCCGATGGTCGCCGCGCCAATTGCAACAGTTGAACGCAGGGAAAGGGCGCTGGCGGCAACGGTAATGGGTGCCAGGATCAGGATTGTGAAGGGGTTGTGCAGCCCGCCCGTCAGGAACAGCAGCAGGCTAAGCTGGGCGGTGTCAAACAACAGCATCCATGTTGCTTCGCGTTCGCTTAGCCGTTTGTTTTCCGGATAGACGAAAATGGCGATCAGGTTGGCGATCACGGATAGCCCGACGGCAAAAACGCATGGCCCTATATCAAGGTTGATGTGAAAGACCTGTTGGGCCACCGCAATCGCGATGACCTGCCCGGAAATGGCGATCCAGCGCAGAACAATAAGGGTGCGTAGCCGAACCCAGATATTTTGCGGATCTCTTTGGAACAAGCCTATGTTGGGGTCTGCCATTCGCGCGCCTACATTAAGGTAACGCCCGTTGCGTCACTGTACTCCCTTGTTATTCCGGGCAGGACGTTGGATCAATGCCGCCAGAATCAGGAAAGAGGAAAAGACAATGGTCCGCATCTTCGCTGTCGCCGCTGTTTTTGCGATCGCCGCATTGCTGGGTATGACCTGGTGGCTGGGGCGCGCACCGCAAGACGAATTTTCTGCCTGCCGTGCAACGAAAGTGGGCACTGGGGCTTCTTCCATCGGTGGGCCCTTCACGCTGGTCGACGAAACGGGCAAGACCGTGACCGACGCAGACGTGATGACAAAGCCCACGCTGCTTTACTTTGGCTACACGTTTTGCCCCGATGTTTGCCCGCTGGATAATGCGCGCAACGCCGAAGCTTTGGATCTTCTTCAGGGTCGTGGCTATGACGCGCAGATGGCATTCATTTCCATTGACCCCGAGCGTGACACGCCCGAACAGCTGGCGGAATTCACGGATTATCTGCACCCTGACATGATTGGCCTGACCGGCACGCCAGCACAGGTAAAGGCCGCAAGTCAGGCGTATAAGACCTATTACCGCAAGCAGGAAACTGAACCGGGTGACGAAGAATACTACCTGGTCGATCATTCCACTTTCACCTATCTGGTTTTGCCTGACCGCGGGTTTGTCGAATTCTTCAAACGCAATGATACGCCCGAGGAAATGGCTGACCGCGCGGCATGTTTCATTGATGCGGCAAAGTAGGCACTGTATAAATTGACCCTCTCAGCGTGAACGCATAAGCTGATCTGAATACGTGAACAGCTGGAAGGGGTTTCCATGCCAGACCGGGAATTGGAAGAAATCGGCGACGACAAATCGTTGCTGCTGGTAGACGACGACGAACCGTTTTTGCGACGTCTGGCCCGGGCCATGGAAAAGCGGGGTTTCGAACCCGAAATGGCTGGTTCCGTCGCTGCCGGTAAGGCGATTGCGACAGCCCGCCCACCTGCATACGCCGTGGTTGATCTGCGGCTGGAGGATGGCAACGGCCTGGATGTTGTTGAAACCCTTCGCGCCAAGCGCCCAGAGGCCCGCGTTATCGTTTTGACCGGATACGGGGCGATCGCCACCGCTGTGGCCGCTGTTAAGGTTGGCGCGACAGATTATCTTTCAAAGCCAGCAGATGCCAACGACATCACCAACGCCCTTTTGGCCAGCCCCGATACGCTCCCCCCTCCACCAGAAAACCCGATGAGCGCCGACCGGGTTCGGTGGGAACATATTCAGCGGGTGTATGAATTGTGTGATCGCAATGTCAGCGAAACCGCACGCAGGCTGAACATGCATCGGCGCACGTTGCAGCGCATTTTGGCGAAACGCAGCCCCAGGTGACGCCTGATCCGTTTCCGGCGGCGCGGGGCAGGACGCGTACAATCGGCGCATTGTTGTTATGTGTCGTGGCCGCTGCCTGCACACCGGCCCACCCTGTTTCTACAGTGACGTTCCAGCCGGACGCGGGTGGGCTTGGCCTGTCAGAAAACAGTTTGCGCATAGATTTTGGCCGCGCACCTGCCGGCGTTATTTCTATACTAAACCGGGAATTGGGCGGGCATGATGCCCTGACCCTTACAGGGTGCCCGAACACCATTACCGATCACATCCGTTGGGGTGACCTGGTGCTGACCTTCACAAAGGAAAGATTTGTGGGCTGGCGGCAGGGTGGTGCCTTTCAGGGGCAGGTTTGCGCCTGATCCTGAATAACGGCGTATGCCCAAAGGGTGACCCCGGTCTTTAACCCAGTGCCGCAAGAAGCGTTTCGTGACGTGCCAGAAAGCTGGCGCGCACCTCAACCGGCGGGCGCAGGTCTATTTGCAGCCCGTCGATCACTTTTGGGTCGGGTTTGCCAAAGAATTTGTCAGACTCGCCCACATCAAACCCGGCAATTTGTGTGGCTTCCAGCCAGGCGGACACCCTGTCAGCCTTTTTGATCGCCTTTTTAACCGTCCCGGGAACCTGCGCAGGCAGGCCAAAACGGATGTGAATGGCCGCCTGAAGGCGATCATCCAACGCGCCATACCCTGGGCCAACGGCCGATTTCACGGGCGAAATCATATCGCCGATTACATATTCCGGGGCATCGTGCAAAAGGGCCGCCAGGCGCCATTTTACCGGCGCCTTCGGGTTTATGCGTGTGTAAATCTCTTCAACAAGCAGCGAATGTTCGGCAACGGAATAGGGGAAATCTCCAACCGTCTGGCCATTCCACCGGGCCACAAAGGCCAGACCGTGGGCGATATCCTCAATCTCGATATCCATGGGTGTGGGGTCCAAAAGATCCAACCGTCGACCTGACAGCATCCTTTGCCATGCGCGTGCGGCCATGGTTCTTCGCCTTTCAAACGTTGTTTTGAACAGGGCAGTTTCGTTGTTCCGCGATGGATGTCAATCCGCCTACATTGCGCGTTAACAAAAGGGGTGTTACCCACAGCGCAACCTGATCAGATGAGGGAGTCATTCACGTGACCCAGAATTACATTGTTAAAGATATTTCACTGGCGGCGTTCGGCCGTAAAGAATTGGATATCGCCGAGACCGAGATGCCGGGGCTGATGGCCCTGCGTGAAGAGTATGGTGAAAGCCAGCCGCTGAAGGGCGCGCGCATTGCCGGATCACTTCACATGACGATCCAGACGGCCGTATTGATCGAAACACTTGTGGCGCTGGGCGCCGATGTGCGCTGGGCCAGCTGCAACATCTTCTCCACGCAGGATCATGCGGCGGCGGCGATCGCAGCCGGCGGCACCCCGGTCTTTGCAATCAAGGGCGAAACGCTGGAAGAATACTGGGATTATGCGGATCGCATCTTCATGTTTGAAGAAGGCGGCTGCAATCTGATTTTGGATGATGGTGGCGACGCCACAATGTACATTCTGGTTGGCGCACGGGTTGAAGAAGGCGAAACTGACCTGATCGAAACGCCAACTTCGGACGAAGAAGTGGCGTTTTTCGCCCAGATCAAGAAGCGCCTGAAAGAAAGCCCGGGCTGGTTCGTAAAGCAGCGTGAAATGATCAAAGGTGTTTCCGAAGAAACCACCACAGGCGTGCACCGTTTGTACCAGCTGATGGAAAGCGGGCACCTGCCTTTCCCGGCGATCAACGTGAACGATTCGGTTACGAAATCGAAGTTCGATAACAAATATGGCTGCAAAGAATCGCTGGTTGATGGCATTCGCCGTGCAACCGATACGATGATGGCCGGTAAGGTCGCTGTTGTTTGCGGTTACGGTGACGTTGGAAAAGGTTCATCCGCGTCGTTGCGCGGCGCGGGCGCGCGCGTGAAGGTGACCGAGGTTGACCCGATTTGCGCGCTTCAGGCCGCGATGGATGGCTTTGAGGTCGTCCGCCTGGAAGATGTGGTTGCAAGTGCGGATATTTTCATCACCACCACTGGCAACAAAGACGTGATCCGTATCGAGCATATGCGCGAGATGAAGGATATGGCGATTGTTGGAAACATCGGCCACTTCGACAATGAAATTCAGGTCGCCAGCCTGAAAAACCACAAGTGGACCAACATCAAGGACCAGGTGGATATGATCGAGATGCCTTCGGGCAGCCGCCTAATTCTTCTGTCCGAAGGGCGCCTTTTGAACCTTGGCAACGCCACCGGGCACCCCAGCTTTGTCATGTCAGCCAGCTTCACAAACCAGGTTTTGGCGCAGATGGAGCTTTGGATGAAGGGCGAAGAATACAGCAATCAGGTATACATCCTGCCCAAGCATCTGGACGAAAAAGTTGCCCGCCTGCATCTGGAGCGGATTGGCGTGAAGCTTTCGACGCTCAGCAAGGATCAGGCGGATTATATCGGGGTTTCCCCCGATGGGCCGTTCAAGCCCGAGCACTACCGCTACTAAAAAAACGAACCGCCACGCGGGATATCCGGCGTGGCGGTTGCCCTTTTATGCAACCCCGTTTTTTTTGCGGTGCGGTTGCCGATCTAATCTTTCTCTTTTTTTTTGGCAGGGTTTCGCCTTACTCTTATGCGAGAGTGGGGTATTTTCCTGCTAAACATTGGGAGATTGATAATGGGAAGAAGAGACGACCTGATCGCGCAATATGCGGATGATTTGAAAAACAAATGCGGTATGACCCCGGACATGGATTTGCTGACGAAAGTCACAATTGGCTGCGGACCCGCAATTTATAATGCTGATGCTTCAACAGTTGCGGCCACCCAGGATCACGAGCTTGAGACCGTAAAAGAAAATTTCCTGATCAAAAAACTGGATCTTGCAGACGGCCCACAGCTGATGGATGCGATCAACGCTGTTATCGAAACTTATGGCCGGTCCGAGCGGAATAAATACCGTGCGGTTGTGTACTACATGCTGGTTAAGCATTTCGGCAAGGAATCTGCCTTCGCCTGAACTGGTGCCGGTTTTGGAACATCAGGGCGCCCGTGAACAGCGGGCGCCTTTGCATTTGTTAAGGCTGTATTATCCTTAACATATTGCATTTAAACGATTATTGTATTCCTGCGGGATTGCCGCGCGGGGCAAGCTAAGATACCTTGTAATCCAAGGCCAGGATGGTCGGAACCTTATTCAGAGACACGTGTGGTGCTGAGGGAGCACGTGGGGTGGAAGGAGGGTTCCGATGGGTCGGGGCCCTCCTTTTTATATTCAACCATTTCCGTATCAGGGCAGGCGTTGTTCGTTCAGCTGGTCACGCCGCCTATGGCGCAAATGATATCCCACTCTTCTGTGGTGACAGGCTGCACCGACAGGCGGGTGTTCCTGACCAGCACCATCTCTGCAAGCCGTGGATCTTCTTTACACATGGCCAGGGTTACAGGGGTGGGTAGCGATTGCACCGCCATTATGTCCACACAGTCCCAGCGTTCATCGTTGGTTGTGCTGTCCGGGTGGCTTTCAGCAATGACTTTGACGATGCCCACGATCTCCTTGTCCTTCTGGCTGTGATAGAAGAACCCCAAATCACCCACGCGCATTTGGCGCATGTTGTTGCGTGCCTGGTAATTGCGCACACCGTCCCATTCCTCACCCACAGCCCCCTTGGCCAGTTGGTCCTGCCAGGACCAGGTAGAGGTTTCGGATTTAAACAGCCAATACGCCATCAGCCGATCACTTTGTTCCACTGCTCAATGCGCACGTTGGCGAACAATCCGGCCTTAGCGTACGGGTCGCCTTCGGCCCATGCCTGTGCGGCGGCCATGTTTTCAACATCCAAGATTACCAATGATCCACACATCACGCCATCTGCGCCCAGGAACGGCCCGGCCTGCGTGACGACGCCAGACTCCGCAATATATGCCAAATGCGCATCGCGGTTCGCTTTGCGGGTTTCGATTGCACCCGGTTTGTCTGTGCAGATGACAGCTGCAAGCATGTTCATTCCTCCTTGAGTGGGCGCGCAAGCAACATCTCTGCGGCCTCTTTAACGGTGATTTGTTTGTCCAGAACTGCCGCGACCATATTGGCGATCGGCATGTCCAAACCTTCCGATTTGGCCAGATTAGACACTGCTTTTGCGGTTGCCTTGCCTTCAACCGTGGCGTTTTGCGCGCCATTGTTTCCCAGGCCAAGCGCAAGGCCAAAGGCGAAGTTGCGTGACTTTTCAGAAGTGCAGGTCAGCGCCAGATCCCCAAAACCGGAAAGACCGGCCAGTGTTTCGCTATGGGCGCCCTTGTTTCGGGCAAAACGTTGCATTTCCGCGTACCCGCGCGTCATCAATGCCGCGCGCGCGCTTTCCCCCAGGCCCGCGCCAATGGCGATGCCGCAGGCAATCGCGATCACATTCTTAAGCGCGCCACCTGTTTCAACACCAATCAAATCCGTGGTTCGGTAAAGGCGGATATTCGCGGTCGTCAGGTCAGACTGAAGCCGCTTGACGACGCCAGTATCGGCCGCGGCAAGCGTCAGCGCCGTTGGCAAACCGCCTGCGATGTCCGCCGCGAAGCTTGGGCCAGACAGAAGGGCGGGCGTCACGTTCGGGCAGATGTTTGATATGATTTCGACAGGGCCAAGCCCGGAGGAAAGGTCAACGCCCTTGCAGCAGGCAACCAACGTTTTCTGGCGGAATAGGGTCGCATTTTCCTCCAAAAATACCGCGAGTTGCTGCATCGGAACCGCCAGTAACAACGTTTCCGCAGCGCAGGCTTTTTCGATATCGCCCGTAACCTGCAGGCTTTGCGGAAATGCGAACCCTGCCAGCCGGCGCCGGTTTTCGCGCGCGCTGTTCATGTCTGCCGGGTCGCGGGCCCAAAGCGTTACCTTTTGCCCGCCCTGCGCCAAGGAAATGGCCAGCGCGGTGCCAAAAGCCCCTGCGCCTAAAACTGAAATTCCGCTCATGCTTTGGCCCCTTTCTTCCCTGATCCAAGCATAGAGGGGCTGGTCTGGTCCAGTGGCCATCTGGGGCGTGCGGCCAATGACATGTCATCCCGCGCGCCCATACGAAACCGTTCAACCCCGGCCCAGGCGACCATAGCAGCGTTATCGGTACACAGCGCAAGGGGTGGGGCGATGAAGCTGGTGCCAATTTCGTTGCAAACAGACTCTAACCCACTACGAATGGTCTGATTTGCGGCGACGCCACCGGCAACCGCCAATACCGGGGATGCCGGGGAAAGGGCCAGGTATTCGCGCAGCGCCCGGCGCGACTTTTCGACCAGAACATCGCTGACAGCGGCCTGAAATGACGCGCAAAGATCTGCGCGATCTGCGCGGCGCAACCCGCCGTGTTCCTGAACCAGCCTGTCGCGGGTGCGCAACAAAGCGGTTTTTAGCCCGGAAAAGCTCATGTCACATCCGGGCCGGTCCAGAAGCGGCCGGGGTAGGGCAAAGCGTGTCGGGTCGCCCGTTCTGGCCTCGGCCTCAACAGCCGGGCCGCCGGGTTGGGGCAGGCCAAGCAACTTGGCGGTTTTGTCAAAGGCCTCTCCGGGGGCGTCGTCGATCGTGCCGCCAAGGCGCGTAAACTGATCTGGCCCATGGGCGATGAGAAACTGGCAGTGCCCGCCCGAAACCAGCAACATCAGATAAGGGAACGGTGTGCTGTCGGTCAGGCGCGGCGTAAGGGCGTGCCCGGCAAGGTGGTTTATGCCCACGATAGGCAGGCCCGACCCGGCCGACAGGCCCTTTGCACACATTACGCCCGCCAAAACTCCACCAATCAGGCCGGGCCCGGCGGTGACGGCAATGGCATCCAGATCTCGCAGGGAAAGGCCTGATTCCACCAACGCCTCTTCTACGCAGAGGTCCAGTTTTTCGGTATGGGCGCGCGCCGCAATTTCGGGAACAACGCCGCCGAAATCTGCGTGAAGATCGGTTTGGCCGGCCACGACAGATGCCAGGATTTCGGGCGCCTGCCCTGACTTATGGCGAACGACGGCGGCCGCGGTATCATCGCAGCTGCTTTCCAGGCCTAAGATTGTTACGGTTTCTGACATGATGCGCCGGTTGCGTGAAGGTTGCCTGCGGGGTATCACCGTGAGGCAAAACAGACAATCCCGGCAGGTTCCCGGCGATGGCCGAAATACCCACCCTTTTGATGACTCGCCCCACTGCGCAAGCTGCGCGGTTTGTTGCGGAGTGCTCGGCAGAGCTGGGCCAGGACGTATCGGCGGTTTTTTCGCCGATAATGGCGATTGTTGCGCGTGAACCCGCCCCGGATTTAACCCCATACACAGGCGTAATACTGACATCGGCGAATGGTGCAGAGGCCGCACCTTCGCTGTCTGACCAACGGGTTTATTGTGTTGGAGAGCGTACAGCCGATGCCGCACGTATGAGAGGTGCGCAAATTAAGCTGGTTGCACGCAACGCAGATGCGCTTGTCCAGGCGCTGCCGGTGCATTTCGGCGCGGGAAGGCTGATACACCTGCGCGGGGCGCATGCGCGGGGTGAAATTGCAAAAAGGCTTAATTCGGTTGGAATAGAGACTGAAGAAGCCATTGTTTATGATCAGACCAAACAAGGTTTGTCAGATGAAGCGCGAAAATTGATTATGGGTGATAGCCCTGTTGTTCTTCCTCTTTTTTCACCGCGGTCAGCGAAATTAGTTGGCGAAGCGGTTGATCGCCTTGGCGCCAACCTCCAAGTGATTGCCATGAGTGACGCAGTGGCATCGGCATGGCGCAGCGCAACAGGAGGGCGCGCCCAAATATGCGCGCAACCAACCGCCGCGCAGATGCTTAGGCGAACAGCAGCCGCATTGCGCCGCTGAGTCACCTTGAGGCTTCGCCGCCCCCCAGCTAAGCTTTGTTCTGCGGTGCGGCGACGGTTTATGACGATTAGATTCGAAAGGTTTTGAAAGTGGCTAAGTCCCAAAAGACTTCGGACGAAGACGCCCTGGAAAACGGGGAAAACACGCCTGTGGCCGAAGAATCCCTAGCCCCCGAGGTGGTTGAGCAACCGGAATCGGCTGACGAATCTGAAGAAGCGGCGGCTTTGGCCGAAACACCCGTCGCGCCCCTGGAGCCCGCGAAACCGCGCAAGGGCACCGGGTTTTTTGCGGTGTTTGCTGGAGGCGTGGTTGCGGCGGTCATCGGTTTTGGTGCTGCGCGCTATGTGGTGCCAGATGGTTGGCCATTTCCTGGCGTCGCGCCACAGGAAGATCCCGTTGCCGCCGAAGTTGAACAGCAGGCCCGGCGTCTGAGCGCGCTAGAGGCAAGCACAGCGGACCAAGGGGTGGCGATAGATGCGCTGCGGTCTGACACAGCGGTTTCCGAATTGGCCAACACATTGCAGGGTGACCTTCAGGAAATTCGGGCAAATTTGGCCGAGATAGGCACAAATCTGGATGGGTTAGAGGCACGTTTGACTGCCGTTGAAAAGATCCCAACCGGCGCGGGTACCGAAGCGGCCGAGGCAGCAGCTGCTGCATATGAACGCGAACTTGCCGGTATGCGCGCAATGCTGGAACAAGAGCTTGCGCGCATTTCCGAGGTGCAGGCAGACGCAAGGGCGGTTGAACAAAACGCGGCGCAGGCGGCAAAAACCTCGGCGGGTCAGGCCGCGCTTGCGCAGGTGATGGCGGCGCTGGATACGGGCCGGCCATATGGCGCCGCACTGTCTGACTTGCGCCAGGCCACGGGTGTAGAGGCCGCGGGCGCGTTGGCCGATCACGCGGAAACCGGGGTGCCGACGCTGATTGATTTGCAGGTAAGTTTTCCGGATGCGGCGCGGGCCGCGCTGGACGCATCTGTACGCGCGGCGGTCGCGGATGGTTCGATGAACCGGGTTTCCGCATTTTTGCGCACTCAGCTGGGAACGCGCTCTCTTGAGCCAAAAGAAGGTGATGACCCCGATGCCATCCTTTCGCGCGCTGAGGGGGCACTAAGAAGTGGCCAGATCAGCATCGCGTTGGATGAGCTTTCGGCCATGCCCGATGCCGCGATGCCAGCGCTTTCAGAATGGATAAGCCTTTCACAGGTGCGTATCAGCGCGCTGACGCAAGGCGAAGAACTTGCCAGGCAAGTGAACAGTAATTGAGGATGCACTAATGCTATCGTCTCTATTCAAAATCATCCTGTTTGTCGCGGTCATCGCCGCGTTGACATTGGGTGCTGGCATGCTTCTGGAAACAGAAGGTGGTGTGCGCATCGCCATTGGTGCATTGGAATTTAACCTTGGCCCGCTTCAGGCGGTGATTGCGATTATTCTTCTGACACTCGCGATATGGGTTTTGATGAAAGTTGTCAGCCTTCTGATCGCGGTCGTTCGCTTCCTGAACGGAGATGAAACGGCGATTTCCCGGTATTTTGACCGGTCTCGCGAGCGTAAGGGGTACGAGGCGCTGGCCGATGGCCTGATGGCACTGGCATCCGGCGAGGGGCGCACGGCCATGGCCAAAGCCGCCAAAGCAGAAAAATTCCTGCGCCGGCCAGAGCTGACAAACCTGATTTCCGCACAAGCCGCTGAAATGACCGGGGACAAGCGAAAAGCGCAGGAGGTGTACAAGCGTCTGTTGGCGGATGATCGCACACGTTTTGTGGGTGTGCGCGGGATCATGAAGCAAAAGCTGGATGAGGGCGACACCGATACCGCGATGAAGCTGGCCGAAAAGGCATTTGCGTTAAAGCCACGCCACGAGGAAACGCAGGACATACTGTTAACCCTGCAGGCCGGGCGCGAAGATTGGGCCGGCGCGCGAAAAACCCTGGGCGCAAAGCTTAACTACGGCTCGTTGCCACGCGATGTTCACAAGCGGCGCGATGCGGTGTTGGCCTTGTCCGAAGCACGCGGCGTTCTGGACGAAGGAAACACGCTTAAGGCACGCGAGGCCGCGATTGAGGCGAACAAGCTTTCACCCGATTTGATACCGGCCGCGGTGATGGCCGCACACGGGTATATTGAAGATGACAAGCCGCGTTATGCCACCCGCGTTTTGACAAAAGCCTGGGAGGCGCAGCCGCACCCGGACCTGGCGGCTGCCTTTGCTGCGATCAAGCCCGATGAAACACCCCAAGACCGCATCAAACGCTTCAAGGCGCTGACCAAGCATCAGCACAGCCACCCGCAAACCCGCATGCTTTTGTGTGAGTTGCACATCGCCGCGGAGGATTTCCCCGAAGCGCGCAAAGCCCTGGGGGGCCTGGCCGAGAATGAGCCGACCCAAAGGTCGCTAACCCTGATGGCGGCTATTGAGCGTGGTGAGGGTGCGGATGATCTGGTGGTGCGCGCATGGCTGGCCAAGGCGGTTACCGCATCACGTGGGCCGCAGTGGTTGTGCGAAAACTGCAATCACATCCACGCAGCCTGGCGCCCGGTCTGTGACAATTGCGCCAGCTTTGACACTTTGGCGTGGAAAGTACCTCCCGAGGGCGATGCCGTTATCCCGGGTGGTACCGACATGCTTCCCCTAATTGTCGGCACGCCTGAAAAGGCTGCCCCGGAAATTTCGCCCGACACCCCGGAACAACCCACCCAAGAACCACACGCCCCAGCACCGGATTACATAGAGCCCGAAGTTGTGGATGCGGAAATCCTGGCGCCGGAAGTCGAAGGAAAACACGAAAATTAGGGCTACACACATATTAAGTTGGGTGGTAAAGACCCGCCTACCATGCCCCAATAGCTCAGATGGTAGAGCAACTGTTTCGTAAATAGTAGGTCGGCGGTTCGAGTCCGTCTTGGGGCACCATCCTCACTAATATTGCTGAAAAACCCCGGCGCGGGGCTTACCGTGTTTTGTGAAATCGCGTACTCGACTACTCAGGGGCGCGAAGGTAGGATCCTTTGGCGTTGGTTTTGAAACGACAGGTAGATGTAGCGTGGCACAGAAGAAGATTTTATTCGCAGTTTTCTGCTACAACCGCCCGGCAGTTTTGGAAAACTGCCTTCAGTCGATTGCGGATCTTTGCCCGGATGCGTCGGTGCGAATTTTCGATGACAACAGCTCTCATCCAGGAATGGCGGCCGTTTTTGAGAAGTTTGGTTACCCGGTCGAAAAGGGCCCAGGGGGGGCAGGTCGACACGGCGGATTGTACCTGAACATGCAGCGCGCATTCGAAATTGCGATGGATGAAGGGTGCGATTATTATCTGTCGCTGCAGGACGACACCCAGTTGGTTCGCCCCTTGTCTCAGACGGTTATTGATGAATATCAGGCCGTTTTTGAAGCAGATGAACACATAGTACAAATTGACCCGCGCTTTACGCGTTCACCGGGCACTCAGATAGAGCCTTGCAAGGATGTGGCAGCCTACGAAGACGTTGACCCACGTTTCCGCCATTATGTTGATTTAGGTGTGTTCCATGTAGAGAGGCTTCGAAAACTAGATTGGAGCTTCAGTGTCACCAACCTAGTCGTTCCCGGAGAAGTTACTAAAGCTGCAGAGGCGGCAAAACTTGGGATGCGAAAGGTTTCGGCCGTCACACCGTTTATGATGCAGGTGCCTTTCCCCGATCTATTCAGGAACCGGGTTCGCCTTCCCCGCCTGTCGAACCTGGCAAAGAAGATATTTCGTTTCGAGTATATGACCTTGGCGGAAATGGTCGAAATGGATTCCCGCCCGCTGGAAGAGCGGCCTTTGTTCAGGAAATACCTGAGATTTTCCAATCTGACGGCCTTTGACCGCTTCCTTTTGCGCGAACGCGACGATTCAAAAATCTTTTAAAAGGGCCTACTCTGGCGGGCTAACCTCCGGGCGCCCAAACGGCACGTTCACGATGGTTTGTCGTTGCCGTCCACACGCCGGTAGTGATCCGGGTGCCTGATGTGATCCACGACATCATCCAGATGGTCCCAATGCATCTGATGCAGGAAGCCATGCATGCTGACGGGGTGAACGGCCTCGTCGTGGTCTGGTTTGCGCAGCAAAAGCGCGCAGGCAGTTCCAAACAGGCACGCCCCGGCGGACACGGAAAAGGCAAGCTGGAAGTTCCCCATATCACCCAGCATACCGCCCAGTATCGGGCCCGCGATGCCGCCAACGCCATAGGATAGAAAGATGAACGGGTAATTTTGGCCGACTCTTTCAGTTCCGAAAATATCGGCAGTCAGGGTGGGGAACAGCGCGAAGTTACCGCCGAAGTTAAAACCGATCAGCGCGGCCCCAAGGTAAAGAAGGTACTGGTTTCCGGCCATCGAGGTGAACGCGAACAGGAACAGCGCCTGTGATCCTGTAAGGATAAGCACAGATCTGCGCCGCCCGATCCGGTCACTTAAAGACCCCCAGACAATGCGCCCCAGCCCATTGGCCAGGCTGAAGAATACGGCCATGGCGGTGCCTGCGATGGCGCTGGCCTCCAGGGCGCTGTAGCCGGATGCCTCAAGCGCCTCCATCGGGTAAAGCTTCATCAGCCCGATTGACATTAACCCGGCGCCCGCACTGACGGCGAAGATCATGAAAACGATATAGAACTGCGGCGTGCGCAGCATTTCGATAACGGTGTAATTCTGCCGGCCTTTTGCCGTGGCTTGTACCTTGGCGGGCGCATTTGCCGGCGCCCATCCTTTTGGCGGCATCCGCATCCAGAAACTGCCCAGCAAAATCAGGCTGGCAAAGGCTGCGCCGTAAATCAGGAACGTGCCGGAAAGCCCGGTCTTTTCAATCAGATGCCCCCAGGCGCCCGCGATTTTGACCCATCCCATCGCGCCAAAACCAAACCCGGCCACCGACAGGCCTGTGATCATCCCCTTTTTGTCGGGGAACCAGCGCATTCCAACGGCGATTGGAACAACATAACCCAAACCGATGCCTGCACCGCCGATAAGCCCGACGCCAAAACAAACGGTCCAGAAATCTGTGGCCCCCAGTAGCCCGGCCAAAGCGTACCCGCTGCCCAGTGTCAGGCCACCCGCCGCCGCCAGTTTGCGTGGCCCGATGCGTTCTAAAAGGCGCCCTGCGACTGTCATGACCAGGGCGAAAGATGCCAGACCGACCGCAAATACAATTTGGGTATCAAGCCTGCTCCAGCCTTCGTCTTGCAGTGCCGGGGTAAAGACGGACCAGGCATAAATGGCGCCCAGGCTTAGCTGGATCAGAACAGCGCCAAGAACCACAAACCAACGGTTGGGCACGGATGAAGCGGCGGACTGGGGGGAGGGGGCAGAAAGGGGCATGAAACGAATAGCTCCTGTAAATTATGACCCCAGCATATGACGCCGATTCCCTTGCGTCGAGCTTTGTGTTTTTCCTTATGGTTCAGGGGGTGGCCCACCCGCCCGTTTGGGTGGTCAGCACTTCACCCGCTTCATGCCGGGGTCAAGCAAGGGCTGCAAAGATGCCGTTGCCGTGAAGCGTTGCCCGGCCACGTCAATTTCCCAGCGGCCCGAATTTACGATGTCTGCCGTCAACGGCGTCTTCAGGCTGGCAAACCCGATACCAACAGCACCACCAAGGCTATGGCCGTAACCGCCGACCTGAAGGTGCCCCACTTCGACCCCGTCCAGGAAAATAAGCTCATTCCCGTACAATAGCGGGTCCGGGTCCTGTAAAAGGAATTGCAGCATCCGGTTCGAAGGCACCCCTTTGGCTTTGATTGCCGCCAATGCATCGCGCCCGATGAACCCGCCTTTTTTGTCAACCTTAACCGCGAAACCCAGCCCGGCGTCTATCGGGTTGTCTGTATTGTCCACATCAAGGCCAAAATCGCGGTACGCTTTTTCAAGGCGCAGGGAATTCAGGGTTTGCATGCCGGCGTGACGCAGGCCCAGTGTTTTGCCTGCCTCAACAAGCAGATCAAAAACTTGCACCGCGTGAATGGCCGGTACGTGCAATTCCCACCCTAACTCGCCCACAAAGGTCACCCTTAGGGCCAGGATGTTGAAATAGCCCACGTCAATTTCCTGCGCGCTCATAAATGGGAACGCCTTGTCAGACATATCCGCAAAGCTGACTTTTTCCATTAGGTCGCGCGCCTTTGGGCCGTGAATGTTGATCTGCGTGATGCCCGGCGTCGCGTCATAAATTGTAACGAACTCATTCGCGCGGATGTGCCGGCGCATCCGCATTTCTGTGTGGCCATGGCTGTTTTCACCAACGACGACCATGAACTTTTCAGCCTCCAGGCGGGTTACGGTAAGGTCTGCCTCAAACCCGCCGGCGGTGTTAACCCAGGCCGTATAGACGACCCGCCCCGGTTCAACGTCGACTTCGTTACAGCTTAGCCGGTTCAGAAGGGTGCAGGCATCACGCCCCTGAACGATGAACTTTGACATGCTGGACATGTCCATAAGGATGACGTCATTGCGCGCCGCCAGGTGCTCTTGTGCGTGCCAACCCCACCAGTTCTGGCGGCCCCAGCTGTATTTTTCGACCTTTGCCTGTTCGGGCGATGGCGCGAACCAATCGGGCATTTCCCAACCGTGCCCTTCGGTGAAAAAGGCGCCCGCGTCGGCCAGACGGTCATGCAGCACCGAACGTTTTAGGTCGCGTGCCGTTTCAAAGGGTTCGTTGTGGTAGTGCTGCCCGAACATTTTGCCCAGCAATTCGGGCCCGCGGTCACGGCGGAACGCACGGGTGGATTCATTTTTGGTGAACCTGTTTACATTGATCCCGGTGACGTCGATCGGGGGTATTCCATCCACGATCCACTGCGCCAGAACTTTGCCAGTCCCCGCGCCGTTCAGAATACCAAGGGAGTTCATGCCACACGCGACAAAGCAATTTTTCAATTCAGGCGTTTCGCCCACCAGCGGGGCAAGGTCGGGTGTGAAGCTTTCAGGGCCGCAAAACAGTTTGCGAACGCCTGTGTTGATCGTGGAAGGCACGCGGCTATAGGCAAGCTCCAGATGGGGGGCAACCCGATCCCAATCAGGCTCTATCTCGCCGAAAGAGAAGTCATTTGGGATGCCATCAAGCTTCCAGGGTGCCGCACCGGGTTCAAAAAGCCCCAACATCAACCCGCCCACTTCTTCGCGATAGTAGGTGTAGGTTGCGGGGTCTTCCAGAACCGGAAGATCGCGTGATAGCCCGGGGATATTTTCGGTGATCAGATAATAATGCTCGGCTGCCTGAAGGGGAAGGTTGATACCCGCGGTGGCGCCCAACTGCCGGGACCACATGCCACCGCAGATCACCACGTTTTCGGCGGTGATCGTTTCACCGCTGGCCGTTCTGACACCCGTAGCGCTGCCGTTTTGCGAAAGAATTTCAGTGACAGTAACCCCTTCGAATATCCTGGCCCCGCCCATGCGCGCACCTTTAGCCAACGACATCGTCACATCGACAGGGTTTGCGCGGCCATCTTCCGGAATATAAAAGCCCGCAAGAACGTCGCTCAGGTCCCCGATCGGGAAAAGATCAGCCGATTCCTTTGGCGACACTTCGTAAATGTTAATTCCCTGGCGCCGCATGAAGGGTGCAATGCGGCGCATCTCGTGCACGCGTTCTTCATTATTGGCAATTTGCAGGTACCCCACATCCCGAAATCCGGTTGGCACGCCGGTTTCTTTTTCAAGGTTCGCATAAAGGTCGCGCCCGTGGGTGTAGATTTCACATTCTGCTTCGGATTTCAGCAACCCCGCCACGATCAGCCCGGCAGCATGCCATGTGGTCCCCGAGGTCAGTTGACCCTGCTCTAACACCACAACATCGGTCATCCCAAGTTTGGTCAGGTGGTAGGCCGTGTTACAGCCGATGGATCCGCCCCCGATGATGACGGTCTGCGCGTGGGTGGGTAGAGGGTTTGGCATAAGTGATTCCCTGTTTCGATTTGGGCATTTGATCAAATTAGTGAATTGACTTGCGGAAAAAAGCAACCCATTGATTGAATGACCATTCAATCAATGTTGTACAAATACGGACGAAACCGGCTGATTATGGAAGAAACAGATGTTGAAAAACGGCCCCGCACAGCATCAAAAGATGTGCGGCGGCGCCAGTTGATTGACGCCACAATCACATCCATCAGCAAACACGGCATATCCGGCACCACGATGGCCTCGGTTACCAGGCTTGCCGATCTGTCGCTTGGCCTTGTGAATTTTCATTTCAAAAGTAAGGATTCCCTGCTGGAGGAAACCCTGAAGTTCCTTGCTGAAGAGCACCGCGAAAAGTGGAGCACAAGTGTCTCGCGAAAGGACCTGACGCCCCAGGCCAAGCTTTTGGCAATTGTAGAGGCGCAGTTTCACCCAAAGATTTGCAGCCGGAAAAAACTGTCTGTTTGGTTCGCCTTTTTCGGAGAGGCATCCTACCGAAAATCCTATCGCGCGATTACGTCCCAGATTGATCTGGAAAGATTGCAGACAACCCGCGCGCTGTGCCGGCAGCTGATAGATGATGGAAATTACGATGAAATAGACCCACATGAAGCCGCCGACACCCTGGAGGGGCTGTTTGATGGATTCTGGCTGAATATGCTGATGTACCCGGATCGGTTTTCGCGCCTGGATGCCCTGACGCAAATGCAAACATATCTGAAAACAACCTTTCCCCGGCACTTTGGGCCGCATGCAAAAGATGGAAAAATATAGGCCGGCCTGCTGCGACAAGCCGGCGTAACATCAGGGCTTTCAAGGATGAATGGTGACCCCGAGAGGATTCGAACCTCTGACCTACCGCTTAGGAGGCGGTCGCTCTATCCAGCTGAGCTACGGGGCCTTGTGACAGTTTCACGGTCTTAGAAACGTCAGGCTTCTGTTTAGTCGCACATACGGGCGTGATACAAGCAGGTTTGCCGGGCTTTGGCACCCTTCCCCTAGGGTCTGGCTGGTGCTTTTCCGCGGTACTTAACCGTCAGTTCATCATCAACTTCCTGACCGTCGTAAAGACCCAAAAGAATACCCTGGCGTTGGGATTTTCCTTTCATGTTCCTAAGATCCTGTTCGGAACGTGTAACCCGCTGGCTCATCCGGCGACCCCATTTTCCCAACCGGTCATACATCAGGGCGATAATGTCGGTGTGTTCGGGGCTTGCCCCCAGATCGACAAGTTCGTCCGGGTCGGCCTTCAGATCAAAAAGCATCGGGCGAAAACCGCCTTCGGCATGCATGAATTTCCACCGCTTGTCGGTGACCATGAACAGGCGCGCGTCGCGTGATGAAACCCCAAGGTTTTCGGCCATAGGGCGGGTTGAATAATCATATTCGCTTATCGCGAAATCGCGCCATTTTTCCGGGGTTTCCCCGTGCAGAAACGGCATTAGAGACCGGCCTTCTATGATATGATCAGGCACTGTTCCGCCGGCAAAATCCACGAATGTCGCGGCCAGGTCTATCGCTTCTACCAGCGCGTCACAGGTTGTTCCGCGGGTCGCATCGGCGTGCGATGACGGGTCATAAATAATCAGGGGAATTTTCACCGAGGGTTCGTGAAACAGATCTTTTTCCCCCATCCAGTGATCGCCCAGGTAATCGCCGTGGTCCGAGGTGATGACGATCATCGTGTCATCCATCCGCCCTGTTTCTTCAAGGTAGGCAAACAACCGCCCCATCTGATCGTCACACTGTTTGATCAGCCCCATATATGCGGGAATCGCCTTTTGGCGCACATCATCGCGTGAAAATGCGCGGCCGATTGGGTTTTTCATGAACGCTTCGTGAATCGGGTGGGCGTCTTCCCACTCGCCCTGGTGGCGCGTTGGCGCAGGTACGTGGTTGGGGCCAAACATGTCGTGATAGGGCGCAGGCACAATATAGGGCCAATGCGGTTTGATAAAACTCAGGTGCGCGCACCACGGCCCCTTGGCCTGCTCTATAAACTTGATCGCTTCGCCGGTCAGCCAGGGTGTTTCGCTGTCTTCTTCGGCAATGTTTGCGGGCTTATCTGCATTGGCCATGAACCATCCGGATGCCAGATCTTCGCCTTCAAGGGCTGAATTGGCAAAGATGTTCCAGGGGTTTTCGGCCGCGTACCCCTTGGATTTCAGGTATTCGTTATAGGGGCTTCGGGCTTCGTCATAAAACCCATCGGGCCCTTCGGCCCAAAGGCCATCATCCCGGCACCAGACATCAAACCCGCATTCTGCCTGGCGCGCGCCAATTACGCTATCGGGGTCCAGCCCCAGGCGCGCCATGCCTTCTTTGTCAGCGCGCATATGGGTTTTGCCAATCAGCCAGCAATCCATCCCGATCTTGCGCAGGTGGTCGCCCATGGTTTGTTCCCCCACCCTAAGGGGGTATCCATTGAATTGCGCACCATGCGAACTGGCATAACGGCCGGTATAAAAGCTCATCCTGCTGGAACCGCAGATGGGTGACTGCACATAGGTGCGGGTGAAACGCACGCCTTTTTCGGCAATGCTGTCTATGTGTGGTGTGTGAAGATGGGGGTGCCCCGCGCAGCTGAGGTAATCAAACCGCAGTTGGTCGAACATGATGAAAAGTATGTTTTTGGCGGGCATGTGGTCGCTCCGGCGCTATCAGCGTTTCAGCGTATCGCCGGGCTGTATGACAGGGCTAAGTTCAATGCGTTCGGGCCCGCCTGCACCGGTTTCAGATGAAGCGCGAGATGCGATAATTTCTGCCGCCTTGCGCCCGATTTCGGACCGGCAGGCATCCATGGTGGCAAGTTTGCAGGGCAGCCCATCCAAAAGCTCAACACCGTTGAACCCGGCCAGGCCAATCTTTCCAGGCACGTCGATCCCCTTGTCCAGGCAGTAAAGAAGGCCACCCGCCCCGATCATGTCATTCGAATAGTACAGGAAATCCAGGTCCGGTGTGCGGTTCAACATCGCCTCGGTCATCTCGCGGCCCTTGGCCAGGGCTGAACCGCCTTCGTAAAATTCCTGATCCGCAACCTCCAGCCCGGCCTTTGCCAGGGCTTCTGTGAAGCCTTCGAAGCGTTTGCGCGCGCGGTGATCCAGCGGCATTTTCGTGCCCAGGAACCCGATACGCCTGTATCCGGCCTTAATAATCGCCTCGGCCATCATGCGCCCCGCGCGGCGGTGTGAAATCCCAACCGTTGCATCGATCGCTTCGCCATCCGTGTCCATGATCTGCACAACGGGAATACCGGCGGCCTTTAGCATTGCCTTGGACGCGTCTGAATGTTCCAGCCCCGCGATGATTACCCCGGACGGGCGCCAGGACAGCATCTCGTAAAGAACTTTTTCTTCGCGCTCGGGTTTGTAGTTTGTCACGCCCACAACAGGTTGCAGCGGGGTTTCATCCAACACTTCGGAAATGCCGGTCATGACTTCGGGAAAGACCATGTTGGACAGCGAAGGGATGATCACAGCCACCAGATTTACGCGCTGGGATGCCAGCGCCCCGGCGATTTTGTTGGGCACGTAGCCAAGCTGCTTTGAGGCCGCCAGAACCTTTTCGCGGGTGGCCTGGCTAACGTCGCCCCGGTTGCGTAACACCCGGCTGACGGTCATTTCGCTTACCCCGGATGCCTCGGATACATCGCGCAGTGTTAGCGGGCGGCGGGCAGGGGGGGTATCGCTTTGGCCGGTCACGTCTTCACACCTCGCGCAGGGACTACTTAGCCCCTTGTTAGCGGTAAATAATACATTTGTCCAAGAGGGTGGCGCGCATTTGGCGCGGCCTCAGGTCAGCCGTCCGGCCAGGGCGTGGTGCAGGGTCTTTCCCGCAGCCAGCACACCGGGCAACTTTGGTTCCGGGTTGTTGAAGGCAAGCGCATTGCTGTGTTTATCGGTCACCAGGCCGCCCGCCTCCTGGACAATCAGGGTGCCGGCGGCGATGTCCCATTCCCAGGTGTCGCGCAGCGTCAGCATCGCGTCATAGCGCCCTTGCCCGACAAGCGACAGACGATAGGCAAGCGATGATCGGAACTTGCGCTGCATGGGCGGTGCGCCATCGCGCCAGTGATGTGTTTCAAAATTTGACCGCGCCGCCAGGACAGTTGCACCTTCAACGGCGTTGCGCGCACTGGCCGCCAGCTTTTCGCCGTTCAGAAAAGCGCCACCCCCGGCGCGGGCTTCGAACATCCTGTCTTTGACAGGCAAGAAAACCACCGCAGCGGTGACGCGCCCGTTATCAGCAATCGCCAGTGAATGCGCCCAGGTGCGGCCGCCTTCGATAAAGGCGCGGGTGCCATCGATCGGATCGACGATAAACACCTTCTGGGCCCCAAGCCGTTCCTGGGTGTCCTCGGTTTCTTCGGACAGCCAACCGTAGTCCGGGCGCTGCGATAAAAGAGTTTCACGCAGCATCGCGTCAACGGCCAGGTCCGCCTCGGTAACAGGGCCGTGGCCGCCCGTTTTTTCCCAGGTTTTGGGCGAACGTTTCCAAAACCGCTGCGCGATCTCGCCAGATGCACGCGCTGCGTTGATCAGAAGTGACAGATCGTCATTCGCCGGCAAGCGTCAACCCTTCCAAAAGAAGCGATGGAACCTGTCGCGCGTTATGCGGTTTGGCGTCATTGGCGGGGATGATTGTTTTAAGCATGTCACGCAGATTGCCCGCGATCGTGCATTCGTTAACAGGATAGGCGATCTGGCCATTTTCTACCCAAAACCCCGATGCACCGCGCGAATAGTCACCAGTGGTGGGGTTGATGGATGAACCTATCATGGATGTCACCAACAGCCCGGTGCCCATGTCTGCCATCAGCCCCTGGTGATCCAACGTGCCCGGAGTCAGGGCAATGTTTGAAACACTGGGCGAAGGCGGGGCGGATGTGCCGCGCGCCGCGTTGGCCGTGCTGTCCATTCCAAGCTTTCGCCCGGTCGCAAGGTCCAGGGTCCAGCTTGTCAGCACGCCGTTATCAACGATTTTGCGGGTTTGCGTTGCCAGTCCTTCACCGTCAAACGGGCGCGACCCCGAAATGCGCCTGCGAAACGGATCTTCGATTATCGAAAGGTGGGTGGGCAGAACCTCTTGCCCCAATGCGTCACGCAACCAGGATGCCCCGCGCACGATGCTTGCCCCGTTGATCGCGCCCAAAAGGTGCCCGATCAGGGATGCGGAAATGCGTTCATCAAACATGACGGGAAAGGCGCCGGATGGGGGTTTGCGCGCCCCTGCGCGTGCGACAGTGCGCTCGCCCGCCTCGCGCCCGATGTCATCGGGGCTGGGAAGGTCCGATTGAAAAATCCGCCCTTCGCCTTTGTAATCGCGTTCCATTTCGGTGCCCGTGCCGGTGATTGCCACGGCCGATATGGCGCGTTCGGTGCGGGCATAGCCGCCGGAAAACCCGTTAGAGGCGGCCAGGTGGATCTGATGCTGCCCATATCCTGCCGATGCGGCCTGCACCTGGCTGACACCTGTGACGGCCAGTGCGGCGGCCTCTGCCCGGCGCGCATCTTCTTCCAGATCGCCCGGCGGGGGTTCTGGTGAAGGGTCCGCCAGTTCCAGCGCATCGGTGTTCCAGCCGGATGCCAGTTGCGAAGGATCTGCCAGGCCGATGTTTGGGTCCTGTGGCGCCTCGCGCGCCATGGCGACAGCGCGCTGCGCCATTGTGGCGATGGTGTCTGGCGACGTGTCTGATGCTGACACGCAGGCCTGCCGCTGACCGATCAGCACCCTTAGGCCAATGTCGATCCCTTCGGATCTTTCGGCATGTTCCAGCTTGCCCCCCAGCACGTCAATCGACAGGGATGTGCCATGTACTGCCAGCGCGTCAGCGTTGTCTGCACCTGCCTTTCGCGCGGCATCCAAAAGTTGCGCTGTCAGGTTCTCAAGCGTTTCGGCCATGGCACGTCCTTTTCTGCGGTTGGGTAGGAGGTAAACCCCACATCGCCCGGCCGCAAGGTTCAGCCTGCTGGAAAGCGCCCGGCGCATGGGGTAGCACGGGTACAATCAGCGAAGAACCGAAGGGACGATCATGACTGACATGACAGGAAAAACCGTAATGATCACCGGCGCCAGCCGTGGCATCGGCGAGGCTGCGGCGCATGTTTTCGCAGCCGCAGGCGCGAATGTTGCCTTACTGGCGCGTGGGAAAGAGGAGATTACGGCCATTGCCCGCCAGATCGGCGGTAAAGCACTGGCGATTCCCTGCGATGTCGCGTCATGGGATGGTGTACGCGCCGCCGTTGATCGGACGATTGCGCATTTCGGTGGCGTGGATGTACTGATCAACAATGCGGGCGTGATAGAGCCTATCGCGAACCTGGCAGAATCGGACCCTGCCGAATGGGGCCGCGCAATCGATATCAACGTAAAGGGTGTCTATTACGGCATGCGCGCCGTGATGCCAAAGATGCAAGCCGCTGGCGGGGGCACGATTTTGACCATCAGTTCCGGCGCGGCCCACAGTGCGCTGGAAGGGTGGAGCCACTATTGCACCTCCAAGGCCGGGGCCGCGATGCTGACGATGTGCGCGCATGAAGAAGGCGCACAAAACGGTATCCGCGCGATCGGCCTGTCGCCGGGCACCGTGGCCACAAAAATGCAGCGCGAGATTAAGGCAAGCGGCGTAAACCCGGTTAGCGAAATGGATTGGGCAGACCATATTCCGCCCACATGGCCGGCGCGCGCGCTTTTGTGGATGTGCAGCCCGGATGCAGACGGGTTTTTGGGGCAGGAAATTTCCCTTCGGGATGAAGCGATCCGCACACGCGCGGCGGTACGCGGATGATTGATCTGGAAAAAAACGGCGCGCTTTGGGTGGTTACGATCAACCGGCCCGAGAAGGCGAACTCTCTCACCAAAGTGATGTTGGAAGAGATTGCAGAGATCGCCGAAGACGCGGGAAAGCACGCTCAGGTTCTTGTGCTGACCGGCACGGGAAAGGTGTTCAGTGCTGGTGCAGACCTGGATGAGGCGCGCGCTGGCCTGGCAACTGACGGTATTTGGGAGCGCCTTTCCGGCGCGCTTGCCGCTGCGCCCTGCCTGACAATCGCCGCCCTGAACGGAACGCTTGCAGGTGGCGCATTCGGAATGGCGCTGGCCTGCGATCTGCGCCTTTCAGTGCCCGAGGCAAAATTCTTTTATCCGGTTATGAAGCTCGGGTTTTTACCGCAGCCATCAGACCCGGCGCGCATGGCTGCGTTGATCGGCCCGTCACGGGCAAAGATGATTTTGATGGCGGGTCAGAAAATTTCGGCTGGCGAGGCGCTTTCCTGGGGGCTTGTTGACCGGGTTGTTGCGAAAGACGACCTGCTGAATATAGCGGCGGAATTGGCTGCAGATGCGTTGTCGGCGTCGCGCGAACATGTGGCAGGCATTAAGGGGCTGGTGGGTTAAATGGCTGAAACAGACACTGATAATGGCGTGAAAAGCAAAAAAACAGCATTGGTTATCGGTGCCGGGCCGGCGGGGTTAATGGCGGCCGAGGAATTGGCCCGCGCTGGGCTGTCTGTCACGATTGCCGAGGCGAAGCCATCGGCCGGCCGGAAATTTCTGATGGCGGGGAAATCCGGCCTGAATCTCACGATGAACGAACCGTTAGAGGCGTTCTTGTCACATTACGGCGCGGCCGCAGAAGATTTGCGCCCGTCTTTAACAGACTTTGGGCCAGAGGCCGTGCAGGAATGGGCGCGCGGCCTTGGGCAGAAGGTTTTTACGGGCTCCACGGGGCGGGTTTTTCCAAATGCGATGAAAGCATCGCCGCTTTTGCGGGCATGGATGGCACGTTTGGGGGGGCTGGGTGTTACCCTGAATTCCCGTTGGCGTTGGGTTGGCTGGCAGGGCGATGCGCTTGCATTTGAAACGCCGGATGGTGCGCATCTGATGACCCCGGCAGTCACTGTTCTTGCGCTTGGCGGGGCAAGTTGGGCCCGGTTAGGGTCTAATGGCGACTGGGCAGGCCTTCTTGAATCCAGGGGCGTGCTTCTGTCGCCATTTAAGCCGTCCAATGTTGGGTTAAAGGTGAATTGGTCCCCGCATATGGCCCGCCATTTTGGAACGCCGGTAAAGGCTGTGCGCCTGCATGCAGGGGCAATTGAAAGCCGGGGCGAGATTGTGATTTCGGCGCGCGGATTGGAAGGCGGCGGCGTTTATACCGTTTCGTCTGCTGTAAGGGATGGAAGCGCGCTGACACTGGATCTGCTGCCAGATCAGAGCTTGGAACAGATCGTCACGCGGTTGTCACGCCCGCGTGGCAAGGCCAGCCTGTCAAATTTCCTTCGCAAAGCGATACGGCTGGATCCGGCGCGCTTGGCGCTGCTGATGGAGTTTGGTCGCCCGTTACCAGAAGGCACAGCGCTTGCGCCGTTGCTGAAGGCGCTGCCGGTGCATCACGATGGCCCACGCCCGATGGACGAAGCGATTTCAACAGCCGGCGGCGTCGCGTTTTCGGCCCTTGATCAGGGTCTGATGCTGCGTGATGTGCCGGGGGTTTTCGTGGCTGGCGAGATGACAGACTGGGAGGCGCCTACGGGCGGCTACCTGATAACAGCCTGTCTTGCGACGGGGCGGCACGCCGGGCGCGCCGCCGCAACTTGGGCAACACAATCAGACGAAATTACAGCGCCCGCGCCCGGCTAAAGGCGTCGCGGTCGCGCATGCGCGCCAGGTAAGCTTTGAAATCCGGGTTGGTCACCGGAAATTTTGCGCCGATCGCCCAGTTTCCGCAGTGGGTGGCGATGATGTCTGGCACGGTCATTTGGTCGCCCATAAGGAAGGGGCCTTCGCCCATACGGCGCATCAGCTCGTTCTGGCTGCGTTCAAATTCCCATTCACAGGTCGGGCGCAGCCCATCCACCCGCTTATCTTCGGGCAGATACAGGGCGTGGCGGGTTGCGACCCAAAGGACAGCATCCATTTCGTCCAGTGCGAATTGGGTGAAAGCATCCTGTTTTGCGCGTTCTATCGTGCCTGCCGGGTAGGTGAACGCCCCGTGTTTGTCTGCCAGGTACTGCATGATCGCGGTCGAATCGGTGACAGAATCGTCGCCATCCAGTAAAACCGGCACCTTTCCGGCGGCATTGTGGGCTTTCACCTCATCAGAATGGGCCGCAGAAGCAATATGTTCGTACGCAACGCCCAGTTCTTCCAACATCCAAAGCACGCGGAATGTGCGTGTGCGAAGACCACCAATTATTTTGTACATCCTACGCCTCCTGCGCGCGCTTATAGGCATCACGAGAACGAAGCCGTTTCAGGTATGCATTGAAAGCGTCGTTCTCTAACGGGAATTTGGCGCCAGCCGCCCAGTTGCCGCAATGGGTGGCGATGATGTCGGGCACTGTCATCATATCCCCCATCAGGAAGGGGCCATCGCCCATCCGGCGAATCAGCTCTTCCTGATTGTGCTCAAACTCCCACTTAAGCGAAGATTTAACCTCGGGCACGCGCCGTTCTGCGGGCAGGATGAAGCTGTGGCGCGCTGCCGTCCAAAGTACGGAGTCAAGTTCATCCAGAATGAACTGTGTTAACGCGTCCTGGCGGGCGCGTTCGATCGTTCCGGCCTGATAGGTCAGTGCACCGTGTTTATCCGCAAGGTATTGGATAATCGCGGTGGAATCGGTGATCGGGCGACCTTCGTCCAGCAACACAGGCACCTTGCCGCCGGGATTGTGCGCTTTGACTTCTTCAGTCTGTGGCAGGGCTGGCAAATGGTTAAATGCCACGCCCAGTTCTTCAAGCATCCAAAGCACCCGGAAGGTCCGGGTTTTGGTTGCGCCAATCACCTGATACATCTAACGCCCTCCCATCATTGCAAGCCGGATCAACGTCCGCTCCATCAGTGCCATTTGCGGGGCGCGCTGGGCAGAACGCAACTGTAAATCGGTTTCAATCAGCAATTCCAGGGCCTGTTCAAGGCGCGCGGCGCCCCACTTTTGCGCCTGACGCATCATGCGTTCGCGGTTTTTGAAGTGAACAGGCGGGCGCGCCCGTGCGATGCCTTGCGATATGCCGCCCGGATCACTTGCTGCCGCGTGTAGGGTGCGAAAGTGGCGTGTGGCACCGATACACAGGCCGACAGGCTGAACGCCTTGCGCCTGAAGTTTGCGAAGGATCGGCCCGATTTCAGCAGAGCGCCCTTCACCAACAATGTTCAGGACATCATCCAAAACGGCCTCGGTTGATGTGGGTGCCATGGCCAGCACATCGGCTGGCGAAAGTGGCGTATCATCCCCAATCTTGTACAGGCTAAGCTTTTCAAGGGTTTGGCGAAAGTCGCCAGGGTCCAGTGCGCGCGACAGGGCCAAAAGATCCGTCATCGCCTCGCTGTCGATGTTTACCAAACCGGCCTTTGCAAGGTTTGATTCTATTTCTGCGCGCGAAGGGGGGTCATCATATATGCCCACGGCGTAGGCATTCGTGTGGGTTTCAAAAAGTTTGCGCAAACTGGCGCGCGGTGTCAGCTGGCCGGCAGTAACAATCACCTGCGCGTCACCTTCACGCCAGTCCTGCAGCGCGGCGGTTACGATTTTCCCCAGTGTGTCGGTCGCATCTTCCACAAAGGCCACGCGGGGCCCGGGAAAGAATCCCTGTGCCTTAATGGCATCTGACAAACGCGCAGGATCTTTGCGTAATTCTGATGCCGGTATCCGGGTCAGGCGCATTTCAGCCTCGCCCTCGGGGCCGATCAGGGCGGCAATCACTTCCTGACGCCTTAACGCCACGCGCATGGCATCGGCGCCATAAATCAGCAGGCCGGTGCGGTGCGGTTCTGGTTTCGAAAAATACCGCGGTGCGTCGCGGGCGCTAAGCTTCATCAGGGATGGTCCGGCGCGATGGCGATGAGCCGGGCAAACAAAAGATCAGCCAAAGCAACCATCAGGCGGCGATATGCGTCACGTTCGACCGAGGCGGTCGAGACGGTAGACCCAAGGGTTGAATACGAAACGAAGCTGGACACGCTGCCATCGTGAACGGACAGGCCGTTGCTGGTATCGGACAAGGTGAACTTTACCGTCCCAAACAGCTGGGTGCGCGTGATTTCCTGCGCCGGGGTAACGCCAACACCTTCTGCGCGCGTCTGGATCGTGTAATCCAGCAGGTAGCGCGCGTTGTTAGGCTGGCCCAGCCGTTCTTCTAACTGCTTGACCAGATCGTAAGCATCGCGATCTGACGGCGCGGCCACTTCGACAGAGCCCCTTAGCCCTTCGCCCACGCCACCCGGCCCGTAAACGGGCGCGAACCCGCAGGCGCCAAGCGCCAGCAAGGAGGTCAGGAAAAGGCGGCGATCAGATAACGACATTCACGATTCGGCCCGGCACAACGATGACTTTTCTTGGCGCTTTACCATCCAGCGCCCTTTGCACAGCATCGGTCGCCAGCGCGATCTTTTCAACCTCATCCTTGGCCATATCTTTGGGAACGGTGATTTCCGCCCGTCTTTTACCGTTGATCTGAATCGGAAGGGTTACGGTGTCATCGACCATCATAGCCTCGTCCGCAACTGGCCAGGGGGCCTGTGCAATCAGGCCTTCGCCACCGAGGCTGGCCCAAATATCTTCGGCCAGATGGGGCGTCATGGGTGACATCAGCTGAGCCAGCGTGCGAATCGCCTGTTTCTGTGCGCTGCCGCCAGCATTGGATTTGGCGAGCGTGTTGGTGAACGCATAAAGCTTTGCGATCGCCGCGTTGAACCCAAAGCTTTCGATGCCCTGCGTGACATCAAAGATGGCCTTGTGCATGGCACGCAGCAGGGTTTCATCCCCGGCACCTGAACCGTCATCCAATTCACGGATCTTGACACACAGTGCCCAGACACGGGCCAGGTATTTGGAGGCAGCTTCGGCCCCGGATGCTGTCCACTCCACATCGCGTTCTGGCGGAGAGTCTGACAGAACGAACCAGCGCGCGGTGTCGGCGCCGTAAGCCTCGATGATATTTACGGGGTCCACGACGTTCTTTTTGGACTTCGACATTTTAGCGGAAGGGATCACCTCAACCGGCTCGCCCGTTTCGCCCAGCCGCGCACCGCTTTCATGCCATTCGATGTGTTCAGGCAGGTGGTAAACGGGGCGGTTGTTTGAATCCCGGGTGACGTAGATTTCGTGTGTCACCATGCCTTGCGTGAACAGGGCGTTGAACGGCTCTATCGCATTATCGGGCAGGTGGCCGCAGATGTTCATCGCACGGGCGAAGAAGCGTGAATAAAGCAGGTGAAGGATCGCGTGTTCGATTCCGCCGATATACTGGTCAACATTCATCCAGTAATCGACATCTTCGGCGACGGTTGGGGTGGATGCGCGCGGCGCGGTGAAGCGGGCGTAATACCAGGACGAATCTACAAAGGTGTCCATTGTATCGGTTTCGCGTTTGGCGGGCTGGCCACATGAAGGGCAGGCGCAATCACGCCACGTCGGGTGGCGATCCAGCGGATTGCCTGGCTGATCAAAGGTAACATCCTGCGGCAGTTCGACCGGCAGGTTTTCCTTTTTCTCCGGTACGACGCCACAGGCGTCACAATGGACAACAGGAATGGGGCAGCCCCAGTACCGTTGGCGGCTAAGGCCCCAGTCACGCAGGCGGAATTGGGTAACACCCTGCCCCCAGCCCTGGGCTTCGACAAATTCAATTGTTGCGTCGATTGCTTCCTGCCCAGTGGCCACGTCCAGCCCGGCGAAGTGATTGACCCAGCGCACTTTTTCCGTTTTTGCGGGCACAAAGGCAGTATCGCCAACGGGTGTTGCATCATCCAGGGCAAAGAAGGTGTCGACCACAGGCAGCCCGTATTTGCGGCTGAAATCCAGATCACGCTGGTCATGTGCCGGGCAGGCGAAAATCGCGCCGGTGCCGTAATCCATCAGGATGAAGTTCGCGACCCAGACGGGCAGCTTCCAGTTCGGGTCAAGCGGGTGTTTCACCGTCAGGCCGGTATCAAAGCCCTTCTTGTCGGCCTTTTCCAGATCGGCCTCGGAGGTGCCCATGCGCCGGCATTCGGCATTAAAGGCGGCAAGATCTGCATTATCCGCCTCCAGTTCTTTGGCAAGCGGGTGGTCGGGTGAAATCCCGATAAAGTTGGCACCCAGCAACGTGTCTGGCCGGGTGGTGAAAACCTCAACCGCATCAAACTCTGCAGTTGGTGTGGTCAATTCCCAGGAAAACTGCAGCCCGCGGGATTTGCCGATCCAGTTGGCTTGCATGGTGCGAACTTTCTCGGGCCAGTTGTCCAGCCCGTCCAGCGCCTCCAGCAATTCTTCGGAATAATCCGAGATCTTGAAGAACCATTGCGTCAGGTCGCGCCGTTCTACCGGCGCACCGGATCGCCACCCGCAGCCATCAATAACCTGTTCGTTGGCCAAAACGGTCATATCGACCGGGTCCCAGTTTACGGTCGCGTTTTTGCGGTAAACCAGACCACGGTCCATGAAATCGATGAACATCGCCTGCTGCTGGCCGTAATATTCCGGGTCGCAGGTGGCAAATTCGCGGCTCCAGTCAATAGACAGGCCCAGCGGCTTCATCTGCTGTTTCATGGTTGCGATGTTGTCATACGTCCATGTGCCAGGGTGGCCACCCTGTTCCATCGCCGCGTTTTCTGCGGGCATGCCGAACGCATCCCAGCCCATCGGGTGAAGCACGGAAAAACCGCAGGACGCCTTATAGCGCGCGATCACATCGCCCATCGTGTAATTGCGCACGTGCCCCATGTGAATGCGGCCTGACGGATAGGGGAACATCTCAAGCACATAGTACTTGGGCTTTTCAGCATCCCGCGTGGCGGTGAAAACACCGGCCTCGTCCCAGGCTTTTTGCCATTTCGGTTCAACAGTGGCTGCATCGTAGCGGGACATGGGCATTCAGTCCTTGAAATTAAAAACGCCGGGCTTGGGGCCCGGCGCGGTTGATATTCCTTAGGAGGTCCGGGGTCTAGAGTTTACCGTCGGCAATCCGTAGCTGACGCGCGCGCGTCAGAATGGAATCTTCGATTTTGCGAACAGCTTCGGCACTTGCCGTGCCGGACCGTGTATAAAGCGCCAGTGACAAGGACCGCGCATCCAACGCAGGATCACGCACATAAACAGTGGCTTTATACGCGCGGTTGGATCCGGGCGGGGTGCCGTAACCAAATACGATCACACCCGAAAACGGGTCGGCCGCCTGCACAGGCATAAAGCTCAGAACATCCAGTGCGGCGTTCCAGATGTATTTGTTCACCTCGACGGTCGTGTTCGGATTATCCACGTTTGTGAACAGATCCCAAATCGTCTCGCGCTTTTCGGCCTTGGGCTGCTGACGAATCGTTTCGGGATTCCCGTTACCATTGCCGCCAAAGATATTCCCAAAACTTAAAGAGCCACCTCCGCAGGCGGAAAGAGCCATAAGGCTGACACCTGTAAGAGTAACAGTAACAATCCGCTTGATGCGCATGAAAATGCCCCGCTCATTCACGTTTATATACTAAGTAACCAAGGGCTTTCGGGCGGGCAAGGCTTTTCCCGCGCTTCAAGGCGCGCCAGGCGGGCTTTGCCATGGTGATTTGGGGGGCGCATCGGAACTGTGACATTGCTGCATCATCCGGGCGGGGTTTCGTTAAGCCGATGTTTCGATTGCTTGCAATGTCAGGGGCGACGGGTGAAAGACATGCATACTCAATTCGGATTCCCCTGAATTGAGGTGCACCTTTTAAAAATAAACGAGGGAAACGAAATGAAAAAGATTCTTCTTGCTTCGACAGTTCTGGTCGCTTCGGCTGGCTTCGCTTCTGCAGACATCGCCTTCTCGGGCGACGCATACGTAGGTATCAAATCCATCGACGGTGGCGCAACTTGGAACCCAGTTTCGACTGCTTCCATGGATGTTGCTATGTCCGGCGAAACAGACGGCGGCCTGGGCTTCGGCGCAGACTTCACAATCACAGCTGCCTCCCTTACTGGTTCCGTTGGCGCTGCTGACATCTGGGTTTCCGGTGGCTTTGGTACGGTAACCGTATCTCAGGCTGGTAAACTCACATACGAAGGTTCCTTCGGCGACGCGACTGTTACAGCTTCGACCGTTTGGGGTTCGGCTGTTTACGACGTTGAGTTCGGCTACTCCTTCGGCGACTACAGCGCTTACCTTGGCCACAACACTGCTGGTGCCGGCACAACACGCGCTGGCGGTGAAGCTGTATTTGGCGACTTCACAGTTGGCCTGGACATCACCAACGTTTCCCTGGCTTCCACAACATGGACAGTTAGCGGTGGCTACGTGATGGGCGCAGTTTCGGTTGACGTAACATTCAACGCTGCAAGCGCATGGACACTCGACGGTTCTTACGACCTGGGTGGCGGCGCATCGATCGACGGTTCGATCACAAGCGCAAACGTGATCGCAGCTGGTATCACAATGACATTCTAATCCTAACGGATTACTTTGTTTGGGAAGAGCGGGCCTTGCGCCCGCTCTTTTCTTTTGGGGCAGGCTGTGGCCTAAAGCTGCCCAGACACGATTACTAAAGGCTGCCCCATGTCCCTTTCAGATATCACCGATCGCATCCTTGCCGAGGAAACCCGAATTGGGCGCGCGCCCGGTTCCACGCAGCTTATTGCCGTTTCCAAGGTTCAGCCGCTTGAACGCGTCGTCGCCGTTCTGGAAGAAGGGCACCGTGTTTTCGGTGAAAACAAGGTGCAGGAGGCTGCGGGAAAGTGGCCCGGATTGCGCGAACGGTTTGATGGTGTGGTGCTTCACCTGATCGGCCCGCTGCAAACCAACAAGGCGCGTCAGGCCATGGGGCTGTTTGATGTCATCCACACAGTTGACCGGCCAAAACTTGCCCGAACACTTGCCCGGCTGGCTGAAGAACTTGGCCATTGCCCGCGTTTGCTGGTCCAGGTGAATACGGGCGAAGAGCCGCAAAAGGCAGGCATTTTACCTGCCGATGCCGATGCGTTCATCGCCGAATGCCGCGCGTTGAAACTGCCCATAGAAGGGCTGATGTGCATCCCGCCGGTGGATGAAGAACCCAGCCTGCATTTCGCCCTGCTGGCGCGAATCGCCGCGCGAAACGGGCTAAAGCAACTTTCCATGGGCATGAGCAGCGATTTTGAACGCGCGATTGCGCAGGGCGCAACTTATGTGCGCGTAGGTTCGGCGATATTTGGGGATCGCGATTACGGCTGACCGGTGCGTACAATAATGCGCGCGCGTGGTGACCAGCGCGCAGCAATCCAGCGCAGATCGGATGGCGAAAAAGCAATGCAGCCTTGGGTCGGGTGGCGCGGTTTTCGCCAGGCATGAACGAAAATGGCCGAACCTTTTTTGGGTTCTGCATCGGGCCAGTTCCAGTCACTCATCAAAATCAGATCATAAAGCGGGTCTGCCCGGCGTAGATTTTCATGGCTGAATGGATGGGTGCGTGCGCGTATGGCGTGGTTGTAGTCAGGGTCACCTGGGTCGTCAGACCATTTGTCCAGGGCCGATATTGGCGTTAACTGAAACGCGCGGGCATAGGGTTTTCCCCCACGGTCAGGCCGGTATTTTCCGCCTGTGATGCACCACACCCCCGCAGGTGTCGCCCCGTCGCCTTCGCGCTTGTCACGGCTGATGCCGCCCCGCCCGATGGCGCATGCAAAACGGCGGCCAAGAAATCGTGCGCCCCACCGGGTGACGATCATGTCCTGTCGTCTGGGGATCACAGCAGGTGCCCGGACTTTTGCGCCTTTGTTTTCAGGTATGCGGCATTGTGTTTGCCATGCCCCGCTTTTAACGGCACGCGTTCTGTCACATGAACCCCGGTGGCATTCATCATGGCCACTTTCGCCGGGTTGTTTGTCATCAACCTGACGCTGGAAAACCCCAAAGATTTCAGGATGTCCGAGCCGATCTGAAAATCCCGCTCGTCATCTTCAAATCCCAGGCGATGATTCGCCTCGACGGTGTCAAAACCCTGATCCTGTAGCGAATACGCCCGCATTTTATTTGCCAGCCCGATGCCGCGACCTTCCTGGTTCAGGTATAAAAGAATGCCCGCGCCTTCGGCCCCCATCTTTTCCAGGGCCGCGCGCAATTGCGGACCGCAATCACATTTCAGGCTGCCCAGCAGATCGCCGGTAAAGCACGCCGAATGCAGCCTTGCCAATACGGGTGCCGCGCGGTCCGGGCGCCCGATTTCCACCGCATAATGTTCTTCGCCCCCATCTTCGGGGCGAAAAATATGCAGGCGCCCGGCCTCGCTAACAGCCAAAGGCAGGCGCGCACTGACAACTTGCGACAGGGCGCTGGTTGAAAGCATAACGTCATGCGCCTGGGCTGCATCCAGGTAGGTAAGGCCGTTTTTGGCGGCAAGCGTTGCGCCGTCATCCACGTCTACCACCACCGCAGCAGGCAGCAGACGCGCGGCCTTGCAGAATGTGACTGCAATGCGCGCCAGGTTTTCATCACCATCCCTGCGGGTGGCAAGCGGGCCTTTCATTGGCATATTCAGATCGTCAGACGGGTCGGCGATGTTATGCACCCAGCTGTTATCAACCACGTCAGGGATGATCACGCGGGCCACGTGATCACTGTAAGCGCGCGCTTTCAGGGTTTGTGCGCGTCTGGGGGTTATCGCCAAAACAGGTTTCGCGCCAAGTTGGCGCATATCCGCCAGCCGCGCCGATGTTAACGTTTCAGCCGCAGCGATGATGGCGCACGGCCCATTCGCAGCACCAATCACCACGGGCACGCCCATGCGCAAATCCGCGCGTGCGCGCGCCTGAAGTTCCACGATGTCTGGGCGAAGGGTCATTCTTTGTCCTGCAATGGTGCCTGATCCTGTCTAGGACGCTTTTCAAGGTAATGAAACATTTCAGGGCGAAATGACACGAGGGCGTGAGACGATTGCAGCACTTCTTGTCAGATGGGTCACGGGCGCGCATGTCTATGGGACAGATGAGGAGAAGCCCGGATTATGACGAACGTGAAAAAAATACTGCTGGTCGACGATGATGAAGATCTGCGCGACGCCCTGGCCGAACAGCTTGTGATGACCGAAGATTTCGATGTCTTTGAGGCCGGCAACGGCGCCGAAGCCATGATCAAGGGCAAAGAAGCCTTGTATGATCTGGTGATCCTGGACGTGGGACTTCCCGATACTGATGGGCGGGAGTTGTGCCGCCTGCTGCGCAAGCAGGGCGTGAAATGCCCGATTTTGATGCTGACAGGCCATGACAGCGATGCTGATACCATCCTGGGCCTGGATGCTGGGGCGAATGACTATGTCACCAAACCCTTCAAGTTCCCCGTACTTCTGGCACGAATTCGCGCCCAGCTTCGCCAGCATGAACAATCGGAAGATGCCGTTTTTCAGCTTGGGCCATATACGTTCAAACCCGCGATGAAGATGCTGATCACTGACGAAGATAGAAAAATTCGCCTGACGGAAAAGGAAACCAATATTCTGAAATTCCTTTACCGCGCGACCGAAGGGGTGGTGGCGCGTGATGTGTTGCTGCACGAGGTTTGGGGCTACAACGCCGGTGTGACAACCCACACACTAGAGACGCATATCTACCGTTTGCGCCAGAAAATAGAGCCTGATCCGTCCAATGCGCGCCTTTTGGTGACAGAATCCGGGGGTTACAGGCTGGTTGCGTAACCTTGCCACATTGTCGCCCTATTGGTGTGTGATACTTGAATAGTATCGGGACTGTTCTTAAATCCCGAACAATGGATCCCCTGTCCGCGCCGGGGTAATGACGCGGAAACCTCCCTGTTGGACTGACCCGGGCTTTACGCTCGGGTCTTTTTTTGGTCTGCAGGGGGAACAAACAGGAGATGCTTATGCCCTTTACCCTTGCCACCTGGAACATCAATTCCGTGCGTCTGCGCGAACCGATCGTGCTAAAGCTGCTGGAAGAAGAGGCGCCGGATGTCCTGTGCCTTCAGGAATGCAAAAGCCCCGTGGAAAAAATTCCGACTGAAGGGTTTGCCGCACTTGGCTACCGCTACATGGTGGCGCGTGGGCAAAAAGGGTACAACGGCGTGGCAATTCTTTCACGCCTGCCGATTAAAGAAGTGGCCAGCCATGACTTCGCCTCGCTGGGGCACGCACGCCATGTGGCGGGCCAGCTGGAAAATGGTGTTGTCATCCACAATTTCTATGTGCCCGCCGGCGGGGATGTTGCCAACCGCGAGGTGAACGAAAAATTCGGCCAGAAACTGGATTATCTGACTGAAATGCGTGACCATTTCCATGCCGACAGGCCCGAAAAGGCGATCCTGGTCGGGGATCTGAACATCGCACCGCGCGAAGACGACGTGTGGTCCCACAAAAAACTTCTGAAAGTGGTAAGCCATACCCCGGTTGAGGTAGAGCATCTGGCAAAAACACAAGAGGCCGGAAACTGGGTTGATATCACCCGCCAGGATATCCCTGACGGTCAGTTGTACAGCTGGTGGTCCTATCGTGCGCGCGAATGGGACGTGGCTGATAAGGGCCGCAGGCTGGATCATATCTGGGCGACATCAGACATTTCCAACGCAGGGCACGCCAGCCGGGTTTTGCGCGCCGCCCGCGGGTGGGAAAAGCCATCGGACCACGCGCCGGTCTTTGCGAGTTTCGATCTTTAATTCCTGCGTCCGACGCCTCATATAAACGGCAACGAATTTGAAGGAGCCAGTCATGCTGGAACTAAATCAGAATACCGAAGCCACCGACGACGCTGCGTTGGTTAAGGACTCGACCGAAGCAACATTCATGGCCGACGTTGTCGAAGCCAGTAAAGAAGTGCCTGTTATCGTGGACTTCTGGGCGCCCTGGTGTGGCCCGTGTAAAACCCTGGGCCCGGCGCTGGAGGCGGCTGTAAAAGCGGCTGGCGGCAAGGTTCGCATGGTTAAAGTCAACGTTGACGAAAATCAGCAAATCTCCAGCCAGATGCGCGTGCAGTCCATTCCCACGGTTTACGCGTTTCAGGATGGTCAGCCGGTGGATGGCTTTCAGGGTGCACTTGCACCCAGCGAAGTGAACAAGTTTGTTGAGAAGATCGCTGCCCTGGGTGGTGATGAGGGCCTTTCAGAAGCCGTTGCCGCCGCAGAAGAAATGTTGGCAGAAGGTGCGGCCTCAGATGCAGCCCAAACCTTTGCGGCCATCATCGAAGCTGACGCAAACAACGCCCCCGCTTATGCCGGGCTGGCGCGTGCGCACCTGGCACTGGACGAGGTGGATCAGGCCGAGGCCGTGTTGAATGGCGTGCCTGCTGAAATTTCGGACGCACCGGAAATCGAAGCGGCGCATGCTCAGATAGAGCTGGCAAAGCAGGCTGCCGATGCCGGCCCTGTTGCAGAGCTGAAGGCCAGCGTTGCTGCCGATCCGGCCGACAATCAGGCCCGGTTCGATCTGGCAACCGCGCTGCATGGTTCGGGTGATGTGCAAGGTGCTGTGGATGAATTGCTGGAGCTGTTTCGGCGCGATCGTGAATGGAACGATGGCGCGGCAAAAACACAGCTGTTTACAATATTCGAGGCGCTGAAAGCCGAAGACCCGATCGCCCTTCACGGGCGTCGCAAGCTTTCTTCGATGATCTATGCTTAGTGCGTTTAGCGCGCTAAGCTATGCCTATGTTTCCTGCTGCTGACTTAACAAAAGTCTTGCCAATATTTCCACTATCGGGCGCGCTGTTGTTGCCGCGCGCCCGCCTGCCCCTGCATATTTTTGAGCCGCGCTATCTGGCGATGTTCGATGATGCGCTTAAAACACCGGGGCGCCTTATCGGAATGATCCAGCCGTTGAGCGGCGGGCAAGAAGATGCCTTTCACGATGTTGGCTGCGCAGGCCGGGTTACGTCGTTCACGGAAACCGAGGACGGCCGGTATATGGTCACCCTGACGGGCGTAAGCCGTTTTCGGATTGGCGCACCTGTTGAGGGCTTTGCGCCATATCTGCGCAATGAAGTGGACTGGGGCAGCTTCACCCCCGATCTGGGCAAAGCCGAGCAAGACCCGGATCTTGACCGAAAAGCGTTTCTTGATCTGCTTGTGCGTTATTTCGAAGTTGCAGAGCTGGAAACAGACTGGGAAAGCCTGAAAGAAGCCGAGACAGAGCTGTTGATCAACGCGCTGTCCGCGCTTTGCCCCTTTGCCCCGGAAGACAAGCAGGCCCTGTTAGAAGCGCCTTCGCTGGCTGCCCGGCGAAAGGTGCTTGTGACATTGATGGAATTCGTCCTAAAGGGCGGCACGGCGGAAAAGAGAATGCAATGACCGATACCCAACAGTTTGACCCCAGAATGATCGAGGCACTGGTCTGCCCGCTGACACAAAGCACGCTGACCTATGATGCTGAAAAGCAGGAACTTGTTTCGGCCGCGGCGAAACTGGCATACCCCATTCGTGGTGGTATTCCGGTAATGCTGGTGGATGAGGCGCGCAAACTGGACGCTTAAATCTGGCGGCCTTGTAAAAGTTTGGGCTGGTCCCCGGTCAGGCCCGCGGCCTCGCGGATGAAATTTCTACGCAACTCGGGCATCGCATTTACAATGCCAAGGCCCAGATCACGCGCGGTGCGCAGAATTGGGTTATCGTTGGAAAATAGCCTGTTCACGCCTTCTGTGGCTGTGACCATGCTGGTGACATCGAAACGCCGCCAACGCTGGTAACGCTCCAAAACGTCAAGGCGGCCGAAATCTTCACCACGCCGGCGCGCCAGTGTCAAAACCTCGGCCAATGCGCCAACATCGCGCAACCCGGCATTCAGGCCTTGCCCGGCAATGGGATGCATGCCGTGGGCTGCATCGCCGACAAGGGCCAAACGGTCGCCAACATACGCATCTGCGATGGTCAGGTTTAACGGGTAGGTGAAACGCTTTCCGGCCAGGGTGATATCGCCCAGAAAATCCCCGAAACGCGGGCGCAATTCGGCCAGATAGCCGCTGTCGTCCAATGCGTGAATACGCGCGGCTTCTTCGTGGGATTCTGTCCAGACGATAGAACTTTGATTGCCGGGCAGGGGCAGAATGGCCAGTGGCCCCGGCGGCATAAAGAACTGATGCGCAACGCCATGGTGTGGTTTTTCATGGTTGATCGCGCAGACCAGGGACGTCTGGCCATAATCATGCCCGTGCCGTCCAATGCCCGCGCGGCTGGCAACACCGCTTTTGCGCCCGTCACACCCCACGACCATCTGGCCGGTTAGTGTTTTTCCGGAACCCAGTGTCAGGGTAACACTTGCCGGGCCAACCTTTTGGTCCGTGACGGTTTCGCCGTCCAGCAGGGTAACCCCGGGGTGCGCTGTCATCGCATCCAGAAGGGCGCGTGACAGAAAACGGTCTTCGACCATGTACCCCATCGGCCCTTCGTCTATCTCGGCGTGATCAAACTCCAACACAAACGGTGAAGCGCCTTCGCCGGCGCGGCCGTCGGAAATTTTGATGTCCAGCAGGGGTTGGGCGTGATCGGCCACTTCGCCCCAAACGCCAATGGCCTTAAGCAACCGTTGTGACGCAAGCGCAAGCGCATAACCGCGCCCGTCAAAGGCTTCTTTCCCACGCGCACCGGCGGGAAGTGTGTCGATCACCGTAACGCTAAACCCGGCATCTGCCAGTGCAAGCGCCAGGGCCGGGCCGTTCATACCGCCGCCAACGATCAGGATATCTGCATCAAAGTTCATACATGGTTTTTGAACCCGGAAATCGGGATTGTCCATGCTGGGGAACCTCGTTACCGTCGCGATATTGAAAATTGGAGGCGGCAATGAGCAGTGAATGGCTGAAGATGACTGCGGCGGCATTGGGCCGTGGGATTGATGCGGGTGAAATCGACCCTGTTGATCTGACGCGCACCTATCTGGACGCGATCAAGGCACATGATCTGAAAGACCGCATTTATGCGCGCCTGACAGAAGACCGCGCCCTTGCCGAAGCCCAAGCCGCATCCGCGCGGGCCAAAGCCGGCCAGCGGCGTGGCCCGCTTGATGGCGTTCCAATTTCCTGGAAGGACCTGTTTGACACCGCCGGCGTGGTGACAGAGGCGGGATCGGCCCTTTTGAAGGGGCGGGTGCCGCAAGAAGATGCAGAGGTGCTGAAAAACGCAACCGCGCAGGGCCTGATCTGTATTGGTAAAACCCACATGTCTGAGCTGGCGTTTTCAGGTCTTGGCCTGAACCCGGTGACAGCGACCCCGCCTTGCGTGAATGATCTGGATGCCGTTTCTGGCGGGTCGTCGTCAGGGGCGGCGACGTCGGTTGCTTTTGGCCTGGCGCCCTGCGGGATCGGCTCGGATACAGGTGGATCGGTGCGCATTCCGTCCGCCTGGAATGATCTGGTGGGGCTGAAAACCACCTCTGGTAGGGTTTCGCTTAACGGTGTGGTGCCGCTGGTGGCACGGTTTGATACGGTTGGGCCGCTTTGCCGTTCTGTCGAAGACGCAGCCTTGATGCTGGCCGCACTTGAAGGGGGTCGCGCCGTAGATCTGGCCGGGGCAAACCTGAAGGGCACGCGCCTGCTGGTGCTGGAAAACGGCATGGGCGAAACCCGCGAAGAACCCAAAGCGGGCTTTGACCGGGCTGTTGAAAAGCTGGCCGGCGCCGGCGCGCAGATAGACCGCGCCCACCTTCCGCTGGTCGAAGATGCGCTGGCATTGTCCGCAGTTCTTTTCACTACCGAAGCTTACGCAACCTGGCATGACGAAATCGAAGCTCACCCAGAACTGATGTTCGGCGAAATTCTGGAGCGTTTTCGCGCTGGCGGATCGTTTTCGGGCGTAGAATTCGTACGCGCCTGGCAACGGTTGGACGTTCTGAGAACGGAATATTACAACGCAACCGTTGATTACGACGCGGTTATTTTGCCCACCTCGCCAATCCTGCCGCCAAATATCGAACGGCTGGGAACCGACAGCGAATATTATGTCACCGAAAACCTGTTTGCGTTACGCAACACGCGTGTTGGCAACCTTATGGGATGCGCGGGCCTGACGCTGCCGACGGGTGTTCCATCCGCCGGCATCATGTTCCTTTCGCCGCCAAATTCCGAAGAACGTTTGTTGCGCCTTGGTGCCGCTGCTGAACAGGCTTTGGCCTAAAAGACACATAAAAAACCGACAAGCGGCCAATTTTGTTGGCTTTTTCTGGACCACGCGGCCGTCACGGGCTATTCTTGGGTCAAACGGGGCGCAATGATCCCGATCCTTGAGGCAGCATAAGACGTTACCATGACGTTTCCCGAGCGGTTTTCAGACCTGCCAGAATATGCGTTTCCGCGTTTGCGGAGCTTGCTTGACGCGCATGCGCCAGGCGGCGACATCGTGCATATGACGATTGGCGAACCAAAGCATGCGTTCCCGCCGTGGATTGCCGATGTCATCGCCGAGAACGCAGATGGCTTTGGTGTTTACCCCCCCAACGATGGCAGCCCCGAGTTGCTGGGCGAAATCGCGGCATGGATTGCGCGCCGTTACGGCGTGGCCGTGGACCCGTGCACGCAGGTAATGGCGCTGAACGGCACCCGCGAAGGGCTGTTTAATGCGGCGATTGCCCTTTGCCCGGAAAAAACCGCGCGCGCAGAACGCCCCGTGGTTCTGATACCCAACCCCTTTTACCAGGTGTATGCGGTTGCCGCCGCAGCGGTCGGGGCGGAACCTGTTTTTGTATCGGCAACGGCCGAAACTGGTTTTTTACCTGACTATTCGTCGCTGCCACCCGAGATTTTGAACCGGGTTGAAATTGCCTATCTGTGTTCCCCTTCGAACCCGCAGGGCGCAGTGGCTGATCGCGATTACTGGGCCAACCTGATCGCCCTTGCCGAAAAATACGATTTCCGGATCTTTGCTGACGAATGTTACTCCGAAATCTACCGCACAACCCCGCCCCCGGGAGCATTAGAGGTGGCCACCGAAGGCGGCGCCGACCCTGACCGTGTGGTGATTTTCCATTCGCTGTCCAAACGGTCGAACCTTCCTGGTTTGCGGTCTGGTTTCGTTGCCGGTGGCGAGGAAAGCATCCGCCGGATCAAGCAACTTCGCGCCTATTCGGGGGCGCCTTTGCCCTTGCCGCTTCAGCGTGCGGCGCAAATGGTCTGGGCGAACGAAGAGCACGTGGAAGAAAACCGGGCGCTCTACCAGCACAAGTTTACGGCTGCGGATGAAATTTTTTCCGGGGTCAAAGGTTATCACGGGCCAGAGGCCGGGTTTTTCCTGTGGCTGCCGGTGGAAGATGGCGAAGCCGCTGCACTAAAGCTTTGGCAGCAAACAGGTGTGCGGGTTTTACCGGGGGCTTATCTGGCGCGTGACGCGGCAGGTGGGAATCCGGGCAAGAAATATATCCGGGTCGCTATGGTGGCCCCAATAGAAGAAATGCAGCGCGGGCTGATCCAGCTTCGCGACTGTCTCTATACATGAGGACGAGGTGAGCAATGGCGTATCAGGTCAGACAGCGCGATCCGATTTTTGACAGCAATACCCAGGCCGCGATAGAGCGGCGCGGCAAAGAACTTGTCGGCGCGGGCCTTGTCACGCTGGCAGTGCTTACCGGGATGCTTCTTGGGTCATATGCGCCCGAAGATCCGGGCTGGTTTTCTGCCACCTCCGGGCCGGTGGAAAACTGGCTGGGCCATGTCGGGGCTGTCATTGCCTCGCCGCTTTCCGTGATTATCGGGCTGGGCGCCTGGGCGTTCGCGATTGTCCTGGGCGTTTGGGGTGTGCGATTTATTCTTCACCTTGGTGAAGATCGCGCCCTTTCCAGGATCATTTTCGCCCCGATCGCCATCGGGTTAGGGTCTGTTTACGCGTCAACGTTGGCGCCGGGTGATGCCTGGACCCATTCATTTGGATTGGGTGGGCTGTTTGGAGACACGATACTTGGCGCAATTCTGGGCATTGTGCCTGTTGATACTGCGCTGGGGCTGAAAATCATGTCGGGTGTGTCCGGTGCCGGTGCGCTGTCTGTCGGGCTGTTTTCGCTTGGCTTCACGTGGCCGGAACTGAAACGCGTCGGGCGTTTCCTTCTGGTTGGAACAATCATGCTTTATGCAGGGGTGCTGGCGTTGCTTGGTAAATCGGCGCGCGGTGTTGCGTTGGGTGCTGTTGGGGCAGCGCATGGCGCAAAACAGATGAATGCGCGCCGCGCCGAAAGACGTGAAGACAACCGCGTTATGGCAGAGTTTGATGGCGCGGTTTTGGATGAAGAAAACGGTTTCTCATCACCGCCACCTTTGAAAACCGCCAAGGTTCTGCGGGCCGAGCCTGCGTTTCGCGATGCGCCGGCCCCTGCGCCAGAAGCCCCTGAAAAGACCGGGTTATTGGCACGTATGCCATCCTTGATGAGGCGCAATGCCGAACCCGAACCCGAATTGGTGGAAACACCAGCCTTCACCGGCCATTTGCCTGGCGAGGCGGGCGGCGAAGACCGTATCAAAGCGAAAATTGCGGATGTATTGAAAAGCCGCGCCCGCCAGGTGCCCATTTTGCAGGCCACGCGCGCGGAACCCCCTGTTGCGCGTGCTGGTGGGCCCCAGCCCATGATCCTGGGCGCCAGCCAGATTGCGCCGCATGCACCCGCAGTAGATGACCCGCTGGATGCCGCGGAAATCGCGCAAAGCGAAACAGCGGATTATGCGCCCACTTTCCTGTCGCGCGCCATGCCCGGGGCCCCGGAAGCCAGAAAAGCCGTGGTTCAACACAATACGCGAAAGCCGGTACAACCTTCGACCCGCGCGAAGGCCGAAGCGCAACCAACGTTGAACTTCGACGAATCCGCTGAGGCATATGAGTTGCCGCCACTGTCGCTATTGACCAATCCGGTCAGCATTGAGCGCCACCACCTTTCAGACGATGCGCTGGAAGAAAATGCGCGGATGCTGGAAAATGTTTTGGATGACTACGGCGTGAAGGGCGAAATCGTTTCAGTCCGCCCCGGCCCGGTTGTCACGATGTATGAGCTGGAGCCCGCGCCGGGTTTGAAGGCCAGCCGGGTTATCGGCCTGGCTGATGATATAGCACGCTCGATGTCTGCGTTGTCTGCGCGGGTGTCTACCGTTCCCGGCCGCAGTGTTATCGGAATCGAACTGCCAAACGCGAACCGTGAAAAGGTTGTGCTGCGCGAAATTCTTTCTGCGCGCGAGTTCGGGGATTCGAACATGCGCCTGCCTTTGGCTTTGGGTAAAGACATCGGCGGCGACGCGATTGTCGCGAACCTGGCGAAAATGCCTCACTTGCTGATCGCCGGTACCACGGGGTCGGGTAAATCTGTCGCGATCAACACAATGATTTTGTCGCTTCTGTATCGCCTTACGCCTGATGAATGCCGGTTGATCATGATTGACCCGAAAATGTTGGAACTGTCCGTCTACGACGGCATCCCGCATCTTTTATCCCCCGTTGTTACCGACCCGAAAAAGGCCGTTGTGGCCCTGAAATGGGTCGTGGGCGAGATGGAAGAACGCTACCGCAAAATGTCCAAGATGGGCGTGCGCAACATCGAAGGTTACAATGGCCGGGTGCGTGACGCGCTGGCCAAAGGCGAACTGTTCAGCCGCACCGTTCAAACCGGATTTGACGAAGATACAGGCGAACCGATCTTCGAAACGGAAGAATTCGCACCTGAAAAGATCCCCTACATTGTCGTCGTCGTGGACGAAATGGCAGACCTGATGATGGTTGCCGGTAAGGAAATCGAAGCCTGTATTCAAAGGTTGGCACAGATGGCGCGGGCATCGGGTATTCACCTGATCATGGCCACGCAGCGCCCATCGGTTGACGTGATCACGGGTACGATCAAGGCGAACTTCCCAACGCGCATCAGTTTCCAGGTGACATCGAAAATTGACAGCCGGACGATCCTTGGCGAACAGGGCGCTGAACAGCTGCTTGGTATGGGCGATATGCTTTATATGGCGGGGGGTGCGCGCATCACCCGTGTGCACGGGCCTTTCGTCAGCGATGAAGAGGTCGAAGAGATTGTGACCCATCTGAAGTCATACGGCCCGCCGGAATATGTTGGCAGTGTGGTCGAAGGCCCGGATGACGACAAAGGCAATGATATTGATCTTGTCCTGGGGTTGGGCGGCAATACAGATGGCGAAGACGCGCTTTACGATCAGGCGGTTGCCATCGTGATCCGGGATCGGAAATGTTCGACCTCTTACATTCAGCGAAAGCTTTCAATCGGCTACAACAAGGCCGCGCGATTGGTTGAGCAGATGGAGGATGAAGGGCTTGTTTCAGCGTCAAACCACGTGGGCAAGCGCGAGATTCTGGTGCCAGAGCAGCAATAGGCGGGCCTTCGCTTCCTGGGGCCGCGGGGGGTGAACCTGCCGGGCCAAGCCCTTAAGTAATAGGAATGAAGATGTATCGCCTGATTCTTGCCCCCGTATTTCTTTGGCTTGCGGCATTCCCTGCTGCGGCCGAGGAGCTATCCCTTTCTCAGATTTCTGGGTACCTGAATGATCTGACCACAGCCGAGGCTGAGTTCACCCAGATTAACAGTGACGGCACAATCGCCACCGGCCGCATCCTGATCAGGCGGCCCGGGCGCGCGCGTTTTGAATACAATCCTCCGAACGATGCACTGGTCATCGCGGGTGGTTCGCAGCTGGCAATCTTTGACGGGAAATCCAACACAGGGCCCACGCAATACCCACTGAAGCGCACGCCGCTTGGGCTGATTTTGGCCAAAAAGGTAGACCTTGATCAGGCCAATATGATCGTTGGCCACAGCTATGACGGCACGGCAACATCAATTGTCGCCCAGGATCCGGAACACCCTGAATACGGGTCTATACAGCTTCTTTTTACCGACAGCCCGGTTGAACTACGCCAATGGGTGATAACCGACGGCGTGGGTGATCAGACAACGCTAATTCTTGGCGGGATGGAAACAGGCCTTACGCTGGCCAATAATCTGTTCAGCATCACCGCAGAAATCAGCAAACGCGCAGATGGTGGCTAAGGCGCCTTAACGCCTTCGCCTGGTACAACCTGACAGCTGTTCGCGGTACATCCTTGATCGGCTTTCGACCTGATCCGCTATCCTGACAAGCCATGATTTGCTGCGGTAACTGCCGCGCGAATACCCGGTTCTTCCTTCATGATAGGCAAGGTACTGATTGCGGGCATCTGTTCTTGGAATCCCGATCTCTTCTTCGGTCTGGGTAATGTACCAACCGATGAAATCTGTCGCATCGCGGATATCATCGCGATCCGCCCCAGAGCCGCCGCCGGAACGCTGGTATTCTTTCCAGGTTGCGTCCAGTGCCTGCGCATATCCGTAGGCGGAACTTTGGCGCGCCATAGGAATTACACCCAGCACATATTGAATGGGCGTGCGGGCGTTTCCGATGAATTTTGATTCCTGATAAATAATTGCCATCTGCACGTGCACCGGCACGCCCCAGCGGCGTTCGGATTTTTCCATGGCCTTCAGGTATTTTGGGCGCTGTTTGATAATACTACAGGCGCTATCAAGATTGCGCGGTGCCGAAAAGTTTCCGCCGCTGCATGCAGCGACAAGAAGAAGTAATGCCATCGCGCGAAGAAGTCTGCTCATGTGCCTCTCTCGCTTTTATATGTTTTGCGGTATGATAACCCAGCGACAGGCCTGAGGAAATACTTCAGATCAGAAACGCCAGCGTCAGTGGTATTGTGCCAACAGAAATCAGCGTAGAGACGACGACAAGCCCGGCAACCGCATCAGAATGGGCGCCGTATTTTTCAGCCAACAGATATGACGTCACCGCAACAGGCGTGGAAAGCTGAAGGATCAGAACGGCAAGGGGCACAGGTGCCAGGCCGAACCACAGGCCAATACCCCATGCGATCGCGATGCAGACAACCACCTTTACCAAAGACAGCCATACGGCCCTTCCAAGCCGGCCGGGTTCCAGGCGCGCCACCGCAACGCCCAGGGTGATCAGCATCAGGGGAATTGCCATTTGCCCGATCAGTTCCAGGGTGTGGGTGACAAAGACCGGGGTTTGCCAGTCCTTCCACAGGAAAAGAGCACCCAACAGCGTGGCGCCGACCAGTGGTTCTTTCACGACTTTCAGCACCGATCCGCCGCCAGACACCAGCCACACACCGAACGTGAAGGAATAGACGCCCATGATGGCGAATATGACAACCGCGTACCCCAGACCCTCCTGCCCGAATGCAAACAGCGCCAGTGGCAGGCCCAGGTTTCCGGTGTTTCCAAAGATCACCGGGGCCAGATAGGTGCGAATCTCCAGCCGGGCCAGAAGGACAACGCCCAGCGCGGCAAGGGTTACTGCGGCATATGCGGTGACCGTTGCCAGTGAAACTGTCGTCAAAGCCTGCGGCGAAATATCCGTATTCATAAGGGCGGTGAAGATCAGACAGGGGACAGACAGGGTCATCGCAAGTTGCGTAACAAATTGGATTCGATACTCAAATCCCAGTTTGACCCAGGTAAAACCGATCCCTGCCAGTATGAAGACCGGGGCCACAATCTCTAGAACTGTTAGGACAAGGTTCACAGTCTGTTTCCTTAATAATCAGCTTGGCCGCATGGACAAGGTGTCGACGAAGGCAGTAATAACGTGACGGAGGGCTGAAATACCATGCTGAAGTCGCGGGCGAAATATCATCTGGGCCAAGTTGTCCGGCACCGAAAACATCCCTTCCGGGGTGTGGTCTTTGACGTGGATGCGATGTTTTCCAATACAGAGGAATGGTACGACGCGATCCCCGAAGAAAGCCGCCCTTCGAAAGATCAGCCGTTTTACCATTTGCTCGCCGAGAATGATCAAAGCTACTACGTCGCTTATGTATCCGAGCAGAACCTGATTGCGGATTATTCAGGGGAACCTGTCAGCCACCCTGATTTGCCGGATCTTTTCGGTGATTTCGAAGACGGGCATTACCCACTTCACTTCCAGATGAACTGATGCGCTTCGCGGCGATTGTGCCGCAAAGCGCTGATGCGCGGGTTCTTTAGAACCCGATCGCGCAGCCGTCCTTACGGGCATCAGATGCGCCTTGCAAAACCCCACGTTCATGATCAATCAGGATCGCCTGGCCCCCGCCAAGGGGCCCCTCGGGGATGGTTACATCATGGCCCATGGCGCTTAACTCTGCGCGAACCGCATCGCTATATCCACGCTCGACCTTCATGTTGCCCTGATCAGAAAAACTGCGCGGTGCGTCCAGTGCGGACTGAAGATCAAGGCCATAGTCCACCATATTGGTTACAAAGCGTGAATGGCCGTTCGGCTGAAATGCGCCACCCATAACACCGAAAGGCACAATCACGCGCCCGTCTTTTTTCAGCATGCCGGGGATGATCGTGTGCATCGGGCGCTTGCCGCCGGCGGCCTCATTCGGGTGGCCGGGTTCCAGCGTGAAGCCGGCACCGCGGTTTTGGAACAGGATGCCGAATTTGTCAGACGCAAAGCCCGACCCAAAGCTGTGATAAACCGAAAAGATAAGCGACACAGACATCAGATCGCGGTCAACAACCGTAAGATACACAGTGTCTTTGTGAACAGATTCACTGATCTTGGACGGCGCGTTCATCGCTTTTGACGGGTCTATCAGTGCAGCCAGTTTGGTGGCGGTTTCCTGTGACAACATGTGGTCCATGCGCGTGGAATGATCCGCATCCGCGATAAACCGATTGCGTGCGTCATAGGCCAGCTTTGCGGCCTCGGCTTCGATGTGCGCGCGATAGGCCCCAAAGGGGTTTTCCCCGGTCAAATCGAAATGGGATAGGATGTTGTTCATCAAAATGGCCGTCGCGCCCTGCCCATTGGGCGGATGTTCAACCAGATCAACGCCTTTGTAGTGCCCGCTTACCGGATCTGTGTATTCACAGGCAGCATCGGCAAAATCCTGAAGCGTGTGTGTACCGCCCAGCGCGTTGAGCGATGAAACCAGATCCTGCGCCACTTCGCCTTCATAAAACCCGGCGCGCCCTTCCTTCGCGATACGGCGAAGGGCCTCGGCCTGGGCGGGTGAGCGGAAGAGATCGCCGGTGCGCAATGCTTTTCCGTTGTTCAGGTAGTAGTCGCGCGCCTTGCCGGAAAGGTGGTTGTCTCGCTGTGCGATGGCCCAGTCAAACGCGGTGCGTGGCGCCACGGGCACGCCGGTTTCTGCGTAGTGGATGGCTGGGGCCAGACATTGCGCCATGCCCAGTTTTCCCCAGTCGTCCGACAAGCGGCAGAACGCGTCTATCGCACCGGGAACGGTCACGGCCTCTGGCGCACGAATCGGAACTGTTTTGTGGCCCGCATCGCGCATGGCCTGTGCGTTTAAACCGGCCGGTGCGCGCCCGGACCCGTTCAACGCGATGACACGGTCTTCGCCCGGAGGGTTGAGAAGGACAAAGCAGTCGCCGCCAATTCCGGTCATCTGAGGTTCGCAAATGCCCAGCAGAACCGCCGCGCCGATGGCCGCGTCTACGGCGTTTCCGCCATTGTCCATGATGTCGACAGCCACGCGGGCCGCCAGCGGATGGGATGTTGCACAGATGCCGTTTGTCGCAAAAACAGGGGACCGGCCGGGAAGCTGAAAGTCGCGCATAGATTTCTCCGGTTGAGTTTGCGGCGACCCTAGGTAAAGGCGCAAGGACTTTCAAACTGATTGTGGGGGAGAGTACCTCGGCGTCGCGCACTGGGTGGGGGCTGTTACGCGCGCCGCCGAGGGAAGCCTATGCAGCTACCCGCCTTGTATGGTGAGTCATTCAGGCCAGTATTGGGTTCTATTGGGGCAATTTTGGGGCGGGTAACGCCAATTAGCGACAATGCGCTGTGGCTTTAATGCGGCTGAACGGTTTGATCAATTGTGATGTCAAATTCCAGAACATTCCTGTTGCCGGTTCGGGCATAACTCAAACCGTTCGTTAATTCGCTGATCAGCATCCAGCCAAACCCACCCTCTGGCAGGGTGCTAGGCGCGCGTGCTGGTTCTAGTTGTATATTCGGATTTGGTGCATCCTCTGGCATGGGAAGCCCATCGTCCAGCACAACAAAATGAAGGCGGTTTTGCATACGGAATATGCGCAGTTCAATAACACCGCACATGGTTTCGCCATAGGCGTGTTCGGTGATGTTGTTCAGAACTTCGGCAAGCACCAGTTCAATCGCGCCGCTTCGCCCTTCCGGTAATGTCAGATCGCGAAGGAAACCCATCACGCTTTTAAGGGCAAACCGGACAGACATGGCATCGCCCGGCAAAGTCAGCTGAAGGCTGGGAAGTGTGCCTGACCGCATCCGCGCGCCTTCGTCTGAAGCATGTCCCACGAAAGGTAGCCGATCAGGGTGCATGTGTGGGCTCTGTCTCAAGCGCAGCCTGCGCGTTCGGGTGAATCCGAAAAACTGTGTCCATCCGGGTCAGCGCGAAAACTTTTTTCACTGCGGGTGTAAGTTCTGCCAATTCGAATGTCTTGCCGGCGCCGACCTGTTTCATCGCCGCAACGACGGCGCCAAGCCCGCTGCTGTCCAGAAAATCAACGGCGGACATATCCAGAATGAAGCGTTCAGGGCCGGCATCCATTATTTCGCGCATCCTGTCTTTGAACTGAATCGCCACCGCTGCATCGATCCGGGGTTCCCCTGCGACGATCAGCCGGGTGTTCCCAAGGTCTTGAAAAGTCAGATTCACGGCCGCGCTCCTAAAAAAATCATCTGCGATAGGCTAGACGACGATCATTACCATTCGGTAAGCGAGTGAGGGAAAGACAATGGGAAAGAGAGCAAGATGAAAAATGTTGTTATCGCCGGCGCGGCGCGCACACCGATGGGCGGATTTCAGGGGGCGTTCGCCGATGTCACGGCGTCTGTTCTTGGGGGCACGGCGATCGCCGCCGCACTTAAGGGCGCTGGCGCCAATCCCGACGATGTTGAAGAGCTTTTGATGGGTTGCGTGCTGTCAGCGGGCCAGGGGCAGGCACCCGCGCGTCAGGCCGGGTTTGCCGCCGGGCTGGGCGAAGGCGTTCCCGCAACTACACTGAACAAAATGTGCGGTTCCGGTATGAAGGCCGCGATGATCGCATTTGACCAGGTCGCGCTGGGCCAGACCGCGGTGATGGTTGCCGGTGGAATGGAAAACATGACCGGCGCGCCCTATCTTTTGCCCAAGATGCGTGCAGGCGCGCGCATAGGGCACGGGCAGGTTATCGACCATATGTTTCTGGATGGGCTGGAGGATGCTTATGACAAGGGCCGCCTGATGGGCACCTTTGCAGAAGATTGCGCCGAAGCCTTCCAATTCACACGTGAGGCGCAGGACGAATATGCGCTGAAATCCCTTTCCAATGCCCTGGAAGCACAGAAATCCGGTGCATTTGAGGGTGAGATCGCGGCGGTTACACTGTCACTTCGGGCCGGTGAAAAGATTGTTCAGGAAGACGAGCAACCGGCCAACGCGCGCCCCGAGAAAATTCCAAACCTGAAACCGGCATTTCGCAAAGACGGTACGGTGACAGCGGCCAACAGCTCCTCCATCTCGGATGGTGCTGCGGCTTTGGTCATCGCGTCACAAGAGGCTGCCGAGGCAAAGGGCCTGACGATTCGGGCCCGTATTCTGGGCCACGCCAGCCACGCACAGGCACCGGGATGGTTTACGACCGCCCCAGTGCCAGCCGCGCAAAAGCTTTTGGCAAGTATTGGCTGGAACAAGGACGACGTGGACCTTTGGGAGGTGAACGAGGCTTTTGCGGTGGTGCCAATGGCGTTCATGCACGAAATGGACCTGCCGCGAGACAAGGTGAACGTGAACGGCGGGGCCTGCGCCCTTGGCCACCCCATCGGCGCATCGGGAACGCGGATCATCGTGACGCTTTTGAACGCGCTGGAAAAGCGCGGGTTAAAGCGCGGCGTGGCGGCGATTTGTATCGGTGGGGGCGAAGGAACCGCCATCGCGATCGAGCGCGCTTGATGGCGGATTACGCCACCCTGGCCAAAACCATCGCGTCGTTGACTGCGGGCGAGGATGACGTGGTTTCGCTTATGGCGACGGTGGCGTGCGAAGTGCACCACGCGGATGCGCGGTTTGACTGGACAGGGTTTTACCGCGTGGTAGGGCCCGGTCTGTTGAAGATCGGGCCCTACCAGGGCGGCCACGGCTGCCTTGTGATTCCATTCTCACGCGGGGTTTGCGGGGCGGCGGCGCGCACCGGAAAGGTGCAGCTTGTGCCAGATGTGGATGCCTTTCCCGGCCATATCGCCTGTGCGTCTTCAACCCGATCCGAGATTGTCTTGCCGGTCTGGAACAGGGCGGGCGATTTGGTGGGTGTCTTTGATATCGATAGCAATCAGGCGGATGCATTCACCCAGGAAGATGCGCGGGAGCTTTCCCGGATCCTTGCCCAGGCCTTTCAGGGGTCATCCTGACGGCGCCCGAATGGTGCGCTGCCCTTCCCATTTTGACTGTTCGTGCAGAGAAAAGCCGCTGCGCGGCGAAATATGCCTCCGGCGGGGATATTTTTTGAACAAAGATCCCGAAAATCGCTTGAGCGGAATCAGATTTGGCTTTTAAGGTGAAATTATTGGTGAAAATTTCACGAACGGTTTCACAGGATGCTCCACACAAACCCATCAAGTTCGAATAGCCTGGGTGCAGATCTGCGCGCCCTGCGCAAGGCGCGCGCCATAACCCTGGCAGATCTGGCACAGCAACTTGGCCGGTCAGTGGGATGGTTGAGCCAGGTTGAGCGCGATATGTCCGAGGTTTCGGTGAGCGAGCTTCGCCAAATCGCGGTGGCGTTGGATGTTTCTGTATCGATGCTGTTTGGGCAGGCGAACACGCCGCTGCGCGAACAGGGCTATATCGTGCGCAAGGGCGCGCGCCGGAAAATCGGGGGTGGTGCGGTTGGCCTGGTGGAAGAGTTGCTGTCGCCCGATCTGACGGATGACTTTGAGGTGGTTCATTCGACTTTTCAGCCCGGCGCGCAATTGGAAGAGCCCGCCGTGCGCCCGACGCAGGAGGTTGGGTATCTGATTTCCGGAAAACTGGATTTGTGGATCGGAGGCAGGGCCTTTTCGATCGAACCCGGGGATAGTTTCAGAATTCGGGGCGAGGCCTATCGCTGGGCTAACCCTTACGACCAACCGGCAGTTGCGATCTGGGTGATCGCGCCGCCGGTTTATTAGGGATGGGCGGATGAGCTGGGAAGGCTGGACCATATTTGCGTTGTTCTGGGTGGTTTTCGTGACCACGCCGGGGCCAAATGCAGTGAACTGTATGACCAATGGCATGACTTTTGGTTTTCGTCGTTCCTTGTGGGGGGTGCTGGCGATCCTGTGCCAGTCGATCCTGTTTCAGTTGCTTTCAGCGGCCGGGGTTGCGGCGTTGATCGTAGCCTCGCCGGAGGTGTTTTACTGGTTTAAGCTGGGCGGTGCGGGCGTTCTGATCTGGCTGGGTGTGCGGGGCTGGCTGGCGGCGAAAAGGCCTGTTGTGGCGGTTGAGCGGCCTGCCGGGTCGATCTTCTGGCGTGGTTTTGCCATCGCCACGGTCAACGCCAAAAGCGTTGCGGGGTATCTGGCTGCCTTTACCCAGTTTGTACAACCGGATGTGCCTATTTGGTCGCAGATGTGGGTGATCATGCCAACTGCCCTGACCATCACAGCCCTTAGTTATCTGGCTTACACGGGGTTGGGTGCTGCATTGGGGCGTGCTGCCATTGGCATGGTGTTTAACACCTGGCTGCGGCGGGCCTTGGCGGCATGTTTCATCGTTTACGGTTGTCTGCTGGGTGCATCCGCAACAGATTTTGGGAGGGTTTGAAATGCACAAAGGTTCATGTTTATGCGGCGCAGTGTCTTTTACCATTGAGGGTGATTTGCCTGCGCCCAACACCTGCCACTGTCAGCAGTGCCGCAAGCAGTCTGGCCATTTCTGGGCCTCAACAGATGTGGCGCGTGATGCTTTGTCGGTAACGGGTGAGGGCAATGTCACATGGTTCCAGTCATCAGAGAAGGTGCGCCGGGGGTTTTGCGCGACCTGCGGGTCGTCCCTTTTCTGGGACCCTCTGCCAAATGACACCATCGCAGTGGCAATGGGTGCACTGAACGCGCCAACCGGCACAAAACTGGCGATGCATATTTTTACGCGGGACAAGGGTGATTACTACGACATCGCCGACTCCCTGCCACAGAACGAGCAATAGGGAACAGTAGCATGACAGATTTTCCGGCAAAGGCCCGTGTGGTCATCATCGGAGGCGGCGTGGTTGGCACGTCGTCCCTGTATCATCTGGCCAAGAAGGGGTGGAGCGACTGTGTTCTTCTGGAGAAGAATGAGCTGACGGCCGGGTCGACGTGGCATGCGGCGGGCAATGTGCCGACCTTTTCGACCAGCTGGTCGATCATGAATATGCAGCGGTATTCTACCGAGCTGTACGCCCGATTGGGCGACGAGGTGGATTACCCGATGAACTACCATGTGACCGGGTCCATCCGGCTGGCCCATTCCAAAGAGCGTATGCAGGAGTTTGAGCGCGCCGCGGGCATGGGCCGGTATCAGGGTATGGACATCGAAATTCTGTCCCCGGAAGAAACCAAGGTGCGTTACCCGTTTCTGGAAACCCATGATCTGGAAGGTGCGCTATATGATCCGCATGACGGGGATATAGACCCCGCTCAGCTGACCCAGGCCCTGGCGAAGGGCGCGCGCGATCTGGGGGCTAAAATCCTGCGGTTTACGCCGGCGACGGGGGTAAGCCGCGAAGGTGAGGAATGGATCGTTCACACCGAAAAGGGCGACATCCGGTGCGAGTATGTGGTCAACGCCGCAGGGTATTACGCCCAGCGTGTGGGCGAATGGTTCAAGCCCTTTGGCGGGCGCACTGTGCCGATGATGGTTATGAGCCACCAGTATCTGCTGAGCGAGGAAATACCCGAGCTTGCCGCCTGGGCGAAAGAGCAGGGCCACAAACTGCCGCTGCTGCGTGATGTGGACAGTTCCTATTACCTGCGCCAGGAAAAGAACGGGTTCAACCTTGGCCCATATGAAGCCACCTGCAAGGCGCATTGGACGGACCCATCCGACCCGATGCCGGATGACTTCAGCTTTCAGCTGTACCCGGATGATCTGGACCGGATCGAATGGCACATTGAGGATGCGATGGCGCGGGTGCCAGCCCTTGGAACCGCCGGGATCAGCCGTGTTATCAATGGCCCGATCCCCTATGCCCCTGATGGTTTGCCGCTGCTTGGCCCGATGCCGGGTGTCGAGAAAGCCTTTGAGGCATGTGTCTTTACCTTCGGCATCGCCCAGGGCGGTGGGGCCGGAAAGGTGTTGGCAGAGTGGATCGTTGATGGCTGCACCGAATGGGATATGTGGTCCTGTGATCCGCGCCGCTACACGGATTACACTGATCACAATTATTGTGTCGCCAAGGGGAAAGAGGTTTATGGCAATGAATACGCCATGCATTTCCCGCATCATGAATGGCCCGCCGGGCGCGATAAAAAGCTTTCGCCCGTTCACGACCGCGTCAAGGCGCTGGGCGGGGTTATGGGGGCCTATAACGGCTGGGAGCGCGCAAACTGGTTTGCCCAGCCCGGCGATGATGTCAGCGAAGAGGCAACCCACACCTGGAACCGTGAAGGCCCCTGGGCGCAGCGGGTTCGCGAGGAATGCGAGGCGGTTCGCGATGCTGTTGGTGTTTTGGACCTGCCGGGGTTCTCACGCTTTTCGGTAGGCGGCGAAGGCGCCGCTGAATGGCTTGAGGGCCTTATCACGGGCAACCTGCCTAAAGTGGACCGTATGAACCTGGCGTATTTTGCCGATAAACGCGGGCGTATTCTGACGGAAATGTCGGTGATCCGCCATGACGACGACCACTTTTCCCTGATCACTGCGGGTGCCGCCCAGTGGCATGACCGTGAAGTGTTGCGCGATGCCTTGCCTGCAGATGGCAGCATAGAACTTTATGATGACACTGCCGGTACCGGCACGCTTATTGTGACCGGGCCCAAAGCACGCGATCTTATCGAAAGCATTTCGGATGTGGACACTTCGTTGCCATGGCTGTCGCGCCAGGTGGCACAGGTGGCGGGAAAATATGTGCTGGTGCTGCGTGTCAGTTTCGCGGGCGAACTGGGTTGGGAAATTCACGCTGACACGGCCGATATTGCGGCCATCTATGATGCGGTTCTTGATGCGGGTGCCAAACCATTTGGGATGTATGCGCTGAACAGTCTGCGCCTTGAAAAAGGGTATCGCGCGTGGAAGGGCGATCTTTCGACAGATTACACCCTTTTAGAAGGTGGGCTTGATCGCTTCGTAAAACTGGACAAGGCGGCTGATTTCCCCGGAAAACAGGCGCTTTTGGCGGAAAAACAGCGCGGTGTGGCGAAGCGGTTTGTCACCCTTGTTGTCGATGCGGGTGCAGCGGATGCGCCGTATATGTCAACGCTTTGGCATGATGGGCAGATCGTGGGTGAAACAACCTCGGGTGGCTGGGGGTACCGCGTGAATGCGTCAATCGCGCTGGGCATGTTGCGCGTGGATCTTGCCGTGCCGGGCACCGAAATTGAGGTTGAAATTTACGGCGAACGGCGGCGCGCGGTTGTGCAGGAAGACCAGCCACTTTGGGATCCGAAAAACGAAAGGCTGCGGGGATGAGCGATATCGTTCTGCTGGACGGCGGCCTGGGGCAGGAAATCGTGCGCCGGTCGGGTGATCGGCCAACGCCGCTTTGGTCGACATCTGTGATGATCGACGAACCCGGCGTTGTCGGCGGGGTCCACCGTGATTTTTTTGCGGCGGGCGCAACCGTGGCAACCACGAATTCTTATGCCATACACCGCGACCGCCTTGAACCAGCGGGTCTTGCGACACGTTTTCAAGCGCTTCTTTTGATGGCGGCAGACGAGGCGGAAAAGGCGCGCGCTGTATCTGGCTTTGGCAGGGTCGCGGGCTCTCTCGGCCCGCTTGGTGCATCTTACCGGCCAGATCTGTGCCCGCCGCCCGACGAGGCCGAAAAGTTGTACGCTGAAGTGGCCGGCATCCTTGCGCCGCATGTGGATTTCTTCATTTGTGAAACCGTCGTTTCCCTTGTGCATGCAGAAGGGGCGCTGCGCGGTGCCAAGACTGCGGGCAAGCCCGTGTGGCTCGCCTTGTCGGTCAAGGATGACGACGGCACGAAACTCCGCTCTGGCGAAGCGCTTTCAGACATCCGGGCGATTGTGGATGCCTATGGGCCTGAGGCGGTATTGATCAACTGCTCGGCACCCGAGGCGATCGGCGACGCGCTGAAGATCGTGAAGGATTTTGGCCTGCCCTTTGGGGCCTATGCCAATGGGTTCACCAAAATTTCAGAGGCCTTTCTGGAATCCCGGCCCACGGTTGACGCGCTGGAACGGCGCAAGGATCTGGGCCCCCAAGCCTATGCTGAAATAGCGATGGGCTGGGTTGCGCAGGGGGCAACGATTGTGGGGGGCTGCTGCGAGGTGGGGCCCGCGCATATCAAAGAACTTGCCCGCAGGCTTACCGCTGCGGGGCATCGGATTGTATGAGGGTTTACAATGGCTGAACTTCCCAAAAATGCGCGCGTTGTCATCATCGGTGGCGGCGTCGTCGGCTGCTCTGTCGCCTACCACCTTACAAAACTTGGCTGGAAGGATGTGGTGCTTTTGGAACGCAAGCAGCTGACCAGCGGCACGACCTGGCACGCCGCCGGACTGATCGGGCAACTGCGTGCGACGGCGAATATGACCAAACTCGCACGGTATTCGGCCGAACTTTACACCGGGCTAGAGGCTGAAACCGGCGTGGCGACGGGGTTTCGGCAGGTCGGATCAATCTCGGTCGCGTTGACGGATGCCCGCCGCGAGGAGCTTTTTCGCACCGCCGCAATGGCGCGTGCCTTTGGCGTTCCGGTCGAAGAAATCAGTGCGCAAGAGGTTAAGGCGTGTTACCCCCACCTGAACACAGACGGTGTTAAGGCCGGTGTTTTTCTGCCCACCGACGGGCAGGGCGACCCGGCGAACATTGCACTTGCCATGGCCAAGGGCGCACGCCAGCGCGGCGCTGTGGTGCAAGAGCGCGTGAAGGTTACGGGCATTACCAGACAATCCCGCCGGGTAACCGGCGTGGACTGGCAGGATGAAAACGGTGAAGAGGGCCACATTGCCTGTGATATGATCGTGAACTGCGCCGGGATGTGGGGGCACGAAGTTGGGCGCATGGCGGGTGTGAACGTGCCGCTGCATGCCTGTGAACATTTCTATATCGTCTCAGAACCGATTGCTGGCCTGACCCAACTGCCTGTTCTGCGCGTTCCCGATGAATGCGCATATTACAAGGAAGATGCGGGCAAAATCATGCTGGGGGCCTTTGAACCCAACGCCAAACCCTGGGGAATGAACGGCATTCCGGACACGTTTGAGTTTGACCAGCTGCCCGAAGATTTTGATCATTTCGAACCCATCCTTGAAAAGGCTGTGAACCGCATGCCGATGCTGGGAACTGCGGGCATCCACACCTTCTTTAACGGCCCGGAAAGTTTTACCCCGGATGACGCCTATCACCTGGGGCTGGCACCTGAGATGGATAATGTATGGGTTGCCGCCGGGTTTAATTCCATTGGCATCCAATCTGCCGGTGGGGCGGGCATGGCGCTGGCAAGCTGGATGGAAACGGGTGAAAAACCGTTTGACCTGGGCGATGTGGACATCGCCCGCAACCAGCCCTTTCAGGGTAATAAATCGTATTTGTTTGAACGCTCGAAAGAGACATTGGGCCTGCTTTATGCCGACCATTACCCCTACCGCCAAAAAGACACGGCGCGCGGCGTGCGGCGCACCCCCTTTCATCAGCACCTGTTGGATCAGGGCGGCGTGATGGGCGAGATTGCGGGCTGGGAGCGGGCAAACTGGTTCGCAAATGAAGGTCAGACGCGCGAGTATGCCTATTCATGGGGTCGCCAGAACTGGTTTGACAATGCGGCGTGCGAGGTGCGCGCGGTCCGGGGCGGGGTCGGCATGTATGATATGTCTTCTTTCGGCAAACTACGCGTTGAAGGGCCCGACGCCGAGGCGTTTTTGAACCACACATGCGGCGCGGATCTGTCCGTTCCGGTGGGCAAGATTGTCTATACTCAGTTTCTGAACGCAAGCGCCGGGATCGAGGCCGACGTGACCGTTACGCGCCTGACAGAAACCGCGTTTCTGGTTGTCACACCCGCCGCCACGCGGCTGGCTGATGAAACCTGGCTGCGCCGGCATCTGGGCAACCATCAGGCCGTCATCACCGATGTTACCCCCGGCGAAGGCGTCCTGGCGGTTATGGGGCCAAAGGCGCGTGATCTGATGCGAGCCGTTTCGCCGGATGATTTTTCGAACGAGGCAAACCCTTTCGGAACCGCACGCCAGATCGAAATCGGCATGGGGCTGGCCCGGGCGCATCGCGTGTCTTACGTGGGGGAACTGGGGTGGGAGATTTACATGCCCACCGATATGGCCGGCCATGTGTTTGAAACCCTGTTAAGTGCAGGGCAGGATCACGGTTTGAAATTATGCGGCATGCATATGATGGATAGCTGCCGAATCGAAAAAGCCTTTCGCCATTTCGGCCATGACATCACCCCCGAAGATCATGTGCTTGAAGCCGGGCTTGGCTTTGCCGTCAAAACCGCAAAGCCTGATTTCATCGGGCGTGACGCAGTTCTTAGAAAAAAAGACGAAGGGCTGTCAGCCCGCATGCTGCAATTCCGCCTGTCTGACCCTGAACCGATGCTTTATCACAACGAACCTATTCTTAGGGACGGCGAGATTGTGGGCTACCTTTCTTCGGGTGCATATGGCCACCATCTGGGGGCGGCAATCGGCATGGGCTATGTGCCTTGTCGCGGCGAAAGCGCGGCACAGGTTTTGGCATCAGATTACGAGGTTGATGTGGCAGGAGTGCGGGTGAAAGCCGAGGTTTCGCTGAAGCCGATGTATGACCCCACTGGTGGGCGCGTTCGCGCCTGAGCAATGGTATAGTCAGGCGGCTGTTTGCGCTCTGGCCATATGTGCCCACCGGGTCTAAGGGATCGGTCTGGTCAGTTCATTTCGGAAACATCAATGCCACAGCCCCCCTCCCCGCCACAAAATGAAGACAGCCCCCGGGGGCTTGCCTTTGCCGTAAGCGCCTATTTGTTCTGGGGTATTTTGCCGATCTATCTAAAGGCGCTTTCGGCCATTCCCCCGGCCGAGGTTGTGGCGCACCGGATTGTCTGGTCTGTGCCGGTGGCGGGCGCGTTGTTATGGGCGCTGGGGCGCACGCGCGACATCGCGGCGGCACTTCGTTCACCACGCACCCTGGCCATGGGTTGTGTGACGGCTGGCCTGATTTCGATCAACTGGGGCATATACGTCTGGGCCATCTCTACGAACCGGACGCTTGATGCTGCTTTGGGGTATTATATCAACCCGCTGTTCAGCGTCTTTCTTGGGGCCGTTTTGTTGCGTGAACGGTTAAGCCGCGCGCAGATTGGCGCGCTGGCGCTTGCGGTTGTGGCAGTTGTGGTTGTCACGGTCGAAGCAGGGTCACTGCCCTGGGCCTCTATCGGGCTGACCTTCAGCTGGGGGCTTTATGCGTTCTTTAAAAAGTGGCTTCCGATCGGCCCAAATCAGGGTTTTCTGCTGGAAGTGCTGATCCTGATGTGGCCGGCGTTGGGGTATATCATCTACCTTGGGATAACAGGTGAAAGCCATTTCCTGAGCGGGGCAGGTTCCCAATCCCTTTTGCTTGTGGGCAGTGGCCTGGTCACGGCGGTGCCGCTGATCGTCTACGCCAATGGTGCTAAACTTTTGCGTTTGTCGACAATCGGCATTCTTCAGTATATCGCGCCAACCCTCATATTTCTGACGGCGGTGTTTGTCTTTGGTGAGCCTTTGGGGCGTGCGCGTATGATCGCGTTCCCCCTGATCTGGGCGGCGCTGGTTTTATATACCGGGTCCCTTCTTTATCAGATGCGCCGGGTGCGCCCGTGATGCTGGCCAACCCTTCCGCCGGGCTGTAAGGGACCAATATGACTGACGCGTATAACCCACCTGACGAACCCCTTCGGATTATCCACCAGGATCACGAGATTCTGTTGGTTGATAAACCGTCTGGCTTGCTGTCAGTTCCGGGCAAAGGCGCGCATCTGGCGGATTGCCTTTTGTCGCGCATTCAGGCGGTTTTTCCCGATGCGTTGCTGGTGCATCGTCTGGATCGGGATACATCGGGGGTGATGGTGTTTGCGATGACGCGCCATGCGCAGCGCCATTTGGGGCAGCAATTTGAAAAGCGCCAGATCAAAAAAGTTTATGTGGCAAAGGTTTGGGGGCATGTGGCTGGCAAGACAGGCACAGTTGACCTGCCCTTGATCGTCGATTGGCCAAACCGCCCGCGCCAACATGTAAACCATGAAACCGGAAAGCCGGCTGTCACCGACTGGCGCGCGCTGCGGTTTGAGGAAAACACAACGCGGGTTCGCCTGTTTCCCCAAACCGGGCGCAGCCATCAGTTGCGCGTCCATATGCTGGAACTTGGTCATCCAATTATGGGTGATCCGTTTTATGCCGAAGGCCCGGCGCGGGATGCGCCCCGCCTGATGTTGCATTCTGAAAGCTTGCGGTTGCGCCATCCGGATGGCGGCAAAGGAATGACTTTTAAGGCAAAATGCCCTTTTTAGGTTGCGCTGATAACGCTCACAATGCTTGATTGAACGCACAAGACAGGAAAGCACATGCACCAGCCCGTTATCTCAGGCACCGGCGTTTTCACGCCCAGGCAAACCATCTCTAACGCAGAGCTGGTAACAGCTTTCAATGCTTACGCAGATCAACAAAATGCCACGAATGCCGCCGCCATCGCGGCAGGCGAGGTTGAGCCGCTTGCCCATTCCAGCGAAGCGTTCATCATGCAGGCCTCGGGTATCGAGCAGCGCTATGTTCTGGACAAGTCCGGCGTGTTGGATCCAACCCGGATGTACCCCCACCTTCGACAACGCAGCGACGACGAACCGGGGGTCATGGCCGAAATGGCTGTGGATGCCTGTACCAAGGCGCTTGCCCAGGCCGGGCGCACGGCCGACGAGGTGGATCTGGTGATCTGCGCAGCATCTAACATGGAACGCGCGTACCCGGCGATTGCCATCGAGATACAGGAGTTGCTGGGCGCGTCCGGTTTTGCCTTTGACATGAATGTTGCCTGTTCTTCGGCGACGTTCGGTATTCAGGCGGCGGCAGATATGATCCGTTCGGGATCGGTCAGGCGTGCGCTGGTGGTGAACCCGGAAATCTGTTCGGGCCATCTGGAATGGCGTGACCGCGATTGCCACTTCATTTTCGGGGATGTTTGCACAGCAACGGTTCTTGAACGCAAAGACGATGTAGAAGGCACGCATTTCGAAATTGTATCGACCCGCTGCCTTACCCGGTTTTCCAACAACATCCGCAACAACAACGGCTTTTTGCGCCGCACAAGGCCTGATGGCGTAAAAGACCGGCGTGATATGCAGTTCATGCAGGAAGGCCGAAAGGTCTTTAAAGAAGTTTTGCCGATCGTTTCAAAGCATATTCTGGGGCATCTGGATGATCAGGGGATCACACCTGATCAGTTAAAACGTCTTTGGCTGCATCAGGCCAACAAGGCGATGAATGACTTTATCGGCAAAAAGGTTCTGGGCCGCGTGCCCGAGGCCGGGGAGCAGCCAAACATTCTGCAGGATTACGCCAACACATCTTCGGCGGGATCTATCATCGCGTTTTCAAAATATTCCGATGATCTTAACCCGGGTGATTTGGGCGTAATCTGTTCATTTGGGGCCGGGTATTCAGTGGGTTCCGTGCTGGTGCGCCGGGCCTGACAGAAGGGCGCGCCGGGCTGAAAACCCGCCGGACAGGGCGGGGTTTCAGGTGCGCTGTGGTGATTTCAGCCTGCGGCTTTGGCGGCAGCGATCGCCTGATCCAGGATTTTTCGATCACCAATATGGTTTGCCAGAATCAGGGTAAGGCGGGCGGCCAGCGCATCGCTTTGCGATTTACTTAAACCTTCATGCGCATCCAGCAGGGAGGCATAAAAATCATCGGCGCCGTCAATGTTTGGTTTTGTGTTCAGCTTGGTCATTCGTAATCTCCTCAGCCCCGGCCGGTGGCGGTGTTTACGGCGGTGCAAACAGCGGCCTTGTCAAAGGTATCCCATCGCGCGGTGATGTGTTGATCTGGCCGTATCAGATACACGCCCGTTTTTGCGCCCCCAAGGTAGCGGGCGGCCAGCACGCCGTTGCCCTGGCTTGAAACAGGCAGGGTTTCTACCACAATGCCATCAACATCCAGCGTGGCAGGGGCGTCTGTGTCTATGGTCAGCAGCTGGAACCTGTCGCCCAGTGCGTTCAGCAGCCAACCGCCATCCAGTGGCGCATCAACCGCGGGTGAACCGGGGCGCAGACGATCGGGCATGGATGCGCAATCGGGCCCGTTCAGGGGTGACCCGTCATAGGTGCAGGGCACGGACAGGCGCCCGGAATTTACCAGCGGGCGCGCAAATTCATGTGCTTCGGCAAGATCCAGAACCGCGTTTCGTAAAATGCGGCTCATCTCGGATTTGGGTGTGATGAAATCCGTGGACCGGGTTGAATTCAGGATGTTTTCATCGGCGCCGTGGATGCGTTCAACATCATATGTTTCCAGCAGAGATTCCGGGGCCGTGCCGTCAAGGATCAGTTTAAGTTTCCAGATCAGGTTATCGGTATCCTGCAGGCCGGAATTTGCGCCGCGTGCACCGAAGGGGGAAACCTGGTGCGCGGCGTCACCGGCAAAAATGACCCGCCCTTTGTGAAACTGTTCCATCCGGCGACACTGGAAGGTGTAGATGGATGTCCACTCCAGTTCATATTTCACATCCTCGCCCAACATTGCGCGCAGGCGTTTGTCTATGTTTTCCGGCTTCAGCTCTTCGTCCCGGTCGATATCCCACCCCAGCTGGAAATCGATCCGCCACACATTGTCAGGCTGCTTGTGCAGCAGGGCAGATTGGCCGCGGTTGAAGGGGGGGTCGAACCAGAACCAGCGTTCGGTGGGAAAATCCGCCTCCATGATCACATCAACAATCAGGAAATTATCTTCGAAAACGCGCCCTACAAAATCGAGCCCCATCATCTGACGTGTTGGTGATGCGGCGCCGTCGCAGGCGATCAGCCAGTCAGCTTCAAGGTTGTAGGGGCCTTCGGGCGTGTCGATTTCCAGTGTTACATGGTCATCGTGGGCGCCAATTGCGGCGACTTTGTTCTTCCCGCGAATTTCGATCTGTTTGCCTTCGGCCTGAAGGGCGCGCACCCGATCAACCAGGTATTCCTCGAAATAGTACTGTTGCAGGTTGATAAAGGCGGGGCGCGCGTGATCGTCTTCCGGCAAAAGGTTGAAATCATAAATCTGACGCGTGTCGAAAAAGACCTTTCCAACATCCCATTCCACGCCCTTGTCGACCATCGGGGCGCCACAGCCAAGGCGATCCAGTATTTCCAGCGGCCGTTTGGCAAAGCAGATCGCGCGCGAACCGAAGCTGACCTTGTCATTATCGTCAAGAACGACGACGGGCACGTCCTGTTGGGCAAGGTCAATGGCCGCGCCAAGGCCAATGGGGCCTGCCCCGATGATAATCACCGGATGACGGACGGGGGTTTCCTCGTCCTGATCAAGAGAGCGATCATATGCGTAAAGCGGGATTTCGAAGATCTTGTTCATCCGGTTTCCTCCTGCTGGCGCGGCGACCAGCCGTGTGTTCGTCTGCCAGCATATCCTTATTCGTTGCACGTGCAACGAATAAGGTGTTCACCCGCCCCCTGAGAAATCCAAAGGAACGGGCGCTGGAGTGTCAGCCCTGAAGGGCGTCCCACATTTCAAGATCGCGCTGGGCGGTCCAGATTCGCGGGGTATCGATTCCGCGCGCTTCATCATAGGCGCGTGCGATGTTGAAGGGCAGGCAATGTTCATAGATTGCGTAATCGGAAAACTTCGGGTCGCAGACGGCGCGCGCGGCGTCCCAGGCTTCTTTCAGGCTGCCACCGCGTGCGGCCACGCGGGCGACCGGGCGGTAGGTGCTTTCAACGAAATCACGGGTGTTTTCAATCGCGGCCTCGACCATATCCTTCCCAACCAGCGCATCACCCCGGCCGGGTGCGATCGCGTCGACATCGAAGGATGCGATGTTGTCCAGGGTGTTTCCCCAGTCAGAATAGTGGCCATCACCGCAGTAGCAGGCGGAATGGTATTCAACGATGTCGCCGGTGAACATCACGTTCTGGTCCGGTACATTGATGACGATATCACCGGCCGTATGGGCGCGGCCAAGGTGCATCAGGTCAACCCGGCGGTTTCCCAAATAAACGGTCATGTCTTCAGAAAAGGTGGTTGTGGGAAAGGTCAGGCCCGGAATGCTTTCGTGCCCTTCAAACAGGCGCGGGAAGCGTTGGAATTCGCTGTCCCAATCTTCCTGCCCGCGTTCAACAACCATGGCGCGCGCCGCATCCCCCATGATAATCTGTTCTGCCCCATAGGCCGAAGCCCCCAGAACCCGCACCGCGTGATAATGCGTCAGCACCAGATGCGAAATTGGCTTGTCCGTAACTTCGCGCACCTTTTCGATCACTTTATTTGCAAGGCGAGGCGTCGCCTGTGCCTCGACGATCATCACGCTTTCATCACCGATAATCACACCTGAGTTCGGGTCACCCTCGGCAGTGAAGGCGTATAGGCCTTCACCGACCTCGGTGAAGCTGATGTTCTTTTCTGCCATGTCGCCTTGCGACGCGAATGCCTTGGCCATGAGTTACTCCTGTAGGATTTCTATGATTTTCGGCGTGAGGGTTTGTTTCAGCGCGCCAATTTTGGTCAGGGTTTCGGATGAAACGAGCAGATCAGCGGGCAGGCTGGCAGCGAACTGGGCTTCCATCACCTCTGGTGAAAACATTTCGCCCATCATCTGTTGGACACCCGGAAGGTGCAAATATTCATTCGCAAGCTGATCCGTATCCTGCGCCCAGGCGCAAACAGGTGCGAAGAACGTCAGCCACAATACGGCTGCTTTGAATAGGTTTCTGAACGAAAGAAACATATGAACTTTCTTTACCCGATGACCGTGACACAAGATGCTTTCATCCGTTGCCTGGCAAGGGAAAACCGCGCGCGGTGATCGGCGTGATGGGCCGGGCCTAGCGTGCATAGGGATCTTCAAGCGCTGGGGTCAGCGTCCCCGTGCAATCGCCAAAGCCGATGCAAAATCCATCCCCCTTCGCTGTGCCCTGAAGGGTCAGTGTATCGCCATCCTGGATAAAGCTGCGCACCTCACCATCGGCGATCTCAAAGGGTTCTTTTCCGCCCCAGCTAAGTTCTAAAAGTGACCCGCGTTCTTGTTTGGTTGGCCCGGAAATTGTGCCGGACCCCAACAGATCACCAACATTCATCGGGCTGCCCGCTGTTGAATGGTGGGCCAATTGCTGGGCGGCCGAATAATACATCTGGTTGTAGTTGGTTTTGGCAATCGTCGTCGCGGCCTTGCCTTGCGGTGCAAGGGTTACACCCAGATCGATATCATAAAGCATCGGGCCGACGTCTTTCAGATGCGCCAGCAATTCAAATTCACGCGGCGGCGTATCACAGCGGAAGGGTTCAAGCGCCGCTTTCGTTACGATCCAGGGGCTGATCGACGTGGCCGTGGCCTTGGCCTGAAATGGCCCCAACGGCTGGTATTCCCACGCCTGGATATCGCGCGCGGACCAGTCGTTCAGCAGGACGTAGCCGAAGATGTTGTCATCGGCTTCCTGAACAGTGATTGGCCCATCGGATGCGCGCCCGACAATCGCGCCCATCTCAAGTTCGATGTCAAAGCGGCGGCTGGGCAGAAAGGCGGGGGTGTCATGGTCCGGGCTTTTCAACTGCCCCCAGGGGCGGCGGATATCCGTGCCCGAAACAACCACGGACGAGGCGCGCCCGTTATACCCGATGGGGATGTGCAGCCAGTTGGGCGGCAGCGCATTTTCGGCCCCGCGAAACATCGTGCCGACGTTTGTTGCGTGGTGACGGCCAGCATAGAAATCGGTGTATTCCGCCACGGCAAAGGGCATGTGCATTTGTGCATCTGCAACGGGAACCAGGGCTGCGCCCAGCCGGGTTTGCGTGTCTTCATCCGCGCCCATGCCCAGCAACGCTTGCAGGGTTTTACGAAACGCCGCCCAGGCATCGGGCCCCAGATCCATGAATTCGTTCCACATGGGCAGGTCAAACACCGGCACGTCGTCCAGATGGATCACGCCGGCGGCTTCCAGTGCGCTGACGTCCAAAATCATGTCGCCAATCGCAACGCCGCAGTGGGGTTCCTGCCCGGCGGTGGAAAACACCCCATAAGGCAGGTTGTTCAGCGGGAACGGTGTTGAGGCAGAGTTTGCACTTTCGATCCAGGATTTCAGAAGCGGCATATCGGTTCCTTTGTCGGGTAAAGGGGCGCCCCCCACCTTGTTATTTTTCGCCGGGGGTTCCGTCGAATTTCTTTTCGATGTCAGCCCAGCAGTCAATGTAGTTGTCCTGCAGGGGTGCCTCATGCGCGGCAAAAGCTGTCAGGTGCTGCGGGAAACGGGTTTCGAACATGAAGGACATTGTGTTGTCGAGCTTTTCAGCCTTCAGATCGGCATTGGAAGCCCCTTCAAACGCGTCCCTGTCGGGCCCGTGCGGCAGCATCATGTTGTGAAGCGATAAGCCGCCGGGAACAAAGCCTTCGGGCTTGGCATCATAGATACCGTAAATATTTCCCATCAGCTCGGACATGATATTCTTGTGGTACCACGGGGGGCGGAAGGTGTTTTCGGCCACCATCCAACGTTCACGGAACAGAACGAAATCAATGTTCGCGGTGCCCTCTTGCCCCGACGGGGCGGTCAGGACGGTGAAGATGGATGGGTCCGGGTGGTCAAACAGAATTGCCCCAACGGGTGAAAATGTGCGCAGGTCATATTTGCATGGCGCGTAGTTTCCGTGCCAGGCGACGACGTCCAGCGGTGAATGGCCGATATGGGTTTCATGAAACTGGCCGCACCATTTGACGATGACGCGCGAAGGGGTTTCGCGATCTTCATATGCGGCCACAGGCGTTTTGAAATCGCGCGGGTTGGCCAGGCAGTTGGCACCGATTGGCCCCCGGTTGGGAAGGTCAAATTTCTGGCCATAATTTTCGCAGACAAAACCGCGCGCGGGGCCTTCCAGAACCTCTACCCGAAACACCATGCCGCGCGGCATGATTGCGATCTCGCGCGGCTCCAGATCAATGACCCCAAGTTCGGTGTAAAACCGAAGGCGCCCGTCTTGCGGTACGATCAACAGTTCTGAATCGGCGCTGTAAAAGTATTCGTCTTCCATCGACTGGGTGATCAAATAGATATGCGTTGCCATACCCACCTGGGTGTTCACATCACCCGCGGTTGTCATGGTGCGCATCCCGGTGACGAATGTCAGCGGGGTGGTCGAATGGGGCACAGGGTTCCAGCGGTACTGCCCCAGGCTGATGATGTCAGGGTCCACGTTCGGGGCGGACGCCCAGTGGGGCATTTCCATTTTCTGAAACCGCCCGGTGTGTTTGACCGATGGGCGGATGCGGTAGCACCAGGTTCTTTCGTTCTGCCCACGCGGGGCGGTAAAGGCCGTGCCGGAAAGTTGCTCTGCATAAAGGCCATAGTTGCACTTTTGCGGGCTGTTCATTCCTTGCGGAAGCGCGCCGGGAAGGGCCTCGGTTTCAAAGTCATTGCCAAAGCCGGGCATATACCCCGTGTCTGCGCCGGTGCTGCTGCTGGCGCGCGTCATCTGGCGTTCATCATTGTGCGGTGTCATCGCATTCCCCCCGAATCCCGTAGGCACAATGGTTGCATATCACATGCAATTCCCGTGCGCGGGCTTCTTCACATCCTGTTTCGCGCGATCATTTATCGTTGCGATTGAAACGAAGTCAAGAAAAACGCAGGAGTGACGGGTATGCGGGTGGCTGGAAACCGCGCCGCCAAAACCGGGAAGGGCCCTGCGCTGTAGGGTCAGGCCCACCGCGCAATGCTGACAATTTGAATAGTTAAGCTGCCGTTTATACCCGTGACCCTATTCTGGTGTCGGGTGAAAAAGAGGTGGTGGGATGAGTGCGCAGTCAAATGCGCCCATTATCATCAAGAGGGTTAAGAAAGGTGGTGGCGAAGGTCACCACGGTGGCGCGTGGAAGGTTGCTTATGCAGACTTTGTCACAGCCATGATGGCCTTCTTCATGTTGATGTGGCTTTTAAATGCAACAACCGAAAAGCAGCGTAAGGGTATCGCCGATTATTTTTCTCCAACCATTCCGGTTAACCGGGTTTCGGGGGGCGGTGATGGCAGTTTTGGTGGTGACAGTGTCTTTACCGAAGAAACCCTGGCGCAGATCGGCCAGGGTGGCCTGCCCGGTGATCCCCGGTATAGCGCGCAGGCTGGTGTGATATCTGAGGATGAAAAGGCAGCCGATGCCGCCGCCTTGCAGCAGCTTGAAGACGCCCTGACAGCGCGCGGCGGTGAAAGCATGGTCAGCGATCTGGCGCGCCGCCATATCATAACGCGCGTCACAGACGAGGGGCTTGTCATCGAGATATTTGACCTGGAGGGAGAACCGATTTTTGCCCAGGGCACATCGCAGCCCACAAAGCTGCTGACAGATTTGACGGTGATGATGGCGCGGGTTCTCGGGCTGGTGCAAAATGATGTGGCGATCAGCGGCTATGTTCAGTCGCAGCCAGTGGTCATCGCGCAGAACACCGGGTGGCATCTGTCCACAAGCCGGGCGGATACGGTGCGCAGGCTGTTGGAAGATGCCGAGTTTCCAAAAAACAGAGTGCGCCGGGTCACGGGGCACGCGGACCGCACCCCGGTGGCCCGAAACCCCATGGCCCCGCGCAACAACAGGGTAGAGCTGACCATACTTCGTGCCAACCGGCGGTAATAACGATCAGATTTTAACTGTTAGCGGCCTGTTAAGCGCCGGGCTGTATCGCTGAGCACCGACAAAGGGTCGATGCATCAGAAAGGCGCAACCTATGACCATATCCTCTTCGTTAAGTGCCGGTGTGGCCGGATTGAATGCAAATGCAACGAAACTTGCGACGATTGCTGACAATATCTCAAACTCGTCCACATTCGGGTACAAACGCGCGGCGGCTGATTTCCAATCCCTGGTGATTGGGGGCGTCAGCGGGGCCGGTACGTATTCTGCGGGGGGTGTGCGCACGACCACAAACCGCCTGATCGATGAACGCGGCCCGCTGATTTCCACAAACAACCCTTTGGACATTGCGATCGGCGGCCGCGGAATGCTGCCTGTCACATCAGAGGTGTACCTTGGGTCGAACGCTGGTGAACGCCCGATGATGATGACCACCACAGGGTCTTTTCGTACAGATGCAGATGGCGTGCTGAAAACAGAAACCGGGATGGTCTTATTGGGGTGGCCGGCTGATGCGGATGGCAATGTGGGGAACTATCCACGTGATACGGTGACCAGCCTTGAACCCGTTGTGATCAACGTTAACCAGACGGCGGGCGACCCGACCACCCAGATGAACCTGGGGGTAAATTTGCCTGCGGTCGACACGGAATCCGGCGCGTCGGGTGATTCCCTTCCCCTGGCTGTAGAGTACTTTGGCAATCTGGGCACATCCGAAACGCTGGATGTTACGTTTTCCCCTGTGGTTCCGGCCTCTGGATCTTCGAACACCTGGACAATGACAATTGCCGACAGTGCATCGGCCGGCGCGGTTATCGGCGAATACACGGTGGTCTTTGATGCAAGCCGCGCGAATGGCGGAACGATCGCCTCTGTTTCAGTTGTTTCCGGGGGGGGCTATGACCCAACCACGGGCATCCTGTCCCTAACGGTGGCGGGCGGGCCGCTTGACGTTACCATCGGCCAACCCGGCGACCCAAACGGGTTGACCCAGTTGTCTGACAGCTTTGCCCCTACATCAATCACCAAAGACGGATCTCCGGTTGGGAATTTGACAGCGGTGGAGATTGACGGGCACGGCTATATCACGGCCACCTACGACACGGGCTTTACCAGGACGATCTTTCAGATACCGCTGGTAGACGTTCCAAACCCAAACGGCCTGATTTCCCACTCTAACCAATCCTATCAGGTGTCACCCCAAAGTGGGTCATTCTTCCTGTGGAATGCAGGTGACGGGCCCACCGGGGAAGTGGTGGGCTTTGCCCGCGAAGGTTCTACCACTGATGTGGCGGGTGAACTGACCAACCTGATCCAGACCCAGCGCGCATATTCATCAAACGCAAAAGTCATACAAACTGTGGATGAGATGTTGCAGGAGACGACGAATATCAAACGCTAACTCCGGGGTGGAACACGGAGCCTAGACCATGACCATTACAGCCTCACTGTCTAACGCATTGTCAGGCCTAACGGCGACGGCACGCGCTGCCGAACTCGTCTCATCTAACGTCGCGAACTCCATGACAGATGGCTACGGTGTGCGCGAACTGGAACTAAGCGCCAGATCCTTGGGGCGAACGGGCTCTGGCGTGCGGGTCGACGGGGTAAACCGGAATGTTGATGAACATCTGTTAAGCGACCGGCGCGGCGCGGACGCCGCGCTTGGGTATGACCGCACGGTTGCGGATTTCCAATCCACATTAGAACGTGCGATTGGCATTCCCGGTGATGCAGGATCGCTTTCGGACCGTCAGGCCGTTCTTGAGGCCGCTTTGATCGAAGCCTCATCGCGCCCGGATAGCGATGCCCGCCTGTCCGCAGTTTTTTCCGCCTCCACCGGGTTGGCGACCCACCTGAACCGGGTATCAGACACTATTCAGACGGCGCGAATGGATGCTGACCGCGAGATTGGCGGGCAGGTCGGGCGCCTGAACGAGGGGCTGATCAAGGTTCAAAATTTGAACCGCGAAATTCAGGAAGCCCGCGCAAGAGGCGCCGACCCTTCATCTCTGTATGATCTGCGACAGCGGGCTTTGGATGACATCGCGCCAATTGTACCCGTTCGCCAAGTGCCCCGCGCAAACGGCGCCGTGGCCCTGTTCACAACGGGCGGCGCCGTTTTACTTGAAGGTCTTGCGGCAGAAATAGGGTTTTCCCCACGCGGTGTCATCGTGCCCGAGATGACGCAGGCCTCCGGGGCGCTGTCGGGGCTGACAATTAACGGTGTTTCAGTCAACACATCCGGCACCCGAAGCCCCTTTTCAGGGGGTTCTTTGGATGGCCTGCTGAAAATCCGGGATGAGCTTGCGACCCATGCGCAAGCCCAGCTTGACGGCGTCGCGCGGGACCTTGTTGAACGCTTTCAGGATCCCGCACTGGACGCCACCCGCGCAGTCGGCGCGCCCGGCCTGTTCACCGATGGCGGAACTTTCTTTGACGTCACGGATGAGTTGGGCCTTTCATCACGCGTTTCCGTTACCGCAGAGATCAACCCGGCCGCCGGGGGCGCGCTGTGGCGGTTGCGTGATGGGCTGGGGGCGACGGCCCCCGGGGATGTGGGGCGCAGCACCCTTCTTCGCGATCTTACGGCCGCGTTGACAGATCTGCGCGCCCCGGTTTCGGGCGGCTTTGTCGGAACCGCCCGTTCGGCGGCGGGCCTGGCGGCTGAGTTTCTGTCGTCAGTAAGTGCCGCCCGCCTGAACGCCGAATCGGATTTGGGCTATTCAGCCGCCAAACGGGATTCACTGAAAATGATGGAGCTGGATCGCGGCGTGGACACGGACCACGAAATGCAAAAGCTGATGTTGATTGAACAGGCTTACGCCGCAAACGCGCGCGTCATGTCGACCGCTGATGAACTGATCAAGATACTTATAGGGCTTTAGAACATGAATAGTATTTCAATAGGTGATCTTTCCCAGGTCTTCCAAATGCGTCGCCACGATGTGGCGTTACAGGAAAAAATGGGCCGCCTTGGGCGCGAGCTGACGACAGGCATCAGGCAGGACCGGTCAGTGGCGGTGTCGGGTGATTTTGTGCCCCTTGCGGGGATGGAACATCAGCTGCGCACCCTGACGTCCCGCAAGACAACGATCAGCGAAACGGCCGCGTTGATGCAGGCCGCGCAGTTGTCCCTGGGCGAAATACAGGGCCTGGGGCGCGCGTTGACGCCGACGTTGTTGTCATCCGCCAGCACGGGAAATGTCACGCTGGTGCGAAACACGTCGGTGGATGCAGGCGAAAAACTGGCATCGGTAATGTCAGTGCTGAATACGCGTTTTGCGGACCGGGCGGTATTTGCCGGTGCGGGCACGGATGGTCGGGCGGTGATCACGGCGCAGGACCTTATTGCCCAGCTGAACACGGTGGTGGCGGCGCAAACCACTGCCAGCGGTGTGGCCGCTGCGCTGGACAGCTGGTTTTCCACGCCGGGCGGGGGCTTTGAAACACTCGCCTATCTTGGTGCGCCCGACGCGTTGGGCCCCTTGCCTTTGGGTGATGGTGAATCGGTAAGTCTTACCGTAAAGGCCGATAATCCAGAGCTGCGCGAAGTGGTGAATAGCCTTGCCATGGCGGCGGTGATTTCACAGGGCGCACTATCCGGTGATTTGACGGAGCAGGCCAAACTGGTTCGGATTTCCGGTGAAAGGTTGATCGCGGCCGATGACAAGCTGACAGGCCTGCGCGCAAGCATCGGGGCGGGCGAGGCGCGGGTGGATGCGGCCGCGGTGCGAAATGCGGCCGAAGGCTCTGCGCTGGAACTCGCGCGCGCCAAACTGATCGGCGTTAACCAGTACGAAACGGCAAGTGAGCTGGAGACCGTCTATTCACGCGTAGAAGCCCTTTACACCATTACCTCGCGCCTCTCGCGCCTGAACTTCACGGACTATATGCGATGATGAAAACGGCACTCTTTCTGGCGTTCCTGTTGGCTGTGTCAACAGGTGCGCAAGCCAACACGGTGCGCATCAAAGACCTGGTTGAATTTGATGGTGTCCGGGGCAACGATCTGGTTGGCTATGGTCTGGTTGTCGGGCTGAACGGCACTGGGGACGGAATTCGAAATGCGCCGTTCACCGAAGATATAATGTCAAATATTCTGGAACGGTTGGGCGTGAATATCACCGGCGAACAGTTCCGGCCCAAAAACGTCGCCGCGGTTTTTGTCACGGCGGCACTGCCGGCATTTGCGCGTTCGGGGTCGCGCATAGACGTCACCGTTTCAGCGATTGGTGATGCGAAAAGCCTTTTGGGCGGCACATTGATCATGACCCCCTTAAGCGCGGCTGACGGGCAGATTTACGCGGTTTCACAAGGCACAGTGCTTGCCGGAGGCGCGGCTGCCGAAGGCGCAGGCGCGCGTGTGGTGCAGGGGGTTCCGACATCTGGTGTGATTCCCACCGGCGCGCGGGTTGAGCGTGAACTGGAGTTTGACTTTACGCAGCTCAAATCCATCCGCCTGGCCCTTAGAACACCTGATTTCACCACTGCGGAACGGATAGAGGGTGCGATCAACACCCGGTTCGGCGCGGTGGTGTCGCGGATGCTGGACAGCGGCACGGTGGTTTTGGATATCGAGGCGACCCAGGCAATTTCGCCCGCTCACGCGATCGGGCAGATCGAAAACCTTCAGGTGCAGCCTGAACGCAAAGCGCGCGTGGTTGTTGATCAGAGGTCGGGCACCATCGTGATGGGCGCTGATGTGCGCATCAGCAGGGTCGCGGTTTCACAAGGGAACCTGACGCTCCGTATTCAGGAGGAGCCTCTGGTGGTGCAGCCAAACCCGTTTGCTGAAGGTGAGGCGATTGTGGTGCCGCGCACCCAAGCCGCCATTGATGAAGCCCCCGGCATTGGGCTGGCTGAGGTTAGCGAGGGCACTTCGCTATCAGAGGTTGTTGCCGGCCTGAATGCGCTGGGTGTTTCGCCGCGCGACATGATCGACATCCTGAAAAGTATCAAGGCGGCCGGCGCGCTTCATGCCGAATTTGTTGTTCACTAACCGCAATTCTCGGGTGGCAATCCCGGATGGCCCCCGGGGATGGCCTGGCTACAGGTAACTGCGCACCAAAGCCCCGGAAATCAGGCTCCACCCGTCGGCAACAACGAAAAAGGACAGCTTGAAAGGAAGCGAAACGATCGCCGGTGGGACCATCATCATGCCCATAGACATAAGGATAGCGGCAACCACCAAATCGATGATCAGAAAGGGAAGAAACACCAGAAACCCAATTTGGAAGGCCAGAGATATTTCGCTTAACAAGAAGGACGGAATAAGAAGTGAAAGAGGCGCCTCGGCGCCAAGCCCGATTTCTGATGTGGTGTCGCGCAGGTTTGCCAGCTCTTCAAATGTGTTGGCGTCCACCCGGGCGGCCATGAATGTACGAAAGGGGCCCATCGCGGCTTTGAAAGCGGCCTCCATCTCCATCGCGCCGTCTGAATAAGGACCCAGCCCAAGCGCCCAGGCTTCTGAAAAGACGGGCTCCATCACGAAGTATGTCAGAAAAAGCGCCAGACTTACGATCAGCATGTTTGGCGGCGACTGTTGTAGCCCGATTGCCTGCCTCAGGATTGCCAGCACCGTCACGATAAACGGAAAGCATGTGATCATGATGGCCAGCCCCGGCACAAGGCTGAGAAGGGTCACCAAAACCAACAGCTGAATGCTTCGCGTGGCCAGAGAGCCATCTTCGCCAAGCGATATCGAGATTTCCTGAGCCAGCGCGGGCAGTGCGAATGATGCGATGGTCACGCTGGCCAGCGCCAACCAGATCGCGCGACGCCGAAAGGGTGCGTTTAATATGCCCACGTGTTCAGAACTCTGGTTTCACGTCGGGAAGCTCGGTCAAGCGAACGGCCAGCTGCCCCGGCGTTTCGCCTTCAACTTCTTCAAGTTCACCGCGCGCGATCAGCTTATCCCCGATAAACAGCTCAACCGGGTCTTCGACACGCCGGTCAAGTTGCAGGACGGAATGGGGCTTCAGGCGCAAAAGATCACGCACAAGGGGGCGCGCCTTTCCAACACAAACCGTAATCTCGATCGGGACTTGCGTGAAGGGGTTTGAGGGATCTTCGCCGTTCGCGGCCTGCGTTGCGTCATCCATTTTGAAATGCCTTTTCCTTAAGTTCATAAAGGTCTGTGATCGCGGTGCCGATCCGCGCCACCGCGCTGTCCAGATCCAGGTGCTTTTCGGTATCCCCCGACCGCAGGAAAACCTGTCCCTCGGGAAGGGATGGTTCCTCCACAATCGTGAAAGACACAGCCACCGCGCCCTGCAGCAGGGGCTCCAGTGCGGCGCGGCATGACGGGGCAATCACAATTTCAATGGGCGAATCGGCTGCGGCGGATGCGAGCGGCATCAGCTCTTCAACGATCGTGTCGCCGATCGTGGTTGAAACGAGCGTTGGCAGGACCTTTTCCACCATGCCGGCCAAAAGCGGTTCCAGCGCGTGCATGACGTGCGCGCGGGCTTCATAAAACGTGAATTCCAGGTTTTTGAGGTTCCGGGAAAACTCTGCCCCGATGCGCTGCTGATCCTCTGTTTCGGACCGGGCGGCATCATCCCAGCCAGCCTGATACCCGGCTTCGTATCCCGCAAGACGCGCACGTTCTAATGCCTCGGCCTCGGCCGCGACAGATGATGTTTTGGCCCGACCCCGGCTTTCAGCCGAGGGAAGGTCACCCGGATCAAACTCTTCCAGTGGGATGGCGGTTGGCATCAGGCGGTTTCCTCCTCGTCCTCCATCCAGCCCCGCAGGATTTCCACCGTTTCGCCCTGGCGTTCTTCGATGAGGGTGCGCAGGCGGTGAACCGGATCGTTCGAATTTGCACCAAGGGGGGGCAGGCCGTTGTCATCGTCACCGAAACCCGGATCAGACACGACGGCCATGTTGGGCAGAGAAATTTCACCTTCCTCAATCTCGCCAATCATTGGGGGGAAATCCGGCAAATCCACACCGCCCGTCGGGGCAAGGGCGCCGGGCAGGGCCCCGGCCGGGGGTGGGGCAAGTTGCGCCGGCTGAGCGGGCGTAGATTCGCCCGAAAGGATCGGGCGAACAACAAACAGCCCCAATACAAGGGAAACGATGGCAAGAACGGCGAGCTGGATGATCGACATCACATCCAGATTCAGGCCCTGAAAGAAGCCCGATGCTGGCGCAGAGCCTTCTGCCACGATCGGTTCAAACTCCATCGATTTGAGGGTGAGGGTGTCGCCGCGTGCTTCGTCAAATCCCACTGCGGAAGCAACCAGTTCACGCAGCGCGGCCATCTCTTCGGGGGGCCTTTCTGACCAGATCACCTGCCCGTTGGCGTCCGGCACGCGCAGGCCGTCCACCAGAACGGCAACTGAAATTTTGCGAATCGCACCCGGTGAACGCAACACTTCGCGGGTTGTTTCTGAAACTTCGTAGTTCACCCTTTCGCGGGTTTCACTGTTGTTTGACGATGAATTTCCACCGCCGCCGGGCGCGTTTGCGTTGGGCAGGTTAGATGCCACGGATACCCCGGCGTTCTGTGCATCAGATGACGCCTGAGATGTCTCTTGCGTTTCGGTTGAGATTGCCACCCGGCCGTTTGGGTCGAAGCTGCGTTCAAGGATCGATTCCCGGTCGGTCTGCGTGTCAACGCTAACCTCGACCACGGCGTTCCCATATCCAACGCGCGCCTCCAGCAACCGCACTGCGTTTTGCTTCAGGCGTTCGGATATATCTGCGCTGTCCACGCCACCCGATGCCATTTCGTCGCCAGAAAGAATCAGCCCTCCGCGCGCATCGATGACCGAAACACCATCGGGCAAAAGGCCCGGAACGGCCGAAGAGACAAGGTATTTCAACGCCTTGGCGTGGGCCGCAGACAGGGACCCGGAATTTGCAGTTATGGTAACAGATGCGGTTGGTGCGACCCGCTGGCGAAAGCCCTGGGGCGGTGGCGTTGCAATGTGCACCCGTGCGTTTCGAATCAACGGGCTGGATACGATCGTGCGGGCAAGCTCGCCTTCTTTGGCGCGCCAGTATGCAGCGTCAAACATCTGCGAGGTGGTTCCGAAGCCGGAAAGTGAATCTAAAAGTTCGTAGCCTTTTCCCGAGTTCGCCGGAAGGCCTTCGCTGGCAAGCGTCATGCGCAGTTCATCGCGGCGCGCGCTTTCAACGAAGATAGAGCCGCCGCGCACATCATATGCCGCGCCGCGCGCTTCCAGCGCGTTTACGACGTCCCCGGCAGCCTCTGCCTCTAACCCACCGAAAAGAAGCGACATGGAAGGCGTGCTGGCCATGCGTGAAACACCCAACACCGCTGCAAACACCGCCAATGTGGAAAGGATGACGATCACCCGTTTTCGGACATCCAGAACGGACCAGACCGCCATAATTTGTTGCAAGACGTAACTCCTCTCACGAGCGGGCTTTGCCCCCGTCAGTGGCGCCATCTTTCTCCGATTGCCCTTAACAATCGGTTAGCTCCCACCAGCCTATAAGGACGTGTTTCAAGGATTCTGGTTGCGGTATGGCGGATGCGGAAATTCAGGCGGATGGTGAAGATGCACCCGCCAAATCAAAGAAGGGCCTGTTGGTTGGTCTTGCCCTTGCGGTGTTTTTGGGTGGCGGCGCATTTTACGCGGTCTTTTCGGGTATGATCATGGGTTCGAAACCGCAAGCAGAGCATGCTGCAGACCCTGCTTTGCCGGTCGCAGATCTTCCGCCTGTGGCGTTCGTCCCGATTGATCCTTTGGTTATCTCCCTCGGGAAGGGGGCAAACAATCAACACCTTCGGTTTCGTGCGCAGCTGGAGGTTAATCCGCAGTTTGAGCAGGATGTTATCCTTCTGGTTCCCCGCGTTCTGGATGTTCTGAATTCCTATCTGCGCGCGGTGGACATCACCGATATTGAAAATCCTTCGGCGCTTATCAGTCTTCGGGCGCAGATGCTCAGACGTATCAAACTCGTCACCGGGGAGGGGCGGGTTCGCGATCTTCTCATCATGGAATTCGTCCTGAACTAGAGGCCCAAGATGGAAATAATCGCAGATATCATGCTGGCCGCGGGCGCCTTGAGCGCTGCGTTTTACTGCATTGTCCTATCCCGGCGCCTGAAGCGGTTTAACCGTTTGGAAGGCGGGGTCGGCGGGGCCGTTGCGGTGCTTTCCGTACAGGTTGACGACCTGACCAAAACGCTGGAAAGGGCCCAGAAGGCGGCGCAGTCTTCCGCGGCAAACCTTGGCACGCTTACAGACCAGGCGCAGCAGGTGGCCGGCCGGTTGGAATTGATGATCGCCGCGATGCATGATTTGCCGGAAGAACCGCCAGCACCGGCACCCCCGCCCAAAGACGTTGACCAACCGGAAGAGGGGCCTTTGTTTCTGAGCCAGCGAAACCGGGTAGAAGAGGCGGTGACATGACGCAAAAGGTGAAACCGCAACAGGCACGCGAAAAGACCCGGAAACGCAGGTTCCGGGGCCGCGGTGCGCTTTGGGTGATTGCGCTGCTTTTTGCGTTGTCCGGTGCATTTCGATTGAGCCTGGGCGCGGGTCAGGCCATCGCGCGCGAAGTTGCCAACCTGGGCGCGGGATCCACCGAAGTGGGGGGGCCACCCGCGTCGTGCAGCAGTGAACAAGACATTGAAATTGTCCTGACACGCCTGCGACAGCGGGAAGCGAAATCAGCGACGCGCGAGGCGGCGATTGACGACCGCCTTCAGGCGCTGGCCGTTGCAGAAGCGCAGATTGAAAAAAACTTATCCGCTTTGATCAAGGCCGAAGCCGCGCTGGAAGCCACGATGGCCCTTGCAGATTCAGCGGCCGAGGATGACCTGGTGCGCCTTACATCGGTCTACGAAAACATGAAGCCCAAGGACGCGGCCTTGCTGTTTGAGGCAATGGCGCCAGAATTTGCCGCCGGTTTTATGGGGCGTATGCGCGCAGATTCGGCGGCGGCGGTTATGGCAGGCCTTGATCCGCAAACCGCCTATATGATCAGCGTGGTTTTAGCGGGCCGCAACGCAAATGTTCCAACCAACTAAACAGCGCGGGGAAGAATTTCTTAACCCGCATTTGCGACTGTCATGCGTAAGGCCGGATGGCGGCGCGAAGGGGCAGAAATGATTGGTGTCATTGGAATTGTGATGATTTTCGTTATGGTCTTCGGCGGGTATCTGGCCGCCGGTGGCAAGATGGGGATCATCCTGAAATCTCTACCGTTTGAATTTACCATGATTGGTGGCGCGGCAGCGGGCGCGTTCGTCATTTCCAACGATCTCAGCGCGATCAAACACACCTTCAAAGACATCGGAAAAGTGTTCAAGGGCCCGCAATGGAAACCGGCAGATTACCGGGATCTTTTGTGCCTGCTATTTGAGCTTATACGCCTTGCCCGGCAAAACGCGGTGGCGTTGGAGGAACACATAGAAACCCCCGCAGAGTCGCCAATATTTTCACGCTACCCGAAAATCTTGGCTGACCATGAGGCGATCGATCTGATTTGCGATACGCTGCGGTCTGCATCCATGAACTACGATGACCCCCATCAGGTAGAAGAAGTTCTGGAAAAGCGGATGGAGGCAAACCAGCATCACGCGCTACATTCCAGCCACGCATTGCAGACCGTTGCGGATGGTTTGCCGGCATTGGGCATCGTCGCGGCGGTTCTGGGCGTGATCAAAACGATGGGATCGATCGACCAACCCCCGGAAATATTGGGAAAATTGATCGGCGGCGCGCTGGTGGGAACGTTCCTTGGGGTGTTCCTGGCGTACGGGCTTGTCGGCCCGTTCGCCGCAAAAGTTAAAACTGTTGTTGAGGAAGACGCCCATTTTTACCAACTGATCCGTGAGGTTCTGGTGGCCAACCTTCACAGCCACTCCACAAATATCTGTATCGAAGTCGGCCGGCAGAACACGCCAAGCCATATACGCCCCACATTCGCCGACCTGGAAGAGGCCTTGAAGGAAGTGAAGCAGGCTGCGGCATGATCCTTCGCGCGATACTCCTGACGTTGTTCTTGCCGTATGGCACCGCGCTTGCGCAAGCCACGCAGGTGCGATCGGGCGAACACGCGGATTTTTCCCGGCTTGTTCTGGAGTTTGATTCGCGCACCGTGTGGGATTTCGGCCGGGTGGAGGGCGGGTATGAGTTTCGGGCAGAAAACGCAGAGGCCAGGTATCTTCTGGAAGACGCGTTTGACCTGATCCCACGGGACCGGATTTCAACCCTGCGTGACATGGGCGATGGGCGGCTTTTCCTGGGGGTCAGCTGCCAGTGCCACGCCGATGTTTTTGACTTGCGCGCGGCCCAGGTGGTGATTGATATCAAAGATGGCGCTGCCTTGGCGTTCACTCAGCGGTTTGAGAAGGAACTGCCCGCCGCCGATGCCCAGCAATTCGCGAACCCGCGTGACGACGGCCCAGCCCCAGCCCCAATCTCTGTCCCCGCGCTTGAAGCGCGCCACGGCCTGCCGCTGTTTTCACCAGAAACTGGTGGCGCAGACCCCTTGATAGCACCCGCGCCCACCCCGCCGGTAGAAGGTACAACGGTGAACGAAACCCGCCCCCACAGCGCCCCGGATTTTGACACCTCAGACGCGCCGGTTGATAGGGTTTTCGCCAGCGAAATGGCCCTTGTCAGCCAAATCGGGAACGCGGCCGCGCTTGGCTTGATTGAGCCGGACCTTACCCAGACAGACGCGTTGGTAACGGCCGCAACACACCCGATTACGCGCCCCACAGTGCCCCCCCCGGCGCGCCCGGTCGGGGCGGCGGCCGACCCAGAAGCTACCCCCCCAAATGGCGAACCCCAATCGCATGTCAGTATCCAAACCTCGGTCGACAGATATGCCCGGCAAACATCCCATGCCCCGCCAACTGACGCAGAAGGTGTTCTTTGTCTTCCCGATGAATATTTTGACATCTCCCAATGGGGCGTGCCACCGGGCCCGGGCGCTGACCTTGGTTTGTACCGCGCGCAGCTGCTGGGTGAATTTGACGTCCCCGTTGCGCAAAGCATTACGCGGCTTGCGCAATATTACATCTATCTGACATTCGGCGCCGAGGCGGTAACGCTGACGCGAAGATTCGCCTCTGATCTGGATCATCCGGACCTTTTACAGATGTTGGGTGAAATAATGGATGATGGGCGGGCCGTGAACGCCGACAACATGGTCACGCAAATGTCCTGTGATAGCCGTGTGGCGCTGTGGGCGGCATTGTCCCAGGCAGAATTCAGACCGGGACAGCAGATTAACCGTACGGCCGTGATGGCCGCGTTTTCCAGCCTGCCACTGCACCTGCGCCGTCACCTTGGCCCGGATTTGGCCATGCGGTTTCTGAATGCCGGTGACGGGGATACGGCGATTGCCCTGCGAAACGCCATCGGTCGCGCCGAAGGGGCACATGGCGCGCCGTTTGAGTTGCTTGAGGCACAGATATCGTTGGCCCAAGGCAATGAGGTGAAGGGCAGCGATGAGCTTGCTCGTCTGGTTGAGGTTAATGATCCCGTGGCAGCCGAGGCGTTGGTCGATCTTATCGATGTCAAAATTGACTCGGGCGGGGCCATTCCCCAACGTGTGATCGAAATCGCCTCGTCGCTGGCGTTCGAACAACAGGGCACTGCGGCGGGCGAGGTTCTGGTAGGTGCCGAAATCCGCGCGCGCATTCACGCCGCCGATTTCGCCGGGGCGCTGAGTGTTCTAAGTGCCGCGCTGAAAGATGAAGAAATCTCGCAAGAACACGCCGCATCACTGCGCGCTGAGGTTATCGAACAGCTGATGATGCACGCAACAGACGCACAGTTTTTGCGCTACGTGGTGCCCGGGCAGTACTCGGATGATCTGCCCCCTGGCCTGCGTCACCGGGTCGGAGAGCGCCTTCTGACACTGGGCTTCAACGCCGAGGCCAGGGCGGTGGTCGCCCCCCGAAATTCGGAAAACTCAGCGCAGGACAAGGTGTTTCTGGCCCGTGCTTTGGTGGCCGATGGGGATCTGGAAGCGGCACTTTCCCTGTTGTCCGGTCTGGGCGATCAAAGCGCCAGCCTGACCCGGGCGGCGGCCCTGGCGGCGCGCGGAGATCACCCCGAGGCGGCGCAGATTTACAGCGCGCTTGATCTCTCAGAAAGGCAGCTGAAAGAGGCCTGGCGCGCCGGCGACTGGCGCCAGGTTTCGGAAACCGGCAGCGGGCCGATTGGCGCCGCAGGGATGATGATGCAGCGTCTTCATCAGGGTCCGCAAGCACCCCCTGCAGCCGCGCAAAATACCCCGGCGCAGGCGCAATATCTGGCCTCGTTGACCGAAAGCCGCCAAACACGGCGGATGCTTGATGATTTACTTGCAGAGTTGGCTTTGCCCTGAAACAGACACTCTTTTTCAACGAATGGCGCGTAGCCTGCACCCCGTAAACAGCAGCAAGAATTGCGGCGGGCATGGAAAATATTACAACATTTCCGGGCAGGAATGCCCGATCTACATCTGACATTTTCCAGGGCCTGTTCGTCCCCATGGTATTTGCGTTTCTGTTGGCGTTCGCCGCGCCCCGGCACGGGTTTGCATCAACCCCACCGGCCACCAATATGCATGAGTTATGTGAACAGGCCGCGGTGATTGCGGCGGCGCAATCCGGGGTTCCGGTTTCCGTGCTCAAAGCGATCTCGCTCACAGAAACGGGCCGCACGCGTGCGGGTGTTACACGCCCCTGGCCGTGGACTGTGAACATGGAAGGCAAAGGCGTTTGGTTTGACAGCGAGGATGAGGCGCGAACCTACGCCGAAACCCACTTTGACAGCGGCGCGCGCAGTTTTGATGTGGGGTGTTTCCAGATAAATTACAAATGGCACAAGCAGGCGTTTTCCTCGATCAGGGAAATGTTCGACCCAATTAAAAACGCGCTTTATGCGGCCAAATTTTTAAACGACCTTTTTGCAGAAAAGGGCAATTGGGAAGAGGCGGCTGGCGCGTATCATTCACGCACCCTAAAGTACGCGAACAGATATAAAGCGCGGTTTTCATCGTATCGTGCGCGCTTCGCCCACGAGGATAATCAACCCCAGCTCTCTGCGTCCCTACCGGCGCCAACGCCGCCAATCCCCACCTCGCGAATTAACACTTTCCCGCTCCTCCAGTCAGGAAGGGGGGGGAACGCCATGGGCTCCCTTGTGCCGCTTGATGGGCCGTCTGGCGCGAAAAGCCTGTTAATGGGGTCTGCGGACAATGGATGAATTGCGCCCTTGAACATGTTTCCAATTCCCGTTTTTAAGCCGACCATCCTGCTTGCCCTGGCCTTGATGGCCGTGATCGTCATGATGATCTTGCCCATGCCCGCCTGGGTGCTGGACATAGGCTTGGCGGCGTCATTCGCGCTTGCCATTCTGATGTTCACGGTCACCCTGTTTATTGAACGGCCGCTTGATTTTTCCGCCTTTCCGACCGTGCTTCTTGCATCTTTGATGCTTCGCCTGTCCCTGAACGTGTCCTCAACAAAACTGATTATCGGCGAGGGACACAGCGGCACGGGTGCTGCAGGCGATGTCATCGAAGGCTTTGCCAATTTTGTGATGGGTGGCAGCGTGTTCCTTGGGCTGGTCGTGTTTTGCGTGCTGCTGATCGTGAATTTCGTGGTCATTACAAAGGGCGCGGCGCGAATGGCCGAAGTGGGCGCGCGGTTTGCCCTTGACGGAATGCCCGGCAAACAGCTTGCGATCGACAGCGATATGTCAGCGGGCGCCATCGACCACACCGAGGCCAAGGAACGGCGCGAAAGAGAACAGGCAGAGACCACGTTTTTCGGGTCCCTGGATGGTGCGTCGAAGTTCGTGAAGGGCGATGCGGTTGCAGGCCTTTTGATCACGCTTTTGAATTTGGTCATGGGCCTGGTGATTGGCATAGCGATCCACGGGATGGAGATTGGCCGCGCCTTTGAAACCTATGCCATTCTTACCGTGGGCGACGGGCTGGTCAGCCAGATTCCGGCCGTTGTTATCTCCATCGCATCGGCGCTTTTACTAGCGCGCGGTGGTGCGACGGGTTCGGCGGACCTTGCTATTTTTGCCCAACTTGGCCGCTACCCTTCCGCGCTGGTCACAGTTGCGATCCTTATGGGGATGTTTGGCCTGGTGCCTGGCCTGCCCTTTTTGCCATTTGTCATGGGTGCTGCGGCCTTGGGTGGGGCCGCGTATTTCGGCCACCAGCACGCAGTGAAAAACAAGGCTGAAACCGCGCAGGCGCAACGATCAGAACAGGAGGTTGCGCGCGAAGACCCCTTGGGTGATTTGCTGGATTTGGATGACATCCACGTGGAATTTGCGCCTGATTTGATACCAATGGTGTTGGATCCGGCCACGGGCCTGGACGCGCGGATCACAAACATGCGCACGCATGTCGCGACGGTTTTTGGCCTGATCCTTCCCGAAATTCGGCTGACCGACAGCTCGGCGCTTGCGCCGGGGACATATGTTGTAAAAATTCAGGGGGTAGAGCAGGCGCGCGACCGCCTGCACCCTGAACACGCATTGGCGATCCTGACTGCGGACAGTATTGATTTGCCCGCGGGTGAAGATGTCAGCGAACCCGTTTATGGCGCGCCGGCACGCTGGATTTCGCCGGAAGATCAGGAAGATGCGGCGCTGCAAGGCGGTACAATTGTCACGCCATCCGAAGTGCTTGCCACGCATCTTCTGGAAGTGATCAAACGAAATTTCGCGCGCCTTCTGGGCCTGAAATCACTGCGGCGAATTCTGGATGAGCTTTCGAACCTTTCCGATCCGGCGCGTGCAGAGGTTAACCGGCGCTTTCTGGATGAATTAATACCGGAAAAGGTGCCTTTGGACCTGCTGTTAACGGTGCTTCGCCTGCTGTTGGAAGAAAGAGTCTCCATTCGCAATTTGCCGGTGATTCTGGAGGCGACTGCGGAAGGGCGCGCCGTATATCCGACACCTGAGGGGATCTGCGAACACGTTCGCCAACGCCTTGGGTTTCAGCTGGTCGCAGAGTTGAAGCGCGATGACGGCACCCTGCCGCTGGTCCAACTGGCCCCGGAATGGGAAGAGACATTTCTGACCTACCAGATGGAGGGCGAGCGGGGGCAGCAGGATATTGCGTTGCCGCCCGAAGACTTTAACAGGCTTGTCACCTCGGTTGCTGAACGCATCGCAAAGGCGGGTGAAACGGGCGTTTACCCTGCGATTGTTACGTCAACACGGCGCCGAAGGTTTTTACGCACGGTCCTAAACGCCAAGGGGATTGCAAACCCCGTGTTTTCCTTCGATGAAATCGGGACCGAGGCGCGGCCTTCCCTTGTCGGGCTGGTTCCCGCGTGACAGGGCAGCTTGGGACGTTGCTTGCGACCTGGCAAAGCGGCCTGATTCTGGGGCTGGTCGTTTTTTTGCGGGTTGGGGCGGCAATGGCGTTGTTACCCGCTTTCGCGGAACGCTCTGTCTCGGTGAGAATCCGTCTTATTCTGACAATCGCTTTTACGGTCATCGTCGCCCCCGCCGTGGCCGCGAACCTTCCCGATATTGCCACGCCCACCCAACTGGCCACCTACTTTTTCACCGAAACGATTGCTGGCCTGGCCGTGGGCGCGGTTGTCAGGTTTTTCTTCCTGGCACTTCAAATGGCCGGCAGCATCGCGGCCCAGTCCACATCGCTTTCACAAATTTTTGGTGGTGCGACGGCCGATCCTCAACCCGCAATCGGTCATGTGCTTTTGGTGTCCGGGTTGGCGTTGGCGGTCATGGCGGATCTGCACCTGCGGATCGCGCAGATGTTGATTCTGTCATACGAGGTTTTTCCTCTGGGTCAGTTGCCTGACGGGCAGATTTTTTCAGGCTGGGCGGTTACGCGGGTGGCCCATGCCTTTGGGATGGCATTTGCGCTGGCGGCGCCGTTTGTGGTTGCTTCTTTAATCTACAATATTGCACTGGGCGTCATAAACCGGGCGATGCCGCAATTGATGGTCGCGTTTGTCGGGGCCCCCGCGATCACGGCCGGTGGGCTGGCGTTGTTATTGGTGTCAGCGCCGTTTCTTTTGCAGGTTTGGCTGCGCACTTTAAATGTTTTCCTAACCGATATCGGCGGTGCGGGATAATGGCTGAAGGTGCGCAGGACGAAGAAAAACCACACGAACCAACGCAAAAGAAGCTTGATGATGCCCGCAAACGCGGCGAAATCCCGCGTTCAACCGACGCCACAACCGCGGCGTCCTATGGGGGTTTTCTAATCGTCGCGCTTGCGTTTGGCGGGGATAGTTTAGCGGGTTCCGGCGCGCTGCTGGCAGGGTTGATTGAAAAATCGGAAACGCTTGCGCGGGGCGTTTTTTCGGGGGGCGGAACAGTGTTTTCCGGCAGCGTGATGCTTGGCCTTAGCCGCGATATTTTGCCCTGGCTAATCGGTCCGGGACTGGCCGCGCTGCTGGCTGTTTTTGCGCAACGCGGCCTGGTTTTCGCGCCTGAAAAGCTAAAATTCAAAGTCAGCCGGATCTCGCCACTTTCCAACGCAAAGAATAAATTTGGGCGTAGCGGGTTATTTGAATTCTTTAAAAGCCTGACGAAGCTTTTGATATTCTCTGGCGTTCTGGGGGTTTTCCTTTGGCGCCAGATGCCTGCCATGATCGAAACTGTCGCGCTTTCGCCCGCGATGGCCACGGCCGTTTTATTGGACTTATGCGTCAGATTTTTTCTTCTGGTTCTTCTGGTGACGATGGTCGTGGGTGTGATCGATTTTCTGTGGCAACGCCACGAGCATCTTCGCAAAAACCGAATGTCCCATAATGATTTGACGGATGAGGCGAAGCAAAATGAAGGTGACCCGCACTTAAAACAACGCCGGCGCCAAAAGGGGTACGACATTGCGATGAACCAGATGTTGGCCGACGTTCCAAAAGCTGATGTTGTCATTGTGAACCCAACACATTTTGCCGTGGCCCTGATGTGGAACCCGCAATCCGGTGGCGCGCCGGTGTGTGTTGCGAAAGGCACTGATGAAATTGCAGCGCGCATCAGAGAGGCCGCTGCCCAGGCTGGGGTGCCGATCCAGCGGGATCCACCCACTGCAAGGTTGCTTTTTTCCACGGTTGAGATCGGCCAGGAAATCCATCCCGAGCATTATCAGGCGGTTGCGGCCGCAATTCGTTTTGCCGAAAGCATGCGCAGAAAGGCGCGTGGTATATGACGCGGAAACTGAAAGATCTGTCGCGGTTAAGTGGCGTCGTGCTGGACGCAAACCTTGCCCAATTAAATCACCTTACCCACGCGGTTGCGCAGGCTGAAGGGAAGGTGCGTTCGATAAACCTTCGCCAAGCCGCGAGGTTTTCCCAAAACCCCAGCACGTTTGGCACAGATTTTGTGCAGGCGACGGGTTTTGATGACGGCTGGCAAAAGTGGCTGCACCGCGAGCGGGCCGCAACCCTTGCGACGCAGGTAAAGCTTTTGGCGGACCGCGAAGAGCTTTTGGTGCAAGTGCGGTTTGCATTCGGGCGAAAGCAGGCTGTGGATGCGCTGTTGCATCGGTCAGAATCTGAAAGGATCAGGGGCAAACCAACCCGGTGAGTGCCAATCTGCGTGCTGGCGACGTTTCAAACGTCCTGGCGCACGATGTCGGTCACCAATACGCCAATAACACTCGCACCTAACTCCGCTTGGGCAGCCTCGCGTAGAGCCTGGCGTAATGTCGTCATTTTTGTCCCGCCAGTGAAGACGCCTTCAAACCCACCAGAATTTGCGTGGTCAAATAACACCTGAAGGAACGTGTCCCTCAACCGCGGCTCGCGTTTATAAAACACGTCGCTTTGCCCAACTTCGATTTCGAGGCTTAATGATAACACGACCAGCGCGCTGACTTTGCCGCCTGCCACAACCGGAATGACAAACTGATTGTTCATTTTGACGAAGTCATTGACGCTGTCCTGGCCCGTGCTGTCGGCGGCGGGGGGCGGTGTAAGCGTGGCCGTATCATGGAGAGTTGCGGGGTCTGCGCAAGCATCCGCGGTTTCAACGGGCGCTGTCGGCCGCAGCATAAAACCGGCGCCTGCGCCCGCGCCCAAGCCGGCCAGCGCAAGGATTATCGGAACGATTTTTCCCATCCCGCGCCCGATCAGAAAGGCAGAACAATATCTACGATCTGCTGCCCGTATCGTGGCTGCTGAACGTCAGTAATCTGGCCGCGACCCCCGTAGGATATTCTGGCCGATGCGATTTTGTCGTAAGGGATTTCGTTCAAACGAGAGATATCTTCAGGCCGCACAAAACCTGTGACCAAAAGTTCACGCAGTTCGAAATTTACCCTGACTTCCTGGCTGCCCTGAATTTGCAGAACCCCGTTTGCAAGAGTGCCGATAACCGTTGCAGCGACACGAAGGGTCAGTTTTTCGTTGCGACGCACCGAACCATCCCCGGATGAGGCGCTGTTTGAAGTGGCCTCGATCGCGGGGTCAAAGGTTGCGCCGGTTGGCAGGTTTTGGTTGATGATTTGCGGGATGCCGAACAGCGATGGAACTCCCATGCTTTCAGACCCGCTTCGCGACCGATTGGAGGAGTTTGAAAATTCCGCCTGATCGTTAATCTGAATGACGACAGTCAAAATGTCGCCCGATTGCTGGGCGCGCCTGTCACCTAAAAGGGATCTTCGCCCACCGCTCCACAATGATGCGTGATCGGAAAACCGCAGATGTGCTGTTTGTGTGGGTGACCCCGCGCGGGCCATGGCGCCGTGTTCATCCCCGCCTTCGATTGGGGTAAGGTTGGGTGCCCTGCCGACCTGATCCAACCGATCACACGCGGTGCCGGTCAAAAGAAACAGGCCGATGATTGCCGCAAATCGAAACATGAATTTTCCTTAAGTTTGGGGCCTGCGTTGCGCATTTACCATGATGCTTCCGTCAGGTCGGACCGTTCCGGTTACCGTTGTGCGCGATGAAAGATTCAGCACGCGAATTTTGTCTCCAACCCCAGCGCGCGACATCGCGCGTGCTTCGGTCGCGATGACAAGAAGACCGGCGGCGTAGAACAGGGTTACGATCTGGTTTCGTTCGATGATGGCCGGCGGGCCGATGTCGTCGATCTTGATCGGTCGACCCGCGTAGAGGACAACGCGCGCCTCCATGCCAACCACCTCGTCGGGTGAAAAATACGCTCCCGGGATGTCTTCGCTGACAAATGTCAGATCCTGTGCGGTAAGGATCGTTTGGCTGCGGATTGTACGCGTCGGCACGACCGTGTCTGCGAAGGCGTGGGCCGCGCCCAGGAAAAGGGTGATGCTGAGCAAAAAGCGTATCACCATCAGCGCACCTGAGTCGTTGCGGCCAACATTTGGTCGGCGGCGGTAATGACTTTTGAGTTCAGTTCATAGCCGCGCTGCGCTTCGATCAGCTCTGTGATTTCGCGCACAGCGTCCACCGAGCTGTTTTCAAGGTACCCCTGTCGCAGCGCGCCCAACCCGGATTGGCCCGGCGCGCCCACCAATGCCGGGCCGGATGCTGCCGTTTCGACGAACAGGTTTGATCCAACCGCCTCTAGCCCCTTTTCATTAGAAAAACCGGCGAGTGAAAATGTGCCAAGTAATTCCGGCGCGGTTCTGTCCTTGAAGTATCCATAGACTTCACCTTCGGCGTTAATAGACACTGATCGAGCGTCATCAGGGATGGTGATGTCTGGCACCACCGGGTACCCGTCGGAGGTAACGATAAGGCCGTCGCCAGTTCGCTTCAGGCTACCGTCCCGCGTGTAGCCGGACGCGCCTGAAGGCATCGAAACCTCGAAATACCCCTTGCCTTCGATCGCAATATCCAGGTCACCCCCGGTTTGTGCCAGCGCCCCCTGAGAGATCATGACGGTGACGGATGCGGGGCGCACGCCAAGGCCCAATTGCACGCCCGTTGGCAGAACGGTTCCGTCAGCGGCGTTGATCGTTCCGGCCCGGGAAAGCTGCTGATAGTGCAGGTCGGCAAAATCGGCCCGGCGGGCGTTATACCCTGTCGTGTTCATGTTCGCGAGGTTGTTGGATATGGTTTCCACCCGCATTTGCTGGGCCAACATCCCTGTGGCGGCAATTTTCAAAGCACGCATCTGGTGAGTCCTCTCTTATCGTCCGATTGTCCGGAAGATGGAGCGCATCCTCTCATCCTCCTTTTCCAGGAAGGTCTGGCCCATTTCATATGCGCGCTGCACTTCGATCAGACGGGCGATTTCAGTAATTGCATCCACGTTCGAGGATTCGATGAATCCTTGCAGGATCACCGCGCCTTCGATGACCGGCGCGACCCCACCCGGTGCGTGGAAGCGCACACCATCGCGGTGGGCCAGATCAGTGGGGTTTGCGGGCAGGAAAAGCCCCAATTGCGTGATCGGCCTTCCGTCTGCGGTGAGTGTGCCATCGGCGGCAAGGGATACTGCGCGTGCGTCGGGCGGGGCGAACACAGGAGCACCACCAGCATCCAGAAGGCGCAGGCCATCTGGCGTCACCAATTCGCCCTGTTCGGATGGGGTAAACGCGCCCGCGCGTGTCAAAAGGGGGCCATTTGGACCTTCGACCATAAAGAACCCTTCGCCTTCGATCGCGAAGTCAAATGTGCCGCCTGTCTGGGTTAACGCGCCCTGTTCCTGGCTTGTGAAGTGCACATTTGCGGTGGCCATTGAAAGGGCCGGGTCGTCGCGCCCCAGAGTGTTTACAAACTCGGAAAACACGATGCTTTCGCGTCGAAAACCGCCTGTTGATACATTGGCGATATTGTTGGCGATGTTTTGCGTTTCGCGAAGAAGCCCGGATTGGCGCGCAAGAGTTGTATATAGGGCGTTATCCATTCTTTACCCCCCCGCGATGAGGGGAATGATGACCGAGGTGAAAAACCCGGTGATCGTTTCGGTCATAAAACCCATGGTGGCCCAAAAGATCACAAGGATCGCGGCCAGTTTGGGCACGAAGGTAAGGGTCATTTCCTGAATCGATGTCAGCGCCTGAAACAACCCGACGGCAAGGCCGGCGACCAACGCGACAGAAAGAATGGGAAGTGAAATCAGGACCGAGATCCATAGCCCCTGACGCAGCGTGTCGTAGAATATGATTTCGTTCATGGCTCACACCGGCATCCTGAGGATTTCCTGGTAAGCCTCGACCACCTTGTTGCGCACGGTGACGGCGGTTTCGACTGCAAGTTCGGTTTGAGCGAGCGCCTGGACCAGCGCGTGCGGGTCAGCGTTACCATTCATGGCGGCAAGGGCGGTTTCTTCGCCTTGCTGAAGGGTGGCGGCAAAGTCGTGTGCCATGCCGGCAAGGCCAGCGTTTGGGCCGCCCGGCTGGGCCTTTGGCTCTGTCGCCGGGCGGGTTGCCGCATATTGTTGAGCTGCGAGAGAGGATTTGATTTCCATTCTAAAAATTCCTATCTGCGAAGAAGTTCAAGCAGGCGTTTCGACATTTGCCGGGTCTGTTCGAACATTTTGAGGTTCGCCTCATAGCTGCGCTGCGCTTCGCGCGCGTCAGCGATTTCGATCACCAGATCAACGTTGGATCCTTCGAAATACCCCTGTTCGTTTGCCAGGGGGTGCGAAGGGTCAAAGATATTTGGAAGCGTTGTCTGGTCCAGCGTCACCGGGCCGGTCTGAACCTGCCCGTTGAGGTGCCCTGCCTGGCGCACCGCATCAAATGTTACGACCTTTCGCCGGTAACCGGGCGTATCCGCATTTGCGATGTTTTCCGAAACATGGCGCAGACGTGCCGCTTGCGCCTGCATGCCGGACGTCGCGGCCGCGACCGAAGTTTTAAAATCACTCATGTCGCCCCCTAGCGTGCGCGGCCAAGGCTGGAACGCAGAATGCCCAACGATGTCTGGTAGATGGTGATGGCAAGATCGTGGTCGCGCTTCACCTCGGCGGCCTTCATCATTTCTGATTCCAGTGACACCGTGTTGCCATTGGGCGATTGCGCGCCGGGGCGGGTTGCCGTGATCATGTCAGGGGCTTGGTGGGCGGTTTCGCCCGGCAGGAAATGACCGGCGCGAGAGGCGCGCAAGGGCGTCGCAAAGACGCGCTGGTAGGTGTCAGCAAAAGAAGGGACGTCGCGCGCCTTGTACCCCGGCGTATCGGCGTTGGCGATGTTCTGCGCAACGGCGGATTGCCTGGCCGCGGCGTGGGTCGCAAGGCTGGCGGCCGTGCGGAATATAGCAAGTTGGTCGTACATCGGGGCTTCTCCCTCGATTGGCTTCAACCAAGGCTTAACCGTGATTCCTTTAGAAACAGTTTTCAGGAACAGGGATTGGCAATGAACGCTCTTGGGTTTGATCAGTTGATGGCTGAAATCGCTTCGGTACGGCCGGTGCATGACATCGGGCGCGTTGTGCGCATATCGCGGGGTATGATCGATGTTTCCGGCCTGTCTGCCTGCGCCGCACAAGGGGATTTGGTTGAAATCGGAAAACCGGGGGAAAAGGGCCAGCGCGGCGAAGTTTTAACCTTGGCGAAGGATCATGTTTGCGTGCTTGCAGATGGCGGTGCAGAGGGGTTGCAGATTGGTGACGCTGTCAGCCTGATAGGGGCGAACCAGATCGCCCCGGATGATAGCTGGATTGGCCGTGTGATTGACCCGTTCGGCCAACCCTTTGATGGCAGGCCGATTCTTCGGGGGGCAAAACCGCATGCGCTGCGTGGTGAACCGGCAAACCCGACACAACGTCGTGCAATGGGCGCACGGCTGGAAACCGGCCTGGCCGCATTTAACACGATGCTTCCCATCGTTCGCGGGCAGCGTATCGGGCTTTTTGCAGGGTCGGGTGTGGGGAAATCCACGCTGCTGGCAAAACTGGCCCGGGGGGTGCGCGCTGATGTTGTGGTGATCGCCATGATTGGCGAACGTGGCCGCGAGGTGCGCGAATTCGTTGAACGCGTGCTGGGGCCTGAGGGTATGAAGCGCGCGGTCGTTGTGGCGGCAACATCGGATCAGTCGCCGCTTGTGCGCCGCCGCTGTGCATGGGCGGCGATGGCGGTGGCTGAATATTTCCGTGATGCAAGCAAACACGTGCTGTTCCTGGCCGATTCGATCACCCGCTTTGCCGATGCGCATCGCGAGGTTGCGCTGGCCGCGGGTGAAGGGGGCGAACTGCGCGGCTTCCCCCCATCCACGGTGCATCAGATAACATCGCTGTGTGAACGGGCCGGGCCGGGGGCTGGGAGTGCCGGTGATATCACGGCTGTTTTTTCCGTGCTGGTCGCGGGCTCTGACATGGAGGAACCCGTGGCGGACATCCTGCGCGGCGTTCTGGATGGGCACGTGGTTTTAGACCGCAAAATCGCAGAGCGCGGGCGGTTTCCGGCGATCGATATTCTTAGGTCTGTGTCGCGTGCTTTGCCCGACGCGGCCCAGGAAGATGAAAATGCGTTGATTGCGACGGCGCGCCAGAGGTTGGGGGTGTTTGACCGTTCGGAAATGATGGTTCAGGCGGGCCTGTATTCCAAGGGTACCGATCCGGTGTTGGACCTTGCGATAGAATCCTGGCCGAAACTTGACCGTTTCCTTGCCGAAGATGAATGGGACAGCACCCAGGCCAGTTTTCAACGGCTGGCAAGCTGCCTGGAGCCCGACCCAACACCTGAAGGCGAGGTGCACTGACGGGCATGCACAGCCCGGGCCAACAGGTTGTTCGGCTGCAGGCTAACTGGCGCCAGACAGCAGCATCAAGGCGATGGCTCCGCCAGAAAGGCTGCCTTGCCCCGCGTTGATTTGCGAACGCGCCAGAAACAGCCGGTTCAGCGCCGAGGCGTTTTCGGGGTTTGAAAATTGGGCGATTTCACTGTCCCCGAAGGCAGCCCTGGCTTTGTCGCGAAACCCGGAAAGTTGCTGGCCCAGGTCAAGCGCGCCAAAGGTTGGTGGCAAACCCAGTGCCGTTTCAAACACCTTTCGAAGGGGTGGGTTGCCCATCACCGAATACCACATGCCATCAGGTGTCGTCGTTTTATTAAGGATCTCACCAAGATCACGTGACAGCCCTATGGCAAGCCTAAGGTCCTGGTCCTGCGCGCCCACGGCGATTTCGAACTGCCTTTCCTTGTAAGCCGATACGATTTTCGTACCGAAATCACTGATCTGGGTGCTTGGCGTGGCGTAATCACCAAACCCGAAGGCGCGCGAGAACTCCAGATATCGCTTGTCAGATAGTTTCTGGGCCAAGGCGGTTGAATCAAGGCTGCCATCTTCCAGAACCTTTCGGATGAAGTATTTGTTGCCAATATCCCCATCCAACCCAAAGGCGCCCAACGCGACCTTTAGCAGCCGGCGGTCGTCGGTCAGTTGCTGGGCGGTGGTTACATCCCCTATGGACTGGGCGAAATACGCTGTATCGCGCTGGATCGCAGGTGAGGCATCAAAGGCAGATTGCTGCGTTGCCCGCGTGCGTTGCAGAAATGCCCAGCCAGCCACGCCGCCTATAGGAATGACCGGCTGGTACGTCATGAGGGTCGGGTGGCCATCAGGCGTTCTTCACGCGGAAGAAGCGCGCGAAGAGCTTTCAGGGCCTGATAGAACTGGCCATCGACCGTCGCCTCTGTTGCCTGGGAAAGCAGCGTTCGGCTGTCATGATCTGTCAGAACCAGAGAAAGCTGTTCAACACCACGCAACAGCTGCATGCGCGCGCCTTCTTCGTCGGCATCCCCGGACAACACCAGCTGTGCGATATAGCAAACGCGCCGCACGGGCGTGTTCACCTCTTCAGGGTGAATCGCATCTCGCAACCGCAAAATATTGGCCTTTGGCGAAACGATGGATAGCCGCGAGCGGCGTTCACCGTTTTCGATGACCGCACCGTTGATCAACACCCTTTCCTTGGGCCCCAATTTCAGGACAAGGCCGCTCATGCTGCTTTGGCCTGGTTGCGAAGGCCGCGCATGATTGCGGTGTTGATATCAATCAACACGTCGGGATCGGCGTCTTCAGACAGGATTTTTCGGCTATATTGGGCCGTGAATTCGGCAAGGTAGAAAATGCGTGCCCGCAGATCCTGCGGCAGGCCGTTTTCGTTTTCGGCCACGTCTGCGGCAAGCAAAGTCCACAGCTGTCGATTATCATGAACCGCACCAACCAAGCGGGAAAACCCTTCTTTTCCCTGGGCAGCGGCGGCTTTCAGGCGGTGGGTTGCACGGGCGAAAGCCTCGTATTCTGTGGCGCGGGGGGTTCGTACAGCGGATTGCGAGGGGGCATAGGCCGCTTTGGCCATATTAAGAGCGTTCACGGAGTTTCCTTCCGGTAAAATTTAGGGCCTGGTTTGTGGGGTTTCAGGGGCGCCGTCCTGGCGCCCCTGATCACGCCTTACCGGAATAGTGTCAGGATGTTCTGCGGTGCCTGGTTCGCAATCGAAAGCGCCTGGGTGCCCAATTGCTGCTGCACTTGCAGCGCCTGAAGGCGCGCTGACGCGGCCTCCATATCCGCATCAACAAGGGCGCCGATCCCTGTTTTTAGGGAGTCTGTCAGCTTTCCAATGAAGTTGTTTTGCGTTTCAATCCGCCCCTGTGCCGAACCGAAAGAGGCTGACGCATCGATGGAGGCGTTGATCAACGTTTCGATGTTCGCCAATGCGCGATCGGCGCCGGAGTTGGTTGTCACATCAATGCTGTTAAGCCCGAACAGCCCACCCGAGGCGGTGCCACCGGCGTTGCCGGCAACCGAGAAACTGGCCGAGGCAGCGTTGTTGTCAACCCGAAGCGACCATTGCCCGGTGGTCGCGTTTTGCGTTACCCGGCTGGAAATGTCGGCGCTGGCTGTTGTGTCGATGGCGATCTTCAGGCCCTTCGCCACATCCTCCATCGATTCACCTTTGCCCGCGGTGTAGTTATAGGATGCGGACCCGATGGTCACCTTGTAGCTGTCGCCGGAATTAACAGCGGCAGAGGTTGAAAAGGCGATGTTTTCAGCCCGTTCAACAACCGTTCCGCTGGCCAGCGTAAGGCTGCCTGTGCCGTTCAGAGTGGTGATAAGGCCAGTGCCGTTGCCGGCCGTCGTCGCCGAGGCGGCAACATCCAGCGTTTCAAATGCACGCTTGGAACTGATCGTCAGATCCCCGGTTGATGCCGAGGCTGTTACACCATTCAGGCCAAGGGCGTTGATGGCGCCTGCGAAGTGTGTGGCGATGTCACCAACGGCTGCGCCCGTCGCGGTGTAATCCAGCTGCACGCCTGCAACGGTGACCGACGCTGTATCGTTGGCTGCCCATGTGGCCGCAAAGCTTACGATCGCGGTATTCGCCGTGTTGGCAACGGCTGCCGCGCTTGCGGTGCCGTTCGCGGCCAGGGATGTGCCCGATCCAAATGTTCCCTGCCCGGCCGTCATATCCTGTCTCTGAATAGTGATATTCGATGCTGTGACAGAGCCATCGGACCCGCGATCCAAAGAAGAAAGGACGTTCACATCATCCGTTCCGGTGATCAGGTTCAGGCCGTTGAACTGGGCTGCTTTGACAACCGAATTAATCTGGTCGCGCAGGGCGGTGATATCAGTTTGAATTTTGCTGCGATCAACGTTTTGTTCCTGTGCGGCAACCACCTTTCCTTTAACCTGCGTCAGCAGATCGGTGACTGTTTCCGACGCCTGCCGCGCCACCGCGACGGTGGATTCACCCAGTGAAAGGCTGGCTGAGATGGCTTTAAAGCCGTTTACATCAGCCTCCATCACTTTTGAAATAGCCCAAACTGCCGAGTTATCTTTGGCAGAGGCCACGGATTTGCCGGTTGAAATCTGCGCCTGAGTGCTGGCCAGATTAGAGTTGATGGATTTCAGAGTTTGTAGCGCGACCATCGCGCTGGAGTTCGTCAAAATGCTAGACATTGGTTTACCTTCAGTCTGGCGGCGCGGTTTCACGCCGGGTTATTTAGGCCCGCCTTTTCAAGGCAGGTACATTCGCCATTCTGACTTTTACGAAGCCGATTTCCGGTTCGTGCCACCCCCTCAGGATGCATGAGAAACCTGTGCGTGAGTGCTGAAGAAAACCTGAACATCGGGCATGCCTTTGGTTCAGGTTTATCGAAAATTGCACGAATTTTCCGCTAGGCGCGGCGTTCAAACCCACGGGCCCTGTTTGAAATTTCCTGATGATGCCCGCTTTTGTCATAGGTGCGCAGGTTGGCCTTTTGCGCGCGCAGATCTTTCAGGCGCTGGGAAACAGATTTGATGCCGCGCGCGGCCGCGACAAGAAGGTGCTGATTGCGGTTGGCCTTTTCGCGCATATGACGAAGGGTGGTTTCATCAGGTGATGAGCCTGCAAATCGGGCAAGCAAGCGTTCCTTTTCATCCTTCAGGCGCAGGATGGTTTCCAGGTTTCCGGCCAACAGGGCGCTGCGTTCTTTTTCCAGAAGATCATTCAGGGCGTCCGCGGCGTCAGTTCGTTTAAACAAGGGCATCAGATCTTTCCTTCAGGGCTTCAAACAAACTTTCAGCAAGGCCCAGGCCGCCGCCTTCCACCATCTCGCGCGCCTGCGCCATTCGCAGGAAAGAGCTAAATTGCTCTTCCCCCGCGCCCCCGCCAAACGTGTCACGCGGTGCCCCTGCACCGACAGATTTCAACATTTCAGCCAAAAAGCTGACTTCAAGCTCACGCGCTACATCCATCAGCTGTTTGTCAGCGGGTGACAGTTGGGTGGGAAGAGGCGGCGCATTCTGGGGCGCAATGGGTGATGTAAGCACGGCAGATTCTTTCAATTTAAGGCACTTTCCTCTGTTATGAGGGCAGACAGTAAAGAAGCAGTAACCACCTGCTGCCAAGGTCCGGCGTATTCGGCGCAAGAACTCCCGGACCTATGTATGCAGATACCTACGCAATCATCACACGCAGGCGTTCCTGACGGGGCGGCCCAGCCCACCGCCCCCCTTCACGGGCAGGAAACAGCGCTGTTGTTTCAGCAGGCGCTGGGCGCAGTCAAAACGCATATTGCCGGTGGCGTGCCAGAGGGGGAATCAGGCGCCCTTTTCCCGGCGGCTCTGCCTGAGGCCGGGCATGCACCTGTTGGCGAGGCGCGCGATGGCGCGCCGGTGCCGTCAGCAATGCCCAATTTGGTGCAGGAATTTGCGCCGGCGCAGCCTGCTGCCCGAAAGGAAATTCCGGGGGGCTTTGAGGCGCCGGACGGCACGCTTTTTGGGCAGAAAATTTCTTTTGCACCGCATCCAGATGGCGGGCGTGGCAGCAGCCTGCCAGCAGTGGCAGAGCTGCCCGCTCAACCGCCCGCCTCACGTGTCGCTACGCGGTCTGATTCCGGGGGAAATATCCCATCAACGCAGGGCTCATGGACGTCTGCGGCGAAACATACGGGCATTACAGAAACGCGCGTTGATGATGCCGCGATACGCCATGCAAAAGGGGGGCGTGTCGAAGATTTGGGGGCGCTGCCGCTGAAAGATTCGGCGGTCAAAGCGCCCGGCCCGCAAGCTGCGGAAAACTCACAGACTGGTATCGCACCACTGCGCGTGACACCGAAAAATACGCCCGGTGGCGATGCGCCCGCACCGGCCGTTTCGCCGCCTGCCGGTCAACCCCACGCCAATGGCATGGATCAGACACCGGAAGTGAAAGCGCAGGGCGCGGTTTTGGTACCGAACGGCCCGGGGCCCTTGGCCAATATTGCCCATGTGGCCGTGGCGGCGCCTGCGCCGGCTGATGCGGGTGGCGGCGCGCAATCGCCTGCGAAAAACCCACCGGCAAGCCCGCGCCGCGATGTTTCTAACGCGGCTATGGCAAAGCCACCTTTGCATGCTGAACCAAGGCCGGCGGGTGCAACAAGCCAGGGTCATGGCGTGGCTACCCCGGCCGAACCTTCGCAGGTCTTCAGGGCGCATGCGCCCGGTGGGGGCCATTTGGCCGGGACAGGCCTCGCATCGCCCCCGGCCCCGGCTTCTGAAATTGAACAACCGGCGGTGCGCAATGCTGTATTGCCCCTTGCCACCAACCTACCGATGCAGGTGGCTGCAGTGCACGCAGCCCCGGCGCAGGGCGCGCCAATGCCGGATAGCCCGGGCCGAACCGCTGTTCATCATGCTGAGCCTTCGCTGACGCACCTTCCGGTTAAAAAGGGCGCGCTGCATCTTGGGGGCCAGGAAACCCACGCGAGCCCTTTTTCACCACCCGTTCGCAAAAGGCTGACCACTGAAGACCCCCGGCCAGTTGAAACGCGCGTTTCCGCGCCGACCACCGCACCCACACCCACACCCACACCGAATTGGGCGTTTCCGGCATGGGGCACGCCACCTGTCACCCCGTCTTTATCGGAACGCGCATTTTTGCCGGACGAAGGCCTTCCGGCAGAAATAACCGTTCGCGACAATCGGGGTGGGGAACTTGCGCTCAACCGGGGGGAGCCTTCTTTGCCAAGGCCGGAACTTACCCGGCACGTGCTTGCCCAGCTAACCGGGGCCGCGCGCATGACTGCAGACCGCCCGGTGGAACTGGCCCTTAGCCCTGAGGAGCTGGGAAAGGTGAAGTTGACGATGAATACCGACGGAAATGCAGTTTCAGTGGCGATTATGGTTGAACGGCCGGAAACACTGGATCTTTTGCGCCGGAATATCGAAATTCTGGCCCGCGAAATGCGCGGGGTCGGTTTTCAGGATGTCAGTTTTTCGTTCAGCGGCAGCCACCCCTGGGGTGACGGAAACGCCGCAGGTTTCAGCGATGAACACACGGAATCCGCCCGTTTTGATGACGCCCTGGATGGGCATGTTGAACAGGAACTCGCCAGGCCCGCACCGGCAACACCCGGGCGGGGCGCTGGCATTGATTTGCGTATTTAAGGAGATCAGGAATGGACGTTGGCCAGGCGACACAAGGCACACCTTCGCCGGTGGCAACAGAAAGCGCGGCGGCACGTCGTGCGATCAGCTCGGATTTTGAAACCTTTCTGAAGATGCTGACCGCCCAAATGGAAAATCAGGACCCTCTTAACCCGATAGAATCGTCGGATTACGCGGTTCAGCTGGCAACATTTTCGGGCGTGGAACAGCAGGTCCGATCCAATGAATTGCTTGAACAGCTGGGGCAGAAAATGGGCTTGATGGGCATGGCGCAACTGGCGGGCTGGGTTGGGATGGAAGCGCGCGCACCCACCCCCGGCTATTTCAGCGGCAGCCCGATGACACTGGCGCCGGGTCAGGTGGCCGGGGCTGATCTGGCGGTGCTGGTCGTGCGGGATGCCAATGGGGTGGAAGTGAACCGGGGTGAAGTTCCTACGCCAGCGCGGGCGATGGAATGGGCCGGGGTTGGTGCGGATGGCACCCCCCTTGCGCCCGGCGTGTATTCATTTGAGCTGGAAAGCTATGGGAATGGTGATCTTCTGTCGGTTGACCCGGTGGAAGTTTATTCGCGGGTCACCGAAGCGCGCAACGAAGGCGGTGAGACGGTCTTGATCCTTGAGGGTGGTTTCAAAGTGCCGGCGTCCAGCGTCAATGCACTTAGATCACCGCCCGCTGCCATCTGACGGGTCTTGCATGGCCGGGGTGTCGGCCATAACGTTGCGCGGTTCTGACAGCTTGAATAGGTCCGTGCCCTGCCTTCCCTGATCAACACCGTTCCCGACCTTCTGCGCGCCTACTGGGTCGCGGCCGGTGTCGTGCAGGACAGCGACGTATGGGTGCCTTTGGCCGGAGGGCGCACAAACCCAATCTGGCGCATTGAAACGGCGCAGGGGGCGGTGGTGTGCAAGCTGTTTCGCTCAAATGCCGCTACGCCGCTGTTTCCCAACGACCCCACCGCCGAGGCGATTGCCCTGAACGCGCTGGAAGGCACATCGCTTGCGCCGCGCCTGATCGCGACGGGCGCCACGAATGCAGGCGATAGCCTGGTCTATTCCTATGTGCCGGGTGCGCCTTGGCGGGCGGGTGTCACGCCCGTTGCCCGCCTTCTGTCGCAGCTGCACAAAAGGCCACTGCCGAACGGTTTGGCGCGGGCAGAAACCGGCGCCGTGGCGCTGTTGGCGCAGGGCCAGATGATGTTGGATGATATCGGAACGCAAGGCCGCGCCCTTCAGGGGTTGAAGCCTGCGCCTGTGCAAATGCCCGCAATCGCGCCCGTGTTTTTGCATGGTGATGTCGTGCCTGGAAACCTGCTGCAAGGTGACAAAGGGCTGACCCTGATAGACTGGCAATGCCCTTGTGTTGGTGACCCTTGCGATGACCTGGCGGTGTTTCTTTCACCCGCCATGCAATCGATATATGGCGAAACGCCGTTGTCATCAGAAGATGAACAGGCCTTCCTGTCGGCGTATGATGCGCCTGAAATTGTGCGCCGGTATCGCGCGCTGGCACCGATATACAACTGGCGCATGGCCACGTTCTGCCTGTGGAAGGCGGCGCGTGGTGATCCCGATTATGCCCAGGCCGCGAAGCATGAGATCGCGCGATTAAAGCAGCGATGAAACCCAGACGGCCGCCAATGCAAGCGCGCCGCCCAATCCGATGTATCCCAAAACCCACATCCGCCGCGAAAACTCCGGCTCGGGCAGCGGTGCGGCCTGACGGATCAGCGCGGCCTCGGCCAGTTCGGGAAGGCGCGGGCCGAAACGGGCCAGAATACGGGCGGTTTTTGCAAGGTCGCTGATCAGCGCGCGCGGCCCGATGCTGTCGCGAATGTAGCTTTCCACAATTGGATGGGCGACTTCCCAGATGTTGATCTGCGGGTTCAGCGAACGCGCGACACCTTCCACCACCACCATCGTACGTTGCAGGTGAATCAGTTCCGTGCGTGTTTGCATCCCAAAGCGTTCTGTCACCTCAAAAAGGTAGTTCAGAAGGCGGCCCATCGAAATCTGCGTGGCGTCCATGCCGAAAATCGGCTCTCCCACAGCGCGAAGTGCCCGGGCGAATTCATCCACACTTTGATCGGCGGGGACGTATCCCGCTTCGAAGTGAACTTCGGCAACGCGCTGATAGTCGCGCTTGATGAAGCCATACAGGATTTCCGCATAGACCCGGCGGGTATAAAGATCGATGCGGCCCATGATGCCGAAATCCAGGGCGATGATATCGCCATTTTCCGCAAACTTCAGGTTGCCTTGATGCATGTCGCCGTGAAACAGCCCATCGCGCAATGCATGCGACAGGAACAACTGAAGCACGCGTTCGCCCAGCCTGTCCATGTCCAGGCCCGCGGCGCGGATGGCCTCCAGTTCATTTGCGGCGATGCCTTCGCCCCAGCCAAGGGTCATGACCTTTCGACCCGTCAGGCCCCAATTCACTGCGGGCACAACAAAGCCGTCATCGTTTTCAGTGTTCTCGGCAAATTCAGACGCCGAAGCACTTTCCAGCCTCAAGTCCAGCTCGCCCATAACGACCTCTTCGAAATGGGCAACCACGTCAGAGGGGCGCAGCCGGCGGGTCGAAGGCAAAAGGGCCTCGATCAGTTGGGCCGAGAAATGAAAAGCATCCAGATCCGTCCGAAAAGCGCGTTCAATCTTTGGGCGCAACACCTTGATGGCCACATCTTGCCCGGTTGCACGGATGCGCGCCCGGTGCACCTGAGCGATCGAAGCGGCGGCAACAGGTTCACTAAAATCGTCAAAGACATCATCAACCAGGATTCCCAGCTCGTCCTCGATCATCTGGCGCGCGACGGATGTTGGGAAGGGCGGCAGCTTGTCCTGCAGGTACGTCAGCTGATCGGCCAGCCTGGCGCCAACCACATCGGGCCGCGTCGACAGGATTTGCCCGAATTTGATATAGGCCGGGCCAAGGGCTGTCAGGGCGCGGGTAACGGGCGGCAGGTTGGTGTCGCCCCGTTTTCCCAAAAATGCGAACGGCCAGCCCACGATCCGGGCGGCGATGCGAATGACGGGCGGTGCGTCCACCGCATTCAGAACCACGCCCATCGCGCCTGTGCGCTGAAACGTGGCGCCGGTGCGGATAAGGCGCCAGATGTTGTGTGGACCTTTCATCTAAAGTTTCCACCCCGAATGAAGGGCCGCAACACCCATGGTCAGATTTCGGTACTTCACGTTTTCAAACCCCGCGTCGCGGATCATTGCAGCGAAAGTTTCCTGATCGGGGAACTTGCGGATCGATTCCACCAGATACTGATAGCTGTCGCGATCATTGGCGATGATCTTCCCCATTAGGGGGATCATGTTGAACGAATATAGGTCATAGGCCTTTTGCAGGCCGGGATTGGGAAGCTGTGAAAATTCCAGCACCATCAGGCGGCCGCCCGGGCGCAGAACGCGAAAGGCTTCGCTAAGGGCGTCGGGAATGCGGGTAACATTTCTGATGCCAAAGCTGATTGTGTAAACATCAAAGCTATTGTCGGCGAAGGGCAGGGCCATTGCATCGCCCACAACCCAATCCAGCCGGTCGGCAAGGTTACCTGCGTCCGCGCGCTGGCTGCCTTCGACCAACATGGATTCGGTCATGTCCAGCACAACCGCTTCTGCCCCCGGTGCGCGCTTTAGGAAACGAAACGAGATGTCGCCGGTGCCGCCTGCGACATCCAACAGGCGCTGGCCGGGGCGTGGCGCCAGCCAATCCATCATCGCGTCTTTCCAGACACGGTGAATCCCCATCGACATGGCGTCATTCATGACATCATATTTTGAGGCCACGTTGGTAAAAACGCCATGCACCATTCCGGCCTTGTCATCCTCGGCCACTGTGCGGAACCCGAAATGGGTTGTTTTATCGTTGGATGTGCTCATCTGGGCTTGCCGATCCTTGCAATCTGTCCCCTCTTATAATGTGCGCGGTGGGCATACAATGGAGAGGGGACAGAGTTGCCAGAATTACCCGAAGTCGAAACAGTGCGTCGCGGGCTTGACCCGGTTCTGACGGGGCAGGCGATTGCCAGGGCCGATGTGCGGCGTGAAGGCCTGCGCTGGCCGTTTCCCCGGGATCTGGCCGGGCGCCTGACGGGGGCGAAGGTTTTACGCCTTTGGCGGCGGTCAAAATATATCCTGGCCGATCTTTCTACCGGCGAAACCCTGATTCTTCATCTGGGGATGTCAGGGCGTATTCTGATTTCCGGCACCCCGCTGGGAAAATTTCACCACAGCCACCCGGCACCGCAAAAGCATGACCACGTTGTGCTGGATATCGAAGGCGGGGCGCGTGTGACCTTTAATGACGCGCGCCGCTTTGGTGCGATCGATCTGTGCGCGACGAAAGATGCGGAAAACCACAAGCTGATTGCGGGTTTGGGGCCCGAGCCGCTGGGTAATACGTTCAACGAATCTTATCTGGCAGAGGCTTTGCAGGCACGCAACATGCCGATCAAATCGGCGTTGCTGGATCAGAAAATCGTGGCGGGCCTGGGAAATATTTACGTGTGCGAAGTTCTTTTCAGGGCCGGGATTTCACCAAAGCGCAAGGCGGGGCGGATCGCCGCAGGGCGCGTTTCTGATCTGGTGCCGATTATCCGGCAGGTGTTGGGCGAAGCGATAGAATCCGGCGGATCATCCTTAAAAGATTACCGTCAGGCCGATGGTGAACTGGGTTATTTTCAACATAGTTTCCGCGTTTATGGGCGTGAAGGCCTGCCGTGTCTGCGGCCGGGGTGCGGCGGTATGGTGGCGCGCGTTGTGCAATCGGGCCGTTCGTCTTTCTATTGTCCGCAATGTCAAAGATGACTTGATCGGCCCGGCGCAGCTGCGTAGGAGTCGGTCTTGACCTGAACAAACACGGCAGTCTTTTCATGGCCTACAAGACCATCATCGTTGAAGTCGAAGACCACGTTTCACTGATTACACTGAACAGACCAGAGGCGCTGAACGCGCTTAATCTGGAGCTGTTGGGCGAATTGGGCGATGCGCTGGCCGAGGCGCAGAAGAACGACAAGGTGCGCTGCATTATCGTAACCGGATCAGAAAAGGCGTTTGCCGCTGGTGCCGATATCAAGATGATGAGCGGGAAAAGCTTTGTCGATGCTTTCGCCGGTGATCTGTTCACCCAGGAAGAACAGGCGATTTTGCGTATCCGCAAGCCGATTATCGCGGCTGTCAGCGGTTATGCCCTGGGCGGTGGGTGTGAGCTGGCGATGATGTGCGATTTCATCATTGCAGCGGATACAGCCAAGTTTGGGCAACCCGAAGTGAACCTGGGCGTCATGGCCGGGATGGGTGGCACACAGCGCCTGACCCGCCTTGTGGGGCGCGCAAAGTCGATGGATATGAACCTGACAGGCCGCTTTATGGATGCAGAAGAGGCCGAGCGTTCAGGGCTGGTCAGCCGTGTGGTGCCGGCAAAGAAGCTGATGGACGAAGCTTTTGGTGCCGCACAGAAGATTGCTGAGAAAAGTATGATTTCCGTGATGGCAATCAAAGAAGCCGTAAACCGCGCCGAAGAAGTGTCATTGTCAGAAGGCATTCTGTTTGAACGGCGTGTCTTTCATTCCCTTTTTGCGTCAGAGGACCAAAAAGAAGGCATGGCGGCATTCAGCGAAAAGCGCGAGCCGCAGTTCCGCGATAAATAACCGCGCACCTGACCTTACCAATGTCGCGTTTGCGGGTGTCAGACCCGCCAAACGCGTTTTTTGGTTTCCTTCCGGCGCATTCTGCCGTATAGGCCGCCCGGTACATGCGCGTGATGCCCGCTCTGGCAAGAATCAACCGGTTCATGAAACCCGGTTCGGGCCTCGTTGCGCTATTGTTAGAAACAGACCCGAAGAGTGGGAAAATAAACATGGCAAATTCGCCCCAGGCTAAAAAGCGCGCCCGTCAGATCGAACGCCGCTTTGCAGTGAATAAAGCACGCCGTTCGCGCATCCGTACTTACCTGCGTAAAGTAGAAGAAGCGATCGCATCTGGTGACAAGGATGCCGCCGCAACTGCGCTGCGCGCTGTTCAGCCCGAACTGATGCGCGGTGTGACCAAAGGTGTCATTCACAAGAATACAGCAGCACGCAAAATGTCGCGTCTGTCTTCACGGGTTAAAGCGCTCGGCTAAACCGCGACTGAAGAAAAAGCACTTAAAAAAGGCGTGCCCCCGGCGCGCCTTTTTGTCGTTTTACGGGTAAAAAATCGCATTTGTGCAAGCCGCACGGGATTCGTTTCGGGAAAGAAAGAGTCAAGCGCGAAGATCAGTTGCACGCAGCTCTGAGGGCTTGCTAGCTTAGCCTTGCGATTCACGTCGTTAATTTGGGAAATTTGATATGAGCTCGGCAGTCAAACCGCTGATCGGAGAAGTATTGCCGCGCGAGGCTTGGGATGTTTTGGGGACAACACCCAATGCTGTGCTGGTTGATGTCAGGACACGGGCGGAATGGGCTTTCGTCGGTGTGCCAGACCTGACCGCGCTGAACCGCCCGCTTTTGCAGGTGGAATGGGCGCAGTTGCCAGACATGTCAATGAACCCGCACTTCGTGGGCGAGGTGATGGAACAGTTGGGGGACATGGTGCCTGAAAAACTGCTGTTCCTGTGCCGGTCCGGGGTGCGGTCACTTAGGGCTGCCGAGGCTGTTCAGGCGCATCTGGCGTCAATTGATCAGAACGGCATTTGCCTGAATGTGACTTCGGGCTTCGAAGGCGATCTGAACGAAGATCGCCACCGGGGTGCGAAGAACGGCTGGAAAGTCGAGGGATTGGCCTGGCGCCAATCCTGACTGTGAAAAGATGAGGGGTTTCCCGGCAGCGCAGCCGCGCCGTTGGGGAAAAATATTTGCGGGTCGGAGATACGATGACAAACGAAATTTGGGGACAGGTTCGGGACAGACTGCAAAAGACAGTCGGCCAGAACAACTACACCAACTGGATCGAGCCACTTGAATTTGCGGACCTGGGTGAAGGTGTTGCCACTTTCCTGGTGCCGACGAACTTTATGGGAAACTGGGTTGAGCGTAATTTCGGCGACCAGATCCTGCAGCAGATGGTGGGGGCCGGCGTTGCGGTGACCCGTCTGGAATTTACCGTGCCGCAAAAAGCCGCACAGGTTGAAACACGCACCACGCCGGCGGCGGCTGCGACCGCGGCCGGAGCAAGTGCCCCTGCGGTTTCTGACGCTGTGGCCAAAGATGACCTTCCCGGCGCACCTTTGGATGCGCGATTCACCTTTGACAGCTTTGTTGTCGGAAAGCCGAACCAACTTGCCCACGCCGCAGCACGGCGCGTGGCCGAAGGTGGGCCGGTTACCTTTAATCCGCTGTTTCTTTACGGCGGCGTTGGCCTGGGCAAAACACACCTGATGCACGCAATCGCGTGGGAAATGCAGGCCCGCAATCCAGAATTGCGCGTTGTGTACCTGTCGGCCGAACAATTCATGTACCGCTTTGTGCAGGCGATCCGTGAACGCCAGATGATGGACTTCAAACAGCTTTTCCGCTCGGTCGACGTGCTGATGGTTGACGATGTTCAGTTCATCGCCGGCAAGGATTCCACTCAGGAAGAGTTCTTTCACACCTTCAACGCGCTGGTGGATCAGAACAAGCAAATCATCATCTCGGCCGATCGCGCGCCCGGTGAAATCAAAGATCTGGAAGACCGAATCAAAAGCCGGCTGCAATGCGGCCTGGTTGTTGATCTGCACCCAACTGATTACGAACTGCGCCTGGGCGTTTTGCAGACCAAAGTGACCCAGTATAGCCAGCAATATAAAGACCTGGTGATCGCGCCAGGTGTGCTGGAATTTCTTGCGCACCGGATTTCAACCAATGTGCGCGTGCTGGAAGGCGCGTTGATGCGGTTGTTTGCTTTTGCATCCCTGGTTGGGCGGGAAATCACATTGGATCTGGCCCAGGATTGCCTGGCCGATATTCTGCGTGCATCCGACAGAAAGGTTACTGTTGAAGAAATTCAGCGGCAGGTTAGCGATCATTACAATATCCGCCTGTCAGATCTGATTGGCCCCAAGCGCGTGCGCACAATTGCGCGCCCCCGTCAGGTGGCCATGTATCTGGCCAAGCAGCTGACATCGCGCAGCCTGCCGGAAATCGGGCGCCGTTTTGGCGGGCGTGACCACACCACGGTCATGCATGGGGTTAAACGCATTGATGAACTGAAGGCGGTCGACAACCAGATTGCTGAAGATCTGGAGCTTTTGCGCCGCACCCTAGAGGCCTGATCTGCGCCCCGGAAGGTACTTTGAGGCCTTGACGCCCCATCTAAACAGTTGGACAGTCCAGAAAAACCTTGAGCCGGGCGGGGAAACCGTTAATTTCAGCGCCCCGGTACCTGTCAGGAGTTGGACATGAAGATCAGCATCGAACGCGGCACATTGTTGAAAGCCGTCGCTCAGGCGCAATCGGTTGTCGAGCGTCGTAATACGATTCCAATTCTGGCGAACGTCCTGATCGAGGCCGAAGGTTCAACCGTATCCTTCCGCGCAACGGATCTGGACATCGAAGTGGTGGACAAGACCCCGGCGCAGGTTGAACGCGCAGGCGCAACCACGGTGTCAGCCGTTATGCTGCACGAAATCGTGCGCAAGCTTCCCGATGGGGCGCTGGTACAGTTAACGGATGATGGCGCCTCGGGCCGGTTGACGGTGGAGGCCGGGCGATCCAACTTTTCGCTGGCGACCCTGCCAAGGGAAGATTTCCCGGTTATGGCCTCGTCTGAATACAGCGCAAACTTTTCCGCCCCTGCGCCGGTTTTACGCCGCCTGTTCGACAAGTCGAAGTTCGCGATTTCCACGGAAGAAACACGCTACTACCTGAACGGCGTCTATATGCATGTGTCAGAAGCAGAAGGCGGCAAGGTCTTGCGTTGCGTTGCAACGGATGGTCACCGGCTGGCGCGGATTGATGCGGACCTTCCGTCAGGTGCAGAAGATATGCCCGGTGTGATTGTACCGCGTAAAACTGTTGGCGAGATGCGCAAGCTTTTGGATGATGATGACGCGATGATCGCCGTGTCCGTTTCTGAAACGAAAGTTCGCTTTGCGACGCCCGAGATCACGCTGACCTCGAAGGTTATTGACGGCACATTCCCAGATTACACACGCGTGATCCCGCAGGGAAACACGCGCAAACTGGAAGTTGACGCAGCCGAATTTGCACAGGCCGTTGACCGTGTGGCGACTGTTTCATCCGAACGATCACGCGCGGTGAAGCTTTCACTGGATGAAGATCGCCTTGTTCTGTCCGTGAATGCGCCAGACAGCGGCGCGGCCGAAGAAGAGCTGGCCGTTGCCTATGGGGATGAGCGGCTGGAAATCGGGTTTAACGCGAAATACCTGCTGGAGATCGCCAGCCAGGTGGACCGTGAGAACGCTGTTTTCATGTTCAATTCTTCCGGTGACCCGACCTTGATGCGCGAAGGCAATGATACGAGCGCGGTTTATGTCGTTATGCCGATGCGCGTTTGACGGGCGTTTGCATTCTTAGATTTTATGCCTCCGGCGGAGGTATTTTCGCCAAGAAGAAGGCCCGGTCATGACGGGGCTTGCTGTCAGAGAGCTGACGATTTCCCATTTCAGGTCGCACAAAACGGCGCGCCTGCCGCTTGACGGGCGGCCGGTGGCGATTTTTGGTGCGAATGGCGCTGGTAAGACAAACATTCTGGAGGCGCTGTCACTTCTGTCGCCCGGCCGCGGGTTGCGCCGCGCGAGTGTAGAGGAAATGGCGCGCAAGCCAGAGATGCTGGGGTGGAAGATCGCGGCCGTTTTGCAGAGTTTGCATCAGGTACATGAGATCGAGACCTGGGTTGAAAACGGCGGCGCGCGCCATGTCAGGATTGATGGCAAGGCTGCAACCCAGGTGGCCCTGGGCAGGGTTGCGCGGGTTCTTTGGCTGGTGCCTGCGATGGACCGTCTTTGGACAGAAGGGGCAGAAGGGCGCCGGCGGTTTTTAGACCGGGTGACCATGAGCTTTGAGCCGTCCCATGCGGATGCCACGCTGACGTATGAAAAAGCGATGCGAGAGCGAAACAGGCTGCTTAAGGACAATCAGCGGGATGCGCATTGGTATGGGGCGTTAGAAACGCAGATGGCGCGGGCGGGAAGCGCGCTGCTGGCGAATCGGCGCATGGCGCTTGGCCTGCTGGCGGGCGCGCAGGATGAGGCCGAAACATCGTTTCCAACGGCCGTTCTGGGGCTGACGCATGCGGAGGGCGCGACAGACGGGCCCGAGAGTGAAGCTGCGCTGAGCGAAGCCTTTGCCCAAAGCAGGGCGCGGGATCTGGCGGCGGGGCGCACCCTTGTCGGGCCCCATCGCGCGGACCTTCAGGTGACGTATGAAGCCAAGGGGATGGCGGCGCGGGATTGTTCTACGGGAGAGCAAAAGGCGCTTCTTGTATCGATTGTTCTGGCGAACGCCCGCGCCCTGGCCCGCGAATTCGGCGCGCCGCCTATTTTACTGTTGGATGAAGTTGCAGCACATCTGGACACAGGCCGGCGTGGCGCGCTTTATGATGAGATCTGCGCCCTTGGCGCACAGGCGTTTATGACGGGCACGGGCCCGGAACTGTTTGATTCCCTGGGTGATCGCGCCGAGTATTTTGAGGTGAGTGACGCTGACGGCACATCGGTCGTAACCAGAGGAGGCGCAGGATGACCCCACAACGGGTAACATTGATCACGCTGGGCGTGGATGATCTGGCGCGGTCCAGAGATTTTTATGATTCTCTGGGCTGGGTCGCGGTTCAGGGTGACGAGAGCATCGTTTTTTACCAGATGAATGGCCTGGTGTTGGGGTTGTTTAACCGTGAGGCGCTGGCCGATGATCAGGGCAGGCCCGGGGCGGATTTGGGAACAGGCGCGATGACGCTGGCCCAAAATTTTCTTACGACGCAAGAGGTTGACGCGGCATATGCCGCCGCGATCTCTGTTGGCGCGACGCCATTGAAAAAGCCCGAAAAGGTGTTTTGGGGTGGCTATTCCGGGTATTACGCTGACCCTGACGGGCACGTTTGGGAAATGGCGATGAACCCGTTTTCGCCGCCGAATGAGGATGGCAGCCAAACCATGTCTAAAAGCGAATGACGCTTTCAGCGTTTGATCTGTTTTTCTACTGTCTGGGGCTGTTCATCCTGTTTCTGACCCCCGGCCCGGTTTGGGTTGCCCTGGTGGCGCGCACCCTGTCGGGTGGGTTTTCGTCTGCCTGGCCTGTCACCATCGGGGTTGCGGTGGGCGATGTGTTCTGGTCGATCCTTGCCATTCTGGGTGTTGGCTGGATCGTTTCAACTTATGCTGATTTCATGGCTGTCCTGCGTATTGTTGCGGCGGTGTTCTTTGTGGGGCTGGGCATCGCAATCATCAGGGGGGCCGGCAACACGATAGAATCTGACAGTCGCCTGACGCGCCCGGGAAAATGGGCAGGTTTTGTAGCCGGGTTGATCGTAATTCTGTCTAATCCGAAGGCGGTTCTGTTTTACATGGGCGTTCTTCCGGGGTTCTTTGACCTGTCCGGTCTTGGGCTTCCTGATATTGCGGCAATTGCCGTGGCTTCGTTTGCCGTACCTCTGTTGGGGAACCTTGGGCTTGCTCTTTTTGTTGATCGGGCGCGCCGGATTATGGCTTCACACGCGGCTGTAAAAAGAATGAACCTGGTGGCCGGGGTTTTGCTGGTGTGTGTTGGGCTGGTGATCCCTTTCACGTGACACTAAATCTTGTGTCAGGCGCGTGACATACCCCCCTAAAGCACGTATAAAAACGGGCAGTGAAACAAGGAAGGCTCGCATGGCCGACGACGCGCAACAACCGGCGGATTATGGCGCCGATTCCATTAAGGTTCTCAAGGGCTTGGAGGCTGTAAGAAAGCGTCCGGGCATGTATATCGGGGATACCGATGATGGTTCTGGCCTGCACCACATGGTTTATGAGGTTGTGGACAACGGCATTGACGAGGCGCTGGCGGGTCACGCCGATGCCGTGACGGTGACGATCCATGCCGATTCCAGTGTTTCAGTCAGCGACAACGGGCGCGGAATCCCCGTGGGCATCCATGAAGAGGAAGGCGTTTCCGCCGCCGAAGTTATCATGACCCAGCTGCATGCTGGCGGTAAGTTCGATTCAAACTCCTACAAAGTGTCCGGTGGCCTGCATGGCGTGGGCGTCAGTGTTGTGAATGCCCTGTCTGTCTGGCTGGAGCTGCGCATCTGGCGGGACGGAAAAGAACATTACGCGAAATTCGCACATGGCGAGACGGTTGAGCATCTGCGCGTGGTTGGTGACGCCAACGGGCGTAAGGGAACCGAGGTGCGATTCCTGGCATCGGGGGAAACGTTTTCTGATCTGAATTACGTTTTCAAGACGCTGGAAAACCGCCTGCGGGAACTTGCGTTTCTGAATTCCGGTGTGCGCATTATTCTGAAAGACGAACGCCCTGCAGAGCCGCTGGAAAGTGATCTGTTCTACGAGGGCGGGGTCATGGAATTCGTCAAGTACCTGGACAGGCACAAGACCCCGATGATCGAAACGCCGATCTTCATCACGGGTGAAAAGGATGACATTTCTGTCGAAGTCGCCATGTGGTGGAATGACAGTTACCACGAAACTGTGTTGCCGTTTACGAACAACATCCCGCAGCGCGATGGCGGTGCCCACCTGGCTGGTTTTCGCGGTGCGTTGACGCGCAGTATCAACCTTTACGCAAGCTCATCGGGGATTGCGAAGCGTGAAAAGGTCAACTTTACCGGCGATGATGCGCGCGAAGGTTTGACATGTGTTCTGTCCGTCAAAGTGCCTGATCCAAAGTTCAGCTCGCAGACGAAAGACAAGTTGGTTTCGTCCGAGGTGCGCCCGGCTGTTGAAAGCCTGATGAACGAAAAGCTTCAGGAGTGGTTTGAGGAAAACCCGAACCAGGCGAAATTGATCGTCGGTAAGATCATCGAAGCGGCCCTTGCACGTGAAGCCGCCCGAAAAGCGCGTGAGATGACGCGCAAAAAATCGGCGCTGGACGTTGCCAGCTTGCCCGGAAAACTGGCGGACTGTCAGGAGCGCGACCCGGCAAAGCGTGAACTGTTCCTGGTCGAGGGTGACAGCGCTGGCGGTTCAGCCAAGCAGGGGCGGTCACGCAACAATCAGGCCGTTTTGCCGCTGCGTGGCAAAATCCTGAACGTTGAACGCGCCCGGTTTGACCGGATGTTGGGCTCGCAGGAAATTGGCACGCTGATCACCGCGTTGGGCACGGGTATCGGGCGCGATGAATTCAACATTGAAAAGTTGCGTTACCACAAGGTCATCATCATGACCGATGCTGACGTTGACGGCGCGCACATCCGCACGCTTCTTTTGACCTTCTTTTTCCGCCAGATGCCGGAACTTATCGAAGGCGGGTATCTCTATATCGCTCAGCCGCCGCTGTTTAAAGTCAGCCGGGGCCGGTCAGAAGTGTACCTGAAGGATCAGGCCGCGCTGGATGACCACCTGGTTGAGATGGGTATTGAAGGCGCGGTGTTGCGTCTGCCGTCGGGCGAAGAAATTGCCGGCGCAGACCTTGGCCGCGTGGTCGATGGCGCGCGCAGCTTCAAACGTGTTCTGGATGCTTTCCCCACGCATTACCCCCGCAACATTCTGGAACAGGCGGCCCTTTCAGGGGCCTTTGATCCGGGTAAGGCCGATGCAGACCTGCAGGCGGTTGCCGATACAGTCGCAACGCGGCTGGATCTGGTGGCGGTTGAATACGAACAGGGCTGGCAGGGGCGCATCACACAGGACCACGGCATTCGCCTGGCGCGAATTTTGCGCGGCGTTGAAGAGATTCGCACATTGGACGGCGCTGTTCTGCGATCCGGCGAAGCACGGCGATTGTCGCAGGTTTCCAAGGACACGCGCGAAGTCTACCAGACACCATCCAAGCTGATCCGCAAGGACCGCGAAATGCCGATCCATGGGCCAACGCAGCTGTTGTCTGCTATTCTGGCTGAAGGTGAAAAAGGTCTTTCGCTTCAGCGTTACAAAGGATTGGGCGAAATGAACCCCGGACAGCTGTGGGAAACCACGTTGGACCCCGAGGCGCGTACACTGTTGCAGGTAAAGGTGGATGATCTGGCCGAAGCCGACGACATCTTTACAAAGCTTATGGGTGACGTGGTTGAGCCGCGACGCGAGTTCATTCAGCAAAACGCACTGAGTGTTGAAAACCTGGATTTCTGATTCTACATGCCGATCCGCGCGAAAAGCCCTTTTCGCGTAGGTTCTGGCGCCGGTGGCAGTGTGTCTGGCGCGATCCGGCTGAAGATCCAGCGCGGCAGCACACGTTCGCCCCCGCCCCCGCAGGCGGACCCCATGTGGTAAGGGTCAAAAACCTTTACGAAGCTGGGGCTTTGCGGGTCGTCAACATATACCGCGCCGCAATATGACCGGTTGCGCACGCTTTCAAGCATCAGGCCGGCTTGTTCCAGTGTCGCGTGAAATTCTTCAGGGGTTTCGGCCTTCACGGGGGCCTCTTTTTCCGGGTCGAACACGTACCAGGCCCCTTGGGTTTCGTTCAACCGCGCCCAAAGGTCGTCAAACCCGTCCCAGGTCAGGATGCCGGAAAACGGCCCTTGGTAGGTGCGCCAGTATTGCGTGTCGGGCAGGGGCGTTCCGGGGTCTTTGCTCATGGGTTCCTCTGGCGCAAAATGCGGGTGCTGTCAGGCTGACCATCGCGCCAGCAGCCGGGTTGGGTCAAGGGCGGTTTTTTCTTCGCCCGCACGTGCCTTTCCCGGTGTTTCAGACAAACGCGGCGCGGCCGAAGGTTGAACGACCCCGCCTATTTCGGTGAAGGTGGCGCGCGCACGGTTATGCGGGTGGGCCGGGGCTTCTGCCAGCGAAAGAACGGGGGCTGCGCAGGCATCAGTACCTTCCAGCAACGCCGCCCATTCGTCGCGTGTTTTTGTCAGAAACCTACCTGCAAGGGCGGTGCGAATGTCAGCCCAGCCCGCGCGATCCATTTGCGCGGGCAGGTCAGCATCGCCCAGCCCGACACGCATGATCAGTTCGTCGTAAAACTTTGCCTCCAGCGCGCCCACGGCCATGTGCCCGCCACAGGCACAGGCGTAGGTGGTGTAAAAAGGGGCTGAACCGTCCAGCAGGTTTGCCTCGCGTTCATCTGCCCACAGGGCCGCGCCGTGCAGAGAGTAGATCATGGCCGCCAGATGCGCAGTGCCATCCGTAATCGCCGCATCCACAGTCTGCCCCCGGCCGGTTGAACGCGCCGCATGAAGGGCCGCCAGCAACCCCACTACCAGGTACATGCCACCCCCGCCAAAATCGCCCAGCAGGTTTAAAGGTGGCACAGGTGCAGTGGCGGTGCCAACCGCGTGCAGCGCGCCGGACAGGGCGATATAATTGATGTCGTGCCCCGCGGCATGGGCCAGCGGCCCGGTTTGGCCCCAGCCGGTCATGCGCCCGTAAACAAGGCGGGGGTTTGATGTTGCGAAGGCCTCGGGCCCCAGCCCCAGACGTTCCATCACTGCAGGGCGCATGCCCTCTATCAGAATGTCAGCCTTGTCGATCAGCGCTTTCGCCTGATCGCGATCTTCCGCCACTTTCAGGTCCAGGGCGACAAACCCACGCCCGCGGTTCAACACATCGACCTTCTGAGGGATCAACGGTTTTAGCCCGGGGCGTTCAATCCGCACAACTTCCGCGCCAAGATCGGCCAATAACATGGCGGCAAAGGGCGTGGGCCCAAGGCCTGCAATCTCGACCACGCGCACATTCGCCAGGGGGCCTGGCCGGTCAGACATCCAAAGACCGCGCAATCAATTCTTTCATGATTTCATTGGTGCCGCCGTAAATCCGCTGCACCCGCGCATCTGCGTACAGCCGCGCAATGGGGTATTCCATCATGAAGCCATAGCCACCGTGCAGCTGAAGGCACTCGTCCATAATCTGGCCCTGAACCTCGCTGCCCCAATATTTGGCCATTGATGCAGTGGCAGCATCCAGCGTGCCAGCGTTCAGGCGCGATATGCAGTCGTTAACGAAACTGCGCAGCACCTCGGCCTTTGTTTTACATTCGGCCAGCTTGAAGCGCGTGTTCTGGAAATCCATGATGCGTTTATCAAACGCTTTTCGTTCCTGCGTGTAAGCCACGGTTTGTTCTATGGCAAAGTCGATCGCGCCCAACGCCTGAATGGCAATCAAAAGGCGCTCCCAAGGCAGTTGCTTCATCAGTTGATAAAAACCTTGCCCTTCTTCGTTGCCCAGAAGGTTGGTCAGGGGGACCTTCACATCTTCATAAAACAGCTCGGCGGTGTCATTGCCCTTCATGCCAAGCTTCTTCAACGGTTGGCCACGGCGAAAGCCATCTACCTCGCCCGGTTCCACCACAATCAGCGAAACGCCCTTGGCGCCCGCATTCTTGTCCGTTTTCGCAACAGTTATGACAAGGTCGGCCGTCTGCCCGTTGGTGATGAAGATTTTAGAGCCGTTGATGCGATACTGGTTTCCGTCTTTTTCGGCGTGGGTGCGTACCGATTTCAGGTCAGACCCGGTGCCCGGCTCTGTCATTGCGATCGCCCCTACGATTTCACCCGAGACAAGGCCGGGCAACCAGCGGTCCCGCTGCTCAGGGGTGCCGTAATTCGCGATGTAGTGCAGCACGATCGACTGAATGCCAAGCCCCCAGCCACAATCGCCAACACGGGCCTGGCCGTAGATCGCGACCGAGTCAAACCCGATGTCGCCGCCCGACCCGCCGTAAGTTTCATCGATTGCACCGCCCATGATTCCGGCCGCGCCTGCGGTTTTCCAGAAATCGCGATCCACGATGCCCTGATCGGCCCAGCGGGTGCTGTGGGGGACCAGTTCGTCTGCATAAAACCGATTGATCATTTCATCGAACATTTTGTGTTCGTCTTCGGCCCAGAAGGCCGTTTCGGTAATCAGTGACACGTGATTTCCCCGTCAGAATTTGCCTTGATAGACATACTATATCAACAGCCAGCACCGGCGCGGCTGTAACGTAGCGTTACACGGGCGGCAGATCAGCCTGCGAAGTTCTGGGTCAGGTAAACGGTACCGCAATAACTTGCCGTGTGGTCCACGGATGCCGCGCTGCCCATCATTGTGACATTCCGGTTCAGGATGTTTTTGCGGTGCCCCGGGGAGGCCATCCAATACCTGACCGCCGATCTGGCGAGGCTTTGGTAAGAATGGCGGGGCAGGGGGGTGCCGCCTTGCGATGCAAATTCACAGGCGGCCGCATTGCGCACCAGGAACACCTGACCGTCCAGCTGAAAGTAATGCAGCATACCGATGTTTTCGGCCCCGGCGCGAAATTTGATGCCAGACCCCTTTAGCCTGTCGCGCAGTGATCGGCGCCCGGCCACGGTTGAGTTATGAGAAACAAGTTTCGCAGAGGCCATCCACTGACTGTGGCGTTCAGCGGTGCGTCTCAGGCGGGGTTCAGCCGCCAGTTTGGGAAGCCCGTGCCGGCAGCGTTCGTAATTCACCTCGGCCAAAATCGCGGTATCTAACAGTGATTGGTCGATGCGCCCGGCCGGTATTTCTTTTTTTGCGCGCGACAGGTCAGGCCGGCGGCACCCGGCCTCGGCACCCGAGGCGAGAAGGAAGAGCACAGCCATTGAAGCCAGGATGAGCGGTGTAGCGAGTTTCAGCATTGTCAGAAGATTCTTTTGAAAATTTCCCCACCGCAACCAAGCATTCGAATATGGCAGGAAATCGGCGAAACTTAGGCGATCCTTGCCTGAGCACCCGCAGAAACCGGCCGATTGGCGCGCTCGTTTGCCCCTGTGGTGTGGGCAGCAAGCCGCGTGCTTATAGCTGATTTCGCAGGCTAAAAAGGCTGCCCACCAGGCCGACGACGGTTTTCACCGCGTTTACCGGCGATTCCGTGGCAAGCACGGTGTCTTTTGGGTTGATCACGAATTTTCGGGCCGCAAAAAGCCCGTCAGCGTTTGTGAGATCCAGGGTAAACACAACCTGGCGCATCTTTGGCCCCAAAACAGGGTCATCAGCCAAAGCTGCGGCGGGGTATTCACGCAAGACAAGCACACTTTGCGGGTTGGCGCGCGTGTCCGTCAGCCCACCGACCAGGGAAAGAGCCTCTAGTGCTGTAATGTGTTCCCTGTCGAAATACACCAATTCCTCACTCCCGGTGGCGCCCAGAGTGGTGAAATAGCGGTTGTCGGCCTCAACAATGATTTTGTCACCCCCCCGAAGGGGCACGTCTTTTGCGGCGTTTGAAAACAGCACATCGGCGCGTATTTCGAACGTGCGCCCGCCCCTGATCAACCGGATCAGAGGGTTGCGCACAGCGCGCGAAATGCCGCCCCCCTTTGCCAGCAGGCTTAACAACGTAAAGGCGCGGTCAGGCAGCAGATAGTTGTTTGGTGCGCCAACACCACCGACAAGATCAACAGAGTTTCCGCGCCCCGCCGTCACAGACATCTGCACCTGCGCGTCAGGGGCGATTTTCGCTATTTCCGCCTGCAGATGCTCGCGGCCCTTTTCCGGCGACATCCCTTGCACCGAAACATTACCCACGTAGGGCACAAAAACTGTGCCCGTTGGGGAGACGTTCAAGCCTGGCATCTGCCCGCTGTTCTGCCCTGCGGTGACCAGAAGGGAATTTTCCTGACTGTCCCAAATCAGGAGGTCGATGCTGTCACCAGCGCGAATCTCAAAGGCGTCGGCGTTGCTAAGAAAAGCGGGCCACTGATGCTGCCTGTGCCACCCGGTGGGTGGCCAGTTTGAAATATCCGGCAGCGTCGCACGTGTTACGTGGACAACGCTGAAGGTGGGCGCATCTTTTGCAGCCTCTGACAAAATTTCACTTTCAATGGCGGCCCCTCTGGGAAGGCTGCAGGCTGCTAATAGCAACACGGCCGCAAGCGAAAATATCCTTAAATACATGGTCAAAAAAACCCGCGATGGTTGCCGCCCCAACAGCCCGCCTGTTGCCGGGTGTAGAGGGAACATCCCTAAGAAACGGTAAAGGGTTTGAAGGGTCTGTGGGCGCAGGCGAGATCTTTTCGCGGTTAACCGCTCTTTAGGTCGCGAGCGTAATAGTGGCGCGGAAATGGCCGGGTTTGGAACGATCCGGAGGCGCCAAGGGTGCCAGACACTTTGAAATGAGGATGTTGATGAACACAGAACGTGGTGCGGATCACCTGACCCTGACGAACCCTCAAACGGAAACAACGCCCCCCCGCGCCCGCATTACACCCGGCACGCTTTGGGGTGAAAAGGGCGGGGTCATCATGAAAGGTGCGCGCGTGCCTGGCTGGCCCGGCCATAGCGCCCCCATCGCCGACCACGCTGTTCAGAAACCCGTTGCACGGCCGCCGCTGCAAAACCCAACGCGAAACATTCGTGGCGTCGCCCATGTTGGCATTCTGATGGCCGTCCTGAACGGGAACCGGCGCCTTGCAGAACAGCTGGATAGCATTGCAGGTCAGGATCACGAAAACTGGCATCTGATTACCAGTGATGACGGATCTGGTGACAACAGCAAACATCAGTTGGAAAAGTTTGCCAAAAAACACCCTGTAACAAATCTGGATGGGCCGCGTCGCGGGGCTGCGCAAAACTTTATGTCGTTGATTAGGGCGGCCCCGAAAATCCTGAAAGACGGGGCGTGGATCGCGTTTGCTGATCAGGATGATGTTTGGCTAAAGGATCGGTTGTCGCGCGGGCTGGCAGCACTGGCAAAGGAAAACAGCAACGTGCCCGCGCTTTACTGCAGCAGAACCTGGGTTGTGGATGATGCCCTTCAGTCCCCCAGGCTTTCACATCCGCATGCGCGCGGCCCGGCCTTTCAAAACGCGTTGGTGCAGAATATCGCGTCGGGCAACACTATCCTGCTAAACCCGGCGGCGGCAAAACTGATATGTGCGGCGGCGCATGAAACCGGCGATCTGGCCCTGCATGACTGGTGGGTTTATCAGCTGGTCGTCGGGGCCGGTGGGCGTATCATACACGACCCCACCCCAACGCTTTTGTATCGCCAGCATTCGCAAAACACGATCGGGGCCAACCTGGGCGCGCGTGCTTTTTTGCGTCGGGTTGGGTTGCTGGTACGCGGGCGGTTTCGCGATTGGAATGACCTGCATGTCGCGGCCCTGATGGCGTCCGGGCACCACCTGACAGATCGAAACCGCGCCCTGCTTGAAGACTTCAACGCCCTTCGCAACAGCGGCTTTTTCGGGCGGCTAAGGCGCCTTCCACAGGTGGGACTTTTTTGCCAGACGCGGCGCAGTACCCTGGCATTGTGGCTGGTGGCCGCAGTTGGGCGGCTGTAACGATGACCGTTGCTTTCAAAATGGGCGGCCTGCCAAAATCCGGGCTTGCCAGCAAATGGGCTGTTCCTGTTGAGGCGCCCGCCACCTCCAGCCAACATATCGTTATCGTCATGGCGGTCTTTCACCCGGACACAGGTTTTCTGGCGCAGCAGGTCGAATCCCTTGCGGCCCAGACACACCGTAATTTCACCGTGATTTTTGTTATTTCCGATACCGTTTCGCATGCGTTGGTGCGCGAACTTGCGCATGATAACGGGCTGAGCCCAAGGATCGTGACACCAGACCACGAACTGGACCCTGTTCGCGCGTTCGAAAAGGGCCTTGTCGAGGCTTTGAGCCTCACAAAAAACTGGATTGGGCCAGAGCCATATATCGCCCTGTGCGACCAGGATGATATCTGGCGGCCTGATCGCCTGGCCCAGGGCGTTGCGGCCCTGCGGGCCAGTCACGCAATGCTGGTGCATAGTGATGCGCGGATTGTTGACCAAAACGGCAGGGTGCTGCACGCCTCAATGTTCACCTTCGAAAGACGGCGAAAAAGGCCGGGGTTGCGGGGGTTGTTGTACCGCAACAACGTGACCGGAATGACGGTTTTGATGCGGCGCCAGCTGATCGAACGCGCGCTTCCTTTTCCCGCCCAAAGTGGTGTGCACTACTTTCATGATCTGTGGTTGGGCCTTTTGGCCGAGGCGTCGGGGGGCACGGCCTTTATCAACGCGCCCCTTGTTGATTATCGCCAACACAAAAATAACGCAGTCGGTGCCCGGCGAAAACCGCCAAAGTGGCCGGTTCGCGCCTTGCGTGATCTGCGGCCTGTGAACATGAACTGGCTGCGTCGCGAGGCGGCGACTTACGCGTTGGCGCGTTATCTCAGCATCAGCCTTCAACGGCGCCTGGCCAATGGCATTGCCGACCAGCCGGGGGGGGGAACCACCAGCATTTCACCTTCGCTTTGGCGAATGGACCGCACAACCTATTTCTTGTTCGATGCGGTTTTCCTGGCCCTTCGCGGGCGCCTTTCCCTTGCCCGTACAGCCGCCGGGTTTGCATTGGTCCGGGTGGGGCGTGTGGTATGGGCTGCGCGCCAGTTGGTGTCAGACGCTTTGCCCGCCGCGCTGGGAAGGTTCGATGAGCTTTTGTTCAACCTGACGCCGGGCAATCAACCAGAACCGGTTTTGGATACGGCTGTGGGCGCGAGGGCTGTGAAAAACGCTTGCGATGTCGCGGACGGGCGCAAATCCCCCGCATGGCGCCCGGTGTTCACGCCGGACCACCCGGCGCTCACAATTTTAGTACCCACATTAAACCCGACCGAGGTATTTGCGGGCATCGCCACGGCGGTGGATGTGGGCCTGGGCCTGGCCGCGCGCGGAATTCCGGTGCGTTTTATCGCGACGGATTTGCCGATATCGTCACTGGAAGCATCGCGCAGGTTTATATTGGGCCGCATGCAACCCTCTGCACGGGCGCAAGGGGGGGCTGATTTGGTCAGCCTGCATTGCGGCCTTCACGAAGGTGAAGTACCGGCACATCGCGGTGACGTTTTTCTTGCAACCGCTTGGTGGAGCGCGCATGTCGCGGACACGCTCATCAAAGAATTTGAGTACCGCCAGGCGGAATTTCTGTACCTGATACAGGACTTTGAGCCCAATTTTTACCCCTGGGGGCAGGAGTTTGCTGACGCAAGCGCAAGCTACGCCCTGAACTTCCGCCCGATTTTCAACACCGCGACGCTGCGCAGCTATTTTTCCGAAAATGGCTTTTCCTTTGCCACAGATGACAGCCTTGCATTTCGCCCTTCGATAGATATTGCGCGCTATGCTGGCGGGACCCGCTGTAACCCTGGCGGGCGCGCGCGCCGGATCGCGATATATGGCCGCCCAGAGGTGGCGCGCAACATGTTCGAAACCGCGGTCGAGGCTTTGTCGACCTTCGTTACCCAACAAGCCATCGGGCCCGACGATGTCGAACTTGTGTCGATCGGGCTGAAACACCAAACCGTGCAGCTTCCAAATCATGTGAAAATCAAAAGCCTTGGAAAGCTTTCCTGGGAGGACTATCCGGAATATCTTTTGGGTGTTGATGTCGGTCTGTGCCTTATGTACTCGCCCCACCCCAGCCACCTTCCGATCGAAATGGCCGCGTCCGGGGTGCGAGTTGTCACCAACAGTTTCGGCCCCAAAGACCTGTCAAAACTAAGCCCCGCCATCCTGTCGGCGCCGCCCTCTTCGCCCGAGATCGCCCGGGCACTTGCCCGTGCTTGGGCCATGCCCGCAGTGACGGGCGAGGAACGGCAGGTGGAAATGGCCCTTTTGGGGTCCACGCTTGACGAAACCGTTGGCGCACTGGCGGACGATCTTCGCAGAACCTTCGATAAGGGGCGCGAGCGGTCATGACGCGAAAGGTGATTTTACATATCGGCGCGCCAAAATGCGGGTCTACGTACCTGCAGCGTGTTTTGTTAAACAACCGGGTGCAACTGGCCAGATCGGGCTATTCATACCCCCATTCGGGCCAGGGGCACCCGGGAAACGCGGCGGACATTGCCGAAATGACAGGTGAAAAATTTGACGCGCTGATGGGGTCGGCACATACGTTGATTTTGTCACATGAGGATCTGTTTGCGACGGCCGCGCGGGCCAGGCCGCTGGCCCGGATCGCAGAAAACCGTGGGGTTTTGGTGCAGCTGGTCGCGTTCTTGCGGCCCTTTAGCGGGTTCATCTTCGGCGACTATTCACAGTTTATGAAGCAGTACTTTTCAAGGTTTTTGGCTTTGCGAGAGCCTTATGGAGGTCGGAATTTTGAGGCGTTTGCCGCTGATCGCAGCCAAATGATAGATGCCGCTGCGCACTTCCGGCGTTGGCAAAATCTTTTCCCGCAGGCCCCGTTGGTGTTGGCGAAACACAGCGAAATCCAAACCGTGTTTGGGGGGCTGATCGGGCAAGAGGGATTGCATTGGGATGTGCCAAAGGATCAGACAAACCCGTCCCTACGCATGCAGGATTGTAGTGAAATCGCGCAAGCGATGCGTGATCCGGGAATTGCGGAAGGTGACATACGTAAACTTTTTCGCGCCGCGTTTCTGGCCGTTGACCAGCCAGATTCGGGTAAATCTCCAGACCGGATCGCATGGGTCGAAGACCTGTTTGAAAGTCAAAACCAGGCACTTTTGGAGCACTTTGGCTTTGACAACCGTCTTTTCCTTCCAGCGCAAAAAGCGGTGGCAGGCCGGGTTTAACCGACGGCCCCGGCTCAATTCCTGCGCTGACGGCGTTCTGCCTTCATTTTTTATGCATGGTGTCGCGGTGAATACTCAACGCCTCTTCGACGTCATCGTGGAAAGAAAGCTTCCCATTCTCCAGCACCGCAGCCTTGTCGCACAATCGGCGCACCTGCCCAACGCTGTGCGATACAACAATCGCGCTGCGGCTTTTTACACGCTCGGCGAACAGGGCCTCACTTTTTGATTTGAACGCGGCGTCGCCCACGGCGGTGATTTCATCCACCAAGTAGGTGTCAAAATCTATACCCATCGAAATGCCAAAGGCCAGGCGGGAGCGCATACCAGATGAATAGCTGCGCACTGGCAGGTTGAAATGTGAGCCTAACGCGGCGAAATCCGCCACAAAATCCACCAGTTCATCCGTGTCTACGCCATAAATGCGGCCCACAAATCGTGTGTTTTGCACCCCGGTTAACTCAGGGTGCGACGTGCCGCCAAAGCCAACCGGCCATGAAATGGACCCGTCAGATACAATTTTCCCGCGGTCCGGGTTCAAAGTGCCGGCGATCATGCGCAGCAGGCTGGATTTGCCCGCCCCGTTGCGCCCCAAAATGGCCACCGAGGTTCCCGTTTCGAAGGTCGCGCAAATGTCTTTGGCTACGGTTTCATGCCGCCCGTTCAACACGAAGGTCTTGTTTACATTTTCCAGACGGATCACCGGCGATCTCGCAATGAATAATACACCAGAATGGCGATCGCCCAGCTGACAAACAGCGCCGCGCCCACAAGGGCCAATAGGATCCAGCGCTGCGGATACTCGGGTGTTTCAGCAAGGGTTGGGGACGTGTAGGGCGCCAAATACCGGGATTGTCGCCGGGCTTCGGCAAGTGCTGCGTCATAGGTGGCCAGCGCAGACAGGTAGCTTTTTTCACCAAATTCAAGATCGACCGCCAAAGCCTCGTATTCGCCAACCAGTTTAGAGTACGTATCATCACCCGCCCCCCGATCGCTGCCAAACCTTTCCCGTTCGGCGGAAATGCGATCCTGAATAACCCGGACCCTTCGTTCGCTTTGTGCGATGCGCGGGTCGCTGTCGCGCGCGGTCTGACGCAGCAGGTCAAGTTCTATCAACGTCGCGGCCAGCTGCGTTTGCAGCGTGTTCACAAGGCTCATATGCCCCTGCGTGTCTGCGAAGGGGTCGACAATTTGGGTGCGCGTGCGAAAGGCGTTGATCTGTTGGCGGGCAGCCTTCAGGCGGGCGATCGCCCGGTCCAGTTCATCGCGGGCGTAACGCGTTGTATCTTCGCGTGCGATTGTCGAAAGCGCGTTGATCATGCGTGTGCTTTCGTCAAGGATCGCCCGCGCAACATCGCGCGCATCATTGGGGTCGAATGCCACAACCCTGATCTCTATCAGCCCGCTTGATGTATCGTAGAAAACATCCACGACCCGTTGCCAGTATCGCTGCGCCTGTTCGATAGATGCGTTGTGGGCCAGGGTAAAAACCGGATCCCGGGGGTTTTCATAAATGGCCGCTAGATCAAGCGTTTCATCAACGGCCCGAATCATCTGCCGGCCTTTGATGTATTTAAACAGGATGTCGGTGTCTGAAGATCCGCTGCTTGAAAGGTCGGCGATGCCGCCCAAAAACTCTACTGGCGAGCCGACGTCTTCTTTGCGCACGGTGAACCCGACGTAAGAGGCGTATTGGTCCGACGCGACAGCGAATAAATACCCCCCCACAACGCCCAGCGGGATCGCGACCCAAAGAAGGAACGACGCCAACAAAATGACATGCCGTGTTTTCAGGCGCGCCGGGCGGGCGGGCGCCTTATGTTCGGATCTGTTTTGGGGTGGCTGCGAAGTTTGTGCCTTTTGGTTCAAGAAACGTTCACCAGTTCTGCGGTTATACTATGCCCTAGAAGTGTCCTTCACTTACCAACATCACATGAAGAAAGTCAGAATCTGAACCGATGTCGAAAGGTTTGATTGCGAGACAGCAGCCGCGGCCGTTTCGGACCAGCCGCACGGTTTTCGCGCTTATGTTGCGCGAGATGTCGACAACATATGGCAGAAATGCCTTTGGGTATCTTTGGGCCGTGCTTGAACCGGCCGCTGGTATTTTGCTGCTGGCGGCAGTGTTTTCTTTCGCATTGCGCGGCCCTGCGCTGGGAACAAACTTTGCGCTTTTTTATGCGTCGGGGTTTTTGCCGTTCATGGCCTATCTGGAGATCAGCCAAAAAACGTCTCTGGCATTGCGGTTTTCACGCCCTTTGATGGCCTTTCCAGCGGTAAGTTTTGTGCATGCTTTGTTGGCGCGGCTGGTTTTGAACAGCCTGACCCAGTTGATGGTCACGGGTATCGTCGTGACGGCGATCATCACCTTTTACCGGATCGAAGTGACCATTGATTTCCCGGTTTTTCTGGGCGGGGTCTTTCTGTCTTTTGTCCTGGCGTTCGGGGTGGGGGTGCTTAATTGCTTCCTTCTGTCCAGATACCCGTTGTGGGAACGGGCCTGGGTGATCCTGACACGCCCCTTGTTTTTTGCATCCTGCATCTTTTTCCTGTTTGAGGCTGTGCCAGAGCCTTTTCGCGGCTACCTTTGGTACAACCCTTTGGTGCACGTTGTCGGCATGTTCAGAAAAGGCATCTATCCAACCTACGAAGGCGGGTATATTTCAGTGGCCTATGTCCTGTTCTTTTCGCTTTCTAGCCTGCTTTTGGGGCTTATCCTGCTGCGCCGGTTTCATCGCGATATCCTGAACAACTAGGCGCATTCCCCTGAATTAGACAAAGATGAAGTCGCCCACGTCAAAGATATCCGAAGACACGCCGGGCACAGCGATCAGGTGGCCGTCATAGGCGATTTCAACCGCACCGGCCCCGGAATCAGAGATCGCGAGCGCGGCGAAGCGGCCGTTTGACCCTACCCCGTTCACATCGTGAAGGCGGATCTGATCAATTCCGTCCTGGAAGTCACTAATGGTGTCTATTTCGCCTGAAATCAGCGAGTTGAACACAAAAACATCGCTGCCGCCCCCCCCGGTCAGGATGTCATTGCCCAGGCCGCCATTCAGCGTGTCGTTTCCCGCCCCACCGTCAAGGGCGTCGTTTCCCGCCCCGCCTCCTAGAAAATCGTTGCCCGCTTCGCCGAAAATATGATCGTCGTCGTCCCCGCCACCAAATGCGTCATGCCCGCTGCCGCCAAACATCTGGTCGCGCCCGGTGCCACCGCCCATGCTGTCGTTGCCCGCCTCGCCCCGCACGATGTCATTGCCGTAAGATCCGGCCAGTGTATCGTTGCCCGCCCCCCCGGTGACGAGGTCGGCGCCATACCCACCGCTTGCAACATCGTGGCCATCCCCGGCGCTTATAACATCTGTTCCCGGGCCGGAGCCGATCGTGTCATTTCCCGTGCCGCCGTATAAGGTGTCATCACCATATCCGCCGCCCATCAGGTCATCGCCCGCTTCGCCAAATACGGTGTCGTTGCCATCATACGCCGAGATGTTGTCGTTTCCTGCGCCCCCGTACAGGGTATCGTTGCCGGCGCGCCCCAAAACTGAATCATCCCCGTCGCCCCCGCGGATCAGATCATCACCAAGACCCCCATCCAGAAAATCGGCACCGCCTTCACCCTGTAGGATGTCGTTTCCATTCGTCCCATACAGAAGGTCGGCAAAGGCGGTGCCTGAAATCCCCTCGATGGATGAAAATGTGTCATCCGCGGCGTCGCCTGCATTTTGCGACGGGTTGCTCATCCGCACAATGATGCCGGCGGTGGCCCCCAGGTAGCTGACGGTATCAATGCCTGCGCCACCCTGAAAATCATCGCTGCCGCCCCCGCTGATCATCAGATCATCGCCGCCCTGCCCGGCAAATGTTTCATCCCCGGCGTTGCCTTTCAGAACATCGTTCTGGGCGCCTCCCGTTAGCGTTACGCCAGCGGGGGGCTGTGTGCCCAAAGACACCTGAAAGCGCGAGGTCGCGCCAATGTTCATGTTCTGAAAATCACTGGCCGTCAGGGGGGCACCTGATGCTGAACGAACCTCCAGCCGCTCATCGGCGAAGCGGATGGTCGCGCCGTTTGATGTTGGGTCTATCGTCAGTTGCCCAGAATTGCGCAGGAACGGCAGGAAGGACAAATCAATCCTGTCTTGCCCGGGTGCGTAGTCTTCTATTCTGTCGGTCGCGCCATCTGCTGTCAGAACAAAGACATCACGCCCCGCCCCGCCAGTCAGGGTGTTGCCCCCGGCGCCGTCGCGCAAAATATCGTTGCCCGCAGCGCCCGAGATTGCGCCGCTGCCATACATTAGCAAAATGTCGTCCTGCCCGGTGCCATTCAGGGATTGGGAGTGGCCGGTTTTCAGGCCGGCGAACCCCTGAAAATCGATAGAAAACTGTGACACGCCGCTTTCTATTTCCGATGTGGTCAGGATGTTTACCAGTGACCCCGCCTGAAATGTCTGGATGTCAGACGGTTTGGTCAGCCCGAAATTCACGGTGTCAGCGATGGTTTCCAGGTGGATCAGCTGCCCACCGGGAAGAAGGGACATAAGCGTCATGCCCTGATCGGCACCTGATGCCAGAACAAAGACGCTTTCCTTATGTGAAAAAACCTCCAGCGACGACACTTTGTCAAACCGTGTGTCCAAAGTGTCTGTCACGTGGTCGGTGGGCAAAAGTGTGCCATCAGGTTGGACGCGCAAAACTGTGAGGCTGGAGCTGCCTGAGGATGCGACGATCAGATAGGGCACTGCATCGCTGAAGGCCGGTTCGATTGCGATAACGCCCTGCACCGGAAGCAGTTGTTGAAACCCGATGGTATCCAGTGGCGTTAAGCCCCCGGATGCGTTGATCTGGTACGCGTCTATCCCGTCTTCGTGTGCCGACCCTGAGAACAGGAAGGTCTGGCTTCCCACGGTTACACTTGCCAGTGCGTGGATGCCAAAGCCATAGGTGGCAGGCGTGTCCGCGGTGTGCTGCAAAAATGTCAGGCTGCCGTCTGCGTTGGCGCGAAACCCATCCAGCCCGCTGCCATCTTTGTGCGCGCAGTAGACAAACGTTGCGCCATTTACACTCGCACCCAGCATTGCCACCGCATCAGACGCATGCCCGCCCGTGCGCAGGTATGTTGTGACAGAGCTGCCTGTCACGGCAGTCGCGTTGCTTATTGTGGCTGAAAGGACCTCATCCAACACACTGTCGGGCGAGGAGGCGGCGCCAAGCGGCGTGCGCCCGGACGTATGCACAGATACCCCACCAACCACGCCCGGCCCGGATGCTGACAGGTGAAGCGTTGTGGTCTGACCCAGGCCGTAATCCACGACCTGAAAAACCGGGTTACTCCCCCAGGGCGGAAGGATAGAAACCACACCCATTGGTCCGGCAAGGCCACCGCCATCCGCCACGCCAATAATGTTAAAGAACCCCATTTTTCCCCGACCGCCATGCGCCCCCACGCTTTGGAATAAATGGCGCTATGCGCCTAAGCGGCGGTTAAGGGAAAATGGCCAAATCGGGGCCAAACCCCTTATTCAGAGACAAATTTTATAAGCATTTCCTGCGCTGCGGAAACCTTGGCGGTGCGGCCCGCTAAATCAGCGCCGCCTATGCCCGCGCCTAGGCCAGCCCGGTCAGGTAGGTGCCGTATGAATTTTTCTGGAACAGGGCGGCACGTTCCAACAACGCCTCTTTCGTGATCCACCCGTGGGCAAAGGCAATTTCATCGGGGCTGCCGGTTTGCAGGCCTTGCCGGGTTTCAAGCGTGCGCACAAAGTTTCCTGCGTCCAGCAGGCTGGTGTGTGTGCCGGTGTCCAGCCAGGCATATCCGCGCCCCATGCGTTCCACCGATAACAGGCCCTGTTGCAGATACATGTTCAGCAGGCTGGTGATCTCAAGCTCCCCGCGTGCAGAAGGTTTAACATCCCGCGCCAGGCGGGGGGCGTTGCCGTCCAGAAAATACAGCCCGGTCACGGCATAACTTGAGGGTGGCGTTTCTGGCTTTTCTACAATCGCAACCGCCCCACCTTCGGCGTTGAATTGCAACACGCCGTAACGTTCCGGGTCTGCCACCTGGTAGCCGAACACTGTGCCGCCTTCGGTCACGGCGTCGGCGCGGCCCATCAGCGTGGATAGCCCCTGACCAAAGAAAAGGTTGTCACCCAGAACCATTGCGGACGGCGCGCCGCCAAGAAAACCCTCGGCCAGAAGATAGGCTTGCGCCAGTCCATCAGGGGAAGGCTGTTCGATATAGGTGATGGACATCCCCCATTGGGAACCATCCGAAAGAAGGCGTTGAAACTGCGCCTGGTCTTCGGGTTTGGTTATAATGGCGACATCGCGAATTCCCGCCAGCATCAGGGCGGACAACGGGTAGTAGATCATCGGTTTGTCATAGACCGGCAATAGTTGCTTTGACACGGCCATGGTTATGGGGTGCAGCCTTGTGCCTGCCCCGCCGGCCAGGATTATACCCTTACGATTGGTCATGGTTTTCAACCTTCAGCTCATTCAAAACGGATTGAAGGCTGGCCTGCCAATCCGGGCGGTGTATTCCAAATGTTCGCGTGATCGCGCGGCAATCCAGCCCTGAATTCAACGGGCGCTGTGCCCGGGTTGGGAATTGATGGCTGGGGATGTCTTTGACCACAACATCGCGGTTTTCTTGTGCAAATATCTGCCTGGCGAAATCGGCCCAACTTACATCAGGTGCGCCAGAAAAGTGAAAGACGCCCGAAGCCCCTTTGCCCGCGTTCAACGCCCTGACGATGGAAAGGCATGCTGACGCGATGTCGCCCGCCGCAGTCGGGCCGCCAAACTGGTCAGCGACCACGCGCAGTTGTGAATTGGTGTCAGCCAGGCGCAGCATGGTTTTCACGAAGTTCTGCCCGGTCGCTGAGAATACCCAGGACGTGCGCAAAATAACGTGCGGGCCACCTGCATCTGCAACGCCCCGTTCGCCCAACAGTTTGCTGCGGCCATAGGCGTTAAGCGGGCGCGGCGTCGCGCCTTCGTCACGCGGCTGCGTGCCCGACCCGTCAAACACATAGTCGGAAGAGATGTGGATGAAGGGGATGTTGGCACGGGCAGCGGCAAGGGCCATCGCCGTTGGCGCGTTGCCGTTTATTGTTGTTGCCAGATCTTCGTGGTCTTCGGCCCCATCTACATTTGTATATGCCGCAGCGTTGATCACGGCGGACGGGCGCATCGTGTCAATCAACGCGCCACAGGCCGCAGGGTCGCACAGGTTGCCCTGATCGCGCCCCAGTGATGTTACCTGGGCCTGGCGCGCCAGCTCTGTCGCGACCTGCCCGGTTTTTCCGAAAACCAGAATGCCCCCCGCTGGTCTCATCGCTGTAAACCCAGGCGCGATCCGATGGTGCCCCTTTGCTGAAGCGCGCGCCACCAGGTGGGATTGTCCAGATACCACTGCACGGTTTTTTCCAACCCTTCCTTTAACCCGGTTGCCGGTTGCCACCCCAATTCATTGCGAATGCGGGTGGAATCGATGGCGTACCTCTGGTCATGCCCCGGCCTGTCGGTGGTGAAAGAAATCTGGTTTTCATAGGGTGCGGCGCGCGGCCGCTTTTCATCCAGAACAGCACAAACATGGCGCACGATATCGATATTCCGCGCCTCGTTTTCGCCGCCGATGTTATATGTTCGCCCGACCGAACCTTTGCTGAGAACCGTCAGCAACGCATCTGCGTGGTCTTCGACATACAGCCAGTCGCGTATATTTTCCCCGCGCCCGTAAACCGGGATGTCTTCCTGCGCCAATGCCTTGAGGATCACAACCGGGATCAGCTTTTCGGGAAACTGATAGGGCCCGTAGTTGTTAGAGCAGTTGGAAAGCACAACAGGCAGGCCATATGTTTCGCCCCAGGCGCGCACCAAATGATCACTGGCCGCCTTAGAGGCGGAATAGGGACTGTTTGGGGCGTAAGGCGAAGCTTCTGTAAATTGGCCAGTGGCACCAAGCGAGCCAAAAACCTCATCGGTTGAAACGTGGTGAAACCGAAAGGCCCCTGGCCGGCCGCGCGCCACCCAATAGGCGCGCGCTGCTTCAAGCAACTGGTAGGTGCCATTGATGTTCGTTTCGATGAAATCGCCGGGGCCATCAATGGATCTGTCCACGTGGCTTTCGGCGGCTAAATGCATAACCGCATCGGGGCGGTGAGTGTTAAACACCCTGTCCAGTGCTGCGCGGTCGCGTATGTCGGCGTGTTCAAAGTGGTAAAGCGGGCTGTCTTTGACACATGCAACATTATCGGGGCACGCCGCATAGGTAAGTGCATCAAGGTTGATAACACTATGACCCCGCGCGACGGCCTGCCGCACAACGGCAGAACCTATGAACCCCGCCCCCCCGGTGACCAAAATCTTCATGCCCCCACCCCTTCGTAGGTGAAGGGCGAGGAGAAATCGCGCATCGAAATCGCGTTTGCATCTTTTTCGGAAAGAATGGCCCGGGATGGTTCCATCCCCCAGTCGATCCCGATGTCGGGGTCATCAAACTGCACCGTGCCATCGCAGTCGGGCGCGTAGTGGTTCGAACATTTATAGATAACCTCGGTGTCGGGCTCGCGCGTTACAAACCCGTGCAGAAATCCCGCCGGGATGAACAATTGCCTTCCATTTTCAAACGACAACTCCACGCCTGCCCATTTCCCAAACGTCGCAGAGCCTTTGCGAACATCGACAGCCACGTCAAAAAACCGCCCCCGCCCACATCTGACCAATTTCGCCTGAGCATGCGGCGGGGCCTGAAAATGCAGCCCGCGGATGGTGCCCATCTGGTGCGAAAGTGAATGATTGTCCTGAACAAAATCCGCCCGGATGCCCGCCTTTTCCAGCCGGGATTTGTTCCAGCTTTCCGAAAAAAAGCCGCGGCCGTCTACGTGCCGGTCCGGGGTAATAACCTTTAGGCCTTCAATTCCTGTGTCCGTGACCTTCACGAAGTTCCCCGCGTCTAGATAGGGCCAAATCGGCCGATCCGCTGCAAAATGCCCCAACGGCGCCTGCTGAATCTAACAAGGTTCAGCGTGTTTGCAACGCGTCCAAGAATGTTGGGAAATGGTAAAGTTTTTCTAAAACACGAAACAACTTTTCCGGGCCGACCCGCTGATTCCGAAAAAAGTGGTCAGCGCCCCAGGTGGCGTTCGCCGCGTGCGCGTGCCAGCGTCATTTGTTTCTGGCGTTCGCGAAACCGTTCTCTGCGCGCGTCATCAAACTGGTCAATGCAGTGGTGGCAGCTGACGCCGGCCTCATACTGCGGGCGATTCTTGTCTTCGGGCAAAATCGGGCGCCGGCAGGCGTGGCATAATTCATGTGGCCCTTCGCTTAGGCCGTGGCCAACAGAAACGCGCCCGTCAAAGACAAAGCATTCACCGTTCCAGCTGCTTTCGGCGGTATCCACATCTTCAAGGTACTGCAGAATGCCGCCTTTCAGGTGAAACACATCCTTGACCCCCTGTGACATCAGGTAGTTTGTGGATTTCTCGCAGCGTATTCCGCCTGTGCAAAACATCGCGACGCGTTTGTTGTGGAACCTGTCCTTGTTTTCCTGCCACCAGGCCGGAAATTCCCGAAAAGATGCCGTATGCGGGTCTATCGCGCCTTCGAACGTGCCGATCGCCACCTCGTAATCGTTGCGCGTATCGATCAGCACAACATCTTCCTGGGCAATCAGATCGTTCCAGTCCTGGGGGGCAACGTATTGGCCTACAGCGGCCCGCGGGTCTACATCAGGCTGCCCCATCGTGACGATCTCGCGCTTCAGGCGGACCTTCATCTTTCCGAAAGGGTCATCCTTGGCGGTGCTTTCTTTCCACGCCAGATCGGAACAGCCAGGCAACGCGCGAATATGCGCCAGCACAGCGTCGATTCCTGTGCGGCTGCCGGCGATCGTGCCGTTGATCCCTTCATTCGCCAACAGAAGAGAGCCTTTGACTCCTTCGCGCTGCGCCAGCGCAAGCAAAGGCGCGCATAAGGCCGAAGGGTCACTAAAGCGGGTGAAATGATAAAGTGCGGCAATTGTGTACATGGTCGCGATCTATGTCGCCGCAAGCGTCCCTGCAAGGGGCAGAGTTGACGCGGGGGGGCGGTGCGGCATAGTCACGGGGACCAGATGAATGAAGGATGAACATGCATAACGCGCACGAAGCCCTGATCGTTATCGATGTGCAGAATGATTTCTGCCCGGGCGGCGCGCTGGCTGTCACCGGGGGGGATGCGATAATCCCCGGCATCAACGCGATGCAAAACGATTTTCAGGTTCGTATTTTCACACAGGATTGGCACCCGGCCGGGCATTCATCATTTGCGTCATCGCATGCCGGGAAGGGCGCGTTTGACATGGTGGAAATGCCCTATGGTCCGCAGGTCTTATGGCCCGATCACTGCGTGCAGGGCACGCCAGGCGCTGCGTTTCACCCGGACCTGTACACCGCTGGCGCGGATATGATCCTGCGCAAAGGGTTTCGCCCCGGTGTCGACAGCTATTCGGCCTTTTTTGAAAATGACAAGGAAACGTCCACCGGGTTGGAAGGCTATCTTCGCACCCGGGGGGTGGAAAAGATCAGCCTTGTCGGTCTAGCGACCGATTTTTGTGTTGCCTACTCGGCCATTGACGGGGCGAAGCTGGGCTTTGATGTAACGGTTCTTGAACGTGCTTGCCGGGCCATTGATCTGGATGGCTCACTGGCCGCTTCCCGCACAGATATGCGCGCTGCAGGCGTGAAACTGGAGGCCTGACATGGTCGATATTGCCACCCGTGTCTTTGACCACAACTGGAAGATTGACCCGATCGTGCGATCGTTGATCGATACAGATTTTTATAAGCTTCTGATGTGCCAGTCGGTGTTTCACAACAAACCGGACACACAGGTAACTTTCAGCCTGATCAACCGCACTAAATCCATCAGGCTTGCCGAATTGGTTGACGAAGGCGCGCTGCGCGAGCAATTGGACCATATCCGATCTCTCAGCCTGTCGCGGGGGGAAAGCACCTGGCTGCGGGGTAATACCTTCTACGGCAAACGGCAGATGTTTCAGCCGGACTTCATGGAATGGTTCGAAAACCTGCGCCTTCCTGCGTATCACCTTGAAAAACGCGATGGGCAGTATGAGCTGACGTTTGAAGGCAGCTGGCCCGAGGTGATGATGTGGGAAATTCCTGCGCTTGCAGTGCTGATGGAACTGCGGGGGCGGGCTGTTCTTAAGGATATGGGCAAGTTCGAACTTCAGGTTCTGTATGCCCGCGCGATGACAAAACTTTGGGAAAAAGTGGACATTCTGCGCGATGTTGGCGACAGCCTGCGTATCGCTGATTTTGGCACGCGCCGGCGCCATTCCTATCTGTGGCAGGACTGGTGCGTTCAGGCCATGATGGAAGGGCTGGGCAAAAAATTCGTGGGCACCTCGAACTGCCTGATCGCAATGAAACGCGATATCGAGGCGATCGGGACCAATGCCCACGAATTGCCGATGGTCTATGCCGCCCTTGCCGAAAATGACGCCGACCTGCGCGAAGCGCCCTATTCTGTTCTGGCCGACTGGCAGGAAGAACACGAAGGCAATTTGCGCATTATCCTTCCCGATACCTATGGGACGAAAGGGTTTTTGGATGCCGCCCCGGATTGGCTGGCGGGCTGGACAGGCATTCGCGTGGACAGCGGTGACCCCGCCGAAGGTGCAGAGACGGCGATAAATTGGTGGAAAGAGCGTGGTGAAGACCCACGCAAAAAGATGGTGATTTTCTCGGACGGTCTGGACGTGGAAAAAATCGCGCAGCTACAAACGCAATTCGCCGGCCGGGTGAAGCCCAGTTTCGGGTGGGGCACCTTGCTGACCAACGATTTTCGCGGCCTTACACCGGATGACGCTTTGGCACCGTTTTCGCTGGTTTGTAAGGCGGTTTCGGCTAACGGGCGCCCGACGGTCAAATTGTCGGATAACCCGTTAAAGGCAATGGGCCCCCCTGACGAGATTGCGCGCTACAAACGTGTTTTCGAAGTGGGGGACCAAAAGGCGCAAGACGTTATCGTCTGACGCCCCGCGCGGTGTGGTTTTCGGCATTTTCAGGCCTCTTGATCCAGAAAACGGCGGGCTGCCTTTACGGCGCGATCTGCGTATACCTGCATAAGGTCTTCGCCCGGTTGCGCGCGTGGCACGATCCAGCCCATCGACGCAAAGCGGCGCAACATCACAAACATCGGCAACAGTTGCGCGGCTTGTTCGGGCAGCGCGCGGACTGTGCGGTACCCCGCCAGTGCCGCATCGCGCAGCGCATCATAGTTCGGCTCGCCCTCATTCTGTGACATCAGGGTCGCAAGGTCGTACAGGCGAAAGCCAAAGCCCGCGTCGTCAAAATCGATCAGCGTGGCTTTGTCACCGTCCAGAAACACATTTTCGCGCAGTATATCGGCGTGGATCAACCCGAAATCCCCACCGTCGGCCTGAAAGGATAACAGCCTGTCACGGGCGATCACGCGGGCCTTCAGGATTAGTGTGCGTTCACTGCCTGACAATGCCGGGCTTTCCCAAAATCGCCCCCAGAACGGGGTGTCGCCCAACAAACCTTCGCTGTCCCATGCATGGCGCGTAAAGCCTGGTGGCAGGGTTAAGGCGTCTGTCACATTATGAAGGCGCCCCACTTCGCGCCCAACAGTATGAAAAACCACTTCCTGGTGGGGTAAATCGCCTTCCAGGGGCTCTCCTGATGCGCCCATCGGGGCACCTTTTACCCAGGTTATCATCGTGGCGACACGTCCGGTGGACAGGGTTACCACTGTTTCACCACTCGCGGTGGATATCGGGGAGGGCACGGATAGGCCGGCGGCCGCGATCGCGCCCATCCAGGTTAGCTCTGAATGGATTGCGGCGGCGGTTTGATATCCGACGCGGTGCAGCCGCAAGGCTGCGCGGCCGGTGGGCAGTGCCACTTCGTAGACAGCATTTTCACGCTCTTTGATCAGCCGGGGGTCGCGTGCGCCCCATGCCGCTATAGCTTCGCCAAGTTCGCTGTTGTTCACGCGGGCATGCCTTTCAAAACGTCGTCCAGAGTATCTGCGAACAGATCCACCTGCGCGCGCGAAAAGCACATGGGCGGGCGAATTTTCAGGGCGTTGCCCCATCGCCCCAGCTTGTTCAAAAGGATGCCGCGCGCGCGCATTTCTTCCACAACATTTTCCGTGAACTCCGGTGCCGGGGTAAGGTCATCCCCCTTCGTGAACTCCATTCCAAGAAACAGCCCGGTGCCGCGCACATCGGCGATCATCGGATGGCGGATCGCGCGCATTCTTTCCAGCGCGTAATCGCCAACGTCGCGGGCGTTTTCCACCAACCCTTCGTCTTCGATCACATCCAAAACCGCCATCGCGGCGGCGGCCGATACCGGGTTTCCACCGAAGGTGTTGAAGTAGCCGAAAACATTCCTGAAGGCGGCCATGATCTCAGGCCGTGCGATCACGGCGGCCACCGGATGCCCGTTGCCCATTGGTTTGCCCATTGTCACGACGTCTGGCACCAGGCCAATCCTTTCATGGCCCCAGAAATGCCGCCCGGTGCGCCCAAACCCTGGCTGCACTTCGTCGGCAATAATGATCCCTCCGGCCCGGCGCACCACATCAGCGACAGGCGTCAGAAAGCCGGGGGCAAGATCGGGAAATCCTTCGTTGGCAAAAAACGGGTCAAGAATCAGGGCCGCAAAACCGTGGCCTGCGGCCTCAAGTTCGTTGATCGCCCTGGCGACATGATCGGCAAAAGCCTGCGCCTGCGCATCGCCTGATCCGCCAAGCGGGCGCAAACTGTCGGGCGAAGGGACAAGGCGCACATTATCCGCCTGCCCGCCAATCGGGGTGCGTTTTGAGGAAAACTGGCTCACCAGAGCCGTGTTGCCGTGATAGGTATTATCTGTGCCGATCATCCCGGTTTTGCCGGTTACCGCCTGGCCCATACGCAAGGCGATGTCATTCGCCTCGGACCCGGTGCAAACCATGATCAGGCTTGTCAGATCATGGCCTAATGTTCCTGTAAGGCGCTCTGCGTAATTCAGGATCCCTTCGTGCAGGTACCGGGTGTGCGTGTTCAGCGTCAGCGCCTGATTTGTGATGGCCTCTACCACCTTCGGGTGGCAGTGCCCCACGTGCGGCACGTTGTTGTAGCAATCAAGGTAGCGTTGCCCATCGGCATCCCACAGCCAGGCACCTTCCCCTTTCACAAGGTGGACGGGGTTGCGGTAAAACGTCGTCATATTCGGCCCTAAAAGCCGTTCACGCCGCGCCATCAGCGCCTTTATATCCGACACTTTCTAGTCCTCCTGAACCTTGCCGCGCGTGGCTTTGATCTGCCCGCGCTTTGTTTTGGCGTCGAGTCTGCGCCTCTTTGACCCCATGGTGGGTTTTGTGGGGATTCGCCGTTTGGGCGCCACAAGGGCCCGTTGAATCATTTCAATCAGGCGTTCTTCGGCAATTTCGCGGTTCCGCGCCTGGCTGCGCGTTTCTTCAGCACGAATGACGATGGCGCCATCTGTTGTCCATTTTCGCCCGGCAATCCGTTTCAGCCGCGCCTTAACGGCGGGCGCAAGGGCGGGCGAGCGTGCGGCTTCAAAACGCAGCTCTACCGCTGTTGCGACCTTGTTCACATTTTGCCCGCCCGGGCCTGATGCGCGCGAAAAACTCTCGCTCAGTTCCCAGTCATTTAATGTGATGGTGTCATTTACCCGGATCATATGCGCAGCCTATCGCCGGTGGACGAAAACCGAAATCCCTTTCGTCGTTCCCCGATGCAATCAGACCCAACACGCCATTCCCCACCCAACGAAAAGGGCCGCCCACTGTGGGACGGCCCTTCGAGACTGTAGAGGTGGGGCCGGTTAGACCATCTGGTCACTTCGGCCCGCATTTCGGGCCGGGGGCTGCCCCGGCCGGTTTGCGGACTATGCTGTCCCGGCACCTCGCTCCATTGTATCTCTTGACATGGACACCTCCCTTCTCGTTGTTGCGATAGGGGAAGCGTGCCACAGATTTAGTGTTTGTCAAAAGGTTTTACGCAAGATTTGGGGAAATCTTGTTCACAATTATCCGAAATGGCACCAATGCGATCATCGCAAGGCTTAGCTTTACCATCCAGTCTGCCAGTGCCAGCGAAACCCAAAGCGGCGCGTCGGCCCCAACGGTCAGCAAGGGGGCCGTATCCCAGGCCCAGTTCACAGCGGCGTCGGCACCGGGGCCAAACACTGTGATGCTGGCCGAAAAGGCGATCGAGAAAAACAGGAACGTGTCTACAGCCGACCCCAGAAGGGTCGAAACCAGGGGTGCACGCCACCAGTTTCCCTGCCTCAGGCGGTTGAACACGGCGACATCCAGAAGCTGCGCAATCAGAAAGGCGGTTCCCGAACCAACGGCAATGCGCAGCGGTACGGCGGGGCCGTATTCAAGCATGATCTGGCTGCCGACCAGCGAACAGGCAACGCCAGTGACAAAGCCGGCAAGCACGACTTTGCGCGCAGCTTTTACACCGTAAATGCGGTTCATCACGTCGGTGACCAGAAAGGCGAACGGGTAGGTAAATGCGCCCCAGGTCAAAAGACCATCCAACAACAGGAACTGGACGAGGATATTTGATGCCACCACGATGGCGGCCATGGCGATGACGCCAGGTAGGATACGGTTCATTTTTATGGTCCGTTTTATCAAGGTTGCGGAGACTTGGCCCCAGTTTATGTGGGACGGGCGCGTCCTATCGCCTTACGGTTTGGGGTTCAAGTCATTCCGTAAACTTGTATTCGACAATCTCGGTTGTCTGGAAAAACCGAAAATTGTCATCCGCGATCATGGTCAGGCGCATCGCGCCTTCGCCATCTTGCCAAACGGCAATCCCTTCCAGATTGTCGTGAACCCCGGGCGTGGTTTCAAGCAGCGTTACCTCCCCCGACAAAGTTTCATCGCCAAGGTCAAAACGGCGGACCCGGCTGGTGAAGCCAAACAGGCTGCCCAGATCGCGTTCAAGAAGGTAAAACCGCCCATCCGGCCCGATGTCTGCACCGACCGGAAGAAAAGCCCCACGCCGCGTGATCGAAAAGGGTTGATCCCACTGGCCATCGCGCAAGCGATAAACCGGGAAAGGTTTTTTGGCGTCGCGCACGCGTTCGGGCAAGGTGTACAGCGTGCCATCGGGACCAATTGCAAGGGCCTCGAGGGACGAGTTGTTTTGCATCTTTTTAAAGGCCGGATGTTTTGGAAGGCGTTCGGCCGGCGCCTGGGGTGATGCATAATGTGAAACGCGGTGTTCTGCCTCGAATGAAATGAACAGCGTGGCGTCATCGGCCTGTGCCAGGCCTTCAGAATCGTCAAAATACCGGGGCAGGCCCTTTCCGTCATAATGCTTAAGGCGGGTGATATCCCCGGCGGTGACGTCCGTAATCACACCTTCGCTGTCACGCGTAAACGTACCCTGTGTGATGTGCCCGCGGTCTGAAATGGCAACAAAATGCGTGCCGTCGTCCGACACTTCAATGCCGGACCAGCCGCCAAAGTTATCGTCTTCCATCGTCCACACATATTCCGAGTCCAACTGCGCGACCGATACGGGCAGCACATCGATTCCGGGGGAAAGCAGCGCACCTGCGCCTATTGCGATGATAAGACGGCGGCGCATTGTTTGGGCAGATCTGCCAGTACGATTGGGGGTTTGGGTGGGCGCGCGGGCCCGGGTGGCTTTGGATGAAGGATATCATACACCCATTTTTCTGCGGCGTCACAGCCATCTCCGGGCGGGGGAGGCGCCTGATCTACGCAGTCCTGGGCCCCCTTGGGGCAGGCCAGGCGCACGTGGAAATGATAGTGGTGCCCCCACCAGGGGCGAATTTTGCGCAGCCAGCGCCTGTCACCTTTGGCGTCTTTGCACATTTGAACCTTCGCGCCCGGAAATACGAAAATTCGGGCGACAGCCCGGTCGCGGGCGGCGGCGCGCAAAATGTTGTGGTGCTGGCGGGTCCAGTTGTCATTTACATAGGCGCCACCCTGGCGGCGCATGGAAATAGAAGACAGGCTTTCACGTTCGCTGCGCGTTAGGTCCAGCCGGTTGGGGGGCAACATCCAGATATCGACATCCAGGCCAAGCTGATGACTGGCGTGCCCGGTTAACATTGGCCCACCGCGCGGCTGGCTTATATCCCCGACGTAAAGCCCTTCCCAGCCTCTTTGCCGGGCGGCCTTTCGGCTTAAGCGTTCGATAAATGCGATGGTTTCAGGATGCCCCCAATTGCGGTTCCGGCTTAGGCGCATCGCTTGCCAGGTTGGCCCTGTTTCAGCCAGTTGCTCTGCCCCGGCCAGACAGCCGCGCGCATAGCCGCCAAATGGCGCGACGCGCTGGGAAGACCCGCCTGCCACCGCCCCAAACAATTGTTTGGCTGGGGTATCGGCCAAGGTTGCGCCGGGCAGAAATGCCAGCAGAAATGCAACAACCTTGGTGAAGGGGGTCATGAAACACTTGGCCTTTCGTGTGCGCCGTCTGGTTTGACCCAGATTAGCAGAACCAGACCGATTAGAAAAAGACCGATAAGCGGAGACACGCCCAGCTGTTGGCTGCCGGTAATCGCGGTGGCAATTCCGATCGAAAACGGCGCGATGAACGATGTGGCTTTGCCGGCCAATGCGTACAGGCCAAATGCCTCGGTCATTCTTTCGGGGTTGCCTTGGCGCACCATCATGGTTCGGCTTGCCGATTGCAGCGCGCCACCGGCGGCCCCAATCACGGCACCAAGCGCGTAAAAGGCGATATCGGGCAAATGCGACCCTTCGGCAACGGCGATGCCAAAGACGCTTTCGCGCGAAATAAAGACGATCAGTATCGCCACGATTGTCAGGGCGATGATGCACACGGTGATAACAGGTTTTGGCCCCTTCGCGGCATCAACCTTGCCGCCGATCCAGGCAAAAATTGCCCCGGTTATGATCGCAAGAATGCCGAAAACTCCGGTGTCTACAACAGACCACTCCAGCACACCGGCCGCGTAAATCCCGCCAAATGCATACATGCCGTTCAGGGCGTCACGATAAAACATCGAAGACCCAAGATAGGCAAACAGGCTGGGCGTGCTGGGCAGGGCCTTCAGGGTTTTGCCAAGGCTTCGGATCGCGTTGCCAACCTGAAGGCGGTCAACGTTGGTTTTCTTAGGGTCACGTACCCACAGGAAAAACGGCACCATGAACACGGCAAACCAGATTGCCGTCAAAGGCCCCACAAACCGGGTTCCTTCGCGTGCTTCTGCATCCAGCCCGAGAAGAGGGGACATGCCGATCAGAGTTTTGCCGTTTTCGCCTTCGGCAAACAGCGCAAGCATGATCACAAGGGCAAGAAGCCCGCCGATGTAGCCAAATGCCCAGCCGTTTCCTGAAATGCGCCCGATCTCTTCCTTGGTTCCAAGGTCAGGAAGCATGGAATTGGTGAAGATTGTCGCAAACTCCATCCCGATCAGGCCTACGGCAAAGAAGAACAGGACGAACGTCAGGTTGAAACTGTCAGGTGCTGACCACCAAAGACTGAAGGCGCCGACAAAATAGAGCGCCGAAAACAGCCAGATCCAGCGTAACCTGTTGCCGCTGTTGTCAGCGATGGCGCCCAGAATTGGGGCAAGAAGCGCGATTACCAATCCCGCAGCGCCAATCCCAAAACCCCATGCCGCCTGTGCCTGGCTTCCGTCACCCAGAACAGAATTAACGTAGGGGCCGAAAATAAAGGTTAAAAGCAGGGTGTTATACGGCTGACTGGCCCAGTCGAACCAGAACCAGCCCCAAATTCTTTTGCCTTGAGTGGTTTGCACGTTAACAGCCCCCGTTTTCCTTCGGTATGACAGGCAAACAGTGGGTGAGGCAAGAAAAGGTTTACATTTCAGGGGGCCAGGGGCGTTTTGCCTCGGCAGTGATCCAGGCAAGAACCCACTCTGGCAGCGGTGGGGAGGTTGTGTCGACCCCAAGTGCCTTTGCCACGCGCCCCGTATCCACGATACCATCCGCGTCGGTCACGGCCATCCGGTATAGCACATGGCTGGTGCAATCGTTACCCCGCCACATGGATTGTTCCAGGTAAAGGAAACGCTGGTCCCAGCCCAACGCGTGCGAACGAACTTCGAAGCGGTCAAAAACCCGCACACGGCGGCGATATCGCACGGATACTCCGGCCACTGTCATGCCCCAGCGATGAGCCGCCAGCATGCGCAACAACCCGGTACGCCGCGCCAGAGGCAGGCGGCCAAGGTCAAACAATGTCAGCGTGCGGCCGTTGTTCAGTTCCATCCAAAGGTCCAGATCCCATGGCCAGCAGATGTGCTGGCTGACATGGGTGCCAAGCACCGGCAGGCTGCCTGCGCGGCTGTGCACGGCGAATTCCTTGAACATGCGAATGACGGGGTACATCACGCTCTCCTTCTGCCCCCCAGTGCCCGGGCCCCGGGGCAGCGTCAACTTTAACGCTGCGGAACACAATGACTTGCCCTTTTCGTGCCGGATGCTTACCTCGTGCGCAGGCGTTTCAAGGAGATACCCGATGCTCGCGATTTACGGCCCCCTGCAACTGATCCTCAGCGTGGTGTTCTTCATCATGATTGTGCACATTATCATGAGCTGGCTGATCAGCTTTCAGGTTCTGAACCTGCGCCAGCCTATGGTGGCCCAGATATGGATGGGTCTGAACCGCTTGCTGGAGCCGGTTTACGTTCCGATCCGCAAGGTTTTGCCAGATACCCGCCCTCTGGATCTTGCGCCGCTGGTGGCCTTCATCGTGGTGATCTCCCTTCGTGATTACATCCTGCCGGTCATTTTCGGCTTTCGCTAAGGTCTGCTTGCCCGCACCGCTGCGCCTTGTGATGGCGTGGCCCAGACAAAAGCAGCCTATTTGAATGCAGCGCGAAACAGACCTTCTGAAATCCGTATTCGGCTTTGATGCCTTCCGCCCCGGGCAGGAAGAAATCGTGGCGGCGGTTTCGGCTGGCCAGAACACCCTGGCAATCATGCCCACGGGCGGCGGTAAATCGCTGTGCTTTCAACTGCCCGCGTTGTGCCGTGACGGGGTGACGGTGGTTATCTCGCCGCTGATCGCGCTGATGCGTGATCAGGTGCGGGCGCTGCAGGCCGCCGGGGTAGAGGCAGGCGCGCTGACCTCTGGAAACACAGACGAAGAAACAGATGCTGTGTTTGCGGCCCTGAACGAAGGGCGCCTGAAACTTCTTTACATGGCGCCTGAAAGATTGGCCTCGGGGGGGACACTGACGCTTTTGCGCCGGATCGGCACCTCGATGATTGCGGTGGATGAGGCGCATTGCGTTTCCCAGTGGGGGCATGATTTTCGCCCCGATTACCTGCGCATCGGGGATTTGCGGCGCGCGCTGGGCGTGCCACTGGCCGCCTTCACGGCCACCGCGGACGAAGAAACCCGCGCCGAGATCGTCCAGAAGCTTTTTGAAGATCAGTCCCCCACAACCTTTCTGCGGGGGTTTGACCGGCCCAATATTCACCTGGCCTTTCAGGTCAAAGACAGCCCGCGCCGCCAGATCATGGATTTCGCCAGCGCGCGCAAAGGGCAATCGGGCATCGTTTACACCGCGACCCGCGCCAAAACCGAAACACTGGCCCGCGCCCTTGGCGAGGCCGGGCACATCGCCGCCTATTACCATGGCGGCATGGATCGTGATGACCGGCGCGAGGTTGAACGCCGCTTTCAGCAGGAAGATGGGCTGATCGTCGTGGCGACCGTGGCCTTTGGCATGGGCGTTGATAAGCCCGATATCCGCTGGGTGGCCCACGCCGACCTGCCAAAATCGATCGAATCTTATTATCAGGAGATTGGCCGCGCCGGGCGCGATGGTGCGCCGGCCGAAACCCTGACGCTTTATGGGCCAGATGATATCCGCCTGCGCCGCACCCAGATTGACGAAGGCCTGGCCCCCGAAGAACGCCGTGCCGCAGATCACGGCCGCCTGAATGCCCTTTTGGGGCTGGCCGAGGCCCGAAGCTGCCGGCGCCAACTGCTGTTGGGCTATTTCGGAGAGGCGGCGGAACCCTGCGCCAACTGCGATTTATGTGACAGCCCGCCGGACGTGTTCGACGGAACCGTGGCCGTGATGAAGGCCCTTTCGGCGATCCTGCGAACCGGCGAATATTTCGGGGCGGGGCATCTGATAGATATCCTGACCGGCAAAACCACCGACAAAATTCGTGAACGCGGGCATGATGCGCTGCCCACCTTCGGGGTTGGCCAGGACTATGACAAACGCCAGTGGCAGGCGATCTTTCGGCAGATGATGGGGCATGACCTTGTGCGCCCGGATCCGTCCCGCCACGGGGCGTTGCGCATCACGCAGGCAGCGCACCCTGTCCTGAAGGGTGAAGAGGCTGTCGAGCTGCGGGTCGACACCCTGAAAAAATCCAGGCAGCGCCCTGCCGCCAAAATGTTGGTGAGCGAAGAAGATGCGCCGCTTTTGTCCGCTTTGAAGGCAAAGCGCCGGGCTTTGGCCGAGGCGCAGCGCGTACCGGCCTATGTTGTCTTTACGGATCGCACGTTGATCGAAATGGCGGAAACCCGGCCTCAGACATTGGATGACATGGCGGGGATCGGCGGGATCGGCGCGAAAAAGCTGGAAAGCTACGGGCGCGCCTTTCTGGAGGTGATCGCAGGGGACACGCCGCAAATGCACCCGATGCGGCGCAAACTGGCAGGCCGCGCTGCCGGAACATTGTTTGACCGTCTGGTCGCAGCACAGGCCGCACTTTTGCGCGGTGAAGATGGCACCGGAAAATACATGAGCTGTACAAACGCCACCCTGCGCCAGATTGCTGAACGCCGGCCCGACAATCAAAGCGCGCTGTCGCGCATCCCCGGTATGGGTGACCAAAAAGCGGAACGGTTTGGCGCCGCCTTTTTCGATGCATTGCAGAAGGATAACTAGAATGCTTGTTGTTGTGTCTCCGGCCAAAAAACTGGACGAAAAACCTGCCCGCGCAGCGGGCGGCAGTCTGCCTGCATTTCAAAGTGACGCCGCAGAACTGGCAGGTGTTGCGGCAGGGCTGACAGCCCCCGCGCTTGAAAAGCTTATGCATATATCGCCCAAACTGGGCGCGCTGAATGCAGACCGTTTTGCCGCATTCGGTACCGGAGCCGGCGAAAAGCAAGCGATCGAAATGTTTGCGGGTGACACGTACACCGGGCTTGAAGCGGCAACACTGGATGCTGACGAGATGGCGTATGCACAGCGCCATTTGCGAATTCTTTCGGGCCTGTACGGGCTTTTGCGCCCGCAAGATATTATCGCGCCTCACCGGCTGGAAATGGGCAGCCGCCTAAAGAATGCGCGCGGGGCAAACCTTTATGATTTCTGGGGCGATCAGATTGCGCAGGCGTTGAACGATGCCGCCAGCGCGCTGGGCAGCGAAACATTGGTTAACTGTGCGTCGGTTGAATACTTTGGCGCCGTCAAACCCGCAGCGTTGAAGTTGCGGGTCATCACGCCGGTTTTCATGGAAGAAAAAGCCGGCACTGCGAAAATCGTCAGCTTTTTTGCAAAGAAAGCGCGCGGCTCTCTTGCGCGGTATATGATCCAGCGCCGCATTTCTGACCCCGAGGGGCTGAAGGATTTTGACAGCGGCGGGTACCGTTTCAGGCCTGACATGAGCGATGAAAACCGCTGGACCTTCCTGCGCGATTACCCCGAGGCCTAAGGCCCGGTCGGGGCCTGTGCCCGCTTACGCTTTGGCCCGTTCCGGGGGGTGTTCGGGGGCTTGTTCGTCAGCGTGCCCTGGGGGCGCTTCGGGGGCCGGGATGGCCACATCGCCTGGACAGGCGGCCTGGATTTCGGCCAGGATGGCGGCCTTGTTCAGGGGTTTCGTCAGGTGTTTGTCCAGCCCGTGGGACAAAATTTCATCTTCATCACCGGTCATTGCATGGGCTGTAAGGGCCACGATCTGACAGCGTGGCAGGCCATGTTCCTTTTCCAGTGCACGGATAAGGCGCGTGGCTTCTTTTCCGTCCATGCCGGGCATGGAAATATCCATGAAAATCAGATCGGGCCTTTCGGTTTCATATGCGGTGACGGCCTCTTGCCCGTTTTCGGCAAAACGCAGATCCAAATCCAGGGATTTGACCATCTTTGAAAAAACCAGACGGTTTGTTTTATTATCCTCTGCCGCCAGAACCCGCATTTTTCGCGCGGGGGGTTCGCTTGTCGTGCCGCTGTGACCATTATCCACCGCCACATCAGGGCGCTGGTCCGGGTTTTGTGGTTCCAGGTCGGCCAGTGTGCGTAAAAGCGCGCCCCGCATTACAGGTTTACGCAGCACCTGCGCCCCGTTGATCGCTTCAAATTCGATGCCAAGGCCATCTGCGTGGGGTGCCAAAAACAAAATGGGTGTCTGGATGCCGGCGTCGCGCAGCCCGGCGCATACTTCTATGCCCGTCAGGTCGGGCAACAAATGATCTACAAGGATGACATCAGATGCGCCTGCCATTTGGATAATTTCCGGCCCCTCGCAGGATGCGCGAACCCCCATCCCCAACGCGATCATCTGCTTTTCCAGGATGGAACGGTAGGCATTATCTTCCATTGCGATAGTGGCGGTGCGCAGCCATGGTGGCAGATTTAGCGTGGCGTCATCCGTGTTTTCAACAACCGGCAGTGTGATGTGCAACCCAAAGCAGGATCCAACACCTTCTTTGCTTTCGACCCAGATTTCGCCGCCCATCAATTCGACCAGTTGCTTTGTGATCGCCAACCCCAGCCCGGTGCCTTCGAAAGCCCGGTTGCGGGTGGATTCGACCTGATTGAATTCGCCGAAAACATGTTCCAGCATATCAGGTGCGATGCCAATGCCGCTGTCTTCAACGGTGATGTGTATCCTTTGCGCCCCGGGCTGTTTGGCCGGCAGGCCGACCACCCGGATAAGGACAAGGCCCTGCGCGGTGAACTTGACGGCGTTTCCAATCAGGTTGGTCAGGACCTGGCGGATGCGAACAGGGTCCCCGATGTATTGTGTGCCCAGGAACATGTCGTAATCCACAGAAATCTGAAGCCGCTTTTCCCGAATGCTGGGCTGTAACAGCGTGACAACATCCAGAATTGTATTTTCAAGATCAAAGGGTTCCGGCGCCAGGGAAAGTTTTTCTGCTTCGATCTTAGAGTAGTCAAGAACGTCGTTGATGATCGACAACAAAGCCTCGCCAGAATTGCGGATGGTATCTATGTACAGGCGTTGTTCTGCGTCCAGTTTTCCTTCGGCCATCAAAGAGGCCATTCCGACGACCCCATTCATCGGGGTGCGAATTTCGTGGCTCATATTCGCCAGGAAGGCCGATTTGGCGCGGGTGGCGGCCTCGGCCCGGTCGCGGGCTTCTTTAAGCTCGGCCTCGCGCTGGATGGTATCGGTGATGTTTAACCCAAGCGAAACAGTATCGTCGCCGTAAGATCGCCGGTCGACCAGTTTGACGTACGCCCCGTTCCACAACTTTATGATCTCAGGTTCCAACTGCGCACCCCGCCACCGGGCAAGCATTCTGGCCTGCCAGTCTGAAGGGCGGTCATCGCCGATGTCTACAATGCCTTCTTCAAGAAGGATGTTCACGATTTCACCGTAGGTTATGCCGGGGGTGACACATTCAAGCCCGTCAAAAGGTGCAAGATACGCCGCGTTTGCCGCGACCAGCCGGTCGTTTGAATCGAACACCGCAAAACCATCCTGGATCGTCTCCAGAGAATCCCACAAACGCCTGCGTGCGATCACCACCTCATTATTGGCGCGTTCAAGATCGGCCCTTACTTTTGTGTTCTGACCTTTCAGCGCCTCTGCTTCGTGGCGCGCTTCTTTTACGTCGCCACGGGTTTCCACGATTTCGTCCGACAAGGCACGCGCGTGGCTGGAAAGCATGGTGTTGGCGGCGCCCAATTCTTCGCGTTTTTGGTTCAAAAGCCGTTCGGCAGCCATGCGCGCGCGCCGTTCCTGGGCTAGCATTTGTTCAAAGCTCATCCGTGCCTCCGCCACGCGCGGGTAACGGCCCCGCGCCTTGCTGGGATGATGGCAATTCAAAGTGAACAGGGGCTTAACCGCAGTCGGGAAAACGTTGTCACACGCCCGCAGCTGTGTCAGCATGATCCCGCGCGCAAAGGAGGCCCCGATGCGGATTATTTCGTTTATTACTTTATTTGCTCTTTATTTTGCCGGTTCGGCCTTCGCCGATGATCTTGTACCTGACCGCCAGGTTGTGTTGCACCGCAACGTGGATTTTTACGGTTCTGACGTTCAGACGATCTTTGATACATCGTTGAAGTCTTGTGAAAACGCCTGTCGGGCATCGTCGCAATGTTCTGCTTTTACGTTCAACAGCCGCGCGAATTCCTGTTTTCTGAAACGTGAAGTTTCTGAACAGGTTGCTTATGAAGGCGCGTTTTCGGGCACGGTTTCCGATACCCCGCAGGCGGTTCTGGAAACCGCGCGTATCCGGGCGGAGGATCTGGAGTTTCTGCAACCTTTTGATCTGGAAAAGGCACAGATGCAGGCCTGGGATCTGGCCCGCGCGCATGTTGCCGGCGGCACAACGCCCGAGGCATTGATTGCAGGGGCCAAAGAAGAACAGGGCCGCGCTAATGTTCTGGCCGCCATGCGCCTGATGGGGGCCGCAACGGTTATCACGGATGGCGCGAGTGAGTGGCTTGAATATGCGCGGTTGTCGCTGATGTTACGCACCAGCAACGGGCCAGATCTGCGGGCCTATCGCCTTCAGGCTCAGTCTGGTGCGATCAACGCTTACCTGAGGGCCGAAACCCCTGATATACAGGCCAGGGCGCTTGTTCAGCTTGCCAAGGCGCTGGATCTGCTGGGGCGCGGGCGCGATTCCATTCCGGCCCTGCGCCAGGCGCAGATACTTTCCCCACAGCGTGAAACGGATCGCGCACTGGATGTTGCGATCGCCAAATATGGCCTTCGGGTTACAGACCATCAGGTGGACAGCGATTCAGCCCGGCCGCGTGTTTGCGCGCAGTTTTCGGAAGATCTGGCTGGCGCCGGGGTGGATTACTCGGTCTTCGTGCAGACAGACGTGTCCGGCCTTGCGGTTCTGGCCGAAGGTCGCCAGCTGTGCCTGGAGGGGGTCACCCATGGCACGCGGTATCGCGTGACGTTGCGTGCCGGGCTGCCCGCAGCCAGCGGCGAGGCGTTGATAAAACCCGTAACGCTGAACCTTTATGTGCGCGACCGCTCGCCAGCGGTTCATTTCCCTGGGCGGGCCTATGTGCTGCCAAAAAGTGATGACGCGGGCCTGCCGATTGTTTCTGTCAATGTGTCCGAGGTTGATCTTGTGCTGCGGCGCCTTAGCGATCGCAACCTGATCCGCGCATTTCAGGAACGCTATTTTGATCAGCCTCTGTACCCGTGGGAAGAAGAGCGGTTTTCGCGGGATGTCGCGCAGGAAGTGTGGCGCGGCACGGGCGAGGTTGTGAACGAAATCAACCAGGATATCACCACGCGCCTGCCTTTGGGGGCGGCAATCGCGGACCAGCCTGCCGGCGTTTATGTTCTTCAGGCGTCTGTTCCCGGGGCCGATCCTTATGACATGGCCCCGGCGACCCAGTGGTTTGTGGTTTCCGACCTTGGCCTGGCGTCCATGCTGGGGGCGGATGGGCTTCATGTTTTCGTGCGCTCCCTTTCCAGTGGCGAACCTGTTTCTGGTGGCCAGGTTGAACTGGTTTCACGCGCGAACGCGGTGCTGGGTACTGTGCAGACGGATGCGCGGGGCTACGCGCACTTCCCGGCAGGGCTAACAGCCGGGCACGGCGCTGGTGCGCCGGCGCTGGTTGTGGTGAACGGCGCGGGGGATGACATTGCATTCCTCTCCCTGACCGAACCGGAGTTTGACCTTTCCGACCGTGGGGTAGAGGGCCGCCCACCTGCACCGCCGATTGATCTGTTTCTGACGACCGACCGTGGCGCATATCGCGCGGGCGAGGTGATACATGCAACCGCGCTTGTACGCGATGGAAAGGCAGAAGCCATCGATGCCCTGCCCGTGACCGCAATCCTTTCGCGCCCCGACGGGGTTGAATATTCGCGCGCGCTGTCAAACGGCAGCGGGGCTGGGGGGCACGTATTCGCGCTTCCATTGGGTGGGGCGGTCCAACGCGGCACCTGGCGTCTAGACCTACATGCCGACCCCGAAGCGCCAGCTTTGGCGTCGCGCACGCTGCTGGTCGAAGATTTCCTGCCAGAAAGGATCGATTATGATCTGACCTTGCCCCCGGGTGATATCCGGGTTTCAGACATGCCCGACCTTTCTGTGGATGTGCGCTATCTTTTCGGTGCTCCGGGCGGGGATCTGGTTGTTAAAGGCTATGTTGTGGTTCGTGCCGCGCAGGAAATCGAAGGCTGGCCGGGCTATCGTTTTGGGCATTACACAAACCCGGTAGATACGGAATCTAGCAACTTACCCAGTGGTATCCGCACGGATGCGCAAGGGCATGCTGTTTTGCCTGTCAGCTTCCCTGCGATCAAAGCCCCCGGTGTGCCACTTGAGGCGCAGATCAATCTGCTTGTCTCGGAAGGATCGGGGCGGCCGGTTGAACGTAACCTGACCCGCGCAATCGTTCCCAATGGGCCGATGATCGGGGTTAAACCGCTGTTTGAAGACGAATTGCCAGAGGGCGGCGAGGCACGCTTTAACGTGATCGCGCTTTCGCCTGATCTGACCCTGACCCCGATGGATGTTCGCTGGACCATCAACCGGGTTCAGACCCGGTATCAATGGTACCGCTTACATGGGTCTTGGAACTGGGAACCTGTTACCACACGCACCCGTGTAGCCAGTGGAGACGCGACGCTGGGCGATCGCCCGTTTACTGTTGCAGCCCCGGTTGACTGGGGCCGGTACGAGATTGTCGTGAGCCGCACAGAGGGGCAGACGCTGGTTTCCGCGCAAGATTTCTACGCGGGCTGGTACGGGGCTGCAGATGCTTCAACGACGCCTGACATGCTGGATGTTTCGCTGGATGCGGACAGCTATAAGCCCGGTGATACCGCAACATTGCGCATGGTGCCGCGAACAGGTGGCAAGGCGTTGGTAACGGTCGTGTCGAACCGTCTGATTGATATGGTCGCGATGGATGTCGTGCCCGGGGAAAACCTGGTGTCCCTGCCGGTCACGGATGATTGGGGGGCGGGGGCCTATGTGACGGCCACTGTGATCCAACCGATGGATACGGCCCTTGGGCGTAATCCGACCCGCGCGCTGGGCCTGACGCATGCCAGCGTCGACCCGGGCGCGCACCACCTTGGGGTAACCCTTGATGTCGCCGCCGAGGTGAAACCGCGCGGCCCGCTTGAGGTTGCCCTGAAAGTCGCGGGCATTCAGCCTGGCGAGACCGCATTTGCCACCATCGCGGCTGTGGACGTGGGCATCCTGAACCTGACCAGTTTTGGCAGCCCCGACCCATCGGCCCATTACTTTGGCCAACGGCGGCTGGGCGTTGGCATGCGCGACCTTTATGGCCGGCTGATTGACGGTTTGAACGGCGCAATGGGTGCAATCCGTTCGGGCGGTGATGCGATGGCCGAAATGCGCATGCAGGCCCCACCACCAACCGAGGCCCTGTTGGCGCAGTTCTCGGGTGTTCTGAGTGTTGGGGCGGATGGCATGGTACGCACAACATTCGACCTGCCCGAATACAATGGATCGGTCCGCCTGATGGCGGTCGTCTGGTCGCCAACCGGCGTTGGGCAGGCCGCTAAGGATGTGCTGGTGCGTGACCCAGTGGTGATGACGGCCAGCTTGCCGCGCTTTATGTCACCGGGTGATGATGCACGGCTGCTGTTGGAACTTGTTCACGCAACAGGCCCGGCAGGCGATATGCAGGTTTCGATCCAGTCCGACGGTGTGCGCGTGGAAGATCTGTCCACCATTCACCACCTGACACTGGCGCAAAACGGAACGGCGCGTCTGGCTGTGCCGATCCATGCCAATGCGGTGGGTCTGCATCAGATCGCACTTGCGCTGACAACACCGGACGGCACGCGCCTGACCAAGACGCTGATGCTTCCGGTTCAGTCGAACGACCCGGTTGTCGCGCGCACGTCGCGCTTTGATCTGGCTGCGGGCGACAGCTTCACGATGGACAGCAATGTGTTTGACGGGTTTATGCCAGGCTCGGCCAAGGCGACGCTGGCATCAGGGCCACTGGCACGCATCAACGCGCTGGGCCTGTTGGAACGGCTTGACCGATATCCATATGGGTGCACCGAGCAACTGACATCGCGCGCCTTGCCCTTGCTGTACTTTGGCACGGTTGCCGAAGCTATGGGGCTGACGGATCGCGAAGATATCCCTTCACGCATCGTGGGGGCGATAGACAATATTCTGTCAAATCAGGCCGCAAGTGGCAGCTTTGGCCTGTGGCGCCCCGGCAGGGGTGACCTGTGGCTTGATGCCTATGTGTCTGATTTCCTGTCCCGCGCCCGCGCGCAGGGCTATTCGGTTCCTGACACCGCGTTTCGCGCGGCACTGGACAGTTTGCGCAACAATGTGAACTACGCCCCTGACTTTGACAGCGGCGGCGAGGCGCTGGCCTATGCCTTGTACGTTCTGGCCCGTGAAGGCGCTGCTGCGATGGGGGATCTGCGTTACTACGTTGATGAAAAAAGCACGGCCTTTTCAACGCCTCTGGCGTCGGCACATCTGGGGGCGGCACTGGCTGCTTATGGCGATCAGGCGCGTGCGGATAAGATGTTTATCCGCGCATCCCGCCAATTGGTGCGCACAAACTCAGGTTCCACCCAAACGTGGCGCGACGATTATGGCACCAATCTGCGCGATGCAGCGGCGGTTCTGACCCTGGCGATGGAGGCTGGCAGCACGGCGATTTCCCCTGACGCGCTGGTAACCCGGGTCGCGAAAGGCGCCCCCCACCTTTCTACGCAAGAGGCCGCGTGGTCTCTTCTGGCCACCAACGCGCTGATTTCTGACAACGCCAATTCAGGCCTTACGGTGAATGGCGCCCGTTTGAACGGACCATTGGTTGAGGTGATGGACAGCCAGACAGCCGCAGGCGCCCTGGACATCCACAACGGTGGGGCGGATGAAACGGTGTTGACCCTTACCACATACGGTGTGCCGCTTGTGCCTGAACCGGCCGGCGGTCAGGGGTATTCGATAGAGCGGCGGTATTTCACGCTAGAGGGTGACCCGGTAGATATTTCGACCGTCAAACAAGGCAGCCGCCTTGTTACGGTTTTGACGGTGAAACCCTTCGGGCGCTCTGATGGTCGCCTGATGGTTTCAGACCCTCTTCCGGCTGGGTTTGAGATAGATAACCCTCATCTTCTGCAAACCGGCGACGTCAAAGTGTTGGATTGGCTAAAGCTTGATACGTTGGCGCAGATGTCTGAATTCCGGCAGGATCGCTTTTTGGCAGCGGTGAACTGGAGGTCAAACAAGGCCTTCCGCCTGGGTTATATCGTGCGCGCAATCACACCGGGGGATTTCCACCATCCGGCGGCCTCGGTCGAAGACATGTATCGCCCCAGCTATCGGGCGCGTGGCGAAACGGGCCGGGTGCGGATCACCGAATGAAGCGCCGTTTCGCGCTGATCGCGCTGGTGCTGGTGCTGTTTGGCGTGGCGCTGGCGCGTGATGGGGTGGCGCGATGGGTCGCGCAAACGCAGATGCCATCGCTACAGGTGGAAACCTCAACCGAGGTGCTGGACCGGCATGGCCACCTTTTGCGGGCCTACACGGTGGATGATGGCCGCTGGCGCATGGCCGTGACGCTGGATCAGGTCGATCCGCTGTTTGTGGACATGCTGGTCGCTTACGAAGACAAACGTTTTTATCGCCACGGGGGGGTGGACCTTGTGGCCGCAACCCGTGCCGTGGCGCAGGCCCTGTGGAACGGCAAGGTGATTTCCGGCGGTTCAACCCTGACAATGCAGGTCGCGCGCCTGTTAGAGGATGGCCCAACCGGGCGGTGGCGCGGGAAACTGCGGCAGGTGCGCGTGGCGCTGGCATTGGAACATCGCCTAAGCAAGGCGCAGATTCTGGGCCTTTACCTGAACCGCGCCCCATATGGTGGCAACCTTGAAGGTGTTCGCGCCGCTACCCTTGCCTGGTTTGGCAAGGAACCGCGCCGCCTGACCCCCGCCCAGGCGGCGTTACTGGTGGCCCTTCCCCAATCCCCCGAAACCCGCCGCCCTGACCGTTTTCCCGGCGCGGCCGCGGCAGCGCGTGCGCGGGTTCTGGCGCGTGTCACAACGTCGTCCCTGATGGGAAACCGGATCGCCGGCGCCAGCCTTCAGGACCCGGTGCCAACGCGCCGCGTTCGCGTACCCGCGCTTGCCGCGCATATGTCTGACAGGGCCCGGCGCGAGGCCCCCGCGCGCCCGGTTCATCGTCTGACGCTGGACGCAGACCTGCAGGCGCGTCTGGAAACGCTGTCTTCACAGGCGGTGCGTGATTATGGGGAAAAGCTGTCGATTGCGATGGTTGTTGCAGACCACCGAACAGGTGAAATCCTGGCCTCGGTCGGCTCCGCAGGGTACCGCACTGACGGGCGGCAGGGGTTTGTTGATATGACGCGCGCCTATCGCTCGCCCGGCTCGACGTTAAAGCCACTTGTGTTCGCGATGGCCTTTGATGATGGCCTTGCGCACCCTGAAACCCTGATCGAGGATCGCCCGACGCTTTTTGGCAGCTATGCCCCTGAAAATTTCGATGGCGCCTATCGCGGCACGGTCAAAGTGGCGGACGCGTTGAAGATGTCTTTGAACATTCCGGCCGTCAGCCTGACCGATGCCGTTGGCCCCGCGCGCCTGATGGCAGCCTTACGCCGCGCACAGGTGGATGCCCGTTTGCCGGGCAATGCGCCGGCTGGTCTGGCCGTTATCCTGGGCGGGGTTGGCGTGACGGTCGAAGATATGGCCGGCCTTTACGCGGCGTTGGGCAATGGTGGCCAATCGGTGCCACTGCATCACCGGATGCAGAGCGCGCCGCCGCCGTCCACCCGCGTGATTTCACCCCAGGCCGCCTGGCAGGTGGGCCACATTCTGGCAGGCATGCCCGCCCCACCCAACGCGCCACGCAACCGATTGGCGTATAAAACCGGCACCAGCTATGGCCACCGCGATACCTGGGCGATCGGATTTGACGGGGGGCATGTCATCGCGGTGTGGATGGGGCGGGCAGATGGCACGCCTGTTCCCGGTGCGTTTGGTGCAGATCTGGCCGCGCCCATCCTGTTTGAGGCGTTTGCCCGTCTGAAGCCAGAGCTTGACCCGCTGGGCCCGCCACCCCCCGCAACACTGATGTTGTCCAACGCAGCCCTGCCCATACCGTTGCGCGCCTTTCGCCCGCGTGACGCGCTGTTTCAGGCGCCTGCGGATGCCCCGCTGCTGGCGTTCCCACCGGATGGGGCCGTTATCGAAACCCAAGGCGCAACACTGGTCGTAAAGGTGCGCGAGGGCATCGCGCCGTTCACATGGCTGGCCAATGGCGCCCCTGTTTTGGTGGGAACGCAAGAACGGGAAAGTGAACTGGCGCTGCCCTGGCCAGGGTTCGTAACGCTTTCAGTCATCGATTCGGCCGGCCGATCTGCGCGCGCGCAGGTTGAACTGCGCTAGGCCGGTGCGAAACAAAAAAGCCCCGGCGTCTGACCGGGGCTTTCTTTTGTCAGTCTTCGGGAAATCAATCTTCGTCGTCGTCGCCTGCATCGTCGGGCAGGTTGAAGAAGCTGTCTGCGTCGATGGGCGCGTCTTCTTGTGATGGCTCGGGGGCGCCGCCCAGCGTGAAGGTTTCCAGCCCTTCGATGGCCGAAGGCATCTTTGGCTCGGTGCCCATGCCCAGGCTTTGCTCTGTCGAAACCAGCTTGCGCCGCTCATCGTCTGACATCACTTCGCCGTCCTTGGCCTTTTTCGCAGCGGCCTTCTGAACAGCGGCGTCAAGTTCGGACTGTTTGCAAAGGCCCAGCGCGACGGGGTCGATGGGATCAATGTTGTTGATGTTCCAGTGCGTGCGTTCGCGGATCGCCTGAATGGTGGGCTTGGTCGTGCCGACAAGCTTGGAAACCTGCCCATCCGTCAGTTCCGGGTGGAACTTGACCAGCCACAAAATAGAGGCCGGGCGGTCCTGGCGTTTTGAAAGCGGTGTGTAGCGCGGCCCACGGCGCTTTTCTTCGCCAACGGCGGCGGCGTTGAACTTCAGCTTCAGCTTGTGAAGAACGTCTTTTTCAGCCTTGTCGATCTCGTCCTGAGTCAGCTGGTTGTTGGTGATCGGGTCAAAACCCTTTACGCCTGCTGCAACGTCGCCATCGGCGATCCCCTGCACTTCCAGCTCGTGCAATTCACAGAAATCCGCGATCTGCTTGAAGCTGATCGTTGTGTTGTCCACCAGCCAGACTGCGGTGGCTTTTGCCATGATCGGTTTGGTCATATGCACTCTCCTACAAATACAATTTCCCCGTGCCCTGGCTGGGGCGGCCCTCGCTTGGGCGGGTTTCCGTTGTCGGGGAACTTGCGGGCTATATAGTGCGCCCAGTCACAAGAGGGAAGAGAAAATGCGCTGGCTTCTGGTTCTGGTCCTGAGTGCGGGGTTTGCGCGGGCTGAAGGTGAAACGCCCGGCGACTTTGATTACTACGTTCTGTCGCTAAGCTGGTCGCCCAGCTGGTGCGCGTTGCAAGGCGATGCGCGCGGCGCAGAACAATGCGCGCCTGAAAAGGATGCGGGGTGGGTGCTGCATGGTCTGTGGCCCCAAAATGAAAAAGGCTGGCCCAGCTATTGCCGGACCACGCAGCGCGCGCCTTCGCGCAGCCAAACGGCTGCGATGCGTGATGTCATGGGGTCGGGCGGGGCCGCCTGGCACCAGTGGAAAAAGCACGGAACATGTTCAGGCCTGTCGGCGCAGGACTTTTTTGCGCTTGCCCGCGCGGCATATCAGCAGGTCGCGCGGCCCGAGGTGTTTCGAAAGCTTAACCGCGCCGTTCGCCTTCCCGCATCGGTCGTGGAAGACGCCTTTTTACGGTCCAACCCTGATTGGGCGGCGGATATGATCACCATTACCTGCAGGCAAAACCGGATTCAGGAGGCCCGTTTGTGCCTGACACGGGATCTGACACCGCGCCCCTGCGCGCCGGATGTGGCGCAGGATTGTACGCTGGAAAGGGCGCTGTTTGCGCCGATACGCTGACCTTATTCGCCTGTCAGGCTGCTCCCCAGAAAATAGGGCCATACGAACAGCCCCAGAATCCCACGCCAGAAACCCAGGTTCAGGTATCCGAGTGTAAACAGCCACCCGGCGAACCAAAACATGCCCAGCGAGCTTTGATTTTTCACTTCTATTTTAGCCATCTTTCCCCTCCATTTGTTTGGCGCGCTCCGGTCGGGTGGCTCCAGCCTAGTGGCAGTTGGGCGCGCGCGCAAATTTGGCGCGGACGCGTAAGATTTCGCTGTCATGGAACCGGCCCTCTGATATCCTTTTTCACGAACAGCTGAAGGATGAAAACATGAACCTCTATTCGCGCCTCCAAACCCGTGCCGCCGAAGGTAAACCTGTTCGCGCCGGCCTGATCGGGGCTGGCAAATTCGGGTCTATGTTTCTGTCTCAGGTGCCCTCCACAAACGGGTTAGAGGTGGCGGTGATTGCCGATCTTTCCCCGGATCGCGCGCGGGCGGCCTGTGCCAATGTCGGTTGGGATGACGCGCGTATCGGCGCCACCCGTTTTACCGATGCGGGTATCGACCTGATCGGCGATCCTGACGTCGATGTGGTGATCGAGGCGACGGGCCACCCGGCTGCCGGGCTGGCCCACGCGCAAGAGGCGCTGGCGCAGGGCAAGCATATCGTGATGGTGAACGTCGAGGCAGATGTTTTGGCAGGCCCCCTTCTGGCGGAACGTTTCAGGCGGGCCGGTCTGGTCTATTCCATGGCTTATGGCGATCAGCCCGCGCTGACATCCGAACTGGTGGATTGGGCGCGCGCTGCGGGGTTTGAGGTGGCTGCGGCGGGCAAGGGCACAAAATACCTGCCTGAATATCACGATGTTACCCCTGATGGCGTCTGGCAGCACTATGGCCTGACAGCGGATGAGGCCGCGGCGGCCGGAATGAACAGCCAGATGTTCAATTCCTTTCTGGATGGCACCAAATCCGCGATCGAGATGGCCGCCATCGCCAACGCCTGCGACCTTAAGGCGCCGGCGTCCGGGCTGGCCTTTCCGCCTTGTGGGGTGGATGACCTGCAAAAAATTCTGCGCCCGCGCGACATTGGCGGTGTTTTAGATGGTGATGGGATGGTCGAAGTTGTGTCGTCACTTCATCGGGATGGTTCCGAAGTGGCGCGTGATCTTCGCTGGGGCGTTTATGTGGTTTTGAAAGCACCGAACGATTATGCGGCCGCCTGTTTCAAACAATACGGCCTGCCCACGGATGATACCGGGGAATACGCGGCGATGTACAAGCCCTTTCACCTGATTGGCCTTGAGCTGGGCATTTCCGTCCTGTCTGCCGCGTTGCGGGGGGAGTCGACGGGCCATTCGCGCAGTTTCAACGCTGATGCGGTCGCGGTTGCCAAACGTGACCTTGCCCCTGGTGACATGTTGGATGGTGAAGGGGGCTACACGGTCTGGGGCCGCTTGATGCCTGCAGGTGAAAGCCTGGCCACGGGCGCGCTGCCCATCGGCCTTGCTGGCGGTGTGGCCGTAACCCGTGCGGTCAAACGGGGTGAAGTTTTGCGCCAGGCGGATGTGACGCTGGACCATAATGACCCGGCTGTACGGCTTCGCCATGAGATGGAGGCCGGCGCGCGCTAAACGCGCCCCGGGCCGTTGTTTTCAGCTGACCTTCAGGACGATTTTTCCGATATGGGCAGAGCTTTCCATATGCGCATGTGCTTTGGCGGCATCCTGCAGCGGGAATTCTGAATCCATGATCGGGCCAACGCGCCCGGTGTTCAGCATGGGCCAAACGTTTTCCAGCAGCGCGCTGGCGATGCGCGCTTTGGCAAGGTCGCTTTGCGGGCGCAGGGTTGACCCGGTTACCGTCAGGCGGCGGGCCATGATCTGGGCAAAGTTCAGTTCGGCCACCGGGCCGGACAAAAAGGCGATGTGAACCATCCGGCCTTCATCAGCCAGGGCCTTGATGTTGCGCGCAATATAATCGCCGCCCACCATATCCAGAATAAGGTTCGCCCCGCCCTGCGCGCGCAGCACGTCGACAAAATCTTCTTCGCGATAATTGACGGCTGTTTCTGCCCCAAGGTCGGTGCAGACCTTGCATTTCTTTTCTGACCCGGCAGTCGTGAACACCCGGGCGCCAAAGGCGTTTGCCAGCTGAATGGCCGTTGTCCCGATACCGCTTGATCCGCCGTGAACCAGAAACCGCTCGCCCGCCCGCAGGCCGCCGCGCATGAAGACGTTGGAATAAACGGTGAAATAGGTTTCAGGCAGGCAGGCCGCCGATTTCATGTCCATATTGCGGGGGATCGGAAGGGCATGTGCCGCGGGTGTAACCACGTATTGCGCGTACCCGCCCCCTGGCAGCAGGGCGCATACCTTATCGCCCACGGCCCAATCGGTCACGCCCTGGCCAACCGCCACAACTTCACCCGAGGCCTCCAGCCCCGGCAGGTCACTGGCGGACGGTGGGGGCGCATAGGCACCCGCGCGCTGCAAGGCGTCCGGCCTGTTCACCCCGGCATATGCGACCTTAATCAGGATGTCGCCGTAACCCGGTGTGGGGACGGGCGTTTCACACAGGCTCAGCACCTCTGGCCCGCCGGGTTTTGAAATTTCGATGGCCTGCATGTTGCGGGGCAAAGTCATTTTGGTTCTTCTCCTGAGTGCCAGTGTCCGGGGTATCCTGCCTTGGGCGCGCCGGGGGCTTTGATCTGGTCAATTACCTTGCCGGGCCCCGCCATGAAGGCCGCGAAAAGTTTGTTTTCCCGCGCCATGCCTTTGAATTTTTCGAACTGCATCACATTTTCGATCCGCCGGTCCAGAAATTCCCATGTGTCAGCATGGTCTTCACTTTCGTCCCCCAGCCAGAAAAGAACAGTCGATCCGTATACGGCAGAAAGGGTCGCCCGTTTCGTGTACCAGTTTACATCTTGCGAGCTGTCGCCAAGGGTTTCCCAGATCAGCCCGGCGGTTTGCCAGGTTGCCCTTGCGCCGTCCCCGGCGTGTGCCGGCAGCGCAAACAGGGTCATCCCCCGGCGCACCAGTTCACGGTCAGCACTTTCAAGGCGAAACCGTACCCCGGCGGCGATTCGATCACGAAATTTCAGCGCACTCAGGTCTGCGGCCTTTAGTTTTTCCACCATCGCCTGATCGCCGCGCTGGTGATAGGCCAACGCCATGTCGACGGCACCACGTGGGAAAAAGGCGGCTGCATCCGATGCTGCCATGTCACAATCGGCCATTGCCGCGTCCAGCGCGGACTGCGTCCAGCCATCAAAAGGCACATGCAAAAGGGCTGCATCGAGGAGTCTGTCTGCGTCAGTCATGGTGGGTTCTTTCGCATTTGCAGCGCAGGTAGACAAGATATCTGCGCCCTGCTATACGGCGCCTTCCTGCAATCTTATGCAACTCTAAACTAGAAAGGTGGTGACAACCACATGCAGGTCAGTGTTCGCGACAACAATGTCGATCAGGCGCTTCGTGCCCTGAAAAAGAAGCTGCAGCGCGAGGGCGTATTCCGTGAAATGAAGCTTAAGCAACATTTCGAGAAGCCCTCTGAGAAAAAAGCGCGCGAGAAGGCGGAAGCTATCCGTCGTGCCCGCAAGCTGGCTCGGAAAAAAGCGCAACGCGAAGGGATGATGTAAGTCATCAACAAGCGTACTGGCGGGGTAACCTGCCACCGACGACCCCCGCGGCCCCGCCTCGGGGGTTTGTTGTTTTTAAGGGCCTGTCATACTTCGCGCAGGTTTTCCTGAATGGCCGTCAGAACCTCGCGCGGGTTCACATACCCCAGCGCGTGGGTGGCACCGGGGATGACAACCTTGTGGGCGCCCCGGTTCCATTGCGTCAGCTTTCCGACAGACGACACCGGGATCACATCATCCTTTTCACCCCAGATCGAAACAACCGAAACCGTGCTTTTCGCAAGCGCGCGGTGTTCGCTTTCCAGGCTTTTGGTCAGCGTGTTGCGTTCCGCAGACAGAACACTGCGCAGATAGCCGCGCATGTTGGTTTCGCGGCTCATCCGGGCGGGAAGGTCGGGAATCACAGTTGGTGATCCGGCGTCGGATTTGGCGCCATTGCGTAAATGGCGCGCCCCCAAAAGCCCCCAGATCCAGTTTCCCACCGGGCCCCAGTTTCGCGCCCTCAGCAACAAGGGCGCCGGAGTATAATCTAATCCGGCGGGTGCAAGCAGGATCAGGCGTTCCACGCGTTCGGGTGTTTTTGCAGCAAAGACGGTGGCGATGGCACCGCCCATAGAATAGCCCAGCAGAACGATTTTTCCGCTGATATTCTGATCGCCAAGCAATTCACGCAGCTGGCGGTCAAAAAAATCATGGTCCTGCGCATGGCGTGGCCTGTCGGAATAACCGCGCCCGAAAAGATCATAGGTCAGCACCCGGTAGCCCATCATGTTCACGCCGCGGATTAACCCCGTAAAAACCCAGCTTGGCGTTGACAGCCCATGCACAAAAACCGCCACCGGGCCGTTTTCAGGCCCATGCCATTCATAGTGCGTTTGCCCATCTGTAAGGGCGGCAAACTGCCCGGGGGCATCCTGGCGGGTATCCGGGCTCATCGGGCTGCGCATTCGCTCCATTCCAAATGGCAAAGCGATCAGCGCCAACAGGAAGGCGAACAGCAGCCATTCCATCACCCGGCGTTCCAGATTACGGGAAACCAATCTTCCCGCAGACGCTGGCCAGACATCATGGCGTGGCCGGGAAAGGGGGGTGATGTGCGGCCCGGGCGTTCAATATATCGTGCATCATCCCCAACCCAGCGCAGGGAAAGCGCCCGCCGGCGGGCATCGCCGATATTTCCCCGCGCACCATGCACAGTGCGAAAGTCAAAGATCACCGCATCACCGGGCTCCATCGACCATTCCAAGACGCGCATGTCGCCCGGATCTGTGTCCGGATCAGGGACCGGGATCCAATCCTGCGTGCCTTCATAAAAGTCGCTGTTGTCCGCCCAGCTTACCGGGCGCACCATCCTATTCCACCTGTGGCTGCCGGCGATGAATCGCAGGGATGCCTGATTGACCGGATCCAGCGGAATCCAGAAGCTAACAGTCTGCTCGCCGTTAACGAAATAATAGGGGCCGTCCTGATGCCAGGGCGTTGGTTTTGGCGTGCCGGGTTCCTTTACCAACACATGGTCGTGAAAGAACTGCGCTGTGTCTGACTGCATGGCGCGCGCGGCGATTTCGGCAACCGGGCTTTCGCGCACGATGCGTTCGTATTCGGGAATGCGCGTCCAGTTCACGTAGTCATCAAAGAACCGGCCTTCGGTCACCGCGTTTTCCGAAGCATATTCGCCCGGGTTGGCCATGTTCCGTTCAACCCCGGCGCGCATGACGTCAACCCATTCGCTCAGCGCGCCGGGCAGCACAACCGCGCCATCACGCTGGAAATCTTCGATTTGTTGCTGTGTGATCAACGGCGCCTCCAGGCATCCAGAATGTAACGGCTGGTCATAAGGTCCAGATGCGCCCCGCCGCCGTTCTTAAACAGTGTGATTTCATCTTCGCTTTCGCGCTTAAATCCGCCTGCGCCGATATCATAGAAATCGCCGTGCACATCGTCACGCGTGATAACCCCATCTGAAAGAGGGGTCTTCAGTTCGCCAATATGATCCAGAACCGTATCGCGGCTGTCCGTAAAGATACGCGCGCGGCGCATCGCTTCATCATCCGCTTCGCGCATATCCGGGCGGTACGCGCCGATCAGGTCAACGTGCTGGCCGGGCTGCAACCATTCCCCGCGGATCAAAGGTTCACGCGTCATGGTGGCCGATGTGATGATGTCTGCCGTGCGCACAGCGGTTTCCAGGTCGGTGGCAACGAAGGTGTCCGGCCCGTCTGCGGCCATCTGTTCGGCAGATGCCGGGGTGCGGTTCCAGATCATGAACCGCGCACCGGGAAAGGCGCTGGCGTAGGCTTCGCGCAGGCTGCGCCCCACGGTTCCCGCACCAATGATCAGGATGCATTTGCTTTCAGGGCGCGCCAGCAGTTTCGCGCCCAGCAGGCTGTCACCCGCCGTTTTCCATTTTGTGACCAGATGGAAATCCACGATCGCCTCCAGCAGGCCATCGTCATCGCCATAAAGATTGACGGCACCGTTCACGGTTGCCTTGGCTTGTGCCGCGTTCCCCGGGAAGATCGTTGCGGTTTTTACCGCCACCCCCAGCCCGTCAATCCAGGCCGAGCGCGACAGCATCGTATCATCGCCGCGATAAAGAAAGGTATCGCCGATTTCGGCCTTTGGCATTTTGTGCCCGGCCAGAATGGCATCGCATAGCGACGCCCAGTCCAAAAGCGCCTGGGCCTGGGTAAAGGGGATCATCTCCACTGTCATCGCGCGTTTTCCTCTGTCAAAAGTTCAGCCTCTATCAGCCGCCTGGCCCATCCTTGTGACCCGGTGAAAAGATGCGTCTGCCAGCCACGCGTTGCGGCCGCCGCGATATTTTCTGCCCGGTCGTCTGTGAACAAGAGCCTTTCGGGGGGAATTGCGCAATCCTCTTCCACCATTTTATAAATTTCCGGCGTGGGCTTTGTTACGCCCATATGGCCGGAAATATAGCGCCGGTCGAATTCCTGCAGGAAGTCGAATGCGGTTTCCGTCAGCGCGAAACTTCCGATGCCAAAATTCGTAAGCGTGAAAACGGGTATGCCGGTGCGCCGAAGCGCGCGCAACAGGCGAACAGAATGGTCGATGGCAGGGGTTGCAAGCGCAAGCCACCTGTCATGCCACATGCGGATTTCATCGCCAAATTCGGGGTATTGCGCGGCTGTGTCATAGATCACCTGGCGAAAGTCGCCGCCGCGATCGACCCGTTCGTTCATACCATGAAGATCGACGGTCGCGAACATGGCGCGCCTGCGTTCTTCGCCAACCACGCGGTCATAATAACGCTCGGGCTGCCATTCGATCAGCACGTTTCCGATATCGAAAATAACGGCCTGGGGGCGCGGGTTCTGGGTGTTGTTCATGCGCCGACACTAGCGTGGGAATTTGGCGTTGAAAACGGCCAGATTGTGGGGTTTCAGCCATTTCTTGCGCCAGCTTTAACCTGTGCCGCGCGGTTTTCAGCAAAGGTTTGCATTGGTGTGGGATTGTGTTTTCCTGAATTTTCCGCTTCAAGCCTGTGAACCAATGAAGGGGTAGACATGACCACCTGGATCACCATCTGCGACACCTGCAAGCGCGACGGCTGGGAAGAAACCGGCATGGCCACGACAGACGGCGAAAAACTGGCCACTTTGGTCGAGGCCGCCGCAGGCCAGAGCGATGTGAAAACCCGCCGCGTTTCCTGCCTTATGGGCTGCAAGCACAGCTGCAATGTCGCCATTCAGGCGCCGGGCAAACTGAACTATACACTTGGCGGGTTCGATGCGGATGAAGAGGCGGCGCAAGGCATCGTCGACTACGCAAAGGCGCATGCCACCAGTGCAAGCGGGCAGGTGCCTTATCGCGAATGGCCGCAGGCTGTTAAAGGCCATTTCATCACGCGCCACCCCCCACTGCCCGAGGGCGAATGACCCCCGCGCGCGATCACGGTGGCGGCTTGGATGGCGCAATCACCCGCTACGGCGGTACGCGCGCCGATTGGCTGGACCTGTCCACAGGGATCAACCCGCAGCCCTACCCGGTTGGCAGTGTTTCGTCTGATGCCTGGGCATCCCTGCCTGACAAGGCCGCATTCGACGCGCTGGAAGCCGCTGCGCGTGATTTCTGGAGCGTCCCAAAGGGGGCCGCGGTTCTGGCCGCGCCCGGTGCATCATCCCTTATCGCCCGCATTCCGGCATTGGCGCCGCCCGGGCGTGTGCAGATTGATACCCCCACCTATAACGAACATGCGGCGGCCTTTGTCGGCGCTGGATGGGAGCTTGGCCAGGGCGGTGATGCCCGCGTGCTGGTGCACCCCAACAACCCCGATGGGCGGCTTTGGCCATCATCTGTGATTGACGCGCCTCTGACGGTGATCGACGAAAGCTTTTGCGACGTTGTGCTGGGGGCCAGCCATATGAAACACGCCACGCGCCCGGGCACCCTGATTTTAAAAAGTTTTGGCAAGTTCTGGGGGCTGGCGGGGCTTAGATTGGGGTTTGCCATTGGTGACCCTGCGTTGGTGGAAAAGTTGCGCGAAACCCTGGGGCCATGGCAGGTTTCGGGCCCGGCACTGTCCATTGGAACGGTTGCTTTGTCAGATATGCAATGGGCGAATGCCACACGCCAGCGCCTGGGCCTTGATACCGAAAGGCTGGATGCGATGGTGCTGGGCCGGGGCGCCCAGCTGCGTGCAGGCACGTCCCTGTTTCGCCTATATGAGGTTGATGACGCCGCCAAATGGCAAAAACGCCTGGCAAAGGGCCGCGTCTGGTCGCGCGTCTTTCCCTATTCGAAAACCTGGTTGCGTCTGGGCCTTCCCGCACCAGACCGCTGGGGGCAGCTGGAGGGCGCGCTGTGAGCCACGCTGTGGTTCTTTTCGCAGCCCTTTTACTGGACGCTGCGTTGGGGGAACCCGCCTGGCTTTGGTCGCGCATCCCGCACCCGGCCGTTGTGATGGGCCGCCTGATCGGATGGTTTGATCGGGTGTTCAACCACGGGAAATACCGCCTTTTCGTTGGCGCGCTGGGCTTTGGCATCATGGTGGTGATCGCCTGGGTTCTGGGTGTTGTTCTTGCCGGTCTGCCGGGCGGGGCGGCGATTGAGCTTGCTTTCGCCGCGATACTGATCGCGCAGAAATCCCTGGCCCAACATGTGCGCGCGGTTGCGGATGCGTTGCGCCTGTCGGTCACTGATGGTCGCACGGCGGTCGCCCAGATCGTTGGGCGGGACGTGCGCGACATGGATGAACCTGCGATCGCACGGGCCGCGATCGAAAGTGCGGCGGAAAACCTTTCTGATGGGGTGATCGCCCCTGCCTTTTGGTTTTTGCTTTTGGGCCTGCCCGGCCTTCTTGTCTACAAACTGACCAATACCGCTGACAGCATGATCGGGTACCTGACCCCGCGCCACGCGGAGTTTGGGAAGGCCGCAGCGCGGTTTGACGACGTCATCAATTGGGTGCCGGCGCGCCTGACTGCCGGCCTTATTCTGCTGGCGCGCCTTCAGCCGGGTGCCTGGCGCATTCTGCGCCGCGATGCCCCGTTGCACCGGTCCCCCAATGCCGGCTGGCCCGAGGCCGCGATGGCCGCGACACTGGGTGTCGCGCTGTCCGGGCCGCGCAGTTACGAAGGCGAGATGCGCGCATTTCCCTGGGTGAATGGTGACGGGCGGCGCGCCGCCGGCGCTGATGATATCGACAGGGCCGTTTCAACGCTTTGGCGGGTTTGGGCGGTTGCGGCCGTTCTTGTCGCGCTGATCACGGTTGCCTGAGGGCGCAACCCTGTTAACCTGCGGGTGTATTTTTCTTCAGGGGGTTTTTATGCGTTTTCTACTCATCACCGCGGCGGCCATCGCATTTTCTGCGACAACCGCGCAGGCAACCGTAAAATGCGGGGGAACATTTTCGTCCTTCGTGGCCGCCATGAAGAAAGAGGCTTTGCGAAAAGGCCATTCAAAATCCAGCGTAAACAGCTTTTTTGCCAGCGTTTCACATGACCCTGCGACGATCAGGGCTGACCGATCCCAAGGTATTTTCCAAAAATCGTTTCTTGATTTTTCCCGCGCGCTGATCAGCCAGAACCGGATAGATCACGGCCGCATCAACCTGCAAAAATGGGATAGCGTTTTTGACAGGATGGAAACCAATTACGGCGTTAGCCGTGGTGTTCTAACGGCGTTCTGGGCGTTTGAAACAGATTTTGGCGCGGTTCAGGGCGATTTTAACACCCTCAATTCCCTTGTGACGCTGGCACATGACTGCCGCCGCCCGGAACTGTTTCAGCCGCAGGTGTTTTCGGCGCTGGAACTGTACGAACACGGGGATTTCAGCCCAACTGGCACGGTTGGCGCATGGGCCGGTGAAATCGGCATGGTTCAGATGTTGCCGGGTGACATCATTGAAAATGGTGTCGATGGCGACGGTGACGGGCATATCACGCTGAAAACGTCGGCGCCCGATGCGTTGCTTTCGGGGGCGAACATGCTGCGCAGTCTGGGCTGGCGGGCGAATGAACCCTGGTTGCAGGAAGTTGTGGTTCCGGCCAATCTGGACTGGTCAAAAACCGGCCTGAACCATGAAATGACGGTCAGGGAATGGAAAAGACTGGGCGTTAAGGCGCGTAATGGCAACCTGGGGTCAGGGCGCATGAAAGCCTCGATCCTGCTGCCGCAGGGGCGCAAAGGCCCGGCCTTTATCGCGTATCCGAATTTTCATGTTTATTTCGAATGGAACAAAAGCTTTGTTTACGTCACCACCGCTGCATATTTCGCCACGCGGCTGGAAGGGGCGCCTGTTTATGACGCTGGCAACCCGGACCCGGCCTTGGCGGGGGACCAGATGAAGGCATTGCAGCGCAAGCTGAAAGCGCGCGGGCACGATGTGGGTAAGGTTGATGGCATCCTGGGTGCGAAAACACGCGCGGCAGTTCAGGCCGAACAACAACGCCTTGGCCTGCCCGCCGATGCCTGGCCGACGATCGAGCTGTTGAACAGGCTGTAGGGGGCAGGGTGGACGGAGAAGTCGCGCAGCTTGCCGCCTTGGTCATTTCGGCCAATCACAGGCTTTCCCAACCCGATGACCCGATGGGCTGGTTCGCACAGCAGCGCGCTTTTGGCAGTTGCGGGAAGATCAGCTTTCACGCCGTGCAAACGCGCCGCTTTCGCAGCACGCGCAAGACGCCTGTTGCACAGACGCCATCCGAATGGCTGGGCCGTCTGGCGGATTCTGGCGTTAAGCGGATTGTGCTGAATTTCGTGCGCCAGGATGATGATGCCGAGACGGGGGAAACCCTGCCAGACCGCATCGCGGCGGGTTTTTCAGGTGGGGGCAGCCTATGGACGATGTCGACCCAGACAACCGATGGCGGCGCCCTTGCCTGGCAGCCGGAATGGCGCGCTGCATTTCCTGACGCGCAGGATGGGCGCATCTGGTCGGTTGACTATATCGCCAAACCGGCCCCGCCTGCACCAACAGGGGTTGGCGTGGTGCAGGCCGCCAAAGACCTTGGCGCGGCTGTCACGGCGATTAGATCCTTTGCGCAGGCGCATCAGTTTGAAAATGTCGCGGCGATATTTGCCTCGGCCCTGTGCCTTTTGGAGGGGCGACCAGACCCACGCCCGTATCCACGCCCACCGGGCCCGGCGGATACATTAAACGAAGATGCACGCAGGCTTTTGTATGCGGCACAACGCGCCTGGGTTTTTGACAATATGGGGCTTTGGAAAGATCAGGATTTTTCGCATGATCTTTGGAAGCAATATGCCCGCCTGTCGGAGGCTTTGTATGAAGCTGTCACCGCCGCGATGGTCGCGGCGGTGAACGCATCTGTATCCGGGGCGCGATAGCTTACCAGTCGATCCGCTCTTCAAACAAAGAAATGCTTTCCATCCAGAGCGAGAACAGTTCGCCAAAGTCGCGGCTGCTAACGCCTTCCCACCCGGTTGCGATATCCATTTCGATGCGCGATGCGCCTTCGTCCGTTAGATAGGCGCGCACAAAGCGGCGGTCAGTGTTCCACTGGTTGATCGTTTCAAGGGAAACGGGGTCATTGGTTTTGTAACCGCTGTAGAACTGCACCGCGAGGCACGCGGCGTTGTCTGTGCAATCATAAAAGAACAGCGAGAATTTTTCGCCGTCTTTGCGGATTTCGATCAGCGGGTCGCCCACGCCATCTTTTGTCAGCTGTGCGGGAATACCTTCGTCAAAGAAATAGGTCATGAAGGTCTGAGGGTCAGACGCCAGAAGCGTCCCCGCAGAAGCCGAAGTTGCCATGCCCGCAGCCAGAACCAGCCCGGTAATCGTTGAAATCGCTTTCATTTTCATCTCCCTAGTCGTGCAATATCTATGGGACTTTACGCAGAGTTCATTTCTGGCGCAACGATCCATATCAAGCGACGAGGGCTTCGGCGTTCTTCAGATCGACACTTACAAGCTGGCTAACACCCTGTTCGCCCATCGTAACGCCGAAAAGCCTGTCCATCCGGCTCATCGTTACGGCGTGGTGGGTGATGATCAGAAACCTTGTGTTGGTTCGGCGGGTCATTTCATCCAGAAGGTCGCAAAACCGGGTGACGTTGGCATCGTCCAGCGGCGCGTCCACCTCATCCAGCACACAAATGGGGGCGGGGTTGGCCAGGAACACCGCAAAGATCAATGCAAGCGCTGTCAGCGTCTGTTCCCCGCCGGAAAGCAGGGACAGTGTTGAAAGCTTCTTGCCCGGTGGCTGGCACATGATCTCCAGCCCGGCCTCTAACGGATCGTCACTTTCCACCAGCACCAGCTTGGCCTCGCCCCCCCCAAAAAGATGGGTGAACAACAGCGAGAAGTTGGCGTTTACCTGTTCAAAGGCGGTTAACAGCCGTTCGCGCCCTTCGCGGTTCAGACTGCTGATTCCGGAGCGCAACTTTTTGATCGCCTGCTCCAGATCTTCTTTTTCGCTGACCAGTGTGTCGTGTTCTTCCTGAACTTCGCGGGCATCTTCCTCGGCGCGCAGGTTTACCGCGCCCAGCGCATCGCGCTGGCGCTTCAGGCGGTTCACGTCATGTTCGATCTGTTCGGACGATGCCATTTTGTCCGGATCAGCGTTCAGGCTTTCCAGTAACGCCAGCGGAGTTGTTTCCTGATCTTCAGAAATACGTTCGGCAGCGTAGGCCACAGTTTCGCGTGCGGCCTCGGCGCGTGCCTCGGCGCGTGCGCGTGCTTCGCGTGCTTCTGACGCTTTACGCTCCGCATCGCGTTCGTCCGCAACCGCATCGCGCAGGGCGTTTTCTGCTGCGGCCAGCGCGTCGGCCGCCGTGCGGCGGCGCCCTTCGGCATCTGCGATCGCGCTTGAAAGCTCTTCGCGCTTTGCCGCCAGTTCTGCGGGGGCGGCGGTGGCGTCTTTCAGCTCCTGCTGAGAGCTTTCTTTACGCTCCTGCAGGTCTGCGATCCGCTTTTCCGCCGTTTCAAGGCGATGCCGCCAGCCGCTGACTTCTTTGGTGATTTCCTGACGGCGGCGCACGCGTGCTTCGCCTTCGCGGCGCAATTCGTCGTGGGCCGAACGCTTTGACATCATCGTCATGCGCGCGGCTTCTACTGTCATTCTGGTGTCTTCAACTTCGGCGCGCGCGGCGCCCAGATCACCCAGATCTGCCACAGCTTTTTCAGCTTCGTTCAGGCGCGTGCGGGCGCCCATCGCTTCTTCTTCGTGGCGGGCGACGGCCAGACCAAGGCTTTCCAGCTTCCCGGCCGAAATGTTGCGGTCAGCCTCGGCGCGGGACAAGGCGCGGTTTGCTTCGGTCACGGCGTGGTCGGCGGCCTTGCGTGCGTCGCGCGCGTCTTTGTCGGCGTGGGTTTTTTCAACCAGCAGGTCACGCAGCAAACCATGCGCGCGGCTGGCGCCATCGGCGCGCGCGCTGGCTTCTTCCAGGTCTTGTTTCAGTTCCTGCAGGCGGTTCAGCTGCTGCAGGCGTAACGCTGCGGCCGAAGGCGCATCTTCCGCCCCGGCGCGAAACCCGTCCCAACGCCACAGATCACCTTCGCGGCTGACCAGACGTTGGCCGGGTAAAAGCGCAGGTTGCAGGCGCGCGCCATCGGCCGGATCCACCAACCCAACCTGCGACATCCTGCGCGCCAGAACCTCGGGCACAGACACGTAATTTGTAAGCGCCTTCACACCCGCCGGCAAATCCTGTGGCGTGGGGTACCCGGGTAGCGAAGCCCACCCTGACGGGGATGCGCCATCAATCGCCGGTGCGCGCAAGTCATCTGCCAGCGCGGCACCCAGCGCCTTTTCAAAGCCCGGTTTCACGCGCAGCATGTCCAGAACCTGGCCACCTTCTGCGGTGTCCCTTTCGACAAGCCGCGTCAGCGCGGACACTTCGGCGCGCAGGGCGTTAACCTCGCCTTCGGCCTCGGACCGGCCGGCGCGCGCGTCTGCTTCGCGTGACTGGGCCTCGGACCGGGCATCATCGGCGGCCAGAAGGGCGGCCTCGGCGTTTTCGGCATTCTTTGCGGCGGCAACCTGCGCAGTTTCGGCAACGCTGAAGGCGGCGCTGGCCTGGCTCAGCGCGGTTTTGGAATCTTCCACCGCGGCGCGTGCGCGCGCGGCCTCGCCATCGCTTTTTTCAAGCGTCTTTTGGCTGTCTTCGCGCAGGCGAAATGCCGAATGGTGGCGGGCGGCCAGGCGGGCGACGTCTTCGGTCAGCTGTGAATGCGCGGCCTCGCGTTCCTGCAAAACCCGCGCGCTTTCGCTGGCTTGTTCGCCGGCCTGCGCCAGCTTTTCTTCTTGCCCTTCACTGGCCTTTGCCAGTTGGGTTTGTTCCCATTCCAGCCGTTCAATCGTTTCGCCCGCATCGCGGTTCAACCCGGTTTCACGTTCAATATCCTGCGAAAGCTGATCAATCCGCCCTGTCAGGGTTTCGATCCTCTCCAGCGCCTGCATCTCCTGATCTGTCAGGGTGTCGCGCTGCACCTGAAGCCGTTGCAGAACTGCGGCGGCAATGGCTTCTTCCTCGCGCAGGGGGGGGAGTTTATCTTCGCCCGCTTGCCGGGCTTTTGTGGCGGTGCGCGCGGCGCCCTCGGCGCCCGCTGCTTCGCGCACCCTTTCGGTCAGGCGTTCCTGGGCGGCGGCGCGCGCCTCGTCCGCCTCTTTCCAGCGGCGGTACAACAAAAGGCCTTCGGAAATCCGAAGCTGTTCTCCGATATCGCGATAACGTGCCGCTTGCCGGGCCTGACGTGCCAGCTGTGTCAGTTGGTTGGCCAGTTGCTCTACAACATCTTCGATCCGCGCCAGATTGGTTTCTGTACCATTCAGTTTCAGCTCGGCCTCGTGGCGGCGTTGATAAAGGCCTGATATCCCAGCTGCTTCTTCCAAAATGCGCCGCCGGGCTTTGGGTTTTGCGTTGATCAGCTCTGAAATCTGTCCCTGACGAACCAGCGCGGGGGAATGCGCGCCGGTGGATGCATCTGCGAACAGCATCTGCACATCACGCGCGCGCACGTCTTTTGTATTTACCTTGTAGGCCGATCCGGCATCGCGGGTGATGCGCCGGATAATTTCCAGCGAGTCAGATTCATTAAAACCGGATGGCGCCAGGCGTTCGCTGTTATCAATCAGGATCGAAACTTCCGCGAAATTTCGCGCTGGCCTGGTTGAGGCGCCGGCGAAAATCACATCCTCCATCCCGCCACCGCGCATCGCTGTGGGGCGGTTTTCGCCCATCACCCAGCGCAAGGCTTCCAGCAGATTCGATTTGCCACAGCCATTTGGCCCGACAACGCCGGTCAACCCGTCCGCGATCACCAGATCGGTCGGGTCTACAAAGCTTTTAAAGCCATTTAACCGGAGTTTTGAAAACCGCAAGCGGCCTGCCCTCGTTTGATTCTTGTCGAACCTGGATTGTTCGGTGTGGCGGCCGGTGAGTCAACGTAGAACCCCACGATATGGGCGGAATGAGCGAGTTATCCACAACATGTTGGTGTTTTGGGCGGAAATACGGCCTAAACCCTGCGCCGCGAATGCGCCGGCAACTGTCGGAATCCATCTTGACGCGCCGCCCCTGCTCGCGGCAAATGGGGGGGCATGGTTCCCCATTTATGGGCGCAAAGCGTCCGGGGCCAAAAGGGAATGCAGTGAGGGTGACCCACATCGGGGCCCAAATCCGCAGCCGCCCCCGCGACTGTAAGCGGAGAGCGCCGCGTCATATGCCACTGGGAACCGATATCCCGGGAAGGCGACGAGGTGCCGTGACCCGCAAGCCAGGAGACCTGCCATGCGCGACGTTAACCCACCCGTCGGGGAGACGGGAAAAGGAGTGATTGATATGACAACCCAGACCCAAACTCAGGCCATCGCGCGTACAGATACGAAATTGGCCGGTGTTTTTGCCGTGTTCCTGTCAGGCGCAGCTTTGCTTTTCCTTTCCGGATACGCTCAGGCAACGGTTCTGCATGACGCGGCGCATGATACGCGCCACGCCATGGCATTTCCCTGCCACTAGGCTAAGCCTGAAATCATGACCCGCCACATGCTCACCAGTGCGTTGTTCGCTGGTGTGGCAACGGGGCTGTTGGCCACGTTGCTGCAATTCGTATTCGTCATCCCGCTTTTGCTGGAGGCCGAATTATATGAAACAGGCGCGCGCATTCATTTCGCCACCAATGGCTCGCCCCAAAGTGTGGCGGGGGTGCCTGCGCTGGGGAACGATTGGGGCCGCCATATAATGACCCTGACGTTCAACATCATCACGTTTTCAGCCTACGCCCTGATTCTGGTGGCGCTTTTTGGTTTGGCCCGCATTCGCGGGGTTAACGTGACCGCGCGCCAGGGTGTTGTCTGGGGTGTGGCTGGCTTTGTTGCTGTGCAGCTTGCGCCGGCCCTGGGCCTTCCGCCCGAATTGCCGGGGGCCATCACATCCGAGGTTGGGCCCCGCCAGATCTGGTGGTCTGCTACCATTCTTGCCACGGCTGGCGGGCTTGGGTTGATCGCCTTTGGCCGCAGCGGTTTGCCGGTTGTGTTTGGGGCGCTGCTTTTGCTGGTCCCCCATATTATTGGCGCACCGCACCTTGATACATACTATGGCATCGCGCCGCCGGAACTTTCGGCCCACTTCGCGACCCGCAGCCTTGGCGTAGGTGCGGCGGGCTGGGCGCTTCTGGGTTTCTTCACGGCGTATTTCTGGACCCGATTGGATTCTGACACATGAGCACGAAAATCCCCGCCACCGTTGTCACCGGCTTTCTCGGAGCCGGCAAAACCACACTGATCCGGCACATGCTGGATAACGCCAGCGGCCGCCGCATCGCGCTGATTATCAACGAATTCGGTGATCTTGGGGTGGACGGCGACATCCTGAAAGGCTGCGGCGATGAAACCTGCACCGAAGATGATATCATGGAGCTTTCGAACGGCTGCATCTGCTGCACCGTGGCCGAAGATTTTGTGCCGACCATGGAAAAGCTTCTGAACCGGGCGGAACCACCCGACCACATCGTTATCGAAACCTCTGGCCTGGCATTGCCGCAACCCCTGGTGCGCGCCTTTAACTGGCCCGAGATCTCAACCCGCGTCACCGTTGATGGGGTTGTGACCGTGGTGGACGGAAAGGCCGTTTTTGATGGTCGCTTCGCGGCGAACCTTGATGCGATCGAGGCGCAGCGAAAAGCCGACGACAACCTTGACCATGAAACCCCGCTGTCAGAACTTTTTGCCGATCAGGTCGCGTGCGCGGATATGATCGTGGTGAACAAATCGGACCTGCTGGAACCTGAACAGGCCGCAGCGCTTGTTTCACGGCTGGGCGATGACGCCCGCGATGGCGTGCATGTTGTCAAAGCTTCGATGGGCGCCCTGCCGGTCGAAGTGCTGTTGGGTCAGGGCGTCGGGGCTGAAAGTGACCTGTCGGCACGCCATGAAATTCATCATGGCCACAGCCACGCGGATGGCGACGATGACACAGAAGATCACCACCACCACCACCACGACCATGATGACTTTGAAAGTTTCGTGGTCACCCGGCCCGAAATCACCGATGCCAATGCGTTCGCCGAACAGGTGGCCAATGTCATTCGCCACCATGATATCCTACGCCTGAAAGGGTTCGCCGCGGTGGCAGGAAAGCCGATGCGCCTGACGTTGCAGGCGGTTGGCCCGCGGGTAGACACCTACTTTGACCGCCCCTTCGCACCCGGCGAAAACCGCGAAGCACGCCTTGTGGTCATCGGCCAGTCCGGCCTTGACCGCGACGCGATTACAAAAGCCCTGATGGCATGAGCATCTCGGTACAGCCAGGCGATCCGCGCCACCCCGACGCGATGGCGCTGCTGCACCAAAGCCATGCCCTGATGGAAAGCCTGTTTCCACCAGAGGACAATCACTTTCTTGATATCGATGCACTATGCGCGCCCGAAATCTCTTTTTACGTGGCGATGCTGAACGGCAAAATACTGGGGACAGCGGCGCTGGCCAATAAAGGTGCCTATGGCGAAGTGAAATCCATGTTTGTGGCGCCAGACACCCGTGGGCTTGGGGTCGGTGCGCATTTGCTGGCCCATCTGGAAAGCGAAGCGCGCGCGCGCGCGCTGCCCGCCCTGAAACTGGAAACCGGCAACTTGCTGACCGAAGCACATCGCCTTTATGCGCGCGCGGGGTTTGCGTTGTGCGCCCCGTTTGGTGATTACGTCGAAAACAGCTCCAGCCTGTTCATGGAAAAGCAGCTGAACTGATGCGCGCCTTGCTTCTTCTTGGCAAAAATACCTCCGCCGGAGGCATCTGCCATCGCCACGTGAACAAAGGGCAGATCTGATGCACCTTCTCGCCGCCACTCCGGGCAGTATCGACGATGGGAAAGAACCGGTCGATCTGGGGCAAAGCCCGGCTGATCTGGTTTTTCTTTCGGCCGCCGATACAGAACTTGCGGCACTGTCCGAAGCGCGCGCTGAAATGGCGGGCCCACCCGGCCTTCGGCTGGCAAACCTGACCCATCTTTCCCACCCGATGTCGGTTGATCTGCACATTGATGCCTGTGCCAGCAAATCCCGGCTGGTGGTCGCGCGGGTTCTGGGCGGTGTGGGCTACTGGAAATATGGTGCTGAACAATATGCGGCCCACCTTCACGCCGCGGGTGTGCCGCTGGCGCTGCTTCCGGGTGATGACAAGCCGGATGAAGAATTGCGCCGCCTTTCAACGGTATCGGGGGAAGATTACGACGCGCTTTGGGCGTATATGGTCGAAGGCGGGCCGGGAAACGCTGCTGGTTTTCTGTCCTATGCAAAATTCATGCTGGACGGGGGCGAAAAACCGCAAACAGCACGTCCGCTTTTGCGCGCCGGCGTCTATTGGCCGGGCGCGGGCATTGCCGGGCTAAGTGACGCCCGCGAACACTGGCAAAACGGTGCACCGATCGTTCCGCTGGTGTTTTACCGCGCGTTGGTCCAAGGCGCGGGCCTGAACCCGATTAACCGGCTGGTGCGCGCCTTGTTGCAGCAGGGCCTGAACCCGCTTCCGATATTTGTGGCGTCGCTGAAGGATCCGGTTTCAGTTGCCACACTGGAGGCCCTGTTCACAGATGCCCCCCCCGATGTCATCCTGAACTGTACAAGTTTCGCCGTTGGATCCCCGCATCAGGGCGAAGACGCCAAAGGCCCGGCCAACCCCTTTGAAATGTCAGCGGCCAGCGCGGCGCCGGTTTTTCAGGTTGTTTTATCGGGTTCTTCTGAAGAGGCGTGGGAAAACGGGCTTACCGGACTTTCGGCCCGTGACATCGCGATGAATGTTGCCCTGCCAGAGGTCGACGGGCGCATCCTGTCACGCGCGGTCAGCTTTAAGGGTGAAGCGTTCTTTGATGAGACAACCCAATGCCCCATAGCAACCTATCGCGCGCGCGGGGACAGGGTGGTTTTTGTTGCGAAACTTGCCGCCAGCTGGGCGCGGTTACGCCGCGCGGATACCAGCGAAAGGCGGGTCGCGCTGGTGCTGGCGAACTACCCTAACAAGGATGGCCGCCTGGCAAACGGTGTGGGGCTGGATACCCCTGCGGCCACCGTTCATGCGCTGAAGATTTTGTCGGGCGAAGGGTACCGGGTTTTGAACCCGCCGTCAGACAGTGATGCGCTGATGCAGGCGATGATGGCGGGGCCAACAAACTGGCTGACAGATCGTGCCACACGCACGGGCGGTGTGCAGATGTCCATGGCCGATTACCAGATCGACTATGGGCAACTGCCGTGGGAATTGCGCGAAAGGATCGAAAGCCGTTGGGGCAAACCGGAACAGGACCCGTTCTTCACCGCGGGCCAGGTGGATTGCGGCCATTTCGCCCTGTCCGTGCTGCATTACGGCAACGTCGTCGTGGGCCTTCAGCCGGCGCGCGGCTACAACATCGATCCGACCGAAACCTATCATTCACCCGACCTTGTCCCACCCCACAATTATCTGGCGTTTTACTTTTGGTTGCGCCACCAGTTCCGGGCCGACGCGATCGTCCATATGGGCAAACACGGCAATCTGGAATGGTTGCCCGGCAAAGCACTGGCCCTGTCTGAAAATTGCCTGCCCGAGGCTGTTTTGGGCCCGATGCCCCATATTTACCCCTTCATTGTGAACGACCCGGGCGAAGGTACGCAGGCCAAGCGCCGTGCACAGGCGGTGATCGTCGATCACCTTACCCCGCCGCTGACGCGCGCTGAAACCTACGGCCCCCTGAAGGATCTGGAGGCTCTGGTTGATGAATATTATGAAGCCGCCGGCGTGGACCCGCGCCGCATCACTTTCCTTCGGCGTGAAATCCTAAGCCTGACATCCGCCACCGGGCTGGATGTGGATGTCGGCATGGCCGGCGAAGACGAAGACAGCGATCTGGCCAAGCTGGATGCCTATTTGTGCGAGCTGAAAGAGGCGCAGATCCGCGATGGCCTGCATGTGTTCGCACAATCCCCCAAAGGGCGGCTGGCGGATGATCTGGTGCAGGCCCTTGTGCGGGTGCCGCGCGGTGCGGGCAAGGGGGGGGATGCCTCGCTTATTCGCGCGTTGGCCGCAGACCTGGGCCTTGAGTTTGACCCGCTGGATTGTGATATGGCGGCCGCATGGGCCGGGTTTCGCCCGGGTGTGGTTCAGGCTGTGTCGCAGGATCCGTGGCGCAGCACCGGCGACACGGTTGAGCGGCTGGAGCTTTTCGCATCACACCTGATTGCGGGCACAGCCCAACCACCGGGCCCGCAAAGCGGGGCGGTTCTGGATGAAATCGCTAACGTGATCCGGCCGAAGGTTGCCGCCTGCGGGCCGGGCGAAGAAAACGGGCTGCTGACCGCGCTTAAAGGGCAGTTCGTGGCGCCCGCGCCATCGGGGGCACCCACGCGCGGGCGGTTGGATACCCTGCCCACGGGACGCAATTTCTATTCGGTCGACAGCCGCGCCGTGCCAACGCCGACGGCCTGGACCCTTGGGTGGAAAAGCGCGAATCTTCTGATCGAAAAGCACCTGCAGGTGCACGGCGACTGGCCGCGCACAATCCTGTTGACGGCATGGGGCACGGCCAACATGCGCACGGGTGGTGATGACATTGCGCAGGCGCTTGCACTGATGGGGGTGAAGCCCAAGTGGGATGCAGCAAACCGCCGTGTTACCGGGTTTGAGGTGTTGCCGCAGTCCGTTCTGGGGCGCCCGCGTGTGGACGTGACATTGCGGGTATCCGGCTTTTTCCGCGATGCGTTTCCACAGCTGATCGCGCTGGTGGATTCAGCCGCGCGTGCGGTCATGGATCTGGATGAACCTGAAGAGGTTAATCCCGCCGCCGCCCGTGCGCGTAAAGAAGGGAACGCAAACCGCGTTTACGGCTCCAAGCCCGGGGCTTATGGCGCGGGCCTTCAGGCCATGATTGACGAAAGGCTTTGGGCCAACAAATCCGACCTGGCCGAGGCTTATCTTGAATGGGGCAGCTATGCCTACGGTAAGGGTGCTGAAGGCAGGCAGGATAAAGCAGGCTTTTCCACCCGGCTGTCCCAGACCGAGGCGATTGTCCAAAACCAGGACAATCGTGAACACGATCTGCTTGATTCCGATGACTACTATCAGTTTGAAGGGGGCGCAGCTGCGGCAGTTTCAACCCTTCAGGGCCGTGACCGGCCGATTTACCACAACGATCATTCGCGCCCGGAACGCCCCGTAATCCGCACCCTGGACGATGAGATTGGCCGCGTGGTGCGATCACGGGTGGTGAACCCTAAGTGGATCGATGGGGTGAAACGCCATGGCTATAAAGGCGCGTTTGAAATGGCCGCGACGGTTGATTACCTTTTTGCCTTTGCCGCCACGACGGGGGCTGTCAGGGGCCACCATTTTGATCTGGTCCACGCTGCGTTTCTTGAAGACGATGACACACGGGAATTCATCGAAACGCACAACGCCCCGGCCTTGCGTGAGATTGCCGAACGTCTGGCGGAAGCGATGGATCGCGGCCTGTGGGCGCCACGCTCAAATTCCGCCCGGGCGCTGATTGATGGCTTGCGCACATGAACCACCTTCGGTTCGCACAGGCGGATGAACAGGTGCTGCGCGCAGAACTGGAACGTATCATTCGCACCACCCCTTTCCTTTGGAAGGCGCTTTGTGTCGCGCGCGATATTGATCTGCCCGAATGGTGGCTGGTGTCGGGGGCGATTTACAACACCGTCTGGAACGTTTTGACCGGGCGCCCCTATGGCCACGGCATCAAGGATATCGACCTTTTCTATTTTGACACCGATACGTCGTGGGGTGCTGAAGACCGTGTTATTCAGGCTGCCAGTTCGCGGTTTTCACACGACCCGCCTGTGGAAATCCGCAATCAGGCGCGCGTGCATCTTTGGTATCAGGACCATTTTGGCCAGCCCTATCTCGCGTTGCAGTCGGCCGCAGAAGGGATTGACCATTTTGCATGTAAAACCCACGCCGTAGGGGTGCGCCTGTTGCAGGATGGCAAGGTCAAAATATACGCGCCGTTCGGGCTTGGCGATATCTTCGCCTTTCGCCTGACGCCCAATCCCGTTTTGGACAATCGGACCACCCATGAGGCGAAGGCGGCCCGGCAAATGAAGCTCTGGCCAGAACTTACGTTGGATGCCTGGCCTTAACCGCGCGCTGGTCAGCCCGACAAGGGTGGGGGTGCTTTGTTCGCGCACTTCAGCTGCGCCCGGATAAGCGCCTGATCCCCGGTCAGGGATCTGGGCTTTACGGTGCATCCTGTTGCCTGTTCGATGGCGACCTGGGCGCGAGCCAAAACAACCTCGCGCCGGGGAAGGTATTCGAATGAGGTGCGATATACTTCAACCCAGTCATCGCGCCGGTGAACGCTGAACTGGCTGCCCTGAACCACAATGATTGTTGCATCGGCCCCCATGAAGGCCGGGCTGGGGCTGTCACAGGCGGTGAAAAATAAGAATGCGACAGGCGCCAGCCAGCGGATCATAAACATGTGTCCCTTTGTTTCCCGCCAGATTGCGGGGATGTGGTTAACAAACCCTTACCAGCCGGGCATTGCGCTGCCCCTTGCATCCACCGCCCCACCCGGCGCAAAGTTGTTCTGCGAACAAAAAGGATGCGCGTGACACCGACGCCCGAAAAACCATGATCCAGGCCCTTACCCTATTGCTATCATTCCAACTGATCGGAGAGGTTGCAGCGCGCGCCCTGAACCTGCCTTTGCCGGGGCCGGTTCTGGGGATGTTGGCGTTGGTGTCCCTGTTCATCCTGTTGCCGCGCGCGCAGGAAATTGCGCGCCCGGTTGCCACGGCGCTGCTGGCCAATCTGTCGCTTTTGTTCGTGCCTGCAGGGGTTGGAATTGTCGGCCATCTGGATCGGCTGGGCAATGATGGCGCGCCGATCCTTTTGGCTATCGTGGTTTCAACGGGGCTGGCGATCGGCGTGGGCGCAGTTGTGTTTTCAGCCGTCGCGCGTTTTGCCGGAGTGCGCGATGACTGAATTCGCAGATATCTGGAGTTACCTTGCCCAGGGCCCGCTGGTCTGGCTGGCTGCGACGATGGCCGCCTACCTTGTCGGGGATATGGCATTTCGCGCTTCGGGGCGTAAGCCGTTCGTTAACCCGGTGCTGATTGCAGTTGTTCTGCTGGCGGCGACCCTGTGGACGACGCAAACCCCTTACGCCACCTATTTTGAAGGCGCGCAGTTCGTTCACTTCATGCTTGGCCCTGCGACAGTGGCGTTGGCTGTGCCGCTGTACACGCACCGTGCGATCATTCGCAAAACCATATTCCCGCTGGTCGCCGCCCTGTTGGCCGGATCCCTTACCGCCGTTGTATCGGCGCTGTTTATAGCGAACGCTTTCGGGATCGAAGGGGTGACGCTGGCGTCACTTGCACCGAAATCGGCCACCGCCCCCGTGGCGTTGGGGGTTTCCGAGGCTGTTGGCGGATCACCGACGCTGACGGCCGTTCTGGTCATCCTGACAGGGATTACCGGCGCGGTGATTGCCACGCCAATCCTGAACCTTCTGCGGATCCGGGACTGGCGCGCACGCGGGTTTGCCGTTGGCGTGGCCGCCCACGGCATAGGCACCGCGCGCGCCTTTCAGGTCAACGAACAGGCCGGGGCCTTTGCGGGTGTCGGCATGGGGCTGAATGCCCTTCTGACGGCAATTCTTGCCCCTCTCATCTTAACATTTTTTCAATAGAGACCACGCATGACCCAGGAAGACACAGACCGTCACGCCATGAAAATGGCCAAGAAAAAAGCCGCCCGTGATAAGATCATGGCCACCAAAACCGATCAAAAAGGCCTGATCGTTGTGCACACCGGCAAGGGCAAAGGCAAAAGTTCAGCCGCCTTTGGGATGATCTTTCGCTGTATCGCCCATGATATGAAATGCGCAGTTGTGCAGTACATCAAGGGGGGCATGAAAACCGGCGAACGTGATCTGATTGACAAAAACTTCAGCGACATCTGCGAATTTCACACCATGGGCGAAGGGTTCACCTGGGAAACGCAGGACAAAAGCCGTGATATCGAGATGGCGCAGGTTGCCTGGGAAAAATCAAAAGAACTGATCCGCGACCCGGCGAACAAAATGGTCTTGCTGGACGAAATCAACATCGCCTTGCGGTACGATTACATCGACATTGCCGATGTGGTTGCGTTTCTGACGACAGAAAAACCTGCGATGACCCATGTCGTGCTGACCGGGCGCAACGCAAAAGAAGAGTTGATTGAGGTCGCCGATCTGGTGACCGAGATGGAGCTGATAAAGCACCCCTTCCGGTCTGGCATCAAAGCCCAGATCGGGGTGGAGTTTTAAAGGTCACACCACCGCGCCAAACAAGGCACCAATCGCTGCGGTGGCGGCCATCGCCAGCGCCCCCCACACGGTGACACGTGTTATCGCCCGCAGTTTGGGTGCCCCGCCGGCATGCGCAGAAAGCGCGCCCAGCACCGCAAGGCACAAAAGCGATGTCACTGTTACCGCGTAAATAATCTGGGTCAGTGGCATCAGGACGGCAACCGCCAGGGGTACTGCGGCCCCGATCGAAAACGTCAGCCCGGATGCCAGGGCCGCCTGAATGGGGCGGGCTGTGACCACCTCGGAAATTCCAAGTTCGTCGCGGGCATGCGCGCCAAGCGCGTCTTTTTCGCTCAGTTGCACGGCAACTTGCTGGGCCAGATCTTCATCAAGGCCGCGTTCCTGATAGATCATCGACAGTTCGTAAAGTTCGCCGTCGGGGTTGTCGCGCAGGGCGGCGGCCTCTTTCGCCAGGTCGGCGCGTTCGGTATCTGCCTGCGAACTGACCGATACATATTCCCCCGCCGCCATTGACATCGCCCCGGCAACCAGCCCGGCCAGACCAGCCAACAGGATGCTGGTATGGTCGGATGCGGCGGCGGCCACACCCACGATCAATGATCCGGTTGAAACGATTCCATCGTTCGCACCCATCACCGCGGCGCGCAGCCACCCGACCCGGTGGACCAAATGGCTTTCTTCATGGGCGCTATATTGGGGCATTGGATAAATCCGTTTCTGGTTTGGCTTACAAAAACACAGCCCAGAGGTGCAGTAAACGGCTGAAACGCTGCAAAACCCTGCGGCAAAACGCGAAACCTGACGGGCGCGCGGGGGCATTGTGCTACTGTCACGCTGGCGCAAACCATTTTATCCGTGCAGGAGGACACCCATGCCCCAATTTATCATCGCCTATCACGGCGGCCGAAAGCTGGATTCTGCCGAAGAGGAAAAGGCCCACCGCCAGAGGTGGATGGACTGGGTTCAGGGGTTGGGGCCTGCTTTGGTGAACCCGGGTACACCCCTGGGTGAAAGCTGGACGGTGTCCGATCAGGGCGCAAGTGAAGGTGCTGAAAACCCCTTAACAGGGTTTTCCGTGGTCGAGGCTGACACCCTTCAGGCAGCCCTTACAATCGCACAGGACTGTCCGTTTTGCGAGATTGGCACGCTGGAAGTGGCTGAAATGCGTTCGATGGGCTAGGGCCTATCCGCCCGATGTCTGGCGCAGGCCTGCTGCGCGGGCCTCGGATAAGGTCATCGCAGTTGAAAGCGCTTCAGCGTCAAGGCGCAATTCGATCACAGCGGGTTTTCCAGAGGCTTGCGCGCGGGCGAATGCGGCCGGAAAAGCATCGGTTGTTTCGACGGTTTCCCCATGCCCGCCGTACGCGCGTGCCAAAGCTGCGAAATCCGGGTTGGCCATAAACGTGCCGGAAACCCGGCCGGGATACTGGCGTTCCTGGTGCATGCGGATGGTGCCATATCTGCCGTTGTTGGCGACAATGACAACCGGGTGCGCCCCGTGCTGCATCGCGGTTGAAAATTCGTTCAGCGTCATTTGAAAATCACCGTCACCAGCGATGCAAACCACTGGCGTTTCAGGGTGGTGCAGGCTGGCGGCAATAGCGGCCGGAAAGCCATAGCCCATAGACCCGGATGTGGGGGCCAGCTGTGTGCCGTGTTGGCGAAATCTGTAATATCGGTGCAACCAGGCGGCAAAGTTGCCAGCGCCATTGGTCAGGACTGCATCGTCGGGAAGGTGGGCAGACAGCCAGGTCACGACGCCCTCCATCTTGACGGCGCCGGGGGTTTCTTTGGGGGTTTGCCAGGCCTCATAGTCTGCGCGTGCGGATTCTGCCCATTGGGCCCAGCTGGGCGCGTTTGTGCCGTTTGTGCGGGCAAGAATATCCAGCATCGCAGGGGCGGGGGCTGGCACGGCGATTTCGGCGTGAAACACCCGGCCCAGTTCATCAGCGTCCGGGTGAATGTGAATGATGGTTTTATCGGATGCCGCCGGGTTGATCAGCGCGTACCCGCCTGTCGGGATGTCACCCAGGCGCGACCCCAGCACAAGAAGCGTGTCAGCCTCTTTCAGGCGCGCGGCAAGCGCGGGGTTCATGCCGACCCCCAGATCACCAACGTAGTTCGGGTGCCGGTTGTCCATGAAATCCTGCCGCCGGAAGGTGACTGCCACGGGTAGGCTATTGGCGGCGGCAAAACGGCAAAGGTTGTCACTTGCGCTTTGTGACCACCCCGGCCCACCGGCAATAACAAGTGGCTTACTGGAGGCCGCGATCGCATCCAGTATCGCGGTGGCCTGCTGGTCTGTGGGCGACGGAAGGCTTGGCGCCATCGGCGTGCGGTCTGACACATCGGCCACCGCGCTTAACATGTCTTCAGGCAGCGCCAGAACCACCGGGCCGGGCCGCCCCGACTGCGCCACATGAAACGCGCGCGCCAGATATTCCGGCAAGCGATCGGTCTGATCGACTTCGGCCACCCATTTTGCGACCGATCCGAAAAAGGATTTGTAATCCACTTCCTGAAAGGCCTCGCGGTCGCGGTGTTCACGTGCAATTTGACCGACGAAAACTACCATGGGGGTCGAATCCTGGCGCGCCACGTGGATGCCGGATGATGCATTTGTGGCTCCGGGCCCGCGGGTGACGAACAGAACGCCGGGTTTGCCTGTCAGCTTGCCGTGCGCTTCGGCCATCATTGCTGCCCCGCCTTCCTGGCGGCACACGATGTTTTGAATTCCGCTGTCATGCAGCCCGTCCAGCGCGGCCAGAAAACTTTCACCAGGCACTGAAAACACCCGTGTCACGCCTTCGGATACAAGGTGATCAGCCAGAATTTTGCCACCATGCCGCGCCATGTTCAAATCCTTCCAATAATCTGCCCGCCGTTATTGGGGGCAATAGTTGCAGCACGCGCCAGCGGCCTGCATTCATGGGAAATACGTCGCATTTCACGCTGACCGCGTAAAGGCACCTTGCGGCCTTAGTAAAGGGTGCGGATGACCAGTATCGTGGCCGCGATCCCCGCCAGTGTCAGCGCAAAGGGGCGAATGCGCCGCTTTGCGAAACTTCCCGCCACACGCTGTGACAGAAAAAGCGCGCCAACAGCGGCCGGGGCCAGTGCGCCGGCAAAGGCGATGTGGCGCAAGGTTACGAAACCGGCGATCGCCAGCGACAGGATCGAAACAACCATACCCCAGAAGAAAAACGCATTTTGCATTGCCGCCGCACGGCGGGTTTCTTCGTGCTGGTACAAAAGCGCCATGGGGGGGGCGCCAATACCTGTAAGCGTGCCCATTATACCCGCCAGCGTGCCCGCAGAAAACAGCGTTACAGGGCGAATTGCCACCCGGATGCCCACCAGCGACAGGCCGATGCCAAGATAAACGATGCCCGCCACCAGCAGGCTGATAAGGCTTGAGCGCACGGCGATCATCGCAAGGATCGCCCCGATAACAGCCCCAAGGGCGCGCCCGGAAAACCCCGGCGCAAGTTCGGATTTCGTGATTTGCGATGTATCCAGCGCCGTAGATGTCAGCCCCACAAAGATGCCAAGAAACAGCAGGGTGGCGGGCAGGTATGCCGGGGCGGCCATCGCCAGAATTGGGGCCGACACCATGCCAAAAGCCTGCCCTGACAGACGTTGCAGAAACGTGCCCATAAAGATGCCGGTGGCGGCAACGGCGTATTCTGCGGGGCTCAGGGCCAGATACTCAAGCATGGTTTGCGATCTCGATCAGGTTCGCATCCGGGTCGCGTAGGTAAATGGAAACAATGGGCCCGGTTGCCCCGGTGCGCGCGATCGGGCCTGCCTCCGGGGTGATGCCCTGCGCGGACAGGGTGTTTTGCCAGGCGGACAGGGGGGTATCAGACAGGAAACACAAATCGGCGCTGCCGGGCGTCGGCGCGCTGGCTTTCGGGTCAAAGCCCGCGCCAGCCTTGTGCAGGTTGATCTTTTGCGCCCCAAAGGTAAGTGCGGTGCGGGTGGTGCCATCGGCCGGGTGAAAGACCTCGGCGCGCATGCCCAGGACATCTGTGTAAAAAGCGACTGTTGCCGGGATGTCCGATACGGTCAGCACCAGGTGGTCCAGTGCAGTTATGGTTGGCGGCATAGGTGCTTTTCCTTGCTGGTCCGGGGCGTTAGGGTCGCACCATGCACGAGACACAGCCCACGATGCAATCATTGAGCGACGCGGTAGATCCTGCGCGCGCGCAGGCCATGTTTGCCGCGTTGGGCATGGATCGGGGGGTGCCTGCGGTGGGGGATGCGCTTCCCCCGTTTTTTCACCAGTTGTATTTTTGGGATGCCCGCCCGCCGACTGCGCTGGGGCGCGACGGTCACCCGCGCGTTGGCACAGGCGGCATTATACCTGATATGGGCCTGCCGCGTCGGATGTGGGCCGGCGGGCGGCTGGAATTTCACGCGCCCTTTCGGGCAGGCATTCAGGCAGTCAGGACCACCACGGTTGAAAACACCGTGCGAAAGCAGGGCAAAAGCGGGCCGCTGGCGTTTGTAACATTGCGCCATGACATCTGTCAGGGCACGACCCCGGTGGTAAGTGAATATCAGGATCTGGTGTATCGCGAAGACCCTGACAGCGCGGCCCCGCCCCCCGCCACCCGGCCTGCCCCCGAGGGCGAAGAAACCTGCGATTTGCGCGGGTTTGATGCAACACTTTTGTTCAGGTATTCAGCCCTTACCTTCAACGGGCACCGCATCCATTATGATCTGGATTATTGCCGAAATGTCGAAGGTTACAGCGGGCTGGTGGTGCACGGCCCGCTTTTGGCGCAGCTGTTGATGCTGAAGGGCGAAGCCGAAATTGGCGCGCTGGCATCATTTTCCTTCAAGGCCACCGCGCCTTTGGTGCACAGCGAACGCGCCGCGTTTTGCCGCAAAGGGCACAGCCTTTGGGTGCGTGGCCCCGATGGGCGCCTGTGCATGGAGGCGCAGGCGACTCCGGCATAAATCTGATGCTTAAAGGTTATCTTCCACACGAAACCCCGGTGGGATCGTGTCGTTCCCGTCCAGCACCAGATCGGCCATAACTTCGCCGACCTTGGGGGCCATGCCAAACCCGATTTTGAACCCACCGTTAGCGATGAATTGCCCCAACCGGCCGGGGTAGGCGCCCAGCATTGGTGCGCGCGAGCGCGCGCGTGGGCGCACCCCCGCCCAGCGTTCCAGAACACGCAGTTCTGCCATCGCCGGGCAAACTGAAAACGCCCGTGCCATCACATCTTCCAGCAGGTCATCTGTTGTATCGGGCGCGTCAAAGTCGCGTTCGCTGGTTGACCCAATGGCGGTGGTGCCGTCCGCGTGCGGGACGATGTGAACACTGTCTGCAAACAGCTGAGGCATGTCGCGCGCGTCAAAAGCGATCAACGCGGCTTGCCCTTTTACGCCGTTGCCAACGGGTTTTTCCAGCTGTGCAGACAATTCATGCAATCCTGCGGTGCCGGTGGCCCAGATGGCCAACCCCTGGCTTGGGCCGTCATGCACCACCTCGGCACCTTGTTTAACAAGTGCGCGCGCAAGGCTGGCACAGGCCTGACGGGGGTGAATGCGTGCGGTCAGGGTGTCATATATCACCTGCCCAGTCGGGCTTTCTGGTGCCCAGTGCGGGAAGGATTCCACCGGGCAAATGCGCCAGTCGGCCTTGCCTTGCCAAAGCTTTGCCGCCCCGGCCGTACGCGTGCGCGCCAGGTTTAGGGCGTTTTCATCGGCGATGGGTTGCAGGCGGCCCTTTCTGTCGTAGCCAGAGGACATGCCGGACAGGCCATCAATCTCGCGCCAGAACGATTCAGCCATGATCAGGCTTTCGAACTGGAAAGCCTTCTTTTCGTTCCAGCGTTCGGGCACATGCGGGGCCAGGGCGCCAACCACGCCTCCGCTGGTGCCGCCGCCCGGGCCAAGGGGGTCAATCACCCGCACCCGAGCACCGCGTTTGACGCAAGCCCAGGCTATGGACAGGCCGAAAATTCCAGCGCCATGAACCGTTACATCTGCCGTTGCCAAAGCTGTAATCCTTCCCCATTGTCGCCGGGTTGCAGACGCGTTTTAGGGCATCGCATGAGCCAAGACCAGACAGCCAGGATTGAATGGAGGGATGGGGGCATCCCTGTCTCGACGCGTTTTGATGATCCGTATTTTTCGGTTCAGGACGGGCTGGCGGAAACGCGCCATGTTTTCCTGTCGGGCAATGACCTGCCCGCGCGGTTCTGCCCAGGGTTTCATGTGGCCGAACTGGGCTTTGGAACGGGGTTGAACATGCTGGCAACCCTGGCCGCCTGGCAAGAGGCCGGGGTGGAAGGGCAGCTGCGCTTTACCAGCTTTGAGGCTTTTCCCATGCGGGCGCAGGACATCGCCACATCGCTTGGCGCATTCCCCGAGGCTGAGAAATTCGCCGGCCCGTTTCTGAAGGCATGGGCCGCAGGTCTGCGCGTCTTTGAAACGCCCCATATACGGGCCGAAATCATCGTGGGGGATGCGCGTGACACGCTTCCCACCTGGAATGGGTGTGCGGATGCGTGGTTTCTGGACGGGTTTTCACCGGCAAAGAACCCGGAACTTTGGGGCCCTGACCTGATGGCCCAGGTTGCGCGCCATACACGCCGTGACGGCACTTTCGCCACCTATACGGCTGCGGGGTTTGTACGGCGCGGGCTGGATGGCGCAGGTTTTGACGTAGAACGCCACCCCGGATATGGGCGCAAACGCCATATGACCACCGGGCGGATGAAAGCACTGAAATGAGCCAGAACAACACACGCCTTGGCATTTTTCTGATGGTCGCCACGACCATCGTTTTCGCCCTGCAGGATGGAATCTCGCGCCATTTGGCGGGGCAATACAATGTTTTGATGGTGGTCATGGTCCGTTACTGGTTTTTCGCCGCCTTTGTCATGGTGGTGTCGGGGCGCAAGGCCGGAGGGCTGCGAAAGGCCGCCGCCACAAGCCAGACGGGCTTGCAGGTGGTGCGGGGCTTGTTGCTGGCGGCCGAAATTTGCGTGACGATTCTGGCGTTCACGATCCTGGGCCTGGTTGAAAGCCACGCTGTTTTTGCCTGCTACCCTCTGATCGTGGCCGCGCTTTCGGGCCCTGTGCTGGGCGAAAAAGTTGGCTGGCGGCGTTGGGCCGCGATTTGTGTGGGGCTGATCGGGGTGCTGGTCATTTTGCAGCCGGGGGTTGGTGTCTTTTCACCGGCCGCTGTCATCCCGTTGTTTGGCGCGGTCCTGTTTGCCTTTTATGGGCTGCTAACCCGGTATGCGGCGCGCCGCGACAGCACCGCCACCAGCTTTTTCTGGACCGGGGTGATCGGCGCCATTGTGATGACGGCGATTGGCCTGTGGTATTGGGAAGCGATGAGCCGGGGGGATTGGGGCTGGATGGCCGCCCTGTGCGTTTCAGGTGCGCTGGGCCACTGGCTGTTGATCAAATGTTATGAGGTCGCCGAGGCCAGCGTTGTCCAGCCTTTCGCCTATCTGCAACTTGTCTTTGTATCCATTCTGGGGGTCACGGTGTTTAACGAAACCGTTGGCATGAACGTGATTATCGGCGCCGTCATCGTTGTTGGCGCCGGGGTCTTCACCCTGCTGCGCACCCGGCGCGCCTTGGCATAAGGTCAGTTGCGCCCCTTCAGATCCCTCGAAATTTGCAGGGGCGCGGTTTTGGTGCTTAACCGGGCGCGGTAGATGTCCAGGCTTTCAATCACGCGCATCACGTAGTTTCGCGTTTCGCGAAACGCGATCCCTTCGATCCAGTCTACGACCTGAGCGTTCGTGCTGCCGGGCTGGCCGTAGCGCGCCGTCCACTTGCGCACCCGGCCGGGCCCCGCATTATACGCTGCGGAAATCAAAACCGGGTTGTCGCCAAATTCTTCGAACAGATAAGCCAGATATGCGGTGCCCAATTGTGCGTTATAGGCCGGATCTGACAAAAGGCGCGGTGCGGAGTGTTCGACCTCCAGGCGCTTGGCCATATCCCTTGCCGTTCCCGGCATCAGTTGCATTAGCCCCTGTGCCCCAACGCCGGAAACAACTTGTGGGTCAAACTCGCTTTCCCGGCGGGCAATCGCAAGCGGCCATTCGTCGGGTACATGCGCGTCTGCTGCCCCCATGTCGGGTGTCGGAAAATACGGCCGCACAATCACCATGCCCTGGCGCGCGCCCTGTTTTGCGACCATCAGCTGAATATGTGGCGCGCCTTGATCTTCGGCCCAGGCGGTAAGCTGGCCAATCTCACTTCGGTTCAAGCTTTCGGCAAGATGCACGGTGAAGCGTTCTGTCAGATACAGCTCCTGGGCTGCCAAAAGAAGGCGCGCGGCTTGCATGGTCGAGGATGACCAGAACGCGGCATTTTTCCAGTCCGGGAATGTCTCTTGCCCGGTCAGTGCCGGGTCCATCCGCATACCGGCCTTTTGCGCGGCAAGCTGGCCATAGAAACTGGTCTGGAACCCGCCGCCAAACGCATAGGCCGATTGCGCCGCCTGGGTGTTGCCCAAAGCTTCATGGGTGCGCCCCAGCCAGTAACCGGCCCGGCCCAGACTTATGGGGGTGTCGACAGATTGGCGGAATGTCTGAAAATGCTTAAGGGCGGTGGCGGGGTCATCCAGCTTGCGCAGCGCGATGAACCCGGCAAGCCACTCCAGATCGTTGAAGTCCTTCCCGCCTGTCAATTGGTGGCGCGATGCCAGCCGATAGGCCTGACGCGCATCGCCCTGGCGCATCGACCAACGCGCAAGAACCCGCCGCCAGCTGGACCATCGGTGGGCATCCCCCAGCGACGCGACACTGGAACTTCGCGCAAGGATCAGATCAATCGCGCCCTGGTTCCGCCCCTTCGAGGCGCGCCAAAGAAAGCGCTCATAGGCCAGGCCGGGATCATCCGACAGCGCATCAGGGATCGCTGCAATCAGGGCATCGACCCCGTTTTGTTTTTTCCTGAGCGCCAGACGTGCCTCGGCCAGGGCGCGATGGTCGGGGCTGACCCTTTGCAGCATGCGCAGCGCCTCGCTGCGCATGCCGCGCCACAGCAACATATCAAGGCGCTGCCAGTGATAGGGCTCCAGCGCCGGGCCGTACTCGGCAAGGATTTTGCCCTCTTCCTCGGCACTCAGGGAAAGGGAAAACCATGCAAAAACCACCTGGGCCTCGGCCTCGGATTTCGCGCCTGTTGCGGCAAGGGCCTGCGCCATTCGCAAGGCGCCACTGCCTGTCTGGGGGGGCTGCGTGGTGAAGAAAGCGATCACTTCGCGCGGGTCCGCGCCGGCAGGAATCGTCACTTCAGAACGTTTTCGCAAAAGCTTCAGCCCGGGCCAGTCTGCGCGCCGGGCAAGAAAACGGCGCGTCTGCTGAAATGTTCCCTGCGAATCGCGAAGGCGATGCCATTCCAGGATATCACGCGCGACCGATCCATCCGGCCCCGCGGCGGGCAAAGCGGCCTCCCAATCACCGGCGCGCATAAGTTCAAGCCCCCGGACAAGGGCGGCCACGGAGCCGTGGTTCTGTGCCAAAAGGTTAGTTGTGCCACTTAAAATCAGGGCAAACGCGAATAAAAATGGGCGCAAGGCGCGAAAAATTCGTAAATACATACGGAAATCTAACCTCAGACGGTGTTGGGGCAACACACAAACTTGGCATTCCCCGGCAAGGCGGCTAGTTTCCGCCGCGTTTGCATCGGGGCGATTCACCGTACCCGCGAAAGAAAAAATAAGGAGCGTGTCATGTTCAAAGGATCAATTCCTGCCCTGGTTACGCCGTTCAAGAACGGCGCAGTGGATTTCGACATGCTCAAACGTCAGGTTGAGTGGCAGATATCCGAAGGTTCCAGCGGCCTTGTTCCGGTTGGCACGACGGGCGAAAGCCCCACTTTAAGCCACGATGAACACGAGGCCGTCATCGAAGCCGTGGTCGAAGCTGCGGCAGGGCGCGTGCCTGTGATCGCCGGTGCCGGGTCTAACAACACAGTTGAATCGGTGCGCTTTTTGCAGCACGCAAAAAAGGTGGGTGCCGCTGCCGGCCTTGTTGTAACGCCCTATTACAACAAGCCAACACAGCGTGGGCTGATCGCGCATTACACCGCGCTGACACAGGCCTGCGATTTGCCGATCATTATCTACAACATCCCGGGCCGCTCTGTGGTTGATATGACCCCTGAAACCATGGGCGAACTGGCCGGGCTTGAAACGATCGTCGGGGTGAAAGACGCAACCGGCGATATCACCCGCGTTTCCCAACAGCGCCAGACCTGCGGCAACGACTTTGTGCAGCTTTCGGGCGAAGACGCCAGCGCGCTGGGCTTTAATGCCCACGGCGGGGTTGGCTGCATTTCCGTAACCGCCAATGTCGCCCCAAGGCTTTGTGCAGAGTTTCAGGCCGCGACCCTGGCCGGGGACTATGAAAAGGCGCTGGCGTACCAGGATCGCCTGATGCCCCTGCATGAGGCGATTTTCCTTGAACCCGGCCTTGTCGGGGCAAAATACGGGATGTCACTGCTTGGGATGTCCTCAAACGAGGTGCGCTCCCCCCTGACCGGGCTTCTGGATGACACCAGGGCGCGGATCAAAGCGGCCATGCAGCACGCCGGGATCCTCGACTGATATCCGCCTGCGTGACAATCCGGCTTGGGGTGTCCGCACCCCGAGCCACTGGACTTGGCCCGCCGGCTCGCCTACATCAACCCGATGAACAAGAAGGCCACAAACCCAAACTATAAGGTGATCGCTGAAAATCGCCGGGCGCGTTATGACTACGCGATCGAAGATGATGTGGAATGCGGCATCATTCTGGTTGGGTCCGAGGTGAAATCCCTGCGCGAAGGCGGCGCAAATATCGCTGAAAGCTATGCGTCCGTCGAAAACGGAGAGCTCTGGCTCACAAACTCCTACATCGCGCCTTATATCCAGGCGAAAACCTGGGGGCATGAAGAGCGGCGCAAGCGCAAGCTTCTTGTTTCTAGGAAAGAGCTGACAAAGCTGTGGAATGCCACCCAGCGTAAGGGGATGACCCTGGTTCCGCTGGTGATGTACTTCAATCACAAGGGATTGGCGAAGCTGAAAATCGGCATCGCGAAGGGCAAAAAAGGCCACGACAAACGCGCAACCGAAGCAAAGCGTGACTGGGGCCGCCAGAAACAGCGGCTTTTGCGCCACGACGGCTGAAACATACGCCCCTGCTTCTTCTTGGCAAAAATACCTCTGCCAGAGGCATTAAATCTGTTTTTCTGTCTTTTCCGCCGGGAACACGCGTCGCTATGGCGCGCCGGTTTGCCGCGTTTCCCGTTGCGCGGTGTTCTGGGCGGTCCTATACGGAACTCAGACAAAGCCCCGACAAGGGGTCAGAGAGGTTGGCTGTTTACGATTGACCCAGACCGGGGATCGGGCGCGGCGTTGTCGAATGAATTGTGCAGCCTCTCTGTGCCTGAAGGCCCGTGGAAAGGATGTCACATGAAGGCTCTCATTATATTTATCACATCGCTGTCGGCGGCGCCGGCGTTTGCGCACCCGGGTCACCTGATTGGGGTCGGTGGGCATGATCACTGGGGGGCTGCGATCGCCATTGGGCTGGCCGTGGGTATCGGTTTGTGGGGGTCGATGAAGGGCAGGCGCAAAGACGAAGAAGAAACCGATATTGATGCAGAGGCCGAATCCGGCCCTGATGAAGAACTGCAGGAGGCCTGATATGTCCAGGGTTGGTGTGATGATATGTGGGCACGGATCGCGCAGCCAGGCGGCTGTGGATGAGTTTGCGGTGCTTGCCGAAAAACTTCCGGCGCTTTTGCCTGACGAATGGGAAACAGACTATGGTTATCTGGAGTTCGCCAATCCTGTGATCCGCGATGGTCTGGATCGTCTGCGCAATGCGGGATGTGATCGTATTGTGGCCGTGCCGGGCATGTTGTTTGCTGCGATGCACACCAAAAATGATATTCCAACCGTTCTGAACACCTATGGCGCCAAGCACGGGATTGACCTTCGCTATGGGCGTGAGTTGGGGGTGGACCCCAAGATGGTGGCTGCTGCGGGTGATCGCATCCGCGCGGCGGTAGAATCTGCTGATGCCGCCACTGGCACGGTCCCGCTGGACGAAACATGCCTTGTCGTAATCGGGCGCGGCGCTTCGGACCCTGATGCCAACGCCAATGTGGCCAAGGTCGCGCGTTTGTTGCAGGAAGGCATGGGGTTTGGCTGGCTTGAGGTCGGCTATTCAGGGGTGACATTCCCACTGGTCGAACCCTGCCTGAACCATGTTGCAAAGCTGGGATACAAACGGGTCGTGGTCTTTCCCTATTTCCTGTTCGCCGGGATACTGATCGATCGGATTTACGGGTTCACCGACAAGGTGGCGGCCGAAAACCCGGATATCGCATTCGTAAAGGCGGGTTATCTGAACGATCATCCCAAGGTTCTGGAAACTTTTGCAGAGCGGGTGATGGAGCAGTTGGGCGATGCGCCGCTGCCCAGTTGTGGCACATGCCGATACCGCACGCAGGTGCTTGCCATCGAGGGGCAGGCGCCACAAGAGGTTGCGCCGCGTGGCGCGAAGGGCGCGGGTGACACGCCCCCGCAGGTGTGCCGAATGTGCAAATACCGCGTCGCGGTTCTGGGCTTTGAAGGTGAAGTGGGCATGGTGCAGGAAAGCCACCATCACCATGTCGAAGGCCAGGGCGCGTCGGCGCCCGGCTCCAACGTGGCTGATTGTTCACTGTGTGGGGATTTTTGTACTGGTGAGTGTCGTTTGGAAATGGCCGGGCACCACCACCACCATCATGATCACGACCACCATGATCATCACCACGATCATGGCCACGGTCATCATCACCATCATGATCACGACCATGATCATCACCACCACCATCATCCGGAATATCCCCATGCGAAACACCCGCACGGGCCAGAATCGGCGCGCAAAAAGTGACGGGTGTGGATCGCTTTTCACCTGCGCAGGGCGGCCTGCACCCGCCCCGGCCCGCGCTGCAGTATGAACGCGACCCGGCCGCGATCTATGCGCAATCCTTTCAGACCTTGCGCAAAGAGGCCCGGCTGGATCGTTTCGCACCGGGTATGGCCGCGTTGGCGACACGGGTTATCCACGCTTGTGGTATGGTCGAAGTGGCCGACCGTCTGGCGTTTTCGCAAAATGCCTATGACGTCGGGCAGCGTGCTTTGCGCGCAGGCGCACCAGTTTTGTGTGATTGCGAAATGGTCGGCGCGGGGATCATTCGCCGATACCTGCCTGCCCAAAACGAGGTTGTGGTTACGCTAAATGCCCCCTCTGTTGCGGGGTTGGCGCGCGACATCGGCAATACCAGGTCTGCCGCTGCGGTTGAATTATGGGCTGATCACCTGGAAGGTGCTGTTGTGGCCATTGGAAACGCGCCGACAGCATTGTTCCATTTGCTGGAGCTGCTGGATCAGGGCGCACCAAAGCCAGCGGTGATCCTGGGGTTCCCGGTTGGCTTTGTCGGTGCGGCGGAAAGTAAGGCTGCGCTGGCGGCGAATGCGCGCGGATGCGAATTTATCGCCTTGCGCGGGCGGCGCGGCGGCTCGGCCATTGCATCGGCTGCTGTGAATGCGCTGGCGGCGGGGTTGCCTGAAGATACCGCTGCGGCCACAGAAAGGGTTAAGGATGACTGAACTGGCACCGTGGCTTCACATCGTCGGGATTGGCGAGGATGGCATTGACGGCCTTTCCCCGGCAACGCGCGCTGTTGTCGAGGCCGCAGATGTGATCGTGGGGGGGGAACGCCATCACCTGCTTGCAGAACGGGTTGCCGCCGAACGTATCGCCTGGCCATCCCCGTTCAATGCGCTGATCGACACTTTGGCCCAATTGCGTGGGCGGCGGGTTGTGGTTTTGGCCACAGGCGATCCTTTGTGGTTTTCCGTGGGCGCGCGGATCGGGCGGGGGATCGACCCGGATGAGATTACGTATCATCCGCATTTGTCGGCCTTCCAGCTGGCCGCGGCGCGCATGGGCTGGTCTATGGCCGACCTTGAACCCCTGACGGTCCATGGCCGGCCGGTTGAACAGATGATCGCCTTCATTCAACCCGATGCGCGGCTTTTGATTCTGACGACAGGCGAAGAAACGCCGGCCCAGATCGCGCAGTTCCTGGATGCGCGCGGTTTTGGAAATTCCCGGATGACCGTTTTTGCCAGCATGGGGGGGCAGAACGAAGCCCGCTTTGATGGAATTGCCAACAGTTGGGATCACGAGGTTCCCGCCTTCAACACACTTGCGGTGGAATGTATCGCGGCACCGGATGCCGCCCTTTTGCCACGGGTTCCCGGGCTGGCCGATGATCTGTTTCAGAGTGACGGAACCATGACAAAGCAAGAGGTTCGCGCCTCGACACTTGCCAAGCTGATGCCGATGCGCGGCGCCTTGCTGTGGGACATTGGAACCGGCTGTGGATCCGTTGCGGTGGAATGGATGCGGGGCGCGCGTTATGCCCGTGCAATCGGGATTGAACCGCGCGCTGACAGGCGTGCCATGGCGGCGGCAAATGCTTTGGCGCTGGGGGTTCCCAAGCTTGAGCTTGTCGATGGTATTGTGCCCGGCGCGCTGGCCGGGTTGGATGCACCGGATGCGATCTTTATCGGCGGCGGGCTGAGTGTTGAAACATTCGATGCGGCCTGGGCGGCGTTGAAACCCCTAGGGCGCCTGGTGGCCAATGCGGTGACGTTGGAAAGTGAGGCCCTTTTGCTGGAGCTTTATAAGACTCATGGCGGGCAGCTGGTAAAGCTGTCTGTCGAACGGGCCGGCGCTGTCGGGCCACGCACGGGGTGGAAACCCCTGATGCCGGTCACACAATGGAGCCTGATCAAAAGATGAGTGGCACGCTTTATGGTGTTGGCCTTGGCCCCGGTGATCCGGAGCTGATGACGCTGAAGGCCGCGCGCCTGATTGGCAAGGCCGGGGTGATCGCATACCCGGCGCTTGCAGGGTCTGAAAGTTTCGCCCGTTCGATTGCGGCCCGGCTGATCCTCCCGGACGCCGAAGAAATCGTCATGGATATCCCCATGACGGTTGACCGCGCCCCGGCGCAAGCGGCCTATGACGAAGGCGCCGCACGGATCGAAACGGTGCTGAACGACGGGCGCGATGTGGTGGTTCTTTGCGAAGGGGACCCGTTTTTCTACGGCTCTTTCATGTATCTTTATGCGCGTCTTTCAGGCCGCTTTTCGGTTGATGTCGTTCCGGGTGTGCCGTCTGCAATGGCGTCGGCCTCGCGGTTGGGCCTGCCGCTGGTTGCGCGCAACGAAGTGCTGAGCGTGCTGCCGGCCCCGTTACCGGAAGAAGACCTGCGCGCGAAAATAGACGCGGCAGACAGCGTTGTGATTATGAAGCTGGGGCGCCACCTGGCCAAGGTCCGGCGTGTTCTTGAGGCGCTGGGGCTGACGCATCGCGCCTGTTACATAGAACGGGCGACGCTGGGGGCAGAGCGCAAAATGCCATTGGCGCAGGCGCCTGCTGACGCACCGTATTTTTCAATGATTCTTGTGACGAAAGGGGCCGACCCGTGGCTTTGAAACCTGTTGTAATCTGCCTGTCCCGTTCGGGTGAACCTGTCGCGCATCGCGTTGCCAAGCTGCTTGGCAGCCAAGTGCACGGGCGTGAAGGGCGTGTTGACACTGCAGACGCATTTTTTGCGAATGCGCTGGACCATGTGCGCATGCTGTTTGCCGCAGGCACCCCGGTTGTCGGGGTCTGCGCAGCGGGAATTCTGATCAGGGCAGTTGCGCCAATTCTGGCTGACAAGACAGGCGAACCGCCGGTTGTGGCGGTGTCTGACGATGGTGGCGTTGTTGTGCCGCTGCTGGGTGGGCACAGGGGTGCAAACCGTTTGGCCGCGCAGATTGCAGATGGGATTTTGGCAACCGCCGCTGTCACCACTGCGGGTGACGTGGCGCTGGGTGTTGCGCTGGACGCTCCGCCGGTCGGGTATCGGCTGGCCAATGCCGTGGATGCCAAGCCGGTGATGGCGCGTCTGTTGGCTGGCGAAGGCACACGCCTTACCGGCGAGGCCCTGTTTGATTTGGGGGACAACCCCAATGGCGGGGTCGAACTCTGCGTTACCGAAAAGCCTTGCGAAGGTTCACAAACGCGGCTGGTGTACCACCCCCAGCGGTTTGCACTGGGTGTTGGCTGCGCGCGAAATGCCGACCCGGAAGAGCTGTGGACACTTGTGCAGGAAGGCCTGGAGAAGGCCGGGATTGCGAAAGGGGCGGTTGCCTGTGTCGCGTCGCTTGACCTGAAAGGGGATGAACCGGCGGTCATATCTGTCGCGCGCCGGCTGGATGTGCCTTTGCGTTTGTTCACAGCAGATGAACTGGAATCGCAGGCTGACAGGCTGGCAAACCCGTCCGAGGTGGTTTTTGACGAGGTCGGCTGCCACGGCGTATCCGAAGGCGCGGCCCTTGCAGCGGCCGGCCCAAAGGCCGCACTGGCCCTTGAAAAAAGCAAAACCGCAAATGCAACCTGCGCGCTGGCGCGCGCGCCGGAACCCATTGTTGATATGGCCGGCCGTTCACGTGGCCGGCTGGCGATTGTGGGCATCGGGCCCGGGCAGCACAGCTGGCGAACACCCGAAGCCAGCCAGCTTATTGCGGGGTCACAGGAATTGGTTGGCTATGGCCTTTATATTGACCTTCTGGGGCCTCTGGCTGCGGGCAAGGCGCGCTCTGATTTCCCGCTGGGGGGCGAAGAGGCCCGCTGCCGCTATGCGTTGGAGCAAGCCGCGAAAGGCCTGAATGTTGCACTGATCTGTTCCGGGGATGCGGGGATCTACGCGATGGGCGCGCTGGTTTACGAACTGCTGGATCGCGGGCCCGAGGCGCAGGGCGTTTCAGATGCAGCGCGCCGTGTCGAAGTTGTTTCAACGCCGGGGGTATCGGCGCTGCAAGGTGCTGCCGCGCGTGCTGGCGCACCGTTGGGGCATGATTTCTGCGCGATTTCACTGTCTGACTTGCTGACCCCGCGCGAAGATATTGTGAAACGGTTGCAAGCGGCCGCCGAAGGCGACTTTGTGATCGCCTTTTATAACCCTGTCTCAAAGCGCCGGCGCACCCTGCTGGCCGAAGCGCGCGATATACTTTTGCAACATCGCCCGGCTGATACCCCGGTGATGCTGGCCAGCAATCTGGGCCGCCCCGAAGAACAGGTTCAATACCGCCGTCTTGACCAGCTTGAGGTGGACGAGGTGGATATGCTGACCGTGGTTCTGGTGGGGTCTTCGCATTCGCGTCTGGCCCAGCTTGGAGAAGGCCCACGAATGTACACACCACGTGGATACGCGCGAAAAATTGACGGAGATCTGGCATGACAGTTTATTTTATCGGTGCCGGCCCGGGCGACCCCGAGCTTCTGACCCTGAAAGCGCAGCGCATTATCGGGGAATGCCCGGTGTGCCTTTATGCGGGATCTCTGGTTCCGCCAGAGGTGGTGGCCGGCGCGCCGGACGGTGCGGTGGTCATGGATACAGCGGCAATGACGCTGGATGACACCCATGGCGCAATCGTTGCCGCGCACGGGCGCGGTGAAAACGTGGCACGGGTCCATTCGGGCGACCCATCACTTTATGGCGCGATCGCCGAACAGATCCGCCGGCTGAAGGCTGATGGGATAGACTATCAGGTCATTCCGGGCGTTCCCGCCTACGCCGCTGCGGCAGCGGCACTTGGGCAGGAGCTGACGATCCCGGAAATCGCCCAGTCTATCGTTCTGACCCGCATGTCGATGCAGTCAACTTCGATGCCGGAAGGCGAAACACTGGAAAATTTCGCGCGCACCGGCGCGACGCTTGCGATCCACCTTGCCGTGCGCAACATGCGCGAGATAGAGCGCGTTTTGACGCCTTATTATGGCGCGGATTGCCCGGTTGTGGTGGCCTACCGCGTGGGTTGGCCGGATGAATTGCTGATCCGGGGAACGATCGCGGACATTCGCCTGAAAGTGCGGGCAGAAAAGATCACCAGAACGGCGTTGATTCTGGTTGGCCCGGCCCTGAACGCGGTGCGTGACTTCAAGGATTCAGCCCTTTACGACCCGGCAAAGCCCCATGTTTTGCGCCCAGTGGTTGGGGTTGAGGTTGTTGAAGACCACAACACCTGAGAAAAATGCCGTCGTCGCATAAGGTTAACTTGACGTTCATTTCCTACGTGCACATTCTTTCCCTGCCTTAGGGGGGAAAGGAACTATGTCGGAATTCTTGCCAAAAGAGGTGCGCGAAGGGCTGGAAATGGCCCGCAAGCGCGACCTGAAAAAGAAAAGCCGCCTGCGGGTCAGCGTGGGGGAACAGGTTTTCCCGGTGCTGAAATTCTGGGAAACCGGTTTTTCACTGGATATCGACAATGCGCCGCATCTGCGCGGGCTGGTGGACCTTTATGAAGGTGCGCGCCATCTTTATCAGTGTCTGATCATCGCGTCTGAAGAAGATGGCGGGCAGATGAAGTATGAATTCAAGCGTTCGACGGCTGCGGTTGACCGCGCACCATTGGATTTTGTCCGCGATGAAAACGCCCCCGTCGCGCTGATTTCAGGGTGAACCGGGCCACAGTTTTCCGCCTGCATCGGCGCAGCGGCCTTCGCTTTTCGTGCAATGCCAGCGATTTTGGGAAGGGCTATGGCTGAAATCCCGGTCCGTTCAAGCGCTGTTTCGGTGGTGGTGTTGCGTGCCGTTGGCGACAGGCACGAAGTGCTTCTTCTGAAAAGAAACAATTCCCCGGTTGGGGAATGGTGCCAGATCGTGGGCAGCCTGGAAGACGGTGAAACCGCCTGGCAGGGCGGGTTACGGGAATTGGCTGAAGAAACCGGCCTGGTGCCCGATCGGTTTTATTCGGCGGACGACTGCGAACAGTTCTATCGACCTGAAAGCGACGATATCCTGATCATTCCCGTGTTTGTGGGGTTTGTGAGCGGTCAGCGCGAAGTTGCCCTTAACGACGAACATAGTGATTACGCCTGGCTGACCTTTAAAGAGGCACGCCGCCGGGTGCCGTTTTCCGGCCAGCGGCGTGTTCTAAAATCCGTGCAGCGGGAATTTGTGCGCCGCAAGCCCAACCCCCTTCATCGAATTGATATTCAACAATAGGGCCGGGCGTGCGGCTGTATTAAGGGGCGGGGTTTACTGAAGGTCTGAAAACGCCTTCTGCATCCGCTCTACCGCTTCCTGGATGTGCACCCTTGGCGTTGCAAAGTTGAAGCGCAGGAAATCGGCGCCGCCTTTTCCAAAGGTCGGGCCGTGGTTGACGGCAATGCGCGCTTCTTTTTCCACCCTGCGGGTGAATTCGGCCATGTCCATGCCTGTACCCGAGAAATCGACCCATGCCAGATAGGTTGATTCAAGCGGCATCGAGGCAAGGCCGGGAATTGCGTTGATACCGTCGTCAAACAGCTTTCGGTTGCCATCAAGATACGTGACCAACGCGTCCACCCATTGTGCGCCGGCGGGGGAATAGGCGGCCTCGGCCATGAACAGGCCAAAACTGTTGGGTGACAGGCCCATCGCTGCCATGCGCCCTTCGAACTTGGCGCGCAGGGCGGCGTCATGAATGATAACGTTGCCTGAATGCGAGCCTGCGATGTTGAAGGTTTTTGTTGTGGCCGTCATCATGACCAGCCGGTCTTCTATGCCTTTGATCGCGGCCATTGGCGTGTGTTTTGCACCGGAAAACACAAGGTCATGGTGAATTTCGTCTGAGACAAGAACCAGATCATGGCGCTGGGCGAAATCCGCGACCTCCTGCAATTCTTCGGGTGTCCAGACCCGCCCGCCCGGATTATGGGGAGAGCACAGAACAACCATTTTCTCGCGACCCGTCATCGCGGCGTCATACGACGCGAAGTCCATCGTAAAGCGCCCGTTTTCGTTCACCAAAGGCATTTCGACCACTTCGCGCCCCGCGGCGCGGATCACCTTGGCGAAAGCATGGTAGACAGGGGTGAACAGAACAACCCCATCACCCGGTTGGGTGAAAGCATCCACGCACATGGCTGTGCCGTTGACCAGCCCGTGGGTGGTGAAAATGGCCGCCGGGTCAACATCCCATCCGTGCCGGTTTTTCATCCACCAGACGATTGCGGCGCGATAATCGGTGTCATCCCCGTAATATCCGTAAACGCCGTGATCCAGCATGCCCTGCAGCGCGTCCTGAACGCACTGTGGCGGGTGAAAATCCATATCTGCGACCCACATCGAGATACCTTCCTGGGCTGGGACGCCATAGATTTTTTCCATCATGTCCCATTTCACCGAATGCGTGCCGTGGCGGTCGATGATCTCGTCGAAATTCATTGGGTGCTCCTTGTTAAATGTCGCGGCCAAGCTAGCGAGGTTTCTTCTGTGTGCAAGGGGGGCGTTGCGAAGCACCCCACCATGTCCTAAATGAAGGCCCATGAGCAAAAGAACGATCCTGATCCACCCCGACCCGCGCCTGAAAAAGGTTGCTACTGCTGTGCCTGACATCTCGGATGAGTTGCGGGTGCTGGCAGATGACATGCTTGAAACCATGTATGATGCTCCGGGCATTGGCCTTGCCGCCCCGCAGCTGGGCATTCTCAAACGCCTGATCGTTCTGGATTGCATCAAAGAAGAAGGCGAAGCGCCCCGGCCAATGGTGATGTTCAACCCCGAGGTTATCGCAGCCTCGGATGACCTGAATTCCTACGAAGAAGGCTGCCTGTCGATCCCCGAACAATATGGGGAAGTCACCCGACCCGCCGAAGTTGCCGTGCGCTGGCTGGATCGTGACGGAAATGTACAGGAGCAGGCGTTCGACGGGCTGTGGGCCACCTGCGTGCAGCATGAAATCGACCATCTGGAAGGCAAGCTGTTCATTGATTACCTGAAGCCCATGAAGCGCCAGATGATCACCCGCAGGATGCAAAAACTTAAGCGCGAGCGGGCGCGCGGGTGAGTACCCTGCCGATCGTCCGCTGGCCGGATTCCCGCCTTCGCGAAAAATGTGAAGACGTGGGCGGGGTGACACCGGATATTCAGGCGCTTGCCGCGGATATGCTCCGCACCATGTATGCCGCCCCCGGGCGCGGGCTGGCAGGGCCTCAGGTGGGGGCGATGATCCGCCTTTTCGTGATGGACGAAGGCTGGAAAGAGGGTACGCCAACGCCGGTCGTGATGGTTGATCCCGTGATTGAATGGGCCTCGCCCGATCAGGTTTTGATGGAAGAAGGGTGTTTGTCTATCCCGGGTATCAGTGTGGACGTGCTGCGCCCGGTTCAGGTGCGGATGCGTTGGACTGACCTTGAAGGCGGCACACACAACCAGATGCTGACGGGTGCAGCGGCCAGAATTGCGCAGCATGAATTTGACCACCTTAATGGTATTGTGACCTTTGACAGGCTTGCGCCAGACGCGCGCGCACAGGCCGAACGGGAGTATGCAGCATGAGCCACCGCCCCTTTCTGATGTGGCCTGACAAACGCCTGCGCACATCTGCTGACGCAGTTGAAACGGTCAACGATGAGATCCGCGCGATCTGGGATGAGATGATCGAGGCGATGGATGCCATGCCCGGCGTCGGACTGGCGGCCCCCCAGTTGGGCATTATGCTGCGTTTGGCGGTTGTCGATGCCTCGGATAAACGTGGTCAGGCGGTGCGCATGGCGAACCCCGAGATTTTACATTCATCTGTTGAATTTCGTGACCACGAAGAGGCAAGCCCGAACCTTCCCGGTTTTTCAGCCGCATTCAAACGGCCGCGCGCGGTGACGGTGCGGTTTCTGAATGAACAGGGCGTTGTCGACCGGCGCGATTTCGTCGGGCTTTGGGCAACAAGTGTTCAGCATCAGATAGATCACCTGAACGGCCGGATGTATTTCGACCACCTGTCCAAGGTAAAGCGTGACATGCTGTTGAAAAAGGCAAGAAAGGCCGCGCGATGAAAGTGGTCTTTATGGGCACACCGGATTTTTCGGTGCCGGTTCTGGATTCACTGGTCGATGCCGGCCATGACATTGTTGCCGTCTATTGCCAGCCCCCGCGCCGGGCGGGGCGTGGAAAACAGGAACGCCCGACACCAGTTCACAAACGCGCCCTGGAACTGGGGCTTGAGGTGCGCCACCCCGCATCGTTGAAATCGGTCGAAGAACAGCAGGCGTTTGCGGCGCTGGATGCGGATGTTGGCGTGGTTGTGGCTTATGGTTTGATCTTGCCGCAGGCGGTTTTGGATGCGCCCCGGCAGGGGTGCCTGAACATCCATGCCTCGCTGTTGCCCCGCTGGCGTGGTGCGGCCCCTATTCATCGCGCGATCATGGCCGGGGATGCGCAAACCGGTGTGTGCATCATGCAAATGGATGCAGGTCTGGATACTGGCCCGGTATTGCTGCGCAGGGCGACACCCATCGGGGCCGAGGAAACCACCGCGCAGGTTCATGACAGGCTGTCAGAAATGGGCGCAGGTCTGATCGTCACGGCCCTGGATGATCTGGCGACCCTAAGCGCCCAACAGCAACCCGAAGAGGGCGTGACTTATGCCCGCAAAATCGACAAATCCGAAGCTCGCATCGATTGGACGCGCCCGGCACAGGAGGTGGATCGCCTGATCCGTGGCCTTTCCCCGTTTCCCGGCGCCTGGTGCGAAATGGATGGCGAGCGGGTGAAGCTGCTGGCAAGCCGCCTTTCCGATAAATCAGGCCAGCCCGGTGATGTTTTAGGTGGTTTGACGATCGCGTGCGGAACAGGCGCGGTTGAGGTGTTGCAGGCACAGCGCCCCGGAAAAAGGGCGATGGACAGCGAAGAGTTTCAGCGCGGGCGGCAGATGCCCGCCAGCGTGACCTGAAAATCACCCCTTTCATTTCCGGCGGACGCGCCCCATATTCAAAGCATGCCAGTTATATTTCTTATCATCGTCGGAGCGGCCGCTGGTTTCCTTGCCACGCGGATCATGGACTTGGATACAAACATCCCCACAACGGTTGCGATCGGTGTGTTGGGTGCGCTGATCGGTGGGCTTGTTCTTAGGTTTTTGTTGATCCTGACCGGGATTGCAGCGGGATTTATCGGCGCGCTGCTGGGCGCGATGCTTTTGATCTGGGTTTGGCAAACCTACGTCAAATAGCCGGGGCCAGGGCCCTGCGTTTGCGCCCTATTTCGGTTTGAAAGGTTCCATCCCGGCGCGGGCCAGTTCATCGGCACGTTCGTTTTCGGGGTGCCCGGCGTGGCCTTTAACCCATTTCCAGATAACCTGATGGCGCGCGCGCGCTTCGTCCAGACGCTGCCAAAGCTCCACGTTTTTAACGGGCTTTTTGTTTGACGTTTTCCATCCGTTTCGCTTCCACCCATGAATCCAGGTGGTCACCCCGTTTTTTACATATGCGCTATCTGTCACCACGGTGATTTCGCTGCCGCGCGCCAGGGCCTCCAGCGCGTTGATCGCCGCCAGCAGCTCCATCCGGTTGTTGGTTGTATCCGCCTCGCCGCCAGAAAGTTCGCGTTCTTTCACCACGGTGTCGCCATCGGTTGCCCGCAGCAATGCACCCCATCCACCGGGGCCGGGATTGCCTGAACAGGCGCCATCTGTATAGGCAAAAAGTTCAGGCATAAGACCGCACCACAATCCAGGGCGCCCGCGTGCCATCCAGCCCGGTGCCTGCGCCAAATTCGTTTTCCAGCGGGGTGAACCCTGCGTCTTCCAGTTGTTTGGTCAATTCATCCTCGCGGTAATATGCATAGAAACGGCCGATGCCGTCGCGGGCTTCGCCGTCCCCCAGTTTCATGCCGATATGGAATATTCCGCCGGGGTGCAAGGCCGCATGAAGGGCGGCAAGATGGCTGGGAAAGTCACGTTTTGGCGCGTGCAGAAGGCTGAAGTTGGCCCAGATTCCATCATAAATGTCGTGGTCTTTAATGTCGTCAAAATGGCCCAGGCGTGCATTCAGGCCGTAGGTTTCCTGCGCGTGCGCAACCATGGCCGGCGATGCATCTACAGGGTCAACCAGATATCCCGCTGATTGCAGTGCTGCGGCGCAGTCGCCCGGACCGCAGCCCAGATCCAGCACGCGCGCGCCGGGTTTCAGGTGTGCCATAAATTCGCCAAGTCCGGGGGGCGGGGCGGACCCGACAATCCGGGCGTAATCCGAAACGCGGCTTTCATAGATTGAAAGCGTGCGGGCGTCTGCAGTCATGTGGCTTGCCTTAGGATGCGCGGCACCTTGAATTCGATGTTTTCCGACGCGGTTTCGACGTGTTCAACAGAAACATCGTAGCGGTCGGAGAATGCGGTGATCACCTCGTTAATCAAAACCTCTGGCGCTGATGCGCCAGCCGTCAGGCCAACGGATGTGGCGCTGCCAATGGCATTCCAGTCTATTTCATCGGCCCGTTGCACCAGCTGGGCATAGGCACACCCAGCGGCCGAGGCGACTTCGACCAAGCGGCGGGAATTCGATGAATTGGGCGCACCGATAACCAGCAGCGCATCGGCCTTTGGCGCGATCGCCTTGACGGCGGCCTGGCGGTTGGTGGTGGCGTAACAGATGTCTTCCTTGTGGGGGCCGACTATCGCGGGAAAGCGCGCCTTCAGCGCGGTGACAATGCCCGCGGTGTCATCGACCGAAAGGGTTGTCTGCGTGATATATGCCAGGCGATCAGGGTCGCGCGGTGACAGGCCTGCGACGTCTTCGGGCGTTTCGACCAGCAACACTTCGCCATCGGGCAGTTGCCCCATCGTTCCGATCGTTTCGGGGTGGCCGGCATGACCGATCATGACCATTTGCAGGCCGTTTTCGTGGTGGCGTTCTGCCTCGATGTGCACTTTGCTGACCAACGGGCAAGTCGCGTCAACGTAAACCATCTGGCGTTTCGATGCTTCGGCGGGCACGGATTTCGCCACACCGTGGGCGGAAAAAATCACCGGGCGGTCATCTGGCGCTTCGGACAATTCATCGACAAAGACAGCGCCTTTTGCGCGCAGCCCGTCCACGACAAATTTATTGTGAACGATTTCGTGGCGCACATAGATCGGCGCACCCCATTTTTCGATCGCCAGTTCGACAATCTTGATGGCGCGGTCCACCCCGGCGCAAAACCCACGTGGTGCGGCAAGAAGAAGGGTCAGTTGGGGTTTGGTCACGCGCTTCACCTTTTTGCTGATAACAGTGGTGTAGCGTCAGGTCGGGGGCTGGTCCATGTTCAAAAGAAAGCCGGGGCACGGTGGCCCCGGTTCTATGCCACGGTATCAGTCGTCGCTTAATTCTTCTTCGCGACCGAATTCACGCGGTTCGCGCGGCGGGCGCCCGATGACGTCTTTGAGTTCTTCCAGTTCGATGAAGTTGTCGGCCTGGCGGCGCAATTCATCCGAGATCATCGGCGGCTGGCTGCGAATCGTGGATACAACAGAAACGCGGACGCCCTTGCGCTGAATGCTTTCAACAAGCGGGCGGAAATCCCCGTCACCGGAAAACAGGACGATATGGTCGACATGCGGCGCAAGTTCCATCGCGTCGACGGCCAGTTCGATGTCCATATTGCCTTTCACCTTACGCCGACCCATCGAGTCTGTGTATTCTTTGGCGGGCTTGGTCACCATGTTGAAGCCATTGTAATTCAGCCAGTCAACCAGCGGACGAATCGGTGAATATTCATCATTTTCCAGCAGGGCGGTGTAATAAAAGGCGCGTAAAAGTTTCCCGCGGCGCATGAATTCCTGACGCAGCAGTTTGTAGTCAATGTCGAATCCAAGGGATTTTGCTGCGGCGTAAAGGTTTGACCCATCAATAAACAGCGCAAGACGCTCGTCTCTGTAAAACATAATGTACTTCCTTCCGAAACGGTTCGCTGATCTTCTTTGTGAGTGGTAAAGGGCAGGTAGGAAATCAGCGAAATATGCATGCAATTTAGGGAATACTTTCGGTGCGGCAAGTTACAAAATCAACAAGGATCCCAGAAAAAGTTCTGATTGCCCTGGGAAGTAATGCGAATTCGCAACTGGGTGGGTCACGAAAAATCCTGACACTCGGATTGGTAGAGTTGGATGGGGATGATGTTTCGGTCCTGGAGGTGAGTCGCCACTTCCAGACGCCCTGCTTTCCCGCCGGCGCGGGCCCTGATTATGTAAACGCCGCGGCCGTTCTTGAAACAACGCTTTCCCCAACCGCACTCATGGCCCGCCTTCTTGAGGTCGAAAAGACCTTTGGAAGAATGCGCGTTGAACGTTGGGGGCAGCGCACGCTGGACATTGATATGATCGCCTATGGCGGGCAGACGTTGCCGGATGCCGAAACTGTGAAGTTCTGGATGAACATCCCCCTGGAGGAACAAAAAGCGCAGGCGCCAGGGCAGCTGATTGTGCCCCACCCACGGGTGCACGAAAGGGCATTTGTACTGATTCCCCTGTCAGATATTGCACCAGACTGGCGCCATCCTGTTTTGGGTAAAACCGTGCGGGAAATGACAGATGCTTTGCCTGAGGGCGAAAAATCAGAGGTTCTGACCCTTCCTGGCATGGAAGAGTCCGCGGAAGTCCCTTGTCAATAGGTATATCTACCCCTAAATAGGCCCCTGACACCTCCCACCCTAGGAATGGAGCTGAATATGGCCCGCGTGACGGTTGAAGATTGCGTTGACAAGGTTCCGAACCGGTTTGAACTGGTAATGCTTGCGTCCCACCGCGCGCGTGAAATCGCTGCTGGTGCCGAGCTGACTGTGGATCGGGACAACGACAAGAACCCTGTTGTTTCCCTGCGCGAGATCGCTGACGAAACACAAACCGCTGACGAACTGCGCGAGCGCATGATCGAAAGCCACCAGACCCAGATCGAAGTTGACGAGCCGGAAGAAGATTCCATGGCTCTGCTGATGGGTGCGGAAACGGCAGACAAACCTGCCGATGACGATATGACCGAAGAAAACCTCCTGCGTGCGCTGATGGAAGCGCAAGGCCAGGGCTAAGGGCGGAAAACGCCTGGAAGTGGCAGACCGGATGAGCGTTGGTGACGTTGAAGACCTGATCGCGCTCGTCCGCGCCTACAATCCAAAATCAAACCTAACGCTGATCCGTAAGGCCTATGCCTATGGTGCCCGGATGCATGAAGGGCAGTTTCGTCATTCTGGCGAGCCGTATTTTACGCATCCTGCCACCGTGGCCGCCATTTTGGCCGAACAGCAATTGGACGATGCGACGATTGTAACAGCCCTTCTTCACGACACGATTGAAGATACAAAATCCACCTACGGCGAGGTCGAAAAAGAATTCGGCAAGGAAATCGCTGAACTGGTCGATGGCGTTACAAAGCTGACCAACCTGCAGCTTTCATCATCTGAAACCAAGCAGGCTGAAAATTTCCGCAAGCTGTTTATGGCGATGTCCAAAGACCTGCGGGTGATTTTGGTGAAGTTGGCCGACCGCCTGCACAACATGCGCACGATCCGTGCGATGCGGCCTGACAAGCAGGTGCAGAAATCACGCGAGACGATGGACATCTACGCACCGCTTGCCGGGCGGATGGGCATGCAGTGGATGCGTGAAGAGCTGGAGGATCTGGCGTTCCACGTTTTGAACCCCGAAGGCCGAAATTCTATCATCCGCCGGTTCATCCACCTGCAAAAGGAAAGCGGCGATGTGATCAACAAGATCACGCATGACATCCGCACAGAGCTGTCTAAGGCGGATATCAACGCCGAGGTTTTCGGGCGCGCCAAAAAACCCTATTCAATCTGGCGCAAGATGCAGGAGAAGGAGCAAAGCTTCTCGCGGTTGTCTGATACATATGGGTTTCGCGTTATCACGGGGTCCAACGCCGATTGTTACCGTGTTCTGGGTGCCATTCATCAACGGTGGCGCGCCGTGCCCGGGCGGTTCAAAGATTACATCAGTCAGCCCAAATCCAACGGTTACCGGTCTATTCATACAACCGTGTCCGGGCGCGATGGCAAGCGGGTCGAAGTTCAGATTCGCACGCGCCAGATGCATGAGGTCGCCGAGGCTGGCGTTGCTGCGCATTGGTCCTACAGGGATGGCGTCAGGGTGGAAAACCCCTTTGCTGTTGACCCGGCGAAGTGGATCGCGACCCTGACCGAGAGGTTCGATTCAGCCGGGGACCATGACGAGTTTCTTGAGCATGTGAAGCTTGAAATGTATTCAGACCAGGTGTTTTGCTTCACGCCCAAGGGCGAAGTTGTCAAACTACCACGCGGCGCAACGCCGCTTGATTTTGCATATGCGATCCACACCAGAATTGGGGACAGCTGCGTTGGTGCAAAGGTGGATGGCATCCGCGTGCCGCTGTGGACACGCATAAAAAATGGCCAGTCCGTCGAGATTATGACAGCGGAAGGTCAAAGCCCGCAGGCGACGTGGATAGACATCGTTGTAACCGGGCGCGCCAAGGCGTCGATCCGCAGGCGCCTTCGGGAAGAAGACCGTGAACGGTTTATCAAGCTTGGGCGCGAACTGGCGCGCGTGTCATTCGGCCACGTTGGCCGCAACGCGACAGATAAGGCGTTGGCCACAGCATCGCGCAAAATGGGGTTTGGGAGTGCGAACGAACTGCTGGCGCGCCTGGGCAGTGCAGAAGTGGCAGCCAGCGACGTTGTCGCGCTTCTCTACCCCGAGGCGGTTCCGGTTGGCGATGAAATTGAGGTGGACAGCGCGATTGTTGGCCTGGAGCCCGGGCAAACATTTGAGCGCGCGAATTGCTGCCAGCCTGTGCCGGGTGAACGGATCGTCGGCATTTCTTATCGCGGTAAGGGTGTGGTCATTCACACCATCGACTGTCACGCGCTAGAAGCTTTCGTGGATCAGACAAACCGTTGGGTGGATATCCAGTGGCATTCGGGCAAACACCCGGCGGTGCATACCGTCAGCCTGGATATGACGATTGCAAATGACGCTGGTATTCTCGGGCGAATTTGCACATTGATTGGTGAGCAAAACGCCAACATCTCTGACTTAAGGTTTCTTGATCGAAAACAGGATTTTTTCCGGCTGATCGCGGACGTGGATTTGCGCGATTTGGAGCATCTTCACGCCGTTATGCTCATTCTGGAAGCTGACAGCGATGTCGCCGCGATTTCCCGTCACCGGGATCTGGATCGCAAACCGTAATCAGGCAGGCTTAGGAGGCCGCAACAAGGTGTTCAAAAGAAACCCACGGTCCTATATGCGGATCATTGCCGAATTTTTCTATCCACGCGGTGGATGGTATCGGGCGGCAGGGTATGTGATTCACCGTTTGCGCAGGCTTCCCGACCCGCCGCACCGCATCTCGCGCGGTATTGCGGCCGGGGTGTTTGCCTGTTTCACCCCATTTTACGGGCTGCACTTTGTAACCGCTGCCGGGTTGTCGTGGCTGATGGGCGGCAATGTTCTGGCCTCTCTACTGGCAACTTTTTTTGGCAATCCCCTGACCTTTCCTTTGATCGCGTCCGTTTCGGTGGAGCTTGGATCATGGATGCTGGGGCTGCCGGTTGATATGTACCTTCCGCAGATCATGGGCTCTTTCTCGCATGCCTCGGCAGAGCTTTGGCACAACTTCATGGCGGCGTTTACCGATGACGTTGCCGTCTGGGATGGGCTTCACCGATTCTTTCGCCGGGTTTTCATGCCCTATCTGGTGGGTGGGTTGATCCCCGGAGTGATCTCGGGCCTTATCGCATATGCGCTGTCCCGCCCGGTTATCACCGCCTATCAGAAACGCCGGATCAAGAAATTGAAGCACCGTTACGCCGTGCGAATGGCGGAACAGGCTGCAAAGGCTGACGCGGCTTCGCAATAACGCTAAGACTGGGCGGTGCGAAGGCTATAACGAGGGAGATACAGAGAATGGCAAACCACTTGGGCAGATTGCGGCTGGGCGTGAACATCGACCATGTGGCAACCGTGCGCAATGCACGCGGTTCGTCATATCCCGACCCGGTGCGCGCCGCAAAAATGGCCGAAGCCGCCGGCGCCGACGGCATTACGGCGCACTTGCGTGAAGACCGCCGCCATATCAGCGATTCTGACATTGACGGGTTGATGGGCGCATTGAACGTACCGTTGAATTTTGAGATGGCGGCGACAGATGAAATGCAGGCGATCGCGCTGCGTCATAAGCCCCATGCCGTTTGCATCGTACCCGAAAAACGTGAAGAGCTGACAACCGAAGGCGGCCTTGAGGTCGCCCGCCAGGAAAACCGGCTGGCCCACTTTATTGCGCCATTGCGCGACGCCGGGTGCCGTGTGTCGATCTTCATCGCCGCGGATAAGCCTCAGGTCGAGGCCGCCGCGCGCATTGGCGCCGCGGTGATTGAACTTCATTCCGGGGCATATTGTGATGCGCACCACGAAGGTCGGTTTGATGAGCGTGACGCCGAACTGGAACGCTTGCGCGACATGTCGGCCTACGCCCATTCTTTAGGTTTGGAGGTGCACGCCGGGCACGGTTTAACTTATGAAACCGTTCAGCCCGTTGCCGCCTTTCCTGAAGTTCTGGAGCTGAATATCGGGCACTTCCTGATTGGCGAGGCGATTTTTCGCGGCCTGACCCCGGCCATACACGAAATGCGCCGGCTGATGGATGACGCGCGGGCGCAAACATGAACCGGTTTTTGTACACCTTGTTGACGGGGCTGCTTTTGTCAGGCCCGGCATTCGCCCAGGTTGTTTCAGAGTGTGACTGGCGTGCGCGCGCCGAAAACATTGTTGAACCGTGGGAAGACAACACCCGCGTGTTCGCCAACGGCGATGTGCGTCTGGCAATTCTTGATACGATTGAACCGGGGGCGGTGCCGGTAAATATTCTGGTCCTGTCGCCCCCTTATGATGAGATGGGCGGCAGGCAGTGCCGGATCATCAGCCTGGGTGATGGCATCGGGTTTAGCGATGCAACACTGGAAGGTATGGCCGCGGCCTACGACCCGGCGATCGGGCTGATCTTCAATATCCATGTGGCGCTGTATGATCCGGAAGGCAGCACGGCGATACCGACGTCCATCCGGGTGACATTGAACCAGGCCACCGGCGAAATCGGCGCGTCGCTGCAATGATCCTGGGCATCGGCACTGACCTTGCGAATATTGAACGCATCGAAGGTGTGCTTGGCCGCCATGGTGACCGGTTTCGCGAGCGTGTCTTTACCCCTGTCGAACAGGCCAAAGCAGAACGGCGCAAAGATACCGCCGGAACCTACGCCAAACGCTGGGCTGCAAAAGAGGCATGTTCAAAGGCGCTGGGCACCGGGCTGCGCATGGGAATCGCCTGGAAAGACATGGCCGTTTCCAACCTGCACACAGGTCAGCCGGTGATGGAGGTCACAGGATGGGCCGCCGAACGGCTGGCCCAGATGACACCGCAGGGCCATACCGCGATCATTCACGTAACCTTGACCGATGATCACCCCTGGGCGCAGGCCTTTGTGATCATCGAGGCACGGCCCACAACTTGACTTCAACATCGCATCCGCCCATGTAGCGCGGGAAACCAACAGGCAGGAAATGACATGGCTGAAAAAAGCGAAGGCATCGTTGAGACGATCAAAACGGTCTTCTGGGCACTCATTATCGCCGGCATTTTCCGCACCTTGTTCTTTCAACCCTTTTGGATCCCCACAGGGTCAATGAAAGATACGCTTCTGATTGGCGATTTCCTGTTCGTGAACAAGATGGCTTATGGCTATTCCCGGTATTCCTGCCCGTTTTCCGCTTGCCCCATCACCGGCCGGATTTTTGGCAGCGAACCGGAGCGTGGCGATGTCGTTGTGTTTCGCCACCCTGTTTTGGGCACGGATTACGTAAAACGCCTGATCGGCCTGCCGGGTGACAAAATTCAGGTCAAAGAAAACGTTCTTTACGTGAATGGCGAAGAAGCCACGCAGGTACCTGACGGAACCTTTGAAGAAATCAAACAGGCACAGGGGCGTTTTGGCACCTTCCCGATCTGCGCGAATGCCCCGGTCGGGCAGGGCGGATCCTGCCTGAAGGAACGCTACCGCGAAACCCTGCCAGGTGGCGTTGAACATGGAATTTTGAACACCGGCACCGGGCGTCTGGATAATACGAATGTCTTCACCGTGCCCGAGGGGAATTTCTTCTTCATGGGTGACAACCGGGACAATTCAACAGACAGCCGCGTCAGCCAGCGCGCGGGTGGGGTTGGCATGGTGCCGTTTGAATACCTGCTGGGCCGTGCCGACCGGATTATATTTTCCGCTGAAGGCAAGCGGCTGGTGTATTTCTGGACCTGGCGGTCCGATCGCTTCTTCAAGGCAATCGAGTGAAAATTTCCGCAGAGCTTTCGGCCTTTTCGGCACGCATCGGGCATTCCTTCAAACAGCCAGAGCTGTTGATTCGCGCGCTGACGCATGGCTCCATCTCGTCTGAAACACGTCCTGATAACCAACGGCTGGAGTTTCTGGGCGACCGGGTTCTTGGGCTTGTAATGGCCGAGGAAATGTTGCGCGCAGATGCTTTGGCTTCTGAAGGTCTGATGGCGCCCCGCTTCAACGCCCTTGTGCGCAAAGAAGCCTGCGCCGACGTCGCACGTCAGGTGGACCTGGGCGAGGTTCTGAAATTGGGCCGCTCTGAAATGCTTTCGGGTGGGCGACGCAAACAGGCGCTTTTGGGCGATGCGATGGAAGCTGTTATAGCTGCTGTGTATCTGGACGCGGGGCTGGAGACCGCGCGCGCGATGATCCTGCGCCTGTGGGGTGATCGCATACAAAACGTCGAGGAAGACGCCCGCGACGCGAAAACCGCGCTTCAGGAATGGGCGCAGGCACGAAAACTGGCCCCCCCCCGGTATTTGGAAACCGGCCGCGAGGGCCCCGACCACGCGCCGATTTTTACGATCGAGGCGCGTTTGGCTGACGGAAACACTGAAACCGCACGCGCGCCATCCAAGCGCCAGGCGGAGCAAGCAGCAGCAAAAGCGTTGCTGGAACGGCTGGAGGCCGGAAAATGACAAACACACGCGCAGGATTCATAGCGTTGATCGGCGAACCGAATGCCGGCAAATCCACCCTGACCAACCGGATGGTGGGGGCCAAGGTGTCGATCGTGACCCACAAGGTTCAGACCACGCGCGCCCGTATTCGCGGCGTGGCGATAGAAGGTGATGCGCAGTTGGTGTTCGTGGACACGCCGGGTTTGTTCAGCCCGCGCCGCCGGCTGGACCGCGCGATGGTTGCCGCCGCCTGGGGCGGGGCCGCAGATGCGGATATCATCGTGTTGTTGGTCGAAGCCCACAGGGGCGTGACGCCGGGTGTTGAACGCATTCTGGAAGGTCTGGTGGACATCGGCAAAGGGCGCACTGTCGCCCTTGCGATCAACAAAATCGACCGGGTGAAATCCGAAGTTCTTTTGGCCCTGACAAAGGATTTGAACGACCGTTTCGATTTCGCCGAAACCTTCATGATCTCGGCCGAAAAAGGGCACGGGGTAAAGACATTGCGCACGTGGCTGGCAGCGCGTTTGCCCGAAGGGCCATGGCTGTATCCGGAAGACCAGATTGCGGACCTGCCCATGCGCATGATCGCCGCCGAAATGACGCGTGAAAAGCTAACGCTGCGTTTGCATCAGGAATTGCCCTATCAGCTGACCGTGGAAACGGAAGCCTGGGAAGAGCGCAAGGACGGATCTGCCCGGGTGGATCAGATTGTCTATGTTGCGCGCGATGGCCACAAAGGGATCATCCTGGGTAAAAAGGGCGAGACCATCAAGGCAGTCAGCCAGGCGGCGCGCGCCGAACTGGAAGAATTCCTTGGCCGCAAGGTTCACCTGTTCCTGCAGGTAAAGGTTCGCCCCAACTGGCTGGACGAAGCCGAGCGGTATTCGGAAATGGGCCTGAATTTCAAAGACGGAAATGCATGACGCGACTTGCCGCTGATATGTGGGTCAGCGCGTATCTTACGCGCCTGCGCCTGCAGGATATCCCGGCATTCGTAACCGCAAAAGGTGACGCGACAGCGGGCGCTGTGCTGGTCAAGCTGAATACGCTGGACGGCCACGCGGTGGCGTATCAGCGCAGTTTCGATCTGATGACAGATACGCGCACATGGGTGGTTCTGGCGCAGGGTGACGAACGTGATGTTGACGCGGCCCTTGAACGCCAAAAGGGGTTTGACCCCGATATCTGGGTGATCGAAGTCGAAGATCGCGAAGGCCGCCACCTTCTTTTTGAGGCCGGTCTGGATGGCTAAGGTCGGCAGAAATATGCCGTAAACCCAAGTTAAACTTTTGATTGAACCGCAATATTGGCCCCCAGTTCAATAGATGGCCATCCGGCCGGTTGCTATGAATTGCGCAGAATCAAAAGTTGAATTGCCATGTCACAGCCGTCTGAAAAAACTGCAACAACCCGCATTTGGGACATCTTCGTCAGGATGTTCCACTGGTCCTTGGTGGCTGGCATTGGCGTGGCGGCCTGGACGGGGTTTATCATTGGCCCACGGGCGCTGGATATTCACGTCTGGATTGGCAGCCTGGCGGGCGCGCTTGTTTTCCTGCGTCTGATATGGGGTTTCACGGGGGGCACATTTGCGCGCTTTTCGTCCTTCCTGACAGGGCCGCGCCAGACCATTCACCACTTGCGTGAACTTGCCGATAAAACGGCGCCCCGCCATCTTGGCCACAACCCGTTGGGGGGCTGGATGGTACTGGCCCTTTTGGGGGTCATCGCGGGGCTGGCGGCCACGGGCGCCTATGTGCTTGGCGGTACTTTTCATGCGGGCCCGCTGGCGGGATGGGTTTCAACATCCAGCGGCATGGGGCTGCGTGAACTACATGAGGTCCTGGCGATCCTGCTGTTGGTGTTCATCGCGTTCCACCTGGCGGGTGTAATTTTTGAAAGCTACCGAACCCGTGAAAACCTGGCCCGCGCCATGGTGACCGGCAGCAAGGAAATGCGCAGCGGGGATGAACCCCAAACGCGCCTTGCAGCCCGCCCTCTGGCGTTCGTTCTAACCGGGGTTTTTGGCCTTGGGCTGGCGGTGTTTTCAGGTTTGTCGATGTCTCACCGCACGCCCCCTAATGCGCCGGTTTCTGTCGTGGGCACCACCTACGAGGCGAACTGCACCGATTGCCACATGGCCTATCACCCGTCGCTGTTGCCGGCGTCTAGCTGGGTGCAGATCATGGCCACACTGGATGACCATTTCGGGGAAGATGCCTGGCTGCCGCCGGACACTGTTACGGAAATATCGGCCTGGCTGGGCGCGCATTCTGGCGAGGCAACGGATTCCAAGCCCGCGCTTGTCTTTTCACAGCTTAACAGCGCACGCCCTATGGAAATTACCGAAACGCCGTTTTGGAAAAGAACCCACGCCCATCTGCCCGAAGACATGTTCACCACACCGCCCGTTTATGCGCGTGGCAATTGTGCGGCCTGTCACGAAGATACAAAAACCGGGTGGTTCTACCCCCCAAACATCCACTTACCCGAATAACAGGCACTCGCGCCTGCCCCCCCCCCAATAAAAGGAGAGAACTTATGAAAAAAGGAATGAATGGACGCGCCGCGGTCTTTCTTGGTGCCATGACGCTGGCCATCGCAGGGCCGCTGTTTGCCAACCCTGCGCGTGATGCGATCATCGCGAAATACGCCTCCGAGGCCGGGGTCAGCACATTTTCTGCAAAACGTGGTAAGGCGCTTTTCATGGCCAACCACACCGGCGGCAAACCCACCACGCCATCCTGCATCACCTGCCACACCAGCAACCTTCGCGGCCCCGGTTCAACACGGGTTGGAAAGCCGATTGATGCAATGGCTGTATCGGTCACCCCCAGCCGTTTCACAGACATTGCGAAGGTCGAAAAGTGGTTTGGGCGCAATTGTAACTCTGTACTTGGCCGCCTTTGCACGGCGACTGAAAAAGGTGACGTGCTCACCTATCTGTCCTCACTTTGATCCGAAGGAACGTGATATGACCCGCATTTCCATTTTCAAAACACTTAGCGCAATCGCCCTTATCAGCGGCGTTGGCGTGGCTTCCACGGCCTACGCTGACGGGGGCTTTGTGCGCCCGATGAGCAACCCACTTGCCGCTGAAGAATGTTCGGCTTGCCACATGGCATTTCCGGCCGGTTTTCTGCCTGCAGCATCCTGGAAGAAAATCATGAGCACCCTGCCGGACCACTTTGGTGAAGATGCCAGCCTTGGCGCCGATGCGGTTGCCGAGATTCAGGGCTACCTGGTTTCGCATGCGTCAAAGCGTACGCGCGGCATCGATTTGTCGAACCCGCCCATGCGCATTACGCAATTGTCCTGGTTCAAGCACGAACACGGCAGCCGCCTGCGCGCACGTGCCGAGGCAAGCGCGAATATCGGGACGATGTCGAATTGCACGGCCTGCCATGGCGGTGCTGCAAACGGCCGTTTCGACGACGATTGATCTGGACCAGCCAGCCAACATGCCCCTTGCATGACCCAACAGGTTCTGTGCCACTATGCCCGTGCACAGGCCAGAGTAGGGGCGGAAATGGATTGGCGTGACCAGGGCGCTTTGTTAAGCGTTCGAAGGCATGGTGAAACCTCGGCGATAATCGAGGTTTTTACGGCCGAACATGGCCGCCACGCAGGCGTAGTGCGTGGCGGGACCAGCCGGAAAATCGCACCCTACCTTCAGCCCGGCTCTCAGCTGGATGTCACCTGGCGCGCGCGGCTGGAGGAGCACATCGGAAGTTTCACCGTTGAACCTGTGAAAAGCCGCAGTGGGGTGATGGCTGACCGAAAAGCGCTTGCGGGCTTGAATGCGGTGAATGCGCTGCTTTCCTTTTCGTTGCCCGAACGCGAACCCCACCCGGCACTTTACGCCCGTACAATGGCCATGCTGGACCTTCTTGGCCAAAACGATGCCTGGCCGATCGCCTATCTGAAATGGGAATTGGCGTTGCTGGAAGACATGGGTTTTGGCCTGGACCTATCGGCCTGCGCGGTCACGGGGGGGCTGGACGACCTTGCCTATGTTTCGCCCAAAACGGGGCGCGCGGTTAGCGCCGAGGGTGCCGGGGACTGGGCCGACCGTCTGTTGCCGCTGCCACCCGAACTGTTGGGGGTTGGGACCGGGGCGCCAGAAAATGTTTTGGACGGCCTGCACACAACCGGGCATTTTCTGGAAAGATGGCTGGCCACGTCGTTGGGGGACCGCCCCCTGCCAGAGGCAAGGGCGCGCCTTGTCGACCGATTGAAACGAGATGTGGGAGAGGCGAATGAAATCCTATGCAGACCTGCGCGCGATCGCAGTGACCCGTAAGGGCGAGGCTGAGCTGGAGGCCCTATTGCCCGATGCACCCCTCGTACCCCTGGTGCGCCAAAGCGATGATCGGATTCTTGCAGCCTTTTCCAAAGGTGTCTTTCAGGCGGGATTTAACTGGGCTGTGATCGAAAACAAATGGCCCGGGTTCGAAGCCGCGTTTCACGGGTTTGACATCGCGCGCAATGCGATGATGTCGGATGAAGATCTGGATGCTCACCTGCAAAATACAGCTATCGTCCGAAATGGGCGAAAGATCATATCCGTGCGCGACAACGCTGTATTTCTGTCAGATCTGGCGCGGGAGCATGGCTCGGCCGCTGCCTGCCTTGGCAACTGGCCGCTGGAGGATACGACAGGCCTGTTCGACCTGCTGAAAGCCCGTGGCAACCGTCTGGGTGGGATGACCGGGCAATATGCGCTTCGCACATTGGGGTTTGGGAATTTCATTCTGTCGAAATCCGTGGTGTCTGCGCTGAACATGGCCGGCGTGATTGATGGTGGCGCAAACTCAAAGGCGGCGCGACGCGCTGTGCAGGCGGCCTTTAACGAATGGGCAAATGAAAGTGGCGAAAGCCATGCGCACATCAGCCGTGTGCTTGCATTTTCTGTGCCCGACTAACGCCTCTGAAAGGAACGGGGTCGCGGCATCAGTTGCAACCGGAACAGGGGCTGGGGGTGGCGCCGGGTAAACGTCAGGATTGGCCTGGGTTCAGAAGCGCCGTCAACAGCGCTGACATTGCCGAAGAATTATCCTGCCTGTCGGCCTCTGACAATGTGCCCATCCCGATGTATGCGCCATAGATCACGCGCGCAGTGTTTTCGTCGTTCACGCCGATGTCGGTTAATATCGCCCTGATATAATCCAGCCTTTTACCGTCAACACGCGCAACCGCTGCGGCAACGATCCTGTCACTGCGCCCCCATGCGCGAATGGCTGGTTCCGCGCCTGACCCGCCGTAGGACGCATCGTTTTGGGTGGCAAGGGCGCCCAGGCGGAACAATCGCCTGGTCGCGTCATCTTCATCTTCTGCGGCCTGCACGATCTGGTCGAACGCATGGGTTTCCCAATGCGCCAGCATCCTTTCGTGAAAGTCGGAAACGTCCTTGAAATGCCAATAGAACGACCCCTTGGTCGCGCCCAGACCGCGCGCCAGCGCCTCGGCCTTCAGGGCCTGTGGGCCCAGTTCTGTCAGTGCACGGAAACCGGCAAGCAGCCAGTCTTCGGCGGTCAGGCGTTTTTTCTTCACTGTCATGTGTCAACCATACGCTTGCGTATTGAAATCTCAACCCGATTTGATAACCATACGCATGCGTATAGAATCAGCAGAGGTTTGACGTGATTTATTTTCTTTTAAACGCAGCAATGCTGATGGGGTTTGCCGGTTGGGGTTTGAGGCAGCAACAGCGGGGGGCGGGATGAGTATTTTTGCAGGGGTCATAATCACCATCCTGGCCGTCCTTTCCGCCATGCATGTCCTTTGGGGGCTGGGCATCTGGTGGCCTGTCAGGGATGAAGCCAGGCTTGCGCGCACGGTTGTCGGGCAGGCGGGCGATGCTGGAATGCCGCCCGGACCTGCCTGTTTCGCGGTTGCATCCGCCCTGGGCGCCGCCGCGCTGCTGACGGGCCAGATTGCCGGTTGGCACCTTTTGGGTTTTCTGCCCGGGTGGGTGGTGACCATCGGGGGGTGGATCGTGGTGGCGGTTTTCCTGTTTCGCGGCGCGATCACCTACACCGCCCCCTGGCACCGTTTGCTGCCGGCTGAACCGTTCAGAACATTTGACCGCCTGGCATACGCCCCCCTTTGCCTGGGGTTGGGGGGTGGAGTTGCAGCGCTGTTGCTGGCCTAGCCAAGCAGGCGGCGCGCGATCACCTGCGCCTGAATCTCGGCCGCGCCCTCAAAGATGTTCAGGATGCGCGCGTCACACAGGATCCGGCTGATCTGATATTCCAGCGCAAAGCCGTTTCCGCCGTGGATCTGCAGCGCGTTGTCGGCTGCCGCCCAGGCCACGCGGGCGCCCAACAGCTTGGCCATCCCGGCCTCAAGGTCGCAGCGCTGATCATGGTCCTTTTCCCATGCGCTGTGATAGGTGAGCTGCCGTGCCACCATGATTTCCACCGCCATCATCGCCAGTTTTCCGGAAACGCGCGGGAAATTTATCAGCGATTTGCCAAACTGTTTGCGGTCCTGCGCATATTGCATCCCGACCTCCAGCGCGTTTTGCGCCACGCCGATTGCACGCGCAGCGGTTTGGATGCGCGCGCTTTCGAATGTCTGCATCAACTGCTTGAACCCCTGACCTTCGACGCCGCCCAAAAGGTTTTCCCCTTTCACCTGGAAGCCGTCGAACGCCAGTTCGTATTCTTTCATGCCGCGGTAGCCCAGCACTTCGATCTCGCCCCCGGTCATGCCTGGGGTGGGAAAGGGGGCTTCATCCGTGCCCGGCGTTTTTTCGGCCAGGAACATGGACAGGCCTTTGTAATCGGATGTGTCCGGCTCCGTGCGGGCCAAAAGGGTCATTACATGTGTGCGCGCCGCATGGGTGATCCAGGTTTTATTGCCCGTCACCTCATAGTCATCGCCGGTTTTCACCGCGCGGGTGCGCAGACTGCCAAGGTCAGAGCCCGTGTTCGGCTCGGTAAAAACAGCCGTTGGCAGGATTTCCGCCGAGGCGATTTTCGGCAACCAATGTGCCTTTTGGTCTTGCGTGCCGCCGCCTAAAATCAGTTCCGCCGCGATTTCAGAGCGGGTTGCGAGGGATCCGACCCCAATGTAGCCGCGGCTTAATTCTTCGGAGACGACAACCATCGACGCCTTTGTCAGGCCAAAGCCACCAAACTCTTCGGGGATGGTCAGGCCAAAGACGCCCATTTCGGCCAGCTCTTCGATAATCTCCATCGGGATCAGCTCATCCTTCAGGTGCCATTCATGCGCGTTTGGCACAACGCGATCATCGGCAAAGCGGCGAAACTGCGTGCGGATCATCTCCAGTTCATCGTCAAGGCCGCTGGCGCCAAACGTGGCGTGGCCGGCATTTTCCTGCATAAGGTCGACAAGGCGCGCGCGGGCCGCGGGTGTGTTCCCGTTCGCAATCAGTGTGGTGATGGCTGGCGTATCTATGGCGCAAAGATCGGTTATCGCCATATCGGCAAGGCGTGCGATTTCGCCCTGGCTCATCGGGATGCCACCTTTGATCTGGGCAAGGTATTCGCCAAACGCGATTTGAAGAAGCAGCGCTTCCATGTCCCCAAAGTTGCCCCCTTCGCTAAGGCGCGTGGCCCAGTTGTGCATTTGGTGAAGGGCTTCGGTATACGTGGCAAACCACGACAAAGCATGCGCGCCGGATTGGTGTTCTTCCAGCTTTTGGGCCGAGATGCGGCCGCCCTGTGTCAGGGTCGCGCGCATCGTGTCTTTTGCCGTTTCCAACAGCGCTTGGACCGGGGGCAGGGCGCTGGCGGTCAGGTTCAGAAGGTCACTCAGAATTGGGGCGGTCATCGTAATGTCCTGTCTGTCTTGGCTATTGGTTGGTCTTCAAATCAGGGTTCGCCGTGTGATAGTTATTTTGCAGTTGCAGCGCAATAAAAATTCGTGCGCTGGGGGTGTTATTGAACAAAAAGAACCCAAAAGAAACCGGGGTGCGCGCTGCCCTGATCCGCGATAGACATTACGGGCGCGATAAAAGGCATGTGAAATGAGCGGGATACTTGCGGACATTCCCCTTTGGGTTCTGGCGTTGGCTGTGATTATCACGTTCTTCGCGGGGTTCGTGAAGGGTGCTGTCGGGTTTGCGATGCCGATGATCATGATATCAGGCCTGGCCTCTTTTCTGCCGGCCGAGACTGCACTTGCAGCATTGATTCTTCCCACGGTGATGGCGAATGGCATTCAGGCGCTGCGCCAGGGATGGCGCGCGGCATGGGAAGGGGTGAAAACCTTCCGGGTGTATCTGTTGACCCTGCTTGTATTTCTTTTGTTCAGCGCCCAGCTGGTGCGGGTTTTGCCGCAGGGGGCACTGTTTCTTTTGATCGGTATTCCGGTTTCCGGCTTTGCGTTGATGCAGCTGTTTGGCCTGCATTTCAGCGTATCCGCGAAACACCGCGTCAGGGCCGAAGTTCTGATCGGAAGCTTTGCCGGGTTCTTTGGCGGCATGTCGGGGGTTTGGGGGCCGCCAACCGTGGCTTACCTTACCGCGATAAAGGCGCCAAAGGCGGAACAAATGCGCGTTCAGGGTGTGGTCTATGGGTTGGGTGCTGTGGTTTTGATGGGCGCGCACATGCGGTCGGGCGTTTTAAGTACATTTACCGCGCCCCTGTCTGCCCTGATGCTGGTGCCTGCGTTTTTGGGAATGGTGATCGGGCTGCGGTTGCATGACCGCATGGCGCAGGATCGGTTTCGCAGGATGACGCTGCTGGTGCTGGTGGTCGCGGGGCTGAACCTTATGCGGCGCGGGCTGATGGGTTAGGGGCACCACCCAAAAGCTGCGGGCATAAAAAAACGCCCCGGCAAAACCAGAGCGTTCTTTCAGTGCTTAATTTTGTGTTCAGCCAATCGCGACGGCTTTGACGTCTTCGTCAATATGCGCCTCGTATTGGGCAAAGTTCTGGGCGAACATACCAACCAGTTTCGCGGCTTGCGCGTCATATGCGTCGGCATCTTCCCAGGTGCGGCGCGGATCCAAAAGAAGATCAGCAACGCCTTCGACCTTTACCGGCACGTCAAAACCAAAGTTCCCGTCTTTGCGGAACTCGGCGCCTGAAAGCGACCCGTCCAAAGCGGACGTCAAAAGGGCGCGGGTGGCCCGAATGGGCATGCGCGACCCTGTGCCATATGCGCCGCCTGTCCAGCCTGTGTTTACCAGCCAGCAGGTGGCGCCGTGTTTTGCGATCTTGTCGCGCAGCAGGGCGCCGTATTCTTCGGGCCGGCGTGGCATGAAGGGGGCGCCAAAGCAGGTTGAGAATGTCGGCTCGGGCTCTGTCACGCCGCGCTCGGTCCCGGCGACCTTTGATGTGAAGCCGGACAGGAAGTGGTACATGGCCTGTGCCGGCGTCAGCCGTGCGATCGGAGGCAGGACACCGAAAGCATCGCATGTCAGCATGATGATGTTTTTGGGGTGGCCGCCAAGCGCCGTTTCGGACGCGTTGGAGATATAGTGCAGCGGGTAAGCGCAGCGCATGTTGGCGGTAAGGCTGTCATCGTCAAAGTCGAGGGTTTTTGTTTCCTCGTCATAAACCATGTTTTCGATCACGGTGCCGAATTTCTCGGTGGTCGCGAAGATCTCTGGCTCTGCTTCGGGTGACAGGTGGATGGTCTTTGCATAACAGCCGCCTTCGAAGTTGAAGGTGCCGCGGTCTGACCAGCCGTGTTCATCATCCCCGATCAAAACGCGCGCCGGGTCGGCCGAAAGGGTCGTCTTGCCGGTGCCGGACAGGCCGAAGAACACCGCGGTGTCCACAGGGTTGCCGGGCGCGTGGTTGGCCGAGCAGTGCATTGGCATGATGTCTTTTTCAGGCAGCAAGTAGTTCAGCAGCGTGAAAACGGACTTTTTGTTTTCGCCCGCGTATTCGGTACCACCGATCAGGATCAGCTTTTGTTCAAAGTTAAGCGCGATCACTGTTTCCGACCGGCACCCGTGTTTTGCCGGGTCTGCCTTGAAGGTCGGGCAGTTGATGATTGTGAATTCGGGGATGAAGGCATCCAGTTCGTCCAGCTCAGGCCGGCGAAGAAGGTGGCGGATGAAAAGGCCGTGCCAGGCCAGTTCTGTCACCATGCGAACGTCCAGCCTGTGGGCCGGGTCGGCGCCGCCAAAAAGGTCCTGAACGAAATATTCGCGGCCCTTCATGTGCGCCAGCATATCAAGGTGAAGCTGTTCAAAGTTGGCGGGGTCCATCGGCGGGTTGTTTTCCCACCAGATGTGCGGCTCTACTGCCGGTGTTTTCACAACGAACTTGTCCTTGGGTGAGCGGCCGGTGTGCTTTCCGGTTTCAACCAGAAGTGTTCCGCCGTTGCCAAGCGTTCCTTCGTTGCGTTTCAGGGCCGCTTCTACAAGAGCAGGCTCCATTAAGTTATAATAGACATTGCCGAGGCCCGTAATGCCTTGATCTTCTAAGCGGTGTGTAGGGTTTACCCGTCCAGTGGTCATCTGCAAGCTCCTGTCGCCGGCTTTGCTCCGGCGGTTTCGATGGGTCACGAGGGGCGCGAAGGGCCAAGTCCGCGCATCGGCTGTGCCGATGGCGCCGCTATAACATGGTGCTTTCACATTGGAACAGGTCGCATTTGCGCCGTTAGCGCAACCAAGACCTTGTTTGCGCAATCAATCGCAAAAAAATGTGAGGCATATTAGCCATTAATTACGCAATTTGCGGACTGATTGAACCGCCGGCGCGGGCGATTCGCAGTTATTTGTTGATTCTCAACGCTGAAACCGAAACAATAGCGGAAAAATTGGCAAAAACGAGCAGGACAAGGAAACCTCACATGTCGAGGATAGCATTGGTCGACGACGACAGGAATATCCTGACGTCGGTATCGATGACTCTTGAGGCGGAAGGCTTCGAAGTCGAAACTTATAATGATGGGCAATCCGCATTGGATGCCTTCAGCCAGCGGCTTCCCGATATGGCCGTTCTGGATATCAAAATGCCCCGCATGGATGGCATGGATCTGTTGCAGCGACTGCGCCAGAAAACCTCCAACCTGCCGGTCATTTTCCTGACCTCCAAAGACGATGAAATTGACGAGGTGCTGGGCCTGCGTATGGGCGCAGACGACTATGTGAAAAAACCCTTTTCACAACGCCTGCTGGTTGAGCGCATTCGCGCACTTCTGCGCCGTCAGGAAGTTATCGCCGCTGATGACCTTGGAGAGCCCGAGGAAAGCAAGATCATGGAACGTGGCGAGTTGGCGATGGATCCGCTTCGCCATTCGGTCAAGTGGAAGGGCGAAGATGTCTCTCTTACAGTGACAGAATTCCTTTTGCTGCAGGCCCTGGCGCAACGTCCGGGCTTTGTGAAAAGCCGTGATCAGCTTATGGATGTGGCCTATGACGATCAGGTTTATGTGGATGACAGAACAATCGACAGCCATATCAAACGGTTGCGTAAGAAGATGCGAATGGTCGATGATGAGTTCTCGGCGATTGAAACGTTGTACGGCATCGGTTATCGCTACAATGAAGAGTAGAAAAACTCGCACTGGGGAATGGTTTGCGGGATACTAAGTCATCATCAGGCGCAGACGTTGTTCTGGGCGAAGACTGGGTCGCACCACCTGCGGCCGTCGAAGGCGAGTTGCGCAACAAGCGTGCGCGCCGGGGGCTGATTTCGATCAACCGCTCGCCGCTTGCGCGCAAGATCATCACCTTCAACCTTTTGGGGTTGATCGTTCTGGTTGCAGGCGTTCTTTACCTGAACCCGTTCCGTGACAGCCTTGTTTATCAGCGCGAGCGCGGGATTGTTGCCGAGGCAGAGTTGATCGCGAATGTGTTCGAAGCCCGGGTTTCAACGTCCGGTGCCGCCGAATACGAAGAAACACTTGCCAGTCTGGACCTTTCCGTTGGCCTGGATGTTCTGGTGTTTTCGCCCTCCAAGGCGCTTATCGCGTCCACCGTTGGCCAGCCGCGCGCCGCACCGGACGCGCTGGGCACAACGCCTGACGACGGCCGCTCTACAATCATCACGGATCTGTTGAATGGGGTCTGGAACACGATTTCCGGGCTTTTTGTCACAACACAGGCGCCATCGGAACCGATCAACATCGAAGATCAGGCGCGCAAGCTTTTGGATGCCGCTGCACAGGGCGGCACACAGATCAAGACGGTCCGCGATGCGTCTGGCGCCACGATTTTTTCGGTCGCCACACCCGTCATGCAAAATGGCGCGCCGGTTGCCATCGTCGCAATTACAAGCGCGGCCGGCGAACTGGATGCCCTTGTACGCAGCGAACGGGAACAGCTGTTGCAGATGTTCGTGATCGCGATCCTTGTTTCAATCGGGCTTAGCCTGGTTCTGGCGTCGACCATTGCCAACCCGCTTTCCGATCTTGCGGCCGCCGCCGAACTGGGGCGCGACAAGAACTCGCGCAAAGTGAACCCGGGGCGCGTGCGCATTCCTGATCTGGCCGGCCGGCCAGATGAAATTGGCCGTTTGTCCACCGCCCTGCGCGGAATGGTTGCGGCACTGTATGATCGCATTGATGCGAACGAACAGTTTGCCGCTGACGTGGCCCATGAAATCAAAAACCCCCTTGCGTCGCTGCGTTCAGCGATTGGCACGCTTCGCGTTGCCAAAAAAGATGAACAGCGCGAAAAGCTTTTGGATGTGATTGACCACGATGTGCGCCGTCTGGACCGTTTGGTTAGCGACATTTCCAACGCATCGCGCCTGGACAGCGAACTGGTCAAGGAAGAAGAAGAAAGCTTTGATCTTCTAAGGATGCTGCGCAACCTGACCGATTATCTGGGGAATGAGGCGGCTGAAAAGGGTGTTGATTTCATCACCGACATGCCCCCCAACCCGATCGTCGTGCAGGGGTTAGAGGCGCGTTTGGCGCAGGTCTTTGTAAACCTGATTTCCAATGCCCTTTCGTTTTGCGACGATGGCGATGCCATTCGCGTTTGGGCGCGCCACCGTGAAAACCGCGTTCTGATCGTTGTCGAAGACACCGGGCCCGGGATTCCGGAACAGGCGCTGACCAAGATTTTCAACCGGTTCTATTCAGAACGCCCGGCAACGCAGTTTGGCAACAATTCGGGCCTTGGGCTTGCGATCTCTAAACAGATTGTCGAAGCGCATGGCGGTGTTATCTGGGCTGAAAACATTCGCCCGACAGACGCTGATGTAACATCTGAACCATTGGGTGCCCGGTTTGTCGTCGGCTTGCCGGTTTGATCACCAGTAAAGACGCCGCCCCTTCCTTTGAACATTTGCATGCAAGCTGCGTTGCGGTTGGCAATGCTGCGGTGTTGCTGTGTGGTGCATCGGGAAGTGGTAAATCAGCCCTGGCCCTACAGCTTATCGGCCTAGGCGGCGTTCTGATCGGCGATGATATGGTGCGTGTCACCCTGAACCAGGGCGTGCCAATCGCGCATGCGCCAGACAGGTTGGCCGGTGTCATAGAGGCGCGCGGTGTTGGCCTTATCCAGGTTCCATTTCAAAAGGCCGCGCCGGTGCACCTGATCGTGGACATGGACAGCGAAGAACAAAAACGCTTGCCCCCAGACAGGTGGCGGCCAATTCTGGGGTGTGAGGTTGCATTGCTTCACCGCGTGGATGCACCATATTTTGCGGCTGCGGTTTTTAACCTTCTGCACGCAGGGCGATACACATGATTGAAGACCAGGACACCGCCGCAGGTTCGCAACATCGCGTGGTTATTGTAACCGGCGTGTCAGGCGCCGGACGGTCAACAACGATCAACGCGCTGGAAGATTTTGGGTACGAGGCGATAGATAACCTTCCGCTTTCGCTGATCCCACGCCTGTTGTCGGGGCCGCCCCTAGAAATGCCCCTTGCGCTGGGGGTCGACACTCGCAACCGTGAATTTTCGCCCGAGGGCATGCTATCCCTTATCGCGAAGCTGGCGGAAAATGGGATGCCGCCGGTGGAGGTGGTCTACCTGGATTGCCGACCAGAAGTTCTGGTGCGGCGGTTTTCAGAAACGCGCCGCCGCCATCCTATGGCGCAATCCGCATCCCCGGAAGAAGGGATCGCGGCCGAGATCGGCCTTCTTGCCCCGGTTCGCGCGCTGGCTGACCTGTTGATTGATACCAGCGATCTTACGCAGCACGATTTGCGCGATGAGCTCGGCCGCTGGCTGAAGGCCCCTATGGGCGAGCAGCTGTCGGTCTCGATCCAGTCTTTTTCCTATAAACGTGAAATCCCGCGCGGGCTGGATATCGTTCTGGATACCCGCTTCCTGCGTAACCCCCACTGGGAAGCGGCGCTGCGCGATATGGACGGGCGATCAAATGCGGTGTCGGATTATGTGCAGGGGGATGCGCGTTTCGCCGAATTCTTTTGCCGGGTGGAAGAGCTGGTTGAATTCCTTCTGCCTGCGTTCGAGGAAGAAGGGAAATCCCACCTTTCCATCGGATTTGGCTGTACCGGCGGGCAACACCGTTCTGTCGCTGTCGCAGAAAAACTGGCAAATGCCCTTGCGAAAGCAGGGTGGCAGGTGTCAATTAAGCATCGTGAACTGATCCGGCGCACAGGCGTTGGCGGGAAAGGATTTCGGAGTAAGATGGCGTGATCGGTATTGTGATCGTCGCGCATGGCGGGCTGGCCAGGGAATACCTGTCAGCGGTGGAACATGTGGTCGGCAAGCAAGATGGAATTGTGGCCATCCCCATTGCTGCGGAGTGCGACCGCACGGAAAAAAAAGATGAAATCCGCAAAGCCGCAGACAGTGTTGATCAGGGCAGTGGCGTGGTTGTGGTGACCGACATGTTCGGTGGATCCCCGTCAAATCTGTCGATGCCGGCATGCAGCAAATCTGACCGGAAAATCCTTTACGGCGCGAACCTTCCACTTTTGATTAAGCTGGCAAAATCCCGCCACCAGGCTGTGGATGTTGCAGTACAGGCTGCCATGGCCGCGGGACGTAAGTATATTAATTGCATCGACGGATGCGCGGAGAATTCGGGCGAATGAGCAATTCTGCACAACGAAAGCTGACGATCGTAAATGAAAAAGGCCTGCACGCGCGGGCATCGGCGAAGTTTGTTGAAATGGTCGAAGGCTATGATGCATCTGCGCGGGCGCAAAAAGACGGGCTTGATGCCGACGGCGATTCAATCATGGGCCTTTTAATGTTGGCAGCCTCAAAGGGAACGACTATTGACGTCAGCACCACCGGCCCTCAGGCCGAGGCCCTGATGGACGCGCTGGACGCGTTGGTGGCTAACAAATTTGATGAAGGTGTGTGACCCCGCCGGTCGCCCAAAGCAAGGTTGAGAGACTTGGTAGACAGCGTTCAAAATCCGGCCGGTGACGAGCTGGCGGAAAACGTGACGTTCACCAAATATGACCGTCGAAGCCTGACCTATTCGAACAGTTTTGACAGCCCTGTTATCGCGTTCACCATCCGCGCGATGGAATGGATGACCGGCAAGCTTACGATCCTGCGCATGACGCGCGAGTTTGAACGCAGAGGCGCCCCCGGCGGGCAGGCTTTCTGGCGGGCAACTTTGGATGTCATGGGCATCCCCTTGAAAACGCCCAAGGAACAGCTGGATCGTATTCCGGCCGAAGGCCCGGTTGTTGTTGTTGCCAATCACCCCCACGGGATGGTGGATGGTATGATCCTTGCGGATCTGATTGGCCGCCAGCGTGACGACTACAAAATTCTGACGCGGTCGGTGCTGACCGGGATAGACGAAGTGGCATCGTCTTACATGATCCCCGTGCCGTTTCCCCACGACAAGGATGCGCAGCACAAAAGCATCGAGATGCGCGCGAACGCGATGGCGCATCTTAAGGCAGGCGGTGTGATCAGCCTGTTCCCGTCAGGTGTTGTCGCCTCGTCCGAAACGATGTTCGGCCCGGCGGTCGAAGCTGAATGGAACGTCTTTACTGCCCAGTTGATCCGGCGTTCCGGTGCCCGTGTCGTACCGATATTTTTTCCCGGATCAAATTCGCGCTGGTACCAGATGGCCAACCGCATTTCTGCCGTTGCGCGCCAGGGGCTGTTGCTGCACGAAATTGTGCATGCCTGCAATAAACCGCAGGCCCCTGTTGTGGGCCCTCCATTAACGGATCAGCAGATGGAGCGCCTTCAAAGTGATCCGCGCGGATTTATGGCGTGGTTGCGCACGCACACGCTTTCACTGGGCGATCAATAAGGCGTTTTCGCAGGGCTGTTTGCGGTTTTGTCAGCGTGTGGGAACGGGTGTTTCGCCGCGATAGTCGTAAAAACCGCGCTGCGTTTTGCGCCCCAGCCAGCCGGCTTCTACATATTTTGTCAGCAGTGGGCAGGGGCGGTATTTTGTGTCTGCCAGCCCGTCGTGCAGAACATTCATAATCGCAAGGCAGGTGTCCAGCCCGATAAAATCCGCCAGCTCCAGTGGCCCCATTGGGTGGTTGGCGCCAAGCTTTAGGGATGTATCGATGCTTTCGACAGACCCCACACCTTCGTACAATGTGTAAACGGCTTCGTTGATCATTGGCATAAGGATGCGGTTGACGATAAAGGCCGGGAAATCTTCGGATGTGGCTGACGTCTTGCCAAGCTTTTCAACCACACCCTGACAGGCGGTGAATGTGGCCTCGTCCGTTGCGATGCCGCGAATAAGCTCAACCAGCTGCATGACCGGCACGGGGTTCATGAAATGAAACCCCATGAATTTTTCGGGCCGGTCTGTCCGGCTGGCCAGCCGCGTGATCGAAATGGATGATGTGTTCGACGTCAGGATCGTTTCTGGTTTCAGATGCGGCAGAAGGTCTTCGAAGATCGCGGACTTTACAGTTTCCCGTTCTGTCGCGCTTTCGATGATCAGGTCCGTCTGACCAAGGTCTGACAATTTTACGGTGGTGATGATCCGGCCAAGGGCTTCGTCCCGGATGGCGTCGCTGATTTTTTCGCGGCTGACCTGTCGGTCCAGGTTTTTGCGGATCAGTGCAACTGACCTGTCCAGGTTTTCCTGGCTGATATCGTTCAGGCGCACCTCGTACCCAGAAAGGGCAAGAACATGGGCGATGCCATTGCCCATTTGCCCTGCGCCTACAACACCGACCGTCTGAATGCCCATGATTTTCCCCTTGCCGCCTGTCCGGACAATATGCGCCACCCTTGAGGCGGCGCAAGCGTTTAGAGGGCGTTAACAACCTCGTTCGCATTGTTCCTTTAGGTGTTTGGCAATCTGTCTCTGCGAATCTCACGCTCGGGTGAAATTACAGGAGTGGGTGGAATGGCCTTCGAAAACTTGGGCGGGGGCGCCCTTGATTACTACCCTTGTCGCTATGGCAAGTCGAAATTGCTTTTCCGGGGTCCGAAGCGCCGGCTGGATGTGCCGTACTTCGCGATGCTGGGGGGCACAGAAACATATGGCAAGTACCTGGAGCGGCCTTTCCCGGCTATGGTCGAGGATGCTTTGGATCATACCGTTGTCAACTTTGGCTGTGTGAATGCAGGCATCGATGTTTTTTCGCAGGATCAGGCAATTTTGGATGCCTGCAAGAATGCGCGCGTGACCGTTGTTCAGATGACCAGCGCGCAAAACATGTCAAACCGGTTTTATGCGGTGCACCCGCGCCGGAATGACCGGTTTCTTCGCGCATCAAACCTGCTGAAAACGATTTATCGAGAGGTTGATTTTACCGAATTCAACTTCACCAGGCACCTGTTAACGGCCCTATGGGAGGTGTCAGAGGACAAATTCACTATGGTCGAGCGGGAGTTGCGCGAAGCCTGGATTGCCCGGATGAAATCACTGATCGCCAGGATCGGCGGCAATGTTGTGCTGCTGTGGGTGTCAGACCACACCCCGTGTTCACAGGAAGACAGCGACCCGTCAGGCTCTGACCCGCTTTTTGTGGGGAAGGGGATGATTGATGAGTTGCGACCATTTGTGATGGATGTTGTCGAAGTTGTGGTGACCAAAGATGAAATGGCGGCCGGTCTGGACGAAATGGTTTTTTCTGATCTGGAGGAACCCGCGGCGCGTGAACTGTTGGGCGGTGTCGCGCACCGTAAGGTCGCCGAGGCGCTGACAGAGGTTTTGCGCCCCCATACCTGAAGGGACGAATGCAAAAAGGCCCGCCAATCTGGCGGGCCTTTTTCGTTATTACGCTTGTGGGCCCGGTGGCCTGATCGCCTTACAGCGCGTCAGTCAGCGCCGGCACCGCATCAAATAGGTCAGCAACAAGCCCGAAGTCGGCGACCTGGAAAATCGGGGCCTCTTCGTCTTTGTTGATGGCGACGATGATTTTTGAATCTTTCATCCCTGCCAGATGCTGAATTGCCCCCGAGATGCCGACCGCAACATAAAGATCCGGTGCAACCACCTTACCTGTTTGGCCAACCTGCCAGTCGTTGGGTGCATAGCCTGAATCGACTGCCGCGCGCGAGGCGCCAACAGCGGCTCCCAGTTTGTCGGCCAGTGCTTCGATCACACCAAAGCTTTCTTCAGATCCAACGCCACGCCCGCCGGACACGACGATGCTTGCCGATGTCAGTTCGGGGCGATCCGAGGTCGCTACCTTGTCTTCCACCCATTCCGAAAGGCCGGGTGCGTCAGCGGCGGCGATATCTTCGACCGCAGCCGCGCCACCGTCACCCGCCGCGTCAAAGGTAGACGTCCGGAAAGAAACGACCTTTTTTGCGTCGGCGGATTTCACCGTTTGAATGGCGTTGCCGGCATAGATCGGGCGTTCAAAGGTAGAGGCGTCAACCACACCCGATACGTCCGAAATCACCATCACATCCAGAAGCGCGGCAACGCGCGGCAGGATGTTTTTGGCGTCAGTGGTCGCAGGGGCGACGATGTGTTCATAATCATCGGCCAGCGATACGATCAGCGCTGCGGTGGCTTCGGCCAGGCGGTGCCCGTAAACGTCGTGCTCGGCGCAAAGCACCTTTGACACGCCATCGATTTTTGCAGCGGCCTGTGCCGCAGCTGCGCAGGTCGCGCCACAGCAAAGTGCTGTTACGTCGCCCAGTTTGGCCGCAGCCGCCACGGCCTTTGCCGTTGCGTCCAGCGCCAGTTCACCATCATTTACTTCGGCAAGAAGAAGTACAGCCATCAGATTGCCCCCGCTTCTTTAAGTTTCTCGACCAGCTCGGCCACATCGGCAACTTTGATACCAGCAGCGCGGGTTTCAGGTTCGGTCGTGGATACGATTTCAAGGCGCGGGCTGACATCAACGCCGTAGTCGGCAGCTGTTTTTTCTTCCAGCGGCTTTTTCTTGGCTTTCATGATGTTTGGCAGCGATGCATAGCGTGGTTCGTTCAGGCGCAGGTCAACCGTTACGATTGCTGGCATCTTGACCTTGATCGTTTGCAGGCCGCCATCAACTTCGCGGGTCACTGTGGCGCTGTCACCATCGACATCCAGTTCAGACGCGAAGGTTGCCTGCGACCAGCCCAGCAATGCGGAAAGCATCTGGCCTGTGGCGTTCATATCATTATCGATCGCCTGTTTGCCGGCAAGGACCAGCCCGGGCTGTTCTTCGTCCACGATGGCCTTAAGGATCTTTGCGACGCTCAGCGGTTCGATGTCTGTGTGCACATCGTCGGCGGCAACGACCGAAATGGCCCGGTCGGCACCCATTGCCAGCGCGGTGCGCAGGGTTTCCTGCGACTGCTTCACACCGATCGAGACCACGACGATCTCTTCGGCTTTACCGGCTTCTCTCAGGCGAATTGCCTCTTCGACGGCGATTTCGTCAAAGGGGTTCATCGACATTTTCACATTCGCAAGATCAACACCGGATCCGTCCGCCTTCACGCGAACCTTCACGTTGTAGTCGATCACGCGCTTCACAGGCACAAGCACCTTCATTAGCGTGGGTCTCCCATTCGGTGCCCCGGGGGGCGTTCAAGCTCTCGCGCCCCGTTTACCTGTTTGCAGGCGCAGAAAACAGGGCAAAATCGACAGGAAATGGCGCCGCGACGTCGCGTTTTTGGGATTCTGGTGCAGATAAGAAACTGGTTCAGGCGCTAACGGTTGGCGCCGGGCACCCAAAGAACATCGCCAGCGCCGTTTGCATTTGCCGCGCGGGCGGCGACAAAACACCAGTCTGAAAGCCGGTTAAGATACATCACCGCCACCGGATTTACCGTTTCGACGGCGGAAAGTTCGACCGCCAGCCGTTCGGCGCGCCGCGAAACGGTGCGCGTCAGATGCAGCTGCGCCGACAGGGGGCTGCCGCCGGGCAGAACAAAGCTGCGTAACGGCGAAAGGTCGCCATTCATCGCGTCGATCTCGGCCTCAAGGCGCTGCACCTGGGCCTGGACCATGCGAAGGGGCGGGTAGTCGGCCGTGGCATCCCTGTCCATATCGGGCCGGCAAAGGTCTGCCCCCAGGTCAAACAGGTCATTTTGGATGCGCGCCAGGGCCGCGTCCATTTCGCTGTCGGCGTGAAGGCGTGCCAAACCAACGGTTGCGTTGGTTTCATCGACGGTGCCGTAAGCTTCTACCCGGGGGGAATGTTTGGCCACGCGGCTGCCATCGCCCAGTGCCGTTTCGCCCTTATCGCCGGATCGGGTGTAGATTTTATTCAGGACAACCACGGGTTAACCCCCGCGCCGCAGCCAGACGTACAGCAGGATCAGGGCAACCGCGACCGCCTGGGAATAGATTCGGTAGCGCATAATCCGGTTGGCGTGTTTTCGGTTGAATTCGCCACCCCGGCCAAAGGTTACGACACCTGTCAGCAGGATGGCGGCGACGATTGCGACCGAGATGATGACAAGAATGAAAAGCGGATCTTGAAGCATGCTGCGTCCTTCTCACGTGGTTTGGATGTCAAATAGCGGTGTTGGCATTAAAACGCGAGGCTGAAATGATCCGTGTTTATGCGCGGCCAAGGATGCGGTCGATGATACGCGTAGACAGGAACCGCTTTGCAATCCCCGCGACATAGGTGGGCACGGTGACGTAGTAGCGCGGTTTCGGGTGCGCATTTTCCAGTGCGTGAATCAGTTTCCGGCTGACCACTGCGGGCGGGCGTTCAAACGGGTCGGGCTGCGTTTTCGCGGTATACAGGCGCTTTAGCAGTGTGTTGCGGTATTGCGCGGCGCGCGCCGAGTTTTCCCAATCGATCCAACGTTCAAAATGCGCAACAGAATTCTCGCGGATTCTGGAGGTGATCGGGCCCGGCTCTATCAGGATGATTTTGATTGGTGTGTCGCGCATTTCCAGGCGCAGGGTGTCTGTGTACCCTTCCAGCGCGTATTTTGTTGCAGAATATGCCCCGCGCCAGGGAATGGTGGATATTCCCAAAACAGATGAACAATTCACGATGCGCCCATGCCCCTGGCGCCGCATCACGGGAATCACCTGGCGTGTCAGTTCATGGTATCCGAAGAAATTCGTTTCAAAAATGGCGCGCAGGGCATCGGTGGGCAGGTCTTCGATGGCGCCGGGCAGGCCGAACGCGCCGTTGTTGAAGAGTGCGTCTAATGTACCGCCGGTGCGTGAAAGCGCCTCTTTCAACGCAGTGCTGATGCTTTCATTGTCGGTGTAATCCAGGTGGAAGCTTTCAAGCCCTTCGTCACGCAGACGCGCGCAGTCTTCTTCTTTCCGGCAGGTCGCAAAGACGCGCCAGGCCTGGCGCGTAAGGGCGTGGGCGGCGTCATGGCCGATACCGGATGAGCACCCGGTTATGAGGATGGATTTCTTTGTCATGCCCCATCCAATAGGGGCGGGGGTGCGGGCAGGCAATGCCTAGGGTGCGTCGGGCGACAGGAAGCGGGTGGCCATGTACCCTTCTTCGCCGGTTGCGACGGCGCGAATGTGGCTCCACCCGTCGCCCGCAGCCCCCAGATCATCCACGGGGGTACCACGGGTCAGCGCGGTGACAACGGCGTTGTCGGTTGATGGCCCGGCGCGCAGGTTTACCCGGTTGCCGGTTACGAACAGCACGGCCGGTACAGGGTCTGCCTGCGGCTGGGGCTGGGGCTCTGGTTCCGGGTCTGGCACGGGTGTCGGCGCGGGTTGCGGTGCCGGTTCAGCGGTTTGTTGGGGGGTAGCCTCGGGCGCCGGAGGGTGCGGCGGCGTCAGGTCTGTCGCAGCGGCCGCTGAAAAGGCGGGCGTTTCGGGCTGCCCGGGGTCCGGTGTGGTGGGGTCGGCGGCAGGAACCGGCGCTGGCGTGGGTTGCATGACAACCGGGATGGGCGCGGGTGTTGGCGTGCGGCCCAATGGATCCGCAGGCAGGCCGTCATCGCGGCCAAAGTAGTACATTGCGCCACCTATCCCGGCGACTGTCAGCAATGTCATTCGAATGAGTCCCATGGGCCATCCTTACCCCGACGCCGGGCTGCTTTCCAGAAAAACACTGAATGTCTGGAAATGCCGTCAAGTTAGCCCTGACCGCTTGTCGCGTGGATTCAGGCCGGTTACACAGCATTCATGAGCGATGTGACCGACGATACCACCACCCAGCCCCGCGATCTTTCAGAACCGCTGCGCCGCGCAATCGGCGACCGCTATCTGACATACGCGCTTTCGACAATCATGCATCGGGCGTTGCCGGATGCACGTGATGGGCTGAAGCCGGTGCACCGGCGCATTCTGTATGCGATGCGTGAACTGAAGCTCAGCGCGAATGGGGGTTTTCGAAAATCCGCCAAGATTTCCGGCGATGTGATGGGCAACTACCACCCCCATGGCGATGCGGCGATTTACGACGCGATGGCGCGTTTGGCGCAGGATTTCAACGTGCGCTACCCGTTGGTCGACGGGCAGGGCAATTTCGGGAATATCGATGGCGATAACCCCGCGGCCTCGCGTTATACCGAAGCGCGCATGACGGCTGCGGCCGAAGCTTTGCTTGAAGGGTTAAGTGAAAACGCCGTTGATTACCGCGAAAATTATGACGGCACGCTTAGCGAACCTGTGGTTCTGCCGGCCAGCTTTCCCAACCTGTTGGCAAACGGCTCCAGCGGCATTGCCGTGGGCATGGCGACAAACATTCCGCCACATAACATTGCCGAGCTGATTGACGCCTGCCTGCATCTGATCCGCACCCCGGATGTGCGCGACGACACGCTTTTGAACTACGTGCCCGGCCCGGATTTTCCGACGGGCGGAGTGATCGTTGAGCCCCCGGAAAACATCGCGCAGGCGTATCGCACGGGGCGTGGCAGTTTCCGTTTGCGATCCAAATGGGAAATCGAAGATCTGGGGCGCGGCCAGTGGCAGGTGATTGTCACCGAGATCCCTTATCAGGTGCAGAAATCCAAGCTGATCGAAAAGCTGGCCGAGATCATTCAGACCAAGAAGGTTCCGATTCTGGGGGATGTGCGCGATGAAAGCGCTGATGACATCCGTCTGGTGCTGGAACCAAAGTCAAAGAATGTCGACCCGGAACTTTTGATGGGCATGTTGTTTCGCAACTCGGATCTGGAAGTGCGGTTCAGCCTGAACATGAACGTGTTGATTGACGGGGTGACGCCTAAGGTCTGTTCGATGAAGGAAGTGCTGCGTGCCTTTCTGGACCATCGGCGCGAGGTTCTGTTGCGTCGCAGTCAGCATCGCCTGGACAAGATCGACCACCGGCTGGAAGTGCTGGAAGGCTTTATCATTGCGTTCCTAAATCTGGATCGGGTGATCGACATCATCCGGTACGACGATGAGCCAAAAGCAGCGTTGATGCGCGAAAACTGGGGCAAGGAACATGTGCGGGCGATGTCCGAGGCTGATTTCGTCTCGCCCGGGCCGGGTGAGGGTGAGCTGAGCGAGGTTCAGGCCGAAGCAATCCTGAACATGCGTTTGCGCAGCCTAAGGCGGCTGGAAGAGATCGAGCTGGTACGCGAACGCGATGCCCTGATGATCGAACGCGCGGCGCTGGAGGACCTTTTGGATGACGAGGGCTTGCAGTGGATTCGGATCTCTGACCAGCTGAAAGACACCAAAAAGACCTTTGGAAAAGACTATGAGGGCGGCGCGCGCCGCACCCAGTTTGCCGAGGCCGGTGAGGTGGAAGAGGTGCCGTTAGAAGCTATGATCGAGCGCGAACCGATTACCGTGGTGTGCAGTCAGATGGGCTGGATCCGGGCAATGTCGGGCCATATCGATCTGGAGCGGGAGCTGAAGTTCAAGGACGGCGATGCGCCGCGTTTCGTTTTCCACGCGGAAACCACGGATAAATTGTTGGTCTTTGGCTCGAACGGGCGGTTTTACACGCTGTCGGCGGCAAACCTGCCGGGCGGGCGTGGAATGGGCGAACCCCTTCGCCTGATCGTGGATCTGCCAAACGAAGCCGAGATTGTGGATCTGTTTATCCACAAGCCGGGGGGCAGGCTGATGGTCGCGTCTTCGGCCGGAAACGGTTTTATTGTGCCGGGCGATGATGTTCTGGCCCAAACGCGGTCAGGAAAGCAGGTTTTGAATGTGGGCGACGGCCGGGCGATTGTTTGTGTGCCAGTGCTGGGTGATCACGTGGCTGTTGTCAGCCTGAACCGAAAACTGCTGGTCTTTGCGGCCAGCGAACTTCCCGAAATGGGCCGTGGCAAAGGCGTGCGGCTTCAGAAATACAACGCGGCCCGTGGCAAACAGGGCGTGCTGGAACTGGACGGCGGCCTTTCTGATATCACGACCTTCGATATCGCCACCGGCCTTTCGTGGCCCAGTGCCGGCGGGCGCACCCGGACCGAGGCCGACATGGCCCCGTGGGTGGGCAAGCGCGCGGGCGTGGGCAAGGCGCCACCGCACGGATTTCCACGGAACAACAAGTTTAGCTAAGGGGCCATATGTCACTGACAGATATCGAGACGAAATATGCAGGAAGACGTGGGGCGATATTTCGCCTTGCACTGGTTTCGGGGATTCTGACAGTTTTGACATTGGGTTTTTACCGTTTCTGGATGAAAACCCGCCTGCGCCGCTATTACTGGTCAGCAATCCGCCCGGGCGGCACCCCCCTTGAATATGTGGGGGAGCCCCTTGAAAAGCTTCTGGGTTTTCTTGTCGCCGTGGTCTTCATGGCCTTTTACATTGGCGTGGTGAATCTGGTGCTGATGTACTTCAGCTTTTCGCTGTTTCAGGGAAATTTTGTCGCCTACGGCCTGAGCTTTGCAGGCATTCTGCCGATCATATTTTTCGCCCAGTATCGCGCCCGCCGCTATGTCCTTGCGCGCACCCGCTGGCGCGGCATCCGCTTTGGACAGGAACCGGGCGCGTGGGGGTATACCTGGCGCGCCGCGCTGCATTGGATCATAACAATTTGCACCCTTGGCGCCTTGTGGCCGCGGATGAGTTTCTGGCTGGAAAAATACCGGGTGGATCACAGTTATTTCGGTGCGCAAAGGCTGGTTCAGGGTGGCCGGTGGACGATGCTTTTAAAGGCGATGAAGCATGTGTACCTGGGGCTGGGCGTTACCGCCGTGGCTTTACTTGTGGCCGTGTTGGGCGAAATTCCCTGGGCCTTCCTTGTGCTTTTTGTGTCGCTCCCCTGGTCCCTTTTCGGCCTGGCATACTGGCGCGCCTGCAGTTTCCGCCTGCTTACCAACGCCAAGTCGATCGGGGAAATTGGTTTTCGGGCATCGCCCCGCTCCGGGCGGGTTTTTGCGATCTACATGTTTGGATATGCGCTGACCTTTCTGTCGGTGGCGCTGGGCGCGCTGCTGGTGCTTGCAGGCGCCTTTCTGACGGTCGGAGAGGCGCGCCTTGCCGAGGTTGCCGACATGTTAAGCACCGCGGGGGGTGCCAGTGATATCCCTACCTGGATGCTGTCAGGTCTGGCGCTGGCGCTCTATTTCGGGGCGTTCATATTCTGGGGCGTTTTGGGGCACGTCTTTGTCAAAATGCCCTTGGCGCGCCACTTCACAGAAACCATCGAAATCGTCAACGCGCACGCGCTAAGCGGAATTGGTCAGCGCGCGCGCGATGAATTCGCCGAGGCCGAAGGCTTTGCCGACGCCCTGGATGTGGGGGCCGCGATATGAGCCTGCGCCCCGACCAGCCAGAGGTATTTGGCGATTTTGCGGATGGTAAAACCGCCGTATCCCACCGCGCCGGGTTGTCCCTGGAGCCCGCCGGCGCCCCCGACCGGCTGCGGATCAGTTTGCCCGCCGGGAAAACACTGATTTGGCCGCTTGAAGATCTGCGCCGCCTGCCGGATCAGGCCGGGCGCGATCTGCTGGCGTTGTCTTTGGCCGGTGATCCCGTGTCGCGCCTGTACGTTGCCGATACGCAGGTGCGCGCTGTTATCTCTAAAACATGCCGAAACCTGAAGCGTCGCCCACCGATGGAAAATCGCGGACGTCTGTTAACCTGGGCGGCGGGGGCCGTCGCATCGGTTGCCCTGATCATCTTTGTGCTGGTGCCATTGATGGCCAACCAGCTGGCCGAATATCTGCCACCCGAGGGGGAAAAGGCGCTGGGCGATGCGACCTTTGAGCAAATCAGGGTCGCATTAAACGAAACCGGATTTGACCCGGTGAAGATTTGCGATTCGCCCACCGGCGTCGCCGCGCTGGATCAGATGCAAAGCCGCCTGAACCCATATGCCGACTTGCCCTATCCGATACAGGTACATGTTCTGGATCATGACATGGTGAATGCTTTTGCCTTGCCGGGCGGCCACATCATCCTGTTCCGCGGGCTGATAGATGCGGCACAGGCCCCCGAAGAGGTGGCAGCGGTGTTCGCGCATGAAATTGGGCATGTGGTTGGGCGCGACCCCACGCGCGACGCGCTGCGGTCAGCCGGATCCATCGGTGTGCTTGGGCTGTTGTTTGGTGACTTTGCAGGGGGCACCGTTGTGTTGTTTCTTGCCAACCAGTTGATCAATGCAAGCTACAGCCAACAGGCCGAGGCTGACGCAGACACCTACGCGCATGGGTTGATGAGCACGGCCGAGTTGTCGCCAGCAGCGTTGGGCACGATGTTTCAACGGTTGAAGGATGAGTATGGCGACGCCGAAGGGATCGTGGCGCATTTTGCATCACACCCCCAGCTTGCAGCCCGGATCGAAGCTTCGATGCAGGCCGCGCAAGGGTTTACCGAAACCCGGCCGGTGCTGGACGCAGGGCAATGGCGCGCGTTGCAGGAAATCTGTGGCCGCGAGGTGCGCGAGCAAAAACCTTCCCCCCCCGCGATACCCGGAACAAATAAGAAGTAGAGCGGCCAGATCACTTGCGCAGTGATACGCCGATCTTTGATACGGCCGTTTGCACCGTCTTCGTTAACCCGCTATCGATAGGGCAACGTCAGAAGGGGATTTGACATGAAACGCATTTTAGCCTTGATCGCAGTCGCTTTTACCGTGACGGCCTGTTCTGACTTCAAGGATCTGGAAGAGGCCCCCGTGCCAATGGGCCACTTCCTTCTTGGGCACAATATTGTGGTTTCCAGTGAACCCGAAGTTGGCCCGCTTTCGCGCAAGGCGACGGATGAAGAATGGGTTGCGTCGGTAAAATCCGCTGTGGATGAACGTTTTGGCCGTTATGACGGGGATCAGTATTACCATATCGCCATTAAGGTCGAGGGCTACGTTCTGGCCATGCCTGGCATCCCGCTTGTCGCTTCGCCAAAGTCGATTCTGGTGGTGGGCGTCACGCTTTGGGATGATGCAAAAGGCGCCAAGATCAATGAGGAGCCAAAGCGTTTCACGGTATTTGAACGCCTGTCCGGCGAAACCTTTATCAGTTCGGGCCTGACCCAGGACAAGGAAACCCAGATGCGCAACCTTTCGCGCAATGCGGCCAAGATGATTCATGACTGGATGCTGGAAAACAAAGAGTGGTTCGGTGACGATCCTGCCGCGCTGCCCACGGATGTTCCCGCTGAAGGGCTTGTAGAGGGCGACGTGGTGCAAAGCACCCTGGAGCCCGTTGCGGGCGATAGTGCACCAGCCAACTGACGCTTGATTTTCTTCTCAATTGTCAGTAACAGGCGCGCGGTGAAATCGGGTTGAATACAACCCCCTAATCGTAAGGCGCGAGGCCCATGGCTAAGGAAAAGTTTGAACGCTCCAAACCGCACGTCAACATCGGCACGATTGGCCACGTTGACCACGGCAAGACGACCCTGACGGCAGCAATCACGAAGTATTTCGGTGATTTTCAGGCGTATGACCAGATTGATGGTGCCCCTGAAGAGAAAGCCCGCGGGATCACGATTTCGACGGCACACGTTGAGTATGAGACAGAGACGCGCCACTACGCCCACGTCGACTGCCCCGGCCACGCTGACTATGTGAAGAACATGATCACGGGTGCTGCGCAGATGGACGGCGCGATCCTTGTTGTGAACGCCGCAGACGGCCCGATGCCGCAGACGCGTGAGCACATTCTTCTGGGTCGCCAGGTTGGTATCCCGACCATGGTTGTCTACATGAACAAAGTTGACCAGGTAGACGACGAAGAGCTGCTTGAGCTGGTTGAGATGGAAATCCGCGAGCTTCTGACGGAGTATGGCTACCCGGGCGACGACATTCCTGTGATTGCAGGTTCTGCGCTGGCCGCGATGGAAGGCAACACACCTGAGATTGGCGAAGAGTCGATCAAGAAGCTGATGGCTGCTGTTGACGAATACATCCCGACACCTGCACGCCCTGTTGACGGCGCGTTCCTGCTGCCGATCGAAGATGTGTTCTCGATCTCTGGCCGTGGTACGGTTGTTACGGGTCGTATTGAGCGTGGTGTTGTGAATGTTGGCGACGAGATTGAGATCGTTGGCATCAAGGACACTCAGAAGACGACTTGTACGGGCGTTGAAATGTTCCGCAAGCTTCTGGATCGTGGTGAGGCCGGCGATAACGTTGGTGTTCTTCTGCGTGGTATCGACCGTGAGAAGGTTGAGCGCGGCCAGGTTCTTTGTAAGCCCGGCTCTGTAAACCCGCACACGAAGTTCGAAGCCGAGGTCTACATTCTGACCAAGGAAGAAGGCGGTCGTCACACCCCGTTCTTTGCGAACTACCGTCCGCAGTTCTACTTCCGTACAACGGACGTAACGGGCACGGTTGAGCTTCCAGCAGGTACCGAGATGGTGATGCCGGGCGACAACCTGAAGTTCAACGTCGAGCTGATCGCCCCGATCGCGATGGAAGAGAAGCTGCGCTTCGCCATCCGTGAAGGCGGCCGCACAGTAGGCTCCGGCGTCGTCTCCAAAATCATCGAGTAAGCGCATATTAAATCTGAATACCGGGCCGTCCTTTTTAGGGCGGCCCGTTCATTTTTGGGCCTGCTTTGGGCGTCAGGCAATCAAGAATCAAAATGGCCTCTTGAACAACGGCCCGGAGTGCCGTAATCCGAGCCCCGGCCGTAGGGGTGTAGCTCAGTTGGTAGAGCATCGGTCTCCAAAACCGAGGGTCGTGGGTTCGAGTCCCTCCGCCCCTGCCAGGCCACTTCCAAAAAATACCGCCGGCGCGTTGAGTCTTGCAAGACACAGCGCCCGGAATTCCGGCGTCCACGCTTGGTTGGGCCGAAAAGCCTGTGATATGTTTTTCCAAAAGCATTGAGGCACTGCAATGACCCACCCGTATAAGGCCCTTGGCCCCGAAGCATTCTGGAAAACTGCTGTGGGGGCGAAAAACCCGCTTCAGATCGGTGGGCTATGGTCCCCCAAATTTCAGATCACGCAGGATATGCCCATTGTGACTGCGGGGTCGTGTTTTGCCCAGCATTTCAGCCGTGCGCTGGCTGGGCGAGGGTACGACTGGCTGGATGGTGAGCCCGCGCCGCCGTACTTACGCGAAGGCGCGGCGCGGGATTACAATTACGGCATCTTTTCGTTCCGGTCAGGCAATATCTATACAACCCGCATGTTGCGCCAGTGGGTGGAGCAGGCGTTGGAGCTAAAGGAAGATCCAAAGGAAGTGTGGCGCACCAAGGGGCGTTTTTATGACCCCCTGCGCCCGATGATCGAACCCGGCGGGTTTTCATCGAAGGGCGAAATGTTCGCGTCCCGCGAAGCCTGCTATCGGGCGATTCGCCGGGCGATCGAAGGGGCGTCAGTTTTCGTATTCACCCTTGGCCTGACAGAAAGCTGGGCGAACCGCAGTTCCGGGCTGGAATATGCCAGCTGCCCGGGTACGGCCGCCGGGGCGTTTCAGGATGGCGCGCATGTGTTCGTTAACCATCGCGCCCGCGAGATTGAACAGGACCTTCTGGCCGCGCTGAACGCGATGCGCGCTATCAACCCGGACCTAAAGGTTTTGTTATCGGTTTCGCCCGTTCCCTTAACCGCGACGGCATCGGGTGCGCATGTGTTGACAGCAACAACCTATTCTAAATCGGTTTTGCGCGCTGTTGCCGGGATGGTCAGTGAAGACCACGATTGGGTCGATTATTTTCCGTCCTATGAAATTATTACGAGCCCGGCGTTTCGCGGCATGTTCTTTGCGCCGAACCAGCGCAGCGTGGTGCCGGAGGGCGTGGATTTTGTGATGCAAAATTTCTTTGCAGATCAGGTATCCGCATTCGGCCATGCCGCATCTGCGCAAAAGGGCCCGCCTTCGGCCGTGCCCCCAACTGCGCCAAAAGAAAACGAAGACGTAAAGTGCGAAGAGGAGATGCTGAATGCCTTCGCAACCTAAGACATGGTGCTTTTACGGTGATAGCCATCTGGCATCGGTCAAACTGGCCCGTGATCAGGGGCTGCTTGGGGAAATCGGCGACCGGGTTTCGTTCTGGGGCGCGCCGGGGCCGTCTTTTCGCGGGTTAAGGATGCTGGACGGGCGAATCGTGCCAGATCCGGACGCACGCGAAGACCTTGCGCTGGTGCGTGGTGACGGGCCGGAAACATTGGGCCCGCAAGACTACGACCACTTTGTTTTCTATGGGGCGCGGATGCGGCTGGGCGAATATCTGAAGGCGGTTAGCGACCATCAGGCCACAATGGGATATCTTAGCGACGCAGTTCTTGCCGAGGCAACATCAGGCTGGCTGGAGGGTGTCCGGGCCTACCGGTTTGCCCGCAGCTTCGCGGCCGCCGGGGCAAAGGTGTTTTTTGTACCAACGCCGCTGCCGACCAAGGGAATTGTGAACGCCCGCGCCGAAAAACGCCTGTATCGCATCGCGCGGCGGCGCAAACAGGTGGATCGCATCCTGAAAGGGCTGGATGCCAGGTGCACGGCGGACGGTGTGCACCTTGTTTTGCAGCCCGGTGAAACGCTGACGCCGGATTTGATGACCCGGCCGGATTTCGCGATAGACGCTGCGCAAGCGGCAAAAGATGTGGTTCACAAATCACCCGAATTCGCCGCCATAATGGTCGGCGAAGTGGTGTCGCGTTTGGCGGCCTGATGGGTGATAAAAAGACTTTGCTGACATTGCGCCTGGCCGCCTGGGCGTCTTTGCTGTTGGTGCTGGTCAATCACCTTCTTCAGCCCAAGGCATTCGCGGCGACACAGGTATTGTTCGACTATCACGACGGTCTGGCGCGGCGCGGGTTGGTGGGGGCGGTGCTGAACGTCCTGACCCTGCCCGAGGTTTCGGCCAGTCAGGTGACACTGGCGTTGGTGGTTATTACGCTGGCGGGTACGATCGCCCTGTTTTCGTTCTTATTGGTGGCGCTGGGTGGTTCGCGCGGTGGCCTGCTGCTGGTGGTCGTGGTCCTGAACAGCTTTGCGATGGCAAGCTTTGTTGGGAATGTCGGATACCTTGACGGGCTGTTGGTGGCGCTTGCCGTGCTGGCCATTGCTTCTGATCCGGCGGGGGCTGTGGGGATGGGCCTGCGGTTAGGTGCTGTCGTGCTTGGCGTTTTGATCCACGAAAACATGCTTGCGTATTTCACCGTTCTTATGGCGTTTGATCTGTATATGGCCCGCCGCCGGGTGGCCGCGTTCGCGCCGGTGGTGGTGGGGCTGATTGTGCTTGGCGTTCTGGTGTGGGGCGCCGGGCGTAGTCCGGACGAGGCGCTTGCCTATGGTGCCTACCTGCAGTCGAAGGCGGGATTCGTCGTCGACCCGCAGGCCACCATTGTTGCGGCGCGTGGCATTGGCGCGAATCTATCCCTGATGCAGGGCATGTGGGGAACCACCCAGATGTGGGCCTGGCTTGTCCTGGACGGGCTTCCTTTGCTGGGGCTTTCTGCCTGGCTGATCTGGCTGAACCTGCGGCTTTTGGGTGATCGGGCAGGGCGGGTTGAACGATATCTTTTGATTCTGGCGGTTCTTGCGCCGCTTAGTCTGAATGCTGTCGCCTTTGATGTGGTTCGCTTTGGCGTTGCGTCTGTCATAGCAGGGGCGTTCGCCGCCTGTGTTGTTGTTATGCGCTGCGATGGCGCGCGCGCACGGTTGGAGGGCGCGTTGACATGGCCGCACGCGGTGCTGGTTCTGGTTCTTGTCAGCAACATGTTTACCACCCAGGTGAACGAGGCGGCGGGCCATATGGGGCAGTTCCCATGGGTCCTTCTCAATCATTTGAACTGGCATGGGTAGCATGCAGGGTTGAAAACCCCCTCGGAACCCCGTATCTGACCGCTGTTCCGCAAAGGCAAAAAACATCATGGCTATGACAAACCCTTTTCAATTCATCCAGCAAACGCGGGCAGAAGTGTCCAAGGTTGTCTGGCCAAACCGTCGCGAAGTGCTTTTGACCACTGGTATGGTCTTTGCAATGGCGGCGATTACCGCGATCTTCTTTTCGCTGGTTGACCTTCTGATCCGCTCTGGCCTGACGGCCGTGCTGGAGATGTTCGGCTAAAAACGGGCCCCCAGCCCCTTGATTTAATGAGACTTCACAGGTACTGCGGGCGGAACTTTCCGGACTGGCGTGCAATGATTCGAGTTGCGCGCCGCTTTTTTGTTCTGGAACGGGCGGCTTAACCGCTTGAGAAATTTGGATATTTTGGCGTTTACCGTCAATAGTGTGAGGCAGAGGCAAAATGGCGAAACGGTGGTATTCGGTGAGCGTCCTCTCGAATTTCGAGAAAAAGATTGCCGAGCAGATAAAAATCTCCGCCGCCGAGTCTGGTCTTGAGGACGAGATTGATGAGGTTCTGGTCCCCACCGAAGAGGTGATTGAGGTTCGCCGCGGTAAGAAAGTTACTGCCGAGCGTCGCTTCATGCCGGGCTATGTGCTGGTTCACATGGAAATGTCGGACGAAGGGTATCACCTGATCAGCTCCATCAACCGCGTCACTGGTTTTCTGGGCCCGCAAGGCCGCCCGATGCCGATGCGCGATGCCGAAGTAAATGCGATTCTGAACCGTGTTGAAGAAGGCCAGGATGCGCCGCGCACCCTGATCAGCTTTGAAGTCGGTGAAAAAGTGTCTGTCTCTGACGGCCCGTTCGAAGGTTTCGACGGCATGGTCGAAGATGTGGACGACGAGAACCAGCGCCTGAAGGTGACTGTTTCGATTTTTGGCCGGGCAACCCCGGTCGAGCTGGAATTCACGCAGGTCACCAAACAGGCCTGATGTGTAAATCGTGGGAGGTGACGCGGGCGCGCCCGTTCAACCCGACCACGGCAACCGAAGCCGCCCCGACGCGTTGGGCGCGGTGTTGATATAAGGAGAGGCCGCATGGCCAAGAAAATTGCTGGCAAGATGAAGCTGCAGGTTCCTGCAGGTAAAGCCAACCCGTCGCCGCCCGTGGGCCCCGCCCTGGGTCAGCGCGGAATTAACATCATGGAATTCTGCAAGGCGTTCAACGCCAAGACGCAAGAGTTGGAGCCGGGCGCACCTTGCCCGACCGTGATCACCTATTACGTCGACAAATCTTTCACGATGGACATCAAGACGCCCCCCGCGTCCTATTTCCTGAAAAAGGCCGCCAACCTGAAATCCGGATCGAAGACCCCTGGTCGCGATACGGCCGGTTCGGTTACCGCCAGGCAGGTTAAGGAAATCGCGGAAGCGAAGATGAAAGATCTGAACGCCACTGATATCGATGCGGCGATGCAGATCATCATGGGCTCTGCCCGCTCGATGGGCATTGAGGTGAAGTAAGATGGCAAAGTACGGAAAACGCACAACTGCTGCCCGCGAGGCATTTGCTGGCAAAGAAAAGCTGAGCGTCGAAGACGCAGTCAGCCTGGTTAAGGGCAACGCTCTGGCCAAATTTGACGAAACCGTCGAAATCGCGCTGAACCTGGGTGTTGACCCGCGCCACGCTGACCAGATGGTCCGCGGTGTGGTTAGCCTGCCGAACGGCACAGGTAAAACCATGCGCGTTGCTGTCTTCGCTCGTGGCCCTAAGGCTGAAGAAGCCCAGGCAGCTGGCGCTGATATCGTTGGTGCAGAGGACCTGATGGAAGCTATTCAGGGCGGCAAGATCGATTTCGATCGGTGCATCGCTACCCCGGATATGATGCCTGTTGTTGGTCGCCTTGGTAAAATCCTTGGCCCGCGCAACCTGATGCCGAACCCGAAAGTGGGCACGGTGACCATGGATGTCACGGACGCTGTGAAAAACGCCAAAGGCGGCGAAGTTCAGTTCAAAGCTGAAAAGGCCGGCGTTGTGCATGCGGGTATCGGTAAAGCTTCGTTTGATGCGGCTAAGCTGGCTGAAAACGTGCGCGCCTTTGTTGACGCGGTTCAAAAAGCGCGGCCTGCCGGCGCAAAGGGTGCCTATATGCAAAAGGTATCCATCAGCTCGACCATGGGCCCGGGCGTATCGATCTCTCTCGATAGCGCGACCGGAAACTGAATACCGGTGGGCTAAGGCCCATCTGAAGAATTTGGCGGGCGCTCGCGCCCGTCAGATGGCGGGGTCGCCGAAAGGCGGCAACGTCCTGTCCGAGACGGAGGGTTGGGTGAATGCCCAATAATTCCTTCCCGAGATGGGGAGCGAGACAAATTTCGCGAAGAGATATCTCTTCGGGTGATTTTGGCCTCGGGACCCTTGATCCGGACCCGAACGCCCTGGCCGCAAGCTGGGGCAAACATGAGCCGGAAGGGGCAACCCTTCCATACTTGGAGTGAAACTGTGGATAGAGCACAAAAAGAAAAACTGGTCGAAGAGCTCGGCCAGATCTTTGAAAGCTCTGGCGTTGTAGTGGTATCCCACTACGCGGGTCTTACGGTTGCCGAAATGCAGGATCTGCGCGCGCAAATGCGTGAAGCTGGCGGATCTGTACGCGTTGCCAAGAACAAGCTCGCCAAGATCGCCCTTGAGGGGAAGTCGAACGCTTCGATCGCCGACCTTCTCAATGGCATGACCGTTCTCGCCTATTCTGAAGATCCTGTGGCTGCTGCCAAGGTTGTTCAGGACTTCGCTAAGGGTAACGACAAGCTCGTTATTCTTGGTGGTGCAATGGGCGAAACGGCTCTGGATCCGGCCGGTGTGAAAGCCGTCGCTGCGATGCCGTCGCGTGAGGAGCTTATTGCTTCGATCGTGGGCTGCATCGGCGCGCCTGCTTCCAACATTGCCGGGGCCATTGGCGCACCTGCTTCTAACATCGCTTCCATCTTGTCCACGATTGAAGACAAGGCGGCTGCTTGAGCAATCTGAACCCGCGTGGGGTTAACACCTACACGTTGGAACACATCTTAAACGAACGGAAACAGTAAAATGGCTGATCTGAAAAAACTGGCAGAAGAGATCGTTGGTCTGACGCTTCTCGAAGCCCAAGAACTGAAAACCATCCTCAAGGACGAGTATGGCATCGAGCCCGCAGCTGGCGGCGCTGTAATGGTAGCAGCTGGCGGCGACGCTGGCGGTGCTGCTGAAGAAGAAAAGACTGAATTTGACGTCGTTCTGAAGAACGCCGGCGCTTCCAAGATCAACGTGATCAAAGAAGTCCGCGCGATCACAGGTCTTGGCCTGAAAGAAGCCAAAGATCTGGTAGAAGCTGGCGGCAAGATCAAAGAAGGCGTGTCGAAAGACGAAGCCGAAGAAGTCAAAGGCAAGCTGGAAGCAGCTGGCGCCGAAGTCGAAGTGGCCTAAGCCATTTCCGGCCCTTGAGGCCAACGCAAATATTGGCTGGACCCGGGCGAGTTTCGGGTCCAGCCGAACCTGTCTTGAAAAGGGCCCGCGCGCGCAGGCCTTTTTCTAGGTAGGGTTCAACAGATCGGGAGGAAGCCGGTGGGACGGTTTCCAGGAATTGGTCTGAACCCCCTGTCTCTGACATGCATGCCGCCGTGGCCCGACGGATGGTGTGCTGTTGAGAAATGAAAGGTAATCACCTTATGGCGCAGTCCTATCTTGGCCAAAAACGTTTGCGGAAATACTACGGTAAGATCCGTGAAGTGCTGGAAATGCCAAACCTCATCGAGGTACAGAAATCATCGTATGACCTGTTCCTGAAATCCGGGGACCAGCCCGAGCCCAGCGACGGCGAAGGCATCAATGGCGTTTTCCAGTCGGTTTTCCCGATCAAGGACTTCAACGAAACGGCAGTGCTGGAATTCGGCAAGTACGAACTTGAGCACCCGAAGTATGATGTTGAGGAATGCCAGCAGCGCGATATGACATATTCGGCGCCGCTGAAGGTGACGCTGCGTCTAATCGTGTTTGATGTGGATGAAGATACGGGCGCGAAGTCTGTTAAAGACATCAAGGAACAGGACGTGTTCATGGGCGATATGCCTTTGATGACGCCCAACGGCACATTCGTTGTTAACGGCACTGAGCGGGTCATCGTTTCCCAGATGCACCGTTCGCCGGGCGTGTTCTTTGACCACGACAAGGGCAAAACCCATTCGTCGGGCAAACTGTTGTTTGCGTGCCGGATCATTCCGTATCGCGGCAGCTGGCTGGACTTTGAGTTTGATGCCAAAGACATCGTCTTTGCGCGTATCGACCGCCGCCGCAAACTGCCTGTCACCACATTGCTTTACGCGCTGGGGCTGGACCAGGAAGGCATCATGGATGCCTATTATGATACCGTTTCCTTCAAGCTGAAGAAGAACAAAGGCTGGGTCACCAAGTTCTTCCCAGAGCGTATTGGCGGCACCCGCCCGACACAGGATCTGGTAGATGCAAAAACCGGCAAGGTGATTGCCGAAGCTGGCAAGAAAATCACGCCACGCGCCGTCAAAAAGCTGATGGAAGATGGCAAGGTCACCGATATCCTGGTGCCTTTCGACAATGCCATCGGGCGTTTTGTTGCCAAAGACATCATCAACGAAGACACCGGCGCGATCTATGCCGAGGCCGGGGATGAGCTGACCTGGGAACTGGACAAGGCCGGTGAAGTTTCCGGTGGTCTGCTGAAAGAGCTTCTGGATGCCGGCATCACCGACATTCCGGTTCTGGACATTGATAACGTCAATGTCGGCCCGTACATGCGCAACACCATGGCGATCGATAAGAACCGTGGCCGTGATACCGCGCTGATGGATATTTACCGCGTCATGCGCCCGGGTGAGCCGCCCACCGTTGACGCCGCAAGCGCGCTGTTTGACACACTGTTTTTTGACAGCGAGCGTTACGACCTTTCCGCCGTTGGCCGTGTGAAGATGAACATGCGTCTGGCTTTGGATGCAGAAGACACGCAGCGCACCCTTCGCAAAGAAGACATCGTTGCCTGCATCAAAGCCCTGGTTGGGCTGCGTGATGGCAAGGGCGATATCGACGATATCGACCACCTTGGTAACCGCCGCGTTCGTTCGGTTGGCGAACTGATGGAAAACCAGTACCGCGTCGGCCTTTTGCGGATGGAACGCGCGATCAAGGAACGCATGTCCAGCGTCGAGATCGACACCGTGATGCCGCAGGATCTGATCAACGCGAAACCGGCAGCCGCTGCTGTGCGCGAATTCTTCGGCTCTTCGCAGCTGTCGCAGTTCATGGACCAAACCAACCCGCTGTCCGAAGTTACCCACAAACGCCGCCTTTCGGCGCTTGGCCCGGGTGGCCTTACGCGTGAGCGTGCTGGTTTTGAGGTGCGCGACGTGCACCCAACCCACTACGGTCGCATGTGCCCGATTGAAACGCCGGAAGGGCCAAACATTGGTCTGATCAACTCGCTGGCCACGTTTGCCCGCGTGAACAAATACGGCTTTATCGAAACACCTTATCGCCGGGTTGTTGACGGCCAGGTTACGGATGATGTGCAGTACATGTCCGCAACCGAAGAAATGCGCCACACGGTTGCGCAGGCCAACGCGCATCTGGACAAAGACGGCAAGTTCGAAAACGAGCTGGTTTCCACACGCCAGTCCGGTGACTACATGCTGTCATCGCGCGACAATGTTGATCTGATCGACGTTTCGCCAAAGCAGCTGGTCTCCGTTGCGGCCTCGCTTATCCCTTTCCTTGAAAATGACGACGCCAACCGCGCCCTGATGGGGTCGAACATGCAACGTCAGGCCGTGCCGCTGTTGCAGGCCGAGGCGCCGCTGGTCGGCACCGGGATCGAGGAAGTTGTTGCACGCGATTCAGGTGCTGCCATCATGGCGCGCCGTGCAGGTGTGATTGACCAGGTCGACGCAACCCGCATCGTTGTGCGGGCCACCGAAGATCTGGCGCCGGGCGATCCGGGCGTCGATATCTACCGTCTGCGCAAATTCCAGCGTTCGAACCAGAACACCTGCATCAACCAGCGCCCGCTGGTGAAAGTGGGCGACAAGGTTGGCAAGGCAGAGGTTATCGCTGATGGCCCGTCCACCGATCTGGGCGAACTGGCCCTTGGTAAGAACGTGGTTGTCGCGTTTATGCCCTGGAACGGTTACAACTACGAAGACTCGATCCTGATCTCCGAGCGCATCGCGCGTGACGACGTTTTCACCTCGATCCACATCGAAGAATTCGAAGTTGCGGCCCGCGATACAAAGCTTGGGCCAGAGGAAATCACCCGCGATATCCCGAACGTCGGCGAGGAAGCTCTGCGCAACCTTGACGAAGCCGGTATCGTCTACATCGGTGCTGATGTGGAACCGGGCGACATTCTGGTCGGTAAGATCACCCCGAAAGGCGAAAGCCCGATGACGCCGGAAGAAAAGCTTCTGCGCGCCATCTTTGGCGAAAAGGCCTCGGACGTGCGCGATACATCGCTGCGCGTGAAGCCGGGTGATTTTGGTACGGTTGTCGAAGTTCGCGTCTTTAACCGCCATGGCGTGGAAAAAGATGAACGCGCCCTGCAGATCGAACGCGAAGAGGTCGAAAGCCTTGCCCGCGACCGTGACGACGAGCTTCATATTCTGGAGCGCAACATCTACGCCCGCCTGAAAGGCATGGTGCTGGGTCGCGTTGCTGTGAAGGGTCCGAAAGGCGTTAAGCCGAAATCGGAAATCACCGAGGACACACTGGAAAGCCTTTCCAGGGGTCAGTGGTGGCAACTTGCCCTGAACGAAGAGGCCGACGCCGCACAGGTTGAAGCATTGCACGCGCAGTTCGAAGCCCAGAAGCGCGCCCTGGATGCACGTTTCGAAGACAAGGTCGAAAAAGTTCGCCGTGGCGATGATCTGCCACCAGGCGTGATGAAGATGGTCAAAGTGTTCGTCGCGGTGAAGCGTAAGCTGCAACCGGGCGACAAGATGGCTGGTCGTCACGGCAACAAGGGTGTGATTTCGCGCGTTGTTCCGATGGAAGACATGCCGTTCCTGGCAGACGGAACGCCTGTTGATTTCTGTCTGAACCCGCTGGGTGTGCCTTCGCGTATGAACGTCGGGCAGATTCTTGAAACACACATGGGTTGGGCTGCACGTGGCCTGGGTCTGAACATTGACGATGCGTTGGGTGAATACCGCCGCTCGGGTGATCTGACCCCGGTTCGTGATGCGATGAAGCTGGCTTATGGCGAAGATACCTATGAAGAAGGTATCAACGGCATGGACGAAGCGCAGTTGCTTGAAGCCGCCGGAAACGTTACCCGCGGTGTTCCGATTGCCACGCCTGTTTTTGACGGCGCGAAAGAGGCAGACGTGAACGACGCACTGGTGCGCGCCGGGTTCAGCGAATCTGGTCAGTCTGTTCTGTTTGACGGTCGCACCGGCGAACAGTTCGCACGCCCTGTCACCGTTGGCATGAAGTACCTTCTGAAGCTTCACCACCTTGTGGATGATAAGATCCACGCCCGTTCGACCGGCCCCTACAGCCTTGTCACGCAGCAGCCGCTGGGTGGTAAAGCACAGTTCGGTGGTCAGCGGTTTGGTGAGATGGAAGTCTGGGCGCTTGAAGCTTATGGCGCGGCCTACACGCTTCAGGAAATGCTTACCGTCAAGTCGGATGACGTGGCGGGCCGGACGAAAGTCTATGAAAGCATCGTGAAGGGTGAAGACAACTTCGAGGCCGGTGTGCCGGAAAGCTTCAACGTGCTGGTAAAAGAAGTCCGGGGCCTCGGCCTCAACATGGAACTCCTGGATGCGGAGGGCGAGGAGTAAGGCGCCGCCTTACCCCTCATCCCATCCCCTAGATTAAGGAACGCAAAATGAACCAGGAACTGACAACAAACCCGTTTAACCCGGTTGCTCCCATCAAAACCTTTGATGAGATCAAGGTCTCTCTGGCGTCACCTGAACGGATCCTCTCGTGGTCCTATGGTGAGATCAAGAAGCCTGAAACGATCAACTACCGTACGTTCAAGCCCGAGCGTGACGGCCTGTTCTGCGCACGTATCTTTGGCCCGATCAAAGATTACGAATGCCTGTGCGGTAAATATAAGCGCATGAAATATCGCGGCGTTGTCTGCGAAAAATGCGGTGTTGAAGTTACGCTTCAGAAAGTGCGCCGCGAGCGTATGGGCCACATCGAACTGGCCGCACCCGTTGCGCATATCTGGTTTCTGAAGTCGCTGCCCAGCCGCATCGGCCTGATGCTGGATATGACGCTGCGTGATCTTGAGCGCATCCTGTATTTCGAAAACTACGTGGTGATCGAACCGGGCCTGACTGACCTGAACTATGGTCAGCTCATGAGCGAAGAAGAGTTCATGGATGCCCAGGACACTTACGGCATGGACGCATTCACCGCCAACATCGGTGCTGAAGCGATCCGCGAAATGCTGGCGGCGATCGATCTTGAATCAGAAGCGGAACAGCTGCGCGCCGATCTGGCCGAAGCAACCGGCGAACTGAAACCCAAGAAGATCATCAAGCGTCTGAAGATCGTTGAAAGCTTCATTGAATCCGGCAACCGCCCGGAATGGATGATCCTGACCGTGATCCCGGTTATCCCGCCAGAACTGCGCCCGCTGGTGCCGCTGGATGGTGGCCGTTTCGCAACGTCCGACCTGAACGATCTGTACCGTCGTGTGATCAACCGGAACAACCGTTTGAAGCGTCTGATCGAACTGCGCGCACCTGATATCATCGTGCGCAACGAAAAGCGGATGCTGCAGGAATCTGTGGATGCCCTGTTTGACAACGGCCGGCGTGGCCGCGTGATCACGGGTGCCAACAAGCGCCCGCTGAAATCGCTTTCCGATATGCTGAAGGGTAAGCAAGGCCGCTTCCGCCAGAACCTTTTGGGTAAGCGGGTCGACTTCTCGGGCCGTTCGGTCATCGTGACCGGGCCAGAGCTTAAGCTGCATCAGTGTGGTCTTCCCAAGAAGATGGCGCTGGAGCTGTTCAAACCCTTCATCTATTCGCGCCTTGAGGCCAAAGGCCTGTCTTCGACGGTCAAACAGGCCAAGAAGCTGGTTGAAAAGGAACGCCCCGAAGTTTGGGACATCCTGGACGAAGTTATTCGTGAACACCCCGTCATGCTGAACCGTGCGCCTACGCTGCACCGTCTTGGCATTCAGGCTTTTGAACCCACGCTGATCGAAGGTAAGGCCATCCAGCTTCACCCGCTGGTCTGTTCGGCGTTCAACGCTGACTTTGACGGCGACCAGATGGCTGTACACGTCCCGCTGAGCCTTGAGGCCCAGTTGGAAGCACGCGTTCTGATGATGTCGACAAACAACGTTCTGTCGCCTGCCAACGGTGCACCCATCATCGTGCCTTCGCAGGATATGATCCTTGGCCTCTATTACATCACGATGGAGCGTAAGGGCATGAAGGGCGAAGGCATGGTCTTTGCCGATGTTGACGAAGTTCAGCACGCGCTTGATGCGGGCGAGGTTCACCTTCACTCCAAGGTGACGGCGCGTATTCCGCAGGTTGACGAAGAAGGCAACGAGGTCATGGTCCGCTTTGAGACCACCCCGGGCCGGATCCGTCTGGGCGCGCTTTTGCCAATGAACACCAAAGCCCCTTACGATCTGGTAAACCGCCTTCTGCGTAAGAAGGAAGTTCAGCAGGTCATCGACACGGTCTACCGCTACTGCGGGCAGAAAGAGTCGGTTATTTTCTGTGACCAGATCATGACGATGGGTTTCCGCGAAGCGTTCAAGGCTGGCATCAGCTTTGGTAAGGATGACATGGTCATTCCCGACGCCAAGTGGCCGATCGTGGATGGTGTTCGCAACCAGGTGAAAGAGTTCGAACAGCAGTATATGGACGGTCTGATCACCCTGGGTGAGAAGTACAACAAAGTGGTTGATGCCTGGTCAAAATGTTCTGACCAGGTGGCCGATGCCATGATGCACGAAATCTCGGCCGTGCGTGTCTCTGACGCGGGTGCCGAGAAAGAGCCGAACTCGGTCTACATGATGTCGCACTCTGGTGCGCGTGGTTCGCCAGCGCAGATGAAGCAGTTGGGCGGTATGCGCGGACTGATGGCCAAGCCGTCGGGCGAGATTATCGAAACGCCGATTATCTCGAACTTTAAAGAAGGCCTGACCGTGCTGGAGTACTTCAACTCCACCCACGGTGCTCGTAAGGGTCTGGCTGATACCGCGCTTAAAACAGCGAACTCTGGTTACCTGACACGCCGTCTGGTGGACGTCGCCCAGGACTGCATCGTGCGTCAGCGCGATTGTGGAACGGAAAATTCGATCACGGCCGAAGCCGCCGTGAACGATGGCGAAGTGGTTTCGTCGCTGGCAGAACGCATCCTTGGCCGCGTCGCGGCTGATGATGTGATCGTACCGGCAACGGGCGAGGTTGTCCTTTCCAAGGGTGAATTGATCGACGAACGTAAGGCCGATGCAGTCGAAGCAGCGGGTGTCGCAAACATGCGCATTCGTTCGCCGCTGACCTGTGAAGCCGAAGAAGGCGTTTGCGCCATGTGCTATGGTCGTGACCTGGCGCGCGGTACAATGGTCAACACCGGCGAAGCTGTCGGCATCATCGCCGCACAGTCGATCGGTGAACCCGGCACACAGCTGACGATGCGGACGTTCCACATCGGCGGTATTGCGCAGGGTGGTCAGCAATCCTTCCAGGAAGCCAGCCACGCAGGCCGGGTTGAATTCCGTAATGCCAACATCCTTGTGAATGCCTCGGACGAAAAGATCGTCATGGGCCGCAACATGGTTATGGCAATCATGGATGAAAACGATGTAGAGCGCGCCAGCCACAAGCTGAGCTATGGTTCGAAAGTCCACGTTGAAGACGGTGCACCCGTTGAACGCGGTGATAAGCTTTACGAATGGGACCCCTACACGCTGCCGATCATCGCTGAAAAGGCGGGTACGACCAAGTTCGTCGACCTGATCAGCGGTATCTCGATCCGCGATGAAACCGACGATGCCACCGGGATGACACAGAAGATCGTGTCTGACTGGCGCTCTGCACCTAAGGGCAATGAGCTGAAGCCAGAAGTTATCCTGGTTGATAGCGAAGGTGAGCCGGTTCGCAATGATGCCGGCAACCCGGTGACCTACCCGATGTCGGTTGACGCAATTCTGTCAATCGAAGACGGCCAGGTGATCAAGGCCGGTGACGTTGTTGCGCGTATCCCGCGTGAAGGCGCCAAGACCAAGGACATCACGGGTGGTCTGCCACGTGTGGCCGAACTGTTCGAAGCACGCCGTCCCAAGGACCACGCCATCATTTCCGAAATTGACGGCTACGTCCGTTTCGGCCGCGACTATAAGAACAAGCGGCGCATCGCGATTGACCCGGCTGAAGAAGGTCGTGATCCGGTGGAATACATGGTGCCCAAGGGTAAGCACATTCCGGTTGCCGAAGGCGACTTTGTGCAAAAGGGTGACTACATCATGGACGGCAACCCGGCGCCGCACGACATCCTGTCTATTATGGGTGTCGAGGCCTTGGCTGACTACATGATCGACGAAGTTCAGGACGTTTACCGCCTGCAGGGTGTGAAGATCAACGATAAGCATATCGAAGTGATCGTGCGCCAGATGCTGCAGAAATGGGAAATCCAGGACTCCGGCGAAACCACGCTTCTTAAGGGCGAGCACGTAGACAAGGCGGAATTTGACGCGGCAAATGAAAAAGCTGCTTCTGAAGGCCGCCGTCTGGCTTCGGGTGAACCGATCCTTCTGGGGATCACCAAGGCGTCGCTGCAAACCCGCAGCTTCATCTCGGCGGCATCCTTCCAGGAAACCACCCGCGTTCTGACCGAAGCTTCGGTTCAGGGTAAGCGCGACAAGCTGGTTGGCCTGAAAGAAAACGTCATCGTCGGACGCCTGATCCCGGCCGGTACAGGTGGGGCCACACAGCGTGTGCGCCACATTGCACAGGAACGTGACAGCAAGGTTATCGAAGAAGCCCGCGCTGAAGCAGAAGCAGCTGCAGCCTTGGCCGCGCCGGTTGAAGATGTGTTCGCCGATGCGAACAATGCCTTTGACAACGCGCAGGTGGAAACGCCCGAAGGAAACGGCGAATAATTTTCGCCCGCCCCTGAAAAAGAACAAAAAAGCCCCGCCAATCCGGCGGGGCTTTTTCTTTGTGCCCCATTGGGCGCGCGCCAGTTTCACACGCCCCCAAATTGGTTTTGGCGATGTCGCTTGCAGGCTATCACGGCTCCGGGCGCTCTGATATGGCACCACCAGGAGGGATGTGATGCGAACCGAAAATATGCGTGGCGCGGCCCTGATGATGGCCTCGATGGCCGCATTTACCCTGAATGATGTTTGCATGAAGGCGCTGGCGGGCGAAATCCCGTTGTTTCAGGCGATCTTTTTACGCGGCATCACCACCACGGCTTTGATTTTTCTGGTTGGCCGTCTGATGGGGGCGATCAGGTTTGATATTCCGCGCCGCGACTGGGGCCTTATTGTCCTAAGATCCGGGGCGGAAATCGGTGCGACCTTCTTTTTCCTGACGGCGCTGTTTCACATGCCCATCGCGAATGTCACTGCGATCTTGCAGGCGCTGCCCCTGACCGTGGCACTGGCGGCCGCGGTGTTCCTGCGCGAATCCCTGGGGTGGCGACGGGTTCTTGCCATCCTTGTCGGATTTTTGGGGGTTCTTCTGATTGTACGCCCCGGTGCAGAGGGGTTTACGACCTATTCCGTTTTCGCGCTGGTCGCAGTTGGGTTTGTAACTGTGCGTGATCTGACCGCGCGCCGCCTGTCTTCGCAGGTGCCTTCTGTGACGGTGGCCCTGACGGCAGCAGCGACGATAACAGTGGCGTCGGGCCTTGCATCCCTTGGTGATGCCTGGGCGCCCCTGACACTGCGTTCTGGTGGGCTGCTGGGTCTGGCATCCCTGTTTATCATCGGCGGTTACCTGGCATCCGTCATGGTGATGCGGGTGGGGGAAATCGGGTTTACCGCGCCTTTCCGCTATACCGGCCTTTTGTGGGCGCTGATTTTGGGATACCTGATTTTCGCGGAATGGCCTGATGCCCTGACCCTGGCAGGCGCGGGAATCGTGGTTGCGATGGGGGTTTTCACCTTGTATCGCGAGCGTCGAAACGCGCGCCGTGCAAAAGGGGCAGCACGCCCCGGCCTTCGCACCCGTTAGATCCCCGCCACTCTGACGAAAAGAGGGCGCAAGGTAGTGTTGACAAGGCGCGCGACTCTCCATATACGGCGCGCGTTGGGCAATGAAGTAAACCTTTTGCGTCCAGCTCAGAAAACCTTAAGTGGTCACGATCCGGGTTAACGCTCCGATCCTCTGGAATTCCACCGCGTCGTTCCCGCGAACGAGGGGACGGGTGCGGTTAATTTGCGTTTTGCGGACGCGTGAGGCGCTAGAAAATTTAATGTGTTGCAACACGGGGAACGATACCCAATGCCAACGATCCAACAGCTGATCCGCAAGCCGCGGCAGCCAAAAGTAAAACGCTCCAAGTCACAGCACCTGGAGTCCTGCCCGCAAAAACGCGGCGTCTGCACGCGCGTCTACACGACGACGCCGAAGAAGCCGAACTCGGCTATGCGTAAGGTTGCAAAAGTGCGCCTGACGAATGGTTTCGAGGTGATCAGCTACATCCCAGGTGAAAGCCACAACCTTCAGGAACACTCTGTGGTTCTGATCCGCGGTGGCCGGGTAAAAGACCTTCCAGGTGTTCGTTACCACATCCTGCGCGGTGTGCTCGATACTCAGGGTGTTAAAGACCGTAAGCAACGCCGTTCGAAGTACGGCGCCAAGCGTCCGAAGTAAGGAGACTGCCAGATGTCCCGTCGTCACGCTGCCGAGAAGCGCGAAGTCCTGCCCGACGCCAAATATGGTGATCGGGTTCTGACCAAATTCATGAACAACCTGATGATCGACGGCAAGAAATCTGTCGCCGAAACCATCGTCTACAACGCGCTGGAGCGCGTCGAGGGCAAGCTTAAGCGCGCCCCGGTGGAAGTTTTCCACGAGGCGCTGGACCTCATCAAGCCGTCTGTCGAGGTTCGCTCGCGTCGGGTTGGTGGTGCAACCTATCAGGTTCCTGTCGAAGTGCGCCCGGAGCGGCGCGAAGCTTTGGCGATCCGCTGGCTGATCAAAGCAAGCCGTTCGCGCAATGAGAACACGATGGAAGAGCGTCTTGCAGGCGAACTTCTGGACGCTGTGAACTCACGCGGAACCGCTGTGAAGAAACGCGAAGACACCCACAAGATGGCAGACGCTAACAAAGCGTTCAGCCATTACCGCTGGTAAACCCTTAGAGGCTACAGACCCATGGCACGCGATTTTCCGCTCGACCGTTACCGCAACTTCGGCATCATGGCCCACATCGATGCAGGTAAAACTACCTGCTCGGAGCGGATCCTGTATTACACCGGCAAATCCCACAACATTGGTGAGGTGCACGATGGTGCGGCCACCATGGACTGGATGGAGCAGGAGCAGGAACGCGGGATCACCATCACGTCGGCTGCGACCACTACTTTCTGGGAGCGTACGGAAGACGGCGAAACCGCCGAAACCGAAAAGCACCGGATGAACATCATCGACACCCCCGGCCACGTTGACTTCACCATTGAAGTCGAACGTTCGCTGGCGGTTCTTGACGGTGCTGTTGCCGTTCTTGACGCCAACGCTGGTGTTGAGCCGCAGACAGAAACCGTGTGGCGTCAGGCTGACCGCTACAAGGTTCCGCGGATTGTGTTCGTCAACAAGATGGACAAGATCGGCGCGGACTTCTTTAACTGCGTGCACATGATCGAAGATCGCACAGGCGCAACACCTGCACCGATCCAAATTCCGATTGGGGCCGAGACCGAGCTTGAGGGCATGGTCGACCTGGTCACCATGAAGGAATGGGTTTGGGCCGGTGAAGACCTGGGCGCGACCTGGGAAAAGCGTGAAATCCGCCCCGAGTTGCAGGAAACTGCAAACGAATGGCGCGCCAAGCTGATCGAAACCGCCGTCGAAATGGACGACGACGCGATGATGGCATACCTTGAGGGCGAAGAGCCCGACGAGGCGACGCTGCGCAAGCTGATCCGCAAGGGCACGCTTGAGATCAAATTCATCCCGGTTCTTTGTGGTTCGGCCTTCAAAAACAAAGGTGTGCAGCCGCTGCTGAACGCCGTTATCGATTACCTGCCCAGCCCGCTGGACGTTGTCGATTACATGGGCTTCAAACCTGGCGACGAAACAGAAACCCGTGACATCGCACGTCGTGCAGAAGATGACATGGCGTTTTCGGCGCTGGCGTTCAAAATCATGAACGACCCGTTTGTAGGCACGCTGACATTCACACGTATCTACTCCGGTACGCTTGAAAAGGGCGGCTCGATCCTGAACTCGACCAAAGGTCGTAAGGAACGTGTTGGCCGGATGATGATGATGCACTCGAATGACCGGGAAGAAATTTCCGAAGCATTCGCCGGCGACATCATCGCGCTTGCAGGCCTGAAGGACACAACAACGGGTGACACGCTTTGCGCGATCAACGATCCGGTTGTTCTGGAAACGATGACGTTCCCCGATCCGGTGATCGAAATCGCTGTTGAGCCGAAAACAAAGGCTGACCAGGAAAAAATGTCTCAGGGTCTGGGCCGTCTGGCTGCTGAAGACCCCTCCTTCCGCGTGGAAACTGACATCGAAAGCGGTCAGACCATCATGAAGGGCATGGGCGAACTTCACCTGGACATTCTGGTTGATCGTCTGAAGCGTGAATTCAAGGTTGAGGCCAACATCGGTGCGCCACAGGTGGCATACCGTGAAACCATCGGCCACGAAGTTGAGCATACCTACACCCACAAGAAACAGTCGGGTGGTTCGGGTCAGTTCGGCGAAGTAAAGCTGGTGATCACTCCGACCGAGCCGGGCGAAGGCTACAGCTTCGAGTCGAAGATCGTTGGCGGTGCGGTGCCCAAGGAATACATTCCGGGTGTTGAAAAAGGCATCAAGTCGGTCATGGATAGCGGCCCGCTGGCTGGTTTCCCGGTCATCGACTTTAAGGTTGCCCTGCTGGACGGTAAATTCCACGACGTTGACTCCAGCGTTCTGGCATTTGAAATCGCCGGTCGTATGTGCATGCGCGAAGGTATGCGCAAAGCTGGCGCCAAGCTGCTGGAACCGATCATGAAAGTCGAAGTGATTACGCCGGATGAATACACCGGTGGCATCATTGGTGACCTGACATCACGTCGTGGTCAGGTGCAGGGGCAGGACTCGCGTGGCAACGCCATCGCAATCGAAGCCTTCGTGCCGCTGGCAAATATGTTCGGCTACATCAACACGCTGCGTTCCATGTCTTCCGGGCGCGCGAACTTCTCGATGCAGTTTGACCATTACGATCCGGTTCCGCAGAACATCTCGGATGAAATTCAGGCGAAATTCGCCTAACGAAAATCGCTGGGCGCGGGCCGCGCCCAGCACATCAGTTTAAAGGAGGCCACCATGGCTAAGGAAAAGTTTGAACGCTCCAAACCGCACGTCAACATCGGCACGATTGGCCACGTTGACCACGGCAAGACGACCCTGACGGCAGCAATCACGAAGTATTTCGGTGATTTTCAGGCGTATGACCAGATTGATGGTGCCCCTGAAGAGAAAGCCCGCGGGATCACGATTTCGACGGCACACGTTGAGTATGAGACAGAGACGCGCCACTACGCCCACGTCGACTGCCCCGGCCACGCTGACTATGTGAAGAACATGATCACGGGTGCTGCGCAGATGGACGGCGCGATCCTTGTTGTGAACGCCGCAGACGGCCCGATGCCGCAGACGCGTGAGCACATTCTTCTGGGTCGCCAGGTTGGTATCCCGACCATGGTTGTCTACATGAACAAAGTTGACCAGGTAGACGACGAAGAGCTGCTTGAGCTGGTTGAGATGGAAATCCGCGAGCTTCTGACGGAGTATGGCTACCCGGGCGACGACATTCCTGTGATTGCAGGTTCTGCGCTGGCCGCGATGGAAGGCAACACACCTGAGATTGGCGAAGAGTCGATCAAGAAGCTGATGGCTGCTGTTGACGAATACATCCCGACACCTGCACGCCCTGTTGACGGCGCGTTCCTGCTGCCGATCGAAGATGTGTTCTCGATCTCTGGCCGTGGTACGGTTGTTACGGGTCGTATTGAGCGTGGTGTTGTGAATGTTGGCGACGAGATTGAGATCGTTGGCATCAAGGACACTCAGAAGACGACTTGTACGGGCGTTGAAATGTTCCGCAAGCTTCTGGATCGTGGTGAGGCCGGCGATAACGTTGGTGTTCTTCTGCGTGGTATCGACCGTGAGAAGGTTGAGCGCGGCCAGGTTCTTTGTAAGCCCGGCTCTGTAAACCCGCACACGAAGTTCGAAGCCGAGGTCTACATTCTGACCAAGGAAGAAGGCGGTCGTCACACCCCGTTCTTTGCGAACTACCGTCCGCAGTTCTACTTCCGTACAACGGACGTAACGGGCACGGTTGAGCTTCCAGCAGGTACCGAGATGGTGATGCCGGGCGACAACCTGAAGTTCAACGTCGAGCTGATCGCCCCGATCGCGATGGAAGAGAAGCTGCGCTTCGCCATCCGTGAAGGCGGCCGCACAGTAGGCTCCGGCGTCGTCTCCAAAATCATCGAGTAATAAACCTTCGGGTTCGACGAGGAAGGCCGGATGACCTGGCCTTCCTCCTATCAACTCTAACGCCGCGAAAGGCTAAGATAGATGCAAAGCCAAAACATTCGCATTCGGCTTAAGGCTTTTGACTACCGGGTACTGGATGCCAGCACTCAGGAAATCGTCAATACAGCCAAGCGTACGGGCGCCCAGGTGCGTGGCCCGATTCCGCTGCCGAACAAGATCGAGAAGTTCACGGTTCTGCGTGGGCCTCACATCGACAAGAAATCCCGCGATCAGTTCGAGATCCGGACGCACAAGCGTCTTCTCGACATCGTAGACCCGACCCCGCAGACCGTGGACGCGCTGATGAAGCTCGACCTGGCCGCTGGCGTCGACGTCCAGATCTCGGTTTAAGGAGGGCACAACAGATGCGCTCTGGTGTAATCGCAAAAAAGGTCGGCATGACCCGGCTTTTCCTGGAGGATGGGAAGCAGGTTCCCGTTACCGTCCTTCACCTTGACAATCTGCAGGTCGTCGCACAGCGCACGGCCGAGAAAGATGGTTATACGGCTGTTCAGCTGGGCGCAGGCTCGGCCAAGGCCAAGCGTACGTCGCAGGCGATGCGCGGCCATTTCTCGGCAGCAAATGTGGCTCCGAAACGCAAGATCGCGGAATTCCGCGTCTCTGCCGACAATCTGATCGGTGTGGGCGAAGAAATCTCGGCCGAGCATTTCATTGAAGGCCAGAAGGTTGACGTTTCCGGTACTTCGATCGGTAAAGGTTTTGCCGGCGCGATGAAGCGGCACAACTTTAAAGGTCTGCGTGCGACCCACGGTGTTTCGATCTCTCACCGTTCGCATGGTTCGACCGGTCAGTGTCAGGATCCCGGCCGCGTTTTCAAGGGTAAGAAAATGGCTGGTCACATGGGCGCTGCCCGCGTGACGACCCAGAACCTTGAAGTTGTTCGTACAGATGCCGGGCGTGGCCTGGTGTTCATCAAAGGCGCCGTTCCTGGCTCCAAAGGTGGATGGGTTACGATCAAGGACGCCGTGAAGAAAAAGCTGCCTGACGGCGTGCCGTTCCCGGCAGCGCTTCGTTCGGCTGCTGCTGCAGCTCAAGAAGCTCCGGCTGAGGCCCCTGAAGGAGGCGTTGAAGAATGAAACTCGACGTGATCAAACTGGACGGCAAGAAGGCCGGTTCTGTGGATCTGGACGAAGCTCTCTTCGGCCTGGAGCCACGTGCTGACATTCTGCACCGTGTTGTCCGTTGGCAGCGCAACAATGCGCAAGCCGGCACTCACAAGGTAAAGACCCGGTCCGAGACCAGCTACTCTACCAAGAAGATCTATCGCCAGAAGGGCACCGGCGGCGCACGCCACGGTGACCGGAACGCTCCGATCTTCCGCGGTGGTGGTATCTACAAGGGTCCGACGCCTCGCAGCCACGGTCATGACCTGACCAAAAAGTTCCGCAAGCTTGGCCTGTGTCACGCTCTGTCCGCCAAAGCGAAAGCTGGCGAGCTGGTCGTGATTGATACGGCTGACTCCGAAGGTAAAACCGGGGTTCTGGCGAAACAGATCAAAGATCTGGGCTGGAAGCGCGCGCTGATCATTGACGGGGCCGAGGTGAACGAAACATTCGCCAAGGCCGCACGCAACATCGAAGGTCTTGATGTGCTGCCGTCGATGGGCGCTAACGTCTATGACATCCTGCGTCGTGACACGCTTGTGCTCACGAAGGCTGGGGTCGAAGCACTGGAGGCTCGGTTGAAATGAGCACGAAGGCAGAACTCTACGACGTGATCCGTAAGCCGATCATCACTGAAAAAGCCACCATGGCGTCCGAATCCGGCGCGGTTGTTTTTGAAGTTGCGATCGACGCGAACAAACCGCTGATCAAAGAGGCCATCGAAAGCCTGTTTGGTGTCAAGGTGAAGGCCGTGAACACGACCATCACCAAAGGCAAGGTCAAGCGGTTCCGCGGCCAGCTGGGAAAACGCAAAGACGTGAAAAAGGCGTATGTGACGCTTGAAGAAGGCAACACAATCGACGTCTCGACCGGCCTGTAAATCACACCCGGTTTAAGAATTAAAAGGCCCCTGCCGAAAGGTGGGGGCTTTTGCTTTTTTAAGGCTGACTGCCCCGCCGCCCACGTGGTGGCGCCTGTGCCTGAGGGGCGAAAACATGCAATCCGGCCCGGAACAAAGGCACCGCCCGCGGGTCTGTCGTAACCTTTCTTAGAAAGTCAGGGGTTTCTTTGGGTTGGCGGCCATACATGTTGTGTGGTGAGGTTCAGCACGCATAATGCGCCTGGAAACGCATGTTGGAATACCACTTTCCCAGCGTGGGGAAGGCCGTTTATGACGCCCATTACACGCAAGGCAAATGTCCGTGTGCAAAATGGCGCCTTTCACTGGACACCCCACACCATACTTGATACATCCCGCGGGTCGCGTGGCCTCGGATTCGTTCCGGGGCCTGTGATTATTTGGAAGAAAGGTCCGCCGTGGTGGTGGACCGCAAAGCAAACGGAAGACAGAAAGCATGGCACTTAAGTCGTATAAGCCGACGACGCCAGGCCAGCGTGGGCTGGTTCTGATCGACCGTTCGGAGCTTTGGAAAGGGCGTCCGGTCAAGTCTCTCACAGAGGGTTTGACCAAAAAGGGCGGCCGGAACAATACCGGACGGATCACAATGCGCCGCCGTGGTGGCGGAGCAAAGCGTCTCTATCGTATTGTGGACTTCAAACGGAATAAATTTGACGTTCCCGCAACAGTGGAACGGATCGAATATGACCCGAACCGCACCGCGTTTCTTGCCCTCGTAAAATACGAAGATGGCGAGCAGGCGTACATCCTGGCGCCTCAGCGTCTTGCGATTGGTGATCAGGTCGTTTCGTCGGCCAAGGCCGACATCAAGCCGGGCAACGCGATGCCGTTCTCGGGCCTGCCGATCGGTACAATCATTCACAACATCGAAATGAAGCCAGGCAAGGGCGGCCAGATCGCCCGTGCAGCCGGTACATACGCCCAGTTTGTGGGTCGTGATGGTGGCTACGCTCAGATTCGCCTGTCTTCGGGTGAATTGCGCATGGTTCGTCAGGAATGCATGGCCACCGTTGGTGCCGTGTCTAACCCTGACAACTCGAACCAGAACCTTGGTAAGGCCGGACGTAACCGTCACCTTGGCAAGCGTCCTTCTGTTCGTGGTGTTGTCATGAACCCCGTTGATCACCCGCATGGTGGTGGTGAAGGTCGTACGTCGGGTGGTCGTCATCCGGTAACGCCTTGGGGTAAGCCGACGAAGGGTGCCCGCACCCGGAACAAGAACAAGGCGTCGTCGAAGCTGATTATCCGCTCGCGTCACGCTAAGAAGAAGGGCCGGTAATTATGTCGCGTTCTGTCTGGAAAGGGCCCTTTGTTGACGCTTACGTCCTCAAAAAGGCCGAGAAAGCCCGGGAATCGGGCCGCAATGAAGTCATCAAGATTTGGTCGCGTCGTTCAACGATCCTGCCCCAGTTCGTGGGCCTGACGTTTGGCGTTTATAACGGGCGCAAGCACATTCCCGTTAACGTAACCGAGGACATGATCGGCCAAAAGTTCGGTGAGTATTCGCCGACGCGTACCTACTATGGTCACGCAGCCGACAAAAAAGCGAAGCGGAAGTAAGCGCCATGGGTAAAGAGAAAAATCCCCGCCGCGTGGCCGACAACGAAGCAATGGCGAAAACCCGCATGCTTCGCACGTCCCCGCAGAAACTGAACCTCGTCGCACAAATGATCCGCGGCAAGAAGGTTGATAAGGCTTTGGCTGATCTCACCTTCTCGAAAAAGCGGATCGCGCAGGACGTGAAGAAGTGCCTTCAGTCTGCAATTGCGAACGCCGAGAACAACCACGATCTTGACGTGGATGAACTGATCGTCGCTGAAGCCTTTGTTGGCAAGAACCTGACCATGAAGCGCGGTCGTCCGCGGGCACGTGGCCGGTTTGGCAAGATCATCAAGCCGTTCGCGGAACTCACCATCAAGGTGCGTCAAGTTGAGGAGCAAGCATAATGGGTCAGAAAGTCAATCCGATCGGCATGCGCCTTCAGGTCAACCGCACCTGGGACAGCCGCTGGTATGCCGACACTAAGGATTACGGGAACCTTCTTATGGAAGACCTGAAGATCCGTGAGTTCGTCAAAGAAGAGTGTAAGCAAGCCGGCATCAGCCGTGTGATCATCGAGCGTCCGCACAAAAAGTGCCGCGTTACGATCCACACTGCACGCCCGGGTGTTATCATCGGCAAGAAAGGCGCAGACATCGAAACCCTGCGTCGCAAGATCGCCGCGATGACCGATAGCGAGCTGCACCTGAACATCGTCGAAGTTCGCAAGCCCGAGATGGATGCGCAGTTGGTTGCAGAATCAATCGCGCAGCAGCTTGAGCGCCGTGTTTCTTTCCGTCGCGCTATGAAGCGTGCCGTTCAGAACGCCATGCGCATGGGTGCCCTGGGTATCCGGGTGAACGTTGCTGGCCGTCTTGGTGGCGCCGAAATCGCACGTACCGAATGGTACCGCGAAGGTCGAGTTCCGCTGCACACATTGCGTGCCGACATCGATTACGCGGCAGGCGAAGCCATGACAGCGTATGGGATCATCGGGATCAAGGTCTGGATCTTCAAAGGCGAGATCATGGAACATGACCCGGCGGCTCGCGATCGTCGTCAACAGGAACTCCAAGAAGGTCCCGCGCCACGTGGCGCCGGCGGCCGTCGTTAAGGGGATAGATAGATGCTGCAACCAAAGCGCACTAAATTCCGCAAGATGCACAAAGGCCGGATTCACGGTCAAGCCAAAGGCGGCTCGACCCTGACGTTCGGAACCTACGGGCTGAAGGCGATCGAACCTGAGCGTGTAACCGCACGCCAGATCGAAGCTGCACGTCGTGCAATGACGCGTCACATGAAACGTCAGGGCCGGGTCTGGATCCGGATCTTCCCCGACACCCCCGTGACATCCAAGCCTACCGAAGTCCGTATGGGTAAAGGTAAAGGTTCGGTCGATTTCTGGGCCGCCAAGGTAAAACCTGGCCGGGTCATGTTTGAGATTGACGGCGTGGATGAAACTGTGGCAAGGGAAGCGCTCCGTCTGGCTGCGATGAAATTGCCGGTGAAAACCCGCACGGTCGTTCGCGAAGACTGGTAAGAATTACGCCGACCTCCTGGATCAGTCCGGGGGGTCGGTATTTGTTGGAAAAGCACCAGGCCAAAGGTGACCCGGGAAATACCGGGGCTTTCTGGTGCGGTTCGAAAGGAAAAGGCGATGAACGCCAAGGAACTGAATGACAAGAGCCCTGACCAGCTTCGTGATGAGCTGGCCAACCTCAAAAAAGAATCCTTCAACCTGCGCTTTCAGCAGGCCACAGGTGCCCTGGAAAACACGGCCCAGATTCGCAAGGCCCGCCGCAGCGCGGCCCGCGTAAAAACTGTGCTGAACCAAAAGGCCGCCGCTGCGGCCGCAACCGAGTAAGAGGAGCCTTAGATATGCCCAAACGTATTCTGACAGGCACCGTTACTTCGGCAGCCAACGAACAGACCGTCACCGTAAGCGTCGAACGCCGCTTTACGCACCCGGTTCTTAAGAAGACCATCCGTAAGTCCAAAAAATACCGGGCTCACGATGAAACCAACGCTTTCAAGGCCGGTGACAAAGTCCGCATTCAGGAATGCGCACCGAAATCGAAAACGAAACGCTGGGAGGTTCTGGAGGCGTAAGCTGACAGACCTTTTAGTTTGATCGAAACCCTGGGGCAAAAAGGTCCCCACAGGTCGGGAGAAACCACATGATCCAGATGCAGACCAATCTGGATGTCGCTGACAACTCCGGCGCTCGCCGTGTTCAGTGCATCAAGGTCCTGGGTGGTTCCAAGCGTAGATACGCATCCGTTGGCGACATCATTGTCGTCTCGGTAAAGGAAGCCATCCCACGCGGCCGCGTGAAGAAAGGTGACGTCCGCAAGGCCGTCGTCGTGCGCACCGCTAAAGAAGTTCGCCGTGAAGACGGTACAGCCATTCGTTTTGACAGCAACGCCGCTGTTATTCTGAACAACAACAACGAGCCTGTTGGCACCCGGATCTTTGGCCCGGTTGTTCGCGAGCTGCGTGGCAAGAACTTCATGAAAATCATCTCGCTCGCCCCGGAGGTGCTGTAAGATGGCCGCTAAATTGAAAAAAGGCGACAAGGTCGTCGTTCTCGCCGGTAAGGACAAGGGTAAAGAGGGCGAAATTTCGTCTGTTAACCCGACTGCCGGCAAGGCAATCGTCGAAGGCGTGAACATTTCGATCCGCCACACCCGTCAAAGCCAGAACGCACAAGGTGGCCGCATCCCTCAGGCGATGCCGATCAACTTGTCAAACCTGGCATTGCTTGACAGCAAGGGCAAAGCGACCCGCGTTGGTTTCCGTACGGAAAACGGCACGAAGATCCGTTTCGCCAAAACCACCGGGGAGGCCGTCTGATGCTTGACGCTGCAACATACACTCCGCGCCTCAAAACGCTTTATAAAGACACGATCCGTGCCGCGCTTAAGGAAGAATTTTCCTATAAGAACGACATGCAGATCCCCCGTCTGGATAAAATCGTTCTGAACATTGGTTGCGGTGCCGAAGCCGTTAAGGACACCAAAAAGGCCAAGTCGGCCCAGGCGGACCTTACAGCAATCGCCGGCCAGCAGGCGCTGATCACAACCGCCAAGAAATCCATCGCGGGTTTCCGGGTGCGTGAAGAAATGCCTTTGGGTGCCAAGGTGACCCTTCGTGGTGACCGGATGTTCGAATTCCTCGATCGTCTGACCACAGTCGCTATGCCGCGTATTCGCGACTTCCGCGGCGTTTCGGGCAAAAGCTTTGACGGTCGTGGCAACTATGCCATGGGCCTGAAAGAGCACATCGTGTTCCCCGAAATCGACTTTGATAAAGTCGATGTAAACTGGGGCATGGACATCGTGATTGCCACCACCGCGAATACCGACGCGGAAGCAAAGAGCCTGTTGAAAGCTTTCAACATGCCCTTCAACAGCTGATCCGCGGGAAGGAAAAAGACATGGCTAAAAAAGCAATGATCGAACGCGAGAAGAAGCGTCAGGCGCTGGTGGAAAAATACGCCGCCAAACGTGCCGCGCTGAAAGAGATCGCGAATGACGAGTCGAAGCCGATGGAAGAGCGTTTTACCGCCCGCCTGAAGCTCGCAAAACTGCCGCGCAACAGCTCGGCGACCCGGCTGCACAACCGTTGTCAGCTGACAGGTCGTCCGCACGCTTACTACCGTAAGCTTAAAGTGTCGCGGATCGCGCTCAGGGATCTTGGCTCAAATGGCCAGATTCCGGGCCTGGTGAAATCTAGCTGGTAAGGGAGAGAACGATATGAACGATCCTATCGGCGATATGCTCACCCGTATCCGGAACGCCCAGATGCGCGGCAAATCCAACGTTTCAACTCCAGCTTCCAAGCTGCGCGGTTGGGTGCTGGATGTGCTTGCAAGCGAGGGTTACATCCGCGGCTACGAGAGCGGTAACGACTCCAACGGTCACCCGACCCTGGAGATCAGCCTGAAATACTTCGATGGCACTCCTGTCATTCGCGAACTTCGCCGGGTTTCAACCCCCGGTCGCCGCGTTTACATGGGCGTCAAGGACATCCCTTCGGTTCGTCAGGGCCTGGGTGTGTCGATTGTCTCAACGTCCAAGGGCGTGATGTCGGACGCAGCTGCACGCAATGCCAACATTGGCGGCGAAGTGCTCTGCACCGTATTCTAAGGAGGTCCGAATGTCTCGCATTGGTAAAAAACCGGTCGAGCTGCCTTCGGGTGTCTCCGCGTCCGTTTCGGGCCAGACCGTTGAAGTGAAAGGCCCGAAAGGCGCCCGTAACTTTACAGCAACTGACGATGTTACGATCAAGATCGAAGACAACGTTGTATCCATCGAACCTCGCGGTAAGTCCAAGCGCGCGCGCCAGCAGTGGGGCATGAGCCGCACGATGGTCGCAAACATGGTCACCGGCGTCACCGACGGTTTCAAGAAAGAGCTTGAGATCAACGGTGTTGGTTACCGGGCACAGATGCAGGGCAATGTCCTGAAACTGTCCCTGGGCCTGTCGCATGAGGTCAACTACGAAGCGCCTGAGGGGGTCACCGTTACGGCGCCCAAGCAGACCGAGATCGTGGTCGAAGGCATAAATGAACAACTCGTCGGTCAGGTTGCGGCAAATATCCGCGCTTGGCGCAAGCCCGAGCCCTACAAAGGCAAAGGCATCAAGTACAAAGACGAGTATATCTTCCGCAAGGAAGGCAAGAAGAAGTAAGGACGCGAAAAATGGCAAACAGCAAACGAGACCTGTTCTTGAAGCGCCGCCTGCGCGTCCGGAACAAATTGCGGAAAACCGCGGATGGGCGCGCGCGCCTGTCTGTGCACCGCTCGAACAAAAACATCAGCGTTCAGTTGATCGACGATGTGAATGGCGTCACGCTCGCCTCGGCGTCTTCTCTCGAGAAGGCATTGGGCGTGGTTGGCAAAAACAACATCGAAGCAGCAGCCAAGGTTGGTGCAGCGATCGCCGAACGTGCCAAGAAGGCCGACGTAACCGAGTGTTACTTCGACCGTGGCGGTTTCCTCTTTCACGGGAAGGTGAAGGCTTTGGCCGACGCTGCCCGTGAAGGCGGCCTGAAGTTCTAAGGAGACGATAATGGCAAGAGAACCGAACCAAAGGGGCAACCGTCGCGACCGTGACGAAGCGCCTGAATTCGCCGATCGTCTCGTGGCGATCAACCGGGTATCGAAAACCGTTAAGGGTGGTAAGCGTTTTGGCTTTGCTGCTCTGGTGGTTGTCGGTGACCAAAAGGGCCGCGTAGGCTTTGGCAAAGGTAAAGCGAAAGAGGTCCCCGAGGCCATTCGCAAAGCCACAGAGCAAGCCAAGCGCCAGATGATCCGCGTTCCCCTGCGGGAAGGCCGCACATTGCACCACGACATGGAAGGTCGCCACGGCGCCGGCAAAGTTGTGATGCGTGCTGCACCGGAAGGTACCGGGATCATCGCAGGTGGTCCGATGCGTGCTGTGTTCGAGATGCTGGGCATCAAGGACGTGGTTTCCAAATCACTCGGCTCGCAGAACCCCTACAACATGATCCGGGCAACCATCGACGGGCTGACAAAAGAATCCAGCCCCCGCATGGTCGCACAGCGTCGTGGCAAAAAGGTTGCAGACATCCTTTCCAAGGGTGAAGCACCGGCAGCCCCCGCTGAACCGGCAGAAGCGTAAGGAAACGATCACATGGCAAAAACCATCGTTGTCAAACAGATCGGCTCGCCGATCCGTCGCCCCGCCAAGCAGCGCCAAACGCTGATCGGTCTGGGCCTGAACAAGATGCACAAGACGCGTGAACTGGAAGACACCCCCGCGATTCGCGGCATGGTTTCTTCGATCCCGCATCTGGCAGAGATCATCGAAGAGCGCGGCTAAGCCAAAGCTCTTTCAGTGAAAATAGAACGCCCCGGTGGAAACGCCGGGGCGTTTTTTCGTGCGGTGGCGGGGCCCGCCGAACGCATCAGGTGCCGGATTCGACTTTCCCGATCATTTCCAGAACCGCATCTTTCAAACCCGAAACTTCCGCCGGCGTGGCGTAGGCCGAAAAGTGCTTTTTATCTTCGACCATAACCGCCGCCATCGCGGTTTGCGCCAGTTGCGCGCCTGCAGGGGTTAAGCGCACCAGTTTGCTGCGCCCGTCATTGGGGTTTGGCACCCGTTCTGTCAGCCCGCGCTTTTCCAGGTGAATAAGCACCTTTGTTGTGCCGCCGGATGACAACAGGACGGATCTATAAAGTTCTGTTGGTGTCATCTGGCGTGGTTCGGGTTGTGAGCGCAGCGTGACCAGAACCTCAAACGCGGCAGGCGTCAGGTCAAACGCACCAAGTGCTGCGTCTGTGCGTTGGCGGATCAGTTCGTAGAACCGAATAATCCCGAAAATGATGCTGGTTTCAGGTGTCGCGGCCTCGGCCCAGTTTTCCTTCATGCCTTCCATCAGGCACCGAACTGGCAGGTTATTTGACATCACGCACCTCGCTTTCATTTTTCTTGTAGTGAAAATTATCTTTCCGGCAAGGTATTATGCCTATATATCTTTCAGGAAAGGTAAAATGGAAAGCGAATCGAAGATGGATACCCTTGCCCAGGCGCTGATCGAAACCCTGCCAAAGGCAGAGCTGCACCTTCATATCGAAGGCACGCTGGAGCCTGAGCTGATGCTGGCACTTGCAAGGCGTAACAATGTCAGTCTGCCCTATGCGTCTGTTCAGGACGTTCGCGCAGCCTATCAGTTTGACTGCCTGCAGGACTTTCTGGATCTTTACTACCTGGGTATGTCAGTTTTGCTGACCGAACAGGATTTTTATGATCTTACATGGGCCTACCTGCTTCGCGTACAGGCCGATGGGCTGACGCATGTCGAAATGTTCTTTGATCCGCAGGCCCACACGGAACGCGGCGTTGCGTTTGAAACGGCCCTTGGCGGGATCACATCAGCACTTGAAGCGGCGAAAAAGGAATTTGGCATCACGTCAAAGCTGATCATGTGTTTTCTGCGCCATCAGAGTGAAGAACAGGCATTTGAAGCACTGGACTGCGCCTGTAAGCACAAGGATCACATTTTCGGGGTCGGCCTGGACAGTTCTGAAAATGGTCACCCCCCGCAAAAATTTGAGCGCGTGTTTGCCGCAGCGCGGGGCCACGGCTTTACCCCGGTCGCGCACGCGGGCGAAGAAGGCACCGCCCAAAACGTCGAAGATGCGTTGGATATTCTAAAAATCGAACGTGTTGACCACGGCAATCACGCGCTGGATGACCCCGCCTTGACACGGCGCCTGCAACAGCAGCAAACACCGCTGACCATGTGCCCAATTTCAAACTGGCGCCTGAAAGGGATCCCTTCGCTGGCCGCAAGCCCGGTGAAAAAGGCGCTGGATGCCGGCCTGCTTGTCACCGTCAATTCCGATGACCCTTCGTACTTCGGGGGCTACCTGAACGATAATTACCGCGCTGTGCACGAACATCTGAGTGTCACCGAGGCAGATATCATCCAGCTGGCGAAAAATTCGTTCATCGCCTCTTTCCTGACAGATGAAGAAAAACAGGCACAGCTGGATAAGGTTGATCACCAAACGCAGGCCCTTACACGCGGCTAACGGTGGCGCCTGGCGCGTTCGTCGCGCTGCGAATGTGGTGGCCAGGCTTCATTAACTTTCGCGCCGCCAGCCGCGCCTCTTGCGTGCTTCGCGCCAAGCGTCTATATGCCCCCGGTGGCGTATAGCGCCGCAGAATCAAAACCAAAAAACGCCGTGGTTGGCCCGTTATCGCTTCGAGGGTCATATCCGGCATAGGAGAAGCGATATGAAACTGAATGAACTGCGCGACAATCCTGGCGCAACAAAATCCCGCAAGCGCATTGGCCGCGGCCCGGGTTCCGGCACTGGTAAAACTGGTGGCCGTGGTATCAAAGGTCAGAAATCCCGTTCGGGTGTGGCTATTGGCGGCTACGAAGGCGGCCAGATGCCGCTGTACCAACGCCTGCCAAAGCGTGGCTTTACCAGCCGTAACCGCAAGGCATTCGCCGTTGTAAACCTTGGCCTTCTGCAGAAATTCATCGACGAAAAGAAGATCGACGCCAAAAAAGACATCACCGAAGATGTTTTGGTTGAAAGCGGTCTGGTTCGTCGCAAGAAGGACGGCGTGCGCATTCTGGCCAAAGGCGAGTTTAACACCAAGGTAACGCTTAGCGTCACTGGCGCCTCTAAGGCGGCTGTAGAGGTCGTTGAAAAGGCTGGCGGGTCACTGACCGTCACAACTCCGGCAGCGGCTGAATAAGCGCTTGTGAGCAGCGTGTTGGCTGCTTACATGAGATAGAGTTTTCCAAACGCCGCCGGAGCCGGGACACGGTCCGGCGGCGTTTTTCTTGAACAGGGGGCCTTCATGGCATCTGCAGCAGAACAAATGGCCGCGAATATGAGCTGGGGCGCCTTTGGCAAGGCAACCGAGCTGCGCCAGAGGATCTTCTTCACAATCGGGCTATTGGTCATCTACCGGCTGGGAACATACATTCCCGTACCCGGCATTGACGGCGGCGCATTGCGGGACTTCATGGAGCAAGCGGCCAGCGGCATTGGCGGCATTCTTTCCATGTTTACCGGCGGCGCGCTGGGGCGTATGGGCATCTTCGCCCTTGGCATCATGCCTTACATTTCGGCATCGATCATCGTTCAGCTGCTGACGGCCATGGTTCCCCAACTTGAACAGCTTAAGAAAGAAGGCGAACAGGGGCGCAAGAAGATCAACCAATACACCCGTTTTGGTACGGTTTTCCTTGCAACCTTCCAGGCGATGGCCCTGGCAACCAGCCTTGAAGCCGGCGATCTTGTTACGAACCCGGGCCTGTATTTCACCGCCGCCTGTGTTGTGACGCTGGTTGGTGGCACCATGTTCCTGATGTGGCTGGGTGAGCAGATCACATCACGTGGTATCGGCAACGGTATTTCCCTGATCATCTTTGTCGGCATTGTTGCCGAAATCCCCGCCGCAGTTGCCCGGTTCCTTAGCCAGGGCCGGTCTGGCGCGGTTAGCCCCGCCGTGATCATCGGTGTGATCGTCATGATCGTGGTTGTCATCGCGTTCGTCGTGTTCATGGAACGCGCGCTGCGCAAGGTACACATCCAGTACCCCCGCCGTCAGGTGGGCATGAAAATCTATGATGGCGGGTCTTCCCACCTGCCGATCAAGGTTAACCCAGCCGGTGTTATCCCTGCGATTTTCGCGTCGGCGCTTTTGCTTCTGCCCACCACGATCAGCACATTTTCGTCCGGGCAATCCGGTGCGGTGATGTCTACCATCCTTGCGTACTTTGGCCCGGGTCAGCCGCTGTACCTGTTGTTCTTCACGGGCATGATCGTGTTCTTTACGTATTTCTATACCAAAGAAGTCGCCTTCAAGACGGATGAGGTTGCAGACAACCTGAAGAACCAGAACGGGTTTGTCCCCGGCATCCGCCCAGGCAAGAAAACCGCTGAGTATCTTGACTATGTTGTCGTGCGCCTGTTGGTGCTTGGTTCTGCATACCTTGCGGCAGTTTGTCTCCTTCCCGAGATTCTGCGTAGCCAACTGGCGATCCCTTTCTATTTTGGCGGTACTTCAGTTCTTATCGTGGTTTCGGTTACGATGGATACGATCCAGCAAGTGCAGTCCCACCTTCTGGCGCACCAGTATGAGGGGCTGATCGAAAAGTCTCAGCTGCGCGGTAAGAAGCGCGGCAAGAAAGGACCAGCACGCAGATGAATATTATCCTTCTCGGCCCACCCGGCGCGGGCAAAGGCACCCAGGCGCGCCGTCTTGTCGACGGGCGCGGTATGATCCAGCTGTCTACAGGTGACATGCTGCGCGATGCCCGTAGTTCGGGCACGGAAATGGGCCAGAAGGTTGCGGCAATCATGGACGCGGGCGAACTGGTGACGGACGAGATCGTCATCGGCCTGATCGAAGAGAAACTTGAAGGCGACCACGCCGGCGGTTTTATCTTTGACGGTTTTCCCCGCACGCTGGCGCAGGCCGATGCGCTTGGCGAGATTTTGGAAAAACATGGTGCAACCCTGGATGGGGTGGTTGAAATGCGCGTTGACGACGACGCGCTGGTCAACCGGATTACCGCGCGTTCGACCTGCGGCACTTGCGGAGAGGTTTATAACGATCTGTCCAAGCCCATTCCCGCCAGCGGCGAATGCGGCAACTGTGGCGGCACTGAATTCAAGCGCCGGGCGGATGACAACGAAGAAAGCCTTCGCACACGCCTGATGGAATACTACAAAAAGACATCCCCCTTGATCGGCTACTACTATGCAAAGGGCGATCTGCGCTCTGTTGACGGGCTGGCCGAGATTGACGAAGTCGCGGCGTCTATTGCAAAGGCTCTGGACGCTTAGACGCCAAAAAGATGCAAAGCTTGCACGCGCTGCGACCTATCGCGCGGGCAGGCATTTGCGGTGTGCTTGAAGGCGCCTCTTGACGGGGGCAAGAATACTTAATAAGCCACCGCATCCCGTATGGGAATCGGCGTATTGCCGGGGTCGCCCCCCGGCGCGCCAGATCAAAGAATTCAGCGTGGCCCGCAGGAATAAATCCCGCGGGCTTCCGTTGTGAAAAAAGGTTCTGGAACGACGGAACCGCAACGAAAAGGAAAGTGACACGTGGCACGTATCGCCGGCGTAAACATCCCGACCCACAAACGGGTCCCGATTGCCCTGACTTATATTACCGGAATCGGCCATACCTCGGCCAAATCCATCTGTGAAGCTGTAAGCATTGACGCAACCCGTCGTGTGAACGAGCTTTCGGATGCCGAGGTTCTGGCAATCCGCGAACACATCGACGCGAACTACAACGTCGAAGGTGACCTGCGTCGTGAAACGCAGATGAACATCAAGCGTCTGATGGACCTTGGCTGCTACCGCGGCCTGCGCCACCGTCGCAACCTCCCCGTACGCGGTCAGCGTACACACACCAATGCGCGCACGCGCAAAGGCCCGGCGAAAGCTATCGCTGGCAAGAAGAAGTAAGGGAGGGATCATTAGATGGCTCGTGATAAGACTCGCACTAAGCGTAAAGAGCGCAAGAACATCGCCGCTGGCGTTGCTCATGTGAACAGCTCGTTCAACAACACCAAGATCCTGATTTCGGATGTACAAGGCAACGCGATTGCCTGGTCGTCGGCAGGCACAATGGGTTTCAAAGGGTCGCGCAAATCGACACCTTATGCCGCTCAGATGGCTGCAGAAGACGCCGGCAAAAAAGCACAGGAACACGGCGTGAAAACGCTGGAAGTTGAAGTGCAGGGCCCCGGTTCCGGCCGTGAAAGCGCACTGCGCGCCCTGGCTGCAGTTGGCTTTAACATCACATCGATCCGTGACGTGACGCCGATGGCACACAATGGTTGCCGCCCGCCGAAACGCCGCCGGGTCTGATTTTTCTACCGGCTCGGGCTGCGAATTGTCGTGGCCCGGGCCCGTTTATTTTAAACCTCGGGCGTTCTGGCCTTTGGACATAGTGGCAGAACAAGGATGGAGGGACGTATGATCCACAAAAACTGGGCTGAATTGATCAAGCCGACACAGCTGGACGTTAAACCGGGCAATGACCCCGCACGTCAGGCAACGGTCGTCGCCGAGCCGCTTGAGCGTGGCTTTGGCCTGACAATGGGCAACGCCCTGCGCCGCGTACTGATGAGCTCACTTCAAGGCGCCGCTATCAGCAGCGTCCAGATTGATAACGTTCTGCACGAGTTCAGCTCGGTTGCCGGTGTGCGCGAAGACGTGACCGACATCGTTCTGAACCTCAAGGGCGTATCGCTTTCGATGGAAGTTGAAGGGCCCAAGCGCCTTTCGATCTCTGCAAAGGGTCCGTCGGTTGTAACAGCCGGTGATATCTCTGAGAGTGCGGGCATCGAAGTCCTGAACAAGGATCACGTTATCTGCCACCTGGATGACGGCGCTGACTTGTTTATGGAACTGACTGTAAACACCGGCAAAGGCTACGTTTCAGCCGATAAAAACCGCCCCGAAGATGCGCCCATCGGTCTTATCCCCGTCGACGCGATCTTTTCGCCGGTTAAAAAGGTTTCTTACGACGTACAGCCCACTCGTGAAGGCCAGGTTCTGGACTACGACAAGCTGACGCTGAAGCTGGAAACAGATGGCTCCATCACGCCGGATGACGCCGTGGCATTCGCCGCGCGCATTCTGCAGGACCAGCTGTCGATCTTCGTGAACTTTGATGAGCCCGAAGCGGCTGGTCGCGAAGCTGAAGATGACGGCCTGGAATTCAACCCGCTGCTTCTGAAGAAGGTTGATGAGCTGGAACTGTCCGTTCGTTCGGCCAACTGCCTGAAGAACGACAACATCGTTTACATCGGCGACCTGATCCAGAAAACCGAAGCAGAAATGCTGCGCACCCCGAACTTCGGCCGCAAATCTTTGAACGAGATCAAAGAAGTGCTGTCGGGCATGGGCCTGCATCTGGGTATGGACGTCGAAGAATGGCCGCCAGAAAACATCGAAGACCTGGCCAAAAAGTTCGAAGACCAGTTCTAAGGAATACGGGGGCCGCACCGTGTGGCCCCCGAAAATGCCCGCAATTGGCGGGGAAGATCAGGGCAATAACGCCCCAAGGAGAGCGGCCCACACGCATGGGTTAGCCGGACAAAGCAAAACGAAGAAGGATTACTAAAATGCGCCACGCACGAGGCTACCGCCGCCTGAATCGCACCCATGAGCACCGTAAGGCGCTTTTCGCTAACATGGCTGGGTCGCTGATCGAACATGAGCAGATCAAGACAACACTGCCCAAAGCAAAAGAACTTCGCCCGATCATCGAAAAGCTGATCACGCTTGGTAAGCGCGGCGATCTGCACGCACGTCGTCAGGCCGGTTCGCAGCTGAAGCAGGACCAGTATGTTGAAAAGCTTTTTGCAATTCTGGGCCCGCGCTACAAAGACCGCCAAGGTGGTTATGTACGCATCCTGAAGGCCGGTTTCCGCTATGGCGACATGGCACCGATGGCGATCATCGAATTTGTTGATCGTGACATTGACGCGAAAGGCGCAGGCGACAAAGCCCGCGTTGCCGCAGAAGAAACCGCTGGTTTCGAAGAGTAAAATCTTCCCCCTACGAATTTCGAAAGCCCCGCCTTTTGCGGGGCTTTTTCTTTATTGGGCCTGCTTTTTGTTTGCCAAACGGTGTTGCCGGGCCGTTGCTTTCAGCGCGTTAACCAGGCTTGTGGTGTCGGCCGTTGGCGCGGATGCAGCCCCCAGGAATTCCAGCAATTCTGCCAGGTCATCATCTGACAAGGTCTCAAGTTTCGACAAAAGGTCTGGGTCAACGGGGTTCACGAATCGCATCCTGGTCTGATTGTTTCCGAAATGCAATTTAGGGTAGAGGGCCGTTTGCGCAAGTTGTCAAATCGTCCCTGTGTGTTTGGGGGCTATGGTGGCCGGACACGCCTTTAGGGGGCCGTTTGCGCGATTGCGCTTCACTCCGGCCCGGTGGGCCTCTAGATTTCCGATATGGCTGACCTCTTCGACTCTCCCAACGTGCCGGATCAATCCAGCAACGCGCCGCGGCCTTTAGCCGACAGGCTTCGCCCGGCGACGTTGGGCGAGGTTATCGGGCAAGAACAATTGCTTGGGCCCGAGGCCCCCTTAGGCGCCATGCTGGGCGCGGGAAGCCTGGGGTCTCTGATCCTCTGGGGCCCACCGGGGGTCGGAAAAACCACCATCGCCAGGCTTCTGGCCGCCGAAACGAACCTGCACTTTGTTCAGATCAGCGCGATTTTTAGTGGCGTTCCAGAGCTGCGCAAGGTTTTCGAAGCTGCCAGGCACCGGCGTGCAAACGGGCAGGGCACCCTATTGTTCGTGGACGAAATCCACCGTTTCAACAAGGCGCAACAAGACGGGTTTTTGCCTTATATGGAGGACGGAACAATCCTTCTGGTCGGCGCGACAACTGAAAACCCATCGTTTGAGTTGAACGCCGCTGTTCTGTCCAGATCTCAGGTTTTGGTGCTGACACGCCTGTCCCTGACTGACCTGGAGCGGTTAACGCAGCGTGCCGAAAAAGAATTGGACCGCGCCCTTCCACTGAAGGCGCCCGCGCGCGAGGCGCTGTTGGAAATGGCCGATGGCGATGGCCGCGCGCTGTTGAACCTGATTGAACAGGTGGCCGCGTGGAAGGTGGATGAAAAGCTTGATACAAAAGAACTTTCTTCCCGCCTGATGCGCCGCGCTGCGGTTTATGACAAATCCGGTGATGCCCATTACAACCTGATTTCGGCGCTGCATAAATCGGTGCGCGGCTCTGACCCGGATGCGGCATTGTATTGGATGGCCCGAATGCTGACCGGCGGGGAAGACCCCCGTTATCTGGCCCGCCGAATTACACGCATGGCGGTGGAAGACATCGGGCTTGCCGACCCTCAGGCGCACAGCGTTTGCCTTAGCGCATGGGAAACCTATGAGCGGCTGGGCAGCCCTGAAGGGGAGCTTGCCCTGGCGCAGGCTGTCACCTATCTGGCGCTGGCGCCAAAATCCAATGCCGCCTATGCGGGGTTCAAAGCTGCGATGGCGGCCGCGAAGAAAACCGGGTCCGAGCCGCCGCCAAAACACATACTGAATGCACCTACGTCACTGATGCAGGATCAGGGCTATGGCGACGGTTACGCCTACGACCATGATGCGCCAGATGGGTTTTCGGGGCAGGACTATTTCCCGGACGGTATGCGGCGGGGGGTATACTACCATCCGGTCGAAAGAGGCTTTGAGAGAGAGCTTAAGCGCAGGGTCGATTACTTTGCCAAGCTGCGCACAAAACGTCAGGACGGTTGACAACTGGGCCAGTCCGAACCAAGACATCGCCATGTTTTCAACGCTTATCCAAGTTGCCATCGGAGGCGCCATCGGCGCCAGTGCCCGTTATATGACCGGCCTTGCCGCATCACGTGTGATGGGGCACGGGTTTCCCTGGGGAACGATGACGGTGAATTTTGTCGGTTCCTTCCTGATGGGGGTTCTTGTGGTCGTTTTGGCCCGAAAGGGTGGCAACGACTTTGCCCCGCTGCTGATGACAGGGATGCTGGGCGGGTTCACAACGTTCTCGGCGTTTTCACTGGATGCCCTGACGTTGTTTGAACGGGGGCAGGTTGCGCTTGCGGCTGTCTATGTTGCGGGATCACTTCTTTTGGCCCTGGGCGCAATTGTGTTGGGCGTATTTATTGCACGCGGGGTGCTGACATGAGCCGAGTACAAATGAAAGCCGTTGGCCCGGATGAATCCGATCAACGGCTTGACCGCTGGTTTCGCCGCCATTTCCCACATGTCAGTCAGGGGCGGATCGAAAAGATGTGCCGCAAGGGTGACATCCGGGTGGATGGCGGGCGGGTAAAGCCCGCAACGCGCATCGTACCTGGGCAGGAGGTTCGCATCCCCCCGTTGCCCGAGGCAGGGGATATTCAGGCCCGGCCCAAAACCTCTATTTCCGATGCGGATGAAAAACTGATCCAAAGCTGCGTTTTGTACCGTGATGATCACATCATCGCACTGAACAAACCCCCCGGCCTGCCCAGTCAGGGGGGGAGCAAGCAAACACGCCACGTCGATGGCCTGGCCGAAGCACTGCGGTTTGGCTACGACGAAAAACCCCGCCTGGTGCACAGGTTGGACAAAGACACATCTGGTGTTCTTTTACTGGCGCGCACGCAGCGTGTGGCGGGCGCTTTGACAGCCGCTTTTCGGGATCGTGAAACGCGCAAGATCTACTGGGCCATCGTCGCCGGTGTGCCGCATCCGCGTATGGGAACCGTGCGCTATGGGCTGGTTAAGGCGCCCGGGCGCGGGGGGGCTGGCGAGGCTGAAAAGATGTTGTGCATCCATCCCGGCCGTGTCGAAGAAACGCCAGGGGCCAAGCGCGCCACAACCGACTATGCGGTTTTGACCACCCTTGCCCAACGCGCCGCCTGGGTCGCGCTGGTCCCCGTAACGGGGCGCACGCACCAATTGCGGGCCCATATGGCCGAGTTGGGGCACCCGATTGTGGGCGATGGTAAATATGGCGGAAGTGGTCAGGAAAACCTGGGTGACGGGTGGGGCGCGCAGCTGGGCGGTGAAATTTCCAAAAAGCTGCACCTTCACGCACGTTCGTTAAGCTTTACGCACCCGGTGACCAAAAAGCGCCTGACACTGACCGCCCCGTTGCCGGCCCACATGGCCCGCACCTGGGAGTTTTTGGGTTGGGAGGCCGGCGAAGTGCCTGCAGATCCTTTCGAGGATATGGAATGAGCGCGCCCTTGCGGTTGGTGATCTTCGATATGGATGGCACCCTGATCGACAGTCAGGATTTCATTTTCGACGCGATGTTGCGCGCCTTTGGCGGCCTTGGGGTGGATTTGCCTTCGCGCGAGGCGGTGCTTTCGATCACTGGCCTTTCGCTTGAAGTTGCGATTGCGACGCTTTTACCGGGCCGGCCGCAGCATGAAGTGGACGATGCGGTACAACGGTTCAGGGCCGCCTTTATCGCGCTGCGTGCAGAACGCGGGGGCGAGGCCGCTTCGCCATTATATCCGGGTGCGCGCGCGGCCCTTGAGGCCTTGAATGCGCAGGATGAGGTGCTGATGGGCGTCGCCACAGGCAAGGCGCGCCGCGGGCTTGATCACGCCTGCCAGGCGCATGATCTTGATCGGTATTTTGTGACCCGCCAAACCGCAGATTTTCACCCGTCAAAACCAAACCCTTCGATGCTGCACGCTGCCCTGGCAGAAACCGGCGCCGAAGCTGCGAATGCGGTTATGATCGGGGATACAACCTTTGATATAGAAATGGGCCGCGCCGCAGGGTTTCGCACGATCGGGGTGACCTGGGGCTACCACCCGGCAGACGCACTGGTGCAGGCCGGGGCGGACATCCTGATTGATGCGTTTCAGGACTTAAGCGGCGCGCTGGGTACGATTTGGGGAACGGTTTATGAGTGAAGCTACATCCAAGCGGTTTTGGAAAAACACCGAGGTGATAGAATCCGGCGCGGGCTTTTGCGTCGCGCTGGACGGGCGCCCGGTGCGCACACCGGCAAAGGTGGCGCTGGAGGTTCCCACACGTGCAATGGCCGAAGCGCTGGCGCGCGAATGGGATGCTCAAGAGGGCAAGGTCGACCCGACCAAAATGCCCCTGACGCGCACCGCGAATGCGGCCATAGACAAGGTTGCGCCACAGCATGCAGAAGTTGCCGAACTTCTGGCCGCTTACGGTGATTCTGACCTGCTTTGCTACAGGGCGACATCGCCCCAGGAACTTGTGGAACGTCAGGAACGCATCTGGGGCCCGCTGCTTGATTGGGCGGCAGATGTGTTGGGCGCCCGGCTTGTCCCCGTGCAAGGTGTAATCCACGAGCCGCAGGACGCGCAAACCCTGAAACAGCTGGAAACGCAGGTTGGAAATATGACGAATTTTCAGCTGGCGGGCTTCCATGATCTGGTCGGTCTTTCGGGATCGCTGATTATTGGATTCGCAGCCGCGCGGAAACATCTTAAGGTTGACGTGCTGTGGGAATGTTCGCGCCTGGATGAGTCCTGGCAGGAGGAGCAATGGGGCGAAGACGAGGCCGCCGCGACTCAGAGCGCGCTTAAAAAGCAGGCCTTTTTCGATGCGGAAACATTTTTTCACCTTTGTGAATAAGGCCTTCTTTGGCGATTTTCGACCATCAAGTAAAATTTCACGGGGGTTCCCCTGCGTAAGGCATCGTTATTTGCCATGTAACCCTTGACGAATTCTTATGATTCCGACCAAACTCATGCGCGTTGGAGGGCCTCCCTTCAAAGTATCGCCCCCGGCTTTACGGCCGGAATAATACGCCCATTTTAGGGCGAATAATCAGGAAGAGGTAAATATGAAAAAGACCGTATTTCTTGGCGCACTGACCGTCGCTGGCCTTGCTGCCGGCGTGGCCGCTGCTGCGACGCTTGACGATGTCAAAGCACGTGGCAAGCTGAACTGTGGCGTCTCGACCGGCCTTGTTGGCTTCGCAGCTCCGGATGCGAACGGCAACTGGGATGGTTTTGACGTTGGCGTATGCCGCGCTGTAGCCGCCGCCGTACTTGGCGACGCGAACGCTGTTGAGTTCGTGCCGACAACCGGTAAAACCCGTTTCACTGCTCTCGCATCTGGCGAGATCGACATGCTGGCACGTAACACCACATGGACATTCTCGCGCGACGTGGACCTGAAGTTCACTTTCGTTGGCGTGAACTACTATGATGGTCAGGGCTTCATGGTTCCGACCGCACTTGGCGTTTCCTCGGCAAAAGAGCTTGATGGCGCGACTGTCTGCATTCAGACCGGTACAACAACCGAACTGAACCTGGCTGACTTCTTCCGCTCCAACAACATGAGCTACGAGCCGGTTCCAATCGAAACCAACGCTGAAGCTCAGCAGCAGTACCTGGCTGGTGCTTGCGACGTGTACACAACAGACGCTTCTGGTCTGGCCGCGACACGCGCAACATTCGAAAGCCCCGACGATCACGTGCTTCTGCCCGAGATCATCTCGAAAGAGCCGCTCGGCCCGCTTGTACGCCACGGCGACAATGCATGGGGCGACGTTGTTCGCTGGACACTGAATGCACTGATCTCGGCTGAAGAGCTGGGCATCACATCTGCAAACATCGGAGAACTGTCGGCTGGCACAAACAACCCCGAGATCAACCGCATTCTGGGCACCGAAGGTAGCCTGGGCGAAATGCTGGGTCTCGACGGTGAGTGGGCCAAGCGTGCGATCACTGCTGGTGGTAACTACGGCGAACTGTTCGAAAAGAACATCGGCGAAACTACTCCAATCGGTCTTGCTCGCGGCTTGAACGCACAGTGGACCGACGGCGGCCTGATCTACTCGCCACCGTTCCGGTAGGACTAAAAATGTTAAGGGCGCGGTCAATCCGCGCCCTTTTCCTATCTATAAAAAACAACCTTTTCGGTTCAGAGCGTGAAGAACACGCCGGATAGAAACCGGAAATGACGGGGAATGTCTTCATGACAACTATGACCGACCCTCAGCGGGAGTCGTTTCGCCTGTCGATGCTGATTTATGATAGCCGCTATCGCGCGATGACAATTCAGATCATTGCGCTGATTGGTTTTCTGACAGCATTCGGGTGGCTGATTTCAAACACTGCCCAAAACCTTGCGGACCTTGGCAAAGAGCCAAGCTTCGGTTTCCTGGGTGAACCGGCAAGTTACGACATTAACCAACGTCTGCTGGACTATACATCGCGCGACTCGCATCTTCGCGCCGCATTCGTTGGTATCTTGAACACCCTTCTTGTGGCGGCGATGGGTTGCCTTGCGGCGACTGTGGTCGGCGTTCTGGTGGGTGTTCTCAGGCTTTCACACAACTGGCTGGTTTCGCGCCTGATGGCGATCTACGTCGAAACCTTCCGAAATGTTCCTGTGTTGTTGTGGATCGTATTTTCCATGGCGATCCTGATCGAGACGCTGCCGGCGCCAAGGGCGTTCAGGGGTGAAAACCCCGAGGCAACGATGAAGCTGTTTGACTCGGTCGCGATAACAAACCGCGGGATTTACTTTCCCGAGGCCCTGTTTAGCCGGGGACTGGGTGACATTCACCTGTTCGGCGCCTCATCGCTTCGCTTTGATGTAAGCTTGGATCTTATGTTGATCCTGGCAACGCTTATCGCAGGAATTCTGGTTGGCCGGCGGATCAAGCGCAAGGCTGACAAGCAGCAGGAAGCAACGGGCGATCGCCCCAGAACATGGCACACCCGCCTTGGCATTATCGTTATTCCAATGGCTGTGGTGTTGTGGGCCCTGGGCTTTCACCTTGGCTACCCGGCGCTGAAGGGCTTTAACTTCACCGGCGGCACGCATATGCGCAACTCGCTTATCGCGTTGTGGCTGGCCTTGTCGCTTTACACGGCGGCCTTCATTGCCGAGATCGTGCGCGCAGGTATCCTGGCTATTTCCGCAGGGCAGACCGAAGCCGCCGCGGCACTGGGCCTTCGCCAACGCCGGATCATGAGCCTTGTGATCCTGCCTCAGGCACTTCGTGTGATCATCCCACCGTTGATCTCGAACTACCTGAACCTAACCAAAAACTCTTCGTTGGCCATTGCTGTTGGCTATATGGACATCACAGGCACGCTGGGCGGCATCACGCTGAACCAGACTGGCCGTGAGCTGGAGGCAATCCTGCTCCTGATGCTCTGCTACCTCATCATCTCGCTCTCAATCTCGGCGGTGATGAACTGGTACAACGAATCCGTTAAACTGAAGGAGCGCTGAGATGTCCGACCTATCCTTTGTTCGCTCTGAAATGCTCGAAGAAAAAGCACCGCCACCGTCTTCGGTTGGTGTTGTTGGCTGGGCACGCGAAAACCTGTTTGATGGCTGGTTCAACTCGATCCTGACCGTCGCTTCCCTCGGGGCGATCTTCTTTGTCCTGTCGGCAATCCTTCCTTGGGTGTTTTCGCCCACCTGGAACGGAACCTCGTTGAATGAATGCCGTGATATCCTTGCGTCTGCAGGGGGCGAAGGCGGCCATGGCGGGGCCTGTTGGGGGGTTATCCGGGAACGCTGGATCCAGCTTATCTTTGGGTTCTACCCGGCAGAACTGTATTGGCGCCCGATCCTGGCTTTCATCCTTTTGGGTGTTTCGCTTAGCCCAATTCTGTTTGCAGGCTCTGTGCCCGGCAAACTGATCTGGCTGTCGGCCGTTTACCCGTTCGTCTTTCCCTGGCTGTTGTGGGGGGGCACGATCTGGGCACCGTTCGGCGCGCTTCTGGGTTTTGTGTTCGGTTATGGCGCATACCGCCTTCTGGCGCCTGTGATTGGCGGGCTTGGGGCGCTGATTGCCGCTATTGTCGTACCGATCATCTGGTGGCTTGTGTTGATGGGCGGCTTTGTTTCGTTCATGGATGCAAACCTTGGGATTGGGATCGAGGCCGTTGAAAGCCGGAAGTTCGGGGGCTTTATGCTGTCGATCACCATCGGCGTTGTTGCCATCGCCTGTTCCCTTCCTTTGGGGGTTATTCTGGCGCTTGGCCGGCAGTCTGACCTTTTGATCGTCAAATCGCTGAGCGTGGGCTTTATTGAGTTCATTCGGGGTGTGCCGCTGATCACGTTGCTTTTCGTGGCGTCGACCCTTCTGAACATCTTCCTGCCACCGGGAACCAGCTTTGACATCATCCTGCGGGTCTTGATCATGGTTACCCTGTTTGCGTCTGCATACATGGCCGAAGTGGTGCGGGGCGGTCTTGCCGCGTTGCCCAAAGGCCAGTACGAGGCCGCCGATGCGCTGGGACTGGATTATTGGAAATCGCAGCGGCTGATCATCATGCCGCAGGCGCTGAAAATCTCCATCCCCGGTATCGTTTCGACCTTCATTGGCGTCTTTAAAGATACGACGCTGGTGTCGATCATCGGTCTTTTGGACCCTCTGGGCCTGTCTCAGGGTATTCGTGCCAACGCTGAATGGAATGGTATCGTATGGGAGATTTACGGCTTCATCGCCTTCATGTTCTTTATCTTCTGTTTCTCAATGTCCCGCTACTCGATGTATCTGGAGCGCAGGTTGCGCACCGATCATCGCTAAAGGAGTGATCTAATGTCTGATCTTGCACTCGACCGTACCGTTGATCGTTCACATATGTCCGTTTCGGACAAAGTGGCGATTGAAATCAGCGGTATGAACAAGTGGTACGGGGCTTTCCACGTACTGCGCGACATCAACCTGACGGTTTACGAAGGTGAACGTATCGTTATCTGTGGGCCGTCAGGCTCGGGTAAATCGACGCTCATCCGTTGTATCAACCGGCTGGAAGAACATCAGGAAGGGTCCATCGTTGTTGATGGAACCGAACTGTCATCGGACCTTAAGAACGTTGATAAGGTGCGTTCCGAGGTTGGCATGGTGTTCCAGCACTTCAACCTGTTCCCCCACCTGACGGTTCTTGAGAACCTGACGCTGGCTCCGATCTGGGTGCGTAAAACCCCCCGTAAGGAGGCCGAGGAAACGGCGATGCACTACCTCGAAAAGGTTAAGATCCCCGAGCAGGCTTTGAAGTTCCCCGGCCAGCTTTCAGGTGGTCAGCAGCAGCGCGTTGCGATCGCACGCTCTTTGTGCATGAAGCCACGGATTATGCTGTTTGACGAACCCACGTCAGCCCTTGACCCGGAAATGATCAAGGAAGTTCTGGAAACCATGATCGAACTGGCCGAAGAAGGCATGACCATGCTGTGCGTTACGCATGAGATGGGCTTTGCGAAAGAGGTCGCCAACCGCGTGATCTTTATGGACGCCGGCCAGATCGTTGAACAGAACGAGCCGAACGAGTTCTTCGACAATCCTCAATCCGAGCGGACTCAGCTGTTTCTCAGCCAGATTCTGTAAAACGCGAAAAATACCAAAAGACGGGCGCCCTTTGTGGCGCCCGTTTTCGTTTCAGGCCAGATCCCGTGGGACGATAAAATCAACCACGCGCCCGCTGTTCCAGGTCACGTCTGACCAGCTGTCAGCGTCGAAATCCAAAACTGTTGTTGCACCCGTCGGGTAGCGGTGAAACCGCCCATCTTCGGGCGGGTTTTGCGCCAGACCTTCGGCCACAAAGGCGGCCCCGGGGTTGTGCGCGATCATCATCACCGTTTGCCCCGTCGCGCCCTGCAAAGCGCTCAGCATCTGATCGGGCTCCGCAAGGTAAAGCGTGCCCAGGTATTCAGCGTGCGGCGCGGTGGGCAGTTCTTTTGAAACCAGATCCCAGGTTTCGCGGGTGCGCTGTGCGGTGGAGCATAAAACCTGATCTGCAACATAACCAAAGCGCGCCAGCCAGCCACCGATGGCCGCCGCAGATTGGCGCCCGCGATCATTTAGCACCCTGTCATGGTCGCTTTGCAGTGGATCATCCCAGCTGGATTTTGCGTGGCGTGTCAGGATCAGGCGAAGGGTCATTTTGGATGAAATGCTTTCATGTGAAAGGCCGATTGCGCCGCCAGCCTGCCATAAGAGGCGCTGAGCGGGCAAGCGCGCCGTGCCGCGCAACCCTGCGAAAGGCACTCTGCCCCAGCGGGGGACGAAAGGTGGCCTTTGCATCGTGCTACATCGTACTGCGCCCCGGTCAGGGCGTTTACCGGGCAGGCGCTGCGGCAGGGCTGCGTCTGGCAGGTGTCACAGGGCGCGCCGGTGGTTGGTGGCGGCTGGACGTGGCGGCGAAGCGTTACGGCGCCCCTGTAGCTTCCCATCAGCCCTGCGCGGTCATGTACCAGCATCCCAACGGGCGACGGCCACGATCGGCCAGAGGCGACGGCCCAGGTGATGAAAGGCGGGTAGGGCGGGCCATCGGATGGAAAAACGGCCTGCCCGCCCCAATCCAGTGCAAGCTGGCCAATCACGCGCTTTGACCACCTGTCCAACGGGTCTGGTGCCCCGTCTGAATATTCGGGCGAGGCCGTGAAGACCGCCCAAAACCCCGGTTCATGTGGGCCGAGCAAAAGAACGGTTTCGCCGGCAGCGGGATGAAGCAGGCCGAAAACGTCCAGCTGGACGTCACGTGCCGTGGTTTCAAGCTGCGCGTAGGTCACTTTTTGCGGAACGGCAAAAGCAGGCTCCAACCCAGTTTTGATGGCCGGTCATCCTGCCATTGCAGCCCGATGGTCATCCCATCGTGCCCACCTTCGGGCTGATCAACATAGGTGCCAAACATTCTGTCCCATATCGAAAGGGCAAAGCCATAGTTACTGTCATGTTCGCGGCGCAGGGTTGAATGGTGAACCCTGTGCATGTCGGGCGTCACCAGCACCGCGCGAATAATCCGGTCAACGCCCAAAGGCAGGCGCATGTTGGCGTGGTTAAACATGGCAGACCCGTTCAGAATAATCTCAAACAGGATCACGGCCAGCGCGGGGGCGCCAATCAGGTAAACCACGCCGATTTTGATCAGCATGGAGGCGGCGATTTCGATCGGGTGGAAACGCAGTGCCGTTGTTACATCAAAGTCGCGGTCCGCGTGATGCACCCGGTGCAGGCGCCACAACGCGGGCACCTTATGAAACACCATGTGTTGAAACCAGATCGCGAAATCCAGGATCACGATCGCCAGGATCACCTCCAGCCAAACCGGGGCGGCGATCAGGTTGAAAACCCCCCAGCCAAGCGTGGACGCGTCAAGCGCGGCGCCAACAGCCAGAAGCGGCAGCGCCAGGGCTAAAAGCCATGCCGCGCCTCTGTCTATGACGATGATGCTGAGGTTGGTGAACCAGCGTGTGCTGCGCGGCTGCGTGCGAACACGGCGCGGTACCCACGCCTCGATCACGGCGAAAAGTGCGAACAGGCCAAAAAATATGACCCCGCGGATGAGAGCTTCGTTTTCCATGAAGGGGTATCTAGGGCCAAATGGCGCCAACACAATGGGGTAAAGCGCGACGTTTTGTCATTCGGCCCGGATGATCGAACCCGCACCGTGTTCCGTATAAAGTTCCAGCAGGCAGGCGTTGGGGGCCCGGCCATCCAGAATGACAACCGCACGCACCCCGCCCTTGATGGCATCCAGGGCGGTTTCAGTTTTGGGAATCATCCCGCCGGCAACGGTGCCATCGGCAATCAGGTTTTCGATGGAATTGACTGTCAGGTCGGTGATCACTTCGCCATTGGCGTCTTTAACGCCTGCCACATCAGTCAGCAAAAGAAGCCGGTCAGCTTTTAAAGCCGCCGCAATTGCACCGGCCGCCGTGTCCCCGTTTACATTAAACGTTTCGCCATTTCTGCCCGCCCCGATTGGCGCGATAACCGGGATGGTTTCAGCATCAAACAAAGTGCGCAACACGGATGTGTCCAGATCTGCAGGGGTGCCCACGAAACCCAGATCAGCGCTGGTTTGATCGCAAACCATCAGGTTTGCGTCTTTTCCGGACAGGCCTACCGCCTTGCCGCCTTCGGCATTGATGGCCTGCACAATGCGTTTGTTGACCATGCCCGACAGCACCATTTCAACCACTTCAACAGTGTCAGCACCCGTTACACGCTTGCCGTTTTTGAATGTGCTTTCAATGTTCAGGCGGTCCAGCATTGAATTGATCATCGGGCCACCGCCGTGCACCACAACCGGGTTCACACCGACATGGCGCATCAAAACGATATCCCGCGCAAAGCTGGCCATTTCATCATCATCACCCATGGCGTTGCCGCCAAATTTGATGACAACCGTCGCACCGTCGTAACGTTGCAGGTAGGGCAGGGCCTGGGAAAGGGTGCGCGCGGTGGCGATCCAGTCGCGATTCATGTTCTGCTTCTTCATGGTCCGTGGTCCTTGTCGACCCGGTTTAGTCGCTCGCGCGCCCTGTGCCAAGGGGGCGGCGCGGGTTTGGGCGGCGGGTGTTAGTCAAGCGCCGCGATAATTGCGCGCAATGTCGGGATGCCTGCGCCTTCTTCTGACGATGTAAGGACAAGTTCAGGGTAGGCGGCGGGGTGCTTGGACAGGGCCTGACGAACCTGCGCCAGCATCTTTTCCCGGTCTTTTTCCTTCACCTTGTCAGCCTTGGTCAGAACCACCTGAAAGGTCACTGCGGCGCGATCCAGCAGCAACATGATCTCATCGTCAACGGGTTTCACGCCGTGGCGTGCATCAACCAAAACGAACGCGCGCCGCAAGTTTTGGCGCCCTGCCAGATAGGATTTCAAAAGGCGCTGCCACTTTTCAACGATCTTGACCGGGGCGTTGGCGTATCCATAGCCCGGCAGGTCCACCAGATAGGGGCCGTTGGTGGTGGTGAAAAAGTTGATTTCCTGCGTGCGCCCGGGGGTGTTAGAGGCGCGTGCCAGCCCCTTGCGTCCGGTCAGGGCGTTGATCAGGCTGGATTTTCCAACATTCGACCGGCCGGCAAAGCACACTTCGATCCGGTCCGGTGACGGAAGGCCATCCATGGCGACAACGCCTTTCAGGAAATCCGTTTGGCCCGCGAATAAAAGGCGCCCGGCCTCTAGCTGTTGTTCGGTTGGGTCATCTGCCAGGGGAAAAGGAAGTGTCGTCATGAAAGCACCTCTATGCTGTCGCCCTGCCTAAGGTCGCCGGTTTTTGTAATCACGCCATAAACCCCGAAATCCTGATGGCCCCATCCGTTGTTCAGGGCCGCCAGTGTATCGGCATCCCGTTCCCCGGTTTTCGTGCTGGCAGTCGTCGCAAGGCACCGCACGATATTTTCGCGCACTTCAATTTCGGCCAGCCCCACGCGTATCTTGCGGCCAATCCAGTCACGCTCGGCCCAGGGGGGCAGCCCATCCAGCACCAGGTTCGCGCGCCATCTCAGATGTGAAACATCGCGCCCCATCTGTGCGCATACCTGCGCGTGAGATGCGGTGTTGATGAGCGATATTGAAGGGTAATCAGTGTCTGTCATGCCCCGCTTGGGCACCCTTACAACGCGCGACGGCAGGGCGCGATTGCCCGGGCTGATGGGCATCACCCATTGGATAAGCGCGTTTGCGTCGCCTTCATCATCCGGGTCGATAGTCAGGTCTTTCAGCTTTGGGTGTGACAGCGTCACCTTTCCCGACCGCAAATTGACCTGCGCAGAAATCGCCTGCAATTTTGGCGCCTTTGCACCGCGCGAAAAATTCGTGCACGCGGCCCATTGCGGGGTGTCCAGGTCCAGCTGGGCCATCTCATGCGCGACGGCCCACCGCCTGTCCCAGGGAATGGTGCGCCCTTCGCTAAGCAGAATCCGGGCAAGCTCCTCTCGCCCGTGCGATTTTATCGGGTGCCGCCAGATTTCTGCGACATGGGCGCTCATTCCTGATCCGGGCTCTTGCGCTTGAAGGTGTTCAGCACATTGCCCAACACATCCGGCTTATGCCCGTGGCTGCGCATAATCGTGTACTGCTGGATGAATGTGATGGTGTTGTTCGAGATCCAGTACAGAACCAGGCCCGACGCAAACCGCCCAAGCATAAACATGAAGACCCAGGGCATCCACGCAAAGATCATGGCCTGCGTTGCGTCCGTGGGGGCCGGGTTCAGCTTTTGCTGAAGCCACATGGAGATACCCAGAATGATCGGCAGAACACCCAGCGAGATGAAGTGCAGGATAGATGACGGGTCTGGTGGCGCATAGGACAGAAGGCCAAACAGGTTCAGGATAGAGCTGGGGTCGGGCGCGGAAAGGTCATGAATCCAGCCAATCCAGGATGCGTGGCGCAATTCAAGCGTCACAAAGATAACCTTGTAGAGCGAAAAGAAGATCGGAATCTGGATAATGATCGGCAGGCAGCCCGATGCGGGGTTTACCTTTTCCTTTTTATAAAGGGCCATCATCTCTTGCTGCACCTTCTGGCGGTCGTCGCCAGCGCGCTCCTTGATCTTCTCCATCTCTGGCTGAAGCTCTTTCATCTTCGCCATCGACACATAGGACTTATAGGCCAGCGGCAGGACGATCGCTTTGATCACCACTGTCAGCGCGATGATCGACCAGCCCATGTTGCCAATAACGCTGTGCAGCCAATGCAGGACGGCGAAAATTGGTTTGGTCAGGAAAAAGAACATGCCCCAGTCGATGGAGTCGAGGAAGCGGTAGACGCCGCCTTCGTTCTGGTACCTGCGGATGGTTTCCCATTCCTTGGCGCCCGCAAACAGCTGGGTCTGCACCTGAGTTGACGCGCCCGGCGCAATCTCAACCGTCGGCATGCGTATTTCTGTCTGATAGATATCTGCGTTGCCGACATATTTCGTGACAGAGGTGAAGGGCTGGCCGGGGGATGGGATAAGGGTGGTCATCCAGTAGTGGTCAGTGAACCCGGTCCACCCGTTTTCCTGAACCTGCGCCACATCGGCAAGCGCTGCTTCGCGATCATTAAAAGTAAGGTCCGCGATGTCCTTGTACTTCATCTCTTCCAGTTCGTTGTCGACCTGGCGCACCACACCTTCGTGCAGGATGAAGAAGCCTTTCAGGTTGTCGGGCATGCCGTGGCGTGCGATCACACCATATGCGGCCATACGCTGGGAAGATGCGCTGTTGTTTTCGATCGATTGGGAAACCGAGAACATGAAGTTTTTGTCGACCGCGATGGTGCGGCGGAAAGTCAGGCCGTTGCCGTTGTCCCACGCCAGTGTAACGGGGCTGTCTGGTGTCAGGGTCGTGCCGCTTTCCAAAGACCAGATGGTGCTGGCGCCAGGCACATCATCTAGCGTCAGATCCCCACCAGGGGCCCAGCCGTAAAGCGCATAGTAGGCGCCCGCCGTGCCGGCCGGGGTCAACAAGGTGACGATGTCAGAATCTTCGCTCAGATCCACCCGATATGATTTCAGGGAAAGGTCGTCGATGCGGCCCCCAACCAGCGAGATTGTGCCCTGCAGCTCCGGTGTGTCGATCGTGATGCGTTCGGCCTGCGCAAGGGCGCTGGCGCGATCTTCGGTTGGCGTTGTAACGCTGCCCGGTGCCGGTTCGGAAACTGCCGCGGGGTTGGCGGTTTGCGGTGTCGTGGCGACGCCGCCCGACTGTGCGCTTTGTTCTGATATCGCCGGTGCGTTCGGATCAAGCGCGGCCTGCTGCGGTGGAAACAGGATTACCCAGGCGGTAATCACCAAAAAGCTTAGCACGGTTGCCAGTATCAGGTTCTTATTCTGGTTGTCCATTTCGGCCCACCACCTCTTGCTATCAGGTCACGGTGGTTCAACAGGGCAGGCGGCGAAAGGTCAAGCAGTTTTCGGCTGGCCAGCGGCAGGGCGCTGGGTAGAAGGCCGTAAAAACATGCTATCCGGCGCGGCGCGGCACGCTTGGAACGTTCTGTATGCGGGCGCGGTGGGCTTCGATCCAGGCCTGGGTTTGGGCCAGAGGCATGGGCCTGCCGATCGAAAAGCCCTGCACGTGGCGACACCCAAGTTGCGCAAGCATTGCATGCTCCCCCACCGTTTCCACACCTTCGGCCAATGTGTCGACGTTCAGATGTTCTGCCATGGTCAGGATGGCGGCAACCATATTTTGCTGATCACGGTCAGAATCAACCCGCGTTATGAAAGAGCGGTCAATCTTGATACGGCCGATATCAAACCGCCTGATATTCCCGATCGAGGCGTGCCCGGTGCCAAAATCGTCAAGCTCGGTCCGGCAACCCAGGCGCGCCAGCGCGGCGACATTGCGGGTGATGATGTCTTCATCCGACAGGGCCACCACATTTTCCAGGATTTCGATGGTCAAGCGTTCTGGCGCAAGTTCAAACCTGTCCATGTCCCACCTGATTTTGTCCACCAACCCGGGGTCGCGCAGGTCCGCGGCCGAAAAATTGACGGCCACACTTGGAACATCCAGGCCCGCCCGGTCCCATTCGCGCAGGGCTGTTAGCGAGTGAAACAGGATGACTTCGCACAGTCGCTCTGTCAGGCCAGCATCTGCAAGGCTTGGAAGGAAACCATTTGGTAAAATTGGCGGCTGACCGGGGATTTCCCACCGGGCCAAAGCTTCGAATCCCGTCAGGTCGCCGGTATCGGTGGATACCTGCGGCTGAAACCATGGTGTGATCTGATTGTTTTCCAAAGCTTCTGTGACCGCGACAACCTCGGCGGTTGAATGGGCCTGAATAATGGCTGGCACCTGCATTCCTTCGGAAAAGGCGCGCACGGATCCCGGGCCAGAATGCTGCGCATCCGCCAATGCAGCCTCGGCAGAGGTAAGATAGGCCTGCCCGGTCTGCTGGGGCACCCGTGACGGCAGGCTGAACCCGACGCATGAGGTGACAAGAACGTGTGATGCGTCCACCGAAACAGGCTCACTAACAGCCGCTTGAAGGCGGGCGGACAGTTGAATCAGAACCTCAAGGTCAATACGCCGGGATTTGGCCGAAACGATAATCGCAAAGCGGCCCGGTTGCAGGCCAACAACCTGATCATGATCCCTGAGCGCGTCCTGCAACCGGCGTGTGGTTTCGGATACCACGCGGTCTGCCGACTGGTGCCCGACGCGCGCGCGCAGGCCGGGAAACCCATCAATTTCAAGCGTCAGGCAGGCGCAGCCGCGATCACCGGACGGGGCGGCATTGATCGTTTCATCCAGCAGCGCGATGGTTGTTGCGCGGGGCGATAAACGCGTTTCCCCTGCCCCCTGCTGCACGCGCGCGTGTTTTAGCCAGACCGAGGCCCACAGCAGGGCGGGAAAGGCAAGCGCGCTGAACAAAAGGCCGCCTTCGCCCGCATACCAATACGCACCAAGCGTTATCGCCGGGGCAAAAGCGATCATCTTAAGCGATGTCAGTGCCGCACGAAGAGGGCGGTGTTTGGGGCGGGGTTTTGAAAGGCGCCTGATTGCCATGTTCTGTACCTTAATAGGGTGGGTTGGACGCCCGATAAGGTAAAGGTAGTGGCCGGCTCTCAATCAGATGTTAACGCAGGCGGGGGATTTGCTTTGAATTGTCATCATCTTCGGCGGGTTCGCGCAGCAACCCCTGAAAATCAAATAATTTCGGGTCAAGAAGGTGGCTGGGGCGGGCATTTGTCAGCGCGCGAAACATCACTTGCCGCCGGCCCGGGCTGTTCTTTTCCCAGCCATCCAGGATGGCTTTGACCTGCTGGCGCTGCAGGCCGTCCTGGCTGCCGCACAGATCGCATGGGATGATCGGGTAATTCATGGCCTTCGCGAATTTTTCGCAGTCCGCTTCGGCCACATGGGCCAGGGGGCGGTAGACGAAAAGATCGCCTTCTTCGTTGACCAGCTTTGGCGGCATGGTCGCAAGCCGGCCGCCGTGAAACAGGTTCATGAAAAAGGTTTCAAGGATGTCATCGCGATGGTGGCCCAGCACCACGGCCGAGCACCCTTCTTCACGCGCTATTCGGTATAGGTTGCCCCGCCTTAGCCGGGAACATAAGGCACAGAATGTCCGGCCTTCGGGCACCTTATCTTTCACAACGGAATAAGTATCCTGATACTCGATCCGGTGGGGCACGTTCATGCGTTCCAGAAATTCCGGCAGCACCGTGGCCGGGAAATTTGGCTGACCCTGATCAAGGTTGCAGGCAACCAGTTCCACCGGCAAAAGCCCACGCCATTTCAGCTCATATAAAACCGCCAGCATCGTATAGCTGTCTTTGCCGCCCGACAGGCAGACCAGCCAGCGGGCATCACGTTCGATCATGCCATATTGTTCGATCGCTTCGCGAACCTGACGCACGATCCGCTTGCGCAGCTTTTTGAATCCGGTTGACCGGGGCGCGCCATGGAAAAGGGGGTGTATTTCATCGGGTTCGTCAAGCATGAGGTGGCTTTAGTGGAGTTGCCAGGGGCGGGCAAGGCCCGCACCCTGCTGTGCGCCAGTCGCCCCGCCACCGTTCCATCAAAAACGGATGTCCCAGTGGCGGGGCGACTGGCGGGGTTGTTCAAGGCCGATATCGCGCTGCAGATGCGTGCTGAGATCAGACAGGTTGATGTAGGCCGATCCCTGCGGGCGCATCAGTGCGGCCGCGACGTCGCGCAAAACGCGCCAGGCCCCGTACTGAGCGATCAGGGTTTCGATGAAAATACGTGGTGCTATTTCGCCCACTCGTTTTTGTGCTTCTACCATTGTTCTATACCCACCCGCCAAAGGCGGATTGGTTCCCTGAAAAAGGTTGGTGAAGGTTCCCGGCCGGCAGGCAAAAAACGCCCTTGTTCAGGAACCGATTACGCTATGGGGTTGAAAAAAGCCGCGGGTTTTGCGGCGGTTCTGCGGTGGTGGGGCTAGGTCGCCGAGGCGACGGTGGTCACACCAAATGCAAAACGAAGGGCCCAACGCGAAGGCGTTATATTGTGAGCAAAAAAGTTCATGTAACGCCTCCCTTGTGTAGCGTGTTGGACTGGCGCGCTTATACACCGGCCCGGGAATCTGCCAATAGGGATCGTGCCAGAATGTCGCAGTTGTAGCGAATACGCCACACCCGGGGCGAGTGGCCCGCCCCGGCAAATATTTCTGTACCTGTGGTTCAGGTGCCGGGTGTCAGTATCCGCCCTTGCGGCGGCTTTCCGGCAGGCCCGCAATTTTGCTGCCTTGCTTGGAGGGGTCTCCGGGGAAAAGTTCGTACAGGTCGCCCTGCTTGATCTTTTCGCCCCACTCGTCGCTCATTGCTTTAACAATGGTGCGGGTGTTGGGCTGGGTCTGGCGATTTTCGATGTATTCTTCGCGCAGGTAATTGATGACGTCCCAGTGTTTATCGCTCAGTGTCACGTCTTCTTCGGCGGCGATGGCTTTTGCGGCAGCTTCGCTCCAGTCTTCGACATTCTCCAGGTAGCCTGAAGCGTTCGTTTCGATTGTCTTGCCTTCAACTTCGATACCCATGGCGTTCTCCTTTATGTTGCCCGTCGCGGTGGTCGGAACATTCAAACATCGTTATGTGTGATTTTTCAAGATAAGAGAGGGGCGGTCAAGTGTGATCGTGGTCATGATCGTGGTTGTGGCCTTGGCGACCTTTGTCAGGTACGGGATCATAGCCGTGCCCACCCCAGGGGTGGCAGCGGCCAACCCGCCGCGCGGCCAGCCAGCTGCCTTTAATGGCACCGTGCTTTTCAAGTGCTTCAAGCGCGTAGGCGCTGCAGGTTGGCTGATAGCGGCAGCCATGGCCAACCCATGGGGACAGCAAAAGCCGGTAAGTGCGCACCGGCAGGGCGACGATATGGGCAAGGGGTGTCATGGTTTGCTATGGATCTTTTGCAGGGCGCGGATCAGGTCCGCCTGCAATTCCATATAGGGGCGCGCTGCGGTTTCACCAGAGCGGCCGATAAGCACGTAATCCCACCCCGGGCGCCCGTGAGTGGGCAAGACCGCGCGCGCAATTTCGCGCAGCCGGCGTTTGGCACGGTTGCGGGCAACTGCGTTACCAACCTTTTTGGAGCACGTGTATCCGATGCGGATGGTTTGCGCCGAAGGGTCGTGCCGGTTGCGGGCCTGCAGGACAAAGCCGGGCGTCGGCTGGCGTCTGGCGCGTGCTGCGGCCAGAAAATCGGGCCTGTTGCGCAAGACATCCAGACAAACGGAAACCGCCGGTGGCGTTTCCGCGGGATTGGCTTTGCTGCCTTCCACGGGTGCCTCCGGCGGTGTCATGTCCGTTTGCCAGTGTTGGGCGCTTACGCGCTCAGCGACTTGCGGCCCTTGGCACGGCGTGCGTTCAGGATCTTGCGTCCGGCTTTTGTAGCCATACGCGAGCGGAACCCGTGGCGGCGTTTGCGAACCAGGTTGGAAGGTTGAAAAGTGCGTTTCATCGCCCGTCTCCGTCAATCGGTCGGAATCCCGGTGGATTCGGTCCCATGTGTCATTCGAAGCCCGGTCTATAGGTGGGTCTTTTCGGTAAGTCAAACGCCCGGTGCAACATTTAACCGCCAGTTGCCGGGAAATGTTTCAGTTTTCACCTAAAGCACCCTGTATTTCCGGAACAACCCCTCATCTATGATCAAGCGGGCGTGATCGGGCTAGGAACCTGCCGGCAAAAACCGCATGTTGACCGTGATAGAGAGGCGGGGCCCATGACAGAACAAAAAACCGGCGAACGGCACAAGATTTTGCGCCGTCTGCCAATTCTTACAATCCTGATCGTGGCGATCGTTGGCGCGTTTACGATGCGCGATTACCTAAGCTACGAGGCGCTGGCCCAAAACCGCGAGACGCTTTTGGGTTTTCGTGACGCCAATTACATCGGCACGGCGCTGTTGTTCATGCTGGCCTATGTCCTGATTGTAGCGTTTTCCCTGCCTGGCGCGACCATCGCCACACTGACCGGAGGTTTCCTGTTCGGAATTTTCCCCGGTGTTGCCTTCAACGTTGTTGCGGCTTCTACAGGGGCCACGGCGCTGTTTCTTGCCGCCCGCTGGGGGCTGGGTGAACGACTGGCCGCAAAGATGGATGCCTCGGACGGGGCCGTGAAAGCGATCAAGGACGGGATCGATGAAAATCAGTGGTCGGTTCTGTTTCTGATGCGCCTTGTGCCTGCGGTTCCCTTTTTCATTGCAAACCTGATCCCCGCGATGGTGGGCGTGGCGATCCACCGTTTTGTGGTAACAACGTTTCTGGGCATTATCCCCGGCGGGCTGGTCATTACATCGGTTGGCGCCGGGTTGGGCGGCGTGTTCGAAAGTGGGGAAATGCCGAATCTGGGCATAATATTTGAGCCACAGATCCTGTTCCCCATCCTTGGGCTTTGTGCGCTGGCCGCCTTGCCTCTGGTTTTGAAGCTTTTCCGAAGGGCCGCGTGAGTGTGAAAAAAATTGAAACAGACATATGCGTGATCGGTGCAGGCTCGGGTGGGTTATCGGTGGCGGCGGGCGCTGTGCAAATGGGCGCGCGAGTGGTGCTGCTGGAAGGCCACAGGATGGGCGGCGACTGCCTGAATTACGGCTGTGTTCCGTCAAAGGCACTGCTTCATGGTGCGCGCGCGGGCATGGATTGGGCGCAGGCGCATGAACATGTTCACAAAACCATCGCGACCATTGCCCCGCATGACAGCGTAGAGCGCTTTGAAGGCATGGGCGTGCGGGTTCTGTCACACTATGGCAGCTTCCTGAACCCGCGTGAGGTGCAGGCAGGTGATACGGTGATCCGGGCGCGGCGGTTTGTGATCGCCACAGGCTCTTCCCCCTTTGTGCCGCCGGTCCCCGGGCTTGATGGGGTTCCATATGAAACGAACGAGACGATCTTTGATCTGAAACAGGCGCCAACGCACCTGCTGATTATTGGCGGTGGCCCTATCGGCATGGAAATGGCGCAGGCGCATCGGCGGCTGGGCTGTGAGGTAACGGTGATCGAAGGCGCGAAGGCGCTGGGCAAGGATGACCCTGAACTGGCCCAGGTGGTTCTGGAAAACCTGCGCGCTGAAGGCATCGCTATAGAAGAGGGCGCTATGGCCGCGCAGGTGCGGGGCAAGGCCGGCGCGGTCGAGGTAGAGGTGAAAGACGGGCGCGTGTTTAAGGGGTCTCACCTGCTGGTCGCGGTCGGGCGCCGCCCGAATACAGAGCGTTTGAACCTTGACGCGGCCGGGGTTGAACCCACGCGTGGCGGAATAAAGGTGGACGACGGGCTGCGCACGACAAACCGGCGTGTCTATGCCATCGGGGATGTGGCGGCGGGGCTGCAATTCACCCATGTCGCCGGGTATCACGCTGGGGTTATCATCCGCTCTATGCTGTTCGGGCTGCGTTCAAGGGCGAAGGTTTCGCATATTCCCTGGGTCACCTACACTGACCCCGAGCTGGCGCAGGTGGGGCTTTCAGAGGCCGACGCGCGCGCCGCGCATGGTGCCGGGCTGGAGGTGGTTCGCTTTGCCTTTTCCGGAAACGACCGTGCAATTGCGACGCAGCAGACCGGCGGGGTGGTGAAGGCGATGGTTGTAAAGGGGCGGCCTGTCGGGGTTTCGATCGTTGGCCCCGGCGCCGGAGAGCTGATAAACCTGTGGGCACTGGTTTTGGCGAACAATCTGAAAATGAGCGCGGTTGCCGCCATGGTGGCGCCCTATCCTACAATGGGAGAGATCAACAAACGCGTGGCAGGTGCCTATTTCTCACCGCGTCTTTTTGATAGTGCATTGGTTAAGCGGGTCGTGAGGTTTGTGCAAAAGCGCATTCCCTGATCGGCAATTAAAGAGGCTGGAATGTTCCTAAACTCGCTTTCGGGCCGTTTCCTGATACTGACGACGGTGTTCGTCATGTTGGCCGAAGTGCTGATCTTCGTGCCTTCAGTCGCGCGGTTTCGCGAGGATTTTCTGTTGTCCAGGCTGGAGCGCGCGCAAATCGCATCCCTCGCGCAGCTGGCGACCGAAATGATCGACCCGGCCCTTGAGGCCGAGCTGTTGCAGAACGCCGAGGTTTTCAACGTCGTCCTACGCCGTGACGAAGCGCGCGAGCTGATGCTTTCCTCGCCAATGCCCGCGCCTGTACATGAGACGTTTGACCTGCGTAACGCCGCGCCAATGACGTTGATCGGCGATGCGATGCGCCGCCTGACCGATGGCGAAAACCGCGTGATCCGCGTGATCGGCGACCCGGTGCGAAAAGGCGGCATCGTGATCGAAGTGACGATGGAAACAGCCCCGTTGCGCATGGCGATGCTGGATTATGGCCTGCGCATTCTGATGCTGTCGGCCGTCATATCTGTCATCACGGCCATTTTGCTTTTCCTGGCTGTGCGCCGGCTGATGGTGCGCCCGATCCGGGGGGTTGTTGGGCATATGATATCTTATTCCCAGGCCCCTGAAGATGCGCGCAGAATTATCGTTCCCACCGCGGGGGTCACTGAATTGCGCGAGGCCGAAGTGGCGCTTCAGGCGCTCCAGACGCAGTTGACGGGCGCGCTGAAGCAAAAGGACCGGCTGGCGCAACTGGGCGGCGCCGTCGCGCGCATCAGCCACGATTTACGCAATATACTGACAACCACACAGCTTTTCGCCGACCGGATGGAGGTCAGCCAGGACCCGGCCGTGAAACGCGCGGCGCCAAAGCTTATGAATTCACTCAGCCGGGCGGTAAACCTGTGTGAAAGCACATTGGCGTTCGGCAAGGCCGAAGAACCCCAGCCGGCGTTGACGCGTGTGGTTCTGGCCGATGTTGCAAGCGATGTTGTGGAAAGCGAGCGCCTGGCCTCCGGGGACCGCGATATTTCTTATGCGGAAGATATTCCTGCCGGTCTGATCCTGCGCGCAGACCCGGAACAGCTGTACCGCATCCTTTCCAATCTGGTGCGCAATGCGCGACAGGCGATAGAGGCCAGCGCAAAACCCGGCGAGATCGCGATAATCGCAAGCGAAGAAGATGACGAATGGGTCATACGGGTTGCCGATACCGGGCCCGGATTGCCCCGCAAGGCGCAGGAATACCTGTTTCAGCCATTTGCCGGTACGGGGCGCAAGGACGGCGTGGGCCTGGGCATGGCAATCGCAGCAGAGCTTGCGCGCGGCCACGGCGGTATGCTGGAGCTTGTTTACACCGGAGAGAAGGGGACAGAGTTCGCTGTGCGCCTTCCACGCGGCCTATCAGGGCCGGAGCGCGAATAAAGGTTCATTTCGCCCTTGCATTGCCCCGCGCAGGCCGCTAAATCCCGCCTGTCCGCGCGCTGGTAGCTCAGTTGGATAGAGTACTTGACTACGAATCAAGGGGTCGGGGGTTCGAATCCTCCCCAGCGCGCCATTTCCCACTTTTCGGTATTGTGACCTTAGGTGCCTTGCACCTGACGTGCGTTTTACCCCTTCAGGCTATCCACGCTCGCCCCGCCGCCCCCAGCTAAGGTAAATTTGTTCTTCCACCTGTGCCGTTTCGCGGCGGTTCTGTTCCTGGGCAAGGGACGCGCGGGTTCTGTCCAGCACGGTTGTGTAGGTTTTGAGCTCCCGAAACCGTTCACGCACCGCATCTTCCAGCGCTTCTGCCTTTTCTTCCAGTTGCGTTATGGATTGTTCGCGGGTTGCGATTTCGGTGCGCAGTGCGCGGATGAAGCTTCCTACATATGGCGCGGCCTCGATCGAGACGATGTGGGCCTCGCGCTGGACTTTTTCCAGAAGTTCCCGGCGTTCGCGGTCAAGTTTGTCGATCTGGCCGTGTAGAACGCCCAGTTCGCGCACTTCATCTTCCATCTCGTGTTTTTGCAGCTGTTCGATCAATTCCAACGCCCTGACCCGGCGTTTTGCGGTTCTCATGGCTTGTGCTGGTCTGCGGGGGTAGTGGCGTCAGGCGCTGCGTCCATCCCGGGGATCTCTTCCAACGCAACCGGCGCGATCTCGCCGCTTTCGACCATCGCGACAAGGGTTTCGCGCATCCGTGCAAGAATATCCTGAGGCAGGCCAAGGCGTGCCGGCGGGGGTGTGACGGTTTCCGCGTCTAAGGGCACAACAACAGGTTGGGCGGCGTCACCGCCACCAGAGGCAAGAACCGGCAATGCGGTTGCCGCGGCAAGGGCGAAAAGCGTCAGGGGCCGGTAGACTATGGATCGTAACGTCATGATCGCCTCAGGGCTCAAAGGGCAGGTAGCTCTTTTTGGGCCAGCTCTACCTCATAGAAATCCGGTTGCTTGGTGGTGGGGATGTTCCCGCGCCCGATTTCAACGCAGATATTCGGTGGGTGATTGGAAACCATAGCGACGAAAATATCGCGGATGATCAGGTAGAATGTCCCGTCTTCATCTTCGATTTGCCCCAACCGGCCTGAAATAGGCTGCACCATACAATAGGCCAGGAACACCCCCAAAAAGGTGCCCACCAGCGCGCCACCGATCATCCCGCCCAGAACGGCCGGGGGCTGGTCGATCGAAGACATGGTTTTGATAACGCCAAGCACAGCGGCAACAATGCCAATGGCGGGCAGGCTGTCGGCCATGACCTGAAGCGCCTGGACCGAAGTCATGGCTTCGTGATGGTGTTTCTTGATTTTACGGTTCAGCACATCTTCGGTCTGGTATTTGTCGTCGAACTGCATGGAAAGCATGCGGAATGCGTCTGTGATCAGCTCAATCGCAAAGTGATCTTTCTGAATGCGCGGGTAGCGCTGAAAAAGGCTGCTTTCCTTGGGCTGTTCGATGTGTTCGTCCAGCGCCAGAATGCCCTTGGTTTTGTAAAGGCGAGTCAGTTCGAACATCAGGTTCAGAAGGTCAGAGTAGTCACTGGCCTTCCATTTCGGCCCTTTCAGGACTTTCCCGATACCCTTGGTCGAACTTTTGATGACAGAAAAGGAATTGGCGACAACAAAGGCGCCCAGGGATGCACCACCGATCATCATCCCTTCGAACGGCAGGGCGTGCAGAACAATATCCATCTTGCCCCCGGAAAGGACAAACCCCCCGAAAACCAGCCCAAAGACAAGTGCCAAACCAAGGATTAGTGTCATCCCTACTCCCCTGCTAAGTAATGCCGCTCATGTTCTTCAAGAAACATAGAATGTCCCCCAAGTTGTTTCTTAAGGATAATTGACAATCACACAAGTATAAAGAAGAATAGACGTGCATTGTTTTTCAAAATCGGGCATGCAAACACCATGAGTAGCATCGAAACCCTTGCATATTTCCTTGAAGAAGGCGTCCTGAGGGGCATCCTTCCGCAATGGCCCGCCCGTATGAACCTTGTTCTATGCATGGACGAGGCCGGGAAATGCGCGTTGGTCGTGTACCATGAGAATGAAGCCAGCAAGGTTTTGGGTAAGGTTGCAAACGTTCTGGAAAAGCCATTGGGCAGTTTCAGTGTTTCCCCAAAAGTCGCAGGCTGCCCGACGCGAAAGGTGCGCTTTTCTGAAGAACAACAGCTTCTTGCACTGGTCGCCGAGGCTGATCAGCTGTGCGAAACGGCATCCGATTACGCGATCAACTACAATTTCGCGCGCGAAGAAGGGCTTGACCCGGAAACGCTTACAGGCACGCAATCCGCGACGGCCTACCGGCTGGATGCTTCAATGCGCCGTGACACGGCGAAAGAGGCATCAAAGCCCAGGGGCGCAAGCCCGGCGGTGGCCAAAGTAGCCCCCAAACCGACCCCCAAGGCGCCCGCACTGTCGGCCGGGTATGCGAAAATCAGCGAAGATGACCGCCGGGAATGTCACTTTTTAGATGGGGTGCTCAGCGTCAGTGGGCCGCATGTGCGCCTGACCATCAACCCCGGCGCGTTTTCGTCAAGCCACGCAACGATTCAGTTGAATGACATCGCCTTTCGTGATGATTTTGCACGCTTCGCGCTTACGCGGGCTGCATTGGGGGGCACCTGGCGCCCCGGTGTGCCTGTGCGGCTGGAAGTTGCGACATCACTTTTCCCCGACGCGCTTGTCGAAAGGTTTCGCCAGGCATCGCGTGCCGCAACGGTGACGATCACCCAGGGTGGTATTTTTGTGGCTCCGGGGGATGTGGTTGACGATATCACGCCCGTAGACGCGCCTGCGCCAAAGCCCGGCAAGGTTGCGCGCCGCCGCTTTCGCACCCCCGCAAGGCTGATGTTCGTCGGGTTGGCGGTGTTGGGGCTGATATCCGGAACGGTTCTATCTGCGCTTCAGGGCGCGTAAGCCCCCCTGTTAACACAGGCGGCGGTGGCCGACCTTAGTCTTGCGCCTCGTCCTGCAGGATGTACCCCAGAGAACGAATGGTTTTCACAGAATAGCGTGTGCCAAAGGCTTCGCGCAGCTTTTTGCGGATTTTGGTGATATGCACATCAAAACGCCTGTCGCCATAAACCCAATCGCGGCCGTGCAATTTTTGTGACAGCTGATTGCGCGTCACAATCTGCCCCTTGCGGTCCAGCAGAAGTTTCATGATTGCGATTTCCGCAATGGTGAAAGCGGCCCGGGAAAGAATTGCATCAGACTGCGCGTTGCAAGACGGGCTTGCGGGCAGGTGCAACCTTTTGCGCAGCCTTGCCTCCAGCTCTCGTTCTGAAAACGGTGCGCAGATGACATCATCCGCCCCGGCCGCCAGCGCGTCTGCGGCGCTGTCGTTGTCACACACCTTATCAACGGCCAGGATAACACAGTCTGGTGAATGTTCGCGGCACAGCGCGATCAGGTCAGTGCCCGCGTGGGTTTCGTGGCGCAGCGAGGCGACAAGCAGCTGCGGGGGGTCGGGTTTCGTGATTAAACGGCGCGCCTGGTTTTCGCTGGATGTTTCGGTTGTGGTTTCTGCCAGACCCGCGCGCAGCTGGGATCTGATCATGGCGCGAATGCCGACATCGCCGACCACGATAAGGGCGTGCGGTCTGGGGAGCGTGTCGCCCTGTTCCCCTGTCGCGAGTGCAGCATGCTGTTTGCTCACCATTTCCCCCCTTTGTGACGCTCGAGGTTAATCGCGCGCCCTATAATTTGCCAGTTGGCCCAGCCTCTGTAAAGGGGGCAGCCGTCTGGCAAAGCGATGCGCCGCAGGGCATTGGGCACTGTTGCCGTACTATCCTTGCATTTTTCTTAGAATAGATGGATTTAGCCCAACATCTTTTAAGATTTTTTAAGCCTTTACGCCTATTTATCCTTTAACAGTTAAAAAACATGGATCGGTCACCCCTGTGACAGGCCCAACAGAAAGAAAATATGGATCTGCACGAAATGGCGCACCCTGATGGCGCCACCCCGATTGAGCGTCAGATAGCCGAATTGGTTGGCGCGCTGGCAATGCAACAGGAATTAAGCGCGCAGGACGCCGCGCTTCTTGCATTGCGCCTGCGGGATGTGGTGGCAGAACAGCCCCTGGCGCTGGGCCTGGCACAGGATGTGGCGCGCGCGGGTGGCGAAACCGCGCAGGTCCCGGCCGTGAAGGTCGAAGACAGTGTGCGCCCGCAGTTCCTGGTCTGCCTGGAAACCGGTGAAAAGACGGTCTTGCTGCGCCGCCACCTGGCCGAACGCCTGAAGATGACGCCCGAAGAATACCGCAGAAAGTGGGGGCTGCCGCCTGAATACCCAATGGTTGCCGAACGCTACAGCGCGCGCCGGGCGGCTGCATCGGGTCTTGGCGGGGGCGCCTGAAGCATGGGAAAAAGCATAGCAGACCATGTAATAAACGGAAAATAGCCGCTTTCTGTAAGATAGAAGGCGGAAAGATTGACAAATAGCCATTTAGGATCACTATGTGTGGTGCATGCAAAAGAACTAATGGCTTGCCTAAACTTGAGGTTCCAAGGTGACGAAAGCAGAGTTCCCCGGTGATGTAATCGCCCGTATCGTTTCTTCTTTCGCCTCGCGGTCTGATGTCGGTGCTGATGATATCATTGATCTTGTGGTGAAGCTGAAGAAGGAACTGGGCGTTCAGGGCGAAGCCTCGGTCAGTGCGCCGCAGCAGAATGTTGATGTGGCTGAAGACGCCGGATCGCATGAACCTGCTATGCCGATAGAGCAGGCTGTTACCCAGAACACAGTGTATTGCCTGTGTTGCGGCAAGGGATTCAAGATGCTGAAAAGGCACCTTGGGTCTGAACATGGCCTGACGGAACCTGAATATCGCCGGCGCTATTCACTTCCTGACGATATGCCATTGGTCGCCCCCAGCTACAGCGAACAAAAAGCGAGCTATGCCAAAAAGGTCAAGTTCGGGAAATATCGTCGCCAGGGCGAGCGTACGGATGCAAAGCAGGGCGAAAACATTTCCTGACGTTCAATGCGACCAGATGCGGATTTAACCTTGATTAAACCCGCATTTCCAATTTTATCCATGACGGTACTCGACTAGCGGAGGCGCATCAGCGCAGTTATGGCGGCGGAACCACTACAGCCAATCATTATCAAGCGGGTCGAAGAAGACGGCCACGGCGGCCACCATGGTGGCGGCTGGAAGGTGGCTTATGCTGACTTCATGACCGCGATGATGGCGTTCTTTCTGCTATTGTGGATCGTCGCCGCATCGGACGAAGAACAATTGCGTGGGTTGGCTGACTATTTCACCCCCAGCATTTCAACGGCCGGTGGGCGCGGGCAGGGGCTTCTTTCCGGTACGGTTGTTGGCGATGATGGTGTTTTAAGCGGGACAGACGGGCCGCAAAGTGAGGTTCGCCTGCCAAGCTTTGGGCAGGAAAACCCGCTGGCGGTTTTTGACAGTCGCTTGCGCGAGGTCGAGCCTACGGTGATTGTGGAGTATGAGGCCGCGCCAGAGGGCGCGACGCCGCAGGACCCTAAGCCAGAGGTGGAAAACCCCACGCCGCAGGAACAAGACCCGGGGCAAGATCAGGCAAATCCGCAGGCCAGCCCGGGCGACGCCCCTGAAGTGGCCCCCAATCCCGGCGAGGGTGGGGCGCAGGATGCCCAGGCCCGCCGCCAGGCCGAACGCGAACGCCACCTTGAAGAGCTTAAAGACGAAATTGGCATGGTGATCCGTGAACACCCGGATCTGAAACCGTTTCTCAACAACGTGATTTTCGACAAAACAGAAGACGGGCTGCGCGTTCAGATCATAGATCAGGAAGGCCGCTCGATGTTCAATTCCGGCAGTGCGCAGATCGGCGCGCCTGTGCGTGATCTGATCGCGATTGTGGGTCAGGCCGTGGCGGGCATTCCAAATGACATTGTTATCTCTGGCCACACAGATGCCGTTCCCTACACCAATGATGTGGCCTACGGAAACTGGGAGCTTTCTACAGACCGCGCAAACGCAACCCGCCGTCTTTTGATCGCAGCAGGGGTAAACCCCAACCGGATTACCAGAATATCAGGCCTTGCTGACACCGAGCCCCTGAACCCCGAAAACCCGGATGCCCCCGAAAACCGGCGCATCAGCGTGTTGTTGGCCTATCCCGACGTGGATCTTGCGCCGTCTGAAGGGCGCTCCCAGTAAGCCGCGCGGCGCGACCGGGTGTTCAGTTTTTTTGCAGATCGATGGCGCCAAAGCCCGATCCTTACCTGTGGGTCAGAAACGATGACGATTCGCCGGGCCGGGCGCCCGGGGTTTGCGAATCTGAACATATTCCGTTTTTGGTATACCTTTTTCAGAGTCAACCAGTCGATTTGTTAACGTTTTGGAAAGTGGCATGCGCGCCCCGCAATCGGAAGCGGTTCTCCCAAGGGTTGATTATCTGGAAAAGTTGGGAGTATTTCCGACGGTTTTCCACAGGACGGGGCGGGATTCTACGCGCAATTACATAGTTATACCCAAATACACCTTGTTGAGATGTCTATATGTAGTCGTTCGGCGGGCTGGCGTGCGTGCATATGGTGTTTAAGGTTAACACTTCGTTTCTATGCGCGTGATGGTTGAAGGGTTAAAAGTAGGAGTTGCACTCGTGGGGATGTGGAGAAGGCGCGAAAAATGGGGAACGGCAAATTATTAGAGCTGATATGGCAAGGCGCCATTCGTCCTGCAGAAGGCAGTGACGCGGCTCGTATGGCACGCCTGCTTGGCGCATTGTTGCCGTTAAAGACGATTTGCCTGACATCCAGTGTTGGCTTTGATCAGTCGCGCGTTCTGACGGATGAGGTGGAGTTGGAACCGGCCTTGCCCCTGGGCGATGTTCTGAGCGAAGAGCTGGGGCTGGACGTTCCATACGGCACACTGGTTGTCGTTTGCGCAAAGACCCCGCAAGGCACGCCGCGCAGCGAAGAAGAGCTTTCCCACCAACTTGGCAGTGTCGTCGGTGAAGTTTTGCTGGACGCAGTTCGGCGCGGCGCGTTTTCATTCGAGCGTGAGGCCAGCGCACTTTACGTTATGGCCTGTTCTTACCACCGCATTGCGTCGTGCATGGGGCTTCAGCATCATGGCCTTAAGCCGCAGATGTTCCGGGCCGGGCTTGCTGCCAAGATGGCGGCGTATTGGCTTGGCGAGCGCACCGGCCACAAGGACGACCGCAGTTTGTTCAGCACGCCTGATTTTCTGGTCAGCCCGACGTTGCGCGGATACCTCAAGGGGTTTGACACTGGTTTCTCCGCACCCGAAGTGGATGATATCAAAGCAGACGTTATGCAGTTTAGCGGCGCCTCGCACAGCTATGAGGAATGGCTGGAACTGGCGAAAGGGTCGGTTCTGGGAACGCTTGCAGTAATGGAAAACAGACAGCACGAAAACCGTATCCTTCGGTAAGCTGCGTTTAACCATTCTTTAAGGAAAGATTTCTTTTCTATCCGCCCTTTTTATGCTTATTTGAACATGTATTCGCAAGGATAGGCTGGGGATTCAATATGATACCCATAACGTACCGGGCGGCACTGAATGAGCCGCTGCTTGCTGTCGAGCAAGAACGGGAAGCTATCCGTAAATGGCAGGATGAGGGCGACCGCACATCCCTTGAGCTTTTGGTGCGATCTCATGCACGGCAAGCCTATGCGCAGGCAAAACGCTGGACGGACAATCCCGTACATCTGGAAGATCTGGTTGCTGAAGGGTTGATTGGCCTGATGCGTGCTGCGGACAAATTCGACAGAACCCTGAATGTTCGGTTTTCAACTTATTCTGCGTGGTGGGTTATGACCTGTATCTCGTCGGCGCTGGTGCAGGTTAAAACGGTGATTGATATGCCTTCGCGCACCTATCTGGATGCGCGTATGGGCCGCTTGAAAGGGGACGAGCACGCCCGCGCCCAATTGGCGATAGAGGGCGCCGTGGCTTTGGAAGCCCCGGTTGGCGAAGGGCATGGAAACAGCCCCGCCGACAGATTGCGCAGCCTTGAAATGACACCCGAAGAAACCGCCACAGCGGCGTCTTCGGCCGTTGCGCTGGGGCGGCTTATGCGGTCGGCAATGGATGACCTGTCAGAGCAGGAGCGTGAAATCATCACGCGCCGCAAGCTGTTGGTTGAGCCTGAAAGCGTCGAGTCGATCTCATCCGAAATGGGAATGAGCCGCGACCGGTTTCGCCAGATAGAAACGCGGGCCCTGAACCGGATGCGCCGAAGTCTGGTTGAAAAGGGTTTCTCGCGCGAGATGCTGGATTAGTGAGTTTAAGGAAATACGAAAGATGACGATGGCCAGTAATTTGATATTTCCCGTTCCGGGCGCCGGTGTGCGCGGGGCCCGCCCGGCTGCGGATGCATCCGCCAACGCCGCAGAGTTCGGGAAACTGGTACAGCGGTTGGCCGCTGCACCCGGCGCCCAGCCTGCTGCACCCGGTCAGGTAGCCAAAGGCTTGGCGCAAATCGAAATCCCCGCAACCGGCGCGAAAACGCCCCAGGTTCAGTTGCGCGCGCTGATCGAACAATTGGCAGGCTTGCAGGCGGCGACAACTCAGACCGTCCAAAATGCGGAAAGCGCGGGGGCACCAGAAGGGCGCGACCCGATCGCCACCGTTCTTGTTGGCCTGGCAGAACAGATTGGGCAGGTTCTGCAGGAATTTGATGCCGCCACTGGGGCGAACGCCGTTGCAACGCTGCGTGACAATTTGGGTGCGATCGAAACCTCTGCAGAAGGTGTGTTGTCCGTTCTGCTGCAAAAGGGCGGTGGGGACGCATCCAAGGCCGACCCCATCGCGGCCCTGTTTACGATCGTGCGCACCTTGCTGGGAATCCCGCAGGACGCCGCAAAAATGGGCGCGGTTCCAACGCCTTCCGTGCCCCCTCAACCATCGCAGGGATGGGCAAAAGGCACACCGGCCCCTGTGGCCGCGTCCGGTGAGCAGCCCGCGCCGGCGCGCAACACAACCCCGGCGGCCGCAGCCCCGCAAGCGGCGTCAGCGCCCGCAGCCGCACAACCTGCTGTGCAACCTGCGCTTCAGCGCGTGACACCGGGTGGCACACAAACCGCGCAGGGCCAGGCGGCTGATCAGGGCGGCGAAACAGAGGCCGCGCCTGGCCAAGCAAAAACGCCGCTTACCGAAGTTGCGCGCGCCCCTGTCGGGCGCAGCTTTGAAGATGCAGCACGGCCCGCTGTTCGGGCAGGACAGGGTGGCCTGACAACCGAAAACACCCTGACTGGCCGGGCAGGCGCCAGCGCCAGTGCGGCTGACCCGGCACCGGCAAAAGCCACGGGCAGCGCCCTGATCTCAACGGATGTGAAGGCGTTTCTTTTGTCTGTTGTGCAGGCAGGGGGGGAAGACGCGTTGGTGCACAGGCCATTATCTGAACTTCGCGCCGCGCCGGAAGTTGCGCACATCAGGCCACCCGAGGCACATGCGCATCAACCTTCTGGCTTTTCGCGGGGCATCACCGACCAGATCCGCAAAGCGACCTTCAGCGAAGGGCGCACGCGCATCGAACTGGCGCCGCGCGGTCTGGGCGAAATTGAAATTGATGTGCAGCCGGGTGAAGCGGGCCGGTTGCGGGTGGTTGTGCGGGCCGAAAACCCGGCCGTTCTGCACGCATTACGAACGGACAGGGATTCGTTGCTGAACCTGCTGGATGACAGCGGTGTCTCCGTTGAAGATGGCGACCTGGAGCTTGGCGATTTTTCTGACCGCACGTCAAACAGCGATGATGACATCTGGGAAGGTTCCGGCGGGCCCGGGGACGCGGATGAAGATGACGCAGCAAACACTGCTGCGGGTGCGCCAACCCGGCGCGATACGATTTCGAACGGTGTGCTGGACATCACAACCTGAATTTACCAAGGAAAACCGATCATGCCGATTGACAGTAATTTCACCACCTCCGGCCTTGGCCAGGCGAACGCAACATCAGGTTCGCAGGCCGCGATGACAAAACTTGGCGCGGACTACGACAGTTTTTTGACGCTGCTAACGGCCCAGATCGTGAACCAAAACCCGCTGGAGCCGATGGATTCCACCGCCTTTGTTTCCCAGCTTGCGCAGCTGACACAGGTTGAGCAATCCATCGTCGCCAACTCCAGCCTGGAAGAAATCAGCAGCCGGCTGGCCGCCTCAAGTGCGGTTTCTGATGTGCTGTTAATTGGCCGCAACGTAACGCTGCCGACGGATACGATTGAATTGCGTGACGGCGCTGCGACCTATTCCTATGAACTTTCCAAGGATGCGGCAAATGTACGTGCGGTGATCCGGCATGAGGATGGCACCATATTGCGCGAGATCGCCGGGCTTCCCGCCGCTTCCGGGGCGACCAACACGTTTACGTGGGATGGGCGTGACAGCCAGGGCTTGCCCGTGCCTGACGGGAACTTCACGGTCGAGATCGCAGCGCGCAACGCCGCTGATGAGCCCGTTATGAGCAATGGGTTTGCAACGTCACGCGTTGAACAACTGATGTTCATTGCCGGCCAGTCGATGCTGTCGCTCAGCAATGGCACCAAAGCACCTTCGGCCAGCATCGTGGCCGTAGATTAAGGCGCGCTTAGCTAAGCGGAACGTCCTTTTTGTAGAACGACAGCAAAAGAACCTCATCCACCGCAGCGAAGTTTGCGCTCAGATCCTCGTGAAGGACGCTTGAAAGTTGGTCGGTGTTGATTGCGGCGCCCGCCATAAGGGGGCCGTTGGCAACCCGTGTCATCGACGTAAACAGCGTGTCACGCAGGCGCACGGTATTTTCCTTAAGCATGTATTCGGCCGCCAGATCAGGGTCTGAAACGGAAACGCCAATATCGGCGACCACATAGGTCACGCTGCTGGATTTATAGACGGGTATCATCATCCGCCCTAACGCCACCACCTGTGGCCCCGTATCTGCGGGGGCAGCGCCATGCCCGGACGCGGGGGCAGCGCCATGGCCAGAATCAGCGGCGGCACTCGTTTCGGCCCCATGCCCGGTGTCCGGGGCGGCGCCGTGCCCGGCAGCGGCATCAGCTGGCGGCGTGTCTGCCGCATGTGTCGAATTACCCGCATCCGCGGCTTGTGATGGGTCGGGCGCATGGCCAGTGTTTGCAGCGTCGGCGCCTGCATTCTGGGCTTGCGGTGCATCCGCCCCGCCCGAGGGCAAAAACTGCCCTGCGCCATAACCTCCGGCGAAAAATACGACCGGAAGCGCTGCCATAGCTATAAATGTTTTCTTCATATCAGCACCGAAACCTATTTGCTCAGGATCATGGTTTCGCACCACAATCAGGCAAAAGTTCCGTGCTAATAGGGCAATATAATGTCCATTACGTCTTCGCCATAGCCGCGATCCTGGGTGCGCGACAGCTGCCCCCGGCCACCATAGGCGATGCGGGCTTCGGCGATTTTCTCGTACGGAATGGTGTTGTTTGTCTGAATATCCTGCGGCCGGATAATCCCTGCGACCCGTAGTTCGCGCAGTTCCTGATTAACCTTGACCTCCTGGCGCCCTGCGATCACCAGATTGCCGTTTGGCAGTCTCTGGATGACCAGTGCGGCAACTTTCAGGTTGATCGTTTCGCCACGTTTGATGGACCCTGTGCCACCCGCCGTCGTGACCGAGCTTATGTCGACAATGTCGCCAGACGGCAGATCCGACGCCAACACACCGGGCAAAAGGCGGTGGATCTGTGAACCATAGCCGAATAGCTTCGGAAACCCGATCTGGCTTCCGCCCTGACGCTGCCGGTCAGATGCGTTTCGCAACTGCGCCTCGTCATTGATTTCGATGATGACGGTTAAAATGTCACCTACGCGTGAGGCGCGTTGATCCGCAAAGAAACCACCTGACCGCGCGTCCCACAAAGATGCGGCTTCGGCGCGTTGCTGCACGCGCTGGCGTTCGGCCGGGGGCATGGGCACCTGTACGCGTGCGGTTTCGGGCATGGTGCCCGAGTTCAGTACCATATCGGAAATCTGGGGGTCGCGGCCAAATGGAGAGGGGCCACTGCACCCAACCAGCAGCGCGCAAAACAACATCGCCGAAGCGGCGCGGCGGGGCAGCCCCACAGTAGGAAGGTAACGTGAGATTCCGGTCAATTCCTGACCTCCACAATGCCGTCGGCTGTGGCAGTAGCAATGACGGTGGTGTTGCTGACAAGGTTAACGATCTTCAATTCCTGGCCCTGATACGCATCGGTCAGGGCGCGCCCCGGCGCGGTCAATTCCAGCGGTCCGTCGCGCAGTATGATATCAACCAGATCCCCCCGGTCGATGATCAGCGGGCGCATGACCGCCTGGGCCATCACGGGCCTGCCCTGTGACAACACGCGGCGCACCTGCTTGCCTACAAGTTCATCCGCGTCCGTCACAACAAATGCGCCAACGCGCCCATAGGGCAGCTGGACAACCTGCAAATCGGCCTCGGTCAAAATAGAATCCGGAAGGATGCGCCGCACCGGAACCGGCACGGGGACATTCAGGGTCGCCAGTCCAACGACACGGCGAACCTCACCCTGAGCCAAAACGGCATTCGCAACAAATTGCCCTGTCGACTGATCCATCCAGAAATCTGACAGCATCACCGCCTCGCGTTCGATGCCATTCTGGAAGGTGATCGAAAATTCGCCCGCATCGGGCATCGTCACCCCAAACATTTCGCGGGCTTTTTCTTCGATCAGAATATCCAGTGCCTCTGCAAACCCAGAGACCGGGAAAGCAGCAAGAGCGATAAGAAAGGCGATGGTTGCACGTATCATTTTTTATTTGATCTGGTTGGCCGAGGACATCATCTGGTCAGCAGTTTCGATCGCTTTTGAATTCATCTCATAAGCGCGCTGGGCTGAAATCAGATCTGTTATCTGCTGGATGATATTTACATTTGAACTTTCCAGGTGCCCCTGACGGACAATGCCAATTCCGGGATCCCCGGGGTTGGCGGCAAGCGGATCACCCGATGCTGTCGTGGCCGCCAGAAGGTTGTTGCCCAGAGGCTTCAAGCCGCCTTCGTTTGTGAAGGTCGTCATTGTGATCCGCCCCAGTTCCAGCGGAACGGGGTTGTTTTCAACATAGGCCATGATCAGCCCGGATTCGTTAATTTCGAGGTTCACGGTATTTTCGGGCACGTTGACGCCCGGGTCGATCTCATAGCCCTGAAGGTTCACGATCTGACCCTGCGCGCTCAGCTGAAAGCTTCCGTCACGGGTGTAACCCTGGCTGCCGTCCGGCAGGCTGACGGTGAAATAGCCTTTGCCGTCGATCGCCAGATCCAGCTGGTTTTCGGTGGCGACCAGCCCGCCTTGGGTGTTCAGGCGGACGGTGCCGGCCGTGTGCACACCCAGGCCCACATCCACACCCGTTGGGCGTGCGGTTCCGGCTTCGGATGTCAAAGCACCCTCGCGGTGTACGGTTTGATAAACCAGATCCTGAAACGCCGCGCGGCTGCTTTTAAAGCCGGTCGTGTTGGCGTTGGCGATGTTGTTTGAGATGACATCGACGTTGGTCTGTTGTGCCAGCATTCCGGTGGCGGCGATCCCCAGGGCTTTCATGATTCCAGCTCCTTTTTCCTGTTAGGTGGTGCGGCCAAGACGGCGCAATGTTTCCTGGCGCAACTCATCCTCGGCGCCGATCAGTTTTAATGAACGGTCATATGCCTTTTGGATGGTCATCATGCGCGTGATTTCAATGACGGGCTGCACGTTGCTTCCCTCAACCGCGCCCTGGGTCACAACGGTGTTCATGTCGGGCACCAGCGCAACCTCATCGCGCCCCTCGGGGCGCACAAACATGCCGCCGCCGATGCGCTCAAACGATTGAAGATCCTGCAGGTCGAACACACCGATAACGCCGACCGTGCCGATGCCTGCCGCCGAAATGGTCCCGTCTTCTGATATCATCACCCCGGCCACCTGATCTGGCGGCACGGCAATCGGTGAACCCGCAGAATCCAGAATTTTCGCGCCGTTCAGTGTAACAAGCTGGCCCTGGGCGTTGATGTTTAGCCGCCCGTCGCGGCCGTATGCCATTTGCCCTTGTTCGGTACGGTAGGCAAACCACCCGGGCCCCTGAAGGGCGACATCAAGGGGGTTGCCCGTATGGCCGATCGATCCCTGCCGTTCATCAAGGTAGGATCCGGTATCAAGCACGTAGTTCGTGCTGTCGTTGCTGGTGGGGTCGCCCTGAATGTAAGATTCAAACACAACCCGTTCGCTTTTAAACCCGGTTGTGCTGGCGTTTGCGATATTGTTGGTCGTCACATCCATATCGCGACGCATGGCCGACGCGAGGGACAGAGCTACATATGTTGAGTTATCCATGCCTCTGACCCAATTTCGCGCATCCTGCCCCGGTGGCCTGATGCAAAGCGGTACTTTAAATTCCAACAACAAGTATAGTGTTCTTGCGCATCGTGTAGAATATTATAGGATAGTGCAAGTATTTTTAGGGCTAGAATGCATCAGGATGCGATTTAATCTTTATCTATCCATGAAATCAGCCCTTGTGGTTGCGACGGCCGCATCCCTGGGCGCCTTGCCTGCATTTGGTGAGGGTGGGCATGATGCGGCCGCGCCCACCGGGCATGAGGTCGCGCCATCTGTTGACGTTGCGCCGCCATCTGAAGCACACACGCCTCAGCCTCAGCCTCAGCCTCAGCCACAGCCTCAGCCTCAGCCTCAGCCTCAGCCTCAGCCTCAGCCTGTAGCCGAAAGTGATGCGGCGGGCGCCGTGCGCACCATACCGTCTGATTCCGATTTTGCGCGGTATTCGCGCGAAAGCTTTTTAAAGGATCGTGAGGGGTTGATCGCCGCCGTCGCGACGGCCAGGGCAGATGCGCCCCCGAAAGGCCCGCCCAGCGATGCGCAGGCGGCGGCGATTTTGGATATGGCGGCATTCTACCTTGCCCACGTGATGCTGACCGAAAGTGGCTCGATGCTGTCCGCGCTGTCTCCGGACCACCTTTCTGGCGCGCAGGCCGCTGACTGGCGGGCCCTGTCAACGGCGGTGAATATTCTGGAAGGTGGGGATGGGGTGATATCCGGGCCGAACACACCTTTGGGCCCAGAGTTTGCCGCCTGGAAGGATCAACCCCTTTGGGTGATGCTTGATCGTATCCGAATGGGGGATGTTCAGGGTGCTGATGCCCTGCTGCAACCTGCCTTTGACAGGCTGGACGTGTACCCCGCCCCCTTCGTCGAGGCGGTTTTGCCCAGGATGCTTGAAACCGCGATTGACGCCGGAAACTGGAAGGTGGGGCGCGATATTGCGGAGCGTTTTGACGCGTACCCGGTGCTGAAATCGGCGGATGCGTACAACTTTCTGCTGGGAAGTGCGGCCCGAAAGGGTGGGGATCTGGTTTCGGCCTTCGATGCGTTTTCACTGGCGTCCGAAGGGCCCGGCCAATACGCGCAGCGCGCGCGCCTGGCGATTGTTGAAATCGGGCTAGAAACCGGCGCGCTGCCTGTTTCTGATGCGCGCGCTATGTTGGGGGTGATGCGAAATTCCTGGCGCGGCGACCAATACGAACTTGCCACACTTCAGCTGCTGGCAAAGCTTGACTATAACGCTGGGCGCGAGGTGGACACGCTGGAAGTTCTGGGGGCAATCACCGCAGGATTTTCCGGAAGTGACGCTGCCCAAAAGGCCGAAGGGCAGGCGCGCGCGCTGCTGCAGGAGTATTATGGGCGGGGCGCGCATGGCGATATTCCAATGTCAGAGTTTCTGGTCGCCCATCGCCGGATTTCGCGGGACTATCGGTTCAAGGAAGGGTTTGCACGTCTTGCGGAAGGCTTTGCTGACCGCTTCCTTGAAAATGGCGCCACTGGGGTGGCCGCACAGGAATACGCCACCGTGTACAATTACCTGCGTGTCGCGCAGGATCTGGGGTTGCGCGATGTTCTGCCCGAGCGCCTTGACGCCCTTAGGCTGAAGCGTATCGAGGCGCTGGTTGCCGGGGGGCAGTTTGATCTGGCAGCAGAGTTGCTGGCGCAGGGCGTGACGACCCAAAACCCTGTTCTTCTGGATCGCCTGAACACGCTGCGCGCCCAGGTGTTTTCTGCTTTGGGCGAGGCGGGCGCGGTCGTTGGCACAACCGTCGCGGCCCCTTCGCAGGAATATCTGCGCCTTACGGCCGAGGCATATTTCGGCATGGAAGACTGGGCGCTGGCCCAAAAGGCCTATGCGCGTCTATGGCAGGTGCAGGGTGGGGAGTTTCAACTGACCGATGCGATCAACCTTTTGCTGGCGGCTTATCGGGCAGGCGATGTTGATAAGGCCCTTGAAGTGGCGCAGGCCTTCCCCGATCTGGTCGACGCCCCGCAGTGGTCAGAGATCGCCGTTGGCCTGCTTGGGGTGGCGCCGGATGTGATGCCGCTGCGCGAGGCAACGGCGCGCGCACGGGTGGACAGCGCGGGAAAAACCCTGGATGCGCTGCGCGCCCTAAGCCCGACCGCCAGTGAATAGACCAAATAGGGGCAAGTATTTCTATCGTTCGACGAAAATGAACAATTCTTTAACCCTCAAGTAAAGATTGCCTCTTATCTTTAATACCGACGGAGTGTCGTAGACCAGAAAGGATATCATTCCATGGGAATCTCAAGCGCCATGCAAACGGGGGTCAGTGGCCTTCGCGCGAACTCGACAGCGGTTGAAAAGATCTCGGACAATATCGCGAACGCAAATACCGATGGATATAAGCGGCGGTTTGCGCAGATGGTCACCTCGACCACAACAGGTACGGCTGCCGGCGCGGCGCCTGCAGGGGTTTCGGCGGTCCAGGGGTCTGATTTACTGACACAGGGTGCCTTGAAGACGACGGCGCAGCCGACGGACCTTGCGATCACCGGGCCGGGCTTTTTTGTGGTTTCCAAAAACCCGAATGATACGGTCGAGTCAAACTACATGCTGACGCGCGCCGGGTCATTCATGCCCGACGAAAACGGGTATTTGAAAAACGCGGCCGGGTATTACCTGTCCGGGTTCCCTTATGGCGAAGATGGCACAACGGGCCTGGTGGACCGTAACAGTTTTGGCGACTTGCAGACGGTTAACCTGAGCCGCGTTAACATGACCGGCGCGGCGACAACCGGGATGAATGTGAAGGGCAACCTGCCGGCGCAGGAAACCGGCACCGCAACGCCTGCCAGCCCGTTTATGTTTTCTGCCGAGTTCTACTCCCCCCTGGGTGCGGCAGAGCGGCTTCAGTTTTCATGGCAGCCTGAAACAACACCCAACCAGTGGTCGCTGACGGTTGCTGACTCGGCCGGGGTTCCCTACGGCTCGGTTATGGTTGATTTCCATGACTCCGGCGCACTTGCCGGGGCGCCCAGCCTGTATTCCGGCATCACCAACCTGGCGCCTGCGCCCGCTGGTTTCGCCTTTGACCCGGCCACGGGTGTCGCTTCGCTGACAGTTGATAACGGTGCTGCGCCGCAGGTGTTCGAGATCGACCTTGGCGCGCCTGACAGCTTTAGCGGCATGACGCAGTTTGCAGGCGACTATACGCCCCCTGACATCGGCAGTGACGGGTCCAGCGCAGGTACGCTGATCCGCGCCGAGATCGACGAAAAGGGTGACGTCTATGGCGTATTTGACAACGGCAGCCGGATTTCCCTGTTTACCATTCCCGTGGCCGATGTGATCAACCCCAACGGCATGATCGCTGCGAATGGCAACGCGTATCTGTTGTCGCGCAACTCTGGCGAGTTCCGGCTTGGAACGGCGGGTGAAGGTGTGATCGGCGTCATGGTGTCGGGCGCGCTGGAAGGTTCGAACGTGGAAATCGCTCAGGAACTTACGGATCTGATTTCGACGCAGCGGGCCTATTCCTCCAACGCCAAAATCGTGACGACGGTTGACGAGATGCTGGATGAAACAATGCGCCTTAAGCGCTGATTAAGAACCTGACCAAACGCTGCGTCCGCCCAATGGGGTGGGCGCAGTGCGCCGCAATTTAGGGAGCTGCCCATGGGCCTTACGAGCGCGCTTTCGACCAGCCGTAGTGGCCTTCTTGCGATCGAGAAGTGGTCCGAGACAACAGCAAGCAACATCGCGAACGCCAGCAGTGAAGGCTATGTTCGTAAAAGTGCCGAGCTTTCCACCAAAGTGGGGCCGTCAGGCGCACAGGTCATGGTCACGGGCATCAAGCGCGAGGTCGACACCGCCCTTGACCGCATGCACCGCACCGAAAATTCCCGTGTGGCCAAGCAACAGGCCATCGCGGATGGGCTGGAATATTATACCGGGCAGCTGGGCCAGCCGGGCGGGGCGCAATCTCCGTCCGAGCAATTGAACAAGTTCTTTGGCGGGCTTGATCTTTTGGTGAACAACCCGGCAAACCCCGCCCTTCAACGCGGTTTTCTGGATACGGCGCAGGGCCTTGCCGCATCATTGAACCGCGCCGCCACGTCGCTTGGCCAGACCGAAACAGATCTGGTTGCGGGTATCACCCGCAATGTGGAAACGGTGAATGCCACGCTTCATGAATTGGCCGACCTGAACTTGCAGCTTTCGCGCATTGAGGGGCAAAACATGTCCCGCGCGACGCTTGAGGATGAAATCGGGCGCACCATCGATAAGCTGTCTGAGGTCGTGGATCTGCGCGTCACGCGCATCGCTGACGGGCGCGTCAGCGTTTTCAGTGCAGGCGGCACACCGTTGTTAGAAGTGAACGTGGTGCACGACATTTCCTATGATCGTGGATCGGGAAGTTTGACGGCGGGTGGGGCAGACGTCACGCCCGGTGTTGCCGGCGCTCGGGGGTTCGAAAACGGAAGTCTGGCCGGGCAGCTGACGCTGCAAAATGAGCTGTTGCCGCGCATGAGGCTTCAGCTTGATGAATTTGCACGCGTGCTTGTCCAGGGGTTTCAGGCGGCGGATGCGTCACTTGCGCCGGGGCAGGCGGGGTTGTTTACGGATGCAGGCGCCGCATTTGATCCGGCCCAGCTTGACGGTTTGGCCGGGCGCCTTTCTATCAACGATGCCGTGCGCCCCGAGACCGGCGGCAGCCTGTGGCGCCTTCGCGATGGCATTGGCGCGGCTGCGCCGGGCCCGGCAAGCGATGGCGGGCAGCTGACGGCGTTTGTTGCGATGCTTGATGGGCCGCAAAGTTTTTCGACAGGCGCCGGGCTGGGAACCAATATTGACCTGACGCAGTATTCGGCGGGAATGATCGCCGACCAGCAGGTCGTACGCACGCAGGCGTTGGACCGCCGTGATGCCCTAAGTATGAGCGCCGAAAGCATCGGGGCAATGCGGCGCGGCGTACAGGGCGTGAATATCGATGACGAATTGCAGCAATTGATCCTGATCGAACAAAGCTATGCCGCCAATTCCAAGGTGATGAGCGCGGTTGCCGATATGATCGATACGTTACTTGCGTCGCTCTAAGGGGGGCATTTCATGAGCACCATCATGCGCACAATGTCGACCTTGCAGACCAGCCTTACGGGGCGGCGCAGGGTGGCTGAACTTGGCCTTGCCCTTAGCAATGCGGGAAAAGAGGCGACCACCGGGTTGAAGGCCGATGTCTACAGATCCCTTGGCCTGCAGTCTGGCGAGGCGATGGCGTTGCGTGCACGCAGGGGGCGCGTGGAAAGCTTTGTTGCTTCAAACACGCTGCTTGCCAACAAGATGGTGATGACAGCCCACGCCATGAGCACGATGCGCGAAACCGCGCAAACGTTTCTGAATCAAGCTGTCAGCAGCCGTGACAGCCTTACCCAAAGTGCAGCGTACCTTCAGACAGCTGCCAAAACTGCGATAGAGCAGCTGACCACGCAGCTGAACTCCAGTTTCGATGGCACCAGCCTGTTTTCCGGCACGATGTCAGACCGGACACCGTTGCAGGTTTGGGATGCGGCCAGTGCGGCCACGGGCCTTTCCCCGCGCGGCGTTGTCGAAGGGGTTATCGGAGCAGGGATTACCAGCGCCGCAGACGCGACGGCAAAGGCTGCAGAGCTTAAGATGATCTTTGACAGTGCGGATACGGTCACACCGGCCAGAAACTTCGAAGGCACCTTTTTCAATGGCACACCTCTTCAGGATCCGCTGGGCGCCGCATCGTCGCGCCTGACCGCCCGTATTGATGAGGGCGTTGTGCTGAACTATGGCGTTCAGGCCAATGACCCCGCCTTTACAGAGCTGTTTCGCGGGCTTTCAATGATCGCGGGAACGGATGTCAACACCATCACCGACCCTGCGGCTTATGCGGCGTGGATGAAAGAGGCTGTGGATACCGTGGCAGGGGGCATTTCGCGCCTTACGGCCGCCGAACAGGTTTTGGGTTCGCAGCAACAATCGCTGGATCTGACGCTTGCCTCGCAGGAAACGCAGGTTGATATTTACGCCAATCAGGTTCTGGCCCTGGAAGGGGTCGATGCGTTCGAAGCGGCCAGCCGGGTAAACCTGCTGCAAACCCAGATGGAAGCGACCTACGCCGTTACCGCCCGCCTGTCGCGCCTGACATTCCTGAACTATATGTAAGACGCAGCTGGCTGGGTTTAGCCTGCGCTGGCCATGCTTTCCACATGTGTGTCGCGCCGGCGGCGGCTGGAAACTTCACCCAAAGCCGGCATTTTGGCAGATGTGGCCGCAGCCTCGCCCAATTCACCGGCGGGCTGTTCTTCCGGGGCAAACTTATAGCCGCGCCCATATACCGTTTCGATGTAACGGTGGCCGCCTGTAGATGCCTCATCGATTTTCTTGCGGATCTTGCAGATGTAGACGTCGATGACTTTGTCGAACGGCTGATCGTCGGCCATCCCGTACACGGCGTCATAGATCGCAGCCTTGCTGATCACGCGGTTCGCATTCAGCGCAAGGTGCTGAAAAATAGCATGCTCGCGGCGTGAAAGTTTCACCCGACGGCCGGCAATTTCGGGATCCCGGCCATCAAAATAGGCAGTAACCTCGCCAACAACCACGCTTTCGGCTGCATGCCCGTGCGCGCGCCGGATAACGCTGTTAATGCGTGATCGCAGTTCCAGCCCTTTTATGGGGATGACGATGTCGTCATCTGCGCCAACGTCCAGAATGTGTGCGGTATCACGGGAATTTCGAAAGTCGCGCATGACCAGAACCGGGTTTGCGCAGCCTGCGGCGCGCAAGGCCCTGATGTGGTCCGCGGTCTGGGGGGTGTCGGCCAACAGCAATGCGCGCGCTTCGCTGCCTTGCCTGTTCAGCAGCGTCAGATCGCCCTGAAAGAAGCTTTCCCCAATTTTCACAGGCTTCATGCCGGCTGATTTCAGCTCAGCCTCGATGCCTTCGCAGCGCTCAGCCTTCGGTTCGTAGAAGTAGATGTACATCGTGCCTCCTGCCGGCGCTGCATGGGATTACTCGCCATCTGGCAAGTATTTCTTACCTACCGTTATGGCAGAGTTCTTGATTAGTCAAGAATTAGCCAATTCTTTATTTGTTAACTACTAATCTGTTCTTGATTTCTGCATGAAATTCTGGCTTTAATCCTTGTGGGCCCGGCGTTCAGGGCTGTCGGTGTTTGGAGTGGTGCTATGGCGGCGATCAGAATGCGATTTGCTAAGGTCCAATGGGCGCTTTTCGCCACGCTGACATTGCTTGTGGCGCCAATGGCCGCGCATAGCGATGTGCGGATCAAGGATATCGTGACCTTTGAAGGCGTGCGGGAGAACCAACTCGTAGGATACGGGTTGGTCGTTGGCCTGAATGGAACAGGGGACCGGCTGCGCAACAGCCCTTTCACCCAAAAATCCATCGAAGGGATGCTGGAACGTCTGGGCGTGGGTAACCTTTCAGATGGCGGTATGAAAACGCAAAACACCGCCGCTGTGATGGTAACAGCGATGCTGCCGACCTTTTCGCGTTCGGGTTCATCCATTGATGTGGTTGTGTCGTCCCTTGGGGATGCGTCGTCGCTGCGCGGTGGTACGCTGATTGTGACACCCATGGCGGGCGCCGATGGCGAAATTTACGCTGTAGCGCAAGGGCCGATTGCGGTTGCGGGTTATGCCGCACAAGGCATTAACGCCAGCATCGTACAAGGCGTGCCGACCGTCGCGCGGATTGAAAATGGCGCTACGGTCGAGCGGGAAATAGAATTCGCGTTCCAAAGTCTGGATACCATCAGGATAAGCCTGCGGGTTCCCGATTTCACAACCGCATCGCGGGTTGAGGATGCCGTAAACGCCGCGCTTGGCCCGGGGTCTGCGGCCGTGCTGGATCCCGCGACGGTAGAGGTGCGCCCCGGCTACAAGGCCGACCTGAACGAAGTCATGGCGATGGTCGAAAACCTGCGCGTGGTTCCGGATTCCGTCGCCAAGGTGGTGATTGACGCGCGGTCGGGAACGATCGTCATAGGGTCAGACGTTCGCATCGCGCGCGTAGCGGTCAGCCAGGGTGGGCTGACGGTTATGGTGCGCGAAGACATGCAGGTCAGCCAGCCAGAGCCGATTACGATCGGCGGCACCACAGTTGTGGTTCCCGCGACAACCGTAACGGTGAACGAAAAAGAGGCGCAGTTCACAGTTCTTGAAGGTGACGTGAGCCTGAAACGGCTGGTGGACGGGTTGAACGCAATCGGGGTTGGCGCGACCGAAACGATATCCATTTTGCAGGCTATCAAGGCGGCTGGTGCACTCCATGCTGATCTTGAAATCATCTAGGGGGCGGCAGGCATGGATATCGCAGGGACAAACAGCGCAGCATCGATCGCAACGACACCAGCGCGCACCGAAAGCACGACAGCACGCGCCACCCAGGCCGACGCTAAAAAGGCAGCGGTTGAATTTGAAACGTTGTTTCTGACGCAGGTGGTGGAAGAGATGATGCGCACCGTCAAATCCGGAAGTTTCGGTGGCGGACACGCAGAAGAAACCTGGCGCAGTTTTCTGTCACGTGCGTTTGCCGAAGAAATGTCGGGCGGTGCTGGCACAGGTATCGCGCGCAGCGTGGAATCCACGATCGCCGCGTATTACGGGCGCAGCACGACGGGCTCAAATTCATGACCTCCGCGCAAACCCTTCCCAGCCTGGATGCCGCGATAGGCGAGGTTGACGCGCTTGTCACGCTTCTGCGCAAAGAAAACGGTGCCATCGAAGGCGGCGACCTTCAGTCCGTCATTGATCTTTATCCGGCGAAACTGGAGTTTCTGGAAAAATTTGAGTCAAACACGGCTGAAATTCAGGGGTTTCTGGCGGGCGATGGTGCCGACGGCCTGAAGGCCAAAGTCGAAGAACTTGGCACGCTGGTTGCCCGAAATGAGGCGCTGTTGGCGCGAACTGGTGCGGCTGCCGCTGAAATCGCCGAGGAGATCGGCCGGATCCGCGACCGTCACAGCCTGAAGGGGCTGTACGGAAAATCTGGTGAACAGGTGGGGAAAAACTCGCCTCAGGCGGGAAAATTAGACCATTCCGTCTAAAACGTTAACCCTGACTTAACTTTCGTTTCTAATTTCTTATCCACGGCAAGTGCCGTTTTTCGTCAGAAAGACGATCAAAGTGAACAGAAAATCGAAACGGAGCAAATAATGTCTTCAATTCTCACGAACAACTCTGCAATGGCCGCACTGTCGACCTTGCGTAACATCAACAACAACCTTGGTGAAACTCAGGGCCGGATCAGCTCCGGTATGAAAGTTGCATCCGGTAAGGACAACGCCGCCTACTTCGCGATCTCAAGCTCGATGAAGGGCGACAGCGGCATGCTGAAGGCGATCGATGAAAGCCTGACGATGACCAAGAACGCGACCTCAACAGGTCGTCTTGGTGCCGAAACTGTCCAAGGTCTTGCTCAGCAATTTGTTGAGCGTGTTGCGTTTGCCCAAAGTGGTACACCGGCTGACCTGGCTAAAGTGCAGGAAGAACTTACTGCGCTGACAGCACGGATGGATACATCGATCAAGCAGTCGACCTTTAACGGTGTCAGCATGGTTGATGCGGCGGCAACCAGCACGGTTGTTTCCGGTATCACCCGTGGTACGGACCCTGTTACGGGCGCGGCGACTTTCAATACTACCACGATCAGCCTGACTTCGGTTGACCTGACAGCTGTTCACACAGCTCTGTCTGGTATTGACCTGGTAGCAAGCGGAGCAGCTGGCACCCTGGCTACAGATCTTGCAACAGCAGAAGGCCAACTGAAGGCCGCAACTGATGCTGCGACAACATTGGGTATCGGCGAAAAGACCATCGATACGCAAAAGCAGTTCCTTGGCGAACTGTCCAAGCGTATGGACGCCGGTGTTGGTGGCATGGTCGATGCGAACATGGAAGAAGAGGCCGCACGCTTGCAGTCACTTCAGGTACAGCAGCAGCTGGCCACTCAGTCCCTGTCCATCGCGAACCAGGCTCCGCAGAGCATCCTGAGCCTGTTCCGCTAAAGCGGGATTTGGCACATGAAATTGTGGGGCCCTTGAAAAGGGGCCCCACGCATGACCGGCCAGCAGGACGAACAAAAAGAATATAGCGCTGGCCCAACATAACCCCCCGATCAGAAAGATCGGAAAAGAGGGACGCAGAACGCATGAGCATTGCCGCATACAAAAGAACCATTAAAGAAAGTGAATCCCCCCGCCAGATTGAACGCCGAATTCTGTCACGTATCACGGGACAACTTGAACAAAACGCACGGGCCTTTGACGAGGCACAGGATAGTTTAACCCGATTGACACTTCTGGCTGACGGGCTGCGCGAAAGTCTCAGTGAAAATCAGGCCGTTTGGGGCGCACTGAAATACGATTTAGCCGACACAGAAAACGCACTTCCCCCCGAATTGAAAGCACAGCTTTTATCGTTGGCATTATGGGTCGAACGTCAAACCGGAAACGTTTTGGGTGGCGCACCCGGTGTTGGGGCCCTTGCCGCGATCAACCGCAACATCGTTAACGGGCTTGCCGGTCAGGCACCCGAACCTGTCGGATAGGGGGCAGACATGGCACTTAAACTTACATTAAAACCGAATGAACGGATTATCGTGAACGGCTGCGCGCTTCGCAATTCCGGGCGCCGCCACGTCATGATGGTGGAAACTCAGGCAGACGTGGTGCGAGGGCACGACCTTCTGGACGAAGCTGATGCTGCCACGCCGGTTAGCAAAGTTTACTTCCTGATCCAGATCGCGCTGGTGAACTCGGATCTTCGCGAGCAGATTATTCCGTCCATCCAAAAACAACTGGGCGTTCTGGCAACCGTTTTCGGCCTGCCGCACGTGAACAATGTCTTTGAGGCGGCGAACTACGTCAGCATCGAAGATTATTATAAGGCCCTTCGTGCGCTTCGCCCGGTGCTGCGCCACGAAGAAAAGCTTTTGAGTTTCAATGTTGATTCCGGGCAGGATCTGATCCCCGAGCCGCTGGAAACGCATGAACCCGCCGAGGCCGCTCGGTGATACCGCTGGGTGGAATGAGCACGATTTTAGCGCTGCGTGTGGTCGATACGACCCGCGCGCAGCAGCTTGCCAGTGTTCAGAAAACCCCGGAACATGAACGCGCGATCACCGCTTTTCGTGATCGTATTGCGAACGTCACGACCGCCGAACAACTGGTGGACGATCATGAAGCTTACAGCTTCGTGATGAAGGCCTTTGATCTGGAAGATCAGATGTTCGGCAAGGCAATGATCAAAAAGATCCTTGAAAGCGACGTCACCGACCAAAGATCTTTGGTAAACCGCCTGACAGACCCACGCTTTCGAGAGTTGCACAAGGTGATGGGGTTCACCGCCGCCGGCACGGCGAACGCGAACACCAAAAACACCATCTGGCAGAATAAAATGGTCGACCGTTACGTCGAACGCCAATTTATCAATGGCCAGAGCGATCAGAATGAGGTTTTAGGCACTGTCCTGGAAGTTCGAAGGAACGCCCCCAATGTGACAACGTGGTTCGATGTGCTTAAGGATAAGCAGATGGGTGAATTCATGCGCACTTCGCTGGGCATTCCCGATAGCGTGGTTCAGCTGGACATCGACAGGCAAGCCGCCATTTTTGCAGAGAAATTTGACATCACAAAGCTTAAAGACCCGCAAGAGGTTGAAAAGCTCACCCTGAAATATGTCGCAATCACCGACGCGCTGAACCCGGGTAATGCCGGGCCAAACGCGGCCATTCAGATCATGAACAACGTCATGTACAGTGGGAACGGAAATTCGTTCGTGCCCGCAACTCTGGACATTTCGATGATCAATTTCACAACGAAGTCAATTTACCGCTGATCGCAATCTGCGGTTATGCCTGTGCAACCACATGCGAAAAGCGGGTGCTCAGCCCGACTGCTTCGGTCAGTTCGGTGATCAGCGCCTTCAGCTCTGTAATCAATGCGGCGGGAAGCATGCGTTCGCTGATCATATGCAAGGTAAGTTCATTTCCATGCATGTGGGCGGTGACACGCAGCGTGCCGGTGAAGGCAAATGTGACCTCCAGGTAAGTGTGACTGCTTTTTTCACCGGCGGCATCTTCGACCCACATGTGCTGCCAACGTGACTGGTGCAATGTACCATCGGCATAAAAGGGCATGGTCCAACGTAAATGGGCCGGGTCGTCAGACGGGTTGACCGCCTGCGCCAGTGCAGATGCAGCGATGCGCGAAAGGTGATCACCTGCGCCGAATTTGGCGTTATGGCGATCATTCAGGCGCTTAAGCGTTCCGTCCCGCACAATCTGGGGGAAAAGGGCGGCAATGGCCGAAAACGCGGCGGACCCAACATGGGGAAACACCCCGGTCAGGACCTGCGCGGCCTGTGCCTGCCCCGCCACCCCGGCGGCAACAGGCGCCATTTCGAACAGTGCCTGGGGAAGTGGGGCGCCATCAAAAATACCGCCGGGCGGCGCGGTCTGGGGGGTGCCTGCAAGCGCGCCAGCCTGCACCAGAGGCTGAAACCGCACGATGCTGCCATCTACCCTGACCTCAAGGGGGGTGCCGACCGGGAAATTTGCGGATGGCCCGGAAATGGTAAGGGGGCCGGCACGGGTGCTGACACTCAGGCCGCCATCAGGCAGGGTGCCGCTGACGGTGCCCGATATCCAGCCTGATCGCGCCGGGTGGTCTTGTGGTATCGGTGTTGAAACCCGAACTGACCCCCGCGAAACCTGCGCGCCGTTCAGGGGCGTGCCTGTTGGCGGGGGAATGATCATTCGATCATGTCGTCATCATCTGCCATGGGCAGTTGAATGACTTCCTCGCGCGCCAGTTCCTTGGTGTAATCCACCATCGCCGCCTGTGCAGCACGCACTTCGCGGCCTCGCACGGAACCCATCGAGCTCATCTCGTCCAAAAGCATTTCGCGTGACCGGGCGGGCAGGGCGGTCAGGAAATGATCGCGCACCTCTTTGCTGGCGCCGCGCAATGCCATCGGCAAGGAATTTCCCTGCATGCCGCGCATAACCCGTGCCAGGGCCTGTGCGTCAAGCCCGATCAGATCATCAAAGGTGAACATTTTTTGCTTAATGCTGCCAAAGGCCTCTGGAATGCGTTCTTCCAGAACCGGCGAAATCTGTTCAAAGATATCGGGATCAAGCTTGTCAAAAAGGTCTGTCATCCGCTGTTGAAGATCGGTCAGCGAAGGTTGTGACGCGGCCGAATCGATCCCTTGTTGAAGGGTCTCTTCGATTTGGCGAAGCATCGTGTTGGGGATCGAATCCATTGCGATCATCCGCTCGATCACGTCCTGCATCCGCTCTGTCCCCAACAGGGGCAATACTTTCGCGGCGACCTCGGGGTCCAGATTGTTCAGGATGGCGGCCGCTGTTTGTTCGTGCTCGGCCTTCAGGTACTCAGCAATTTCATCTTCTTTCAGGGCGCCGAAGCGGTCCCAGACGCCGGTTTCTTCCTGCGGGCTGCGCACTTGCTTCATGATGCCCGCAACTTCGCCTTCTGGCAGGAAGCTGCGCAGCATGTTTTCGGCCGCTGCGTAAGAACCCGTGACCCCGGCGCCGTCCATCACGCTATCGGAAAATTCGCTTAACACCCGCTCCACCAGCGGCGCCGCGATGCTTCCCAGATCAGACATTGCGTGGGTGATGGTCTGAATATCGCGTTCTTCAAGGTTCTGCATCAGATCCGAGCCGCGCTGTTCGCCCAGACACAGGAAAAGGATGGCCGCCTTTTCGGGGCCACTAAGGTTCCGGAAATCGCTGGTTGTGTGCTTCATTTCTTTGGTCCGTCTCTACCTGTTTTCCGGCGTTTCGTGTGGGGTGGTTCCCGGTTGGCCATTCAACCCTTCGCGCGCGGCGAAGGCGACGACTTTGTCGACCATTGCCGACAAAATAAGGATCACGCGGGCGTCTGTTGCGTTTTCGTCGGCTGCGCCATCGCCTTTCACCCCCGCGATGACCCTTGCTAGCGTGCCAAAATCGTTCAAATCAGCGCCGGAGCGTGCCGCCAGTTCCAGAACCTCCTGGCCCAGAGGGTGCCGGGAAAGTTCTGTCTGCAGAAGGCTATCAAGTGCCTTTTTACCAACGCCGTAGTTGTGCATCGTCATCCCCCGCCACTTATTGGCAAGTATGATTCCATAAGGCTGCCCGCCAGCATGTACCAGCCGTCGATGAGGACGAAAAAGATCACCTTGAAGGGAAGGGATATCAAAACCGGAGGCATCATCATCATGCCCGCACTCATCAAAACCGAAGCGACGATCAGGTCAATCGCCACGAAAGGCAGATAGATCAGAAATCCGATCGAAAAGGCGCGCCGAAGTTCGGAAATCATGAAGGCCGGAACAAGCTCGCGCCACCCCACATCCGCCACCGTTTCAACGGCCGGAAGGGGCTGTGCCGTAGCGCCATCCGAGCGCGACGCGATATCGCGAAAAAGCGCCAGATCCTTGGGCCGGGTGTTTGCGAACATGAAGACTTTAAAGGGCTCGCCCACGCGCGCGATCGCCTGTTCTTCGGTGATGTTGTTTTGCATGAGCGGCTGAAGCCCCTCATCCCAGGCATCCTGAAAAACCGGCTGCATGACAAAAAATGTCATGAACAACGCCATGCTGGACAAAACCATGTTTGGCGGGGTCTGGTTCAGCCCCAACGCCGAGCGTAGCAGCGAAAACACGATGACAAAGCGGGTAAAGCTGGTCATCACCACCAACAGCCCCGGCGCGATGCTAAGCACCGTCATCAGGGCAATCATCTGGATCAGGCGGCCGCTAAGGGCTGCGGTTGTGTCTGTCCCGGCCGTTGCGCCGCTTATCGTTTCCGAGATCGCGCCAAGCAAACCTGTGGTGTCTTGCGCCTGCGCCTGCGCCTGCACACCAAATGCAAGCGCGCCAACGCAAAGCACGGGGCCAGTGGCCCGGCGGATATATGGGTGCACGTTCAGGGCGTCCACGCCTTGGGGTTTGGTTTGCTCATCATCCCTCGCGGTGACCTGTCAACCGGGGCGCTTAGCGCTCCGAGACATAGTCCTTAACGATCTCGGTCAGGGTCACGCCCAGGCGGTCGCCGCCAATCTTTACAAGATCACCGCGTGCCACCAGGCGGTCATTGATGACGACGCCCACAGGTTCCCCGATTTTCTTGTCCAGTTCGATGACAGCACCGCGGCTAAGCTTCAGAAGCTGCGAAATGGGCATGCGGCTTTGGCCAAGAACAACCTGAACGTTCAGGCCGATGTTCAGCATCGCATCGATGTTGCGCCCTTCGTCCGAAGTTTCCAGCTGCTCACCAACAAGGTTTTCGATGACCGTTTCGCCTTCGCCCTGTTCTATTTCCTCAAAGATCCCATCCTGATCGCCTTCGGTGGCTTCTGTTTCAGTGGGCCCTTCGTTTTCGATATTTTCTTCAGACACTTGCTTCGCTTTCACTCAGGCTTGTTTCGACCAACTTTGATTTGCTTTGCCGCATAGCCTTTAGGATGCGGTCACAAACCCCCGTGTAACTGTATTCCATAAACCCGTTGTCCCATTCGACGCGCGCGTCGCCCTCAGCCAGGTTAGGATCAGGCCGAAGTTCGACTTGCGCCGAAATGCCTTTTGCCTGCGCTGCGGCCTCGATCATGGGGGCAAGTTCGGGCGCGGTGCGTTCGGACAGGTGAACGCGCAGCTTTGCGCTGCCAAGGGCCAGATGCAGGACATCCAGCACTTGTTGCGCGGCGCGTTCGCGCGCGCGATCGCGCAGCAGTTCCGGAAAGATCTGTTCGCTGGCGGAAAGCGCGAAGTCCAGAATCTGCCCCTCAAGGGCGCGATGGTGCTGATCGGCGTCGCTGATCAGCGTGCCCAGCCGCTGAGAAAGCGCGTTCAGCGCGTCAGCCTGCGTTGCCAGCAAGGTTGCATTCGTTTCTGAAACCCCGGCGGCATGGCCTTGCGCGCAGCCATCGGCAAATGCCTCGGCGCGGGCGGCTGCCACCAGTTCATCCAATTCTTCGGCCGTGTGCAGCGCGCGCAACGCGCGTTCTTCTTTCTGGCGTTCCAGGGCGGTTTCCTGGTCAAAGTCCCGTTCAAATACATGATGCATTTATCAGGCCTCCCCCGCCAACCAGGACTGAAGTACCTTTAGCGACTCGTTAGGCTCGCCATCGACGATTGCGCCAATTGACGCCAGCCGCCGGCGGTGAACACCGCCCTGAACTGACGCGAGTGTAATCAGCTCGCCCTGGTCGCCGTGGTGCGGGTCCAGAACGGCGCCGGTAAACACCTGATCTTGTGCCTGAGGTATGGCAATGGAATTTCCGGTGGGCGGCGGGCCAACCGCCGCAACGCCGCCGCTTTCCAGGGCCAGGGCGTCGGGGCGGGAATCAACCAAAGCATCGGGCGCCGGGCCTGACTGGTCTTCCAGTGCTTCGTTGGGAAGCAGGCGGTTCAACATCGGGCGAACCCCGAAAAGGACGATGACGGCGACAACCGCCAGCGCAAAGAGACCGCGCAGGATTGCCATGATGTTGGTTGAAATCGCCTGCGTCAGCGAAAGGCCGACAGGTTCGCCCACATCCATGGAATAATCCATGAAACGAAGGCTATCGACGGAAACCGCATCGCCGCGCTCCAGGTCAAAGCCAACCGCCGTTTTCACCAGCTGGCCCAGCCTGTCCAGTTCGGCAGCCGAGCGCTCTTCGTACACGACAGAGCCGTCGGGCTGCACGTTGTAGATGCCGTTGACCAGAACAGCGACCGAAACGCGCATGATCTCGCCCGGCTCTCGCGTAATCTCACTGCGGGTAGAGCCGATTTCGTAGTTAACGATCTCGTCCGTGGTTGCCCGGCTGTTTTGTGACCGTGCGCCGCCACCTGCCGCGCCCCCGGCAAGCGCGCCGGGCAGGTTGGCGCCAACGTTAACTTCGCCATTCCCGTTTTCCTGACCGTCGGATTTTTCTTCGCGGGTTTCGGTAGAGCGAACAACCTGCTGACCCGGATCATAGCTTTGCGACAGGATGACCTGCCGTTCGGCGCTTAGATCAACGGAAACCTGCACGCGCGCATTTCCGGCCCCCACACGGGCGGTCAGAATGCCTGCGATGTTGCTGGCCATCTGTTCTTCGATGCCAACACGGGTGGATTGCAGCGTCACTTCGGCGTTTCCGTCGATGTCATCGGACAGAATCGTTTCGCCGCTGGCGGAAAGGACCGTTACACGCCCGGTGGCCAGATCCGGCACCGCCGATGCAACAAGCGCGCGAATCGCAACGCCCTGGCGGCGGTTGATCATGTGGTTTGCGCGGCCACGCACAATGACCGATGCGCTGGGCTCGGGGCGGTTGCGTGAAAAGGCCTCGCGTTCGGGCAGAACAAGGTGCACGCGGGCGGCGTCAACGCCGTCAATCGTCTGAATGCTGCGTGCCAGTTCACCTTCAAGGGCGCGCAGACGGTTGATGCGCTGCATGAAGGTGTTCATCCCCAGCCCGCTTGTGCCGTCAAACAGTTCCCACCCAGGGACACCGGCACTTGGCAGCCCGCTATCGGCCAAAACCATGCGTGCCCGCGCGATATCTTCCTGCGGGACGCTGACGACAGATCCGCCGCCCGTGACCTCCACCTTGATCCCCGCCTGTTCAAGCGTCCCGACGATGTTTGACGCACTTTCTGCCGTCAGTTCATTGTACAGGGGGCTGAAAGTCGGGGCCATCACGGTGTTCAGGCCAAACAGAAGCGCCAGAGTGATTCCCACACCCGTCGCCCCTAAGGCAATCAGCCGGTTACGACCCAGCGACATAAGATTGTCAATAATAGACTTCACGTGCGCCTCGGATAGTTTGGTATTTTTTCCATGAATAGTCGAAACTATACGTATCACGCAAGTATATAATGGCATTTATACTTGTCTATGCGTTGGATCTCTGAGATATTATCCGAAGAACTAACAAGGATTTTGCGAGTCTTCATGTCCACCAGCAGTGACCCAGAAACGGCAACCGAAGAGGTTGAAGAGCCGCGCCGCTCGCTTGGCCGCAGGCTGGCGGTTCCGCTGTTGGCGGGTGCGCTGGCGCTGGGTGCCTTTGCGGGCGGTTTGTTTGTGGCGATGGGCCCATCTGCAATTGGCGCGATGCTTGGCGGCGACCCGCCGCCTGATCCGCAGGCCGCGCAGGCCGGCGCAGACGCGGGCGCGGCGCAGGGCCACGCCGCGGGCGACGCGAATGCAGCACAGGGCCATGGCCCTGCCGCCGAGGCGCTTGGCGTCATGCATTTCGACGACATGATCGTGAACATCACCGCGCTTACCGCCACCGGGCGGGTGACCAGCCGTTTCCTGAAACTCAACATCGCGCTTGTCTATGACAAGACAGCCGAGGGTGCGGATGGGGTGCTGGAACGCGAGCTTTACATGCGCGACGCGTTTCAGGACTACCTGCGCCAACTTACCGAACGTGACCTTCAGGGCAGCATTGGCATTGTGAACCTTAAGGGCGAGCTGCTGCGCCGCGCCCGCGCGATCAGCGGAAGCATCGCACCACAAGAACTGCTTGTCGCAGACATGATAATCCAATGAAGCGGGGTAATTTGCAGTGAATGTTCAAAACACCCAACCTTCCGGGGCTGAAAATGCTGCCGACAGCGTTGAAGAACAGATCATCCGCATGTCGATGCTTAGTTTCGAACGCCTGCCTGTGCTTGAGGGTATCCTGGGCCGCTTTTCCGCGTCGCTAAGTTCTGCGCTGAACGCCTATAGCGCGTCGACTGCCGAGGCATCGGTGCAGGAAATCACCTATAAGTCCTATTCCGAATCCCTGGGCGATCTGCCGTCCGGTGGCTTCATGGCCGTGACGAATGTGTCACCGGGCGACAAGTCAATGTTGACGGTTCTGGAGCCTGAACTTCTGATGTCAGCCATCGAAGTCATGCTTGGTGGCCGCACATCAAAACAAAAGGCCTGGACGCCGCGTGAATACACCGCGATTGAAAAAACGCTGGGCACCCGGCTATGCGAGGTTGTTCTGGCCAAGCTGGGGGAAAGCTTTTCAGACTTGCATGAGATGAGCTTTTCTATCTCGCACCTAGAAAACAGCATGAAATCCGTGGCGCTTTTGGCCCCGGGAACCGGCCCATCCGTTCATGTAACGCTTGATATGAAGTTCGAGGGCCGTGGTGGCCTGCTGACTTTTGTTATTCCTTACACCGCAATCGAAAAGGTTCAGCCAATGCTGGCGCAGGCCTTCTGGGGCGGTGGATTGGGTGCGGACAACAGCTGGCGCACACTTCTGACAGACAAGATCCAGGAAACGAACGTAACGCTGACGTCGGTGTTGCACGAACTTTCGGTACCGATGACCCAGGTTTTGGCATGGGCTCCGGGGACGACGCTGGATTTGGGGATCGACACGCATCACGAAGCAGAACTTAGCTGCAGCGGCGTGCCGATGTTCAAGGCCGCCATGGGGCGGCGCAAAAATGGTTCAGTAGCGCTGCGCATTACTGAAGAGATGACTGAAAAGGATGGATTGAGCGATGATGGCACTTCTGATTGATACACTGATCCTCGCGCTTCTGGCCGGCACTTTGGGCTACGCGTTTCTTGTAGATCGCCGCGTGCGCGCGTTGATGGCTGCGCTGGAAAACCTAAAGCCCGCGGTGGGCGCGCTGTCTGCAGCCGTAGACAAATCTGAATCTTCCGTCAGCGTTCTTAAGTCGATGGCGCAGGGGATTACGGGTGAAACGGCCAAGAAACGGACGGCTGAAGCGTCTGACACCAAGGCTTCCCCGGAAACCATGCACTTTTCATCCTGCCGGGTATCGCGCCCGGTGCCCGCAGGCGTAACACAGCTTAGCGGGAAATCTGACCTGGTGCGCGGCTTCTTTGAAGCGACACGCGGCCGCAACGCATGAAGGGCCCGCGGCCACTGCGCCTGATGATAGGCTCCCTTGCCTTGGCCGGTCTGGTCAAGGCGGGCTTGTCTCTGGGCCTGTTTCCGGTTTCTGCGGGCGAAGATGCGCCCGCGTTATTTCTGACAGCGGCCCATGCGTCGGCGGGAAATGAAACCGTTGTGGCGCCCCAAACCTGCGAGCAGCCAGAGGAAATTTTTGACGCGATCCGGATAGAGCGCGATCTTCTTGCCCAGCAAAAACAGGAGCTGGCCCAAAGAAGCTCCGAAGTCGCCCTGTCTGTCGAGAAGCTGAATATCGAAACCGCGCGTCTGGTGGAGCTGAAAAACGAAGTTGAAACCCTTCTTACACGTGTCGCGCAGTCACATACGAATGATGTGGAACGTCTGGTGGCGCTGTATCGAAACATGAAGCCCAAGGAAGCTGCGGGCATCATGAATGATATGGATCTTGAGGTTACGGTGATCGTTCTGTCAACAATGGCCGAACGTGACGCAGCCCCAATTCTGGCGCGGTTGACCCCCGTGCGGGCACAGGCGATTTCACGTATTATTCTGGAGCGTTCCAAGCTGCCAGGTGATCAGCGTCTGAACGGTGTTCCGCTGAACTGATCGGATGGGGCGCAACGCCCCATCTGCGACCCCCGCTTACGAACATTTTATGCATATCGGGCGCGCGGGCTGATCAGCTGTCTTCGTCGCGCAAGGACGAACCCGCTGGCGGTTCGCGCTGAATGTTGCGTTGCAGGTCCATCACGTAGCCGATGATTTCCGCAACAGCCTGCCAGTGTTCCACCGGAATGGCGTCATCCACCTCAACGGTGCTGTGCAATGCGCGCGCCAGGGGCCGGTTTTCGACAATGGGAACTTCGTTCTCGCGCCCGATTTTGCGGATGTTCTTTGCAACAAGGTCTGTACCCTTGGCCACACAAACGGGCGCCTGATCGCGGCCGGGTTCATACCGCAGGGCAACCGCGAAATGTGTGGGGTTCGTCAGGATAACGCTGGCTGTTGGTACGGCAACGGCAATCCTTTGACGGGCGCGTTCACGTTGGATCGAGGCGCGCCGCGCCTTCATCTGCGGATCACCTTCCTGTTCCTTGAATTCGTCGCGCACCTCCCGCAGGCTCATGCGCTGTTTCTTTAACCACTGGGATCGTTTCCACAGAATATCGCCAATGGCGACGGGCACCAGAAACACCGTTGTCGCGATCAGTACCGAAGAAACGGTATGGCGGATCAGGGTCGGCAATTCTTCTGGAATAAATCCGGGGCCTGCCCAAATTTGTTCTACCGCCTTGCGGGTAATGACCACGGTAATGATCCCGACAACCATTACCTTTGTCACATTGCGCAGGAATTCCACGAAACTGTCGGCCGAGAATATTTTCTTGATACCGGACAGTGGCGAAATCTTCGAAAGCTTCGGGCGGATACGTTCCAGTGAAACAACGGTTTCACCCTGAATAAGAACCCCAAACAACGCGGCCAGCACCATGATCAGAAAGGCGGGCGCCACCGCCGTGGCAAGCCTTGCCCCCATATCACCCGCGACCCATCCCACATCCCTGAGGCCGCGGCTTCCCTCACCAATGTTGATCTGGCCTGCGGACTGAAAAATGCTTTTCAGCGCGTCCGTCATTTGCGGGGCCATACTTGGATACATAAAAACGGCCAGCACGAACAAGGAAAACACGGTTGTCATATTGCCGGTTTCGCGGGAACTGGGCACATCCCCTTTCTGGCGGGCTTTGCGCAGTTTGCCTTCGGTGGGGTCTTCGGTCTTGTTTGACTTGTCTTCTTCGCTCATCGCCGCCCCCTAGAATGTGAACGAGCCAAACCACTCGGTAAATCGCGCGAGGAAGTTTTGCATCATACTGGGAATAGCGACGACCATCACGAACAGGCCGGCGGCGATCAGAACAGGGGCGGCAACAAAGAAAACCGGAAGCGAGGGCATCATCCGGTTAGCAAGCCCCAGCCCGGCGTTAAGCACAAGCCCCATTACGTAAAACGGTGCTGCAAGGGCCGCACCGATATAGAAGCTTGCTGAAACAGCCTTTACCATCTGCTGGGCCAGATCCCCGACGACAAGCCGACCGATCGGGAAGACATCATAAGACATGATCAGCGCGCGAATGATCACGTGGTGCAGATCTGTTACAAAAACCAGGGTAACACCCGCGATCAGCAGCGCGCTGGCAATCATGTTTGCCCCCTGAAAGTTTCCCATTTCGGGCGCGAATGCGTTCGCCAGACCCGACACAAGGCCGATCTGCGACCCGGTGAACTGCAGCGTTGTCATGATGATGCGCGCGGTCAACCCGATCCACAGCCCCACCGTGATCTCAAGTGCGTACAGGGGGAACAAAGCCAACGGATTGTCTATGGGCAGCGAGGTCACGGGCGTCGCCGGGTACAAAGCCAGGCTCATCAACAGGGCAAAGAACACGCGGTGCCTGGGGATGACCGCAGCCTCACCAAAGCCGGGCATGAAAACCATCGCGCTGCCCAGGCGGGCAAATACAAGAAAGAAGCCCAGGACTTGCGCAGTCAACAGGCCCGACAGGTCCATCGCGCTAAAGCCCTATGGTGGCCACGGTGCGAAGCGCGGCTTTACGGTGAATTTCGTTGTGCGAAATAACCTGCGTCATCGGGCTGACCCGCTCAAGCATCGCACGCACAAAACTGCGAACTTCGGGGCTGACCATCAGCGCGGGCCATTCATCGTTCTGCGCGAACTTTTGAATTTCCTGGCGCGCTTCCAGCACGAATTCCTGAACCCTTTGGGGGGACATCAGGAACTTTCGCTCATCCCCGTTGATCCGCACGGCATCGTTGAATTCGTTTTCCCAGGCCGGTGACATGACCACGACGGATATGAACCCGGTGCCTTCAGACAGCGAATGGCAGATCTGGTTGGCCAGCTTGCGCCGGACATGTTCCGTGATTGTTGTAACATTGCTGGAGGTGCGCCCGATTTCGGCAATCGCCTCCACAATCAGTGGCAAATTCCGGATCGAAACGCGCTCGGACAACAGGGACTGAAGCACATGTTGCACCAGGATCGCAGGTGATGTTGTCGACATGTCAGAGATCAGCTTCTGATACTCGCGGTCCAGCCCTTCGATCAGGCCCTGCGCTGCGCCATATGTCAGAAGCTCGGGCATATGTTCCTTGATCACTTCGGTCATATGGGTGGTGATAACGCTTTCTGGGTCCACCACGGTGTATCCCATACCTTCGGCCTCGGCCCTGTAAGACGGGTCGATCCAGACGGCATCCAGGCCAAAAGTGGGTTCTTTCGTACGTTCGCCGGGCAGATCCACGGGTTCGTCAGACGGGTTGATAACCATCATCGACGTGGGGCGCACATCGCCGCGAACGGCCTCGACCCCCTGCACCAGAATTGCATAGCTGTTGGTGGGAAGGTTGGGTTCATCCTTGATCCGGACGGATGGCAGAACAAAACCGTAGTCACTGCCAAACAGTTTGCGCAGGCTTTTGATTTTACCCGGCAGTGCGGCATCCAGCGTGTTGATAAGGGGCACCAGACCAGACCCCAGTTCCAGCCGCAGGTCATCGACCTTCATGGCGTCCTGCAGGCTGTCTTCATTGTCGGCGGCACCGGCGCGTTCTTCTTCGGCGGCGGCGCGTTCTTCGTCTACCTTTGCTTCGGCGGCTTTGCGGCGCATGAATATCCCAAGGCCGGCCAGCAGCGCGGCGAGTGTTGAAAACACCATGATCGGGAAACCAGGCAGCAACCCGATTGCAAACAGCAGCCCGGCCGCCATGAACAAGGCCTTGGGGAACTTTCCCAGCTGCTCCAAAACCGCTTCGTTCGCCGCGCCGTCAGTTCCGCCCTTTGTGATGATCAAACCGGCGGCCAGCGATACGACCAGGGCGGGAATCTGGCTTACCAGCCCGTCCCCGATGGTCAGAACCGTGTAAACATCTGCCGCCGCGCCGACGCCCATATCGTGCTGGACAACCCCGATCAGAATGCCGCCAACGATGTTCACCAGTGTGATGATAATCCCGGCCACGGCATCACCGCGTACGAATTTCGATGCACCATCCATCGACCCGAAAAAGCTGCTTTCGTCTTCAAGCTCCTTTCGGCGGTTGCGCGCCTCGACCTCGTCAATAAGCCCCGCGCCCAAATCGGCGTCGATCGCCATTTGTTTGCCCGGCATCGCATCCAGTGAAAACCGCGCTGACACTTCGGCGATGCGGGTGGACCCTTTGGTGATCACGACGAAGTTAATCACGACAAGAATCGTGAAGATCACCGTCCCGATGATGAAATCCCCACCCACGATGAACCGCGAAAACCCTGCGATGACGTCGCCCGCCGCATCCGTTCCCGTATGCCCCTGAGACAGGATCAGCCTTGTCGAGGCGACGTTCAGCGAAAGGCGTAGCATCGTTACAACCAGCAAAAGCGTTGGGAATGAGTTGAAATCCAGTGGCCGGGGAATCCACAGGGCGACCATCAGAATCAACACACTCAGGGAAAGTGATATCGCCAGGCCAAAATCCAGAACCGTCGGGGGCAGTGGTACAAACAGCACCACAAGAACAAGCGTGACGCCCAGCGCAAAGCCCACGTCGCGGTTGCGAAGACTCATCGAAAGCAGCCCGTTAGCGCCGGCCTGATTTGTGTCTTGCGTGCTCATCTGAATGCTCCGGTCAAAACTGTTTGACGAAATTCGGCAGGGCCGGTTGAAGGTCTTTGGCGGAATAGATGCCGCGCCGGTGTTCGGACCCTCCGCGCAGGCTTAACCACGAAGACCAGATGACACCTGCGTTGGGGTCGGGTTCCTGTTCTTGCGGTGGCGCGGGGGCAGGTTGGGGGGCTGCTTCGGCGGCGGCGATGATTTCTGCGTCGCCACTGACCATGGCGCGGAAGGTATCGATGCGCGCATTCGCGACAGCCACGTTGCGGCGCAGCGATGTCATATAGACGTCGCGCGTTTCCGGGTTGAAGGAATGGTATGACCCTGCCGCCAGCATCCAGTCATTTGTTTTTTGGTAAAGGCGAAGAAGAAACCGCGCTGCGTAATCGACGTTTACCGCCGGGTTGAAGCCTTGCAGCGTGCTTGTGAAAGCCTCGGGGTGCCAGCGAAGGTTGATCTGCATGCAGCCCACATCGATCGACCTTACACCGGTGCCTTGCTGTTCTTCGACCCAGCCCAACGCCTTGGCGCGGGTGTCGAAAATACGCCCTGTGCCTTCGGCGTTAACCGCCCATGGCCAGATCGTCAGCTGCCCTTCGTGAACAAACCCTGCTTCTTGCAGGCCAATGCCCAGCAGAATGTTGTCTGGAATGGAGTATCGCGTTTGCGCGCGCAAAATTTCCTGAACACAGACATTCTGCACGCTTACGGGTGCGGTGACTTGCGGGGCCGCAACAACGGCCGCGCTGGGGGCAGGGGCCGGGAAGGCGAAAAAGCCGTCCCAGCCAGCCCCTGCCAGGGTCGCGACCGAGGCAAAGATCGCCGTCAGGCCAATGGCCAGGGATGAACGCGCAAGGTTCACAGTGATCCGCTCACGATCAGATCAAAAATCTTGTCTGACAGCTTGGTCAATGTCGAATAGATGAACGGCAGGGATGCAAGCAGGCCGAAGAAGATCACCACGATCTTTGGCACAAATGTCAGCGTCATTTCCTGAATCTGCGTCAGAGCCTGGAAAAACGCGATGAAAAGACCGACGCCCAGCGCAAGCGCAAGAATGGGGCCGGAGCCCAGCAAGACCGCCATAATCGTGTCCGAAAGGATCTCGTAGGTATCGACTTCGTTCATACCCTACCTTTCAGGTTTGACTAACAGCTTGCAGGCACGGCCCCTTCAGGCTGGCCCATGTTCAAATCGGCATCCGCAGGATTTCTTGATAGGCTTCAACAAACTTGTCACGCATTGCCACGGCGACTTTCACAGTGGATTCCAACGCGATCGTTGCCTCCACCACTTGCTGAGTGTCGACTTCGCCCTTCAGCCCGGCCTGCATTGTCACATCTGACTGGCGCACTGATGCCAGTGCGTCGCTGGACGCCTGGCGCAGAACTTCGGAAAAGCTGCCCTTGTCCGTTTCGGGTACGCTTAGCGGCTCTGTACGTTCCGCCGTTAACGCCTGCGAACTGCGGTACGCACCGCGCGCGGCGCCGGAAGAAATAAGCGAGGAAATCTCTGACATGCCAGACCCTATTTAAGCAGATCGATCATCTGGCGTCGCATCATGCGCCCCGCCTCGAACATGTTCATGTTGGCTTCGTAGCTGCGCGAAGCCTCACGCATGTTGCTCATCTCGATGATCGGATTAACATTGGACCTCTTGACGAAGCCGGTTTCATTCGCCGCCGGGTGGGCAGGGTCATATTCCAGCGTGAATTCGGTATCATCACGCCCGACATCACCCACCTGCACCATTGAAATGCCGCTTTGCCGGTCCATGACCTCTTCAAACGAAATCGTTTTGCGCCGGTACGGATCGGCGCCCGGCGTGGTCCCCATGGAATTGGCGTTCGCAACGTTTTCAGACACGACCTTCAGGCGCTCGCCCTGAGCGCGCATGCCGCTGGCTGCAATCATGACAATAGACTTTAACGGGTCCATTATTTTACCCCTTCCTACCTGCCGCCGGTAACGGCCAGCGACAGAAGGTCATGGCCCTTACGGTAAAGTTGCGCGGCAAGGCGGTAGCTTTCAGATGTCTCGTTGGCCTTGATGGTTTGTTGTTCCAGAACCACGGTGTTTCCACTTGCGCTGGTCCCCCAGGATTCGCGATCCCGTTCAACCCGCACGCCCGACGCATCCCCGCTTGTGATGTGCTGAGGGTTCGTGGTGGCGATTGAGGTGCTGCGCTGGGCGCCGGCCAAATCTGCGAAAGACCCGACCTCGCGCGCCTTGTATCCGGGCGTGTCGGCATTCGCGACGTTTTCTGAAATCACCTGCTGGCGCGCGCCCAACCAATGCATGCGCTGTGACGCAAGCCGGAAGAAGGATATCGAATCCAGGTTCATTTCCAACGTTCCTTTCGCTCAACCAGGGTTAGCAAGTATAAATTACACTCGATTTCAATTTATCTTTCAAGCAGAGCATGTATAACATGGAATATACATGCTGACTACTGGATAAATCCCATGCATACAGCGTTTTCAGAGCTGTCTACGTTTGCAAGAAGCCTTGAGGGGCCAAGAATCACCGGGCGTGTCCGGGCGATTCTCGGGCTGACGCTGACGGTCACCGGGTTAGAGCGGGCAATGGGAATCGGACAGCGGTGCACGGTGTACGGGCGGCGCGGGGCGGTGAAAGGCGAAGTTGTCGGGGTTGATAAAGACGGCACGCATGTTTTGCCTTTCGGCACGTGGGATGGGGTCGTGTCTGGCGATCTGGTGGAATTGAACGCGCACAGCGATGTCATCCGCCCTGATGCCAGCTGGATTGGCCGCGTCGTTGACGCACTTGGCCGCCCGCTGGACCAGGCCGGCCCCCTTCCGGATGGCCCGGACCCCCGGCTGGTGAAGGCGCCGCCACCTTCCGCGTTCAATCGCAAACGTGTTGGTACGCGGCTTGAAACCTGCATCAAGGCATTTGACATTTTCACGCCGCTTTGTCGCGGGCAGCGGATGGGCATTTTCGCAGGCTCAGGTGTGGGCAAGTCCACCCTGATGGCGATGTTGGCGCGCAATACCGACGCGGATGTCATCGTGATCGGCCTGGTGGGTGAACGGGGGCGCGAGGTTCAGGACTTCATCGAAGATGATCTTGGGCCGGACGGCATGAAGCGTTCCGTTCTTGTCGTCGCCACCGGGGATGAGCCCCCTTTGATGCGCAGACAGGCGGCATGGACAGCTACGGCAGGTGCCGAGTTTTTCCGCGATCAGGGCCTTCAGGTGCTTTTGTTGATCGACAGTGTGACCCGCTTTGCGATGGCGCAGCGCGAAATCGGCCTTTCGGTTGGCGAACCGCCTACGGGCAAAGGGTACCCGCCCAGTGTGTTTTCGGAACTGCCGCAACTGTTGGAACGCGCCGGGCCCGGCCCGCGTGGTTCTGGTGATATCAGCGGGATATATACGGTTCTGGTCGATGGTGACGACTTGAATGAACCCATATCCGACAGCGTGCGCGGCATTCTGGACGGGCACATTGTGTTGGACCGCCACATCGCTGAACAAGGCCGCTTTCCGGCGATGAATTTGCAGAAAAGCATCTCGCGCATGCTGCCCGATTGCCATTCGGACGATGAATACGCCATTTTGCAGGCCGCGCGCCGGACCCTGGCAAAATACGACGATATGGAAGAGCTGATCCGCATCGGCGCCTATAAATCCGGGGCGGACCCTGAAATTGACGCCGCGATCCGCTTTTTCGCGCAGGCCGAGGTTTTTCTGTCGCAGCGCAAGCAACATACGATGGCAACGAACGAAGCTTTCGCCGAAATGTACCGGATGCTGACCGATGCCGGGGTTGCGGTTTCGCTGCCTGATGTCGGGGCGGCGGGCACTGCGCTGGTGCCGGAAACAGGTGATGCGGGGCTGCCTGTTTAAGCGCCGGGGAAACGTTATTCCTGGGTTGGGGTCGATAAAGTGCGGCGCACAGCATCTTTCCAACCCGCATAGCGCGCGGCGCGCGCGCCCTCTTCCATCGCAGGGGTAAAACGGCGCTCCCTGACCCAATTGTCGGCAAATCCAGCCGAATCCGGGTAAAGGCCCGCGCGGTGCCCGGCCAGCCAGGCCACGCCCAGTGCGGTGGTTTCCAGAACCTTTGGCCTGTCAACCGGCGCACCTGTGATATCGGCTAGAAACTGCATTGCATAATCAGATGCCGCCATCCCGCCATCGACCCGCAAAATCGGGGCGGGCCCTTCGGCCTGCCAATCTGCCTGCATGGCGTCCAGCAGGTCACGGGTCTGGTAGCCAACGGCCTCCAGTGCGGCGCGGGCAAATTCATTGGGGCCCGAGGCGCGGGTCAGCCCAAAAACCGCCCCCCGCGCGTTCGCATCCCAATATGGTGCGCCAAGGCCAGTGAAGGCGGGCACCAGATAAAGGGCCTGTTCCGGGTCGGCCTGCGCGGCCATGGTGCCACTTTGCGCGGCGTCTTCGACCACGCCCAAACCATCGCGCAGCCATTGCACCGCAGCGCCCGCGATGAAAATCGACCCTTCCAGCGCATAGGTCACCACACCGTCCAGCTGATAGGCGATCGTGGTCAGAAGGCGGTTATGCGACGCCACCATTTTTTCCCCGGTGTTCAAAAGGGCAAAGCATCCGGTGCCGTAAGTGGATTTCATCATTCCGGGCTGAAAACAGGCCTGCCCGATGGTGGCGGCCTGCTGGTCACCTGCCACGCCAAGTATGGGAATGGCGGCGCCTAAAACTGCGGGGTCGGTGGTGCCGAAATCGGCGGCACAATCCTTGACCTCGGGCAGCAGGGACATCGGGATATCCAGCAGTGCGCAAATCTCGGGGTCCCAGCAACCCTGGCGAATATCATAAAGCATGGTGCGCGCGGCATTGGTGGCATCGGTTGCGTGCACGCGCCCGCCTGTCAGTTGCCAGATCAGGTAGCTGTCCACCGTGCCGAAAGCCAGCTCTCCGGCCGCGGCGCGGGTGCGGGCGCCTTTCACATTGTCCAGAATCCATTTCACTTTCGTGCCCGAGAAATATGGATCCAGAAGCAGCCCGGTGCGCGTTGTGATCAACGCCTCGTGACCCGCTGCCTTTAAGGCATCGCAGGTTTGGGCGGTGCGCCTGTCTTGCCAGACGATGGCGTTGTGAAGCGGCACGCCGGTATTTCGATCCCAGACCAGTGTGGTTTCGCGCTGGTTGGTGATGCCGATCGCGGCGACATTCTGAATGCCGACTGCATTGGCCGCTTCCCGGCAGGTGGCCAGCGTGGTGGCCCAGATATCCGCCGGATCATGTTCAACCCAGCCCGACGCGGGAAAATGCTGGGGGAATTCCTGTTGCGCCGTCGCTGCGATTTTCATGTCTTCGTCAAAAAGGATCGCGCGGGATGATGTGGTGCCTTGGTCAATGGCCAGAATATGTTTCATGGCGCGCCCCCATTCTGCTCCATCCATCTGTTCACGGCTTCGCATTGGGCCGCGTCCAGCCTAAGCCCCATTTTTGTGCGCCGCCAAAGGACGTCTTCGCCCGTGCGCGCGAATTCATGATCGCGCTGCCATATCAATTCGGCCTCGCTTAACGTGGCGCCAAAATCCTGCCCCAGATCCAAAGGAGCCTTTGCGGACCCCAACAGTTTATGCGCACAGGTTCCATAGGTACGCGCAAGCCTGTCGGCCCAGTCAAACGTCAGAAACGGATGGGCAGCGCGCAATTGCGAAACAAGATCCCCAAGCCCGTCAACCGGGAAATCCCCCCCCGCAAGGGGCACTTTCGCAGTCCATTTTTTTCCCAGATCCAGTTTCGCCAACGCAGCTTCTGCCAAGCGGCGGTAGGTTGTGATCTTCCCGCCAAAAACGCTTAGAAGGGGGGCTGCCGACTGGTCCAGCGACAACACATAATCGCGCGTGGCCTGCGTGGCCGAGCTGGCACCATCATCATAAAGCGGGCGCACCCCTGCAAAGCGCCACACGATGTCATCCTGCGTGACGGGTTTGCGCAGGTATTCAGAAATGAAGGTGCACAGATACTGCGCTTCGTCATCCGTGCACACCGCGTCACCGGGGGCGCCGTCGTGGTCCAGATCCGTTGTGCCAATCAGGGTGAAGTCACGTTCATACGGCATCGCGAAAACCACACGGCCGTCCGCGCCCTGCAAAATGTAGGGCTGATCATGGTCAAACAGGCGGCGCGTTACGATATGGCTGCCGCGCACCAGGCGCACATGTTCGCGGCTTTCAAGGTTAAGCGTCTGGGTCAGCACCTGAGAAACCCAGGGGCCTGCCGCGTTAATCAGGGTGCGGGCGCTGTGGATTGTGGTTTTTCCTGTGGTCAGGTCTTCAACCGTGATGTCCCAGTGATCCGGGTGACGCGTTGCCCCCGTGACCTGCGTGCGCGTCATGATCAGCGCGCCCCGGTCGGCGGCGTCGCGCGCGTTCAGAACCACCAGGCGTGCATCCTGCACCCAGCAATCGGAATATTCAAAACCGGTAACGAAGCTTTCCTTCAGCCCCGTGCCTGTAGGGTGACTTCGCAAGTCCAGCGTGCGGGTGGGCGGCAGCAATTTGCGCCCTCCCAGATGGTCGTACATAAACAGCCCAAGGCGCAGCAACCAACGCGCCCGCAATCCTTTGTGGTAGGGCAGGACAAACCGCATTGGCCAGGCAATATGCGGCATCGCGTTCAACAAAACCTCGCGCTCGCGCAAGGCTTCATGCACCAGGCGGAATTCGTAGTACTCCAGATACCGCAGGCCGCCGTGAAACAGTTTTGACGATGCGGAAGATGTCCCCTGCGCCAGATCCCCCTGTTCTGCCAGGGCCACCGACAAACCACGCCCGGCCGCATCGCGCGCGATGCCGCAGCCATTTACCCCGCCGCCGATAATAAAAAGATCTGTCAGCGTTGAGTCTTTTGGCGCCTCGGCCATATCTGTTCCTCCGCTCGGGAAACGCCGCCACCTGCCGGCATGGGGCCGCGCCGGGGTGACACCCTTCGTTGTGGCAACGATACAGCCGCCGGGCGGCTTGGCCAAGGCATCGTGGCGATCTGCGGCGGGTTGTTTCGCATAACCATGCGTCAGCCTGATCGCACGCAATCGCAGTTCGCGGGCTATGCAAAGTTCGGCCGCCGCCATATGTTTGGCCTGGCTGGCATTTTCACCCGAAAAGGACGCGCCGTTTGACAAAAGTGAGGTTGCCCATGACCCGATCAGCCACCTTTCATGATCTTGAAGGCGCCAGTGTGTTTATCACTGGCGGCGGTTCCGGTATCGGCGCCGCGCTTTGCGATGGTTTTATGGCGCAGGGGGCCAAAGTTGCCTTTGTCCAACGATCAGACGCAGTTGGGTTTTGCGATGCGATGGAACAGCGCCACGGCATGCGGCCCCTGTTTATCCCCTGCGATGTCACCGATATTGCGGCCCTTAAAAACGCGATCGCGACGGCGGCTGGCGCGCATGGCCCGGTGACGGTTCTGATCAACAATGCTGCAAATGACAAACGTCACGCCGTTGCAGACGTCACCGAAGACATGTGGGACCAATCACTCGCGATCAACCTGAAGCCCTATTTCTTCACCTGTCAGGCTGTGGTTGAAGGGATGCGTAAGGCTGGCGGCGGGGCGGTCGTGAATATCTCGTCGATCAGTTACATGATGGGGCAGGCGGGCTATCCGGCCTATACCACCGCGAACGCGGGCATAAACGGGCTGACGCGCAGTCTGGCGCGTGAACTTGGGCCAGATCACATACGCGTCAATGCTCTGGCGCCCGGCTGGGTGTTAACGGATAAGCAAATGGAAATGTGGGCGACGCCTCAGGCACTGGCTGCGCACCTGGAACGGCAGTGCCTGAAAGAACATTTGATGCCAGAGGATATTGTGGATGCCGCAATGTTCCTGGCCTCGCGCGCCAGCAAAATGATGACTGGGCAGGCGCTGGTCGTGGATGGCGGCGTGGTGGTAACGGGGTAGCGGATGGCACATTCTATGGCAGAGTGGATAGCGGTAGACTGGGGCACAACCCACCTGCGCGCATGGGTGTTTGGCGCAGGCGGGGCGATCATCGCGCGAAAACATTCGGGTGATGGCATGGGCCAATTGCAGCGCGACGAATTCGAAGGCGCGCTTTTGGCGTTGGTGGAAGGGCGCCTTGCCCCCGGCCAGTCCACCCCCATTGTTTGTTGCGGAATGGTCGGCGCGCGTCAGGGCTGGATCGAAGCGCCTTACGCTGCCGTACCATGTGCCCCGCCCGGGGCAGACCGCGCGATATGGGCACCGGTTCAGGATGAACGCCTGGCGGTGCTTGTCCTGCCAGGTGTGCGCCAGGGCGCGCCGGCCGATGTGATGCGGGGCGAAGAAACCCAGATTGCCGGTTTCCTTGCCCTGAACCCGGATTTTGACGGCGTGGTCTGCCTGCCGGGCACACACACAAAATGGGCGCATATCAGCGCGGGCGAGATTGTCAGCTTCCGCACCTTTATGACGGGAGAGCTGTTTTCCCTGCTGTCAGCGCAGTCAGTTCTGCGGCACGCCATCGCGGCGGATGGCTGGGATGACGCGGCCTTTACCACGGCCTTACATGACGCGATGACCCGGCCGCAGTCTTTTGCCTCGGCGCTGTTTTCCCTGCGCGCCGAAAGCCTGTTGGACGGGCTGGACCCTGCCGCCGCACGCGCGCGCCTTTCCGGCCTGTTGGTGGGTATCGAAATGGCGGCCGCACGCCCTTACTGGCTGGGTCAGCGCGTGGCAATTGTTGGGGATGACGCCCTTTCGCGCATTTATCAGGCCGCCCTGTCGGGCGAGGGCGTGCTGCCCGAGCTTGCCGATGCCGGTGACATGACGCTTGCGGGCCTTGCCGCGGCATATGCAAATCTGAAATCAACCGTGAACTGACGCCGAAGGCCGCGGGGATTGCGCGGCTGCAGGTGGCGGGTAAAACCACGCAAGTAACGGGATTCACGTTATTTCCTGTGGACAACTCGGGCTGTGGCGAAAGTTTCCCTTTACACAGAGTCGGTTTCATCACACCATATGTGGTAATAGTAAGGCGCGGGAGACGCCTAACTTAGTACAGGCATCCAGCCTTAGTGGGTCTGCTACCACAGGGGCTGAAACCGAGAGGAGGCAGACTATGTCGGTTTCCGAGCAGTTTATCGAGAGTGACGACCTTCACCCGATCGACATTGTTGAACATATCGCTGAACATCATGAGTGGGATTTCGACAGGGTCGCGGACGACCAGATCGCAATGGCGGTTGAAGGGCAGTGGCGCACCTATTCAATCACGCTGGCATGGTCGCCGTTTGATGAAACCCTGCGTCTGATCTGTACGTTTGAGATGGAGCCACCAGAAGAAAAGCTGGCGCAACTCTACGAAGCGCTGAACCGCACGAATGACATGTGCTGGACAGGGGCATTCACGTATTGGCACGAGCAGCGGTTGATGGTCTATCGCTATGGTCTGGTTCTTGCCGGCGGGCAATTTGCCGGGTCCGAGCAGATTGACCGCCTGATTTCGTCCGCAGTTATGGCGTCTGAACGCTTCTACCCGGCCTTCCAGTTGGTAAGCTGGGGGGACGGAACTGTGGATGAGGCCATGCAGGTAGCCATTGCAGAGGCTTACGGGCGCGCCTAATCTTTCCCCGAAAACAGGGGGACCTTATGAATATGGATGATCTGACGGCGCGCGGCCTGGTTTTGTTGGGCTGTGGCAAAATGGGATCGGCGATGCTGCAGGGCTGGCTGGGGCAGGGGCTGCCTGCCACCTCTGTCTGGGTGACAGATCCGCATCCTTCCGATTGGCTTAAAGGGTTGAAAGGGTTGCACCTGAACGTGCCCCTGCCCGCTGACCCGGCGATTGCGTTGGTGGCTGTCAAACCGCAGATGATGGGCGACGCGCTGCCCGCGCTGGCCGCGCTTGGAAATGGGACAACGCTGTTTTTGTCCGTGGCGGCCGGCACGCCCATCCGTGCATTCGAAAACGCGTTGGGTGGCGATACTCCGATTATCCGCGCGATGCCCAATACGCCCGCCGCGGTGGCACGCGGAATTACCGCGCTGATCGGCAACAGCCGGGCCGGCGAAGGCCACATGGCCCTGGCCGAGGCGCTTCTTTCTGCGGTTGGTCAAACCGTGCGGCTGGAAACCGAGGCGCAGATGGATGCGGTGACGGCCGTTTCCGGGTCTGGCCCTGCCTATGTGTTTCATTTGATAGAAACCCTTGCCGCGGCAGGTGAAGATCAGGGGCTAAGCCCGGAACTTGCGATGCGTCTGGCTAAGGCAACTGTTGCCGGGGCCGGGCACCTTGCCGAAAACGCCGCGCAGGATCCCACCCAGCTTAGGGTAAATGTCACCAGCCCGGCGGGCACAACCGCCGCTGCACTGGAGGTTCTTATGGACGCACAAACCGGATTTGGCCCATTGCTGAAACGCGCGGTTCAGGCCGCCGCCGACCGTTCGCGCGAGTTAGGGAAATGAGTGACATCGGTTTTGACGATTTCCTGAAGGTCGATATCCGCAAGGGCACGGTTACACGGGCCGAACCTTATCCCGAAGCGCGCAAACCAGCGATCAAGCTTTGGGTGGATTTTGGGGCTGATATTGGCGAAAAGAAAAGCTCTGCCCAGATCACCACGCACTATGTGCCTGAGGATCTGGTGGGAAAACAGGTTCTGGCCGTTGTGAATTTCCCGCCGCGCCAGATTGGTAAATTTATGTCCGAAGTGCTGGTTCTGGGCGTGCCCGATGACAGCGGCGAGGTTGTTCTTCTGACCCCTGACAAGCCCGTTCCTGACGGCGGCAGGCTGTTTTGAGCGCGCGGGTTTTGTTTTCCCGCCCGCTGCCCGAAATGGTGGTAAAGGCGGCGCGCAAGCAGTTGCAGGTCACCGTGCGTGAAGACACCACGCCGATGACGCAAAAGGAAATGGTCGCGGCCCTGTCGCAATACGATGCGATCGTTCCGACCCTTGGGGATCATTTCTCGGCGCATGTTCTGGGCGCGGCGCACCCTCTGCGCTGCCGGTTGCTGGCGAACTTTGGTGTGGGGTATAACCATATCGATGTGGATGCGGCACAGGCCCTGAATGTCCGGGTGACAAACACACCCGGTGCAGTCACTGATGCCACCGCAGATACCGCTATGGCGCTGATCCTGATGACAGCGCGCCGCGCGGGCGAAGGCGAACGTCTGGTGCGTGCGGGGAAATGGACAGGCTGGCACCCGACCCAACTGTTGGGGTTGCATGTCAGCGGCAAGACCGTCGGGATCATCGGCATGGGCCGGATCGGGCAGGCCATCGCCGCGCGCTGCCATTACGGGTTTGGCATGGATATCGTGTTTTTCAACCGATCACCGAAAGAGGTGCCCATGCCCGCCCGCCAGCTGGATACGGTCGATGCCGTCATGGCAACGGCTGATATCGTGGTGATCGCGGTTCCGGGGGGCGCGCAAACCCACCACCTGATTGGCGCTCAGGCCCTTGGGGCCATGCAATCGCACGCGATCCTTGTGAACATCGCGCGTGGCGATGTGATGGACGAGGCCGCGTTGATCGCTGCCCTGCAGGCGGGGCAGTTCGCAGGGGCGGGTCTGGATGTGTATGAGCATGAGCCAATAGTGCCAAAGGCGTTGTTGGCGATGGAAAACGTAACCCTATTGCCCCACATGGGGACCGGCGCGCTTGAGGTGCGCGAAGCGATGGGGCTGCTGGCGGTCGAAAACCTGTTGGCGTTTTTCAACGGCGACGATCTGGTTACACCCGTCTGAGCCACCTTTTAAGGGTGATCACCCGTGGCTTTGCGCCAATGCACCCTGCACAGCGAAACATAGGTCTCGTTCCCGCCGATCTGCACCTGTTCGCCAGCGGTCAGGACATTTCCGTCGTCATCCTGACGAACCACCATTGTTGCCTTTTTCCCGCAATGGCAGATCGTACGCGCCTCGCGCATTTCGTCTGACAGTGCAAGCAGGGCGGCCGACCCGGGAAATAGGTTTCCCTGAAAATCGACCCTTAGGCCGTAACACATGATCGGAACTTTCAGGTCATCCACGGCGCGGGCCAGTTGCCAGACCTGTGCAGGTTCAAGAAACTGGGCCTCATCGATGAAAATACAGGCACAGGGGCCCTGTGCCAGACGCGTCTTGATCTTGGCAAACAGATCTTCGCCGGGCTCAAAGGTTTCGGCCTTGTCGCCGATCCCGATGCGCGATGCGATGCGTGCCTCGCCAGCGCGTTTGTCAAGGCGCGCGGTGATTAGAAACGTCTGCATCCCGCGTTCCCGGTAGTTATGGGACGCCTGCAACAGCAGGGTCGATTTCCCCGCGTTCATCGTAGAGTAGTGGAAATAAAGCTTGGCCATGTGCCTCAGGTAACCCGGGCCGCGGGGGGGGATCAAGGGTTTGGGCAGGGGGGCAGGGAATATTCCTGTGCTACCCGATCAGGACCACCAGCCAGGCCGCCCCGGTTGCAATGGCTGTCATGGCGACGGCCGCGCTGGCCAGATCCTTGGCGCGGCGCGCAAGGTCATTCTGGTCTGTCGAAATGTAATCCACCGTGCGTTCTACGGCGGTGTTCATCAGCTCGGCTGCCAGAACCAGGATGCCAAGCGACAGGATAAGCGCGCGTTCTGCCGGGCTTAGATCCAGCACCAGCGCCAGGCCGCCGGATATGACATTTGCCCAGACCCACTGGTGCAAAGATGGCTCATTGCGCCAACAATCCACCCAACCTGCCCAGGACCAGATCACCCGTAGGCGAAACCTTTGCCATTCACGTTTCAGCATGCCGCCCCGCCCCCGTGTGCTGCGCATGTTTCAGATAATGATCCACCGCGTCCTGAACCCTGCGAAATCTGTCGCCACCCAGTTTTGTACCACCAAACCAGCGCGTAACCACCACGATGTGGCCGCTCAGCCCTTCGCGTTCCAACATCCGCAAAATGGTCATCCCCGCCCCCGCTTCGCCGTCGTCGCCTTTGGCCGGCCCATCCGGTAGGACCGCCGCCCAGGTGTTATGGGTCGCGCGGGCATAACGTTTTTGGCGGGTCAGTTCCTTCAGGAATGTCTTAACCTCGGCACGGCTGGACACGGCACCGCCCGATACCGCATATTTTGACCCCCGGTCGGTCAGGAAATTTTCAAATTGTTCCACGCCAGCCCCCCACCGGAAACTATAGGCGGCGGGCAATCTTGCGCAAGGACTGACAAGTGGCAAGATCCGGTTTACAGTGGGCGTATGTTTAGCATCGAGCATGAATTTGACTCTACCCTGATCACGCTGGTGGATGAGGGGGGCACGTATCTGCGCGAAGATGTGATCATCAACGCGTTCGAAGATTGCGTGACTTTGGATCAATGGGATCCGCGCACGAACAGCACCCAAAAAATCACCCTGTCAATTTCTCAGGTGCGTGATCTTGCGGCCGCGCTGGACTTGCCCGAGGGTGTTTACCAGCTGGCGCGCAGGGCTTCGCCTAAGTGACACGGAATATTTTGTCACGGCTGGTCGCGCCGCGAACCAGTTCCAGCCGCGATTTCGCTATTCCCAACGCGTTGGCCAGTAGCTTTATCACCGCCTTTGTGGCTTTGCCGTCTTCGGGCACTGTTGTCACAAGAACGCGGATCGCCCCATCTTCGGCGACCACTGCATTACGCGAGGCTTTCGGGGTCACCCGTACCGCCAGTTGCGCGCCCGGTTTGGCCAGATGTGATAGCGTGCCTTTTTTCATTCTCAAAGAATGAGCGAAAGGTCTGGACAGGGCAAGCAGGCGGCGACAATCTGGCCCGGCAGCAGGGGGTAAATACATGCGAAAAACCGGTTTTTTTTGGGATGAGCGCTGTTTCTGGCATTCAGGTGGCAACTACGCAAGTACGGTGCCTGTTGGCGGGTTGGTACAGCCATTGGCGGCCGGTGGCCTGCCGGAAAACCCTGAAACAAAACGGCGCCTGAAAAACCTGTTGGATGTAACCGGCCTTATGGGGGATTTGGTGGCGCAAAGCGCGCCCGAGGCATCATTTGATGATCTTTCCCGCGTGCACCCCCCGGCGTTTCTGAAAACGTTCAAGAAACTTTCAGATGCGGGGGGTGGTGAATTGGGCCTGCGAACGCCCTTTGGTCAGGGCGGATACGAAATTGCCGCCCTTTCCGCAGGCCTGTCCAAAGCGGCGCTTTTGTCTGTACTGCAGGGAAAGACAGATAACGCCTACGCTTTGTCACGCCCCCCGGGGCACCATTGTTTGCCGGACTACCCCAACGGTTTTTGCCTGTTGTCCAATCTGGGTGTTGCAATTCGTGCAGCCCAGGCCGCTGGCCTGGCACAGCGCGTGGCTGTCATTGACTGGGATGTGCATCACGGGAACGGCACCGAGGCCGTGTTTTATGCGGACCCGGATGTTCTGACCATCAGCCTGCATCAGGAACACAATTACCCGATGGACACCGGGGACATCGGGGACCGGGGGGAAGGGGCCGGGCTTGGCGCCAATATGAATATTCCTCTGCCCCCGGGTGCTGGCCACGCAACATACATCGAAGCGATGGAGCGCCTGGTGATCCCTGCGGTTCGGGATTTTGCGCCTGATGTGATCGTTGTGGCCTGCGGCTATGATGCCGGTGCGATTGACCCGCTTTCACGCATGTTGGCCACAGCTGATACCTTTCGCATGATGACTGCCATGACCCGTGAACTTGCCCAGGACCTTTGCGCGGGGCGCCTGATGATGGCGCATGAAGGCGGATATTCCGAAGTTTACGTGCCCTTTTGCGGCCATGCTGTTTTGGAGGAGATGTCGGGGAGCCCGCGCCGCGCCCCCGACCCGCTGGCTGAAACCTTCAAGGCGCGCCAGCCATCGGACAGGCTGAATGCCCTATACAGCGCTTATCTGGACGAGCTTGTTTCGTTTTTCTTCTGAACCACGCTTGACCCATGCGGCCCGAACCCCGACATGCAAAATGACAATCAAAGGACCGCCTGAATGCCCAAGCCAAACCCTGAAGCAATGGAATTCCTGCTGACGCGGCGTTCGCGCCCCGCCAAAACACTGACGACGCCGGTGCCCACGCGCGAAGAACTTTTGCCGATCCTTCAGGCGGCGGCACGCACGCCGGACCACGGTAAGCTGGAGCCTTGGCGCTTTATCGTGCTGGAACGGGAGGCCCTGATCCGCCTGGAGGCCCTGGCAAGTGCGCGGGCCTCTGCCCTTGGGATTGGCGAAGATAAGGCTGAAAAAGTATTGCGCCAGTTTGGTGACGGGCATCTGGCCGTTGCGGTGGTTCTGTCACCTGTCGTGTCTGAGAAAGTGCCGGAAATTGAACAGATTTTTTCGGCCGGCGCGGCCTGCCTGGGCTTGTTGAATGGGGCACTGGCCTCGGGTTGGGGGGCGAACTGGCTCACCGGATGGGCCTGCCATGACCGGGATTTTGTGCGCGATGGCCTTGGGCTGTCTGACCGGGAAACGGTTGTGGGGCTGGTCCACATTGGGACGGAACGCATCGTTCCCCCAGAACGCCCGCGCCCCGATCTGGCCGCCAAGATCAAATGGGTGTCGTCGTGATGTTCACGGATTTCGCGCGCGCCCTTTCGCAGCTGAGTGATCGCCGCTTTCGCCGTGTTCTTTGGCTGGGCCTGGGGCTGACGGTAGGCTTGCTCGCCGCAATTACCTTCGTCTTCACGTGGGCTGTGGGCTGGTTCCTGCCCGAGACGGTAACCCTGCCCTGGGTGGGCGAAATCAGCTGGGTCAGTAACGCGCTTTCCTTCGCCGCAGTGGCGTTGATGCTGGTGTTGTCGACATTTCTGATGATCCCCGCAGCCTCGGCCTTTACGGGGATATTTCTGGATGACGTCGCTGATGCGGTGGAAGACCGATATTACCCCGCGCTGCCTGCGGCGCCAAAGATCGGCCTGCTGGACACGATCCGCGACAGTATCGGGTTTTTCGGGGTTATTGTGGCCGTCAACCTGTTGGCGCTGGTTCTGTTTTTCTTCGTCGGCCCGCTGGCGCCCATCCTGTTTTGGGCAGTGAACGGGTATTTGCTGGGACGGGAATATTTTCAGATGGCAGCAATGCGCCGGTTGGGGCGCGCGGGCGCGGATAAGTTACGCCGCCGCCATGTCGGGCAGATCTGGATTGCCGGAACGCTGATGGCGATTCCACTGACCGTTCCGATTCTGAACCTGATCATGCCGATCCTTGGCGCGGCGACCTTTACGCATATGTTCCACCGGCTAAGCGGCAGGTAACCAAAACAGACTGCGCGTAAAACGCAAAGATTTAATGCCTCCGGCGGAGGTATTTTTGCCAAGAAGAAGCGCGGGAAAAAGCGGCCTAGCGGTCGCTCAGGCGGTTGGCCCAATCCAGATCACGCACTGTGATCCAGCCCGACAGGATGATCCCGGCGATGATCGCCCACAGCACAATTGTGATGAGGGTGACGATAATCATCGTGCGTTTCAGTTTGAAGTTCGCCGGCGCGCCTGCGTGGGTGCCGGGCACGACTTCGCCTTCGTCCCCTTGCGTTCGCAGGCGGACAGGCAGGGTAATAAGCATTACCAAAAACCAGATAACGGCGAAAAGAACGATCGCTGCGGTGATGGACATCAGATCTGCTCCAGTTCAACAAGGGTGCCGGTGAAATCTTTAGGGTGCAGGAACAGAACCGGTTTTCCGTGTGCACCAATCTTTGGTTCGCCGGTTCCCAGCACGCGCGCGCCATCTGCCTTCAATTTATCCCGGGCGGCGATGATGTCTGCGACTTCATAGCAGATATGGTGGATGCCGCCGGCGGGGTTTTTTTCCAGAAACCCGGCGATCGGGCTGCCCGTGCCGAGAGGGTGAAGCAATTCGATCTTGGTGTTTGGCAGGGTGATGAACACCACGGTGACGCCGTGATCAGGTTCATCCTGGGGCGCGCCGACTTCGGCCCCCAGCGTATCACGGTAAAGTGCGACTGCGGCCGCAAGGTCCGGCACCGCAATGGCCACGTGGTTCAGGCGTCCGATCATCAGGTTATCCTATGCAGTGCATCACTTTGGGCCGCTTATGCAGCGCGCAGGCTGGCGCTGCAAGCGTGGTGGTAACAAAGGGCGGCTATATTAATCGGTTGTTAGGGCGTCGCCGGTTTAGTTACCGATGAGGAGAGACGACATGCCCGATGAACTTGAAAAGCAGATTCCCTTTTACACCCCAAGCCCGGAGCGTCCTTTGCAGGGCATGACGGTGTTGGTGGTTGAAGACAGCCGCTTTGCGTCTGAAGCGATCCGGTTGTTGTGTCTGCGTTCGGGGGCACGCATTCGCCGTGCCGACAGCCTGGCATCCGCGCGCCGCCATCTGCGCGTCTACCGGCCAACGGTGCTGATTGTGGATATGGGGCTGCCGGACGGATCGGGGGCGGGCCTGATCCGTGACATGGCAGATGCGCCGCCGCGTGTTCCCGTTATCCTTGGGATCAGTGGCGACGATGGCATGGGCCAACAGGCGATGGCGGCGGGCGCAGATGGCTTTCTTGCAAAGCCCATCGAAAACCTGGCGGCGTTTCAGCATGCCGTTCTGGAAAGTTTGCCGCAGGGCGACCACCCGGTAGGCCCCCGGCTGGTGCTGAACGATGCGATTGCACCTGACCCGGTCGCCCTGCGCGAAGATTTGTCGGTGGTTGCAGATGTCCTTGGTTCAGCGCCCGACGAACGCGAGTTGGACTATATCGCGCAATTTCTTGGCGGGGTGGCACGCAGCGCCCGTGACGAGACGTTGGAGGTGGCCGCCGCCAGCCTAGTGCGGTCACGCACGGTCGGGCCGGACGGGGGCGGGGAAATAGCGCGCGTTGCCAACCTTGTGCAGGATCGCTTACAGGCAAGCGCAACATTCTGACCCAGCGGGGTAGCTTCGGTCGCGGCAAACCAGGCGCCCCCCCCGGTTGCGCCCTTTCGATTCGCCTGAATTCACCACCCTATGTGGGCCCTTTTGCGGGGCCAAAATGAACGAAACACCTCCGTATTTGCGCCGCATTTTGAGGCCAGTACCGACAGATGGCACCCGGACAACCCGGGAAATGCCACCCTGGGCGAGGAGGCCAAGCAGATGACACCTGAAGATGCAAACGTTGCCGCGAATGGGGCAGGGGGCACCATAATAGACTGGGCCGTTCTGGTTTGCGGCGTGGTTTTCCTTTTGGTTGCTGTCGTATCCACTCTGTTGCCGTTTTAGGCCGGCGCAGCGCCCACCTAAAGAACGATGTTGGGCAGGTTGCCCGTGTCGAGGCCCGGAAATATATCTGAGCGCAGGCTTGCGCGTGACGATCCGAACATTCCGGCAAGGGCCGCCGCCGCATAGGCGCGCACATCGCCTGTCGGCATCAAGTCACGGCCCTGATAAAGATCACCATCGCCAAGGCCGGGCCATTGCCCAAAGACCTTCCCACCTTTCAACGCGCCACCAGACATCAGCATGGCCCCGCCCGTTCCGTGGTCCGTGCCGCCTGATCCGTTTTCGCGCGCGGTGCGGCCAAATTCCGTGACCGCAAGAATGGCAGTTTTTTCCCATACCGGGCCAAGCCCGTCACGCAGGGTTAAAATTGCGCGCTGAAGATCGGTCAAAGCGCGTGAAAGTGTGTTTTTCTGGTTGTTGTGAGTGTCCCACCCGGTGATCGAGAACGACGCAATGCGCGTTTCTTCACGCAGCCTTTGCGCGGTGAAGGCGGCGATTTTTTCAACCCCGTTCCCCTTACCGGCGCTTTGCATTGACTGCATGGTTGCCTGCAGCACGTCTTCGTAGCCTTCGACGGGGCCACCTGCGTCAAGTGTTTCCGCCAGATCGGCGGCCTGCCGGATCGAGGTCGAAAACATAGGCGCGTCGCCATACATCCGTTCAAGCAAAAGGCGCGATTGCGGTGACAGGGTCAGAACCGTATCCGGTGCCCAGCCTGACACCGGCGCATCACCATGCAGGATCAACAGATCCTCGCGCCCAACGGCAAAGGCGGTGCGAAGCCCGGCGTTGGGCAGGGTTTGCACCAGCCGGTTCAACCATCCATCGCGGATCGATCCGCCCGGGCCAATCCCGGCTTCCAGCAAATCCTGCCCGTCGAAATGGCTGCGTTTGTCGCGGTAGGGGGTTGAAACCGCATGGGCAAAGCCAAGTTCACCTTTCGCCCACAAAGGGTGCAAATCTTTCAGGGCAGGGTGCAGGGCGAAGAAATTGCTAAGCGGCAAGGGGTTTGCGCCACCAGAAAGGCCGGGGCGCAGCCATCCGTATTCGGGGTCGCCGACCGGGCGCACCACGTCCAGGCCATCCATCGCGCCACGCAATAGGATCACCACCAGGCGGTTGTCCCCGGGCGTGGCCGCCAGGCTGACAGGTGTCAACAAAGGGCTTGCTGCAAGGGAGCATCCCAAGGCGCCGGATTTCAGCAAAAAACGCCGGCGAGAGAGGTTTGATTGATGGGTCATAAGATATCTCCTGTCGGCTGGTTAACGGCGTTGAAAGCTGGGCGAGGATAAGACAAGCCCGATGCCCTCCCAGCGGGTTTCAGCGGCCATCGCGGCAAATTCAGTGTGGTCATCCAGCAGGGTGCCCAGTGCTGACTGCGCAAAGGCGCGCGGGTCGGGCAGGTTTGAGGAAAACGCCTGTGGGGCGGTCATGGCCCACTGGATGCGCGCCGCCAGGCCCTGTGGGGTAATCCAGTGCCCGCCTTCTTCGGGCCAGCCGTCGGGCCCCGCGGGCCTTTCCCAGGTTTGCCCCATCATCTGCATGGGGCGTGCAAACCCCTGCAAAGCACTGCGCACTGGCAGTTTTGCGATGGTTTTTCCTTCGGCGCCAAGGGCACGCAAGGACGTGATGATAAAATCGACGGGTTGTTTGACCTTCACCAGTTTGGGGGACCAGGACGCGGGGTGCTCCAGCATCGCTGAATAGCAGGCGCTTAAATCCCCGCCGCTGTCCTGATAGGCGGCGGTGATTGCCCCCACAAGGTTCGGGTCCGGATCGTCAGAAACGAAATGCACCGCCAGTTTTCGGGCGATGTGGCGCGCGGTTTCCGGGCGCAGGGCCAGATCATGTAATGCATCATACACATCTTCAATGCGCGGCCGGTCGCCGCCATAGGATTTGCCCAGGATGGTTTCAGCACCCGGCGTCGCCCTTTTGGCCTGGTAGACAACGCCACGTGTCGGGCTGAACGTGAAGCCGGCCAGAAGCTTGGCAAATTCGCGCACATCGGTTTGGCTATATCCGGCGCCCACGCCAAGTGTGTGAAGCTCCAGCACTTCACGCGCCAGGTTTTCGTTCAGCCCCTTGCCCTGCCGGCGCGCAACAGGGCTGTCTTCGCCAACGGACGAGAACTGGTCCAGATAGGCCAGCATCAAGGGGTGCGTTACAGCGTCTTTGAGCATGTCGCCAAATCGCCCGGCTATATTCGGGCGAATTGCATCTTCGCTGAAGGTTGCCGCCATCGGGCGCAGCGCGCCGGTTTTTCCAACCACTGTGAAGTGATCTGCCCAAAACCGTACAAGGCGTTCACGAAACCCATCTTCGCTGGACAGCGAACGCGCAAGCATGGCCAGAAACCATTCAACCTGCTGTTCTTTCAGTTTCTGACGATGTTTGCGCAGGGCATCGCGGGCCCTGTCCTGGGCCGCACCGGGGCTTGCCTGGCGCTGTTCCTTGGCCAGCCGCTGGCCTTTTTTGAACGAAGAGTACTGGGATTTAATGCCGGCGATGCGAAAACGCTGTGCCTGTTTGTCGCGTTCGGTCAGGCGGGCGATCATCTGGGCGGTGCTGTTGGCGGGTCGGGCGTGAGGGCCAAGGCCCGTGCCAAACCGAATTGTCGCCAAATCAGGATTGTAGTTCATAAGTGCTCCTTCCCGGTCACGTCACCAGATTGATACGTGACCGGAAAGGGTTTCCGTCGAAATAATATTTCCGCCGTCTATTCCTGCGGAATAACGCGCAAATGCAGATCGCGCAGCTGGTCGTTCGTTGGCGACGAAGGTGCGTTCATCATCAGATCTTCTGCGCGCTGGTTCATCGGGAACATGATGACTTCGCGAATGTTGGCCTCGTCCGCCAGCAACATGACGATACGGTCGATCCCCGCCGCGCAGCCACCGTGCGGAGGTGCGCCGTATTTGAACGCCGTTGCCAGCCCGGTGAAACGTTTTTCAACTTCTTCGGGCGGGTAACCTGCCAGTTCGAATGCTTTGAACATGATTTCGGGCTGGTGGTTCCGGATCGCACCTGAAATCAGCTCATACCCATTGCAGGCCAGATCGTACTGGTAGCCCAACACATCCAGAGGGTCGCCATTCAGTGCATCCATGCCACCCTGCGGCATGGAGAATGGGTTGTGGCTGAAATCCACCGCGCCGGTTTCCGGGTCTTTTTCGTACATCGGGAAATCGACGATCCATGCGAACGCGAACCGGTCATTATCGGTAAGCCCCAGTTCATTGCCGATTTCAACGCGTGCGCGCCCTGCCACGGCTTCGAATGCGCCGGGCTTGCCACCCAGGAAGAATGCCGCGTCACCCTGGCCAAGGCCCAGTTGCAGGCGGATTGCTTCGGTGCGTTCGGGCCCGATGTTTTTGGCCAGCGGCCCTGCTGCTTCCAGCCCGTTTTCGCCGTGGCGCCAGAAGATATAGCCCATGCCGGGAAGGCCTTCGCGCTGGGCAAAGGAGTTCATCCGGTCACAGAACTTCCGGCTGCCGCCGCCAGGGGCGGGAATGGCGCGGATTTCTGTGCCTTCCTGCTCCAGCAGGCTTGAGAAAATCTTGAAGCCAGAGCCGGCGAAATGTTCGCTGACGATCTGCATCTTGATCGGGTTGCGCAGGTCCGGCTTGTCGGTGCCATACCAAAGCGCTGAATCCCTGAAGCTGATTTGCGGCCAGATCGTATCGACCTTCTTGCCGCCACCAAATTCTTCGAACACGCCGTGGATGACCGGCTGGATCGTATCAAACACATCCTGCTGCGTGACGAAGGACATTTCCATGTCTAGCTGATAGAAATCTGTGGGTGAACGATCCGCGCGCGGGTCTTCGTCACGAAAACACGGGGCGATCTGGAAATACTTGTCAAAGCCAGAGACCATGATCAGCTGTTTGAACAGCTGGGGGGCCTGCGGAAGCGCATAGAACTTGCCCGGGTGAAGGCGTGAGGGCACCAGAAAATCGCGCGCACCTTCGGGGGAGGATGCGGTGATGATGGGTGTTTGAAATTCGTTGAATTCCTTTTCCCACATCCGCTTGCGAATAGATGATACAACGTTTGAACGCAGCATCATGTTTTCCTGCAGCTTTTCGCGGCGCAGATCCAGATAACGATACTTCAGGCGGGTTTCTTCAGGATATTCCTGATCGCCAAACACCATCAGCGGCAGTTCGTCCGCCGCGCCCAGAACTTCCATGCCCCGAACGAAAACCTCTACTTCGCCGGTGGGCAGCTTGGGGTTCACCAGTTCTGCGTCACGGGCCTTAACCTCGCCATCAATGCGAATGCACCATTCCGAGCGCACATCTTCGATGGCCTTGAAGGCAGGGCTGTCCGGGTCGGCCAGAACCTGGGTAACACCATAATGATCACGCAGATCGATGAACAGAATGCCGCCGTGGTCACGGACGCGGTGGACCCAACCAGAAAGGCGAACAGAGTCGCCTACGTTGGATTTGTTCAGATCGGCGCAGGTATGGCTGCGATAGGCGTGCATGGTGGCGGCTCCGGGGGTCAATTTCACCGGGTTGGTACACTCGTTTGACGCGCGTTTGTCAAGGCGCGACAGTACTGAGAAGCGTTGCTGGCAGGCGTCCCCTAAGGGAATTCACCAAATAAATGCCCTGCGCGTCGTGCAAATCGGCCAGGGTTACGATGCGTTCGCCCACATCACCGCGCGCCAGCGCATGCTGGCGATAGACACCCGCCAACAGGCCGGATGACGTTGGCGGTGTCACCGTTTCGCCGGTTCGCAGGGTGACAAACACATTGGTGATCGTGCCTTCGCAAACCTCACCACGTTGATTGAGGAACAAAAGTTCATCCACGCCTGCGGGCATGTTGGCGCGGCAGGTGTCGTACAGGGCGCGGTTGGTGGACTTGTGGCCCAGCCAGGGATCGCCCGCATTCAGACGCGCCTTTGCGATGCCAAGTGCCCAGGGGCCTGATTTGGCGGCGGGCATCGGGGCGGTGGTCAGCGCGGGGCTGCCATCGCTGGAAAGCGTCAGGCGGCAGCGCAGGGCGCAACCGCCGCCAATATCGTCAAGCAGGTGGTTCACATCGCCGGGGTTAAAGGGAAAGCCCAGCGCCTTTGCGCTGGCGGCCATGCGGGCAAGGTGCAGCGTCAGGCGCACAAACCCTGCGCCCGGCTCAAACCTGAATGTTTCGATCAGCTGTGTTCCGTCAGGAACTGGCTGGCAAAGCGTGCTTTCCACATCGCCTCCTCATATTCGTCCTGGGCGGTGCTGTCCCAGACAACGCCGCCGCCCACATTCATCACGGCCCGCCCGTCATCTTCCAGCATCAGCGTGCGGATCGCTACATTGAAACTTGCCCGCCCGTCAGGCGCGGCCCAACCGATGCTGCCGCAGTAGATATCGCGCGCCCAGGGTTCCAGCGTGTGCAAGACCTCCATCGCGCGCATCTTGGGCGCCCCGGTGATCGATCCGCAGGGGAATATCGCAGACAGAATTTGCGACAGGTCCACATCGGCCTGCAGGCGCCCTTCAACCTGCGATGTCATCTGATGCACGGTTGCGTAACTTTCGATCGTGAACAGCTCGGGCACCCTGACCGACCCGATTTCGCACATGCGGCTAAGGTCATTGCGCAGCAGATCGACGATCATCAGGTTTTCGGCCAGATTTTTTTCGTCGCTGGCCAGAAAATCCCGGCGCCGCGCATCTTCGGCCGGGTCGTCGGCGCGCGGCTGGGTGCCTTTCATGGGCCGGGCCTGAATGGCCGCCTGCGAATCGGTGCGGAAAAACAGCTCGGGTGATCTGCACAAAAGGTCGGGCCCGTCGTCTTGTAAGACCAGCGCGCCATGGGTCACGGTCTGGCGCGACGCAAGCGCGCAGTAGATCGCTTCGGCCTGACCGGAAAGTTGCAGGTCGATCGGAAAGGTCAGGTTGGCCTGATAAATGTCGCCCGCCCCAATCCAGGTTTTAACCTGGTCAAAAGCTTCGGTGTAGCGTTGCGCGCCCCAGCGTGGCGCAAAAGACTGCAGGCCCGCAGGGCCTTTGGCCAAGGTGCGCTGGCCGGGGGGATCATAGACACCAAAGCATATCAGCGGCAGGCGGCGGTCGCGCGGCATCAGGGGAATCAGCCGTTCTTCAAGGGCATAGCCCAGTTCATAGCTTGCATAGCCCGCCAGCCACGCGCCGCGCGCGCGCGCTTTGTCCAGCGCTTTTAGTGCGGCGGGCACCTCTTGTGGGGTGCGTGCGATGATCAGGTCTTTCGGGTTTTCGAACCAGGCGGCCTGGCCTTCGGGCCCCTGATCAAAGTGAATTTGCAATTCCACAGCCCCTGTTTCTGGTTTGCGCCTGTGATATAGTTGCCCTCTATCAAGTGTAACAGTGCCGAAAACGTCGGGTTGAGGATGTTTTGCGATCCCCCTTGCGCCCGGCCCGCCGATGTCTATAACCCACGACAATTTGCGAGCGCGGCCAAATCGCGCCCTCTTCTGCTGCCGGAGATGAGAAAAATGCCGAAAAGAACCGATATCCAATCCATCATGATCATCGGCGCCGGCCCCATCATCATCGGGCAAGCCTGCGAATTTGACTATTCTGGTGCACAGGCCTGCAAGGCGCTGCGCGAAGAAGGTTACCGGGTCATTCTGGTAAACTCCAACCCAGCCACGATCATGACTGATCCGGACATGGCCGATGCAACTTATATCGAACCGATCACGGCCGAGGTTGTTTCCAAGATCATCGAAAAAGAACGCCCCGATGCGCTGTTACCGACAATGGGCGGGCAGACCGGCCTGAACACGGCGCTGGAACTGGCCGATCTGGGTGTGCTGGAAAAATTTGATGTTGAGCTGATTGGCGCCAAGCGTGAAGCCATCGAAATGGCCGAAGATCGCAAGCTTTTCCGCGAAGCGATGGACCGGCTGGGAATCGAAAACCCAAAAGCGACCATCGCCAACACCCTGCAGGAATGCATGGATGCGATTGATTATGTCGGCCTGCCCGCCATCATCCGCCCCGCGTTCACGCTGGGGGGCACCGGCGGCGGCGTGGCTTATAACCGCGAAGAATACGAACATTTCTGCCGCACCGGGCTGGATGCTTCGCCGGTCAATCAGATCCTGATTGATGAATCACTGCTGGGCTGGAAAGAATTCGAGATGGAAGTGGTGCGCGACACCGCCGACAACGCCATCATCGTGTGTTCCATCGAAAACGTAGATCCGATGGGGGTGCATACGGGCGATTCCATTACTGTCGCCCCCGCGCTGACGCTGACCGACAAGGAATATCAGGTCATGCGCAACCATTCGATCGCGGTATTGCGTGAAATTGGCGTGGAAACGGGCGGCTCGAACGTGCAGTGGGCTGTGAACCCGGCAGACGGGCGCATGGTTGTGATTGAGATGAACCCGCGCGTCAGCCGCTCTTCTGCGCTGGCCTCAAAGGCAACAGGGTTCCCGATTGCCAAGGTCGCGGCAAAACTTGCCGTCGGCTACACTCTGGATGAGCTGGACAACGACATTACCAAGGTGACACCGGCCAGCTTTGAGCCGACAATCGACTATGTCGTCACCAAAATCCCGCGCTTTGCCTTCGAAAAATTCCCTGGCTCGGAACCTTACCTGACCACCGCGATGAAATCTGTGGGCGAAGTCATGTCGATCGGCCGCACAATTCATGAAAGCCTGCAAAAGGCGTTGGCGTCGATGGAAACCGGCCTGACAGGGTTTGACGAAATCACGATCGAAGGCGCACCTGACCACGCTGCCCTGACACGCGCGATCAGCCTGCAAACGCCTGACCGTTTGCGCACAATTGCACAGGCGATGCGTCACGGCATGTCTGATGATGACATCCATGCGACAACGATGTTCGACCCATGGTTCCTGGCGCGTATTCGCGAAATCATTGACGCTGAAGCACAGGTTATCGCCGATGGCCTGCCACGCGACGAGGCCGGAATGCGCAGCCTGAAGATGATGGGCTTTTCGGATGCCCGGCTGGCAATGCTTACGGACCTTTCCGAAGAAGAGGTGCGCCGCGCGCGCGTGTCTTCGGGTGTGACGGCTGTGTTCAAGCGTATCGATACATGCGCCGCCGAATTTGAGGCGCAGACACCATACATGTATTCCACCTATGAGGCCCCGATGATGGGCGAGGTTGAATGCGAGGCGCGCCCGACTGACCGCAAAAAGGTGGTTATTCTGGGGGGTGGTCCGAACCGGATCGGCCAGGGGATCGAGTTTGATTATTGCTGCTGCCACGCCTGTTTCTCGCTCACAGATGCGGGTTATGAAACCATCATGGTCAACTGCAACCCGGAAACGGTTTCGACAGATTATGACACCTCGGACCGGCTGTATTTTGAACCGCTGACGTTTGAACACGTGATGGAAATTCTGCGGGTCGAGCTGGAAAGCGGCACCCTGCACGGCGTCATCGTGCAGTTCGGCGGGCAGACGCCCCTGAAGCTGGCAAATGCGCTTGAGGCCGAAGGCATCCCAATTCTTGGCACCACGCCGGACGCAATCGACCTGGCCGAAGACCGCGAGCGGTTCCAGGCGCTGGTCAACGATCTTGGGCTGAAACAGCCGCGCAATGGCATCGCGTCAACGGATGCGCAGGCACTGGCCATCGCCGAAGACATCGGCTTCCCCCTGGTGATCCGCCCTTCCTATGTATTGGGTGGGCGCGCGATGGAAATCGTGCGTGATATGGCACAACTGGAACGCTACATCGCAGAGGCCGTCGTGGTCTCGGGTAAATCACCCGTGTTGCTGGACAGCTATCTTTCCGGCGCGGTCGAGGTGGATGTGGATGCGCTGTGCGACGGTGAACAGGTGCATGTCGCAGGTATCATGCAGCATATCGAAGAGGCCGGCGTGCATTCAGGCGATAGTGCCTGTTCGCTTCCACCCTATTCGCTTTCCCCTGAAATCATCGCCGCATTGCGTGAACAAAGCAAAGCTTTGGCCTTGGCGCTGAATGTCGTCGGGCTGATGAACGTCCAGTTTGCTGTCAAAGAGGGCGAGATTTACTTGATCGAGGTAAACCCGCGCGCCAGCCGCACGGTGCCGTTTGTGGCCAAAGCTGTACAAAGCCCGATTGCATCAATCGCGGCGCGCGTCATGGCAGGCGAAAAGCTTTCCTCGTTTGATCTGATTGACCCGAACATCCCAACATACGCTGTGAAAGAGGCGGTTCTGCCCTTTGCCCGTTTCCCGGGCGTTGATACGATCCTTGGGCCCGAAATGCGCTCAACCGGCGAAGTCATGGGGTCGGATGCCGATTTCCACCGCGCCTTCCTTAAGGCGCAGATGGGCGCCGGGGTTGAACTGCCAAAAGAAGGCACCGTGTTCCTTTCGATCAAGGATGATGACAAAACGCCGATGTTGGTCGAAGCTGCCCGCGCCCTGACGGACCTTGGGTTTAGCATCCTGGCCACGTCCGGCACCGCGTCCTTTCTTGCACAAAATGGGGTGGACAGCGAAGTGGCGCGCAAAGCCTATGAAGGCGGGCGCACCATTGTCGACGTGATGAAGGATGGCCTGGTGCATGTTGTGATGAACACAACCGAAGGCACACAGGCTGTTGAAGACAGCCGGTCGATCAGAAACGTGGCGTTGATGGATAAGATCCCGTATTTCACCACGGCCGCAGCATCACATGCCGCCGCCTTTGCGATGAAATCACGCACCGAAGGCGAAATCGGCGTGAAAGCGTTGCAGGCCTGAACAAGCAAAACGAAAAGCGCGCCCTGAAGTGACGGGGCGCGCTTTTTGTATTTATAACAGTCGGTTGATAAGGCTTAATACGGAAGCGGGCTGTTTCAGACCAGGCGCCCCCACAGGTCATACTCCCCTGCCTCATCCACTTCGACAGTGACGATGTCGCCTGGCTTCAGGGCCTCAAAACCCTCATCCACAAACAGGTTTCCGTCAATCTCGGGCGCATCTGCCTTGGTGCGGCAAGTGGCGGCCTCGCCGTCAACTTCGTCCACGATCACCTCCAGGCGCTGGCCTACTTTTGCGGCCAGCTTTGCCTCGGAAATCGCTTGCGCCTTTTCCATGAACCGGTGCCAGCGCTCATCCTTAACCTCTTCGGGCAGGTGGCCCGGCAGGGCATTGGAGCGCGCGCCATCTACGTTTTCATATTTGAAGCAGCCAACGCGATCCAGCTGCGCGTCGTCCATCCAATCCAGAAGCGTTTGGAATTCGTCTTCTGTTTCACCGGGGTAGCCGACGATGAAAGTCGAACGCAGGGTGATGTCAGGGCATACATCGCGCCAGGCCGCGATTTCATCCAGGGTTTTGGAACCCGCCGCCGGGCGCGCCATGCGTTTCAGAACATCCGGGTGGGCGTGCTGAAACGGGATATCCAGATAGGGCAGCACCAGCCCGTCAGCCATCAGCGGGATCAGTTCACGCACATGCGGGTAGGGGTAGACGTAATGCAGGCGAACCCATGCGCCAAGCGCGCCCAGATCGCGCGCAAGGTCGGTGATATGGGCGCGGTGGCCGCGTTCTTCGGCATATTTCAAGTCAAGCCCATAGGCCGAAGTGTCCTGCGAAATGACCAGAAGCTCTTTTACCCCGGCATCCACCAGTTTTTCCGCCTCGCGCACAATCGCATGGGCGGGGCGCGACTGAAGGCGCCCGCGCATATCGGGGATGATGCAGAATTTGCACTTATGGTTACAGCCTTCGGATATCTTCAGGTAGCTGTAGTGGCGCGGCGTCAGCGTCACACCCGATGCTGGCAGAAGGTCCACAAACGGGTGTGGGTCTGGCGGTACGGCCTTATGAACGGCGTCCAGAACCTGTTCATACTGATGCGGCCCGGTGACGGCCAGAACACTGGGGTGGGTGCCACGAATGTAATCTTCTTCAGCGCCCAGACAGCCGGTGACGATGACCCGGCCATTGGCGTTCAATGCTTCGCCAATCGCCTCAAGGCTTTCGGCTTTTGCGCTGTCCAGAAACCCGCAGGTGTTCACCACCACAGCGTCCGCCCCGGCGTAGTCAGGGCTGATCGCGTAGCCTTCGGCACGCAGGCGGGTCAAAATACGCTCGCTGTCGACAAGGGCTTTGGGGCAGCCCAGTGAAACCATGCCAATCCGGGGCTGGCCCGGGCGTGCATTGTCGCGAATCAGCGCCTTTGGCGCCAGATCAGGGCGCAGATCGGGGGGATTGGTGCTCATGGCGGCGCCTTCATCTATTCAAATCGCCCCCGCCGGAGGCACCCCGAGGATGAAGGCAGAGAACAGGATTAAAAGGCCCGCGAATGTGCGGCCTTGAAAATTCTACCGCTTACGGTCGCGGCGCGAACTCATCGGCTGGAAGGCGACCCCGACATGCGCTTCGCAGTATGGCTTGCCCTGTTGCACGGCAAGCCCGCAGAACCAGAACTCATCCGTTGCGGGGTCACCGATCGGCCACTTGCACGTCCGCTCGGTCAATTCCATCAGGCCCAGCTTTTTCGCGGTCTTTTCAACTTCGCGTACGGATGCAAGCGCCTCTGGGCTGATCTCATTGGCAGAAGGCTGCGGGGGCAGGGGCTGACCTGCCGGGATAATGGCTTTGCGGATCGGCAAGGCGGGCTTTTCCGGTGCCGCCTCGGCCGCCGGTTTGGGCTCGGGCTTTTTGGCTGCGGGCTTTGGCTTGGCAGCAGCTTTTGGCGCGGCCTTTTCCTTGGTTGCCGCCTTTGCGCTGCCGCCGCTTCCGGCACGGTTTGACAGGCCCAGACGATGCACTTTTCCAATAACAGCATTGCGGGTCACGCCGCCAAGTTCCTTGGCAATGACGCTGGCTGACTGGCCTTCGCCCCACATCTTTTTCAAGGTCTCTACGCGTTCATCGGTCCAGGACATCGGTTTTCCTATCTTAAGGCGGCGGCCGCAGGGCCGCCTTCCCCGGTAAATTCAACAGCCCCCTATACTAATCACACGCGCGGCGGATACAAGCGCGATCAGCCCTGCATATGCGCCCACGTCGGCGTGCAGGTGAATCCGGGGATGGACATGGGCGGCCAAACCTCCTATTTCGGCCCCATGATCAAACACGTTCATACCGCCCAAACTGGTGGCTTGACCCGACGCCGACGCAACTGCGCCTGACGTCCCTTCCCCTTTTGATCCCGCGCAATTTGCGCAAAACCACCCAAAATGTTGACACGAGCCTGCCCATGCGGCACCCAAGGGCTTCTTTTAAAGGATAACGACCATGATCTCGTCGGTTCTGCCTACCTATTCCCGCGCTAAACTGTCTTTTGCCAAAGGCGAAGGCAGTTGGTTGGTCGAGGATGACGGCACCCGATATCTGGACCTGGGCGCAGGCATCGCAGTGAATGCGCTGGGCCATGCCAACCCCGCGCTGGTCGCGGCCCTGGGCGAACAGGCAGGCAATCTCTGGCATGTTTCTAACCTGTATGAGATTCCCCAGCAAAAGGCGCTTGCCGATGCTTTGGTTGCGGCGACCTTCGCTGACACCGTGTTTTTTACGAACTCCGGCACCGAGGCCTGTGAACTTGCCGTGAAAATGGCGCGAAAGTACTGGTTCGATAAAGATCAGCCTGAAAGGGTTGAGATTATCACTTTCGACGGGTCCTTCCACGGCCGCTCTTCGGCCGGAATCGCGGCCGCTGGGGGCGAAAAGCTGACAAAAGGCTTTGGCCCGCTTTTGCCGGGTTTCGTTCATCTGCCCTTTGGCGATCACGATGCGCTTTACGCCGCGATCAGCGATAAAACGGCGGCGATCCTAATTGAACCTGTGCAGGGCGAAGGCGGCATTCGCCCTGTCCCTGATCAGTGCCTGAAGGGGCTGCGTGATCTTTGTGATGAACACGGCATCCTTCTTATCTTTGATGAGGTCCAATGCGGCGTGGGGCGGACGGGCAAGCTGTTTGCGCATGAGTGGGCCGGCATTTCACCTGACATCATGATGGTCGCCAAGGGCATTGGCGGGGGCTTCCCGCTGGGGGCTGTGCTGGCAACTGAAAACGCGGCGTCCGGCATGGTCGCAGGAACGCACGGGTCCACATACGGCGGCAACCCTCTGGCCTGCGCGGTTGGGGCAAAGGTGATGGAGATCGTGAACACCCCCGCTTTTCTGGATGACGTGAACCGCAAGGCCGGGCTGCTGCGCCAAAAGCTTGAGGGCCTTGTCGCAGGGCACCCAACCGTGTTCGAGGCCGTGCGCGGATCGGGCCTGATGCTGGGCCTGAAATGCAAAGCCTTAAACGGTGATGTCGTCAATGCGGGCTACGATGCAAAAGTGCTGACCGTCCCTGCGGCGGACAACGTCGTGCGCCTTCTTCCGCCCCTTACGATCACGGACGATGAAATCGCCCAGGCTGTCGCGCGCCTAAGCGCCGCCGCAACCCAGGTTGAAAAGGCGCAGGCCTAGCCCGCCAAATTGAAAAACGCACAAGAAATCGCAGAATGCAGGGCCCGGCGCCCATAGGGAACACGACATGAAACACTTCCTTGATATCAACAAAACAGACCCCGCCGATCTTCGGCAGATGATTGACAGCGCGCGCGCGATGAAAGACGCGCGCAAAGGCTTGCCAAAGGGCACCCCTGATGCGGGGCAACCGCTGAAAGACCACGTCGTCGCGCTGATCTTTGAAAAACCGTCCACCCGCACGCGCGTCAGCTTTGATGTCGGCGTGCGCCAGATGGGGGGGCAAACGCTTGTCCTGTCCGGGTCTGACATGCAGCTCGGCCACGGCGAAACCATCGCCGACACCGCGCGTGTTCTGTCGCGCTATGTTGACCTGATCATGATCCGCACATTCGAGGAAAGCGCCTTGCTGGAGCTTGCCCAATACGCCACCGTGCCCGTGATCAACGGGCTGACCGACCGTTCACACCCCTGCCAGATCATGGCTGATGTCATGACCTACGAAGAACATCACGGCCCGATCGCCGGGAAAAAAGTGGTCTGGGCGGGCGATGGAAACAACGTCTGCGCCTCGTTCATACATGCCGCCGGGCAATTCGGCTTTGACCTGACGTTCACGGGCCCCGAAACGCTGGACCCCGAACAGCTTTTTATTGACGAAGCCCGCGCAAAAGGCGTGAGCATCGAAATTGAACGTGACGCGCAAAAGGCGGTCGCCGGTGCCGACCTTGTTGTCGCGGACACCTGGGTGTCCATGCATGATGCGCAGTCAACACGCGAACGGCGCCACAACCAGCTGCGCCCCTATCAGGTAAATGATGACCTGATGGCCAACGCCAAAAAAGACGCGCTGTTCATGCATTGCCTGCCCGCGCACCGGGAAGAGGAAGTGACCAATTCGGTCATGGACGGCCCGCAGTCGGTTATCTTTGATGAGGCCGAAAACCGGCTTCATGCGCAAAAGGCCGTGATGCGCTGGTGCCTTGGGGTCTGACCCACCCGGCCGCCGCCCCATCGGCATCTTTGTTCCGGAAATATCCCCGCCGGAGGCCTCAAATCATATTGCGGCCCCGGCGTAGTTTATCCGACGATTGCGTTCAGCAGGAAAAAGATCACGGCTGACATCAACGCCGCTGCTGGCACGGTAATGACCCAGGCGGCCACGATTGTCATGAAATGCGACCTGCGCACCAGCTTGCGCCGGCGCCGTTCTTCAGGGGCGATGCGTTTTTCGGGGGGGCGTGCGGCAGCATTGGTGCGCCGGCGCCGCTCTACGTGCCATTCACGAAAGAACCCAACACCAAACACGCCACCCACGGCGATATGGGTGGAACTGACAGGAAGGCCCAGCCAGCTGGCGATAATCACGGTAATCGCGGCTGAAAGGGCTACGCTATAGGCGCGCATCGGGTTCAGCTTGGTGATCTGGCTGCCAACCATGCGGATAAGCTTTGGCCCGAACAGGACCAGGCCAAATGAGATGCCGAACGCCCCGATCACCATAACCCATGTGGGGATGGAAACCTTGGCGGCGAAATCCCCAAACTGTTCAGCATGAACAATTGCAGCCAACGGGCCCACCGCATTTGCCACGTCGTTTGCCCCGTGGGCAAAGGACAAAAGCGCGGCTGACAGCACCAGGGGAATGGCAAACAGAACTTTAAGCGATTTGTTGCGGTTCTCCAGGCCTTCAGACTGGCGCCGGATAATCGGTGCCGTGACGACATATGCCACCGCACCCGCAGCTGCGCCGATCATCAGGGCAGTGCCAAGGTCGATCTTTACGACCCGCTTCAACCCTTTGATTGACAGGTAGGCGCCAAAGGCGGCGAACATGATGCCGATCAAAATGGGCACCCAACGGCGGGCTGCTGCGATCTTGTCATCCTGATAAATGATTTTGGCTTTGATAAAGGCCAGGAACATGGCTGCGATAAGCCCGCCCAGAACGGGGGAAATCACCCAGCTGGCGGCAATCTTACCCATCGTTGGCCAATTCACTGCGGCAAAACCAGCCGCTGCGATACCTGCGCCCATAACACCGCCAACAACCGAATGTGTCGTCGAAACCGGCGCGCCAACCCAGGTGGCCAGGTTCACCCACAGGGCCGATGAAATCAGTGCGGCCATCATGGCCCAGATGAAAATTCGCGTTTCTGCAAAACCCGACGGGGAAATAATGCCCTTGGAAATCGTGCTGACAACATCGCCTCCGGCCAAAAGTGCACCGGCGCTTTCAAACAGGGCGGCGATGACAATGGCCCCCCCCATGGTCAGCGCGTTGGCCCCGACGGCCGGGCCCATATTGTTGGCCACATCGTTCGCGCCAATGTTCAACGCCATGTAGGCGCCAAAGGCAGCTGCTGCGACCACTACGAATGAGATTGGCTGCTGGCCGAAAAGCACGGTTGCGCCGATGGTTGCAAGAACAATGAACGCCAAAGCTATGCCAAAGCCCACCAATGGGCGCGAGACATATTGCGTCGCGTATTCAAACTGGCTGATCCGGTTAAGATCCTTGTCCAGTGTGCTCCACTGGTTCTTACCGTCGTTGTTTGTCATGTGCCATTCCCCCTGCGCCCAACCGTATCCGCGATCCTACGCGAAAGGGTTGGTTTCGGCAAAAGGCGCTACAGACTTGTCAGGAAAAAAGCAATGAAAGAGTGGGCGGCGAACAGATCGTGCTCAGAACGAGCGCAGCAGCGCCTTCAGGCCTTTTTCATCAACCATCCCGGCCGCTTTCTGCGCAGGCACCCACTTGCGGGTGCGGTACGTTTTTTCGGGGTAATCTTCTTCCAGCGAAGCAACCTTGACCTTGAACACCTTCGCCGAACACGTTGCGCGCATGCCTTCGTCAAAGTGTTTGACGTAGTCAAATTCACCAACCGCATCTTCACCGATCTTCGCAGGTTTCACACCCGCCTCTTCCCAGGCTTCCTGCAAGGCGGCTTCGGCGGCATTCATCCCGTCAATCGGCCAGCCCTTGGGCAAAATCCAGCGCCCTGTCCCGCGTGAGGTGATCAGAAGAACCTCTTTCTGGTCACCCTTGCCGCGATAGCAAAGGGCCGCGACCTGAAACCGGTTTGGGCGTTTGATAAGGGGCCGGACCACTTCGGCCCAGGCCTTGTTCAGTAGGGATGACATGAGAAACCGCCTGAGTTTTGTTTTTCTGCTTTTGTCGCAAACTACTCTAAATTGGGTTAAAATTGCAAGCTTCTTGCCGTTTTTTGCGATTTTCGCGTTATTTTCGGGGTTTTGCCCGCAGTGTGGGCTGGGCCTGAGAGGGGTCTTGAGGCCAGGGATGTTTTGGATACTGCCCGCGCATATCCTTGCGCACATCCGCATAGGAGGTCGCCCAGAAATTCGGCAAATCAGTGGTTGTCTGAACCGGCCGCCTGGCGGGCGACAGTAGGGTAACGCGTAAGGGGGTGTGGCCAATTTTGGGATGTCTGGTGACGCCAAACATCTCTTGCAGGCGCACTTCTATTCCCGGCGGCTCCTGGGAATAGTCCACCGCCACTTTGCGCCCCATCGGGGTGGTGAAATGCGCAGGCGCTTTGCTGTCCAGGCGTTGGGTCTGTTCCCAGCTCAGGCAGGCGCGCAGGGGGGCAAGCAGGTCAAAGGATTTCCAGTCACCGGCCGTTTTTACCCCCCCCAGATGGGGCAAAAGCCAGCTTTCCAGGTCTGCCATCAATGCCCCCTCGGACAGGTCCGGCAGGTTTTCCCCCGCGGCGCGCAGTAGGGAGACGCGCGCGCAAAACCGCTTTGCTGCGTCCGAAAACCGCAGGCCAAGTGCGCGCACGCCGTCCAGCATGGCCCGCGAAATGGTATCCTGTCCGGCGTCCTTCCAGTTTCGGTCATCCAGCACCAGCGCGCCGAACACTTCCTGCTGGCGGGCAACAACCCGGCCTTCGCGCGCTGACCACGCGCAGCTGTTGCGCCAGATGATCGCGTCGCCATGAACGGCCCGCAACGCACCTTCGCTGATCTGGATCGCCTGACGCACCCGCGCCTCGCGCGTGTCACCATCAAGGTCAGTCGCCACGATAAGACGCGCGCCTGCCAATGGATCACCATCTTCGATCACCGCGCCTTTGCCACCCGAAAGAACATATCGCGGGTTGTCGCCCTTTCGGCGCAGGCCGATGCGGTCAGGGTAAGCCAGTGCCGCCATTTCAGCCGCCGACATTGCACGCCCGGCGTCAACCATTCGGGAAAGGCGCTTTGCTTCGGCGCGGATACGTTCCACCCCGCCTCGGCTGTACTGCCACGGGTGTTGGTGGCCAAACTGGCGGGGGTCTGCAACGGCCTCCAGCCGAAGGCTCAGGTCGATGGGTGCGCCCCGTGAAAGTGGGTCACGCTCTTCCAGCAATGCGGCAAGCTGCGCGGCTGGCTTTCCGGCTATCAGCAGCATATGCGCCAGGCGCGGGTGAAGGGGCAGGCGGGCCAGGCCACGCCCGTGGTGCGTGATGCGTCCGTCTGCGTCGATAGCCCCCAGGGCGTGTAAAAGCGTCTGCGCCCCGGCCAGCGCCCCGGGATTTGGCGGCGTCAGAAACGCCATCCCCTCGCCGTTGCCCGCCCCCCACAGGGCCAGCTCCAGTGCCAGGCCGGTCAGGTCTGCAACCTCGATCCCGGCGGGCGGAAACTGGGGCAGGCTGCCTTCGCCGCCCTTGGTCCAAAGCCTGAAACACACACCCGGTGCGACCCGGCCCGCCCGGCCCTGGCGCTGCGTGGCTTCGGCCCTGGAAACGGGTTCGGTCACAAGGCGCGACATGCCCGACCCCGGGTCAAACCGCGCGCGGCGTGCCCGCCCGCCATCAACAACCACGCGAATGTCCTGAATGGTCAGCGAGGTTTCGGCGATAGACGTCGCCAGTACGATCTTGCGCCCATCCGGCGCCGGGGCAATTGCAGCGCGCTGCGCCTTGAACTCCATCGCCCCAAAAAGCGGGTGTATATGGCACGCTGGCGCAAGCCTGCCTGCCAGTTTCGCCGCGACCCGCCGAATTTCCCCCTCGCCGGGCAAAAACACCAGCACGCCGCCCTGGGTCTGGGCCACCGCGTGTTCTACAAGGTCCGCCACGGCGTCTTCAAAACGCTGACCCTTGCGCAAAGGCTGGTTCAGCCATTTGGTTTCCACCGGAAAGGCCCGCCCTTGCGAGGCGACCACCGGGGCCCCGTCCAGCAGCGCGGCCACTGGTTCGGCGTCCAGCGTGGCAGACATGACCAGCAACAGAAGGTCCTCACGCAACGCAGTGCGCGCCTCCCACGCCAACGCCAGACCAAGATCGGCGTTCAGGGAGCGTTCGTGAAACTCGTCAAAAATGACGGCCCCAAACCCCTCCAGCGAAGGGTCTGATTGCAGCATCCGGGTAAGGATACCTTCGGTCACCACCTCTATGCGGGTCGTCTTACCGCGCTTCGCCTCGCCCCGGATGCGGTAGCCAACGGTTTGGCCCACCTGCTCTCCCAATGTGTCGGCCATACGCTCGGCCGCGGCGCGTGCGGCCAGCCGGCGGGGCTCCAGCATCAGGATCTTTCCCCTGGTCAACCCGGCGTCTAACAGGGCCAGCGGCACAACCGTGGTCTTACCCGCGCCAGGCGGGGCCGTCAGCACGGCCCGGCCCGCCTGCCCAAGGGCATTTAAAAGCGAAGGTATGGCCTCATCTATCGGTAACTCAGGTCTCATGCCCCCTTATCGGGGAAGCGCGCGCTCGCGTCCACAGGGGGCAACACTGGACATCAACCCGGCACACAGGCAAGACAGAGGCAGGCCGGGGCAGGGAAAAACATGGATATCGACGACCTAAGCAAACGTATCATCGCTGGCGAACGGCGCGCCCTTGCCCGCGCAATTACACTTGTCGAAAGCGGGCGTGAGGATCACCGCGCCCTGGCGACCCAATTGCTGGAGGCCGTAAAACCCGCAAACCGGCAAGCCCTGCGCATCGGGCTTTCAGGCACCCCTGGCGTTGGCAAATCAACGTTTATCGAAGCATTCGGCATGTTCCTGATCGGTCAGGGCCTGAAAGTGGCGGTTCTGGCAGTGGATCCGTCTTCAACCCGCTCGGGTGGCTCGATCCTGGGTGACAAAACGCGCATGGAAGATCTGAGCCGCGAAAAAAACGCCTTTATCCGCCCATCGCCATCTCAATCGCAACTGGGCGGCGTGGCGCGGCGCACCCGCGAAGCGGCCGCACTTTGCGAAGCCGCGGGATACGATGTAGTGCTGATTGAAACCGTGGGCGTGGGACAGTCCGAAACCATGGTTTCTGAAATGTCAGACTTGTTCATCCTTCTTATCGCCCCGGCAGGCGGTGATGAACTTCAGGGCGTAAAACGCGGCATCATGGAAATCGCCGATATGATCCTTGTGAACAAGGCGGATGGGGAACTGAAGGGGGCGGCCACGCGCACTTGCGCAGATTACGCTGGCGCCCTGCGCCTTATGCGCGCGCGCCCCAATGATCCAGAAGGCTTTCCAAAGGCCATGACAGTTTCATCCGTGACCCAAAATGGCCTGAAAGAAACCTGGGCCCAGATGCAGGCACTGGCAAACTGGCGGCGCGAAACCGGGCACTGGCAGGCACATCGCCGCGAACAGGCGCGCCACTGGTTTCACGAAGACCTGCGCCACCACCTGTTGTCGTCGCTGGAAACCCCGCACATGCGTAAAGAACTTGCCCGATTGGGGGATGCAGTCGCGCGTGGCGACAAAACGCCCACCCGCGCCACCGCCGAAATGCTGCGCGCCCTTGGCATCGCGCAGAAATAGCAGCGGCTCTTATCTTTGTTCCATAAATATCCCCGCCGGAGGCTCTTATCTTTTCTGGATCTCCAAAAGAGATTTCATGCCTTCGGCGAGGATATTTTCTGAACAAAGATGGCAGCCGGCCTTAAAAAGGTGGTGACCGCCTCAGAGCCCGACCGAAACGACCGCATCCGCAAGGATGGGCAGAGTTTCAGCGTTCAGCCCGGCGATGTTCATACGGGAATCCCCGACAAGGTAGATGCCATGTTTTTCGCGCAGTTGCGCAACCTGATCCGGGGTGGCGCCGAGGCGTGAGAACATGCCGCGGTGTTCTGCCAGAAAGCCGAAGCGATCCGAGCCGGTGCGGGTGCGCAGTTCGCGGGCAAGGCCTTCGCGCAGGTTCAGCATGCCAAGGCGGACCTCTTCCAGCTCGCGCATCCAGTTGTCGCGGAGTGTGTCGTCCTCAAGGATCATTGTGACAAGCCGCGCCCCGTGATCCGGCGGGAAGGAAAAGTTCTGCCGGTTCAGGTGGGCCAGGTTGCCCTGTGTGATGGTTTGGGTCTTTGTGTCAGGTGCCACGGCCATCAAAAGGCCTGTGCGTTCGCGGTAGATTCCGAAATTTTTTGAGCAGCTGGCCGCGATCATCGTTTCCGGCATGCGTGCTGCGATAAGGCGTGCGCCGGCGGCGTCTTCTTCAAGGCCGTCACCAAAGCCCTGGTAGGCGATGTCGATCATTGGTGTTGCGCCGGCATTTTCCAGAAGGCAAGCAACCTCTTCCCATTGAGGTAAGGTCAGGTTTGCGCCGGTTGGATTGTGGCAGCAGCCGTGCAGCAGCACCACGTCGCCGGGCTTTACGCGGCCAAGGTCGGCCAGCATGCCTTCGAAATCCACGCCGCGGCTTTCTGCGTCGAAATAGCGGTATTCCGCCATTTTCATGCCGAGGTGTTTCAGGATTGAAGGGTGGTTTGGCCAGGTGGGTGCGGACAGCCAGACAGTGGCATCTGGCGCGCTGGATTTGATCAGTTCAAACCCCTGGCGCAAGGCGCCGGTGCCGCCGGGTGTTGCCGCCGCCGCGATCAGATCTTTCGACACGCTATCGCCCAGCACCAGATGGGACAGGGCGTTGGCGAAGGCCGGGTCTCCGGCAAGGCCGGTGTAGCTTTTGGTGGTTTCCTGTTCCCAAAGTTTCTTTTCGGCTGCTTTGACGGCGTGCATGACCGGCGTGACGCCTTCGGCATTTTTGTACACGCCGACCCCCAGGTCGATCTTATGATCGCGGGGATCTTCGCGATACATCTGCATCAGCATCAGGATTTTATCCTGGGGTTGTTCTTTGAGGTTTTTCAGCAGCATTACGTCAAGCTCCGGTTTCGACCTTCAGATCGCTATACATGCCCCATTCGGACCATGACCCATCATAGACGGCATGGCGGTCATGGCCAATACGCTGAAGCGCAAGGCTGAGAACGCAGGCTGTCACGCCCGATCCGCAGGTTGTGATGACGGGGCGGGAAAGATCGGCCCCTGCGGCCGTGAAGGTGGCTTTCAGGCCATCCACGTCCTTCATGGTGCTGTCTTCGTTCAACAGCGAGGTAAACGGCACATTTTTCGATTTCGGGATATGGCCGCCGCGCAGCCCTTCGCGTGGTTCGGGTTCGGTTCCCGCGAAGCGCCCGGCAGACCGGGCGTCAAGAATTTCGTAATCCCCCAGCTTTGAGGCCGCGGCAACCTGTGTCACATCCTTGATCATATGCGCCTGGCGCTGCACGGTCATGTGGCGGTCACGGATAACTGGTGGCAGGTCTTCGATCAGGCGCCCTTCGGCCTGCCACTTGGGAAAGCCGCCGTCCAGCACTGCGATGTCGGGCTTGCCCATAAGCCGAAACAGCCACCAGACCCGTGCCGCTGACATCAAACCGGCCCCATCATAGACCACAACCTGGTGCCCATCCCCGATGCCCATTGCGCGCATGCGGGACATAAATTTTTCAACCGGCGGCACGGTGTGTGGCATATCCGAACGCAAATCAGAGATTTCGTCGATGTCAAAGAACCGCGCGCCCGGGATGTGGGCGGCGTCATATTCGGTGCGCGCATCGCGGTCCGTTGTCGGTAGGTACCATGACGCATCAATGATGCGCAGGTCCGGGTCTTTGAGGTGGGTTTCCAGCCAGGCGGTGGAAACAAGCGTTCTGGGATCGCTGTGTGGCATGATCGGCCCCCATGGATTCTGTCGCGCTCTGCCTACAAAGCGCGCGCGCTTTAGGCAAGGGGAGCTGGCCTTGCACCCTGCCTGTTGGGCTGTTGTGCGCGCTATTGCCGCTTGGGTTTCCGCCCGGCCAGCCAGCTGTCTTTGGCGGTCTCGCGCCAGGCCGTGTATAAGCCGGCGGTCAGGATCAGGGTGATGCCGGCCCAGGTTGTGCTATCTGGCCATTCGTCAAACACGACCACGCCCCAGAATATTGAAAGCGGCATCGCGATGTATTCGAAAGGCGCGGCCAGGCCGGCCTCGCACAGGCGGTAGGCCTGACTGATCAGGTAGCCGCCTATGGCACTGGCAGTGCCCACCGCGACCAAAAGCGCATAATCCGAACGCGCGGGTGTGCCCCAGGCGCGGGTCAGGAAATCAAGTGACGCTGAGGAGGCATCAGAAAACTGCCCGCTGCCAAAAACGAGCCCGAAAATCGCCGACACGACAATGAATGTCGCCTGGATATAAAACGCCATGGTCAGGGCGCTTTCCGTTGATCCGATGCGCCGTGTCAGAATGTGCAGGCCGGCATAGCCAAAGGCCGCCGCCAGGGGCAGCAGGGCGGCGGGCTGAAAACTGGCCGAACCGGGGCGCATGATGATTATCACCCCGGCCAATCCCAGCGCCACAGCGATCCAGCGTCGTGGCCCCACTGTTTCACCCAGAAAGATCACCGAAAAGCCGGTGATCAGCAGGGGGGCAAAAAAGAAAATCGCCGTAGCGTCCGCGATGCGCATGGCCGAAAGGCCCAGAAAGAACGTCATATTTGCGAAAACCACAAAAAAGCCGCGCAGCATATGGGCCTTAAGGCGGGTTGTGCGCAAATGCGTGTACCCGCCCATCAGGGGCATAAGCACGCCAAGGGTTATCGCCATCCCGATTGTCGATCGGATCAGAACGATCTGATGCAACGCATAGCCATCAGACAGAAACTTGATAACGGTGTCATTGATCGTAAAAAACACCCCCGCGCCAACGGCCGAGGTTATGCCGATAAGATTGGTATTTCGATTTGTCATGAGGCGCCTTTCCTGGCCCTCAAACGATCAGCTGCGCGCCCGTTCGTCTGTTCCGTTCCCGACACGCGCGGCGGCGCGAATGGCCCTTTCCAAAGCGTCCAGAAATCGTGATCTGTCGGCTTTGGAAAACGCACGCCCGCCCCCCTGACGAAACGGATCGGCGGCACGTAAATCGGCCATCAGATCACGTGTGGCCAGCTGTTGGCCCATGTTGGCGGGGGTGAACGCCTCGCCGTTGTGGCGGATCACCTGGGCGCCGGCCTCAACACATTTTGCGGCCAGTGGCACGTCTCCGGTGACAACCACATCGCCGGGCCCGGCGCGATCGGCGATCCACATGTCGGCGATGTCCGGCCCGTCGGGGACATAAATCATTTCGACCAATGGGTTTTGCGAGGGGCGCAGCCCGCCGTTTGAGACAAAGAAAATCTTTGTCTTATGGCGGGTTGCGACGGTTTCAGCCTCGGATTTTACCGGGCAGGCGTCTGCATCAATATAGATCACGCCCAAAGTGCCTCGGCATGGAAAGCAATGTGGTCTTCCATGAAGGTGGATACGAAGAAATAGCTGTGGTCATAACCCGGTTGCATACGCAAAACTGCCTGTTGGCGACGCGCAGCAATTGCCTGAGCCAGGGCCTCGGGCTGAAGCAGATCGGCGAATTGATCGTCGGTGCCCGTGTCAATCAGCATCGGCCCGTCAAAGCCGCGATCGCGCATCAGCAGCGTGGCGTCATGGGCGGCCCAGGTGCTTTCATCCCTACCCAGATAGGCGGTCAGCTGTTTGCGGCCCCAATCGGATGCGGTTGGGTTGGTGATTGGCGAAAAGGCGGAAATGCTGCGAAACCGGTCTGGCAGGCGCATCCCAATCGTCAGGGCGCCGTGCCCGCCCATGGAATGCCCTGTGATTGACTGGCGGTGCGTATCCAGAGGGAATTCGTTGAACAGCAATTCCGGAAGGTCCGCTGTCACGTAATCCCACATGCGATAATGTTTTGCCCAGGGGTCCTGGGTGGCATTCACGTAAAACCCCGCGCCCTGGCCCAGATCATAGGCTTCATCATCCGCGACATCGGGGCCGCGCGGCGAGGTATCGGGAAAGACCAGCGCCAGGCCTTGTTCGGCGGCCCATGATTGCGCGCCGGCCTTTACCATCGCGTTTTCATGGGTGCAGGTCAGCCCCGAAAGATACCACAAAACCGGCACGGGGCCTTCGCGGGCTTCCGCTGGCAGGAACAGGCCAAAGGTCATGTCACTGTCGCAGCTGGCAGAGTGGTGGGAGTAGACACCCTGTGTGCCTCCGAAACAGGCGTTTTCTGATAGGGTTTCCATGGGGCCTCCGGTTGTTTGGGAACTGGTAACAGGCGCTGACGGCGTGGGGCAAGCCTGATAGGCGCGTGAATGGCGTTATGCCGAGATCCAAGCAATCACCGCCGAGACGGTGGCGATCGAAAACAGGGTCGAGATAAGGATCGCTGCGGAAACACGTTGCGGGGCGACGCGGTAGTGTTGTGCGATGATATAGACATTCCCGGCAACCGGAAGTGACGCCGCCGCAATCATGACCCCGGCCGCGAAACGTTCAACCTGAAAGACAAACAGCGCGAAAACCGTAACAGCGGCCGGATGCAAAACCAGTTTTGCAAATGAAAGCCAGCCGGCGACGATCAGCCGTTCGGCCGATTTATCGGCCAGGGATGCGCCAATCGCAAACAGGGCACCCGGTGTTGCCGCCGCCCCCAGGATGGCAAGAAAATCGTTCACAGGGGGCGCGATGCCCAGCCCGGTTGCCGACCAGGCAAACCCCAGCGATATCGAAACGATCATGGGGTTTTTCACCAGTCCGCGTGCCACCGAAAACAAAACGCGCGGTGAAACCCGCCCGTCGCGCCGGGCGGTAATGACGATAACAATCAGGCTGCCAAACACGATAAGATCGGCCGCGATTACCATGATGACCGGGGCCACCGCGTTTTCGCCCAGCAGCATGGCCAGCATGGGAATGCCCAGAAACCCGACGTTTCCCACAACAGCGCATTGCGCTTCAACAGCGGCTTCTTCCATGCCGCGCCTGCGCACCAGGGCCACCACAGTTGCCAGAATATAGACCAGTGCTGTGCCGCTGAGGTAGGCGCGGATGAAGTTCCAATCCACCACATCGCCCAGCGAAAGGTTTGCCGCGAAGCGAAACAGCATCGCCGACAGCGCGAAGTAAAAGACAAAACGCGTAAGGTATGCGGTGGCTTCGGGCGGAAAAAAACCCGTCCGGCCAGCGCCATACCCCAATCCGATCAAAGCAAAGAACGGAAGGGTCTGAAACAGAATGTCGATCATTTTGCCGCTATCCGCCGCCAATCAACACACCGGCCGCAAAGACCAGTGCACCGCCCAGCACAACCTGAAACGTTGCGCGGAAAAAGGGGGTTTGCATGTATTTGTTCTGAATCCAGACGATCGCCCAAAGTTCGATAAACACAACCGCGAAGGCCAGAAATGTAGCGGTCCAGAAATCGGTAATCAGGTAGGGAAGGGCGTGGCCCAGCCCGCCCAGCGTGGTCATGATACCGGCCGCAAGGCCACGTTTAACGGGCGATCCCCGGCCGGAAAGCTCGCCATCATCCGAGGCCGCTTCGGTAAACCCCATAGAGATGCCGGCACCGATAGAAGCGGCCAGCCCGACAAGAAACGTTGTATGGGTGTTCTGCGTGGCGAAGGCTGTGGCGAAAATCGGGGCCAGTGTCGAAACCGAACCATCCATGAGCCCGGCCAGGCCAGGCTGCACCCATGTCAGGATGAACTGGCGATGTGCGTCGGCGTCTTCTTCGCTGCGTTCATCCCCGCCCAGATGTTCGACCTCCAGCCGCCCGGCAACATCACCGTGGCTTGCCTCGGCAGCAGCCAGATCGCCCAGCAGTTTTCGGGTGTCCGCATCTGACGTCAGATCTGCGGCCTTGCGATAAAACCGTTCGGCCTGGCGTTCCATTTCACGGGCTTCGCCGCGCATGGTTTCAAGGCCCAGGTTCTCGACCATCCAGATCGGGCGCCGGGCGTAAAAGCCTGAAACATGTTCGCGCCGGATCAGGGGAATCACATCCCCAAAACGCGCCTTATGCGCATCGATCAGCATGCGGCGATGTTCATCTTCTTCTATCGCCATCCCGTCGAAAACCTTGGCCGATGCCGGGAAATCGCCCCGCAGGCGTTCGGCATACTGGCGATAAATACGCGCGTCGTCTTCTTCGTTTGAGATCGCCAGCGCGATGATCTCTTGCTCGGAGAGATCAGAAAAACGGCGGCGGTAGGACACTCCGGGGATCATGGCAGGCTTTCAGAATTCAGATTTCCCCCAAACTAGCGCGCCAAACGCTGCACGCAACCCCGTGCATGGGGTTGCGGCAATGCTGCCCGCCCGCTGCGGTGCACGCTGTTCGTGAAACCCTTTTAGTACACCACCACGCTGCGAATGCTTTCGCCTGCGTGCATCAGATCAAACCCTTTGTTGATATCATCCAACGCCATGGTGTGGGTGATCATCGGGTCAATCTCGATCTTGCCGTCCATGTACCAATCCACGATCTTGGGAACATCGGTGCGCCCGCGTGCGCCGCCAAAGGCTGTGCCACGCCAAACCCGGCCGGTGACCAGCTGGAAGGGGCGGGTGGAAATCTCGGCCCCCGCAGGCGCCACGCCGATGATCACGCTTTCGCCCCAGCCTTTATGGGCGCTTTCCAGGGCGGTGCGCATGACGCCCACGTTGCCCGTTGCATCAAAGGTGTAATCAGCGCCACCGCCTGTCAGTTCTACCAGGTGGCCAACCAGATCCCCCTTTACCTCGGCGGGGTTCACGAAATCTGTCATGCCAAAACGTGTGGCCATTTCGATCTTGGCCGGGTTCAGGTCCACCCCGACAATCTGATCAGCCCCGGCCAGGCGCAGGCCCTGAATGACGTTCAGGCCGATGCCACCCAAACCGAAAACAATGGCACGCGCGCCAATTTCGACCTTGGCGGTGTTGATGACGGCACCGATGCCGGTGGTCACGCCGCAGCCGATATAGCAGATCTTTTCAAACGGGGCGTCTTTGCGCACTTTTGCCAGCGCGATTTCGGGAAGGACCGTGTGGTTGGCAAACGTCGAACACCCCATGTAGTGCAGGATCGGTGTGCCATCGAGCATTGAAAAACGGCTGGTCCCGTCGGGCATCAGGCCCTGCCCCTGGGTCGTGCGGATCGACTGGCAAAGGTTGGTTTTCGGGTTCAGGCAGTATTCGCATTCGCGACATTCGGGGGTGTACAGCGGGATAACGTGATCGCCGGGCTTCAGGCTGGTTACGCCTTCGCCCACCTCCAGCACCACGCCCGCGCCTTCGTGGCCCAGAATGGCGGGAAACATCCCTTCGGGGTCGGCGCCGGACAGGGTGAATTCATCGGTGTGGCAAATGCCTGTCGCTTTGATCTCAACCAAAACTTCGCCCGCACGGGGGCCGTCAAGATTGACCTCCATGATTTCAAGTGGCTTTCCGGCGGCGATGGCGACAGCGGCCCTGGTGCGCATGGTGTGATCCTTCCTGTTTGCTTTGCGCCACGTTGGGCGAATTGGCGCGGGTTTTCAACTCCGAGACGACGGAGGCTTGCGCAGGGGCGACATTTCGGGCCTGATCCGGGCATGAAACTGTATTTCGCATTGCTGCCAGCCGCCTTCGCCTTTCTGACCGCCTGTCAGCCGGAACCGGCGCCGGGCCCGGTGCTTTTTGATCCAAGCCCGCGGTGCGGTGCGGACCGGTTGCAGAGTCTGATTGGCCAGCACGTCGGCAGCCTGAGTGACCTTCGCTTTGATCAGCCCTTGCGCGTGATCCATCCGGGCATGGCCGTGACGATGGATTATCGCCCTGATCGCCTGAACATCGAAGTGGATGGTGACGGCATCATCACCCGCGTGTGGTGCGCATAAAGGGGTGACTCGACTCTTTTTGTTCGGGGCGCTACGTGTTGTGGGTACGGAACAAATAGTGAACATACTGCTGCCACATGCCGACAAAACGTATCCTTTCGCTTTGGTTTCCGCGCCTTGGCGCAGAACGCCTGCTGCGGCGTGATCGGGCGCTGGCGTTGGTGCCTTTTGCCATGGTCACGGATCAGGGCAACATGCAGGTGCTGACATCGCTGTCGCGAGAGGCCGCGCAGGCCGGGCTGACATCTGGCCAGCCCCTGCGCGATGCCCGTGCAATGTGCCCCGCGTTGATGTCGCGCCCCGCGAACCCGGTGGCCGAGGCGGAATTCCTGACCCTTCTGCGCCGTTGGGCCGGAAAGTTTTCACCTTGGGTGGCAGAAGAACCACCTGCCGCGCTGGTGCTTGATATCACGGGCTGCGCACATCTTTTTGGCGGCGAAGACGCGCTGTTGGAACAGGCCGAGGAAGACTGCGCGGCCCTGGGGCTAACTGTGCAGGCGGGCATCGCCGACACCGTGGGTGGTGCCTGGGCACTGGCGCGTTTTGCAGGTGTGGCCGCCGGGGGCACACGTGGTGGGGATGCGATTGATCAGGAGGCCCGCGCGACCCGGTCACGCGCGGCGAAAGGCAAAAGGCGGCATTGGACGCGCGGCGGTGCTGCCCCGCAAATTGCCCTTCAGCCCGCTGCCAGCGCGCGGATTGCCCCTGTGGGGGCCACGCGCACGGTGCTTGCCCCACTGCCGCTTGCCGCCCTGCGTCTGGGTGACGATACGGTGGTGGGGTTGAACCGGCTTGGCCTGCGCCGTGTTGATGACATTCTGGGCACCCCGCGCGCAGGGTTGGCACGGCGGTTTGGTGCCGAGTTGGTGCTTAGGCTGGATCAGGCCCTGGGAATGGTTCCTGAACCGGTTTCCCCGGCACGCCCGCCATATCGGTTTGCCGTGCATATGGGGATGCCAGAGCCGATTGGCCTGGAAGCGGATATTCTGGCGGCGATAGACCGCCTGTTGCCGGTGCTGTGTGGACGGTTGCGTGACAAGGGGCGCGGTGCGCGCCGGGTGCGGTTGGAACTTTCGCGCAGCGATCACACCATGCAGGCGGTCGGGGTGGGGCTGGCGCGCCCAAGTGCAGACCCCGCCCGCATCCGCCCGCTGCTGGCAATGAAGATGGGCGAGGTCGAGGCGGGGTTTGGTATTGACCGGGTGCGCCTGACAGTCCCCGGGCATGAAGCCATCCACCCCCATCAGCACAAGGGTCATGTTATGGCAGGCGATGGCGGTGCCGCCACACCGGGTGAACACGCGGGGGTGGATGACCTGATGGGCCGGATTGGCGCCCGTTTGGGGCTGGAGGCGATCACCCGGATTTACCCTGCTGAAAGCCACATTCCCGAAAAATCCGCCGTTGTCATGGCCGCAGCCTGGGCCGCCCCGGCCACCAGCTGGCGCGCGCGCCCCGGCCCAGCCCGGCCTTTGGTGTTGTGGCCGCCTGAACCTGTGATGATCCCCGCGCAGCCAACCCCGCCCGGCCAGTTTCGCTGGCGGGGGCGCGCGCATAAGGTCACGGGGCTGAAAGGCCCCGAACGCATCGCCCCGCAATGGTGGCTGGACGAAGCGGGATGGCGCACTGGTCAGCGCGATTACTGGGAGGTGACAACCGGGTTTGGTGAACGGTTATGGCTGTACTATGCCTATGGCGGGGCCATGTCGGCAGGTTGGTTTTGCCAGGGATCATTTGGCTGAAGCAGGGCGCTTAAAGCGCGCGAATACCGCCAAGGACCATGTTGGTCACCAGATCTGCATATTCATCGCGGCTGATGCCTTTTCCGGGGCGGTGCCACATATAAAACCAGTTCAGCATGCCGAAAACGGTCATGGTGACAGGGCGCAGGCGGGCCGGATCGGAAAGGGCTTTGGGGGCCTCTTTTTGAAGGGCGCTGCCCATCAGATCGACAAGGCGGCGCTGTAACCCAACAAGGGGTTTTTGAAACTCCGGTTCCAGCACCCCCAATGCATCCACCTGCAGTTTGTGTTCCGCATCCGCATCCTGATAGGCCATCAGGATCGCGTGGATCAGCCCACGCAATCCGTCGCCTTCCGGCACGTCCGCAAGCGTGCCCACAAGCGCGGACAGATGGGCATCCAATATATCGAAAAGCAGCGCCTCTTTGCTGCTATAGTAGTGATAAATCAATGCCTTGGACACACCACACTGTTTGGCGGCCCCGGTCATCGAGGCGCGGTCAAACCCGTGTTGCGCAAAGTAGGTGGCCGCACCCTTGCGGATTGCGGCGCGTTTTTCTTCGTGGTCCCGGGCGACTCCGCGTGCCATTGCGGCCTACGCTTTCGGGCGGCGGTCTACGATGCGCACAGCCTTGCCCTGGCTGCGGGCCACACCACCCGTTTCGGCAACCTTGATGTCCACAGAAACGCCAACGTTTGATTTGACCTTGGCGCGCAATTCGCGCGCAGCGGTTTCGGCCAGGTCTGCTCGGCCCTCGGCCAGCTCTACATGCACGGTCATCTGGTCCATGCGGTCGGGCCGCGAAAGTTCGATCTGGAAATGCGGCGCCAGGGCGCTGACGGTCATCAGCTGTTCTTCGATCTGGGTCGGGAAGATGTTGACGCCACGAAGGATGATCATGTCATCCGACCTGCCAGTGACCTTTTCCATCCGTCGCATCGTGCGCGCGGTGCCGGGCAAAAGGCGCGTCAGGTCACGCGTGCGGTAGCGGATGATCGGAAACGCCTCTTTGGTCAGCGAGGTGAAAACCAGTTCCCCCAGTTCGCCGTCTTCAACAACCTGCCCTGTTTCCGGGTTCACGATCTCCGGATAGAAATGGTCTTCCCAAAGGTGCAGGCCATCCTTGGTTTCGACGCATTCGCAGGCCACGCCCGGGCCGATGACCTCGGACAGCCCATAAATATCGACCGCATGCATATCAAAGGCATCTTCGATTTCGCGCCGCATGGCATTTGTCCAGGGTTCGGCCCCAAAAATTCCAACCTTCAGGGGGCTTTTGCGCGGGTCCAGCCCCTGCGCGGCATATTCATCCAGGATCGACAAGGCGTAGGACGGGGTTACGGTTATCCCATCCGCCTGGAAATCTTCGATCAGGCGCACCTGGCGTTGGGTCATGCCGCCGGAAACGGGCACCGTTGTGACCCCCAGCTTTTCTGCCCCCCCGTGGATACCCAGCCCGCCAGTGAACAACCCATAGCCATAGGCATTGTGCAGCAGATCACCGCGGCGCAGGCCAGACGCGCGCAGGGAGCGCGCGACCACATCGGACCACATGGTCAGGTCATTTTTTGTGTAACCAACAACTGTTGGCTGCCCTGTCGTTCCCGATGAAGCGTGGATGCGCGATACCTGATCACGCGGCACCGCGAACATGTTGAATGGGTAATTGTCGCGCAGATCCTGTTTGACCGTGAAGGGAAATTTCGCCAGATCGGACAGGCATTTCAGATCGTCCGGATGCACACCTGCCCCATCGAAACTGGCACGATAGTGCGGCACGTTTTCATAGGCATGGGCAAGCGACCATTTCATCCGCTCCAGTTGCAGGGCGGCGATTTCATCGCGTGATGCAATCTCGATCGCCTCCAGGTCTTCCTTGCGAGGTGTCAGGTCCTTCATGTTGTCCTCTCAAAACTCCGGTACAGGTGCTAGCTGCCGGTTTCCTCGTCAAAATGCGTGCCCTTGATCTGGCGGGAATGGCCACGGAAAACCGCGACTTTTCGGTCGTCATCGCCGGTCACTGTTACGTCGTAAATGCCAGATCGCCCCGTGCGGCTGTATTCAACCGCGTCAGCACGCAACACTTCGCCCACCCGCCCCGGGCTGATGTAGGTGATGGAATTGTGTTGGGCCACGACGCTTTGGTTGTAGCTGTTACAGGCATAGGCAAAGGCCGTGTCCGCAAGCATGAAAATATACCCGCCATGGCAAATGCCGTGGCCATTGGCCATCGGGGCATCAACCTGCATCGACATGATTGCCCGGCCTGGCGCGATCACATCCAGCGAAACGCCCAGACCTTGTGCGGCCAGGTCATTTGCCCACATGGCAGCAGCAGATTTTTCAGCGCGTTGATCTGGGGTCATTGCATACTCCGGTATTTCGACAGGAGGATGCATAAAGCCGACCATCCGGTCAATAGTGCGAAGGTGTGCTGAAAAAAGAAAACCCCGCCGAAAGGCGGGGTGAGTATCCCGGTGCCGCAAACTGGGTGGGGGCTGTTTATCGCGGCACCGGGTGAGCATTCGCTCGCTACAGGGAATGGTATCGCGCGCAAAAACGGCCGCATAAGGGGCGGAAAAAGAAAACTCGCCGGTCATTTCGCGGCAAAAAAGGGGCAATGCTTGATTTGTACCTGAAGAATGGCCACTGTTGGGGTATGAATTTCCAAACCCCTACGCCCTTTCCCCGTAATGGAACGCAGAATGAAAAGGTCGCGTTTAACCGGCTGGAAATCGGCGTCATCATGGGCATTTACGGGCGTGCGGTAGCAGCGGGGGAATGGCGCGACTATGCGATGAGCTTTCTGAAAGACGTCGCTGTGTTTTCCATATTTCGCCGCGCTGCCGAATATCCGCTGTACCGCATCGAAAAGCGCCCGGCGCTGCGAAACAAGCAGGGCGAATATGCAGTGCTGGGCATGGACGGGCAGGTTTTGAAACGCGGAAGCGACCTGAAGACCGTTCTTCGGGTGCTGGAACGGGCCCTTATCCGCGCCGTTGATTAAACCCGTTTATGCGCCGTTACAGGGCCACCACCCTGGGCGTTGATCCGTGTGATCGCTGCGCTGATCCCCTCAAAGGCAACGGCCATGTGATGTGCGTTGGCGTGGATCAGTGTTTGATCGTCCACGCATAGGCCAACATGGCCTTTCCAGAAAAGAAGGTCATTCCTGCGGTGTTTTTCACCGGCGCAAAGTGTTGTGCCAAGCTCTGCTTCCTGCATGTCGCTGTCAGCCGGGCAGGGAATGTTGCAGGCCAACATCGCAGCCTGAACAATGCCCGAGCAGTCGATTCCATCGCGGCTGTTGCCGCCCCAAAGGTAGGGCGTGCCAAGAAACAGGGCCGCGACGGTGGCGGGGCAATCCATATGTGATTGCAGCGGCCGGATGTGCGCTGAGGGAACAAAAAAACCGCCGTTTGTCTGCGTAAACGGCGCGCTGGCCTGTTCCACAGAAAGGCGCGCACCGAAAGGCAGGCGCACAACAGCGCGTGATTTGATATCCGCGCGGGGGTAAAGATGCGTTGCGGCAGCGCTGACCCAATGGCTGGCCTTGCCGGGCGGGCATAGATTTGCCGCCTGGATATAGCCCACATACCCATCTTTCAGGGTCTGAACAAAGGCCTGCCCATCCCTTTCTTCCAGCACAAGCACGGTTTCGCCAAACAGTGCCTGGCGCAGCCGCGGCCCGTTTGGTGTGCCACAGATATCTGCAAGGGGGGCCAAAACCTGGCGTTCCTCCCCATCGACGATCTGGCGTTCGCCGGCCTGATCACGCAAAGATCTGTGTGCGACGCGCGTGTTGGCAGGGCTCAGGCGCGCGTCCCTCACAGGGCAAGAATTTCTGGCAAAGCGTCCAGAATGGCGCGTGCGCCTTGCCCAACCCCGCCTTTGGGGCGGGCGGGGGCCGCGGTGGGTTGCCAGCCGTAGATATCGAAATGGGCGTATCGCGCAGTATCCGTAACAAAGCGGCGCAAAAACAGTGCGGCTGTTATGGACCCTGCAAACCCGCCTTTCGGGGCGTTGTCCAGATCGGCGATGCCGGGTTCGATCATCGTTTCATAAGGCTCCCAAAAGGGCATTTCCCAAACCGGATCCCGCGCAGTTTCGCCGCCCGTTTTCAGGGCCGCTGAGACGCCGCCATCGGTGCTGTAAAATGGCGCCAGATCAGGGCCCACCGCAACGCGCGCGGCGCCTGTCAGGGTGGCCATCGAAACCAGCAGGTCAGGCATTTCTTCGTCGGCCAGAGCCAGGGCATCGGCCAATACCAGGCGGCCTTCGGCGTCGGTGTTGTTAACCTCGACTGTCAGGCCCTTTCGGCTGTTCAGAATATCCTGCGGGCGGAATGCATTTGCGGACACTGCGTTTTCAACGGCCGGGATCAGCACCCTTAACTGCAACGTTAAATTCAGAGACATAATCATGCGCGCCAGGCCAAGAACGGTGGCCGCACCGCCCATATCCTTTTTCATCAGCCCCATCGATCCACCGGGTTTCAGGTTCAGGCCGCCGGTGTCAAAACACACCCCCTTGCCCACCAGTGTAAGGGTCGGCCCCGCGTCGCCCCAGCGAATATCGATCAGCCGGGGCGCCTGAGATGACGCGCGCCCGACCGCGTGGATCATAGGCAGATTTCCGGCCAAAAGGTCATCGCCACGTGTAATGGTGCAACTGGCGCCAAACCCGGCGGCAAGTTCCTGCGCGGCATCCTCAAGGTTGTTTGGGCCCATGTCCGAGGCGGGTGTGTTGATCAGATCGCGCGTCAATGCTTCGCCTGCCGCGATCGCCTCCAGCCGGGGGGCGTTCACGCCCTTTGGGGCGACAAGCATTGCCTTGGGGGCGGGCTGATCCTTGTAGCGGTCAAAGGTGTACCCGGCAAAAAGCCAGCCTGTTACGGCCTCTTCAAGTTCTGTCGCGCTTAGCCCGCTTTCAATGTGATATGTGCCCTCGGGCAGCTTGGCGCGCGCGCTGGCAAAGCTGAATCGCGCCCGTTTGCGCCCGGCACTGTCGCCATGCCCGACCAATGCAAACGCGGCGGCGCCATCAGGCCCCGGCACCACCAGAACACTGCCTGATGCGGCTTTGAAGGTGCTGGCCTCGACCCAGCGCTTTTCGGTGGGCGCAAGGGCGTCTGTGAACGGTCTCAACTGCTCTTTCGATACGATGTGCAGCGCCGTTGATTGTGCGGTTTGGGGGGCGAAAGTCAGTGTCATGGCTGGCCTGTATTATGAAGTTTCGCGCCAGAGTACCGCCTTCCTGCCCGCCCGCAAGGGTGGATCAGACAGTCATGTCCTGCAAATCCCACACCGCCACCAAAGAACATTCACCTATGCGCACCAGTCGTGCCATCACTGCACATAGTGCGGGGCCGTCATGCCCGTGGGTTAACACCATGGCGTCGCAGGCCACTTTTGCCAGTGACGCCATGCCGATTTGCCCGGCGATTTCGGCCAGGTTGGCGATGCCGCTTCGCACATCGTTCATCCGCCCCGCCGAAAAATGTTTTTCAACCTGGGAAAGGCTGGTTGCCAGATCTTCCATCGCACGGTTCACAATCCGGTCTGCCCCGGTGGGGCCCAGTTGCACATAAAGGACCTCCAGCTGATCGTGATCCAGCGAGGCCGCTTCGGCCAGGCGTAAATTGATTATATTTCTCACGCGGTCACCCCTTGAATATACCCCCATTCGCGCTGACATTCCCTTGGCGGGCTCAAGAAAAGGTTGATGCGAAAGACAGAAAACACTCGAATTTTCTGTAAACGCGACCTAAAACACAGTCATGCCCAGGAAGGGAGATCGATGAAAAACGCGCGACCGTTGCCGGCCTATCTGATCCAACGCTATCAGGGTTGGAAGGCCACCAGTTATGCAGACAACCATGTTTGGTATCGGCGATTGGCGGAAGAGGGGCAGCGCCCTCGCGCAATGGTGATTTCCTGTTGCGACAGCCGCGTTCACGTCACTTCGATTTTTGGCGCGGATCAGGGTGAATTTTTCATTCACCGGAACATCGCCAATCTGGTGCCCCCGTATAAACCCGATGGCGACCACCACGGAACGTCAGCTGCGGTAGAATTTGCGGTGACCTCACTGAAGGTCGCGCATCTGATCGTTTTGGGCCATTCCAATTGCGGTGGTGTGCAGGGCTTTCATGATATGTGCACCGGCGCTGCGCCCGAGTTGACTGAAAAAACCAGTTTCGTTGGCCGGTGGATGGATATCCTGCGCCCTGGGTTTGAACGCCTTGGCGGCCTGGGAACAGACATTCACCCGCATGCTTTGGAAAAGGAAGCTGTGGTTGTTTCCCTGGACAACCTGATGACCTTTCCCTTTGTGCGCGACGCGGTTCTGTCCGGCGATCTGACGCTTCACGGGCTGTGGACTGATATTGGCGAGGGTGGTCTGGAATATTTTGACGCGGAAGCCGGTAATTTCCAGCCTGTGTAGGCGTGGCGAAATTTCTGACCCGGAGTTTGCCCCGGTGATTGTGAAACTTCTGATGCCACGCCCGTGCTCGACATTGGTTCTGCCTTATGCCGCTATCTTCTCAAGTGGGTCTGCGGACCGCTGAGAGATGAACTGAATTGCTGGTTTCGGTTTTTCCTGCATGAATGCGGCGTCAAAAATTGAGACCACGTTTTCGTTGCGCTTGTTCAGGGATGCCAGGCACGCAATGCGGCCAGCGCGGGCTTTTTCAAGAAGTGAGACTGTCATCTTTTGTTCCTTTGTGGGTGTCACCAGGGCCGGAAAGGCCAAAGGTTTGGAAGGCTGCGTATCAGGCTGCGGCACCGGGGGTGCACAAGACGTTTGTCATGAAGAAAACGCCGGTCGATGTGCGGTGCGGGCGCGCGCGGTTGCGCCATTTATCAAGCGACACGATGTTGTCGCGATAGGCGCGGGATTTCGCAGCAGGGTGAATTTCACGGGATGCGGTGAAGGACAAGATGTTGTTTTTCATTAGTTTTCCCCAGTATTGTTGTAGCGAGTGAGAGGGCCGTAAGGTTCTTATGCGGCCTTCTTCAGGTGGTTTTCGAAGTGGCCAGCGTGATCGAATATACCTTCGAGTTCAGCGCTGGAAATTGCCGGAAGCCGGCGGCGTGTGTCGGTGCGAGTGACCGGGCCACATTCCCTTTTGAAGGGCACGACACGCGGGGCGTTTGGATTTTGAAGGGTGGCAGCCATTCGTGTCTCCTGTCATTTGTGTTTTTCGTTTCGACAGGTTGAAGGTTCGCTCCGATTCAGGCGGCAATCGTGCCGCTTTGTGTCAATTCAGTGGCAAATCATGGTTTTGCCACGAATTTACCCCGCCATGTGCCCGATTACACCGCAGCTTTGCCACGATTGGCGCCTTGGGCCCCGCCGGAAGGCAAAGCCGCCTTGCCAAATGGAAGGGTGATTCTCTGGTAAATTCGGGTGCTCGAGGCGGGGGATCGCGCGCGCATTGGCCGTGGTTTGGCTGATGTCTTGCCCGCCCCTTTGGGCTGGCGCGGTCGATCGGGGGGGCGACCCTCCCCCAAAAATTGTCTTTTTTGGGGGAGGGATCGGCGGGCCTTAGCCCTTTTTCAGAACCCGCTGGCCCAGCACTTCGGCGATCTGAATCGCGTTCAGTGCGGCGCCTTTGCGCAGGTTGTCGGATACGCACCAAAGGTTCAGGCCGTTGTCGATGGTCGAATCCTGGCGGATGCGTGAAACGAAGGTCGCGTAATCGCCAACGCATTCTACCGGGGTAACGTAACCGCCATCTTCGCGTTTATCGACGACCAGAATACCGGGTGCCTCGCGCAGAATGTCGCGCGCTTCGTCTTCGTCCAGGAATTCTTCGAATTCGATGTTGATGGCTTCCGAGTGGCCAACAAACACCGGCACCCGCACGCAGGTGGCGGTGACCTTGATGGATGTATCAATGATCTTCTTGGTTTCGGCGACCATTTTCCATTCTTCTTTGGTGGTACCGTCTTCCATGAAAACATCGATATGCGGGATCACGTTGAACGCGATCTGCTTGGGGTAAACAGATGGTGCAACTTCCTGCCCGGGAACATACATGCCCTTGGTCTGGTTCCAAAGCTCGTCGATGGCTTCTTTGCCGGAACCCGATACAGACTGATATGTCGAAACCACAACGCGTTTGATCCTGGCGCGGTCATGCAGCGGTTTCAGCGCCACAACCATCTGCGCGGTGGAACAGTTGGGGTTGGCGATGATGTTTTTCTTCGTATAGCCCATGATCGCATCGGCGTTCACCTCGGGCACAATCAGCGGTACGTCGGGGTCGTACCGATAAAGCGAAGAGTTATCGATTACGATGCAGCCGGTCGCGGCCGCCTTTGGGGCGTATTTCTTTGTGGCGTCAGACCCGACGGCAAAAAGGGCAATATCCCATCCGGTGAAATCGAAGGTGTCCAGGTCTTTGGTCTTCACGGTGGTGTCGCCAAAGCTGATCTCGGTGCCGAGCGATTTGCGCGAGGCAAGCGCCGCGATCTCATCTACGGGGAACTGGCGCTCGGCCAGGATGTTCAGCATTTCGCGGCCCACGTTGCCCGTGGCGCCAACGACAGCGACTTTGTAGCCCATAACGGGTCTCCTTAATAAGTCTGTCTTAGGACGCGGCCTCATAGCGCAAAGGGCCCGCGTGGGAAAGGGGCAGGGTGGATTAATGTTGACTTCACCCCCATGTGCTGTGATAGGGGCGCATTCCCGACCGGCTGCCGCGTGAGCAGCCTGCCTAAAGGTGTAAGTCGGGAAAAGCACAGGCGCAGCGGTAAACGCGCGCCATATCAACCAAGTTCCCAATTCACGCGGGGTTCTGACGGCCAGATCGGCGGGGTGGGCATTCGGCCCAACGTGCGAGACATGGCCGCAACCGCAAGACCGGGGCGCATGATGCGCCCCCGGACCCGCTATTATAGCGGCGCGTTGCATGCGCGCTGCTTACAATCGAGAGAGTCGTTCATGACAACGTTTAATGACCTGGGGCTTGCCCCATCAATCCTGAGATCAATCGAAGCCGCTGGCTATACCACGCCTACGCCTATCCAGATGAAGGCGATCCCGCCGGTTCTGGAAGGGCGCGACGTGATGGGCCTGGCCCAGACCGGCACGGGTAAAACCGCCGCATTCGGCCTGCCGCTGATCCATCATCTTATCAAACACGAAGATAAGGCTGGACCGAAAAGCGTGAAATCGCTGATTTTGGCGCCCACCCGCGAACTGGTGAACCAGATTGCAGACAACCTGCGCCTTTATGTGCGTGGCACCCCGTTGAAGGTGAATATCGTCGTCGGTGGTGTGTCGATCAACAAACAGGTTGAGCGGTTGGCGCGCGGCAGCGACATTCTGGTCGCAACACCCGGGCGCCTGATTGACCTGATGGATCGCCGTGCCGTCTTTTTGGACAGCGCGTCGTTTCTGGTGCTGGATGAAGCTGACCAGATGCTGGACATGGGGTTCATCCATGCTCTGCGTAAAATTGCTCCTAAACTGGGCACGCCACGCCAGACCATGCTGTTTTCGGCTACGATGCCAAAACTTATGGCCGAACTGTCCGGGGCCTATTTGACGGATCCGGTGCGCATTCAGGTTGCATCACCCGGTAAGGCCGCTGACAAGATCACGCAGGGCGTACACTATGCTGCCAGTAAGGGTGACAAGGTTTTCCTGCTGAAGGAACACCTGAACGCCTCGCCCGATGGTCTGGCATTGGTTTTTGGCCGCACCAAACATGGGTGCGAAAAGCTGATGAAGGATCTTGTTGCATCAGGGTATTCGGCAGTGTCCATCCACGGCAACAAAAGCCAGGGGCAGCGGGAACGCGCGCTTAAGGCGTTCCGCGATGGCGATGCACGCATTCTTGTCGCAACCGATGTTGCCGCGCGCGGGATCGACATCCCGGGTGTCAGCCATGTTTACAACTTTGATCTTCCGGAAGTGCCGGAAAACTATGTTCACCGGATCGGCCGCACAGCGCGCGCCGGGGCCGAGGGGGATGCGATTTCCTTTGTTTCGGGAACCGAGCTGGGGCTTTTGCGCCAGATCGAAAAGTTGATGAAAATCGAAATTCCTGTGGTTGGCGGGCATCGCCCGGCCGAAGAAAAGCCCGAACCCCGCAAACGTGGCGGCGGCGGTGGCGGTGGTGGCGGCGGGCGCCCTCAGGGACGCGGGCCAAAACCTTCGTTCGCAAAGGCCAAGCCGTCCGGCCCCAAGGGGCGCCGCCCACGTCGCAGGCGCGCCGCATAGGGGGGCAGCCCCGGTTTGCAGAAACAAAAAACGCCCGCGGTCGTAACTGGCCGCGGGCGTTTTCTTTTTCTTTAACGCGGCTGGCGTTTAGTCCAGCCTGTCCTTGCTCAGCAGATACAGCAGGCTGCCGATCAGCAACGGGATCGCAAAAAACAAAAACAGTGTCTCATATGGGGCCGAGGCTGTGGCGGCATTTTTCGATGCCCCCGCAAACACGTTTGCGCTGGCAAACTGAAAGACACCTACGCCGCCGATTCCAAACAGGTTGATCAGCGTCACGCCCCGCCCAACCAGATGCGGTGGGAAAAAGCTGCGCGCATGGGCGACGATCATTGGGAATGATGCCCCAAAGAAACCGATGGCCGCCAGAAGGATCGTGGTGGTCCAGATGCTGCCGGCCGGAAAGGCCCACAGCCCGAATATGCAGGCAGCCCCCAAAATGTTGCCGGTAAAGACAACCCATTTGCGGGTGCCAAATACCCGGTCCAGCGGGCCGTAGATCAGGTTGCCAAAGACCATCGCAAGGCCCATCGCCAGGGTGACCATTCCAATCCCGCTTGCATCCAATGCGAACACATCTGAAAGATATGGCCCGGCCCACAACCCCCTAAGGCCGGCGGCAGGGGCGTAGTTTACAAACATGATCGCAAAGATCGGCCACAACGCGGGCATAGCCAGCAAGCTAAGGACAGAGCCTTTGTGCTGGCCTTCTTCGGCATGAACGCGCGGTGGATCCTGAACCAGAATGTATAGGGCAATCGCGACCACAACTGTCACCACGGCAAGGCCCGTCATCGTTTCCCGCCATCCCAGGGTTTCAACCGCCCAGGCCATCGGAAGGGAGCTTGCGATGTTTCCCAGTGTTCCCACACCCAAAACCGCGCCGGCCAGTGTTGCAAAAACCTTGGGCGAATAAAGACGCGCAAAAATGAAATAGGATGCCATCAGCACCGGGGAACACCCCACACCGATCATCATCATGGCAATCTGAATATGCCCAGGGGTTGTTGCCATGGCGAAAACAGCAACACCGCCACCACCGCCAAGTGCCAGAAGAACGGCCGAAAGGCGCCGTGGCCCGATGGTATCCAGCGCCCAGCCTACGGGAACCTGCATGGCCGCAAAAACCAGAAACCAAAGGCCCGAAGCGCGCGAAAGATCTTCGGCAGTGGCGCCGATGTCCGTGGCCAGAACCGGGGTCATCACCGCCAGGAACGCCCGATAGAACTGGCTAAGCACATAAGCCAACACCAAAAAGAATATACCGACCCGCATGGGCATCCTCCCAAAATTCCAGCTTTCGCAGATGACACGGGCGGGTAAGGATCGGCAAGCCTTTTTGTGAAGGCGTGCGCGCAGGCCTGCCCTTGCGTTGCGCGCCGATCCATGTCCTTTTGACATGGTTCCCAATGCAAGAGACCAACCTGTGACCCAATTCAAGCTGGACAGCTTCCTTCCTTACCAGATCGCGGTGCTTTCCACCCGGATAAGTGCCGGATTTTCGCAAACCTACCGCCAGCCTTACGGGCTTACCGTGGCCGAATGGCGGGTGGTGGCGCATCTTAGCCAGCAGGATTCGGTCAGCGTTCGCGAGATTTATGAGCGCGTGGACATGGACAAACCGAAAGTCAGCCGCGCAGCTTCACGGCTGGAGGCGGCGGGGTATGTTTCCAAGGCCGTGAACGCATCAGACCGGCGCCTGGTTGAGCTTCGGCTGACAGATAAAGGGCGCGACATGATCGAGGCGCTAACGCCCGCCGCGCGCGAGTATGAAGAGCGGATCATGGACGTTTTAGGCGATGACGGCGCGCAATTTTTTGAACAGGTGGAGCGTCTGAACGCTTTTCTGGGAAACAAAGACGGTTGAACCGTACCCCGTGACGGAACGTAAAACTGACGCTGGGTCGCAGCCGCGTTACATCTGCGCCAACTTTGAGGGAGATTTCACATGACCGGCATCGTCATCCTAAGCGGCACACGCACCGCCATCGGCACTTTTGGCGGGTCACTCGCCGCGACACCCCCGATTACGCTGGGCGCAATCGTCACACGCGAAGCTTTGGCGCGCGCGGATGTTGACGCGGGCCAGGTTGGCCATGTGGTCTTTGGCCATGTGATCAACACAGAGCCGCGCGATATGTACCTAAGCCGGGTTGCGGCGATCGAAGCGGGTATTCCAGAGTCCACCCCGGCAATGAACGTGAACCGCCTTTGCGGTTCAGGCGCGCAGGCGATCGTTTCCGCCACCCAGACCCTTATGCTGGGTGACGCTGATTTCGCGGTTGCAGGCGGGGCCGAAAACATGAGCCGCGCGCCCTACATAATGCCTGCCGCCCGTTGGGGCCAAAAGATGGGCGACATCACTGCACAGGATATGATGCTGGGCGCGCTGAACTGCCCGTTCGGAACCGGGCATATGGGTGTTACCGCCGAAAACGTAGCCGATGAACATGATGTCAGCCGCGCGGCGCAGGATGCTTTCGCGTTGGAAAGCCAGAACCGAGCCGCCAAGGCGATCGCCGAGGGGCGGTTCAAAGATCAGATCGTTCCGGTCGAGGTGAAAGTACGCCGTGATACCGTTACCTTTGACACGGACGAACATCCCAAAGCCACGACACCGCAAGCGCTTTCCGGTTTGCGCACCGTCTTTCGCAAAGACGGCACCGTCACAGCAGGCAACGCATCGGGCATCAATGACGGGGCAGCCGCCCTTGTGCTGGCGCGTGAAGACGCGGCCGAAAAGGCCGGCCTGAAGCCACGCGCGCGCATTCTGGGCTATGCCCACGCAGGTGTGCGCCCCGAGGTGATGGGGATTGGCCCCGTGCCAGCCGTACAGGCACTTCTGGCACGCACGGGCCTTTCGATCGGTGACTTTGACGTTATTGAATCAAACGAGGCTTTTGCCGCTCAGGCCCTGGCTGTCAGCAAGGAGTTGGGGTTGGATCCGGCAAAGGTAAACCCCAACGGCGGCGCGATTGCCCTGGGCCACCCCGTCGGTGCAACCGGCGCATTGGTGACCGTAAAGGCATTGTATGAGCTGGAGCGCACAGGCGGGTCAAAAGCATTGATCACCATGTGCATTGGTGGTGGTCAGGGCATCGCGATCGCGATTGAGCGGATTTAAGCGGCCGCCGTCAGCACGTAACCTTGTCAGCGCCGGTCAGACAGACCGGCGTTCGCGCAAAGCGGCCGAAATTGTGCCGTCATCCAGGTAATCAAGTTCGCCGCCAATTGGCACGCCCTGTGCCAGCGATGTGATCCTGCACCGCCCATCCAGCTCATCCGCGATGTAATGGGCTGTGGTTTGCCCATCGACCGTTGCGTTCAGCGCAAGGATGACTTCGCCTACACGTTCGTCAATCACGCGCTGGACAAGTTTTGGGATGTGCAGATCATCCGGCCCGACAGCATCAAGCGCTGACAAGGTGCCGCCCAGCACATGGTAGCGGCCCTTGAAAACGCCTGCGCGTTCCATGGCCCAAAGGTCGGCGACATCCTCGACAACACAAAGCTCTCCGTTTGCGCGCTTTTCAGAGGTGCAGATTTCGCAAATGTCTGATGTGCCGACATTGCCGCATGTCAGGCATTCGCGCGCGGTGGCGGCGACAACCTGCATGGCATCTGCCAGGGGGGTCAGCACCAATGCGCGTTTCCGGATCAGGTAAAGAACCGCGCGGCGGGCAGACCGGGGGCCAAGCCCGGGCAGCTTGGCCATCAGCTCTATCAGGTTCTCAATATCGCGCGGCGCTTCGCTCATGATGTCAGAACGGCAGGTTCATGTCCTTGGGCAGGCCAAGGCTTTCAGTCAGGCGCGTCATCTCGTCCTGGCTTTTTTCTGCGGCCCGTGCCTGGGCGTCTTTGATCGCTGCCAGGATCAGATCCTCGACAACTTCTTTTTCGTCGGGGTTGAAGATTGATGGGTCGATGTCCAGACCCGTCAGCACGCCCTTGGCCGTTGCGGTGGCTTTGACAAGCCCTGCGCCGCTTTCACCAGTTACAGAGATGTTTGCCAGCTCTTCCTGAAGATCCGACATTTTCTTTTGCATGTCTTGTGCGGTTTTCATCATCTTGGCCATGTCGCCAAGGCCGCCCAGTCCTTTAAGCATTGGTTTCTCCCAACGGGTTTGCGTTGCTGGATAGATACTGGCGCGGGTCGGCCTGTACAAGGGTGCGCGTGTGTGCGGGCGTCATTCGCCAGAATCCGCAATATGTGCTATACTTCAGGGCAGGCAATTATCGGAGGTGGTCCCATGACGTTCCGCAGCAGCCTGCGCAATTTAACATTGATATGTGCATTCACCCTATCACCAGCCATGGCAGGTGCGCAGGGTTTGACCGAAAACATCGAAACGGCGTTACACAGTTTAGGCGCAGGGTTCGGTGAAGGAGAGGCCGCTGCCTTTTCAGAGTTTCTGGGCGAGGTGCCCGCAGGCGTGACAGGCAACACGATCGGCCATTTGATGTTTGCTAGGCGCCATTTTGACAAAGCCGCCTGGTTTTTCGGGGCTGACGCGCTGGCCAACCCCGCTGACCCGGTCGCGCTGAACAATTTCTCGGCAATGTTGGTGCAGACCTATGCGGATGCGCCGAATGACATGCCAAAGGAATGGCTGAGCGTGGCGTATGAGGCCAGCCGCGCCGCCGTATCCATCGCGCCGGACAACGCGGCGTTTCAGAATAATCTGGGAAATGTGGCGCGCCGTACCGGCGCGCTTGACCAGGCCGTTTTGGCGCAGCAGGCCGCCGTTGCCATTTCCCCGGGCGAGGCGCTTTACTGGGCCAATCTTGCGCGTGCGCTGGAAGCATCGGGGGATACTGCGCAGGCCGCCCAGGCGCTTGCCCGCGCCCATGCGCTTTCACCCAACGGTATGGCCGTGGCTTTTGCACGCCGTGATTTGCCGTCCAGCCAGCCTTATCAGGAAGCAATGCAGCGCAACTGCAAAGTTGACTACAAATGCCAGGAGATCTGCCCGCGATCCATTATTGGTGGCCTGATGTCAGTGACCTGCGAGATGGAAAACGCCAGTGCCCAGATGGCCTGCAGCGAAGGCAAGCCCTTTGCGCCATCATACAACTGCCGGGAAGATTTGCCTGAGTATGGCATTCTTATTCCGGGCCTGAATTCCGGTTTCTCAATCGCGGTGCCGGGTTTTTCCGTTCACGTGGTTGTTGACGGGCAGGGAAACATTGATGTGCGCGCCGAGGCCGGTGTGAGCCTTGGGCCGGTCGGCGGGTATGTGCGCGGTGACGGGCATTTCGGGCCCGACGGCGGCGTCAGCTTTGACAATCTTGGCGGCGGTGTGCGGGTCTCTGTATTGCCCGGCAGCCGGGCAGGTGATCTGGCCGGTGGGTTGGGGCACCCGCCTGTGCACATAGAAGCGGAAAGCCTGGATGGCGGCCCCGTACAGATCAATGGCGAAGCCTATAATGCAGGCATAATTTCTTACTGATGCCTGCCTTTGGGGTCAGTCTTCTTCGAAGGGGTCCCATTCGTCTTCAACCTCCGGAAGGGCATCTTGCGCTGCTTCGTTCGCGATATCGTCGGGGGTTCGGATGTCTTTGATCTTTGCGTCGGGGAAAGCCGCGATCACCGCCTGAACCAGGGGGTGCTGGTGGGCCTCGTTTTCCAGCGCCAGGCGCGCTTCGTCCCGGGTTTCAGCAATTGTTGGGGCGTCGCAGCCATTCACCAGCGTCACGCCCCAGCGCACCCCGGTCCAACCCTGCAGGCGCTGTGCCAGACGCGTGGCCAGGTCCTTTGGTGCGTTTTGGGTTGGTGTGAACTCAATTCGACCGGGGGCATAGCTTGCGAGGCGCAGGGTTGTTTCGACCTCGACCAGCAGCTTCACATCTCGGTTGGTGCGGATCAGCTCAACCATATCTTCAAAGCGCGCGAAACGGGCCAGCCCGTTGTCTGCCAAGGCCACTGGCGCCACCGCCATGGCCGTGGGCGCACCGCCCCCCGATGGGGCCGCACCACCTGTGGCCTGCGGGGCGCCCATGTTGGCGGGGGCTGGCGAGGAACTGGCAGCAGATGCCCCGCCGCCGCCTGACCCGGTCGGGGGCGGGGGTGGTGGCGTATCTTTCAGTTTGCGGATCAGTTCTTCGGGGGTTGGAAGGTCAGCGACATGGGTCAGGCGGATCACGGCCATTTCTGCGGCCATCATCGCGTTAGGGGCGTGCGCAACCTCTTCCAGTGCCGTCAGCAGCATTTGCCACATGCGCGTCAGCGCGCGCATCGGCAGCGCCTGCGCCATGGTTTGGCCGCGCGTGCGTTCATCCGGGCCGACGGTGGGGTCGTCTGCGGCGTCTGGGGTAATTCTGATAACGCTGACCCAATGGGTGACTTCGGCCAGATCACGCAGAACCGCCATCGGGTCGGCGCCGTCGGCGTATTGTGCGGCCAGTTCAGATAGTGCGCCCGCCGCGTCGCCTTTCATGATCAGGTCAAAAAGGTCCAACACCCGGCCGCGGTCCGCAAGCCCCAGCATTGCGCGCACCTGTTCAGCGGTGGTTTCGCCCGCGCCGTGCGAAATGGCCTGATCCAACAATGATTCCGCATCACGCGCCGAACCTTCGGCGGCGCGCGTAATCAGGGCCAGCGCATCTTCGGCAATCTCGGCGCCTTCTGCATCCGAAATCCGGCGCAGCAGGGCGATCATATCTTCGGGTTCGATCCGGCGCAGATCAAACCGCTGGCAGCGCGACAGCACCGTGACCGGCACTTTGCGAATTTCGGTTGTGGCAAAGATGAACTTTACATGCGCCGGGGGTTCTTCCAGCGTTTTCAAAAGCGCGTTGAACGCCGAGGTGGACAGCATGTGCACCTCGTCGATGATGTAGATCTTGTAGCGCGCCGAGGCTGATCGGTAGTGGACGCTTTCAATAATCTCGCGAATATCACCAACCCCGGTGCGTGATGCGGCGTCCATTTCCAAAACGTCAACATGGCGGCCTTCGGCGATGGCGACGCAGGGTTCGCATTGGCCGCAGGGTTCGATCGTTGGGCCACCGTTTCCGTCAGGCCCGACACAGTTCAGCCCCTTGGCGATGATACGGGCCGTGGTGGTTTTGCCGATGCCACGAATGCCTGTCATGACAAAAGCCTGCGCAATGCGGTCACTTTCGAACGCATTCTTCAGGGTGCGAACCATCGCCTCCTGCCCAACCAGATCGGCAAAGGTTTCGGGCCGGTATTTGCGTGCAAGAACCTGATAGGCATTTTCGCCGTTTTCAGACATGGTCACCCCTGAATCGTGTCTTCGCCAGACTAGAGGTGTGGGCGCACCACGTCCACCAGTTCAGGGGAAGAACATCTAATGGGCAGCTTTGTGGTCAGCCAAGTCAAAGCGGGCGGTGGAACCCTTGGCATTTGCCCGCTGCCCGGACATTGCGGGACCTATGCAGATGATTTTGCGGCGGTGACGCGCTGGGCGCCGGGCATCGTCGTTTCGATGACACAGGCACAGGAAATGGCTGGTGTGGGGGCAGGTGCCCTTGGCGAAGAGCTGAAAAATGCAGGTATCGAGTGGCACCACCTGCCGATTGCAGATTTTGGGGCGCCGGGGGGCGCGGTGCAAAGGGCCTGGCCGCAAGTTTCAAAGACGATCAGCGAAGAACTGGGCCGGGGCGGGCGCGTTCTGGTGCATTGCCGCGCAGGGTGCGGGCGGTCAGGGATGATCGTTCTGCGCGTTATGGTCGAAGCGGGCGAACCCGCCAGCGACGCCCTTTTACGCCTGCGCAGCGCGCGTGCCTGCGCCGTTGAAACCCCTGAACAGATGAAATGGGCGTCTATTCCCACTCCATCTGGCTGAAGGTTTCCTGCGCGTTGCGCCCTGCAAGGGTTTCGAAATTCTCAAGATAAGAAAAGGCCGCCTGATCGACCATGACAGAGCCGATCATGTCACCGCCGTCATCAATGTGGGCGGCAATTTGTTCGCGAAGACTGACAAGATAGTCGTAGGTGTCCAGCTCGGCCGTGCTCAGATCAGTGGGGGATCCGTGCCCGGGCACGATGTGTTGCGGTGATTTTGCCGCCAATGCCTCAAAGCTGGTGACCCATTCTTTGGACGAAGAAAAGCTCATCACGCCCAAAAGTCGTTCGGTATAAACGATGTCGCCTGTGAACATCACCGATGCTTCGGGCAACCAGACAAAGCTGTCGCCGGGGGTATGGGCCGGTGCATGTGTCAGCTCAAACAAAACGCCGCCCAGCGTGAAACTGTAAGTGTCGTCAAAGGTGACATCGGCCTGGTATGGTTCGGTGCCCATCAGGCCGAATTCACTAATCTGGTTGGTCAGTGCGGTTAACTGCATCGAAACCCGGTCTTTCTGGTCTTCAACGGCGGCCGCAGAGGCGATGATCGTAGCGCCCTGATCATGCCAGTAGCCGTTACCAAGCCAGCGATGATCCTGCCCGCCGGTGTTGATGACCGTTACAACAGGCTGATCAGTGATGCCCTTTACGGCCCTGTGCAGCATTTTTGCCCCCAGGCGGCTGGCCCCGGCATCAATCAGCACCGCCCCCTCACCTGTCACAACAAGGCCAAAGGTTGCGTTGTTCCCCAGGTTTCCCGGGTTGCGCTGCCCCAACGGGCCGACGATGGCGTAGGTGTCCGGGGCGACCTGCGTGACGTTAAGAAACCCGGCCGAGGCGGATACCGCAGACAGAATCAGGCTGATGAGGGCGGAAAATAGAAGGCGCATTTGGTTTCCCTGTGTTGAACGGTGGCGGCAGTGTACGGGCCCACGCCGGTTTGCAAAACACGTTTTTGGTCGCAGGTGCGCAGTTAGAAGGGGGAAAGGTGAGAGGCTGGACAACGACCCAAGCGGGGCTCGTTACGGCTGCTTCCTTCCGGATCTGACCGGGTTGGCGAGGTGCCTGCCCGCGCCAACCTCTCACCCCGTCATATATGGTGGGTGGGCCGGCGATGCAATACGTCATAGCGTAAGGTGGTAACGCGCGAAACCATCGCCATCCAGCCCGCTATATTGCAGGCGGTGATCAGGCACGTCATTCAGAAATTTAGTTGACTCGGGTGATGATCTGAACGTGACGCGCGCCCCATCAGCAGGGGCAAATCGCCAGTTGGGTGTCGGGCGCAGGTTCAGATCCTCGACCTCGCATATGTATTTTCGCAGGATGTCTCGCACGCATATCGTGGGGATTTGGCAGCGCTGCAGGCCTTCATGCAGCGGATACCGCCCGCCCCCGGATGCCCGGTAGCTGTTTGTGATCAGGTGAAATTTCTGCCCCGCAGGGATGGGGCGCCCTTCAAACAACAGGTTGCGGACCCTTTGTGCTGAAGGGTCACGCAAAACGCCTGCGGGCGAATATCGGGCGGGCTGTGTCAGATCAATGCCGTACGTCAGCCCCAGGATCGTGTCGAAATGATATCCGGGTGCCTGCGGGGTTTTTAAGGCGCCGTCGCGTTGGCCCGGGGTGACGCGGTTAAAAATACTTGCTGCGCGTTCCAGCCAATCGGCCACGCCATTCGCGTCTGCCTGAAGGATCGCCAGATCGTTTGGGTAATAATATAGGTCGGATATGGCGCGCAGGCGAAGCCCCCCGGTTTGGACAAGGGTGTAAAAGCCGGGGCCACCGAATCCACCGCATTTGAAGGGGGCCGCGGCCGAAAGCAGGGGGGAAGAGGCGGGAATCTGGGTCTGAAGGTGCTGTTTCACATACCAGATCTGCGCGTGTTGGATCAGCTGAACCGCGTTGCTGGGGGCGATGGTCGCAAAGTAGCTGTGCAAGGGTTCATGGTTGCGCGCAACGGGTTGGCGCGTGCGCGCAAGGGTTCGTTGGTGGGTGGGCGATATCAGGTCAAGAATACCCTGATCAATCCCGGCTGTCGGGATGACCTTGCCCGCGTTGTCACGCTTATAAATCGCGCGGGCCTGTACTTTATGGTCATGAACGCGCCAGCCCCGGCCTGACTGTGTAAGTTCCAAATCTATTACACCCAGATGAGACCCCCAAAAGCCCGGCTTTACCACTGGTTTTCCCAGGATTGTGCCCCGTGTGGAATCCACGCAGGGTGCGGTGTTTTGGGCTGCGTTTGGGAAAATCTGGTGATTGTGCCCGGCAATGATCGCATCTACCCCGTCGATCCCGGCCAGGGGGATCACGGCGTTTTCCATGTCCGTCACATGGTCAACGCCACCGATGCCGGAATGGGCCAGGGCCAGGATGATATCTGCCCCGCGCTGGCGCATCAGGGGCACATAGGCGCGGGCGGTTTCGATGATGTCACGGGTAAACAGGCCGCGATCTGCATCCCTGACGTAGGGAATGGATCGCGGCGGAAGGAACCCGATTATACCGATCCGAAGCTTGTGCGATCGGCCGCTGGTATCGCGAATGTGCCTTTCAAGGATCGTATAAGGGGCAAGAAGCGCACGGTCATCCACAGGTTTTTGCGCCTTGGCCTGAACCGTATTGGCCAGAACGAAAGGAAAGTTTGCGTGGCTGACGGCCGCCATGGCGCCACCCACCCCGGCGTCGAAATCATGGTTGCCCAAGGTCGCGGTGTCATACTTCAGGTGGTTCATCACCGCGACCATGGGGTGGGTCGGCTGATCTGGTGGCGCGGTTTTCAGCCCGTTAAAAAACGCGTCCGCCATCGGTGTGCCGGCCAGGGAATCCCCGTTGTCCACAAGGATGGCGTTTTCCACTTCGTCGCGGGCAACCCTGATCAGCGAAGCGGTGCGTGCCAGGCCAAGTGTATCGTTTGGCTGATCTGAAAAGTAGTCATAGGGCAAAATGTTCATATGCAGGTCGGTGGTCGCCAGAATGCGAAATACCGCGCGCGCTGAAGGGGGCACCACTTTGGCTGCACCTTGATAAGCCAATTGCCTTCCTTCCGTCTTTCTGCGTTTTCTTGGGCACCCCACCGGGCAGGCGTCGCCCGCAACGGGGGAGTGGTGGCGGATTAACACAACCTAAAGTGTACTATTAGCAGCTTTGCGGGTATCCGCAACGTCAGTGATGGCGCCGGCTGTGAAACAAGCGAGCGGGATTTGGAAACGTGAAAAACGCAGAGACGATTACATTTGGCGGCGGCGGGTTGGATCGCGCAGCGCTTCAGCGTGGCGAAACAGGCGATGCCGCTGCGGCCATGACTGACCCGTCGGCCCGGATGCTGATTTTCTGGCGCGGCAAACCCCTTATCGAAAAGGGTGACATCTGCCGCCTTCACATCGTTCCCGTGGGGCACCCGATTTTGGATGACCGGCAGGGCGCCCCGATTTTTCTGGGTCTCGTCGATGGGGAACCGCGCTTTGCGGTCGATATCTCGCGCTGGGAACCCGATCAGGAAACCGGTGACCCCAAGGTGTTTTTTGATGCGACCGAGCAACAGCACCCGACGACAACGCGCGACGCCGCCTTTTGCGAGCTGCGCGGCGTCATGGCCCTGCTTGGGGCGCTGGATGGCGAAATGGCGGCGACGGGAAAGGCGATTCTTGGCTGGCACCGCAGCCACCGTTTTTGCGCGGCCTGCGGGCAGGAAAGCGTGGCGACGATGGGCGGCTGGCAGCGGGTCTGCCCGGCCTGCAACACAAACCATTTTCCGCGCACCGACCCGGTTGTCATCATGTTGATCACGTCGGGAAATTCCGTTCTGGTCGGGCGTTCACATTTCTGGCCAGACGGGATGTATTCCCTGTTGGCCGGGTTTTTGGAGCCCGGTGAAACGATAGAGGCCGCCGTCAGGCGCGAAGTAGAAGAAGAAACAAACATCCGCGTGGGTGAAGTTGGCTATCTGGCCTCGCAGCCATGGCCCTATCCGTCATCCCTGATGATTGGGTGTTGGGGCAAGGCGACAAGCCGGGACATCACCGTGGACCCAAACGAACTGGATGATGCCATCTGGATGACGCGTGAAGAGATGTTGACCTCATTTGCCGGCGATCATCCAACAGTGAAACCCGCGCGTAAGGGTTCTATCGCACATTTCCTGGTTCGAAACTGGCTTGCGGATACGCTCGATTAAGACGAAAACCGGGGTAGACCCAAACAAGAGGTACAGGCGCGACATGAAATTTTCGACGCGTGAGGATATTGAGGCACCTATCGCGGACGTATTCCGTGCCATTTCGGATTTCGATGGGTTTGAACGCTCAGCACTGCGCCGTGGCGCCGAGGTCAGCCGAACCGATGCTTTGACCGCACCCGGGCAGGGGATGATGTGGAAAGCGCAGTTTCCGTTTCGCAACCGCACCCGCGCAGCGGACCTGGAGTTGGTGGAATTCGACGCGCCCAACAGCCTGGCACTATTTACCACCATCAGCGGGCTTGAGGCGATTCTTGTCATAGATTTGGTTGAGATGTCGCGCACGCGCACGCGCATGCATCTTTCTCTGGATGTGAAACCTAAAACCATTTCGGCGCGGCTGGCGGTGCAGTCCATGCGCCTGGCCAAGGCGAACCTGACCAAGAAGTTTCGCAAAAGGGCTGCGGATTTCGCTGCAAATATAGAACAAGGCTATCGGACACCGGGGGCCTGACGCGCGTGATTACCGGCGCGAATCTGCCGGGTACACGCCCAGAATGTCCATCTCGGATGTGAAGTAATCCAATTCTTCCAGCGCCAGCTGAACATTTCGGTCCTCAGGGTGGCCTTCGATATCCGCGTAAAACTGCGTGGCTGTGAAAATCCCGTCCACCATATAGCTTTCCAGCTTGGTCATGTTCACGCCGTTTGTCGCAAACCCACCCATCGCCTTGTAAAGGGCGGCCGGGATGTTGCGCACATTAAAGACGAACGATGTCATCATCCCCGAATCACCGCGGCGGGTATAATTCGGCTCGGGCGACATGATCAGAAACCGTGTCGTGTTGTGATCCTGGTCTTCGATATGCCTGGCCAGGATATCCAGCCCGTAGATTTCTGCTGCCAGGTCTGATGCAAGGACACCTTCGTTGGTCAGGCCGCTTTTGGCCAGTTCCAAGGCCGCGCCTGCGCTGTCTGTCGCGGCCTCACCCCGTATTCCGTTGGCGTTCAGAAAATCGGCACATTGCGGCAAAAGCACCAGATGCGCGCGCACAGTGTCGATTTGGGAAAGGGGTACACCTTGCAGGGCCATCAGGCTGATGTGCACGCGAACGAACGCTTCGTCGATGATATGCAGGCCACTTTCCGGCAACATGCGGTGGATATCTGCGACCCTGCCGTAGGTTGTGTTTTCAACCGGAAGCATCGCCAGTTCGGCATCTCCGCGGCGAACAGTTTCGATCACCTCGTCGAATGTGCGGCAGGGAACGGCCTCCATTTCTGGTTTGGCTTCATGGCAGGCCTGATGAGAATAGGCCCCTGGTTCACCCTGAAAAGCAATTCGTCCGGTCATTTTGCCACTCTTTTTCACTTTCTGACGCTCTGTGCGCATAGTCGCGCGTCATATCCCTTGAAAGAACCCAAGGGAAGCGGCTAGAAGGCGTCTGAAACGGGATGATACGGAACGCGACATGTTCGACACAATGACTATGACTAAAATCGGCGCGGCCTTCTGTGGGGCGCTGCTTGTCTTTCTCCTGGGGAACTGGGCGGCGGATTCACTCTATTCGATGGATGCTGGCGGCCACGGCGACGCAGAGCACGTGCAAGGGTATCACATTGATACCGGCGAAGCGGCACCTGCCGACGAAGTTGTGGTAGAGGTTTCCTTTGCCGACGTTCTGGCCGGGGCGGACGCAGCCAAGGGCGCGAAAGTCTTTGGTAAGTGTAAAGCCTGCCACAAGCTGGAGGACGGGGTGAACGCGACAGGCCCCAGCCTGTTCGCCATCGTCGGGCGCGCAATCGGTTCTTCCGAAGGGTTCCGCTACTCTGGCGCAGTTGCAGAGCTGGGCGGCAATTGGGATGCGGATGCTTTGAACGAGTTCCTGACAAGCCCCAAGGCCTTCGCGCCAGGTACAAAGATGACATTTGCCGGCCTGAAGAAAATTCAGGATCGCGCAAACCTGATCGCGTACCTTCAGACAATCGGCGGCTGATAAACGCCTAAACAAGATTTAAGGCCGCTCTGCCAGCGCAGGGCGGCTTTTTCGCGTCTGCACCTTCGACAATAGCGGGTTACATGCGTGAACGTGCATTCTGAACTTGAATAGTCGGCGGATGCCGCTTTAGCTTGGTTCTGACCAAAGTTGCACGAAACCCGTGTGATCGTTTGAAGGAGAACCCGATGCAGAACGCCAAGCCCCGTGCCGTCGCAAAAGTGAAAGCGCAAAAAGAAACCACCGGACTGAGGTTGGCATTCTTGTTTTCGCTTGCCACGGTGGTCCTGTTGCTTGGCGCAGTTCTGGCGCGGGCCGAAACAACGGTATCGCACGGCATTTCGACATTCGGGGATCTGAAATACCCGGCGAACTTCACCCATCTGGATTACGTGAACCCCGATGCCCCCAAGGGGGGCGAGATTATCATCGCGAACGAGCGTGGGACTTTTGACAGTTTTAACCCTTATGCCCGCAAAGGGGTGCCTGCCGCGCTTGCCTCGGTCAGCCTGGAACGGTTGATGACGGGCACCGCAGATGAAATCGGGTCTTCTTATGGGTTGGTGGCGCAAAGCCTTGAATATCCAGATGATCGCGCCTGGGTTATTTTCACACTGCGCCCCGAGGCACGGTTTTCTGATGGCTCGCCCGTAACGGCAGCGGATGTGGTGTTTACCCACAATATGTTCATGGAACAGGGGCTGCCATCTTACCGCGAAGGTGTGTCGCGAATTATTTCCGGGGTCGAAGCGCTGGATGAACATCGGGTCAAGTTTACTTTTGTGCCAGACAGTCCGTTTCGGGAACGGATTGATCAGGCCGGGGCGACCCCGGTGTTTTCACAGGCCTGGATGGAAGCGCAGGAATATCGCCTGGATGAAAGCAACCTGACACCTGTTATGGGCACAGGGCCCTACCTTCTGGACAGCTATGACATAAATGAGCGTGTGACCTACCGCCGTAACCCTGACTATTGGGGCAATGATTTGCCCATCAACGTCGGGCGCAACAATTTCGATAGCATCCGGGTGGAATATTTCGCCGACGGCAACGCGGCGTTTGAGGGCTTCAAATCGGGGGCATACACCTTCCGCGTCGAAAATTCGTCAAAGCAATGGGCCACCGGCTACAATTTCCCGGCGCTTGAGGCCGGGCATGTGGTGAAAGCGGAATTGCACGATGGCGCGCAGGCCTCTGGTCAGGCGTTTGTGTTCAACATGCGGCGCGATCGTTTCAAAGATCCGCGGGTGCGCGAAGCGATTGGCCTGATGTTCAATTTCGAATGGTCGAATGAAACCCTGTTTTACGGGCTTTATGCGCGCATCAATTCCTTTGCCGAAAATTCCTATCTGGCCGCGCAAGGCATGCCCAGCCCGGAAGAGCTGGCTGTGTTGGAACCCATGGCAGATCTGTTGCCTGAGGGCGTGTTGACGGATTCGGCCGTAATGGCCCCCCCATCGGGCACCCGGCAGCTGGATCGAAACAACCTTCGCCGCGCCTCGGATCTACTGGATGCGGCGGGTTGGGCCGTGGGGGATGATGGCATTCGGCGCAATGCGGCGGGTGAGACGCTGAAGGTTGAATTCCTTGAACGCTCCCCAGCCTTTGACCGTGTGATCAACCCATACGTCGAAAACCTCAGCCGCCTTGGGGTCGAGGCCGTTCTGAACAGGGTCGACAACGCCCAGTATGTGGATCGGCGTTATGCGTTTGATTACGATATTATCACCGACCACATGGGTGTTGGGTATGAACCGGGTGGAAATCTGGCGCAGGCGCTGGGCTCGGCTGAAATGGAAGTGTCCGTCTTCAACTCCCCCGGTGTGGCTGACCCTGCCGTCGACGCATTGATCGAAGTGATCCGCAACGCTGACACCAAAGATGAACTGGTTGTCGGGGTGAAGGCACTGGACCGGGTGATGCGGGCGATGAAATTCTGGGTGCCCCAGTGGTACAAGGATGTCTACACGGTTGCGTATTTCGACATGTTCGAACATCCGGACCCGCTGCCACCCTATGATCTGGGGTATCTGGATTTCTGGTGGGTCAACGCTGACAAGGCCGCCGCGTTAAAAGCAGCGGGTGCCCTGTAACAAGGGTACCCTGACAAGGGGTCGCATATGGGCGCCTATATTTTCCGGCGGTTGTTGCTGATCATTCCCACGCTTCTTGGGATCATGATCATCAACTTCACGCTGACCCAATTCGTCCCCGGTGGGCCGATCGAACAGATCATCGCGCAGATGGAAGGCGAAGGGGATGTTTTTGAAAGCATTTCCGGGGGCGGGGATGCCGGCGGTGATCAGGCGGGCGGCGATGAAAGATACCTGGGCGCGCGTGGCCTGCCACAGGAATTCATTGACGAACTGGAACGCGAGTTCGGCTTTGACAAGCCGCCGCTGGAACGTTTTCTGACCATGATGTGGAACTACATGCGCCTGGATTTCGGGGAAAGTTATTTCCGGTCCATCGGGGTGTTTGAACTGGTTTTGGAAAAGCTGCCAGTGTCGGTCACGCTGGGATTATGGTCGACCATCATCGCCTATCTGGTGTCCATCCCGCTGGGCATTCGAAAGGCCGTTAAGGATGGATCCAGCTTTGACACCTGGACAAGCGGCATCATCATCGTGGCCTATGCAATTCCGGGTTTCCTGTTTGCCATCCTGCTGCTGGTTTTGTTCGCGGGGGGATCTTATTGGCAGGTTTTCCCGCTGCGGGGCCTGACATCGGATAACTGGGATGAGATGACCCTGATTGGCAAAGCTGCCGACTATTTCTGGCACATCACCCTGCCGGTTCTGGCCTCGACCATCTCAAGTTTCGCGACCCTGACACTTCTGACCAAAAACAGCTTTCTGGATGAAATCAAAAAGCAGTATGTGGTCACGGCCCGCGCGAAGGGGGTAAGCGAGCGGCGCGTGCTTTACGGGCATGTTTTTCGCAACGCGATGCTGATCGTGATCGCCGGCTTTCCCAGCCTGTTTATCGGCGTTTTCTTCGGCGGCTCGCTGATCATCGAAACGATCTTTTCGCTTGATGGGCTGGGGCGGCTGGGGTTCGAAGCGGCAGTTGCACGCGACTATCCGATCATTTTCGGTACGCTGTTTGTTTTCGGTCTGGTGGGCCTTGTCATCGGGATTCTAAGTGATCTGATGTATGTCTTCGTTGACCCTCGGATTGATTTTGAGGCGCGTGAGGCATGAAAATGTCACCGCTGAACCAGCGCCGTTGGCGCAACTTTCGCCGCAATGGCAGGGCCTTCTGGTCCCTGCTTCTTTTCATCCTGATCTTTGGCCTGTCGTTGTTTGCCGAATTGATAGCGAATGATCGGCCCATCCTTGTGCGTTATCAGGGGCAGTTTTTTACGCCAGTGTTTAACTTTTACCCGGAAACGGCCTTTGGTGGCGATTTCAGAACCGAAGCTGTTTACGGCGATGTTGAGGTGCAGTGCCTTATCATTTCCGGCGGGCTGCAATCGTGTTGGGATGATCCGCAGGGCGTGATCGAAGATGCGGCCGACGCAATCGTTGACGGCGCGACGATTTCAAAGGGCTGGATGATCTGGCCGCCGGTGCCTTACAGCTACAACACCATCAATGATATCGGTGGCACAGCGCCTTCCCCCCCCGATGCCCAACATTGGCTGGGTACGGATGATACTGCGCGCGATGTGCTGGCGCGGGTGATTTATGGCTTCCGCCTGTCTGTTTTGTTCACATTGATTGTGACGCTGACCACATCCCTTATCGGGGTCGCTGCGGGGGCGATTCAGGGGTATTTCGGCGGCTGGGTTGATCTGGCCTTACAGCGTGTTCTGGAGATCTGGGGCTCTACCCCATCGCTATATGTGATCATTATCCTGTTCGCGATTCTGGGGCGAAGTTTCTGGCTTCTGGTGTTTGTAACCGTTCTTTTCGGCTGGCCTGCATTGGTGGGCGTGGTGCGGGCCGAGTTTCTGCGCGCGCGAAATTTCGAATATATTCGCGCGGCAAAAGCGCTGGGCGTCAAAAACCGCGTGATCATGTTTCGCCATATGTTGCCCAACGCGATGGTGGCCACGCTGACCATGCTGCCCTTTATCATCACCGGCGCGATCGCGACGCTGGCCAGCCTTGATTTTCTGGGCTTCGGGCTGCCTTCGTCCTCGCCGTCTCTGGGCGAACTTACCCGGCAGGCCAAACAAAACCTGCAAGCGCCCTGGCTGGGGTTCACGGCGTTTTTTACGTTCTCAATCCTTCTGTCACTGCTTGTGTTCATATTCGAAGGGGTGCGCGATGCGTTTGACCCCAGAAAGACCTTTCAATGAGCGTGCTTAAGGTCGCCGACCTGTCGGTCAGTTTTAAACAGGACGGTCGGGCGCACGCGGCAGTGCGCGGTGTTTCTTTTACGATTGAAAAGGGTGAAACGGTTGCACTGGTCGGCGAAAGCGGGTCGGGCAAATCGGTCACTGCGCTTTCGGCTGTTGATCTGTTACCTGACAGTGCCAGCATAGCGGGATCTGTCAAATATGAAGGGCGCGAGATGATCGGCGCTTCGAAGGCCGAATTGCGTGCTGTGCGTGGCAACGACATCAGCTTTATTTTTCAGGAGCCGATGACGTCACTTAACCCGCTGCACACGCTGGAAAAGCAACTGGCGGAAAGTATCCTGCTGCATCAGGGCCTGACGGGTGCAGCGGTGCGCGAACGTATTATCGAGCTGCTGAAAAAGGTCGGCATTGATGACCCTGAAATCCGGTTGAAAAGCTACCCCCACCAACTGTCCGGTGGGCAGCGACAGCGCGTGATGATCGCAATGGCGCTGGCCAATGGCCCTGATCTTCTGATCGCGGATGAACCCACAACGGCGCTGGACGTGACCATCCAGGCCCAGATTCTGGACCTTCTGGCCGAGCTGAAAAGAAGCGAAGGGATGAGCCTGCTGTTCATCACCCATGATTTGGGGATCGTGCGGCGCATCGCTGACAGGGTCTGCGTGATGAAGGACGGCGTGATTGTAGAGTCCGGCGCGACCCGGGAAATTTTTTCGAACCCGCAACACAGTTACACCAAGACGCTATTAAGTGCGGAGGCCACTGGCCTTCCGGATCCGGTGCCCCAGGGGGCCCCTGAAATCGCTTCGGCCACGGATTTGCGCATCTGGTTTCCCATTCAACGCGGGCTGTTGCGCCGCACCGTTGGGCACATAAAGGCGGTGAACGCGGCCACCTTCCGGGTGCGTGCCGGGGAAACCGTGGGGATTGTCGGGGAAAGCGGATCGGGCAAAACTACCCTGGCGCTGGCGGTGATGCGGCTTATTTCATCGCAAGGGCCCGTTGTATTTCTGGGGGATGACATCCAGGGGCGCAAATCAGGCGCGCTTCAACCCTTGCGCCGGGATATGCAGATCGTTTTTCAGGATCCCTATGGGTCACTGTCGCCACGCATGACGGCCGAGGAAATTATTTCCGAAGGCCTGTTGGTACATGGAGTAGAGCCCGGGCGCGATAAAACCAGCATGGTCAGCGAAATCATGGACGAAGTTGGCCTGGACCCGGCCATGATGCACCGATACCCGCACGAATTTTCCGGTGGCCAGCGCCAGCGCATTGCGATTGCCCGCGCGATGATCCTGCGGCCAAAGCTGGTGGTGCTGGATGAACCAACATCGGCACTGGACATGACCGTGCAGGTGCAAATCGTTGATTTGCTGCGCCGCTTGCAGGCAAAATACGGGCTTGCCTATCTTTTCATCAGCCATGACCTGAAGGTCGTGCGCGCCCTGGCCCATCAGGTTTTGGTTATGAAAACCGGCGATATCGTCGAGGCCGGACCGGCAGATCAGATATTTGATGCGCCGCAAACCGAATATACGCGTGCGCTGATGGCTGCTGCATTTGACCTTAAAGCGCAGGCTGGCGCCGCGTCTTAGGCGACCCTGCGATCAGGATGGGCCTAGGATGGGCCCAGGACGGAACATTCGCTGTGGCGCGCCGCAAGGCGGCGACAGGCAAGTTCTGCGCCTTCCTGTGACAGGCCCACAAAATTCGCGTCATAACCACCGCCCCGGTTCACGATTTTGCGAAGGGCATCGCCCAGGGCTCCCAACTCATTCAACGCGGTCTTCAGCAACACGCGTTCAGCCTGGTGGCGGGTGTTAAAGCGGCCAATATTGATGGCCCAATGGTGACCACCTGACGTGGACATGCGGGTAACGATTTCGGGTGCCGAAGTCTGGGGCGCATGGGCAGGCACGGTTGATGCCAGAACAATGGTTGCAGGGCGCGCGGGCGGGGGGGATGCGGCGGCTGTTAGCAGGGATGGTGTCTGGGTGTGAGTTGCTTCTTCCAGCGCGTCAGAGATGCCTTCCTGCAAGGCCAGCAACAGTTCTGCGGGGGGTTCGGGCTGTGCGTGCGCGGGGCGCGGGACGGGCCGGGGGCTGCTTGTGACAGCCGTGGCCATGCGCACCGAACGTCCCGCCGGGTCTGACCCCCTTGAATAGGCAGGCAGGGCAGGGCGGTGCACGGCAACCCGGGTGGGCGCGCGGCGAAATCCCAGATCCATAAGTTCGGCCACTTTGGCGTTGCGCGACGCGGTTGAACGCCCACCGAAAACCGTGGTGATAATCCGTTCGCTGCCGCGTTCGGCTGATGCGACCAGGTTGAAACCAGCGGCACGTGTATAGCCGGTTTTGATACCGTCTGCGCCGCGATAGCTGTTCAGGAAACGGGTGTTTGTGTTTGAAACTTCCCTCATCCCGGCGTTGGTGGTGCGCCGCGAGAACAGGTTGTAATAATCAGGGTGGTCATAAAACAGGTGCCGGCCCAGCGTGGTCATATCCCGCGCCGTGGACATGTGCCCGCTTTCCGTCAGGCCATTTGCGTTTTTGAAATGGCTGCGCGTCATGCCAAGCGATTTTGCCATACGGTTCATGCGGCGGGCAAAAGCGGCCTCACTTCCGGCGATGGCAATGCCGATTGCTGTGGCTGCATCATTGGCGGATTTCACGGCTGCGGCCCGGATCAGGTAGCGCAACTTGATCCGTTGCCCCACCCTTAACCCCAATTTGGAAGGGGGTTCGGCTGCGGCCTTTGACGTGATCGTTACTACGGTATCCAGGGAAATCTCGCCATGTTTGATGGCTTCAAACGCGATGTAGAGCGTCATCATTTTGGTAAGCGAGGCCGGGTGAAGCTGTGTATCGGCATTGCGCGAGTGCAAAATCTTTCCCGAACGTGCGTCAACCACCATTGCCGCATAGGGCGCGCCAACAGATGCCACCGGCGCAAGCGCCGACACGCAGAACAATACTGCTAGAAATAGCCCGCTACGGACTGCCTGCCTTAGACGTGTTTTCACGTCGCTTACCTTTATCTGCCTCGAATTGCTGGGACGTTGCCCAACGCTTTTGTTTCGCCAACGTTACCACGCAGACGCGAATCAGAAAACCTCTTATTTTCAATTCATTTTTTCTTGATTCGACCATGATTCGCCACATCTTGGGCCGCGTTGTCAGCGCGGGGCTAAATGTTCGAATGCGGCAAGAATGTGGCGGCTTAAACCAGCCCGTTTATCAAGGCTGGCAAGTCACCCAGCCTGTCGATCTTGCGAAACCGGGAACGGTGCGTGGGCGCGGGCGCGTTTTCCAGCTCCCAGGTAAGGGTGTGGGGGATGTGAATACCCCAGCTGCCGGCCTCCAGCGCCGGAATCACGTCAGAGTGAAGCGAATTCCCCACCATCATCGCCCGCGCGCTGCCTTGTCCGTGGCGCGCAAAAACGTCGCGGTAGATTTGTGGTGTTTTGTGGGAGACGATTTCGACCCCGTCAAACAAATCCCCAAGCCCGGATTGCGCCAGTTTTCTTTCCTGATCCAGAAGGTCGCCTTTGGTGATCAGCAGGATGGTGTGCCCACTGTTCAGCGCGCCAATCGTTTCACGCACCTCGGGCAAAAGAGTGATGGGATGGCAAAGCATTTCCTGCCCCGCCTCTATCAGTTCCCGGATAACGCGGGCGGGCACCCGATCGTTCGTTACTTCGATGGCGGTTTCGATCATGGAAAGGGTGAACCCCTTAATTCCAAAACCATAGCGCCCCAGGTTTCGCCGCTCGGCAGCCAACAACCCTTCAGACAGGTCTGCCGGGTCGGCGAAATCGGCCAGCAGGGACGTGAACCTTTTTTGGGTCAGGCGAAAGAACTGCTCATTTTCCCACAATGTATCATCCGCATCGAAGCCAATGGTTGTTACATTTTTGCCCATTTAATGTGTGCCTTTGCCTTTTACGCGCGCACGCCCCCTTTTCACCAGAGCGTCAGGGTTTATATTGTTCGCCCTGAGTGACCTTAATTGCAACCTTTCGGAGTTGTCCGCGCGTGAGCTTTGTACCCTCCCAGATGTCCGGTAACGGCGATGCGGATATCGGTGATGCAGACCTGGCGCTGGAGACCCGTCCGCGCACCAAACGCCCGCCGATGTACAAGGTGATGTTGCTGAATGACGACTTCACGCCGATGGAGTTTGTCATTCAGGTGCTGGAACGGTTCTTTAGCATGAGCCATTCTCAGGCGTTCGAGATTATGTTGAACGTTCACAAAAAGGGCCTGGCAGTGGTCGGGGTGTTTTCCTACGAAATCGCCGAAACGAAAGTTGCCCAGGTCATGCAATTGGCGCGGGAGCATCAGCACCCCCTTCAATGCACCATGGAAAAGGAATAGGCCGCCCCGCGCGGTCGATCTGCAATGTCCCATTCCCGTTTGTCCCTTGCATTGGATGATACTGCCCTGGCCCTTCCGCCTGAAGGGCGCATTGCTGTGTTCGCCCCCGGTATGGACGCAGACCTTTCATCCTTGCCAAAAGACCGGGTGCATATTCTTCAGGGGTTTTACCCGGCCAGCCAATACTGGGCGTCTTTAGGGTTTCAGACAGGCGTGACCCCGGACGGGGACTATAGCGCGGCAGTCGTTTTTTTGCCGCGCGCCAAGGCGCTGGCGCGGGCAATGGTGTGTGACGCTTCGCGCGCCGCCGGTGGTGGTCTGGTGCTTGTTGACGGTCAAAAGACTGACGGAATTGACAGCCTTTCCAAAGCCTTGCGTGCCAAAGTAACGATGGACGGTGTGTTTTCGAAAGCACATGGAAAGCTTCTTTGGTTTTCGGGTGGCGATTTTTCAGACTGGGCGGCGAAAGACACGACGCTGGAAGGTGGATACATCACCCGCCCCGGCGTGTTTTCGGCGGATGGGGTCGATAAAGGATCAGCTGCGCTGGTCGCCTCGCTGCCGGCCGTTCTAAAGGGTCGTGTTGCGGATTTTGGTGCGGGCTGGGGCTATCTGGCGCGCGAAGTTCTGAAGCGTGACGATGTAACGGTTTTGGATCTGGTCGAGGCTGATCATTCTGCACTGGACTGTGCGCGTGAAAACATCAGCGATCCGCGTGCCGCGTTTATCTGGGGGGATGCCACCAGGTATGAGACGCGCGCGCCTTACGATGTTGTCATCTCGAACCCACCTTTCCATACCGGCCGCGCGGGCGATCCTGCGCTGGGGCGGGCCTTTATCCGTTCGGCGGCATCTGTTCTTAAGCCTGCGGGCCACCTGTGGATTGTGGCCAACCGCCACCTACCTTACGAGGCGACGCTGAATGATTTCTTCCGTGAAGTGACCGAAGTTGGCGGCACATCCGGCTTCAAGGTTTTTCACGCTGCAAAGCCACGTCGCAACCCGCGATAGTTTCGCCTAATCTAGCGCAGGGAATCAGGAGACACCCATGTCGTTTTCCATCGCAGGTAAGACTGCCATCGTGACCGGCGCCGCAAATGGCGTCGGGCTGGCCATCGCGCGCCACTTTGCCGATCAGGGCGCAAACGTTATGTGCGCGGATATGGACGAGGCTATGCTGATAAAGGGGTTTGGCGAAAACCCCGAAGTTGAAGGTAACGGCGATGACGGGCGCAATACGCGCTATTTCGCCGGGGATCTGCGCGAAAAACTGACGATCGCCAATCTTTTGTCAGCCACGATTGATGCGTTTGACCGGGTGGATATTCTGGTAAATGCCAGCCGGCAAATGTTGACGTCTGACCCTTTGGATTCGGATGACAAGGCGGTCGAGACCCTTCTTGACCAAAACCTGATGACCAGTCTTCGCCTTAGCCAGTTGATCGCAAAGCGCATGATCGCGCAGGGCGAAGGTCTGGGCGAAGACGCACAGGACGTGCCCTTGGGCGCAATCGTCAATCTTTCGTCCATCGCAGCAACACGCACCTTGCCCGGGCTTATGGCATTTTCAGTGGCCTCTGCGGCGCTGGATCAGATGACCCGTTCCCTGGCTGTGGCGCTGGCGCCGCACCGCATTCGGGTTAACGCCGTGAGTTTTGGCAGCGTGATGAGTGCAAGCCTGATGGACGCCATCCGCGATAGCACTGAAATTCGCGAAGACATCATCGAAGGCACACCTTTGAACCGGATCGCCAGCGCCGGGGAGCTTGCAGAGACAGTGCGCTTTCTGTCCTCAGACGGGTCGGGCTTTATGACAGGTCAGGTGCTGACCGTTGATGGTGGGCGAAGCCTGGTTGACGCCGTGGGCGCCCCCGCGCACTGAGCGTGCAGCTTAGACGCCGGCGGGAAAGGCCACATCGCATTGCGCACGGGCGGTAAGAATTTCGTCCCTGCGGCGCAAAAGAACATCAAGCTTTGCCTGTTCCGCCTGCGGTTCAATGCGCAGCCTTTTGAAAAGGGCCTGACCGTCTTCGGGTTGCAGGCACAGGCGCATGCGCCCGGTGACGGGTGACTGGCAATAGGTTGCACCAATGGCGTTATCCGCCGGCACAAAAACATAACCAAGGGCGATGTTCTTCTGGGTCTCGCGGATCGATTCTTCGACGTTAAACAGGGAACGCGACGCGTTTGCCCGGCATTGTTCCAGCGGGGTGAGTGTACAGGCAGAAAGTATGCCCAAAACGACGGTGTACAAAAAAAGTTGGCGCATGATTTTCACCCATTTCATTGGGGGACTTTACCGCAAAGGCGTGCGATGGCAAATCACTGCCTAAGACGATGAGTGGAAAATGGCTCGCGAATTGATGAAGGAGACGACGATGACCGAAATGATGACCCAAAACAAAGAACGGGCCAGTGCCTGGTTTCGTGAATTGCGCGATCAGATCGTCGCCGCATTTGAAGGGCTGGAAGACACTCAGACCTCCGGGCCATTTGCAGATGCGCCTGCCGGGCGGTTTGAAGTGACTGAAACCTCGCGGGCAAGCGACGATGGCAGTGATGCAGGCGGCGGGCTGATGAGCGTTATGCGCGGCGGCCGGGTGTTCGAAAAGGTCGGGGTTAACGTCTCCACCGTTTACGGAACTCTGGGCGAAGCTGCGCAAAAATCCATGGCGGCCAGGGGCGTGCCGGGGATTGCGCAGGATCCACGGTTCTGGGCGTCGGGTATTTCGCTGGTGGCGCATATGCAAAACCCGCACACGCCATCGGTTCATATGAACACCCGCATGTTCTGGACACCGGGCGCGTGGTGGTTTGGTGGCGGGTCCGACCTGAACCCCTGCATCGAATATGATGAAGATACGGCAGATTTCCACGCCGTTCAGAAGGTGCATTGCGATCGGCATGACCCCACCTACTATGACCGTTTCAAAGCCTGGGCTGATGAATATTTCTATGTGCCCCACCGCAACCGGGCGCGTGGGGTTGGTGGCATTTTCTTTGATGACCACAATACCGGCGACTGGGACGCGGATTTTGCCTTTACCCAGGATGCAGGGCGCGCCTTTCTTCCAGCCTTTCAGCCCGTAACAGAACGGCGGCGCAACACCCCCTGGGATGAGGCAGACAAAGACACGCAGCTTATTCACCGGGGGCTTTATGCCGAATATAACCTGGTCTACGACCGGGGCACAAAATTCGGGCTGACAACCGGGCATGATGCCAACGCGGTTTTGATGAGCCTGCCACCCATGGCGAAATGGGTATGACCATGCAAGGCGCAACAGCGATCGTCACAGGCGCGGCGCGTGGGATCGGCCTGGCCACCACCAAACTGTTTCTTGAAGAAGGCCGCCGGGTGGCGATGATCGACCGCGACGGCCCGGCATTGATGGAAGCCGCTGAGGGGCTGGAGAATGTCCTGACCGTGGTTTGTGACGTGTCAAAGCCTGATCAGGTTGACGAAATGGTGGCCGAGGTTCTGGATGCATTCGGGCGCATTGATGCATTGGTGAACAACGCGGGTGTTGCGGATTTCGGGCCGATGTCTGAAACGGATTTCACCCGCTGGCGCACTGTGATGGAGACGAACCTGGATGGCGTCTTTCTGTGTACGCAGGCCTGTGCGCCCGCCCTTGCGCAGGCCTGCGGCGCCATTGTGAATATCGCTTCGATCTCGGGTTTGCGGGCGTCGACATTGCGCGTGGCCTACGGCACGTCCAAGGCGGCCGTTATGCACCTGACCCAGCAGCAGGCGGCTGAAATGGGGGAACATGGGGTGCGTGCCAACTGCGTTTGCCCCGGCCCTGTGGCCACCAAACTTGCGATGGCCGTGCACAGCCCCGAAATCATCGCGGCCTATCACGATGCTATTCCGCTGAACCGATATGGTTCGGAAGAAGAGATCGGGCAGATGATCGTGTTTTTGTGTTCACCCAAGGCAAGCTATGTCACCGGGCAGGTGATCGCGGTCGATGGTGGGTTTGAATCCACGGGAATCGGCCTGCCGGCATTGCGCGACTAAGGCTTTTGACGTGCAGCTTTCCGGCCCCTGATCATGGGGCCGGTCAGGTTTTCACGCGGGTGCCCGCTGTTGAAGGCGTTATGCGCCCCGGATCGTATCGATCATCAACTGCACATTGTCAGGGTTGGCGTCCGGCGTGATGCCATGGCCAAGGTTGAAAATATGCGGACCATTGGCAAAGGCCTTCATGATGGCCTTTGTTTCATCAATCAGTGGCTGGCCGCCGGTGACCATATGGCGCGGGTCCAAGTTGCCCTGAACACAGCCGTCAACCTGCACATTCGCAGCCGCCCAGTCGGCCGAAATGGAATTGTCCAGCGCCACGCAATCCGCCCCGGTTGCCTTGGCAAAACCAATGTAGTTGTCGCCCGCCTCACGCGGGAAGGCGATCACGGGGATGCCGGGGTGGCGGGCCTTCAGGGCCGAAATAATTTCGCGCGTGGGTTCCAGGGCGTATTTTGTGAAAGCCTCGCCTTTCAAAGACCCTGCCCAGCTGTCGAAAATCTTCACAACTTCCGCACCCGCCTCGATCTGGGCGGAAAGGTATTCGATCGTCGCGGCGGTGATCCGTGCCAGCAAGGATTCGAAGGTGGCCACATCTTCCTGAATCAAGGCATGTGCCGGGCCCTGATCGGGTGTGCCGCGCCCTGCGATCATATAGGTCGCAACGGTCCAGGGTGCCCCTGCAAAACCGATAAAGGCGGTTTCTGCTGGAAGTTCACGCGCCAGAATACGCACGGTTTCATAGATCGGCGAAAGGGTTTCGTGAATGTCTTCGACCGGCTTCAGCTTTGCCAAATCGTCGGCGCCAGTGATGGTGGACAGACGCGGGCCTTCGCCCGTTACGAACCACAAGTCTGCCCCAAGAGCCTGCGGTATGAGCAGGATGTCGGCGAAAAGGATCGCCGCGTCAAAACCGTAACGGCGGATGGGCTGCAAGGTGACTTCGGCCGCAAGTTCGGGGTTGTAACACAGCGACAGAAAATCGCCCGCCTGCGCGCGTGTTGCGCGATATTCTGGCAGGTAGCGGCCCGCCTGGCGCATCATCCAAACGGGTGGTACGGGCAGTGTTTCACCTGCAAGCGCGCGTAAGAGTTTCTTTTGCTCGGCCATGATATTTCCTTCTCTTTGCCCCGGTCGTCATACCTCAGCGGCAAGATGTCAAGCGTATGGGCGTTGTCACGTCACTTTGACGCGATTAAAGGATGTGTATGACAACTGATTTGCCCACCCCCGCCCAGCCCCTGAAAATCGGCACCCGTGGTTCGCCTCTGGCGTTGGCTCAGGCCCATGAAACCCGCAGCCGCCTGATGGCGGCCTTCGGCCTTGAACAGGATGCCTTTGAAATCGTGGTGATCAAGACCACGGGCGACCGCGTGCAGGACAGACCGCTCAAAGAGATCGGCGGCAAAGGCCTGTTCACGAAAGAGATAGAAGAAGACCTTCTTTCAGGCGCCATTGATATCGCAGTGCATTCGATGAAAGACATGCCCGTCGAACAACCCGCAGGTTTGACGCTGGATTGTTATCTGCCGCGTGAAGATGTGCGCGATGCCTTCGTGTCCCTGTCTTTTTCGTCGATCGCGGACCTTCCCGAAGGCGCGACCGTGGGCAGTTCTTCGCTGCGGCGCAAAGCGCAGCTTCTTAACCGGCGGCCTGATCTTGATGTGGTCGAGTTTCGTGGAAACGTGCAGACCCGGCTTAGAAAGTTGGGCGAAGGTGTCGCGCAGGCCACATTCCTGGCCGCAGCCGGCCTTAACCGGCTGAATATGGCGGACGTGCCCCAAACACCCATTTCTGTCGAAGAAATGTTGCCGGCAGTGGCCCAAGGCGCCATTGGGATCGAGCGGCGCGTTGCAGACGGGCGTGTGCGCGAAATGCTGGCGGCGATTCACCATACCGAAACCGGCCAGCGCCTGGCTGCAGAGCGTGCTTTTCTGGCCGCGCTGGATGGATCTTGCGAAACCCCGATTGCGGGGTTGGCAGAGCTGGATGGCCAGACGCTGCGCCTGCGCGGTGAAATTCTGCGCACGGACGGAAGTGAAGCCCTGACAGACGAAGCCACAGGCGCGATCGAAGATGGCGCCGAAATGGGCCGTGCCATGGCCGAGGGCCTTTTGGCACGCGCTGGCGAAGGCTTTTTCGACTGGAAATAAATGCGCTGCTGCGGGTCTTTCAGGCCGCGCAGCGCGCCTAGTCGGGCAACACTTTGCCAGGGTTCATAATATTATTCGGGTCCAGGGCTGTTTTGATCTGGCGCATCACGCGCAGGGCAACAGGGTCTTTGCGCCGCGCCATAGACGGCTTTTTGGAAATTCCGATTCCATGTTCGGCGGAAAAGCTGCCCCCCATTTCCTGAACGACATCCTCCACACGTTCGGTGATGCGATCCATCAGCGCCGGGTCACTTTGCGAACAGACGATAGAATAGTGGATGTTACCATCGCCCAGATGCGAAACCTCGATGCTGGTCGCGCCCGGGTCCACCTGCGGCAAAATGTTTTTCATACGGTCAAGAAAGGTGGAAACCTTATCCAGCGGCACGGCGATGTCGGTGTCCACGCGTGGCTGTTTGCCAAGCATGACTGCGGCCGCAGCCTCGCGCCGGTCCCACATTTCGGTGCGCTGGGCGTCTGATTTGGCGATCACCGCGTCAAGCACGGCGTTTTCTTCCATCAGGCCTGCCAGCACGTCCTCCAGATATGTGGCGATAGGCAGGCTGCCATCGTCATCCGCAACGGCATCGCGCGGCGCGGTCGCGCCAACTTCGACCAGCACGTTCACATCATGGCGGGCCTCAAACGGGGCGCGTGCGTCTGAATATTTTTCCAGATGGGCGTCAATATAGGTGCCGGGCATGTATTCGAACGCCTCAACCGCCCCGCCCGTGGCCTCTTGCAGCTGGTTCAGAAGAACCAATGCCTGTGTGAGTGAAGGCACAGCAACCATGGCGGTGGCGTATGCGCGTGGCGTGGGCACAAGTTTCAGAACGGCGGCGGTAATGACCCCCAATGTGCCCTCGGCGCCAATAAACAAATCCTTCAGGTCGTAGCCAGAGTTGTCTTTGTGAAGTTCACTCATCAACATCAGAACTTCGCCGTCGGGCATCACCACTTCCAGCCCAAGGCACAATGCGCGCGTGTTGCCATACCGCACTACGTTAGAGCCGCCTGCGTTGGTGGACAGCATCCCGCCGATCATCGCCGAGCCGCGCGCGCCAAATGTCATGGGGAAATTCAGGCCATGTTCCCCTGCTGCATCATGAAGGCGTGACAAAACAACGCCTGCCTCGACAATCGCAATGCGCGCGTCGGGCCGGATTTCCCGGATGTCATTCATCCGTTCAAGCGACAGCATCAAAGCACCTTCGCCGTTCGTTCCACCCGCCAGTCCGGTGTTGCCGGAAACGGGTACAACGGGGGTGCCCGTTTCATTGGCAAGTTGCAGGATGGCACTGACTTGGCTGGTCGAGGCCGGGCGCACCACTGCCAGTGGGCGCCAGCTGTGTTTTTGCATCCAGTCGCGTTGAAAAGGCGCGGTGTCCTCGCCGGTTAGCACGTTGGTGTTACCGGCGATTTCGCCCAGTCGCGTGATGATATCCATGTCTCTCCCCGTTCTGTGTGACAAGGCTAGACCGAAGCGGAACGGAAACTCCAGTGCAGAAACGCACCATGTTGCCCGCCAGGGTGCTTGACCTTCGCGCGTGCACCCATCAATTTGCACCTATAAAAACCGGAGCAGAACTTGGCCAGACGTACAGCCCCCTTTTCGCGATATGAATGGATGATTGCCTGGCGGTACCTTCGCGCCCGCCGGGCCGAAGGCGGCGTCAGTGTTATGACGTTGATTTCCCTTATCGGGATCACCCTTGCCGTGGCGGCACTGATCATAACTCTTGCCGTGCGCACCGGGTTTCGCGCTGAATTCGTGGATACGATCCTGGGCGCGAATGCGCATGTCACGGTCTACGCCCAACTGCATGTCAGCGAGACCGGCCAGACATCGCGCACGATTTCCGACTATCGGGGGTGGGCCGACCGGATTTCCGAAATTTCGGGGGTGACGCGCGCGGCGCCGTTGATCAAAGGCCAGGTCATGGCCAACAGGGGCGGTTCAAACGCCGGGGTTGAGGTTTTTGGCATCGCGCTTGACGATCTTTTGACAATCCCGCGTATCGCAAGGCCCGAAGTGTTTCAGGGCGACATCACCCGTTTCAACGAAGGCATCGCCATAGGGTCAGGTGTGGCGCGTGAACTTGGCGTTCAGGTGGGGGATAAGATCAAGATCATATCGCCCAACGGGGTGAAAACGGCGTTTGGCACGTCGCCCCGTGTGAACGCCTATGAGGTGGTCTATATTTTCACCGCAGGGCGCTGGGATATTGACCGCACACGCGCTTATCTGCCCTTCACCGAGGCACAGAGCTTTTTTAACCGCGAGGGCACCGCGGATGAGATCGAGGTTATGGTCAAAGACCCCGAGGCCGTGGATGACCTGGTGTTTGACATGATGCAGGCGGCCGGGGCGCGAAGTTCTGTGTGGACCTGGCGCGACAGCTCGGGTGCCTTTTTGCGCGCGCTTGATATCGAAGACAGCGTTATGGTGATCATCCTGTCGGTTTTGGTGCTTATTGCCTCGATGAACATTATCTCGGGCCTGATCATGCTGGTGAAGAACAAGGGGCGTGATATCGGCATACTGCGCACCATGGGGCTGACAGAAGGGTCTGTCCTGCGGGTGTTTTTCCTGTGCGGGTCGGTGACGGGGCTTTTGGGCACGGCGGCCGGGGTTCTTCTGGGCTGTCTCTTTGCGATTTATATCGACCCGGTTTTCGCGGTTGTTGATTTCCTTGCCGGCGGCGGGGTCTGGGACCCTTCAATCAGGGGGATCTACCATATGCCTGCGAAGCTTGAGTTCGGGGATGTGGCAAGCTCCGTTGCGCTTTCGCTTTCACTGTCTTTTCTGGTCACGATATTCCCCGCCCGGCGGGCGGCACGGATGAACCCGGTGGAGGCTTTGCGCTATGAATGATCGGGTGCTGGTGCTGGATGGGGTCGAAAAGGTTTACAACCGCGATGCCCCGGGCGAGGTCAGCGTGCTGCGCGGCGTATCGCTTGAATTGACGGCGGGCGAGGTTGTGGCGATGGTCGCGCCTTCGGGGGCAGGTAAATCAACGCTGTTGCATATCGCCGGTTTGCTGGACACGCCTGACAATGGGCGCGTTGAAATTTGCGGTGATGAAATGACAATGCTGTCTGACCGGCGCAGAACCGAAACACGGCGTGAAAAAGTGGGCTTTGTGTACCAGTTTCACCACCTGCTGCCGGAATTCACGGCGCTGGAGAACGTGGTCCTTCCGCAGTTGGCGAATGGCGTGTCACCGGGGGCTGCAAAAGCGCGGGCGTTGGATTTAATGGCGCGCGTCGGGGTGGACACGCGTGCATCGCACCGCCCTGCGGAGTTATCCGGTGGTGAACAGCAGCGCGTTGCCTTTTGCCGCGCGCTGGCCAATGCCCCGTCCCTTTTGCTGGCGGATGAACCCACGGGCAACCTGGATCCGGAAACCGCGGAAACGGTGTTTTCGGTGCTGATGGGGCTGGTTCGCGAAACCGGCCTTTCAGCCCTGGTTGCGACCCATAACCTGGACCTTGCGGCCCGCATGGATCGGGTGCTGCACCTTGAAAACGGGTATATCAGCACGGATTCCTAAAGGCCCGCCAAACAGGCCCTGTGCGCCGTATGGCCACCTTGAAGTATACGGGTTTCAGTGCCACGCTATGACCGGGCAAGCAGGTTTGTGCAGGAGGATAAAGTTATGAAAAGCAGGATGATTCCAGTTGGATTGGCCGCCCTTGTCCTGACAGGATGCGCGGTGCCTGTTGAAACCGGGCAGTCGCGGTTTCTGGATCACTGCGCGGTTTGCCATGGCGAAGATGCCAAGGGCGGGCGCGACGCGCCATTGGCGAAAGTCTGGCCCAAACCCCCTGCGGACCTGACCACATTGGCGGCGCGAAACGATGGTGTCTTTCCCACCGAATATGTGATGTCCACCATTGATGGATACCTGCGGGCAAAGACCCACGGCACAACCATGCCGCAATTTGGCGGGCTTCTGGACGGGCCAGCAATGGTCTGGACGGATTCCAATGGCGTGGCCACCCCCACGCCTGTGGCGCTGGTTGAACTGGCTGGCTATCTGGAAAGCATTCAGGGCTAGGCTGCGAAGGGCGCTTTGGCGATGTTCGCGCGCCCGTTGTGTTGAGGGGCATGGCGGACGGCGGGCTGAAGCCCGCCCTACGGTTATTTTTGAAGGTCGCTTCTTTTCTGCCGAACGATCTTGTAACTATTGAACGCGAGCCGTGTTGTGATGATGTCAATCGACCCGTTATCACCTTGGGCCTCTTTGACTTCGGCGGAAGTCAATTTGCTTCGGGCACCAATGATGAATTCTCGCAGCACAATTTCTTTGTCGAAATCTTTGAAGAAGCGACCGTTCTCGTCAGCGTCGTTAAGCGTTACGAATACTCGCCGTTCCTGCTCGTACTCCCAATGCTTGAATTTCGTATGTGTTGCCAAGTTCATCCTACGAAATTTCTCGTCTTTCGAACACATCGACAAATCGGGTAGTTTTCCGCGCTTGCTGCGATAAATGACCTTTCTCAGTCTTTCGTTTGATACATCGAAACCCAGAGCGGCGCCAAAATGGCGGTCGCCGTAATGGCTCCAGAGTACCGGGTTGGACCACGTTTCGGAAAACGAAATCAGACCATTCTTTTCGAAAACACCTAAAATGGCTTTGTGCCATGCGCTGCGCTGCTCAGGCTGTAGGCTCGTCGCGTCCAGAAATTCGAAAGGGTCGTTCAAGTCGTCGAGTGTTGCGATCTTTAATCGCTGCTTTATCAGAGCGTCTTTAGCCCACTTTCTCGAGTAGAATTTATAAACTCGCATTCCCTATTTTTTCACACCCCCCTAAACATCCAACTCCTCAACAAACCGCGCATTCTCCTGAATGTATTCAAACCGCTTTTCCGGCTTTTTACCCATCAGGCGTTCAACAAGGTCGCCGGTTTCGCCCGGTTCATCCTCGTCAATGGTGACCCGGATCAGTTTTCGGGTCATCGGGTTCATGGTGGTGTCTTTCAGGTCTTTGGCGTCCATCTCGCCCAGACCTTTAAAACGGCTTACATCGATCTTGCCTTTGCCGCCCAGACCTTTGGCAAGCCATTCGTCGCGTTCGGCTTCGTCCAGGCAATAGACGCGCTTTGCGCCCTGTGTCAGGCGAAACAGGGGCGGGCAGGCAAGGTACAGATGCCCGGCGTCAATCATCGGGCGCATCTGCGTAAAGAAGAACGTCATCAGCAGGGCCGCGATGTGGGCGCCATCCACGTCGGCGTCAGTCATGATGATGACCTTGTCGTAACGCAGATCTTCGACATTGAATTTCGTGCCCATGCTGACCCCCAGCGCCTGACACAAATCCGATATTTCGGCGTTTGATCCCAGCTTGGAAGACGCCGCGCCCAGCACATTCAGGATTTTTCCGCGCAAGGGCAGCAATGCCTGTTTTTTGCGGTCCCGCGCCATTTTGGCCGATCCGCCGGCGCTGTCACCCTCGACGATAAAAAGCTCTGTGCCTTCGCGGGTGTTGGTGGAACAATCTGTCAGCTTTCCGGGCAGGCGTAGTTTTTTGGTTGCCGTCTTGCGCTGTGTTTCCTTTTCCTGACGCCGGCGCAGGCGTTCTTCTGCGCGCAAGACCATGAAATCCAGGATCGCGCCGGCCGATTTTGTATCGGAGGCCAGCCAGTTGTCAAAATGGTCACGCACAGCGCCTTCGACCATTTTGCCGGCTTCGACTGTCGCCAGGCGGTCCTTTGTCTGGCCCACAAACTCAGGTTCGCGGATAAAGGTCGAAACCAGCGCGCAACCCCCGGTTATCAGGTCTTCGCGGGTGATGTCCTTGGCCTTGCGGTTGTTCACCAGCTCGCCATACCCGCGAATGCCTTTCAGGATGGCGGCCCAGAACCCGGATTCGTGCGTGCCGCCTTCGGGTGTGGGGACGGTGTTACAGTAACTTTGGATGAATCCGTCGCGTGATGGCGTCCAGTTGATCGCCCATTCAACGCTGCCGGGCTGGCCGAATTTTTCCTGAAATTCGACTTTGCCGGCAAAAGGCGCCTCGGCGTATGTTGACGCCTGGCCAAGCGTTTCGCTCAGATAATCCGCCAGGCCGCCGGGGAAATGAAAGGTGGCCTGTGTCGGCGTTTCGCCGTCGTCCACTTCGGATTTCCAGCGGATTTCGACGCCAGAGAAAAGATAGGCCTTTGAACGCACCATTTTAAACAGGCGGCCGGGCTTAAGCTTGAGGCGGCCAAAAATCTCGGCGTCCGGGTGAAACGTAACGCTGGTGCCGCGCCGGTTTGGCGTGGCGCCAACGGCCTTGGCAGGGCCTTGTGGGATGCCGCGTGAAAACTCCTGTGCAAACAATTCACGGTTGCGCGCAACTTCAACGCGAACATGATCAGACAGGGCATTCACAACCGAGATTCCCACACCGTGCAGACCACCCGAGGTTTGATAGGCTTTGCCCGAAAACTTGCCACCCGCATGAAGGGTGCAAAGAATAACCTCCAGCGCCGATTTGTCTGGGAACTTTGGATGCGGGTCGACAGGGATGCCCCGGCCGTTGTCACGAATGGTGCAGGACCCGTCGGCGTGCAAATCAACCTCGATCCGGTTGGCGTGCCCTGCCACCGCCTCGTCCATAGAGTTGTCCAGAACTTCCGCCACAAGGTGGTGCAACGCGCGTTCGTCGGTGCCGCCGATGTACATGCCGGGGCGTTTGCGAACGGGCTCCAGCCCTTCAAGCACCTCGATCGAGGACGCGTCATATGCCTCAGATGAGGTTTCGGTAAGAAGGTCGTTTGCCATGGTGCTCGATTCTTGTCGCGTTTATTGGTTTGCTGGGAACCTATTAGACCACTGCCCGCCAAAAGGGGCAACATCTAGTAGGTGGGCATGACACATGCCATAATGCCACGGAACCGATGGGAGGTGAACATGCGCATACTTTTTACAGGCGGAAGTGGAAAGGCCGGGCGCCACGTGGTGCCTTATCTTCTGGAACAGGGCCATCGGGTGCTGAACGTCGATCTTGTCCCGCTGGACCATCCGGGTGTTGAAAACCTGACGGCCGATATTACCGATGCAGGCCAGATGTTTAACGCCATGTCCATGTACACAGGGTTTGACGAGATGGAGCCGGGAACCGGCGTGCCGCAGTTTGATGCAGTGGTTCATTTTGCGGCAGTTCCGCGCATCCTTTTGACAACGGACAACGAATGTTTCCGGGTCAACACGATGGGAACCTACAATGTAATCGACGCCGCGGTGAAAATGGGCGTGCGAAAAATCATTATTGCATCGTCCGAAACCACCTATGGCGTATGTTTCGCTGATGGGGAGCGAAAGCCCGAATACCTGCCGGTAGACGAAGAACATCCAACCGTTCCCGAAGACAGCTACGCAATGTCTAAGGTGGTGAACGAAGCCACCGCGCGATCGTTTCAGGCGCGCACTGGTGCCGATATTTATGCGCTGCGGATAAACAATGTGATCGAGCCGCATGAGTATGCCGAGAATTTTCCCGCCTATGTCGCGAACCCTGACCTGAGGCGGCGCAATATATTTGCGTATATAGACGCCCGCGACCTGGGCCAGATCGTTGACCGATGCCTGGCGACTGATGGCTTGGGGTATCAGGTGTTCAATGCCGCCAATGATGGGATGAGCGTAAGCTTGACCTTAGGTGAGGTTTTGGCGCGATATTACGAAGGCGTAGACGTGCGCACACCGATGAAAGATCACGAAAGCCCTTATTCTAATCGCAAAATACGCGAGGTTCTGGGATTTAGGGAGAAGCACCCCTGGACGCAGTAAAACGCCTTAAAGTTGCTAAAATCTGAAAGCGCACTTTACTTACGGTGGTAGTTGGTTTTATTTCGCCCTACGAAGCAGCACGCTTCCGTGTTTACGTTTAGGGAGTTGGATAGTTGAGTCCAAGATTAATTGGTGCAGGTGTATCCTTATTCGCCGTCGCGATCGCAGGCGGGATTTTCTTTCTCAGGACGCCTCCGTCGGCCGCAACGGCTGCGTTAGAAATTGAATTTGGTAATAATTCCTGGGGACCGCTGGCTATGCTTGAGGTGTCTCCGGGCGGGCAGAACATCTTTCAGAAAATACCGTTTTCCGAAGGGCAACTTGGTGCCGGAGATTTCCAGCACCTGACGCTGGAAGGCGGCCGGGCGGTCTGCGTTTATGACCTGCGTATTACCAAGCAGGATGGCACGGTCCACAACCGTCCGGGCGCTGATTTATGCGCCGGGACAAATTACCATTTCAAAGACGAATAGGGTTTTGCCCGGTTTCTAATAGTGGTTCAGGTAAATATGTCCTGCGGATAGGTCACCGCTGTCAGGTACAAACCTTCTGACGGTGCGACGGTTCCACAGGCTGATCTGGTTCGTGCCTCGAGTGCCGTTTTTATGGCCTCTGGTGCCCAGGTGCCGCCCCCGACCAGGGCCAGGGAGCCTACAAAGCTGCGTACCTGATTGTGCAGAAAGCTGCGCGCGCGGATGTGAAAGCGGAATTCGGTCCCATGGGGGATTTCATGCGCTTCGATGCGCAGTTCATCCAGGGTTTTTTCCGGTGATGCCGCCTGGCACATGGTCGAGCGGAAAGTGGTGAAATCATGGTGCCCGATCAAATGGGCGGCGCCCGCGCGCATCGCATCCAGATCCAGGTTGCGCGAAACGCCCCAGGCCAGGCCGCTGTCATGGGTCAATGGCGCGCGGCGCGAAATCAGGCGGTACATATAGCGGCGCTCGGTCGCCGAAAACCGGGCGTGAAAATCGTCCTCGACGCGGGCGGCCTGAAGGATCGCGACGGGCTGAGGTTTCAGATGGAAATTCACGGCTTGTGACAGGCGAAACGGGTCCCAGTCACGTGCCATGTCGCAATGCACGACCTGCCCGACGGCGTGCACGCCCGCATCTGTGCGCCCGGCTGCGGCAACGCCCGCGTTGTCCGGCTCCAGTTTAAGAATGGCCTCTTCGATCGCCTGCTGAACCGAGGGGCGGTCTTTCTGACGCTGCCAGCCATAGAAAGGCGCGCCGTGATATTCGATTTTGAGTGCATAGCGTGGCATGTGGCCCAGATAACCTGTGGCGCAGGCCGGCACAATCCCGTTACGCTGGGCGCAACGCATTGGCAGATGGGCGGGCGGGGGCGCATAAATGCGCCCACGGTTTGCCGCGTTTCTGGAACGTGCAACGCGGGATGCCTATGTTAGAGTCGATCACATATGAGGGAGAGCACACTTGGGGCTGGGTGACATCGCGGACGGCATTACGCGCCAGATAGAGGCGGCAGGCGACGCTGCGCATGAAGTATTGTTTGAGCCGGTCATCCGTTTGGGCGTGACCGGGTTAAGCCGCGCGGGCAAAACGGTGTTTATCACATCCCTAGTGGCCAACCTGATGGATCGGGGCAGGATGCCCCAGTTGGCGGCGGCCGCAGATGGGCGCATCCAGACCGCTTTCCTGCAGCCGCAACCGGATGTAACGGTGCCGCGCTTTGACTATGAATCGCATCTGGCCGCGATGACGGGCCCCACGCCACACTGGCCGGAAAGCACCCGCGCGGTAAGCGAGTTGCGCTTGTCCTTCAGGGTGCAGCCCGGCGGGATTTTAGGGGGAATGCGTGGGCCGCGCACGGTGCATCTGGATATTGTCGATTACCCGGGTGAATGGCTTTTGGATCTGGCCTTACTGGATGTCAGTTACAGTGAATGGTCGCGCGACGTGCTGTCACGCATCACCATGCGCCCGGCCGCCGCCGCGTTTCTTTCCGCCGCCGACGGGGCAGAAGGTGGCGCGCCTTTGGATGAGGTTGTGGCAAAGACACTGGCCGCGTCATTTGCCAGCTATCTGCAGGCGGCGCGCCAGCAGGGGTTTTCAGATTGCACGCCGGGGCGGTTTTTGCTGCCGGGTGATCTGGCGGGCTCTCCGGCGCTGACATTCGCGCCTTTACCGCATCCCGGCAAACCCCCGCGCGGATCCCTTTGGCGCGAGATGGAGCGCCGGTTTGAGGCCTACAAGGCGAAGGTGGTCAAGCCGTTCTTCCGGGAATATTTCGCAAAGATTGACCGCCAGGTGGTTCTGGTGGATGTGCTGGGTGCGATCAACGCCGGGCCCGGCGCGCTTGAAGATTTGCGCCGCGCTATGGCCGAAATTCTGGGCGCATTCCGCCCGGGCCGAAACGCTTTTCTATCGCAGCTTTTGTTGGGCCGGCGGGTCGAACGGATCTTGTTTGCCGCCACCAAGGCCGACCATTTGCACCACAGCCAGCATCCCAACCTGACGGCGATCATGGCCGCCTTGATGCGCGAAGCAAAAGATCGTGCTGATTTCGCCGGGGCCGAGACGGCTGCCATGTCTATCGCATCTTTGCGCACGACCATCGAAGAAACGATGGATCACAAGGGCAAGAAACTGGATTGCGTGCGTGGGCGTCTGGAAGACACGGGCAAAGCGGCGGCATTCTATCCCGGTGCATTGCCGCAAGATCCTGCGCGGCTACTTTCCCCCGCGCGCAAGGGGGCCGAAAAGTGGCTGGATGCGGATTATCAGGTGATGCGTTTCGCCCCGGCAGAAATTGATTTGAAGCCAGGCGAAGGCCCGCCCCACATCCGGCTGGATAAAGTGGCGGAGTTTTTGATCGGGGATCGGTTGTGACGGGCGCGCGTGTCGAACCTGCCTGCCCAGAGGATGCCCCATATATCGGCCGGATACTTTCCGGTTGGGTGGATGAAACCACCTGGCTGCCCCGCGTTCACACCCCTGTGGAAGAACAAGCCTTCGCAGCCCTTCTGGTGACGCGGGGGTGGGTTTCTGTCGTGCGTCAAAACGGTGTCGCCACCGGGTTCCTGGCGCGCGACGGTGGGGAAATTCACGCCCTCTACCTGGCCCAGGGCGCGCGTGGGCAGGGATTGGGGCCGCTGTTGCTGGATCATGCGAAACGATCCTGCGAAGCGTTGGATCTATTTACCTTCAGGGCGAACACCCGGGCGCAGAAATTTTATCTGCGCGAAGGGTTTCGCGAAGCTTGGCGCACGAATGGCGCCAGCAACGATGAAAAGCTACCCGACATTCGATACCACTGGGAAAGGGCCCATGATGAGCACTAAAAAGCCCGAGGGGCCGGTTTTGATCGAATTGGACGCGATCAGCCCTGAAACCCCCGCCACCGCCCCGCCGGTACCGGAAACCCAAGCGGCGTTACCGCAGGGCCAGGCCATGCAATCCCTTGCGAAACTGGCTGCCCGGCGCCCTTCCAGGATTGTGCGCTGGTTTTGGGGGCTTCTGGTGTCCATCACCGGGTTTGTCGTTTCTGTTGCGGCCTGGGACTTTGTGAACAACCTGATCGCGCGAAGCCCGATCCTCGGGTACGCGGCGGTGGCGTTGATCAGCGCCTTCATGCTGGTCCTTCTGATCCTGGCCTTGCGCGAATGGGTGGCATTTGCGCGATTGCGCCGGGTTGATGCAATTCACAATGGTGCTGAGGTGGCCATGGCGCAGGATGATCTGGGGGCCGCGCGTTCCATCGTGGCGCAGATAAAGCGGCTTTACCGGGGCCGTGATGAGCTGCGTTGGGGCATGGAACGGCTAAACGAACGAGAGGCGGAACAAATCGAGGCCGCCGCGCTTTTCAACCTGGCAGAGGTTGAGGTTCTTTCCCATCTGGACGGCGCCGCCACGCGTGAGGTTGAAGCCGCCGCGCGCCAGGTCGCCACTGTTACCGCAATCGTGCCAATCGCGCTGGCGGATGTCGGCGTGGCGCTGACGGCAAACCTTCGCATGATCCGGCGCATCGCCGAAATATATGGTGGCCGTTCGGGCACATTTGGCAGTTGGCGCCTTATCCGGGCTGTGATGACCCACCTTGTGGCCACCGGCGCGGTGGCTGTGGGGGATGATCTGATAGGGTCTTTGGCTGGTGGGGGCGTGTTGTCAAAACTGTCGCGCCGCTTTGGCGAAGGCGTTGTAAATGGCGCCCTGACCGCGCGCGTTGGCGTGGCTGCAATGGAGGTTTGCCGCCCGCTGCCCTTTCACGGGCGAAAGCGGCCGCGCGTGACGGTGATCATCAAACGCGCCCTGACCGGATTGTTTTCTTCGACATGACACGGAAAAAGAACAGGGTTTTGATCATCGGGGCCTATGGGCTGATCGGGGCGCAGGTAACGCGCCACCTGCTGGCGCGGGGATATGCGGTGACGGGCCTGGGGCGCGACCGGGAAATGGCGGCGCGCGTGTTGCCAGATGTGGAATGGATCACACGCGATCTTTGCGACATGCAAAGGCCCGAACACTGGGCCGATGCGCTGGAGGGGTGCAGCCATGCCGTGAACTGTGCCGGGGCTTTGCAGAATACCGGGCAGGATGATCTGAACGCTGTGCATGTCGGGGCGGTTGGCGCCTTGGCGTTGGCCTGCGCGGAGGCCGGTGTGGGACTGGTGCAGATTTCCGCTGCGGGCGTGACGGACAAGGCGAATACCGCGTTTCTGGCCACCAAGGCGCGGGGCGATAGCGCGGTGCGTGATGCAGGCGGGGCATGGTGGGTGTTTCGCCCCGGGCTGGTGTTGGCCCCCACGGCCTATGGTGGCACACTGATGTTAAGGATGTTGGCGGCGGTGCCCTGGCTGCAACCCGTGGCAATGGGGCATGCGCCGGTACAGACGGTTTCGGTGGCCGATGTGGCGCGGGCTGTTGAAGGGGCCGTTTCCGGTGAAATCGCGCCGGGAACCCAGGCAGATCTGGTGGAATCCGATACGCACAACCTGGAAGAGGTCGTCACCGGCTTTCGATCCTGGCTGGGGTTTTTGCCTGCGCGCAGGATCATACGGGTGCAGGGTGGTTTGGTGCGGATGGTTGCGCGCTTTGCTGACGCGCTGGGATGGCTTGGCTGGCGGTCACCATTGCGTTCGACCGCCATGAACGTTCTGGAAAATGGAGTGACCGGGGATGCGCAGCAAACTCAGGCCGCGCTGGGCCGGCCAGCCCTGACGCTGCAAGAAAGTTTACTGTCGATGCCCGCCGGTGCCGAAGACAGGCTGGCCGCGCGCATGGCGTTGCTGATGCCTGTGATCGTGGCGGTTTTGGCGCTGTTCTGGATCGCGTCCGGGGTGATTGGGCTGATCAGCATCGACAGCGCGGCCGCGGTTTTGCGACAGCAGGGCTGGGAAAACGGCGTGGCCTTGTCGATCGTTGGTTTCTGGGCCCTGGTCGACATCGCCCTGGGGGGCGCAATATGTTTTCGGCGCCGGGCCAGGCAGGCAACGGCGGGCATGGTCGCGGTCAGCCTCATATACCTGCTGTCCGCAACGATCCTGACGCCGTTCCTGTGGCTTGATCCTTTGGGCGTTCTGGTGAAGGTCATACCGGCGATGGCGCTGGCAGTTGTCGCCCGCCCGATGTTGGAGCCGCGGTGATGGAATGGCTGTTGATCCTGCGCTGGCTGCATGTGATTGGCGCCTGTGTGCTGCTGGGAACCGGCGCAGGTATCGCGTTTTTCATGCTGATCGCGCATCGCACCGGCAAGCCCGCCCTGATCGCCCATGTGGCGGGAACAGTGGTGCTGGCCGACACGGTGTTTACGGCAACAGCGGTTGTCCTCCAGCCGCTGACCGGATGGGCACTGGCACATGGATTGGGCTGGCCGATGAGCGAAGGCTGGATTGCCCTTTCCCTGCTTTTGTATGTTGTCGTCGGGATGTTCTGGTTGCCGGTGATCTGGATACAGATCCAGCTGCGCGATATGGCGCGCCTGGCGGACGCGGCGGGGCAGGGGTTGCCGCAAAGATATCACAGGTTGTGGCGGATCTGGTTTGCCTGTGGGTTCCCCGCATTTGTCGCGGTGATGGCCATACTCTGGCTGATGCTGGCGCGACCGGATGTGCCCGTGCCATGGTAGCGCGCGATCGGCGCGGCCTGACTTTAAGGCCTCCGGCGGGGATATTTGTGGAAAGATGAAATGCCCATTCGGCGCTTTACCCTTTTACTGCACCATCCTATAACGCCCTTATGATGCATATGGCCGCGATCATTATTCGAATTACCGGCCCGGCGCTCTGAACGTGAGCCGCCGGGACAAGGCGCATGGTATCCAGCGCCGCCCCATCAAATTTCCCGAATACCCCCTGAAAAGGACCGGATAAATGTGTTCCGACACTCCCGAGACCCCTGACTACAAAGAAACCCTGAACCTTCCAAAGACAGATTTCCCCATGCGGGCGGGCCTTCCTAAGCGCGAGCCCGGCTGGCTGGAACGATGGGCCGAGATCGGCGTTTATGACCGTTTGCGCGAAAAAGAAGGCCGCGAAAGGTTTGTTCTGCACGACGGCCCGCCCTATGCCAACGGGCATCTGCACATTGGGCACGCGCTGAACAAGATCCTGAAAGACATGGTCGTTCGGTCCCAGCAGATGATGGGAAAAGACGCGCGTTATGTGCCGGGCTGGGATTGCCACGGCCTGCCGATCGAATGGAAGATCGAGGAACAGTATCGCGCCAAGGGCAAAGACAAGGACGATGTGCCGATCAACGAATTGCGCGGGGAATGCCGCAAATTCGCCGATGGCTGGGTTGATATTCAGCGTGATGAGTTCAAACGCCTTGGCATCACCGGAAATTGGGCGAACCCCTATAAGACAATGGATTTCTCATCCGAGGCCGTGATCGCCGAGGAGTTCATGAAATTCGTGATGAACGGGTCGCTTTACCGCGGTTCAAAGCCCGTGATGTGGTCGCCGGTGGAAAAGACGGCGCTGGCCGAGGCTGAGATCGAATATCACGATCATCAGAGCCATACGATCTGGGTGAAGTTCAAAGTGGAAATGGCTGTCGAAGACGTCAAGCCGTCCATGAATATTCCGGAAATCCTGGATGGCGCATATGTTATCATCTGGACGACCACTCCCTGGACAATCCCGCAAAACCGGGCGGTGTGTTATACCGAAGGCATCTCATACGGTCTTTACCGGGTAAAGACGACGCCCGAGGAATGCTGGGCCAAGCCGGGTGAGCTTTACTTGCTGGCAGATTCACTTGCTGACGAAACCTTTACCAAGGCTCGTTTGGAAAGTGGTATGTGGGAACGCGTGCGTGATGTCCCGTCAAGTTCGTTAAAGGGTATGACCCTTGCTCACCCCCTGGCCGGGGTCGAGGGTGCGAATGGCGAATGGGATTATGAAGTGCCCATGTTGCCCGGGGACCATGTGACAGATGATGCCGGCACGGGGTTTGTGCACACGGCCCCTTCGCATGGTGCGGATGACTACATCATCGGGGTTAAGCACAACCTGCCGATGACCCATAATGTGATGGAAGACAGCTCTTTCCGCGCCGATCTGCCGTTTTTTGGCGGGGCGTTGATCTTTGATCACAAGGGCAAGGAAAAGGATGCCAACAAGCGCGTTATCGACAAGCTGGTTGAGGTTGGCGCGTTGCTGGCGCGCGGTCGTATCAAGCACAGCTACCCACACAGCTGGAGATCCAAGGCGCCAGTTATTTTCCGCAACACGCCGCAATGGTTTGTTGCCATCGACAAAGAGCTTGGCGATGGCATGGATGACAACGGCAAGACCATTCGCCAGCGCGCGCTGACCAGCATCGACGAGCTGGTGAAATGGACGCCGCAGACCGGCCGCAATCGCCTGCATTCCATGATTGAATCGCGCCCGGACTGGGTGATGAGCCGCCAGCGCGCCTGGGGTGTGCCGCTTAGCTGCTTCATCAAGGATCTGGGCAATGGTGAGGTTGAAATCCTGCGCGATGAGGCCGTAAACGCCCGCATTTCCGCAGCGTTTCGCGAAACCGGCGCTGATGCCTGGTATGAAGAGGGCGCCAAGGAACGTTTCCTTGACGGGCTGTATGAACCGGGCGAGTGGGAGAAGGTCGACGACATTCTGGACGTCTGGTTTGACAGTGGTTCCACCCACGCCTTTGTTCTGCGCGATCGTGAAGATGGTGCGCCTGATGGCATCGCTGATCTGTACCTTGAAGGCACCGATCAGCATCGCGGCTGGTTCCATTCATCGCTGCTGCAGGCCTGTGGCACCAAGGGGCGCGCACCTTATCGTGGTGTGCTGACCCATGGCTTCACGCTGGATGAAAAGGGCATGAAAATGTCCAAGTCGCTGGGCAATATCATCGCGCCAGCGGCTGTGACCAAGCAATATGGCGCCGATATCCTGCGGCTTTGGGTGGCGCAGGTTGATTTCACCAATGATCAGCGGATCGGGCCGGAAATCCTGAAAGGGACTGCCGACAGCTACCGCCGTTTGCGCAACACCATGCGCTTTTTGCTGGGCAACCTGTCTGACTTTTCCGAGGCAGAGCGCGTGGACGTGGCCGACATGCCGGAGTTGGAGCGTTGGGTGTTGCACCGGCTGGCCGAATTGGACCAAGTGGTGCGCGAAGGTTACAACGCCTATGATTTCCAGGGTGTGTTCCAGGCGGTGTTCAACTTTGCAACCGTCGACCTTTCCAGCTTTTACTTCGATATCCGCAAGGACGCGCTGTATTGTGACGGGCCGGATAGCCTGAACCGTCGCGCGGCGCGCACAGTTCTGGATATCCTGTTCCACCGTCTGACCACCTGGCTTGCGCCGGTTCTGGTCTTCACGATGGAAGAAGTCTGGCTGGAGCGTTTCCCGGGCGAGGGCAGCTCGATCCACCTTGTGGATATTCCTGCGACCCCCGCCGATTGGCTGGATGAACCACTTGCCGCGAAATGGGCAGCTATCCGCGCTGTGCGCCGGGTTGTGACCGCCGCCCTTGAGGTTCAGCGCCGCGACAAGGTGATCGGCGCCTCGCTGGAGGCTGCTCCAGTGGTGCATGTTCGTGATGCCGAGGTTCTGGCTGACCTGAAATCGGTGGCCTTTGAAGATGTCTGCATCACTTCGGATGTGGTGCTGAGCGGGGATCCGATGCCCAACGAAGCGTTCCGCCTACCCGAAACCGATGGCGTGGGCGTGGTTTTTGAAATGGCAGCGGGCGAAAAATGTCAGCGGTGCTGGAAAATTCTGCCGGACGCGGGAACACACAGCCATGCAGGCACCTGCGGGCGGTGTGACACAGCACTGGGCTGATTGAAGCCCGATAGTGCAAGAAACAGAACGCCCCGGCCCTTGCGCCGGGGCGATTTGTTTCTGATGCTGCCGGAATGAATACAACCACCTTGAACAGCCCGGTTGGGCCGCTTTGCATCACAGAAGAAGACGGTGCCATCACCCGTGTGTCCTGGGACACAGGTGCGGCGCGGCAGAAGACGGCGTTGCTTAACGCCGCGCGCGGGCAGCTAAAGGCGTATTTCGCCGGGGAACTCACACAGTTTGAATTGCCTTTGCATGTTGGCGGCTCCGATTTTCAAAAATCGGTCTGTGATGTCATGGCGATGATCCCGTTTGGCGAAACGCTGACCTATGGGGCGATCGCTGCCAAACTGGGTGCTTCGGCGCAGGCCGTTGGAAATGCCTGCGGGGGCAACCCGATCCCGATCATCATTCCGTGCCACAGGGTTTTGGGTGCGGCGGGCTTGGGTGGATTTTCTGGCCAGGGTGGCGTGGAAACAAAGGTTTGGCTGTTGCGTCACGAAGGCGCGGCGGGCCTATTGATCTGAACAAACAACAGGGGCTTTGCGCAGGATTCCCCTTGCGCAGGTCGTAATATTTACTGGAGCTTTCATGAGCCTTCTTGTCCTGTCTGCGGTTCTTGCCTCGGCGCTTTTGCACGCCGGCTGGAACGCCCTGATCAAAAACGGTGGCAGCAAGCAAACCGGAATGCTTGTTCTAACCCTGGGCCATGCGGTGATTGGGGCTGTGGTTGTGTCCATGCGCCCGTTTCCGGCTGGTGAGGTCTGGCCATGGCTTATCGCCTCGGGCTTGATCCACATGGCGTATCAGCTGTTTCTGGCCTTTGCCTATGAACACGGCGATCTAAGCCGGGTTTACCCCATCGCGCGCGGTGCCGCGCCTTTGCTTGTCGCGCTGGTGGGGGCGTTTGTGTTGGCAGACGTCATAACAGGCGCCGAATACATGGGGGTTTTTGTGCTGGGCACCGGCATCCTTTTGATGGCGCGTGGTGTGTTTCATCACGGTGAATCGCAGCGTCTTTTGCCCTTTGCGCTGGGGTCTGCGGTGGCAACGGCGGGGTATTCTATTGTGGATGGGCTGGGCGCGCGTGTGTCGGGTGATCCGGTGACGTATGTCGGTTGGCTGCTGATCCTGTCTGCAGCGTTTTACACGCCGGTTGTTCTGGGGCTTCATGGCACGCATGTTTTGCGGGCATCGCGCAAAACCTGGGTGATGGGGGGCGTTGCCGCGGCCGCGTCCTACACTGCCTATGGCGTGGTTGTCTGGGCGATGACACAGGCGCCCATCGCGCTGGTGACGGCCTTGCGCGAGACTTCTATCCTGTTTGCGGTCCTGATCGGCTGGGTGGTGTTTCGCGAACCCATGCAGCGCAGCAAAGTCGCGGCCGCGGCACTTATCGTGATGGGCGTTGTTCTGACCCGGTTATGAGGTTGGGGTGGCGCGGGACGGAATGATCTGCTGCGCGATCCCTGCCGCCAGCAGATACACCGATGTGGCCACCAAGCCCCACTTTGCCCAGCTTTCCGGGTGAAAATCCACCACCGCAGCCCAGCCGGCAAAACAGGTCCAGGCCAGCGCGATCGGCAAGGACAACAGCCGCCAGCGTTTCGTGCGCACCGGGTGGATGAATTTCAGGGGTGTGAACATGGCCCAGGCCAGGGCGATGACGATCCCAAGGTTGATCCAGAAATTGGGTTGTGTGGCAAACAGAACAATCACCACCATGTTCCAGCAACCGGGAAAGCCCGCAAAGGAATTATCCTTGGTCTTCATGCGCGTGTCGGCGAAATAAACGGCGGATGCAAATGTGATAACGATGATCGCGATCCAGCCTGTCCAACCTGGCAAAAGGCCGGATTTGAACAGGGCATAGGCCGGAATGAACACATAAGTCAGGTAATCAATGATCAGGTCCAGCAGCACGCCATCAATCTGTGCCGCGTGTTTCTTGACGTGATAGCGGCGCGCCAGGGGGCCGTCGATTCCGTCGACTGCGAAAGCGACGACCAGCCACAAAAACATCAGCCCCCATTTTTCATCCACCGCCGCAAGCATGGCAAGCATGGCAAAGACAGCGCCGGTTGCGGTGAACAGATGGACGAAGAAGGCTTTGGCTTGGGCTTGCATGGGATGTTATTGGCCTATTATCGCCTTGGGGGAAAGGGCTTTCCTGTGGTTAGTGGCTTCTGGCGCGTGGATGGGCCTGTTCGTAAACCTCTAGCAGGCGGGCGGTGTCGACGGCGGTGTAAGCCTGTGTGGTGGACAAGGCCGCGTGGCCCAGCAACTCCTGAATAGCGCGAAGATCGCCACCGGCGTTCAGAAGATGCGTGGCAAAGCTGTGTCGCATGGCATGAGGGGTGGCCGTTGCCGGAAGGCCCAGTTGCAGGCGCGCCTGTTCCACGGTTTTTTGCACTTGCCTTGGGTTCAGTGGCCCCCCACGCACGCCCCGAAATAGCGGGGCGTCTGGCGCGATCGGGCAGGGGCACAGGCGTTGATAACGCGCGACCGTTTCGCGTGCGATGGGCAGTACCGGCACCAGCCGCTCTTTTCCCCCCTTGCCGGTGATGCGCAGTGTTTCGGGCAACGGCGCGTCGGCGCCAGTCAGGCCCAGAGCTTCGGAAATACGCAACCCGCACCCGTAAAGCAGGGTGACAACCGCGATGTCGCGCGCCTGGACCCAGTCTTGCGAAGCCTGTGCGCCAGTGGTTTCAATCAATGCGCTGGCGGCATCCTGTGCCAGGGGGCGGGGGATTTTCTTTGTGAACTTCGGGCTGCGCGTTGACAAAACGGCCGTGGGGTCAAAGCCATCGCGCTGCGCCAGCCAGCGATAAAAGCTTTTCACAGCTGACAGGGATCGCGCCAGGGATCGCGCAGCAATACCGCGGCCCCGTTCATGGGCCATCCAGGCACGCATGTCCCGCAGGCCGACCCGGCCCAGATTTGCGCGCCCCTGCGCGCCGCCCATGTGCGTGGACATGAACGAAAGAAAACCCAGAACGTCAGCCTGATATGCGGAAAGAGTATTTTCTGCGGCGCCACCAAGGGCGCGCAGGTGGGCCAGCCACTCTTCCAGGGCGTCGCGCGCGCCGGGTGAAACAGTAAGACTCACGCCAGCCAGCGGCGCAGTGCCCTTTCAAAGACGCCCGCAAAGAATGCCAGAAGGTCCGTGCCCTGACCGGGCTTGAACTGGTGCGGATCTTCGGCCCCCATGACCAGCATGCCGGGCAAACGGCCTTTGCCAAGATCCAGCCGAAGGCATGCTTCGGAGCGCACCCAAAAGCCGCTGTCACCGTAGATTTTTTGTTCCTGTTCCTGTACCTGGCGCAGGCTGACCGGGCGAGATGCGCCACCGCGCCCGCCGGTCATGTAATTGTCGATAAATCCGGGCGCGACCGTTGTCAGAACGCTGCCCAGTTTTTCCAATGCCGGGTTCCCGTCGTCCTGGGCGGTTTCCAGAACAAGCTTCACGCAATCCACATGCAGGATGTCGGCGACTTCCCCGCCCAGATCGCGCAGGAAATCTTCGAAATCTGCCGGGTCCAGCAACCGCAGGATCGCGCGGTGGATCAGGTTCATACCTGCCAGATTGTCGTAAGCTGCCGCGATCACACCGCGATGGGTGTCTTCCAGCCGGTCCAGCCGGGCCTCAAGACGTTTCATCGCGATCCCACGCAGGTCCACGATGTTTGACCCCATCGCGCGCTCATTGGCGGCGATCAGGGCGCGCATCACATCGGGATCGTCAAGAATGGTTTCCGGAGTCGCGATAATTTTTTCGCGAAGATCATCACTGATCGGTGCGGTGTTGCTCATGTCTGCCTCAACGTCGATTGTTCGTCGTTTTATTGTTGAGGCAGACTATACACGAGCTTAGAGGATTTTTTGACCAGTTTTTTCAATATCTGCCAAAAAGGCGGCCAGGCCCTTGTCGGTCAGCATATGGTCAGCCATTTTGCGGATCACTTCCGGCGGCGCTGTGGCCACGTCGGCACCGATCAGGGCGGCATCTTTCATGTGGTTGACCGTCCGGATCGAGGCCGCCAAAATCTGCGTCTCGAAACCGTAATTGTCATAGATGGTGCGAATGTCTGCGATCAGGTCCATCCCGTCCAAATTGATGTCGTCCAGACGGCCAATGAAGGGTGAAATGAAAGTGGCACCCGCCTTGGCGGCCAAAAGCGCCTGGTTGGCGGAAAAGCAAAGTGTCACGTTGACCATGTTGCCTTCGTCAGACAGGGTTTTGCAGGCTTTCAGGCCGTCCCATGTCAGCGGTACTTTTACAGCAATGTTTTCTGCAATATCCGCCAGCTTGCGCCCTTCGGCGATCATGGTTTCGGAATCTGTGGCCGTAACCTCGGCTGAAACCGGGCCGTTGACCAGCGCGCAGATTTCGCGCGTGACTTCAAGAATGTCGCGGCCCGACTTCTTGATCAGTGATGGGTTGGTGGTGACACCGTCGACCATGCCCAGCTCGTTCAGCTCGGCGATGGCATCGATGTCTGCGGTGTCGGCAAAAAATTTCATGGTGCGGTTCCCGTATGCGGCAGTATCCTGTTGGCGCTCTCATAGCGCAGGGCGCTTCGTACAGAAACCCCTAATGGATGTGGTGGGCATATGAATAGTCCCGCGTTTTTTGACGAAGGCGCACGGGTGGGGGTTTTGACCGCCCAGCCGATCGACCGGGTGCTGGATTACCGCGCCCCTGAAGGGGGCTGTTTTGCGGGTGCGTTTGTTGAGGTGCCTTTGGGCCCGCGCAAGGTGCTGGGCGTGGTCTGGGGGCCGGGCGAGGGCAAGTTTGATGCAACGAAACTGCGCCAGGTTATCCGGGTGCTGGATGTGGCGCCTATGCGCGCTGAAATGGTGGAATTTCTGACGCGCGTGGGGGAATACACGCTTACGCCACTGTCTATGATGTTGCGGTTGGCAACCCGGGCGCCGGGCCTGTCGGATCCGCCATCGATGCGCAAGATTTACCGGCTGGGCACGGGGCGCCCTGAACGCCTGACAGATGCGCGCACACGGGTTCTGGAGGTGCTGGAAGATCACGGTGGTCTGGCATTTACCCTGAAAGAACTGGCCGAGATGGCCGGCGTGACGCCTTCGGTTGTCAAAGGGCTGGTCAAGCTGGGGGCGGTGCGCGAGGAAGAAAGCCCGCGCGATTTACCCTACCCATACCTGAACCCCGCAATGCCCAGCAAGGCATTGACGCCCGATCAGGCGGCAGCTGCGCATCAGCTGCGCGAAGGGGTCGCCAGCGGCAAATATGGCACAACGCTTTTGCGCGGGGTGACAGGATCAGGCAAAACCGAAGTTTACCTGGAAGCCGTGGCTGAATGCCTGAAGCAGGGGCGCCAGGCATTGGTCCTGCTGCCCGAAATTGCATTGACGACCGAGTTTCTGAAGCGGGTCGAGGCGCGGTTTGGCGCGCGCCCCGCCGAATGGCATTCGGGTGTTACGATGACAGAACGCCGGCGCTGCTGGCGCATGGTGGGGCAGGGCGATGGCGCATTGGTTGTTGGTGCGCGGTCTGCACTGTTTTTGCCGTTTCGTGACCTGGGGCTGATCGTTGTCGATGAGGAACACGACACATCATACAAACAAGAAGACGGGGTGCTGTATTCTGCCCGCGATATGGCGGTGCTGCGTGCCTCTATCTGTGGGGCGCAGGTGGTTCTTGCTTCGGCGACCCCAAGTCTTGAAAGCTGGGCCAATGCCGAGGCCGGTAAATACACGCGCCTGGAACTGACCAGCCGCTTTGGCGAAGCCGTGATGCCCACCATGCGTGCGATTGATATGCGCAGCGAAACATTGCCCGCGAACCGGTGGATTTCTCCGACCCTTCGCCAGGCGGTTGAAGACAGGATTGCCAAGGGTGAACAGGCGCTTTTGTTTATTAACCGCCGGGGGTATGCGCCCGTCACAATCTGCCGTGCCTGCGGGCATCAGATCGGCTGTGACCACTGCGATGCGCGCATGGTTGAACACCGGTTTCTGAAGCGCCTTGTCTGCCATCAGTGTGGTGAAACCAAACCGATGCCGGAAAAATGCCCGTCTTGCGAAGCCGAGGACAAACTGGCGCCGGTTGGCCCCGGGGTTGAGCGGCTGGCCGAGGAGGTGCGCGAAACCTTTCCGGATGCCCGTGTTGCTGTGCTGTCATCCGATTTGTTTGGCTCAGCGCGCGCCCTGAAGGACCAGATAGAACTGATTGCGGCAGGGGGGGCTGATATCATCATCGGCACACAGCTGGTCGCTAAGGGGCATAATTTCCCCAATTTGACGCTTGTCGGTGTGATTGATGCGGATCTGGGGCTGCAAGGGTCTGACCTGCGCGCAGCAGAACGAACCTTTCAGCTTATGCGCCAGGTGGCGGGCCGGGCCGGGCGTGCGAAAACGCCGGGCGTTGCCCTGCTTCAGACCTACCAGCCAGAGCACCCGGTGATCCGCGCCACACTGGCCGGGGACGAAGAAGGATTCTGGCGCGCCGAAGCGGACGAGCGTAAAGCGGCCGGCGTGCCCCCCTATGGGCGCATGGCGGGGATCGTTCTTTCGTCAACGGATGTGCAGGAAGTATTCGATCTGGGGGCGGAAATGGCGCGGATGGATGGCCCCCTGCGCCAGATTGGCGCCCAGGTTTTTGGCCCCGCCCCGGCCCAGATCGCGCGAATTCGCGGGCGCCACCGCGTCCGTTTGCTGGTGAAGGCGGATAAAGCCGCACCACTGCAGGCTGCGCTGTCACGCTGGGTTGGCCAGTTTCGCGTAAAGGGCAACCTGCGCATCACGGTGGATATCGACCCGCAGAGCTTTTATTAGACGCGCCCTCGCGCAGACGAAGCCCCGTCTTTGCGGCTGTGCGCGCGCTAGCGGCGTTGCACCAGGATCATGATGAAGGCCAGCAGGGAAGACCCTGCCATCAGCAAAAGGGAAACCGCGTTCAGCAACGGGGTAGACCCTTCTTTCAGGCGGTCAAACATCGTGATCGTCAGGGGCGCATCTGACCCCACCAGCATCAGGGTGGTGTTGAAGTTTTCAAAGCTCATCAGAAAGGCTACGACAAAGGCCCCCACCATCGCCGGGCCAAGGTAGGGCATGGTCACTGTGCGCACCGCTGTCAGACGGCTGGCGCCCAGGTTCAGCGCGGCCTCTTCCAGGGTGATGTCAAATTTTTGCAGGCGGGCTGAAATCACCAGTGTTGCGATCGTGGTGATAAAGGAAAACTGCCCAAGAACGACCAGAACCAGACCAGGGCGCAGGGCTTCGATATCCCACCCAACGCCATTTTCCAGCCCGTTGGCCACGGTCGAGGAAAACACAAGGATCGAGATGCCCAGAACGATGCCCGGAATAACCAGTGGCAAAAGCATCAGCACGTAAACAAAGCCGCGAAAGCGGAATTGATAGCGATTGAACAAAAACGCGTTAGAGGTGCCTACCGCAACCGACAACAGTGACACCAGAACGGCCACGATGCCCGATGTGCCAATAGAGCGCAGTATCGGGCGTTCATGGAAGACCCCGATTTTCGGGCGCTCGGACCCAAAGAACCAATCCCAGGTGAACCCTTCCCAGGGAAGGGACGGAAACTGGCTGTCATTGAACGCGAAAACGGCAACCACTGCCAGCGGCAGGCCAAGGTACAAAAAGAAAAGCGTGACATAGGCATTATACGCCAGGTTGACGCCGCGGTTCTGGGGGATGGTTGGTATCATTTCGCGCCCTATCCCATCGTCTTTTCAAGGGTCTGGCCCGTCATGCGCAATACTGCCCAGACAATAGCCGAAGACAGGAACAACAGCATGAAGCCAAAGGCAGCGCCAAGTTCCCAGTTAAAGCGAACAATGAACTGGGAATAGATCAGTTCGGTAAACCAAAGGCTGTCTTTTCCGCCCAGGATGCGCGGGGTCAGGTAATTGCCCAAGCTTAGCATGAACACGACGATAGAGCCTGACACGATGCCGGGCATCGCATGGGGAATCACGATTTCACGCAAAATGCTGGGCCCGCTTCCGCCCAGATCATAGCCCGCTTCGATCACGGAATCATCCAGGCTTTCCAGTGTGGTCACCAGTGGGACAACCATGAACAGCATCGAGGTATACACCAGCCCAACCATGATTGCGGCGTCATTATACAACATCTCAACCGGCCCATCGACCAGCCCTGCCCATTGCAAAAGGTTCGAAAACACCCCGGTTTCACGCAGCAGGATCATCCACCCAAAGGTGCGCACCAACTCTGAAACCCAGAACGGCACAAGGCACAGCAAAAACAGCGCGGCCTGCAACCGGCCCTTCACCATCTTGGCGATATAATAAGACACCGGGAAAGCGATCAGCAGTGTAATGGCCGTGGCCAAAACAGACATCACCGCGGTGCGCAGGAAGGTCCACAGATAAAGCGGCTCGCCCAGAAATGTCATGTAATTGGCCAGGCTTGTCTGGTACTGGCGCACGCCAACGCGTTCGCGCAGCGACACCAGAAACATGTCGATATGCGGAATGACGATCAGCAGCGACAGCCACAAAACCAGTGGCGTCAAAAGAAGGATGAATCCAAGGCGCGCTTCGGTTCGCACTACACGCCCCCCCATGCAAAGCAATTGCCCTGCTCTGCGGTCCAGCCGATGTGCACTTCTTCGCCTTTGGCTGTGTGGGAAAATTCACCTGACTGGGGCAGCGCCACTTCGATTTGGCCCGCGCCATTCGCGGCGTGAACCATGATGCGGCTGGCCGCGCCGTTGAAAAGTACGTTTTGAACTGTGCCGGTAATCTGGTTGTCAAAAGCCGCAAGGTCGCCGGAATTCTTGGCCAGTTTGATGGCTTCAGGGCGGACGAAAACCTCGGCCTGGTCCCCGGCTGACAGGGCGCGCCCGTGGCGTGCGCCCTTCATCAACAGCCCGCTGTCGGTGCGCATCTCCAGCTCTTCGCCATCAACGCGTTCAATCTTGCCTGTCCAGCGGTTTGCATCCCCGACAAATCCGGCGACAAACGAGGTTTGCGGGCGGTAATACAGTTCGCGCGCCGTGCCGAGTTGTTCAAATCGCCCTTCATTCATAACGGCAATCTGATCGGACATAACCAGAGCTTCGGATTGGTCGTGCGTGATATAGACAAACGTTGTGTCAAAGGCCGCCTGCAGCGCCTTCAGTTCAATCTTCATATGTTCGCGCAATTTCAGGTCAAGCGCGCCAAGGGGTTCATCCAGCAGCAGAACGTCTGGTTCCAGAACCATGCAGCGGGCGATGGCGATCCGCTGTTTCTGGCCGCCTGAAAGTTCGTCAACCTTGCGTTGGCCAACGTCGGGAAGGCCGATGCGTTCCAGAACTTCGCCAACTTTGCGCGTGATTTCGGCGCGTGGCAGGCCCGCCCGCCGCAGGCCATAGCCGATGTTGTCTGCAATGTTCATCATCGGGAACAGGGCAAGATGCTGGAACACCATGTTCACCGGCCGCTTGTTGGGCGCGACATCCAGAACCGAGTTTCCTTTGATCAGAATGTCACCACTCGTCGGCTCAAGAAAACCCGCGATCATCCGCATGATCGTGGTCTTTCCGCAACCCGAGGGCCCCAGAATCGAAAAAAACGAACCCGGTTGAACCGAGAACGATACATCCTGCACCGCAGTTGTTTCGCCAAATTGTTTGGTCAGTGAGGTGCATTCAAGATCAGGGGTCATGTTTGTTTCAACTCTGAATATAAAAGGGGCGGCACCCGCGTTTGCGGATGCCGCCAGAGTGCTATGCGAATTTATTGTGCAGCTTGCACACGGTCGAGGACCGCACCTTCAATCGCTTCCAGACCGGCAGGAACCGGCGGGTACCATTTGATGTTGTCCACATCAGCCGGCGGGAAGCTGCCCTGGTAACGGGCCTTCAGTTCGGCCGAGGCGAATTCATCCGCACCCATTGAGGCGGTGAAGTTGCCTGCAGCGGCTGTGATCATCGCGGATACCTCTGGGCGCATCACGAAGTTGATCCAGTCATATGCCGCACCTTCGGCTTTTGTCTTGGCGGGCAGAACGAATGTGTCGATCCAGCCCAGTGCACCTGATGCAGGGGCAACAAATGTCACATCCGGGTTGTCAGCGTTCAGCTTCCAGCCGCCGGTATCCCATGCCATTGCCGCGGTCACTTCGCCTGAACGGATAAGGCCCATCAGTTCGTCACCACCGCCCCAGTATGTCTTCACGACAGGCTTACAATCGATAAGCTTGGCTTCCACCTGATCCATGATGCCCTGATAGGCAGCCTGGTCACCGTAAGCGGCGAAGGGGTCAAGACCCATCGAGAAGGCAAAACCGATCAGCGTTGGGCGCTTCAGGCGGTAGGAAACTTTGCCTGTCAGCTCGGGCAGGCAAAGATCGGTATAGTCATGAACCATGCCAGCCTTGGCTGTGTTCAGCACCAGACCACTGGTACCCCAAACGTGGGGAACACCGTAAACTTCGCCGTCTACCGTTGTGTTGCCCTTTGTTGCTTCCAGCATGGAGGCGATGAACTGCGATGCGTCGATGCGCGACAGGTCGATCGGCTTGTAGATGCCGAATTCTGCCTGCGGGCCGGCAATGCGGTCCTGGCTGGGCTGGGCAAGGTCAAAACCGCCGCCGCCGGTGGCGCGCAGCTTGGCAATCATTTCTTCGTTGTTGGACAGGGTCACTTCGACGTTGTGGCCGGTTTCGGCCTCAAACATCGCAACGACGTTTTCAGGGGCGTAGCCACCCCATGTCAAAAGGCGAAGTGTATCGGCGTTCGCTGTTTGGGCGACCCCGACCACCGAAAACGCAGCGGCGGAAAGCGCCAGCGTCAGTTTTGTGTTTGTTTTTTTCATTGTGTCTTCCTCTGTTGAATTTGTTTCTTGGTTCTACTGTCACGACTTTGAATCGGTTTTGTGACTGAATCAGACGTTTGTCATATTCATCGCCCGACGCGGTCACTTGCCTGTGTGTTTGCCCGCAATCTCGTTCGTGGCCCGGAATAATCAGGCTGGAATGCGGTGCGTGAAATCGTTTCGTTCTTTCCCCCTCAGGTGAATTTTCGGAAAAAACGGGTGCGGTCGAACATATCTTCCAACGCCTCCATCCGTTCTTTTGTTGTTTCCCAGGTGCGTTCCTGCACTTCGGCGACAACGGTTTCCAACATCAGCATCAATGCGACAGAGCTGTCCCACGCAGAAGGCACCGCGATGCGGGCGCAAAAGCTGTGTTCGGCAAACGCATGCACGGGGGAACGCCATTGATCCGTAAACAGGATGATTTTCGCGCCCCGTTCGGCCGCAAGCTCGGCCAGTTTCAGGGTGGAGTTTTCGTAGCGGCGCACATCAAAAATCACGATCACATCGCCTTCGTTGATATCCAGAAGGTAATGGGGCCATGCATTTGAGATGGATTGGATATGCGTCACCTGAGGTCTCAGGACCTGCAGGTGTAAAAAGAAATAATCCGCCAGCGAGCGGGTAATCCGGCCTCCGGCAATATAAACCGCGCGTTTATGGTCGGCCAGCAGGGCGCAAGAATCGTCAAATGTGTCGATGTCGACCTGCGCAAGTGTCCGGCGGATGTTGGTTGTTACGGCTTCGGTGAAGCGGTTCAGAATATGTTCATCGGGCGCCTTTTCGGCCCAGGTGTCATATTTTGAAATCGGGTCCGAGATTTTTGCCTCAAGCTCATCGCGCAGCGCAGCCTGAAAATCCGGAAAGCCGTTGTAGCCAAGTTTCTTGACCATTCGCACCACGGTGGGGGTCGAAACCTCGGCATTTTTGGCGACGTTGGTGATCGAGCCCAGAACAGACACCGGGTAGTTTTCAAGCAGCGAGCTTGCCAATTGCCGTTCCGCCCGTGTGAGGGTGTCGAACGCTTCATTCAGGCGTTCCGCAATGGTGTTGTTCTGATCGTTCACGTTGAGCTCCAATTCTGACACATTATCAACAAGCCTGATCGTAGTGAATATATTTTTTCAGAAATTATGTTGACAGATCTGCGAGGCCTGACGTTTTCTATTCAGGGAAGGAAAGCTGGATGACATCGCAGATTTCGAACAAAGAACTGGAATGCCTTGCCCCCGTTTTGTCCAACCCGGACGCGGGCAGTGATGTGTTGCTGGTTTGCGAACATGCGTCACACCGCATGCCGGAAGCCTTTGGGCATCTTGGGCTTTCTGATGATCTGCGCCAAAGCCACATTGCCTGGGATCCCGGTGCGCTGGGGGTTGCGCAAACCTTAAGCCGCGGCCTTGACGCCCGGCTGGTCGAAGCCCGCGCTTCGCGGCTTTGCTATGATTGCAACCGCCCCCCAGAATCACCTGATGCCATCCCACCTGTCAGTGAAATTTTTGAGATTCCCGGAAATTCGGACCTTTCAGCAGGCGCACGCGCGGACCGGGTGAAAACCTTTTATGAACCGTTTCGCGCGCTTTTGGCGCAGGTGGCCAAAACCTCGCCCCGGCCACCCGTCATCGTGACGGTGCACAGTTTCACGCCGGTCTATCGTGGCGCCCCGCGCGCGGTGGAAATTGGCGTTGTCCATGACGAAGATTCGCGCCTGGCAGATGCCATGTTGGCCTGCGCGGCTGATCACACCGGCGCAAATGTCGGCCGCAATGACCCATATGGCCCGGCCCAGGGGGTGACGCACACCCTGAAAGAACACGCGCTGTCGAACGGCTTTTTGAACGTCATGCTGGAAATTCGCAATGACCTGATCACCACCGCGGCCGAACAGGAAGCGATGGGTGAAATGCTGGCGGGCTGGATCACTTCGGCGCTGGCATCGCATGCAATACAAGCAGACCCGGAAGGGCGAACATGCCAAGAATAACCCGCCATTACATCCGCATCGTCGATGCGGTGAACTACCGTCTTGGCCGCATGATCATGTATGGAATTTTCATAATGGTCGCGATCCTTTTGTGGTCTTCGATCTCGAAAACCTTTTTCCTGCCGTCGCTCTGGACACTGGAAATGGCCCAGTTTGCCATGGTCACCTATTACATGTTGGGCGGGCCTTATTCGATCCAGATGGGCGCGAACGTCAGGATGGATCTTTTCTATCACGACTGGTCGGACCGAAAGAAAGCCTGGTTTGACGCCTTCACGGTGCTTTTCATGATGCTTTACCTTGGCGTTCTTCTTTATGGCGCGCTGGACAGTACGGCCTATTCCTTCCGCTATGGTGAACGCAGCCCAACGGCCTGGCGGCCTTATCTGTGGCCGATTAAGGTTATCATGTGCGTGGGCGTTGCGATGATGATGCTTCAGGCGCTGTCAGAATTCTTCAAAGATATTGCGCGTCTGCGTGGCGAGGAAATCTGATGTCATATGAAATGATCGCCATTTTCATGTTCTCGCTGATGATGCTGATGCTGTTCACCGGCCAACGCGTCTTTGCAGCCATTGGCGGGGTGGCGGCGGTTGCCGCGCTGATGCTTTGGGGCACGGGTGGGTCTGATCTTCCGTTCTCGGCAGCGATGAAGCTGATGAAATGGTACCCGCTTTTGACCCTGCCGATGTTCGTTTTCATGGGGTACGTGCTGTCGGAATCAAAGATCGCTGATGATCTGTACAAGATGTTCCATGTGTGGATGGGCCCGGTTTCGGGTGGTCTGGCGATTGGCACGATCGGTTTGATGGTTCTGGTGTCTGCGATGAACGGCCTTTCGGTTGCCGGCATGGCAATCGGCGCGACGATCGCCCTGCCTGAACTTTTGCGCCGGGGCTATGACAAAAAGATGGTCACCGGGGTGATACAGGCGGGCAGTTCGCTGGGCATTCTGGTGCCGCCATCCGTGGTGCTGGTGCTATACGCCATGATCGCGCGACAGCCTGTCGGGCAGCTTTGGCTGGCCGGGATTGTGCCCGGCCTTTTGATGGCGGCCATGTTCATCGCCTATATCTACATCCGCTGCCGGATCAACCCGGAGCTGGGCCCGGTCCTTCCTGCGGAAGAACGCCAGGTGCCAATGGCCGAAAAGCTGCGCCTGCTGCGCGCCGGTCTTTTGCCGCTGGTGGTGTTCGCGGCCATGATGGTGCCGTTTGTAAACGGGTGGACGTCACTGGTTGAAAGTTCTGCCGTGGGGGCGATGACGGCCTTTCTGGCGGCCGTCGTAAAGGGGCGCATGACCTTCAAAGTGCTGGAAGTTTCGGTCAGCCAGACGCTGGCGATTTCCTGCATGTTCATGTGGATCATTCTGGCCGCGCTGGGCTTTGGCGCTGTTTTTGACGGGTTGGGTGCGGTGCGCGCCATCGACAACCTGTTTACCGAGCAACTGGGGCTGGACCCGTGGATGATCCTGATCCTGATGCAGCTAAGTTTTCTGATCATGGGTACGTTTCTGGACGACACAGCCATGCTGGTGATTGTCGCACCCTTGTATGTGCCGCTGGTGAAAGTCCTTGGCTTTGATCTGATCTGGTACGGGGTGCTGTACACGATCACGACCCAAATCGCGTATATGACCCCGCCGTTTGGCTACAATCTGTTCCTGATGCGGGCCATGGCCCCGCCCGAGATCACCTTGCGCGATATCTATGGGTCTATCCTGCCATTCGTTCTGGTGATGATCCTGGCCCTGATCCTGATCATGGTATTCCCCCAGCTCGCACTTTGGCTGCCACATTACATTTACGGAAAATAACTGAAGAACTCCGACAGGAGCATTTTGACGAGGGCAAGAAAACCGGAAGCAAGAAAGAAGACCAACAAGGAGAGTAACAATGACAACGAGACGTAAGTTTCTGACCACCGCCGGCGTTGGCGCTGTAGGCGCAGGCCTGGCCGCACCGGCAATTGCGCAATCTAAAATCCGCTGGCGTATGCAAACATACGCAGGCCCGGCCCTGGCCGAGCATGTCATCAAACCTGCGATTGACAGCTTCAACAAAGTTGCCGGCGACGAGATGGAGATTGAACTTTATTTCGCTGACCAGCTGGTTCCGACGGGCGAATTGTTCCGTGCCATGCAAAAGGGCACGATCGACGCGGTGCAATCTGACGATGACTCGATGGCGTCGCCGACAGAGGTTACTGTGTTTGGCGGATACTTCCCTTTCGCAAGCCGCTATTCGCTGGATGTGCCAGTGTTGTTCAACCAGTATGGACTGAACGAAATCTGGGATGCGGAATATTCCAAGGTTGGCGTCAAGCACCTGTCCGCAGGCGCCTGGGATCCCTGCCACTTTGCCACGAAGGATCCGATCCGCTCGCTTGCAGATCTTAAAGGCAAGCGCGTGTTCACCTTCCCCACAGCGGGCCGTTTCCTGACGCAGTTCGGCGTGGTGCCGGTAACGCTGCCATGGGAAGACATCGAAGTGGCCGTGCAGACCGGCGAACTGGATGGCATCGCATGGTCGGGCATCACCGAAGATTACACGGTGGGTTGGGCTGACGTGACCAACTACTTCCTGACCAACAACATCTCGGGTGCATGGGCTGGCAGCTTCTTTGCCAACATGGATCGTTACAACGAACTGCCCGCGCATCTTCAGGAACTTCTGAAGCTGACGATGGACAGCTCGCACTACTACCGCCAGTGGTGGTACTGGGGTGGCGAAGCCAGCCTGCGTGTAAACGGACCTAAGATGGAGCTGACTTCGATTCCCGATGAAGAATGGCAGACCGTCGAAGACGCGGCCGTCAAGTTTTGGGATGAAATTGCTGCCGAGAGCGAGACAAAGGCGAAAGTTGTCAATATCTTCAAGCAGTACAACGCGGATATGGTTAAGGCCGGCCGCCCCTACAGGTACGGCTAAGACGCCTGAAACCGGGCCCGTTCGGGCCTGCCGAAAAACCGACAAGGCCCCGGATCTGATCTGGGGCCGAGTCACGCCAAGATACACCGATGCAGGAGCCTAAAGATGCCCGGACCAATGACATTCGATGCGCTGAAAGATGCTGTGAAGGAAGGCACGGTGGATACGGTTCTGGCCTGCCTTGTGGATATGCAGGGCCGCCTGATGGGAAAGCGCTTTGTTGCGCAGCATTTCCTTGATAGCGCCTGGGAAGAAACCCATTGCTGCAATTACCTTCTGGCAACTGATCTGGAGATGTACACGGTCGAAGGCTACGCCTCGACCTCGTGGCAATCGGGTTACGGCGATTACGTCATGAAACCGGATATGAGCACCCTGCGCAGTATGCCCTGGCTGGAAGGCACCGTCATGGTGTTGTGCGATGTGCTGGATCATCACACCCATGAAGATGTGCCCCATTCCCCCCGCGCTGTGCTGAAACGCCAGATCGCGCGCGTTCAGGCGCTGGGGATGACCCCGTTTATGGCGACAGAGCTGGAATTCTTTTTGTTTGCCAACAGCTATGATGAAATTCGCAAATCCGGGTTCCGCAATCTGGAACCCATCAGCGGCTACAATGAAGATTACAACATTCTTCAAACCACGCGGGAAGAGGCGGTGATGCGCCCGTTGCGCAATCACCTTTATGCCGCCGGGGTTCCGGTTGAGAACTCTAAAGGCGAGGCTGAAACAGGGCAGGAAGAACTGAATATCAGATACGCCCCGGCCCTGGATTGCGCGGATTATCACACGGTGGCCAAACACGCGACCAAGGAAATTGCCTGGCAGCAGGGCGTTGCAGCATCGTTCCTGCCCAAGTGGCACCACGACAAAGTGGGCAGTTCCAGCCATGTGCATCAGTCGCTTTGGAAGGACGGAAAAAATGCCTTTTTCGATCCTGATGGGGAACATGGCATGTCAGATATGATGCGTGCGTATATGGCCGGTCTGATCAAATATGCCCCGGATATCACCTATTTCCTTGCCCCCTACGTAAACAGCTACAAGCGGTTTCAGAAGGGCACGTTTGCGCCGACCAAAACCGTTTGGTCGGTCGATAACCGCACTGCAGGTTTTCGGTTGTGCGGTGCGGGAACAAAGGCCGTTCGGGTGGAATGCCGGGTTGGCGGGTCTGACCTGAACCCCTATCTGGCGCTGGCCACCCAGCTGGCCGCAGGCCTGGCGGGTATCGAAGAAGGGCTGGAACTGGCCCCCCCCACCGCTGGTGATGTTTACGAAAACAAGGGCGCGGGCGAAATTCCCCAAACCCTGCGTGATGCGGCGGCGACCCTTACAGGGTCAAAAATGCTGCGCGCGGCGCTGGGCGACGACGTGGTTGACCACTACACGCGGGCCGCAACCTGGGAACAGGAAGATTTCGACCGTGTGGTCACCGATTATGAAATCGCACGCGGTTTTGAAAGGGCATGACGATGACAGGCATGATCAGCTGCTGTTCCCCCATCGATGGGGCGCTGGTGGCACAGCGCCCCATGCTGGATCTGGGTCAGGCCCGTGCGGCTGCCAGCCGCGCGCGCGCAGCGCAAAAAGAATGGGCCGCGCGTTCTTTGGAAGAACGCATCGCCCTGGTGATGACCGGGGTGGCCAATATCGGCGAAATGAATGACGCGATCGTTCCCGAGCTTGCCTTGCAGATGGGCCGGCCCGTGCGATATGGCGGCGAATTTGGCGGCTTTAACGAACGTGCCACCCATATGGCCGAGATCGCGCACGAAGCACTGCGCCCGATCGAGGTTGAAGATGGCCCCGATTTCAAACGCTACATTGCGCGCGAAGCCCATGGGGTTGTGCTGGTCGTCGCCCCCTGGAATTACCCTTACATGACGGCGATCAACACGGTCGCGCCCGCGCTGATTGCGGGAAATACCGTATTGCTGAAACATGCCAGCCAGACCCCTTTGGTGGGTGAACGCATGGCGCAGGCCTTTCATGCTGCGGGTGTGCCGGATGATGTCTTTGCGAATGTCTTTCTGGGCCATGACACAACGTCATCCCTGATTAGCGAGCGCGCGTTCGATTTCGTCAATTTCACCGGGTCAGTCGGGGGCGGTAAAGCCATCGAAACTGCGGCGGCGGGTACGTTCACCGGGCTTGGGCTGGAACTGGGGGGCAAAGACCCCGGTTATGTGATGGATGACGCGGATCTGGATGCGGCCGTTGACACGCTGATTGACGCGGCGATGTTCAACTCCGGCCAATGTTGCTGTGGGATCGAACGGATTTATGTCATTGAAAGCCTGTTTGACGCTTTCGTCGAAAAGGCGGTGAAGATCGTTTCGGACTACAAGCTTGGCGATCCATTGAACGAGTCGACAACGCTGGGCCCGATGGCACAGGAACGTTTTGCAGATCTTGTGCGGGCGCAGACGGGTGAGGCGGTTGCCGCAGGCGCGCGGGCCCTGATCGACCCGGCGCTGTTTCCACGGGATGGGGGCACCTACCTGATGCCGCAAATCCTGGTGGATGTAGATCACAGCATGCGCGTTATGCGCGAAGAAAGCTTTGGCCCCGTGGTTGGCATCATGCCGGTAAAGGATGACGCCGAGGCGATTGCCCTGATGAACGACAGTGAATTCGGCCTGACCGCATCTTTGTGGACAGCAGATATTGACCGCGCCGAGGCGATAGGCCAACAGATCGAAACCGGCACGATATTCATGAACCGTGCCGATTACCTTGATCCGGGCCTGTGCTGGACAGGGTGCAAAAGTACCGGGCGCGGTGGTGGTCTGTCTGTCATTGGCTATCACAATCTGACACGCCCTAAATCCTACCACCTAAGGAAACTGACATGACTCCAACTGCTAACTGGTCCTATCCAACGGCAATCCGTTTTGGTGCCGGGCGTATCGCAGAACTGCCGGATGCCTGCGCGGCCGCCGGGATCAAAAAGCCCCTTTTGGTCACTGACAAGGGGTTGGCGGGATTGCCGATCACCGCGCAGGCGCTGGATATTCTGGACGCCGCGGGCCTGGGGCGCGCGATGTTCAGCGAAGTCGACCCCAACCCGACCGAAGTGAACATGCAGGCGGGCGTGGAAATGTATCGCAACGGCGGCCACGATGGCGTGATTGCCTTTGGCGGCGGATCGGGGCTGGACCTTGGGAAGATGGTGGCCTTCATGGCAGGCCAGACGCGCCCGGTTTGGGATTATGAGGACATTGGCGATTGGTGGACGCGCGCCGATAGTGATGCGATCGCACCGATCATCGCCGTGCCCACAACCGCCGGCACCGGGTCCGAGGTTGGGCGCGCGTCGGTTTTGACAAATTCGCAGACGCACGAAAAGAAAATCATCTTTCATCCCAAGGTGCTGCCAACGGTGGTAATCGCTGACCCCGAACTGACCATGGGGATGCCGCAGGCGATTACGGCGGGCACGGGTATGGATGCGTTTGCCCACAGCCTGGAAGCTTTCTGTTCCCCCCATTACCATCCGATGAGTCAGGGCATCGCACTGGAAGGCATGCGCCTGGTAAAAGACAACCTGCCACGCGCCTATGCCGATGGCAGCGACCTTGAAGCGCGCGCACATATGATGAGCGCGGCCATGATGGGGGCAACAGCCTTTCAAAAGGGGCTGGGGGCGATCCACGCCCTGTCACACCCAATTGGGGCGGTGCATGGCACCCACCACGGCACGACCAACGCAACCGTGATGCAGGCTGTCCTGCGCTTCAACCGCCCGGCGATTGAAGAACAGATCGAAATGGCCGCGCGTTATCTGGGTATCGAAGGCGGGTTTGACGGGTTTTATGAATTCGTCGGTGAATTGAACACCAGCCTGGGCATCCCCGCGACGCTGACGGAACTTGGGGTCGTGAACCCCGATCTGGATGCTTTGACGGCATCGGCCCTGGCAGACCCTTCAACAGGTGGCAATCCGGTTGCGATGACAGCGCAAAACACGCTTGCCTTGTTCAAGGCCTGCCTTTGATAAACGGGGCAGGCGGCGTGGTGTGGTTGTGACCGTGAAACAAGCGGTCTGAAAAACTTGCATGGCCGGTACCAAACGTGGCGGGTATTCGTATACTCGCGCCACGCGAACACCCTGTGCCCCAGTTTCAAGGATCAACCATGCCGGACCTGAGATGCTTTAACGCCTATGATATCCGTGGCCGCCTTGGCGACACATTGGACGAAGGCATCGCCTATCGGATAGGGCGCGCCTTTGCGCGCGTTCTGCAGGCGCGCAAAGTGGTGGTGGGCTATGACATTCGCGCCTCTTCACCGGCATTGTCCGAGGCGTTGATCCAGGGGCTTATGGACGAAGGCGTTGACGTTCTTGAGCTTGGGTTAAGCGGCACAGAAGAAATGTATTGCGCGACCAGCTTTTTTGATGCGGATGGCGGCGTTTGCGTTACCGCATCGCATAACCCCATCGATTATAACGGGATGAAAATGGTGCGCGCGGGGTCTGCCCCAATTGGAACGGATACCGGCCTGAGCGCAATAAAAGACCTGGCGCAAGAAGATGCCTTTGGCCCCGCAAAAAAGGGTGCAAGCCGGCGTGATGTTGGGGGTGAGGCGCGCGTTGCCTATGTGGAAAAAGTGCTTTCCATCGTGGATATTTCGGCGATGAAGCCCCTTTCGATCGTTGTAAATGCAGGCAATGGTGCCGCCGGTCCCACCTTTGATGCGATTGCCCAAGCCCTTGGTGAAAAGGGCGCCCCCCTGACGTTTCAGCGCGTGCATCACACGCCTGACGGCAGCTTTCCCAACGGCATTCCCAACCCGTTGTTGCCAGAAAACCGCCCGGTGACGGCCGATGTGGTGCGCGCGGCAGGTGCAGATCTGGGCATCGCCTGGGATGGTGATTTCGACCGTTGTTTCTTTTTCGATCATCGGGGCGATTTCATTGACGGGGAATACATCGTGGGGCTGCTTGCCGCTGCGTTTCTGGGCAAAGAACCGGGGGCGACAATCGTGCATGATCCGCGCGTGGTGTGGAACACGCAGGGCATTGTGGCCCAAGGGGGCGGCGTGGCGCACCAATCGCGCACCGGGCATGCGTTCATCAAACAGGCCCTGCGCGACACCGGGGCTGTCTATGGCGGTGAAATGTCAGCGCACCACTATTTTCGCGATTTCTACTGCTGCGACAGCGGGATGATTCCCTGGCTTTTGGTTGTGGAGCTTCTGGGGCGTGAAGGCATGGCGCTTTCCGATATGATATCTGCGCGGCGCGCGGCGTTCCCTTCATCGGGCGAACATAATTTCAGGCTTGAAGACCCCGAAGGCGCGATCACAAGGGTGATCGACGCGTTAGAGGGCAAAGCCCTTTCGCGTGACGATACGGATGGTGTCAGCCTTGCGTTTTCTGATTGGCGCCTGAACCTGCGCCGGTCGAACACGGAACCCCTTGTCCGCCTGAATGTGGAAAGTCGCGGGGATACGGACCTGTTGGCACGCAAAACTGAACTGGTGCGCGGCCTGCTGGTTGGGAACGGCTAATCCCGGCCTTTGCGCGGTTTGCAGCAAGGATAATCTGAAAACGACCACCCCCGGTGGCGTCACTAGAATTGACATTTGCAGTGTCATGACTGACCCATACCAGAGTGAATGAATGGTGGGGGTCAAAATGGCAGCTTCGGAGTGGGAATTCTGGATCGATCGCGGTGGTACTTTTACAGACGTCGTGGCGCGCCGGCCCGATGGAACCCTGGCGACGCACAAGCTTTTATCCGAAAACCCCGAACGCTACCCGGACGCCGCGGTTCAGGGTATCCGCGATCTGATGGGGCTTGGCCAGAATGATGCCTTCCCCGCGGGTTCTATCCAGGCCGTAAAAATGGGCACGACCGTTGCCACAAACGCCTTGCTGGAGCGCAAGGGCGAACGCACGTTGCTGTTGATAACAGAAGGGTTTAGCGACCTTCTTCAAATTGGCTATCAGACACGCCCGCGCCTGTTCGATCTTCATATCAAACGGCCCGACCTTCTTTATGAACAGGTCGCCGAAGTTCATGAGCGTCTGGATGTCGATGGCGCGGTTGTTCATGCACTGGACGAAGGCGCCCTGCGCGACGCGTTGCAGGCTGGGTTTGACGATGGAATCCGGGCCGTGGCCATTGCGTTTTTGCACGCATACCTGAACCCGAAGCATGAAACACGCGCGGCGCAGATCGCGCGCGAAATCGGGTACACCCAGGTTTCTGTAAGTCACGAAGTTTCGCGCCTGGCCAAACTGGTTGGGCGGGGGGATACAACCGTTGTGGATGCCTATCTGTCGCCGATCCTGCGCCGCTATGTAGAGCAAGTGGCAGGCGCGCTGGATCTGGGGCGGGCCTGTGCGCGCCTATTGTTCATGCAATCCAATGGCGGGCTGACGGATGCGCAGCTTTTTCAGGGCAAAGACGCGATCCTGTCCGGCCCGGCGGGTGGCATTGTGGGGATGGTCAAAACCGGCGGGGCGGCCGGGTATGACCGGCTGATTGGTTTTGATATGGGCGGCACGTCGACCGATGTCAGCCATTATGCCGGCACCTTTGAAAGAAGCTTTGAAACCGAAGTTGCAGGCGTGCGCATGCGCGCACCGATGATGGATATTCACACGGTTGCCGCCGGTGGCGGTTCAATCTGCACGTTTAGGGATGGCCGCTATCAGGTGGGCCCTGAAAGTGCGGGGGCAAACCCGGGCCCGGCCTGTTACCGGCGCGGTGGCCCACTCACGGTGACCGACTGTAATGTCATGCTTGGAAAACTGAACCCTCTGCATTTTCCGGCCGTTTTCGGGCCGGGGGGGGATCAGCCGCTGGATGTTGAAACCGTCCGGGCCAAGTTTTCTGACCTTTCCGAAGAAATTGCGCGCGCCACCGGGCAACCTGCGCAGCGGCCAGAAGATGTTGCGCAGGGCTTTTTGCGCATCGCCGTTGATAATATGGCCAACGCGATCAAGAAAATCAGCGTTCAGCGCGGCCATGACGTAACAGAATATACCCTGCAATGTTTTGGCGGGGCAGGTGGGCAGCATGCCTGCCTTGTCGCCGATGCGCTGGGCATGCGGCGCGTGTTTTTGCACCCGTTCGCAGGTGTTCTTTCTGCCTATGGGATGGGGCTTGCGGAAATCCGCGCCCTGCGCGAGGCGCAGGTGGATGCCCCGCTTGAAGAAATTGAAACAGCGCGGGCCGTTTTGCAGGGGCTTGAGGCGGAATCCGGTGAAGAAATCCGCAACCAGGGTGTCGCCAATGCCCGGTTCGAGGCCCAGGCGCATCTGCGTTATGATGGATCGCACCAGTCGCTAGAGGTTCCCTTTGGCCAGATCAGCGAAATGAAAGCATCTTTCGAAGCGGCGCATACAGCGCGTTTCGGATTTACCTCGCCCGAGCGCGCGATTTTGTTTGAGATGGTCAGCATCGAAGCAATCGGCGGAACGGGCGAGTCTCCGGCCGGGGCGTTGCCCGGTGGTGATGGCGCAATGCTGGACCGAGTTGCCATGCACTCGGCTGGTGCTGGCTGGCAGGATGTCCCCCTTTTCGACCGCGAAAACCTTGGCGAAGGTGCAACAGTCACCGGCCCTGCGATTATCCGCGAGGCGACAGGCACCAACGTTATCGAAGACGGCTGGAATGCCCGTGTGGACGCGGCCGGCAACCTAATACTGGAACGGGCCGAGGCCGCCCATCGCCCCGCCGCGGCGGGAACGGTTGCAGACCCTGTATTGCTGGAAGTGTTTAACAACCTGTTCATGTCGGTGGCCGATCAGATGGGGGCAACGCTGGCCAATACGTCGTGGTCCGTGAACATTAAGGAACGGCTGGATTTCTCATGCGCAATCTTTGATGCCGCGGGCGACCTGGTTGCCAATGCGCCCCATGTTCCTGTGCATCTGGGGTCCATGTCAGACAGCATCAAAACTGTGATGCGTGAAAACGCAGGGGCAATCCGCCCCGGTGATGCCTTCATGCTGAATTCACCCTACAACGGCGGCACTCATTTGCCGGATGTCACGGTTGTGACCCCCGCTTTTGTGGGCGATGAAATCGTGTTCTGGCTTGGCTCGCGCGGGCACCATGCGGATATTGGCGGGCGCACGCCCGGCTCCGCCCCGCCCGACAGCACCCATATCGACGAAGAAGGCGTTCTGATCGATAACGTCCGCCTGGTTGATCAGGGCCAGCTGCTGGAGGCCGACGCCGAAGCGGTTCTTGCCTCGTGCAAATATCCCTGCCGCAACATCCCGCAAAACATGGCGGATCTGAAAGCGCAGGTTGCGGCGAATGAAACCGGACGGCGCGAGCTGCTAAAGGTTGTCGCGAACTACGGGATAGATGTGGTGCGCGCCTATATGGGGCATGTTCAGGACAATGCCGAAGAAAGCGTGCGCAGGGTCATCGACCGTTTGAAAGATGGCGCGTTTGTGTATCGGATGGACAGTGGCGCGCGCATTCAGGTGGCCGTGACGGTTGACCGTGAATCGCGTTCGGCAACGGTGGATTTTACCGGCACCAGCGATCAACATCAGGGCAACTACAACGCCCCATACGCAATTTGCCGCGCGGTCGTGCTTTATGTGTTTCGCACCATGGTCGGGGCGGACATCCCGTTAAACGAAGGCTGCCTGAAGCCGCTTCACATCATCGCGCCGGAAGGGTCCATGCTGAACCCATCCTGGCCAGCCGCCGTAATCGCGGGAAATACGGAAGTGTCGCAGGCAACCTGCAACGCGCTATATGGCGCGCTGCATGTGATTGCATGTTCGCAGGCCACGATGAACAATTTCATCTGGGGCAATGAAGAGTTCCAGAACTACGAAACCATCGCCGGCGGCACCGGCGCAGGCCCGGGTTTCAACGGGTGCGATGCGGTGCAAAGCCATATGACGAACACCCGCATGACGGACCCGGAAATCCTGGAAAAACGTTTTCCCGTCCGGCTGGAAGAATTCGGGGTGCGCAAGGGATCTGGCGGTGCGGGTAAATGGCATGGCGGGGATGGGGTCAGCCGCCGTCTGGTGTTTCTTGCCCCGGTTACGGTGACAACGCTGTGTTCACACCGGATTGTCCCGCCTTTTGGCGTTGATGGCGGTGCGCCGGGTGCTGTGGGGGTGAATACCGCAGAATTTCCCGATGGGCGCCGGGTGGCGATGCAGGGCAATGATGAAATTGACCTGCCGATTGGCGGCGCGTTTGAAATGCTGACCCCCGGCGGAGGCGGCTGGGGGGCAGAGTGATCAGCCCAATGCCCCCTGCTGCAAAGCGGGGGGCGGTTTTCAGGCGGTCGCGCGCGCCCCTTGGTCGACGATGAAATCGGTGACCATGGCGCCGACCCACATGCAAAACAGGGCCAGCCACGCGGTACCAACAAAGATCGAGGTGCCGGTCACCCCGGCGCCGATGGCGCAGCCCCCGGCCAGCATCCCGCCAAACCCCATCAGGGCAGCCCCGGTCATGGCACGGCGCATGTTGCGTTCGCCTTCGAAACCCTGAAAGCGAAACTCGCCCGATACGACCGATGCCAGAAAGGCGCCCAGGAACACACCCGGCACCAGGCCCACGTCAAATTCCAGCACAGGTTCGCGCGACAGGAAGAACATCAGCGTATTTGCGGATGGGCCCGTAAATGTGGCCGAGGTCACTGTAACGGGGTCAAATGCCACCTGGCTAAGGTTGAAGGTCAGAACCCAGCCAAGCGCGACGGCAAAACCCACGCCCGAAGCAAAGACAAGCCGGTGCATCCCCATGCCCGCACGCCGGGCAATGACAACGGCCAGAACAGCGGAAAGCAGCCCCAGCGCCAGCCCAAACCATTCCGGCAGGCGCAGAATATCCAGAAGGTTCACGTTGGTCCCGCCGGATGTCATCCAAAGGCTGGCCAGTTTATCGCGCAGGGGGGAAAGCCAGCCATGCAGGCTCATCTGTGCGAATACGGCAAAGATCAGCCCTGACATGACAGAACGCAGGTTCCCCGTGGCGGCAAGCACCAGCAGGCGCCCAGAACAGCCGCGCGCCAGAACCATCCCCGCGCCAAACATCAGCCCACCGATGATGGCGCCAGACCACGACCCCGTCACCGCCATCATGCGCGCGTCTTCTGAACGCATCAGGCCCAGAAGTTCGGCGCCCTGCACCCAGGCAAGTGCGGTTGAAAATGTCAGCAGCCAGACCGCTACCGAGGCCCCCATCTGCCGGCGCGCAAACTCAACAGTTGCGGCGCGCAGGCAGAACCGGGCGCGCTGGGCTGAAACGCCGAAGACAGCGCCGGTCACCAGGCCGAATACGGCGGCGGTCGGGGCTTCTCCGATCCGTTCGAGGATGGGCAGAATGTCCATGGTGTTCTCCGTAGTCCGGCGCGTTTTTTACCGCAGCAGGTGAACTATACCTTGATCCAGATCAGAAACGCATCTCTTTTTTAGAATGTGTTTTCGCGCTCGAAACTTTTTGGGAAAGGGCGTAAGGGCTGAGCATGGCAAACAGACATACCGTAGTGACACTTGAAAATGCCCGAGGCTTGCCGTTTTGGCGGCGCCCGGTGTTCCTGCTTATGCTGATGGCTGCGGCGATGCCGGTGGCGTTTAACACGTGGTCGGCGCTGTTGAACAACTTTGTGATCGAGGCCGCAGGTTTCACCGGGGTCGAAATCGGGTGGCTGCATACGGTGCGTGAAATTCCGGGGTTTCTGGCCATCGGTGTGATTGCCCTGATCATCTTTTTTCGTGAACAGGCGCTGGGCATCGTTGCGCTGGCGATGCTGGGCATGGCCACAGCCATTACCGCGTGGTTCCCATCGCTTGGCGGGCTTTTGGCCATCACGATGCTTAGTTCGATCGGTTTTCACTACTATGAAACGGTGAACCAATCGCTTCAGCTGCAGTGGATCGAAAAGAAGCGCGCCCCCCAGGTTCTGGGGTGGATCGTGGCCATTGGGTCAGGCGCATCTTTGGTGTCATACGGTCTGGTCGTCGTGACCTGGAAGACTTTCGATCTAAGCTATAATTTCGTTTACATGGTGTCGGGTGGTTTCACCGCTGTCGTGGCGATTTTTTGCTTTTTTGCCTACCCGCAGTTTGAAAGCCCTGAACCGCAGCTGAAAACCTTCGTGCTGCGCCGGCGCTACTGGCTTTACTACGCATTGCAGGCGATGGCGGGTGCGCGCCGCCAGATCTTTACCGTTTTTGCGGCTTTCATGATGGTCGAAAAATTCGGGTTTCAGGTGCACGAGGTGACGGCCCTTTTCCTGATCAATTTCCTGGCCAATATGCTGTTTGCCCCCCTTATGGGGCGGGCTGTTGCGCATTGGGGTGAACGGCGCGCGTTAAGCTTTGAATATGCCGGGCTGATCATTGTGTTCCTTTCATATGGCGGCATTTATTATTTTGGCTGGGGCGTGGCGCTGGCGGCGACGTTGTATGTTGTTGACCACATGTTCTTTGCGCTGGCTTTTGCCTTGAAAACATACTTTCAGAAAATCGCGGACCCGCGCGATATCGCGCCAACAGCGGCGGTGGCGTTTACGATCAACCATATTGCGGCGGTCTTTCTGCCCGCGCTTCTTGGGTATCTTTGGGTCACGTCGCCCGGCTCTGTTTTTGTTCTTGCCGCCGGGATGGCCTTTGTGTCGCTGGCGCTTGCGCTGATGATCCCGCGCCATCCTGAAAAGGGAAACGAAACGGTGTTCAAACGGTTTGTGGCTGCCCCCGCGCCCGCAGGCAGACATCGGGACCGTCACGCCGAATAAGGCGTATGGTGCGCAGGGCAACGGCGCCTTGCACGCTTGACCAGATTGCGCAGCAAGGCTAGGCCGCAATCAAAGACGAAAGGATCTGATATGCCCACCTGGACCGCTCTGACGACACTGGAAGGTAAAGAAGCCGCCGAAACCCTGAGCGAGATGATGGAGAACATGGTGCCCGAGCCAACGGGCGTAGGCGTCTTTGAGGTCGAGGACGGCACGGGTTTATGGGAGGTTGGCGGCTATTTTACCCAAGCCCCCGACCCGGCGGGCCTGGCGCTTTTGTCAGCCATGCACGGGGCAAAGGATTTTGTCGTTTCCGAAGTGCCTGAAACCGATTGGGTCGCGCATGTCCGGCGTGAACTTGCGCCGGTCGAAGCGGGGCGCTTTTTTGTCTACGGCAGTCATGACGCAGGGTCTTTGCCCGAAGGTAAGATCGGCCTGTTGATAGAGGCCGCGATGGCGTTTGGCACGGGCCACCATGGCACGACGCTGGGATGCCTGCGCGCGCTGGATGCTTTGGCGACATCGGGCTTCATCGGCAAAAACGTGGCTGATATCGGATGTGGTACTGCCGTGCTGGCCATGGCTGCAGCCATGATCTGGCCGAACCCGGTGATTGCCAGCGATATCGACGAAGTTGCGGTGGATGTTGCGCGTGCAAATGTTTCGGCCAACGGTTTGCTTGACCGTGTGCAATGTGTCGAAGCGGCGGGTTTCGATAACCCCCAGCTGCTTGGTGCCGCGCCCTTTGATCTGGTATTTGCGAATATCCTGAAGGGCCCCCTGATCGGGCTGGCCCCCGACATGGCCGCGCGTATCGCGCCCGAAGGGTTCGCTATTTTGTCGGGCATCCTGAACGAACAGGCCGACGAGGTGATCGAGGTTTATCACCAGAACGGTTTCAGCCTGACAAAACGTGACGAGATTACCGACTGGACAACGCTGACCCTTCAGCGAAACGGATGACCCCGCGGGCGCAACATGCGGCCGCAGGCGGCGCGCCCTACTGAGGCCACATTTTGCCTGAATATTGCCACCGTTGGTGGGGGCCAATGGCTCAGGAGGCGACGATGGCTGATTCCAGCTACGTCAAGTTCAACAAGAGACTGCGCAAGATAGATGGCCGGCATCGCAAGCAGGCCGATGGTTACGTTCAGATGGTCGAGCGTGACGGGATTCTTGTTCCAAAATCCCGCCGTTCCGCAAGACGCCGAAATTTTCCGTTTCGCGGTGTGTTGTTAACGCTGGCTGTGTTCTTTGTGCTTAAGGGCCTGATGCTGGCGCATTTTGGGCCGACCAGCTATGGCGAACGGGTCGCAAAACTGGCGCGGGGAAGTGCTGTGGAACAGGCAGGCGCCTGGGCAATGCAGGCCGACCCGGCGACCGTTTGGATAGCAGACCAGATTTCGCCCTTCCTGTAACCTTAGCGCTGCATCGCCCGCGCGCCGTTCAGGCCGCGCACCCTGCCGTTGGCTGGCCTATTCGCCGGCCGGGGGGCGAAGGTATGCAATCAGCCCAAGCTTTCGGGCGGTTTCCATTGTCAGGATGCCACTGTCCAGGCCCGCCGGGGCCTGAAACTGGCGAACTGACTTGCGGGTCTTCGCATCCATGACACCTGTTATCTGGCCACGAAACAGGCGCCGGGCCTTCAGGGCGCGTTGCAGCGACGCAATGAATTCAGGGGTCATGATGTTTGCACAGGGGACTTCGAAAAAGAATTCCTGACGTTCTTTTACAATCGCCTGATGGGTGCTGGTACGGTAAATCGCGGGCTGGATCACGGCACCGTCGGATGCGATTTGCGCTGGTTGTATCATAACCTGCTCTGTCACAACCTCGACAGTCGCCGGGGTGACATCCTTGCCATAACACGCGCCGGGTTTAGCATCCGGCGGGCCTTCCCCGGGTTGGGTTACAAGGGTGATCTGCTCTGGCCCGGCCCCTTCGCCTGATGTTGTGCAGCCGGTAAGGGCCAGGCAAACAGCCAAAATACCGCTTAGGGTTTTCATGGGTTCTCTCATCCTGCTCGCCGGTTCTTGATGTAGACCGCTCCCGGACCACGATAACCTGTTTCGCGGGGCTGGCCTAGTCCCCGACCGCAGGGGCAGGCGGGCGCGCCAGATCGTCCAGCATATACGAGATGTCTTCGATCCTTTCGGCGATGATCTGAACCACGCCGCTTTCGCGCTGCAACCTTCCCGTTACACGCAGGCAGCGCCCTGAAACCACGGCGCGGCGGAATTTTTCATAGGCGGCACGCCAGACAATGACATTGGCGACGCCGGTCTCATCCTCAAGCGTGAGGAAGATGACGCCATTTGCCGTCCCCGGCCGTTGACGCACCAATACCAGGCCGGCCACGGTGACCCGTGCACCATTTGCAGGTTCCTGCAGGCGCGCATGTGGCAAGGCCGCCGGCGGGCGGGGCCAGGTTTGGGGCGCATATGTGGGGCAGGATGACATGAGAACATTAATAGAACATTTGAAAGATCGTGCAACTGTGACCTCGTGGGGTCGCAAAAGGGGTTGGCAGGCCTTATCTGGCTTGGCTAGACACAGACGGAAACATTGATGGAGTGAGCCAGATGGCGAAGATCACCTATGTCGAGCATAGCGGCAAAGAACATACCGTAGAGGTGGCCAGCGGGCTGACCGTAATGGAAGGTGCACGCGACAATAACGTTCCGGGTATCGAGGCTGATTGCGGCGGTGCCTGCGCCTGTTCAACCTGCCATGTCTACGTGGATGCAGCCTGGGTGGAAAAGCTGCCCGCAAAGGATGCGATGGAAGAAGATATGCTGGACTTTGCTTATGAGCCTGATGTGGTGCGTTCGCGCCTGACCTGCCAGGTCAAGGTGACAGACGATCTGGATGGCCTGGTGGTTCACATGCCAGAAAAGCAAATCTGATGCAGTTTGCGCGGGCCTTACTTGTCTGCGCAATCCCATTGTTTGCGGGCGTACCAGCAGGCGCACAAACGGGCGAACGGGCCGATACGGCCATTACCGGCGCGCGCTACAGTGAACCGACCACACGCTATGACCACGCCATTCTGGGCGATGATATCGAGTGGGGGGCATTGGTGCTGGACGTCGACACATGCGCGGGCTGCACCAGGCGCGCGATGCGCGTTGTTACAATCCGCCTGCCGCAGACCCGTGTTTTCGAAGATGTCGCGCCGCGCCTGGCGGATCTGGATGGCGATGGCCATCCGGAGGTCATCGTGGTTGAAAGTGATTTGTCACGCGGTGCACGGCTGGCCGTTTATGACGAAAACGGTGTGCGCGCGGCCACGCCATTTATCGGGCGGCCCCACCGCTGGCTGGCCCCGGTCGGTGCCGCGGATCTGGATGGCGATGGCTTTGTCGAAATTGCCTATGTGGACCGCCCCCACCTGGCAAAGGTGCTGCGTGTGTGGCGTTTTGCCGATGATGCGCTGACGCTGGTGGCAGAGGCGCAGGGATATGCAAACCACCGCATTGGCGAAACGGATATTTCCGGTGGAGTGCGCGATTGTGGCAGCGGCCCGGAAATGATTGTCGCCACCGCAGACTGGCGGGCCTTAGTGGCGGCGCAGTTTGAAAATGGGGAAATACTGGCGCGTGTTATCGCCGCGCAAACCCGCCCGGCCGATTTTGATGCCGCCATGGGGTGTGATTTCTGACGCACAGATCTTCGCCCTGACCCGCGGGATGAAAGATTTCATGCCTTCGGCGAGGATATTTGTGGAACAAAGATAAGCGCAGGGTCAAAGGGCGCGCCAGCCGATATCAGAGCGGTTGAAACCTTCCGGCCAATCGATGTTTTCGACCATCGCATAGGCGCGTTCGCGGGCTTCGCCAAGGGATTGCCCACGTGCTGTGACGTTCAGAACACGCCCGCCGGTGGCGGTGGTTTTCCCGTCCACGCGGGTTGTGCCGGCGTGAAAGACCATGTTGCTGCTGTCTTCGGGCAGGGACGGCAGCCCGCCGATCACGCTGCCTTTTTCGTAGGCCCCAGGGTAGCCACTGGCGGCCATAACCACGGTGATGGCGTGGTCATCGGCCCAGTTGACCTGTGCCTTGTCCAGCTGGCCTTCGGCGCAGGCGAGCATCAGATCAAGTGCCTGTGCGCCAAGGCGCATCATCAGGACCTGGCATTCAGGGTCGCCAAAGCGCACGTTGTATTCAACCAGCCGTGGCTGGCCGTCTTTGATCATCAGGCCAGCGTAAAGAACGCCTTTGTAGGGGGTGCCGCGCGCGGCCATTTCGGCAACGGTGGGGTTGATGATTTCGTCCATGGCTTTTTGAGCGATTTCATCGGTCAGGACGGGGGCGGGAGAATAGGCCCCCATGCCGCCGGTATTCGGCCCCTGATCGCCATCAAAGGCGCGTTTGTGATCTTGCGCGGTGCCGATGGCCAGGGTGGATTTGCCATCGCAGAGGATGAAATAGGAGGCTTCTTCGCCTTCCATGAATTCTTCGATCACCACCTCGGCGCCGGCAGCGCCAAATTCGCCACCCAGCATGTCATCGATTGCCGTGAGCGCGCTGTCTTCATCCATCGCCACGATGACGCCTTTGCCTGCGGCCAGCCCGTCGGCCTTGACCACAATCGGGGCGCCCTGCTGGCGAATATAGGCCTTGGCGGGCCCGGCTTGGGTGAAATGGGCGTAGGCGGCCGTTGGGGCGCCTGCGGCGTCGCAGATTTCTTTGGTAAAGGCCTTTGATGCCTCCAGCTGGGCGGCGGCGGCAGAGGGGCCAAAGACAAGGACGCCAGCCTGTTCCAGCCGGTCAGCCACGCCAGCGGCAAGGGGGGCTTCGGGGCCGATGATCACGAAATCGATCGTGTTTTCCTGCGCGAAGGTGGTGACCGCATCGCCATCTTCGATGTCGAGTTGGGCGCAGTCTGCGATGGCTTCGATACCGGCGTTGCCCGGTGCGACGATCAGGCGATCACACTTTGGGTTCTGCATGACAGCCCAGGCAAGTGCGTGTTCACGCCCGCCGCCGCCCAGAATAAGGATGTTCATGGTCGTCCCCCGCTTGGCCTTCGTTCTCTGGCGTTCTAAGGTCGGCCAAAGCGAAGCACAAGGCAGCAGATGTCAGACCTGATTGATGACCCGGCACCCGGGCAAAATGCCCCCGAATTCAGCGTCTCGGAAATTTCGGGCGCGCTGAAGCGTACGATAGAAGGCGCTTTTGGCCGTGTTCGGGTGCGTGGCGAGGTTGGGCGCGTGATGTTGGCGCGTTCGGGGCATTTGTATTTTGACGTTAAGGATGACCGCAGTGTTTTGGCTGCTGTCAGCTGGAAAGGTCAGGTTTCGCGCCTGTCGATCATGCCCGAGGAGGGGATGGAGGTGATCGTGACCGGAAAGTTGACTACTTTCGGGTCGCAATCCAAGTATCAGCTGAATGTTGATGATGTGGCCGTCGCGGGTGAAGGCGCGCTGATGGCCATGCTGGAAAAGCGCAAAAAGGCCCTGGCGGCGGAAGGTCTGTTTGCGGCCGAGCGCAAAGCACAGCTGCCTTTCCTGCCCGAGGTCATCGGCGTGGTCACGTCACCTTCGGGTGCGGTGATCCGTGATATACTGCATCGCCTGCGTGAACGATTTGCGCGCAAGGTTCTGATCTGGCCGGTGGCGGTGCAGGGCGAAAGATGCGCCAGCGAAGTTGCCCGCGCAATCAATGGGTTCAATGCATTACAGCCTGGCGGCGCAATCCCGCGCCCTGATTTGTTGATCGTCGCGCGCGGCGGCGGATCTATCGAAGATTTGTGGGGGTTCAACGAAGAAACCGTGGCGCGCGCGGCGGCTGCTTCGGATATCCCGCTGATTTCTGCTGTTGGGCATGAGACCGATACAACGCTGATTGACTATGTGTCAGACCGGCGCGCACCTACGCCAACGGCGGCTGCGGAAATGGCCGTGCCGGTGCGCCTGGATTTGCTGTCCTGGGTGGGTGAGCAGGACGCGCGCCTTTCACGCGGAATCAGCCAGGCCATCATGGTGCGGCGCCAGCGCTTGCGCGATGTTTCAAGGGCGCTGCCCAGGGCCGAAAACCTGCTGGATACCCCACGCCAGAGACTGGATCGGGTGGGCGAACGTTTGCCAATTGCCCTGCGCCAGGTCACCCAGTCGCGCCGCGTGCGGTGGAGCGAAGTCAGCGCGGGCATGCGGGTGCGCGCGCTTGAGGCTTTGGTGGCCCAGAAACGCGAACAGCAGCACAGATCTGCAGCCCGCCTTGCCCCATTGCTGGCACGCGCGGTCAGGGATGGGCGGCGCGAATTTGACAGGGCGGGCGCGCGACTGGACCCGGCGCGCATAAACGTGGCGAACGAACAGCGGCGCAAGGGGTTGGCCGCGCTGGATGCGCGCCTGACGCGCGCCTTTGCACAGCATGTGCAAACCCTTCGCAAGCGGCTGGATTCGCAGGAGCGGATGCGCCAGACGCTTGGATATCACGAAACGCTGAAGCGCGGATATGCCGTGGTGCGCGGTGATGGTGATGTTGTAACCAACCGGGCAGCGGCCGAAACGGCGGGCCTGTTGGAGATTGAGTTCAGCGATGGGCGGCTGGCGGTCGGTGGCCCAAAGGCCCCTCCGGTAGCGCCCAAGCCGAAACCCAAGCCGAAGAAAAAGCCACCGTCTGCCGATCAGGGCTCACTTTTCTAGTCGCGTGGGCCCCGGCGGTTGGGTTTTCGTGGCCCTTTGGCGGGCCCGGTGTTGCCGCGCCCTTTGACGTCACGCGGTTTCTTTTCCGGGGCGGAATTCCTGGCGGGGCCGGGGCGCGTGCGTGTTGGGGTTTTTTTCGGGGTGTCGTTCAGGCCCAGCTGATCTTTCAGCACGCGGGCTTTGATCTCTTCAACCTCGCCAGGCTTCAGCTCTCCCAGCCGGAAGGGCCCGTAGCTGACGCGCAACAAACGGTTCACGCTGAGGCCAACAGCCTCCATCGCGCGGCGAATTTCGCGGTTTTTCCCCTCGCGCAAGCTGACGGTCAGCCAGGCGTTGGCGCCCTGCTGCCGGTCCAGTGAAATGGTCATTGGTTGAAAATGCTCGCCATCAACGGTGATCCCTTTGCGCAGGGGGGCCAGCATTGTGTCGTTTGGCGCGCCGTTCACGCGCACGCGGTATTTTCGCAGCCAGCCGGTAGAAGGCAATTCCAGCCGGCGTTTGATGGCACCGTCATTGGTCAGCAGCAAAAGACCCTCTGAATTGATGTCCAGCCGCCCGACCGACATCACGCGTGGCATGTCATCGGGAAGAGATTCAAAAACCGTGGTGCGGTCTTTTTCATCCTTCGCCGTCGTGACCAGCCCGATGGGCTTGTAATACAGCCACAGGCGCGACGGTTCCGGATCACCCACCAGTTTCCCATCAAGGGTGATTTTATCCTGCGCGGTCACGTTCAGGGCCGGGCTGGTTATGGTCTTGCCGTTCACGGTTACCAGGCCTGCCTCGATAAGGCGTTCGGCTTCGCGCCGGCTGGCAAGGCCAGCCCGTGCCAGGACTTTGGCGATGCGATCGCCTTTGGGGACATTTTCATTCATGGCCCCGCCATAGCGCGCAGCGCGCGAAAGGGAAAGCGTCTTGGCAATTCGTGCCGGGCAGGGCAGGTAGGGGTATGAACCGTTTTACCAGTCATATGAACAGCGCGCTGCAAGAGGCGCGCAAGGCCGCGGCGCGGGGCGAGGTGCCTGTGGGCGCTGTGTTGGTCAGCCCTGAGGGGCAGGTTGTTGCACGGGCGGGGAACCAAACGCGCGAACTGAATGACCCCACAGCGCATGCCGAAATTCTGGTGATACGGGCCCGGTGTGCGCAACTGGGAAGTGAACGGCTGGTGGGGCACGACCTTTATGTAACGCTGGAACCCTGTGCGATGTGCGCCACTGCAATTTCCGCGGCCCGCATCGGGCGCCTTTATTATGGCGCCAGTGATCCGAAATCAGGTGGCGTGGAACTGGGCGCGCGGGTGTTTACGCACCCGCAATGCCATCATGTGCCCGAAGTTTATGACGGAATCGGTGCCAGCGCGGCCGAAACCCTGTTGAAAGATTTTTTTGAAAGCAGGCGCTAAGCGGGCGTTCGCATTGTGGCGTTAGCTCGCGGCGGCCCCGGTGATGATGGCCTTGCAGCGGTCTTCGGCCTCGCCAATGGTGTGGTACATTGCGTCAACCACTTTTGTGCCTGACCAGGTGCCCAGCTTTCGGGGCATGGCCATGTAGGGTTCTATTTTCGAAGGCGCCCCGTTTCTGGAGGCGACCGTTATGCCATCCAGGGACTTGCGAACCGTAGCTTCCAGAGCTTCCCGTTCATTTTCATCGATGTTTTTGCTTTCAATCACGCCGGTGAACGTGCCGTATCCTGCATAGGCGATGAAAAAGTTAGGCGTTTCCAGGTGGGTGGATATTGCCCGGCCCGTGGCCTTAAGAATTGCGATGAAACCTTTGCGCGAACAAACCAGGTGAAGTTTGGCGGCATCTTTGATCGCAAAGGAAAAGGCCGACATTTCGTGGATGCTGTTGCGTGAAATCTGGACAAGATAATTTTCAAGCGAGGCAAGGTCGATTTCACCCTTGATGCCGCCAAGGTGCATGGGTTTTGTAAAATCAATACGCGTCAGGGCCTGATCAGGGTCTGGTGTCGTTTCTTTTTGCGGTGCCGCGGCGGCGTCAGCTTTCAGCTGTGCCACCTGGCGGGCCAAAAGTTTCAGGCGGGCGATCAGGTCGGCCAGGTCAACGGGTTTGGTGATGTAGTCGGTTGCGCCGGCTGCAAAGGCACGGTCGATATCCGGTTTTTGGCCAAGCGCGGTCACCATCACCAGCGGTGTGGTTTGGTACTGCGGCAGGTTGCGCACCCAGGTGCACAGGTAGTCGCCGTTGATTTCGGGCATTTTGAAATCGATGAACATGCAATCAAAAGGGGGGTTGGCCTCGGCGATGATCTGGGCTGCCTCTACCGCAGAATCGGCCAGCGTAACGTCAGAAAACCCGGCAAAACCCATCGTTTCCTGAAGCAAGTTCAGCATCATTTGGTCGTCATCGACGGCAAGAATTTTCAAGTGCTGGCCCCCCCAACGCTCTTTCGGTTTTCGGCTTAATATACCGCGATGGCGCCGGTTTCCATAGGAATGAGGTTAAACTGGCTGGATAAGCCTTACGATTCGAATAATTTCGCCGTCTTTTTGCGCCGGACTCTAGCCGCGCTGGTATACCTTTATTCGCGTTCGGCCATTGGTTGCGTCACAGGGTGATCGGCGCCATCACCTGTGGTTCAATCACGTTCACCCCCGGCAATCCATCAGCCAGCGCCTTCGCCGATTGCTCCAAAATCGGGAAGGTGCGGTAGTGGCACGGGATGACGGTCTTAAAGTCAAAGAAGGTGCGCGCGGCATATGCGGCGCGTTCCATATCCATCGTAAAATGGCCGCCTGCGCACAGGATGCCGATATCGGGGTGGTGCAGATCGTTGAAGATCTGCATATCCGCCATCACATCCGTATCACCCGAAATATAGATTGTGTGCCCTTCGCCGGTGATGATGAAACCCGATTCAGTCCCCACATAGACCGGCCCGTTTTCGGTGGTGATGGAGGACGAATGCGTTGCGTTTACCATGGTCACCGCCACATCCCCCAACATGACAGTGCCACCTTTGTTAAAGCCCACTGTCTGAATGTCGTGCTGGCCGGCCCACCACTGCATCAGGTCGTATATGCCAACCGCAGGAATGGACAGTTCGGCGCAGATGCCGGGCGCATCGCTGGTATGATCGCCATGCCCATGGGTAATCAGCACATGTGTCGCACCGCAAATCGCCGCATCCCTCTGGGCGTCGTCGAACATCGGATTGCCGCTGATCCAGGGGTCCAGCAGCAGAACCTGATTTCCGATTTCTATGCGGAAACTGGCGTGCCCCATCCATGTGATTTTCATCGTGATCTCCCATCCCATTTTCCGCCAGAGTAGCAGGAAAAAAAAGCGTGTCACGCCGCCTTGGCGCAATATTGCGGCCCGGATCAGACGCAACAGGATGCCTGATGACTGGCTGTGGCCTTCATATGCTTGCGGGTTTGGCCGCGCGGCGCTAAACGGACAGCGTTAAGCACTGGGAGTCCCGCCATGTCGATCGACATCGAAACCGCACGTAAAGTGGCCCATCTGGCCCGCATCAAGGTTGAAGAAGACCACCTGCCGACGCTCGCGCAGGGGTTTAATGACATCCTTGGGTTTATCGAGCAGCTGAACGAGGTGGATGTTGAGGGCGTGGAGCCCATGACGTCCGTTACGCCAATGCGCCTGCGGCGGCGTGCAGATGTGGTGACGGATGGCGACCAGCAGGAAAAAGTCCTTTCAAACGCACCCGATGCCCGTGAAGGGTTTTTTGCAGTTCCCAAGGTGGTGGAATAATGACTGATCTGAACACGCTGACCATTGCCCAAGCCCGCGACGGGCTGCGCGCCGGTGATTTTACATCGGTCGAACTGACGCAAAGCTGCCTGAAGGCCGTCGAAGTCTCGGATGCGTTGGGGGCTTTTGTGCATCACACGCCGGAAATCGCCCTTAAACAGGCAGGCGAGGCGGATACGCGCATCGCGGCAGGTGACGCCCCTGACATGTGTGGCATCCCATTGGGAATCAAAGATCTGTTTTGCACAAAGGGCGTGCCCAGCCAGGCAGGATCGGCGATTTTGGAGGGCTTCCGCCCCGAATACGAATCTACCATCACGCAAAACATGTGGGACGACGGCGCGGTGATGTTGGGCAAGCTGAACATGGATGAATTTGCCATGGGGTCGTCCAACGAAACCTCGACCTATGGGAACGCGGTGAACCCGTGGCGGCGGGGAAATGACGACACCGCCCTGACCCCCGGCGGATCATCGGGCGGTTCGGCAAGTGCCGTTGCTGCCGATCTGTGCCTTGCGGCAACAGGTACCGACACGGGTGGGTCAATCCGCCAGCCCGCGGCCTTTACCGGAATCACCGGAATCAAACCCACCTATGGCCGTTGTTCGCGCTGGGGTGTCGTGGGTTTTGCCAGCTCGCTTGATCAGGCAGGCCCGATGACCAAATCGGTGCGCGATGCGGCGATCATGCTGGAATCCATGTGCAGCTATGACCCGAAGGATTCGACCAGTGCGGAAATTCCCGTACCGAATTTCGAAGCGATGCTGACAGGCGATATCCGGGGCAAGAAAATCGGTATTCCGCGTGAATACCGCATTGATGGAACCCCGGCCGAGATCGAAAAGCTTTGGGCCGATGGCACCCAGATGATGCGCGATGCTGGTGCCGAGATCATCGATATCTCGCTTCCCCACACGAAATACGCATTGCCTGCCTACTACGTGATCGCCCCGGCCGAGGCCTCTTCGAACCTCGCGCGGTATGACGGGGTGCGCTATGGCCACCGCGCCAAACTTGAGGCCGGGGACGGCATCAACGAGATGTATGAAAAAACCCGCGCAGAAGGTTTCGGCCCCGAAGTGCAGCGGCGCATTATGGTTGGAACATACGTTCTGTCGGCCGGGTTTTATGACGCCTATTTCAACCGCGCACGCCGCGTGCGTGCATTGATCAAAAAGGATTTTGATCAGGTGTTTGCATCAGGGATCGACGCGATCCTGACGCCATCCACCCCTTCGGCCGCCTTTGGACTGGGAGAGGTGACCGAGGCCGACCCGATTCAGATGTTCCTGAACGATGTGTTCACGGTTCCGGTAAACCTTGCCGGTCTGCCGGGTATCTCGGTGCCAATCGGGTTGGACAAGACAGGCCTGCCCCTGGGCCTTCAGCTGATCGGCCGGCCGTATGAAGAAGGGGACCTGCTGAATTTCGCCCATGTGCTGGAAGGCGCGGCCGGCTTTGTTTCCAAGCCGGGAAAATGGTGGTAATCCACAAACCGAAGCAGGAACAACAGGGCCGAGGACCGGATCATGCGTTATCTTCTGATAGCAGGCAGCCTTTTTGCGTTTGCAGCGTGCACGCCGCAAATCCCCGATAGCGGGGCCGGCGTGGGCTTTGACAGCTACGACAGCTTTCAGGCGCAGCAGGATGCACAGTTAAGCGCGCAGAATGATCCGCCACTGGAACCGGCCACGACCATCGCGCAGGCCCCCCTTGAGGGCGCTGACGGCGTTGTGCCGCCTGAACAGGTGGTTGCACAGCGCCCGGCGACGATTTCGGATGAGCAGGATTTCACCGCAGTTGCAGACCGCGAAACGATTGAAAGTGACGCTGCGCGTATTGCCGCGAACCGCGAATTGTATGTTCAGATAGAACCAACAGATTTGCCGGTGCGAAACGGCAGTTCCGGGCCGTCGATCGTTGCCTATGCATTGGCCACGACAAATCAGGTGGGGCAGCCGCTTTATCACCGCTCAAAGCTGTTTGCCGAAGAACGGTTTAACCGAAACTGCGCCAAATATACGTCGGCCGACAAAGCGCAGGCCGCGTTCCTGGTTGCCGGTGGGCCCAAGCGTGACACCAAGGGGTTGGACCCTGATGGTGACGGATTTGCCTGCTACTGGGATCCTGCCCCTTTCCGACAGGCGCGTTTGGCCGCTGTCACGCCGTCGCAGTAGCCACCCGGTTTGAATCGCCCAATCCCCCATCCATCGCCCAATCAGGGGGAACGGCGTGGGGGGCTTGTGCCACAGCTGATCGTCTTGCACTTCACCGCCATGGCCAATGCCAGCGCGGCGTTGGCGCGGCTTTGTGAGCCTGAACACGAAGTTTCCGCACATTACCTGATTGGGCGTGATGGCGCCGTCTACCAGCTGGTCGACGAAGCGCAGCGCGCCTGGCATGCCGGTGCGGGTACATGGGCCGGGTGTGGGGATGTAAATTCACGTTCTGTGGGGATCGAGCTTGATAACTGCGGGCAGTCACCGTTTTCCGCCCCGCAAATGGATGCGCTGGAACCCCTTTTGAAAGGTATCATGGCGCGTTGGAACATACCCGCCAAAGGCGTGATCGGGCATTCAGATATGGCGCCCATACGCAAGGGCGACCCAGGGCGGCGGTTTGACTGGCGTAGACTGGCGAAAAGCAATGTGTCGGTCTGGCCCTGTGCTGTGGCGCCGTCCCAATGGCCCTGTGCGCCGCAGGAAGGTGCGTTTCTGGATGCTGCCCGGCGGTTTGGTTATGACCCCGCCTGTGGGGGCGCAACACTGCTTGCAGCGTTTCGCCAGCGTTTTCGCCCCCATGCAACCGGGCCCCTGAACGGGGCAGATTTGGCGGCCATTGAAAACCTTGCCCAACGCTTCCCCATTGACCCCTGCCTGCCCAATGCCTAAATCCCCAGTGCGCGGATGGCCGGATGGCCGCGGGTTGGGGGTGCACGCATCTCTGACGCGAGGAAAGTCCGGACTCCACAAGGCAACGGTGCCGGGTAACGCCCGGCCGGGGAAACCCGAGGGATAGCGCCACAGAAAACAGACCGCCTTCACAATGCGCCTGGCGCGGCGTGAGGGTAAGGGTGAAACGGTGGGGTAAGAGCCCACCGCGGGCCGGGCAACCGGACTGGCACGGCAAGCCCCACCGGGAGCAACGCCGAATAGGGATCTTGCGGGGGTTCGCCCCCAGGGTAGCTTTGGCCCAGAGGTCCGGGTTGGCAGCTTGAGCGTATCGGTAACGGTGCGCCTAGAGGAATGGTCATCCAGGGCGGTTCGCCGCTTGGACAGAATCCGGCTTACAGGCCATCCGCGCGTATATATCCGCCGAATTGCGGTTGACTCGGCCGCCTATGCAGATAAAAGGCGGCTTCAAGGATTTACCCGGGCTGAATTTTGCCCGATGAGGAGCTGACATCATGGCGAAACCGACCACTATCAAAATCCGCCTGAACTCGACCGCGGATACGGGCCACTTCTACGTGACTAAGAAAAACGCCCGCACCATGACCGAAAAGATGGTTGTGCGTAAATATGACCCCGTTGTGCGCAAGCACGTGGAGTACAAGGAAGGCAAGATTAAGTAATCTTGCTGTTTCTTAGGTTTTTGAAAGTGCCGTGCCTGTGGGTGCGGCTTTTTCTATTGCAGGCACGGGTTCGTGGCGTTTTGCGCCCTTCGGTTTGATCCGGCGCCAAAGCTGGCGGCCAATGCATTCTGCGGCTGCGCGGTCCTTTCCCCCTGATATGCGAAAAAGCCACCTGTACCGTGCTTGCGTACTGTGCCTTGCGCGCACCTGTTCAGGGTCGGGCAGGCCATAAAAAAAGGCCCGCAGGAAGCGGGCCTTTTGTGGTCTCAGGATATTGTTGTCGCTGTTATTCGCGGTTGCCCAGGAACTGCAGCAGGAACATGAACAGGTTGATGAAATCGAGGTACAGGTTCAAAGCACCCATAATCGCCGATTTTGCCAGCCATTCGCTATCCATCGCATGGGCATGCTGAATATAATCCGTTTTGATCTTCTGGGTGTCATAGGCTGTAAGGCCCGCGAAGATCAGAACACCCAGGATCGAGATCGCGAAATGGATCGCAGATGACATCAGGAAGATGTTCACGATCGAGGCGACCAGAATGCCGATCACACCCATGATCAGGAAGCTGCCCCAACCCGAGATATCTTTCTTCGTCGTGTAGCCCCAAAGTGAAAGCCCGGCGAATGAGATCGCGGTCACCAGGAACGTCTGTGCGATAGAGATGCCGGTGAAGGCCGCGAAAATCCAGCTGATCGACAGGCCCATCGCAGCGGCGAAGGCATAAAAGAAAAGCTGCGCGCCAGCGGCGGACAGGCGGTTGATCATTGCCCCAAACGCGAAAACCATGCCCAGCGGCAGGAACATCACAACCCATCCAAGGATGTTTGGCCGCAATGTCATTGGGTCGCGCAGGATTGAAAGCATCGCGTCGCTTGACCCAAAGGCCCACGCCACCAGGGCTGTCATCAACAGCCCCACCGACATGGTCCCGTAGACCTTATTCATATGGGCGCGAAGACCCGCGTCGATCTGTGCAGCGCGCGTACCGGCGCCGGCGCGGATCGTGTTGTATTCAGCCATTTTCAGCCTCCAAAAGAATTGTCCCTGTAGGCGGTGTCCGAATACGAAACCGCCCTCACCGCTTAATATCGGCAAGGGCGGGCTGTATTTCAAGGATTTCCGGACGGAAATACCGGGTTTATCAGCGCCAGTAGGCGGGAACGTCCCAGATAGGCTTGGTCGCTTCGCGGCGGGCTTGGCGGTACGTCAAGCCCAGGTCGTCCAGGCGGCTATCGTCCAGCGCCAGAAGGGCGCGGCGCTGACGGTTTGCAGCCCATGCGCGGGAAATCCAGGTTATCGGCGCCACGTGGAACATGGTGCGAAGGACGGGGGTCGTGTTGATGAAGGTCGCGGACATGGCGGGCTCCTTTCCTGATTCGGATGGTTCGTGTGTTTGTCATCAAATTTCTTGATCCTTATGTCGGAACATGTTCAATAAGGGAAATGAATGTTTTTTCTGTAATGCATCAGGAATATTGATATGCCAAGAAATCTGGATATGACCGCCCTGCGAAGCTTTGCCATGGTTGCCGACGCTGGGGGGGTCACGCGCGCGGCGGGGTTGCTTCACCTGACCCAGTCAGCGGTGTCCATGCAGCTGAAGCGTCTGGAGGAATCGCTGGGGCGCCCTTTGCTGGAGCGCAGCGGGCGGGGTGTTTCACTGACGGCTGACGGAGAGCAGGTGCTGGGATACGCACGCAAGATGCTTCATCTGAACGATGAGGTGTTCGCCCGTCTGACGGATCAGGCATATGAGGGTGAAATCGTGATCGGCGTACCTGATGATATCGTCTACCCGGCGATCCCTGCGGTGCTTAGCCGGTTCGCGGCAGAATACCCCCGCATGAAGGTCCAGCTGGTGTGTTCGTTCACGCGAAACCTCAGGGCGATGTTTGCGCGCGGGGCCTGTGATATTGTCCTGACGACCGAAGACAGCCTGGATGCGGGCGGTGAAACCCTAAGGGTTCTGCCGCTGATCTGGATCGGCGCACCGGATGGGCACGCCTGGAAAACCCGGCCCCTGAAGCTGGCATTCGAGACCACGAACATCTTTCGCCAAAGTGTTGAGGAAGCGCTGGATCGCCATGGCATCGCCTGGGAAATGGCAATTGAAAGTGATTCAAGCCGGTCGATCGAGGCCAGCGTCAGCGCGGACCTGGCCGTCAATGCAGTTATCGAAGGGACAGAGCCGCCCCGCCTTGGGCGCATCCAGCACGGCGGCGCCTTGCCAGACCTGACATCGAAACAGGTGAACCTTTACGTCGCCGATACCAGCAAGGGGCCGGTGGTCGATGAATTTCTGGCGCTGTTACGTCAGGCCTATCAGGATATTTGAGTTAAAGGGTTACCACAACTTTGCCGGTCGACTTGCGTGACCTTAGAAGGTCAAAGGCGTCCTCGGTCTGATCCAGCGGTAAAATGTGGCTGATATGGGGGTGCAGCTTGCCGTCTTCATACCAGGCCAGCAGGGTGCGCAGGCTGTCTGTCAGAATCTCGGGGCGGAAGGCCATGTAGCCGCCCCAATAGTAGCCCATGACGGCGATGTTTTTTACCAAAAGGATGTTGGCGGGGATTTTGGGAACCTCGCCACTGGCAAAGCCGACCACAATAACGCGGGCTTCGGGTTTGCAGGCGCGCAAGGCGGCCATGAACTGATCGCCGCCAACCGGATCATAGACAACATCAGCGCCCCCCAGTTCCTTAACAACGGCGCGGATGTCCTGGCTTTCGCTATCAATCAGGTGGTCGGCACCGGCGGCCTTGCACACGGCCAGCTTTTCGGCCCCGCGTGCGCAGGCAATCACGGTTGCCCCCATCAGCTTTCCAATTTCGACTGCGGTAAGCCCAACCCCGCCCGCGGCACCCAACACAAGCAGCGTTTCACCAGGCTTCAGCCCTGCCTTGTGGTCCAGCGCCACGTGGGATGTGCCATAGGCCACCTGAAAGGCGGCCGCGTCGGTAAAGCTCATGCAATCGGGGATGGGAACGCAACGATCGGCTGGAAAGGCCCCCTTGTCGGCCAGCCCGCCGTGGCCGGCGAAAACCGCAACCCTTGTGCCCACGGCGGGGCCGTGCGTATCCGGGCCGACCGCCGCAACCGTTCCGGCAGGTTCCATTCCCAGTGTGATGGGAAGGGGGGGGCGCTCCTGATACTGGCCTTTTGCCATTAGAAGGTCCGCAAAATTCAGGCCGCAGGCTGAGATATTTATCAGCACCTCTCCGGATTTCAAAGAAGGCTCCGGGGTCTGCGCAACCGCGCCGGGAACGTCAAAGTCGGAAATCTGAAAGGCTTTCATCGGTGTCTCCCTTTTCTGTGTGTTTAGGTAAGTCACCGCAAAAATGCGAGGGGGATAACGCCATCCGCAAAGGGCCTGCGCACAGCGCAAAGTGGCCGCTGACTCGCTTGGGCACATAAAATAAGGCTATAAACACGTTTAGCGGGTGTGGATCTGCGGATGGGAAGAAGGGGAAATCCCCTGATTTGTTCGCCAGATGACAATTACCGACCGATAAACAAACGGAAAAGGCAGAAGGGGAGCCTGTACAAAAAGACAGGTTGAGGTTGAGGGAGCAAGCGTGGTTTCTGGTGCCAGAAAAGACAAGAACATTTAGGAGAGGGTTGATGAAACACCCTGTAGACGTGCATGTCGGGAAACGCATTCGCCACCGCCGGTGGATGGTTGGCGTGACGCAACAGCAGCTTGCTGAAAAGGTTGGAATCAAATTTCAACAGATCCAAAAGTATGAAACAGGCATGAACCGCGTCAGCGCTTCGCGTCTTTGGGATATCTCCGAAGCATTGGACGTTCCGGTCAATTTCTTCTTTGAAGGCCTGGAAAGTGATGTTTCGCAAGACGCCGGAAAAACGCTTCCGGGTGATATCATGGCTGACAAAGAAGCGCTGGAGCTGGTTCGCAGCTACTATGCCATCCCGGAAAACCAGCGGCGGCGTTTGTTCGAACTTGCCCGGGTGCTTAGCGACGTTGCCTGAGGCTTGACGGACACAGTGCCAGAAGCTACCGCCTGATGAAGCATTTTAAGGGCGGGGCCATGCGCACGATAACCGACACCGAAAAATCGGAATTCCTGACAGTTGCAGACGCTTTGGCCGACGCGGCGCGAAAGGTAATCCTGCCCTATTTTCGTATTCCCGGCGGTTTGGCCGCAGAGAATAAGGAAAAGGGTGGGTTTGACCCGGTTACCGCCGCGGATCGGGCCGCCGAAAAAGCCATGCGCGCGCTGCTTGCAAAACTGCGCCCGGATGATGGGATTTTGGGCGAAGAATTTGCCGCCAAGTCAGGCACCAGTGGTTTCACATGGGTTCTGGACCCAATCGATGGCACGCGCGCCTTTATGTCAGGCACGCCCAGCTGGGGCGTATTGATTGCGCTTTCGGATGAAACGGGCCCGGTTCTGGGTCTGGTTGATCAGCCCTTCATCGGGGAACGGTTTAAAGGTGGGTTCGGCCTGGCGCAGGTGGATGGGCCGCAGGGGCAACAAACGCTGGCAACGCGCCCCCCCCGCGCGCTGGATGACGCGATTTTGTTTACCACCTTTCCCGAGGTTGGCAGCAAAGCCGAAGAAGCCGCCTTTCATGACCTGTCAGGGCGGGTAAAGCTGACCCGCTATGGAATGGATTGTTACGCCTATGCGTTGATCGCGGCAGGCCAGATTGACCTGGTCGTCGAGGCCGGGCTTGCCCCCTATGACATTCAGGCCCCGATGGCCGTGGTGCAGGCGGCCGGGGGTGTTGTGACCAACTGGCAAGGCGGCCCCGCCCATCAGGGTGGGCGCATTCTGGCGGCCGCTAACCGCGAAATTCATGCGGCGGCCCTGGCGGTGTTGTCACGGGCTGAATAGGCCGTTTTCCATTTCAGTTGCCCAAACGGGGTAAGGCCCGGTATGCTTTGGGCGCGCCCGAGTCCTTTTCCCTTTCTGTCGGTGCGCCAGTCGCTTTCACCGAAATGGGCATTTGATGTGAAAGGGCACACTATGGAAACACTCATTAAAAACGCCACCTGCATTCTGACGATGGATCAGCAGATGCGGGAACTGCAAGGCGCCGACATCCTGATAAAAGATGGCGTGATCGCGGCTGTGGGGCAGGGGTTGGCATGCAGCGGTGAAACCGTGAATGCGAAAGGGTGCGTGGTGACGCCCGGCCTGGTGAACACGCATCACCACCTTTACCAAACCCTGACCCGCGCGGTGCCGGGCGGGCAGGACGCATTGTTGTTTGGCTGGCTTCAGACGCTTTACCCCATCTGGGCAAATTTTGGCCCCGAAGAAATGCGCATTTCGGCCACCGTGGGGTTAAGTGAACTGGCGCTTTCAGGCTGCACGATGAGTTCCGACCACCTGTACCTGTTTCCAAACGGGTCGCGCCTGGAAGATACGATAGAGGCGGCGCAGCAGGTTGGGATGCGGTTTCACCCGACCCGTGGCGCCATGTCGATTGGTGAAAGTGATGGGGGCCTTCCCCCCGATAGCCTGGTCGAAAAAGAGGCGGCAATTCTGGAAGATTGCATTCGGCTGATCGACACCCACCATGATGGGCGCGAAGGTTCTATGCTGCGGATCGGTGTTGCCCCCTGTTCACCGTTTTCTGTGAGCCGCGAACTTATGCGCGATGCCGCGATTTTGGCGCGCGACAAGGGTGTGATGCTGCACACGCACCTTGCCGAAAATGACGAAGACATCGCGTATTCACTGGAAAAATTCGGCTGCCGCCCCGGCGAATATGCGCAGGATCTGGGGTGGACGGGCGATGACGTTTGGCACGCGCATTGTGTCAAACTGGATGCGCAGGAAATCGATCTGTTCGCTCGGACCGGAACCGGCGTGGCGCATTGCCCCTGTTCAAACTGCCGGTTGGGATCAGGAATCGCCCCGGTGCGCGCGATGCGCGACGCGGGGGTGAAAGTGGGGCTGGGGGTGGATGGATCTGCCTCGAATGACAGTGGAAATCTGGTGGCCGAGGCGCGTCAGGCGATGCTGCTGCAACGCGTGGCAAACGGGGCCGATAAGATGAGCGCGCGCGAGGCATTGCGCCTTGCCACACGCGGCGGGGCCGAGGTGCTGGGGCGCGATGACTGCGGGCAACTGGTTGCCGGAAAACGCGCCGATATCGCCATCTGGGATGTCTCGGGTGTGGAAAGTGCGGGCAGTTGGGACCCCGCGGCCATCCTGATGGCCGGCCCAACGCGGGTGCGTGACCTTTTCGTAGAAGGCCGCCAGATCGTGCGTGACGGCCAAATGGTGACCGTGGATTTGGGGGCCGTGGTTGCGCAGCAAAACCGCCTGGCCGCCCGGTTGGCCGGATAGCGGATTTAGGGGGCGAAAACAGCGGCGCGTTACGGCCTCTGTTCACCAACGGGGGCGCCGTTTACCCATACGGCCCTGATGGCGCGGTCATCGCCCATCATGATCGTGGGGAAAAGTTCTTCCCAGAAATTGTCAGCGCGCCGGGCCCGCTGGGCGATGGCCGGGGTCGAGGCCAGATCAATGATTGTCAGGTCGGCCTCCATTCCCGCGGCCAGGTTGCCGATCCGGTCTTCCATGTGAAGCGCGCGGGCTGATCCTGCTGTGGCGAGCCACCACAGTTGCGACGGATGCAGGGGGGCTGCGTTCAGCTGGCCAATTTCGTAGGCTGCGGCCATCGTGCGCAGCATCGAAAAGGATGACCCCCCGCCAATATCTGTTGCCAGCCCGACCCGGTGGCCTTCCCCCGTCAGCCCGTGCATGTCAAACAACCCCGACCCGATGAAGGTGTTTGAGGTGGGGCAGTGGATCAGGCTTGCGTCGCATTCACGGATGCGCGCGCGTTCGCGCGGGGTCAGGTGGATGGCATGGCCCAACAGCGCGCCGGGGCCGACAAGGCCGAAGCGGTCATAAACGTCCAGGTAATCGCGCGCCTCGGGGAATAAGTCGGCCACCCACTCGATCTCTTCGATCTGTTCACTGATATGCGTTTGCATCAGGCAATCGGGATGTTCCGCCCACAAGGTGCCAAGGCCCGAAAGTTGTTCGGGCGTCGACGTCGGGGCAAATCGTGGTGTGATGACATATGAAAGGCGATCCCGCCCATGCCACTTTTCCAATAGTGCCTTGCTGTCATCATACGCGGTTTGCGCCGTATCGCGCAGGGTGTCTGGGGCATTGCGGTCCATGCAGGTTTTGCCACCCAATGCGCGCAGGCCCCTGCGCTGTGCCTCGTTAAAATAGGCATCCACGCTTTCCGGGTGAATGGTGCAATAGCTGACGGCGGTGGTGGTGCCGTTTGCCAGCGTAAGATCAAAGAACCGCGCCGCGATTTCAGCCGCATGGGCGGGGTCGTGAAAACGGGATTCTTCCGGGAAGGTATAGCTGTTCAGCCAGTCAATCAGGCGCTTGCCCCAGCTCGCGATAATTGCGGTTTGCGGGTAATGCACGTGGGTATCGACAAAGCCCGCCGAAATCAGCGCATCGCCATAATCAACCACTTCGGCCTGCGGGAAGCGGGCGCGCAAAGTCTGTTCATCATCAACGGCGCCGATCAGCCCGTCTTGCACGGCCACACCGCCGCGGCGCAGATGGCGGGCCGCTGTGGTGGGGGCGGTGTGAAAGGGATCTGCGTCAAACGTCAGGATCTGGCCCAGTAAAAGCTGCATTATCGCTCCGGGTTTGGTGGAAAAACGAGACAAGGCTATATTGTGACCGGGCACCGGTAAATGGCCAATTGCCCCCTGTTTCTTTGAAAGACCTTCGCCTATTGTGCGCCAAAAGCGAGGGCTGTGACGCATGGCAGATGACCAGTTCATCGAAGATGTGCCGGAAGAAGGCGACTATGAACTGGATCGGGTGACCTTCCTTCCGGTTGTTGCGGCGTTGCAGGATGGCGACGCCATAGCGCTGCGGGCGGCGCTGGAACCGTTGCACCCGGCCGACATCGCCGACCTGTTGGAACAGGTTGATGATACAGCCCGTACCGACCTTGTGCGCCTTTACGGGCGCGACTTTGACGGCGAAATTCTGCCCGAGCTGGATGAAGGCATCCGCGAAGACGTGATCAGCGCGCTGGCACCGGAAGTTCTGGCCGATGCTGTGCGCGAGCTGGAAACCGACGACGTTGTCGACCTGATCGAAGACCTTGACGAACCCCAGCAGGAAGTCATCCTTGACGCGCTGGAAGCCGGTGACAGGGTCGCGGTAGAACATTCACTGACCTACCCGGAAGATTCCGCCGGCCGCCTGATGCAACGCGAACTGGTGGTGGCGCCTGAGCATTGGGATGTGGGCCAGGCGATCGACCATTTGCGCAGCCATGATGATCTGCCCGAACAATTCTATCACGTCATTCTGGTTGATCCGCGCATGCGCCCGGTGGGTTATGTGACCTTGGGAAAGCTGATGGGATCACCGCGCGGGGTAAAGCTGACTTCGATTACCGAAGACAGTTTTCGCAGCATTCCGGTTATGCAGGACGAGGCCGAAGTGGCCTATGCCTTCAATCAGTACCACCTGATATCTGCGCCGGTGGTGGATGCTGATGAACGTCTGGTTGGTGTGATCACCATTGATGACGCGATGGTCATTCTGGACGAAGAACATGAAGAAGACATCATGCGCCTGGCGGGTGTGGGCGAAGGGCGTCTTTCAGACCGGGTATTTGAAACCACGAAACAGCGGTTTCCCTGGCTTGCCGTTAACCTGGTGACGGCGATCCTGGCCTCGCTGGTGATCGCACAATTCGAAGCAACGATTGCGCAGTTGGTGGCTTTGGCCGTTCTGATGCCCATCGTGGCGTCGATGGGTGGAAATGCGGGCACCCAAAGCCTGACGGTGGCGGTGCGCGCATTGGCCACAAAAGACCTGACCACAGCGAACGTTTGGCGGGTTATCCGCCGCGAGGCGCTGGTGGGCCTTGTCAACGGGGCAATCTTTGCCGTCGTGATGGGCGGGGTGGGTGTTGCGTGGTTTGGCACGCCCATGCTGGGGCTGGTGATTGGTGTGGCGATGCTGCTGAACCTGGTGATTGCCGGTTTGGCGGGCGTTATGGTGCCGGTTGCCCTGGAAAAGCTGGATATCGACCCGGCGTTGGCATCCGGAGCCTTCGTGACAACGGTCACGGATGTGGTTGGGTTTTTCGCCTTTTTGGGCCTGGCGTCGGTGTTTTTGCTGTGAGCGATCTTACCCTGATCAAGGCTACGGCGCGTAAAGCCGCCTTTGCCCGGCGCAAGGTGGCCCATGATGAAGGGCGGGGGGGCGAAGGCTGTACGCGCCTTGGCGCCCTGTTGGTGCCCCATCAGGGTAAGGTGATTGCGGGCTATATGCCGATCCGAACCGAGATTGACCCGCTGCCTGTCATAAGCGAACTTGCCCGGCACGGCCCGGTCGTCGTGCCGGTTATCCAGGCTGCCGGGCAGCCATTGAAGTTTCGTGAATGGACGCCGGGTTGCGCGATGATCCGGGGCGCGTTTGGCGCTGCCATTCCCGCCAGTGGTGCATATCTGGACCCCGAGGTGCTGATCGTGCCTTTGGTGGCCTTTGACCGCGCGGGCAATCGCCTGGGTTATGGCGGCGGGTTCTATGACCGGACCCTGGAAGGGCTGCGCGCAAAACGCACGACATTGGCCATTGGGTTCGCCTATGCCGCGCAGCAGGCCGACGGTCTGCCGCTTGAACCGACAGATCAGCCATTGGATGCGATTGTAACCCAGAACGAAGTGCTGACCTTCTGAACCGCCAAAATGGTTTTTGAAAATCCGGGCTTGCCCTTGGCGCCAGCGCGACCTAGGCCTGTGCCCCATGAAAATACTTTTTCTTGGCGATATCATGGGGCGCGCCGGACGGCGTGCGATCACCGAACGTTTGGCGAAGCTGCGCGAAGACTGGCGGCTGGATTTCGTCGTTGTGAACGGTGAAAACGCAACCGGCGGGGCGGGTTTGACCGCAGCCCACGCAAAATCGATTCTGGCGGCTGGTGCCGATGTCATCACGCTGGGTGATCATGCGTTCGATCAGAAAGAAATGCTAAGTTACTGCGAACAGGAAAGCCGCATTATCCGGCCTTTGAATTTCGCCAAAGGCGCCCCCGGTACCGGGGCGCGCATGTTTTCGGATGCACGCGGGCGTAAGATTCTGGTTGCGCAGGTGTTGGGCAATGTTTTCATGAAACGCGCCTTTGATGATCCTTTTTCAGCGATTGACCCGGTTTTGAAATCACACCCGCTGGGCGGCAATGCGCAGGCCATTCTGGTGGATATGCACTGCGAAGCGACATCTGAAAAGATGGCGATGGGCCATTGGTGTGACGGGCGCGCCAGCGTGGTTGTGGGCACGCACACGCATGTGCCCACGGGGGATGCGATGATCCTGCCAAAGGGCACGGCCTATCAAACCGATGCGGGCATGTGCGGGGATTACAATTCAGTCATCGGGATGGAAACCGGCGAACCGATGCACCGCTTTATCACCGGTATGGTGAAAACCCGTTTCACACCGGCGAATGGCGAAGCCACGCTTTCGGGGGTCTATGTCGAAACGGACGACCGCACCGGAAAGGCTGTGCGCGTTCAGGCCGTGCGTGAGGGCGGAAAGCTGGCCCCGTCGCACCCGTAAGAGGCACGAAAAACCTGCCTTGCCGGGCGGGGCCTGAACGGCGACACTATCCCTGACCAACAGGATGTGACCGCAATGCAATTCCTTGACCTCAGCCAGACCACCCAGGCGGTTGTGGCGCTTTGCGTGGTGGCCGGGATGTTCGTGCTTTTCCTGCGTGAAAGTTTCCCGACCGAAGTTGTTGCGATCGCCGGCGTCTCGTTGATGCTGGTCTCTGGCATCTTGCCTTACGAGGACGCGTTGAAGGTGCTTTCAAACCCCGCGCCCTGGACCATCGGGGCGATGTTTATCGTTATGGGGGCACTGGTGCGCACCGGCGCGCTGGATTGGTTCACCCATATCGCTGAACGCGAGGCGGGCGCGCGCCCGGTGCTGGCCATCGGTGCGTTAATGGCCTTTGTGGTTGTTGCTTCGGCTGTGGTGTCAAACACGCCTGTCGTTGTGGTGATGATCCCGGTTTTTGTGCAACTGGCGCGCAAGATGGGCCTGGCGGCGTCAAAACTTTTGATACCGCTTAGCTATGGGGCGATTCTGGGTGGCACGCTGACGTTGATCGGCACCTCGACAAATCTGTTGGTGGATGGGGTCGCACGTGCCAACGGGATGAAGCCGTTTACGATTTTCGAAGTGACGCCGTTGGGCATTATCCTGGTCGCCTGGGGCATGTTCTACCTGTATTTCATCGCGCCCCGCCTGCTGCCGTCGCGCGACAGCATGGCAACATTGCTGTCGGACAAGACAAAGAAGAAGTTTTTCACCGAGGCCGTCGTGCCCCCCGGCTCTAACCTGATTGACCAGCAGGTGACACAGGTGCAGCTGTTCAAACGGCCCGGCGTTCGGCTTGTCGATGTGATCCGTGGCGATACCTCGCTGCGCCGCGCCCTTGCGGATGTTACGCTTCGGGTGGGTGACAGGGTGGTTTTGCGCACAGCGATCAGTGAACTTCTGACGCTTCAGGAAAGCAAAGTGCTTAAGCCGGTCGAGCAGATTTCGTCGGTCGAAACCACAACGGTTGAGGTGCTGGTTACACCGGGTTGCCGGATGATCGGCAAATCACTGGGCAACCTGCGTCTGCGCCGGCGGTACGGGGTTTATCCGCTGGCCGTGCACCGCAAGAACCAGAACATCGGGCGCCAGCTGGATGACCTTATTGTGCGGGTCGGCGACACTTTGCTGTTAGAAGGGGCGCCAGAGGATGTGCGCCGTCTGGCGGTGGATATGGAGATGGTCGATGTCTCGCGCCCATCCGCGCGGGCCTATCGGCGCAGCCACGCACCATTGGCCATTGTGGCGCTGATTGGCCTTGTCGCACTGGCGGGCATGGGGGTGGCACCAATTTTCCTGCTGGCGGTTCTGGCTGTGGCGCTGGTGCTGATCACACGCTGCATCGATGCGGAAGAAGCATTTGGCTTTGTCGACGGGCGATTGCTGACACTGATCTTTTCGATGCTTGCCATCGGTGCCGCACTGGAAGCTTCGGGCGCAGTGCGGATGATCGCCGAAGGGTTGGCGCCGTGGCTGGCCAAACTGCCGCCCTTTCTGATTGTCTGGGTGATCTACCTTTTGACGTCGCTATTGACCGAACTGGTTTCCAACAACGCCGTTGCCGTTGTGCTGACGCCCATCGCCATTGGGCTGGCGCAGGTGATGGGGCTGGATGCGCGCCCGCTGGTTGTGGCGGTCATGGTGGCCGCCAGCGCCAGCTTTGCCACCCCGATCGGGTACCAGACAAACATGTTGGTATATGGCCCCGGAGGGTACAAATTCACCGACTTTCTGAAGGTTGGCATCCCTTTGAACCTGTCCATCGGGCTATTGGCAAGTGCCGTGATCCCGTTCATCTGGCCACTTTAGGAGCCTTCGGTTTGTCGCAATACACCAAGGGTTTTCTGATTACGTTGGCGGGCGTTCTGGTTATCACGCCTGACACGCTGCTGATCCGCCTGATTGATGCGGACAGCTGGACGCTGCTGTTCTGGCGTGGGGCGCTGTCTGCAGTGGGAATCGCGGTGGGGGTCTTTGCCACACAGGGTGTGCGGGCCTTTGGGGCCTTTCGCACAATCGGCCTGCCGGGCCTGTCTATTGCGGTCATTTTCAGCCTTGGAACCACTTGTTTTGTGATCTCGGTCAACACCACGCTGGTGGCCAATACCCTGTTCATCACGGCAACATCCCCCGTCTTTGCGGCCCTGATATCGCGCTTTGTTCTGAAAGAAGCCGTGTCGCGGCGCACCTGGATGACGATTTTGGCAACGATGGCAGGCATTGCGATCATCGCGTCCGGCAGTCTGGGCGCGGGGCAGGGGAATGTCTGGGGGGATCTTGCGGCTGTGGGTGCAGCCGTGTCGACAGCGGCGACCTTTTCGATTGCGCGGGCGAAGAAAAGCGCCAGCATGGTGCCCGCGATGAGTGTCGCCGGCGTGTGCGTGGCGTTGATCGCGCTGTGCTTTACCACCACCGTGGCCGTCCCCGCGCAGGATGTTGCCTGGATGGCCATTCTGGGGCTGGTGGTGGCGGCCGGGGGCTTTGCGCTGTTGGCCACCGGGCCGCGCTATTTGCCCGCGCCCGATGTCAGCCTTTTGTTGTTGTTGGAGGCCATCCTTGGCCCGCTGCTGGTTTGGGCGCTGTTGGGTGAATTCCCGGGCGAGCGAACGCTGATTGGCGGCGCGGTGGTTCTGGTGGCGATGGTCGCCAGCAATCTGATTGCACTGCGCAGCGCAGGCGCGCGCCCGTCCTGACAACACCGGCCTTACAAAGGCCAGAACACCAGAATGGCCGGAACCGATACGGCGACCACAATCACCTCAAGTGGCAGACCTGTGCGCCAGTAATCCCCAAAACGATACCCTCCGGGGCCAAGGATAAGGGTGTTGTTCTTATGCCCGATCGGGGTCAGGAAGGCGCAGGAGGCTGCGACGGCCACCGCCATCAGAAAAGGATCGGGGTCTTTGCCCAACGCGGTGGCCATCTGGATGCCCACCGGCGCTGCCACGATGGTTGTGGCGGTGTTGTTCAGTACATCTGACAGCGTCATCGTGACCACCATCAGAACCGTCAGAACCGCCCAGGCCGGCAAACCCTGTGTCAGCTCGACCAATGCGCCTGCGATCAGTTCGGTGCCACCTGAGTTCTCCAGCGCCCCGCCCAGCGGAATCATCGACCCCAACAGCACCACGACAGGCCATTCAATGTGGTTGTACAGTTCTGACAGCGGCAGAACTTTGGTCAACACAAACCCCACCACAACAATGCCCAATGCGACGGGCAGGTATATCCACCCCAGGCTGGCGGCCGCGACAGCAGCGCCAAACATGCCGATTGCCAGCCAGACTTTGCGGTCCTGGGTGACGGCCAGCCCGCGTTCGGCCAGCGGCAGGCAGCCCAGCCATTCGCTTACGTCAGCTTCAGTGCCCTGGGGGACCAGAAGCAACAGGATATCGCCGGGCTTTACCACGGTTTTGCGAACCTGCTGGCGAAGGTGTTTTCCGGCGCGCGAAATGCCCATCAAAACGGTGCGCCGCCGCCAGGCCAGCCCCACTGACGTGGCGGTTTTGCCGGCGATGCGGGCGTTTTCCGGCACCACAACTTCGATTTTCGACAGGCCTTCGCCTTCTGCGTTCAGGCGCGATTCCCGATCAGGTTCGGCAAAGGAAAGGGACAGGGCGGCGCGAAATTCATCTAACGCTTCGGGTGTCGCTTCCAGCACCAGCGCATCCAGATGGTCCAGAACCGTGTTGCGCTGGGTGCCGTAGCGGCGTTTGCCATCCCGCACCAAACCAAGGATCGCAACATCGTTTTTTTCGGCCTCTTCATACAGATCACGAAGACGCTGGCCGATCAGTTTGGAATTTTCCGGGATTGTCAGTTCGGCCACATACTGGCCGTAGGCCTCCATCGGATCAGCGGTGTCTTTTGCTGCATCGGGCTGCGGGATCAGCCGCCAGCCAATCAGCGCGACAAAGGCCAGCCCGGCGATGGCGGTGATGCCGCCCACAGGGGCAAAATCGAACATATGGAAGGGTTCGCCCAGGGCATCCGCGCGGATTGAGGCGATGATGATATTAGGCGGCGTGCCGATCAGGGTGACCATGCCGCCAAGGATGGTGGCAAAGCTGAGCGGCATAAGGGAAAGGCCGGCGGCGCGTTTTGCCTTGCGCGCTGTCTGGATGTCGACAGGCATCAGCAGCGCCAGCGCGGCAACGTTGTTCATGAACGCAGACAGGATGCCCCCGATCGCGCCCATCAACGCAATATGCGCCCCCAGGCTGCGGGTGGCGTCAACCAACGTGCGGGTGATCAGGAAAACCGCCCCCGACCGCACCAGCCCGGCCGATACCACCAACACCAGGGCCACCACCAATGTGGCCGGATGCCCGAAGCCTGAAAAAGCGTCCTTTGTGGGAACAACCCCCAGAACAACCCCCGCTAAAAGCGCCGAAAACGCCACGATGTCATAGCGGAACCTACCCCAGAGAAGCAGTGCGAAGACCGCGCCAAAAAGCGCGAAAAGGATGATCTGATCAGATGTCATACCGTAGACCTAGCGTGCCAGGCGGCCTGCGTCACGCAAAGACGACAGGATATAGCGAGGCCATCAGCAGGACCGCCATGGTCGCATTGAAAAGGCGCAGGCGAACCGGGCTTGTCAAAACATGGCGGATTTGCTGGCCCAGCACGGTCCACATGCTGATTGTAGGCAGGTTGATGACGCCAAAAACAATGGCCACGAACAATACCGCGCCGAAATCCCGCGATGGTGCGTATGCCGTGACCGCTGTCAGCGCCATCGCCCAGGCCTTGGGATTTACCCACTGAAATGCCGCCGCCTGAAGGAAATTCAGCGGTGTCGCGCCAACCTTTCCCTTTCCCGGCTCAGCCGCAGTGGCAATTTTCCAGGCCAGCCAGGTGAGGTACAGAACCGACCCGACCTTAAGGATCTTGTAGCTGACCGGATAGGCGTCAAACAGCTGCATAAGCCCGGTGCCGACCAGAACCACCATGAAGGTAAACCCGATCCCCACCCCCAGCATATGTGGCACCGTCCGGCGAAACCCGAAGTTTGCACCTGATGCCATCAGCATCAGGTTGTTGGGCCCCGGTGTGACCGATGACACAAAGGCAAAGAGAAGAAAGGCGGTAAGCAGTTGTATTGACATGGATGCAATTTATACGCAAAAAACAGGCCTGATAATTGTGAAGATGGGGCAGAATTTGATAATTTTGCAATTATGAATGAAAATTGACGCCATAAATGATCAGATATTGCATGAGCTTCGCCGGGATGGGCGAATTTCAAACACTGTCCTGGCGGAACGTGTGGGCCTTTCCCCGTCCGCATGCCTGCGCCGGGTCCAGGAACTGGAGCGCGCCGGTGTCATCATGGGCTACCGCGCGGCCCTGAACCCGGCGGCGATGGGGGCCGGGTTTGTCGCCTATGTCACCGTGGGGCTGTCGGACCATACAAAGGCGGCACAGGAAGGGTTTGAACGCTCTATGGCGCTGTTTCACGAGGTGCGCGAGTGCCATAATATCACGGGCGCCGTCGAATACCTGCTGCGGGTCGAAGCGGCCGATCTGGCCTCATACAAGATGTTTCATACCGATAAGCTGGGCACGCTGCCGCAGGTTAACCGGATTACAACCCACGTGGTTATGGGCTCGCCCAAGGATGATCGGGCCTAAGGGGCCGGACGGTTGCACATAACTGGCCGGTTGCGAGAGATTCTATGCCTCCGGCAGAGGTATTTGGGCCAAGAAGAAGGCGATGCGGACCACGCGGGCTTGCCCCACCCCCGGCGCCTGTCCTATAGATCGCTTCAACAGAAAGTATAGTTGGAGACGGGCATGGCAGGCCACTCAAAATGGGCAAACATTCAGCACCGTAAGGGGCGCCAGGATGCGGTGCGTTCGAAACTGTTTTCGAAGCTGGCCAAGGAAATTACCGTGGCCGCGAAAATGGGCGAACCGGACCCTGACAAAAACCCGCGCCTTCGCATGGCTGTGAAAGAGGCAAAAAGCCAATCTGTCCCCAAAGATGTGATTGACCGGGCGATCAAGAAAGCGGTCGGCGGCGACGCTGAAAACTACGACGAAATCCGCTATGAAGGGTATGGGCCCAATGGCGTGGCGGTGATCGTTGAGGCGATGACAGACAATCGCAACCGCACGGCATCCACTGTGCGTTCCACGTTTTCAAAGAACGGTGGAAATCTGGGCGAAACCGGATCGGTTTCTTTCATGTTCGAACGCAAGGGCGAAGTGACTTACCCGGCCAGTGTGGGTGATGCTGACACCGTGATGATGGCCGCGATCGAGGCCGGCGCCGAGGATGTGGAAAGTTCGGACGAAGGCCACACGATTTATTGCGCCGATACGGACCTGAACGAGGTGTCCAACGCTTTGGAGGCCGAATTGGGCGAGTCCGAGTCGACCAAGCTGATCTGGAAGCCTGCGACGACGACCGAGATGGACCTGGAGGGGATGCAAAAGCTGATGAAGCTTATGGATGCGCTTGAGGATGATGATGATGTTCAGCGTGTGACGACGAACTTTGAAGCCTCGGACGAGGTTTTGGCGCAGCTCTGATCAGACCGCGCGCGCGATTTTTTTGGATGGCCCCGGTTGTAATGATCGGGGCCTCTTGTCTTTCCGGGGCGTTTCGGATCAATTCGCCGCATGAACATCCCAGAACCCCGCCCTGTTGCAGGCATCCTTTGGATGCTTTTCACCGGCCTTAATTTTGTCGCCGTCACGGCGTTGGTAAAGCACGTGGGCGGTGGGGTGCCCGCGGCCGAGGCCGCGTTTTTGCGCTACTTTCTGGGGTTGGTCTTTCTGATCCCGATGTTGCGCCCGCTGTTTCGCGCGCAACTTTCGCGCAAGGCGGTTGCGCTGTTTTCGATACGTGGCGGCGTGCATACGCTGGGCGTGATCCTGTGGTTTTATGCCATGACCCGGATTTCCATCGCCGAGGTTACGGCGATGAACTACATGAACCCGGTTTACGTTACCATTGGGGCCGTGTTTTTCCTGGGCGAAACATTTGCCCTGCGCCGGTTGCTTGCGGTTGGCGCATCTTTGGTTGGGGCGATGGTTATTCTGCGCCCGGGATTTCGTGAATTGAACCTGGGCCACCTGGCCATGGTGTTCACCGCAATTTCCTTTGCGATGTCTTATTTGATTGCCAAACGCATGGCCAGCGAGGTTAGCGCGACAGTGGTTGTTGCGATGCTGTCGGTTACCGTGACCATCGGCCTGGCGCCATTTGCCTGGGCGGTATGGGTTCCGCCGACGGTTGAACAGCTGTTGTGGCTGTTCGGGGTCGCGGCTTTTGCGACAATGGGGCATTTTTCCATGTCGATGGCCTTTGCTGCCGCGCCGGTGACCGTTACGCAGCCCGTCACGTTTTTACAGCTTGTCTGGGCCGTTCTTCTGGGCGCGGTCGTGTTTGGAGAGCCGGTTGATGGCTGGGTGGTGCTGGGGGGTGGCATCATTATGAGTGCGGTGACCTTTATCACCTGGCGCGAGGCCGTGTTGAAACGGCGTGCCATTACCCCAACCGCTGAGGCGACCAAATTCTAAACCACGCAGGTGCATGAAAAAGGGGCGCCTGATGGCGCCCCTTTTCCTTGTAAGTGGTACGTTTTAGTCCGCCCAGCTGACGCCTGTCAGGTCATTGGCCTGCGTGGGTGCATTGGCCCAAAGCCCCTGAATTTTTGCGTTGGCAACAACTGTTTTGCCAAGCTGGAACAGATAACCGTTCACATAATCTTCGGCGATGATGCGTTGGGCTTTCTGGTTCAGTTCGGTGCGCATGGCGGGGTCTGATGTGACGGCCAGCTTTTCAATAAGCGCCTGAAACGCCGGGTTGTCATACTGGAAATAGTAATCCGGCCGGGCGTAGATGTTGATATCCGCAGGTTCTGTATGGCTGACGATTGTCAGGTCATAATCCTTGCCACGAAAGACCTGTTCCAGCCACTGGGCCCATTCAAGGTTGCTGATTTCAACATTGATGCCCACAGCGCGCAACTGGGCTGCGATAATTTCGCCCCCCCGGCGTGCATAGGAAGGCGGCGGCAGCATCAGGCGCAGGGTTATCGCGGTTGCGCCCGCTTCGGCCAGCAGGGCCTTTGACTTTTCGGGGTCGAAGTTCGACAGGCCTGTCAGGTCCACATAATCCGGATTATGGGGTGCGAAATGTGTGCCGATGGGGGTGCCAGAGCCGAACATCGCCCCATCGATGATTTCCTGCCGGTTGATGGCGTGGGCGATCGCCTCGCGCACACGAACATCTGAAAGCCACTCGGCCTTGTTGTTCGTTGACAGGATGGTTTCCCCTTCGGTCGAGCCCCGGATCACTGAAAAGCGCGGGTCTGCTTCGAATTGCGACACGGTTTCGGGGGCCGGAAAGTTCGGGAACGCATCGACATCACCGGCCATCATCGCGCCAAAGGCGGCGTTGGGGTCCGAGATGAACTTGAACGTGGCGCTGGCCAGTGCCGGTGCATCCCCCCAGTAGTTGTCATTGCGCGAGATGGTCACATGATCACCCTGCACCCAGTTTGTGAAAGTGAACGGGCCCGTGCCCACCGGATGCGTGGCGGCATCCGCGATGGTTTCAGGCGCCACGATCACGGCATCCCCCCACGCCATGTTGAACGCGAAGTTTCCGTTCGGGGCCGACAGCTTTACCGCCACAGTCAGCGGGTCAACGGCCGTGACACTTTCGATTCCCGCAAACAGCGCCTTTTGCGCGTTGGTCGAATCTTCGGCACGCGCGCGGTCCAGTGTGAACACAACATCATCGGCGTTCATCGCGCTGCCATCGTGGAAGGTGACGTCGGGGCGCAGGTGGAACGTGTAGGTCAGCCCATCGTCGGAAACGTCCCAGCTGGAGGCCAGCGCGGGGTTGATCGCGCCATCCGGGCCAAAACGGGTAAGCCCCTCAAAAATATTGGCATAAACAACCTCGTCAATCGCGGCAGCGGCGCCGCCGGTTGGGTCAAGGTTTGGTGGCTCAAGCACCATGCCCAAGGTTAATGTATCTTGCGCGCCAAAGGCCGTGCTTGCGGATAACGCAAAGGCGGCGACAGCTAAATTCAGGTGGTTCATCGTGTTCTCCCTCGTGGTTCCCGGGTTAGCGGGGATGCCCCATGAAACGCGGGAACAGGTTTTATGGCAAGGGTTTGGTTCGCGCGGGCCAATCATGATGCACGCGCAGCGACTGGATATTCTGCGATGCAGCGTTATAAGGACGGGCAAAACCAGCGACCTGCGAGGAATAACATGAGCGCATCTGCACCGGCCTCTGCGCCAAGCCCTTCGGACATTCTGGCGCGAAAAGGTGGCACACCGCTTGTTTGCCTGACGGCGTACACAACGCCCATCGCAAGCTTGGTCGATCCCCATTGTGATATTGTTCTTGTCGGCGACAGCGTGGGTATGGTGCTGCATGGGATGCCATCGACCCTGGGTGTCACGATGCAGATGATGGAGATGCACGGGCAGGCTGTTGCCCGTGGGCTGAACAGGGCCCTGATGGTCATCGACATGCCCTTTGGCAGCTACGAGGAAAGCCCTGAACAGGCGTTTCGCAATGCCGCGCGCTTAATGGCAAAGACCGGCGCGGGTGCTGTGAAACTGGAAGGCGGGGTGGCGATGGCCGAAACGATCCGCTTTCTGACGCGGCGATCCATTCCCGTGATGGCGCATGTGGGGCTGACCCCTCAGGCGATAAATACGTTGGGTGGTTACAAGGTGCAGGGGCGCGGAGAAGATCGCGCGCGGGTGCTGGAAGATGCCCGCGCCGTGGAACAGGCGGGCGCGTTTTGCGTGGTGTTGGAAAAGGTGCCGGCCGGGCTGGCCGATGAAATCACGGCGGCGGTTTCAATCCCGACCATCGGAATTGGCGCGTCTGTCGGGTGCGACGGGCAGATCTTGGTGGTCGACGATATGCTGGGGCTGTTTACGGCCTTTAAACCCAAATTCGCCAAGCGTTATGCGACATTGGGCGATGACGCGGATCATGCGATCGCGGCTTATGCGGATGATGTCAGAACCCGCGCCTTTCCCACCCCGGCACACGTGTTCGCAGATGTGGTGGAGCCTGCGAAATGATCGTGATCCGAACGGTCCAGGCATTGCGCGCAAAGCGCGAAGAATGGCGCGCGGCGGGCGCACGCGTGGCAGTGGTGCCAACGATGGGGGCCCTGCACGCCGGACATCTAAGCCTGGTCAAAGCCGCCAGCGCCGCAGCGGATCGGGTGATCGTGACCCTGTTTGTAAACCCAAAGCAGTTCAACAACCCGCAAGACCTGGAAAAATACCCGCGCACAGAAAAAGACGATGCCGAAAAACTGGCGCCCTACAACGTGGACGTCCTGTATGTGCCGGATGGGGGGCAGATTTACCCGGACGGGTTTGCCACCAATGTTTCGGTATCGGGCGTGAGCGAAGGATTGTGCGGCGCACATCGGGCCGGGCATTTTGATGGGGTGGCAACGGTGGTTGCCAAGCTGTTTTTGCAGACCGGCGCAGATCTGGCATTTTTCGGGGAAAAGGATTTTCAGCAGCTGCAGGTGGTGAAACGCATGGCGCGCGATCTGGATATTGCAGTGCGCGTGGTGGGCTGCCCGACGGTGCGCGAAAATGACGGGCTGGCCCTGTCGTCGCGAAATGTCAGGCTGAGTGGGGCCGGGCGGGTAACGGCCCCGGCATTGTTTGCAGCCTTGCAACGCGCGGCCGCACAAATGCGCGCAGGTGCGGATATTGGCCAGACATTGCGCGACGCGCAGGCCGAAATTACCGCTGCCGGGTTTGAGGAGGTTGAGTATCTGGAGCTGCGCGCCGAGTCAGGCCTGGCCCCGGCCTTTGACCTGAAGGCGCCCGCGCGCCTGCTGGTTGCTGCGCGTCTGGATGATGTGCGCCTGATCGATAATATTGCGGTGGCGGTTGCATAAGCCCGCTTTCAAATTTTCGATAATTTTCCCCAGGGGCGGCGCATTTTTTCGCCCCTGATCGCAGTTTTACAACCTTTTAGTGAATTTCTTACGCCCGCGCGCTGGGCGCGGAACTACAGAAGTTCGGCCAGCACCAGCGCCATAACACCTGCCGAATCCACCATATCCTGCAGGCCAACCCATTCGTCTGGCTGGTGCGCCAGATCCAGAATGCCCGGGCCGTAGGCGATACAGTTTTTCAGCTTTCCGATCCGGTCGATATGCTTTTGATCATAGGTGCCGGGTGAAACAACATAGTCCGCCTGACGGCCCAAGACCTTTTCAATCGCGGCTGCGGTTGAGGTAACGACCGGCGCGCTTTCGTCTGTCATTGTGGGGATGACTTCGTGCATATCGCGCAGTTCATATTCAAACTCCGGGCGCTTATCCTTGATCTTTTCCAGCATCGCGCGCACTTCGGTTTTCACCTGCGCGATGTCTTCTTCGATCAGGAAACGCCGGTCGATCACGATGCGGCAGCGATCTGCCACGCAAGGGGCCGGGAAACCTGTGAACCCTTCTTCGGGTTCGGCTTCGCCCCCATGGATGGAATTGATGTTCAGGGTGGATTGTTTTGCCCCATCGGGGACCACCGGCATTGCAGTACGCTTGCTGGCAAGGAGCGGGAAAAGGTATTTTTCCATCTCTTCCAGCACAGCGCCCATGTGGCGGATGGCGCTGTCCCCAAGAAAGGGCATAGAGCCGTGGGCGATGCGCCCTTTGGTTTCAATCTCGGCCCACCAGACGCCGCGATGGCCCAGGCAAATCCTGTCTTTGTTCAGGGGCTCGGGGATGATGACATGCTGTACTTTTGACGGGTCGAAATAGCCCCGTTCCGCCAGGTAAGCGACCCCGCCGTAACCGCCGCTTTCCTCATCCGCGGTTGCGGAAATCTCGATCGTGCCTGCATAGTCCGGCACGGCGGCGATGAAAGCTTCGGCGGCGATGATTGATGCCGCCAGCCCGCCCTTCATATCACAGGCGCCGCGCCCGTATATCCGGCCATCCTCCAGTGCGCCGCCAAAGGGGTCGCGCGTCCAGCCGTGGCCCACCTCGACAACGTCGTGGTGCGAATTGAAGTGCACACAATCCCCGGTTTTAACCCCTTCGCGGCGTGCCACAAGGTTCCAGCGCGGGTATTTGTCACTGTCGCCAATCGCGCCTTGCGCCCGGATCAGTTCAACCTGAAAACCCGAAGCCCCCAGGCGGTCTGCCAGAAATTCGCAAATCTCGCGGTAGTTATGCCCTGGTGGATTCAGGGTGGGAATGCGGATCAGATCTTGCGTAAGCGTGACAAGTTCGTCCCGCCTTGCCGCGACCTCTTTCAGGATCTTGTCACTTTTTGAAACCATGCCATTACGTTAGGCGCGATGCGGCGGCGGCACAACGCAAAGAAACGCGCGAAAACCATACCGGCACAAAATTCGGGTGCCCATACCTTTCAAATCGAGTTAAGCTTTCCTAAATCAATGTTACACCGATTTACTTTGAGGGAGTTTTGATGGCTGATTTTGACGCGCAGATTCGTGAGTCTCAGGAACAGGTCGCCGCGACCCAGCACAAGATTGCAGAGCTGACCAGCCGAATTGACGCCGCCCGCGACAAGGCGATAAGCGGCGAAGATATCGCGATTGATATCGAAAACGCGACGTTGGATGACGTCCATGCCCATACCGATCTGATGAACGCGAATATCGCCGAGCTGATTATGGGGCTGGATGATGTGACATCGGCGTTTTCAAAAGACTTTGATGAAATGCGCAATAAAACCGGCTGGGAAAGCTTTGTCGGGGTGTTTTCCAAAGGGAAATCCGAAAGCCTGCGTCAGGAACGTATGCGCACGGCGTCTATTGACGACAAGCTGCAGGATCTGATCGGAAAATCAGATGTGATCGTGCAGTTGCTTGAAAGCCAGCTTGAGATGCTGAACCAGCAAAAAGAGCAGGTTGAAACCAACCTGTCGGAAACGTTGGAGTCACGCGAAGTGACGGTTGGCGCGCTTGAAGCCTTGCGGGCCGACATTCTGGCGATGGACCCGAAGATTATCGAGCTTGAGAACAAGATCTCGGTTGAACAGGACGCGGCTGCGCGCACAAAGCTGGAAAGTGAACTGGCCACGCAAAACGCGCGCTACAATGAAATGGTTCAGGATGAGCAGGTGAAGCTTGCCAAATCCCAGACGCTGGAGCGTTACATCGAAAAAGGGAAAACCTGGGTCGATAGCCTGCAAAACCAGGCGGCCACGCAAATGGTTCTGATCAACAAGTTGCAGACAGATACGCGCCAGCGGGTGGTGCTGTATGACGCGCTGTCAAAATCCCTGAAAACCGCGCAACAGCAGGATGTTGCCCACCGGATCAACGAAATTGGTGTGCAGACTGATAAAGAGGCGCAGGCGGCAATGGCCGCGATTGGCACGGCGACCAACCAGCGTATGGCGGACATGATGGAAGCACACGAAGACCACATGGTTTTCGCCCGCAAGGTGTTAGAACAAAAGGCCAAAGCAGACGAACGGTTCGCCCGCAGGTTTCAGAAAATCGTCGAAAAGCACGACAAGAATTTATACGGGGCATAAGTGGCGCAGGCTGACGATCTTACGCGCGATTATTCCAAGCTGCATGACACCCAGATCACGCGGCGTTATTTTGCCAAGTTCGGGCGCATCACGGCGCATCTGACCCGCGTTGCGGCGCAGATGGAGGCCGAAGGGCGCCTGAACCGGGCCGAAGTGGATATCCTGGCGCGCTACCTTTTGGGCCTTGGCTTTACCTTCAAGGCGCTGGCCAACAAATACCATTTGTCCGGCCGGACCGACGGGCCTTTGCCCGGCTTGCTGACCTTTGATCGGGTTGAAAGCGGCTTTCCCGTGCACGCGGAACTGATGCAGATGGCATCGGATGCCGTACAGGCGGGCAAGCATTTGAAGGGCATGCCTTCAACCAGCGACCTTAAGGCCCAGATGGTTGCCCAGATTGTGGGTGATCTGACCATCCCGACCAAGCTTCAGTATGCCCTGTCGCAACGGCTGTATTACGAAGAACTGGCAAAAGGAAAACTGTTCTGGCCGCAGAATGATCCGGACCTTCAGTGGCTGGGAAATGACGCCGAGGGGCGTGACACACGCCGCCGCTATCTGGCGCATTGGGCAGTGTATGACAGCGGGCTGAACATTCCGACGATCTATCTGATGGATCTTGAAGATACCGGCCGGATCGCCTTGCCAAAGGATGAAAGCCGCTGGCCCGAAGCACAGGCCCACCTGATGGCGCAATCGGTGGCCGGGCTGAAACTGGTGACAATCGCTGGTGGGTTTGACCGTGACTTTGACGATCTTCACCCAAAACGCCTGCGCCGTTTTCACGTGGGCCCGATGTATTCGCACGCTTTCACCCAGCAAACCGGCCCCTTGCGCGCGGTTCTGGAAGAGGCAAAATCACCACCGGGCGAGGATTGGGCGCTGGCCTGGACGGTTGAGGAGCTGGAAAGTGAGCGGGTCGAGAAAGAGCGCGCGGGCTGGTTCGGATCTGTTGAACGAGAGATCTTTGCGCTTGATCCGTTCTCCGGCAGGGGGGCTGACACCGGCACAACGCGCATGGAGCGGGCAATAATCCTGCCCCAACGCCCCTACCAGGTGCTGACTGAAAAGAACCCACCTGGTTTTCGGGATGTGCGCAAATTCGTCGTTAGCCCTGCGGGGCGGGTATTAAGCTACAGGTAACTGCGGGAAAGAAATTAGATGAGCATTCCGGCCGATCAGATGGAACTTCGCGAAGATGAAATCCGCGCGCATTATGAAAGCGCGGCGAATATGCTGGCAGGCTTTGATCACACGCCACGCATTGCCAAGCCGAAAGAGGTGCAGACACCAGAGCGTTCCGCAGGTGTCGGAACCCGCCGGCGGTTTCGCTCTACCACGCCCGGGCTGGTGACGCGCTCAACTGTTCGCCCGGAAGGTGTGCACCTTGTAGAGCGGATCGAGGGCACAGACGGCGACGACCCTTTGGTCAGCCCGCTTCAGGCCAATGCGCTGCACAGCTTGCGCCGTGCCCTTGCGATTGCCCTGGCGGTAGGGGAAGGGTTTTCGGAACAAACCGGCCTCATTTTGCTGAAAAAAGAAAACCTGCACGGCAGCCTGCCAAAATCGAAGTCTGTTGAATTTGCCGAACTTCTGGCGGCCGAGTCCCTGGTGACATTGTCGGTTTTCGCAAATGCCACTGCCTTTCTTCTGGCGCCCCATTCTGGCGAGGTGAGTGTTGAGATTGGCGGGGTTGAGGAGATCCTGACAGATAATGCGGGCCTGGCGATTCACGGCGCGCTTTGGGAGCTTGACCAGGAAATCGCAACCTTCGCCGACAGCGAAGTGAAGCTGGTGGCGACGGTCATGGCCTTCGCGGAACAATTGATGGAAAAGGTCGCCCTGCGCGCCCAGAGTACGCCGCGTCTGGCCCCGTTTACGGGGGTGAATTACCGCATCGAAGCGGATGATCTGGTGATTTCAGGCTTTACGCCATCGCGTGCCGCGCGCGGCACCACACTGACGATGAGTTTCAAGAAACCGCATCAGGTGGTGGGCAACCACATCGCGAAGTATCAGGCGATGAAGCTTAGCAAGATGCTGATGGCCTATGATTTTGACCGCAAACTGAACCCGTTTGCCGAACTGGGCGGCTTCATCTTCACCTTTATGGGGGATGGTAAGCCGGGCACGGGCAAGACGACGCTGATCCAGATGATGGCCGGCTTGCTTGACGGGTATTGCAAGGTGGCAGATTACCCGTTTCGCTATCAAAACCTGTCGACTGAAAGCATCGACAGCTATCAGGGCAAATCTGCCCAGAATGCCAAAGCGTTCATCAATAACGTGATCGACCCGAACGTGATCGGGTTTGGCACCGTCGATGACATCGACCAGCTGGCAGGCAAGCGGGGGGATCGGCAGTCATCGGCCGGGCAACTGGAGATTACGGCCGTTCTGATGGAAAGTTTTTCGGGCGCCAATACGGTTGTGCGGGGCAATTGCACGTTCGGGATGTTCAGCAACTACCCTGAAAATGTGGATGATGCATTGCGGCAACGTGCTGGCGCGCGCTTCCTGGTGGATGGGCCGCAAACACGCGAAGATTACATCGACATCCTGCACCTTTTGATGGGTAAGAACCACGATATCCCATTGGGAAACCACGATCTTTATGCAGCGCAGGAAATCAAGAAGGCCGTGGCGGCCAGTTTTGAAAGCCACAACCGCCCGCAGGAAGAGGGGCTGGCGCGCGTTTATGAGGCGGTGGATAAAAAGATCGGCAAGCTCGACACAATCGCCAAGCTGGGTGGGTATCTGAAGGGCATTCAGGAGGTGGATGAACGTTTCACCGGGCGGTCGATCAAGAACATCACCGACGCGATCAAAGTGCGCGCGATGGACTTTGAGCTTCCCGATGAATGGATGGAGGAGCCCGATCTGTTTCTGTTCAGGGACTATGACACCAAGAAGGGCATGATCGAAGAGTTGCGCAAGCCGATTACGGTGGAAATGGTGATGCAGGAGATCAACCGCTACGCGGATTCAGAATTCCGCTATGCCGACAAATCGGATGAAGCCGCGATTGAAAACGCTGTGCGCGAGATGGGCCGGATGGAAGAGGCCAAGCGGCGGTATCTGGAGGGGAAGGGGTGAGTATGACGCTGCACCTTGAAAAGCCCAAAGGGCGGCGGCCGGCCACGGGGGGCGGTCACCTCTCGGCGATTGCAGGCAATCACCTGTCGGTCGACGGGGCGCTGCCTGGCGGTTCCCACAGGGCGCGGCGGTCGTGCGGTGTACGCGCTGTAACCGCGTCAGCATGGGGGAAATGGCGGCCATGAAACGCCTTATCCAACGCGGCCTGATGTTTGGTAACCTGATCCGGGTGGACAGCCCCGCCCTGATCGGGCGTTACAACCGTGCGCTGGAAAACCTTGCGGGGCTTCGGACGTCTTTGGAGGAGTTTCATATCGATATCTCAGGCTACTCGCCCGAGATCGGGGATGAATTGTCCGACGATCTTTACCTGAACCCCAATGGGGTGAACCGCCAATTCATCATCCTGACAACGCAACAGCGCCGCGCGCCGCTTTTGAATGCAAAATTTTCAACCTCACGCGGGATCCTGCGCCAGTTTATTGACGATAACGAGGCAAAGCTTTTCGCCCTTACCGCAAATGATGCGGTGGCGGGTGAATTGATGAACTCGGTCTATGAGGTGGACACACCCGCCCGGTTGTTCGACATCCGCCAGATCACGGTGGAGGCCGACACAACGCAAAGCCACGTGGCAAACGCGCGCAAACTGGCGGACAAAATAGACCGTTTTCAAAAGGAAGAAGACGCCTGGTTTGATGATGTTCTGATTGGCGAGATGATTGGCCTTGCCAAAAAGACCGGCGATGTCACGCGCAACCCGATCAATCTGGACCGCCCGCAGTACACGCAGGGCAATTTCTGGACCGCGCATTTTGGCGGGCTGTATGTTTTTCGTGATGTGAATGACTGGGAGGCCGTGATCTACGCCGGTGAAAAACCCGATCCCGATCAGGTGCCCATAGTCCAACTGCTAGGCTTTCGCGAACGCAATACGATCGCGGCATTTCTGGACGCCAATGGATTGGTTGAACCTGTTATAAAGGCGCGCGGGGTCAATGGGGCCGCAATATTACGCCAAAAGATGGATTTCATTCTGGTCGATACCGCAACCTCGCGCGGGATGACGCTGGACGATCTGACGCCGCGCGGGCTGCACCGCTTGGCGCAACGACTGGGCAAAGACCTGCCCGAAGAATTCAAAGCTTTGGGCGCGATGGTCCGCTGGGCGGAAAGTGGCGGGCCCTGGCCGCGCATCGCGTCCGATCATCCGGCGTACTTCTACACGCTGCGCGCGCGGCCTGACCATCCTGACAGGGACCTGATCAATCAGCTGCTGGCAGAACTTGCGCCGCTGGACGTTCGTCAGCTGTTCATTTGCCACAAACAGGCGTTTTACGCGGCCTATGCAGGCTGGAGTGACGCAAAAAAGGAATACGTGGCGGAATTCCTGTATCGTGACTATATAGCGGGCAAGGCTGGCGCACGGGATGCGCTGTTTGGCGGCGACGAAACCGCCAGCGAAAACAGCCCTGCTGCGCCCACGGATGAAATGATTAATCTGGTAGGCCCTTGGGGCGCGGTCAGAGGGGGATAGACATGGGACTGGTCAGGCTTGTTTTCTTTGGGTTTCTTGCGCTCAGCGTGGTCTATCTGGCGATCTCGGTTTATTCGCGGTCGGTCCGGCGCGAGAAGCTGGAAAAAAGCTGGGAAGAGGACAAGCCCGAGGGCGCTGATGCCGAGGCGCGCGCGACCTATCTGCGCGACGGCATGAAAAAGTACCAAAACGGCATCCGGCCCCGTCTGATCCTGCTGGTTTATGTCATCCCGGCGGCTCTGGTTATCGCTGCCCTTGTGTTCACCAATTCAAACTGAGGCCCGTTATGCGTTATGTAAGAAACACTGTTCGCGTTCTTCTTGTCGTCATTGTAGGGGGGCTGTTGCATTATGTGCTGCCTCAGCATGATGTTGTGCGCATCACCTCGACCGAAGTGATCCGGATGGATTTCTCGTCGGTGAATCGGCTTTTCTTTGCGCAGCCTGACAGCGGCAGCACAAATCTGACAACCCGCGATATCCGCCTGATCAATACGACGCGCAAACAGACATTCCTTTTTGGGTTCATCCCGCGCGACAGTGAAAAGGTGATGGTCTATCGCAATGAAGACACCGGGTGGATCTGGCCGCCCTATTTCAAGTTCGACAGCTCGGACCTGCAGGCCGAAGCTTCGGCCAATGTATCCGGGCCGGGGGCAGAACAATGGGTGGTGTTGACCCACTATGGTTGGCGAAACCGCTTTTTCACGGTCTATCCAAACGCCATCGGGGTGCGCCCGATTGATGGCCCGGATGTGCGCATCATTCCGTGGTTCAACATCTTCTTCTTCATCTTCCTGGGGGTCGCGGCCCTGTTCGTGCGCGCCATGTGGCGCCAGCTGCGCGAACGCACCATTGACCCGGCCATCGCCGATGCGGGCCAGGCATGGGATCGCGTGGATGAACGCGCAGATCAGGCCAAGGGCCGTGTCAGCCGCTGGCTGGGAAGCTGGCGCAAAAAGAAATAGGCTTTGCCCGTTAAAACCTGCCGGCGACCGCGCGTTTGCCGCGCAGCCAGTTTATGGCGTCCGGGAAATCGAACAGAAGTGAAACGATGTTCGTGATCAAAAGGACGTTTAGGTAGGTGTCGTAAGGGCCGGTCGCTGCGGGTGGGGCAAAGATCAGTATTGCGATCAGGATCGTCCAGGGGATCAGGTGCGGGAAAGCCATAGCTCTGGAAAACCCGCGCTCAATCATCATCACCGGCAGGTTCATCGCCATCGCGATATTTGCCAGGATCGCCACCCACAGCCCCATGGGTTGCCCGACAAAGGCAAGGCTGGCCATATTGACGGGCACCAGGATCAGCGCCACCCAGATCTGCACCCAGGCGGGCAGGGATCGAAACGAAACCCAGCAATCTTCCAGTATCGTTTTCTTGGCGCCGGTCATTCATCTTCCCCCATCCCGGAAAGGTTAACCACCCCGCCACATAAGGCGAGTCACATGCGCGTGAAAAAGAGGGGGCCGAAATGCCGTGTTGCGCCCTATTCGCCGTAGGGAACCCAGATTGTTTTGACCTCGGTCGCGCGGGCCAGGAATTCGCGCCCTTCGCTGGCGCCATCCGCCCAATCGCGGCCCTTGGCGTTGTTCACCCAGCTGCGTTTCAGGTTGCCGGCCGAGGCATGTTCGACCACCGCCGACAGGTCTGCGCCAGAGTGGCTCCAGACAGCATCGACATCCAGGTGGCCGGCCAGCGTGTCAGCCAAGTCCGCGTGCGGACCGGCCAGGATGTTCACAACACCTGCTGGCAGATCCGAGGTTTCCAGAACCTGATAAAAATCGGTCGCGGCCAGCGGAAAGGGTTCACTTGCGACAAGTACGGCGCGGTTGCCCATCGCGATTGCCGGTGCCATCAGCGAAACGAGGCCCAGAAGTGGGGCGTCGTCCGGGCAAAAAGCACCGATAACGCCAATGGGTTCGTTCATTGCAAGGGCGACACCGCGCAGAGGCACGGGTTTGGCGGCGCCATCGAATTTGTCGGCCCATGCCGCATAGGTGAACAGACGGGAAATGGCGGTGTCCACCTCATGTTTCCCGTTGCGTTTGCCGGTCATGGCGTTGATGCGATGGGTGAATTCTTCGGCCCGCGCAGAAAGGTTTTCCGCGATGTAATACAGGATTTGCGCGCGCGTGTGGCCGGTTGTGCGTGCCCAGCCCGCTGCACCGCGCGCGGCCTCTACAGCATTGCGGATGTCTTTGCGGTTGGCGATGCCCACATGACCCAGAAGCGCACCTTTGGGGGACCAGACCGGGCGTGAATAACCGCCGTCGGGGCGGGTTTGTTTACCGCCGACGTAAAATTTGGCGGTGCGGTCCAGCGCCGGAACGTCGGCGTTGGCAGGGGCGGGAATGGGCGCGATGGGTTTTATCGCCGTGGCTTTTGCCTTGGGCCGGGTATAGGCCAACAACCCTTCCCAGCCGCCTTCGCGGCCAAAGCCGCTTTCACGCACGCCACCAAAACCGGCGGCCGCGTCAAACAGGTTCGTCGCATTTACCCAGACAACCCCGGCAACCAGTTTTGGCGCGATATCCAGCGCCAGGTTCACGTTCTCGCTCCAGATTGTAGCGGCCAGCCCATAGCGCGTGTTGTTGGCAATCTGGACAGCTTCGGCAGGGGTGCGGAACGTGGTGGCAACCAGAACGGGGCCAAAGATTTCTTCCTGCATAAGTTTGGCAGCCGGCGACAGCCCGGTGATCAGGGTCGGTGGGTAAAAACAGCCCTGGTTTGGAAGAACGCAGGGTGCGCGGTAAATTTCACCTTCACCCGTTGCGTCATCAACCATCTGCGTGATGGTTTCCAGCTGCACGGGGTCGACAAGCGCGCCGACATCAATGGATTTGTCCAGCGGGTCGCCGATGCGAAGCCCATCCATGCGGGCCTTCAGCTTTGTGTAAAAGCGATCTGCAATGCCTTCCTGCACGATCAGGCGTGATCCGGCACAACAGACCTGCCCCTGATTGAACCAGATCGCATCAACCAGCCCTTCAATGGCACTGTCGATGTCAGCGTCATCAAACACGATGTAGGGGGATTTCCCACCCAGTTCCAATGTCAGGGATTTGCCTGATCCCGCCGTTGCCTTGCGGATGATCCGACCCACCTGGGTCGAGCCTGTGAAGGCAATTTTATCGATGTCTTCGTGGTTCACGATCGCTTCGCCAACCACACCGTCCCCGGTGACGATGTTGACCACCCCTTTGGGCAGGCCTGCCTCCTGGCAGATTTGCGCGAAAAGAAGTGCTGTCAAAGATGTGTATTCGGCCGGTTTCAGAACCACGGTGTTGCCCATGGCAATTGCGGGCGCGACTTTCCAGGCAAGCATCAGCAGGGGAAAGTTCCACGGGATGATCTGGCCACATACACCCAGCGCTTCGCGCTCGGGCAGTTCCGCATCCTGCAACTGCGCCATGCCTGCGTGATAGTAGAAATGGCGCGCCACAAGGGGGATGTCGATATCGCGGCTTTCGCGGATGGGCTTTCCGTTATCAAGCGTTTCCAGAACCGCGAAAAGGCGGGCGTGTTTTTGCACCAGGCGGGCCAGTGCGTACATGTATTTGGCGCGTTCATGGCCAGAAAGACGCGCCCATTTGCCCTGTGCGCGACGCGCGGCGGTTACGGCGCGTTCAACGTCATCCGGGCTGGCCTGGGTGACGGTGGCCAGTACATCGCCCGTTGCGGGATTGCGGCTTTCAAACCCATCGTGCGGGTCTGCCATCTGGCCATCTATGAACAGGCCAAACTGGCGGTTTGAGGCATCAAGCCACGCCATCGCTTCGCCCGTGCTTTCAGGGGCGGTGCCGTAATCCATGCTTTCGAAAATGTCCTTAACGCTCATCTGTCTTATCCGATCGGGTGGCGGTAGGCGGCCGAATAATGGCCGGTCACGTGGTGTTCCAACTGGCGCTCTATATCGCCCAGAAGCGATGAGGCGCCGAAGCGAAAGAGGTCAGGTTGAAGCCAGCGGTCCCCCAACTCTTCCTTGATCAGCGAAAGATATACCAGCGCGTCCTTGGCTTTGGATATCCCGCCAGCGGGTTTGTAACCCACCCGGTAGCCGGTGCGCTGATGGTAGTCGCGAATCGCGCGAATCATCACAAGGGAAACGGGCAGGGTGGCGTTCACGCTTTCCTTCCCGGTGGATGTCTTGATGAAATCGGCGCCGGCCATCATGCATACCAGCGAAGCGCGCGCGACATTGCGCAGCGACCCCAGTTCACCCGTGGCCAGAATCGCCTTTACATGCGCGTCACCACAGGCCGCGCGAAATTCGCGCATTTCGTCATAAAGGGCCTGCCAGTTTCCTGTCAGAACATGGCGGCGGGAAATGACGATGTCGATCTCGCGCGCGCCGGCCTTCACGCTTTCGCCGATTTCGGCCAGGCGCAATTTGAAGGGTGACAGGCCCGCGGGAAACCCCGTGGAAACCGCTGCAACGGGAATGGCGGTGCCCTGAAGCGCTGTAACGGCGGGTGAAATCATCTCATGATAAACGCAGACAGCGCCTGTGGTTATGCCTTCCACGCCCAAAGCGTCCAATATATCGGCGCGCACGGGGTGGGCGGCCTTGGCACAAAGGCGTCTGACGCGCCCGTCCGTGTCGTCGCCCGAAAGGGTTGTCAGATCAATGCAGGTGATTGCCTTCAGCAACCACGCCGCCTGGTGATCTTTCTTGACAGAACGTCGTGCAGAAAGTGACGCGGCACGCCGTTCAATGGCTGACGTATTGGCCTGAGCGGCGCGCACCCAGTCCATATCCAGTGCCATTCCGGGGTTGCGCGGTTCTTGCACCTGCGGCAGCCCTGACGTTCTGGTTGATATTTTTTCCGGGTTTCTAGTCTGGGTCTGCACGGCTGGCCCCTTGATTTCAATTGCGGCAGAGTTGCACGCTGTGTCGGCAATGGCAAGATTTACCAAACAGTCAAAAATCGAAGACCGATGTCGCGGCGATATGTCGGAATGACCGACATTTAGCCGTGTTTTTCATGCATACCACAACATATCGCCGGTCATTTTGGCGAAAAAAAATTGACGTCGGGTAAAGAGTTGTCTCGTCGGTGAGGTTGTGGCTAGACTGCGCAATCCGCGAGCATCCGGGTGCCCAACCTTTCTGGAAATGAGGGGTGGGGACGATAGGACGTTCGCGATATCTGACAATAATCTAGGGGAGTTACTTCATGAACATTTCTGTAAAAGCCGCCCTTCTGGCGTCTGCCTTCGCACTTGCCAGCCCGGCGCTTGCCGCAGGCACGCATCCGGTTACGGGTGAGCCGCTGGCCGACAACCAGACCTTTACATATCGCGTACTGGACGAGCACAGCTCGGTTGACCCGCAGATCGTAGAAGACGTTTCGGGTTCCGAAATCGTTCGCGACCTGTTTGAAGGCCTGTACAACCAGGACGAAAAAGGAAACCTGGTCCCGGGTGTTGCAACCTCGTTTGAAACAAACGCTGACAAAACAGTTTACACATTCCACCTGCGTGACAACGCTGTTTGGTCTGACGGTCACCCGGTAACGGCTGGCGATTTCGTTTATGCATGGCAGCGCCTTGCAAACCCTGAAACTGCATCGCCTTACTCGTGGTTCATCGAAATCATGGGCATCAAGAACGGTGGCGCAGTATTGGCCGGCGACATGGCGCCGTCTGACCTGGGCGTAAAAGCTGTCGACGATCACACACTGGAAGTAACGCTGGCGCAGTCGCTGCCTTACTTTGCGCTGACAACAACTCACGCTTCGACATTCCCCGCACCGAAGTGGGCGATTGAAGAGTTCGGAACAGACTGGACAAGCCCCGAGAACATCGTTTCCAACGGCGCATATGTTCTGACCGAGCACGTTCCAAACGAACGTTCTGTACGTGAGCGTAACGCGACATACTGGGACAACGAGCACACGATCCTCGACAAAGTCGTCGCCCTGGTCATCAACGACGAAAACGTTGCTTTGACACGTTACATGGCAGGCGAGCTTGACCGGACAGAGATTCCTTCCGGCCAGTACCCGGCACTCAGCGCGTCCAACCCGGACGAAGCAACAGTGTTCCCACGTCTGTGTTCCTACTACTACACCATCAACATGTCCGACAGCGCGCCTGAGTTCCTGAAGGACGCACGCGTTCGCAAGGCGCTTTCCTACGCTGTGAACCGCGACATCATTGTTGATAACGTTCTGCAGGGCGGTCAAACCGCTGCTTACACCTTTACCCCCGCTGCAACCGCAGGGTTCTCGGTGCCGGCAGTTGACTACGCAGGCATGACTCAGGATGAGCGCAACGCTGCGGCTGTCGCACTTATGGCTGAAGCAGGCTACGGCGCAGACAACCCACTTGACCTGACGCTGATCTACAACACATCCGAAGGCCACAAGAAGATCGCTATCGCGGTCAGCCAGATGTGGAAGCAGGCGCTGGGCGTGAACGTTACGCTGGAAAACCAGGAATGGAAGACCTTCCTGCAAACCCGCGGCAACCAGGACTACCAGATCGCGCGCGCGGGCTGGTGTGGTGACTACAACGAGGCATCGACATTCCTTGACCTCGTTCAAACCAACTCTGGTTACAACGATGCGAAATACTCCAACGCTGAAGTTGATGCGCTGCTTGCATCGGCCAAGACAATGGATGACCCGCAGGCCAACTACACCCAAGTGGAAGAAATGATCGCAAACGATATGCCGATCATCCCAATCTACCACTACGCGGGTAACTACATGATCCAGACCGACCTGCAGAACTGGCCGGTCGAAAACGTAGAGCAGAACTGGTATTCGAAGAACCTGTACAAGGTTGCCGAATAATCGTTATCTGACCTGATCAAGGGGCATCGCGCGGAACGGCGCGGTGCCCCAACTCCATGACTGGGGTTGGGAAAAAATGCTAAATTTCATGATACGACGGATCGCCATTGCGATCCCGACGCTACTTATTCTGGTAGTGGCGTCTTTTCTTTTGATGCACGCGGCCCCCGGTGGGCCTTTCACATCTGAACGCCCTTTGCCGCCGCAGGTTCTGGCGAACATCGAGGCAAAGTATGGGCTGAACCAGTCCATCCCGGTGCAGATGTGGAATTATATCGTGGGCATCGTCACGCAATTCGATTTCGGGCCATCGTTCCAATATAAGGACCGTACGGTTAACGACATCATTGCACAGGGCTTTCCGATAACCTTCACATACGGGATTCTGTCTTTTCTGGTCGCGGTCGTTGCTGGCGGTGCACTGGGAATTTCGGCGGCGATCCGTCAAAACACATGGCTGGATTATTTCGCCGTTGGTGTTTCGATCGGGGCGCAGGTTTTGCCGAACTTTGTGATGGCGCCGATCCTGATCCTGATTTTCACGCTTTGGCTGGGTTGGCTGCCCGGTGGCGGCTGGAACAGCGGGCAGTGGCAGCATCTGATCATGCCGGTCATCGCGCTTTCAACGTCCTATATGGCATCGATCGCGCGCCTGACCCGGTCTTCTATGCTAGAGGTGCTTCGCTCAAACTTCATCAGAACCGCACGCGCCAAGGGCCTGCCAGAGCGTTCCATCATTCTGCGCCACGCGCTGAAGCCCGCGCTTTTGCCCGTGATTTCATACCTCGGCCCGGCATTCGTTGGCATGATTACGGGGTCTTTCATCATCGACAGTGTCTTTGGCACCGGCGGTCTTGGCTATTTCTTCGTCAACTCGGCCTTTAACCGCGACTATGCGGTGATGATGGGGGTCACGATCCTTCTTGGGGCGTTGACGGTGATGTTCAACATGGTGGTCGATATCCTCTACGCGTGGATCGACCCGAAAATCCGGCTGTGAGGTTGAAATGCTGAACCCGACACAGAAGAAAACCGCCGAAATGGCGGAAAACCTTGCCGCTCTGGGCGAGATAAAGGGCCGGTCCCTATGGGCTGACGCGCGCAACCGCTTTGTGCGCAACAAGGCGGCTATGGTCAGCCTGGTCGTTTTGATCCTGGTGGCTGTTTTTGCCTTTTTGGGTGACACATTCGCGCAGTGGTCGAACGAAGAAATCGACTGGAACATCCTGGGTAACATCAAGGCGGCGGGTGGCCCCTCGATTGAAAGTGGCCACTTCTTTGGCGCCGATGACATGGGGCGCGATCTGTATTCACGCGTTGTTCAGGGAAGCCAGATCAGCCTGATGGTTGGCGTTGTCGGTTCCCTCATCGCGGTTGTTGTTGGCACGCTTTACGGGGCCTTTGCCGGCTACGTTGGCGGGCGGGTCGACAGCATCATGATGCGGATCGTCGATATCCTGATGTCGATCCCTTACATGTTCGTGCTGATCCTTCTTCTGGTGGTGTTCGGGCGCTCGATCTTCATGATCTTCGTTGGCATCGGCCTGATCGCCTGGCTTGACATGAGCAGAATTGTACGCGGCCAGACCCTAAGCCTGAAAAACAAGGAATTCATCGAGGCGGCAATCGCAACCGGCGTTTCCACCCCCACGATCATCCTGCGCCATATCGTGCCCAATCTTCTGGGCGTGGTGGTGGTTTACGCCACGCTTCTGGTGCCGGTGATGATCCTGACGGAAAGCTTCATTTCGTTCCTGGGCCTTGGTGTGCAGGAACCTCTGACAAGCTGGGGGGCCTTGATCAGTGAAGGCACGTCAACCATGCAATACGGCACGCTTTGGCAGCTTGGCTTCCCCCTGTTTTTCTTCGTGGTAACTTTGTTTGCCTTTTTCTTCATCGGGGATGGTCTGCGCGACGCGCTGGACCCCAAAGATCGGTAGGGCGCGCATATGGCACTTTTAGAAGTTCGTGACCTTAGCGTCACTTTCGACACGATAGACGGCACGGTTAAGGCCGTCGACAACATCAGCTTTGACCTGCACAAGGGTGAAACCCTGGGCGTTGTTGGCGAAAGCGGATCGGGCAAAAGCCAGACGGTTTTTGCCATTACAGGTCTGTTGGCGCAAAACGGTCATGCGACGGGATCGGTCAAGTTGGACGGGCAGGAGATTTTGAACCTGCCCGACGCGCAGCTTAACAAGATCCGGGCAGAGCGGATTGCGATGATCTTTCAGGATCCGATGACCAGCCTTAACCCCTACCTGCGGGTGTCCGACCAGATGGCCGAGGTTCTGATGCATCATCGCGGGATGAGCAAAAGCGCGGCAGTCGCGGAAAGCGCACGCATGCTGGATGCTGTGCGCATTCCCGAGGCAAAGGCGCGCGTGCGCATGTATCCGCACGAATTTTCGGGTGGCATGCGTCAACGTGTGATGATCGCGATGTCGCTGTTGTGCCAGCCCGATATCCTGATCGCGGATGAACCTTCTACCGCGCTGGATGTGACCGTTCAGGCGCAAATCATGAAGCTTCTGGCCGATTTGCAGGAAGATTTCGGCATGGCCATTGTCCTGATCACCCACGATCTGGGCGTTGTCGCAGGATCATGCCGCGAAACCCTGGTGATGTACGGCGGCCAGTTGATGGAATACGGCACGACCGAAGGTGTCTTTGACTCGCCTTCGCACCCGTACACAATGGGGTTGTTGAAAGCGGTGCCGCGGCTGGACCGCGAAAGCGCGCAGCTTGAAACCATTGCTGGCAGCCCGCCAAACATGATGGATATGCCCGAAGGCTGCCCCTTTGTGCCGCGTTGCACCTATGCAGGCGAACGCTGCCAGGATGACCGCCCGACATTGGATAGTGTTGCGGGTAAAGATGTGCGCCTGAGAGCGTGCCATAAAACTCTGGAGGAGTTGGCATGACCGATCAGTCCCCCCTTCTGTCTGTTGAAGACCTGCGGGTTTGGTTTGATGTGAAACCTCAGGGCGCCATGCCCTGGACGAAGCCAAACAAGCTAAAGGCCGTGGATGGTGTCAGCTTTGAACTGGCGCCCGGCGAAACGCTGGGTGTTGTGGGCGAAAGTGGCTGCGGCAAGTCCACGCTGGCGCGCGCTGTGTTGCGGATGGTGCCGGCTGAAACCGGTTCAGCGATGTGGCTGGGTGAAGACCTTTTGGCGCTGGATAAAGAGGCGATGCGCAAAAGGCGCAAGGAAATGCAGATGATCTTTCAGGATCCTCTGGCGTCCCTAAACCCGCGCATGACGATCGGGCAGATTGTATCAGAGCCATTAACAACGCATTTCCCCGACCTGAAGCCGGGTGAGGTGAAGGCGCGCGTTCGTGAAGTGCTGGACAGGGTTGGAATCCTGCCCAACCTTGTAAACCGCTACCCGCATGAATTCTCGGGTGGTCAGTGTCAGCGCATCGGTATCGCGCGGGCCCTTATCGTAAAGCCCAAGCTTATCATTTGCGATGAGCCGGTTTCGGCGCTGGATGTTTCTATTCAGGCGCAGGTGATCAATCTGTTGATGGACCTGCAAAAAGAAATGGGCATGTCGCTGATTTTCATCGCCCATGATCTAAGCGTGGTGAAGCACATTTCGACGCGCGTGATGGTATTGTATCTGGGCAATGTGGTTGAGGTAAGCGAAAGCGCGCGCCTGTATAGCGCGCCGGGCCATCCTTATACCGAAGCCCTGATTTCCGCGGTTCCGATCCCGGACCCGAAGGCGGAAAAGGCAAAAGAGGTCATGTTGCTGGACCGCGATCTTCCATCGCCATTGAACCCGCCGTCGGGTTGTGTGTTTCGCACCCGCTGCCCGATCGCGCAAAAACGCTGCGCCGAGACAAAGCCAGAGCTTACAGACCGTGGCAACGGGCAATTCGTCGCCTGCCACCTTCGCTGAACAATGTTCTGCCGGTCGTCAGGCCGGCAGGACCGTTGCAGGGTAACCTTCATCGGCCAGCAGGCTTAGCAAGCCGTCTGTATCCAGGCTGGTAGCAATGTCGACTTCGCGTGCATCCATATCAAATGAAAGGCTGGCACCCGCGTCGGCGCCACCCACGGCTTTTTCGATTGCTGCCTTGCAATGGCCGCAGCTCATGTCGGGAACGCTTAGTTTTGTCATCTTAAAATCCTTTGTCGTTCCCCTTTGGGTTAGGGGTTCCTGCGGGGGAAGGTCAAGAGGTGCCTGGCGCCTTTAATCCAGCGTCTGGCGATAGCGCAGAAGCGATACAATCACGATCACAACCATAATAATCGCGATCGCGGCCAAATTCCCCTGAATGTCCGCCATATCAGCGCCCTTCAGCATCACCTTTCGCACAATCCTAAGGAAATGCGTGGCGGGGATGCCGGTGCCCAGCCACTGGGCCCACCCCGGCATGCCGGCAAAGGGAAACATGAAACCTGACAGAAGGATGGTTGGAAGGATCGTGAAAAACGATACCTGCATGGCCTGCATCTGGGTGCGCGCGATGGTGGAAATCAGGAACCCCAGTGCCAGGTTCACAACAATGTACAGGTTGAAGCCTACGAAAAACGCCCAGAGGCTACCCGTAAAGGGCACCGAAAACAGAACCGCGCCGGCAATCAGAAACACCACTGTCTGCACATAGCCGACGAAGACATAGGGCAGAATTTTCCCCAACATCACTTCCAGCGGGCGCACGGGTGTTGCGATCAACGTTTCCATCGTGCCCTGTTCCGTTTCGCGCACGATCGCGACCGCGGTGATCATCACCATTGTCATGGAAAGGATGATGGCCAGCAGGCCGGGCACGATATTGGTTGAGGTTTTCCCCTCGGGGTTAAACTGACGATGCAGGATCACCGAAAATGGCGGTGGCGCGCCGGCGACACGCCGCAGCGGCCCGCTAAGTGTATCGGCCACCGCACGCGCGATGATGCCATCCAGGGCGCCCATCGCGCTGCCAACCGCAGACGGGTCTGACGCATCTGCGGTGATCAGAACCTGCGGGCCCAGACCGCGAATGATGTCACGCTCAAAATGCGTCGGGATTACAATTACAAAGTTTGCCGTGCCGTTTCGCAGGGCGCGATCCCCATCTTCCGGTCCGGTAACAACGCCGATGAAATCAAAATATTCAGACGTCTCCATGCCAGACAGAACCGCACGCGCAATCGGGCTTGCGTCATTCATTTCGATCATGGCCGGCATGTGCTTCGGGTCCGAGTTGATCGCGTAGCCGAACAAAAGCAGCTGCATGATCGGCACGCCAATCATCATCGCAAAGGTCAGCCTGTCACGCTTCATCTGCACGAATTCTTTGAACAGAACTGCCCCAAACCGGGCGAACGAGAAAAAGTTCATGTGATCGACCCACCATTTTGAAAGTTGTCGGCGGCGGTGGCCATCAGGTATATGAAGGCCTCTTCAAGCTCGGCATCCTTCTTTTCCCATTTGTGCGTGTTTTTGGCCTGTTGTTGGGCAACGACGTTATCAAGTGCTGCTTCGTCCGTGCCCGAAATGTGCAGAACACTTCCAAAGCGCGCCACCTGTTCTACGCCTTTTGTGTCTTTCAACTCTGCCTCCAGGGCGCCCAGATCAGGGCCTGAAACCCGCCATGTCGAAAGGCCGATCCTGCGTGGTATTTCGCTGGCCGGGGCCGAAATCAGTTTGCGCCCATAGGCGATATAGGCGATGTAATCGCACTGTATCGCCTCATCCATATAGTGGGTGGAGACAAGAACCGTGACGCCCTTGTCGCTTAGCCTGCGGATCTCATCCCAGAAATCGCGCCGTGCCTTGGGGTCCACCCCGGCTGTAGGTTCATCCAAAAGCAGCAGTTGGGGATTATGTTGAAGGCAGGCCGCCAGCGCCAGACGTTGTTTCCACCCCCCCGAAAGGGTGCCGGCCAACTGGCCACCGCGCCCTTCCAGACCCAGTTCACTGAGCGTGCGGGTGACAACCTTGCGCCGGTCCTTCAGCTGATACATCCGCGCCATGAAATCCAGATTTTCGCGAATTGTCAGATCTTCATACAGCGAAAATTTTTGCGTCATATAGCCGACGTTTTCTTTGATCTTTCGCGATTGCCTGTGGATGTCATAGCCCAGGCACTCGCCTTCTCCGCCATCCGGGGTCAGAAGGCCGCACATCATGCGGATGGTTGTGGTTTTGCCGGATCCGTTCGGGCCCAGAAACCCGTAAATCGCGCCGCGCGGCACTTCCATGTCGAAATTGTCCACGACAGTTTTGTTGCCAAAACGCTTGGTCAGGCCGCGCACTGTAATCGCGGGTTTGGGTTTGGAGGGCGTGGTCATTTCGGCCGTGTCAGGGTCACGGGCTGACCGGGCAGCAGCCCGACATCACCGTTCAGCGTTGCGTTTGCCCTGAAAACCAGCCGGGTGCGTTCATCGCGGCTGTAGATAATCGGGGGCGTAAATTGCGGGTCCGATGACATGCGGGTGATGGTTGCCGTCGTGTTTGCGGCACAGCCATCGCAGGTCAGGTTCAGGGTCTGGCCCGGCGCGAAATTCATGCGCTCTGGTTCGGGGATATAGAATATGACCTTCAGTTCGCTGGGGGGCAGCAGTGCCAGTACGGGGGTGCCCGCGCCGGCAACTTCGCCCGCATCAAAATACAGGCTTTCAATTAAGCCTGCGACGGGGGCGGTGACTGTCAGATCCGACAAGGCAGATTGGGCAAGGTCGATTTGCGCATTCGCGGCCTCAAGCGTGGCCTGAGCCGCCACCAGCTGCTCATCGCGCGCGGGCAGTTCGGCCACTTCCAGCTGCGCGCGAAGTTGGGAAACTTGCGCGTTCGCACGTTCCAGTGCTGCGCGGTCGCTGTCTACCCGGGCGGTGGTGACAATCTGGCTTTCAAACAGGCTTTGGCTGCGCGCAAGATTGGTGCGCGCCAGTGCCTGATCTGAAAGGGCTTTTTCCAGCGAGGCTTTGACCACCCGTATTTCCTGTACCCGCCCGCCGGTTTGCAGGTTGTGCAGGTTCGCCTCGGCAGCATCTTTGCGCGCTATCGCGGCGCGCAGCGAAGCGGTTTCGCGCGTTGTATCCATTTCGAACAGGAACTGATCCTGCGTGACGGTTTGCCCTTCATCCACGGCCATCCGGGTGATCCGCCGGGTCGTAGAGGGGGCGACATAGATGAATTCCGCCTCGACATAGCCGTTATATGCCGGCTGGTTCGAGGCCGTGAAACCGGGAAGAAACGTTGCCAAAATGCTAAGCAACCATGCGGGAAGATCAGTCATCGTCGCGACTCCGTTCGTTTGATAGGCCGTCAAAAAGGATGGTTAAATGTGTGTCGATCAGTTTTTCCATTTCAAGACCGCTGTCCGGCTGGATGGCGAAGACTTCGGCCAGAAAAAGATGGGCGATCACCGGGCCCATGACCGAGCGGACCGCCAGCTCAGGGTCAACTGCGCGCAACTCTCCGCGCGCAACAGCCGCCTCAATCATTGTGCTGAGCATTGGGATCGCATGGTCAAGAACCGCGTGCCTGTACATTTCTGCAATTTCAGGGGCGACCACGGCTTCGCGCATAATGATTTTCGGGATGGCCAGGACATCCGGTTCCCCAAGGCGGCGGGCCAGGGTTTTTAAAAAAAATGTCGCCGCCTCGCGAAACCCGCCGGGACGGTTGGTAATCCCGGCCAAAACCTGCGCGCTGACAGGTTGCACGGCCCGGGTGATAAGCCCTTCCAGAATGGCCTGCTTGGAGGGAAAGTATAAGTAGACCGCGCCCTTGGAAATTCCGGCCAGGCGGGCGACTTCATCGACCGAGGTATTGGAATATCCCTGACGCGTGAAAAGATCCAACGCAGCGTCCAAAACTTCATCCGGGCGGTGTTTCGCGCGCCGGCGGAATTTCGGAAGGTCCTGCGCCTGAGTCTTGGTTTTTGATGTCATGAATTTTAAATAACTGACTGGTCAGTTATTTAAAAGGCCGAATTTGTTAGCACACGCTGAATCGTGACCCCATGGTGTTGATTGGTGCAGAGACCCTGCCATAAGCCGCTGATAACGCCCTGGTATTTCGGGTATCAGAGGTTTGAAAACTTTCACCTAACTTGCTGCCATCCTTCCCGGGCGCGGCACCGCACGCGGTGAACCGGCTTTTTCCTCGGCCTCAGTCGTGAAAAAAGAGACCAGTGTTAGCAGTTCCTCGGCACGGAAGGCCAAGTCACGTGCTGTTTCTTCGCTGGTGCCGGCAAGCTGCGCGTTGCTTTGTGTTTCACCATCAAGTTCGGAAACAACCTGCGAGATTTCGGTCACCTGGCGCGACTGGACATCGCTGGCGCTGGAAATTTCGCCAATGGCATCTTCAAGGGACGAAATGCGTTTTCGGATATCCGAAAGAGAGGTGCCCGTTGCCTCGACCATGCGGCCCCCGGCCTCGATACGTTCGCGGGTTTGGGTGACCAGAAGCCCGATGTCGTCAGCCGCAGCTTTTGATTGCTGGGCAAGGGTGCGCACCTCATGTGCGACCACCGCAAACCCTTTGCCAGCTTCGCCTGCGCGGGCCGCTTCGACCGATGCGTTCAGGGCCAGCAAGTTCGTCTGAAAAGACAGGTCATCCACCAGGCTGTTGATCTTTGAAATCTGTTCGGCACTTTCCTGGACAAGTCGTATGGCGCTGACCGCCTCGATCGCGATGCCTGCCCCTTTATCTGCAACCGAGGTTGTTTCATCCGAAAGCGCCTTGGCCCGTCGCGCGTTGTCGGCATTTTCCGAGACCGACGCCGCCATCTCGGACACCGCGGATGAGGTTTGTTCAAGCGATCGCGCCTGTGTTGCCGTGCGCGAAGACAGGCTGTTGGCCCCGCCCACAATCGTTTCCAGGACGCTGTTGATGCCACCGGCACTGGAGATAATCGCCGAAACAAGTTCGGAAAGTTTGCCACCTGTGGCGTTCACATCGCGTTTCAGGTCCGCAAATATGCCCGAAAACTCGCCTTCAACCCGCGCGTTTAAGTCGCCGGTGGTATAGGCGTTCAGAGTTTTAGACGTCTTGCCAATACCTTCGGATACAACGGCCAGTAGCGTGTTCATCTGGGTGGCAAATTCTTTAAGGTCCGTGTCTGCAAGGCGGGTGTTTACCCGAACTTCAAAATCACCCTTCTGCGCGGTATCCACCACCGCGCGCAGATCTTCCTGAAAGGCCGTTAAGCGCGCAGCCCGTGCCGCGCTTTTTTCGGCCTCCAGATCCTTCAGAACCTGTGATTTTTCCGCCTCTTCAGCTTCAGTTCTTACGCGATCCCGTTCAACCCTAAGCGCTTCTTTACGGGCGATCTCCAACGTATCGCGTTCAAGCCCACTTTCGCGAAAAGCCTCTGTCGCCACCGCAATTTTTCCGATTTCGTCCTTCCTGTTTTGATGTGGGACGGTCAGGTCGTACTGGCGGGCAACAAGCCGGGTCAGGGTGCTGGCCAGTTCATTCAGGGGAAGGCCGATGCTGCGCGTGGCAAGCACTGACGCGGCGATGGTGATTACGATGCCTATCAGGAATACGATGAAGGTGGTGACCACGGCGATCACGCCGCGTTGATTGGCGCGGGTGAGAGAGCTGCTCATATTCGCGTTTGCGTCGGATTGAAGCACGCGCGCTTTTTCGATGAAGCCGCCCATTTCTTCACGCAGCGTGTCCAGTGCCGTTCCTTTTATGGACCAAAGAGAATTCACGCGAAGGTTGGCAGTCTCGCCCAAACCGTCCAGTGCGCGATCCAGCTTTGGCACACGCCGTGATTTCATCCGCACAAACTGGGCCCCTGCGGCCTCAGGGTCAGTGACAATTTTGTCCCGGACGTATTCCACAACGTCCGCTTCTGCGGCGCCGTAAACATCAAGCATCTCTTCGATTTGCGCGTCGTTCGTCATAAACCCACTGCGCCAGCGCGCGAACAATGTCGCCTCCGGGTCCGTCAGGATCCCGTCAAAAACGCCAAAGCGTGTCGCATCGCCCAGGGCCTTCATGTAGTGCGCATTTTCCACGGCGATTAGGTTTACGAAGTCAGACAACGCATAGGCGTGGCCATCGAAAGTAAAATACATTCCAGAGGAGGCATGGTGCGCCTCTATCGCTGCGCCCAGGCTTGTTTGAAGGCGTGTGTAGGGCATGCGAAGCGACGCAAGGTCATCATGGTCCAGCAAAAGCGCAATGGTGCTTTGCGTGGACCGAATGTGCGCTTCGGCCTGATCGCTTGTGGTGCTTTGCAGCAGATAGGCGACGACGGAAGTTTCAAGCTCTGAAATCGCTTCGGCCAACGAAGAGGCGTGTTCCGAGCGGGGAAGGTCGGTGTCAACGACAACGGCAAGTTGCGCGCTCATCATACGTGAGCCGACGATCCCGACGATCCCCACGATCGCCGCGACAGCCAGAACCAGCGAGAACGACAGGGTTAGTTTGGCCTTGATTGTGGTAAATTTGAACATTTCGCCGTCACCAGTTTTTCGCGCAATTATTTCAGGTGTGAAATATGTTCCACCACCTCAGACAGTTCGTCGATCACCTGGTGCAGGTGGCTTTCATCGCCACTGGCCTGATAAGCGCGCAGCGCGATGATTGCGGTGGCGGGGTGGATGACAGCATCCATATGGCTGACGGCCGGGCCGAAATGGTCGAGGTTGTCGAAATCGACGCCAACAGCGGCCAGCGCTGCGCCTTCATGCCAGGCGGCTTCGATTTCATCGAGCGTCATTTTTGACATGGCTGGTGCGCTGTCCGCGACAAGCGTCATCAATGCCGCGTGATCTGCATTTGACGCGCCGAAATCGCGTGCGCCGGTCACGCCGATATCAACAAGTGTTTCCTGAAGGCTGATCAAATGCGCGACGTCTACGTCGCCCGAATTGATGGTCGAAATCGTTTCGCCCACAATCGTCTTGTAGCGCGCTTTGTCGAATGCCATCGCGCCCGTGGCGATCATGGCCAGGGTTGCCGACAGAATAATTTTAGGTGCGTTCATTTCCGCCTCCATAGATTGGAATGTGGGGGCGGTATTAGGCCGATACTGTTTTTAACGCGTTAATTTCGCTGCCCGCAATTTCCGGGCATTACTTCAAATGTTTCGCAATTCCACCGGGTCACCTACGACGCCGCCGCCGTGCCTTTGCAGGGTGCGATCAAGCGCGCCGAATGGGCGCCCGTGGCACCTGACCCTCATTCGACGGGTTGACCAAACACCACGATCGAAAGGCCCAGAACCGCCAAGGGCGTGAATATGGCCAGACGTTGCAGATCGTTTCGCAGCCACGCCGAGGCAGCCGCAATTGCAGCCTGGATCGCGTAATAAGCTGCAAAAGCGCGCGATGCGTAGCTGATGATCTCGAATATATTCAAGGTCCATGTCAGACACAGCCCCGCGCCAACCAGTATCGCGTAGGCAAGTCTGGGGGGAATGCGGTTATGGCTGATTTCCGCAATCAACCCGCCCGAACCGCTGGTATCGGCCACAGCGGCACTAAACTGGGCGCTGAGCGCGGCGGCCACCAGCAAAACCGGCAGAATTGGCGCCACAACCGTCATCATGTCGATGATCGAGGTTTCATCCAGTTCCAGAACCTGAGGGGAAAAGACATAGGCGGTAAGCAGGATGTAAACCATGTAGATCAACGTGGATATGATCTGTGCCAGCCGCATCGCCCTGACCCGGGTTTCAGCGTCATAGTCGTGACCCAGATAGCGCGAGGTTTCGAACCCCTGAACCGTAACGATCAGGCCGAATGTAAGCGCAATGGCCGACCAGCCCGTGACATTCGCGGGGTGAAAAACCAGGTTTCCCTGTTGCGCTGTACTGCCAAAATGAACGGTAAGACCCCACAATAGCCCGGCAATGACTGCCAGTTTCACCCCAACCGAGATTTGTTCCATCCGTTCTAGCGCGCCGTAGCCCCTGGCCCAGCCGACAATAAGGATCACGACAAACACGGCGGTTGTTAAAATCTTGGCGTGATAGGCGTCGTCCAGCGGTGTCAGGCTGACCGCGAAGGCCCCGAACAGGTTCAGGTAATAGGCGACGGAAATAACATAGGCGAAGGCCAAAACCAGCGATGAAAACTGTTCCGCCCATTCAACGCCCCGGGGCCTGTGCGCGTCCGCTTCGATCCGCCTGATGTTATAACGGATCGCGCCGCCAAACGCGTAGGCCATCAGAACAAGCGCAAGCATCACCGCGGGCGCGTACAACCCAAAGCTAACGTCCAGGATCGGCCCAAGTACAAGGAACCCGCTGCCGATAATCGATGCCAAAGGTGTAATTGTTGCGCGCCACAGGCGGGCGCTCGCAAGCCGTGGGTAAAGCATTATCCCACCGCTTGCCACGACCACCGCTAAGATAGCTGCGCTTAGCATCAGTGCGAATGCCTTAATGACTGCTGTTGGTTTTCACCTACACTGAAATTCAACGCCCCATCAAGGTCTTTGGGGGGCGGCCAAGTTCCGCGGCACAGGTGGGCACAGCGCCGGTGCCCCACCCCTGTGGTGTACCGGCGCTTGCGACCCTGAAAGTGTGTTTTGTGCGGCGTTTGGTGGAGCCGATCGGGATCGAACCGACGACCTCGTCATTGCGAACGACGCGCTCTCCCAACTGAGCTACGGCCCCAACCTGATTTTTTTTGAGCTTGACGTTGTGGGGAGTCAAGCGCGTCAGCCGCCGAATTTGGCCTTTGAACGTACGAATTTTTCGATGCCGGATGCTGGCATGGCACCAGCCTGGCGGGCAACTTCGCGCCCGTTTTGGTAAAGAATAAGTGCGGGTATGCCCCGGATGTTATTCTTCATCGATACCTTCGGGTAATCTTCGGTATTGATTTTGGCCAGCCGCGCATTCGGGGCCAGCGCCTTGGCTGCCTTCAGGAATTCCGGCGCCATCATGCGGCATGGCCCACACCAGGGGGCCCAGAAATCGACAAGCAGGGGAACATCGTCGTTTCGCATGGCTTTTTGCAGGATAGCGGGATCCATTTCACGGACCTTGCCATCATTCAGCTTGCTGCCACAGGTGCCACATTTCGGGCCCGCGCCCAGCTTTTCTTCGGGAACCCGGTTAACGGATCCGCACTCAAGGCAAGTGATTTTCTTTGCGCCGCTCATGTCTGTGGCCCTTTGGTTATACATTCACATTTCGCGATATGTGAGCTTGCAGGTCATCCGTTTCAACCCCATTTACTGGAAAATGTCATGAGGCGGCTATGAAAAACTGGGCAGATCTTGACCCCGAAGCGCAATTGAAGCTGCAGGTGGCCTATCAGGCCCACCTGGACCTCCAGCCGCGCACCTGCAGTATGGATGAGAAAATCGCGCGGTTTTCGGCCTGGCTGGGCGCGCGCGATGTGGCCTTTGGTGCGGCAGACCTTAAACGGCGCGCACCCGGTGATGTATCCCCGGCTTGACAGTCGCCTCCAAGTTGCTTTGGGTGAAAGGGCATTGATGGAAAATTATTATGTCCCCAAAACCGGCCGGTACATCTTACGATTTTGACGTTGTCATAGTGGGCGGCGGGCCTGCAGGGGCTGCGGCTGCTGTAACGGCGCGCAATGCCGGACTATCCGTTGCCATCGTGGATAAGGCGACGTTCCCGCGTGACAAACTGTGTGGCGGGCTGGCCTCCGGGCGCAGTGTGAAAAACCTGCGCAGGATTTTCGGGATTGACGCCAAAGCACCGCTTTTTCACGTATCACGCGCTGTCGAATTTCGCTGGGGTGCCGAGGTTCTGGCGCAGTTTGATGCGCCTTATGACCAGTTTTTCACAATGCGGTTTGCCTTTGATGATGTGTTGCTGCGTCATGCCCAAAACATGGGGTGCAATCTGTTTACGGGGCAGCGCATCGGCGAACTGGATGACAAGGCGCACAGCGTCACACTGGGGCAGGGGCAGGTGCTGCATTATAAGGTGCTGATTGGCGCGGACGGTGTAAACAGCATGGTCGCGCGCCACTTGTTTGGCCGCGCGTTCCAGCCCGATACCATCGGTTTCGCCCTGGAGGCAGAGGCCCCGTTGGAAGCCCCCCCTTCCGGCACCGCTGTCATGCAGGTGGATTTTGACGCGGTGGAGTGGGGATATGGGTGGAGCTTTCCCAAGCGCGAAACGCGCACCGTTGGTCTGGGCGGTCTGCAATCGCGAAACCCTGATTTAAAGCCCCAGATGAACGCCCTTTTGGAACGTCACGGGATTGATCCTGGCACGGTGCGGATCAAAGGGCACTTCATTCCGTTTGGTGATTTCCGCCGCCAGCCGGGGCGCGATAACATTGTTCTTGTCGGGGACGCGGCGGGCCTGGTGGACCCTTTGACAGGGGAAGGCATCGCCTTCGCACTGGAAAGCGGGGATCTGGCTGCCGTCGCCGCAGCGCAGGCCATTGCCGCGGGCAATCCGTCATCCGCCGCCAAACGTTATGTGCCCACACTGGCGGCGATACATTCAGAACTTAGCCAGGCGAACCGCCTGCGCCAGTTCGCGTTTTCCAGCCGTTTTCGCCCGATTTTTCGCGACAAGCTGCAAACATCAGAACGCATGCGGCGGCTGTTTTTCGAACTTTTGGCCGGTGAAACCACCTATAAAGACATCGAAAAACAAATGGCCGGTGATCTTGTGCGAAAACTGACCCGCAGTATGACAGGCTGGCCACGCGCACTTACGCGGCGCAGCCGGTCATAGATTGGGTTCAGCTGTCTGCGTCGTCCAGATAATCCTCCAGAGGTGGGCAGGTGCAGATCAGGTGGCGGTCACCGTAAACGTTGTCCACGCGGTTGACGGGGGCCCAGTATTTATCCACCCGGAATGACCCCGGAGGAAAGCAGCCGTCTTCGCGGCTGTAGGGCCGGTCCCAATTGCCAACCAGATCTTCGACAGTGTGCGGGGCGTTCTTCAGTGGGTTATTCTCGGCATCAATCCGGCCCTCTTCGATCTGCCTGATCTCTTCGCGGATGGCCAGCATCGCGTCGCAAAAGCGGTCAAGCTCGGCTTTGGTTTCGCTTTCCGTGGGTTCGATCATCAGGGTGCCGGCAACCGGCCAGCTCATCGTTGGGGCGTGGAAACCACAATCCATCAGGCGCTTGGCGATGTCGTCAACGGTGACGCCCGCGCTGTCGGCATAGGGCCGGGTGTCCAGAATGCATTCATGTGCCACCCGTCCGGACGGGCCGGTGAACAACACATCAAAGGCCCCTTTCAGACGCGCCGCAATGTAATTGGCGTTCAGGATGGCAACACGTGTGGCCTGTGTCAGACCCGCGCCCCCCATCATCAACACATATGCCCATGAGATCGGCAGAACCGAGGCCGACCCGAATGGTGCTGAAGATACCGCGCCTTCGCCGCCTATCAGGGCATTGCCGGGCAGGTGAGGCTCCAGATGCTTTTTAACGCCGATCGGGCCCATGCCGGGGCCGCCGCCGCCATGTGGGATGGCGAATGTCTTGTGCAGGTTCAGGTGGCTTACATCGCCCCCCAATTCACCAAGTTTCGACAGGCCCACAACCGCGTTCAGGTTGGCGCCATCGATGTACACCTGCCCGCCCTGACTGTGCGTGATTTCGCAGACTTCGCGCACGGTTTCTTCAAACACGCCGTGGGTGGATGGATAGGTGATCATGCAGGCGGCCAGATCTTTGCCGGCGGCCTGGGCCTTCGCGCGAAAATCGTCAAGGTCGATATCGCCGTTTTCGGCTGACCCTACCACAACCACATCCATGCCGGCCATTTGCGCTGACGCAGGGTTGGTGCCATGGGCCGAAACAGGGATCAGGCAGATTTTGCGGTGCCCTTCACCATTTGCCCGGTGGTAGGCCGAGATTGTCAAAAGCCCGGCGTATTCGCCCTGCGCCCCTGAATTTGGCTGCATCGACATCGCGTCATAGCCGGTGATCAGGCACAGTTTGTCCATCAGATCATTGATCAGGTGGGCGTAGCCCTCGGTCTGATCAGACGGCGCCATGGGGTGTATCATTGAAAATTCCCGCCAGCTTACCGTCATCATCTGGGCCGCGGCGTTCAGTTTCATGGTGCATGATCCAAGCGGGATCATTGCGCGGTCCAGCGCCAGATCACGATCGGAAAGGCGGCGCATGTAGCGCATCATTTCGGTCTCGGCCCGGTTCATGTGGAACACGGGATGGGCCAGGTATTCTGTCGTGCGCAGCAGGGTGAGGGGCAGGCGGTATTCCGGGGTGAAATCCGCGTCCGGCTGCTGAATGCCAAAAGCGCGCCAGACAGCGACGATCGTGGCTGATCGGGTCGCTTCGTCAATCGTGATGCCGATTTTTGTATCCCCAACCGGGCGAAGGTTAATGCCTTCTGCGACGGCGGATTTCAACACGACCTTCTGCAGCGGGCCGACCTCAACCGTGATGGTGTCAAAAAAGGCATCCGGGGCGACGCTGAAGCCAGCGGCCTCCAGCCCCTTGGCAAGGCGGACGGTCTTGCGATGGATGCGCTGGGCGATGGCCTTCAGCCCTTCGGGCCCATGAAAGACGGCGTAGAACGATGCCATGACAGCCAGCAGAGCCTGCGCTGTACAGACGTTCGATGTGGCCTTTTCGCGGCGAATATGCTGTTCGCGGGTCTGAAGCGCCAGGCGATAGGCCTTGTTGCCGTGGCTGTCGACCGAAACGCCAACAATCCGGCCGGGCATGGCGCGCTTGTGCTTTTCCTTGGTCGCCAGATATGCGGCGTGCGGGCCGCCAAAACCGACGGGCACGCCAAAGCGCTGGGTTGACCCAACGGCGATATCCGCCCCCATAGCGCCGGGCTCTTTCAGGATAGTCAGGGCCAGCGGGTCAGCAATGACAACGCCCACAGCCTTGGCGCCGTGCAGGGCCGCAATCTGATCTGAAAAATCCCTGACCACGCCGTGGGTTCCGGGGTACTGGAAGATGGCGCCAAAAACCTGATCGGGCACCAGGTCTTTCATCGGATCGCCGATAACAATCTCGATCCCGATGGGTGCCGCGCGGGTTTTCATAACCGCGATGTTTTGCGGGTGGCAGTTTTCGTCGACGAAAAACGCCTTGGCCTTTGATTTGGCCACGCGCTGCCCCATTGTCATGGCTTCGGCGCAAGCGCTGGATTCATCCAAGAGTGAGGCGTTTGAGATTTCCAGCCCTGTCAGATCTGACACCATGGTCTGGAAGTTCAAAAGCGCCTCAAGGCGCCCCTGGCTGATTTCCGGCTGATAAGGGGTGTAGGCGGTGTACCAGGCCGGGTTTTCCAGAATGTTTCGCTGAATGACCGGGGGGGTGACTGTGCCGTGATAACCCTGACCCAGAAGCGAGCGCAGCACCTTGTTCTTAGAGGCGGTTACCCGCATCTGATGCAGCACTTCCCGTTCGGACCTTGCCTTGCCCCACTCCAACGGCTCTGCCTGACGAATAGACTTTGGAATAGTTTCGTCGATCAACGCTTCCAGCGAGTCTACACCGACAGAAGAACACATTTCCTCCATCTCGGAAGGCGAAGGCCCGATATGGCGGCGGTTGGCAAAGTCGTATGGCAGATAGTCAGTGGGTGTGAACGGCATGGGGTGGCTCCGGGGTAGGTGTTCATGGGCGCTGTGCCCGGGTCTGCATCCTGAAAACGGCGCCCGGCCAAAAGTGTTTTTGCGGGCGCCGCTGAAGGTGTCGGTCAGCGGGGTCGGGTTAACCGATGAAGTCTTTGTAGCCGGCTTCGTCCATGTAATCGTCCATGGGCGACAAATCAGATGCCTTGATCTTGAAGAACCAGGCATCGCCTTCGGGGTCTTCGTTGACCTTGCCGGGATCGTCTGTCAGCGCCTCATTCACCTCGGTCACTTCGCCGTCCAGGGGCGAAAGGATGTCTGACGCGGCCTTGACGCTTTCGATCACGACAATCTCGTCATCTTTTGCGGCTTCGGTGCCAACGTCGGGCAGTTCCACAAAAACCACATCACCCAGTTGTTCTGCGGCGTGGGCCGTGATGCCAACGACGATCACGTCGCCTTCTTCGCGCAGCCATTCATGTTCTTCGGTGTATTTCATATCGGGTCTCCTTGTTGGATATCAGCGTTTGTAAGTTGAAGGGCGGAAAGGCATGGGCGCGATCAGGGCGGGAAGGCGTTTACCACGCACTTCGCCAAAGACGCGCGTGCCGTCGTTTGCGTTTTCTGTCGTCACATAACCCATCGACATCGGGCCTTCGATCGAAGGGCCAAAAGCGCCGGAGGTGACAGTGCCAATGGGGGTGTCGCAATCTTCTGATGCAAACAGCACGGTTCCGGCACGCATCGGTGCGCGCCCCTCGGGCAAAAGGCCAACACGACGACGCGATGCGCCATTGTCAAATTCGTTCAGAATGCGGGCTTCGCCGGGGAAGCCGCCGGCGCGGTCACCGCCGTTGCGCCGTACCTTTTGCACGGCCCATTCCAATGCGGCCTCTACGGGGCTGGTGGTGGTGTCAATGTCGTTTCCATAAAGGCACAATCCGGCCTCAAGGCGCAGGCTGTCACGCGCGCCCAGCCCGATTGGGGCAACTTCATCCATCGCCAGCAGCGTATCGGCCAGCGCGCGCGCCTGATCTTCCAGCACAGAAATTTCGTACCCGTCTTCGCCGGTGTAGCCCGAGCGGGACACCCAAAGCGGGCCAAAGGCGCTGTCCAGAATGGCGACATCCATGAACCGCATCGCAGCGGCGTCGGGGGTGATGCGTGCCAGCGCGGCCTCGGCGGCGGGCCCCTGAAGGGCCAGCAGGGCACGATCGTGGATAACCTCAACCTCGCAATCGGGCAGGCCTGCGCGCAAGTGTGCGATGTCGGCGTCTTTGCAGGCGGCGTTGACCACCAGGAACAGGTGATCGCCCCGGTTTGCCACCATCAGATCATCCAGAATGCCGCCGTCGTCGTTTGTGAAAAGGGCGTATCGCTGGCGGCCCTCTGCCAGGGCTTTCACAGAAACCGGCACCAGGCGTTCCAGTGCCCCTGCCGCATCTTCGCCCCGCAGGATCACCTGACCCATATGGCTGACATCAAACAACCCGGCCGCAGCGCGGCAGTGCAGGTGTTCCTTCATCACGCCCATCTTGTACTGCACAGGCATGTCATAGCCGGCAAACGGTACCATTTTGGCGCCAAGTTCCAGATGCAGATCGTAAAGTGCTGTTCGGTTAAGATCGCCCATGCTGTCCCCGTTCCCATTTCGCCGGATAACACGCGCCCGGCATCGTTGCGGGCATTGCTGCCCTGTTCGATGCCCCCTCTGTCCTTTCGCCTGAGATCGTTATCCCTTCGGCGGGCGCGGCGCGCCACTCTCCAGAGTTTATGTGTCGCGCCGGTCCGTGGGCCTGAGAGTTTACCAGGGCGGTTGCTCCTTCGGCACTGGCTTGCGCCAGATTCTCCCGATGCGACGGGGCGAACCTAGCGTGGTCATCGTGTTCAGGCAAGCACTTGTATTCCACAGTATGCGGCGTCACATTCCGCCTATGAAGGATCCTTTCTTTTTTGGCTACGGCTCGCTGGTGAACCGGCGCACGCATCACTATGAGCAGGCTCAGACCGCTTCGGTCAGGGGCTGGCGGCGCGCCTGGCGCCATTCCCCCTTGCGCCCGGTATCGTTTTTGACAGTGGTTCCCGCAGTGGATGACCATATTGACGGGCTGATCGCGGCCGTCCCCGGGGCGGACTGGCAGGCCCTGGACGAACGCGAACGCGCCTATGCGCGCCATCAGGTTTCACACGACGTTTCCCACAGTGTGCAGCGTGATCTTGACGTTGCCATCTACGCTATACCGGATGGGCATCACCATCCGCCGGGGGATGATAACCCGGTTTTGCTAAGCTATCTGGATGTGGTCGTTCAGGGGTTTTTGACTGAATTCGGCCCGCAGGGCGCGCATCATTTCTTTGAAACCACCGAAGGGTGGCACGCCCCTGTTCTGGATGACAGGCACGCCCCGATCTACCCCCGCCATCAACGCCTTTCGGCAGAAGAAACGGCCTTGGTGGATGAACACCTGTCGCGCTTACCTACGGTGGTGAAAAAGCTGGATTAGGCGGGCCTGACGCTGAAAGCGGGCGGCTTTGACCGGGGCGGCAACTTCGCGCGCGGCCATCACGCGGCGCGCCAGCAGCCAGGCGATCACGGCGAACACCAGGCCGCCCGCGGCCTGGCCAATCAAAACGCCCGGCGCGCCCAGCCAATGCGCCCCAACCAGCACAAAAGGTATGGTGCCCAGGGTATGGCGCCCCCAGTTTATCCAGGTTGAATGAAACGGGTGGCCCAGATTGTTGAACGCGGCGTTTGAAACAAAGATCACCCCGTTGAAAAAGAAGGCAAGGGCCAGGGGGCCGCAAAACAGGTAAATCAGCGTCAGGGCCATGCCCTGGGCCTGAAAAAGGCCAACGATCAGGCCACGCCCCAGAAACAAAAGCGCGGTCATTCCCAGCACCCACATCCCGATAAAGATCAACCCATCGCGATAGGCACGCCGCACGCGCCCATGGTCCCCCGCGCCGAAATTTTGCCCGATGATCGGGCCGATGGCGCCGGACAGGGCGAACAAAACGCCAAAAGCCACAGGCGTCATACGCGCGACGATGGCCATGCCGGCCACCGCATCTTCGCCATAGGCCGCCATTGAGCGTGTCACATACGCCTGCCCAACCGGCGTTGCCAGCTGTGTCAGGATTGCCGGAAACGCGATGCCAAGAATGGCGGGAAGGTCAACGCGAAACTCCTCGCGCGAAGGCATAGCCAGCCCCCCGTGCCACCGAAAGATCGGGTAAAGCGCTGCGAGTGCGATCACAATGCGGGCGGCGACACTGGCCAGCGCAGCGCCTGTGAGTTCAAGGTTCAGCCCGAAAATCAGGATCGGGTCCAGCACAGCATTCACCAGCCCGCCAGCAACAGTTGCCAGCATCGCCCTGCGTGCATCACCATGTGCGCGCAGGATTGCGCCGCCGACCATACCAATCAGCAAAAGCGGCAGGCTGGGGATCACAATGCTTAGGTAATGGGTGGCCAGCGCAAGGGTGTCACCGGTTGCACCCATGAATCGCGCCAGGGGTGTGATGTTCAGCCAGACGATACCGGCAAAACCCGCCCCAAAGGCAAAGCCGTATAACAACGATGTGGTGGCGCGCCTGCGTGCCATCTGTGCGTTGCCTTCACCCAGGGCACGCGCCACCAGCGCGCCGGCCGAAATCGCCATCCCAATTCCAAAAGACGACGTGAAGAAAAGGATTGCACCAGCGTAGCCGACGGCAGCGGCCAGTTCGGCCTTGCCCAGCATCGAAATGAAAATCATATCGACGAAATCGACAAGGAAGACCGCCATCAATCCGATCGAGGCGGTCAGCGACATCACCGTGATATGCCTGAAAAGGTTACCTTCCAGGAATTTCGCCTGCTTTTGCGCCATGCTGCTTGCCTTTCGGTTTCATCACAGCATGACCGCAGCGCAGACAATGCGCCAGAACGATTATCGCACAGCCCGGCGCCGTTGGCGCACCATCAGCCTGCAGCGCGTATTTTCTGCAGCAAGGGCATCAGGGCTGACATGTCAGGGCCATGTGCCTGGCCTGTCAGGGCTTTGCGCAACGGCATGAACAGCGCACGGCCTTTACGCCCCGTTTCGCCCTTTACGGCGCTGGTCCACTGCCCCCAGGTTTGTTCGGTGTAGGGCGCGGCGGGCAGCAATTGCAGCGCAGTTGCCACAAATTCCGCGTCTTCGTCTTCAATCACCGGATCGGCGCCATCACGGCACAGGGTCCACCAGGTTTCAAGATCAGACATCGTGGTGATGTTTTCACGCGCGACGGTCCAGAATGCCTGCGCCATTTCTGCTGGCACACCAAGGGCGGCAATATCGTCTGCGACCACGTCAAAGGGCTGCGCGGCAAGGTGATGTGCGGTCAGTGGGAAAAGATCCTGCACGTCAAATTTCGTCGGGGCGGCCCCAAAGTTTGACAGGTCGAACCCTTCGGCGATTTCCGCAAGGGTGCTGCGCAGTTCCACCGGCTGGGATGACCCCAGCCGCGCCATCAGCGACAGAACCGCCATGGGGGCAATGCCCTGTGCACGCAGATCGCGCAATGCCAGTGTGCCCAGACGCTTTGACAAGGCTTCGCCCTGTGGGCCGGTCAAAAGAGAATGGTGGGCGAAAGAAGGCACATCGCCCCCCAACGCCTTGATGATCTGAATCTGAGTCGCGGTGTTGGTGACGTGGTCAGACCCGCGCACAACATGTGTGACGCCGAAATCCACGTCATCACAAACGCTGGCAAGCGTGTACAGGAACTGCCCGTCACCCCGGATCAGAACCGGGTCTGATACCGAAGCGGCATCGATCGAAAGATCCCCCAAAATGCCATCTGTCCATTCGATCCGTTCGTGATCCAGCAAGAAACGCCAGTGCCCCGGGCCACGTTCGGCGCGCAGTTTGTTTTTTTCATCTTCGCTCAAGGCCAGCGCCGCGCGGTCATAGACCGGGGGTTTGCCCATGTTCAGTTGCTTCTTACGCTTCAGGTCCAGCTCCATCGGAGTTTCGAAACATTCGTAGAAACGGCCAATGTCGCGAAGCTGCTGCGCGGCTTCTTCGTAACGCTCCAAACGGCTGGACTGGCGTTCAACCCGGTCCCAGGTCAGGCCCAGCCATTGCAGATCTTCCATGATCCCATCAACGTATTCCTGTTTGGAACGCTCTGGATCCGTGTCATCCAGACGCAGAATGAACGTGCCGCCAGCCTTCGCTGCGATCAGGTGGTTGAAAAGCGCGGTGCGCAGATTTCCGACATGCAAATAGCCGGTGGGCGAAGGGGCGAAACGGGTGGTGATCATGACATATCTCCTGTTGCCCGCCCGTTTTTCACATGGGCATTGATTTGTCCAGTTTGTCGGGCGTTGGCTTTGTTCAGACGGCCGGCTGTTTTCTGGTTCTTTTATCCGGCCAGTTGATGTTCTCAAGATGGCCTTGTAGATACGGGCAGGTTGAAATTTTGCGCGGTGCCCGAAAGGGCTGAAGGCAGAATTGCGGATATTAATAAATGCAACGGCAAGCGTGAAAAGGGGTGCCAGTGAAACGGATCGCAGTCCTTTCGATTGTGCGCAACGCCGGCATCTTTCTGGACAAGTGGATCGCGCATTATGGTGCCGCCTTTGGGCCGGAAAACCTGTTTCTTATCCTTGATGGCGAAGATCAGCGCGCCCCGGAAGGTACCCGTGTGCATATCCGCGTTGTTCCTCATGAAATACTGGGGCGTGCAGCCGGTGACAAATTGCGCGCAGCGCGCCTTTCCAGCCAGGCACGCGATCTTTTCGCCCAAGGCTATGACATCGTTATTGCCACGGATATCGACGAATATATCGTCGTTGACCCCGCTACGGGGATGAGCCTGGCGCAGTATCTCAGTGCCTCGTCACAGCAATATTCGCTGAGCGGGCTTGGGCTGGACGTGATCCAGCATTTAGATGACGAAGAACAGATCGACCCGTCGCGCCCGTTTCTGGCACAGCGAAGTTACGCGCAGATCGCATCACGCTACACCAAGCCCTCGATCACCTTTCGCCCTTTGAAATGGGGCTCTGGCATTCACCGGATCAAGGGGCATAACTTCCGCATAGATCCCAACCTTTTCCTTATCCACACGGGTATGATTGACGCGCAGATCGCCAGGGGGCTAGGTGACGATGCAGACCGAAAGGCCCAGGGCTGGGGAGCGCATCAGGAGCGGCGTGAAAAAACGTTCCGCACGGTTCGCCGGGCCGAGGCCAGAGATGGCGACAGCGTTTTCGCGCGGGCACGCCGGCGCATGTCTGTTTTTCGGCCCATCTACGCGCTGAATAAACCGGGGCATATGAAGGGAGACGCCATTATTCGGATCCCCGCCCGGTTTCGTGACCTCGTGTAGAAATCTCTGAAGGCTCGCGGGTCTGCTGGATCATCTGTCCGGTAACACGGGCCATTTCGTGGCCAGATCTTCGAGACCGGCTTGTATCAAACGTTGCAAAACCCCAGTGTCAACGTCATCCAGCTTGTTGATATAGAGGCAGGATTTACCCTTTTTGTGCTTGCCCAGATCCTTAAGAATATGCCCGAATTCAGTGTAGCCGGGCATGATATATATGACGAGGTTTGCTTTGCGCGGTGAAAACCCGGTGGCAAGGGAAACGCCCTTTCGCCCGCTGTCATAGGTGTAGTGATATGCACCGTAGCCAATGATGGAAGGGCCCCACATGCGTGGGGTGAAACGGGTGACCTTCTGAAACAAAGCGTCCAGTGTGTGGGCGTCACTGCGCCGGCGGATTGGGTCAACCTGCGCCAGGAACGTATCGACGCTGGCCTGCGCGTCAGAATATTCGTCGTTGTTTATCCGGCCCATGAACTCCCCTTCATATCGGGCAGCGTATCATGAATATAAGCTTTCGTCCCGCCAGCGGTTCACAATCGGATAGCGGCGATCCAGCCAGAAACTGCGTGGCGTCAGGCGCGGGCCCGGGGCGGACTGGAAGCGTTTGTATTCCGAGATGAAGATCAGGTGTTCGACCTTTTTGACGGTGTCACGGTCAAAACCTTCGCCAACAAGTTCGGAAACCGAAACTTCCCGGTCAATCAACCCTTCTAGAATGGCATCCAGAACCTCGTAGGGGGGCAGGCTGTCTTCGTCTTTTTGGTCTTCGCGCAGTTCGGCCGAAGGCGGCTTGTCGATAACCCGGGGTGCGATCACTTCGCCGGCCGGGCCTTTCATCCAGTCTGGCCGGTGATTGGCGTTGCGCCAGCGGCAGGTTTCAAAAACGCGGGTCTTGTACAGATCCTTGATGGGGTTATAGCCGCCAGCCATATCCCCATAGATCGTGGCATAGCCCACCGCGACTTCGGATTTGTTGCCCGTGGTCAGCAGCATCTCGCCAAATTTGTTGGACATCGCCATCAACAGCAGGCCGCGCAGGCGTGATTGAATGTTTTCTTCGGTCAGCCCGGGGGGGGTGCCCTGAAACAGCGGGGCAAGGGTGTTGGTGATGGCATCCTGACCTTCGCAAATCGGCACATAGTCATATTGGCAGCCAAGTGCATTTGCCACGGACTCGGCATCCTGAAGGGAAGCTTTTGACGTGAATTGCGAGGGCAACATCACGCAACGTACATTTTCAGGGCCAATGGCGTCGGCGGCGATGGTCGCAACAATTGCGCTGTCGATCCCGCCGGACAGGCCCAGAAGAACTTTGCGAAACCCGGTTTTCCCCATGTAGTCGCGCAGCGCTTCGACCATGCAGCGGTAATCCTGTTCCCATTCGTCCGGCAGGGTTGCGACATCAGATTGGTCTGCGCGCCACCCTTCGTCTGTGCGGGTGTAATCAAGATGGGCCAGAGCCTCGTCAAATACGGGCATTTGGAGTGTCAGTTCCCCGTCCGGGTTCAGCGCAAAAGTGCCACCATCAAAAACCTGATCATCCTGCCCGCCAACAAGGTTCAGATAGACCAGCGGCAGGCCGGTTTCCTGTATTCGCGCGACCATGTGGCTGATGCGCGTTTCCATCTTGTCGCGAAAGTAGGGTGACCCATTCGGGACGAGAAGAATGTCAGCCCCGGCGTTGGCCAGTGTTAAACAGACATCATTGGCGTGCCAGGCATCTTCGCAGATTGGCGTGCCGATGCGCAGGGGGCCGACCGAAAAAGGGCCCTGTGTCGGGCCGGGCGCGAACAGCCGCACTTCGTCAAAGACGGTTTCATTGGGCAGACGCTGTTTCAGAATGCGCGCGCTGATGGCGCCGTCTTGCAGGATATAGTAGGCGTTATAAAGATTGGCGCCGTCGTGAAAGGGCGCACCGATCCCGATGGCGGGCCCATCGGCACAGTTCCGCGCGAGGTTTTCTATCGCCGCCATGGCATCGCGATAAAAGGCAGGGCGCATCACCAGATCCTGAGTCTGGTAGCCTGTCAGGAAAGCTTCGGGCAGGGCCAGCATGTCCGCCCCGGCCTCTTTTGCAAGGGCCCAGGCATTGCGCGCCTTATCAGCGTTGGAGGAAATGGCGCCAACGGTTGGATTAAGCTGCGCCAGTGTCAGGCGGAATGTATCAGGCATTGCGGATCCCCTTTATGGCGACAGGTTTAGCAGGTTTGTGCCGGGGGAAAAGATGGGTTTGGTGAAAACCGTTGTCACTGCCCAAGGGCTCCACTAGGCTCAGGCGCAAAGGCGCGCTGAACTGCGCGAATGCATGGGACGAAGGCCGAGGTGAGGGAAAACATGTCACATCTTAAGGGTTTGACGCGCGCAGCGCTGTTGGCGCTATCTGTGTCGGGTATGGCGGGCGCAAGCCTTGCGCAAGAGGCCGGTTCGGTCGAGGTCAAACAATACGAGGATGGAGGCGTCTACGAAGGCACCTTTAAAGATGGCGTTCAGGACGGGCAGGGTACATACCGCCTGCCGTCCGGATATGAATATACCGGCGCATTCGTTCAGGGCGAGATTCGCGGCCAGGGCGTTGCCCGTTTCCCCAATGGTTCGGTCTATGAAGGCAATTTTGCAAAGGGCAAGCCTGAAGGCTCCGGCAAAATCACCTTTGCCGATGGCGGCACATTCGAAGGCGACTGGGTGGACGGCAAAATAAACGGTTCGGGCCTGGTGATTTACGCCAACGGCGTGCGCTATGAAGGCGGATTTCGCAATGCGCTGCACCATGGGCAGGGCCGGATGGAAAGCCCTTCGGGGTATGTATACGAAGGTGATTGGGTCGCGGGTATCAAAGAAGGCCGCGGGCGCAGCACCTATCCTGACGGATCCGTCTACGAAGGCGAAATGAAGGGTGACGAACGGGCAGGCCAGGGCGTTTTGGTTGACCCGCAAGGCATGCGCTATGATGGCAACTGGCTGGCCGGGCAGATGCATGGGGTGGGCACGCTGACCCAAGCCAACGGTGACGTTTATACCGGCGCATTTACAAACGGCGAACGCAGCGGCGAAGGCCAGGTCGTCTATGCGAACGGCGACGTTTACAACGGCGGCTTTGAAGGTGACCGGCGCCATGGGCAAGGCACATTCACCGGCACCGATGGCTATATCTATTCGGGTGACTGGGTGGCCGGCCAGATCGAAGGCGGTGGTCGCGTAACCTATCCGGACGGGTCGGTATACGAAGGTCAGTTTCGCGGTGGTCTGGCCGACGGAAAAGGGCAGATTACCTATCCGGATGGCAACACGTTTGAAGGCGACTGGGTGCAAGGCGTGATCGAAGGGTACGGCGTTGCACGCTACACCGACGGCCCGGTCTACGAGGGCAGCTTTAAGAATGCACGCTACGACGGGCAGGGCACGCTTAGCTATTCTGACGGATACAAGTATGTCGGCGGCTGGAAAAACGGCCAGCGCAGCGGTCAGGGCATGACCAGCTTTTCGGACGGCACTGTATACGAAGGCGGATTCGTAAACGGATTGCGCGAAGGGCAGGGGACGATCACCATGAAGGACGGGTTTTCCTATACCGGGGCGTGGAAGGCGGGCGAATTCAACGGTGCGGGTGTCGCAAAATATGCCAATGGCGATGTCTACGAGGGGATGTTCCGCGATGGCAAACGCCACGGGCAGGGATCTGTGCGCTATTCTGACGGGGTAGAAGCCGCAGGATCATGGGAAAATGGTGTTCTTAACCCGAACGAAAGCTCGAACTAAGCCACACCATTTAGCGATCAGCCAAATAATAGCAGGGGCGCTCCCGCCCCCCGGTCTGGCGCAGGCGCCACACCTGGGTTGGGCGTGGCCTCGCGATGCTCGGCTGATTTGAGGCCTCTGGCAGAGGTATTTTTGCCAAGAAGAAGCCCCACAGGGGATGGTATGAAAAACGCCCGCCGGCATGTTGCACGGCGGGCGTTTTCAGATTTTCAGAGGGTTGCCCCATGGGGCAACCTTTTAATTTCGATCAGCGGATCTTGTTGATTTTCATCATTTTCATGATGGCGCGTTCATAGAACGGTTCGCTGACGCCCTTGCGGATTTTGCGCATGAAGTACCATTCAAAGGCAAGTTTCGCCCAGTGCACCCAGCGCCCCGACGCTGTCCAGTTGACATTGCGTGGCGGGTTCTGTGGCATGGCCAGGAAGGCCGCCCCGCGGTCACCGAAGTCGGCCAGGCAGAACGCGTTCCAGCTGGGCAGGTTGTTCGGCTCTTTGCCGGCAATGACGCGAGGCAGGTTGTGCGCTGTTGCGGTGACCATGCTTTCGATCATGAAGCCGGTTTTTGGCACGCCTGTCGGAACCGGGGTCATCACGGGTGGTGCGATGGCGATGCAAACACCGATACCAAAGATGTTCGGGTATTTCGGGTTGCGCTGGTGTTCATCAACGATGATGAAACCACGCGGGTTGACCAGCCCTTCGATCCCCATGACGGCCGGAATGCCGCGGAACGCCGGCAACATCATTGCGTAGCCGAACGGGATGTCGTGCTTTTGCTTTTCTGTACCGTCTTCGTTGACTTCGATGACATGCACCGCGCCTTCTTCGAATTTATCGACCTTGGCGTTGGTGACCCATTTGATATCGCGGTCACGCATGATGCTTTCCAAAAGCCCTTTGGTGTCGCCCACACCACCCAGGCCAAGATGGCCAACGTAGGGTTCGGACGTCACGAATGTCATCGGCACTTTGTTGCGGATCTTGCGCCGGCGCAGATCGGTATCGATGGTCATGGCATATTCATAGGCCGGGCCGAAGCACGAAGCGCCTTGAACGGCGCCAATGACGATCGGGCCGGGGTTCTTGCAGAATTCATCCCATTTATCGCCCGAGGCTTCTGCATGTTCGATATGGCAGACCGAATTTGTGTGATTGTCAGGGCCAAAGCCTTCGATTTCATCGAAAGCCAGATCCGGGCCTGTCGCGATCACCAGGTAGTCGTATTCAACCACCTTGCCGCTTTCCAGTTCGATCTTGTTTTCATCGGGAACAAGCTTTGTCGCCGCATCACAGATGAAATCAATACCGCGCCGTTTCATCACCGGGCCCAGTTCTATCGTGACGTCTTTTTTCTTGCGCCACCCGACACCCGCCCAGGGGTTTGACGGGGTGAACTGGAAATACGGTTTGTTCGAAATGACAGTGATTTTATCACTTCGGGTCAAGGTGTCCTTGAGCTCATAGGCCTGAATGGCCCCTCCAAGTCCCGCCCCAAGAACGACGACGTGTGCCATAGGTATTCCTCCTGTGTTGCGCGATGCAGTGACCTGATCGCTTATTTTATTTCAATCTGTTCGCGCAGTAATGGCCGTGCCCTAATGGGGTGGTCATCGGCCCACTGTAACCAGATGGACGTTTCAGACAAGATTATTGCGATGCGACATATTGTTTTTGCAGGAATATTACCCGGCCAAAAGGTCATGGCTGGCGAAAGCCGTCAAAAAGCGCGTTCATAATCTTTGCCCCTTCGGTCGTCAGATCAAAGGCGCGGTCTTCAAGCGACCAGCGCATCGCCAGGCCCTGTATCGCCGCCAAAATCAGCGCGGCGCTGTCATCAGGGTTCAGGCCCGTGCGAAATTCGCCCGCGTCAACGGCCCGGGCGACAAGGGCCGCGAAACCGGCGCGGCGGTTTTCCATCACCTGTTCAAAATGGGCGCGCAGTTTGTCGTTTTCCGCGTGCAGTTCACGCGAAAACAAGATCGCGGGGATTGCCGGGTTTTGCGCGATACCCCCCAAGTGACGCTTTGCCAGGTACTCCAGCTGTAGCGCCGGGCTGGAGACCTGGCCGCCCAGTTCTTCCTGATCGATCTTGCGTGCGATCAGGGCACCGACGGCAACCCAGATTTCCGCCTTGGTTGGGAAATGGCGAAAAATCGCAGGCTGGCTGACGCCGACCATGTCCGCCAGATGCTGGGTTGTCACACGGTCGGGGCCCAGTTCACCTGCAAGGCCAATCGCGGCTTGAACGATTTCGGCCTTGCGGTCCTGTGCGGTTTTGCGGATGCGCGGTGTCACGGGTGATCAGTTCTCTTTGTCGGCGCCTTCGATCCCCAGGCGGTAGCCTGCGTGGCAAGAGGTGCAATTGTCCATGATGTTGCCCAGTTCAGCCAGCACTTCCATCGGGTCTTCGGATACGCCGGCAAGGGCTGCAAGATCATCAAACGCCTGATGGGTGCCCATGCCAAGCGTTTTGAATTCCAGCGGCAATTTGCGGATCATCGAAGCGGTTTCACCTTTTGTGGCGATCATGCCGGCGGCTGTGGCCACTTCGACAACGGTGCCCATATCACCGGCAACCGACGCCCTTGTGATCGCCTGAACAGTTTCCAGCAGCCCACGCATTTCGCCCAGCACCTTATTGCGTTCGTCAGGCAGCAGCAGGACAACTGTGCGCCCGTCTGCGTGCGGTTCTACCGTGCCGCGCACAAGAAAAGTGTAGGCCATCCCGGCCAGACCGATGGCGAGGGTCAGGCTTATAGCCCAGCAGATTTTGCATCCGGATTTCATAATATTCTCCAATCAGGTTTTAATTAGTGAACACTAACTAAGAGAAAAATGTCAAGCATTCACCCCACATGAATTTTGGGCTTTATCTTCCGGGCGCGCGTCTTATAGTCTGCGACCATGGCACAGCAGACGCATATCATTTCTTTGACCGCCGGCCCCGATCTTCGGGGCCTGGCAGCGCTGCTACTTCTTAGCCGCCTCTGAGCGTGCCTTATGGCGCGACCGCTCAGAGGATGACTGACGCGCCCTTCCCTCAAGGCTAAGAAACAAACGAAAGACTTTACGCTATGACAAAGACACCCAATGAGGACCACGTCCTGATTTTTGACACCACGTTGCGCGATGGCGAGCAATCGCCGGGTGCCACGATGACGCATGACGAGAAGCTGGAGATTGCCGAGCTTCTGGATGAAATGGGCGTTGATATTATCGAAGCCGGTTTTCCGATCGCGTCAGAAGGCGACTTTGAAGCCGTGCGCGACATTTCCAGCCGTTCAAAGAATTCTGTGATTTGCGGGCTGAGCCGGGCGAATTTCAAGGATATTGACCGCTGCTATGAGGCCGTTAAACACGCCGCCCAGCCGCGAATCCACACCTTCATCGGCACATCCCCCCTGCACCGCGCCATTCCGAACCTGACAAAGGACGCGATGGCGGATTTGATTCATGAAACCGTTAGCCATGCGCGCAACCTGACAGACAATGTTCAGTGGTCGCCGATGGATGCAACGCGCACCGAACATGACTACCTGTGCCGGACGATTGAAATTGCGATCAAGGCTGGTGCGACGACGATCAATATTCCTGACACTGTTGGCTATACGGCGCCGCGTGAAAGTGCCGATCTGATCAAGATGTTGCTTGAAAGGGTCCCCGGCGCGGATGAGATCACCTTTGCCACCCATTGTCACAATGATCTGGGTATGGCCACGGCAAACGCACTGGCGGCTGTCGAGGCCGGCGCCCGCCAGATTGAATGCACCATTAACGGGCTGGGGGAACGGGCCGGTAACACGGCGCTGGAAGAAGTGGTGATGGCCCTGAAAGTGCGCCACGATATCATGCCGTATTCTACCAAGGTAGATTCCTCTAAAATCATGAACATTTCGCGCCGGGTGGCGCAGGTGTCCGGCTTTGCCGTGCAGTTCAACAAAGCGATCGTGGGCAAGAACGCATTCGCCCATGAAAGCGGCATTCATCAGGATGGCATGCTTAAGAACGCCGAGACGTTCGAAATTATGCGCCCTGAAGATGTGGGTCTGGCGGAAACCAATATTGTGATGGGCAAACATTCGGGCCGTGCCGCACTGCGTTCCAAGCTCAGGGATCTGGGCTATGATCTGGCAGATAATCAGCTGAAGGATGTTTTCGTCCGTTTCAAGGAATTGGCCGACCGCAAGAAAGAGGTTTACGACGACGACCTTGTTGCCCTGATGCGTGATGGGACTGACGCGCGCAATGACCGAATTCAGGTCAAGTTTCTGCGCGTGATCTGTGGCACCGAGGCCCCTCAATCCGCCGATCTGACGCTTGAGATTGACGGAAAAGACCATCAGGTAACGGCCACGGGCGATGGCCCTGTCGACGCGACGTTTAACGCCATCAAGGCGTTGTTCCCGCATGACGCGCGTCTTCAGCTTTATCAGGTTCACGCTGTGACCGAAGGCACCGATGCGCAGGCCACCGTCAGCGTGCGGATGGAAGAGGACGGCAAGATCGTTACGGGCCAATCGGCGGATACTGACACGGTTGTTGCCTCGGGAAAGGCGTACGTCAACGCCTTGAACAACCTGCTGGTGCGCCGGGAAAAAACCAGACCGGCCGCGCTTTGATATAATGGCCGCACCGATGCGGTGATGTTCCGCATCGGTGCGAAACCAGCACAAATCGAACATTTTCAATGGGGTTAGTGGGGTAGTTTACCGGCCAACCCAGCGAAAAGGCGCTGATGTGCACGTTTAATACCCTTTACCGCGCCCAGTGCGCCCGCCTATAAGTTGGACTGGTCCGGGCACCAGGGAGTCGCGGGCCTTTTTGGGTATTTAAACGGGATATGCTGCGCATGGCTGGTCTATCGAGTTTGTTTTCGTCGGACATGGCAATTGACTTGGGAACGGCGAACACGCTGGTCTACGTCAAAGGCAAAGGCATTATTCTGAACGAACCATCTGTGGTCGCCTACCACGTCAAGGACGGCATCAAGAAGGTGCTGGCCGTAGGTGAAGATGCCAAGCTGATGCTGGGCCGCACACCCGGATCAATCGAAGCGATCCGGCCGATGCGCGAAGGTGTCATTGCTGACTTTGACAGTGCAGAAGAAATGATCAAACATTTCATCCGCAAGGTTCACAAGCGCACGACATTCTCAAAGCCAAAGATCATCGTCTGTGTTCCGCATGGGGCAACGCCGGTTGAAAAACGTGCGATCCGCACCTCTGTTCTGTCGGCAGGGGCACGCCGCGCGGGCCTGATTGCAGAACCCATCGCAGCCGCCATCGGGGCCGGAATGCCCATCACCGACCCAACCGGCAGCATGGTTGTGGACATCGGTGGCGGTACGACCGAAGTGGCTGTTCTGTCCCTGGGTGATATCGTTTATGCGCGATCAGTTCGCGTGGGCGGTGACAGGATGGATGAGGCGATCATCAGCTATTTGCGGCGTCAGCAAAACCTTTTGGTGGGTGAAAGCACGGCAGAGCGGATCAAAACCTCGATCGGAACGGCGCGCATGCCCGATGACGGGCGTGGTGCTGCGATGCAGATCCGTGGGCGCGACCTGTTGAACGGCGTGCCAAAGGAAACCGAAATCAACCAGGCGCAGGTTGCCGAAGCTTTGGCTGAACCTGTTCAGCAGATCTGCGAAGCGGTGATGACGGCACTGGAAGCGACACCGCCGGATCTGGCCGCGGATATCGTCGACAGGGGTGTGATGCTGACAGGCGGCGGCGCGTTGCTGGGTGAACTGGATCTGGCTTTGCGTGAACAAACCGGGCTGGCCATTTCGGTCGCAGATGAATCCCTGAATTGTGTGGCTTTGGGAACGGGCAAGGCGCTGGAATATGAAAAGCAGCTAAGCCACGTGATCGACTACGATAGCTAAGGCCGGCGCGATCCGGCCCCGGAGGCCGACTTGGCGAAAGACCGAAACACAAGCGATGACTTTGTCCGCCCGATCCGGCGTATCCTGATCGGGCTTCTTGTTGTCGCCCTGTTTGGTGTTTTCCTGTTGTGGCGTATCGACAGCCCGCGCGTTGAACGCTTTCGCGCCGCACTGGTCGACAGATTTGTGCCAAGCTTTGAATGGGCGCTGGTGCCGGTCACCAAACTGGCAGGCATGGTCGAAGATTTTCAGTCCTACGCCCGGATTTACGATCAGAACCAGGAATTGCGCCGCGAGTTACAGCAGATGAAGGCCTGGAAAGAGGCCGCTTTGCAGCTGGAACAGGAAAACGCCAAGTTGCTGGATTTGAACAACGTGCGCCTGGATGCGCGTCTGTCTTATGTCACGGGCGTGGTTCTGGCGGACAGCGGGTCACCGTTTCGCCAGTCGGTGCTGTTGAATATCGGCGCACGTGATGGGGTGATTGATGGCTGGGCCGCAATGGATGGGCTGGGCCTGGTCGGGCGAATTTCCGGCGTCGGAAGCCAGACCGCGCGTGTTATTCTGTTAACGGATTCAAACAGCCGCATCCCGGTGACGATTCAACCATCCGGGCAAACTGCGCTTTTGGCTGGCGATAACAGCGCGACACCGCCATTGGAATTTCTTGAAAATCAGGATCAGGTTCGGCCGGGGGACCGGGTTGTTTCGTCTGGTGATGGTGGGGTTTACCCCGCCGGCCTTCTGGTGGGGCATGTTGCACAGGGGTCTGACAGGCGCCTTCGTGTTCGCCTTGCAGCAGACTATGAGCGCCTGGAATATCTGCGTGTGTTGCGCAGCCACGCGGATGAACGCATTTCCGACCCCGGAGGTCTGGTTGTGCCAAATCCACTCCCCCCAATCAGCCCGCCGGGCGGGGACGGCGGATGATCGATCACTTCACCCTTCACAAGTGGCTGTACCGCGGCCTTCTTGTCGCGCTGACCGTGCTGGATATTTTTATCAGGGTGTTGCCACTGGGCGAAGGGCGGGGCACGTTTCCCGGGCCTGAACTGCTGCTTTGTGTGGTGTTTGCGTGGGTCTTGCGCCGGCCCGCCTATGCACCGGCGCTTTTGATCGCAGCGATTTTTCTGACCACGGATATGTTGTTTCAAAACCCACCGGGGCTTTGGCCCGGGCTGGTGGTTCTGGGGGCTGAATTCCTGCGGGTGCGTGAACCTTTGTCACGCGATCTGCCCTTTGCCATTGAATGGGGCATGGTTGCGGGCGTCATGGTGATCATGCTTCTGGCCGAGCGGATGATCCTGGGGGTCTTTATGGTTGAGCAAGCCAGCTTTGGCCTGTCTGCCTTGCAGCTGGTGATGACTGTGGCGATTTACCCGATGGTTGTCTTTCTATCCACCTTTGCGCTGGGTGTTCACAAGCTTCAACCCGGCGAGGCCGATGCGATGGGGAACCACGTATGAGGCGATCACCACATGATACCGATCAAAGTGTGCGCAAAATCTCGCGCAGGGGGCTTTTCGTCGGGGCGCTGCAGTTGGGGTTTGCCGGTCTGTTGTTGGGCCGAATGCGATACATGCAGGTCGATCAGGCTGATCAGTACCGCATGTTGGCCGATGAAAACCGGATAAACATTCGCCTTCTGCCCCCCGCCCGAGGGATGATTTTTGACCGCAAAGGTGTCTTGCTGGCGGGCAATGAACAGAACTACGGCATTGTCATCGTGCGCGAAGATGCGGGCGATCTGGATGAAACCATCGCTCGGTTGTCCAAAATTGTGGCGCTGGACCCGGATGAAACCCAAAAGGCATTGCGTGAAATTCAGCGGCGCAGCGCCTTTGTGCCTGTCACAATCGCTGATCGCGTCACCTGGGAAGACATCGCGCAGGTGGCTGTAAATGCACCCGCACTGCCCGGCGTCACACCCGAAGTGGGGCTGTCGCGCATTTACCCCCTAAGCGATGATTTCGCGCATATCCTGGGATATGTCGGCCCGGTAAGTGATTTTGATCTGTCAAAAATCGATGATCAGGATCCACTGCTGCAGATTCCACGCTTTCAGATCGGGAAAGCCGGGGTCGAAGCGAAGCTGGAGCGCAGCTTGCGCGGTTCTGCCGGCACCCGCCGCATCGAAGTGAACGCCGTCGGGCGGGTAATGCGTGAACTGGACCGGCGCGAAGGCGAACCCGGTGCAAACGTGCAGCTTACCGTCGACAACGGGTTGCAGAACCTTGTTCAGGCGCGCCTTGGCGACGAAAGTGCCGCGGCAGTGGTTCTTGATACCCGCAACGGTGATGTTCTTGCCATCGGGTCCACCCCGTCGTTTGACCCGAACAAGTTCGTTCACGGTATTTCAGTGGCCGATTACCGCGCCCTGTTGGAAAATGATCACCGCCCGCTGGCGAACAAGACCGTGCAGGGCACCTACCCGCCGGGGTCGACCTTCAAAATCGTAACTGCCCTTGCCGCGCTGGAAGAAGGCGTTGTCAGTCTGGATGAAACCGTGCAGTGCCACGGGTTTGTTGAGGTCGGATCACGGCGCTTTCATTGCTGGAAACGGGGCGGTCACGGGAAAGTCGACCTTGTCGGCAGCCTGCGTGAAAGTTGCGATGTTTATTATTACGACATTGCCGAACGGGTGGGGATCGAAAAAATCAGCGCCATGGCCAGGCGCCTTGGGCTGGGTGAACGTCACAGCCTGCCTTTGTCCGGCATCGCGCAAGGGCTGGTTCCCACCAAAGCGTGGAAGGTTGAAAACCGTTCGGCAGACTGGGTTGTGGGCGACACGCTGAATGCCGGGATCGGGCAGGGCTTTGTTCTGGCGTCGCCTCTGCAATTGGCAGTGATGACGGCGCGGCTGTCTTCGGGCAAGGCGGTTTCCCCGCGCCTGATACGGTCTGTGGATGGCATCGAAACACCTTTGGAAACGGCCCCTGACCTTGACATAAACCCCGATCATCTGGCCGCTGTGCGCCGCGGGATGTACGAGGTGGTGAATGCGCGCAAAGGGACAGCAGGGTCTTCCCGTATCCAGGCGGATGGCGCGTTGATGGCAGGCAAAACCGGCACCAGCCAGGTGCGCAACATCACAAAGGCCGAACGCGAGCGTGGGGTCATCCGAAACGAAGATTTGCCATGGGAGCGGCGCGACCATGCGCTGTTCGTTTGCTATGCGCCCCATGATGCGCCGCAAATTGCGGTGTCCGTTGTGGTGGAACACGGCGGCGGCGGGTCTTCGGTCGCAGCCCCGATTGCGCGCGATATCATGTTGCAGGCGCTTTACGGCGGGTTGCCCCCGCTTTCGGCCTACCCGGCCTCGCAGCGCGGCACCATTCGTGAACGCCAGCGCAACCTTGACCTGCGCCCAACGGTTGCACCCAGCCTGGGAAGGAGCCGCGTGTGAGTTATCTTGAATACTCGATCAAGTTCACCCCGTCAGGCATCCGCAAAGTGCTGTACATCAACTGGGTTCTGGTTTTGCTGCTGACCAGTGTGGCGGGCGTGGGTTTCCTGATGCTCTACTCGGTCGCGGGTGGATCGCTTGAACCCTGGGCAATGGCGCAGATGAAACGCTTTGCGTTGGGCATGGGCCTGATGTTCATCATTGCGATGGTCCCAATCTGGTTTTGGCGCAATGTTGCCGCGCTGGGATTCATCTTTTCGCTTATCCTTTTGATCTTGGTAGAATTCTTTGGGGCAACAGGCATGGGGGCCCAGCGGTGGATTGACCTGGGGTTCATGCGCCTTCAGCCATCAGAACTGACCAAGATCACTTTGGTGATGATACTGGCGGCCTATTATGACTGGCTGGACCTTTCAAAGGTTTCGCGCCCTTTGTGGGTTCTTTTGCCGGTCGGGTTGATCTTATTGCCCACGGCGCTGGTTCTGCGCCAGCCCGACCTTGGCACATCCATCCTGCTTGTGGTGGGGGGCGGGACCATTATGTTCCTTGCCGGGGTGAACCTGCTGTATTTTGCTGGGGTCATTTTTGCAGGCGTCGCCCTTGTCGCGGGTGTCTTTCTGTCGCGCGGCACCGATTTTCAGTTTCTGAAAGATTATCAGTACAGCCGCATCGACACGTTTCTTGACCCTGCAAGTGATCCGCTGGGCGCGGGATACCATATCACCCAATCGAAAATCGCGCTTGGATCGGGTGGCTGGACAGGGCGTGGGTTTATGCAGGGCACGCAATCGCGCCTGAATTTTCTGCCGGAGAAGCAGACCGATTTTATCTTCACGACCCTGGCGGAAGAGTTTGGGTTTATCGGCGCGGCGTCGCTTTTGACACTCTATATCCTCATCATTGTGTTCTGCGTCATCTCGGCGCTCAAAAACCGAGATCGCTTTGCTTCGCTTTTGACACTTGGCATTGCCGCGACGTTCTTTTTGTTCTTTGCGGTGAATATGTCGATGGTGATGGGGCTGGCGCCAGTGGTGGGTGTGCCGCTGCCTCTTGTGTCCTACGGAGGATCGGCCATGCTGGTGCTACTTGTTGGTTTTGGGCTGGTTCAAAGCGCCCATGTGCATAGATCGAGGTTGAAATGATCGTAAATGTCCTTTTTTCAGCGCGTGACGGGCTGTTTGAAATCTATCGCCAGCCGTTGCAGGATGCGCTGCGCGAAGCCGGGGTGCAGGCAAATATCTCTCCCGATATTGCGCCCGGGGATGTGGATTACATCGTCTTTGCCCCCAATGGCCCGGTTACTGATCTGACGCCCTACACGCGTTGCCGGGCTGTGCTGGGCCTGTGGGCCGGTGTTGAAAGCATCGTCACCAATCCGACGCTGACCCAGCCTTTCGCGCGCATGGTTGATGAAGATCTGACAGATGGCATGGTTGAATGGGTGGTGGGCCAGACCCTGCGCCATCACCTTGGGCTGGATCAGGATATTATGCGCAGCGACAGCCAGTGGGTGCCGCACATCCCGCCACTGGCGCGCGACCGGCGCGTGGGCATTCTGGGGCTTGGCGCGCTTGGCGCGGCCTGCGGCCAGGCTTTGTCGGGGTTAAAATTCGATGTGGCAGGGTGGAGCCGTTCACCAAAAAAGATCGACGGCATTGTCAGCTACCACGGTGCAGACGGGCTGAACGCATTGCTGGAACGGTCGGAAATTCTGGTGCTTCTGCTTCCCCTGACGCCAGCCACGGAAAACACCCTGAACGCCAGCGCGATTGCGCGCCTGCCCAAGGGGGCCATCATCATCAATCCGGGCCGTGGGCCACTGATTGATGACGGCGCGCTTTTGGCGGCGTTGGATGATGGCCATATAGCGCAGGCCACGCTGGATGTGTTCCGGGTTGAGCCGTTGCCACAGGATCACCCTTACTGGGCCCATCCCAAGGTCACCGTGACGCCGCACATCGCGTCGGAAACACGCCCGCCCAGCGCATCACGCGTTATCGCCGAAAATATCCGGCGCGGGCAGGCGGGGCAGCCGTTCCTGCATCTGGTGGACCGCGACGCGGGGTACTAACCCAACCCGCCGCCCGGTTTCGCGTGTCCTACATATCCAGCCAGATTGTAACGGGCCCGTCGTTGGTAAGGGATACCGCCATGTCGGCCCCAAAACGGCCCGTTGCGGTGTTGATGCCCTGCGCCGCGATCTGCTGTGCAAAGTATTCGTACAGCTGTTCGCCATCTTGTGGCGCCGCCGCTGCCGAAAACCCTGGCCGGTTCCCGCGCGATGTATCTGCGGCAAGGGTAAACTGGCTGACCACCAGGGCGCTGGCGCCGATATCCAGAAGGGATTTGTTCATGCGGCCTGCCTCATCGCGAAAGATGCGCAATTTGGCGATTTTCGCGGCCAAAGCATCTGCGTTGGCGGTATCATCCCCCTGCATCGTGCAGATCAGGATCAGGACGCCTTCCCCGATCTTACCGATGATGCTGCCATCGACAGTCACCGACGCGTCGCTGACGCGCTGAACCAGTGCTCTCATGTGATTTCCTTTCGCCAGGGGGGATTTGCACCCGCCCTTGAAACCGTTATCGCTGCTGCCCTTACCCCCAGTTCCAGGGCCGGGCGCAAATCTTCCGCGCGCAGGGCATCAAGGGCCGGTTTTGCAAGCAGACCCACCTCTTGCAGCCCGGCCAGAAGGCCCGCGTTGAACGTATCACCCGCCCCGACCGTATCCACCACAGTGGCGGGTGTGGCGGGGATGGAAAGTGTTCCCGCAGCCCAATATGCGGTTGCGCCCTTTTTGCCTTCTGTCACGCACACCAGCTTGGCACCGCCCGCCAAAACATCACCGGGCGTTGTTCCCAGCCAGGCGATATCTTCGTCGGAAAGCTTTACGATGTCAGCGGCGACCATCATTTTGCCAATGCGGGCACGATAGGCGGCTTCATCGCTAATAAACCCTGGGCGAATGTTTGGGTCGATCATCGTGACGCGATTGGGCGCTTCGCGCAGCATCAGCGTTTCATAGGCCTGCCCACAGGGTTGCGCGGCCAGCGAAATACCACCAAAGAACATCGCTTCGATGTTGGGTAACGCTGCGGGCAAATCCCCGGGCTGTAACATCCGGCCTGCCGTTGCCTCGTCATAAAAGGCGTATCGCGCCTGCCCATCCGACAGGGTTACAAACGCCAGTGTCGTCGGGCGCGCCGAACGTGCAGCAAGGCTGTAATCCACCCGGCTTTCCATAAGGGCGGCCACCAGCTTGTCACCAAACAGATCGGTGGACAGCCCGGTGAACAGCCCTGCCTTTGCGCCCAGGCGCCCCAATGCAATTGATGTGTTGAAGACAGCGCCCCCCGGATAAGGGGCAAACGCATCTTCGCCGGCCACGGTTTTGCGCGGCAACATGTCTATCAGGGCTTCCCCGCAGCAAAGGATCATCGCAACCTCTTGGATGTTAGCGCCAAACATCTACCCTGCGAATGGCCTTCGGGCAATCTTCTGATGCCGGGGCGCGCTAAAAGTTCCAAAATCGGCAGCGCAGGGACGATGCGGGTTGCATCCCGATCAAACTCCACTAAGTTATAGCGCTATAACCTTATCGCGCCAGCAAAAGCCCACGCCATTATTATTAGGAAGTCGCGACAATGAACGTCAGCCCTGCCCAGAACCTAGCCGCCCCCAAGTGGGTAAAACCTGTCGCCGCCTTTGCCGCGGTTTTTGGTGCCATGACCTTGTTTTCCGGGGGCAGCGTTTTGTTTGGGCCCGAACAGGCGCAAAGTTGGGCGGGCGATTACATGTCCTTCGTGGTCTGGGTGAACTTTCTGGCCGGGTTCTTTTACCTGGCGGCCGCTTTTGGCATGTGGGCGGGGCGCCCATGGGCGTTTGGCCTGGCGGCTTTCATTGCTTTGGCAACGGGTCTGGTGGCGCTTGTTTTTGGATATCAGGTCGCCGTCGGCGCACCGTTTGAAGTGCGCACAATCGGGGCGCTGGGGCTTCGTTTCGGCCTTTGGCTGATGATCAGCATTGGCCTTGGCCTTGGCCGGGCAAGGCCTGCATCGTGAAAGCGCGCAAACCCGCCGGGGACCGAAAGGCCGAAATTCTGGAGGCCGCCCTTGACCTTGCCTTTCATGAGGGGCCGGACAGGGTCACCACAGGTATGATTGCCCAACGCCTGGGCCTGACCCAACCGGCGATTTACAAGCATTTCCCCAGCAAGGATGACATCTGGCAGAGTGTTGCGCAAAACCTGTGCGACCAGATTGCCAGCAATATCGCGCAGGCCGCGGCGCGCGCAACACACCCCGTGGAACACATCCGGATGCTGATACTTGGCCACCTGCAGCTGGTTCACAGAACGCCGGCTTTGCCGGAAATCATGGTTGTCCGTGATCCGAAAGGCGAACAAACCACCGTGCAAAAGGAAATGCAGGCCAGCATGGCAGACTTTTTCCGCACATTGGTGCAGGTTATAACCAAGGCCCAGGGTGGTGGCACGCTGCGGGCTGAAATTGACGCGCGTGACATTGCCACGCTGGTATTTGGAGTGATTCAAGGGCTTGTTCTGAGGCTGCTGGTCACCCGTAATCCGGACGTCTTATTGGAAGACAGCGAGCGGTTGTTAGATTTGCAGATTTCTGCATTTGCCACGAACGGAGATCACACGTGAAAAATGGTTTCAAACTGTTCCTGATCACCATCCCCCTAGCGGCCATAGGTGCGGGCATTCTGGCGTATATCGTCAATACCAGCCCGCCCCCCGCGCAAAAACCCGTGGATGAACGTGCAATCGCAGTGCGCGCGGTGACAGTGCAAACCCAAACCGTTTCCCCAAATGTTTCGGGGTTCGGCCTGGTCACCCCCGCCCGGACGTTTGAGGCGGTCATGCAGGTCGGCGGCACCGTCGAATATGTAAACCCTGACCTGCAAAAAGGCGCTATCCTGCCGGCAGGCGCGGTGCTGGTGCGTGTTTCCCCGCTGGATTTCAACCTTGCGATTGCGCAGGCCCACGCCAACATTCGCGCGACCAAGGCGCGGCTGGCCGAACTGGCTGTGTCCGAGGCAAACCAGACCTCAGCACTGGCGATTGAACGCCAGGCGCTTGCGCTGAAAGCTAACGATCTTGAACGCACCGAAGCCCTGTTTGCAGGCGGCACGGTTTCGCAAAGTTCGCTGGATGCGAAACGCGCGGCACATCTGGCGCAAAGCCAAAAGGTGCTGGCGATTGAAAGTTCGCTGGCGCTGCTGCCAACCCAACGCGCTGTGCAGATGGAACAGGTGACCGTCTATGAGGCGAGCCTGAAAACCGCTGAGCTGAACCTGGCGCGCACAGAGCTGACCCTGCCATTCGCCGCCCGCGTTTCGGCGGCAACCGTTGAAACCGGGCAGTTCGTGCGCGTTGGTCAAACCGCCGCGATGCTGGACGGTATTGATGCGGCCGAGGTCACAGCGCAAATTTCGATTGGCGAAATTCGCCGGCTTTTGCAGTCTACCCATCCTGACACGGCCAAATTTACCGCAGACCCCACCCTGATGGGCGAAGTGCTGCGCAGTCTGGATATTTCGTCGGATGTACGCCTATCGCTTGGGCAGGAGGTTGTTCACTGGCCCGCCACCATGGACCGCATGAGCGATACGATTGATCAGAAAACCGGCACGCTGGGCGTGATCGTTCGGGTTGATACGGCCTATTCCGGGGCGGAACCGGGCGCGCGCCCCCCCCTGACCAAAGGCATGTTTGTCGAGGTTCGCTTGTCTGGTGCACCTATCAGCGGCATCATCATTCCGCGCAGTGCGTTGCGCGATGGGCAGGTTCTGGTTGCGGATGATGACAACCGGCTGACGCTGGTGGCGGTGCAACCCTACCTGATCCAAAATGGGATCGCCGTAATCACCCGGGGTCTGGCGCCCGGCCAGCGTGTGGTTGTCAGCCATCCCAGCCCGGCCATGGCGGGGATGTTGCTGGATGTGGTCGAAGACACTGACCTGATGGCGCGTTTGCTGGCCGAAGGGCAGAAGTGATGATCAGGTATTTCACTGGCCACCCAACCATTGCCAACCTGTTGATGATCCTGTTTCTGGCGGCAGGTCTATTTGTCGGCCCCGGCCTTTTGCGCGAAACCTTTCCCCGGGCCGAACTGAACGAGGTGGAAATTTCCGTTCCCTACCCCGGTGCCCGCCCCGAAGACGTTGAAAGCGCAATTTGCGAACGGATCGAAAATGCACTGGACGCCGTCACCGGCATTGATCGCCAGTCCTGCGAAGCACGCGAAGGGTTGGGCCGCGCGGTCACCCGCATGCGCGAAGGCGGGGATTTTCAGGCTTTTGTTGCAGATGTAAAATCTGAAATTGATGCCATATCAGATTTTCCGGACCGGGCCGAAGCGGCGTTGGTGCGCCCTTTGGGGTTAACCGATTTTGTCGCCTCTGTTGCGATAACCGGGCCATCTTCGCGCCCGCAGCTTAAGGAATACGCTGAAAATATCCGCACCCGGATGCTTCGGCAGGGGGGCATTCCAAAGGTAGATATCCGGGGGTTTTCGACACTTGAACTTCAAATAAATCTGCGGCCCGAGGCGCTGCAACGTTTTGGGGTTTCGGTCTCTGATATTGCGCGTGTGGTCGGTGCCGGCAGCCTAGATATGCCCGCCGGCAACCTTGAAACTTCTACCGAAACCCTGCTGGTGCGCGTTGCCGAAGAACGCCGAAATGCGGCCGATCTGGCCAATCTTGTCGTGCGCTCATCGCCCGCAGGCGGGCAGGTGCGTCTGGGCGACATTGCGGACATCACGCAGCGTTTTGCCTTTGACGATGATGTGGTGCTTTTTGACGGGCGCCCAGCAGCGATACTGGATATCTCGAAAACCCGGTCAGAAGATTCACTGCGCATCGTGGATACGCTGACAGCCTTTCTTGAAACCGAACGGGCCAAGGCGCCCCCCGGCGTCACGATGGAAATCACAGCCGATGCTGCGTCGGTTGTGCGCGACAGGCTGACGTTGGTGGTTGTAAACGGTCTTCAGGGTCTGGCGTTGGTGTTTGGCGTGCTGTGGCTGTTCTTTGGGTTTCGCTTTGCATTCTGGGTGGCAATGGGGTTGCCGGTGTCATTCATGGGCGGGGTCGCCCTGATGGGGCTGGTGGGGTATTCGCTGAACCTGATGACAACGCTGGGCCTGTTGATTGTGATCGGCCTGTTGATGGACGATGCCATCGTCATCGCCGAAAACATCGCCCGCATGCGCGAAAAAGGCCGCAGTGCGATGGACGCGGCGGTGGAAGGTGCTGCACAGGTTTTTCCAAATGTCCTTGCGTCTTTTGGAACAACCGCCCTGATCTTTGGATCGCTTGCGTTTTTGTCTGGCAACCTTGGCGCAGTTTTGCGGGTCGTTCCGGTGGTTATGCTGTTTGTTCTGACGGTTTCGCTGATAGAGGCGTTTCTGATCCTGCCCCATCACCTGGTTCACAGCCTTCAGCAGCCGCGCAAAGACAAAGGTGTGCGCGCGCGGGTTGAGGCGGCGATGGACTGGACGCGCGAACGCCTGGTTGGCCCGCTGGTCGATCTTGCGATCCGCTGGCGATATGCGGTTGCGGGGCTTAGCATCGCGGTCTTGTTGGTCTCGGTCAGCATGATCGCCGGCGGTTACCTGAAATTCACGGCGTTTCCGGAACTTGACGGCGACACGGTTGTCGCGCGTGTTTTGCTGCCCCAAGGCACACCGCTTTCACGTACCGAACAGATCGTCGCGCAGCTGGAAGGGGGGCTGGACCAGATCAATGAAAAACTGTCGCCCCAACAACCCGGTGGTGCGCCGTTGATCCGGCATGTGTCGGTGTTTTATGGGCTGAACCGCGATGCGTTTGAAAGTGGGTCACATGTGGCCACTGTCAGTGTGGATTTGCTGCCATCCGCCGAAAGAACCCTGCGCCCGGATGCGATCATGCAGGCATGGCGTGATGCCGTGGGGGTGGTGCCGGATGTGATCAGCCTGAAGTATGCGGAAAGTACAATCGGCCCCGCCGGGATCGCGATTGATATGCGTTTGCGCGGGGATGATCTGGTGCAGTTGAAATCCGCCTCGGTCGCCCTGCAAAACTGGATATGGCAGTATGATGGTGTGACGTCGGTTCTGGATGACCTGCGCCCGGGAAAACGGGAACTGCAGGTCACGCTGAAGGATGCCGCCGGACCAATGGGCATTTCGGCGGCAATGGTCGCCGATCAGCTGCGGGCGGCCTATTTTGGGACCACCATCAGCGAAATGCAGGTGAATGGCCGGGTGATCGAAGTGACCGCCCAGATCGCGACACAAGAACAGGAAAGTTACCGCGCGTTTGATGACTTTATCATCACCCGCGCAGATGGCGCGAACATCCCCATAAGCGTGGTGGCGAAGGTCGAAACCGGTCAGGGTGTCAGCCGTATTAACCGCGAAAACGGCATTCGCACGGTCACAGTGCAAGGTACGATTGACACCAGAACCGCGAATGCAAACGCCATCGTAAGCGATACATTGGCCCGCTTTGTGCCTGAATTTCTGGAACAGTTCCCCGGCGTTGCCCTGGATGTAGAAGGCCAGAGGGCCGAGGCAAGCACCACCCAGAAATCCATGATGAAAGGGTTCCTGATCGGCCTGATCGGGGTGTTCCTGTTGCTGAGTTTCCTGTTTCGCTCCTATGTGGAACCGATCGTCGTCATGCTGGTGATTCCGCTGTCTTTGGCCGGGTCAATCTTTGGGCATATGGCGATGGGGCTGAATTTTTCGATGCCCAGCCTTTTGGGGTTTGTCGCGCTGGCCGGGGTTGTGGTGAACAACTCGATCCTGCTGGTTGATTTCGTCAAACATGAAAGCAAAGGCACCCATTCGGTTGCAAAGGCGGCATCATTGGCCGCGCGCGCCCGGTTTCGCGCCATTTTCCTGACCTCGACAACCACGGCCGCGGGGTTGCTGCCGATCCTGACAGAAACCAGCCTGCAGGCTCAAATTTTGATACCCTTGGTTGCCAGCCTTGTGTTTGGCCTGCTTGCCGCCAGTGTGGTTGTGCTGTTCGTGTTGCCCGCGATCTACGCGATTTTGGATGATTTTGGGCTAAGCACGCTGGCCCATGCCCGCAGGGCACAAAAGGCGGCACAGGGCGTCTGATCAAATTTGATCAGCCTGCTTGCCCGCCGGTCGCGGGTTGCCGGTGGATGCAGGGCGGCACCTGTGGCTATTCGCGCCAGCAAAGCACCTCGCCCAGTGGTGCGCGGCCGGTGCGAAAACTATTGGCCGGATGCTGCGTGTCGGACAGCCCAAACGCGATGGAACATACGATGACGCGATCTTCGGGCAGATCAAAAAACCGGCGCAGGTAGGGGGTATAAGAGGCCACCGCAGCCTGCGGGATTGTGGCAATGCCCAACGCCTGCGCGGCAAGGGTGAAGGCGGTGATGAAACCGCCGCAATCCACCAGCCCGTATTGCCCCAGTTCCTGATCAGATGTGATCAAGGCGATATGGGGCGCGCCGAAGAAACGAAAGTTTTCCATCATCTGCGCGCGCGATGCATCCCGATCCCCTTTGGTGACGCCGACGGCGTCATACAGTTGCCAGCCACAGGTGCGCCGCCGGTCCTGATAGGGCCCGCTATAGCGCGCCGGAAAGGGTATATCAGGGCTGTGGGATGCGGTTTGCACCTCGTCCATCAGGCCGTTTCGCAAACGTTCGGTTTCAGCCCCGGCTGTGACGATCACCTGCCAGGGCTGGGCGTTGCACCAACTGGGTGCGCGACCCGCGGCGGTGACAATCTTTTCAACCGTGGCCCGGGGCAGCGCATCGGGCAAAAAGGCGCGGCAGGAATGGCGGGCATGAAGCACATCCTGGAGGGTCTCAAACTCAGTCATGAAGCCGCTCACTGGTTTTGCGCGATGAAGTAGCCGATACCAGCCGCGATGATCGCGCCAATGATGACCGCAAAGGTGATCTTCCAGACCGACCAGGGGCGTTCACCCTGCACCTTACCGCTGCGCCCATTCACGACAAAACGATAGGTTTTGCCCCGATACTTATAGGCGGCCAGCCACACCGGCAGCAGGATGTGTTTGAATGTGACGTCGCTGACGGTTGTGTTCACCTGGTGCACGCGTTGTTCATCGCCACCGATATCAAAGCGGACATCGCGCAGGATGACACGATCCATATGTGCGCGCGCCTCGTCATAGCCTTCTTCCAGCTGAACGGTGTACCCTTCGGCGCGAAAGCCCGCCAGAAACTCTGGCCGATAAGGTTCCAGTGCAGAAAGATCCCAGGGCTGAAGGTTGTCTGTATAGCGCTTTGGCAGGGAGCGGGACGCCAGAACCAGCACATCGTCAAAGAACCGCGCAACCCGGCCCGAGGCCGGGCGCCAGCGCACTTTGCGCACACGTTGCTGAACCTGTTTTCCGTCCCGCATCACGGTGCGGGTCACATAATAGGCGGTGCCGTGTTCGCCCCGATAGGTGCTTTTTGTATCGGCGTCGAACGTCCAGTAAGGCACGTAAATACCCTGCATTTTACGCCCCTTACGCGCGTATTCCTGCAGGCCATTTGGCGCAAACCAAAGGCGGCCCAGCCACTTTGTCATTTCCCCGCGTGCCCCGCGTTCTTCCACAGCAAACGGCAAAAGACCCTTGGGTTTGATGTGGCGGTGTGCGCCGGTATCGGTGACCACGGGGGTTGCACAAAAGGGGCATTCGGCGGCATGGGTGTCGGCGTCAAATTCCACCTGCGAGCCGCAGTTGGGGCATTGGGCGATCCGGATTTCTTCGGTTTCGGCGGCGGGAAGCTGGGCGTCCAGTGCCGCGCGGAAATCCAGCTCGTTGATCGCCGGGGAGGTTGGTGAAAGGCCTTCGGTCGGGGCCTGAAACCCGCAGTGGTCGCAACTCAGAACCCCATGTTCCGGGTCGAAACGCATGTCAGACCCGCATTGATCACAGGGAAAGCGATGTTCCTCGTTTGCAGATTTGGGTGCGGGGGGAGGAGTTTCTTCCATTAGATTTCAGGCCTCCGGCGGGGATATTTGTGGAACAATGATAAGGCTTTCTTACGCACCGGGGGGCGGAGGGGGCGGTGGAAGGATGGTGAACAGCTGTGCCAGTTCCATCACGTCCTCGGCCTTTTTCCAGCCATCCTGCCCGGCCGTCCAGACGAGGGTTTCACGCGTGATTTCGCCAGATCCGGCCATGCGCCCCAGCGCGGCCTTGGAGAAGGGGCCATTGGTTTGGCCGTTTTCAGCGGTGTGCCAGACATGTTCGGCCGGAGGGGGCGGCGGAGGAGCGGCTGCCGCTGGTTGCGGGGCGGCCGCGCTGCCCCAGGGGCCGGATTGGGCCATCTGGCCGGCCATTGCCATGCCCATGCCCATCCCCAGGCCCGCGCCCATGCCGCCGCCGGCGGGGTTTTGGGCTGCTGCGGTCATAGCCTCGGCCGCCGAATACTGCGTGAACTTTCCAAGATCACCGGCGAGCCCCATGGAGGTGCGTTTGTCCAGCGCGGCTTCGACCGCTGGGGGGAGCGAGATGTTTTCGATGTAAAACTCTGGAATCTCAAGCCCATACTGGGAAACGATCCCCGAGATTTCGGCCGCAATCATTTTGCCCAGATCTGCGGTGTTGGCCGCCATGTCGAGCACAGGAATGCCCGAGCCTGCGATGACGCGGGAAAATTCCTGAACGATGATGTTGCGCACCTGGAAACTGATTTCGTCCATCGTGAATTCACCATCTGTGCCCACGATCTCGGTTAAAAAGGTGCCGGGGTTTGACACGCGCACGGTGTAAGTGCCAAAGGCGCGGATGCGGGTGGGCCCGAATTCCGGATCACGCAGCATGATCGGGTTTTTGGTGCCCCACTTCAAATCGTTAAAGCGGGTGGTGTTGACGAAATACACTTCGGATTTGAAGGGCGAGCGGAACATGTGATCCCAGTGCTGAAGCGTTGTCATCACCGGCATGTTGTTGGTTTCCAGCATGTAGAGGCCGGGGGTGAAGACATCTGCCAACTGGCCTTCGTGAACGAACACTGCCGCCTGGCCTTCGCGCACTGTCAGCTTGGCGCCATATTTGATTTCATGGTTTTCGCGTTCCAACCGCCACACCATCGTGTCACGCGTTTCATCCACCCAATGGATGACATCGATAAATTCACCAGTCAAAAAGCTGAGTATACCCATTTCAAATCTCCCTTTTCAGTCAGGTCTAAAGCGTTTTTCCGGATATCTGAAATCCGAAATGAAAAATCGGTGCGCCGCACCCCTTGTCAGACGGTGCCACCGATCAATTCGGCGGCGATTGTTTCTACAACAGGCCGGGCCTGGCGTTCTGTCATGCCCGGGCGCAGGCGCGGATCATAGAGCATTTTCAAAAGCAGTTCGTCGTGATCCGTCAGAAGCCCGAATTCTTCGTCGTCATTAAAGATAGAGGGGCGCGCGGCGGGGCTGTCATTTGGCAGGCCAAGGCCCTGGGCCAGTTCCTCTTGAATACAAGAGCGGCGCAGCAGGTCAGGGTGTTCGCCCCGGATGATGGCAACAGCCTGGCCATAGGTGCCATCGTTGTTAGAATCCGATGCTATGACAAGGCAGTAGGTTGTGCGTGACATATTGACGATCGCGTTGACAGAGGCGCGGTTTATGCCCGGCATCAGGCGGCGCAATTCGGGCCCGATGGCGCGCCTTTCGTCCTCATTCAAAATCAGAACGCGGTAGTTTCCCCCGGTGTTGACCTGGGTGATCGAAAGGCCTGTCAGGCGCGCAAGGCGGTTGGCAAACCGGGCGATGTCGGCGCTGTCGCGGCGGCGTTGTTCGGGGGCGATAGACGCGCCAAAGCTAACCGACATTTGCACCGGTTGCTCCCAGCGGTGCAGGCGCGAAGCCTTTTGGCGGCTAACCAGCTGCCCGTTGGAGACCTGATGTTCTTCGTACAACGCGATGCGCAGGAAATTCTGAACCAGATTTCGCGAGGAAAACGGAACATCCGGGCCGCCCCCGTCCGTGCGCAGCAGGCCTTGGGTAACAAGGCTTCTTTGAACGCTGGCGTAATAGCCTTCCAGCGCCTGACTTTCAGGCGAGCGTGGCGCGGCCTCGGGGTATGTGGCGGATTGGGGCGCGTTTACGTTCACCGGCATTTCACAACCGGCCAGCAGGCTGGCCCCCGCCATGATGGCGGCCGATATCATACGGCGAGGCGTGCCCATCCTTGTGTCAGCCTTCAGAAATGGATGTGCCGACATTGCTGCCGGTTTTATCGCCACGGGCCTTGGCCGCGGCGAGGGTCGATTTCAACTCGGCCTCCATCTTCTTCAGCTCATCTTCGGCGGCGGCGCGCTTGGCTTTGCCTTCGTCTGCGATTTGCAGGCTTTCCTGGATCGTGGCGATCAAATCGGCATTGGCCGCTTTCACCGCTTCGATGTCAAAAATGCCACGCTCCATTTCTTCGCGCACGACTCTGTTGGCCTCGCGCAGGTTCTTGGCATTGGCTTTCAGCAGTTCATTGGTCAGATCGTTGGCCTCTTTCACAGCGGCGGCGGCCTGTGCAGAGCGTTGAATGGTTACCGCCTGTGCCAGCTGTGTTTCCCAAAGTGGCACGGTGTTCACCAGGGTGGAGTTGATTTTGGTCACCAGGGATTTGTCATTTTCCTGCACCAGGCGGATCGAGGGCAGAGATTGCATCGTAACCTGGCGGGTCAGTTTCAGGTCGTGCACCCGACGCTCCAGATCATCACGCGCGGCGCGCAGATCGCGCAATTCCTGCGCCATGATCACACCCTTGTCTTCAGGCGCGGCGGCAACTTCGGCGTCTTTGGCCGGAATGGTTTTTTCATCCAGCTCTTTCAGCTTTGCCTCGCCAGCCGTGATGTAAAGCGCCAGTTCGTCATAGAATTCCAGCGTTTTTTCGTAGAGCTTGTCGAGCGATTTGATGTCTTTCAAAAGCGTGTGTTCGTGCCCCAGCAGGGTATCTGTAATCCTGTCGATCTGGCCCTGAACATTTTCATATCGTGCCATAAATTTTGCGGCAGGCGCGGCGCTGCCCATGATCTTTTCCCAGAAACTACGCTTGCGGCGCATGTCCAGTTCACTGATGGAAAATCCGCGGATCGTGGTGATGATGTCGCGCAGGCTGTCGCCGGCGGGGCCAACATCCTTGTTGCGCACACCGGCCAGCATGCCTTGGCTGATGACCTGCAGTTCTGCCTGCGCGGCCGACCCGAATTCAATGATCGATTGGGTGTTGGCCATGTCGATTTCGTCCAGCCGTTTTTGAATTTTGGCGGTCGTGGGCTTGTCGGCCTTTTCGATCGGGACCAGGGCGCCGGATGGCTCGGGCAGGATCACTGCGGTGACTTCTTCGACCATCTTCAGGTCTTGGGCGGCCTTTTCGCGGATGGATTGTGTCATGGTTGCTTTCCCTCGTTATGCTTGGTCTGTGCGCACGCCTTCGCGCGCCAGTCGTTCGCGCAGCACTTCGATCTCGATGTCCAGATCCGTGCGGTCGTCGGACAAAAGTTGCTCTGTGCGGGCGGTGAAATTGGCTTCCAGATCGTCCAGAAGCGCCTCGTAATCCCGGCGCGCGTCTGCGTCGCGGGTGCGCGCATAGATATCTGCAAACCGGGCCGTGGCGTCGCGCGCGCCCAGCAAGTAGACGCTTAGATACTTGCGCGCTGATGTCAGGTCGCGCGGGTCGTCTTCGATCGTGCGAAACATATCGCGCGCGGTGGTCATGAACACATCGACACGCTGTTCAAGGCTGCGATCACGCGCGCGTAATATCGCGTCTTTCATGGCTGTCAGGTGCTTTTCAGCCTCGCCCACAGCGCGTGCCACGCGGTCTGTCTGGAATTCATCGATCCCTTCCATTCCTTTGTGTTTCAATGGGTCGATGCCAAATGCGAAACTGTGTAATGCGCTACCTAGTACAGCGAAGATCGCGCCGTTCAAAAAACTGCCCTCGACTGATCCGGCCAGGAAAAGACCCGCCCCTGTCAGGATTGAAGCCAGGATTTTTCGCGGCAGTGCGGGGCGGCGTGCGATTTTGCGTGCGTCATATGCTTCCTGCGCCAAAATACCTTCGCGCGTCAGCCAGGCCGCCAGGATCAGGATGCCAAAAGCCCCGATGCTGATCGCCAGGCCCGCCGGATCGCGCAAAAAAGCGGTGATCGCCAGCGGAAGAGGCGCCAGAAAAAGGAAATTCACCCGGCCACCGGCGCGGGTGCGCTGCTGGCCCTCAAAGGGGTTTTTGGGTTTGGGCGTTTTATCAGGTTGCCCGGTTTGCGGGCTGAATTTCCCGCCAAAGCGTTCGCCCATTACCCGCCCCCTGTAATCGTGACGTACAGGATCAACGCGACCAGCATGAAAAACGCGAGCTTTTGCAAACCGCTTCCAGACACGTTTTCCCCTTTCACCCGATATACACTCGTACCGGCACAAATATAGGTGATCATAGCCTTTTTTGCTAGCGCCAAGGCGGAATTTTGCAGGTTTTACAGCCAGAATTGCGCGGTCAGCGGTCGCGCTGTTGGGGCCGCCTTTCAGGATTAAGGCGTATTTGCAGCCTGCCAATCCCTTTTCGCCTGCGCCATGACCCGCCGCCATGGCCGCGGGAACAGGGCAAGCGTGGCCATCACCGGAAGCGAATAGGGCAGTATGGGTGCGACATTGGCCGCTGGCAGCTGCAAAGCGGGATAGGGGCGTGCAGGATGGGCGTGATGGTCAGAATGGCGCGGCGCATTCAACATCAGATGGGCGGTAAACCAATGTGGTGCATTCCAGCTGTGTTCTGGTCCGACGGGTACGAGTTTTCCGGTTGAAAGGGGGCTGCGCGCCAGGCCGTAATGCTGAACATAGTCTGACAGTAAAAGCTGCGTTTGTGCGTATCCCGACAGGGCAATCAATGCCATAACACCCGCGCCGCCACCAATGGCCCAGGCCGCCGCCAGCATCCCCATGCCTGCGCCGATATAGACACCATAAGGGGTCATGCCCCCGCGGTTTCGCCGCGCCAGATCTTTGCGTTCGGCGCGGTATCCGGCCAGGAAAGACCCCTTCCAGGCGCGTGGGGCAAAGTGATAGAAGCTTTCGCCGTCACGGGCGGAATTCGGATCTTTGGACGAGGCGACATATCTGTGGTGAACTTTCAGGTGTGCCGATGTGTGATGGCCGAATAGCAGCGAAATATAGACCCACTTTCCCAGCGTGAAGAGCGTTCTGTTCCCCCGGTGTATCAATTCATGTGCATTGGAGTTTGAAACCTGCCCGAAAAAAAGCCCTGCGGCGACGAAAAGCACGCACCGCTGGCCCCAGGGCAGCCCGCTCCCCCCAGCCAGGGCCCAGACCATAAGGGCCAGAAGGCCAAAGTGGGACAGGGCCAGGATGACAGACAGCGCGTTGGCGCCCGGATGGGGGGCTGCGGGGTTTGCGGGGGCGGCGGTTGTGCTGATGATCTGATCCAGGGCAAAGGCAAACAGGGTCATGTACAATGCGCCGGCCACCACCCACCAGCCGCCGTAAACTGCTGCCATCGCCAGCAAAACAACTGGCGCAAGTGCCACAACGGCAAAGGGGCGAAGAACGCGGGTCATGGGGGCCTTTCCGTCTGACTGCCTGACGTTAGCGCGATTCTGCAATCTTGGCGCTTTGATTTCAAACAAAAGGCGCTGATCCGGTGTGGGCTACGCGCAACGCGTGCTTGATGTCGCTTTTGGGTCGTTCAAAAGGGGGACTTTGGGTTATCATGCCATTGTGAACCTGCTTTGGATGTAGCGATGACCATGGAACAGAAAAAAGGCGTTTGGAAATCGGGGCGCGGCAAGGGGCGTCATACCCCCAAGGGCCGTCAGGTTGACCCTGATGCACTGCAAGAGGTTCGCACGCTTCTGGGCGCGCGCCCGCGTCAGCGCGATCTGCTGATAGAATTCCTACACCTTATTCAGGATGCGCACGGCCACCTTTCTGCCGCGCACCTGCGGGCCCTGGCTGAAGAGATGAAGCTTTCGCAGGCGGAAATCCACGAAGTCGCCAGTTTTTACGCGCATTTCGATGTTGTGCGCGAAGGCGAAACACCGCCCCCCGCGCTGACCATTCGTGTTTGTGACAGCCTGTCGTGCACTCTGGCCGGGGCAGAAACCCTGAAATCAGCGCTGGAGGGCGGGTTGGACGCGTCCCAAGTACGGGTCGTGCGCGCGCCCTGCATGGGGCGATGCGACAGTGCCCCGGTGCTTGAACTGGGTCATAACCACATTGATCACGCCGACCTTGAAAAGGTGCAGGCGGCGATTTCGGCTGGCGACACCCACGCGCATGTTGGTGAATACCAAACGTTTGCGCAATACGCTGCGCAAGGCGGATACGAAACGCTGAAATCCCTGCGCACCGGGGGGGTGCCTGACGAGGTTCAGGAAACCGTTTTATCCTCGGGGTTGCGCGGGCTTGGCGGGGCGGGTTTCCCTTCCGGGCGCAAATGGTCATTTGTGCGCGCCGCGCAGGGCCCAAGGTATCTGGCCGTGAATGGTGACGAAGGCGAGCCGGGCACTTTTAAGGACCGATACTACCTGGAACGCACGCCGCATCTGATGCTGGAGGGCATGCTGATTGCCGCCTGGGCGGTCGAGGCTGAAACCTGCTTTATCTACATGCGTGATGAGTATCCGGTGGTGCTGGACATTCTGCGCCGCGAAATCGCTGCACTGGAGGCCGCAGGCCTTGTGGCGCCGGGCTATATCGATCTGCGTCGGGGTGCCGGGGCGTATATTTGCGGCGAAGAAAGCGCGATGATTGAATCGATCGAAGGAAAACGCGGCCTGCCGCGCCACCGCCCGCCATATGTGGCGCAGGTTGGCATCTTTGATCGCCCGACGCTGGTTCATAACGTCGAAACGCTGCATTGGGTGGCACGTGTGCTGCGCGAGGGGCCGCAAATCCTGAATGATGTCGAACACAATGGGCGAAAGGGTTTGCGCAGCTATTCTGTCTCGGGCCGGGTGGCGAACCCGGGGGTGCACCTGCTGCCTGCCGGATCGACAATTCTGGATGTGATTGATGCGGCGGGTGGCATGGCGCCGGGCCATGTTTTCAAAGCCTACCAGCCGGGCGGGCCGTCGTCTGGCCTGTTGCCTGCCTCGATGGATGATATTCCGCTGGATTTTGACACGTTGCAGCCGCACGGCAGCTTTATCGGGTCTGCCGCGGTTGTGGTGCTGTCAGATCAGGATAGCGTGCGCGATGCGGCGCTGAACATGCTGCGGTTCTTCGAAGATGAAAGCTGTGGCCAGTGCACGCCTTGCCGCGTGGGCTGCGAAAAGGCAGTGAAACTGATGCAGGCGGATGCCTGGGATCAGGGGCTGCTGGGCGAATTGTGCACAGCGATGGAAGATGCTTCTATCTGCGGGCTTGGTCAGGCGGCACCGAATGCGATCCGCCTGACGATGAAACATTTTCCGGAAGAAATCTGACGCCCTAGCTGCGGCGCGTCTTTAAAAGGCGCTGGAAAACTGTGCCGCCAGCGTATTTCCCCATGCCTACGAAATACACGATGATCACCGCGAATGTGATCAGCGCAGGGGCGCCATTCATTTCGAACCCGCCATCGGTCAGATTGCCCGTAAGCGCGGCCACAATGTAGCCGATCACGAAAAAGCTGACGAAAAGGTCCAGGAAGAATGCCAGGACAACTTTCCATGCCGGTGCTGATTTTTCTTCGGTCATTTTCTGCTCCACTCTTTTGATTGTGGTGGAATGCTACCACAGGATGATTTTTGAAAACAGGCACATGTGATGCGATGCAGGGTTGACCGGCGCGCGCAGTGGCGTGACTCTGCATTCAAAACAAAGGGGAATGCCGTGTCACCCATGTTGATCGCCTATAGCGGGCTGGCTGTTTCGCTGGTCTACCTGCCCATGACAAATGCGCCGCACAGCTGGCCACGGTCTGTGGTTAAAACATTGCCTTTGTTGTGCTTTACACTGGCGGCCTGGCTGGCCGATGGGCCGATTTACCTGGTCGCCGGCCAGTTCTTTTCAGCGCTCGGAGATTTCGCCTTGTCGCGCCGGGGGGACGGCGCATTCTTATACGGCCTGTCCTCTTTCGCATTGGCCCACCTTGTATATACCCTGCTTTTTTTGGGGCTTTCAGGGGGTGAAATCTGGGAAAGTTTTGCACTATTCCCGCTTTTTGCGGTTATTCTGGTGGCTTTGACACTGTCGTCGGAAATTTGGCTTTCCCCTTTCGTTGGTCGCCTGCGCTGGCCGGTTCGCGCCTATGTCGTCGTGATTACGGGGATGGGGCTGGCGGCGCTGACATTGCCGCTGGGCGCCGTCACGCTGGGGGCGGGAATGTTCATCGTGTCAGACATGATCCTTGCGCTGCAGCTGTTTCGAATGGAGGACGATCACCGCCTGAACAGGCCTGCGGGCTGGGCTGTCTGGGTGTTCTATGTTTGCGGGCAGGCGCTTATCCTGGCAGGAGGATTGGGCTGGCCCCTTCCATAGCGCACAAAAGCGGATTAGGTGATGGGCAACTTTCGGAGGCTGCATGGCATTTTTTACAAAGCTCAAGGATCGTCTTTTCAAGTCTTCCTCGAAAATTGAGGAAGGGCTGGAGGCCATCGTTGAGGATGGTGGGCAAGAAGAAACCGTTGGTGAAGAGGCCGGGGTGGACGTTCAGGCCGCCGATGATACCCCGGTTGACGCGCCCGAGCCCGCGCCGCAATCAGAGCCAGAGCCAGAGCCAGAGCCAGAGCCAGAGCCAGAGCCAGAGCCAGAGCCAGAGCCATCCCCTCGTGAAATTCCGCAGCCTGCCCCGCGGGAGTTGCCGCAATCTGATCCGGTCGAGGCGCCGCAACCTCTGGACCCTTCACCGCCTTACGTGCCTGTCGAGGTTCCGGTGTCTTCACCGGACAAAGCTGAACCAGTGGCGCAGACCCCCGGCATTCTTGGCCGTATTCTGGGGCGCAAGGAAAAGAAAACCGTCGTTCGCCGGGTGTTGGACGATGACATGCTTGAAAGCCTTGAGGAGTTGATGATCACCTCTGATATGGGCGTCGAAACGGCACTGCGCGTGACGGCCAATATCGCCGAAGGGCGGTTTGGAAAGAAACTTTCGGTGGATGAAATCAAAGGTTTAATGGCTGCCGAAATCACCCGGATTATGGAACCCGTGGCCCGCCCGCTGCCAATTTATGCGAAGAAACCGCAGGTGGTGCTGGTTGTCGGGGTGAACGGGTCGGGCAAGACGACAACCATTGGCAAGCTGGCAAGCCAGTTTCGCGCCGCGGGAAAATCGGTGATCATTGCGGCGGGTGATACATTTCGCGCCGCGGCGGTTGAACAGCTTCAGGTTTGGGGGGAACGCGCCGGTGTTCCGGTGTTGACCGCACCAGAAGGGTCCGACCCGGCCAGCCTGGCCTATGATGCGATGACACGGGCCGAAGCCGAAGGTGCCGATCTTTTGATGATCGACACCGCCGGACGCCTGCAAAACCGCGCCGACCTGATGGAAGAGCTTTCAAAAATCGTGCGTGTCATTCGCAAGAAGGATGAAACGGCCCCCCACAACACTTTGCTGGTCCTGGATGCAACCACCGGGCAAAACGCGGTGTCTCAGGTCGAGATTTTTGGAAAGCTTGCGGATGTGTCCGGGCTTGTGATGACCAAGCTGGATGGCACAGCCAAGGGCGGTGTTCTGGTTTCGCTGGCTGATAAGTTTGCCCTGCCCATCCACGCCATCGGTGTGGGTGAACAAATTGACGATCTGGCGCCGTTCGATCCGGCAGATTTCGCAAACGCGTTGACCGGGGTGAACACATAACTGCCTTTTCCCCCAGGAAAATACCGCATGGGGGGCGCGAGCCCTCTGTGCCAGGGATAAGCAAAAGGTACATCCTGTGAGCGATTGGCTGATCTCACTTGAAGGTAGCGAAGCAGGTCATCAGCTGGCGCTTGGGCTTGCCCTGATGGCCGCATTTTTGCACGCGCTGTTCGGCGCCCTTCAAAAAGGCCGGCATGATCCGTGGCTGACGCGCGGCGCCATCGATTTTTCCTATGCCGTCATCGCCCTGCCGTTTGTGGCCTTCGTGGTCCCTTTTCCCGAACCCCACATGTGGCCGATTTTCGCAACAGCCTTTGTAATTCACGTGGCTTATAAAGTGGCGCAGGCGCACACGTACACTTTGGGCAGCTACACGGTCGTCTACCCGGTGGTGCGTGGCACGGGGCCGTTGTTTGCGGTCATCGGTGCCTGGTTTGTGTTTGGCGAAACTTTTACAGCGGTACAGTGGTTTGGCGTGGCAACCCTGCTGGCAGGCATTTACGGGCTTGCCGCCTATAATCTGCGCCACTGGCAAACCGGGCGCGAATATTTGAAACCTGCCCTTGCGATGGCCGTGTTAACCGGGTGTTTCGTCGCGGCTTATACCACCTGGGATGCCTATGGCATTCGCGCCACGGCCAACCCGTTTACGTTTCTTGCGTGGTTTTTCCTGATCGATGGCCTTGCCATGCCGCCAGTTGCTGCGCTGCGTTGGAAAAACATGGTAAACCGCCCGGCGCTGGGCCCGCTGATGGTACGCGGCGTAATCGGGGCAGTCATCGCCTATTTCAGCTTCGGCGCGATCATGCTGGCCACACGGCTGGATTCTGTCGGTCAAGCTGCGGTGCTGCGTGAAACGTCAACCGTTTTTGCGGCGCTGATCGGCTGGCTGGTGTTGCGTGAAAAGACCGGCCCGCGCAGGTTGGCGTTAATGGCATTGATCGCAGCGGGCGCTGTGATAGTTGAGATGGGCGGATAAGGGGAAAACCATGAGCGAAAAGAACATCAGGCCTGGAATGAAGGCTGCACTGGACTACGGCCCGATCATTCTGTTTTTCCTTGGCTACATACTGCTGAAGGGGCGCACCTTCACCATTGGCGGGCAGGAATACACGGGTTTTATCGCCGTGACGGCAATGTTCATCCCGATCCTGGCGATCGCCACCTTCATTCAGTGGCGCCTGACAGGCCACGTGTCGAAAATGCAGGTCGTAACCCTGGTTCTGGTTGTGGTTTTCGGCGGCCTATCGATCTGGTTTAACGATGAGCGGTTTTTCAAGATGAAGCCAACGATGATCTACATGATCTTCGCGGCGATCCTTGGGTTCGGCCTATTGCGTGGGAAAAGCTACCTTGAGGCGGTGATGGATCAAACCCTGCCGCTTCAGCGGGAAGGCTGGATGATCTTGACCAGGCGGCTGGCCCTGTTTTTTCTGGCGCTGGCGCTTTTGAATGAATTCGTATGGCGCACCATGTCCACGGGGGCGTGGGTCAGCTTCAAGACGTTCGGCCTGACCCTTGGAATTTTCGCCTTCTTCATGGCGCAATCCAGGTTGTTCCAGGTCTACGGCATCACGGAAGACGACGAAAAACAGGAAGACTGACGCCGGGCGCGCAAGCCCCGCTGCCTGGGTTAACGCCCTGAAATCAGGCTACTGTTTTGGGCTGAACAGATGCGCCTGCGCCGTCTTGTCCGCTTTCAGGTCACCCCGCAATTCGGCGGCTACGGCGCGCCCGGCAATGACGCCGGGCCGGGCGCTGATGTCGCTCAGCCAACGCGCTAAATGGGGCTTGTCGTCCAGTGTTTGCTGCTGGCCTTCCCACAATGATGCCCAGCCCCAGCAGGCGATATCGGCGATCGAGTAAAAATCCCCGGCCAGATATCGGTTATGGGCCAGCTGCCGGTCCATAACCCCATAAAGGCGCGCGGTTTCGTTGCGGTAACGATCCTTGGCATATGGCAGGTCATTCGGGGGATCCATATTCGGCGCGTATTTCAGGAAATGATGCGCCTGCCCGGCCATCGGGCCCAGCCCGCCCATTTGCCACATTAACCATTGGTCGACCGCGATGCGATCACGCTCTGTTTGCCCATAAAACATGCCGGTTTTGCGGGCGAGGTACTGAAGAATTGCGCCGCTTTCAAAGATCGAGATCGGCGCGCCATCTGGCCCTTGTGGGTCCACGATGGCCGGCATGCGGTTGTTCGGCGAAATCTTCAGGAAATCAGGCCCAAACTGCTCTCCAGCCCCGATATTCACCAGGTGCAGCTTGTAGGCGAGCCCCATTTCTTCCAGTGCAATTGAAATCTTCCAGCCGTTTGGCGTGGGCCAGAAGTACAAATCTATTGGGGCGGGCATCGCATTCTCCTGTTCGTCGCGCAGGTAGTTTGGCGCAATCGTGAAGAAGCGCAAGGGTGGTTGACCTGTACATTCCTTCACAGTATCGAGATCGCACGCGTGGCGATTTGTTTACCGGATTGCGGGCCACGTAAAGCGTTTCACGGTGCACCCCAAACCGGGGAAAACGTGAAAAGCTTTGTTAAATATGCCGCTAAAGAGGGCAGGGTACTGAACCCCCGACGCTCTTTTTGCGGTGGGGGTTTTTTTGTGCGAAGGAACGCGCGATGACGCAGGATTGGAAAAGCCGGACAAAGCAGGTGCACGGCGGAACACGCCGCAGCCAGTATGGCGAGGTCAGCGAAGCGATGTTCCTGACGCAGGGCTTTGTCTACGACACCGCCGAAGCTGCCGAGGCACGGTTTGTCGAGCTTGGGGAAGATGAATTTATCTACGCCCGTTATGGCAACCCAACCGTTAAAATGTTCGAAGAACGTATCGCCGGGATCGAAGGGGCGCAGGACGCCTTTGCCACCGCCAGCGGCATGGCCGCGGTAAACGGCGTGTTCATGGCGATGCTGCAGGCGGGCGACCATGTGGTGGCCGCGCGCGCGCTTTTTGGGTCATGCCTGTATATTCTGGATGATGTATTGGGGCGCTATGGGGTCGAGGTGACATTGGTAGATGGCACCGATCTTGACCAATGGCGCGCGGCGGTGCGTGAAGACACGAAAGCGGTGTTCTTTGAAAGCGTTTCAAACCCGACGCTTGAAGTGATCGATATTCGGGCCGTATCCGATATCGCGCATGGCGTGGGGGCGATTGTGGTGGTTGATAACGTGTTTGCCACCCCGGTCTTTTCGCGGGCGCTGGATATGGGCGCGGATGTGATCATCTATTCAGCCACCAAACATATAGATGGGCAGGGGCGCTGCCTTGGCGGGGTCATTCTGGGCACACAGGAATTCATCCGCAAAACGGTTGAACCCTTCATGAAACACACCGGTGGTGCGCTCAGCCCGTTTAATGCCTGGGTGATGCTGAAGGGGCTGGAAACGCTGGATCTGCGGGTCAGGGCGCAGGCCGCATCGGCGCTTGAAATCGCAACGGCGTTGGAAGGGCACGACAAATTGGCGCGTGTTTTACACCCCTTTCTTGACAGCCACCCGGATCAGGCGCTTGCCAAAGCGCAGATGGAACAGGGCGGCACGGTTCTTTCGCTGGATCTGAAAGGCGGGCAGGCGGCGGCCTTCCGGTTCCTCAATGCGCTGTCGATTGTCCTGATCTCAAACAATCTGGGCGATGCCAAATCCATCATCACGCACCCGGCGACCACGACGCACCAGCGGTTGCCAGAAGACCAGAAACAGGCGCTGGGAATAACCCCCGGTCTGGTCCGGTTGTCGGTTGGCATTGAAGACGTCCGCGACCTTTTGGCGGATGTGAAACAGGCGCTGGAGGCTGTTTAGCGACGGTACCTGAGTATCCCATTTGGTAAATTGGGGCAGAGCGCTTACATTAGGGCTCTGCGATAGGATCCTGGAGAGCTGGCTATGAATTACATTTCACCAGAATTGACCGAGGCCCCGGATAAAGATGATGCCGCGCGCGCACTGGAAGTGTTGCGCCAATGGGCTGGCGCGGCCGACCCGGTTGAAGTGGCGAAACTGGACCCTTCCATCGCGCGATTGCTGCCTGGTGGTGAGGTTTCGAACTACCCGGCGCTGAACAGAACCTACCCGCAATCCTTTGTGCCGGATGAGGCGTATAAGGCCGCGATGCCGGATTTGCAGAACGGCCCGGCCAGCCTGATTCAGGGCGCGCGTAAACACATCCAGCATGTGGGCATTTCAAACTTTCGCCTGCCGATCCGCTATCACACCCGCGATGATGCGGACCTGACGCTGGAAACATCGGTGACCGGGTCGGTGAGCCTGGAAAAGGGCAAGAAGGGCATCAACATGTCGCGCATCATGCGCAGCTTTTACGCCCACGCCGGAAAAACCTTCAGCTTTGATGTGATCGAGGCTGCGCTGGATGACTACAAATCTGATTTGGAAAGCCTGGATGCCCGCATAGAAATGCGGTTTTCCTACCCGGCCATGGTGGAATCCCTGCGCTCAGGCCTGTCTGGCTATCAGTATTACGATATCGCGCTGGAATTGGTTGAACACCACGGGGCGCGTCGCAAATTTATCCATCTGGATTATGTCTATTCGTCAACCTGCCCGTGCTCGCTGGAACTGGCTGAACATGCGCGTCAGACGCGCGGGCAGCTGGCGACACCCCATTCCCAACGGTCTGTTGCGCGTCTTTCGGTTGAGGTTCTTTGCGACAAATCCTGTTTGTGGTTCGAAGATATCATCGATTTGTGCCGCGAGGCGGTTCCGACCGAAACGCAGGTGATGGTGAAACGCGAAGACGAACAGGCCTTTGCCGAACTGAACGCGGCAAACCCGATTTTCGTCGAGGATGCCACCCGCCTTTTCTGCGAACAATTGCAGCTTGACCCGCGTATCGGGGATTTCCGCGTGATCGCCAGCCATCAGGAAAGCCTGCACAGCCATGATGCGGTGTCGATCCTTGTTGAGGGCGAAACGTTCGCGGCCGAAAGCCTGGACCCGAAGTTGTTCCAGTCGTTGTATCACGTCGGCTGATTGAACCTGATCAAGGGTTTTTACATGTGTTCCCTGCTTGACACCCCGCCCCTGCGCGGCCAACGCTGCGCCTATGTTTGACCTGCGTCCTGTCGGATATGTAATTGGCCTGCTGGTTGCCGTCCTGGGCGGCACGATGCTGATCCCCATGGGGGTTGATTTGGCATATGGCAGCGCAGATTGGGCGGTCTTTCTGGAAAGTGCCGTTATCACCATCATGGTGGGCGGGTCGATGGCCATCGCCAGTGCCAATGGCCTGGGGCAGGGGCTGACGATTCAGCAAACCTTTTTACTGACAACGGGGGTGTGGGTGGCGCTGCCCTTGTTTGCGGCCCTGCCGTTTGTGTTGGGGGATACGGACCTCAGGGTGGTTGATGCGATTTTTGAGGCCATGTCTGGCCTGACCACCACCGGATCCACGATCCTGAGTGGCCTGGATGATTTGCCCAAGGGCGTTTTGTTGTGGCGCAGTATGCTGCAATGGTTTGGCGGGGTCGGCATCATTGTTGTGGCGATGGTCTTCATGCCTGAACTTCGGGTTGGCGGCATGCAGATTTTCCGAACCGAAGCATTTGAAACAATGGGTAAAATCCTGCCACGCGCAGCGCAGATCGCATCGCGGATATCGGCGATTTACGTGACCCTTACACTGTTGTGCATCGCGATGTATCTGGCGGTGGGCCTGCCCGGGTTTCATGCCGTCAACCACGCGTTGACAACCATGTCGACCGGCGGGTTTTCCACCCATGATGCATCCTTTGGGATGTATCAGGGCGCGCCGGAATATGTGGCTTCCGTTTTCATGATCCTGGCCAGTTTGCCCTTTGTGCGGTTTGTGCAGCTGACGGCCGGTACAGCGCGCCCTTTGCTGCGCGATAGTCAGGTTCACGCGTTTCTTTTGACAATGGTTTCATTGGTCGTGATCATCGCGCTTTACCGGATATTCGCCAATGATGACCATCTGGTTCATTCCTTCCGCGAAGCATTGTTTAACGTCACCTCGATCATGACGGGCACGGGGTTTGCCAGTGTCGATTATCAGCTGTGGGGCGGTTTTCCCGTTGTTCTGTTCTTTTTCCTGGGGCTGATCGGCGGGTGTGCCGGGTCAACATGTTGCTCGGTCAAAATTTTCCGCTATCAGATCCTGTTTGAATCCATCCGCTCACAGATTGCGCGCATTCACACGCCCCATTCGGTGCGCCAACCCCGGTTTAACGGGCGCCCGGTGGGCGAAGATGCCTTGTCTTCGGTCATGGCGTTTTTTGTGATGTTTGTTGTGACGCTTGGGGTTTTGTCGGTGATGCTGGGGCTGACGGGGCTGGATTTTGTGACGTCCGTGTCGGGCGCTGCAACGGCGGTGGCCAATATCGGCCCGGGCCTGGGCGATATCATCGGCCCGTCAGGGAATTTTGCGGCCCTGAATGACACGGCAAAATGGATCCTTTCGGCGGCGATGCTTATTGGCCGTCTGGAGCTTTTAGCAGTTTTCGTTCTATTCACCCCCGGATTTTGGAGAGGCTGATGACAACTCGCCCCCTTGGTGCACAGATTTCCCACATGTTGAAATCGCGTGGCGTTGACACGATTTTTGGTATCCCCGGTGTGCATAATATCGAACTTTACCGCGGGATCGAACAGGCGGGGATCACCCATGTTCTGGCGCGCCACGAACAGGGCGCCGGGTTTATGGCCGATGGGTATGCGCGCGCAACCGGGCGGCCGGGGGTGGCCTATGTGATCACCGGCCCAGGGTTGTGCAACACGATGACTCCGATGGGGCAGGCCTATTCCGACAGTGTTCCGGTGCTGACGGTTTCCAGCTGCCTGGATCGCGCCGATCTGGGGGTCGGGCGTGGCCGTTTGCATGAGATGAAAGATCAGGAAGGCGCTGCGGCGACCGTTTGCGACTGGTCGAAAACCGCAATGGATGCGCCAACGGCCTATCGTCTGATAGATCGGGCTATGGCCGAATTCGTCGCGCAGCGTGCGCGCCCGAAACACATACAGGTCCCGATCGAGGTTCTGGGCATGTCGGCTGATGGCCCGCCCGAACCCGCGATGGTGCCCGCCCGCCCGATTGCGCGGCCCGAAGATGTGGCTGCGGCAGCTGAATGGCTGACCGCGGCGCGCCGCCCGTTGTTCATTTTCGGGGGTGGAGCGGCCGGCGCCAGCCAGGTCGCGCGCGCTGTGGTGAAGGCCACCGGGGCGGCCAGTCTGTGCACCTTTGCCGGGCGTGGGGTGATCGGGGTCGATGACCCGCTTCACTACGGGGCTGTGTTGTCGCGCCCTGATGTCGTAAGCGAACTTGCGCGCGCTGATCTGGTGTTTTGCGTCGGTACGGAATTAAGCGAAGTTGACCTTTGGCGCGATGCGTTGGGGCACACGGCCCCGATGGTGCGCGTGGATATCGACCCGCACAGCCTGCTGGATGACACCCGCGCCCAGCTGCCGGTGTTGGGCGATGCCGAGGCCTTTTTGACGGACCTTCTGGCATTGGTCGATGTGCAGCCGGGCACAAGTGACTGGACCCCGGCCGAGGTTTCGGCCGCCCGCACACGGTTTCGCGCCGAAGTAGACAGCCTGCGCCCCGGAATTCTGCGGATATGTGACGCACTGGCGCCAGCCTTGCCTGACGACACGATGTTTTATTCGGACATGACTCAGTTTGCCTATGTTGCCAAAGAAATCTGGCCGATGAATCGGCCGGGCCACTGGCATCACCCGTTTGGTTTTGGCACGTTGGGTTACGCGCTTGCGGCGGCAATCGGGGGTAAAATCGGGCGCCCTGATCTGCCGGTTATCGCCATCGCGGGGGATTACGGTTTCCAATACACCCTGCAGGAACTGGGGGTGGCGGTGGAGTTGGAACTGCCTTTGCCCATCCTTTTGTGGGACAATGCCAAGCTCAAGGAAATCGAAGACAGCATGGTGCGCGCGCAAATTGCGCCAAATGCAGTGGTGGCGCGAAACCCGGATTTCTGTGCCCTTGCGGCGGCATATGGGGCGGGCGCAGAGGCACCCGGATCACTGCAGGATCTGGTGGAGGTTGTTGGCCGGGCCCTGAAAGCGAAAGGCCCGACGCTGATTCATATTACAACCGATCTGGAAGACTAAGGCGCCTAGTTCCAGCAGCTGACAAGCACGGTCATGTTTTCGGCCAGGGTGGTCATATCCACCGGGTCCATCGCACCATCGGGATCGGTCGCGGTGGTCTGCACCCCGTTTTCTGACAGGAATTGGGCAAGCGCGCCTGCGTTGGCCGCAAAATGTACATCCTGGGGCAATTGGCGCGTTGCATCGTCGGGGTCGGCCGTAAGCATGCCCAAAACGGCGCCGGTGCTGTCCAGAACCGGGCCGCCTGCGTCCCCTGCCTGCGGTGCCAGTGACAGGCGTGCCAGGTAGGTTTCGCCGCCCAGACCGGCAAGTTCTGCCAGGGTTCCGAAGGTCAGTGTCGGTGCCCCCAGGCGCCCGCCATAGGAATAGCCGGATACTGCAATGTCAGAATGCAGGCGCGGCGCGCCGGTCAGAAAGCTGGCGACCCCACTGGGTGAAAGCGACGCCGTGGGTTTCAGAACCGCAACCCCCAGCGTGTCATCAACTGCGGTGATATCGGCCTCATACGTGTCATCTATCGTGACACGCTGACAGCCCCCGCCAACCACCTGAGCGGTTGTCAGGACGGCCCCGGAGGCATCCACATAAAACCCTGACCGGGCAATATCCGGGCGCCGGATTTCAAGCCCGGACAAAAGATCAAGGCTTTGCGCTGCTTCGTCCAGCCCGGCGGTATCTGCCAGGGCCGTGTCGCCCAGCGATTCAAAACCCGTTTTCATCGCTGTCAGGGCCAGGCTGCGCCGCTTTTCGTCGCCGGTGGGCCAGATCAGGGTAAACCCTTTAACGGCCCCATCCACCAGTTTTGCGTAGGTGTATGAGACGATATCGGCGTTTTCACCCGTTAGCGTGAATTCCGAATTGCGCCGTGTACGCGCGCCTTCCAGTGGCACGATCTCAAGTGTCTGAAGGATGTCATACAGCCCAAACAGCGTGTCCTGATTGCCTTTCTGGCTAATCAGAACCACACGCACTTTGCCGTTGGCTGTGGGGTCGTAATGGGCAAAAGGTGCCTCGTAATGCGAAAAGGAAACCATCGTTACGGGCATCGGCACGGCGATGCCTGCATCCTGGTCAAACACGGTTTGCATGCCAAGGCTGTCAATAACCGCCTGATAGCCTGCCAACAGTTCGGCGCGCTGGTTCGTGGTCAAAATCCCGGTTTCATCATACCCTTTAGCGGCCTGATAATCGGCCATCGCACGGCGGGTGCCCGGGCCAAAGGCGCCATCGATGCCGGAATTATAGAACCCTTCCCATTTCAGCGCGATCTGCAAAGCTTCGCGCGCCGGGCGGTCCAGTGCGCGTTCGCTGTTGCGGGCCTGGGCTTTGGTTTCATCGGGAAGGGCCATGGGTGCAGCTTCGGCCATCACCGCGGCAGGGTCTTGGGTGGCGGGTGTGGTTGGTGTTGGTGGCGGGGCTGTTGCCGGCACGGTTGCTTCACTCAACGTGGTTTGCCCAACAGGCCAGAATTGCTGCCGGAACTGGGTGCCATCTGCAAGGTAGCTGTCGTTGGGAACCTCGCCCGTCGCACGCAGCCTGTTCAGGGCGCTGCCGGCTGTGTCCGCGTCATAAGGGCCAAGCGCGACCGCGTACCAGCCGGTTTTCATGCGAAACCCGTTTACGTCGTCCAACACGCCTGCATAGGCGCGCGCGCGCGCTTCGGCTTCGCGCAGTGTTGGGTGGGCTTCAATCTGGATCCAGGCCACTTGCTGTGCTGCCGCACCAAGAACCGTTGTAAAAATCAAAATTATCGCAAGAAATACGCTTTTCATAATCCCTCATGGCCTTTCCAGCCGTTTTTAAACCCTAAAGGCAAGTAACACACTACGAACAGGGGTCAGGTCAATATCGCTCTGGTCACGATTGACCCTTTGTGGCCCAAAGCCTATTGAGGGCGCGACATTCCACGAGGGTTCCATGACAAAGTATCAAGGCGCACCAAAAAGCTTTCAGGAAATCATCCTGCGGCTGCAAAATTACTGGGCCGATCAGGGCTGCGCTGTGTTGCAGCCGTATGACATGGAAGTGGGCGCGGGCACGTTCCATCCGGCCACGACTTTGCGCGCACTGGGCACCAAAGCCTGGGCGGCGGCCTATGTGCAGCCTTCGCGCCGGCCCACCGATGGGCGCTATGGCGAAAACCCGAACAGGTTGCAGCACTACTATCAATACCAGGTGCTGATCAAACCCAGCCCTCCGAACCTTCAGGCCCTGTATCTGGGCTCACTTGCCGCCATCGGGATCGACATGGACCTTCATGACATCCGTTTTGTCGAAGATGACTGGGAAAGCCCCACGCTGGGCGCCTGGGGATTGGGGTGGGAAGTTTGGTGCGATGGCATGGAAGTCAGCCAGTTCACCTATTTCCAGCAGGTCGGCGGGCATGACTGCAAGCCCGTGGCCGGGGAGCTGACTTATGGGCTGGAACGCCTGGCGATGTATGTGCTTGGCATCGATCATGTGATGGACATGCCGTTTAACGACCCGGACGCGCCGATCGCCCTTAGCTACGGCGATATCTACCTGCAGACCGAACAGGAATATAGCCGTTTCAATTTTGACGTGGCCGAAACAAAAACCCTTCTGCGCCATTTCGAAGACGCCGAGGCCGAGTGTAAATCGATCCTGTCGCACCCGCACGAAGACCCAAAAACCGGAAAGCGTATTGTTATGGCGCATCCGGCGTATGACCAGTGCATTAAGGCCAGCCACATATTTAACCTTCTGGACGCGCGCGGCGTAATCTCGGTTACAGAACGCCAGGCCTACATCGGCCGGGTGCGCGCGTTGGCCAAGGCATGCGCAGATGCGTTTGTCCTGACCGAGGCCGGGGGGCAGGCGGCGTGAGCGGCAAGATAATAGGGATAATCATTGTGGCAGTCTCTCTCGTGGCCGGGGTGGCGATCTACTACCTGCAGCTTTATGCCTTTTACGAGGCCGCGCCGGCAGAAACAGAGATTACCGTTGTGAACCTTGTCACCGAACAGCGCGAACCGATGCTGATGGAAGGGTTTCAGGGGATCGACGCCGACAGTTCCCCCCTGCGCTTTCGGTCCTGTTTTACCACGTCGATGAGCCAGCCCATGCTGACCGAGACGTTCATCACCTACGATGGGGCGGCGCCCTTGACCGCGCCGGGCTGGTTTGACTGCTTTAATGCAGTGGAAATCGGCGAGGCACTGGAAACAGGCGAGGCGATTGCCTTTCTGTCCCAAAAGAACATTCATGATGGGGTCGACCGCGTTGTTGCGGTTTTCCCCGATGGCCGGGCTTTTGCCTGGCACCAGCTGAACGAAAAATACAGCGAGTAAACCATGCCTGATCTGCTGATCGAACTCTTCTCGGAAGAAATTCCCGCCCGGATGCAGGCCAAGGCCGCTGATGATCTTAAGCGGCTGGTGACAGATGGTCTGGTAGAGGCCGGCCTGACATATGGCGGTGCGGCCGCTTTGGCCACGCCACGCCGCCTGACGCTGGCTGTCGAAGGTCTTTTGGCCGCCAGCCCCGACACCCGCGAAGAACGCAAAGGGCCGCGCGTTGACGCGCCCGAAAAAGCGATCGAAGGGTTTTTGCGCGGCGCCGGCCTGACACGCGATCAGCTGGAAGCCCGCGACACGGGCAAGGGCCAGGTATGGTTTGCCACCATCAAAAAAAAGGGCCGTCCGGCTGCGGATATCGTGGCCGAGGTTCTGGAAAAGGCCATCCGCAACTTCCCCTGGTCCAAATCAATGCGTTGGGGCAACGGCAATCTGCGCTGGGTGCGCCCGCTGCATTCGATCCTGTGCATTCTGACAGATGAACAGGGCAGCGAAGTTGTCCCGCTTGACGTGGATGGGATCGTTTCGGGTGACACGACAGAAGGCCACCGCTTTATGGGGGCCGGGCGGTTCGCGGTTACATCTTTTGATGACTACGTGGCCAAGCTGCGCAAGAACCACGTTGTTCTGGATCCGCAGGAGCGCGCCGATCATATTTGGGTTGAAGCCCATAACATGGGGTTTGCTCAGGGCCTGGACGTGGTCGAAGACAAAGGTCTTTTGGCCGAGGTTGCCGGGCTGGTGGAATGGCCGGTTGTCCTTATGGGCGATATTGCCGAGGAATTCATCGACCTGCCTGCCGAGGTTCTGCAAACCTCGATGAAGGAGCACCAGAAATTCTTTTCCGTGCGCAACCCAAAGACCGGGCGGATTGAAAAGTTTGTGACCGTGGCCAACCGCGAAACGGCCGACGATGGCGCCACGATCCTTGCGGGGAACCAGAAAGTTCTGGCCGCCCGTTTGGCTGATGCCAAGTTCTTCTGGGAAAATGACCTGCGCAGCCTGCGTGCCACTGGCATGGAAGGGATGGTCAAACCGCTGGAAAACGTCACGTTCCACCGCAAGCTGGGCAGCCAGGCGGAACGGATCACCCGGATCGAAGCACTTGCGCGAGAAATGGCACCCCTGATCGGTGCCTCCGCTGATGTGGCCGCCAGCGCGGCCCGTGTCGCAAAAGCCGACCTTTCCAGCGAAATGGTTTACGAATTTCCAGAGCTTCAGGGCGTGATGGGCCGATACTATGCATTGGCATGCGACCTTCCCGAGGCCGTCGCGAATGCGTGCGAGATGCATTATTCCCCCCTGGGCCCGTCTGATGATGTACCGCAGGAACCGGTGACGGTTGCCGTGGCGCTGTCCGACAAACTGGATACGCTCACAGGTTTCTGGACCATTGATGAAAAGCCGACGGGGTCCAAAGACCCCTATGCGCTGCGTCGCGCGGCGCTGGGCGTGATCCGCATCATCCTGCACAACAACCTGCGCCTGCGCCTTGATCGGTTTATTGACAGTCAGCTTCTGAAACACGAAATCGCGCAAAACCGTGACGTGGCCGAAGAACGTGAACTGGCGGCGCTGAACAGCACGCTTGATGAAATCGCTGATCACGGTGTCTTTGGCGCGGCTTTCCGGGTTGTCATTGACGCTCTGGATGGGGCTGAAAACGCACCGGGCACAGGCGAAGGGTCTTTCCTGCGCCGGATCGAAGAAAAGATGCCGGATCAAAGCGTCGATCTTCTTGGCTTTATCCATGATCGCCTGAAAGTGCACCTGCGCGCAGAAGGCATCCGCCATGACGTTATCGATGCCTGCCTGAACATGCCTGGCAATGACGATCTGACGCTTCTGGTCAAACGCGCCCAGGCACTGGCGGCTTTCCTGAAAACGGACGACGGTGAAAACCTGTTGCAGGGCTATAAACGCGCCAACAACATCCTTAGCCAGGCAGAGGCGCAGGATGGCGTGGAATATTCCTACGGGGCGGATGTGAAATTTGCCGAAGACCCATCGGAAAAAGCGCTGTTTGCGGCTTTGGACGATGCGCAGGCGGCGATTGGCCCGGCGATGGAAGGCGAAGATTTCGAGGCGGCGATGTCTGCCATGGCCGCATTGCGTGCGCCGATTGATGCCTTTTTTGAGGCAGTGAAGATCAACGCTGAAAATCAGATCGTGCGGCGCAACCGCCTGAACCTTTTGGCGCGCATCCGCGATATTTGCCACGGGGTGGCAGATCTGACCCGGATCGAAGGCTAGCCCGCGCCGGTCGCCCTGTCGGGAACTGTGGGTATTGCCGAAACCCTGTGGAACGTAACGCTTGTGTGAATGCGTGCGGGCGTTATGCTGCGGGTGAAACCAATGTGCTGCGGTGCAGAAAAAAGGCGAAGCCACCTGTGTTCACACAAATCACACCTACGGCCGCAATTGAAACGTCACGCCACGGCGGGCGGGCAAAGTGCCTGCAACGCCTGATCCGGCTGGATATGCCTGTTCCGCGCACCGTTGCGCTGTCTTTCGATGCTGTGCATGAGGTTTCGGCCGGCCAGATGCCCGACCCTGCGGCAATGCTGGAAGGGTTTGGGCCCGATCCGCTGGTATCGGTGCGCCCGTCGTCGGAAGATCCGGATTGGGGCGGGCCGGGTGCGATCCTGAACATCGGGATGAATGACGCGGTGCATGCGCGTTTGGTGGAAAGCCATGGCGAGGACGCGGCAAACGCGTTGTACCTGCGCTTTATCCAGGCATATGCGGTGCACGTGGCCCGCCTGGACCCGGATGAATTCATGGTGCCGAAATCGCCGACGTCTGATGTTCTGAAGGCGGCTTTGCACACCTATGAAGAAGAGACTGACGAATATTTCCCGCAGGATCCAAACGTGCAACTGGCCGAGGTGTTACGCTCGATGGCGCGGGTCTGGGAAGGCACAACCGCCCGCCTGTTGCGCGAAGCAAAAGGCGCCCCGGCGGATGCTGGCCTTGGGCTGATCGTTCAGAAAATGGCGCTGGGCGTTGGTAAGGGGCTGTGCGGCTCTGGTGTAATCCAGTTTGTGAACGAAGCCACCGGGCAGCGGGAAATCCGGGGCCGGTATCTATGCAAAAGTCAGGGTCGTGATGCGCTGACGGAAGCAGGCGACAGGGATGTCATGTATCTGACCAGCGATGAACGCGGCAGGTCAATCGAAGATGTCCTGCCCCAGAATTTCGCGGACCTTCTGCACTATGGTGACCTGTGCCGCGCCCGCCTGCGCGAAGAAATGCAGATCGAATTTACGATCGAGAATGAAGAGCTGTTTATCCTTGATGCCGTCCGCCTTGCACGCAGCGAACGCGCCAGCGTGCGCATCGCGGTGGCCTTGGCGAAAGACGAAATCATTTCGCGCGAAGAGGCTATTTTGCGCATCCCTCCGCGCGCTTTGACCGAACTGTTGCACAGTCAGGTGGATCCCGAAGGGCAGCGTGACTGCATCGCGCGCGGCATTGCCGCCAGCCCCGGTGCGGCCACCGGGAAAATCGTGTTTTCGGCCCGTGAAGCCCAGGCAAGTGCGGCGCGCGACGAAGCCTGCATTCTGGTGCGTCGGGAAACCAGCCCGGAAGATATTCGCGGCATGCACGCCGCCAACGCCGTTTTAACGGTGCGCGGTGGCATCACCAGCCATGCGGCAGTGATTGCGCGTGGCCTGGGGCTGCCTTGTGTGGTGGGTGCATCGGACATTACCCTTAGCGGCCGCGCGCGCACGCTGACGGCCGCCGACGGGCGCGTGTTTCACGAAGGCGATGTTATCACGGTGGATGGCGCCGCTGGCGAGGCCCTTATCGGCGCGGCGCGAATGTTGCCGCCGGAACTGGGCGAGAATTTCCAAACCCTTTTAAAATGGGCCGATGACTTTCGCGATATCGGCATTCGCGCCAATGCGGATACGCCGGATGATGCGCGCAAAGCTTTGATGTTCGCGGCCGAAGGGATTGGCCTGTGTCGCACGGAACACATGTTCATTGACGATGATCGCCTGCTTGCGATGCGCGAAATGATTTTCGCGGATCACGCCAATGACCGGCGCGCGGCGCTTGCGCGCCTGCTGCCGATGCAGCGCGCCGATTTCACCGAACTTTTCCGGATCATGCAGGGCAAACCTGTGTGCATCCGGCTGTTTGATCCGCCTTTGCATGAATTCCTGCCCCACGGGCGCGAAGGCCTGCGCGAACTGGCCGAAGCGCTGGATCTGCCGCTTTCAGATGTCACAAGGCGGGTCGAGGCATTGGGGGAATTCAACCCGATGCTTGGGATGCGTGGCGTGCGTCTGGGCATCACCGTGCCCGAAATCTACGACATGCAGGCGCGGGCGATTTTTGAAGCAACGATCGAAGCCTCCGGATCCGGCGATCCGGTGGTGCCCGAAATTATGATCCCCCTGGTTTCCGCCAAGCGGGAAGTCGAAATTGTAAAGGCGCAGATTGATGCCGTCGCGGCCGAGGTAAAGATCGAATCCGAGGCCGAGTTTACCTATCGCCTGGGCGTAATGGTCGAAACGCCGCGCGCCGCGCTTCGGGCAGATGAAATCGCGCATCACGCCGCGTTTCTGTCTTTTGGCACAAATGACCTGACACAGATGACTTATGGCCTGTCCAGGGATGATGCCGGGCGGTTCATGGGCGAATATGTTCGCCAGGGTGTTTATGCCGAAGATCCCTTCCACACGCTGGACACGGACGGGGTGGGCGAACTTTTGACGCTGGGTGCTGAACGCGGTCACCGCGCGAACCCGGATGTTACGCTTTCAATCTGTGGCGAACACGGCGGCAACCCCGAATCCATCGAGTTTTGCCGCGCTGCCGGGTTTGACTATGTGTCTTGTTCACCGTTCCGGGTGCCGGTTGCGCGTTTGGCCGCAGCACATCTTGCGATCAGCGAAAAAATGGCATCCGAAGCCGGGGAAGGCGCGGAAAAATAAAAACAAACCCGGCGTCGCCGGCCGTGCATCTTATGCACAGGCAGGCCGCGCATACCCGCTATGCGCGTGCGAATCGGGCAAAAGGCTGGACGAACGGCGCATTTTGCCCTAAATGCCCTCGGTCATGGCGACGTATGCGCCGTTACTGGGTTGGGAAAAGCGAGTAATTGTTATGTTCCGGGGGATGATCTGGGCTGCATTGACGGCCCTTGTGGTGACGTCGGGCGTTGCGTCAGGCGAAACGTTTTCCAGTTCTGCTGTGAATAGCATCCTGATGAACGAACGTAGTGGCGTTGCAAATCTGGCGTCCGGGCAGGTTGCCCGCCTGGCCAGCACACCGGCCATGGGGGCGTTGGCCTCTGGGGAAATGTATACCGCCAGCTGGCTGGATAGCCAGGCCGAAGCTGAGGGCGGCGAAGAATGGGCCTGCCTGTCAGAGGCGCTGTATTTCGAAGCACGCGGAGAGACGATTAAGGGCCAGTTCGCCGTTGCCGAGGTTATTTTAAACCGGGTCGACAGCACACGGTTTCCAAACTCGATCTGCGGGGTCGTCCATCAGGGTACGGGAAAACGGTATCAGTGCCAGTTTACCTACACCTGTGACGGCCACAACGAAGTGGTCAGTGAACACGGCGCTTACGCCCGGGCCGGTAAGATTGCGGCGGCCATGACCAGCGGCGCGCCCCGCGCCCTGACAGAAGGCGCAACATATTACCACGCGACTTCGGTAAACCCGCGTTGGGCAAAACGGTTTGAGTTGACGGCAAAGATTGGCGTTCACAAATTTTACCGGATGCCCACAAGGGTGACGAGCAATTAATCTTTAAACAGTCGCAGTTTGCGTCAGAACCGGCGGCGGCAGGCTGGCGCCGGCCTGCCAATCAGTCCATTGTGTGCGCAACCCAATCTGAGGGGCGCTATGAGCACCGAAACCCGTCTTGCATTCGATCATCCCGAGGCGCGCGCCGCCGCGACCCTGTCCACCACCGCTGCGCAAATGCTGGCAGACCGGATTTCCCTGCGCGATCATATCGTCGAGGTTGAAATTGGCGCCTTTCAGGCGGAACGCGGCACCACTCAGCGCATCAGCTTTAATATTGTCGTCGAAGTGGCCGCCCCTGGCGCGCCTCTGGATGACGATGTTGACCGCATCCTGTCATATGACACGATTACGGAATCCATCGCGGTGGAACTGGGGGCAGAGCGTCTGAACCTTCTGGAAACACTGGCCGAACGTATTGCCGACAGGATCTTGGCAGAACCACAGGCGCAGCGCGTTTTCGTGCGGATCGAAAAACTGGATCGCGGGCCCGGCGCGCTTGGCGTGGAAATTGTGCGCACGCCCGCACAGGGGGGGCAAACCCCTGCAGAACAGGCCCCGGACGAAGGCGCCTTGCATCCCCTGGTGGTTCATTTCAGCAACGCGGCAATAACCGGTGACCATCTGGTGGGCTGGCTGGACGCGCTGGCCGCTGACCCACGCCCGGTGATCTTATGTGTGGGTGCGGGCGAAACCCCACAGCCCCACTCTGGCGCCAGCCAGGCGCAGCGGCGTATAAACCTGTTGGCGATCGAACAAAACGCTTGGGTGCTTGCCGGGCAGGACAGGCGTTGCGTGGTGGTCGACACGCGCACCGAACTGGATTGGGCGATGAAACATGACCAGATGAGCGTTTGGGCGCCCGCTAAAATGGTTCTTGATGCGGTGGATGGCCCCAACAGTGACCCTCAGGACGGCATTGGCCTGACAGTATGGTTTGCCCGGCAGATCGGGGCCAGCGCGATCATCACAGTTGGCGGTGACACGCCAGAGGTGGCGGGCATCACGGTGCTTGGTGCAGATCCGTCCGGCGCGCCATTGCTGCCCCCCGTCTCCCGTTAACTGTAAGCACGAGCACACCCATGACCGACTATTTCCGCCCGATTGCCCAAACCGACCCTTCGCGGCCCAAGGGGGCACTGACGCTTGCGAGTGGGTGGTGTTGGTTTGATCGCGTGGAAAAGATGACCCGCGGTGGGGATAGCCAGATCATCGGTGTGGCCGACCTGCCCGCGCTGGTGCGCGACCGCCTGACTGCCCCGCGCGACAGCCTGGCCGGGCTGGATCTGAACGCGGCCCCCCGGATTATGGGTATCCTGAATGTGACGCCTGACAGTTTTTCCGACGGCGGGGTCTTTAACGCTCCGGATGCGGCATTGGCGCGGGCGCGTGAGATGGTGAATGAAGGCGCGGATATTCTGGATATCGGCGGCGAAAGCACCCGGCCGGGGGCCGATACCGTCGCTGTGCCCGCGGAAACTGCCAGAACCGCGCCCCTGATCGCCGCCATCCGCGCCAGTGGCGATAAAACGCCGATCTCGCTGGATACACGCAAGGCCGCGGTGGGGCGCGCCGGGCTGGATGCGGGGGCCGATCTGATCAATGACGTGGCGGCCTTTACATATGATCCTGCCCTTGCAGATGTGGTGGCGCAGGCCCGCGCGCCTGTGTGCCTGATGCATGCGCAGGGTGATCCGAAAACCATGCAAGATGCGCCGTCATACGAAGATGTTGTTCTGGATGTGTATGATTTCATTGAAAAAAGTATCATTTTGGCCGGGGAAAAAGGCATCCCGCGCGCGCGCATCGTGGTGGACCCGGGCATTGGTTTTGGAAAAACGAAGGCGCACAATCTGGCGCTTTTGAACCGGATCAGCCTGTTTCATGCGCTTGGCTGCCCCATCCTTTTGGGGGCATCGCGAAAACGTTTCATCGGTGACATTGCACAAGCGCCTGACCCCGCGCAGCGCGCACCCGGTTCTGTTGCTGTCGCGCTTGCGGCAATTTATCAGGGTGTGCAGATTTTGCGGGTCCATGATATTGGTGACACGTGGCAGGCATTGGCCATGTCCACGGCGATTTTTAAAGGTAACTGAATTTTATGAAGAAAAAACTTTTTGGAACAGATGGCGTGCGGGGGTTGGCCAACAGCTGGCCGATGACCGCCGAAATGGCGTTGAAACTTGGCGCAGCGGCTGGCCGGCATTTTCGCAGCGATGGCATGAACCGGCATCGGGTTGTTATTGGCAAAGATACGCGTTTGTCCGGCTATATGCTGGAAAACGCGCTGACGGCCGGGCTGACGTCAACCGGGATGAACGTTCTTTTGCTTGGGCCGGTGCCCACACCCGCAGTTGGGCGGTTGACCCATTCCATGCGCGCCGATCTGGGCATCATGATTTCCGCGTCGCACAACCCGTTCCACGATAACGGTATAAAATTTTTCGGGCCCGACGGGTTTAAACTGTCGGATGAAGATGAACGCCAGATAGAGGCACTGGTTTCGGGGCACCTGGAACCGGTTCAGGCGCAAAATATCGGCCGCGCCAAGCGTGTGGACGAAGGGCGCCAACGCTATGTCGAATACCTGAAAACAACCTTTCCCCCGGGCAAACGTCTGACGGGGATGAAGGTGGTGATTGACTGCGCCAACGGCGCCGCCTACCGCGCTGCGCCCGAAGTTTTGTGGGAGCTGGGCGCCGAAGTGGTTTCTGTTGGGGTCACCCCGGATGGGCGCAATATCAACGAAGGTTGCGGATCCACCAGCACAGAACTTGCTGCACGAACTGTGGTAGAGACGGGGGCCGATCTGGGCATATGCCTTGATGGTGATGCTGACCGCCTGATGGTGATTGATGAAACCGGCCACGTCGCGGACGGCGACCAGATCATGGCCCTTTTCGCATCCCAATGGGCGAAAGAGGGGCGGCTTGCCGGCGGTGCTCTGGTGGCGACGGTGATGTCGAACCTTGGGCTTGAACGGTACCTGAAAGGGCAGGGGATCGACCTTGTTCGCACTGATGTGGGTGACCGTTATGTGGTCGAAGCAATGCGCAAAGGCGGTTTCAACCTTGGGGGCGAACAGTCAGGTCACATCGTGATGACAGATTACGCGACCACCGGCGACGGGCTGCTGGCCGGGGTTCAGTTTCTGGCCGAGATGGTGCGCACAGGTCGCCCCGCGTCGCAACTGACAAAGGTCTTTGAAACGGTGCCTCAGCGGCTATCGAACGTGCGCTACGAAAAAGGGCAAAAGCCGTTGGAAGACGCCAATGTTCAACGCGCGATCGCGGCGGGCGAGGCTGAATTGGCCGGCAAGGGGCGGGTGTTGATCCGCACGTCGGGTACCGAACCCCTGATCCGGGTTATGGCAGAAAGCGAAGACAGCGTGCTTTTGGAAAGCGTTGTGGATCAGATTGTCAGCACGATAGAAGGCGCGGTTGCCTGACGGTTTTCAGGGCCGCCTGCGAATGAACCGGGCTTGGCTTATGGCCAGGCCCGCCAGGATCAGACCCAGGGCCCCCAAAAACTGACCGGGCAGAACTTCAGACAGAAGTATAGTGCCAAATATCACGGACCAGACGGGCACCAGATAATTGACGATACTCAGGAACGTCGGCCCGGCGGTCTGTACGACGCGCACCAGCAAAAGCGTGGCCAGCGCGGTGGGAAACAGCCCCAGATAGATGACTGCGGCGATTGCGCCAACAGGTGGCATCGCAGGCCAGCCCTCTACGATCAGCGCGATGGGCACGATAACCGCGCTGGCAACCAGCAGTGCGGCTGCGGAAAAGCTGATTTGGTCAACCTTTGGGCACAGGCGCGTGATGATTGACCCGATGGCATACCCGCCCGCGGCGCCGACGCAGGCCATGCGCGCCCAGGCTTCGGCCTCGGCCCCGGTGCTGGCCCAGGCCCCCGGCCCAATCAGGATTGCAACGCCAACAAAGCCCACGCTAAACCCGGCCGCTTTGCGCGGGGTCAGGCGTTCTGCGGGCACAAGAAAATGTGCCAGCGGCAGGACGAAAAGCGGCACAACCGCCATGGTGATGCCCGCAAACCCGCTGGCGACATACAGCTGCCCCCAGCTCAGCAAGATGAACGGGATCACATTGGAAAACATGCCCATGCCCGCGCAATGCGCCCAAACGCGTTTCTGGCTGAATGCCGGCAGTCCGATTCCGCGCGCATAGGCAAGAATTGTCAGGCTAACGGCAGCCATAAGAATACGCACCGCCGCAACAGAAATCGGCCCGAAGCCTGTGAGGGCCATTTTGACCCCCATAAAAGACGCCCCCCAGATAACCGAGAGGATCAGGATATAAACCCAGTTGCGGGCGTTTGATGGGGTCGACATGGGGCATGATCCTAAGGCCGGGCGCGGCCTTCTGTGCAGACGCCTATCAGGTCGTATCAGTGGTGAAAAGCGGGGAAACCGGGCGGCGTGGTGCCGGCGCCATCTTCGCTGTCACAAAATCTGCAATGGTGACTGCAGGGGTCGGATGTGGGGTGCCCGCCGGAAGGTTCCCCCCGGCGGGCGATTGTCTGATGGCGATCAGTTCTTTTCCTGATCAACCAGCTTGCCTGCGGAAATCCATGGCATCATGGCGCGCAGTTTTTCACCAACCTGTTCGATCTGGTGTTCGTCGTTCAGGCGGCGTGTGCCTTTAAAGAACGGCTGGCCAACGCTGTTTTCCAGCATGAAGTCGCGTACGAACTTACCAGATTGGATGTCTGCCAGAACGCCTTTCATAGCGGCCTTTGTCTGGTCGTAGGGCAGAATGCGCGGGCCCGAAACATATTCGCCGTATTCAGCGGTGTTCGAGATCGAGTAGTTCATGTTGGCAATGCCGCCTTCGTAGATCAGATCCACGATCAGCTTCACTTCGTGCAGGCACTCAAAATATGCCATCTCGGGGGCGTAGCCTGCTTCCACCAGGGTTTCAAAACCCATGCGGATCAGTTCAACCACGCCACCGCACAGAACGGCCTGTTCACCAAACAGGTCTGTTTCGCACTCTTCGCGGAAATTGGTTTCGATGACGCCGGAACGCCCGCCGCCGATGGCCGAACAATAGGAAAGGCCGATTTCCAGCGCTTTGCCGGTTGCATCCGTGTCAACGGCCACCAGGCAGGGTACGCCGCCGCCTTTGACATATTCACCGCGTACGGTGTGGCCGGGGCCTTTGGGGGCCATCATGATAACGTCGATGCCTTCTTTGGGCTCAATCAGGCCAAAGTGAACGTTCAGGCCGTGCGCAAAGGCGATGGCCGATCCGGGCTTGATGTTGTCATGTACGTATTTCTTGTATGTCTCTGCCTGCAGTTCGTCGGGCATTGTGAACATGATCAGGTCGCACCAGGCGGCGGCCTCGGCAATGCCCATCACGCTCAGGCCTTCAGCTTCGGCTTTTTTGGCAGATGCCGATCCTTCGCGAAGGGCCACAACAAGGTTTTTGGCGCCCGAGTCACGCAGGTTCAGCGCATGGGCATGGCCCTGGCTGCCATAGCCAAGGATGGCCACTTTTTTGTCTTTGATCAGGTTAATATCGCAATCACGATCGTAATAAACGCGCATATCGGCGGTCCTTCTGGTTATGTTTATCCTGTCAGCATCATAGGAATAATCGGCGCATATGAATTGCGAAAATTGATGAAACCTGCCATAATGGCGAAATATCATGCATAGAAAACGACAATATGTAAAATATCATGCAAGCAGATGACACGGATCGCCGCATTTTGCGACGCCTTCAAACCGAACCTGATTTGCCCATGGGCGAACTTGCCGAAAAAGTGGGAATAACGGCGGCAACCTGTTGGCGCCGGTTAGAGAAGTTGACCACATCAGGCGTTATCCGGGGTCAACATGCCGTAATAAACTGGGCCGCACTTGGGTATGAGGTTGAAGTGTCCTTGCGCATCACGCTTGATAAAACGGATTCGCGGGCCTTTGATGAATTTCTGATTGAGGCCCGAAAAGTGCCGGAAGTGACCGAGATTCAAACGTTTTTGGGCCGGGTTGATATGCGGTTGAACATTTTGGCCCGTGATATGGCGCATTATCAGCAGATCTACCGCACCCGCATCCTGACCCTGCCCCATATCGCCGATATCGAAGCTTTGGCGCAGGTTGCCACGATCAAAACAGACGATGCGCTGCCGTTATGATTGAACTGGATGAAACAGACCGCCAGATCCTTGCGATCCTGGTAGAGGATGCAACAACCAGCGCCGGGGCGCTTGGCCGCAAACTGGGCTTGTCACAGTCCGCGGCCTGGCGGCGCGTGAAACGGTTGCACGATACGGGTGTCATCGCCGGGCGGCGGGTTGATCTGGACCGTGAGGCGCTGGGTTTTGGGGTCACGGTTTTTCTGGGCGTGAAACTGGCCACCAAAGGGCGTGTAAGTCTGGAAGATTTTGAACGCGCGGTTGCCGCGATTCCAGAAGTGCAGACCGTGCATCATGTTCTGGGCCTTTACGATTACCGCCTGCGGGTCGTGGCGCGCGACCTTTCTGATTTTGAACGCGTGTTGCGCCGGCGGATAATGACCTTGCCCGGGGTGGGGGATGTCGAAGCGAACGTACTGCTTAGCGAGGAGCGCCGCCCGGGGCCTTTGGGGTGAATTGCCGCTTTCATGTCGCCGGAATTTTTGACACTCTAAAGGCCTTACACGCCAAAGGAGCCACCCATGTCCGCCCTGTTGCCAGATATCGACCCAGATGGAATGCTGGAATTTTCCGTGGTTTTCACGGACCGCTCGTTAAATCACATGAGCGCTGCGTTTCAGAAAGTGATGCGCGATATTTCGGATGGCCTGCGCGAGGTTTACAATGCCGACTCGGTGGCCGTGGTGCCAGGCGGCGGAACCTACGCGATGGAGGCCGTGGCGCGCCAGTTCGCGACAGGAAAGCGCACTTTGGTCATCCGCAACGGCTTCTTCTCGTTTCGCTGGAGCCAGATTTTTGCCATGGGCAGCATCCCTTCAGATGAAACAGTGATGATGGCGCGCCGTGTCGGCAATGCGCCTGACGCCGGTTTCGCCCCCGCCCCGATCGAAGATGTCGTGGCGCGCATCAGCGAAGAAAAACCCGAAGTGGTGTTTGCCCCCCATGTGGAAACCGCAAGCGGCATGATCCTTTCGGATGATTATCTGAAGGCCGTATCAGATGCGGTTCACGCAGTGGGCGGCATCTTTGTGCTGGATTGCATCGCGTCGGGCTGCGTTTGGGTGGATATGAAGGAAACCGGGGTAGATGTGTTGATCTCGGCCCCTCAAAAAGGCTGGTCGGCGCAACCGTCGGCAGGGCTGGTTATGATGAATGACCGGGCGCGCGATATGGCCAAAGCGGCCACCTCCACCTCCTTTGCCGTTGATCTGGGCAAATGGCTTGCGATCATGGAGGCCTATGAAGGTGGCGGGCATGCCTATCACGCTACAATGCCAACAGATGCGTTGCGCGCCTTTCGTGACACGATGCTGGAAACACGCGAATACGGGTTTGCCAAATTATGCGATGCGCAGTGGGAACAGGGCAACCGCGTCAGGGCCGCCTTGGCGGCGCGCGGTGTCAAATCGGTTGCCGCCGAAGGGTTCGGCGCGCCGGGTGTGGTTGTGTCCTACACCAACAATCCGGATATCAAGATGGGCAAGGCGTTTGCGGCAGAAGGCATGCAGATCGCGGCCGGCGTGCCGCTGATGTGTGAAGAAGGCGATGACTATTCCAGCTTCCGCCTGGGGCTGTTCGGGCTGGACAAGCTTTATGATGTGGATGCCAGTGTGGCGCGCCTGGAAGCTGTGTTGGAAAAGGTTCTCTGAACCGCAGATGTTTTCCCGGCAGCCTGACACAGGTTGGGTTGCCGGGTGAAAATTTCTAGCGCGGCCCGATGCCCGCGCGCATGATGCCTTTGCGCAAGGGGCTGATATCATGCACCGCCTTCAGCCCGGTCAAGCGGACCGCCTGCAAAAAACCTCCGCCAGAACGTGTGACCCGGTTGAACAGGTCAATAATACGCGCACGCGCGGCGATATCCCCCTTACGGGCCTGCATATAGGCGCGCATCATGGCCGGCGACCCAAGGTCGCTGGGGTGGGCCTGTGCCAGATCGGCAAGGGCGGCGATATCATTAAGCGAGGTGTTCAGCCCCTGAGCGCCGATGGGCGGCAGGGCATGGGCGGCCTCAGCCACGATCGCCACACGCCCCTGACCCAGGCGTTCCGCGGTTTGGGTGACGATCGGCCAGACTGACCGGCGCCCTTGCAGATGCATGCGCCCCAGCAGGCCACAGGACCGTACGAACATGGCCTCTTCAAAGGCGTCCTTTTCCATCTTCATCAGGTCCAGCGCACGCGCGCCTTTGTTCATCCATACAATCGCAGATGCGTGCTGCCCGTTCATATCGGGCAGCGGAACGATGGTGAAAGGGCCGCCTTCGTTGTAGATTTCGGTCGAGATGTTCTGATGCGCAAGGTCGTGCGTGACCGTGAACGCCAGCGATTTTTGCCCATACCGCTTTATGTTGACGTCGATGCCCACCGCTTCGCGCAGGGGTGAATTTCGCCCATCCGCCGCAATCCCCATTTTCGCGCGCACCCGCGCCCCATCGGTCAGCTGAACAATGATTTCGCCGGTGCGTTGTACGATGGATTTAAAGCCGGTTCCGTAAAGCGCGGTAATGCGATCCTGCCCCTGCAGGTGGGCCCAGATTTCGCGCCGGACCGTCCAGTTCATCAGGTTCCAGCCAAAGGGTTCATCCCCCATATCGCTGGCCTGAAATACACGCCGGTCGCGCACGACGGGTGGCCAGCCGGTGGTGTCTATAACGGCCAGTGCGTCCAGTGGCTTTGCATGTGGTTCCAGCACAGGCCAAAGCCCGCAGCGTTCAAACAACGCGCGCGCAGGGCGCAGGAATGCGGTGGACCGCAGGTCAGAACCGTCCAGGTCAGCCTCGGTCACCGGGGGAACAGGATCTGCCATCAGAACGCTGAAGCCTTGCGCCGCAAAGACGCAGGCAGCAACCTGCCCGGCGATCCCGCCGCCCGAGATGAAGATATCAACGTCGTGGGTCTGCATGATTCTCACTTAGGCCGGAATGCGCGCTTGGAAAAGCCCGAACCAGTCAGCTGCGACAGAAAATCCGTCAGGTCATCGGTGTGATGGTGGATATGCGGGGCAGGGGTGGGCGTTTGGGCCACGTGCACGGTGCGCATCCCCATTTCGTGTGGGGCGGACAGATTGCGGGGGTCGTCCTCGAACATGGCGCCGGTTGCCGGGTCCAGCCCGTCTGTGGCGAAAATAGCCTCAAACGCGGCGCGTTCGGGTTTCGGGCGAAACCCGGCATGTTCGACCCCGTAGATCGCATCAAACAGCCCATCCAACCCGCGGGCTGCCAGAACGCGTTCGGCATATGGGGCCGAGCCGTTGGTGTAGACGATGCGCCGCCCGGGCAGATTACGTATATGGGCGGCAAGGTCGGCGTCCTGTTCCAGATGATCCAGCGAAATATCATGGACGTGGGTCAGGTAGGGGGCCGGGTCGACCCCATGTTCCTGCATCAACCCCGCCAGCGTCGTGCCGTATTTGGCCCAGTAATGGCGGCGCAGCCGGTCGGCCTCGGCTTTGTCTACGCCCAAAACCTCCATCACCCAGTCGGTCATGCGCACTTCGATTTGGTCGAACAGGCGCGCGCGTGGCGGGTAAAGGGTGTTGTCCAGGTCGAAGACCCAGCCGGATACATGGGAAAAACTGTTGGCGACCATGCCCGGACGCTAGTGCCGGTGCGACCCTATTGCAACGGCCAAGTGCTTGATTGTACCAGCGGGGAGTGCATAGTCGGTAAAATCAAAATTGGGAGGTGCGCGTGTCAGATCCGAAGACCAGCCAGAAGGACGCATATGAGCTGATCCTGGATGCTATAGACGTGGGCATCTATCGCCCCGGTGACCGGCTGGTTGAAAGTGACCTTGCCGACCGGTTCGGCGTGTCACGCACGCCTATCCGTGAAGCGTTGCAGCGGCTTGAAACCCAATCCCTTTTGGCACGTGACGGGCGCAGCCTGGTTGTTGCCTCGCTGGATCACAACCAATTGGCAGAGCTTTATGCGGTACGTGCCGAACTGGAAGGGCTGGCCGCGCGCCTTGCCGCCCAGCATGCCGCACCCGAAGAACTGCGGGTTTTGCGCAAGATGGTGGATGAAGATCGCGGCCTTCTGGACGACCCCGAAGCGCTGGCGCGCACCAACCGGCGGTTTCACAAACAGCTGCACCTTGCCTCGCACAATCGCTACCTTGTGCAGCAGCTGGACCTTGTGCACCGCACCATGGCGCTGCTTGCGACCACATCGCTTGCCGTAGAGGGGCGCAGCGAAAAGGCCGTGGGCGAACATGACGCCATTGTCACCGCAATCGAAACGCGTGATGGGGATGCGGCACATGCTGCGCTTAAGGCCCATATTTCGCTGGCGTTTGAAACACGCCTTAAGGTGGATGCGGGCGGGGGGGATCCGCAGGGGTAAACGCATCTTCGGCAGGCACGCCAAAATCGCCATGGTCGGTTTTGTCCCAGTAAAACGGTCGCGTGACGATTTCGAAAAACCCCTTCATGGCTGCAAGTGACGCCAGCGGAAAATACAGGTGTAGGGTAGGCACCCAAAACCGCAGATGCCGGTGTTTCTGGCCCGAAACAGCCAGCACTCCGACCGTGATCGACAGCACCTCGGACCCAACGAACACAGCCGTTACGCCAATGACCAGCCCCGGAGGCATTATTCCCACCAGCGGGTGGGGCAGCCCCAGTGGCAGCGCCCAGAAAGACCACAGGATCGGGGCCAGCGCGAATTGCGACAGCGTGCCCAGAAACACAAGTTGCACGCCGAAAAAACGCCACCAGCCAAGGTCGCGCAGCAACTGGCCTGGCGCGCGCATGTGCACGCCATAGGTCATCGCGTAACCTTTGATCCAGCGTGACCGCTGCTTGACCCAGGGCCAGAATCGGCAGTTTGCCTCTTCGTTGGTGACGCTGTGCAAAAGTTCGGTGCGCAGGCCCCGGCGCGCCAGCCGCACGCCAAGATCCGCGTCTTCTGTAACGTTGTGGGCGTCCCAGCGCCCAAGATCTTCCAGTGCTGTGCGGCGAAAAAACAATGTTGTGCCCCCAAGGGGGATGACAAACCCCAGACGTTGCAGCCCGGGCAGGATCACGCGAAACCAGGTGGCGTATTCAATTGTGAAGCAGCGCGCCAGCCAGTTGTCGCGCGCATTGTAAAAATCAAGGATACCTTGCAGGCATACGACCTTGGGTCCGCAGGATCGAAAGTGGTCAACCACACGGTGAATCTGATCAGGCTCGGGGGCATCTTCGGCATCATAAACGCCAATGATCGAGCCTTTACAAAAATCCAGCGCGAAATTCAGCGCGCGTGGTTTGGTTTTGACAGATCCACGCGGCACGGTAATCTGGCGCATCCAGCCGGGCAGTGCTGCGGCCGCCAGCGTTTCCTGGGTCAATGTATCGTCTTCTTCAACGGCCAGGCAGATATCCAGATGCGTGCGCGGATAGGTCAATGCGCCAAGCCGCTTTACCAGACGGGCCGCGATTTTGCGTTCGCGAAACAAGGGCACGATGATGGACACCACAGGCAGATCTTGCCCCTTCCCGCACAGGCGCAGGTGGGGGGGTGTTTGGCGCTCGGGCGGTGGCCTGCGCAGGTGCCAAATTGCGGCACTGGCCTTTAACAGGGCCGATAAGATCAGGGTTAGAATGGCCCAGCCCGCCAGAAAGGTGAACCCGGCCGTGGGCAGCATGTAAAACAGCCCGCCAACCAGCAAAAGAAGGCACAGCCCCAGGCGCCGGCCCAACCGGCTGTTCCAGGTGCGGCAGCTTTCATGTTCGGCCACGCGGGTTTCGGCGATCCGCACCAATGATTTGCGGCGGGCGCAAAGAAGGGCCGCCTGAATCTCGCCTTCCGGGGCTGACGCGATGTGCGCGCGCCTGAACCCTTCTGGCAAGGTGTCTAGGCAATGCGCGAACGCTTCGGGTTGCGCGCAGACGAAGATTGTTGCGCCCCCGATTTGTTTCCAGGGAACCATGGCGTGGCGAATGCAAAAGTCCGCCCCCAGCCTGTCGATCAGACGCACATCGGGAGGGTGGGCTTTCAGATCAACCCGCGATCTTTCCTGCCCGCGCGCCGGGCGGCCAGCGGGCGAAGGTGCCAGCGGGGTTGGGTGGACAAGGCGAAGATGGGCATATGTCATCGGAAATCTATTCGGGGCTACCCGGTCAGATGTCCGATGACAGAGTTAATATATGGTTAACCGCGCTGAGCCATCGCTTCGGTAAACCGTTCAAACAGGTAATAGCTGTCTTGCGGGCCCGGGCTGGCCTCGGGGTGGTACTGAACCGAAAAAACGGGGCGGTCGGTCATGCGGATACCGCAGTTTGACCCGTCAAACAGTGAAACATGGGTTTCAGAAACCCCGTCGGGAAGGGTTTGACTATCCACCGTGAACCCGTGGTTCATCGACGTGATTTCGACCTTTCCGGTTTCATAGTCTTTTACAGGGTGGTTTGCCCCGTGGTGGCCGTGGTTCATCTTGACCGTTTTGGCCCCCAGCGCCAGCGCCAGCATCTGGTGGCCCAGGCAAATCCCGAAAATCGGCAGATCCGTTTCATCCAGAATCTCGCGGATCATCGGTACCGCATATTCGCCGGTTGCGGCGGGGTCTCCGGGGCCGTTGGACAGGAAAACACCATCCGGGTTCAGGGCAAGAATTTCCTGCGCCGAGGCGGATGCCGGCAGGACGGTGACATCGCACCCGGCTGACGCCAGGCACCGCAGAATGTTGCGTTTCGCGCCAAAGTCCAGCGCGACCACCTTGTGACGTGGGGCATCCTGTTTTTCAAAACCGCCCGGCCACGCCCAGCGTTTTTCATCCCAGCGGTAGCTTTGCGCACAGGTTACTTTGGCGGCAAGATCCAGCCCTTCCAGGCCTGAAAATGCCCGCGCCTCTGCAACCAGCGCTTCGATGTCGAAATTCCCTTCCGGGTCATGTGCCAGTGCAACATGGGGGGCGCCCTGCTGGCGAATTGCGCGTGTCAGGCGGCGGGTATCAATGCCGCCAACGCCGATGCGCCCGCGCTTTTCCAGCCAGCTTTGCAGGCGTTCAGCCGCGCGCCAGTTAGAAGGTTCGGTCGGATCCCATTTGACGATCATGCCTTCAGCCACGGGCTGCGCGCTTTCATCGTCTTCGGGGTTCACACCCACGTTGCCGACATGCGGGAAGGTAAAGGTTACAACCTGGCCGGCATATGACGGGTCAGTCATGATTTCCTGGTACCCGGTCATCGCGGTGTTAAAGCAAAGTTCGGCGGTTGTGATGCCTGTCGCACCAAACCCTTTGCCGAAAAAAAGCGTTCCGTCGGCCAGGGCCAGACAGGCGGTAGGCTTTTCGATTTCGTTGATGTTCTGGGCTGCGGCGGACATGGGCGACTCCCCTCGGCAAATTTGCGCGAACGTACGGGCGTGGGCGTGGCGGGTCAAGGGGGAAGCCGCCCAGAGGCGTTTTTACCATATTGTGGAAAAACAATGGGTTAGCCGATTTCGGGGGGAGTTGTATCGCCGCGCGGGATTAGATAGTGTCGGGACTTCGGATTGGCATAGGGATGCAAGAGACCGATGGATATGCGCGGCCGGTTGGGCGATGCCCTGAAAACGGCGATGAAAAACAAAGATGCTGCGCGTTTGTCGACGCTGCGGCTGATAAATGCGGCAATCAAGGACAAGGATATCGCGATGCGCGGCCAGGGCGAAGATGCCTCGGTTACCGATGCGGATGTGCTTAGTATTCTTGGGAAAATGGTAAAACAGCGCCAGGAAAGCGCGCGCGCCTATGAAGAAGGCGGGCGGTTGGAGCTGGCGGAAAAAGAGCTGGCCGAAATTCCGGTGATCGAAGAGTTTCTGCCGCGCCAACTGTCAAGCGACGAGACAGCGGCGGCCGTGGATGCCGCGATTTCCAAAACCGGTGCCGAGTCTATTCGCGACATGGGCAAGGTCATGGGGATTTTGAAGGCGAAATACACTGGCCAGCTGGATTTTGGAAAAGTAGGCCCCATGGTCAAGGACCGCCTGGGATAACCCATAAATAAGTTCTTCACGCGAGAGTACGGTGAAAACCGTTGGTTCCAGGCGGCCTTTGGGGCGGGTTCTGGGCCAAAATACTGTGCCTGACCGGCTGTCTTAGCGGCGCAACATAGTCAGTTTTTTGAACGTGGGCGGGCTGCTCTGCGTAGAAGAATCTTTAATAATCTGTTAACATTAGTGGCGAGTTTTTGAAGAGGGGGGTTGATCATGAAACGAATTGCATCTGCTATCGCAGTAACACTATTGGGGGCGAGCGTTGCTTCAGCCCAGTCTATGCCAGGGTTCCAGCTGAGCGGCTACGCGCAGATGGAAGGCATTTATTCCGGATCCAGCACTGATTTTTATGGCTTCGGGGCGTTTGACATGGTGTTCACGCCCGCTGCAGTGTCGTCTGTGGCTGTTGGGTTCGCATTAAGTGGTGCCGGGATTTATTCGTCAAGTTTCCATGGCGGATGGATTCAAGGTGGTCTGTTTACAGATTTTGGCCAAGGCCGCGTTACAGTGGGTCTGCCTGAATCCGCTTTTGACCGTTATGGCCCGGATGCCGCGTCAACAAAGGTGGGGATTTTTGACTTTGAACTGGGCATACTTCAGGGATCGATCGTTCGCTACTTCCAGATGCTGGGGGGCGGGTATTCCCCCGGTATCCGGTATGATGGCACCTATGGCGATGTTTCGGTCAGTGCGTCCTACCACCAACTTCACGGTTCGGGTTTTGGCGTCGCCGCACTTGGCGTGAACTATGACATGGGATCAGCGCAGGTATCCGCGGGTGTTGACCACGTGATCGGTGGCCCGTTGGCAACAAAATATTTCGTTGGGGTTGCAGGGCAGACAGCCAGCGGCGCCTACGGCGTCCGTATCGGTACGATATCATTCGTGTCGAACGATATCGGGGTTTCTGCCTTTTATGACCACAACGTGTCGGATCGCCTGACAGTTGGGGCATCGGTGTTTAGCGGGGATGTTTTCTCCACTACTCTGTACGGTGTTCACGCAAAATACGCCCTTACTGAAGATTATTATGTTCAGGGCGCGGTGCTGAATTCCGTCGGAAGCCTGGGCATGCTTGCATCGCTGTCTGTTGGGATGAACTTCTAAGGCGCCTGCCTGCAAGGCCTGATTGCCTTAAGAATGGATTGCGGCGTGCCATTCGGGCGCGCCGCTTTTCGTTTGGCGCATTGGCAGGGGCCGGATTATGGGCCGGCGCGCCTGCTTTTAATAAGCGTCAGGGCGCGCGCCAGATCATCATACAGCGCCGGGCGTTCGTCTTCTGACAGAAAGGCGCCAATCTCAACCTCGCGCCCACCACCCTTAAGCGTCAGGTAATCCGGGACAGGCCCCCCGTGGGCGTGATTGGTCAGGCGCACCCAATAGGGGTTTGCCTCCCATTCCTGAAACGCGCGGCCGGGCCCTGTACGGCTGAGGTATATGCGGTCGGGCCAAAGCGACAGTTCTTCCAGTATTTCGCCGTCGCGATAGCTTTTTTCCACAAAGAACCACAATAGCGCCAGGGCACCCATCGCAAAGGGAAGAATTCCCCAGAGCAGGGATGATCCCAGCAGCGGAAATATCGGGATCAGCAAAAGGAGGAAAGCCCCGGCGATGATGCTGGCAAAACTGCGCCGCGGCAGTGACCGGTAGGGCCAGATGTGAAGGCGCGCGCTGGGGCGCGCGCCCTTCCCATACAACAAGGCCCCGGACTGTGCCGGGGCCTCGCTTATCTTAATGTCCCATTCGTAGGGCACTGTGACCGGCCTTAGTGGGCGTGGCCTTTGTCCCAGTCTTCCTGCTTTGGAAGAATCTCGAACGTGTGCTCTGGTGGTGGGCACGGCAGGGTCCATTCCAGCGTGTCGGCGTATTCATTCCAGTAGTTGTTTTCGGTCACACGCCTACCCGCCAGCAGCGTGTAAGCAATGATGCCGATGAACAGCAGGAATGACGCGAACGACAGGAATGCACCGTAGCTGGAAATCTGGTTCCAGTGTGCGAATGCCTCGGGATAGTCGATGTAGCGGCGTGGCATGCCCTGACGACCCAGGAAGTGCTGTGGGAAGAAGGTCAGGTTTACACCGATGAAGAACATCCAGAAGTGCAGTTTGCCCAGGAATTCCGGGTACTGACGGCCAGACATTTTGCCGATGTAGAAATAGATGCCGGCAAAGATACAGAAGGCCGCGCCCATAGACATGGTGTAGTGGAAGTGCGCCACGACGTAGTAGGTATCGTGATAAACGCGGTCCACGCCAGCCTGGCTGAGAACAACACCCGTAACACCACCAACGGTGAACAGCAGCAGGAACCCAAAGGCAAACAGCATCGGCGTCTTAAACTCGATCGAGCCGCCCCACATCGTTGCGATCCACGAGAAGATTTTGACGCCTGTCGGCACCGCAATAACCATCGTGGCCAACATGAAGTAGCTTTGCTGAGAAAGCGACATGCCAACCGTGTACATGTGGTGTGCCCAGACAACGAAGCCCAGCGCACCAATTGCGATCAGCGCCCAAACCATCGGCAGGTAACCGAACACTGGCTTGCGCGAGAAGGTTGCGATCACGTGGCTGATCAGGCCAAAGCCCGGCAGAACAACGATGTACACTTCGGGGTGTCCGAAGAACCACAGAATGTGCTGATACAGGATCGGGTCACCGCCCCCGGCCGGGTCAAAGAATGTCCCGCCAAAGTTACGGTCAATCAGCAGCATGGTGATCGCGCCGGCCAGAACTGGCAGCGAAAGAAGAATCAGCCATGCGGTGATGAAGATAGACCAGGCAAACAGCGGCACCTTGAAGATGGTCATGCCCGGGGCACGCATGTTCAGGAAGGTGGTGATCATGTTGATCGCACCCAGGATCGAAGATGCGCCCGAAACGTGCACAGCAAAGATCGCCAGATCCATCGAATAGCCACCTTCAGTGGTCGACAGGGGCGGGTAAAGCACCCAGCCAACGCCTGAACCCATCTGGTCATCGCCACCCGGCGCCAACAGAGAAGCTACACCCAGTGCGGTACCGGTGACATAAAGCCAGAAAGACAGGTTGTTCATACGCGGGAACGCCATATCTGGCGCACCGATCTGAAGTGGCATGAAGTAGTTGCCGAACCCGCCGAAAAGCGCCGGAATGACCACAAAGAACATCATCAGAACACCATGGTAGGTGATCAGGACGTTCCAGAGGTGCCCGTTTGGAGTACATTGCGCCGTTGAGTCGGCGATAAAACGTGCGCCTTCGAGGCACATGTACTGAACACCCGGTTCCATAAGTTCCAGCCGCATGTAAACGGTGAAACTGACCGAGATGAAACCCACAAGACCTGAAACGAACAGGTACAGGATCCCGATGTCCTTGTGGTTGGTGGACATGAACCACCGGGTGAAGAACCCCCGGTTGTCTTCGTGCTCATGGCCGTGGATGGCTGCGTCCGCCATTTATGCCTCCCTTAGAAGTTACCTTCCCCGTGAGGAAAGAGTCACCTCTCCCCCGGAATTAGAATCTGTTTAAAGCGCGTTTGCGGCTGGGGCAATGACGCAGAGGGCGACAGAGCAAAAAAAAGGCCCCTTTCGCCGAATATTGCGAAAGGGGCCTTTGTGATTGGTTTAGTTGTTGTCGCTGGAACCTTCAGCGGCTTCGCCACCTTCGGTGCCTTCTTCGCCTTCAGCCGCCATTGGGGCGGGGGCCAGGCTGGCAAGATAGGCGATGACGTTTTCAGCTTTTTTCATTTTGAACGTCATTTTTGATTTCGCTGCGCCGTCGCCGGTTACTTCACGCAGGAAACTCTTTGGGTTCAAAACATACTCAACAAGGTTTTCGCTGTCCCAGATCAGCCCACCTTCGCCCGCGGCAATAACCGACGCGCCGAATTTGAAGCCTTCAAGGGATCCGGCCTGACGCCCGACGACACCGTAAAGGTTGGGGCCGGTCCGGCCGCCTTTGACAATCACGTTTCCGTCCGGATCGATGATGCCGTGGCAGGCTTTACACTTTTTGAAATCCTTAGCACCCTTTACCGGGTCACCTGCTCCATCAGCAAATGCGGGCGCAGACAGGGCGATCAGCATCGCCGCAACGGTCAGAATCGGTTTCATGGTTTTCCTCTTGGATTGTGAAGGTACGTTGGTCTTGATTGTCCGCGACAAAATGCGCTGAAAGCAAGGTCTTTCACAAGGTGCACTGCTGTCGCACTGCCCGCGCAGGGCCTGACCTTAATCAAAAACTTGTGAGAATGCCTTGCGCAGGGCGATATCGACGTCGTCCATTGTTACCGGCAGGCCCAGATCAACAAGGCTGGTGACCCCGTGTTCGCTGATGCCACAGGGTACGATTCCGTCAAAATGGCTGAGGTCCGGGTCTACGTTGATCGACAGGCCATGAAAGCTGACCCATTTGCGCAGGCGCACCCCGATGGCCGCGATCTTTTCTTCAGGCGGCAGGCCAAGCGCGCTCAGGGGTTTGTCATTGCGCACAACCCAGACGCCAACGCGCCCCTTGCGCCGTTCCCCGGTGACGTTGAATTCACCCAGGGTGGCGATAACCCATTCTTCCAGGTTGTTCACAAAGGCGCGTACATCACGGCCCCGCGCGCCGACATTCAACATCGCATAGGCCACGCGCTGCCCCGGGCCATGGTATGTGTACTGGCCACCGCGTTTCGTCGGGTAAACGGGAAAACGATCTGGCGCCACCAGATCGGATGGGTTGGCCGAGGTGCCGGCGGTATAAAGCGGCGGATGTTCAACCAGCCAAATCAGTTCATCCGCATCGCCGCGCGCGATCGCATTCGCGCGGTCCTCCATGAAGGCCACGGCGTCATCGTAATCGGTTAGCCCGTTTTCGGTGATCCATTCTACCATGCACGTCCCTTAACGTCTGACACGGGCAGGGGGAAGCCCTCAGGCGGCCTCACCGGCCAGCCGGTTTAGCATTGCCACGTATGTGTCCACGCCCTGGGCGCCGGTCAACAGGTGCTTTTTCTGGAAAACCATCCCCGGCACACCGCGTATGCCGCGATCTATCCAGAAATTCTGCATGGCGCGCACCGTGGCTGCAAAGCGCGCGTCGCCCAGAACCGCCAGCGCCTGCCCCCTGTCAAACCCTTGCTCGGCAGCTATATCCGCCAGGGTTTCAACACTTGATACATCGCGCCCCTGGCTGAAATGAGCGGCGAAAAGGGCCTGTTTCATCACGTTCTGGCGCCCCTGTTCATCGGCCCATTCGATCATCTGGTGGGCGCGAAAGGTGTTCACCATGCGTGAATCGTCGGCCAGATTGAAGGCGAACCCCAAATCCGCGCCCAAAGCGGCCAGCTGCTGGCGCGTTTCACGGCTTTGCGCCGTGGTCGTGCCGTATTTTTCGGCCAGATGGGCGCGCATGTCCTGCCCCTCATCCGGCATCTTCGGGTTCAACTCGAACGGATGCCAACGCACCTTTGTGCGAAACCCGGTTATTGCGCAGGCTTTTTGCAGCTGCAGGTAGCCTATGATGCACCACGGGCAAACCACATCCGAGACGATATCGACCTCTGGTTCAAAGGGCGCGGGGCTGGGCATCGGCGTCTCCTGTCAGGGGCCAGAAAACCAATCATGCGCCCGGGTGTCATCTATTGCAACGTCGGGCTTGTTTTCCTCTTCACATCCTGTTGCCGCTTCGCTATGAAGCGCCTCACCAAGCCTATGGCATTGCGGTCGTGGCGGAATTGGTAGACGCGCAGCGTTGAGGTCGCTGTGGGGTAACACCCGTGCGGGTTCGAGTCCCGCCGACCGCACCATACCTTTATTGTCAAACCTGCATCTGACAATCACCCAGTTCCCATTGCGACGCTTTGAAGTGAACGCCGTGCAGATCCGTGCCCTGAGTCAGAGTGTTTCCGGCCAGAATGTATACCATTGGTAGAAGAGTTTTTGGTGCACGACCCGCAAAAGAGGTGTAACCAGGATTGCGCGAAAGAAAAACATCTCAGGTTATGGGAGTGCAGTGTACATGACGAAAACGTCCCGGATTATTCCGTTCTGGCCAACGAAATCAGAGCGTAACCTTGAGGAATTTACCGTTACGCGCTGTGAAATTCTTGGCCAGCCCGTAAGCTTCTGCACAAATCGGCCGAAGGACTATATCCAGCGAATCCACCGGCGCGGCACCTTTTACGAAATGAGTGAACTGTCGTGGTTGCGCAGGCTTGTCGACCCGGGCGGAACCTTTTTTGACATTGGTGCGAATGTTGGCAACCACAGCTTGTTTGCGGGAAAGTTCCTTGGGTTCAACACAATTGTCCCGATTGAGCCTAACCCGTTGGCCTACCAACTGCTTAAAATGAATGTAGATCTGAACCACCTTATTGATATGTTTGACCTGTCACATTTGGGGATTGGCCTTTCGGACGAACGCGTTGGCGGCTACGCGATGGAAAAACGGAAAAAAAACCTGGGCGGGGCGCGCATGTTGCCCGGTCAGGGGGAACTGGAAGTGTTTCGCGCCGATGATCGGCTAAAGGATTATACCCCCACCCTTATCAAAATCGATGTTGAGGGCATGGAAATGAACGTGTTGAACGGGCTGTCGGGCATCCTGAGACGCGCGACGCCGCTTATCATGGTTGAAATCGGCCGCAATAATGTGGCGGCGTTTGCGACGTGGCGGAAAGACAATGGATATGCCGTTCTGACCCAACACAAACGTCATCATGCGAACGAGAATTATTTCATCGTTCCCCAGGCCGCGTTACAGGATTACACGCAGCGTTTGGCCCGTGATCCCGCGTGACCTGCGGGTGGTGTGCTTAAACAGCGCGCTTCGGGTGGTCGCGCCTGGCGAAAATCGTAATTTCCGCCAGGTTTTGTAGTGAAGGCCGTTGTCAGCCCATCGTGCGCAGGCGTTTGATCAGGCTGGATGTGTCCCAGCGGCTGCCGCCAAGCTTTTGCACATCTTTGTAGAACTGATCGACCAATGCGGTGACGGGCAGGGACGCGCCGTTTTCATCCGCTGTTGAAAGGCAGATCCCAAGGTCTTTGCGCATCCAGTCCACGGCAAACCCATGTTCAAAGTGGTCATCGATCATGGTTTCGTAGCGGTTGGACATCTGCCAGGATCCCGCAGCGCCGCCCGAAATCACCTCGACAACAGCCTTGCCGTCAAGGCCGGCTTTCTCTGCGAAATGCAGACCTTCTGACAGGCCCTGAACAAGGCCTGCGATACAGATCTGGTTGACCATTTTTGTCAGCTGCCCGGCGCCGCTTTCGCCCAGGCGTTTCACGGTGCGGCCATAGGCGCCCATGATCGGCTCGGCCTTGTCAAAAGACGCCTGATCGCCGCCGCACATAACCGACAGAACCCCGTTTTCGGCGCCTGCCTGCCCGCCGGAAACCGGCGCGTCAACAAAGGTTACGCCAACTTCGGAGGCTGCCGCGTTCAGCTCTCGTGTAACCTTGGCTGAAACCGTGGTGTGATCCACAAAAATGGCGCCTTTTGCCATGCCGGCGAATGCGCCGTCAGGGCCAAGGCAAACTGCGCGCAGATCGTCATCATTGCCAACGCAGGCCATGACGAATTCGGCGCCTTCGGCAGCCTCGCGTGGCGTTGCGGCAAAGTTGCCACCGTGCTGGGACGCCCAATCTTCGGCCTTGGCCGTTGTGCGGTTGAAAACAGTAACCTCGTGACCCTTTGAGACCAGGTGCCCGGCCATTGGATACCCCATGACCCCAAGGCCAAGAAATGCGCATTTTGCCATGATGAATTCCTTTCAGAAGCAATGCGCGCGGGGTTGGTTTCCCGCGCAGAATCCCGCTTGTCCGCCTGTTGGCGTGATTAAAGCTCGTCTTTCGGTTTATTCCCCGAGAAGAAAGCGTCAAGGTTGTCGAGTGCACGAAAGCCCATCGCATCGCGGGTTTTCGTGGTTGCGCTGCCGATGTGGGGCAACATGAAGATGTTTTCATGCGCCGCAAAGGCAGGGTTTCCGCCGGGCTCTACCTGAAAACAATCCAGACCGGCCGCCGAAACCTGGCCCGATGTGATCGCGTCAAGCAACGCGTCTTCGTCAACCAGTGCGCCGCGCGCGGTGTTGACAAGAACAGCGCCCCTGGGCAGTTGCCCAAACCGTTCCGCATTCATCATGCCAGTGGTTTGTGGCGTGGCAGGGCAGTGGAGGGACAGGAAATCAGATACCGGCAGAAGGCTGGAAAGGCTTTCATGGTACGTCGCCCCCTGTTCAAGGGCCTCTGGCAGGCGTGATCGGTTGTAGTAGTGTACATCCATGCCGAAACCACGGGCGAATTTCGCCATCGCCTGGCCGACGCGGCCCATGCCAACAATGCCGATCCGCGCGCCGCTGACCTGTTTGCCAACCATGAAGGCGGGGGACCAGAAATCCCATTCCCCGGTGCGTACCAGCCGGTCGCCTTCAACCGCGCGCCGGGCCGCACCCAGCATCAGCAGCATGGCGATTTCAGCCGTCGCATCCGACAAGACGTCGGGCGTGTTTGTAACCGTGATGCCCTGCGCGTTCAGGGCCGGAATGTCACAGTGGTCAACCCCAACCGAATGGTTCGCGATAATCTTGACGCGTGAATCTAACCGGCCTGCGACCTGGGCGCTGAAAACCTCGGAGTGGCAGGGCATGATCGCATCGAATTGCGCGCTCATCTCGACAATTTCGTCGGGCGAATAAACGCGATCTTCGTGATTGATTGTGACGTCGTAATCACGCGCGGCACGTTCAAGCGTCGCGTCAGACAGGCGGCGCGTGATCCACAGGGTGTGTTTTTGGCTCACGTAGGCAATCCTATTTCTTGATGGTGTCTTCCCAGAAATCGTAGACGGCCATCGAAAGAACGGTGACCGAAATTACCCAGAACGGCAGGCCGCCCCAAAACCCGGCGAAACCGTCCGAGATACTTTTGGCCAGCCCAACGATGAAAACAACGAATAGGAGTGTTGCCAGCCCTGCGGCTATGATTTGCGTGCGTCTTCCAAGCATCTCTTGTCGTCCTTCTTTTGTCTGCTGCAGGCTATTGCAGCTTGTTCAAAAACCAGTTTGCTGTCCGCATCAGGCGGTCATCTTCTTCGGTGCCGGCGATCAGTTGCACACCGATTGGCAGCCCTTTTTCGCCCACAAGAAGGGGCAGGGTTACAGATGGCAGGCCGCATAGCGTCCAGATCGTGCAGAACACCGGATCGCCGGTACCGTTCCCGAAAACAGGGGCTTCGCCCGCTGCGCTGGGGGCGATGATGGCGTCATAGTCGTTAAAGAAATCGGCAAAGAAGCTTTCAGCGCTTTTCTTAACGGCAAGCGCATCCTGATACTGTTCTTCGCTGATCTTTTGGGCGCGTTCCAGGGTTGGTTGCAGCGATGTGCTCAGCTGGTCCCAGTTGTCTTTGAAGACGTGTTGCAGGTGTTGCCAGATTTCATATTCGTGAATCGTTGCCTGCACCTTTATCAGCCCCGAAAGGTTTTCGTCTGCAGGCAAACGGTCAACCTGGCCACCCAATGCGTCGACCACTTCAGCGAAACCATCGCTGGAATCCTGTGTCAGGCGGTCATGGTATGGCAGGTCAAGCCAGGCGAAGTTCGGTTCAACTGGGGCCTCGGCCCGGCTACCGTCCAGCATGCGCGGGCGCGGGCGGGCGTAGGAAAGGGGGTCAGCGGGATCATAAAGGCTGATCGCGTCTGCCAGAAGGGCCGCGTCTTCCAGATCGCGGGCGAAGACGCCAACCTGATCCAGCGATTGTGATGTCTGCAAAATGCCGCGCCGGGAAACAACGCCGCGCGTGGGCTTAAAGCCAAATGTTCCACAGAACGAGGCCGGTCTGATGACAGAACCGTTTGTCTGGGTGCCAATTGCCAAAGGCACATGAAACGCCGCAACGGCTGCGGCCGAGCCGCTGGATGACCCACCCGGGCTGTGTTCCGGGTTGTGCGGGTTGCGGGTTTCAGAAGGGTGCATGAAGGCGAATTCGGTCGTAACCGTTTTGCCCAGAATGACAGCGCCCGCTTCACGAAGGCGTTCGACGATGGCGGCGTCTGCGTCCGTCTGGCGCCCGGCGAAAATCGGGGTGCCACGTTCGGTCGGCAAATCGCGCGTGTCGATAATATCTTTAAGCCCGACAGGCACCCCGTGCAGGGGGCCCACCGGCCGGCCCGCACGCCGGATAACATCCGCCGCGCGTGCTTGTTCCAATGCCTGTTCCCGGTCGATATGGGCCCAGGCGTGGATCTGGCCGTCTGTCTGGTCGATCTGGTTCAGACAGGCTGTCACCAGATCGACCGAGGAAAGAAGCCCTTTGCGGATCTTACGCGCCGCCTCGACGGCAGTAAGAGCGTTCGGGGCTGTGTTTGCAGAGTTCATCACGGAATATACTCACCAAACAGGTAGTCAGGCAGCCAAAGGGCGATACCGGGGAACTGATACATCATGACCATAGCGAAGATCACAATACCCAGGTAGGGCAGGATGCCTTTGAAGATATCGACCAGTTCGATCTCTTTTTTCAGCACCCCCTTCAGATAGTAGGCCGACATCGCCATAGGCGGGGTCAGGAACGACGTCTGAAGGTTCAGGGCAACCAGCATGGCGAAGAAGTATGGGTTCACGCCAAAGGTATCCAGCATCGGCAGGAAGATCGGAACGAAGATGATCAGGATCTCGGACCATTCCAGGGGCCAGCCCAGGAAGAAGATGATCAGCTGCGCCATGACCAGGAACTGCCAGGGCTGAAGGTTCATACCCAGCACCCATTCTGCGATGATGTCGTGCCCACCAAGGTAGGAAAACACCGAAGCAAAAGTCCAGGAACCCACGAACAACCAGCAAACCATCGCCGTGGCTTTCGCCGTCAGGAAAACGCTTTCCTTGACCTTTTTCCAGGTCAGCGAACGATAAAGGGCGGCAAGTACAAGACCACCCAATGCACCCATTGCCGCGGCTTCGGCCGGTGTGGCAAGGCCACCCAGGATCGAACCCAGAACCAGCATGATCAGCACGGTCAGCGGTACGAAAGAAACCAGAAGGTCAAGGTAGATCTTAGCCTTTGGCGGAACATCTTCGTCACGCGGTTTCGGCGCGATTGATGGGTTCAGGTAAACCCGGATGATCACATAGACGATGTAAAGACCAGCCAGCATAAGGCCCGGGAACACCGCTGCCGCATAAAGGCGAAGGGGCGAAAGTTCGGCGATCGCCGCGTAAACGATCAGCATGATCGACGGCGGGATCAGAATGCCCAGTGTACCGCCGGCGCAGATAACGCCAGATGCAAACTGTTTGTTGTAACCAGCACTTGCCATCGCCGGGAAGGCCAGCAGGCCCATCAGCGTAACCACCGCGCCCACGATCCCCGAAGCGGTCGAGAAGACGGCGCAGGTGATAAGCGCAGCAATGGCCATAGAACCTGGCAGGTTACGCGCCGCCATTTGCAGCGAGTAGAACAGGCGGTTCACGATGTTGGCGCGTTCCACCACGTACCCCATGAACAAGAACAGCGGAATGGCGACCAGCGTGTCGTTCTCCATCACCGAATAGGTGTTCTGGTTCAGCAGGTAGAAGATGTTGTTGTTAAAGATGTCCGAAAGGGTTTCGTGGCCGCCCTGGAAATAGGCGTAGTACCCAAAACCAACGCCCATCGCCAGAAGCGTAAAGGCGATCGGAAAGCCCAGAAGCACTAGCCCGATAAACAGGCAGAGCATCATAATGGCAACTTGAGGATCTGTCATGGTTGTCTCACTGTCCTAATTGTCCGTCCCTGTGGGGCGGATCAATTGTGGGCTTTCTGTTCTTCAAGGTCGTGCTCCTGGATATCCATCAGCATGTCCTCGGTTTCTTTTACGTCGTCCAGGCGTTCCATCCAGACACCGGTTTTCATTGCCTTCCAGCACCGCATCAGCTCGGCCAGGCCCTGAAGCATCAGAAGGCCACCCGCGACAGGAATAAGTGTCTTGAAGAAATAGATCTGGATGCGCGCAGGGCTGTTCCAGCTCACTTCTTTATAACGCCAGCTGTCTTGCGCAATTTCCCAGCCGAACCAGAAAAGGGCGATCATGCCGGGGAAGAAGAAAAGAAGGTACAGTGCGAAATCTGTGCGTGCCTGCCAGCGTACCGGGAACAACCGATACAAAACATCGCCACGCACGTGACTATCCTGCGCCAGGGCGTAGGGCCCGGCCATCAGAAACAGCGCGCCGTACATTTGCACCATCATGTCGAACGCCCAGACTGTTGGGGAATTCAGCACATAGCGCACAAAAACTTCGTATGAGACCGAAAGGGTCAGGATGAGAATGCACCAGCCAAAGGCACGTCCTACCCAGACGCTTAGACCTTCGATGGTATAGATGAACTTTGTCACGGCCCGCTCCCGCACGTGAATTGCCAGAAACCGGGGGCCGGCATGCAGCCCCCGGACTTAATCTTGATAACCCTCTTGGCCTTAGCCGAAGTAGTGGTTGTAAGCCAGTTTATAGTCAGGCTGGTTGAGGTTCAGATAGTTCATAACCTCTTTCGCGTAGGCCTTTTGGCTTTCGATCACTTTAGCGAAGAATGCATCTTCGCCTGCGATCCGGCCAACAACCTTGTCCCAAGCTTCCAACTGGGCTGCCATCACGCTGTCCGGCGTGCGGTGTGCGTTTACGCCGCTTTCGGTTTCCAGCTTGATGAGGTCCGTCGCGTAGCGGCGGGTGTTGTTCCAGTAGAAGTTCGAGTTTTCGGCTTCCGACGCGTATTTGATGATCGCCTGAAGTTCGCTGGAAAGGCTTTCGAATTTCTTCTTGTTGAAGGTGGCTTCGAAGAATTCCTGCGACTGGTGGAACGAAGCAAGCATGTAGTGCTTGGCAACGTCCTGCATGCCGAAGTCACGGTCCGAGGTCGGGTTGTTGAACTCGGCTGCGTCAATCAGGCCAGACTTCATGGCTGGCTGAATTTCGCCACCCGGAAGCTGTACAACCGACATGCCCATTTCCAGCATAACGTCTGCAGCAAGACCAACGGTCCGGTACTTCAGGCCGTCCATCTGGCTGGCGTCTTTGATTTCTTCTTTGAACCAACCCAGCGGCTGCGCTGGCATCGGCGAGTTGAAGAAAGACACAACGTTCAGGCCAAGCGAGCCCATCAGTTCGTCAAACAGTTCCTGACCGCCACCGTAGTGGACCCAGCCCAGAACTTCCTGCGAGGACCAGCCAAAGCAGGGGCCTGTGCCGAACAGCGATGCTGCTTTCGACTTGGAATACCAGTAAGCGGGCACATAGTGCGCCGCATCCAGAACACCGCGGTGAACAGCGTCCTGCATCTGGCTTGTCTTAACAACCGAGTTTACCGGAAGCAGGTCGATGCGCAGTGCGCCACCGGCCATGTCGTTAACGCGCTTTACGTAGGACTGAGCGTTCTCAAGAAAAATACCGCCGCCCCAGGCAGCCTGCATTTTCAGAACGGTCGGCTCTGCATTTGCGATTGCGGGTGCGGCAAGCGAACCCGCTGCAGCCGTAGTTGCCAGTGCGCTCCCTTTCAGGAACTTCCGGCGGTTAAGTTTATTCGTCATGTGGTCTCCTCCCATTCGCCGGCAATCGTACCGGCGCCAATATTTGGTAATATTTTTTTACCAAACCCCTTGTCTTCACGCAACGCATTATCCATGTGACAGACGCGTATATTAGCTAATTGTATACCAAATGCCGTTGGAATCGCCGTCACGCGCTGGCTTAAAAGGCAACTTCGATCGCGTCGCCCGAATCAAGCGCCATGTCGACAACCACCGAGGCAACGGCCAGATCCTGCAGCCCGACGCCCGTTCCGTCGAAAAGAGTGATCTCTTCATCCGACCGGCGCCCTTGGGTGGTGCCGTTGATCACGGCCCCGACTTCGATAATGTCGTCTTGGGAAAGGCTTCCGTCTGCGACGGCGTGCTGACATTCGCCGATGGTGATGGCCTGTGCGATTTCATCGGTAAAGACGCGCGCGCCTGCAACCAATGCTGCTTCGACTTCCTGTTTGCCCTTTGTGTCGGTGCCCATGCAGGCAATGTGTGTGCCGGGCTTAATCTGCGTGGCCTTCAGGATGGGTGCAAAGCTGGATGTGATTGTGATGATCACGTCAGACTGCGCCCCCAGCTCATCCAGATCGACCGCTTCGAACGGCAGGCCGATTTCCGCAGCCGTATCGGCCAGGCGTGAAAGCATCTCGGGATGGAAATTCCAGCCAACGACCTTTTCAAAGTCGCGCTGTTCGGCGGCGGCGCGCATCTGGAAGGCAGATTGGTGGCCAGCGCCGACCATGCCGAGAACTTTCGAATCCTTGCGCGCCAGATGTTTGATAGACACGGACGACGCGGCGGCCGTGCGGATCGCGGTCAGGTAATTCCCGCCAACGATGGCCTTTACCTTGCCGGTGTCTGCATCAAACAAAAAGATCGTGGATTGGTGGTTGGTCATCCCTTTGGCTTCGTTGCCGGGCCAATATCCACCGGATTTAAGACCCAGAACCAGACCCGCGCGGTCAAACCCGGATTTGAAACCATAAAGTGCATCCGCGTGGCCGATATCTTCGCGAATGACCGGAAAGTTATATGCGTCACGGCGCGCCATGGACGCAAAAACGTCTTCAATAGCGGTAAACGCGGCTGTGCGATCAATTAAGCCGGAGATGACATTTTCAGGGACGATAATCATTTTGGAATCCTTTGCCGCGTCTTGAAAAGAGAAAAGCCCCTGCGCGCGAATGCGGGCAGGGGCCATGTTTGTTTGTTTAGTATGCTTTGCCGCGTGCCGAAACCGGCCAAAGCGTTTCAACCTTGCCATTGCGCACGCCGACGTACCAGTCGTGGACATTGCAGGTCGGGTCACAGTGACCAGGAACAAGGCGCAGTTTGTCGTTGACGTTCAGCGCACCACTTGGGTCTGCGACCACGCCATGTTCATCGGAACATTTGACGTATTCAACATCATCGCGCCCAAAAACAACCGGCAGACCACTGTCAACAGACTGTGCCTTCAGGCCAGCATCGACGATCGCCTTGTCTTCCTTGGCGTGGCTCATGACCGAGGTCAGGATGAACAGGGAGTTTTCCCATTCCCCATCGTCGATCCGCTTGCCTTCCTTATCCAGAATGCGGCCATAATCTGCATCCATAAAGGCGTAGGATCCGCACTGCAGTTCGTTGTAAACGCCAGAGGTGCCTTCGAAGTAATAAGAACCGGTGCCGCCACCGCCAACGATGTCACATTCCAGCCCCTGCGAACGCAGCGCGTTTACCGCGTCGCCAACCTGATCAACGGCGATGTCGATCTTTTCTTTCCGGTCGCTGTACAGGTCCAGGTGCTGCATAGCGCCCTGATAGGCCTGAATACCGGCAAACTTCAGCCCGTCGGATGCGTCGATCAGCTTGGCGATATTCACAACATCCTGGGATGTCGTAACGCCGCAACGCCCGGCGCCGCAGTCGATTTCGACCAGCGCCTCGATCTGAGTGCCGTGCTTTTGCGCAGCTGCTGCGATTTCGGCAACGTTTTCCGGGTCGTCAACACAAACCAGAATGCGCGCACCCAGCTTTGGCATGCGGGCCAGGCGGTCAATCTTGGCCGGGTCACGTACTTGGTTTGAAACCATCACATCCTTGATGCCGCCGCGCACGAATACTTCGGCTTCAGAAACTTTCTGGCAGCAAACGCCAACCGATGCGCCCATGGTTTCCTGCAGCTTGGCCACATCCACGGATTTGTGCATTTTGCCGTGCGCGCGGTGGCGTACGCCCATTTCTGCGGCCAGATCGCCCATCTTTTTGACGTTGCGTTCCAGCGCGTCAAGGTCAAGCACCAGGCATGGCGTTTGAATGTCAGCTTCGTCCATCCCGGGCAGGGCGGGGACGTCATAGCCTACTTCAAGGCCCTCGAAATTCGTATCTGTTATCATGTTACTCTCTCCCTTAACTTTGCATCCAGGGCAGCTTGTCCAGATCGACATTGCCGCCCGTGATGATGACGCCCACGCGTTTGCCTGCGAAAGCTTCTTTATTTTTCAAAATGGTTGCCAGTGGCACCGCGCTAGACGGTTCCATCACGATTTTCATGCGCTGCCAGATCAGGCGCATTGCGTCGATGATCTCCTGTTCGGTGGCCGTGGGCACATCGGTGACAAAGTTTTTGACGAAATGCCAGGTCAGATCCTTCAGCGGAACTTTCAGCCCGTCGGCCACGGTCACTGGTGCATCGTCCGCAATGATGTGCCCGGCCTTAAAGCTGCGCGCTGCATCATCTGCCTGTTCAGGCTCTGCGGCATAGATTTTCGTTTCCGGTGCCAGATTGGACAGGCTCAGGCAGGTGCCTGAAATCATGCCACCCCCGCCAATCGGTGCAACGACAGCGTCCAGCGGGCCCGCTTGCTCCAGCAGTTCCATCGAACAGGTTGCCTGCCCGGCGATGACGCGCGGGTCATTATAGGGGTGCACGAAATCGGCACCTGTTTGCGCAACAACCTCGGCAAAGACGGCTTCGCGTGAAGAGGTCGAAGGTTCGCATTCAACGATTTTTCCGCCATATCCGCGAACGGCCGCTTTTTTGGCCTCGGGTGCGGTGCGTGGCATGACAACCGTGCAGGGAATACCACGCCGGCCGGCTGCGTAGGACAGGCTTAGCGCGTGGTTTCCCGAACTGTGGGTGGCAACGCCCTTTTCCAGCTTGTCGTCCGACAGGCCAAAAACGGCATTTGAGGCGCCGCGCACTTTAAACGCCCCTGCTTTCTGGAAATTCTCACACTTAAAGAAAAGCTCCGCCCCGGTCAGTTCATTCATGAAACTGCTGGTCAATACAGGGGTCTGGTGGATGTATGGGGCAATGCGCGCGCGTGCGTCCAATGCATCCTGAAAGCTGGGTATTTCCATATTCGCCATCCTTACTGGGTTGTTCGATAATAGGCCTGCGCGGCGGCGACGCCGGAACCCAATGTAACATCGATATCGAAATCGGCCATCGCCATTTCAGCGGTGGCAATACCGCAAAGCGCCATCGACTCTGTCAGGCTGCCAAGGTGGCCAATGCGAAAGACCTTGCCGGCAACTTTGCCAAGCCCGGCGCCAAAGGCCATGCCATAGCGCGTTGCGGCGTGGCCAACCAGATCGTTGCCATCAACGCCGTCGGGCACAACAATCGCTGTAACGGTGTTGGAATACAGATCCGGCGAGGCCGCGCAAATAGGCAGGTTCCAGGCGCGCACAGCTTCGCGCACACCTTCGGCCATGCGGTGATGGCGGGCATAGACGTTATCAAGGCCTTCATCCAGAAGCATGGATGAGGATGTGGCAAGACCGTTCAAAAGGCCAACGGAAGGCGTGTAAGGATATCCCGCACTTGGGTAACCTGCCAGCATGTCGCGGAAATCAAAGAAGAAGCGCGGCAAGGTCGCGGTTTCCATTGCCTTGATCGCCTTTTGGCTGACACCAACAATGGCAAGACCCGCAGGCAGCATGAACCCTTTTTGGGAACCGGACACGGCAACATCAACGCCCCATTCGTCCATCCGGAAATCCATCGACCCGATCGAGCTTACGCCGTCGACAAGCAACAGGGCAGGGTGCCCGGCCGCATCCATTGCGCGGCGCACTGCGCCAACGTCACTGGCAACGCCTGTTGCCGTTTCGTTGTGGGTGACCAGAACAGCCTTGATTGTGTGGGCCGTATCGGCGGCCAGTGCGGCCGCATAGGCATCCAGCGGCAGACCTTCGCCCCAGGTGGTATCGATCACCTGCAAGTCCAGCCCGTGGCGGGTGCACATGTCGATCCATTTCTGGCTGAACATCCCGTAGTTCGAGGCAAGAACCTTGTCACCCGGCGAAAGCGTGTTGGAAATCGCGGCTTCCCAGCCCCCTGTCCCCGAAGCAGGGAAAATCACGGATTCCCCGGTTTCGGTTTTCATCACCTTCTTTACGTTGGCGAGTGCGGGGTGCAAAATTTCGCGAAACTGCGCAGAGCGGTGGTCAAGCGTGGGCATATCGCAAGCTTTGCGAATACGGTCGGGAATATTGGTCGGTCCCGGAATGAAGACGGGGTTTTGGTCAGACATGTTGGCCTCGTGTATGCAACGTTGCGCGCAACTTATTGGGCCGGGGTAGAGTCGGCAATTTTTTCGAAAAAGTATTTCGCCTGATGAATACAGGGTTTAAAGTGTTTCCACTCAAGGGGTTGCCTTTTTTCTTCTGCAGAAATAGTTTTTCAAATGTGGATTTAATTATTTTGAAGAGGGGCGGAAATGGTCGATCGCGATGGGGAAAAGCCGAAACGTTCACGCGGGCGCCCGCGCGCGTTTCATGATCAGACCGACGCAAAAACAATCCAGTCCCTTGATCGCGCCCTGACGATACTTGAGCGTCTGGCGGATGGTGACGGGGCCTCTCTGTCAGAGCTGTCCGAACGCGCGGTTCAGTCCCCCACCACGACCTATCGGGTTCTCAGCACTTTTCAGACGCATGAGATTGTCGAATTTGATGAGGGCGATCAGCTTTGGTACGTCGGCCCGGGGGCGTTTCGCATTGGCAGCACCTTTCTGAATCGGACGAACATTTTGCAGGTTACCCGGCCAATCATGCAAAAACTGATGCGCGTGACGGGGGAAACCGCCAACCTTGGTATTGAACGGGACGGGCGGGTGATGTTCGTCTCGCAGGTGGAAACCACCAACACCATCCGCGCGTTTTTCGCACCCGGCACCCTTAGCCTTATGCATGCATCGGGCATCGGAAAGGTGCTTTTGGCCAATATCCCCCCCGAACGGGCCGAGGCGATCCTGGATCGCCAGGGCATGACCCGGTTCAATGAAAACACCATCACGCAAAAGGCAGCCCTGTTTGATGATCTGCAGCGTGTGCGCGCGCGGGGCTATGGGGTGGATGACGAAGAACACACCATTGGCATGCGGTGTGTCGCCGCCCCGGTCATGAACGCCTATGGCGAACCGGTGGCGGGGCTGTCGGTCTCTGGCCCCAGCTTTCGGATGACCCGTGACCGGATCGAAGAAATGGGCGCGCAGGTAAAAGGCCTGGCCCAGGAGGCGACCAAGGCGTTGGGCGGATCAGAAAAAAGCTAGGCATTTGGCGCGTGTTGCGCAGAAACACTTGACTGAGGCGCGTAAACCAACGGACATGGGGCCAGCGAGGGTAGCCCATGAACCATGTTTTTCCACGCCACACAAAAGTGCAGCCGCCCACCGCCGTTGGGGGGGAAGGCTGCTACCTGATCGACAGTACCGGAAAACGGTATTTTGACGGGTCCGGCGGCGCGGCGGTTTCGTGTCTGGGGCACGGCGATCCCGAGGTTACGGCGGCCGTACAGGACCAGCTGTCAAAACTCGCCTTCGCGCATACCGGGTTTTTCACCTCCGAACCTGCTGAGGCGCTGGCCGATCTGCTGATCGCCCATGCGCCGGGGGATCTGGATCGCGTCTACTTCGTCTCTGGCGGTTCTGAAGCAACCGAGGCGGCGCTGAAACTTGCCCGCCAGTATCATGTTGAACGTGGCGAACCCGGCCGGCGCCACGTTATCGCCCGCCGTCAAAGTTACCATGGAAACACCCTGGGGGTACTGGCCGCTGGCGGAAACGCCTGGCGACGCGAGAAATTCGCGCCCCTTCTGATTGATGTCAGCCACATATCGCCCTGTTTTGAATATGCCGACAGGCGCGAAGATGAGACAGCTGTTGAATACGGCCAGCGCGTGGCACAAGAGCTGGAGGATGAAATCCTTCGCCTTGGGCCTGAAACCGTTATGGCCTTTATCGCGGAACCCGTGGTGGGCGCGACTGCCGGTGCAGTGCCGGCCGTTGAGGGATACTTCAAACGGATTCGGGAAATCTGCGATAGATACGGGGTTTTGCTGATCCTGGATGAAGTGATGTGCGGCATGGGGCGCACCGGGCATCTGTTTGCCTGCGAGGCCGACGGCATCGCGCCGGACATCCTGTGCATCGCCAAGGGGCTTGGGGCCGGGTATCAGCCGGTCGGCGCGATGCTGTGCTCGCGGCAGGTTTACCAGGTGATTGAAACAGGCAGCGGCTTTTTCCAGCACGGCCACACCTATATTGGCCATCCGGTCGCCACGTCTGCCGGGCTGGCGGTGGTTTCGGCGCTGATTGATCGCGGGCTGATTTCGCGTGTGCAGGAAATGGGCGAAAAACTGAACAGTGCTTTGCACGCGGCGCTTGGCCAAAACGCCCATGTGGGCGACATCCGGGGCAGGGGCCTGTTTCGCGCGGTTGAACTGGTTGCTGATCGTGAAACGAAAGAACCCTTTGATCCGTCACTGGGCCTGGCGCCCAAGATCAAGGCCGCGGCCTTTCAAGCCGGGCTTGTCTGCTACCCGATGCAGGGCACGCGTGACGGCAAAATCGGCGATCATATCCTGCTGGCCCCCCCCTTCATCATCACGGATGAACAGGTGGATGAGGTGACAGGAAAACTCACCAGCGCGATCGAAACGGTTCTGAAAGACGCGGGCCACTCTTGAACCCCGGCCCGTGATGCCTAAAGTGCCGGCCATGATAAATGCCGATGACAAAACATTCCTCACCGGGCTATTTGAGGCCGCGATTGCAGCCGCTGATCCAAAGGCGGCCATCGCCCGATACCTGCCCCCAAAACCCGCCGGCCGCACCGTTGTTATCGGTGCAGGCAAGGGCGCGGCACAGATGGCTGCCGCCTTCGAAGAGCTTTGGGGCGAACCCGTGCAGGGTGTGGTGGTCACGCGCTATGGCTACGCGGCCAAATGCCAAAACATCCGTGTGCTGGAAGCCGCCCACCCGGTGCCTGACGCCGCCGGGCTAGAGGCCGCCAAACAGCTTTCAGACGCCGTTTCAGGCCTTGGCCCCGACGATCTGGTCGTTGCGTTGATTTGCGGCGGGGGCTCGGCGTTGCTCCCCAGCCCTCCAGCTGCAATGGCCCTGGCGGATGAACAGGCGCTCAACAACGCGCTTTTGGCCTCCGGCGCCCCGATTTCCGCGATGAATGCGATCCGCAAACATATGTCTGGCATCAAGGGCGGGCGGCTGGCGGCGCTGGCGCATCCGGCAAAAGTTATCAGCCTGATTGTTTCAGATGTGCCCGGCGATGATCCCGCGCAGGTGGCCTCGGGGCCAACCGTGCCTGACGTTACTTCACGCGATGATGCACAGGCAGCCATCAATGCCTACGGAATTGACCTTCCCGCAGCACTCCTTGCCCATATTCGCCAAACCCCCGCACCCGATCCGTCAGACCCGGTTTTTGCCGGAAACGAAGTGCACGTCATCGCCTCTGCCGCCCAGTCGCTTGAGGCCGCCGCTAAAGCTGCCAGCGCCGCAGGTGTGCCCGGCGTCATCCTGTCAGACGCGATCGAGGGCGAAGCGCGCGAAACGGCCAAAATGCATGGCGCGATCGCCCGCGAAGTTTCCGCCCGCCACCGGCCTTTTGTGCCCCCGGTCGTGATCCTGTCAGGGGGCGAAACCACGGTCACCCTGAAAGGAAATGGCAAAGGGGGGCGCAACACTGAATTTCTGCTGTCTCTCGCCCAGACATGCGAAGGGATGGCCCCTTTCACAGCGCTGGCCGCAGACACGGACGGCATCGATGGATCCGAAGACAATGCCGGCGCCTTTGTTGACGGAACGACAACCGCGCGGCTGCGCGCGGCCGGGCTGGACCCTGCCGGCCTGCTGGCCAACAATGACGCGTGGCGCGCCTTTGACGCGCTTAACGATCTGTTCTCGCCGGGTCCGACAGGGACCAACGTGAACGACTTTCGCGCACTGTTGATCCGCCCCGCCTAAGCGCGCCCCCCATCTTTGTTCCAAAAATATCCTCGCCGAAGGCATTCAATCTTTTTGGCGTGACCGATGGGCGCAAAGCCACGGGGGCGGTGGTTCGGGCCGGCTTAGTCTTTGAAAGATTTCTCGATACGGTCCAGCGTTTCCATCGCGCTTAACACATCCGCAACCGCACCATTTGGCTGGCGCCCTTCTTTGATCGCGGCAATAAATTCGCGGTCAATCAGTTCGATCCCGTTGTTTGACACGGCAACGCCGGACAGGTCGATCTGTTTGTCGTAGCCATCATAAAGGTCGTCATAGCGGGCCAGATAGGTGCCTTCATCGCAGATATAGCGAAAGAATGTGCCCAACGGGCCATCGTTGTTAAAGCTCAGCGACAGGGTGCAGATCGCGCCGGAAGGCACTTTCATCCCAATCGACATATCCATCGCAATGCCCAGTTCCGGATGTATCGGGCCTTCCAGCCCAAAGGCTTGCGAACAGGTTTCGCCGGTTTGGTATTGAAACAGATCCACGGTGTGGCAGGCGTGGTGCCACAAAAGGTGATCTGTCCAGCTGCGCGGCTCTCCTTTGGCATTCATGTTCGAGCGGCGGAAGAAATACGTTTGCACGTCCATCTGCTGGATGTTCAGTTCGCCAGCGGCGATCTTGTCGTGGATCCACTGGTGCGAGGGGTTAAAACGGCGCACCTGACCAGCCATCGCCAGCACGCCGGTTTCCTTTTGTTTCTGGTCAATCGCATGGGCGTCATCCAGGCTGTCTGCCATCGGGATTTCGATCAGAACGGGTTTTCCTGCGTCCATACAGGCGATGGCCTGTTGGGCGTGGAGTTGAGTGGGGGTCGCCAGGATAACGGCGTCCACATCGTCGCGTGCCAGGCAGTCCGCCAGGTCTGTGGCTGCATGTGCGATGCCCCGCTCTGCGGCGAGTGCGTCGATCTTGGCGCGGTTCGGCCCCATGACCGATGTCACCACGACGTCGTCGATCGCGCTGAGGGCGTCCAGATGCTTCATTCCAAAGGCGCCATAGGCGCCGGCTACACAAATACGCATGATTGCCCCCTTTAATCCTTATTTTCCAAAATGATATGTCCCACAGCGGTGTTAGAGGCGGGGATATGGTAGTGGCGGTGAACTTCCACCGCGTCTTCATCCAATGCGCCCCGCATAACGTGCCACATGACCATCTCGATCCCTTCCGATCCGGTTTCGCGCAGGTATTCTACGTGGCTGATCTGGCTTGCGGCAACCGGGTCTTCGGTCATCAGATCCAGGAATTTTGTGTCCCAGTCCGCGTTGATCAGGCCGGCGCGCTTGTATTGCAGTTGGTGCGACATGCCCCCGGTGCCGAAGATCACGACGTTCAGATCCTCATCATAACTTTCAACCGCCCGGCGGATCGCCTTGCCCAGGTTGAAGCACCGATTTCCCGTGGGGGGCGGGTATTGCACCACATTCACGCAAACCGGGATGACCAGGCAGGGCCATTCTTCGGGCTGGCCGAACATGATGGACAGGGGCACCGTCAGCCCATGATCCACATCCATTTTGTTCATGATGGTCAGGTCGAATTCATCCAGAATGACCGACTGCGCGATGTGGCTGGCCAGTTTCTGGTGGCCTTTCACAACGGGCACGGGGCGTGGCCCCCAACCTTCGTCGGCGGGTTGGTATTCAGCAGCACATCCCAGCGCAAAGGTCGGGATCATCTCGGCCGAAAAGGCGGTGCAGTGATCGTTGTAAACCAGGATGACAACATCAGGTTTGGCTTGTTTGATCCATTCGCGTGACCGTTCAAAGCCCGCGAAAACGGGTTGCCAGTATGGCTGATCGGTGATGCCCTGATCCATGGCGACGCCAATGGCGGGCACGTGGCTGCACCCCACGCCTGCGGTAATTTTGGCCATCAGTCTTGCCCCCATTCCGATTTGTACCGGTTACCTTCGATGGATCGCCCGCCTTCAAGCATCATTTTGCGGTATTCTTCCGTGGTTGCGCCGGACATGATCGCGGCAAGTTCCTGAAAGGTGATGCCATCATTCGCGGCGATCTTGGATGTGTAATAGATGTTTCCCCCAAGGCTGAGCATGCGGTTCCATTGCCGTTTCAGGACCGACTCGCGCTGTTCGCCGGTAAGGGGGTATCCATCCAGATACGCCGCCTCGTCCGCATTAAAAGCGGCGCGGTTTTCGGCCTTGGACAGCGAAATGCAGAACATGTTCAGGTGGAACCCTTCGCGTGATCTGTCGGCATCGAAAACGAAGGTGCCGGGAATGTCTTCATATTCCTTTTCCATTGGCGTCAGCCCTCTTTCCTATCTGTGTTATCTGTTGCCTCAAGTGCTGCAAGAATGGCATCCGCGCGCAGGTCATAGCCCTGCGCGCTGCCGGTGTCGGGCAGCGTAAGGTCGCCCATCGCCTGTTGCCAGTTGACGATCGCGCGCGCCATGTCACCGGGCAGGTTCAGGTCTGTGATCGTCTTGGCAACTTCGCGCATTTCTGCGGCGCGCCGGATGCCATGGGTGGTTGTGCGTTCCATCATATAAGCTGCGCGCGCGGGCCAGTCGAACCCGGGAAATGACGCGTCTAGCGAGGCCAGAACGTCGGCGTCGACCCCGGCTTTTCGCGCCGACAGGACGCATTCAAGAACCAGCGCTTCCAGACCCTTTATCATGACCGAGCGCATCATTTTGATCGATGACGCACGCCCGACATCCCCGGGGGTGATCCGGGCCTTCATCGACAGCGCCGAAAGCAGCGGCGCCGCATCTGCGGCGTGGGGGCCTGAGATCAGAATGGGTGTTTCGTGCAGGGCAGGATGTACCGGGGCCATCACGGCCGTATCGACATATTTTATGCCCGCCGCCTCCAGAACTGCTGCCGAGGCGCGTTTTGTATCAGGCGCGCAGGAATTGCAGTCAAAGTAGAATGCGCCGGGCTGCATGACCTTCGCCGCAGCGCGCGCCGCTGTTTGGGCCTGATCGGCGGTGACGAACGAAAAAACCGCAGGGGCCCGGCCTAACGCATCCGCCGGCGTGTCACATCCGGTGACGCCTGCGTTGCGATAATCCTGCCATTTGCCGGCTGATACGGCATTGTCACGGCTTTCGGTTTTGATGTCATAGGCCAGGATGTCCAGGGCTGGCGCCTTCTGTCGCCAGCCCTGGACGAAACCCCCGCCCGCTTCGCCAAAACCGATCAGGCCGAGTAACGGCAGATCAACATCAGCGCTTTCAGAGGCAGGGGTATGGGTCATGAGATAGATACTCGATCCTTTGGAGAAAGGGCTTAGTCAAAAGGGGCAGGGTAGGGAAATTGAATGCGGCGTGGCGCTATTCAATTTGCACATAGGATGCCCCTGACGCCGCCCGAATAAAATCCAAAAATTTGCGTTGTGTGGGGGTTGGGGTCCAACCCGCACGAAAGGTCAGCCCGATGGGCCGCAGGCTGCCGGGAAGCTCAACTTCCAGCGGCACCATCAGCCCCTGCGCATGTTCCAGCAGGATCTGATGGCGTGACATGATCGTTACGTAATCGCCCCGCGCCAGCATGCCGCGCACCAACACCAGAGAGCTGGCGACAACCCTGATTGGCGTTTGCGGCCTGTCCGAAAAGTCCAGCACACGTTGCAGGTAGCTGCCCGCAGGGGTTGTGGCAGGTGGTGCGATCCAGGGGTAGCCCAGTGTGTCATCCAGGGTCAGATCACGGCGGCCCGCCAACGGGTGCGATGCCCCCACCACGATCGCCAGCGGGTCATTGAACAGGGGTTCCTGAATAACATCTTCGCTTGGTGCCGGGTCGCGCAGCGCGCCTATCAGAAAATCAAGGTCGCCGTGGCGCAGGCCGCGCAGCAGCTCGGTATAAGGCCCGTCGACTGTGCGCATCTGAATGGCCACCCCGGTTTCCATCAGCCCGTGAATCGCCTCGGGCAGGATAGAGCTGCGCGACAGCGGCATAGAGCCGACGGCGATATGCGAACTGTCCTGCCCTTTCATCTGCGCGATCTCGGCGTAGCCTTGCCTGAGCTCGGCCGCGGCCAGCTTTACCTCGCGCGCGAAAGCTTCGGCTTGGGGGGTCAGCTCTATCCCGCGCCGGTTGGCTGCAAAGAAGCGCATGCCGGAAATCTTTTCCAGATCCCGCCCGGCGCGGTGGATCGACGGCTGCGAAATGCCGATTGACCGCGCCGCCATGCTAAAGCTTCCGCTTTCCCAGATCGCGATCAGCGCGCGCAGTTGGGATGCGGTGATGCGGTTGTGAAACCCCGCCACCGGCTTGCCATCTTTGCGCCCAGCCACTTTGCACGCCAGCGCGGCGCCTTGCGAAAAGTGTTCAAAGATGCGGCGCACGCGGGCCAGGAAAACCTCGCCCGGTTCGGTCACGAACATGCCTTCCACCCGGCGTTCAAACAACGCAAGGTCCAGGCGTTTCTCAAGCCCCGCGATGGCCTGTGTCACGGCGGGCTGAGACAGGTGAACAGACTCTGCCGCCGCACTGATCCCTTTGCGGTCAGCAACTTCCCTGAATGCCTTCAGGTGGCGAATGTTCGGAAAATCAACTGGCATTACAGTGCCTTACCCTCCCAACCTAAAATTGAGTTAATTTCGGTATAGCAAGAATTTATATCATCCTGCGGCGATTGAAATAGCCAATTTTTGATGCATTCGATTAGGTCTATCCCAAGCGGCCAATCGTGCCTGCCCTGACGATCCGGAGACTTTGACCAATGGCCGACAAAAAAACTGCACTTGTGATCAGCGCCCATGCGGCAGATTTCGTGTGGCGCGCGGGCGGTGCCATCGCCCTGCACCAGCAGATGGGGTACGAGGTGACGGTGGCCTGCCTGTCATATGGCGAGCGTGGGGAAAGCGCGAAACTGTGGAAGCAGGAAGGCATGACGCTGGAAAAGGTCAAGGCCGCGCGCCGTGATGAGGCCGAAAACGCGGCCGCCGCCCTTGGGGTGAATGACATCCGTTTTCTGGATCTGGGCGACTATCCACTGCGGCTGGATGATGATGCCAAGTTCCAGATGGTCGACATTATCCGCGAGGTGCAGCCTAAATGGATGATGAGCCATTCAAAGTGGGACCCGTACAACACAGACCACATGTATACGACGCAGTTCGCGCTGGAGACGCGGATGATCGCGCAGGCGTGGGGGCACAATCCGGGTGAAAAAGTGCTGGGCGCGCCCCAGCTTTATCTGTTCGAACCGCATCAGACAGAACAGATGGAATGGAAGCCGAACGTGTTTCTGGACATTACGCCGGTGTGGGAAAAGAAGCGCGCTGCGATCGAATGTATGCAGGGCCAGGAACACCTGTGGAATTTCTACACCAATGTTGCCGAAAACCGCGGGAACCACTTTCGCCGCAACTCTGGCGGAATGGCGGGGGGGCGAAAGGCTGAATACGCCGAAGGGTTTCAGACAATCTTTCCCCAAACTGTGGATGAACTGGCATGAGCATCGCGCCGGGCACCCCGGGGTTTGTCGTTCAAGGCATCGAGCGGGCAGATCAGGACGTAGTCGACGGGCTGGCAGCCTGCGGTGTGGCAACGGTCCACGAGGCGCAGGGGCGCAAAGGGCTGCTGGCCGATTATATGCGCCCGATCTACACCGGCGCGCGCGTGGCGGGATCTGCCGTTACGATCCTGGCCCCGCCCTGCGATAACTGGATGATCCACGTTGCGATCGAACAGCTGTCGCCGGGTGATATTCTGGTGCTTGGCACAACCTCCCCATCGAACGCGGGGTATTTCGGCGACCTTCTGGCAACCTCGGCCATGGCGCGCGGCTGTGTCGGGCTGATCATAGATGCCGGCGTGCGCGATCTGCGTGATTTGACCGAGATGGGGTTTCCGGTCTGGTCCAAGGCGGTGTTTGCGCAGGGGACAATTAAGGAAACACTGGGCAGTGTGAACATTCCGGTGGTTTGCGCCGATGCACTGGTGAACCCGGGCGATATTATCGTTGCCGATGATGACGGTGTTTGCGTTGTGCGCCGCGAAGAGGCCGCGCAGGTTCTTGAAAAGGCCCGTGCGCGCGAAGCGAATGAAGCAGCGAAACGCGCGCGTTTCGAAGCGGGCGAACTGGGGCTGGATATTTACAAAATGCGGGCCCGGCTGGCCGAGAAGGGCCTGAAATATGTCTAGGCTTTGCGCGCAACAGCAGGGCGGACAAAAAGCCTTCGGTTGCCGCTATGTCTGACGGTATCCGGGCCATGTGGATGCGTGCAGGTACATCCAAGGGCGGTTTCTTCCTGGCCTCTGATTTACCGGACGAGCCGGACGCGCGCGATGCGATTTTGCTGAAGATCATGGGCAGCCCGGATATCCGCCAGATCGATGGCATGGGCGGGGCGGACCCCCTGACATCAAAAGTTGCGGTGGTAAAAGCATCGTCGCGTGAAGGCGTGGATGTGGATTATCTGTTTTTGCAGGTCTTCGTGGACCGGCCCATTGTGACGGATGCGCAAAACTGCGGGAATATCCTGGCAGGTGTGGGCCCGTTTTCGATAGAACGCGGCCTTGTCAAAGCCCAGGACGGGGAAACACCCGTGACCATTTACATGGTCAACACCGGGCAGGTGGCTGTGGCAACTGTCCAGACGCCGGGCGGGCGCGTAACCTACAAGGGCGATGCGCGCATTGACGGCGCCCCGGGGGCTTCTGCCCCGGTTCCGATCGCTTTTCGGGATACGGCAGGGTCAAGCTGCGGGGCTTTGCTGCCAACCGGCAATACCGTTGACGTGGTGAACGGGGTTGCGGTTACAATGGTTGATAACGGCATGCCCTGCGTTGTGGTGCGCGCGCAAGATATGGGGATTTGTGGCGACGAAACCCCCGCCACACTGGAGGCGAATGCGCCCTTGCGTGAAAGGCTGGAGGCGTTGCGCCTGGCGTGCGGCCCGCTGATGAACCTTGGCGATGTGGCCGATAAGACAGTGCCGAAAATGACGATGGTCAGTGCGCCGCGTGCAGGTGGGGCGATTTCGACGCGCACCTTTATTCCGCACCGCTGTCACAAAACCATCGGGGTATTGGGCGCCGTATCCGTTGCAACGGCCTGTCTTTTAAAAGGCGCGCCCGCATATGACCTTTCAGAAAAAGGAAGCGGAGAAACCCGCAACCTGACAATCGAACATCCAACCGGCGAAATGACGGTTGTCGCAACCCTTGATGCTGACGAAACAGTCGCATCCGCTGCCATCCTGCGCACGGCGCGCAAGTTGATGGATGGCGAAGTGTTCACGGAGTAAGATATGGACCCCGCCTGGATCCCTTTTCACCCATCCCCCAAAAAACCGGACTTCGCGTTGCCGGCTGGCGCGGTGGATGCGCATTGCCATGTTTTTGGCCCGGCTGCGCAATTCCCCTATGCAAAAGAACGCAAATACACGCCCTGCGACGCAGGCAAGGACAAGCTGTTTGCTTTGCGTGATTTTCTGGGGTTTGAACGCAATGTGATTGTTCAGGCAACCTGCCATGGCACCGACAATGGCGCGCTGGTTGATGCGCTGCACGCTTCGCAGGGCAGGGCACGTGGCGTTGCCAGTGTCAGCGCCGATGTCTCGGATGAAGACCTTGCCCTGATGGATGGCGCAGGTGTGCGCGGGGTGCGCTTTAACTTTGTAAAACGCCTGGTTGATGCAACCCCGAAGGAGGTTTTCCTGAACATCGCGGAACGGATCAAACCACTGGGCTGGCACATCGTCGTATATTTCGAAGCCGCCGATCTGGAAGAGCTGGTGCCGTTTCTTGAAAGCCTGCCAACGGTGATTGTGGTTGATCACATGGGGCGCCCGGATGTGACCAAAGGTGTGGATCACCCGGATTTCCAGCGCTTCGTCAAACTGATGCGGGACAATGAAAACATCTGGTCAAAGGTGACCTGCCCGGAACGCCTGACAGTTCAGGGGCCACCTTATGACGATGTGATACCCTTTGCCGCCCATATCGTGGACCACTTCCCCGACAGGGTTTTGTGGGGCACGGACTGGCCGCACCCAAATATGAAATCGCACATGCCCGATGATGGTGCACTGGTGGATTTCATCCCGAAAATCGCGCGAACGACCGAGAGCCGGCAAAAGCTGCTCGTGGACAACCCCATGCGTCTTTACTGGGCGTAATTGAAGGAGAGACTCTATGAATATCAGCGAGTTTGACCACCACTCTCCGATCGAAGGCACGACGGTCTTCGACGGTAAAATGGCCATGAAGGGCTACGCGCTTAACAAGATGTGCTATTCGTTCAACAAGGCCGAAAACCGCCAGGCGTTTCTGGATGACGAAGAAGGCTTTATGCAAAGCTATTGCCTGAATGACGCGCAAAAGGCGGCGATACGGGCACGCAATGTGCTGGATCTGATCGCGGCGGGTGGCAACATCTATTACCTTGCCAAGTTCGCGGGTATTTTCAAGCTCAGCGTGCAGGATGTGGGCGCCCAGCAAACCGGCATGACGACCGAGGAATTCAAGCAGAAACTTCTGGACGCGGGGAAATAACATGGCACGCATTCTGGGTGGTATCACCACGTCGCACATCCCCGCCGTGGGCAACGCGATTCACAACGAACTGTTTGATGATCCGTATTGGAAGCCGTTTTTCGATGGCTACATCAAGGTCCATGAATGGCTGTCTGACAACAAACCCGACATCGTCATCAACATCTACAATGACCACGGGCTGGGCTTTTTCCTGGACCGTATGCCGACATTCGCAATCGGGGCGGCCCATGAATACCGGAACGAAGACGAAGGCTGGGGCATTCCCAAGCTTGATCCGTTCCCCGGCGCCCCCGAGATGAGCTGGCACATCATCGAAGGCATGGTGGCGGATGAGTTCGATATCACATCTTGCCAGGAACTGGCGGTGGATCACGGGTTCACCGTACCAATGCAGCTTTTCTGGCCCGGTGCCCCGCATCACCCGGATATGCCGTTGGCGATTCCAGTTTCGGCAAACACTGTGCAGCATCCGATTCCGACGCTGAACAGGGCGCTGAATTTCGGCAAAGCCCTGCGCAAGGCGATCCTGTCGTTCCCGGAAGACGCAAAAGTTGTTGTTCTGGGCACCGGCGGGCTTTCCCACCAGCTGGATGGCGAAAGGGCAGGGTTCATCAACCGCGAGTTTGACCAGATGTGTATGGAAAAGATCGTCCATTCACCCAAGGAGCTGACAAAAATCTCGCGCTACGAGCTGGTGAAGCAGGCTGGCGCCCAGGGCACAGAATTCCTGATGTGGATGATGATGCGCGGCGCGCTTGGCGATAATGTGACCGAGATTACCCAGAACTATCACATCCCGATCTCAAACACCGCCGCGGGCACGATGTTGCTGGAATGTAACTAAGAATTCACAGGTGCGCGCCGGGTACTCCGGCGTGCACCCGAATGCACATGCGGGCCGGTCGGGGTGTGAAGATGCGCCCACCGCGCAGCGTTGTGCAAACACGTTCTTTCGAAGGAAACACGCATGAAAACGCAAGTAGGCATTATTGGGGGCGGGCCATCCGGGCTTTTGCTGTCGCAACTTCTTCACCTCAAAGGCATCGACAATATCGTGCTGGAAAAACACAGCCGCGAATATGTTCTGGGCCGGATCCGCGCGGGTGTTCTGGAACACGGGTTTGCTGAACTGATGCGCGAGGCCAATTGCGGGCAGCGCATGGATCGCGAAGGCGAAATTCACGAAGGCTTTTATATTGCGCAAGGCAATGAAAAGCGGCGGGTTGATCTGGCCGGGCACACCGGCGGCAATTCGGTGGTGGTTTATGGCCAGACGGAATTAACCCGTGATTTGTACGAAGCACGCGAAAAGATGGGCGGCAAGGTCATTCACAATGTGGAAGACGTGAAGCTGCACGACCTTAAGGAGGCCGCGCCCTATCTGACGTATCGCGATGGGGATGAAATTATCCGCATTGACTGCGACTACATCATTGGCGCCGATGGGTTTCACGGCCCCTCCCGCAAATCGATTCCAAAGGATGTGCTGCGCGAATACGAAAAGGTTTACCCCTTTGGCTGGCTGGGCGTTCTTAGCCGCACCAAACCTGTTTCACCTGAGCTGATTTACGCAAAAAGCGAGCGCGGGTTTGCCCTGTGTTCCCTGCGCAGTCAGGTGCTTTCGCGTTATTACATTCAGGTGCCGCTGACGGATACGGTTGAGGATTGGTCTGACGATGATTTCTGGGCGGAACTGAAAACGCGCCTGCCTGATGACGTGGCCGCGGGCCTTGAAACCGGGGACTCGATCGAAAAATCAATCGCCCCGCTGCGCAGTTTTGTGGCCGAGCCGATGCGCTATGGTAACCTGTTCCTGGCCGGGGATGCCGCGCATATTGTGCCCCCCACTGGCGCACGTGGCCTGAATTCGGCTGCCAGCGATATCTACTATCTTTATCACGCGATGGTGGATCACTATCACAACAACGATGACGCCGGGCTTGAGAATTATTCGCAAAAAGCACTGGCGCGGATCTGGAAAGCGCAGCGCTTTTCCTGGTGGATGACAACGCTTTTGCATAAATTCCCCGACAACATCCCCTATGACGACAAGCTTCAGCAGACGGATCTTGATTACCTGTTTTCATCTGATGCAGCGATGACGTCTTTGGCCGAAAACTATGTGGGTCTGCCGTTCTGATTCAGTCTGAAAAAACCGGAAATGCCGCATTGACCTGAGTCATTGCGGCATTTTTCATTTCAGGCCACTGTGTGGGGGCGAAAAAAGGAGCGCTGACATGTATTCAAACATTCTTGTACCCATCGCATTTGAGCCTGGCCAAAACAGGGACGAGGCGATCAGGATTGCCAGAGCTTTGTCAAATGACAGTGCGAAAGTCACGGTTCTGCATGTGATGGAGGAAGTTCCATCTTACGTCGCGCAGTATCTTCCCGAAGGGCAGCTTACAAAGAACTCCGAGGAGATCGAGGCGCGCATCAGGGGCGATCTTGCGGGCAATGACGATGTGGACATCGTTGTTGTGAATGGCCACGCAGGCCACACGATTGTAGAATTTGCCGCAAAAAATGATGTGGATTGCATCGTTGTTGCGTCACACCGGCCGGGGTTGCAGGACTATTTCCTGGGCTCCACAGCAGCCCGGGTGGTGCGCCATGCGCCTTGTTCAGTTCACGTGGTGCGGTGATCTGACGAACACGGCGGCGAGGGTGGGTGCAGACCCACCCTTTGCGCGGCGGTGAACAGGCAGGGATGTGGCGTTCTGTTCTGGTTCTGATAGGATCCGTATTTAACGGAGGTGCACATGTCACATATTTCCAAATCAGCCGAGTGCCAGACCGTCATCACGACATTCGAAACATCCCCTGGCACCTGCCAGGATTTGCTGGATGAATTGGGCGAGGCTTACAAGAATTTCATTCACCACCAGCCCGGGTTCATTTCCTGCGCGCTGCATGTGAATGACGCCCAGACGCGTATTGCCAATTATTCCCAGTGGACGCGGCGCGAAGATTTTCAGGCGATGCTGCGCAGCCCGGAAATGCGCGAACGAAACCGCCGGATTGCGGCGTTGTGCAAGAACTTTGAACCCGTGATGTATGACGTGGTGGATGCATACGGCTGACCGTCAGGAGCCACGAAAAAGGCCTGGGGCCTTTGAATTACTGGTTTTTAGGCAATCCATCGAAAAGAGATTGTATATACCCCTCGAAACTGTATTCCGTCGTAACCTTGGCCGCGAAGTTCTCAAATATCGCCTTCGGGTCGTGGGTTTTGTCCAGATCCTTCAGAAGAACATAATGCACTCCGGGCCTCAGATCGCTTGACAGTTCCTCCGAGACGACAGGCTTGCCGGCATATAGCGCGGTTACCAGGCGTGGATATTCGGTATAAACACCCTCGATAAAATGAAGATTCAGCACCGCACTGTGCTTTGTGATTTCCTCCAACAGGTCGTTTCCAAACAGCACTTCTGTTAGAACGGTCAGCTTCTCCGGTGGAATCCGGCTAACGCAGTTTTTCCGGTGTTCACTGGCTAAAGTTCCGAAAAATATAACTTTACCGTCACCTTCCGGTGAGTACTCCGGCTCTTTTGTTGGAAAAATGAAAGGCCCAAAAGTTGTTTTCGCGCGGATTTCCTCTGGCAGCGTGTCATACAGGGGTTTGTTGTTGGTGTACATTTCCAGAATGGCATCAAACCGGGCGTAAGATTTTACAGTCTTACGGAACTTTATCCCAAACCTCACAAGTGGCTTTGCGTTCTCGTCCTGAAAATGTTCTGTCTGAATACCGATTTTGAAACCGCGGCGAAAATAATCCCAGCCGAAGGGTTTGTGGGTGCCGATGTACACGATGGTTTTTTGCGGAAGGGAAAAATCGTCACTCAGCCCGTTCAGTATGTCCAGCGCGACCTGATCCAGAATCTTGTGGCGTGAGAGGATCAGCAAATTACCGCGGCGTCGTTCGAAGACCCCGCCACGTTCGAGCAATCGCGTGAACCATCCACCACTGCGAAATTCTTTGTACGTCTTCATGGAAACCCTGTTGCTGTTCGTCCTGCCGGTTGGCACCTTCAAGGGCGCCCTCGATTTACCGCGCCCGTTTGCCCGCGCGCTGGCCCGGGCGCCCTGCTGTTGAGCGCCCCTTGCTTTTGACTGCACTTTGCGATGCGGCCTCGACCGCGGACTGGCGCGCCAGCGGGTCATCGGAAATGGCAAGGTCCACAGCTTCCAGCCGGTGAACCTCGTCGCGCAGGCGGGCTGCTTCTTCGAATTCAAGGTTTTCGGCGGCTTTGCGCATTTGGGCGCGCAAGCCATCAAGGTGCGCTTCCAGATTGGCGCCGTGCAACGGTTTATCAATCTTGGCAGTTACACGGTTCATATCCACATCGCCCTGATACAGCCCGGCAAGTACGTCTTCGACGTTCTTTTTGACGGTTTCGGGGGTGATGTTGTGCTCAACATTATAGGCGTGCTGTTTTTCACGCCGCCGGTCGGTTTCACGTATCGCACGTTCCATCGATCCGGTGATGCGATCCGCGTACATGATTACCCTGCCGTCGGCGTTGCGCGCGGCGCGCCCGGTTGTCTGGATCAGCGAGGTTTCGGACCGCAGGAAACCTTCTTTGTCGGCATCCAGAATAGCCACCAGCCCACATTCCGGGATGTCCAGGCCTTCGCGCAAAAGGTTAATGCCAATCAGCACATCAAAGGCCCCAAGGCGCAGATCGCGCAGAATCTCGATCCGTTCCAGCGTATCAATATCGGAATGCATGTAGCGCACGCGGATGCCCTGTTCGTGCATATATTCCGTCAGATCCTCGGCCATGCGCTTTGTCAGGGTGGTGACAAGGGTGCGCATGCCCTGGGCCGCAACTTTGCGCACTTCGTCCAGCAGATCATCGACCTGCATTTCGACAGGGCGAATTTCAATCTGCGGGTCCAACAACCCGGTCGGGCGAATGATTTGTTCCGCAAAAACACCACCGGATTGTTCCAGCTCCCAGGCCGATGGTGTGGCCGAGACGAATATGGACTGCGGGCGCATCGCATCCCATTCTTCAAACTTCAGCGGGCGGTTATCCATACACGAGGGCAGGCGAAACCCGTGTTCTGCAAGGGTGAATTTGCGCCGGTAGTCGCCTTTGTACATGCCCCCGATCTGGGGAACGGACACATGGCTTTCATCGGCAAAAACGATTGCGTTGTCAGGGATGTATTCAAACAATGTGGGCGGCGGCTCACCCGGCGCGCGCCCGGTCAGGTAGCGCGAATAGTTCTCGATCCCGTTGCAGAACCCAGATGCCTCCAGCATTTCAAGATCAAAGCGGGTTCGCTGCTCCAGCCGCTGGGCTTCCAGAAGCTTTCCGTCTTCTTCAAGCTGCGCAAGGCGCAGGCGCAATTCTTCTTTGATGTTCGTGATCGCCTGTCGCAGCGTCGGGGTTGGGGTGACGTAATGGGAATTTGCGTAAACGCGGACCTTTTGCAGGGTGTCGGTGCGTTCTCCGGTCAGGGTGTCAAATTCAGTTATCCCCTCCAGCTCTTCACCAAAGAATGAAAACCGCCACCCGCGATCTGCCAGGTGAGACGGCCAGATTTCCAGACTGTCGCCACGGACCCGGAAACTGCCGCGCGCAAAGGCGTTGTCGTTGCGTTTATATTGCTGCGCGACAAGATCTTTCATCACGCTGCGCTGATCGTATTCTTTCCCCACCTCCAGGTCCTGTGTCATCGCAACATAGGTTTCCGGGCTGCCGATGCCGTAAATGCATGAGACCGAGGCGACGATGATCACATCATCGCGTTCCAACAACGCGCGGGTGGCAGAGTGGCGCATCCGGTCGATCTGTTCGTTGATCTGGCTTTCCTTCTCGATGAAGGTATCAGACCGGGCCACGTAAGCTTCGGGTTGATAGTAATCATAAAAGGACACGAAGTATTCAACCGCATTATCGGGGAAGAATCCCTTCATCTCGCCGTATAACTGGGCGGCAAGTGTCTTGTTCGGGGCCAGAATGATGGCCGGGCGCTGGGTTTCTTCGATGACCTTCGCCATGGTGAAGGTTTTGCCGGTGCCCGTGGCGCCCAAAAGAACCTGATCGTGCTCTCCGCTTTTGATGCCCGCCGTCAGTTCCGCAATCGCTGCGGGCTGGTCGCCTGCAGCGGTGAAGGGCGTGTGCATGACAAACCGATGCCCGCCCTCCAGCTTTGGCCGCGGAGGGGAGGGTTCGGCGGCGGTGGTCGCGACGTCAGACATGAATGATTCCTTAAGCACTCCTATCAATTGATCACTTTTTGTTCTCTTTCAAGCGCACGGCACTGGAATGGGCGGATCCGCGCATATGTTAACATACCGTTGCTACCTGACAGAGGTATATGGAGAGTTTTACACAACTAAAAGACGATTTGTTATTGCGACAGGGCGGCGGGCAGGCTAGCATTCAGGGGCAAGCAGCAGAACTGACTGTCGGTAAGTGGCATACACCCACCCCACCCCTCGCTCCCATGTCGTTTATCGGCAGTCACCCTGCTCTTTTCCCACGTGACCAACTGCACCTGTCTTAAATCGGCCTTGCGAAACCCGCAGGGGTTTAGGATAAGATACACAGGATTTGAGGAGTCTGCCCATGCGCGCCCGTATTTATCAGCCCGCCCGCAATGCCATGTCTTCGGGCCTGGGAAAAACCCGGGTCTGGATTTTGGAATTCGCACCTGATGAGGCGCGCGCGATCGACCCCCTGATGGGATGGACAGGATCGTCAGATACCCAAAGCCAGATCAAGATGAGCTTTGACAGTAAAGAAGCCGCACTGGCCTACGCGGCCGAGCGCGGCGTTGAGGCGACGCTAAGCGAGCCGCACAAGCGTAAGGCGAACATCCGGCCCGGCGGGTACGGTGATAACTTTGCCACCAACCGGCGCACGGTCTGGACGCACTGAGCGAACCCACTGGCAAAGATTTTCGCCTTCGGCGAGGATATTTTCGGAACAAAGATGACAAGCCCCCGGTTCACGGGGGTTTTTCTTTTCAGCGGTTCAGGAACACGCGCGCGGCGGCTTCGAATTCGCGCGGTTTTTCGGCGTGAAGCCAGTGGCCGGCCCCCGGGATTTTGGCCTGACGCGCGTTGGGAAACAGCGTTTTTATCAGGGCGCGATGTTCTGGCAGGATGTAGGGTGAAAGCGCGCCGGCCAGGAAAAGCGTTGGCCCGTCGAAGGCGCCTGACATTTCGGGAAAGCCGGTGATCAGCTTCATATCGCGTTCCAGAATATCCAGATTCAGGCGCCAGCGTTTTTCCTGTACGTCCAGTGATTGCAGCAAAAAGGCGCGCACGTCACGTTCCTGTATCACCGCGCCGAGGGCCGCATCGGCATCCGCGCGCGTTGCCAGCTGGGAAAGGTCAAGCCCGCGCATCGCGTGGATCAGGTGGTTTTGGGTGTGCGTGTAGGTGACCGGTGCGATATCTGCCACGATCAGGCGGTTTACCAGCGCCGGATCATTCAGGGCCAGAACCATCGCCCCCTTGCCCCCCATTGAATGGCCAATGACATCTGCCTGCCCGCCCAGATGCTGGATAACAATGCGCAAGTCTCCGGCCATATCGGGGTAGGTGTGGCTGTGTTCCCACTGGCTGGCGCCGTGGTTGCGCATGTCGACCGTGACGACGCGGCGTGTGTCGGACAGGCGTTTTGCGATAACGCCCCAGTTGCGCCCGGACCCGAACAGACCGTGCACGATCAGGATTGGGGGGCGTGTGGTGTCAGTTCCGGTTGTGGTCATGTTCAGCATACGGGTCTATCTAGTGCACAGGTGTTGAGCCGGAAAGCCCCGGCGGGTAGGTTGCGGGCGAATTATTGGGGTATGTGAATGGAGCTTCAGGCCAGGGCAGACCGGTTGGCGCGTCTGATCGAGGAAAAGCTGGACGTGCGCGGCACGGGGCTGGAAGCCAAGGTGCACCGGGCCGGAAGGTTGCTGCCGCGTTATGTGCGCGAGGACGCCGGGTATATTGTTCGCGCCCTGCAGATGAGCCAGACACCTAAATTGGCGCGTCAGGTTGATGAACGGCGCCTCAGGCGTGCGTTCAAATCCTGTGAGCGTTATCTGCGCGCGATAAATGAGTGGGAGCGGCGTTGGGCAATCACCGTCAGCTGGCTGGCCACGAATGCCTTCAGCTTTCTGGCCGTTGTTGCCCTGATTATCGGCGTATTGGTCTGGCGCGGTTTCGTGTAAGGATGTGCCGCCGCCGTGCGGGGCGGCGACACAGGAAGTTTTGGGCGTTTTACAGGTTGTCGTAAAGCGGGAAGCGCACGCAAAGCTGTGCGACTTTCGCCTTTACCGCCTGTTCGACATCGCCGTTGCCTTCTTCGCCATTGGCGGCAAGCCCATCCACAACTTCGACAATCAGATCGGCGATCTGGCGGAACTCGGCCTCGCCAAAGCCGCGTGTGGTTCCGGCAGGTGTGCCAAGGCGAATACCGGATGTCACCATCGGTTTTTCAGGGTCGAACGGGATACCGTTTTTGTTGGTTGTGATGTGGGCACGGCCCAGGGCCTTTTCAGTGGCGTTGCCCTTGACGCCCTTGGGGCGCAGGTCAACCAGCATCACGTGGGTATCGGTGCCGCCGGTGACGATATCCAGCCCGCCTTTCATCAGTTGATCGGCCAGGGCCACGGCGTTGGCGCGCACGGCTTTCTGGTAGGTCTTGAATTCCGGGCGTAGGGCTTCGCCAAAGGCCACGGCCTTGGCTGCGATCACATGCATCAGGGGGCCGCCCTGAATGCCGGGGAAGATGGCCGAGTTCACCTTTTTGGCCAACGCTTCGTCGTTGGTCAGGATCATGCCGCCGCGCGGGCCGCGCAGGGTTTTATGCGTGGTGGTGGTGGCAATGTCGGCGTAAGGGAAGGGCGAAGGATGTTCGCCTGCGGCCACGAGCCCGGCGAAATGCGCCATATCCACCATCAGCAGGGCACCAACGCTGTCCGCGATTTCGCGGAACTTGGCAAAATCGATCTGGCGTGGAATGGCAGAGCCGCCGGCGATGATCAGCTTTGGCTGATGCTGTTTTGCCAGCGCGGCCACTTCGTCATAGTCAATCAGGTTGTCCTGCTGGCGCACGCCATACTGCACGGCGTTGAACCATTTTCCCGATTGGTTGGGGGCCGCACCGTGGGTCAGGTGACCCCCCGATGCCAGGTTCATGCCCAGAATCGTATCGCCGGGCTGGATCATCGCCATGAAGGCGCCCTGGTTCGCCTGGCTGCCTGAGTTGGGCTGAACGTTTACATAGGCGCAGCCGAACAACGCCTTGGCGCGTTCGATCGCCAGGTTTTCGGCGACATCGACGAACTGGCAACCGCCATAGTAGCGCCGGCCCGGATAGCCTTCGGCGTATTTGTTCGTCATCACGCTGCCTTGTGCTTCCATCACAGCGGCGGAAACGATGTTTTCCGAGGCGATCAGCTCAATCTCGTCACGCTGGCGCCCCAACTCTCCGGTGATGGAGGCGTAAAGCTCGGGGTCACGGGTGGCGAGGTTTTCCGTAAAGAAACCTTTGTCGCGGCTGGCAGTCATTGCGGTAATCCTTGGTCTGGGTGTCTGGTTGCGGAATTTCCTAAAGGAAACACACCCCCCCGGAAAGCCCGGAATGCGACCATGTGCCGGAAAGACGCGCCATGTCTGGTGCTGGAGGGAAACTTGTGATTGTTTCGGAACGCCGGACCTTGGACAGGAAACCAGAGCTATGAGCCTGAAAATCGCCTTTACCGCCAGCGAGACCGAGATCGCGCAGGGCGCGCGTGAAGAATTGGTCGCGCGTTACGGTGACGCCAGCCCTGAACGGGCAGAAGTGATCGTTGCACTGGGGGGGGATGGTTTCATGCTGCAAACGCTTCATGTGACACAGGGGCTTGATGCCCCCGTATATGGTATGAACTGCGGCACGGTCGGGTTTTTGATGAATGAATATAACGCGGATGATCTGAAAACGCGGCTGAAGGCAGCGGCGGAAGAGGTGATCAACCCGTTGGCAATGCGTGCGGAATGCAGTGACGGAACGATTCACGAGGCGCTGGCCATTAACGAGGTTTCCTTGCTGCGCAACGGGCCGCAGGCGGCCAAGCTGCAAATCAGTGTGGATGGGCGGGTGCGTTTGGATGAATTGGTTTGCGATGGCGCGCTGGTGTCGACCCCGGCCGGTTCGACCGCCTATAATTATTCGGCGCATGGCCCGATCCTTCCCATCGGGGCGGATGTTCTGGCCCTGACGGCCGTTGCCGCGTTTCGCCCAAGGCGCTGGCGCGGGGCGTTGTTGCGAAAAACCGCCATCGTGCGGTTTGATGTTCTGGACCCGGACAAGCGCCCGGTGATGGCCGAAGCCGATAGCAAATCCGTGCGCAATGTTTTGTCGGTCGAGGTGCGTTCAGAAGACAGTATTTCCCATCGCATCCTGTTTGACCCGGGCCATGGCCTGGAAGAACGCCTGATCCGCGAACAGTTCGTTTAGGGCTGCGAAAGAAGGGCGCGCGCCACATCCTCGCGAATTTCACCGCGCTCGATCATAAGGGCAGCCACCTTTTCGATCTGATCGCCCACCGCCCCGGCGCCAATCGCCACGTTGCGGGCGTGAAGCCCCATGTGCCCGCGTTGAATGCCTTCGGTGGCCAGCGCGCGCATGGCCGAAAAATTCTGCACCAGCCCCACCGCTGCCATAACGCGCCCCAGCCTGTCAGCGGTGGTGGCGCCCATGATTTTCAGGGCGGCGCGTGCTGTCGGGTGCGCCTTGGTCGCCCCACCAACGATGCCCACGGGCATTGGCAGTTCGATCACCCCTGAAAGATCGCCCTGCGCTGTCTTTTCCCAGCGGGACAGTGGGGTGTATCCTTCCTGTGCGGCATAGGCGTGGGCGCCAGCCTCGATCGCGCGGGTGTCATTGCCCGTGGCCAGGGCCACGGCGCTGATCCCGTTCATGATGCCCTTGTTATGGGTGGCGGCGCGGTACGGGTCTGCGGCGGCGAAGGTGTAGGCTGACAGGATCGCATCCACCACCGGGGCCCCGATGACATCGGCCGGCCAAATGGCGCGGGCCCGCACAAGGCGGCGATCGGCCAGGTTTGACAGGATGCGCAGGCCAACATTGCCGCCTGTCCATTCTTCAACCTTTGGTGCCAGGCGTTCAGCCATGGTATTCACCGCGTTTGCCCCCATAGCGTCGCGCACATCCACGATCAGATGAAGGACCAGGAAATCACCCACCACGCGGGGGTCTATGGCGCGAAAGCCGCCGCCAAGGCTGGCAAGCACGGGGTCACATTCATCGCATAGCACGCCGATTTCATCTGCGCGTTCCAACAAACGCGCGCGGGCGGTTATCGGGTCACTCAGGCCGGTGACCTGTATCTGCGCGATCATGCAGGGATCATCTGCAGATGTGACCACGCCGCCTGCGTCGCGGCAGGCGCGTGCACCGTTGCAGACTGCGGCGATGACGGAACTTTCTTCTGTTGCCATGGGCACCAGAACGTCTGTGCCATCCACACTCAGGTTTGTGGCAATTCCCAGTGGCACCGCCATCACGCTGATCACGTTTTCCGACAGATTGTCAGCCAGATCGCCCTGCGCCAGGGCGGCCTGGGCCAGCTGCGCGGTTTCGGCATCGCTCAACCCCGATTGGGCGGCGATGCGTGCAAGGCGTTCAGCGCGGGTGAGGTTGTGAAACCCCGGAAGTCTGGAACTGGTCATGGATCCCCCTTTTGAAGGCAGGCAAACCCTTGGGTGCGATCCCGTCAAGGGCCGGGATGAAAAAAACGACCCCGCCGCAAGGGGCGGGCGGGGCCATGATTTGTGCCGGTCTTAGTTTCCTGCGTATCCCAGTGTCTGCAAAGCGTCCCGGATTTCGTCCAGAATGGCCGGGTCATCAATGGTTGCGGGCAGTTTGAAGGCCTTGCCGTCGGCAATGGATACCATCGTGCCACGCAGGATTTTGCCCGAGCGTGTTTTGGGCAGGCGGTCGACAACCACCGCCAGTTTGAATGCCGCAACGGGGCCGATCTTTTCGCGCACCAGTTTCACGCATTCTGCGACCACCTCGCCGCTGTCCCGGTTGGCGCCCGCGTTCAGGCACAAAAAGCCCAGCGGCAGCTGGCCTTTCAATGTGTCCGATACGCCGATAACGGCGCATTCCGCGACGTCCGGGTGCGAGGCCAAAACCTCTTCCATCCCGCCTGTAGACAGGCGGTGGCCGGCCACGTTGATCACATCATCGGTGCGCGCCATGATGTAAAGATACCCATCCTCATCCTTGTAACCCGCATCACCCGTTTCATAGTACCCGGGGAAGGTGGTCAGGTAGGATTTCAGGAAACGGTCTTCGGCGTGCCAAAGTGTTGGCAGGGTTCCGGGGGGCAGGGGCAGTTTAATGGCGATCACCCCAAGTTCACCGTCAGGCATGGGCTGGCCGCTTTCATCCAGGATCTGCACATCGAACCCCGGCATGGGCACCGCAGGCGAACCCAGTTTAACCTCCAGCGCTTCGACCCCAAGGGGGTTTGCGGCAATGGGAAACCCGGTTTCGGTTTGCCACCAGTGGTCGACAACCGGAACACCCAGCTGATCCTGCGCCCATGTGATCGTGTCCGGGTCGGCACGTTCCCCGGCCAGGTAAACCTGATCCAGGCAGGACAGATCGTATTTCTTTACGAATTCCCCCCTGGGGTCTTCGCGTTTGACGGCGCGAAATGCGGTTGGCGCGGTGAAGAAACTTTTTACGTTGTGATCCGAAATTACCCGCCAGAACGTGCCCGCGTCCGGCGTGCCCACGGGCTTGCCTTCGAACACGATGGTGGTGTTTCCATGGATCAGCGGCGCATAGCAGATGTAAGAATGGCCAACGACCCACCCCACATCCGACGCCGCCCAGAACACATCACCCGGATCAACGTTGTAGACGTTCTTCATCGTCCAGTTCAGGGCGACCAGATGCCCGCCGGTATGGCGGATCACACCCTTTGGCTGGCCCGTGGTCCCCGACGTGTAAAGGATATAAGCCGGGTGGTTTCCTTCCACAGGCAGGCAAAGGGCTGGCGCCACACCCTGCTGGAACGTGTTCCAGTCAAAGTCGCGCCCTTCAACCATATCGGCCGGGCCCTGTTCACGTTGCAGGATTACGGTGAATTCAGGCTTGTGGGTCGCCAGATCTATGGCGCCATCCAAAAGCGGTTTGTAGGCCACGATGCGCCCCGGTTCGATCCCGCAAGATCCGGCGATGATTGCCTTTGGGGTCGCGTCATCAATGCGAACGGCCAGCTCATTCGCAGCGAAGCCGCCAAACACAACGGAATGGATCGCGCCGATGCGGGTGACTGCCAGCATGGCGATCAGCGCCTCGGGCACCATGGGCATATAGATGATCACCCGGTCGCCTTTGGTGATCCCTTTGCTGGCCAGCGCACCTGCGAAGGAGGCGACCTTGTCGCGCAGTTGTGTGTAGGTGATCTTGTCGACAGTGTTGGTGACGGGGCTGTCATAAATGATGGCCACCTGATCGCCACGCCCGGCGTCTACATGCCGGTCAACCGCGTTCCAGCATGTGTTGACCATGCCGTCTGCGAACCATTCGTAAAGCGGTGCGTTTTGATCGAACAGGGCTTTTGACGGGGGCTTGTCCCAGTCAATTGATTTAGCGGCATCCATCCAGAAAGCTTCGGGATCGGACTGCCAGGCCGCGTAAACGTCTTTGTAGGTCATCAGGAACTCCTCCTCAGCGCTTGCCCAAGGTTTACGGAGTGGCAGGGCCCCGGGCAATCACGTTACCGTTCACAGGGCGAAAAATTTGCCAAATGCGGCAATGCAATGCTGCAAATTTTTGCAAACTCCGAGGGTTTGTAAAGCGCTTTGCGCGATATTGCCCGGGTTTGCAAATTTGCGCCCCTGGGTTTGCCAAGTGGCGCGATGCCGCGATTCCCGGCGCGGCCATCGCCGCGCCACGTTGCCTTGTCAGCCGTAGTGCGCCACGGGGGTGCCGGCGATGGCGGACATGTTCAAAAGCCCGCGCGCGGTGATTGAAGGGGTGACGATGTGGGCGCGGTTGCCCATACCCATCAGAATTGGCCCGACTTCCAGCCCCAGCCCTTTTGTTTTCAGGATGTTGCGTACACCGCTGGCGGCATCGGTGTTGGCAAACACCAGTACGTTTGCAGGCCCCTCAAAGCGCGCGCCGGGGAAAATGCGTTCGCGCAGATCCATATCCAGCGCCGCATCAATGTGCATTTCGCCCTCGTAGCAGAAATCACGCGGTTTTGAATCCAGGATCGCAAGGGCTGCGCGGCTGCGTTCGCCGGTATCACAAGACAGGTTTCCAAACTGCGAATAGGAACAGATCGCCACCTTTGGCTCCAGGCCAAAGCGCCTTACATGGCGTGCCGATGCGCAGACCGTTTGCGCAATCTGTTCCGGCGTGGGTTCTGGGTGGACGTGGGTGTCTGCGATGAACAGCGGCCCGTCTTCCAAAATCATCAGTGACAAGGCGCCAACGGGGTGCAGCGCGTCATTTCCCAGCAACTGGGTGACGTAGTTCAAATGCCACAGGAACTGACCGAAGGTGCCGCAAATCAGGCTGTCGGCCTCTTCCCGGTGCACCATGACTGCGCCGATCGCGGTGGTGTTGGTGCGCATAATCGCCTTGGCAAGGTCTGGCGTGACGCCCCTGCGCGCCATGATGCTGTGGTATGTGCCCCAATAATCGCGATACCGCGGGTCATTTTCAGGGTTCACCAGTTCAAAATCCCTGCCCGGGCGCAGGGACAGGCCCGCGCGTTCGCAACGCTGTTCAATCACGTCCGGGCGGCCAATCAGGATGGGCTTGTCCGTGGTGTCCTCAAGCATCGCATTGGCGGCGCGCAACACACGTTCATCTTCGCCTTCGGCGAACACGATGCGGCGGGTGGCGGTGGCGGCGGCTTCGAAAACAGGACGCATGATCAGCGCGGATTTGAACACCGATCCGTCCAGCTTTTTCTTATAGGCTGCCAGATCTTCCATCGGGCGTTCGGCGACCCCGGATTCCATAGCCGCCTTTGCAACCGCGCTGGCCACGACGCCCATAAGGCGTGGGTCGAACGGTTTGGGAATAAGGTAATCGGGGCCAAACGTCATTTGTTCGCCCTGATAGGCGGCGGCGGCCTCGGCGCTGGTGGTGGCGCGCGCCAGGGCGGCGATGCCTTCGATGCACCCCAGCTGCATGGCGTCGTTGATTTCGCTTGCCCCGACATCCAGCGCGCCGCGAAAGATGAAAGGAAAACACAGGACGTTGTTGACCTGATTGGGGTAATCTGACCGGCCTGTGGCGATGATTGCATCGGGGGCCACTGCGCGCACCGCGTCGGGCATGATTTCCGGGGTCGGGTTGGCCAGTGCAAAAACGATCGGGCGTGGCGCCATTTTCGCGACCATTTCGGGCTTCAGAACGCCGGGCCCTGAAAGGCCTAGGAACAGGTCCGCGCCCTCTATCACCTCATCCAGCTGGCGCAGGTCGGTTTTCTGGGCAAATGCGGCCTTTTGGGGCGTCATTTCTTCGGTGCGCCTCTCATAGACCAGCCCGGCGATGTCGCACAGCCAGACGTTTTCGCGTTTTACCCCCAGTTTTAGCAGCATGTTCAGGCAGGCGATGCCCGCAGCGCCCCCACCTGTCGAGACGACCTTGATGTTGGAAAAATCCCGGCCCGTCACACGCAGGGCATTGGTGGCGGCCGCCCCGACCACGATGGCGGTGCCATGCTGATCGTCATGGAAAACCGGGATGTTCATGCGTTCGCGGCAGATTTGTTCAACGATGAAACAATCGGGGGCTTTGATGTCTTCCAGATTGATGGCGCCAAATCCGGGCTCCATCGCGCAGATGATATCTGCCAGTTTTTCGGGGTCTTTTTCGTTCAGCTCGATATCAAAGCAATCGATGTTCGCGAACTTTTTGAACAGAACAGCCTTGCCTTCCATAACAGGCTTTGACGCCAGCGCGCCGATGTTTCCCAGGCCCAGAACGGCGGTGCCATTGGTGACGACAGCCACCAGATTACCGCGCGCTGTATAGCGCGATGCCGATGCTGGATCGGCCTTTATTTCAAGGCAGGCTTCGGCAACGCCGGGGGAATAGGCCAGGGACAGATCGCGCCCGTTCGCCATCGGCTTGGTCGCGCGGATCTCTAATTTTCCGGGCTTTGGAAGTTCGTGATAATCCAGCGCCCTTTTACGGCCTTTTGCCTGTCGGTCGTCGGTCATTACTGCCCCTCCCAAAAAATAGTTTAATGCTAAACTACAAGATCCGCCTCTGAGATACCTGTTTTGCGGGTCTGGTTTCAAGTCCTGCTTTTCAATCTGTGATTTCCCTGACAGTCTGAATGAAAAGGAAAGGCCGGACAATGGAAGATACCCGTGCTGAAATTCGCTTGCCTACGGGGGAGTTGCGCGACGACATACCGTTTTTCACAAAGACCCTGAAAATGCGGATGGATATGATCTATCCGGCGGACAACCCGCAGATCGCGGTGTTTTCCGGGCACGGGCTGCGCATACGTCTGGAAAAAGGTGCACCCGAAAGCCCGGGCACGATCCGCATCCTGACGGATGATCCCGATGGGTTTGCCGATGGCGCGCGCAACTTAACCGCGCCCAACGGAACGCGCGTTGAGATTGACACCCTGAACCCGCCATTGATCCTGCCACAGACCCAGCACGCTTTTGTCGTGCGCCGGTTGGCGGACCAGGCACCCTGGGTTATCGGGCGCGCGGGTATGCAGTACCGCGATCTGGTGCCAACACGGCTGGGCGGGGCGATGATCGCCAGTCATATCCGCATTCCCGATGCCGGCCCGGTGCCCGATATGGTGCATTTTCACAAGGTGGGGTTTCAGCTGATCTTTTGTGTCCGTGGCTGGGTTGATGTGGCCTATGAGGATCAGGGCGCGCCAATCCGGTTGACGGCCGGGTCATGTTTCATCCAGCCGCCGGAAATACGCCATCAGGTGCTGTATGCCAGTGAAAACCTGGAGGTCATCGAGATTGGCGCGCCGGCAGAGCATGTGACCGAGGTTGATCACCACATGGTCCTGCCCAATGCCAAGGGCGATCCGGCGCGCGAATGGTATGGGCAACGGTTTGTGCACAGCCAGGGCGCTGATGCACAATGGCAGCCATTTCGCCTGCCCGGTTTTATTGCGCGCGACACCACGATATCGGCGAATACACGCAATGTGGCCGGGGTAAAGGTTGTCCGGCCTGATGACGGGGTTGCCCCCTGGGCGCGTCATGACGCCGACATTCATTTTACATTTGTCATGAGCGGGCGGATGGTTCTGGAAGGCGAAGGAAAAGAGCCATACGCCCTGGAACGCGGGGATGCTTTTGTGATCCCACCGCAAATGCGCACGCGTTATAGTCAGCCCAGCGATGATCTGGAGCTGTTGGAGGTTTCGCTTGCAGGGGAATTTGCCACAACGTTGCTTTGAACCTTGCAACGCCCTGCGGCCCCTGCGATCTTAGACCAAACGGTCAAATGGGGGATGCCGATGTCACTATTGGATGCTGCAAAGCAGGTGCGCGAGAACGCCCATGCACCATATTCCGGGTTCAAGGTCGGGGCCGCAGTGCGCAGTGCCTCGGGTGCTGTCTATGTCGGGTGTAACGTGGAAAACGTGGCCTACCCGGAAGGCACTTGTGCCGAGGCCGGCGCCATCGCATCGATGATCGCAGCCGGAGACACCGAAATCGCCGAGGCGCTGGTCATCGCAGATGCGCCTTTGCCCGTGTCCCCATGCGGGGGCTGCCGCCAGAAACTTGCGGAATTCAGCAAAGCCGACGTTCCGATCACAATGATGACCATGGCCGGCGAACAGTTGGAAATGACGATGGCCGAATTGCTGCCCGGTGCGTTTGGCGCGGACCATCTGGGGCACAAGCGATGAGCCGCGCTTTTCTGATCGTGATGGATAGCGTGGGGTGCGGCGGGGCGCCGGATGCCAGCGAATTCTTCAATGATGACAGGCCGGACACCGGCGCCAACACATTGGGCCATATCGTGCAGGCCTGCGCAGAAGGGCGGGCCGAAGACGGGCGAAGCGGGCCTTTGAATACCCCCAATCTTGAATCCCTTGGCCTTGGCGCGGCGATCCGCCTTGCATCGGGCGACGCAGTACCGGGGATGGATGCGGCCCCAACGGGGATCTGGGGTGCGGCGACCGAGGTTTCGCAAGGCAAAGACACCCCTTCCGGGCATTGGGAAATTGCCGGCGTGCCCGTCCCGTGGGACTGGACATATTTCCCCCCGACGCAGCCAACCTTTCCAGCGGAAGTGACACGGGCAATCTGCGAGGCGGCACAGGTCAGCGGTATTTTGGGTGACAAACACGCATCCGGCACCGCAATCATCGATGCCCTTGGGGCCGAACATATGCGCAGCGGCCTGCCCATCTGCTACACGTCGGCCGACAGCGTTTTGCAGATTGCGGCACATGAAGAAACCTTCGGCCTGGAACGGCTGCAAAAGCTGTGCCAGGACGTGGCGCCGCTGTTACATTCCATGCGTGTCGGGCGGGTGATCGCACGCCCCTTTGTCGGGAACGCGCAAAAAGGCTTCACCCGCACGCCCAACCGGCGCGATTATGCGATCACGCCCCCATCGCAAACATTGTGCGATTGGGTGCAGGCGGCGGGTGGTAAGGTGCATGGGATCGGAAAGATCGGTGATATTTTCGCCCACCGCGGCATCGATGACCTGCGCAAAGGTGTTGATGCGGATCTGATGGAAAATCTGGTTCAGCTGATGGATGACGCAGAGGACGGCAGCCTGACCTTCGCCAATTTTGTTGAGTTCGATACAAACTATGGCCATCGCCGCGACATCGCGGGCTATGCCCGTGCTTTGGAATGGTTCGACAGCCAGCTGCCGCGCGTTTTTGCGCGAATGCGGCCGGGGGATCTGGTTTTGTTTACGGCTGATCATGGCAATGATCCCAGCTGGACAGGCACAGATCACACACGTGAACGCGTGCCTGTACTGATAAACGGGCTGGGCGCGGGAACCCTGGGGCTGGTTGGGTTCAGTGATATTGGCGCCAGCGTTGCCGCCCATCTGGGGTTGGACGAACGCGGCGCAGGAAGGAATTTTTTATGAGTTATGCGGCTTATCCCAAGGTCGAGCTTCACACCCACCTGGAAGGGGCTGCACCTCCTGCATTCATTCGCGGGCTTGCGAAAGAAAAGAATATCGACATTTCGTCGATTTTCACGCCTGAGGGCGGATATGACTTCCGCGATTTCTGGCACTTTCTGGATGTGTATGAGGCCGCAACATCAACCTTGCAGGGGCCAGAGGATTTTAAACGCCTTACCCTGGCTGTGCTTGAGGAAAGTGCGAAATCCGGCGTGATTTACACCGAGACATTCCTTTCCCCCGATTTTTGCGGAGGCAGGGATGTTGCCGCGTGGAAAGAATACCTGCACGCCATTCAGGAGGCCGCCGACGAAGCCGAGGCCGCCTTTGGCATCATCCTGCGCGGGATCATCACGCCGATCCGCCATTTCGGGCATGAAAAAGCGCGCGAAACAGCCGTGTGCGCACAGGAAACCGCCGGTGACTGGATCGTAGGCTTTGGCATTGGCGGGGATGAAAAAGCCGGCCACCTTTCAGATTTCAAATACGCATTCGATATGGCGCGCGAGGCCGGGTTGCATATCACGGCCCACGCAGGCGAATGGGGCGGGCCGGAAAGCGTACGTGACGCGCTGGATCATTTACAGGTAGAGCGCGTGGGCCACGGTGTGCGGGCCATCGAAGATGATGCGCTGGTCGACAGGTTGGCGCGCGAAGGTGTTGTGCTGGAGGTTTGCCCGGGCTCGAACGTAACGCTTGGGGTTTATTCCGGCTGGGACCAGCACCCGATCAGGTCTTTGCGAGAGCGCGGCGTCAAGGTGACGGTTTCCACCGATGACCCCCCGTTTTTTCACACCACCATGACCGACGAATTCAACAATCTTTCCAACACATTTGGCTGGAACGAAGATGATTTCGCCGCGCTGAACAATACGGCTGCGAAGGCCGCTTTTTGCAACGAAGAAACTCGCGCGCGGGTTTTGAAACGATTGGAGAACACCGATGTATGATCACCTGACCGTCGTAAAACACCCGCTTGTGCAGCATAAGCTTAGCCTGATGCGCGAAAAGCAGACCTCGACAGCCGTATTTCGCCAGCTGCTGCGCGAAATCAGCCAGCTTTTGGCGTATGAGGTCACGCGCGAACTGCCGATGATGACAAAGCGGATTGAAACCCCGATCTGCGAGATGGATACGCCGGTATTAGCCGGTAAGAAGATGGCGTTGGTGTCGATCCTGCGGGCTGGGAACGGCCTTTTGGATGGTGTGCTGGAACTGATCCCATCGGCGCGCGTTGGGTTTGTTGGCCTGTACCGGGATGAAAAGACGCTTAAACCCGTTCAGTACTATTTCAAGGTGCCGGCAGAGTTGGAAGAACGGCTGGTCATCGCTGTCGACCCAATGCTGGCAACAGGGAATTCTTCTGCCGCCGCGATTGATCTTTTGAAAAAGTCAGGCGCCAAAAACATCCGTTTCCTGTGCCTTCTTGCGGCCCCTGAAGGTGTCGCGCGGATGAAAGAGGCCCACCCCGATGTGCCGATCATAACCGCGGCACTGGATGAGCGGCTGAATGAAAAGGGATACATCGTTCCGGGGCTTGGCGATGCCGGGGATCGCATGTTCGGGACACTTTAAGGTAATTGACCCTTTACTAAATAGGGGCTGTCCGGCATTCTTACGCAATATTTTGTGTGGGGGCACACTATGCTGGCACTCCGGAAAATCACGGGCTTCTTCGTTGCAATCGCGCTTTCGGGCGGGGTTGCACAGGCATTGAGCCTGTCAGAAGGTGCGCACCCGGCCGAATATCCGCCAGCAAGTTACACCGGAATGACGTTTGTAGACAGCCGGGGGTGCATCTACATCCGGGCTGGATTTTCGGGCGCCGTTACGTGGATTCCCCGGGTGACACGTGGGCGCGAGATTGTTTGCGGCGCGACGCCCACATTTGGCCAGGGATCAGGTGGTGCGATCGCCCAGGCCCCGGCTGCTCCGGCACCAGCGCCCACTCCGGCACCCGCGCCTACACCGGCGCCAGCACCTACGCCCGCCCCGGCCCCGACACCGCCACCTCCTCCAGCGCCCGCGCCGGCGGCCAGCACCGAAATCACGCGCACGGTTCACATGACCTGCCCGCGCACGACAAAGCCAAACCAGGTTTTTGTCAGCAACGGGCTGCGTTTGCCTATGCGGTGCGAGGCCGGGCAGACGGGCACAAAGACCTACATTGTTTTGCATCGCAACGGTGAACGCACCCGCGTGATTGCCGCGCCAGCCCCACCACCAGCACCTGTTGCGGTGGCTGCAACACCTATTCCCGCACCGACACCTGCACCGACACCAGCGCCTGTGGTTGCGCCGGTTCCGTCTGCGGCCCCTGCCGCATCACTGCCCCCGGTAGAAGTGCCCAGCGGCTATCGCACAGCATGGAATGACGGGCGCCTTAACCCCAACAGGGGGGCACGCACAGTGGCCGGAACGGCGCAGATGAATCAGGTCTGGACCCAGACATTGCCCCGCCAACTGGTGCAGGCCCCGCCTGCGTCTGGTGTGGTGATGTCCACAATGGCTGCGGGCGCACCCGCGTCGCATCGCTATGTACAGGTCGGGGGTTTTCTGGCGGGCAGTGAAGCGCGCAAACTGGTTAGCCAGCTCAAGCGGCTTGGCTTGCCAGCCAAGATCGGAAAAACAACTCATGCCGGCCAGCCGGTGCAGATTGTGGTTGCCGGACCGTATTCAAAGCAGGCGCAGCTTAACGCAGCGTTGGCAAAGGTTCAGGCGGCAGGGTTTCAGGATACGCGGCTACGCAAATAGTGGCTTTCTGCCTTGGGGTTATTCGCCACAAATACCCTGCAGGCTAACCCAATCCCCATCGGATAAAACCGGCCCCGGGTCCTGGTTTGAAAACGGATCAGCCTCGATCAGGCCTATCGTTGTTTCGCCGGTCAGATCCAGCGCATAGGCGTAGGGGCTTGCACGCAGGTTTGCATCCTTGAACCGCGCCAGAAGGTCGGCGTCGCTGATCGGTGTGGGCGCGGCTGTCAAAACGGACTCGGCATATTCATCCAGGGCCTTGTCGGGAACGTGCCCGCTGGTCAGCAAACGAAAGGTTGCTATGAACCCGGCCTGATGCAGCAGCTGACCCAGAGGGTCAGACTGGCGCGCGCGTTCATCTTCGGCAAGTACGAAACCAGATGCCACATCCGCCCCTTCGTAGTCTTCGACCAACGCGCGGTTCAACAGAATGATCCCACCGGGCAAATGTGCGGCCGTGGCAACCCCGCCTGACAGCACCACCAGCTGTGTGGCGCCCGGGCCAAGCACGCGAACCCCAAGGCGGCCCAATGCCGTGCGTCCGATGGCGTCATCGCATTGCTGGCCTGCAACCCGTTGAATGCGGTCAAGCAGGCGTTGGCCTACGGCCGCGCGCACCGGGGCGGGCACAACCCCCACTGTGTGGGTCACCAATGCGCCCGGCAGCCAGAATATGCCAAGTGCAGCGGCGACGCTAAGGCTGCCGGCAACGATCAGGTGGCGCAGGCGCCCGGGCTGCGGGCGCCGTTTGGCGATGGTGCGGTGCACTTTTTCGATGGCGCGGATCATCGGCTCGTCGTCAAGCTCCAGTTCCTCTTGCGCATCGGGGGAGGGGGCGAAAACTGCGGGGCGTTCGCCTGGGTTTCGCCGCTCCACTGCTGGTAAGGACCAGTGCGACAGGGCCTTTTCCTGCAGATCGGATATCGTCAAAGTCGCATCGCCCACCGAGACGATAACGTTTCGGCGCTGCGCATCCTGCGCACTGCGCCAAAGGCCAGAGCATTCCAGCCGCTGATATTGAGAAAGTGCCGTCATGGGGTGGGACGGGTACTGCTTTTATAGTTATTGCCGGGTCAAGAATAGCGAAGGTGCGCGCGCCCCACAATGGCGCACGCCGCCCAAGTCACATCATCCTGGCCGCTTCGCGCAGTTCAAATTTCTGGATCTTGCCGGTGGATGTCTTTGGAAGATCCTGAAAGATCACCAGCTTGGGTGTTTTGAACCCGGCAAGGCGGGTGCGGGCGAATGCGATAAGGTCTGCTTGGCTGACCGTGGCGTCGGGCTTAAGTTCAACAAAAGCACAAGGGACTTCGCCCCATTTTTGGTCAGGTTTCGCCACGACGGCACAAAGTGACACCGCCGGGTGATGCATCAATGCCCCTTCGACTTCGACCGATGAAATGTTTTCACCACCCGAGATGATGATGTCTTTGGCGCGGTCCGTGATCTTGATGTAGCCGTCTGCGTTTTGCACGGCGATGTCGCCTGAATGGAAATACCCCCCTTCAAAACTTTCGGCCGTCGCCTCGGGGTTTTTCAGATACCCCTTCATCACAGAATTTCCGCGGATCATGATTTCGCCCACGGCCTCGCTGTCCAGCGGGATCTGGTCCATAGTGTCCGGATCCTTGACGGTGATATCTTCCATCATCGGCATGGCAACGCCGGTCAGGGCCTTGATCGTCGCCTTTTCATCCTGGGCCAGACCATCCCATTTTTCGTTGTGCCACAGGCATTCCGTGACGTGGCCATAGGTTTCTGTCAGCCCGTAGACCTGCGTGACGTTGAAACCCAGAGGTTCAATCGCGGCCAGTGTCGCGGCGGCGGGTGGGGCACCTGCGGTGAAAACCTGCACGATGTGATCAAAGGGGCGCCGGTCAGATTGCGGGGCGTTGACGATTGTGTTCAGGACAATCGGGGCGCCGCCGAAATGCGTAACACCTTCGTGCGCGATAGCATCATAGATTGCGGCGGCAGTGACATCGCGGCAGCACACCACGGTCCCCCCAAGAAGGGGCATCATCCAGGTGTGGTTCCAGCCGTTGCAGTGAAACAGTGGCACAATGGTCAGAAGGCGGGGATAAAGCGTCAAACCCCAGGTCACGACTGTGCCCATGGTCATCAAATAGGCGCCGCGGTGGTGGTAAACCACACCCTTTGGCCGCCCGGTTGTGCCCGAGGTGTAGTTCAGCGCCAGGCTTTCCCATTCGTCCTGGGGCATCACCCAGGGGAAATCGGGGTTGGCAGAGGCAAGAAACCCTTCGTATTCAGGGTGTTTTCCTGTGGCGGGATAGCCTGCTTGCGGGTCCGCAACTTCAATGATTGTGGGTGGGGTGCCATCCATCTGCGCCGCCGCAGCTTCGGCCAGCGGCAGGAACTGCGTGTCGACCAGGGCAATTTTTGCCTCACCGTGGCCGAATATATACGCCACGGTATCCACATCCAGCCGGGTGTTAATGGTGTTCAGAACCGCGCCTGCGGCGGGCACGCCGAAATGGGCTTCGGCCTGGGCCGGGATGTTGGGCAAAAGGGTTGCAACAACATCGCCCGGTGCGATTCCGGCGTTCGTCAGCGCGTCGGCCAGCCGCGAAACACGGCCATGATACTCTCGGTATGAAAGGCGGTGCGCGCCATAAACCAGCGCTTCGCGATCGGGAAAAACCTTTGCCGCACGTGCAAGGTGCGACAGTGGCGTGAGTGGCACAAAATTCGCCGCGTTTTTCTCCAGACCGGTTTCGTCTTTCATCCACCCCATCGTTGTCCCCCTGATTGGTGATATGTCGTTTTGAGAACAGAACCGAATTCGCCCCCTGTGGTCAATGGAAAGAAATCACCTTTGGGGCAGGAACATGCAGGTAGAAAGACCATTCGCAGCCGCCGTGGCCACCTTAGCCTCTATGGCGCTGCTGGGTTTGATTGACAATCTGGTGCAGCTGATCGCCCGTGATATCGGGCTTTGGCAGTTTCACCTGATGCGCGCGGTGCTGGCAGTGGCGATCATTCTCTTTCTGGCGGTGATCGGGATGGTGCGCATCAGGCCCATTCGCCACTGGGCGGTTTTGGTGCGCGGTGGCTTCACCGGGTTGTCCATGCTGATCTATTTCGGCTGCCTTGCGTTTTTGCCAATCGGGCAGGTTGCGGCGGGGCTTTTCACATCCCCAATCTGGGTGATGCTGATTTCAGCGATGTTTCTGGGCAAGGCAATTGGCCTGTGGCGGGTGATCGCCGCCCTGATTGGGTTTTGCGGTGTGTTGATTGTGCTGGATCCCTTCCGCGGTGGGTTTGACGGGTTGGCATTAGTACCTGTTTTCGCGGGGTTTTTCTATGCCATCGGTGGAATCGCAACGCGCCAGTGGTGTGAAGGGGAAAGCACCTTTTCGATGCTTTTGTATTTCTTTCTGTCGCTTGGGGTTTTCGGGCTGATCGGGGTGATTGTCCTTTTGATCTGGCCGCAAAGCGCGCCAATGGGGGCCGAAGGGTTTATTCTGCGGGGCATCATTTGGCACCCATCGTGGATGTCGCTGGGGCTGACAGTTGTGCAGGCGGTCGGGTCGATCGTTGGGGTGGGCCTGATCATCCGGGGGTATCAGCTGGGCGAGGTCAGCCATGTCGCAATATTCGAATACTCGCTTTTGATTTTCGCTGCTGGGTGGAGCTGGCTTTTGTGGGGGCAGGTGCCCCAGGCGCAGGCGGTGATTGGCATCGCGCTGATTATTCTGTCCGGTGCGGTGATCTCGATCCGCTCGCACCGCGCATAAGTATGGGCTAACATTCGCGCTATGATCATTTCGCGCGGGCGCCGGTATATCTTTGTTCATGCCCCCAAAACGGGTGGCACATCGCTTGCACTGGTGTTGGAAGCGCGGGCGATGAAGGATGACATCATGCTGGGCGACACCCCCAAGGCCGTGCGGCGCCGGGGGCGGGTGAAAGATGTAAAATCCAGCGGCCGCCTTTGGAAACATTCGATGATAACGGATCTTTACGGGCTGGTGACGCAGGATGAGATCGAATCATTCTTTGTTTTCACGCTGGTGCGCAATCCCTGGGACAGGGTGGTCAGCTATTATCACTGGCTGCGCGATCAACATTTCGATCACCCGGCTGTGGGCCTGGCGAAACGTCTGAGTTTTTCCGAATTCCTGCGTCAGGATCTGATAGCGGACAGCCTGCGGCAAAACCCCTATGGGCGCTATGTGGTGGACGCGCAGGGGCGCGCGCAGTGCAATCTTTTTCTGCGCCTTGAGACGCTGGAGGAAGACCTGGGCCAGCTGAACGCGCATCTTGGTTTTACACTGGGTCCGGTGGGGCGGGTGAATGCATCGGCGCGCGAAAAAGATTTTCGGCAGTATTACGACGATGCGGGCGCCGCGCTTGTGGCAGAGCTGTGCGCGCCGGATATCGCGCGGTTTGGCTACAGTTTTTCGAAGGAATAGACGCGTGGCGTTATCGCGCCGGGTTGCCCCGGGCCGTATGGGTTACGGCCCGGGGTATTTCTGTTCAGGCCGCTTCTTGCGACGTTGAAAAGCGTGTGTAGAATTCTTCGCCCTTTTGGGCCATGTCGCGCAGAAGAGGCGGGGTTTGGAACCTGTCGCCATATTTCGCGCTCAAGGCATCGCACAGATCTGCCGCGCGCTGGGCACCCATCATGTCCAGCCAGCTGAAAGGCCCCCCCGACCAGGGTGCAAAACCCCAGCCCAGAATGGCGCCAACGTCGCCTTCGCGGATATCCATCAGAACGTTTTCTTCCAACGCGCGCACGGCTTCCAGGACCTGAGCAAACATCAGGCGGTGCTGAACTTCCGTTACATCCGGCTGATCCGCGGCGGCGGGGTATTGTGCGCCCAGCCCTTCCCAAAGTCCGGCACGCTTGCCTTTTTCGTCATAGGTGAAAAAGCCTGCCTTGGATTTGCGGCCCAGGCGCCCCTGTTCGAACATCCAGAAAATCACCTCGTCCACGGCACTGTCGGGATAGGCGTCCCCCATCGCTGCCTTGGTGGCGCGGGCAATTTTTTCTGCCAGATCGATCGAGGTTTCATCAACCAGTTGCAGCGGCCCCACCGGGAACCCCAGCATTTTCGCGGCATTTTCGATAAGCGCAGGTTCGATTCCTTCGCCGATCATGCGCATCCCTTCGTTGATGTAAGGAATGATGCAACGGTTGGCATAGAAGAAACGCGCGTCGTTCACCACGATCGGGGTTTTGCGGATCTGGCGCGTAAAATCGAGCGCCTTTGCAACGGCCCTGTCCCCGGTTTCTTTCCCCTTGATGATCTCAACCAGTGCCATGCGTTCTACCGGGCTGAAAAAGTGGATGCCGATAAACTGTTCCGGCCGCTGGCTGGCCTTGGCCAGCTCCGAGATTGGCAGGGTCGATGTGTTGGTCGCAAAGATGCAATCATCGCCGATCACGGCTTCGGTTGCCTTGGTGACGGTGGCCTTGATGGTTGGGTCTTCAAACACGGCCTCAACAATCAAATCGCAGCCTTTCAGGGCGGCGTAATCTGTTGTGGCTGTGATCAGGGCCAAAACGGCCTCTTTCTTTTCGGGGGTGGCCTTTTTGCGGGCGATGCCCTTGTCCATGTAGCTTTCACTATAGGCCTTGCCGCGGTCTGCGGCGGCCTGATCCTGATCCAGCAGGACAACTTCGATCCCCGCCATGGCCGAGACCAGCGCGATGCCAGCCCCCATCATGCCAGCCCCAAGTACGCCAACCTTCTGCACCCGCTGATCGGGCACATCTTTCGGGCGAACGGCACCTTTTTCAAGCGCGCCTTTGTTGATGAACAAAGACCGGATCATCGCAGAGGACGACGGGTTCATGATCACATTGGTGAACCAGCGCGCTTCGATTTTCAGGGCTGTATCAAAGGGCACCATCGCGCCTTCGTACACGGCCGAAAGCAGGGCTTTGGCGGCGGGGTAAACCCCTTGCGTTTTGGCGTGGATCATCGCGGCCGCGCCCACAAAGGTCTGAAACCCTGCGGGGTGGTAGGGGGCGCCGCCGGGCATTTTATAGCCCTTCGCGTCCCAGGGTTTTACGATGTCGCTGTCCCCGGCAGAAAGAACCCAGGCCCTGGCCGTTTCCATCAGCTGATCTGCCGGTACAACCTCGTCAATCATGCCAGCGGCTTTTGCCTTGGCGGGGGCAAGGGATTTCCCTTCCAGCAGGTAAGGGGCCGCAGCCATCGCGCCCATCTTGCGTACCAGGCGCGTTGTGCCCCCGGCGCCGGGGAAAATGCCAACCATGATTTCAGGCAGGCCAATTTTGGCCTTGGGGTTGTCGGCCACGAAAATGCGGTGGCAGGCCAATGGGATTTCATACCCGATGCCCATGCCAGTGCCGGGCATCGCACAAGCGATGGGTTTCCCACCCTTGTTGGTTTTTGCGTCCATCCCGGCGCGTTCGATCTTGCGCAAAATGGCGTGCATCTGCATGACGCCGTCAAACACACCTTTCGCCGGGTCGTCGCCTGCGTCGGCCTTCAGCTTGGCCAACACATTCAGATCCATCCCGCCGGCGAAATCCTTTTTCCCCGAGGTGATGATCACCCCTTTCACAACATCATCTGCCAGCGCGCTGTCCACGTGGGAATCCAGCACGCGCAAAGCGTCGAAGCTCAGCACGTTCATCGATTTTCCGGGGCAATCCCAGGTGATGATCGCGACGCCCTCATCGTCAACGGCGTAAGTAAAATCGGTCATTGTCAGCTTCTCCTTACACGCGTTCGATGATTGTGGCCGCACCCATGCCCGACCCGATGCACAGGGTGGCAAGGCCGGTTTCTTTGTCCGAGCGTTCAAGCTCGTCCAGCAGGGTAGACAGGATCACAGCGCCCGTGGCACCCAGAGGGTGGCCCATGGCGATTGCGCCGCCGTTCACGTTGGTTTTGTCATGGTCTGCATTGAAATATTGCAGGAAGCGCAGCACGACAGATGCGAAGGCTTCGTTCACCTCAAATAAATCGATGTCGCCAATCTGCATGCCAGCGGCGGCCAGAACACGTTCTGTTGCGGGAACCGGGCCTGTCAGCATGATGGTGGGGTCGGTGCCCACGCGGCTGGTCGCGCGGATGCGTGCCCGCGGCTTCAGCCCGTTGCGTTCACCATATTCCTTGTTTCCAATCAGCATGGCGGCGGCGCCGTCTGCGATACCGGAGCTGTTGCCGGCGTGGTGCACGTGGTTGATACGCTCAAGATCGGGGTATTTCATCAGCGCGACGGCGTCAAAGCCCGGCATCTGTTCCCCCATCGCTTTGAACGAAGGGGTCAGCCCACCAAGGCTTTGCATGTCCGTTTCGCGGATCATTTCGTCACGGTCCAGAATGGCGATGCCGTTCTGATCGCGCACGGTGAACAGGCTTTTTGCAAAACGGTTGTCAGCGCGCGCTGCCGCCGCGCGTTTCTGGCTTTCAACCGCATATCCATCTACGTCATCGCGTGAAAACCCATATTTCGTGGCGATGATATCTGAGGAAATGCCCTGCGGAACAAAGTATGTTTTCATGGCAAGGAACGGGTCGGCCGCAATTGCCCCACCGTCCGAGCCCATGGGCACGCGGCTCATGCTTTCAACACCACCCGCGATAAAGGCATCCCCCGCCCCGCCACGCACCTGATTTGCCGCCATATTGACGGCCTCAAGGCCCGAGGCGCAGAAACGGTTGATGGAAACACCCGGGATACGCTCGTCCAGATCACTGTACAGAACCGCCGAACGGGCCAGACATGCGCCCTGTTCCCCAACCTGGGTGACATTGCCCCAGATCACATCCTCAACCGCGTGACCGTCAAGATTATTACGCTCTTTCAGGGCGTTGAGGGCCAGCGCCGACAAGCGAACAGCGGGAACCTCGTGCAAGGTGCCGTCTTTCTTGCCCTTGCCCCGCGGGGTGCGCACGGCGTCGTAAATATAGGCTTCGTTCATGAGAGTATCCTTTTCTCAGGCCCGGTCAGCAGGGCTGCCAGGCATCAGGTCATAGGGGTGTTTCCAGCCGGGTGTTTCGCTGATGCGGGTCAGCCAGGCATCGATATTGGGCCAGTCGGCGCGGTTAAAACCGAACGGTTCCGGGTAAAAAAGGTAGCCGCAGCAAGAGATATCGGCCATCGAGATGGCGTTGCCGACCAACCAGTCGCGCGTTGCCAATTCACTTTCCAGAACACTGTATGCGGCCTTCAGGCGGCCTTGCATGAAGGCGATCACCTCTTGCGGGCGTTTGTCTTCGGGCAGGAAATTCATCAAGAAACGCGTCATGCCGGCCTGGCTGGACATTTTGTGATTGTCCCAGAACTGCCAGCGCAAAATCTCGCGCGCGTCAGCGGCGGTTTCGCCGCCCAGTTTGCCGGTTTTTTCGATGATATACTGCTGCATCACACCGGACTGGGTCATCGTGACATCCCCGTCGATCATCACCGGGGCTTCGCCCATGGGGTTCATCGTGTGGTAATCGGGGCTGCGTGTTTCACCTTTGAAAAAGTCAACAAAGACGGCGTCCCAGTCCATGCCGGCCAGTTCGAGCGCCAGCGCCGCCTTATACGCATTTCCGCTTTCGCCGAAGCAGTACAGTTTGATCGTCATGCGTCTCTCCCACGTTCGTTTCCGGCCCAGAGCGCCGGGGGTTTCCCACCCCCGGACCCCCGGAGGTATTTTCGCCAAGAAGAAGGGATGCCTTGCTTCCTGTAACGGGCCGTTAAGCATTTTGGCCCATGGTCTTCATTACGGTACAGGCTGAGGAGCCGATGGCCGCCCAAGGAGAAGGCTCTGCCGTGGCCCGCGCATCTGCGGTTTTTGGCAGGGCTGGATCCCTTGTTCTTCTTGGCCAAAATACCTCCGCCGGAGGCATCCTGCCCTGGCAACGCTTCTTGCCGTTACCGTTTTCGCGCCTCCAGATCAGAGTTGAACAGCCGCATGCGGTGGCCCAGGTTTTCTTCGTCAGTGACGCTGTCGAAGTTTTCGAACAGAAAAGACAGGGCCTCGCCTTCGTCAAGGCCGGACTCACGCGCGAAGCGTTTCAGCCGGCGGTAGCCATCTTCGGTCATGGCGACCGGAAAGCGGCGGGTCAGGCGGAAGCGTTTAGGCATGGGTTGTTCTGTCCCCCAGGGTGTTTCAGAAAGCTTCGGTATTCAGGGCCATGACGGTATCTGCCCCGGTTTCAATCCGTGCGAGGTGCATTTTTGTCGCTGGTAGCTGACGGGCCATGTAATAGCGCCCTGTGGCCAGCTTCGTCTTGTAAAACGCTGCGTCACTGGCGCCTGCATCCAGCGCCTGCATCGCGGCAAGCCCCATCCGGGCCCACATAAGGCCCAATGCCACGTGGCCGAACATGTGCATGAAATCATAGGATCCCGCCAACGCGTGGTTGGGGTTTTTCATGCCGTTTTGCATGAAGTATGTGGCGCCTGACTGCAGGTCTTTTGAGGCGTCTTTCAGCGGGATAAGGAAGTCTTTTTTCAGATCTTCGTTGTCTTCGTTTTGTTTGATGAAGTCTTTCACCATGGCAAAGAACGCCATGACGTGTTTGCCGCCGTCCTGCGCCAGTTTGCGCCCCACAAGATCAAGCGCCTGAACCCCGTTGGCGCCTTCGTAGATCATGGCGATGCGTGCATCGCGGGCAAATTGGCTCATCCCATGTTCTTCGATGTAGCCGTGTCCGCCAAAGACTTGCTGGGCCGCAACGGCCATTTCAAAGCCTTTGTCGGTTTGAAAGCCTTTGATGACGGGGGTGAGAAGGGAAACCAGCCCGTCGGCGTCCTTGTCGCCGGATTTGCGCGCCTTGTCGATCAGATGTGCGCCCCAGAAGGTGAACGCGCGTGCGCCTTCGACAAAGCTTTTTTGATCCATGAGGTTTCGGCGAATATCGGGGTGAACGATCAGGGGGTCTGCGGGGCCATCCGGGTTTTGCACACCCGTTACGGCGCGCCCCTGAAGGCGTTCACGTGCATAGTCTACCGCCGATTGATAGGCTGCTTCGGCAACGGAATACCCTTGCAGGCCAACGCCCAGGCGGGCCTCGTTCATCATGGTGAACATGGCGCGCATGCCTTTGTTTTCTTCACCCAGAAGAAACCCGGTTGCCGCGTCATAGTTCATCACACAGGTGGAGTTTCCGTGGATGCCCATTTTCTTTTCCAGCGCGCCGACGGAAACGCCGTTTTCTGCACCGGGTGTTCCGTCTGCATTCACCATGAATTTTGGCACGATGAACAGGCTGACGCCTTTGATCCCTTCGGGACCCTCGGGGTTTCTGGCCAGAACCAGATGGATAACATTTTCCGACAGGTCGTGATCACCCGACGAGATAAAGATTTTCTGGCCGGTGATCTTGTATGAGCCGTCTTCCTGCGGTTCGGCCTTGGTGCGCATAAGGCCCAGATCTGTGCCGCAGTGCGGTTCTGTCAGGTTCATCGTGCCGGTCCATTCGGCCGTAACCATTTTGGGAAGGTAGGTTGTTTTTTGATCATCCGTGCCATGGGCGTGGATTGCAGAGTAGGCGCCATGTGTCAGGCCCGAGTACATGTTCAGCGACATGTTGGAGGACACAAAGATTTCGCCCACGGCCGTTCCCAGAATATAGGGCATGCCCTGGCCGCCATAGGCGGGGTCACAGTCCAGACCGGGCCAGCCACCATCACGGTAGGTGTCAAAGGCGTCTTTGAAACCAGAAGGCGTATGTACGATGCCATTTTCCAGCCGGCACCCTTCCTGGTCACCGACGATGTTCAGGGGGGCCCAAACTTCGCTTGCCAGTTTTCCGGCTTCTTCCAGAACGGCCGAGGTGAAATCAGGTTCAAGGTCTTCGTAGCCGGGGATATCGGCCTCATGCACTTTCAGAACGTCGTGCAAAACGAAGGCCATGTCTTTGGTGGGGGCTGTGTAGGTGGGCATTTTCGGTGTTGTCCTTACTCGGCTGCTTCTTTGGCCTCGAACGAGGCGATCATCCGCGCGCCCCAGTTCAGCTGTTCAGTGAGGTCAGAGATGGCTTCGGTCAGCTCTTCGCGCTGCTTTTGAAGGTCATCAAGGTGCTTCAGGCCGATCCCATAGGTTGTGCGCAGCTGCGTTTGCTGCTGGTCACCCATGTCGTAAAGATCCAGTAGCTGGCGGATCTCTTCCAATGCGAAACCAAAACGTTTGCCGCGCAGAATCAGCTTCAGGCGCGCGCGATCACGTTTGGTGAACAGGCGTTTTTGGCCTTCCCGAACGGGGGAAATCAGCTCTTTCGCCTCGTAAAACCGCAAAGTGCGCGCTGTTACGCCATAGGCTACGCACATCTGGCGTATGGTCATCATTTCATCGGTCATATGCTCTCCGATCTCAAAAGTACCGCCGGCGAGGGCGATTTGTTTTCCTACACACAAAGTTGACGTTAACGTAAATGTAACGTCGCGTCATTTGTTTTATTAAGAGAACACAGATCGGTGAGGGGTTTGAATCAACCCAGCGTTTTAACGGTTTCGTCGCGCAGGCGGGTCAGATCTGCGATAGAAGCCTTCAATTCGCTTTGTTGGCGGTGAAGTTCGGCAAGCTGGCGTTCGGCCATGTCGACGAACGCGCGCATCTGGGCCTGGGTGCCGTCTTCGTCATAGATCAGCAGCCACTGGCGAATTTCCTCCAGCGAAATTCCAAAGTGTCTGCCGCGCAGAATCAGGGTCATCCGTGCCACTTCACGTGGCGTGTACCACCGTGTGCGCGCTTCACGCTCGGGCTTAAGCAGCTCAATATATTCGTAATACCGCAAGGTGCGGGGGGTTACGTCGAACCTGGCACACATTTCTTTGAATGACAGACGTTCAGAAGACATCGATTTTTCCGCAGTACTCATGGTGGGGCGAGCGTAATGCTTTGGCTGCGCCTGTGCAAACCCGTTCACCGCACGGCCGCTGATATTTTGTGTTAAGGGATCGTGTCGCGCGGGTTTTGTGAAACAGCCCGCCATTTGTTTGCGCCTTGCCCGCGTAAGATTGCGCTTGCCCCGGGCATTCCAAGGGCGAATAACAGGGGGGAAACATCCCTTATGAATGAGGCTGCGCGCCTGCTATGACAAGTCAACCAACTGATAAGAAATCGGAAATTGCACGACAATTCATTAACGCCATCCCGCATTGCTCGGCGCTGAATATGCGGCTTGATGACATCGGTGGCGGCGTTGCGGTGATTTCGATGCCCTATGATGAACGATTTGTCGGCGATCCCAGCACGGGCGTTATTTCCGGCGGGGCCGTGTCGGCATTGATGGATACCTGCGGCGGTGCGGCTGTCATGTGCCATGACAAGGCGCCCGGTGTGACCGCCACGATAGACCTGAGGATCGACTATATGCGCCCTGCGACCCCCGGCCAGCGGATCACGGCGCGCGCAGAATGTTACCATGTTACCCGGTCGGTCGCCTTTGTGCGGGCCGTCGCGACGGATGAAGACGGCGACCGCCCGGTGGCCACCGCAACCGGGGCCTTTACCGCTGATCACAGCCTTTCGCGCAAAAGCAGCGAGGCCGCATCATGAACCGGCGTCGCCCCGAACCTGTGCAGGTTGTGAAGCAGCGGCGCGACAAGGCATTGAATGCCCTGGTGCACGGCGTGCCTTATATTACCTTTCTGGGGGTCGAATTTGACCGACGCGGGGATGAGCTGACGGCCCTGCTGCCCTTTTCGGATAAGCTGGTCGGCAACCCAATGCTGCCGGCAATACATGGCGGGGTGATCGCCGCGTTTCTTGAGGTTACGGCGGTGATCGAACTGTCTTGGTCGATCCTGTGGAAGGATATTGAAAGCGACAGGGGCAATTCTGCGCCCCCCACCGCAGAGACATTGCCGCGCTTACCAAAGACCATCGACTTTACCGTAGATTACCTGCGGTCGGGCCTGCCACGCGATGCTTATGCGCGCGCGCGCGTCAACCGCTCCGGGCGCAGATATGCCAGTGTCCACGTCGAGGCATGGCAGGATAACAGAAGCCGCCTGTTCGCGCAGGCGACCGGGCATTTTTTGATGCCAATACGCGATGAGTGATATTTTCCCGGCGGTTTTGACCCATAAACGGGTGCTAAAAATCGCAATTCCGATAGTGCTGGCCAATGCGACGGTGCCGATTCTGGGCGCTGTAGACACCGGCGTGGTTGGCCAAATGGGGCTGGCGGCACCAATCGGGGCCGTGGGCATTGGGGCGATTGTCTTGTCGGCGCTCTATTGGGTGTTCGGGTTTCTTCGCATGGGGACGGTCGGATTGACCAGCCAGGCCATCGGCGCGAAGGACCATGGCGAGGTGGCGGCCCTGTGGTCGCGCGCCCTGATGATCGGCCTGGTTGGCGGGGCCGTTATCATCGCGCTTCAGACAGTTCTTTTCTGGGCGTCTTTTAAAATCGCCCCTGCCTCGGATGAGGTCGAGGCGCTGGCGCGAAGTTATATGGAAATCCGCGTCTGGTCGGCCCCCGCAGCCATCGCGATTTTCGCGGTCACAGGCTGGCTGATCGCGCAGGAACGCACAGCCGCCGTGCTGGTGCTGCAGCTGTGGATGAACGGGCTGAACATTTCGCTGGATGTGTGGTTTGTGCTTGGGTTGGATTGGGGCGTTAACGGCGTGGCCTTCGCCACCTTCCTGGCCGAGTGGACAGGCCTTGCCCTGGGCCTTTGGCTGTGTCGCGACGTGTTTCGAACCCCGGACTGGCGCAACTGGGTCAGGGTCTTTGACAGGGTTAAGATAAGGCGAATGGGGTCTGTGAACCTGGATATCCTTCTGCGGTCTTTGCTGCTGGAAGCGATCTTTTTGTCGTTCATGTTTCTTGGCGCCGGCTTTGGTGATCTGACCCTGGCAGCGAACCAGATACTCCTGCAATTTCTGCATATTACAGCCTATGCCATGGATGGATTTGCCTTTAGCGCCGAGGCGTTGGTCGGGCAGGCCATGGGCGCGCGGGCGGTGCCGGTGCTGCGGCGCTCTGCAATCCTGACAAGCATTTGGGGGGGCGTCACGGTTGTCATTCTGGCCGCTGTATTCGCGGTGTTCGGGGGCCTGATCATAGACCTGATGGCCACCGCAGGTGCCGTGCGTGACGAGGCGCGCGCCTACCTGCCATATATGGTATTTGCCCCGGTTCTGGGCTGTGCGTCCTGGATGCTGGATGGCATTTTCATCGGCGCAACCCGGACGCGTGACATGCGCAATATGATGGTGGTTTCAGCCGCAATATACGCGGTTTGTGCGGCCCTGTTGGTGCCTTCGCTTGGAAATCACGGGCTGTGGGTTTCCCTGCTTGTTTCGCTGGTCGCACGTGGCGTGACGCTGGGCCTTCGATACCCGGCGTTGGAGCGTCAGGCGGCCGAGGGGCGAATTGCTTAACAAAGTCATGACAGCCCCCTGAATCTGCCCTAAGATTAGGTGCCTGCACTTATAAAAACTGTGGGAAAAGAGGCAGGCCCCACCCTCGGGCAGAAAAATGGCAGAGCTTTTCACGGATATTGACCTTTGGGTCGGCCTTTTGGGCGGGCTGGCGTTGTTCCTGTTTGGGCTGGATCTTTTGACGCGTGCGTTAAAGCGCGTGACCAGCGACCAGATGAAAGGCATCCTGGATCGTCTGACCGGAAACAGGTTTATGGGCGTTGGGCTGGGCGCGCTGGTCACAGCGATCGTGCAATCATCGTCTGTGACGACGGTTTTGATGGTTGGCTTCATCTCTGCAGGTGTGATGACCTTGTCGCAAAGCATCGCGGTAATCATGGGGGCCAACATCGGCTCCACGATAACGGCGCAGATACTGGCGTTCAACGTTTCGGCACTTGCACTTCCGATTGTGACGGTTGGTGTGGGGCTGTCACTCGGTTCAAAATCGCGCGCCTGGCAGGAATACGGCACCGCGGTTCTGGGCCTGGGGCTGGTGTTTTACGGCATGGCTGTGATGAGCAGCACAATGGGCCCCCTGCGCCACCACGAGCCGTTTATCCAGTTCATGTCATCACTGAAAAACCCCTTTGTTACGGCCGCAATCGGAGCTGGATTTACCGCCGTCATCCAATCGTCAGCGGCGACCACGGGCATCTTGATTGTGTTGTCTTCTCAGGGGCTTATCGGTTTGGATGCCGCAATCGGCATCGCGCTGGGCGCAAATATCGGCACCTGTGCAACAGCACTACTTGCTGCTATTGGAAAGCCACGCGAAGCGGTGCGCGCAGCGGTTGCCCACACGCTGTTCAACACGCTGGGGGTGTTGTTGTGGATTGGCTTCATCCCGCACCTGGCAGATCTTTCGCGCATGGTTTCCCCATCGTTCACCGCCCTGTCCGGCACGGCGCGTATGGCGGCCGAGGTGCCGCGCCAGCTGGCCAATGCGCATACGCTTTTCAATGTGATCAACACGCTGGTGATGATCGCCTTTACCCGTCAATTTGCCCAGATTGTTGAGTGGCTGATCCCCGATCGGCCCCTGACGGTAGAGCCCGCGCATCAGCCAAAATACCTGGATCGGGATTATGTTGATACGCCGGCCATCGCGCTGGATGCTGCGCGGCGCGAGATTTCGCGAATTGGCGAGCGTGTAACGGGGATGGTCGAATCCAGCTTTCCCGTTGCCGTGGAAGGGCCCGCCCTGAAACTGGATCAATTGGCTGACCGGGATCAGGCAGTTGATGCACTGCATGGCGCGGTTATCGCCTATCTGGGTGATATCAGTTTGAAAAGGCTGACAAAACGCCAGTCTGAAGATTTGGTGCGCTTGGTCGGGATTGCGAATGATCTGGAGCAGATCGGGGATCTTGTCGCGCGTGATCTGGTGGTTTCGTCCCTAAAGCGGCTGGACGAGGGGGTTGTCGTCAGCTCTAAAACCACGCGGATCATCAAGCGGTTTCATGGCCAGGTGGGGGATGCGGTCCGGGGGGCTGTTGACGCCATTACCCACAAAGATACCCTGGGCGCGCAAAAGGTGCGCGAGATGAAAGGCGCTGTGCGCGAGTTGAACCACGAAATCGCACTGCACGGAATCAGCCGGCTGACAGCGCAAGCGCCCAAACGGTTGAAAACCTATGCGCGCGAGGTGGAACTGATTGAAATTCTTGATGAAATTTTTCGCGTGGCACGACGCATCGCGCGCAGCCAGATCGAGGCGGGCCGCGATCACGATGGCCCATAGCGCGGCTTAGAACAGGGCCAATACGGCCTGCGGCGGGCGCCCGATTGCGGCGCTGTTCCCATGAAAGACGATCGGGCGTTCGATCAGGATGGGGTGTTGCGCCATCGCGTTGATCAACGTGTCCGCCTCGGTGTCTGATGACAGGCCAAGCGCGCTGAACTGCGCTTCTTTCGTTCGCATGGCGTTGATCGGCGTTGTCTTCAGGGCGGCAAGGGCCGCGCGAATTTCATCGGCGCTGGGGCTGTCTTCCAGATAGCGGCGGATTGATGGCTCGACGCCGTGTTCTTGCAGCAGGGCAAGGGTCTGGCGTGATTTTGAGCAGCGCGGGTTGTGCCAGATGATGGTGTCGCTCACAGCCAATCCCCCCGCCCGGAACCCACGGCCTGCGCGACGCTGGTAAAGCCATCGCGCGCCAGCAATTCATCCAAACCCATTGCGATTTTTTCGACCAGCGAAAGACCTTCGTAGGCCAGTGCAGAATAGAGCTGAACAGCCGAGGCACCGGCGCGGATTTTTTCATAGGCGTCCTGGGCGGATGAAATACCGCCAACCCCGACAAGGGGCAGTTTTCCATCGGTAATCTGCGAAAGTTTGGCTAAAACGCGGGTGGACTTTTCGAACAATGGGGCACCGGAAAGGCCGCCAGCCTCCGCCTTATTTGCACTTTTCAAACCTTCACGGGAAATCGTCGTGTTCGTAGCGATGATGCCATCTATGTTGCAGTCACGCGCGACCGTTGCGATTTCAGACAATTCATCATCGGTTAAATCCGGCGCGATCTTCACAAATACAGGCAGGTATTTCCCGAAACTGTCGCGCACCTCCATCACACCGTCCAGAAGGGCGCTTAGCGCCTTGGCGCCTTGAAGGTCGCGTAGGTTTTCGGTGTTTGGTGACGAGACGTTTACGGTTGCGAAATCCACAAAGGCACCGCAGGTTGCCAGCACGCGCGTGAAATCACTGGCGCGGTCGTCGCTGTCTTTATTTGCCCCCAGGTTCAGCCCGACGGGCACGGGTTGGCGGCGCGCGCGGCGGGTCAGGCGGGCGGCTGCGGCGTCCATCCCTTCGTTGTTAAACCCATAGCGGTTGATGACTGCGCGGTCTTCGTTCAGGCGAAATACCCGGGGCCGCGGGTTGCCAGGCTGCGGGCGCGGGGTAATCGCGCCGACCTCGATAAACCCAAAACCGGCCTGCGTTAGGGCATCCACGACCTGGGCATTTTTATCGTACCCTGCGGCCAGACCAACGGGGTTCAGAAGCGGCAGACCACAAAGATTGCCTGCCAGACGCGGTGTTGTAACGGGGCCGGGCAGGGGGACAACGCCGGCCTTCATGGCCGTCAGCGCCAGTTTATGCGCGGTTTCCGGGTCAAAGCGATGCAGGGCCGCCATGCCGATTTTTTCGATCAGGTTCATGCCATATCCCCGGGGAAAATGTGGCCTTCAGGGCCCAACGGCAAAGGGCGCGACCACACCACCTCTGAAAGGGCCAGGTTCCTGTAAAGATGTGGAAAAAGGGCGCCGCCGCGGGATGGTTCCCAGCGCAGATCGTCGCCCAGAGCGTCTGTTTCCAGTGCGACCAGCACCAAACCTTCAGCGCCGGCAAAATGCTTGGCCGCGGTTTCGCCAACCTGCTGGGCGGTCGAAATATGGATGAACCCATCTTCCAGATCAATCGGGGCGCCGGCGGTTTCACCAGCGGCCTGAAGCGCGGCCCATTCAGGGGCCCGGAATATTTTGTATATCAACATGGGCCTTCAAATGCCCTTGCCCTGTGCGCAGGTCAAGCTGATCATGTCACGTTCCTGATACCTGCGTTGGCTAAGGCGCGCATGTTGGTCTTTGACAGAAGGCGCGACTCGGGCCAATCTGACCAGATAGTAAAAAACAGGGGGTTCCCATGAACAAACGAATTTTGACGTCAGTTGCAGCTTTGGCACTGACGACAGGTATGGCATCGGCGGATTATTCGCTGACCGTTCTTCATACAAACGATTTCCACGCTCGGTTTGAGCCGATTTCGAAATACGACAGTGGCTGTTCGGCCGATAGCAACGCCGAGGGAAAATGCTTTGGCGGGACCGCACGCCTTGTCACCGCGATCGCGAACGCGCGGGCGCGTTCGAACAACACCGTGCTGTTTGATGGCGGGGATCAGTTTCAGGGCACGCTGTTTTACACCTATTACAAAGGTGCGCTGGCTGCCGAGATGATGAACAAGCTGGGGTATGATGCGATGACCGTGGGCAACCACGAATTCGACGATGGCCCCGAGGTTCTGCGCGGCTTCATGGATACGGTGAACTTCCCGGTTCTGATGTCCAACGCTGACGTCTCTGGTGAGCCGCTTTTGGCGGGAAAACTTGCCAAGTCCACGGTTATCGAGCGTGGCGGCGAACGTTTGGGCCTGATCGGCCTGACCCCGCAAGACACCGGCGATCTTTCCAGCCCGGGCGATAATGTTGTCTTTTCGGATCCTGCCGCAGCGGTTCAGGGCGAAGTGGACAAGCTGACAGCGCAGGGCGTGAACAAGATCATCGTTCTGAGCCACTCGGGCTACATGGTGGATCAGCGCGTTGCAGCCGCGACCACTGGCGTTGACGTGATCGTTGGCGGCCATGACAACACCTATCTGTCCAACACGTCGGACAGGGCCGTTGGCCCATACCCGACGATGGTTGGGTCTACCGCGATTGTGCAGGCCTATGCCTACGGCAAGTTCCTGGGCGAGCTGAATTTGACATTCGACGATAACGGCGTGATCACCGAAGCATCGGGCGAACCTGTTATCATGGATGCCAATGTTGCTGAAGATGGGGCAACCGTTGCCCGCATCGCAGAAGCCGCAAAGCCGCTGGATGAGATCCGTAATCGCGTTGTCGCAGAATTGGGTTCGTCGATCGATGGTGACAGGGGCAGCTGCCGCGCTGTTGAATGCGAAATGGGCAACCTTGTGGCGGATGCGATGTTGGCACGCGTTGCCAGCCAGGGCATCCAGATCGCTATTCAGAATGGCGGCGGCCTGCGGGCGTCAATTGATGCCGGTCCGGTCACTATGGGCGAAGTTCTGACCGTTCTGCCCTTCCAGAACACGCTTTCAACCTTCCACGTTAGTGGTGCGGTAATGGTTGCCGCGCTGGAAAATGGCGTGAGCCAGGTTGAGGAAGGCGCGGGCCGGTTCCCGCAAGTTGCTGGCCTGAAGTTCACGTTTGACGCAGCTGGCGAAGCCGGCGCGCGGGTTTCAGATGTGATGGTGATGGAAAATGGCGCCTGGGCGGCAATTGATCCGGCCAAGGTTTACGGCGTTGTTTCCAACAACTTCGTGCGCAATGGCGGTGATGGTTACAAGATGTTCCGCGATGCGCAGAACGCTTATGATTTCGGCCCGGATCTGGCCGATGTCACTGCCGAATACCTGGCGGCTATGGGGCCTTACACGGCCTATACGGATGGCCGTATTTCCGCCAAGTAAAGCGGGATAAAGACGCAAAAGAAGGGCGCGCCGGTTCAGGCGCGCCCTTTTCTTTTGCACCGGCGTGGTTAGGCTGTCGCAATGTGTGGACGTTTTGCAATCCTTCTTCCGCCCGATGCAATGGCCGGCCTGTTTGGGGCCCTTCCGGCCAATGATCTGCCTGTTGTGCCCAACTTTAATGTTTGCCCCACAAACCGGGTGCATGTTGTCTGGTCAGGCGAAGGGCGCAGGCTGGGCGCGATGCGCTGGGGGTTCATCCCACATTGGTACAAAAGCCCGACTGATGGCCCGCTGTTGATCAATGCCCGGGCGGAAACCATCGCTGAAAAACCGGCGTTTCGCGCCGCATGCAGGCAACGGCGCTGTCTCATCCCCGCCTCGGGCTTTTTTGAGTGGAGCACAGGAAGCGCGGGGGAAAAGCTGCCGTGGTACATCACGCGCGCGGATGGTGCGCCGGTGGTGTTTGCCGGCGTCTGGCAGCAATGGGGGGACGCGGGGGGTGAATTAAACACCTGCGCGATTGTCACCACCCGGGCCAACAATACGATGCGCCAGGTTCACCACCGGATGCCGGTTAGCATCGAAAAGGCCGACTGGGCCTTGTGGTTGGGCGAAAAGGGCAAGGGGGCAGCCCGCCTGATGCAACCCGCAGACGATGACGCCATGGTGTTGCACCGCGTGTCGCCTGATGTGAATTCAAACCGCGCCGAAGGGCCCTCGCTGATTGAGCCGCTTTAAATGCTCAAAAGCGGCGGTGATAGAATTGTCTTTGCCGGTGTTGGCGCTAGACTGCCCGTGACACCATGAAAAAGAGAGCCCGATGCCCAACGATTTTTCCGGATCTGACCTGTGCAAAATGTCTGCCTGCGACGTCGTCGCGCTGCTGAAGGCCGGCGAGGTATCTTCGGGCGAGCTGCTTGACGCCGCATTTGCCCGGATCGCGGCGGTTGAACCTGCCGTAAACGCAATGCCGACCATCTGCCGCGACAGGGCTGAAAGCGCGGCGTCGGCGCTGGGCACCGATGGCGCGGATCACCCCGGCTGGCTGGCAGGGCTGCCCATCGCGATCAAGGATCTGACCCCGGTGCAGGGCGTGCGCACCACCTTTGGCACACAGGGCCTGGCAGATTTCATACCCGAGACAAGCGACCCCCTGGTCACGCGGCTGGAGGCGCGCGGGGGCATTGTTGTCGGTAAAACGAATACGCCTGAATTCGGGGCCGGTGGAAATACGTTCAACGATGTGTTCGGCGCCACGCTGAACCCCTGGGATACGACGTTGAATGCGGCCGGGTCATCGGGTGGGGCGGCGGTATCGCTGGCCACAGGCGAGGTTTGGCTTAGCCACGGATCCGACCACGGCGGCAGCCTGCGCACGCCGGCGGCCTATAACGGGGTTGTCGGGTTGCGCCCTTCTCCGGGGGTGGCGGCCAGTGTCAGCGAAGCGGGGTATTTCACCGAAGGCGTACAGGGCCCGATGGCGCGCGATGTGCGCGACTGCGCGTTGTTTCTGGATGCCATGTCGGGGTTTGAACCGCGTTCACCCATTTCCTACCCGGCGCCTGATGTGGCGTATCAGCAGGCTGTTTTGCAGGCCAGCCCAAAGGTGCGGATCGGCTTTTCGCCCGACCTGAACGGGTTTTCCCCGGTTGAACCTGACATGGATCGTTACCTGCGCCGCGCGCTGGCGGCGGTTGAACGCAACGGCGCCACTGTGGAAGAGGCCTGCCCGGATTTGCCCGAGCTTGATCGCAGCTACCACACCCTGCGCGGCATGATGTGGGCCACCAGCTTTAAAAACGCGCCGGAAAGCCTGACACGTCATTTCAAGGATACTTTGCGCGAAAATACCGAATTCGGTTGGTCGCAAAGCATGCAGGACATTGCAGATGCAAACCTGTACCGCACGAAAATATACCAGAATATGCGGGAATTTCTGGAAACTTACGACGTGCTGGCCTGCCCGACCGTGGGCAATATGCCCCGCCCTCAGTCCGAAGAATGGGTGCGCCAGATAAACGGCGTGAAACTGGATGGCTATATGGATTGGCTTCGCTTCGCCTTCCTGTCCACCACCACGGGTTTGCCCGCGATTTCGGTGCCGGTGGGCCTGTCTGATGATGGCATCCCTGTGGGTATTCAACTGATCGGCCCGCCACGGGGCGAGGCAAAACTGCTGGCCGTTGCCCGTGCGGTTGAAATGGCCGTTGGCGGACCCTTGGGCCCGATCGACCCCAGGGCGCCACATGGCTGAAAGATCCCTTCTTAGCGATATGCTGCGCCGCGTTGCGCTGGCGGCGCGTTTAACCGGGCTTTCGGCTGCAGGCGGGCGGCAAGACACGATCACACTGTGTGACGAACTGTTAAGCGACCGTGGTGAAGTTTCCGGGCTGGTCGGCGCGCTGCAAATCCTTGATCAGTTCGAAGCCATGTCCCCAGACGAACAGCTGGCGTTTTTTAAGGGGGTGTCGGGGCGTTTCGGGGTGGATAAGGCCGCGTTGCGTCAGGCGATCGCGGCCTGGGGCGATGACAGTGCCGGTGACGCGGGGCAAGACGCGGGTGATGATGCGGGCGCGCGCAACATTCACAACCTTAGCGAGCCGCGCAGCCAGGAACTGATCCGGCGTATAAACCGGGTGCCCGGTGCAACAGCGCGCCTTGTTTCGATGCGCGAAAAACTGGTGAGCATGCTAAAGTATCACCCTGATCTGGCCGGTCTGGATCGCGATTTCCTGCACCTCTTTTCATCCTGGTTCAATCGCGGCTTTCTGGAAATCCAGAGGATAGACTGGTCGACCCCCGCGGCCGTTCTGGAAAAGATCATTTCTTACGAGGCCGTGCATGAAATCACCGGCTGGGAGGACCTGCGCCAGCGCGTTGCCGACCCGGACCGCCGGCTGTTCGCCTTCTTTCACCCGGCCATGCCCGGTGACCCTCTTATTTTTGTCGAAGTGGCCCTGATGGCCTCTGTTCCCGGTGCGATCGGCGACATCCTGAGTGACGCGCGCGTGCGCCTGGATCCGGCGGCCGCACGGGTTGGTGTGTTTTATTCGATCTCGAATTGCCAAAAGGGGCTGCGCGGCATTTCGTTCGGGAATTTCCTGATCAAACAGGTGGTGTCGGAATTGGCGGGTGAACTGCCGGGGCTGACAACCTTTGTTACCCTTTCACCCGTGCCCAGCTTGCGCAAATGGGCCGCCGGGGCTTTTGCCTCGCAAGATGCCATTTTGGATGGGATCGCGCCCCTAGCGCCTGATGATACACCTGCGCCTGACCTGGCCGCCCGCATCGCAGCGCGCTACCTGACACAGGCCCGCCGCGCGGGCGGAACAGCCTTTGACCCGGTGGCCCATTTCCACCTTGGAAATGGCGCCACCCTGCACGCGGTTCACGCAGGCGCAGATGACAGCGCGCCGGGCACCGAAAATTCATGGGGTGTGATGGTGAACTACCTGTATGACGGTAATATGATCGAAGCCAATCACCAGGCGTATGTATCAGACGGGCAAATCGTGACCTCTCCTAAAGTGCGGTCTTTGGCAAAGAAATAACGAAAGAACACCATGTACGAACAAAACCACCTGGCCGCAAAAATCTCGGCCGCCTCGGATGGGCACCACGACGCGGTGTTCCTCAACAACCACCAGACCGGCACCGATGTGACCTACGCCACCTTCTGGGCCAATGCCGAACGCATGGCGGCAGTTCTGGCAAAGGCGGGCGTTGCACCGGGTGACAGGGTGGCAGTGCAGGCCCCGAAAACAGTGGCCATGCTGGAACTTTATGTGGGCACCGTGCTGGCGGGCGGGGTGTTTTTGCCGCTCAACACCGGCTACACCCCGGCCGAGGTCAGCTATTTTCTGAACGATGCCAGCCCAGGTGTTTTTGTGTGCGACCCCGCAGGGCTGGCCGCGATGGGGCCGGTGGCCGACGCGGCGGGGGTGGGCGTTGTCCTCACTCTTGATGCAGCCGAAACCGGAACCTTGGTTGACGCACGCAACGCGCAGGCGCCCGGATTTTCTGCGGTTGCGCGCACGCCGGATGACCTTGCGGCGATCCTTTATACCTCGGGCACCACCGGGCGCTCCAAAGGGGCGATGCTGACGCATGGCGCACTGGCCTCAAATTCGCAAGTTCTGAAAGATGTCTGGCGCTTCACCCGGGATGATGTGCTTATCCATGCCCTGCCGATTTTCCACACCCACGGGCTGTTTGTGGCAACCAACGTCACCCTTATGGCAGGCGGCTCGGCGATCTTCATGGCCGGTTTCGATGCCCCGGCGATTTGCGACTATATGCACAAGGCCACGGTGCTGATGGGGGTACCGACCTTTTATGTGCGCCTGCTGGATACCAAGGGCATTGGCCAGGCCGCGCGCAGCATGCGGCTGTTCATCTCGGGCTCTGCCCCGCTTTTGGCCGAAACGCATGATCAGTGGCGCGCGGTGACGGGCCATGCGATTCTGGAACGCTACGGTATGACAGAAACCAACATGAACACCTCCAACCCGTATGATGGCGACCGGCGTGCTGGCACTGTTGGTTTTCCTTTGCCCAAAACAGACCTCAAGATTTGCGATCCCTCAACCGGCGCAGAATTGGCGCAAGGCGAAATCGGGGTGATCGAAGTGCGCGGGCCAAACGTGTTTTCCGGCTACTGGAAAATGCCCGAAAAAACCGCTGAAGAGCTGCGCGCGGATGGCTTTTTCATCACCGGCGATCTGGGGCGCATCGATGAGGATGGATATGTCCATATCGTCGGGCGCGGGAAAGACCTGATCATCACGGGCGGCTTTAACGTCTATCCAAAAGAAGTGGAAAGCGTGATTGATGAACTCGAAGGCGTCAACGAAAGCGCGGTGATCGGCGTGCCCCATCCCGACTTTGGCGAAGGTGTCGTGGCCGTTGTCGTGCCTCAAAAAGGCGCCACCATTTCGGCGCAGGATGTGTCAGCCGGCGTTGCAACACAGCTGGCCAAATTCAAACAGCCCAAACGCGTTGTCATCGTCGACGCGCTGGTGCGCAATACCATGGGAAAAGTTCAAAAGAACGTGCTGCGCGATCAATACGCCGACCTGCTGCGTTAACGCAAAACGCGGAAAAACACCGGCGCCATCTTTGTTCCGGAAATATCCCCGCCGGAGGCATCTTTCTTTTTCGCCGCGCCACCTATCGCCCGTCAAGCATCCCATACCATCGGTACGAGGCTGCAAGCAGCAGGCGGCGGTATCGGCCCAGAGGAAACCGGGCAAGTGGCGCCTGCATGATCGCAGGGTGGCGCGCGGGTGCGTTGCCCAGTGCCAGTTTTGCCAGGATTGCCCCGGTATAGGTGCCCATCGCAACACCATTGCCGTGGTACGCAAGCCCGGCCCAGGCATTGTGCCAGTCGCCGATCGGCCCGGCATAAGGCGTCAGGCCGCGCGACAGACAGGCAAGGCCTGACCAGAAATCAGGCGTTTCAACATCCGCCCAGGCGGGGAACATTCTGTGAAAGTCTTTTCGGATGCGCGCATGCATCCGGGCCTGATCATGCGGCGCAGCGCCCACCCCGCCCCGCATTCCGAACAGGAATCTTCCGTCCGGCATCAGGCGGAAATAATGCAGTAACACGCGGCTGTCATAGGCCATAAGGTCTGTGGTCCAGCCTTGCGCATTCAGCTCGTCTGGCGACAACGCGCGCGTGACGATGATATTGGACTGAACCGGCATATAGCGGGCACGAAGCCAGCCGGGCAGATCATCGCTGCTATAACCGTTGGTCGCCAGAATCAGCCGCTTGGCCGTTACGCGCCCTTTGGGGGTGGTCAGGATATACAGGCCGTTTTTCCGGCGAATACCGCGCACCGGCGTGTGCGCCCTGATGTCTGCGCCAGCGTTTTGGGCGGCGTGGGCCAGGCCCTGGGCGTATTTTCCGGGGTTCAGGGCAAAGCCGATGGGCACGTGCAGCGCGCCGTGAAACTGCGGGCCCGCCATACCATGTTTTGCAAGGTCGCCACGGGGGATAAATGTGCTGCCCACGCCGCGGGCCTTCAGATGTGCGGCTTCTTCCTTCAGCCCTTTAACGGCGCCGGGGCGGTGGGCCAGGATAACTTCACCATCAGAGTGGGTCTGGGCGTCAATGCCATGCGTATCCAGAATCTGCGCCACAAGGTCGATCGCTTCGCGTTGCGCATCATGAAAATCCTGTGCTGCCTGCTGGCCAAAGCGCCGCGCCAGTGCTGCGTCGTCAGCTTTGGCGCCGCCCATGCAACAAAACCCGCCGTTGCGCCCGGATGCGCCCCATCCCGGGCTTTCGGCTTCAAGCACCATCACGCCCTGTGCGCCGGCCTGCGCCAGATGCAAGGCTGCGGACAGGCCGGTATAGCCGCCTCCGATGATGGCAAATTCGGCGGTTTCGTCGCCTTGCAGATCTTGCCAGTCGCCTGTGGGCAGGTCCCACGAACACGCCTGACGTGCTGCGCCATCATAGGCGAAAGGTTCGTATATCCGGCGCATGGGGGTTAAAGGCGGCCCAGGTAAGTGCGGTATTCCACCTGGCTGATCTCGGTTGTGAGTTGCGCAATCTCGTCGCGGCGCACATTGGTATAAACATCGCGATAGCGTGTTCCAAACAATGCGCCCGCCATATCGGATGCCCCAAAGCGTTCCACGGCATTGCCCCAGTCATAGGTCAGCGGGCGGGCGGGAATATGTGCGGGATCATCCAGAGGCGCGGCCAGATCTGGCCGGGTATCCAGCCCGTGCAGCATGCCGCCCAGGATGGCAGCAATGGCAAGGTAGGGGTTCACATCGGCGCCGGAAATCCGGTGTTCCAGGCGCGCGCCGGGCCCTTGGGTTTCGGGCAGGCGTACGGCGGCGGCGCGGTTGTCAAACCCCCAGTCCGGTGCGCTGGGCGCAAAGCTGGCGGGCTGAAACCGGCGGTAGGAATTCATATGGGGGGCAAAAATGGCCTGCATGTCGCGCATCGTATCCAACACGCCGGCAACCGCAGCCTTTAGCGTTTCAGCCACCTTTTCGCCGGTGTCAAAGATGTTGTGGCCTGCGTCATCCACCACCGATGCGTGAACATGCATCCCGTTGCCCGGAAAGCCTGCGTAGGGTTTGGCCATAAAGGTGGCCTCCATCGCGTGGGTCCGTGCGACGGCGCGCACAAGGCGCCGGAAATAGAGCGCGGTATCGGCGGCCTCCAGCACGTTGTCGGTGTGGTGAAAATTGATCTCAAACTGCCCCGGTCCGAATTCGGCGATCAGGGTGTCGGTGGCCAGCCCCTGACGTTTTGACGCCTCCAGAACGTCATCCAGAAAGGCCTGAGTGCGCTCCAGAACCTCAAGGTCGTAATTTTGTGCGGTCGGGCTGCGATCCGGCGGTTGGGGGCCGGCCTCCATATCTGTGCGGGGCTTGAACAGGTAGAATTCCAGTTCGGTCGCCAGCACCGGGTTCAGGCCACGATCGTGGAAGCGGCTGACGACGTTGGATAGCTGCTGGCGCGGGCTTAGCTGGCTGATCTGGCCATCGGCGCCCTGCATTTCCACAAGAACCTGCGCCACGTTTTTGCTGGCCCAGGGCATGGGTTTCATGCTGCCCGGCACCGGAACGATACGCCCGTCCGGGTCGCCCACGACGATACCCAGCCCGGTGCTTTCAACCTCTTCGCCCAGAATGTTGGGCGCGTAGGTCGACATGGGCAGGCGCACGGCGCCATCGGCCAGCTTTGCCTCGTCATCGCCGGGCAGCCATTTGCCGCGCAAAACGGCGTTCAGGTCGCACAGCATCAGTTCTACCCTGTCAGGGCGGCCATGTTGTGCGCAATAGGCCGCGTATTCTGCGCGAAAATCACTCATCTGCCAGTGCCCTTTGTTCATCGCGCCGTTGGTTGGTGATCGCGCGTTTGGAAATCAGCGATGTGGAAACCACGCCGATCGTCACGATCCCGATCATGATCGCGGACAGGGCGTTGATTTCGGGGCTGACGCCCAGGCGCACGGCGGAAAATATTTTGATCGGAAGCGTTGTTGAGGATGGGCCCGAGGTAAAGGACGCGATCACCAGATCATCCAGTGAAAGCGTGAAGGCCAATAGCCAGCCCGAGATGACAGCCGGCGCGATAATCGGAAGGGTCACGGATTTGAACGCGTCAAACGGGGTGCAGCCCAGATCCAGCGCGGCCTCTTCCAAAGAACGGTCAAAACTGACAAGGCGCGATGATACGACGACCGAAACATAGCACATGGAAAACGTGGTATGCGCCAATACAATCGTGACAACACCCCGATCCAGCCCGATTGCGATAAACAGCAGCAACAGCGAAAGCCCGGTTATCACCTCGGGCATCACAAGCGGCGCATAGATCATGCCGGAAAACAGCATGCGGCCGGGAAACCGCCCGCTTCTTACGATCACATATGCCGCCATCGTTCCCAGAACCGTGGCCAGGGTGGATGATATCAAACCCACCTTCAGTGTTACCCAGGCCGCGTTCAGAAAAGCCTCGTTCCCAAACAGTTCGCCATACCATTTGAACGAAAACCCCGACCACACGGTGACCAGCTTTCCGGCGTTGAAGCTGTAGGCAACCAGAATGATCATCGGCAGGTAAAGAAACGCAAAACCCAGCGCCAGGGATGTTGTGTTGAACCAGGAAAGACGTCTCATTGGTCGGCCTCGCGCTGTTTTTCCTGGTTCCTTTGGAACAGGATGATCGGGACAATCAGCAGCAGCAGCAGGATGACGGCCACAGCCGAGGCCACCGGCCAGTCACGGTTCGAAAAGAACTCTTCCCACAAGACCTTGCCGATCATCAGGGTTTTGGACCCGCCCAGAAGGGCCGGAATGACGAATTCACCCATCGCCGGGATAAACACCAGGAAACTGCCTGCTACGATGCCCTGTTTGGACAGCGGGATCGTGACCAGCCAAAACGCGCTGGTACGCGAACAGCCCAGATCTTCGGCGGCCTCCAGAAGTGAGGCGTCAAGCTTTTCAAGGGCAGCATAAATCGGCAGCACCATGAAGGGCAGATAGGTGTAAACGATGCCGATATAGACGGCGATATTGGTGTTCAGGATGGTCAGGGGGTCATTGATCACGCCCAGCCACAGCAGGAACTGGTTCAGGAAACCTTCCTGGCTCAGGATCGCCTTCCACGAATAGACGCGGATCAGAAAAGACGTCCAGAACGGCAGGATCACCAGCATCATCAGGGTCGGGCGCCATTCATCCGGCGCGCGTGCCATGCCGTAGGCGATGGGGTAGCCCACAAGCAGGGTTAACAGCGTGGAAAACAGCGCGATCTTCAGGCTGGAAAGATAGGCCTTCCAATAAAGGTTGTCTTCGGTCAGGAAAACGAAGTTTTCCATATCCAGACCATCCAGCCAGGCCCTTACCCCGGCCCAGCCCTGGTTAAGATCCAGGGTTGGCGCATAAGGCGGAATTGCCAGCGCGGTATCGGACAACGAGATTTTCAGGACGATCAGGAAGGGCACCAGAAACAGGGCCACCAGCCACAGGTAAGGCACACTTATCAGGGATGCGCGGCGCATCAGTCTGTTAACACCACACCGGCGGTGTCCGTAAAGGACAGCCAGACCGTGTCTTCCCAGGTGATGCTGCGCCGGTGAATGCGGCGTGTGTTGGTGGCCTGGGCCTTGATAATCTCGCCCGAAGGCAACTGAACGTGGTAGGTCGAAATGTTCCCAAGATACCCGATGTCCAGCACTTTGCCCTGAATCGTGTTCGGGCGGTCGGTGGGTTTTTCAGTTGTGATGGTCATTTTTTCCGGGCGGATGGCAAAGGAAACCGTTGTGCCCGCTGTGATGTCACGCGTGCAGGTGGTGTGAATAGGTTCCTGCCCATCGGCCCAGGTGATATCGTATTTGTTTTCACCTGTGGGTGTGACCGGGCCTTTGACAATGTTAACATCACCAATGAAATCAGCCACATAGACGCTGTTGGGTTCTTCATAAATCTGATCGGGCGATGCAACCTGGATGATGCGCCCGTGATCCATCACCGCAACGCGGCTGGCCACTGTCATCGCCTCTTCCTGATCGTGTGTCACAATCACAAAGGTCGTGCCGGTCTGTTCCTGAATATCCATCAGTTCAAACTGCGTATCCTGGCGCAATTTCTTGTCCAGTGCGCCCAGCGGTTCATCCAGCAGCAAAAGCTTGGGCGCCTTGGCCAGTGACCGGGCCAGTGCCACGCGTTGCTTTTGGCCACCGGAAATCTGGTGCGGTTTGCGTTTCGCGAATTTTTCCAGCTGCACAAGCGCAAGCATCTGGGTCACGCGCGCATCTATCTGATCTTTCGGCATGTCTGAACGTTTCAGACCAAAGGCGATGTTGTCATAGACCGAAAGGTGCGGGAACAACGCGTAGCTTTGGAACATCATGTTCACCGCGCGTTTGTTGGGGGGCACTGCCGCAATATCCTGGCCATCCAACAGGATTTTCCCTTCGGTCGGGGCCTCGAAGCCTGCCAGCATGCGCATCAGGGTGGTCTTGCCACATCCCGACGGGCCCAGAAGGGCGAAAAATTCATGTTCGTAGATGTTCAGCGTCAGGTCGTCGATGGCGGTGAATTCACCGAAGCGCTTCGTGACATTCTGAAACTGGATAATCGCCTTTGCGTCAGGATCGTCCCAAGGGGCGAACCTTGCGGGGGAGGGGGCAGCCTGGGCCATCGGAAACTCGCGCAAATAAAGGGTGGGCCCCCGCGATTGCAGGGGCCCGAAGGACGGGCTTAGGTGCCCGACTTGATCTTGGTCCACAGGCGCGTGACGACCCGCTGCACCTTCGCGTTGTATGGCGATGTGGTGTAAAGGTTCTTCAGCGTCGCTTCGTCCGGGTAGATTGCCGGATCACCGATCACGTCATCTTCCAGCATTGGCTGCGAGGCCAGGTTGCCGTTGGCGTAGTAAACGTAGTTCGACGCATCCGCCATGTTCTGCGCGTCCATGATGAAGTTCAGGAACTTATGTGCGCCGTCCGGGTTCGGGGCGTCGGCCGGGATGGCCATTTGGTCGAACCACATCAAGGCACCTTCTGATGGTGCGTTATATGCGATCTCTACACCGTTTTCAGCTTCCCAGGCGCGGTCACGTGCCTGCAGGATGTCACCCGACCAGCCGAACGCGACGCAGATGTCGCCGTTTGCCAGCGCGTTGATGTATTCCGAGCTGTGGAACTTCTGCACATAGGGGCGCACGGCGGCCAAAATCGGCTCTACCTTGGCGATCACTTCGGGGTCCTGGCTGTTCGGGTCTTCGCCGATATAGGCCAGGGCGGCCGGAATCATCTCGCTAGGCGCATCCAGGAAATGAACGCCGCAACCGGCCAGCTTTTCCATGTTGGCCGGATCAAAGACCAGCGCAAGGGAACCGACGGGCGCATCAGCGCCCAGGGCCTCGGCCACTTTGCCAGTGTTCACGCCCAGCCCGGTGGTGCCCCACATGTAGTTGATCGAATATGCGTTGCCCGGGTCATACTGTGCGGTGCGTTCTTTGATCACGTCCCACATGTTGCCGGCATTTGACAGCTTGGCCATGTCCAGTGGCTGGAACGCGCCTGCGGTAATCTGGCGCTGAAGGAAGGTTCCTGACGGAACCACCACATCATAGCCCGACCCGCCGGCCAGCATTTTGGTTTCCAGCACTTCGTTCGAGTCGAATACATCATAAATCAGATCGATGCCGGTTTCGGCCTCGAACTTCGCCAGGAGCGCTTCGTCGATATAGTCTGACCAGTTGTAGACGCGCACTTCTTCAGCGAATGCGGCGCCTGCACTGACGACCATGGCGGCGCTCAGCATCAGTGATGTTTTTTTCATCTTGTTCTCCCTGTGGCATGGGTGGCAAGCACCCGACCTCTGCATTTGATCAAAAAAAACCTCGCCGCGCAATATGGTAAAATTAATAGGAACGGGCTAGGCTTCGCGGAAAGCTTAAACAGCAGGCGCCATTTGGCAAAGAAATTAGAAATGGAGGGCGGCGCGTGAACGCGAGGCCGGCAAAACTACCCGATCACGAAAAGGTCTACCGGCGCCTTCGCGAGATGATTCTGTTTGGCGAACTGGCGCCCGGTCAGGCGGTGACCATCCAGGGCCTGTGCGAAGACCTGGGGGTCGGCATGACCCCTGTACGCGAAGCGATCCGCCGCCTGACATCGCAAGGGGCGTTGGTCTTTCAGGGCAACCGCCGGGTTTCTGTGCCGATATTAGATGCAAAGCAGCTGGATGAACTGGCATTCGCGCGCCTGTCTGTTGAACCCCAGTTGGCGCGTTTGGCCGTTGAAAACTTGACGGAAAAGGATATTTCGTCGCTGGCCGACATTGACGCCGCGGTTGATCAGGCGATCGAGCAGGGGGATGTTCGCGGCTATCTGCAAAACAACTGCCGTTTTCACGAGATGTTATATGGCGCGTCCGGGGCGACGGTGCTTCAGGCCATTTCTGATATGTTGTGGCTGCGCATCGGCCCGTCGCTGCGCGTCGTGCTAGGGCGGTATGGAACGGCAAACCTGCCGGACAAACATCGCGAAGCTTTGGCTGCGATGCGCGCTGGTGATGGCGAAGGTGTGGCGCTGGCCATCGCCGGGGATATCGAACAGGGAATCGAGCAGGTTCGCCAGTCGTTCAGATAAATATTTTGATCATATGGCGCGTGTGGCGTTGACACATATTAATTTGATCATATTCTGGTCGGTGAAATGTCGACCAGCAGGGAGCGACCAATATGAATAAGATCACGAATCACCTTCCTACCGAAGAGCTTCAGGCGATTGATGCGGCCCACCATATGCATCCGTTTACCGCCGGGGCCGAACTGGCCGAAAAAGGTGCGCGTGTTATCACCCGCGCAGATGGCGTGACGCTTACAGACAGCGAAGGCAATCAGATCCTGGATGCCATGGCGGGCTTGTGGTGTGTCAACATCGGGTATGGGCGCGACGAACTGGCCGATGCGGCCGCGCGCCAGATGCGCGAACTTCCCTATTACAACACTTTCTTTCAAACCACGCATGTTCCCGCGATCGCGCTGGCCAAAAAGCTGGCAGAACTGGCGCCGGGTGATCTGAACCATGTCTTTTATGCCAGTTCAGGTTCCGAAGCGAATGACACCAATATCCGTCTGGTGCGCACTTACTGGGACGAAAAAGGTAAGCCTGAAAAGAAGGTGATCATCTCGCGCCACAATGCCTATCACGGCTCGTCCGTCGGCAGTGCGTCATTGGGTGGGATGAGCGGCATGCACGCGCAGGGTGGCCTGCCAATTCCTGATATTGCGTATATTGACCAACCCCACTGGTATGCCGATGGCGGTGATATGAGCCCCGAAGAATTTGGCCTGGAACGCGCGCGTCAGCTGGAAAAGAAGATCGAGGAGCTGGGCGAGAACCGCGTTGCAGCCTTCATCGCGGAACCCGTGCAGGGTGCCGGCGGTGTAATCATTCCACCAGAAACCTACTGGCCCGAGATTCAGCGGATTTGCGATGAGCATGAAATCCTTCTGATCGCGGATGAGGTGATTTGCGGCTTTGGGCGCACAGGCAACTGGTTTGGCAGCCAAACCTACAACATTCGCCCCGACATCATGACCATCGCCAAAGGCCTGAGCTCGGGCTACGCGCCGATAGGCGGCTCGCTGGTGTCTGATGAGGTGGCCGCCGTGATCGGCGCAACAGAATTCAACCACGGTTACACCTATTCGGGGCACCCGGTATCCTGTGCAGTCGCGTTGGAAAACCTGCGGATCATGGAAGAAGAAAACCTTGTTGGCCATGTGCAAAACGTGGCGGCGCCTTATCTGAAGGAAAAATGGGAGGCCCTGGCTGACCATCCCTTTGTGGGCGAGGCAAAGGTTGTGGGCATGATGGCTTCGATTGCACTGACCCCTGAAAAATCGTCACGCGCAAAATTCGCGTCCGATGCGGGAACGGTTGGGTTTATGTGCCGCGAGCGCAGCTTTGCAAATAATCTGATCATGCGCCATGTGGGTGATCGTATGATCATCGCCCCGCCGCTGGTTCTGCAGCCGTCTGACATTGACACGCTGATAGACCGCGCAGTGCAGTCATTGGATGAAGCCTATGCCAACGTCAAAGATGCAGGTCTGCTGGTGGCAGGCTAAGCCATGGACATCCTGACCGCGAATGACACACCGGGGGAGTTTCCAAAATCCTGGTATGCGGCCAGCGCATCGGCGCCCGACCGCTTTGAACAGGCCGTTGGCGACATAAATTGCGATGTCTGTGTCATCGGGGCGGGGTTTACCGGGCTTTCGGCGGCACTTCACCTGGCTGAAGGTGGCTTTGATGTGGTGTTGCTGGATGCCCACCGCGTGGGGTTCGGCGCCTCTGGGCGCAATGGTGGCCAGGTGGGCACGGGCCAGCGTGTGGAACAGGACGCACTGGAAGGCATGGTGGGACGTGAACGCGCGCGCGCCTTGTGGGATCTGGCCCTGGAATCCGTATCACTGGTGCGCGATCTGGCCACGCGCCATGCGGCCGACGCCCGTTTTGTGCCCGGGGTCATTCATGCGGACCATCGCGCGCGTTTCGTGCCCGATAGTCACGCGTATGCCGAAAAACTGCGCGACGCATATGACTACGACCTGATCCGCCCTGTGGGGCGTGATGAAATGCGCCACCTTGTCGGCTCTCCCGCCTATCACGGCGGCACGCTGGATATGGGCGCGGGCCATATTCACCCCCTGCGCTTTGCATTTGGTCTGGCCCGGGCGGCCGCAGATGCCGGCGTGCGGATCATGGAGATGAGCCGCGTGACATCGGTCAGCCAGGGCGATCCGGTGCGCGTGACAACCGATAAGGCGACGATCCGCGCGGCGCATGTGGTTTGGGCCTGCAACGGGTATCTGGGAAAAGCCGAACAACAGGTCGCGCAGCGGGTCATGCCGATCAACAATTACATCGTTGCGACAGAGCCGCTGGAGGAAAGTTTCGCCCGTGATCTGATCCGTGAAAACCACGCCGTTGCTGACAGCAAATTCGTGATCAACTATTTCCGCCTGTCCGAAGACAACAGGATGCTGTTTGGGGGCGGGGAATCCTATGGCTACCGCTTTCCGCGCGATATCACCGCGCTGGTGAAAAAGCCGATGCTGCAAATTTACCCGCAGCTTCGAAATACCCGGATTGATTATTCATGGGGCGGCACGCTGGGGATCACGATGAACCGGATGCCGCATTTTGCGCGATTGTCGGGCAATATCCTTAGTGCGTCAGGCTATTCGGGCCATGGGGTCGCCATGGCCACGCTGGGCGGGAAACTGGTTGCCGAGGCCCTGGCGGGGCAGGCGGGGCGTTTTGACCTGATGGCCGATGTGCCCACACCGCGTTTTCCCGGAGGCGCCGCGTTGCGCTGGCCGCTTTTGGTGTCTGCCATGCTGTGGTTTTCACTGCGCGACAGGCTTTAGCCCAACTCGTCCTCGATATGGGCGTGAATGATGTCATCGAATGACGCATCAGCCGTGAACCCCAAGGCATTCGCGCGCGTGGTTTCAAAATCCTGCGCCCAGCCGTCAACGATGGTGGCTATCTCGGGCTCGGGTATGCGGGTGATCCGCTTTGTGGCGTCTTTTCCTGCAACGCGTTCCAGCGCCTCGATCTCTTCCTGAACCGTGGCGCAAAGGCCTGGCATATTCAGGGCGCGCCGGGGGCCAAGGCGCGACAGATCCAACGCGCCGGCGTGGTGAATAAACCCAACAGAACTGCGCGGGCTGGCGAACCAATGGCGCACATCGGGGCTGACGGGCAGGTTTGCGGCCTTGCCCACCAAAGGTTCCCGCAGGATGTTGGAAAAGAACCCCGATGCCGCCTTGTTCGGGGCTCCCGGCCGGATGCAGATGGTGGGCAGGCGCAGGGCGATGCCATCCAGAAACCCGCGGCGTGAATAATCGCACAAAAGCATCTCGCCCATCACCTTCTGCGCGCCATAGCTGGTCAAGGGCATGGTCAGAAAATCATCACCGATCTTATCCGGAAACGGCCCGCCGAAAACGGCGATGGAGGATGAAAAGATAACGCGCGGGCAGTAGGGGGCGCGAAGGCCTTGCAGGCGGATCGCTTCGACCAGCGCGCGCATGCCTGTCAGGTTGATCGCATAGCCGGTTTCAAATTCCCGCTCGGCCCCGCCAGAGGGCATCGCAGCCAGATGAACGACCACATCGGGACGCTGGTCAATCAACCGGGTGATCGCACCGGCATTTGAAAGATCGGCCTGTTGATTGGTGACCGTGATCGCGTTGTTACCGACAATGGCAGGTGCAACGATATCCACCAGATCAAGATGGGAAACAGGTTTGCCGCCCAAATCCCCGCTTTGCAGGATAGAAGCGGCCAGCTTTGCGCCAATCATGCCGGCCGCGCCGGTTATCAGGACTCTCATTTTTTTCAAACCTTATCTGGGGTTGCGCCACGTTGGCGCCAGGGCCACAGCATCGCGGCGATTACAAAGGCCAGGCCATATTCGATCACAGGGATGCGCAAAACCTCGTTCAGCTGCACCCATCCGCGATCCTGATAAACATATAGCATCGCGGCCACCGACAGGGCTGCAATGATCCAGCGCAGCCGGCGGGGCAGCCCGATACCATGCATTTGCGTGCCGACAATCAGGAACAAAAAGCCAAAGGCAAACATCGGCCAAAAGCTTTGCCCGGCCACAAAGGCGACCGTGATGCCATGCACCAGCACCGAAATTTCAAGAACAAATGTCCAGATCCTGTTGGTGTGAACCCGCGTGAAGATGAACGCGGCCTGGATGAACAAAAGGAACATGTAAAGAAAGCCAAGCAAATGGCCCGCGTTCACCTCCATCGGGTGATACCAATAGGTGAAGGTAACCGCCCAGGCGAAATAATAGCCGTGGTAACGCACAAGGATGGGGCGAATGTTTCTAAACCAGCCCTTGCCGCGGGTCAGAAACAGCCCGCGGCGCGGGGCCTCCATCACCAGCACGACAACCAGCAGCAAAACCACAGACGCCTGGGATGCAAACACCGCCACATCCTGCCCCAGCCCATCATAAAACAATGCCGTTTGCGCGTAATGTAACGCCACAAACACCCCGGTTCCCCCAAGGGCCACCCAGTTAACCGCGTGCATCCTGGTGCGATCCTTCAGATCATCGCGATGGCGCTGGGCCCAGGCAATAAGGCCCCACCAGAACATCTGATGCGCGCCATAAAGGCCCCAAACACTGAGGCGCGACCAAAAGGTGGGGTCGGGCCGCTTCCAGTAATACCAGTTGAAACCCTGATCCGGCGCGAAAGCGATGCCCTGAATGAACGGGGAAATGGAAAGAATGCTCGCCGTCGCCAACACCGCGATCACGATGGCGGCCACCCAGACGACCCGGAGCGTGCCTGCGGGCATGGCGATTTCCCCCTCCTCAAAACCTACCTGCCCAGTACGCCGGAAAACGCGAGACAGTTCAATGGGGTTTTAGGGGGGAGGAGGCCGGCACAGACGTTATGCGCGTGAGGGTGGAGGCGAGTACCGGAATCGAACCGGTGTACACGGATTTGCAATCCGCTGCGTAACCACTCCGCCAACTCGCCGAAGCCACGGGGGATGTAGCCTAAGGGGAGGTGGGGCGCAAGATCATATGTTTCATGAATTCGAGGGCCCGTGGGATGTTGCTGCCCGATGCAAACTGTGGCAAGACTTACGCAGACGACATCGAAGAAATGGACCTCCCGATGACCGATTTTTCCATGCGCCGGACCATGATGGTGGATACACAGGTGCGCCCCTCGGATGTAACCAAGTTTCCGATCATTGATGCGATGCTTTCGGTGCCGCGTGAATCCTACGTTCCGGATGAAAAACGTGAGGCCGCTTATGTCGGCGAAAACGTAGAGCTGGGCAGTGGACGTGTTGTGTTGGAGCCCCGCACGCTGGCGAAAATGCTGGATGCGCTGGATATCGGGCCCGATGATATGGTGCTGGATCTGGGCTGTGGCCTTGGCTATTCGGCCGCCATCATCGCGCGGCTTGCCGATTTTGTCATTGCGGTCGAGGAAGATGAGGCCATGGCCGCCGATGCACAGGCTGCCCTGTCGCAAAACGGCACGGATAATGTTGCGGTGATTGCCGGGCCATTGGCCCAGGGGGCTGCCAAACATGGACCCTATGACGCGATCATGATCGAAGGCGCGGTAGAGCATCTTCCTGACGATCTGCTGGATCAGTTAAAAGACGGTGGCCGGGTTGCCTGCCTTTTCACCGACGGAATGTTGGGCACGGCCCGTATTGGCCATAAGATTAACGGTGCGGTTGTCTGGCGGTATTCTTTCAACGCCGGCGCCCCGGTTCTGCCCGGGTTTGAGGCGCATCGCGCCTTCGTGCTGTAAAGAAAAGGCGCCCGCACACAAGATTTGAAATAGGATTGGGGAAGACCATGTTGCCAGGGTTTAGGCGAAGGCTTGCAGTTGCGGTAACCGCAGCAGCCATAGGGCTTGCCCCCGCAGCATGGGCAGAAACGCTGACGGATGCGTTGATCTCGGCCTATAATCACAGTGGGCTTCTGGATCAGAACCGCGCACTTTTACGGGCGGCTGACGAAGATGTGGCAATAGGCGTATCGTCCCTTCGCCCGGTTATCAGCTATGCCCTGAACGCAGGCTGGAAAAACATCCAGCCAAATGTGGCCCCCCCGCAAACGGGTGTCACCACCTCTGCCAGCGCGACCCTTAGTGCAAGCCTTCTGCTGTATGATTTCGGGCGCAGGCAGATGGGAATTGACCTTGCCAAGGAAAACGTTCTGGCCACGCGTGAAATGCTGGTGACGGTTGAACAGGGTGTGTTATTGCGCGCGGTCTCTGCTTATCTGGGGGTTCGGCGTGCACAGGAAACCGTTGCGCTGCAATCGAACAACGTGCGCCTGATCACGCAGGAACTGCGTGCCGCGAACGACCGCTACGAGGTGGGTGAGATCACCCAGACAAACGTTTCCCTGGCCGAGGCCCGTCTGGCCGGTGCACGCAGTGCCGAAGCCGCCGCGCAGGGTGGGCTGATCATGGCGCGCGAAGAATACCGCGCAGCGGTTGGCCGCTACCCGGGTACACTTGCCCCGCCGCCAGCGCCGCCGATGACGGTTCGCACTGTGCAGGAAGCAAAAGCACTGGCACGCCAGCGCCACCCAAACATGAAAACAGCGCAACATAATGTGACGATCGCTGAGCTAAACGTTCAGATGGCGATGATGGCAATGAAACCGTCACTTAGCGCGAATGCAAGCTCGTCCTTGCTGGCCGGTGGCGCAACAAGCACCCAGATGGGGGTTACGCTGAGTGGCCCGATATATCAGGGCGGGCGTTTGTCGGCATTGTATCGCAAGGCTGTTGCGCAAAGCGATGCCGCGCGGTCGGGCCTTCACCTTGCCGGGCACGGGATAGATCAGGGCGTTGCGAACGCCTGGGCACAGCTGGCCGTTGCTGCGGCTGGGCGCGACGCAACAGACCGCCAGATTCGCGCAACACGCGTTGCCCTGCGGGGCACCCGCGAAGAGGCGGATCTGGGCGCGCGCACAACGCTGGACGTGCTGAATGCTGAACAGGACCTTCTGGATGCGCAAGCCAGCGCGATTTCCGCACAGTCAGATCAATACCTTGCGGTTTATTCGCTGCTGTCATCCATGGGGCTTTTGACTGCAGATCACCTGCGCCTTGGCATCGCAACATATGACCCGGCCGCCTACTATAACGCGGTAAAATCAGCGCCGATCACAAAAGTAAGCCCACAAGGCGAACAGTTGGATAATCTTTTGAAGGCGCTTGGACAAAACTAAAATTGCCAGCTTCGGTTGTGCGAACCCGCGGCTAAGTCTACACTGTTGTCGAGGTAAAATCGGGAACAGAAAATGTCCGAACCAGTTTCTAACGCCGAGATCGAAGACGTGCTGTCATCGATCCGCAAGCTTGTGTCTGAAAACACAGGTGGGAATTCGCGCGCCAGCGCGGGTGGCGCAAGCATCGAGAAATTCGTTCTAACCCCAGCTTTGAGGGTGCTTGACGCATCTGAAGAAGGTGCAGAGGCGTCGCCGGACGATGCCGGGATCAACGCATTCTCAAACAGATTACCCGATGACCAGGCTGGCGCTGATCCAGTGGTGGACCAGGCCGAATCACCGGAAGAATCCCTTCAGGCGGGCAACGAAGTTCCCGGCGTGAAGCTGGAAGATCGTATTGCCGAGCTTGAAATGGCCGTCGGGCGCAGCCACGAAGAATGGGAACCTGATGGAAGTGAGCCCGATATTCACACCCCTGACGGCGTTCTTTTTGAAGGCACCAATGCGGCTGATCTGGCAGATGTTGCGCAAGACTGGCCTGATTTAAGCGGTCTTGAACTTGTGGCCAACGACATGGAGCAGGCTCAGGACGCGGTTGAAGAGGCCGAAGTACAGATCGAAGTCGAAGATGATGCGCAGGCCTCGCCTTTCGCCGAGATTACCGGGCTGGACACCACCGAAGAACCGCCGGTCGAGGTTCTTGAAACGATTTCACGGCTGGACCGTTTGGCCAGCGGTTTTCGCGAGGACGCGCCTCAACCTGCAGCGGCTGAGGCTGACGTTGAGGTTGAGGTTGAGGTCAACATAGATGCGATGGCGGATCAGGCTGCTCCTGCGGGCCAATCCGCAAGCCACCTTAATGAACCACCCGCAGGTGCGTACAACGAAAACGTTCAGAGCCTTTATGCCGACGCCGCCGAGGATGATGAAATCCTGGACGAAGACATGTTGCGCGAACTTGTAACACGCCTTGTACGCGAAGAGCTTCAGGGCAGTGTGGGAGAGCGGATTACCCGCAATGTGCGCAGGCTTGTGCGCCGGGAAATCCAAAGGGCGATGTCGCTGAAAGACTTCGAATAACGGGTTAACCCGCCAGACCCAGTAATTCATCCAGCGCCAGGTGTTGTTCCAGATGCGTGGCCAAATCGTCCAGCGTGTGTTCCAGATCTGCAGAATAGGCGCCCACCTGGGATGTGCCCCCAAGGCTGCCCAGATAGGCCGCGCGAAACGCGTCAGAGCCAAACAGACCATGCAAATAACATCCGCGAATCCGCCCATCCGCGCTGGCGGCGCCTTCCGGGCGGTGGGCTAGCGAAAGCCAGGCACGCGCACAATCGGGGCCTTCGGTTTTGCCAAGGTGAATTTCATAGCCTTCCACCATGTCGCCGGTGGGCAGATATGTGGCCTGCGTCAGCGAAAGGTTCTTTTGCGCATCCATGCGGGTGACAACATCCAGATGCCCCAAGCCCGCAAAACGCCCCTTGTGCCCTTCGATCCCGTCTTCGTCGATGATTTCACGCCCCAGCATCTGATAGCCGCCGCAGATGCCCATCACATGGCCCCCCCGCCGGATGTGCGCGGACAGGTCAATATCCCAGCCTTGTTCGCGGAAATGCGCCAGATCGGCGATTGTTGATTTTGAACCGGGTATCAAAACCAGATCCGCGTCACCCGGCAAAGGGCGGCCGGGTTCTATGATTTCGACGGTCACCCCCGGTTCGTTCACCAGCGGATCAAGATCATCGAAATTGGCGATCCTGTTCAGGCGCGGTACGGCCACTTTAAAGCCCCCCCCGGCGCGCGTTGCGATATCCATCACATCTTCGGCAGGCAGGCGCCAGGCTTGCGAAAACCACGGCACAACGCCCAGTGCGGCCCAGTCTGTGCGCGCGGCAATCTCGCGCTCACCTTCGTCAAACAAAGTTGGGTCGCCTCTGAATTTATTGACGATAAAGCCTTTGATCCTATCCCGGTCGTGGGGGGGCAGCACGCTGTGTGTTCCCACCAGCTGTGCGATAACGCCGCCCCGGTCAATATCGCCGACCAGAACCACCGGGATGTCGGCGGCCTGGGCAAAGCCCATGTTGGCAATGTCCCCGGCGCGCAGGTTGATTTCGGCCGGGCTGCCCGCGCCTTCGACGATGATCAGATCGACGCGTGATGCCAGGCGGTGAAAGCTTTCCAGTACGCGTGGCATCAACTCAGCCTTGGCGCGGCCATAGTCACGCGCGCGCAACGTGGCGAACCGCTGACCCTGTACGATCACCTGCGCGCCTGTGTCGCTTTCCGGTTTCAGCAGCACGGGGTTCATATCGGTGTGCGGCTGCAGCCCCGCAGCAAGTGCCTGCAACGCCTGGGCGCGCCCGATTTCGCCGCCATCTTCTGTAACGGCGGCATTGTTTGACATGTTCTGCGGCTTGAACGGCGCAACTTTCAAACCCCGGCGGCGGAATGCGCGCGCAAGCCCCGCAACCAGCAGCGATTTGCCTACATTAGATCCTGCACCCTGAATCATAATGGTCTTGGTCATGCTCTCACCCTTTTGATCACCCCGGCGTAACGCGGCCGCTGCAAAAGGGAAAGAGCACAGGTTTCAGGTGATGGGTTGGCGCGCCAGTACGCGGCTTAGCGGCCACATCGTCATAAGCGATACAAGCGCGATTGCCGCACCGACAAGGAAGGTGCTTTGCGGCCCTGCTATATCCCAGAACAGCCCCGCCATGACACTTGCAATCAGGATCGCAACGCCCGTGACCAGATGCAGCATGCCAAAGGCGGTTCCGCGCCTTTCAACCGGGGCGCAATCGGCCACCAGCGCGGCAAAGGCCCCTTGGGTGAAACCCATATGCACCCCCCATAAAACCAGACCGACCAACAGCCCCAGCTGGCCGGGAAGAAGCGCCAGAATAAGATCTGCGACAACCAACAGGGCCGCGCCGATCGCCAGAATTTCGATGCGGCTACGCCGGTCCGAAAGAGCGCCGGCGGGGTAGGCTGCGGCGGCAAACGAAATGTTCAGGACCACCAGAACAAGGGGGATCATGCCCACAGAAACGCCTTCGCTATGGGCCTTCAGGATCAGGAAAGCTTCGGAAAACCGGCCCAGCGTGTAGATGCATGCCACGATGACGACCATCCAGAAACCGCGCCCCAACAGGCGCAGCTCGCCCAGGCTAAGGGGGGATTTCACTTTGCTGGCCGGGGCAGGGTGTTCTGGTTCGCTGACGCGCGTGACCAAAAGGTAAACCGCAATCACCGCAGGTAGCATCGAAAACCAAAAGACCATGGGGATGTTGTCAGACGTCAGCCACATAAGACCAATCGCCACCAATGGGCCAAGAAAGGCGCCAACTGTGTCCAGCGACTGACGCAGGCCAAACCCGGCGCCGCGTTGTTCAGGCGATGTCAGATCTGCGATCAGCGCATCGCGTGGCGCGCCCCGGATGCCTTTGCCAACGCGGTCAATGAAACGCGCACCAATCAACCAGCCGATTGTGGGGGCCAGGGGAAACACGGGTTTGGTCAGGGCGGCCAGCCCGTACCCCAGAACGGCCAGTGGTTTGCGTTTTCCCAGCCAGTCGCTGATGGCACCCGAAAAAAGTTTGGTGATCGCCGCTGTCGCTTCGGCGATGCCTTCGATGATGCCAACTGTCATCATCGTCGCGCCCATCGTCGTGACCAGGTAAATCGGCAAAAGCGCATGGATCATTTCAGATGAGACATCCATCCAAAGTGATACGAAACCAAGCGCCCAGACACCGCGTGGCAGTTTGCTGAGGGCCAGGCGGTTTTTGAAAAGATTGATGATGGCTTTCACTGGTTACGACCCCGTCAGTTGAGAACAAAAAAAATGGACGCGCCCGGTGGGGTGCGTCCATCTGAAACTTTATTGTTTGCCGGGGTCACGCTGCTTCGGCCTGTGCAGCATTTCGCCGTTCGCTTTCTTCCCGCGATAGCGCCACCGAGGTGCGCACGCCCTTAGAGACGAAATCCATCAAACCGGACACAACCCTTTCGTTCGGGTCGATCCCGGCGCAGCTAAGAACTTCGCGCCCGTCGCGCGAACGCGCCCAGCGGGCGATCTGGTCCGGACCATTGCCGTATTTCTTGTCATCCGCGATGGCATCATCCAAAGCAGCAAGAACCACTGCGGCGAACAATTTGCGCGCGCGGTTCCCCTGTTCGTGATTGAACGCGGTGCCGTCTACGAAATCCAACATGGGTCGTCCTTTTATTCTTGCTCTTGTCTTTTCTGGCGTGACGGCCAATATGGCCAATCTCACGCGATTCGGTATCCCTCTCAACGCATAACTGCCATGCGTCCAGTGCATAGCTACCATTCGCGAGCTACGAGATATAGTTATCTTGTCAGGCGGGGGCCGCCCAGATATAGGTGCGGGCAGAAAAACTTCAACCTTTTTAGACGGTTTCACATATGCCCAAAATCAACGGAAACGAGATTCGCCCCGGAAACGTTCTTGAACACAACGGGGGCCTGTGGGCCGCTGTTAAGGTGGATCATGTGAAGCCGGGCAAAGGCGGCGCGTTCGCTCAGGTCGAGCTGCGCAATCTGCGAAATGGCTCCAAGTTGAACGAACGTTTCCGTTCCGCCGACAAGGTCGAGCGCGTGCGCCTGGAGCAAAAAGACCAGCAATTTCTGTATGAATCCGATGGGATGCTGGTTTTCATGGATCTTGAAACATACGAACAGATCGAACTTTCTGCTGAAATCCTGGGCGAGCGTCGCCCCTTCCTGCAGGACGGTATGACCATCGTGATGGAGTTCCACGAAAGCGAAGCGCTGAGTGCGTCGTTGCCACAAAAAGTCACCTGCATCGTCGCTGAGACAGAGCCGGTGGTGAAAGGCCAGACAGCTGCAAACAGCTTCAAGCCTGCGGTTCTGGACAATGGTATCAAAGTTATGGTGCCCCCTTTCGTAGGGCAGGGCGAAGCGATCGTGGTGAACACGGAAACGATGGAATATTCCGAACGCGCCTGAAAAAAATATCAATTAATACAGAAAAACCGCCCTTGCCGGGCGGTTTTTTTGGTTTTGGGGGGGCTATGCGCGTGGTTTTCGCCCGCGCGCGTTACTGGTTGAGGGTCACAACCGCGTCTGCGGCGTGCATTTCACCAGACGCCCGGTCAAACCGCAAAAAGGCGATGCCCTTGCCGCCCGACTGGGTGAAAAGCGTTCCGGCCGTCTTTTCCCCGGCCTTGATTTCGGTGCCTGTTGGGGCGCTGCCGGCGACCTCGACGCAGACCAGCCCTTTGCGCAGTTCGGTCTTGTGCTTCATGCGCGCTGTGACTTCCTGCCCGACGTAACACCCTTTGCGAAAATCCACCCCGTGCAACGCTTCAAAACCGGCCTCAAGGATATAGGTTTCGGGGGTCAGTTCGATGCCGGTTTCAGGGATGCAATGGGCCACGCGGATCGCATCCCAGTCGATGGTCGCGGTGTCGCCCTGGGTGTCTGCGTAGCGCCGCCAACCAAGGTCAGGGTGGCGCGGGTCTGCCAGGGCGCCGTCAGGTTTTGGGCCAAGGCCGCGGGTCACATGCAGGTCGCTTGGCGCAATTTGAACATCGGCGCGCAGGCGGTACATGTTCAGGCGTTGCGCCAATGCTGCGCCAAACGTGGCTTTGACGTCCAGAAGGATTGCTTCGCCCTGTGCGGCCAGAAAAAAATCGGCCAGATACTTCCCCTGAGGGTTCAGAAGGGCGGCGTAGACCAGCCCATTTTCCAGCCCGGCCAGATCGTTTGAAACAAGGCCCTGCAAAAAGCTTTGCCGGTCAGCCCCTGTGATACTGAATATTGCACGGTCTGTGCAGCTTTCGCCCGTCATCATCTTTCCCCTGTCGCGTCAGTGGCTAATATAGGGCGAATAATTCCGGACGGAAGACACCAGATGCGCGCGCCGCTTTCAATTGTGATCCCAACCCTAAACGCAGCCGATGCGCTGGGGCCCACTTTGGCGGCCCTAATGGAAGGGGTCGAAGCCGGGGTCGTGCGCGAATTGGTCATGTGCGACGGCGGCTCGCAAGACGACACCGTCACTTTGGGCGAAGCGGCGGGTGCGAACGTGGTGCAGGCCGCACCGGGGCGCGGCGGGCAGCTTGCGCACGGGGCAGGGGCCACGCAGGGGGAATGGCTGTTGTTCTTACATGCAGATACGCAACTGGCCCCCGGCTGGGCCAACGCGGTTCAGGCCCATATGGCGGGTGGTGACGCGCGTGCCGGATATTTCCGTCTGCGGTTTCGGGCAAAGGGGTTTGGCGCGCGCTGGGTGGCGGGCTGGGCGAACCTGAGGTCACGGCTGCTTGGCCTGCCGTATGGTGATCAGGGCTTACTTGTGTCGCGCCGCTTGTACGATGCTGTCGGCGGCTATGCCGATATCCCCCTGATGGAAGATGTGGCCATTGCGCGCGCGCTGGCGGGGCGCATCGTGGCCATTGATGCAAACGCACTCACCGGTGCCGAGCGGTTTTCGCGCGGCGGCTGGTTTCGCGGTGGCGCGCGAAATCTGTTGACGCTTGCGAAGTATTTTATCGGCGTCAGCCCCCAAAAGCTTGCCCAATCGTACCAGCGCCGGTGAATCCACTGGGGTGGCTTAGCTGTCTTTGAACTGAAGATTGTAAAGGTCGGCGTAGATCCCCCCACGCGCCAGCAAATCTTCGTGGCGTCCTTCGTCCACCACACGGCCATGGTCCATGACAACAATTTTATCCGCATCGCGGATCGTTGACAGGCGGTGGGCGATCACAAGGGTCGTGCGCCCCGTACTAAGCTTTTCAAGCGCGCGCTGGACAACCTTTTCAGATTGCGCGTCCAGGGCCGATGTTGCTTCGTCCAGCAAAAGGATAGGGGCATCGCGCAACACTGCGCGTGCGATGGCCACGCGCTGGCGTTGACCGCCTGACAGGTTCGACCCGCGCGGGCCGGCCTGCGTGTCCAGCCCCGCTTCGGTGCGGGGAAGGAAATCGCTGACATGGGCCGCATCCAGTGCATGTTCCAACCTTTCGTCGGAAACATCGCTTTGCCCCATCAGGATATTGTCGCGCAGGGTTTCATCGAACAAAAGCGCATCCTGCGAGACGACGGAAAACAGGCCGCGCAGTGCGCCCAGATCCAGGCTGCGCACATCCTGCCCGCCGATCGTAACATTGCCGCCATCCGCATCCGCCAGGCGGGTCAGAAGGTTGAAAACCGTGCTTTTGCCCGCGCCAGATGCCCCGACAAGCGCGGTTGTCTGCCCGGCCTTTGCGGTAAAGCTGGCACCATGCAGTACCGGGCTGTCCCCGTAAGAAAAAACCACGTCTTTCAAAACAACGTCTGCGCACTGTGGGGGCACAGGCAGGGCCTGTGGCGCGGCGGGGGAAAGAAGGGTCGGGCGCTCATCGAAAATTGCGCGAAGACGCTCCAGGCTGGCCAGGGCGGCCTGCCAGGCGCCTGAAACATTACCAACCCGGCGCAGCGGTTCAAATATTAGTGCCATGGCGGTGAAAAAGCTCATGAATTCGCCAACCGATTTTTCGCCGCCGATGATTTGCAGGCCCCCATAGGTCAGCACGCCCAGAAAACCGATGCCTGCAATTACATCGATCATGGCAATAATGCCGGCCTGATTGGCCTGCGAATGCAGATGCGCGCGCGCAAAATCCTGCACTTCTTCGTCAACGCGCATTTGTTCACGCGCTTCGGTGCCTGTCAGCTTGATCGTGTTGATGCCATGAAACGCCTCGTCCAGGCGTGTGGCAATGCGTGCAGCAACCACACGGCTGGTGCGTGTCGTGCGCCTGACCCATTTTTGCAGAATGCCGATCGGGATCATCAACAGCGGCGCGCCGGCCAGGGCGATCAGTGTCCACAGCCAGTCAGTTGACAGGGCAACCGCCATCAGGGCGACCAGGGCGACCACATCGCGCGCCATCGCCGACAAAACAATTTCCCAAAGCGTTGAAACGGCCTGGGTGTCGCCGCGCACACGCTCCATCAGGGTGCCGGGTGAATTTTCCTGAAAAAAACTGCTGTCCAGCGATAGCATATGGCCGACCATGTCGGCCTGAAGACGTGCCGAAACACGCTGCCCGATCCAGACCATCATAACCCCGTGGCTGAAGGCGGCAAACGCACGCAGGATGAACACAGCTGAAACGCCCAGCCCCACCCAGGTCAGGGCGGATTTGTCGCCCGCCATGAAAATCTGATCGAACATGGGTTTGACCAGATAGCTAAGCGCGCCCAGCATACTGCCTTCGATGATCATAAGGATCACCGCAAGCGTCAGTGTGACCCGGTAACGCCGCATGTATCCGTGCCAGATCCACCCGATCATGCCGGGTCTTTTGGCAGGTTTGGAATGGGCGGCTTGGGCTGGCATGGATATCAGGACTTTTTCCCTCGTTTCAGGTTGAAACTGGCGGTGATCGCATCGCGGTCATAGCGCGTTTCCAGCCATTCGCGAATGGGCATGGGGTTTTGGGCAATATCGGCCGCATAATGTTCAAGCATATGGTCCAGAATGCCTGTTCCGACGTTTTTCAGGTGAATGTATTTGAAGGAAAGCTGCTTCATCGCTTCTTCGACCGGGGCATTCATCTGGTCCAGCATGAACAATGCTGAGGCCAGGCCGGCCCGGTCGGCGCCGGATTTGCAGTGCATAAGAAAAGGGCGCTCGACGGTTTTGAACAGGTCAAGAAGCCCCAGATATTCCTCTCGCGTCGCAAGCTCACGCGCGTAAATCGTGTAATTTATCAGTTTGATATCGTAGTCGGCGCAGGCTTCGCGTTCAAACAGGTAGTAGGAAAACAGATGTTCGCCGCGCAGATTGATGATCGACCGGAGGCCCAGTTCCTTAAAGTGGTCAAAGCGGCGCCTGTCGGGCTGGTTTGACCGCCAGGCCTGCCCACCCAGCGGGTACATGTTTGTCCAGAACCGGCGAAGAAAGGCGTGGTCCACGATGTGGCTGTGACGAACGGCCTGCCGCCGCCCTTCAGGTGTGGAAATATCATCACCAAAGGAGGCATAATAATTCCGCTCCCATGTCTGGAGCTTTTTGTAAATCCGGGAAAACATTTCATCGCCTTCGGGAATACGCCGCGCCTGTGCGCCTGGCTGTGACGCGTGGATGTAACGCCAAAACAGGCCCGTCGCAAGAGAGGTGGACAAGACGCAGGTGATTGACCTTGTGCGAACCGCGTCCTAGTCCGGTCTTTGAACAGTATTCGAGGTTTCCATGACACTTTCCCACGGCCGCCCCTATCTGGCCATTCCCGGCCCTTCGGTAATGCCAGACCGCGTTTTAAACGCCATGCACCGCCCTGCACCCAATATATATAGCGGCCCGCTGGTGGATATGGTTGCCGGGATGATTCCGGATCTGAAAGCCGTGGCAGGAACGGCGCATCAGGCAACCATCTACATCGCAAACGGGCATGGCACATGGGAGGCCGCGCTGGCGAATGTCCTGTCACGGGGCGATCGCATTCTGGTATTGGCCACCGGGCGTTTCGCCCATGGCTGGGGGGAAATGGCCACCGGGCTGGGCGCCAAGGTTGATGTGCTGGATTTCGGCAACCGCGGGCCAATAGATATGGCGCAGGTTGAAAAGGCCCTGCTGGCCGACACGGGCCATGACTATCACGCCGTTATGACGGTGCATGTGGATACGGCCACATCCGTCAGGAATGACATTCCCGCGCTGCGCGCAGTTCTGGACCGCACAGGCCACCCCGCACTGTTGATGATCGATTGTATCGCGTCGCTGGGGTGTGACCGGTTTGAGATGGACAACTGGGGTGTCGATGTCATGGTCGCGGGGAGCCAGAAGGGCCTGATGACCCCCCCCGGGCTGGGCTTTGTCTTTTTTAATGAAAAGGCAGACAGGGCCCGCGATGACGCCGATTGCGTGACATCTTATTGGGATTGGCGCAAACGCGCGAACCCGGCGCATTTTTATGAATATTTCAACGGCACGGCGCCCACACACCACCTTTATGGCCTGCGCGAGGCGCTGGATATGATCGCCGAAGAAGGTGGCATGGACGCCGTCTGGGCACGCCACGAAAAACTGGCGCGCGCCATTGGTGCCGCGTTCGAGGTCTGGGGCGGTGAGGGGCCGCTGGACCTGAATGTGACCGACCCGGCATGTCGCAGCCATGCGGTGACAGCCGTGCGCATTGGTGCGCCTTACGGAACACAGCTGCGCGATTGGGTTGAAGAAAAAGCAGGTGTTACGCTGGGCATCGGCCTGGGCATGGCCGATCCGGATGATCCCGCCTGGCACGGCTTTTTCCGAGTGGGCCATATGGGCCATGTGAATGCGCATATGGTTATGGGGGTGTTAGGGGTGATCGAGGCGGGGCTGATCGCGCTGAACATCCCTCATGGCGCAGGCGCGCTGGCGGCAGCAGCGCGCATCATCGCAGAGGCCTGATTTTCACGCAGAACCCCGCGCCTCCGGCGGGGATATTTTCAGAACAAAGATAATGCGCGAAAAGCGCGCCTTACCCGCGCGCGGCCTCCAGGGCTTTGGGCAGGGCCTGTGCAAACAGGTCCAGATCCTGGGGGCGGCCTGCTGACAGGCGGATGCAGCGGTTTTGGGGCGCAACAAACGGCATCCTGACAAAGACGTCCTGCGCGATCAGGCCGTCAAGCACCCGTTTGGCAAACGCTGCGTCTGCACCGCAATCGATTGCCACGAAATTCGTGGCAGAAGGGATTGTGGTCAGCCCGTTTTCCTGCGCGATGTCGTTGATCCGGACGCGGGCGGCCCGGACGTTTTCCACGGTTTGGGCAAGATACGCCTGATCTTTCAGCGCGGCCAATGCGCCGGCCTGGCTGATCCGGCACATTGCGAAGTGATTTCGGATCTTATTGAAGGCGGTGATAAGGGGTTCTGCGCCGATGGCGTACCCCACCCGCGCGCCCGCCATACCGTAAGCTTTGGAAAACGTGCGCATCCGAATAACGCCGGGTGTTTGCGGGGCAAGGGGCGGGGCTGTGCCTGCAGGGGCGAATTCCAGATAGGCCTCATCCAGCACAAGGATGCAGCCCTCTGGCAGGGCGCGGATCATTTTTTCTATGGTCGCGCTGTCGTGCCAGGTGCCCATCGGGTTATCAGGATTGGCGATGTAAACCAGTTTGGCCCCAACCTCGGCCGCCTTTTGAACAAGGGCCTCGGGGTCTTCATGATCCCCTGCGTAGGGCACGGTGACGAGTTCACCGCCAAAACCCGCGACATGGTAGTTGAATGTCGGGTAAGCGCCGGCAGAGGTGACGACTTTGTCGCCCTTGTCCACCAGCAGCCTGACAAGGTAGCCCAAAAGCCCATCAATACCTTCACCGACCATGATGTTTTCAGGGGCAATGGCGTGGTGCTGTGCCAGGGCATTTTTCAGGTCGTGGTTTTCGGGGTCCCCGTACATCCAGGTATCTTTGGCGGTATTTTGCATGGCGGAAATGGCCATGGGGGAGGGGCCGAATACGTTTTCGTTTGCCCCCAGCCGTGCGCTAAAAGCGCGGCCACGGGCGCGTTCCTGTGCTTCGGGCCCAACAAAAGGGACGGCGGCGGGAAGCGAGGCGGCAAGCGGGGTAAGGCGGGGTTCGGTCATGCGCACAGAAAGCCCGAAACCCGCGCGCGCTGCAAGGGGGTGGTGGGCAGGGAAGCGAAAAACACCCCCGCGAAAGTGGCGTGTTTTCCGGCGCCCCTTGCGCCAAGGTTGATCTGGCTTCATAATTTTCAGCTATTGCTTGATAAGGAATTGAACGTGTTTGATTTGAACCTGTCGTCTGGTTTTTTTACCGTAGCTTCTGGCATCAGGGTGAACATAACCCGGGCAGGCCGGGCGATGGCGGTTACGGCCCTATTTCTGGCCGCCGCGACAAGTGCGCCGCCGGCAGTGGCACAGGCGCAGGCGAAAAGCTTTTTTGCAGAAGGCACAGATACTGCCCTGGCCCTGGGTGCGCGCCATATCGCCATGGGTGGCACGGGTACGGCAACATCGTCTGACGCGCATGCCTTGTACTACAACCCGGCAAACCTGGCGTTGATACGTCGCCCGCAGGTGACCGTGACACGCCAGCTGAACGCCCGTTTGCGCCCGCTTAGCTTTGCGGGTTTTGTCATGCCGTTGCCACAGATGGGTGACCTTGGCGTGGATGCGACGGTTGCCCTTGGCACCTATCCGCGGGTGCATGCCCGATCAACAGGGGCGTTCAGCGAAACGGACCCGGAAAGCATATTCCTGCGCTATCTGCTGCCCGGCATTTCAGGCACCTATGACGGAGAAATCGACAGCAAAACGCTTGTCCGCAGAATTGCGCTGGGTCTTGCGCCGCAAGCGATCGAGGGGCTGAGCTTTGGCGTGAATATCGACTGGGTTGATTGCCGTACCAATACCTGTGGGGTTCACGCCGGTGCCGCAGGGTATGAACAACGCTCTGTGCACGCCACGGCGCTAAGCTTCGGGGTCGGTGTGAATTACCGCCTGGGTGAACGCCTGACACTGGCGGCAGCGGTATCAGACATAAAAACCGTTCTTGATGTGACGTCGATATCCACCGATAACAACGGGCCGCGCGAGGTTCACTTTCAGGTCGACCTGCCCCGACGGTGGAACCTTGAGGCATCATACCAGGTAAACGACCGCCTTCTTCTGGCAGGGGGATATCAGAGTTATCAGGGGCGCTATGGCAACTATGACCTAACCTTAACAACCGTTCACGCAGGGGCAGAATTGCGCCACGGCGCGCACCTGATTTCGCGCTTTGGCATCTGGGCACCTTTGGAAGTCAGCGCTTCTGGCAGTTCAAACATGGTCTTTCCTGCCCCGTTTGCCCCAACTTTCGGTCTGGGTTGGGAGGCCGGGGATTTTTCGGCAGATCTGGCGATCTATGCACACCCGATTATGAGCTACCACCAGGGCCGGGCAGTGCCTTCGGCCGAACTTTCACTGACCTACAGGTTCTGAGGAAACGAAAAGGCCCCGCTGCTGTCGCGACGGGGCCAGGTTTTCACCTTTCACGGCCATCGGCGTCCCCGCCTGTACCGCAAGGACAGGCTGCCACGCCAAGGCTAACAAAGGGTAAATGCCGTTCATCTTTCCATAAATATCCCCGCCGGAGGCATGAAATCCAAAAACACATCGGATTTTAGGCCTCCGGCGGGGATATTTATGGAAAGATGAATGGCCCTAAGATCAGCCGATTTCGTTAAGCCGGGCGAGGGCCTCGTTCAACTTGGCAGCTTCGTCTTCTTTCTGGGCCAGAAGGTCCCGGCTTTCGGCGACGACTTCTTCGGGGGCGCTTTGAACGAATTTCGGGTTGTTCAGGCGTCCGCGCAAACCGCCCATGTCCTTTTCAAGCTTACCCAAGCTTTTGGAAAGGCGATCTTTTTCTTCGTCCACGTCAATGATATCGGCCAGTGGCAAGGCGAAGGTGCCACCCTCGACAGGGATGGTCACGCAGCCCTTTGGCAGGGTTGCCATTTCGGTCAGGCTGTCGATCCGGGCCATGCGTTTTACCAGGGCTTCGTTGCGGGCCCATGCGGTGCGCCCGTTGGCGTCGAGATCCTGCAGAATAACGGGGATTTTCAGCCCGGCGGGCACATGCATTTGCGCACGGGCTGAGCGAACGCTTTCGATCAGGGCGATCACCCAGTTCATTTCGCGGTCCGAGTTCACGTCGACCAGATCCGATGCCCGGAAGGTTGGCCATTCGGTGTGGACAAGCATTTTGGAACGCTGCGCGGTGCTGCTCCAGAGTTCTTCGGTGATGTAGGGCATGATGGGGTGCAAAAGAACCAGACACTGATCAATGACCCAGGCCATCGTCGTGCGGGTTTCCGCGATCACATCAGCATCCTGCGCATTCAGGAGTGGTTTGGAAAATTCCACATACCAGTCACAGACCTTGCCCCAGACAAAAGTGTAAAGGGCGTTTGCCGCATCATTGAAGCGGTAGGCGGCAAGGGCGGCGTCTACGTCTTCGCGTACTTTTGCCGTTTCGCCAACGATCCAGCGGTTGGCTGTTTGCGAGGGCAGTTCTTTAAAGCCCTTAAAGTTCTCTTCCCCTGGCGCGACCAGGTTTTCAGGCTCAAACACGCCATTCATTTCGGCAAACCGGGTGGCGTTCCACAGCTTGGTGCCAAAGTTGCGGTAACCGGCGATGCGGGCGGTGGACAGTTTCAGATCCCGGCCCATTGCGGCCATGGCCGTCACTGTGAAGCGTACGGCATCGGCGCCATATTCATCGATCATCTCCAGCGGGTCCAGAACGTTGCCGGTGGATTTCGACATTTTCTTGCCCTTTTCGTCGCGCACCAGCGCGTGGACATAGACGGTGTGAAACGGCACCTGATCAACCACTGCCAGCTGCATCATCATCATCCGGGCAACCCAGAAAAAGATGATGTCAAACCCGGTGATCAGAACATCGGTGGGAAAGTATTTTTGCAGTTCGGCCGTGTCTTCGGGCCAGCCCAGCGTGCCGATAGGCCACAGGCCGGACGAAAACCAGGTATCCAGAACATCGGGATCACGCCAAAGCGATACCGCGCTTTGTTCTTGTGAAAAGCTTTCCAGCTGATCTTCCAGAGCGGCCGAAAGGTTGGCCTTTTCGTGCACGGTTTTTACACCGTAAAAAGCGCACGCCTGTTCTGCAACATCGGCCCAAGTGGCCCCGCAAAATGCCTTTTCGGCGCCGGCGCCGTAATCAGCGTTTCCATCGGCGCTGATGCCTGGGCCATACCAGACCGGCACCTGATGCCCCCACCAAAGCTGGCGCGAGATGCACCAGGGTTCGATGTTTTCGAGCCAGTGGAAATAGGTTTTCGCGTCACGCTCGGGCAGGATGCGGGTATAGCCTGCGGCCTCGTCAAAGGTGCCAGCCTCTTGTGCGGCCATGCCTTTGCGTACGGCATCAAGGGCCGGGTCTACGATTTTCTTTGCGTCTACAAACCACTGGTCTGTCAGGTAGGGTTCGATCGCGACCTTCGAGCGGTCACCATGCGGCACCATGTGGCGGTCTTCATCGATCCCGTCCAGCCAGCCATTGTCAGTGGCTTCATTGATGATCGCCTCGCGCGCTTCATAACGGTCCTGCCCGTCATAGCGTTCGATGGCAGCCGCCAGCATGTCAGGGTCGCAGCCTTCTTCGAAATCGGTGTTGCCGCGCAGGAACATTTCGGCCTTGGTGCCCATGACGTTGATGATGCGCAAGTTGGTGCGCTTGCCCACGTCACGGTCGTTGAAGTCATGTGCCGGGGTGATCTTCACCGCGCCTGTGCCCTTTTCAGGGTCAGCGTATTCATCGGCCACAATCGGGATAGAGCGGCCACAAAGCGGCAGTTTCACGGTTTTGCCGATCAGGTGCTGGTAGCGTTCATCATCCGGGTGCACGGCCACGCCGGTATCGCCCAGCATCGTTTCGGGCCGGGTTGTGGCGACGACAAGGTAGTCGCGGGTTTCGCGTGAAATCTCAACGCCGTCTTCATCTTTGGTGACATGTTCGTAAGTTGCACCATTTTCCAGGCGGTAGCGCAGGCGCCACATCTTGCCGTTCATCTCGACCTGTTCAACCTCAAGATCTGAGATCGCGGTTTCAAAATGCGGGTCCCAGTTTACCAGGCGCTTGCCGCGGTAAATGAAGCCTTTGTTGTACATGTCCACAAACACCTTAAGCACGGCATCGTGAAAACCTTCGTCCATGGTGAAACGGTTGCGCGACCAGTCACACGAGGCGCCAAGGCGCTTCAGCTGATTGACAATGGTGCCGCCGGATTGCTCTTTCCATTCCCAGACCTTTTCAAGAAACGCCTCGCGCCCCATTTCGCGGCGGCTGGGCTGTTTGGTCTTTGCCAGTTCACGTTCCACCACCATTTGCGTGGCGATGCCGGCATGGTCCTGGCCGGGCTGCCAAAGGGTGTCGAACCCGCGCATCCGATGCCAGCGCACCAGAATGTCCTGCAGCGTGTTGTTGAAAGCATGGCCCATGTGCAGGCTGCCGGTCACATTCGGCGGCGGGATCATGATGCAAAAGGTGCCATCTTCGCCATTGGCCACGTGCTTGCCGGCAGCAAAGGCGCCTTGACCTTCCCATTTGGCGTAAAGGCGGGCTTCTGCCTCGGCGGCGTTAAATGTTTTTTCCATGGCCATGCGGGATCGTCCCATATCGAAATTCCGGTTGGGTCTCGTCTAGCGAAAGGCAGGGCGCAAGGAAAGGTCAGGGGCGGGATTTTTATGGCGGGCAGGCGAAGGGCGCCACCCACCCATGGCGATCTGCGCCCTTCAAGCCGTGATGGATTAACCCGCGCGCTGCGCTGCAATGGTGGCGTTGACCAGCGGTTCACGCGCGCCCGGGCGCATCACCGTGCTGTCATAAGGCGCGCGTGCGAAGACTTCGCGTACCATCGGAACGAAAAACTCCAGCGGCAGATCGTCATAGTCCGGATCAAAACTCGCCTGATCCCACCGCTCGCAAAATTCCGCGTTGTCGTCAAAATAGGGATGGCCGCGGTGACGCTCGCGTTTGTTTTGGTCAAATCCGGGAAGGTGCTGGCCATAATACAGCATCTGAAAATCACCATGCGTCTGAACCACCCAGGCGCATTGCTCGCGCACAAAGGGGCGCAGGATGGTGGCGGCATATTCATCGTGATTATAAGGCGCGTAGATGTCACCGATGTCATGCAGCAGCGCAGACACGATCCAGTCTGTATCGGCCCCGTCACGCCAGGCCCGCGTGGCCGATTGCACAGAATGCCCCAACCGCGTGATCTGGTAGCCTGAAAGGCTTTCATCCAGGTCGACAAGCGCCTTTAGCAACCTGTCCGCTGTGCCTTTGGTGTAGTCAATTTCATGGGCCGTCAGGAATTCATATTCTTCCTTTGTGCCGTCTTTCATCTGCGTAAAGCTGACCTTGTCCATCGCATCACCTGCTTGCCTAACAACAAGCCCGATCAGCGCGCATTTTTTCGGGTTTGGCAAGGTCTGATGCACAGGCGGATGGCGTTTATCATTGTTCCCCAAATATCCTCGCCGAAGGCATATAATCTTTTGGGCGCGTCATCCCAGCCTGTCGATACGCGTGGACAGGTGGATCAGACTTTCTGAGCTTTTCACCCCTTCCGTTCCCCCGATCGCGTCCAGGGTTTTGTCAAGTTCAGCGGTCGAACGCGCGGCAAGCTGCAGGACCATGTCAAACCGTCCGCTGGCGGTATGGGCGGCCTCGATCTGGGGCAGGGTTTTCAGGCGGGCCAGAACCGCGGGGGTGGCGCGTGGCTCGATCGTGATCAGCACGGTTGCCCTGATCTGATCTTCGCGCGCGCCGTCCCCCAGTTTCAGGGCATAACCGGCGATGATGCCGCGGGCCTCCAGCCTGTCGATGCGCGCCTGCACGGTTGATCGTGCAAGGCCAAGGCGCCGTGCCAGGGTGGCCATGGGCATGCGGGCGTTTCTTCCCAATTGGGTCAGCAACTCGCGGTCTGTTTCATCCATATCGTCGGTTTCCTGGTTAAAGTGACGGCACTATGGGGCATTATGTCCATAATGACACTATGAATCGGCTGCCGCGTCGAAGAATCTGGGCGAAATTCACCGCGCGAGGTAACTACATGAGCAGATTTCCGTCGATCTGGCCGACAGTGCTGGCCCATCTGAAGGCCGGGAAACCGGATCACCCGGTTTTGTATTTTGCGCCAACCGTCCTGCAAGACACGGCGCGCCGGTTCCAGGCGGGGTTTGACGGCCTGGTCACCTATGCGGTCAAGGCCAATGACGCACGTGTGGTGCTGGAAAACCTGATGGCGGCCGGGATCAATGCGTTTGATGTGGCCTCGCCCCCGGAAATGCGCCGCATCCGGGCAATTTCGCCACATGTGGCGCTGCATTACAACAATCCGGTCCGGTCCCCGGCCGAAATCCGCGAAGCAAAAGCGCTTGGTGTTTCATCCTATTCCATTGATGGGTTGGGAGAGTTGGCAAAGCTGGCCGCAATCGTGCCCCCCGCCGGGGTCGAGGTGGCCGTGCGCCTGCGCCTGCCCGTAAAGGGTGCCGCTTATGATTTCGGGGAAAAGTTTGGCGAAGATCCTGATGGTGCCGTAATATTGCTGAAGGCGGTTTCGCAGGCCGGATTCACGCCGTCCATGACGTTCCACCCCGGCACCCAGTGCCTGGATCCGGACGCATGGCGCGTTTACATTGATGCCTGCGCAGATGTGGCGCGCCGGGCGGGCGTTCGCCTTGCCCGGTTGAATGTCGGGGGTGGGTTTGCAGGCAACCGGGATGGTTTTGCGCCTGACCTTGAGGCGATATTTGACGCCATCCACCGGGCCCGTGACGCAGCCTTTGGGGCGGATGCCCCCGCGCTGGTATGTGAACCAGGCCGCGCGATGGTGTCCGATGCGTATACGCTTGCCACACAGGTGAAATCCGTTCGTGATTGCGGCGCAGTTTTCCTGAACGATGGAATCTATGGCGGGTTTGCCGAAGCGCCCCTGATCGGCGTGGTGGATCGCATCAGCACGCTTCATCCGGACGGAACGGCCCATCAGGCGCCGATGGTTGAACGGCTGGTCTATGGCCCGACCTGCGATTCGGTTGACCGGCTGCCCGATCCGGTGGCTTTGCCCGAAACATTGAAGGAAGGCGACTATGTGGTTTTTGAGGGTATGGGCGCATATTCCACAGCCACGGTGACGCGTTTCAACGGGTATGGGGCGATCCGCGTCATCACAGTGCAGGCCGGGGGCATTTGAAGGTCTGGACACTTTGACCTTTGTCGGTAGTGTCGCGCGCGAACAAACGCGCAAGAGGATCTGATGGAAAAATTTGGGAAAAGCCAGCCGGTAAAGCGGGTTGAAGATGTCCGGTTTTTGACGGGTGCCGGCCGTTTTGTGGAAGATGTTGCGCCGGCGGATGCGTTGTTTGCGCTGTTCCTGCGTTCGCCTGTGGCCCACGCCGATATTTCGAACCTGGATGTTCAGGACGCGCGCGAAAGCGACGGTGTTCATCTGGTTCTGACGGCCGATGATCTGGAGGCCGCCGGCGTGCGGCTGGGGATGAAAACCACCGTGGTGAAAAACCGCGACGGATCTGACGGGGCAAAGCCGCTGCGCCCGGTGCTGGCGCAGGGGCGTGTGCGCTATGTCGGTGAAGCTGTGGCGCTGGTGGTGGCCGAAACGATGGATCAGGCGCGCGACGCGGCAGATCTGATCGGGTTTGATTTTGATGAACGCGATGTGCATGTCGCCCTGGCTGAAGGCGGCCCCGCGCTGCATGGCGAAGCGCCCGCAAACCTGGCGTTTGACTGGGGCATGGGGGACGAGGCCGCCTGTAATGAGGCGCTGCAAAACTCTGCGCATACGGTCAGCCTTCAGATTGCCGATAACCGGATCATCGTAAACTCTATGGAACCACGCGGCTGCCATGCCGAGATCGAAGACGGGCGCCTGCATGTGTCATTGGGCGGGCAGGGGGTTTGGGAACCAAAGGCACAAATCGCCACCGCCCTGGGGATCGCCCCGGAAGAGTTGCGCGTGACCACGCCGGACGTCGGCGGCGGGTTTGGCATGAAGGGCATGATGTACCCTGAATATATCGTTGTGGCACAGGCAACACGCATGTTGCAGCGCCCCGTGCGCTGGATGTCGGACCGGACCGAGGCGATGTTGTCAGATAACGCCGGGCGCGATCTGGTTTCCACCTGTACGCTGGGGTTTGACGAAAACCTGAAAATCACCGCCTATAAGGTGGAAACACTGGCCAATATGGGGGCCTATAATTCGCAGTTCGCCCAACCCATTCAGACGCAGCTTTTTTCGCGGGTTCTGATGGGCACTTATGACGTGCAGACCACCTGGCTGGGGGTGCGGGGGGTGTTTACCAACACCACGCCCGTTGATGCGTACCGGGGTGCCGGGCGGCCCGAGGCGATTTATGCGCTGGAACGTGTGATGGACCGCGCCGCGCGTGCGCTGGGCGTGGATGGATGGGATCTGCGGCGGCGCAATTTCATCCCCGCAGCCGCCTTTCCCTATAAAACGGCGACGGGCGAAACCTATGACGTCGGTGATTTCAACAAAGTGCTGACGCGGGTCGAAAAAGAAGCCGACCGCGCGGGGTTTGCGGCGCGCCGCAAAGAAAGTGCAGCGCGTGGAAAGCTGCGTGGCATCGGGCTGTGTTACTACATTGAAAGTATTCTGGGCGCGCCCAGCGAAGAGGCGACGGTGGAGTTCAACGGTGATGCGGGTGCTTCGCTTTATGTTGGCACGCAGTCAAATGGTCAGGGGCATGAAACGGTCTATGCGCAGTTCCTGTCTGACCAGACGGGCATCCCGGCCGACAAGATCACAGTTGTTCAGGGGGATAGTGACCGCATCGCCCATGGTGGCGGTACGGGCGGATCACGCTCTGTCACAGTTCAGAACAACGCAACCCTGGCGACGATCACGGTGATGATCGATGCCTATCGCGCCTTTCTTGCCGATGAAATGGGGGTGGATCCGGACGCCGTGCGCTTTGACGATGAAAGCTTTCGCGCAGAGGGGTCGAACCTGTCCCCCTCTTTGCTGGAGGCCGCAGAAATGGCCCGTGCGGCCGGGCGCGATGATTTGTTGCGGTTTACCGAAAGCGCGACCCTTCCGGCGCGGTCTTTCCCCAATGGCGGGCATGTGGCCGAGGTTGAAATCGACCCGGAAACCGGCCTGTCGCAGGTGGTGAAATATACGGTTACGGATGACTTCGGAAACCTGATCAACCCGATGCTGGTCGAAGGGCAGATTCATGGCGGTGTGGCGCAGGGCCTGGGGCAGGCGATGTGCGAACATGTGGTCTATGACGAAGACGGGCAACTGTTGAGCGCGACCTTCATGGATTACGCCATGCCGCGTGCCGATGATATGCCCCCGATCGCCTTCACGACCGAACCCGTGCCTTCAACGGCCAATATCATGGGGATGAAGGGCTGTGGCGAGGCCGGCACGGTGGGGGCGCTGGCTGCGGTTGCCAACGCCATGCAGGATGCCATGTGGGATGCAGGGGTGCGTCAGGCTGATATGCCTTTCACGCCTGAACGTGTCTGGCGCATGCTGAACGGCTAAAACCCGGCAGGACAGGCGCCTAGGCGTCCATCTTCATGATGATGCAGGTGGTTGAGCCGGTGGCGTAGATACGCCCGCCACCGACGCCCCGGATTTCGCCCACAGCGATGCCGGTGGAACGCCCTGCGTGCTGCACGCTACCCACCGCTTCGATCTCGGTATCCAGAGGGATCGGGCGGATGATGTTTATCTTGTATTCCATGGTCGTATAGACCGACCCCTTTGGCACCATTGTCATCACCGCGCAGGCCATGCAGCTGTCCAGCAAAGTGCCGTACCAGCCCCCGTGCACCGTGCCCATGGGGTTGGTATGGTGAAAAGACGGGGTGCCGCGGAAGGTAACAGAGCCTGCTTCGACGTGATGGGGCGTGTAATTCAGAACATCCGATATCGGGGGGCGGGCAATTTTGCCTTCCATCATGGCCTGCATGAATTCCAGCCCGGACATGGACAATAGCATTTGGCGTGTCGGCAGGTCTTCGGGGGATTTTGCGGTAAACATCTGCGCTCCTCGTTTTGTGGGGCGAAGTTTGATCGGGGGGTGCTGGCGTTCAAGCGTGACGTTGGGTCTTTGTCCAAAAAGAACGGGGCCGCGCAAGCGCAGCCCCGGGATTTCGTGCCTTCGGCGAGGATATTTTGGGAACAAAGATCAGGGCGTCAGGCGACGTCACGCAGGGCCGTTTTGGGGGTGACCCCAAGGGCGTGGGCGATTTCACGTGTCAGATGCGGTTTGTTCAGCGTGTAAAAGTGCAGGTCTTCGACCCCGCCATCGATGAGATCGGAGCAAAGTTCGGTTGCTAGGGCGGTGGCCAGCAAATCCTGACGCCCGTCGCGCTTTGCCTTGGTGAAGGCATCATCAATCCAGGCGGGGACCTGGGCGCCGCAGCGGGCGGCGAATTTTCTGACCCCGGCCCAGTTTTCGATCGGCAGGATGCCGGGGATGATGGGGGCGTCTATGCCGGCTTTTTCGCAAGAGTCGCGAAAGCGAAAGAAGGTTTCGGGTTCAAAGAAAAACTGTGTGATGGCGCAGGAGGCGCCCGCGTCGATCTTGCGTTTCAACCAGGTGATATCGGCCTGGTGATCGCGGGCTTCGGGGTGGGGATCGGGATATGCGCCCACGCGGATGTTGAAATCCCCGGTGTCGGCCAGACCCTCGATCAGCTCAACCGTATTTGCGAAACCTTCGGGATGCGCACGAAACCCGGTTTCCCCTTTGGGGGGGTCACCGCGCAGGGCGACGATATCGGTAACGCCCGCCTTTGCGTAACCGCGCGCGATTTCCAGCGTTTCGTCGCGGGTGGCATCCACGCAGGTGAGATGCGCCGCCACGTTCAGCCCGTAGTGGCGGTGAATTGTGCCCACAGCGTCATGGGTGAGATCACGCGTTGTGCCGCCCGCGCCATATGTGACCGAGACAAAGGAAGGGTCCAGCGGCGCCAGGGCCTGCACGGTTTCCCACAAACGAAACGAGGCTTCGATCGATTGCGGGGGGAAGAATTCAAATGAGATATTGGGCGTTTTCATCGGGCAGACCTGTGGCTTGTGTTTCGCCTCTTGTGCCTTATCGCAACTTGTGAAACAAATTCATAATTCTCAGAAAGATTATGAGGTTTACTCACGTGTATCTGGAGTTTCGCCACTTGCGCACAATTCGCGCCATCCATGAAGCGGGTGGGTTGGCGCGGGCTGCCGATATGCTGCACATCACCCAGTCAGCGTTAAGCCATCAGGTGAAGGGGCTTGAAGAGCAGGTGGGGATGGAGCTGTTTCACCGACGCTCCAAGCCCATGAAATTAAGCCCTGCCGGCTTGAAACTGCTGCGTCTGGCGGAACGCATCCTGCCCGAGGTGGCAGCGATGGAGGAAGAGTTTCGCGCGCTGAAATCGGGCCGTTCGGGGCGCATGCATATCGCCATTGAATGCCATGCCTGTTTTGACTGGCTGTTCCCGGTTCTGGACGGGTTTCGCCATGCCTGGCCTGAGGTGGATGTTGATATCCGCCTGCGCCTTGCCTTTGACGCGCTGGAGGCTTTGCGCCGCGAAGAGGTGGATTTCGTCATTTCATCGGACCCGGTGGACCTGCCCGGTGTGCAGTTTGCGCCCCTGTTTGACTATGAACCGCGATTTGTGGCGGCGGCCAATCATCCCCTGGCAGCGCGTGAGTTCATCCTGCCTGAAGATTTTGAGGACGAGCTGCTGATCACCTATCCGGTGGAGCGATCAAAGCTGGATGTTTTCACCCAGCTTTTAACCCCGGCCCGGGTCGAGCCGCGGGGATTGCGCCAGGTTGAGCTGACAGAGGTGATCCTGATGCTGGTGGCCGCAGGCCGGGGCGTGACGGTCTTACCCGATTGGGTGCTGCGTGATATCAAAAAGAACCCGGACTATGTGACACGCCCGATAACCGAACAGGGCCTTTCCAAACGCATGTATGCCGCGACCCGTGAAGAGGACGCGATGAAGCCCTATATCGCCCATATGATCAGGCTGGCGCGCTCGGAACCCGTGAAACTTCAGCGGGCGTGATGCATTCTGCCCGCTGGTGTGCTCTCAGCGCGGGCCAGACATGCGCGTGGCGCAAAGCGGGGGCCTTGGCAAACCTGCCCCTGCGGCGTATACGCCCCACCTGAACACAGGAGCGCCCGATGCAAGGCAGTGCAAACCTCAATATTATGATAAAGGCCGCGCGTGCCGCTGGCCGGTCGCTTTCCAAGGACTTTCGCGAAGTCGAGAACCTTCAGGTTTCGATGAAAGGGGCGGGGGATTTCGTCTCGCGCGCTGATCTGGCCGCCGAGCAGATCATCAAGGACGAGCTTATGGAAGCGCGCCCGAACTATGGCTGGCTGGCAGAAGAAGGCGCCGAGATTGCGGGCGCTGACCCGACCCGCCGCTGGATTGTTGACCCGCTGGATGGCACGACGAACTATCTGCACGGCCTGCCGCACTGGGCGGTCTCTATCGCGTTGGAACACAAGGGCGAAGTTGTCGCCGGTGTGATTTTTGACCCAACCAAAGATGAGATGTTCATTGCCGAAAAGGGATCCGGCGCCTGGATGAATGAAAGCCGCCTGCGGGTGTCTTCACGGTCACGTATGATCGAATCCATTTTCGCCACCGGCCTGCCGTTCGCAGGGCGTGGGGATCTGCCCGACACCCTGCAGGATCTGGCGCGCATTTTGCCATCCTGCGCCGGCGTGCGCCGGTGGGGCGCGGCCTCGCTGGATTTGGCGTATGTGGCTGCGGGCCGGTATGACGGGTTCTGGGAACGCCGCCTGCAAGCCTGGGATCTGGCCGCGGGTCTTGTGATTCTACGCGAAGCTGGCGGCCTGCTTGAGCCGCTGGTGGCAGGGCAGTCCATATTGGAACGGGGCGAGATTGTTGCCGGAAACGAACAAATTTTCGAGAAATTCGCAAAACTGGTTCGCGCTGAGTAACATTAGCCGGGAATTACCGCGATCGTGACGTAGTTTCGCCCGATTCTAAGCCGAGTGTATCGGCATGGAAAATCGTGGAAATAAACCGTTAATCATTAATCACTTCCTCAAGAATGAGGAGGGTGCCGTCACAGTTGACTTCACAGTCTTTCTTGGCGCTGTACTGACGCTTGGCCTGACGGTCGGCGGGTCTGTTTCTACGGGCACTTTGCACTTTGCGGATTCCGTCAGCTCTGAATTGGGCGAACGCGGCATCATGGATCACGGTTTAAGCGGCGGCACGTTTTTGGCCGGCGATGATGATTCTGATGACGATGATGAAGATGACGACGAAGAAGATGACGACAGCGAAGACGATGATGGCGAAGACGACGACAGCGATAAAGACGGTGGCGATGACGACGACGACAGCGACGACGAAGACGACGGAAATGATGACGAAATCGATTCTGACGACTACGGCGACGATGATGATCACGAAAGTGACGATGATCATGGCAGCGACGACTCGCATGGCGACGACGACAGTGACCATGAAGGCGACGACGACGACAGCGACGACAGCGACCACTTTGACAATGACTACAGCGATGACAGTGATCACGAAGATGATGACAGCGATCATGGCAGCAGCTCTGACGGTCACGGAAATCCCGGCAACGATAAGAACGTAGGGAAATCCGGGGAAGACCCGAACAACAGCGGCAAGTTTGGCAACGGCTCCAAGGGCGCGAGTGAATAGACAAACGCTCTGGCAAGCGGGGTATCCCGCTACCCAAAACCGCCGCGGGAACGTTACCCCGACAAGCCTTTGAAATTCGGATCTTCCGGATTGCTCTATCGGTCAGAAATGTGGTTCACGCCATCCGCCCAAGGTACATTTTCCAGTTTACTAACGTCCACGCCTTCCAGGCAGGCTGCATTAATCCCACATTCCTTGGGGTTGGATCGCCGTTGGTGGTGGGTATAGATTCCACAAATCGAACAAAAGTAGTGTTTTGCCGTGCCCGTTCCCCATTGGTAGAGCGTTAGCGTTTCGCGGCCCCGCACAACATGCACCTTTCCCACCGGCGCGCTGACGGCGATCGCCCCGCGCCGGGCGCAATAAGAACAATTACAGCGTCGCGCTGTGGCAAGCCCATCGCTGAGATGAACGCTGAGTTCGACCGCGCCGCAATGGCAGGTGGCCTTAAGGGGGGTGTCGTTCATTTTCGCCTCCTGACGCGGGGAATGTCTGTGTGGGATAATTTATACTGCGCTTCGGGGTGTGGGGGCCGGCCTTTGGTGCGGTTCCAGAATTCTGGCCCGCCTTCGCGCAGCCATTTGGGCAGCACCCAGAGAAACCCGATGATAAACCCGCCTGCATGGGCCCAATATGCGACGCCACCGTCGCCGGTTGCACTGGTGACCCCGTTAAACAGTTGCAGCCCAAACCAGACAATCAACATAACCCAGGCCGGCAGCGGGAAGACCTTGAAAAAAATGATGAAGATAAACAGCACATCCACCCGCGCACGCGGGAAAAGCAGCAAATACCCCCCCATAACCCCGGCGATCGCACCCGAAGCGCCGATCATGGGCACCTGGCTATAGGGGGCTGAAATCACCTGAAGCACAGCAGCCCCCAGCCCGCTGGCCAGATAGAACAGAACAAACCCCCCATGCCCAAGTTCATCTTCCAGATTGTCGCCAAATATCCATAAAAACAGCATGTTACCGGCCAGGTGGATGAAACCTGCATGTAGAAACATTGACGTGAAAACACCGGTAACATGGTCACCCTGCATCACGCGCCCGGGCACCAGCCCATAGTCATAAAAGAACTGACCAAGCAGGTTTTCGTCGCCGTAATAGGGCTGGGCGGCCAGAAAAACCGCTACATTCAGGCCCAACAACACATAGGTGACATAGGGAATGCGCTGGGACGGGTTGTGATCACGGATCGGGAACATGGGCCGAGCACACCCGATCCGCGTGCGCCCGTCAAGCGCCGGAAACCTGCGCCAGAAGTCCGGCGTTCCCGCCTGCTGCGGTTGTGTCGACGCAAAGGTGGCGTTCCAGCGTGACATGAGAGGGCTGAACATCGGTCATGATCAGTGGAATGATCGCCCCGCTGCGTGCGCCAAGCGTCTGGGCGATATCACGCGCCGCGCGTTCGTCACCCCACCAGACAACCCCGCCAAACCCCTGCAATTCCTTTAGCACCTGGGGGGCAATCTGCTGGCCCACTGCCACCCCAACCCCGCCAGCGGCCTGCACCTGATCCAGTTGGCGCGCCGCGGCCTCGGCACCGGGACCAAGGCACAGGAAAGGCGCGCGGGCAAAGGTCGACAGGCGGTTCAACTCACCCGTAGGGCCCGGAAGTGTAAGGTTTTTCAGGGCTTTAGTTGGTGCAACGACACCTGAAAGCATCGGTTGGACGGCGCCGGCATCCAATTGGCCGGCCGATGTTTGGCCTGACACCACACGCGGTTCTGCGCAAAAACGTGCCAGATACTGCGGCCCGCCCGCTTTGGGGCCGGTGCCTGACAGGCCTTCGCCGCCAAAGGGTTGCGAGCCGACAACCGCGCCAATCTGGTTGCGGTTCACGTAAAGGTTGCCGACGTGAAGGCGTTCAACCACATGCTGAACCCGATCATCAATGCGGGTGTGCAACCCGAAGGTCAGCCCGTAACCAGAGGCGTTGATATCATCAAGCACCTGATCAATCTGATCGGCCCGGAATGTGGCGATGTGCAGCACGGGGCCAAAAATCTCGCGCTCCATCACGTTGATATCATTTATAGAAATTATGGTTGGCGCGATGAAGTGGCCACCTGCGGGCGCGCTGTTTTCATGGATCACGCGGCCCTGGGCGCGGGCCGTTTCGATGTAGGCAGCAATCTCTGAAAGCGCATCCTGATCGATGACCGGGCCAAGATCGGTGGACAAATGCCAGGGGTCACCTTGCGCAAGTTCGCGCGTTGCCCCCACAAGCATGGTTTTGAAGGTATCGGCGATGTCTTCCTGCACATAAAGGCAGCGTAAGGCAGAACAGCGTTGCCCGGCGGATTGAAAGGCACTGGCGATCACATCGCGTACCGCCTGTTCCGGCAGTGCGGTGCTGTCCACGATCATGGCATTCAGCCCGCCGGTTTCGGCGATCAGCGGCGCGTCCGGCGCCATAGCCCCTGCCATCGCGCGCCGGATTATCAGGGCGGTATCGGTGGATCCGGTGAAGGCGACGCCGCAGATGCGGGCATCGCTGGTCAGCGCAGCGCCCACAGTTGCCCCGTCGCCGGGCAGGAATTGCAGCACACTGCGCGGAACACCCGCCTGATGCAGAAGTTTTATCGCCTCAAATGCGACCAGCCCGGTTTGCTCTGCCGGTTTCGCCAGCACCGCGTTTCCTGCGGCCAGCGCGCCTGCGATCTGGCCGGTGAAGATCGCCAGTGGGAAGTTCCAGGGCGAAATGCAGGTAAAGGTGCCGCGCGGTGCTGCGCTGAGCCCGCCAGCCTGCGCAGCATAGTAGCGCAGGAAATCCACAGCTTCGCGCAATTCACCCAGACAATCGGGCAGGGTTTTCCCGGCTTCGCGCGCCAGAAGGGTGAAAAATGCGGGCTGATGCGCCTCGTACAAATCTGCGGCACGGTTCAGAATTGCCGCCCGTTCGCTGGCTGGCGCGTCCCAGGTGGCGGCCGCGGCCAGTGCGGTTTCAACATCTGGCGCGCTGGATTGGGTCACATGGCCCACGGTGTCACGCGGGTCGGCGGGGTTCAGAACCGGGGTTGGCGTGCCTTGCGTGCACGGCCCTTTGATCAGGGGGGTGGCGGTGAAGGTCTCCCCGCGCAAGGGGGTGCGCGCTGTTTCAATCGCATCCAGATCGGGTTGGTGGGTCAGATCCAGCCCCTTTGAATTTTGACGCTCGGGCGCGAAAAGATCTGGCCCGGTGGGGATCGGGACGGATGGGGTTGCAAGGGCGTTGAACGGGTCGGCGGCAACGCGCAAGGCGGGCACGTCTTCATCCACGATCTGGTTTACGAAGGATGAGTTTGCGCCGTTTTCCAACAGCCGGCGCACCAGATAGGCCAAAAGATCGCGGTGCGCGCCGACCGGGGCATATATCCGGCAACGCGTTGAATTTTCGCCTAAAACGATGTCGTGAAGCCGTTCACCCATGCCATGCAGGCGTTGAAATTCAAAATCCCGGGTGTCGCCTGCCATTTCAAGAATGGCGGCAACTGTGTGTGCATTATGTGTGGCGAACTGCGGGTAAATCCTGCCGCGCGCATTCAAAAGTTTGCGCGCATTGGCGATGTAGCTGACATCCGTCGCGGGCTTTGATGTGAACACCGGAAACCCATCGATTCCGGCAACTTGCGCGCGCTTGATTTCGGTATCCCAATAGGCCCCTTTCACAAGGCGCACCATGATGCGGCGGTCCAGACGTTCTGCAAGGGCGTGCAGCCAGTCGATGACGGCGCCCGCGCGCTGGCCAAAGGCCTGTACGACAACGCCAAACCCATCCCATCCCCTGAGGCCGGGATCAGACAAAACCGCCTCGATCACGTCAAGTGACAGGGACAGGCGATCTGCCTCTTCGGCATCGATGTTGAACCCCATGCCGGCAGATTTCGCCAGGTTGGCCAGCGCGCGTACACGGGGCACCAGTTCGTCCATCACGCGGGCTTTCTGAGCGACCTCATATCGTGGGTGAAGCGCGGAAAGCTTTACCGAAATGCCCGGGTTGGCGCGGATGTCATCGGATGTGCAGGCGTTCGCGATTTCCGAAATCGCCTTTGCATAGGCCATCTGGTAGCGGCGGGCATCTGCATCGGTGCAGGCCGCTTCCCCCAGCATGTCATAGGAATAGGTGTAGCCTTTTTCTTCCATCCCGGCCGCGCGTTTCATGGCGGCGTGAATGTCTTCACCCAGCACAAACTGGCGCCCCATTTCGCGCATAGCGCGGCCAACGGCGGTTCGGATTACGGGTTCACCCAGCCGTTTGACGGCGCCACGTAACGTGCCCACCAGCCCGGGTTCTACATCATCCAGCACCTTGCCTGTCAGCATCAGCGCCCAGGTCGATGCATTCACGAGGGACGAGGCGGACCGGCCAAGGTGGCGCCCCCAGTCCGATGGCGCGATCTTATCTTCAATCAGGGCATCGATGGTGATGGAATCAGGCACGCGCAAAAGGGCCTCGGCCAGGCACATCAGGGCGATGCCTTCGTCAGTGGACAGGCCGTATTCGGCCAAAAACACCTCCATCAACCCCGGATCGGATGACGCGCGAATTGCGGTTACCAGCGCGGCCGCCTGTGTGGTGATCCGTTCGCGCGCCGGTTCATCCAGGCCCGCATGCCTGGCAAGATCGCCAATATGCGCGGCCTCGCGGGCGTAAGTGTGGGCATCGATGGTTTGGCGCAAGGTGTCTGGCATAACTGAGCTCCCGAAGTTATGCCTATATTATCGACTGAAATATAGTAATAATGCCTGAATGATTGCATAATGCAGGAAGTATGACGGAAATTTTGGTAAGGAGCGGGAAAATGGGAAACCTTGATCTGGACCGTTTCGATCACGCGATTCTGGAAATTCTGGCGGGCGAAGGGCGAATTTCGGTAACGGATATGGCGCGCCGCATCGGGCTTTCCAAGTCACCCACACAGGCGCGGCTGAAGCGGCTTGAAAAAGATGGCGTCATCACCGGCTACCGCGCGATGATTGATCCGGTGCGCATGGGCCGCGATCACGTGGCTTTTGTGGAGGTCAAGCTGACAGATACCCGCGAAGCGGCCCTGAGCGCGTTCAACAAAGGTGTGATTGCCATTCCCGAAATCGAACAATGCCACATGATCGCCGCCGATTTCGATTATCTGCTGAAAGTACGCACCCGCAACATGCGTGATTACCGGCGCGTTCTGGGGGAAAAGATATCGGCATTGCCGCATGTGGCGCATAGTTCAACCTATGTGGCGATGCAGGCGGTTAAGGAAGATGCATTCCTGGCCGGGAATTAGCGCGGGCCATCTTTACTCCTACAATGATAACGCTATTGTCGCCCGGCCCGTGGGCCCGCGTGGTGGAATGGTAGACACAGGGGACTTAAAATCCCCAGGCCGAAAGGCCGTGCCGGTTCGAGTCCGGCCGCGGGTACCAGGGGTACATTCCTGCCGGAGGAACAGGCGATGAAATTGCCGCCAATCGATACGGTGCCGTCACACAGCACCTATGATGTTGTCATCATTGGTGGCGCGATGCTTGGCGCGTCTGTGGCGTGGTTCCTGTCGGACAATCCGGGGTTTGATGGCAGGGTTCTTGTTGTGGAGCGTGACCCGTCGTACGCCCAGTGTTCGACGGCGCATACCAACAGCTGCATGCGCCAACAGTTCACCCATGAAATTAACGTGCGCGTGTCGCAGTTTGGCGCGCAGTTTGTGCGCAACTTTCGCGCGCTCACGGGGGGGGATGAACGTGTGCCGGAAATTCATTTTCACCCGTTTGGATACATGTATCTTGCCGATACAGCCGCCGCAGCGGACCGCCTGCGCGCCAACCAGAAAATGCAGGCGTCGCTGGGGGCAGGCACCAAGATCATGACCGCCGATGAGATTTCAAAGGCGTACCCCTTTTACGATCTGGATGGCATTATTCTGGGCAGTCACAACCTTGTGGACGAAGGGTATTTCGACGGAAACACCATGTTTGAATGGTGGCGCCGTCTGGCGCGCGAACGGGGCGTTGAATATGTGACAAACACGGTTGTGGGGATGGCCCGCAAAGGCGCCCGCGTTGAAAGTATCACGTTGGCGACGGGCGAGGTGATAGCCTGCGCAACTGTCGTAAATGCGGCGGGCCCAAGGGCTGCGCAGGTGGCCGCGATGGCGCAGGTCACATTGCCGGTCGAGCCGCGAAAGCGGTACACTTATGTGGTTGACGCCGCGCAGCCGCTGGACCGGGATTTGCCCCTGACAATTGACCCCACCGGGGTCCATATCCGCACCGATGGCGCCTACTATATGATTGGGGCCACCCCCGATGATGATCCTGCCGTGGCACCCGATGATTTTACCGAAGATTTCAGCCTTTGGGAAAACAAGGTCTGGCCAGCGGTCGCCACACGTATCCCGCAGTTCGAAGCGCTGCGTGTGGTGAATTCCTGGGTTGGGCATTATGCCTTTAACACCGTAGATCAAAACGCCATTGTCGGCCCCCATCCAGAGGTTCCTAACTTTCTGTTTGCGAACGGGTTTTCCGGCCACGGCTTCCAGCAGTCCCCGGCTATGGGGCGGGGGCTGGCGGAATGGATAAGCCATGGTGCATTCCGGTCTCTGGATCTGTCCCCGTTCGCTTATGAACGCCTGGCAACGGGGGATGTTCGCGCCGAGGGCGCGATCATTTAACGGGTGTCGTATTTATAGTAGCCAGCCGTAAATTTTCGTCGCATCGTGCCCGCAAACGAACAGGGAGAATACGATGGGCTACGAAAAGGCCCCCTTCAGCAAGGGTGAATATGATCGGCGTCTGGCGTTGGTACGCACGGCGATGGCAGACAGGGGGCTGGACGTTCTTTTCGTCGAAGACCCATCCAATATAGCCTGGCTGACGGGCTATGACGGGTGGTCGTTTTACGTACATCAGGGTGTGTTGGTCTTTTACGATCGTGATCCGGTTTGGTGGGGTCGCAATATGGATGCCAACGGCGCGCGGCGCACCGCGTGGCTGGGCGAAGACAGCCTGCGCCCTTATGGCGACCAGTATGTTCAGTCGACTGAACGCCACCCGATGCAGCACCTGGCTGAATTGATTCGCGAATATGGGGCAGAAAGGGGCCGCGTTGGGGTGGAGATGGAGAATTACTATTTCTCCGCCAAAGCCTACACAACACTTCTGGCCGCTTTGCCTGACGCTGAAATTCTGGATGCAACCGCCCTTGTAAACTGGCAGCGCGGGGTGAAATCGGATGAAGAACTGGTGTTCATGCGCCGTGCAGCACGGATTTCTGAAAAGATCGTTGATGGGGTTTTTGAACGCGCCCGCCCGGGGCTGAAAAAGAACGAACTGGTTGCCGGAATTTACGCGGATGCACTGAACGGTGCGGATGGGCATTGGGGGGACTATCCTGCAATCGTGCCGATGGTGCCCAGTGGGGCAGATGCCTCGGCCCCGCATTTGACCTGGGATGGGGATACGTTGCGCCAAGGGCAGGCGACGTTCTTTGAGGTGTCCGGGTGCTATCGGCGGTATCACACGCCGTTCTGCCGCACGGTTTACCTGGGCACGCCCCCGGATGAAGTGCGCCGCGCCGAGGCTGCGCTGATCGAAGGGTTAGAGGCCGGGCTGGATGCTGCGCGCGCCGGCAATCAGGCGCGCGATGTTGCCAATGCGCTGGGCGCAGTTCTGGAACGGGCCGGTATCGAAAGGGGCGCGCGCTGTGGCTATCCCATCGGGTTGAGTTACCCGCCTGACTGGGGCGAGCGCACCGTCAGCCTGCGCGCCGAAGATGAAACCGTGCTGCAGCCCGGTATGACGTTCCACTATATGCCCGGGTTGTGGATGGATGACTGGGGCATCGAAATAACCGAGCCGATTTTGATACGTGAAAACGGCCCGGCGGAAACGTTCTGCGACCGTCCACGCGAAATTTTCGTAAAGGGGTGAAGATGACGCGCCTGGATGAAACGCGCGATATTCTTGCGCGGCTGGTTGGATTCCCGACAATCTCAACCGATAGCAACATGGATATGATCACCTGGATGGCCGAGCGGCTGGAAGGTCTGGGCGCGCGGGTGGATCTGTTTCACGACGACACCGGCGCCAAGGCCAATCTGTTTGCCACCCTGGGCCCCGAAGGGGACGGGGGCGTTGTTTTGTCCGGTCATACGGATGTGGTGCCGGTTGCAGATCAGGACTGGTCCAGTGATCCGTTTGTTTTGCGCGAAGACGATGGCAGGCTTTATGGCCGCGGCACCTGCGACATGAAGGGCTATATTGCCGCGGCATTGGCGATGGCGCCTGAATATGCCAGCGCGCCATTGTCCCGGCCACTTCATTTCGCCTTTACCTATGACGAAGAAACAGGCTGCCTGGGGGCCCAGGCGCTTGTGAAAGATCTGCAGGCGCGCGGAATTCGCCCCGATATCGCGATCATTGGTGAACCAACCGAAATGCGGATCATCGAAGGTCACAAGGGCTGTTTTGAATATACAACCCATTTTCATGGGGCCGAGGGCCATGGATCGGCCCCTGATCTTGGGGTGAACGCGGCCGAATATGCGGCGCGCTATGTTGCCCGCCTGTTGGCGTTGCGCGATGCGTTGAAGGGCAGGGTGCCCGAAAACAGCCCGTTTGATCCCCCCTGGACAACGATAAATGTCGGGCGAATTGCGGGCGGCGTGGCCCATAACGTGATTGCGGGCAAGGCCGAGGTGGATTGGGAAATGCGCCCGGTGCGCGGGGAAGACGCGGATTTCGTGAAATCAGACCTTGAGGCATATGTTTCCGGGGTTCTGCTGCCCGCCATGCGCGCTGTTTCACCCGATGCTGACATCCAGCTGGATGTGATTGCCGAAGTTGAAGGGTTAGAGCCGATGGATGAAAACGCCGCGCGCGATCTGGTGGCAGAACTGACCGGGGCGAACAGCGCGGATCTGGTCGCTTTCGGGACCGAGGCAGGGTTGTTTCAAACGATGGGGATGAGTGCTGTGGTCTGTGGCCCCGGATCAATCGCGCAGGCCCATAAACCGGATGAATTCGTGGCGCTGGACCAGATGCAGGCCTGTTTGGATATGTTAGGCGGGCTGGGGCGCAAACTCTGCCGTTGACAGACTCACCGAAGTCGCGGCAAGACTTTTCATCAGCAGCGATGGCGTCGCTGTCCCGGTCACGGGAAATGATTTTCAAACATCCTGAACGCCCGGATACTTGGTTTTGGCCGGGCATCCTGATCCGGCCTCCGGAGAAGGAATACTGCTATGGGAACGCAAAGCCGCCCTCAGTTTTTTGTTTGTGAGAATGGCGAGAAAGCAAAACTGCCATTCTCGGATGCCGAATATGAACGCCGCCTGTCAGGCCTGCGCGCGATTATGTCGGCAAACGGGGTCGAGGTGGCGTTGTTCACCTCGATGCATAATATCGCCTACTACTCGGGCTTTTTGTACTGCTCGTTCGGGCGCCCATATGCCTGCGTGGTGACGGCTGACCGCTGCACGACCATTTCGGCCAATATTGACGCGGGCCAACCCTGGCGCCGGTCATTTGGCGATAACATCATCTATACGGACTGGGAGCGTGACAACTATTGGCGCGCAGTGCGTGACGTGGCCGGTGAAGGGCGCGAAATCGGCGTTGAGACGGATCACCTGACAGGGGACGCAACCGAAAAGCTGAACGCCTTTCTGAAACCTGCACGTGTGACCGGGATCAATCAGGCCTGCATGACGCAACGCATGGTGAAAAGTGCAGAAGAGATCGCCCTGATCAAAGAAGGCGCGCGGATCGCCGATGTGGGCGGTTACGCTGTGCGTGATGCCATCGGGGTAGGGGTTCGTGAAATTGATGTGGCCATGGCCGGTCGCGACGCGATGGAGGCCGAAATCGCCCGCGCCCATCCTGACAGTGAATTGCGCGATACCTGGGTGTGGTTCCAATCGGGCATCAACACCGATGGCGCCCACAACCCGGTGACCACGCGCGCCCTGGAAATGGGTGATATCCTCAGCCTCAACTGCTTTCCCATGATTTCGGGATACTACACCGCCCTGGAACGCACTTTGTTTCTGGGCGAGCCGGACGCGGAAAGCCTGCGGGTCTGGAATGCCAATGTGGCGGCGCATGAACTGGGGCTGAGCCTGATCAAACCCGGTGCCACATGTTCCGGCATCACGGCCGAGATCAACCGGTTCTTTGAAAGCGAAAACCTGCTGCAATACCGTTCGTTCGGCTACGGGCATTCGTTTGGCATCCTGTCACACTATTATGGGCGCGAAGCGGGGCTGGAACTGCGCGAGGACATCCACACAGTGCTGGAGCCCGGCATGGTCGTTTCGATAGAACCGATGCTGTGGGTGCCCGAAGGGCAGGCCGGCGCAGGCGGCTACCGCGAACATGACATTCTGGTTGTCGGGGAAGACGGGGCCGAAAATATCACGGGCTTCCCGTTCGGGCCGCTCTCAAACGTGGTCAGCGGGTGATATAAATCTTGCCCAAAGCACACGCCCTTAGCGCGCCCTGTGCAATAAATTTGTGCAAAAACGTGTTCCGACGGGACGATCTTTCGCATCGCCCGTCGGATTCCCTGTTGAATTCCGAAGTTCGATCGTGTTGGCTATGTGCAATTAGAAAACCCAAAAGGGTCAGGGGGGTCATGTGACCGATAACACTTCCAACGACGGTTTCGTCGTATTTGATCGTGTGCAGAAAAGTTATGATGGTGAACAACTGGTCGTGAAAGACCTGAACTTGTCGATCGGCAAGGGCGAGTTTCTGACCATGCTTGGGCCATCGGGGTCCGGAAAAACGACCTGCCTGATGATGCTTGCAGGTTTTGAGACAGCCACCCACGGCGATATTTTGCTGGGTGGCCAACCTATCAACAACATCCCCCCGCATAAGCGTGGCATTGGCATGGTCTTTCAGAACTATGCATTGTTCCCGCATATGACAGTGGCCGAAAACCTTTCGTTCCCACTGGAAGTGCGCAACATGGGCAAGGATGAGCGCGAGGCGAAAGTCAAACGCGCGCTGGATATGGTGCAGATGGGCGACTTTGCAAATCGCCGCCCCGCCCAGCTTTCCGGTGGTCAGCAACAGCGAATCGCCCTTTCACGGGCTTTGGTTTTCGAACCCGAGCTTGTTTTGATGGACGAACCACTTGGCGCGCTTGATAAACAGCTGCGCGAACACATGCAGTTTGAAATCAAACACCTGCACGAACAGCTTGGCATCACCGTTGTTTATGTGACCCACGACCAGACCGAAGCCCTGACCATGTCCGACAGGGTTGCGGTGTTTGACGATGGTATCATCCAGCAGCTTGCGCCGCCTGATCTGCTGTACGAAGCCCCTGAAAACAGCTTTGTGGCCCAGTTTATCGGCGAAAATAACACGCTTGAGGGCGTTGTTCAGGAAATCAACGACGGCGTCGCGCTGGTAAAGCTGGACGACGGAGAGCTTATCAGCGCCCTGCCCGTGAAGGTCAGTGGCCCTGGGGTTCGCACCAAAGTTTCGATCCGCCCGGAACGGGTAGAATACAACAAAGAGCGTTTGCAGGATGGGGCACACACCCTGAAGGCAGAAGTGCTTGAGTTTATCTACATGGGCGACATTTTCCGCACCCGTCTGCGGGTTGCCGGAAATGACGAATTCATCATCAAAACACGCAACGCGCCGGATCAGGCGCGTCTGAAGGCCGGCCAACAGATCGAGATCGGTTGGATGCCCGAGGATTGCCGCGCGCTGGATGCATAGCGCGTGAAAAAGATTGCCGGGTGAACTGCCTTTACCCGGTTTAAACCTGGCGCCTCCTTTTGCCCGGACGGAAGCGCTGAAAAGAGTAACCGGGAATACAATTGGGAGACTGAAATGAAATTCACCAAAACAGTTCTCGCGACCTCCATCCTTGCCCTTTCGGCAGGTGTTGCGTCGGCGGACTCGATTACGGTTGTCAGCTGGGGCGGTGCCTACACAAAGTCGCAGGTAGAAGCCTACCACAAGCCTTGGATGGCAGCGACTGGCAACTCCGTCGTATCTGAAGACTACAATGGCGGCCTGGCCGAAGTTAAGTCGCAGGTTGAAGCCGGCAATGTAACCTGGGATCTGGTCGACGTGGAAATGTCTGACGCGGTTCGTGGTTGTGACGAAGGCCTGCTGGAAGAGATCGATTCTTCGATCCTGCCCGCCGGTGCTGACGGCACGCCTGCAATGGACGACTTCATCGCCGGTACTGTAACCGATTGCGCTGTTGCAACCATCGTTTGGTCAACCATTTTCGCCTACGACAACTCGGTTCTGGCCAACGGCCCGACATCGATCAGCGATTTCTTTGACCTTGAAAAGTTCCCTGGCAAGCGCGGCATGCGCAAGTCGCCAAAGGCGAACCTGGAAATGGCGCTGGCAGCTGATGGCGTAGCCGCAGCAGACATCTACGACGTTCTGGGCACACCAGAAGGTGTGGATCGTGCTTTCGCAGTACTTGATCGCATCAAGGACGACACAGTTTGGTGGGAAGCAGGCGCACAGCCTCCGCAGCTTCTGGCTGACGGCGAAGTGGTCATGACCACAGCTTATAACGGCCGGATCTTCAACGCGGTTGCTGCCGAAGACAAGCCGTTCACCATCGTTTGGGACGCACAGAACTTCGACCTTGACCTGTGGGTCATCCCGAAGGGCGCACCGAACCTGGAAGCAGCACTGGACTTCGTGAAGTTCTCGACTGCAACCGAGCAGCTGGCTGCTCAGGCTTCCTACATCTCCTACGGTCCTGTTCGCAAAAGCTCCGCACCACTGGTGGGCAGCTTCTACAACAAGCCCGAGCTGGACATGGGCCCGCAGATGCCGACCGCACCTGAGAACTTCGCAACCGCTATCCAAAGCGATTTCGAATTCTGGGCAGACAACCAGGACGAGCTGAACGAGCGTTTCAACGCTTGGCTGGCCAACTAATCTGGTTCCTGTGAACTTCGAGAGGGGCGGTCTTCGCCCCTCTCACTCCTTCGAATATCAAACCTAAGGTGCCCACGTATGACCGACACAACAGGCCCCATTATCGCCGCAGACGGCACGCCGCTTAAACGCAAGCTGGCGCAAGCCATGTTCCGGTCACGGGCGCGCGCCTTTGGTTTGGTTTTCCCCCTACTGGCCTTCATCATCGCGGCGTTTATCATCCCTATCATCATGCTGTTGTGGCAGGGTTTTTATGATGATCGCTATGCCACGCTGATGCCGGAATCGACCGCAGCTGTCAGCGAATGGGATGGCACCAGCCAGCCAACCGAAGAGATTGCCGCCGCAATGGTCGCCGACCTTGTTGTGGCACGTTCGAACAAGACAATCGGCCAGGTGGCCACGCGGGTGAACCGCGAACTTTCGGGCACACGCAGCCTGTTCACAAAAACCGCCCGATCCGCCGCTAAGATGGAGCCGCCTTATATGCAGGCGCTGATCGACAAGGATGCGAAGTGGTCGGATATCAGAACCTGGCAGGCCGTTAAGATTTCGGCCAAGATCTACAATCCGGGCTACATTGCGGCGGCGCTTGATTTCAAATACAACGCCGATGGGTCGTTCAGCCGTCAGGCCGAAGAACGCCGCATTCATGTAAAGCTGTTCCTGCGCACGCTTGAAATCAGCTTTATCGTGACGGTGGCCTGCCTGTTGCTTGGCTATCCGGTGGCTTTCCTGCTGTCGACGTTGCCTGTGCGCACATCCAACCTTCTGCTGATCCTTGTTCTTCTGCCGTTCTGGACATCGCTTCTGGTGCGCACGACCGCGTGGATCGCGATGTTGCAGGGGCAGGGGGTAATGAACGATCTGTTCGTGGTCTTCGGCCTGGCGACAGATGACGACAGGTTTAGCCTTATATATAACAAGACCGGCACGCTGATCGCGATGACGCATATCCTGCTGCCATTCATGATCCTGCCGCTTTATTCGGTTATGAAGACAATCCCGCCGACATATGTGCGCGCCGCCAAATCCATGGGCGCCACCAACTGGACAGCGTTCTGGCGGGTTTACTTTCCGCAATCCGTGCCCGGTATCGGGGCGGGGGCGTTGCTCGTCTTTATTCTGGCGATCGGATATTACATCACACCTGCACTGGTCGGTGGCCAGGATGGGCAGATGATTTCTAACATCATCGACTTCCACATGCGTAAATCGCTTAACTGGAACCTGGCGGCGGCACTGGGCCTTGTCCTGCTTGTCTTCGTGCTGTTCCTGTTCTGGCTTTACGATCGCATCGTGGGCATTGACAACATGAAGCTGGGGTAGGGCATGTCAGGCGAATACAAATATATTCCCCCGAAGCCGCCATTGCGCTTCACAGCGGGAATTCTTGCAGGTTTCGGGGCTCTTATCGGTCTGATGACTGCGCAGGGCGATACAAGCCTGTTCCTGCCGTTTATGGCGATCGGGGCGGCAATCTTTGCGATCGTCGCATCGGTGGTGTCAAAGGCGACCACCAGCCGTGCGCTTGCAGGGCTGGGAACGGCCGCAGTGTTCCTTGCACTGGGCTGGGTGAACTTCTCGATGGCGTATGGCGTGCTGCTGGGCTTTGTGGGTTACTTCATGGGGCGCATGGTGTTGTGGCTGTCATCGGGTAATTACCGGCTTAACCTGCCACCCTATGCAACGGCGCGCGAAGTTCTTTGGTTCTACACATTCCGCTCGATCTGCGGGCTGATCTTCCTGTTCCTGATCACACCGATCATTATTCTGATCCCCCTGTCGTTCAACCAGGAACCCTATTTCAGCTTTACCCCAGGAATGCTGGCGCTGGACGGCGACGCATATTCGCTGCGCTGGTACTGGGACATCCTGAAAAACGGCATGTCAGCCCCTGAGGCTGTACAGGGATGGTGGGCCGACATGTGGAACAACGCGCAGTGGGTGCGTTCGATCAAGAACTCGTTCTTCATCGGGTTCTGGGCGACACTGCTGGCAACGGGTATCGGAACATTGGCCGCGATCGGCCTGTCACGGTCGGAAATGCCTTTCCGGCGGGGAATCATGGCGGTCCTTATCTCGCCAATGATCGTGCCTTTGGTGATCACCGCATCGGGCCTTTTCTACTTCTTCTCGGATGTGGGCCTGGCGAAAACATACATCGGCCTGATCCTGGCGCACGCCGCCCTTGGAACACCGTTTGTTATCATTACGGTGACCGCGACGCTGGTCAGCTTTGACGACAGCCTGACACGGGCTGCGGCGAACATGGGGGCCGGGCCTCTCAAGACCTTCTTTAAGGTTCAGATGCCTTTGATCCTGCCCGGTGTTATTTCGGGTGGCCTGTTCGCCTTCATCACGTCGTTTGACGAAGTTGTGGTGGTCTTGCAGTTGGCGGATGTGAAACAGCGCACGATCCCGCGCCAGATGTTCAGCGGTATTCGCGAACAGATCAGCCCCACGATCCTTGCGGTGGCGACGATCCTGGTGATCATTTCGATCCTGATGCTGACCGTGGTCGAACTCTTGCGCCGCCGGTCGGAACGTATGCGCGGGTTGTCACCCAACTGATCTGCAATACGCACCTTCAGAACCAATTTGAAAAGAGGCGCTTTGGCGCCTCTTTTTTTCGTCCTGATACGACGCGAAAAGTAAAATCTTCATCTTTTGCCTTCATCCCTGAGCGGAAAGGTTGAAGGCCGCCCCTTGCGGCCACCCGAGCGCATGACTAAGACTCTGTGAGGACTATTGGTGGTTACCTTTGACGCGAACAGAGCAGGCAGGCAGATATGCACGATCCAGTTGAAACATACATGCAAACACTCGTTCCCATGGTGGTCGAACAGACCAGCCGCGGGGAACGCGCTTACGACATTTTTTCGCGTCTCTTAAAAGAGCGCATCATTTTTGTAACCGGCCCGGTTCATGACGGCATGTCATCCCTGATCGTTGCACAGCTTTTGCACCTTGAGGCCGAAAACCCTGCCAAGGAAATTTCGATGTACATCAATTCGCCCGGTGGCGTGGTGACATCGGGGCTGTCGATCTATGACACGATGCAATACATCAAGCCCAAGGTTTCCACTCTGGTCGTTGGGCAGGCGGCATCGATGGGTTCCCTCCTGTTGGCCGCTGGCGAAAAAGGCATGCGGTTTTCACTGCCAAACAGCCGCATCATGGTGCACCAGCCTTCTGGTGGGTATCAGGGGCAGGCGACGGATATCATGATCCACGCTCAGGAAACCCAGAAACTGAAAGACCGGCTGAACCAGATTTACGTGAAGCACACCGGCCAGAAGATGAAGGCCGTTGTTGACGCGCTGGAGCGTGACAATTTCATGGACCCTGAGGCCGCGAAAGATTGGGGGCTGATCGATGAAATCGTCGAAAACCGCGCCAAATCTGAAGGCGAAGACGCCTAAATCAGGGTTGTTGCCTTGGCGCAGCAGGGCAGGATTTTGACATTGTGCCCGCAAAACCACTGCCCTAAGCTTGTGCTAAGGGGCAACAACGGCCTGTCAGGGCCACACAGGATCAGGCGAAAGCCGTTAGGGTAGAGATTATGGCGAACAATTCTTCCGGTGACAGCAAGAATACCCTTTACTGCTCGTTCTGCGGTAAAAGTCAGCATGAAGTGCGAAAGCTTATCGCAGGGCCAACCGTTTTCATCTGTGATGAATGCGTTGAGCTGTGCATGGATATCATCCGCGAGGAAACCAAGACCTCGGGGTTGAAGGCCGCTGACGGTGTGCCGACGCCACAGGAAATCTGCGGTGTTCTGGATGATTATGTGATCGGTCAGGCGCATGCGAAACGCGTGCTGTCGGTTGCCGTGCACAACCACTATAAGCGCCTGAACCATGCCGCCAAATCCGGTGAAGACATCGAACTGGCGAAATCCAACATCCTTCTGATCGGCCCCACGGGCTGTGGTAAAACGCTTCTGGCCCAGACCCTGGCGCGCATTCTGGATGTGCCCTTTACCATGGCGGACGCCACCACATTGACCGAAGCCGGCTATGTGGGCGAGGATGTTGAAAATATCATCCTGAAGCTTCTTCAGGCGTCGGAATATAACGTGGAACGCGCCCAGCGTGGCATCGTCTACATCGACGAAGTTGATAAAATCACACGCAAGTCTGACAACCCTTCGATCACGCGGGATGTTTCGGGCGAAGGCGTGCAGCAGGCGCTTTTGAAAATTATGGAAGGCACCGTTGCCTCTGTACCACCCCAGGGTGGGCGCAAACATCCGCAGCAGGAATTCCTGCAGGTGGACACCACGAATATCCTGTTCATTTGTGGCGGGGCATTCGCCGGGCTTGAAAAGATTATCGCGCAACGCGGCAAAGGCTCTTCGATCGGCTTTGGCGCGGATGTGAAAGAAGAAGACACACGCGGCGTGGGCGAAATGTTCGGGGATCTGGAACCCGAAGACCTGTTGAAGTTCGGTCTTATCCCCGAATTCGTAGGGCGCCTGCCGGTGATCGCAACGCTGACAGATCTGGACGCCGACGCGCTGGTAACCATTCTGACGCAACCAAAGAACGCTTTGGTCAAGCAATACCAGCGCCTGTTTGACATCGAAGACACGCAGCTGACGTTTACCGAAGACGCGCTAAAGGCCATCGCGCAACGCGCAATCCTTCGCAAGACAGGTGCACGTGGCTTGCGTTCAATCCTGGAAGATATCCTTCTTGATACGATGTTTGACCTTCCTGGTCTTGAAGGCGTTGAAGAGGTGGTCGTGAACGAAGAAGCCGTGGGTTCCGAGGCAAAGCCTTTGATCATCTATGGCGAGTCGGCCAAAGAAGGCGCCAGCGCCAGCTGATGCAATTCAGGCGGCGCGCGTGGGCTGATACCACGCGCGCCGCAGCCTGCCCGGGCCCTGCGCCCCACAGCATTGCCCCACCCTTCCAAAACCGGCGTGACAACGCCGTTTCGCACGCTAGGCACTGGACCTTGGTCGCGCATTGGGCCATATGGTTAGGGCAACATACGGGAGGCACCCATGCGTTTCATTCTTTCGCTTTTGACTTGGTGGCAAGCCGAAACCCTGGGCACGCGCCTTTTTACCTGGCGCAAGGGCGTTAAGGTTGGCGAAGACGAAAACGGATACGTCTATTACCGCACGCGTGACGACAGCCGCCGCTGGGTCTGCTTTAACGGCACACCCGAGGCAAGCCGGGTCAGCCCGGACTGGCATGGCTGGCTGCACCGCACCTATGACGAAGCCCCCAGCGAAAAACCCCTGACCCACAAGGACTGGGAAAAGCCGCATCAGGAAAACCTGACCGGCAGCGTGCTGGCCTATGCGCCTGCGGGTTCCATGCGTCAGGCGCAGCCTGCCGACCGCCGGGACTATGAGGCCTGGCAGCCGGAATAGGCGGGCGGTATGGCAAGTCACACAACAGAAGTCCTGACAGGCAGCGTGGTTCTGGCCGCGGCGGTCGGGTTTTTCATTTATGCGGGCCAGATTTCCGGCCTTTCCGGCGGCCCGACGGGCGATGAAACCTACACGGCGTCCTTCCGATCCATCGGCGGTGTAACGGTCGGCACGGATGTGCGCCTTGCCGGCGTCAAAGTCGGCAGTGTCACCGCAGTGGACCTGAACCCGCAGACCTTTCGCGCAGACGCCGAATTTTCGGTGACCAACACCGTCGACCTTCCGGAAGATACCGCCGTTGTCATCGCTTCCGAAGGGCTGCTGGGCGGCAATTTTGTAGAGCTTTTGCCGGGTGGATCCCCATTCAACCTGGAACCGGGTAGCGAGATTGAAGACACCCAGGGCTCTGTCAGCGTGGTTAACCTGCTGATGAAATTTGTCACGGGCAGCGGAGACAGCAACTGATGCGCCGCCTGTTGCTTGGCGCCTTTATCAGCGCGCTTCTTGCGGGCCCCACCTTTGCCCAGCAGGAAACGATCGACGTTCAGATTCTGGAAGAAACGCTGGATATCATTCTGGAAGATCTGGGCGCTGAAGGTGTGGGCGAAAACCTTGGAACCGTCGAAGCAGAGGTTCAGGAAACCGTGATCGGTGCGCCTGGTGCGATTGTGCGGGGGCTGGATAAGGTTTCGGGCACGGTGAGCGACATGCAAATGGCGAATGGCGAAACCCAGAACCTGGGCCGCCTGTCTGTGACGCTGGGCGATTGCCGCTATCCTGCGGGAAACCCGGCAGGTGATGCATATGCGTGGTTGGTGGTGCAGGATCCGCTGGCCGAAGCCACGGTTTTCGAAGGGTGGATGATCGCCTCCAGCCCGGCGCTTAGCGCGCTTGATCATGCGCGTTATGATGTCTGGGTGATCCGCTGCGTGGTGACTGAATAGGCTGTCGGCAACCGTTCAGACAGAATATCGGCGTGCTGCTCTAACGCCTCTGACAACGCCGCCTGATAGGCATCACGTGAAATTTCCACCCCGCCCAGACTGGCCAGGTGATCTGTCAGAAACTGCGTGTCAAACAGCTGAAACCCCGTATTCGCAAGGTGGCGAACCAGATAGGCCAATGCAATTTTTGATGCGTCCCGGCGGCGCGAAAACATGCTTTCCCCAAAAAAGGCGCGCCCCAGGGTGACACCATAGACGCCGCCCACCAGTTCATCATTTTCCCACAGCTCCAGCGCATGGGCAAAACCCATTTGGTGCAAACGCAGGTACAGCTCAAAGATCGTGTCGTTGATCCAGGTTTCGGGGCGATCTGCGCAGGCTTTCACAACGCCCGCGAAATCCCGATTCAGGCTGACCTGAAAAGGTTCGCGCAGTATCCGCCGCCGCAGGGAACGCGAGATGTGAAAGCCATCCAGCGGCAGCACACCGCGTTCATCCGGGTCCACCCAGAACACGCGCGTGTCTTCGCGGCTTTCCGCCATCGGGAAAATGCCGGACGCATAGGCATGCAGTAAAACGTCCGGGGTCAGAACCTGTGCGGCCAACCGAAGGCTAGTTCAGGTTTGCATCCAGCCAGCCTTCAAGCCAGTGGATGTTATAATCGCCGGTATGGATGTCATCTTCGTCCAGAAGTGCGTGGAACAGCGGCACAGTGGTGTCCACACCATCCACGATCAATTCTCCCAACGCCCTGTTCAACCTTGCCAGCGCCTCTGTCCGGTCACGGCCATGGACGATAAGCTTGCCAATCAGGCTGTCGTAATAGGGCGGGATGGAATAGCCGTCATACAACGCGGAATCCATGCGCACCCCCAGCCCTCCAGGGGCGTGGTATTGGGTGATCCGGCCGGGGCAGGGCGAGAAATTGGGAAGCTTTTCGGCATTGATGCGAATTTCGATCGCATGGCCGTTTACCTCCAGGTCGTCCTGCGAAAAGGACATCGGCATGCCTTCGGCCACGCGGATCTGTTCGCGCACCAGATCGACGCCGAAAATCGCTTCGGTCACCGGGTGTTCAACCTGCAGGCGGGTGTTCATCTCGATGAAATAGAATTCACCGTTTTCATAAAGAAATTCGATCGTGCCCGCGCCGATATAGTTGATGCCGGCAACGGCATCCGCACAGACTTTACCAATCTCGGCACGTGTTTTTGCGTCGATGGCAGGGCCGGGGGCCTCTTCAAATACTTTTTGGTGGCGCCGCTGAAGGGAACAATCACGTTCGCCCAGATGCACGGCCTTGCCTTTGCCATCCCCAAAGACCTGAATTTCGATATGGCGCGGGGTGGTCAGGTACTTTTCGATATAAACTTCGGCGTTGCCGAAATTTGATTTTCCCTCGGCGCGTGCCGTTGAAAAGGCTGTATCAAGATCGGCCGCGGTTTTTGCCAGCTTCATGCCACGCCCGCCGCCGCCTGCGGTGGCTTTGATGATCACAGGGTATCCGATTTCTTCGGCCACAACGCGCGCGGTTTCGATATCCGGCACACCACCATCTGATCCGGGAACACAGGGCACGCCCAGGTTTTTCATCGTCTCTTTGGCGGTGATTTTGTCACCCATAATGCGGATGTGATCTGCCGTTGGGCCGATGAAAGTCAGGCCATGGTCTTCGACGATCTGAACAAAATTGGCGTTCTCGGACAGGAAACCATAGCCGGGGTGGATGGCCTGCGCGCCGGTGATTTCGCACGCGGCGATGATCGCGGGGATCGAAAGGTAGCTGTCTGTGCCCGCCGGCGGGCCGATGCAAACGCTTTCGTCGGCCATGCGCACATGCATCGCATCGACGTCGGCCGTGGAATGCACGGCGACGGATTTGATGCCCATTTCACGTGCAGCGCGGATAACACGAAGCGCGATTTCGCCCCGGTTGGCGACTAGGATTTTGTCGAACATGCGCGGACCCTCCGGCCTATTCGATGATCATCAGAGGTGCACCAAATTCAACCGGGGCACCGTCTTCGACCAGAATGCGTTTCACAGTGCCCGCTTTGGGTGCCGGAATTTGGTTCATCGTCTTCATGGCTTCGATGATCAGCAGTGTCTGACCTTCAGAAACCTTATCCCCAACCTTCACAAAGGGGGGATTGCCGGGTTCGGCCTGCATGTAAACCGTGCCAACCATGGGCGATGATACGGCGCCAGGGTGGTCTGCCGGGTCGGCGGTGCTGGCGGCCTCGGGTGCAGGTGCGGCGGCCGGCGCCGCTGCGGCGGGTGCGGCGGCTGGCACGGCGGCAACCGGCGCGGCGGCTGCGATATGTGTGACAACCTCTTTGGCGCGGCTGACGCGCACATTCAGGCTGTCAGCGTCGCCATATTCGCGCTTAACCTGCAGTTCGGTCAGATCATTATCGTTCAGCAATTCTGCCAAGGCCTGGATAAATGCCACGTCGTTGTCATGGGTTTTTTTTGTCATGCCGTCCTCGAACCGTTTGTGCGCCGTTTGTGCATCGGTGCATTTTCGCTTTCCCGCTTATAGGCTGTTGGGCACGGGGAGAAAAGCGTCAGTTAACCTACAAACACGGATTTTGCGGCGCACGCGCGCCCTGCCGCCCGGAAAAGTCGCCCATGGGGAACGTTTCGGCGGCGCTTGTGCAGATTACGGCCCTGTGGCGGGCGTTCAGCGAAGGTTTTGGCCGTGGTTTTGCGGGGCATCCTGCCTGGGCGTTTCATCCGCAACATGCCCGGTGGCATCTTTCGCCCCGCTGCCGCCCAGATTTCGCTGGGCTTCGATGCGCGCGATGACCTGTTGCAGATCGCTTTCGACTTCCAGAAGGCTTACCTCGAACGAAGGGGGCGGGCCGGTTGGCTGCTGCGGGTCTGCCATGGCCTGCCTGATCCGGGCCAGATCCCGTGCCGAGGCGGCCACATCTTCCTGCCGGCGATGCGTGTTTGCATCCGTTCGGGTGCGCGTTGACGCGGCCCCTTCGTCTACTCGGCGCACCTCTGGCGGGGCGCGTGTTGGCATTTGCGCCGCCAGGTTGGCATGCGTGCTAAGTGGCGCTGGTCCTGCAACGTCCATTCCCTTGCTCCTTAAAAAAGCGGAGCCCCCACGACACGGGACAATAGCGCGCCGAGCGTATCCACTTCGTTAACACAGGGAAATAACGGGCGGCGTGGTTAACCGGGCTGAAGTGTTGCGCAATACATATGCTTCAAATACCGCGCGGCATCCGCGAAATACGTATCGTCTTCTGGCTTCAGGATACCGCGCACCTGGCAATCGAAATCAGCGTAATGCTGCGTGGTCGCCCAGATCGAAAATATCAGGTGATAGGGGTCAACCTTTGCGATCAGCCCGGCATCGGCCCAGGCGCGGATAACCTGTGATTTCTCATCAACCAGATCCTTAAGCGGGCCCTGTATCTGATCGCTGATCCGCGGTGCGCCTTGCACGATTTCATTGGCGAAAAGGCGGCTTTCTCGCGGAAGCGTGCGGGCCATATCCAGTTTGCGCAGCACATAGGCGATGATTTCTTCGATCGGGTCGCCATCGGCATCCACCGCCCTGAGCGGTTCCAGCCAACTGTCCATCAGGCCTGACAAAAGCTCGACGTGAATCGCCTCTTTCGATGCGAAATAGTACAGCAAATTTGGTTTTGACAGGCCCGCTGCCTTCGCGATCTGATCCAGCGTTGATCCGCGAAACCCATATTGCGAAAACACGTCCAGGGCGGCCTCCAGAATGTTACCTCTGTTGCGCTCTTGTATTCGGGTCCTTGGCCGCGGCTCCCCCATCGTCTCACTCCTGTCGCTATGGCCGACAGCCTGAATGGTTTTGCGCCGGAATTCAACATGCGGCTGCGGTTTCCACGGGCCATGTCAGAAAACGTTGCTTTGGGATTGCGCGGGCTGGTGCGGCGGGGTGATAGTGGCGGCGGGAAAATGCGGAGGGCACGATATGAATATGGCACACTGGTTGTCGCGCACGGCCGCGACAAAAGCAGACCGGCCGGCGTTGTTTTTGGGGGATGCGCTGGTGGCAACCTATGGTGCGTTCAACCGGGCCGCTCTGGGGTTGGCGGGTGCGCTGCGCGCGGCCGGTATCGCGCCAGGCGACCGGGTTGCGATGTTTATGAAGAACTGCCCCGAGTATCTGATCGCATTTTACGGAATATGGGCCGCGGGGGCCGTGGTTGTGCCCATCAATGCCAAATTGCACCCCAAAGAAGCGGCGTGGATCATGGAAAACGCCGGGGTAAAACTGTGTTTTGTAACCCCCGGTCTGGGCGCGGATCTGGATGGGGAAACATCTGTTGAAAGGGTGGATGCCCTTAGCGGTGGGTTTCAGGATCTTTGCGCCGGGGATCCGATGCCGGTGGCCATGCGCGCGCCGGATGATCTGGCGTGGCTGTTTTACACCTCTGGCACAACAGGGCGCCCAAAGGGCGTGCGCATCACACATGCGATGCTGATGGCAACGTCGCTTTCCTTTCTGGCGGATGCCGACGATGTAAAGCCCGAAGATGCGGCCTATTACATGGCGCCCATGTCACATGGGGCCGGAATTTATGCGCCAATACATATACTTAAAGGCGCGCGCCATATCTGCCCGCCCGGCGGCGGGTTTGACGAGGCCGCGCTGTTGGAAACCGCTGCACGCCAGGGCCCCTTGTCGATGTTCATGGCCCCGACAATGGTGCGCCGGTTCACAGATGTCGCCAAGGCGGCAGGCCAGCGCGGAACCGGGATAAAGACCATCGTTTATGGCGGTGGCCCGATGTACCTGGCTGATATTGTCGAAGCGGTGGATTGGTTTGGCCCGATTTTTGTGCAGATCTACGGGCAAGGCGAATGCCCGATGGCGATCACGGCCCTTTCGCGTGAAGATGTCGCCGACAGGGCGCACCCGCGCTGGAAGCAGCGCCTTGCCTCGGTCGGGCGGGCGCAGTCTGTTGTCGAAGTCCGGATAGGTGATGAAACCGGCAACGCGATGGCCCCCGGCGAAGTTGGGGAAATCATGGTGCGCGGCTACCCGGTGATGCCGGGATATTGGCAAAACCCACAAGCCACGGAAAAAACCCTGGTCAACGGCTGGCTGATGACGGGTGATATGGGGCTGCTGGATGAAGACGGGTATTTGACACTGCGCGACCGCTCCAAGGATGTGATCATCTCTGGGGGGACAAACATCTACCCGCGCGAAGTGGAAGAAGCGCTTTTAACCCACGCGCAGGTGCACGAGGTTTCGGTTGTCGGCCGCAAGAACGCCGATTGGGGGGAAGATGTGGTTGCATTTGTGGTAGCCGCACCCGGAAATCCGCCGTCAGAGGCGGAATTGGATGCGCACTGCCTTGCACAAATCGCACGTTTCAAGCGGCCTAAGGCCTATTATTGGATCACAGAATTACCAAAAAACAACTATGGGAAGGTTTTGAAGCGAAATCTTCGTGATCAGCTAGAGGAGATGGGAAAATGACAAACCTTACCGGCAAAACAGCATTGGTCACCGGCTCCGTTCAGGGGATCGGGCTGGCTGTGGCCCAAGCACTTGCCGCTGCGGGGGCCCGCATTGCGGTGCATGGTCTGGCGGGTGACGTGCAGGTTCACGATGTCTGTACGCAGCTGAAAGAAATGGGTGCGCCCGAGGCCGAATTCTTTGATGGTGATCTGCGCAACCCTGACAGGATCGTTGATTTGATGGCGGCTGTAACGGCCTGGGGCGGGGTCGATATTCTGGTGAACAATGCCGGTATCCAGCACCCGGCCCCGCTGGCAGATGTAGCGCGCGCAACCTGGGATGCGATCATCGCGGTCAATCTAAGCGCCTGTTTTCACACAATGCAGGGCGCGTTGCCGGGGATGGCAGCGCGCGGATATGGGCGCGTCATCAACATCGCCAGTGTGCAAGGGTTGGTCGGCTCGGTGGAAAAGGGGCCTTATGTGGCGGCCAAACACGGGTTGGTGGGGCTGACGAAGGTCGCAGCACTGGAATATGCCGCCTCGGGCAGCAAAGCGTTGGGCGGGGTCACCGTAAATGCGATTTGCCCGGGCTGGACCGAGACAGAATTGATTAAACCGCAGATCGAAGCCCGCGCGCAGAAAATCGGCGGTGAAAGGGCGGCGGCGGTCGCTGATCTGCTGGCAGAAAAGCAACCTTCGCACCGCACATCAGAGCCCGCCGAAATTGGCGCCCTGGCGCTTTGGCTGTGTGATCCGGTCGCCCATAACGTCACCGGCACCACAATCCCGATAGATGGTGGCTGGACCGCGCAATAGGCGCGGCGCCGGTCAGCCCTGCGCGCCTTTGATCAGGGGCAGCGCACGACCCGGTAACGCCCGTTTCCGGCCGCATAGGCGCATTCGTTCGTGGCGTGGTTTCGTGCCACCAGCGTCCCCACTGCAGCGCCCCCCAGAATTGCCAGAAGCGTCCAGTTCGGGTTGGCGCTGATCGCGCCTGCGGTCATCAACCCAACCGTGGCGCCGGCAAGGCCCCCTACGATCAGCTGTTCGCGCGGGGTCAGGTTTTCGCAGGCGCTAAGTGCCAGGGTACCGGCGCAGGCCAAAAGAATAATTTTCTTACGCATTCCAAAATCCTTTTCGTGAATCGTGACGCAATACACCGCCAGCTTATCATATTTTCCGAAAATCCGGTAACGCGCAGCTATGCAAAAAAAGGGCCGGTGCACTGGGCACCGGCCTTACCAGAGTTGAACGGTCCAAAAGGGCCGTTCGGGGAGTGTTACTTCATCCGGTTTTCGATCAGATGCTCGACAACAGAAGGGTCCGCCAGTGTTGAGGTATCGCCAAGCGCGCCGTAATCGTCTTCGGCGATCTTGCGCAGGATACGGCGCATGATTTTACCTGATCGTGTCTTTGGAAGCCCCGGTGCCCACTGGATGTGATCCGGGCTGGCGATGGGGCCGATTTCCTTGCGAACCCAGTTGCGCAATTCCGTCTTCAGCGCGTCGTCATATTCTTCGCCTTCCATCAGCGTGACATAGCAATAGATGCCTTGCCCTTTGATTTCATGGGGAAATCCGACAACAGCGGCTTCGGATACCTTCGGGTGTGCGACCAGTGCGCTTTCCACTTCCGCTGTGCCCATACGGTGCCCGGAAACGTTGATCACATCGTCAACGCGGCCGGTGATCCAGTAATAGCCGTCGGCGTCGCGCCGGCAGCCATCGCCTGAGAAATAGTAGCCCTTGTAGTCCGCGAAATAGGTCGAGACGAAACGGTCATGGTCCCCAAATACGCTGCGCATCTGGCCGGGCCAGCTGTCTTTCACGCACAAAACGCCTTCGGCTTGTGTGGTCGTGATTTCGGCGCCTGTTGTGGGTTCCAGAATGACGGGCTGTACCCCGAAAAATGGCACCGTCGCAGACCCGGGCTTTGTTGGGATGGCGCCGGGCAGGGGGGTCAGCATATGGCCGCCTGTTTCCGTCTGCCACCATGTGTCCACGATCGGGCGGCTGCCGTTTCCAACAACGTCGTTGTACCAGTTCCAGGCTTCGGGGTTGATGGGCTCGCCCACTGTTCCCAACACCTTAAGCGATGAAAGGTCATGCTTTTCAACAGGTTCATTGCCGTGGGCCATCAAGGCGCGGATCGCCGTGGGGGCCGTGTAAAACTGGTTTACCTTGTGCTTTTCACACACGGCCCAGAAACGCCCGACATCAGGGTAGGTTGGCACGCCTTCAAACATCAGTGTGGTCGCGCCATTGGCCAGCGGCCCATAGACGATGTAGCTGTGGCCGGTGACCCAGCCCACATCGGCGGTGCACCAGTAGATGTCGCCGTCATGGTAATCAAAGACGTATTCATGCGTCATCGCGGCCCACAGAAGGTAGCCGCCGGTTGTGTGCAGGACGCCTTTGGGTTTGCCGGTTGAACCTGATGTGTACAGGATGAACAGCGGGTCTTCGGCGTTCATCTTTTCTGGCGGGCAATCGGAAGACGCCTGGGCCATCAGCGGGCCATAGGCGTGGTCGCGCCCGTCTTTCATATCCAGATCGGCGCCGGTACGTTCCACCACCAGGGTCTGAACATCGCCCGAAATGGCAAGTGCGGCATCCACGTTGGTTTTCAGCGGGGTGTTGCGCCCGCCGCGCGGGGCTTCGTCTGCGGTGACCACCAGGCTTGCACCGCAGTCTTCTACACGGCTGGCCAGGGCTTCGGGTGAAAACCCCGCAAAGACGATCGAATGCACCGCGCCAATCCGGTTACAGGCCAGCATGGCATAGGCGGCTTCAGGGATCATCGGCATGTAAAGAACGACGCGGTCGCCTTTCTTTACGCCCAACGTCTTGTAGACATTGGCCAATTTGTTCACATTTTCCGACAGCTCGGCATAGCTGATGTGGTGTGCCAGGCCGGGATCGTCGCTTTCCCAGATAATCGCCGGTTGTTCGGCGCGGGTGGCAAGGTGGCGGTCCACGCAGTTTACACTGACGTTAAGTTCGCCGTCTTCGAACCATTTCACCGATACATCCGGGTATTCGAAGGTCGAATTCTTGACCTTCGTGGGCGCCTTCATCCAGTCCAGGCGCTTCGCCGCTTCGCCCCAGAACGCATCCGGGTCGTTAACCGAGGCGTCGTACATTTCCTTGTACTTCGCCGCATCAATATGCGCGTTCGCAACAAATTCTGGTGTGGGCGGGTAGGTTTTGGTCTCGGACATGAGTTCCAGCCTTTTCATGTGTCAGGTGCGTGGGGCGCGAAAATAAGCGCCCCGTCAGATTGCCAGATATTCGGTGCGCAGGGCTTCGTTTTCCAGAACCTCGGACGCCAAGCCATCAAATACGACGGTGCCAGTGTCTAGGATCACGGCACGGTCGGCAAGCTTTAGTGCGCGTACCGCGTTTTGTTCGACGATGACGGTTGTCATGCCCTGTTCTTTGATGATGTTAAGCGTCTTTTCGATCTCGTCCACGATGACGGGCGCAAGCCCTTCATAGGGTTCATCCAGCAGCAGCACCTTCAGATCGCGTGCCAGGGCGCGTGCGATGGCCAGCATCTGCTGTTCGCCACCTGAAAGGGTGGTGCCTTCCTGCTTGCGCCGTTCTTTCAGGCGCGGGAACAGGTCATAGATCCGCTCCAGGGACCAGCCCGCGGGTTCCACGATCTGTGCAAGCTGAAGGTTTTCTTCGACCGTCAGCCCGGAAATGATACGCCGGTCTTCGGGCACCAGGCCCAGGCCCATTTGCGCGGCCTCGTAAGACTTTTTGTCATGCAGGCGCTCGTGGTCCAGCCAGATCTCGCCATGGGTCAGCATCGGGTCATCCAGGCGGGCGATGGCGCGCAAGGTAGATGTCTTGCCAGCCCCGTTGCGCCCCAGAAGGGCAAGGATTTCACCTTCGTGCACGTTAAAGCTGACGCCTTGAACGATGTAGCTTTCACCGTAATAGGCATGCAGATCCCAGACCGAGAAATAGGCGGGCGCGGTGGCGGCGTGGTTTGCGTTCTTGTCCATGTCTCTCACTCTTGTTGCGCTTCGCCAAGATAGGCTTCTTTGACCTTGGGATGCCCCTTGATGTTTTCAGGGGTATCTTCAACCAGCGGTGTGCCCTGGGCCAGAACGGTGATCCGTTCTGCCAGCGAAAACACGACGTGCATGTCGTGTTCGATGATTGCCATCGTGATATCGCGTTTGGATTTGATCTCTTTCAAAAGATCAATTGTGTTGTTGGTATCGGCCCGCGCCATGCCGGCGGTGGGTTCATCCAGCAGCAGTAGTTTGGGGTTTTGCACAAGGCACATCGCCATTTCCAGGCGGCGCTTGTCCCCTCGTGACAACGATGACGCCTGCATGTGCCGTTTGTCGGCCATGTTCACGTCCAGCAGAATTTCTTCTGCTGTCGCCACGATATTCTTTTCGTTTGCCACCGTTTCGAATGCGTGCATCCGGAATGATCCGTCACGCGTGGCAAAGCAGGGGATCATCACGTTTTCAATCACCGAAAGATCGTCAAAAATCTCGGGGGTCTGAAACACGCGGCTGATGCCCATCTGGTTGATCTGGTGAGGCTTCAGCCCCAGCACCGATTGGCCGTTGAACATCACGCTGCCCGTATCGGGAATAAGTTTCCCGACAAAGCAGTTCAAAAGGGTGGATTTACCAGCCCCGTTCGGCCCGATGATGGCGTGTACAGTGTTTTCCTGAACGCTCAGGTTGACATCGCTGAGGGCCTGAAGGCCCCCAAACCGTTTTCCCACGCCTTTGACTTCAAGGATTCCCATTGGTCTTCCTCCTCTTACTCAGCCACGTGGGGCGTTGTTTTGGGGTGATGCTCGCCATCATCCCCGTCATCTGTTTTGGCACGGTCACGTCGCAGCATCGCAGCGATACGCTGCCCGCCTTCAACCAGACCACCGGGCAGGAAGATCACAACCATCATGAACAGCAGGCCAAGCGTCAGGTGCCAGCTTTTGCCAACAAAGAAGTGGCTGATGAAGATGATCACATCCTCAACCCCGTCAGGCAGCCAGCCGAACCAGCCGTGCAACACAGTATCGTTGATCTTTGAAAAGATGTTTTCAAAGTACTTGATGAATCCCGCGCCCAGCACTGGCCCCATCAGGGTTCCCGCACCGCCAAGGATGGTCATCAGCACGACTTCGCCGGATGCTGTCCACTGCATGCGCTCGGCGCCTGCAAGCGGGTCCATTGCCGCCAGAAGCCCACCGGCAAGCCCGGCATACATGCCTGAAATCACAAAGGCCGCCAGCGTGTAGGGGCGTGAATTCAGGCCGGTGTAGTTCAGGCGCTGCTGGTTGGATTTCACCGCGCGCAGCATCAACCCGAACGGGGATCTGAAGATGCGCAGGGACATGTAGAAGGCCAGGATCGCGATCACGGCGCAGAAATAGTAACCGTTGTTGAACGTGAACTGCCAGTCGCCGATGTTAACTTTGGCGCTTTCGTTCATCACAAGCCCAAACAGGTGCGGGCTGGTGGGTGAATTTTCACCAATCAGGTATTGCGGATCGTTGCCGTAAACCTGCAAGCCGGTTTCCCCGTTTGTAAGGGGGGTCAGAACCGAATAGGCCAGGTTAAAGCTCATCTGCGCAAACGCCAGTGTCAGGATCGAAAAGTAGATCCCCGACCGGCGCAGCGAGATGAAGCCAATCAACAGCGCAAACAGCCCGGAGGTGATGATCGCCAGCACCAGACCGGGAAGCACGTTGTAATCCAGAAGTTTGTACATCCACACAACAGAGTATGAACCGACCCCCAGAAACGCCGCGTGCCCGAAGGACAAGTAGCCGGTCAGACCGAACAGGATGTTAAACCCGATCGCGAAAATCCCGAAGATCGCGAAACGCTGCATCAGGTCAGGATAGCCCGCATTAAACTGCGCCATCCCCGAACTTTCCGGGAAAGGTTGCAGCAGGATCGGTGTTGCCAGTGTCAGGAAGACGACAATAAGCAGGAACCGGGTGTCTTTATTGTTTAGTCCAAGCATTGTCTTAATCCTCCATCACGCCTTTGCGGCCCATCAGGCCACGCGGGCGGGCCAGCAGAATGACGATGGCCACAAGGTAAATAATGATCTGGTCGATGCCAGGCAGAAGATCTTTGATCCAGTTCATCGAAGAAAAACTTTCAAGAATTCCCAGCATGAATCCGGCAAGTACCGCACCGGGCAGTGACCCCATGCCGCCAACGACGACCACAACAAAGCTCAGCACAAGGAAATCCATTCCCATGTGATAGTTCGGGGCGTTGATCGGGGCGTACATGACCCCGGCCAGGCCCGCCACCGCGGCTGCGACGCCGAACATGATGGTGAACCGCCGGTCAATGTTGATGCCCAACAGGCCTACGGTTTCGCGGTCTGCCATGCCTGCGCGCACGACCATCCCGAAGGTGGTGAACTGCAGGAAGGCAAATACGCCTGAAATGATGATGCCAGAGAACAGGAAATAGACCATGCGCCAGTAGGGGTAGATGATCTCATTCGCGTTGAACCCCAGCATAACACCGAAATCAAAAGATCCCTTGAACACGTCAGGCGCGCCGGTCTGGATGGGGTTTGCACCAAAGAAATATTTCACAAGTTCCTGCAAAACGATGGCCAGTCCGAAGGTCACCAGAATCTGGTCCGCATGCGGCCGCTTGTAGAAATACTTGATCAACCCGCGCTCCATGGCAAAGCCAACGGCGACCATGACGGGGATGGCAAAGATAATCGCCAGTGGAACAGACCATTCGATAATCATGCCCCCGGTTTCCGGGCCGAACCAACTTTCCACATAAGGCGTTTTCACCTTCAGCGCGTTGCCAAGGAAATCCTTTTGCGTTTCGTCGACTGTCACGAAAGACAGGCTCAGGATGCGCTGCACTGTGACGGCGCAAAAGGCGCCGATCATAAACAGGGCGCCATGCGCGAAGTTTACGACACCCAGGGTGCCAAAAATAAGAGTAAGCCCAAGCGCGATCAGCGCATAGGCAGAACCCTTGTCGAGCCCGTTCAGGATTTGCAGAAGAATGGCGTCCATTATCCCCACCACATGTTTGTTAAGACAGCGCCGGGCGCAAAACCCGGCGCGCACCGGCCGCGAAGTTTCCCGCGGCCGGCCTTGTTATTGTGAAGCGATTAAGCGCCTGGGTTACATGTACCCAGCGAAGCTTCGTCACCACCAAACATCGGGTGGTTCGGCGCGTACTCAACCTGAGCGCGCGGCGTAACTTCAACAACTTCCAGTGTGTCGTATTCGTTTGTCGGGTTTTCTTTACCCTTCATAACAAGCACGTCTTTGAAGCACTGGTGGTCATCTGCGCGGTAAAGCGTCGGGCCGTTGCCCATGCCATCGAATTCAAAGCCTTCAAGGGCTTCTGCAACGGCACATGGGTTGAACGAACCAGCACGTGTAACAGCATCAGCATAAAGCAGCGTCTGCACGTAACATGTGTGTGCCGAGTTCGAAGGCGGACGACCGTACTTTTCACCAAAGGACTTAACAAAGGCCTGTGTGCCCGCGTCCTGCAGCTGCCAGTTCCAGTTCATCGAACCGTAAACGCCTTGCACGTTTTCGCCGGCACCAGCCGCCATCAGTTCGGAGTACAGCGGAACAACGATCTCGAACTGCTTGCCGTTCACGATCTTGTCACGCAGGCCAAACTGAACAGCGTTGGTCAGCGAGTTGATCATGTTGCCGCCGTAGTGGTTCAGAACCAGAACATCTGCACCCGAGTTCAGAACCGGCGCGATGTAGGACGAGAAGTCCGTTGTCGCCAGCGGTGTCAGAACGTTGTTAACAGTTTCCCAACCCATGGCTTCGGTTGCCGCCTGGATGGATTCCTGCTGTGTCCAGCCCCATGTGTAGTCGGCTGTCAGGTGGTAGGCACGACGATCAGCGCCATAAGCGTTCTTCAGCACGGGGGCCAGTGCAGCACCCGACATGTATGCGTTGAAGAAGTGGCGGAAGCCGTTCGCTTTACGGTCTTTACCCGTGGTGTCGTTAGAGTGGGTCAGGCCAGCCATGAAGATAATGCCAGCTTCCTGGCAAAGACCCTGCACAGCAACAGCAACGCCCGAGGACGAGCCGCCGTTGATCATGACAACGCCGTCTTTTTCGATCATCGATTTGGCCGAAGCACGCGCTGCGTCAGATTTTGTCTGCGTATCGCCTGTGACGAATTCAACTTTCTTGCCCAGGATGCCGTCGCCGCCCAGTGCTTTCGAGCTGAAGGTGTTCAGCATGCCGCCGTCACCAATGCCGTTCAGGTGCTCAATCGCAAGCTCCTGTGCGCGCAGCTCGTCCATGCCTTCGTCGGCGTAGGGGCCGGTCTGGGGCACGTTGAAGCCGAACTTGACGGTACCGCCCGTCGGTGCGTTGGTGAAAGCCGCCGCAGAACCTGCGGTGAAAATCGTCGGCAGAGCCAAGCCGGCGCCGCCAACGGCCCCGGTTTTCAGCACGCCGCGACGTGTGAATTTGGAATTGGACATTTAGATCCTCCCGTTATGTGAAATGCAGCGCGCGCCTCCTCTGCGCGCACCACGGGCCCTTTTACAGAGCTATCCCATCTTATGTTGGGGAAAGAAAACTGCGCAACAAATGCTTTTGGGGAAACAATTTTTTTGTAAATTTGTGAACAGATGTGGTAACGGTTTTGTAAATTAGTTTTCGCGCAAGTGCAGAAAGCCCCGATAAAGTCAGGAGAATTCACATGCAGGAAAGCCGCCTGACCGGAAGCCGCATTCGCGAACGCCGCCTGGTAAGTGGCATTCGCCAGGCCGATCTGGCGCGTTCTGTCGGCATTTCGCCTGCTTATCTGAACCTTATTGAACACAACCGGCGCAGAATCGGCGGCAAACTTCTGGTCGATCTGGCGCGCGAACTGGGGGCTGAACCAACCAGTCTGACAGCCGGTGCCGAGGTGGCGATGCTGGGCGCAATGCGCGATGCTGCAGCGCGCGAACCCGGCATCAAAGCCGAGGTTGACCGCACCGAAGAATTTGCCGGGCGCTTCCCGGGATGGGCCGGCCTTGTCGCAGGCCAGAACCGGCGCCTTGGAGAGCTTGAGCGCCTGGTTGAAACACTGTCAGACAGGTTGACCCATGACCCGCATCTTGCGGCGTCATTGCATGATGTTTTGTCTACCGTGACCGCGATCCGGTCGACAGCATCCATCCTGACCGAAACCAAGGATATTGATCAGGAATGGCAGGCCCGGTTTTTGCGAAATGTTGGCGAAGACAGCGCGCGATTGTCTGAAAGTGCGCAGGGGCTTGTCGATTATCTGGATGCGGGGGCGGATCTGGAAAAAACGCACATGGCCCCTCAGGAAGAATTGAGCGCCTTTCTGGAGGCGCATGAATTCCACTTTGCTGCGTTAGAGGGCGCAACGCCTGCACGCGAAAAGGATATCGTTGCGCGTGCTGATCTTTTGAAAAGTGATGCCTCCAAATCATTGGCGATGGCATATTTAACGCGGTACGCCGCGGATGCGGCGCGCCTGCCGCTGGATCGTTTTCGCAACCTGTGGCGCGATACCGGCCGCGACCCTGCCATTGTGGCAGCACAGATGGGGGTGGACCCCGCAATGGTGCTGCGCAGGGTTGCGTCCCTGCCGGCCGTTGAAGGGGGGGAAGGGGCCGGGCTTGTCATCTGTGACGGGTCGGGCACGTTGACATTCAGGCAGCCGGTTGCAGGCTTTGCCTTGCCACGCTTCGGTGCGGCCTGCCCGCTTTGGCCCCTGTTTCAGGCCCTTTCACGCCCGGCCCAGCCTGTGAAAGCGCATGTTGAAATGCCGGGTGGCGGGATCAGCCGGTTTATCTGCATGGCGATATCGCAGGCCAGTTACCCCGCCGGGTTTGAGGCCCCCCCGGTATATGAGGCGACAATGCTGATCCTGCCCGAGACCAGCGCCACCTCATCCGATGATGGCGGGTTTGCGGTTGGCACAAGCTGCCGCATCTGCCCACGCGATGAATGCGCAGCCCGGCGCGAGCCGTCTATTCTATCCGGTCGGGCATAAGGCGCCAGGCGCCGGATGTCAGGCATCAGGCGGCAACAAGCCCTGCGACCAGAACCGCCGTGCGCCGCGCCATCGTGGTTTCATCGGGGGCCTGCATTTTCAGCGCCTCGCCCGCCTGCGAAAGGATCAGGCCGGTTTCCTGCGTGGCAGGTTGGCCTGACAATTCATCCAGCCGCGCGATAAGGCGCAGGCGCGCGCCGTCCAGCTTGCCCTCGCCAAAATGCGATTTTACGTCGGCAAATGCATCCCCGTGCGGCCCGCTGACCAGCAGGCGGTGGTAAAACACCAGATAGGCCGTCAGATAGGCCGATACCTGCGCGCGCGCCCCCGTGATGCCGTTCAGCGCGGCCTCGGCAGCGCCAAACGCGTCTTCAATCACCAGATCAACACAGGATAAAACCAGATCATCCTTGTTGCGAAAGTACTGGTAAAGGGCCGGGCGCGATAACGCGCTTTCCTGCGCGACATCTTCCATCGATGCGCGGCGAAACCCGTAAAGGGCGAACACGCGCATTGCGGCGCGAAGGATCTGGGTTTTTCTGTCTTCCATTGCGCCATTCCTAAGACCCGCCGGATAAAAGCGCAATTCTGGCATCTAAAAAGCGCAGAGGTTTTGACAGCGCCCCCTTCTATGGGGATAGTTAGGCGCGCGGGCGGTTGTCGCCCCTGTCTCAGGGGAGGGGCAGATGGGCAAACGGGTTTTGCTGGTCGAGGACGAGCCAAATATAATCGAAGCGATCAGTTTCATTCTCAGCCGGGACGGGTGGGAGGTTTCGACCCATGCAAATGGTGAAACCGCCCTAAGTGCGGTGCAGACGGCTGCGCCGGATGTTCTGATCCTTGATGTCATGCTGCCGGGCAGGTCCGGGTTTGATATTTTGCAGGACCTGCGCAGTGATCCGGCAACTCAGGCTTTGCCGGTTCTGATGCTGACAGCGCGCGGGCAACGTAAAGACCGTGAACTGGCGGCGCGTCTTGGGGTTACGAAATTCATGACAAAGCCCTTTTCAAACGCGGACGTCCTAAGTTCAGTGCGCCAGTTGGCCGGGCTGTGACACCCCCACGCGAACCCTTGTTTCTGGCGCGCCAGAACTACCGCAGGCGCAGGCTGGCGGATGCTGCGCGCCTGGTTCCGGTTCTGGGGGCGCTGTTGTTTATGATCCCCATTCTGGCAACTTCGGGGGGCGGGGCCTCTACGGCGCGGGGCGGGATGTATGTGTTTCTGGTCTGGCTGGCGCTGATCGGGGTTGCCGGGTTCCTGTCGCGCCGCCTTGTCGAACGTTCCGGCGCGGCCAGCCCGGCGCCGGGGGATGACAACAAAGGCGGTGAACCTGTCAGGGAAAATGGCTGATGGTCGGGTTCAACATCCTTGTTCTGGTGTGCCTGGGCTATGTCATCATGTTGTTTCTGGTGGCTTTTGCCGCGGACAAACGGGCGCGCGAAGGGCGTGATCGCTGGCTGCGTGCGCCGGTTGTGTACACGCTGTCGCTGTCAATCTACTGCACGGCCTGGACGTTTTATGGCGCGGTTGGCTATGCCGCGCGATCGGGGCTGGAGTTCGTCACCATCTACCTTGGCCCCACGCTGGTTATGGTGGGCTGGTGGTGGGCCCTTCGCAAACTTGTCAGGATCGGGCGCGCGCAGCGTGTAACCTCGATCGCGGATCTGATTTCGTCACGTTACGGAAAATCCAACCTTCTGGGTGTTATTGTAACACTTTTGGCGGTTGTCGGTACAACGCCCTATATCGCGCTTCAGCTGCAGTCGGTTACGCTATCGTTTTCGGTTTTCGCGGCCGGGCGGCCGGAAGGCTGGGCGCTGCCCGATCTGAATGCAACCGCGTTGTGGGTTGCGGTGGGGCTGGCGCTGTTCACCATTCTGTTTGGCACCCGCAATCTGGATGCCAATGAACGCCATCACGGGGTGGTCACCGCGATCGCCGTCGAAGCGGTGGTGAAACTTGTGGCGCTGCTGGCGGTTGGGGTGTTCGTTGTCTGGGGCGTGGCCGGCGGGCCGGCCGAGATTACCCGCATCATCGAAGAATCCCCCATCGCAACCTGGCAGATGAATCCCGGCCGCTGGGCCAGCCTGACCTTTCTTTCCGCCGCGGCCTTTCTGACGCTGCCCCGGATGTTTCAGGTGCTGGTTGTCGAAAACGTCGAGGAACGCCAGCTGGGAACCGCCGCCTGGGCGTTTCCGCTGTATCTGTTCCTGATGTCCCTTTTCGTGGTTCCGATTGCGGTGGTGGGGCTGAAGGTTATGCCAGCCGGATCAAACCCCGATTTGTTCGTGTTGACCGTGCCGCTGTCGTTTGATCAGGAACCATTGGCGATGCTGTCGTTCCTGGGCGGGTTTTCATCTGCCACGTCGATGGTGATTGTGGCGGCCATCGCCCTGTCCACCATGGTTTCAAACCACATTGTCATGCCGATCTGGCTGTCGGCACGCAAAGGGGGGGCATCCGTTTCCGGGGATGTGCGCCACCTGGTTTTGCTGTCGCGCCGCCTGTCCATCGGTGGGGTTTTGTTGTTGGGGTATCTGTACTTCAGGTTTTCGGGCGGTGGCGCGGCGCTGGCGGCGATCGGGCTTATCAGTTTTGCGGGTGTTGCACAGGTGTTGCCGGCCTTGTTGGGGGGGCTGTTCTGGCGCGGGGCTGCGCGAAACGGGGCGGCTGCCGGGCTGATTGCGGGCTTTACGATCTGGGCCTATTCGCTGTTCCTGCCCAGTTTTGGCGAGGCGGGAATCCTGAGTGCAACCACAATGGCCAACGGCCCCTGGGGCATCGGCTGGCTGCGCCCGCAGGCCTTATTCGGGATCGAAGGGATGGATCCTGTGGTTCACGCGATCTTTTGGTCGATGTTGCTGAACACCGGCGCGTTCTTTCTGTTTTCGCTGGCGTCATTTCCCACCCCGCTGGAACGCCTTCAGGGGGCACAGTTTGTGAACGTCTTTGAACACACCCGCAGTGCGCGGGGCTGGACGCGCGGTGGGGCCGAAGCCGAAGATCTGATGGTTATGGCGCAACGCATCATGGGCGGGCCGCAGGCGCAGGCGCTGTTCCAATCCCAGGCTGCCGCGCAGGGCAAGGAAGGGTATTTGCCCGATGTTACCCCGGATTTCATAGAACGCCTTGAGCGCGAACTTTCGGGGTCTGTCGGGGCGGCAACAGCGCATGCGATGGTGGGGCAGATCGTCGGAGGCGCCTCGGTTTCGGTTGAAGATCTGATGGCGGTCGCAGATGAGGCCCAGCAAATTCTGGAATATTCCAGCCGCCTTGAAACCCAATCCGAAGAACTGACGCGCACCGCGCGCCAGCTGTCTGAAGCGAACGAAAAGCTGACGCAGCTTTCGATACAGAAGGATGCGTTTTTAAGCCAGATCAGCCACGAGCTGCGCACACCGATGACATCCATCCGCGCGTTTTCCGAAATTCTGATGGATGGCGGCCCGTTAGGCGCGCAGGACCAGCACAAATATTCATCGATCATTCAGGACGAAGCCATCAGGCTTACCCGCCTGCTGGACGATCTGCTGGACCTGAGTGTACTGGAAAACGGGCAGGTTATTCTGAACCCGCAGAACGAAAACCTGACGGTTATTCTGGACCGTGCCGTGGCGGCGACATCCTCCATCGGGGCGGGGCCGGAACTGGAGGTTCTGCGCGATGGCGGGCGCGAAGATGTGTGGCTTTATACAGATACCGACCGGCTGGCGCAGGTGTTCATCAACCTGATCGCCAATGCGCGAAAATACTGCGATGCCGCCACGCCCAGGCTGACGATTTCCGTCACCCGGCGCGACAATACCTTGCAGATTGATTTCATAGACAATGGCAGCGGTATCCCGACCGAAAGCCAGGGGGTCATCTTTGAAAAGTTTTCGCGCCTGTCAGATCAGGCAAAGGCGGGTGGCGCCGGCCTGGGCCTGGCGATCTGCCGCGAGATTATGGACAAGCTGGGCGGTAAGGTCACCTACTTGCCAGGGCAGGGGGGCGGCGCGTTTCGCGTCGCCATGCCCTTGTCGCCCCTAAACAGCGCGTGACCGCAGTTTTCAACGAATTGTAAACCTTGTCTTGCGACATCAGGGGCCGGTCAGCCCGGATGACAGGTGAGATGAGCGATAGTGACAGGCCAAACACAATGCGGCGCAAGGCAGGTGCAGGGCGGCCCCCGCCCGATATCGGGCGGGCCAGCGCGGCGTCTGTTCTGTCAACGGCCTTTGCGCAAAGCGGTGAAGATGTGGCGGGGTTGATTGCGGCCGTTACAGGCGTTGAAGAAACCCGCACAGTGGTGTTGCCGTTTTCGCAGGCGGTGCCGGAACATGCGCTTTTATCCCTTGTCGAAGGGCCGGCAGGTGGGCTTGGCGTTGTGGTTGCCGACGGGCAGATGCTTGGCACATTGATCGAGATTCAGACGACAGGGCGCGTAACCTCGGCGCCATTGGCCGCGCGCCCGGCCACGCGCACGGATGCGATCCTGGCCGCGGATTTCATTGACCGGGTGTTGGAGCTGTTTGAGACAGGCGCATCCGAGGCCGGGTTGCCCGTTGCCCCGGCAATCACGGGCTATCGTTATGCAATGGCGCTGGGCGACACCCGCGCGATGTTGATGACCTTGCCAGAAATCAATTATCGCCTGTTCCGGGTTTCTGTGGATCTGGGGCAGGGCGCGCGCACGGGTAAGATGGAGCTTCTTTTTCCCTATGATGCCCCCAGGGCGGCATCCAGCGGGGCGGTTGAAACCTGGCAGGAAACACTGGCGGGTGCGGTTTGTGTGGCGCAGGCATCCATGGATGCTGTGGTGACGGGGCTGAACATGACGTTTCAATCCGTCGCGTCGTTTGAGGTTGGAACCCGCGTGCGGTTGCCCGCCGACGCGCTTTCGCGGATCGTGCTGCGGGGGGAAGGTGGCAGGCCTGTTTCCAGCGGCAGACTGGGGCAGGTCGAAGGGTTTCGCGCCGTGCGCATTTCCCCGCCGGTTGCGCAGGGCGAATGTGACCCCCAGCCCGCGCCCGGCACGCCCGGTGCGCCCGGTGCAGACCTTGCCGATATACCCCCGTTGGGGGCCATGCCTGATGCGGGATTTCCGGCAGATCCGCCGATGGGTTTACCGGCCGATACACCCATGGGCTTGCCGGGGGATCTGGCCGGGGGTCTGGCCGGGGATCTGGGTGGGGATCTGTTGGGGGGCGAACCGGGCCCGCCGGGCGCCCCATTGGGGGAAATGGCGCCGGTTCTGGCCATGGGCGATTTTCCTGAAACTGGTGAATGATGGGTCGGCTGGATTGACATGTGTCAATGTCCTGAAGGCATCAAACGTGCACAATAATCTCAACGAACAGGAGAATATTAATGACCAATGTTTCTAAGTATCGCTCCATGCTCGAAGACCGCCTCAAGGAACTTGAGACCCGGTTGCACGAGATTGACGATGAACTGGACAGCCACCAGTCCAAGGACTGGGAAGAGTTGGCGGTCGAGCGCGAAGAAGACGAGGTTCTGGAGCGTATGGGCACCTCGGGGCAGGAAGAGATCGCCAAGATCAACGCCGCGCTTGCCCGCATGGAAGAAGGCGAATTTGGCGCCTGCGTCACCTGTGGTGACGAGATTGCGCAAGACCGCCTTGACGTTATCCCGCACACTCCGTTTTGCCGTACATGTGCAGCGGGGCGGGCGTAACCGGGCCAGAGGAGGGCCAGGAAATGGCATTTGAAACCCTGAAAGCCGCAATCGGCGCATTGCTGGACGAAATTGCCGAACGTCCCGAAGACCGGCACATTCTGCAAGAACAGCTGCGCGAAAAAATTGCCGAGCTGGAATCCATGGGGCTGCCGGTTCCGGAGGATTACAAGCGTTTCGAAAAGGAATTGTCCCAGGATGATGCGGACGATCTTTTCGACAATATGCCGGTCTAAGACACCGTCATCGGCAAAAAGCCAAGGCCGCGCCTTTATATGGCACGGCCTTGGATGTTGTTATATTTTCTGCTGCGTGTACTGGCGCAATTCCATCCGCGCGACCTGACGGCGATGTACAGCGTCGGGGCCGTCGGCAAAGCGCAGGGTGCGCAGGTTCGCCCACTGACGGGCAAGCCCGGTATCTTGTGAAATGCCCTGCGCGCCGTACATCTGCACGGCCATATCTGTAACCTTCAGCGCCATGTTCGGTGCAACCACCTTGATCTGATGAATCCACGGTGCTGCGGCGCGCGCATCGCCCTGATCCATCATCCAGGCGGCCTTGAGGCACAAAAGGCGGGCCTGTTCGATTTCCATACGCGCATCGGCGATATGGTCAAAGTTTGCACCCAGTTTGGCCAGCGGCTGGCCAAATGCCTCGCGCGCCAAAGACCGGCGGCACATATCTTCCAGCGCCTTTTCTGCCTGACCAATCGCGCGCATGCAGTGGTGAATGCGTCCGGGCCCAAGGCGCCCCTGAGCGATCTCAAAGCCACGGCCTTCGCCCAGCAGGATATTTTCAGCCGGCACGCGCACATTGGTGAAACGGATGTGCATGTGGCCGTGGGGGGCATCATCCTGCCCGTAAACCTGCATCGGGCGCAGCACTTCGATGCCCTGGGCGTCTGACGGGGTCACGATCATCGAATGGCGCTGATGTTTGGGCGCGTCGTCGTCGCCGGTTTTGACCATGACGATATAGACAGCGCAGCGCGGATCACCCGCGCCTGTGGCCCACCACTTTTCGCCGTTCAGAACGTATTCATCCCCATCACGCACACAGGACATCGAAATATTTGTGGCGTCTGACGAGGCGACATCGGGTTCGGTCATCAGGTAGGCAGAGCGAATTTCGCCTTCCAAAAGCGGCTTCAGCCAACGGTCCTGCATCGCCGGTGATCCATACCGCTCAAACACTTCCATGTTTCCGGTGTCTGGTGCGTTGCAGTTGAAGATTTCCGCGGCAATGTGCGATTTGCCCATTTCTTCGGCCAGATAGGCGTATTCAACCGTTGTCAGCCCGTGGCCTTTTTCACTGTCCGTCAGCCAGAAATTCCACAGGCCGGCGGCTTTTGCCCTGGCCTTAAGGCTTTCCAGTATTTCGCTTTGGCGCGGGGTGAATTCCCAGCGGTCGCCGACGTTCACATCGGCCAGGTATTCCGCGTCCAGCGGGGCGATTTCTTCGGTCACCATGCGGCGCACTTGCGCGTGGATGGGTTTCAACCGCTCAGTCATGCCAAGGCACATATTGCTCATCTGGGTCTCCTCTTTCCGGGCGAAGGGAAACAGCGGTGGTTGGCAATGTCAATCAGGCGTTGCGTTTGAGGCGGCGCAAGGGCACAAATCGTCCATGATTGAAGGGCTGGACATATCCGCGCAGGCGTTGGGCAATGACCTTGCACAGCATGTAAAGGGGTTTCATGGGCTAAGGGCGGTGCGCAAATTCGCCGATGGCCAGTCAAACCCAACATTTTTGATAGAAGCCGACAGCGGGCGGTACGTTTTGCGTGCAAAGCCCGCCGGTGCGCTGTTGAAATCCGCGCATATGGTCGAACGGGAATACCGGGTTATGGCCGCGCTTGCGGGCACGGATGTGCCTGTGCCGCAGGTCTTTTATCTGGCCCCGGATGATCATTCGCCCATCGGGCGGGCCTTTTTCATCATGGAACACCTTGAGGGGCGGATTTTCTGGGATCCGGCCCTGCCAGAGATCCCCCGCGAAACGCGTGCGGGTATTTATGACGCGATGAACGAAACACTGGCCGCGTTACATTCGGTGGATGTGGCGAAATCCGGCCTTTCCGATTTCGGCAAACCCGGCAATTATTTTGCCCGCCAGACCGACCGTTGGTCAGGGCAATATCGCGCCTCGGCGCTGACGCCCAGCCGCGATATGGAGGCCCTGATTGCCTGGTTGCAGGAAAACATGCCCCAGGATGACGGGCAGGTATCCCTGGTGCATGGGGACTACCGGCTGGACAATATGATATTCGCGCCGGATGCCCCGCGCGTTATCGGCCTTTTGGATTGGGAGTTGTCCACGCTGGGCCACCCGCTGGCGGATATCGCGTATCAGTGCATGCAGTGGCGCCTGCCGTATGATGCGGGAATGCGCGGGCTGGGCGGGTTGGATCACGCCGCGCTGGGTCTGCCGGGGGAAGAAGAATACGTTGCCGCATATTGCGCGCGCCGGGGCATCGACGGCATCGACAATTGGTCTTTTTATCTGGCGTTTGCCTTTTTTCGGCTTGCGGCGATACTGGAAGGTGTCGTGCGCCGGGCCCATGACGGGAACGCATCAAACCCTGAAACGGCCCGCCAGTATGCGACTGCCATTCCCGTGCTGGCCCGGTTGGCGCTGGAAGTCACCGGAGAAGGATGATGAACGAGCTGGTGAAATACGAAGTCGAAGGCGGCGTTGCCGTCCTGACAGTGAACAATCCCCCGGTGAATGCCCTTGGTCAGGCGGTGCGCCGCGGGTTGTATGACGGGATTGAACGGGCCGAGGCGCAGGCGGATGTTGGGGCGGTTTTGATCCGGGCAAGCGGGCGCACCTTTCCTGCCGGTGCCGATGTGCGGGAGTTTGGAAAACCGCCACAAAAGCCATTGCTGACAGATGTGTGCAGCCGGATCGAGGCGTGCACGAAACCTGTGGTCGCCGCAATCCACGGCACCGCGCTTGGGGGCGGGTTCGAACTGGCGCTGGGCGCGCATTACCGCATGGCCGCGCGTGACGCCAAAATGGGCCTGCCCGAAGTCACCCTGGGTGTGCTGCCGGGGGCGGGGGGCACGCAGCGTGTGCCACGTATCACCGGGGCCGGTCCGGCGCTGGATCTGATGCTGACGGGCAAGCCCATCGGGGCCGCACGGGCGGGCGAACTGGGGTTGATTGATGCCGTCGTTGACGGGCAGGTGGCAACCGCAGGGTTCGCCTTTGCCCGCGATCTGGCGGCGCGTGGTGCCAAGCCCCGCCCGACCAGTGCGCGCGCGCAGGGGTTTGGCGACCCAGCTGAATACCTGACAACCATTGCGACGAAACGCGAGGCCCTGAAAGACAGCCCCCTGATGGCCCCGGCCCGGATACTGGATTGCGTCGAGGCCGCCCTTCTTATGCCCTTTGCCACCGGGTTGGCGATGGAACGCGCGGCTTTCGAAGATTGCGTTGTGTCAGATCAGGCGCAGGCCCTGCGCCATTCTTTTTTCGCACAACGCCGCGCCGCCAAGGTGCCAGAGCTGACAGGCGCCACGCTGCGCGAAGTAAATGAGATTGGCGTTGTCGGGGCAGGGACAATGGGCGCGGGTATTGCGGTGGCCTGTCTGGATGCTGGGTTTCGCGTGACCCTGGTTGAACGTGATGACGACGCATTGGCGCGTGGGCTGGCGCGGGTGGTTTCGATCTATGATCGCGCGTTGGCAAAAGGGCGGATTACCGAAGACATGCGCGCCACCCGGCAAAGCCATCTGACGGCCACCTCTGACATGGGCAACCTGCGTCACAGTGATCTGGTGATCGAAGCCGTGTTTGAAGAGATGAGTGCGAAACAAGAGGTTTTCGCCCAGTTGGATGGCGTGATGAAAGCTGGCGCCATTCTGGCAACGAATACGTCTTATCTGGATATTGATGCACTGGCGGCGGCAACGTCACGGCCATGGGATGTGGTGGGGTACCATTTCTTTTCACCCGCCCATGTGATGAAGCTGCTGGAAGTTGTGGTCGGCGCGCAGACCGACCCGAATGTTGTTGCAACCGGGTTTGACCTGGCCAAACGATTGGGAAAAATCCCTGTGCGGGCCGGCGTTTCGGATGGGTTCATAGGCAACCGCATTCTGACAGCTTATCGTGACGCGGCTGATTTCATGCTTGAAGACGGGGCAACGCCGGCGGGGATTGATGCGGCGATGCGCGCCTATGGGTTTGCGATGGGGCCTTATCAGGTGCTTGATCTGGCCGGGCTTGATATTTCCTGCGCGCGCCGGCGGCGCCTGGCGCCCCTGCGGGATCCGAATGCGCGTTATGTCGCGATTGGTGACAGGCTGTGCGATGTGGGATGGTTTGGCCAAAAGGTACGGCGCGGGTATTATGTATATGATGACGGGTCACGCGGTGGTGTGGATGACCCGGCGGTTCTGGATATTATCGCCGCAGAACGGGCGGCCAAAGACATCAAGCCGCGCGCTTTTTCGCAAGAGGAAATTCAGCTTCGCTGCCTGAATGCGATGGCGAATGAGGGCGCAAAGCTGCTGGAAGAAGGCGTGGCCCTGCGCCCGTCTGACATTGACGTTGTCATGTTGCACGGCTTTGGATTTCCAAGGTGGCGGGGCGGGCCGATGAAATCAGCCGACCTGCGCGGGCTGCTGAATGTGCGCAATGCCCTGAAAACTTATGAACCCGAGGCACCGCAGTTCTGGGCCGTTTCACCGCTGTTTGATGAGCTGGTGAAAAACGGGCGCCATTTTGATGATATGAACACGCCCTAGGGCAGGGGAAAACGTACGCCCTATCCCAGGAACATGCCGATCACGACCATCATCAACCCCATGACGGACAAGAACAAGGCGCCCATGTTCAAAACCATAACGCGTTGAAGCCTGGCGCGCAGCGCGTCATCGTCCAGCCCCTCGCGGCGGGCGCGTACGATGCGAACCGCGCTCATCACCAGGCCAATCAGGCCCAGAAATGAAATGATAGCACCCAGAATGATCAGCCAGTCCATAACGGTCTCCGCGTCGTTGTTGCGCCAAAGCGCCTAACCCGGTCAAAGCGCTTGCACAACCCCTTGCAGCCTGATCGCGAGCCGGATACTCAAGGGAAACCCCTTCCCGGAGAACCAGTATGAACGACCAATCCAGCGATGTAAGCTACCGTGTAACCGCAGATGAGCTGCGCCAGTTTATCGAACGTTATGAACGCCTTGAGGCCGAGCGAAAAGACATCGCCGACCAGCAAAAAGAAGTGATGGCCGAAGCGAAAGGGCGCGGCTATGACACAAAGGTGATCCGCAAAGTCATCGCCCTAAGAAAACGTGACAAAGATGACATCGCCGAAGAAGAGGCGGTTCTGGACATGTATAAAGAAGCCCTGGGGATGTAAGAACGCGTCACGCGCTAAGGAAATTGACACCTGGGATGCTGGCAATTTCCTGCACGTCCTCATCGTAGGCGCGTGACAGTTCATCCACAAGATCGGGGGTCCAGCCGGGCAAATCCAACTCCTGCTCGACCTCATCTTCGATCGCGTATTTATCCAGAAACGCACTTAGAACCCTGCGCCGCTGTATTTCGTTTTGTGGTGGGTGCGTTGTCAGATATGTGCGCAGCCGCTGAATGCCTTCATCGGCCATGATGATATCCAGAATATCAAAGCCGCCGCGCAGCGGAATGGTCGCATCCAACCCGGACACTTCGTGCAGAACTTCGGGCCAGATCATCGGCGTATCTTCGTTGCACCATACGGTTAATGGGCAATCAGGCACGGCCTCACGGATATCGCGGATGACATCCGACCACAGCAAGGAGTGGGGGTCTGTATCCCCCAAAAAGCTGAGGAAATTGTCGTTCGAACTGAGGTTGAACAGCGCCGGGATGAATGTGGCGGGGTCGCGTATGCCGATAAAGAATTCCACCGGGCTGTCGGGAAACAGATTGCGCAGACGCTTCACCTTGTCGGCCGCCAGGTGGTACAGGTTTCCGTGCTCTAACGCGCGCCCCCAGATGCCCAGAAAATTGTCATGGCTCATCACCAGCCGATCGGCGTGATCGACATCCAATATCATCTCGAGCAGTACATCCTGGGTTTCTTCGCTGGCCCGCCCACCGCCAAGCCGGCCAATCACTTCGGCCAGGATACCCCGGTACCGGCCGGGGCCGGGGGTGATGATGCCCTCTTTCGCCAGGCGGCCCTTGTTCTTTAGCAGGGATTTGACCAGCTGGTCTTCGTCAGTGCAATGCGCGCCGATATGGAAAGAGACATGCATGCTGATTGGGTGTCCTTGGGCTGAGTGTTGGCGGCAATATATGGTGCTTTTCTGGACAGATAAACCGGTTTCGGGATAAGGGTCTCGGTATGACCGACCAAAAGACTCAAGTTCCAGCGAATCCCCTGCGCTTTGCCCGCCCCAATTTGTGGTCAATTGGCGCGGCTTTGATCGCTTTGGCTGTTGTCATGCCGATCGCAGCGATCCTGTGGATGGCGTTTAACCCGGTGGAAAATGTGTGGCCGCATCTGATGGCGACGACCCTGCCGCGCTACATGCTGAACACGGTGATTTTGTGCCTTTCGGTGGGTGGGCTTGCCGCAGCCGTGGGCACCGGCGCGGCCTGGCTGATCGCGATGTACCGTTTTCCCGGCGCGCGCTGGCTGGAATGGCTGCTTTTGTTCCCCCTTGCGATTCCGGCCTATGTCGGGGCCTATGCGCTGGTGGATTTTCTTGAATATGCGGGACCCGTGCAAACCGGCCTGCGCGAGGTTTTCGGCTGGACCAATGCGCGCGATTACTGGTTTCCAGAGATCCGATCCCGCTGGGCGGCGGTTGTTGTTCTTGCCGCCGCATTGAACCCCTATATCTTTCTTCTGGCCCGCGCGGCCTTTCGCGAACAATCCGGGTGCAGCTACGAGGTTGCGCGCGCCCTGGGGGCCGGCCCGTTTGCGCGGTTCTGGCGGGTTGGCCTGCCCCTGGCGCGCCCGGCAATCGCGGCGGGTGCGGCGATTGTGATGATGGAAACCGTCAGCGATTTCGGCGTGGTGGATTATTTCGCGGTCCAGACCCTGACGACGGGAATATTCTCAACCTGGCTGGAAATGGGAAATGCGGGCGGCGCGGCGCAAATCGCGATTGTCATACTTGGCCTGGTATTGCTGCTTGTCGGGCTGGAAAAAGTCAGCCGGTCAAAAAGCAGGTTTTATCGCCTGTCACGCCAGCAACGCCCGGTGGAGCCGATTCAGCTGCACGGCGCGCGCGCCCTGGGGGCGACGCTCCTGTGTCTGGTGCCTTTTGTTGTCGGGTTTGTCCTGCCGGTTGGCGTGTTGTTGTCACATGCCATTGCGAACCCTGAAGGCTGGATCGCGCCGGGCCTTTTGCGGGCCCTTGGTAACACGCTGTTCGTGGGGGGGGTGGCGGCCCTGGCAACCGTGGCGGGCGCGCTGTTCCTTGTCTACGCCGTGCGCCTGACCGGGCGCAAACTGCCACGTCTTTTGATGCCGATCAGCACTATAGGATACGCCGCGCCCGGGGCCGTTCTGGGGGTTGGGCTGCTTATCCCCATGGCGACAGCGGACAACGCGATTGCCGATATGATCGAGGGTGCAACGGGGTTTGACCCGGGGCTATTGATGACCGGCACAGCCTTTGCGGTGATCTACGCCTACTTTGTGCGGTTCTTTGCCATCGCTCAGGGCGCGGCGGATGCCGCCATGGGGCGTGTTTCGCCCAACCTTCCGATGGCGGCCCGCTCCCTTGGGCGCACGGCGTCGGGCGCGCTGCGGTCTGTCTATGTCCCGCTGATCCGGGGATCTGTGGGAACGGCGCTGCTGCTGGTGTTCGTGGACTGCGTGAAGGAACTTCCGGCGACTCTTTTGCTTAGACCATTCAATTACAACACCCTGTCAACGCGCGTATATGAACAGGCATCCCTGGAACAAATCGGCCAGGCAGCACCTGCCGCGATCCTGGTAATTGCAGTCGGATTGGCCGCTGTCGCACTGATGGCGCGGGCCAGCAAATAAAACCGATAAAACCCACTTGAAACCGCTGGCCCAAACGAGTAAATCCCGCTGAGTGCCCCTATAGCTCAGCTGGTAGAGCAACTGATTTGTAATCAGTAGGTCCGCGGTTCGAGTCCGTGTGGGGGCACCATTTAAACACCAATAAAACGCTATGATAGCAATAAGTTACCTCAACTAAACGAGGTGCTTGTGCAATCTGTGGTTGGGTTTAACTGGTGTTAGATCGTAATGTGATCCTTGTAACGAAACGGTCATTACAAGGATGCCGGCATGCCCCAAATCGAATTCAATTTGGACTTCAAGAAAGGTTGCGGCGGTGAAATGCCACGCGGCCCCGGCATTTACGCTGAGATTCATTGGCCGACCATGAGCCTTCGCATCGGCGAAAGTAAGAATGTCCACGCGCGCAATCGCGGGCACATCAACTGGGCCAACAAACACCGCGCGGGCACCCACAACGAAAAAGAGACCAATCGTCGAGGCATCATCGTCGATCTGGTCAAAGAGTGGGGGTCTGAAGGACTCGAACATTTCTTGATCTCAGACGACCCGCGTCTCGCCGACCGGGAATTACGGGTTGAATGTGAGAAGGAGCTGCATGAATGGGCGCGCCGACAAACGACATTCCGCGACATTAACACACAGCGTGGTTACCGCACGACCAATTGAGAGGATACACAATGCCCCATATTAAGTTCACGGATTCGACTCTCAAGTCGCTGTCCGCCGCCAAAACAACTTGGTTCACAGACCCATCATGCAAAGGCTTAAGACTCTGCGTCACGAAAAGCGGTGTCAAAACTTGGTACGCCAGCAAGTGGGACCCAACATCGCAGAAGACGCGTTCTTTGAAATTGGCACAATGGGCGATCAAAGGCGCACATTGCCGATGGGCGAAGGAACAGGTTGGCAAGATCACGCACGACATTGCGACGGGCAATGTCTTCACGCGTGGGGAGCAAGAAGTTGAACGGGCTGCATTGGGTATTCCAACTTTCCGCGATGCACTGGAACAGTACATTGAACACCGCACGACAGCGCGTCAGTCAGGCCGTGCGCGCATGATGGACAGTACAGCGTAAAACATCTTGCTCGTTGGGCAGATGTTAATGTTAATGAACTGCCGATCCTTGAGATCAATCAATACCTGAACAATTTGCAGATCGACACGCCGAACGCTGCACATCTCGCGGCATCAGTGGCCGGGGCAACGGTTAGGTTCATCAACAGGCTTTGCGCCCTTGCACTGCCCATTCCATCGCTTCTGGACGGCACACGAATGAAGTCGCGGGTTCAAACGGGCAAGCTGGACATGTCAGTGCCTTGGGTCGACAGGAAGCGCGAAATTGATGGCATAAAGAATGAGCATATCAAACTGGCGTGGATGATCACTTGGTACACAGGTTTCCGAGGTCGCGGTCTGCGGGCGTTGACGTGGGATCGTGTTGATCTTGACGCAGGTACGGTCACGTTTGACCGATTGAAACGGCAGGAAGTCGAGCGGGAGATCGCGCTCGCTGACGATGTGGTCAGGCTGTTTAAACGCCTCAACGAACTCCGCGCAGAAGAATGTGAGTGGGTGTTTCCAAGTAGGCATGAGGTGCCCCTGATTTCCTAGACACCTGCCTTTTTCAGTTTGAGCTGTCTTTCTTCGAAGTCAACGGGCGACAGCATGCCGTTGTTCGTGTGTTTGCGCTTTGGGTTGTAGAACATCTCGATGTAGTCGAACACGTCCTGTCTGGCTTGGTCGCGTGTCGGGTATTCTCGACCAACCCGCGCGCAAACTCAGCGCCGATCAGAAGCAGTTGACCTCCTTGGGCCGCGGCCTGGTACGTGATGATGTGAGCGCGGTGCTTCTCGACGAGCCGCTGACTGTCATCGACCCGCAGATGAAATTCGACCTGCGCCGCAAGCTGCGCGAGATCAACCGTTCCACGGGGATCACCATGATCCTTGTCACCCACGATCAGGCGGAGGCGATGTCCTTTGCCGATGAAGTGGTGGTAATGAAGGACGGACACGTGCAGCAATCGGGCCCGCCCGAGGAGTTGTTCGCGCGGCCCCGAAACGAGTTCGTGGGCTACTTCATCGGCTCTCCGCCGCTCAATCTCTTCGCCGTGCAATCACGCGGCGGCGCATTGCATTGCCCTGCGCTCGGGGTGGATTTCGAGCCAAAGGGAGGAGCGCGCGATCTCGCAACCGTCAGGGCCGGCGTCAGGCCCGAGCATATCCATCTCGAAGAAGAGGTGGCGGATCTGCCACGCGCAACCATCGAAACGATTGAAAACCTCGGGATCGATCGCGTCTTCAGCCTGAAAACGTCAGGCGGCGCGGCGTTCAAAGTCAAATCGAGACGCAACAAAACCCTCACACAGGGCGATGAAGTGAGCCTGTCAGTTTCTCCTGAAGATATACTGCTGTTCGATAACGGTCAACGTGTCGAATGCCTTGCTTCGTCATGACTGGGTAGCGGTTACGATGAAGCGGTAACCCTCCTGATGCTAAACCCTCATATCTGTTCCACATGCGCTGACCTCAGACAGCTGGAAATCATGGACAACTGATGCTGTATGCCACAATGTTGGGCCCAGAAACCAGATCGCTGGTCTATTACAGGTATTCATATGTGTCGCCCCATCCAGATTGCCATCCTCGCGACCTTGTTGGCGACTTTTTCTTTCTATCTATGGCGTATTTCGTTCAATTACAGCGATTGGGCTGTCCTTGCTCTGATCCCACTGACAGTGATCATTGCGACCAGTATCTGGCCTTTGACGCTTGACCCTTGGAAAGCCCGCCTGGACATCGCACTGCGCGCCGAGTCAACTTGGAAAAAATGGCTGACGGGCAGGCTGAGGGCAATTCTCCTGTCGAGCGCGTTTACCTTGGGCTCTGTTACCCTGCTTGCTTGGCAGGCTCTTCGCGCCTCCGTTATCGAAGCGGCACTGATGTTCATTATCTTTTTCGTTTCGGCTTTGTCCTATTCGTTCGGACAAAGGCTCCTTCTGCGGCACTTTCATCAACCCTTTGCCCGGGCTTTCGCAACATCGCTTGTCACGTGGTGTTTGGCAGTTCCAGCCACCATCGGGATCGCCGTCGTGTCCTGGAATTTTGCAGTCATACCCGGAAGGATGATGGACGCTGGTTTTCAGGAGGCGCTGCAAATTGGACTATTGCAATTGCCGCCAAGGGACGGATGGCTCTCCAATATTCTTTCCGTTCTTTTTGGCTATGAAGCGGCGAAAATTTGGGTCGTGGTGCAACTACGCGACTACCCGGTACTCGGTTGGATTTTCAGCCTTGATTCCGCTCTTTTCAGTTTCATTCTTTGTCGAACAAGCATCATTGTCGCGCAATTTGTTGAAGTACATGTTTTGACCAGGAACGAGGTTTAGCCAAATCGAAAAGAAGAACGAGCTTGCTCTATGCACTTGAAGGCTTTGATCGTTTATCGGAGGGTACTCGGTAATTCACAAAAACTTGAGGCTGAAGATGGCAAAACCTCCAAAGGACACGCAAGGTCCCATCGTAGGGACTGGTCCGACAAGAGGGCACAATAGATCCCGGAACAAGGATGGGCGCTGGCGTGCCAAGAGAAGTGACGCTGGTACAGCAAGAGAAGGTGGACCAAAAGTGAAGCCTAATCTCGCCCGGTGGTTCTGGGGAAGCATCATCTTCATGGCAACGTTGAGTATCTTGCTGAGCGTGATGGCTATGTTGCACCAGGGTGCAGATATTACTGTTAGAGCCCAGGACGAGTATGTTCCTGCCAATCGCAGCCCGATCGAGGTGAGCGCCTCTGAGCTTGAAAATCGGCTTAGCGCGGCCAACCTCGCAGCTACAGATGCGGTAAGGCGCCAGATTGTGCCAATGCTTGATGCGGCATACCAGCCCGCATATGACGCGGTTCCTAAGTATGTTGAATACCATTATTCTGTTTGGGGCGAGTACGCTGAACTTGGCGCTGCGGCGATTGGAGATGTGGGCGCCAAGCTAGAAGAGGTGCTTTTCAGCGGGCTCGAGCCTCGCCTCGAAAGTGTCTCTGTTAGACTGGATGAAGTTTTTTCTTCTACTTTTCAGGTCGAAATAGAGAAAGAAATAACTAGAATGGCCGTTAGCGGAGCCACGTTGGGCCCGCTGACGGAAAACGCAATCGGTAACGCGCTACGTCGGATGTTGGTTACGGTTCCAGTGGGCACGGCAGCAATTACCGGCACGAAGGCCATCGCAGCGATGGTTGCAAAAAAAATCGCAGCCAAACTCGCGACGAAGGCGGCTTTGAAGGCGGGTGGAAAATGGGCTGTGGTTGGAACGACGGCAGGCGCCGCCGCGGCTCTCTGCTCCTGGTCTGGGCCGGGAGCAGGTCTTTGCGCCGCCGCTGGCGGTGTCGGCGCTTGGCTTGTGGCTGACTATGGTATCGTCAAACTTGATGAATACTGGAATCGTGAAGAGTTTGAAGCCGAACTTCTCGAAATGATCGATGAACAGAAGTTTGCACTCCAAGTGGCACTGAAAAATGCGGTTACGGCTCGCGCACTTGCTGTTCAAGAAATGTCTGGCGTAGTCGTGGAGCAACATGATTTCACCCTGAGGGAGCTTTCTGGCGTAGGAAATGGTGAAATATGTCGTACCGCGACGGAGCTTGTTACGCGGTACGATGTGATGCGTGGGAGCCTTGGCGAACGGACCCCCGAGGCTCTGAGCGTACTACGCGCTGCGGCCGCCGTAGAGGCGAGTAATCTGTCAATCGGACGTCTGGCGCAGGAAATAACTGATAATCTGAGCGACGCCGAGCGGATGACGGTTACCTCGGTGGAGATCAAAGGAAATCTTCCGCAAGATCAAAGGGCAGGCCGCGATGTTTCGGGGCGACTAGTAGTCAACGGTAACTCAATTGAAATTCCTCAGATCAGCTCAGACGAAAGTAATGGTTTTGTAATTGTGCTGGAACCAGAAATTAATCTCCTCGTCGGGGAACCCTTGGATTATGCCATTGCCTTAGAACAACATCTGCGGATTTGGGGGCATCGATATTTTGGAGGGGAGGGGAAGTCGCAAATTGCCACCGCAGGTAATGAGGCAGGTGGCCTTGAGCATTGGATTAACCTTAGTACGCAAATCTCTTATGATGAACACGCGGGCTCATTAAATGAGGTGAGCACGAATTCGACCGTTGGTGAGCCGCTATCCTTGGTCTTCGGACTGCGTGCCCCATCGCTGCCAACATTACAAAAAGTGCCTGAATGCCAGTAATTTCGACGCGGGGTGCAAAGCGCCTTTATGCCATGGAAGCGAGTTCAAATGCCTGCCGGAGAAGGCGCAACGACAGCTAGGAAGCCGAAACCATTCGGGGCTATTCAGGGCACCATTTTTTCCAACATGCTACTTTCGAACAAAAATTCACTTGGCGTGATGTCCGCGTGGGCCAGTGTGAGCTTTTGTCTCAACAGGTCCGGCTGCTCGCTAAGGCCTCTCCCTTCCTGCCAGGTTAATCCGGTGTGGCTGCCGGCATGTTTTTCCCCGTGTGGTGCGTGCCATTTCGCCGGTCTTCCCCGCTGAGGCCGTTTCAAGTGCTGTGATCCCCTGCAATCCTGCGGGGTCGCATTGAGCGCTTGCGCGGTGAACGCCCGGTAAAGCATATTGGGCCGGAAGAGGCCCGCAGTTGGCAGTTTGTTACCTGCCCCGGGCGCACCAGAATTGGAGTGGTTATGTCGAATAATTCTTATGACAGCGGTCGTTTGAACCTGCCCTTTGTCGGCATCTGTACGTTTGGAAAATATCCCTATGTCGAAAACTGGGATGCCATTGACGCCGATGTTGCCGTTCTTGGTGCGCCCTATGATTTTGGCTGCCAGTGGCGCAGTGGGGCGCGGATGGGGCCGCGTGCTATTCGCGAGGCATCCACTTTGTTTTCCTTTGGTCATGCCGGTGCCTATGACCACGAGGATGATGTGACCTACCTGCCGGCCGAAACAACCCGGATTGTGGATATCGGTGACGCAGACATCGTTCACACCGACACGGCGACAAGCCATGCAAACATCGAATTTGGGGTTCGCAAAATCCTGGCTGCCGGGGCGATTCCGGTTGTGATGGGGGGGGATCATTCGGTGAATATTCCCTGTATCAATGCGTTTGACGATCAGGCGCCGATCCATGTTGTGCAGATTGATGCGCATCTGGATTTCGTGGATGAACGCCACGGTGTTCGTTTCGGCCATGGCAACCCGATGCGCCGGGCCGCCGAAAAATCCTATGTCACCGGGCTCAGCCAGATCGGTATTCGCAACGTTTCATCAACCACGCGCGAAGGGTATGAAGACGCCCGAAAAATGGGGTCTGATATTCAGTCGGTGCGCCAGTTCCGGGCCCTGGGTGTCGAAGGAATGCTGGCGCGCATTCCCGAAGGAAAACGCTATTATATCACGATCGATATTGACGCGTTTGACCCTTCGATCGCGCCAGGTACAGGCACGCCAAGCCACGGTGGTTTCATCTATTACGAGGTGCTTGAGCTTTTGGCGGGCCTGGCAAAGCGGGGGCAGATTGTCGGGGTCGATCTGGTAGAGGTTGCGCCCGATTATGACGCGACAGGCTGTACCAGCACGCTGGCGGCACAGGTTCTGATGAATTTGATCGGGCGGATTTTGCACGAGCGCGGCAAAAAGTAAGGGCCCTTCAGGCGCGGGCGTTATTCGTTCGTTTTTGCCAAAAAGGCCTCAAACGCGGCGAGTGTGATGGCCGAAACATGGTGTTCCATGCCTTCTGCGTCTAGCTCGGCACTTTCTTCGGGCACGCCGACTGCGATCAGAAAGTCCACGACCGTGCGGTGGCGCGCGCGAACCCGGTTGGCCAGCGCGCCACCTTCATCTGTCAGGAATACGCCGCGGTAGGGGCGCGATACGGCAAGGCCTTCGCGTTTCAGGCGGGCGACAGCTTTGGTGGCTGTTGGATGTGTGACCCCCATGCGCGCGGCGATGTCTGTGATGCGCGCTTCGCCCATTTCTTCGATCAGGTCACCGATCATTTCGGCATAATCTTCCAGCACTGCAACGGCCTGGGCCGCGCGGGCCTGGGTGAAGCGTTCGGATTGCTGTGCAGCGTCTGGCGGGGTGTTGTTCTGGGGCATTGATGCTCTTTCAGTGTGACATGGTGCTATCGAAAGTGGTTGGTTTTTGCAAGCGCGGGAACGGATTACAGACAAGGCTACAATTTGAAATCAGCATTTTCCCGGTGTGCCGGATGATTTCACGTCTGGGTAACATGTATAAGGCTGTTGACATAATTGTAGCCAAGGCTTTATTCCGTCCCCGTAGCTGTAATTGCGGGCCGGATTCTCCGATGAAAAAAAGTACAACCGAGCGTACCAAATCGGGCATCACCGAAGTGTTGGCGGGCACCCGGGGCGGGCCGCGTTCTGCCCTGTTGTTTGCCGGGCCGGCGGTTATCGCATCGGTCGCTTATATGGATCCGGGCAACTACGCGACGAACATTCAGGCCGGGGCCGGTTACGGCTATGCGCTGTTGTGGGTCGTTCTGGTGGCAAACCTGATTGCAATGCTGTTTCAGGCGCTGTCCGCGCGTCTTGGCATTGTAACGGGCCATAACCTGGCGGAACTGTCGCGCGATAATTTCCCCAAGCCTGTTGTCTGGGCCATGTGGGTTGTCAGCGAGATTGCGGCCATGGCGACCGACCTGGCGGAGTTTCTGGGCGGCGCCATTGGTCTGGCGTTGCTGTTCAACATGCCGCTTATGGCCGGGATGATTGTGACGGCCATCGTAACTTACGCGATTTTGCTGGTCGAGGGGCGTGGTTTTCGCCCGATGGAGCTGATTATCGGGGCGATGGTTGGCGTGATTGGCCTGTGCTATGTGGCCGAGATTTTCATCGCGCCCATCAGTTGGGGCGGGGCCTTGGGCGGAATGGTAACCCCTTCGCTGCCGGATTCTGCGGCCCTGACGATTGCGGTTGGCATCATCGGGGCAACCGTGATGCCCCACGCGATCTATCTGCACTCAGGCCTGATGCAGGGGCGCGCCGTTCTTAAGAATGACAGGGACCGGCGCAAGGTTTTGCGTTTTTCAAACCGCGAAGTTGTCATCGCGCTGGCGGCGGCCGGGTTGGTGAATATGGCGATGGTGATGATGGCGGCCAGCGCCTTTCACGCGGGCTATAGCGAAGTTGCCGAGATTGAAACGGCCTATCACACGCTGACGCCATTGCTGGGCGCGGCGGCGGCCAGCTTTTTCCTGCTGTCGCTGATCGCGTCGGGGATATCTTCATCGGTCGTGGGAACGATGGCGGGCCAGATGATCATGCAAGGTTTCATCCACATCCGCCTGCCGGTGTGGTTTCGCCGGATGGTAACGATGGTGCCTGCGTTTGCGGTGGTCGCGATGGGGGTCAATGCAACGGATGCTTTGGTTATGTCGCAGGTGGTTTTAAGCATCGCGCTACCTGTGCCGATGGTCGCGCTGATTATTTTATCGGGCCGTAAGGATGTTATGGGGGACTTTCGCATGGGGCCGCTGGTGCGCATTCTGGCGATCCTTGGCGCGATGGTGGTTCTGACCCTGAATTTTGTTCTTTTGGCGCAGTTTTTCGGCGCCCCGATCCCGGGATTGAGCGCGGGGTAACGGGGCCGGTTGTGGGGCGGGGGCCGGGCGGATTATTCGGCCGCTTTGCGCCGGGGCAATACCCAATCCGGGCGCACAAAATGGCAGGTATAGCCATTCGGGCGAAGCTCCAGATAATCCTGATGTTCTGGCTCGGCCTCCCAGAAGTCGCCCGCAGGTTCGACTTGGGTCACAACCTTGCCCGGCCACAGGCCTGATGCATCGACATCCGCGATTGTATCCATCGCCTCGGCCTTTTGGCTGTCATCCAGATAAAATATGGCCGACCGATACGACACGCCCATATCATTTCCCTGACGATCCCGGGTGGAAGGGTCGTGGATCTGAAAGAAGAACTCCAGCAATGTGCGATAGCTGATGATGGCCGGATCAAAGCTGATTTCGATCCCTTCCGCATGGGTGCCGTGGTTTGGGTAGGTGGCGAACTTCACGTCCCCCCCGGTGTATCCCACGCGGGTGGTTAAAACGCCCGGCAGTTTGCGGATCAGATCCTGCATGCCCCAAAAACAGCCCCCGGCCAGAATTGCGCGCTGTGTCATCAAATATCCTCCAGCTGGTCCAGGAATTCACCATAGCCCTGCGCGGCCATCTCGTCACGGTGGATAAAGCGCAGGCTGGCCGAATTGATGCAGTAGCGCAGGCCGCCCTGATCGGGCGGACCATCCGGGAAGACATGCCCCAGATGGCTGTCTGCGTATTTTGACCTGACTTCGGTGCGCACCATGCCAAAGCCGCCGTCATGATGTTCGGTGACATGTTGGGCGACGATGGGTTTGGTGAAACTTGGCCAGCCACAGCCCGATTCAAACTTGTCGCCCGAGGCGAACAAAGGTTCGCCCGATACGATATCAACATAGATGCCGGGGGCCGTGTTGCCGGTCAGCGCCCCGGTGCCGGCGCGTTCTGTCCCGTTTTCCTGTGTTACACGAAATTGTTCGGGTGTCAGTTTTGACACGGCCTCGGGGGATTTTGAGTATTTCATAAAAGCACCTTCTGGTCTGTTCGCGCGGTCATGACAGCCAGGATATGCCCGGGCCCGCGAAATTGCCAATTCACGAAACCGATACCTGCGCCAGCCCCCTGCGCCTGCGGGAATGCTGTGACGCTGTCAAAGCACCACGTCATCTAACGTTTTGGGGTGGTGGGTGATCTGTTCATATCCGGTTTCTGTTACGATGAAGCTGTCACCAACCTGTGCGCGAAAACTGTTGGGCGCGCTGACAGATCCGTCGACGGCCAGAACCATGCCGGGTTGCAGAACCGTTTTGTCACCCGTCACCAGCTGTGGTTTTTCCAAATAGCTGTAGCCGGTCGCCCGCCCGCATCGAAAGGGGTAGTCATAGCCCGCCTCTCTGATCACACCGGCATATTGTGCGTGCACGGATTCGGCGCTCACACCGGGGCGCAGGGCTGCCAGGGCCGCCTTTTGGCTGGCAAGGGCCACTTCGTAAACGGCGATCTGGCTGGGGTCTTCCACCTCTCCGATCCAGAAGGTCCGGTCAAAGCCCAGCTTGAAACGGTGAAAATTTGTCATTCCGCAAAAGCACAGGAAAACAGGCTCGCCGTGGCGCATAATTCTTGTAGAGGCACGGTGATGCGGTTTGGCGATTTCTTTGCCTGACGCCATGATCTGCAGGAAATGGGTGTTGGGGGACATTGATGTATCGCTGTAGTGCGATGCCAAAAGCTGCGCGGCGGTGCGTGTTCCGGCCTGCGCGGTTGCCAGCGCGACCTCATATTCAGGGACGCCGTCACCGATGGCCGCGCGCCCGGCGTTCATCATCGCCGTTGCAACCTGCCCGGCGTGGCGGGCCAATTGCAGTTCCTCATCGGATTTGATCATCCGCATATCGGCCAGTATCGGTGCAACATCACGAAGCGGTGCACCGGCCTGCAGGCTATCCACATAGCTGCGCACAACCGGCGCCATCGCATCAGGTTCAAACGCGCCGCGCCCTTTGGTGGCGAAAAGCGCGGGAAGTTCTTCGCGCCATTCATTTGCGGCCCCGTCATTCCACAGCGCGATGCGGTCAACCCGCGCGGCGGCCCGGGCCATTTCGGATTCCATGCTGGGGGTGATCAGCAGGCTTTTCCCATCGCGTGGCACAACCAGGATCGTCGGGCGGCCAAACTCCATATGCAGGTAATCATAATAGCCGGTCAGATAGTAAACGTTGTCGTCATCGGTAATCAGCGCGAAATCTATATTTTCGGCGTCCAGGCGCCGGCGAAATGCGGCCATGCGGGTTTCAAACATCTGCGGCCTTTCCCCCCAGTTCCTGTTGCACCAATGCGGCCCAAAACGACGAACCGGGCACCAGCGCGTCATCATTGAAATCATAATCCGCGGCGTGCAGCGGGCGGGCGCAGGCGCCTTGCACACCGTTTCCGATCAGCAAGAAACATCCGGGGCTTTCAGCGGCCATATGCGAAAAGTCTTCGGAAAACAGTTTTGGCGGGCATTGGGCGTCTGTGTTTTCCGGGCCAAACAAAGCCTGCGCTGCCCGCGCAACGGCCGACACTGCCGTTGCGTTGTTCATCGTGGGCGGAAACACGGTGTCATAGCGCACCTTGGCGCTGACCCCATGGGCGCTGCACAGGCCGTCAACAATTTGCTGCATGCGCTGGTGAATGGTTGCGTTCGTATCAGACGTAAGGGCGCGCGCATCGCCCTTCAGAATGGCGCGGCCTGGCAGGACGTTGCGCCGCCCGTCTGTCACAAATTCGGTCACAGAAACCACGCCGTTCAGGCCCGGGTTTAATTTGCGCGATACGATGGTTTGCAGGGCGTTGACGATTTGCGCCCCGACCATGATCGCATCCACGCCCATATGCGGCAAAGCCGCGTGCCCGCCCTGGGCGGAAATCTCGATTTCAAACAGGTTTTCGGATGCTGTCATCGGCCCTGACCGGGTGGCGATTGTTCCAACGGGCATGGCCGGGATGTTGTGTGCGCCAAACACCTGATCCATGGGAAAGCGGCTGAACAACCCATCCCTGATCATCGCCTGCGCGCCAAATCCATGTTCTTCGTTTGGTTGAAATATGAAAACCACACGCCCGTTGAAATCACCGTGTTCGGCCAGGTATTTCGCGGCCCCAAGCAACATGCTGGTGTGCCCGTCGTGCCCGCATGCATGCATCACGCCGGGGGTTGTTGAGCGGTGGCTGAAGGTGTTTTCTTCATGGATGGGCAGGGCATCCATATCGGCCCTGATCCCAATGGCGCCGGTCCCGTTTCCACGCTGTAAAACGCCGACAACGCCGGTTTGGCCGATGTTGCGGTATACATCTAACCCGAAGCTTTCCAGCAGGTCTGCAACCCGTGCTGCGGTGCGGGTTTCGTCAAACCCCACCTCGGGATGGGCATGGAAATCATGGCGCCAGGCGATCATCTCATCGCGAAAATACTCGGTTACCATTTCTGCCATGACGCACCTGCCTGAACTGCGCGGGAAAGGGTTTCAAACGCCTCTCTTCGCCGGGGAATGCTTTGATAAGATACAAGCGGCGGCGTCTTCGCAAGGATGAAAACCTTCAGGTTTTTGACCGAAATTCGCGGCCTAACCCCGCAAGAAACGACCGCCTGCGGCGATATGGCTTGGCGAAACCTCTGTTTTTGGCGTAGTTTCCATAAGTTCTGGGGGAACTTTGCGCGAAAAGCGCTGCGGCTTAGCGCGTTGGGGGGGATCGATTGGAACAGTCTAAACAGGTTGATCAGGGCCTTCTGATCGCAGCGAACTGCCTGAAAGAGTTGCAGGCCCAGGGGATTGTGTCCGACCCAACCCGGATCACCCGGATTCAGAAATCGACAAACCGGCCAGAGCGGCGGCAGGTTTTTCGCATTGATACGCCCGAAGGTGCGATTGCCCTGAAATTTGACCGTCACGCGATGGATTCCGACAAGCTGCATAAGGAATTCACAAAGATGGACGGGTTGAAAGACACCTTTCCGGCGGATGGTACGCTGCGTGTGGCCCGGCCGTTATACATCGACCCGAGGGGCCTGTTTATTGCGACCCAATGGATAGATGCCCCCACTTCAAGGGACCGCTATCAAGCGGCTTTAACCACAGATGAACGCGAAGCTGTGGTGCACCGTGCAGGTGTTTGGCTTGGGCGTCTGCACGCCACTGAATGTCAGGGCAAGGCAACGTTTCGCCTGAATGTTCTGACCAGAAAGTTCAACCGGCGGATGGAGCGGATAACCGCGCGCCCACAAGGTCTGGTTGATCACGCGACGCTGGAAGAAATCTTTGCGCGGGTTGATATCGCGCTGGCCTTTTTGCACGGAAGGCGCGCGCCGGCGGTTGTTGCGCACGGGGATTTTCACGGTGGCAACCTGTTGATGACCGAGACAGAGACCTTCGGCATCGATTGCGCCTGGACAAACCGAAGGCTGGCCGTTCAGGACATTGCGCAATTTCTGGTGGATATGGAGCTTTGCCCGGGTGCAGATCAGCGTGACACGTTGGAATCAGGCGTATCAAAGGGGAATAAGGCTGCGTTTCTGGCCGGTTATGGCCTGCCCATAGACAAACCCAGCCTGACCGACACAATTTACGTTTTCCTGTTTAAAGAGCTGACGGAGCTGTTGAAAAACAACAATATTTCCGATCCCGATGACATTTCGCGCATAAAGCTGCTTGAAAAACGTCTGGTATCACGGCTGCGCCGGTAACGGCGGGTTTCCAGTGTCGGCTGGCGTGGTATACCATGTTACCAAGGGCGGCTGGTTGAAACCCCGCGCCAATATGTCTTGACCTGCGCCGCCATGTGCGGGGCGAAAACTGAATCAAGTGAAGGAATATCCGGATGAGCGCGAACACATCGAAAACCATTGTCATCGAAGAATTCGGCGGGCCCGAGGCGCTGACGCTTGTTGATCGCGAAGTTGGCCAACCGGGCCCGGGCGAGGTGCGCATCCGCCATCAGGCATGTGGTTTGAATTTTATCGATGTTTATCAGCGCAGTGGCCTTTACCCCCTGCAACTTCCAACCGCATTGGGGATGGAGGCCGCCGGCGTGATCGAGGCGGTGGGCGAAGGTGTCACCCATCTGGCCGTGGGGGACAGGGCCGCATATGCATCCATGCCGCCGGGCGCATATTGCGAAGTGCGTGTTATGCCAGCGGCCCAGGTTTGCCCGTTGCCTGACGCGATTTCCTTTGAGGAAGGCGCCGCCATGATGCTGAAGGGGCTGACGGTTCAGTACCTCTTTCGTCGCACAACCCCGCTGAAGGCCGGTGATACGGTGCTGTTTCACGCTGCCGCTGGCGGCGTTGGCCTGATCGCGTGCCAGTGGGCGCGCTCAGAAGGGATCACCCTGATCGGCACGGCCGGAACGGATGAAAAATGCGCCCTGGCCAAAGAAAACGGCGCCAGCCATGTGATCAACTACCAGACCGAAGATTTTGCCGAGCGCGTGCAGGAAATCACCGGCGGCAAAGGGGTTGATGTGGTGATGGATTCAATCGGCAAAGACACCTTTGAAGGATCGATCAACAGCCTGAAACCTTTGGGCATGATGATCACATTCGGGAATGCATCCGGGGTTGTCCCCCCGGTCGAGGTGGGCATGCTGGCCGCCAAAGGATCCCTGAAACTGACGCGCCCGACGTTGTTTACCCATATTGCCGAACACGAGACCTGCCAGCAGATGGCACGTGAACTGTTTGCCAAGGTGACCTCTGGCGCGGTGAAAATTCATATTGATCAACGCTTTGCGCTGGCTGATGTTGCCGATGCGCACCGGGCACTGGAGGCGCGCCAGACAACGGGCGCAACGGTTCTGAACGTCTGATCTAAGGAAAAATCAGATCGCCTGATAGGGCGCCAGCCAGTCAAGGTTGCCGCGCGCACTGGTGTCGCGGGGCAGGTATTCGGCCCCTACGAAGCCGTGGTAGCCCATCGCCGACAGGGCTTTCAAAACCTCGGGGTAGTTCACTTCGCCTTTGTCAGGTTCCCCCCGGTCCGGTACGGCCGCAATCTGCACGTGCCCGATGATTGGCAGGTAGGTTTCCAGCCGGTTGATCAGGCCGCCTTGCGTGGTTTGCACGTGGTAGCAATCAAACATCAGGCGCAGGTCGGGCAGGTTCAAATCCCCGATAATGGCGGCCGCATGTTCAACCGTGCTGATGTGGTAGCCGGGCACATTGCGGTGGTTAATAGGTTCGATCAGGATGGATATGGCGTGCGGGCGCGCCGCGTTGCAGGCGTAGGCCAGGTTTTCGCGAAACGTGTCTTCTGCAATGGCGCTGCCATCGGTCACGCCGGCCATCACGTGGATGTTGCGCGCGCCGGTTGCGGCGCCGTAATGCACCGCCTGGTCGATGGCTGCGCGCGCCTCGCTGATGCGGTCGGGCAGGGCGGACAGGCCGAAATCACCGTTTTGAACGGCGCCCCGGATTGTGTTCAACCCGATCATGGGCAACCCGGTCTGGGCCAGGGCGGCGGCCACATCGGTGGGGGGCATATCATAGGGGAAATGGCATTCTACAGCGTCAAACCCGTCGCGCGCTGCGGCGCGAATGGCATCCGGCAGGGCGCGGTCCGTGTAAAGAAAACCCAGATTGGCCGAGATTCGCATCAATCCCACTCCACATTGAAAGATGTCACGACGCGGGTGACCTGATCGGGCGTCAGGGCCACCGCATCCGTTCCGCGCAAAAGCAGCTGCAGTTTTGCGGTCTCTTCCAGTTCTTCGATCGCATAAACGGCTGATTCCAGGGTCTTTGCGGCCACGACGGGCCCGTGGTTGGCCAGCACGATGGCCGCGTGTCTGCCTGCCAGCCCGCGCACCGCTTCGCCCATCGCGGGATCGCCGGGCAAATAATAGGGCAGCAGTTTAACCTTGCCCAATCGCATGACGGAATAGGCCGTCAGCGGGCGCAGCATATTATCCGGGTTGGTGTCGGGCAGCATCGAAACCGCGACGGAATGGGTTGAATGCAGGTGGACAACCGCGCCGGCACTTTTGCGCGTTTCATAAAAGGCCGCGTGCAACGGCATTTCCTTGGTCGGGGCATCCCCGCCGATGTGGCGGCCTTGTGCGTCAAACCGGCTGATGCGCGCGGGGTCCAGGCGGCCAAAGCTTGACCCGGTCGGGGTGACCAGAAGGCCGCCATCCTCTGTGCGCGCCGAAATATTTCCGGACGCGCCGCCTGTCAGCCCGCGCTGAAACAGTGACGCTGCCCAGAAACAGATATCTTCGCGTAGCCGGGCCTCGTGTGTCATGCGTCTGTTGCCATCCGTGTGGCTGCCTTCTGAAAAAAGTCCTCTGCGCCGAAGTTGCCGGATTTCAGCGCCAGGACCAAGGCCTCATTTGCGCGCATGGCCGGAACGCCCGGATCAATCTCGGGCCCGATCTGCAATTTATCCGGGCCAAGCGCTTTGACCACGGCGCCAGAGGTCTCGCCCCCGGCGGTGATCAGCCGTGTGACCCCTCCCGCCACCAACAGGCGCGCGACCTGTGCAAAAAGGGTTTCCATCTTTACGGCGATGTTTTCGGCGCCAAATTCCTGCTGTGCGCGCAGGACAGCGGCCGGTTCGGCCGAGGAATAGGCCAGTGGCAATTCGTCCTGTGCCAACATCCAGTCGGCAACAGTTTGCGCGGTTGTTTTGCCTGCCATCACATCCTGCGCTGTGATTTCAAACGCCGGGTGGCTGGCGCGGTGGTGTGCGACCTGCCTGCGCGTCGTTGCCGAACATGATCCGCAAAGAACCGCCGCGGGGCCTGCCTGTGCGCGCCATGCATTTGACGTGCCGGCCAGCAGGCCTTTGGCGCGGAAGTTTGCGGGCAGGCCCATGGCGATGCCAGAGCCGCCGGTGACAAGCGCCAGATCATCAACTGCTTTTCCAAGCACGAAAAGATCGTCATCGCGCACCGCGTCTGCCACGATCAGACGGTTGCCTTTTGCCTGTTCGCCCGAAAGGTGCGCGCGCGCTGCGTCAACCCCTTGCCAGACCGCCGATGCGGGCAGATGCCCAACGCTGGCGACCGTCTGATACGCCAGCCAGCGGCGCAAATCGGCATCTGTCATCGGGGTCAGCGGGTGGTTTTGCATGCCGCTTTCGTGAAGCAGCTGATCGCCCACGAACAGGTGCCCCTGATAAACCGTCCGACCGGCCGTGGGAAAGGCGGGGCAAAACAGCACCTGATGCGCATCCAATGCATCTGCCAGAGCTTCGGCCACAGGGCCGATATTGCCGGTGCGGGTGCTGTCAAAGGTAGAGCAGTATTTGAACAGAAACTGCGTGCAGCCCTGTGCCTTTAACCAGTCTAACGCCGCAAGCGAAAGGCGCACGGCATCCGCCACCGGGGCTGATCGTGATTTTAGCGCGACAACCCCGGCTTCCACATCCGGCGAAGCCGGTGCGTTGGGCGTGCCCACATATTGCACCGTGCGCATGCCCGCCCTGGCAAGGGTGTTGCCCAGATCACTGGAGCCGGTGAAATCATCCCCTATGCAGCCCAGCAGCATATCTTTTCCTTCACCAAATCAGCCTGTGCCCGCCAGGGCGCGTGCGGTTTGTCACTCTGCGGCGACAACCCCCTGGCGTTGGCTGCCCAGCCCTTCGACTTGCAGTTCCATCACATCGCCGGGGCGCAGAAAACGCTGTGGTTTCAAACCCATGCCCACACCAGAAGGCGTGCCTGTTGCGATGATGTCACCCGCGCGCAATTCCATGAAGTTTGACATGTAGGCGACGATTTCGGCCACGGAAAAAATCATATCCGAGGTGTTGGAATCCTGCAGCGTTTCGCCATTCAGGCTAAGGCTGAGTTTCAGGTTCTGTGGGTCGGCCACTTCGTCAGCCGTAACCAGCCAGGGGCCGGCCGGGCCAAATGTCGGGGCTGATTTTCCCTTGATCCACTGCCCGCCGCGTTCGATCTGAAAGCCGCGTTCTGATACGTCATTGACCGTACAGTACCCGGCAACATAGTCCATCGCGTCTGCCTGGCTTACGTAGCTTGCGGTTTTACCGATGACGACGCCCAGCTCGACCTCCCAGTCTGCCTTTTGCGACCCGCGTGGAATGATGACATCATCGTTCGGGCCCGACAGCGCTGTGGATGCTTTGGAAAACAGGATGGGTTCTGACGGGGCGTCCATGCCAGTTTCAGCCGCGTGTTTGGCGTAGTTCAGCCCGACGCAGTAGAAGTTTGGAACATCCGCCAGGCAGGCGCCAATCCGTCCCGGGTCTGAAACAACCGGCAGGCTGTTGATGTCGATGGCGCGAATAGCCTCCAGCGCGTCCAGCGATACGCCGGCGCCTGCAAAATCAGCGACCTTTCCGGAAAGGTCGCGCACATTACCATCGGCATCCAGAATGCCGGGTTTTTCCTGCCCTGCGGGGCCAAATCGCAACAGTTTCATGTTATTCCTCGTGTGTGTGGATGTGTGTGATTTCAGCTTTCATCATCGCTGAAAAAGCCTGTGATGTTGGTGTCGATATGGCGCACGTGGCTGGCCAGTTCGCGCGAAACAAGGGCGGTATCGCGTGCCTGAAGGCCGCTTACGATAAGGCCGTGTTGTTCAAGTACCCGCGCGCGGTCGCTGCGCTGGCGGGCAGAAAGGTATCTGACGCGCCATAAGCGGGCCAGATATTCGCGGTGCGTGTCTGTCAGGCTTTGGTTGTGGGATGCCTGCGCGATGGCCCTGTGAAAGGCCATATCGGTTTCAAAAAAGTCCAGCGGGTCGGCGGTTGCCGATATCCGGACCATCTGTTCATGCAGGCTGTTGACCACATCAAGTTCAGACGCGGTGGCGCGTTCGCATGCCAGTTCACCGGACAGGGATTCAAGGGATCGGATGACGTTCAGGTTGTCTGTCACTTCCTTGTATGTGGGGTTTGCCACAACCGGGCTGCGCGATGGACGCAGGACAAGCAGGCCTTCGTTGGCCAGCACGCGGATCGCTTCGCGCATCGGGGTCCGGCTGACGCCAAGTTCCGCGGCATTGTCACGTTCTTTGACACTGTCGCCTGGGTTCAGATGGCCCAGCAGGATCGAGCGCCTTAGCTGATCTGCGATCTGTTCGTGAAGCGGGGGCTTTTCCATAGGTGTACCTGGTTAATTCGGATCTTATCTTTTTCTCTGAAAAAGCCCGCGTTTTCCAGATATTCCTTCATGCGATTTAGGTGTACCAGTTTTATGTGGTTTGGTATACCAAAATAGATGCAAATTACGCGGCGCATACTATAACGGAGATACGCCATGCCCTTCACCGCACGCCTTGATCCTTCGGATAATGTTGTCACCGCCATTCGCGCCCTGAACGTCGGGGAAGAGGGGGCAACCACCCAAATTCCGCGCGGCCATAAAATCGCGACAACCGACATCGCGAAAGGCGAAGCTGTACGCAAATACGCGCAGATCATCGGGTATGCGGGCGAAGATATCGCAAAGGGTGACCATGTTCACACCCACAACCTGGCCTTCAGGAATGTGTCGCAGACCTATGAGTATTCAACAAACCTGCGCCCTGTCGCCCCGGCAGAGCAGCCTGATACCTTTAACGGGTACCGCCGTGCCAACGGGCAGGTGGGCACGCGCAACTATATTGCCGTACTGACATCGGTGAACTGTTCGGCCACGGCGGCGCGCATGATTGCGGCGCATTTCACGCCCGAGGTTTTGGCAGAGTTCCCGAACGTCGATGGTGTTGTGGCCTTCGTGCATGGTACAGGCTGCGGCATGGCCGGATCCGGCGATGGGTTTGAAGCCTTACAGCGCGTCATGTGGGGATACGCCAAACACCCGAATGTGGCAGGGGTGCTGATGGTGGGCCTTGGGTGCGAGATGAACCAGATCGACTGGCTGGTCGAAGCATATGGGCTGACGCCGGGCCCGCTGTTTCAATCGATGAACATTCAGGATGTGGCGGGCCTGCGCAAAACAATCGATCTGGGGATTGCAAAGATCAGCGCGATGTTGCCCGAGGTGAATGCCTTCACGCGTGAACCTTGCCCGGCATCTGCCCTGATGGTGGCGTTGCAATGCGGCGGCTCGGACGCCTGGTCAGGCATCACCGCAAACCCGGCGCTGGGCTATGCCTGCGATCTGCTGGTTGCGCAGGGCGGTACCGGGGTTTTGGCGGAAACGCCGGAAATCTATGGCGCCGAACATTTGCTGACGCAGCGCGCGGTTTCAAAGGACGTTGGCGAAAAACTGGTGGGGCTGATCCGCTGGTGGGAAGATTACACCGCGCGCAACCACGGCTCTATGGATAACAACCCAAGCCCCGGCAACAAAAAGGGTGGGTTGACCACGATCCTTGAAAAATCCCTGGGTGCGGCGGCCAAGGGGGGAACCTCCCCCCTGACGGGTGTCTACAAATACGCCGAAACGGTCACCACGCCGGGCTTTGTCTTTATGGACAGCCCCGGTTACGACCCCGCCTCGGTTACCGGGCAGATCGCATCGGGCTGCAATCTGGTTGCGTTCACCACCGGCCGGGGGTCTGCATTCGGGGCGAAACCTTCGCCGTCCATGAAGATTGCCACCAACACCCAGATGTATACGCGCATGGTTGACGATATGGATGTGAACGCGGGGCGCATCCTTTCCGACGGCGCGACGGTAGAAGAAGTCGGGCGCGAAATCTATGACATGCTGTTGCGCATCGCGTCGGGGGAACAAACCAAATCCGAAGCACAAGGCCTGGGGGATTATGAATTTGTGCCCTGGCAGATCGGCGCCGTGATGTGATGGCCCCGGGGCCGCAACACCGTGGCGGGGCGAAGTTATGAAGGAGCATTCTCATGTCTAAACCAAAAATTGGGTTCATCGGCCTTGGCCTTATGGGCGCTGCAATGGTCGAATGCCTGCAAAAGAACGGATACGAGGTTACGGTGCTGGGCCATCGTGACAGAACCGGGGTTGACGGCGCAGTGGCGCGCGGCGCGGATGAGGCGGCGGATGCGAAAACGCTGGCGGCAGCCAGTGACGTGGTGATGTTTTGCATGGGCACATCAGACCACGTGGAATCCCGCGTATATGGCGAAGATGGGGTGTTAGAAGGGGTCAGGGATGGCACGATTGTCATCGATTTTGGCACATCTCTGCCCGCTTCGACCAAAAAGATCGGCGCTGCGATGGCCGCCAGGGGCGCCACCTATCTTGATGCCCCCCTTGGCCGCACGCCGGCCCATGCGGTGGACGGTTTGCTGAACATCATGTGTTCGGGCGAAAAAGCCGCCTATGACAAGGTCGCACCGATCCTGAATATCCTGGGTGAAAACGTCTTTCATCTGGGCGATCTGGGCACCGGCCATACGATCAAGCTGATCAATAATTTCTTCGCGATGACAACCGCTTGCGCCATGTCCGAGGCGTTTGCGATGGCCGATATCGCCGGGGTCGAACGTCAGGCCCTTTACAACGTGATGTCGGCCGGGCCTTTGCGGTCGGGCATGATGGACTTCGTCAAAAACTACGCAACAGACGGGCAGATCGATCTTGCCTTTTCCGTGCAAAATGCTGCGAAGGATGTGGGGTATTACAATCAGATGACGACTGACCTGAACGCCCCGTCAAAAATGTCGGTTGCGGCTGATCAGGCGCTTCAGGCGGCGGTGGCCGACGGAAAGGGCGATATCATGGTGCCCGAAATGGTGGATTTTTTCGCGGAGGTTTTGACCAAATGAAAAGGCTTGAGGGAAAAAAGGCGTTTATCACTGCGGCCGGTCAGGGGATCGGGCGCGCGATTGCGCAGGCGTATCTGGCGCAAGGTGCACAGGTCACGGCGACGGACCTGAAGGGGGATTTGCTGGCGGATCTGGACGGGGCCACCTGTTTCGCGCTTGACGTGACCGACAAGGCGGCCCTGCAAACAGCCGTGCGCGACGCGGCGCCCGACATACTGGTCAACTGTGCGGGCATTGTGCACGCAGGCACCATTCTGGAGGCAACGGATGATGATCTGGATTTCGCGCTGGATCTGAATGTGCGGGCGATGTTTCATTCCATTCAGGCAGCCGTGCCGGGGATGCTGGAACGCGGGGGCGGGGCGATCGTGAATATCGCGTCGGTCGCGTCGTCGATATTGGCGGCCCCAAACCGATACGTCTATGGCACCACAAAGGCAGCCGTGATCGGCATGACAAAATCGGTGGCTGTGGACTTCGTGACAAAAGGTATCCGCTGCAACGCGATTTGCCCGGGCACGGTGGACAGCCCTTCGCTGCATGACAGGTTGCGCGCCATGGGGGATTACGAAGAGGCCAAAAAGGCCTTCATCGCGCGCCAGCCGATGGGGCGCATCGGGACTGCACAGGAAGTGGCCGCGCTGGCGCTGTACCTGGGTTCTGATGAAAGCGGTTTTACAACCGGGCAGGAACACATCATTGATGGTGGCTGGGCGGCTGGCTAAGGGGCGCCGATTTATGGGAATAAAGTTATGCGTGTACTGATCACGGGCGGCGGCGGGTTTCTGGGGCAGAAGCTGGCAACAAAGCTGGCGGCGCTGGGCACTTTGCGCGGGCAGGCCATTTCCGGGCTGACACTGGTGGATCTGAATGTGCCCGAGGCACCGGGCGGTGGTTTTGAAACAAACTGCCTGGCCGGGGATATCAGCACGCAGAGCGATGTTGACGCGCTGTTTGACACCTATGGCCCCTTTGATGTGATTTACCACCTGGCGGCCGTGGTTTCCGGCGCTGCCGAGGCTGATTTCGACCTTGGCATGCGGGTCAACCTTTTTGGCACATTGCACCTGATGGAAGCCGCGCGCGCGCAGGGCAATTGCCCGGTTGTTGTCTACGCGTCCTCTATCGCAGCGCATGGCGGGGAAGAACCCGATGTCATCACCGATGGTGTCGAACTTAACCCGCAAACATCCTATGGCAGCCAAAAGGTTATGGGTGAATTGCTGTTGAATGACATGAGCCGCAGGGGGTTCATTGATGGGCGCGGGCTGCGCCTGCCCACCGTGTCGATCCGCCCGGGCAAGGCGAACGCCGCTGCTTCCAGCTTTATGTCTTCGATTTTCCGCGACACGATGCAGGGCCAGGCATCAAATTGCCCGGTTGCTGGCGATTTCCTGATATTTCACACTGCCCCGCGCACGATCATTGGCAACCTTGTTATCGCGGCCAATCTGGACGGGGCTGATTTTGGCTATAACCGATGTCTGAACCTGCCGGGGCGCAGTGACACGGTGGATGAAATGATCGCGGCCATGACGGCCGTCTTTGGCCCGGATGCCCAGGCGCGTATCACCTGGGAAGGTGACACGGTGATATCGCAGATCGTCACCGGATGGCGCAACCGCGTGACGGCTGACAAGGCCCTGCGCCTTGGGTTTGTTCAGGATGCATCTTTCCAAGATACCGTGCGTTGGTTTCTGGAAGACGATATTGTTCACCCCGCAGGATAGCACCCCGTGACCGCCCCAACCCCACGTGAAGACAGGGCCGCCATGGGCGTGCTGATGATGGCCGCTGCGGTGTTTCTGTTCACACTGATCGATACTTCGGCGAAATGGCTTATTCTGGCCGGGCTTCCTGCGATGCAGGTCGTGTTTGCGCGATATGCCGGTGCCTTTGTCACATCACTTTTCGTGTTCCTGCCGCAGGGCGGTTTCAGGCAATTTCGATCAAACCGCCCCAGGCTTCAGATGCTGCGTGCCTTTGCCCTGCTTGGCAGCACGATTTTCAATTTCTTTGCGCTAAGCTTTCTGCCGATCACCCTGACCATCGCGATCTTTTTCGCCACGCCGATCGTAACAACCCTTCTGAGCATCCCGATCCTTGGTGAAACCGTCGGCCTAAGGCGGCTGGCGGCGGTTTTTGTCGGGTTTCTGGGGGTTCTTGTGGTGGTTCAGCCCTGGGGGGCAGAATTTCACTGGGCGATATTTCTTTCAATCGGCGCGTTGCTTTGCGCATCCGGCTATTTCGTCATGACCCGCATGTTGGCGGGAACAGACAATAACGCGACCAGCCAGCTGTGGGCCAGCGGCGTGGCGACGCTAAGCCTGACACCCTTCGCGCTTCAGGGCTGGGCCTGGCCGGATACAACCGCGGGCTTTGTGGTGCTGGCACTTATCGGTGTGTTCGGCGGGGTTGCGCATATTTTTGCGACCCTCGCACACAGGCTGGCCGAAGCGTCCACCATAGCGCCTGTTGTCTATGTGCAGGTGATCTATGCAACCGCACTGGGCTATCTTGTGTTTGCAACCCTGCCCACGATGTGGACGGCCGTTGGCGCGTCGATCATCATCGGGTCGGGCATCTATATCTGGCAGCGCGAGCGCGCGCAGGCCCGCAGGCGTCCGGGCTAGGCCCGCGCACCATGCGCCCATGCGCCCAAGGGTTTAGGCGCAAGGGGCAGGTCAGGCCTAGTGGTTGTCGCGCGGCAAATCCTTGGCGACCTGACGATAACAGGTGGCAAGTTCAAGGCACCCGCCATCCGCCAGCTGGCCAACGTGTTTGCGGTAAATTTCCTGCCAGGGTGTCTGGTGGTGAATATCAGGTGCAACCCAATCAGCCTGACGCTGCGCCCAGTCGTCCTGGGGCACCAGCGCGTTCAGGGTGCAGGCGTTCAGATCCAAAAGCACCCGGTCCCCGGTTTGCAGATAGGCCAGCCCACCGCCCACAACGCTTTCAGGCGAAGCATTCAGGATTGAGGGGCTTTCCGATGTGCCCGACTGGCGCCCGTCCCCCACGGTTGGCAAATGGTTAATGCCCTGGCGGATCAGATCATCAGGCGGCTGCATGTTCACCACCTCGGCCGAACCGGGGTAGCCCACGCAGCCCACGCCGCGCACAAACAGAATGGCATTTTCATCAATTTCCAGGGATGGGTCGTTGATCCTGGCGTGATAATCTTCGGGGCCTTCAAACACGACGGCCTTGGCCTCCAGCGTGTTTTCAGCGCCGGGTTTTGACAGGAACCGCGTGCGAAAATCATCCGAGATCACCGATGTTTTCATCAACGCGCTGTCAAACAGGTTGCCAGACAGCACAAGGAAGCCCGCGTTTTCACGCATCGGTGCGTCATATGCCTTGATCACATCCGTGTCGCGCGATCGCCAGTCACCAACCGTTTCATCGACGGTTTTGCCCGCAACGGTCATGGCGCCAGTGTGCAGGCGCCCGGCTGATTTCAACTCTCCCATAATCGCGGGCACACCGCCTGCGCGATAAAAGGCTTCGCTAAGATATTCGCCGGCGGGCTGAATGTTGGCCAGAAGGGGCACGTCAAAGCCGACCGCCTGCCAGTCTTTCACGTTCAGCTCCACCCCAGCGTGGCGCGCGATCGCCTGCAAATGGGGTGGGGCGTTGGTGGATCCGCCAATGGCGGAATTCACGACAATCGCGTTTTCAAAGGATTCGCGCGTCAGAATGTCGGATGGTTTGAGGTCTTCATACACCATTTCAACGCAGCGTTTGCCGGTCTGGTAGGCAATCGCCATGCGTTCGCGGAACGGGGCGGGAATGGCGGAGCATCCCGGCAGGCTCATCCCAAGGCTTTCGGCCATGGCGTTCATGGTGGATGCGGTGCCCATCGTGTTGCAGTGCCCAAGGCTGGGGGCCGAGGCGGTGACGCGCGACATGAATTCTTCGTAGTCAATCTTGCCTTCCGCCAGCAGGCGGCGGCTTTCCCAAACGATGGTTCCTGATCCGACAAGTGACCCATCCCACCAGCCATCCAGCATCGGCCCACCGTTCAGGGCAATGGCGGGCAGGTCGACCGTGGCAGCCCCCATCAGCATGGCCGGCGTGGTCTTGTCACAGCCCGTGGTCAGAACAACGCCGTCAATCGGGTAGCCGTGCAGCACCTCGACCAAAGACAAATAGGCCAGGTTACGGTCCAGCGCCGCGGTGGGGCGTTTGCCTGTTTCCTGAATGGGGTGCACCGGAAATTCCATCGGAACCCCGCCCGCATCCCGCACGCCGGCCTTGATCCGGTCCATCAGGAAAACGTGGATTTTGTTGCAAGGCGACAAGTCTGACCCGGTTTGCGCGATGCCGATCACCGGGCGTTCGCTCTGCAATTCCTCGCGGGTGAATTCCTGGTTCAGGTAGCGCTCCAGATACAGCGCGGTCATGCCCGGATTATTCGGGTTGTCAAACCACTCCTGTGAACGGAATTTCTTGCGGGCACGGGTATCGGCCATGTTTGCCTCCCAAGTGTGGCTTACTCTTTGATCTTGTTACAGGTTCGCAATTTGGTATACCAAATACAAGGCATAACGGCCGGGAATCGGGTGAAATAGAGGCCGATGCGTCGATTCCTTCAAAATTATCGGTGCGGGGGGTCAAATGTACAGTTCGATCGCGCGTTTTATTGAAATCTTCGGCGTCCAAATTGCGCCGCCAACCGCCTGCGGCGTGAAACGCGGGGGGCAACGCCCCCTGATCTGGCTGAGTCGCCGGCCCGAAAATGGCGCAGGGGGGCCGCGATGATGGTGCGGACGCGGCAATCATTCTGGCGCGGGTTTTGGGATTGCGCGCCCTTCATGGTTATCGTCGTGCCCTATGCGATGCTGTTTGGCGTTGTGGCGCGCGATGCGGGGCTGGATATCTATCAGGTTATGGCGATGTCCGTGCTGGTGGTTGCCGGGGCTTCGCAGTTCACCGCGCTGGCGTTGATGCAGGAACACGCGCCGGTGATCGTGATCCTGGCCGCTTCGCTGGCGGTGAACCTGCGCATGGCGATGTATTCGGCCGCGCTGGTCCCACATCTTGGTCACCTCAGGCTCAGGACACGCGCTTTGATTTCCTATCTGATGGTCGATCAAAGTTTTGCCGTGTCCGTGCGCAAATATGCGGAAGAGCCGGACATGAAACCGGACGCGAAGGCGGCATATTATTTCGGGGCGCTGCTGGCGGTGGGCCCGCTTTGGTACATCTGCACCTTTGCCGGGGCCGCGGTTGGGCAGGCGATTCCACCGATGTTCTCGCTTGATTTCGCGGTGCCTGTTTGCTTCATCGCGATGACGGCGCCGATGCTGCGCAGCCTGCCGCATGTTGTGGCGGCCTTTGCGTCAGTGGCCGGCGCGATTGTGTTCAGCTGGATGCCTTATAACCTGTGGCTGATCGCGGCCGCGCTTCTAGCGATGATCGCCGGTGCGCAAACGGAATTTTATCTAAAGCGAAAGGCGCAGGCATGATCCCTTCCGCGCTTTTCTGGACCGTGACGATCCTTTTGGGCATCGGCACCTTTTTCATCCGGTTTTCCTTTTTGGGAATACTGGGAAACCGGCGAATGCCTGAATGGGTGATGGCGCATCTGCGCTACACAGCCGTTGCCGTTTTTCCGGCGTTGGTTACGCCGTTGGTCTTGTGGCCCGGCGGGCAGGGCGGCGAAACGGATCCGGCCCGCCTGATCGCAGCCCTGGTGGTTTTTCTGGTCGGCCTGCGTTTCAACGTCATCGCAGGTATTCTGGCCGGGATGAGTTCCCTTTATGCGCTTCAGTATTTGCTGAGCTGACAGAAAAGGGCGGCTGAAAGGGGCTATTTCGCCCCTTTTTTAACCTCTTGCGCCAGATCCAGCCCGTTCAGGGCCGCCACGTGGTCTGACAACATCGGCACATAGTCATCCCCATGCCCGATGGCTTCGACATGGGTGTAGTAATGTTTGATCGATGCGGCCAGCATGCCCACAACCCCGGCATCAGAGGCCATGTTGTTCACATAGCGAATATCCTTGGATGCGTTTGTGATCGAGAATTTATGGGCGTCCCGATCCCGGTCCACCACATATTGCATGAAGGTTTCAAAGAACCCGTTGTTCATGCGGCTGCCCCCGATCACGGTGCGCACGGTTTGCGGTGAAATCCCAACCTTGGCCCCCAGCGCGACAACTTCGGAATACAAGGCGCCATACCCCATGGCGATGAAGTTCATCAGCAGTTTCATCTTATGTGCGCTGCCGACCGGGCCGATGTGGTTGATCGTGCCCGCCCAGCAATCGATCACGGGGCTGACGATGGCGAAAGTTTCGTCGTCGCAGCCAACCATTGCGTCAAGCGTGCCGGCCTCGGCCTCTTTCGGGGTGCGGCCAAGGGGGGCATCGACCATCGTAACGCCCTGTGCGGCCATTTCGGCGGCCAAAGTGGTTGTCGAGGTCGGGTCGGCGGTTGACGTGTCGATAACGATCAGCCCCGGGCGCGCGCCGGCAAGAATGCCGTCTTCCCCACGAATGACGGCTTCGACCATCGGGCTGTTGGACAGGCAGATATGGATGATGTCACATTTCGCAGCCATGTCTTTTGCGCTTGTTGCCTCATGCGCGCCCATCGCCAGCAGGCTGTCCACAGGGGTGCGGTTCACATTGCCTTTGATCCATAATTCATAGCCCGCGTTGCGGATATTCTTGGCCATGCCGTGGCCCATGTAGCCAACGCCGATGAAGCCGATAACGGGCTTTGTGTTCTTGTCTGGCATATTATTCTCCCGTCGGGTTGGTGGGGCCTTTGAAAAGGCTGGCGCAGGGGGCGCCGTCTGGTGAACATGGTGTGCGAATAACGGGTTGGGGGCCAGCCTGAAATCGGCTGAAATATCGGCCCGCTCATCGCAATGCGCTTGATGCTGTGAGAATATGGTATACCATTTCGGGGTGGACGCAATCAACAGAAACCGCAGGGTGCACACAGCGCCGCAAGAGGGCAGAGGGGGATGACATGTTAAGTTTCGCCGCAGCCGTTTTTTTGCTGCTGATCACCCCCGGGCCGGGTGTTCTTTCGACCGCCGGGATGGGGGCCGCATACGGGTTTCGCCCCGGGCTGGGGTATGTCACCGGGCTGTTTATCGGAACGAACATGGTTGCGCTGGCGGTGATCTCTGGGGTGGCTGCGGTTGTTCTGAGCGTGCCGGTGATCCGCACCATTCTTTTGGGCGCATCGGTTGCCTACCTTTTGTACCTTGCCGGCAGGATCGCCTTTGCCGGCAGCAAAATCGCCTTTATCGAAGCGAAAACAGCGCCGGGCGTTGCGGCCGGGGTGTTGTTGCAGGCGATCAACCCCAAGGCATATGCGGTGAACACCACGCTGTTCACGGGGTTTGCCTTTTATCCGGAAAGTTTCCTGGGCGAGACTCTGGTGAAGCTTTTCATCGTGAATGCGATATGGATCCCGATCCATCTTGGCTGGCTATATGCCGGCGTTGCGCTTGAACGCCTGAATATCGGCGCAAGGCGGCAGTTTCACATCAATGTCCTGATGGCCCTGTCCATGCTGGGGGTGGTTGTTCTGGCCGCCCTTTCCGGGTTCAGGGGATAAAATGAACTTTGACAGCGCAAGAAAATCCCACGTCTGCGCCGAACATTAAGGGAAAGCACATGACCCATTACACCTACAGCGGCATATACCCGGTGGCCCCGACCCCCTTTCACCCGGATGGGCGCATTGACGAAGACGGCATGCGCCGTGTTCTGGATTGCATGGTTGATCAGGGGGTGGACGGGATCTGCATTCTGGCCAATTTTTCGGAACAGTTTCTTATTTCGGATGACGAACGAGACAGGCTGACGCGCGTGTCTTTGGAACATGTGGCCGGGCGGGTGCCGGTGATCGTGACGATCAGCCATTTTGCCACAGAAATCGTGGTGGCCCGCGCGCGCCAGGCAAAAGACCTGGGCGCGGCTATGGTGATGATGATGGCGCCCTATCATGGCGCGCTGTTGAAAGGGACCGCTCAGCAGACCTTTGAACAGTTCGCCCGTGTGGGCGAGGTTGGCATCCCAATCATGTTGCAGGATGCCCCGCTGTCTGGCGTTGATCTGCCTGTGCCCCTTCTGGTGCGCATGGCGCAGGACATCGAAATGCTGAAACTGTTCAAGATCGAATGCGCCGGTGCGGCAGGAAAACTGCGCGATCTGGTGGCGGCAGGCGGGGCCGCGATCGAAGGCCCGTTCGATGGGGAAGAAGCGATCACGCTGATGGCGGATCTGGATGCAGGCGCCAGCGGAACGATGACGTCAGCGTTGATTCCGGATCTGATCAAGCCGGTGGTCACCCATCATCTGGCCGGCGACCGCGCCGCGGCGCTGGTGCAATACGCGCGGGTGCTGCCGGTGGTGAACCATGAAAACCGCCAGTGCGGGTTTCGCGCGGCCAAGGCGGCGATGGTCGAAGGTGGCGTGATTGCATCGGATTTCTGCCGCCATCCCATTGCCCCGCTGCATCCCCAAACCCGCGAAACATTGCTGGAATTGCTACGCCCGCTGGACCCGATCGTCCTGCGTTGGGGCCACTGAAGGATATGACCATGCTTCCACAGGAAAATCACCTGACCGATGCAACCCTTGTTGGCCGCGTCTGGCGCCCGGATGTGAACGGCCCGGCGCTGGTTATGTTACGCGCAACGCGGGTGATCGACATCACCTGCCGCGCCTGCCCGACCATGCGCGACCTGATGGAAATGGCGGATATACCGGCCTATCTGCGCGATGTAGAGGGCACGGATATCGGAGCCATTGAAGATATTGCCGCCAATTCCAGTGAATCACCTTCGCCGGATCAGCCCCATTTCCTGTCACCCGCTGACCTGCAGGTGATCAAGGCATCGGGGGTGACCTTTGCTGAAAGCATGGTTGAACGGGTGATCGAAGAAAAAGCCGCCGGCAATGCGGATCTGGCGCAAGATATCCGCAAAAAGGTTCAGGCCGTCATCGGTGACTCGTTAAGTGGGATCGTGCCGGGGTCTGAAAAGGCGATGAAGGTCAAAGCGGTCCTGCAAAAAGAAGGCCTTTGGTCACAATATCTGGAGGTGGGCATCGGCCCGGACGCCGAGGTGTTTACAAAAGCCCAGCCCACATCATCGGTGGGATGGGGTGCAAGCGTTGGGTTGCACCCGATGTCGGGCTGGAACAACCCCGAGCCTGAGATTGTTTTGGCGGTGAACTCCAAAGGGCAGGTTCGCGGCGCGACCCTTGGCAATGATGTGAACCTGCGGGATGTGGAAGGGCGCTCGGCCTTGTTGCTGGGCAAAGCCAAGGACAACAATGCATCCTGTTCGATCGGCCCGTTCATTCGCGTGTTTGATGAACACTATGGAATGAAGGATGTGGGCTGCGCTGAATTGACCCTAAGGGTCGAGGGCGAAGACGGGTTTGTTTTGAACGGCACCTCATCCATGACGAAAATCAGCCGCGACCCGCAAAGCATTGTGGCCCAGACCATTGGCCGCCACCATCAGTACCCGGATGGATTCATGTTGTTTCTGGGCACGCTTTTCGCGCCAATTCAGGATCGCGATGTGCCCGGTCAGGGCTTCACGCACAAGGCCGGGGATCGGGTTATGATTGCCGAGCCAAAGCTGGGGATGCTGCAAAACACGGTGCGTCTTTCCACGGATTGCCCGGAATGGACCTTTGGCATCGCACAAACCATGCGCAATCTTTCTGAACGTGGATTATTGTAGGGTTTCTATCCGGGGGCAGGCCTGGGGCGTATTAATTTTCGCCACGGGCCATGCCCCCCAAAGCACAGGATCAGGCCATTCATGGCGCGCGCGCATCGCAGATTTCTTTCGCTAGGCGAATGTATGGTTGAAATGTCCCCCGACAAGGCGGGTGGTTTCAGGATGGGGTTTGCGGGGGATACGTTCAACACCGCGTGGTACCTGCGCCGATTGCTGTGCGAGGATTGGCAGGTTTCTTTCGGCAGCTGCGTGGGAAGGGATCAGACCTCGGGCCAGATGCTGGAATTCATGCGGGCGGCGGGGGTCGATACCGCGATGGTGCGCAGGCTTGAGGGCCGAACGGTCGGCCTGTACCTGATCCAGCTTCAGGATGGGGAGCGCAGCTTTTCCTATTGGCGGGGGCAGTCTGCCGCGCGCTGCCTTGCGGATGATGATGAATGGCTGCGTGATGCGATGGCAGCGGGTGATGTTATCTTCTTTTCAGGGATCACGCTGGCCATTCTTGAAGATCAGGCACGGGCGCGGTTTTGCGATGCGTTGGGCCAGGCGCGCAAGGCCGGAAAAACGATTGTCATGGATACCAACATGCGCCCCCTGCTTTGGCCGGATGCGCAGGCGATGCGCCGCGGTATCATGCAAGGGGCAGGGGTGGCAGACATTGTGCTGCCGTCATTTGACGAAGAACAGGCCTGTTTTGGCAGCCTGACCCCAGAAGAGGTGGCTGCGCGCTACCACGCAGCAGGCGCCAAACTGGTTGTGGTAAAAAATGGCGCGGGCGCGGTTTTTGTTTCGGATGCCGCCGCGGGCCAACGCCTTCAGTCCCGGCCCGCGGCCATAGCCGCCGCCGACGTTGTTGATACAACGGCCGCGGGGGATGCATTTAACGCGGGGTTTCTGGCGGCCTATTTGGGCGATGCCCCGCTGGCAGACGCGGTGGATCGCGCAATGGATCTGGCGGCGAAGGTTATTCAGGCGCGTGGCGCCCTGGTGGCAGTGGATTAAGGCGCCTTAACCTTATCCCTATCGGGGCGCGTCTAGGGTGTCTGGATGCCGGTGGTGGCGACATAGACGGCGTAAAGCGAATTTGTTGCCGTGATGAACAGCCGGTTGCGCCGTGGGCCACCAAACGTCAGGTTTGCCACCATCGTGGGAATTTTGATTTTCCCCAGCGCGGTGCCATCCGGGGCAAAGCAGATCACGCCATCCTGACAGGACGTCCAGACATTGCCGTGGATATCCAGGCGAAAGCCATCCGGCAGGCCCGGGTCAACCTCACAAAAGACGCGGCCATTTGACAGGGTGTTGCCTTTGGAAACGTCAAACACGCGAATGTGGTGCGGGCCGTCCGGGTCGTGGCTGCGACCGCTGTCGGCGATGAACAGCTGGCTTTCATCGGCGTTGAAGCACAGGCCGTTTGGTTTAACGAAATCATCTGCCACGATCGCTATTTCACCCGTATCAGGGTTTGCGCAAAACACATTGCATGTGTCCTGTTCACGGTCGGATTTATAGCCTTCGTAGTCAGACATGATGCCGTAATCGGGGTCTGTAAACCAGACGGTGCCATCCGATTTCACCACCACGTCATTGGGCGAATTCAGGCGCTTGTTGTTATAGCTGTCCGCGATCACGGTTATTGTGCCATCGGGTTCGGTCCGGGTTACGCGCCGCCCGCCGTGTTCACAGCTGACAAGGCGCCCCTGGCGGTCACGGGTATTGCCATTGGCGAAGTTTGAACGGGCGCGAAAAACGCTGACGCCCTGGCCTTCGATCCACCGCAAAAGGCGCTGGTTGGGAATGTCGCTCCAGATAAGGCTGGCGTGTTCGTTGAACCAGACCGGCCCTTCTGCCCACCGGCAGCCGTCATACAGTTCTTCGACCTTGGCGATTGGCACTGTCAGATCGTAAAATCGTTTGTCGTAGTATTCGTATGAATCGCCTACCAAAGCCATCTTGCGTTCCTATCGTTCAGGTTTGTCGCCGCCAGCAATCGTAATCACGGCAACGATGATCAGCCCGGTCATGATCAGCCGGATGCCAGCGCTGGCGCCAAAGGTGTTCAGCATTGTCACCAGCAGGAACATGAACATGGCCGCGCCCCAGATGCCAGGCACATTCGCCTTGCCACCCGCAACCGATGTGCCCCCGATAACGACAACCGCGATCGACCCCAAAAGGTATTCCTGCCCCATGTTCAGTGATGCGCCACCCGAAAACCCTGACAACAGGTAACCGCAAAGCGCGGCCAGCAGGGCGCTGATGACATAGGTCAGAAACCGGATGCGTTCCACATTGATACCCGCCAGCCAGGCGGCGCGCATGTTCTGACCGATGGCCAGCACTGAGCGGCCATAAAGCGTGCGGTTCAAAACGATGCTCATCACCACGGCGAACAGGATGATCACGATGGCCAGCACCGGCACGCCCCAGACCTGTGCCGTGGTAAATTCGGCCAGAAGGGGCGGGGGCTTGATCTTAAGGCCCCGGCCATAGGCGATGGCGGTTGAGAGCACCAGAAAACTGGACGACAGCGTTGCGATGATCGGCGGGATGCGCAGCACCCGGATCAGCATGTAGTTGAACATCCCCACCGCCAGGCCACAGCCCATGGATACGACAAGGCCGATGGCCATCATGGAGTTTGAGCCATCCATGATCTTCATCGCGACCGCACCGGAAAGCGATATGGTCGAGGGGATCGACAGGTCCACATTGCCCGGGCCCGTGGTGATGACAAACATCTGCCCGATGCCCACGATCACGGTGAAGGTGGCGAAGGAAAGGGCGGCCGTTATGACATCGGCACTGCCTTTTCCGCCTGTATAGGCAGCCGTTGCCAGCCACACCATGAACATGCCCACAAAGGACCAGATCCAGGCTTTTTGGGAAATCTGTTTTACGAAGGCCATACCCTATGCCTCCCGTCGGTTGATAAGGGCGCGCATCGCCAGCACCAGGATCAGGATGCCACCCTGGGCGCCGATCTGCCAGTCTGTCGACAGTTTCATGAACCCCATCAGTTGCGGCGTCAGCGCCAGTGTCAGGGCCCCAAGGACCGCGCCAATCGGGGAAACGCGCCCGCCAACAAATTCACCGCCCCCAAGGATAACCCCGGCAATTGCGTAAAGTGTGTAGCGATCCGCGATATGGGCGTCCCCGGCCGAGGTCAGGCCGATCAGGGACAGGCCCGAAAGAACGCCAAAGAAACCAGCCGCAGCGAACATCACCATTTTGATTTTCAACAGTGACCAGCCAGCGCGCCCCACGGCCTTGGCGTTGCCACCAGCGCCGCGCAGAACGGCCCCGTAGCTGGATTTCATCAGCATCAGATGCACGACAATCGCGATGACGATCGAAGCCACGATCGGGAAAGGCACATAGGGCACTTTTAGCCCCATGATCGCCTTGACCCAGGCCGGGGCGGTGCCGCCGGGGGTTGGCAGGATCAGAACCGCGATGCCCAGCCAGACAAATGACATGCCCAGCGTCACCACAATCGAAGGCAGGTTGCGCCAATAGATCAGGGCCCCCATCGCGGCATAGGCTGCGACACTGGCCGCCAGGGCAAGTATGCCAAGGATCGGCGTGTCGGCCAGAAGGGTGGCCCCGATACAGGCCGTCAGCCCCACAAAGGCGCCGATCGACAGGTCCAGATCATTCACCGTGATGATGAACATCTGCGCGATCGTGGCCAGGGCGATCGGCACGGCGTATTGCAACATCAGGTTCAACCCCATGTAGCTGACCGCGAAGGGGGAATAGAGGTAAATGATAAACAGGATGATCCCCAGTGATGCAGCCGGCAGGGCGGCCCGCAGAAATTTGGGGGATGTCAGATAGGCGCGCATGATCAGGCGCTCTCCTTAAACGAGGATTGCAGGATTTTTTCTTCGGAAAGGTCCGCGCGCGCAAGATCGGCCACGATGGCGCCGTCGCGAAAGACGTAAGTGTGATCGCAGTTCTTCAGCTCGTCCATTTCGGTCGTATACCACAGGAAGGTGCGGCCTTTTTCGGCCTCGTCCCGGATCAGGTCATAGACTTCCAGCTTGGTCCCCACATCGACACCGCGCATCGGGTCATCCATCAGGATGATTTCAGCGTCCGAGGCAAGCGCGCGCGCAAACAGCGCCTTTTGCTGGTTGCCGCCGGACAGGGACAGGATGTTGTCATTCATGTCGGGTGTTTTGATCTTGATACGCTCTTGCCACTGGGTGCCCAGAACCGCCTCGGCGGCCGGGTCGATCAGCCCTCGTTTCAACATACGGGGCAGGGACCGAACGCCGATATTGGCGGATATCGACCACAGGTGGAAAATGCCGTCCGTCTGGCGGTCACCGGCAACCAGGGCAACGGGCCCTTCTACGCGCGGGTGTTTTTTGCGCCGGGTCGCCGCGTCGTAAATTTTCAACAGCATGGTGGTCTGGCCATGGCTGGCCAGGCCGGCAAGCCCGATGATTTCACCCTTATGGGCCACAAATGGCACGCTGTCTGCGCTGCCGCTGCCCTGAGCCTGCACCACAAGGGGCGTGCTGCCCCGCTGTTTTGTGTGCAGCGAATGTTCAACAATCTCGCTGGTTTCCACAACATTGCCCATGGTGGCGACCAGCGTGTCGCGGTCAAAGGCCTGTGCCGGTTTTTCAGCGACGACCAGGCCGTCCTTCATTACGACAATCCTGTCCGAGTATTCCAGAATCTCGCCCAGAACGTGGCTGATCAGGATGCAGCTTAGCCCCTGTCCGACAACCTTGCGCACGAAATCCAGCAACTGCTGAGATGTCACCGCATCCAGCGATGATGTGGGTTCGTCCAGGATAACCAGATGAAGGGGGGCATCAGTTGTTGTGAAGGCACGGGAAATTTCGACCATCTGCCGTTTGCCGATGGAAAGATCCCCCACCACGTCATCGGCATGAATACCATGCCCGGGAAAGATTTCATCCAGCTTGTCGCGGATCATCTTACCGGCGCGTGCCTTCCAGCCCCAGCCTGTCAGCGAGGGGTGAAAGATCCGGGCGTTTTCGGCCACCGAAAGATTGGGGCACAGGGAAAGTTCCTGAAACACGCAGCGGATGCCGTTTTCATTGGCGGTGCTTACACCGTAGCTGTGCGATAAATCAGTATCATGAATGCGCATAACCCCGGTGTCGGGGTTAAGCGTGCCGGCAAGCACGTTCATCAGGGTCGACTTGCCGGCACCATTGTGTCCGACAAGGCCAAGGCATTCGCCCATGTTCGCTTTCAGATCGACACCACCCAGGGCGCGCACGGCGCCAAAGCTTTTGGCGGTTTGCTCCAGTGTGACGATGTTCTGTTGCGACGTGGTCATTTACCTTGCCCTTGCCTTTTTTGTGTGTGCTTTAGCCGCCGACGACAGCCATCGCATCTTCAAGCGAGTATTCCACGTTGGCAACACCACCGGGCTGTGTACCCGCCAGGCTTTCTTCCAGCGTGTCCTGGCTGATCGACAGGAAAGGCACCGTCAGGTCCTGAGGTACAGCTTTGCCGTCCAGGATCATCTGTGCAACCCAGAACGCCAGAGTTCCAACACCCGGAGCGATCGAAACAGACATGGTTTCGTAGCCGTTGGCGTCTTTCTGTTCCTTCCACCACAGCAGTTCGTCGTAACGGTTGCCCATAACGATCAGCGGTGTCGGGCGCCCTGCGGCTGCGAATGCCTGGGCCGCGCCATAGCCGTCACCACCCTGGGTTACGACAGCATCGATCGCTGGCAGGGATGGCAGAAGGCCTGCAACAGCTTTTTGTGCCACATCCTGTGCCCAGTCACCGTGAACCGAACCGGCAATCGAGAACTGCGAATGTTCTGCAACGCCCGCGTGGATACCTGCGCTGATTTCGTCATCAACGAAAACGCCGGCAAGGCCGCGAATTTCCAACAGCGTGCCGCTGTCCATACGTTCGGCCAGGTAATCCACCTGAACCTTGCCCATTGCTTTGAAGTCTACCGCGATGCGGTAGGCGCAGGGCTCGGTCACGATGCCGTCGAATGAAACAACCACGATGCCCGCGTCGCAGGCTTGCTTGACCGCGCCGTTCAGCGCATCGGGCGAGGCCGCGTTGATGACGATCGCGTCATAGCCTTGCAGGATCAGGTTCTGGATCTGCGCGGCTTGCTCGGTCACCTGGTTTTCGGCTGTGGTAAAGGCCGGGGCCTCGGCCACAACGCCATCGGCAACGGCTGCGCTGGTGACTTTATCCCAGCTTGTCAGCATGGCCTGGCGCCAGCTGTTGCCGGCGTAGTTGTTGGACAGCGCGATGCGCTTTCCGGATGTGTCAGCAAGCGCGCCGCCTGCTGCGATGGACATGGCGACCGCGGTCGCGCCAAAAAGTGTTTTTTTCAACATTTTATTCCTCCATTTGTGTTGAAAACTCTCACGCATGATATTTTGCCCCCTCTCCCACAGGGGCTACAAACGGCCGGGCGCGATGTTCCCGGCCGCGTTTTCGGTGTGATCTATTAGAAATTCGGAACTGCTTTTCATGACTTTGTCGATGTCGTCGCGGGCGCTGGACAGCAGGGTGGCCATCGCGCTTTGCGCCTGTGCCCCCTGGCCGCGTTCAATGTGTTCGCAAACCGCCTGATGCAGGGGGATGGATGTTTCGCGCGCGTCCGGGCGGCGTGACGAAATTGCAAAGCTGCGCGCCAAAAGTGCTTCGACCACGTGGTTCAGTGAGCTTAACAGCTCATTGCCAGAGGCCCGCAGGATGGCCGCATGAAATTCAAGATCCGCTTTAACGTTTTCGCGGGTGGCGGGCTCTGTCGTCGCCATTTTTGTCAGCGCATCGCGAATGCATTCCTTTTGCGCGGTGCTGCCTTTTTCTGCGGCAAGACGCGCGGCGGCGGGTTCGATGATCTGACGAAATTCAAACAGCGCATCGGCAAAGGCTGTGGTGCTGCCCAGTTCTGACGCCCACAGAAGAATATCGGGGTCCAGCATGTTCCACTTTGCCCGGTCGCGCACACGGGTGCCGACCTTTGGGCGGGATTCCAGCAAACCTTTTGCGGTCAAAACTTTTATGGCTTCGCGATAGGCGGTGCGGCTGACGTCCATATTCGCGCTGGCAATGTCTTCGGTCGCCAGTATTTCGCCAGCCGCGATTTCACCCGAAATGATACGGGTCGCAAGCTCATGTACGATCTGCTGGTGTATATTCTTGCGAATACTTGAACGCCCTAGCACCAAACCCCCTCCGCTATATCGTTTCAGAAAAACGGCTGTGTCTGGTGACGGCGCCATTCCTCCTACAATATTATTTTATTTTGGTATACCAAATTGAGTCGAGTCAAGATATTTATGGTGAGAAGAATCTTCGGCGTCTGGATCGAAGGGGGGATTGGCTGTATTTTACCCATCTCTCGTAGCGCGGCAAAAAAGGGAACAAGGGGAAAATCATGACATTCACTCCGCACGGAAAACATCTGATCGCAGGAAACTGGGTTGGCGGGGATGCGACGTTCAACAATGATCCGGCACATGGCCCTGCACATGCGTTTTCGATCGGGACAACCGCACATGTCGATGCTGCCTGTCAGGCGGCTGAAGAAGCGTTTTGGTCCTTCGGTTACACAACGCGCGCAGAACGGGCGGCCTTCCTGACTGCCATCGCCGATGAAATTGAGGCGCGTGGCGCAGACATCACCGAAATTGGCTGCCAGGAAAGTGGCCTTCCCGAGGTGCGCCTGAATGGGGAACGGGGCCGGACAACCGGCCAGCTGCGCCTGTTTGCCCAGCACATTCTGGCGGGCGACTACCTTGACCGGCGCGAAGACGAAGCTTTGCCCGATCGCCAGCCCCTTGCGCGCCCCGAACTGAAGATGATGCAACGCCCGATTGGCCCGGTTGCGGTTTTCGGCGCATCAAATTTCCCGCTGGCCTTTTCCACGGCAGGTGGGGATACGGCGGCGGCCCTGGCGGCGGGGTGCCCGGTGGTTGTCAAAGGTCACAGTGCCCACCCGGGCACGGGTGAAATTGTCGCCGAGGCCATTTTGGCGGCGGTGAAATCCTGCGGCATGCACCCCGGTGTGTTTTCCCTGATTCAGGGCGGCAAACGCGACGTGGGCACATCTTTGGTGCAACATCCCTTTATCAAGGCCGTGGGCTTTACCGGCAGCCTTGGCGGCGGGCGCGCCCTTTTCGATCTGTGCGCCGCGCGCCCGGAGCCGATCCCGTTCTTTGGCGAACTGGGGTCGGTCAACCCGATGTTCATCCTGCCGGGTGCGCTGGGCGCACGCGGTGAAGACATTGCCGCCAACTGGGCCGGTTCCCTGACAATGGGGGCCGGGCAGTTTTGCACAAACCCCGGTATCTCGGTGGTGATCGGCGGTGCGGATGCGGATGCATTTGCCAGCGCGGCGACCAAGGCACTTGGCGAAACCGGGGCGCAGACGATGCTGACGGACGGGATCGCTGATGCCTATCGCGCCGGGCGTGACCGGGTGGAAGGCAGCGCCGGGGTTCAGGCGCTTTTGACGTCAACCTGTGATCTGCGCAACGCCACGCCATACCTTTACATGACCAGTGGGCGCGAATGGATCGAAAATGAGGTTCTGGGCGAAGAGGTCTTTGGCCCCCTTGGCCTGATCGTGGTTGCGCAGGATATGGATGAAATGCGCGCGATCGCGCGGGGCCTGCAGGGGCAGTTGACCTGCACCATTCACATGGATGATGCCGATACGGAAGAGGCCCGTTCGCTCATGCCGATTCTGGAACGCAAAGCAGGGCGTTTGCTGGCCAATGGATACCCCACTGGTGTGGAAGTAAGCGATGCGATGGTTCATGGCGGGCCTTACCCTGCCTCGACCAACTTTGGGGCGACATCGGTTGGCACCCTGTCGATCCGCCGCTTTTTGCGCCCTGTGTGCTATCAGAACATGCCGGATGGCATTCTGCCCGACGATCTGACCTAAGCCGGCAATACACTTTGGCCGGGCCACCACTGGCCCGTGCCGCCCAGGCGACCCGCCGAAAAGGATGAGTTTCATGAGCCGAAATCTAATCGCCATCCTGCGCGGTATCACCCCCGATCAAGTCGAAGGGGTGACCCGCGCGCTGGTTCAGGCGGGCATCGACAAGATAGAGGTGCCCCTGAATTCCCCCAACCCGTTTGAAAGCATTGCGCGCATGGTGCGGCTGGACACGGGCGCATTGATCGGGGCGGGAACGGTGCTGCGCGTTGAGGATGTGGAACAGGTCTCGCGGGCCGGGGGGCAGATGGTGGTTTCACCCAACACGGATACCCGCGTGATTGACGCGACTTTGCGCCTTGGGATGCAAAGCTATCCGGGGGTGTTTACACCCAGCGAATGTTTTACGGCCCTGCAGGCCGGGGCGACCGGGCTGAAAGTGTTTCCTTCCTTTTTGTTGGGGGCCGAGGGGCTAAAGGCGATCCGCGCGGTGTTGCCGCCTGAAACGCAGGTTTTCATGGTGGGGGGCGTTGGCCCGGATAATTTTGCCGAATTGATGCGTGCCGGGGCCGATGGGTTTGGCATCGGGTCATCCCTGTATAAACCCGGCGCAACGCCACAGGAGGTTGCGCAAAAAGCAGAGGCCTTGGTCAAGGCATATGATGGCGCGCGGGCGGGGTGAACCCCGCGGCTGAATGGCAATCTGGCCTGTGCGTTTTTGTTGCCCCGGATCGCCCCGGGGGCTATTTAAACCGTGCCGGAAACGGCGCAATGGCATCGCGATGACACGGCAATGACGGGGCGAAATTTCGGGGGGCGCATTTGGCAGGCTGGCCTTTGCACCTTGCCAACACAACGCCGCAGCCCAAATGGCAGAGAACGAAACACATGTTAAAACTCGCAAAATCCCTGAACCGCCTCGGCACGGAATCCGCATTCGAAGTTCTTGCGCGGGCGCAAAAACTGGCCGCCGAAGGTAAGGATGTGATCAATCTGGGCATCGGGCAGCCCGATTTCAGAACACCGGATCATATCGTCGAGGCCGGCATAAAAGCCCTGCGCGACGGGCATCATGGCTACACCCCGGCCAACGGCCTGCCGGCCTTGCGCGAAGCTGTGGCGCAGGATTTGCATGGGCGCCATGGGGTCGAGGTGAACCCGGACAATGTGGTGGTGGTGCCCGGAGGCAAGCCCACCATGTTTTTTGCCTGCCTGATGTTTGGTGAACCGGGCGCAGAAATCATGTACCCCAACCCCGGATTTCCCATTTATGAAAGCGCGATCCGCTACAGCGGGGCGACCCCGGTGCCGATCGCATTGGAAGAAGCGAATGGCTTTGCCTTTTCTGCCGATGCGATTTTAAGCAAGATTACCCCCGCCACGCGCCTGATCATCATCAACAGCCCGGCCAACCCCACCGGCGGTGTGACCCCAAAGGCCGAGATCGACAAACTGGTTGTAGGGCTGGAAAAGCACCCCGATGTCGCGCTTTTGTCGGATGAGATTTACAGCCGCATGCTGTATGATGGGCGTGAACATGTCAGCCTGCTGCAATACCCGGAAATTCGTGACCGGGTGATCATGCTGGACGGCTGGTCAAAAACCTATGCGATGACAGGCTGGCGGCTGGGCTATGCCGTTTGGCCGGATGCGTTGGTGGAACACGTCACGCGCCTGTGCATCAACGATCACTCTTGTGTGAACGCAGCCACCCAATACGCGGGTATTGCGGCCCTGACCGGCCCGCAGGATGCGGTGGATACGATGATGAAAGCCTTTGATGAACGCCGCCGCCTGATTGTCAGCCAGCTGAATGCGCTGCCCGGATTTCGCTGCGCAGACAGCGCAGGGGCGTTTTACGCGTTCCCGAATATCGAAGGCACGGGGCTAACGTCACGCCAGGCACAGGATGAATTCCTGAACAAAGCCGGCGTCGCCACGATTTCCGGCACCAGTTTTGGTGCCTGGGGCGAAGGCTATATCCGGTTTTCCTATGCCTCCAGTATCGACAACATCACCCAGGCCCTGACCCGCATTCGCGCCCTGCTGTAAGCGTGAGGCCCGCGCAGGACGTTCCGCTGCCCAGGGCTGTTTTGCCTGGGCAGACCGGCAGGGCGGTGGCAACCGGGGGCAGGTGAATATTTTGTCAGCGCGCTTGTTGTTGCCCGGCAACGGCGCTATCTGTCTGGCGAAAAGGAGCAGCGCACATGGCCCCACGTGACGGCAGCTTGCCGGAAGATCGCAAAAAATCGAAACGGATTGGCGCCTTGTCCGGCCTGTGGCCGTTCCTGCGCCCATACCGTCTGATGATTGTACTTGCCGGTATTGCACTGGTTTTGACGGCGGGTGTTTCGCTGATCATGCCGCTTGCGGTGCGTCGGGTGGTGGACGGGTTCGGGGAAACCTCGGATCTGATGCTTGATCAGTATTTCCTGGCGGCCCTTGGGGTTGCGGGGCTGCTCGCGCTGGGTACGGGGATGCGCTATTATCTTGTGACGCGCCTGGGTGAACGGGTTGTCGCGGATATCAGATCTGCCGTGTTTGCCCGCGTGATCGGGATGAGCCCTTCTTTCTTTGAAAAAGTGATGACCGGCGAAGTTCTTAGCCGCATCACAACAGACACCACTTTGATCCTGTCTGTTATCGGGTCTTCGGTTTCGGTCGCGCTGCGCAATGTTCTGGTTTTCATTGGCGGGATGGTTCTGATGCTGTTCACATCGGCCAAACTGACCGGGCTGGTGTTGCTGATCGTGCCTGCGGTTATCGTACCTATCGTGCTTTTAGGGCGCCGTTTGCGGGTTTTGAGCCGCGAAAATCAAGACTGGATCGCGGCAAGTTCGGGCAATGCATCCGAAGCCCTGTTGTCGGTTCAGACGGTGCAGGCCTTCACCCATGAACAGGCCAGCCGTGAAAAATTCGACGATGTCACTGAAAAAAGCTACATCTCGGCCAAGAAACGCGTGACAACCCGCGCGGTGATGACGGTTATCGTTATTGCCCTGATCTTTTCGGGTGTCGTGGGGGTCTTGTGGATCGGCATGCGCGATGTGCGCGCCGAAATGATGAGCGTCGGCGCGCTGGTTCAGTTTGTGATTTATTCCATCATGGTGGCCGGTGCCGTTGGCGCGCTGACCGAAATCTGGAGCGAACTTCAGCGTGCTGCCGGGGCAACCGAACGGTTGGTTGAGCTTTTGAATGCCGAAGACAGCGTTTCAGACCCGGCTGCGCCAAAGGCACTGCCTGCGGCTGCGAAAGGTGCGATCACGTTTGAGGATGTCACATTCCGCTACCCCGCCAGGCCGGCGCAGGCCGCGCTGCACAACATATCTCTGGCGGTGAAGCCGGGCGAAACCGTTGCGCTGGTTGGCCCCTCAGGCGCGGGGAAATCCACCATCATTCAGCTGTTGCAGCGGTTTTACGACCCGACGCAAGGCGCGGTGCAACTGGATGGCGTGGATTTGCGCGATCTTGAACGCGCAGAGTTTCGCAAATCCATCGCGCTGGTGCCGCAGGATTCGGTTATCTTTGCGGCCACTGCACGCGAAAACATTCGCTTTGGCCGCCCCAGCGCATCTGACGATGAGGTAGAGGCCGCCGCGCGCGCCGCTGCCGCGCATGAGTTTCTGGCCAAGTTGCCCGACGGGTATGACACATATGTTGGCGAACGCGGCGTGATGCTTTCAGGGGGCCAGAAGCAGCGCATCGCCATTGCACGCGCCATCCTGCGGGATGCACCTGTTTTGTTGCTGGATGAGGCAACCAGTGCGCTGGATGCGGAAAGCGAACGCCTGGTACAACAGGCCGTGGATGAAATGGCCAAAGGGCGCACGACCCTGATTGTTGCGCACCGCCTTGCGACGGTGAAAAAAGCCGACAGGATCGTGGTTTTTGACGAAGGCGAAATTGTCGCTCAGGGCACCCACGATGAACTGGTTGCGCAGGGCGGCCTTTACGCGCGCCTGGCGCGTTTGCAGTTCACCGAGGGGCTGGCAGCAGAGTAATCCCAGCAACGTCAGGGTTGCGGCGCGGGCGGTTTACGATCATCTTCTTCCGAAACAAGCCTGAATCGGGCGTACGGGAGGAAGAAAATGCAGAATTTCGGCTCGCTGGCCGATCGCAATGCGATCGAAGCACAACTGCCATGGGAAGATCGTGACATTCCTAAAACCCTTTACCAGATGGTAAAGCGGGCATCAGATAAATACGGCCCCCGCAGCGCGGTGTCCTTTCAGATGTTCTCGGACCCGAAGGCGAAGGCGGAAACGCTGACCTGGAAGCAGCTGCACGACAAATCTGTTCAGGCGGCAAACCTGTTCCGGTCGCTGGGCATCGGCGAAAAAGATGTGGTCGCCTACCTGATGCCAAACTGCAATGAAACGCTTTTTGCGCTGATTGGTGGTGCTGTGGCGGGGATCGTGAACCCGGTAAACCCGCTGCTGGAGCCCGAACAGATTGCCGCAATCCTGCGTGAAACCGGCGCGACGGTTCTTGTCACGCTAAAGGCATTCCCCAAAACCGATGTGCCTCAGGTTGCGGCAGAGGCGGTTAAACTGGCGCCAAACATCAAAACGGTTCTGGAGGTTGACCTGAACCGTTACCTTACGCCGCCAAAAAGCTGGATCGTGCCGCTGGCAAGGCCGAAGAACCCGATTTCGCACAATGCGACGGTTCTGGATTTCAACGCCGAAATGGCGCGCCAGAACACGACACTGGATTTCGCGGACAGCACCGAAGACCGGGTTGCAGCCTATTTCCACACAGGTGGCACCACGGGCATGCCGAAAGTTGCGCAGCACAAATACTCCGGCATTGTCTATAACGGATGGCTTGGAAACGAATTGCTGATGGGGGAAGACGATGTTCTGATCTGCCCGCTGCCGTTGTTCCACGTCTTTGCGGTGCACGTGATTTTCATGGCCGTGGTCTATTCCGGTGCGCATGTGGTCTTTCCAACCCCGGCCGGTTATCGCGGCGACGGGGTGTTTGATAACTTCTGGAAGCTGGTGGAACGCTATGGCGTGACCTTTGTCATTTCCGTTCCCACCGCGATTGCCGCATTGATGCAGCGCCCGGTGGATGCGGATATCTCGACGTTGAAAACGACTTTTTCGGGGTCGGCGCCTTTGCCTGTTGAGCTGTTCAACCGTTACGAAAAGTCTACGGGCGTTTCCATCGTCGAAGGTTACGGGCTGACCGAGGCGACTTGCCTTGTGTCCTGCAACCCGCCGGTGGGGGACAAAAAGGTAGGCTCGGTTGGCATTCCTTTCCCCTATTCAGATGTGAAAATCCTTCACAGCGATACTGATGGCACCGTTTTGAAAGAATGCGGCGTTGACGAGGTGGGCGAGATTTGCGTTGCCAACCCCGGTGTCTGGGCTGGAAACACCTACACCGAGGCCGACAAGAACGTCGGGCTTTATGCGGCCGGCACGCATTTGCGCACGGGTGACCTTGGGCGCATTGATGAAGACGGCTACCTTTGGATCACGGGGCGCGCAAAAGACCTTATCATCCGCGGTGGCCACAACATCGACCCGGCCGAGATTGAAGAGGCCCTGGCAGGGCATGACGCGGTGGCCTTTGTCGGCGCGATTGGCCAGCCAGATGCCTTCGCAGGCGAACTGCCCTGTGCCTACGTAGAACTGGTGGGCGGCGCGACGGTTTCGACCGACGAGCTGTTGGCCTTTACCAAAGAACGTATTCAGGAACGGGCCGCGATTCCCAAGCACATCGAAATTCTGGATGAACTGCCCAAAACAGCCGTTGGAAAGGTGTTCAAACCGGATCTGCGCAAGCGGGCGATCACACGTATTTACAACGCTGCCCTGGAAGAGGCCGGCCATGCCGCTGTTGTAGAAGAAGTGATCGAAAGCAAAAAACGTGGCCTGGTGGCGCGCGTGCGCCAGACGGGCGAGGTGGATTTTGACGCCGTCGGTCACAAGCTGGGCGAATTCACCCGGCCGTTTGAGTGGATGGACTGACACCGGCCATAAAGGTTTTGAAGCGCCCTTCGGTTTTGCACCGGGGGGCGTTTTTTTATGGGGGTCGGATTTTATGCCGGGGAAAGGGCGGGCTTAAAGAAGCCGGTAGTCTTTTGCGCGCTGGATCGCTTCGGCAGATGTGCGCGCGAACAGTTTGCGCCGCGCCGAGGTAAGGCGCGCCTTTAGCGCACTTTCCGAAATGCCAAGCTCTGCCGCGCCATTGGCATATCTTTCGCCCGATGCGATGATGTTCAGGGCTTCGATTTCGGCCTTTGTCAAATTGTCTGGCGGTTCGGTCAGGTGATGCAATTCTTTTACAATTTCCGACAACTCTTCGATCTCGGAATCCGTGAATTCGCGATCAGGCCGGGCAAAGCCGGTAATGGTGCGCGATGTTACGGGCCCGTAAGACACGCTGACCCCATAGGCCAGACCGAAAGACCGGGCCTGATCCATGATTTCAAATGGGTCGGGGATGTCAACGGCGCTCCACCGCGTGGCGCCATTTTGCGAGAACCCCCATGCGATCAGCGGGTCACGCAGCGCGTATGCGTTCTGGGTGTAATGGTCTGTCCATGCCGGGTCATATGTGCGGTAGGTAATCAGGGGGGCAGCGAAACGAATATGAAGGCCCACGTAATACCCGGCGGGAGAAAGCAAATCCAGCTTTTCAACTAATTTTTCGATCGTGTGATTCTGCCCCATGCGCAAACTTTAACGATCAGAGATTAAGGGAAACAACCCCTAATTGCGGGGTGCGCGCATGTGATTTTTCATTGTAGAGGGTACAATCGCAAAGCGTGTGGGGCGCGCAGGCCGATTTCTTGCCGGTTGCGCCGCTTGGCAGCACCGTTTCCTTGAGGTGCGAAAGGGGGCGGTGCACGGTTAGGCACCCGTTGACAAGAAAGTGTTACTTAGGCCAAGACTTAGGGCAACAATATTTCAGGGCGGGCGTTGATGCGGAGCGAAGACAATATAATTGCTGAATTTTTTCAGTTTCCGAACCCAAGCACATTGTGCGCAGATACGGGCGTTGGGGGCGGTAAATCCTTCAACGAAGCGGAACTGAATGACAGCTTTCTGGGTTATGCGCTGGGCGAGCATGCGATCGTCAGCGTTACAGATGTCAAAGGTAACATTACCTATGTGAATGATAAGTTCGTGGCGATCAGCGGGTATTCCAAAGAAGAACTGATCGGCCAGAACCACCGCATGATCAAGTCTGATGAACATCCTGCGTCCTTTTACCGGGCCCTTTGGCAAACGGTTGCACGGGGACAGGTCTGGACAGGCGAAGTCAAGAATCTGAAGCGTGACGGGGGCTATTATTGGGTTAAAGCCACCATTATTCCGCAGCTGAACGAATACGGGAAACCCATAAAATACCTTTCGATCAGAACCGACATCACAGAAATCAAAGCAGCCGAGGCCGTTCGCCAACAGCAAATGTCATTTGATCTAAGTCGGAATGAGATTTTTTTGTTCTGGCCGGATACGCTGAAGTTTCTTTACGCCAACAAAAACGCACGTTTGCAGGCCGCATTTCAGGATAACGAGGTTCAGAACCTGACGCCTCTGGATATCATGCCCGGTTTGTCGGTGGCCGAGCTGCGTCGCTGGTTCCGCCCCCTCGTGAAAGGCGAAAAGGACAGCATCAATATCTTCCTGGATTACCCGTTCCAGGGGGGAGGTCTGGTGCCTGCTGAAATTACAGTCCAGATGATCCGCCCGGATCACGAAGCCCCCCGTTTTCACGCGATTATCCGCGATATCAGCGAGCGAAAGCAGGCCGAGAAGGCGAAGGCAGAATTCATTTCAACGATCAGCCATGAACTTCGCACGCCTTTGACATCGGTGAAGGGCGCGCTTGGTCTGATAAAAGCGGGCGCTGTTGGTGCAAATCCCGAAAAGCTGGAACAGCTGATGGATGTTGCGTTGAAAAACAGTGATTTGCTTGAAAGTCTGGTGAATGACCTGCTGGACTTCGAAAGAATGGAGGCCGGCAAAATGGTGTCGGTGATGGGCAAGGTGGATGTTTCACAGGTTGTTCAGGATTCCTTGCGCGAGATTTCTTGCTACCGCTTTGAAGATGAAATCCTGTTCACAAGCACCGGCACCGACCACCCGATTTGGGTGACGGGCGACATGTCGCGCCTGAAACAGGTGTTGGCAAACTTGCTGTCCAACGCCGCAAAATTTTCGCACCACGGCGGCGTGGTCGAAGTTCACGTGATGTCGGGCGAGGACCGGGTTGTCGTTTCTGTGAAAGACTGTGGCATCGGAATTCCCGAAGAAGCGCGTGATACGATTTTTGACAGGTTCACGCAGGCGGATTCATCCGATGAACGGGGCGTTGGCGGCAGCGGCCTGGGGCTGAGTATCGCTAAGGTGATCGTCGAAGATCACGGTGGAAAAATCGACTTTCAGACAGAGGTTGACGTGGGCACAACTTTTTCATTCAGCCTGAATTGTTATCAGATGTAGCCCCGGGCCAGTTTTTGACCATTTGACAGCAGGATGTGTTGATCCTTAAGCTGGCGCGTTAGGTGCTTATTGGGAAGCCGCCTAATGCTATGAGATTTCATTTGTCAGGGGGGACAATGTTGAAAAACAAGATTTACAAAGTGCTGGCCGCAGCCGTGCTAACCACATTAAGCACGGTACAGACAAGCGCGGGGACGAGTTTGCCACAGCCCACCACGAAAGGGTTTATTGGCCTTAACTGGACATTCGGGGCGTCTAATGGGGCCGAGCTTGTTCTTGGCGTTGCCCATGGTCAGGCTGCCTTTCTTCCAGGGTGTTCTTCGGTATCCGGTGCCAAGGCGGAAGTGCGCATTGGGCTTCAGGATGGTGTTGGGCTGCGCAGTGCGCGGGTATCCGGGTTTTCGGGTGGCCGCGACTTTCAGGCTGAAGGCGGCGTTGGCTATGACTTTACACAAGGCGATGTGTTCTTCACCGCAGGCGCGAATGGCGACAACTTTGCCGTCGGCGGCTCTTACGGTCTGAACGGTGGCCTGGGCGGATATGCTGGTGTGCATTCCATCGGGTCTTTCTGCGCGGTACGATAAAAACGCCTGTGCTTTTCCAGGGGAAAGGCTGCGCATCTTGACTGCGAATTCCACAATACACCGAAGGGCGCTGCTAAGCGGCGCCCTTTGGGCATTTTTCGCCCGCAATCCGGCGTTTGCTTTTGGGCAGGACGGTACGGGCGACTATGATTTTGCCACGCTTCAGGCCTTTGTTGATGTTCTCCTGCCCGCTGATGCGCTGTCACCCGGCGCCAGCGCGATTGGCGTGGCTGACGAGGTTTCGGCGATCGCGCAGGCCATGATGCCGTTTCACCAGCTTATATCGTTGGGTGTGGGTTGGTTGAACAATACCGGCGGCCCGCCGTTCCACAAGCTGACACAGGAACAACAGATCCGCGTCGTGGATTGGATGAGCCGCGCGGATTTCAACCAGATCCCGCGCCGCTTTTACTATCTGGTGCGCCTGTCTGCGGTCGAGATCTATTATGCGCACCCTGACGCGCAGGCGGGGTTTGCACTCAACACCGCCCCCCAACCGCAAGGATACCCACCGCCATGGGTATAAAAGGTGCCTTTGACGTCGTGATTGTCGGGGCCGGTGCAGGCGGGGCCGCGATGGCCTGGCGTCTGGTTACGAACGGCGCGAAGGTGCTTTTGCTGGAGGCCGGCCCACGGTTTGACCCGGCACAGGATTACCCGCTGACCGAACCCGGGTGGGAGCGCGCGGGCTTTGCGCACAAACCCCACAGCACCGCCAGCGTCACCTATGGTGATCTGGGGCGCTATGATCCGGGCGAAACCGGGCTGGCATCCTGGAATGCTGTTTCCGGGCGCATTCACGAAGATGGCGCGCGGCGGCCCGTTGATCAAGCGTATGGCCATGTTCAGGGCGTCGGCGGCACGACACTGCATTTTGTGGGCGAAGCACATCGCCTGCACCCCGATTCAATGGCCTTGCGCACCCGGTTTGACCAGGGGGCTGACTGGCCCCTGACTTACGCTGATCTGGAGCCTTATTATACGATCTGCGAAAGTTTGATCGGCGTTGCCGGGCCGGCGGATCAGGGCGCGCGCTGGCGGTCCGCGCCCTTTGTGCAGCCCGCGCATCCGCTTAGCCCTGCGGCAAAGCGTTTGCAAAAGGCGGGCGCGCAGCTTGGCCAGAACTGGCAGGCAAATTCGCGCGCTGCGCTGTCACAGCCCCGCGAAAACCGCCCGGCCTGCAACTATTGTGGAAACTGCAGCCGGGGGTGCCCGATCGGCGATAAAGGGTCGGCAGACGTAACCTTTATTGCAGACGCCGAAGACACCGGGCGGCTGGTCATCCGTGAACATGCGACCGTTGAGAAAATACACCTTGCCCCAGACGGGCAGGTTGCAGGCGTCAGCTATATTCACAGCGGCACAAGAACGTATCAGGAAACGCCGGTTCTGGTTCTTGCAGCAGGTGCGGTGCAGACGCCAAGGTTGCTGCTGGCATCTGCATCCGGTGGGGTCTCCAACAGCTCGGGGCAAGTTGGGCGTAACTTCATGGAAACCCTGGCCTGGACAAGCACGGGGTTGCTGGAAGGGTTGGAAAATTCACATATGGGCCTGCCTGCCGATGCCATTTGCTGGGATTACAACCAGCCGGATTCCGTAAGCGGCGTGGTGGGGGGGTGCCGTTTCAATTCTGCGGTGCAGGAGATCGGGTTTACCGGGCCTATCGCATATGCGACCCGCGCGGTGCCCGGTTTTGGCGCTGGGTTTAAACATGCCATGCGCCGCGATTTCGGCCGCGCGATTTCGGTGGGCGCAATTGGCGAAGTTATTGCGGATGCGCGCAGTTTTGTCGGCCTTGACCCACAGAAAACCGATTTTATCGGCCAGCCCCTGCCGGTTATCCATTCGGTCCTGACACAAAATAGTGTGGATTTGCTGCGGTTCATGGCGCGCCAGGCACGCCGGGTTCTGGCGCAGGCCGGTGTGCGCGATTTGGTCGAAGAATACGGGTCATATGACAGGTTTTCGACCTCTCATGTGTTTGGCACCTGCCGCATGGGCCATCAGTCAGATACATCTGTGGTGGATGGAAATTGCCGTTCAAATGATCACCCGAACCTGTACATAACGGATGCCAGTGTTTTCGCCTCCAGCGGCGGTGGTGAATCGCCTTCGCTGACCATTCAGGCCCTGGCGGTGCGTGCTGCGGATCATATTATCAGCTAGGGCACGTGTTTTATGGAAACATCTTTGCGGTCCTTATCAGGTGGCGAACGCCCCCGGTTTGACCCGTAAAGCCCTGCAACCCCAAAGAATGTTTTGGGGATGCGCGGGGGGCGTGAAAAAACGCTGAAGCCGCGGGTTTACACTCATGTCGCGTTGATATTCGCGCCGTTTTCGGGCACATAAGACCGATGGTCGAGCCTTTCATTTAACGGCCGCCATTTTCGGGAAGGCAGCGCATGCACGAGAAATATTTACGCCAGTTTGCCGACCTCGTTTCTGCCGGGCCGATCGTTGTCTATACCTGCGAACCGTTCGGGAATTATGCGGCCACTTCCGTGACGCCAAATGTATTAGACCTGCTTGGGTTTGAGGCACACGAAGTTGTGGCGCATTCTGATTTTTGGGTTGAAAGAGTTCACCCGGATGACGCGCCGGGCGTCTTCCAGAAACTTGGCGCGATCCCCGAGAAAAAGCATTTCAGCCTTGAATACCGGGTGCGCCACAAAGATGGCACCTATCGGTGGACACATGATGACCTTTTTCTGATCCTTGACGAAAACGGAAAACCGGAAACCATCCTTGGCTACTGGGCGGATATTTCCGACCGAAAGAACGCAGAGGAGGCGCTGAAACGAAGCTCTGCCAAATTCAGGGATTTCGCGGAATCCGCTTCGGATTGGTTTTGGGAACAGGACAAGGATCTCAGGTTCACCTCGGTCAACACTTTCCGCCATATCCCTTACCTCAAGAACCGGGCGGAATCCGGCCTTGGCAAAACCCGGTGGGAGCTGGCAGAGGTGAACCCGGACGAAAATCCGCGCTGGCAAAAGCACATTCGCCTTTTGCGGGATCAAAAAAGCTTTCGGGATTTTCGCTACAGCGTTTTGGATGACCGTGGTGAGCCACATATTTTAAGCGTCAGCGGAACACCGATCTTTGACGCCACCGGCGCGTTTTCGGGGTATCGCGGTACGGTGACGGACGTCACCGAACTGGACCAGACCCAAAAAGCCAACGAACGGTTTTTAACCGCACTTGATCAGCTGCCAGAAGGTTTGGCGTTATGGGATGCGGATGAGCGTTTGGTCGTGTGCAATTCACATTTGCGCAAAATGTCGGGCCCGGCCAGCCCCCGGCTGCAGGTTGGTGTAACATTCGAAGAATGGACACGCGAATATGTGCGCTGCGGGCTGATACCAGAGGCCGCCGGGCGCGAAGATGAATGGATCGCCGGGCGGGTGAAAAATTTCAGATCGCCGCCGGCCTCCCCGATAGAGGTGGTTCGGGTTGGCCGCTGGCACGCGCTGTCATTTCAAAAATTGCCAGACGGAAGCACCCTGCAAAGTATTTTTGATATTCATGATGCAAAGCTGGGCGAACAGCGTTTTGAACTGGCAACCAGTGGCGCGGGGATTGGCGTTTGGGAATCTTCGAAGAACTACGAAGCATCGTTCTGGTCAGACAGTTTTTACAACGTGATGGAAATGGCGCGGGACGAAAAAACCCCCAGCTTTGACAGCTTCCTTTCAAAGGTACACGCGCAAGATCAGGAAATGGTCAAAAGCGCGGTGAACGGTACGGATACCGCCCGGAATGGTTTTGCCCTGGAGTGCAGAATTCAACGCAGCGACGGAACGTATTTCTGGGTGCGCCTGACCGGCGAAATGATGAAAAATGCGCATGCGTCGCGCTGGTTTGGTGCGTTGGTCAATATTGATCAGCAAAAGCGCGCAGACATCGCGAAAGATCAGTTTATCTCGACAGTGAATCACGAACTTCGCACGCCGCTTACGTCGATCCGCGGGGCGCTGGATCTGATCCGGTCCGGAATTTTTGGCGAATTTGACCCGGAAGTGGTGAACCTTCTGACCATCGGAAAGAAAAATACCGACCGGCTGTTGTTTCTGGTGAATGATATTCTGGATGTCGACAAGCTTGAATCAGGCCAGTTTGTTTTTGAGATGGAAGACCTTTCAGCCAACGAAATCCTTTCAGATGCGTTAACCTCGAACGAAACCTATGCTGCAGAGCTGGGGGTTACGCTGGCCATCCACCCGGGCGATCAGGACTGCATGGTGAACGCGGATCGCAACCGGATACAGCAGGTGCTGGCCAATCTTATTTCGAATGCGGCTAAGTTTTCCGAAAGCGGTTCTTCGGTCGAAATCTCCATGAAGGCAGATGGTGATTTTGTTGTCTTTTCGGTGAAAGACTTTGGGATCGGCATTTCGGATGATTTCAAACCGAAAGTGTTTGAACGCTTTGCGCAGGAAGATGGCTCTGACACCCGAAAGGTCGGGGGAACGGGGCTGGGGCTGGCGATTTCAAAATCTATCGTAGAGGCACATGGCGGTGTTCTGGATTTTGAATCGACCTTAGGGCAGGGCACGACTTTTTTCTTCCGGCTTCCAGTCTGATACCGGGTGTTCTGGGCATGCCGCTACAGCCGTTTTGGGGCCGCGAACCTTCAGATCAGGTTGTCATGAAACAGGGGGGATGGTGCCGCAGGGGAGGATTGAACTCCCGACCTCACCCTTACCAAGGGTGCGCTCTACCACTGAGCTACTGCGGCCCTAATCGTGGGCGGGTGATTAGACCTTATCCGCCGATGACGCAAGCGCAATCTGGACCCTTTTTGCCGCCTGCGGTAGAGAGGTTCGCATGAACAGCAAATCCGCCAAAACAGAATCGAAAAAGCCAGGTGCAACACGCGATGAGCGGTTGAAGGCGGCATTGAAGGCAAACATGGCGCGTCGTAAGGCGCAAGCCAAGGCGCGAAGCGGCGATAAGAAAGAATAGGCGGGCAAAATGGATTCAATAGTAGTAACAGGCGGCGGACCTCTTAAGGGTTCAATCCCGATTGCAGGGGCGAAAAACGCCTGTCTGACGCTGATGCCGGCGACTTTGCTGTCAGAAGAACCGCTGACGCTGACCAATGCGCCGCGCCTGTCTGACATCAAAACCATGACTGAACTGTTGCAGTCACTGGGTGCCGAGGCGTCGCAATTGCAGGGCGGCAAGGTGCTGGCCATGTCCAGCCACGATGTGAACAACCACGTCGCCGACTATGAAATCGTGCGCAAGATGCGGGCATCAAACCTGGTGTTGGGCCCGATGCTGGCGCGTCTGGGGCATGCGGTTGTGTCTTTGCCCGGCGGCTGCGCAATTGGCGCGCGCCCGATGGATCTGCACATTCAGGGGCTGGAAGCGCTGGGTGCGCAGATAGAGTTGAAAGATGGATACCTGCACGCCAAGGCGGCCCGCGGCCTGAAAGGTGCTACGATTGAACTGCGTTTTGCATCCGTTGGTGCGACGGAAAACATCGTGATGGCCGCAACGCTGGCCAAGGGTACGACCGTTTTGAAAAATGCGGCCCGTGAACCCGAGATTGTGGATCTGGTGAAATGTCTGCGCGCGATGGGCGCACAGATCGATGGCGAAGGCACAAGCGAGATTATCGTGCAGGGCGTTGACCGGCTACACGGTGCCACCCACCCTGTTGTACCCGACCGGATCGAGCTGGGAACCTACATGCTGGCCCCTGCGATCGCAGGGGGCGAAGTGGAATGCATCGGGGGGCAACGAAGCCTGGTCGAAGCCTTCTGCCAAAAGCTGGAGTCTGCGGGGATAGAGGTGCGCGAAACGGACAACAGCCTGATCGTGTCGCGCAAGAATGGCCGCGTCAACGCGGTGGACGTCACGACAGAACCCTTCCCCGGGTTCCCCACAGATCTGCAGGCGCAGATGATGGCGATGCTTGCCACCGCTGAAGGCACAAGCGTTCTGGAAGAAAAGATTTTCGAAAACCGGTTCATGCATGCGCCCGAACTGACGCGCATGGGGGCCGATATTGATGTGCAGGGCGGGCATGCTACGGTGAAAGGTGTGAACCGGCTGAAAGGCGCGCCCGTGATGGCGACGGACCTTCGCGCATCGGTATCCCTGATCCTGGCCGGCCTGGCTGCTGAAGGTGAAACCGTGGTTTCACGTGTATATCACCTTGATCGCGGCTATGAACATGTTGAAGACAAATTGTCGGCGGTCGGCGCCAAGATTGAGCGAGTGACAAAAACATGAGTGATGATGCACGCTTTGAAGATGGGGGGGATGAACCTCTGCGCCTGATGGCCATGGATCAGGAAGATTTGCAGGTTCTGTCGTCGCTTGTGCAGGATGCGGTGTTTCCGATAACCGAAATGGCCTGGAAACCGGGGCAGCGGCGTTTCGCCATGCTGCTGAACCGTTTTCGCTGGGAAGATGCCAACGCCGCGCAAAGCCGTGGCCGCCCGGCCGAGCGGGTTCAATCCACGCTGGTGGTGGGCGACGTGATGAAGGTTTCCAGCCAAGGGCTGGACCGGGGCGAAAAGGACATGGTTCTTTCGGTTCTTTCAGTCAGCTTTGAGCCGGCAGAAGATGGTACAGGACGCGTTGTTCTGACCCTGGCAGGTGACGGCGCGATCGCGCTGGAGGTCGAGGCACTGGATGTCACATTGCGCGATGTGACGCGCCCGTATATTGCCCCCTCCAAATCCACGCCGCATCACCCGGAGTGACCCGATGCCCCTTTTTCTGACCACCCAGCAGGCGGATTTTCAATCGCGCTTTAGTGACCTTTTGTCGATGAAGCGTGAAGACAGCCCTGATGTGGACGCGACCGTTGCCGCGATCATCGCGGATGTACGTGCGCGCGGCGATGCGGCTGTTATTGAGCTGACGGAAAAGTTTGATCGCCTGACGCTGACGCCCCAAACGCTTGCCTTTTCGCCGGAAGAAATCGAAGCGGAATGTGCGAAAGTTAATGATACGGATCGCGCTGCGCTGGAATTGGCGGCGGATCGCATTCGCGCGTATCACGCACGCCAGATGCCCGAGGATCAGCAGTGGACAGATAGTGCAGGCGCGATGCTGGGGTGGCGTTGGGGCCCGGTTTCGGCCGCAGGGCTGTATGTGCCGGGTGGTCTTGCCTCATACCCGTCATCGGTTTTGATGAATGCAATTCCGGCGAAAGTTGCCGGGGTGAAGCGCCTGGCCATTGTCGTGCCTACGCCTGATGGGGTCGCAAACCCTCTGGTGCTTTTGGCCGCCCGCATCGCCGGGGTGGATGAGATTTACCGCATCGGCGGGGCGCAGGCTGTTGCCGCGCTTGCCTATGGCACGCAGACCATCCCTGCTGTGGATAAGATCACCGGGCCGGGCAATGCCTTTGTGGCCGCTGCCAAACGCCGGGTTTTTGGCAAGGTGGGCATCGATATGATCGCGGGGCCTTCTGAAATTCTGGTGATTGCCGACAGGAACAATGATCCTGACTGGTTGGCGCTGGATTTGCTGAGCCAGGCTGAACACGACGAAAGCGCGCAATCTATCCTGATCACGGATGACGAAGAATTCGGCCGCGAAGTGGCGCAGGCCGTGGAAAAGCGGCTGGAAACACTGGAACGGCGCGCGATTGCGGGCGCCAGCTGGCGTGATTTCGGCGCGGTGATCACTGTGCGGGATATGGACGAAGCCGCCGCGCTGTCTGACCGGATCGCGCCCGAGCATCTGGAACTGTGCGTGGATGATCCCGATGCGCTGGCAGGCAAGGTGGAACACGCAGGCGCGATTTTCCTGGGGCAGTGGACACCCGAGGCGATCGGCGATTACGTGGGCGGGCCAAACCATGTGCTGCCCACGGCGCGTTCGGCCCGGTTTTCATCGGGCTTGTCGGTCATGGATTTTCTGAAACGCACGACCGTTGCGCGCATGACGCCTCAGGCGCTGGCCGCCATTGGTCCGGCCGCTGAAACGCTGGCGATTTCCGAAAGCCTTGAGGCGCATGGCCTTTCGGTGCGCGCCCGCCTGAACAAGCTAAACGACTAAAACGCCGTTACAGGCGCAGCCTGAACAGCCCATAGACCCACAGCCCGGCCATTCCGATGCCCGCAAGGATGAAGGGCGCGCGCAAGGCGATGATACGGCCCAGTTCCGGTTCGACCAGGACCACGATCCAGCCCCCCAAAAGGGCCCCGATTGGCGACAGGCCCCAACCGAAGAAGCGATAGATGCTGTTGACCCGACCCAGCAGATCATCGGGAATGATGCGCTGGCGGTACGATACGGTGACGACGTTCCACAAGATCCCCACGAACATCTCGACAAACAGCGCAGCGGCCACGATCCAGACGTTTGAACTCAGCGCAATGGCGACAAATACCAGGGGAAAGACGATCAGGGCCAGGTGAAGGCTGCGGGTATTTCCCAGCCGCGCGGCAATGCCCGGGCCAAGCAACCCGCCCAGAACACCGCCTGCCGCCCCGGCGGTCAGCAACATTCCGTGCCCAAAAGCGCCCAGGCCCAACACCTCCTGTGAAAACAATACCAGCATTGTCAGGGATGTCATGGCAAGCGCGTTCATAACACCCAGCATGATGGCCAGGCGCAGGACCGTCGGATGCGCCTTTATCCAGGAAATACCTTCGCGCATGGCCACCCAGGCGCTGCGCTTTGGGGCGGGGCGACGCGGGGCAAACGCCATGCGTGCGATCAGCCAGGCGGAAACACCAAATGTGATGGCGTCCAGGGCAAACGGGGCCGGAACAGCCAGCGCAATCAGCACCCCTGCCAAAGGCGGGCCAACGAAGGCGCCCATTATCTGTTCGATGCTCCAGATTTGCCCGTTCGCGCGTTCCAGATCACCCTTACCAACAACAGATGGCAAGGCGGTTTGCGCGGCGTTGTCGCGCAGAACTTCGCCAGCCCCCAGCAAAAATGCCAGCCCTGACAGGGCAAGGATGTAACCCCCCGCGCTGTCAGGGGGGGGCAGCGAAGGCAGGGAATATATCAGGGCAATCACGCCGAGCGTCAAAACCAGCCGAAACAGATCTGCCTGAACCATCAGGCGTTGGCGGCTGTAGCGGTCTGTGATGACCCCTGCGGGGATTGAAAGCAAAAACCAGGGCAGGCGGCCGGCAAAGGCGACAAACGCAATCAGGGCCGGGTCGCGTGTGATCAGGGTGGCCAGCCAGGGAAACGCCAGCGCGCTGACACCGTCGCCCAGGTTTGTAATCGCAGATGCGGTAAAAAGTTTCCGGTAATTCCGGTTCGTCAGGAAAAGCCCCATGGCGCATCAATGCGCGTGGGCAGGGGGGTGTCAACCGGATTGTGCCCGGCCTTTTGGTGGGGTAGTCAGATCGTAACTTGTGGGAAAAGAGTGCTATGAGCCGCATTACCAAGATCGACATTGATGACAGCGGCCTGGCGGCCCCCACGCCTGCGATCGAACAGGAACGCAAGGTGGCGGTGTTTGATCTGCTGGAAGACAACAGTTTCGCCCTGCCGCCACGGGGCGAGCAAAATGCACCGGATGGCCCTTATCATCTGAACCTGTCGATCCGCGACAGGCGCCTTGTCTTTGAAATCAGTTCCGAGGCAGGCCAGAAGGCCGGAGAGTTCCACCTTTCCCTTGGGCCGTTCCGCCAGGTCGTGAAAGACTACTTTCAGATCTGCGAAAGCTACTTTGACGCGGTGAAAAAGCTGCCCCCCAGCCAAATCGAAACCATTGATATGGCGCGGCGTGGAATTCACAATGAAGGCGCGCGTGTCCTGCAGGAACGGCTGGACGGCAAGGCAGAGGTGGACGTTGACACAGCGCGCCGGCTTTTCACACTGATCTGCGTGTTGCACTGGGGGGGATAAGCTGCGTGACTGACCGCCCTCAATCCGTTCTTTTTTGCTGCGATCATAATGCCGTTCGCTCGCCCATGGCCGAAGGGATGATGAAGAAATTCTACGGTCAGGATATCTATGTTCAGTCAGCCGGGGTGCGCAACACGATGGAGGTGGACGGGTTTACCGTTGCCGTCTGTGAGGAAATGGATATCGCGCTGGCCAGCCATCGCACCCGATCCTTTGAAGAAATGCAGGAATGGGGCGATGACCTTTCGGGGTTCGACCTGATCGTCGCACTTTCCCCCGCCAGCCAGCGCCAGGCGCTGGAACTGACCCGCCACGCCCATCTGGAGGTGGAATATTGGCCCATACTGGACCCCACGGGCCTGGGCACACGGCGCGACGAAAAGCTGGAATCCTACCGCCAGGCGCGTGACCAGATTCGCACACGAATGCTGGCCCGTTTCGGCCCGCCGGCCGTGGAAGCCTCGTAATAAGGCCGATTAACGGTTCTATAGCGCGAACCACGTGCGTTTTCCCTTGAAAATCCTAACTTCTGGGCCCATTTAGGGGGCGCCCGCGACTGGCGGGTTTTGAATTAAGGAGTGACTATGGCCAAGGAAGAACTGCTCGAATTTCCCGGCGTCGTGAAGGAACTCCTGCCGAATGCGACGTTTCTGGTCGAGCTGGAAAACGGCCATACCATTATCGCTCACACGGCAGGAAAAATGCGCAAGAACCGTATTCGCGTTCTGGCCGGCGACAAGGTTCAGGTCGAAATGACGCCCTATGACCTGTCCAAGGGGCGGATCAATTACCGCTTTAAGTAAGCCACGGCTTATTCTGGGCTCTGGCAGCCCGCGCCGGGCCGAATTGCTGCTGCAGCTTGGGCTGGTGGCGGATGACGTGCGCCCGCCCGAAATCGACGAAACCCCCCACAAGGGTGAGCTGCCGTTAAACTACTGCCGCAGGGTGGCGGCACAAAAGGCCGCGGCCATGCAGGTTGCGCCCGATGAAATCGTGCTTTGCGCCGATACCACGGTTGCCCTTGGCCGGCGTATTCTGGGAAAGCCGGAAAACGCAGCTCAGGCGGCGGAGTTTCTGGTGGCGCTGTCAGGACGGCGCCATCGGGTCATCACATCTGTTGTGGTGCGCAATGCACATCAGACATGGGCGCGCGATGTTGAAACCGCTGTGCGCATGAAGCGCCTTAGCGATGGTGAACTGAACGCCTATCTTGCCTCGGATGATTGGCGCGGTAAGGCAGGCGGTTATGCCATTCAGGGGCCAGCGGGCGCGTTTATTCCCTGGATTCAGGGGTCATATTCGGCCGTAATGGGGCTGCCGGTGGCGCAAACCGCCACACTTCTGCAGGCCGCCGGCTACCCGGTTTTCGGAGATGTTGAATGAAGGGCCGTATTGTCGCGCTGGACTGGATCAAGGGGCGCAAGGCTGCGGCCCTGATCGTTGATGGTGCTCTGGACGATCTGCTGATTGAAAACCCGGATGATGGCACTCCAGCCCCGGGCGCGATTTACCGCGCGATATGCGACAGGCCGCTGAAGGGGCAGGGGGGGATGATATTGCGCCTTCCCGACGGGGCGTCCGCCTACCTTCGTCAGGGCAAAGGCTACAGGCCCGGCCAGCCCCTTTTGGCACAGGTCACCGGCCGCGCCGAAGATGGCAAAGCCACGCCAGTTACCACGCGGGTCTTGTTCAAAAGCCGTTTTGCCATCGTAACGCCCGATGCCCCGGGCATCAACATCTCGCGCCGGATCAAAGATGAAGACACACGCGTGCGCCTTCTGGAAATCGCGCATGAGGTCATGGGCGATTATGATGCCGGGCTGATCCTGCGTTCGGCGGCCGCATCCGAAGATGACGATGAAATCGCCGGTGACATCGCCGCGATGCGCGACCTTTCCCTTGCGATTGCGCAGGACAGCGAAGGGCGCTTGCCAGAGCTGTTGGTCGACGGGCCGGACCCGCACCACCTGGCGTGGCGCGATTGGGAGGCCCCCGATATGATCGCCGACGCCGAGGGCAGTTTTGAAACCCACGGTGTTGACGAAATGATCGCCCAGACCCAGGGCGCGCGCGTCAACCTGCCGGGCGGGGCCTATTCCTTTGTCGAAGCGACCCGCGCCCTGGTTGCCGTGGATGTGAATACCGGCGGGGATACATCGCCCGCTGCGGGGCTGAAGGCGAATGTTGCAACTGCGCGCGCCCTGCCACGCGCCTTGCGCTGCCGCGGGCTGGGCGGGCAGATCACAGTCGATTTCGCCCCGATGCTGAAAAAGGACCGTCGCCAGCTGGAACAGGTGCTGCGCGCGGCGTTTCGTGCCGATCCGGTGGAAACCGCGCTGGCCGGGTGGACACCGCTGGGCCACTATGAGTTGCAGCGGAAACGCGAACGCCTGCCACTTGCCGAAAGCCTGCCCGAATGACCTGCCCGAACTGCGCCAAAGACACCGATCCGAAATATCGCCCCTTCTGTTCGCGCCGTTGCGCGGACGTCGACCTGGGGCGCTGGCTGCAAGGCGCATACACGATCCCCGCGGACACACCAGAGGACCTGGAAGAGGCCGCCGGGGCCCTGGCAAAAGAAACCCTGCGCCCACACTGAATTTCCCCCAATTCCCTCTGGACACCAGCCCAACCCGCGTCTAGAACATCGCGACCCGAACGCAACAGCGTTCTCCCGTGCCCGGGTAGCTCAGGGGTAGAGCAGTGGATTGAAAATCCTCGTGTCGGTGGTTCGATTCCGCCCCCGGGCACCATTTAAATCAATAAAAAACAATAGCTTGCGGTATTTTTACTAAAGTACGCGATGCCTAAGGAACAGCCTGGGTATCATTGGGGTAGCAAATCCGTAATCGGGCCAACGCCAACTCGACATCTTAGCTGGAACGGAGGATGTAAAGCACATCCACGTTATAGCGCCTTGTTAAGACTTGGTCTTAAACTGTTGAAAATACTCGTCGGACCATCCCTCAGATGCATTGAGGGCGGTGATCATGTGATGGCCCTGCCAAGTCGCAGCCCGAGTCATGTTCTCTAGGAGCTCCTTCATGCTCTGTTCTGGGGGGCCGCTATCCTCAGGTTGCCCGTAGATGAAGAATGTTCCCAGTGCGTTTGGGTGAACAAACTCGCTCAAAGTGTCGTAGTTCTTCATTGCTGAAATTCTGCTGACAAGGTCTTGGATTTCCAATCCAGTCGATTGGACTTCTTCCAGCGCATTAAAAAACGCCTTTGTCGCAGGGTACTTTGTCCAAAGGTATTCCGCATACTGGTGGTCAATTTTGTCGAGATGCCTCATTGCGTCCATTACATGAATGCGTTTTGCAATTTCTCCATCGACCCTCTGACCACCAAGAAATTGGGCGACCCGCTTCTCAAATGCTTCAAGGTTGGCCTTCCGCGTCATACGAGACACTTCATGAACAAAGAAGGTTGCCATTCCGACGGTTTCGATCTGCGACCTTGCGAGGATCGCTGCGCTAACTACCCTGTCCTCTTTGAGCAACCCGCTAGCTGAATCCGCCAGATCTACAAAGCGCCGACAGAAAGATCTTTTCATTTCTTCTATTGAAAAGAGCTGGGTCCCACGCGGGTTAGAATTGAATTCGATTGGCCGTTGCCCCCATTCTTTGACTTCAGTGTATACATTGTTTAGGCGCCAAGTCCTTAACTCCTCTATCTCCTCCAAACCTTTAGGAATGCCAGATACGGCCATGATCTTCTCCGTCGTACTGTGTAAGCTAAACGAGTGAATAACTCTTAGGTTCTACCCCTTGATTTTTCACGCATTAATGCTGAAGTTCAACTCAAAGATGAGGTTGAGTTAACTTGTTTCACGCTAGCGAAGAAAGCCTAGACGATCTGATGAGAGCTGTCTTCAAGCAGCTGCTAACAGGGCGCGGGAATTTTCAGGTCGAGTCCAGCAAAGGAAAGAGTACGGAAGCCTTTGGTGCGCTGTTGGAACTTAGGAACCCACGGGCGCGGCTAAGTCGTTCCTTCTCTAAAGCCAAAGCCTTCAGTCCGCTTGGTGAATTGTTTTGGTATCTATCCGGTAGTGATAGCGTCGATTTCATCAAACACTACATCCCTAACTATCCAAAATTGATCAGAGACGAGGTGAAAGCAAACGGTGCCTATGGACCCAGAATATTCGGCAAAAATGCTCAAGCGAAGCTCGACGGTGTCAGTGAATGGGATCGGGTGATCCGCACGCTGCGCAAGCGGGAAGGGTCAAGAAACGCTTTAGTTCAGATATATGATAATTCGGACGCAAAGCCGAAAAATGGGGACAAACCGTGCACCTGCACCATTCAATTCGCGGTTAGGAATAAGCAGTTGTTCATGCACACACACATGCGTTCCAACGATGCATTTTTCGGCCTTCCGCATGACATTTTCGCGTTTACGATGTTACAGGAGATCGCAGCGCGCGAGCTGGGTTTTGGGTTAGGCAGGTACACTCATTCAGTGACCAGTCTACATTTATACCATGACAGTACAGCAACGGAGGATCGTCCGGCGAACATCTCAACGTCAGGTGCCAAAGCCTATTACAGAGAGGGTTTTCATGATTTTTCACCAATGCCTGAGATGCCCTTTGGAAGCCCTTGGTCCAGTATAGAGCAAGTAAAAGCCGCGGAGCAGAAAATCCGAACGGGAAACATCGACCACACAGCACCGGCTGACCTCGATCCGTACTGGCGCGACTTCATTGAGCTTTTCAGAATTCACAAGATATTTGAAGAAATGAGGAAACGCGGAGATGATCTCAGCACCGAGAGGTCCGAGCTACGAAAAGTTGTAAAGATGATGAGGGACATTTCACCGACCTACCGAATATACATCCTTGGCAGGCTCGATAAAAAACAATCTCCCGTTAGGGATCTTTTTGAGAACGTAAGTTAAGGTAGCCAAGCATGAACGGCATTCACAAAAACAGAATAAATGAGTTTGTTGGGAAAATAGGGGAGATTGATGCGCAGTTTGGCCCCCTTCCCGGCATATCAACTGCCCAGCGGAGACATTGTTGGGCACAACAGATCATTTCTAGTCTTCGTCGAGTTTCATATACTGACACCTTGATAATGCAGGGAGTTAGTCCGGCCAGATGCGATCCTCATTCGGATATTTTCGACCCAGTTAGAGGATCGCTTCACTACCATCGACAAGGGCAGCTTGATGAAGCGATTTGGCTAACATTTATCCTTACTCACTTCGGCAACCATTCGGTGGACGAATGGGCGTTTGCCCAAGATGTTTATGGATCATTCCAAGCGGGACCTGTTTGGACATTTGCAACTTATGGTGCTGACCCAGTAGCATTCGAAAACATGCTGGTGGCAAACGCAGGTGGTATTGCTACTCGAAAGTTCTCAAATCACCGAAAATTCCAAAGTAAAAGGCCGGATGCGATAGCAAGGACATTTCGTACTTACTATCAGTGGCAAACCGAATTTGGGGGTTTTCAAGACCGATTGGTAGCCACCCATGCAAGAGTTGGGCAAGAGCCTCACGCAACATTCGATGCGTTATACAAATCCATGACAAGTGTTTTTGGCTTCGGCGGTGGACGACTTGGTAGGTTCGACTTTCTCACGATGCTGGGCAAGCTTCAGTTGGCCCCAATTGCCCCCGGAAGTGTTTATTTGGACAAGGCGACGGGGCCGTTAGCAGGGGCGCGGTTCTTGTTCTTTGGTGATCGAGAACATGCTATAACAGGCCGGGCTCTAGAGCCTCGTGTTGATGCACTAGATGGTATCCTTGGCGTCGGAAAGCAGGTCATTGAGGACAGTTTGTGCAACTGGCAGAAAAGTCCTGATATCTATAAGTATTTCCGAGGCTAAGATATCATCGGTATGAGGGTATTGCCATTCCATCTGTAGCGGCGTTTCAATTCATTGAATTGGTGGGGTTGGAGAACCCCTGCCTTCTGAAGCTGCCCTACGATAATGCCCGGAGTTACCCCTGCTTTACGGGCGATTTTGCGGGTATGTAGGCGCGTTGGAATAGCGTTAAGCATCTCATCTCTGAGGCTAGCTGGTACAAGGATATCTTGAGCGAAAGCATCGGCTTCGTCCTCACATTTAGATGCACCTAGTGGGGAAGGATCGCTGCCATCGACGGATATGTGGTCAGTTCCATGCAAGACAACGTGCGCTGCCTCGTGAAAGAATGTGAACCAGAAATGGTCTTCGCTCAAATAGCGAAAACTCACCAAAATGATGGGATTGCCGTTCGTATTCGTCCAAGTTGCTCCGCTTGCTCTACACCCTTTCGGGGCCTTGGAACTCACCAAACCCACACCATATTCTGCGCAGGCTTGTTGTAGTTTGGGGAAGAATATATCTGGACGCTTTAAAGCACAAAGACCCTTTAGCTCAGGCAGACGCTTCTTAAATTCGTTCGCCGAAAAATTCGCAAGCGGAAGATCTTCACTTTGTGTCTCGCCAACACGCAACCAAGCCAACGTAGCCATTTCGTCGGTTTCAAATGCAAATGAAGTGCGAAAAGCAACTTGGCCAATCCCCGCCGAGTACCGTTCATTCCAACCATTAATGCTGTCGCATCCAAAAAACCTTAGAATGTCCTCGGACAAGCGCTCTCCGCGAGACCCTTTGGGTAGCCAACCGAGTTCGCGCAGTGCTCGTGCAGGGAATGACTGCCCCCATGTCGAAAGCGATTGGGTCGGCGCAGAATTTGCAATCCTCGCTTTGTCGGCCACGAATTGATTGTATCGCTCACTCCAGAACTGTCGTGATGCACCAAGTTCTGCTGATAGTGCGTCCGCGATTTCAGAGCAAATTTGGACCCGCCCTTCCATGATGCCCGCAAATACATCTTCTTCAAAACCGATGCGTTCAGCCAACTCATAAATCGGAACATTTCCAGCTGCGGCCAGTCGAGATATCGTATCGCCCGGTGGAGAAGCCCAGTTTGGTTCAAACATCAAGCCAATTCCTCCCCGCCAATATCGATAAAATCCAAATGTATGCGATGGGCGCTTTTCCACGCATCGTCGCCGCCGGAGGCAGTTATCACGGTTCTCAAAATGCATCCAGTGGAGATGAACCAGTCCAGTTTGAAGCAGTCTTGGTCTCTCGTTGCCAATTTTGGGCTGCCTGGGACGTCACCCGCAAAGAGGGCAGCTCTGAAATCTGCTACCAAACCAATGAATGCCTGCCCCGTCTCACTTCCGAGATGGTGGTAGGCCTTCTTGGGTTCTGTTGCCAAATCCCTCATGAGTTTGCTCGAAAAAGACGGTTCCAAGGGCTTTGTTTCTCGACTATTGCGCTACATAGAGCCTTGGAAGGCGCACGGCTCACCATATCTGCCCAATGATCATACATACAGAAGTTGTAGCTAGCGCTGCGGCGAAAGTCACGCCAGAATTAACCATCAGCGATTTCTGAGGCGAAGCAACCTAAAGGGCTGGTTCGTGTCAATATGGATGCGCATGGCGATCATCATGCCAGCGGAGACACCGAAAAAGGGCGCTAATCGCGCGCCCTTGACTTCCTGCACTCCTGTCAGCGGTTTACTTTGAACTAACTGGCTGCAGGTTCCGGCGTGCCTCCTTCTCGGCGGCGGACCCTTTCAGCCATTGCCACGGTGTGCGCGGCTTGCGAGCCTTAGCCAGTTCGGGGTTCGCTTTGGCGTCGCTGGCAGCAGCGCGCAAGCTTTCGCGGGCTTCGCGCGGGTCGATCTTGAGTTCTTCGCAAAGGGCTTTCAGCGTGATGATGTCGGGCATGTCGATCTCCTAAGTTTCTGATGAAGATCGATAAGACGCCCGCCAGTGGCCTGTCAGGGATAACCCCAGAACGTCTTTAGCTTTTCTCGCATTGCTGCTACCACTGATCTCGACATGGCAGACGCGGCCATGTTGGGGCTTAGAAACCCCTCACGTACTAGGTCGAGAAATCGGCTGAACACCTTTGACCCTATGGTCGGGGTGCCTGTGTTATACAACAGGCCCCGGCTAAAGGCACAGGGACCGTGTACGTGCGGTTTTCTAACACCCCGATCACCAGTCAATTGGGAGGGCGCTCGCGGATCGGGGACCGTTGGAGCTTTCACTGTCCAATCCCATTTCTTGGGTTGAGCGCAAGACCCTGCCGGATCGTGCAGGTGTCTACGTCATCGCCCGTGGCAATCCAGACAACACTGTCTACATTGGGCGAACTTGGGGTGCGAAAGGTATCCGCAACCGTATCCGCACGTTCAATAGGTCAGCCATGACCGGACTGAAAGGACATGCTGGTGGTGTTACCTTCCACGGTGTGTTCAACGGCGACACATCCGATCTGTTCGTATCAGTACACCTACCGGATGGTATCGACACTAAGCCGGAAATCTTGCGCCCCTACATCGCCTATGCCGAGCGGCAGCTGATTTGGGAGTTCGTCCGCGTCCATGGTCGGCTGCCCGCGTGCAACTCAGAGTGACCTGCAAATAACCCCGAGGGCAGAGAGTCTAAGGCGCGCGCGGCGGCGTTACATTGAGCCAGAGGGCCTCATGACCGTGGCGAATGACGTGTTGCGACGAAAGCGCCGCTGACGCCAGTGCTGGCCCCTGTGCGCCGCGCAGAGCGTCAAGAGCATCGGCTTTGAGTGTAGCGCCTGTCCCCAGCATATCTCGCCCTGTGGTCTCTCCCCTCCGCGCGGGAATTACCCTGACGGGCGACGGTCCCCGATCTTATTGCGCTGGCATTGCAACCAGCCAGCGAGGAGATTGGCATGACGATACGCGCAACATGGGCCTTCAATGGCCAGACGAAAACCATTTTGGGGAATTGGCACCGGCTCTGGTGCCTACTGTTTGGCCCGCTCTACTACCTGTTCAAGGGCATGTGGTTGTGGGCGATCATATCGTTCTTCACCCTCAATGGACTCTGGATTGGCTTCCCTCTCTACAACCGGTCCATCGTGCTGCGGCATTTCCACCGCAAAGGTTGGGTGCAGGAATGATTTTGAGAACGCCCAAACTGGCAGATTGCTACCCAAGTGGAACCCCAGACACCGGCGCGACACCCGACGCAGATGCGGACTCTTTGAAAAGAATCAGTGATTTAGCTCCGGCTCGCACCCGACAGACTGATACATAGTCCTCGTGTCGCCCTAGACAGGACTGGCGGACACCCAGTGAGGTGCTGGCGAGTGGTATGGAGGGAGGCGTTTTTTTAACGGCACGCGCCCAGTGGACGGACAAGGGGTCATACATACTGCCAAGATTTCCGGCTCCCAGCCGCTCCGCACCCCAAGCCCACGCTGGCCTCCAAAAAGTGAAGGACGGACTTAAGCCCGCCCATCATTCGATATAAAAATTATTGTACATGAAATATTATAACGATCACTCGTCGGCAGTGGGCTTTCCGAGTTTCCAGCGGGTGCTTTTTCCCTTCCCTACCTGCACGATCTCATCGGACTTCGCCATCTCTGCTCTAAGCGCGTTCAAGGTGCCGACAGACGCAAGGCTGCGGCCTGTCACTGCGCTTTCAACTTTCTCCCATCTGACCGGCTGATCGGAAAGAAATTCGAGTATGAACTCTCGCGCGGCGTCGGTGGCTGATGCAGGCCTGCCAACTGAATTTGTCTCGACCCTGCAAACCTCGGCTTCGTTCGCATCTGAAAACTCGACCGGGTGCAGCACAGGCGTCCCGTCTCGACCACCTCCGAAACGCTCGAATATGATTGTCTTGCCAAGCTCGCTGGCGTTGGCCTTGCCATGCGCCAAAGCGAAGCGCGAGCGATCTGTCGGGTCTGTCCCGTAAAATAACGCGGATCGAATACTGGCCGCGAAACCAATAGAGCCGACAATCCGATACAGCGGGTGCTCTGCTGACTGTTTATTCAAGTGACCAATAGCCAGTACCGCACATCCGGCATCTTCAGCGATCTCAGTAAGACGTCCCAGAAACTCGCCCACCTCATTTTGACGGTTCATATCACGCCCGCTGCCCATGTAGGCGGTCAGCGTATCTATGACGACCAGCTTGGGCCGCTCCTGCTCGATGTAACGCGCCATCGCCTCAAGGTTCTCTGGCGATAGAATCTTAAACCGGGTCATGACGCGAATTTGGCCGATGTCCGCTCCGTTCTCCAGCAATCGGGGCAATGTGACTCTCTGCCAGTTGTCCTCAGCGGACAGCATCAGAACCTTACCTTTCGGTGCGCACTCATCGGTGAGTGGCCAAGGCTTACCCGTGGTCACGGCGGCGATCAGCTTGGTCACCAACAGCGACTTGCCCATACCGGGATTGCCCGCAAGAAGGGTTACGCCGAAATACGGGATGTACGGGTAGTACAGGAATTCCATCGGCAAAGGCTCAGTCGTCTTTGGTGGGCCAAACAGCGCGGCAGTATCCTCGACGTAATTTCCACTGCTTTGGACCACGGAGCGCAATTCGTTTGGCGACAACGGCGCTTCAGTGAAATCATCGTTCAAAGCTTCCAGCATGGCCTCAACCACATCTTCGTCATCGAACCTTCGGCGCAAGAAGCAGGCCGTGCGAAAGAAGTAATCGTTTCGGCCACCGCTTTTGATGACGAGGTCTGTTGACCCCGGCTGCAAACGTTTTTGTTTTTGTCGTGTTCGTTTAGGTCTGAGATTGCTCAGGTTGTTTGGCAAGGAGGCCATTCGGGAGGGCGACCGAGTGGAATACCGATATTGCTTGCCCGAGGGATGGGTGCTGGGCGGCACCATCACCATCCTGTTCTCGCCGGTCAGAACGTCGACTTCCTCGGCTTTAAAGGCACCTTCGATATACCCACCTTCGAAGTAAAGGTGCTGGCCTCGCCCTGTAAAAACCTTAACCGTTTCCGGCAGATCAAGACCCTCAACTGCCTCTTTGCCTGCTTTCCCGTCCACATCAACAACGGTTAGACCAGCCAGTGATATTGCAAGATTGGCTTTAGGATGCCGACTGAGTGCTTTTTGCACCAAATCGATGTCATCGGTCGCGCTGTTTACTCCGTTCGGAAAGAACTTGGACAAGGGGTGCTTGCCGGGTGACGGGCAGCCGTCACGCTTGCAGGTACATTGCCCGCCCTCGTGAATGCCGTATGTCAGAACAACTTTTCGGCCAGCGGCGATCTGGGCCTTGGCGGCAGCTAGTGTTTTGGGAGAGCGCATCTGTTTTGACACGCGAAATTGTTGTCGCATGGTGTTTCCTTTGATTTTCTTCTGGGGGAAAAGAGGCTGGAAAACCCCCAATCAGTACTCAGCGTAGTGGGTTCGGGTGCGCTCCTCGGCGCGTTCGGCGAGCCAGTCTTCGATCTCCGACATGAGCCACGCGACGGTGGTCCCGCCCATTCTGATGCGACGGGGAAAGCGCCCTTGGGCCTCCCAGCGCAGTTTCGTGGTATTCGAAACGTTGATGCCCATGCGCTTCAGGTCTTCGCGGGTGACAAGCATCTTGTTCGCTATACTGTCTGTCATGATTTTACCTTTCGTTGCTGAAAGGAACCGGTTCCTGAGACAGTAGTGGCGTGATATTTTTACCTTGTCATTTCAATGCTATGAACAAAACCGGGGCAAAATGAGATGTTCTGTTCAATCGTCTAAACGATAGTCGGAAACCGCTGTTTGAATTTGCCTGTTTAGGTTTTCGAGCTTAGTGGGGTCTTTAGCGAATTTTGAGTAATAGGCGGCGAGGAGCGGGCGCGCTGACGCCCGAATGAACTCGGGATATTCGCCATCGATATGGCCGTACGAGGCGGAGCGTTTCACATGCTCAAGGCTCCGGATATCGATGAAGACTTCGGTCATACCGTTGACAACTGCCTGCATCGTTTCTGAATGAGCCGTTGCTGACCCCACATCTTTCGGCACACCGCTGACTGCTTGAACCAGCTCTAATAGGTTCGACACTGCGGTTTCGGTTTCCTCAATGCGTTTCCGCATTTCCGAAGCAGGTACAAAACGGGAGGACTGTCCTTTCTCGGGGCGGACAACCACAGATGACAATAGGTCGTCAGAGTTGGCCAATCCTGCAATCAAACGGCGGGACAAATCATCGATCTTTGCGGCCCAAGCGAGTTTTTGTGCCGGTGTCGCGGCACCGCCCACGAAGTCGAAAACGGACAGGAGGTATTCGGCGGTTGCAGCAAGTTGAAGCCGAAGCTCTTCAATGCCCGCTGGATTCTCAAGGCGTATCGTCTCTGCGATCTCGAGCGCAGCATCGTTAGTATAAATTTCGGACCACGGATTGTGGCCGGGTGGAAACTTCTTGCTCGCGTACCCAACCCAGCGTTCAGGCGTGATGTCGCCTTTCAACTTGCTGAGCATTCTTGGGCGTTGTGATCTTTTCGATATGCTCATTCCACTTGTCCAGCGCCTCGCGCTTCTCGTCCGCGTATGAATATACATTGTAGATGGCTGCAACGCCTGAGACTACACCCGTCTTGTGGTTCAACAGCGCCTCGGTCACAGCTTGCGGAATACCGATTTGCGCCATGTTGGTGGACATTGTGCGACGCAAGTCATGGATATGCCACGGTTCAGTGCCTTCGGGCAATGCATGATCGAGCCGTTCTTTCAAGCGACCGAATCCTGAGATCGGCGTAACACCTTTCGTCGTGAAGACATAATCTGACCCAAGAAAAGGGGGGACCCTGCGCAGAACATCAAACATGGCATCCGTTATCGGGACTGTGTGTTGCCTGCCATTCTTGGCTCGTTCGGCAGGTAAGGTCCAAAGGCGTTTTTCAAGGTCGAGTTCCGACCAGCGCATCTCGGCAACCTCGGCGCGTCTCTGGCCGCTGAGGGCTAGAAGCTTCATGCAATCCCCAAAAGGGTAACCCTCAGCGTCACAGGCCGTCCAAAGAGCGGCTAGCTCCTCGTCGTTCAATACACGATTGCGAGGCTGTTCCTTGGCGCGTGGCTTCATCCCGGCAATGGGTGAAACTTCGATCAAGCTCCGCTCTACGCACCAGCCCATTAGATGCTTGAGATGGGCCAATGCGCGGTTCACGCCGATTGGTGCAGATTTCTGGATCTCGTCGCATGCTTTCACCACATCTGCACGTTTTATCTCGTTAATTCGCATGTCGAGTAGGGCTGTAAACTTGGCAAGCTGTGCTGCCTTGCGGTCGCTATCTCGGTTGTGAACTTCGGCGTATTTCTCAATGTAATCTGGGATCACTTCACCCAGTGTCGGTTTCGCTTGGACGTCTATGCCGGTGTTCTGTTCGAACTTGCCTGTTTCCACTTCATAAAGGACTTGCCGCGCTCGTTCCCGGGCGTCGTTAAGAGAAAACGGCCCAAACTGGCCGATGGTCAGTCGCTTCATTTTCCTGTTTATGCGCTTGTGAAAGCTGAAGGTCTTGGTGCCGGATTTGTTCACGCGAAGGACCAAGCCGGGCACAACCGTGTCGCGATAATCAACGCGCTTGGTAGGATCAGGCTTTCTGGTCTCAATGAACTTTGTGGTGAGTTTCTGTTTCATAGTGTCATGATAAGAGACCAGGAAATGCCACGTCAGGGACAATCCTAGATGCGTTGAGGCGAGATGGATCGCTCTGCACTGGCGGTCCGGTGAGCTTGATGCTTTTAAACGGCTTCAATCTTTGGTTGACTTCGTGTCTATGTGTACGACATTCTTTGGTTGCGTTTCAGAGCATAAGGCAGCGCCTGACGCCGTGTTTCATGTCTGCCAACAACAACCGGCACCAGATCGAGTAGTCTGGGGAAGGCCGAGGCAACTTTGCACTGGAGAGTGTGATGCCATCTTTGGATCAAACGAACTCGCTAGCAGGCGATCAAAATCATTTGCTTGAAGTCTACGAAAACGAATTCGAAGTCGAATATCGGGGTGAGAGATATCTCGTCCGCGATAACGGCGCGGTTTTTCGATTTAACGAATACCGAAAGCGAGCCCGTCCGTTGGACAAAACTTGGACTTTCGGACGCCAAAACCCGACAACCGGATACCAATATCTTGCAGGTGTCCCCGTTCACCGCATTGTTTGTTCTGCATTCAACGGAGAACCACCCACAGATCAGCACGTGGTGGATCACATCGATACCAACCGATCAAACAACCGACCGGAGAATCTACGGTGGCTGACGAGGTTGGAAAACGCTCTGCTGAATGAGATCACGGCGCGACGCATCGAACTGGTCTACGGTTCCATCGAAGCCTTCCTAGCTGATCCGTCAAAACTCCAAAGTGAGGCTACCTACCCAGACGTGTCGTGGATGCGAACTGTATCGAAGGACGAGGCCGCCAAAACAAAATCGCGCTTCGAGAAATGGGCAAAAAGCGGGTCGGTTCCCAGCGGTGGAGCGATTGGTGAGTGGCTATACGGCACGGCTGAACGAGCGGATTTCGAACCCGACCCAGAAGAGTACGAGTCTCTTACTCCATCAGTCATCCAAGTTCGTTGGCGTGTCCCAACAGAGTTTCCCGAATGCCCATCGGAAGTGAGCGACGATGCACTGGAGCACTATGCTGAGAACCTTGTCTTCGGAAAAGTGTTCGCACGGAATGACATTTATCAGAGCTTGGTTGTTCAACGTTCTCTTGTCGCAGATGCCTTGATAGTCTTGACCCACAACCCTGGCCCCAACGCAATCAAAGACTGGGCTGTCGCTCAAATTTCGGTTCATGGCGAATTCTTCTACCATCGCAGTGAACACCAGTATTTCTCTTTGCAAGGCGCGCTAAAGACGTTTTGCGAGCTGACCGGGGATAGCTATGAAGATTGCATAGATGACTACTGCTGAGCCGAAAGGGAAAGGGTACTGATGACAACGGTTTGTTGCTACTGAAAGAACACGGGGGAAGCCCAATCGAAAATGTCACCCGGAGCATTGAAGTTTTCAAGGCGTTCCATGATTTCGCCTTCGAACTGGTCTCGCAGCGCCGGAATACGTTGCTCCCAAGGTTCTCGAACTCTTTTTAGAGTTTCAGCAAATGCACCAAAATGGTCAGTTCGTGCGCCCACCAACTCGGAGCAAATTGTCAAACCAAAGGCTGAAGCTACCCGGGGCTCAACGGGCCAAAGATGTGAAACAGCTGCTTGTGCTGGCGAGGTCAATGATGGTGCGAGCCCCAGTTTTTGTATCCCACCCAAGCCATCTGAAACGCCGCCATCACAAATGTTCAAACAAAGAAGACGCCTCCCTTCATCTTCTGGGTGGAGGCCAATTAGGTTGTCTACGGCAACGACCTCATCTTGATTTATGAGGATTTTTGAAGAACCGAGTTGCCAGTGGTCGAAAACTCCGTGCCCTATTACATGGATGAAGTCATAGGCAGGATCGCGGTACATCGCTAAGAAGTCATCTCGACCACGCTCACGTCCAAGATAGACATGTGCTTCGACACCTTGCCTTTGCAGAAATTCTGACGCCGAGACCGCCTCCATTTCAGAATACAAATCATTACATGAAGCCCAGATGGCTGCCCGCCGAATTGGGCGATCTGGAAGCGGAGTCCGTAGACTCGAACTCAAAGGCCAGCATTCATTCGCCTCTCGCGACAGTAGCGCTTGAAGCGGGTGAAGGTTGTGGGGGAAACATGCAAGGGCAGGCGATCCAGCCAGTTTCTCAACTAAAACCGGAACATTGTAGAAGTCGGTCAGAGCCTCCTCAAACCCGGTCGCAGAATCTCTGTTGGGCTGCCCGGGACGCCCCGGAACTTGATCAAGCTCGGGACCGGCTTGTACAGTTCGCGTTGTTCCCAGTGCATTGTTGGTAGTTTCATTCATCGCTTCCACTACTTCGGTTTCGCCGGAAAATTTCCCCCGAAAACTGACCATTTCAGTGTCGTTCCCGAGAAACCCAACACCGGAAATAGCAGTCGGCAAAACGACACTGCACCCAGCAGAAGCCGTTTCAATTTCACCGGCATACCAAGCGGCGAGAATTTTTGCGAAGTCTGCCGCCCGATCATTGTCCAACGCGAATTTTGCCACCGGACTCAATAAGCTGGATCGTTGATCGAGAGAAATCAACCAGTCTGTGTAGGATGGGAAACTATTGCGAACTCCATCTGAGTATTCTTTGGCGGCTTCAATCAAGCGCACTACGTTTTCATCCCAATCCCCCACGTTTTCGAATGAAGCGAAGTGGTACTGAAAGGGTTCGTGCTGAAGCAAAAAGTCGGCGTAATCACGTACTACGATCTTTGCCCACCTGTGGTGTGGATCTCCGACCAAGTCACAGCTCCGTGTTGAAAACGCTTTGGCGATCTGAGCTTTGTTTTCCCTGGGTAGTGCATCGATATCGTACAAGCGTCTCAGAACGGTCGCGACGCCAACCGCGCTTTGATGTCCCACATCTCTACCCCAGCACATCAGGCTCACAGCAGCTTTAACTGCTAGGCTTCCATCGGCTGGCAACTTGAAAATCGTCTCCTCTAAGAGCGGAGCAATCTGAGCTGCCGGGGCAAATAGCGCGGACTGATTACGGCAATAATAGAAAAAACCGTCCGCCCATTCCAAAAACGTGTTCGGAAAGCTGTTTGGCAGCATGTCAACTAAAACTCCGATGAAACGAAATGGTCGTCCGTCAAAAAACTTTCGTTGAGCACTAGATTCTATGCTGTCACTTAGGCCGTTGTGTATCCAGTCAAATGCACTATCGAAGCGACCTCGCTTAATCGCAGCCATCATTGGCGCAATCGACACTTCGAACTGAACATATTCAAGCAGAACGCGTTCGACGTCGCCGGTCGCGTTCGCCTGAGCTTGAATGATCTCTTCCGCAACTGTGGCACTGACTCGATGGAGTTCGTCAAACGATGTGGCCTGAGCAGCAGCTTGTAGGTTGTTCAATTCAACCAGCAATCCCGGAACCTGAGGCACCGAGATTGGACATTCTACATCAGGAAGCACAAAACCGTAGTCCGCAGACAGCTGTCGCCAGTTTGATAAATCGTACAATTGCCGTTCCTTGAAAATTGGATCAAACGACAGCTACATTGGGTTTGGTCTATAGCCGCGTGATGCAACCCTAGAGAGATTTGGGTGAGGTTTGAATAGGTTTCGCACCTTCGACGGAGTTTGGATCGTACCGGCATTCAAGTATGCTGGCTTCGCCCAATTGCCGGGAACTGACACGCAAACGGTAGTGGCATGGTCTCCTCAAGCACCTCGGGTATCGCTGGGGTAGCAGGAGTAGGGTGCTTGAATGCTTTGGTGTGTGACAGGGCGAGACGATCTGCCAAGCGCAAAGGCTAAGGTTTTCAATCGGCTACGATACGGTTTGAGTGATCCTGAGACGGTGCGTGCGGAACACAAGGCTAATTGAAAATCCTCGTGTCGGTGGTTCGATTCCGCCCCCGGGCACCACTTAACTCTCTTGTATTATGCACCTTTAGAGGCTTGCGATTGGGCCGTGCCGGCGTGCAATCATTTGAATGCCAAATGGGCGCGCGGGGCCGGTGCGGGCATCTATCTGATTGCCAGGAAAACCCAGAACGCCATTGCGAGCCGCTTGTGTGTCTTTCCTGATCACCGTCTTTTCCCATTTTTAATGTTGTCACGACGTTGCTGAACAATCGCCGTTTTCCGAACGCCGCGTTCCCTCATGGCGCAGCTGTGATAACGCTGGCATTGTGCTCGTCAGGTCTGTGCGGTAGCTTTTTATTGTGGAGATATTTCAGCGCATAACTTCTGGGATTCTGGTTGTTCTTCTGGTCTTTGTGACTGGGTTAAGCAGCGCTGCCCATGGGGCGGTGAACGATTGCACGGGCGGCCACTGCGATGCACAGGCGATGGCCATGCCTGCGGGTGCGCATCATGTTGACCATGCATCGTCCGGGCCAGGCGGCGGTGTGCCGCTGGGACATGACAGTGCCAGCCATGAAGGGTGCGGCCCTTATCTGTGCCATGTGCTTGCCCTTTCCATCCATCAGCTGGCGGCGACGGTTGGCCAGGCCGGCATTGTTCTGGGCTGGCCCGTTGCGCGCCTTTCTGCACTGAAAGAGCCGGACGGCTTAGACAGGCCACCTAATCACTGACGCAGAAACCCAACGCTGGTCGCCCTTGCGGTTGGCGTTGTTTTGATCGGTCGCACAGAGGTTGCGACCAATCCCTGCTTCACATGTTTAGGATCAATTGATGAACCAGAAATACCTGATAGTCGGCGCGATTGGCGTCGCTGCAATTGCCGCATTTTCCCTTTTGCGACCAAACCCTGCACAGGAGGTTGCGCAGGTTCCCCCCCTTGAAGGCAGCGCGATTGTCGCTGTTAATATGCCTGTTATCGGCGGGAACGCTGCCGTCGGCCAGGGCATTTTCAACACGGTATGCGCAGCCTGCCACGGCACCAATGCCGTTGGGATAGAGGGCGTGGGCCCGCCGTTGATCCATGTGATCTATGAGCCCTCGCACCACGCCGATGAAGCCTTTCAGCGCGCCGTTGCGGTGGGGGTCAGAAGCCACCATTGGGGGTTTGGCGATATGGCCCCGGTCAATGGTCTGACGCGGGGCGATGTCACCATGATCGTCGCATATATCCGTGAAATTCAACGTGCCAATGGTATCAATTAAGGAGCCGATTCAATGAAAATATTTGCTGTCTTCGCTTTGCTGGTCACGCTTGCATCCGGTGCGTTCGCGCATTCGCCGGTTGAATCCACCACACCTTCTGACGGAGGTGTCACTGCCGCGGTTCCGGCGGAAATCAACCTTCGTTTCGTCAACAAAATACGGCTGACACGGGTGGACATGTTCCATCAGGATCACCCGTCGGTGCGGCTGGATCTTGGCGATCAGACGCGATTTGACCACATGTTCACACTGCCCCTTCAGGGCATGGGCCCAGGCACCTACCGCATTGAATGGCGCGGTCTGGGGGCAGATGGCCATGCGATGCAGGGCGAATTTTCGTTCACTGTGGAATGAACATGCCGGATGTATGGGAAATGGCCGCGATCGTCGTGAAACTGATGCTTTATGTCGGTGTCATGGGGGCCAGCGGGCTTGTGATAATCAGACTGATGTTTTCCGGTCTGCTGTCACCTTTGCACAGCCGGATGACGCTGCACACCGCGCTTTTGGCCGGCTTTGCCTTTGTCGCCACGGTGTTGGGGTTCATGCTGCAAGGGGCTGCCCTGACCGGCGGTGTTGATGGGATGAGCGACCCCGAAATGCTTGGCCTGTTGTGGCAGACGCGGGTTGGGGATGTATTGATTTACCGCGTTGCGGGCACCGCTTTGATCATGGCTGGGCTGTTTACCCCCCGCATCGGCCCGTGGGTATCGCTTGTGGGTGTGGGGCTTGCACTGTGGTCCTTCACCCAGATCGGGCATGTGCCCGAGGTGGCACAAACGGGTGTTCGTTTCCTGCTGTTGCTACACCTTCTGGGCGCGGCGTTCTGGGTTGGCGTTCTTGGCCCGCTCTGGGCTTTGTCGCGGCAGGCAGAGTTCGTAAAAACCGCAGCACTTTTGGGCCATCGTTTCGGGCAGGTCGCGCTGGCCATTGTGCCCGCGATGATCCTGGCCGGTGTGGTGATGGCGTGGCTGTTGCTGGGGGATCTATCGGCCCTTGTGACAACGGGCTACGGGCTTACGCTGTTTGCAAAACTGGCACTGGTCGGGGTGGTGATGGCGTTGGCGGCTGCGAACAAACTGCGTTTTGTCCCGTCCATGCAGGGCGGGGACCTGCGCGCCGCGCGGCATCTGGCGCGCTCTATTGAAATTGAAACTGTCGTTATACTGTTTGTGCTTGTGGCAACCGCAACACTTACAAGCGTACTGACCCTTCCGAATTGAGGTTTCCCATGAACAGACGAGAATTTCTGATCACGACATGCGCCGCAGCGCTGGCGCCGCAGATAACACGCGCTTCCAGCCCAGTAGATTTGATTGCGCAGCCGGTTCGCGCGCAAATCCTGCCCGAGGGCAACCCGATGACATCGATGTTGGGCTTCAACGCAAGCACGCCGGGGCCAACCTTGCGCGCGCGTCAGGGTGATATTCTGGATATCCGGTTTTTAAACCAGATCGCTGAAGGGTCGGCGGTGCACTGGCATGGAATACGGTCAGACAACGCGATGGATGGCGTTCCGGGGTTAACCCAGGACGTTGTGCAGCCGGGCGCGCAGTTTTCCTACCGCTTTGGCCTGCCGGATGCAGGTACCTTTTGGTACCATTCCCACAATCGGTCCTGGGAACAGGTCGCAAGGGGGCTTTATGGCCCGCTGATTGTGGACGAAGCAACGCCGCCTGACGTGGATCACGATCTGATTGTTCTGATTGATGATTGGCGGCTGGCCGAAGATGGTGCGCTTGTCGATGGGTTTGAAAATATGCACGATCAGGCCCATCAGGGGCGGCTTGGCAACTTTGCACAGGCGATGGTGGTGCCAAACACGCCTGTCAAACGCGGCGACCGGGTGCGCCTGCGTCTGATCAACGTCGCAACTGACAGGATTTTCCCTGTTGGCGTTGAAGGGGTCTCCGGCAAAATCGTTGCTTTGGATGGGATGCCGCTGCCAGCCACGCAAAAGCTGCAAGGGCTTGTGCTGGCCCCGGCCCAGCGGGTGGATATCATTGCAGATGTCACTTCTGCTGAGGGCGTGACCTTCCTTTTTCCGACCCGTGAAACCCCCTATGTGCTGGGCGAAATCCCGGTGAGCGGCGAAAACACACAACGGGCGCTGTCTGACATACCGGCCCTTCCACCCAACAAAACCGCCCGGCCTGAAATGGAAAACGCCATTTCGCTGACACTTACCATGGAAGGGGGCGCGATGAGCCCGCGCATGATGGCGCTTTCCGATATCTGGGCGTTCAACGGTCAATCGGGCCTGTCGCAAACACCGTTTCATCGGTTCGAACGCGGGCAAACTGCGAAAATTCGTTTGGTGAACGACACGCGCTTTGCGCATGGCATTCATTTGCACGGGCATCACTTTTTCGAAGTCGAACCCGATGGCGAATTCGGCGCCTTGCGCGACACGACGCTGGTTGATCCGGGGCAGGCGCGTGACATCGTCTGTGTCTTTGACAACCCGGGAAGCTGGCTGTTGCACTGCCACATGCTGGGGCATCAGGCCGCCGGGATGAAAACATGGGTGGAGGTTGCATGAAACACGTACTGATCATCGCCGCGTGCTGTTTTGGTACCAGCGCGCTGGGCGCGCATGAACTGGATGGCAGGGATACAGACAGGGGGCAAACCCTGTACGCCGGGCAGTGCGCTGCCTGTCATGGTGCCAACCTTGAAGGTCAGCCCGATTGGCGCAGGCCCGGTGAAAACGGCATTCTTCCGGCCCCGCCCCATGATGAAACCGGCCACACCTGGCATCACGACAACCAGCTTTTGTTCGAATACACGCAGCTTGGTGGCGCCCAGGCGCTGGCGGCGCGTGGTGTCACGGGGTTTCAAAGCGGCATGCCGGGTTTTGGTGACACACTCAGCGACGATGAACTTTGGGACATTCTGGCCTTCATCCGCTCAACCTGGCCGGCCCGCGTGCGCGAGGTCCAATCCGGCCGCAACCCGCCGCACGAATAAAAGGCGGGTTGCGCCATAGCCTAGCCATTCAGGCGGGGAGGGCGGTGGGCGTGCCTGAATCCTTCAATTTTCGCCGGGATATGCAGAAAATACCGCATTAGCGGCAGGCAACTGCAGTATATAAGCATGCTGGTCGGGTAGTATCCGCGCGAACCCTGATGGGCGGCTGGTGGCGTATTCGCGATCAGGCGGGCCCGGCAGATTGCGCAAAATAACCGCCGTGAATTTGAAAGGCAGACGAATGTTGACCAATGATCAGCTTGCACTTTGGGACCGTGAAAACTTTTTCCACCCCTCAACCCACCTGGCGCAACATGCCCGTGGCGAAACGCCGACGCGCATCATCAGCACCGCAAAAGGGGTGTTTATTGAGGATCGGGATGGCAATCAGATGCTGGATGCTTTTGCGGGTCTTTACTGCGTAAATGTTGGCTACGGCCGTCAGGAAATCGCCGAGGCGATCGCGGCTCAGGCGCGTGAACTGGCGTATTATCATTCCTATGTGGGCCATGGGACCGAAGCCTCGGTCACCCTGTCCAAGATGATTTTGGACCGTGCACCGGCCAATATGTCGAAGGTCTATTTCGGGCAAAGCGGATCGGATGCGAACGAAACGAACATCAAGCTGGTTTGGTACTTCAATAATATTCTGGGGCGCCCGGAAAAGAAAAAGATCATCTCGCGCTGGCGTGGGTATCACGGCTCGGGCCTGATGACCGGGTCATTGACGGGGTTGGAGCTGTTTCACAAGAAATTTGACCTGCCGCTTAGCCAGGTGATCCATACAGAAGCCCCCTATTTCCTGCGCCGCGCAGATCCGGCGATGAGCGAAGAAGAGTTTTCCGCCGATTGCGCGGCCAAGCTGGAACAGATGATCCTTGCCGAAGGCCCCGATACGGTTGCGGCCTTTATCGGAGAGCCGGTTTTGGGCACGGGTGGGATTGTTCCGCCGCCTGCGGGCTACTGGGCTGCGATTCAGGCGGTGTTGGAAAAATACGATATCCTGCTGATCGCGGATGAAGTTGTAACCGGTTTCGGCCGTCTGGGTACGATGTTCGGGTCTGATCACTATGGGATGCGCCCGGATATCATCACCATCGCCAAAGGGCTGACATCAGCCTACGCGCCGCTTTCCGGTTCGATCGTATCCGATAAAGTCTGGAAGGTGCTGGAAGAGGGCACAGATGAGTTTGGCCCGATCGGCCATGGCTGGACCTATTCCGCCCATCCCATTGGCGCGGCGGCCGGGGTGGCCAACCTGAAGCTGATCGATGAACTGGGGCTGGTGGAAAACGCGGCCACCACCGGGGCATATCTGGGCCAGCAACTGCGCGCGGCCCTTGGCGATCACCCCAATGTTGTCGAAGTGCGCGGCGAAGGCATGCTGGCAGCGGTTGAATTTGGTGAAAGCCGCGATCCGCTGGCGTTTTTCGATCCTGACCGCAAGGTGGGTTATGCGCTTGCCGCAGCTGTCGCCAAACGTGGTGTCATCGTTCGCGCCATGCCGCAGGGGGATATCCTGGGCCTGGCGCCGCCCCTTAGCATCACCAAAGAAGAGGTGGATCAGGTTGTGGGCGCTGTCGCCGAAGCGGTTCAGGAAGTCCTGTAAGTTACAGCCAGCCGGCCCGGAATGGGCGGGTTGCGGGCATGAAAAAAGGCGGCAGGGAAACCTGCCGCCTTTGTTTTTGTGCCGTTTAGGCGTGGGCTATCAAGCAAACCACCAGCGTTCGGAAACTTTGTTACCGTCGTTGATCCAGTTGCCAGCCACGTCATCGCCATGGGCCAGTTTGTTGGAGTGGGCCGCGATATAGTTGGCCCACATTGCAACGATCGCGCCGCCATCGTCCTGCAGAAGGCGCTGTGCTTCCCAGTACTGGGCCTTACGCTTGTCCTGATCTGTTTCGGACCGTGCGCTGACAACGACATCGTTGAACCGCTTGGACGATTCCGTGCCTTTCCAGGCGGTGTCGTTCCATTCGGTGTCGTTGGTGTAGGCTGCGGAATACATCCAGTCCTGGGTTGGGCGACCGCCCCAGTAACAGGCGCTCCAGCCCTTTTTGTTCCAGACGTTGGACCAGTAACCATCGTTAGGTTCACGCACAACTTCCACATCGATCCCACACTCTTTTGCAGAGGCGGCGATCAGCTGGCCAGCATCGACAGCGCCTGCAAAGGCGGCATCGGCAACGGACAGTTGGATCGGGCCAGAGTGGCCGGATTTTTTGTAGTGCATCGCTGCCTTTTCAGGATCAAACTCGTGCACCGGAAGTTCTGTGTTCAGGAATGGCATGGCCGAAGAAACGGGCACGTCATTACCAGCAACACCATGGCCCAGCAGGATTTTGTCCACCAGTTCCTGACGCTTCAGGGCAAATTTCAGGGCCATGCGAAGATCATAGTCACCAAAGGGATCAACGTTCAGGCGCATCGGGAAGGTGTAGTGCTGTGTCCCGGTCGTTTCCATGATCGACAGGGTAGGAACCCGGCCAAGCAGCGAAACGGTTTTCGGGTCGATCGTATCAGCATAATCAACGTCGCCGTTCATGATGGCGTTTTGGCGGGCTGCAAGGTCGAGGATCGAAACCAGTTCGACCTCATCAAAATGCGCGCGGCCTTCTTTGAAGTAGTTCGCATTGCGCGAGAATGTGGCGCGCACGCCGGCCTCGTACTGATCAAGAACATAGCCACCGGTCCCGATGGGCGAGTTGGGATCATCGATCATGCCGTTGTTCGAGGCCATGATCATGATGTGGTAATCAGATACGATGTACGGGAAGTCTGCGTTGCCGCCTTCCAGTTCAAACACCACCTGATTGTCGCCATCCTTGCGGATGTCTTTTACAGCCGCCAGAAGGCCTTTGGCCGCTGATTTGGAGTTTTCATCGCGGTGGTAGTTGAAGGTCGCGATAACATCTTCCGGTGTCAGCGACTTGCCGTTGTGAAATTCAACGCCCTTGCGCAGGTTGAACACCCAGGTGCTTGCGTCTGAGGATGCTTCAAAGCTTTCCGCCAGTTCGCCGATCAGCTGGCCGTTGCTGTCCACTTCGGTCAGGTGGTTGCCGCGTGTGTAAATGACGTTCTGGCTGAAGCTGTTTTCCGATGTGCTTGGGTCAAGCACGTCAGTTGTAGACCCGAACCCGGTACCGTGGCGCAGACGGCCGCCGGATTTCGGAGTCGCCGCCATTGCTGCACCGGCCATCGAAAGCGCTGTGGGAAGCGCAACACCCGCTGCAATGGCGGATGAAATGAATTGGCGGCGGTCAATACGGCCGTCTGTCAGGCGATCGGCCTGGTTCTTCAGATAGGTTTTCTTCACGGAACTCTCCCTGGATTTCATCTTCTGTGTCTGCCCTTTACGAAACGCCCCTTTGATCGGGTCATACCGTTTGGGCGGTGCACTATGTTGCAGTGCACTTGATTATCGCGCCTGAGTCCATCCCTAGGTGTTTTCCGGGTGTCGTATTCCCAAACCTGATTTTGTCTTGCGCCCGGTGAAAAGGGGCAAACGGTGGCGGACCGGCCAATACCTTAATAAACGTCAGACAATACCGACAATACAACGATTTTATTGTAAAACTTTGCTTTCCGTCACGAAAAGTACGCTTGCACAACCGAAAGAACGATGGTGGAGTTTGGCGGGAAACGGGATGGGATGGCGGGGATGGAGCGGTTTGATTTTGTCATTGTCGGGGCAGGGTCCGCAGGCAGCGTTCTTGCCGACCGGCTAAGTGAAAGTGGCCGTTTTCGGGTCCTTGTTCTGGAGGCCGGGGGGCGTGACAGATCCCCCTGGGTGCACCTGCCTGTCGGATATGGAAAGCTTTTTTATCATCCCAAGCTGAACTGGGCACATATGTCAGAGCCACAGCCGAATTTGGCCGGGCGCCGCGATTATTGGCCGCGCGGGCGTGTTGTGGGGGGATCCGGGTCCATCAATGCGATGGTGTATTGCCGCGGGCTTCCCAAAGATTTTGAGGATTGGGCGGCCGCAGGCGCGCAAGGCTGGGGGTGGCAGGATGTGCGCGCGGCCTATGAACAGCTGGAAACCCAGGTGGCGCAGGATGGCACAACATCAGGGTCCGGAAAGATCAGCGTCAGCGACGTGGGTGACCAGATTCACAAGGTGAACCGGTACTTTTTTGACGCGCTGGGCGAAATGCAGATGCCGGTAACATCGGATATCAATGGGCCTCAGCCCGAGGGTGGCACGGTCTACCGCCTGAATACGCGTGGCGGCAGGCGCTGTTCTTCGGCCCGCGCATTTCTTGCCCCGGCGCTGAAACGGCGCAATCTGACGCTGCGCACGGGCGTTCAGGTGAACCGGGTGGTTTTTGAAGGGCGCCGCGCGACCGGGGTTGAGGTTGTGATGGGGGGCAAGACCCAAACGATTTCTGCGGGCGAGGTTATCTTGTCTGCCGGGGCGGTCGCGTCGCCCAAGATCCTGCAACTTTCTGGCATTGGCCCGGCGGATCATCTGCGGGCCCACGGCATTAAAGTGCGTGTCGCGAATGAAAATGTTGGCGGGAATTTGCAGGATCATCTTGGCATCAATTACTATTTCAAGGCCACGCAGCCGACCCTGAACAACGTTCTGGCGCCCTGGTATGGAAAGGTTCTTGCCGGGGTACGCTATGGGTTAACACGGCGCGGGCCGCTGGCGTTAAGTGTGAACCAATGTGGCGGCTTTTTCCGGTCCTCCAGCGGGGTAAGCGTGCCAGATCAGCAGCTGTATTTTAACCCGGTCACCTATACGACAGCCCGGGTGGGCACCCGAAACGTGATCAACCCCGATCCTTTTGCCGGCTTTATCATCGGGGTCCAGCCAACGCGCCCGACCAGCCGGGGGCGCATCGATATAAAAAGCGCGGATCCGGCCGATGCCCCGCTGATCCGCCCCAATTCTCTGGATACCGAAGAAGACCGCGCCGGGGCCGTGGCGGGGGGGCGATTGTGCGGCCATATCATGCGCGCGCCCGCGATGGGTGCATTGGTGCGCGCGCCGATGGGCGCTGACATCCGCCATATGGACGACGCCGGGATACTGGAAGATTTCCGCGCGCGGTGCGGCACGGTTTTCCACCCGGTGGCGACCTGCCGGATGGGGGCGGACGCCCGCAGTGCGGTCTGTGACAGCGAGATGCGGGTTTTTGGCACCGAGGGCCTTTCGGTTATAGATGCCTCGGCATTTCCAAACCTGACCTCTGGCAACACGAACGCGCCGACGATGATGTTGGCGTATCGGGCTGCGGATTTCATCCTGCAAAGAATGCGCGCGCAATAAGGCGCCCGTGATCACGCTTCAGCCGGTGTAATACCCGCCGTAACGGTGGCTGTCGTGGCTCAAGGGCGCGCGCGACAGCACTGACAGGATTGGCGCATCGGGCCGCATGTTTCGTGACAATAGCGCGTGGCCGGCGCGCACATCGCCCTGGCTGGTTTCGCCAAAGCGCACGCAAAAGACGCCAACATCGGCAAAGGGGGCAATCACGCGCGCATCCACCACCGCAAGCAGGGGCGCGGTATCCATGACAATCACATCATAGTGCGCCCGCGCCTGGTTGAGAAAGCTTTCAAACGCCTGTGATTGCAGCAGGTTGTCGGTAGGGGTCGGGCTTGGGCTATGGCCCAGAACAACCCTGGCCCCGCTGCGCGGGTCGGTGCTGCAACACCTGTGTGCCGCGTCTGCCTGGGTGGGGTCGATAAGGTATTCCGAAAACCCCGCATCCGGGGTTAGGCCCAGATGGTTGTTCAGCGTGGGCCTGCGCAAATCGGCATCAACCAGCAGGGTCTTGCGCCCAAGAACCGCATAGGTGCGTGCCAGGCCAAGCGCCAGTGTGCTTTTCCCTTCCTGGGGTAGGCTGGATGTGATCGCGATTACACGCCCGTTTGCGTCGCCCACCGGGGGGCAGGCCTGATCAATCCCGGCGCGCAGGTGGCGCAGGCTTTCCGGAAACGTCGAAAGCGGGGTGTCCAGTATGTGGTCGCTGGCCGTTAATTGCCCGGGCGCCAGCGCGACGTTGGCCACCGTGGCGGCCACCATGACGGGCGCGATGTTTTCCAACTGCTCGGGCGATGTGACGCCGCCGATGACGTGTTCATTCAGAAACGCAAGCGCGGCCCCCAGGCCAAGTGCGCCCAGCAGCGCAAGGCCAAGAACAAGCTTTGTGTTCGGAAAACTTACCCGGCTGGGGGCCAGAGCGGGTGAAACGATGCGGCTGTCAGGAAGTTGCACCAGCGCTTGCGCCTCCAGGTCGCGCACGCGTGACAGAAGGGTTGTGTACTGGCGGTAGGCGATGTCCGCCTCTTGCTGGATTTCGTAGATCTGCGCCAGGCTGACCGGGGAAAGGTTGCTGTCCATGATCGCGCGGCGCAGCGCGTTTTGGCCGGATACGGCCTGTTCCTGCAGGGTTGCAGCGTTGCCCTGAAGGGCGCTTATGGCTGTGTGCGCCCGCGCCTCCAGGCGTTTGTCAATTTCGGCAAGGCGCGCGTGCAGGTCAACATCGGGGCGCGCGCGATCATCCGCCTGGGCCAGATTGCGTGCCAGTTGCGCGCGTTGCGCGGAAAGGGCGTTCAGCGCCTCATCCCCCAATGTGGTAGCCAATGCGCGCCAGTTTCCACCCTCCAGGGCGCTTTGGGCCGCGCGGGTGGTTTGCGAAATGCTGGCCCCCGCGGTTGTCGCGCGCAAGATACTGTTGTGAAGCGTGGTCAGGTTGGCGTTGCCCGTTTCGGCCGCCAGCCGGGCAATGTTAGCATCAACGAATTGGTCGAGCGCCTGTTGCGTGGTCGAAAGGTTTGTCAGCGCCGCCTGAACCTGCCCCTGCAACGCATCCCGCGCGGTCAGTGTTGTGCGGATCTTTGATTGCAGCTGAAGCGCGATATACGATTGCGCCGTTGCATTTGCCAACAGCGCCGCGCGGGCGGGATCTTGTGATGTAACGGTGACGGAAATCAGAAATGTCAGCCCATGACGCCGGACCTGCGTGGCCTTGCACAACCGTTCCAATGTTGCGTTCAAAAGGGCGGGGCCCGTTTCTACCTGATCCCTGCGCAGGCCCAGCCAGGCCCTGGCTTTTTCCGGAAATCCGATGCGCGGCCCGAATTCCGGGTCTGTTAAAAGCCCGGTGTTTTCGATTGTGGCAAGCGCCACCGTGTTTGATTTCAAAATCTCAACTTCGCTTTCGATCCGGGCGTGTTCTGTCGTGGCTTGAAATTGCAGCCCATCGTCCGGTGAAAGGATGTTTTCGTGCGCCGGATCAATCAGCAGCAGGGTGGAGGCCGTGAAGACCGGCGTGACCACGCTTAAAAAGATCACGGCGCCGCTCATGATAAGAACAACCACAAGCAGAACGGTGCGAATCTGTCGTCGCAAAAGCCCAAGCGCGTCTTTCAGGTGAATCGTTCTGATATTGCTGTTATTCATGAACTCTCGACATTTCAGGGCCTGTTTTTCGCGCCGGAACCACAACTATAGGGAGATTGAAGCAAAAGGTCTATTCTTCTGATGCCGGTTTGTCTGGCAGGGTGGGGCGCGACATCCCCATGGCGATCAGGGTGACGAACAGAAAGGTTGTCGGCAAAACCTCCAGGCTGAAATCCACCAGCGAATGTGTGACCCCAAGGATCAGGGCGGACACGCCCGCCGCGCCGGGGCCGCGCCCGTAGGGGTGCGCATGCAGGGATTTGGCAGTACGCCGCCCGGCCAGCCCGATTGCGACCATCGGCAGTGAACCCGCGATAACGCCCAGTTCAACCCACCATGTCAGGTAGGTTGAATGGGCATGGTCCCAGGTGACTCCGCTGGAAAGGGGCGGGCGGTGATATAGTTGGAAAGCGGGTGCAAAGCTGTTCAGGCCAAAGCCTGCAAGGGGGCGGTCTGCGATCATCGCGCCGACCTGACGCCACAAAATCATGCGCGTGTTCAGGCTGTGCCCGGTGTGAAGGGCGCGTTCTGCCAGCGACTGCCCGAATATCAGAAAACATGCCAACGCAAGCCCGAGTGTCAGGGCGATCCAGCGCAGCGATCGCGCCCCCTTCATCAGGGTGATGCAGACAATCGCGGCACTGAGGGACGCCACGACGCCCATGCGTGAGCCGGTTGAAAGCAGCGCGATCACGATCACAAAAAGCCCCGGCAAAAGCACGGCCCTTGGCATCATGCGCCGGTGTTCATCTTCAAGGATGATCGACAGGCCCAGCACAAGGCCCATCCCCAGATAGGTGGCAAAGGCATTGCGGTTCACAAAGCTGCCCGTGGCAAAGCCGGCATAGGCCGGTTTTTCGCCCCATAGTGCGCTGTCACCAAACAGGTTCAGCATCGCAAGGGCCGCAAGGGCGTGTAGCGCGACGCCCGTGAATAACAGCCAGCGCATGTGCCTGATACGCTGCCCGCCCGTGCAGATTTCCAGCGTCAGCGCAAAAAGAATGGCGAAACTGATCAGCCGCAAAACGCCCTGCCGCGAGGCCTGTGGCACAAGGCTGATGGTGTCGGGCCGGGGGATGGCGCGGGGCAGGGGGGACGCAAACCCCAACGGCACAGTTTGCATCAGCGCGAATGTCATTGCCACGCCGCACAATAAAAAGACCGCCCGGTGGCGGCCTGCCTGCAAGGGCGCGGTGCTGGCGGGCAGGGCAAGGAATGCGCCAAGCATCAGCGAAAGAAGGCTGGTCCAGATCATCGCCGCCAGCGCGCTGTTGGCGCCCGGTGGAACGGGCGACACAAGCACAATGATCACGATGAAGCCGCCTAAGGCGCCCTTGCGCGTGGCGCGCTGAAAAAAGGCTTGCTTGCTTGCTGGGCGTGGCGTCATTTCATCAGCACCAGCGCATTCAGCTGCCAAAGGAACGCTTGTTGGGTCTGGGGGGGAGCCTGCGCGATGGTCGATGTCAGGAAGCCCCGCAAATCGGGGCGGTTTGCGTACCAGGCCGCGACCCATGCGCGTGAGGATGCGTTTTCCAGCAATACCGATACATCCTGCCCAAGGCCTGTAAGGGCGGGCGCGTTTTGCCGTGCGAAATTCATGAACTGGAAACTTGCGCGACGCTGGGCCAGCCAGCCTTCGGCAGGGGCGGTTTTTCGGGCCGCTGCAAGGGCGGCTTCGGCGTGATCAAATTTGGCGAGCGCAAAGTATGCGATCGCCGCGCTGGTGTGGGCGGCTGACAGGGTGGGCGATGTTTGCAGCACCACCATGGCAAGGTTTAAGCAGTGGTTGGCGAATTGTGCGGCCTTATGTGCGGGAAACAGGCCCACCTGAAGGGAAAGGGGGCCTTGCGCGCAAAGCTTCAGCATTCGGGTTTGTGATGCAGGTGATGCGGGCAGGTTGTTTTTGCGCCAGGTCACATCAAGAATGTGAAGGGGCGCGCCTAGCGCTGTCTGTGTATAGGCCAGCGCCTGATATTCCCGGTACCCTGAGCGCGCGGCGAAGAAGGTGATCAGAACGCAAAGGCCAACAAGCCCAGCAGCCGTTGCCGGGGGTGTCGCGCGGCGGTGATGGCGCGTTTTTTGGTTAATATTTGCGGCCAAGCGACGCCCCGTCCCGGTTCAGTTGTAACAACTTTATAGGGCTTAAATGCCCGTAAAACAATCAGGGGTTGCAATGCCATGTGGACTGTAGATAATCAGCGCCCGGTGGTTTGGGGGATTTGGCGACCAAGGAGGCAATAATATGAAACGCATCCAATCACGCATGCGCCTTGGCCTGGTGGCGGTATTTCCGTTTCTGGTGCCGGTTGGGCCAGCGGCCTCTCAGGTCGCGTTGTTTGACAGCGCGCAGGTGACAGCCGCCTGTCTTGCCGCGCCTGACCTGTGTGAGGCTCATATTAACGCCGCCGTGAGCGCGCTACAGGCGGCGGGCCTGTCTGGTGAGGTTTTTCACACGCAGCTGGGCATTCTGGCATCGCTGGTTCTGGCCGTCGTCCTTGACCCGGCGGTTGCGAACCCCAACGCGATAGCACCGCTTCTGGAACATGTGGCAAGCGCATCGGGCGATGCGGCGCAGGCGCAGGCGATCCGCACCGTTGTGGCGCATGTTGCGGATGGCAACCTTTCCCTGATCCAGCCCGGCCCGGCCTTTGCCGCCAGCCCGACCTGACGGGGTTAAGCTGGTGCCCCGGCACGTCAGATCAGGCGCACTGTGCAATGCCGGTTTTGATAAGGTCGCGCCCGGAAAATTCATAAAAGCCAACCGTAATTGTACGCCCCGTCTGCATGAACCATTTGCGTAGGTCGGGGGGGTAGAATGATGCCATTACGCGCGACCAGTGTTCATATTCTGCGCGCGCAAGCGCGATGCCGTAATGGGCTGATCCGGGGCCGTGAAACCCAAACCGAACGTTTGGTGCGATGCACAGGTTGGCCAGCCCCAGGTACATGGTGCAAGCCGAAAGGCAGAATGCCCCTTTGATTTCCACCCGTCGCCCGGACTGGCGCAAATTGCGGATCTGATCTGCGCGCGCACTGATATCTCCCCCCGGGTCATCGCGAATAATCAGGGGGACAAGGCCGCCTTTTACGGGGAGAGGTTGCGCGACGAAAAAGGCCACCGCAAGCGCGGCGCCTACAACCATGCGCACCAATGAACGCAAGGCGCCGGAATTGGGAGGGGGTAGGGGCGGCATGGCCTGTCCTGTACGCGGTTTCGCGCCCGGTTTCGCGCAGCACAAACCGGGCGCTGTCAGTGAGGCACGGGGTGGGTAAAGACCGCCTGAGCGGGCTGAATGTGAATTCACAGAATTTAAGGAAAATTGCCCCTACCTGCGCCAGGCGCCGGGGCCGCGCCCTTGTGCAGGCGGGATTTGGCGCCTGAGGATATCGCGTGTTTTCCGCAGGTTAAGGGTTCATTAACCTTGGCGTTTTAATAAAAATGAAAGGAATGCAGAGACGGCCTTCAGGCTCAGACATTCCGTTGAACGGGATACTTCGGGGGGATGTATGGCACATGTCACGCAGCCAATAATTGCGGATAGGTTGGATGGGCAGGGGCGTTTGCGGGGTCTATATGCCCAAACGGGGAAACGCGTGTTGGATGTCACCCTAGTTCTTGCCGCAGCCCCCCTGATTTTGCCGATTGTGGCAGTGGCCTGGGCGCTGGTGCGGCTGGATGGCGGGCGGGGGTTTTTCCGGCAGCCACGGGTGGGGCGCAACGGGCAGATTTTCGATTGCTGGAAGTTGCGTACGATGGTGACTGACGCAGATACCCGCCTGGCGGCAATGATCGCGCGTGATGGTGCGCTGGCGGCAGAATGGGCGGCCTATCAGAAACTGCGCATTGACCCGAGGATAACGTTCATCGGCCGAATTTTACGTGCCACCAGCCTGGATGAGTTGCCCCAGCTTTGGAATGTTCTTCTGGGTGACATGAGCCTTGTTGGTCCGCGCCCGTTTATGGTGGAGCAGGAGGGGACGTATCGGCGGGCCGGGGGGCAATGCTATTTCCGCCTGCGCCCGGGAATAACCGGGCCCTGGCAGATCTCTGGTCGGGGGCGCACGATGTTCACCGACCGTATCCAGTTTGACAGCGATTATTTGCGAAACGTGTCATTTGGAAAAGACATCCAGCTTATTGCGCGCACTGTTCTGGTGGTTCTGAAATGCGCTGGGCGGTAGGGCGTTGCGCCCATGCCGCAGCACCGAACGCTGGCTGAACATGTTATAAGGTTTTGCGCCCCATACCGTTCTGCATATTTTCCCAAACGCAGGACATCGGAAATGAGTAATCCATTTGAGAACCGTGCACTTTCAATTTCAGGGCCGGCGACCGATCTGGTTCCCGTGGCGCCCAATGACAGCGCAGATATGCCCCAGATCGCAGTTGCGTTGTTTGTTGAAACGGGTGGCGATGTCGCGTTCACCTCGGTTGCGGGCAATGCGCGTGTGGTTCGGGTTGCGGATTTTTCGATCCTTCCGGTTGGTGCGCGCCGTGTCAGCGTGACGGGCACCACGGCCACTGGCATCCATGCTTTGGTGGTGTAGTGCATGTTGGAAATTGGCACGCAATTCACCACCTTGGGGCGCCAGGGCCGCGCCGTTGGCCCGGTGCGGTTTGATTTTTCATCGTTCCAGTTGCCGGGCGGGGTTTCTTTTTCCCGCGCGAGTGAGGGCACATATTTTTCACCCGGTGGCACGCTTGGCACAGCTTTGGCAGATGCGCCCCGGTTTGACGCAAACCCGGTGACAGGCAGCGGGGCGGGCATTCTGGTAGAGCCCGCGAGCACAAACCTTGTAGCGCAGTCTCATGCATCGCAGGCCAGTTGGACCGCGGATTCCACCACCCCAACGGATCTGTCCCTGTCCGCGCTTGGGGTGTTTGGCGGGGTTGATGTGCCTTCAAATGGCAACCTGTGGTCGCGCCTGAAGATCAGCGCCGATGTGATCGCCGGGCAGCCTTATGCTGTAACGGTGTTTTACCGGGCTGGCACATCCGCAAATGCGCGGATTGCGTTTTCCGGCCTGCCGGGTGGGGAGACCCATTTTTCCGGTACGCTCGGTGCCCTTAGCACAACACGCAGCGATGTGGGGCTGATAACAAATGCAGTTCAGGAGTTGTTGCAGGATGGCCTGACATACCGGGCGCGGATGGTGTTTTCACCAACGGCAACGGGCACCGTTGATGTGGGCGTCGGGCCGCAATCCCTGGTCCTTGGCGAAACGGTGATCTGCCTTGGCCTTCAGGTTGAACAGGCCACGCAGGCCACATCATTCATCCAGACCAGTGGGGCGCCGTTGGCGCGTGCGCCGGATATCCTGACGTTTGATGCGTTGTCGGGGGTGTATGACCTGACGTTGCATTATGCAGATGGCTCGACACAAGTGCAGGCCGGGGTGGCGGTTTCGCCCGGGCATGCCCTGACCCCGGCAAATGTGCCGCTGTTGCGGGTAGACGCCCTGCGGGTCTGAAGCACGTGTTCTTTTTACCTTGTCAGGTGTCAGGTGTGGCCCGGGTCAACAAACGCTCATACGCGGCCAGCACTGTGGGCCAGCGAAAATCCTGTGCGTGCCGCTTATAGGCAGCGGCGCGCGCATTTTCCACGCGCGGGGTGTTTTGGATGACAAGGCGCATTCGGGCCGTGGCAGACGCGACATCTGAAAAGAAAAACTGGCCGGGCCCGGCCGTCCAGCGGTTGAATCGATTGTCATGGGCGATGACGGCGTTGCCTGCGCCCAGGGATTCTACAAGGGATGGATTGGTGCCGCCAACCTGATGCCCATGCAAATATGCGCGGCTGTGGTAGCGCAGCGCGCTGACCGTTTCACCGTCATAAATCGCCCCCGCAAAGATGACCCCGGGCGGGGCTGCGGCCCGGACTGCGCGGTGGTAGGGGTTGGAGTCTTCCAACGTGCCCAGAATTACGAGTTTTACCTTTGTTTCAAGGCGTGAATACGCCTGAACAATTTCGAGTATTGAGTTTTCAGGCTCAACGCGCGCGATTGAGATCAGGTAGGACTGGGGGGCCAGGCCAAGGGCGCGCAGCGGGGACAGTGGCGCGCTGGTGATCTTGTCTGCGCCATAGGGGATCACCACTGGGGGGCGAAAGCTTCGTCGGGCCAGATGCGCGGCGATTTCCGGGTGATCGGCTATGGCCACATGGCTAAGGTTCGCGCCCGCTACCTCATTGAGGTAAAACCAGATCTTCGCGCTGACAGGCCACTTTGCCCGGCGCCATTCGATCCCATCCATATTCATATATATGCGCCGCCCGGCGATGCGCCCTATCATGTTGAAAACTGCGGTGTTGTAGCCAAGAACCAGATCCACCCCCGGCTGTTTCAGCACATCGCGCGCGCAGGCAAGATCAAACGCCATAGTGGCGCGTGCGCCATTGGACCGGGGCCTTAAATGCCTGCGGTGCACCGCGTTCCAGCGGTCTTCGCGCCATGTGTTAACGGGGCCTTGCTGAGGCTGGCAGTAAACCACCACCTTGTGGCCCTGGCTGCACAGATAGGGCGCAAGGCGCGCGGCGAAGGTTTCAAACCCGCCGTGGTTGGCCGGAACGCCGCGGGTGCCAAGAATATTAATCTGCATGTGCGGTGGTGCCCTTGTGATCAGGGTGCGCAGGGGGGCCGCCCATTGCCACCCCGATCACCAGGAAAAAGATCAAAACGGTTACGGTCTGTTCAATCAGGCTGGTGCTGAGAAGAACCGCCAGCAACATCGCCCCACCCAGGGCCACGACCGGGGATTTTGCCTTTATCTGGGCTTTTGTCGGGGTAGGGATGCGCGCAATCAGGGTGAACAGCCCGGTGACGATCATCACGACGGCGCACAGGCCCGGCCCGCCTGCTTCGACAAACGCCTCTAGAAACAGATTGTGCATTTTCAGGTTGAACTGGCTTAACAACGCGCTTTGGCCGGGGCCGACACCGATCAGCAGATGTTCACCGGCCAATTGCAGGGCGCTGTTCCAGTTGACCAGACGCCATGAAAAGGAATTGTCGATCAGCGTGTGGTTATAGCTTTGCGCGCTGAAATCGTAGCGGCGCAGAAGGTTTGTAACGCTGGCAAGATCGCTGAAGCGCTGTGATGCGATGGCGGCGGTGGCGAAAAACAGCCCGATCAGGCCGGCCCAAATGGCGCGCCGGGCCCCTTTGGTGTCCTGTAAGGTGACAAAGATGATGATGAAGGCGGCCATCGCCCAGCCGGTGCGCGAATATGTCAGGTACAGCGAACAGGCGCCTAACGAATAAACGAGCCCGAGGGGCCAGTTTAGCCGGGCGCCCTGTGCGCGGCGGATCACCTCGACCCCTGCCAGTGCACAGACGATCTGCATGGCCCATGACACCGGGTGAACATCGGTGCCAAAAGCGCGCGCAAGCATCGGTTTTCCCGCAGCGGAAAACCCGCCACCGCTGATCATTTGTTGCAGTGAAAGCGCGCCGCCAAGACATATGAAGGCGATCAGAAACCTTTGGATCAGCACCGTCATACGCGGGTCAGCGCAGGTCAGGATAAATTGGTTCAGCGCCAAACCGTACAGCGCCAGCAATGCGATCTGCTGGTAGGCTTTGGCGGGGGCGTACACATCGTTCACCATGAAAGAAACACCTGCCAGCAGCAGCCAAAGAAAGATGCCGGCAAGGGCCAGGCCTGCGTCTTTGACAAGCGTCATATGCCACAAGAACATCGCACTCAGGCTGGCCAGAAGCGCCAGTGTCACGATTTCTGAAGCCCCGGTTGCAAACCAGTTGTCGGCCACACCTGCGATCACGCGCGTGCCTAACAGGACGACCAGAAAGACACCGGCCCCAAACTGCCCGGCCCCCCCTGCGGGTGCGTCTGGAGGTTTTGAAATGTGGGCGGTCATCCTGTTCCGGCGATCTGAAAGATACCGTATAGTGGACCATTTTCATCAAAATGCAACCTTGAGGGGAGTTTAAACGCAACCATCACAGGCTACGGTAAAGCGCAGACATGCGCTGGTAATACTGTTGCGGGCTGAAATGGGCGTTTACCATGGCACTTGCGCGCCGGCCCATTTCCTGAAGAACTTCGTCAGGCGCCTGGCATGCGCTGCGCAAGGCGCGGCTTAACAACGATGCATCACCGTGTGGAAACAGCCAGCCTGTCGCGTCGCGCCCGGTTTTGACAAGTTCCGGTATGCCGCCGATGTCCGCACCGATAACGGGGCGGTCAAGCTGATAGGATTCCAGGACAGACATTGGCGCGTTTTCGTACCATTCGGATGGGATAACCACAGCGCGCGCCTGCCCAACGGTGCGCCACAGGTCCGGGCCGTCAAGGCGCCCCAGAAACCGCACAGGTGCGCCCATACGTGCCGCCAGATCCTGCAGATCGCCCGATTGTGGGCCTGTGCCGGCGATATCAACTGCCACCCCCGCCATTGCGGCGGCTTTGATCAGGGTGGCCAAGCCTTTTTCCTGTGAAAGGCGGCCAAAAAACAGGATATTCCCGGTGTAATCACCACTGAAGCCCGGTGCCATCCGGGGGGCAAAATTGGGGATATAGGTGGTTTGATGCGCCTGCCAGCCCCATGCCATCAGCTTTTCCTGATAAAACCGGCTGGGGCAGATGATTTTGGCCAGATGCTTTTGATAGCTTTTTAATGCGCGGTGCAAATATGCCTCGGCGGTGACAACAAGGCTGGCGGCCCGCTGGCCCTTTATGCAACGCCCTTTGGCGGCATGCCAATACGCACCTTGCCTGCAATCTTCGCAGATGCCCCCGGCGTTCATCATCTTGTAGGCCGGGCAGGCAAGTTTCAGGTCGTGCGCTGTCAGAACCACGGGAATACCGGCGCGTGCCAGCACGGGCAGAACGCTGGGTGTCAGGTGGTGGTATACGCAATGCAGATGCGCCACGTCAAAGGCCTGCTGTTGCAAACACAAGCGCAGTTTTCGCCGCGCTTCGATGTTGTAAACGGATTTCGCAGCAACCTTGAGTTTCTGCGGCAGGGTGTGGGCAAATTCCATATCCACAAGGCCGGCAAATCCGTCCTGATCGGGGCAGGACAGGTTTTTTGGGTGCTGCATGGAAAAGAAATGCGTGTCCCACCCGTTTTGGGCAAACAGGGCTGCGTGATCCAGATAGACAACATCAGAACCGCCGCGCCGGTAGTGATAGGAATTGAGGGATAAAAGCCGTGCCATAAGGGTTAACTTTCACGTGCCAGAACCCGGGGCACCGACGCGCCATACCCCATTTCACCCAATGCCCTGCAAAAGACGGGCACAAGTGTGGGGGCAAGGCGAAGTGTTTTCAGGTTATCAGGGGCACGCAGAACCGCGCGCGCATAGTCAAAGAAGACCGGGTCATGATCCAGCCCGCAGTGGTGCAGAATGCGCGCGCCTGTTCTGTCTGGTGCGCTGCAAAGGGCCTCATAGTGGATGATCAGCACGGTGTCGGGGTGATCGGCATGGGCCTGTTGGGCGGCGCGCATGGCCAGGATCCATTCAACCGCGGCGCGGTCATTGTGGTTTTGGGTGTCGCGCAGCATGGGGGCCAGGGGGGCAAGGTCAGGGTCATCCACCACCAGCTGGTCAACGATCAGCCGCCATTTGCGGCCATCGCGCCCCCACCAGTCGGTAGATGTTTCACCGCTTTGGCGCCCTTTGCGGGCAGACCAGCGGGTGACCGAACAACAGGTATCAACCCCATCACGCAAAATGGCCACACAGCGTGCGCGTGCAAACAAGGCGCGCAGAAATCCGATGCGAAAGACCATTTCGGGGTATTTATCAACCACACAGCCCGCCCGCCCCCGAACCCGCCCCCAGACCCGCGCCCACCCATAGACGCGCGCCACGGTTTGGGCGATGTGCGGTGACGCGTCTGACGCGTGCAGGCGTATGCGTGCGGGGCCATCTGTATAGTTGCCGGCGATATCCTCTGCCCCATGGGCAAAATGCCAAAGCGCCTTTGGCTCGTTCAGAAACATGACCTGCCGGTGCATGCCCAGCAGCTTTCCCAGAACGGTGGTGCCGCTGCGCCCGGTGCCGATGATGAACAACGGGCGGGTGTTTTCAACGGGCGGCGCAACATATTGCGCAACGCGCAGCCCAAGAAAAACCAATGGGTTCATCCAGCGGGCGCGGGTGGTCAGAGGGCGGCCTTCGATCAGGGCCCAGGCGATCAGGCGCCCGGGCAGTTTCCAGGGCCTTTTGCCCAGCATTGCGCGGTCAATTTGTGCGGGCATGATAATCCCCCTTGTCGCGCGCGCGCTGGGCAAGGGCGGCGAAAATGTCCACCCTGATGCCCAACGCCCGTTGCGCTGCATGCCAGTAGGCCGCCTTGCGCAGGGATACGGCGATGAACACCCCGGTTGCGACGCCGGTTAGCCCACACAGCGCGCCAAGGGTGGCGATCAGAATGGCCCCGACGGTGGTGGTCCACAGGCCGATCCGCATCGCCTGACGCTGACGGTCGCACATGGCCAGCAAAAGATCGCCAGCACCAAAGCCCGCGTTTACAACCCCCGCGCCCAGCAGAATCCATAGCGCAGGGGCCGCGCCCTGAAACCCCGCCCCAAACAGCGAAAGAAACAGCCCCGCGCCCGCAGCCATCAACAGGGCGGTTGCCAGCGTTGGCACAAAGGCGATGAAGGTGATGCGCTGAACTTTTGCACGCAGCTGCCCTTTCGCGCCCCGGGCATGGTCGGTCGACAGGATCGGCGCGATTACCGTGTTCGCGCTGGTCTGAAAAAAGCTCAACACCAGGGCCAGCCGGTTTGCAGCGAAATAATGCGCCGCTGTCTCGCCGCCCATCAGCCCCCCCACGACGATCACATCAAGATTGGCAAAGGCGATGGCGGCAACCGAGGTGACCCAGAAACCGGATGCATCCCGCATTTCGGGCAATGAAGGCTGGGCGCAAAACATCCGGGGCGTGTGCAAGTGGCGGCGCATGATGCCCCCCTGCGCCATAATCAGAACCGCCAGAACCGCAATCAGGATGGGCAGGGCGGCTGCAACAGGCACCGGCCAGCGCCCAAAGCCATAGTAAAGCGCGATGATCACCGCCCCTGATATCAGGCGCCACAGCACATCGCGCGGCAATATCGCCAGAACATTTGCCCGGTAGGCCCGCGCCAGATGCGCCTGAAAATCCGCCAGTGCGACCAGGGGGATCAGCACCAGGCCAAGCGCGATGGCCCAGCCATGCGCCAACAGCCCAAGCCAGGATGCCACGCCGGTTGCCGCCAGCAGCACTGCAAACAGCAGCGCATTTCCGGTGATGGTCACACGTAAGGCGCGCACCACCAGATGCTGCAGGGCCTCATGTTCATTGCGCTCCAGCAATGGGGGTACATAGCGCAGCAGGCCAAGCGGCTGGCCAAAGGATGCGAACACCGAAAACAAAAGTGCACTGCTCAGAAGGACGCCCAGGATCCCAAACGCCTCAACCGGCATCACATGGGCAAGGGCGAAGAAAAACAGATAGGTCACGCCGGCACCTGCGATGCGCAGAAAAAGCACTGTCATCGCAGCGTGATGCATCCCGTCACTTCCCCCTCCCAGTGATTTACCCCCCCGCGCGACCACGTCATTGCCGGGTGTAAATCAAAATACAACCTAAGGGAGTGTATTGTGAATTTGAATACCCCACAAGGCGCATGAAAATGCACCAGCCAAACGGAAAGCCAGACAAAGGGGGGGCGGGTGTGGAAAAATGGGGGAATGGTGGGCGACCCTGGAATCGAACCAGGCGTGGGTCTCCCCGGCGGAGTTACAGTCCGCTGCCGCACCTTGCAGCCCGTCGCCCGTACCGGAGCCGCTGGCATCCGGTGCGAGGGGGTGATTACCCTTAGGGCCGGGACCCGTCAAGCCGAAAATCCCTTGCACCCCGCGCATCTGAGGCGCATTGTCCCGCGCGCATCGAATAGGGGCTTGTGGGCAATGAAAAAACCGAAGTGGGTTATCGAGAAAGAACAGGGGCGCCGTGCGGCAGCCGCTGAAACCGTGTGGTTATTTGGGATACATGCGGTGCGCGATGCACTGGTGAACCCATCGCGTGAAAAACTACGCCTGATGGTGACAAAAAACGCGGCCGACAAGCTGCAGGATGCGATCGCGCAAAGCGGGTTGGAGCCAGAGGTTGTTGATCCGCGCAAGTTTTCCGCCCCGATCGATCCGGCCTCTGTTCATCAGGGGGCCGCGCTGGAAGTGAAGGCCCTGAACTGGGGCCCGATTGAAGAATGTTGTCTGGGGGAACCGGGGCAGGTGCCGCTGGTTGTGCTGTTGGATCGGGTGACGGACCCGCACAATGTTGGGGCGATTCTACGATCTGCCGAAGTTTTCGGGGCACGGGCGGTGATTGCCCCGCATCGTAACTCAGCGCCCGAAACCGGGGCCCTGGCCAAAACCGCCTCGGGGGCGCTGGAACGTCAACCATATCTGCGGGTCAAGAACCTGGCTGACGCCATGGTGCGCCTTCAGGACATGGGATATGTGCTGCTGGGGCTGGATGGCGAAGCTGAAAGCACCCTGGGCGAGGCGCTTGAGGGGCTGGAGGGGCGCCCGGTTGGGCTGGTGCTGGGGGCCGAAGGGCCCGGATTGCGCCAAAAGACGCGCGAAACCTGTGATCAGCTGGTGAAAATCCCTTATGTGGGGGATTTCGGCTCTCTCAACGTATCAAACGCGGCGGCGGTGGGCCTTTACGCGGCGCGTACATCACGCTGATGGGCAGTGGCGGTGCGAATGGTGGGCAGAAGCCGGGAAAATTAACCGGATGTTCACAGTTAGTTTACATGGTCTTCTTTTGTGGGGGTTTGCCCCTATCTGTTGGTGTGAGAGCGGGCCGTGGAACGCCCGCAGTCTCGCTCACTGTCCCTCGTTCCACACACTTGCGCCCGGGCCTTTGGCCGCGGGCGCTTTTTTATCCGCATACAGGGTGCTAAGGGGGCGGCATGGAACATGAATACAGCGACGATCACCTGAAAAAGATATTGCAACGCACAAAGGTTGTGGCCTGTGTCGGGGTTTCAATGAACCCGGTGCGCCCCAGCTATTTCGTGGCGCGTTACCTTAGTCTTAAGGGGTTTCGTGTCATTCCGGTGAATCCTGGTCACGCCGGGAAGATGTTGTTTGGCGAAACGATCGTTCCCGATCTGGCAGCGATTCCAAAGGATGCCCGGGTGGACATGGTCGATATTTTTCGCCGTTCAGAATTTGTGGCGCCCATCGTGGATGAGGCCCTGGCGCATCTGCCGCACCTCAGGACGGTCTGGATGCAGATCGGGGTCGAAAACGCCCAGGCCGCAGAAACGGCGCAGGCGCAGGGGCTGGATGTAATTCAGGACCGATGCCCCAAAATCGAAAACCAACGCTTGTTTGGTGAACTTCGGATGGGTGGGTTTAACACAGGCGTCATTTCCTCAAAGCTTTGACGCCGCCTTTATGTGGACCACAGGCCCGGCGGTTGTTAGGCTTGGCCCGTGGCTGCCCGCATGGCCACATCAAACACCAGACCGGAGGTCTTATGCGCGCCTTTAAACTTTTTCTGCTTCTTGCTTTTTCGGCCATGGCAGCGCCTGCGAGTGCGCAGGACCAGGTGGCGCTTTGTGCCAGTTCTGACACCGCCTTTGACGAACGGGTCGCGGCCTGCAACACGCTTGTGGGCAACGAAGGGTTTCAGGATCAGGCCTGGGCACAGGAACAGCTGGGCGACGCTTATAAGGATGAACGCCTGTTTGACGAGGCGGTGACCTATTACAACCTCTCGATCGAGATAGAGCCGCGCCGCGAAACCGCGCTGGCAGGCCGGGCTTATTGCCTGGATGTGTTGAAACAGTTCGACGCCGCCCTGGCAGATGCCACATTGGCGGGCGAAGTTGACCCTGCCGATTTTTATAACCCGTACCTGCGGGGCAAAATCCTGGCAAATCTTGACCGCGCAGATGAAAGCATCGCGGCTTTTTCCCAGTCGATCGCGTTGAAAGATGATTTTCGCTGGTCCTTTTTGCGCCGTGGCTACCTTTACGCGGCCCAGGGCATGAACGAAGAAGCGGCGCGCGACATTTTGCGGGTTACCGAGCTGCGACCGTTTATGGCGGATGCCTATTCAAAACTGGGCAGCATCTATGCCAATGCCGGCAATCAGGTGAACGCGGCGCGCTATTACCGTATCGCAGAGGCGTTGAACCCAAACCTTTCCAAGCCACCGAAAATGTTGGCAAATCTTGTGACCCCGCAAGAAAACCCAACCCTTGCACCCCTGGCCTTTTCTGCCCCGCAGGACGGTTTGGCGCTGCAATACCTGCAGGTTCTGATGCCGCTGGATGCGCGCGACGATATGGAAGCGGCGATTGGCGCGCTTGCCGATTGGTTCAGGCCTGTTCCCAAGGCGCAACCGTCGGCCACGGCTTTTATCACACGTACTTTGCAGCCGCATGGCGATTTTCTGGATATTGGCCTTCAGCTTGATGCCCAGAACGGCATGGGCAATGCGGCGCAAACCATGCCCGCGCAGGTTTCGACCATCCGTGGATTGCTGACCAGTGAAATTCAGACCGTTGGTAACAATGGTGAAAATGGTCCGATAATTCAGGTTTCCTACGAAGGTCAGGACCCCACTACATTGTGGCCGCTTGCGGTTGGGAATGAGGTGATCGGCACCGGGCGTTATGTTCTGGATTGCCCGAAAAGCCCGGTTTTGGCGGCTGTGATGATGGGCTGCCGGTCTGGCATCGCCTATGTGAACATGGGGCGGTTTGAATATTCTTTGACCGTTGAAAAGGTGGAAGATGTCCACGTCCCCATGGGCCAGTACATGACCTATGTGGTGCGCTACCGCGAAAGGGGCACCGCATCATTTATGGGAAGCACCCGGGCGCGCGACCTGGAAACAAAATGGTGGATTTCCCCTGAGCTGGGATTCTGGGTCAAGCGCACAAACATTCAGGGCGACAAAATCGCGATTCTGCAGGCGATGGACATCGTTGCGCAGTAAGGCAGCCCGCTTTAGCGCGCGGCCTTTTCGGCGATGCCCGAAAGGCCCTCGCGCCGTTCCAGTTCGTCCAAAACCTCGGCCAGGCTGACACCTTGGGATGTCAGCATGACCAGCAGATGGTAAAGAACATCGGCCGCTTCGGCCGTCAGGTTTTCACGGTCACCTTTGACGGCGGCGATGATTGCCTCTACCGCCTCTTCGCCAAACTTCTCGGCACATTTTTCCGGGCCCTTTGCCAGCAGCTTTGCTGTCCAGGAACTGGCGGGGTCCGCGGTTTTGCGTGCTTCGATCGTCTGGCTTAGTTTTTCCAGCGTGTTCATTCCAACCTCATCGGTATTCCGGCGGCGGCCATATATTCTTTGGCCTCGTTGATCGTATAATCACCAAAGTGAAAGATCGAGGCCGCAAGCACGGCGCTGGCATGCCCTTCGGTTACACCATCCACCAGATGCTGAAGATCACCAACCCCGCCCGAGGCGATGACAGGCACATCAACCGCATCGGCGATGGCCCGTGTCAGGGGCAGGTTGAAACCGGCGCGTGTGCCATCGCGGTCCATGCTGGTCAAAAGGATCTCGCCGGCCCCTTTGGCAACCACAAGCCTGGCAAATTCCACCGCGTCAATGCCGGTGGGTTTGCGCCCGCCGTGGGTGAAAATCTCCCATTTTCCGGGGGCAACTGTTTTGGCGTCAATCGCCACCACGATGCACTGGCTTCCAAACCGGTCAGCAGCCTGGGCCACCACATCGGGGTTGGCCACGGCCGCGGAATTAAAGCTGACCTTGTCCGCCCCGGCCAACAGCAATGCGCGCACATCTTCAGGCGTGCGCACACCGCCGCCCACGGTCAGGGGCATGAAACACTGCTCAGCCGTGCGTTGCACCAGGTCAAACATGGTGCCGCGGTTTTCATGGGTGGCGTGAATGTCCAGAAAACACAGTTCATCCGCGCCCGCAGCATCATAGGCTTTGGCGGCCTCCACCGGGTCACCTGCGTCGATCAGATCGACAAAGTTGACGCCTTTCACAACGCGCCCGTCGGCTACGTCCAGGCAGGGGATGATGCGGGTTTTCAGCATGGATCAGCCCTTTACGACCTTCAAAGCTTCTTTCAGATCTATCGCCCCATCATAGAGCGCGCGCCCGGAAATGGCACCGTTGAGTGGTGCGCCACAGTTGCGCAGCGCCACCAGATCATCCAGCGAAGACACTCCGCCAGAGGCAATGACCGGGATAGAAACCGCATTTGCCAGGGCCGCCGTGGCCGCCACGTTTGGCCCCTGCATCGCGCCATCGCGGTTGATGTCGGTGTAGATGATGGCCGAAACGCCCGCATCTTCAAAGCTGCGCGCCAGATCGGTGACCATCACATCTGTTTCCTGCGCCCAGCCCTTGGTGGCAACGCGCCCGTCGCGCGCATCAATCCCCACGGCAACCTTGCCGGGAAATGCGCGGGCGGCCTGGCGCACCAGATCGGGGTTTTCCACCGCGACAGTGCCCAGAATGACGCGCGACAGGCCTTTTTCGATCCAGCGTTCGATGGTTGCCATATCGCGAATGCCGCCGCCCAGCTGCGCGGGCACGTCCACGGCGGCCAGAATCGCCTCGACAGCGGCGCCGTTCACGGGTTCGCCTGCAAAGGCGCCGTTCAGATCAACAAGATGCAGCCATTCGCAGCCCGCATCCTGAAACGCACGTGCCTGTGTGGCGGGGCTGTCGGAAAATACGGTGGCCTGGTCCATTTCGCCGCGAACAAGGCGCACGCACTGGCCGTCTTTCAAATCGATGGCGGGGTACAGGATCATAACGCTCTCCATTGCGGGTTCGCGCGGGTTTTGGCACAGCAGCGCGTGATTGCCAAGGGAGGGGGGGACCTCACGTAAAGCTTGCCCGAACATCGGTGCCGGGGCAGACTGGCGCCATTATTCAGGGAGGAAAAAATGAAAAAATATCTGATCGCGGTCGTGCTGACGATCTTTGGCGCTTTGCCCGGTTTTGCCGATGGCGCTGTGGGCATCTGGAAAACCCAGGTAGATGACGGATCTTACGCTTACGTCGATATGACAATTTGCGAGGGTAAAATCTGCGGCGTCATCAGCCGAACGTTTGATGACAGCGGCGAATACCAAAGTGAAAACCTTGGCAAGCCGATCGTCTGGGACATGGTTGCAAACGGCAACGGAAAATACAGCAGCGGCAAGATCTGGCAGCCGTCCACTGGCAAGGTCTTCAGCTCTAAAATGGTGCTGAACGGCGACATCCTGAAAGTATCGGGCTGTGTTGCTGCGGGCCTGATCTGCAAAAAACAGACATGGACGCGCGTGCAGTAAGCCTGCGTGCTTTGATACAAAAAGGCGGGTCCGTGCGGCCCGCCTTTTTTTTTGTGTCAGCCCCGGTGCGCGCGCCCTGCGCCTAGGGGGCCCAGCCTAGGAAGTTCGCTATCAGGCGAAGACCCGCGCTTTGGCTTTTTTCGGGGTGAAACTGCGTGCCAACGATGTTGTCGCGTCCGACAATAGCGGTGATATCCCCCCCGTAGTCACAATGCGCCAGGCGCTGTGCGGGGTCATCTACCTGAAAGTGGTAGGAGTGCACGAAATACGCGTGATCACCGGATGCAATACCATCCAGCACCGCGTGGGGGTTGTCGATGACAAGATCATTCCACCCCATGTGAGGCACTTTCAGGGCGCTGTTCGAAGGCTTGATCCTGACAACTTCGCCGCCGATCCAGTCAAAGCCATCGGTATCCTTATATTCACGGCTGACGGTTGCCAGCATTTGCATGCCAACACAGATGCCCAGAAACGGGCGCCCCTTCACGTTCACCGCCTCATCCATGGCTTCAAAGATGCCGCGGTGGTCAAACAGTTCCTTGCGGCAGGCCGGGAAGGCGCCGTCGCCGGGCAGCACGATGCGGTCGGCCCGCGCGACATCTTCGGGGTTCGAGGTCACCAGCACCGTACCGGCATCGGTTTCCTGCGCCATGCGCTGGAACGCCTTTTCGGCCGAATGCAGGTTGCCGCTTTCGTAATCGATAAGCGCTGTCAGCACCTTACAGCATCCCTTTTGTTGACGGGATGGCATCTGCCTTGCGCGGATCGGTTTCAACCGCGATGCGCAGGGCGCGCGCGACGGCCTTGAAACCTGCCTCGGCAATGTGGTGGCTGTTAAAGCCGTGCAGCTGATCGACGTGCAGGGTGATGGCGCCGTGGGTGGCCAGCGCCTGGAAGAATTCGCGCACCAGTTCCGTGTCGAACGTTCCGATTTTCTGGGTCGGCATATCCATGTTCCATACCAGAAACGGGCGCCCTGAAAGATCAAGGGCGGCGCGCACCTGTGCGTCATCCATGGGCAGGTGACATTCGCCGTACCGGCGGATGCCCTTTTTATCGCCCAGCGCCTGTGTCAGGGCCTGGCCAAGGGCGATGCCCACGTCTTCGACGGTGTGGTGATCATCAATGTGCAGATCACCATCTGCGCGTACGGTGATGTCTATCAGCGAATGGCGCGCCAGCTGGTCCAGCATGTGGTCAAAGAACCCAACGCCGGTCTGGTTGTCATACTGGCCTGTCCCGTCGAGGTTCACCTCGGCTGAAATATCGGTCTCTGCAGTCTTGCGGGTGATCTTTGCGCTGCGCATGCGGCCCTCCATCATCATCTTGCGCGGTTATAGGCGGGGGATGTGGCGGTGAAAAGGCGGCAAATCGAACTTGTTGGCCGGTGTGGCTTTATGCCAGTCTGTGCGCAACGCATCCTTGAAAGGACACCCATGACAACCTGTGTATTCGTGCAGCTGCGCTGCCGCCCCGGCAAAACCTATGATGTGGCCGAGGCCGTGATTCAGCGCGAAATTCATTCCGAGCTTTATTCGACATCCGGTGACTATGACCTTCTGCTTAAGGTTTACATCCCCGAAGGTGCGGATGTGGGTAAGTACATCAATGATCACCTGCTGGATATCGACGGTATCGACCGTTCGCTTACAACGCTGACGTTCAAGGCGTTCTGACCGGGTCAGGCAACCAGCGTTCGCAGGGGCATGGCCATCATGTGGGCCAGATCTTCGCGTGCCATCCAGACCATATGCCCACGTAAAACGCCGGCTTGCCCGGTAGGGTGCCAGAAGACCGCGCCGGGGTCTGTGTGCATGTAACCTTCGCGTTCGACCAGCCCGCGAAAGGCGTGCGTTTCGGGCATGAAGCCAAAGACATGGTCGGGTGACCAGCGTAGCATGCAGGATGCCAGCGCAAAGCGCGCCAATGCCCCGGCGATGCCTGTACCACGGTAGCCGTTTTCCCCACCCATCAGCCAGGCTTCGCCGTGATAACAGGTGATCCCTCGAATCCTTCGCGCCCCGGGGCCTGGCACATATCGAGAGGTCTTAAGGTCCGGGTCAACGCCCGCGGGCGGAAAATCGCGAAACCGTTCCTCCAGATATTCGGACAGGGTATTCTTCAGCGCAAAACGGCGCATCGCCTGTGTGTGAACCAGTTGTCCAGCATCATTCCATCCGGTGATCCAGAAGCCGTTGTTCTGGTGAACGTTCTGTTTCGTCGGGTCAAAGGGTGCGCCCAGTGGCTGGCCCTTGCGATATTGGGCAATGATCCGGGCGTATTGGGTAAAATCCGTGCCGATGTGAAGGGTGATGCCCTTGGCCAACGCCATATCGGTGATTTCGGTCACAAACTGTGCGCCGGCGAAAGAGTCGTGGATCGTCATTTTTAAGCTTCCTGCACGTGATCAATGCATCAAAGCCTAATTTAAACAGGTGTATTTCTGAAAAATGTCAGGCCAACGCGATCTTTGAGTTCATGATCAGACCTGTCGGCATGGATTGCGCAACCTTGCCGCTTACCCCTTTGATGCTGATGTTATGCGTCCGGTCAACCAGCGATGCGATCGCCAGGCTGCCATCGGGAAAATGGCAGGCCATCAACAAACGCTGAAAGCTGACTGGTACGATTTCATCGCTACCAGGTTTTTTGAGGTGCGTGTGCACATGGTCCAGGCGCACAGACTCGGAATCCTCTACTTCCTGATATGGCAGGGCCAGAATGTTGGCAAAGCCCAACCCGCCCGGAAGGTCCGCCAGCGCGCGCCCAACGCTGCTGCGTTCCGACGCCCAGCCAAACCAGGTGGAATAGGATGATTTGTCGCCAACCTCGACGCACACCCAATCATCCACCAGCTTGCGAAAGATCATCAGATAGGGGCGCAGCGGCGCGAAGGCAGGGTCTTCGATGCAGGATTTTGACGCGGTCCAGCATCGCATCCCCAGCTGCATAAGGTCGCTGCCATCCGTCCACAGGCGCCCCAGCGGGTGTTGCTGAAGATAATATGTAAGTTCGGCATCATCCGCCGTCAGGTGTTGCAGGCCGTTGATATGCCCGGTTCTGTTTTGCAGCCAGGCATCGGCGCGTGAAATAAGTTCTTCGGCTTCGCGCAGGGCCCGCCTGCCGGCCTTTGTCAGGCGGTACTGGCGGTCTTCGACGTTGAAAAGGGTTTCGCCCTTATGCGCCTCCAGCAAAGAAATATGGCGGCGCACCGTTTGCCGGGTGCTGCCCAGGATGCGTACGGTTTTGGAAAGGTTTAAATTACGGGCAAGTGTCGCGAATGATCTAAGAAGTTCATACAGGAGGGCAGGGCTTTGTGATGACGTCATATTTTACCTAATAGTGCTTTACCGGCGCGAGCCAGTTTTGCATGGTAAATTTTTCACCCATACCTGTCAAATAGATCATCCGATGGCGCACAAAGGTAAGCAATTGAATTAATTTTTCCGAACGCCATTCTCGTTAGACGAGAATATGGAATGGGGTTTGTTATGGTACATCCGGTGGATGCATATGTGGGAAAAAAGATCCGTGAGGCGCGACTCGTACGCGGGTTCACGCAGACAGATGTGGCCAAGGGGCTGGGTCTGTCGTTTCAGCAGCTCCAAAAATACGAAACAGGCTATAATCGCGTTTCGGCAAGTAAGCTGTTTGAAATTTCGCAGCTGATGAAGGTGACACCTTCGTTCTTTTTCAAAGGGCTGGAAGAAGACGGAAGTGTATCGGACGACCTTTTGGACGATAAAACGGCACGTGCCGTGACCGCATTGGCCAGCATCTCGGATGAGAAAGTCAAAGCGCAGTTGCAGTCCATGATTCATGAGATTGCAAGCTTTAGCTCAACCGCCGACGCGTAAACCGGCGGGCGGCCCTGCGGGGCGCGATCAGGACTTAGAACAGAAAAGGCGGCCTGCGGTAAAACCGGGGGCCGCTTTTTTCTGTCTGGCAAAACACGCGTGTTCGCAAACACCCGGTGGGTGGGCGGTTTGCCTGTGTTCTTCTTTTTCGGGAAGGAACCAATTGGAGCGGGCGAAGAGATTCGAACTCTCGACCCTAACCTTGGCAAGGTTATGCTCTACCCCTGAGCTACGCCCGCATCCGTTTGGTGAGGGGGAGATATAAACTCTCGCGTTGACCTGCAAGGGGAAAATCGCAGGCGGGGTGAAAAAAATGGGTTTAAAAAATAGCGCGCGCCAGGTTGAGGAAACCGGCAAAGGTAATCATCGAATAGGTCAGCACCATTCCAACCTGGCGCAGGCGGGGAATCTGCGGTGTGCGCCCATAGCCGACCATATGAAGGATGCGCCCGCAAACGAACATAATGCCCAGAACATGCAGCGCCCAGCCCGAAGCCCCCTGAAGTTCCCCAAGGGTTAAAAGGATCAGGGCCAGAGGCGCGTATTCCGCAAAATTGCCTTGCACACGTATGGCTTTGGCAAGCGCCTTTTCACCGCCATCGCCGGATGAAACGCGGGTGCGAATGCGCAGGTGGCTGACATGGTACGACACCCCGATGAACAGCAACGCGGTCAGACCGGCATAAAAGGCGGTGATGGTGATGGTGATCATGGTGTCCTCCCTTACCCGTCAAGCCTAACGTGACTTTCAGATAAGTCGAGGCGCACCACACGTCACCCCACCGGGCGGGCGTGCGCGATCATACTTAATGCATCGTGGATTTGACCTGCGGGTGTGGCCTATTCCTCAAACTCGATCAGCAAATCCTTTGCGTCGATCTGTGCGCCGGGGGTGACGTGCACGGCTTTGATCACGGCGTCATGCTCGGCGTGGATCCCGGTTTCCATTTTCATCGCTTCGATGGTGAGAAGCAGATCACCCTGATGCACCTTGGATCCGACCGTTGCCGCAACTGATGCCACAACGCCGGGCATGGGGGCGCCGATATGGGCGTGATTGCCCGCTTCGGCCTTGGGGCGCGCTGCGGTGGTTGCTTTGACCTTGCGGTTTGCCACACGGATCACGCGGGGCTGGCCGTTCAGCTCAAAGAACACCTTGGCTTCGCCTTCTTCATTGGTTTCCCCAATCGCCTGGCAGCGGATTTCCAGCGTCTTGCCCGGATCAATTTCAGCCGAGATTTCTTCGCCCGGTTCCATCCCGTAAAAGAAGGTGCGGGTGGGCAGGGTGCGCACCGGGCCATATTGGCGGTGGCGGCCCATGTAATCCATGAACACCTTCGGATACATCAGATACCCGTTCAGATCTTCGCCATCAATTTTGAAACCCTCAAGGGCTTCAGTGACTTCAGCGCGGGTTGCTTCAAGATCCACGGGGGCAAGGTGTTTGCCCGGGCGTTCAGGGTCAGGCTTTGCACCTTTCAGCACTTTGCTGACGATCTTTTCGGGGAACCCACCCGGTGGCTGGCCCAGGTTGCCCTTCATCATATCGATGACACTGTCGGGAAAGGCGACTTCGTGCTTTGGGTCTTCGACCTCGGCGCGGCTTAGCCCCTGCGATACCATCATAAGGGCCATATCGCCCACAACCTTGGAACTGGGCGTGACCTTTACGATGTCGCCAAACATCTGGTTCACATCCGCATAGGTTTGCGCCACCTCGTGCCAGCGATCTTCCAAGCCCAGCGAACGCGCCTGCGCTTTCAGGTTGGTGAACTGGCCGCCCGGCATTTCGTGCAGGTAAACCTCGGATGCCGGGGCGGCAAGACCGCTTTCAAACGCCTTGTACTGGGCGCGCACACCTTCCCAGTAGTTCGATATTTCGCGGATCGCGCCCGCATCCAGCCCGGTTTCGCGCGCGGTGTTGCGCATCGCTTCCACGATAGAGCCAAGGCAGGGCTGGCTGGTGCCGCCGGAAAATGCGTCCATCGCCGCGTCTACCGCATCAACGCCCGCCTGGGCGGCGGCAATAATGGTGGCCCCGGCAATGCCGGATGTATCATGCGTGTGGAAATGGATGGGCAGGCCAACCTCTTCCTTCAGGGCGGTTACCAGGGCGCCGGCCGCGGTGGGTTTCAGCAACCCCGCCATATCCTTCAGCCCCAGCACATGGGCCCCTGCCGCGCGCAGCTCTTTGCCCATGTTTACATAGTATTGCAGGTCGTATTTGGCGCGGTTGGGATCCAGGATATCGCCGGTGTAGCAAATCGTGCCTTCGCAGACCTTGTTGGCCTCGATCACCGCATCCATCGCCACGCGCATGTTTTCAACCCAGTTCAGGCTGTCAAACACGCGAAACACATCCACCCCGGTTTCAGCCGCCTGGCGCACGAATTCCTGCACCACATTGTCAGGGTAATTCGTGTAGCCCACGCCGTTTGACGCGCGCAGCAGCATCTGCGTCATCACATTGGGCATTGCCGCACGGATATCGCGCAGACGCTGCCAGGGGCATTCCTGCAAAAAGCGATAGGCGACGTCAAAGGTGGCGCCCCCCCACATTTCAACGCTGAAAAGCTCTGGCAGATTGGTGCCATAGGCCGATGCGACCTTGATCATGTCGATCGACCGCATGCGCGTGGCCAAAAGGCTTTGATGCCCGTCGCGCATGGTGGTGTCTGTCAGCAGCAGGCGGGTTTGCGCCGCCATCCAGTCGGCCACAGCCTGCGGGCCTTTTTCATCCAGCAGGTTGCGGGTTCCGTAAGGTGCGGTTTGCTGGCGCTGTTGTGGTGCGCGCGGCGCTTTCAGGTCTGCGGCGGGGCGCGCGCGCCCTTCGGTCTCGGGGTGCCCGTTCACGGTGATATCCGCGATATAGGTCAGGATTTTCGTCGCCCTGTCGCGCCGCTTTCGGAACTGAAACAATTCCGGCGTTTCATCGATGAACCGGGTGGAATATTCGTTTGCCAGGAAGGTCGGGTGCTGCAGCAGGTTTTCGACAAAGGCGATGTTGGTTGATACCCCGCGAATGCGGAATTCGCGCAAAGCCCTGTCCATGCGGGCGATCGCGGCCTCGGGTGTTGGGGCCCAGGCGGTAACTTTTTCCAGCAGGCTGTCATAATAACGGGTGATCACCGCACCGGAATAGGCGGTGCCGCCATCCAGGCGGATCCCCATGCCGGTGGCCCCGCGATAGGCGGTGATGCGGCCATAGTCGGGGATGAAGTTATTTTGCGGATCTTCCGTGGTCACGCGGCATTGCAGGGCATGGCCCGTCAGCTTCACATCATACTGGCTGGCAACCCCCGTGGCTTCGACAAGGGATTTGCCTTCGGCCACCAAAATCTGGGCGCGCACGATGTCAATGCCGGTGACTTCTTCGGTCACGGTGTGTTCAACCTGAACGCGCGGGTTCACTTCGATGAAGTAAAACTTGCCGGTTTCCATATCCATCAGGAATTCAACCGTGCCGGCGCATTCATAATTTACATGCGCGCAGATCTTTTTCCCCAGATTACAGATGTCTTCGCGCTGAGCTTCGGACAGATACGGGGCGGGCGCGCGTTCTACGACCTTCTGATTGCGCCGCTGGACAGAGCAGTCGCGCTCCCAAAGGTGGTAGATCTGGCCATGCTGATCGCCCAGAATCTGCACCTCGACATGGCGGGCACGCACGATCATCTTTTCCAGATACCCTTCGCCATTGCCAAAGGCGGCCTCGGCTTCGCGCCGGCCTTCCAGAACTTTTTCTTCCAGCTCATCGGCTGAGTGGATGGGGCGCATGCCGCGCCCGCCGCCGCCCCAGCTGGCTTTCAGCATCAGCGGGTAGCCCACGGCGTCAGCCTGGTTGCGGATCTCGGCCATGTCGTCGCCCAGAACCTCGGTTGCCGGGATCACCGGCACACCGGCGGCGATGGCCACCTGACGCGCCGAAGCTTTATCCCCCAGCGCGCGCATGGTTTCGGCCTTTGGCCCGATGAAGGCGATGCCATTGGCCGTGCAGGCATCCACGAAATCAGGGTTTTCAGACAGCAGGCCATAACCGGGGTGGATCGCATCGGCGCCACACATCTTGGCCACCCTGATGATTTCATCAATGCTGAGATATGCCGCGACAGGCCCCAGACCTTCGCCAATCTTATAAGCCTCGTCCGCCTTGAACCTGTGCAGGCCCAGCTTATCCTCTTCAGCATAAACAGCGACGGTGCGTTTGCCCATTTCATTGGCCGCCCGCATAACACGGATCGCAATCTCGCCACGGTTGGCAATCAGGATTTTCTGGAAATCAGACATCGGCAGTGTCCCCCTCGGCGCTGTCGGTGGTTGTTTGATATCCGGTATAGTCATGCTGCGGTGCAGCGCAACTTTTTTGTGAAAGATTTGTGAAAGGTTTCGTTTCCGAATTATTCCGCGATCAGGGCCCCACGCAGGTCAGACAGGCGTTGAACGCCCATTTGCCCCATGCTTGCCTTCATATCTTCGCGCAACACATGCAACACATGCTTTGCCCCGGTTTCACCAAAGGCGGCCAGACCGAAGTGAAACGCCTTGCCCAGCATCACGAAATCAGCGCCACAGGCGATGGCGCGCAGAACGTCCAGGCCGGATGTGATGGCGCCGTCATAGATCAGCGGATAATCCGGGCCAACGGCGGGGCGAATGGCGCGCAGGGCATCAATGCCGGCGCGCGCGCCGTCAAACTGCCGCCCGGCGTGGTTTGACACCCAGACCGCATCAACGCCTTCGTTGCGCAGCTGCAGGGCGTCTTCGGGGTTCAGCACACCTTTGACGACCAGAGGGCCCTGCCAGGCATCCCGCAGCGCGCGCAGGTAATCCCAATCCGGCGCCACGCGCAGCATATAGCCGATGTGCGCGGTCGAAGACATGCCGCTTTCCGCCTTCAGATAGGTTTCAAGCGTGCGAAACCGCGGGGTGCCATGGCGCAATGTTCCCAGCGCCCAGGCCGGGCGGCGGGCAACCTGCGCCAGAATGCGCGGGGTCATGCGTGGCGGGTGTGTCAGGCCCGAACGGCGCTGACGTTCGCGCCGGCTGGCCGTTGGCACATCCGCTGTCAGAACCAGCGTGTGAAAGCCCGCATCACGCGCGCGCGCCAGAAGATCGGCGCGAATGGATGCGTCGCGGGGCGGGTACAGCTGAAACCAGCCCTGACCGGCGATATGCGGTGCAAGGGTCTCGGGGGTCTGGGTGGCAACGGTCGACAGTGAATAGGGAACGCCGGATTGCGCCGCGACACGGGCCAGCGAAACCTCGGCCCCGGGCCAGATCAGGCCGGACATGCCCACCGGCGCCATGCCGACAGGCAGGGGGTATTTGCGCCCCAGGAAATGCGTTGAAAGATCTGCGGCCTGTTCGCCGCCAAGGATGCCGGTTTTCAGAAGAACCTGATCCAGAGCCTCGCGGTTGCGGGCGGCTGTGGTTTCTTCGCCGGTCGCGCTGGTCAGATACTCCCAGACGAAACGGGGCATGCGCCGTTTCGCGCGCTTGCGCAGATCACTGAGTGCGGGAAAGGCGTTGTCCAGATCCATAGGGGTGTTTTATCGGCTCTGGCGCGGGTGTCCAGCGCTGTGGTGGCAGGGCAGGTGCGGGGCGGGCGTGTTGGCGCCTGTTAGTTTTCCAGTGCCAGCAGGCCGCCCGCCTTGCGCCTGATACGCCCGTCCAATTCCAGGTTTACCAGTTCCGATGTAACTTTTTCGGCCGGTAGCGCCAGATCACGGATCAGTTGATCTTCCCCCAGAGGGCTTGGCCCCAGACGGGATAATATTTGTTCGTGAAGGGCACGGGTTTGCGCCTTGCTGCGGGTTTGTGGCGGTGGGGGGGGAATGTCGGGCGTGTCTGACGCAAGGGGTTCGCGCGGTTGCTGTTGTGGCTGCAGCTGCGGTTCGGCTGCCGCCGGGCCCGCGGCTTCAAGCACATCCTGCACACCGCGCACCAGTTGGGCACCATCCCGGATCAGCATGTTGCACCCGGCCGCGCGCGCGTCAAACGGATGCCCGGGCACGGCCAGCACATCGCGCCCCTGATCCAGGGCATTGCGCGCGGTGATAAGGGAGCCCGATTTTGCCGCCGCTTCGATCACCACAACGGTCCTTGCCAGGCCCGAGATGATGCGGTTGCGGCGGGGGAAATGGCGGGCCTGTGGGGTCATGCCCATAGGCTGTTCAGAAAGGCGCAGGCCTTTTTCCGCGATTTCCTGCGCCAGCACCGTGTTTTCAACCGGATAGATCACATCAACGCCACCGGCCATGACGGCCACGGTGGCCCCGTCCAGCGCGGCCATATGGGCCGCAGCGTCAACACCGCGCGCCAGCCCCGAAACCACGCAAAACCCGGCATCGGCCAGATCCCCGCCCAGTTTTCGGGCCATGCGCGTGCCCAGGGAAGAGGCGTTGCGCGCCCCGACAAGCGCCACCATGGGGCGTTGCAGGACATTCAGATCGCCCAGGGCCCAAATCAGCGGCGGGGGGGCGCCAATATCGGCCAGGCTGGCGGGATATTCGGGCGTGCCAAAGGCGATCAGGCGCGCGCCACACAACCTGCCTGCCTTCAGTTCTGCATCAACCACCCCGGGGGGGCACAGCTGATAGCCGCTGACGCCAGCCGCGCGTGCCACGGCGGGCAGGGCATCCAGCGCGGCCTGCGCGCTGCCATGTTCCGCCAGCAGGCGAAAAAAGGTGGTGACGCCAACACGGCGCGATCGCAAGAGGCGAAGCCAGGCGTGCCTATCTTCCGCACATTGGGGTGGGGTGAGGGGGTGGGGGGAAGGGAAAAGTTCCACGGGCCTGCCTGATTCCGTCTCTTGCAGGTTAACCATGCGCGTCGAATGGTTAACCTGTCATGAACAGCGCAGAACATCCGCGGAATTTTTTCAGGTGGCGGATCCTCCGACCGTCAATCCGCCAATCATCAAAGTGGGCTGCCCCACGCCCACGGGCACGGATTGCCCGGCCTTGCCGCAGGTGCCCACGCCCGGATCCATCGCCATGTCATTGCCGATGGCGCGGATCTGTTTCATCGCGGCAGGGCCATCCCCGATCAGGGTTGCGCCCTTGACCGGCGCGCCGATCTTTCCGTTTTCAACGCGGTAGGCTTCGGTACAGGAAAACACGAACTTGCCGTTGGTGATATCAACCTGTCCGCCGCCAAACCCGACGGCATAAATGCCATCCTTCAGGCCGGCGACAATCTCATCGGGGGTGGCATTGCCGCCTTCCATGATGGTGTTCGTCATGCGTGGCATCGGGGTATGGGCATAGCTTTCGCGCCGCCCGTTTCCGGTGGGTTCAACCCCCATCAGGCGGGCGTTCTGGCGGTCCTGCATGTAGCCAACCAGCACCCCGTCTTCGATCAGGACATTGCGCCCTGAAGGCGTGCCTTCATCATCAACGGTCAATGAACCACGCCGATCGGGCAGGGTGCCATCGTCCACCACGGTTACGCCCTTGGCGGCAACCTGCGTGCCCACAAGGCCTGAAAACGCCGATGTGCCTTTGCGGTTAAAATCACCTTCCAGCCCGTGGCCCACGGCCTCGTGCAGCAGAATGCCGGGCCAGCCGGCGCCCAGAACCACATCCATCATCCCGGCCGGGGCGGGGATGGCTTCAAGGTTGACCAGCGCTATGCGCAAAGCTTCGCGTGTGGTGGCCTGCCAGTGTTGCGGTTCGATCAGCCCGGTCAGGCCGGTGCGCCCGCCGCCGCCGTGGCTGCCGCTTTCGCGCCGCCCGTCCTGTTCGACGATGACAGATACGTTCAGGCGCGTCATGGGCCGGGTATCGGAGACCAGCGCGCCATCTGGCCGCAGGATGTGCACCTCCTGCAAAGAGGCCGCGATCGTGGCCGAGACCTGAATGATGCGCGGGTCAAGCGCGCGGGCAAAGGCATCAATCTCGCGCAGAGTTTCGACCTTTACCGCAAATGTGGCATCCAGCATCGGGTCCGCTTCGCCATAAAGGCGCCGGTTCGTGTGCTTTGGCGCCGGGGCCAGGGTGGCCCCGCCATCGCCCACCGCCAGGCGCGCGGTTTGGCAAGCCCGTGCCAGGGCCGCCTGGCTGATATCGGACGAATGCGCGTAGCCGGTGGTTTCCCCGCGCACCGCGCGCAGGCCAAACCCTTCTGATGCGTCGTAGCTGGCGGTTTTCAGGTGGCCATCATCAAAGACCAGCGCCTCGGACCGGCGACGTTCGAAAAAAAGCTCTCCGTCGTCGGCGCCGTTGGTGGCGCCTTGCAGCTGGGCAAGGGCCTGATCTTTGTCCAAATGGGTCTCAAACGGGAGGAATCTGGTGTTTTCGTTCATTCGAACCTCTCAATCTGTGGCCGATGTGGCAGAAGAGTGCGCGCGCCGCAAAGGTTTTTCTTGTTCCGAGCCTTCTAATATGGTTTCTCAGCGGCGGGACACAACGGGATTCCCACGACAGGAGTGGTGAACCCGAAGCTCGGCGCGGCAAAGCGTCAAGGCGAACAGGAAAGACATATGCGACTGACAAAAAACACCCTCAGGTTTATGGCCCCTATCGTGGCTTTCATCTCGGCCGGTACCGCTACGGCGCAACAAGCGCTGGAAATCAAAGGCGCCCCGATTGACGGCAAAATGGGCTTTCAGCCCCCCGCAACCGATATTGCGGTTGCAACACAGGGGCTGGATCACCTGATCCTTTATATCATCACGGGGATCTGCCTTTTCGTCTTCGCACTGATCGCCTATGCGATCGTGCGCTTTAACCGTCGCGCCAACCCGGAGCCGGGCAAGTTTACGCACCACACCCCGGTTGAGATTGCCTGGACGCTTATTCCCGTCGTGATCCTTGTGTTTATCGGCGCAAACTCCCTTCCGGTTCTGTTCATGCAGCAGGAAATCCCTGAAGGTGATGTTGTTATCAAGGTGACAGGCAACCAGTGGTACTGGTCCTATGAATACCCCGAACATGAATTCGGCTTTGACAGCTTCCTGATTGGTGACGGCAAGGTCATGAATGATGATGTTGAGCAGGAACTGATCGCTGCGGGTTACAGCAAGGATGAATTCCTGCTGGCAACCGATACTGCGGTTGTCATCCCGACAGGCAAAAAGGTTGTTATGAACCTTACAGGTTCTGACGTGATCCACAGCTGGACCATCCCGGCCTTTGGCGTGAAGCAGGATGCGGTTCCAGGGCGGATTTCGCAGCTTTGGTTCGAAGTGGCCGAAGGCAACGAAGGCATCTATTTCGGCCAGTGTTCCGAACTTTGCGGTAAGGATCACGCCTATATGCCGATCACGGTTAAGGCTGTGTCACAAGCGGATTACGAAGCCTGGCTTGATGGTGCGATCGAAGAATATGCGGGTGTACCGCGTTCGATCACAGTCGCTTCGGCCGAATAAACATCTAACGACAGGGCCGCGCCTCGTGCGCGGCCTGTGTCTATCTGGTGGGTGAAATGACCGACGCAAGCGTCTTTGAAAAAGAACAGGAAGCCGGATTCGGCGACTATTTCGCGCTGCTTAAGCCGCGCGTTATGTCGCTCGTGGTGTTCACCGCGTTGGTGGGCCTTCTGGTGGCTCCGGTTCCTGTGAATCCTGTTGTTGCACTGGCATCTATCCTGTTCATCGCGGTTGGCGGTGGCGCGTCGGGTGCTTTGAACATGTGGTGGGATGCCGATATCGACCGTAAGATGCGGCGCACCCAATCGCGCCCGATCCCGGCAGGACGGGTCACCGAAGGCGAAGCCCTTTCGCTGGGGATTGCGCTGTCTGGTTTTGCGGTTGTGATGCTGGCACTGGCGGCCAATTTCATGGCGGCCGGTTTGCTGGCCTTCACCATCTTTTTCTACGTTGCCATCTACACGATGTGGCTGAAGCGCTGGACGCCGCAGAACATCGTTATTGGTGGGGCCGCAGGTGCGTTTCCGCCAATGATAGGCTGGGCCGTGGCAACCGGCGGCGTCAGCATCGAAAGCGTTCTGATGTTCGCCCTGACCTTCGCCTGGACGCCGCCCCACTTCTGGGCGCTGGCGTTGTTTGTGAAGGGTGACTATGCAAACGCGCGCGTGCCGATGTTGACGGTGACTCACGGGCGCCGGGCCACCCGACGCCACATTCTTGGATACACAATTGCCCTTGCCGTTGTTGCGATTGCCCTTGGGCTGACATCCATCGGCGGGCCTGTGTACATGACGATTGCCGTGGTCATGAATGCATGGTTCATCAAGGGCGCGATCGACATCGTGCGCCGCGACGATGCTGCATCCGAGGCGGACAAGCACAAGGCCGAGCGGAGTTTCTTCAAATTCTCGCTGGCCTATCTGTTTTTACACTACGGCGCATTGCTGGTTGAAGCATCGCTAATGCCCTTTGGGCTGGGAGGTTGGGGCTGATGGCTTTCCATCCGGAACATGAACTGCACAAACGACGCCTGGGCCGCAATATGGGCGTTGGTCTTGTTCTGCTGGCGTTTGTCGTGTTGGTCTACAGCCTGACAATTGCCAAAGTGGGTGATGAAAACCCACCTGTCGCGCAAACAAGCACGCAGGGCAACGGCTGATGGCGATGGACGCGCCTCAGAAAACAGCCCTGCGCATGGTCGGGGTGGTCGCGCTTATGGGCGGACTGGCCTGGGCATCGGTGCCGTTTTACAACTGGTTTTGCCGGGTCACCGGCTATGGCGGCGTAACCCAGACGGCCGATGCCGGATCTGACGTCATACTGGACCAAACCATCAAGATTCGTTTCGACGCGTCGCTTGAACGCGGCATGCCGTGGGAATTCAAACCCATGCAGCGCGAGATGGAATTGCGCATCGGTGAAACCGGGCTGGCCTTTTACGAGGCTTACAACCCAACCGATCGCGTTATCGCTGGCACCGCCAGCTACAACGTCGCGCCGTTTTCGGCGGGCTACTATTTTTCCAAGATCGATTGCTTCTGCTTTACCGAACAGGTTTTGCAGCCGGGCGAGCGGGTGACAATGCCTGTGACCTTCTATGTCGATCCGGAAATCGTTAATGACCTCGACGCAAAGTTTGCCAAGGCAATCACGTTGTCATACACATTCCACGAAACCGACCTGCCTGAGGAACTGGCCCAATTGGACAGTTCCGTGACTACAGGCGGGGAATAAGACCAGGGACGCGAAACAAAAATGGCGCATGCTAAGAACCACGACTACCACATCCTGCCCCCCTCAATTCAGCCTTTCCTGGGGGCCCTTTTCGCCTTCGTAATGCTGTTCGGCGCAGTGCGCTGGATGCAGGACATGGGCCCATGGATCTTTCTGATCGGCCTGGTTGGCGTTCTTTACGTCATGTACGGCTGGTGGGCAGAAGTCATCGTTGAATCGCATCAGGGTGATCACACACCCGTGGTGCAAATCGGCCTGCGCTACGGCGTGATCCTGTTCATCATGTCCGAGGTCATGTTCTTCTCGGCCTGGTTCTGGAGCTTTTTCAAGCACGCTATGTACCCGATGGGGCCTGAAAGCCCGGCCATCGATGGTGTTTGGCCGCCGGTTGGGATCGAAACATTCGACCCATGGCACCTGCCGCTGATCAACACGCTGATCCTGCTTTTGTCGGGTGCGGCCGCAACCTGGGCACACCACGCCATTGCACATGAAAACAACCGCAAAGATCTGGTTAACGGCCTGATCCTGGCGGTGCTTCTGGGCATGCTGTTCACATTCTTCCAGGCCTATGAATACAGCCACGCGGGCTTTGGCTTTTCCGGAAATATCTATGGCGCGAACTTCTTCATGGCCACGGGCTTTCACGGCTTCCACGTGATCATCGGCACGATCTTCCTGTTCGTCTGCCTGCTGCGCGCGCTGAAGGGCCACTTCACACCTGAAAACCACGTCGGTTTCGAAGCCGCAGCATGGTACTGGCACTTCGTTGACGTTGTGTGGCTGTTCCTGTTTGCAGCTGTCTACGTCTGGGGCGGTTGAACACCGGGCCAATAAACGCTTAAAGCAAAGCGCGGGGTCTTGGGCCCCGCGCTTTTGCGTTTGAGGGGCATATGTCGCGACGTTTCATCATTCCGGTCATTTTTGGCCTGGCCGGTCTGGCCGTGTTCATCTGGCTGGGCAGCTGGCAGTTGCAGCGCCTGCACTGGAAAGAGGGCGTGCTGGCCGAAATAGACGCCCGCATCGGGGCGCCACCTGTTGGCCTTCCCGCCACACCCGACCCACAGGCGGACCGGTTTTTGCCGGTTGAGGTTTCGGGCGTGATGACAGGGGATGAACTGCACGTTCTTGTCAGCTCGCGTGATTTTGGGGCGGGGTTTCGGATCATATCAGCCTTTGAAACCGGCGGCCGGCGGATCATGGTTGACCGCGGGTTCGTTCTGGCAACGGGTAAAGACAAGCCCCGCACAACCGGCGCGATGACGGTTCTGGGCAATCTGCACTGGCCGGACGAGCGTGACAGCTACACCCCGGCGAATGAACCGGAACGCAACTACTGGTATGCCCGTGACGTTTCAGTGATGGCCGCCGCGCTGGATGGCGACCCGATCCTGCTGATCGCGCGCAGCCAAACTGACCCGGGCGTAAAGCCCATGCCTGTCACCAGTACGGGCATCCCGAATGATCACCTGGAATATGCCATCACCTGGTTCCTGCTTGCTGCGACATGGGTGGTGATGACAGGCTTTTCCCTATGGCGTATCAAGCGTCGAAGCCCTGAGGACAAAACATAATGCGTTACGTATCAACCCGCGGTCAGGCCCCGGTACTGACATTCGAAGAGGCCATGCTGACGGGCCTGGCGCGCGATGGCGGGCTTTATGTGCCCGAGTCGATACCGACACTTTCGCACGATGAAATCGCCGCCTTTGCCGGGCTTTCCTACGAAGAAACGGCATTTCGCGTCATGCGCCCCTTTGTGGGTGACAGTTTCACTGATGAAGAACTGACGGGGATCATCGCGCGCGCCTATGCAGGGTTTGCCCATGACGCGCGCGCACCCCTGACGCAACTGGCCCCCAACCATTTCCTGCTGGAACTGTTTCACGGGCCGACACTGGCGTTCAAAGATTTCGCGATGCAGCTGATTGGCCAGCTGTTTCAGGTTGCCCTGAAACGGCGCGGTGAAAAGGTGACGATTGTGGGCGCGACGTCAGGTGATACCGGCTCTGCCGCGATCGAAGCGTTCCGTGGGCTGGACGCCGCAGATGTGTTCATCCTGTTCCCCCATGGCCGCGTTTCCGAAGTTCAGCGCCGCCAGATGACAACGCCGGTTGAAAGCAATGTTCAGGCCCTGGCCGTGGAGGGTGATTTTGACGATTGTCAGGCGCGCCTGAAAGATATGTTCAACGATTTCCAGTTTCGTGATGCCGTGGGGCTGGCCGGGGTCAATTCGATCAACTGGGCGCGGGTTCTGGCACAGGTGATATATTACTTCACCTCGGCCGTTTCGCTGGGCGCGCCCCACCGAAAAGTCAGCTTTACCGTTCCGACCGGCAATTTTGGCGATATTTTCGCAGGCTTCATTGCACGCCGGATGGGGCTGCCGATTGAACAGCTGGTGATTGCGACCAACCAGAACGATATTCTGCACCGCACGCTGGAAAGCGGCGCCTATACGACAGGGACCGTGGCGCCCTCGGTCAGCCCTTCGATGGATATTCAGGTTTCGTCAAACTTTGAACGCGCGTTGTTCTACGCCTACGGGGGCGATGGGGCGGCGGTGTCAGCACAGATGGATGACCTGAAGGCGCACGGTGGTTTCACCATCAGCCAGGGCGCGATCGGCTGGCTGCGTGATCAGTTTGTATCCGGGCGTGCCTCGGAGGATGAAACGCTGGCTTCGATCCGGTCGACCTTTGAAACCAGCGGCGAAGTTCTTTGCCCGCACAGTGGTGTGGGCGTGAAAGTGGCCCAGGACCATCTTGGCACCGTGCCGATGATCACACTGGCCACCGCCCATCCGGCAAAGTTTCCCGACGCAGTGAAAAAAGCCTGCGGCCAAGACGCGCCGTTGCCGCCCCATATGGCAGACCTGTTTGACCGTGAAGAACGCGTGACGCGTGTGGATAATGACCTGGCGGCGCTGGAGCGTCTGATCCGGGAAAGGACGAACCGTTGAGCGTGAAATTCGACACCCTTTCCAACGGTATGCGGGTTGTGACGGAAAACATGCCGGGGCTGCAATCCGCCGCTTTGGGCGTGTGGGTCACTGCGGGTGGGCGCCACGAACGGCTGGAACAAAACGGCATTGCGCATTTTCTGGAGCATATGGCCTTTAAAGGCACAAAGCGGCGCAGCGCCCTTCAGATCGCCGAGGCGATCGAAGATGTGGGCGGCTATATCAACGCCTATACCTCGCGCGAAGTAACAGCCTATTACGCGCGTGTGCTGAACGAAGATGTGGATCTGGCACTGGATGTTATATCGGACATCGTTCTGAACCCCGTTTTCGACCTGAATGAGATCGAGATTGAGCGCGGCGTGATTTTGCAGGAAATCGGTCAGGCATTGGATACGCCGGATGATCTGGTCTTTGACTGGTTGCAGGAAGCGGCCTTTCCCGATCAGCCCATAGGGCGCACAATCCTTGGCCCGGCAGAACGGGTGCGCAGTTTTTCACGCGAAGATCTGGCGGGCTTCACCGGCCAGCATTATGGCGCGGAACGGATGATCCTGTCTGCCGCCGGTGGGGTAGATCATGACCGGATCATGCATCTGGCCGAAGCCGCCTTTGGCGGGCTGGCGCGCGGCGCGGTGGAACAGATTCAGCCCGCAGGCTTTATCAGTGGTGAACGACGCGAGGTTAAATCTCTGGAACAGGTGCATTTCGCGCTGGGGCTGGAAAGCCCGGGGTATCGGGACGATGACATCTATACCGCCCAGATTTATGCAAACGCCCTGGGCGGCGGCATGTCTTCGCGCCTGTTTCAGGAAGTGCGCGAAAAGCGGGGGCTTTGCTATTCGATTTTCGCCCAGGCCGGGGCGTATAGCGATACCGGGATGACAACAATTTACGCGGGCACTGCCGCTGATCAGATTGGTGAACTTGCCAGTATAACCGTGGATGAAATGAAACGCGCAGCCGACGATATGAGCGAGGCCGAGGTCGCCCGCGCACGCGCGCAAATGAAGGCCGGGCTTCTGATGGGGCTGGAAAGCCCTTCGTCACGCGCCGAACGTCTGGCGCGCCTTGTTGCCATCTGGAACCGCATCCCCCCGCTGGAAGAAACGGTGGCGCGCATCGATGCTGTGTCTACCCAAGGGGTGCGCGATTTCGCCGGGCGGATGGTTTCGCAGGCCGACGCTGCATTGGCAATTTACGGCCCCGCCGAAGATACACCCAGCCTTGGGTCGCTGCGCGAAAGGCTTTCAGCCTGATGTTGGGGCGGGCAAAGAAAGTTCGGATCGAAACCGACCGGATGACTCTGCGCGCGCCCCAGCACTCGGACTATCGCGCCTGGGCTGCGCTGCGTGATGCCAGCCGTGAATTCCTGAGCCCGTGGGAGCCGACCTGGGCGCCCGACCATTTGACGCGCAAAAGCTTTACCAACCGTGTGTATTGGGCCAACCGCTCTATCACCAACGGATCGGCCCTGCCGCTGTTTTTGATCCGGCGGTCGGATCAGGCGCTATTAGGGGCCCTGACGCTGGATAATATCCGGCGCGGCCCTTCACAGGCGGGGACAATGGGGTATTGGATCGGGAAAAGCCATGCGCGCGAAGGCTATATGCGCGAAGCCCTGGAAACCCTGGTGCATTACGCTTTCAATGAACTTGACCTGTCGCGCATCGAAGCCGGCTGCCTGCCGGAAAACGTGGCCTCTCGCGGGGTGCTTGAAAAGGTTGGTTTCAAATACGAAGGGGTGGCGCAAAGCTACCTTCAGATCAACGGGCGCTGGCGCAACCATGTGCTGTTCGCAAACCTGCGGTCTGACCGGCGTGGGCGCACTCAGGCAGGTTGAGAAAAGCGGCAGGCTTTTTATATGGCGATGGCGGGTCGCGGGTTTCGCTTGTTTCGCGCCGCGCTGCGTGCTTTTTCTTTCGCATGAATATTTCTGCCCTGAACCCCGCCGACGATAGTTTTGCCGCGCCGCTGCGTGACAGGCTTCCCGCCGCAACCTTTCGCCCCCTGACACCTGCATACCTGGAAGAACCACGCGGATTGTTTCAGGGGCAGGGCGGGCTTCTTCTGGCCCCCGGATCGGCAGATGAGGTTTCGCTGATCCTGCGCCATGCTCAGGCGGCCGGCGTGGGGGTTGTGCCCTATGGCGGGGGGACGGGCCTTGCAGGCGGGCAGATATTGCCCGAAGGCCCCGCGCCGGTGATCCTGTCACTGGAACGGATGAACCGCATCCGTGCCACTTACCCCAAAGAAAACGTTTTGGTGGCCGAAGCCGGGGCAATCCTGACGGATGTGCAGGACGCGGCCCAAAGCATTGGGCGCATTTTTCCGCTGTCTCTGGCATCAGAAGGGTCCTGCCGGATCGGCGGTAACCTTTCGACAAATGCCGGCGGGGTGAATGTGCTGCGCTATGGCAATGCGCGCGAATTATGCCTGGGGCTGGAGGCCGTTTTGCCGGATGGCCGCATCTGGAATGGGTTAAAACGTCTGCGCAAGGACAACACCGGATATGACCTTCGCAACCTTCTGGTGGGGGCCGAAGGGACATTGGGGGTGATCACCGCGGCCAGCCTGCGCCTGTTTCCCCAGCCTGGCGAAACGGGCACCGCCGTGCTGGTTGTGCCGGGCCCACAGGCCGCGCTGGACCTTCTGGCGCTGGCGGGTGATCGGCTGGGCCAAAGCATCAGTGCCTTTGAGCTGATCAGCGGTGTTGGTCTGGGGTTTCTTGGCGAAACCGGCATGCCCGCGCGCGCGCCATTTGGCGACATCCCCGAATGGTGCGTTCTGATCGAGCTGGGCCTTGGCCACGGGCATGATGCGGATGCGGAACTGGAAGGCCTGTTTGCCGCGGGGCTGGGGGAAGAGCTGGTCAGCGATGGGGTGGTCGCCCAATCCCAGGCGCAGCGCGCCGCGCTTTGGCGCATGCGTGAAGAAATCCCCGGTGCAAACCGAAGGGTCGGCGCCATTTCGTCCCATGACATTTCTTTGCCATTGGGTGTGATCCCCGAATTTCTGGCCCGCGCCGGGCAGGCCGTGGCCCAACATGGACCATTCAGGGTGAACTGCTTTGGTCACCTGGGGGATGGAAACCTGCACTACAATGTTTTCCCGCCCAAAGGGGCAAGCAACACTGATTTCCCCGGCGCACGCGATGGGTTGCGCGATGCGATTTACGGGTTGGTTGCGCAATACGAAGGCTCTTTCAGTGCCGAGCACGGCATCGGGCGGCTGAAGGTCGCAGATCTGGAGCGCTATGGTGACCCGGCAAAGCTGGCAACCATGCGCGCGATCAAATCCGCGCTGGACCCAAAAGGGATCATGAACCCCGGCGCCGTTTTGGCGTGAACAAAAAACGCCCCGCCTGGGTAGGGCGGGGCGTTCCACTGTGAAAGTCACATGTGCACAAGCAGTACCTGCTCCCATCAGGTGGAATCACCTTAGGGGGCGTATGTTACCAAGGCGTTTACCCGCCTTCGAAATCGCACAGAACGTGGACATCCATGCCCAGCTTTTCCAGCAGCTTGCGGCCCCCAAGTTCGGGCAGATCAACCACAAACGCACAGCCCACAATTTCGCCGCCCAGCCGCTCTATCAGCTTGATGCCGGCCTCGGCCGTGCCGCCTGTGGCCAGCAGATCATCGACAACCAGGATCTTTTCACCGGGCTTGATCGCATCGTCGTGGATTTCCATGATCGCCTCGCCATACTCAAGCGAATAGGCCTGGCTAAGGGTGGCACCGGGCAGTTTGCCCTTTTTGCGGATTGGCACAAAGCCAAGCGTCAGCTGGTGCGCGATCGCGCCACCCAGGATGAAGCCGCGCGCTTCCAGCCCGACAACCTTGTCGATGCGTTCCCCCGCATACGGCAAAAGCATCTGGTCGATGGCCATGCGAAAGCCCCGCGGGTCAGCGAAAAGCGTGGTCACATCGCGAAACATGATCCCTTCGTGCGGGAAATCCACGATGGTACGGATGTAGTCTTTTACAGAGTTGGGTTTGTTCATTGGTGCAATCCAGCCGGTTTCTGGTCCCGCTCGGTTTGGAGGATCGCGCGCCCTGATGCAAGGGGCGGGTCTGCGTCAAAACGCATTTCCCCCCGGCGCGCCCTGTTTCACGCTTTCAGAACGCGCCCTGCGACAGCATCCAGTTTGGCAACCAGTGCCGGATCCCGCGCATCCGGTGCAGTCAGGATGGCGTATTCCAGCGCCCGGTCGCAGCCATGGGCACATAACGCATGTTCCCCACCCAACAGGGCCGGCAGGCGTGAAACCAGCGCCCGGCCTTTATCGGCGTTTCCGGTCAGGGTTGCGATAATGTCGGAAATATCGACAGCCCCATGTTCCGGGTGCCAACTGTCAAAATCGGTGATCATCGCGACCGAGGCATAGCAAAGCTCGGCTTCGCGGGCGAGTTTCGCTTCGGGCATATTGGTCATCCCGATCACGTCACAACCCCAGCTTTCGCGGTACATTTTAGATTCTGCCACCGATGAAAACTGCGGGCCTTCCATGGCCAGATAGGTGCCGCCCATGTGCACGGTGATGCCAGCGTCCTTCGCGGCCTGATGGCAGGCTTGCGACAGGTCGGGGCAGGTGGGGTGCGCGACAGACACATGGCCAACGCAGCCGGTGCCAAAGAAGCTTTTTTCGCGCGCGAAGGTGCGGTCAATGAACTGGTCAATGATCACGAAATCGCCGGGCGCCATTTCTTCGCGAAAACTGCCGCAGGCTGAAACGCTGACCACATCGGTAACGCCCAGGCGCTTTAACGCGTCAATATTGGCCCGGTAAGGCACGGTTGACGGGGAATGCACATGCCCGCGCCCATGGCGGGGCAGAAAGGCCATTTTCACCCCATTCAGCGTGCCGGTCAGTATTTGGTCTGACGCCTTGCCCCAGGGGCTTTCAACGCTGACCCATTGTGCGCCCTCAAGCCCGTCAATTTCGTATAGGCCCGATCCGCCGATCACCCCGATCATCCTGTCCATCATAGGTCCCTTTCAGTGCGCTATATCGGGTGCTTACAAACGGGCCCGAAAATTTCAACCGAATTTATCGTGAGCCTGCAAAGGCCATCAACAGGCTGCATCGTCGCGCCCGGTGCCGCCACGATGTCTTGCACAGGTTAACAAGATATGGCATGCGCGCGGATAGCTTAATTCTAGAAAATGCAGGTGATCCCGTGGCCCGAGCCCTTTTGGCAAGTTTTGCCAACCGTATTGAACGCCCTGATTTCCGTCTGGCCCCTGGCCAGAAACTGACGCCGGGGCGCGTGCGGATCGAACTTTTGTCCGGCCTGACCGTGGCCCTGGCCCTGGTGCCCGAAGCTGTGGCCTTTGCCTTTGTTGCGGGTGTGCACCCGCTGGTGGGGCTGTATGCTGCGTTTCTGGTCGGGCTGATAACCGCCGTGATCGGCGGGCGCCCGGGCATGATTTCCGGGGCAACTGGTGCGCTGGCGGTGGTCATGGTGGCGCTGGTGGCCCAGCACGGGGTTGAATATCTGTTTGCGACCGTCGTTTTGATGGGGCTTTTGCAGATATTCGCCGGCATCATGCATTGGGGCAAATTTATCCGCCTGGTGCCACACCCGGTGATGCTTGGCTTTGTGAATGGTCTGGCGATCGTGATTTTCCTGGCCCAGCTGACACAGTTCAAAGTGCCCGGCGCCGGGGCCGAGGCCGTTTCGGGCAGCGCCTGGCTTAGCGGCACACCGCTATATGCCATGCTGGGGCTGGTGGGGCTGACCATGTTTGTGATCTGGGCAACGCCAAAGGTCACGCGTTTCATTCCCGCGCCCCTTGCCGGAATTGCCGTGGTGGCTGCGGTTGTGATCGGGTTTGGGATTGATGTGCCACGCGTTGGTGATCTGGCGTCTATCAAAGGCGGCTTGCCGTCCTTCCACATCCCCACACCGCCCCTTGAATGGCACACCCTTCAGGTCATCTTTCCCTATGCTGTCATCCTGGCGGCCATTGGCCTGATCGAAAGCCTGCTGACGCTGAACCTTGTGGGCGAAATGACGGGCCAGCGCGGTGGCGCCAGCCAGGAATGTATTGCTCAGGGCGTGGCCAACACGGTGACAGGGTTTTTCGGCGGCATGGGGGGCTGTGCGATGATCGGCCAGTCCATGATCAACGTGAAATCCGGGGGGCGCACCCGCATCGCCGGTATCGCGGCAGCGCTGTTCCTTTTGATCTTCATCGTGCTGGCTTCGCCCCTGATTGAACAGATACCGCTGGCCGCGCTGGTGGGGGTGATGTTCATGGTGGTGATCGGGACGTTTGCGTGGAATTCACTGAAAATCCTGCGCCGTGTTCCGCTTAGCGATGCGTTTGTGATCGTGCTTGTAACGGCCGTAACCGTTGCCGAAGATCTTGCCACGGCGGTGGTCGTCGGGGTGATCGTTTCGGCGCTGACCTACGCCTGGAACAACGCCAAACGCATCCACGCCGACGTCTATACAACTGACGACGGCACAAAGATTTACCGCGTTCAGGGGCCTTTGTTCTTCGGTTCGGCCGACGGGTTTAGCGAAATGTTCGAGGTGTCTTCGGATCCGGATACCGTGGTTGTGGATTTTGCCGACAGCCGGGTGGTGGATCAATCTGCCCTTCAGGCGATCGAAGCGGTGGCAGGAAAATACGAAGCGGCCGGCAAAAGTCTGCAACTGCGCCATCTTAGCCGCGATTGTCATCAGCTGCTGTCCAAGGCCGGGCACCTGATGGTGGATAGTGACGACGACCCCGATTACGAGATCGCCGCCGATTATTCAGTGCGCACCGGTGTTCTTGGCGGCCATTAATCGGTTTCGTCGGGGCGGTTTAGCGTGATCGCCTCGTGCACCACCGAATAGTCGCGATATCCCAGCCGCGCGAGGGGGCGAAAGCGGGTTACGTCAAACTTGCCTTCGACGATGCAATCATCGCGCATGTGAACGCCGATGACTTCGCCAAAACAGACGTGGTTGGATTCACCCAGCAGCGGCACAATCTGGGTCATCCGGCATTCAAGGGCGGCCGGGGCCCCGGCGACGCGTGCGCAGGCGATGGTTTCGCATTCCGCGCGCTCCAGCCCGGCCAGCGAAAACTCATCCACCTCGCGCCCATAGGCCCCGGACGAGATGTTCATCGCATCGGTTGCGGCCTCTTCCACGATGTTTATGCAGAACACGCCCGTGTCCTTTATGTTTGCCAGGGTGTCTTTTCCCAGGTCCCGGTCCTGTTTGGCGCCTGTTGTTGCAAACATGACCTGGGGTGGGCTGTATGATGCGCCATTGAAGAATGAATAGGGGGCAAGGTTGTCGGCGCCATCACTGCCCCGGGTGGATATCCAGGCGATGGGGCGCGGCGTGATGATCGCGTTAAACGGGTTGTGTGGCAGGCCGTGGCCGTCTTCTGGTTTGTAGAACATGGGTGCAGATCTTCCTTTTCGCGCCAAGCGGTTCGAAATCCAGTGCATGGCTTGCGATTTCCGCTCATGATGTTTGTCAGAAGGGGTAACGCCGTGTTAGGGGCGTTGCCAGCCAAAAAGAAACGAGGGGGCAGGGGTGTATACCCTCGCAAAAGAACAAACAGACGACTGGTGGGAGGTCGAAGCGCTTTACGATCTGTGTTTCGCGCCGGGGCGCGAGGCGTTGTCATCCTATCGTTTGCGTGACGGGATCAACCCGGTTGAGGGGCTTGCGCTGATCGCGCGTGACCCGCAGGGCGTGCTGGGCGGGGCAATCCGATACTGGCCGGTTCTGATTTCGGCGCAACCGGCGCTTCTGTTGGGGCCCGTTGCCGTGCACCCCACGCGCCAGGGCGAAGGTTTGGGCGCGCTTCTTATTCGTGATAGCCTGACGCGGGCCAAAGCCCTGGGCTGGAGCCGCGTTCTGCTGGTTGGGGATGCGCCTTATTACAGTCGATTTGGCTTTCAAAGGCTGGATGGGGTGATTATGCCTCCCCCTACAAACCCGCAAAGGGTTTTGGGGCGTGACCTGAAGCCTGACGCCTGGCCGGGTGTACGGGGTAAGGTGCGCCGCTGGGATGCCGCTGGCGAGATGAAGGAAAACACGAATGGCTGAAAATAGCGCTGGTCGCCTCTACTCCATCGGGTTGGCGCTGCTGTACCTGTTTTTCATCCTGGCGCTGCTTGCGCTGATGGTCCTGTCCCTGTCCGAGTGGGTGACCCTGCTTTTGCCAAAGCTGGCCAGCCTGCCCTGGTGGCCGGGCGAGCCGGAACTGCGTGAAGAGATGAAAGGCGTGGCCTGGAGGATCTTTCTGTTCCTGTGTCTGGCACTGGGGTTTGTGGTCTGGATGAAAGACCGGCGCAAACCACCTGCGTAACGATCCCACTGCGCGGGGCCGGCAAGTTTTCTGGGCGCCAGCGTGCAGATCATCGCGGTGGCCATTGTCGTGCCAATGCCCAACATCAGGCAGGACATCAGCGCCGCCCAGATGTACGCCCCCGGTGTCAACGCGGCGAGTGCGGCCATGACGCCAATGGAAAGACCCACCAAAAGACCTGTTAAACGCATCGCTTATCCCCGCCTGACTATGGGCAGGTTGGCGCAAAGAGATGAAGATTACGCTAAAACACCCCTGGCAGGCGCATCCGGCTACAGATGCTGCTTACCCCTTCGGGTCATCCATTCCAGAACGGCCGGGCGAACCGACTGCACACCGCTTAGCCGGGCCGCGTCGATCACTTCTTTCAGGGCGTGCAGATCTGTGCGCCGGATCAGATGTTTGACCGGGCCGATAGAGGCAGGGCGCATGGAAAGGGTTTTCAGGCCAATGGCGGCAAAGCACGTGGCCTCGATCGGGCGGCCAGCGTCTTCCCCACAAAATGACAGCGGGGTTCGCGCGGCGTCACACCGTGTGACGATTTCTTCGATCAGGTTCAGAAATGAAACGTTCAGCGTGTCATAGCGCCGGCGCACACGTTCATTTTCGCGGTCAGCGGCGAAAAAGAACTGCTTTAGGTCATTGCCCCCGATCGAAATGAAATCGGCCAGTTCAAAGAACTGCTGAGGCGCAAAAGCCATCGAAGGGGTTTCCAGCATCGCGCCGATTTCAGTGTTCAGCGGCAGGACATGGCCCAGCCGCCGTTCGCTTTCGATTTCATCCAAAAGCCTTTGGCGGGCCTCGCGGAATTCATCAAACTGGGCGATGAACGGGAACATGACAGACAGGTTGCGCCCGGCCGCAGAACGGATCAGCGCCTGCAGCTGCATGCGCATGACACCCGGTTTGTCCAACCCCACGCGGATCGCGCGCCAGCCAAGCGCCGGGTTAGGTTCATCCTGCGGCTTCATGTAAGGCAGCACTTTGTCAGACCCGATATCAAGCGTGCGAAACACCACACGTTTGCCGCCTGCCGCATCCTGAACGCGTGAATAAAGCGCGGCCAGTTCCCCCCGGCGCGGCACCCTGGGCTGCGTCAGAAACTGAAGTTCCGTGCGAAACAGCCCCACACCTTCAGCGCCGGAACTTTCCAGCGAAGGCAGATCTGCCATCAGACCGGCGTTCATCAGCAGGGTTACCTTCGTGCCATCCAGCCCCAACGCGGGCTTTTCACGCAGGGTGACATAGCGTTCCTGCTGCGCGGCCTCCATCGCCATTTTATCGCGAAATGCGGTGGTTATGGTGTCTTCGGGGCGCAAGTGTACGATGCCGTTTTCACCGTCCAGCAAAATGGGGTCACCGTTCAGGGCCTCGGTGGCGATATGCCCGGCGTTCACAATCAGGGGGATGGCCAGTGCGCGTGCCACTATGGCGGCGTGGCTGGCCACGGACCCTTCTTCCAGCACCACGCCCCGCAGGGAGCGGCCATATTCCAGCAGTTCACCGGGGCCGATATTCGTGGCGATCAAAACCGGGCGGTCGGGCATTTCCGCCCCGGTTGCCTTGCCTTGCCCTGTCAGGATGCGCAGCAGGCGGTTTGACAGATCATCAAGATCGTGCAGCCGTTCGCGCAAATATGGGTCTGGCACCTGCGCCAGACGCGCGCGCGCGGTCGACTGTTCCTTTTCCACCGCCGCTTCGGCAGACAGGCCGCGCGCGATGTCTTCTTCCATCCGGCGCATCCAGCCTTTGGAATTGGCAAACATCCGGTAGGCTTCCAGAACCTGCATCTGTTCTTTGTCGGCAGATTTTGCCGAGGCCAGAAGTTCATCAACAGAAATGCGCAGATGTTCGACCGCCCCGATCAGGCGCTGCAGTTCCAGGGCCGGATCTTCGGCGATGGGGTTGGTGACCACCACGCGCGGTTCGTGCAGCCAGACCTGGCCCTCGGCGGTGCCTTCCTGGCCCACGCCCCCGCGAAAGGTTACCGGGCGCTGGTGCAGGGCGGCAAGGGCGGCGCCTTCGCCAACAAAGGCACCCAGTTCGGTCATTTCGGCCAGAACCATGGCCACAACGTCCATGCCGTAAAGTTCGTCGTCGGTGAACCGGCGCGCTTCTTTGGACTGAACGACCAGAACGCCCAGCGTTTCCCCCAGCCGCTGGATCGGCACCCCCAGGAACGAGCTGTAAATTTCTTCGCCGGTTTCGGGCATATAGCGAAACCCGCGCTCCGATGGCGCGTCGGCGGAATTTATGTTGTTGCCGGTTTTGGCCACACAGCCAACCAGACCTTCACCAACCCGCAGGCGGGTTTTATGAACCGCTTCGGGGTTCAGGCCTTCGGTTGCGCAAAGTTCCAGAGTGTCGGAATCACGGAACAGGTAGATCGAACACACCTCGACCCCCATGGATTCAGCAATCAGGCCAGTAATACGGTCAAGACGTTCCTGGCCGGCGGAATCCGCGGCAAGAGCCTCCCGCAGGCGGCCCAGAAGCTTTCGGCTGTCGCTTTCGTGGCTATGCGCCATATCGCCCTTTTTAGGCTGCCTTTTCCAATTCAAAGGCATCATGCAGCGCCTGAACGGCAAGTTCCATGTATTTCCGGTCTATCAGCACGGAAATTTTTATCTCGGAGGTTGTAATAACCTTGATGTTGACCCCTTCGCGCGAAAGGACTTCGAACATCTTGGCGGCAACACCTGTGTGAGAGCGCATGCCGATCCCCACGACCGAGACTTTCGCAACGTCCTTATCAGCGACCAGATCGTGAAAATTGATCTCGCCCGAAGTCTTGGCCTCTTCCATCGCCTTTTCGGCGCGCGCCACCTGATCAACGGGGCAGGAAAAGGTCATGTCTGTGCGGCCGTCTTCCGAAATGTTCTGAACGATCATGTCGACGTTGACGCCGGCCTCGGACAGAGGGCCAAAAATGGCGGCGGCGATCCCGGGGCGGTCGGCCACCGAGACCAGGGTCATTTTCGCTTCGTCACGCTGATAGGCAACACCCGAGATGACATTCTGTTCCACGATATCCTCCTCGTCGCAGACAAGCGTGCCTGCATTTGGGTCATATTCTTCAAAACTTGAAAGCACGCGCAATTTCACCTTGTAGCGCATGGCAAGTTCAACTGATCGGGTCTGCAGGACCTTGGCCCCCAGGCTGGCAAGTTCCAGCATCTCTTCAAAGGCGATCCGGTCCAGTTTGCGTGCCTTGTCGGAAATGCGCGGATCGGTCGTGTAAACGCCATCCACATCGGTATAGATATCGCAGCGTTCCGCATCAAAAGCAGCGGCAAAGGCAACGGCCGTGGTATCAGACCCGCCGCGCCCCAGCGTCGTAATCCGGCCTTCGGGGCTGACACCCTGAAATCCTGCAACCACGGCAACTTTCATGCCTTCAGCAAATTTCGACATGATATTTTCGGGCGGAATTTCTTCGATCCGGGCCGAGGCATGGGCGCTGGTGGTCTGCACAGGTACCTGCCAGCCCTGCCAGCTGCGTGCCGGGATTTCCATTTCCTGAAGACGCAGGGACATCAGGCCGGCGGTGACGTTTTCACCGGATGAAACCACCGCATCAAATTCGCGGGCGTCATAAAAGGGCGATGTCTCTTCCACCCAGCCGACCAGCTCGTTTGTTTTGCCGGACATGGCCGAAACGATGACGATCACGTCGTAACCGTTCGCAACCTCGCGCGCGACACGCTTGGAGGCCCGGTGGATCCGGTCCAGTGTGGCGACAGATGTGCCGCCGAATTTCATTACCAGAACAGGCATTCGCGTCCCATTTTCAACAGGCTTACAATCGGGCGTTTCTTACGCATGACGGGTGCAAAGGGCAAGGGTGGTCAGAAAGGGTGCGCTGACCCGTCCCATGTTTCAAAACACCCCGTGGTCTCCAAAGACAGCGCTTCGAACCGCGCGATCAGCCCGGCGCGTGCCTCTTGCACCGAAATTTCACCGTTCGCGCCGCCCATATCTGTGCGCACCCAGCCGGGGTGATAGATCCCCACAGCGATGCCTTGCGGGGCCAGATCCACGGCCAGATTGCGGCCAAGGTTCAGGGCGGCGGCCTTTGATGCGCGGTAGATATATGAGCCCCCCGGCGCGCGCGTGTCGCTTCCCATCTGCGAAGAAATTATCGCGACCCTGGGCGCCTTGGCTGCGCGTAAATTAGGCAGAAGCGATTGAATTGTCAGGAAAACACCCGTTGTGTTTGTGGCAAAGGCCTGCGCCCACATTTCAGCGGGGAACCCTGTATCCAGCGCCTCATGCTTGTCCGGGTATACGCCGGCATTGCAGATCAGCAGATCGATCGCCTTGCCCTTCAGACGGGTCGCCAGCGCCTTGTGCGAAGACGGGTCTGTCACATCCAGCGTTTCCCAGCTTTGCCCGGGGGCGGGGGGCATGGCGCTGCGGCTTGTGCCGATCACATCGGTGTTTTGTGCTGAATACTGGTCGTGCAGGGCGCGCCCAATACCCCGGTTCGCGCCGGTTATCAGAATTGTCATATATGCCTCAGTTCGTTTTGCGCCCGGGAATAAAGGGCAGGGGGATCACGGGCACGCCGTCTTCCACCATCTTGCGGGCGTCTTCGGGTTTGGCTTCGCCATAGATCGATCGGCTGGGCGCTTCGCCTTCGTGCATCGCGCGCGCTTCGCTGGCGAAACTCATGCCAACATATTCGCTTTCCGCTTCGATCCGCGCTTTCACATCGGCGATGGTCTGTTCCGCCGGGTTTGCGGGTTGGGACAGGGGGGTGGCGGGCTCCGGCGCGGTTTGCGGTGGCTGGGGCGCATCCTGTGAATCGCGTGCGGCGCGCACCTGCGGGGCCATGATCGCCTTTTCAACGTCTTTCCCACCACACACAGGGCACAGCACCATTCCGGCGCGGATCAGGCCATCATAGGCCTTCGCGTTCTGGAACCAGCTTTCAAAACTGTGCCCTTGGGCACATTTTAATGCGTAGTGAATCATGGCCGTCCTGTGTTTTGACCCTGTTCAGTATGTAGGCACTCTTTCAACCCATGCAACGCGGAAATCGCCGGGCTTTGGGGGTTAGCGGCCGGGGCTTGGGTTGAAAGATTTGATCAGTCTGCTCAAGTCCGGTTCGCTTACCATGCTGGCGGCTTTCTTCTGGCTAAACCATTTGCGCCGGCGCTGCTGACGTTCGGGGAAATCCTTCAAAAGGCGCTGCACTTTCAGCGGGAAGACGGCAACCACGCAAGGCAGGTGATCCCCCCGGTTTCTTTTCGTATAGGCGTAAAAGCCAAGGGCACGGTCGGATAACTTACCTTCAACCCCGGCTTCTTCAAAAGCTTCAACCGCCGCCGAACCTGCCGGGGTTTCGCCATCCATGGGCCAGCCTTTCGGGATGATCCAGCGCCCGGTGCCCCGGCTGGTGATCAACAGAACCTCGACCTTGCCGTCGCGCAGGCGGTAGCACAGCGCGCCGAACTGGGTGCGCATATCACGCTTGCCTGCCGTTGCCATGCTGATGGGCCGCTGTTTGGCCTTTGCTTGCGTCACCGATTTTCTGCCCTTGATGCCTGCACCCCGCCGTGGATCTGCGGATTATTTTTGTCCTGCCCCTAATTTAGGTGGGTTTTTTCGGGTTTGGAAGCACCTGATGGAAATTCCCGTTCAGGTAGGGCGAAACTTGCGCGATGTTCAGGCCGCGGGGATTTCACCGCGCAGAACCTTTGAATACCAATCGGTATCGATGTTCCCGCCGCCCAGAATGACCCCCACTTTTCGCCCCTGCATGCGCGCACGTTCCTGCAGCAAACCCGCCAGCGGGCCTGCGCCCGCACCTTCGGCCAGGTTGTGGATGTCGGCGAAATAGACGCGGATCGCCTGCGCGATCTCTGTATCACTGACCGCGATGATGCGGTCGGCCCCGGCTGAATAGATGTCATAGGCCCCCTGCACGGGCACGCGCACCGCCATGCCGTCGGCAAAGGTCCGGGCCGTATTCGTTTCGATCAGGCGCCCGGCTTCGAAGGATAGTTTTGCCGTTGCGGCGTGTTGGGAAACCACGCCCACAACCTTGGTATCCAGCCCCAGCGCATCGCGCGCAGCGATGACACCGCAAATGCCGGACCCGCAGCCAATGGCAACATAGACGGTATCAAGGTCAGGGTGCGCGCTCAGCAGTTCATAGCCATAGGTCGCAACCCCGCGCACCAGTTCCTTGTGGAACGGAGGAACGGCCAGCAAATCCCCTTCTTCAGAAACGCGCATCGCTTCCTGGCGGGATTCATCAAAATCATCGCCAAATTCCACAAGATCGGCGCCATAGGCCTGCATTGCAGTGTTCTTTTCCACCGAATTGCCGCGGGGCACGTAGATCCGGGCCTCAAGGCCGGCGGCTGTTGCGGCGCGCGCCTGGCTTTGGCCGTGGTTGCCGCGCGTTGCGGTGACGATGCCCCGGGCTTCAGGCTGCGTGCGTTTCACCCAATCTATGAATGTGATGCCGCCGCGCACCTTGAATGCGCCGGTGGGCGCGTGGTTTTCATGCTTCACGATGACCTGGGCGCCAACCCGTTGTGAAAGGGTTGGCCAGGAAATTTGCGGAGTCGGCTGCATTTGCGTGTAGACCAATGCGGCGGCGTGTTCCAATTCATCTTTAGAAAACAAAGGGGTAACTCCTGATCTGGTCTATGTGCGGATGCCTTGTGGCGCTATGTGCGCACGCCTGCGAATTTCTCCTGCCAGCCTTCACGCTCTTCATCGCTGATCTTGCGGAACAGAACCTCTGGCACGCTGAAACTGTGGCCTGCGGGCAGGGTTGCCAGCGCGGCGTTAACATCTTCGGGCCAGGCGCCATCTTCGGTGCCCATCGCGTCCAGCATTGTTGCAGATGCATCCGGGATGAAGGGGCGTGACAAGACCGCGTAAAGGCGGATCAGGTTCAGCGAAAGGCGGATGATCGCGGCCGCCGATTGCGGGTCCGTTTTGAATTTCACCCAGGGTTCCGCCGACTGCAAATATTCGTTGCCAGCCACCCAGATCGCGCGCAGTTCACCGGCTGCCTTGCGTATCTCTATCGCCTCCATGTGGGTTTCATAGGCGCGGATTTTTGTCGTCAGTTCGGCGATCAAAGCCTCTTCTGCCGGGCCATATGCGCCGCCTTCGGGAACGATTTCGCCAAATTTCGAGCGGCAGAATTTTGTCACCCGGCTGACGAAGTTCCCCAGCACGTCGGCAAGGTCTTTGTTCACGGATGCCTGGAAGTTTTCCCAGGTGAATTCGCTGTCTGAATTTTCCGGGGCATGCGACAGAAGCCACCAGCGCCAGTAATCTGCCGGAAGGATCTCAAGGGCCTGATCCATGAACACGCCGCGCCCCTGCGAGGTTGAAAACTGGCCGCCGTCATAGTTCAGGTAGTTGAAGCTTTTGATATAGTCGACGAGCTTCCACGGTTCGCCCGATCCCATAAGGGTTGCGGGGAAGGAGAGGGTGTGAAAGGGCACGTTGTCCTTTCCCATGAATTGCACATATCGAACATTTTCGGCGCCTTTGTCGGTACGCCACCAGGATTCCCAGTCTGAATCCGATAACCCCTTGGAATCTGCCCATTCGGCGGTGGCCGCGATGTATTCGATGGGCGCATCGAACCAGACATAGAAAACCTTGCCCTCCATCCCGGGCCATTCGGCATCGCCCTTCTTGACCGGCACGCCCCAGTCCAGGTCGCGCGTGATGCCCCTGTCCTGCAGGCCGTCGCCGTCATGTAACCATTTCTTTGCGATAGAGGTGGTCAGCACCGGCCAGTCTTTTTTGGTGTCGATCCAGGCGTCCAGCTTATCTTTCATCGCCGATTGGCGCAGATACAGGTGCCGGGTTTCGCGCACCTCCAGATCGGTGGATCCGGAAACGGCGCTGCGCGGGTTGATCAGGTCTGTGGGGTCCAGCTGCTTGGTGCAGTTCTCACACTGATCGCCACGCGCGTTTTCATACCCGCAATTGGGGCAGGTGCCTTCAATATAGCGGTCTGGCAGAAAACGCCCGTCGGCGTGGGAATAGACTTGTTTTTCAACTACTTCCTGAATGAATCCATTGTCGGACAACTGCCCGGCAAAATGCTGTGTCAGTTTGCGGTTGCGATCGGAAGAGGACCGGCCGAAGTGATCGAATGACAGGCGAAAGCCTTTGGCAATTTCGGCCTGAACCTCGTGCATCTGCGCGCAAAACTCCTCCACCGGTTTTCCCGCCTTTGCGGCGGCCAGTTCGGCGGGTGTGCCGTGTTCATCTGTTGCGCAGATCAGCATCACTTCGTGCCCGCGGGCGCGCATGTAGCGGGCGTACAGGTCTGACGGCAGCTGCGAGCCGACCAGATTGCCCAAATGCTTGATCCCGTTGATATAGGGGATCGCCGAGGTGATGAGGATGCGTTCCATGATGAATCCTTGTGGTTTTCAGCGGCTTTTAGGGCACATCGGCGGCAATTGCCAGAAGCCTGCACCGCTTTCACCCGATAGAAAAGCACATCCTGATGCGCCCTTTGGGTCAGGGCTTATCCTGATGGTCGCGCAAACGCTTCATCAGGCGGCCGATAACAAAGGTCGTGCGCGGGGAATACACATAAGGCGTGCGGTCCCCGACCGTCGGGCGCGCGCGCATCCGTGCCCCTCCGAAGATGATCAGAACCGCGTGGCCAAACGCGATAAACGCGAACAGGGCGGGGGGGCCGTAAAGCGAAATCAGATGCGATGTCAGCAAAGGAGAGGCGATCGCCCCCACCGCGTAAAAGAACATCAGCGCGGCGGAAAGTTCGACCCGTTCGTCGCTGGTGGCAAAATCGTGGGCGTGCGCCGTGGCGACCGAAAAGATCGGAAATGTGGTCAACCCAAAGAACCCGGCCGTCAGCATAACGCCCGTCGGCCCGGACCCGGCTGCGATAACGGTGGTCATGCATGATGCGATGGCCGCCACTGACAGCCCGATCAGCACCCACCGCCGGTCATATTTGTCGGCCAGCCAGCCCATGGGATATTGCGCAATCGCCCCCCCCAGCACAAAGGCGGCCAGAAACCATGCGATCTGATCCGCATCCAGCCCCACCTCTTGCCCATAAATCGGCCCGACCATCCGAAAGGCGGCCGATGTCAGCCCCGCCACAACCACACCGGCAACCGCCAGGGGGGAACGAAGATAGGCAAGCGCCGGGCGCAGGCGCGGCGCGCTGGGCGTTTCCGGCTGGCTGGCGCGGGTCATGGCCAGCGGCAGGATGGCCGCGCAGCACAGGATGGCCAGAATGTTGTAGGAAACATAATGCGCCGGCTCCAACACCCCGATCATCAGCTGCGCGATCAGGGAACCGCCCAGATCAACGATGCGGTAGGTGCCCGTTGCCCGCCCGCGCGTTTCGTTGGTGACACGCGCGTTCATCCAGGCCTCGATCACCGTGTAGCAACCTGCCACACAAAACCCCGACGCAATGCGCATCACGGCCCAGGCCGAGGGGTTGATCCACAGCATATGGGCCAGCATTCCGATGGCGCCGAGCGCTGTGAAAACCGCAAACGCCCGTGAATGGCCGACGCTGCCCATCAGGCGCGGGGCCCACCAGCAGCCCACAAAAAAACCAAGGAAATGGGCCGACCCCAACATCCCCACCTGCGCGCGGCTGAAGTTAAGCGACATGCCAGACAGCGCATCCAGCGGCCCAACCCCGCCCGAGCTTAACTGCAGCAGAAAGACTGACAGAAAAAGGGATGCGAAAGAGATCAGTAGTCTCATGGGTCAGCCTTGCGTTTGCCCCTTATCCTGACGGGCGTTGGGGCTGTTGCATGTGACTCTGCGACCGGGATGTGTCGTTTTAGGGGTGTTTTACGCGCCGCCAGAAGGGTTGCGACAGCGCGGCGGGGCTGTTATCTGGCGCAAAGTCCGATGAATTTCATCGGGTTTAGGGATTGGGATTGGCTTCACGTGACCGGGGATCATCCACGACTGGAAATTCGCAACATCCGGCGCCGGTTTGGCGGCCGGCCGGTTGTGGACGATGTTTCGCTTTTGGTGAAACCCGGGCAGGTGACGTGCCTTCTGGGCCCTTCAGGCTGCGGAAAATCCACCACATTGCGCATCATCGCAGGTGTCGACCGGCAGAACTCCGGCGAAATATATATTGATGGGCAGCTGATCTGCGACACCGTCACCAGCCTGCCACCCGAACAACGCTCGGTTGGGCTGATGTTTCAGGATTTCGCGCTGTTTCCGCATCTTTCAGTGTCTGACAACGTCAGCTTTGGCCTGAAAGGCACGCGCACCGAAAAACGCCTGAGGGTGCGTGAGCTGCTGGAAAAGGTCGGGCTGATCCGGTTTATCGATGCCTTTCCGCATGAATTATCGGGTGGTGAACAACAGCGCGTGGCACTGGCGCGTGCCCTTGCGCCGCGCCCAAAGATCATGCTGATGGATGAACCTTTTTCGGGTCTGGATAACCGCCTTCGTGATGAAATCCGCGACCAGACGCTTTCGATCCTGAAAGACGAAGGCACGGCCGTGCTGCTGGTGACCCACGAACCCGAAGAAGCGATGCGCATGGCCGACGAAATCGCCCTGATGCGCGCCGGAAAAATTGTGCAAAGAGGCGCGCCTTATAATATTTACAACGCCCCGGTGGATGTGCGCGCAGCGGCGTTCTTTTCGGATGTGAACGTGATCAAAGGCACCGTAAAGGGCGCTTTGACCGAAACGGCGTTTGGCCACTTTCTGGCGCCCGGCGTGCCTGATGGCACCGATGTGGATATCGTGATCCGCCCACAGCACCTGAAGATAGACTTTGACCGCGGCGGCCAGGGCCCCAACCCGACGCCCGAACATGGGGTCTGGGCACGTGGCATTGTGGAACGCGCGCGTTTCATCGGCAAAGAAAGCCTGGTGGAATTTCGGATGGAGTTTGGTGGCGTGCGGCTGAAGGCTTCTGTCGCCTCAGTTTTCCTGCCCCCACAAGGCACACCGCTATGGATCGCGATCCGGCGGGACCGCTGCTTTGTTTTTTCGGCGGCGCCCGACAAGGCGTAAAACCGCGCCCGGCCCTTGCCTGTCAGGCTATCGCGGGCTTTTGGGGCGGGTTTTGCAGGCAAGAATCTGCTGCCTGCGGCATTTAAATGCAGGCTTTCGTGGTTTTGGGGCTTTGATCTTCGCCATATAAACAATAAATACCACAGGCGATGAATTATGGGGCGGGCCGGGGCCTGCCTGACAAGGGAGACTACTTATGCTCAACAATATCGGCCTTCCCGGCCTTCTTCTGATTGCTGTCGTAGTGCTGGTTCTGTTCGGACGGGGCAAGATTTCTTCGCTTATGGGCGAAGTCGGCAAAGGCATCACTTCGTTCAAGCGCGGCGTAGACGAAGGCAAAAAAGAAATCGAAGAACAGGCTTCTGAAAGCGCCAAAGACGTGACGCCGGAAACCGAAGAAGACAAGGCGTAAGCCCGACCTCAGAAAGGGGCCTTTCCCATGTTCGACATCGGCATGTCCGAGCTTTTGCTCATCGGCATCGTGGCGCTGATCGTGGTGGGTCCGAAGGATCTGCCCGGCATGTTCCGCACCTTGGGGCGGTTCACGGCGAAAGCGCGCTCCATGGGGCGCGAATTTACCAGCGCGATGAACGATGCGGCGGATGAGGCCGGTGTCAAGGATGTGGCGGCCTCGCTGAAAGGGGTGACATCCCCCAAAAGCATGGGGCTGGACGCCCTGAACAAGGCCGCCGATTCGTTCGAAAAATGGGAGCCGACCAAACCCGCATCGGAACATGGCGGCGAAACGGCCAAACTGTCCGAAGACCGGGCCGAGGCGGCGCGCAAAATTCACGAAGCGACGGCCAAAAAGGCAAGCGAACGGCGCGCCCGCGAAGCGGCCGAAGCCGCCGACACTGCCGAAAAGGCGAAAAGCCCTGCGCCGGCGCCTGAAAAACCTGCGCCAAAGACGGCAAAGAAGGCGCCTGCGGCCAAGGCCGCACCGGCGAAAAAGCCCGCTGCAAAGAAAACCGCGTCCAAAAACCCAGCAGCAAAGAAACCGGCTGCTAAGCCGAAGCCCACCGGAAAATCTGACGCATGAGCAAGACCGAAGAGATCGAAGACAGCTCCGCCCCGCTGATCGAACACCTGACAGAGTTGCGCACGCGGCTGATCCGCGCGGCCATGGCCTTTATCGTCGGGATGATCATCTGCTTTTCCTTTGGCGGCATGATCCTGGATTTCCTTTTGATCCCGATCGAAAACACGATGCGCGATCTGGGTGATCCCAACCCGGTCATGATCTACACGGCCCCGCAGGAATATTTCTTTACGTTGATCCGTATTTCCATGGTTGGCGGGCTGGCCATCTCCTTTCCCGTGATCGCCACACAGCTGTGGCGGTTTGTGGCGCCGGGGCTTTACAAGGCGGAAAAGAACGCCTTTTTGCCCTTCCTGATCTCTTCCCCGATGTTGTTTTTGCTGGGCGCGGCGTTTGCGCATTTCATCGTTGTTCCGCTGGCGATGACATTCTTCCTTGGTTTTGCTGACCTTCCGTCCTTTGTGACGGCGATGGTCACGGGGCAGGGCACCCCGGCTGATGACACCGGAATCGACATTGTTTTTAACGGCAAGGTCAACGAAACACTTGATATCACACTGAAAATGATCGTGGCCTTTGGGCTGTGCTTTCAGCTTCCCGTATTGCTGACGCTGATGGGCAAGGCCGGGCTGGCAACGGCAAACGGCCTGCGCGGAACGCGTAAATACGCTGTCGTCGGCATTCTGACGGTCGCTGCCCTGGTCACCCCGCCCGATGTGACAACGCAGGCGGTGCTGTTCGTTGTGGTCTATGGTCTTTACGAAATCTCGATCTTCCTGGTTGCCCGGGTCGAATCCAAGCGCGAGGCTGAGCTGCGCGAGCAGGGGCTTTGGTTCGAAGACGACGCGGATGATGACCTGGCGGCTGAATTTGACGACGACGACGACGAAGATGAAAACCCGGAACAGGCCGATAAAACATCATGAATGACGCGGCCCTGACCCGCATCGCCGAGGCGCTGGAGCGTATGCAGCCAGCGCCTGGCGATACGCCGGAATTCACCTCGGCCAATGCCTTTGTGTGGCATGTCGCGCCGGACCGTCTGGAACCTGTTCAAGAGGTCAACCGCGTGGATGTGGCCCTGTTGGTGGGGATCGACCGGTCCCGCGACACGCTGCTGGAAAACACCCTGCAATTTGCCCGTGGGCTGCCTGCGAACAATGCGTTGCTGTGGGGGTCGCGGGGCATGGGGAAATCATCGCTTGTCAAAGCGGTCCATGCCGAGGTTCTGAAACACGGTGAAACCCTCAAGATTGTTGAATTGCAGCGCGAAGATCTGCCCAGCGTCGGGCGGCTTTTAAACCTGCTGCGCCACAGTGATGAACGCTTTTTGCTGTTTTGTGATGATCTGTCTTTTTCAAACGACGACCAGCACTATAAATCGCTGAAGGCCGTGTTGGATGGCGGCATCGAAGGGCGCCCGGAAAACGTGGTGTTTTACGCCACGTCGAACCGGCGCCACCTGATGCCACGCGATATGATTGAAAATGAACGCTCCAGCGCGATCAACCCGTCCGAGGCGGTGGAGGAAAAGGTTTCCCTTTCCGATCGCTTTGGCCTTTGGCTGGGGTTCCATCCGTGCAGCCAGGATGAATACCTGACCATGATCCGGGGCTATTGTGCGGCCTATGGGGTGGAAATTGACGATGACGTGCTGCACGGCGAAGCGATCGAATGGCAGGCAACGCGCGGCTCGCGCTCTGGCCGGGTGGCCTGGCAGTATTTCACCGATCTTGCCGGTCGCAAAGGCGTCTTGCTGAACGGCTAATCTGCATGTGGCTTGCGCGAAAGCGTGCTTCGTTCCTATTCTGTGTTAGTGATGGCGGGGTTTCGACGATTCCGCGCAACGGGCTGGCGCCGTCCGGACGGGGCTGCTTGCCCGGCATGGAAAGGGCTGGTGAGCGATGAACCTGAGAGAGACATCCAGGTTGTACAACGCGAAAAGCAATTTTATCGCGTCGGTAAGTTATTTTGGGAACTTCGCGCTGTATTTCGCATCGCTTTTTCTGGCGATCCAATATGCGGCCACGTGGTATCTGCTTGCGCCGCTGCTTGTCATTTTCGCGTTCAGCGGTGTGCGCCTTTATGTGCTGCAACATGATTGTGGGCATCTGGCGCTGTTCAGAACACGGGTTCAGAATGAATGGGCAGGTTACGGGGTATCCACCTTCACGCTGACGCCCTTCAAGGTCATGCAATATAATCACAACATGCATCATGCGCATGTGGGCAACCTGGAAGAACGCGACTCGGGCGAAATCCACACAATGACGGTGCAGGAATGGCAGCAGGCCAACACCTGGCAGCGGCTGTACTACCGCTTGTACCGAAACCCTTTTGTGCTGATTCCGATTGGCAGCCTTTACACCTATTTCATCCGGTACAGATGGCCAAAGAACACGCGCAAGGTCGGGGTTGCGGGGGTTTTGGTGCATGATGTGCTGTTTGTGGCCTATTTCGCCGGGGTGGCCTGGCTGTTTGGCTGGACCGGGTTTTTGGTGCTGGCCGGTGGTTCAGCGCTGGGTGGGGCACTTGGGGTGTTTCTGGTCTATCTTCAACATAATTTCGAAGACACGTATTGGGACCGAAAGCCTGACCTGAATTTTGAAAAGGCGACGATACAGGGCTCATCCTGTCTGGATTTCGGGTGGGTGTTTGATGAGGCCGTGGCGAATATCACAAAACACGATATTCACCATTTCAACCCGTCAATCCCATCCTACAGCCTGCGCCGATGCCACCGCGAAATGCGCGATGCCTTTCGGTTTCGCCGGATTGGTTTTCGCGAGGCACTGGCAAGTTTCGGCCTGAAGCTGTGGGATGAAGAGCACCAGAAACTGGTGCCCTTCCCGTAACGGCGCGCGCCAGCCGGTGATCAGGCCAGTGTGCCCTGTGCGGTGACGCGGGTTTTGCCGCCCAGATAGGGGTGCAGCGCGTCGGGCAGGGTGACGGATCCGTCTTCCTCCTGCCCATTTTCCAGCACCGCAATCAACGTGCGCCCAACGGCCAGGCCAGACCCGTTCAGGGTGTGCAGAAATTCCGGCTTGCCCCCTTCGGCCGGGCGGAAGCGCGCATTCATGCGCCGCGCCTGGAAATCCCCGGCCACTGAGATAGAGCTGACTTCGCGGTACATGTTCTGACCGGGCAGCCAAACTTCGATGTCATGGGTGCGGCGCATGCCAAAGCCCAGGTCGCCGGTGCAAAGGATGACGGTGCGATATGGCAGGTTCAGGCGTTCCAGAATACCTTCGGCACAGCGGGTCATGCGCTTGTGTTCTTCATCGCTGTCTTCGGGCAGGGCGATGGAAACCATTTCGACCTTTTCAAACTGGTGCTGGCGCAGCATCCCGGCGGTGTCACGCCCCGCGCTGCCGGCTTCTGATCGGAAACACTGCGTATCGGCAACGTAGCGGCGCGGCAGTTCGCCCGCGTCCAGCGTTTCACCGTTCACGATGTTGGTCAGCGTAACCTCGGCCGTAGGCACCAGCCACCAACCGTTTGTGGTCTGGTAGCTGTCTTCGCCGAATTTCGGCAGCTGTCCGGTGCCATACATCATTTCTTCGCGCACCAGGACCGGCGTCCAGACTTCGGTCAGCCCGTTGTCGGTTGTGTGTACGTCCAGCATGAATTGCGCCAGTGCGCGGTGCAGACGTGCAACCGCCCCGGACATCACAACAAAGCGTGATCCCGACAATTTGGCGGCGGTCTCAAAATCCAGCCCGGCCTTGGCACCGGCGATTTCGTAGTGTTCGCGTGGGCTAAAGGTGAATTCGCGTGGGCTGCCCCAGCTGTTGATTTCAACATTGTCGTCTTCGTCCGCGCCATCCGGCACGTCGTCGTAGGGCAGGTTTGGCAGGCCCATCAGAAGATCTGTCAGCCTGGCATCCTGCGCCTTGGCTTCGTCATTCAGCGTCGCAATCTCGGCCTTCTTGGTGGCGACAAGGGCGCGTAGGCGTTCAAATTCCGCCTCGTCCCCGGATGCTTTTGCCGCGCCAACGGATTTTGCTGCCTTGTTTGCCTCGGCTTGCGCGCTTTCCGCGGCCTGAATGGCGCCACGGCGCGCTTCATCCAGCGCAAGAACCTGTGCTGACAGCCCGGACAGGCCCCGCCGGGCCATGCCCGCATCAAAGGCTTCTGGGTTTTCGCGGATCAGGCGTATGTCATGCATGTTTCAGGCTCCGGGGCTTTGAATCGCTTGGCCGCCTTATGCCTGATTTTTGTCGGCGTTGGAAATGGGGCTTTTCCACGTTTTTTCACTCCAGTCGGTTGCTTGCCAAGTTCACGGACCCTATGTAGGGTGCGCCAGCTTGAAGGGGCCAGAGGCCCGTCTTACAGGGGAAATTCCACTATGTTTGCATCGCCAGCTTTTGCGCAGGCCGCCGGAGGCCCCGCCGCGGGCATTTTCAATTCCATGTTAGTTCCAATGATCCTGGTGTTCGGGATCATGTACATGTTCCTGATTCGCCCACAGCAAAAGAAGATGAAAGATCATCAGAAGATGCTGGAAGCGCTGCGTCGCGGCGATCAGGTTGTCACCCAGGGTGGCATCATCGGTAAGGTCGCGAAGGTCAAAGAAGACGGTGAAGTCGAAGTTGAGATCGCAACCGGCGTAAAGGTTCGCGTTATGCGCGCAACAATCGCGCAGGTGATTTCAAAGACAGAACCGGCCGAGGGCTGAACAAATTAACGATTAAGGCAGGAACGGGCAGGAACCAATGCTGCAAATTTCTTTATGGAAACGCGTCCTGATCTTAGGGTTCGTTCTTTTGGGGCTGATCTATGCGATACCCAATGGGTTTTACACCCGGGTTGAGCAACACAATGACGCCGTCACCGCGATAGAGGCATATGGTTCAACGCCTGAGCGCGAGGCAGATGCTTCGGCCTGGCCAAACTGGATGCCATCCTCGCTGGTGAACCTGGGGCTTGATCTGCGCGGCGGCGCGCATTTGCTGGCCGAAGTTCAGGTGGAAGACGTTTATGCCGCGCGCATGGATGCACTTTGGCCTGAACTGCGCGACGCACTGCGCGCTGAACGCGCAGCGGTTGGCACCATTCGCCGACAGCCGTCACCAGGCGAAGAACTGCGGGTCAAGATTTCGCAACCCGATGGTCTGGCCAGGGCGATGGAAATTGCACGCAGCCTGGCCCAGCCCGTTGTTTCGCTGACAGGTGTCGGTTCGACCGATATTCAGGTTGCGGGGCAGGGCGATGAAATCATCGTGACCCTAGGCGCGGCTGAAAAAGTTGCCACCGATGACCGCACCATTCAGCAATCGCTGGAAATCATCCGCCGCCGGGTGGACGAAGTGGGCACGCGTGAACCCACCATTCAGCGGCAGGGCGATCGCCGTATCCTTATTCAGGTTCCCGGCCTTGGGTCTGCGGATGAGCTGAAAGCGCTGATCGGCACCACCGCGCAGCTGACGTTTAACCCGGTTCTAAGCCGCACAGCCGACCCCGATACCGTGCCCGGCCCGCGCAATGTTCTGTACCCGTCTATGGACGAAGAAGGCATATACTATGTGCTGGAACAATCGCCTGTTGTGACGGGCGAAGAGCTGACCGATGCACAACCGAGTTTTGACCAGAACGGGCGCCCGGCGGTCAACTTCCGCTTCAACCCGCATGGGGCACGAAAGTTTGGGGATTACACGGCCGAAAATGTGGGCTCTCCTTTCGCGATCGTTCTGGACCAGGAGGTGATCAGCGCCCCCCGGATCAATGAACATATTCCGGGCGGATCGGGCATCATTTCCGGCAACTTCACAATCGAAGAATCCACCAACCTGGCGGTGCTTTTGCGCGCAGGTGCCCTGCCGGCCGAAATGACCTTTCTGGAAGAACGCACCATCGGCCCGGAACTGGGGCAGGACAGCATCGACGCAGGTAAAATCGCCAGTATCGTGGCGTTTTCCGGTGTGCTGATTTTCATGGCGCTTAGCTATGGCTGGTTCGGGATCATCGCCAATGTCGCGCTTATCCTGAATGTGGGCATGATTTTCGGCCTGCTCAGCATGATCGGCGCCACGCTGACCTTGCCGGGTATCGCGGGCATCGTGCTAACCATCGGTATGGCGGTTGATGCCAATGTGCTGATCTTCGAACGAATACGCGAAGAATTGAAGGCAGCCCGCGGCCCCGCGCGCGCGATCGAGCTGGGGTATGAAAAGGCGCTGTCTGCGATCCTGGACGCCAACATCACAACTTTCATCACCGCCGTGATCCTGTTCGTCATGGGCTCTGGCCCGGTGCGCGGTTTCTCGATCACATTGGGGCTGGGGATTATCACCTCGGTCTTCACGGCGATCTTTGTCACCCGGCTGATGATCGTTATCTGGTTTGAACGCCGCCGCCCGAAAGAAATCGAGGTCTGAGATGCGCCTGAAACTCGTTCCCGCAAATACCAATTGGGATTTCTTCGCGAAAACGCCGATTACCTTAGGCCTTTCCGCGACCTTCATGGCCATTTCGGTTGTGGTTTTCTTTGTCATGGGCCTGAACTTCGGAATCGATTTCCGGGGTGGCACGACGATCCGGTCACAAAGTGAACAAACGGTCGATATCGGCGCCTATCGTGATGCGATGGCCCCGCTGGGGCTGGGCGATATTTCTATTACCGAGGTTTTTGACCCGACGTTTGACGCAAACCACAACGTCGCCATGATCCGGATCGAGGCGCAGGGGGGCGATGAAAGCGTTGCCGCCGAGACCATTCAAAGCGTCGAAGCCGCGCTTCAGAAGGTCGACCCTTCGATCAGCTTTCCTTCTGTAGAAAGTGTCGGGCCGAAAGTGTCGGGGGAACTGGTGCAAACGGCTATTCTGGCGGTCGTCTTGGCGATTGCCGCGGTGCTTGTGTACATCTGGCTGCGGTTTGAATGGCAGTTCAGCCTGGGGGCCGTGGTCGCATTGGTGCATGATGTTGTGCTGACAATCGGTATCTTTTCTGTCCTGCAGATAAAATTCGATCTGGCTATAATTGCTGCGCTTCTGACCATCGTTGGCTATTCGCTGAACGATACGGTGGTGGTGTTTGACCGGGTGCGTGAAAACCTGCGAAAATTCAAGAAAATGGGCCTGGCTGAGATCCTGAACCTTTCGATAAACGAAACCCTTGGCCGCACGATGATGACATCTGTCACCACGTTGCTGGCGCTGATCGCCATGTTCACCTTGGGTGGGGATGTGATCCGCGGGTTCGTCTTTGCGATGATCTGGGGCGTGATCGTGGGCACCTATTCTTCGGTCTTCGTGGCCTCGGCCATTCTGTTGCGCCTTGGCGTGAAACGCGACTGGAACAAACCTGACGCGAACGCAGGCAATCAATACGCAAAAATTGATGCCTGAGATCCTGGCACAGGCCCTGGCCCATCCGGGCCTGGCCTGGCTTATCGGTGCGGCGGGGGTCGCGGGGATTGTTCGGGGGTTTACCGGGTTTGGCACCGCAATGGTGTACATGCCGGTGGCGGGGCAGTTTCTGGACCCGTTCGCGGCCCTGATCACACTGACAATGATGGATGTTATCGGGCCGCTGCCTAATGTGCCACGTGCATTTCGTGATGCGCACCGGGCCGATATCGTGCGCCTTTGCGCGGGGCTGGTCATCGCATTGCCCCTGGGAATTGCGGTGTTGTCCGTGGTCGCACCCGAAGTGTTTCGCTATGGCGTGTCGGTGATATCGATCATTCTGCTGGCCCTGCTGATAACCGGGGTGCGCTACCGCGGTGTGCTGCACCGCTGGCTGATTTACCTGACCGGATTTCTGGGGGGGTTCCTGGCCGGGTCTTCGGGTTTGGCCGGGCCACCGGTGATCATGTTATATATGGCCTCGTCGCATGCGGCGCGCGTTGTGCGGGCGAACCTGATGATCTACCTTTTGGGGGTCGATGTTCTGATGCTGGTGGTTCTGACCGCGCTGGGAAAGATGCAGCCGGGCGCGGTTGTTCTGGGGTTGCTTCTGGCGGTGCCCTATCTGGTTGGGAATGTCCTGGGCGGCGCGCTGTTCAACCCGCAAAACGAACGCAGCTATCGCGCCATCGCCTATGTGATTATCGCCCTGTCGGCGGTGTCCGGCTTGCCGTTGTTTGATTGAGGATACGGATGAAACTGACTGAAATCACCTTTGATACCGCCCGGCCTGTCGATGGCTACGGGCCTGGTTTTTTTCGCGTCGCAGATCAGGTTGTTCAGGGGGCAATTCTGGTGACGTCGGCGGGCGTGTCATCCTGGGGCGGGCTGGCGGATGACGCACCGCTGTTGGCGCTGGCCGGTAAGGTTGATGTGATCTTTGTTGGCACGGGCGAGCAGATCAGCCACCTGCCGGCCGATTTACGCGACAAACTGGAAGATTCGGGCCTTGGGGTCGAACCTATGGCAAGCCCTGCGGCATGCCGTACCTACAATATTCTTCTTAGCGAAGGGCGGCGCATTGCGCTGGCGGCCCTGCCGGTTTAATCCTTACCATCATGGAACTTAGTGTTGAAAACTTGTCCTGCACGCGCGGTGGCGTCCCGATCCTTGAAGGGGTGAACTTTACCCTGTCGCAGGGCCATGTTCTGATGCTGCGCGGCCCCAACGGGTCGGGTAAAACAACGTTGTTGCGCACGCTGGCGGGCCTGCAGCCGCCCCTGCACGGCACCATCAGCGTTTCCCCCGAGGCGATCGCCTATGGCGCCCATGCCGACGGGTTGAAGGCGACGCTTTCGGTTTCTGAAAACCTGACGTTCTGGGCCAAAATCTATGGGCAGGGTGATATCACCCCGGCATTAGAGGGGTTCAACCTGACATCACTGGTTGACCGGCCTGCGCAAAGCCTTTCGGCCGGGCAAAAACGGCGGCTGGGCCTGGCACGCCTGCTGGTAACCGGGCGCCCGATCTGGCTGTTGGACGAACCGACTGTGTCGCTTGACGTTGCATCCGTCAGCTTGTTTGCCGATGCGGTGCGCGCCCATGTGGCTGGCGGGGGCGCCGCGTTGATTGCCACGCATATTGACCTGGGGCTAGAGGCCGAAACCTTTGACATCGGCCCCTTTCGCGCAGATCCAAACGGCGCCGGGGCAACCCATTCAGCCTTTGACGAGGCGTTCTCATGATTGCCCTGATGATCCGCGATATTCGCCTGTCCGTTCGCGCCGGCGGTGGCTTTGGCCTGGGGCTGGCCTTTTTTCTGATTGTGACGGTTCTGGTGCCCTTCGGCGTGGGGCCGGAATCCGCTATCCTGGCCCGCATCGCGCCAGGTATCCTGTGGGTCGGCGCCCTGCTGGCCTGCCTGTTGTCGCTGGATCGGATCTTTCAGCTGGATTTCGAAGACGGCACATTGGATCTGCTGGCCACCGCGCCGGTTCCGATGGAAGGGGCGGTGGTGGTAAAGGCCTTCGCCCACTGGCTGTCCACAGGTTTGCCCCTGACCCTTGCCGCGCCGGTTTTTGCAACCCTTCTAAGCCTGGAGTCACCGGGGCATTATTGGGTGTTCCTGACCCTTTTGATCGGCACGCCGGCCTTGTCGATGATCGGGGCGTTTGGTGCAGCGCTGACCGTGGGGCTGAAACGCGGCGGGCTTTTGTTGTCCCTGCTGGTGCTGCCACTTTATATTCCCACACTGATTTTCGGGGCCGAGGCCGCGACACGTGGGGTTGCGGGGCTGGCAAACACCACGCCCCTTCTGATGCTCGCCGGGATCACGGCCGGGTCGGTTGCGTTGCTTCCTTTCGCAGCCTCTGCGGCGATCCGTATCAACTTGAGGTAATGAGGCTTCAAAGCTCTTGTCGGGCTGCCTTGCAACGCGTAGAGAAAAGTTATGTCACTCTGGGAATACGCAAATCCGGTTAAGTTCATGGCGCTCTCGGGCAAGGTTTTGCCCTGGATTATTGGCTTGACCGCACTCACCCTGATCCCCGGCCTTATCTGGGGGTTTTTCCTGACGCCTGAGGCCGAGAATTTCGGGACCTCTGTCAAAATCATCTACATCCATGTGCCAAGCGCCATGATGGCGATTAACATCTGGGTGATGATGCTGGTCACATCGCTGATCTGGCTTGTGCGCCGGCATCATGTTTCGGCCCTGGCAGCAAAAGGTGCGGCGATGGTCGGGCTGGTGATGACCGTGATCGCGCTGTTCACAGGCGCCATCTGGGGTGAACCGATGTGGGGCACCTACTGGGCCTGGGATCCGCGCCTGACGTCTTTCCTGATCCTGTTCCTGTTCTATCTGGGGTATATGGCCCTGTGGCAGGCGATCGAAAACCCCGACACCGCCGCAGACCTGACGGCGGTCCTGTGCATCGTCGGGTCGGTCTTTGCACTGCTAAGCCGCTATGCGGTGAATTTCTGGAACCAGGGCCTGCACCAGGGCGCGTCCCTGTCGATGGACAAGGAAGAAAACGTTTCGGATGTTTTCTACCAGCCGCTTTTGCTGTGCATCGCGGGCTTCATCCTGCTGTTCGTCGCAGTGATGCTGATCCGCACCCGGACCGAGGTGCGCACGCGTCGCCTGCATGCGCTGGAAACGCGTGAAAGGATGTCCGATGGTTGAACTGGGTAAATACGCGGGCGCCGTCCTGTCAGCCTATGGGGTGACGATGGTGCTGTTGGTCCTGCTGATGGTTGCCACCTGGCGGCGGTCGGTCAAGGTTAAGGCGGCGCTGGATGCCGCCGAAGAACGGCAGAAAAAGAATGGCTAAAGTTTCCCCGATGATGCTTCTTCCCCCGGTGATTTTCGCGGGGCTGGCGGTGATGTTCCTGTGGGGCATGAACCGGGATGATCCAACGGCGTTGCCCTCCACGCGTGAAGGCCAGCAGGCGCCGGGGCTAAAGCTCAGCGAATTGGGCGATGGCCAGCCGTTTACCGAAGAAGACCTGCGTTCGGACGGTGTGAAGCTGGTGAACTACTGGGCCAGTTGGTGCGCCCCGTGCCGGGCCGAACATCCGCAACTGGAAACACTGGCCAGCGAAGGCGTTGTGATCTTCGGCGTCAACTACAAGGATGAAGCGGCCAATGCGCTGCGTTTCCTGGCTGATCTTGGCGATCCGTTCACAAAACTGGCGGCAGATGCAGATGGGCGCACAGCGCTGGATTGGGGCCTGTACGGCGTGCCCGAAACCTTCATCATCGATGCGAATGGCGTTGTGGTGAAGCGTTTCGCAGGGCCGATCACCCCCAGCATTCTGGAAAACGTGATCCGCCCGGCGATGGAAGAGGCCGCCGCGAACTAACCATTGCCAACCGGCGGCGACCTTGAATCAAACAGATAGACACCGCTGCCCGCGCCGATGACGATTGTCCAGATCGCGCCATATGCCATTGCCCAGGCCAGCTCTTCAATCGGGTAGCTGAACACGGTGAACCCATCACGCACCCCGGCATACCAGAACGAAGCGAACTCGGGGCTAAGCCACGACAGGATCGCCAGCTGGGCGGTGTAGAACAGGCAAAACCCAACCCCACCCGCAAGGCTGAAAGGCAACAGGCCCGGATGCTGAATAAGAAGTGCTGCGCCAACCACCAAAAGCGCCAGTATCGTCGCGCTCATCAGGGGCAGGTTTGTCAGCCCCAGTGTCTTATTCCAAAGCAGGATGATCACCGCCATCGCAACCGCGCCGTATATCAGCAGGTGGCGGATAAACACGCGGTATCGGAATGAATTTTCCAGGCGCCCGCGAAACGGAAACTCAGCAATCACCCACAACAGCACGCCATTTCCGAAGGAAAACAACATTCCTTCGATGCTGAAAAGCGGGCCAAGAACATGCGGGGGGTTCCAGTAATCCAGCACGAACAGCGCATCCAAAAGCCCAAGGGGGGCCGCCGCAAGGCCGGACATCAGCGCAATATCGCGCCGCCCGCGCCGTATCAGAATGATCAAAAGCGCCAGGGCCGAAACCGTCAGACCGTGCAAAAGGTATATCGACACGCGCTTGACCCTCCACATCAATCGCTTTCGGCGCGCGGGGCACCCCCGTTATGAAAACCCTACCCGACAATCACACGGCCAGGAAATATTTTACGGGCAAAGAAAAACCCCGGCGCTGTGGCCGGGTTTCTTTCCATCAATCCCAACCGTCAGCCGTTGGGGGCAAGTGGGGGCAATCTTTGTTCGAAGATCGACGATTTCACGATAGATGTATGGGTTTCTGCGCGGTCGTGAAAGGGCAGCAAGATATCATCCAGTTCTGCAATCGCGACAAGGGCCAGGCGGGCAACGTAACAATCCTCGCCGGTCACCCGGTCACACGACAGGAACCTAGGCTGGTCCTCGATCATCCGTTCAACCGCGCGCAGTTGGCCGCCGCGCGGTTTGATCCGGACGAGCGCTTGAATGTTGTAGCCTAAAGATCGCAAGTCGATCCGGGCTCCGAACCCGTCAACACAGCCAATTTCCCGCAGCCGGCGCAGGCGCTCGCCCACAGCCGGACCGGTAAGCCCGACCTCTTCGCCGATATCTGCAAGGCTTGCGCGGCCGTCCACATCGAGAATCTCGATAATGGAACGGTCGATTGGGTCGAGTGATTTTGACATGAAGGTATAATGCCGCTCTGAGCCATGATTTGGAAAGACCTTTTTGCATTTCTCTTTTCATGTGGCTGGGACATTTCAACTTTGGATTTCTAAGATGTCATCTACCCAGACATGAGGAGAATATTGTGAATATCCAGAGAATTGCGGCATTCAGCCAGGGAAGCGAAGGGGGCAACCCGGCAGGCGTTGTGTTACTGAATGCCCCCCTTTGCGCAACTGAAATGGCCCGTGTTGCCGCCGAAGTGGGTTATTCGGAAACCGCCTTTGCGGTCGCGCATGATGATACCGGAACGTCTTGGCGGGTGCGCTATTTTTCACCCGAGTCCGAGGTTCCCTTCTGTGGTCACGCCACCATTGCTCTGGGTGCGGCCCTTGGGCAGCACGCCGGGCCGGGCACATTTGACCTGACGCTCAATAACGCCTCTATCACGGTCGATGCGCAGCCGTCCGAGGTGGGTATGGTGGCAACGCTGTCTTCTCCACCAACCAACAGCCAGGCTGCCAGCGCGGACGAGCTTTCCGATGTGTTGGCATTGTTTGGCCTTGGGCGCGAAGATCTTGATGTGCGCCTTGCCCCGGCACGTATTCATGGTGGCGCCGATCACATCGTTCTGCCGCTGAAAAACCGCGTTCGGCTGGCGGCGATGTCCTATGACCTCGACCAGGGGCGCAAGGTGATGCGAAAACATGATCTTGTCACGGTCATGCTGGTCTATATCGAAGCCAATCAAGCCTTTGTCGTGCGCAACGCATTCGCCTCTGGTGGTGTGCTGGAAGACCCTGCAACAGGCGCGGCGGCGGCTGCATTCGCAGGTTACCTGAGAGATCAGCACTGGCCCCATGGTGGGAGGTTCACGATCCGGCAGGGTGAAGATATGGGGCAACCATCACGGATCGAGGTTGAACTGGATGACACGCCGGGGGCCCCGGTTCGCGTCTCGGGCAGCGCCCGCGAAATTTCCTGACCATTGGCTGACGGGCAACCGCAAAACGGCTGCCTTCGCAACTCCTGCCCTTCGCGGAAACGAAAAAGGCCCCGTCACTGCGGGGCCTTTTGGGTTTTTCTGTGCCCGATCAGGCCTTGGCGAGGTTTCTCAGCACATAGTGCAGCACGCCGCCGTTTTCGACATATTCGATCTCAACCTCGGTATCGATCCGGCACTTAAGCTGAATCTCCTTCTCGGTTCCATCGGCGAAGGTGATGGTGCAGGGCACTTCGGAAAGGGGTTTGAGATCACCCTCTAGCCCGAGGATCGAAACCGTTTCATCACCCGTCAGGCCCAGCGTCTTGCGCGTGTCGCCGCCGGTGAACTCAAACGGGATAACGCCCATGCCCACCAGGTTTGAACGGTGGATCCGCTCAAAGCTTTCGGCGATCACGGCCTTGACGCCCAGAAGGTTGGTGCCCTTGGCGGCCCAGTCGCGGCTGGAACCCGCGCCATATTGTTCGCCCCCAAAGATCACCAGCGGCGTGCCGGCATCCTGATAGGCCATCGAGGCATCATAGATAGAAGTCTGGGCCCCATCAGGGCCTTTGGTGAAACCACCTTCGACCCCATCCAGCATCTCGTTCTTGATACGGATGTTGGCGAATGTGCCGCGCATCATCACTTCGTGGTTGCCGCGACGCGAGCCATAGCTGTTGAACTCACGCGGGGCGACCTGGCGGTCTGTCAGGTAAGAACCCGCCGGGGTTTCCTGTGTGAACGACCCTGCGGGCGAAATGTGGTCGGTTGTGATCATGTCACCCAACACGGCCAGAACGCGCGCGTTTTGCACATTTGAAATCGTGCCGGCCTCGGCCGACATGCCGCGGAAATAAGGTGGGTTCTGCACGTAGGTCGACGTGGACGGCCAATCATATGTCAGGCTGTCGGTGGTTTCGACGCCCTGCCATTTTTCATCACCTGCAAAGACGTTCGCGTATTTTGACTGGAACGCTTCACGCGTGACGGTGGCATCCACCAGATCCGAGATTTCCTTGTTGCTGGGCCAGAAATCTTTCAGGAAGACATCGTTGCCGTCTTTGTCCTGGCCAAGGGGTTCGCTGGAAAGGTCGATGGTCATGTCACCTGCCAGCGCATAGGCCACCACCAGCGGCGGGCTGGCCAGGTAGTTGGCGCGCACATCCGGGCTGATGCGCCCTTCGAAGTTGCGGTTGCCCGACAAAACAGCGGTGGCGACAAGATCACCTTCGTTGATGGCCTTGGAAATCTCGGGCTGAAGGGGGCCAGAGTTGCCGATGCATGTGGTGCAGCCATAGCCCACCAGGTTAAACCCGATGGCATCCAGATCGTCCTGCAGCCCGGCGGCTTCCAGATATTCGGTCACGACCTGCGAACCAGGCGCCAGCGATGTTTTTACCCAAGGCTTGCGGTTCAGGCCCAGTTCGCGCGCTTTGCGTGCCACAAGGCCTGCGCCGATCAGAACATAAGGGTTCGATGTGTTGGTGCAGGATGTGATCGAAGCAATCACCACCTTGCCCGAGGTCATGGCGTAATCTTCGCCTTCTACCGGCACCGAGACATCGGTGGCGCGTTTGAAGGTTTCCGCCATTTCGCGCGCAAAGGCGGATTTCGCGTCGGTCAGTGCCAGGTAATCCTGCGGGCGTTTGGGGCCGGAAATGGCGGGCACGATGCTGCCCATATCCAGTTCCAGGGTGTCGGTGTAGACCGGCGCATAATCCGCGCCCCGCCAGAAACCGTTTTCTTTTGCATAGGCTTCGACCAGCGCGATGCGGTCTTCGTCACGCCCTGTCTGGCGCAGGTAGCGCAGGGTTTCGCCGTCAATCGGGAAGAAGCCGCAGGTCGCGCCATATTCGGGCGCCATGTTGGCGATGGTGGAACGGTCGGGCAGCGACAGGTTGTCCAGCCCTTCGCCGTAGAATTCCACAAATTTGCCGACCACGCCTTTTTCGCGCAGCATTGCGACGACTTTCAAAACCAGGTCTGTCGCGGTGTTGCCTTCCATCATTTCGCCGGTCAGCTTGAAACCCACAACTTCGGGGATCAGCATTGAAATCGGCTGACCCAGCATTGCGGCCTCGGCCTCGATGCCGCCAACGCCCCAACCCAGAACGGCCAGGCCATTGACCATCGTGGTGTGGCTGTCGGTGCCAACCAATGTGTCGGGGTAGGCGACGGTGTCGCCGTTCTGGTCTGTGTCGGTCCAGACCGTTTGCGCCAGGTATTCAACGTTCACCTGATGGCAGATGCCGGTGCCCGGTGGCACAACGCGGAAGTTGTTAAAGGCGTTCTGACCCCATTTCAGGAAGGTGTAGCGTTCCAGGTTGCGTTCATATTCACGGTCCACATTCATCTGGAAGGCACGCGAATTGCCGAAGTTGTCAATCATGACAGAATGGTCGATGACCAGATCCACCGGGTTCAGCGGGTTGATCTTTTCCGCGTCCCCACCCAGGGCCACGATGCCATCGCGCATGGCGGCAAGGTCCACCACCGCCGGCACCCCGGTGAAATCCTGCATCAACACGCGGGCCGGGCGGTAGGCGATTTCGCGCGGGTTTTTGCCGCCCTTATCTGCCCAGTCTGAAAACGCCTTGATGTCATCCACGCTGACCGTGCGCCCGCCATCTTCAAAGCGCAGCATGTTTTCCAGCACCACCTTCAGGGACGCGGGCAGGCGTGAAAAATCACCCAACCCTGCGGCCTGGGCGGCGGGGATGGAATAATACGCAATCTTGGCGCCGCCGGCGCTGAGTGTTTTGCGGGTATTGGAGGTGTCTTGTCCGACAGTAATGGGCATGGAAAGCTCCCTTGTTCGTGCGTTCAGCGTGGTCTTGCCCCTGCATTTGCCCCAGTCCTGCGCGCGGCGCAAGGGGGTGGGCTCTGTTTTTGTATACCATTGCACACAAAACTGCAAACGCGCGGGATGCCGCCGCTCACAAAGTTCGTAGGAAATCTCGCAAAACGTTGATTGGCGAGTGAGGGTCAGGTGTTCTAAACATAGGGAAACCAATCGGGAAAATGCCGACATGCGAAACATTATCACCGCTTCTTTGATGGGGCTTTGGGCAATACTCGGCATCGCCAATGCAGGTGATCGCCCGATTGTTGTGGTAGAGCTTTTTACATCACAGGGCTGTTCATCCTGCCCGCCGGCCGATGCGCTGTTGTCGGCCCTGGCTGAGCGCAGTGATGTGCTGGCGCTGGCGCTGCATGTTGATTACTGGGATTATATCGGCTGGAAAGACAGTTTTGCCCGCCCCGCGCATACAGATCGCCAAAAGGCATATGCGCGCGCTGCCGGGCGGCGCACGATCTATACGCCTCAGATGATCATCGGCGGGATGGATGACATCATCGGCTTTAAGCCGATGGAGGTGGCGGATTACGTGCAGATGAACCGCGAACGCCTGGGCGATGTCGCGCTGAAGCTGCAGGAAGACGATGGCATCATGACCGTTCGCGCCCAGCCGGTCGGGCCAGCACCTTTGCCCGGCCCGATCGTTGTGGAACTTGTGCATTTCACAACCTCTGCAACCGTGGATATCACACGCGGTGAAAACGCCGGCCGGTCGGTGACGTACAGCAATATCGTGACGGATATTCAGGTTTTGGCAGAATGGGATGGCAAAAGCCCGCTTTCCTTAACCGCAGCGGTGCCGGGGGATGGCCCGGTGGCGGTGCTTCTGCAGGCCAGGGGGCCGGGCGCCATACTGGCCGCGCGCCGCCTGCGTTAAGGTGCCTGAACGTCCTTCCAGCGGCGGTGCACCCACAACCATTGATCCATATGCAGGCGCACCTGTGCTTCCAGGCTGTCATTGACGGCCTGCATCATGGTTTCGCTGTCTGAATGGGGGATCGGGGCCTCGATCAGGATATCGAAGTCCAGCCCGTTTTCCTTGCGCACTGCATAGCAGGGGATCAGAACCGCATCGTATTTCAGGGCCAGATCGGCCGCTGAAAGCGGGGTCATCACCCTGTGGCCGAAGAATTTCAGGGGCGCGCCCTGCGCGTCACGCTGATCTGTCAGCAGGGCGATCATGTTTCCCCCCCGCAGGTGGCGGATCATATCGCCAAGGCCCCGGCGGCCCTGTTCAAAGGCGGGCTGAGCAATGTTTTTCAGATGGTGGGTATAGTGTTTGTTGAAGTAGGCGTTTGACATCGGGCGATAAAGCCCGCCCACGCGATGCCCGGCGTGGTCAAAGGTTGCGCGCAGAACATCGTAATTTCCGAAATGGCCCGAAACGGCAATTATCGGGTGGCCTTCAAGGCGCGCTTTTTCCAGAGCTTCGACGCCGGGGCCTTTCATCGGCGTGTTTCGCACGCGTTTCAGAAAGGCCGGGCTGGAATACATTTCCGCCAGCATGCGCCCGGCATTATCGGGAACGGCGCGCGTCAGGCGATGCACCTCGCCCTGATCCATATCCGGGCACACCAGGGCCAGGTTTTCGCGAATGCGCCGGTCATAACCGGCCAGGGGGGCAACCACATGCGACGTCAGCCATCCGACCAGCGGAATGCGCCACCTGTAGGGCAGCAATTTGGGAACTGTCAGAACGGAAAGCAGGCCCAGGTTCACCAGGTATGCGCCAATTCCGCGTTGTTCTTTTGCCATTTCCAGCGCCGTACCCTTTGCGCGTGCCTAAGTGCGGCCGCGTGTTTCGCGATGCCAGACATAAATCCCCGCGCCCGCGATCACAAGCGCCCCAAGGTAGGTTGGCGCATCGGGGTATTCGCCAAAGACAAGCGCGCCCCAGGCGGTGGCGAACACCAGACTGACATAGGAAAACGGCGCAAGCGCGCTGGCCTCGACCAGTACAAGCGCGCGTATCAGCAGCAGTTGCCCGGTGGCGCCCACGATGCCGATCAGGGCCATAAGGGCCACCGCGGTGGCATCCGGGCGTTCCCACACCCAGGGCATCACCCCGCTTAAAACAACCGCCCCCGCCAGCGCGGTGTACAAAAGCGATGTCCAGACATCTTCCCCCCGCCCCACGAACCGGGTGACCAGCGCGTATCCGGAATAGAAAAACGCAGCAATCAGGGGCAGGGCGGAATAAACCGAAAAGACTGCACCACCGGGGCGAATAATGATCAGGGCCCCGATCAGCGCCAGCGCCACGGCTGTTGCCCGGCGTATGCCCAGACGTTCGCCCAGAAAAAGCGCAGCCCCCAGCGTTATCAAAACCGGGCTGACGTTCATGATCGCCGTTGCCTCGGCCAGACCCAGCAGGCTGACCCCGAAAAAGAAGCACGACGTGGCGGCCAGAAGAAACAAAGAGCGCAGGGCCTGCAGCCCGGGAAAAGCACTGCGCGCAACGGTTCCGATGCGGGGCAGGACGATCAGAAACACCACAACCGTCTGGCCCGTATAACGCGCCCACACCGCTTGCAGAACCGGCACGTGGCCAGACAATTCCTTTGCCATCACATCCATGATGGACATCATCAGAAAGGCGCCGATGAACAGCAATATGCCCTGCGCCGAAGGGGTCAGGGCCTTAAACCGCGTCATTCCGGCCGTCGCGCAATGCCCGTGCCAATCATGCTGTCGCGGGTGACCAGGCGCCAGATCTGCCTGATCCAGCCCTTCGGTGCCATCCGGGCGTTCGGGCAGCACGATGTAACGCATATCGGCGGTGGAATCATGCACCCTGACCTGGGTGCTGTCGGGCAGGTCCAGCCCGAATTCGGCCAGAACCTTGCGCGGTTCCCTGACCACGCGGCTGCGGTAGGCGCGGGTTTTATACCAATCAGGGGGCAGGCCCAGCAGGTTGCGCGGATAACAGCTGCACAGGGTGCAGACGATGACGTTGTGCACATCCTGCGTGTTTTCGACCACCACAAGGCGCAGGGTGCCGATGTCAAACCCCATTTCACGGGTCGCCGCGCTGCCGTCTTTCAACAGGCGCGCCTTGAAATCCGGGTCGCTCCAGGCGCGCGCGACCACGCTGGCGCCATCGGCGGGGGAACGCGCGTCCATCACCTCTATCTGGGCTGCAATTTCGGCCGGGGTTGTCACGCCCTTTTCGATCAGGATTTCGCGCATGGCGATTTCCATCACCTGCCAATAGGTCAGCGCCTCGTCGTTGTCCTGACGGTAGGGGTGGCCCGAAGGGCTCATCCCTTCATGGTGAAACGGATCGTTGGGATCGTCATGGGGCATGTGATCAGTCCAGTTTTTCCAGCCAGTGGGCGAAGATTTCTGCATCAAGGGTGTCATCGGGGTTTTCCGCATCCTCGCCCCAGATTTCGCGCATGGTAAAACGCACGCGGTAAAGCATCTTGTCGTCAGACTTCAGCCCATAGGCCAGTTGTTCGGGGTTTCCAAAGGGGCCCAGCGTGCGCTCTATCTCGCCGGTTTTGCCGCGCAGATATGCGGGGGTGCGCACATGGCCGGGCGGCATCATGTGGCTGACGCGAACCTGTTCAGCCACCGGCGGCCTCGCCGTATGTCATGCCCCGGGCGCGAACCTCTTCCATGCGCTGGCCAAGGTCTTCCAGTGTATAAACGCCGGTGCCGATCAGGTTTTCGTTGATCGCGGCCACCCAGCGTTCATAGTACGTCATGTCTTCAAAGGCTTTTTCGCCCATGTCTTCCAGCGCGCGGCGCAACCCGTCCACGGTGAAATGGCCTTTTGTGGAACAGATGACCATCAGGGCATCTATTCGTTTTTCCCAAAGTGCGAAATCATGGCCCTGCATGGGCACAGAACCAGCGTCCTGCCCCCCCATGTCATGCCAGCGTCTTCCATCGGTATCATGCATGGGGGGGAGCCTATGGAAGGGCGCAGGGCTTGGCAATCGGTGAAATCATTCCTCTTCGGCAAGCAATATGATCTCGCCGGCTTCCTCCAGCTGGCGGATCACGGCGACAACTTTATTCATAGCATCCTCGCCATCGGCCGGGGTGATCGCGCCAAGGCCTTCCATTTCTTCGCGCATCTGTTCGGCCATGCGCTTTGACATCGCGTCCAGAATGAAGTCTGCGGAAGATTCCAGTGGTCCCGCTGCCCCTGCAAGGGCGGCAACAAGAACCTGCTGGTCAATGTCACGGGTGATTTTCGGAATGTCGCGTGGGTCAATCCGGGTTGGGATGTTGGCGAAGGTGAAGATCGCCTTGCGCACTTCGCGTGCGAAATTCCTGTCATCCTGATCCAGCCCCTCAAGCACCTCGTCCCGCGTTGCAGCAGGCGAAAAGTTCAAGATCGCGCCAACCCGTTCAACCGGGCCGTCCGTAAACGCGCTGGCCTGGCGCACGTCCAGCTGTTCCGCCAGCGCGCGGCCAATTTTTTCGACGATCAGCGGTTCGATCGCACCAGTCAGCGAAATGGCATAGGTGATGCGGCGCGCGCGTGCGCCGGGCAGGCGCCCCAGAAGCTCCGCCGCCGTTGAAACCTTTAGCTTTGACAAAAGGACCGCGGCGATTTCGGGGCTTTCTTCTTCCAGCACAGGAAGCAGCCTTTCACTGTCGATCGCGCAGATCGTCTGCCAGGGGTCGCCGGTAAGTTTCACGCCCGACATTTTGCGCACACGCGCTGCGGTGGCCGCGCTGATCGTGCCATCCAGAACACTCAACGCCCCTTCCAGCCCGCTGGGAAAGGACAGGCCAATATCTTCCACCTCGGCAACAAAATCATCGATCACCGATTTCAGCGTGCCGCGGTCAATGAACCGCATGGAAGACATCTGGTGGGTCAGTTCCGCCTGCAACGATTCCGGCAGGTCGGTCAGGGAAAGTGTTGCACCTTCCGCCAGCAACAGGCGCACGATGATCGCAGCCTTTTGTGGCTTTGAAAGCTGCCTGACAGGGCCCGGCGCCATAGCGCCCGCACCGGGCAGGGAAAGCGCGCCGGGCAAGCCGGCATCGTCGCCAAGAGTTGTCAGCGCTGTTGTCACAGATCCCCCCTGGCCAGATGCCGGTACAGGCAAATTGGCACAGGAAGGATTAACAGCCGGTTTTCAGCGGCCGGTTTGCGCGTTATTCCCCAAAGACGCGCCTGAAAATCGTATCCACATGTTTGGTGTGGTACCCAAGGTCGAATTTCTCTTCGATCTCTTCGGCGCTGAGGGCGGCCAGAACATCGGCGTCGGCCAGAAGTTCGGTTTTGAAATCCTTGCCCTCTTCCCAGACTTTCATGGCGTTGCGCTGCACCAGCTTATAGCTGTCTTCGCGGCTGACGCCGGCCTGTGTCAGGGCCAGCAGCACGCGCTGGCTCATCACCAGTCCGCGGAACTTGTTCATGTTGGCCAGCATGTTGTCGGGGTAGATCACCAGCTTGTCGATCACCGATGTCAGGCGGGACAGGGCGAAATCCAGCGTGATGGTGGTGTCCGGGCCGATGTTGCGTTCAACGGATGAGTGCGAGATGTCGCGCTCATGCCAAAGGGCCACGTTTTCCATGGCCGGAACAACAGACATGCGCACAAGGCGTGCCAGGCCTGTCAGGTTTTCCGTCAGCACCGGGTTGCGCTTGTGCGGCATGGCGGAGGAACCCTTTTGGCCCTTGGAAAAGAACTCTTCCGCTTCCAGAACCTCGGTGCGCTGCATGTGGCGCACTTCGATCGCAATGTTTTCGATCGAACTGGCGACAACACCCAGGGCCGCAAAAAAGGCGGCGTGGCGGTCACGCGGAATCACCTGCGTGCTGATCGGTTCGGGCGCGAGCCCCAGTTTTTCGCACACATGTTCTTCGACAGCCGGGTCGATGTTGGCAAATGTGCCCACGGCCCCTGAAATTGCACCCGTGGCAATTTCCATACGCGCCTTTTTCAGGCGGTTCAGGTTGCGGTCCATTTCGGCATAAAAACGGGCAAATGTCAGGCCCATGGTGGTGGGCTCTGCGTGGATGCCGTGGCTGCGCCCGATGCGCACCGTATCTTTATGTTCATAGGCGCGCCGCTTCAGGGCTGCCAGCAGGCCGTTCATATCTTCGATCAGAATGTCGGTGGCGCGCACAAGCTGGACGTTGAAACAGGTGTCCAGCACATCCGACGATGTCATGCCCTGGTGCACAAAGCGTGCTTCGTCTGATCCGACATGTTCGGCAAGGTGGGTCAGGAAGGCGATGACGTCATGCTTGGTAACCGCTTCGATCTCGTCAATGCGGGCCACGTCAAATTCCACATCCTTGGCTTTCCACACGGCCTGGGCATTTTCGCGCGGGATCACACCCAGATCGGCCATTGCGTCACAGGCGTGGGCCTCAATCTCATACCAGATGCGAAATTTGGTCTCGGGGGACCAGATGGCGACCATGTCGGGGCGGGAATAGCGGGGGATCATATGCGGGCCTTTTGGTTTGTGGCAGCTTCGCGAGCGTCATAGACTGAGGGCGCGCGATGAACAAGACGCGCGCAGGTCGCAGGGGAAACTTGGTGCGCGCATTATCAGATTTTCAGGGGCGCTGGCATATTTCCCGCCGGATAGAGGACGCCAGCGCAGGCAGTACGGGTTTGTTTGAGGGTGTCGCTGTTTTTACACCGGACGATCTGGGCCTGACTTACGAAGAGGCGGGCGAGTTGCGCTTGCCCGATCAACAGGGGGTAAAGGCAACCCGGCGCTACCTTTGGCGCGCGGGCGAGGGCGCGATTGACGTGTTGTTTGAAGATGGGCGTGATTTCCACCGTATCGATCTGGCCGCCAATGTGGCCACCGCCTGGCATGACTGCCTGCCGGATTTTTATGAGGTGTCTTATAACTTCACCCACTGGCCGCAATGGCGTGCGATCTGGCGGGTAAAAGGGCCGCGCAAGGATTATACAATGATCTCAGATTACCGACGCTAACATCAACAGGGCTTGCGCGGGGCCTTTCGCTGGTGCAGAAACATGGGTGAATTCTGGCTGGAAAATGGACGGACAACACCCATGGCGACAACGATCAACAACAAGGTTCTAAGCGAAGCTTTTGGTGCAAACGAAGGCACCGCACTGCGTATCAGGCAAGTGGTACTGGTTCTGGCTGGCATTGCCGCATTGGCCATCGCTGCAAAAATCCGCGTTCCCATGTGGCCGGTTCCCGCAACACTTCAGACACTCGTTGTGCTGACAGTTGGCGCGACTTTTGGCCCGCGCCTGGGGCTTACAACACTTCTGGGCTATATCGCGCTGGGTGCAGCGGGCGCAGCTGTTTTTGCCGGTGAAAACGCGGGTCTGGCCTATATTGCCGGGCCAACGGGTGGCTATCTGGTTGGCTTTGCGGTTGCCGCAGGCATCATGGGGCTGCTGGCGCGGCGCGGCTGGGACCGGAGCATGACAGGCATGGCCGGCGCCATGCTGATCGGCACCGCGGCGATTTACGCCTTTGGTCTGGCGGGCATGTCCTGGCTGTTCCTGGCCGACAAAGGCGCGGCCTGGGTGCTGCAGTACGGCATGGTGAACTTTCTTCTGGCCGATGCGCTGAAGCTGGTGATCGCAGCCCTGATCGTACCGGGTGTGTGGAAGGTGGTGGGCAAGGCGCGCGCCTGACCCTCACAATCTAATTGAATTGATGGGGCGTGGCCGGTGGCTGCGCCCCTTTCTTTTTGGGGGGGGCGTGTGTGGTTATGGCGCGGCTTTGTGCCGGTCGTAGCCTGCTTTAAGTTCCGCGCGCAGGAAATCACCAAAATTGACAGGCTCAAACCGCGGGGTGCCTGTGCCGGCAAGCGGGGCGATATTTGCCGTTACATGCGGGTCATAAAAAAATGGGACAGAGTAGCGTTCCTTGCCCGTTTTGTTGATCACACGGTGAGGCGTGGACAGCAGGCGCCCGTTTGACATCCGATGCAGCATATCACCCACATTCACCACGAAACTGCCGGGCAGGGGCGGGGCATTCACCCATTCCCCCGCCGGGGTCTGAACTTCCAGCCCGCCAACGCGATCCTGTGCCAGAATGGTCAGGGCGCCGAAATCCGTGTGCGGGGCAGATCCGAACAGGCCCTCGGGGCTGTCAGGGCGGGGCGGGTAATGCAGCAGGCGCAGCCAGGTGGTTGGGGTTTCAAAGGCGTCCATCGCCGACATATCGGCGCCACTGGCCATCAATGCCACCTGCATCAACCGCCGGGCCAGCCCCATCATGGCGCCATTGTAGGTTTCAAGAATGCGCCGAAACCCGGGCATATCCGGCCACTGGTTGGGCCCTGACAGAAAGACAGCCGGGTCGGCGACGGCGTCTTCGCGCATCATCATGAAACTTTCCGACTGGTTCGGGCGTGTTACCTCGGCCAGCTTTGAATTCACATCTGTCGACGTGTCGATCGGGATGTATCCGCGGTGGCGGTCATCCAGCGCCACTTTCATCTTGTCCGCCACAGGCAGGGCATGGAACACGCGGTTTGCTTCAAAGACCGCTTCGATCAGGGCTTCGTCAACGCCATGGTTCACGATATAGCCAAACCCGGTTTGCCCATATGCGGCGGCGAATTCGCGCGCCAGCGGGGCAAGGTCGCCCCCCAGCATCAGTGCGCTTGCGTCCAGTACCGGGATTTCGCTGAAATTTGTCATGTGGGATCCTTGCCGGGTGTCCCCTGAAACAACAGGTGGGGCCTGATGCGGTCAGAAACTATCACTGTCGCCCTGCTGCCAGGGCTTTACCAGGTTGCCAAAGCGGGTGAAGCGGCCTTCGAAGCTAAGTTCAACATGGCCGATGGGGCCGTGACGCTGCTTGCCGATGATGACCTCGGCCTTGCCGTGCAGGTTTTCCATTTCCGACTGCCAGGTCGCCATCTTTTCCAGCTCGTGGTCGCCGGGTTTTTCACGTTCTTTGTAGTATTCTTCGCGATAGACGAACATCACAACGTCCGCGTCCTGCTCGATCGAGCCGGATTCACGCAAGTCCGACAGCTGCGGGCGTTTATCGTCGCGGTTTTCCACCTGCCGGCTGAGCTGCGACAGGGCGATCACCGGGATTTCCAGCTCCTTGGCGATCGCCTTCAGGCCCTGGGTGATCTCGGAAACTTCGTTCACGCGGCTGTCTTTGGCCGTCGCAGGGCGCACCAGCTGAAGGTAGTCCACCATCAGCACGTCCAGCCCGTGGGTTCGCTTCAGGCGGCGCGCGCGGGCCGCCAGCTGGCTGATCGGCAGGGCCGGTGTATCATCGATGTACAGCGGGCAGGATTCCAGCGCCTTGGCGGCATCCACGAACCGGCGAAATTCTGTTTCCGTCATATCGCCCCGGCGGATCTGTTCCGACGGCACTTCGCTGGCCTCGGAAAGGATACGCGCCGCCAGCTGTTCGGCCGACATCTCAAGGCTGTAAAACCCAACCACCCCGCCGTTTACCGGGCCTTCAGACCCATCCGGCAACGTGCCTTTCTTATAGGCTTTGGCCACGTTAAAGGCGATGTTGGTCGCAAGCGAGGTTTTTCCCATCGACGGGCGCCCGGCCAGGATCAGCAGGTCTGACCGATGCAGGCCGCCCAGCTTTTTGTCCAGGTCCGTCAGACCCGTGGAAACACCGGCCAGCCCGCCATCACGCTGGTAGGCCGAGTTTGCAACATTAACAGCGTCTGTTACTGCCTTGAGAAAGCTTTGAAATCCGGTATCTGACTGGCCCTGTTCGCCCAGCTTGTAAAGCGCCTGTTCGGCCTCGACAATCTGTTCCTTGGGTTCGGAAGCCACATCAACCTTGGCCGCCTTTGCTGAAATTTCGCCGCCCAGCTGCATCAACTCGCGCCGGATGGCCAGATCATAGATCATCTGTGCGTAATCGCGTGCAGCAAAGGATGATATCGCCGCACCGGCAAGGCGCGCCAGATAGGCCGGGCCGCCCAATTCCTTCAGCCCGTCGTCATCTTCCATGAACGCCTTCAGCGTTACGGGAGAGGCAAGGGCGTTTTTGGTGATGCGGCTTTCGGCGATTTCGTAGATGCGTGCGTGAACGGGCTCATAGAAATGTTCGGATTTGATGATCTGCGCGATGCGATCATAAATGTCGTTGTTGGTCAGGATCGCGCCCAGCAATTGCTGTTCGGCTTCGATGTGGTGCGGCAGGTTGCTGCCGGCATCGCCTTCTGGCGTGTCGTTATTGATTGGCCTGATTTCGTTCATGTCACCCTCGCATCCCCCCGAAAAGGTTTAGCCAACCCGGGCGGGGCGGTGCAAATTGTATGAATCTGTGGATAACTACAGCCTACCATATGCGCCGCGCCTGCCGCCCATTTTGTCATCATGTTGTGGTTTGTGGCAAATACCTGCCGAAAAAAATTATCGCGCCTTAGCCCTTCATGCGGGCCTCTTGCCATTCGCGCGGGGCGTTCAGGAAGGCTTCGACATCGCGCAAAGTGGCCTCGCTGAAGGCGCCGGATGCTTTGGCTTCGGCCAGTACATCCCACCATGTGCACAGGTGGTGCAGCTGAACCCCATGATCGCCAAGGGTTTTCTCGGTTTCCGGAAAAATATCGTAGTAGAAGATCACTGCCGTATGGGCGCAGGTCGCCCCGGTTTCGCGAATCGCGTCAACAAATGACAGTTTTGAACCACCGTCGGTTGTCAGATCCTCGACCAGCAAAACCCTTTGCCCTTCGCTCATCGCGCCTTCGATGCGTGCGTTGCGCCCATAGCCCTTGGGCTTTTTTCTGACATAGGTCATCGGCAGGCCCAGCCGTTCGGCCACAAGGGCTGCAAACGGGATGCCCGCGGTTTCCCCGCCCGCGATGTTATCGAACGCTTCAAACCCGGCATCGCGCATTACGGTGATGGCCATGAAATCCATCAGGGTTGAGCGGATGCGCGGATGCGAAATCGGTGTGCGGCAGTCAATATAGGTCGGGCTGGGTTTGCCCGAGGCCAGCGTGAAAGGTTCCTGCGTGTTGAAATGCACCGCTTTGATTTCCAAAAGCATCCGCGCGGACAAGCGGGCGATTTCTTCTTTTGTGGGGAAGGATGTGGGGATCATGGCGGCGGTCCTTTCAGGCAGAGGTTTAGCGGGCGTGCGGGCACCGGCGCGGCTGGTGGCGGATCAGCCGGTTACGCGCCAGTGCAAGGGAAATCCGGGGTTAAAGACGGTCACGGGCCCGTCATCGGTTTCGATCGTGGCAGGATCATCGGGCGGGGTGCCCTTTGTCAGGGTGATCGTGTCGCCGTTCACGGGCAGCCCGTAAAACGCCGGGCCGTTTAACGAGGTGAAGGCCTCAAGCCGGTCAAGCGCGCCATCCTGTTCAAACACCTCGGCCAGGCAGGACATCGTGTTGGTTGCGGTGAAACACCCCGCACAGCCGCAGGCATGTTCCTTCAGGGCATCAATATGGGGCGCGCTGTCTGTGCCCAAAAAGAATCGGCCATCGCCCGAGGTTGCGGCGGCGCGCAGTGCCAGGCGGTGTTCTTCGCGTTTCGCCACCGGCAGGCAGTAATAATGCGGCTTGATCCCACCCACCAGGATATCGTTGCGGTTGATGATCAGGTGGTGCGTTGTGATCGTGGCGCCAAAACCTTCGCCCTGCGATTTCACGTAGTCCACGCCGTTTGATGTGGTGATATGTTCCATGATCACCTTCAGCCCCGGCGTGGCCTTGCGAACGGGATCAAGCACCCGGTCGATGAAAACGGCCTCGCGGTCGAAGATGTCAACGCCTGGGTCGGTGACTTCGCCATGCACGCAAAGCGGAAGGCCGATTTCTGCCATTTTTTCAAGGGTATTGCGAACCTTGTTAAAGTCAGAAACGCCGCTTGCGGAATTCGTTGTCGCCCCGGCGGGGTAAAGTTTGACGGCTTTAACCAGCCCGCTGGCATGGGCGGCTGCCACATCTTCGGGGTCAGTTTCTTCGGTCAGATAAAGCGTCATCAGCGGCTCAAACACCATGCCCTCGGGCAGGGCGGCCATGATCCTGTCGCGGTAGGCGGCGGCCTGTTTCGCGGTCACAACCGGGGGCACCAGATTGGGCATGATGATCGCCCGCGCAAAGTGGCGGGCGGTTTCGGGCAGGACGGCCTTTAGCATTGCGCCATCGCGCAGGTGCAGGTGCCAGTCATCAGGGCGGCGGATGGTAAGTGTCTGGGTCATTCGGGGACGAATAGCGCGTCACGCGCAGCGGGGCCAGAGGATAAAACAGCGCTGTGCCCGGCCGATTGGGCCGGGCACGCCGGGGTCATTCCGCTTCGGCGGCCGCCACATGTTCCTTGACGGCGATGAAACTGTCGGGGGTAACCGAGATCGTATCGATCCCCGCGTTGACCAGGAAACGGGCGAATGCCGGGTCATTGGAGGGCGCCTGACCACACAGGCCAACGTGGCTGCCAACCTTGTGCGCCTTGTCAATCACCGTGCGGATCATCCAGGTGACGGCATCGTTTGATTCATCAAACAAATCCGCCAACTCCCCTGAATCGCGGTCCACCCCTAACGTCAGCTGCGTCAGGTCGTTTGAGCCGATGGAGAAACCATCAAACCTGTCGGCAAACTGTTCCGCCAGGATCACATTGGCCGGGATTTCGCACATCACGTAAATCTGCAGCCCGTTTTCCCCGCGCGTCAGGCCATTTTCGGCCATCACCTTCAGCACTTTATCCGCTTCGTCGGGCGATCGGCAGAAGGGGATCATGACGACAACATTGTCAAACCCCATGTCGTCACGCAGGCGTTTGATCGCTTTGCATTCAAGGGCAAAGCCCGGGCTGTAGGCGTCTGAATAGTATCGCGATGCCCCGCGAAAACCGATCATCGGGTTTTCCTCATGCGGTTCAAACGGCTGCCCCCCCAAAAGGGCTGCATATTCGTTGGTCTTGAAATCAGACATGCGCACGATCACGGGTTTGGGGTGGCACAGGGCGGCAATCCGGCTAAGCCCCATGGAAAGATGATCCACGAAGTATTCTGTTTTGTCAGCGTACCCCTTTGTCATCTCTTCGATCTGGTCGCGCACGGACTGATCGCGCAGCTTGTCAAAATGCACCAGCGCCATTGGGTGCACCTTGATCGCGTTGTTGATCACAAATTCCATCCGCGCCAGACCAACCCCATCTATCGGCAGGCGCCACCAGCGGGCGGCGGTTGACGGGTTGGCCAGATTCAGCATGATTTTGGTGCTTGTGGCGGGCACCGTTTCAAGGTTCAGCTCTTCCACCTCATACTGCGCGATGCCGGCATAAATATTGCCTTCGTCGCCTTCTGCGCAGGACACCGTGACCTCCTGTTCGCTGTGCAGGATGTGGGTTGCGGTTTGGGTGCCGACAATCGCGGGCACGCCCAGTTCGCGGCTGACAATGGCGGCATGGCTGGTGCGCCCGCCGGCATCGGTGATGATCGCGCTGGCGCGTTTCATGATCGGCACCCAATCGGGGTCGGTGGTCGAGGTGACCAGGATGGAGCCATCGACAAAATCGTCAATGTCACGAACATCTTCGATCAGGCAAACCCGCCCGGTCGCGACCGCTGCGCCAACGGAAAGGCCCTTCAGCAACAGCTTGCCCGCCTTTTTGACGGTGTAAGACTTCATCGCACCCACATCTGCGCGTGACATCACGGTTTCAGGGCGGGCCTGTACGATGTAAATTTCGCCGGTTTCCCCATCGCGGGCCCATTCCATATCCATCGGGCAGCCATAGTGGGTTTCGATCGTGGCCGCATAGCGGGCCAGTTCCAGAATTTCCGGGTCAGAAAGGACAAAGGCGGCGCGTTCGGCCTTTGAGGTGGGCACATTGCGGATCTGCCCACCGGCCAGGCCCGCGTAAATCATCTTTTTCTCTTTCGCGCCCAGCTTTTTTTCAAGGATCGGTGTCAGCGCGGGGTTGTCCAGAAATGGCTTGTACACCTGATATTCATCCGGGGTGACGGCGCCCTGCACCACGTTTTCACCCAACCCCCAGGCCGCGTTGATCAGAACGGATTTGTCAAACCCGGTTTCGGTGTCGATCGAAAACATCACGCCTGATCCGCCGATGTCTGAACGCACCATCAGCTGCACACCGATGCTGAGTGCGACATCCAGATGGTCGAACCCCTGAATGTTGCGATATGTGATCGCCCGGTCTGTGAACAGGGATGCATAACAGCGCCGGCAGGTATCCAGCAGGGCGTCTTCGCCGACCACGTTCAGATAGGTTTCCTGCTGCCCGGCGAACGAGGCATCGGGCAGGTCTTCGGCCGTGGCCGATGATCTTACGGCAACCGAAGGCGTGTCTGACCCGGTGCGCTGACCCAATGCGCGATAGGCCGATATGATTTCACGGCGTGTGTCTTCGGGCCAGTCGCCGGCGGCAATGGCGGCGCGCACTTTCTTGCCGGCATCAGCCAGCGCGATTTTGCCTTGTGACAGCGCGCGCATCGTATCAGCGATGATTTGGTTCAGGTCGTTGGCGGTGATAAAGGCGCGAAAGGCATCCGCCGTTGTGGCGTAGCCCGGCGGAACCTTGATGCCAAGATCCCCCAGTTCCGCAACCATTTCGCCTAGCGAAGAATTCTTGCCCCCCACCAGCGCGACATCCGCGCGCCTGAGGTCTTCGAACCAAATAAGATGTCGGAATTCCGTTGTCATAACGCGCACCTTTCAAATGAATGAAACATGATTTTGCCTAGCATCACAGGCAAAATTTTGCGTTGATCTGCGTCAACAGGCCGGGTGCCGGGGCGTTGGCCTGTTAATCCTGGGGCAGTTGTTCGGCGGAAGGTCGAGACTTTTCAATATGTTGGCGCGCCTGGTCGCGCGCTTGACGGAACCGGGGGGCCTTCATGCGGGCGACCACGCTGTTGCACAGCATTTCCACCATCCGATGGCGGCGTGTCTTTTCCATCCGGGTCAGCAGAACGCGCAGATAGGGCAGGTGATCACGCCGGGCGCGATAGGCCTGAAAGAATGATTTCTGCGTCAGGCTGCCCTTTGCAGCCTTGTCGATCACATCCGGCAGCACGCCCATTGTCCACAGTTCGGCCTCGATATGTGCGCCCAGATGGCGGCAGCGCAGTTTTGCGACGTTGGAATTGTCAAACAAGGCGGCATGCATGGCATCCACGGTGACCAGCGGGTCATACAGAACAAAAACCTGATCGGCGGCTTCTGTCATATCCGGGGCGTAGCCATAGCGATCCGAAAAATTGGTGCGCCGCATATCGGGAAAACGGGTATCCCATTCGGCCTTTTCCGGGGCCAGGGTTGCCTGGGGCTGTACGGCAACCACGGTGGCGCCGGGCGCGACAACCGAAAAGGCCGCCGCTGCATAGCCGCACATGCCTGTGCCATAAAAAACCACGCGGTCGAAATCTTCGAAAAAGCCATCGTCAACCAGGCGGTCGAAATAGCCGTAAACGGCCTTGTCGCGAAACCAGGTGTCGTCATGGGCGATAATGCTGAGGTTAGACCAGCCTTTTTCGGCAACGATATCCCAGCCGATCGGTTCGTGGCTGTCAGACCCCTGGCGAATGCCTTCGACGGTTTCAAAGGTGACAATCAGCGTCGGGCCTTCATCCGTAAGGATCGCCGAATGGCGTTTTCCCAAAGGTTCGAAATACCCCCGCTCTTCGCCCAGCTCATCCATATGGGAAAGCCAGTCTTTGAAGCTTGCACCTGCAAGATCACGTTTCTGAGTCAGGAGTTCTTCCTGCATGTTCGGCTCCACTTATGAATGCTCCACCCTCGGGGGTCTTGAAGGTGATTAACAATGTAAAGCGGGTCTTTCTTTGTGGGCAATGGGGCAAAACTGCGATCAAATGTTTTCAAACCGTGGAGTGTTTCCGGTTCGTGATCAATCGCCCGGTTTTTCGGCTTTTTGTGCAAAGTTGAGCATGAAACGGGCGGCTTCCTGCGCAATCGGGCGGGCGGTGGGCGACATCAGAAGGCGCCCGAACAGCGCGCGGTGGTCTTCGTTTGCCATCAGCTGACGGAATCGGTTCTTTCGCCAGGCGGCGTGAAGCCCGGCCAGCTGGGAATCAGCCTGCAAGCGGGCAGATGTGGTGTGCGCAAGGGCGCGCTGTCCGGAATCGGGGTGTCTTCTTCGCGCACGCATTAAACAGCCAGTGCACGCACGCGTTACCAGGCCTTTCGAAAGGTCACGACCTTTTTGTCAGATGTCCTGGGGAAATATGTCAGCCCGGCCCGGTGCATCGCGTCAAACACCGCCTGAACGCCGGATTGCCCGATCCACTGGGGGTGAAGTTCAACAATCGCGCAGCGCAGGCAGGACAGGTCAGCGATGGGCAGGATATCGGCCTCGGCGCCTTCGATGTCACAGACCAGAACCGTGGGCTTTATATCGTCAAATACCGCCTGCATGCTCAGGACTTCGACCTTTTCGACCGCGATCACTTCGCTGTTCATGCCTTTTGGGTTTTCTTCCAGCGAAGAGGCTACGAAATTGCTGCGCACATAAAAATCAGCCTCACCCGCCTGGGCACCAAGGAGCGCGTTTGTGACGGTTGCGTTTGTGATGCCGTTTTCGGCGTAAACGGCATTGATATAGGGGATCATTTTCGGGTTGGCCTCGTAGGCATGTACCGATTTGGCGCGCAGGTTTCGCGCCATCAGGGATGACATATACCCCATGCCGGCCCCCAGTTCGATCACCACATCGTCAGGGCGCACATTGGCGCGCACGGCCTGGGCTTCGCGTTGTTCGTATTCGCCGCGCCGCAGTTTTCCACGCCGTTTCGGGGATATTACCCTGATATCATTCGGAAACCTTAAGCCGCGCGACTTAATGAAAGGGGGGCCTTTGTCCGGCCTTTCAACTTTGAATTCTTCCATCTGTTTGCCCTCCCACGCCCTGAGGCTAGCTTTCAACGTCCAGTGCCAAAGCAAAGGCGACGCGTTCCATTTCGGTCAGTTTGATTTCTAACGCCTGGGTGTAGAGATCCTGAAACTCTGGCATGGCGTGTAGATCGGCGGCCCTTTGTTTGTGCCAGGCAACGCCGCCTTCGTGCAGGGCGCGCAGTTTGTCATCCTGCAAAAGACGCTCCAGTTCCGCGCGCAGGCGGGGCAGGTTGCGTTTGATGCTGACGTCTTTGTTGTCGGACCAATCCATGCGCACCCAGTAATTAATACCGATCGAGCGATCCACATGCAGGGCGCGCCCGCGCTGGCGTTTGATCAGGTAACTTTCGGCAGATCGCAGGGCGTAGTGGTTCAGCTGCAAGTGGTCGTATCCAACCGTTGCCAGCGAAGAACGCCAACCTTTTTCCTTCACGTCTTCGCCCATGGGCTGACCAGAGCCATTGACCCACATAACTTTATCGCGCTTGCCCTGGCGCAGTTTGTTGGGGCGGTGGCACGACAGTTTCTCATACGCGCCGATGTTCTTGACCATGGTCTTGAACCCCCAGACGGTATGAGGCTTTGGGCAGAATTTCGGTGCGGCGGTATCAAACTGTTCGACCACCAGATCATCGGTGAACTTTTCAACCCCGTTATAGCCGAACATCCGCCAGGTCATCGCCACGTTGGTGGCATCCGGAACCAGACGCAGGAAATCATCCAGCGTGCCGTTGCCGCACTGCACGTTGATGAATTCATCCACATCAATATGGATGACCCACTCTGCGTTCTTTATGACCTTTTCTTTCAGCGACTGGTTCAGGGCGTGCTGTTGGGGGGAGTTCCCTTTCCAGTTGTCATTGTTGCGGTGCTGAAGAACGCCCAGCTGCTGCAGCCTGTCCAGCAGTTCGCTGGTCCCGTCTTCGCACCCATTTGTGTAGATGATGAAATTGTCCACACCGATGGCGCGGTGATAGGCGACCCATTCCAGAATATAGGGCGCTTCGTTTTTCATACAGCCGACGATAACGTTTCCCGAATTGCCGGGGGGCAGGGTGCGCATGGGAACTTCGTCAAAAGCAGGTGCGCGCACGTCTTCATTGATGCGCCCCAGCCGGTTGTGGGGGGCAAACCGGCCGCGGCGCAGTTCGTGATAGTTATCCTTTGCGCGTTGCGACAAAAGCTTTTGCGCAATCGGCGTCAGGGGCGCGCGCGCCGGGCTGATGGTTCCTGCGTCGGCGTCGGCGTTGCCCGATGCCTGGCGGGTCGCGCTTTCGATCCGGGGCATGAAGGTGGTGGCGTATTGCGTGGCGCGATAGCCCTTTGTGGCCGGGGTTTCCACCCAGGGATCACCCGGAGCGCCCGGGCGCAGTGTGTTCTGTGTCAGGCCGGGATGCGCGCGTTTCAGGGCCTGATTGTCAGCTTCAAACACCCGTGACACCTGGGCCAGCGCACCAGGTTCAGTTGCCGGGCCGGGAACCTCCAGTTCACTTGCGAAACGCCCCCACAAAGGGCGCGGAATGACGCGACCCGTTTCCAGGATCTTCACAAAAACCTCGTTCATCAAACGCATGCGCGTCAGCCATTCGCCCGCCGGTTGGGCCGGCAGATCGACGGCCGGGGTTTTACCGAAATTGACCTCTATGTCAAAAGCATCGCGTATTTCCCTGATGATCGAACCCGAGGCAAAGCGCGCGGCGTCATAGGGGCGCAATGTAACGCGACCGGCGCCAAACACGTCTTCCCATGCGGCCTGCGTGGCGCGGTAGTCCAGCCAGTGGGGGGGCGCCTGAATCTCAGGGTAGCCATGGGATGATGGGTCGCTTTTGGCCCAGTACTTCAGGCTTTCGCTATGCCAGTTGCCACTGCGCGCGATCTCCAGTTCACGATCCAAAGGCGTCGTGCGCCCCGCCAGAACCGCAGCGCCATAATGGCGTGCCAGAACGCGGGCCTGTTCATCAACATGGGCAACGATGCGAATGTCGTCAGACAAGGGCAGCAGAAAGGCGCGCAGGCGTTCCAGCTCACTCTTGCTGGGCAGGGTGCTTAGCTGGCTGGCGGACAGGATCAGGGTCTCGGGGGTGTTGCGCGCCACTTCGCTTGCCAGATCGCGCGCCAGACTGGTGCGAAGCTTTTCCTGCCTTTCCGGGGGCGCGTACCCGCGGCTAAAGCGCAGAAGGTCGACGTGATCGGGATCACAAACCGCCATATAAAGGCGTGTGTGGTTCTTGCGCCCGGGGGACTGCGCGAAATGCACGCCTTTGCCGGACAGCCGGCCGCGTTTGTCATCCAGCACCTGTTGCAGGCGGTCCGCACCGCAGTGTTCCATGCCGATATGTACGTAAATGCGCATCAGTTCCCACCTTCATCAATGCCCGGCGTGGCGCCGGGGTGTGATTGGTTTGCATTGGCGACGCCCCACCACGGAAGGTCGCGCCCGATAAAGGCGGCGACCTTTTCGCGCGCGTTTTCATCTTCGATGTCGTATTCCAGAAAATCAGGCGCGCCGGCAAAGACCTGGCGGCAAAAGGCAAAATGGCCCTCGATCCAGCGGATACGCTCTGCATCGGTGCCGCCAAATCCTTCGGGAAGACCGGGGATGGCGTTGTTTGGCAGGCGCGTGCGCCCCAGGTTTGACCAGCGCCCCATGCTGTCAGACAGTTTTGCAGGGTCGCGATGGGTCAGGATAAACCGCGCGCCCGGATGATGCGCCCTGATCGCCGAAAGAAGGCCCCAATCTGTTTGCGGCCACAGGTTCAGCCCCCCGCGCACAATGTCGATTTCACTGAAAACATCGAATTCATCCATCAACGCAAGGGGGTCGCCGGTTTCAAAATAACCTTTGTACATCAGCCGCCCGACAAAGGCGCGCACCAGCCGGTCATTGTCGCTTTGCCCACGGCGGATGCGCCAGTCGGCAACCTTCAGCCCGGCATGCGTTAGCGCCTGGCCCAGGGTCGTGGTGCCTGATTTCGGCAGGCCCAGGTTGATCACGCGCAGGCGGCTCATGGCTTTGACCCCAGCATTTCCAGAAACGCCTGTTCCGGGGGGCCGACGGTTGAAGCGGCGCGCAGCTGGTCGCGCAGTGCGCGGTATTCAGGCATCGCCAACAGCGCGTCGCGTCTGGCGGTGTGCAAACCCACGGCGGCGCTATGAAGTGCGGCGATTTCATCGTCCTGCATCAGGGTTTTCATTTCGTCCACCAGACGTGGCATATACCGCTGGATCGAAAGATCTTCCCAGGCATCATCATTACGTTCGCGCCAGTAGGTATCGTCAAAGGCGCGGTTTTCGCGGTTCACATCGCCGCGGTCGTTTTTGACCAGGTAACTGTCCAGCGACCTGAGCGCATAGTGGTTGAGCGTGGCAAACTTTCGCGCGCCCTGCGAAGGGAACATCCGAATGCGCCCTTTGTTCGCCGCCACGCGAAATTTCCACGGCGCCTCGCGCCCTGAACCATCGGTCCAGGTGGGGCGATCCCGCTTTGCCAGCTTTTCCTTTGCAAAGGGCCGGTGCGCGCCGAAATACTTCAGCGGAAAATCACTGCGCGTCAGCGTTTTCACCTCGATCGAGGTCTGGTCGCACCAAAGCTCTGGATTATGAGAGCGGGTGAATTGTTCAATGACAGGGCGGTCCGAAAACGCCTCCACACCGCAGCTGGCGAAAAACTGGAAGGTCACGGAAATTGCATGAGGATTGTCGCAGGCGCGGATCAGTTCAGGTATCGTGCCGTCGCCGACATGGATGTTCAAAAACTCGTCGACATCCGCAACCCAGACCCAATCGGCCTTGGAAACGATTTTTTGGCGCTTTGCATCCTTCAGCGCCTCCATCTGATAATTGCGCCCTTTGGCCGGGTTGGGCAGGTGTTTCACGATGCCGCGCGCTTGCAGGGCATCCAGCAGGTCGTCTGTGCCATCGGTGCAATCGTTGGAATAAAAAAGGAAATCCGTCACGCCAAGAATGCGGTTGAAGGCAATCCATTCCAGCAGGAAGGGGCCTTCGTTCTTAACACAGGTTACGGCGGTTATGCGCATAGCTGCATCCCCGCATTGGTGTAAGAAAAGCCCATCATCCGTCCGCCTGCCCGAAAAGCGCCGGGTTTGCCCCGTTTGCGCTGTTATCATTTCGCATGACTGTGACAGGTCGGGGAATCTGCGTCAACGTTGGTGCAAACCCGTGTTGGAAACTGTTGCGGATGCGTCAGCTGCGCGCCATCGTGGCCGTCAGTGCCCCCATGGTGATCAATGCGCCCCCACCGGCACGGTTCATCCATTTCAGAACGCCGGGGCGCCGGATCCGGCTGCGCAGGTGATCCGCCAACAACGCATAGACCAGCGCGTTAACGCCCGCCATGCCCACAAAGGTTGCAATCAGCACGACGAACTGCGGCGCAAGCCCCGCATCCGTCGAAATGAAGTGCGGTACAAAAGCTATGAAAAACGCGATGCTTTTGGGGTTCAGCGCGGTAACACCGGCGGCATGGGCGAATATCGCGCCAACAGGTTTCGGGCTGGGGTCTGAAATTCTGATCGCCATAGGTGGAGCGCGCAGAAGTTTAATGCCCAGATAAACCAGATACGCAGCGCCCACCCATTTCAACGCCGTAAACAATGTGGCCGAGGCCAGAACCAGCGCGCCCAACCCTAAAAGAGAGGCCGTCATTGCGATGAAATCCCCCAGCGCGACGCCAAGTGCCATCCCCACCGCAACGCGCCGCCCCTGCGTCAGGGCATAGGACATGACCAGCAGGATCGTCGGCCCCGGAATGATCAGGATGACAAAACACGTCGCAACAAAGGTTATCCACAGATCAAACGGCATCGTCTTCCTTTCGCCAGCATGCAGGGGCCCGAACCGCCCGGTCGCGGCCCCTGCATGCTAGTGATCAGAAAAATGCCTGCAAGCCCGTTTGTGCACGCCCCAGGATCAGCGCATGCACATCATGCGTGCCTTCATAGGTGTTCACCGTTTCCAGGTTCATCATGTGGCGGATCACCTGGAATTCTTCGGAAATACCGTTGCCGCCATGCATGTCACGCGCCATGCGTGCAACATCCAGGGCTTTGCCGCAGTTGTTGCGTTTCATCATGGAAATCATTTCAGGGGCGGCGTTTGCCTCGTCCATCAAACGCCCGATCCTCAGGCTGCCCTGCAGGCCCAGGGTGATTTCGGTCTGCATATCCGCCAGTTTCTTTTGAAACAGCTGCGTCTGGGCCAGCGGCTTGTCAAACTGCTTGCGATCCAGCCCATATTGGCGCGCGCCATGCCAGCAAAACTCGGCCGCCCCCAGAACGCCCCAGCTGATGCCATAACGGGCGCGGTTCAGGCAGCCGAACGGGCCTTTCAGCCCCTGCACATTGGGCAGCAAGGCGTCTTCGCCAACCTCGACCCCATCCATCACAATCTCGCCGGTGACGCTGGCGCGCAGGCTCATCTTGCCCTTGATCTTTGGCGCAGACAGGCCGGCCATGCCTTTTTCCAGGATAAAGCCGCGGATCTTGTTGTCATGCGCTTCGGATTTCGCCCAAACCACAAAAACATCGGCGATGGGGCTGTTGGAAATCCACATCTTGTTTCCGGTCAGACGGTAGCCTGTTTCGGTCTTTTCAGCCCTTGTTTTCATGCCGCCCGGGTCTGACCCCGCATCCGGTTCTGTCAGGCCGAAACAGCCAATCAACTCACCCGCGCAAAGGCCGGGCAGGTATTTCTGGCGCTGCTCTTGGCTGCCATAGGCATAGATCGGGTAGATCACCAGGCTCGACTGGACAGACATCATCGAACGATACCCTGAATCCACGCGCTCAACTTCGCGCGCGATCAACCCGTAGGTCACATAGGACGCGCCCAGCCCGCCGTATTCTTCGGGAACGGTCACCCCCAGAAGGCCGGCTTCGCCCATTTCGCGGAAAATCCCGGGCTCCACGGCCTCTTCGGCATAGGCGCGGATGACGCGTGGCGCCAACCTGTCCTGGGCAAAGCTGCGCGCGGCGTCGCGCAACATGCGCTCCTCCTCGCTCAGCTGATCTTCCAGGCGGAATGCATCCTCCCAGTCAAAGCGGGACAGATCAGGCGCGTCTTTTGGCTTCAGGGTTGGCGTGCTCATCCGGGGCCTCCATTTGATCAAAAAAACTCAACCCTCCAATAACGCGCGGCGCGATCAAGGGCAATCGTATCAATCCCAACGAATTCTTACGCTGCCACCCGGCAAAAAACCGGCGCCGGGGTTGACCATTCGCGCGCGCCTGTGCCCCATGTCGGGACGGAGGATTTCAACGTCATGACCAAAACCCCAGACAGTATCGATGGCATAACGGCGCTGCTGAGCAGCCAGAACTATGTCTGCAACCGGGCCCTTGGCACGGTCGTCTTTCTGGCGCTGACCCTGGGCCGGCCCCTGTTCCTTGAAGGCGAGGCAGGCGTTGGCAAAACCGAAATCGCCAAGGCGCTGGCACGCGGGCTGGGCCGGCGCCTGATCCGCCTGCAATGCTACGAAGGTCTGGATGCATCCTCGGCTGTCTATGAATGGAACTTCCCGGCACAGATGGTCGCCATCCGCTCGGCCGAAGTGACAGAAGGATCCGACCGTGAAAGCCTGACGGATGAACTGTTTAGCGATCGCTACCTGATCCGCCGCCCTTTGCTGGAGGCGATGTCGCCCCAGGATGGGGGCGCCCCCGTCCTGCTGATCGATGAACTTGACAGAACCGATGAACCCTTTGAGGCTTTCCTGCTCGAAGCGCTCTCGGATTTTCAGGTCACCATCCCGGAACTGGGCACAATCAAAGCCCCCGAACCACCCATCGTGATCATCACCTCAAACCGCACCCGCGAAGTGCACGACGCCCTGAAACGGCGCTGCCTGTACCACTGGGTCGACTACCCCGATTTTGACCGCGAGATGGAAATCCTGGCGGCCCGCGCCCCTGAGGCAAGCCAACAGCTCAGCCGTGAAATCGTGGCCTTCGTGCAGCGCCTGCGCACCGAAGATCTGTTCAAACGCCCCGGCGTGGCCGAAACCATCGACTGGGCCAAATGCCTGCTGGCGCTGGATGTCATTGATCTTTCGCCCGAAGTTATCGCCGACACGCTTGGCGCGATCCTGAAATATCAGGATGACATCCAAAGGATCGCGGGCAGCGAAGCCAAACGCATCCTGGATGACGCCAGCGCAGGGCTTTCTGAAACCTGATGGATCTTTGTTCCTCAAATATCCTGCGGGGGTGCGGGGGTGCAAAACCCCCGCGTGCCTGTCTGCCGGCCCGGTCCGATGCCTGAATACGCCCCCATCGATATTCCCGATAACCCGCGCCTTGGCGCCAATATTGCCCATTTTGCGCGGGCGTTGCGCGCGGCCGGCCTGCCCGTAGGGCCGGGCAAGGTGGTCGAGGCAACGCGCGCCATCGCCGCCGTCGGGTTCAGCGAACGGCGCGATTTTTACTGGGCCCTGCACGCGGTTTTTGTGTCGCGCCCCGAACAGCGCCATGTTTTTGCGCAGGTTTTCCGCCTGTTCTGGCGCGATCCGCGCTATCTGGAAAAGATGATGGCCATGATGCTGCCCGCTGTGCGCGGCGTGCAGGAAGAACGCGGCGCCAAACCCGGCGAAAAACGCGCGGCCGAAGCTTTGCTGGACGGTATTTCGCGGGACGCGCCGGATGTGCCCGAAGGCGAAGGCGAGGCTGAAATAGAGGTCGACGCCACCCTGACCATGTCCGCCGAAGAACGCATCAGGACCCTGGATTTCGAACAGATGAGCAACGCTGAAATGGCCGAAGCCAGGCGCATGCTGTCACGCCTCAGCCTGCCGGTGAAACCGTTGGTTTCGCGGCGCACGATGGCCGCGCCGCACGGGCGTATCGCCGATTGGCGCCGCACCATGCGCAACGCCGCGCGCAACGGTGGTGAACTGTCTGGTTTCGCAACGAAAAACCGCCGGCTGCGCTGGCCGAACCTGGTGGTGTTGTGTGATATCTCCGGCTCGATGTCCTCCTACAGCCGCGCGGTGCTTCACTTTCTGCATGCGGTGGCAAACCGGCAGGGCGAAGGCTGGGCAAAGGTGCATGGCTTCACCTTTGGCACCCGGCTGACCAATATCACCCGCCATCTGGCCACCCGGGATGTGGACGCGGCCCTTGCCGCTGCGGGGGCTGAGGCACAGGATTGGGAAGGCGGCACACGCATCGGCGCCTGCCTGCATGATTTCAACCGCGACTGGTCGCGCCGGGTGCTGGGGCAGGGGGCGGTTGTGCTGTTGATCACCGACGGGCTGGATCGCGATGACCCCGCACGCCTTGCCCGGGAAATGGAGCGCCTGCACCTGTCTGCCCGCCGCCTGATCTGGCTTAACCCCTTGCTGCGCTGGGATGGGTTTGCACCAAAGGCCGCCGGCATCCGCGCGATGCTGCCCCATGTTGACAGCTTTCGCGCCGGTCACAACGTGGCCTCGCTGATGGATCTGGCCGAGGCGCTTAGCCGCGCGGATGACACCGGGGAAAAATCCCGCCTGATGGCGGCACTGGAGGGCTAAGTGGGGCGGGCGCGGTGACGGGGACAGCACATTTTGACTGGGGGATTGATGGCGCGCTGGCCTTGCCGGACAGCGTGATTGCCGTGGCCATTGTCGACGTGCTTTCCTTTTCCACTTGCGTGGACGTTGCAGTCAGCCAGGGCGCAGAGGTTGCCCCCTATCCCTTCGGAGTGCAGGGGGCAAGAGAAGAGGCCGCGCGGATTGGCGCGAGCGTGGTGGGAAAACGTTCCGATCCAGATGCCCGCTACACGCTTTCGCCTGAAAGCCTTCTGGACATCGAGGCTGGAACGCAACTTCTTGTTCCGTCCCCCAACGGGTCGGCCATAGCCCATGCGCTTGGGGCGCGTGTCGCCTATGCCGGGTGTTTTCGCAATCGCTGTGATCGCCGCAGGCGATGTGACCGTGGCGCTTGAGTTGGACACAAGCAAAACCGCGCCTTGCCGAACTGGTACATTTTTCCGTGATGTCGCCGCTGGCGGCGCTTTCTAACCGCCGCCCCCTTGCATAGGCGTGGATCGGGTGCGACCCTTCGGGCATGACAAATCAATTCAATGATATCCCCGAAACGGCGTTGCGCTGGCACAGGTCTGGTGTTGGTGCGGTGCTGGCCACCGTGGTGCAGACCTGGGGCAGCGCGCCCCGCCCTGTCGGCAGTCAGCTGGCGATAAGCGGCGAGGGGGAGCTTGCCGGCTCGGTTTCTGGTGGCTGCGTCGAGGGCGCGGTGGTGGTCGAGGCGATGGACGCCCTGGAAGACGGCAAAAGCCGGATTCTGGAATTCGGCGTTTCGGATGACGAAGCTTTTGCCGTGGGGCTGGCCTGCGGCGGCAAGATCCGGGTGTTGGTCGAACCCGTGGGGCCGGGCATTCCTGAAACTGTTCTGGGGGCGCTTGTTGAAAAGCGCGCGGCGCGGGCGCCGGTGGCCTATGTGGTTGATACCCAAAGCTGGGCGCGGTCGCTTGTCGGGGGCGGTGAGTATGCGGAACGCTTCACCGCCGACCGCTCGGGCTTTGAAGAAGATGGCGCAACTTTCGTGGCCGTTCACAACCCGCCCCTGCGTCTGGTTGTGGTGGGGGCTGTGCATATTTCGCAGGCGCTGATCCCCATGGCGCGCATGGCGGGATATGATGTGCTGCTGATCGATCCGCGTTCAGCCTTTGCCACGCCGGGGCGTTTTCCCGGGCAGGACATTCGCCATGATTACCCGGACGAGGTTTTGCCGGATTACGGGCTGGATGCGCGCACCGGCGTTGTCACCCTAAGCCATGATCCCAAGATCGATGACCCGGCTGTTATTGCCGCCCTGAACAGCGATGCCTTTTATCTGGGATGTCTTGGGTCAACACGCACCCATGCCAAACGCGTCACCCGGCTGAAAGAAGCGGGTTTTGATGCGGGCGCGATTGGCCGTATCCACGCCCCGGTCGGGTTGGATATCGGTGCCAAATCGCCGTCCGAGATCGCCATTTCGGTCATCGCCGAGATCACCCAAGTGCTGAGGCAGGGCTGATGGAGTTTGGCCCTGTGGCGGTTGCCAATGCGCAGGGCGCGATCCTGGCCCATTCGGTTGGCGTGGACGGCGGGCGGATCCGAAAAGGCTGTGTTCTGAGTGGTGACGACGTGGCGCGCCTGCGCGCAGCGGGGCATGAACGCGTGACAGTGGCGCGTCTTGGCCCCGGCGACATCGGCGAAAATGACGCGGCACTGGCCGTGGCCCGCGCGCTGGTGCCCGATCCGGGCGCGGCTGGCCTGCGCCTGTCAAAACCCTTTACGGGGCGGGTGAATATCCTTGCCGACAAGGTGGGGGTTGCCCGGCTGGACGTGCCCCGCCTTCAGGCGGTGAACGCGGTTGATGCGATGATTACACTGGCCACGGTGCCCCAATGGCAGCGCATGGCGGTGGGCGGGATGGTCGCGACGGTCAAGGTGATTTCATACGGCGTAAGCGGGGCCTGTGTGGACGCGGCGGCAAAGGCGGGGCAGGGCGCGGTTGTGCTGGCCCCTGTTGCCTTGCAGACCGCCAGCCTGATCGTCACGACCCATGGCGCGGGCCCTGGTGAAGGCAAGGGCCTGCGCGCGATCCGGGCGCGGCTGGATGCGCTGGGCGTGCAGCTGATCGAAACCCTTGAGGTGCCCCATGACACTGATCAGGTGGCGGGCGCATTATCGCAGGCCAAGGGCGCGATTGTTCTGATCCTGACGGCCTCGGCCACATCTGATATTGCCGATGTGGCCCCGGCGGCAGTGATTGGCGCACAGGGGCGGATCACCCGGTTTGGCATGCCGGTGGACCCCGGCAACCTGCTGTTTTACGGCGATATGGCGGATGGCCGCCCAGTGGTTGGCTTGCCGGGGTGTGCGCGTTCACCGGCCCTGAACGGGGCCGACTGGGTTTTGGAACGTCTGGTTTGCGGGGTGACCCCCACGCCGCAGGACATTGCAGATATGGGGGTTGGCGGACTTCTGAAGGAAATTCCCACCCGCCCGCAGCCCCGCGCCGGAAAAGGCGGCTGACACTGGAAATCGCGCCTTTAATTCCGAACCGGAAAAAATATCAACCGGCGCGCGAATGGTGGTTCTCAATCCGTGGTTCCCATGCTTAACTGACGTTCATAATAGTCCAGGGAGGAACTCATGACACAGGTCTCAATGACCGTGAATGGAAAGGCTGTTTCCGCTGATGCGGAAGGCCGCACGCTGCTGTCTCACTATCTGCGCGAAGGGCTGGGGTTGACCGGCACGCACGTGGGCTGTGACACCGGCCAGTGCGGGGCATGCGTTGTCCATGTGAACGGAAAGCCGGTTAAAAGCTGCAATATGCTGGCCGCCGAAGCCGAAGGCGCACAGGTCACCACGATCGAGGGTATGGCGAACGCCGACGGCTCTCTTTCAGTGATCCAGCAGGCCTTTCAGGACCATCACGGCCTGCAATGCGGTTTCTGCACCCCGGGAATGGTGATGTCGACATCTGCCCTTCTGGCCGAGAACCCAAAGCCAACAGAGGCCGAAGTGCGCGCTTATCTGTCCGGCAATCTGTGCCGCTGCACGGGCTACCACAATATCGTAAAGGCAATCATGGCCGCATCCGGACAGGATGTTAGCGCCGTGGCCGCCGAATAAGCGGGAGCACCCGCACACAACGATTTCAGGGAGGAATAAAAATGCCAGCAGATGGAGGCATTGGCGCCAGCAATAAGCGGCGCGAGGACGTACGGTTCCTGACCGGCAGGGGCCGGTATACCGATGACATTAACGCACGTGGCCAGGCCTATGTGTATTTTTTGCGCAGCCAGGTTGCACATGGCGTGCTGAAAAGCGTCGATACGGCAGCGGCTTCGGCCATGCCCGGCGTGGTGCGCATTTTCACAGGCGCTGACTTTGAGGGCGTGGGGGGGATTCCCTGCGGTTGGCAGATCACAGACCGTCACGGCGAACCGATGCAGGAACCTGCTCACCCGGTTCTGGCGCAGGGCAAAGTCCGCCATGTTGGCGACCCCATTGCCGCCGTGGTTGCCGAAAGCCTTGAACAGGCCCGCGACGCTGCCGAGGCGATCGCGCTGGACATTGACGTGCTGCCGGCTGTTGTCGACATGAAGGAAGCCCTGGTTGAGGGCGCCCCGAAAGTGCACGACGATCTGACATCGAACCTTTGTTACGACTGGGGATTTGTCGAAGAAAACAAAGGCGCTGTGGAAGAAGCTTTTGCCGGCGCACACCACGTGACATCGCTGGAGCTGCGCAACAACCGCCTGGTTGCCAACCCGATGGAACCACGCGTTGCCATTGGCGATTATGACAGTGCGGCGGGTGATTCAACGCTGTACACCACCAGCCAGAACCCCCACGTGATCCGCCTTTTGATGGGCGCGTTCGTCCTTGGGATTCCGGAACACAAGCTGCGCGTGATTGCGCCGGATGTAGGCGGTGGGTTTGGCACAAAGATCTTCCATTACGCGGAAGAAGCCTTTTGCACCTTTGCAGCCAAGGCAATTGACCGGCCTGTTAAATGGACTGCGCAGCGGTCTGAAAGCTTTATCACCGATGCCCATGGTCGCGACCATGTGACAAAGATCGAGCTGGCCCTGGATGCCGAAGGCCATTTCCTGGCATTGCGCACCGATACCCACGCAAATATGGGCGCCTATCTGTCCACCTTTGCGCCTTCGGTTCCCACATGGCTGCATGGCACACTGATGGCAGGCAACTATAAAACGCCGCTGATCTATGTGAACGTGAAAGCCGTGTTCACCAATACGGTGCCGGTGGATGCGTATCGTGGTGCAGGTCGCCCCGAAGCGACCTTCCAGCTGGAGCGCGTGATCGACAAGGCTGCGATCGAAATGGGCATTGATCCCATCGCCCTGCGGCGGCGCAATTTCATCACCGAATTCCCCTATGCCACCCCGGTGGCCGTGGAATATGACACGGGTGACTACGAGGCGACGATGTCCAAGCTTGAGGATATTGCCGACCTTGCAGGCTTTGAAAAGCGTCGCGCCGCCAGCGCAAAAAACGGCAAGCTGCGCGGATTGGGCGTGAACTGCTATATCGAGGCCTGCGGCATCGCGCCGTCAAACCTTGTTGGGCAGCTGGGCGCACGGGCCGGCCTTTATGAAAGTGCCACGGTTCGGGTGAACGCCACAGGCGGTCTGGTTGTCATGACAGGCAGCCACAGCCACGGGCAGGGGCATGAAACATCCTTCCCACAGGTTGTTGCTGACATGATCGGCATTGATCCATCCATGGTCGAAATCGTCCATGGGGATACGGCCAACACGCCAATGGGCATGGGCACCTACGGGTCCCGGTCACTGGCTGTGGGCGGGTCCGCCATGGTACGTGCGACGGAAAAGATCATCGCCAAGGCCAAAAAGATTGCGGCCCACCTGATGGAAGCGGCTGACAGTGACATCGAACTTAAGGATGGACAGTTCAGCGTTGCCGGCACGGATAAATCGGTGGCCTGGGGCGATGTGACCCTGGCAGCCTATGTGCCGCACAACTACCCGCTGGAAGATATCGAGCCTGGGCTGGAGGAAACCGCGTTTTATGACCCGGCCAACTTCACCTACCCATCCGGCGCCTATTCCTGCGAGGTCGAGGTGGATCCGGAAACCGGAAAGGTAACGATTTGCGCCTTTGCCGCTGCGGATGATTTCGGCAACATCGTGAACCCGATGATCGTTGATGGTCAGGTGCACGGCGGGATCGGGCAAGGCATCGGTCAGGCACTGCTGGAAAATGCGGTTTATGACGATGACGGCCAGCTTCTGAACGGCTCGTTCATGGATTATGCCATGCCGCGTGCCGATGATCTGCCATCCTATACGGTGGATCACAGTTGCCAGACCCCTTGCACACACAACCCCCTGGGCGTGAAAGGCTGCGGCGAAGCCGGCGCCATCGGATCACCCCCGGCCGTTGTGAACGCAGTGGTTGACGCCCTGCGCCGCGCGGGCCACGACGTGACCCATATCGATATGCCGCTTAGCCCGAACCGGGTTTGGTCGGCGATGAATTCCTGAGGAGGACCAGGACATGTATGCATTTGACATTGAAACCCCCTCTTCGGTCGAGGAAGCGGCAGAAGCGCTGAAATCCGACGAGGCACAGGCGCTGGGGGGCGGGCAGACCCTGATCCCCACACTAAAGCAGCGCCTTGCATCGCCGGAAACGCTTGTTTCGCTTTCGGGGATCGCGTCGATGAAGGGGATTTCCGAAGACGGTGGTGTGCTGACCATCGGCGGCGGAACAACCCACGCCGAGGTGGCAGCGGGGGCCGGGGCATACCCGGCGCTGGCCGCGCTTGCAGGTGGAATCGGCGACCCGGCCGTGCGCAACCGTGGCACGATCGGCGGGTCACTGGCCAACAACGACCCTTCGGCCTGCTACCCGGCAGCCGCCCTTGGGTCTGGCGCGACGATCGTCACCAACCAGCGCGAAATCGCGGCGGATGACTTCTTTACCGACCTGTTTGAAACGGCACTGGACGAAGGCGAGATTATCACCGCCGTCAAGTTCCCGATCCCGCAGGCGGCAAGCTATCAGAAGTTTGATCAGCCCGCTTCGCGTTTCGCATTGGTTGGCGTGTTTGTCAGCCGCAATGGCGATGGCGTGCGCGTGGCCGTGACGGGCGCTTCAGAAGGCGGTGTGTTCCGCTGGAGCGAAGCTGAACAGGCGCTGGGCAAGGAATTCCGCACAGACGCGCTGATGGATCTTAAGGTGAACCCGGCGAACATGATCGGGGATATCCACGGCACGCAGGAATATCGCGCACATCTTATCGGTGTGATGACCAAGCGGGCGGTTGCAGCCGCAGGCTAAGCCTGAACTGAAAACAAAAAAGAACGCCGCGGTCTTCGGGTCGCGGCGTTTTTGCATTCTGTTGGCGGTGGCGCGCGCTTTCGCGGTGAACCCGCGGACCGGCCCACAAAAAAGCCCCGGCGCGGGTGCGCAGGGGCTTTCAATTCTTCAGGCTTGTCAGGTCAGCTTACTTTGGAAGCGGGCCGATCATCATGATCATCTGGCGACCTTCCATTTTGGGCATGCTTTCGACCTTGCCCATTTCCTTGGTGTCTTCTGCGACGCGTTCCAGCAATTCACGGCCAAGGTTCAGGTGGGCCATTTCACGCCCGCGAAAGCGCAGGGTCACTTTTACCTTGTCGCCGTTTGCCAGAAACTTGGCGACGTTGCGCATTTTCACGTCATAGTCATGGGTGTCGGTGTTCGGACGGAACTTCACCTCTTTGACTTCGATGGTCTTTTGCTTTTTGCGCGCTTCGCTTTCGCGTTTCTGCTGTTCGTATTTGAACTTGCCGAAATCCATGATCTTGCACACCGGCGGGGCGGCATTGGGCGAGATCTCCACCAGGTCCAGGCCAGCCTCTTCCGCCAGTTGCATGCCGCGCGCGGGCGTCACGACGCCGACGTTTTCGCCTTCTGCGCCAATCAGGCGAATTTCATCCGAACGAATGCGTTCATTCACGCGGGGGCCAGTGTCACGCTGCGGAGGAGCGTTATGAGGTCTGCGGGCTATAGCGAATATCCTTTTTTAATTTCAAGAAAGCCTTGGGCGCAGAAGTTAAAGGGCGCTTTCGGCGCTTTCAAGCCGATAGTTAGCGAAATGGCCCCTGCGTGCGAAACTTGCCACGGGCAAGGCGCCAAAGCGCGCTGTTTATGCCGGTTTGGGCCGTTTTTGGGGGCGGTGTCGGGCGTTTAGTCTACAAAAGCCTTTTCCACCACATATTCTGCCGGGTCTGAATTTGCGCCTTCTCGCAGGCCAAAACCTTCCAGAACGGTTTTCATGTCCTTGTTAAAACCAAGGGAGCCGCACACCATGCCGCGGTCTGTATCCGGGTGGATCGGGTCAATGCCCAGATCGCGGAACACTTTTCCGGATGTCAGATTGTCTGTGACCCGGCCCATGTTCGGGCTGTCTTCGCGGGTGGTGGTTGGGTAATACTTCAGCTTGTCACCCACCATTTCACCAATCAGCGGATCATCTGCCAGGCTTTCGACCAGAACGCGGCCATATTCCAGATCTTCCACATTTCGGCAGGTGTGCATCATGATCACCTCGTCATAGCGTTCATAGGTGTCAGGTTCCCGCATCAACGATGCAAAGGGCGCGATGCCTGTGCCTGTGGCGAAAAACCAAAGGCGCTTTCCGGGCAGCAAGGCATCCAGCACCAATGTGCCCACGGGCTTGGGCCGCAGGATGATTTCATCGCCTGCCTTGATGTGTTGCAGGCGCGAAGTCAGGGGGCCGTCCTGCACCTTGATCGAATAGAATTCCAACTCATCGTCCCAGGCGGGCGAGGCGATGGAATAGGCGCGCAAAAGCGGTTTACCGTTGTCCCCCAACAGGCCGATCATCACAAATTCACCTGATCGAAAACGCAGGCTTTGCGGGCGGGTCACGCGAAAGGAAAACAGGCGGTCTGTCCAATGCGTCACGTCGGTTACGGTTTGTGCATCGGGCAGGGTGGGGACGGGTTTGATAGGGGCTTGGGTCACGGCGTAATTTCATTCAAAAATTTTGGCGCGGCCGGGCCCCGCCCTCTGATGAAAAGGTATATAGGGGGCAGGTGGGCCTGGGTCCAGCCGTGGCGGCGCGACAGGTGGCCATAACCGGCGCGCTGGGGCGAAATGGCCACGGGGCAGGGCCAAATGCGCTGCACGCGCGGTGGGCGGCGTGGAATAGCGGTTGCGTTTTTCCCAAATGTGGGACATTTTCCCGGTAAATGCTTTTTGTGGGGCTTAATGCGGAACATTTGTTCCAAAAACGCACAGGGCCGCCTTGGGCCCCGGGGATGACAGGAAGAACGCCAAATGCCAACGCGACTGGATGAAATGGACCGTAAAATCCTGGCAGAACTTCAACAGGATGCCAGCCAGTCCCTGGATGTGATCGCGGGAAAGGTCGCCTCATCTAAAACGCCGGTCTGGAACCGGATTCGAAAAATGCGCGAGGCCGGGGTGATCGGCCAGAACACCGTAATTCTTGACGCCGAAAAGCTGGGGTTTGAGGCGTGTTTCTTCGTTCTGGTGCGCACATCCGAACATGAAGCCGAGTGGCAAAACGCCTTTTTGCAGGTCCTGCAGCAGCGCCCTGAAGTTCTGGAGGCGCACCGCCTGGCAGGCGAAATTGATTACATCCTGAAGGTTCGCGTCACAAATGCGCGCGCCTATGATGAATTTTACCAGGCCCTGATTTCAGAGGTGAAAATCTTCAACGTCACCGCGCTTCTTTCGATGGAAGAGATTAAGTTCACCACCAATCTTCCCCTGTAATCAGGCAGTTACCGCGTGACCATCAGCTTTTCCAGCCCGTGAAAATGGTAAAGGTTCGCGTAAGACGGGGGCCGCGCCAGGGCCAGATCGGGGCAGCGGTCAAATAAGATTGGCAGGGCGATGCGCAGCTCCAGCCGCGCAAGGGGGGCACCAACGCAAAAATGCACACCGGCCCCAAAACTGGCGTTTGGGGTGATTTTGCGACCGGGGTCAAACTGTGCCGGGTTTTGCCAGATGTCCGGGTCACGGTTTGCGCTGGCCAGCAACAGGCCAACCTGATCCCCGCGCCGGAAATCATGGCCAAACAGCGTCACATCTTCGTTGGCGTGGCGGGTAAACATGTGCAGCGGGGGATCGTAGCGCAGGATTTCCTCGACAGTGCTGTCTATCGCGTCGGGGGCCAGGGCGGATTTTGGCGTCGCGCATTCCAGAAGGGTTTTCACCCCGTTTGCCATCGTGTGCACTGTGGCTTCGTGCCCGGCGTTCAAAAGCAATATGCAGGTTGTGATCAGCTCATCGGTCGAAAGCTTCTGGCCGTCTTCTTCGGCGGCGATCAGTTGTGTGATCAAATCGTCGCGCGGGGTTGAGCGGCGCGCCTGGACATAACCGCGCATGAAATCCACGAACGCCTGGGTGGCGGCCACGGCGTCATCTTCAACGGCGCGGGTGCGGCGGGCCTGATACATGGCGACCATCGCATTCGACCAGATCAGCAGCTGATCACCCATATCTTCGGGCACACCCAGAAGGCGCGCAATGATGATCACGGGGATGCGGGTTGCATAGGCCGCCAGCAGGTCAAATTCTTCGTCGCCAAAGGCATCAATCAGCTGATGGGCCAGGGCCTTGATCTCGGGGTCAAGGGCGGCGATCCGGCGCGAGGTGAACGCGCGCAGCACAAGGGCGCGCAGCCGCTTGTGGCGGGGGGCCTCCAGTTCCAACATGGAATGCTGTTCAACATCATAAAACGGCGCCAGATGCGCCGGAACGGGCTGGCGAAACTCTTCGGGTTGTTCACGCCCGAAACGGCGGTCGCGCAGCAGCGCGTTCACGGCGCCATGGGATGTGGCCACGGGCAGGTCATAGTCGTCCCACCAGGTCAGATCGCCCTGCGCGCGCAGGCGGTCATAAAACGGGTATGGGTTCTGAACAAACTGCGGATCGGTGGGGGATTGGATAAAACGCTGCATGGCCGGACCATCCCGAAAGCCGCTGGTCTTTGCAAGGGATGGTTTTTAAACTGGCCGGCATGATCAAATACCGCCAGGCCATATGGGTGCTTCCCTTCCTGCTGGCCGTCGCTGCATTCAGCGCCGGGGTCTGGTGGCTGTCTTATCGCGCGGCACTGGATCAGATGGCAGGGCAGGCCCGTTCAGATCTGTCTTTGGCGGCCGACCGGCTGACCGGGCAGCTTTTCAGGTATCGCGAACTGGCGGTTGTTTTGTCAGAGCATCCGGTGCTTGAAAAAATTCTGGCCGGGGAAGGCAACCCATCTGAAGGTGATGCGCTGTTACAGGCGATGGCAGATAAAACCGGCGCGCGCATACTGCAACTTGTGGATCGCAACGGTGTTGTCGTGGCGGCCTCGTCCCCGGGGCGGGAAAGTCGGGATGTTTCAAAGGCCCCTTTGGCGCGTGCCATGTATGGGGCGCTGGGGGCGGCGAATTTCATCCAGACCTCGCAAAAGGGCCAGGTGCGGCGCCTGTTTGAATTTGCAGCGCCCGTGTTCAGCGCAGGGGGCGCACCGCGCGGCGCTGTTGTGGCCGAGGTGGATGTCTTTCAGTTTGAACAAAACTGGCCCACCAGCGCGACGGCCGTTTATTTTGTGGATGCCACCGGGCGGGTGTTTGTCACCAACAGGTCAGAATTGACGCTGGAAAACCGTTTCGATGACGAAGGGTTTTTGGATTATCGCGCGCATGTTCGGTTTGGGCATGAAATCTGGGCATTGGATGGTGGGCCATACCTGCCGGCGCGCGCGCTGCATGTGATGCGCGATTTGCCGGTGATTGATATGAAGGCCGAAATTTTGCTGGATGCGGTTCCCGCCAGCCAAAGCGCACTGCAACTGGCTGCGGTTGCGGCGGCCCTGTGCCTTGTGTTTGGCGCGGTCTTGTTTCTGGCCACAGAACGCCGGCGCACCCTGGCTGACCGCCTGGAACTGGAGGCCGAAGCCAACGCGCGCCTTGAGGCGCGGGTGGCCAAGCGCACACAGGCCCTTTCTGCCGCGAACGCAGATTTGCGCCGCGAAATCAGTGAACGGCTGGAGGCCGAAGCGGCCTTGAAAAAAGCGCAGGCCGATCTGGTTCAGGCCGGCAAGCTTTCCGCGCTTGGGCAGATGTCGGCCGGTATCAGCCATGAACTGAACCAGCCCTTGATGGCGATCCGGTCATTTGCAGAAAACGGCACGTTGTTTTTGGAACGTGACACGCCGCAACAGGCGGCCCGCAATCTGGCCCGGATATCGGAACTGGCCCGGCGCATGGGGCGGATCATCCAGAACCTGCGCGCCTTTGCGCGCCAGGAAAGTGAGCCGATTACCGATGTGGATATCGTCTCGGTCGTCGACGCGGTGCTTGAACTGGTCGACAGCCGGCTGCGCAGCGAAGGCGTTTTTGTTGTCTGGTCCCCCCCGCCAGGCCCGGTGTGGGTGCGCGGGGGCGAGGTGCGTTTGCAACAGGTTGTGATGAACCTGATCACCAACGCGGCTGATGCGATGGCGCAAAGTGATCCGCGCCACCTGGAGGTGCAGGTGACCGTGGCGGGAACACGGATGCGCCTTTCTGTGCGCGATACCGGGCCGGGCATTGATGAGCCCGAAAAGATATTTGACCCGTTTTACACAACCAAAGAAGTGGGCGCCGCCGAAGGTATGGGGCTTGGGCTGTCAATTTCCTACGGGCTGGTGCAAAGCTTTGGTGGCGCGATCCGGGGCCACAATCACCCCGAAGGCGGCGCGGTCTTCACGGTCGAACTGGATGCAGCACAAAAGGAGGCGGCGGCGTGACAAAACAGGTCTTGTTGGTGGACGATGATGCCTGGGTGCGCGAGGCTCTGGGCCAGACGCTGGAATTGTCAGGGCTGACCCCGGTTCTTGCCGCCAGCTATATCGAAGCCAAGGATCATGTGTCGGCGGATTTCGATGGGGTGCTGGTCAGTGATATCCGGATGCCCGGCAAGGATGGTTTTGCGCTGTTGGAACATGTGCGAAAGGTCGATGCCGATCTGCCGGTCATTTTGTTGACGGGGGAAGGTGATATCCCCATGGCGGTGCGCGGTATTTCACAAGGGGCGTTTGATTTTCTGGAAAAGCCCTGCGCGTCGGCCGATTTTCTGGCGGTGGTGGAAAAGGCCCTTCGCACCCGCGCGCTGGTGCTGGAAAACCGCCGCCTCAGGCATCAGGCCGAAGCCGGGGATGCCGCCGCGCGCCTGTTGTTTGGCCAGTCACCGCAGGCCGCAGAACTGCGCGCGCGCGCCCGCGCGGCGGCGCGCACGCAGGCGGATGTGCTGATCACGGGTGAACCGGGGTCGGGCACATCAAAGGTGGCCGAGGTGGTGCATCTTTTGTCTGGCGCGGCGATGGGCCCGTTTGTGAAACTTTCAGCCGCCGGGCTGACGGCCGAAGGCCTGGGCGAGGCGTTTGAACGGGCTGACAGCGGCAGCCTGTTTCTGGATGAAATCACCGCCCTTGCGCCGCCCGTGCAATTTGCCTTGCTGGAGGCATTGGAAACATCAAACGGCACGCGCGTCATCGCGGGCACCTACCGCGATCTTGAAGACGAGGTGACGGGCGGGCGGTTTAACCCGGACCTTTTTTATAAGCTTGATGTGATGCGCATCCGCATCCCGGCGTTGCGTGAACGTACCCAAGACATCCCGGTGATCTTTCGCCATTATGTCGCCATCGCCTGCGAACAGGCGGCCTTGCCCATAAGGGAAATCCCGGCCGATGTTCTGGCCCGGCTTATGGCGCATGACTGGCCCGGAAACGCGCGCGCATTGATGAACGCCGCCATGCGGTTCGCAATGGGGTTGTCGGACGAAGGCGAAGGCAGTGATCTGGGCTTGTCCGAACAGCTGGCGCAGGTTGAACGCTCGCTGCTGATCGAAGCCCTCAGGCGCCACCAGGGCGGGGCCTCGGCCGCGGCGCGGGCCCTGAAACTGCCGCGCAAAACCTTCTACGACAAACTGGCGCGCCACGGGATTCGCGCCGAGACCTACCGCGACTAACTGTGCGGATTTTCGCACAGGTCGCCGGATCATCTGTGCGGATTGTCACCCACCTGCCGCCAGCCCCCCCCCCGTATTTTCGCCGCGCATGGTGTGCAGGGCGTGGAAATACAAGGATAATCCCGGCTTTTCAGACACAGTTCGCCTTTTTCTTGAGCTAAGGGCCTTTTTAATGGCCAAATACGCGCGGGCGCCCTTTGGGCACATCCCGGAATTTATTTCATGCATGGGAGGATACATATCATGAAATTCCTGACAGCCACCGCGGCCGCACTGGCCCTGACTGTATCTGGCGGGGCCGCAATGGCATCCGCAGGTTGTGATGACGGCGAAATCGTCATCAAGTTCAGCCACGTTACCAACACCGACAAGCACCCTAAGGGCATCGCAGCAACCCTGCTGATGAACCGCGTCAACGCCGAGATGGACGGCAAGGCGTGCATGGAGGTCTACCCGAACTCGACCCTGTACAACGACAACCAGGTTCTGGAAGCAATGCTTCAGGGCGACGTGCAGATGGCTGCACCTTCGCTGTCGAAGTTCGAAGCTTTCACCAAGCAGTTCCGCATTTTTGACCTGCCCTTCATGTTCAAGAACATGGATGCGGTTGATGCGTTCCAAAACTCGGAAACGGGTCAGGCGATGAAAGAATCGATGACACGCCGCGGCCTTCTGGGTCTGGCGTTCTGGCACAATGGTCTGAAGCAGTTCTCGGCCAACGTTCCGCTGAACATGCCAACAGATGCTGCCGGCCTGAAGTTCCGCGTTCAGACATCTGACGTTCTGGTTGCCCAGATGGAAGCGATTGGCGCAAGCCCGCAGCCGATGGCGTTTTCGGAAGTATACGGCGCGCTGCAAACCGGCGTTGTGGATGGTCAGGAAAACACCTGGTCCAACATCTACGGCAAGAAGTTCTTTGAAGTGCAGGATGGTACAACTGAAACCAACCACGGCATCATCGACTATCTGGTTGTGACCAACGTTGACTGGTGGGAAGGCCTGGATGCAGGCGTTCGTGATCAGCTGTCGACAATCATCGCAGAAGTTACAGCCGCCCGTAACGGCGAAGCTTTTGCAGTGAACGAAGCTGCCAAAGAATCGATCATCGCCGCTGGTGGTGTTGTTCGTGAACTGAACGCAGAGCAGCGTCAGGCATGGGTTGATGCGATGAAGCCGGTTTGGGCACAGTTCGAAGGCGATGTTGGCACAGACAACATTGCGGCTGCACAGGCCATCAACGCACAGCACTGATCTGGCGTGAAATAATGGAACGGCCCGGGCAATATCCGGGCCGTTTCCTGCCAGCCTGAAAACAGGCGGCAACACTTCGGGAGGGACACAGATGAGCCATAATCCGCATCAAAAGCCTGGGTTCGAGGAAAACGCCATCGCAGCAACGCTTGGCCTGATGGTGATCATTACATTCGTCAACGTGGTCATGCGCTATGTTTTCAATTCATCGTTGATCTGGGGGCTGGAAGTTGTCCTGATCCTGTTTGCCTGGCTGGTGTTGTTTGGCATCAGCTATGGCGTGAAAATCACCGCCCATCTTGGGGTTGATGCGATCACCAACCTGCTGCCACCGGGCACACGCAAGGCCGTGGCGCTGTTGGCCGGGGCGCTGTGTATCGCATATTCCTTTTTATTGCTGAAAGGGGCCTGGGATTACTGGGCGCCGTTTGCCGCCCTGCAACAGACCACCGGACGCTGGTTCCCCACCGGGTTTGATGCCAACACGCGTGACCGGGCGTTTTACATCACAGATCAGGTTCCGATGCTGGATTTCCTGCGCTTTCTGGAAGGGCTGATCAACTATGGCGACACGTATGACAAGCTGCCGCGCGTTCTGCCTTATGTGATCCTTCCGGTCGGGGCGGGGCTTTTGCTGTTCCGTTTCGTACAGGCAACCCTGCGCATCTGGCGCGGGCAGGCCAGCAGCCTGATTGTCAGCCATGAAGTTGAAGACGAGATCGAACAGATCGCAGACAATCAGTGGGAGGAATAGATCATGGATGTCGTATTTCTTTTCGGCATGGTGCTTGGCCTGCTGTTTATCGGGGTGCCGATCGCCGTATCGCTGGGCCTGTCTTCAATAATCTTCCTGCTGATGTTCTCGGAAACATCGCTGGGGTCGATTGCGCAAAGCTTTTATCAGGCGATGGCGGGGCACTACACGCTGCTGGCCATTCCGTTCTTCATTCTGGCGTCCAGCTTCATGTCGACCGGGGGGGTGGCGCAAAGGATCATCCGCTTTTCAATTGCGGTGGTCGGGCATTTTCGCGGCGGGCTGGCGATTGCGGGCGTGTTTGCCTGCATGCTGTTTGCTGCCCTTTCAGGGTCGTCCCCTGCAACCGTGGTGGCCATCGGTTCTATCGTGATCGCAGCGATGCGCCAGGTTGGATACACCAAAGATTTCGCCGCCGGGGTGATCTGTAACGCCGGCACATTGGGCATTCTTATTCCGCCTTCGATTGTGATGGTCGTCTATGCCTCGGCTGTCGAAGTTTCGGTCGGGCGCATGTTCCTTGCCGGGGTCATTCCGGGCCTTCTGGCCGGTGGTATGCTGATGGTGGCGATCTATGTGATCGCGACGATCAAGAATATGCCAAAGGGCGAATGGGCCGGCTGGGGCGAAGTCTGGACAAGCTTTGCAGACGCCCTGTGGGGCCTGCTGCTGATCGTTATCATCATGGTTGGCATCTACGGCATCCCCGGTGTGACCGGCGCGTTGTTCACCCCGACCGAGGCGGCGGCTGTCGCGTCTGTCTATGCGTTTATCATCGCGTCCTTTGTCTACCGTGATATGGGCCCGCTGGCCGCACGCGATGGGAAAGCCAAGCGGAACCTGCTGCAAAAGCCACAGGCCCTGATCACGGCGTTGTTTCACCGCGATACGCGCGACACACTGTTTGACGCCGGGCGCCTGACCATCACGCTGATGTTCATCATCGCCAATGCGCTGATCCTGAAACATGTGCTGACGGATGAACAGATTCCCCAGCAGATCGCGGGCTCGATGCTGGATGCCGGGTTTGGCAAGATCATGTTCCTGATCATCGTGAATGTGATTCTGCTGATCGGTGGGCAGTTCATGGAACCTTCGGGCCTGATCGTGATCGTGGCGCCGCTGGTTTTCCCCATCGCGATCGAACTGGGCGTTGACCCTATTCACCTGGGCATCATCATGGTGGTGAACATGGAAATCGGGATGATCACGCCGCCGGTGGGGTTGAACCTGTTCGTGACATCAGGGGTTGCGGGCATGCCGATGATGCGTGTGGTGAAGGCCGCGTTGCCATTCCTGGCGGTGTTGTTCGTCTTCCTGATAATCGTGACCTATATCCCGTTCCTGTCGACCTGGTTACCGACCTTGATGATGGGGCCCGAGATTATCACGCATTAGCGCTGAAAAAAAAGAGAACGCCGGGCCACTGGCCCGGCGTTCTGACATGTCAGGCCGTGTTGCGGCTTAGTCTGAACTGCCGGTCTTGATCCCCAGGATCGAATAGATTGCGCAGTAGCCAACAAGGCCCGTTGCCAGCGGGATAATCCCGATCAGCAACCACATGCGGTACCCCGCATCGGGCAGCATGAAATAGGCAACCAGCATTACAACGCCAATGATGACTCGAATGATGCGATCCATCGTGCCTTCGTTTCTTTTGAACATTGGGGTCTCCTTTTCCCTCTGAGATGCCGACAGTATAGCACCGTTCGAAGGTCAGGGCATGTGATGTGGTCACATAGCAGCGCCCTGCGCCAGTTTGGAAAGGGCCCCCCGGTCGGTAATTGTGATCGCGGCGCGTTCATGGGTCAGGCATCCCGCCTTTTCCAGCTTTTCGATCCGGCGCGAAACAACCTCGCGCGCGGTGCCGATGGCGGTGGCAATATCGGCCTGAGTCATATTCAGGCACCCGGTGGCGTCAGCCCGATCCAGGATCAGCGCGGCAAGGCGCGATTCCACCCGCATGAAGGATACGTTTTCGATCAGATGCATCATCGATTGCATGCGTTCGGCAAAGGCTGCGAACACCAGATTGCGAAAGCCGCGCGATGAATCCACCAGCGAAAGAAAGGCATCACGCGGCAGTAAGACCAGCCGCGTCGGGGTCTCGGCCACAGCTTCGCCAGTGTAATCCCCCCCACCAAGAAGGCCCAGCGTGGATTGCACGCAGGATTGCCCCGGCACAACGGCGTAAAGCAGGATGTCGCGCGCGTTCGGCCCAACCAGATGCACATTCACACGGCCGGAAAGCACGATGACATACCCTTTCACCGCGTCACCCGGGCGAAACAGGATGGTGCCGGCGGGCACCTCCATCGGGTGAAGCGCGTTCAAAGCCTCCAGTGCCTGTTTTTCCAGGCTGGCCAGTTCGGGGGCTTCGTCGCTCCAGATCATCCGCGGTGGCGTTTTTCAAACCGGGGCAGCATGGCCGAAAAATCCATGCCCCGCCCGCCTTCATCTTCAACGAAGCTGCGGTAAAGCTCTAGCGCGCTTTGCCCCATCGGGGTGTCGGCATCCACGGCCTCGGCCGCCTGCTGGCTAAGGCCCAGGTCCTTAAGCATCAGTTCAGCGGCAAAACCGGGCTTGTAATCATTATCTGCGGGCGATGTCGCGCCGATCCCGGGGGCAGGCGTATAGGCGTTCATCGTCCAGCTGTAACCGGAGGAGGTGGACACCACATCGTACATCTTCTGGCGATCAAGCCCCAGCTTGTCGGCCAGTGCGAAGGCTTCGCAGGTTGCGATCATGGTGACGCCAAGGATCATGTTGTTGCAGATCTTGGCGGCCTGGCCTGCGCCGCTGTCGCCACAATGCACTGCCTTTTGGCCCATGATGTCAAACAGCGGGTTCACCTTGGCAAATGCCGCGTCTGATCCGCCGGCCATGAATGTCAGCGTGCCACCCGCAGCCCCGCCGATGCCGCCCGACACAGGCGCATCCACCGCAAGGCAACCGGCCGCCACGGCCTGATCGGCAATCGCGCGCGCGCTTTCCACATCCACCGTCGAACAGTCGCACAGCACCGCACCGGGCTGCATGGCGGGGATGACTTCGCCCGCCACGGCGCGCAGGATCGCCCCATTGGGCAGCATGGTGATGACCACGTCAGCGCCGGCCGCAGCCTCAGCCCCGCTGTCTGCTTTTGATACACCTTCGGGGCAGGGGGCGGTCAGGTCGAACCCCGTGACCTCATGGCCCGCTGCCACCAGATTAGAGGCCATGGGCGCCCCCATGTTGCCAAGTCCGATAAAGCCGATTTTCATTGGGGTCTCCTTCAGAATGTCAGGGCCGCCGCGCCCAGCGGGGACAGCATTGTCATGATGTTTTCTTCGCTCACGTCTTCAAGGCTGGCATGTTGCCAATGTGGGCTGCGGTCTTTGTCTATGATCGCAGCGCGAATGCCTTCGATGAAGTCGCCGGTTTGCGCAGAACGGTAGGTGAAGCGGTATTCAAGGTCCAGTGCCGCGCGAATGTCGCTGAAGCTGCGGGCTTGGCGGATCATGCGGATCGCACAGGCAACCGCCAGGGGCGAATTGCGGCGCATCGCTTTTTGCGCGCGCGCGGACAGATCCGTTTCCGCCTGCCCAAGCGCCGTCAGGATGGCCTTCAGGCTGGCGCCGGAAAACAGGGCGTCAATCGCGCCCTGTTGGGCTGCAAGCGGGCTTTCAGGGGGTTCCTGTGCGGCGCTTTCAACCTGGCGGGCATCGCCGGTTTCTTCCAGGCGCGCAATCAGTGCGGGCCAGTGTTGGCGGTCAATGAAGTAATCCGCAAACCCTGCATAAATGGCATCCCCCGGCCCCATGCGGGTGGCGGTTGTGCCCAGGTATTCACCCAGATGCCCCGGCGCATTGGCCAGGATATAGCTGCCGCCCACATCGGGGATCAGCCCGATACCGCATTCCGGCATGGCGATCTGGCTGCTGTCACAAACCACCCGGTGCGATCCATGGCAGGAAACCCCCACGCCACCGCCCATGGTGAACCCCTGCATAAAGGCGACATAGGGCTTTGGGTATTCGGCCAGCTTGGCGTTCATCCGGTATTCATCCGCCCAGAAGGTGCGCCCGTATTCAAAGTTACCGGCCCTGGCAGTGTCATACATTTCCTGAATGTCACCGCCCGCGCAAAAGGCCTTGTCACCCTGCGCGTCGATGATCACTAGGCTGACACCGTCATCGTTGCGCCAGTCATCCAGCGCGGCTTCGATCGCAAGGCACATGTCATAGCTCAGCGCGTTCAGCGCCTTTGGGCGGTTCAGCGTGATGCGCCCGGCGTGCCCGGCCTTGCGAATGTGAATATCATCCATCAGCCGCGATCCGCCAACATCTGGCGCGAAACGATCAGGCGCATGATCTCATTCGTGCCTTCCAGAATTTGGTGCACGCGCAGATCTCGCACGATCTTTTCAATCCCATAATCGGCCAGATACCCATAGCCGCCGTGAAGTTGCAGGCACTGGTTGGCCACATCAAATGCGGCATCGGTCACATACATCTTGGCCATGGCGCAGAATTTGGTGGCGTCATGGGCGCCATTGTCCAGCTTCCAGGCCGCCTGGCGCAGGAAGGTGCGCGCCGACTGAAGCTTGACCTCCATCTCGGCCAGCCGGAACTGAAGCGCCTGAAACTGGTCAATCGGGCGGCCAAAGGCCTTGCGCCCGCCCATATAGGCCAGCGTCAGATCCAGCGCGTTTTGCGCCCCCCCAAGGGCCGAGGCCGCGATATTCAGCCGCCCGCCATCCAGCCCGGCCATGGCATAGGAAAACCCCTTGCCCTCTTCGCCAATCAGATTGTCCCCCGGCACTTTGCAGTCATCAAACTGCACCTGCGCGGTAGGCTGGGCCTTCCAGCCCATCTTGTCTTCCAACCCACCAAAACTCAGCCCCGATGCACCATCTTCCACAACCACGGTGGAAATGCCCTTCGGCCCGTCTTCGCCGGTGCGCACCATGGTGACATAGGCATCCGAATAACCGCCCCCTGAAATAAACGCCTTGGTGCCATTCAGGGTGTAGCCTTCGTTGGTCTTTTGCGCCCGCGTGCGCAGCGCCGCAGCATCTGACCCCGAACCCGGTTCAGTCAGACAATAGGAAAACACTTTCTCCATCGTGCACAGATCGGGCAGCCACTTCGCCTTGGTTTCATCTGACCCGAACTTGTCAATCATGCCCCCGCACATGTTGTGAATGGACAGGAAACTGCCAACAGCCGGGCAGGACATCGCAAGCGCCTCGAATACCAAAGTGGCATCCAAACGCGAAAGCCCGGTGCCACCATAATCGTCGCTGACATAAAGACCGCCAAACCCCAGCTGAGCAATTTCGCGCCAAAGCGCCTTGGGGATCGTGCCCGCCTTTTCCCAGTCCTGGGCATGGGGGGCGATATGTTCCTGCCCGAAGGCATACGCCATGTCAAAAATGGCCTGCTGTTCTTCCGAAAGGGCGAAATCCATGTTGGCCTCCGTTTCGCGTGGAATTGAACGGTTGTTTAATTGTGAAACCTTACAGGAATTTTGCAAGGCGAAAGCGCCCCGCGCCCGTGCGAAACCCAAAAACGCCCCGCATGCGTGACCCGCAGAATGCCTTCGGCGAGGATATTTGGGGAAAGATGAAGGCGCCCGTTCATCTTTCCTTAAATATCCCGGGGTTTGGGGCAGCGCCCCAATGGGGTTTACGGATTACAGGTCGGCGTGGAACTCCTCGATCAGGTGGGAAACCACGTCCTTCAGGGCCTGATTGACGGTTTTGTCGGCCTGAACTGATTCCCGGAAGACCGCGCGCTGACGGTCGGCGCTGGGCCCGTTGGTGGCGATGGTGCGCGCGGCTTCTACTTCGTCCAGGCAGCCCAGCGCCAGGGCGTCTTCGCTGACCAGGTCGATCATTTCGTCGATAAGGTCGGGAAAGGCGATCACCTTGCGCTGGCCGAAATCTATCAGGCCTGCGGATGTGCCATAGCGCTGCGCCCGCCAGCGGTTTTCGGCCAGGAGAAAGTTGTCATAGCTTCGCCAGCGTTGGTTTTTGCCTTTCAGGCGCCACAGGTATCGGGCCAGAGACTGGATCAGTGCGGCCAGTGAGAGCGTGTCTTCCAGGCGGGGTGACACATCGCAGATGCGGCTTTCGATGGTTGGAAAGCGGGCCGAGGGGCGCAGATCCCACCAGATTTTTGAACTGTCTTCGATCAGCCCCAGATCCACGATCGCCGTGACCGATCGTTCATAATCTGCCCAGCCATTGAACTGTGGCGGCAGGCCGGTGCGTGGCAGGTTGTCAAAAATTGTCAGCCGGTAAGAGGCAAGGCCGGTATCTTCGCCCTGCCAGAACGGAGAGCTGGCGGACATCGCCAGAAGATGCGGCAAGAAATAGGTCATCTGATTGATGATATCGATGCGCGTTTCTTCATCGGGAATGCCCACGTGCACATGCATGCCGCAAATCAGAAGGCGCCGGGCCACACCGCCCAGATCACGCCTGAGGGCATTGTAGCGGTCTTTGTTGGTGTGGTGTTGGCGCTTCCATTCGGAAAACGGGTGGCACGAGGCCGCGATGGGTGCAAGCCCGTGGCTGGCGGCATGTTTGGCAACCGACGCGCGCAGGCGTTTCAGGTCATTGCGCGCTTCGGATACATTGGCGCAAACCCGCGTGCCGATTTCGATCTGGCATTGCAGAAATTCCGGGCTGACCTGGCCTTCCAGTTCGGCCTTGCACGCATCCATCAGGGCGTCTGGCGCCACGGCCAATTCCAGTGTTTCGCGATCGACCAGAAGGTATTCTTCTTCAATCCCGATGGTGAACGGCGGGTCTTCGTTTGCCATTTCATCCCCCTCCAGCCTTGCACGTCTGTCACCAGACTTGCAGGAAATTCCTGCCCGGGCAAGGGGTTGGGCGTGGTGGTTAGATCAGGCGAACCTGGGTGCCAAGTTCAACCATGGCGAACAGTTCTGCGATCTTTTCGTTGTAAAGGCCGATGCAGCCATCAGAACTGCGCCGCCCGATTTTGCGCGTGTCATGGGTGCCGTGGATCAGATAGGCGGGCCAGGCAAGGTAAAGGGCGTGGGTTCCCAGTGGGTTGTCGGGCCCGGCGGGCATGACGGCGGGCAGATCGGGGAACCGTTCGTGCATGGATGCGGTTGGGGTCCAGGTGGGGCCAACCTTTTTGCGCACCACTTCGGTATAGCCCCGGCGCGTCAATTCGTCCGAGCGGGGCACCGATGTTGGGTATAGCCTGTAGGTTGTTTCATCCCCGCTCCAGAAATGGAGCGCGCGCGAAATCGTATCGGCCACGATCGCACCCCGGCCCAGAGTTTCGAAATGGTCCTGCCAGCGCAGGGTGACGAAGCTAGAGATGTTGCGGCGTGCCAAACCATCGGCCAGAATTTCGGGCGCGGGCGATTGCGCCCTCAACAGGCCGGGCGCGCCAAGCGGCAGGCAGGCGGCTGCGCCAAGAAGGCTGCGCCGTGTCAGGTTTGAATTTGCCATGGTTCGCCCCGTTCGCGTTGGTGGTGGGATGTGGCCGCACCCTTTCTTTAGCAACGCAAAACCGCCCCGGCCATGGGGCGCGGGGCGGTTTGACAGGCTTTCAAGTGATTGTGAACCGCGCGTGATCTGGCCGCGCGCGGTTCGCTTTGGGCCTTAATCCATTGCCTTAAAGTGGAATTCGCCACCATCTTTCAGGCCCGAGGGCCAGCGCGATGTCACGGTCTTTGTGCGTGTGTAAAAGCGGAACGCATCCGGGCCGTGCTGGTTCAGGTCACCAAAGCCGGATTTTTTCCAGCCGCCAAAGGTGTGGTAGGCCAGTGGAACCGGAATTGGCACGTTGATGCCGACCATGCCGATGTTGATCCGGCTGGCGAAGTCGCGCGCGGTGTCGCCATCGCGGGTGAAGATCGCTGTGCCGTTGCCGTATTCGTGGTCCATGGCGTAGCCAATGGCCTCTTCATAGGTTTTGGCGCGTACTGTCGACAGAACCGGGCCGAAGATCTCTTTCTTATAGATCTCCATGTCGGTCGTAACGTTGTCAAACAGGTGCGGGCCAACGAAAAAGCCGTCTTCATAGCCTTGCAGCTGGAAATCGCGCCCATCGACGACCAGATCGGCGCCTTGCTCGATCCCGGTTTCAACCAGGCGCAGGATGTTTTCCTTGGCGGCGGCGGTCACAACCGGGCCGTAGTCCACATCGTCGCCCGCCGTGTAGGGGGCCACTTTCAGCTTTTCGATGCGCGGGATCAGCTTTTCGATCAGGCGATCGGCGGTTTCATCACCTACGGGAACGGCCACAGAAATGGCCATGCAGCGTTCGCCCGCCGCACCATAGCCTGCGCCCACAAGCGCGTCAGCGGCCTGATCCATATCGGCATCGGGCATGATGATCATGTGGTTCTTGGCACCACCAAAGCACTGAACGCGCTTGCCCTGATCACAGCCGCGCGAATAGATGTAATGCGCAATCGGGGTCGACCCGACAAAGCCAACGGCCTGAACTGTTTCGTTGTCCAGGATCGCGTCAACAGCTTCCTTGTCCCCGTTGATAACCTGCAAAACGCCATCGGGAAGGCCCGCTTCGGTCAGAAGTTCGGCCAGCATCAGCGGCACAGACGGGTCACGCTCGGATGGTTTCAGGATGAAGGCGTTGCCGGCCGACAGGGCAGGGCCCATTTTCCACATCGGGATCATCGCCGGAAAGTTGAACGGGGTGATACCCGCAGCCACGCCCAGGGGCTGGCGCATGGAATACATATCAATTCCGGGGCCGGCGGCGTCGGTGTATTCGCCTTTCATGAAGTGCGCAGCACCAATGCAGAATTCGATAACCTCAAGGCCACGCTGCACATCGCCCTTGGCATCGGGGATGGTTTTGCCGTGTTCGCGCGAAAGCGCTTCGGCCAGCTTTTCCATGTCGCGGTTCAGCAGGCGCACGAATTCCATCATGACCCGGCCGCGGCGCTGCGGGTTTGTTGCGCCCCAGGCAACCTGTGCCTTTTCGGCGTCTGCGACGGCCGCATCCAGCTCTGCCTTGGTTGCCAGTGCAACCTTGGCCTGAACTTCGCCCGTGGCAGGGTTGAAAATATCTGCGTAGCGGCCCGAGGTGCCTTCGACGCGTTTACCGTTGATGAAGTGGGGTATTGTTTCCATGGATCCTCTCCCATTGGTTCCCGGTCAGGATAGACTTGCATTTTTGCCGGGAAAAGGGGCAGTTTACCAAAAAGGTTTTGCAAAAATAGGCGTATGATATGGATCTGGACTGGGATGACTTGCGTGTATTCCTTGCCGTGGCGCGGGCGGAAAGCCTTTCGCGGGCCGGCAATATCCTGAAACGTGATGCCGCCACCGTGGGGCGCCGTATTGCCCGCCTGGAGGCAAGCATCGGCGCGCCGCTGTTCACCAAATCACCCCAGGGGTACGCCCTGACCGATGCGGGGGGGCGGCTTTTGGCCCATGCAGAACGCGCCGAACAGGCGGTCCTTCAGGGGGCGGATGAATTGGCGGGGCAGGCGGGCCAGTTGTCCGGCCAGGTCCGGATCGGCGCGCCGGATGGCTGTGCGAATTTCCTGCTGCCGCAGGTCTGCACCGCCATTGTGGCCGAACATCCCGAGTTGGAGTTGCAGGTGGTTGCCTTGCCCCGTGTTATCAACCTGTCCAAACGCGAGGCCGACCTGGCCATCGCGGTGTCGCCCCCGGAAACCGGGCGCCTGACGGTGCAAAAGATCACCGATTACCGCCTGCACGTTGCCGGCGCCCGCGCGTATCTGGAAAAAGCCGGTGAAATCAAAGATGTGGGCGACCTGAAAGGCAAGCCGATCGTCGGGTATATACCTGATATGATCTTTGACAAAGAACTCGATTACCAGGCCGAGGTGGGCGCCAAAGGGGTGACGCTTGCGTCAAATTCGGTCTCGGTGCAGCTGGGTTTTCTGCGTCAGGGCGGCGGGCTGGGGATTACCCATGACTTTGCCCTGCCGTTCGCGCCCGAGCTTCAGAAGGTGCTGGAAGACCAGATTTCCCTGACCAGATCGTTCTATCTGATCCGTCATGCGGGCGATGCGCAGGTTGAAAGATTATCCCGCGTGGCCGAAGCTTTGGCGCGCGGTTTGCGGGCCGAAGTTGCCCGCCTTGAAGCGATGACTTGACAGGTTGTCGCACTAGAGGCGACCCTACAGGGTATAAATATGCCCTAACCGGAGGTCCGACATGCGCGTTCACCAGATCCTGAAAACCAAGCAGCTTGATGAGGTCTTTACGATTGTGCCGGGAACGAAAGTTTCGGCCGCAGCGGAAATCATGGCGGCAAAACGGATTGGCGCGGTGATCATTTCAAAGGACGGAAAACAGCCAGAAGGGATTTTGTCCGAGCGCGATATCGTGCGTGAACTGGGCCGGCGCGGCACCGGCTGCATTACCGAATCTGTCGAATCGATGATGACATCAAAACTGTATCACTGCGCGATGGATGACAGCGCGGATGATGTGTTGCAGCAAATGTCAGACCACAGGTTTCGCCATATCCCTGTGATGCATGACGGTGAAATGGTGGGCCTGATTTCGATTGGCGATGTGGTCAAAGCCCGGCTGATGGAACTTGCACATGAAAATGATGCGCTTCAGGGCATGATCATGGGGCACTGACGATAGGCTGACATTCCGTTGACGTGGCGCTGCGGCGCAGAAACCACTTGCAATTGAGCGGGCAATAATGTTGCGTGCGCGCTGTCGCAGGAGGGAAATAGCTATGCGTGTAGGCCTTTACGCTGGAACATTTGACCCGGTCACGCTGGGCCATATCGATATCATCGAACGCGCCTGCGCGCTGGTTGATCGCCTGGTTGTGGGGATCGCTATAAACGAGGGCAAAGGCCCGATGTTTTCGCTGGAAGAACGCGTTGCGATGGTCGAACGGGAATGCGCCGCCATGTCGGCCAAAACCGGGACAGAGATCATTGTGCACCCGTTTGAAAACCTGCTGATCGACTGCGCCCATGATGTTGGGGCGCAGATCATCATCCGCGGGCTGCGCGCGGTGGCGGATTTTGAATATGAATATCAGATGGTCGGGATGAACCGCGCCATGGACGCCTCTGTCGAAACTGTATTTCTGATGGCGGAATCAAAGTATCAGTCGATCGCATCAAAACTGGTCAAGGAAATCGCGCGCCTTGGGGGCGACATTTCCAAATTCGTACCTGATGCGGTCAACGCTGCGCTGCTGACCAAGCTGAAGTAAGGGCGTCAGCCGCCCTTACATGTGTTTTGCCATTTGTGCCGCGGTGTCCAGCATCCGGCAGGCAAAGCCCCATTCGTTGTCATACCAGGTAAGAACGCGGACCATGTTGCCGCCCATCACGCGTGTCTGATCGGTCGCAAAAATTGACGAATGGGGATCATGGTTGAAATCCATCGAAACCAGTTTGCGGTCTGTGACCCCCAAAACCCCTTTCATCGCACCTTGCGAAGCGGCGTGAATGGCGGCGTTGATTTCTTCCACCGTCGTGTCGCGCGTGGTTTCAATGTGCAGATCAACACAGGATACATTTGGCGTCGGGACGCGCACAGCAACCCCATCCAGTTTGCCCGCCAGTTCCGGCAGGACCAGGCCAACCGCCTTTGCAGCCCCGGTCGAGGTGGGGATCATGCTCATCGCCGCCGCACGGGCGCGGTACAGGTCGGAATGCATGGTATCCAGGGTTGGCTGATCGCCGGTATAGCTGTGGATCGTCGTCATGAACCCACGCTTGATGCCGATCGCATCATTCAGAACCTTTGCAACCGGCGCCAGGCAGTTTGTGGTGCAGGATGCGTTTGAAACATGCAGGTCATCTGCCGTCAGCGTGTCATGGTTCACACCATAGACGATGGTTTTATCGGCCCCTTTTGACGGGGCAGAAACCAGAACGCGGCTGGCGCCGTTTTCCAGATGCACCAGGGCTTTTTTACCTTTGAAAATGCCGGTGCATTCAAAAACGATGTCCACATCCGCCCAGGGCAGATCGGCCGGGTTTTTGAGCGCCGTTACCGCGATGGGCCCACGGCCCGCATCAATTGTGGTCTTCGTCCATGTGACATCATGTGAAAACCGCCCATGCACGCTGTCAAACTGCAGCAGGTGCGCGTTTGTTTCCACCGGCGCAAGATCGTTAATCGCGACGATTTCGATGTCATCGCGGTCAAGCTCACTGACAGCGCGCAAAATCAGGCGTCCGATGCGTCCGAAACCGTTGATGGCGACTTTGATTGTCATGACCCCGTTCCTTTTGGTTGCCTGAAAGACTCCCCGGAGCCCCGGCCTCATGTTATCGCTAACATCATCATTTGGCGCAAAAGGTCAAGGCCTGTATGCCGTGGTGTGCGAATTAGCGCCAGAAGGCCAGGTATTCTGTAAGGATTACGATTTTCTTGCCCAGAAACACGGGCAGGATGCCGCCAAAGGCATATTGGTCGACCACAAACAGCGCCAGAATGGCCAGCGCGAGGCCCAGAGCGATCTTGTTTGTCATTGCCGTCTCCTGCCGCCAGATGGGGCGAGTCTCGCAAAAGCGACCTTGTAAGTGCAAGCACAAAAAAGCCCCCGGCGCGCGGCTGGGGGCTTCATTGAAATTCTGTGGTTGGCTTAGTGGATCAGCTGACCCATCAGGGCGGCAACATCTGCCATGCGGGTCGAAAAGCCCCATTCGTTGTCATACCAGGCCAGAACGCGCACCGTGCGCCCGCCAACAACCTTGGTCTGGTCGGGGGCGAAGATGGAGCTGTGCGTGGTGTGGTTGAAATCGATCGAGACTTTGGGTTCCGGATCATACCCCAGAACAGACCCCATGGCGCCTGCCGCAGCTTCGCGCACGATTTCGTTCACATCATCGGCCGTTACGTCACGCCCGGCTTCAAACGTCAGGTCAATGGCGGAAACATTGGGCGTGGGAACGCGCAGCGCCGTGCCATCCAGTTTGCCGGCCAGTTCGGGCAGCACTTCGCCAATGGCTTTGGCCGCACCTGTCGAGGTGGGGATCACCGCCATTGCCGCCGCGCGGGCGCGGTACAGGTCTTTGTGGCGCCGGTCCAGTGTTGGCTGATCGCCGGTGTAGCTGTGGATTGTTGTCATGATCCCGCGTTCAATCCCGATCGTGTCGTTCAGGACTTTGGCAAGCGGGGCCAGACCATTTGTGGTGCAGGATCCGTTTGAAACCATGCGGTCATCGTTTGTTAGGTTGCGGTGGTTCACACCATAGACGATGGTTTTGTCTACATTGGATGCCGGGGCCGAGATCAGAACTTTCTTGGCGCCCTGTTCCAGGTGCACAGCGGCTTTGCCGCCGTCGTTGAATTTGCCTGTGCATTCCAGAACGATGTCACACCCGGACCAGTCCAGTTCCCTGGGTTCGTAGGTGGAAAACATTTCCATCGGTCCACGCCCCAGATCCATCGAGTTGCCCTTGATCGTCACCTCGTTAGGGAAACGGCCATGTACCGAGTCATATTTCAACAGATGCGCCGCGGTGTCGATCGGGCCGGTCGCGTTCACTTTCACGACCTGTACGTCGTTACGCCCCGATGCCGCGATATGGGACAAGGTGCAACGCCCGATACGGCCAAAGCCGTTGATCCCGATAGTGACAGTCATGCAATTTCCCCTCGGTCTGTGGCGCCGCAAGGCAGCTAGGCGGGCCCCGTGATAACTTGAAGCGGGTATAGCCATGAGCGAATTTAGGGCCAATTAAAAAATTGTTTATATCCCAACATGTTAGCGAAAACATCGGGGCGTTAGCGCAAACGAGGGGCAGGATGACGCATGCTTTCGACGAATCGTGCCCGCGCCTCTTGCCCCTTTGGGGGGTTGGTTTAATCTGGCCTTCGCAACAGAAGGATGACGCGCGATGAGTGGACTATTGGCCCTTTTGGATGATGTGGCTGCGATTGCAAAAGTGGCGGCATCATCAATTGATGATGTGGCCTCGCAGGCGGCCAAGGCCGGGGCAAAGGCCGCCGGGGCGCTGATTGACGACGCTGCGGTGACGCCAAAATATGTGCACGGGTTCGAAGCCAGCCGGGAATTGCCCATCGTCGGGCGGATCGCGCTGGGGTCGCTGAAGAACAAGCTTTTGATCCTGTTGCCCGCCGGGCTAGCCCTGTCAGCCTTTGCGCCCTGGCTGGTGGCCCCGCTGCTGATGCTGGGCGGGGCATACCTGTGCTTTGAAGGGGCCGAAAAAATCTGGCACTGGCTGTTTGGCGCCGGTGATCATGGCGCCCATAGTGAAACACAACACGATGATCCCGCACATCTGGAAGAACAAAAGATATCGGGTGCGATCAAGACGGATTTCATCCTGTCGGCCGAAATCATGACCATCGCTTTGGCCGCGATCCCTGAAAGCGGTTTCTGGATGGAGGCCGCGACCCTGGCGCTGGTTGGTGTCGGGATCACGGTTGCGGTCTACGGCGGTGTGGCGCTGATCGTGAAGGCGGATGATGTGGGCCTGCTGATGTGCCGAAAGGGGCGGTTTGGGCTGACCCGTGCAATCGGGCGCAGGATTGTACGCTCGATGCCCGGTTTTCTGACTGCGCTGACAGCTGTGGGCACGGCCGCGATGCTGTGGGTCGGCGGCTCGATCATTGTGCATGGGCTGGAAGAGGTCGGTTTTGCCGCCCCAGGCCATATGATCCACGATCTGGCCGTTGTGGCGGGCCATGCGGTTCCCGCCCAGGCAATGGGTGCTGTGGAATGGATCGCCAAGGCCACCATGGATGGGGTGCTGGGCTTGCTGCTTGGCCTGGCGATCATGCCGGTGGGCATAAAGGTGATCACCCCGCTGTGGCGCCTTGCGTTCGGGGGCAAGGCATAAAAAAACCCGCCGGGCGGCGCGCGCGGCGGGCTTCTTTCTGTTTCACCGGCTGTTTCACCGGGGGGGGCGGGCTTAGGCCAAAAGGGCCTTTACCTGTGCCACGGCGTCTTCGGCTGTGATGCCGAATTCCTTATAAAGGCGGTCCGCCGGGGCCGAGGCACCAAAGCCGTCCATACCGACGAAAGCAGCCTTGCCCGCGCGCCCGCGTTCGCCCGTCAGCCAGCGATCCCAGCCAAGGCGGCCGCCTGCTTCGATGGCGACGCGCACAGGCCCGGCGGGCAGAACACGGCGACGGTAAGTTTCATCCTGCTGTTCGAACAATTCCCAGCATGGCATCGATACAACGCGTGTCCCGATTCCCGCTTCCTGCAGGATGTCACGCGCGGCCATTGCGATTTCCACCTCGGATCCGGTGGCCATCAGGATCGCCTGACGCTTGCCTTCTGCTTCGGCCAGAACATAGGCGCCCTGTGCGGTCAGGTTCTTGTTCTTGTGTTCGGTGCGCAGGGTTGGCAGCCCCTGACGCGACAGCGCCAGAACGGAAGGCGTGCTTTGCGATGTCAGCGCCAGTTCCCAGGCTTCGGCCGTTTCAACCGTGTCACAGGGGCGGAACGTCCAGCTGTTGGGCGTGGCCCGGCAGATGGCCAGATGTTCCACCGGCTGGTGGGTGGGGCCGTCTTCGCCCAGCCCGATGCTGTCATGCGTCATGACATAGACCGAGGGAACCCCCATCAGGGCCGACAGGCGCATCGCGCCGCGCGCGTAATCGGTGAAGCAAAAGAACGTGCCGCCATAAGGGCGGATGCCGCCGTGCAGCGCCATGCCGTTCATCGCCGCCGCCATGCCGTGTTCGCGAATGCCGTAGTGTACGTAACGGCCTTTGCGGTTTGAGGGGTCGAAAATGCCCAGATCGCTGGTCAATGTGTTGTTTGACCCCGTCAGGTCCGCCGATCCGCCGATGGTTTCGGGCATGACCGGGTTCACCACTTCCAGCACCATTTCGCTGGATTTGCGGGTGGCTACCTTTGGGGCCTCTTCCGAAATCTGACGTTTCAGGGCCTTGATGGTTGCCGACAGGCGCTTTGGGGCGCCGCCGCTGAATACGCGGTTGATTTCGTTCTGGCGATTGTCCGACAGGGCGCTAAAGCGTTCGTCCCATTCGCCGCGTGCAACCGCCCCGCGCGATCCGATCGCTTCCCACTGGGCCTTGATATCCTCGGGGATAACAAAGGCGGGGTGATCCCAGCCATAGGCGGCGCGGATTTTTTCGATCTCTTCGGCTCCCATGGGCGAGCCGTGCGCCTTTGGCGTGTCCTGCTTGGAAGGCGAACCAAAACCGATATGGGTTTTACAATCGATCAGCGTTGGCTTTTTCGAGGTTTTGGCAGCCGTCAGCGCCTTATCAATATCCTCCGGGTCATGCCCGTCGCAGGATAGAACCTGCCAGCCAGCAGCCTTGAAGCGCAGCTTTTGATCCGTGATGTCCGACAGGCTGATTTCCCCGTCGATCGAAATGTTGTTGTCATCCCAAAGCACGATCAGCTTGCCCAGCTTTTGCATGCCGGCCAGGCCGATGGCTTCGTGGCTGATGCCTTCCATCAGGCACCCATCGCCGGCGATGACATAGGTGTAATGATCCTGCATCTTTTTGCCAAAGCGCGCGCGCAGTGCTTCTTCGGCCATCGCCATGCCCACAGCGGTTGAAAGGCCCTGGCCCAGCGGGCCGGTGGTCACCTCAACGCCCTTGGCGTGGCCATATTCCGGGTGACCGGCGGTGATGGCGCCCCATTGGCGGAAATTCTTGACCTGTTCGATGGTCATATCTTCATAGCCGGTCAGGTGCAGCAGCGCGTAGATCAGCATGGAACCATGCCCGGCAGACAGAACAAAACGGTCCCGGTCCGGCCAGTCGGGGTTCTTGGCGTCGAACTTCATATGTTTCTCGAACAAAACAGTGGCCACATCGGCCATGCCCATCGGCATGCCGGGGTGGCCCGAGTTGGCGGCCTGTACGGCGTCCATCGCCAGGGTGCGGACCGCGGCAGCGCGCATCCAGTGTTCGGGGTGTTCTTTACGAAGGGTAGGGATGTCCAAGGGGCCTGTCCTCTGGCTGAATGACGTTTGCGTTGGTGATAACAGCGCCGGCGCGAAGATCAAGCGCGTTGCCCAAGTGTCTGATCCGAAAGGGGGGCGCAATTCGCCGCGCTCTTGGGTAAACTCGTTTCAGACGTGGTCAGACGCGATTCGGCTGGCCGAAAGATGGGACGACTAAGCAGGGAAATCAGCAGGACATGAGCGATATTTCCGAACTGGAAGGCAGGATCACCGCTGCCCTGGACCGGATCGGTGCCGGGCTAGAGGCGCTTTCAGACGAAACGCCCGTAGCGGTGGACGACGGATCAGAAGAACGCGATCAGCTGCGCGCGGCGCTGGAAGATGAACGCACCGCAAACGCACAGCTGGAAGAACGCGTGCGCGCGATCCGTGAAAAGCAGGACGGCACAGTTGAAAACCTGGCTGGCGAAGTTGAACGCCTGCGCGCCTTGTCAGGCGCTGAAGAAGCCAGCGTTGCCCGCCTGCAAAAAGTAAACAGTGAACTGCGCGCGAACAACGAAGCGTTGCGCGCCGCAATAACAAAGGGTGTGGCCGAACCGCACCTGGTGAACAAGTCCATGACCCTTGAACTGGAGGCGCTGCGCGCAACCCAGGCGGCCGACCGGGCCGAACTGGATGCGGTTTTGGGGGAGCTGACACCGCTGCTGGACGATGTGCAAAAGGAAGCTGGCGATGCCTGAAGTGAATGTGACCATCGGCGGGCGCAGCTATGATGTGGCCTGTCAGGAAGGCGAAGAACATTTCCTGACCTCTGCCGCAGCCATGCTGAACACCGAAGCAGGCGTTCTGGCGGGGCAGATCGGGCATCTGACTGAATCGCGCATGTTGCTGATGGCGGGCCTTATGCTGGCGGATAAAACCGCCGGGCTGGATGACAACCTGAAGGTTGCAGAACGCCGGGTCGCTGAACTGGAGGTCGCGCTGGCGGCCGCCAAATCCGCACCCGAACAGGTGCAGGTGGCGGTTATCCCGGATTCAGTCACCGATACGCTGGCCGAAATTGCAGCGCGTGCCGAAGCAATGGCCGCTGCGGTCGAAGAAAAAGCGGCCGACTGAAGAACAGGCCCGCTGACGTTTCACGCAGCACCCATCGCCCAGGTAAACGTAAGAATACGAAAAAAGCGCCCCTGACAGTCTCAGAGGCGCTTTTGATTTTTCAGCAGGTGGCAGTTTTTGCCCCTTAGCCGTTGGCTTCGCGGATCTTGTCAGCGGCTTCTTTGTTGAAGGCCACGCCCTGATCGTTGAACAGGGTGTCCAGCTCGCCCGACAGGGTCATTTCGGTGACGATATCGCATCCGCCAACAAATTCGCCTTTGACGTACAGCTGCGGGATGGTGGGCCAATCGGAAAAATCTTTGATGCCCTGGCGAATGCCGTCATCGGCCAGAACGTTTACATCGGCAAATTCAACGCCCATGAAATTCAGCACGCCCGCCACGCGGGATGAAAAACCGCACTGCGGCATTTCCTTGGTGCCCTTCATAAACAGCACCACGTCATTTGATGTTACTGTGTCCTGGATTGTGCTTTTAGCGTCGCTCATTGTTCTCACTCCGGTACTTTTGTTGTCAGGGCGAGCGCATGAAGCTCGCCGTTGCTGCCGTCCATCTTGCCCTTCAGCGCGGCATAGACGGCGCGTTGTTGCTGGACGCGGTTCTGCCCGCGAAAACTTTCATCAATGACTTCGGCAGACATATGCCGCCCATCATCACCCTGAACGGTGACCTGAGCATTGGGGAAGCTTTCCTGGATGAGCTGCTTTAGCTCTTCGGCAAAAATCGCCATATGTGTCTTCCTTTCGCGCGTTATCATTCAAGATGTAGTGACCGCTTGGGCGCGGCGCAAGCGGCGCTTAGCTGTGTGCGGCGTCAAAGCCTGTTCTGTAAACGGCGCCAAGGTCTGCCAGCGGGGCAGAAATTGTGCCAAAGGCCACGGCCTCGCCCGAGAAACGACCAACGGTTTCCAGCGTCACCCCGGCCTGACCGGCGGTGACCATCAGCGCCTCGGCTTCGTCGTAATTACAGGCGATCAGATAACGCGCCTGATCTTCGCCAAACAATGTCGGCGTGTCGTCGATATCAAGGTTGATCCCAACGCCGCCCGTTTCAGCCATTTCAAAAGCGGCAAGCGCAAGGCCCCCGTCTGAAAGGTCTGTACAGGCCTTGATCAGGGTGCGGTTGTCGCGGATGAAATCGCCGTTACGCTTTTCCGCCTGCAAATCCACATGCGGCGCATCGCCATCTTCGCGGTTAAACACTTCGGCCAGCAGGGCGGATTGCCCCAAATGGCCCGTCGTTTCCCCCACGACCAGCGCAAGGTGCCCTTCGCGGGCGGTGCCGCCGATCAGATCATCAATATGATCCAGCAGCCCCACGGCCCCGATGGTCGGGGTCGGCAAAATGCCGGTGCCATCGGTTTCATTGTAAAGCGAAACGTTGCCTGAAACGATCGGCACATCCAGCGCCAGGACAGCTTCGCCAATCCCTTTGATCGCGCCCACGAACTGGCCCATGATCTCGGGCTTTTCGGGGTTGCCGAAATTCATGTTGTCCGTTGTGGCCAGAGGCTTGGCGCCGACGGCTGTCAGGTTGCGGTAAGCTTCGGCGACCGCCTGCTTGCCGCCCTCGAACGGGTTGGCCTTTACATAACGCGGTGTCACATCCGAGGTGAAAGCCAGCGCCTTATCGGTGCCATGCACCCGCACAACACCCGCACCCAGGCCGGGCGCGCGAACCGTATCGGCCATGACCATGTGATCGTATTGTTCATAGACCCACTGTTTGGCCGCATAGTTGGGGGATGTGATCAGGGCGCGCAGGCCGTCGATCGGATCAATATGGGGCACATCGGCCAGGGGTGCGGCCGTTGGGGTTTCTTCCCACGGGCGATCATATTCGGGGGCCGAACCGGACAGGGTGGCCAGCGGCAGGTCAGCCATGCATTCCCCCTTGTGCATGATGACAAACCGGTCTTCGGGCAGGGTTTCACCGACGATGGCGAAATCCAGATCCCATTTTTCAAAGACGGCGCGGGCCTCGGCCTCAAGGGCCGGGTTCAGAACCATAAGCATCCGCTCCTGGCTTTCTGACAGCATCATCTCATAGGCGGTCATGTTTTCTTCGCGCTGGGGAACGGCATCCAGATCAAGGCGCACGCCCAGCCCGCCTTTGTCGCCCATTTCCACGGCGGAACATGTCAGCCCGGCAGCACCCATATCCTGAATGGAAATAACCGCGCCTGTCGCCATCAGTTCCAGCGTGGCCTCCATCAGGCGCTTTTCCGTGAACGGGTCGCCAACTTGCACGGTGGGGCGTTTTTCTTCGATGGTATCGTCAAATTCGGCGCTGGCCATGGTGGCGCCACCAACGCCATCGCGGCCGGTCTTTGCGCCAAGGTAAACCACCGGCATGCCGATGCCCGACGCGGCCGAATAAAAAATCTTGTCCGTGTCGGCCAGGCCGGCGGCGAAAGCGTTGACCAGACAGTTGCCGTTATACGCGGCGTGAAAGCGCACTTCGCCGCCCACTGTGGGCACGCCAAAGCAGTTGCCGTATCCGCCGATGCCTTCGACCACACCATTCACCAGCTGACGGGTTTTGGGGTGTGTGATTTCGCCAAAGGAAAGGCTGTTCATCGCCGCAATGGGGCGCGCGCCCATGGTAAAGACATCGCGCAGGATGCCGCCCATGCCAGTGGCCGCACCCTGATAGGGTTCAATATACGAAGGGTGGTTGTGGCTTTCCATCTTGAAAACCACGCATTGGCCATCGCCAATATCCACGATGCCCGCGTTTTCGCCGGGGCCGCAAATTACCTGCGGCCCTTCGGTGGGCAGGGTGCGCAGCCATTTCTTGGATGACTTGTAGGAACAATGTTCGTTCCACATGGCCGAGAAGATACCAAGCTCGGTAAAATTCGGCGTGCGGTTCAGGATGCGGATAATCTCGGCGTATTCGTCCGGCTTAATCCCATGCGCTTCGATCAGGTCTTCGGTGATCTCGGGCTCGTCCATGATGTCCTTGTCCCTCTCAGGCGATTGTTGGCGCATCTCTTACGTTATGGGGGCCTTGGGGGAAAGGGGCAAAGGCGCACTGCGGCCATTGGCGCGCCGAAACCGGCATGGCCAAAAAAAAGGCCGAGCAAAGCTCGGCCTAAGTCCAACAGGGAGGTAAAAGCCAATAAGAGTGTCCTCTACATCGGCTTTGAGCTGAAATTATGTGCGCTGTGCCCACCATTCAAGCCCAAATGCTGCAATGCGGCTATGCAGCGCATGCATGGCTTGGGCTATTTTGCCAAAAGTTCGCGCTGCCGCCGCCGTTCGGCGATGATCTCTTCGGTCACGAAATCGCGGAATGCCGCGATCCGCTGCGAGTGGCGCAATTCTTCGGGGTAGGCCAGGAAAACGGGAATCTCTTTTGATTCCTCTTCGGGCAGAACGCGTACCAGGTCTGGAAAATCCTGGGTAACGTAATCGGGCAGCACCCCGATGCCCAGGCCGTTCAATACCGCCTGCAGAACACCGAAATAGTTGTTCACCGTCAAAAGTGAATGCACATCATACGTCAGAAGGTGGCGCACAAAGCTGGCGCCTGCACTCACCTGGGTCGAGGTGGTGCTTTGGCAAATCAGCCGGTGCTTTGGCAGATCTTCGGCAGAGTCCGGAACACCATAATCCTTCAGGTAGCCGGGCAAGGCGTAAAGGCGCATGTTTACACCCATCAGGCGTTTGCGGATCAGGTCTGCCTGGCTGGGCTCTTTCATGCGGATGGCAACATCTGCCTCGCGCATCGGCAGGTCCAGCACCCGTTCTTCCAGCATCAGGTCGATCTTCAGATCCGGGTATTTGTCGTAAAGCTTTGGCAGGCGCGGGGCCAGCCACAGGGATCCAAAGGCCGTGGTGGTGGTCACGCGCAATTCACCAAACACTTCTTCCTTAGAATCGCGAATGCGCGCAACGGCCGCTTCCAGCCGCTGGTTCATGGCGCTTGTCGCATCAAACAGAAGTTCGCCCTGTTCCGTAAGAATCAGCCCGCGCGCGTGGCGGTGAAAAAGGGTGGCGTTCAGCCCTTCCTCCAGTGATCTGATCTGGCGCGACACCGCTGACTGGGACAAATGCAGCGAGTCGCCCGCGTGGGTAAGTGACCCCGCATCCGCAACCGCGTGAAATATTCTAAGTTTATCCCAGTTCATTTCGAAATAACCGATACCTGTTCGCGCAAACACTTTCGCATTAATATAAGGGACGTCCGTTAGGAAAATCCACCAGAACCTCGAAAGAAATGATTTTGTAGGTCAGGTTTTTTGACCTAACATACAGCATGCCTTATCTGCAAACAGGAGAAGCGTGATGGCGCGGCAGGAAATCACTTTGCATGACAGATTTGACCTGGAAAAAGACCAGGTTCTTTTGAACGGCACGCAGGCGCTGGTGCGTCTGATGCTGATGCAAAAGGCGCGTGACCGTAAGGCAGGGCTGAACACAGCCGGCTATGTAACGGGCTATCGCGGGTCACCCGTCGGCGCGGTTGATATGCAGATGACCCGCGCCAAGGCTGATCTGGACGCGGCGGATGTCCTGTTTCAGGCGGGCCTGAACGAAGATCTGGCCGCCACCGCCCTTTGGGGCGCGCAGCAGGCCGAATTGCGCGGCGAAGGTAAGTTTGATGGGGTGTTCGGCCTTTGGTACGGCAAGGGGCCGGGGGTTGACAGGTCGGGCGATGTGTTCCGCCACGCCAACATGGCAGGCACCAGCCCCAATGGCGGCGTGTTGCTGGCGTTGGGTGATGACCACACGGGCGAAAGTTCGACCACCTTGCATCAGTCCGACTGGGCGATGGTCGATGCTTATATGCCGGTTCTCAGCCCCGCTGGCGTGCAGGAAATTCTGGACTACGGCCTTTATGGCTACGCCTTGTCGCGCTTTGCAGGCGTCTGGGCCGGGCTGAAGCTGATGAAGGACACGATCGAGGTGACTTCGGTTGTAGATGGCCGCCCTGACCGGATGACCTTTGTGACGCCTGAATTTGAAATGCCGCCCGGCGGGGTAAACATCCGCCTGGTCGATGACCGGATTCCGCAGGAAGAGCGGATGATAAAATACAAGAGGGTCGCCGCAGAAGCCTTTGCACACGCTAATAAAATAGACAAACGGGTCTGGGGGAAATCCGGGGCCAAAATCGGGTTTGTGGCCGCCGGCAAAAACTGGCTGGATCTTGTGCACGCCTTCAGCCTTTTGGGGATCGATGCAGACGAGGCAACGCGCCTGGGGCTTACCACCTATAAGGTTGGCCAGGTCTGGCCGCTGGATATGAAGGGCTTTCGCGAATGGGCCGATGGGCTGGACCTGATCGTCGTCGTCGAAGAAAAGCGCAAGCTGATCGAGGTGCAGGTGAAAGAGGCGATCTTTGACAACCGCCAGGGCCGGCGCGTTTACGGCTGGTATAATGATCGCGGCGAAGAATTGTTCCAAACCCATTTCGCGCTGGATCCGATCCTGATCGCACAAAAGATCGGCGGCATCCTTAGGGACGAAGGGCGCGGCACAGATAACATTAAGGCAGGCCTGCAAGCCCTTGATGACGCAAAGAAAGCAGACAACGCGCAAGAAATTTCGGCGCGCCTGCCGTATTTCTGTTCAGGGTGCCCCCACAACACGGGAACCAAGCTGCCCGAGGGCAGCCGCGCCTATGCCGGTATCGGGTGCCACTATATGGTGCAGTGGATGGACCGCGCCACGCTGGGCTCCACCCAGATGGGGGGCGAAGGGGCAAACTGGATCGGCGAAGCGCCATTTTCCCAGACCACGCATGTGTTCCAGAACCTTGGCGATGGCACGTATAACCATTCCGGCATTCTGGCGATCCGTGCGGCCATCGCCGCAGGCACGACGATCACCTATAAAATCCTTTACAATGACGCCGTGGCGATGACCGGCGGGCAACCTAACGAAGGTGGGCTGGACGCGCAGAAAATCGCACGCGAAGTGCTGGCCGCCGGGGTTGAACACCTGGCCGTTGTCTACGACGAAAAAGAGGAAATCGATTTTTCGACCTTCCCCAAAGAGATCAGCAAGCATCCGCGCGAAGACCTTTTGAAGGTTGAAAAAGATTTGCGCGAAATCAATGGTGTAACGGCCATACTTTATGTGCAGACCTGCGCCGCTGAAAAACGCCGGCGCCGCAAGCGCGGGCTGTTTCCCGACCCGGACAAGCGCGTGTTTATCAATACCGATATCTGCGAAGGCTGCGGTGATTGCGGGGTGCAATCCAACTGCGTATCCATCGTGCCGGTTGAAACCGAACTGGGGCGCAAGCGGGCAATCGATCAGTCTGGCTGCAACAAGGATTTTTCCTGCCTGAGTGGGTTTTGCCCGTCTTTTGTAACGGTCGAAGGGGCGCGCCTGAAAAAACGTGCAACGGCCGAAATTGACCTGCCCGATCTGCCCGATCCGGTGTTGCCGGAGATTGACGGCACTCACAACGTTGTGATCACCGGGGTTGGTGGCACCGGGGTTGTGACCATCGGGGCGATCATGGCGCAGGCCGCGCATATCGATGGCAAGGGCGCCGGGATGATGGAAATGGCGGGCCTTGCGCAAAAGGGTGGCGCGGTTCTGGTGCATCTGCGCCTGGCAAATGATCCGGCCGATATCAGCGCGATCCGCGTGGCCACCGGGGAATGTGATGCCCTGATCGGGGGCGAACTGGTGGTTTCAGCCGGGGCAAAAACGCTGGGCCTGACGCGCACGGGGCGCACGGGTGCGGTTGTGGACAACCATGAAACGGTGACCGGCGAATTCACCCGCGACACGGAATTTCACATTCCGGGTGATCGCCTGAGCCTGGCGCTGGAGGCGCGCCTTCGCGACCGGCTGACAATGTTTGATGCAACGGAACTGGCGCGCGTTTTGCTGGGCGACAGCATCTTTTCCAACATGATGGTGCTGGGCGCTGCCTGGCAGCGCGGGCTTGTGCCGTTAAGTTATGGCGCCCTTGAAAAGGCGATCACGCTGAATGGCCAGGCTGTAGAAGGCAACCTGCGCGCCTTTGATCTGGGGCGCTGGGCCGTTCTTCACCCGCAGGAGGCCGCATCTTATCTGGAGGGCGAAACGGCCGAGAAGCCGCGCACCCTGGAAGAAAAGATCGATTTTCGCGCCGATCATCTGCGCAGCTATCAATCTGCGCGTCTTGCCAAACGCTACCGCAAGCTGGTGGCGCGCGCCAAAGATCCGGCGCTGCGCGAAGCGATCGCCAAGGGCTATCACAAGGTGTTGGCCTATAAGGATGAATATGAGGTCGCGCGCTTGCTGGGGGAAACCCAGGCCAAGGCCGCAGCCGCCTTTGATGGCGATCTGAAGCTGACGTATCATATGTCACCGCCCATTCTGGCGCGCATGGGCCCCGACGGGCGCCCGAAAAAGCGCGCGTTTGGCAGCTGGATGGGCCGGGCGATGCCTGTGTTGGCACGGCTAAAGCGCCTGCGCGCCACCCCGTTTGACATTTTCGGCTATTCCGCAGAGCGCAAGATGGAGCGCGAGCTGATCCGCGCCTATGAGGCTGACATGGAGTTGGTTTTGCGGGATCTGACGCCGGATCGCCTGCAAAGCGCCATCGCCCTGGCAGAGCTGCCTTTGCAGATTCGTGGCTTTGGCCCGGTGAAGGTTGAAAACGTGCATAAGGCGCGCAGCCAAAGGGATGCTGTGTTGGCGGCTTTCCGCGCGCCCGGGGGGGAAGGCCTGCAGGCGGCCGAGTAATGGGGTCGCAGGGACTGGCCTTGCAAAGGCAAAGCGCGTAGGTAACGCGCAACGACCCTGCGAGGATAGCAATGGCTGTTGGCATATTCGATAGTGGCCTTGGCGGGCTGACCGTTCTTGACGCGGTGGCAAAGCGGCTGCCGGATGTTCCGTTTGTGTATCTGGGCGACAATGCACATGCGCCTTACGGCGTGCGCGATGCTGATGATGTGTACAAGCTGACCTGCGCGGCCGTAGAGCGGCTGTGGGACGAAGGCTGCGATCTGGTGATTCTGGCATGCAACACCGCCTCGGCGGCCGCATTGCGCCGGATGCAGGAAAGCTGGATTCCCCATGACAAGCGGGTGCTAGGCGTTTTCGTGCCCCTGATCGAAGCTTTGACAGAACGCCATTGGGGCGACAACACGCCCCCGCGCGAGGTTGATGTGAAACATGTGGCGCTGTTTGCAACACCGGCCACCGTGGCCAGCCGCGCCTTTCAGCGGGAACTGGCCTTTCGCGCCATTGGCGTTGATGTCGAGGCGCAGGCCTGTGGCGGCGTTGTCGACGCCATTGAAGATGGCGATCTGATCCTGTCCGAAGCATTGGTGCGCAGCCATGTCGATGCGTTGAAACGCAAGATGCCAAAGCCCGAGGCGGCGATTTTGGGCTGCACCCATTACCCGCTGATGGAAGATGTGTTTCGCGATGCCCTTGGGGCGGGGGTGAAGGTCTATTCCCAGGCCAATCTGGTGGCCGAAAGCCTTGCCGATTATCTGGAACGTCATCCAACGATGACCGGCCCGGGCGAAGTTTCGAAGTTTCTGACCACCGGCGATGCGCGCCGTGTGTCAAACCAGGCCACGCAATTCCTGCGACGAAAGATCATTTTCCAAGCCGCCTGATTGCGAAGCACCGCAAAAGCCCTTACATCACTGTCAGTTATCAAAAGAGGTCTGCCATGACCCATAAAATCGCCATCCTGGGCGCCTCGGGCTATACCGGGGCCGAGCTTGTGCGCATCATCGCCACCCACCCGACGATGGAAATCGTCGCGCTGGCGGCCAATTCCAAGGCGGGCCAAAGCATGGCCCGGGTGTTCCCGCACCTGCGCCATCTGGATTTGCCGGATCTTGTGAAAATCGATGAAATCGATTTCTCGGGCGTTGATCTGTGCTTTTGCGCCTTGCCGCACGCGACCTCGCAAAAGGTTATTCGCGATCTGCCCAAATCGCTGAAAATCGTCGATCTGTCGGCAGATTTCCGGCTGCGCGACCCGGCGGAATACGAAAAATGGTATGGCAACCCCCATGCCGCGCTGGAATGCCAGGGCGAGGCTGTTTACGGGCTGACCGAATTTTACCGTGATCAGATAAAAGCCGCGCGCCTTGTGGCGGGTACGGGCTGCAACGCGGCCACCGGGCAATATGCGCTGCGCCCCCTGATTGGGGCTGGGGTGATTGATCTGGATGATATCATCATTGACCTTAAGACAGGGGTCAGCGGGGCCGGGCGCAGCCTGAAGGAAAACCTGCTGCACGCCGAACTGTCTGAAGGGGCGCATGCTTATGCGGCCGGCGGCACGCACCGCCACCTTGCAGAGTTCGACCAGGAATTTTCGGCCATCGCCGGGCGCGAGGTGAAAGTCCAGTTCACCCCGCATCTGCTGCCGGCAAACCGGGGCATCATTGCCACGGTTTATGTGAAGGGGGACGCGCAAGTTGTTCACCGCACCTTGCAGGAAGCCTACGCCGGGGAGCCCTTTTTGCAGACGCTGCCATTTGCAGAGTTGCCTTCGACCCGCCATATCCGCGGATCGAACTTCTGCCATATCGGCGTGAGCGGCGACCGCGTTGCCGGGCGCGCCATTGTGGTGGCTGTGCTGGACAACCTGACAAAGGGGTCTTCGGGGCAGGCAATCCAGAACGCGAATATCATGCTGGGCGAAGATGAAACCACCGGGCTGATGCTGGCACCGGTTTTCCCATAAGGAGGTACCGCAATGGCGGGCATGAAGGGTCTGAAAAAGAAACGGCGCGTGCAGGTCATCCTGCTGGCGTTTGTGGCGCTGGCTCTTGCCACCGGGATGATCGGTTATGCGATGCGTGACGGAATCAACTATTTCCGCGCTCCCAGTCAGGTTGTGGCTGAACCCCCTGCACCAAATGAGGTTTTCCGCATCGGAGGCCTGATTGCAGAAGATTCGATCGTGCGCGGCCAGGGTGAAACCGTCAGCTTTTCGGTGACGGATGGGGGGGCAACTGTGCCCGTGACCTACACCGGCGTTCTGCCTGATCTGTTTAAAGAAGGTCAGGGTATGATTGGCACCGGAAGCTATGTGGACGGTACATTCGAGGCGACGGAAATCCTTGCCAAACACGATGAATCCTACATGCCGAAAGAAGTGATCGACGCGTTGAAAGATCAGGGCGTCTACGTCGAACCGGGCTCTTGATTCCAGATTTGTTAACACGCGTCTAACAGCCTTCTTCCCGTAAGTTTCTTGCGGGGTGAAGGGCTGATGAGATCTGTAACCGAGATTGCCGATGCGATCATTGCGCGCGAAGGCGGCTATGTGAACGACCCGGATGATCCGGGCGGCGCCACAAATTTTGGCGTGACGATTCACACGATGCGCGGCCTTGGGATGGACCTGACCGGGGACGGGAAGGTGACCCCAAAGGACGTGCGCCGCCTTAGCCGTGAACAGGCGCGCGACATCCTTGTCACCCGGTATTTTCACGCCCCCCGCATTGCCAGGCTACCTGTCGAAATACAGGCGCAGGTGTTTGACATGTATGTCAACGCAGGCCGCGGGGCCGTGCGTATTCTGCAACGTTTGCTGGGCAATATGGGGCACGCGGTCACGGTTGATGGGGTGATCGGGGCCCAGACAGCTTTGGCCAGTCAGAAGGCACAGGCACAGGCGCCGGATTATTTTGCGGATGCCTACGCGATCGAACGTCGCAATTTTTATTACCGGCTGGCCGACAAACGCCCGGCAAGCCGCAAGTACGCCCGCCGCAACGATGGCGGCAAAGGCGGCTGGATCCTGCGGGCCGAAGCGTTGATGTCTGAAAAATACCATCTCAGCGATGCACAGCACCGCGAAAGGGTGGCCGCATGGGCGTGATGGATGGGCTTTTCAGCCTGCTGTTTGGCGGCGGGCGCAATGTGATCCGCGAAACGGCCGAGGTTTTTTTCACCAACGCCGAGGCGTCTGATCAACGCGCCGCAGAAGACCGCGCCGCCGCGCTGCGCCAGTTCGCAGCAGAATTTGCGCAAAGGCGCGTGGGGCGATTTGACCGTTTCATGGATGGGCTGAACCGCCTGCCGCGCCCCGCATTGGTACTGGGAACATTGGGATTGTTCGTGTCGGCCATGGTTGACCCGCAGTGGTTTTCGGCCCGGATGCAGGGCCTGGCGCTGGTGCCCGACCCGCTTTGGTGGCTTCTGGGGGCGATTGTCAGCTTTTATTTTGGCGCGCGCCATCAGGCAAAAGGGCAGGCGTTTCAACGCAGTATCGCCTTGGCGCTGATGGGGGCACCGGCCGCGGCCGATGTAAACCGCGCCCTTCAGGACTGGAGGCAAGGTGATGGGCAGTGATCTGATTTTGAAACTGGTGGCCGAAAATGGCCCCTGGGCGTTGCTGGTGTTCTACCTTCTGTACCGGGATTTGCAGAAGGATCAGGCCACGCGCGCGGTGCTGGACAAAAATTCATCAATCCTGATTGAGATCACAACCATCATCCGCGAACGCCTGCCGGCAGGGGGCACGCGGTGAAGGCCGGGGCGTTTTTCACCAGATTCGCCAGATGCCTGCGCCGGCATCTGCGCAGCCGGGGCCTGCAACGGGCGCTGGAACGTAACGCAAGGGCGGCGGCCGATCTGGACGCCGCAGTGCGAGAGGTTTTGCAGAAATGAAACAGGCTTTCGTCTTGTTACTGGCCGCGATGACGCTGTTCCAGGTGGGGTATCGCATCGTCGGCTATCAGCCGGTTTATGAAATCGGATATGGCGCGATTACACTGATGGCGGTGATGATTTCGCTGACATTTTTGTGGTTGTGGCTGGTGCGCGCAACGCCTTTGGCATTGGGCATGGCCTACAGCTGGGCGGGGACGGGGTGTGTTTTGGGCTGGTGGTGGATGTACAACGCCACCGGGCAGCCCGAATGGGCGGCGCAAAGCCCGATCCTTTTCAGTTTTCTGTCGCTGTACATTGTCGGGGCCATTTTGCATTTTGCAGTGATTCACCGCAGTTTTGGCCTGCATGGGCTGGCATTTCTGGTTCCGGTTCTGGGCGCGCTGGCGGTGTCAGGCGCACTTTTCGCCATCGGGTAGGGCGGGGCGGCATACTTTCCTGCCGCCAGTTGTCGCACCCCGCCTTTGCGCACAAAAAATTGAGGATTCACCCGCCCGGATACCATTGGCCCCGCCGATGTTTGAGGCTAATGTCCCCGCATGATTATAGAAATCGGACATTTCGCGCTGATCCTGGCGTTAGGCGTTGCGGTGGTGCAGATGATTGTGCCTCTCGTCGGTGCTCATAAGGGGTGGGGCAGCTGGATGGCAGTCGCCGCTCCTGCTGCAACCTTGCAATTTTTGTTGGTGGCCACGGCATTTGCGGCACTGACGTATGCGTTTGTGACCTCGGACTTTTCGGTTCGCCTGGTGACGCTGAACTCGCACAGCCTGAAGCCGATGCTTTACAAGGTTGCCGGAGTTTGGGGGAACCACGAAGGGTCGATGCTGCTGTGGGTGCAGATTGTCGCCCTTTTTGGCGCCATGGCGGCCTGGTTTGGCGGCGGTTTGCCGCCACGGCTGAAAGCGCGCGTTCTGGCGGTGCAAAGTTCGATTGGCGTGGCATTTCTGGCGTTTATCCTGTTCACGTCCAACCCGTTTTTGCGCCTGGCTATGCCGCCGTTTGACGGGCAGGACCTGAACCCGCTGTTGCAGGATCCGGGCCTGGCCTTCCACCCACCGTTTCTTTACCTGGGCTATGTTGGCCTTTCGATGGCGTTTTCTTTCGCCGTCGCGGCCCTGATCGAGGGGCGGGTTGATGCGGCCTGGGCGCGCTGGGTGCGCCCCTGGACGCTGGCCGCCTGGATTTCCCTGACAATTGGCATCGGCCTTGGGTCCTGGTGGGCCTATTACGAACTTGGCTGGGGTGGTTTCTGGTTCTGGGATCCGGTGGAAAACGCATCCTTCATGCCCTGGCTTCTGGCGGCGGCGCTGTTGCATTCGGCCATCGTGGTGGAAAAGCGCGAAAGCCTGAAAAGCTGGACAATCCTTCTGGCAATTCTGGCGTTTGGCTTTTCGCTGATCGGCACCTTCCTTGTGCGGTCCGGCGTTATCACATCGGTTCACGCCTTTGCCTCTGACCCGGAGCGCGGGGTGTTCATCCTGCTGATCCTTGCCGTCTTTACCGGCGGCGCGCTGATGCTTTATGCGGCCCGCGCCGGTGCAATGGAGGCGCGCGGCGTCTTTGGGATGGTCAGCCGTGAAAGCGGGCTGGTGTTAAACAACATCCTGCTGGCCGTGTCGGCCATCGTTGTGTTCATCGGCACGATCTGGCCACTGGTGGCCGAGCTGTTCTTTGACCGAAAGCTGTCGGTTGGCGCACCGTTTTTTGAGGCCGCCTTTACCCCATTCATGGTGGTGTTGGCGCTGGTCCTTCCGATTGGGGCGATGTTGCCGTGGAAACGCGCCCGGCTGGGCCGTGTTGTGCGCCAGCTGGTGCCGGCCGCGATTCTGGCGGTGGCCGTGGCCGCGCTGGTCTGGGCGATCCAAAGCGAAAAAACCGCATTGGGGCCAATTGGCGTTTTGCTGGGGACCTGGCTGATCGCCGGATCATTCACCGATGTTCTGGGGCGCACCGGGCGCGGCGCCATCATGGGCCGCCTTGGCCGGTTAACACGTCTGCCCCGCGGCGACTGGGGTAAAACCGTGGCGCATGCGGGCCTGGGGATAACCATCATCGGAATTTCGGGCATTCTTGCCTGGCAGGTCGAAGATATCCGCGTCACACAGGTGAACGAACCCTTTAGCGTTGCGGGCTATGAGATCACGCTTCAGGCCGTGCGCCGTGAAGAGGGGCCAAACTATTTTTCCACGACCGCAGATATGATCGTGAAAAAAGATGGCGCCCTGGTGGCCAACCTGCACCCGGAAAAACGAACCTATCCCGTGGCCGGCATGCCAACGACCGAGGCCGCGATCGCGGGGGGCTTCCTGCGTGATATCTATCTGGTGATCGGGGATCCGCAGGAAGATGGCGGATGGGCCGTGCGCACATTCATCAAACCGCTGGCCAACTGGATCTGGACAGGTACGATCATCATGGCCCTTGGCGGATTGATCAGCCTTTCAGACAGGCGCTATCGCGTTGCTGCGGGGGCCACGCGGGCCCGGGCCCGATCACAGGCAGAAGGGGTGCCGGCAGAATGAAACGCCTGATCCTGATCCTTGCCCTGCTGGCATCGCCCGCCCTTGCCGTGAACCCGAGCGAAGTGCTGGACGACCCGGCGCTGGAGGCACGCGCGCGCGAACTTTCGCAGGAATTGCGCTGCGTTGTGTGCCGGGGCGAAAACATCGATGAAAGCAACGCCTCTATCGCCCATGACCTGCGCCTTTTGGTGCGTGAACGGCTTTTGGCGGGGGACAGTGACACCGAAGTCATTGATTTCGTGGTGGAACGCTATGGCGAATATGTGCTGATGAAGCCGACCACGCAGGGGGCGAATATCCTGTTGTGGTGGGCCGGCCCAATGATGTTGCTGATGGCTTTGATCGGGGGCGGGGTTTATCTGCGCCGCCGTTCGCGCAGCCCTGATGGGGATGCCGAATTATCGCCAGAGGAACAATCGCGGCTGGATAAAATTCTGACCGAGTGACGGGGCGTTTCCCTTTTAATCGTTGAAGGCCCGTCTAAGGTGGGCCTCTAACGCGGGGAGAGGCACATGGACTACGAAACAATTTTGCTGGACATCAAAGACGGGGTGGCGGTGCTGACGCTGAACCGGCCTGATGTGATGAACGCGCTGAACACCGAAATGCGCAGCGAAATTCTGCAAGCCGTTAAGGAAGCCGGGCAAAAGGCCCGCGTGCTGGTGATCACCGGGGCCGGGCGCGCCTTTTGTTCGGGGCAGGATCTGGGCGACAGGGCTGATGGTGCCGATATTGATCTGGAAAGCACCCTGCGCGATGAATATGAGCCGCTTTTGCGCGCGATCTACAACAGCCCCATCCCAACCATTTCGGCCGTAAATGGCGCGGCTGCGGGGGCGGGGGCGAATATCGCGCTGGCGGCCGACGTTGTCATCGCCACGCAAAGTGCGGTGTTCCTGCAGGCCTTTACGCGCATCGGGCTGATCCCGGATGCAGGGGGCACCTATTGGCTGCCCCGCCAGATGGGGTTTGCCAAGGCGATGGGGGCGGCGCTGTTTGCCGAAAAAATCACCGCCCAGCAGGCCAGTGACTGGGGCATGATATGGGAGGCCGCGCCGGACGACGCCTTTGAGGCGCATTGGCGCGCGCGCGCCCAGCATTTGGCGGATGGGCCGACGGGGGCCTTTGCGCGGGTCAAACAGGCGCTGCGCGAAAGCTATGACAACAGCCTGGATGAACAGCTTTCGCTAGAGGCGCGTCTGCAAGGCGAATGCGGAAATTCGCATGATTTCAAAGAAGGCGTACAGGCCTTTATGGAAAAACGCCCGGCGAAGTTTGAAGGCCGCTGACACGGCTTTCCCACCCGGCAGATGTTTGGGGGGCGCGAGAATTGAAAAAGGCCGCCTGACGGGGCGGCCTTTTTTTTTGTGCGTGTTTGTAAGGGCGCCGGGTTCAGCGCTCTTCCACATCCACATAATCGCGGCTGGTGTCGCCCATGTACAGCTGGCGCGGGCGGCCGATTTTCGCTGCCGGATCGCCCAGCATTTCTTTCCACTGCGAAATCCAGCCAACGGTGCGCGACAGCGCAAAGATCGGTGTGAACATCTCGGTCGGGAAACCCATCGCATCCAGAATGATGCCGGAATAGAAATCCACGTTCGGGTAAAGCTTCTTTTCCACGAAATAGGGGTCTTCCAGCGCAATACGCTCCAGCTCTTTTGCGACTTTCAGGGTCTCGTTGTTTTCGATGCCCAGAAGATCCAGAACCTCATCCGCGCTTTCTTTCATCACTTTGGCGCGCGGGTCGAAGTTTTTGTAAACGCGGTGGCCAAAGCCCATCAGGCGGAAAGGATCGTTCTTATCCTTGGCGCGGTCGATGAATTCGGGGATGCGATCAACCGTGCCGATTTCGCGCAGCATTTCCAGGCAGGCCTGGTTTGCGCCGCCGTGGGCCGGGCCCCAAAGGCAGGCGATGCCTGCGGCGATACAGGCAAACGGGTTGGCCCCGGATGAACCTGCGAGGCGCACAGTTGATGTGGATGCGTTTTGTTCGTGATCGGCGTGCAGCGTGAAAATCCGGTCCATCGCGCGGCTGAGGATCGGGTTCACCTCGTAGTCTTCTGCGGGCACGGCAAAGCACATGCGCAGGAAATTCGAAGAATAATCCAGCGCGTTCTTGGGGTAGATGAACGGCTGACCGATCGAATACTTATAGGCCATTGCGGCGATGGTGGGCATCTTGGCGATCATGCGGATCGCAGCCACTTCGCGCTGCCAGGGGTCATTGATGTCGGTCGAGTCGTGGTAGAACGCAGACATTGCGCCCATCACGCCGGTGATGATCGCCATCGGGTGCGCATCGCGCCGGAAGCCCGAGAAGAACTTTGTCATCTGCTCGTGCACCATTGTGTGGCTTGTCACGCGCGATTCGAAATCTTCCAGCTCATGTGCCGAAGGAAGTTCACCGTAAAGCAGCAGATAGCAGACCTCCAGAAAATGGGATTTCTCGGCCAGCTGATCAATTGGGTAGCCCCGATACAACAGTTCACCTTTGTCACCATCAATGAAGGTGATGGTGGAATCACAGCTGGCTGTCGAGGTGAAGCCAGGATCATAGGTGAAAACACCGCCTTGCGCGTAGAGCTTTGTGATATCGATCACGTCGGGCCCGGCGCTGGGGGAGTACATGGGCAATTCAAGCGACGTGTCCCCAAAGGTCAGTTTCGCGGTGCCTGTCTGTTCTGCCATTATTTTTCCCTTCGTGTCAGGCCCCGTCCCGGATGGGCGGGGCAGTGTGCTTCAAACGCTCGCCTCTTGCAGTCGCGCGATGGTTTCATCGCGGCCCAGAACGAGCATCATGTCGAAAACGCTGGGGGTGACGGCCCGCCCGGCAAGTGCGGCCCTGAGGGGCGCAGCAAGCTTACCAAACTTCGTGTCATGGGCCGTAGCAAGAGCGTTCAGAACGCTCTCCAGCGTGTCGCGATCCCAGCTACCATTTTGCAGCTGCGGCGTCAATTCCTTCAGTATACCGCGGGATACATCATCCAGCGCCTTCATCGCTTTTTCATCCGGTGTGATGGGGCGTGAAACCAGTGCAAACTGTGCTTTTTCAATAAGCTGGGGCAAAGTTTTCGCCCCCCCCTTCAGGCAATATAACGCTGCGGAAAGTTGTTCCTTTTGCTGCACCTGCAAAGGTGATTGGTCTGTTGCAGCAAGAAAGCCTTCGATCTCACAAAGAAGGGCATCATCCGCCATCACGCTGATGTGTTGACCAGACAGGTGGTCAAGTTTTTTGAAGTCAAACCGCGCCGCGGATTTCCCGATACCTGGAAGGTCAAACCAGGCCAGCGCCTGTTCATCGGTGAAAAACTCGTCGTCCCCATGGCTCCACCCCAGGCGCGCCAGGTAATTGCGCACGGCAGCGGCCGGGTAACCCATGGCCTGGTATTCCTCTACCCCCAGCGCGCCGTGGCGTTTTGAAAGCTTTTTGCCGTCTGGCCCGTGGATCAGCGGAATATGCGCCCATACGGGCACATCCCAGCCCATGGCGGTATAGACTGCCATTTGGCGGGCGGCGTTGTTCAGGTGATCATCGCCCCGGATGACATGGGTGACGCCCATGTCGTGATCATCCACAACAACCGCCAACATATAGGTGGGTGTGCCATCAGAACGTAAACAAATCATGTCATCCAGCTGATCATTTCGGATCACAACACGGCCCTGCACCTGATCTTCGATCACGGTTTCGCCGGTGCGCGGCGCCTTCAGGCGCACGACATAGGGGGCCTGCGGGTGGCTTTGGGCCTCTGCATCGCGCCAGGGGCTTTGAAACAGGGTCGAACGGCCTTCGCTGCGGGCCTGTTCGCGGAATGCGGCGATTTCTTCCTGGGTGGAAAAACACTTGTAGGCATGGCCGTTGGCCAGCATTTCATGTGCAACTTCGGCGTGGCGGTCGGCGCGGTCGAACTGGCTGATCACCTCGCCGTCGTGGTCCAGGCCCAGCCATGCCATCCCGTTCAGGATGGCCTGTGTTGCCTGCGGGGTGGATCTTGCGCGGTCCGTATCTTCGATCCGCAACAGGAATTTGCCGCCGCGCGCACGGGCGTAAAGCCAGTTGAACAGCGCCGTGCGCGCGCCGCCGATATGTAAATAGCCGGTGGGCGAGGGGGCGAAGCGGGTGACAACCTTGTCAGTCTGGGCAACGGGCATGTGGATATTAACCTTTTGGAAACCATGAGGCGGCAAGCTTTGGTGGCGCGCTTTGGTGGCGCGCTTTGGGCGTGGTTTAAAGCGTTTTGCGCGCGACCTGAACCACAAAGTGAAGGCTGCCACGCATGCAGGGCAAGGGCGCCGGCTGGCGCGGGAAGGATCATGTTTGACCCCGCTGTCATGGATACTGCGCCGGGTGGAAGCGGCGCGCGGGCGCCTGTTCCCCTGGGTTCCGGTGCTTTTGGCCGTCGGGATCGGCGGGTATTTTCAGCTTTTACAGGAACCCACGCAGATGGTGCTGTGGGGGCTTGGCCTTATGGTGCTGGCCTGTCTGGGGCTGGCGCGTTGGGCCATATGGCGGGGGGGTGCGCAAATGGCCGGGGGCGCGCCGCCCATTTTGTATGCGCTGGCGCTGCTGTGTGGCGGGGTGCTGCTGGCGTCCGCGCGCACCCACAGCGTTGCGGGGCCGGTGCTTGGGTTTCGCTTTTACGGCGCGGTCGAAGGGCGGATCGTGATGATCGACAGGTCGCAGTCAGACGCGGTGCGCCTGACGCTGGATCAGGTGCGCCTGTCGGGTGTGCGCCCCCATAAAACCCCCACGCGCGTGCGGGTGTCACTGCATGGAACCCAGGGGTTCATGGTGCCAGAGCCGGGGCTTCGGGTTGTGATGACGGCGCATCTTTCCGCCCCCCAGGGGCCGGTGGAGCCGGGGGGATTTGATTTTCGGCGCATGGCCTGGTTTCGCGAAATCGGGGCGGTGGGCTATACGCGCGTGCCGGTTCTGGCGATCGCCCCGGTGCCGCGGGGCGAGGTGGGGCTGGCTGTGCACCGGCTGCGCATGGGCATTTCATCCTGGGTGCAGGGCCAAATGCGGGGCGAGGCGGGCGCCTTTGCAGCCGCTGTGATGACAGGCGATCGGTCGGGGATGGGGCAGGGCACACTGGCGGCCCTGCGCGGGTCAAACCTGGCGCATCTGCTGGCCATTTCCGGGCTGCATATGGGGCTGTTAACGGGCTTTATCTTTTCATTTTCGCGCTATGCCATGGCGCTGATGGGGGGGCTTGCCCTGCGCTTTTCCACCAAGAAAATCGCGGCCGTCCTGGCGCTTGGCGCCGGGGCATTTTATTACGCGATGTCCGGGGGGAACGTGGCGACGGAACGCGCGTTTATCATGGTGGCGGTGATGTTTGGCGCGGTGCTGATCGACCGGCGCGCGCTGACATTGCGCGCGGTTGCCATGGCCGCGATCATCGTGTTGTGCCTGCGCCCCGAAACCCTGACAGAGCCCGGTTTTCAAATGTCTTTTTCGGCGACCACGGCCTTGGTTGCGGTGTTTGGCTGGCTGCGGGAATGGCGCGGCTGGCGCGCACCACGCTGGGCGCGCCCGGTTCTGGCGGTGGTGGTGTCTTCGGCGGTGGCGGGGGCGGCCACGGGGCCGTTTGGGGCGGCGCATTTCAACCAGATTTCGCACTTTGGGCTGATTGCCAATCTGATCAGCGTGCCGGTTATGGGGGCCATCGTCATGCCGGGCGCGGTGCTGGCCGGCGTGTTGGCGCCTTTCGGGTTGTCCGGTGTGGCGCTGGCGGTCATGCGCCCGGCGATCGAATGGATTCTGGCGGTTGCGCATCGGGTTTCGACGCTGGATGGCGCGGTGGGCCATGTGCCAACCCCACCTGGCAGCGTGCTGCCCCTGATCGCGGTGGGGGGGCTGTTGGTGGTGCTGTTGCAGGGCAGGGTGCGTGGCGCCGGGCTGCCGGTGCTGATGGCGGGTTTTCTGATCTGGTCACAGGTGGTGCGCCCTGATCTTCTTGTGTCCCAGTCCGGTGGGTTGATCGGGGTGATGACGGCGCAGGGGCGGGCGTTGAACAAACCGCGTGGGGAAGGGTTCAGCGCAACAAGCTGGCTGGAAAATGATGGCGAAGGTGCGCGCCAGCCTGCGGCAGCCGGGCGCCCGGGGTTTCACGGGCAAAAAGGCGCGTTGTGGTTCGAACTGGCCGGGCTGAAGGTGTTTCACCTAAGCGGGCGCGGCGCTGGCGCGCGTGTGGGGGCGGCGTGCGAAAAGGGCGATATGGTGATCCTTTCCGCCACCCTGAAGGGCGCGGCGCCACCGGGCTGTCAGGTTATTGACCGGGGGCATCTGGAAACGACAGGCCCCCTGGCGCTGTTTCATGAAGATGGCGGCCTGCGGATCGTGCAGACCGCCCGGGCCACAGGCCTGCGCCCCTGGGTGCAGCCCGCCCGGTGACAGGCGCGCCAAATATCAGTATGTGCGGATCAGCCCAACCAGTTTGCCCTGCACCCTGACCTGACCTTCGCGCAGCAGGCGCGTTTCATAGGCCGGGTTGGCGGCTTCCAGCGCGATCATATCGCCATTTTTGCGAAAGCGTTTCAACGTGGCCTCATAGCCATCTACCTGGGCCACGACGATATCACCGTTGTCAGCCTGCGATGTTTCACGGATCACCACCACATCGCCGTGGTTGATGCCCGCCTCGATCATAGAATCGCCTTTAACTTCAAGCGCATAGTGGTGGCCTGACGCAGAAACCATCTGGCCGGGCACGGCAACACTTTGTGCCACGTCCGAAATCGCTTCGATCGGTTCGCCCGCCGCGATGCGCCCTACAAGGGGCAGTTCCGTGGCATGTACATTATCCAACGGCATGGCGTTTGCAGGCGGGTCCACGCGGTCACCTGCGATGACGCGCGGCTCAAACCCGGTGCGCCCGCCGGTTTCCAGCGTCTCGGGCAGCTTCACAATCTCGATCGCGCGGGCGCGATGGGCAAGGCGGCGGATAAAGCCGCGTTCCTCTAATGCGGTGATCAGCCTGTGAATGCCGGACTTGGAGCGCAGATCCAAAGCCTCTTTCATTTCGTCGAACGAGGGGGGAACCCCGTCACGTTGAATGCGTCCGTGGATGAATTCCAGCAATTCCAATTGCTTGCGGGTCAACATATGCTCTTTCCTCCGGCCAGAAGTGTCGCCCCTTTTGCGGGGCGTTCAGGTAATGTTCTACCCGTGTTCTGGTTTTGTGTCAACTCTGGCCCGCCGCGATCAGATCGCCAGGTAATCCACCTGTGCGCCGGCGTCGCGCGCGGGGTCATCCTGAGGGCGGATCAACAGCGCATTTGCGGTGGACAGAACGGACAACAAGGCGCTGTCCTGACGTGATAGCGGGGTGATCTGCGCGCCTTTGACAATGGCGCGCATATAATGGGCGCGTGGCCCGTTTTTGCCCACAGCCTCGGTTAAGCGCGCGGTGCTGCGCGGTGAAGGGGCTTTGCCCAGGCCAGAAAGGGCGCGCAGTGCCGGGATCAGGAAAACCTGCCCACACACCATGGATGACACCGGGTTTCCGGGCAGCCCGACCATGGGAATGCCGCCCAGACGCCCTGCCATCAGGGGTTTACCGGGGCGCATGGCAACTTTGTAAAAGCTTTGCTCCATCCCCATTTCTGCGGCCACGGGGCCGACAAGGTCGTGGTCCCCCACCGATGCGCCGCCAATGGTGACGATCAGGTCGGCATCCAGCGCCAGTTCAAAGACCGCGCGCAGGCTGGCGCGGTTGTCGCGCGCAATGGGCAGAATGCGCGCCTTTGCCCCGGCGGCCTCCAGCATGGCCTTCAGCCCAAAAGCGTTCGAGGCGATGATCTGATCGGGGCCCGGATCTTCGCCGGGCATGACAAGTTCATCCCCCGTGGTGATCAGGGCGACCGAAGGCTGCCGGGTGACGGTAACTTCGGGGATGTTCATGGCTGCCAGAAGGGCGATGTCGGTCGGGGTCAGGCAACGCGGGGATTCAAGGCGCGACCCATCGGCGAAATCATGGCCTGCGGGGCGGATATAGGGTGCAGGGTCAAGCGTGCGGTTCAGGGTGATAAGGTCGCCCGTGCGCGTCACATCTTCCTGAATGATGACCCGGCTGGCCCCTTCGGGCACAGGCGCGCCGGTGAAAATGCGCACCGCCTGGCCAGGCCCCACTTTGCCCTCAAACCGGTGCCCTGCGGCGGATTCTCCGATGACGCGAAACATCGCTTCGGGGTCGGCCTCTATCCCGTTCAGCGCATACCCATCCATTGCCGAGGCGGCAAAAGGCGGCTGATCGCGCCGGGCCACGGCGGGTTGGGCCAGCACCCGGCCGGCAGCCTGTGCCAGGGCAACAGTTTCGGTCGGCAGGGGCGACAGAAGATCAAAGATATTGGCAAGCGCCTGGTCAACGGAAATCATGCGCTGACCTCGTAAACGCCAGATTTGCCACCCTCCTTGCGCAACAGGCGGATGCCGCCGATCTGCATGGATTTCTCGGCGGCTTTCAGCATGTCATAGACCGTCAGCGCGGCGGTGGAGACAGCCGTTAACGCCTCCATCTCGATCCCGGTTTGCCCGGTGGTCTTGATGGTGGCGGTGATGCGGATGCCAGGCAGGTCTTGGTCTGGTGTCAGCTCCAGCGCGACTTTGGTGATCGGCAAAGGGTGGCACAGGGGGATCAGATCAGCCGTGCGCTTGGCCCCCATGATACCTGCCAGGCGGGCCACGCCCAAAACGTCCCCTTTCTTGGCGGTCCCGTCCAACACCAGCGCCAGGGTTTCACGCGCCATAACCACATGGCCCTCGGCCGTGGCCACGCGCGACGTGACGGGCTTGTCAGAGACATCAACCATATGGGCCTGGCCCTGATCATCGAAATGGGTAAGTTCGGGCATCATGCAGGCTCCACTGGGTTGGCAAGAAGGGCGCGGGTGGCGGCCTCGACATCATCCTGGCGCATCAGGCTTTCCCCAATCAGAAAAACCCGTGCCCCATGACCGGCCATATCAGCAAGGTCCCCGGGGCTGTTCAACCCGCTTTCGCAGACCAGCACGCGATCCTCTGGCGCCAGCTTTGAAAGGCGCCGCGTTGTGTCGAGCGTGGTTTCAAACGTCTTGAGGTTGCGGTTGTTGATGCCCAGCAAGGGGGATTTCAGGGCGCAGGCGCGGTCCAGCTCGGCCTCGTCATGCACCTCTACCAGAACATCCATACCCCAGCCAAAAGCGGCCTCTTCAAGCTCAGCGGCCTGGGCATCCGACACGCTGGCCATGATGATCAGGATGCAATCCGCCCCCAGCGCGCGCGCTTCTGCGATCTGATAGGGGTCATAGATGAAATCCTTGCGCAGGGCGGGAAGCGACGTTGCTGCGCGCGCGGCCACCAGATATTCATCAGCCCCCTGAAAACTGGGCGCATCGGTCAACACCGAAAGGCAGGTCGCCCCGCCGGCTTCATAGGCCCGCGCCAGGGCAGGCGGATCGAAATCCGCGCGGATCAACCCCTTTGACGGGCTTGCTTTTTTCACTTCGGCAATCAGGCCATAGCCGGTTTGCGAAGCGCGCTTCAAAGCCGCGGCAAAACCACGCGTCGGCGTGGCCTCACGGGCGGCGGCCTCTACCTCAGACAAAGGGTGCACCATTTTGCGCGCCGCAACGTCTTCCAGTTTGTAGGCCTTGATTTTGTCCAGAACAGTCGTCATGCGCCAAGGTTTACGCGCGCGCGCGATTGCGGGCAATGGGGCGCTTTCAAATTGTGCCGCTTCGCCGCGCTTTCTGGCGTCGGGAGCCTCCGGCGGGGATATTTTTCGGAACAAAGAAGGCGCCGCCCCTTATCTTTGTTCTTCAAATATCCCGGGGTTTGGGGCAGCGCCCCAAAATCAGGTTTGTTGCGTCAGGGCGGCCAGGCGGGTGATTTTGTCTTTCGCTGCACCGCTGTCGATGCTTTCGCGCGCCATTTCAACCCCGTCGCGCAGGGAAGATACCTTGTCGGCGACAACCAGTGCGGCGGCGGCGTTTAGCAGCACAGCGTCACGATAGGCGGATGGGGCGCCCTCCAGCAGGGCCCGGAAGGCCACGGCGTTTTCTTCCGGGCTGCCGCCCAGGATATCTTCGAACGGGTGGGTGGGCAGGCCGGCGTCTTCGGGGTGAATTTCCCGGTCGGTGATTGCATCGTTTTCCAGGGCAGAGACCCAGGAGATCCCGGCGATGGACAGTTCATCGGTGCCGTCGCCGCCGTGGACCAGCCAGGCTTTTTCGCTGCCCAGTGTTTGCAGGGTTTCGGCCATCGGACGGATCAGATCGCGTGAGAATGCGCCGGTCAGCTGGCGTTTCACGCCGGCCGGGTTGGTCAGCGGGCCCAGGATGTTGAAGATGGTGCGTGTGCCCAGTTCGGCGCGTGTGGGCATGACATGGGCGATGGCGGGGTGGTGCATGGGCGCCATCATGAAGCCGATCCCAACCTCGCTCAGCGCGCGTTCTACCGTTTCGGGGCCGACCATCACGCCCACGCCCATCTGGCCAAGCGCATCCGCCGCGCCGGATTTCGAGCTGAGGTTGCGGTTGCCGTGTTTGGCCACGACCACCCCGGTGCCCGCGACCACAAAGGCGGTGGCGGTTGAAATGTTCAGGGTGCCTTTGCCATCCCCGCCGGTGCCGACGATATCCATAGCACCTGCCGGCGCGCGCACGGCCTTGCATTTGGCGCGCATCACGGCGGCGGCGGCGGCGTATTCTTCGACCGTTTCGCCCCGTGTTCTGAGGGCCATCAGCAGCCCGCCGATCTGGCTGGGTGTTGCTTCACCTTCGAACAGGATCGAAAAGGCCTCTTCAGCCTCGGCGCGGGTCAGTGGGCGGTCGGCGGCGGCGCCAATCAGGGGTTTTATGGCGTCACTCATGCGGGCACCTTCAGCGTATTCAGGAAGTTTTGCAGCATCGCGTGCCCATGTTGCGAGCGGATGCTTTCAGGGTGGAACTGCACACCTTCAATCGGCAAGGTCTTGTGGCGAAGCCCCATGATGGTGCCATCTTCTAGCCAGGCCGTTACCTCAAGCGTATCGGGCAGGCTTTCACGTTCCACGACAAGCGAGTGGTAGCGCGTGCCCAGAAGGGGCGAGGGCAGCCCGGCGAACACGCCTTTGCCCGCGTGGTGAATTTCGCCCATCTTGCCGTGCACGATGTCGCCTGCGCGCACCACGTTGCCGCCAAAGGCCTGGCCGATGGTCTGGTGGCCAAGGCACACCCCCAGCAGGGGCACGCCGGCCCTGGCCGCGGCCTGTGTCAGGGGCAGGCAGATGCCCGCCTGATCGGGGTCGCAGGGGCCCGGGGACAGCAGAATGCCATCCGGGCGCAGCGCCATGGCCTGCTGCACGTCCAGCGCATCGTTGCGCAGGACCTGAGTTTCGGCCCCCAATTCGCCCAGATAGTGGACGAGGTTGTAGGTAAAGCTGTCATAATTGTCGATCAGCAGGATCATATGCGCGTCTTTCAGCCAGGGGGTTACCTATAGGTCTTGTCGGGCTATACTTGTTCAGAGCAGCCGCCAAGGGTCAAGAGCGGTGTTAAGAGGTTTTCGAACGGAGGCGGATCATGGGACGCGGATTTATTTCGGGCGTTTTCTGGGGGCTTGTGGTTGGCGGGCTGGGGCTGGCGGTGATTTCGCTGGTTGGCAGTCAGCGCGTGCCACCTTCGCCACCCCTGTCAGAACAGCCTGCCCAGGTGCGAACAGATGTGGCGTTACCCGATATTGCACCGGGTGATGATACCCCTGTCGCGACCAGCGCGGGCGAAGCGCAATCCCCTGCGCCCGCACCTGCGCATCCACAGGCCTCAAGCCCGTCGACGGCCCAGCCTGCGCCATCCCCGGATGCCCGGCCCGCCGCGCCCGGCGCTGCGGCGCAGCCGGTTGTGCAGGGCACGGATATTTCCAGCGCATCTGCCCCTGTGGCCGATCCCGCCGCGCCTGTTGCACCGGCCGGCTCCGCGCCGGTGGCCGGTTCAGAATTGGCGGCCCTGACAGCACAATCGGAAAGCCCGGTTTTACCGGGGGGGGAGGCATTGCCGGCCGGAAAGGCATTGCCGGAAACACCGGGCGTTTCGGCGCAAGGCATAAGTGCTGGCGTCGCGCCAGGGGAAGAACCCGCAGCACCACCGCCCGCGTCATCTGACGTTCTGGTGGTCACTGACACGCCGGGCATGGCCACCGGGGGGACGGGGGATGACCCTGCACCCGTGGCCGGGGCACCGCTGGCCCCGCGTGCGCCGATCAAAAGCGCGCCGGTTGCCGCTATTCAGGACCAGGCCGCGAATGTCACCACAAACCGCCTGCCGCGCATCGGCGTGGACAGTGCGCAGGATACAGCCGATGCCGCAGCTGCGGCGGCTGCCGCCGCGCCGGCTGCGCGCGCCATCATTCGCAATGCGGCGCCGTTTGAAAACCCTGAAGGCCGCCCCGTGATGGGGGTTCTTTTGCAGGATGTGGGCCTCGCACGCACAGCCCTTGGCACCCTTCAGAACCTGCCGTTTGCCCTGTCTTTCGTCGTTGATGCGGCCGCCGAGGATGCGGCGCAGGCGGTGGCGTTTTACCGGGCGGCGGGGGCCGAAGTGGTGCTTGGCGTGCCCCTTCCACAGGGGGCTGCCCCACGGGATGTAGAGGTGACGTTGCAGGCCTATGACGCGCTGCTGCAGCAGGCCGTGGCCGTGGCGCCACCGGCCGAGGCGGGGTTTCAGGCCCTTGGGGCCACGGCCCGTCAGGTGGCCGCAGCACTGGTGGCCAGCGGCCATGGCCTTGTCAGTTTTCCACAGGGGCTGAACACCGGCCACAAAAGCGCCCTGAAAGAGGGCGTTCCCGCCGGGCTTATCTTTCGTGAGCTTGATAACGACGGGCAAAGCCCCGCCAACATGCGCCGGTTCATGGACAATGCGGCATTTCGTGCCCGTCAGGAACCGGGCGTGATCATGCTGGGCCACGCACGTCCCGAAACCCTGCAGGCCCTGATTGAATGGAGCCTTGGAAACCGCGCCAAATCAGTGATGCTGGCGCCTGTTTCCGTGGTTTTGCTGGGGAACTGATTTCGCACCGGAACAGCGCAGCAACAGATCTGCAGCGCTGTGGGAAAAACCGCCCGGCCCAGGGTTTTCCCCGGGCCGGGCGATTGTTTTTATAACAGGCTTGGCAGCCACAACACGATGCTTGGGAAGGCGATCAGCACGGCAACGGTTGCAACATCTGCGATGAAGAACGGCGAAGCCCCCCGAAACACATCCTGCACCGTGATCGGCATTTTCGCATCCTGCGCCACGCCGGCCACGACAAAACAGTTCAGGCCTATGGGGGGCGTTATCAAACAAAGCTCGGCCATTTTGACCACGATTATGCCAAACCAGATGGCGCATTCATCCGCGCTCATCCCCAGGGTCGACATTTCGCGCGTCACATCCGGGCCACCGTTCAGGGCGATCACGGCCGGGAAGGTGACGGGCAGGGTCAGGATCAGCATGCCGATGGCATCCATGAACATCCCCAGCACCACATAGGCCCCCAGGATCATCAGCAGGGTGACAATCGCCGGCTGGTGCAGCCCGGTGATCCAATCTGCGAACGCCGCCGGAAGATCAGCAAAGCCCAGGAAACGCACATAGATCAGCACGCCCCAGATCATGGTGAAGATCATGGCCGTCAGCTTGGCCGATTCCATCAGGGCGCCCTTAAGCTGGCTCCACTTCATGCCCCGCATCACCGCCATGATCAGAACCACAAAGGCCCCAAGCGCGCCGGCTTCGGTTGGGGTGGCCCAGCCAAAGTAGACGGAATAGATGATGATGAAGACCACAAACAGGATCGGGGTCATGCCCGGCAGCGCCTCAAAGCGCTGCTTCCAGGAAAAGCCGCCGACGGGCGGGCCAAGGTCTTTGCGGAATTTCGCAAGCCCGATGATCAGCCCGGCATAGATCAGGGCCGAAACCGCACCCGGCACAAACCCGGCCAGCAACAGTTTGCCCACCGATTGTTCAACGATGATCGCATAGATCACCAGAATCGCCGAGGGCGGGATAAGCGATGCCAGCGTACCGCCGGCGGCAACAACACCCGCCGCAAAGCGTTTGTCATACCCAACCTTCAGCATCTCGGGGATCGCGATGCGCGCGAACACGGCCGATGTGGCAACCGATGCGCCAGAAACGGCGGCAAAGCCTGCCGTTGCAAATACGGTGGCAACCCCCATGCCGCCCGGCAGCCAGCCGACCCAGCGTTTGGCGGCCTCAAACAACGTGCGTGTCAGGCCCGCGTAATAGGCCAGGTATCCGATCAGGATAAACGTGGGGATCAGCGAAATCGCATAGGTCGTGGCCTTGGAATGAGGCACCTGACCCGTCAGCTTCATCGCGGTAATCAGACCCTTATCAAACCCCTGTTTTTGCATGAAAAACAGGCACAGGCCCACAAATCCGATAAAGGCGGTTGCAAAGGCGACGCGCACCCCGATCACGACAAGCACGATCAGAAAACCCGTCAGCCACAGCGAGACATTGAAAATGTCCACACCTTCCATCAGGGCCTTCATGTCAATCAGGTCATTCATCGGCACCCTCCACCGAATGGGCTTCTTTATTAGCTGTTTCAGCGGCGGTTTCGATCAGGGGCACGGCAACCGGCGTTGCCTCGCCGGTGCGCAAGGCGCGCCCGTAGCCCCACAGTTGCAGCACCAGACGCACCCATAGCAGCGCCATCGAGAAGGTGACGATCAGTTTTGCAGGCCAAAGCGGCAGGGCAATGTCGATCGAACTGTCGCGGCTGAACAGCGGCGCGTTCCAGTCAAAGCTGCGGTCAAAGTGGTAAAAGGTACCGTAGATCAGGGCCGTGGTCAGGATCAGCATGAACAGGATTGACAGGAATTCGGCCAACCACAAGCGGCGCCCCTTCAGGACAGACAGCAGGATATCCATGCGAATATGCCCGCCTTCGCGCTGGCAATACGCCAGACCCAGAAAGGCGAAAACGGCCATAAACTGTTCGGTCCAGTCGACGTAGCCGGGGACCGGGGCATTCAGAAATTTGCGTGAAAGAACATGAACCACGGCCAGGCCCACAAGGGCAAAAATGGTCACACCGGCGGCAAGGTTCAGGAATGATTCAAAACGAAAGACTGCGCGGTCCAGCCGCGACAGCTGCGTTGTGTCGGTAAGAACGGATGAGGTGCTCATGGCAATAAATTGTGGCCCCGGCGCGTTGCCGGGGCCACCTTTTTCTTAGCGCATGCCAGCAAGGGTGGACTGTACAAGATCATAAAGTTCTTGTGCAGGCAGGCCTTGCGCGGTCATGTCGGCGATCCATTTGTCACGGATCGGGCCAGCTGCGATTTCGCGGAACTTGGCCAGTTCCTCTTCTGCCAGAACGACACGCTCAACACCTTTTTCGGCAAGAACGCTGTCCCAACGGTTCAGAAGCTCGCCGTAGTTGGCCAGGTAGTACGCGATCGCCTCATCGACCGAGCTGTCCAGCGCGTCACGCTCGGAATCGCTCAGCGCGTCGTAGGCGTCTGTGTTCACCACAACCGGGCAGTTCACGGTGCCGGGGTTCAGGTTTGCTGTCCACCATGTTGCCATGTCGATCGTGCGGTATGAGAAGTGGGCGTGCTGGGCAAAGGCCACAGTGTCCACAACGCCCGATTCCATCGCGCTGTAGGCTTCGGTTGCTGTAACCGATGTTGGCACGGCGCCAACGGCTGAAAAGGCCTGGCCGATGCCGCCGGTTGCACGAACGCGCATCCCTTTGAACGAATCCAGCGTCGTGCGCGCCTCGCCGGTGCCAACGATGTTGTACTGCGGCATGGGCGATGTCATCAGCAGCTTCGCGTTCCAGCGTGCAAGGTCAGCCTGCACGGCAGGGTGTGCATAAACGGCGTGGCTGACGGCCACTTCTTCTTCCAGCGTGTTCACGCCCAGGAACGGCAGTTCCAGAACTGTGATCGAAGGGTTCTTGTCGCGGTGATAACCGGCACAGAACTGCGCCATTTCGAATGCACCGATCGAGATGCCGTCGAGGTTTTCACGGTTCTTGGACAATCCGCCGTATGAAATGTTCAGTGTGAATTCGCCGTTGGTCTTTGCCGAGATCAGCTCGGCCAGTTTTTCAACATGCTCTGTAAACGCGCGGCGCTTACCCCAGAGCGAGACGTTCCACTCGGTCGCCATGGCCTCGCCCGCGAATGCGGTGATCAGGGCTGCAATGGCGAGTTTTGAAGTGAGATTCTTCATATTTTCCTCCCGGTCGTGTTTTTCTATCCGGGCAAGGTAGCGGGTGTTGCCATAAGGTCCAGAAGAAAATCGCCCGGTGGTAAAACAAACTGACCAATTACCCGCGCTGGGCGCGGGGCAGCGGCCCGTTAGGCAGGATGTGGTTAAAAATTAGGCGCCCTGCGAAAGGCGTGCCTTTCACAGGGCGGAAATTGTTGAATTCTGTCGGGCTGTTGTGCGTCAGGCCCGCAGGATCGAGGCGCCGGCATATTCGGCCGTTGCGCCAAGGGCCTCTTCGATGCGGATCAGCTGATTGTATTTTGCCAGCCGGTCTGATCGTGCCAGAGATCCTGTTTTGATCTGCCCGCAGTTGGTTGCAACGGCCAGGTCGGCGATGGTCGCATCTTCGGTTTCGCCGGAACGGTGGCTCATCACATTGGTGAAACCGGCGCGATGCGCCATGTCCACGGCCTTCAGCGTTTCGGAAAGCGTGCCGATCTGGTTGACCTTCACCAGCATTGAATTGGCCGAACGTCGCGCGATGCCTTCTGCCAGGCGTTCGGGGTTTGTCACGAACAGATCGTCACCGACCAACTGGATCTTATCGCCAAGGGCCGCTGTCAGCGCCGCCCAGCCATCCCAGTCATCTTCGGCCATGCCATCTTCGATCGAGATGATCGGGTAATCCGCAACCAAGGCTGCCAGATAGGCGACGTTTTCATCCGCACTCAGGATCTTGCCTTCGCCGGACAGGGCGTATTTTCCGTCGCGGTAATATTCTGTCGCCGCGCAGTCCAGCGCCAGGTGGATGTCTTCGCCCGGTGTGTAGCCTGCTTTTTCGATGGATTTCAGGATGAAATCCAGGGCTTCGCGGGTGGATGCGATATTGGGGGCAAAGCCACCTTCATCGCCGATGCCGGTGGAAAGGCCTGCTGCCGACAGCTCTTTTTTCAGGGTGTGAAACACTTCCGACCCCATGCGCACCGCATCGCGGATATTGCCGGCGGAAACCGGCATGATCATGAATTCCTGAATGTCGATCGGGTTGTCGGCGTGTTCGCCCCCGTTGATGATGTTCATCATGGGCACCGGCAGAATGCGCGCGGATGACCCACCCACATAGCGATAAAGCGGCAGTGATGAAAAATCAGCGGCCGCTTTGGCCGCCGCCAGGCTGACGCCCAAAATCGCGTTTGCGCCCAGGCGGGATTTGTTTTCAGTGCCGTCCAACTCGCACATGGCTGCGTCCACAGCTTCCTGTTCGCTGGCGTCAAAACCCAGCAGCGCATCGGCGATTTCGCCGTTTACCGCTTCGATGGCTTCCAAAACGCCTTTCCCCATATAGCGGGATGCGTCACCGTCGCGTTTTTCAACAGCCTCATGCGCGCCTGTCGAGGCCCCCGATGGCACCGCGGCGCGCCCCATGGTTCCGTCTTCCAGTACCACGTCTACTTCCACGGTTGGGTTGCCCCGGCTGTCCAGAATTTCACGGCCGAAAATGTCGATGATGGTGCTCATGGTGATGGTTCCATATGTAAGCTGTTATACTGGGGCTGTCTTTAGCGCGCAGAGGCGCCAGTTGAAAGGGCCGCGCGCGTGCGTTCGCGTACCAAAGTGTAAAGGCCCGACCCCACAACCAGCCCCGCGCCCAGCAGTGTCCAGATGTCCGGGCGTTCGGCAAAGATGAAAAAGCCGATGATCAGGCCAAAAATCAGCCGGGTGTAGCGAAAGGGCGTGACGGCGGAAATATCACCGATCCGCATCGCAACGGTCACCGCGAAATAGGCGATGGAGCTGGCCACAACAGCACCGCCAAGGCGCATGGCTTCGCCCCCGGTCAGTGTCTGCATTTCGCCCGAGATCAGCCGCACGCTCCACCCGGTGATGAACAGCATCGCAAAGCCCCAGGTGGCCAGCTGGGTTGAAAAGGCGGTTTTAGGGGCAGGGCGCGTGGCCAGATCGCGCGCGGCCATACCCGCCGCCGCCGCCACGGCCAAAAGGGAGCTTGGGTCAAAAGCAGACAGGCCGGGGCGGATGATGATCAACACACCGGCCAAACCGGCCAGAATGGCCGCCCAGCGGCGCCAGCCCACCTGCTCCTTCAAAAAGACAATCGCCCCCAGCGTGACCATCAGGGGGGTGGCCTGAATGATCGCAGACAGCGAAGACATCGGGATCGCCGCCAGCGCGCTGACAAAAAAGAAGGCGCCGAAAATCTCGGCCCCATTGCGGATCAACACCGCCGGGTGCAGGAAATCACGGGTGATCAGGGCGCGCCGGTTGAACAGGGTCAGGGCACCAAAGATCAGCGTCCCACCCGAACCGATGAAGATCAGGATTTGCCCGATCGGGATGCGCACGCTGACCTGTTTGATGAACATATCTGCAACCGCAAACCCGGCCATAGCCAGAACCATCAAGAAAATCGCCCGAAGTGTATCGCGTGTGTCCATTGGGCCGACTTTCTGTGCAAAGGGTCCTTTCGTCCTAGCGCAGGGCCGGGGCGGGGAAAACCGAAATCATTCAATCGCGCGCCGGGGCTGTGGGTGGCAGGGCTATACCAGCTCGGGTTCGCGCCCCACGCGTTTGGCCAGCGGTGCAACCGTCAGCCCCTGAACGATGATCGAAAACAGAACGATCAGATAGGTGGCTGTCAGAATCACGGGTTTCCATTCGCCTTCGGGCAATGACAGCGCCAGTGCGACCGAAATACCGCCCTTCAGCCCCCCCCATGTCATGATGGGGATCACCCCGCGGCTGAATGTGCGAAACGGGCGCAGGATCAGCACCGGAATTGCCACCGCCGCCAGACGCGCGATGAGTGACAGGCCGATGGCCAGCACACCGGCGATGACCGTATCCATCGAAAACGCCACAGCGAAGACCTCAAACCCGATCATCAGGAACAAAACGGCGTTCAGGATTTCATCGATCAGCTTCCAGAAGGCATCGACATAGCGGCGGGTTTCTTCGCTCATCCCGTGTTTTGCGCCCACATCGCCAATCAACAGCCCCGCGCAGACCGCCATGATGGGGGCCGAAACATGCAGCGCCACCGCCAGTTCGTACCCGCCAAAGGCCAGCCCCAGGGTGATCAGCACTTCCAGTGAATAATCATCGATCAGGCGCATCACACGGAAGGTCAGCCAGCCCAGCACGATCCCCAGAACGGCGCCGCCCAGGGCTTCTTGTGCAAACAGCAACACACCGCCCGTCAGGTTGGTTGCGTGATGTTCATCCCCCGGAAAGGCCAGCCCGACCAGCACCAGAAACACTACATAGCCCACACCGTCATTGAACAGCGATTCCCCGGCGATTTTGGTTTCAAGGGTTTTGCGCAGGCTTGCCTCGCGCAAGACCCCCAGCACCGCAACGGGATCGGTGGGCGATACAAGGGATCCAAACACCAGGGCAATCAACAGCGGCATGCCCGTGATCCAGGAAAACCCGGCCCCCACGATCAGTGTGGACAGCCCGATCCCCATGGTGGCCATCAGGAACACCACCCGCCACTGCGCGCGCAGATCGGCAATTTTTACATGCAGCGCCCCGGCAAACAGCAACAATCCCAGCATGCCTTCCAGCAGGGCATCGGAAAAATCGATGCCGGTGACGGTGGTGCGCACCTGATCGGCGATGTTCAGCGTGGGCAGGGCCCAATCCACCCCCAGCACCGCCAGCGAGGCCGCCAGGGATACAACAAGAATCCCGATCGAGCTGGGCAGCTTCAGAAACAGATAGTTCACCGCGCCAAAGGCCCCGGCCAGTACGATCAGAAGGGATGTGATTTGAAGAAAGCTCATGTCGGGCCCGTTTGCTGTTTCGCCTCTTCCTAACATGGCGCGCGCGGCGCGGGAATGGGTTGACAGCCCGGTGCCCTGCGCGTCCTGTGCACGGATGGATACAAAATCAAACATGGATGGCTTTGGGGCGGGTTCACTGATCCTGTTTTTCCTGCTTTTGGCAGTGAATCAGGTGGTGATTAAGCTGACGAACGACGGCATTCAGCCCGTCTTTGCCGCGTCTTTACGGTCTTTCGGTGCTATCGCGGTGATCTGGCTGTGGATGCGCTACCGCGGGGTGCGGGTGGATTTCCAAAAGGGCACGGTCAGCGCGGGCATTCTGGTTGGCCTGATTTTTTCGGCCGAGTTTGTGTGCCTGTTCGTGGCCCTGGATCTGACCACGGTCACGCGGGTCAGTGTGATCTTTTACTCCATGCCCGTGTGGATGGCGCTGGCGGCGCATTTCTTGTTGCCGGGCGAGCATCTGACGCGGGTGAAATCGCTGGGGCTGGCGCTGGCTTTTGGCGGGGTCGCCTGGGCGATCATCGACCGCTCGGGCCTGGGGGGCGAGGCTTCGCTGATCGGAGATATGGCCGCCCTGGGTGCGGCGCTGGGCTGGATGGGGGTATCGCTGGCGGCGCGTGTCACCCCGATCAAACGCCTTGTGCCTGAAATGCAGATGTTCTGGCAGGTTCTGGTGTCGGCCCCGGCCTTGCTGATCACGGCGATGTTTTTTGGCCCTTTCATCCGTGACCTGCAACCGATCCATATCGCCGGGCTTGCCTTTCAGGCCGTGGCCATTGCCAGCGGCGCCTTTTTGTTCTGGTTCTGGCTGCTGAAGCGTTACAAGGCGTCTTCGGTGGCGTCTTTCGCGTTTTTGTCGCCGGTGTTTGGCGTGGTCATGGGGTGGATGTGGCTGGGCGAACATGTATCGCGTTCGCTGATCGGCTCACTGGTGCTGGTTGCTGTTGGAATCATCCTGATCAACCGCCCGGCCCGCACAGCCTGAGCGGGGCTCAGGCCACCGCGATATCGGCCCAAACCGGCAGGTGATCAGATGCGATGCGCGTGCGTTTCGTTTCCGCAACCCCCGCATCGCGCAATTCTATCCCATCAGACAGGGCCACCCTGTCCAGCCCGGCAATGGGGCGGGCTGCGTGAAAAGAATGGCCCGGGGAATACACGGTGTAATCGTTTTCAAGCGCCTCCAGCCCCTGATGGGCAGACCATTCGTTGAAATCCCCCAGAATGGCGGTGGGCAGATCCGAGGCTTTCAGTGCATCGCGCAGCTGGGCCAGCTGGGCACGCCGGTGGCGGCGCATCAACCCAAGGTGAACCCCGACAATGCGAAACTGCCCACCCACAACGGCGCTGACCGCGCCACGCGGCTCCAGCCCCGGCAGGGTGATGCGGGTGGGGGCCGAAACGGTTATGCCTTTTCGCACAAGAATGGCGTTGCCGTGAAAACCCAGCGAAATCTCGTTATCAGCCAGATAGACCGGGGTGAAATCGCTGGCGTCTTCGATCAGGCGCCACGGCAGGGCGGCAGGGCGCGGGCCAAGGCGGCGGTCGGCCTCCTGTAAAACAACCACATCGCTGTCCAGCGCGTTGATCACATCCATCACCCGCCCCGGATCCCGGCGCCGGTCCAGACCGATGCCTTTGCGCATGTTGTATGTTGCCAGCCGCATGAAACCCCCTATCACTTTCAGGATATATGTGGGGGTGGCTTGTGGGGAATTGAAGGGCGCGCCCTTCGCAGCTAGGCTGCCATCATGTTTTTCTATGGTCAAAGCTGGCTGGTCTACGCGATTTGGATGTTCCTTCTGGGTGCATCCGGTTTTGCCATGTGGGAACAGAACTGGCCGATGGTTTTTGTGGCACTGGCAACGCTGTTTTCATCGATCGTGCCGGCCATGGTTGCCGACAGGTATGAAATTCGCCTGCCCGTGGCCTTTTTCGCGGGGATGGTTCTGTTCATCTTCGCGGCCCTGTTTCTGGGCGAAGCATTTGATTTTTATGAACGTTACTGGTGGTGGGATATCGCCCTTCACGGGGCCGCAGCCATGGGGTTTGGCCTGGTGGGGGTGATCATTGCACTGGTCATGTTCGAAGGGGACAGATACGCCGCGCCGGCCTGGGCGATATCACTGTTTGCTTTTTGCCTGTCGGTCACGATTGGCGCCATGTGGGAGGTGTTTGAGTACCTGATGGATCTGTCATTTGGCCTGAATATGCAGAAATCCGGCCTGATGGATACAATGAGTGATCTGATGGTTGATGCCATCGGCGGGGCGATTGGGGCGGTGGCCGGGCTGGGGTACCTGCATGGGCGCGACAAACACGGGCTGGCCGGGCAGATCGGCGAATTTGTGCGCCGCAATCGCGGGATTTTTCGCAAAGCCCCGCGCGAAGATTAACACCTCAGGTGCCGCAAAAGGTTTGATGCACACGTTCCTCGGCACTGGGCGGGCGGGTGTACTGGCTGTTGGCGGGCTGGTCGTCAAAGGGGCGTGACAACAGGTTGTTGAGGGTGTGAAACGGGGTGAAATCACCGTTCACGGCGGCCTTTATCACCTCTTCTATGCGGTGGTTGCGCGGGATGATGGCCGGGTTTGCGCCCTTCATGCGCGCCGCGGTGTCACCGCTTTCCTGTGCCAGCCGGGCCTGCCAGTCCGGCGCCCAGGTTTCCCAGGCGCCGGGGTCTCTGACATGCGCGGATGCATCGCCATCGCTCAGGGCGCGGAAGGTGTTGGTGAAATCGGCCTGCGAGGTGGCCATGCGTTGCAGCAACCCGTTGATAAGGGCCTCATCCCCCTTTTCGGCCCGCCCAAGCCCCAGCTTGGCGCGAAACAGCCGCAGCCATTCATCCTGAAACAGGGCGGGAAACTGGTTCAGGGCAAGGGTGGCCTGCACCACGGCATCGTCCTGATCTTCGCTGATAAGGGGCAAAAGGGAGGATGCAAACTGCGCCAGATTCCAAACCGCCATATCGGGCTGTGCCTGATAGGCATAGCGCCCCATCCTGTCGATCGAAGAAAACACCTTGGCAGGGTTATATTCATCCAGAAACGCGCATGGCCCGTAATCTATCGTTTCGCCGGATATCGCCATGTTGTCGGTGTTCATCACACCGTGGATAAAGCCCACGCTCATCCATCTGGCGATCAGGCTGGCCTGCGCGCTGACCACGCCCTCCAGCAGCTGCAGCGCGTTGCCGGCGGTTGGGTAGTGGCGGGTGATGACGTAATCGGCCAGCTGCGCCAGCGCCTTTTCATCCTGACGCGCGGCGAAAAACTGAAAGCTGCCCACGCGGATATGGCTGGCCGCCACGCGGGTCAGGATCGCGCCGGGCAGGGCGCGTTCACGTTGCACCACTTCGCCCGTCGTGACCGCCGCCAGCGCGCGCGTGGTGGGAATGCCAAGCGCATGCATCGCTTCGCTGACCAAATATTCGCGCAACACCGGGCCAAGCCAGGCGCGCCCGTCACCGCCACGCGAAAACGGCGTGCGCCCTGCGCCCTTCAGCTGAATATCGCGCCGGCCGTTCGTGCCGATCACTTCGCCCAGCAGGATGGCACGCCCATCGCCCAGCTGCGCCACCCAGCCGCCAAACTGGTGGCCGGCGTAGGCTTGGGCCAATGGGGCGGCCCCGTCGGGCACGGTGTTGCCGGCCAGAACGGCCACGCCTTCGGGCGAAGACAGGTCATCCGGCGCCAGGTTGAGTTCTTTTGCAAGGGCATGGTTCAGGCAGATCAGCCCCGGCGCCCGTACCGGGACGGGGGGCTGTTTTGCGTAAAACTGCCCGGGCAGCCGGGCAAAGGAATTGTCAAATGTCGCGCGCATAGGACAGAGTTAGGGGCGCAGGGGCGAAATGGCCAGCCCTGCGCCCTATAGCCTTGCCAAACGTTCGGTCAGAAGGTCAAAAAATCCGTCGCCATCCAGCCCGCCCATGAACAGCGCGTTGGGCGCCCGGCCCGATATGCCCCACCAGTCGGCCACGGTCATGCCCAGGGTCAGCGCGCTTTCGGTTTCGATCTCGACGTTGATAAAGCGCCCGCTGAACAATTCAGGTTTGATCAGGTAGGCGGTGACGCAAGGATCATGCAAAGGCGCCCCTTCGGACCCATATTTTTCCTTGTCAAAGCGTTCAAAGAAATCCGTCATCTCGGCCACCGCATGGCCAACATCGCCGGGGATGGCGCGAAAAGCATCATTGCGCGGTTTTGTAACCAGCGCCTTATGGGTCACATCAAGCGGAATCACCACGATCGGCGCGCCGGATTTAAACACAATATCAGCGGCTTCCGGGTCGACATAAATGTTGAATTCTGCCGTCGGGGTGATGTTCCCCACCTCAAAATAAGCCCCGCCCATCAGCACGATTTCCTGCACCCGGTCCACGATGTCAGGCGCGCGGGTGAAGGCGGTGGCGATGTTGGTCAAAGGGCCCAGCGGGCACAGTGTAACGCTGCCCGCCTCATGGGTGCGCAGCGTGTCGATCAGGAAATCCACCGCATGCGCATCCTGCAGGGGCATGGTGGGGTCCGCCAGCGTGGGGCCATCCAGCCCGGTCTTGCCGTGCACATGTTCAGCGGTGACCAGTTTGCGCTGCAACGGCGCGTCACACCCGGCGAAGACGGGCACATCAGGTTTGCCCGCCAACTCGCAGATAATACGCGCATTTTTCTGTGTCAGGGGCAGGGGCACATTGCCTGCCACGGCGGTAATGCCCAGCACGTCAAGCTCCGGGCTGGCGAGCGCCAGAAGGATGGCAACGGCGTCGTCCTGGCCCGGATCGGTATCGATGATGATTTTACGTGTGCTCATGCCGCTAACTCCACCCAGATCGGAACGTGATCCGAAGGCTTTTCGCGCCCGCGCACCTCTTTATCGATCTGGCAATCTGTAAGGATGTCGGCGCATTGCGGCGACAAAAGGAAATGGTCAATTCGAATGCCATCATTACGCTGCCAGGCGCCGCGCTGGAAATCCCAGAACGTATATTGTTCAGGCGCGAAATTGCGGGCGCGAAAGGCATCCGTTAACCCAAGGTTCACGATCCTGCGAAAGGCGTTTCGGCTGTCCATGCGAAACAGCGCATCTTCCGTCCAATCCTGTGGGCGCGCGGCGTCTTCGGGTTGGGGGATAATGTTGTAATCACCCGCCATCAGGAAAGGTTCTTCCAGTGATAACAGCGCACTCGCGCGGTTTCTTAATCTTTCCATCCAGGCCAGTTTATAGTCATATTTCGGCCCCGGAACCGGGTTTCCGTTGGGCAGGTACAGCCCGCAGATACGCACCGCTTTTTCGTCGCCCACAACGGTGGCTTCGATATAGCGGGCCTGTTCATCCCCGTCGTCGCCGGGCAGACCGCGCATCACATCTTCCAGCGGCAGACGTGACAAAAGCGCGACACCGTTGAAGCTTTTCTGCCCATGGGTTTCGACGTTGTAGCCGCGTTCTTCAAACGCATCGCGTGGAAAGTTTTCGTCGATCGATTTGATTTCCTGCAGGATCGCGACATCGGGCCTGGCTTCGTCCAGCCATTCCAGCAGCCGGGGCAGCCGGGCCTTGATTCCGTTGATATTGTAGCTGGCGATTTTCATGGTCTCTCCGCGCGAAGTTCCCGCCCATGTAACGGGCAAAAAGGGCGATGTACAAGCGTGGGGTCGGGAAAGGGCGCCGGTGCTTACGGGTTCTGCGCGATCCATCTGCCCGCAGCAAACCCCGAGGACCAGGCCCATTGGAAATTAAACCCGCCAAGCCAGCCGGTGACATCCACCGCTTCGCCAATGAAGTACAGCCCCGGCACCGTCTTTGACATCATGGTTTTTGACGAAAGCCCATCTGTATCAACCCCACCCAGCGTGACCTCGGCCGTGCGGTAGCCTTCTGTGCCCCCGGGTGTCAGCACCCAGTTTTTCAGCGCGCCTTCGATCTCTTTCAGGCGCGCGTCAGACTGATCGGCCAGGTTGCCCGACAGCTGCAAGGCCGGGGCCAGATGATCCACCAGGCGGGCGGGCAGGTGGCGCGACAGTTCTGTCGTCAGGTTGCGGCGGCCTTCACGCTGACGCTGATCGCGCAACAGATCAAAAAGGTCTGTATCTGGCAAAAGATCGACCAAGATCGATTCGCCTTCGCGCCAGTAGGATGAAATCTGCAGGATCGATGGGCCCGAAAGCCCGCGGTGGGTGAACAAAAGCGATTCGTCAAAGCCCGCCTTTTCGTTTGAAACACGCGCGCGGGTGGCAACGCCCGAAAGGGCGGCAAACCGCCCCTCGGGAAAGGTGAGGGGGACCAGCGCGGGGCGCGTTTCAGTAACGGCCATGTTGAACTGGCGCGCAACATCATGGGCAAAGCTTGTCGCGCCCATTTTCGGGATGGATTTGCCCCCCGTGGCCAGAACAAGGTTTGCGCAGGTCAGCGGCCCGCCGGGGGTTGTCACGCGAAATCCGGTGTCTGTCTTTTCAAGGGTGGAAACGGGCGTTTCCAGGCGCAGTTCACCGCCCACGCCCTGCAGTTCAGCCAACAGCATGTTGACGATCTGCTTTGCCTTTCCGTCGCAAAACAACTGCCCCAGCGTTTTTTCGTGCCAGGCGATTTTGTAACGCTCAACCAGCGCGATGAAATCCCAGGGGGTGTAACGTGTCAGCGCAGATTTATGGAAATGCGGGTTTTGCGACTGGAAATTGTGAAACTCGGTTCGCGTGTTGGTGAAATTGCACCGCCCGCCGCCTGAAATCCGGATTTTTTCACCCGGTGCGCGGGCGTGATCCAGCACCAGAACCCGCCCGCCTGACGCGCCGGCCTGGGCGGCGCAAAACAGCCCGGCCGCGCCGGCGCCTATAATGATCGTATCGTAGTGTGGCATGGCTGCCCGTTATGCTTTCTGGCGCTTTGTGGCCTTACGCCTTTATCAAGCGCGAAAAGGGGGCAGGCAACGGGTTTCGCCCAAACCGGGGCTTACATGGAAAAAGAGGTTCCGCAGCCACAGGATGCAGTGGCGTTCGGGTTGTTGATCACGAACCGCGCGCCGATCAGTTCTTCGGAAAAATCGATGGTCGCATTGGCCAGGAAGGGCAGGGATACTTCATCCACCACAACACGTTCGCCCCCGGGGCCATCAAGCACCAGATCACCCTGTGCCGGGTCATCAAGCGAGATATCGTATTGAAAACCCGAACAGCCGCCGCCCTCTACCGCCACGCGCAGGGCTTTGCCGCTGTCACCAGCGCCAATTTCAGCAAGGCGGGCAAAAGCACGTTCAGTTACGGCCGGGGGCAGGGTGAGTTCCATGGGAAATCCGTTTTTCTTGTTCGCGTAATGGAATATAGGGGGCAAGGGACAGGTCGGCAAGAGACTGGGCGCCAAGAGAGTGCCGCAAACTGGGGGATGTGATGCAGGCAACATATGCAACTGATCCGGCGCAAACGCGTGGGCGGCTGTTTGGCGAGGATGAAAGCCCCTTTCGCAGCCCGTTTCAGCGGGACCGGGACAGGATCATCCATTCATCGGCGTTTCGCCGGCTGAAACACAAAACGCAGGTTTTTGTGGAGCATGAGGGCGATTATTACCGCACGCGCCTGACCCATTCTATTGAGGTGGCCCAGGTGGCGCGCACCATCTCCGGTGCGTTGGGGTTGAACGAACATCTGACCGAGGCCGTGGCCCTGGCGCATGATCTTGGCCACACGCCGTTTGGCCACACGGGCGAGGACGCGCTGGATGCCCTGATGGCGCCCTATGGAGGGTTCGACCACAACGCGCAGGCCCTGAAGATCGTCACCGCACTGGAGCGCCATTATGCCGAATGGGACGGGCTGAACCTGACGTGGGAGACATTGGAGGGCATCGCCAAGCACAACGGGCCGGTGACGGGGGATTTGCCCGTTGCCCTGGCAGAATATGATGCGCGCCATGATCTGGAGCTGGACACCCACGCCGGGGGCGAGGCACAGGTTGCCGCACTGGCGGATGATATTGCCTATAACAATCATGATCTGCATGACGGGCTGCGCGCCGGGTTGTTCACCGTTGAAGAAATCTGCGCCCTGCCAATTGTGGGCGATGCCTTTGGCGAGGTGGATCGCAAGTTCCCGGATCTGGATGCCAACAGGCGGCGCCATGAGGCGTTGCGCCGTGTCTTTGGTGTTATGGTTTCGGACGTTCTGGTAACGTCAAAGCGGCTGTTGCAGGAGGCAAACCCGGCCAGCGTGGAAGATATCCGCGCGCTGGGGCGCCCGGTTGTGCGGTTTTCCGATCCGCTTTGGGCCGATTTGAAACAGATTCGCGCATTTCTGTTCAAACGGATGTATCGCGCGCCATCGGTGGTGAAGATGCGGGCCGAGGTCACGGGGGTGGTGGAAGCGCTGTTTCCGCTGTTCCTGGCGCAGCCAGAGCTTTTGCCGAAGGAATGGCGCGAAGACATCGCCGCCGCACCCGGAAAGACCGCGCTGGCGCGGATCGTTGCGGATTACATTGCGGGAATGACAGACAGGTTCGCCCTGCTGGAACATGCGCGCCTGGCAAAGGGGTGACCTTCGCCAGGGCGTATTACAGCGACCGCATCAGTCGGCGATATTGTGGTGGCCCATTTTCAGAACCAGCAGGATCACCAGCAGAAGCGGGATCAGCATGCCGGCGGAAGAAGAAGAAGAAGCTTCTTCAACGATGACTTCGGGCTCGACGATCGGGTCGACCAGTGCGCCTGCGTTTGCGGCCGTTGCGGCCATTGCGATTGTCAGTGCTGTTGCAGCTGTTTTGAGTTTTGTCATTTGTTCCCCCTAGAAACTTGCGACCTTCGCTTGTGAAGATCCCGCCCAGCCTAGCCCGGGGGGCGCCAGCCGGTCAATATTCGGGCCGTCAAACGCAAACAGGCACCCGATTGGGTGCCTGCGCGATTGTTTTGGATCGGGCTACACGCCCATGTTCCCGGCCTCTTAGCCGAGAGTACGGTGTTGACCCATTTTCAGAACCAGCAGGATCACCAGCAGAAGCGGGATCAGCATGCCAGCGGAGGAAGAAGAAGAAGCTTCTTCTACGATGACTTCGGGCTCAACGATCGGGTCGACCAATGCGCCTGCGTTTGCGGCCGTTGCGGCCATTGCGATTGTCAGTGCTGTTGCAGCAGTTCTAAGTTTTGTCATGTGTAGCCCCTCGAAAAAAAAACCGACCTCTGTTCCTCAAGATCGCCCGCAGGCTACCCCAGGGGGCGGTTGCGGGTCAACAACCGCGCGTCCGAATGAAAACAGGCACCCGATTGGATGCCTGTTTGAATGTCATGGATACGGGCGCGACGCCCGATCTGAAACTTAGGCGGGCTGGTGTCGACCTATTTTCAGAACCAGCAGGATCACCAGCAGAAGTGGGATCAGCATGCCGGCGGAGGAAGAAGAGGATGCTTCTTCGACGATGACTTCGGGTTCGACGATCGGGTCGACCAATGCGCCTGCGTTTGCAGCCGTGGCGGCCATTGCGATTGTCAGTGCTGTTGCCGCTGTTTTAAGTTTTGTCATGTGTAGCCCCTCGAAAAAAAACCGACCTCTGCTCCTCAAGATCGCCCGCAGGCTACCCCAGGGGGCGGTCGCGGGTCAACAACCGCGCGTCCGAATGAAAACAGGCACCCGATTGGGTGCCTGTTTGATTGTCATGGATACGGGCGGGGCGCCCGATCTGTAACTTAGGTGGGCTGGTGGTGGCCCATTTTCAGAACCAGCAGGATCACCAGCAGAAGTGGGATCAGCATGCCAGCGGAAGAAGAAGAAGAAGCTTCTTCAACGATCACTTCGGGCTCAACGATCGGGTCGACCAATGCGCCTGCGTTTGCAGCCGTGGCGGCCATTGTGATGGTCAGTGCTGTTGCAGCAGTTTTGAAGTTTGTCATTTCATTCCCTCGGTTTAATCAGCCTTCACCCCTGAAGGTTCCGGGGACATTACCCCAAGGCCTGTCTAGGGGTCAATATCCTTGCCCGCAAACGAAAACAGGCACCCTATTGGGTGCCTGCCTGATTGTCTCAAGTTGGGTCGGTCGCCCGACCCTGAAGCCACTTAGAGCCTGTGGTTGCCCATTTTCAGGACCAGCAGGATCACCAGCAGAAGCGGGATCAGCATGCCAGCGGAAGAAGAAGAAGAAGCTTCTTCAACGATCACTTCGGGCTCAACGATCGGATCAACCAGTGCGCCTGCGTTTGCGGCTGCGCCAGCGAAAGTTGCCGCAAGTGCTACGGCTGTCAGTTTAGTGTACTTCATGGAATTCCCTCGTGTTGTTTTTTGAACTTCAGCCCAAGAAGGGTCTGATTCAGAATGCTCCACGCTTCCTAACTGGAAAAAACGCGACAAATCAAAGGAAAAAGAGCCGGTTTACTGCATTTTTGCAGTTTTTTGGCATATGTGTCTTTCTTCCCACGGTGGCGGGGCGAAAGATAACGGGCTGATGCGCCGTTTTGGGTGGTAACCAGGCGCACAAGGCGGCGCCTGGTTGGTCGTTACAAAAGGTTATTTGGGATTGACGCCGTGGTGGCCCATTTTCAGAACCAGCAGGATCACCAGCAGAAGTGGGATCAGCATGCCAGCGGAGGAAGAAGAAGACGCTTCTTCAACGATCACTTCGGGCTCTACAATCGGGTCGACCAGTGCGCCTGCGTTTGCAGCAGCGCCTGCGAAGGTCGCGGCAAGCGCGACAGCGGTAAGATTTGCGTATTTCATTGTTTTCCCTCGTTTTGTTTTGAATATCAGCCAATAAATATCCGAGCACCCGCCAGAAACAGGCGAATAGCCCTCTCCAAATAGTCTGATCTAAAAAATCGCGGCGCCCAAGGAAAAAAGGCCTTTCATCGGATTTTCAGCCATTTTTCCTGCGCCTGTGCCTTTCTTCCCACGCGCGCGCGCAGGCAACGCACCCCAGGTTAATACCGGGTGCACAAACAGGCACCCCGTTGGGCGCCTGCTGCTCAGGTTGGCCTTACAGGCTCAGGGCAAGGTTGGAATAGTTTTTACCAGTCGAGACCCACCGTGGTGGCCCATTTTCAGAACCAGCAGGATCACCAGCAAAAGCGGGATCAACATACCGGCGGAGGACGACGAAGATGCCTCTTCAATGATAACCTCAGGCTCTACAATCGGATCGACCAGCGCGCCTGCGTTTGCAGCAGCGCCCGCGAAAGTTGCGGCAAGCGCGACAGCGGTAAGATTTGCGTATTTCATGGTATTCCCTCGTTACGTGTGAATATTGGTTAATAAAAAACGAGAACCCGCCGGAAACAGGCGCCCGGCCCTCGGAAACAGATTTGGCCAAAAACAACACCACGCCAAGAAAAAAAGGTGTTTCACCTGTCTTTTCTTCCGTTTTCCAGGTGTCTGTGCCTTTCTTCACACGCGCGCCGCATCCCAATTTACCTTATGGGTGCACAAACAGGCGCCCAAAAGAACGCCTGTTGTTCTGGCAGCTGTTAACAGATCAAAGCCTATTCAGTAGCCATTCGTTAGATGAGAAACCGGGCTGTTGTGATGGCCCATTTTCAGAACCAGCAGGATCACCAGCAAAAGCGGGATCAACATACCGGCGGAGGACGACGAAGATGCCTCTTCAATAATAACTTCAGGCTCTACAATCGGATCAACCAGTGCGCCTGCGTTTGCGGCGGTGCCTAAAGAAGCCACTGTAAGTGCTGCAATTGCGATGGGTCTAATAAGTTTCATGACGGTCTCCTCTGTTCAATGTCTCGCAGAGTAATTTTCGCACGAAACTCAAAACCGGGCTATGACTCAGGTCAATCGCGCCCGCTTTACCTGCTGGCCCCGATATCCTGATGGGGAAGGGGGCGTTGACCCTGCGGCCCCCCGTGGTACACCCGCGCGACGATAAAGGAAGCGTATCTTATGAACCTCTTCACCGATATCCGGGCCCTGGTAACCGACAGTCTGGCAGCAATGGTGGCCGATGGCAGTTTGCCTGCCGGCCTTTCATACGACAACGTGACGGTAGAGCCGCCCCGCGATGCAGCACACGGCGATATGGCGACGAATGCCGCGATGGTATTGGCAAAGCCCGCAGGCATGAAACCACGCGACATCGCCGGCGCGCTTGCCGAAAAACTGATGGCAGACCCGCGCGTTAAGCGTGCCGAGGTTGCCGGCCCTGGATTTTTGAACCTGGCCCTGGCGGATGATGTCTGGTCCGGGGTGGTTGCCACGGTGCTGCAGGATGCGGATTTTGGCAGGTCGCAGATGGGCGCGGGCGCCCGGGTGAATGTGGAGTTTGTTTCGGCAAACCCCACCGGGCCGCTGCATGTTGGCCATACCCGGGGGGCGGTGTTTGGTGACGCGCTGTCGCGGCTGTTGGATTACGCGGGCTATAACGTCACCCGCGAATATTACATCAATGATGGCGGTGCGCAGGTCGATGTGCTGGCGCGTTCAACATATGAACGTTACCGCGAGGCGCTGGGCTATGCGCCCCAGATTGGCGAAGGTCTGTACCCCGGTGATTATCTGGTTCCCGTAGGTCAGGCGCTGGCCGAAGAGGTGGGCGATGCCTGGCTGGACCAGCCCGAGGCCGTCTGGCTGGCCAAAGTGCGCAGCTTTGCGACAGAAAAAATGATGGCCCTGATCCGCGATGATCTGGCGGCGCTTGGCGTTCATATGGATGTGTTTTTCAGCGAAAAATCGTTGTACGGCACGGGGCTGATCGAAGAATCCCTGGCGGCGCTGGATGCGAAGGGGCTGATTTACGACGGTTTCCTTGATCCGCCAAAGGGCAAGCTGCCAGAAGACTGGGAGCCGCGTGAACAAACGCTGTTCCGTTCGACCGCGCATGGCGATGATGTGGACCGGCCGGTGCGCAAATCTGATGGCAGCTGGACGTATTTTGCCCCCGACATCGCCTATCATTATGACAAGGTCAGCCGGGGGTTCGATGCTTTGATCGATATCTTCGGGGCGGATCACGGTGGTTATGTCAAACGTATGAAGGCGGCCGTATCGGCGCTGAGTGACAGCAAAGTTCCGCTGGATATCAAGCTGACGCAGCTGGTGCGCCTGTTTAAGAATGGCGAGCCGTTCAAGATGTCCAAGCGGTCCGGCAACTTCGTGACCCTGCGCGATGTGGTTGATCTGGTGGGGGCGGATGTGACGCGGTTTGTCATGCTGACCCGCAAAAATGATGCGCCGCTGGATTTTGATTTTGACAAGGTGTTGGAGCAATCGCGCGACAACCCGGTGTTTTACGTTCAATACGCGCATGCGCGTGTTTCATCGGTCTTGCGCAAGGCGAAAGAGGCAGAGATCGAACTTTCCGATGCTGCGGTGCTGGAGGATGAGGCGGAATTCGCCCTGGCGCGCAAGCTGGCCGAATGGCCGCGTCTGGTTGAAATCGCGGCCCGCACGCATGAACCCCACCGCGTGGCGTTCTATCTGTATGAGCTGGCCAGCGATTTTCACGCATTATGGAACCGGGGGAACGAAAAACCCGCCCTTCGCTTCCTGCAAGAGGGGGATAAAACCGCATCTGCGGCAAAAATCGCCCTACCGCGTGCCGTTGCCGTTGTTATTTCTGCCGGTCTTGGTATCCTTGGCGTAACCCCGGCCGAGGAAATGCGCTGATCACAAGTGCTGTTCGGCCTCGGGAGTTGAGGCAGAAGCAGAGAACCGGCAAGGCGAGGCGAAGACCGCCCGCGCCGGATGTGAGGCAGGCATGGCACAAGCAGAATGGGGCAGTATTCAGGCCCCCGAGGCGCGCACCGGGTCCGATATCGGGCCATCAATTGTAAACTGGCTGGGCGCACTTATGTCGCTGACCCTGATCGCAGGCCTTGCGATCTGGGGCTACAAGCTGGCGGTGCGCGATGTTTCCGGGGTGCCGGTGGTGCGCGCATTGGAAGGGCCGATGCGGGTTCAGCCCGAAGACCCGGGTGGCGAAAATGCCGCCCATCAGGGATTTGCCGTCAACGCCGTTCAGGCCGATGGGCAGGCGGCTGCCCCGGCAGAGCGTCTGGTTCTGGCCCCCGCACCCGTGACACTGGAAGCCGAAGACACGCCCGCCCAGGTAATTGCACAAGTCGCGCCTGCCATGGTGCAGGCGACCCCTATGGCCGAAGCTAATGAAGTTGCGGCCGCGATGGACGCCGCTGTTGCGGTTGCCCTGACCACAACGGATCTGGCCGAGGTTACGCCTCAGTCTGTGGCAACAGCCCTTGCAGAGGCTGTGGCCGAAGACACGCCCATTCTGACAGCCGCGGCAACGGCTGCGGCGGTGGCACGTGCTGCTGGCGATGCAGTGGCTGATATTGCCCGGCAGGAAAGCGTTATCCCGGCCTCGGTGCCGGGTGTGAATGCGTCCCCGCGCCCTGCGCAGCGCCCCGAAACATGGCCCCTTGCCACGTCATTGGCGGCATCTGTTTCTGCGGCTGCCAGTGCTGCGGCAACATCTGCGGCGGTGGAAGGTCCGGCCCCGCAGGCGGCTGATGCTGTTGGCGGTGGAAACGAAGTTGTGGCATCCTCCATCCCTGTCGGGACGCGCCTTGTGCAGCTTGGCGCCTATGACAGCGAGGCCGTGGCGCGCGCCGAATGGGCGCGGTTGGCGGACCGGTTTGATGCGTATTTTGACGGTAAGTCACGGGTTGTTCAGATGGCAAATTCGGGCGGGAAAACCTTTTACCGCCTGCGCGCCATCGGGTTCGAAGATCTGGCCGACGCCCGGCGCTTCTGTTCCGTCCTGATGGCTGGAAAGGCCGCTTGCATCCCGGTTGTGACCCGGTGATCCATGCGGGGGCAGGGCGCATATATATTTGGCTGCGAAGGGCCAAGGCTTAGCCCACAGGAACGCGATTTCTTTCAACGGACCGACCCCTGGGGGTTCATCCTGTTTGCACGCAACGTGCAAAGCCCCGAACAGCTGCGCGCGCTTTGTGCCGACCTGCGCGGGGCGGTGGGGCGCGACGCGCTGATCCTGATTGATCAGGAAGGCGGGCGGGTTGCGCGCCTTGGGGCGCCGCACTGGCGTGTCTGGCTGCCTGCGCTGGAACAGGTGCGGCTGAACAAAAGGGCGGGCGTGCGCACGATGTATCTGCGTTACCGCCTGATCGCCGAAGAACTGCGCGCGGTGGGCATTGACGGCAATTGTGCGCCGTTGGTTGATATCGCCATGTGTGACACCCACCCGATCCTGCGCAACCGATGCTATGGCGAAGATGTGGTGCAGGTTGCTGAAATCGCCGGGGCCGTGGCGGCGGCGCTGCTGGACGGTGGAATTATACCCGTTGTCAAACACATCCCGGGCCACGGGCGCGCCGCAGTTGACAGCCATCTGGAATTGCCGCGCGTCAAGACGAAGTACAAGGCGCTGCGCTGTGCGGATTTCATGGCGTTTGAACCCTTTGGGGACCTGCCACTGGCGATGACCGCCCATGTTGTTTACGAAGCACTGGACCCTGAAAACTGCGCCACGATGTCCCCCGATGTGATCGCGATGATCCGCGATGAGATCGAGTTTGGCGGCCTTTTGATAAGTGATGATATATCCATGCAGGCCCTTGATGGCCCCCTGAGCCTGCGCAGCAAAGCCGCGTTGCGGGCCGGGTGTGACATGATCCTTCACTGCAATGGCGTGCGCGAAGAAATGGCCCAGGTCGCGGATGCGGCAGGGCAGATGAGCGCCCGGGCGCAGGCGCGCGCAGATGCCGCCCTGGGGTGGCGGCGCACACCGCGCGCCATTGACATTCCCGCGGTCGAAGCGGAATTTCATGCCCTGATGACAGGTCAGGCAACGAATGGCTGAAGACGAATTTCAAAGTGATGCGCTATCTGTGACCGAACGCCTTGCGGCCGAGGCACTGATCATTGACGTCGACGGGTTTGAGGGGCCTTTGGACCTTTTGCTGACGCTCAGCCGTACGCAGAAGGTGGACCTGCGCAAGATATCGGTTCTGGAACTTTCCGTTCAATACCTGGGATTTATCGAAAAGGCGCGCCACCTGCGCATTGAACTGGCCGCTGATTACCTGGTTATGGCGGCCTGGCTGGCGTTTCTGAAGTCACGCCTTTTGTTGCCGCCCGAACCGGGGGAAGAGGGGCCTTCGGGCGAAGAACTGGCCGCGCATCTGGCCTTTCAGCTGGAGCGCCTGGCCGCCATGCGTGATGTTTCGGCCCGCCTGATGGCGCGTGACCAGCTGGGGCGGGATTTCTTTGTGCGCGGCATTCCCGAAGATATCACACGGGTGCGCCGGGTGACCTATACGGCCACTTTGCTGGACCTGATGCAGGGCTATGCGCGCATTCGCACCAAGGATGAATTTCGCCCCTTCGTGATGGACCGCGATGCGGTGATGACACTGGAACAGGCATTGGACAGAATGCGCGGGCTGATTGGCTATGCCGGCGAATGGACCGAGCTGACCAGCTATATGCCAGAAGGCTGGGGCACCGACCCGGCGCGCCGGCGATCTGCAACGGCCGCGAATTTCGCAGCCTCGCTGGAACTGGCCAAGGCCGGCGCCATCGAGATACGACAGGGCGAGGTTTTTGCGCCCATACAGATACGAAAGAAAGACGATCACGATGGCGGATGAACAGGAAGAAAGCCTTTTTGAAGCACCGCCGATGGGCGAACAGGAACGCATGGTGGAAGCCATCCTTTTTGCCAGCGCCGAGCCGGTGACAGTGGCAGACCTGGAAGCGCGCATGCCCCACGGTGCAGATGCTGCCGAGGCGTTGGTGCACCTGCGAAAACGCTATGACGGGCGCGGGGTTCAGGTGGTGAAGGTGGGCGATGCCTGGGCGATCCGCACCGCCCCCGATCTGGGTTATCTGATGCAAAAGGAAACGGTGGAAACGCGCAAACTGTCACGCGCTGCCATCGAAACGCTGGCGATCATTGCGTATCACCAGCCCACCACACGCGCCGAGATCGAAGAAATCCGCGGTGTCAGTGTTTCACGCGGGACCGTTGATCAGCTGATCGAAATGGAATGGATCCGCTTTGGCCGGCGCCGGATGACACCAGGGCGCCCGGTGACATTTGTGGTGACCCAGCAGTTTCTGGACCACTTCGGCCTGGAAAGCGCGCGCGATCTGCCGGGGCTGAAAGAGCTGCGTTCCGCTGGATTGCTGGACAATCGCCCGGCCCCCGGCGCGATGCCCGGGGTGGACAGTGGCGATGACGATGAAAGCCAGGAAGGCCAGTCAGAACTGTTTGAAGACTAGGCAAACAGCCGCCTTTGCCCCCCGAAACGCAACGCGGGGGGTGACATCGCCCCGAAAATGCCCATTTCATGGGATAGGTAGCGTGCAAATTACGGTAAAGCGGAAAGGGTGCGCAGATGAATGCGAACCAATTGATCAGCATGGTAATGCGCATGTTTATGCGCAAAATCATCAATAAAGGTGTCAACACCGGCATCAACATGGCCGCCAGCGGTGGCAAGGATGCCAGTGAAATGACCCCGCATGAACGCAGGCGCGCCCGTCAGGCCCGCCAGAGTGCGCGCAAGGCCAAACAGGCTGCGCGTATCATGCGGCGCATGCGATAGGCGCCAGCCCGGGGCGATTTCAGGCCTCCGGCGGGGATATTTTTGGAACAATGATAAAGCAGGATCGCAGCCGCCTCAGGCGGTTTTGAAGTGTTTGGAAAGTTTCAGGCCCTGACCCTGGTAGTTGGATGCGATGCCCGCGCCGTACAGCTGATCGGGGATTTGTGCCATGCGTTCATAGACCAGGCGGCCCACGACCTGGCCGTGTTCCAGCACAAAGGGGGCTTCGTGACAGCGCACCTCCAGCACCCCGCGCGACCCGGCACCGCCGGCGGCATCATGGCCAAAGCCCGGATCAAAGAAACCGGCGTAATGGACCCGGAATTCCCCGACCATTGCCAGGTAAGGTGCCATTTCAGCGGCGCAATCGGGGGGGATGTGCACGGCTTCGCGGCTGACGAGGATGTAAAAGGCGCCCGGATCAAGGATGATGCGGCCTTCTGATGTGTGGATGGGTTCCCAGTATTCGGCCGGGTCGTAGTGGCCGATCAGATCCAGATCAATAACCCCGGTGTGGGGTTTGGCCCGGTATCCGACAAGGTTGCCGTTTGCCGGTTTCAGATCGACGGAAAAGCCCAGGCCTTCGTCGATATGGGCCGGGCCATCGACCAGCCGGTGTTCGGCGTGGCGTGTGCGCAGGTCATCATCGGACAGGACGGCCTGACCGGCGCGGAAGCGAATTTGGTTGAGCCGCATGCCCGGGCGCACCAGGACGGAAAAGCTGCGCGGGCAGATTTCGGCGTATAGAGGGCCGCTGTATCCTGGTGCGATGCGATCAAATTCGACCCCGCCATCGGTGATGGTGCGGGTCAGAAGATCAAGCCGCCCGGTCGAGCTTTTTGCATTTGCGACGGCCTGGATGCCGGTGGGCAGGTTCAGCCCTTCCATCAGGGGCACCACATAGACGGCGCCTTTTTCCAGGACGGCGCCGTTTGTCAGATCAATCCGGTGCATTTCGAATTCGCCAAGGCGGTCGGCAACAGTTGCGCCATCGCCCGTCAGGAAGGACGCGCGCACGCGGTAGGCAACGGTGCCAAGGCGCAGATCAAGCGAGGCGGGCTGAATTTGGGCCGGTACGACGGCAGGGTCACCTGTGATGATGCCCTGCGCAATCATTTCGGTGAGTGTCTGGCTGGGAAGAACCCCAACACCGTATTGTTGTGTGCCTGTCGTCATGTCGTTCCCCGATACACAAACGCCCGCCGCAGGTGCGGGCGGGCGGTGATGTGATTGGTCGGGCTAGCAGGACTCGAACCTGCGACCTTCCGTCCCCCAGACGGACGCGCTACCAGGCTGCGCCATAGCCCGACTTGGGCCTCTACATAGAGATTTTCGGGGCAGGGGCAAGCGGGAAAGCGCATGAAATCCTGTCAGAGCGGTTGGTGTGGGCTGTTGCCCCGGCGCATGTGTTGCGCGAGTGTCTGAAGCCGGTCTGCGAGGCCCTGCAATTGCGCGGGAGAGGCGCTGACGTGGCCATTGCGCGCGCGCCGTAAAAGGCTTGCAGCACCCGGGGCCGGGCTGCTGGCAGGGGGCGCGATTTCATCGTCTGACGCATCGGGCGGGATGTGCGCGATATCGGCCCAGGCGGGCAGGGGTGATTCGTCTGGCGGTGCGATGTCAGCGTCATGGGCCAGGAAATCCAGGGCCTCGGGGCTGTCCAGCACGTCGTCGTCATCGCCGGTGCCATCATCGGGCGTGTTGGCCGTGCTGGCGGCGATGTCGGCGGTGATGTCTGTGGTGGGAGCGTCTGGTTGCGTGGCTGGGGGCGCCACGGGCGCCATCGGTTCATCATCAAAGGGGAAGGCCGGGGTTGAGTGGTCTTCGGCTTCAGCTTCGGTGTGGGGGGGGTGTTCCGGCGCAGGGTCTGGCAGCAGCTCGGCGTCTTCGATGGGGGCTGTTTCATCCTGACGGGAAAGGGGCACGACGTTGGATGGGGTCACATCCACCATGGCAGGCTGATCCAGAGCCGGCGACAGGGCCGCGATGTGTTTCACGCCCTCTTCGCGCAGCAGTTTCTGCACCCCGCGGATTGTCATCCCATCTTCGTGCAGAAGTTTGCGGATACCGCCCAGCAACATCATATCGGACGGGCGATAATACCGCCGCCCGCCAGCGCGTTTCACGGGTTTTACCTGTGAAAAGCGGCTTTCCCAGAAGCGCAGAACATGGGTGGGTACGCCCAGCCATTCTGCCACCTCGCTGATGGTGCGGAAGGCGTCGGGTGACTTTTTGTCCATGTCTATGCCTGTCTGTCCGGCGGTGTTACGCGTTTAGCTTTTGTTGCCGTCCGCGACGCGGTCTTTCATCAGGTGCGAAGGCCTGAAGGTCAGCACCCGGCGCGGCAGAATCGGAACCTCTTGCCCCGTCTTGGGGTTGCGCCCCACGCGGGCGGCTTTATCGCGCACCGAAAACGTACCGAAGGACGAAATCTTAACGGATTCACCAGAGGCCAGCGCATCGGACATATGGCCCAGGACGCTTTCAACCAGCTGCGCGGATTCATTGCGTGAAAGACCCACTTCGCGAAAAACGGCTTCGCTAAGATCCATGCGTGTCAAAGTTGTATCGCTCATGTCATCCCCCTGATGGCCATATACGAGCATAGAGAGGTTTGATTTTCCGAGTCAATATCAATGGTTTGGCTTTCGCCCCTCATGTGGGGCGAAAACCGCTTTCACCAGCGTATGACGACAGAGCCCCAGGCCAGCCCGCCACCGATCGCTTCGGTGACCAGCAAATCGCCCTGTTTGATCTGCCCCTTTGCCTTGCCAACAGACAGGGCCAGCGGGATCGAGGCGGCCGAGGTGTTGCCGTGGTCCTGTACGGTGACAATCACCCGGTCCATCGGCACGCCCATCTTTTTGGCGGTGCCCTGAATGATTCGGATATTGGCCTGATGCGGCACGATCCAGTCGACATCATCATCGGTCAGGCCAATTTTTTCCAACGCGCGGTGCGCTGTGTTGGTCAGCTTTTCCACGGCCTGGCGGAACAGCTGGTTGCCCTGCATGCGCACGTATCCGGCCACACCCGAGGTTGACACCCCGCCGTCGACATACAGCATATCGCGGTAGCGCCCGTCAGAGTTCAGATCGGCAGCAAGAATGCCGCGGTCCTGAGTGGTGCCCTGACTGCCCGAGGCCTCTAGAATCAGCGCGCCGGCGCCGTCGCCGAACAACACGCAGGTAGAGCGGTCTTTGAAATCCAGAATGCGCGAGAATGTTTCGGCCCCGATCACCAGAACGCGTTCTGCCTGGCCTGACAAAATCAGCGCATTGGCATTGGCCAGCGCAAAGATGAATCCGGCGCAGACGGCCTGTACATCAAAGGCAAAGCCGCGTGTCATGCCCAGGCCAGCCTGCACCATGGTGGCACAGGACGGAAAGGTCAGATCTGGTGTGGAGGTGGCAAGAACGATGGCGTCGATGTCATCGGCCTGCATCCCGGCATCGTCCAGCGCGGCCTTGGCGGCGCGAATGGCCAGGTCTGATGTTGTCTGGCCTTCGGCGGCGAAGTGGCGCCGTTCAATGCCCGAACGGGTGCGAATCCATTCGTCCGATGTTTCCAGTGTTTCTTCGAATTCTGAATTTGGAACCACCCGGTCGGGAAGGTAATGGCCAACCCCTTTGACGACCGCACGTGTTGTGGCGTTTTCTGTCATTCTGCCCGCTCGTTATTGCCGGTGTCAGGTTTTGCGTCTGCATCTTGGCGTGGCAGCGAGGCGGATGCAACCCGCGCCGCAAGCTTCTTGTTGAAGCCCGATTTCGCAAGGGTGAAGGCCAGTTTTACGGCCGCCGAAACGCCGGTGGCATCTGCCGAGCCGTGGCTTTTGACCACGGTGCCGTTCAGCCCCAGAAAGACCCCGCCGTTGACGCGGCGCGGATCGATGCGGGTGCTGAGGCGTTTCAGGGATGTATAGGCCAGCAGGGCCGCAATGCGCGAAAGTGGCGTGGCCTTAAAGGCGTCGCGCAGGAATTCGCGGGAAAGGGATGCGGTGCCTTCGCCGGTTTTCAGGGCGATGTTTCCGGTAAACCCATCCGTCACGATGACATCAACGCGGTCAGACGGGATATCGCCACCTTCGACAAAGCCGACAAATTCGAAATCGGCGGCATCTGCGGCGTCTGAAATAAGCTCATGCGCGGCTTTCAGTTCGGTCCGGCCTTTGTGTTCTTCGGTGCCCACGTTCAACAGGCCGATGCGCGGGCGCGGCTGGCCCAGCCCGTTGCGGGCATAAGAGGCCCCCATCAGCGCGTATTGAAGAAGGTCGGCAGCATCCGCGCGGATGTCAGCGCCGACATCCAGCATTACGTTGAACCCACCTGGGTTACGCGATGGCCACAGGCAGGCGATAGCGGGGCGGTTCACACCCGGCAGTTTGCGCAGGCGCATCATGGAAAGAACCATCAGTGCGCCGGTATTGCCGCAGGATACGGCCACTTCGGCCTCGCCATGTTTTACGGCGTCGACGGTCGACCACATCGATGTTTTTTGCCCATAACGCATCACATGCGACGGGCGCGCGTCCATTGTCACCACTTCTTCGGTGTGGCGAATTTCGCAAACGGCACTCAGGCCTTTGCGCCGCGCAACCAGTTTTTCCAGAGTCGGCCCGTCGCCGTGCAGAATAAACCCGATGTCCGGATTTTTTTCAGCAGAACAGGCTAAGCCGGCGACAACAGCCGCCGGCCCCTGGTCGCCGCCCATGGCGTCGACTGAAATGATGGTGCGGCTGGCGCCGGTCTGCGTCGTATTCTGGCCCGTAAGGGGGGACGAATCTGACATGCCGGCGTCGCCTCGCGAAAAAGGCAGCTTACGCCGCGTCTTCGTCGTCGAATACCGCGTCGTCAACCATTGCGACAACTTCGCGGTCGGCGTAGTGGCCACACGACGGGCAGACGTGATGCGGGCGCTTGAGCTCACCGCAGTTCGAGCATTCGTTCGGGTTATCTGCGACCAGCGCATCGTGGCTACGACGGTTATTGCGGCGCGATCGCGTGATCTTATTCTGTGGGACAGCCATGTCTCAACCTTGATAGTTCGGGGGCCATGGGCCCGGTGTTTCCTGAGTCTGAACGCCTCTTACGCGTATATACGCGTGCTGTCCAACTCATCTTTCCAGAGAGGCCGGGAACATACTGCTAATTTGCCTCTTTGCAAGGGGGGGGCGGGGGGAATCTCTTTTTAAGCGCTGTTTTCCCCGTCATCATCCTGGGACAGCTTGCCGCGCAGGGCTGCAAGGCCGGCAAATGGGCGGGCTTCTTCGTCTGTCATGGGGGCCTGACCGGGGGTTGTGAACGCGGCCTGGTCAAGTTTTGCACCTTCTGCGCGCGGATAGGCGGGCAGGGCCAGGGCCAAAGCTTCGACCATGACCTGACCCAGGTCAATTTCGGCGCCCAGCGGTTCCTCGTCAGTGTTTTGCGGGATCTCAAGCTCGGCGTCCGTGTCGGATTGTTCCATATCCGCGCGCCAGAAGCGTTCAACGTGGTCTTCGATTCGCGTGGTGACAGGGGCCAGCGTGACAACACAGGTCTGTACAACCGTGGCGCCCAGGCGGGCGGTCAGGCGCCAGTCGCGTTTGCCCTGTGGTTCAAGTTGCCCTTCAAAGCGCACCTTGCGCAGGGCCAAAAGCCCCAGCGCCTGCGCGATGGCGGCGCAGGTTTCGTGATCCGGTGTCAGCAGAAATGTGGTGGGTGTGGTGTTGGCCAGATCGGCCGGGCGCAGCGGGTGCGCGTAGACGGAAGGTTGGTCAGCTGTGGTCATCAGGTGTTTCGTTTCTTGAACAGAGTGCTATCCTTCTGTAAGCGGATAAGGACAGTGGCATTGTATAGCAAGGGGGCGGCATGTCGGGGCTATTGCGGATCGTAAGACTATTGACGGCCATTGCAGCCGTTGGCGCGCTGACGGCGTGCACAGCAATCTACCGCAACCATGGCTACGTGCCGGATGACGAAGCGCTGGGCCAGATCGTGGTTGGCCTGGACACACGCACCACCGTTGCCAGCAGCATTGGCCAGCCCGGAACGGCCGGCCTGCTGACCGGCAGCAGCTGGTACTATGTGCAAAGCCAGTTCCGCCATTTTTCCTATAATGCGCCGCGCGAAGTGCAGCGCGAAGTTGTTGCTGTCAGTTTTGACAAAGACGGTGTTGTCGAAAACATCGAACGCTTTGGTCTTGAAAACGGCAATGTGGTTGTTCTTTCACGTCGGGTGACAGATACGAACATCAAGGGCGTTTCCTTCCTGCGTCAGCTGTTTGGCAACCTGGGCAAGTTCAGCGCGGCGCAGTTCAAGTAACCCGGTGGCCATGGCCCCGGACAAACCCCGTTTGACGGCAAGCGCAACCCGGCATGGCCAAACGCCAGTAAGACGAGGTGACAGCGTGCCAGGACCGGGGAAAGCCCGCTACATCGCCCGACTGGCCAGCACAGGCGAAGACCTGCGCCGCGCGCAGGCGCTGCGCTACCGTTGCTTCATTGATGCGGCGCGCGACGGTCTGGACCATGATTCGTTTGATCCGCTGTGTCAGCACATATTGGTGGAAGAGGCGGCCACAGGCGCGCTGGTCTGCTGTGTGCGGTTGTTGCCACTGGCGGGCGGGGGCCAGATTGATGACAGCTATTCAGCCCAGTTTTACAACCTGTCCAGGCTGGCGCAGTTTTGCGGGCCGATGGCCGAGGTTGGCCGCTTTTGTGTGGCCCCGCAGTGTGACGACCCTGATATTGTGCGCACCGCCTGGGGGGCGATGACGCGTATTGTTGACGACAAGGGGATAGAGCTGCTGTTTGGCTGTTCCTCGTTTCAGGGCACTGACGCAGCGCCCTATCTGGGGGTGTTTGAGACCTTGCACCAGCGTTACTTGGCCCCGGCGCAGTGGTTACCTGAGGTGAAAGCGCCCCAGGTTGTGCGTTTTGGTGCGCAACCTGCCCCTAAGGCGGCCCCGAACGTGACAGGAAGCGCGATGCCGCCACTGCTGCGCAGCTATTTGCTGATGGGGGGATGGGTGAGTGACCATGCGGTGGTGGACCGCAAGATGAACACGCTTCATGTCTTCACCGGGCTGGAGATCAGGGCGGTGCCCCCGGCGCGTGCGCGGCTTTTGCGGGCGCTGGCGGATCAGCCTGCGGGCCCCGTGACGTAGCCTGAATAAGCGGCGGCGAGTTGACGGCGCGCGCTGGCTGGACTAGGCGGCGGGCATGGCACGTGTACCTCTTTTACAGCTTTCGGGCATTTCCCTGACTTTTGGGGGTGATCCGGTTTTTGACGGTCTGGATATGGTCGTGCAACCGGGCGACCGGGTGGCACTGGTCGGGCGCAATGGTTCTGGCAAATCCACCTTGATGAAAGTCATGGCAGGGCTGGTTGAAGCAGACCATGGCAGCCGGGTTTTATCGCCCGGCGTTTCCGTGGGCTATATGGAACAGCACCCGGATCTGTCGCGCTTTGAAACGCTGGGCGAATTTGCCTCCAGTGGGTTAGAGCCGGGGCAGGATTATCGCGTGGAACGCGTGGCCGAGGGCCTGAAGTTTGATCCAGACCGGCCCGTTTCCACCGCGTCCGGCGGGGAAAGGCGGCGCGCGGCGCTGGCAAAGCTTCTGGCCGAAGCCCCCGATCTGATGCTGCTGGACGAGCCGACGAACCATCTGGATATCGAAGCGATCAGCTGGCTGGAACGGGAATTGGGCGCAACCCGCGCCGGGTTTGTTCTGATCAGCCACGACAGGGCGTTTTTGCGTGCCCTGACACGGGCGACGCTGTGGATTGACCGGGGCAGGGTGCGGCGCCAGGAAAAGGGCTTTGAAGCGTTCGAAGCCTGGCGTGACAAGACCTGGGAAGACGAGGATATGGCGCGCCACAAGCTTGATCGCAAGATCAAGGCCGAAGCCCGCTGGGCCGTGGAAGGCATCAGCGCGCGGCGCAAGCGCAATCAGGGGCGCCTGCGTGCGCTGGGCACGCTGAAGGCCGATCGCGCTGCGCAGATTACCCGCCAGGGCGCGGCGGGTATGGCGCTGGACGCGGGCCCGAAATCGGGCCGCAAGGTTATAGAAGCGGTTGGAATTACAAAGGCTTATGGTGACACGGCGATCGTGCGCAATTTTTCCCTGAGGGTGATGCGGGGTGATCGTGTGGCGTTGGTGGGCCCCAATGGCGTGGGAAAAACCACGTTGCTGAACATGCTGATCGGTAAGGAATTGCCCGACAGTGGCACCGTTACCCATGGCACCAACATTGAAATGGCAGTGTTCGATCAGAACCGCGCGGGCCTGGACCCGGATGTAAGCCTTTGGGAAAGCCTGACGGGTGACATTGATATGCGTGTGTCGGGCAAGGCCGATCAGGTGATGGTGCGCGGACAGCCCCGCCATGTGGTGGGCTATCTGAAGGAATTCCTGTTTTCCGATGCCCAGGCGCGCGCACCCGTGCGTTCGCTTTCCGGTGGGGAAAAGGCGCGCCTGATCCTTGCCAAGATCATGGCGCGGGAATCCAACCTGCTGGTGCTGGACGAACCCACCAATGATCTGGATGTGGAAACCCTGGATCTGTTGCAGGAGCTGCTGTCAGATTATGACGGAACGGTCATTCTGGTCAGCCATGACCGGGATTTTCTGGACCGCGTGGCCGCAACCACCATTGCGCTGGAAGGCAATGGACAGGCGATCATCCATGCTGGTGGGTGGAGCGATTATCAGGCGGCGCGCGGCGCCGATGCGCCTGTTGAAAAACGGGCCAAACAAAAAACGCCCCCCGGCCCGGCGCCCAGAAAACCCGATGCCCCCGCCGCGCGGGACGGCGCCCAGGGCCTGAGTTTTGTTGAACAACACCGGCTGGAAGCCCTGCCCGGCGAGATCGAGCGCCTTGAGGCCGAGATTGCCAAGCTGGAGGTGTTCCTGTCCGACCCGAAGCTGTTCACGGATGAACCTGTGAAGTTTCGCAAGGCCAGCGAAGGGCTGGTCGCACGCCAGACCGCCCTGAGTGCGGCGGAAGAAGAATGGCTGATGTTGGAAGAAAAGGCCGAAGAGGGCTAAGCCGCCCATCGGCCTTTTCAAAAGATTTTATGCCTCCGGCGGAGGTATTTTCGCCAAGAAGAAGGCCGCGCCGCTTACGCTGGCAGGTGGATGTTGAAGGCTTTGCGAATGGTCGCGTCGCGCACAGGGTCAAGGCGCGCGCCGGGGGGTTGGGCAAGGATGTGTTCTTTGCGTTTCACCGCTTTTGAAATCAGGTCGGGTTTGCCGATTTCGGCCCATTCCTTTGGCGAACTGCGATCCCCCAGTGTGGGATAGATGTATTCGGTCTGCATAAGGTTCAGGGTTTGCTGAGACCCAAGGTAATGGCCCGGCCCGCCAAGGCAGGTGGCGCGCATGACTTCGAGGCTGATGGAATCTTCGGTCACTTCGATGCCGCGCACACAGCGCAGCGCCTGGCCGATCAGATCATCGCCGATGATCAGGGATTCATGGCAGAACCCCAGCAGCGAGGCATGCATGCCTGCGGCCTCATACACCATGTTAAGCCCGGACAGGCCGGCCAGAACGTTTGAGGTTGCCTGTTCCCAGCCGGCCTGCATATCCGGCAGTTTCGCATCTGCGATGCCTGCGGCGGCCCCGCCGGGCAGGCCGTAGTAGTGGTGCATCTGGGCGCAGCCTGCTGTCAGCAGTGCCTGTTCGCCGGATCCGCCCGACATGGCACCTGTTCTGAGGTCCGAGACAAAAGGCCAGGTGCCAAAGATGGCCGGGTGGCCCGGTTTGATGGCGTTCACATAGACCACCCCGGCCAGGCATTCGGCCACCGCCTGCACGATGGCGCCCGCGATCGGGGCGGGGGCTGTGGCGCCGGCCTGGCCGGCAGACAGCAGCAGGACGGGCAGGCCTGCGTGAATGCAGGATTCCATCACTTCGCAGCTTTCGGTGGCAAACTTCATCGGCGGCACCACGAAGCAGTTGGAGTTTGAGACAAAGGGGCGCGCGCGCCATATGTCTTCGCCCCCCGCGATCATATGCAGCAGGTTCAGTGCGCCCGGCACAAAGGCCGGTTCGCTGAAGGATGTGCCGATATGTTTCGTGGTGCCCGTGCAGCAGGCGTAGATGGTGTTGAGATCCATTTCGAAGTTGTCGGCGATGTCACGCGCGACCATCGGGCGTTGCAGAAAGTGGATGTTGTCCAGCGTGTCGGCAATGCGCGCGGCGTCATGGATATCCTGCAGGGTTGAATCGCGGTAGTTGCGGGTTTCAACATCAACCACATGCACCGCGGCGCCGGCGGTGCCGTAGTGCACGCGGTTGCCGCCGATTTCCAGGTCATTAGCCGGGTCGCGCCCAAAGAGGGTGAAGGATTTCGGGGCCAGCGCCAGCATGTCTTCGACCAGCGCGCGGGGAAAGCGCAGGCGCCCGTCGTCGCCCAGGATGGCGCCGGCGCGCGTCATCGCCTTGATGCCCGATGGGGGGGCATCGGCCAGGCCGATCTGTTCAAGGGCGTCCAGGGCGGCCTGGTGAATGCGTGCCATTGCGGCATCTGACAAGGGGCGGAAGGTGCCGCCATCCATGCCAGGGCGCACGGGGCGCACGTCTTTTGCCAGGGGTGCGGCGCGCAAGGCAAGGCGGGCAGAGCGGCCACCGGAGCGGCGGGAGGGGGATGCTGTCATATAATCGGATCCGTCGAAAAGGGCATGGGCGGGTGGCTGGTGTTGGTCAGCACTGCGCCGGGCGCCCGCGCGCCGCGCGCCCGCGTTGCGCACCGATTGTTGTCACCATCAGTGATATAAGCCAGTCCAGCCTGTCCATCGCGCGCCCCTTTCCTGCCTTAGCTAAGAAGGAGAATCGCGCCCGGTCTGGTCTGTTTGCGCCATGGTGGTCTGTTTGCGTCAGGTGACAGCGGCAACCTGAAAGACGGCCGCGTAATGGGTGCCTGCGGCCGCAAGAACGAAAGAATGCCAGATAGCGCGGTTAAAGGGCCAGCTGTCGCGGTGATGAAACAGGGTGCCGGCGGTGTAGGTCAGCCCGCCGGTGATCAGCAGGATCAGCGCGCCGGTCGGAAGGTTTGCCAGCATCGGGCCGATGGCGACAAGCGCCAGCCAGCCCTGCACCAGATACAGGCCAAAGGCGGTGCGGGTCAGGCGCCCGAAGAAAAACAGTTTCAACACCACGCCGGCGGCGGCAATGCCCCAGACCGCAGCGGTCAGTGCGATGCCCTTTGCCCCGCCGATGCCGATCAATGCCATCGGCGTATAGGTGCCTGCGATCATGATAAAGATTGCGGCGTGGTCAAACCGGCGCAGGATGGCGCGGGCTTTGGCGTGAAGGGTCATGTTATAGGCGGCCGAAAAAGAGAAGGTCGCGATCAGCCCGATGGCATAGACCGCCAGTGCCGCAATATGTTCAAGCGGTGCGGCAAGGGCAGCCCAGATGATCAGGGTGAGCGCGCCACCCAGTGCCGCAGCCACGCCCAGCGCATGCACGATACCATCCGCCAGGTGTTCATTCTTTGTGTGATCCAGACCGTATTCAAACATTGCGCCCACCTTTCGGGCGCGACAGTAGCGGTGCGCGCGGCGAAATCAGCAGTGACTTCGCGGAAACCCCGGCTGCGCGGCGATGTCTTGCCTACCAGCTGCCTGATGCGCCCCCGCCAGAGGATGAGCCGCCGCCAAACGATCCACCGGACGAGGAGGACGAGGAGGCGGTGATGCGCGAAATCGTGTACAGGTGGCTGGTGTGGTAGTGGCAGTGCGGGCAATCCAGAATGTTTTTGCCTTCGCCGCTTTTCTTGCGCGTGGCTTTTTCAATGATTTCCTTTGTCTTGACCAATCCGCGCTGATGGCACTTTGGGCAGCGGCGCAGGGAATTCCCGATACGGCGCCGGAAAATCAGGGCCCCGAAGGATGCAAAACCGGCCAGGCCCAGCAGTGCCGCCAGAAGGCCGCTTATTGTGCCCGAGGGCGCGGGCGCATCCTGGCCCGCGGCATGGACGCGCGCGATCCGGTTCAGCGTGGCATCGGTGCCATCTTCGATGCCTTGCGACATGTTGCCGTTTTTAAAGGCGGGAATGAAAATGCGTTCAATAATGTCCTTTGCTTCGCGGTCAAATCCGCCGGGATAGCCCGCGCCCAGTTCGATGCGCATTTCGCGGTCCTGGGTGATGACAAGGATCAGGATGCCGTCATTGCGTTGGGCATTTCCGATGCCCCAGTGGTTGAAAAGCCCGGTGGCGAAGTCTTCAAACGACCCGGCGGCCTGAAAACCACCGCGCGAATACAGGGTCAGGACCGTGGCCTCGACCCCGGTTTCTTCGCGCAGCACCTCAAGCGATCGGCGGATGCGTGTTTGTGCATCTTCATCGATGGCCGCGGCATAATCATTGACGAAGGTGTTTTCATAAACCGGCCAGCTTTGGGCGTGAAGCAGGCTGGGAAGGGCGATAATCAGGCTGAAAATAAGGGCAAAACGTTTCATAATAAATCTTTCGAAAGATCAGACAGAACTTCGGGGATCATCATGACATCTTCGCGTGTGCAGTCAAACTGCCCCACCTGAACGCGGATGACAAAGGCCCCCTGGTGGGTGGTTTGCGTCAGATAAATGCGCCCGTCATTGTTGATGCGTTCCAGCAGGGTGGCGGTTTTGGCGTCATCCTGAAACCGGAAGGAAAACAGCGAAAGAATGGGGTCGGTCACGATGGAAAAACCGGGCAGGGCGGCGATGGCATCGCACGCCTCGTTTGACCAGGCAACGTGGTTTCGGATGCGTTCACGCAGGCCGGACATGCCTTCGGCGCGCATCAGGAACCACAGCTTCAGCGCGCGAAAACGCCGGCCCAGCGGCAGGGTCCATTCATTGTAATTGGTGATGTCTTCGCTGCCCTGGGTTTTCAGGTAATCCGGGCGCAGGCCCATCGTGCGGATTTGCGGGCCGGGATCGCGGATGAACTGGACCGAGCAGTCAAACTGCGCGCCCAGCCATTTATGCGGGTTAAAGACGATGCTGTCAGCGCCTTCAACACCGGCCCAGAGGTCACGAAACTCTGGGCAGATCATGGCCGACCCCGCCCAGGCGGCATCCACGTGAACCGGCAGGTCATGGGTTTTGGCAACCGCGATACAGGCGGCAAGATCATCGCAGGCCCCGACCGAGGTTCCGCCCGTGCACAGGATGACACCCGCGGGGCGGTGGCCATTGGCCAGATCTGTGCGGATCGCGGTATCCAGTGCATTCGGGTCCATCGCGAACAGCGGATTGCCCGCCAGTGTTGGGATTTTGACCAGGTTGTTCTGGCCGATACCCGACAGGCGCGCGGCTTTGTCGACCGAGCTATGGGTCTGGTCTGACGCATAAAGGCGCAAGCGCGGCTGGGCAGTCAGACCTTCGGCCAGCCCATCCCACCCCAGGGCGGATTCGCGCATGGTCAGCACCGCCGAAAATGTGGCCGTTGTGGCGCTGTCATGAATGGTGCCGCTGAAGGTGTCCGCCAGCCCCAGCGCATCGCGCAGCCAGCCGATGGTGACCTCTTCCATCTCGTTCGCAGCCGGGGCGGTTTGCCACAGCATGGCCTGCGCGGCCATCGCGTTTGCCAATTGTTCGGCCAGCATGGAAACCGGGGCGGCATTGGCGGGAAAATAGGCAAAGAACCGCGGGTGCTGCCAATGGGTCATCGCATCGGGAACCAGGGCTTCGAAATCCTTAAAGATAACCTCGACAGGTTCGCCATGTTCGGGTGGGGCTGCGCCCAGTTTTGCGGCGACGGTTCCGGGGCGAATATTGGGGCGCACGGGGCGCTCGCGCAGGGTTTTATAATAATCGCGCGCCCAGTCGGCGGCGCGTTTGGACCAGTGGTTCAGCTCATCGTGGTTCATGACAGCTCCTTTGCAGGTATCAAGCCATGCCGGGGGTGTGGGGGCAAGGCGAACAGCGCGCGCGGGCCGGTTTTTATCGCGCAGCCCGCCGCAAACCGGTGCAATCGCAAGGATGTGACAGGCTGGCAGGTGACGGCGGGCGAAAGAGGCGCTAGACGGGGCGTATGTTCGGATTGGAAATCATCGACGCGAGTCTTTTGCCCGCCCTTGCCATAGCCCTGCTTGCGGGGCTTTTAAGCTTTCTCAGCCCCTGTGTGCTGCCCATCGTGCCGCCCTATCTGGCGTATATGAGCGGCGTTTCGATGGGCGAACTGGAAAAAGGCAAAGGGGCTGCGCGCAAGGCCACGCTGACGGCGTTGTTCTTTGTGATGGGCCTGTCCACGGTCTTTTTGTTCCTTGGGTTTACGGCCTCGGCCTTTGGTGCGTTCTTTTTACAAAACCAAACCTATTTCAACATGTTCGCGGGTGTTGTGGTGATGATATTCGGCGCGCATTTCGTGGGCGCCATTCGCATCCCTTTTCTGGAGCGCGAGGCGCGCCTGGATGCGGGCGACAAGGGCGGATCGGCCTTTGGCGCCTATTTGCTGGGGCTGGCCTTTGCCTTTGGCTGGACACCCTGCATCGGGCCGCAGCTGGGGGCGATCCTTTCGCTGGCGGCATCCGAGGCTTCGGTGGTGCGTGGCACATTGCTGCTGGCGGTCTATGCGGCCGGGCTGGGCATTCCGTTCATACTGGTGGCCGCGTTCTTCCCGCGCATGACAGGCCTGATGGGCTGGATGAAGCGCCATATGGGCCAGATCGAGCGGATCATGGGCCTTTTGTTGTGGACCATCGGCCTGCTGATGCTGACCGGGGGATTTTCTTCGATATCCTATTGGTTGCTGGAAACTTTCCCGGCGTTGTCAGCCCTGGGCTAACAGGCTTAATTCCGACGCAAGAATAGGTTATGGTCGTGCCAAACAGGCAATGGCCGGGCAAATGGCAGGCAGTAATTTACAACAGGTGAAACGGCGCCGGGTATTTTATATCCCCGGCTATGACCCCATTCACCCACGCCGGTACCGTGAATTGTACCGCAGTGAAAGCGCAGAACAGGGCGCTATTTCAGGCTATGAGGTTGACCTGGTCGGCCGGCATGGCGCCGGTGCCTATGGCTGGCAGGTGACAGGGCATATCGACGGCTGTGACACCATTGCTGACGTGGATGTTTTAGTGTGGTCAGACATCGTGCGCACATCGATGGATCTGAACATTCCCGCAACCTACCTTTTGTTGGTGCGCACGGCCTGGACATATATGGCGTCGGGTGTTTTACGCCGGCTGATGCGCCTGCGCAAAGGGCCGGTGATAGCCGCACTTTATCCGGTGGGGATGTTGCTGCTACAGCTTGTTCTGGCGGTTCTGGTGGCGGGGATGGCCGGGCGCCTGACCGCCCTGGGCCTGCATTTGATTGCCGGGGCCGGGCGCATCGGGGATCTGGCCGCCAGTGCCGGTTTCTGGGTTGTGTTCGGGGTGTTGTTTACCCTGACCATGCGCTGGTTTCGAAAGATCGATAACCGCCTTTATGTCTATTACCTGATGCATGATTACGCCTATTCGGCGCAGTTCAGGGGGGCGAACCCGCCTCCGCTGGAGGCGCGGATGGCAGAATTTGGCGATGCGATCGCCGCGGCGCTGGATTCTGATGTGGATGAGGTTTTGGTGGTCGGGCATTCCTCGGGTGCGCATCTGGGGGTGTCGGTTCTGGCGGATCTGATCCGCGCCGGGCGGGTACGCCCGGATGGTCCGGCACTGGGGTTTCTGACGCTGGGGCAGGTGGTGCCAATGGTGTCTTTCCTGCCCGATGCATCGCGTTTGCGCGCCGATCTGCATCTGCTGTCAGCGTCGGATGCCCTGACGTGGGTTGATGTGACCGCGCCGGGTGATGGCTGTGCTTTTGCGCTGTGTGATCCGGTGGCGGTGTCGGGTGTGGCACCTGAAAGCGGCAAACGCTGGCCGCTGGTGGTGTCAGCGGCGTTTTCCCAAACCCTGAGCCCCGCGCGCTGGAAGGCCCTGCGCTGGCGGTTTTTCAGGCTGCATTTTCAGTATCTCTGCGCCTTCGACCGGCCCGGAGACTACGATTATTTCCAGATCACCGCCGGGCCAAAAACCCTGGCCAGCCGATACCGTGGCCGCCAACCGTCAAAGAGCCGCATTGACGTGCCGGTGTCAGGCTACACAGATATGGTCCTATGACGCTGCCACCCAAACCACCGGCCCGGCCCGGAAAAGTATCGCTTTGGCGGTATATGCAACTGTTTCGGCGCGATATTCTTTCGGCGCAACCTGCCAGATTATACCGCGCCTGGATGGCCGAATTCCGCACCCCGTTCTTTCGCAGCTATATGTGCAATGACCCGAAACTGGTGGATCTGGTGCTGAAGGGGCGCCCCGATGACTTTCCCAAATCCAACCGGGTGCGCGAAGGGCTGGCGCCGCTGTTGGGGAATTCTGTGTTCATCACCAATGGTGACACCTGGAAACGCCAGCGCCGCATCATTGACCCTGCCTTTGAAGGCGGGCGCCTGCGCGATACATTTCCGGCCATGTGGGATGCTGGCGTCGCAGCGGTGACGCGCCTTGCCCCCCTGGCCGACGGCACCCCGATCGAGGTTGAATCCCAGACCAGCCACGCGGCCGCAGACGTGATATTTCGCACCCTGTTTTCGATCCCGATTGAACATGAAGTGGCCGGGCAGGTGTTTGGAAAGTTCAAAGCGCATCAGCGGGCCCAGCCTGTGTTGAACCTGGGCGCGGTGATCCCGCTGCCGGGGTGGTTTCCGCGCTTTCACAGCCGCCAGACCAAACGCACGGCGCGCGAAATTCGCGGCCTGATCACCGCCCTGACGCGCGAGCGGATGAAGGCCATTCACGCCGGCAAGGCCCCCGACGATCTGGCCACGAAAATCATGACCACGAGGGATCCCGAAACCGGCCAGCAGTTTGACACCGATGAAATGGTGGATCAGGTGGCGATCTTCTTTTTGGCGGGCCATGAAACCAGTGCGTCGGCACTGGCCTGGGCGCTGTACCTTCTGGCGATGCATCCGGATTGGCAGGATCAGGTGGCGGACGAGGCCGACCGCGTGATCGACCCGCAGAAGATCTATTTTTCGACCGCATCAAAACTGCGCGTGTCACGCGATGTGTTTCGCGAAACCCTGCGCCTGTACCCGCCGGTGCCGATGATGGTGCGCGAAGCCACATGCCCGGAACATTTTCGCGACCGCGACGTGGCCAAAGGCAGCCAGATTGTCCTGAGCCCCTGGCATCTGCAGCGCCATGAAAGGCTGTGGGACAGGCCGGATGAGTTTGACCCGGCGCGTTTTGCCACAAAGAACGGCAAGGCCTGCCTGCGCAACGCCTATATGCCGTTTTCGGCCGGGCAGCGGGTGTGTACGGGGGCGGCTTTTGCGATGATCGAAGGGCCTTTGTTGCTGTCCATGCTGGTGCAGGCTTACAGGTTTGAGCTGGTCAAAGATCGCCCGGCCATGCCGGTGGCGCATCTGACAGTGCGCGGCAAAGATGGCATTTGGCTGAAGCTTTCCCACAGAAAGGCCGCGAAACAGCGTTAAGGCAGGGCCATCGCGTCAGGCGCCGGATTTTTCCTGGTAATACCGCAGCACGTAAAGCCGGATGGCGGATGCCAGGCCGATATCCATACCGCGCTGGGCATCAATGCTGGCGGCCAGCGCGTTCAGGGGGATCGCCTGTTGGGCGGCGATGGCGCGAAACGCATCCCAGAATTCATCTTCCAGAGAAACCGATGTGCGGTGCCCCTTCAGGGTAAGGGAATGTTTTTGCGGCCGCGTGCTCATGTTTCGCGCTTATGGGCGTCAAGATCACGCGCGGCTTTTTCGGCATGCGCGCGTGATCGGTTTTTTTCGGCTTTTGTCAGCCCGAATTTGGCAGCATTTTCATCAGCCTGCGTGCGTTTCTTCACGCGGTCCCGCGCTTTGCGCGCCTGGGAAAGGCTGATGGGTTTTGCCATCAGGTTTTGGGCCCGATCATGTGTTCCGGGCGCACAACACGGTCAAATGTGTCGCCATCGACCAGGCCAAGGTTTATCGCCTCTTCGCGCAGGGTGGTGCCGTTTTTATGCGCCGTCTTGGCCACTTTGGTTGCGTTGTCATAGCCGATTGTCGGGGCAAGGGCGGTGACCAGCATCAGGCTTTCGCGCATCAGCTTTTCGATCCGGTCGGTGTTGGCCTGAATGCCGTTGAGCATCCTGAGGGTGAAGCTGTCAGCCGCATCGCCCAGCAGCTGGATGGACTGCAACAGGTTGTAGGCCATCATCGGGTTATAGACGTTCAGTTCAAAATGCCCCTGGCTGCCGGCAAAGCCGATTGCGGCATCATTGCCGATCACATGGGCGGCGACCTGCGTCAGGGCCTCGGCCTGGGTCGGGTTGACCTTTCCGGGCATGATCGAACTTCCGGGTTCGTTTTCCGGCAGGATCAGTTCACCCAGCCCCGAACGCGGGCCCGAGCCCAGAAGCCGGATGTCATTGGCGATCTTGTAGCAGCTTGCCGCCACGGTTTTCAAAGCACCCGACATGAAGACCATGGCGTCATGGGCGGCCAGGGCCTCAAACTTATTGGGGGCGGTTACAAAGGGCAAATCGGTGATGCGGGCCATATTTGCGGCAACCTCTTCGCCCCAACCCGCGCGGGTGTTCAGCCCGGTGCCAACGGCGGTGCCGCCCTGGGCCAGTTCGTAAATGCCGGGCAGCGCCAGGTTCACCCGTTCGATGCCTTTGCGGATCTGGTGGGCGTAGCCGGAAAATTCCTGCCCCAGGGTCAGCGGTGTGGCATCCTGGGTGTGGGTGCGGCCAATTTTGATGATGTCTTTGAATTCTTCGGCCTTGGCATCCAGCCCGGCCAGAAGGTTTTCAAGCCCGGGCATCAGCACGTCCCGTACGCTCATCGCGGTGGCGATGTGCATTGCGGTGGGGAAGGTATCATTTGACGATTGCCCCATGTTGCAATGGTCATTCGGGTGAACCGGATCTTTCGTGCCGATGACCCCGCCCATGATTTCGATGGCGCGGTTGGCGATCACCTCGTTCGAATTCATGTTGGATTGTGTGCCGGAGCCTGTCTGCCACACAACAAGGGGGAAGTTGTCGTCAAACTTACCCGCGATCACCTCCGAGGCCGCCTGAATGATCGCATCGGCCTTGTCAGCCTCTAGAACACCGGCGGCCTTGTTGGCCTCGGCGCAGGCCTGTTTGATCACGCCAAGGGCACGCACGATGGCCACGGGCTGCTGTTCCCAGCCGATTGGGAAGTTCATCAGGCTGCGTTGGGTCTGCGCGCCCCAATATTTATCGGCGGGCACCTCCAGAGGGCCAAAAGAGTCAGATTCTGTGCGGGTTTTTGTCATGGAATGCATCCTTTGGCATACAGTCGCTCATCCTATAGCCAAGGACCGGCGGGAACTCAATCCAAAGGCGGCGGGTGTTACTTGCGAAAACTGTCCAGGCTGACAACTTCGGCGGCATGCGCGGTGGTGTCTTCGGGGGCCTCTTGCATCGGGGCTTCATCCGCCTCGGGCTGGGCTTGTGCCTCAGGCAGGTCCGTTTCTGCCGCCTTGGTTTTTTCTGCGTCAGGATCCGGGGCGGCGCTGTTTTCTTCGTCGTCGCCTTCTTCTTCCTGGGTTTCAAACCGCAGGCCGAATTCCACCGACGGGTCCACAAAGGTGCGGATCGCATCATAGGGGATAAACATCGTTTCGGGCTGGTCGCCAAAGTTCAGGGTGATGGAAAACCCTTCGTCGGTCACTTCCAGATTGTCGAACCAATGCTGCACGACGATTGTCATATCTTCGGGAAAGCGGTCAGACAGCCAGTCTGCGATTTCGACATCCGGGTGCATCGTGTCAAAGGTGATGAAAAAATGATGTTCGCCCGGCAGGCCGCCAATGGCCACATCCAGCAAAACTTTCTGGATCAGGCTGCGCATGGCAGCGTGCATCAGGTTTCCATAATCAATGGAGTCGGACATGTACGGACCCTCTGGCAGCTTTTTGCTTACCATAGGGGATTCGCCTGCGATGAAAAGGCGATCTGTTCGATTTTCTAGCCTTCGATCACCCCAAGCAAGGCGCCCGCCAGGGCCATCACGCACAAGGCGATCGGCAGGGAAAGCCTGAGCCTCAGCAAAAGGTAGGCCGCAAGCCCCGCCAGCGCCACGGCGGGCAGGTTAAAGCTGCCCCAGACTGGCAGGGTGGGGGATAACGGGCCGAAAGCTGGCTTTTCAACCGCATCAAAGAAGACATGCATTGAAAACCAAAGCGAAAGATTGGCGATCACCCCGGCAACAGCGGCGGTGATGGCGGAAAGCGCGCCTGTCAGGCGGGGGCGGCTTGCGATCCATTCCACATAGGGCGCGGCGGTGAAGATCCACAAAAAGCAGGGCACAAAGGTGGCCCAGATGGTCACAATGGCGGCCCCAAGCCCCAGCAACCACCCGCCAGCGCCATATCCGGCAAGGTAGCCGACGAACTGTGTCACCAGGATCAGCGGGCCCGGTGTGGTTTCTGCAAGGCCCAGACCATCCATCATCTGTGGCGCGCTTAGCCAGCCTTTTGCCTCGACAACCTCCTGCGCCATATAGGCCAGAACCGCATAGGCCCCGCCAAAGGTGACAACGGCCAGTTTGGAAAAGAAGAAACCGATTGCCGCCAGATGCGTGGCGCCAAAGGCCCACAGCGCCAGGATGGGCGCCCACCACAGCGTCAGCCAAACGGCAATGGTGCGCGGTGTGCGGGTGTTCAGATCCAGCGGCGTTGCGGCCACTTCACCCGTGGCACCGATGCGAAAGGCCCCATATAGGGCGGCCAGGGCGATGATTGCCGGAAACGGCGCGCCAAAGGCGTAAATGGCCAGAAAGGACAGGCCGGCGATCACCCATCGGTCAGGGGTGCGCAGGGTCTTTGAGGACAGTTTGAACAAGGCCTGGAACACAACGATGGTGACGGCGGCCTTGATCCCCAGAAACAAAGCCTCGATCGCGGGGACTTTGCCCCAGACCGCGTATGCCCAGGCCAGGGCCAGCATGACCAGCGCGCCGGGAACCACGAACAGCAGCCCGGCGATCAGCCCGCCGCGCACCCCGCGCAGCCGCCAGCCGGCATAGGTGCACAGCTGCATCGCCTCGGGCCCGGGCAGAAGCATGCAAAAGGACAGGGCATTCAGGAATTGCTGTTCGCTTAGCCAGGGGCGGTCTTCCACCAGTTCGCGGTGCATCACCGCGATTTGCGCGGCCGGCCCGCCAAAGGACATCAGCCCGATACGGGCAAAGACGCGGGTGAGGGTGGCAAGGTTCGGGTGCATGGCCGGATAGGGCACGCAAAACCGCCGTGGTGCAAGCGCGAAAACCTGTAAAGAAGGGGGGAAGTGCAGGCTTCTGTTGCCAGGTGCCTGCGAACCCCGCCTTACGCTGCTAGGCACAAGGACTTAAGTTTCGGCGACCCGAACTGCTTAAGCAGCCAGAGCCATTGCCGGAGCACGATTGTCATTTGCAATTGTACATTTTGGGCCGATACGGTGGCACCCAGCCGAAACAAAGCTAACCCCTTTAGACGTTCGTCGATCCTGTTTCGACCCCATGATCCCCAAATGAAGGATGTTTGGTGGAGTCGCCGGGTACCGCCCCCGGGTCCGATCCGCTTATTACGAGCGCGTTTATGTCCATAGTCGGCAAGCCGACGCCTTTTATCTATTCAATGGCCCCGCGCGTTACAAGACGTGAGTGCGCGAAACCTGTGCATGGACGTTGACAGACAGCAGCACGCTTCCCACACTGCGGGCATTAACATCTATGAATTGAGGGAAAATTGCTAATGGTGAACCAACAAAAAGCAATCAGTGTAGCAGGTCTTCTGGTATTCGGCCTTTTGGCAGCGCCGGCGCTGGCATCGGGTAAAACAGATAAGGTGATGGCCTTTACGGACGCCCCGGCTTGCGCCCCGCTGCCTGATGGGGTCGATGAAAAGATCTGCGTCTGTGCCGAAGGATTTTCAAAAGGGTCGGTCTGGGGAAGCGGGCCTTATACGGGTGACAGCAGCATATGTACGGCCGCCGTTCACGCCGGAGTTCTGGGCCCGAAAGGCGGGGCCGTGAAAATGACACGCAAACCTGGCCAGGAAAAATACGAGGGCAGCGAACAAAATGGTGTTACCACGAACACCTGGGGCAGCTATGGGCAAAGTTTTGATGTGCTGTCTGTATTGGTCTCGGGCGAAAAACTGGCGGTGGCGGCACCGGCCTGTGCACGTATGCCATCAGGTGTTGACCGCCTGACCTGCAGCTGTGCGCCTGGTCAGGCCAGCGGCAGTATCTGGGGCACAGGTACTTACACTGGTGACAGTGATATCTGCACCGCCGCACGCCATGCCGGGGCGGTAGATCAGGACGGGGGCACCATCACAGTGCGCCGCGCCGACGGTTTATCGGCCTACGAAGGGTCAGAGGCGAATGGCGTCACCAGCTCAAGCTGGGGATCGTATGACAGCAGCATCGTCTTTGGCGGCAACTGACCGTCAGCTTTCCCGCGCGGGCTGTCTTTTTCGCGCCTGGCGGAGTGCGGCGACATTGGCCGCCAGTTGGGTTGCATAAGCGGCAAGATCGGCAAGGGCGTGATCCGCGCCCTTGCCATCCCCGTTTTCAATGGCATCGGCAATGCGGGTGTGAAGGGCCACGATTTCTTCGCGTGACCGGGCGGGGAAGGTGATCATGTTCATCAAAGGTTCAATCGCTTCGATCGCACCGGCAAGCTGATAGGACAGCACCGGGTTGCCGGCCCCGTCCACAAGGGCCCGGTGAAAGGCCACATCAGACGCGCAAAATGCCTCGTCCGTCAGCCCCGGTTGCGCCTGGCGGTGTATTTCTGCGCGCATGGTGGCCAGATGATCGGCACTGCGCCGCTGGGCCGACAGCGGCGCGCAGGCGCGTTCCAGCGTAAAGCGTGCTTCGCAGGCGGTTTCGAAATCAACCTCGTTCATCGACAGCAGCAGTGTTGAGGTGGTGATTTGCTGACCGTAAGCCTGTTCAAATGACAGGCGGTTCACAAAGGCGCCCCCGGTGGCCCCGCGCTGTGTGCGGATCAGGTTCTGAGCGGCCAGACGCTTTAACGCCTCGCGCACGGTGGGGCGGGAAACGCCAAACTGATCGGACAATTCAGCCTCGGACGGCAGGCGTTCATCCACAATCAAAGCGCCGGAAATGATTGCATCCCGGATCGCTTCGGAGATCTGGACCGACAGGTCGCGGTTTGCCTCAAGTTCAGTTTTCATATGGCTTCACTTTTGTCGCCTCGGAGAAAGTTCTGATGCGTCCGGGATTTAAGCGCAGCGGGCTGGTTTTGTAAATGTGACAAGCTGGGGCGGGAAAACAATCAGGACCGGACAGCAGGCGCAAACCCGGTGCAATACCCTGCGTTTGAGGGCAGGGCGAAAACCTGGCCAAAATTTGAGGGCAGGGCGAAAACCTGGCCAAAAGCAAACACCTGGCGCGCCGACGCGCGCGCGCGGCCTTTTTCTTATGGCCATGTGTCAAAAACGACGTTGCGTCGCCTATAAAAGAAGCAAAGGATTATTGCCCCGTTTTCAAATGTATGACAATTGTTTTTCGACTCACTGGCCGGGAGGGGCATTTTGCAGGTCGCACAACGTATACGCAGCATGGCAGCGCCTCATTGGCTGTCGGTCTTTGGGCTGATCCTGATGGGATGGGCGGTGCTTTACGCCATGGCCATCCCGGCAGACCTGCGCGCAGCCGCCGGTGTTTACGGGGCTGATTTCTGGCGCGCGCTTTGCGTTGTGACGCCTGATCAGGCTGGTTTCTGGGGCTTGTTTGCCATGTGGGCCGTTATGGCGGCCGCGATGATGGCGCCGACGTTTTTGCCGGCCCTTGCAACATATGATGATCTGATCACGGCCGGGGCGGGTACGCGCACCGGGTTTGGCCTGTTGATGGCGGGGTATCTTGCCGTCTGGCTGGGCTTTAGCCTGATCGCGGCAGGCGCACAGATGCTGCTGTATCTGGGCGGGCTGGTTTCACCGATCGGCCAAAGCCTTTCGGTCTGGTTGTCCGGGGGGCTGTTGGTTGGCGCCGGGGTTTACCAGTTTTCGGCCTTCAAGGATTCCTGCCTGACGCAGTGCCGCCAGCCGATGACATTTTTCATGCAGTACTGGCGTGAAGACAGGTGGAACCCGGTTATCCTTGGTTTGCGTCTGGGCGCGCTTTGCCTTGGATGCTGCTGGGCACTGATGAGTTTGGGATTTGTTGGTGGTGTCATGAACCTGGCGTTCATGGGGCTGGCAACACTTGTAATGGTTTTTGAAAAACTGCCCGATCTGGGGCGATTTGTGACACGGCCTTTGGGCTGGGTTCTGATCGTATCCGGCGTGGGCGTAATGGCACAGGGCGCTTTGGCGCTGATCTAACCCCGGGGAGGATACAATGGACGGGACACAAGTTGGACAAGTGGAATGGGCGATCAAGGGCGAGCTTATTCTGAACTGTAACTGCACGGTATTTTGCCCCTGCGTGGTTTCGCTGGGCAATCACCCGCCCACCGAAGGGTATTGCCAGGCATGGTCAGGTGTGCGCATCGACGAAGGCCACTATGGCGGCGAAGATCTGTCGGGGCTGAATGTTGGTCTGATCCTTGAAATTCCGGGCCTGATGGCGCGGGGCGGCTGGAAAGCCGCGGCTTATATTGATGAGCGCGCTTCCGAAGCTGCCTATGACGGGCTTGTAAACATCTTCTCGGGGGCTGCCAGGGGCACAACCGGGCTGTTTGCCATGCTGGTCAGCGAATTCCTGGGCGCGGAACGTGCGCCGGTGACATTTGAAACCGAAGGCAACGCGCGCCGCCTGATGGTGGGCAAGAAGATCAAGGGCGAAGTCGTCCCCGTGCCCGGCAATGGTGGTGAAGACATCGTTGTCACCAACACCGAATACTGGATGGGCCCGGATATCACCGTTGCCACCGCCACACAGGGCCGCGTGCGCGCCTTTGGGCGGGTCTGGGATTTTGACGGGCGCTCTGCCGAGATTTGTCAGATTGACTGGAAAGGCCCCGGTCGGTGATCACGCCCGACTATGTCCGGGTCATGGCGCGCTATAATGCCTGGCAGAATGCCAGCCTTTTTGGCGCGGCTGATCAGATCAACGAAGACGCGCGGCGGCAGGACCGCGGCGCGTTCTTTGGATCAATCCAAGGGACATTAGCCCATCTTTTGTGGGGCGATACCATCTGGATGAGCCGCTTTGACGGGTGGGATGCGCCCGCCGCCGGCATTCCGGACAGCCCCGCATTCATCGACGACTGGGTGGCGCTGAAGGCGGCCCGTGATCTGGCGGATGGGCGAATTCTGGATTGGGCGGGTCGGGTTTCGGGCGCAGATCTGACCGGGGATCTGGCGTGGTATTCCGGCGCGATGAAACGCGATGTTACCAAGCCACGCGCGCTGTGCATCATTCATATGTTCAACCACCAAACCCATCATCGGGGACAGGTTCATGCCATGCTGACGGCCGCGGGTGCGCGGCCGGATGATACAGATTTGCCATTTATGGAGTTATAGGGAAATGGCCACCATCACACCGTCACGCCGTGTCAGGCGCACACCTTTTACACCCGGGGTCGAGGCCGCGGGCGTCAAAGCGTATACCGTTTACAACCACATGCTGCTGCCAACCTGTTTTGAAAGCATCGAGGCAGATTGCGCCCATCTGAAACGCCACGTGCAGGTCTGGGATGTTTCCTGCGAACGTCAGGTTAGCCTGAAGGGCCCTGATGCGCTGCGCCTGATGCGCCAGATCAGCCCGCGTGACATGGGGCGCATGGCGGATGATCAGTGTTATTATGTGCCAACGGTGGATCACCGCGGTGGCATGCTGAATGATCCGGTTGCCGTGAAACTGGCGGATGATCACTATTGGCTAAGCCTGGCTGACGGTGACCTTTTGCAGTGGGCGCTGGGCCTGGCCGTGGCGCAGGGTATGGATGTCGAGATTGACGAACCTGATGTTTCGCCTCTGGCCATTCAGGGGCCCAAGGCGGATGACCTTGCCGCACGTGTGTTTGGTGATGCTGTGCGCGACATCCGCTTTTTCCGCTACAAGCGGCTGACCTTTGAAGGGCAGGAATTTGTTGTTGCGCGGTCGGGATGGTCCAAGCAGGGCGGTTTCGAAGTCTATGTTGAAGGCGAAGAATACGGCATGGCCCTGTGGGACGCGCTTTTTGCGGCTGGGCAAGATCTGAATGTGCGGGCGGGATGCCCGAACCTGATCGAGCGTTGCGAAAGCGGCCTGTTGTCCTTTGGCAGTGAAATGCGGCGCGAAAACACGCCCTATGAATGTGGCCTTGGCCGGTTCTGCAATTCACCTGACGATTTCATCGGGCGCGCCGCTTTGGCCCATTCGGCGCTACATGGGCCCGATCGCATGATCCGCGCGATAGAGATTGACGCGCAGGTGGGCCCGTGTTCCGGCAGTTGGCCCATGTTTGCGGATGGCAGGAAGGTCGGGCAGGTTGGATCAGCAATCTGGAGCCCGGACTTTCAGACCACCGTCGCAATTGGTATGGTGGAAAAAACGCATTGGGCCCCCGGCGCGGTGCTGGAAATCGAAACCGATGACGGGATGCACAAAGCGACCGTTCGGGAAAAATTTTGGAATTGAGGGATAGAGAGATGTTCAACGCACTTGTCGTGGAAAAAGACGATGAAACCGGCAAAACCAGCGCTGCCGTCCAGTCGCTGAGCCTGGGTGACCTTCCCGAGGCCGAAGTGACGGTCGCCGTGGACTATTCGACGGTCAATTACAAGGATGGCCTGTGCGTCGGGCCCGGCGGCGGGCTGGTGCGCAAATACCCCCATGTGCCGGGCATTGATTTCGCCGGCACTGTCGAGTCGTCGGACGATGACCGCTACAAGCCCGGTGACAAGGTCGTTCTGACCGGCTGGCGTGTGGGCGAGGCGCATTGGGGCGGCTATTCCCAAAAGGCGCGGGTGCGCGCCGACTGGCTGGTTCCCTTGCCCGAGGGGCTGGATACGCGCCAGGCCATGGCTGTTGGCACGGCCGGCTTTACCGCGATGCTGGCGGTTATGGCGCTGGAAGATCACGGGTTAAAGCCCGGCCAGGGCCCGGTTCTGGTCACCGGGGCGGCCGGTGGTGTCGGATCTGTCGCCACCGCCATTCTGGCGCATCTGGGGTATGAGGTGGCAGGTGTCACCGGGCGCCCGCAAACCGCAGACTACCTGAAGGGGCTGGGGGCAACGCAAATCGTTGCGCGCGAAGATATCAACGAAACAACCAAACGCCCGCTGGAGGCCGAAGCCTGGGCGGGATGTGTTGATGCGGTTGGCGGCGCGATGCTGGCGCGGGTGCTGGGCCAGATGAAATATGGTGCCTCGGTCGCAGCCGTGGGGCTTGCCGGTGGTGCCGGCCTTCCGGCCACGGTTATCCCGTTCCTGTTGCGCGGGGTGAACCTGTTGGGGATCGACAGTGTGATGCAGCCTTACGAAAACCGCCTGCGCGCCTGGGAACGCATTGCGCGCGATCTGCCGATGGACAAGCTGGAGGCGATGGTGCAGCCTGCGGTTCTGAGTGATCTGCCCAAACTGGGCGCGGATATTCTGAAAGGTCAGGTTCAGGGCCGTGTCGTGGTGGATGTAAACGCCTGATCACGATCAATAACAATGGCTTGCGGGGGCATATTCCCGCAAGCCAAATGGCTGTTAGAACGGGGTGCACGCCGGATGAGCAACTATGACAATGACAACATATTCGCCAAGATTTTGCGCGGCGAAATCCCGTGTGAACGCGTTTATGAAGACGATGATACACTGGTGTTCATGGATATCATGCCGCGCGCAGACGGGCATGTTCTGGTGATCCCGAAAACCCCGGCCCGCAACGTTCTGGATGCAAGCCCCGCGCAGGTGAACGCCTGTATGGCAACAGTGCAAAAACTGGGCCGGGCGGTGATGCGCGCGTTTGATGCGCAAGGGGTAACCTTGCAGCAATTCAGCGAAGCCGCCGGGGGGCAGGAGGTGTTTCACCTTCATTTCCACGTTCTGCCCCGCCATGAAGGGGTGCGGATGCGCCCGCCCGGCAATATGGGCGATATGGATGCGATCAAATCACACGCCGCGCTGATCCGTGCCGCTTTGCAGGCCGAGGCCTGAGGCACGCCAGCAACCGGCGTCAGGCCCGCCTGGCCCCAACCTTTTTCCCGGAGAAGACTTGTGACACTGGACATAGATTTCGTACGCGCGCAGTTCCCTGCGTTTTATGAACCTTCCCTGGAAGGTCAGGCCTTTTTCGAAAACGCCGGCGGGTCGTATACCTGTAAGCCGGTGATCGACCGGCTGACCCGGTTTTACACGCAGCGAAAGGTTCAGCCCTACGCACCCTATGAGGCCAGCCGCCTTGGCGGGGAAGAGATGGACGAGGCCCGCCAGCGCCTGGCGGCGATGATGGGCGTTGAAACCGACGAACTTTCCTTTGGCCCGTCAACCACGCAAAACACCTATGTTCTGGCACAGGCATTTCGCAGGTTTCTGGCCCCCGGACAGGCGATCATCGTGACCAATCAGGATCACGAGGCCAACACCGGCCCGTGGCGGCGCCTGGCCGAGGAAGGGATCGAAGTGCGCGAATGGCAGATCGACCCGGAAACCGGGCATCTTGACCCTGCCGCCCTGGAAAACCTGCTGGACGAAAAAGTGCGCCTGGTGTGCTTTCCCCACTGTTCCAACGTTGTGGGCGAGGTGAATGACGTTGCCGCAATCTGCAAAACAGTGCACGCCGCCGGGGCTTATGCCTGTGTTGATGGCGTCAGCTATGCGCCCCATGGGTTTGTGGATGTTGGGGCGCTGGGCGCGGATATCTATCTGTTTTCAGCCTATAAAACCTTTGGCCCCCATCAGGGGATCATGGTGATCCGCCGCGCGCTGGGCGAAGCTTTGCCCAACCAGGGGCATTATTTCAACGCCGGCTCATTGTACAAACGGTTTACCCCTGCGGGCCCTGACCACGCGCAAGTGGCCGCCAGTGCGGGGATGGCGGATTACATGGAATTGCTTTCAGCCCGCCATGGTGGCCCGAATACCGGGGCAGGGGCGGCGCGCCATGCGCATCAGTTGATGCGCGCCCATGAGGTTGCGCTGCTGCAACCTTTGCTGGATTACCTGTCGGCCAAGAATTCCGCCCGCCTGTTGGGCCCCACATCGGCCGAAGGGCGTGCGCCGACGGTTGCCGTGGCGTTGGAAGGGTCTGGCGAGGGGGCCGCGCAGGCGCTGGCAAACTACGGGATCATGGCCGGTGGCGGCGATTTTTACGCCGTGCGCGCCTTGCAGGCGATGGGCGTTGACCCGGATCAGGGGGTCTTGCGCCTAAGCTTTGTTCACTACACTTCCGAGGTTGAAGTGGTGAAACTTATGTCGGCCCTGGAAAAGGTGATATGACAAAAAATCCGGCCTAAACTGCGGTTTTTACGCGTTTTATCCCCGTTTTTACGAAAAACTTGCCCAAAAGGGCCAGTTCCGCCTAGCCTTTGAGTATTGGCAAGGGGGGGATTGTGGATGGTTTTAACCACAACGCGGGGCCAAAACGGCCTGCCACGCTATTTTAGGCGTGTGTTTGAATTGGCATGCCGGATGAACAACGGACGGCTGGATTTTGTCATGCCGGACGGGCGGATTTTTCGGGCTGAGGCCCCTAATCCGGGCTTTGTTGCTGAATTGCAGGTGCATTCCCCCGACGTGTTCACACGGTTGGTGCGCGAAGGCGACCTTGGGTTTTGTGACAGCTACCTTGAAGGCGGATGGTCAACGCCGGATTTACAGGCGTTTCTGGACCTGCTCAATCAGGACAACGAAGACCTTTACAACGGGTTTCCGGGGATGGGCCTTGTGCGTGCCTATGAACGGATGCGGTTTTGGCTGCAGTCAAACACCAAGGCGCAGGCCAAAAAGAACATCAGCTATCACTATGATCTGGGGAATGATTTTTACACCCTGTGGCTGGACGACAGCATGACCTACAGCTCGGCCCTGTTCAAATCCGGGCAGGAAAGCCTGGAAAAAGCGCAGGAACAAAAATACGAAAGCATGGTTGATCAGATGGGCGCCCAACCCGGTGACCATGTTCTTGAAATCGGCTGTGGATGGGGCGGGTTTGCGGAATATGCCGCGGGAAAACGCGGGCTGCGGGTCACCGGGCTGACGATCAGCCAGGAACAGCATGATTTTGCGGTGGCACGCATTCGCAAGGCCGGGCTGGAAGATCTGGTTGAAATAAAGATGCAGGATTACCGGGATGAGACGGGCATGTATGACGGTGTTGCCTCGATCGAGATGTTCGAGGCCGTGGGCGAAAAATACTGGCCCGTCTATTTCGAAACCCTTGGAAAATGCCTGAAGCCGGGCAAAAACGCGACCCTTCAGATCATAACCTTGTCTGAAGCCCGCTTTGACGCCTACAGGAAAGGTGTTGATTTCATACAGAAATACATTTTCCCCGGTGGCATGCTGCCCAGTAAATCCGCGCTGCAGAAAGAGGTGGCGAACGCGGGGCTGGTGGTTCGACGCCAAATCGCCTTTGGCCAAAGCTATTCCCAAACGCTGCGCCGCTGGCACGCGGTTTTCAACGATCGCTGGGATGATGTTGCCCGAATGGGGTTTGATCAGCGGTTCAACCGCATGTGGAATTTCTATCTGACCTCTTGTGCCGCGGCCTTTGACAGCGGAAACTGTGACGTGGTGCAGGTTACGGTTGAAAAGCCGGGCTAGGCCGCTTGAAACCGTAAAAGAGGGCCATGAGAAATGCCGACAGCCTCAAAACTTGCCGCAGCCTTGTTGTTTGCGGCACTGGGATGGTTCAGCGCGGACCTGGTTAAACCGTTGTTGCCAGAGGGCACAAAGGTGGGGCTGTTTTCGCCGGTCTCGGCCGGTTTTGGTGTGTTGATCGGCTGGGCCTTTGTGGGGCGGCGCATTGGCGCGGGCCTTGGCGGCGCATTGGGCATAGGGCTGACAGGGTCCGTGCTGCTGGTGTTCTGGGTCGTGCTGGCATTTGCGGGCTATGAGATGTTCATACAGTCCATGCGCCTGCGTTATGACGGCCCGGTCGAGGCGATTCAGGCAATGTTTGAACTGGGGGTCGGTTATCTGGTGTTTGTCGCGGCGCCGACGGTCATCGCCACCCTGATCCTGGGGGGGCTTGGCGCCGGGTGGCTGACCGGGCAAGTCGCGCGCCGTTGGCCATAACATAATGGAAACACTATTTTTTTACGGCACCCTTCGGTATCAGCCTCTGCTGGATCTGGTGATGGGGCAGGCCCATAACCTGCGCGTTACCCAGGCGCAGCTGCCCGAGCATGAAGTTCTTTGGGCGAAAGGCGAAAGTTTCCCCATGATCCGCCCCGCCAAAGGCGGGTGTGCCAGGGGGGTGCTGATCGAAGGGGTGGATGCGGCCTTTTTGAAGCGTCTTGATTTTTACGAAGGCGGTTTTGCCTATACGCTGCGCGATGTCATGGTTGATGTGAACGGGCGCCAGGTGGGCGCGCAGGTCTATTTCCCCGAAGAGGGCCTTTGGACGCCCGGCGCGCCCTGGTCCCTTGCGCAATGGGAAGGGGACTGGGGCGATATCACCCTTTATGCGGCGCGTGAGGTGATGGGGTATTACGGGCACCTTGATGCGGGCGAGGTTGCCCGGCGCTTTCCCATGATCCGCGCACGGGCTGCAACGCGTGTGCGCGCGGCACAATCCGCCCCCACAACCCTGCGGGCAAATTCCGGCCCCGAAGATCTGAGCATCCGCGAAACCCGCCAGCCGTATTCAAACTATTTCACCTTGGAAGAGCAGGATATCGCCTTTCGCCGCTTTGATGGCGAGATGAGCGATACCGTCACCCGCGCCGGGTTTATCGGCATCGATGCGGTCACGGTTTTACCTTATGATCCGGTGCGCGACAGGGTGCTGGTGATTGAACAGTTTCGTTTTGGCCCCCACGTTCGGGGGGATCCCAAGCCCTGGGTGCTGGAACCCGTGGCCGGGCGGATCGATGCGGGTGAAAGCCCCGAGGATTGCGCCCACCGTGAAACCCTGGAAGAGGCCGGGTTGCGCCTGCAAAGCCTGCAGGAGATTGCGCGCTATTACCCCAGCCCCGGCGCCTTTAGTGAGTTCCTGATTTCCTATGTCGCCATCGCAGATCTGCCTGATGGCGCGGCCCGTGTTGCAGGTCTGGCACAAGAGGATGAAGATATCCGGGGCCACGTCCTTTCTTTTGATCGTTTGATGGAACTTGTTTCTTCCGGAGAGGCAGGATGCGGACCATTGGTCCTTTCTGCCTTTTGGCTTTCACAAAACCGCGCAAGGCTGGGCTGGTCGCCTTGAGTTCCCATTTTCCGGGCCCTACATTTAACGCTACCCCAGCGCGAAAGGCTTGAAAAATGGACATTAAACGCGATCTTGCGGCATCTGTCGGCAATACCCCTTTGATCCGCCTTCGTGCGGCCAGTGCGGCGACGGGGTGCGAAATTTACGGCAAGGCCGAGTTCATGAACCCCGGCCAGTCGATCAAGGATCGCGCCGCGCTTTACATCATCAACGATGCGATTGCGCGCGGTGATCTGAAACCGGGCGGCACGATTGTCGAAGGAACGGCCGGCAACACGGGTATCGGGCTGGCACTGGTCGGCGCGTCGATGGGGTTTCGCACCGTGATCGTGATCCCTGAAACCCAAAGTCAGGAAAAGAAAGACATGCTGCGCCTTGCGGGTGCGCAGCTGGTTGAGGTGCCGGCGGCCCCATATCGCAACCCCAACAATTTCGTGCGCTATTCCGGCCGGCTGGCTGAAAAGCTGGCGAAAAGTGAACCCCATGGCGCGATCTGGGCCAACCAGTTTGACAATGTGGCCAACCGCCAGGCCCATGTCGAAACCACAGGCCCTGAAATCTGGGAACAGACCGGCGGCAAGGTCGATGGGTTTGTCTGCGCGGTGGGGTCAGGTGGCACATTGGCCGGGGTCGCGATGGCGCTTCAGCCCAAGGGGGTGAAGATCGGCCTGGCGGATCCGATGGGCGCCGGGCTTTACAGCTACTACACCACCGGCGAAATCGCGATGCAAGGCGGTTCAATCGCCGAAGGGATCGGGCAGGTGCGCATCACGGAAAACCTGAAAGGGTTCACGCCGGATATGGCCTGGCAGGTGCCGGACGACGAGGCGCTGCCGATCATTTTTGATCTGCTTGAGGATGAAGGCCTGTGCCTTGGCGGATCATCCGGTGTCAACGTGGCCGGGGCCATGCGCATGGCGCGCGAGATGGGGCCGGGGCACACAATTGTGACGGTTTTGGCCGATTATGGAACGCGCTATCAGTCAAAGCTGTTCAATCCCGCCTTTTTGAAGGAAAAAGGGTTACCGTACCCCGGGTGGCTGGATCAGAGTGCAGCCCCCTTGCCAAAGGTGTTTGAGGATTGATGATTTTGTTTCGCCGCCTGTTTGTTGCGCTTTTTATCGCGTCCCTGTCTGTTTCCGTATTCGTAACAGGGGGGCTGGCGCAGGACAGCGCGGCGCAAACGACAGAGCCGGCGGCGCAGGAAGATGTTTCCGGGCCGGACTATATCGCCTGGGAAAAGGTTGCGGTACGGGCCGAACAGGCGCTTGAGGCCAACCGCGCGTCTGATCAGGCCCTGCAAAACCTGCGGGCTGAACTGGTGGGGTGGCGCGAAACCTTCAGCGCCGCAAAAGACCAGAACACCATTCGCATCAGCACGCTGCAAACGCAGATTGCCACCCTTGGCCCAGCCCCGGCAGAAGGGGCCACGGAACCTGCAATTCTGACCCAGCGGCGCGATGAATTAAACGTTCAGCTGGAACAGCTGGAGGCCCCTGTAAAGGCTGCTGCCCTGGCGTTTTCCAGGGTGAATTCGCTGATCAGCGAAATTGATGGTGTGATCCGCGCCCGGCAGACGGACCTGTTGCTGCAACTTGGCCCGACCCCGGTAAACCCCGCGCTTTGGCCCAAGGCGTTTTCGGATCTGGGCAACAGCCTGAAACGCGCCTGGAGCGGCGTTACATCGTCCTGGGGCAGCGAAACACAGCGGGCCGAATTGCGCCGCGATTTGCCGTTAACGGTGTTTCTTGGCGTGATCGCCATGGTGCTGATGATACGGGGGCGTGCCTGGGTGATCCGGCTGGGGGCAGGGGTGCGGGCACGCAGCTATGGCCCCGCGCGCGATGTTTGGGGGTTTGTTCTGTCCCTTGGGCAGGTGGCGGCACCCTTCCTGGGGGTTCTGGCCCTGGTCGAGGCATTGCATTCGGCCGGTATTCTGGGTCTGCGCGCGCAGTTGATTGTGGATAGCCTGCCGCTGGTCAGCCTGTGCTTTTTCACGGCCCGCTGGCTGGGCAACCGCCTGTTTGGGGTTGGGGTCGGCACATGGGCGGTTTTGAACCTGCCCGCGGTATCGCGCACGGAAGGGCGGGTGAACGCCAGCCTTCTGGGTGTTTTATACGGGCTGTCCATTCTGCTGGAACGGCTTGGCGAATATGAAACCTACAGCGAAACAACCCAAACGGTTCTGGCCTTTCCCATACTGCTTGGCGCGGGGTTTTTGCTGTTTCGGCTGGGGCGTCTGGTGCGCAACCATGCGCAAACGATGGCCAAGGCCGCCGAGGCGGCTTCGTTTCGCACCCAGACCCAGGCTTTGCTGGGGCGGATCTTGCAGCTGCTGGGCGTGGCCGGCCCGCTGGCCGCGGCTGTTGGCTACAATGCATTGGCGGCAAGCTTTGTCTTTCCGACGGTTCTCAGCGCAGCACTGGTTGCCGCACTGACGGTTCTGAACCAGCTGTTCATCAACCTTTACGGCCTGGTGTTTCGCACAGATGGAAAGGCGGCTGGTGACGCACTTTTGCCGGTGCTGGCCAGCTTTGCGGTTACGATCGCATCCCTGCCGCTGCTGGCGTTGATCTGGGGCGCGCGCGTCACTGACCTGACCGAACTGTGGACAACGGCGGGGCAGGGGTTTGCGATTGGTGGCACCGTTATCACCCCCACGAATTTCCTGACCTTCGCCGTTGTTTTCGTGATCGGCTATACGCTGACGCGCCTTGTGCAGGGGATGTTGAAAACAACCATACTGCCAAAGACAAAGATAGATCTTGGCGGGCGCAACGCGATTACATCGGGCGTTGGGTATGTCGGCCTGTTTCTGGCGGCGGTCGTGGCGATTACAAGCGCGGGGTTTGACCTTTCGTCCCTGGCCATTGTCGCCGGTGCGCTTTCAGTTGGTATTGGTTTTGGCCTGCAGAATGTGGTGTCAAACTTCGTCTCGGGGATCATCCTGCTGATCGAACGCCCGATCAGCGAAGGCGACTGGATCGAAGTGGGCGGGCGCATGGGCTATGTGCGCGACATCTCGGTCAGGTCCACCCGGATCGAGACCTTCGACAGGTCTGATGTGATCGTGCCCAACAGTGACCTGATTTCCGGTGTCGTCACAAACTACACACGCGGCAATTCGATTGGCCGGGTGATTGTGCCCGTGGGCGTGGCCTATGGCACCGATACCCGCCGGGTCGAGGCGATTTTGCGCGAAGTGGCCCAAGCCCACCCGATGGTCACCGTCAACCCGGCGCCATCGGTGGTGTTGCAGGGGTTCGGCGCCGATAGCCTGGATTTCGAAATCCGCGCGATCCTGCGTGATGTGAACTATGTGCTGTCGGTAAAAAGCGATATGAACCACGAAATTGCGCGCAGGTTTACCGAGGAAGGCATCGAAATCCCCTTCGCTCAGCGGGATGTCTGGCTGCGCAATCCAGAGGCATTGGGCAGTGGTGCCGAAGCTTTTGCCACCGCAGCGGCGATGAAAACCTCTACCCACGCGGCGCGCGAAACACTGGATGAAAGCGATCTGCAAAACACCAGCAACGAAGGGGTGGGAGAAGGCGATGACTGAGATGCTATTTCGTGAAGATGCGTACCGGCGCGAAGCCCCCGGCCAGGTCGCGGCGCTGCCCGCGCAAGGCGGTGTGGTTCTGGATGCGTCGCTGTTCTACCCCACCGGGGGCGGGCAGCCCGGGGATACCGGGCGCATCACCTGGGATGGCGGCGAAATGGCCGTAGTGACAACGCTGAAAGGCGAAGGCGATGACATCGTGCTGGTCGCCCCCGAAGGCGCACCTCTGCCCCCGCCGGGCACCGAGGTGACCCAGCAGATCGACTGGGATAAACGCTATGCCTGCATGCGTATCCACACAGCCCTGCACCTGTTGTCTGTCGTCATTCCCCTGCCTGTCAGCGGCGGGGCTATTTCGCCGGAAAAAGGCCGGCTGGATTTCAATATGGAAGACCCGCCAGAAGACAAACAGGCGCTGGAAGATGCGTTAAACGAATTGATCGCGCGCGATCTGGCAGTGACGGAAAGCTGGATTTCAGATGCGCAGTTGCAGGCAAATCCGGGCCTTGTGAAAACCATGTCCGTCATGCCGCCCAAAGGGGCAGGGCAGGTGCGCCTGATCCGGATTGGCGAAGGTGACAATCAGGTGGATTTACAGCCCTGCGGGGGCACCCATGTTGCGCAGACGGGCCAGATTGGCCGGGTGCGCCTGGGCAAGGTCGAAAAGAAAAGCCGCCTGAACCGGCGGTTCAACATCTTTCTGGATTCGTAAGGCGCCCCACCCGGCCTGAAACACAGCCCCACACAGGCCAACAGCGATATTTCCGCCCGGCAAGGCGGGCCGGGCAGGCGGTTTTCAGACTCTTTGATAATGACAACGCGGGTTTGATCAATTTGCCCTTGCAAGCAGGGGGGCAGCAAGGATAGATAGCGCCGCACGGAGAGGTGGCCGAGTGGTCGAAGGCGCACGCCTGGAAAGTGTGTAGGCGGGAGACCGTCTCCAGGGTTCGAATCCCTGTCTCTCCGCCACTTGCACATCGCAAACCATAGATGAGGTCCCTGACGGGACCTTTTTTCTTTTTGTTTCAAAGGCATTTAGCGAAGCCATCCGACTTTCGGAGACTGGTGTTTCGACCGAAATAGGTCTCTGAACGCCCTGCGTCTCTTTCCACCCGCCCTCCACCCAAATCGAGACGTATTCAAAAAGATGCGCCTTTTCAGTAGCTTGGTGAAGTTGGATTGCGCCGCAGTTGAGGCGGGTTCGTCTGCTCTCGGTGCGAACAGAGACACTCGAAGGCGGCGTGGTGCTTCGTGCAACGTCGAAACAGAGCGGGGGCTGGAGTATTGAAACAGCCGACGTTTTCTTTCATCATCAAGGGTGTTACGCCCTGCCTGCCATGAGACAGCCTCGGTAATTGAAAATGCGCAAGAGGCCAACTTGGGTAAATCGTCGTCAGATCACCTGCTGGACTACATCCGACCGCTAGCGCGGGTACTGAAGGCCGCAAGGTTGATAACCAGCGCTCTCGGCGTGGTTGCGATTGCCGTAGGCCAGACTTGGATGACTTCGCAGACGGTATGGCAGAATGAGTGGGCGTCGTCCATATTTTGGTGCGGGGTCGGCGCGATAGTCGTTACGGGTTTTATCCTCCTATTTTTTGAGAAGGATAGCGCGTCGCTGTTACTGGATTTACACGATAGCGAGGTATTGATCAGTGATCAGTCAGACCATATTCGTTACTTGGAACGACGCGAGGAGATCCTTCTTTCTTGGCAGTCAGTAACCAAGCTTCTTGCTGAGCTGTTGGATCAGGCGCTTACCGATTCCGATCTCAACCCTGAGAAGAAGAAAATCTTCTACACTGCAGTTGTTGAAATACTTGCCGACTATAAATTTTCGTTGTTCCGGATCGCAGATGAATACTGCAATATTTCGATCTACGAACATTCCGCCGAAACGGAGAGTCTGGGGTGCACTGCCTGTTACCGATCGCGCCCATCCGATGCACTAGGTGCACATAGAACATGGAAAGTCGGTGAAGGGCATGTCGGGAAAGCCTTCGAACTGCAGCGGGAGCTAATTTGCGGAGACTCGTCTGCGCCTGATATCAAGCCGTGGATTAGCGCGTCGCCTGATAATTTCGACGAACGTGATGATGAACGCTATGTGTCGCTTGCGGCAATGCCAATTGGAGTGAATGCAGATGAGCCGATCGGCGTTCTGATCGTGACAAGCAATGTACCGATGCGCTTTGCTAACTTCGATGAGAACCATGGCGACGAGAACATGAAGGAAGAGCGCCGACTCGCCGTTGCGGCGCTGCAAGATTTTGCTGCACAAGTCGGTCAGCTTGTGGCAGTGTTCAGGTTGAGAGATGCGACGCATGCCGAAGGAACCTCTAGCGATGAGTAAAGCAACGAAATCATTCAGTTCTTTTACGACGACGCGGATCGGCACGATCAATCGCGACATCGAGAAGAACATCAAACTTGTCGTGTCTGGGTCTCGCGGCGCTACCGGTGAAGCTATTTCTTCTGTGAAAAAGCGCCAGGCGCTGCTGGCTGCTCGTCCGTTCAAGGCTAAGCAGTCCGCTTGATCAGCAAAAAATCCGCTCAGCCTGCTCCTGCCAAGCCTCCCCCGCCAAAAAACACGCATCATACAGGCTTACCCCCAAGGCCTCGCGCCCGCAGGTCAGCCGCTTCAGCACCTCCGGCGCAAGATATGCCAGCCGCAACTGTCGGCTCACATGGCGTTCCGCCAGTCCAACGGCCTCAGCCAATTCCTGGATCGTGCTAAACTCGCCAGCGTCCATTCGCCGCCGCCAGCCCCATGCCCGGCCTATGGCGCGCAAAACATGCGGGTCCTGCGTCTGGTCCTCGCTCGGCAGATAGTCGGCGGGCGGCAGGATTTTTGGCCGACCGTTCTTCTTGCGCACCTTCAACGGGATCAAGACACGGATCGTGTCATTGGGATGGGTCATTCGGCTGCCTCCAGATTGCGCGGCGCGACCATCTCGCGGATGACGCCCGCAATCCCCTCGCGTCGGATATCCATCTCAAGACCTGCGGCAGTGACAGTGACGCGCCGCACGAGAAGCTGGATGAGCCGTGCCTGTTCGGCCGGGAATAGTTGCGCCCAGAGCCCGGTGAATTCATGCAATGCTGCGATGGCGTCGGCCTCGGAAATCGCGCCATTTTCCGTCTTCAGGGCTGCAATCACCTGTGTCACCACCTCCGGCGTCTGCAGAATGCGCCGGACCTCGGTCACGACCGCATCCTCAACCATTCCAGCCGCCAGCCGCATCGGGGCGGTCTCTTCGCCGGTCTCGCGGTTCCGGATGACGTCCATCGACACATAGTAGCGGTAAAGCTTTGCGCCCTTCTTGGTGCTTGTGGGCGTCATGGCCGCGCCGGTGTCGCTGAAGATCAGCCCCTTCAAAAGAGCAGGAGTCCGGGATCGGCTATTGTTGGCCCGTTTGCGGGGGCTTTCCTGCAGGATGGCGTGCGCCCGATCCCAGAGGTCGTTGTCGATGATAGCGTCGTGCTCGCCGGGATAAGCCTTGCCCTTGTGGACGGCTTCACCACGATAAACACGGTTGTTCAGGAGCCGATAGAGGTAGCCCTTGTCGATCAGCGTACCCTGCTTGTTGCGGAAGCCGTCGCGGCGGAGTTCGCGCGCGAGAACCGTCGCGGATCCCAGTTCGACAAACCGCTCGAAGATGCGGCGGACCGATGCGGCCTCCGCATCGTTCACCAACAGTTTGCGATCCTCCACATTATAGCCCAGTGGAACATAGCCGCCCATCCAGATCCCGCGCTTGAGCGGCGTATCCTACAGCCGATACCGATGCCCGCACCGTCGAGGTGGTCTGGTCGGCAGGTACTCGCGTTCGCCGGTCGACGCTGTTTGGCGAACCTTATGACGAGGAACTGAGCCTCGACCCGACCCATGTGCGGCTTGATCGGCTGAATGCGGGCGCGCCGTTCCTGAAGGTGCATGAGATCGACACGCTCGACGCTGTGATCGGCTCGATCGTGCCTGGGTCAGCGCGCATCGAAAACGGCCGGGGCATCGCACAGGTCCGGATCAGTGAACGCGCCGATGTCGAACCGATCTGGCGCGATATCCAGGCAGGCCACATCCGCGCGGTGTCCATCGGCTACCAGGTTCATCGTTTCGAAGTCTCTAAACCCGAAGCGGCCCGAGAACTTTGGCGCGCGGTGGACTGGACACCCTTCGAGGTGTCCGCCGTCCCCGTCGGCGCGGATCCCGCTGCGGGCTTCCGCGCCCAATCTCCACTTCACGACTGCGTCCTCCATCGCCGGGACGTCCAACCCACTCAAACAGGAGCCATCCCGATGACGGACAAACCCCACGCCCCGGCCGAAGCGGCCGCAGACCAGCCCAGCGACACTGTCGCGACCGAGGACACCACCATGACTGAACCCAAGACGCCTGAGGTCGAACCGAAGGCTATCGCTAGCGAAACCCGCGCACGGCTGAAGCCGCAGAAGGCCGACGCCGCTGCTGCACCCGACACCGAAGCTGTCGCGACCCGTGCCCGCGAGACCGAACGCGACCGCGTCTCAACCATTTACGATCTGGCAGGTCGCCTGAACCTCGAGCGCAGCTTTGCCGAGGACCTGGTGAAACGCGGCACGGATATCGGTGAGGCGCGCCGCCTGATCCTTGATCAGGTTGCCACAAAGTCTGAAGAAAACCGCACATTCAGCCAGGTGTCGATCCCGCTGGGCGGGCGCGATGAGGCGATCAACCTCTTTTATCGATGCGGTGATCTGGCGGTACTTGCGACTGGATTTGACGGATGCGCTGAGGGCGCGCACGGGCAGGACGGCCTCTACCGGCACGGTGACGCAATCGCTCTCAAAGCCGAGCGTCACCATCTCCGGGATTTTGCGCTTGCCCCGGCTCATTCTGCCGCTCCGGCGTCCAGCGATTGACCGAGATATATGGGCAGGGTGTCCAGCCCCTCTGCACGCAAAAGTGTCAGGAAGTGGTCATCGTCGCGCAGCGAGCGAAAGGCTTCCACGACGAACATCAGGCGGCCCTGTGTCAGTTCGGCCTGCCTCAGTCGGGCCATGGTCATATCGATGCTCGGCAGCAGGTAATAATCGCGTGGCGCTTCGTTCAATTCGTCCATTCGCACGGCAATCGTGATGTCGGGCACCAGGCCAGTATCGAGACGGATGCGCCATCGCAGGGAACCGCCCTGCGTTTCGAAACACCGGGCAAGCACGACCGACGCCGTGAACTCGTCATTGATGCGGATCAGGTCCGTGTCCGGATCCTGCACCGCCTGGCCGCCACGTTCCGCGACACCGTCGAGGATCTTGGCCACGATGCCGGGGTGGGCCTGCCGTAAGGCCCGGTTGATCTCGACGTAACGATAGTCCCGCTCCGGCTCGTAGCCGATCATCTGGTACGCGCGCAGCAGGCTGCCGAAGCGGCTCCGAAAGGCGCTCGAGGATGGCACGTTGTCCTGTTCGTCGATGATCAGTCCAGACAAGACGCCTTTCTGTTTCAGCACGGCGCGAAGGGCTTCGAGCAGTTCGGCGTCCGTGAAATGCTGACTGCGCGCGTCGACAATTTCGCGCGCGCGCAGGAACAGCACCTCGTCCACAATGGCGGGGTAGGCGCCCTCCGCCCGGATCCACATTTCGCGTGGGTTCACCACTCGCTTGTGCTTCAGCTTGAAGGACACCTTGTTGTAGACGTTGTTGCCGATGTATTTTTCGTTGGTCAGGACCTGGTGCACCGATGCTCGGGACCATGGCCGCTCCAGATCCGTAACATGCCCCTCGGCATTCAGGGTTTCCGCAATCTCACGCTCCGAGCAGCCATCCTCGACGAACATTCGGTACATGCTGCGCACGACATCCTGTTCCTGATCAGGGCCTGGAACGAGGACGACACGGTCAGTCTGAAGGCTCTTCTGTTCGCCGCGTGACAACGCGCCCTTCGGGTTGGCGAAGAAATTGCATCGGCGTTAAAACGGTCGCTCGGCGACAGTCGGGCGGGTGTGAAAACCGTGGCGGCCTGGACGGGCGCCAACGAGAAGACAGTGAAGAACTGGTTCTCGGGCACCTACGGTCCAAGCGGGGCGCACCTGATTGCGCTGGTGCGAAACTCCGACGAGGTGCTGGGTACATTCCTGGCCATGGCAGGGCGCGAGGATCTGATGGTGGCTATCAAGCTCGTGGCTGCCGAGGACGCTATTGCGGAGCTTCTGATGGCGGTGCGGGAGCTAAATCGACACGACCAGACAGGTTCCGATACCTGATATAGGGCCTGCCGCTAGAACGATAACCGATTGACTGGCCCGACGATCGGGGTGATCGTCGGGCAGCTCATGCGGGCGCGGAAATCGATCATTCGGGGAATATTTTGTCAAAAGTTGTTGAAAAGATATCTGGTAAGGCCAAAATTTCAGGAATTAAAGATTCCAAGGAAGTAATTTCGCAAAACAGATCAAGCGAAATGTTCTTCGCTGTTGTTGGGCCCGTGGGCGCAGGCGGGTCTAGAGTGATTGAGTCGCTCAAGCGCGCTTGCGAAGAGTCCGGGTATAAAACTGAGTGGATTAAAGCCAGTACCCTAATCAGCCAATGGCATGAGGATAACGATAGTCCACTGCCGTCTTCAACAGAGAAGACACTCGAACTCGTTGAGGCATACCAGGATGCTGGGGACAAGATGCGCAAACGAGATGCGGCCGAAGTTGCACGTGAGGTATTGCGCGAAATTGCTAGGCGGCGAGCTGAAGCTAGGAGCGGCGGGTGTCGAGGTCGCGCAGAATGTCCTGGCTGACACGCAGGTCGCCGTTCTGCCGCTGGTGCCATACCTCGACACACTCCGATGAGTGTTCATCGCCGTGGCGCTCGGCGGCATCGCGGTGACAATTTATGCCCGGCTTGATGATTGGAAACGAGGGCAGAGATGATCGCCAGCATTCTCGGCGGGATCGCTGCCAATCCATGGGCGAGGGCCGCGCTTCGCTACGGTGCAATCGCGCTGGCCATCCTTCTGTTCCTGATGTCGACCCGCCGATCCGGTGAGCGCTTCGGTCGCCTGGCGGAACGACTTGAAATGAGGGAGAGGACCAATGAAACTCAACGCCGGATGCTGGAGGCGGCGGCTCGCCGTCCTCGGAATCGCGACGAGCTGGTTGACCGGTTGCGCGGCGGCGGGTTTTGAAGCGAACGGCTTGGCGGCATGTCCGCCGGTCGTGGAATACAGCCGAGAGTTTCAGGCGCAGGCGGCCGAGGAACTGGCTTCGCTGCCGGGGGGCTCGGCGGTCGCGGAGATGCTGGCAGACTACGCGGTTTTGCGGGTACAAGTTCAGGATTACGGGGAATAGAAAACCTAACCTCTTAAACTGTGCGGATGATGCGCCCGAAGTCAAAGCGCTCCGCTGGAGATCCAGCGGCGCGCAAACGATGGAGAGGCTCAGTTGGCGCCCACGATTATTCGCGGTTCCTAGACTAAGGGGAACGGGACCACATCAGATATTCTATCTGCCCCCGTAGCCCCGTAGCGCTCACCTTGCGCCGCGCGCGGACGCCGTGCCGGTCCCCAGTTCGATGATTTCGGCTGTGATCGCCTCTTGACGGACCCGGCGCAGAGTCGCCTCGAATTCGCCCAGTTCGCGCGTGATCTGGCTGCCTGCGGCGGTCATGGCCTCCATTCTAGCCTCGTTCTCTGCTGCAAAGGCATGCAGAGCCGCCTTGCACACCAGGGCATGGAGATAGTCCCCGCTGAGACTATTGATCAGGGTGTCGGTGGGTAGCTGGGTCAGCGGACGTGTCGTTCCAGGCGGCGGCAGGGCCGACAGATCGACCGGCAACAGAACCTGCCGGAGGACTTGAGGTCGCCCGGACGCCCATCCGGCATGGATCATTTCCATACGCTCAAAACGACCCTCGTCCAGGGCGCGGTAGATCGCCTTGGCAATCTTATCAGCCAGTTTCGGAATGCCGGGCGTGTGCGAGGACATTGGCGCGGACCAGACCGGATGTAGACCGCGCGCGGCAGCGATCGACAGGCCACGAGCGCCGATCAGGAACAGGGTGGTGGCCGATAGATCGTCTTCGATGCTGTCCAGAATGCGTTCGCTGAAGGCACCGGCGAATCCCTGTTCGGCACAGAACACCAAAAGACCGATGCGACCGTCAGCTTGGCCTCCGGAAGTCTTGGCCGGTGATGCGGGACTCGTGGGGCCAAGTGCATCGGATATTGCGGCGGCAATTGTCGCGGCATAGCTGTCGACGGCCTTGATCTCGGTGCGGGCGGTGTTGGCGCGCGCGGCGGCGATGCCCTTCATCGCGTTTACCACGGCCCCCAACTGGCGAATGCCGTCGACCCGCGCGCTGACATCGGCCAATCGTTCGGTCATGTCGCGGGTTCCGTTTCGCCAAGCTGCGTCGCAAGGCGGGTCATCGCGGCCATCAGGGCGGCACGGGCCGTCTCATTCAGTTCACCGGTCTCGGAAATGGCACGCAGGGCATCGCCGGCATCCTGATCAAGATTTTCCGACAGTTTGTCCCGAAAGGTGGCAACACCATCGACAGAAAGGGGGTCCAGCAGCCCCGATTGCACGGCGAGCAGGAGCGCCACCTCATCTGCCAGGCGAAGCGGCGCATTCTGCGGCTGACGCAGGATTGCGCGGATCCTTTTGCCGCGTCTTAGTTGGTCGCGCACGCGACCTTCGGGCATGCCCCCGAACCGCGTGAAGACCTCTAGCTCCAGAAACTGCGCATAGTCGAGCCGCAGCGTGCCGGCCGCCTTGCGCAGCACGGGCGCCTGGGTCTTGCCGCCCACACGGCTGACGCTGAGGCCCACATCCACTGCCGGTTTCTGCCCCTGATGGAACAGATCCGCATCCAGCACGATTTGCCCGTCGGTGATCGAAATCAGGTTGGTCGGGATATAGGCCGAAAGGTTTCCGGCATCGGTTTCCGCGATCGGCAATGCGGTCAAGGACCCGCCACCACGCGCCTTTGACAGTTTGGCCGCCCGTTCCAGTAGGCGGGCGTGGATGTAGAACACGTCCCCCGGATAGGCCTCGCGCCCCGGAGATTGCCGGGTCAGAAGGGCGATCTCGCGGTGGGTGGCGGCGTGTTTGGACAGATCGTCGATCACCACGAGGGCGTGACCGCCCTTGTCGCGGAAATACTCCGCCATCGTGACGCCCGCATAGGGTGCTATCCATTGCAGCCCCGGCGCCGAGGCGGAGCCCGCGACAATCACGATGCAGCGCGCGAAATTCCCATGCGCCTGCAGCGCGTCGATGGCGCGGCGCACGCTCGATGTCTTTTGCCCCACTGCGACATAGACGCAGAGCATGTCGCTGTCGCGCTGCGCGATCATCGTGTCGGTGGCCAGCGTCGTCTTTCCGGTGGAATGGTCGCCGACGATCAACTCGCGCTGGCCCCGGCCAAGCGCGAACAGTGTGTCCATCACGAGTATCCCGGTTTGCACCGGCTGGGTCACGAGATCTCGTTCGATGATCGACGGCGCCGGGCGCTCGATCGGCCACCGCTCTTCGGCCTCAATTGCCCCCTTTCCGTCCAGCGGGCGGCCAAGTGGGTCCACGATGCGCCCAAGCAGCGCATCGCCGACAGGCACGCTCACCACTTCGCCAGTGCCGAAGACGGCGTCGCCCGCCTCGACCTTGGTCGCCGCGTCAATGAGGACGCAGCCGATCAGATCAGGGTCCAGAACCCGGGCGAACCCGAATTGGCCGCCCTCGAACCGTAAAACCTCGTCCAGCCGCACATCTCGCAGCCCAGAGATCATCGCCACACCGTCCCCGATCTCCTCGACACGGCCCCTGTGTTCGGGTCGCGGACCCAGTGCCGCGCGACGCACTGCGCCTTGCGCCGAGGCGAACCAGTCTGGCGCGTCAGGCGGCATTCTCGACCTCCTTCAGGATATTCTCCAGATCGGCCCGCCAGCTGTTGTGAAGCACGAAATGCCCACTGCGGAGTTCCAGTCCGGCGATCAGGTCGGGATCGGTGACAAGACGAACGCTGGGCGTGCCGTCCAACGCATCCTTTACCGCTTGTTCGATCTTGGCCCTTTCCGCGTCCTCCGGGTTTGTCGCGGTGATGATCTCGATGTCGTCTGCCGAGGCTATCAGCGCCGCGCGGTCGGATGCGGACATGTCCGCGATCGCCTCGACAAGTTGCGCAAGAAACGTCGCCTGAACCGCAGGCGTGTTGAACCGGCCCAGAAGCCGGGCTGCAATTTCGACCGACAATTCGGCGGCCCTCGTTGCGTTCTCTTTCCGCGCTGTGTTTCTGTCGCGGTCAATGGCGGTGCGCGCGGCAGCGATCATGGCGTCCGCCTTGGTTTGAGCATCCTTCAGCGCGGCTTTCGCGACTTTGTCCGCCGCCGCCTTGGCCTCGACAAGTATGGCATCGCGTTCCGCCGCGATTCCTGCGCGGGTCTCAGCGACCTCTGCCAGCGCGGCATCGGCCTTCGCTTGAGCTGTCTTGCCTTCCTCCAGCATGGCCTGCGCCGCTTCCTGCCGCCGGGTGATGGCCCCGGCTATCGGCCGCCAGAACACGCGGCTGAGCAGCCAGACGAGGATCAGGACGTTGATGGCCTGAAGACCCAGTCCCCACCAATCGAGGGTCATGCGCTCATGCCAGTAGCGGGTTGGCGAAGAGCAGCAGGAGCGCAATCACCAGACAATAGATTGCCGTCGTCTCGATCATCGCAAGCCCGACGAACAGCGTGCGCGAAATCGTGTTTGCGGCATCGGGCTGTCGGGCAATGGCATCCATCGCCGCGGCAACGGCGCGCCCTTCGGCAAGTGCGGGTCCGATAGCGCCGAAGGCCACTGCAAAGGCGGCGCAGAAGATACTGGCCAAGCTGAGATAGTCCATCATGACTCCTTTTTCGTTGGGGAAGGGGCAAGGTCGGTATTCGGTGGGGTCCGCGCGCCGTCTTCGACCGCAGAGGTAATGAACACCATCGCCAGCACTGCGAAGATGTAGGCCTGCACCAGCCCGGTCAGCAGATCGAGCGCCATCAATGGGATCGGTACCAGCAGGCCCGCCAGCGAGGCGACGATGCCAATGACGAACACGCCGCTCATCACGTTGCCGAACAGTCGGACGAACATGGAAAAGACCCGCGTCAGGCTTTGCAGGATGTTCAGCGGGATCATCACCGGATTGGGCGCGGCGAAAGTTTTCAGCCAGCCGCCAACGCCGCCCGCGCGTATGCCGAACCAGATCACGGACAGGAACACCAGAACGGCGAGGGCGGCGTCGGTTTCAAGCTGTGCGGTCGGAGGGTCGACGCCCGGGACAAGCGAGGACCAGTTCGCCACGAGGATGAACAGAAAGAGCGTGCCGATGAACCCGCGATAGGGTGTGGGCGCGGCGCCCGTTGTCTCGGTGATCTGGGTGTCGAGCGTGGCGACCATCAGCTCAAGCGCGGCCTGCCGCCGCGAGGGTCGCAGACCTAACCGGCGCGTCATGGCAAAGGCGCCGATCACAAGGATGGCCATGATCGCCCAGGTTGTGACGATGGCCTGCGTGATCGCAACCGGTCCGAGCTGGAACAGGACGGTGGAGTCGAGCGGAGAGTTCATGGTTGGGTTCCCCGCAGGTTACGCAGCATGATCCACCGAGCGCAAAGAACCCCCGCAAGGGTCGCCAAAAGGGCAAGGCCGCCTGCCAGCACGGCGATGAAGAACCCGGTGGCCAGAAGCGAGATGCGCGCGAGGGTCAGGACGACCGCCCTGAGCGGTTGGCCACCACCGACGATCAGGTTCGCGGTCTCGCGCAGTGCGCGGAAATAGCCATATCCGATGAAGAGCCCACCGAGAAAGCAAACCGGAAGAAGAATGACAAGCGGGAGAGTGGAGAGATATGTCATCGTGCGTTCATCCATTTCCAAGCGGTCCAGCCACCTATGCAAAGCCCGAGCAGCATCATCGGAGCGCTCCAGAAGATGCCCGTCTCAAATTGCGTATCGAGCCAGCGTCCGAAGAACAGGCCCGCCAGAGTCGGCACCACGAAGATCCAGCCCAGCACGCCGATCTGCGCCAAACGTCGACCGACGGACATGTCGCCTTCGCGCAACCACTGCTCGCGCCGGCTGCGATGCTTGCGGATTTCCTCGACCAGAGGATCGGTTTCAGGGGGCTCAGATGGGTCTTCGGTCACCGGAACTGTCCCGTGTCTGCGCCCCGGCGCAACCCGCTGATCATCTGGCGGATGGCGTTCATTTGCAGTCGCATCGTCTCGACATGTTCGACCCGTTCTTCGTCGGCGTCGGTCTGAAACCGGGTCAGAACCTCCGCGTCCAGCGTGGCCAGATCGTCGCCCGCTACGGCCTCGCGGGTTGCGATCGCGACACTGCTACCGCCAGTCACGGTCAGCACCCCGCCGCGCAATGCGCAGAACCGCTCGAGACCGGCGGTCTTCCAACTGAGGATGGAAACCGAGAGCGCCGTCAGGAATGGGGCGTGGCCGGGCCGAATGCCGAAGCTGCCGCTGGCGTCCTGAGCCCGCAAGCTTTCGGCATCCTCGTCCACAACGACGGACAGGGGGGTCACGATGCGCAATCTCATGCCGCTTCCTCGGCGTCGGCGGCGTCCGAGGCATTTGCAGCGGCCTCTTTCTTTCTTGCGTCCTCCAGCGTGCCGACCATGTAGAGCGAGCTTTCGGACCATTCGTCGGCTTCGCCGTCCAGAATGGCGCGGCATCCCGAGAGGGTCTCGGTGAGGGGCACGCTGGCGCCCGGCGTACCAGTAAAGGCCTCGGTCACCATGAAGGGTTGGGTCAAGAACCGCTGCAACCGCCTTGCGCGTTTGACGATCAAGCGGTCGGCGGTGCCCAGTTCCTCGACTCCCAGCAGCGAAATGATGTCGGTAAGCTCGCGGAACCTTGCCAGCGCCTGCCGGACCGCCTCGGCGGTCTGGTAATGCGCGTCACCGACAACCAGCGGATCGAGCAGCATCGATGACGAGCCCAGCGGGTCAATCGCCGGATAAAACCCCTCGGAGGCCTGAGCGCGCGACAGCATGATGACACAATCCATATGGCCGGAAATCGTGGTCACCGCGGGGTCGGTGAAATCGTCGGCAGGCACATAGACCGCCTGAATGGCGGTCACGGCGGAGCCCGCCACTGACGCTATCCGTTCTTGCAGCCCCGCCACCTCGGTCGCGAGCGTCGGCTGGTAGCCCACGCGCGAGGGAAGGCGGCCCAGAAGGCTCGATACCTCGGCCCCGGCCTGAACAAAGCGGAACACGTTATCCATCAGAAGAAGGACATTCTTGTGCTTCTGGTCGCGGAAATATTCCGAAATCGTCAAGGCTGTGAGCGGAGCCCGCCAGCGCGCGCCGGGCGGCTCGTTCATCTGACCGTAGACCAGCACGGTGCGGTCCAGCACGCCCGAGTCCTGCATTTCAGTCAGCAGCTCATGCCCCTCGCGTGATCTCTCACCGACGCCCGCGAAGACCGATATACCTTCATATTTCTCGACCATGGCGCGGATCAACTCCATCACCAGAACGGTTTTGCCCACGCCTGCGCCGCCGAACATCGCGGCCTTGCCGCCCTGCGCCATCGGCGTCAGCAGGTCGATCACCTTGATCCCCGTCTCAAACACGTCTGTTGCGCCAGTCTGCGATTTCAGAAGCGGTGGCAGGGCGTGGATCGACCGTCGCGGTGTATCGTCAGGAAGGGCTGGCCCTTCATCCTGCGGATTACCCACCACATCCAGAAGCCGCCCAAGAACGGCTTCGCCCACGGGCACGGTAACCGGCCCGCCGCTGGAATGAACCGAAACGCCACGGGCAAGGCCTGCGGTGGATTGGAACGCCACCGCGCGTATTGTCTTCTGATCGAGGTGGCTGTGGACTTCGAGAGTAAGGACAGTCGGGCGGTCCCATTTCACGACCAGGGCAGAATTGATTGGTGGCAGCTCGGCCCAGGCAAAGACAACATCTACAACCGCCCCTCGAACGGCATGCACAACACCGTCGAGAGACACGCCGCAATCATCCACCTGTGCGCCGTTCCCGACCCGGGTAGTGTCCATGTTCGGTGTCGGATCTGAGCTTTTGGGTGTCAAACGGGGCCTCTTTTCTTTCCTGTCGCGGGCAGCCAGTCAGAAAACAACAGCCTGCGGGGAACACTTGAAAGAAGCATAAAACGCTGCGCGATGGTGGGCACTGATCTGTATCAATGCGACCACCACGGTCGTTTGCCACACAGGGCACATGCGCCGCTCCGGTTTTGGTCCGCACGAACAGATCAATCCGGAAGAGGGCATTGAGACACAAGACACACCAGCATAGGACAGCACGGATGACCAAGCGCACGCCGCAGCTAAAGACACCTACACCAGACGCGCAGCAGGTCCAGCTTCCCGCCAAGATCGCCGCTGCATCACAGCAGAAAGCCGGGCCAACAGAGGCGCATTCGCATGAAAAACTCGATCGCGCGTCACGGGCAGCGGTTGCCTATATGTCGGCTGGCGTATCGCCGCATGCGTTCATCGAAGCCTGGAGTGATTGGGCACAGCATCTGGCCCAGGCTCCGGGTCGCCAACTTGAATTGGCCGAGCGCGCGCAGGAAAATATGACAAGGCTGTTGGGGCAGTCGCTTTCGCCAAACAGCGACGCGGAACCGGCCTTTGTGCCAAAGGCCTACGATCATCGTTTCCGGCATCCCGGATGGGAAAAGCCGCCGTTCAGAAACATGCAGCAGGGGTTTCTCGCGGTGCAGGACTGGTGGGATTATGCAACCGACCATCTGCGGGGATTGCGTCCTGAGGATGCAGACAGGACCCGCTTCATGGCGCGTCAGATGCTGGACCTGTTGTCGCCGTCCAATTTCCCCGCCCTTAATCCCGAGATCATCGAGGAAACGCGCAAGAGCAGCGGCAAGAATTTGGCAGAGGGTGCGCGCAACTTCATGCATGATTTTGTAAACACCGTTGCTCAGGTCCATGAACCCGCACCAGAGGGCTTTCAGATCGGCAAGGATCTGGCCTGTACACCCGGCGAGGTGGTGTTCCGCAATGATCTTTTCGAGTTGATCCAGTATGCGCCACAGACCGATAAGGTGCAGGCCGAGCCGATCCTGATCGTTCCGGCCTGGATCATGAAGTACTATATCCTCGATCTCTCGCCGCACAATTCAATGGTCAAACACCTTGTGGATCAGGGATTTACCGTCTTCATGATTTCATGGTGCAATCCGACCGCCGAGCAAGCCGAACTGTCGCTGGAGGACTACCGCGAACGCGGCGTGATCGCGGCTCTCGATGTTGTGAATGCCATTGTGCCAGATCGCAAGGTTCATGCGGTCGGGTATTGTCTGGGGGGCACAATCCTCGCGATCGCGGCGGCCACGATGGCGCGTGAAAACGACGAGCGGCTTGCATCGATCTCGCTCATGGCGGCACAGGTCGACTTTGCCGAGGCGGGCGAGTTGCTGTTGTTTCTGGATGAAAGCCAGATCGCATTCCTCGAGGACATGATGTGGGAGAAAGGCTATCTTGACCGGCCCCAAATGGCGCGCGCCTTTTCTGCTATCAGGTCGGAAGACCTTATCTATTCCCGTGCCGTGCGGCGCTACTACCTTGGAAAAGAGGACCTGCCGACCGACATGGGAGTCTGGGTTTCGGACACGACCCGGATGCCAGCCCGAATGCATTCAGAGTATCTGCGCGGCCTGTTCCTTGAAAACCGGCTGACGGCAGGCCGGTTTGCCGTCAAGGGACGAGTTATTGCGCTCAAGGATATCTCGGCCCCGATATTCGCCGTGGGCACAGAAACCGACCACATCGCGCCGTGGAAGTCCGTCTACAAAACCCAATTGTTTACTGACAGCGATATGACCTTTGTCCTGACAAGCGGCGGCCACAACAGCGGTATCATCAACGAGCCGAGGCTCGGGCGCGGTCACCATCGGATCTCGCGTCGTGCTGCCGGGGCGCTTTATGTCGGCCCCGAAGCCTGGGTTGCGCACAATACGCCCCAACCGGGTTCTTGGTGGTCCGCGTGGACGAGCTGGCTGGAAGAGAAAAGCAGTGGTGTCGCGGCGGCACCCTCCATCGGTGCGCCAGACAAGGGCTTGGTCCCAATCGTGCAGGCACCCGGCACCTACGTTCGCCAAACCTGATCCCAAGCCCGCTTTTGGCGGTGGTAGGTCGCAGCGAGTGGCCGCGTCATCGAGCCATTAAAAGAAGCGGGGCGATCCACTTTGGCACTCGCCATACCGGAGTGCCAATGCCATTGAAATGATGGCTCAGCAGGGGTTCTACAATAGCGTCTCAAAGAATATCTTTCGGCTTCCAATCAGTTGATATCCATAAATGCTCCCGCAGTTCGTCGAAGCTCGACTTCACAAGCGTCGAACCGAATTACCGCCAGCGATGATCGTGTTGATCATTTCGGCGACGGCCCGGTGCCTTTCCATTTCGAGTTCGGTACCGACCGCGTTCTCATGGGTCGCCGCGGCGTCGCGAAGAACCCCCACGATCTCATGCTCCGGCAGCAACCCGCGATCGTTCATGGCAAGCAGGAGCGCCTCGCAGATCGATAGGGCGGCCTGGCCTGCATGTTCGCTTGCGGTGGACATCTGAGTTTCCTTCCTTGGCATCGTGAACCTGAGAGAAGGTGAGATTCAGATGCATCCGTACATCTCGCAGGAATTGCTCTATGCTGGACTGATCCAGAGCAGTGTCCGAGCCGATTTCTGCTCTTGGGTCACGACATGCCGGGAGGCCACATGACATCAGTTGAACACAGCCCCCTGACCCGCAAACTTTCGACCTTTGTCGCTTTGTCAAAGGCGGAGTTGGATGTGCTCGAGCGCCTGCACCAACGTCGCCGCTCCTTCGTTGCGGGGCGTGATATGGTGCATCAGGGCCAGTCGACTCAGGCCGCCTATATTCTATCCGCAGGTTGGGTCTGTTCCTACAAGCTCCAGCCTGACGGGACACGCCAGATTGTCGATTTTCAGGTGCCCGGAGATTTCCTTGGCTTGCGCAGCTTGCTGTTGCGCACCTCGGATCACAGTTTCGAACCTATCGTGGAAATTGAGGCCGCTGAAGTGTTGAAGAGCGACCTTCTTAATGCGTTTGCGCAGACCCCTCGCTTGGCGACCGCCATACTCTGGGCGGCGTCAAGGGATGAGGCGATGGTGGTGGAACATCTCGTCGGGATCGGCAGACGTGATGCTGACGCCCGCATGGCGCATTTTCTGCTGGAGCTGGGATCGCGGCTTGCGCTGGTGGGCATGGGGACTGAGGATGGGTATGATTGCCCGCTGACCCAGTATCACCTGGCAGATGCCTTGGGGCTTAGTGCGATTCACGTGAACCGCGTCCTGCGGCAGCTTCGCGAGAACGGACTGGTGACCTTTCGGGACGGCCGCGTGACGTTTCACGACTATGCCGGGCTGGTGGACCTTGCCGAGTTCGATCCGGCGTATCTGGATCAGAGCGGCCCGCTCCTGAAATGAGAGGGCCGCCCTCCGCAAGGCGAGGGGCGGCCAAGGTTTGCATCAGGTGTCGGATGTCACGAGAGCTTCTCGCTCGCCGCATCGAGTTCCTTGTTGGTTTCGGCGTCGTTCTTCGCCGTGTTCGCCTTCTCGGCTGCCTCGTAGTGCTTGAGCGCCGCGTCCTTCTTCGGGCCGGCGGGCGCCTTGTCCCACGCGGCTTTCACGGAGGTCATCTTCTCGGCAGTCTTGTTCTGTTCGGGAGTCATTGGAATTGCGCACGGAAGTCAGCGCGGATTTGACATGATCACGAACAAAACCTCGGTCGACGTAGCATTTTCGGACATCGCCCGCGGAAGGGCCTTTGGCGACGTACCTCGAGAGCGTCCTTGTCTGAGATGCGATGTTGTTTTCTGGAGTGAAGGCTTTGGAGAACGGATCTGTCGGCGCTGCAAGGGGTTGAACGCCTGGCGAAACGCCGCGCCTGCTAGCCCGGGCGCATCTCGCCGCCGCTGATCCCCACAGGCGCGCGCCGTCTTCCCCGAACCACACTGGATCTCCATTTTGGCTTGCCTCGACCTCGTTCACACCACGAGGGCCGGCGAGAGCCTGAACGCCGCGGCGCTGGTCTCGGTCATCGTCGGCGCGCGTGATACCGGCCCGCTGATCCGATCCCGCGACGGTTTCTGGCAGGCGATCCCGCACCCCGCCGCCGGCAAGGGGCGGCGGGGTGCGAAGCTGACACCCGGAGAATGGGAGCGCCGCCGCGGCCTGCGCCTGCGCTTCGTCTATCGCCGGGGGGGGCGAGCCTGCTGGTTGCCGACGGACGGCTCAACACGAAAAGCCTCGGTGTCGCCTCCCGCTCCAAGACCGGCCGGGGCCGCGCCACCATCCCCATCTTCCTGCTGGTTCCGCAGGTGAAACTTCCGAAGCGGCTGAACCTCGACCGCGACGCCGAGCGCACGCTCGACAGCGTGCCGGGGCTGATCGTGGCGAATTGGCTGGAGAGGAGATGAGCGTCCGGCGCATTGCGAAAAAATTAACTCATTTGTGAAAAGTTGAAGAAAACCCTTTCCAGGGGCTTCAGCATGCACATCGACCCACATCTTTATCGAAAGGCGTTCCAATCCTACCTGCGGAAAGGGACGCCAATCGCGTGGTCGATCAAGCAGCCGCGGCCGACCACACACTACATCTGGCGCACGCGTGGGGATGACAAAGTCCGCCCAAGTCATGCCGCGAACAACGGTCGGATATTCGCTTGGGACAACCCGCTCGAAACCGGCCACCCCGGTGAAGACTATGGTTGCCGGTGTTGGGCCGAGCCTTACGCGCCCTCAGTGAACGAGTATATCGAAATCGTGTTGTCGGATGTCACAGATACAGGAGCCGCTTGGAGCAGCCAAGATTTTGTCAATCACTACTACCATGGAGGCGGGCGCGGTATTACCGTGAGAGAAACCGGACACCTGAGCGATATCGTCCGCCAATACATGAATGAAAGGGTCAGGAAAAGCCTTCAGGACCAGATTGCACGGGTCGCCGGAATGCATCCGAATGCAGCGTTCTCCGACGATTTCTACAACACATACGACATGACCGGGATCGTGTTCAGCGTAGGCGACACGACGATCGGCGGCCGTTTCACCGGCGACTGCGTCGCAGAATTCGGGATACTGACCGTTTCTGGGCAAATCGACTTCTACCTGAAAGATGAATTTGCAGACCCGATCGACGTTGGTATTGAACTCTTCGGTGATCCGTATCCGATCACGGATCAGTGGAGCGGAAGATTCTCGGGGCAAATCCATGCCGACCCGGAGCGCAGTCGTTTCGGTTGATATTTGGGAAAGAATACCACATGCGTGTCGTGCCCGCCGTCCTTGTCGGCGTCATCTTGCTGCCCTGCCTCGTTGCAGTTCTGTGGGTCGTGGTCGCATTCAACATCCGGTATCGCACCTGTGTGCAACTCGAAAACGGCGCAAACCTTGGCTATGAAGCTGTCTTCGATCTGAGCAGACCGTATCTGAAGCCGATTGCGGTTCCGCGATTGCAGGATGGCACGCCGATCGTTCGCGATCGGCTCTGGTCCCTCAAGATCACGCCATCAACCATTTATGGTCTCGCCATGGCGCCAGCAGCAGACAGGCGCGGCTATCGCTTCGTTTGGCGCAGTGATGTCGGGGTCGTTCTGGAAACCGATAACCCAACCGAATATGAGCGACTAGTCGCCGAAGCGGGTCATGCGAATTGGGACATTCCGATCAACAATGTCGGAACCCAGTGGCTCATGAATGAACTGGCGAAACGATCCGATTTCGGGGCAGGCCTATGCCCGACGTCTCTGATCACATGGTGATCCCATGGCCACCATTCGCGAAACCATCCTCGCCGCGCTGCCCACGCGGCTTTCGGCGCTGCACGCCGCCGTCCTGCGTTGCGACGTCCTGCCAGAGCGCGTGCCGGCCGAGGGCTTGCTTATCCGAGATGAAGGATATGGCGGAAGAGAACCGTCGCCTGAAGCGTATGTATGCTGAGATGAGCATGCAGAACGATCTTCTGAAGGCAGCGCTTGGAAGCACTCCATTTTCCGCCATTGGTCCGAGGACAATGGACGTGCGCGTTAAGGCCGTCTCAGAGGCGAGAGATGGCCATGAATGCAGTCGCACAAAAAGGGGTCAGCATAGCGCTGGCGTGCCGTACGTTTCAGATCAGTGAGACCGGCGACCGCTACAGCCCAATTTTGAGCGACGAGAATGAGGAGATTGCCGATTGGCTGGAACGTCTGACTGCCAACAAGCGTTCCTGGGGCTTTGGGCTTTGTTTTCTATATCTGCGTAACGTGCAGGGCTATGGTTGGAACCACAAACGGGTCTACCGGATCTATTGTGAACTGGAGTTAAACCTGGGGATCAAGCCCAAGAAACGGCTAAAGCGGGACAAGCCGGAGCCACTGGCAGTGCCAGAAAGGCCGAATGAGACATGGTCGATGGACTTTATGGCGGATCAGCTCTCTGACGGTCGGTCGATCAGGACGCTGAACGTCCTGGATGACTTCAATCGCGAGGGCTTGTGCATCGAAGTGGACTTCTTACTGCCCGCAGAACGCGTTGTGCGAAGTCTGAACCAGATCATCGAATGGCGCGGAAAGCCGCAGGTGATACGTGTTGATAATGGCCCAGAATATGTCAGTGGCAAGCTCATGGACTGGGCAGAAATACAAGGCGTTAGGCTGGAATACATCCAACCTGGAAAGCCCCAACAGAACGCCTATATCGAGCGCTACAACCGTACGGTTCGCGGCGAATGGCTCAGCCAATACATATTTGAAACCATTGAGGAGGCGCAGAACCAGGCAACACAATGGCTCTGGACTTACAACAACGAGCGACCCAACATGGGCATTGGCGGCATAACACCCGCAATGGAACTGAAAACAGCCGCTTGAAGTCTACGGCTGGGCCCCATTAAAAATGGGGGATTACCGGGGAGCTGGGATGCAAGCGATCTTTCTCGCCAAGGTAGCCAAAAAACAGAGCTGCTTGAGACTGTTCGAAAATTTATCGTAATAAATCCTCGATGAAAATTTCCATGTACTGCGAACTCCTTTGAACACCAGTACTCTCGCTGCCAGAAATAAAAAGGATCAATGAGTTCTGATATGGAACAAATGCAAGGTCCCGAGGCGGCCGAAGTATCGCAAATTGATAAAACAGGCCAAATATAGTCACAACGCCCATGGATAAAAAGTTTTTAAGAGATAGATGAGTAGACACATATATGGAGAAAAGAACAATAAGTTCATAGGCGAGACGATCTCTTAGAGTAAGAAAAAATATTGAGGCAAACGTGACTGAAGAAAAGATCGCAGTCATGTTTCCGAGAATTATGAATTTTTCGAGAGCCTCTGAGCTCGTTTGGCGCTTCTGAGTTGCTACAAATCCGGTTAAAAGCATTACGGCCGCAAATGCGATTGAAAATAGATTAATGTTATTCGTTAATGTTATGCCTTCATAGTAAGCCGCTCGAGACGAAAAATTCGGAAACATCGCAAGTGTGGTGAAAAAAACCAATGGTAGTGCAAAAAATAGGGCGCCTGAAAGTGCAACGTGGGAGAATATTCCAATTCTTCCAATGAGTTTTTTATACATGCGCGCCGCAATGAAAATTATTATATATGCGGCAGCGCTCACATGTATAAAGGTCGCGAAGATGAAAAATGAATATATATACAATGGGGATCTGCCGCGAAAGAAGTAGTATAGCCCCATATTAAAAAGACTCATTGCAAGCGCTTGGCGTACGGTTGAAAGTCCTACGGACAGAAGGAAAAATGATAAAAAAACGGCCAGCGCTAACGCTGGCCGTGATCCTGGTATTTCTGATGCAAGTTTGAAAAATGAATAAAGAAAAAACAGTGTGAAGATAGCTTGAATAACTTCATAGTTTGGGATCAGTTGAGCAAGTAACCCCACTAGAAATAGAAAGCCAGTCTCTTGTGAATATTGTAATTGTATTAGCGCAATCTTTTCCCAAGAAAAGCCATCGGCAAATCGATCAAAAACGTCCTTATAAACCAACCAATCAAATCCGGTCTCCATTCGAAGGCCAATAAAAAAGAACGCAACAAGATATATCGCCAGAACTGATTGATTTCGTCGCGCGCAAAGTCCGGCGCATATAATTACCAACCAGAATACAGAGTAGACTATCATTTGCGACGTTTATTCATTCTTGTGGGGGCAATGATCATATGGGTTTTGACGCCTGATCGCCGGAGGATATATCTTTGGTGTCCTGTGCTGACATTATTGTTTTTTTTGCTGTGCTCATCATAATTGGGAGCACAGTTAATACGTAGGCAATCGCGGTTATCCACGGCGATAACCACACTGTTTCTGCAGTTAGCGCAAAATACTTGATGCTGATACTGAGGATCACAAACACGATCCAGGGAAGTATCTGCTCGCGTGCCATTCCAGATGCATTGAGTACCATATTATAAGGTGCAGTTAATGCAATCACAGTCGCGGCTGCCGTCCAGCCCAGTACGACCGCCTGCTGGTTGGCAAAGGAACGATGCATCCAGGCATGTATAAGTGGGTCCGCGAAGACAGTCATGGCGAGCCCGATGACCAGCACCACTGCCGCGCCGACTAAGCTCATACGGCGTGCGGTGGTAGAAAGCCAGATGGCGTCTTGCCGGGCCAGTGCTGCGCCGAATAGCGGCCAGAGCGGCATAAAAACCGTGCCGACGATCAACATCAGGATGCCGCCCAGCTTGGCGGGCACGCCGTATTCGGCCACCACCTCGGCTCCGGCAATCGCGGCGATGACGACATTGTCCGCGTTCATGCCGATCAGCGTGAAGATCGACAGCACGAAGAACGCGCCGCCCAGCCCGGTCAGGCCGCGCATCGACGACCAGCGCAAGCCGCGGAAATCGGGGCGCTGGTCGGGATGGGTGGCGAAATGCCCCAGCGTCCAGAGCATCAGCACCATCGGATTGGTCAGCGCGTAGACGGTGACGACGGCCAGCGGCGAGAGCCCGGCGTGAATCGCCCAGAGGCTGACCCCCAGGGTGGCCAGCGGTGCCGTCACCTGCGTCAGCTGTGCCGTCACGAAGTGATGGCGGGCCTGCTGGAGCCGCCAGATGATGCCGCCGGGAAAAGACAGGAACAGCGCGGATAGTACCACCGAGACCACCGCCACCTGACTGCTCTGCACTGCGCCCAGTCCGAAGAGGGGCACCAGCACATGGCCCAGCGCCACGATCAGAAGAAGCCCGCTGCTGATCGCAAGTAGCGCGGTATACGCCTCGCCGAGGATGCGGCGCACGGCGGCCGCGTCCTCGCGGCCGAAGGACTCGGACAGGCGGGTGGTCGTGGCGTTGCCGATCCCGAAATCCAGAAACACCGCCATGGTGCTGAGCGTGGCCGCCGTCAGCCAGGTCCCGAACAGGACCGGGCCCAGATGCCCCAGCATCGCCGGCATGACCACCAGCGGCAGCATGGCGGTGATCGCCCGCCCGACGAAGCCCGACAGGATGGCCACGAACAGAGTGCGCGTGCGGGCGCTGATCACCGCGCGCAGCCTCAAAAGATCACCCGGTCGAGCGTCTTGGGATCGAGTTCCGTTTCGGCTGCGAAGGCCCGCACCGCCTCGGGCATGCCCGACCTGGTCTTTTGCAACGTCGTCGGCCAGTCGACCGCGGCCTCGCCCAGCGCAAAGCCGACGCCGGTCCGTTCGAGCAGCGCGGCGAAGGCCGGCAGGGGGCGCCCAGTGTAGATCACGGGCAGCCCGGCTGCGACATAATCGAAGGTCTTGGAGGGGAAACCAGGCTGTCCCATGCCGGGGTGCAGCGAGATCAGGCCGAAATTCATCTCGTCGAGTGCGGCGAGCAACTCGCTGCGCCCGAGGTATCCGCGCGGCACCACGCGCAGGTTGGGCGCGATGTCCGAGAGCCCCTCCTCGGGCGGTTTCGGGCTGAAGATATGCAGTTCGAAACACGACGAGGCCTCTCGGCCCAGCCGCGCGACCGCCTGGGGCAGGCCGCGGGTGAGCCCGGCCTGCCCGACGAAGGCCAGGCGGATTGGCTGCCCCTCGGCCGGCACCGCACGCCCGCTAACCCGCCCAAGCGCCACTGAGGGCCAGAGCGGCATGATGCTCAAATCGTGATGCCGGACGAAGGCCACGAAATCCTCCGATGGGATGACAATACGAGTTGAGATCCCGACCAGGAAGCGTTCGAGCCGTTCGTAGAGTTTTCTGGAGGATCCGCTCAGGGGTTTGCCGTCAATGGTGATCGGATAGACGTCCCAGTGAATCACGACGATTCTGCGAAGCAGCAAATACGAAAGGATTATCGAAGGAAACTGCACCCACACAACCGAATGAAACACAATGGTATCACACCAGAGCAGCTTCGGGATACGCTTGACCTCGCGAGCGATCAAGCGTGCTAAGCGGACGATCCGGTTGCCGCCGAGGTCCTGCTGGAATAGAAGCTCCACGGAATTGTTGACGGCCAAGGCGCCCTTGAGCGTCGACAGCAGATTGAAGAACGTGCCTGTTTCCGAAGAATTGCAGATAATCAGGACTCGGCGGTTCATTGGCGGCCTTTGCTTGGGGGCGTCAAGCGCTCCCAGGGCTGGTTTTCCAAGGCGTGAAGGCAGGCGATCACCTTGCCCACCTGCGTTTCCGGGTTCTTGTTATTCAAGACAAACGACTGCCCCCGCCGCCCCAGCTCCAAAAGGTCTTCGGCCGGGCGGCGCGCCAGATCGTCGAGGGCTTCGGCCAGCCCGGCAGCATCCTGCGTGCGAGGGATGACGAGGTAATCATGATATTCCTTCGGTACCCCTGGCAGAGCATGCATCACCACGGGTTTTCCCGATGCGAGATATTCCATCGTCTTTGACGGGAAAGAGTATTTGGTGAACTCTCCCTCCGCGCGGCGGGGATTGACCAGAACGGCGGCCTGCCGTTGCAGTGCAAGGGCAGACGAGCGGCTCACCTGACCGAAATAGGTGACCCGGGCATCGCGCGCGGCCAAAGCCTCGAGGCGGGGGCGGGTGTCGCCGTCGCCGCAGATCCAGAGCCGCGCCTCGGGCCGCTCAAGGCGCTCGAAGGCGTCGAGCAGATCGCTGATCCCGTAGCGCGCGGCGAGCGTGCCGGTGTAAAGGATCGGGAATTCGTCCGCAGGCCGTTCGGGCGGCGTCGTGGTGGCGTCTGCGTCCTCCACGGGATCGAAGATGCCTTCGATTACAATACGCTGCGTCTGTGGAATGCCCAGCCGATCGCCCATCGCATCTGTGAGCAGGACGAAGCAATCGACATCGGCGATCAGCTTCCTGAACAGGAAGCTCTCGATGGATTTCAGAAAGAAATACAGTCGGCCGCCTACGCCCATGAACTCGGGCAGATCCGGCAGGATAAGGCACAGGTCGATGCCGGGGCGGGACCACCGCAGCAGGCGCGCCGCGGCCAGAAACGGCAGATGGGCGGAGTAAACGACAACCGTGGCTTGCGCTCCGAGCGGGATCGCCGCCTTCAGCCCCGCCAGAGCCGAGCGGAACCGGCTGAGGTATTTGACGATCTGGAGGTTCAGGAACGGTCGGCCCTCGACCGTCACGCCCGCCAGATAGGCGCCGGACCAAGCCGGAAAGCGCAGCGCGCGGTAGCGCGCGGGATAGCTGCCAACGAAGGGCAGGTTGACCACACTTACCGGTGCGTCCGAGGCCGTTGCGAAGCCGCGCAGGAAGGCCTTCTGCAAAGCATCGGCCGCGAATTGCACCGGGCCGCGCGACTGGCGCTGAATCTCGTCGATCCGTTCGGGCAGAAACAGGCCGCCCAGAAAGACCAAGGTTCGCGGGTAGTTATCCTGTGGGTCCGTCACTTGGCGCCGTCCTTTCGTGCCACGACGATCTCGCACCAACCGGGCGCGGTCCCGGTTGCGGCTCCAGCTTCGGCCTGCGGTGCCGGGCGGGGGCGGGAGAGGAGGCGTTCCAGCGCGGCGCCGATCGCCTTCGGCTCGGGCAGAGCGGCGACTGCGCCCTGCCCAGTGGTTTCCAGCATCTGCGCCATCCGACTTTCCGGCTCGATCAGCGCCAGCACCGTCAGCCCGAGATCAAGGTAGGTTGAGAGTTTAGAGGGATAGGCGACACGGTAAAGCCCGGGGTTAAGCGAAACCAGTCCGATATCCGCCCCAGAAATGACCCCGCGGGCCTGGTCGAAGGGCAGAAAGGGTGCAAAGCGTACCTGCGGGTGGGTACCCCAGCGCGCCTTGAGCTCGGGCAGCGCCACCCCGTCGCCTAGGAAAAACAATTCCAGCTCAGGGTGGGTAACGAAACACCGCGCCACGCCTTCGGCCAGGAGCGGCAGGTTCTGAAAGCGTCCAAGGTTGCCAGCGAAAATCACCCGGGTCGTGCCCGCCGGTTTGACTAACTCGGGCGGTGGCGCGATGGTTTTTCCATCGGTCTCTAGAGCGGGATTGTTGATGATTTCGATCGACAGTGGTCCCAACCGACGCGCACGCAGAGTTTCGGCCATGTCCTCGGATAGCGTCACGATGGTCTCAGCGCGCCGCAGGGTTTGGTTGTCGAGCCAGCGAAGAAGCCGACGCGGCAACCTCTGGCTATGTCCGCCACCGCTGAACTCAGATAACTCCGGGTGGATGTCCTGTACGTGATAAACGAACCGGGCACCAACTATCTGCGCTGCCAGGCTGGCCGACCGGGCGGCCACGACAGGCGGAAAAGTCGAGGCGGTGACCACGTCGGGGCGCAGGCGCAAAACGGTCATGAACAGGGCCCAGCAATACAGAACCACGTTGGCAAGCCGGCGGAGCGGGTTGCGCTTCTCGTCGCCGAACACCCAGATCCGCCGAACTTGGAGCGCTCCAAGCGTCTCGCGCGGTGGGACCTCGGCGTGGCGGGTTTCGGACCGGTAGGACGGCATTGAGGACAGAACGTGGACGTCGTGCCCGTCTTCGGCCAAGGCATCGCCTATCGCTCGCAGCATCACCGCATAGGGGGCGGTGTCCGGCCAGAAAAAACGATGGGTCAGCAGCAGCTTCATCGGTCAGGCTTTTTTCAGGAACGCCAGGATGCGCTCGATGACCTCGGTCTGCTGCGCTTGGGTCATGTCGCTGCCCGACGGCAGGCACAGCCCGGTCTCGAACAGGTGTTCGTCGACTCCGGACCCGACATAGCGCGCGCCGTCGAACAGGGGCTGCATATGCATGGGTTTCCACAGCGGGCGGGATTCGATTTCGCCTTTTTTCAACATTTCGCGGATGTCTTCTCGGCTGACGCCTGCCTGGTCGGGGTTGACGGAAATCGCAGTCAGCCATCGCGAGGAATTATAGCCCTTGGGTTCTGGCATGAAGGTGATGCCCGGGAGGTCCAGCTTGGCTTGGTATAGGGCGTTGATAGCGCGGCGGGTGGCGACGCGATCTTCCAGCACCTCCATCTGGCCGATGCCGATCGCGGCGCAGACGTTGGAGAGGCGGTAGTTGTAGCCAAAGGTCGAGTGTTCGTAGTGCGGGGCGGAGTCGCGCGCCTGGGTAGACAGGAATCGCGCACCGTCGGCGATCTGCCTGGAGCGGGTCACCAGCATGCCGCCGCCCGAGGTGGTGATAATCTTGTTGCCGTTGAACGACAGGATCGACGCGTCGCCGCCGGTGCCGCATTTGCGTCCGCTTCTGTAGGAGGCACCGAGGCTTTCGGCGGAATCGACCACCAGCTTGACGCCGTATTCGGCGGCAAGCGCTTCGAGCGGGTCGAGATCGACGCTTTGGCCATAGAGGTCGGTGGGCACAATCGCCTTAGGCAGCTTGCCCGCTTTCGCCGCCGTTGCCAGCGCGTCGCACAGCAGCGCGACATCAACTGTCCAACTCGCCGGGTCGAGATCGAAGAACACCGGCGTCGCGCCAATGTAGAGCACGGGAAATATCCCGCCGGCGAACGTCATCGACGAGATCCAGACCTCATCGCCCGCCTCGACGCCGACAAGACGCAGCGCCAGGTGTAGCGCGGCCGAGCCCGAGGACAGGCCGACGCAGTGCATGTGGCCGCCTAGAAAGTCGGAGACCGAAGCTTCGAACGCGTCTAGCTGCGGGCCAAGGGGCGCGATGAAGTTGCTCTTAAAGGCCTCGGCAACATAGGCCTCTTCGCGGCCAGACATGTGGGGCCGAGACAGCCAGATACGCATCCGTTTACTCCTGATCCAGATATCCGAGCGCCCGCATCGGGGGCTCAAGCACGGATTTGATTGTGTCGGACAAAGCCTCGGCGGCGGCTTGTCCCTTGCCGACGGAACTGGCCCGGATCAAGGATACGGCGGCCCTCAGGGTGTCCTCGTGGCGCGGGGTATCAAGCCACCGCGTGATCTTCGTTAGGCTGCCCTGCGGGTCGGCAGTGAAATCTTCGTATCGCACCTGAAAAACCCGCCCGGGAGCGATGTCTGCAAAGGCGCTGTCGCTTGCAGAAATACAGGCCACCCATTGCCGGGCGACGATTTCATCAAGCGGTGCGTGCGAGAGCGCATCAATCCCGGCAAAGCGTGGCCCCCAGGAATCGAAATGCTCCTGCTTGCCTAGTTTGATCGCGACGCGATTCTTCAGCGCCGAAACGGCATAGCGTGGCAGGTCGGACAGCGGCGCATAACGCGCCTTAGCAAGGTAATAGGGCAAGCCCGGCACCTCGAGTTCGCCGCGCCAGCGTTTGCGCGCGGAGGCAACGATATCGAACCCGTTGCGAACAATATGAATGTAGCGTGCCTCGGGAAGAACCGCATCGACAAAGGGGACGCGCAGCGCATTGGCGCAGGTCTTTTCGACGACATAGTCAGGGGTGCCCTGCTGCCGCCAGATCCGCCAGAATGCCTTGCGGATCGAGTGGCGCACGACGGGCGTGGCCCGCTCCGGCGGGATTTCGTCGTTCGGCCAGTCGAGATTACCATGCCGCCAGATCGGGTTGATCTCATCACAGGGCCAAGTTTCAAAACCAGGCAGCCGCGTCAGTGCATCTCGCAACGCGTTGGTTCCCGACCGTCCGGCACCAATGATTATGACCGGGGTGAAGGGCAAGGTGTCGGGCTGCCCAATGGTCATCGCAACACCGTCTTCACAATGTAGCCGATATCCTTACTGAAGCTCCAATCGTTCAGATACTCAAGGTTGATCCGAACCTTGTCGGGCCAGATCACTTCGCCGTTGTAACGTTCGGGCTCGTCCACGCCGGCCAACAACTCTTCCTCGTTGCGATACATCAGCGTAGCAGGACCAGTGATCCCCGGTCGCAGCATCAGGATCCTGCGATCTGATCCGGTCAACTGATCCATGAAGCCCGGCACATCTGGCCGAGGGCCGACTAAGGACATATCGCCAATAAAGACATTCCACAGCTGCGGCAGTTCATCCAGCTTGTAGCGGCGCAGCTGCGCTCCCAGCCGTGTGATCCTTGCATCACCGGCTTGGGTAACGGTCGTACCTTCAACAGGTCGCATGGTCCGCAGCTTCACAACTTTGAAAAGCTTACCGCCACGGCCGACCCTTTGTTGGCAGAAGAAGCCGCTGGCACCGGTATCCCGCCCGGCCATAAACCATGTCACTGCGATCACCGGCCACAGAAGGGCAAGACCAACTCCTGATGCAGAGATGTCAAATGTGCGCTTGAGCACGAAGTCGAGTTTGTTCATTGCAGGAAGCAGCTCACGTTCGAATTCCATCCCACGAGTTCGAGAGCCGTGCCGTGCCGAGCACGAGGTTCACGACGCGCTCTGATGTGTTGGTGATACAGTAATCCGCCGGTACCGGGTGCGTCAGGCTAGCCGCATTTCGATCCGCAAAGCCCCGCGTGATGGCTGCGATCCCATCAAGGATCGTGTCCGAGTTTAGCCCCGTCATGATCAGGCAGCCGACGTCCAGCCCCTCGGGCCGCTCGATTGCGTCGCGGGGGGTGATCGCAGGGAATCCCAGCATCGAGCTTTCCTCGGCGATCGTACCACTGTCTGAGATCGCGCAGAAGGCGCGCATCTGAAGCTTGTTGTAATCGTGAAAACCGAACGGCTTCATCCATTGCAAACGGTCATCCAGATCCAGATCGTTCAGCGCGTCCAGTCGTTTGCGCGTGCGCGGATGGGTCGACACGATGATTGGCATATCATACTGCGCGGCAATGCGGTTCAGCGCGTCAACCAAAGACGAAAGGCGTGCGGCACTGTCGACGTTTTCTTCGCGGTGCAGCGAGACGATGAAATAGCCACGGTCATTTAGCCCAAGACGCGATAGCACATCCGAGGCCTCGATCCGCTCTCGGTAGTGATTCAGCACCTCTCGCATCGGTGACCCTGTCAGGTAGATACGGCGATGCTGAATACCTTCCGACAACAGATGGCGGCGTGCGTGTTCGGTGTAGACCAGGTTAAAGTCCGAGATGTGATCCACAAGCTTGCGATTGGTCTCCTCTGGGACGTTTCTATCGAACGACCTATTGCCCGCTTCCATGTGGTAGACTGGGATTTTCATCCGTCGCGCCATGATCGCCGAGATCGCTGAATTGGTATCTCCCAAGACCACCACTGCGTCGGGGCGTTCGCTGGCAAGAACCTTTTCGCTTTCCGAAAGGATCTTGCCCAGCGTCTCGCCCAGTGTGCCACCGCCGGTGCCGAGGAAATGGTCCGGTTTGCGGACTCCTAGGTCTTCGAGGAACACCTCGTTCAATTCATAGTCCCAGTTCTGGCCCGTATGCACGATGACATGATCGGTGAAATCGTCGAGCCGAGCCATGACGCGGGACAGACGGATGATCTCGGGCCGGGTGCCGAGGATGGTCATTACCTTGAGGCGCTTCATTTCACTACCTTATCAGCAAACGTGTCTGGGTTGATCGGATCGAACAAGTCATGGGTCCAGAACAAAGTTACAAGCTCAGTGTCGCCTGTATTCTCAATGGAATGAGTATGCAGCGTTGGCATGTCGACTGGCGCCGGCGCGTCGCCCGAAACCCTATACTCCCAGACCTCGTCGCTCAACACCTTGCGAATACGGATCACCGCTTCGCCCTGAACGACGATGAATCGTTCGACCTTGTTAAGGTGGAAATGATCGCCGCGCGTGACGCCGGGTTTGGTGGTCGACAGGAACGTCTGGCCGCCGCCACCGCCCTTGACCGCTTCGAACAGAGTGCCGCGCGCATCGGTATTCAGTTTCAGCGGCCGTGGAAAGCCGCCTGGATACAGGGCTGCGCGATAGCTGTTGAACAGGGCGAGTGTGAAAGGATCGCCAAGATCCGGATAGATGTTGGACTGGTAGTTGGCGTGGAACTGCTGCAGGAGTGCGAAGAGTTCGGTAACGGCGATGTTACGAGACTCGGGCTGCAAAGCGCTGACGGTGTCATTGACAACTGCGTCCAGCGCTGCCTGCGCCGCCGCGCCGGCATGCAACAATGAGACGCGTCCGTCGGAGTTGATATCTGGCGTCTCGCCCGCGATCACAGCCTCGATGAAGGTCGCAGTGACGTTGTTGTACCGGGGGCGCGCGCACTCGCCAAAGATATGCGGCAGCACCATGTTGGTAAATCTGCCTCCAACCTGTGACAGCACTTCGCCGGCGATGCGTTTCGAGCGCCCGTAGGGCGTGTCGCTCGTGGCATGCGTCGAGTTGGCGTAAACAATGTGAGGCGCAACCCCAACCGTTTCACAGGCCTTTGCCAACTGGAGCGCGATTGCAGGATTGGCCGCTTCGACTTCATCGTCGGGCGCTCGGTTTACGCCGGCGAAATGAAGGACAGCCTGCGCGCCCTCGACTGCGGCCTGCAAGGTCGCGTCGTCATCGAAAGCGGCATGGTCGAGTGCAACGATATCGAAGGGTGCCGGCTCCCCCTTGAACGTCGCAGCGCAATTGGCCGCATGCAGCCGCGCATGCGCATGCCATCCGATCAGCCCCTTTGCGCCGGTGATGACAATCCGTTTCATTACGCGTGGTTCCAGCTGTTCAGTTCCGCCTGGACTTCGGGCAGGGTCAGTAGGAGGTCTTTCACACCGGCGACACTCAGTTGCTCGGTATTGTGCGAGTGGTAATCTTCGTTCTGTTTCGTCTCGACCTCACCTTCAGAGAAGTAGGGTTTGTAGTTCAGATCCCGCATGTCGAGGATGATCCGATAATAGTCGCCCATATCCTCTGAGCTACCTAGTTCCTGAGCGCTCGCCAGGGTCTCGTAGAGCTTTTCGGCGTGGCGCCAGCCGATCAACTCGACAGGGTGGTCGGGGACATTGAGCAGCTCCTTCAAGGCGGTGACCAAGTCGACAATCGTAGATGCCGGGGCCTTCTTGATAAACAGATCGCCCTGGTTGGCGTTCTGAAAAGCATGGTGAACCAAAGCCACACTATACCGAAGCGGCATCAGGAAACGGGTCATGGTCGGTTCCGTGATGGTAATCGGCTTGCCTGATTTGATCTGGCGCACGAAAAGTGGAATGGCCGATCCACGCGAGTACATAACGTTGCCATAGCGAACGGCCGAAATGATGGTATCGCCATCCGGGCCCAGGGTTCTCGCTGCGGCCTGTGCCGTCTTTTCCATCAGCGCTTTTGTCATTCCCATAGCGTTTACCGGGAATACAGCCTTATCTGTCGAAAGGCACACTACGCTCTGTACCTTCGCGGCGATTGCCGAACGAATGACATTCTCCGATCCGATGACATTTGTCAGTACGGCCTCGTGCGGAAAGAACTCGCAGCTGGGGACCTGTTTAAGCGCAGCCGCATGAAAAATGGCATCCACACCCTGCACAGCACGGTCAACGGCACCACGATCACGCACATCTCCGATGTAATAGCGAACCCGGTCATCACGCAGGTCGTTTCTGAGCGCGTCCTGCTTTTCCTCGTCGCGGGAAATTATTCGGACTTCTTCAATGCCGTCATCAAGAAGATCCCGCAGCATCGTCTTCCCAAAGGATCCTGTGCCACCGGTTATCAAAACACGTTTTGGTTTTTCGCGCATCTTATTTGCCATAATTGTTTTCCTTAAACTGTAAAGTTACTGCGCCGACCAAAGCAGAAACTATCAGTGCTTTACGACCGTATGTTCAACATCGGGGAAATCGTCGTCGATCTCCTCGCTGAGCGCCTCGATCTCTTCCTTGAGCACCTCGTACTCTTCCATCTTCCGAACCAAAAACGCTCGCGTCAGCGCTGCCTTCCGCGCAATGCCTTTCGGCGTCAAAACGTACGCATATCGGCGCTTGTCTTCGGCTGCTGTGAAATTCCCTAACTTCACGAGCCCTTTATCGATCAGGGCGTTCAGCACGTAGTGGATCCCACCGACACTGACGCCGACCGCCTCGGCCAGTTCCCGCTGGGACATTTCAGGGTTCTCTTGCAGAAGGCGAAGCACGCGAAAATGCGTGTCCTCCTGCAGCTTGGTGCGCTTGCTGGTCATTTGGAAATTTCTCAGGCTACCGCACAAGAACTGCCCGCAGGGCGCCTTGTTGGATGCAAAGTGACGATGAGAATAGTATCCATATCGTTCAAAACCGAGCGGTAACAAACTCTGCGCACACAAACAAGATGAAAATTCAGAGTTTCAAGTGGTTTTCATCAAGTCGCTCGCAGTAGACGATTTGCGAGTTCGGCGCTCAGACGTATGCGGATTCTTGCCTGGTTCGACGGCTGCGGCTTGGCGACAAGCTGAACGAGGTGTTGAACACCAACAACCCATTTGCCGGTTATATTACACGCCCGCCCACCATTTGGGTTTGTGGAAGTACCGGTTGCGCCGGAAGGAGGGCAGCACCGAAGTCGCGCCTGTTACGAGTGAGCAGACGCCGGAAACGGGTGTCACGGCCCCAGCTTCCGAGAAGCCCGCGCTAGCGCCGGTCACCACGCCGACGCAGCTTGGCTTCGATTTTTGAGGTCTGCCATGGCTGAGCAGTACGAAGAGTTCCAGATCGACTGGCGAGGGCAGGGGATCACCGTCAGGTGGTGCCCTGAGTGGTTGGGCGGTGACACCGCCCACCTTGAGATCGTGACGTCCGACCGTTTACCGCATCCGATATCCCAAACCGGATATCGGTCCCACTTCTGCCCGCGTGGCCGGAACGCTTTATGGGCTGAAGACGCGCTACACGCATATTTTGAAGCATCTAAAAACCAAAACCCATGCAAAACAGAGGACGCCTCTGAAGGAGGCTCCACATGATCGGTGAATTTCTGAAGAGCGCGGCGAGTAAGACCGTCGAGAATTTGGTGTTTGGCTATGCCCTGCGCCGCAGAGACGGGGCACGCCTTCTCACCAAATCCGAGACCGGCCATATTCCGACCTCCAGCCTGCATCGCGACCCGCATTGTGGGTTCCTATTGCAAGTCATCGGACGCAAGCGGCTGGACCTGTATTCAGCGGATCAAGGGGAACTGATCTATCCGCATAAGGCCTATAACAACTACCAACCGTGCTGGTTCCGACCAGAAGACCCCGATTATTCGGTATATCCTAAAGCCGAGCGGGCTAATTGTCTGTCAGTCACACTGAACCCCGGCGAAATGATTGTGCAGCCAGCAGGTTGGTTCCATCAGGTTTATGCACTGGATAGCCCGAATATGTCGGTCAGTTATTTTTGGCGCTCCAAAAAATCAGTTGCGTCAACCCCAGATTGCGGTTGCATTTCTGAACTGATTTGCAATCGTAAGTAGGGCGGCAGGCTCTAGTCCAACCTACCGCCCGAATGAGCCGCCGGGAGTAATCCTGGCAAACATCAAGCTAGGTCAGGCTATCACGACTTGACCAAAATCGAAAGTGAGACACGAAAATGTCAAGCGTATACAAAAAATCCTCTTCTGATGATCTCTTCGGCACCGCATCCTTCGGCGGTGGTGGTGGTGGCGTCAATGCCTGCCTAAACGATATGTTCGCCGGAGCCGTCGTTGGCGGCATTTCTGGCGCAGCAGGGGGAGCGGTTGCTGCCACTCTTGCCGGCGGTGTGGGTGCTGGACCAGGTGCGGTCGCTGGTGGTGTCGGTGGCGCTGTAACTGGCGGCGTAGCTGTTGGTCTTACAAGCGATAATTGCTTGGGATATGGCTTCTAAGCCAGAAAATACCGGTATCAGGCCAAAGGCCTGATAACACCCACACGATCTAGCTTGGAGATGGGCAAAATGAAACGTTCATTAAATTTCGGCTTTCTGGCAACAATACTGACACTAGCAATCATGTATGCGATTTCTTTCACGGGCATAACGGAAAAGATGGGCTTTCAAGAGCTAATCATTTTCGGATTGATATTTTTTCCCGTTACTTCATTTTTGTTTCATTACATTAGCAATAGATAAAATAAAGGTCGCATCACCTTTCTTGCAGTGATTGGTTCAACGTATCAACAATTGGTGCAAAGAAATAGCTGATAAGCCGCCGACTATCCGTTGTGATATCGACGGCGGCTGTCATTCCTGGGCGAAGGAAAAATTGTTCAGGTCCGCTCGTCAACTTGTTCTCGTCGAGCGTGATGCGCACCTCAAAAGCCCAAACACCTTCTGTTGCTTCAGTTGAATCCGCCGCCACGTCAGACACCACACCCGTTACAAATCCAAAGCGCTCTGATGGGTAAGCATCAAGATTGATATTTGCCTGCTGGCCGATCTCGACAAACCCGATGTCGTTATTGGTAAAGATGGCCTCGATCTCTACATCCTGATCCTCGGGACGGGCACCTCCCATCGGCCTGAAAAATAGCTTTCGCGACAACGTGAGTGTGTTTGCAAGCAGAGAAGGTTGGGCACCAGTCGCGTTCCCTCCGCCCTTATCCCCATTGCGAACTGGTGACACCGCCCTGACGGGCACGGATTTTTCCGCTTTATCAAAGGGGTTTGCGTGAACTCACCGCACTTCATAGACGCGCCGTTGAGCCTCAGTCGGGCTCAGAATGGTCCTCAGTCTCAGTTTGGGCGAACCTAGCCCGTTCCGGTTCGCCCCCGTTTTCCTATTGGATTTCAATCCTCTGCAGCCGAACCCCGCCAAAACCCATTCGCGCGATTCAAACGACTTAGATGGCAACATAGAAGGAACACGCGGTAGGCGCGTTGCTCGGGATGACAGCGAAAACAGGCGGATTACTGGGGTAAGTTCGCATCCGATTCACTCACCGAAACCCCTGATGACAAACCATGTTGGCACCGCTAGCGTTTCAAGGACCTCTGCGGAGAGGCGCAATCGTTTTATGGCGTCATTCGCTGTGACAAAGAAAGTTTCGTTGGCGAACTCCCCATTCTCAGGCCAGGATGCGACTTCACCGACGCCGTTCTCAATCGAGAAGGCCATTCCATCCCCTAAATGACCTAGCAACAAGCGATTTTCCTCAGCGGCCGCGAAATTTAAAGTGCAGGCATACGAAAGAACCGCGGCCCAAATGGGTGCCACACGGGATCGAACACTTCAGGCTTGTGCGTTTTCACTTTCGTCTTCGGCTGCGGGGCCAACCAGCTCTGCGAAGCGGGTGAAGAACTTTCCGGCAAGCTTTTTGGCTGTGCCGTGAATAAGCCGGTTGCCCAATTGGGCAAGCTTGCCACCGATTTCGGCCTTGGCTGTGTATTTCAAAAGGGTTTCACCGTCCACATCTTCCAGCGTGACATCGGCGCCGCCTTTTGCGTATCCGGCTGCGCCCCCGGAGCCTTCTCCGGCAAGCGAAAATGCGTCCGGCGCGCCGCTGACGTCCAGCGTTACGTTGCCCGAAAAGCGTGCTTTTACAGGCCCCACTTTCAAAACCACTTTGGCTTCCAGCTCGGTGTCGGAATGCTTGATCAGCTCCTGACAGCCGGGGATGCATTCTTGCAGAATTTCCGGGTTGTTCAGGGCTGCGTAAACCACATCACGCGGCGCTGCGATCTTGATTTCGTCGTTCAGTTCCATGGTCATTCCTTCAGCAACCGGGGCATACCTGCGCTGTGTTTGCCATTTTTTCACAGACCGGGGCAATAGCGTGATCGCGCGGGGCGGGTAAGGGTGAAAAAGGGCAGGGATGCCCGGCGAAGATGGACAGGCGGATAAAAATGGTCATGCTGGGTCAGGTTTGGCAACCGGGATTTGAAGTTTGGCGATAAAGATAGAGATGCTGCGCTGTTTTCGGACAGTTGTTGAAACCGGCCGCTTGTCCGAGGCGGCTTCGGCATTGGGAAAATCTTCGTCGGCTGTTTCAATGATGCTCAGGCAATTCGAAGATCATATCGGCGCGCCGCTTTTCGCGACCGCGCGCAAATCACGCCTGACCCCGTTGGGGGAGCAGGTTTACAACGAAGCCCGGCGTGAGCTGGATCACTTTGACCGCACCGTAAGCGCGATAAAGGGGCTGTCGCGCGCAGAAATGGGGTTTGTGCGGGTGGCGGCCACGCCTTCGGTGGCCACCGCGTTGTTGCCGCCAATTCTGCACGCCTTTCTATGTGCGCACCCAAACCTTCAGCTGGATATGCGCGATATGACCAGCGCCGCGGTTCAGCAGGAGTTGGAACGCGATCGTGCTGATGTGGGGATTGCCAGTATCGGCCCGGTGCCGGGGCTGGATCGTCACCGGCTGTTTTCTGACCCTTTTGGGGTTGTCTGCCGCGCGGATCACCGGATGGCGAAGGATTGGTCAGATCTGACCTGGGCGGATCTGGTGGGTGAAGATTTCATCGCCAACGGCCTGTGCGCACAAATCAGCGATCCGGGGTTTCGCCCTGTGCTGGAGGCATCACGCCTGAGCGTTCCCAACACCGCATCATTGCTTGGCCTGGTGCGCGCCGGTGTCGGGATCAGCCTTTTGCCAAAACTTGCGGTGCCGCCTGAATATACGGACATCGTATTTTTGCCTCTGAAGGATATAGAAGCCCGGCGCGAGGTCTGGCTGGTGACCCAGCCGCGCCAAATGCTGACCCCGGCAGCGCGGGCATTTGTGAAAGCCGTGCGCGGCGCGGATATTCCCAAACGCCACGGAGTTTGGGCTTAGCAAACTTCAGGAAAACTGAAGTAAAAACAACTTTTATTTGTTTGCCTGAAGTTGCTGGCGGTTGCTAGGCTGCGATTGGCGGAACATTTTCTGCCTGCCAAAGGATCACCACCTGCCAGAACCAAAACGGAGCGCCCCTATGAACTACCGCATTGACGGGCTGCAATATGCCAGATGGTCCGAAAAAATCTTTCGCGAAATGCGTGTCGGGCAGGTGGATGCGGTACATGTGACCATCGCTTACCACGAAGATTTTCATGAGACCGTTCTGAATATCGAACAGTGGAACCGTTGGTTTGAACAATACCCTCATCTGATTTTTCACGGCGAATGGGCCAGTGATGTGAAGCGCGCGCGCGATACCGGGCGCACGGCCGTTTTCTTTGGTCTGCAAAACCCCAGCCCGATCGGCGATGACATCGGAAAGGTCGAAATCCTGCACAAGCTGGGTGTGCGGTTCATGCAGCTAAGCTATAACAACCAGTCATTGCTGGCGACGGGGTGCTATGAGGCCGAAGATCCCGGCCTGACACGCATGGGGCGCCAGGTGATTGGTGAAATGAACCGGGTGGGGATGGTCGTGGACATGAGCCATTCTGCCGACCGCTCTACCATAGAGGCGGCGCAGCTTTCATCCCGCCCCATCGCGATTACCCACGCCAACACGCATGAATGGGCGCCCGCCCTGCGCAACAAGCGTGATGAGGTGATCCGGGCGGTAACACAAAACGGCGGGATGATGGGGTTTTCACTGTATCCCCATCATCTGAAAGAAAAATCAGCCTGCACGATTGACAGTTTTTGCCAGATGATCGCGGGGGCGGCCGAACGTTTTGGCGCCGGGCATTTTGGCATCGGGTCGGATTTGTGCCAGGACCAACCCGACAGCGTGGTGGAATGGATGCGCGTCGGGCGCTGGACCAAGCAGATAGATTACGGCGAAGGCTCTGTCGGGGCGGCCGGGTTTCCGGATATGCCGGGCTGGTTTCGCGACAACCGCGACTTTGGCAATATTGAAAGCGGCCTGCGCCGTGTCGGGTTTGATGACGGCGAAGTTTCAGGCCTGATGGGGGGGAACTGGCACAGGTTCTTTGCTGAAAATTTCACCCCCGCCCAACAAACCCCCAATGACCCGACAGGAGAGACCGGATGAAACAGCCCCTGCACACCGATGCTATCGCCCCGCGTGATCCTGAAACCGTTATGAAACTTGCACGCATGGGCGCGTTTCACGCCTGCCGCCTGTCATCCATGCGCGTGCTATTGCGGCGCCTGAAATCCGAAGGCTGGACTTTTGAACGCCGCCACTTTGAAATCGATGCGAAGGCGGACGGTTATGCCGTTTATACCGCGCACGGGCCTGATCACAGCTATTCCCTGGTTGCGTTTTCCAACAACCTGCCGCCCGAAAAACGGTCGGACCGGGTGATTGCCACCGAATGGGACGCAACGTTCACCCTGCTTGACGGGGTGCCTGATGCGGCGGAAATCGCCTTTTTGTCCCGCAACATCCCCAGACAAGAGGCCGGCCGCGTCACTGGCAAGTCTTTGTCCGTATCGCGGGCCAACCGATCGGTGCGCCTGTTTGATTATGTGGTGGAACAGCTGGCTGCAGGGCAGCAGCCGGATGAACAGCGGGTGGGCGATGTTGGCTACCTGATGCGCACAACGGCGGTATACGGGTCCGGCAAACTGGGGGCCGCAGACCGCGAGGCAACATCCGGCCGGCCGGAATTCAAAGGGCCGTTTCAGATTGAAATGCTGTCGGTCTACCTGACGCGGGCCTTTGTTATGGATCTGGTGGAACATCTGGCAAAACTGCGCGCGCCCGACACGGCCGTGGCGCTTCAGCCATCGCTGCGCAGGCGTTTTGGGATCGGCAATTCAACCGGCCTTGGCATGGCACCGTTTCTGATCAACCACCCGGTTCTTTTGAACAACTGGGTGGGGGCGCGTGAACATGCTTTGGCGCGGGTTCGCAACATCGCGCAGGGGGATGCGGAAACGTTTGCTGAATTCAATACCCTGCTGGCGCGCGCCCGTGTGAATGCCGCCAACTGGCGTTCAGAACACCCCTTGCAGATCGAAAAACTTCAGCAATTGCGTACAGATCTGGCGCAGCTGCAAACCCATCTGGCGGCCAACCCACTGGGCGGTCAACACCCGTGGAATCACCTTTGGGTCTGGGCAGAACAGGCGTTGGGGCTGGAAGGGCAGGAACAGCTTGCCTCACTTATGATAGAGCCGCATGGCGCCCTGGTGGATGACCTGGCCGATACGATGCACGCGGATGAAGCCGGGGCTTTCATGATCGACGGGGCGATGCCTGTCGCAACCCTGACGTCCGTGTTGCAGGATGTTTATGGATGGGCGCTGGATACGGATTGGGAGGACGAAAAGGCGCGCGCGCGGGTCTGGTACACCTCTCAGGAAAAGCTGGAGCCGCGCCTGGCAGAACGGTTTGACGAACCTGTCGAGGCGTATGAACAACCTTTGTGCCCGGGGCGCGATGCTGCCTGCCTTTTCAGCGATCTTCGCGCGCACGGCACGGGCACAGTTGCCGCCTTCCTGCGCGACCATCCTGAACACCGCCACATCGTGCGCCGCGCCCAGATTGGCGCGCGCTATCCCTACAGCGAAATCCGCGACAACATGATCAGCGCGCAGATGTTGCCGATTGATCTGCTGCGCGCCAAACTTTCCTTCTTTGGGGCCGGGCATTTTGATCCGCGTTCAGACAGATGGGTGCGCATCAACATGTATAAGGATGCGCCGTTTCCCGATGAGCTGGCCCGCATGGATGCGGATGACTGGACCTTCCCACCGCTAAAGGAGGCAGGACAATGACCTGGTCTTTGAACGAAGTTGACAGCCTTTCGAAAAAGGCGGCACGCGGCAGCGGGATGAGTTGGGGGTTGGCAGAAGAGGCCGGCAAGGCCGCGCGCGGGTTATGCGAATATGGCTTTGACGGGCCTGAAAACCTGCTGTCGCTGCTGCGCGACCATGACAATCTGCCTTATGATGATATCGCGCCAAAAGATCACGCCGGTGTCTGGTCCGCGGCAAAAGGCGGGCTTTGCCCGGTGGCGGCAGGGGCGGCGTTGTGCGATCTGGCCGATGACATTGCGCGCGACGCACCTTTGCAGATGAAGGGGGTCGTCAGGCCGCTTTTGTTGCTGCCGTTCGTTCAGGGCGCCGTGGCGCAAAGCGGGCGGGATCTTTGCCTTTGCTGGGATGGCGTGCAGCTGCATGTCAGCCGCGACGGGGTGCAGATTGCCGGGCGCGAAAGTGATCTGGACTGCGCGCAGGCGCCCATGGTGCAGGTCAGGGCCGGGCTGGCGCGCGAAGGTCAGGTGCTGGCACGGGCGGGCAGGGCGCGCATGGCCCAGACCACCGCCGCACAGCTGGGCGAATATGCGCAACGCACCTATGCCCCGGATACCGAAGCCAGCCGCCTGAAAGGCGCAGGCAGCAACCTGTCTGATAACGACTGAACTTTTCATATCAAAGGAGGTCCGCATGCCGGCCCTGAACACCGAGACGCTGACATTGGACGAGATCGAGGCGCTGGCCTTTCAGGCGCTTGTGGACGCCGGCACCAGCCCGCAAAACGCCCGCCCGCTGGCGCGCGCCACTGCCCAGACCGAAGCGGACGGCATTGCCAGCCACGGGTTGGCATATATTCCAACCTATTGCGAACATGTGCGTTGTGGAAAAGTTGACGGGCAGGCACAGCCCGTGTTGTCGCCCCCCAGGCCGGGGGTCATCAGTGTTGACGCGGCCACCGGGTTTGCGCATCCGGCGATCGAAATGGGCTTTGAACAGCTGGTTCCGCTGGCGCGCAGTCAGGGCATCGCGGCGCTGGCGATCCGAAATTCCTACAACTGTGGCGTTCTGGGGTATCACACCCATCGTCTGGCCGTGGCCGGGTTGCTGGGGCTGGGGTTCACCAATGCGCCCGCCTCGATCGCGCCGGTGGGTGGCAGCCGCCCGATGGTTGGGACCAACCCGTTTTCCCTTGCCGCACCGGATGGGGCCGGGGGGGCAGGCGTTTTGATTGACCAAAGCGCCAGCGTGATCGCCAAAAGCGAGATCATGAAACACGCGCGCGAAGGGCTGCCAATTCCGCAGGGCTGGGGGCTGGACCCAAGCGGGCAGCCAACAACTGACCCTGAAATCGCCCTACGCGGCTCCATGGCGCCCTCGGGGGGCTATAAGGGGGTTGGCGTGGCGCTGATGGTTGAGATTATGGCCGCCGCGATGACAGGTGCGACGCTGGGGATGGATGCAAGCCCGTTTTCCGGCACGGCCGGGGGGCCACCCAAAACCGGGCAGTTCTTTATTGCGATTGATCCGGGTGCCACGTCGGGGGGGCTTTTTGCAGATCGCCTGCAGGCGTTGATTTCAGAAATGAAAGATCAGCCCGGCGCGCGCATGCCTGGCGACGGGCGCGCCGCAGCGCGGCGGCGTGCCGCATCGCGCGGGGTGGCGGTCAATCTTGCAACATTAAACAAAATCAAAGGTTTGCCTTCGTCCTGACGCGGCCAAAGCCTGCGCCAGGGGGTGCGCGGCGCGGCACAAGGCGCGGGCCGGAAAAACGGGCCGGGACACAGGCCTTGCGTGCCGGCACAAAGCTGGGCAAAAGTTCAACGGTGCCATCCTTTTGGAAAGGCCACACCGTGATCGGGCTGTGCCTGATGGAACGAAATGCACCTCGGGCCTTTGGGCCGGCTGGACATGTAAGGACGATAGAATGGCAATTACCTATCTGAAGCGCGGAAAACCTGACGCTGAACGCGATCAGGACGACGCAAAAACACGCTCTGTCGTAGAAACAACACTGGCCGATATCGAAGCGCGCGGGGATGTGGCCGTGCGCGAATTGTCCGAAAAGTTTGACAAATATTCGCCCGCGTCCTTCCGCCTGTCTGACAGCGAGGTCGAAGCGCTGATGAACCGGGTCAGCACGCGTGATATGGCCGATATCCAGTTTGCCCATGATCAGGTGGCGGGCTTTGCACGTGCGCAGCGCGCTTCCATGCTGGACATCGAGGTGGAAACACTGCCCGGTGTTATTCTGGGGCATAAGAATATTCCGGTGCAGTCGGTTGGCTGTTATGTGCCCGGCGGCAAATTTCCGATGGTGGCGTCGGCCCATATGTCTGTTGCCACCGCAACGGTGGCCCAGGTGCCGCGCATCATGGCCTGTGTGCCCCCTTTTAAGGGAGAGCCTAATCCGGCCGTTATCGCCGCCATGAAAATCGGCGGGGCCCATGAAATCTATTGCCTTGGCGGCATTCAGGCGGTGGGCGCCATGGCGTTGGGCACGCAAACCATTGACCCCGTGCATTTGCTGGTTGGCCCGGGCAACGCCTTTGTGGCCGAAGCAAAGCGCCAGCTTTTTGGCCGTGTTGGCATCGATCTTTTTGCCGGCCCGACCGAAACAATGGTGATCGCGGATGAAACGGTGGACGCCGAACTTTGCGCAACCGACCTGCTGGGACAGGCAGAACACGGCTATAATTCCCCCGCGGTCATGGTCACAAACAGCCGCAAACTGGCCGAAGAAACCCTGGCCGAGATTGACCGAATTCTGGAGATCCTGCCCACCGCCGAAAGTGCAAGCGTCAGCTGGCGCGATTATGGCGAGGTGATCTTGTGCGATACCTATGATGAGATGCTGGCGGTGGCGGATGATATTGCCTCGGAGCACGTGCAGGTGATGACCGACCGCGATGATTGGTTCCTGGAAAACATGACGTGCTATGGCGCCCTGTTTCTTGGGGCACGCACCAATGTGGCAAACGGGGATAAGGTGATTGGCACCAACCACACCCTTCCGACAAAGCGCGCGGGCCGGTACACTGGCGGATTGTGGGTTGGTAAGTACCTGAAAACACACTCCTATCAAAAGGTTCTGACGGATGAGGCCGCCGCCGAAATCGGCGCTTACGGATCGCGCCTTAGCCTGCTGGAAGGTTTCGTTGGCCATGCGGAACAATGCAATCTTCGGGTGCGCCGTTATGGCGGCAAAAACGTACCCTACGGCGAAGCGGCAGAATGATCGCGGTGGGTTTCAACCACTGACCGGCGCGCGGCCCTTCGCCGGGTGTTCTGATTACAGGTGTACAGATGATTGAATTTCCCCGCACCCCGTCCTTTGACCTGACCGGCAAGCGCGCGCTTGTCGCCGGGGCGTCATCCGGTATTGGGATGGCGTGCGGCGTGGCCCTGGCCGAGGCCGGCGCCCATGTGACCCTGGCCGCACGGCGTGAAGACAAGCTTTCGCAAATAGCAGATGACATGCAGGCCAAAGGCTGGCAGGCGCAGCCCCTGGTTCTTGATGTTTCGGATGTCGCGGCGACGGCGCAGGCCGTCAAACAGGCCGGGCCGTTTGATATATTGGTGAACTCGGCCGGGCTTGCCCGCCATTCAACGGCCCAGGACACGGGCGTTGATGACTTTGATCAGGTGATGAACCTGAATTTGCGCGGGGCGTATTTTCTGACTCAGGCGGTGGCCAATGGGCTGCTGGCGGCGGGTAAGGGGGGAAGCCTGATCAATATTTCCAGCCAGATGGGCCATGTGGGCGGGCCTCAGCGCGCGGTTTATTGCGCCTCAAAACATGCTGTCGAAGGGTTTACCAAAGCGATGGCGATAGATTGGGGCGCGGCGAAAATTCGGGTGAACACGATCTGCCCGACATTCATTCTGACAGATCTGACGCGCCCAACATTTGAAGACCCGGATAAACGCGCCTGGATCGAGGATAAGATCAAACTGGGGCGCGCAGGCGATGTAGAAGACATCATGGGCGCGGTGCTTTACCTGGCCTCGGATGCGTCATCGCTTGTGACGGGGTCATCGATGATGGTTGATGGCGGCTGGACGGCTGAATAAACCGCCCGGCCACAGGTTGGCACACAGGGCTGGCGGATCAGGCGGCGGCCTCTTCTGTGCGGATGGCGACGATGCAATCGATCAGGTCACACACCTTGTGAATAATTGATTCCACCGCGTCCAGATCCTGAAGATCAGGAAGGGGCGCTGTTGTTGCCAATTCGGCCTCGGTTGCGATCCGGCCCAGTTCAGCAAACCCGAAAGTGCCCGCAACCCCATGAATTTTATGGGATATTTCGCAAACACGCGTGATTGCCACGGCGCGGCTTTGCGGTTCCGAGATTTTGAGCACCAGTGGCTCAAGCGCGTCCAGATGCGTGCCCAGGTTGCTTACAAAATTGCTGCGGATCGCGGCAATTGAGGCTTGAAAAGGTGAAAGGTCGGATGTCTCGGGTTGTTCGCTCACGGGTGGGCCTCTTCAAAGGTTCAGGATTGGGCTGCGGAAGGAAGACGATGTATTTCCGGCTGTCGGGACAACCCGAAAGCTTTTCTGCGACTCTCCGACAGATTTAAGGGCGGACTGGATCAGCATCAGCGGGTTGCCGGTTGACCAGATCGTGGCCTGCGCGGGTTCACCCATGGAAATGCTTACCTCGCATGGTGTGCCATCATCATAGGCCAGTTCAAAGCTTGAAACCTTTGAATTGATGGCAAACTCCAGCTCTTCGTTCAGGGCGGAATCGGCCCTTTTGGTAACGCAGATGAATTCACCATACCCGTTGTAGCAAATCAGGCTGTCAGTATGTTTCAGGCTGATCGAAATCGCATCAGCGATGTCGGTCAGAAAGAAATACATCTCTGTCGGGCTGGCCTTGCGAAAGATCGCTTCGATCTCATTGATGGCAAAGGCTGTTACCGAAGAGTTGAACATTTTGGCGCGGCCCAGGCCCAGAAGGTAGTTTTCCAGGGCAAGTTTGCTGATAACGCGCGGAACATCGGAAATCGGCACCGGGTCTTCGACCGAAAACTTCAGAATGCTGTCCAGCTGTTCCTGCATCGCGCTGGCCTGCAGCTTGGTCTTTTTCTTTTCGCGTTCTTCCATAACCAGTTTTTCGGCAACGCTGACGCGAATTCCAATTTCGATCGGGTCGATCGGCTTGGAAATATAGTCAACCGCGCCGGCGGCATACGCGCTGTTGATACAGGCGCGATCAGATACGGCCGTTACGAAAATAACCGGGGAATTCTTGTATTCTTCGAATGTGCGGATGTGTGTGCAAAGCTCGACGCCATCCATTTCTGGCATGCGCAGGTCAAGAAGGAAGCAATCAAACGTTGTACGGGATTTTTCGATCAGATTGATCGCATCTTCCCCCGATGTTGCGGTTACAACATCGTTGAAGCCGTGTTCGGCCAAAGCCGCTTCTACCAGCGAAAGAGCAAATGCGTCATCGTCTACAGCGAGAATCTTCATTTTGTGCCTCAATTATTTTGCCTGACTTCCTAAAGGTTGTACTGGCGTCTAACTTGTTTCTAAAAGGTTAATGCCGGATTGCGGCGGAAATAGGTTAAGAGATCGATAAAAAGCGGGCCTTTCAGTTTTTCCACTTTTTGGTTCTTTACCCGATGCCCCCTTGCATAGATGGGCAAGGGCGCAACGCCACTTATCGGCTGTTTCGTGCAGTTTCCAGGTAGTTGGCATCAAGCTCTTCGCTCAACGTGTCCTTCAGAAATTCGGCGTATTCTTCGCGCATCTGAAGTTCCAGATCCAACTTTTGGCGCAGGCGCTCCTGCTGGTTGTCTTGTGCTTCTGTCGTGGCCGCAGGGATATCGCTACGTTCTGTAACGTCTTGTTTTCCCTCGGCACTTTCAATTGCAGTGTAAAGGTACCTAAGCGACCCTGGCTTGGTCAGGATTTTCGAGACGACCGGGTCACCGAAAATCAGGTTTGTTTCGGTGGGCAGGCCAGGTGCGTGGTCATCTTCACTTCGGTAGGTATCAATTTTTATTCCGTTACCACTTTCCTTAAGCAGGCGCGCACCGCTTCGCTGCATGACGCCAACGAAAACACCGTTGCCGCGATAGGCCAAAAAGACCTCATGTTCATGCAAACGCGATGTGATTGCCGAGGCCGAGCGGGCCAGAAACTCGCGAAACTCAAGAGGCGGGAGCTTTTCGTGAATATCTTTTACGTTGTTCACCTTGACCGCGAAAATGCTGGTCAGGAAGAACACGCCACGGGAAAGTTGAAACAGGTAGTTTTCGAACGCCGGGTAGTTCAGAACACGGTTCACCTTACCAATGTCGATCGGTTCTTCCAGATCGCGCCGGGTAGATTTATCCAGCTCCTCGATCAGGGATTCGATGACATCCGTGCTTTCGTTCAAAAACTTTCGTTCACTGGCGAGTTCTTCAGCCAAACCAAGACGCACGCTGATTTCCAGCGGGTCAAAGGGTTTCGTTACGTAGTCTGTCGCGCCAGCGGAAAAGGCGCGGTCTACGAATGATTTTTCCGACATGGCGGTGACCATAACGATCGGGGTGCGCTTGTACTTATCAATGGCGCGCACCTCCTTACACAGGTCGATGCCGTTCATGCCGGGCATTTGAATATCGAAGAGGAAGCAGTCGAACGGCGTTTTCTCACTCAGGAGAATTTCAAACGCCTCGGCGGCAGATTGGCACTGGCGCACATCGTTGTACCCGCAGGTGGAAAGAGCATCCTTGAGCAGGTTCAGGGAAATGACGTCGTCATCGACAGCAAGGATTTTCATTTCAGGTTTCCCTCATTCGCATAATGGCCTCACCAGGGTTTTGATCCGTTGCGGTGCTTCCGCGTGGCGGTCTGTCTGGTGAGACGGACTCTTGGTTGCTCAATCAATCGTTAAAGAATTGGGCAATTTGGAGGCGAATATCGGGTAATATCTTGTAAAATTGGCTGCACATTTATGTCCCGCATTCATGATGCGGGACCGTCGGCGGGCAGGGGCCGGCCTTATAAGGCGATGGTGAGGGGGCGCTTAGTTAACGTATTTGACCACATTAAACAGGGCCGCCTGGCTGACGGTGTGGTCGATCGTGAACTTGGGGCCAACCGCAACCGCATCCAGATCCAGGCGTCTTAACCAGCGCGACCACACAGCGGGGACGATCCCGATGACGTGTGTCGCGCCCATTTCGCGCGCGGCTTTGGTCAACTGGTTCATCAGAACCGACTGGATGATCAGGCGACGGTGTGCCGGTACGTTATCCGCGATAAACAGGCGGGACGCTTCCCAGACACGCTGTTCAACAGGTGCGTCAAGGAACAAGACATCAGAAGGAATGTTTTCCAGCATCCCTTTTTGTGCGTCGCGCAGCATATAGGAATAGACACCGCAGCGCGCGGTTGTCGGTGTCAGGCGGATACCGGCCAGAACCTCGCCAAATTCGTGTATGGCGATCCAGCGGCTTAAAGGCGTGTCGTACTGATCGAACTCCATGCCCTCGCTTTCAGGCAGGTTCCAGTGAAGGCGGTCGATGAACGTGTCTTTGCGTGCTTTCAGAAAGCTTACGAAAAGGTCGCCAAAATGGCTCATGTTCGAAAAGGATAAGGTTGTTGCTTTGATGTGGCCGTCGCTGGCGGCGGCCTTTTCTTCTTTTCGCGCAGTGGCGGGCCGAGCCCGGCGCCTGCTGGAAGCATCTGGTTTGCTGTTGTGGACGGGTTCCAACTCTGGAAACACCGACCACGCCGGCTTTTTATTCGCCGGGGACGCGATTGTGTGTGTCATTTGCTGCTCTCAAGGTCTTTTTTCTTAGAGATAATCAGAGGTTGCATGGTTCGTCCACATTTTTTTCACTTTTTCTACATTTTTTCGCCTCAAACCCAACACAATTGAAGGTTTAGCGCCGCACTTAGGGGGTATCGCGCAGGCTGGGGTGCCTCCGCAAAGATTTCCACATAATTAATTTAACATCTGAAGCAAGCTAAGCTGGCGTAATTAAACGATAAAACATGCTTTTTGGACGTGGGGTATCGCCCCTTTCAGGGCGCCTGAAAACGCGGGGCAGGGGCTGTAAATCAGATGCTTCCTGGGGAACCGTTCAGCCTGCGCTAGGTGGCGTTTACGGCAATACTACCCTGACGATAGTTGTTTTTTTGTCGCGTTTTTTACCTAGATAGCCCAATAATAACCAAACAATCGACCGAGTTATAACCGAATTGTTTACTCAAATGGCGGTCGGCCCGATTGCCAGTGTAAAATGGAGTTCTGCACCGATATGGCGCTTGACGAGAACAATCCTAAGGAAGCGACCCGCTGGGTTCGTGTTGACCGGCTGGAGCGTCAGCTGAAGGACTATGTTGAAATCAGTCTAAAACTGATTTGGCAGCGCCAGGCGATTTTCCTGTCGGCAACATTGCTGGCCGCATTCTATTTCGACCCGTCTTTGGCGCTGGCGTGCTATTCGGGGGTGGTTTTTACCGAGGTGCTGGATCTGATCCTGGCCCGCCGGATGAGCAAATGGCACGACCACAGCCCAAAAACGGCAAAACGGTTTTTGTTCTTCGTGGTTCTGAACACGTTCCTAAGTGCCTGCGCGATCAGCATGTTCGTGATTGTCATCGCGCTTCAGCAACATTCCGGTGGCCATTTCACGCCACTGTTCTTCCTGTTCGCAGCTGCGCTGTTTGCGGCCATGAACAATCATCAGATGATCGGCGTTCTTGCTGTCAGGCTGGGGCTGTACCTTGTCGCGTTCCTGTTCATCGCGCTGATGGATATCTGGCGCCTGGCACCGCCGCTTTCCTCGCCAGCGTGGCTTGAGTTTTTCACAACGGTTTTCGTGGCATATTTCATCATCGATTTTTCGATCGTGTTCCTGCGCCTGTATAAGGCCGGCCTGCGCCAGTTGGAAAAACTGAAGCGGGAGCACCAGCGCACAAAGATCGCATATGAGGCGAAATCGCAGTTTCTTTCCACTGTCAGCCATGAACTGCGCACGCCGCTGACATCTATCAAAGGGTCCCTTGATCTTGTGAATTCACAGGCTTTGGGGCCGGTGCCTGAAAAAATTCAGCCTGTTTTGGGGATTGCGGCAAAGAATAGTAAACGTCTTGCGACGCTGATTGATGACCTTCTGGACCTGCAAAAAATCGAAGCGCGCGAGATGGAGTTCAATTTCCGCACGATGGATCTGAACAAACTTGCGCTCGACGCAAAAGATGCCAGCCAGGGGTATGCAAGCACGCTTCGCTCGGCGATCGCGACAGAACTGCCAGATGGCGAAGTTCTGATTATGGGCGATGAATCGCGCCTGATGCAGGTGATGGCGAACCTTATTTCAAACGCGCTGAAGTTTTCTGACGAAGGCGGAACCGTTGTGGTGCAGGTTGCCAAGCTGGGGGACCGGGGGCGTATTTCGGTGTTGGACCGGGGGGTTGGCATCCCCGAGAACTCGAAAGAAAAAGTCTTTGGGCAGTTCAGCCAGGTCGACGCGTCAGACAAGCGCAAGGTCGGTGGCACGGGGCTGGGCATGAACATTACCCGGCGTATCGTGCAAGAACATGGCGGGGATATCGACTATGTAAGCGAAGTCGGCCTTGGCACAACTTTCTTTGTGGAGTTCGACCTGAAACCGGAAGGGGATGACCTGTGAGCGGTATCCGAATGGCTTTGGCCCGCGATTTTTGGGCGGATTTTTCGGCGCAAACCGGCCTTGGGACAGAAATGTCAAAAAAGCATCAAATTGATGCCACTTTTGGTTGAGTACATGTCAGTGCTAGCTTTGGGGCGCGGTGATGAGTTGTCAAAGTGGACGTGTCATGAGTGTTTTACATCTATTAACTTTTGAAATTCCTGCGGTGCATTCCGCATATCAGAGCAGAAAAGGAGGAGTCAGCCATGCTTAAGCGTTCATACGCTGGATCCCAGTATTTTCTGTCTCAGATCCTTGAGGAATTGCAGGACGAAGTCTTCGTTTATGCCACCGGATCTCTGGAAATGGTATATGCGAACAAGGCCGCGCGCGACCGCTGTGAGTGGAGCCTTGATCGGATCAGTGAAAACCGGATCGTCGATTCTTCGAAGTTCTTTAGCGAAAGGGCTTTCCTGGCGCATGTGAAACCGCTGCTGTCGGGGAAAAAGGATGTTTTGCGCATCCAGGTCACGCATGAAAAAGGGCCGGTTGAGATTACCACCCGGCTTTCAAACACACCGGATGGTGATCGTGTGTTCCTGTCTGTCCTGCGCGATCTGTCCGAACGCCAGCGCGCCGAACAGGCCAAAATGGATTCTTTTTCAGAGATCAGCCACGAGCTGCGCACACCGCTGACGTCGATCAAAGGATCGTTGCGTTTGCTGGAGGCCGGCGCGATCGGGTCTTTGTCAAACGAGGCGACGAAAGTTCTGAACATTGCGTCACGCAATACAGACCGCCTGTTGTCGATTGTGAATGATATTCTGGATCTTCAGAAAATGGCGGCCGGTAAGGTCGACTGTAAGAAGGCCCCTCTTGACCTTGTGGGGTTTGTCAGTGATGCGGTTGCTGCAAACAAAGGCTATGGTGACGAACATGATGTCAGGCTTGAGTTGTGCACGCTGCCAGACGTTGCAATGGTCGACGCGAACGGGAAACGTATAATGCAGGTGATGGCGAACCTTCTGTCAAACGCCATCAAATTCTCGCCAACGAACGAAAGTGTGACAGTCGCGATTTCTGAAAACGCGCTAAACTGGCGGGTGAGTGTGCGCGACCGCGGCCCCGGCATTCCTGAATCCGCCCGCCACAAGCTTTTCGAAAGCTTTTCGCAGCTTAAGCCCGAAGATGGCGTTCGGCGCAAAGGCACCGGGCTTGGGCTCGCCATTGCCAAAAAGATCGTGAACATGCATCATGGCACCATTGGATTTTCCAGTGTGAATGGGAATGGCACAGAATTTTTCTTTGACCTTCCCAAAAAGCTGGAAGCTGCGGCATAAATCTTAGGATTTGGTCGCGATAAAAGGCTGGATAACAGTCTGTGATGGTGCCTGCGCAACGGTTGTTCCGGGCGCCTGAAAAAAAGGGTAGGGGAATGGAAAAGCTCGAAAAAATCCTGCATGTCGACGATGATGACGACATTCGGACAATCGCGAAAATGACACTGGAACTGGTCGGGCAATACCATGTTGACCAGTTTGCATCCGGGCCCGAGGCGCTTGAACAGGCACAGGCCTGCGCGCCGCAACTTTTCCTGCTGGATGTCATGATGCCTGAGATGAGTGGTGAAGAAACCTGGCGGCGCCTTTCCGTTCTTCCCGGGCTGGAACATGTTCCGACAATTTTTATGACCGCGAAGGCCGAAACCCAGTTTTCAAAAAGCCTGATCGAACAGGGCGCGCTGGCTGTTATCACCAAGCCCTTTGATCCGGGCGAACTTTGCGCGCAACTGGAAAGTGTGTGGCAGGGCCGCGACGCTTAGCGCGCAGGCGCCCCCCTTTTTTTGGGCAGGTTGCGGGCGGGCCCGGGTGTGGCGCCGCCTTGCGCGCCTTCCAACCCCTTTAGGATCGGGCAATCCGGCCGGTGATCCCCGGCGCATTCGCGCACGAGGTGGGACAATGTTTGACGCATGTCCTGCAGATCCGCGATCTTCGCTTCGATCTGGTGCAGGTGTTCGTTCGCAATACGTTTCACATCTGAACTGGCCCGCGTTTCGTCTTCGTACAAGGCCAGCAGGGCGCGGCAGTCTTCGATGGAAAAGCCAAGCGCGCGCGCGCGCCCCAGGAATGCCAGCATGTGCAGCTCTTTTTCCTGAAACGCGCGGTAACCGTTGCTGTCACGCAGGGGTTTTACCAGGCCGATATCTTCATAGTAGCGGATGGTTTTGGCCGGCAGGCCTGAATGTTTGGCGACATCTCCGATATTCATAGGGGTCTCCGGGTCACTGTGCGTTTGCGGGTGAAAGGGGGGCGGCGGGTGCGCCTTTTGTGGGGGCACCTTCTGACACGGCGGGTTTGACCCAGCGCAGGCGCAGTGCGTTTGTCAGAACAAAAACACTGGACAATGCCATGGCGCCGGCGGCCAGCACGGGCGAAAGCATCAGCCCGAACATGGGGTACAAAAGCCCCGCAGCAACCGGGATCAACAGCGTGTTATAGCCAAACGCCCAGAACAGGTTTTGGCGGATGTTGCGCATTGTGCGGTGGCTGATGTCAAAGGCGTTGACGACGCCGGCCAGATCGCCGGATATCAGAACCACATCGGCGGCTTCGATGGCAACATCTGTGCCGGTGCCGATGGCAACCCCCACGTCCGCCGTTGCCAGCGCGGGTGCGTCGTTGATCCCGTCACCGACAAAGGCAAGCTTTGCCCCGCCTTTGCGCAAATCCTCCAGTGCGGCCACCTTTCCTTCGGGAAGAACTTCGGCGACGACAATATCGATGCCCAGTTCCTGCGCGATGACATCGGCGGTGCCCTGATTATCCCCCGTGATCATCGCCACCTTCAGGCCCAGTGCGTGAAGCGCTGAAATGGCCATCGGGGTCGAAGGTTTCACCGGGTCAGCCACCGCGATAACAGCCCCCGCCCGCCCGTCTATTGCGGCGTAAAGGGGGGTTTTGCCCTTCAGGCCCAACGCATCTCCACGCACCTGTAGCGCGCCCAGATCGATGCCTTCGCGCGCCATCAGGCGATCTGCGCCGATCAGCACATTATGCCCGTCCACCTGGGCCTGCACGCCCATCCCGGTGATCGAGGTGAAATCCGTAACCTCTGGCAGGTCGTGCCCCTGTGCCTTTGCCGCGCGCACAATCGCCGCCGCAACGGGATGCTCCGAGGCCGCTTCGACCGCCGCAATAAGGCGCAGGACTTCGGGTGCCTGGAAATCCAGGGCGGTTTCCATATCCGTCATCTCGGGGCGACCCTGTGTCAGGGTGCCGGTCTTGTCGACCGCGACGATGCTGGTTTCCTGCAACATCTGCAGGGCATCCCCCTTGCGAAACAAAACCCCCATTTCGGCAGCCCGCCCTGTGCCCACCATAATGGATGTGGGGGTGGCCAGCCCCATGGCGCAGGGGCAGGCGATGATCAAAACGGCCACACCCGCAACCAGTGCCAGGCCCAGTGCGGGTGACGGGCCAAAGATCATCCAGATCGCGACCGTCAGGGCCGCCGCCGCCATCACCGCTGGCACGAACCATGCTGTAATCTTGTCTACAAGGCCCTGAATGGGCAATTTCGCCCCCTGCGCCTGTTCCACCATGCGGATGATCTGCGCCAGCATCGTGTCAGACCCCACCTTTGTTGCCTGATACGTCAGCGCGCCGGTTCCGTTCACCGTACCGGCGACGATTTCGGCGCCATCGTGTTTTTCAACAGGCACGGGTTCCCCGGTGATCATGCTTTCATCCACCCAGGATGTGCCGGACAACACGGTGCCATCCACCGCAACCCGTTCCCCCGGGCGCAGGTGCAGTGTATCGCCAACCACGACCGCCTCGATCGGCAGTTCGATGACCGTGCCGTCACGCGCTACCCGCGCGATTCGTGGCTGAAGGCCAACCAGTTTGCGGATCGCCTCGCCCGTGCGCCCTTTAGCGCGCGCCTCCAGCCAGCGGCCCAGAAGGATCAGAACGACGATCACCGCTGCGGCCTCGTAATACACATTCGCGGTGCCCGCCGGCAAAAGGCCGGGCGCAAAGGTCGCGATCAGCGAAAACCCGTAGGCTGCGGATGTGCCCAGTGCCACAAGCGAATTCATATCAGGCGCGCCCCGCATCAGCAGCGGGTAGCCCTTTATGTAAAAGCGTCGCCCCGGGCCGAACAATACCAGTGTGGTCAAAACAAACTGCAACAGGTGGCTGTTTCCCATGCCGATGGTGCGCGCGATCAGGGCGTGCATGCCGGGGATAACGTGGCTGCCCATCTCTATCACGAATACGGGCAGCGCCAGTGCGGCGGCGATCAGGGTCAGGCGGCCCAATTGGCGAATCTCGGCCGCTTTTCTTTCCGCCTTCCCGGTGTCTTCGCCGGCTTTCACCTTTGCCGGGTACCCCAGTTTTGTGGCAATTCCGGCCAGATCAGCCGGGGTGATCGCGCCGGCAGCGTAGCGCAGGGTTGCCGTTTCCGTGGCCAGATTCACCGTTGCATCCAATACACCGGGGGTGGCCTTCAACGCCCGCTCAACCCGCCCCACGCAGGATGCGCAGGTCATGCTTTCCACCTCAAGTGTGACGTTTTCGGTTGCCACGGGGTATCCGGCGGTCTGCAGCGCGCCTGTCAGGTCACTCAGGCCGGTGGCCGGGTCAAAAACCACCTGCGCCGTCTCTGTGGCCAGGTTGGCCTGGGCTTGCGTGACGCCGGGCACCGCGCCAAGGGCCTTTTCAACCCGGGCGACGCAGGATGCGCATGTCATGCCTTCGATTTGCAGGGTGGTTGAGGTGCGATCTGCCATATCTTTTCCAAGCGTCTGTGATGTGTTTGTGCCTACATAAGGCTTCCAGCAAGTGGAAGGTCAAGCCCTGGCCGCGCCTCGCCGGATCGAAAGTTTCACCCCCCCAAAAAGCGCGCCCTGCAGGCTATCTGCAATTTTATGCGCTTTACCCCCATGCAGATTAACGAGGTCGCAACACTGCCTTTCTACGGTGCAGGGGTATTCGCATTGAAACCGAAAGGATCCATCATGGATCAGGAAAAAATGAAAACCCGGGTCCCCACGGTTTTCTCGTCAGTTTTCTTCAAAATTACCGCCGTCATCGCGCTTTGCACGGGCGGTGTATGTGTTTTGCTTGGCTACCTGGCGTTTGAGCATACTGTAAAAATCGTGAATGACAGGCTTTCGCATCAGGCGATCGAAATGAATGAATTCACCGGCGATTTGCTGGCGAACGCCATTCAGACGGGCGACAAAGCGTCAATCGTGGACCGGATCTCACATTTAACGGATCATCCTGAGTCCGAAACGCTCTATGGTATTGCGCTTGCCGCAGACGGGCAGGTTGTCGCGGAATTCGGCGGCACCGCTGTTGACCGGCCGATGTTGAATGCGGTCGCGCAAGCGGCCTTTGTGGCGAAGGAACGCCAGGTATCGGGGAACGGTTTTTATGTTGCCGAACCCATCTTTGCCGAAAACCAAACCGATCTGGTGGGCGTCTTTGCGTCAGCCTGGACCAGTGAGTTTGAGATTCAAAAGGCGCGGGGGGAACAGGTCTTCACCATCGCAACCAGTGGCGCGGCCTTCCTTGCGGCCTTGATCCTGGCCAGCTACCTGGTGAATCTGATCGTTGGGCGCCCCCTGAAACGGCTCGGTCGTGCCGTCAGCTCTGTTTCCAAAGCACAGTATGACGTTGAAATTCCAGGCCAGGCCAGGCGGGATGAAATTGGCGGGCTGGCCCAATCACTGTCTGTTTTTCGCGATACGCTTGCATTGGGCGAAATCCGGGCACGCGATGACAAATTTCGCGGCACTGCGTTTGAGGCATCTTCGGTTGCGATCATGATGGCCAACAGCGAGATGGAAATCACCAAGATCAACCCGAAATTGCGCGAAGTTCTGACCGAACATGTTCACGAATTTCGCAAAATCGCGCCGGAGTTCAGCGCGGAATCGATCGAAGGTTCACATATGGACTTTTACCACACACCTGCATTGCGCGAGCGTGTGAACACTTTGCTGGCCGATCCGAAGAACCTGCCATTTGAAACCAGCATTTCTGTTGGGGAATCAAGGTTCAACCTGATTGTCAGCCTGGTTGAGGATGATGACGGCTCTATGCTGGGCTATGTTGTTGAGTGGAAGGATGTGACGTCAGAATATCTGAACATGGCGATCCTGAACGCCATCAACACCAATCAGGTCAAGGCTGAATTCGCTATGACGGGCGAGCTGCTGGATACAAATGCGCACTTCTGTACGATGATGGGGGCCGACGACGGATGCCTGAAAGGCCAGAAAAGCGAAGAAGTTTTCCGCTTTAATCAGGAAATGGCGGCAGAACGCGGCGCTGTCTTTGACCGCCTGAGAAAGGGAGAGTCTGTTTACGGGCGGTTCCAGCTTCCCCGGCACGACAATACCATTGCGGTTGTGGATGGTGGATTCTCCCCGGTTATGGATGCCCGTGGACGGGCACTTCGGATCGTTCTGATCGGCAATGATGTTACAGAATCAAGCCGCGCGATTGAAGAATCCGAAGCCCAGCGCGCCACAATGGAAAAGGCCCAGAACCAGGTTGTGGATGCCCTGCGCGTTGGTCTTGGCCAATTGTCGGATGGCAACCTGACCACGCGGATCGAAGAAGCCTTTTCTGAAGAATACGATCAGCTGCGCGAAGATTTCAACCAGGCCCTTGGCCGGCTTCTGGGGGCTATGCGTGGTGTCGTGGAAAATGCCGATCTGATCCAGGGCGAAGCGACAGAAATTTCAAATGCAGCGGATGATCTTTCACAACGCACCGAACGCCAGGCCGCTACGCTTGAAGAAACCGCATCCGCGCTGGATGAGCTTACTTCGTCCGTGCGTTCCGCCGCAGACGGCGCGGCGCATGCGAACAGCATCGTGGATTCAGCGCGCGAAAACGCCGAAGCCTCTGGCGTTGTTGTGCGCGAGGCGGTTGGCGCGATGAGCGAGATTGAGACCTCTTCACGCCAAATCTCAAAGATCACAGGTGTGATTGATGACATCGCCTTCCAGACCAACCTTTTGGCCCTGAACGCGGGGGTCGAAGCCGCCCGGGCTGGCGAGGCCGGGCGCGGTTTCGCCGTCGTCGCCTCCGAGGTGCGCGCATTGGCCCAACGCAGTTCTGATGCAGCGCGTGAAATTAATGAACTGATCGCCGCATCCGGCGGGCAGGTCAGCCGCGGTGTCGAACTTGTCGGGCAGGCGGGCGAAGCTCTTTCGGGGATCGTAAGCAGCGTGAATGAAATCAGTAAGAATGTAAGCGAGATTGCGGTTTCCTCACGCGAACAAAGCGCAGGATTGGCCGAGATTAACGAAGCGGTCAATCAACTGGATCAGGTGACGCAGCAAAACGCCGCTATGTTTGAGGAAACAACTGCCGCAAGCCATGCGCTGACGCGCGAATCCGAAACACTCACCCAGACAATGCAGCGCTTCAAAATCGGGGATGAGGCGACTCACCCAAAATCCGGGAAGGTGGTCAAACCTGCCGCGTTCTCCTCCCGCAGGGACAGCCCGGCCGCGCAGGATGCGCCCGCTTCGGGGGCCAAACGCGCCGCCGCCTCTGGCAACGCAGCACCGGCCGCGCAGGTGTCTGGCGGTTCGGATGATGGTTGGGACGACTTTTAAAGGTCGCCCCAACGGGCCCGCATAGCGCAATTCATCACGAAAATGGGGGGGTATATGCCTGATACAACCAGGGTCCTGATTGTTGACGACTCGCCAAGTATGCGCCGCCTGATCCGGCTGGGAATAGAGGCGGACCCGGATATCCAGGTCGTGGCCGAAGCCGGATCAGCACGCGAAGCGCGCGATGCCGTAAACCGGCATTCGCCGGATGTGATGACGTTGGATGTGGAAATGCCGGGAATGGATGGGCTAGAGTTTCTGCGCCGCTTGATGATGGCCCGGCCGATGCCAGTGGTGATGATCTCATCCCTGACCGATCAGGGAAGTGACGCTGCGGTGCGCGCTTTATCCCTTGGGGCGGTTGATTGCATCGGCAAACCCCGTTTCGGTTCAGCAAACGCGACCTTTAAATTGCTTGCGGACGCGTTGCGGATTGCCGCGAAAGCAACGGTGCACAGCATGCGAAATTGCGCGCCACCGCCCCCGTCAAAGTGCAATCAGTGGAACGGCAAAAATCTGCTCATCGGCGCATCCACCGGGGGGGTCGAGGCGTTGGAGGCCGTTTTGTCACGGTTTCCCAAAGACTGCCCGCCCACGCTGGTGACACAGCATATGCCAGCGCAATTCCTTGTTAGCTTCGTTTCCCGCCTCAACGCCACCACTGCACCGAGTGTTCAGCTGGCGCGCGATGGTGGCGCGTTGGAACGTGGCACGGTTTACATTGCGCCGGGTGGCGACACCCACCTGACCTTCGCCAACGGGGATGCGGGCCACACCTGCCTTCGCCCCGGTCCCAAAACATCCGGTCACCGCCCCTCGGTTGATGAACTTTTCTTGTCAGCGGTCCCTTGGGCAGATCGAAGCATCGCCGTTTTGTTGACCGGCATGGGGTCTGATGGCGCCAGGGGAATGTTGGCATTGCGAAACAACGGGGGTTTTTGCATCGCTCAGGACAAAGCGTCGTCCGTTGTGTATGGCATGCCCCGGGTCGCTGCGGAAATGGGTGCGGTGGATGTATCGCTTCCCCTTTCGAAAATCGCGGACCGCGCACTTGGCGAGGCGACGTCTACGGGAGAGAACGTAAAATGAATGCCCCCTCGCAGAACAGGAAAGCTGTGCAAAAAACATATATTACGCAAGGCCAACACGCGATTTCTCAGGGCGAAAACAACGTGATCGCTACGCTTCTGGGGTCTTGCGTGTCGGCCTGCCTTTGGGATCCGGTTTGCGCAGTCGGGGGGATGAATCACGTTCTTTTCATCGATGACAGCAGCAATGCATCCGAGGTGTTCGGGCATGGGGTAAATGGGATGGAATTGTTAATAAACGGGTTGGTTCAACGGGGTGTGAACCGCCGGAACCTGCAAGCAAAGGTTTTTGGGGGCGCAAGCATGATCGCTGGCCTGTCCGACGCCGGCGCGCGTAATGGGGAGTTCGTGCTTCAGTTTCTTGAGGCCGAAGGTATCGCGCATGTTGGTGGCGATCTGGGCGGGCGTTCGGCACGGCGCCTGGAATTTTGGCCCAGCACAGGGCGGGCGCGGGCGCGCCTGGTAAATGAACAGGTGCCAACCATCAAACCCAAACCCGTGCAGGAAAGTGATATTGAACTGTTTTAACTGGAAATCTACGGGCGCCCTGAAAGGTTTAAAGCTTTTCGCGTTGTCAGAGAACTGCCGTGTATCCAAGCTCGCGCACATTGTTATTGAACAGATGGCGTGCTGGATTTTAAAGCCAGGTTATGGCTTCATTGTTCTGCGCGTCATGTGATGCGCCTAAGTCGGCGCCATCAAAAATCCGGGCGCGCAGGGAATCCAGCCTTAACACGGCCGCGAATTCCTCGGCGCAAATGTCGGGCCCCTCTACCTTGTTTGCCAGTGCCTCTGTCAAACAGGCCAGGTCAGCCAACGTTTGCTGCAGCCGGTCTATATCCTGCAACATATGCATCTGCGCAGACAGCCCTTTTGGGTTTATGCTGTCAAGAATAGCGGACAGCGCCCACTGCAATTCGGTGCAGGATTTTGCGGCCTGCGCAAGTTCGTGCGCCGTGAACAGCAGGGGTTGTTGAAGGTTTACGGCTTTCACTTTGGCATTCCCTTTAAAAAGTGGCGGTGGACAGGATGGGTTACAACCGGCCGACAATGGCCTCGATCGCCTTGCGAAGATCATCCGGTTGAAAAGGCTTTTTAAGGAAGTTGTTCATGCCAAGCCTTTGGCCCTGTTCGATGATTTCCCGGTCTGCTTTTCCGGTAATCAGCAAGAACCCCACCGCTTTCGTCTGGGCGTTGCTTCTGAGGGTGTGAAGCAATTGAAGGCCGCTCATCCCAGGCATGTTCATGTCGGAAATCACCAGATGAACCGGCCAGGCCGCAATTTTTTGCAGGGCGCTGGCGCCGTCTGCCGCAGTTTCCACCTGCCGAATTCCAAATCCGTCCAGGGTCTGAGTGATCAGGCCGCGGCTGGTGGACATATCGTCGACGACGATCGTTCGAAGTTGATCGCGTAATGCCATTCCTATTCCTTTCAAGTGGGGCCGTGCCGTTAGGCCGAGGCGCGGGTGCTTGAGCTTCGATAAGCGGTAAGACCCTGGTTGGTGAACAACGCGCCACAGTCATCCGACACACGTTCAGAATGCCCCAGAAAAAGCCAGCCGGCCGGATCCAACGCGGTGGAAAACCTTTTCCACAGGCGGCTTTGGGTCGCCGCATCGAAATAGATCACGACATTTCGGCAAAAGATGACGTTGAATTTCCCCTGCATGGGCCAGTTGTGTAATAAGTTGAGTTCCCTGAAGGAAACGAGGTTGCGCACCTCGGAACTGGCGGTCCAGGTCGATCCACGATCACCTTTGGTGTGGTCAAAATACTTTCCACGCAGGTTGTCGGGCAGGCCGGACAGCGTGTTCTCATTGTAACATCCCGCCCGGCCCTGAGAAATCACCTTGGGGTCAATATCCGTTGCCAGGATGCGAATATCCATGCTGCTGGAATATGCGGCGGAGTCCAGAATTGTCATGGCGATGGAATAGGGTTCCTGGCCGGTCGAACAGCCGGCCGACCAAATGCGCACCCGCCCGCCCGTCGAAAGCTTTTTGAACAAGGTTGGAAGGACCTCTGCTTTCAAACGCTCAAAGTGATGATCTTCGCGAAAGAAATGGGTGACGTTGGTTGTCAGCGCCGAAATCATTTCCCGCCGTTCTTCGCCCCCGTCGTTGCCCGAAACCAGGGCGCAATAATCGTCAAAACTGGAAAGCCGAAGTGCGCGCAGGCGCCTGGCCAGCCTGGTGCGCACCATCGCCGCCTTGCCGGGCGCGATCGAAAGACCTGCCTCTTCGTGAGCGATGGCTGCGATTTTTTCGAATGCGGTGCGCCCCATCGCAGGGCCGGATATTCCGGCATTTTGTGTGTCTGTACCGCTGATCAACTGCTTTCCTCACCTGGTGGTGGCAGAACGGCCTTGAGATCGAGAATCCTAATCATGCGCCCGTCAACGATTGTCAGGGATGAGATGAAGCTTTGTTCCCCGTCCGCGCGGATTTCCGGGGGCGGTTGAATGTCTTCCTCGGGAATGGCCAGAATATCTGAAACCGCGTCAACCAGCAGGCCAACCGTGCGATCCCCCACTGCGACGACAATGATAACATTGCGGTCTTCTTCGGTGTCTGCAGCCATGCCCAGCCTTTTGGCCAGGTCCATAATGGGCAAGACCGTGCCGCGCAGGTTGATGACGCCGCATATATATTGCGGGGAATGGGGCAGCGACGTTGCCGTCGCCCCACCACGGATTTCCCGCACGGACATTATATCAACGGAATAATCCTGTTCACCGACCAGGAAAGACAGCAGCTCGATCTCGGCGCCATCCTGTTGCTTGTCAAATTGCTTTGGCATTTCAGTCATATCGCCTCATCCTGTTTGGAATGCGGGGGAAGGGGCCGCACGTGTGTGGCCGTTTGATTGTGTGATCAGATCGACCGGGTCCAAGATCAGGGCGATCTGCCCGTCTCCAAGGATGGTCGCCGCAGCGATGCCCGGAACGCGCCCGTAGCTATCCTGCAGCCCTTTGATGACGACCTGGCGCTGATCTTCGATGGCGTCGACAACCACCGCCGCGCGGCTTCCGTCTTCCTGGGACACAAGAAGAACGACGCTGCCAACATAGGTTTCAAGCGGGCGGCGGTAGCCAAGTTCCGCCCCAAGATCGAGAAGGGGAACGAAGGTATCGCGAATATTAACCACGTGGGAAGAGGGGCCAAAGCCGCGAATATCCTCTTCTGTCAGGGCGAGTGTTTCGAGGATCGAGTTCAGCGGCACAACCAGGGTTTCATTGGCGACCGAGACAACCATGCCGTCAAGAACGGCAAGCGTGAGGGGCAGGGAAATCGAGAATGTTGTGCCTTTTGCGCGTTCGGAGGTGATCGAAATCCGCCCGCCAAGGGCCAGGATGGCGCTGCGCACCACATCCATGCCAACACCGCGGCCTGACAGGTTTGAAATCTCCCGCGCGGTGGAAAACCCCGGAAGGAAAAGAAGGTTGTCGATTTCACCGTCAGATAACGGAAGGTCGGCGGGGACCAGGCCTTTTTCAACGGCGATCTGATGGACCTTTTTGCGGTCAATTCCGCCGCCGTCATCGGCAACTTCGATGACCACCCGCCCGGAGCGGTGCATGGCTGTGAGTGAGACGACGCCTTCGGCCGGTTTGCCGGCCGCCACACGCTCATCGGTGTTTTCAAGGCCGTGATCCACGGCGTTGCGGATCATGTGGGTCAGCGGGTCGGCAAGGCGTTCGATGACCGTTTTGTCGACTTCTGTGTTCTCTCCGTCCGTTTGAAGGTGAACTTCTTTTCCGATGTCGGCAGATGCTTCGCGTACAATGCGCGCCATCCTTTGGAACAGAGACTTTACAGGTTGCGCGCGGATCATCATCACGCTTTCCTGAATGTCGCGCGTCAGCTGAAGAAACTCCTCCAGCCCGGTGCGTACGCTTGAATTTGGGGGCAGGCCTGCCTCTTCCACGCTTTGGGTCAGCATCGCCTGATTGATTACGATTTCACCAACCAGATTTATCAGGCGATCAACACGTTCAAGATCCACCCGCACGGTGGCGCGCGCGCCAACCGGGGTTGTTGCCGTCGTCGCGGGTTTCGCGGTGGGCGCGTTTTCCGGCTTTGCGGCTTCTGCGGCCACCGGCCCGGGTGCCGGAGCAGGTTCAGGGCACGGTTCGGGTTCGGAAGATGGCGCTGGGGAGGGTATCGAGGCCACAGGTGCAGGTGGTGCTGCTGGCAGGTCTGGAAGCGCGCCGGTATCTGACACAGCGTCTTGTGAAATCGTCAGCTTGCACAGGTCTTCGACAAAATCAAAAGCCTCGCGAACAGTGCTTTCCGGTTCTGTCGTCGTCAGTGTCAGGTGCCAGATAAGTTTGCATTGATCTGCGATCAGGGCATCCAGATCCGGCAAATCGGGATGGGTGCAGGTAACTTCCAGCGTCCCGATGTCTTGCAGCGCCCGAAAGATGAACAGCGGTTCATTGCCGCTGGCAAATAATTCGGCATCCGGTTCAAACACGATGGAAAAGGTGTTTTGGTCCGGTGGCAGATCCAGGCTAAGGGCCATGGGTTGAAAATCAGCGACGTCTTCCTGCTCATCTTCCGCGCCAACCAGTTTTTCCAGATCGGCCAGAATGGGGGCTTCGCGGGTTTTGTCATGTTCACTGCCGTCCCGGCTGGAATGGACAAGATCGGTCAGCATGTCGGCACATTGGAAGAACAGCTTCAGAACGCTTGCGTCGGTCTGCAGGTTGCCAGAGCGGACTTCGTCCAGTGCCGTTTCAAACCGGTGTGCAAAGGCCACCAGGTCATCCAGGCCAAAGGCCCCTGCGCCACCTTTTATGGAATGCACCGCGCGAAAGACGATATTGACAGTTTCACTGTCGGTCGCGCCGTCAGACAAGGCCTGAAGCCCATCTTGGAGGGCTTCCAGCAGTTCTTCGCATTCGATGAAGAAGGAAGCCCGGATTTCTGCCATTGGGTCGGACATTGTGTTACCCCGCGACCATTCTGAGTGCTTTGACCAGCTTGAGCGGGTCAAAGGGTTTAACAATCCATCCCGTCGCGCCGGCCTGTCGCGCACGCGCTTTCATTTCGGCCGCGCTTTCCGTGGTCAGCACAAGAATTGGGGTGGCGCGGTGTTCTTCGCGGGCGCGCACCGCGTTGATAAAGCCAAACCCATCCATGCGCGGCATGTTGATGTCTGTGATGATGGCGTCCGGGCGGTCCAGACCATCCAAAACCTCCAACCCATGCACGCCATCTTCGGCAAGGTGGGTTTCCATGCCCGCATCAATCAGGGCCAGGCGCAGCATATCGCGCATCGTTCGGCTATCATCCACGGCGAGGACACGAAGGCTCATTCACCGCCCTCCCAGAGTGTGACCGTTTCCGGCGCATACCCTAATATGGCAAGCTGTTGGGCGCAGTCTTCGGTCGGGTCGGCAAGGGCAAGATCATGCCCTGAGGCGGCCCAGCTTTTGGCGGCCGCACGCATAACCTGCACCGCAAGGGCGCCGATATGTTCAACATCGGATGCGTCCAGTTCCAGATCCTGCCCGCTATGTTCCAGAATTCCGGCCGCAAGGGGCGCACTGGCCAGCAGGTCAAGACGCTTATCAAGTTTTATAATTGTTCGGCTCATGCCAGGCCCCCAAGTTCGCTGGTGTCATTGCGAAATGCCCCTTTTTCATCCAGTCAGGATGGGTTTAGGGGACGGGGAGTTAAGATTGGCCTAAACGGCGCCGGAATTTTATGCGGGCAGGATATGCGCCAGATATTGGGCGCATCCGGTCAGGGCGGCGTAGTCGTCTTCTATGACAGAGACGGGGAAAGCCTCCATAAAGCCTGAGAACCGGCCTTTGTCCCGCAGGGCCTGGGCGAAAGAGTAGCGTTCCAGATAGGCCGAGACCGCGCGCGCCACCCCCCCCACCAGGAAAATGCCCCCAAAGGGCAGGTGCAACAGCGCAAGGTTGCCGGTGACACTGCCCAACAGGCGAATGAAGATGCGCAGGGTTTCTTCGGCTACAGGGTCATCCTGCGTTTCCATTGCACGCATGATCTGTTCGGCACTTTTTTCGCGGGGTGTGCCGGACCGCGTTGAAACCCATAGGTAAACCCGTTCCAGTCCACGGCCTGACAGCACATCCTCGGTGGCCGGAAACCCGTGTTCATCCCCCACAAAGCGGCACAGGTCGAAATCTTCCTCAGTGCGGATTGGCAGGTTTATATGTCCGGCCTCGGCAGGGGGAACGTGGCGGCGCGTGCGGGTGTTATAGACAGGCGCGCAGTTGAACCCGGTGCCCACCCCGACCACCAGGCGTGTTGCATCTTGCGGGGTGTCGGGGGCATGCACAACCGGGCGAAGGGTGGAGGGGGGAAGATGCCCCAGCGCATAGCCCTGCGCCTGCAGATCATTCAGGATGGCGGCGGTTTCGGCGCGCGCGGCGAGGGCCACGGTTCTGGTGTCAATCTTCCAGTCCAGGTTGGTCATTTCCGCGCTGCCATCATGCACAGGGCCGGCCACGGCGACGCAGACGCCGGCGCAATCAACCCCGCCCTCGGCGATCAGGAATTGCGACAGGACGTCATCCAGCCCGCCAAATTCACTGTTGCGATACCGGCGCACGGTTTGTGGCAACAGGCGCGCGCCTTCGGACAGCGCCACGCGGGTGTTTGTGCCGCCAATATCGGCAAGCAGGGAATAGGCGTTGGCCGGGTGGTGTGATGTCATGTGGATCAGGGCCTTGAAAGGGCAGATTTCAGGGTGTCATACGAAGTTTTCGCGCGGCGCTGCAAGCTTTCAAAGTCTACGTGCACCAGCCCGAACCGCTTGTCATACCCCAGCGCCCATTCGTAATTGTCCAGCAGGGACCAGACGAAATACCCCTTCACCGGCGCCCCCTGGGCGATCGCCTGCGATACGGCCGCCAGATGGGCATTCAGGTATGCGGTGCGGTGCGGGTCGTGGACCTTGCCATTCTTAAGAACATCGCGCCCGGCCATGCCATTTTCGGTCACATAAAGCGGCAGACCTTTGGTGTAGTCCTGATGGGTGCGCGTCAGGAAATGCAACAGGCCTTCGGGGTAGATTTCCCACCCCATGTCGGTTTTCGGCAAGGGGCCGGTCACTTCTTTCAGATGTGGCCAGGGGCCGGCGTCAGGGGCGATCAGTTTGCGGGTGTAGTAGTTCAGGCCGCACCAGTCGACGGGCTGGGTGATGGTGGGGAAATCATCCTGCCAGTTGTTTGGCAGGTGGGGGGCGATGCCGTTCAGAACCTCTGAAGGGTAGGTGCCTTTGAAAATCCCGGACAGGAAAAAGCGGTTATAGATCGCGTCATAGGTTTTCGTCACCCCGGCCGCTTCTTCGCTGTCATCGACGGGCTGCGCATATTCAAAATTGCAGACCGCCCCCAGATTATCCATGCCCAGGCCGCGCATAACTTCGATCGCGCGCCCATGCGCCAGCAGCACATGGTGCATGGCGCGTGCGGTGGCGCGTATGTCGCGCATGCCGGGCGCATGTGCCCCCAGAAAGTGGCTTAGCCAGCTGACGCACCATGGTTCGTTGATAGGGGCAGCTGACCAAACGCGGTCGCCAATGCGGGCCATGATGACCTCGGTAAAATCGGCAAACCAGTTTGCGATGTCGCGGTTGCGCCAGCCCCCCAGATCCGCCAGAGGCGATGGCAATTCCCAGTGATACAGCGTTGCCGCGGGCTTCACGCCGCGTTCCAGCAGCCCGTCAACCAACCGGTCATAAAAATCCAGCCCGTCCTGATTGACCGCCCCGCGCCCTTCCGGCAGCACCCGCGCCCAGCTGGTTGAAAAACGATAGACGTCAAAATTGCCGTCTGCGACAAGATCAAGGTCTTCGTCCATCCGGTGATAATGATCACAGGCGATATCGCCGTTTTCAGCATTCACCACATTGCCGGGGGTCGCGGCAAAACTGTCCCAATGGGTCGAACCGGCCCCACCAAAACGGTGGCCTTCGATCTGGTAGGAAGATGTGGCAACGCCAAACTGGAACCCCTCGGGGAAATCCGATCGCGTGAAGGTGGTCATTGCGCAGATGCCTCCGGGGCCGGGCCGGTGGACTGGCCCAATGTCAGTTCGGCCTCCAGCAGACGATTGCGCGGCGTGGCACCGGGTGTTTTCACGATGTCCAGCAGCATTTCGGCTGACAGGCGCCCGGCCTCGCGTACAGATGAACGTGTTGCGGTAAACAGGGGGATGTCGGACCCGTTGCGCAGGTAAGACAATTCATCGTCATGGGTGATGATCGAAATATCACGCCCCATGCGCAGGCCCACTTCTTCAATCGCCCGGCGCACGCCGATTGCGGTGATCATCGAAGACACAAGGAATGCGGTTGGCGGGTTTGGCGCGGCAAGAAGCGCGCGCGCCACATCGTGGCCATAGCTTTCCGTCATTTCCCCCTGGAACATCAGACGCGGGTCAACCTCCAGGCCACGTGCCGTCATCGCATCTTCGAACCCTGCGCGCCGGCGGATCGCGAAATCCATGCTTTCCAGGCCGTTGACCAGCGCAATGCGCCGGTGGCCCAGATCCAGCAAAAAGGCGGTGGCACGCTGAAAGGCATGCATGTTGTTCACATCCACCCAGGAATACGGCGTGCGCGCATCAGACGCCCGCCCATGCACAACAAACGGCAGCCCGATTTCATCCAGCAAGGCAACGCGCGGATCGCCCAGGCGCGGCGCATGCATGATGATGCCATCCACGCTGCCTTTTGTCCTGAATTCGCGATAGGCGGATTCTTCGTTCTCATCACTCACGACCGAGATCAGCATGTCATAGCCGTTCTTGGAATAGGTTTCGCCCGCCCCGGCGATGAAGTCGGCGAAAATGGGGTTCACCATTTCATGTTTGGTGCTGACAGGAATGACATGCCCGATGGCCATTGACCGCCCGGTGGCAAGGGATCGGGCGCGCATGTTCGGGTGGTATCCATGCGCCTCGGCCGCGGCCACAACCCGCTTTCGCGTCGCCTCGGATACCTCGGGGTAGCCATTCAACGCGCGGCTGATGGTGGTCTGCGACAGGTGCAGTATTTCCGACAGTTGTTTGAGGTTCATGAGTCCATTCAAATCGGTTTGGTTGTCCGATAACCCTAACCTGCTGGTGTCTTATGGTCAAAAGGAAGATTGATATTGGCCATAAAAAATTACCACTTTGTGGGAATTAGCGCCGATCTGATGTGAATCATTGACAGGTGGAAAACGTTAAGCAAGTGTTAGGTATTCAAAGCGCTTTGGCCTTGGCTTTTCATGCCGGGGCTGTCAGCGCGGAATTTCTGGCGCCGCTGTGGCGCGAATCTGGGAGGAAACAATGAAACATGTGCTTTATGCTGGTGCAGCTGTACTCGCGCTATCTGCGGGAATGGCGGTTTCGGCTGATTTGAAATTTGCACCCGGCGAAGGTGGCTTTAGCTGGGATAGCTATGACGCGCTGAAATCGATGGATCTCAGCGGTGAAACCGTAACCGTTCTTGGCCCCTGGCTTGGGCCGGACAAAGACCTGGTTGAAAGCGTCATCGCCTACTTCGAAGAAGCAACAGGCGCGGATGTGCAGTATTCCGGTTCGGACAGCTTTGAACAGCAGATCGTTATCGATTCCGAGGCAGGCAGCCCGCCAAACATCGCGGTCTTCCCGCAGCCTGGCCTGGCCGCAGATCTGGCCGCCAAAGGTTTCCTGACACCCCTGGGCGATGGTTTTGCCGACTGGACGCGTGAAAACTACGCTGCCGGTCAGTCCTGGGTTGATCTTGGAACCTACGCTGGCAAAGACGGATCAGACGCACTTTACGGCTTTTTCTATAAGGTCGATGTGAAGTCTCTGGTTTGGTATGTGCCGGAAAACTTCGAAGATGCAGGCTATGCAGTGCCTCAGTCCATGGAAGACCTGAAGGCGCTGACGCAACAGATCGTGGATGATGGCGGCACGCCATGGTGTATCGGTCTGGGTTCCGGTGGTGCCACAGGCTGGCCAGCAACCGACTGGGTCGAAGATCTGATGCTGCGCACACAGTCGCCTGCCGACTATGACGCATGGGTCAAAAATGATCTTCCGTTCAATGATCCGAAAGTTGTTGCCGCAATCGACGAATTCGGCTGGTTTGCACGCAATGACGCGTTTGTCGCCGGTGGCGCAGACGCAGTTGCGACAACCGATTTCCGTGACAGCCCGCAGGGCCTGTTCTCGTCGCCACCGCAGTGCTACATGCACCGCCAGGCTTCGTTCATCCCATCGTTCTTCCCTGAGGGAACCGAAATTGGTGTGGATGCGGATTTCTTCTACTTCCCGGCCTATGCTGGCAAAGACCTTGGCAAGCCCGTTTTGGGCGCCGGTACAGTCTTTGGCGTAACCCAGAACAGCAAGGGCGCAATGGCCTTCATGGAATTCCTGAAGTCCCCCATCGCGCATGAAATCTGGATGGCTCAAACCGGCTTCCTGACACCGCACAAGGGTGTGAACACGGATGTTTATGGTGACCCGACGCTGAAGAAAATGGGCGATATCCTTTTGGGTGCCGACACATTCCGCTTTGACGGTTCTGACCTGATGCCCGGCGCGATTGGCGCAGGCGTGTTCTGGACAGGTATGGTCGACTATGCCGGTGGTAAGGATGCAACCGCAGTTGCAGACTCGATCCAAAGCACCTGGGACTCGATCAAGTAACAGGCTTTAAAAAATGCTGCCCGGCGGTCATGCTGCCGGGCAGAACCCACCCTGACAACAATTCATCAGCACGGGTGGCCCTTGGGGGGAGGGGAGTTTTATGCAACAGCTGTTCTTTGCCGCAGGAACCATCGTCATCGGTGTCTTTGGATGCGTTGGCTATTTCTATTTCTCCAATATTCTTTTGGATATCATCTTTCCCGGTCGCGGCCCGCACGCGGGGCGCAACATTAACCGGGCAAACGCGATCCGCCCCTGGCTGTTTTTGTTTCCCACGCTTGCCGTTCTGGGTCTTTACCTTGTGTACCCGGTGTTTTCATCCGGCTGGCTTTCGATGTCCGATGCGGGCGGGGATACTTTTGTAGGGTTCGAAAATTACGCCTGGCTGCTTCAGGATCGAAAGTTCCTTGAAAGCCTTGGAAACAACGCGCTGTGGCTGGTTTTTGTGCCCGCAGCGGCAACATTTTTTGGCCTGATATCGGCCGGGCTTACCGACCGGATCAAATGGGGTGCGGCGGCCAAAAGCCTTATCTTCATGCCGATGGCGATCAGCTTTGTCGGGGCGGCCGTGATCTGGAAATTCATTTACGACTATCGAGGTGCCGATCAGGAACAAATCGGCCTTCTGAATGCGGTTGTCGTGGCCCTGGGGGGCGATCCGCACGCCTGGATCACGATCCCATTTTGGAACAATTTCTTTCTGATGATCATCCTGATCTGGATCCAGTCCGGGTTTGCCATGGTGATCCTGTCCGCCGCCCTGCGTGGCATCAGCGAAGAAACGATCGAAGCGGCCTTTCTGGACGGGGCCACCCCCCTTCAGGTGTTCTTTCGCATCAAGATTCCGCAAATCTGGGGCACGATCGCAGTGGTCTGGACCACGATCACCGTCCTTGTGCTGAAGATCTTTGATATCGTTTTTGCCATGACAAACGGGCAATGGGGCACGCAGGTTCTGGCAAACCTGATGTATGACTGGATGTTCCGCGGAACCCCCGATTTCGGGCGCGGCTCTGCGATTGTGATGGTGATCATGCTGCTGGTGGTTCCGATCATGGCCTGGAACATCCGCAATGCCGCAAAGGAGATGCGCTGATGGATATGGCAGGTTCCAAGCCGCAGTTGACCTGGGCGATCAACCTTTCGGTCGCCTTTCTGGTTCTTTTGTGGGTCATTCCCACCGTAGGGCTTTTGATTTCGTCCTTTCGCGACAGGGATCAGATATCCACATCCGGGTGGTGGACAGCGCTTTCCGCGTCCGAACGCAACTTTATCCAACGCGCTGATGCCCCGAATACAGCAGTGCGCGATGGCGATGTCTGGGTGGTGTCAGGCAATGTGTTTGGTGACAAACCGGGCGAAGTGGTTGCCTTTGGTGTGCGTTCTCAGGCGCCCGAAGCGTTTGCTGTGGGCGAAACCGGCGAACATGCAAACGGCGCGCGCATCAGCGTGCAGGCCAATGGCGACTACCGCATCGCCTATAGTGAACCGCAGGAGGGCACCCGAGGCTTGCGCCTGTTTGTCCGGTCTCAGTCCCCGCCGGTTTTTACGCTGGATAATTATAGCGAGGTTCTGTTTGCCGAAGGCATTGGGCGCGCGTTTCTTAACACGCTGACGGTGACGGTGCCCGCCACCATCATCCCCATCCTTGTGGCCGCTTTTGCCGCCTATGCGCTGGCGTGGATGGAGTTTCCGGGCCGCGCCCTGTTGATTGCAGGGATTGTGGGGCTGTTGGTGGTGCCCTTACAGGTCGCCTTTATCCCGCTGCTGAAGCTTCACAACACTGTTGGGATCGGAAAGGGGTATCTGGGCATATGGCTGGCACATACCGGATTTGGCCTGCCGTTGGCGGTGTATCTGTTGCGTAACTACATTGCTGGCTTGCCGCGTGAAATCATCGAAAGCGCCAAAGTGGATGGCGCGACAGATTTCGACATCTTCCGCCGTATCATCCTGCCGTTAAGCTACCCGGCGCTGGCATCCTTTGCGATTTTTCAGTTCCTTTGGGTCTGGAATGACCTTTTGGTCGCCAAGGTCTTTTTGGGCACAGGATCAAACCAACTGGTGATGACGGGCCTGATTGTAGAGCTGCTGGGATCGCGCGGTGGGGATTGGGAAATTCTGGCGGCTTCGGCCTTTGTCTCAATCGCTGTGCCGACGCTGGTGTTCTTTTCACTGCAGAAATACCTGGTGCGCGGGCTTCTGGCCGGATCGGTCAAAGGGGGGTAGGCGCGTGAATGCGACGACAGGGGACCAGACCATGACCCATCTGGCAAAAGACCGTGACTGGTGGCGCGGCGCGGTGATCTATCAGGTTTACCCGCGCAGCTTTCAGGATTCCAATGCTGACGGGATCGGAGACCTGCTGGGGATCGTGCGGCGCATGCCTTACGTCGCCTCACTGGGGGTGGATGCGATCTGGATTTCCCCGTTCTTCACCTCGCCGATGAAGGATTTCGGCTACGATGTGTCGGATTACTGCGATGTTGACCCGATGTTCGGATCTCTTGCAGATTTCAATGCGGTGATCGAAACGGCCCATGCGCTGGGGCTGAAGGTCATGATTGATCTGGTCCTTAGCCACACGTCCGATGAACACCCCTGGTTTCGCGAAAGCCGCCAGTCGGGAGGCAACGAAAAAGACAACTGGTACGTCTGGGCCGATGCAAAACCGGATGGCACGCCGCCCAACAACTGGCTGTCAATTTTCGGCGGATCGGCCTGGCACTGGGATACGCGCCGCTGCCAGTATTACCTTCACAACTTTCTGGTCTCACAGCCGGACCTGAACTTTCATGAACCCGCTGTTCAGGATGCCCTTCTGGATGTCGCGCGCTTCTGGCTGGAACGCGGGGTGGATGGTTTCCGCCTTGATACGATCAACTTTTATACGCATGACGCGCACCTGCGCGACAATCCCCCGCTGGCACCCGAGGACCGTAACTCCACCATAGCGCCCGCGGTGAACCCCTATAATCACCAACATCACCTGTACGATAAAAACCGCCCCGAAACGCTTGAATTCCTGCGCAAACTGCGCGGCGTGATGGAGCCTTACAACGCGGCTGCGGTGGGCGAAGTGGGGGACGCACAGCGCGGGCTTGAGATCATGGGGGAATACACCGCCGGCGATGATCTGATGCAGATGTGTTATGCGTTCGAACTTCTTTCCGGCACCCAGCCCGGTGCACAGGATGTGGCCGGGGTGATGGAAAAAGTGGCCCGCGTCGCGGCCGATGGCTGGGCCTGCTGGGCCTATTCCAACCACGATGTGGTGCGCCACATCACGCGCTGGGGGCTGACATCGCCCGCGGCAAAGATGTTTACCACCCTGATGATGTGCCTACGCGGATCAGCCTGTATTTATCAGGGCGAGGAACTGGGCCTGACCGAGGCGACCCTGGCCTTTGATGATTTACAGGACCCTTACGGGATAGAATTCTGGCCCGAATTCAAAGGGCGCGATGGCTGCCGCACGCCAATGGTGTGGGAACGGTCCAACGCAAACGGCGGCTTTTCTACGGCTGCGCAGCCCTGGCTGCCGGTGCCGGGTGAACATTTGCAGCATAGCGTTGAAACGGCCGAGGCCGACCCGGGCGCGCTTTTGCACCACTACCGGCGGGCAATCGCATTGCGCCACGCCCATCGGGCACTGGCCAAGGGCGATATGCTGGACATGCACGCCGAAGGCCAGGTGCTGAGCTTTCGCCGTGTCTATCAGGGCGAAGAGGTTTTTTGCGCGTTCAACATGGGCGAAGACGCGGTGGAAATCACGCTGCCACATGGCGACTGGCTGCCCATCGGGCTGGAACTAAACAGCGCCCACGCGGGCCCCGATGGCAAGGTGCACCTGGCACACTGGCAACCCTGTATCATGCTACACACTGCTTCGGCGGGTTGAGGAGAAGACGACATGGCAAACCTGAAACTGCGCAACGTTGGCAAATCTTATGGGCCGGTCGAGGTTCTGAAAGGCATAGACCTGGACATCCAGACCGGAGAGCTGGTTGTGTTCGTCGGCCCATCAGGGTGCGGAAAATCCACGCTTTTACGCATGGTTGCAGGGCTGGAAAAAATCACGGCCGGTGAACTTCAGATCGACGGGCAGGTGATGAACGATGTCCCGCCCAGCCAGCGTGGCATTGCCATGGTGTTCCAAAGCTATGCCCTTTATCCGCATATGACAGTTTATGATAACATGGCCTTTGCGCTGAAGATCGCAAAGAAATCCAAGGCCGAGATTGACGCCACCGTGCACAAGGCCGCCAAAACCCTGCAACTGGAAAACTACCTTGATCGCCTGCCCAAAGCCCTGTCAGGCGGGCAGCGCCAGCGCGTTGCGATCGGGCGGGCGATTGTGCGCGATCCCAAGGTGTATTTATTTGACGAACCGCTTTCAAACCTGGATGCAGCCCTGCGTGTGGCCACCCGGATCGAGATCGCGCAACTGAAAGAGGCGATGCCGGACTCAACGATGATTTATGTCACCCATGATCAGGTTGAAGCGATGACATTGGCCGATCGCATCGTGGTGCTGGCCAATAAAGGTATCGCCCAGGTCGGCAGCCCGCTGGACCTGTATGAACGCCCGGACAATGAATTTGTGGCCCAGTTTATCGGCAGCCCGGCGATGAACCTTTTGTCAGGTGAAATTGTTGAAACCGGCAAAACGACCCGGGTCAAGCTGGACGGCGAAGGCATCGCGGTGGCCGATCTGGAAACGATCGGCGCCGATCTGGGCAAACGGGTGAACGTGGGCGTGCGCCCTGAAGATTTCGTGATGACAGACGGTGATGCGATCCTTGATGGCAAAGTGGATATCGTCGAGGCGCTGGGCGAGGTGACGCTTTTGTATTTCGTGCCCGAACGCGGGCAGGATCCGATTGTCGCCAAATTGCCGGGTGTGCACGCCGACCTGAAGGAACGAAATGTGCGCCTGACAGCGGACCCTTCCAAAGTGCAGGTGTTTCACGAAGGGCTCTCGATGCGCGTCTGAGGCGCAAAACGGCAAGGAAACTGCGCCTTGGGTGGGGGTTTGTCCGCCCTTAACTTGCCCCTGCGCGCCAGCATTGTTATGTGGCTTCTAAGTTATCGTGATTGGGGCATAACCATGCGGGCAGAGGCTCAGAACAACGTTGATGCGGTTGAAAAATCGCTGAACCTCCTTCGGCAGCGGATCGGGTGGGAAACTGCCGGGCATCGGTTGGAGGAATTCAATGCGATGACCGAAGACCCCGACCTTTGGAATGACCCCGACCGCGCGCAAAAACTGATGCGCGAACGTCAATCGCTTCTGGATGCGGTGAACAGCTACAAGGCAATGGCGCAGGACCTTTCCGACCAGATCGAACTGATCGAGATGGGCGAGATGGAAGAGGACGGCGAAATCGTCGAAGAGGCCGAAGCCGCGCTGCGCGCGCTGGTCGAAAAAGCCGCCGCCGCCGAGCTGGAGGCTTTGTTGAACGGCGAGGCAGACGCCAACGATACCTTCCTTGAAATCAATTCCGGCGCCGGTGGCACGGAAAGCTGCGACTGGGCTTCGATGCTGGCGCGCATGTATGTGCGTTGGGCTGAAAAGCAGGGCTATAAGGTCGAATTGATGAGCGAAAGTGCGGGCGAAGAGGCCGGCATCAAATCCGCCGCGTATAAGATTTCCGGGCACAATGCATACGGCTGGCTGAAATCTGAAAGCGGTGTTCACCGGCTGGTGCGCATCAGCCCGTTTGATTCTGCTGCAAAGCGGCACACCTCTTTCAGCTCGGTCTGGGTCTACCCGGTGGTCGATGACAACATCGAGATCGAAGTTAACCCATCCGATATCCGGCTGGACACCTATCGTTCCTCCGGGGCAGGTGGTCAGCACGTGAACACCACGGATTCGGCGGTGCGCATCACCCACCTTCCCACCGGGATCGTGGTGACAAGCTCGGAAAAATCCCAGCACCAGAACCGCGATATCGCGATGAAGGCGCTGAAGTCGCGCCTGTATCAGATGGAACTGGACCGGCGCAACGCCGCCATCAACGAAGCGCATGAAAACAAGGGCGATGCGGGCTGGGGCAACCAGATCCGATCCTATGTTCTTCAGCCCTACCAGATGGTGAAAGACCTGCGCACCAACCATGAAACCTCGGATACCAAGGGCGTTCTGGATGGTGATCTGGATGCCTTCATGGCCGCCACCCTTGCGCTGGATGTGGCGGGCAAAAGCCGGGCCGAGGCGCAGGCAGAAGACTAAAAAAACCCCTGCCGGTGCCCGCCTGGGGCACTGGGGCTTATTATTTTACTTGTTAAGAATTCTTGACGTGCGGCAAATCAGCCGCAACACTTTACCCTGATGCGCGAACAATAAAAAAAACCACACTTCAGGGGGATACATGAGTGACTCTCATCAAGTCGCGCCATCGGCAACGCCAAAAATTGGCGCCGTGGCATTCAAGGACATAACCGCGGCCCTGTCCGCCGGGATAAAGGACTTTCGCAAAGCCCCGTCTTTCGGGCTGTTTTTCAGTGCATTCTACGTTGTCGGCGGTTGGCTGATCTATCTGGAACTTGCGGTGCGTGGCTCGGAGATATGGGTTATTCCCATCGCGCTTGGCTTTCCGCTGCTTGCCCCATTTGCAGCCGTCGGCCTTTACGAGGTCAGCCGAAGGCTGGAAGCAGGCGAAGCCCTGAAATGGTCTAAGATTCTGGGCGTTGTTGTGCGCCAGAAGGACAGGCAATTCCCATCCATCGCCATGGTGATCATCATGGTCTTCATGTTCTGGGTCTTTGTGGCGCACCTTGTGTTTGCGCTGTTCATGGGGCTGCAACCCATGACGAACATCATGACAAACTGGCAGGATACGCTGTTCACATCCGAAGGTCTGACCATGCTGGCCGTGGGGTCGGGGGTTGGGGCGGTCCTGTCATTCGTGCTGTTTTCGCTGACGGTTGTCAGCCTGCCCATGCTTCTGGACCGGGAACTTGATTTCATCACGGCGATGATTTGCAGCTTTCAGCTGGTGATGGCCAATCCGGTGCCAATGCTGGCCTGGGGGCTTTTGATCGCGGTTCTGACGCTGGCCGGGATGGCGCTGTATTTTCTGGGGTTGTTGGTGGTGTTGCCGGTGCTGGGCCATGCCACATGGCACCTTTACCGCGGGGCCATGTGCACCGAGGAATAATTCAGAAAACTCAATGAAAAGGCCGCCCGAAGGGGCGGCCTTTATCAATAGCGTTATCGCCTGCGTTCCTGTCAGGGTTTGGCGGGTGCCTTTGCGGGCTTTCCGGCCGAGGCCAGGGGATCTTCCTGACGCTGAACAGAGCCTTCAAAATGCGCGCCGGATTCGATGGCGATCGTTTTGTGAATGATGTCACCTTCCACACGTGCGGTGGATGTCAGGCGAACCTTCAGGCCGCGCAGACGCCCGATGATGCGGCCGTTGACCACAACATCATCCGCCACGATTTCACCCTTCACGGTGGCGCCTTCGCCAACTGTCAGCATATGCGCGCGAATGTCACCTTCAACGGTGCCTTCGACCAGAATGTCGCCGGTGGATTTCAGGTTGCCCTTGATCACCAGGTCTGTCGACAGCATGGATGCTGGCGGCTTTGCCTTAGGGGCCGCCGCCGGCGCTGTGGACGCGGCAGGTTTGGCCTGAGCCTCGGGTGTTGCTGGTGTCGTTGTATCGCTGTCGCCGGCCTGCTTGGGTCCTGGCTCGTTGATCCTGCTTTTAGAAAACATTGTTCGCCGCCTTGATAAATGTCATCGGGTTGATAGCTTTGCCGCCGACGCGGATCTCATAGTGAAGATGAGGGCCGGTTGAGCGTCCGGAATTTCCCATATCACCAATCCGGTCGCCACGCGAGACTCTTTGCCCAACTTTCACGCGAATGGCGGATAGATGCGCATAGCGCGTCTCGATGCCAAAGTCGTGCTGGATCTTGATCAGGCGCCCATAGCCCGATGACCAGTCTGCTTTGATCACCACGCCGTCGGCCGTTGCGTAAATCGGGGTGCCCACGCTTGATGCGAAATCGGTGCCTGCATGCAGCCTTCCCCAGCGCATGCCAAATCCGCTGGTAAAGCGAAACGCGGTTTTCAGGGGTTGGGCAAAGGGCATTTTTTCTACCGCGATGCGGTACATGTTCATCCGGTCCATTTCATTCAGAATCGCATTGGCCCGCAGGCCGTCGGCATCCGGTTCGCTGCCCTTGGTTGATAAAATCAACGGTGTCAGCGGCCCGCCCTGGCCAGAATAACGCTGCCGGATCTGGTCGATGATCTGTTCTGGCGGCATGCCAGCATCGCGAAACATCTTGTCCAGCGGGGTCAGTGAAATGGAAACCGCATCTTCCAGCTGCTGAAAGATCTGGTCATTGCGTTCTTCGCGCAGGCGCTGTTCGAAAATCAGGTTCTGCGCAAAACTGTCTGATTTCGCGGCCGTTTCGGCCATCTCATCCCGCTCGATCGCGGTGCTTTCCAGCGCGCTGGTCAGAAAATCCAGCGTTGAATTCACGTCTTCCACGCTGCCCGAAACCGGCGCGTCGCCTGAATCACGGGCTTCGGCCAGCATTGTTTCCAGGGAGCCGCGCGCATCGTCGCGTTCGCGCATCGTGCGCTGCAGGGTGGACTGAATTACGCCAATCCCGGTTTCCAGTTCCTTGCGCCGGTCTTCGGATGCCAGAAGCGAAGATTGCATATCGCTGATCTGTGCCAGCGCCAGGTTGAACCGTTCCTGCGCGGCAAGGGCTTCGGCCGCGCGGGTGTCGCGGGCATCTGAAAGGATCTGAAGGCGCTGTTCATAAAGTTGCTGATCGCGTTGCGCCTGATCGCGCCGGTTGCCTGAACCGATGGTGTCCATCAACAAGACAGCCGTTGCCAGAACAGCCCAGCCTACAAAGGCCGCGCTGCCTGTCCAGGCGATAAGCTGTGTGAACGGGGAAAGGCGAATAAACCGTGTGCCTTCTTCGGACCGAAGAAACAGGCGCTGTTCGGGAAAGGCCCTCTCCAGCATGTGGTTCAGCCTGTATGATAGCCGCCTATGCAATGTTCATATCCAGATTACCCCATGTCCCGGCACCGGCCCGCCAGCGCCAGATGCCGCGAAATTCTTAGCGCGCAGGGGGGCGCCACGCAACAAATTAAACGCGAAAACATCACCTTGTCGCCCGGTGTGGGGCGGGTTTTTGCCGAACGGCGGCGTCATGTCGCGCCTTCGGTCAGGGGCCAGTAGAAATCAGGAGGCATCCCGGCCTCGGCGCGTTTTTCTTCGTTAAAGGGGGGCTTCAGGGGGCCGTGGAAATAGGTGCGCACCAGTTTGTGAAACTGCTCCTTCGGGTCCAGCTCATGGCGGCCGCACAAAAAGTGAAACCACTTAGAGCCATAGGCCACATGCCCCACCTCTTCGCTGTAAATAACCTGCAGGGCCTGAACAGTGGCCGTGTCTTTGGCGTTTTCGAACACCTTGATCATGCCCGGCGTCACATCCAGCCCGCGCGCCTCCAGCACCATTGGCACCACGGCCAGGCGGCCCATCAGATCCTCGGCGGTATCTTCGGCCGCGCGCCACATCCCTGCGTGGGCGGCAAGATCACCGTAAAAACTGCCGTGGGCCTCTAGGCAATCAGATACCAGATTGAAATGGTTGGATTCTTCGGCCGCCGCCTTCACCCAGTCATCATAAAACCCAATGGGCATTTTGGTGGCGGTGAACCGCGCAATGATATCCCAGTGCAGATCAACCGCATTCAGTTCGATATGCGCCACCGCATGCAGCAAGGCCTTGCGCCCCTCTGGGGTGCCGGGGCGGCGGCGGGGCACATCGCGCGGGTCCAAAAGGGCCGGGCGGTCCGGGCGGGCCGGAAAATCCGGCGGGCTGGCCTGCCCAATGGCCAGCGGTTCACCGGCGTCACGCGCGCTGAACCAACTGGCGGCATGCTTTTTTGAAACGGCGGTTTTTGCGCGCCCATCGGCGGTTTGCAGAACCTCGACAGCCATTTGCGCCAGTGTTTGCATCACAGCGCACGCACCGCGGCCAACACATCTTCGACATGGCCGGCAACCCGCACCTTTGGCCAGACGCGCAGTATCACGCCATCCCCGCCAATCAGAAATGTGGTGCGGGTAATACCAAGGTAGGTTTTCCCGTAATTCTTCTTTTCACCCCAGACGCCAAAGCGTTCGCAAACATCGCTTTGCGCATCTGACAAAAGCGCAACTTCCAGCGCGTGTTTGTCGCGGAAATTCTCGTGCTTTTTTACACTGTCCTTTGACACGCCCAGGACCTGCACGCCGGCGGCGCGGAACGCTTCAAGTTCAGCGGTAAAGCCCACGGCTTCGGTCGTGCATCCCGGTGTGTTGTCCTTTGGGTAAAAGAACAAAACAACCGGCGCCGGGGACAGCGCCGACAGGGTGACGGTTTCACCGCCATCGCGGGGCAGGGTGAAGTCGGGCGCTTTCGCGCCAACGGGCAGGGGCTGGGCTGTCATTGGCTTGGCTTCCTCAGGGCGATCTCGTAAGGCTTTCGTTTTACGGCGGTTCGGGCAAAGATGAAAGCCAGAGCCAATAGGAAAACGCAACCCGCAGACATGACAGAGCAACGAACTGACATACCTTCAAAGCGGCGCAGGCTGCATTGGCATTTCGGTATCTGGATGCTGGTTCTTGTGCTGTTTGGTTCGCTGTTTTTGCTTGTGGCCAGCATGTCGCTGACGGGCCGGGTTCTGGTGATGCCCGGCTGGGCCACAGAACGGGTTGAGACGCGCGTGAATGATGCAATGGCATCGGGCAGCATTTCACTGGGGCGCGTTGAAATAGGTGTTACCCCGCGCGGGCGCCCGCGCCTGCGGCTGGTGGATATCGGGGTGCGCGATGGCACCGGGTTGGAAATTGCGCAGCTGAACGGGGTGGAAGGCGGGCTTAAACCCCTGGCCCTGTTGCGGGGCACGCTGGAGCCGACGACCCTGTACCTGTCCGGCGCGCAGGTGACATTGCGCCGGCGCGCGAACGGTGAATTTGACCTGTCGTTCGGTCAGGGCGGCGGGGCCTCGGGTGATCTGGCCGGCGTGCTGGATGCGATCGACAAGGTGTTTACGGATGGCCCGTTGGCGCGGGTTGAAAACATTCAGGCGGACGCGCTGACCATCACACTGGAAGATGCGCGATCCGGCCGGTTGTGGCAGGTCACCGACGGGCGCATGAAACTGACCTCGACCAAAGACGTGGTGGACATCACCGTTGCTTTTGACGTGTTCAACCAGACCGAAGAGCTTGCGCAAACGGTGCTGGGGTTTCGCAGCGCCAAAGGCAGCTCTGAGGCAAGCTTTGGCGCCACGTTTAAAAATGCGGCAGCGGCCGATATTGCCGCGCAATCGCCTGTGCTGTCATTTCTCAGCGTCGTTGACGCGCCGATATCGGGTGCCTTGCGCACCTCTATCGATGCCCAGGGCACCCTGACCGGCCTTGCCGGCACGCTGGAGCTGGGCGATGGCGCGCTGTCCCCGGCGCCGGGCGCGCGCCCGGTTCGCTTTGGCGGCGCGAAGGTCTATATTGATTTTGACCCCGCGCAGCAGCGCGTCAACTTCTCGGAAATCTCGGTGCAATCCGAACTTGGCCTGGTGCGCGGCGAAGGGCATGCCTATTTGCGCGACTTTAACCGGGGGTGGCCAAGTTCCCTGCTGGGGCAGGTCAAGCTGAATGGCGCCCAGGTGAACCCCCGCGGCATGTTCGAAGACCCTGTTGTCATTGATGGCGGGGCGGCAGATTTCAGGCTGCGGCTGAACCCGTTTACTTTGGATCTGGGCCAGGTGGTGCTGTTGCACGGTGATAACAGCTATACGGCATCCGGGCAGGTCACGGCGGGGCGCGATGGCTGGGGGGTGTCGCTGGATGGGGCGACAGACCTGATTACGAAAGATGAGATTCTTTCGCTGTGGCCTGTATCGCTGGCCGACAAGCCGCGCGCCTGGGTCGCCTCCTCGGTCATGGCAGGCGAGGTTTTTGGCGCCCGTGCCGCTTTCCGGCTGGAACCGGGCCAGGAAATGCGCGTGTCCGCCGGCGCCGGGTTCAGGGGGGCGTCGGCCAGGGTGGTGCCGTTGATGCCACTGGTCGAAAATGCCAGCGGCTATATGTCGATCGAAGGGCAGACCTTTACCGTTGTGACCGAAGCCGGCAATGTAACCGCCCCGTCCGGGGATGTGGTGGATGTGGCCGGCACGGTCTATCACGTGCCCCATATGCCAACCAAACCAACGCCGGCCTGGGTGGATCTGCACCTTTCCGGGCCGGTCGGCGGGGCGCTGTCTGTGCTGGCTGGCAAACCGTTTGAAATCTTCAAGTTCAGTGATCTGGGCCCGGATCTGGCCAGCGGAACGTTCAGGGCCGAAGGCCGCCTTGATCTGATCCTGAAACAGCCGATGGACCCGCTGGACACGCGCTATGACATCAGCGCCGATGTGACCGGCATCAGGTCTGATGTTCTGATCAAGGACCATATTCTGACAGCCTCGGCGGCGCGGGTGCATGCCACCAATGAAATGGTCGAGGTCACGGGCGACGGGCGCATTGGCGCGGTCGGGGCCGGGGGCACCTGGCGCCAGCTGATGGGCGAAGACCACAGGGGGCGGTCACGGCTGGAAGGGTGGCTGGAGCTTAGCGCGCGCACGGTTGAAGAGTTTAATATCGGTCTGCCTGACGAAACCTTTTCCGGGCGCGGTGTGGGGCGGATGACGGTTGATCTGGCGCAGGGCGAAGAAACCGCCTTTTCGCTGGAATCAGATCTGAACCGCGTGGGCATTCGCATTCCCAGCCTCAGCTGGTCGAAACCCGCCAATCAGACCGGCCGGTTTATGGCGCAGGGGGCGCTTGGCGATGTTCCCCGGGTGGATGTTCTGGAATTTGAAGCACCGGGGCTGAAAGCCAGCGGGCAGCTGAGTGTAAACCCCGATGGGGGGCTGGATCAGGCGGCCTTCAGCCGGGTGCAACTGGGCGGTTGGCTGGACGCGCCGGTGACGTTTGTGGGGCGCGGCGTGGGCAAAGACCCCGGCATTCGGGTATCCGGGGGCAGTGTCGATATGCGGCGTGCGGAATTTGCCAGCGGCGCGGGGGGATCTGACGCTCCGGTGCAGCTGACACTGGACAGGATGACAATTTCCCAGGGCATCGTGTTAACCGGATTTTCGGGTGATTTTAACCGCAGTGGCGGGCTGAACGGCACGTTCTCATCGCTTGTAGACGGGGGGGCGGCGATCAAGGGGACGCTGGCACCTCAGCCAGATGGGTCGGCCGTGCGTATCACCAGCGCGGACGCAGGCGGCGTCCTGCGCGCAGCCGGGGTGTTTCAATCCGCACAAGGCGGCGCGCTGGAACTGATCCTGGCACCGCGCAAGGGCGAAGGCATCTACGAAGGGCAGCTAAAGGTATCTGACACCCGGGTCGCCAATGCCCCGTCGCTTGCCGGTTTGCTGTCGGCCGTGTCCGTGATCGGCATACTGGAACAGCTTGACGGGCAGGGCCTGTCCTTTCCCGAAGTTGACGCGCGCTTTCGCCTGACCCCAAATCAGGTCACCGTCTACCAAAGCAGCGCGGTGGGCCCGTCACTGGGGCTGTCGATGGATGGCACCTATGATCTTGGGACCTCCAGCATGGATATGCAGGGCGTCATTTCCCCGTTTTACATGGTAAACGCCATCGGGCAGATCTTTACGCGCAAGGGCGAAGGGCTGGTTGGCTTCAACTTCACCCTGAAAGGCACGCCGGATGACCCGGTGATCGGGGTGAACCCCTTATCCATTTTTACGCCCGGGATGTTTCGCGATATCTTTCGCCGCCCACCACCCAAACCTGAAGAGTGACACAAGCGATGAAGCTTAGTGATTTTGATTTCGATCTGCCTGAAACGCTGATCGCAACCCGGCCTGCGAAACCGCGCAGCGCGTCGCGCCTGCTGGTCGCGACCCCGGATGCGATGGTTGACGCGCGGGTCACCGACCTTGTCAGCTGGCTGCGCCCGGGCGACAGGCTGGTGTTGAATGACACAAAGGTGATCCCCGCACGCCTGTCGGGCACACGCACCCGGCCGGGCGCGGCCGGCGAAGGCGTGGCGCGCATCGAAGTCACGCTTCTGGAACCTGCGGGCGCAGGCCAGTGGCACGCCCTGATCAAACCCCTTCGCAAAGTGGCCGAGGGCGAAGAGATTGTCTTTTCCCCCGATTTGTCCGCGCGCCTGCTGACCAAGGCGGATGGCCAGGCAACCTTGTCTTTCAACGTTTCCGGCGATGATTTCGATGCGGCGCTGGCGCAGGCAGGGCAAATGCCGCTGCCCCCCTATATCGCCGCCAAACGCCCGGCCGATGCGCAGGACCGCGAAGATTACCAGACGGTTTTTGCCCGCGCGCCGGGGGCCGTTGCCGCGCCCACCGCATCGCTGCATTTTGACAAACCTCTTTTGGCCGCATTGGCCGAAAAAGGCGTGTCCTTTACCCATGTAACCCTGCATGTGGGGGCGGGCACCTTTCTGCCTGTTAAGGTGGATGATGTCAGCCAGCATAAAATGCACGCCGAATGGGGGGACGTCAGCGCCCGCGCGGCTGGTGAGATTAACGCCACCAAAGCCGCTGGGGGGCGCGTTATCCCCGTTGGCACCACGGCGCTGCGGCTGATTGAAAGCGCAGCACAGGCCGACGGGCGCATTGCCCCCTGGCAGGGTGACACGGATATTTTCATCACGCCCGGCTTTCACTTTCGCATCGCTGATGCGTTGATGACCAATTTTCATCTGCCCAAATCAACGCTGATGATGCTTGTGTCCGCCCTGATGGGCACCGACAGGATCAGCCAGATCTATACCCATGCCATCGCACAGGGTTACCGGTTCTTTTCCTACGGTGATTCATCTCTGCTCTTGCCAAAATCCGCCCCCCCACAGTAGCGTTTTCGCCGGAACACGACGCTTTGGGGTCGTGATTGGGGCGGCGCGGGGCGCGCTGTTTGCTATCGTGTCGTGACACCCGGCGCGCGGAGAGGCTGATGTTTCAGGTATTAGGCAGTTCATGGGCCCTTTTACTGGGCATGATGTTGTTGATGATCGGCAACGGCGTTCAGGGAACGCTTCTTGGTATTCGTGGCGGTATCGAAGGGTTTACCACCTTCCAGATGTCCATTGTCATGGCCGGGTATTTCGCGGGTTTCCTGGGCGGCTCACGCGCGGCACCGCTGATGATCCGGCGGGTTGGCCACGTGCGGGTGTTTGCGGCGCTGGGCTCTTTTGTGTCGGCCGTTCTTATCCTTTATCCGTCGATCGCCGACCCTTGGGCGTGGACAGGGCTGCGCGTGATCATCGGGTTTTGCTTTTCGGGCGTCTATGTGACTGCGGAAAGCTGGCTGAACAACGCGGCCAGCAATGAAAACCGGGGCAAGGCGCTATCGCTTTACCTGATTGTGCAGATGGCGGGCATCATTCTGGCGCAGGGCCTGCTGGTGCTTGGCGATCCTTCGGGGTTTGTGCTGTTTGTCATCCCGTCGGTTCTGGTTTCCATCGCATTTGCGCCCATTCTTCTTTCGGTAAACCCGACACCGGCCTTTGCCACAGCCAAAAGAATGACCTTGTCAGACCTGTTTCACATCTCGCCGCTGGGCTGTGTCGGGATCTTCATACTGGGCGGAGTGTTTTCCGCACAGTTTGGCATGGCGGCGGTCTTTGGAACGGAAATTGGCCTGACGGTCGGCGAAATCTCGTTCTTCATTTCGATGATCTACGTGGGCGGGCTGCTGTTTCAGTATCCCATCGGATGGATGTCGGACCGCATGGACCGGCGGGTTCTGATCCTGGCCGTTTCCGGGATCGCGGCCGTGGCGGCCGTTCTGCCGGTTCTCTGGGCCAGCTCTTATATGATCCTGCTGATCGCGGCCTTCATCATCGGTGGCATGACCAACCCGCTTTATGCCCTGCTGATCGCCTATACGAACGACTTTCTGGAGCTGGATGATATGCCGGCGGCCTCGGCAGGATTGATTTTCATCAATGGAATCGGCGCCATCGCGGGCCCGGTGATCACGGGTTGGGCGATGGGGGCGTTCGGGCCGGAAGGGTTCTTTGTGTATATGGGCGCACTGCTGGTGATTCTGGTTGGCTATGGTGGCTGGCGAATGACCCAGCGCGCTGCGCCAACGGTTGAAGAATCCGGCGCATACGTCAGTGTTTCGCCTTCTGCATCGCCCGTTGCGGTGGATATGGCGCAGGAAATCTACATTGATACCGCCCTGGAAGAAGAAGAAGCGGGTGGAAGTGCGCAATATTCATAAAAACAGTTGCGCATATGTGAAACTTTTGTAACGTGAAATTGCCCGGTGGACAATCAGGTGCGAGGAGAGTTGCATGTCCAAACCAGAAGACGTTCTGGCCTATTGGCTGGACGAAATCGGCCCCGCAGGCTGGTACGCGGGTGGTGAGGCCCTTGATGCCGAGATTCGGGATAAGTTTCTGAAAACATGGGAAGATGCTTGCAGTGGGGCGTGCTCTCTGTGGTTGACGTACCCGGCGGGCGCGCTTGCCTACATCATCCTGATGGATCAGTTTCCGCGCAATATGTTCCGGGGGTCAAAAATGGCCTTTTCATCGGATCTGGCTGCGCTGGAGGCTGCGAAATGCAGCGTCAAAAAAGGCTGGGATATGCGCATTGATGAACCTGCGCGCCAGTTCTTTTACCTGCCCATGATGCATTCGGAAAACCTGTGTGATCAGGACCGCTGCGTGCGCCTGATGCTGACGCGCATGCCCGAAAGCGGCGCGCAAAACCTGCAACATGCCAAGGTGCACCGCGAAGTTATCCGCCGGTTCGGGCGTTTCCCTTATCGCAACGAGGCGCTGGAACGCGGCACAACCGGGCCAGAGCATGCTTTCTTTGAAGAAGGCGGATACGGGAAAATGCTGCAAAGCCTCAGCGCCTGAAACCGGGTTTCGCTGCTGGTGGCCCCTGTGGGCCGGGGAAAGACGCGCGCTTTGCGCCGGTCTGCGCCCCTTGCATAGCGGGTTTTTTGCAGGATCATTGATGCTGATCCGAAAATAGTTTAATGGCAAACTATCTTTTTTGCGGAGGAGCGGCGAATGCCTGCCAAGTCTTTTGATGTTGTCGTGATCGGGGCCGGCCCCGGTGGGTATGTCGCTGCGATCCGGGCCGCCCAGCTGGGGCTGAAGGTGGCCGTGGTTGAACGCGAAAACCTTGGCGGGATTTGCCTGAACTGGGGCTGCATCCCCACAAAGGCGCTGTTGCGCAGTGCCGAAGTCTTTCACCTGATGGAACGCGCTAAGGAATTTGGCCTGTCCGCGGATGGGATTGGCTATGATCTGGACGCGGTGGTGAAACGTTCGCGCGGCGTTGCCGCCCAGCTTTCCGGCGGCATTGGCCACCTTTTGAAAAAGAACAAGGTGAGCGTCTTCATGGGCGTGGCGACGATCACCGCCAAAGGCCAGGTTTCTGTTAAGACGGAAAAAGACAGCCAGCAGCTGACGGCGAAGAATATCATTCTGGCCACGGGCGCGCGCGCGCGCCAGCTGCCGGGGCTGGAGGCCGACGGCGATCTGGTTTGGGCCTACCGCGATGCGTTGCAGCCACCCCATATGCCCAAAAAGCTTCTGGTTATCGGATCCGGCGCTATCGGCATTGAATTTGCCAGCTTTTACAACACTCTGGGCGCCGATACGACGGTGGTTGAGGTGATGGACCGCGTCCTGCCCGTGGAAGATGCCGAGATTTCGGCCTTTGCCAAAAAGCAGTTTGTCAAACAGGGCATGAAGATCATGGAAAAGGCTGTGGTCAAGCAGCTGGACCGGGGCAAAGGCAAGGTGACCGCGCATATCGAAACCGGCGGCAAGGTTATCACGCAGGAATTTGACACCGTCATTTCGGCCGTGGGGATCGTCGGCAATGTCGAAGATCTGGGGCTGGAGGCCCTGGGCGTGAAGATTGACCGCACCCATGTGGTCACCGATGAATTCTGCCGCACAGGCATCGATGGGCTATATGCGATCGGCGATATCGCCGGCGCGCCCTGGCTTGCCCATAAGGCCAGCCACGAAGGCGTTATGGTCGCCGAACTGATCGCGGGCAAACACGCCCATCCGGTGAAACCGGAAAGCATTCCGGGCTGCACCTATTGCACCCCCCAGGTGGCCAGCGTTGGTTACAGCGAAGCCAGGGCAAAGGAATTGGGGTACGAGATTCGCGTTGGCCGTTTTCCCTTTATCGGCAACGGCAAGGCGATCGCCCTGGGCGAAGCCGAAGGCATGGTGAAAACCGTCTTTGATGCCAAAACGGGCGAGCTTTTGGGCGCGCATATGGTGGGCGCCGAGGTGACAGAGATGATTCAGGGCTATGTGGTGGGGCGCACGCTGGAAACCACGGAAGAAGAACTGATGAACACCGTCTTCCCACACCCGACCTTATCCGAGGCGATGCATGAAAGCGTGCTGGATGCGTTTGACCGTGTGATTCACATGTAATCAGCCGCGCAGCTGTGGGCCCTTGTGGTCTGCACGCGCCGATAAGACACAAAAAAAACCCGCACCGGGAGAGTGGTGCGGGTTTTCTCTTGTCCGGCAGAAAATAGACTTAACGCGAGATTTTTCCGCCAGCCTGGTGCCAGTGGCCAAGGCCACCGATGTTGTGTACTTCTTCGTAGCCCATCGAAGACAGAACCTGTGCAGCCATCTGCGAACGTGCGCCTGAGGCACAGTAAACAGCAACGGGCTTGTCTGTTGTCAGCTCGGGGTGGAAATCCGGGCCTTTGGGGTCAGCCTGAAAACGCAGGACAGACAGCGGAATGTGCAGCGCGCCTTCGGCTTTGCCAGACATTGCCACTTCGTTGTGGTCACGCACGTCAATGACGTGGATTTCGTTGTTTGCAGCGCGCGCTACGGCATCAGCGGGGCTCATGCGGGCGGCATTTGAGGCGGAAGCGCCACGGTTCATCATGAAGTTCAGCATAGTTCGTTATCCTTGGTTCGCGTCAGCGTTTGGTGTTGGACCCCGATATAGGCCCTGCCTGACGCTGTTCAATGGGTTGATGATATTAATATTCAAATAGGTGAATATCACAAGTATTTTTCTGAACATCAGGCGGGGAATTGCTTAAAAATGGGCGCATCTGGCGGGTTCTGTGATGATGACGCCACATAAAATAACGGGTGTGGCGCAAAAAGTTCCACATTTGTTCTCTTTTACCCATTGGCGTGTCCGCAACAATCGCCTATTTCTAAAGAACGGGTTAAGGGGTGCCACATGGCCGAGTTAAAGAACATCGAGGTACGCGGCGCGCGCGAACATAACCTCAAGAACATCGACGTTGATATTCCGCGCGACCAGCTGGTGGTGATCACCGGGCTTTCGGGGTCAGGCAAATCGTCATTGGCGTTTGACACTGTTTATGCCGAAGGCCAGCGCAGGTATGTGGAATCCCTGTCTGCCTATGCGCGCCAGTTTCTGGATATGATGGAAAAGCCGGATGTCGATCACATCTCGGGGCTTTCCCCTGCAATTTCCATTGAACAGAAAACCACCTCCAAAAACCCGCGCTCCACCGTGGGCACGGTCACCGAAATTTATGACTACATGCGCCTTCTGTTTGCGCGTGCAGGCACGCCATATTCGCCCGCAACAGGCCTGCCGATCGAGGCCCAGCAAGTGCAGGATATGGTTGACCGCGTCATGACGATGGAAGAAGGCACACGCGCCTATCTTCTGGCGCCGATCGTGCGTGACCGCAAAGGCGAATACCGCAAGGAATTTCAGGAACTGCGCAAGCAGGGCTTTCAGCGCGTGAAAGTCGATGGCGGGTTTTATGAGCTGGAAGACGCGCCAACGCTGGAAAAAAAGATCCGCCATGACATCGATGTTGTCGTTGACCGGATCGTGGTGCGCGACGGGATGCAGGCGCGCCTTGCAGACAGTTTTCGCACCGCGCTGGATCTGGCCGATGGCATCGCCATTCTGGAAACCGCGCCAAAGCCCGAAGATGGCGAACCTGAACGCTTTACCTTCAGCGAAAAATTCGCCTGTCCCGTTTCGGGCTTCACCATCCCCGAGATTGAACCGCGCCTGTTTTCCTTTAACGCCCCGTTTGGGGCCTGCCCGCAGTGCGACGGGCTGGGGCGCGAATTGTTCTTTGATGAACGCCTTGTGGTGCCCGATGCGATGCTGCGCCTGTATGACGGCGCACTTGCCCCCTGGCGCAAAGGAAAATCGCCCTATTTCCTGCAGACAATCGAAAGCATCGCGCGCCACTATGACTTTGACAAAGACACACCCTGGAAGGATATCGCGCCTGAAATTCAACAGGTTTTCCTGTATGGCTCCGGGGTCGAGGAAATCAAATTCCGTTTTGACGAAGGCGGGCGGGTTTATGAAGTTACGCGCCCCTTCGAAGGTGTCATTCCGAACATGGAACGCCGGTACCGCGAGACGGATTCAAACTGGATTCGCGAAGAATTTGAACGCTACCAGAACAACCGGCCCTGTGGGGCCTGCAACGGCTACCGCCTGAAACCCGAAGCTTTGGCGGTGCAAATCGCAGGCCTGCACGTGGGGCAGGTGGTGCAGATGTCGATCCGCGATGCGTTTGACTGGTGCAAAACCGTTCCACAGAACCTAAGCGCGCAAAAGAATGAAATCGCGCGTGCCATTCTGAAGGAAATCGGCGAACGCCTGGGCTTTCTGAACAACGTGGGGCTGGAATATCTGACGCTTAGCCGGAATTCGGGCACCCTTAGTGGGGGGGAAAGTCAGCGCATCCGCCTGGCCAGCCAGATCGGCAGCGGCCTGACGGGGGTTCTTTACGTGCTGGATGAACCTTCCATCGGGTTGCACCAGCGCGACAATGGCCGCCTGTTGGAAACGCTGAAAAACCTGCGCGATCAGGGCAACAGCGTGATTGTGGTTGAACATGACGAAGAGGCCATTCGCGAAGCAGACTACGTGTTTGATATCGGCCCCGGGGCCGGGGTGCATGGTGGCGAAATCGTCGCCAAGGGCACACCGGGCGAAATTGCGGCCAACCCCAATTCTGTGACCGGGCAGTACCTGACCGGCAGCCGCGCAATTGCCGTGCCGCAGGAACGGCGCGCCGGCAATGGCAAAACGGTCCGCATTGTGAAGGCGACAGGCAATAACCTGAAAGAGGTTTCGGCCGATTTTCCATTGGGTCAGTTTGTGTGCGTTACGGGCGTGTCGGGGGGCGGGAAATCCACCCTGACCATTGAAACCCTGTTCAAGACGGCCTCGATGCGGCTGAACGGTGCGCGCCAGACGCCCGCACCTTGTGAAACGATCGCAGGGCTGGAACATCTGGATAAGGTGATCGACATTGATCAGCGCCCGATCGGGCGCACGCCGCGATCCAACCCCGCCACCTATACGGGCGCATTTACCCCGATCCGCGATTGGTTTGCGGGCCTGCCCGAAGCCAAGGCGCGTGGCTACAAGCCCGGGCGGTTTTCCTTCAACGTGAAGGGCGGGCGCTGCGAGGCCTGCCAGGGCGATGGGGTGATCAAGATCGAAATGCACTTCCTGCCGGATGTTTATGTGACGTGCGAAACCTGCAATGGCGCGCGCTATAACCGCGAAACACTAGAGGTGCGCTTTAAGGGGCGCAGCATCGCGGATGTGCTGGATATGACGGTTGAAGACGCACAGGACTTTTTCAAAGCGGTGCCCACGATCCGCGAAAAAATGGATGCGCTGATGCGGGTCGGGCTGGGCTATATCAAGGTGGGCCAGCAGGCCACAACCCTTTCGGGGGGCGAAGCCCAGCGTGTGAAACTGTCTAAAGAACTGGCCAAACGCTCAACCGGCAGAACCCTGTATATTCTGGATGAGCCGACCACAGGCCTGCATTTCGAAGATGTGCGCAAGCTGTTGGAAGTGCTGCATGAACTGGTTGATCAGGGCAATACGGTTGTGGTGATCGAACATAACCTGGATGTGGTCAAAACCGCCGATTGGATCATCGATATCGGCCCCGAAGGGGGCGACGGGGGCGGCAAAATCGTGGCTGTGGGCACCCCGGAAAAGGTGGCGGCGGCAAAGGGCAGCCACACCGGGCATTACCTGAAGGATATGTTAAAGCCGGGCAAAGTGGCGGCCGAATAACAACCCGCGCCGGGCAGACATGGCCGGTGGCCGCGCGCAGGCGGCCACCGTCATAATGTTTTCAGGGATGCTTACCCGTCAAAATCCACTTCCTGCGTGATGCGCAGGGCATCTGCGCGCAGGGCGGCAAGATCCATCAGGTTCACATCGTCAGGGGTAAAGCTGCCCCAGGCCGCAACCGCGGGCGAAATCGGTACATCGCTGGCAACGGGGTATTCATACACCACCGATGAATAGATTTCCTGCGCTTCGTCCGAGGCCAGAAACTCCAGGAACTTCAAGGCGCTGTCGTGGTTTGGTGCGGCTTTGGTCATGGCCGCGCCCGAAACATTCACATGGGTGCCCCCGTTTTCGAATGTCGGAAATTCCAGCCGGATGGAATTGGCCCAGGCCACCTGATCGGGGTCTGCAAGCATTGCGCCCATGTAATAGGTGTTGCCCAGCGAAATGTCGCATTCCCCGGCCCAGATCGCCTTGACCTGCGCGCGGTCGTTGCCTTGTGGTTTGCGCGCGAGGTTGGCTTTTACGCCTTCCAGCCAGGTTTTCGCGCCGCCTTCGCCCAGGTGGTAAATCACCGCCGATGTCAGGGCGACCATATAGGCGTGGCTGCCAGAGCGTGTGCAGATGCGCCCGCGCCATTTTTCGTCGGCCAGATCTTCGTATGTCGTAACCTCGCCCGGGCCCACGCGGTCACGCGATGCATAAACGATACGCGCGCGGGTGGTCAGGCCGAACCACTGATCATCCGGGTCACGAAACGCGGCCGGGATCCGGGCGTGCAGAATGTCCGAGTGAACGGGCTGGGTCACCCCGGCCTCGACCGCCTTTGCCAGGCGCGAAATGTCGGTTGTCAGGATGATATCTGCGGGTGATCGTTTTCCTTCGGCCAGAAGACGTTCAATCATGCCCTTGTTCAGAAAGGCCACGTTCACGTTGATGCCGGTGTCACGGGTGAAGGCATCCAGCAGGGGCTGGATCAGTTCAGGCTGACGGTAAGAATAGACATTAACCTCGTCCGCCAGAACGGGGGTGGCGGATGCGAAGGCCAGCATCGCAGCGATTGATCGGGTGATTTTCATGTGCAGCGTCCTTGAAGTCTGATGCGCATGTTAAACCCGAGTCTTTTGTTTTGGTCAATACCCGATAAAAATAATAGGGTATCACTTTTCGCGCCGCTCATCCTGTTTTACGGCGTCCCACAACGCGTCCATTTCCTCCAGTGTCGACTGATCAGGCCCGCGCCCCTGTGCGGCCAGGCGCGACTCGATCCCGCGAAAGCGGCGCTCAAATTTCAGGTTTGCCTGGCGCAACGCTTCTTCCGGGTCGATGTTCAGATGGCGCGCCAGATTGGCCATAACAAACAAAAGATCGCCAAATTCCTCCTGGGTTTCGGCATGGCCCAGCGTGTCGCGCGCCTCGGCCAGTTCCTGGGCCTCTTCTGTAACCTTATCCAGAACCGGGCCAATATCAGGCCAGTCAAACCCAACCCTGGCGGCACGCTTTTGCAGCTTTTCAGCGCGCAGCAATGCAGGCAGCCCCACCGCCACACCATCCAGCGCACCCTTTTCAGACCGCCCGGCGCGTTCGGCCGCCTTGATGCTTTCCCAGTCACGGGTTTGCTGCGCGGATGATTTATCGCGGCTTTCATCGCCAAACACATGCGGATGGCGCGCCACCATCTTGTCGGAAATCGCGTTGACGACACTGTCAAAGGTGAACAACCCGGCCTCTTCGCCCATTGCGGTGTGATAGACGGTTTGCAGCAGAAGATCGCCCAGTTCCCCCTCAAGCTCGCTCCAGGATTCGCGCTCAATCGCATCCGCAACCTCATAGGCCTCTTCGATCGTATAGGGCGCGATGCTGGCAAACGTCTGTTCGATATCCCAGGGGCAGCCGGTTTTGGGGTCGCGCAGGCGGCGCATGATCTCCAGCAGGCGCACCAGCCCACCTTTGGGGTCATGGATCAGGGCATCAGAGGATTTCGTCATTGCACGCGCACCTTTTTCAGGGAAGTCTGGCCCGGACTATCCGAAAAGCGCACGCAGGAGTAAAGACATGCCCGTCATCAACCGAATTGCCGATTTTGGCGAAGATATGAAAACCTGGCGGCGATGGATGCACATGCACCCAGAGCTGCAGTTGGAATGCTATGAAACCGCGGCCTTTGTGGTTGAGCGGCTGAAAGAATTCGGCGTGGATGAAATTCACGAAGGCATCGCAAAATCCGGCGTGGTGGCCATCATCAACGGGCAGGGCGATGGGCCGACGATCGGGCTGCGCGCTGATATGGATGCGCTGCCGATGGATGAAACCACCGGGTTGGAACATGCCTCAACCGTGCCGGGGCGCATGCACGCCTGCGGCCACGACGGGCACACCACCATGCTGCTGGGCGCGGCCAGGTATCTGGCCGAAACACGCCGCTTCAAGGGCCGTGTCGCGCTGATCTTTCAACCTGCCGAAGAAGGCGGGGGCGGGGCCAAGGTGATGTGCGACGAAGGCATGATGGATCGCTTTGACATCACGCAGGTCTATGCCCTTCACAATGTGCCCGACCACGAAGAAGGCACCTTCTTCACCACACCCGGCCCGATCATGGCGGCCGTTGATACGTTTGACGTAAACATTCAGGGCGTCGGCGGGCACGGCGCATACCCGCAAGCGACAAAAGACCCGATCGTGGCGGCGGTGGGCATTGCCACGGCCATTCAGACAATCGTGTCTCGCAACAATTACACGCTGGATGATCTTGTCGTATCGGTCACGCAAATTCACGCCGGCAGCGCCGATAACATCATTCCCGACAAGGCGTTTGTCGGGGGCACCGTGCGCACGTTTGATAAAGACGTGCAGGATATGGTGGAACGGCGCATGGGCGAAATCGTGGCAGGCCAGGCGGCCAGCTATGGGGTCGAGGCCAGCCTGACATATACCCGCGGCTACCCGGCAACGGTAAACCATGTCGATCAGGTGGAACTTGCCGCAGGTGTCGCGCGTGAAATTGCGGGCGACGCTGCGGTTGAAACCGGGTCGGGGCGCGAAATGGGGGCCGAAGATTTCGCCTATATGCTGGAAGAACGCCCCGGCGCCTACCTGTTCCTTGGGCAGGGGGCAAGCGCGGGCCTTCACCATCCGAACTATGATTTCAATGACGATGTTGCGCCTGTCGGGGCCAGCTTTCTTGCCCGTCTGGTGGAAACCGCCCAACCGGCATAGCAGGCTTGCAGGGCGCTTTCGGGCGCCCTGTCACGCTGTTCTGACAGGAAAGGCGGGGCGGGATGCGGGCTCTTGCGAATTTGATCAAATTCTGAGAGAAGCAGATAAACAACGGCGAAGGAGGTTCCGATGGCCCTGGAAGACGCAAGTTCGCAGGTAGATACCGCGCTTACCCGCAAAGGGTTCAAAGGGCTTTCTTATGAAAACACCTTTGGCGGCATCACATCTTTTTTGCGCCGGACCTACACCAAGGATTTGTCGCAGGTGGATCTTGCCGTGACCGGCATTCCCTTTGACCAGGCGGTGACAAACCGGCCCGGCACGCGCCTTGGCCCGCGCGCCATCCGCGAGGCAAGCGCGATGCAATCGCCCGATGCGCCATATGGCTGGGGCTTTGATCCGCTTTCGCAATTCAACATCGCCGACTACGGCGATCTGGCATTCGACTACGCGCATATCGATGCGTTTCCGGCCGCACTGGAGGCGCATATCGCAGGCATCCTGCAAACCAACACAGCCTCCCTGGCGCTGGGGGGCGATCACTACATCACCTTCCCGATCCTACGCGCCTATGCAAAGAAATACGGGCCACTTTCGCTGTTGCAGTTCGATGCGCATACAGACACCTGGGCGGATGATGACATGAGCCGCGTTGACCATGGCACCATGTTTTACAAGGCGGTCAAAGAAGGGCTGATCGTGCCGGAACGCTCGGTTCAGGTGGGCATTCGCACCACGAACGAAGACACACTGGGCGTGAACATCATTGACGCGCGCGAAGTGCATGCCATTGGGCCCGAGGCCACGGCGGCAAAGATCCGGGATATTCTGGGTGACAATCAAACCTATCTGACCTTTGACATTGACGGGCTGGACCCGGCCTTTGCACCGGGTACGGGCACCCCTGTCTGGGGGGGGCTCAGCACCGCGCAAACGGCTGTGATCCTTCGCGAAATTGCAGGCATCAACCTGGTCGGCGGGGATGTGGTCGAGGTTTCTCCGCCATATGACACGACAGGGGCAACCGCGATTGCGGGGGCACATGTGGCGACCGAAATTATGACCCTTTGGGCCTACCGCCAACGCATGGCGCGCTGATCACAAGGTTTTGGTGACGCATGAAACTGACGATGATTGTCATAGCGGCGGTGTTCCTGGGGGCGCAGGCATGGGTGCGCCTGGCGCCGGGGGATCCGGGGCGCTGGCATGTTGATCCGGGGGTGGCGCCGAAAACGTTCAAAAACGGGTTGATCCATGTTCAGGCCGGGGATGGCGCAGCCTTTGCCCGGCTGGATGACGTTATTCGCGCCAGCGCGCGCACCCGCGTTCTGGCCGGCGATATTTCAGACGGGCGCATCACCTATGTGACACGCAGCCTGTTTTGGGGGTTTCCCGATTACACAACGGTGCAACTGGGCGCAGACGGGCAGATCATCATCTATGCCCGCGCGCGGTTTGGCCGTTCAGATCTGGGGGTAAATCAGGCCCGTGTTCAGGCCTGGCTGCAGCGCCTTCAAACGGTCCAGGGCGGATGACACGCAGCCTTCGCCCGTGTCCCGCCAGATGGGGTTGTTCTGGGCCATTTCACAGCGCGCAAGAAAGGCGCGCCCGTCAACGAACAGGCAGATCGTTTCTTCCAGTTCAACCCGCCCACCTGTGGAATCCGTGCAGTAGCAATCTATAACTTTGCCGCTGGGGGCGGTAACATCTGCAGTTGCGGGGGCCGCCAGAAGGGCAAGTATCAGGGCTATGCGTTCCATACCCCTTAATATAACTACGATGCGCCCCTTGACCAAGGGGCGGGGATGGGGGAGAGGAAAGTATGGTTCCTTTAGACAAACTTGACGCGATCGCCCAACGTTTTCAATTCCTTGAGGCGCGCATGGCCCAGGGCCTGTCGGGCGAGGAAATTGCCCAGATTGGGCGGGAATATGCCGAGCTAAAGCCGGTGGTCGAAGAAATAGAGGTTTACCGCACCCTTCTGAACGACATTTCCCAGGCCGAAGAAATGTTGGATGACCCCGAAATGAAAGCGCTGGCAGAAGAAGAATTGCCAGATTTGCGCGCGCGCGTGCCGGATGTTGAACAGGGGTTGCGCCTGGCGTTGTTGCCAAAGGATGCGGCAGATGCCCGCCCGGCAATGATCGAAATTCGCCCGGGCACGGGGGGCGAAGAAGCGGCGTTGTTCGCAGGTGATCTGCTGCGCATGTATCAGCGATACGCCGAAACCCACGGCTGGAATTTCGTTATCATGACGGAAAGCCTGACCGAACTTGGCGGCGTGAAAGAAGTCACCGCGCATGTGAAGGGCGAAGGCGTGTTTGCCCGGCTGAAATATGAAAGCGGGGTGCACCGGGTGCAGCGCGTGCCTGAAACGGAATCCGGCGGGCGCATCCATACCTCGGCCGCCACGGTGGCGGTGCTGCCCGAAGCGCAGGATGTCGACATCCAGATTGATCAGCAGGATCTGCGGATCGATACAATGCGTGCCTCGGGGGCAGGGGGCCAGCATGTAAACACCACGGATTCCGCCGTGCGCATCACCCACATGCCATCGGGGATCGTGGTTACCAGTTCTGAAAAGTCGCAGCATCGCAACCGCGAGATCGCGATGCAGGTTCTGAAAACGCGCCTTTATGATCTGGAACGCCAGCGCGTTGACAGCGCCCGCGCGGCTGATCGCAAAAGCCAGGTCGGCTCTGGCGACCGATCAGAACGCATTCGCACCTATAATTTCCCGCAAGGGCGGATGACAGACCACCGCATAAACCTGACGCTATATAAGCTGGATCAGATCATGGGGGGCGATCTGGATGAGGTGATCGACGCCCTGACCGCCCATGATCAGGCCGCGCAACTGGCGGAAATGGAAGGGTGAAGCTGGCGCAGGCCCTTCGCCAAGGCACTGTTGCTTTGCGCGATATCGATGGCGGGGCGCGGGATGCACGGGTTTTGCTGGCTGGGGCCCTGGGGGTGGATGCCTCGCGCATCACGCTTATGGCTGATGATGATGTAACACCCGGCGATGTCACACGCTATCAGGCGATGTTGGCGCGCCGCACAGCTGGTGAACCTGTGGCGCGCATTCTGGGGCAGCGCAGGTTTTGGGGGCAGGTGTTCAAGGTAACGCCGGATGTGTTGGATCCGCGCCCGGAAACCGAAACGCTGATCGCCGAGGCGCTGCAAGGGCCGGTTCCAACGCGCTTTTTGGATCTGGGCACAGGCAGTGGCATCATCGCACTGACGCTTTTGGGGGAATGGCCCGGCGCCCAGGGCGTGGCGACAGATATCAGCCAGGCCGCCCTGAATGTTGCCCGCACGAATGCGCATGATCTGGGCGTTTCAGGGCGTTTGGACCTGATCCAAAGCGATTGGTATGCTTGCGTGTCAGGCACCTTTGATCTGATCGTTTCAAACCCGCCATATATCGGTGCCGATGAAATGGCCGGCCTGTCGCGAGAGGTGCGTGAATGGGATCCCGAAATCGCCCTGACACCGGGCGGGGATGGCCTTTCGCCTTATCGCGTTATCGCGGATGGGGCGCCAAAATACCTTTGCCCCGGTGGCCGCCTGATGGTGGAAATCGGCCCGACACAGGGGCAGGCGGTTGCGCAAATGTTTCGGGATGCCGGGTTGCAGGGCGTGGCGTTGCTGGCGGACCTTGATGGGCGCGACAGGGTGGTTACAGGCCGGAAAGCGTAAACAACGCCTTACCGATTTGTGGCAGATGGGGCGATTTTCGCGAAATAATCCTGAATTACAGCCTGTTTCCCATTTTTGGCTTGTCACGACAGCCCTGCCATGCTTACTCGGAAGCCAAGCGATCTGGCGCTGTCGTTCAGACAGCCGGTTGCGTTAAGCCCAAAAGTCGGACCAGGGTAGACCCAGCGCATATGACGCGCAAAGGTTCGGACAATAAAAGCCACATGAAGGCTGGAAAAGACCTTATGAGATCTTCGAAAACACGTTCGCGCGGAAAACCCAACCGCAATCGCAATCCGGGTAACAATATCAACCGGGTGTTCGACAGCTCGGGGCCCGAGGGTAAGGTGCGCGGAACTCCGCAGCAGATCATTGATAAATACGGCCAGCTGGCGCGCGATGCGTCGCTGTCAAATGATCGCGTTGCGGCGGAAAACTTCCAGCAGCATGCAGAACATTACACCCGCCTTCTGGTCGAGGCACAGCGCGATTCAGATGCACGCCGCGCCCAGGCCGACGCCCAGAACCGGGAACGCCAGCAGCGCGACCGCGATGATCGCGAAGCGCGCGCTGAACCCCAGCAGCAGGCGAACGACGCCAGCGAAGCCCCGGTTACACCGGCAGAAAGCGCGCAGCCTGATGCCACCGAGGTTATGGGCGGTGAAGGCAGTGGCCTGGTTGAAACACCGGAAAGCAAACCCCGCAAACGGCCCAGCCGCGGGCGCAAGCCCAGGGCACCCAAAGCTGACAACAACGGCGAGGCCGCCGCGCAGGACCCTGCGCAAGAGGCCGCTGCGCGCGAAGACACCGCGCCTGACGCACCCGCTGCGCCCGAGGCACCTGAAGCCGCCGAATAAGGGCGCGCAGATTTAAAGACCAGATAAAAGAAAAGGCCCGGCAATCCGCCGGGCCTTTTTTGTTCGGGCTCAGGCTGGGGCCGTGCCCCAACCCGGTATTAGTCGGTGCCGCGGTAGGGTTCGACGTACTGAAGCGCCATATCCCACGGGAAAAAGATCCAGGTGTCCTGGCTGACCTCGGTGATAAAGGTGTTTACCATCGGGCGCCCCTTGGGCTTGGCGTAAACTGTTGCGAAATGCGCTTTTGGCAGCAGCTCGCGCACAACTTCCAGCGTGCGGCCTGTGTCGACCAGATCATCAATGATCAGCACACCTTCGCCATCGCCCACCAGTTCGGCACTTGGGGCTTTGATCACCACAGGTTCGGTCTGGTTCTGGTGGTTGTAGCTTTTCACGCTGACGGTATCGACCATGCGGATATCAAGCTCGCGGCTGACAATCATCGCCGGGGCCATGCCGCCGCGGGTGATCGCAACAACGGCCTTCCAGGTGCCATCACCCGGCCCCTGCCCATCCAGGCGCCAGGCCAGCGCGCGCGCGTCGCGGTGCAGCTGGTCCCAGCTGACGTGAAATCCTTTTTCGTGTGGCAGGCGATCGCTCATTCCTCAGCCCTCCTTGCGTCCGGTTACGACATCAATATCCGGCGCATCCACGGCTTTCATGCCTACGACGTGGTATCCTGCATCAACATGGTGCGTTTCACCCGTTACGCCCGACCCCAGGTCAGACAGCAGGTAAAGCGCGGATTTTCCGACATCATCGATTGTCACATTGCGCCGCAGGGGTGAATTCAGCTCGTTCCATTTCAGGATATAGCGGAAATCGCCAATGCCGCTGGCGGCAAGGGTTTTGATGGGGCCGGCGGAAATGGAATTTACGCGAATGCCATCCTTGCCCAGATCTTCGGCCAGGTAACGCACCGAAGCCTCCAGCGCGGCCTTGGCCACACCCATCACGTTATAATGGGGCATCACCTGCTCGGCGCCATAATAGGTCAGTGTCAGCATCGCGCCACCATCGGGCATCATCGCTGCAGACCGGCGCGCGATCGAGGTGAAGGAATAAACCGAGATATCCATCGTCATGCGGAAGTTTTCGGCACTGGTGTCTACATAACGCCCGCGCAACTCGCCTTTGTCCGAAAAGCCGATGGCGTGAACGATAAAGTCCAGCTTTCCCCATTTTTCCTCAAGCGATGAAAACAGCGCGTCAACCGACGCTTCGTCTGCCACATCGCAAGGCAATACTATGTCTGACCCCACCGAGGCGGCCAAAGGCCCGACGCGCTTTTTCAGCGCCTCGCCCTGATATGAAAAGGCAAGTTCTGCACCGGCCTGGGCGCAGGCCTTGGCTATTCCCCATGCGATGGATTTGTCATTGGCCAGACCCATGATCAACCCACGCTTACCGTTCATCAATCCTGTGGACATTCGCTGTTCCCCGTACCGTATACTTGCGTTAAATCGGTGTAGGCGATTGGCGGAAGGGCTTCAAGCCTGACGGTCACACCATATGAATTCAGCGCCTTTCTTTTGGCGCCCGCTAAAAGGGATGAAGATGGCGCAACGAGGTGGGAAATTCGCAGGCGACGATCCGTTTCAGATTGCGCGCAGCTGGCTGGCCGAGGCCGAAGAAAGTGAACCAAACGACCCAAACGCCATCGCCCTTGCGACGGTGGATCAGGATGGGCTGCCAAACACGCGCATGGTGCTGCTAAAGGATATCGAGGCCGATGCCTTCGTGTTTTACACAAACTACGGTTCGGCCAAGGCACAGGAGATTGAACAGGCGGGCAAGGCGGCCTTTGTGATGCACTGGAAATCACTGCGCCGCCAAATTCGCGTGCGCGGGCTGGTCACACGCGAAGATGGCGCGGCGGCGGATGCCTATTTTTCGTCGCGCTCTCTGAAAAGCCGCCTGGGGGCCTGGGCCTCGCATCAAAGCCAGCCGTTAGAATCACGCGGGGATCTTTTGGCAAAAGTGGCCCGCGTCACGGCAGAACATGGGCCAATGCCCAAACGCCCGCCGTTTTGGGGTGGATATCGCATTGTTCCTGTTGAAATAGAGTTTTGGGCCGATGGCGCCTTTCGCCTGCATGATAGATTCCGCTGGGCCCGAAAAGGCCCAAATGATGCGTGGGAAATCAACAGGTTGAACCCCTGATCGCGCGCATTCTCAGGCCATATCGCCCTTGAACGGGTGGCCTTTTGCCTTGCGCCCCGGATTGTTCTGAACCACAACTATCTTGGGGTGCGAACACAGGGGTGTGTTTGAATGACACAGAAAGATGACGAAGCGCGGGTGGATAACACCCTGCGTGGCAGGGTGAAGTGGTTCGATCCGGTCAAGGGGTTTGGCTTTGTCGTTTCCGACGCCGGCGGCCGGGATATTCTGCTTCATGCGAATGTTCTCAGGAATTTCGGGCAAAGTTCGGTCGCTGACGGGGCCGGAATCGAAATTGCCGTTCAGGAAACCGATCGCGGCTTTCAGGCGACCGAAGTGATCGCGATCACGCCGCCACCTGAAGAAGAGGGCGATGTGCCTGAAGGGGCGGCTGCGCCGGCTGTTGTACCGGGTGACATCGCGTTGATGGTGCCTGCCCGGGTGAAATGGTTTGATCCCGGCAAGGGCTTTGGCTTTGCGAATGTTTTTGGCGACCCTGCCGATGTTTTCGTGCATGCAGATGTTCTCAGGCGCAGTGGTCTGGCAGATTTGCAGGCGGGCGAGGCTATTTGCCTGCAAGTTGCAGATGGCGAGCGTGGCCTTCTGGCCGAGGCCGTCTGGGCATGGGACAGTGTTGTTTTGGAGGAAGAAGACGAAGCGTGAAGCTTTTCGCCGCACTCATAAGCCTTTTGGCCGGGGCATTGCCCGGGCTGGCCGTTGCTGCGGGCGATTGCGCGCCCGACAGGCTGGATATTCGCGGCGATTGGGGCACGGCACGCTTTCACATAGAACTGGCCGATGATGCACAGGAACGCGCACAGGGCCTTATGTTTCGGGAACAAATCTCAACAGGGCAGGGGATGTTGTTTCTTTACCAGACCGCGCATCGCCCCGCCTTCTGGATGAAAAACACGCTGATCGCGCTGGACATGCTGTTTATCACGCCAGAGGGGCGTGTTCAGCACATCCATGAAAACGCGACCCCCGGCGACCTTACCCCGATCAACGGCGGCGATGGCGTTTTGGCGGTCTTCGAAATCAAGGGCGGGCTGGCGCGCAGCATGGGTTTAGAGGCCGGCAGTGAAGTGCGATTCCCCGGCTTTGAGCAAAGCATTGCACTTTGGCCGTGCTCAAGTGGGAATTAGGGCTTTTCAACCGCCTCAGGTCTCTGTATGGAAACCGTCGTCGGGGCGTAGCGCAGCCTGGTAGCGCATCTGTTTTGGGAACAGAGGGTCGCAAGTTCGAATCTTGCCGCCCCGACCATTCACCACCATAATCGCCGGATCCGCCGAGGAGGGGTGTTTTGATTTCCTTAAAAAGCTTCCGCTGGTCCTGGGGGATCGTTCTTCTTTGCGTGGTCCTGTTTCAGGCCGCAGTTCCCATCATCCGGGATGAGGCTTATTTCCTGGCGTGGGGACACGTCTTTAGCCTTGGATATTATGACCACCCGCCCCTTCCGGGCTGGATATCGGTTGGGCTGGTGTGGGCCGGCGATCTGATTGGCCTTGAACAGGACGGGGTGCTTCACCGCGGGTTCGTTCTGGCACTTGGCGGGCTTTGCGCGGTGCTGGTGTTTGGCCGCTTGCGCGAAATCACGGGCGAAAAAAACGCAGCATTCCTTTTGCTCAGCCTGCTTTTGATTCCCGGCACACTTATTCTGTTTGATCTGTTCGTAAATGATACGCTTATCGCGGCGACATCGCTGGTGTTTCTGCTGGCCACGCATGACGCGTTCAGAAATCAGGTGTTTTCCTGGCGCCCTGTCCTGATCGCGGGGCTGGCATTTGGTGCCCTTCTGCTTACGAAATATTCGGGCGCGTTGATTTACCTGGGCGTGGCGGGCGCTTTGCTGACCACCGTGGCGGGGCGCCGTTTTCTGGTGACACGGTTTTTCCTGATTTCTCTGATCGCGGCGGTGCCGTTTGTCTGGCAATTGTGGTGGAATTATCAGAATTGCGGCGTCAACTTCGCCTTTAACTTTAGCTTCAGGAACGAAGAACCAACAGGCGGCGCACTGCTGGCGCTGGTGGGAACGCTGCTTCTGGTTACGGGATCTGTGTCCTTTCAATTCCTTTGGGCGGTTGGGGCGCAAAGGCGCCAGCTACAGCCCGGATTTTTCACACGGGTGTTTTTGGTGACCCTGGCGCTGTCTTTGGTCATCGCTTTGTGGCGCGGCAACTTCGGGGGCAACTGGGCGGCGGCCTATGGGTTTCTTTCGGTTCTGGCCTTTGGTGAAATCGCATCGGCGCGCAGCATCCGAAATGCCTGGCGGTGGAGCCTGGGGCTGACCCTTGGCATCAGCCTTCCGGTTCTCGCCATCGCGTTGTTGACGAAATATGATTTCGTGTCCCCGGATTTCCTGCGCAGTGAACAGGATGCGTATTTGTACCGGCTGCATCTGGATCTGGATGACGGCACGCTGATCGCGGCGTTGCGCCCGTACGCCGCCACGCGGGTTCTGGCAGGCACAACATATGGAATCACCTCGGCCTTCACCAACGCGGGAATCAAAGGCGCGGTGACCCTTTCAAAAAGCGTCTATGGGCGTAACGATGATCTTTTCACGGACTATCGCGCACTGGATGGTGCGGATTTCGCGATTGTCACCAGAATGCCGGGGCAGGGCGCGGCCATCGGGGCCGCCCTGTTTGCATCCTATCAGGTGGTTCAGGTCGCCGGTGCCCGCGCCTCTTACGAGGTTGTTTTGGGCGATGGCTTTGCCTTTGATGCGTTTCGCGAGACCTGGCTGATGCCGTTCATCACCACATATTACGACACATCCCCCTTTCCCAGCGGGGCCTGCTATATGGATCGTTACCGCTGAAAACGCGGGCGTTCGCTGCATTTTTAGACAGTTTTCCACTTTCGCGCCGCATCTTGCACGGGATTGGGACAGGGCCGGTTTTTACGTATCACGCGCGTTGCATGTTTAGGTAATGCCGTAACCTTTGACGGGAAGTCGCTGAATTTTCAAAAGGTTTATCGGTTCACCAAATACCGCCGCCCCACCGCCCGAATCTGGCGTTGTGGTGTCAACAAAAAAAAGTTGAAATTCGGTGAAAATCCTCGTTGACCAATATGCTCTCCTACGTCAGGTTGTGGGGGCTAACCTGAAGACACACAACATATAGTGGTCACTGGTTCGAGGGTACAGATAACATCACGCGAACGGCCTGCGCACGGGCCGCGGGTCAGTAGGCCGCCTGGGTCTGTGATCGGTGATGTATTGCCTCTCTTTCCAGCGCTTTGGCTTAGCAAAGATAGAAACGGGCGGACCTGCACAAAGACAGGGTTGATGCACAGACAAAGGATTGATGGGGCACAATGAAGATTGAACGCAAGTTTACCAAGGCAGGTTCAGACGCGTATTCAGAGCTCGACTTCAACATCACCACTTCGGAGATTCGTAATCCGGATGGCACCATTGTTTTCAAGCTGGATAATTGCGAAGTGCCCGCCAGCTGGTCGCAGGTCGCATCCGATGTGATCGCGCAGAAATATTTCCGCAAAGCCGGCGTTCCCGCCGCGCTCAAGCGCGTGAAGGAAAAGGGTGTGCCCGAATTCCTGTGGCGCAGCGTACCGGACGAGGCCGCTTTGGCAGCCCTTCCCGAAGATGAACGCGTCGGCGGCGAAACATCCGCGCGCCAGGTCTTTGACCGTCTGGCAGGCGCCTGGGCCTATTGGGGCTGGAAGGGCGGCTATTTCACGTCCGAAGACGATGCACGCACCTATTTCGATGAAATGCGCTATATGCTGGCCACGCAGCGCGCCGCGCCGAACTCTCCGCAATGGTTCAACACCGGCCTGCACTGGGCCTATGGTATCGATGGCCCCAGCCAGGGACACTACTACGTTGATGACAAAACCGGCGAGCTGACAAAATCTTCCAGCGCCTATGAACACCCGCAGCCCCATGCCTGCTTCATCCAGTCCGTGGGTGATGATCTGGTGGGCGATGGCGGGATCATGGATCTTTGGGTGCGCGAAGCGCGGCTGTTCAAATACGGCTCGGGGACAGGCACCAACTTTTCGTCCCTGCGCGCCAGTAACGAAGCGCTGTCAGGCGGCGGCAAATCTTCGGGCCTGATGGGGTTCCTGAAAATCGGTGACCGCGCGGCAGGCGCCATCAAATCGGGCGGCACCACACGGCGTGCGGCCAAGATGGTGATCGTTGATGCGGACCACCCGGATATCGAGGAATACATCAACTGGAAGGTCAAAGAAGAACAAAAGGTTGCGTCCCTCGTTGCGGGTTCAAAGATGCACGAAGCGCACCTGAACGAGATTTTCGCAGCCATTCGCGCCTGGGATGGGGCCGAGGCTGATGCGACAGACCCAAAGGCCAACGAAACCCTGAAAACGGCCATTCGCGCCGCGAAAAAGGTCGCTATTCCCGAAGCTTACGTAAAGCGCGTGTTGGATTACGCAAAGCAGGGCTATGCATCGATCGAATTCCCAACCTATGACACGGATTGGGATTCCGAGGCGTACGCCTCTGTTTCCGGTCAGAACTCCAACAACTCGGTTCGTGTCACAGATTCCTTCCTTAAGGCGGTCGAGTCTGATGCAGATTGGGAATTGATCCGCCGCACCGATGGGGGCGTTGCCAAAACCATCAAGGCGCGTGATTTGTGGGAACAGATTGGCCACGCCGCATGGGCCTGCGCCGATCCTGGCATTCAGTACCATGACACCGTCAACGCCTGGCACACCTGCCCGGAAGATGGCGCCATTCGCGGCTCCAACCCATGTTCCGAATACATGTTCCTGGATGATACCGCGTGTAACCTGGCATCGATGAACCTGCTGACGTTCCTGAAAGACGGCGTGTTCCAGGCAGAAGACTACATTCACGCCACCCGCCTGTGGACCGTGACGCTGGAAATCAGCGTGATGATGGCGCAGTTCCCTTCCAAGGAAATCGCGCAATTGTCCTATGATTTCAGGACACTGGGCCTGGGGTATGCCAATATCGGCGGCTTGCTGATGAACATGGGGTATTCCTATGACTCGCACGAAGGGCGCGCCCTTTGCGGGGCCCTGACGGCAATCATGACAGGCGTCGCTTACGCAACTTCGGCCGAAATGGCCGGCGAACTTGGCGCCTTTGATGGCTACCAGCGCAACGCCAGCCACATGCTGCGTGTGATCCGCAATCACCGCACGGCCGCCTATGGCGCCACGGAGGGCTACGAAAACCTTGATATCAAGCCTGTGGCGCTGGATCACGTGAACTGCCCGGACAACCGCCTTGTCGAACTGGCAATGGCCAGCTGGGACGAAGCCCTGGCTTTGGGTGAAAAGCACGGTTACCGCAACGCACAGACATCCGTGGTGGCGCCTACAGGAACCATCGGTCTGGTCATGGATTGCGACACAACCGGGATTGAACCTGATTTCGCGCTGGTGAAGTTCAAGAAACTTGCCGGTGGCGGGTATTTCAAGATCATCAACCGCTCGGTCCCATCCGCGCTGGAGCAGCTGGGCTATTCATCCAGCCAGATCGAAGAAATTGTCAGCTACGCCGTTGGCCATGCCTCGATCGGGAATGCCCCTGGCATCAACCACACCACGTTGATCGGCCACGGGTTCGGCCAGAACGAAATTGACAAGATCGAGGCCGCTTTGCCTTCGGCCTTTGATATCCGCTTTGTCTTCAACCAATGGACCCTGGGCGAAGAGTTCTGCAACAATGTGCTGGGCATCCCGGCCGAAAAGATGAACGACCCGTCGTTCGACCTGCTGCGCCACCTGGGCTTTACCCGGCGCGACATTGACGCGGCAAACGATCACGTCTGCGGTACGATGACCCTTGAAGGCGCGCCATTCCTGAAGGAAGAACATTACGCCGTCTTTGACTGCGCCAATGCCTGTGGCAAAAAAGGTGAACGTTATCTGTCGGTTGACAGCCACATCCACATGATGGCTGCGGCGCAAAGCTTCATCTCGGGCGCGATTTCCAAAACCATCAACATGCCCAACGATGCGACAATCGAAGACTGCCAGAAGGCTTATGAACTGTCCTGGTCCCTGGGTGTGAAGGCGAATGCGCTGTATCGCGATGGCTCAAAACTGTCGCAGCCACTGGCCGCAGCACTGGTCGAAGATGATGATGAGGCCGAAGAGATCCTCGCATCCGGTTCGCCCCAGGAAAAGGCGGTGACGCTGGCCGAAAAGATCATCGAAAAGATCGTGATCAAAGAAGTGGCGCGCGGGCGTGAAAAGCTGCCGGAACGGCGCAAGGGCTACACCCAAAAGGCGATCGTGGGCGGGCACAAAGTGTACCTGCGCACGGGTGAATACGAAGATGGCCAGCTGGGCGAAATCTTTATCGACATGCACAAGGAAGGCGCGGGCTTCCGTGCGATGATGAACAACTTCGCCATCGCCATTTCCGTCGGCCTGCAATACGGCGTGCCGCTGGAAGAATTCGTAGATGCCTTTACCTTCACCAAATTCGAACCGGCCGGCATGGTTCAGGGCAACGAGACGATCAAGAACGCAACCTCGATCCTGGATTACATCTTCCGCGAACTGGCTGTCAGCTACCTTGACCGCACAGACCTGGCCCATGTGAAACCCGAAGGCGCATCCTTCGATGATCTGGGCAAGGGTGAAGAAGAAGGCGTTTCCAATATCTCTGAGATGAGCGAAACCGCCTCCAGCAAATCGCTTGAAGTGCTCAAGCACATCAGCTCTTCGGGATATCTGCGCAAGCGCGTGCCCCAGGAATTGTTCGTTCTGCAAGGTGGCCAGCAGCAGGTCGTAGGCCTGGACGGTGGCGCAGACCCCATCGGCGCGCTGCAAACACTGGTGCCCGAAACCGCAACCACAACCGTGGTTGAAACCATGACGTCGGAAACCGCCATCACAACGGGTAGCGCAAATCCGCTGGATGCACGCACAAAGGCGCGCATGCAGGGCTACGAAGGGGATCCTTGTGGCGAATGCGGTAACTACACGCTGGTGCGCAACGGCACCTGCATGAAATGCAACACCTGCGGCGGAACGTCCGGGTGTAGCTGAGGAGAGGTGTTCGGATGAAGCGTAAACTTACCCTTTCGACTCCTCGTGCTGTCGAAATTTACACTGAAATGTTATCGGTGCGGCGAGAACTGTATGACGATAACGAGTTCTTTAAAGTGCCCTACGCGTGGTACGCAATTTGCGAAGGAAGCGAAACATGGAAAACAAGGACTTACCGCACTAAGCATCAGGAGGACTACAAACGCAAAGCCGGGATCGTGGTTTTTGGGGACCTTGTGACGTTGGTGGCCGATGAGAGGCTCATCGAAAATGCAAAGAAAGGGTGCAAACTCTCTAACTTTGTTCTTGCTCACGAAATCGCTCACTTGGCTTTGGACCACCACGCCCAAAACGCGGTAGTAAAGAACTTTCAGCTGTTCTCCGGGCTGAGTGGAATGTCAAACCTACCACCGACAATTGAGGAGTGGGAGGCTAATTTCGCGGCAGTGTGTTTCCAATGTGGAGTCGCATTGGAGAGTAGCCAACTAATGGCAATCGATTTGGCTCATCGCGCGTTTTCGGACGTTAATACCGTCCGAAAAGTACAGAAATTGGTTCAGCTTGATGTCTTCCAACAGGAACTTAAGCGCCCAAAACCGAAATATGAGAGGATCGTGTTGTGAGCGAAGTTTGTTTGGTTCTTGGTAACTACGCGCTGGTGCGCAACGGCACCTGCATGAAATGCAACACCTGCGGCGGAACGTCCGGGTGTAGCTGATACAGGATAGGGTGGGGCGGCACTTTCGCCCTCCCACTCTCACACGGGGCGGGTGCGCTCGCCCCTGACGCGGATAAGGCCGCAGGCAGAATACCGGGCGGTACAAATGATGAGCCTTATCAGCGAAACTGGGGAGCCGTAGGCTCCCCTTTTCTTTTTGACATTTCCGGTTCAGGCCCGGTTCAGGCCCGGTTCAGGCAGGTGGCTTTTGCGAAAAGCCTATTCGGCCCCGCGCGAAAGGGCAGCCACGCCTGTGCGTGCGATCTCAACCAGGCCCAGCGGGCGCATCAGATCGGCAAACGCATCAATCTTTTCCGGGGTGCCGGTGATTTCGAAGACAAAGCTTTCCAACGTCGAATCCACCGCATTGGCGCGGAAAATATCGGCCAGGCGCAGGGCCTCAACCCGCTTGTCGCCACTTCCCGAAACCTTCAGCAGCGCCAGTTCACGTTCCACCGCGCGCCCTTCGACCGTCAGATCGTGCACCTCATGCACCGGAACGATCCGGCCCAGCTGTGCCTTGATCTGTTCGATCACCGCAGGGGTGCCGGTGGTGACGATGGTGATGCGCGATCGGTGGCCCATGTGGTCAATCTCGGCCACAGTCAGGCTGTCGATGTTATACCCCCGCCCGGCAAACAAGCCGATGACACGGGCCAGAACGCCGGCTTCGTTGTCAACGATACAGGCCAGCGTGTGGGTCTCAACGCCATCGGCATTGGGGTTGCGCAAATCATATGCGGACTTGCGGGAGGACCCTTTTTTGATACGTAGTGCAGACATTTATAAGCCCTCCTTAAACCAAAACCGCGCCTGAAGATCCGATCGCGCCCTGCGTCGAAGCCTCGCCCAGCAGCATTTTGTTATGCGGCTCGCCCGATGGGATCATCGGAAAACAGTTGGCGTGTTTTTCCACCAGAACGTCCAGAATGAACGGCCCGTCGTAATCCAGCATTTCCTGAATGGCGTCGTCCAGTTCGGCCGGGTCGCTTACAACGCGGCCCTTGCAGCCAAACGCCTCGGCCAGCTTTACGAAGTCGGGCAGGCTTTCGCTCCAGCTGTGGGAATAGCGTTCGCCATGCAGCAGCTCCTGCCACTGGCGCACCATGCCCAGGCGTTCATTGTTCAGGATGAATTGCTTGACCGGCAGGCGGAACTGAACCGCGGTGCCCATTTCCTGCATGTTCATCAGCCAGCTGGCATCGCCCGCCACGTTGATCACCAGCGCGTCAGGGTGGGCAACCTGCGCACCCACCGATGCGGGCAGGCCATAGCCCATGGTGCCCAGCCCGCCAGAGGTCATCCAGTGGTTGGGGTCTTCAAACCCAAGGTATTGCGCGGCCCACATCTGGTGCTGGCCCACTTCGGTCGTGACATAGCGTTCACGCCCCTTGGTCAGCTCTTCCAGCCGCTGAATGGCGTATTGGGGCTGGATCGTCGTGGTGTTTTCTTTGAAAGACAGGCAGTCAACCGCGCGCCAGGCATCGATTTCTTCCCACCAGGTTTTCAGGCCGGCCTTGTTCACCTTGCGCCCGCGCGCTTTCCAGATGCGCAGCAGATCTTCCAGCACATGCGCCACATCCCCGATGATCGGCAGATCTACATGGATGACCTTGTTGATCGACGATGGGTCAATATCGATATGCGCCTTCTTTGATTTCGGGCTGAAGGCATCAATGCGCCCCGTGATCCGGTCATCAAAACGTGCACCGATGTTGATCATCAGATCACAGTCGTGCATGGCCATGTTCGCCTCGTAAAGCCCGTGCATGCCCAACATGCCCAGCCATTCCTTGCCCGAGGCCGGAAAAGCCCCCAGCCCCATCAGGGTCGAGGTGACGGGAAATCCGGTTGCGCCCACAAGTTCGCGCAGCAGCTGGCTGGCGTGGGGGCCAGAGTTGATGACGCCACCGCCGGTGTAAAAGATCGGGCGTTCGGCCTTTTCCATCAATGCGGCCAGTTCGGTGATCGCATCTGAATCGCCCTTAACAGGGGGGGCGTAATGGGCGGTGTCTGCCTTGGCGCGGGTGGTATATGTGCCGTTGGCAAACTGCACGTCCTTGGGAATGTCGATCAGGGTTGGCCCGGGGCGCCCTGTGGTGGCCACGTGAAACGCCTGGTGAATCGTTTCCGCCAGCTTATCGGTTTCGCGCACCAGCCAGTTGTGTTTGGTGCAGGGGCGCGTGATGCCAACGGTATCGGCCTCCTGAAACGCATCAGTGCCGATCATGAAGGTTGGCACCTGCGCGGAAAGCACAACGATCGGAATGGAATCCAGCAGCGCATCCATCAGGCCGGTAACCGTGTTTGTGGCGCCGGGCCCGGATGTGACCAGCACAACGCCGGGTTTGCCGGTCGAACGTGCGTAACCTTCCGCCGCATGGATGGCGCCCTGTTCGTGGCGCACCAGAATATGGCGGATGTCATTTTGCTGAAAAATTTCATCGTAAATCGGTAGGGCGGCGCCGCCGGGATAGCCGAATACCGTGTCCACACCCTGATCCTTCAGGGCCTGCACCACCATTTTCGCTCCGGTCATCTGACGTGTCATCTTATTCTCCGTTCCACGCGGGTCGTTATTCATAAAAAAAGCCCCCGAAGTTTTCGGGGGCGCATGGGGATCCGTTAGGGTTCCGTTACCGGCCCATGCGCCATTTGTCCACGATCACAAGAATGCGGTGCATTCCAGAGGCTCCTTCACATTGTGCGGGGGAGCTTATGGGCGCCTGACGGGGGCGTCAACAGCGAAAAGAGCGAATAAAGTGTCGCAGGGGCCGTGATTCACGGTTTTTTATTCCAACCATTCGCCTTCGGCGCGCAATTTATGCAAAAATCGCGGGGGGGTCAGCGCCCGATTGGGCGAATATCAGGCAGGTTGATGCCCGACACTTGCTCGGCAATAGGGTCGGTGGACAGCGGATGGGTGTCCACGCTGTAATCATCCGGGTCGCCCAGATCACGCCAGGTGCCGGCGCGGTAGATCTCTAAGGCCTTAAAACGGGCTTTGTAATCCATCTTCGGGCTGCCGGGCACCCAGTAGCCCAGGTAGACGTATGGCAGGCCAATTTCGCGCGCTAGGCGGATGTGATCCAGGATGATATAGGTGCCCAGCGATGAGGTCTGCAGGGCCGGGTCGTAGAACGAATAGACCATCGACAGCCCATCGTCCAAAACATCCGTCAGGCACACCGCCACCAGATCACCGCGCGCGCCGTTTTCGTCCGGTGGGCTGCGGTATTCGATGACGCGGGTTTTGATCGGGGTCTCTTCGATCATGGCGGCAAATTCGAACACATCCATATCCGCCATGCCGCCATCTGCATGGCGATCATCCAGATAGGTGCGAAACAGGTCATACTGATCTTCTGTCGCCCAGGGCGAGCGCGCGCGCCGGCTTAACGCGCTGTTGCGCTTTTCTGCGCGCCGCTGGCTTTTTGATGGCGTGAAATCCCCGACCCTGATGCGGGCGGAATGACAGGCCGAACAATCCGCGCAGGATGGGCGGTACAGCACATTTTGTGACCGGCGAAAGCCCTGCTTTGACAGCGTGTCATTCAACTTTCCCGCATGTTCCCCCTGAAGGGCGGTGAACAGCTTGCGCTCCATCCGGCCCTCAAGATACGGGCAGGGTTGGGGGGCCGTCACGTAAAACTGCGGGGCTAGGGAAAGAGAGTGGCGCATTTCAGGTGGATCTGGGAACTATTTCAATACGTTGTAAACAGAATGTTAACAACAACCGGGGCTCGCGCCAAGCCCCGGCCAAATTCACGGTAAACGCGCGCTGGTTTTGACCTATGCGCGGGCGTTGCGGTTGACCGCGGCACTGCCCAGCACCAGATCGGTCAGCCCCTGTGCACGTGCCCCCGTCAGCATCAGGATCACCGATATGACCTGCGGAAAGACCATGGAGATCGAAACCGTAAACGCCAGCGTGTGAAGAAACGCCGCCCCCAGGCCAAACCGTTCGCCCCGGTGGGTGCGAAACTCGATCGCAACAATGCGCATCCCCGGGGTGGCAGATCCGCCTGCGATGGTCACCACGCGGTAGATAAAGCTGATGATCAGAAACAGGACCGGCAGATAAAAAATCGCCGTGAACGCGGTGAAGGGGATCATGATAACGGTCAGAATCCCGATAAGGATGGTGTCCAGAACCCATGCGATCGCGCGTTTGGTCGGGACATCGGCGTAGAATTCGCCTTGCATGTCGGGATCGGGCAGGCCCCATAAGGGCGAGGTGTGGGTCATAGCTTTGTCCTCATTCTCAAAGAAAAGCGGCCCCCTTGGGGAAAGGGGCCGCCGCTGGTTGGCTGGGGGGGGGAAGGTCAGGCGTCCACTGTGACGGGGGCGTCCTGATCTGCATCCTTGTTGTTGCGTTCATCACGTGCGGCTGCGGCGCGTTCATCCATGAACTGATCAAACTCGGATTTGTCCTTGGCAGCGCGCAGGCGTTCAAGAAAGGCTTCAAAGCTGCCTTGTTCGTCCATCAGGCGGCGCAGCGTTTCGGCCTTATAGGCGTCAAAGGCGGTGTTGCCGGAGGAATGAAAACCATGGCGGCGTGACATGCGCCGGTCAGAATGCGATTTATGGGCGCAGGATTTTGAAAACATGCGTTTGCTCCAGATCATATAGGCAAGAAGGGCAAGGCCAACGGGCCAGAAAAAGATAAAGCCAAGAACCATGGCGGCGATCCAGGCGCCCTTACCACGTTCGTCCAGCCAGTTTTCAGCGGTTGAGGGCCAGGTCGCGACGGTGCTCATAATGTTGCTCCAAACTTGAGTTTCTGTTGTAATGTGAATGTCTTTCACATTGAATAGATTGGGCGCGACCGCGTGATGTTCAAGGAAAAATGTGAATGTTTTTTACATAAATCGCGATTATGACGTAAAATCAGATACTTGCGCATTTGAAAGAGTCAAAATAACCTTTGGATCAACGGCGAAGATATGGCGTGGCGTCCCCGCCGCGGCCCAGACCAAAGCGAAATCCAGCAGCCGGGGGTCCATAAAGGCACGGATCGGGTTTATGTGCCCGATGGGGGCAACACCGCCGATGGCAAACCCTGTTTGGGCCCTTATCAAGGCGGCATCCGCCTTTCCCAAAGCTTCGCCCGCCAGGGCGCTGGCTTTATCGGCGCAGACCTGATTGCCCCCCGCAGTCAGGAACAGGATGGCCTGGCCATCGTCTTCGCCGCGAAAGATGATTGATTTGGCGATCTGGTCAATCTCGCAGGCAGCCGCATCTGCGGCAGCGGCGGCGGTGCGCGCGCCTTCGGCAATTTCTACGATGTCGGCGCTGACGCCGGCGTTTTGCAGCGCGGCGCGCACGCGTTTCATGCTTTTGCTCATCGGACCCTCTGCTTTCAGGGCACTATTGCGCTGGCCTCTGGCTGACGCAAGGGGGGCTGTGACAAACCGCCTGTCGCGCGCCATCTACCTGATCAGAGGTTGACCCCCCAGTGGCCCGCGCGCATCTTCACGCCATGAATTTTGCATCGCACATCACACGCACCCCGATCGCCCATGAATCCGGCCCGGCGGATGAAATCGCCCGGATGTTCAGCGACCTTCCCCCGGAACTCTTAAATTTATTGTCCGGTGCGGCCGGGTGCAGCCCCTACCTGAAGGGGCTGATGGAAAAAGAGGGCCCCTGGCTGCGCGAAGCACTGTCCATGGCGCCCCAGGATGCGCTTGCACAGGCCATGCAGGCCGAAGGCGACACCGACAGCACCCTGCGCACCGGGCTGCGCCGGGCCAAGGGGCGCGTTGCGCTGCTGACGGGGCTGGCAGACCTTGCCGGGGTCTGGACTTTGGAAGAGGTGACCGGCGCCCTGACGCTGTTTGCCGACAAGGCCACCAACCTGGCGCTGACATTTCAGGTGGCGCAGGAAATCCGGCGCGCCAAACTGCCGGGGATGGGCGAAGATGACATTGCCTCGGCCGGGGGCATTGTGGCCCTTGCGATGGGGAAAATGGGCGCGGCAGAGCTTAACTATTCATCAGATATAGACCTGATCATGCTGTTTGATGAAAGCCGCTTCAGCCGCGATGATTACCACGAAGCACGCGCCAGTTTCATCCGCGCCACGCGCCGGATGAGCGCGATGCTGTCTGAACTGACAGCGGATGGCTACGTGTTTCGCACCGATCTGCGCCTGCGCCCCGATCCGGCCGTAACCCCGGTCTGCCTGTCGATGGAGGCCGCCGAACGCTATTACGAAAGCCTTGGGCGCACCTGGGAACGCGCGGCCCATATTAAAGCACGCCCCTGCGCGGGCGATCTGGATGCGGGGGCGGCCTATCTGGACCGCCTGTCGCCTTTTATCTGGCGCAAACATCTGGATTTCGCCGCCATTCAGGATGCCCATGATATGCGTTTGCGTATTCGTGCACATAAGGGGCTGGGTGGGCCAATATCGCTGGATGGGCACGATATGAAGCTGGGGCGCGGCGGTATCCGCGAGATAGAGTTCTTTACGCAAACCCGCCAGATCATCGCAGGCGGGCGCGATCCGTCCCTGCGGTGCCGTGAAACGGTTCAGGGGCTTGGCGCACTGGCCGCCAAAAACTGGGTGCCCGAAGACGTGGCCAACACCCTGACCGGCCATTACCGCGACCACCGCGAGGTCGAACACCGCATGCAAATGATGCGCGACGCCCAAACCCATAAACTGCCGGTGGGCGAAGACGGCTTTGCACGTCTGGCAGCGATGATGGGCGAGGGCGATGTTCCGGCGCTGAAATCCCGGCTGCTTGACGCCCTGACCGAGGTGCATGAGCTGACAGAAGGCTTCTTTGCCCCGGAAACACGGGCCCAACCCACCCCCGAGGTCAGCGCGGAAGACGCAGAAATCGTTGAACGCTGGCGCAGTTATCCGGCGCTGCGATCCTCCCGCGCAGGGGCGATTTTTGAACGTCTGAAACCCGACCTGTTAAGCCAGCTGCAAAAATCCGCCCGCCCGCGCGAAGCGCTGGTTCAGTTTGATGGCTTTCTTGCCGGGCTTCCCGCAGGGGTTCAGATCTTTTCGTTATTCGAGGCCAACCCCCAACTTGTGGAACTGATCGTTGATATCGCCGCCACGGCCCCGGCGCTGGCGCTGTATCTGGGCCGCAATCCGCAGGTTATGGATGCGGTCATCGGGGGGGATTTCTTTTCTGACTGGCCGGGCGAAGAGGCGTTGACCAAAACCCTTCAGGCGCAGCTGGGCGCGCTGTCGGATTATGAAGAACAGCTGGATACCGCCCGGCGCTGGATGAAGGAATGGCACTTTCGCATCGGCGTGCACCTTTTACGCGGCCTGATCGGCGCGCGCGAGGCGGGGCGCCAATACGCGGATCTGGCCGGGGCTGTCCTGCGGTCGCTGTGGCCCTGTGTGTCTGCGCATTTCACCGCCAAACACGGCCCGCCACCGGGGCGTGGCGCGGTTGTGATCGGCATGGGGTCACTGGGGGCGCGCGCTTTGTCTGCGACTTCGGATCTTGATCTGATCGTTATTTATGACCCGGCGGATGTGGAAACCTCTGACGGGCGCCGCCCGCTGGCCACGCGGCCATATTACGCGCGCCTGACGCAGGCGTTTGTCACGGCCCTGACGGCCCCGATGTCCGAAGGCCGCCTTTACGAGGTGGATATGCGCCTGCGCCCCTCGGGGCGGCAGGGGCCGGTGGCAACCTCGCTTGACAGTTTTTGCGCCTATCAGCGCGATGAAGCCTGGACATGGGAACATCTGGCGCTGACACGCGCGCGCGCCGTGGCCGGAAATTTCGCCCTTGGGCAAGAGGTGGATACCTTTCGCCTTTCGCTTCTGGGCCAGCCGCGCGACGCGGGCCGCGTGCTGGGCGAGGTGGCACAGATGCGCGCGCGCATCGCCGATGCCAAGGGCGCCCAGCTTGGCGCGCTGGAGGCCAAGCTGGGCCCGGGCCACCTGCAGGATATTGAACTTGCGGCGCAGGCCGCGGCCCTGTTGTCAGGCGATACCCCCAGCGACACGGTTGAACAAATCCGCGCCGGTGTCGCTTTAGGCTGGTTTAAAGACGCAGAAGCCGAAGCTATGTGTACATCTTACGATTTGATGTGGCGTCTGCAGGCGGCGGCAAAACTGCTGACCGACCGCCCGCTGGATCTGAACGAAATTGGCAAAGGGGGCCTGGATATGTTGTTGCGCGAAACCGAAATGGACTCCGCCCAGGCGCTTGGCGAGGCCGTTCAGCAACTGGGGCGCGAAGCAAGCGGCGCGATCGAGGCCGCTTTGGCCCGCCCGCCTGTGCAGGAAGGGTGAAAAGATGGCCCATAAATACGATACCCGCAATCTGATCCGCGAAAGTTACCGCATCGAAGGCATCACCGCCCCACAGTGCCGGTCAATTTTTCTGGATTGGGCGATCGGCGCATCCGATACCCCGCCGCACGCTGATCAGATTGCCGACCTGCTGCAAACCTATGGCGCTGAAGACCCTGATCATCCCATGAGCGCGGTTTTGCGTGAAGGGCTGGAAACATCCAGCCCCCCCAAAGGGCGGCGCGGTGGGCGCCGGGCACGGGTTACCTGACCCGGGCCTGCCCGCCCGCCTGTCTGCCTGCCGGATGTCTGCGATGACGGGTTAGTCTTCCTGCGGGCGCATCATCAGCCAGATCAAGGCACCACCTGCCAGCGCCAGGAAGGGCACCATCGCCATATTCACGGCGCTCCAGCCTTCCTGCGCAGATCCGCCTGAACAGTTCATCAATCCGCCCGATGCCAGGGACGCGATGGTTACAAAGCCAAACACGATCATATCGTTCATGCCCTGCACGCGCCCGCGCTCTTCCGGTTTATGGGCGTTGGCCAGCATTGTGGTGGCCCCGATGAAGCCAAAGTTCCAGCCGATGCCAAGCAGAACCAGCGCGATAAAGAAGTTTTCAAGCTCCACGCCCTGCAAGGCGACGATCCCGGCGCCTCCCAGAATGAAAAGGCCAACCGCGATGATCTTGCGGGTGCCAAAACGTGCGATCAGATGCCCGGTGAAAAAGCTGGGCACAAACATCGCCAAAACATGGGCGGTGACGATATCGGCGGCGTTGTCCTGTTCAAACCCGCAGCCGACCACCGCCAGGGGCGTTGACGTCATGACAAGGTTCATCAGGGCGTAGGAAACCATCGCGCAGATGATCGCAACCGTTATGACCGGTGTTGTCAGCAATTCCCAACGCGAACGCCCCTTGGGCGCATCCGGCGCGGGGGCCTGGGGTTTGGGGATATCCAGCGCCAGAAACAGGAAGGATCCGATCAGGTTGATCGCGATGACCGCCAGATACGCGCCCAGAAACGGCACCACCATGGACTGGCTGGTGACCTTTACAAGCTGCGGGCCGATAACGGCCGATGCCAGACCGCCGGCCATGACATAGGAAATCGCCTTAGGGCGAAACGCCTCGGATGCGGTATCGGCGGCGGCGAAGCGGTAAAACCCCTGCGCTGACATGTAGATGCCGGTGAAAAGAGACCCCAAAAGGAACAGTGTGAAACTGCTTTGCATCAGGGCATAGGCGCTGATCCCCGCACCAATCGTGCCCCCGGCCGTGCCTACGTAAAAGCCCACGCGCCGCCCAAACCGCTGCATGATCGCCGACATCGGCGTCGCCGCCAGCATCGAGCCCAGAACAATCAGGGAAATCGGCAGGGTCGCCCAACAGATATTAGAGGCAAGCGATTGCCCGGCCAGGCCACCGATGGTGAAGATCATGGGCATCTGCGAGCCCAGAACAGCCTGCGCCAGTACCAGAATCGCCACGTTGCGTTTGGCTTTGCCGTCAGCGGCTGGGGATAGGGAAACCTGGGTCATGTCGCATGGGTATCGCCGGGCCATGGGAAAGGCCAGTGCTATTTAACCTTGTCAATCAAATGCGCGAAAGATCCGCTGACCAGCCCGCTGCGCAGCCCCATTGGGGGCAGGGCGTTGCCTTCGGCATCCGTGGCCTGAAACAGGGGCGATCCGCGGGCCTGCAATGTGGTGGCATAATGAAATTCATGCGCCGCCCATGCCCCGGCAAACGGGCCGCCGTGCGCGTGCAGATTGCGGTAGCCCAAATGCAGCTTGCGGGCGGCAAAACTGGTTTCCAGCCCCAACAGGCCCAGCATTTCATGGCGCGTTCCATCGGCGTCGGTCAGGCCTTCGCCCAGAACCATATAGCCCCCGCATTCGCCATAGACCGGGCAGCGCGCGCGCTGCATGGCGGCGCGAAACTGGCGTGCCGCGCCCAGGGTGGCGGCGTGCAGTTCAGGGTAACCACCGGGCAGGAAGATGAAATCAGCATCCGGGGCAGGGGGTTCATCCGCCAGCGGTGAAAAGGGCAGAACTTCGGCCCCCGCGCGCTGCCAGTCCGTCAGGATGTGCGGATAGGCAAAAGCAAAGGCGCGGTCTGATGCCACGGCAATGCGCTGGCCGGGGGGGGGGAGGTGGCGGGCGTTGTCGCCACCCTGAACAGGGGCGGGCAGGGCGGTGGCCAGCGCGATCAGCGCAGGCAGGTCAATCGCCGCCTCAACCGCATCCGCAACACGCTCCAGATAACTTTCCAGATCCGGGTGTTCGCCCGCCTGAACCAACCCAAGGTGGCGCGAAGGGTGCTCCATCCCGGCCTGGCGATATACGGCCCCCAGAACCGGAAGGCCCAAAGGCTCCAACGCGCGGCGCAGCATGGTTTCATGGCGCGGGCTGCCGACATTGTTCAGGATCACCCCGGCCACACGTGTTTGCGGGTCGTGGGCCGCGAAACCCGCCACCAGCGGGGCCACGCTTTGCGCGGTTTTTGCGGTGTCGATGATCATGACGGTGGGCAGGCCCAGAATGCGGGCCAGATCGGCGGTGGCGCCGCGCCCATCCGGGGGCGCGCCATCAAACAGCCCCATGGCCCCTTCGATCAGCAGCAGGCCATCCCCCGCCGCCAGGGTGCGCAGACGCTGGGGCGCCATCGCCCAGGCATCCAGATTGGGGCAGGGTGCATGACAGGCGGCAGCATGAAAACGCGGGTCGATGTAATCCGGCCCCGATTTTGCACCACGCACCGCCGCCCCTTTGCGATGCAATGCCCGCAACAGGCCCAGTGTCAGGGTGGTTTTCCCGCTGCCCGACGCCGGGGCGGACAGGATCAGCCCGCTGCCCATCCCCCGGCCCGTCGCCGTGCTCACCTGTCTTCGGCCGGGCGGCCACGGCCCAGCGGGTCAACATCACGCGGCGGATTTCCGGCCGCCAGTGATTGCCAGTCCAGCGCCTGGCGCAGCAAGGCTGCGCGCCCGACACAGATGATTGCGGGGGGTTCGAAATTCGCCGCCTCTACATCTCGGGTGCAGGCCCCCAGCGTGGTTTCCAGAACCTGCTGGCCGGGGGTGGTGGCATTGGCAACAACGGCCACGGGTTCATCCGCAGCGCGCCCGGCCTCCATCAAGGCTGCCGAAATGCGCCCGATATGTTTCATCCCCATGTAAATCACGATGACCTGGCTGCCTTTGGCAATGGCCGCCCAATCCAGCGATGAAGGTGCTTCGCCTGACTGGTCATGCCCGGTCACAAAGGTGACAGACTGGTTCACATCGCGGTGGGTTACCGGCACACCGGCATAGGCCAGCCCGCCAATCCCCGCTGAAATGCCGGGGATGATGCGAATGGGAATGCCGTTTTGCACCAGCGTCTGGCCTTCTTCGCCGCCGCGCCCGAAAACAAAGGGGTCGCCCCCCTTCAGGCGCAGCACCCGCTTGCCCTGCTTGGCAAGGTCAACCAGACGCAGCGAAATGTCTTTTTGCCTGGCCGAAGGTTTGCCGCCCCGCTTGCCGGCATAAATGATCTCGGCGCCGTCTTTTGCCCAGCCAAGAATGACATCCTGCACAAGGGCATCATAAACAATGACGTCCGCCTGGCGCAGGGCATTCAGGGCATGCAGGGTGATCAGCCCGGGATCACCGGGGCCGGCACCGCACAGCCAGACCCAGCCGGGCAGCATTTCGGGCCAGTCGCGCCCGGACTCAGTATATTGTGGCAGACAATTGGATTCGCTCATGCCCTCCTTATGCAACGGCTTTCCGGCCGGGAAAAGGTGGCAAGCGACCACAGATGGCGGATTGGCGCCAGCTTCTGGCCTGCCTATACTCCTGCTATGGATAAGACCCCCGAAAAACAGCTGCGCCGCGGCTGGACAACAGGCGCCTGCGCCACCGCTGCCGTAAAGGCCGCGCTGGTGCGGTTGTGGGGCGGGGCGTTCGCGGCGGATGTGACAATCACCCTGCCGCGCGGCGAAACACCGACATTCGCGCTGGCCCACACAGACGCAGGCGCCGCCTGGGCCGAAGCGGGCATTACCAAGGACGCGGGCGATGACCCTGATGTGACCCACGGCGCCCTGATCATTGCGCGGGTGCGCCAAGGTGGGCAGGGCATCGTGTTTCAGGCCGGCAAAGGCGTGGGCATGATCACCAAACCGGGCCTGCCCATTCCGCCGGGGGAGCCGGCGATCAACCCGGCCCCGCGCCAGATGATGACATCTGTCGTGCAGGATCTGGCCGCAGAATACGGCCGCCCCGCGCATGTCGAAATCACGATCTCGATCCCCGGGGGCGAGGCCCTGGCCGCGAAAACCTGGAACCCGCGCCTTGGCATTGTCGGCGGCTTGTCTGTGCTGGGCACCACGGGCATTGTGCGCCCCTTTTCCTGTTCGGCCTGGATCGCGTCGATCCATCGCGGCGTTGATGTGGCGCGGGCCTGTGAAACCCCCCATGTGGCCGGCTGCACCGGCGCCACCAGCGAAGCCGCGGTTCAGCGCCTTTATGGCCTGCCGGATCACGCGATGCTGGATATGGGCGATTTTGCCGGTGGCTTGCTGAAATACCTGGCCAAACACCCGGTTGCCCGCGTGACGATTGGCGGGGGCATCGGCAAGATGACCAAGCTGGCGCAGGGCGCGCGGGATCTGCATTCGGGGCGCAGCCAGGTGGATTTCGACCAGCTGGCCGACTGGCTGCAGGATGACCGCCTTCGCTACGTGAACACTGCACTTGAAGCGTATGAAATAGCGGGAAAAACTTTGCCTGCCATGATCGCAGAAAAGGCGCGCGATCAGGTGCGGATCATGCTGAAGGATGCGCCGGTTGACGCGGATATCGTGGTGATAGACCGTGCTGGCGCGATTATCGCACAGGCCGGGCCATGAAGCTGCTTTTGCTTGCAGGAACATCTCAGGCGCGCCGTCTGGCCGAACAGCTGGTGACCGAGGCGCGCATCGATGTGATCGCCTCGCTGTCAGGGGCAACGCGCGAGCCTGCGACCTTGCCTGTTCCCATGCGTGTGGGTGGTTTTGGTGGGGATAAGGATCAGGAAGGATACATTGTAATCAATGGGTTCGACGCCGTAGTTGATGCAACGCACCCTTTCGCCAGCAGGATCAGCCACCGCACGTATGACATCTGCCGCCGCCTGAATGTTCCTTACCTTCAGCTGCTGCGCCCGGGGTGGTCCGCAGGTGCGGGCGATGACTGGACGTGGGTTGAAAGCGGGCTGGAGGCCGCGGCGCATATCCCGCCCGGATCGGTCGTGTTTCTGGCAACCGGGCGCCAGACTTTGCATGAGTTTCGCAATTTGCCCGGGCGCCACCTGATCTGCCGCCAGATCGACCCGCCGGAAGGGGCGTTTCCGTTTGAAAACGGTGAATATCTGGTCGGGCGCCCGCCGTTTTCCGTGGAAGATGAAATCGCGCTGTTTCGCGCACGTGCGGTAACGTGGCTGGTGGTCAAGAACGCCGGTGGTGATTTAAGCCGCACAAAGCTGGACGCGGCGCGCGCCCTTGGCATTCCGGTTCTGATGATCAACCGGCCAGAACAGCCCGCAGGCGAAAAGGCCGCGACGGTGGCGGCGGCGATGCAGTGGATCAGGGCGCGCCTGTGATCGGGCGGATCATCAAAACCGATGCCTGCGTGGCGCAGGGGGCGGAGTTTCTGGCAGGCCGGGACGCACGTTTTGCCGCGGCCCTGCGCCAGACGGGAAAACTGCCCCTGCGGCTGAAGGCGGATGGGTTTTCGCCCCTTTTGGGGGCGATCGTCAGCCAGCAGGTCAGCGTGGCAAGTGCCGCGGCAATCTGGGCGCGGGTGCAGGCCGCGGGGCTGGATGATCCGCAAACGCTGCGCGCTGCGGGGGATGACGATCTGCGCGCCTGCGGCCTTTCGCGGCCGAAAATGCGATATGCCCGCGCCCTGGCCATGGCCGATCTGGCCTATGAGGATTTGCGCCAGGCACCAACCGAGGCCGTCATCGCCACCCTGACCCAGGTGCCCGGCATCGGGCGCTGGACGGCGGAAATCTATGCAATGTTCAGCCTGGGGCGCGCGGATGTGTTCGCACCCGGCGATCTGGCCTTGCAGGAATCAGCACGCATTTTGTTTGATCTGCCCGCCCGGCCGTCAGAATCAGCCCTGCGCGCGATGGCCGCAGACTGGTCCCCCTGGCGGGGCGTTGCAGCCCGGCTGCTGTGGGCTTATTACCGTGTGGCAAAAGATCGTGAAGGGATCAGTGAATGACGCGCATATTGGACATGAAACGCCGCCCGGCAGCGTCGGGGACGACGAAATCGGTGGTCATTTTTCTGCACGGATACGGGGCAGACGGGGCAGACCTGTTGGGCCTTGCGGACCCTCTGGCGCCGTTGATGCCGGATACGGTTTTCATTGCCCCGGATGCCCCCGAGGCAAGTGCGGGTAACCCCAACGGGTTTCAGTGGTTTCCGATTCCATGGATCGATGGTTCCAGCGACGAAGACGCGATGCGCGGGGCAAGCATGGCGGCGGCTGATGTGGATTCATTCATTGATCAGATACTTGAACAAGAAGGCATAAGCCCCTCGCAACTCATCCTTTTTGGGTTTTCGCAAGGCACGATGCTGGCCCTGCGCGTGGCGCCGCGCCGCGAAGAACCTGTGGGCGGTATCGTTGCCTTTTCGGGCCGCATTCTGGAGCCCGAGCAATTTAACGAACGCGTGCAATCCAAGCCGCCCGTTCTGTTGGTGCATGGCGATCAGGATGACATGGTGCCACCGGGCCACTTCCACGAAGCCGGCGAATTGCTGGAGGCCGCAGGGTTTGAAACCTACGGCCACATGATGCAGGGCACCGGCCACGGCATCGCGAACGATGGCCTTTCTGTTGCTGTCAGTTTCATGGCGCAAAAGCTGGGCATCGATCTGAACGTCAAATGACAGGCTGACCGCCCCAGGCTTTGGGCGCGGGCACAGGTGCAGACACCCCTGGCGGGCCCTAAATCATGGGGCTTGCCAGGTTGGCAATGCCATATATAGTTTCTTACAAAGGTTGACGGGGCGGGATGTCCTGCCCCGCGCATTTGCAGGGGACAGGGCGGAGTCACGATAAATGGACGGCGATTTCAGAACCGAATTCGTACGCGACACATCACATCCAAAACAACACGCGGCGCTGGTTTTAAATGCCGATTACCGCCCGCTGTCTTATTTTCCGCTTTCATTATGGCCCTGGCAGGATGCGATCAAGGCGGCCTATCTGGATCGGGTCGATATTCTGGCGGTCTATGACGAGGTTGTCAGAAGCCCTTCGATGGAGATCCGGATTCCAAGCGTTGTTGTTCTGAAAGATTACGTAAAACCCCAAAAGCGCGTGGCCTTCACGCGCTTTAATCTTTTCCTGCGGGATGAATTTTGCTGCCAGTATTGCGGTGCGCGCGGGGATCTGACGTTTGACCACGTCGTGCCAAGGGCGCGCGGCGGGGTGACCAGCTGGGAAAATGTGGTGGCGGCCTGTTCAAAGTGCAATCTGAAAAAGGCCGCGCAGCCGCTGCACCGTTCTGGCCTGGCTTTGATAAAGCCGCCGCGCCAGCCTGGTGCCGAGGAATTGCGCAACACCGGGCGAAAATTCCCGCCCAATCACCTGCATGATAGCTGGATGGATTTTCTGTATTGGGATGCCGAGCTGGACGCCTGACGCGCCGTCAGACAGAGCAGCTTGCCCCGCCCAGCACGCAGAATTTCGCGCAATGGGGGTGGTTCAGGGCAACGTCCCCTTCGGCATCGGCCAGGGTCGGGCCCATTTCAAATTCTTCCGAATAGGGCAGCAGCGTGCAGGCCAGAACGGTTGGGCTGTCAGCACCCTTGCGTTTTACCACCATGCGCGAGGTTGCGCACATCACATCTTGTGGTGATTTCCCAAGAATACCCCAGCAGGCGGTGGTGATCTCGGGCACCTCGGTCATTTCATCCATTTCTGGAAAAATAACTGTCATACCAGGGTTTTGCGGATCAATGTTAAAGTTATGCTTTGCAAATAGCTTGCCATAGGCGGCGCGCGCCTGGGGCTGGGTTTCATCCCAGAGTGCACGCCCGGCCACCGCCATGCGAAACCCGTTGTCGCGCAGCCATTCCATGCCTTCGATGGTCTTTGCAAAGGCGCCTTTGCCACGGATGTCATCGTGGCGCGCGGCGCGCCAATGGTCCAGCGACACCCGCAAAGTCAGCTGATCACCATAGGTTTCCAGCAGCGACAACAGCCCGGCGCGCATGGTTTTGCGCATCATCGGGCGCATGGCATTTGTAAGGATCAGAACCCGGTAGCCGCGCGAAAGGGCGGCGCGCGTCATCGCGATCACCTCGGGGTTCATGAACGGCTCCCCCCCAGTGAAGCCGATTTCTTCGACAGGCCAGGCGCGTTCGCTGATCTGATCGAGGTAGGATTCAACCTCGCACGTGGTCAGGTAAACCAGCCGGTCGTTGATGGGAGAGCTTTCGATATAGCAATTTTCACAGGTGATGTTGCACAGGGTGCCTGTGTTGAACCACAGCGTTTGCGGCTGGTTCAGGGCAACAGTTGCGCGTGCCGAGCCGTCGGCGGTTTTACGCGGGTCAATGAACTTTCCCACGTTCGCCTTTTCAATTCGCTGGTCCATATCACGTGTCCGTCTGTTCGCGGTGTCTGCCCGTCCTAACGGGTCATGTGGGATGCGAAAACCCCCGTTTGCGCGTTTGACGTGGTTGTGATGTTACATTTGGGTGCTAGACTTGTTGCCGGGATGCCGTTAGGACGCGAGGCGTTAGCGCTAACGGACGCATTGAGGGAGAGTATTTATGGTATCGCGCGTCATCCCGGTGGAGCCGTTTGACCTGGTGATTTTCGGGGGCACCGGCGATCTTGCCCGCCGAAAAATCCTGCCGGGGTTGTACCGCCGGTTTTGGGACGGCCAGATCCCGCCCGAGGCCCAGATTGTCGGCGCGGCGCGTGGGGATATGGACGATGCGAAATACCGCGCATTTGTGCAGGATGCGGTGCGTGAATTCGTTTCAAAACGCAAATGCGACCCAAAGGTTCTGGACGCCTTTCTTGAACGTCTAAGCTATATTCGCGTGGATGCGATGGGCACGACGGGCTGGAAAGAGCTGGCCGGGAAGATGCGCAAGGGCAGGGTTCAGGCGTTCTATTTCTCCGTTGCGCCCGGCCTGTTTGGCGACATCGCAATGCGCCTGCACCGGCATAAAATTGCGGGGCCCGAAGCGCGGATCGTGGTGGAAAAACCCTTTGGGCATGATCTGGAATCCGCGCGCACGCTGAACGAAACGCTGGCGCAGCATTTTGATGAACATCAGATATACCGGATCGATCATTATCTTGGGAAAGAGACTGTTCAAAACCTGATGGCGGTGCGTTTTGCCAATATGTTGTTTGAACCGCTATGGAATGCCCAATACGTCGACCATATTCAGATTACCGTGGCTGAAACGGTGGGTGTGGATGGGCGCGGGGCCTATTATGACAAATCGGGTGCGATGCGCGATATGGTGCAAAATCACCTGATGCAGCTGTTGTGCCTGACGGCGATGGAGCCGCCTTCGAAATTCGGCCCGGATGCGGTGCGTGATGAAAAGCTGAAAGTGATCCGGGCACTGGAACCTGTGCACCCGGATGACATTGTGCGCGGCCAGTATCAGGCAGGGGATGACGGCGCGGCCTATCGCGATGACGCCGAAAACCCGGACAGCCTGACGGAAAGCTTTATCGCGATGCGGGTGCTGGTTTCCAACTGGCGCTGGAATGGCACGCCGTTTTATCTGCGCACCGGCAAGCGGATGAAGGCCCGGATGTCCGAGATCGTGGTGCGTTTCAAAGAACCGCCCCATTCGATCTTTGAGGACGACACCGGCCAAAGCGCGAATGAGCTTTCCATCCGCCTGCAACCCAATGAGGGCATGGATCTGCGCGTTACGATCAAAGAGCCGGGGCCGGGGGGCATGCGCCTGATCGATGTGCCGCTGGATATGACATTGGTCGAGGCATTGGGCGAAGAGGCCGCGGATGTGCCCGACGCTTATGAACGCCTGATCATGGATGTGATCCGCGGAAACCAGACGTTGTTCATGCGTGGCGACGAGGTCGAGGCCGCCTGGGCCTGGACAGATCCGATTATCGCAGCATGGCGTAGCCGCGAAGATCGGCCGCACCCCTACGATGCGGGGTCGACCGGGCCTGAGGAAGCGCTTATCCTGCTTCACCGGGACGGACGCCGCTGGAGGGAGCTTCGCGAATGAAACTGATAGAATTTGCCGATCGTGAAATGATGATGATGGATCTGGCCAATGTATTGGCCGGGGAACTGGCGCGCATGCTGATGCATGCTGAACGCGCGTCAATCGCGGTTCCGGGTGGGGCAACGCCTGCGCCCATCTTTGACACGCTCAGCGCGGCGGATCTGGACTGGTCGCGCGTGGATGTTCTGCTGACCGATGAACGCTGGGTGCCCGAAGATCACCGCCGCTCCAACACGCGCCTGTTGCGCCGTCACCTGTTGGTGAACCGGGCTGCTGCGGCGCGCCTGATACCGCTTTATGGCGGCACCGAGGTTCCCGAAGAATCTGTGGCAACCCTGGCCGATGGTGTGCGCGCCGCACTGCCGTTGTCGGTGGTGTTGCTGGGCATGGGGGTGGATATGCACACCGCATCATTGTTTGCGGGCGCAGATAAACTGGAAGCCGCGCTTTCACCCAAGGCCCCACCGCTGTTGACCATGCGCCCGCGTGAGGCCAACAACCCACGCGTCACGCTGACAGCGCCGGTGATCAACGGCGCGATGTCCAAGCATCTGGTGATCACAGGGGCTGACAAAAAGGCCGCGTTGGAACAGGCGCAAAAAGAACGCGATGTTCTGAAAGCCCCGGTTAAGGCGATTTTGAGTGATACAACCGTATACTGGGCGCCATAGGCCATGGATTTAACAGCCCTTCAAATGCATCACGCGCGGGTGAAAGACCGCGCGATTGCAGGGCTGTTTGATGCCGGGCGCGCGCAGGAATTTTCGGCGCGCGCAGGCGATATGCTGTTTGATTATTCCAAGACGAACATAGACGCCCAAACCCGCGCCGCCCTGTTGGAACTGGCCGATCAGGCCGGTGTTGATGCGCGGCGCAGCGCGATGTTTGCCGGCGCAAAGATCAATGAAACCGAAGGCCGGGCGGTGTTGCACACAGCCCTGCGCAATCCGGGCCCCGCACCGGTGTTGGTGGACGGCAAAGATGTGTTGCCCGGGGTGCATGCCACGCTTGCACGCATGGCGGCGTTTTCTGATGGCATCCGCTTGGGCACCATCCACGCCCCCGGCGGCGGGCGCTATACCGATGTTGTGAACATTGGCATCGGCGGATCAGACCTTGGCCCGGCCATGGCCACGCTTGCACTTGCGCCCTGCCACGATGGCCCGCGCTGTCATTTCGTTTCCAATATCGACGGGGCGCATATCCATGATGTTCTGGGCGGGCTGAACCCGGCGGCGACGCTGGTGATCGTGGCCTCAAAGACCTTCACCACCATTGAAACCATGACCAACGCGACAACTGCGCGTGACTGGCTGGCGCAGGCGGTTGGCGCGGACATGGCGGGCGGGCATTTTGTGGCCCTGTCATCGAACACCGAAAAAACCGGGGCCTGGGGCATCGCGCCCGACCGCGTTTTTGGCTTCGAAGACTGGGTTGGCGGGCGCTATTCGCTTTGGGGGCCCATTGGCCTGTCGCTAATGTTGGCCATCGGTGCGGACAATTTTCACGATTTTCTGGGTGGGGCCCATGCGATGGACACCCATTTTCAGCAGGCGCAGGGGGTGGATAACCTGCCGCTGATGCTGGCGCTGGTGGGGATCTGGCATCATCAGGTCTGTGGGTATCCGACCCGCGCGGTGCTGCCCTATGATCAGCGTCTGTCGCGCCTTGCGGCCTACCTTCAGCAGCTTGAGATGGAAAGCAACGGTAAGCGCGTGGCGATGGACGGGCAGGCCCTGACGCAACCTTCAGGCCCTGTTGTTTGGGGCGAGCCGGGCACAAACGGGCAGCATGCGTTTTATCAGCTGATCCATCAGGGAACCGGCGTTGTCCCGTGTGAGTTTCTGGCCGCCGCCCAGGGGCATGAACCCGATCTGGCGCATCAGCACAGCCTGTTGTTGGCCAATTGCCTGGCCCAGTCCGAGGCTTTGATGAACGGGCGCGACCTTGAAACCGCCCGCGCGCTGATGGCCGCCAAGGGCCTGTCTGGCGACGCGCAGGAGCGTCAGGCCCGCCACCGTGTATTTCCGGGCAATCGCCCATCGACCACCCTGATCTATCCAAAGCTGACCCCGTATGTTCTGGGCCAGATCATCGCGCTTTATGAACACCGGGTGTTTGTGGAAGGGGTGATCCTTGGGATCAACAGTTTTGATCAATGGGGGGTCGAGCTGGGCAAGGAACTTGCCCGCACGATGGAGCCTTTGTTGACGGGCAAAGGGGACGCGGTGGGCAAAGACGCCTCGACCCGCCAGCTCGTCGGCTACATCATGGCCAATCGCGAAGACTGACGCGACCTTGCGGCGCGTGGCCGTGGTTAATGGGACTGAAGCTGCGAGCAAAAGCTGTGCGAGTGCCTGATCGAGGGATCCTTCACCCCGTATTTCTGTTCGGCCCAATGCTTGATCAACTTGCGATCAAAATACGCGGGGCCATCCGACATGGCGGTGACGAAGTGCTTTTTCCCGTTTTCGTTGACGATAAGCGCGATGGAGTACATCGGCATGAAACACGCGGTGATGGAGACGCTCTTGTCAGCAAGGGCGGGCGTGGCCATGGCCGCGCTGAACGTCAGGGCGGCGAGAGTTTTCACAAGCGGGGATGAGCGGGAAATAGACTGTTTTCGCATCAAGCTTTCCTTACTATTAAATCACATTCACGCCGTCAGGCACCGGGCCTGAGGGTCACACAAAATCTGGCGTGATATTCTGGCCGAATTTCGACCGATGCGGGGCGAAAAAGCGAAAAACCACATAAAACGGCCCCATAAAGGCGCATGGTTTCCCCCAGCTCACCCCCAATGCTGGTGGATTATTTGCGTGCCCGTGGCGCCTAGGCGTTTTCGTCAATGGCGCCGTCGCGCGCGCCAAACACCTTTCGAACCGTATCCGGCAGGGGGCGTTTGGTTTTGCCGTCACGTTCAAGGCAGACCATCACGGCCTCGCCCGTGGTTTTCAGCCCGTCCGCGAACACCGCATATTCCATGCGAAAAGAGGTGGCGCGAAAGCTGGCCGTGCGCCCGGTGACGATGTAGCTGTCGTTCAGAAACAGCGGGGCGTGGTAATTGGCTGTGTTCGAGATCACAACGACCTGCGGATCGTCATCGCCATAATCTGACAGGCCATATTCACGAAAATATGGGATGCGCAGGGTTTCAAACCAGCGGAAATAAGCCACGTTGTTCACGTGGTTCAGCGCATCCAGTTCATGAAACCGCACCTTATCGGCAATGCCAAAGGCCCAGCCGTGGGGAACACCTGCCGTTTGCAGCGCCGTTTGGTTCAAAGGGGTCAGATAAGGGGGCATATGTGGTACCTGGGGCAGGATGGGCGAAGCGGTCAGGCAAAGACGCCCGGGGGAACAAGGCAGACACAGGCCTTTTAACCGTTTCGCAGCGTTTGAAAAACCAATTGCTTGCGGTCAGTTGCCAACGGCTGCGATTTATCGGGCAAAAGCGGCTTGAATGCCGGTGCCGGCCAGTGGTATCAGGGACCCGAGACGCGGGTATGGTGAAAAGGTATCACGGCAGCTTCCCAAGCTTTAGTTACGGGTTCAATTCCCGTTACCCGCTCCAGTTTCCTGTTTTAGCTTGTTTCTTTTAAGGAACCCAGGTCGGTTTGAGCGGATGTTGAACATAGCGTGGCGTTTACCCCGGGTCGCCAGGTATGAACGCTGGGCACGCGCCAACGGTTTGGGCTGTGGTAGGTAAGCCGTCTATTTATCGGCTAGACCGAGCTCAATATCCGACCATATCACGTTACCATGCTCAATGACTTTCAATATCGCTTTTCGAGCCAATGAGGCTGCTTTTATCATTTTGTTTGAATCGAAATTCTTGTTAAGCGCGCCGTTGTGAACGGCGGCAGAGGTTTCGTGGTATGCTTGTCTGACCGAACGAAAAATCTCCGTTTTCTCCGAATTCGATGACCCTAGAAAGTTTGCGGCCCGAAGGGAGATACGAAAAGCCAGCTCGCTGGAGACACCTTCGCCAAATAGGGAATCAAGGCAGACTCTCAGAGAAATCGCCCGTTCAACGGGCGTATCCGAAGACGCGAACTTGTTTATATGGTCGATCGAAATGTTTACCTTTTTTTTCCAACTTTCCTCTAATGAAACATAGCGCGTTAGGATTTGATCCGCAGCGGTGAACTCAGTTTCCCGAATTGAAGGTTGTACGGCAGGTCGCCTTAACGCGTGTAAATCCCAAGAACCCCATTTGCTTAGAAAGGGGAGGGTGTCAGGCGCAACGGTCCCATGTGCGATTGCATGAATACCAAATCGTGGAAGCCTTGAAAGTGCCATACAGCGTGCCACGTCCATGAGGTCGTCGATCGGTATTTCTATTGGGTCTGCTGGTCTTGAGTCTCTTTTTTCGACCGCGTCGTACTCGCTTGGCGTGTGTTTAACCGCCTGATTGAAGCCTTTGAAGAGTACTCCAACGACGCTCGGCCATGGTATAGGCGAGAAGAACCCTTGACCTATGACGCCATCGGCGAAGTCTTCCATTGGCAGTGCGTTCGGCATCGCAAAGACTACGCCATTTGAGAATTGAAATGAGGGTACGTCACTATACGTTTTGGCGAGTAGTAAAACTTCATAGACGTTCACTTCAGACGACTTGGAGTAGGCCCTCGCTTCTTCGACTGCTTGCGCTGCGCCAACTTGCAGCGCCCGATTGACAAGCCAATCCGTAAGTTTGTCTAGGTCGGTAAGTGAGCCGACCTTTCCAAGATACTGCAGTTTCTGATCAAATATGCGGAAGCATTCCTCATCTGATACAGCCTTGGAAAGCGCATTGTTGGATTCACTGCAATTCGTCGATGAGGAGGGCTCGGCGCTCACAAGGTCGGTATTTTCTTCAGTAACTTTTTCTAGGCATTCAAGAAGCTTGTCTGGCACTTATTTCCACCCATTTCTTATTCTTTAAACGAAAATATTTTTTCAAACAGGAGCTGGATTACATTGTAGTTGAACATCGACGTGTCCGAGTAGAAATCTGCAACTAATGTTCTGATCAGTCAATTTTTTGCATCAGAAATGTTCAGGTGAATACGAAAGTACTAACTCACCGCGACTTCCGTTTAATTTCCATTGAAGTGTATCATGGGTCGAGAAGGCCTATCGGTCGGTTTGCCGGGAGCGAGTTTGCGGATTGCCAGATAGTGTTACCGCAGCGAACGCCCGCTATGGTCGACGGGCAGCGACAATTTCCGGATTTCCGTTGCAAGCGGAAGGCCACACGCGGCGTGCAATGGACATTTTGATTTCAAACTGTCCATTGCACTATGCTGAAAATATGCCTCCCAGCCCACAACAGCCCAGCCCGGGCGCCCTTTGGTGTTATCTGCGCCGTCTGCGGCGTCGTCCGCCATCTTCTGCGCCGCCACCGCCGGTGTTGAAATTCACCTCGGGCAGGGAGACCACGCTATTCAGGATCGCGAAGGGCTCGGCGCTGTTCGGGATGGCGCTGGCGTTCACGAAATGCTCCTGAAAGCGGGGTTCGACGGCGGTTTCTACCTTGTGGATCGCGCGCACGGTTTCTTCGATTTCACCGCGTGCCTTGGTGTTCAGCAGGGCAATGCGTGCCCCCGTGCCGGCGGCGTTTCCGGCCGAGGTGACCTTGTCCAGCGGGCAATCGGGGATCATGCCCAGCACCATTGCGTGTTTCGGGCTGATATGGGCGCCAAAGGCCCCGGCCAGCACGATGCGGTCCACATGGTCCACCCCGCGTTTGTCCATCAACAGGCGGGCGCCGGAATATAGTGCGGCCTTGGCCATCTGGATGGCGCGGATATCGCCGTTTGTAACGGTGACGCGCGGCCCGCCATCCGCCCCCCCATCCCAGACCACGTAGGAATGCGTGCGCCCATCGGCAAAGCAGCGCGCGCTGCCTGTCTGTTCGGCCGATCCGATCAGGCCCGAGGCATCCAGCAGCCCGGCCATGCGCATTTCGGCCACGATTTCGATGATGCCCGATCCGCAGATGCCGCTGATGCCCGTTGTGGCAACGGCGGCGTCAAAGCCTTCTTCGTCTGACCAGAGGTCCGACCCGATGACGCGAAAGCGTGGTTCTTTGGTTTGCGGATCAATGCGCACGGCTTCGATTGCGCCGGGGGCGGCGCGCTGACCGGATGAGATTTGCGCGCCTTCAAAGGCCGGCCCGGTGGGCGATGAACAGGCCAGAACGCCGTTTTTGTCACCCAGCAGGATTTCGGCGTTGGTGCCCACATCCACAACCAGCACCAGATCTTCGGATTTGTCGGGGGCTTCGGACAGGGCCACACCTGCGGCATCGGCGCCAACGTGGCCCGCGATACACGGCAGGATATAGGACCGCGTGCCCGCATCCAGGTGAAGCCCCAGATCCGAGGCCTTCATCGACATCGCATCAGAGGTTGCCAGCGCAAAGGGCGCCTGGCCCAGTTCGAACGGGTCGATCCCCAAAAACAGGTGGTGCATGACCGGGTTCATCACAAAAACACTGTCAAGGATCAGTGATTTGTCGATCTCGGCCTGCTGGGCGATCTGATCGAACAGGGCGTTCATGCCGTCGCGCACGGCCGTTGTCATTTCCAGATCCCCACCCGGGTTCATCATGGCGTAGCTGACGCGGCTCATCAGATCTTCGCCAAAACGGATTTGCGGGTTCATGATACCAGAGGAGGCAACCACATCGCCGGTGTGAAGATCGCACAGGTGGGCGGCGATTGTGGTCGAGCCAAGGTCAACCGCCAGCCCGTAGATGGCCCCGTCATAATACCCCGGCCAAAGCCGCAGGATCCGGGGCGGATGGCGGGCGTCGCCCTGATGGACGGCGGCGGTGACCTTCCAGCTGCCTTTGCGCAGGATCGGCTGCAGGTCACGCAGCAGGTGCAGGTCCAGTTCCAGGGCCGGCAGGTCAAGCGCTGTTTTCAGCGCGCTGGTCAGGCGTTCCAGATCACCCGAGGGTTTGTGCATGTCGGGTTCTTCCACCTCGACGTATTGCAGGCGCACGGAAGGGTTCAGAACAATATCGCGCGCTTCGGCACGTTTGCGCACCACCTGGCGGTGCACCTGGCTTTCGGGGGGCACATCTATGACCACATCGCCCTGCACGGTGGCCTGGCAGCCCAGGCGGCGCCCCTTGGGCAGGCCGCGCACCCTGTCATAGCGGTCTTCGACGGCGTTCCAGTCTGACAATGCGCCTTCCTGCGAGGTGACGCCGTGTTTGGGGAATTCCCCGTAGGACGGGGTGATCTGGCATTTCGAACAAATGCCGCGCCCGCCGCACACGCTGTCCAGATCCACGCCCAGTTGGCGGGCGGCCGTCAGAACAGGGGTGCCGATGGGAAAGTGCCCTCGTTTTCCCGAGGGGGTGAAGATGACCAATGGGTCGTTAGACATGCGCGCGCCTTTCGGTTGGTTTCCGTTTTAACGCGCCGTCGGGCATGCGCAAGCGCCCGGGCCTATAAAACGAATTGTGCCGGCGCCACATGCATCATGGCCCCGGCACAAGGTGTTTTTGTCAGCGGTGGTTAACCACGGCGGCGCCGGCGCCCCCCGGCGCGCCCGCCCCGGCCTTCGCCCTGGGCGCCGGCGGGTTTGTTGAAGTTGATCCATGCCGCGCCATGCGGGTCGTTGTTTGTCAAGAAGTTGGCGGCGCGGATGGCCTCCATTTCCTTACCGGCGCGTGGCTTGGTTGATCCCATGCCAAACAGGGTGACAAAGGTTTCGTCATCGATGTCGGCGGGCAGGATGATCCCGGCGGCTTCGATTTCCAGCTTCTTTTCGGCGATCTTCTTTTGGTTCACCGGCAGGGCCACCGGGTTCATGATCGCGGATGTCATGCCTGCGCCCATGGCCATTGGAAGAAAGGCGTTATTGATGCCGTGGCGGTTGGGCAGGCCGAACGAGATGTTCGAAGCGCCGCAGGTTGTGTTCACGCCCAGTTCTTCACGCAGGCGGCGCACCAGGGCGAAAACCTGAAGGCCGGCGGTGCCCATGGCCCCGATGGGCATGACCAGCGGATCAACCACGATATCATGGGCGGGAATGCCGAAATCGGCGGCGCGTTCCACGATCTTTTTGGCAACGGCAAAGCGCACATCCGGGTCTTCGCTGATGCCGGTGTCATCGTTTGAGATCGCCACAACCGGCACATTGTATTTTTTCACCAGTGGCAAAACCAGATCCAGCCGCTCTTCTTCGCCCGTTACCGAATTCAGCAGGGGGCGGCCTTGTGCGGCGGCCAGGCCGTTTTCCAGCGCACCGGGGACAGAGCTGTCGATGCAAAGGGGGACATCCACCACCGCCTGCACATGTTCGATCAGCTGTGTCATCAGGGCCGGTTCAACAAAGTTGTTATCGGCATAACGCGGATCTTCGGCCATTTTGTTGGTGAACACCGCGCCCGAGTTCACATCAAGAACCGTGGCGCCTGCGGCAACCTGTGCGATGGCGTCGGCTTCCACGCGGCTGAAATCATCGCGCTCAAGCTCGGCCGCAAGGATCTTGCGCCCGGTGGGGTTGATGCGTTCTCCGATCACGCAAAAGGGTTCATCAAAGCCGATGATCGCGGTTTTGGTCTTAGACTCTACGACAGTGCGGGTCATGTTCGATCCTTAGGAAGCGTTTGCAGGGGCAGCAGAGGCGCCGCCGTTTTCGATTGCCCAGTTGGCATTGGTCTTGATCCCGCCCAAGGGGAAGAAATGCACCTTGGTGATGTTGAAATCGGGGTTCGCGGCTTTATGCGCTGCAAGCTGTGCGATGACATCATCCGGTGTGTAGGGCAACAGCAGCTTGGACACATCCATCGCGCGCTTTTGCAGCACTTTCAGCGATGGGCCAACACCGCAGGCGATGGCGAATTTGATCAGCGTTTGCAGTTTGGCGGGGCCTGCGATGCCGATATGAATCGGAAGGGTCACGCCCGCCGCGCTAAGGCTGTCGGCCCATTTGATGATGGGGGCGGCATCAAAGGCAAACTGTGTGGCCAGCGCCATTTCAGCATCGGTGCGTTCTGAAAACTTCTGTTTCCACTGAAGTGCTTCGTCGACCAGCCTGGTGCCGCCGTTCGGGTCGATATCCTTGTTGCCCTCGGGGTGGCCGGCAATGTTCAGGTGGGTAAAGCCCGCCTTGTCAAACAGCCCGGTTTCCAGCAGCTGCATCGAGCTGTGAAAATCGCCATGTGGTTTGGCCACGCCGCCGGCCAGAACCAGCGCCTGGTCAATCCCGGCCTCGCCCTGATAGCGCGCGATCCAATCCGCAAGGGTGGCTTTGTCTTTGATGATCCGTGCCGGGAAATGGGGCATGACCGGGTAGCCTTCGTTCGTCAAACGCTTGGCCGTGGCAACCATTTCTTCGATGGGTGTGCCTTCGATATGGGCGATGTATACGCGGGTGCCTTCGGGAAGAAGGGCGCGGAAATCTTCAACCTTTTGCGCCGTGCGCGGCATGACTTCGATCGAATAACCCTTCAGAAAGGTTTCGACTTCGGATGAAACGCCTGCCGCCGACCCGGAGGCTTTTTTCTTGAAATTCAACAGCGCCATGGCTGCCTCCCATATACTGGAGGGGGTCATTCCCATCCGTCGTTTCCGATAAGCGTTTTCAGGCGCTCGTTGTCATATTGCGTCTCCAGGCGCGTTGCTTCGGCCTGGGCCACTTCGCCCTGTTCGCCCTCTACCGTGTAAGGCGCGGCCTTGCGCCACTGCGCAAGATAGTCATCCGTCTGTGCGGCGCCGCTTTTCATGGCGGCGCGGTCGATTGCCTGTTCGAACCGTTCTGCAAGCACCACTTTGGCGCCACGGCGCCCTTTTCCCACGATCACCTGTGCGGGGATGTCGCGCCAAAACACTATGGTTACGTCGGGCATGGATACGATTCCTCAGTTCCTATGTCGCTTCTACGCCAGCTGATGTGGCTGACAGCGCCGGTTTTCGACATGGCACGCGCATGTTGCGACCTCTGGTGGCCCTCAATTACGCTTTTGCCTGCGCATAAACCACCGCGGGGGACGTGAAAAATGTTCATGTTGTTCATGCATGGTGTGATGTGGGGGGATTGCGCAGGGCGCGGGCAGTGACTACTCTGACAAGTAACTTGAAATGGAGGGCGTATCCTATGGCGCCCAAGCGTCCCAATGGTGCGGGCGCGTTCCCGATATCGGTTGAGCCACCCGCGCCTGACCAAAAAGACCCGGAAAGCCTGTATGCGGCGCTGGATCTTGGCACGAACAGTTGCCGTATGCTGATTGCCCAACCCAAGGGCAGTCAGTTTCACGTCGTGGACAGTTTTTCGAAATCTGTTCAGCTGGGGCAGGGCCTTGAAGGGTCTGGCCGCCTGTCGCGCGCCTCTATCGGGCGCACGGTGCAGGCGTTGAAGATCTGCAAGCGCAAGCTGATCAAGCATGATGTCGGCCATATGCGCCTTGTCGCGACCGAGGCCTGCCGGCGCGCCACGAATTCGCGTGAATTCATGTCTTTCGTGCAGCGCGAGACGGGGCTGAAGCTGGAAATCATCAAACCCGAGGAAGAGGCGCGCCTGGCCGTCATATCCTGTGCGCCTTTGGTATCCACCCGCACCGATCAGTTGCTGGTGGTGGATATTGGCGGCGGGTCAACCGAACTTGTCTGGATCGACCTTTCCAAGGTTACCCCTTCAGAGCGGCCGCGCTCGATCATGCGGTTGCGGGCCGGGTTTCGCGGCGATCCGGGGGTTTTTCCCACGGCGCGGGTGGTCGATTGGATATCTGTGCCGCTGGGGGTTGCGACGCTGCGCGAACAGTTCAACGATGTCGAAGATGACGCCGCGCGCTTTGCCCTGATGAGTTGGCATTTCGAAGAGCAGCTGGCAGATTTCACGCCCTATACGCGTGATCATGTGCGCGATGGGTTTCAGATTATCGGCACCTCGGGCACGGTCACAACGGTGGCGGCCACGCATCTGGGGTTAAAGCGGTATGACCGCAACAAGGTGGATGGCCTGCGCATGTCTTCGGACCAGATAGACAGGGTTATTCGCGGATACCTTGCCCAGGGGCCGCAGGGGCGGCGTGCAGACCCGCGCATCGGCCGGGACCGGCAGGCGCTGATCATGTCAGGATCGGCTATACTACAGGCGCTTCTGCGGGTATGGCCCACGGACAGGCTGAGTGTGGCCGACCGCGGATTGCGCGAAGGGTTGTTATACGCACAGATGTCTGGTGACGGTGTTTTGGAAGACGGGCGGTTCTGATGGCTGGCGAAAAGAAAAGCAGCGGGCGCGGTAAGCGCGATTTGCGGGTGAAGGTGAAATCTGCGCGGGGGCGTAAGCTGAGTTCGACCCTGTGGTTGGAGCGTCAGCTGAACGACCCTTATGTCAAGCGCGCCAAAGCCGAAGGGTTTCGGGGCCGCGCGGCGTTCAAGATTGTCGAACTTGACGACAGGTACCATTTTTTCGTGCCAGGCGCGCGGATCGTTGATCTGGGCTGTGCACCGGGGGGCTGGTTGCAGGTTGCGGTGCGCCGGGTGAATGCGCTGGGCGAACGCAAGGGCAAGGCTGTCGGGTCTGTTCTGGGGGTGGACCTTCAGGCTGTCGAACCCGTTGCCGGGGCTGAAACCCATCAGCTGGATTTCATGGAAGATGACGCTGACGACAAGGTCAAGGAATGGCTGGGTGGCAAGGCTGATGTGGTGATCAGCGATATGGCGGCCTCCAGTTCCGGCCATAAGCAGACAGACCACCTGCGCATCATCGCCCTGTGCGAGGCTGCGGCCTATTTCGCCTTTGATGTGCTGGAAGAGGGCGGCACATTCGTCGCCAAGGTTCTGGCGGGCGGGGCCGAAGGGGACCTGCAAAAGCTTTTGAAGCAGAAGTTCACCAAAGTGTCGAACATGAAGCCCCCGGCAAGCCGTGCCGACAGTTCCGAAAAATTCGTTGTGGCCACGGGTTTTCGTGGCTGAAGGCTGGATTTCAGGCCTTGCGCCCGCGCCGGGTGGCCCCGATGCTGGGCCTTCGGCTGACGTTTAAAAAATCCCAAAAAAACCACGGACTGTCACATGATTTTTACTAGCCTTCGCTATGTTCGGCACGCTAAGGTATACCAGATAACCGGATAGGGACCACGCGCGCTTATGAATGAACTTCTTGGTGGGCTGCGTGAGGCCGGGCGTCTGATCATGACGCTTGATCCGGATCTTCTTGAAATTTCCTTCCGTTCGCTTCAGGTGACCCTGACGGCGGTGGTTTTTGCCTCTGCCATCGGGCTGCCGCTTGGGGCCTGGCTGGCGGTGAACAGGTTTCGCTACCGGCGCACGGTCATTTCCTTTTTGAATGGTCTGATGGGGTTGCCACCCGTGGTTGTCGGCCTGCTGGTTTATCTTGTGCTGTCACGCTCGGGCCCGTTGGGTGTGCTGGGTTTGCTGTTCACCCCGACGGCGATGATTCTGGCGCAGGTGCTGATCCTGACGCCGCTGATCGCATCTATTTCCCATCAGGCGATCCGCGATTTATGGGCCGAATATCACGACCTTCTGATTTCGCTTCACACCAGCCGCATTCAGCGCATCCGCACATTGCTGTGGGATGGCAAGCGGGGGCTGTTGACGGCCTCGCTTGCAGGTTTTGGGCGCGGGATCGGCGAGGTGGGCGCGATCATGATCGTCGGGGGCAATATTGACCATTCCACCCGCGTGCTGACCACGGCCATCGCGCTGGAAACCGGGAAGGGTGATTTTGCACTGGCGCTGGGCCTTGGCTTTGTCCTGATCGGGCTGGCGATCGGGGTCAACGCGCTGATCCATGGCCTTTCAAGAACCGAGGTCAGCGGGCAATGGTAGCCTCCAGCATTCTGCCGCTTACCTTGTCGGGGGCCAGTGTCAAACGTCGGGGCAAGACGCTGGTTGGGCCGATTGACCTGACGGTTGAAGCCGGCGGTCTTTCGATCGTGATGGGCCCCAATGGGGCCGGAAAAACCACGCTTTTGCGCCTGATGCATGGGTTGGAGCGTGTTTCAGAGGGCACAAAAAGCTGGGCGGTGGATGAACCTTTGACCCGCGCGCGCCAGGCCTATGTGTTTCAGACCCCTATTCTGATGCGCCGCACGGCGCTGGAAAATGTGGCCTATCCGTTGCTGGTGCACGGGATGGCGCGCAAACAGGCGCTGGCGGCAGCGGCCACCTGGCTGGGCCGTGTGGGGCTAAGTGAAGCGGCAGACCGTCAGGCGCCGGTGCTGTCGGGGGGGGAGCGTCAGAAGCTGGCGCTGGCACGCGCCCTGATCCGGGAGCCCGAAATTCTGTTTCTGGATGAACCCTGTGCAAACCTTGATGGCCGCGCGACCCGCGAGATCGAGGAAGTTTTGTTTGCTGTGCGTGATGCAGGAACACGCATCATCATGTCGACGCATGATATCGGGCAGGCCCGCCGCCTTGCCGGCGATGTTCTTTTTGTGTGCCGGGGGAGGGTTCAGGAAACCGCCCCCGCTGAAGTGTTTTTTAATGGGCCGAAAACGCCTGAAGCCCGGGCATTCCTGAAGGGAGATATCGTCGAATGAAACTGCGTTTTGCCGCCGCACTTGTGGGTGCGTTGTTCACCGGGGCTGTCGCGCATGCCGATCAGATGCGCATGGCCGTGACAACGTCATTTCAGAATTCGGGCCTTGCCGAGGTTCTGCTGCCAGAGATCAAGAAGGATCTGGGGCTGGACGTTCAGTTGCTGGTTGTCGGAACCGGGCAGGCGATCCGGTTGGGCGAAGCCGGGGATGTCGATGCCATTCTGGTGCATGCACGCAGCGCAGAAGAGGCTTATCTGGCCGCAGGTTACGGCACGCACCGGCGCGAAATCATGTTTAATGATTTCGTTCTGATCGGCCCGTCCGCGGACCCTGCGGGCATTGGCGATGCCTCTGACGCCGCCCAGGCCCTGACAAAGATTTCCCAGTCCGGCATCGCGTTTGTCAGCCGCGGGGATGACAGCGGTACAAACAAGAAAGAGCTGTCGTTGTGGGCCGCTGCGGGCATTGGCGAAGATGCCCGCCTTCCTGTCTGGTACAAGGCGGCAGGTGCTGGCATGGGCGCCACCCTGAACACGGCAAGCGGCATGAACGCCTATGTTCTGTCTGACCGGGCAAGCTGGCTTAAGTTTGGCAACAAGGGGGATCTGAAGCTGTTGTTTGCAGGGGATCCGGTGCTGTTCAACCAATATGCCTACCTGCCGGTCAATCCCACGCTTCACCCGCATGTGAAGATCGATCTGGTTGAGAAGCTGGAGGCCTGGCTGACCAGTGATCGCGCCAAAGAACTGATCAACGGTTACACGCTGAATGGCGAAACCCTGTTCACCTTCAACGCCGTTTCCCGGTAAACTGCCAAAAATGTAGCCCTGCGAAATGTTTCGCGGGGCTGCAAACCGGGACATAAAGGGGCGGTAGGATCATGACGACATATGCGATCAACGGGATGGGGCGCATGGGCAAACTTGCGCTGCGCCCGCTGTTAGAGCGTGGCGCCAGGGTTGCCTTTATTAATGATGTGCAGGGTGATCCTGCGATGCATGCGCATTTGCTGGAATTTGACACGGTCCACGGCCGTTGGCCGGCCAGTTTTACCCATGACGCGGACAGTGTGAGCATCGATGGCACCCGCATCGCCGTCACCAAAACTAGATCCCTGACAGATCTGCCGCTTGACGGTGTGGATGTGATGATCGACTGCACCGGCGCCTTTAAGACGGCGGAAAAGCTGGCGCCCTATTTTGCGGCTGGTGTAAAGAAAGTTGTGGTTTCCGCCCCGGTGAAGGATGGTGCGGCTGCCAATATCGTGATGGGGGTGAATGACGCGATCTATGACGCGCGCGTGCATCAGATTATCACTGCGGCCAGCTGCACCACCAATTGCCTGGCGCCGGTTGTGAAGGTTCTGCACGAAGGGCTGGGCATCCGCCACGGCGCGATGACAACGATCCATGATGTGACCAACACCCAGACAATCGTTGACCGCCCGGCAAAAGATTTGCGCCGCGCGCGTTCGGCGTTGAATTCGCTGATCCCCACCACAACCGGCAGCGCCACGGCGATCACGATGATTTACCCGGACCTGAAGGGCAAGCTGAACGGCCATGCCGTGCGGGTGCCGCTGCTGAACGCATCCCTGACAGATTGCGTATTCGAGGTTGAGCGCGCCACCACTGTGGACGAGGTGAACGCCCTGTTCAAAACCGCGTCTCAGGGGGCGTTGCGCGGTATCCTGGGCTACGAAGAACGCCCGCTTGTATCGGCCGATTACACCAATGACGCGCGGTCTTCGATCATTGATGCGCCTTCTACGATGGTGGTGAACGCCACACAGGTGAAGGTTTTCGCCTGGTATGACAATGAATGGGGCTATGCGCACCGCCTGGTGGATGTGGCGTTGATGGTGGGTGCCAGCCTGTGACACGCGCCACAGGCCTGGCTGCCTATGTTGCGGTTACAGCGGCCTACTGGGCCTTTATGCTGACCGATGGCGCGCTGCGCATGCTGGTGCTTTTGCATTTTCACAGCCTTGGGTTTTCCCCCATCCAGCTGGCCTATCTGTTCGTGTTTTACGAAATTGCGGGGGTTGTGACCAACCTGGGCGCGGGCTGGATCGCGGCGCGCTTTGGGTTAACCAAAACGCTATACGCCGGGCTGGGCCTGCAGGTTGTGGCCCTTCTGGCGCTGGCGCAGCTGGATCCCGCATGGGCGGTGGGCTTTTCGGTGCTTTATGTGATGGCGGTGCAGGGGCTTTCGGGCGTGGCCAAGGATCTGGCCAAGATGAGCGCGAAATCAGCCGTTAAGCTGCTGGCCCCGCAAGGTGGCGACGGGCTGTTTCGCGCGGTGGCCGGGCTGACCGGGTCAAAGAACGCGGTGAAGGGGCTTGGCTTTTTGCTGGGGGCGGCATTGCTGGCGATGTTTGGCTTTACCCCGGCCATCGTGGGGATGGCTGTCATCCTTGGGCTTGTGCTGGCCGGTGTTCTTATAGGGATGCCTGCGGGGCTGCCAACCGGGCGGCGGGACGCGAAGTTTCGCGAGGTGTTTTCGACAAACCGCAACATCAACTGGCTTAGCTTTGCGCGGGTCTTCCTATTTGGCGCGCGCGATGTGTGGTTTGTGGTGGGCATTCCGATTTATTTTCAGGCGGTTTTGTCTGATGGCAGCGCGGCGGGGGACCGGGCATCGTTTTTCATCGTCGGCGGCTTCATGGCTGTTTGGGTTATTTTATACGGCGCGGTGCAGGCGGGGGCGCCAAAGATACTGGGCAGCGCAACACGCCCGCAGGCGGCGTTGATCGCGGATGCGCGCCGCTGGGCCGGGCTGTTGGCCGTTGTTCCTGGCGTGCTGGCGCTGCTGGCGGTGCTGGCGGGCGGGCCGCAGATGTGGCTGACCATTACACTGGTGGTGGGGCTTTTGGCGTTCGGGGCGTTGCTTGGGGTGAATTCATCGCTGCATTCCTACCTGATCCTGGCGTTTTCGCGCCAGGACAGGGTGACGATGGATGTGGGGTTTTATTACATGGCCAATGCGGCGGGGCGCCTGATGGGCACCGTGCTGTCTGGCGTAAGCTACCAGATCGGGGGGCTGCCCCTGTGCCTTGCCACAGCCGGCGCACTGGTGTTGGCCAGCCGCTTTGGGGCCGGCCGCCTGGGGGACAGGCAGCCGGTATAGTTTCAGGCCGGCACGTGCCGGGGCGTCAGTGTTTCTTGCCCTGATAATCTTCGGTCCGGCGCACGGCGGGCCTTGGCCCACCGGCAAGGGGCGAGCCTTCGCTGTGATATTGCGCCTTTACGCGGCAATCATCGCACATGCGGATCAGATCGGCGTTGTTTGAGCCGGTGAACATCGGGTGGTTGCCTTCAAGCTTGGCCGCAATCCGTTCGATGGTAGAGCGCACGCCGAAAGGCTGACTGCAGGAAATGCATTCAAAGGGCTCTTCTTCATTCAGCACCGATGGGGCCATTGCGCTGGGTGCCAGGTTCAGCTGGGGCACCAGTGATATCGCCTTTTCCGGGCAGGTGCTGGCGCAGATACCGCACTGCAGGCAGGATGTTTCCTGAACCGAAAGCTGGGGTTTGTCCGGGTTGTCAAACAGCGCCCCCGACGGGCACAGCGACGCGCAGGCCAGGCACAGGGTGCAGGCATCCTGATCAACCTTCACAACCCCATAGGGGGCATCAGCGGGCAGGGGGATGGTGGGCGTTTGCCCACCGGCCAGGGCGCTGGCGGCCAGGCGCGTTACCTCGCGCCGTCCGCCAAGGGGCAATATCGGCTGATCCAGCACTGCGGTTTGCGGCGCGGTGTGGGTATAAAGCGCGCTTTCCAACGCGTCAGGTTCGCCCGGCTCTATCAGGGTGACGCGCTCGGGCGCATGGCCGGTGCCCTGGACAATCGCGCGCGATATTTCCAGCTGCGTGCTCAGGGCCTGGGTGTCGGTGTGCGGGGTGGCCAGGATGGACACGCTGGCAAAACCAACGCCCAGGGCGGCAAGAACCTCGGCATGGCCGACGCCTTCGACATTGTTGACCGCAACCGGGATGACATCAGTTGGCAAGCCGCGCCCGTGGCGGGCGGACAGGGCGATCAGATCGGTCCCGTATTCGCCATCGTGAAACAGCGCGCGGGGAAGGTCGCCACCGGCCGCACGATAGGCCGAGGCAAGTGTGCTGAGGCGCGAAAAAAGAAACTCTGGCGACGGGTCAACATATGCCGCCGCACCCGATGGGCAGGCCGCCGCACAGGCCCCGCAACCCGCGCAAACCGCCGGGTCGATCACCACGTGATCGCCCGAGGTTGTGATGGCCCCGGTTGAACAGACGTTTACACAGTTGGAACAGCCTGCCTGGCTGGCCCGCGAATGGGCGCAAAGCTGCGCGTCATAGCGAATGTAAATCGGTTTTTCAAAGACGCCCTGCATCTGGGATGCCTCAAACACAACGGCGGCCAGCGCGGCGCGATCTGCCGGATCAGCGCGCAGATATCCATCGCGTTTCAGCGGCGAGGGGAACAGCGGCCCCGCAGCCTTGCGCAGATCCACGATGACATCGCAGGTCGACGTCACCTTGGCCAATGTGTCGGCAAAAGCGGGTGTGCCGCGCCCGGACGGCAGGGCAGGTGCGTATTCTTCGACCTGAAGGTCAAAACAGCCAAGCGCCCCGCTGGCCATGCGCACGCGCCCGATGGCAAGGTCCAGTTCGGGTTCGGGTGATAAAATGTCGGGCTTGTCTTCCAGCAGGCAGGTGACGGCCATGAGGGGGGCCAGGCGCCGGGCTGCATCCAGGGCGGCCTCGCCGGTGCCATCACCCAAAACCAGCACCGTGCCGCGCGACTGAACATCCATCACCGGGGTTTCCGGGCGGGGCAGGGCGGCCTCGGCCAGCAGGGCGGCCTGTTTGGCGTGGGCCGGGGCGGTGTTGTTCCAGCCGGCGCGATCGCGAATATCAGCGGTGATCAGGTGGCCCGGGCTTTCAAGATCTTCCAGCAGGTCAGCAAAACGCGGGGCTTCCTGTTCGCAGGCGATCAGCGTTGTGCCCGGCGCACCAAGGGCTTTTGCGGCAATGTCGATGTCATCTGTGCAAAGCTTTGAACACCTGCGCACGCGGTCTGCCTGTACGGCGGCACCTGCTGTTTCGGTCTCTGTTTTCATCGTTCCTGCGCAGTCGCACAAGAGCAGCCTGTCAATCTTTGTCATTCGCGTCTCCTCGCCTGGCGCAATCCAACCTTAATTGTTCGCAGAAGGCCAGAGCCTTTTGACACTACGTCAATCAACGGTAAACTATTGCTATGAATGAAAACGATTCCGTGCCGGCGCGCCGCGCTGTGCTATTAGTTGGTGTAATTCTGCGGCGTCGTCCGGGTGTTACACGGTGGGCCAAATGGGCCTGGGAACCTGTCGGCCTGATCCCCGGTGCCGAACCCGCGGACTGGAAAGTTTTGCGCGAAGAAGATGGGGTGACAGATTTTCACGCGGCCACGGTGCCCCTTGAACTGCACCGCGCGGATGTCGAGGCGTATCGCGTTTCGCTGGCGATGAAGCCCCCGTCTGCATTTGTCATTCTGAATGAAGGTGACGGGCCAAGCGATCTGGCGGTGTTTGGGTTAACCGCCTCGGCCTATGAGGCGCAGGATTACCTGGACAGTGGCGAAGAGATTGTCGAGCCGGTGGCCCTGCCGGACCGTCTGGAGGCGTGGATCACCAGTTTCTGTGCTGCGCAGGCGGATGATGAGGAGCCGTTCCAGAAACGGCGGCGTGATAAAAAGCGTATCGACCTGAAAGAAGATGGCGTGGGGGATGTGCGCATTCGTCAGGGTGTGGATGTGTACCGCGCGCCCGGCGGGATGAAGCCCAAGCGGCTGTCATGACGGGGGGCGGCGAAGACAGGCTGTCGCGCTGGTCGCGGCTGAAACGTCAGGGCGGTGCGGTCGAAGATGTGGCCCCGGCACCGGCCCCCGTAGATGCGGCCATCCCCGATGATGAAGATGAGGCCGCCACCCTGGCGCGTCTGGACCTTCCCAACCCCGACACACTGGCGCCGGGCGATGATTTTTCGGCCTTTATGCGTGAAAATGTGCCCGAGTTTCTGCGCCGACGGGCGTTGCGTGTGTTGTGGCGCAGCAACCCGGCCCTGGCCGAGTTGGATGGCCTGCTGGACTATGGCGAAGATTTCACCGGATCGTCCATCACGGATACCATCGTGCAGACCACATACCAGGTGGGGCGAGGGTTCGTGAAGCAGGAATCACAGGATGACGAAGGCACGCCAGACGACGCAATCACCCCTGACGGTGCGGATGCGGATGGCGAAACGGCGGTTGAGGCTGAGAATGTAGAGGCGCCGGACGTCGCCGAAGCATCCCAAGACCCAGCCCAAGACCCGGCCGGTCAGGACAGCGCGCCCATCACACCGGCGCCCGATGCTGCCGGCCGGCAAGGGGAAGAGGCGCGCAAACCCGAGTTAGACAACCCGGAGTTGAGTTTTGAAGTGCCCCGACGCATGGTTTTTTCGACCACTTCGTAGGTATTTTCTTTGAGATCCGTGAAAACGGGTATACCATTTAGATAAGTCGAATTGACCGCAGGGTCAAAAACCCGACAGCAGGGGGGAGTCGTGCAGACAGCACAAAATATGTCCGAAGAAGCCAAGATCGGCGAAGAAGACCATCTTCGCGCCGATCTTTACGCGCTTTTATCCATGCTGCTTTCCAGCCCGCCGGACGCCGGTGTTTTGGAAAGCCTTGGGCAGCTGGAGGGCGACGATAGCGAACTGGGGCAGGGGATTTCCGCGCTGGCGCGTTTGGCCAAATCCACCAGTGCCGAAGATGTGGAGCGTGAATATAACGCCCTGTTCATCGGCCTGGCGCGCGGCGAGCTGCTGCCTTACGCAAGCTACTACCTGACGGGGTTCCTGAACGAAAAACCACTGGCAAATCTGCGTCAGGATATGATTCGTCTGGGAATCGAAAAGGGTGGCGACCACAGCGAACCCGAAGATCACATTTCAACACTGGCTGAGATCATGGCCGGGCTGATCCGTGGCGATTTTTCCGCCCCGATCTGCCTGAGTGTTCAGCGAGAGTTCTTTAAGGCGCATGTTGCCCCTTGGGCAGCGCATTTTTTCACAGATCTCGAAGGCGCCAAGGGCGCTGCCTTTTATGCCCCGGTTGGGCGTATCGGCAGGCTGTTCGCAGAGATTGAGGAGCAGGCTTTCGAAATGGAAAGCTGACATGGGGCGACCCCTGTCTAATTTAGGAGGAGAGAAAATGGCAGAAATGAAAGACAGCGCCACCCGGCGGGACTTTCTGAAACTGACAGGGGCTGCGGCCCCGGCAGTTGTGGCCGCAGTTGCGGCTGGCACACCTGCTGCGGCCATCCCGGCCGAGGAGACAGTAGGATCAGGGCTGAGCAATTCAGCCCATGTGCAGAAATACCTGGAATTGGCGCGGTTCTGATATCGCACCGAACTGATTTGCAAGGCGTGACGGTTGCGCGAGGCCCTGACCGCTGAACAAACCAGAAATCACGGGGTTTAACCCCGGAACCATTTGGGAGAGACAAATGCTTAGGAAAAAGAACGGCGGGGTTGCGAGAGGCTCCCGATCCGCTTCAATTCTGAACGGGGCCGCATCGGCCAAAGTTGACCGTCGCGGGTTTTTACGCGGCTCTGGTCTTGCAATCGGCGGGCTGGCAGCTGTTGCCGCCACAGCCGGGCGTGTGGCCCAGGCGCAAACAGCTGGCGCAGCCGGCGACAGCGCGGTTGAAATCAAAAAAACGATCTGTACGCATTGTTCCGTGGGCTGCACGGTTCTGGCAGAGGTTTCCAACGGTGTATGGACCGGCCAGGAACCCGCTTGGGACAGCCCCTTTAACATGGGTGCGCATTGCGCCAAAGGTGCATCGGTACGCGAACACGCCCATGGCGAACGCCGCCTGAAGTACCCCATGAAAATGGTGAACGGCGAATGGACGCGCGTCAGCTGGGAAACCGCGATCGCAGAAATCGGCGACAAAATGCTGGATATCCGCGCCAAAAGTGGCCCGGATTCAGTATATTGGCTGGGCTCGGCGAAGTTTTCGAACGAACAGGCATATCTGTTCCGTAAGTTCGCAGGCTACTGGGGCACCAACAACGTCGACCACCAGGCACGTATCTGCCATTCGACAACGGTTGCCGGTGTAGCCAACACATGGGGCTACGGCGCCATGACGAACAGCTACAACGATATTCACAATTCCAAAGCCATCTTCATCATCGGCGGTAACCCTGCCGAGGCGCACCCTGTTTCGCTGCTTCACCTTCTGAAGGCGAAAGAGCAGAACAACGCGCCTGTGATCGTGTGTGACCCGCGCTTTACGCGCACGGCCGCACATGCGGATGAATATGTGCGTTTCCGTCCCGGCACCGATGTGGCGCTGGTATGGGGCATCCTGTGGCACATCTTTCAAAACGGTTGGGAAGACAAAGAGTTCATCCGCACCCGTGTTTGGGGCATGGACCAGATTCAGGACGAAGTTAAAAAGTGGACGCCTGAAGAAGTTGAGCGTGTTACCGGCACACCTGGTAGCCAGCTTGAGCGCGTTGCGCGCACTTTGGCCAACAACCGCCCCGGCACTGTAATCTGGTGCATGGGTGGCACACAGCACACCACAGGTAACAACAACACCCGTGCATATTGCATCCTTCAGCTGGCGCTGGGGAACATGGGCACATCGGGTGGTGGTACCAACATTTTCCGTGGTCACGACAACGTGCAGGGCGCAACAGACTTCTGCATCCTGTCGCATTCGCTGCCGGGCTACTATGGCCTGTCCGCAGGTGCATGGGCGCACTGGTCGCGTGTCTGGGGCGAGGATCTGGATTGGCTGAAGGGCCAGTTTGCCACGCTGAAAGGCGCGGATGGCAAGGATAAGCCGTTGATGAACTCAACGGGTATCCCGGTCAGCCGCTGGATTGATGGTGTTCTTGAAGCCAAGGAAAACATCGATCAGCCTGAAAACCTGAAGGCGATGGTCTTCTGGGGGCACGCGCCAAACTCGCAGACCCGTATGGTTGAAATGAAGGATGCGATGGAAAAGCTCGACCTGATGGTCGTGATTGACCCGTATCCGACGGTTTCGTCCATCCTGCATGACCGCAAGGACGGGGTGTATCTGCTGCCGGCCGCCACTCAGTATGAGACCTATGGCTCGATCACAGCATCGAACCGGTCCATTCAGTGGCGTGATCAGGTTGTTGATCCGCTGTTCGAAGCCCTGCCAGACCAGAACATCATGGCGATGTTCGCTGAAAAGTTTGGCTTTGCTGATCGTCTGTTCCGCAATATCGAACGCGACGAAAACGGTGTTCCGCTGGTCGAAGACATCACGCGGGAATTCAACAAAGGCATGTGGACGATCGGCTATACCGGCCAGTCGCCAGAGCGTCTTAAGGCCCACATGGCAAACCAGCACACGTTCGACAGAACGACGCTGCAAGCGATCGGTGGCCCCGTGGACGGCGAATACTACGGCATGCCATGGCCGTGCTGGGGGACCGCCGATATGGGCCACCCGGGTACGCCAAACCTGTACGACATGTCCAAGCCCGTTTCACAAGGTGGCCTGACATTCCGCGCCCGCTTTGGTGTGGAACATGACGGTGACAACCTGCTGGCAGAAGGCGTTTACAGCGTTGGTTCGGAAATCCAGGATGGATACCCCGAATTCAACATGGCGATGCTGAAAGAGCTGGGATGGGATGGTGACCTGACCGCAGACGAACTGTCTGCGATCGAAGGGGTCGCGGGTGACAAGACGAACTGGAAGACCGACCTTTCGGGTGGTATCCAGCGTGTCGCCATCGCCCACGAATGTGCCCCGTTCGGCAACGCCAAGGCGCGTGCCGTGGTCTGGACCTTCCCTGATCCGGTACCGGTTCACCGCGAGCCGCTTTATACGCCGCGTCGCGATCTGGTTGCCGATTACCCGACATATGAGGATAAGAAGTTCTATCGTCTTCCCACCCTCTATGCGTCGATCCAGAAACAGGATTTCTCGAAAGATTACCCGATGATCCTGACCACTGGCCGACTGGTCGAGTATGAAGGCGGCGGCGATGAGACACGGTCAAACCCGTGGCTTGCAGAACTGCAGCAGGAAATGTTCGTAGAGATCAACCCGCGCGACGCGAACGATCTGGGGATCCGTGACGGATCTGACGTTTGGGTCGAAGGCGCCGAAGGCGCACGTGTCAAAGTTGCCGCGATGCTGACCGAAAGGGTCGGGGCAGGGGTTGCCTTTATGCCCTTCCACTTTGGTGGTCATTTCCAGGGCGAGGACCGAAGGTACAAGTACCCCGAAGGTGCCGATCCCTATGTGTTGGGTGAATCAGCCAACACGGCAATGACCTACGGGTATGACTCGGTCACTCAGATGCAGGAGTCAAAAGTGACTCTGTGCAAAATCAGTGCGGCTTAAGGAGGAGATAGAACAATGGCACGTGTAAAATTCCTCTGTGACGCTGAGCGCTGCATCGAATGCAACGGTTGTGTAACGGCCTGTAAAAGTGAGCATGAGGTGCCTTGGGGCATCAACCGCCGCCGGGTTGTGACCATCAATGACGGCAGCCCGGGCGAACGCTCGATCTCGGTTGCCTGCATGCACTGTTCAGATGCACCCTGTATGGCCGTTTGCCCGGTTGATTGCTTCTACCAGACCGAAGACGGTGTGGTGCTGCACTCAAAAGACCTGTGCATCGGTTGCGGATACTGCTTCTACGCCTGTCCCTTTGGGGCACCGCAGTACCCGCAGGCTGGCAACTTTGGCAGCCGTGGCAAGATGGACAAATGCACATTCTGTGCAGGTGGCCCCGAGGAAGACGGCAGCATGGCCGAATTCCAGAAATACGGGCGCAACCGTCTGGCCGAAGGCAAACTGCCGATCTGCGCAGAAATGTGCGCAACCAAGGCGCTTCTTGCCGGTGACGGCAACGATGTATCGGACATCTACCGCGAACGCGTTGTGGCGCGCGGCTTTGGGTCCGGCGCCTGGGGTTGGGGTACAGCCTACGACCAAAAGGGCGAATAAGCCTTTTTAAAGCTGAAGAAACGACGAGCCGCTTAAGTGCGGCTCGTCAACCCAAACGGTTGAGCCAACCGGGGGGCAGATATGTCATTGGCACAAAAGAATAAATCCATGCGGTCCGGCGTTTTGCTGGCCGTGATACTGACGGTGATCGGCCTGGTGTTTGCGCAAGTCGCGCTTGCAGACAGTTCTGTCAGACCGCCAGGAAACGCAATTAGCCTGCCAGAAGAGGCCGGGCCGTCAAACGCCCTTGGGCAACGGTCTGACAGCGAAATCTGGCGCGATATTTACGGCGGGGTGGTTGCGAACCCATCCTCCAGCACCGCAACCGGGCAGCTGATGCAGATCCTGGGGGATGACTGGCGCCTGTTTCGCACGAACTACATCCTGAAATACAGCCACTGGGTATTGCTGGGCGTGATCGGGGCGATTGTCGCGTTTTTCCTGATCCGGGGGCGTATCACCATTCGTGGTGGCCGCTCGGGCAAGATGATCGCGCGGTTTTCAATGTCACACCGGATTGCGCATTGGTTTCTGGCCGGCTCTTTCATCCTGATGGGCCTGTCGGGGCTGATTATCCTGTTGGGGCGCCCACTGCTGGTGCCGCTGATCGGCAAAGAGGCCAACGCGGTCATGACCAGCGCGGCCCTGCAGGGGCACAACCTGTTTGGCCCGGTGTTCATCCTGTCGCTTCTGATTGTGACGTTCCGCTTTATGCGCGGAAACTTCTTTCAGTGGGCTGATATGAAGTGGATCCTGAAGGGCGGCGGCCTGCTTGGCGGGCATGCCAGTTCCAACCACTATAACTTTGGCGAAAAAACCTGGTACTGGATGGTTGTCCTGATCGGCCTGGTGATGAGTGTGACGGGCATGTTGCTGGAATTCCCCTGGCTGGTCGATACGCTGGCCTGGCACCAGATCTCCACCATCCTGCACGCCATTGGCGCGATCATCCTGATATCCGTGGCCCTGGGCCATGCCTATATCGGCACGATTGGCATGGAAGGGTCGATTGACAGCATGCTGCGCGGCGAAGTGGATGAAAACTGGGCGAAAGAGCACCACGATCTTTGGTACGAACAGGTGACGGGAAAATCCGCTGCGTTGGATGAAACCCCGGATGCCTCTGCGAAGGAGGGTACATCATGAGCTTCCTTGAACTTGTCGAAGGCCCCTTGTTCTACATCTCGGGCACGATCTTTCTGATCGGCGCGCTTTGGCGGCTGATCGGCATTATCCGCATGGGGCGCAAGAAAGATATTTCGCCCCCAAAAGGGTCGGCTGTGGCCGGATTTTTCAAGGGCAACCTGCGCCACTTCTTTCCGCGCGGTCTGTTTGCGGAAAGAACGTGGATGCACGTGCTGGGGGGGTATGGTTTCCACCTTGGTCTGTTTGCGGTGATGTTTTTCGCAGCACCCCACATCACCTTTTTTCAGGAACGCATTTTTGGCTTTGGCTGGCCAGCGCTGCCGCGCTGGGGTTTCATCATCGCGGCCGAAATCGCCTTTGCCGGGCTGATCGTGCTTTGGGTGCGTCGTTTCTCGGACCCGGTCATGCGTATGATTTCCGATCGCGATGACCATATTGGCAGCTGGCTTACATTCCTTGTGATGCTGACCGGGTGCCTGGCGATGCAGGAAGCGCATGACATTCTGCGCGCCATTCATATGGGAATCGTGGATATCTGGCTGCTGTACTTCCCGTTCAGCCGCCTGATGCACGCATTCACCTTCGTTCTTTCGCGTGGTGCCACGGGCGCCAGCTATGGTCGCAAAGGCATGAACCCATGACAGAGACAGCAAATACCGCCATCCAGACGCTTCTGGCGCAAACCGATACCGATGTGGCGTCTTATCTAGAGGCCTGCGTTCATTGCGGCGAATGTGCCGAGGCATGCCATTTCTTTCTTTCCACGAAAGATCCGAAATACACGCCCACCTATAAGCTGGCACCACTGGTCAAGGCCTACAAACGCCACAAGGCGCCGTTTCACACGCTGAAGGGTATGTTGGGCTTGGTCCCTGACGAGGTGACCGAGGAAGAACTGCGCGAGTGGGAGCCGCTGATCTATGACAGCTGCACCATGTGCGGGCGGTGCACGGTTGTTTGCCCCATGGGGATCGACATTGCGGGCACCATTCGCAAGGTGCGCGAAGGGTATGCAGCTGCGGGCATCGTGCCCGAAGGGCTGCAGGCCGCGCGCGCGCAGGTGGAAAAAACCGGCAGCCCCATGGGCGTGACCGCCAAGGCCCTGATGGCGCAGATCAAGCATCAGGAAAAAGAAACCGGCATCAAGATCGAGGTCGACAAAAAAGGCGCCGATTACATGGCGCTGCTGTCATCGATGGAGGTGATGGGCTACCCGGAAATCATCGGCGCCTATGCGCGCCTGTTTGACCGCGCCGGGCTGACCTGGACAATTTCCCTGGATGCCTATGAGGCCACGAACGTCGGCGTGCAGATCGGATCTGGCCCGCTGGCAAAGGGCCTGGTGCAAAAGATCGTGGATGCGGCCGAAAAGCTGGAAGTCAAAAATGTGATCAGCCCTGAATGCGGCCATGCCTATGGCGCGCTTCGCTGGGCGGGCCCGAATATGATTGGCCGCCAGTTCCCGTTTGAGGTGGTTCATATCATCGAACTGATGGACCAGCTGCGCAAAGACGGGCGCATTCCGGCGGGCGAAAAGGATGGGCGCAAGATGACCCTTCATGACCCCTGCCAGATCGTGCGCCGGGGCGGCCTGCTGGATGAGCCGCGCCGCCTGCTGGATGACTCCTGTTCAGATTTCGTTGAAATGGAAGGCGCGGGGGTTGCCAACCTGTGCTGTGGTGGCGGTGGTGGTGTTTCTGCCAATCCGCGTGCCGAAGAACTGATGCTCAACGCGTTCAAATGCAAGCTGGATCAGATCGACGAAATCGGCGGTGTGGAAGCGGTGGTGGTGCCCTGCGCAAACTGCCGAACAGTGTTCGAAGACGGGTTGGATGAATTTGAATCCGATCTGGAAGTGATTGGCTTGGGAGAGCTTGTGGCCGATACACTGAAGGAGGCCTGAGACCACCTTAACAGATGGTCAGAAGGTCAGGATGCAGCCGCGCCGGGTGATACACCGGGCGCGGCTTTTCTTATATTTCACCGTGAACGGCGAAATCTTCCAACCGGGCCTCGCCCGGAACGATGGCGCGGAACTTTTCGCTCAGGCCTGCGTCCACCAGTTCACGTTCGACAATCAGCAGGGTGTTGTCGTCGTGATCGTCGCACATGGCGCGCATGTGGTTCAGTTCCTCTTCGGCAACAGGGCGCGCGGCTTGCGCCGACGGGGCGCCCCAGACCTCAACAAAATGTTGGCTTAGACGGTCAATCAGCGCGTCATATTCAGGCGCGGTAATCGGACAGACCGCCACGAAGGTGGCGCGCCCAAAGCTTTCCAGCCCCAGCCAGCCGTTGGCAAAGGCCTGACGGGCCTGCCCGGACAGGTCTTTTTCTTCCCAGTTGGAAAAGGCAAAGCCGCCGGGCACCGCCCATTCACCGGCCTGCGCCGGGGTTTCAAACACGTTTTCATCGCTGTCATCCAGACGCAACACGCAGGCCAGTTTCATTGTGTGCCCTCCAGCATGACGGTCAGGGGGATGGTGCTGGTGTCTTCATCCTGACGCAGCAGCATGCCGCCAAACTCATCCAACCCCATGAAAACGCCCGGTAAAGGGGCGCCAACCTCTTCGCCCAATGTATCGCATTTATGGCGCCAGCCTTCGTGCAAAGGGGCCAGACCGTCATCCATAAACCGATTGATCCAGACCAGCGTGTGGCGCGCCCAGCTTTCAATCAGCCGCACGGCGTCAAGATCGGCGCAGCCCTCGGCCATCAGGTTTGTTGTGTCCGGCGTCAGGCCCGGGTCTTCGGACTGCAGGGGCAGGATTGGCATGTCGATCCCGATGATCAGCCAGTCAGGTTCGTCCCCCGGTGCGATTTTTGGGGCGGCGGCGCGGATGCCCCCGCAATACGCCCCGTTCACCTTTATCCGGTCCGGCCAGGAAAAATGCACCGCCACTTCGGGTGGCGCCAGGGCGCCAAGGGCATCGTTCATGCCCAGCAAAACGGCAAAGGCCGCGCCGGCAAGGGCCTCGTTCAAAGGCATCTCTGGTGTCAGCGTCAGTGCCGCGCGCAGCGAAGCGGTGTCTTGCGACCATGTCACGCGCCCCGGTTCGGCCTCGGCAAAAACATCCGCAAGGGCCTTTTGAAACGGGTCGATATGCGCGGCAACGCTGACGCCTGTCAGAAGCGGGGGAAAGAAGGGGGCAGGGGTTTCCATTATGCCAAAACCCCATCTATCAGTGCTTCGGCCAGCTTGAAAAAGCCCGCGGCTTCGGGGCTTTCGGGGCGTGCGGCCACCACAGGTGCGCCGCTGTCGCCGGCCACCCGGATCGCCAGATCAAGGGGAATTTCACCCAGGAAGGGTGCGCCCAGTTTTTCGGCCTCGGCCCGTGCGCCACCATGGCCAAACGGGTGGTGAACTTTTCCACAGCCGTCACAGACGAATGCGGCCATGTTTTCCACCAGCCCCAGAATCGGAACTTCCATTTTCTGGAACATGTCGATGCCCTTGCGCGCGTCGATCAAGGCGATGTCCTGCGGGGTGGAAACGATGACTGCGCCCGAAACCCGGGCCTTCTGGCTAAGTGTCATCTGCACATCACCCGTGCCCGGCGGCAGATCCACGATCAGCACATCCAGCGTGCCCCAGGCGACGTTGTCCATCATCTGCTGCAATGCCCCGATCAGCATCGGGCCGCGCCAGACAACAGCCTGACCTTCCGGTGTCATCAGGCCCAGTGACATCAGCGTAACACCGTGGTTGCGCAGCGGCAGGATTGTTTTGCCATCGGGGCTGGAAGGGCGCCCTGAAATGCCAAGCATCCGGGGCTGGCTGGGGCCGTAAACATCAGCATCCAGCAGGCCAACGCGTTTGCCTTTGGCGGCCAGCGCCACGGCCAGGTTTGAGGCAACGGTGGATTTGCCAACCCCGCCTTTACCCGAGGCAACAGCGATGATGTGGTCAACCCCGGCCATTTTTTGCGGGCCTTTGGGGGCGTGCGAATGACCGCCCCCTTTCAGATCCGGCACCTTGGGCTGTGGGGCATGGGCCGTTCCGATGGCCTGCACGGAAACCACGCCGTCCAGGCCGCTTACGGCCTTTTCCGCCGCCAGGCGCAGGGATTCGACGCCCGATCCGCGTTCGGCGGGCACTTCGACCACAAAGCTGACTGCGCCGTCTTTGACGCTCAGGGCTTTGACCAGCCCGGACGTTACGATGTCTTTCCCACTGGCCGGGTCGATGACGCGGGCCAGGGCGGCGCGTACGCCGTCTTCGTCAATGCTGCTCACGCATCCCCCGGCAGGTCGATCACGCCTTCGACTTCATGGGTGAGGCCGATTTCGTCGATTGTCAAAACCACGCGGGCGGATACGGAACCAGAGTTCGCACCGGCGGTGCGCACGGCTTCTTCAATCTTTTGTTGCGATGTAACGCCGACCGTCTTCAGGAATTTCCTGAGAGACATGTTGAAATTTTCCTCGGACACTTTTCTCTCCTGAATTCTATTTTCAGCGACGCACCGGCGAATGGTTTCAGGCACGGTCTGAAATGGTATACTCTTTCAGTGACAGTGAAGGATCAAGGTCGAATTGATGAAAACAATGATTGTCGTTCTGTCCCTGTTGTTTGGCGGTTTGACCCCCGCGCAGGCAGAACAAAGCGCGCTTAGGATGGCAGTGCCCGATGCGCTGGTTGAAACAGGCTTCACCCGCCATTTGTTGCCGCGTTTCAGGTTTCGCCACAAAATAACGGTGCAGCCGGTTGGCCCCGGGGCGCCCGCCGATATGGCGCTGGTGCAGGGGGGCGATGATGGGGTCACGGTGTTTACCGATCAAAGTGGCGCGCATTACAGCCTGAAGGTTCGGGATGGAAATGAAGGGGCCATGCGGTTTCTGGACTGGCTGCAATCCAAGCCCGGGCAAAGCGCGATAGAAGGGTTTCCCCGCCAGGGCCCGCCGCAGTTTCACGCCTATAACGCCCCCCAACAGGTGCTGGAAGAAGTGGTTCCCGTCGGGGATGTGGATTCAGGCGCGGACCTTGCCCTTTTGCACTGTGGGCGTTGCCATGTGGTGGACGATCGAAACCGCATGGGCGGGATCGAATCCACGCCATCCTTTGGCGCGATGCGGGGGCGCAAAAACTGGGTAGAGCTGTTTTCGGTTTTCTGGACAGAGCCGCCGCATCCTTCTTTCACCCAGGTTGCGGGAAAAACGGATGGGTTTGACGCCAGCCGCCCATCCCACATCGTGCCTGTTGTTCTGGATGGTGAACAGGTGGATGCGATCATCGCCTATATCGCCACGATCCCCCCAAAGGATCTGGGCGCGCCCCTTATGGGAATGGATTTTTAGGGCGGGCCGGCGCGTTTTTCGCGCGGCGCGTCAGGTGTTGGCGGGCAGATGGGCGCGAATACGTGCCTCTAGCATCCGGATCGAAGCCGGGGTGTCGTTCAGGCAGGGGATGAAGGAAAACCTTTCCCCCCCGCTGGCCAAAAAGGTTTCCTGCGCCCTGATCTGAATTTCTTCCAGCGTTTCGATGCAATCTGCGGCGAAACCGGGGGCAATAACGCTTATGTTTTTCACACCCGCGCGGGCCTGCGCGGTCAAAGTCTCTTCCAGGCTCGGGCCGATCCACACGGCGCGCCCGCCACGTGATTGGTACACCAGCGGCATGTCCTGACCATCCAGCCCCATCTTTTCACGCAGCAAATGCACGGTTTCTTCGCACTGACGCTGGTAGGGGTCGCCTTTGTCGATGAAGGATTGCGGCAAGCCGTGAAAAGACGCGACGATTTTTTCCGGCTTCCAGCCAAGGCCTGCGGTGTGGTCGGTTACGCTGTCAGCCAGGGCCGTGATGTAGGCCGGATCATCCCAATAGGGGGCCACGGCCGTAACGGTGGGCTGCCAGCGCATTTTAGCAAGGGCCTCAAAGGTTTTATCCATCACCGAAGCCGTGGTTGCCGCGCTGTACTGCGGGTAAAGAGGGAAAAACACGATGCGGTGGCAACCTGCCTTTGTCAGGCGTGCGATTGCGTCTGCGATCGAGGGGGCGGCGTAGCGCATCGCCCAATCCACCACGATGTCCGGGTCCCGGGCGAAGCGGTCGCCCAGCTTTTCGGCCTGGGCGCGGGTGATGGTTCTGATCGGGGATTCGCCGGTGTCCTGATTCCAGATCAGGGCGTAGTTGCGGGCGGATTTGCGGGCGCGCCGCGGAACGATCACCCCGTTCAACAGCAGCCACCACATCAGCCCGCGCCGTTCGATAACACGCGGGTCTGACATGAATTCCCTCAGATACCGCCGGACAGCGGGCACCGTGGGCGCGTCCGGCGTGCCCAGATTGATCAGCAAAACGCCGGTGCGGTTTTTCATTCAGCGCGGGCCGTCATGATTTTATAGTTTGGCGTGCCCATTGGATCCGCCATTTTCACATCCCGGTCGCCGTTTGCGATGCGCCGCAGGATCGATGTGCTGAGAACCTGAATGATGGACATATCTGAAACCCGGATAATCCCTTTTTCTTCAAGCTCTTTAAAAGATCGGCTAACGGTTTCGGGCTGCATCCCCAGATATTCCGCCAGATCGCGCCGCCTGATCGGGATTTCAACGTGATCCCTGCGCATCGTTTTTTCGTTGCGGTGGTGGCACTCAAAGATAAACGAGGCAAGCTTTTCAAGCGCGCGTTTTTTGGCCAGGTCCGATCCGTGGTTGATGGCGCGAAACGCCTGACTGGAAAGGCTTTCCCAGGCCACAACACGGGCAATTGTGTTGTTGTCCATGATCCGCCCGAAAACCGTTGGCGACAGGCGGCAAAGGTTTACGTTGCTAAGGGCCACCAGGCTGCCTTGCTTGCGGTTTGCAGGTGTGCGCAGATCCAGAATATCGCCCCGCATGAACAGTGCGGCGATGGTTTTGCGCCCGTCGTTCAACAAATGCTGAAGGCTCAGCACCCCGGTCGAGATTGCAAGGATTGGCCAGCGATCCAGCATTTCATCCTGCATGCTATCACCGCGCTTTACCGCCAGTGTCTGTGAATCGGCGTTCAGGCTGACAAGTTCATCATCAGACAATTTCGCGCAGAAATTACCCTTATCGTAGAATAGCGAGCAGACTTGGCATTTCTTTGGGGCAGCTTGCGTCATTTGTTCTCCCGGGCCTTGATTTGTTCCGGTACAGGGTACCGCATACAATGGTACGCCCTTTTGATTTGTATCAATACAAATGCCACTTAGGCGGCTTATGTCGTCAGGCAGATTGTCGCAGGACAGGCGGCAGGACACACCCGAAGGGAAAGCGTTTGAAAAAAGTTCTGGTCGTGTTCTTTCTGGCGGGGATTACCATGTTGGGCGCCTTTCGCTTTGCCGGCTGGTACGCGCAGAACGCTGCACTCCCACGATATTGTGAAGACCCGGCGGGAACGATCGTATTGGTGCGAAAAATCCTGAGTGAGGAAAACCCTTCGGGCGACGAAAAACGCCGCCCTTACCTTGTTGCGGCCAAGCTTATTTTTCTTGTTCCTCAGTTAGATGGTGAAACGCAGGATGTGTATCTGACCCGTCTCAGAAGCCAGATTTCGGCCACTTGCGGAACCGCATTTTAGGCTGTTTGCGTGGTGGTTTAAGGCGGCTTTTGACGGCGCCAACCCCCCAAAAAATCCCGAATCTTGATCCTTATCAATTACGGCACGCGCCAAAAGTGCTGTGTGTTGGCCTCAACACGATAACGCGAACGGGATGGAAGGCATGGCCTCAAAACAAAACGAAACATTTGTGGGAAAGCTGGTCTTCATCCTGACCGCCGTTGCGATGGTTGAGTTCTTTTGGTGGCTGCTGGTCCTCGATCATGGCGTCGCAGCCGCGCATTAGAAATTTTACCGGGCCGGAAGGGGCAGACATGGCAAGACGGAACTTGATGGTCTTCATCGTGGCGCTGGCCGTATGGGCGGCCGCTTTTTACGTGATGGACCGATATATCATGAGCGCACAGGGCCTTCCTGTCGGCGCTGACATGATGCCGTTGTAGGTGACGAACAGATGATCCGAATAAAGCCCAAGACCGCCCTGATCGCCACCTTCGCCGTGGCTGTTTTGTTTTTACCCGAGATCGCTTTGGCAACCGGCGCAGACACGGGCGGCGTGCTGGAAGGCGCGCCGCAGCCGACTCGCGCAGATTACCCGCAAATTGGCGGGATCAGCGCGCGCACACTGGCCTGGGGGCTGGCGCAGATGCACCTGTTCCTGGCGGCCTTTGTTCTGGCCGTGCCGCTGTTTTCGATCGCGACGGAATTCATGGGCGTTGTCAGCCGGGATGACCGTTATGACAACATGGCGCGCGAGTTCATGAAGATCACCATGGCCGCCTATTCGCTGACCGCATTGGTGGGCGGGGGCCTGGCGCTGGCGTTGTTCCTGTTTTACCCGCACCTGATGGGCTACATGATGAAGGTGTTCCGGGGTCAAACGCTGATCTACGCCGCGCTTTTCGGGCTCGAGTCGATCACGCTGTACGTCTATTTCTATTCCTGGGATGCGCTGCGCCATGGCAACCGCAAATGGGTGCATATGTCGATCGGCCTGTTGTTGAACACGGTCGGGCTTAGCCTGATGTTCATCGCCAACGCCTGGACATCTTTCATGATGTCACCTGCCGGGGTGGATGCGGCCGGGGCCATCACCGGATCGGTGTGGGAGGCCACGCGAAACCCGCTGTGGAACCCATTGAATTTGCACCGTTTCCTTGCCAACATCGCCTATGGCGGTGCAATCGTGGGGGGCTATTCCGCCTATATGTTCCTGGCCGAAAAGAAGGCTGAAACAAAGGCCCATTACGATTGGATGGGCTACACATCGAACTTCATCGCGATCCTGGGTTTTCTGCCGTTGCCGTTCGCGGGCTACTGGCTGATGGCCGAAATCTATTCCTATTCACAGCAGATGGGGATCACCGCGATGGGGGGCATTCTGGCCTGGCTGTTCATCATCCAGGCGGTGCTGATCGGGACCATCATGCTTGCCGCCAACTATTATCTGTGGAGCGGGCTGATGCGCACCGACCGGGGCGCGCAATATACCAAATACGTGAAATACATCGCCTTTGTGATTGTGTGTGGTTTCTTGGTCTGGGTGACACCGCATTCCCTGATCCTGTCAGCGCAGGAACTTCAGGTTCTGGGGGGCACGCACCACCGCCTGCTGGGCCCGCTGGGGATCATGCCGGCCAAAAACACCGCCGTGAACCTGATGCTGGTCTTTACCTTCCTGTCGTTTCAGATGTTCTACCGCTCCAGCCGGGTGCCCACGGTTTCCTGGGCGCGCGCGGGGAATACGGTGATCATTGCCCTTTATATCGTGGGCTGCATGAACATCGTTGGCGCGGGGATCTATGGCTATATCACCCCAACCGTTTACAAGGTGGGTGCGTCTGTTCCGCAGGTGGTTTCGACGCTGATGATCATCCTGGGTTCTGTGCTGATCGACAGCTTCATGCTGCGCGGTGCGAAATCTGAAAAGATCCACTGGGGGCGTATGCATGAACGTTCGCAATACGCGCTGTTTGTGCTGCCGGTCGCCTTTACCTGGCTGATGGGGCTGATGGGCTACATCCGTTCATCCCTGCGCACGCACTGGCATATTTACACGATCATGAAAGACAACTCTCCCGAGGCATACATCCCCACAATCGGGCAGGCCGGCAATACGATCACCGCGGTGACGCTGGCCTTTATGGCGGTCATGGTTTTCGTCTTCTGGCTCAGCCGGCTGGGCGCGACAAAACAAGCCGCTCCGGCGGGGCAGGAGTAACGCCATGACCTTTTTTCGTGTGATCGGTTTCAGTGTTCTGGTGCTGCTGGTGTATACCGGGTTTGCCAACATCTTACCGCAGGTTCAGTCTGACCCGCCCTCCGAAGAGGTGGTGGAAACCAGCGGCATGGATATGCCCGGGATGATCGCCTATGGCGAAAAGCTGTTTTCCGGCAAAGGCACCTGTACCCTGTGCCACAATGATCTTGGCCGCGCGCCTGATCTTCTGGCAATGGACCTGGCGGCCGATTTTAGCGAACGCCAGGAGGATGCGGGGTATTCCGGTGCTGCAACCGGAAAAGAGGGCGCCGCCTGGGTCGAGGCCTATTTGCACGAATCCCTGGTGGACCCGTCGGCCTATGTGGTGCCCGGCTTTGGCAAGAAGGGCACGAATGACACGCAATCCCCGATGCCTGTGGTCAACGCCCCCCCGATCGAAATGGACGATGTGCAAATGAACGCGCTGATCGCCTTTTTGCAGGATCGCGCCGGGTTTGAACCGACCGTTGCACTGCCATCTGCCGCAGATACGCCGGTTGCCCCCCCGGCCGGCAGTGTCGAGGCACCCGAGCCGCTGGCGGCCAATGGTGTCGAAGCGATTGACAAATTCTTTTGCTCTGGATGTCACGATCTGGAAGGCAGCGAGGCCGACCTTGGCCCGGCCCTGAATGGAATTTCGGCCCGGATGACCCGGGGCGAGGTGATGTCGGCAATCCTAGAACCAAATGCGGTGATCGCTGATGGATATGAGGCCGACATTATGCCGGCGGACTTCAGCGCGCAGATGCATTCCAGCGAACTGATCCTGATCGTCGATTACCTGATGGGTCTTCCCCAATGAGAAAGGGCCGAAAATGATGCGGCTGTTCAAGCATCCCCTGTTTCTGTCGGTTCTGACGATCGCCGCGATCTATGTGGTGTTCGCCTATCTTCTGAATCCACCGCTGCCCAAATCCCTGCTGGTGCAATACATGGTTATTTGTGTTGTCGGCGTTGTGCTGGTGGCGACGTTCGAAGAAAAAACAGCGCGCGCTTTTGCCCGCCCGATCAAAGGGTTGTTGGGCGATCCGGGGCTGGGGTTTGCCCGTGTTCTGACATTGCTGGTGGTGATGGCGGGGGCTGGTGCGATAACCTATTCCTTCGTCAAACCATCGACAGATGCGCCCCTTGAACTGCGCACCGTGCACCCCGCACCGCCATCCACGTTGAATGTGTATGACCAGAAACTGGACCTGCTGACGCTGGAAAACCCGGTGCGCGCCGCCAACCCTGAAGGCAGCGAAGGATTCAGCCAGGCGGTCGCCGAAGGGGCGGAACTTTACTACAAAAACTGCATCTACTGTCATGGTGACAGGCTGGACGGGCAGGGGATCTTTGGGGCTGCGTTCAGCCCGCGCCCGGCCAACTTCCAGGATGTGGGCACAATTGCACAGTTGCAGGAAAGCTACCTGTTCTGGCGGATCACAACCGGCGGGCCGGGCCTGCCGCGTGAAGGCACGCCCTGGGCGTCGGCCATGCCGGTCTGGCATGAGATGCTGGGGCAGGATGATGTGTGGAAAATCATCACCTTCCTTTATGATTACACAGGCCATGTGCCGCGCTCCTGGGCGCTGGCAGAACCTGTGGCCGAAGAAGCCGCCCCCGCCGCCACCGATGGCACGCTGGACGAAGCCGCGGTTGACGCGATTTACCAAAAACGCTGTTCGCAGTGTCATGGGGCAGAAGGGGAAGGCAACGGGCCGGCGGCTGATTATTTCTACCCGCGCCCGCGCGATTTCACGCTGGCATTGTTCAAATACAAAACCACCGATGCTGACAGCGAATTCCCGTCTGACGCCGATTTCCGCCGCACTATCATGGATGGCCTTCCCGGCACAGGCATGCCTGGCTGGAGCGGAATTTTGTCTGACGCCGAGGTCGACGCCCTGATCTTCAAGATCAAGCAGTTTGGCTATTGGGAAGAAGAAGAGATTGAAAGCAGCCCGATCGAAATGGGCACAATGCCTGAGGTCACTGCGGACCTTCTGGCCCAGGGGCGTGAACAGTTTGTGAAAGCCTGCGTTCAGTGCCACGGCGAAGAAGGCCGGGGCAACATCACCTCTGGCAAGCGGCTGGCGGATGACCTGGAAAACCGCATCTGGCCGCGCAACCTGACGCGCCCTGAAACCTGGCGTTATACCGCCACGGCGGCAGATGTGTTTCAGCGCCTTTCGGTTGGTATTCCGGGCACACCGATGCCGGAACATTCCACAACGATGAGCGCGTCCGAGCGGTGGTCGATCGCACAATACGTCATGACGCTGCGCGACAACGCCACGCCGCTGTCGCAGGGGCAAACGGTCATCCGCGCGGTGCGCGTGGCCGGGGACCTGCCCAGCGATCCGACAGATCCAGCCTGGGATACGGCGCCTGCGATGACCTTTGCGATGTCGCCCAATATCATCAAAGAACCGCGGCTGTTCTTTTCGCTGAATGATATGGTCACAGTGCGGGCGATGTATAACGACGCTGATATCGCCTTTAGGGTTGATGTGGACGACCGCACATATTCGGTGCCTGGCGACCCGCTGGAAGCCCAGTATGCCCTGGACGATATGCCGGCAACACGCGATGCGGTGGCCATTCAGCTGCCCGTTGGCGTGACAGGCACCAGCGAAAAGCCCGCATTCCGCCATGGCGATGCGAAGAACCCCGTCAGCATGTGGTATTGGGCTGCGCCCAGTGTGACCCCGCAAAGCCCGGAAATGGCATTTGTGCTGGATGCAACCGGCCCGAACAAGGCCCCCGTACCGCGCGCGGGCGAAACGGGCCTGGGGGCGCATGGCGCCTGGGCGGACGGGCGTTGGCAGGTTGTCTTTAGCCATCCACGCCAAACAGAATCGCCGGCAGACCTTTCTTTTGACGAAGATGTCTATTTCCCCATCGCCTTTGCGAACTGGGACGGTCTGGCCGGTGAAAAGGGCGGGCGCCACAGCTTTACGTCGTGGTACTGGGTGCTGCTGGAACCCGCGCAAGACAACCTGTCCCTTTATGGAATTCCTGTAATTGCTGCCTTCCTGGCGGGCCTGGCGTTCCTTCTGCTGGCCTGGCGCCAGCGCAAAACCTTCACACGCGAATGAATGTCATTTTCCGGAAAAAAGCGTAATAATTAGGCTTTTTTCCGGAATCTTGACGGTGGTCAATGACCCGCGCTGCAGCCCCTGCGAGTTTCAACTCATAAATTTCGATCCTGTCGCGTGTTGCGACGGGAATAATTTGCAGAGGGGAGCCTGATGAAGATATCTCGGTTTCAAGAAGGGGTGGCGCGACTACTGTGCGCTTCAGCCTTGGCAGGGGCGGCCGTCGCGACGCCTACGGTTACTTGGGGAGAAGACCTGGGGCCGGTCGTAGCGCCTGAATTCAACGCCGCAAAGGCGGAACTCGGAAGGCGGCTGTTTTTTGATGCACGCCTGTCGGGCGATGCGGCAATCAGCTGCGCAAGCTGTCACCAGCCCGAAAACGGGTTCACAGACGGTTTGCCATTGTCAAAGGCGTACCCGGGCTCTGACGGGTTCCGTAACACTCCGACGCTGATCAACACGTCGCTGAAGGCAAACTGGTTCCACGACGGTCGTCTGGGCACAAACCTGAACGACGTTACACGCGAAAGCCTGACAGAAGACTACAGCATGAACATGGACATGCGTCTGATGCAGGAGCGGGTCAAGCAAGACCCCGTGTATGTGGAAATGTTCGAAGCTGCCGGCATGGGCGAGCCTTCCAACGGTGGTATCCGCAAGCTTATTCCAGAATACCTGAAAACGCTGATTTCCAAAAACGCGCCGTTCGATACCGGCACGATGAGCGATGCTGCGACCCGCGGTCAGGAACTGTTCACCGGCAAAGCAGGCTGTATCGCTTGCCACGATGGCCCGCGTCTTACAGACGACTCGCGCCATAACACCGGCGTTCCTGAGAACCCTGAAATCTGGTCAAACCCCGTGCGTCACATGACATACGCGGCCTTCGCCAGCTTTATGGGTGTCGAAAACTACATGAATGTGCGCCGCGATGTTGGTGCTTACATTTGGGATCACAAAGCGGATGGCAGCACGATCGGGACATTCATTACCCCGACCTTGCGTGAGCTGACCTACACAGCACCCTACATGCACAACGGCATGATCGGTTCGCTGGCCGAGGTTGTCGCCTTCTACAACGCCGGTGGCGGGGATGACGCCAACAAAGACGCCCTTCTTCAGCCACTTGGGCTGAGCGATGGCGAACAGGCTGATCTGGTTGCCTTCCTCGAAGCGCTTTCCGGCGATCCACTCACCTCTTCCGACTACGTGTGGGAAGACGCAATTCCAACCAACTATCCCGCCATCGAAAACTGGCGCGAGCAAAAGAACTAGAAAGGGAGAGAAATCAATGAAACAGATTAACACATTCTCTCTTCTCGCCAGTGGGGCGGTCGTATCAATGGCCATCGCCGGCGCTGTGGGCCTTACCGCTCCGGCATTGGCAGGCGATATGGCCTATCCGGCGCTAGAAGCACTGGGTCAACCGCCGATTCCGTCGGACAACCAGATGACGGAAGCTAAGATTGAACTGGGTAAAATGCTGTTCTGGGATCCGCGCCTTGGCGGGGATGCGTCGACAGCCTGTGTTACCTGCCACGAACCCGATCAGGGTTGGGCCTTTAGCGACAGCCTGTCGCGCGGCTATCCCGGTACGGTTCACTGGCGCAACAGCCAGTCGGTCATCAACTCGGCATACCTGGGGCAATTGTTCTGGGCTGGCTCGGCAAAATCGCTTGAAAAACAAGCCCCTTCGGCTGCTAAAGGCGCGGTTGCAGGTAACGGCGAAAACGATGTGATGGAGACCCGCCTGGCCTTCATTCCAGAGTATCGCGAACGTTTCAATGATGTGTTTGGCACTGAATGGCCACGCATTGGCGATGCCTGGGCTGCGATTGCTGCGTTTGAACGGACACTGGTTGTGAACGACACACCTGTTGACCGTTACCTGAATGGTGAAACCGATGCGCTGAACGAACAACAGCTTGCCGGTATGGAGCTGTTCAACGGCAAAGCAGGATGCATCCAATGCCACAACGGCCCACAGGCCACGGACGAGAATTACTATAACCTCGGCGTGCCCCCTGCAGAACGTTGGGAAGAGGATGGCCTGGCGCAGATCACATTCCGTTATGAGATCTACGCAAAGGGTGTCACCCAGGAAATGTACCGTGAACTTAAGGACGATCCGGGCCTGTATTTCCGCACCAAAGAAGCGGACCACCTGGGCAAGTTCCGTACGCCTCCACTGCGTTATACGGCCTACACAGCGCCATATATGCACAACGGCACATTCTGGGACCTGGAAGAAGTTGTCCGGTTCTATAACGACGGCGGCGGTGAGAACGACTTCACCGATGGCACGTTTGCATCGACCAAGACACCTAAACTTCAGCCACTTGGCCTGACAGACGGGGAAATCGGCGATCTTGTTGCCTTCCTCGAGGCTTTCAGCGGTGACGAGGTCACAGTCGAAGCACCTGCACTTCCACCCTACGCTGCGCTGCCGAGCCAGTGAGCAGATTTGAGAGGGATCAGAAATGAGTATTGAAACTTCGAACAACCCAGCGGCTTCGAAAAAGGAAATCGCCAAGAACATCGGGCATAAGTGCCTGGTATCGCGGCGTAACTTCCTCATCGCTGGTGGTGTCACGACGACAGTCATGATCACCATGAACCCCGGCACATCACTTGCCGAGGAAGTGCCGGCAACCATCACGTCGTTCCCGCGCAAGTTTATCGCCAAGCTTTCCGAGCTGAAGGTAGATGAGCCGGTGGACTTCACATACCCGGACGACGGTGCCCATGCGGAATCGATGATCGTCAAAATGGGTGTGCCTGCGGGCGGTGGTCTTGGGGACGACGACGATATCGTTGCCTTCAACTACGCCTGTACGCACCAGGGCAACTCTCTGTCCGGCAGCTACAAGCCGGCGACCAAGTCACTGGGGGCCTGTGCACTGCACCTGTCCACTTATGACCTGACACGCCACGGTATCCTGATTTCCGGCCAGGCTTATCAAAGCCTTCCGCAGGTGCTGCTGGAACTCGATGGTGACGACATCTACGCCACTGGAATCTTCGGCCTGATCTATGGCCGCAAAGAAAATCTTCACGGGTAAGGGAGAAACAATATGACAACTCCGTACTACATTCCCGAGACCAACGTGCCGCTGCCTCCAGTGGACGCCGAGGTCCTTTCCACGGCGTGCGACTATTGCATCGTGGCTTGCGGATACAAAATCTACCGCTGGCCCGTCGCCGGTGGCATTGAGGGTGGTGAAAAGGCCGAAGAAAACGCGTTTGGCGTTGACTTCCCTGTCGACCCACTGGGTCCCTGGGTTGCGCCGAACCAGCACAACATCGTGATGCACGAGGGTGAACCACACCATGTGGTCATCATCCCCGACAAAGAGGCCGAATTCGTTAACACGGATGGTGACTCTTCGCTTCGCGGCGGCTGTATTGCGCAAAAGTGCTACAACCCACAGACACCGACACGCGATCGCCTGCGCAACCCAATGATGCGCATGCATGGTATCCTGCAGCCGGTCACATGGGACTTTGCGCTGGATATCGCGGCTGAGATGGCAAAATACGTCATCAAGAAGTTTGGTTCGAACGCTTATGGCGTGAAAACCTTCAGCTATCAGTACATCGAAAACACCTATGCGATCACGAAGTACGCGCTGCGCTATATCAACACCGCGAACTTCACCTTCCACGACACACCGTCTGACGTGTCTTCGACCCCCGGTTTCCGGGATGCTGGTTTCGATAACTTCGGCCCGGCATACGAAGACTGGATGAATGCGGAAACGCTCTTGATCTGCGGTACAGACCCGTATGAAACCAAGACCATCCTGTTCACACAGTGGATCATGAAAGGCATCCAAAACGGTCAGCGCGCCATCTTCATGGTACCGCGTCGCACCGCAGGTGTTGCCTACGCCGAGCAGAACGACGGCCTGTGGCTGGACGTGACACCCGGTACCGACCTTCTGGTTGTCAATGCTATTGCCCGGATCATCGTTGAAAACGGCTGGCAGGACAAAGAGTGGATCGAAAAGTGGGTCAACGACAAGTGGGGCTCAAGCTCGGGCTTTGGCCAGGGTACACGCAACACGCCGTGGCAGTGGCGCACGACATGGGGCATGTTCCAGACCAAAGGCTTTGATGACTGGTCCAAGTGGCTTCTGGCACAGGATGAGTTCTCGCTTGAGAATGCATCTGCAGTGTCCGGCGTTGATGCCGAAAAGATCCAGCTGGCTGCCGAACTGATGGCCAAGCCACGTGAAGACGGATCGCGCCCGAAGACATCGGTCATGATCGAAAAAGGCTTCTACTGGTCCAACAACACCGGCAACACTCAGGCGATCTCTGCCCTGGGTATCACTGTGGGTGCTGGGGGACGTCCTGGCCAGGTTATCGGCCGGGCTGGTGGTCACCAGCGGGGCGGTGTTCGCGGGGGTGGTTACCCACGCAACAAGTCTCCGATGAAACTGCCGGGTCGTCGCCGTCGCGCGCTGGATACCGACACTTACACAATGGCCGGGCACACCCGTATGGCGCATGTCATCGGTACAACCTGGATCCAGTCGATGTGTGGGTCGCAGCAGCTTGCTGCACGGTTCCATGAACTGACACGGGGCAATCCGCACCAGGTCAGATCGGGCAACCGCGAAAAGATCCTTGAGACACTGAAGGCACGTGTCGACTCTGGCGGGATGGTCATAATAAACCAGGATATCTACCTGGTCGATCCGATCGGAAACCAGTTTGCCGACATCATCTTCCCGGCAGCGACCTGGGGCGAAGAAGACTTCCTGAGGGCCAACGGCGAACGCCGTGTCCGCCTTTACCAGAAGTTCTATGACGCACCTGGCGAAGCGAAACCGGATTGGTGGATCATCGCACAGCTTGCCAAGCGGGTTGGCTTTGAAGGCTTCGATTGGGAAAACTCCAACGAAGTTGCCGAAGAAGCCGTACGCTTCACACGTGGCAGCCGGAAAGACTTCAACATGGTCAAAGTTGCGGCCAAGCGTGAAGGCAAGACGCTGCATGCGAAGATGCGTGAGTTCGGCACGAACGGTATCCAGGCCCCGGTCTATATGCACAACGATGGCACCCTTGAGGGTACGATCCGCCTGCATGACACCACACGGGTTCTGCCATCGGACGGTCCGACAGCGGTGAATATGTTCAACAAGAAGTTGACTCACTTCAACTCGCAAACCGGCAAGTGCAACATCCAGAAATCACCCTGGAGCTTGTTCTCGGACTATTGGGAATGGATGAGCCCGAAAGACGACGAACTGTGGTGCACATCTGGCCGCTCGAACGAGCGTTGGCAGTCTGGCTTTGACGACCGCCGCCGCCCGTACATCGTGCAGCGTTGGCCTGAAAACTGGGTTGAAATCAGCCCGGATGATGCCGCAGCGCGTGGGATCGAAAGCGGGGATCAGGTTATGATCTCTTCTGACAGGGTTCCCGGGCTGAAAGACACGACACTTGGGATCGAGGGCGACGACTACAGCTTCTCGGGTCAAATGGCGGCCGGTAATGTTGAGTTGTCAGATGCTGCGGTTACCGCCGTTGCCATCGTGACCCCAGCGATCAAAAAGGGCGTTCTTTACATGGACTTCCTGCACACCAGCCAACCAGCAAACGCGCTGGAAGGCCGGGTGGTCGACTGGATCAGCGGCAACTACAACTACAAGATGGGTGTAGCGAAAATCGCCAAGATTGGTGAATCGCCTTACAAACACACCTTCCGTTCGATGTCCTTCGCACCGCGTGACATCGAGGTCTGATCCAAGGCCGCTGCCCGGATAAAACCGGGCAGCAAGACACCGGGTCGGCCGCATCTAAACGATGCGGCCGACCTTTTCGGTTTGATTCAGATCATGGCCTGAATCGCCGTGTTGGCTAACGTCACGTTCGAGGATTGAGAAAGGCGCGAAGAGATGAAATCTACAGCACAGGAAAGTCTTGTCCGCATATTGCAGGAAGGCATTGACGTACACCGTTGCGCGGCTGCGCGCGCGCTTGGCGCGATCTCGGGGCCCGAGTCGGTGGAGGTTTTAAGCCAGGCCCTGATGGACGAAGATCCGGATGTTCGGGTTGATGCCGCGAATGCGTTATCACAAATTGGTGATCCGGCTGCGGCCGAGGTTCTGATGAAAAACCTGATCGGCGACCCGGACTCGGGCGTTAAAAGGGCGGCGCTGTCTGCCCTGGTGGATTTCCGGTACGAACCAGTGCTGCCGCTTTTGCGCAAGCTGGCCATTTCACGCACAAACGAAATCGCCTGGGACGAAGACGAGTTTTATTCTGAAGGCTGGGACAGCTGGGTTGATCTGCAGCTGGCCGCGATCAAAGGCCTTGCCGCCTTTGGGTCGCAAGAGGCGGTTCTGGATATTCTGGAAGCGATGTCAGACGAAATGGGCCAGGATGTTTCCGAGGCCGGCGTTATCGCGATGGCCGCATTGGGTGAGGGGGGTGCTGAGGCGCTGGATGGTCTTTACCCGTTAAGTGATCTGGTGCTGCGCCGGCGTATTGCCAATGCCGTTCTGGCCTCGGACAACCCGCATGTGGCGCCCTTGATCGGGCGGTTTATGGAAGATGAACACGCCCGGCTGCGCGAGATTGTGGCGACCGGGCTGGCGCCTGATGACGCGCGCCTGGAAACCCTGTTTGAAGATGCAGATGCAACCGTGCGCGCGGCTGTTGTGCGCCATGCCGGGGCGCATTTCCCCGAACGCGTCACCGCGTTGATCCCGGATCCGGATGCAAAAGTGCGCGCCGAAGTTTTCCGCGTGATCGCCGCAGATCCCGGCGCCTATCCCGGCGAAGATCTGGCAACGACCGTGCAGCAGGCGATTGCCGGTGATCCCGAAGCCGCGCGCGAAGCCGCCCTGGCGCTGGTTGCGCTGCGCGGGAAAAAGGCGATCAAGGGGCTGACCCACACGATGACCAACGCCGAAATTCCGCTGGAATTCCGCCTTGGCGCGATCGAGGCGATGAAATCGGCCGGCCCGATTTCAGTGCCATACCTGTTGCGCGCTGCGGGCGATGATGCCCGCCAGATGCGCCTTGCCTCGCTGGGTGCGCTTGTGGATTTCGCTGCGAACGATCCGATCTGGCCAAATGCCGCCGGCGAAGGTCTGCTGGCAGCCCTGCGTGGTGAACTGGTGGTCGCGCCGGTCGAAACACCCGAAGAACGCGAGGCGCGTGAACTGGCCGAGGCGGAAGAAGAAGCGCGGGTTGAAGCCGAAGCGCGGGCAGAATTTGACGCCGCCGCCGAGGAAGAGGAACAAGAGGTCGACGCCTCGTTCCCACTGGCCGCCACGCCGCTTGCCCCCGAAGGCTCGACCCTGGATAAAATCATGACAGGCGGTTCAAACGCACCGATTGAAGTGAAGGAATCTGAACCTGTCGAGATGACGGAAAAAGACCTTCAGTTCCTAGAGCTTTCAAAGCAGCGCAAGATGTCAAAGCGCAAGATGTCTTTGGAATCCACAGTTGCACCGCATCTGGATGTGCGCCGCTTTGCAGCCACGCTGTTGGGCGGGGTTCCAAACAGCGAAGTCACATCAGATCTGATCGCGGTTCTTGCGGCCGAAGACACAGAACTTCACACCGAAGCCCTGGCATCGCTTGCACAGCATGGCGACAGCCTGGGAACACTGCCTGCAGAGGCCTTGATTCCCCTGTTGGAGCAGCTGAATTCCCCCCTGTCTGAAACCCGTGTTCTGGCGCTGCGCGCGCTTGGGCTGGTGGCCGAGGAAAGTATTGATGACAGCCTGCGCGCTCATCTGACAGACGCAGACCCGTTTGTCCGGGTCGAAGCGGTTCGCGCACTTGGCAACCGGGGGGTCGTGGACGACACGATCGAGGCCTGCCTGACGGATGAATATTACGGCGTCGGCGTGGCTGCCGCGACAGCATTGGCAAATGTACGGGGTCAGGACGCCGTTGATGCGCTGATCAACTTTGCCGCGCAGCACGATGGCACATACCGGCGCGATGTGGGGCGTATGTTGGGGGAATTCACCGGCGATGCGGGCATCGAAAGTCTGATTGCCTTCATGAATGATGACACCCGCCTGCGTGACCGGCTGGTTGCCATCGACGCGCTGGCCGAAGCCTTCGCCTACAGGGACCAGAACAAGGAACGAAAGGTCGCCTGAGGACATAATTCAACCCCGTAACCGGGCAAGCATTGCACAGCGAAAGAGGAAAGAATCCATGAAGAAGACACTGTCAAAAATCACCTGCGCCGCGGCGTTCCTGGGGATGGCCACGATGGCCGGCGCCGCGGGCTACACCGAGGTAGAGGTCACCAACGGTGGCTCGATCGTCGGAAGCGTTTCGGCTGGTGCTCAGGTTTCTGAATCCAAGACCTATACGATCTCGAAAGACCCGGAAATCTGCGGCGAAGGCACCCGCGAGGTGAATTTCGTGCGTGTCAACGAAGGCATGCTTCAGGATGCGGTTGTGTTCCTTTCCAAGGTCGGTGAAGGCAAAGCTTTCCCACCCGAGCTGGCGACCCTGACACTGAAACAGGAAGGGTGCGAATTTGCACCGGCGTTGGGCGTTATGTCGAACCTGGGTGAACTGACGGCGCTGAACGCAGACCACACGCTGCACAACATCCACACCTATGAACTGATCGGCAATGCGCGCCGCACGGTGATGAATGTGTCCCAGCCAAATGCTGGCGATGAGGTGACAAAAAAGGTCAAGCTGCGCAAGGGCAACGGCATGAAGGTCGAATGCGATGCGCATGATTTCATGCACAGTTTCGTATTCGTGGCCCGCAACCCATACTTCGCGGTCGTGGATGAGAACGGCCAGTTCTCGATCGGCGATATCCCCGCGGGATCCTACCAGATCATGGTTTGGCATGGCTTCCTGGGTGAAGTTAAGGGCGGCACAGTCGAAGTGACGGCTGGCGGCGAAACCACGGTTGATCTGACGTACTAGTCGCACACGAAAATCATTCAGGAGGCCCCGGATATGGAAAAGAGACGAAAACCAAATGCGTTTGATCTGTTTGTCCTGGCCGGGGCCCTTGTGAACGTCGCAGTTGTTGTGCTGCTGTTGGGGTATTGGTTGCTGCAATGACCTGGCCGGTTGCGATGTTACTGGGCGCCGCGACAGCCGGTGCTGCAGTTATCGCTGTTCTTTGGGGGGCGGAAGACAAGGGTATGGTGCGCATTCCCGCAGGCCCGGCCATTCTTGGCGCAGATAACCCGATGGGTCTGGCAGGCCCGCAGCCCTATGATGTCGCCCGCTTTCAGATTGATCGGTTCGAAGTGACGAACGCCCAGTATCGCGCCTTTGTCGCCGCCACAGGCCACAGGGCCGCTGAATTTCACGATGACCCTGAATTTTCACAGGATGATCAGCCGGTTACCGGCGTGCGATGGGCCGATGCAAAGGCTTTTTGCAGCTGGGCAGGCAAGCGTCTTCCGACCGAGGTTGAATGGGAAAAGGCCGCGCGTGGCGAAAGCGGGCGGGCCTATCCCTGGGGCGCACAGGCGCAGGGTGCAAACGCCAATGTCGGCAGCCAGGCCCCGATGCCCGTGCAGGCGTTTGCGGCCGATAACAGCCCTTATGATGTGCGCGGCATGGCCGGGAATGTATCGGAATGGGTTTCCGATACCCGCCTGGCGCAGGCCGGCGTATGCGGCCCGCCCCATAACCACGGGGATCAGGACGATGCGACGCGCAAATACCTGGCCGAACTGGCAACGATTTACGGCACAGATGCACTGGACCTGTGCCGCAACCCTGAGATCCCTGAAGAACTGTCGCCTGTCGAACCATGCGCCTTCATCAAAGGCAACAACTGGTCGGGGCGCCCGCATATGACAGTATCCAGTAACCGGATGTGGGACTATGCTGACGCCTATGCCGATTTCGTGGGGTTTCGCTGCGCGCGCAATGATCCCTGACCCATTTGTTACGAATTTACGGAGCCCCAAATGACTGTGAACCCGGCAATCGCATCGCCCCAAAACAGCGAAACTGATGCTCAGGTGGCGGCGACCAGCGCGCCGGTCGCGCTAAAGCGCGTTCTGGTGGCGCTGGACCAGTCGGATTATGCCAATCAGGCGATGCGCGAAGCTGCGCGCCTGGCGTCATCATCCGGAGGCACGATCACCGGCATTCACGCCTATGCGGCCCGTTTGCATGACCGGCGTTTCAAGCAGATGGAAGGCGGGCTGCCCGAACGCTATCGGCGCGAAAAGGAAATGGAACATCAGCGCGATGTTCATGAAGATCTGATCGGCATGGGCCTGGGCCTGATTTCTGACAGCTACCATGATGCGGCTGGTGCCATCAGTGACACGGCTGGGGTGCCGTTTGAACGCCTTAGCCCCGAAGGCAAAAACTATGCCTGCCTGCTGGAGGCCGCAAACACCGGCGAATTTGATGTGCTGGCAATGGGGGCCCTGGGGCTGGGGGCTGTGGCCGGCAGCACCATCGGCACCGTTTGTGAACGCGTGGTGCGGCGCGCGCCGATTGATGTGTTCATCGCAAAAGACCGGCGGCTGAAAGTGGGCGACGGGCCCATCGTGGTTGGCATGGATGGGTCGCCCAAATCCTTTGGCGCCCTGAAAACGGCGATCGATATTGGCCGCCGTCTGAATGTGCCGGTGCATGTGGTCGCTGCTTTTGACCCCTATTATCACTATGTCGCCTTCAACAAGATCTCGACCGTGCTGGACGAAGAGGCGGGCAAAGTCTTTCGTTTCAAGGAACAGGAACAACTGCACGAAGAACTGATCGATGATGGCATCGCCAAGATCTATCAGGCGCATCTGAATGTCGCGCAATCGGTTGCAGACGAAGAAGGGGTTGAGATTACCACCGCCCTTGTCGCCGGCAAACCGTATCAGGCGATCCGCAAGTACATCGACGAACATAAGGCCAGCCTGCTGGTGGTCGGCAAAACCGGTGTTCATGCGGATGATGGCCTGGATATCGGCGGAAACACCGAAAACCTTTTGCGCATGGTTTCCTGCCACGTCTGGGTGGGGCAGGTGCAATTCCTGCCGCCCATGGATGTTGTTGCCGAAGAAACGATCATGTGGAGCGACGAGGCCGAAGAAAAGATCATGCGCGCGCCCGATTTCGTGCGCGGTATCGCGCGCACATCGGTCATCCGTCAGGCACAGGCGCAGGGCCACACCTTCATCACCTCGCGTTTTGTGGATGAGGTGATGGCCGCGATGATGCCGGGTGGGGCTGGAAAATCACCGGACACAGCCGTGCAGCAAACGTTTGACCGGCTTGACTGGTCTGATAAAGCACGCGCGCTGGTGGATGGGATCACCGATGTCGCCACGCGCGAAAACATTGGCCTGAGGGCTGAAAAATCGGCCCGCCGCGATGCCAGTGACAGGGTGTTGCCCGAACATGTCACCCCATTTCTTGACGATTTGCCCGCAGCCGGGGCGCAGGAGGCAATCACCTGGAAAGCGGCCTCGCTTGCCCGCCTGCAACGGGTGCCCGAAGCGTTCCGCGATCAGGTGCGCGCCAGTGTCGAAGGTTACGCGCGCGCGCATGGGGCCACTGTGATCCAGGGCGATATCGCCGAAGGTGGTTTTGTTGAATCCCGCAAAGCCATGTGCCCCGTAGATCACGACGCAGGAAAAGCCTGACACCATGACGCAGACGGCCCAAGCCCCCTATCTGATCGCCCTGAACCTGACGCAGCGGTGCAACCTGGGGTGCGCGCATTGTTACCTTGACGCCAAGGTGATGAAAGAAGGCGCTGCGGATGAGCTGAATACTGAGGAGTTGAAAAAGGCGTTGGATGGCATCGCCCAGGTCGGGCCCGAGGCCATGGTGGTTCTGACTGGGGGGGAGCCGCTTTTGCGCCGCGACATCGAAGATCTGGCCGCCCATGCCACACGGCTGGGGTTGATGGTCGTCGTCGGCTCAAACGGGCTGCTGCTGACCCCGGAACGGATCGCAAAGCTTCAGGCGGCGGGGGTTGCCGGTATCGGGCTGTCGATCGATTCACTTGATCCTGACCACCATGATGATTTTCGCGGGCGTAAGGGCGCCTGGCAAAAAACCATGGATGCAATCGACGCTTGTGTAGATGCCGGGTTGCCCTTTCAGATCCATTTTTCCGTCACCGATGAAACGGCCGATGAAATTGATGCCATGGTGGGGTTTGCGCGCGATTGCGGGGCGTTGGTGCTGAATGTGTTTTTCATGGTCTGCACCGGGCGGGGTGAAAAATATTCAGATATCTCGCCGGAAAAATATGAAAAAGTGCTGCGCCGGGTTGCGCAGGCTGCACGGGATGAAAAACGCCTGATGGTGCGTGCAAAATGCGCGCCGCACTTCAAAAGGATCGCCATTGAGATGGATCCGGCCTGGCCGATCACCGCCGCCCATGGGTATGACGCGGGCGGGTGCATTGCGGGAACGCGCTATGCGCGCATTACCCCCAACGGCAATGTGACGGCCTGCCCGTTCATGGAGGCTTCGGCAGGATCACTGCGTGACACCCCGTTTGCCGAGATCTGGACAGATGCGCCCCAGTTTCAGGCCCTGCGCGCGCCCCGGCTGGAAGGGCGCTGCGGGGCGTGCGAGTTTCAAAAGCTATGCGGGGGATGCCGCGCCCGTCCGCTGGCGCGCGATGGCAATATGATGGGCGAAGATTTCCTGTGCACCTACACGCCCCAGGGCGGGGCTGTGATTGACCCTCTGGGCCCGCAGCCAGGCGCTGTGGCCTGGGCGCCTGATGCCCAGGCGCAATTGGCGCGCGTGCCGGGGTTTGTGCGGCGCATGGTGCGCCGGCGGGCCGAAGATTACGTGCGCGGCGACGGGCGCGCCACAGTCACCGCACAGGATCTGGCCTATCTGAAAAAGCGGCGTTTCGGGGATGCGGGCCCGCCCGAAATGGTCAAATCCCGCGTCATGGCACAGATGCCCGACCACGAGGGTGAAAAATGACCTGCGATGTCCTTGTCATCGGCGCCGGAGTTTCCGGCCTGGCCACCGCCGAGGCCCTGCTGGCGCGCGGCTGTGATGTGCAGGTTGTCGAACGGCAGGCGGATGTGGGGGGCAATGCCACATCCCAGCAGTTTGATGGTTTTTTGATGGAACACGGGCCCACAACGCTGAACGCGGCCTTTCCAAAGGCGATGACGCGGATCGAGGGGCTGGGCCTGGCGCAATCGCGGGTGAACCTGGGGCCGAATGTGCGAAAACGCATTCTGCGCGACGGGGATGCCCTGCATGGCATTTCAACACGCCGCCTTGGCTTTTTCCTGTCATCCTACCTGTCACCGGGCGCGCGGCTTTCGCTGTTGGGGGAAATACTGCGCCCGCGCCGTGCGGGTGGGGGCGAAGAAACAATACACGCCTTTGTGTCGCGCCGGTTTGGCACCGAATTCGCCGATAAGGTTATTGAACCGATGGCGGCGGGCATTTTCATGGGGGACGCAAAGGAGCTTTCGATCAGCGGCTCTTTTCCAAAGCTTGCGCAAATGGAGCAGCGTTATGGATCGGTGCTGCGCGGTATGCTGGCCGCCAAACGGGGAAGTGAGCCGGGGCGGCAACTGTTTTCCTGGCCGCAGGGGATCGCAACATTGCCCCGTGCGATGGCGTCGCGCCTGTCGGGGCGGGTGCGCACCGGCGTCACCGTTACGCGCGTAACCCGCAAAGGGGGCCTGTTTCAGGTCGCCACGGCCGGGCATGGCACCCTAAGCGCGCGCAGGCTTGTCCTGGCGGTGCAGCCCCATGTGGCCGCACAGCTTTTGGAAAAGCTGGACCCGCAAACAGCTGCGGCCCTTGGCGCAATCGCCGCCCCGCCGATTGCGGTGGCCTTTCTGGGCTATCGAAAGGCGCAGGTGGCACACCCGATGGATGGCCTTGGCTTTCTCAGCACCAAGGGCGCGGGGCAGGTGATTTCCGGTGCGCAGTTCAGCTCAACCATGTTCGAAGGGCGCGCGCCTGCGGGGCATGTATCGCTGTCGTGCTATGTGGGGGGCGCGCGCGATCCGCAAGCCGCCGAAATGGCGGCCCCTGCGCTAAGCGCGGCGGTGCATCAGGAACTCAGCGGTTTGCTTGGGATCACCGGGCAGCCGGTGGTGTCGCGCACCCGCCACTGGCCCCGTGGCCTTCCCCATTACACGCTGGGCCACAGTGCCCGGCGCGCGACGATCGATGACACGCATAAACGCGTCGCGGGCCTTTATCTGACCGGCAATTACCTGAACGGTGTGTCGGTCACAAACTGCCTGGAAAACGCCGATAAGACGGCCAGCCTTGTGATGGGGGAAAGCCCCGGTTCAAGCCTGCGCGAAGCACAGGATCTGGCCGATATCCACGCTGCCGCAGGGTAAGGCAATTCGCCGCATATCCGGTTGATATGGGTCAAAGCCGCGCCCTTTCCCATGGCAGTATCTTTCCCCCAAGAAACAGAACTTCAGGTCGCGAACAGGAATGTTTTCTGTGAAGTGTTTCCGGATTGGCCGGGTGAAGTTTTGCCTTGCGCCGTTTTCCCGAATTGGGCGAACGGGGCCTGAAAACGAAGGAGCACGTGATTGGAGGACTTCGTGGGCGGATGCTGTAGCGGACATCAACCGGGGCTTATCCCGGTGCGGGAGGTGCGCGATGAATTGCTGGCGCTTTGCGGCCCGGTGTCAGAAGGCCACTTTGGCGCATTGGAAGATACCGTAGGGCGCACCGCCTTTTGCGATATTTTCGCCCCCTTGCCCCTGCCACCCTTTGATAATTCGGCAATGGATGGCTACGCCGTGGGCTCATCAGGTGCGCGCGACAGTTTCCAGGTGCAGGCCCGCACCGCTGCGGGCGAAGCGGCGTTTGAAGGCGCGCTTGGCCCGGATCAGGCGGTGCGCATCTTTACCGGCGCACCCGTCCCGCAGGGCACCGCAGGCGTGGTGATGCAGGAAGACGTGACACTGGAAGGCGATCGCATCGTCATCAGCGCGCCGGTGCGCGAAAAACAGCACATTCGCCACGCTGGCGAAGATGTGGCTGTGGGCGATCTGCTGATCAAGGCCGGCACGCGGATTGACCCGCGCCATGTCGCAATTCTTGCGGCCTCGGGGCTGACGGGCGTTCCAACGGTGAAACCTGTGCGCATTGCGATGTTTTCATCGGGGCGCGAATTGCGCGAACCGGGCAGCGCGCTTGGCCCGGCCTCTATTCATGACAGCAACCGCTGGATGTTGAAATCTGTGCTGCGCGGGCGCGCGGTAGAGGTGGTGGATCTGGGCATTTTGCCTGACGACCGGGTGGTGATCGCGCGCGCATTGGCCGAGGCCGCGAAAGACGCGGATCTGGTGCTGGGCACCGGGGGTGCATCTGTGGGCGAAGAAGATCACATCTGGCCCGCGCTTGAACAGATCGGCGCCGCACCGATGCGCCGCAAGATGGCCCTGAAGCCCGGAAAACCCGTGGTCTTCGGAAAGATTGATGACGTGATCATCCTGTGCCTGCCGGGCAACCCGGTGGCGGCACTGGTGTCTTTCCTGCATTTGGCCCGCCCGCTGATCACCACCCTTTCCGGGGGGGCGGTTCCGGATGTTCGTCAGGCGCCTGCTTCGGCCGGGTTTGAATGGGCACGCGCGGCGGGGCGCACTGAATTCTTTCCTGCGCGCCAGACTGGTTTTGACAAGGCCGGCCTGCCGGTTCTTGAAAAGCTGGGGCGCGGCGGGTCTGCCATGCTGCAACCGTTGATCGAGGCTGACGGCCTGGCCTGTGTCGATGGGGATGTTTCATTTGTTGCGCCGGGCGATCGCCTGGGGTGGTTGCCGTTCAACGCTGGTTTCGCTCTCTGAGCGTAGGGGATTTTTTCGATGACTGAGCTTACAAAATCACAGCCACATGCGGCCCCCGCTTTGATCGGGGTGCGGTTTGAACCGGGCGGGGGGATAGACCGCATCTTGGGCGAAGTCGCCCAGAAACTGGCGCGGGGCCGGTTTCGGGTCGCGGGCCTGATCCAGACCCGTGGCGAGGTGACGGCCGAATGTTCTTGCCGGGAAATGCGCCTGCATGATCTGGCCACGGGAAAGGTGACCATCATTTCCGAAAAACGCGGCCCGGCGGCGCGCGGCTGCCACCTGGACTGGGAGGCGCTGACAGGCCTGGCCCGATCCCTTGAGGAAGATCTTTCGCCGCAAACGGATGTTCTGATCATCAACAGGTTTGGCCGTTCGGAAAGCGAAGGGCGCGGGTTTCGCGGTGCCATCGAAAAGGCGCTGGAACTGGACGTGCCCGTGATCGTGGCGTTCCGGGCTGAATATGAAGACGAGTGGATGGCGTTTCAGGGCGGAATGGCAAAGCCCTGCGCCCCGGATGTGGATGCGCTGGTTGGCGAAATCGAAGGGCCGTGCGCGCCGGTGGCGGACGAAAAAACGGCATAAGGCCACAGGGGCAGGCGGGCGAACGGCCTACTTCAACTGGCTGTCTTTTGACCCGCGCCGGTTTATGCCGCCGCGCTGCGCAGGGCGCGCATCGCGTTCTTGCTGGCAATCTATACACAGCTTCACCCCCGGTGACGCGCGCCGGCGCGGTTCGGGGATAGGTTCTTCGCATTCGGCACAATGGGTGCGGCTTTCGCCCGCAGGCCCGCGCAAGGACTGCATGCGCGAAAGTTCATCCTGAATCGATGCTTCGATCTGTTCGTTCACCGCGCCGTCGCGCGCCCATCCTCCGGCCATGGCCTGTACTCCGATTGACAGGGGAACCTTAAAGGCGGGTGGGCGTATCTGTCAAAGCGGCAAAGCGGCAACGCGGGATAGGGCAGGGTGCGCCAGGTCACTCTGCTGCCATCACGGATGGTGACATGCCGCCGTAGCTGACATTCTTGTTTTCAAGGTATTCGTAAATGCCGGTCACCCCCCCTTCGCGGCCCAGGCCGGATTGCTTCCAGCCGCCAAAGGGCAGGGGCGGGCCGGTAAAGCCGGGGGTGTTCACCGCGACCATGCCAAACGCCAACGCCTGCGAAACCATCTGCGCGCGCGCCAGCGACCTTGTGTAAACATAGGCCGCCAACCCCATTTCGGTGGCGTTGGCGCGGGTGATCACCTCATGCGTGTCTGAAAAGGTCAGCACGCCAAGAAGGGGGGCAAAGATTTCCTCGCGGGCGATGGCCATGTCGTCGGTGACACCGCACAGCAATGTTGGCTGCACGAAATACCCTTCTTTGGGAACGGGCGCGCTGTGCGCGATGATTTCGGCACCCTGTGCGGTGGCGTTTTGCAGCAGGCCCCGGCATTTTTCAACAGCACCGGGCACCGTCATCGGCCCGATTTCGGAGCGCGGATCACACCCCTGGCCCACGCGCAAGGCGGCCACCCGCTGCGCCAGTTTTTCGACAAATGCGTCGTGCAGGCTGTGGTGTACGTAAATCCGGTTTGCCGCCAGACAATCCTGCCCGGAGGTCGCGAATTTCGCCGCCATGCACCCTTTGACGGCCAGATCCAGATCAGCATCCGCAAACACGATAAACGGCGCATTTCCCCCCAGCTCCATCGAACAACGTTTGACGGTCCGGGCCGCCTGCGCCAGCAGGATACGCCCAACCCGCGTTGATCCGGTGAAGGAAACCGCCCGCACATCCGGATGTTCCATCAAGGCGGTGCTCATCCGCGCAGGGTCACCGTGGATCACCTGAAACACACCGGGCGGAACACCCGCCTGCTGGGCAAGAACCGCCAGCGCGTTGGCCGAAAGCGGCGTTTCGCAGGCCGGTTTGACAATCATCGCACAACCGGCCGCCAGGGACGCGCCGGCCTTTCGCGCAATCATTGCAATCGGGAAATTCCACGGCGTGATCGCAACGCTTAAGCCCACGGGCTGCATCATGTTCATGGTGAACATGTCCGGGCGATGGGCGGGATGGGTCATGGCGCCAAAGCGTTCGCCTTCAGATGCGAACCAATCCAAAAACCCCGCGCCATATTCGATTTCACCAAAAGACTCGGCCAGCGGCTTGCCCTGCTCAACCGTGATGATCCTGGCCAGATCAGCGGCGTGGGTGCGCATAAGTGTCGCCCATTTGCGTAAAATCCCGCCCCTCCGGGCAGGCAAAAGCCGCTGCCAGTGCACCATCGCCGCCTGTCCGGCGTTCACTGCGGGTGTAACGGCCGGGGTGTCGCAATGCGCCATCGTGAACACCGGCAGGCCGGTGGCCGGGTTGATAACCGACACCCCAACACCATCCCCCTGCCAGTTTCCCGAAATAAGGCTGCCGGCGCGCAACAAAGATGGTTCTGCCATATTCAAGTGCCCGGATGCGCCGGGGGCTGTGGTTTCGCAGGTCATACCGATATCCGCAAATGGGTCGCAATCGGGGCCACCCTAGGCAGGAATTTATTGACGTTTGACGCAAAAACGGCGACGAAACAGTGAATTACTGCAAACTTTGAACTGATGGTGTCGAAAAAATGCAAATTGATGATATGGACCGCAAGATCCTTCATGAAGTTCAAACCAACAATCAGCTGACCAGCACACAGATATCCGAAATTGTCGGGCTGTCGGCCACATCGGTGCAGCGCCGCCTGAACCGCCTGCGCCGTGACAAGGTGATCGAGGCCGATGTTTCCATCGCATCGCATGTCGCGCTGGGGCGCCCGCTGATCATGATGGTCGCGGTTGAGCTGGAAAGGGAACGCTCTGATATCATTGACAGGTTCAAACGCTCGGTGCGCAAAGTCCCTGAAATCATGAGCGCCTATTACGTGACCGGAGACAGTGATTTCATCCTGATGATCACCGCCAGGGATATGGAGGAGTATGAGAATTTCACGCGCAAATTCTTTTACGACAATCAGGACATCAAGGGCTTTAAAACCACCGTTGTGATGGACCGGATCAAAACCTCTTTTTACGTGTCGCCCTGGTAGGCAAAAAACGTCGCGCCCCGGCGCCTTTACCGTGTAAAGCGCAAAACCGGCCACCCATGACCCGCACAGCGGCCCCGCATCGGGGATGGCATAGGTTTCCAAAAGGGAATTATGGCGGAGAGACAGGGATTCGAACCCTGGGTGGGCTTGCACCCACAACGGTTTTCGAGACCGCCCCGTTCGACCACTCCGGCACCTCTCCGCGAAGAGTCTGGGGCGGTTTAATTCGACAATCGGGTGGGCGCAACCGTTTTTCTTGCGCGATCTGACGCCGGTCGCGTTCTTGTGTTGGCACGGGGCTTGGCAGGGCCGGGGGTGCGGTCTAGGTTTTGCACACAGCCGGTTAGCAAAATGGATGGCCCGATGAATATCAGATCAGTGATACCACTTGTTGCAGCCACGTTGCTTGCCATCGTGCCGGCATTGTCGGCGCAGGCGGCAGACCGTGCAAAGTTGCGGGCATTTCTGGAAATTACCGGCTTTGATGTGGCGATCACCAGCATGCAGCAGGGGGCCATGGCCGGGCCGGGCATGGCGGGCGCTGCGCCGGATGAATTCGGGGCGCAGTGGGTGCGTCTGGCGGAAAAGATTTTTGACCCGGATGAGATGCTGAACCGATCGCTTGATATGCTTGAGGCCGTGATGCCCGATGATCTGGTGGATCATGGCGCGGCGTTTTATGCATCGGATCTTGGGCAGCGCCTTGTCGCGGTTGAAAACGAATCTCACATGGTGGCGAGCGCCGTAAAAGATGCCGAGGCCGCGCGCATTCTTGATGCGCTTTCCAGCGAAGGATCGGCGCGCATTGATCAGTACCGGGCGATGAACAACGCGATTGGCGGGGTCGAATCCAACCTGCGCGCGGTTATCGAAATTCAGGTGCGCTATCTTATGGCCGCGATGAATGCGGGGTCGGTAGATTTTGAAATGTCCGAGGCAGACTTGCGCGGTATTTTCCAGTCACAGGCGCCGCAGTTGCGCCAGGGGATCGAAATAAACGGGATCATGGGGGGGGCATATGCGTACCGTGATATTTCGGATGCTGATGTCACCGCATATGTGGCCGCGTTGGAAAACCCGAAGATGCGTCAGGTGTATGAAATTCTGAACGCTGTGCAGTTTGAAATTATGGCCGAACGCTATGAACGTCTGGCCACGGCACTGGCAGATCTTAGCCCGCAACAGGATATCTGATGGCCCGATTACGGTTTCTGGGCGCGCTGTTGGTGATGCTGGCGGGCTTTGGTATGCCCGCGCAGGCGGATCAGCCTGGGATGGAGCGTTTGTATAACGCCCTGCGCCTGTCGCAATCCCTGGCGATACTGCGTGCGGAAAGCCTTTCCTACGCGCTGAACAATGACAAAGCCCTTCTTGGCAAACCCGGCACAGCGGCCTGGGCGCGCGCGATGCAGGGGGTGCATGACACCGCCGCGCTGGAAAAGATCGTGCAGCAGAATTTCTATGACGCGTTGCGTGATGTGGATGTGTCCCCGCTTGTCAGGTTCTTTGAAAGTGAGGCGGGGCAGCGCGTTGTTGATCTTGAAATCACCGCGCGCGATGCGTTTCGCAACCGCGATATAGAAGAGGCCGCGCGCGCAGCCTGGCGCGCCAACCCGGACAGCGGGCGCCATGCGGATGCGATACAGGCCTTCATTCAGGTCGGGGATCTGATTGAACGCAACGTTACCGGAAGCCTGAATGCAAACTACCGTTTTCTGCGCGCATTGATGCAGGCAAGCCCCGGCACGGCCCAGAAAAGTGAAGCACAGATTCTTTCGGATGTCTGGGCCCAGGCCCCGGCCATCCGCGCCGATGCCGAAGAATGGTTATATGCCTTCCTGTCGGTGGCCTATGCCCCGTTGTCCAGCGCCGATATGGCCGCCTATCTGGCCGTCTGGCAAACACCGCAGGGCAGGGCGCTGAACAATGCGATGTTCCTGGGGTTTGACCAGATGTTCGAGGTGATTTCCGATGGCATCGGCACCGCTGCGGCAAACCTCAGGACCAGCAAACAGCTCTAGGCAGGTTTAACCGTCTAGCCGTCGCTGTTGTTGGCACCTGCGTCGTCCAGCTGATCAAACCATTCTTTCAGCGGCGTTTCATAGCGGCGCCAGGCCTGAACGGATGACGCGTAAATCGGGCGGCGCACCTGATACAGGCTAAGCGTTTCAACGCGCCGTTTGTTGGTGTGGAAGTTCAGGCAGGCATCTTCCCAATCCAGCCCGCAAAAGGCCAGAAGCTTGCGAATGTTTTCTTCGGGGTTGGCCACCAGATCTTCATAGTAGATTTCGAACACCCGATCCGGGGCCAGCTTTTTCCACAGTGATGTGAACTGGCGAAACTGCGCGATGATGGCCAGAATGCCCCGGGGGGAATAGCTGTACAGATGCGTGCCGTCGGCAAACCGGCTTTTGTACAGGGATAAAAACCTGTCACGCGGATCGCGGTTCACGATGATCACTTTTGCATGTGGCAGGGCCCGCCAGACCAGACCAATCAGGCGGTAGGTTGAAATTGACTTGTCCGCGATATGCGCCGCCTTGGGAAACCGGCGGTGCATTTCATCCAGATAGGCCTGCCCCAGGTTCGAAAGCGTCTTGTCATCAAGGTTTTCGACGGTCTGGCCGTTTTCGGAAAGCTGGTTCAGCAGATCGGTGGCGGGTTTGGTGAAAACCTCGGCCTCGCCTGCGCCGGTTACCAGGCTGTGGCTGGAAAGGATCTGTTCAACCAGGGTTGTGCCCGACCGCGCCTGCCCGGTTACGAAAATCGGGCTTTGGTCAGGGCGGCCTGTTGTGCCGGTCTGTTGCGGGGCAAAATCTGCGAACCCGTCCAGTATCCGCGCGTTTTCCGCCGCCAGATGGGATGCCTTAAAGGGCTGCGCGCTGGCCATGATCTGGTTGGCGGTTTGCAGATGGCCCCAGGCCTTTTCAAACTGCCCGGTGTCTTCCATCGCCTTGAACAGGGCAAAGCTAAGTTCCATCCGGTTGTAATCGGACTGATCATCCTTCGCCAGCGCGCGTTCCATCGCGGGGATGGCCTTGTCATCCGGTTCAAAGGTATGGGCAATGGCGATCTGGCGGTAAATGCCGCCGACCTCTTCGCCACTGTCCAACGCGGCAGAAAGGGCTTCGCTGGCCTGCCCGAACGCCCCCGAGGCCTGCAGGATGTTTGCCTTGACCGACAAGGCGGCAACCGACGTCGGTGCGCGGTGCAGGGCGCGTTCAATCGCGTCAAGCGCGGCTTCAGACTGGCCCGCTTTCAACAGGATGGATGCATGCGTTACATGCAGCTTTTCCAGATCCTTGCCGCGTGCCAGCAGATATTCAACATCCGCAAGGGCCGCGCCGGTGTCATCCAGTGCCATAAACGTCAGCGCGCGCGCGATGCGGCCTTCGACAAGGGCAGGGTGGTCGGCGACCAATGTGTTCAGACATTCCAGCGACGCGCTATATTGCTGCATGTCGCGGTAAAGATGGCCCAGATTGCCCAGCACCAATGGCGACCGTGCAATCAGCGCCTTGGCTTTCAGCAGATGATCCAATGCTTCGCTGTTGCGCGACCGGGTGCGCAAAAGCTCCCCAAGATAGGCCTGTGCTTCGCCGTAATTTGGCGCAAGGCTGATGGCTTTGCGCAGGGCCGCCTCGGCCTTGTCTGGGTGTCCTTCGGCGCGCAAGGTTACCCCAAGAATGGTCAGCAGGATTTCGTTCTTCGGGTGGGCGTTGCTTAAGGCCTGCACTTCGGGAAGCACGGCTTTGCTGTTGCCGGCCTCCAGTTGCCGGGTCAGCCGGTGCAGGGTCTGCGGGGGGACCTTTCCGGTGCTGCGCCTGGTGCGGGTCGGCCTGGCCTCTATCTGTTTCAGCAGCGCCTTTTTCTGTGCGGTGTCGAAAGGGGCCTTTTTCAGCAATTTACGCGCCTTGGCGGTTTCTTCGTCATCCCCCAGGGCGCCCAGTACATCGGCATAAGCGGCCCAGACGGCCTTTTCCCCCGGTGCCTTTGTGGCGGCGCTGTGAAAGGCCTGGGCGGCGGCACGCGGGCGGCGGGCTGCCAGGTGGATCTGGCCGATGCGAAAATCAAACTCTCCGCGTTCCGGCGCCATGCGGTTCAAAGCATTGAAGGCGTTCAGCGCATCGCCAAGACGGCCGGCCTTGAGCAACCCCATCGCATTCTGATACATGGCAGGCAGGCGGGCGGTGTTCAGTGGAAGCATGGCGTCATGGTCTCCTTTGCACGATGCATATTGTGCACGATGATGTGGCGCAATCCCAGACCGGACAGAACACAGGCCAATCGCCGCTTTGCCCTTGACTCGCAGGGCGATAGCGATGATAAGCCCGCATTCCGGCCGGGATGTGCCTTGCCGGATTGTTTAATGACGCCCAGACAGGGCGCGCAGTTCGAGGCGGCAAATCAGCCAAAACGCCGGGGGACCGGGGCCACAGAACGCGGGAAATGAAGGAATATCAGATGTTTGCGGTCCTCAAGACCGGTGGCAAGCAGTACAAAGTTCAATCGGGCGATGTTCTCCGGGTTGAAAAGCTTGCAGCCTCCGCTGGTGAAACAATCCAGTTTAACGAGATTCTTATGGTCGGTTCGACCGTTGGCACACCCACCGTTGCCGGTGCAGGTGTCCAGGCCGAAGTTATCGACCAGATCAAGGGTGACAAGGTCATCCACTTCGTCAAGCGCCGTCGCAAGCACAGCTCCAAGCGCACCAAGGGTCACCGCCAGCAGCTGACACTGCTGCGCATCACCGAGATCCTTGAAAAAGGTGCCGACAAGTCGGGCGTAAAAGCTGCGATCGGTTCGGGTTCGGTTTCCGGTGCGGCGATCGAAGCTGCGGCACCTGCCAAAAAGGCTGCGCCCAAAAAGGCCGCCGCAAAGGCAGAAGCACCTGCTGCTGGCGCAGACGATCTGAAAAAGCTGTCGGGCGTTGGCCCCGCGCTTGAAAAGAAATTGCTTGCGGGTGGTGTAACCAGCTTCGCACAAATCGCCGCTTGGTCCGCTGAAGATGTGGCCGAGATGGATGAGAAACTGTCGTTCAAAGGCCGGATCGAGCGTGAAGGCTGGATCGAACAGGCCAAAGAATTGGCTAAAGGCTAAGGAGAGACGAGATGGCACATAAAAAAGCAGGCGGTTCATCCAGAAACGGTCGCGACTCTGCCGGTCGTCGTCTGGGCGTGAAAAAATATGGTGGTCAGGACGTGATCCCGGGAAACATCATCGTGCGTCAGCGCGGTACTAAGATGTGGCCGGGCGCCGGCGTTGGCCTTGGGAAAGATCACACCATCTTCGCAACAGTCGAAGGCAAGGTAACTTTCCACAAAGGCCTTAAAGGCCGCACCTTTATTTCGGTTCTCCCGGTGGCGGAGGCCGCTGAATAAGCCGAAACCTCAAGGTTCAAGTTTTCAAGGGGTCGGCTGAAAAGCCGGCCCTTTTTCTTTTTATTCACATGTCTGCAAAGGGACGTCGCGAAATGTTTACCGGATTGTCAGATCATAACGGCGTGAAGGGGCGGGAATTGCCCCGGTCCGTCACCATATGTCCTGACAATGGGCCTGCGCATGACACTGCGGGTTTGGTTCGCCGCGCTTTTCGCAGGAGGGAAAGCCATGATGTATGACACGATCGTCAACCAGCCGGTTATCGAGGCTGAACGCTTTACGCTGCGCCCACTGCGCCGGTCTGATGCCGGCCATGTTGGCATGTACGCGGGCGATGAACGTGTGGCGCGTGGTACGCGGTCCATTCCATACCCCTTGCCCCCCGGCGCGACCGAGGCGTTTATTTCGCGCGCCATGGCACAGGATCGCAATGAAGATATCTGGGTGATCGATGGCGCCGGCGCGCAGGGGCGCGAGGTGCTTGGCATCATCGGGCTGACGCGCGTTGGGCAGGATCAGTCAGAGCTGTGTTATTGGGTCGCCCCGGCCTTTTGGAATGCAGGCATCGCATCGGCCGCGGTGCGCGCGCTGGTGGGGGCCAACCCGCTGGCAAACCGTTCCATCTTTGCCGAAGCGTTTCAGGACAACCCGGCCTCGGCCCGGGTGCTGACCAATGCAGGGTTTGAATATATCGGGGATGCGGAAAGCCATTCGGTGGCCCGAAATGCAAATGTTCCCACCTGGACTTACATTAAGAAGCTTGGGTAAATAATTGATGTGGAACATGAAATACGGATCATTACTGATCGCCTGACGCTGCGCCCACTGTGCGCAAAGGATATTCCCCAGGCCGTGGCCGGGCTGAATGATTACGAGGTCTCAAAGTGGCTGACCGTCGTGCCCTATCCCTATGGCGCGCCCGACGGGGATGAGTTTCTGGCCTATCTCGAAGGCAGGCCTGCGTTCGAGGCGCTGGCGATCATCGCGCCCGAGGGCATGGTGGGCGTTGTCGGAATCGGCGATACGCTTGGCTATTGGCTGGCGCGATCCGCCCACGCCAAGGGTTATATGACCGAGGCGGCCGGCGCGCTGGTGGATCATTACTTTTCCACCCAAGAGGCTGACCACCTTGGTTCGGGATATTTTACGGGCAACCTGGCCTCGGCCAATGTGTTGGGCAAGCTGGGCTTTGTTCCTGACGGAGAAGAACAGGTGAAAAGCCGCGCGCAAGGCATTGAAGTTACGTTGAAAAAGGTTGTTCTTACCCGCGAAGCATGGGGCGCGCGCCATGGATGAAATCCTAACCGAACGGCTGCGCTGGCGCCCCATGCGCCCGGATGACACCGATCTTTATTTGGCGGTCATGTCGGATTTCGAGGTGGTGCGCATGCTGGGCACATGGCCCTGGCCGCCTGATCGTGATGAGGTGGCGCGCCGCTGCGCGAACCCGCCCGAAGGCCCCGGGTTCCTGGGCCCGATATTTGTGGGCGATCAGATGATCGGCGGCATGGGGGTGCATGATGGCGGGATCGGCTATGCCTTTGGGCGCGCGTACTGGGGCAAGGGCTATGCCACTGAAATGGGGCGTGCGATGATCACCCGCGCCTTTGCGCGCTATGACTGGGATGAGATCGTGGCGGATGTCTGGGCCGATAATCCGGCCAGCGCGCGGGTGCTGCAAAAGCTTGGCTTTGAAAAACGCGGGCGCACGATTGAATATTCCACCGCGCGAAAGGCCGAGGTTCCGTCGCTTCGTTTTGCCCTCAAACGCCCGTCGCCCTTGAGCGGCACCTAGAAACACTCTATCGGCTGTTGTCAGAAACCAAAGGGCCATCGTCATGAAATTCCTCGATCTCGCAAAGGTCTATATCCGCTCGGGTGCCGGTGGCGGTGGCTGCGTCAGCTTCCGGCGCGAGAAGTACATTGAATATGGTGGCCCGAATGGCGGCGACGGCGGGCGCGGGGGCAACGTGATTGCCGAAGCGGTTGACGGGTTGAACACGCTGATCGACTTTCGCTACCAGCAGCATTTCTTTGCCAAGAATGGCACCCCCGGCATGGGTGCACAGCGCACCGGCCCGGATGGTGATGACATCATCCTGCGCGTGCCTGTGGGCACCGAGTTGCTGGACGAAGACCAGGAAACCGTGATTGCCGACATGACCGAAGTTGGCCAGCGTGTGGTGCTGGCCAAGGGCGGCAACGGCGGCTTTGGCAACCTGCATTTCAAATCTGCGACCAACCAGGCCCCGCGGCGCGCCAACCCGGGGCAGGACGGGGTAGAACGCACGCTTTGGCTGCGGTTGAAGCTGATTGCCGATGTGGGGCTTCTGGGTCTGCCGAACGCGGGCAAATCCACCTTTCTGGCCGCCACATCAAACGCGCGCCCCAAGATCGCGGATTACCCGTTTACAACGCTGGTGCCCAATCTGGGTGTTGTTGGCGTGGACGAGGTTGAATTCGTCGTGGCCGATATTCCCGGCCTGATCGAAGGCGCCCATGAAGGGCGTGGCCTTGGCGATCAGTTTTTGGGCCATGTTGAACGGTGTTCGGTCCTGTTGCATCTGGTGGATGGCACGGCCCAGGACGTTGTGGCCGACTATGAAACCATCATTAATGAGCTTGAGTCCTACGGCGGCATTCTGGCTGAAAAGCCCCGCGTGACGGTTTTGAACAAAATCGACGCGCTGGATGAAGAAGAGCGGGCGGAAAAAAGCGATGCCCTGAAAAAGGCCAGCGGCGGGGCCGTGTACCTGATGTCGGGCGTGGCCCGTGAAGGTGTGGTTGATGTGCTGCGTGCCCTGCGCAAGGAAATCAGCGCAGATAAAATACGCATCAGGCAGGCAGATGAGGAGCCGGAAGTATGGCACCCCTGAACGGCGCCAAACGCGTTGTTGTCAAAATCGGGTCGGCCCTTCTGGTCGATGCGCAGACCGGGGCGCTAAAGGCGGATTGGCTGGAAAGCCTTGCCGCTGACGTGGCCGCCCTGAAGGAAACGGGCGCCGATGTGGTGCTTGTTTCGTCGGGGTCCATTGCATTGGGGCGCGGGGTTCTGGGGTTGCCGGATGGTGGTCTGGCGCTGGAACAATCACAGGCGGCGGCCGCTGTTGGGCAGATCCGGCTGGCGCGCGCTTACGAAGAGGCGCTGGCGCCGCTGGGGATCACAACCGCGCAGGTTCTGGTGACGCTGGAAGACAGCGCCGATCGGCGGCGGTATCTGAATTCACGCGCCACACTGGAACAGCTTCTTGGTCTTGGGGTTGTGCCCATCGTCAATGAAAATGACACCGTGGCCACCGATGAAATCCGATATGGCGACAATGACCGCCTTGCCGCGCAGGTGGCGGTGACGATCGGGGCGGATCATGTGGTGCTGCTGTCGGATGTGGACGGGTTTTATTCCGGCAATCCGCGCACAGAACCCAACGCCCGCAGATACGATGTGATCGAGGCCATCACCCCTGAAATCGAAGCGATGGCGGGCGATGTGGGCACCGGCCTGTCCAAGGGCGGCATGAAGACCAAAGTGATGGCCGCGCGCACCGCCACCGGCGCCGGTTGTGCCCTGATTATCACCGAAGGCGGGCGCCTGAACCCCCTGAAGGCGCTGGCGCAGGGCGCGCCTGCCACCGTTTTCACGGCGCGCACAGACCCGAGTGCGGCGCGCAAGCGCTGGATCGCGGCGATGAAACCGCAGGGTGTGATCAAGGTTGATGCCGGTGCCGCAAATGCGCTTGGCCACGGCAAATCGCTGCTGCCGGCCGGGGTGACGGATGTTGTCGGGCCGTTCGGGCGTGGCGATCCGGTTGATATCTATGGGCCGGATGGCGCCCATCTGGGGGCCGGGCTGACGCGCTACACTTCGCAAGAAGCTGACGCCATCAAAGGCAAGCGGTCCGATCAGATAGAACCCTCGCTGGGCTATCCGGGGCGCGCCGCGCTGATCCACCGCGATGACATGGCGCTGTAATCCGTCACTTGACCTGCTGGTCTATCTTTTAAACACTAACACCGCCCGGATAAGTTAACCCAAAAAGGCCCGACAGTATGAGCGATCTTGAAAATATTCCCGCCCTGATGGCCGATATCGGCGCGCGGGCGCGTGCGGCATCCGCCGCGCTTGGCTTTGCCAGTGCACAGGAAAAACAGGCCGCCCTGATGGGGGCCGGCGATGCGGTATGGGCGCGCCGTGACGAAATCATCGCTGCAAATCTGAAAGACATGGCCTTTGGCCGTGAAAAAGGCCTTTCCCCGGCGATGCAGGACCGCCTGATGTTGGACGAAGCGCGCATTGGCGCCATTGTCGAAGGCCTGCGCGCGGTGGCTGGGCAACCTGATCCGGTCGGGCAGGTGACCGAGGCATGGGATGGCCCCTCGGGCATCCACATACAGCGTGTGCGCACACCGTTGGGGGTGATTGGGGTGATCTATGAAAGCCGCCCCAATGTCACCGCTGACGCCGGCGCGCTGTGCCTGAAAGCGGGCAATGCGGTGATACTGAGGGGGGGATCTGAAAGCTTTCATTCCTCGGGTGTTATCCACGCCTGCCTGCAGGATGGTTTGCGCGCCGCAGGCCTGCCAGAAGATGCCATTCAGCGTGTGCCCACGCGTGACAGGGCGGCCGTCAGCGAAATGCTGACCATGGTTGATGACATCGATGTCATCGTGCCGCGTGGGGGCAAGGGGCTGGTGGGGCTGGTACAGCGCGAAGCGCGCGTGCCTGTCTTTGCCCATCTGGAAGGCATCGTGCACATCTACATTGATAAAGATGCCGACCTGCAGAAAACCCTGCAGGTGGTGACAAACGCCAAAACCCGGCGCACTGGCGTTTGCGGCGCTGCGGAATGTTTGCTGATTCACCGCGATGTTGCCGCGTCTATTGGCCAGCAGGTGATAGATGCGCTGATGGCGGCAGGCGTAGAGGTTCACGCCGGTGCCGGATTGAACGGGTCACTGGCGGCAGGGGACGATGATTGGGGAAAAGAATTCCTTGATATGGTGATTGCGGCAAAGGTGGTGGATGACGTGGATGGCGCCATTGCGCATATCCGTCAGTATGGTTCGAACCACACGGATGCGATCATGACCGAAAATGATGCCACGGCCGCGCGGTTCTTTGAACGTCTGGACAGTGCTATTTTGATGCGCAACACCTCGACCCAGTTCGCGGATGGGGGCGAATTCGGGATGGGCGCCGAAATCGGGATCGCAACCGGAAAAATGCACGCCCGCGGGCCGGTGGGTGCGATGCAGCTGACATCATTCAAGTATCTTGTCACCAGCGATGGTTTGACCCGCCCGTAAGCGGCGCGCCAGGCTTCACGCCACACGGGCGTCAGAACTGAACGCGCAGGCGCGTGTCGGATTGCTGCAGGGTGATCCGGCGCCCCTGGCGGGCAAGCTCTGGCCCGATCAGGGCAAAATGAACCTGGGCCGGGGTCAGATCATCATTGGAAGGCGCGCCGGTGATCAGGCGCCACAAGGGCGGGTTAACATCCAACCGCTCGGCGGTGCCTGTCAGCGCCCATTGGTCACCATCGCGCTGCACATCCACCAGCCCGCCCAGCGGCATCGCCGTTTCAAAGCACTGCAGCACAAGCAGGGCAAGTTTGACCTGTTGGCGGGGCTGGGCGCCGGGCGGATGCCAGCCCACCCGGACCTTGCCCAGGTTCGCACCGGGGCGCAGAATATCGCGCAATTCATTTTCACCGATGGTCTGGCCGGGGCTGGAGGCGCCAAAGGCCACGCGGAAAAACCGGATGCGCAAATTCGCGCTGTCAGAACTTTGTGCGATCAGGGCAAGTTCGGGGCTCTGCGCCCCGCCTGACATTTGCAGCAGTTCAACCCCATTGCCGATTGCCCCGATAGGGCTGATAAGGTCATGACAGATACGCGAGCCCATAAGGGCGCTAAGATCACGGGCAGGGGCAGGCATTGGCGGGCTCCGTTCATTCAAAGGGGGCAGGGCATGGCGGGCATTGCAGAGATTCTGGAACCAGGCATGTTTGTACGCCATCCGGGGCAGCCCGATTGGGGGCTTGGCCAGGTGCAATCCAACATTGGCGGCAAGGCGACCATCAATTTCCGGCATGCCGGTAAAAAGGTTATTGAAACCAAACGCGTGGACCTTTTGCTGGTATTTGACCCATAGAGCGCAACTATAACGATAACAGTAGTCAAATTACAACCGGGAGGTGTGCCTGACGAAGGGGGAGTTGCAAATGGCGCGCGCCAGTCCTAGAACCGCGCCGAAAGCACCTTTCACATGGCGACGATGTCCAAAACTCAACCAAAGTTCGAATTACGCCTTGCCAAAAGCGAAGCGGACCTGCGCGCGGCTCAACACCTGCGCTATGAGGTCTTTGTGGATGAGCTGGGCGGCTCTGGCGATCTGGTTGATCACGGCGACCGCCTGGAGCGGGATGAGTTTGACCCCTTTTACGACCATCTTTTGCTGATCGACCGCGCCCGCGGTGGCGATGACGGCGAAGTCGTGGGGGTTTACCGCCTGCTGCGCGATGACCAGGCTGAAAAGCTGGGCCGTTATTATACCGAGGGTGAATATGACCTGACGGCCCTGAAGGCGAGTGGGCGAAAATTGCTGGAACTGGGCCGGTCCTGTGTACACCCGGATTACCGGGGCGGCACTGCGCTGATGCATCTGTGGAGCGGGCTGGCCGACTATGTGGACGAACATAAGATCGAAATCCTGTTCGGGGTGGCCAGTTTTCACGGCACCGACATTGAGGCGCTGAAGGCCCCGCTGTCGCTGTTGCACCACCGCCATCTGGCGCCTGAAACGCTGCGGGTGCGCGCGCTTGCATCGCAGTTTCAGCCGATGAATCTGGTGGCCGAGGCAGATATTGACCGGCCGGCGGCCCTGAAGGCAACGCCGGCACTGATCAAGGCGTATCTGCGGCTGGGCGGGTTTGTGGGGGAAGGCGCGTTTGTGGACCATGCGTTCAACACCACGGATGTTTGCCTGATTCTGGATACCTCGGCGATGAACAACACGCGCCGCGCCATTTACCGGCGGGGGTCAGGATGAGCCACCCAACCTGGAGCACGCTGGACGAGCCTCAGGGCGAACCGATCAGCCTGGCGGGATGGGTGCGCGTGCTGGTGCGCGGAATCACGCTTGGCGGTGTGGTCTTTGGTGGGCTGGCAGTCATGCTGATTGTGCGTGTTCTGGAACGCCCGGTTTACGGGCTGCACCGGCCATACACCCCCTTTATCACCCAGTTCGTCAGCCGCACGGCGTTTGTCATTCTGGGCATTCGGTTTCAGGTGCAGGGCACGCGCATGAAAGAAACAGGCGCCGTGGTGGCCAACCACAGTTCCTGGCTGGATATCTTTGCCCTGAACGCGCGCAAACGCGTTTATTTTGTTTCCAAGGCCGAAGTGGCCGCCTGGCCCGGTATCGGCTGGCTGGCGCGTGCCACGGGCACGGTGTTTATCCGGCGCGAACGGCGCGATGCCCGTGCGCAGGTGGAACTGTTTCAGGAACGCCTGACCGCCGGGCATAAACTGCTGTTTTTTCCCGAGGGCACGTCATCAGATTCACGCAGGGTTTTGCCCTTTAAATCAACGCTGTTCGCGGCGTTCTTCGCGCCGGAACTGCACGATATCATGCATATTCAGCCGGTCACCGTGATCTACCATGCCCCCAAAGGCGAAGACCCGCGGTTTTACGGCTGGTGGGGGGATATGGATCTGGCGCCACATCTTTTGAAAACCCTTGCAGCACGACGCCAGGGGCGGATCGAACTGATATACCACCCGTTTTTCCGCGTTGCGGATTTACCGGACCGCAAGGCGCTGGCGGCGCGCTGTGAAAACACAGTGCGCGCACCGCTGGTTGCTGCGGGTCTGGATTTTTCGGAAAGTGACGCGGGTTAGACCATCGCCGCGACAAGGCGGTTCAGGGCCGCTGCGGGATCATCACTGCCCCAGATTTCATCACCAATTGCGAAGAAATCGGTCATCGGGCTAAGGGTGCGGATCAGCGTTTCATCCAACGCACCTTCGGCGACCACGGGCACTTCGATCATTTGTGACCACCATTCAAACAGGGCGGGTTCGGCCTGTGTACCGTCGCCCAGTGCGTTTGCCCCGACCGGCCCGAAGGAAACATAATCTGCCCCCGCTTCGCCGGCGTTCATGCCTTCGTGGCGGGAATTAGCGCAATATGCCCCAACGATGGCATCAGCCCCCAGATCCTTGCGGGTTTTGCGCACCCGGCGGGCCCCGTCGCCCAGATGCACACCATCCAGGCCCAGACGTTCCACCATCAGGGCGTGATCGGCGATAACCAGGGCCACGTCACGGGCATGGGCCACTTCGCGGCAGGCATCGGCGGCGCGTGAGATGCGCGCCTCATCCGCTGTGGACAGCGCCAGACGGATACAGGCGACGGGCTGGGCATCCAGCACCCGTGCCAGAAGATCTGGAAAGGTCGAAAGTTCGAATTCCGGAGGGGTGACGAGGTATAGCTGCGGCTGCTCTGTTTCGGCCATTTTCGGCTCCTGTCATGGTGTGGCGGCTCTATAGACTGAAAAAAGCGCCTTGGCTATGTCGGTGGCGCGTTGCCGGTGAAATCGTGGGGGATGCGACGCGCCTTGCATTGTGACCATGCGTCAGCGTATCACCCGCGGCGTGGATCAGGGAAGGGCCGTGATGAACAAGGTTGAACAGACTGGGCCAGAGCCCGCCGTGGTGTTGGTACGCCCGCAGATGGGTGAAAACATCGGGGCTGCGGCGCGCGCGATGCTGAATTTCGGCATGAGCAGGATGCGCCTGGTCGCCCCGCGCGATGGCTGGCCCAATGCCAAAGCGGTTGCCATGGCATCCGGGGCCGGGCGGGTGCTGGACGGGGCGAATGTTTATGACGATCTGGGCGGTGCTGTGGGCGATTGCGACTATGTGTTCGCCACAACCGCGCGCGTGCGCGGGCTGACAAAGCCGGTGCTTAGCCCGGAACGGGCGATGGAACAGGCCCGCGCCATGCAGGCACAGGGCAAGCGGGTGGCCATCCTTTTTGGGCCCGAGCGCGCCGGCCTTGAAAACGAAGATGTGGCGCGCGCGAACGCCATCATCTCGGTCCCGGTCAATCCAGAGTTTGCATCCCTCAACCTGGCCCAATGTGTGCTGCTGACAGCCTATGAGTGGCGCCGCCAGGGGGCAGAGGTGATCCCCGAAGTCATGGAGATGGCCAAAACCGAATGGGCCCCGGCCATCGAAGTTGAAAAGCTGGGCGACCGTTTTGAAAACGAGCTGGAAAAGGCCGGGTTCTTCTTTCCGCTTGAAAAGGCGCCGGGGATGAAGGTGACGCTGCGCAACATGTGGTCACGCATGCCGATGACGCGCGCAGATGTGCAGATGCTGCACGGCATTCTGCGCCAGCTTTTGCGCAAGAAAACCTGAGGTTCGCGCCTTTAGCGGCGTGCGGCCATGACCCAGATAACGGCAAAAGCGGCCGAGAACAGGAAGTTCAGGTTGGCCATTGTCACGCCAAACATCTCCCACGGGATTTCATCGCAGCGGATCAGGGGGGCGGCCATGATCTGATCCATCAGATCCTGTGTCGACATCCCTTCGACCCCTGATGATGTGCAGGAGGTCGGGCCTTCCCACAGCTTGCGCTCCACGCCCGAATGATAAAAGCCGATGCCAGATGTGATGGCCGCCGCGATCGCCCCAAGCCAGGGCAGCAAAGCGCCGCGAAAAACAAGGGCAAGAATGCCGATTCCGGCGGCCGCGAAATGCGGATAGCGTTGCCACCAGCATAGTTTGCAGGGCGGATACCCCAGCGCCTGAAAGATATAGGCCCCGGCAAGAATTGCGGCCGATCCCCCGGCGGTCAACATGATAAGCCGTGCGCGTGTCAGGTGTGTCATAGGAATTTCACCGCGTAAAAGCCCGCGCCCAGCAGGACGACGAACAAAATGAACATCAGGTTCAGGCGCTTTTCAATAAAATCGCGAACCGGCGCGCCGAACTTCCACAGAAGACCCGCCACAATGAAAAAACGCAAGCCCCGCGCGATGACGCTGGAAACCATGAACACCCCGAAATTCAGGCCGGTGGAGCCTGAAAGGATCGTTATCACCTTATAGGGGAAGGGGGTCACGCCCGCTGTCAGAACCGCCCAGGCGCCCCACGCGTTATAGCTGTGTGCGAACTGTGCGAAACTGTCTGTCATCGCATAAAATTCCAGGATCGGGCGCCCGATGCTTTCAAACAGCCCCCATCCGATGACGTAGCCCAGCACGCCCCCCAGAACAGATGCCAGCAACGCCACCGCCGCGATCAGGAACGCCCTGTCCGGGCGTGCGATGATCATGGGAATCATCACGATATCGGGTGGAATTGGAAAGAAAGAGCTTTCTGCAAAAGCCACAAGCGCCAACGCCCAAAGCGCGTGGCGGCTCTGCGCCAGATGCAATGTCCAATCGTAAAGACGCCTGATCATGTGATTGCCCTGTTTTTCTTTCCAAACATCACGCTGTGCGGGCTGGGTCAAGGCCAATGGCCGCCCCCCACGCAGCTGTGAAGGGACAATTCCAACGCTTCGCGGATCACAACGTGCAACAGCCGTTGACCCCGCGCGTTGGCGCGGCTAGATGGTGCGCATGTGCCCAAGTGGCGGAATGGTAGACGCAGGGGATTCAAAATCCCCCGCCTTCACGGGCGTGTGGGTTCGAGTCCCACCTTGGGCACCATCTGCATCAACATAAACCTCAAGTGTCCCTTATGCAGGGCCCGTGTCTTTGGGGTATTCGCCCGGTTTGGCGGGTTGTGCTGATCGGGCCTGGCGTGGTTTGTTGCCAGTGCGCCCGCATGGGGGGTGTGATCAGGGGGACGGTCGCGATGACGCAGGACAGCCACAGCACAAAAGACACGGGCACAACCGCGGGGGGGGCTATTTTCAGCCGCCTGAAAGCGTTGGGCGTTGATTACGTCTTTGTGAATTCGGGCACCGATTTTCCACCGATCATCGAAGGGCTGGCGCATGCCAAGGCACAGAAGGTCAGCCTGCCCGAAGCCTTGATCATCCCCCATGAACACGCCGCGATGGGCATGGCGCACGGCTATTACCTGATGACGGGGCGTGCGCAGGCGGTGATGCTGCACACCAATGTGGGGCTGGCCAACGGGGCGATCGGGGCGATCAATGCGGCGTGTGAAAACATTCCCATGGTTCTGATGTCCGGGCGCACGCCTGTGACCGAAGAAGGGCGCTTTGGCGCGCGCACCGTGCCGATTGGCTGGGGCCAGGAAATGCGCGATCAGACGGCCCTGGTGCGTGAATCCTGCAAATGGGATTATGAGCTGAAGTTTCCTGAACAGATTTCAGGGCTTCTGGATCGCGCCCATGCGATCGCGAATTCAACACCCAAGGGCCCGGTGTATCTGTCGCTTCCGCGTGAGGTGCTTTGCCAGGAGGTTCCCGGCCTGGATCTGGACGCGCCCCCAAGCATGGCGGCTGTAAGCGGGGCGCCCAACCCGTCAGACATAACGCGCGCCGCACAGGCTTTGGCCGGGGCAAAGCGCCCTTTGGTCATCGCGCAACGGGGCGCAGGGGATGAAACTTCGTTTGCGGCCTTTGCCGATTGGGCAGAAGACTGGGGGCTGCCTGTGTGTTCATGGTGGGCCACCCATCTGGCGATCTCGACAGAACACCCCTGCCATATCGGCCCGGACCCGGGCGCGTTCCTGCAAGAGGCCGATGTGGTTCTGGTGCTGAATGCTTTGGCCCCATGGTGGCCGGACCTTCACAAGCCAAACCCCAAGGCAACGGTGATCAACATTGGCCCGGACCCGATTTTCAACCGCTTTCCGGTGCGCAATTTCCGCTCGGATATCAGTATCGCCGGGGAAACGCATCTGACGGTGCCCGCATTGATCGATGCGATGGCGGGCCAGACGCGCGATGAACAGGCGATCAGCGCGCGCCGGGCGCAGGTGTCTGCAACGTCACAGGCATGGCGCGGGCAGGCGCGGGCCGCTGCCGCATCCCAGAACGCACAGGGGATTTCCAAGGCCTGGGTATCCAAATGCCTGGGCGAAGCACTGCGCGACAAAAACGCCAGCGTGTTTTCAGAACTGGGCACCAGCCTGGGGGTTTTGGAACGCAGCGCCCATAATTCATGGTTTCAGGAACCCCACTCGGGCGGGTTGGGCTGGTCATTCCCGGCCGCATTGGGCGCGCAGCTGGCCGACCCGTCGCGCATCTGCGTGGCGACGCTGGGGGATGGATCTTACATGTTCGCCAACCCGACCGTCTGCCACCAGATCGCCGAGGCGCTGGATCTGCCGGTGCTGGTGATCATCCTGAATAACGCTGAATGGGGGGCGGTGCGCGCCTCGGTCGAAGGGTTGTACCCCCAGGGCCATGCCGCGCAGGCCAACGAGGTGCCCCTGACAGCCCTGCGCCCGGTCCCCGATTTCACCCTGACCGCACAGGCCAGCAGGGCCTGGACAAAACAGGTGACAGACGCGCGCGACGTCCCCGCCGCCATTGCGCAGGCGCTGGAGGTTGTGACATCGCAGCAGCGTCAGGCGGTGCTGAACATCCACATTCTGTAGCGCGCGCAAAGATGAGCGTGCAGGGGCGCGGCGAACGGAAGCATGCGGCGCATTTCACCCTTGCAATGCGGGGGCGGAAGCTGCCTATTGCGCGCATGCGTGGTCTTTTGATCTTCCTTGTCGCGTTTTGCCTGACAGGCCCGGCCCGGGCCGAAATGGCGCGTGTTGCTGTGGCCTCCAACTTCCTGACAACCGCCCAAAATCTGGCGCATAGCTACGAGGCTGGCACGGGCCACCAGATCGAACTGGTCAGTGGCGCAACCGGCGCATTGTTTGCCCAGATCATGCAGGGCGCGCCTTATGATCTGTTCCTGTCCGCAGATGTGCAACGGGTTGCCCGCCTAGACGCCGAAGGGCGCCTGGCCAGGGATGGGCGAAAACCCTATGCCATTGGGCGGCTTGTGTTGTTCACCACGAACCCGGATCTGATTGTTGCGGACCTTGAAAAAAGCCTGCGCCGCGATACGACCCGCCATTTTGCCATGGCTGACCCCGCGCTGGCGCCCTATGGGCGTGCCGCGCTGGAAATCATCAAATCCCTTGGGCTGGAAGATGTGATGGACGAAAAGGCGGTGATCGGTGCGAATGTCGGGCAGACCTTTGCCTTTATCGCAACGCGCAACGTGGAAATGGGGTTTGTCGCCCAAAGCCAGGCGCAGGAGGTTGAAGGCGCCTGGGTGGGTGTGCCCGACGGGCTGCACGCCCCTGTTGTGCAGGAGGCGGGGTTGCTGACACGCGCCTCAGACAACGCGGCCGCAAAGGGGTTCTTTGATTTTCTTGGCACGCCTCAGGCCCTTGGGCTGATCCGCGCCGGTGGGTACGGGGCGCCGCAAGAATGAACCTTTGGCCCTCTATCTGGATCAGCCTGCAACTGGCTGCGCTGACAACGGTGATCCTGACCGCGCTGGCCCTGCCATTGGCGTGGTGGCTGGCGCGCACCAAATCCCGCCTGCGCCCGTTGATCGAGGCGCTGACGGCACTTCCGCTGGTGTTGCCGCCAACGGTTCTGGGGTTTTACCTTTTGATCCTGATGGCGCCAAGCGCGCCGCTCGGGGCGATGTTTTTACGCCTTACCGGGGATACGCTTGCGTTTTCCTTTGCCGGGCTTGTTGTGGCCTCGGTCCTGTATTCGCTGCCCTTTGCGGTGCAGCCGCTGCAAAACGCGTTTCAGGCCATCGGGCCGGGGGTGATGGAGGCCGCGGCCACCCTGGGGGCTGCCCCGCGCGATGCGTTTCGCAGCGTGGCATTGCCCCTGGCGCGGCGTGGCATGATCACGGCGGCGGTGCTGACGTTTGCCCATACGCTGGGCGAATTTGGCGTGGTTTTGATGGTTGGCGGCAATATTCCGGGGCGCACGCGGGTCATTTCGATCGAGGTGTTTTCGGCTGTCGAAACGCTGGATTATCGGGGCGCGCATATTCTTTCGGCCGGGTTGCTGGTATTTTCGGTTCTGGTTTTGACGGTGGTTTACCGGATGAACCAGAAGGGCGAGGCGCGCCGGGATGACTGAACTGCGCTTTGATATCCGCTTTCACCGGCCGGGCTTTACCCTTGAGATAGAGGAAAGCGTGCCGTTGCAGGGCATAACGGCCCTGACCGGGCCCAGTGGCAGCGGTAAAACCTCGTTGTTGCGGGTTCTTGCGGGGCTGGAAACCTGCCACACGGCGCATGTGCGTTTTGGCGACGAGACATGGGATACCCTTCCCACGCATGAGCGCGGGATTGGCTATGTCTTTCAGGATGCCCGCCTGTTCAACCATCTGGATGTCGCGGGCAACCTGGCGTTCGGGGCAAAGCGGCGCGGCGCAGATAAGGCGCATCTGGACGACGTGGTGAACGCGCTGGGGCTGGCACCGTTTCTGGCGCGCAATCCCGACACCCTGTCAGGGGGCGAACAGCGCCGGGTCGCACTGGGGCGGGCGATGGCGGCAAAGCCGCGCATTCTGTTTCTGGACGAGCCCCTTGCAGGGCTTGACCCGGACAAAAAGGCCGACATGCAGGAGGCCGTTTGCCAGGCCAGCACAAGGTTTGGCACCCCGGCGATTTTCGTCAGCCACGACCGGGACGAGGTGCACGCCCTTGCGCACCGTGAACTGCGCCTGGTTGAAGGGCGCAAGCTGCGGTGGGCAAAGATGCCCGCGCGTGTCTTTGCACAGGTGATTGCGCGCGATGGGGGCAGCGCGCGTGTTCGTTTGGCGGGGCGTGAATTCAGCGTCGCGGTTGCGCCGGGCGATGCGACGCAGGTGAAAATCTGCCTTCAGGCGGGATCGTATCTTATAAGCGGGCAGGATCCGGGTGATACCAGCGGGCTGGCGACCCTGCCGGTGCAGTTGGGCGATGACTGGGCGGATGGGCGCGTTTCGGCGTTTGTGGGCGATCAGAAGGTTCTGTTGGACGTTTCGGAAAGCCCGGCGCGCCTGCCAGCCGGGAAACCCATGTTTCTGACGCTTCTTAACCTGCGCGTAACGAACCATTTTTCAGCAAAATGATTCGAAGTCTGGGATTGGAATAGTTCCAGATTTGGCACCGATACCCGCAAATGTGGCGAATTGGCGACCAATTGTGAACGTTCCGCGCGCCGCATTTTAACCAAAACGGAAAAAAATGCGGCACGAAACCCGGCCACTTCCGGATTTCGTCTTTGTTGCCTGTCAGGAAACAACGCCGCAGATCAGATTTTTTCCGCGTTTGGCGGTTTTCTGTGGAATTACGAAAATCGTGCTTTGTGACGCGTGATCAACCCGGCGTGGGATGCACCTTAGGGTGGAAAAGCGGCGCAAAACTGGAAACAATGGCGGCGAAGAATGGGGCGGTTTGGCGATGGACCACGCCACATTCTTTCCCAATTGTGGCACATACTTGCCCCATTTTGGACAGATTTCCCTTGGGCCAACGGCAGGTGGGCGTTAAATTCGGTCTTGCCCAACTGGGGGGTGATGTCTGTAGGCCACGGGGGCGGCCGCACACGAATACCACGTTTATCCGTGGGGAGATGTGTGTGTCCGACTGTCTGGTACGGCAACAGGGCACTTAGGGGCGTGGTTGTGGCAAACGGCGAAAGCTGTTTCTTTCCGTGCTCCGCTCGGCCTCGGTTACAGGCCGTAACTCTCCTCTCTTTCGGGCAAAATGCGTGTCAGGTGTGCGGTCTATTCCGTGGCCGGACGTCGCTCAATCTGGGCCAATTGGAACGCGCGTCCTGAAGGGAAGTGAAATGAAGCAAAGGGTTACACCCACGATCATGGCGGTTGCGATGCGCAGCTGTGGTGGTTTGCTTCGTCCGATTGTTCGGGGTCGCGCAAGCGACGGCACAAAACGCGACGGGTTGGGTTTTTTCCAATCTGGTTCAGGACGCATATAGGAGACGGTTATGGGTGATAAGCATTTCGAAGGTGGCGGGTCTTGCGACGAAGATGACCGCCAAACTCCATCAAGTGACGGTTACGTCGATGGTACCAGCGGTGACGATCTTATTGATGCGTCCTACACGGGTGACCCTGATGGTGACATGATAGACGCGGGCGACGCAGTTCTTCCCGGCCAGGCACCTGACGATGATATCGTCAACGCCGGTGCGGGCGATGATACGATCATTGGCGGGGCCGGTGCAGATACGATGTCTGGCGGCGATGACCGTGATACTTTCATCGGTGGAAACCCCGGTGACGTCGTAGATGGCGGCGAAGGCGGCGACGACTGTGACACGCTTGATCTGACAGGCGCTGCGCCATCGGGTGGTTCGCTGAACGTTGTGTTTGACAACGCCAACCACGAAAATGGTGTGGTCGAATTCTTTGATGAAAACGGTCAGTCAACCGGGTCGATGGAATTCTTCAATATCGAAAACGTTGTTCCCTGCTTTACGCCAGGCACGATGATCGCGACCCCGAAAGGCGAACGCCGGGTTGAAGAACTGCAAGTCGGTGACCGTGTTATCACACGCGACAACGGCATTCAGGAAATCCGCTGGCTGGGCGCCAAGCCGATGGACTATAAGGCGCTTAGCGCCAATGCTCATCTGAAGCCGATCCTGATTCAGGCTGGCGCGATGGGCAATGGTCTTCCCGAACGTGACATTCTTGTCAGCCCGAACCACCGCGTTCTGGTGGCGAACGACCGCACCGCGCTTTACTTTGAAGAACGCGAAGTTCTGGTGGCGGCCAAGCATCTGGTGGATCACCGTGGTGTGCATCGTGTGGATACGCTGGGCACAACCTATATCCACTTCATGTTCGATCATCACGAAGTGGTGCTGTCGAACGGGTCATGGACCGAAAGCTTTCAGCCGGGCGACTATACACTGAACGGCATCGGGAATTCGCAGCGCAATGAAATAATGGAGCTGTTCCCCGAGCTGGACACCGCCGCGGGGCTGGAAGATTACACCGCCGCGCGCCGTACACTGAAGCGGCACGAAGCCCGCCTTCTTGTAAAATAATGCAGCAGGCCTGCCGGACCCGGCAGGCCACCACCCGAGACGGGGGAGGGGCTGCCCCCAACACGGGAACCGGTCCGCGGATGCGCGGGCCGGTTCATTTTTTTGGGCGCGCAGGGCGGGTAAAATTGGCCCTTGGTAAGGCAACCACAACACAGTTTTTCCTGCGGATGTTCACATTGTCGGCAATATTTCTGGCTACCCACAGCTGAAATGGCCCCGGTTTTCGGGGTCGTAAAGGGGCTGGGCCACCATGTTAAAACTTCGCGAAGACCGGTTTGATCCTGTGGATGCTGCCTGGCGTTACCGCAGTTCACCGCAAGATGATGGCGCGCATCGCACGGCGGGCCCGCCTTTGTCGATGTCTGGCATTTCCCCGCACGCTGAAATCGAAACCGAAGACGGGATGATCGCGGCCAAGGATATCAAGATCGGGCAGCGGGTCATGACCCTTGAAAACGGGCTACAGCCGGTTTTATGGGCCGGGCGCGGACGCCAGACCCCGGATGGCTGGGGCAAAGATGTGGTGCGTATTCGCCAGGGCGCATTGGGTGGCGACGCAAGCGCGCGCCAGCTGTTTCTTGCGCCCGGGCATTTGGTTTTAGTGCGCCACAATCTGAATGATCTGTTGTTTGGCGCCGGGGATGTTCTGTGCCGTGCTCAGGATCTGGCCCATCTTGATGGTGTCGATATCACCAGCCGTGAATCGGTCAACTGGTGCCATTTTCTGTTTTCGACCCATGAGATCATCAAGGCCGAAGATTTCTGGGTGGAAACCCTGTGCCCTGACATGCGCGTCATTCAGGCCTCGGACCGCGATGCGGCGCAGGATATCCTGCAAGCCGTGCCAAACCTGGTATTCGAAGCAGCACTTGCATCCTACGCCAATTCCCACCTGACGCTGAATGCATCAGAGTCCGGTTTGCTGGCGTTTTCCTGATCCTATCGCTTAGCGGTGCGCGGGCGAATGTTGCCGTTCGCGCCACCGCGCCCAGTCTTCGGGTGTATCCAGGTCCGTTTCAGCGTGATTGCCGGGCAGGGGGACCATCACCACGTCATCCGCAGCGGCAAGCATGCCGCGGGCGCCCTGATCCCCTGTAAGGGCCATCAGCGCCTTAAAGCGGTGCGAGGGCAGCACCACAGGATGCCCGGGCTTTCCTGATGTGCCCAGCCCGCGCACGGCTGTTTGCCCGTCAAAGGCCGCCAGCACCGCCCGCAGATCATTGGCTGTGATGTCCGGCATATCCGCCAGCAGGATCACCACACCTTGGGCCGTATGCGGCAGGGCGCTCAGGCCCGCCACAAGCGATGCGGCCATGCCGTCCTGCGCCATTTCAACCGCAACCGGCGTGACATCGCCGCCCGGCACGGCCGCCCAGCGGTCTGGCGCCTTTTCAGCAGCGGGCAGGGTGACAAAGACCGGCTGCCCGCAGCAAAGCGCCGTGTTCAGCCTGTCACGCAGCAGGGGCTGGCCGCCCACATCTTCCAACAGCTTATCGCGCCCACGCATCCGCGAAGAGGCCCCGGCAGCCAGGACGAGAATGGGGACCAGTGGCATTTTAGCTGCGCATCCTTGTCATTTCGGGGTCGAACAGCGGCGTCGTGATCATCCGTGCGGCCCGCATCTGGCCCAGAATTTCGATCTGAACCTGCTGGTCGTCCTGTATCCGGTCAACGGGCAGGAAGCCAAGTGCCACAGATTTCTGCGCATAGTGCGAATAGCCGCCCGATGTGCAGAACCCAACAACTTCGCCGTCCAGCCAAATTGGCTCATAGGCAACAACATCGGCATCATCTGCATCAACCTCAAAGGCGCACAGGCGGCGGGTTGGAACCTCGGAAGTAACCTTTGTTTTGCCAATGAAATCAACGGGTTTTTCGGGTCTCATGAAGCGGTCCAGCCCGGTTTCGGCGCAGGTGTAATCCGGCCCGAATTCATTCAGCCATGAGCCGAAAAAGCGATCAAGACGCAGGCTCATCATCGCGCGCATGCCAAAGGGGCGCAGGCCCAGATCCTGCCCCGCCGCCCACAGCACATCCCAAAGTGCGCGGCTTTGCATGGCGTCCACATAAATCTCGTACCCTAAATCGCCGGTGTAGCTGACGCGCTGCACCAGGGCTTCGACCATGCCGATGCTCATGTTCCGGGCATCCAGGAATTTAAGCGCGTCATGGGATACATCTGCGCGCGTCACGCGCGATAACAGGTCGCGCGCCAGCGGGCCGGCGATCTGAAAACCTGTCAGGCTGTCAGAAATGTTTTCAACACGCACGCCGTCTTCGCCATGACGTTCAAACCACCGCATGTGGAACCCCTGCGCCCCGTATGAGGCTGTCAGCCGGAATTCCGTGTCCGACAGGCAGGTGACGGTGAAATCCCCGATGATCCGCCCGGATGGGGCCAGCATCGGGTTCAGCGCAATGCGCCCCGGCGCGGGAATGTGGCCGGCCATGATCCGATCCAGCCAGGCGCGCGCGCCGGCACCCGCCACGCGGTATTTTCCGAAGTTGTGGACTTCGTTGATGCCAACACCTTCGCGCACCGCCATCACTTCCTGGCGGGTCGCCTCCCAGGCGTTAGAGCGGCGAAAGCTGGGGGTTTCATACACAGGTTCGCCGGGCAGGGCGAAATAGTTCACCACTTCCAGCCCGTATTGCTGGCCAAAGACGGCGTTCATCCCCTTAAAGACCTCATACATAGGTGTGGTGCGCATGGGGCGGGCTGCGGGCAGTTCTTCGTTCGGGTAGGCGACTGAAAACCGGTTCTGGTAGTTTTCGATGACCTTGGGGCGGGTGTAGCCCGGGGTGGTCCAGTTGCCGTAGCGCGCCACATCCATCGCGAAAACATCCCTTTCGGGTCCGCCTTCCACCATCCACTGCGCCAGGCTAAGCCCCACGCCGCCGCCCTGGCTAAAGCCCGCCATGACCGCGCAGGCCGACCAGTAATTGCGCATCCCCGGCACCGGGCCAACCAGCGGGTTGCCATCCGGCGCAAAGGTAAAGGGGCCGTGGATCACGGTTTTCACGCCCGCGCGTTCCAGGATCGGGTAGCGCTTGTAGGCAAATTCAATAGAGGCCTCGACCTTGTCCAGATTGTCCGGCAGCAGTTCATGGCCAAAGTCCCAGGGGGTGCCATCAACGGCCCAGGGTTCGCAGGGCTGTTCATAAAATCCGATGCACAGGCCGCGCCCTTCCTGGCGCAAATAGCTTTCCCCGCCCGGGTCCATCACATGGGGGTGTTCCTGGCCGGATTCATAGATTTCGGGCAGGTCATCGGTCACGATGTACTGATGTTCCATCGGGTGCAACGGCAGGTAAAGCCCGGCCATCGCCGCAACTTCGCGGGCCCAAAGGCCTGCGGCGTTGACAAGATGTTCACAAATCACGGTGCCCTTATCGGTCACAACCTCCCATGACCCATCGGGGCGGGGGTTGGTTTGCAGAACTTTCGTGTGGATGTTGATTTCAGCCCCCCCCATGCGCGCGGCCTTTGCATAGGCGTGGGTGGTGCCGGATGGGTCAAGGTGGCCATCCAGCGGGTCGTAAAGCCCGCCCAGGATGCCATCTGTATTGGTGATCGGGGCGATCTGTTTGATCTCTTCGGGCGACACAATCCTGGTATCCAACCCCATGAAGCGATGCTTGGCGCGTTCGGCCTTCATCATATCAAACCGTTCCTGGGTGTCAGCCAGGGTCACGCCGCCCACGTGGTGCAGGCCGCAGGACATGCCGGTGATTTCTTCCAGTTCCTTGTAAAGGCGGATGGTATAGCCCTGAAGGGCGGCCATGTTGGTATCACCGTTCAGGGTGTGAAACCCGCCTGCCGCGTGCCAGGTTGACCCGCTTGTCAGCTCGGAGCGTTCCAGCAGCATAACGTCCGACCAGCCCAGTTTTGTCAGGTGATAGGCCACCGAACACCCGACAACGCCGCCCCCGATAATACAAACCCGTGTGTGCGTTTTCATGATGTCGATTCCCTTTTGCCTGCCAATCTTGGCCCAGAAGGACGCTATGTGCAGCCCTCAATTCTGGACGATTTACGACACCGGGCGTCGGATAAGCCGGTTTCAGGCTATTCTGTCGCGTTGTCACGGGCTGCGGGCTGGTTCATGGGGGGGCAACCCTTGAGGAGATCAGTTTACATGCATGTCAGTCCCAAGTCGATCCGCAGCTATCCCTGGTTCATCCGCCTGTTCTTTTTCAAACAGAAACGCACCTACGGGAAGGTGTTGGAACCGGGCATGTTATGGGCGCGTTCGCCCCTGGTGTTTATCGGTGTGGCCTTGTTGTACGGCGCGCTGAACAGGCGCCGTTCGCCGATTGATCCGGCGCTGCGTTCATTGGTGACGGTGCGGGTTTCGCAGATCAATCACTGTGCGTTCTGCGTGGATATCAACGCGGCAACCCTGCTTAAGCGCGGGGTCAGCGAAGAAAAAGTGGCGCTGTTGGCGCAATGGCGCGACAGTGAAATTTTTGATGAACGCGAACGTCTGGCGCTGGAACTTGCCGAAGTGATGACCATCACAGGCCAGCGGGTGGATCAGGAGCTTATCGCGGATCTGCGGGCCCATATGGACGAAGACGCGTTGGTAGAGCTGACGGGGCTGATCACGTTCCAGAATATGTCGAGCAAATTCAACTCGGCCCTTGATGTGCCAGCGCAGGGGTTTTGCACGATGCCGCCCGCTGCGCCGCCAGCCCAGGAAAACGAACAGCGAAGCGCATGACGCGCTTCGCTGGATTTTCTATTTCTCGGGTATCAGGCCGCGCGGGCTGAACCTGAGAACCAGAAGCAGGATAACCCCCATCGTCAACAGCCGCATGTGGGCGGTTGAATCCAGCAGGTGTTGCTTCAGGCCAGACCCGTCTGCCAGGCCCGATGTCACAAAGTGCATCAACGCATTTCCGATCGGCTCCACCTGAATCCAGAAGAACCAGATCAGGAAACCGCCAAGCACCGATCCCCAGTTGTTGCCAGACCCGCCGACGATCACCATCACCCACACAAGGAAGGTAAAGCGCAGGGGCTGGTAGGTGCCCGGTGTCAGCTGCCCGTCAAGCGTGGTCATCATAGCACCGGCAAGGCCACAGATGGCGCTGCCCAGGATGAAGATCTGCAGGTGGCGGCGCGTAACGTCCTTGCCCATGGCTTCGGCGGCAACTTCGTTATCACGAATGGCGCGCATCATGCGCCCCCAGGGGGAATTCAGCGCAAGTTGGCTGGCCCAGATCAGCAACAGAAGCACGACAGCGAACAGGCCCGCATAGGACAGTTTTACAACGATGGACGAGGTTGTGACCGGGTCCATTCCCAGGGCTTCGGCGCGGGCGACGAAGGTTTGAGAATGCTGAAGGTCAATCTCATAAGGAACCGGGCGGGGCAGGCCGACAACGTTTTTCACGCCGCGGCTTAGCCAGTCTTCGTTTTTCAGAACCGCGATGACGATCTCGGAAATACCAAGGGTTGCAATCGCAAGGTAATCAGACCGCAGCCCCAATGCCGTTTTCCCGATCAGCCAGGCCGCCCCGGCAGCCAGAACACCGCCCACCGGCCAGGCAAAAAGAATTGGCAGGCCAAGCCCGCCCAAATACCCGGTTGCCGCAGGGTTGATCGCCTCGACCGCCGCGACGCCATTGTCAAAGATCGCGCGGAAGATGAAAAAGCCGGCGATCAGAAACGCGATCATCGCCAGGGCGCGTTTGCGCCCGGGTTTCATGCGTTTCCACAGCTGAATGGCGGCAACAATGGTGGCCGCCCCGGTCGCCAGACCGAACAATACGCGGTATCCGCCTGCCGCCCAGGCCTCGCCCACAGGGGGCATGGAAACGATGACGGTGGCCAGGCCACCCAGGGCGACAAACCCCATGATCCCGATGTTGAACAGCCCGGCGTAGCCCCACTGCATGTTCACCCCAAGCGCCATGATGGCTGAAATCAGCCCCATGTTCAAAAGCGCCATCGCGACATTCCAGCTTTGATAAAAGCCCGTGCCGATGATCAGGCAGGCAACCAGCGCAAACAGCGCGATGTTTCTCCAGTTTATGGTCATACCGACTGCCCCTTGAATAGTCCGGTGGGTTTGAACAGCAAGACCACAATCAGGATCGCGAAACTGACCGCGAATTTGTAGTCGGTCGATAGCAGCTGCACGAGGCTTGAAGGCTCAAGGCTTTCGGGCATCAGGTAGACCATCACCTTTTTCCAGGCGTAGGTAACCGTGACTTCGCTGAACGCGATCACAAAGCCACCTGCAATGGCGCCCAGCGGGTTGCCCAGGCCCCCAACGATGGCCGAGGCAAAGATCGGCAGCAGCAGCTGGAAATAGGTGAAGGGTTTGAAGCTTTTGTCCAGCCCGTACAAAACCCCGGCGATGGTCGTCAGGGCTGCAACGATCAGCCAGGTGTACATCACCACGCGTTCCGGATTGATGCCCGACAGCAGCGCCAGATCTTCATTGTCCGAAAACGCCCGCATGGATTTGCCCGTGCGGGTGCGGTTCAGGAACCAGAAAAGAGCCACCACAACGATGATCGCCGTGACAATGGTGATCCCTTGTGAGGTTTTGAAAGCCAGGCCTTCGCTGAGCCCCGACCATTGCTTGAATTCCCGCGCCTTGATGATGAAGCGCGCACCATCGGCAAAACGCTGATCACCCGGCCCGATGATAAAGCGCACAAGCCCGTTCATGATGAACATCACGCCAAGCGAAGCCATCACCAGAACCACAGGTTTGGCCTTTACCCGCCGGTAAAAGCGGTAAACCACCCGGTCTGTGCCCAGCAGCAAAAGGGCGGTGAATGCGATCCCGAAAGGCAGCGCCAAAAGCGCGGTGGGCAGGGGGCCAAGGCTGATCCCCATGTTCTGGAACCACCAGGTAAACAGGATTGTCACCATGGCGCCAAAGGCCATCGTGTCGCCATGGGCGAAGTTGCTGAACCGCAGAATGCCGTAAATCAGCGTCACCCCCAGCGCGCCCAGTGCCAGCTGGCTGCCATAGGCGATTGCGGGGATCAAAACGAAGTTGGAAAGCGCGACGATCGCGTTCAGGAAATCCATCAATTCTCCTCCGAGCAGCGGCCGGTGGCCCAAAAGGCCCCAAGCCCGCCCGCGTCGTTGAAATGCACGCTCATCACCACGTCGCCAGTGGCAAAGCGGGTGATCATGCGGCTGGCCCCATAGGAGGGGGGCGAAGCGTAGCTGGCGCCGTCGCCCTCCAGGGGCGCAACGACGAGAAGCGGCCAGAGCTCAAGCTCGTCACCATATTCTGCGCGCGCGCCCTCTTGGCGAATGGTCGCTTCATAAGAGACCTGCGCACAGCCCGTGGTGGCGCATTCCTTGGTGAAAGCGCACCGATAAACAGTGGCCTGGGCCAGCGCTGCGGCGGGGGTTGCGGCGATCATGGCCAGGGCGGCCAGGGCGGGGAAAAGCGTTTTCTGCATTTTATCCCCCCAGAAACGATTTGCGCACTTCGGCGTCGGCCAACAGGTCTTTGCCTGATCCGGTGTGGGCGTTGCGCCCCTGTACCAACACATAGCCCTTATCGGCGATTTCCAGCGCCTGACGGGCGTTTTGTTCAACCATCAGGATCGGGATGCCGGTGCGGGCAACTTCGATGATCCTGTCAAACAGTTCATCCATCACGATGGGCGACACACCGGCGGTGGGTTCGTCCAGCATCAGAACCTTGGGCTGGGTCATCAGCGCGCGCCCTACGGCCACCTGCTGACGCTGACCACCGGAAAGTTCGCCGGCGGCCTGATGGCGCTTTTCCTTCAGGATGGGAAACAGGTCATAAACCTGCGCCATCGTTTCGGAAATATCATCCTTGCGGATGAACGCGCCCATCTCAAGGTTTTCCTCGACCGTCAGGGAGGTGAAGATGTTGTGGTTCTGGGGCACAAACCCCATGCCCTTGATCACGCGGTTTTGCGGGGAAAGGCCGGTGATGTCTTCGCCATCCAGCCGCACAGCCCCTGAACGCACGTTCAGCATGCCGAAAACGGCCTTCATCGCGGTTGATTTGCCTGCCCCGTTGGGGCCGACGATCACCGCGATTTCACCCCGGTCAACCGAAACGGTGCAGTCATGTAAGATGTCCGGCCCTTTGCCATAACCGCCGGTCATGGCTTCGCCGATCAGGAAGGGTCCGCTCATTGTGCGCCCGCTTTCACTTTGTTTTTCAGGCCCGTGCCCAGATAGGCCTCGATCACCTGTTCGTTTGCTTTGATGTCCTGCAATGTGCCTTCGGCCAGAACCTTGCCTTCGGCCATGCAGATGACGGGATCACACAGGCGTTCGATGAAATCCATATCATGTTCGATCACCACGAAGGTGTATCCGCGTTCTTTGTTCAGGCGGATGATCGCATCGCCGATTGTGTTCAGCAGCGTGCGGTTCACACCTGCGCCGACCTCATCCAGGAACACGATGCGCGCATCCACCATCATGGTGCGCCCCAGTTCCAACAGCTTTTTCTGCCCGCCGGAAAGATTGCCGGCTCTTTCTTCGGCCAGATGGTCGATCGTCAGGAATTCCAGCACCTCGTCTGCCTTCTGGCGCAGGGCGCGTTCTTCCTGGGCAATACCCTTGCGGCCAAACCAGGCCTTCCAAAGGGTTTCACCCGATTGCGCGCCGGGAACCATCATCAGGTTCTCGCGTACTGTCATCGAGCTGAATTCATGCGCGATCTGGAAGGTGCGCAACAAACCTTTGTGAAAAAGGTCGTGCGGGGGCAGGCCGGTGATGTCTTCGCCTGCCATGGTCACCCGGCCAGAGGTTGGTTTCAAAACCCCGGCGATCACGTTGAAAAGAGTGGTTTTTCCTGCGCCATTCGGGCCGATCAGCCCGGTAATGGAGCCATCCCGGATGGACATGCTTGCGCCGTCCACGGCGTGAAAGCCGCCGAAATGCTTGTGAACGTCTTCTATGACGATCATTCGTCCCCCTCAGGCGATTGAACTTCGCCCCTTATAGTATGGAAACAGCCCGGAAAAATTCCGGGCTGCTTCAGTTCCTCGTTCAGCGGATCAGCGGTATTTAGCCGTCGTGATTTTGCCGCCTTCGACGATGATTTCACGGTAGTTACCAGCCGATTCACCGGGTCCGATCAGCTCAACCGCAGTTGCACCGACATAGTCGATGTCGCCGCCGTCAGCCAGGATCTGCAGACCTTTGGCCAGCTCGCCCGGGTAGATAACCTCACCAGGTGCGTTGGCAACTTCCATCACCTTGTCTTTGAAGACGTTGGAGTCCGAAGAACCAGCGGCCTGCATGGCCAGCATGATCAGCGCAGCTGCGTCATAGCTTTCCGGTGTGAACGGTGAAGTCGCATCATACGCGTCGCCAACCAGTTCGTTGAACTTGGCGTTGCCTGGGCTGTCTGTGCCCGGGTGCTGACCCGAAGAGCCATCGATCTCGGAGCCGAAGTTTTCTTCCAGCTTGGCGCTGATCATACCATCGGGGAAGTGGAATGTATCAAATGCACCCGAATCCAGAGCTGCGCGCACGACGCCCGAACCGCCCTGGTCAACATAACCAGCTACAACCAGGATATCGCCACCAGCCGAAGCCAATGCGCCAACTTCAGCCGAGTAGTCGGCTTTGCCGTCTTCGTGGGCTGCGTTGATTGTGACCGTACCGCCAGCAGCTTCGAAAGCTGCCTGGAAGCTGTCGGCCAGACCCTTGCCGTAGTCGTTGTTGGTGTATGTTACAGCAACGTTTTTGTACCCATGCTCCATCAGCACTTCGGTCATCACAACACCCTGGCGGGCGTCAGATGGTGCGGTGCGGAAGAACAGGCCGTTGTCTTCAGCTGTAGACAGGCCAGGCGATGTGGCGGAAGGCGAAATCATCACGATACCGTTTGGCACGGCAACGTTGGCAAGAATTGCGCCGGTTACGCCCGAACAGTCAGCGCCCATGATGGCTTTTACACCCTCAGCGGTTACCAGACGTTCAGCAGCAGCCGTAGCAGCGGCTGCGTCGATGCAGGTCGAGTCTGCGCGCACTGCGGAAACGGTTGACCCGCCCAGCAGCAGGCCGGATGCGGAAACTTCCGCGATCGCCTGTTCAGCACCATTTGCCATCGAAGGCGTCAGCGATTCGATTGGGCCCGTGAAGCCAAGGACAATACCCAGTTTGATATCTTCAGCCGAAGCAGCACCCGCGCTCATCAGAGCGGTGGCAGCTGTGGCCATAAGCAGTTTTTTCATGTTGTTACTCCCAGTTGGAACGTTAAATCCAGCGCACACCCTAAGGAGGGATTCGCGAAAAGAAAAGCCTTTGGCGCCGGAACTTCGCGCAAAAATACCGGGCGTTTCCCTGTGCTGGCAGGTGTTCTGGCGGCGGGTGCGCCGATATGCCCCGCGCAGGGCGCGCCAAAGGGCCCATTTGGCTGCACGCAGGCGGCGCAGGGTGCGGTTCTTTTCAAAAGGTGCTGAAATATCCCGCTTTGCCTTCAAATTGCCGGAATTGGCGGTGAACCCTTCGGGTTGGGGGATGTCAAAAGGGTAAAGGACCGTTTCACTATGAATATCGGGGCGAAGAAAATTGTACGGATCATGGGCTTAACGTTTGTTTTGGCTGTCGGAGGGCCCATTGCGATGGGGCCGGCTGTGTCAGGGGCCGCATTTGCGAAAAACGGACAGGGGCAGGGGCAAGGTCAGGGTAAGGCGCAGGGGCGCAAAGCCACGCAAGGTGGCCAAAAGGCCAGCGGTGATACTGCGCGCCAGCGTGGGAACTCTGCCCAGACAGGGCGCAAAGCCGGCAACGGCGCGCTGGCGTCCGAGCTGAAATGGCTCAACGCCGCCCACGCCAATCCACGTGCCCTGGCCAATGCCGCACCCAACAGCATGCCCGGCAAACTGCACATGTTCCGGGAGGCGTACCAGTTTGTTGGCGCCGCGCGCGAGGCTGCCGCGCTGAGTGGCGAAGAATATGCGCGCCTTCAGGCCCTTATGCCGGGCAAAACGTCAGATGGGGAAAGCGAAGAGGCCGCCCGGCTGCGCGCCGCGCGCGAGGCCCGGTTGATCGCCGCCTATTACACGGGTGAAAACCTGCCTCAGGAAGGGCAGGAAGGGTACAGCGAAGACGCCTATAAAGCGGCCTATCAGGCCGCCCTGGAAGAGGCGTTCAAGGCCTATCAGGCAGAACTGGAAGCCGCACGCCTTGCCGCTGAGGGCGACGCCCAGAAGGTTGCCGCCCGTCTGCGAGAGCGTGAAGAAGCCTATCAAACCCTTCTGAACGGCCTTGATTTGTCGGACGAGGCTTATGGCGAACTTCTTGCGATGCTTGGCCTTCCGCCCGAGGAATGATCGGGCCGCAAAGGCCCGCGCCGGGGTGACCGGATGCAGATATACAGATGAAACCGCCCGTGTGCTGCGCCATCCGGGCGGTTTTTTCTATTTGCGCCGGATCTCGGAAATGGTGGATGTGGCGTGGCTGCCGCGTTCGCGGTAGGGGGTGGTGTTGTAATGCGCGCGATAGCATTTCGAAAAATGCGACGGGCTGGCAAACCCGCAGGCCAGCGCCACGTTGATCACACTCATATCCGTTTGCATCAGCAGGTTGCGGGCCTTTTGCAGGCGCAATTCCATGTAATAGCGTTTCGGGCTGCGGTTCAGATAGCGGCGAAACAGGCGTTCCAGCTGACGGGTGGACATGCCCACATCGCGCGCCAGTATCGATGGGCTGACGGGCTCTTCGATATTGGCCTCCATCATCTGGATGACGGCGCTTAGCTTGGGGTGGCGCACGCCAATCCGTGTGGGAACCGACAAACGCTGTGTATCCTGATCCGTCCGGATCGAAGTATAGATCTGCTGATCGGCGACCGCATTGGCAATTTCTTCGCCGTGGTCATCGGCAATAATCTTTAAAATAAGGTCGATAGACGATGTACCGCCTGCGGTGGTGTAACGGTTTCCATCGACGACAAAGACTGATTTCGTCAGCTCTACCTCATCAAATTCTTCGCTGAAGCTGTCGTGGTTTTCCCAGTGGATCGTCGCACGCTTTCCATCCAGAAGGCCCGCTTTGGCCAGAATATGCGCCGCCGTGCACAGGCCGCCGATCACCGCGCCGCGCCGCGCCTCGCGCCGCAGCCAGCCAATCAGCTTTCTGGAGGTGTTGGCCTGAACGCTGGTGCCCGAACAGACAAGAACACGGTCCCCACGGCGCAAATCATCCAGATCCATTTCCAGATCAAATGAAATGCCCGCAGAACATGTGGCCGTTTCGCCCCCTTCGCCGGCCAGCACCCATTCATAGACCGGATGATCAAACTGACGGTTCGCAATACGCAAGGCATCTAATGCGCCGGCAAAGCTCATCAGAGTAAAATCATTCACCAGAACAAAGACAAAGCGCTGGGGCTTTTGTGTTGAACCAGAAAGATTTGGCGTGCGTTCAGTCATTTCAGTCACAGTATATGGAGGGCGCTACGAAGAAGCGTCAAAACACCTCATCAGGTTTGTTAGTTGCGTTCAAGGCTTATTGCACAGGCGCGGATACAAGTTTGTTTGCACATATAGTGCCTGCGCAGTATAGGGGGAGGCTGATACCGCTAACCCACACCGGGTGCGCGACAGACTTTGCGGAGCAAGACAATGACTGATTGGGACAAATCCTCCTGGCGCCAAAAACCCCGGGTGCAGATGCCGGATTATACGGACGCTGCGGCCCTGGCCGCTGTCGAGGCACAGCTTGCCAAGTATCCGCCATTGGTTTTCGCTGGCGAAGCGCGTCGGCTGAAGGCGGCGTTGGGCCAGGTTGGTTCGGGCGATGCTTTCCTGTTGCAGGGTGGGGATTGTGCGGAAAGCTTTGCAGAGTTCAGTGCCGATGGCATCCGCGACACGTTCAAAGTGATGCTGCAAATGGCCATGGTTCTGACCTATGGCGCCAAGGTGCCTGTGGTAAAGGTTGGCCGCATGGCCGGGCAGTTTGCAAAGCCGCGTTCTGCCCCGACCGAGGTCAAGGATGGCGTTGAACTGCCAAGCTACCGCGGTGATATCATTAACGAGATTGATTTCTCGCCCGAGGCCCGCATCCCGGACCCGAACAAGATGTTGCAGGCCTACACGCAGTCGGCGGCATCGCTGAACCTTTTGCGCGCCTTTTCAACGGGCGGCTATGCGGATGTGCATCAGGTGCATGCCTGGACCATGGGGTTCACCGACCGCGACGAGGCTGAAAAATATCGCGCTGTTGCGGAACGCATTTCAGACACGCTGGATTTCATGCGCGCTGCGGGGGTCAACAGTGACCGTGCGCACACGCTGCAGACGGTAGATTTTTACACCTCTCACGAAGCGCTGCTTTTGGAGTACGAAGAGGCGCTGACGCGGGTTGATTCAACCACTGGCCAGACTGTCGCCGGATCGGGCCATATGATCTGGATCGGGGATCGCACCCGCCAGCCTGATGGCGCGCATGTTGAATTTGCCAGCGGTGTTCTGAACCCGATTGGCCTGAAATGTGGCCCGACAACCTCGGCCGAAGACCTGAAGGTGCTGATGGCAAAACTGAACCCGGATAACGAAGCCGGGCGTCTGACCCTGATCGCGCGCTTTGGTGCGGGCAATGTGGGTGACCACCTGCCACGGCTGATCAAGGCTGTGCGCGAAGAAGGCGCCAATGTCGTCTGGTCCTGTGACCCGATGCATGGCAACACCATCAAATCATCCACGGGCTACAAAACCCGGCCCTTTGAAAGCGTGCTGCGCGAAGTGCGTGATTTCTTTCAGATCCATTCGGCCGAGGGCACGATCCCCGGTGGCGTGCATTTCGAAATGACGGGCCAGGATGTGACCGAATGCACAGGTGGCGTGCGGGCGGTGACGGATGAAAACCTGTCAGACCGCTATCACACAGCCTGTGACCCGCGCCTGAACGCGTCGCAATCGCTGGAGCTGGCCTTCCTGGTCGCCGAAGAACTTTCCGCGCGCCGCAGCCCTAAGAAACAGGCGCGCGCTGTTTAAGCCTGAAAAAACGCAATAAAATGGCCCCGGGCGAAAGCACCGGGGCTTTTTTATGGGTTGGTGTCAGGCCTTGGTCGGTTCAGGAACCAAACGCAGATGTTGCGCGCCCTTTACCGGCGCGGGCTCAAATGGCTGGGCTGCTTCGCCAAAACCGGGCGCGCGTGCCGGCAGGGCAGAGGTTTGCAGCGGATCATCAGACAAAAGCGGGGTGATCTTCGCATCCTGAATATTAAACCGCCGCGGTGCCCGCCCGATTTTCCCTGCCGCCTGTAGCGCGCCGAATATGCGGGTTGGTTTGCCTTCTTCGTCTTTGAGCGGGGCCAGAAACATGTGGGCCTGCAGTGATGGGCGGGTCATGCCAGTATTGCCCGTCAGGCTGAGCCGGGCGCTCGCCGGGGCTTCGAATACGGATTCAAGCGCCCTTTGCACGCCCCTGCGGGCCTCGGGCAGGAACAGCGCGGTGATGGGCATGGCGCGCACTTCCATCCCCAAAAGATCGTTCAGATGGTGGCCTGCAAGGCGGATGCGCGCCATGCCGGGCGCGATCTTTTCCAGGATAAACGCGTATTCCAGAACGTCAGAAATGCCGCGCGGGTCGATTTCGCTGCGCGCCGGCATCAGGCGCCCGTTTCGAAGGGCCTCCCAATAAGCCTCGACCTGCGAAATCGCGGGAAATTTCTTCTGCGTGCGTAGGGGCATCATCGAGATGACGTTTGAGCCTTTGAAAAATTCGATCTTCACACCGACACCTTTTGCGACGGGCCGCTGGTATATTGTCCCTTTGGTGACCGTCTGTTAACCAATAGATTGGTAATCCTTACCGTTCCCTTAATATGCCACGTCCGGCGCGCGACTGGGGTAAAATCTGAACAAATGGTTAATTGACATGACACATTCGATGACAGGATTTGCCTCGCTCAAAGGGCACCTTGGTAGTTTCAGCTGGGCCTGGGACATACGCGCGGTCAACGCGCGTGGGCTGGATATCCGCCTGCGCGTGCCAGATTGGATCGACGGGCTGGAAGGGGTTGTGCGCAAGGCCGTTGGTGCCGGTGTGGGGCGGGGCAGTGTCAGTGTGTCACTGCGGGTTCAGCGTGAAGGCAATGACGCCACGATGCATCTGAACCGGACCGCGTTAAGCGGGGCCCTGGATACGCTGGTACAGATCAGCCACGCGGCGGAAAACCACGGTCTGGTTCTGACGCCGACAACCGCAGCAGATGTGGCCGCGATGCGCGGCGTTCTGGAAACCAGCGCCCCAGAGGAAGATACCGCACCGCTGTTGGCGGCCCTGACCGCCGATTTGCCGGTGTTGCTGAACGCGTTCAACGCCATGCGCGCCACGGAAGGTGCGGCCCTTAACACCGTGCTGGAAAGCCAGCTGACCCAGATTGATGATCTGGTCGTGCAGGCCGCCGGCACGCTGGAAGACCGGCGCAGCGCGCAGGCTGATGGATTGCGTGACAGTCTGGCGCGGGTGCTGGACAATGTGGACAGAACCGATGCTGACCGCGTTGCGCAGGAACTGGCGCTGATCGCCGTAAAAACCGATGTGCGCGAAGAAATTGACCGCCTGGAGGCCCATGTTACAGCCGCCCGTGACCTTTTGGCCGGGCAGGGGCCGCGCGGGCGAAAACTGGATTTCCTGACACAGGAATTCAACCGCGAGGCAAACACCTTGTGCTCCAAAGCGCAGTTTCAGGCCCTGACCCGGATCGGGCTTGACCTGAAGGCCGTGATCGACCAGATGCGCGAACAGGTTCAGAACGTAGAGTAGGGCAAGAAAATGCGCCGCGGGCTTCTTATCATCCTGTCATCGCCGTCAGGCGCTGGGAAATCCACGCTGGCAAAACGGCTGCGCGCCTGGGATCCGACCCTTCGCTTTTCCGTGTCCGCCACCACCCGCCCGCCACGCCCGGGCGAAGAAGACGGGCGGGAATATTATTTCCGTTCGCGCGAAGAATTTCAGGGCATGATCGCCGATGGTGAAATGCTGGAACATGCCGAAGTGTTCGGCAATTTCTATGGCTCGCCCAAAGGGCCCGTGGAAATGGCCGTTCGTGCAGGGCAGGATGTGCTGTTTGATATCGACTGGCAGGGCGGTCAGCAGATCCGCAATTCCAGCATGGGCAGCGATGTGGTTTCGATTTTCGTCCTGCCCCCTTCGATCGGCGAACTTGATCGCCGCCTGCGCAGCCGCGGGCAGGACAGTGACGCTGTCATCGCCGGGCGTATGGCGAAAAGCCGCGATGAGATCAGCCATTGGGCCGAATATGATTATGTGCTGGTGAACGATGATATCGACCGCGCCGAACAGGAACTTATCACCATCCTGAAGGCGGAAAGAATGCGCCGCGATCGCCAGCCGCAGTTGAATGAATTCGTGCGTGGCCTGAACCAGGAATTTGAGGGGCGAACATGACGGTATATGCGATAGATGGCGTTGCGCCAAAGCTGGCTGATGAGGTCTGGGTGGCCCCGGATGCCAATGTGATTGGTGATGTTACCCTTATGGCGGGCGCATCGGTCTGGTTTGGCACAACCATTCGCGGCGACAATGACCCGATCCTTATCGGGGAAGGGACCAATGTGCAGGAAAACTGTGTTTTCCACACGGATATCGGGTTTCCCCTGACCATCGGGGCAAATTGCACGATTGGGCATAAGGCGATGTTGCATGGCTGCACCATTGGCGAAGGCAGCCTGATTGGCATGGGGGCAACGGTTCTGAACGGCGCGCGGATCGGCAAGAACTGTCTGATCGGTGCGGGCGCTTTGGTGACCGAGGGCAAAGAGATCCCGGATGGATCTTTGGTTATGGGCGCCCCGGCAAAAGTGGTGCGTCAGATGGATGACGCCATGATTGCCGGGCTTTACGAAAGTGCCCGCCATTACCGTGAAAATGCACGCCGGTTTCACGGCGGCCTGAAGGCGATCGACTGATCGGCCTGCTGCCATAATACCCTGAACTTTGAGTGATGTTTGCAGAAAAGGAAATCAGCGATGACAGATGATCTGGCACGCCGCCCCCGCTGGCCCGAAAGTTCTTCACGCCCCGTTGTAACCCCGATTTCGCCATCGGTGGTGTTTTCATCTGAAAGCCCCGATGCGCTGGATGCGCAATATGATGGCACCAGACCGGGTTATACCTATGCGCGCGAGGGTCACCCGAACGCGGATGTTCTGGCCCGCAAAATCGACGTTCTGGAAGATATCAGGGGCGGGATTATCACCGGGTCTGGCATGTCGGCGGTGACGGCTGCGGTTCTGGGTCTGTTGAAATCCGGCGATCACATCATTGGCGGTGATCAGCTTTACGGCCGCTCCATGCGCCTGCTGAATCAGGATCTGCCACGCTTTGGCATCACCGCAACGCTGGCTGATCCAACCGATGCTGCGGCTATCGCGGCCGCCGTGCGCCCCCAGACGCGGATGATTTTGATTGAACTGGTGTCAAACCCAACCCTGCGTGTGGCGGACATCGAAGGCATCGCAGCGATCGCCAGGGAACATGGGCTGATCCTGGTCGTGGACAACACCTTCACCACGCCACGCGCCTTTCGCCCCTTTGATTTCGGGGCCGATGTGGTTGTGCATTCGGTGACAAAACTTCTGGCCGGGCATGCCGATGTCACCTTGGGCTATGTGGTGGCGCGCGATGCGCAGATGCAGCAGGCAATTACGGATGTGGCCGTGACAATGGGCTTCACCGCCAGCCCGTTTGATTGCTGGCTGGCAGAACGCGGGGTGATGAGTTTCAACCTGCGCTATGACAGGGCCGAAGAAAACGCCCGTGCCCTGGCCGATCATCTGGCCGGTCTGGCAGGGGTGAAAAGGGTGCTTTACCCAACCCGCGCTGACCACCCCGACCACAATCGCGCGGTGCATATTCTGGGAACGCGCGGCGCCAATATGCTGAGCTTTGAACTTGAAGGCGGGCGTGATGCGGCAAACGCCTTTGTGCGCGGCGCGCCGGATATCGCTTTTGCCCCGACGCTGGGGGATATTGCCACCACGCTGTCACACCCGGCCACGTCATCGCACCGCGCCCTGACACCCCAGAACCGCGCGGCCCTTGGGATGAGCGAAGGCTTCTTTCGCGTATCGGTCGGCTGTGAAGATATCGACCTGCTGAAGCAGGATTTCACCCGCGCGATTGACGCCAGCACAAAGGCGTAAGCGCAAAAAAATAGGGCCGCCCCCGGAAGGGACGACCCTGCTCGCGCGATCCTCCGGGATCAGGCGTTTTCTTTAAGCCAGGCCAAAACCGTTTCGGGCGAAGATTCGCCATAGGGGTCGTGATCGCAGTTGTCGACGCGGCCGGGCTCTTCAAACCAGGCCTCTACAACACCGTCGTTGATCACGGCGGCATAGCGCCAGGAACGTACGCCAAAGCCTTCGGGGTTCTTTTCAACCAGCATGCCCATGTGGCGGGTGAAAATGCCGGACCCATCGGGGATGACTTTAACATTTTCCAAATTCTGCGACTGGGCCCATTTGTTCATGACGTAGGAGTCATTGACCGACATGCAGTAAATTTCATCGATGCCCAGATCTTTGAAGTCCGCCGCGCCGTTTTCATAGCCGGGCAGCTGGAATGTCGAACATGTGGGGGTGAAGGCGCCGGGCAGCGAGAAGAGAACAACGCGCTTACCTGCGAAATATTCGGCAGTGGAAACATCCTGCCAACGGAAGGGGTTGTCACCGCCCACGCTTTCGTCACGGACACGGGTTTTAAATGTTACGTCGGGGACGCGTACACCAGCATGCATTTTGCCATTCCTTTTCTGGATTATTTACTTCGATCTTCCGGCCGAGGAATCGGTCCCGGCGCTTGGTGTCTATTTAGAATGATTCCAAACGTTTCTCAATGCGCTATTGTGCCGCTTGCCTCATGCATATCGCCATTTCCAAATTTGCACGTTACAAGGATGCGCACGCCCGATATGTGGGGCGTATCCTGGTAATGAGGCCTGACATGCGCAATCTGAAAATCCCTGAAGAACGCCATCCGGAAAAAGCGCATCGCGCCGACAATGCGCAGCCCAAGAAACCAAGCTGGATTCGCGTGCGCGCGCCGGGCGGCAAGGGCTATGCCGATACCCACAGGATCATGCGTGAAAACGGGCTGGCAACCGTCTGCGAAGAGGCCGGATGCCCCAATGTCGGCGAATGCTGGAGCCAGGGGCACGCCACCATGATGATCATGGGCGAGATTTGCACACGCGGCTGCACCTTTTGCAATGTCGCAACCGGCCGGCCCGATACGCTGGATGTGTTTGAACCGGGCCGGGTTGCGGATGCGGTGAAAAAGCTGGGCCTGAAGCATGTTGTCATCACATCGGTTGATCGCGATGATCTGGCCGATGGCGGGGCAGAACATTTCGCCCAAACGATCCGGGCGGTGCGCCAGCAGGCGCCGGACACGACGATCGAGGTTCTGACCCCCGATTTCCTGAAATGCGCCCCCGACGCCCTGGAGGTTGTGGTGGCTGCGCGCCCGGATGTGTTCAACCACAACCTGGAAACCGTGCCGGGGCTATACCCCACCGTGCGCCCGGGTGCGCGTTACTTTCATTCACTGCGCCTGCTGCAGCGGGTGAAGGAACTGGACCCATCGATGTTCACCAAATCCGGTATCATGGTGGGCCTGGGCGAAGACGGGCAGGGCGTGCGCCAGGTGATGGACGATATGCGCGCCGCTGATGTCGATTTTCTGACCATCGGGCAGTACCTGCAACCCACGCCCAAACACCATGGCGTGGCAAAGTTTGTGACTCCGGAGGAGTTCAAGGAATACGAAAAAGCGGCATATGGTAAGGGGTTTGGCATGGTTTCGGCCACGCCGCTGACGCGCTCCAGCTACCATGCGGGTGATGATTTTGCCAAGCTGCGCGCCGCGCGGCTGGAAAAGCTTGGCCGGGGCTGACCCCGGTTTAGCGGCGCAGCTTGTTGGTGGTGGCCCAGTCGGGCCAGCCAAAGAAATGTTCGAACGCATAAAGCGCAAGGCAGATGGCCACGGCGGCGGCGACCAGCAAAACGCGGCTTTGCGATGGCGGGTTGCGCGCCCATCTGGACATTCGCAACAGCCAGCGCGGGTTCATGACGAAGCGCCCTCCAGAAACCGCACCTTGCCGATATGGGGCAGGTTTCGGTTTCGTTGGGCAAAGTCGATGCCATAGCCCACAACAAATTCGTCAGGGATTTCAAAACCAATCCAATCGGCGCGGATATCGACCTCGCGCCGCGATGGTTTATCCAGAAGGGCGATCGTGCGCATGCGCGCAGGCCCCTTGGCTTTGAGCAGCCCCACAACGTGTTTCAGCGTATAGCCCGTATCAACGATATCTTCGACGACAAGCACATCCCGGCCCGCGATTTCGCCACGTAAATCCTTGAGAATACGCACTTCCCGGCTGGAATGCGTTGAATCCCCGTACGAGGATGCCTCCAGAAAATCGACCTCGACCGGCAGGTCAAGCTCGCGCACCAGATCGGCGATAAACACGAAGGATCCGCGCAAAAGCCCCACGACAATCAGCTTGTTGGTGCCTTCAAATTCGTCGTGGATTTCGCGCGCCAGGCTTTCAATCCGCGCCGCGATGGATTTCGCTGAAATCATTTCATCGATGACATATGGCCGCGTTGGCATGAAGACCCCCTTGATTTCCCCTGCGTATCCTACGACATGTGCGCGCAGTGTCACCAGTGGAATTGAGGCGAAATGCCGACTCACGCGGAAAAACGTGTTCTGCCCTACAGCGCCAGCCAGATGTATGACCTGGTGGCGGATGTGGCGCGGTATCCGGAGTTTCTGCCGTGGAATTCGGCCGCCCGAATTCGGTCGCGCAAGCCGGTGGATGACACCAGTGAACTGATGGAGGCTGACCTTGTCATCAGCTTCAAGGTGTTTCGCGAACGGTTCACCAGCAAAGTGCTTTTGCAACCCGCGGCGAACCGGATTGACACAGAATACCTGGATGGCCCGTTTCGCCATTTGCATTCCTACTGGCTGTTTCACGATCACCCGGATGGGTGCGAGGTGGAATTCTTTGTGGATTTCGAATTCAAAAATGCGGTGCTGCAAAAGCTGATTGGCGTTGTGTTCAACGAAGCCATGCACCGGATCGTGAAAGCCTTTGAAAACCGGGCGGCCGCCCTTTACCCAAAGGCCTGAGCCTCAGGATTTCTGCGCCAGGGGATGGTGGGTTAACACCAGATCTTTCAACCGCTCTTCCAGTACATGGGTGTAAATTTCAGTGGTGGAAATATCGGCGTGGCCCAGCAGCGTCTGGATCGCGCGCAAATCGGCACCATTGGCCAACAGATGCGTGGCAAAGGCATGGCGCAGCCGGTGGGGGGTTACCGTGGCGGGTGAAATCCCTGCGGCCACGGCGATTTCCTTGATCAGTGTATAAAAACGGTGGCGCGTCAGGTGCCCTGCGCCGCTGTGGGATGGAAACAGAAACCGGGATGCGCCCGCCCCGTTTGATTGTGCCAGCGTTTGCGCCTGATCGCGGGTTTTCAGCCAGGCGCCAAGCGCGCTGCGGGCCGGGGGGGACAAGGGCACCAGCCGTTCTTTTCCGCCCTTACCCAACACCAAAAGCATGCGCGGATCCCCGCGTGCGGCGCTGACGGGCAGTGAAACCAGTTCGCTGACCCGCATGCCGGTGGCATAAAGAAGTTCCATCAGGCAGGTGTTTCGCAGCCTGTCATTCTTGTGCCGGCCGGTGCTGCGCGCCGCGTTCAAAAGTGACTCGACCTCGGATTCCGAAAGGGTTTTGGGCAGCTTTTTCGTGCGCCCCGGCCCCGCGATCTGCTGGGCGGGATTGTCTGCGCGCCAGCCTTCTTCATAGGCAAAGCGATACAGCTGCCTGGCCGAAGACAGCCTGCGCGCACGGGTTGATGCGGCCAGCCCCTGCGCATCGCAAGCCACCAGGTAGGCCTCTACATCTTTTCGTGTGGCCGTGGCAAAGCTTTGCGAAATATCCGCCAGGAAGGCGGAAAAGGATTTCAGGTCGCGCCCATAGGCCAACAGCGTGTTTCGCGAAGCGTCCAGTTCGGCCGCCATTGCATCTAAAAAGGTTGTGATCCAGCGCCCGTCGTCGGCGTTCATCCGCGCCGCTCCAGTATCAGGTATTGCAGTGCAGAACGGCGCGCGGTCTCTTCCAGCCCGACGGCGCGAAACAGCGCAAGAGCATCGGTGATTTCATCCAGATCGCCCCGCGTGCCATTCGTGAACAAAGACATGGCGCGCAAGATCGCTTCGCCCAGGCGGCCATCATCCAGAAGGGAGCGCAGGCGCACCGGCGCCCCGGTTGCCAGGAACCCTTCGATAACGGCCTGGGTTGGCGGGGTGGTTGCGGTAAGGCCGTCAACCTGGCCCTGCGCGATGGCCTTCAGGGCCTTGTCAAACGGGTCTGCAGGATGCGTGGCGGCGGCAACGGTTTCATACTGGTCCGACAACAGCCCCATGCGAAACGCGATCTGCGCCGCATCACCTGACAGATCCAGTGCCGCCAGCCTTGGGCCATACACCTGGGACACCGGCACCTCCAGTTCGCTGGACTGAAGGCTTGCCCAGACCTGCGGCAGAGATTGCGCGACCCCGGCCCGATCCTGGGCATTCAGGGCGTGATCCAGCGTCTGAAGCAATGTCGCCCTGTCCCAAACACCCCCCGAAGCGGCGGGTTTGCGTTCCGTATACAGGCCCAAAAGCTGATTATCGCTGACAGCCCCGGTGCGCGCCAGCCGTTCGCCGGCCTCGATACGGGCCTTCCAGCCAATGTTATTGCGCAGGTCGGAATGTGCGAAGGCCAGGGGCAGGCCGGGGGTTGGAATGGGTTCGCCGATGGCCTCGAACATCCGAAAGAACAGGGGGGTCGGGCGTGCGGGCGCGGGCAGGGGGGGATCGCCCTCAAACATGTGCGGGTCCAGAAAACGGGCCAGAATGGCATCTTCATCGTCAGAAATGAAATCCAGGGCGCGCCCGGTTTCCAGTGTCAGCGCGGCCGCGTTCCAATCCCCCCCGCGCGCCAGGCAGAAAATGCGAGCCGGGAAGGTGGGCGATAGTTCCGGCGTGGCGCGCAGGATTTCGCAAAGGGTGTCTTCGTTGCCCTGCAACAGCGCGGTGTCAAACCAGCGGCGAAAAATTGCGGGCGTTTCGGGGCCGGCGCGTTCCAGCAAGGCCGCGGCCTGATCCAGCGCGCCCATTTCCAGCAGCTTATCAACGCGGGCCAGAAATACGCTGTAGCCGGTGGAAGATGCGCTTTCAGGCGGGTCCAGTTCCGCCAGCAAGATCGTATATAGCAACGCCTGCATTGCCGGCAGCATATCGGCGCGTTCCTCACGCACCCGCAGGGCCACATCATTGGGGCGCGCAGGCCCCCACAGGTGGCGCGGCAACCCGGTGACGGAAACCGGCAAAATGCCAACCGCATCGGGCACGGGTTTGCCCAAAGGCGCGACGCTGACGGCCGCAACCGAGGCATCTTCGGTAACCCCCGGTTCGGTTGGCGTGACGCGTGGCCTGACAATGGGGGTGGCAACACTGTCTGACAGCCAGTCTATGGCAGACATCGGGGCGGGGCTTGCATCCTGCCCAAAGGCACTGCCCGCCCAGATTGCCAGCAAAAAAGAGGCGGCTTTAATTCGCATCCAGCGTCACGGTCAGGTTTTGGTCGCGCACGTCCGGCGACAAATCCCCTACAAATGTGTATCCGACCAATCCGATGCCCCCTAAAAGCACCACAACGATCACCAGTTTCACCAATCGCCCCAGCATGGTTTTGCACCTTTCATTCGCGCGTTCTGCTCTTGCCTGATTTTATATATGGCATTTCCTGCAAGATCACGCCATTGAAGGGGAAGAAAAAATATCGGCGGGGCGCTGCCACTTTGGCATTCAAAGTTAAAAAGTCGATCGTCATGATCGGAATGATGGGGGCGGGTAAGACCGCTGTTGGGCAGGCGTTGGCGCGCAGCCTTGGTGTTTCCTTTCTGGATAGTGATGAAGAAATCGTGCGCGCGGCCAATATGCCGATCGCCGAGATTTTCGCCCGCGATGGCGAAGATTTCTTTCGCGCCCGCGAAAGCGAAGTGATCGCGCGGCTGCTGGAAACGGAACGGGCGGTTCTTTCGACGGGCGGCGGGGCGTTTCTTTCAGATGAAAACCGCAAGATGATCTCGAATAAAGGGGTTTCGGTCTGGCTGCGGGCGGATCTGGACCTGTTGTGGGATCGGGTGCGCCATAAGGATACCCGCCCACTGCTGCGCACCGATGATCCGCGTGCCACACTGGAAGTCCTTTATAAGGCGCGTGTGCCGGTTTATGCCCAGGCGGATCTGATCGTGGATGCGCAGGCGCAGTATTCAATCACCGAAATGGCCGAGGCGGTGATCAGGGCGCTGCAAACACGCCCGGACGTATTGGAAGAGGTATCAGATGACTGAGATCGTGCATGTCCCGCTGGAAGGGCGCGCTTATGATGTGAAAATCGGGATGGATCTGATCGCCCGGGCCGGGGATCTGATTGCCCCGCTTCTCAGCCGCCCCCGCGTGGCCGTCATCACCGATGAAACCGTCGGGGCGCTGCACCTTGAAACGCTGCGCGCGGGCCTTGCGGCGGGCGGGGTTGAGATGGTTTCGCTGGCACTGCCGGCGGGCGAGTCCACCAAACGGTGGGATCAGTTCACCCGCGCTGTTGAGTGGCTTTTGGAGCAAAAGATCGAACGGCGCGATGTGGTGGTGGCCTTTGGTGGCGGGGTGATCGGCGATCTGACAGGCTTTGGCGCTGCGGTTTTGCGCCGGGGGGTGCGGTTTGTGCAAATCCCGACCTCGTTACTGGCGCAGGTCGACAGCTCTGTCGGGGGGAAAACCGGTATCAATTCGGTGCATGGGAAAAACCTGATCGGGGCGTTTCACCAGCCCAGTCTGGTGCTGGCCGATATCGGGGTTCTGGGCACGCTGACAGCGCGGGATTTTCTGGCCGGCTACGGCGAAGTTGTGAAATACGGCGGCCTGGGCGACGCCGCCTTTTTTGACTGGCTAGAGGCCAATGGCCCGGCGCTGGCTGCCGGGGACATCGCCTTGCGCACCGAAGCGGTGCGCCATTCGGTTCAGATGAAAGCTGATATTGTGGTGCGCGACGAAACCGAACAGGGTGACCGCGCGCTGCTAAACCTTGGCCATACCTTTGGCCACGCGTTGGAATCCGCCACGGGCTACAGCGCGCGCCTGTTGCATGGCGAAGGGGTTGCCATCGGGTGCGCGCTGGCGTTTGAAACCTCGGCACGTCTGGGGTTGATGAGCCAGGAAAGCCCGTCGCGCCTGCGCGAACATCTTTCGGCAATGGGCATGATGAAAGACCTGGCCGATATCCCCGGCGAATTGCCGGATGCCGAAGGGCTGATGGCCCTGATGGCGCAGGATAAGAAGGTTCAGGACGGCAAGCTTCGGTTCATCCTGGCACGCGCCATTGGCGATGCTTTCGTTGCGGATGATGTGGATCTGGGCGTGGTGCGCGGTGTGCTGGAAGACGCCCTGAAAGGGCGCTAAGCCGTGCCCGTGGCGCGGCTGTTTGCGATCACCATCAATTCGCCAATGTTTTCGCGGGTGATATAGCCGATCATCTTGCCTTCTTTGCCGGTAACGGCGATTGCAGGCGCGCCGCCTTGCATCCGTTCCAGCACCTTTTCCAACCCGTCTGTCAGGGTTGCGATGGGGATGTCACGCGCCATGGTTTCACCAACAGAAACCTGCCGGTCCTCATTTGCCATTGCGGTGAACAACGCCGCGCGTGTCAGAAACCCCGCCAGATCGCCATTCACATCCAGCACTGGAAATTCATGCTGTGTGGTGCGGATCAGCGCGTTGGCGGCCAGTGCGATTGAATCTTCGGGGCGCAGGCTTTCGAATTCGGTGATCATCGCGTCGCGCGCCATCATCCCGCGCGCAACCGCACGCATCGCCACATCAGAACTTTCCGCCCCGGCGGACATGAAGATAAAGAACGCGATGAAAATCAACATGAAGTTCCCGGTCGTGAACCCCACAAACCCCATGCCAAAGGCCAGCACCTGACCCGTGCGCGCCGCCACGCTGGTGGCCCGCACCCTATCCATAAAAATCGAAAGAACCGCGCGCAGAACGCGCCCTCCGTCCATGGGAAAGGCCGGTAACAGGTTAAAGACGGCCAGAAACAGGTTCAGCGTTGCGATCTGGCTTAGAAAACGGCCCTGATCGGTGCCAAGTTCGCCAAGCTGCGCCGCGTCCGTGCTGGCGCCAAACACCATCAGCACCAGCCAGATCACCACATTCACCATCGGCCCGGCCAGCGCCACAGCGATTTCCTGCCCGGGTTTTTCGGGCATCTTTTCCATCCGCGCCAGACCACCAATTGGCAGCAGCGTCACGTCAGGGGTGCGTATGCCAAACCGCCGGGCGGTTAAGGCGTGGCCAAATTCATGCGCAATAACACAGGCAAACAGAACCAGGATAAACGCAACATTATGGATCGCGGCCGCCATGCCGGCGTTGGCGTATGCCGCAACCCCGATCCACAGCAAAAGCAGGAAAAAGGTGGCGTGAACCCGAAGTTCAGAACCGAAAAGCCTGCCTATTGGAAAAGACCAGGACATCGCAGCGCCACCTTTCACATTGTTTTAAAACGGAATTTCGTCGTCGAAGTTGCCGCCGCCGCCGCCGCCAGCGTTGCCGCCGCCACCGTTGCCCGACGGGCCCGGATCATTGCCGCCATAGCCGCCCTGATCGCCACCATAGCCGCCAGACTGGCCACCACCGTAGCCACCGCCGCTGCCGCCATCGCGCCCGTCCAGCATGACAAGCGTGCCGTTAAAGCCCTGCAAAACAACCTCGGTTGAATATTTGTCTACGCCGGCCTGATCCTGCCACTTACGTGTCTGCAGCTGGCCTTCGATGTAGATTTTCGACCCCTTGCGCAGGTATTGTTCGCACACCCGCACCAGACCTTCGGAAAACACAGCGACGGAATGCCATTCCGTTTTTTCACGCCGTTCGCCGGTGTTGCGGTCTTTCCAGGTTTCGGACGTTGCGATGCGCAGGTTGCACACTTTTCCACCATTCTGGAATGTGCGCACCTCGGGATCGCGGCCCAGGTTGCCGATGAGTATGACCTTGTTGACCGAACCCGCCATGGGTGCCTCCTGTCGAATCTGTAAAATTGTTCCCTTCGTTACACCATCCGAAAGCTATGAAGGGAAGCTTAATTCCGGAATATTCGTGCAAGGCGTCAAACCCGCGCTGCCGGAATTGGGCGGGAATTTCGGTTGCAATCCACGTTTTGCCTGTCATCTTAACAAATTGGCGCGCCGGGAAGATCCTGACGCGGCCAGATGTGATAGTATGTAGGTTGATGATAGGTAAATAGGCCTGTGCCTATAGGGGAAATATGATGGCAATCGGCAAGAAAACAGGCGGCACCAGCACTCTCGGTTTGATCGCTTTGATCGGGGTTCAAAGCTTTTGCGCATTGTTTTTCCTGAAGGACGTGATCGAAGATCTGATGGTCATCGGCGTTGTGGTTCTGGGCAATTGGCATCTGGTGCTGGAAGGCGTTGCGACCGTCGCGCTGGTCATTGCCATCATCCTTGAACTTCAGCTGCTGTTGCGGCTTATGCGCCGCCAGTCACGGGTGGAAAAGGCGCTGAGCGCGGCCTCGGGCGCATTGGGCGAACTTGTTGACGAATACTTTGAAGAATGGGGCCTGACCCCATCGGAAGAGGACGTTGCGGCCTTTACCCTGAAGGGCTACGCCATCGCCGAGATCGCTGAATTTCGCGGGTCACGCGAAGGCACGATCAAGGCGCATCTGAACGCGATTTACCGCAAGGCGGGCGTGTCCGGGCGCGGGCAGCTGGTTTCGATCCTGATCGAAGATCTGATGCGCGGCGCATTGGTTGACAAGAACGACCCCGCGCCTGCCAGCCCGGCAGAGGCCTGAGGCACCGGCGAATTGCCGCTGCCACTATGGCGCCGTTTCCTGAAACCCCCTATATTATGGCCGGGTTAAGGGTGATTTGATGCGCTGCGTGTTTTCATCGGTATTGATTGTGTCGCTTGTCAGCGCCGGTTTTGCGCGCGCAGAATCGCTGTTTTCAAAACCCTCCGGGCAATCTGATTTTTCGGCACGCACCCAGGTTCTGGATCAGCGCGCAGCACAGCAATCCGCGACCGTGGTGCGCATCGCGCCCGCGCCGATATACATCCCCGGCCAATTCGACATCCCCGGATATGGCGGGGATTATCAGGGCGTTTATCTGGATATGGCGCGCGTTGCCGCGCAAAAGCATGGCATCCCCGAAGATCTGTTTTTGCGGCTGGTACAGCAGGAAAGCGGCTGGAACCCGGCTGCGCAAAGCCACGCGGGGGCCGTAGGGCTGGCGCAGCTCATGCCTGATACCGCGCGCAGGTTGGGGGTTGATCCACTTCAGCCGGGCGAAAACCTGGACGGCGGCGCCCGCTATCTGCGCCAGCAGTTTGACAGGTTCCAATCCTGGCGGCTGGCCCTGGCGGCCTATAACGCCGGGCCCGAGGCCGTTGTGCGCCACGACGGTGTTCCGCCATATCAGGAAACGCAAAACTATGTTCTTGCGATCCTGGGCAGCTGACGCCTAACGCCCGTCAGGGCCGCAATACTGGCGTTCTATACGGGCGACGCGCAGGCAGTAATGGTCATACCAACGGGTTTTCCCCAGCTTTTGCGCCAACAGGTGCTGGGCGTCGCCTTTCCAGGCGATCATGGATGTTTCGTCTTTCCAGTAGCTTACGGTAATGCCAAACCCATCCACCCCGCGCGTGCTTTCCACGCCCAGAAATCCGGGCTGTGTTTGCGCGCTTGCCACCATGGCATCGGCCATTTCGCCGTACCCTTTGGCGTTATCTGCCAGCTGGTTTGAAAAAATGACCGCGTAGTAGGGCGTGTTGCTTAGGGGGGCAAAGCTGTCGGGCATCGGGCACACTCCTGCAAAAAGGTTGTGCGCGAGCCTAGCTGTTTTGCGCCGCTATTCCACCCCTGACAGTTCTTTACTGTGCAGCCAGTCCGCGTGTTTGGGGGCCTTTTTGGTGCGCGACCATTCTTCCAGCATATCCCATTTCACACTGTCCATGCGCGCCAGCATCGCGGCCTCATCCGGGTCCGGGCAGGCCAGTTCAATGCGGTGCCCCGAGGGATCAAAAAAGTAGATCGAATGAAAGATCGAATGATCGGTAACACCCAGAACGTCAACGCCGTTATTTTCAAGATGTTCTTTGAATTCAAGCAGTTCTTCGCGGTCTTTCACCTTGAACGCGATGTGCTGCACCCAGACAGGCGTGTTCATGTCACGGCCCATTTCGGGCTTTGTGGGCAGTTCAAAAAACGCCAGAACATTGCCATCCCCCGCATCCATAAAAATATGCATGTACGGATCAGGTTCATGGGTCGAAGGCACGTGGTTTTCTGCAATGGCCAGCACGAAATCCATGTTCAGCATCTTGCCGTACCATTCGACAGTTTCTTTGGCGTCTTTACAGCGATAGGCGACGTGGTGGATCTTTTCGATTTTCATGGCGCGCTCCTTTAGATGCAGTCAGGGCTTTATGCGTCACAACCGTTGCAAACGCAACGAATATCACAAAGCCTGGCCCACAAACCTGTTGCGGCCCCGACGCTGGGTCGGGGCCGCAAGGAATTGTTCGTCTGGAAACGTGCTTATTCGGCGGCCATCTGAATAACGGGCTCCATCCCGGCCAGTTCTTCGTCCGAAAGGTGGCACTTGATCTGGTGCTTGCCTTCCAGCGTGCGCACCGGGGGCACCTTGGATTCACACAGGCCACCGCCCACCTTGTCTTTCCAGTTGCAGCGCGTCTGGAAGGGGCAGCCAGAAGGCGGGTTCATCGCCGATGGAATATCGCCTTCCAGCACGATGTGCTTTTTTCGCACCGAGGTGTCGGCGATGGGCACCGCTGACAAAAGCGCCTCGGTATAAGGATGGTAGGGCGGGGAAAAGACCTGATCGGTCGTGCCCAGTTCCACCACATGGCCCAGATACATCACCATCACCCTGTCGCTGAGGTAACGCACGATGGACAGATCATGCGAGATGAACAAAAGCGTGGTCTTGTTCTCGCGCTGGATTTCCATCAGCAGATCCGTCACCGCCGCCTGCACGGATACGTCCAGCGCAGAAACAGGTTCATCCGCCACAACGATGCGCGCATCACCGGCAAAGGCGCGCGCGATGCCCACGCGCTGTTTTTGCCCACCTGACAGCTGGCGCGGCATGCGGTCTGCAAATGCGCGCGGCAGTTTCACCAGATCAAGCAGCGTTAACATGCGTTGCTTACGCTCTGCTTCGTTCGCACCGATGCCGAAAATCTCCAGCGCCCGGATGATCTGACGCCCAACTGTCATGGAGGGGTTCAGCGTATCAAACGGGTTTTGAAAGACCATCTGCACGGATGAAATCGTTTGGGTCGATCGCGCCTCGATGGGGGTATCCTGAATTTCGTCGTCCCCCAGGTAGATCTTTCCCGAGGTCGCCGTTTCCAGCCCCATCAGCACCTTGGCAAAGGTGGATTTGCCGCAGCCCGATTCCCCCACAATGGCCAGCGTTTCAGACTCGCGGGCCTCAAAGCTAAGGGTTTCGTTGGCTTTTACCACGCGTTTTTCACCGCCACCGAACAGGGCGTTTGCGGCCACTTCGTAGTATTTTTTCAGGTGGTCCATTTTCAGAACAACGTTACCGATCGGCGCTTTTTCCTGCGTTACCGCAGCCGCAATCGGGGCCTGCCAGTCGATTTCATCAACCCGCAGGCAGCGGGTCACGTGGCGATCGTTGCCTTCAACCGTTTCCATCAGGATCTCGCCCTGATCGCACCGCCCTTCCATGTAGTAATCGCAGCGCGGGCCAAAGTTGCAGCCGTTCGGGCGTTCATGGGGCAGGGGGAAGTTGCCGGGAATTGCCACCAGCGGGCGGGCATTCTTGTCCGCACCGGGCAGCGGGATGGACCGAAACAGCGCCTGCGTATAGGGGTGCTGCATCTTATCAAACACATCTTCGATGGATCCGCGTTCCACGGCCTCGCCCGAATACATGACGCACAGGCGGTCACAGGTTTCCAGGATCAAACCCAGGTTGTGCGAGATGAACAGCATCGAGGTGCCGTATTTCACGCCCAGTTCCTTGACCAGCTGCACGATCCCTGCCTCGACCGTCACGTCAAGTGCCGTGGTCGGTTCATCCAGGATCAGAAGCGCGGGTTTGGACATCAGCGCCATCGCGATCACGATCCGCTGTTGCTGGCCACCAGACAGCTGGTGGGGATAGCTTTCCAGGATCCGCTCGGGGTCGGGCAACTTCACGTCCGTCACCACCTGAAGGGCCAGCGCATAGGCGTCTTCTTTGCTGGCATCTTCGTGGATCATCGGCACTTCCATCAGCTGCTTGCCGATTTTCATCGCAGGGTTCAGGGAGGCCATCGGCTCCTGATAAATCATCGCGATTTCATTGCCGCGTATGTCACGCAGTTCTTCGGCGCTCATCTCGCTCAGGTCACGACCTTTGAACTTGATCGATCCGCCGACAACGCGGCCGTTCACACCCAAATCCTGCATGACGCCAAGGGCGACGGTGGATTTACCACAGCCACTTTCACCGACCAGCCCAACCGCTTCGCCCGGTTGAACGGCAACGGAAAAATCCATCACCGCAGGAATTTCACGCAACCGGGTGAAGAAACTGATCGAAAGCTTGTCGATTTCGAGGACGGGGCCGTCATAGTCACGTTTTGCCATGATCTTTCTCCTCAGTCTTTCAGTGATTCTTCACGCAGGCCATCGGCCAGCAGGTTCAGACCCAGCACAAGGCTTAGAAGCGCCAGGGCAGGGGGCAGGGCGGGGTGCGGGTAGATTGACAAAAGCTTGCGCCCGTCATTGATGGTTGACCCCCAATCCGGGCTTTCCGGCGGAAGGCCCAGCCCGAAGAACCCCAGGGTTCCCAAAAGGATCGTGGTGTAACCGATGCGCAGACAGAAATCGACGATCAGCGGGCCACGCGCGTTGGGCAGGATTTCCCACAGCATGATGTACCAGGGGCCTTCACCACGGGTTTGCGCGGCAGCCACGTAGTCACGCGTCTTGATGTCCATCGCCAGGCCCCGCACGATGCGAAACACTGTGGGCGAGTTCACGAAGACAACCGACACAAACACCACCAGAATACCACCGGGTATGTTAAAGCCGTCCAGCCATGTCGGGATGACCGATACTTTGGTGCTGGCATCCGAAATCAGCGACAGATACAGCCACCCCATCACCCCAAGCACACCGATCAGAAGCGGTGTGCGAAAGCTGGGTTGCGTGTAATAGCGCGAATTCAGCAGGATCGCGACAAACACCAGCGGGAAGATGAACAGCACGGCCGCCATGTAGTTGGGAATGCCGGTATCCACGATCTCAGGTGTCACCAGAAGGTAGAACAGCAGGATCACCGGGAAGGCCAGGATCAGGTTGGCCAGGAAGGACAACAGGGTATCCAGACGCCCGCCATAATAGCCGGCGGGCAGGCCCAGCGTGATCCCCACCATAAAGGCAAAGACTGTGGCCAGCGGTGCAATTTGCACCACGATCCAGCTGCCTGAAACCATGCGCGAAAAGACGTCCCGCGCCAGGTTGTCGCCACCCAGAAGGTAATAGGCAAATTCGCCGCCGTCGGCGCCGCGCAATGCGGTTCCGGGGGTTTTGTTTTTCATTCCCGAAACCTGGCTAAGCGGGTCATGGGTGATGATCATGTCAAACACACCGGCAAAGATGGCGGTGAACACCCAGAACATGACAAGGCCAAAGCCGATCATGCCGATGGTGCTGTCAAACAGTTTGCCGTACAGCCCCAGCCGGCGCTTGTAACGGATCGACAGGAAGAAGGTTACAACCAGCGCAATCCAGACGGGCGTGAACTGGTTGATGATGTTCAGGGCGATCTCGCCCCAGGTCAACGGTTCCATTTCTCAGTCCCCCTCAGGAAATTCGGATGCGTGGGTTAAGGTAGACATAGCCGATGTCAGATATCAGCTGTGTCGCCAGAACCACGAAGACCGAGACGACCGAGACGCCCAAAAGCAGCTCGATGTCATTGTTGCCGGCGGCCTGCACCAGCGTCCAGCCAAAGCCCTTGTAGTTAAACAGGGTCTCGACGATCACAACGCCGTTCAAAAGCCACGGAAACTGCAACATGATCACCGTGAAGGGGGCGATCAGCGCGTTTCTAAGGGCGTGTTTCAGCACGATGTTGGCAAAGGATACGCCCTTCAGGCGCGCGGTGCGCACATATTGCGCCGTCATCACCTCGGTCATCGATGCGCGGGTCATGCGCGCGATGTAACCCATCCCGTAAAGTGCGATTGTCAGAACCGGCAGCGTGAAGTTGGCGAATGTTATGTCATCCATCGCCGAAGTCGCGGTGCCTTTGAACCATTTCAATCCCACCGCAGAGGACGCAAAGATCGCGATAAAGATCACGCCTGATACATATTCCGGTGTTGCCGTCGTGGTGATTGATACGGTTGAAAGCGTGCGGTCCAGTTTGGATCCTTCGCGCATCCCGGCCAATACGCCGATGATCAGCGCGCCGGGCACCATCACACACATGACCGAAAGCATCAGCCAGCCGGTCAGCCCCAGGCGTTTTGAAACGATATTCCAGACCGAATCCTTAAACACCGTGGAATTGCCCCATTGCCCTTGCAGAACCCCGCAGAACTTGGGGGCATCTTCAGGCGTGGTATGCACACCTATGCAGCGCCCGGTGATTTTTCCGTCGTCATCAGTTTTGGTAAATCCCGGCAATACGCCCAGCCACTGGCCATATTTTATGGGCAAAGGCTGCATATAGCCACGATCGCCCAGCCAACTGGCCACAGCTTCGTCCGACATGCGGAAGTTGCCTTGCGTTTTGGCGAGCTTTTCAAGGTTCGGATAAAGGTTCGTCAGAAAGAAGACGATGAACGTCAGGCATAATGCCGTGAGTATCATGACCCCCAGACGGCGGAAAATGAACAGTCCCATGTGTGTCCCTGTTGGTCGGCATGGCAGGGTCTTGTGCCCCGTCCATAGTTTTCAGGTTGATGCCTGAAGGAAAAAGGGCCGCGTAATAATACGCGGCCCCCGGTTTTTTCGATTAAGCCTTCAGGCCCCACTTATAGACCTGTGGCAGATAGGCGATGTGCATTTCGCAGCCCACCACGTTGTCGGTGTGGTGACGGTACAGCGAGCGCCAGTATGGCTGGATCGTTACACCTTCTTCAGCGATGATCGCCTGCAGTTTACCGGCAACCGCGCGCCGCTCGTCTGCATCGGCAAGCGAGTTTGCTTCGCTCAGCAGCCCGTCAAATTCGGTGTTTGACCAGCCAAATTCGTTCCAGGCTTCGCCAGAACGGTAGGCCAGGCCCCAGATCTGCGTGGCCAGTGGGCGGTGGTTCCAGTTGGTCGAGCTGAACGCGTATTTTGTCCAGTCGTTCCAGAATGTGGAACCGGGCAGGATGGTGCGCTTGACGTTGATGCCTGCGTCACGCAGCTGTGCGGCCACCGCATCGGTGGTGTTCTTGCGCCAGTCATCATCGATCGAGTGCAGCTCGTGCTCATAGTCGCCCATGCCGGCTTCGTCCATCAGGGCTTTGGCCTTGGCAGGATCGAAAGGCAGGCGGCCAACCGAAGGGTCAAATTCCGGGTGTACCGGGCCCGCGTGGTGGTTGTCTGCCGGTGCACCGCGGCCTGCATAGCCAAGTTCCAGGCAAACCGAGTTGTCAACAGCCATCGAAAGGGCCTGACGCACGCGCTTGTCTGCATAAGGTGTGTTGCCGTCAGCATCTACTGCCAGCTGGTTGGGGCGCACAACAATCGTCGCACCCGACACAACTTCGGATTTTGCCCAGCCGATGCTGTCCATCACGTCGATGAAATCACCAACAGTTTCCCAAAGGGCGTCAACCTCTTCGGATTCAGCGGCTGCAACCCATGCGGAGGGGTCTGTGCCGTAATCGATGAATTCGATCCGGTCCAGGAACGATCCGCCGCCTTCCAGCGCATCATGGCCCCACCAGGTGTGGTTCGGGTTGCGAACGACAACGCCTTTAACGCCAACTTCCAGGCTTTCAGGCATGTAAGCGCCGGTTCCAACCGGGTTGCCCAGCATGTCATCGCCATTGTGCGAGCTGTGAACAATCGCAGCAGGGTAATCGGCCATGCCGGGAATGATGGTGATGTCGGGCTGCAGCAGGGTCAGCTTGACCGTGTTGGCATCTACAACTGTGATCGCGCCGTCACGGGCCTGGCCTGTGTCTGCGTCAATCAGGCTAGCCATGCGTCCGGCCATCGAGTTGCCTTCGACAGACTTGTCACACCAGCCAGCGATGTTGCGTGCAACGTCATCGGCCGTGAATGCATCGCCATTGTTCCAGGTGACACCCTGGCGAACATTCAGCGTGTATTCTGTTGCATCGGCGTTGGCTTCCCAGCTTTCAACCAGCATGCCACGGAACGAACCGTCCGAGTTGTATTCAACCAGATACTCCAGCCAGCCTGCGGTGAAGGCAGCGATCTGTGTCCAGTCATATGTGCGTGGGTCTTTCAGTGCGCGCACTTCCATCTGCATGCGCAGTGTGCCGCCCTGTTTGGCCATGCTTGCCGCCTGTGCCGGCGCATCAAGACCCAGAAGCCCGTAAGCGGCAGCCGATGTCAGGCCCAGTGCTGTTGCGCGGGTCATGAATTCACGGCGGTTCAGCTTGCCCGCCTTGCATTCGTCGGCGTACATTTTCGCCGCTGGGTGAAGGTTGTAGCCGTTCATCGTGTGTTGCGTCATCTTATTCTCCCTGTGACACGTGTCGTTCTTAATTAATCAAGTCTGTTCGTCTTTTGACGCGCTAAGGGCGCGGCGCATTATAAGGCGCTTCGCGGCCTCAGACCCCTCTGGGCGATATTGCGCTCTTTTTTTTCGTCCGCGTCAACGCTCTCAATCGTCGTATCATGTCACAAAAGCGACAGGAGGCGAGAATAAAAACGACACCAGCCGCGCGATATGGATGCGCCCCGATGTGGTGCGGCAATAGGTTCGTCTAGTTTGACTTGCGAAACTCAGAAGGCGTGCGGCCTGTGTGATTCTGGAATGCGCGCGTAAAATAGGCAGGCGAGGTAAAGCCAAGCGATCGGGCGATATCTTTGATCGGAAGGTGCGTTTCGCTCAGAAGGCGGCGGGCTTCATAGTGCACACGGTCCGCCAAAATCGCCGAAGCGGGGCGCCCGCAGGCCTTATTACACACCCGTGACAAATGCGTCGGGGTCACCCCCAGTTCAGCGGCATAATCGCGAACAGATTTCGTGCTGTGAAACCCGGTTTCAACCAGGGCGGCATAGGCAGTGGCCAGTCGGCCGGCCGCGTCATTGCGTGTCTGGGCGGCTTCGTCGCCGGTGATCTGACGGTCCAGCCAGACAGACAGCAAACCAGCGTGGCACAGCATGGCCTTTTCTGCCTGGGGGGAACGGCCGTCCAGCTCGCGCTGAAGGTTGTCGATCAGGCGGTTCAGCTCTGAATGCTTGTCTGCTTCGCGCAGGCGCAGGTGAACAACCTCTTCGGGCAGATCCAGTTGCCCCTCCATTCCGGCCGGAAACACAACAATGGTGCCATGCACCTGTGTGTTCATCTCAAACCCGTGCATGGTGCCGCGTGGCAGGAAAATCGCGTTGTGCGGCCCGTAGCCCGCTGTCACCCCGTTAATGGTGATCCTGCCCTGACCGCGGGTGAACCATAAAAGCACCGGGGCCCCATAACTGCGCATCGCTTCGGTACGCCAACGGCCGCCTTTGGCAAGGCGCGCAAGCGGAACAATACGGAAGGGCGACGGCAACGGGCTTTTCAAGGTCATCTGGCAGCATTCAACATTTTTTAGGCAGTAATTGTGCAAGTGATAGCGCAAAATCACGCATCTGTCGCCCCGGAAAATTTCGTGAACAGAAAAATAAAAAATCAATATATTGTTATGGCATGGGAACTTGGCGCCAATTCTTCATGCGAGATCTAAACCATGTGCGTTGGCGTTTTGCGTATTGTTGGCTTGCAATGATCGCACGTGTTCGCGCGTCCTGCAGGGGGATTTCGCCGCTTAAATGGGCAATCAGCTCGGGTGCGCCGATGGCTTTTGCGGATGGCGCAGCCGGATTCCAGGTGGGCAGGTTCGCGCGCGCCTCTTCCAGCGCGCCCTGGCTCAGCATGGCGTCAAAGCGGCGCGCGATGCGGTCGCGCAGCCAGTCCCGATCAGCATCAATCACCAGCGGGCAGGTCTGGGCCAGTGCCAAAAGTGGTGGCGCGGTATCGTCCTGCCATGACGCCAGGCCGCGCCCCGTGGTGCGCTGCACTTCCCAGGCGCGTGCGACGCGGGCCGGGTTCAGCTGGTCAATCCGGGCAAGGGTTTCGCCGTCCAGTGCCTTCAGCATGGCCTGGCGCCCTTCGCGCTCCAGCAAAGCTTCGCCTTCGGCGCGGATTTCGGGCGGGGTCAGCGGAATATCGGCCAGACCTTCCGTCAGGGCCGAAAAATACAGGCCCGTCCCGCCAACGATGATGGGGCGGGGGCCTTGTGTCAGCAGGGGCGCCACATCACGCAGCCAATGGCCAACGGAATAAAAGCTTTCCCCGGGGATGTGCCCATACAGGCGATGGGGGGCGATTTCTTCTTCGCTAGGGCTGGGGCGCGCGGTCAGGACCCGCCAGTTGGAAAAGACCTGAAGCGCGTCGGCATTTACCACCACGCCCCCGCTGGTGCGCGCGATCCTGAGCGCCAGCGCGGATTTCCCCGCCGCCGTGGGCCCGGCGATCAGAACCGGCATGTCTGCCGGGATGTCCTGAATTAACTGCTCCACCGTGCAGGGATCCTTTAGTATTTGTGCGGATAATGCCGGTTTTCCCGACAACGGGCGCGATCCCGCATTGAACCCGCGCGCGTTTTCCGACATTTTAAAGGCCAAAGAAACATGACAACAAACGAGTAGCAACCACATGAGCGACCCCGAGCAGAAGACCCCATCCACGTCCTACAAACGCGTCATGCTAAAGATATCGGGCGAGGCGCTGATGGGCGATCAGGGATACGGCCTTCATCCACCCACAGTTGAGCGCATCGCACGCGAAGTGAAATCGGTGCACGACCTGGGGGTCGAGATCTGCATGGTGATCGGCGGCGGCAATATTTTTCGCGGGCTTCAGGGCAGCGCGCAGGGGATGGAGCGTACAACAGCAGATTATATGGGGATGCTGGCCACGGTGATGAACGCGCTGGCCATGCAGGCGGCCCTGGAAGGGCTGGGGGTGTTCACCCGTGTCATCAGCGCAATCCCGATGGATCAGGTGTGTGAGCCCTATATCCGCCGGCGTGCCGTGCGCCACCTTGAAAAAGGGCGGGTGTGCATCTTTGCCGCCGGCACCGGAAACCCATATTTCACAACCGATACCGCAGCCACACTGCGGGCAAACGAAATGGCCTGCGAGGCGATTTTCAAGGGCACCAAGGTTGACGGCGTATACGACAAAGACCCGGCGAAGTTTGACGATGCCGTGCATTATGACAGCGTCAGCTATGACGATGTTCTGGCAAAGCGTCTGGGGGTCATGGATGCGTCCGCGATCGCCCTGGCGCGCGACAACAACTTGCCGATTATCGTCTTCTCGCTGGATGAACCCGGTGGCTTTTGTGGAATCCTTGCCGGTGAAGGCACCTATACAATTGTGGGCGGCTAACGCTATAGACCTTGGCAACGTGCCAAAAAGAAAAAGAGTAGAATGATGGCTGACGAAGAATTTGAAATCGATCTGGATGACCTGGAACGCCGTATGGAAGGGGCCATGGCCTCTCTGCGCACAGAATTTTCCAGTTTGCGCACCGGGCGGGCATCCTCTTCGATGCTGGACCCTATTATGGTCGAAGCCTACGGGCAGAAGACTCCGATCAACCAGGTGGGCACGGTCAACGTGCCGGAACCACGGATGGTCACAATCAATGTCTGGGATAAAGGGCTTGTCGGCAAAGTCGAAAAAGCGATCCGTGAAAGCGGCCTTGGCATCAACCCTCAGCTGAATGGCACAATTATTATGCTGCCCATTCCTGAGTTAAACGAAGAGCGTCGCAGGGAATTAACCCGTGTAGCGGCGCAATATGCGGAAAGTGCCCGTGTCGCGGTGCGCCATGTGCGCCACAACGGCATGGATCAGCTTAAAAAGGCGAAGGCCGACGGGATGAGTGAAGACGATCACAAGATCTGGCATGATGAAGTTCAGGCCATGACCGATAAATATGTGGCAAACGTCGATCAGGCCCTGGAAGCCAAGCAAGAAGAAATTATGCAGGTTTGAAGTATTTACCGCCAAGGAGGACACAACTTGGCCAAACAGAAAACTGATAAGAAAAAAGATATTAGCGTACCCCCACGCCATGTGGCGGTGATTATGGATGGAAACGGACGCTGGGCGCAGGCCCGGGGCAAGCCGCGCCTTTTTGGGCATCATGCGGGTGCAAAACGGGTGCGTCAGATTGTTGAGGCTTGCCCGGATTTAGGCGTCAAGTATTTGACTATATTTGCTTTTTCCACAGAAAACTGGAAGCGAACCCAGGCCGAAGTCTCCGGACTGATGAGTTTGTTTCGCCGCTACATTCAGAAAGAAGCCCGCGCGCTGCGCGACGAAGGTGTGCGGGTGCGTTTCATCGGTGACAGGGTCAAGCTGGATAACAAGCTGGTCGATCTGATGGATGAGCTGGAGCTGATGACGGCCGATAATGACAAGGTGCATCTGACCATCGCCCTGAATTACGGCGGGCGCGACGAAGTTGCGCGCGCGACCTGCCGCCTGGCCCATGATGTTGCGGCCGGTAAGCTTAACCCAAAGGATGTGGACGAAGAAACTTTGCCCAAATACCTGGATACCTACGTGTTGCCAGATCCTGATCTGGTCATCCGCACGTCGGGCGAGGCGCGGATCTCGAACTTTCTGCTGTGGCAGTCCGCTTATGCGGAATATGAGTTTATCGATACGCTGTGGCCTGATTTCGACCGCGAAGTTTTCGCCAAAATCGTGGCGCGCTTTGCAGGGCGTGAACGGCGGTTTGGTGCTGTCGTTTCATGAATGATACCCCCTCAAAATGGGCGGATCTGTCGCCCCGCGTCCTTTCGGCAGTGGTTATGTCTGCCGTCGGACTTGGGGCGATATGGGTCGGCGGTGTGCTGTTTGGCCTGCTGGTTGCGCTTGCCGTGGGGGCGGTCCTTTGGGAAATCGCGCGCATGCTGGCGCCCGGGCAGGGGCCGCGTGCGGTAAGCGCAGGTGTTTTTGGCGCGACGGCGGTTTTGCTGGCCGGGTTTCTGCCCGGCGTGGCCTCGGCATCTGTTCTGCTGATCGGGTTTCTGGTTGCGTTGGGCGCGCTTGGCGTGTCGGCCATCAGCCTGCGGGCGGCGGTCTATATGGCCTGGGTTGTTATCGCGGGCTATGGGCTAACGGCCTTTCGGGTTGAATTTGGCCTTACCGTGATTTTGTGGCTGGTGGCGCTGGTCGTGGCCACGGACGTGATGGGGTATTTTGCCGGGCGGGTCATTGGGGGGCCGAAATTCTGGCCCCGCGTCAGCCCAAAGAAAACCTGGTCGGGCACCATCGCAGGCTGGATCGGGGCCGGGTTTGTTGGCTATTTCTTTGCCGGGGCCCTTGGGCCCGGTGTTGTGTGGCTATCGGTGATTTTGGCCTTTGCCTCGCAGATGGGCGATGCCGCTGAAAGCGCGCTTAAGCGTCACACCGGGGTCAAGGACAGCTCGGCGCTTATTCCCGGGCATGGCGGTGTGTTTGATCGGTTTGACGCGTTGCTTGGGGCGACGTTCTGCCTGTATCTGGCGCATCTCGCCGGGCTTTTCGGGGGCTGAGGATGCGGCGCATTACCGTTTTGGGTTCGACCGGTTCAATCGGCGAAAACACCCTGGACCTGATCGCACGCGATAAGGACGCTTATAAGGTTGTGGCGCTGACAGGCGGGCATAATATTGCGCGTCTGGCGCAGCAGGCGAAAACCTTTCATGCCGAAATTGCCGTAACGGCCCATGAAGAAAACCTTGGCGCCCTGCGCGATGCCCTTGCCGGCACCGGGATAGAGGCAGGCGCCGGTGCGCAGGCCATCGAAGAGGCCGCGCAGCGCCCGGCAGATTGGGTGATGTCCGCGATTGTTGGCGCCGCAGGTCTGGCCCCGGGGCTGCGCGCACTGGAACAACGCGCCACACTGGCCCTGGCCAATAAGGAAAGCCTGGTGACAGCCGGCCCGCTTGTGATGGCCACGGCCGAAGCGCACAACGCGCGCGTCCTGCCGGTGGACAGTGAACACAGCGCGGTTTTTCAGGCCCTTGTGGGCGAAGATATGGGCGCGGTTGAACGGGTGATCATCACCGCCAGCGGGGGCGCGTTTCGCGACTGGCCGCTGGAAAAGCTGGCCGACGCGACATTGGCCGCGGCCTCTAGCCACCCAAACTGGGATATGGGGCAGCGAATCACGATCGACAGCGCGTCAATGTTCAACAAGGCGCTGGAGCTGATCGAAACAAAGGAATTTTTCGGCGTCGATCCCGCACTGATAGAGGTGTTGGTGCATCCTCAGTCATTGGTGCACGCGCTTGTCGGGTTCAATGACGGGGCGCTGATGGCACATATCGGCCCGCCTGATATGCGCCACGCCATCGGCTATGCGCTGAACTGGCCCGACCGGCGCGCGCTGCCGGTTGAACGGCTGGATCTGGCCAGGATCGGCCAGCTGGAATTTCGCGCCCCTGATGAAACCCGCTACCCGGCCCTGCGCCTTGCACGCGAGGTGATGGCGGCGGGCGGATTAACCGGCGCCTTGTTCAATGCCGCAAAGGAAACGGCGCTTGACGCGTTTATCGCAGGCCAGATCGGTTTCATGGATATGGCAGGGGTGGTGGAAGATACACTAAACCGCCTAACTTCCGATCAGGGCCTTGCCCATGCGGCGATCACCCTTGATAACGTGCGTTCGGCCGACCACATGGCACGGCAGACCACAAAAGAAATCATGGCGCTCGGGCGGTAGCCTGACAGGAGGCACATTTGGACCTGATCGGGCTTATCCCGTCTTTCGGCAGCGTTGCGCTGACGGTCGCGGCTTTTATCGTTGCACTGACAGTGATCGTGGCCGTGCATGAATACGGCCATTACATCATTGGGCGCATATCAGGGATCAAGGCCGATGTCTTTTCCATCGGGATCGGCCCGGTGCTGGTCAGCCGGACAGACCGCCACGGCACGCGCTGGCAGATCGCCGCGTTGCCGGTGGGGGGCTATGTTAAGTTCCATGGGGATGCGAATGCCGCCAGCGGCACGGTTGATGAAAGCGCCCTGGCAGGGATGAGTGACGGCGAAAGGCGCCAGACCCTGCATGGCGCGCCCTTATGGGCGCGTGCCGCCACAGTGGCCGCGGGCCCGATCTTCAATTTCATCCTGTCAGCGTTGATCTTCGCAGGTTTCCTGATGTCTCAGGGCATTGCGACAGATCCGCTGAGTGTGGCCGCACTGAAAGATATCCCCGGCCTGACCAGATCGCTTGAACCGGGGGATGAGATTTTGGCGATTGACGGGAAGGAAACGCCCGAACTGGCGGAATTCTCCGCCTATGTTGAAACGCTGCCCGCCCAATCCCCGCTGGAATATCTGGTGCGCCGCGACGGGGCGCAGGTTTCCGTTTCCGCGCTGCACCCCTATCCGCCCTTTGTCAGCGGGTTGTCACCCCAGTCCGCCGCCGTGGACGCGGGGTTGAAGGTGAATGATCTGATCACCCATGTGAACGGCCAGCCCGTGGCGACCTTTGAAGAATTGCGCCAGATCGTGGTGAATGGCGATGGTGCCGAGGTCGCGCTTGAAATCAACCGGGCCGGCGAAACACTCAACGTCACACTTGCCCCGCGCCGTGTTGATTTGCCCAAAGCCGAAGGCGGGTTTGAAACCCGCTGGCTGATCGGAATCACCGGCGGCCTTATGTTTGAGCCGATGACCCAGTCACCCGGGGTCATCAAATCGCTGACCTACGGGGCAGATCAAACCGCCTATATCGTCGAAGCATCCATTTCCGGGCTGTACAGCATGATCACCGGCGCGATCAGCAGCTGCAATCTGCGCGGGCCTATCGGCATTGCCCAGACATCGGGGCAGGCCGCGGCACAAGGGGTTGGCAGCTTCATCTGGTTCATCGCGGTTTTGTCAACGGCGGTGGGGCTTTTGAACCTGTTTCCGATCCCCATTCTGGATGGCGGGCACCTTGTCTTTCATGCGTGGGAGGCCGTTACGGGCAACCCGCCCAGCGACAGGGCCTTGCGCTTTTTGATGTCCATCGGTTTGTTCCTGATCCTTGGGTTGATGGGGCTGGGGCTGGTGAACGATTTGTTCTGCCCGTGACCTTGCCCTGAAATTGCCACATTTCAGCACGCGAAACGCCACAATGGGTTTTTAGTCTTCCAGGTAACGTCAATGTTCTACCAGGGTTAAGACAATGGAACACATTCATCAGGGCTACCGCGGGCTGTCACTTTTGGTGAACCTGAATGGCGACAGGCTGCTATACATCGGAACAATCGCGCTGGCGCTGCTGGCCGGGGCCTATCTGGGCGCGTTTGTCGGTTAAAGACCAGCAATTTACACTTATCGAACTTTGCTGAACGCCCCCAACACGGGGGCGTTTTCGCGCTTTGACATCAGGGTTCAGACCCGGTACCAAATTGGGTGACTGGGATGTCTGAACGAAAGAAATAAAATGCTGCACACTACGGGGCGCGATCTGCCACATCGCGCGCGGGTACGGGCACTGGCCCGCCGCGCTTTTTTCATGGTTTTCCTTAGCTTTGCTGGTGTTTCGGGCCTGTCGACGCTGCCTGCGACGGCGCAGTCTTACAGCTTTTCCAGGGTTCAGATCGAAGGCAATGCCAGGATAGAGGCGGCCACCATCCTGTCCTATCTGGGAATCGCTAAAGGCGACACCGTGACAGCGGCGCAGATGAACGACGCCTACCAACGCCTTGCCGGTAGTGGCCTTTTTGAGACAGTCGACGTTTCACCGCGCGGTGGCGTTCTTGTGGTGAAGGTGCAGGAATACCCGACGATCAACCGTGTTTCGGTTGAAGGCAACAGGCGCCTGAAAGACGCGATCTTTGCACCGCTTCTGCAATCCCAGCCCCGCCATGTTTACAGCCCCACCACGGCCGAACTGGACGCGGCCGCGATTGTTGAGGTTTACCAGGCACAGGGGCGCATCGCAGCCTCGGTTAACCCGCGTATCATCCGCCGGTCTGACAACCGCGTTGATCTGGTGTTCGAAGTGGTCGAAGGGCGCAATGTTGAAGTTGAACGCCTGTCCTTTGTCGGCAACCGCAACTATTCCGATGGCCGCCTGCGCCGGGTTCTTGAAACCAAACAGGCCGGCATTCTGCGCCGCCTTGTCCGGGCCGACACCTATACGCCTGACCGGGTACAGTTCGACAAACAGGTGCTGACAGATTTCTATCGCTCGCGCGGCTATGTTGATTTCCGCATCCTTGCGGTGAACACCGAACTTTCGCGCGAACGTAACGCCTTTTTCCTGACCTTTCAGGTGCGTGAAGGGCAGCGGTTCAAATTTGGTGAAATCACCACCACATCGGACCTTGCGGATGTGGATCCGGCCACATTCCAGGCGGTCTCAAAAATTCGCACGGGTGCCTATTACAACCCGGCCGTTCTTGAAAACACCATCGCACGGATGGAACGCCACGCGCTTCAGCAGGGCCTGAACTTCATTCAGGTTGAGCCGCGCGTCACCCGCAATGACCGCGACATGACACTGGATATCGAACTGGTGGTCAAACGCGGCCCGCGCATCATCATCGAACGCATTGATGTTAAGGGCAACGCAACCACGCTGGACCGTGTTGTGCGCAACCAGTTCCGCGTTGTGGAAGGGGATCCGTTCAACCCGCGCGAAATTCGCGAAGCGGCCGCGCGCATCCGCGCGTTGGGCTTCTTTTCGTCCACGGATGTGCAGGCGCGCGAAGGGTCCGCTGCGGATCAGGTTATTGTTGATGTGAATGTCGAAGAAGTCTCTACCGGCAGCTTTACATTCGGCGGGGCGTACAGCCTGGAACAGGGCTTTGGCCTGAACCTGGCCTTTAGCGAACGCAACTTCCTGGGCCGTGGTCAAAACCTGGATATGTCGCTTGTATCCGGTGTGGACAACGCCAGCTTCCACTTCAGCTTTGCAGAACCCAACCTTCTTGGTCGCGATCTGCGCCTTGGGATTGACGCGAATTATACCCAGACGCAACAGGCGTCCGAGTTCTATGACACGCGCCTGATTTCGCTGCGCCCGTCGCTTCAGTTCCCGACCAGTGCAAATGGCCGCCTGACGGTGCAGGCCTTTGGGGACGGTGCTGATATGTTGAACGTTGCGCCCGGTGCTTCGGCCCTGATCGTGACCGAAGCCGCGCGCGGCCAGCAAATCGGCGGCGGTGTGGGCTTTGGCTATACATATGATTCCCGGCGCACCGGGCTTAACCCCAATGCGGGCGTTCTTTTCCAGATGAACAGCGACTTTGGCGGGTTCGGGGCGGATTACCAGTATTCCAAAACCACCGCACTTCTGTCTGGCCAGGCCCGTGTGATGAACGAAGCCGTGACATTGCGCGCCTCCTTTGAAGGGGGGGCATTGGTGGCGATGAACGGTGGCGCATCGCGCGCGACCGACAGGTTCTTTATGGGGCCAAGCCAATTGCGCGGCTTTGCCGTAAACGGGGTTGGCCCGCGGGATACGGGCACTGCATCAGGCACCTATACGGGCGATGCTGTGGGCGGAAACTTCTTCGCTGTTGCCCGCCTGGAGGCCGAATTCCCGATCGGTATTCCTGAAGAATACGGCATTAGCGCGGGTTTGTTTTTTGATGCAGGCAGCGTTTGGGGGCTGGATAATACGGCCGGTACGGCTGCGATTGATCCAACTGCCTATCTGCGGTCTGTTGTCGGCGCCTCGATCTTCTGGAAAACTCCGATCGGGCCGCTGCGCTTCAACTTCTCTCATGCAATTGCGAAGCAAAGCTATGATGTTGAAAACACGTTCGAGTTCACGATCTCAACGGAATTCTAAGATTCTGTTCAGGCCATTCGCCATCACATTGACCGCGCTTGCGTTTTTCGCAGGCGCGGTGCCTGGCACGCTGACGGGCGCTATGGCGCAGGATTTCGGGCGGATCGTTTCGCCTATTCTGACCATCGACCGTGAAAAGCTGTTTACCCAGTCCAGCTTTGGCCAGCGCATCGCAAAGCTGCTGGAAGAAGATTCTTCCCGCCTGGCCGTGGAAACCCGCGATATCGAGGCCGCGCTGGAAGCCGAAGAACAGGAACTTACCGACAAACGCGCCACGATGGACCCAACCGAGTTTCGCGCACTGGCTGATGCGTTCGATCAAAAGGTGCAAAACCTGCGGTCCGACCGGGACGCCGCGCAACAGGAATTTGTCAGCCGCTTTGAGGGGGCGCAAAAGGAATTTTTTGACAAAGTGGGCCCACTGCTGGCCGAACTTGTGCGGGAGCTTGGCGGCGTCATGGTTCTGGATCGCCGGGTTATCCTGCTGACGGTTGAAGATGTGGATATCACCGCACGTGCGATCACCCGTATCAACAACCGTATCGGGGATGGCAGCACCGCGGATGGCGCGCCGGCTGCGAACGACACATCAGGGCAGTGATAGGCGTTGTCTCGCGCGGTGGGGCTTGCTAGTCAGGTACGGACCGGATGAAGAGGATCCCGAAAACATGACAGACGTGCCGACCACCGCAGATATCCACCTGATTCAGAAGTGTATCCCGCACCGCTACCCGTTTCTTCTGATCGATAAGGTCGTTGATATCGAAGCGGGCCAGCAGGCTGTTGGCATCAAGAATGTCACCATTAATGAACCCCATTTTCAGGGGCACTTTCCATCAACCCCCATTATGCCCGGTGTCACCATCATCGAAGCGATGGCGCAAACCTCGGCCGTGATGGTTGCGCTGACGCTGGATCTGGTGGGTAAGGACGCGCTGGTATATTTCATGGGGATCGACAAGGCCAAGTTCCGCCGCAAGGTGGTGCCGGGTGATGTGCTGAAACTGCAAGTGACAACAAAGCGTGGCGGTTCAAAAATATGGAAATTCGAAGGGCAGGCCACGGTTGATGGCCAGCTGGCGGCCTCGGCCGAATTTTCGGCGATGATCGACATGCCGGATCAGGGCTAAGCCCATGGCGATTGATCCCAGCGCGGATATTCACGCAAGTGCGGTTGTCCAGGACGGCGCCGAAATCGGACCGGGGGCTGTGGTTGGCCCTTTTGCGCTGATCGGGCCGCAGGTGCGCCTGGGCGCAGGTGTGGTTGTGAAATCTCATGCGGTGATCACGGGGGACACTGAAATCGGGGAAGACAGCGTTGTCTTTTCCTTTTCCAGCATCGGTGAAATCCCGCAGGATTTGAAATTTCAGGGCGAAGATACGCGCCTGGTGATCGGCAAACGCAACCGGATCCGTGAACATGTGACGATGAACACCGGCACCCAGGGCGGCGGCGGTGTAACGCGCATTGGCGATGACTGCCTGTTTATGGCCGGCTGTCACGTGGCGCATGACGTTCAGATTGGCAATGGTGTGATTGTCGTGAACAACGCGGCCCTGGCGGGGCATTGCGTGATCGAAGATGATGTGATCATCGGCGGCCTGTCGGGCATTCATCAATTCGTACGCATCGGGCGGGGCGCGATCATCGGGGCTGTCAGCATGGTTGCCGCAGATGTATTGCCCTTTGGCCTGGTACAGGGCCCGCGCGGTGAATTGGACGGGCTAAACCTTGTCGGGCTGAAACGCCGGGGCGTTGATCGCGCAGATATCACCGCCCTGCGGGCTGCTTTTCTGATGCTGAAACAGGGCGAAGGCACCTTTCAGGATCGCGCCAACCGCCTTCAGGAAGAAAGCGATAGCGACTATGTGCGCGAAATGGTTGCCTTTATTCTTGGCGAAAGCGACCGTGGCTTTCTGACGCCAAGCTGACAATGCCCACGCGCACCGCCATCCTTGCCGGATACGGCCACCTTCCGCAAATGATTGCGAAGGCTTTGGGCGACGCTATATTCGTCACCTTTGACGGCGTGGATGTTGATGTGCCTGCAGGCGACCACCTGCCTGCCAGTTTTGAAAAACTGGGTGGCCTGTTCAAGGGGTTGCGCGCGCAGGGTGTCAGCGATGTTGTTTTTGCCGGTGCCATGTCGCGCCCGGCGCTGAACCCGCTGAAATTCGATACCAAAACCATGGCGATCATGCCGCGCCTGATGAAGGCTATGGGGCAGGGGGATGATGCCCTTTTGCGCGCCATCATCGCGGTGTTCGAGGCCGAAGGTTTCAACGTGCGCGCCGCGCAGGAAATCGCGCCCTCGCTGGTGCTGGGGGCCGGGGTTGTTAAGGGGCGCGCGGCCTCGCAGGGGGAACTGGATGATGCAGGCAGGGCCTATGATATCCTGACCGCCCTTAGCCCGCAGGATGTTTCCCAGGGGGCGGTTGTTGAACAAGGCCAGTGCCTGGGGATCGAAACTCTTCAGGGCACCGATGCCCTGTTGCAGTTTGTAAGCGAAACACCGGCCCGGCTGCGGCGTGGGAAAAAGGGTGTTTTCGTCAAAACCGCCAAGGTGGGGCAGGATATGCGCGTTGATGTTCCCACCATCGGGCCGAACACGGTGCGCGGCGTCGTGCAGGCGGGGCTGGCCGGGATGTTCATCACCGCCGGTGGCGCGATTGTATTGGAGCAGGAAAAGGTCTTTAGCTTGATCGAAAAGCACGGCCTGTTCCTGATTGCGCGCTGATGCGGGTCTTTATCATCGCGGGCGAGCCTTCGGGCGACAGATTGGGCGCAGCCCTTATGGCCGGGCTGAAAGATCTGTCGCGCGACCCGGTGGAATTTGCCGGGGTCGGCGGGGTTGGCATGCAGGCCGAAGGGCTGAACAGCCAGTTTGAAATGTCCGAGCTTTCGGTGATGGGCCTTGTCGAAGTGCTGCCAAAATACCGCCACCTGAAACGGCGTATTCGCGAAACCGCCGCCGCTGCGCTGGCATTTGCGCCCGATGTGATTGTTACCATCGACAGCCCTGATTTCTGCCTGCGGGTGGCCAAGCTGGTCAAGGGCGCGCGCGATGTGCCCACGGTGCATTACGTGGCGCCTTCGGTCTGGGCCTGGCGCGCCGGGCGGGCCGCGAAAATGGCCAGGGTGATCGACCATGTGCTGGCCCTTCTGCCATTTGAAAAACCCTATATGGAAGCCGCGGGCATGGGGTGTGATTTCGTCGGGCACCCGGTGGTGGCAGAACCCCTTGCCAGCGCGCAGCAGGCGCAGGATTTTCGCGCCACCCATAATCTGGGCGACGCGCCGCTTATTCTGGCGCTGCCCGGATCGCGGCGTGGTGAAGTCAGCCGCCTGGCGCCGGTCTTTGGCGCCACCCTGCAACGCATTCTGGCACAACACCCCACTGCCCGCGTGGCCCTGCCAATGGCGCAGGGGGTCGAAGACAGCGTGCGCCAGCTTTGCGCAGATTGGCCGGGCAACCCGATCCTGATTGCCCCCACCGACGGGCAAGGCAAACGCGCGGCATTGCGCGCGGCAGACGTGGCGCTGGCGGCCTCTGGCACAGTTTCGCTTGAACTTGCAGCGGCCAGCACCCCCATGGTGATCGCCTATGAAATGAACTGGCTGACCCGTCAGATCGTTTCACGGATGCTGAAGGTGGACACGGTCACCCTGGTGAACCTTGTCAGCGAAACGCGCGCGGTGCCTGAATTTCTGGGGCCGGACTGCCGGGCAGAAAACATCGCCCCTGCGGTGCTGGAGGTTTTGAAAAACCCCGCCGAACAGGATCAGGCCATGCGCATAACGATGAAACGCCTGGGCGCGGGGGGCGCGCCGCCCGGCCAAAGGGCGGCACAGGCGGTGCTTGACGTCGTGAAAAAAACCACCTTCCACAGCCCGTGACCTGCCTTTGGGGCAAAAGCGCACGGCGCGCCGCGCAAATCGGGGTGCTTGCCCTTGCAGCACTGGCATGGCCCGGTGGCGCATCGGCCGGGGCGGGGGCGCACACGCCGCTTTACCCGGCGGGCATGGCTTGCGGAAAAATCTCATCCCCCTTTGGTGATCTGCGCGACCTTGACGGCTCCAGACGCAAGGCGCCACACACAGGCATCGACCTTGGAAATCACGGCGATGTGGTGATCGCCCCGGCCCGGGGCACGCTTGTCGCCATCTGGGCGGTGCACCACCCCTGGGGGCGGGACTGGAACCTGCTGATGCGCCACACCACCCAGGACCTGAACCTGCCAACACGCCCGGTGGTGTATTATAGCGAGTTTGATCACCTGCAACGCAAAGACATTCCCCCGTTTGAACCCGGCCAGACGCTGGCACAGGGCACGCCCATCGGTATCGTGCGCCACCCCGCAAACGCCCCCCGCTTTCGCGCCGAGGTGCATCTGGAAGTCTACGAAATCCCGTTACAGGACCTATCCGACACCACCTGGCACAATGATCACGGCTTTCGCTATTGGTGGAATGATGCGGCCAAACTCATCGACCCGCTGACAATGATGGGCCACCATATGACACAGGGGCAGGGCAAGGGCGTGGCCCCCGCAATGTTCCAACCCGGAAAAACCCGCCCCGATTTCCCCGGCTTCGTCTACCCGCTGGCTTGTGGAGAAACCTAAGGCGCACCAGCCGACAGGCCGGTTTTTGCCGTTTCAGGTGCACATCATGCCTCCAGTCTGCAACGTTTCTGTGCTAATAAACGCGACGAAAGAAGATGAGGTCGTGTAAGTGCCCGGCAACAAACGAAAAACAGAACGCGCTGCCCGACTATCTGTCGCGCCGATGAAGGGGGGGAATGAGTGGGGGAATAGTTAAAATAAAAACAATACCTTAAGGTTGCAGGAAATATGAATTTGTTCCAAATGTTGTTCTGTCTGCCCGGTTGAGGTTGCTTCGATAGGTGTCAAGTCCGAAATTCTGCACTTAGGCATCGGTTACTAAAGAAGGTTTGAACAGGATGTCGTTCCGCACCGTGATAGGCCAGAAACTTGAACTTGCCATTCAGCAAGAAATCATTCGGATGGACAACGAGTGGTTTTTCAAGTGGCACTTCATCGGGAGTGACGGGCCGGTTGAAATCGAGAGTTTTAGGGGCAAGCCGATCTGTTATGGAGGGATAGCGTATTCCGGCTCCGCCATTGACGTATTTTGGGATACAATTTCTCGGTACAGGAAAATCAAAGTATCTGACTTCTTCGACGAAGTAGAAGCAGAATTGCCGAAGTACCCGAAGCATGTGCGTGAGCAAGCAATCAGAGAAGTTGAAGGGCTCATTAAGATGTTCGCATCATCGATCCAACGGCGCGCGGTCGAAAAGGATCGGATATTGCGAGGAGATGGGATCAATTTCCCGAAGCCACAGGATAGGGGCAGATGGGAAGGTTCGAGTGAGTTGGTGATTGTCGGACGCGCCAATGGGTTGCTCGAATCTTACTGTGATTTTGATTTTGAGAACGGAGGAAATTACGTGATTGAGCGCATGATGAATGAGACGCTGTCATTCGTAAAGGCAGACGGCACAGTTCAAAAGAACGGTATCAAAGGTTTGGTGACGGAAGGCAAAGTGATCACCTTTGACTCGTCGCTGCCAGTTCAGCCCAATGATAGGTTCCTTCGCGAACTGCCGTCGGGTCTTGTCGAAGAGTACATCGTTGAAGATCCCGGCTATCAAGGTGGTATTTCAGGGGCTATCAAGCCCCACTTTCAGGCCAAGGTGCGGCGCAGCGACGCTGCGGCAGCGCCTGCGCGCACGATCATCAACAACATTCAGGGCGCAAACGCTCGGGTCAATATCGACCGGTCGACAGTTCTCAAAACCTCGCGGTCTCCACCTCCGACGACAAGATTTTTGAACAATTGAGGGAAAAGCTAACAGGCGCGGGTTTGAGGGCAGAAGAACAATCGCGAATTCTTGGAGCTATCGGCGAAATGGAAGCGACAAAAGGAACTCCTGCGTTCAAAGAGAAATACCAGAGCTTCATGGCCGCCGCCTCAAATCATGCGAGCGTCTTTGGCGCATTGTTGGCGGCGCTTGCGATGCTTGTCTGACTACCGTTGCGGCATTCGGAAACCTTTTCCGTCCAATCCAAGATGGGACGGACAAAGCGGAACAACAAACAACATTTCGGAACAACATTTGTTGTTCCAACTGCATATTGTGGCTCATTTCCGCTCGTTTTGTGTGCTAATAGGTGCGGTGTCGAAAATGCGGGTTCTCTAAGTGTCTGTAAATAACAAGAAAAAAGTTGAACGAAGCGCCCGCCTCTCCGTCGCCCCCATGATGGACTGGACGGATCGTCATTGCCGGTATTTCCATCGGCTGATGAGCGGTAATGCTCTGCTTTACACGGAAATGGTGACGGCGCCGGCGTTGGTGCGCGGGGGCGCGCGTCATTTGTTGCGGTTTGATCAGGCAGAGCATCCCGTGGCTGTGCAGCTGGGGGGCTCGGACCCGCGGGAGCTGGCGCTGGCAACCCGCATGGCGGTGGACGAAGGTTATGACGAGGTGAACCTGAATGTCGGCTGCCCGTCGGACAGGGTGCAATCGGGCACCTTTGGGGCGGTCCTGATGAAAACACCGGGGCTGGTGGCCGAATGTGCTGCGGCGATGGTTGATGCTGCCGGCGGGGTTGAGGTGACGGTGAAATGCCGCATCGGTGTGGATGATCAGGACCCGGCTGAGGTTCTGCCAGAGTTTCTGGGCCGTGTTTCGGCCGCCGGGGTGGGCCGCTTTTCCATCCATGCGCGCAAGGCCTGGCTGCAGGGGCTTTCACCAAAGGAAAACCGGGATGTCCCGCCGCTTGACTATGGGCTGGTTCATGAAATGAAGGCGCTGTTCGGGCATCTTCATCTGTCTGTCAACGGCGGCATATCTACTTTGGCCGAGGCAAAGGCGCAGCTGGAGGCCGGCATGGATGGCGTGATGATCGGGCGCGCAGCCTATCACCATCCGGCCGATGTTTTGCTGGGCGTGGATGAAGAGGTGTTCGGCCAGCCCGGGCGCAAGACTGCGCATCAGGTGGCGCAGGAAATGATCCCCTATATCGCGCAGCATTTGGATCACGGCGGGCGGCTGCACAATGTAACGCGCCATATGCTGGGCCTGTTCACCGGGCGCCCGGGCGCGCGCGCCTGGCGGCGTGTTTTGTCCGAAGGGGCCGCGCAGGCCGGTGCCGGGGTAGAGGTGCTGGAACAGGCGCTGGCGCAAGTCCCCTCTGGCGAGCCAGCGCAAGGCGGCCTATAGAACGGGAAACGAAGGGGAAAACCATGCCTGACATATCCGTACTACTTCCGATGCTTGTGATGCTATTGGTGATCGGGGCCTTTGCGGGCGTCATGGCCGGCCTTCTGGGTGTTGGGGGCGGTATTATCCTTGTTCCGTCCTTTTATTACGCGTTTTCCAGCCTTGGGTATGAAAGCGGCCAGCTTATGCAGATTTGTCTGGCGACTTCTTTGGCCACAATCATCGTGACCTCGGTGCGGTCTGTGCATGCGCACAACAAAAAGGGCGCGGTGGACTGGGAGATCTTAAAGGGCTGGGCGCCGGGTATCGTGATCGGGGCTATCATCGGGGTGATGATTGCCGCCACTTTGCGGTCTGTCGTGCTGCAGGGGATTTTCGGGGTTCTGGGGATCATCGTGGGGGCCTATCTGGGGCTTGGTCGCGCCCATTGGCGCCTGGGTGACGGGATGCCAGGCGGGATAAAACGCGCGGTGATGTCGCCGGTGCTTGGCTTTCTTTCGGTCCTGATGGGCATTGGCGGGGGAAGCTTTGGCGTCCCTGTCATGAGCCTTCATGGCGTGGCGATCCACAGGGCGGTGGCAACGGCCGCAGGCTTTGGCGTGATCATCGCCGTGCCATCGGTGGCAGGGTTCCTGATGGTTCAGATCGACCCGGCCGTTCGCCCGCCCTATACGCTGGGTGCGGTGAACTTCCCGGCCTTTGCGGTGATCATTCTTATGACAATGATAACAGCGCCTTACGGGGTAAAGTTGGCCCATGCGATGGACCCGAAACCACTGAAACGTGTGTTTGCGGTTTTCCTGACGCTGGTGGCCCTGAACATGCTGCGTAAAGCCCTGGGATGGTAGACCCGTTTCACACTGTCGGATGGAAGAAATTTCCATTTGATCACAGTGTGATGAACTGGGTTCTTCAGGCGATGCCTTCGGCCCTGCGGGCGGTGCAGGATCCGCAATTGCGCGCCCAATGGCTGCGGTGTGGGCAAACCTGGTTTGTCGGGGTCAATGCCCTGGAAAATGATGCGATGGGGCGGGTTGAAAACGGCCCGGCGCTGCGCGGCGGGGCGCTGGATTTCATCCGCACCACGCTGGGGTTTGATCAGGCGTTGGACCGCGCGCAGGTTTCGGTTGTCTGGCCCGGCTATCCGCGTCGGGATGCGGGCGAAAGTGAAGCATCATTCCGCTTTCGCCAGGATCGGGATGCGGCCCATGTGGATGGGGTGAAGCCCTTTACCGCGGACAGGCGGCGCCATGTAGGGGAATGCCACAGCTACCTTCTGGGCGTGCCGCTGAACGAAACCGCGCCCGGGGCCAGCCCGATGGTTGCCTGGGAAGGCAGCCACACGGTGATGCGCGCGGCCCTGAGGGCGGCGTTGAAAGGTGTTGCGCCCGAAGAGGCCGGCAAGGTCGACGTAACGCAGGCCTATAGCGAGGCCCGGCGCCGGGTGTTTGAAACCTGCCGGCGCGTCACACTTCATGCCAGGCCAGGCGAAGCTTATCTGCTGCACCGCCTGACGGTTCATGGGGTCAGCCCCTGGCAGGCCGGGGCGCAGGCGCCGGGGGGCGAAGGGCGCATGATCGCCTATTTTCGCCCGCCCATGGCCGGCGGCGTAAAAGAATGGTTGCGCGCGCCCTGACCTTCAGGTCACGGCCGAACGCACCTTGTATTCCGCACGGTCCCAAAGGCGGTTTTCCATCACATCTGCCAAGACGGCGACAGCGCGATCCACATCGCTTTCATCCGTGTAAAGCGGCGTAAAGCCAAAGCGCATGATGTCGGGGGCGCGAAAATCGCCAATGACGCCACGGGCGATCAGCGCCTGCATGGCCGCGTAACCTTCGCCAAAGTGAAATGACACCTGCGAGCCGCGCTGGTGCGGATCACGCGGGCTGGCCAGGGTCAGATCGGGGCAGGTGGCTTCGACCCCTTCGATAAACCGTTCACACAGCGCGATAGAGCGCGCGCGCAGCGCCGTCATGTCAACCGTATCCCAGATGTCCAGCGCCGCACTCAGCGCCGCCATTTGTAAAACCGGCGGTGTGCCCACGCGCATACGTTCAATGCCCGCGCCGGGGCGGTAATCCAGATCAAAGGCAAAAGGGGCCTCGTGACCCAGCCAGCCCGACAGGGCCGGGCGCGCGGTTTGCGCATGGCGTGGCGCAACATAGATGAAGGCCGGCGCGCCGGGGCCGCCGTTCAGATATTTATAGGTGCACCCAACGGCGAAATCCGCCTGGCACCCTTCCAGATCCACCGGGAAGGCGCCGGCCGAATGGGCCAGATCCCAGATCACCAATGCGCCCACCGCATGTGCGGCACGGGTCAGGGCGGCCATGTCATGTTTGCGCCCGGTGCGGTAATCAACCTCGGTCAGCATCAAAACAGCCACCTCATCTGTCAGATGGTCTGCCACATCTTCGGGGGCGACGCACTGCAGCTGATGGCCCATTTCCAGCGAACGGATCAGGCCTTCGGCCATATAAAGATCGGTTGGGAAATTCCCGCGGTCTGACAACACGGTCTTGCGCCCCGGGTTCAGCGCCAGGGCCGAGGCCAGCGCCTGATAGACCTTGACGGAAAGCGTATCACCCGTGGTGACCGTGCCCGCCGCGGCCCCGATCAACCGCCCGATCCGATCCCCCAGTGCGGTGGGTTGCGCCATCCAGCCGGCTTTGTTCCAGCCGGTGATCAGCATCTCACCCCACTCGTCATTCAGGGTGCGGGCAACCCTTTCAGGTGTTGCCTTGACCATCGGGCCAAGAGAATTGCCATCCAGATAGGTCATACCCTCTGGAAGATGGAACAGTTTCTTTGTTTCGGAGAAATCAACCACTGAAAAACCTTTCTATGCCTATCCTGATGCGTTGGGGGCCCAGGGCCCCCGTGGCTTACATCTGCCCGCCGGCAATTTCGATGGTTTGCCCATTGATGCTTTCCGATCCGGGCATGCACATCCACAGGGCGGCAGCGGCGATTTCATCGGGGGTGATCAGGCGCTTGTGGCGGTTGATATCGGTCATCATTTTCAGGGCAGCATCCGTATCCGCACCGGTTTTATCGGCGATGATTTCGATGTTGCGCGTGACAATGGGGGTATCCACATAGCCCGGGCAGATGGCGTTAAAGGTCAGATGCGTGCTCATGTAATCCTCTGACAATGTTCGGATCAGCCCGATCAACCCGTGTTTGGAGGCCGAGTAGGCGGCGCCGCCTTTCAGGCCGCGCACCCCGGCGATTGATGAAATCGCGATCACCCGGCCCCAGCCTTGGCTGCTCATGTCATCCAGGCATTCGCGGATGGTCAGAAAGGCGCCATCCAGGTTGGTTGCCATCGTGCGACGCCAGAATTCAAGCGAGGTTTTGGGAACAGTGCGCCCTTCTGCAATGCCTGCGTTGGCCACGCAAATCGTGACAGGGCCGCGCGCGGCGCGTGCGGTTGCGATTGCGTCGCGCGTGCTGTCTTCGTCGCTGACATCCATGACCAACGGGTAAAGCCCGGCGGTTTCATCGGCGGCTTTTTCCAGCACCTCAAGGCGGCGCCCGGTGATTGTGACCTTTGCACCGGCGCCGGCCAATGCCTGTGCGATGGCAAGGCCAATGCCCGTGCCACCCCCGGTTACCAGCGCGTGTTTGTCTTTCAGATCGGTCATGATGTTTTCCCCTGTTTCGACGGCCACGGTAGCCTGCCTGCGGGCAGGTGCAAGGGGAACGTGGCGCCCTATTGGCGAAGGCCTTGAAATTCATTAGTGTGAATATGAAGTATCGGGAAAGCAGCGCGCGAATGTGACGTGCGCAAGGGGTGGGGTGAAACAGAATGTTGCGTTGGCTGGATATTCCGCCGTCATGGCTGATCGGGGCGATTGCGCTGGCCTTTGGGGTTGATGCCCTTTGGCCCGGGCTTGGGTTTGGCTGGGCGTGGTCCTATTGGCTGGGAAATGTGCTGATCGTTCTGGGGTTTGGTGCCATGGCGCTGGCGCTGATTGAATTCCTGCGGGAAAAAACCAGCTTTATCCCCCGGCGCGTGCCTTCGGCGTTTCTGAAGGAAGGGATCTACCGGCTGACGCGCAACCCGATTTACCTGGGGGATGCGTTGGTGTTGGCCGGGTTTATCCTGCGGTGGGATGTGTTGGTTGCACTGGTCCTTGTGCCCCTGTTTGGCGCCTTGATTTCGCACCGCTTTATTGCGGGGGAAGAGGCCGGGCTGCGTGCTGCTTTTGGTGATGAGTTCGACGAATGGTGCCAGATTGTGCGCCGTTGGTTTTAAAGAAAATTGAATCCGGTGAAAAAAAGGGTGCAAACCTTACTGTTTCGATCGAAACGCGGCGGTTTCTAGCGTAAAGGTCAATTTAAGATACCGGAGAAGGGATTCCCTGGTAACAAGGTGACGCTTGGGAGAGAAGGAAATAAACACGTGAAAATCGGTGTTCCAAAGGAAGTGTTCAAGGGCGAGGCGCGTGTCGCCATGACGCCCGATTCTGCACTTTTGCTGCAGAAGCTGGGCTATGAGTGCCTTATCGAAACCAAAGCAGGTGCAGCGGCAGGGTTTTCTGACCAGCTGTACAAAGACGCGGGCGTCGAGGTGGTCAAGACCGCCGCCGCCTTGTGGAAAGCGGCGGATATTGTGGCCAAGGTGCGCCAGCCCGAGGCGCCCGAGCTTAAGCGCCTGCGCGAAGGGCAGACGCTGATCTCGTTCTTCAATCCGGCTGTGAACGAAGAAGGCATGGAGGCCGCGAAGGCCAAAGGTGCCAATGTGATCGCCATGGAAATGGTGCCGCGCATCAGCCGGGCCCAGAAAATGGACGCGCTGTCATCGATGGCGAACATCGCAGGTTACCGTGCGGTGATCGAAGCCGGCAACAACTTTGGCCGCTTCTTCACAGGCCAGGTGACGGCTGCGGGCAAGGTGCCCCCGGCCAAGGTTCTGGTTGTGGGCGCTGGCGTGGCCGGTCTGGCCGCCATCGGAACATCGACCAGCCTGGGTGCCATTACCTATGCCTTTGACGTGCGCCCCGAAGTGGCCGAGCAGGTTGAAAGCATGGGGGCCGAGTTCGTCTATCTGGATTTTGACGAAGAACAGACAGACGGTGCGGCCACCGGCGGTTATGCGGCTGTTTCTTCGCCAGAGTTCCGCGAGGCCCAGCTGGCCAAATTCCGCGAACTGGCACCGGATATGGACATCGTGATCACCACGGCGTTGATTCCAAACCGCGAAGCGCCCGAGCTGTGGACCGAAGACATGGTCGCATCGATGAAACCGGGCAGCGTGATTGTGGACCTTGCCGCTGAAAAGGGCGGAAACTGCAAGCTGACCGTTGCTGACGAAAAAATCGTCACCAAAAACGGCGTTACCATCGTGGGTTACACGGATTTCCCATCGCGTATGGCCGCGCAGGCTTCATCGCTTTATGCCAATAACATCCGCCACATGATGTCTGACCTGACCCCTGAAAAGGATGGCCAGATCAATCATGACATGGAAGATGACGTGATCCGCGGTGCAACCGTGACCTTTGATCACGAAATCACCTTCCCACCACCGCCCCCCAAGGTGCAGGCCATTGCCGCCAAGCCTAAGGAAACGGCGCCGGTGAAAACTGCCGAAGAACTTGCGGCCGAAGCTGCCGCTGCGCAGGCCAGTGCCGGGCGCAGGCAGATCGTGACACTGCTGGTCGGGGCGGCGCTGATGGCGCTGATCGGCCTTTATGCGCCGGCCGTGTTCATGCAGCACTTCATCGTCTTTGTGCTGTCCGTCTTTGTTGGTTTCCAGGTGATCTGGGGCGTTGCGCATTCGCTGCACACCCCCCTGATGGCGGTGACCAACGCGATTTCGGGGATCATCATCCTTGGCGCGCTTCTTCAGATCGGGATTGATATTCCGATTGTGAAGATACTGGCCGCCGTTTCGGTCGGCATTGCCACCATCAACATCGTCGGGGGCTTTATGGTGACGCGCCGTATGCTCCAGATGTTCCAGAAATCCTGATAGGGGGAGGTTGAAATGACACCCGAACTTCAAACCGCCGCCTATATTGCGGCAGCCGTTCTTTTCATTCTGTCGCTGGGCGGCCTGAAAGACCAGGAAAGCGCCAAGCGCGGCGTCTGGTTTGGCATCTACGGTATGGCGATTGCCGTTCTGGCAACCGTCTTTGGCCCTGGTGTGGCGATCGACGCAACGCTTCTGATCTCGATCGCCATTGGTGCGGTCATCGGTGCGGTTGTGGCACAGCGGGTCGAAATGACAGGCATGCCACAGCTTGTGGCGGCCCTTCACAGCTTTGTTGGTCTGGCCGCTGTTTTCATCGGCATCAACTCGGCCCTGAACCCGCCACATGATCTGCCTGCGGCAGAGCGCGTGATTCACGAGGTCGAAATTTTCCTGGGCGTCTTCATTGGTGCGATTACCTTCACCGGGTCGATCATTGCTTATGGAAAACTGGCCGGGAAACTTGGCGGCAAGGCGATGATCCTGCCGGGGCGCCATGTGTGGAACGTTCTGATGGTTGTTGCATCACTGGTGCTGCTGGTGATCTTCATGGGCGGCCATGGTGGCACGGATGTGCATTGGGCGCTTTACCTGATGACAGTGATCGCCTTTGTGATCGGCGCGCATCTGGTGATGGCAATCGGCGGGGCCGACATGCCCGTGGTTGTGTCCATGCTGAACAGCTATTCCGGTTGGGCGGCTGCGGCAACGGGCTTCCTGCTTGGCAATGACCTTCTGATCGTGACCGGTGCGCTGGTCGGTTCCTCCGGTGCGATCCTGAGTTACATCATGTGTGTTGCGATGAACCGCAGCTTTATCTCGGTTATCCTGGGCGGTTTCGGCGGCCAGAAGGGCCCGGCGATGGAGATCGAAGGCGAACAGATCGCGATTGATGCCGATGGTGTTGCCGCTGCACTTAACGATGCGGACAGCGTTGTGATCATCCCCGGATACGGCATGGCCGTGGCACAGGCACAGCAAAGTGTTTCCGAGCTGACAAAACGCCTGCGCGCAAAGGGCAAGACCGTGCGCTTTGCCATCCACCCGGTGGCCGGGCGCCTTCCCGGGCACATGAACGTGCTGCTGGCCGAGGCCCGCGTGCCTTACGACATCGTGCTTGAAATGGATGAGATCAACGATGATTTCCCATCCACGGATGTGGCCATTGTGATCGGTTCCAATGACATCGTGAACCCGGCCGCACAGGAAGACCCCAACAGCCCCATCGCCGGTATGCCGGTGCTGGAATGCTGGAAGGCCAAGCAGGTGTTTGTTTCCAAGCGCGGGCAGGGCACGGGCTATTCGGGCATCGAAAACCCGCTGTTCTTCAAGGAAAACACCCGGATGTTCTATGGCGATGCCAAGGCGTCACTGGATAAGCTGCTGACCTTGATTGGCTGATCTGAAGATTACAAAACACCAAAAGGCGCCCCTCAGACGGGCGCCTTTTTCGTTTGTGGGCAAAAGAAGCGCTGAAACAATTTGCCCTTTGTGCGCCAGGCGCGCCAGGGTTCGGACTGGCGCAAAAGGCGCGCTTTTATGGGGCGGCGCAACAGGCAGGTAAGGGTGGATTTCCAACCGGGGGTCGCGCGCCTGAACCCGGTAAAGTATTCTTCCAGCGTGTCCTGACGAAAGTGAAGGATGTCTTCCAGATCATCGCCATCCGCATAGGCCCCGCAGTGAAAATTGCGGGTCGCAAAGGCCCCGCCCGGAAAATCCAGCGCCCCCAGCCCGGCGATGCGAAACGACCTTTCCAGAAAGTCCTGATACCGGATGCGGCAGGCCGGCCCGCCGCCCAGGTTGAAAATGCGTCCGCTTAACCTGCGCCGCTGGCTGATTGCGTTCACAAAGGCGCGTGCAGCGTCACCGGGCGAGGCTATTTCCATGACGGTTTTCAAGGGCATGTGAAACATCAGCGGGGAAATCATGTGCCCCCCCATAACGGCCGTCAGGCGAAAGATGCTCCAGCTCAGGCCGCTGTTGCGCACCCGAACTTCAGCCGCGATTTTCGTGGCCGCATATTCATCGCCCTGGCTGGGCGTGCAGGCATCACCAACCCGGATATGGGGGGTGTTGACCCGGTCGCCATATACGGAAATGGACGAGGCATAGATCAAAAACGCATCTGGCGATGCTGCGCGGATTGCCGTGATCAGATTATCGGTGCCATCCACATTCACGCGCTGCGCAAGGGCAGGGTTCTTATCGGCCGCCGGGGGGATGACGGCGGCCAGATGAATAACCGCCTGCATGTTTTCGCAGGCCCGCGCGATCTGGGCGGGCTGGGTAATGTCGCCAAAGTGGCTGGTAATGGTTTCGCCAAAAGGCGCCAGTGCGCGCCGGGCTGCAGGGGTGTCCTGTTCAAATGTCGTGATGTCGAACACGGATGCCTGCGCGCAAAGCTGCGCCAGAACTTCTTTTCCAACAGTGCCCGCGGCACCGGTCAGAAGAACGCGTGTCTTTTCCATGTGCCCTCCTGCTTCAAATTTATGAACGCAGGGGGCGTTTTCCAATGGGTGCGCCTGGTTGTTTGCATATTTCGCACGATCCCCTATGGCTGTTGGGGAAAGAAGGCCCACCCATGAACACCTCGCGCGCGATATTGTTGAAACTGGCTTCGGTTGCGGTGCTGATCGGGATGCAAAGCCTGATCAAGGCCACGTCAGATCACATCCCGCCCGGGCAGGCAGTGTTCTTTCGGTCATTTTTTGCGCTGCCCGTCATTCTGGTGTGGTTTGGCCTGCAGGGGCAGTTTTTGAACGGGATGCGCACACGAAACCCGCTGGGGCACCTTTGGCGCGGGCTTGTGGGAACATCGGCAATGGGGCTTAGCTTTGCCGGGTTGGGGTTGCTGCCCCTGCCAGAGGTGACGGCGCTTTTTTATGCCGCCCCGATCCTGACGGTGGTGTTTGCAGCCATGTTTCTGGGTGAAAAAGTGCGCCTTTTCCGCCTGTTGGCGGTGGCGATGGGCCTTGTCGGGGTGTTGATCATCCTGTCCCCACGTCTGACGGCGCTGTCTGATGGCGATGTGGGGCGAACCGAAGCCCTTGGCGCGATCATGGTGCTGATGGCAGCGGCTTTTGCAGCCCTTGCCAAGATCTTCGTGCGCAAACTGGTGCGTACCGAACACCCGGCCACGATCGTGTTTTACTTTTCGCTGACCGCCAGCTGCCTGTCGGCCCTGTCCTTTCCGTTTGGCTGGGTCGTTCCCACCTGGGACGAGGCTGCCTTGCTGGTGCTGGCCGGTCTTATGGGCGGGGTCGGACAGGGGCTTTTGACAACGGCGTTTCGCTATGCGCATGCCTCGTTCATCGCGCCGTTTGATTATTCATCGATGCTGCTGGCACTGGGCATCGGGTTTTTCGTGTTTGGAGAGGTGCCAACCCCCGTCATGCTGGCCGGTGCGGCGCTGGTGGTGGGCGCGGGCATCGTGATCATCCTGCGCGAACGTCAGCTGGGGCTGGAACGTTCAAAGCCGCGTCAGGCGATGACGCCGCAGGGCTAGATCACGCGGAGTCCCGCTTGTGTGCAACTATCCCTAGCGTTTGCTGGTGATTCTGGATATTATCAACGCAGACCCGGAAAACGGGCGAATGTGTTTTTGAGGCAGTATCAGGCGGTATCTCATGACCGAAATGGTTTACGGTGCGCTCCCCACAAGGGATGGCGACCCTATCTTGCCCCGCTGGTGGCGTACGATTGATAAATGGACGGTGTCCTGCATCCTTATCCTGTTCGGGATCGGGCTGCTTCTTGGGCTTGCCGCCTCACCGCCGTTGGCCGAACGCAATGGCCTTAATCCTTTTCATTATGTGCAGCGTCAGGCGCTGTTTGGCGGCATCGCCCTGGTGGCGATGTTCATCACCACGATGCTCAGCCCCAGAATGGTGCGCCGCCTTGGGGTTTTGGGCTTTGTGCTGGCCTTTGCGGCCCTTGTTGCGCTGCCGGTATTTGGAACGGACTTCGGTAAAGGTGCGGTGCGCTGGTATTCGCTGGGGTTTGCATCCCTTCAGCCATCCGAGTTTTTGAAGCCGGTTTTCGTTATCATGGCCGCGTGGCTGATGGCGGCAAGTCAGGAAATTGGCGGGCCGCCGGGCAAATCCATGTCGCTGTTGCTGGCCATTATCGTCGCCGGGTTTCTGGCGATGCAGCCTGATTTTGGCCAGGCCGCGCTGATCCTGTTTGGCTGGGGGGTGATGTATTTCCTGGCTGGCGCGCCGCTGACGCTGCTGGTTTCGCTGGCGTCCTTTGTGGTGCTGGGCGGGATGTTCGCCTATGAAAATTCCCAACACTTCGCCCGGCGCATCGATGGGTTTCTGAACCCGGATGTCGACCCGACCACGCAGCTGGGCTATGCGGCCAATGCCATCCAGGAAGGTGGCTTTTTCGGGGTTGGCGTTGGCGAGGGCAGCGTGAAGTGGTCGCTGCCGGATGCGCACACGGATTTCATCATTGCGGTGGCGGCAGAAGAATACGGGCTGATCCTGGTTCTGCTGATCATCCTTCTTTACATGCTGATTGTCGTGCGCAGCTTTTTGCGCCTGATCCGCGAACGTGATCCGTTCACACGGCTGGCCGGTGCGGGCCTTTCTGCAATGTTCGGGGTGCAGGCCCTAATCAATATGGGGGTTGCGGTGCGCCTTTTGCCGGCCAAGGGCATGACCTTGCCGTTTGTAAGCTACGGGGGCAGCTCTATCATTGCCGGGGGCATTGCGCTTGGCATGTTGCTGTCCTTCACACGCACCCGCCCACAGGGGCGGATCGGCGATATCCTTATTCATCGGGGCACCCGGCATGACTGACAAGGCACCCCTATTGGTTATCGCGGCGGGCGGCACGGGGGGGCATATGTTTCCCGCGCAGGCCCTGGCCGAGGCGATGTTGCGCAAGGGTTGGCGGGTAAAGCTTTCGACCGATGCACGCGGCGCACGTTACACAGGCGGCTTTCCCCATGTGGTCGAAATTGAACAGGTGGCTTCCGCCAGCTTCACACGTGGTGGGGTGCTGGCAAAGCTGCTGGTGCCTTTTCGCATCCTGGCAGGGGTTGTGGGCGCAACGCTGGCGATGCGGCGGGACCGGCCTGCCATTGTGGTCGGGTTTGGCGGATACCCGTCCATCCCCGCGATGGCGGCGGCCTGGATGCTGCGGTTGCCGCGAATGATTCAGGAACAAAACGGCGTTCTGGGCCGGGTGAACCAGCTGTTCGCGCGCCGGGTAAACCGGATTGCCTGTGGCACATGGCCAACCGAACTGCCTGGCGGGGTGACGGCGGTTCATACCGGCAACCCAGTGCGCGGGGCTGTTTTGGAACGCGCAGGCGCGCCTTATATTCCGCCGGGAGACTACCCCATGCTTATCCTGGTGATGGGGGGCTCGCAGGGGGCGCGCATATTATCGGATGTGGTGCCGCAGGCCATCAGTGACCTGCCCGAAGACACCCGGCGCCATGTTCGCGTGGCCCATCAGGCGCGCCAGGAAGATCTGGAGCGTGTGGCCGAATTTTACGCCCACCACGCCATTGACGCGGATGTGCAAACCTTTTTTGACGATGTGCCCCGGCGCATGTCCGAAGCTCAGCTGGTGATCAGCCGGGCGGGGGCAAGTTCGGTCGCCGATATCTCGGTGATCGGGCGCCCGTCGATCCTTGTGCCTCTGGCGGCGGCTGTGCGCGATGAACAAACGGCAAATGCCCGTGGGCTGGTTGATGCCGATGCGGCGATATTGATTCCGGAATCCCTGCTTGACCCCGCCAGCCTGACCGCGCAGATAACCTCGGTGCTCGATACCCCCAAGGCCGCTGTGAAAATGGCGCATGGCGCGCTGTCCCAGGGTGTGCCGGATGCAACCGACAGGTTGGTTGCTTTGGTGGAGGAGCTGACAGGAACGGGGCAAACTGAATGAACGCGGCTGCAACAAAACTTCCCACTGAAATGGGTGTCATTCACTTCGTGGGGATCGGCGGTATCGGCATGTCCGGTATTGCCGAGGTTCTGCTGAACCATGGGTATCGCGTTCAGGGGTCTGACCTGAAGGATACAAAAATCACCAAACGGCTGGCCCGTTTGGGGGCCGAGGTGTTCATTGGCCAGCGCGCGCAAAACCTTGAAAACGCCGAAGTTGTGGTGATCTCATCCGCGATCAAACCGGGTAATCCGGAACTGGATGCCGCACGCGCGCGTGGCCTGCCGGTTGTGCGCCGCGCCGAGATGCTGGCCGAACTGATGCGCCTGAAATCAAACATCGCCGTTGGGGGAACCCATGGCAAAACCACCACCACCACGCTGGTTGCCGAACTGCTGGTCAAGGGCGGGATCGACCCGACCGTGATCAATGGCGGCATCATCCACGCCTATGGCTCAAACGCACGGATGGGGCAGGGCGAATGGATGGTTGTCGAGGCCGATGAAAGCGATGGCACCTTTAACCGCCTTCCCGCGACAATTGCGATTGTCACCAATATCGACCCGGAACATATGGAACACTGGGGTGATTTTGACACGCTGCGTCAGGGGTTTCTGGATTTCGTGTCAAACATCCCGTTTTACGGTCTGGCAGTCTGTTGCACCGACCATCCCGAGGTGCAGGCGCTGGTGGGCAAGATCACGGACCGCCGGGTTGTGACCTTTGGTTTCAACGCACAGGCCGATGTGCGCGCGGTCAACCTGACGTACAAGGCGGGTGTGGCGCATTTTGACATCGAACTTCACGCCGAAGGGCAGACCATCACGGGCTGTTCGCTTCCGATGCCGGGCGATCACAATGTTTCAAATGCACTGGCAGCTGTGGCGGTTGCCCGCCATCTGGGCATGAAGCTGGATGAAATCCGCCAGGCTCTGGCCAGTTTTGGTGGTGTGAACCGCCGCTTTACCCGTGTGGGTGAGGTGGATGGCGTGACAATCATTGATGACTACGGCCACCATCCGGTTGAAATCGCCGCCGTTCTGAAAGCCGCCCGTCAGGCCTGCGAAGGGCGCGTGATCGCGGTTCATCAGCCCCACCGCTATACCCGCCTGCATTCTCTTTTTGATGATTTCTGCGCCTGTTTTAATGAGGCCGACGTGGTGGGCATCGCCGAGGTATACGCCGCTGGCGAAGACCCGATCGAAGGCGCATCGCGCGATGATCTGGTGGCCGGGCTGATCGCCCATGGCCACCGCCACGCGCTGGCAGTGAACAGCGAAGCAGACCTTGTCGCCCTGGTTAAGGCCGAGGCCCGCCCGGGCGATATGGTGGTGTGCCTTGGTGCGGGTACCATTTCAACATGGGCCAATGCGCTGCCGGCCCTTTTGAAAGGTTAAGCGATGGGCGACGCCCTGAAACGCCGTCTGGGTCTGGGTCTGCTGACGGCCTATGGCGTCGGCATCATGGTGGGCGCGGGCATTTACGTTCTGGTCGGTGTCGCGGCAGGCGAGGCGGGCGTCTGGGCGCCCTTGTCCTTTGTGCTGGCCGGCCTTGTCGCGGTGCCAACGGCGCTTTCGTTTTCCGAACTGTCCGCCCGTATTCCCGAGGCCGCGGGGGACAGTGCTTATGTCGAGGCCGGGCTGAAACGGCACGATCTGGCCCTGATGGTGGGGGCGATTAATATTATCGCGGGCACGGTGGCCAGTGCTGCCGTTCTGCGCGGCGGGGTCGGCTACCTGACATCCATCACCCCCATTTCGTTCGAGGCCGGGGTGATAGGGTTTGGCATCCTGCTGACACTGATCGCCATCATTGGTGTGCTGGAAAGCCTGACATTTGCCGCCATCCTGACGGTGATCGAAGTGGTTGGCCTGGCCATGGTTATCTGGGCCGGGTTCACTGCGGTACCCACGCCCGATTGGGTGCATATGCCTGCACCTGTCTGGTCCGGGGTGCTGGGCGCCTCGATCTTTGCCTTTTTTGCCTTTGTTGGTTTTGACGATCTGGTGAACATGGCGGAAGAGGCGAAAAACCCGGGGCGCAATATGCCCCTGTCTATCCTGTTGTCCCTGGCCATCACGGCGGTTTTATATGCGCTGGTGTCTACCGCGGCGGTGCGCGCGGTGCCAACGGAATTGCTGGCCACATCACAACGCCCGCTGGCCCTGGTTTGGGAAACCGCGATGGGCACAGGTGCAACCTTCCTGTCGGCCATTGCGGTGGCTGCGGCGCTGAACGGGGTGCTGGCGCAGATCGTTATGGCCAGCCGCGTGTTGTTTGGCCTTGGCCGCCGGTCGCCACGCCTGGCGGTGTTTCACACGGCCCACCCCCGTTTTGGCACCCCGGTACTGGCCACCGTTCTGATTGGTGCTGTGGTGATCGCATCGGCGATGACACTGCCGGTTGCACGGCTTGCCGAAATCACCACGCTGGCCCTGCTGGTGGTGTTTGTCATCGTGAACGCATCTTTGATCGGGCTGAAACGCAAAGGCGGGGCAACGCCGTTTGATGTGCCGGTCTTTGTGCCCTGGCTGGGCATCCTTGGGGCAGTTGCGATGTTTGGCGCAAATTTTGCAGGGGGGCTGCGATGACGCTGTCGCTGATCCTGTCCTGCCTGTGGGCGGTCTGCGCGAACCTGATCGGGCTGTTTCCGTCCAAATCCGGCCATTGGCCCGCGGCTTATGCGCTGATAGCGTCTGGCGTGCCGCTGGTCGGCTATGTCACCTATGAAAACGGCCCGATCGTCGGGCTGATCGTTTTGGCCGCCGGCGCGTCGGTTCTGCGCTGGCCGGTTTTATATCTTGTGCGCTGGATCAGGCGCCGCCTTAAGGGAACTGGCTGATGGATTTGCCCAAAGTGCGCGGCACGCTGACCGCAGATCGCGACCTTTCAGGCCTGACGTGGATGCGTGTCGGTGGCCCGGCGCAATGGCTGTTTCAACCCGCTGATGCCGATGATCTGGCCAGTTTCCTGCGTGATCTTGACCCCGAGGTGCCGGTGTTTGCCATGGGGGTCGGATCAAACCTGATCGTGCGGGATGGGGGCATTCGGGGCGTGGTGCTGCGCCTTGGGCGCGGGTTTAACGCGATCACGGTAGAAGGATCGCGCGTGACCGCCGGCGCAGCCGCGCTTGATTCCCGCGTTGCGCGCAGCGCGGCCGAGGCAGGGCTGGACCTGACCTTTTTGCGCACCATCCCCGGCGCAATCGGGGGGGCGGTACGTATGAACGCCGGCTGCTATGGCACGTATACGGCGGATGTTTTTCATTCCGCGCGCGCGATCACGCGCAGTGGGCAGCAGGTGACGCTGACGCGCGAAGACCTGAACTTTCGCTATCGCCAAACGGATCTGCCGGACGGCTGGGTCATCACCCAGGCCACCTTTCAGGCCCCTGCGGGTGACCCCGGGGAACTGGCCGCGCGCATGCAGGCGCAGCTGGAAAAACGCGATGAAACCCAGCCCACAAAAGACCGCACCGCGGGCAGCACATTTCGCAACCCCGCCGGATACAGCTCAACCGGGCAGGCGGGGGATACCCATGATCTGAAAGCCTGGAAGGTGATTGATGATGCAGGTATGCGCGGCGCAACCCTTGGTGGCGCGCAAATGAACCCGATGCACGCGAATTTTCTGACCAACACGGGCGATGCTTCGGCGGCCGACCTGGAAGGGCTTGGCGAAGAGGTGCGAAAAAAGGTTTACGAATCCAGCGGCATAAAGCTAGAATGGGAAATCATGAGGGTCGGAGAACCGGCCCCACAAAAACCATAAGCAAAAGGGCCGCAAGAACGGCCCGGGTACAAGGCAAACGTGGCGGGCAAGTCGAGCAGGACAGCCCCGAAAGTCGCAGTTTTGATGGGTGGCCCCTCGGCCGAACGCGAGGTTTCACTTAGCTCTGGGCGCGAATGCGCCGCGGCATTAAGGGGCGAAGGATTTGAGGTGGTCGAGCTTGATGCCGGCCCCGACCTCTGCGCACGTTTATCCGAAATTTCACCAGACGTTGCATTCAACGCGCTGCATGGGCGTTGGGGCGAAGATGGCTGCGTGCAGGGCCTGCTGGAATGGCTGAATATACCCTATACGCATTCCGGGGTGCTGGCCTCGTCCCTGGCGATGGACAAAGAACGTGCCAAGGCCGCCTACAGATCGGTTGGCCTGCCGGTTGTTGAAAGCGTGCTGGCGCGCGCTGATGATGTGCGCCAACGCCATGTGATGGCGCCCCCTTATGTGGTGAAGCCGAACAACGAAGGTTCCTCGGTTGGGATCTACATTGTAAACGAAGCCGCAAACGCCCCCCCCCAGCTGTCTGACGATATGCCCGACATCGTTATGGTCGAGACCTTTGCCCCCGGGCGGGAGATGACGACCTCGGTCATTGGCGACAAGGCGCTCAGCGTCACCGATATCCTGACTGACGGGTGGTATGATTATCACGCGAAATACGCCGAAGGCGGTTCGCGCCATGTTCTTCCGGCCGATATTCCGTCCGAAATTCACGATGCCTGCCTGGATTACGCCCTGCGTGCCCACAACGTGCTGGGCTGTCGCGGCGTTTCGCGCACAGATTTCCGCTGGGATGAAAGCCGCGGCCTGGAAGGGCTGATCCTGCTGGAAACCAACACGCAGCCGGGCATGACACCCACATCGCTTATACCCGAACAGGCGCAGCATTTCGGCATGTCCTTTGGCGAAGTGTGCCGCTGGCTGGTGGAGGATGCATCATGCAACCGCTAAGCGCCCTTCGCCCGGCCGATATGCCACGCCGCGATCCGGCGCCATCACGCGCCGCATATAAAATGCACCGCCTGTTGCTGACGCCGGTGTTTCGCGCGCTGTTTCGTGTCGGGCTGCCCGCCCTTATTTTAGCCACGATGGCCGGTTGGTTCATGTCCAACCCGGACAACCGCGAGGCATTGAAAGGCGCGCTGACAGATGCGCGCCGCACCATCGAAGAACGCCCGGAATTTACGGTCAAGCTGATGGCGATCGAAGGCGCAAGCCCGGCGGTGGATCAGGCCATTCGCGAAATGCTGCCGGTGAATTTCCCGGTCAGCTCCTTCGATCTGGATCTGGAAGTTATGCAATCCGAAGTCGCCTCGCTGGATGTGGTGAAGCGCGCGGATGTGCGCATCCGCCCGGGGGGCGTGCTGGAAATTCACCTGGTTGAACGCGCGCCGGCTGTGATCTGGCGGTCTGAAACCGGGTTGGAGTTGCTGGACGAAACCGGCCACCGCGTTGCGTCGCTGACAGCCCGTTCCGGGCGCAGTGATCTTGCGCTGCTGGCCGGGCAGGGCGCACAGGATGCGGTGCCCGAGGCAATGGCCCTGCTGGCGGCCGGCAGCCCCATTCTGGACCATCTGCGCGGGCTTGTGCGGGTTGGTGAACGGCGCTGGGATCTGGTTTTGGAACGTGGCCAGCGCATTTTGCTGCCCGAAGAAAACCCTGTTGGCGCGCTGGAACAGGTTATCGCATTGGATCAGGCACAGGACCTGCTGATGCGCGACATTATCACAGTGGACATGCGCAACCCAATGCGCCCGACGCTTCGCATCGCCCCACCGGCGGTTAGCGAACTTCGCAGAATCCGCGGACTTGAACGAGGAGGCCTTTGAAATGAATGACCTTTATGAACAGCAACGCGCCATGCGCGCCATGCGTCAGGCAGCCCTTCAACGTGGGGTTATTTCGATCCTTGATGTGGGCACCTCCAAAATCGGATGTCTGGTGCTGCGTTTTGACGGGCCTGATCATTTCCGCGAAAGCGACGGCATCGGCGCAATGGCCGGGCAAAGCGCGTTTCGCGTGATCGGGGCGGCGACAACCCGGTCGCGCGGTGTGCGCTTTGGCGAAATCGAAGCGATGCAGGAAACCGAACGCGCGATCCGCACGGCCGTACAGGCGGCGCAGAAAATGGCGAATGTGCGGGTGGACCATGTGATCGCATGTTTTTCCGGTGGCAATCCGCGCAGCTACGGCCTGGCCGGGGCGGTGGATCTGCAGGGCAGCACGGTTACAGAGCATGACGTGGCGCGGGTTCTGGCCAGTTGCGACACGCCCGATTTTGGCGATGGGCGCGAAGTTTTGCATGCCCAGCCGGTGAATTTCGCAGTTGATCACCGATCCGGGTTGGGGGATCCGCGCGGCCAGAATGGCAACCGCCTTTCGGTTGATATGCACCTTTTGACGGCCGATTCCGGCGTGATCAGAAACCTTCTTTACTGCATCAAGCGGTGCGATCTTGAATTGGCGGGCATCGCCAATTCGGCCTATGTGTCTGGCGTCAGTTCACTGGTGGAAGATGAACAGGAACTGGGCGCGGCCTGCATTGATCTGGGCGGTGGATCAACCAGCATCTCTATCTTCATGAAAAAGCACATGATTTTCGCGGATAGCGTGCGCCTTGGCGGCGATCACGTGACGCAGGATATTTCCAAGGGCCTTCAGGTGCCCCTGGCAACGGCGGAACGGATCAAGACCTTTTATGGCGGCGTTGTGGCCACGGGCATGGATGACCGCGAGATGATAGAGATCGGCGGCGACACGGGCGATTGGGAACATGACCGGCGCCAGGTTAGCCGGGCCGAGCTGATCGGCATCATGCGCCCGCGTGTCGAAGAGATTTTGGAAGAGGTCCGCGACCGTCTGGACGCTGCCGGCTTTGATCATCTGCCCTCCCAGCAGATCGTGTTGACAGGCGGCGCCAGCCAGATCCCCGGCCTTGACGGGCTTGCCCCCAAAATTCTTGGCCAGCAAGTGCGCCTTGGGCGGCCGTTGCGTGTTCAGGGCCTGCCTCAGGCGGCCACGGGGGCTGCTTTTGCCGCATCCGTCGGCCTGTGCCTGTTCGCAGCGCACCCCCAGGATGAATGGTGGGATTTCGACATCCCGGCCGAAAGTTACCCGGCAAGATCGCTGAAACGCGCGGTGAAATGGTTCAAGGATAACTGGTAACCCCTAGATGTCGTAGAGCCGGCAAAATCCCGCTGAAAACTCCTCGAAAACACCCATATTTTGCGGTGTTTTCGTGTTTTTTGCGTGACGGTTCGCCTTTTTCTGTCTAGAAATGGGGGTGAGTAGGCAAAACCAGCATGATTCAAGCTGGCAATTTCAGACAGGCGGACAGATCATGGCATTGAACCTAACGGTACCCGGGCAGGAAGATTTGAAACCCCGTATTACGGTGTTTGGTGTCGGTGGCGCCGGGGGCAACGCGGTTAACAACATGATCGACAAGGCCCTTGATGGGGTCGAGTTTGTGGTCGCCAACACAGACGCGCAGGCGCTTCAGCAATCAAAATCACAGGGCCGCATCCAGATGGGTGTAAAGGTTACCGAAGGTCTGGGGGCAGGTGCACGCCCCTCGGTCGGTGCCGCGGCTGCCGAAGAAACCATCGAAGAGATCGTGGATCACCTTGCCGGGGCGCATATGTGCTTCATCACCGCAGGCATGGGTGGGGGCACCGGAACCGGCGCCGCCCCGATCATTGCGCAGGCCGCGCGCGAACTTGGGGTTCTGACCGTCGGCGTTGTGACCAAGCCATTCCAGTTTGAAGGCGCCAAGCGGATGCGCCAGGCCGAAGATGGCGTGGAAGCCCTGCAAAAGATGGTTGATACGCTGATCATCATTCCAAACCAGAACCTGTTCCGCCTGGCCAACGAAAAAACGACCTTTACCGAGGCGTTTTCGATGGCAGACGACGTGTTGTACCAGGGCGTGAAGGGCGTGACCGATTTGATGGTGCGCCCCGGCCTGATCAACCTTGATTTCGCCGATGTTCGTGCCGTGATGGACGAAATGGGCAAGGCGATGATGGGCACGGGCGAAGCCGAAGGCGAAGATCGCGCCATTCAGGCCGCCGAAAAGGCCATCGCCAACCCGCTGCTGGACGAAATCAGCCTGCGCGGCGCGCGCGGTGTTCTGATCAACATCACCGGCGGTTACGACCTTACATTGTTCGAACTGGACGAAGCCGCAAACCGCATCCGCGAAGAGGTGGACGCCGAGGCGAACATCATCGTCGGCTCGACCCTGGATACCGGGATGGAAGGCAACATGCGCGTCAGCGTTGTGGCCACCGGGATCGACGCCACCGAAGGCGCCCGTGATATGCCGGTGCCGCGCCGTGGTCTGGCCCAGCCGCTTCATTCACCGCTTGAAGTTGAACAAAAGCTGGAAGCAGAAGCGCCCGCCGCGATCGCTGCCGCTGCCTCGATCGAGGCAACCCCGGCACCGTCCGAGCCAAGCTTGTTTGACTCAACCCCGCCGTTTGACACCGATGAGCGGTATGAAAACGTTTTTGCAGCCGAAGACGCGGGGCAGGATCTGCCGCCCCCCGCCTATCAGCCGCGTGCTCAGGAGCCCGCGCCGCAAGAACAGTATTACGAAGATGAACCCGCCGTGGCGCAGTTTGTTGCCCCCAAGGCGCCCGCACCCGGCACACCTTCGCCAGAGGCATTGGCGCGGTTGCAGGCCGCCGTACAGCGCCAGCCCGGTCAGGCCCAGCAGGCGGCACCTCAGGGGCATCCAGAAGCTGAAAAACCCCGCTTTGGCATCAACTCGCTGATCAACCGGATGACAGGCCATGGCGCCGCAGATGCGCAGGGCCAGCCGGCGCGCGCGCAGGTGTCACCCCAGGTTCCACAGGAAGAACAGGCTGCCAGCCCCGAGCAGGAAAAAATTGATATTCCCGCCTTCCTGCGGCGCCAGGCGAACTAAGCGCGCTCACATCTGAATTTTAAAAGGCCGGATTCGTCCGGCCTTTTTCTTTTGTTTCTGGGGTGTTAGGCGGCGATCCCCCGCGCTTAGGCAGGTATTCGCCAAGCGGGGTTGAAGATGTTTCAATCGGTTACAAAGTTTGTGTTGAGGTTAACAAGTGGTGACATTACCTGTTGCCCACCAAGGCAAACGCTCGCCTGACCATAGATTTACAGGAAACTCGTGCAAGCCACAGTCTCATCACCCGTTAGTTTTACCGGCATAGGGCTCCACTCAGGGCGCCCGGTGCGTATGACTGTGCATCCGGCTTCGGCGGAATATGGCATCTGGTTTAAACGTCTGGATGAAGAAACGCGCGACCCGCTGATTGCTGCGCGTTGGGATGTGGTTGAACCATCGCGCCTGTGCACGCTTTTGCGCAACACCGATGGGGTCGAGGTTTCGACCGTGGAACACATCATGGCTGCCCTGGCAGGGTGTGGCATTCAAAACGCATTGATCGAAATTGACGGGCCGGAAGTACCCATTCTTGATGGATCTTCGGCGCGCTTTGTGGCGGGGCTGGTAAAGGCCGGCGTGCGCCGCCTTGATGCCCCATCGCGCATGATCAAAGTGCTGAAAACCGTGGAAGTTCGCGAAGGCGAAGCCTGGGCGCGGCTGGAACCTTCGGACACGATGGAAATCGAATTCCACATCAATTTCGAAGATCAGGCCATCGGGCAGCAGGATAAAACCCTGAACCTGGCCAATGGTGCCTTTGTGCGCGAATTAAGCGATAGCCGCACGTTCTGCCGTCAGGCCGATGTGGATGTGATGCGCGAAAACGGCCTGGCCCTGGGTGGCACGCTGGAAAACGCTGTTGTGGTTGACGGCGATGATGTTCTTTCCCCCGGCGGTCTGCGCCATGATGACGAAGCGGTGCGCCACAAAATGCTGGACGCACTTGGGGATCTGGCCCTTGCCGGGGCGCCTGTGATGGCGCGCTATACTGGCCATCGTGCCGGGCATGCCCTGACCAATAAATTGCTGCACGCCTTGTTCGCGTCCCCTTCGGCATGGCGTCTGGTTGCCTGTGATGCCGATATGGCCAGCCGCCTTCCCGGTGTCGGGGTTGTGGCCGCTGATTTGCCACTGTCTGCGTGATAAGCGTAAATTCCCGCCTAAAGCCATTTTGCCCGGAAATATTCTGTGCTACGACTTGGTTGATCAAAACCGGACCCGTTGGGTCAGGGTGAAACACTTGTCATGGGGTAGGCGCGGAACATGAGGCGCGACAGGTTTGGTAAGCGAATTCTTGGTGGTGTGACCGCGCTGGCGCTTTTGTCCAGCTGTGGGGCGTTTGACAGTGCCGGCAGTGGCCTGTTTGGCGGCAGCGGCAGCCTTGGTGGATGGTTCAGCAGCAATCGCCCGGTTGAAAAACCGATCGAGCAATATAGCGCTGAAGAAATCTACAAGCGCGGCGAATACGATCTTGGGAACGAAGACTTCAAGGCCGCGGTAAAGTGGTTTGGCGAGGTTGAGCGCCTGTATCCCTATTCCGAATGGGCAAAACGCGCGCTGATCATGCAGGCGTTTTCCTACCATAAAGACAAAAAGTTCGAAGAATCACGCGCCGCTGCCCAGCGGTTCATTGATTTCTATCCGGCAGATGAAGATGCCGCCTATGCGCAATATCTTCTGGCGCTGTCTTATTATGACCAGATCGAAGATATCGGGCGCGATCAGGCCCTGACCTTCAAGGCGCTTCAGGCGCTTCGCACCGTGATAGAACGCTACCCCGATACGGAATACGCGCGTTCGGCTGTTTTGAAATTTGATCTGGCCTATGATCATCTGGCCGCCAAGGAAATGGAAGTTGGGCGCTATTACCTGAAGCGCGGGCATTTCACCTCGGCGATCAACAGGTTCCGTGTGGTGGTGGAAAACTTCCAGACAACAACACATGTGGCCGAAGCCCTGCACCGTCTGGTCGAATCGTACCTGTCGCTGGGGCTGACACAGGAAGCACAAGCCGCTGGCGCGATCCTTGGTTACAATTACCAGTCTACCGAATGGTATCAAAGCAGCTATGACCTGCTGGTCAAACAGGGCCTTCAGCCCGAGGCCAGGGGCGACAACTGGCTTGCAAAGATCTACCGGCAGCTGATCAAGGGCGAATGGCTGTGAGCCATTCGTGACGGCCGGAGGTATCGATGCTCAGAGGCCTTGAAATCCGCGATATGCTGATCATTGACCGGCTGGTGTTAGAATTCCAGCCGGGCCTGAACGTGCTGACCGGGGAAACCGGCGCGGGCAAATCCATCTTGCTTGATTCACTCGGGTTTGTGCTGGGCTGGCGCGGGCGCGCCGATCTGGTGCGCGCGGGGGCTGATCAGGGCGAGGTCACAGCCTGGTTTGATCTGGCCCCCACCCACCCGGCGCGCGCGGTTCTGCAAGAGGCGGGCATTCCGGCCGGGGATGAGGTGATCTTGCGCCGCGTAAACCGCGCAGATGGGCGTAAAACCGCGTGGATCAATGACCGGCGCGCATCGGGCGAAGTGTTGCGCGCGCTGTCTGAACGCCTGGTGGAACTTCATGGTCAGCAGGATGACCGGGGGCTTTTAAACCCCCGTGTGCACCGCCAGTTGCTGGATGCTTTCGGCACGCTGGATGGGCGCGTTGCGGCCTGCCGGGCGGCGTGGCGCGCTTTGGCGCATGCGCAATCCGGGCTGGATGATGCCCAGGCCCGCCTGAAAGAGGCCCGCGCCGAAGAAGATTTCCTGCGCCATGGTGTGGATGAACTGGATGCGCTGGCCCCTGAACCGGGCGAAGACGCAACTCTGGATGCCCACCGCCGCCTGATGCAGGCCGCAGAACGGGTGGGCGAAGACATCACAAAAGCCTCGGCCGCACTGGGGGGCGGGGATGGCGCCGAAGGGCGCATGGGGGATGCGTTGCGCTGGCTGGAGGGCGCTGCGGATCGCGTTGGCGCGGCCCTGGATCCAGCCATTCAGGGCCTTAGCCGGGCGTTGGTTGAACTGGGCGAAGCCAGCGAAGCGGTAGAAGATGCGCTGCGCGCCCTGTCCTTTAATCCAAGCGAACTGGAACAGACCGAAGAACGGCTTTTTGCGATCAGGGCTTTGGCGCGCAAACATGGGGTGCAACCGGATGATCTGGGCGCTTTTGCCGATGATCTGCGCGCCCGGCTAACAGCGCTGGACAGTGGTGCTGCGGATATTGCGGCTTTGACACAGGCGCGCGACGAGGCGCAAAAAAGCTATGATCTGGCGGCCCGCGCACTGACAGACAAACGCACATCTGCCGCAAAGGCGCTGGACAAGGCGATGGCGGCCGAACTGGCCCCGTTAAAGATGGAGCGCGCGGTTTTCGTAACGCAGATCACCCCGGCCGATCCCGGCCCGGATGGCTGCGACAGCGTGATCTTCACGGTTGCCACAAACCCCGGCGCACCGTCTGGCCCGCTGAACAAGATCGCATCGGGTGGGGAATTGAGCCGCTTTCTGTTGGCCCTAAAGGTGTGCCTGACGCGCGAAACCGAAGGTCTGACCATGATCTTTGACGAGATTGACCGCGGTGTCGGCGGCGCCACCGCCGATGCAGTTGGCCGCCGTCTAAGTGAACTGGCCGAGGGTGGGCAGGTCTTGGTGGTCACCCATTCACCGCAGGTTGCAGCCCTTGGCGCGCATCACTGGCGGGTGGAAAAGGCCGTTACCGGGGGCCAAACCCTGTCAACGGTCACGGCGTTGGGCCAACCCGCCCGTGTGGATGAAGTGGCCCGTATGCTGGCCGGTGACACCGTTACCCAAGAAGCGCGCGCCGCCGCACGCGCCCTTCTGGAACGTTAATTCCGCGGGTCTTTCAGCAATCTGCGCCAAAGCGGGCGAATATCCAGGGCGGCCACGCTGATACCCAGCGGGATCATCCAGAACCCAAGAACTGGCAGAAAGCCGAAGATACCGCCAATAATCAGGACAATGCCCAATGCCAGCCTCAGGCCGGGTGGAATGTTTTTGCGCACCCAGGCCCGAAACCGGCGAAAGGTTTTCATCAACCGCTGCCTGCGGGTGCTGTCAGCTTTCCCATCTGGCGGCGTTTGAGTCACATCAGTTGCCCCGCACCATCTTGCCCGGGTTCAAAATGCCCGTCGGGTCCAATGTGCGTTTGATATCCCCCATCACCCCCCATGCGGGGCCGTGTTCATCTTCCATATAATCCAGCTTGCCCATGCCAATCCCATGTTCACCCGTCACCGTGCCCCCAAGGCGCAGGGCGCGTGTGTTCATACGTTTGGCAATGGCGCGCGCTTCGTCCCATTCGTCAGGTTCAAGCGGGTCAACCAGCAGGATCGCGTGGAAATTGCCATCCCCCACATGCCCCAGGATTGGCCCCAGGATGGACGAGGCTTCGATATCGGCGCGGGTTTCTTCGACAGCCTGCGCCAGTTCTGAAATCGGCACGCAGATGTCGGTGACAATGGCGCGCGCGCCGGGGCGCAAGTTCAGGCAGGCCCAATGGGCGTGGTGGCGCATGGTCCACAATGCATTGCGGTCTTCGGGCCGTGTGGCTGTTTCAAAGTCCGAGGCGCCGAATTCCTCGGCGATTTCCCCAAACCGCTGCGCATCTTCGCTGGCCGAGTTTTCAGAACCGTGGAATTCAATCATCAAATGGGGTTTTTCGGCCATTTCGCTGCCCGAGTAGGCGTTAAAGGCGCGCGCGGTGTTTGCATCCACAAATTCGATCCGCGCCATGGGAATACCCATCTGAATGGTCTGCACCACGGCCTCCACCGCGTCTTCCATCCGCTGGAAGGAACAGATCGCGGCCGAAACGGCCTCGGGTTGGCCATGCAGGCGCACCGTCAGTTCCGTGATGATGCCAAGCGTGCCTTCAGAGCCCAGAAAAAGCGCCGTCAGGTCATAGCCGGCCGAAGATTTCTTGGCGCGCGTACCTGTGCGGATGATGCGCCCGTCGGCCAACACCACCTCCAGTGCCATGACATTGTCGCGCATGGTGCCATACCGCACCGCAGTTGTGCCGCTGGCGCGGGTTGCTGCCATGCCGCCAAGGGTGGCATTGGCGCCCGGATCCACCGAAAAGAAAAGGCCGGTTGTGCGCAATTCCTGATTCAGGTCTTCGCGCGTCAGGCCCGGTTGCACCACCGCATCCATATCGCCCTGATTGATCTTCAGCACCCGGTTCATCCGCGCCATATTCAGCGTCACACCACCTTTTATGGCGCTTGTATGCCCCTCCAGTGATGTTCCCGCCCCATAGCCGATGACAGGGCAGGCGTGGCGATTGCAGATTTTCAGGATCTCGGAAACTTCCGCCGTCGTCTCTGGCCAGATCACCGCATCGGGGGGTGTCAGGGGAAAATGTGTTTCGCTTCCCCCATGTGCATCCAGATCGGGCTTGGACAGGCTCAGCCGATCGCCTAGTAATGATGAAAGCTCGGTAATTGCGGTTTCGATGGTCATGCCATCCTCTCTTCTATGTCACCGTATAAATCTAAGCCATGCGGGCGGGCGATAAAACCCCGTGAAACAGGGTGTTTATGTCGGAAGCCTTAAAAACTTTTCTTACCCAGCAGGCCAAGGCAGCCAATGCGGCCCTGCGCGAGGCATGGCATGTGCTGCGCACACAGGGGCCGGGGCAAATTCAGTTCTGGTTTATCGCGCTGGCGATCGGCATCGCGGCGGGGTTTGCGGCGCTGCTGTTTCGCATGGGCATCGAAAAGCTGCAGGCGTTTTTATATGGAACCAACGATGTATCGCATCTGCACAGCTATGCGCAAACGCTGCCCTGGTACTGGATCCTTGGCCTGCCCACGGCGGGGGGGCTGATTGTTGGGATCATCCTGCACTGGTTCACCCATGATGGCCGGGTGCGTTCTGTTGCCGATGTGATCGAAGGCGCAGCCCTGTGGGAAGGGCGGGTTGAAAAGCGCGCGGGCCTGGGGTCTGCGCTGGCGTCTTTCATTACGCTTTCTTCGGGCGGATCATCCGGGCGCGAAGGGCCGGTGGTGCATCTGGCGGCTGTCATGGCAACCTGGGTCTCGAACCGCATCAACGCCAGTGGGATCACGGCGCGCGATTTGTTGGGCTGTGCGGTGGCGGCGGCTGTGTCGGCATCCTTTAACGCGCCCATTGCGGGCGGTCTGTTCGCACTGGAAGTGATCCTGCGCCACTTCGCAGTGCACGCATTCGCGCCGATCGCCATCGCCAGTATCGCAGGTACGGTGATCAACCGGCTGGAATTCGGAAATGTGACAGAGTTTCGCCTGGCCGCCGAAGGCTCGCTTGCCTTTTACGTGGAACTGCCGGCCTTTCTGATCCTTGGGGCATTGTCCGGGGTTGTGGCGGTTGCCCTGATGAAGTCGATCTTCTGGTCTGACGACCTAGGCAACACCATTCAATCGCGCCTGCGCCTTCCAGGTATCTTTCGCCCGGCGCTGGCGGGGCTGATGCTGGGCGCGCTGGCAATCTGGTTTCCCCATATCATCGGGGTTGGCTATGAAACCACGTCAACAGCGCTGACAGGTGGCCTGCTGCTGCATGAGGCGATTGTCTTTGCCATCCTGAAAACCGTGGCCGTATCCATCACGATGGCCGGGCGCATGGGGGGCGGGGTGTTTTCGCCCGCCCTGATGGTGGGGGCCCTGACCGGGCTGGCCTATGGGCTGATCGCCACAGCCATCTTTCCGAATGTTTCAGGGTCAGAAACCCTTTATGCGCTGGCGGGCATGGGGGCGGTGGCGGCGGCCGTTCTGGGCGCCCCGATTTCCACAACGCTGATCGTGTTCGAACTGACCGGGGACTGGCAGACAGGTATTGCGGTTATGGCGGCGGTGTCGGTGTCATCCGCGCTGGCCAGCCGCCTGGTGGACAGGTCTTTTTTCCTGACACAGCTGGAGCGGCGCAACATCCACCTGGCGGCCGGGCCGCAGGCCTATCTTTTGTCGATGGTGCGGGTGGCATCGATCATGCGGGGCAAAGACGCGCCCGACTGCGCGGGCGAAGAAGGCTGCTGGGCGCTGATCGAACAGGGCATTTACATAGACGGGAACGCCACGCTAGAGGCGGCGATGCCGGTGTTTGAAAACAGCAACACCGGGTTCATCCCCGTTGTAACCCTGTCGGGCGAGGGCGAGCCCCCCGAACTATGGGGTGCTGTGTTTCATGTGGATGCGCTGAAGGCCTTTAACCGGGCCTTGTCGGAAACCGCGGCCGAGGAACATTCCTGAGCGCCTTTCCCCGGCGCCCACCACTGCGCGCTGTTAGGAAAGCGCGCGGGTCAGGGCGCAAAACCCCTCAATCCCGATTTCTTCGGCGCGTGATGTGGGTTTGATCCCCACGCTTGTCAGGATCGTTTCAATATCCGGCGACAGGGATTTCAGGCTGGCGCGCAGCATCTTGCGCCGCTGGTTAAAGGCGGTGGCGACAACCTTTTGCAGCTTGTTGCCATCCGCAGGAAAACGCGGCTCGGCCAAAGCTTTCAGCAAAACCACGGATGAATGAACCTTTGGCGCAGGTGTGAAAGCTTCCGGAGGAAGGTCCATCACGATGCGCGCGTCGCACCGCCATTGCGCCAGAATGGCCAGCCGCCCATAGGCTTTGCTGCCCGGTTGCGCCACGATACGTTGGGCCACTTCTTTCTGAAACATCAGCGTCAGGCTTTCCCAGGCGGGTGGCCAGCTGGGCGGTGTCAGCCAGCGCACCAAAAGCTCTGTTCCCACGTTATAGGGAAGGTTTGAAACCACCCTGATGGGGGGCTGCAGGTGTTGTGTAAGGTCGATTTCCAGGGCGTCGGCGTTCAACACATCCAGACGGCCGGGGTAGGCTGCGGCGATTTCGGCCAGGGGGGCCATGGCGCGGGCATCTTTTTCCACGGCCAGCACCCGGCGCGCGCCTTCGGCCAATAACCCACGCGTCAGCCCACCGGGGCCGGGGCCAACCTCCAGCACATCACATTCGCTTAAGTCCCCCGCCTGACGCGCGATTTTCGCGGTCAGGTTCAGATCCAGCAAAAAGTTCTGCCCCAGCGATTTTTTAGCGGTCAGCCCATGTGTGGCGATCACCTCGCGCAGAGGGGGAAGGGTGTCTATCGCACTCATGTTCGGGCGTGTCCCATTTGTTGTGCCATGCGCAGGGCGGCGATCAGGGAAGATGCGTCTGCCTGCCCGGTTCCGGCAATGTCAAAAGCGGTGCCATGATCGGGCGAGGTGCGCACAAATGGCAGCCCCAGGGTCACGTTGACCCCATGGGCAAAATCCAGCGTCTTGATCGGGATCAGCGCCTGATCGTGATACATGCACACGGCCGCATCATAACGCGCGCGCGCTTCGGGGTGGAACATCGTATCGGCCGCCAGGGGGCCGGCGAAATTCAGGCCTTCGGCGCGAAGGTCATCCAGAAGGGGCGCGATCAGGGTGATTTCTTCATGTCCCATCGCGCCGCCTTCGCCAGCGTGGGGGTTTAGCCCGGCAACCGCAATGCGCGGCGTTTCCAGTGCGAAATCGCGCGCCAGGGCGGCGTGGGTGATGCGCAGCGTCTTTTCCAGGCTTTCGCGGGTCAACGCGCCTGCCACCTTGCTAAGGGCGATGTGGATGGTCGCAGGCACAACGCGCAGCGCGTCACAGGCCAGCATCATCACCACATCATCCACACCCGCCAGATGCGCCAGAAATTCGGTGTGGCCGGGAAAGGCAAAACCGGCGCCATCTTTTAGCGCCTTCTTATGGATCGGGTTGGTGCACAGCGCGCTTGCCTTGCCCGATTGCACCAGGCGGACAGCTTGTTCAATCACCTCGATCACATGGCGGGCATGTGCGGGGTTTGGCCGGCCGCATTCGCGTGCGGGCCCAAAGCTGTGCTGTAAAACCGGCAGGCCATCGCGCATCGCGTCACTGGCCTGGCTGGGGTCGCCAATCTCGACAAAGGCCGTGTTGGCGGGCAAATGCGCCTGATCCCCGATCAGAAAGAACGAAAGTTCATCGCGCAGCGCGGCCCATGCCTTAACGGCAATCTCGGGCCCGACCCCCGCAGGTTCGCCCATGCTCAGAGCGATCGGTCCGCGTGTCATGTTTACTTCACGATCTCGATAAAGGCAGCGGCGCGCAGATCTTCCAGATAACCGTTTGCCAGCGCCATGATCCGCTGATTCATCAGCTGATTGCGAATTTCATCGCGCGACACTTCTTCGGGCAAAACGCGCGTGCGCCCGCACAGCATCAAAAACACCATCGTCTGTCCGTCAGATCGGGTCAGGGCGGTGGAGATTTCGTTGTCATCCAGTTTTGCCAGTTCCAGGGCGAAATCGGCAGGCACCTGGGAAACCGGCAGCACCTCGCGCTGAAGACGCTCCTGGGGCAGGCCATGCGCCACGCCGTAAAGATCATCGCAGGTGTCGATATCATTTCTGATTTTTGCGGCCTGGGCGGCGGCGGCACCGCTTGCAGCGCCATCAATGTAGAATGCGGCGTAGTCAATGCTGACGTCTGATGCGGCCGGTACATCCGTTTCCGAAATCGCGCGCATCTGGAACAGGGCGATGCCATTGCGCACCGGAATGGGCGGCGTCACCTGACCCGGTGACAACGGCAACACCAGCGCCGATACATTCGCCGGCAGGTTGGAAATATCCATCCAGTCAAGGCGCCCGCTGCGCCCCCGGCTTGGCGAAACAGAATATTTCTGGGCCGCGCTGGCAAAGGCTGTCAGCGAGGTGATTTTGGACAGTGCAGTGGCCCGCTGCGAAGATGCTTTCGCGGATTCCGGTGTATCGGCGGGCAGAACGATTTCGGACAACAGCACCCGCACCCCGGCGCCGGGCTGGGTCAGGGCGACGGCGCGGTCGATCTCGGCCTCAGAAATCTGAACCGTTGGCGCAAAACGCATGCGCAGGATATTGCGCCACTTCAGGCCGGCCGACACAAAATCGCGAAAGGATTCCGCCGAAACGCCCCCTGCGCCGATGGCCTGGATAAACTTGTCTGTCTCAAGGTTTGCCCGCGCGGCAAATTCGGCCATGCCCGCGTTCAGCTCTTCCTCGGTCAGCTTGATGCCCATCTGGTCGGCGGCGCCAAGTTGCAGGCGCTCGTTGATGAGCTGTTCCATCGCCATGGCATGAATATCGCCCGGCGCATTCAGAAGCTTCAGAAATGCCGTGCGCTGTGAAACCTCATAGGCGGTGATGACGCGGTCATTGATCTTTGCCACCGGGGCAAACAGATTTTGCGCAGCGGCGGGGTTAAAAGCCGCAGTGAACACCACCAACAACAGGGCCGTTGGCAGGCGTTTCAGAAAGGTGAACAGGTTTGTTTTCATCAAGCTCGTCCGTTTTGCCCGCAGGCGATCTATCTGGCGCATTGTCCAGATGCCACACCGCTGTTGCCACCGAATCCAGTTAACGCGATCGAAAAGCTGACATCCGTCGTTGGCGCCACACTAATAGAGGAAGTAAAGCGACGCGAGAGGGAAAGATCAATCGTCACGCATTCATTGCGGTATTCTACCCCCAATCCGGCCTTTGTGGCCTTCAGGGCCTGCGCATCAAAGCGCCAATCCACATTGGCCCGCCAGCCCGGATTAAACTGGTATCCCGCGTCCATAACCAATTCATGCGTCGTATCTGTGCGGCCTTCGGCTGCGTCGGCGATCACCCAGACATGGCCACCGGACAGCGCGATTTTGTCGCCCTGAAACGCGGCAAGCGTTTCGGCCTTTGTAACGGCAAGGCTGTCAGCCAGAAGAAAACGGCTTTGCACCGAAACACGATCGCTGAATTGCGCCTGACCCGCGATCAGCCAGTCCGATGTGATCCCGTCCAGCCCCGAGGCCGCCGAGAACTGGCCAAGATCCTGCGCCCGCAGGACTTTTCCGCCTGCCAGGGTGAAGGACCAGCCGCTGGGGTCATAGCGCGTCCAGGTCAGGCCAAGGTTGGCGCGTGCGCCCCGTTCATATCTGTCAAATCCGGGGAAACGTGACAGGTCAAACAGGTTTGCCTCGTCAAATTCCACCATCAGGCTGTCTTCGTTGGGCACTGCGGCGCCGATCTGATCCGACCAGGCCAGTTGCGCAACAGGTTCCAGAATGTTCACCGCGCCGCGCGCATCGGTGCGCGACATTGGCCAGCGCAAGGTGACCGCGGCGGATGGGGTGATGTGGGTCTGGCGGGTGGCAAAGGCCGGGTCCTGGCGGATCCAATAGGTATCGGCCGCTAAGGCGCCTTCAACTTCGCCGATCATCCCGTTTTTGAATACCCTGTCGCGCCGCCATTCCAGCCCGGCGCCGGCATGCGCCATATCCCGCCCCAGACCGGGCAGCGCGGATTGGCGCATATGGCCATTCAGGCTGAAGGTATACAGTGCCTCGCCCCCGATCAGGGCGGGCTGGAACCGGCGTTCATACAGGATTTCCGCCAGATCCAGGGGCAATTGGTCGGCTGTCGCGATTTCGGATGCGCGCAGGGTCTGGAACCGGGTCAGCCCGGCAAAGATGTATTCATTGCGCCGGGTACGTGTCAGTTCGACCCCGCTTTTCAGGCGGTCCTGGTCGGAATACCCGTAGTCCAGCAAATACGCTTCGTCCGAAACCTGTTCGATGTTGAAATTCAGTTTGAAATCACGCGCGATATCAAACTGGCCCTGACCAAACAGGTAGTACCGGGTTTGGGCGGGGATCAGAACATCGCGGCTGATGGCGCCCTGCAAGTTTATGCCGCCCATGGCGAACATCTGGCGATACCGCGCCTCCAGCGTCGTTGTCTGGGGGGACAGGAAGGGCGAAAGTGTCAGATCCGCGTGATCGCCGATGCGAATGAAATACGGGATGCTCAGGCCCGTTCCCACCTGGCTGTTTGCCCGCATTTTGGGGGTCAGGAACCCGGTGGCGCGTGTCAGCGTCGGGTCTGGCAGGCGCAGGCTGGGCAGGTAGAAAACCGGGATGTCCATGATGCGCAGTTGCGCGTCACGAAAATATAGCTGGCGTTCCTGCTGGTCATGAATAACGCGGCTGGCGCGGATCTGCCACAACGGAACAGGGCGGTTCACACAGACCTGACAGGACGATGTGACAACCTTGGTCATCTGGGTGTAACGCCCCTGCACACGGTTGATTTCGGCCGCCGCGATTTGCAGCTGCTGGTCCAGCACCAGGCGGGCGCCGCGTAAAATTCCGTTGCGCAGGTCCGTGGACAGTTCGGCACCATCCGCCACCATCATGACCTCGCTGCCCTGCGTCAGGGTGATCGGCCCGTCAACGGTCAACAGATCGGCGTTTCGGTCATACAAAACCCGCGTGGCCGTCAGGCTGATGCCTTCATAAAGCACGACAACGTTGCCTTCGGCCAGAATGCGCGCGCCGCCAAGCACCTGCACCCGGTCGGCAATCAGGCTGGCGTTCTGGGCAAACGACACAACAGGGGCGCCCAGCAGGAAAAGCCCCAGAAGCGCCAGAAGGCGTGATATGTGGCGCAAACCCTTCATCCGTCTTCCAAGTGTAAAAGAATGCCCAGTGATAACAAAACAGCCGCCACCGGCGGTGTCCAGGCGGCAACCAAAACAGGTATTTGGCCGTTTTCCCCCAGAATTTGCGCGAAATTCCTTATGAAATAGATTCCAAATCCAAACATCAGCGCCAGCAAAACCATCAACCCCGTGCGCCCAAACCGCGTGTGGCGCATGGTAAAGCCCGCCCCGATAAGCAGCATCGCGATCAGCGACAGGGGCGTTGCCAGCTCCATCTGGAACCAGACCCGGTGCTGGCGTGATGAAAACCCGGCCTCTTCCAGCTGATCAATAAACCCGGGCAGTTCCCATATCTGGATCGAGGATGGCGCGCCAAAACTGTCCTGAATTTGTTTTTGCGTCAGATTGGATGAAATCCAGTACACCTTGCGCTCAACCGCGCTTTTTTCGGGGTTTGACGTGTTGGAAAGGGTCCAGACTTTGGCCTGCGTTAAAGACCAGCGCCCGGGCTCCAGACGGGCCGATGCCGCATCGACGCGCGAAATGACGGCACCGTCTGTGTCAAAGCTGAAAAAGGTCACACCGTAAAGCTGTGTGCCTTCAAGCTCTGACCGCTGGGCATGAATAACCGTTTGCCCGGCCCTGTTGCCCTGACGCAGCCACAGCCCTTCGGGGCTCAGCGACATGACGCTGGTGGACGCGCTGCGCAGATGGCTGGACAGCAGCTGATATTGCTTGGATGTGGCTGCAACGATGGGGTTGAAAGCGGCCAGCGCCAGCAGCCCGATCAGGAAAATCGTGATGATCGGCGCACTCAGGGTCAGCAGCGCAGACCGCCCCGACGCGCGCGTCACCACCATTTCGCTGGAGCGCGCCAGCCCCAGAAACATCGTGACCGTCGCCAGAATAACCAGCAGCGGCAGGGTTTTGGCAATCCAGGTTGGCAAATTCAAAAGGCTGAGCTGCACAATGGCGATCATGCCAACGGTATTGCTGTCAAAGGTGCGGATGTGTTCGACAACGTCAAGCAACAGGAAAACCATGGCCATCACCCCGGCCACCAGCAGGAAAGACCATAAAAACCGCCGCGCGATGTACAGGTGAAGGGTCATACCGGCGCCTCCGGGGTTTGGCGGCTGCGCCGGGTGTACAGTGCCGGGCGCGCGGACACCCAGAGGATTGCCAGGTTCAGCGCCAGCCCAAAGACCCCGGGCAGATAGATAACCCAAAACAACCTGACATCGCTTCTGGCGGTATTGGCCATAGCGTTATCAAAGAACTTCAGCACGACAATCAGAACCACCGCGCCAAAAATCTGGCGCCACAGGCCAAAACGGCTGAACCCGCCCAGTAACAACACGCTGAACCCGGTCAGGGCAGCCACCAGCGAAAGGATGCCCTGCGCGGTGCGAAAATGGGCCTCGAACAGGAAGGTCGCGCGGTCTGATCCGGTTTCGGCCAGCAACGCGGGCGCGGCCTTTAACAACGAAGGCGTATAAAGCTGCCCGATCGTGCGCCCCGGGAAAAGGGAATCTGAGATCATCGAGGAAATATCATAGGTGAAATCATCAAACCCGGTGATCGAAAGGCGCTGGCCGTCCGCCTCCAGTACCTGTGCCAGACCCCGAAACATCAACAGGCGCGGCCCGGACTGGGTGCGCATGATCAGGGCGCGCTGCGCGGTATAGATGTAATGGCGCGCCTCATCGCGGTCATCGGAAAGGAAGATATCGTGGATTTCGCCATCGGCAGTGATTTCGCGGATATAAACCGTAATCCCATCCGATGGGTGGACAAACCGGCCCTCTGTCAGGAACCGTGCCGATACGTTTTGCGAAACTTCAGCCTGACGCTCCGCCAGGCGAATCTGGCTCATCGGAACCAGAACATGGGTCAGAACCACGATGAAAACCCCGGTGAAGATGCCAAAGGCAAAGACCGGGCGCGACAGGCGAAAAGGGCTGTAGCCCGCGGCCTCGGCAACCACCAGTTCGCTTTCATTGGCCAGCTTGTTGGTTACGAAAATCGCGCTGGCCGCGGCGGCGATGGGCAATACGATCGCGATGATCAGGGGCAGGGAAAGGGCGGTGAATTCCAGAACCACCCAGGCGGTTTCACCATTGGCGATCAGTTGGTCAAAAAGCACAACAGCCCGGTTGACCCAGTAGATCAAAACCAGGACCAACGCGAAGAACCCGAAGTGCAACAACAGCTGCGACAGCATATATCTGCCGAATCTGGCCAAGTTTTCCCCCAAAAACACCGACACCTTTGATATATTTCTAGCGGATTGCGCCCTGCGGGAAAACTGCTATCTGGCCATTTCTCGGGGTCAGGGCTAGGAATGGCCTACTCATCCCTGAAAGGACCCCTTGATATGACCCTTGCGACCCAGCCTTCCTTCTCTTCCCTTGATCTGGAGGCCCTGGCGGGGGCAACGGGGCGGGTTGTTGTTTTTCTGCCCGAATCCGGAAAAATGGACAAAGGCGCGCGCCGGATTAACCGGCTGACGCGCGGTGCATTGGCGCGGTTTCATGAAAGCGAGGCGTTTTCGAAAATGAAAGCGGGCGAGGCGCATGATCTGGCGTGGCCGGCAGGCATGGTGGCCCAGGCCCTTCAGGTGGTGCGCCTGGAACGCAACGCCCCCACGCAGGAGGCGCGCAAGGCCGGTGCGGTGATCGGAAAATCAGCATCGGGCACCGATGTTCTGGTGGTCACGGGCGGCATCCGCCATGCAGATCAGATCGCCCTGGGGGCGATATTGCGCGACTACACCTTTCAGGATCACAAGACGGGTGATGCGGGCCAGGTCAAACCGGGCAGCCTGACGCTGCTTGTCAGCAAACCGGACGAGATGAACGCCAAGGTCGCCCGCCTGAGCGCGCTGGCCGAAGGGGTCTTTATGACCCGTGATCTGGTGAACGAGCCGTCAAATGTTCTGACCACCACAGAATTTGCCACGCGCCTGGAAGGGTTGGCATCGCTGGGCGTGAAGCTGCGGGTTCTGGACGAAGCGGCGCTTGAAAAGCTGGGCATGCGCACGCTGCTGGCGGTCGGGCAGGGGTCTGACAGCCCGTCAAAGGTTGTGGTGATGGAATGGAACGGCGGCAAAAAGGGCGACGCACCTTTGGCGTTGATCGGCAAGGGCGTGGTGTTTGACACCGGCGGGATCAGCATAAAGCCGGCCGCGGGCATGGAAGATATGACCATGGATATGGGCGGCGCGGGCACGGTCGCCGGGGTGATGAAAACCCTGGCGTTGCGCAAGGCTGCGGCCAATGTGGTGGGCGTTGTCGGGCTGGTTGAAAACATGCCCGACGGGCGTGCCCAACGCCCCGGCGATGTGGTGCGTTCGATGAAAGGTGACACTGTCGAAGTGATCAACACCGACGCCGAAGGGCGTTTGGTGCTCTGCGATATCATGTGGTACGCGCAGGAAGAATTCAAACCGGCCGGCATGATTGATCTTGCCACGCTGACAGGGGCGATCGTTATTGGGCTGGGCCATGAAAACGCGGGCGTCTTTTCAAATGATGATGCCCTGTGCAAGGCGTTCCTGAAAGCCGCCGGCGCAGAAGGCGAAGGCGCCTGGCGTCTGCCGCTGGGCGCGGCCTATGACAAGCTGCTGGACAGCCGGGTGGCCGATATGAAAAACGTTGGCGGCCGGCCTGCGGGTTCGATCACAGCGGCGCAGTTTTTGCAGCGCTTCGTACAGGACGGAACCCCCTGGATTCACCTGGATATTGCAGGTGTGGCCAGTGTCTCGACCGAAACGGCGCTGGCGCCCAAGGGGGCGACGGGCTGGGGTGTTCTGGCGCTGGATCGCCTGGTTGCGGATATGTTTGAGGGCTGATGGGCGCTGTATATTTCTACCATATGACACGCACGCCGCTGGAAGCGACCTTACCGGCATTGCTGGCAAAATCGCTGGAGGCCGGGTGGCGCGTGGCGGTCCGTGGGACCGAAGCGGCCCGCCTTTCGTGGCTGGATGAACGCCTGTGGCTGGGGCCCGAAGACGGGTTCCTGCCGCATGGGGTTGCGGGCGGGGCGCATGATGCGGATCAGCCCGTTTTGCTGACAACCTCACCTGATCTTGCGCAGGGAATAACCTGCCTGATCTCGGTTGACGGGGCCAGTGTGGAGGCCGCTGAAGTCGCCCCGCTGGAGCGCACAAGCATCCTGTTTGATGGCAATGACCCTGACGCCGTGGCCCATGCCCGCACCCAGTGGAAAACCCTGACATCTGCCGGCTGCGCGGCGCAGTACTGGAGCCAGGAAAGCGGGCGGTGGGAAAAGAAGGCCGAGGCGTAAGTATGTGCGCCTGATCCGGGCAATATCAGCGCGTCAGGATCAGCGTGTCGGCCGCAATCTCGATCCGTTCAAATCGCCTTAGGTATGTCATCCCCAAAAGGGATGTATCCATATCGCCGCCATTCACGAAAACCGGCAGGTTGCGGTCGGTGATCTGGCCAAGTTCCACGGTTTTCACCCGCGCAGGTGCGGTGCGCACGGTTCCGTTCGCGGTGTTCGCGCTGCCAATAAAATTCAGGTTTTGCAAATCAATGCCCGCCCGCGCGGCATCCTGACGGGTCAGCACAACATCTGTGGCGCCGGTGTCGACGACAAATTCAACCGGCGTATCATTCAGCCGAAGGGTCAGGTAAAAATGCCCGTCAACGCCGCGCGGCACCTGAATTTGCCCGGTCGCGGCGATCACAGACTGGCGCGCCATCACGTCATCGCGAATATCGTTCCACAGGCCGAACCCGGCAATTACCCCCAGAAATATCAGGCCCCAGACAATCGCCTGGCGGGCGACCTTTCCAAGGGAATCGCGGTTCTCGGCGATGAAATATCCGGCCACTGCCACGCCCAGAAGGACAAGGTAGGTCAGGCGGCCCATGTCATAACTGTCCATGCGGTTTTCCCCTTCAGCCTATCGGATATAGGGGCGCATCCGGGCCGTGTCAGCCCAGGAAGCCGAAATCCGCCAGCCCGTCCAGCACGAACTGCACCGCAAGGGCGGCCAGCAACATGCCCAGCAGCCGGGTAAGAACGTTGATCCCGGTTTCGCGCAACACACGTTCCAACACGCCCGCGGACAGGAAAAAGATGATCACAACCGCCAGCACTGACAGCATGACAAGATGCACCATCAACACCTGGGTCCAGTCCGCAGCTTCGCCCGACAGCAGGATCATCGATGCCATCGCGCCGGGGCCTGCGATAAGGGGGGTCGCCAGCGGAAACACCGAAGGGTCATCCGCCGCGTCCATCCCGGTTTCACTCTGATCTTTGCGCCTTTGGCCGCGCCGTTCAAAAAGCATATCCAGTGCGGTCAGGAACAACAGCATGCCCCCGGCGATGCGAAAGGCTGACATCGAAATGCCAAGAAAGCCCAGAACCGCCTCGCCAAAAACGCCGAACATGGTCAGCAGGGCGGCGGCAACCGCCCAGGCGCGAATGGCGATCGTGCGCCTTTGCGATGGTGTGGCGCCTTTGGTCAGCGCCACGAAAATGGTGGTCAGCCCGATCGGGTCGATCACCACAAACAGGGTGACAAATGCCGGGATGTATACATGAAGGTCCATCGCTACTTCACTGCTTTTTCTAGCTTTTCCTGCGCAGAAAGCCACAGGGTTTCGGCCCGGTCCAGGCCGTTCATAACCTCGGCATACTTCTTTTGCCAAACTTCCATCTCGCCGACCTTACCATCTTCATACAGCATCGGGTCTGCCAGTTTCACGGCAAGCCTGTCACGCATTACGTTGAGTTTTGTAACGCGTTCCTCGCATTTGCGCACCTCAGCGCGCAGCGCAAGGATCTGATCACGGGTTGCGCGTTTGGGGGCGGCCACGGGTTTGGGCGCGCGTGTCGACGTTTCTGGCGTCAGAAGCATTTTGCGATAGGATTCAAGGTCTTCCTCAAAGACCTTAACACGCCCGTCCTGCACCAGCCAAAGACGATCGGCCACCAAAGACAGCAGGTGCATGTCATGGCTGACCAGAATGACCGCGCCGCTATAGGCGGTCAGCGCATCCACCAAAGCCTCGCGGCTTTCCATATCCAGGTGGTTGGTGGGTTCGTCCAGGATCAGCATGTGGGGCACATCGATGGTGGCCAGCAGAAGGGTCAGGCGCGCCTTTTGCCCACCTGAAAGTTTGGCCACCAGCGTTTCAGCCTGATCGGCCATCAACCCGAACCCTGACAGGCGTGCGCGCAGCCGGGCGGGGGTTTCGTTTGGCCGTTCGCGGCGCAGGTGTTCAATGGGCGTTTCGTCGGGATACAGCTCATCCATCTGGTGCTGCGCGAAATAGCCGATGCGCAGTTTGGAACTTTTGGTAAGCCGCCCTGAAAGTGCTGGAAGTCTGCCCGCCAACAGCTTGGAAAGAGTGGATTTACCTTCGCCGTTCTTACCCAGAAGGGCGATGCGGTCATCCTGATCAATGCGCAGGGTCAGCTTTGACAAAACAGCCTTTTCATCATAGCCGACCGCGGCGGATTCAAGCGCCACGATGGGCGGGGAAAGTTCTTCTGGCGAAGGAAAGCTGAAGGCGCGCAAAGCGGCCTCTTGCGGGGTGTTGATCGGCTTGAGGCGCGAAATCATTTTCAGGCGAGATTGCGCCTGAACAGCCTTTGACGCCTTGTAGCGAAACCTGTCGACATAAGATTGCAGGTGGGCACGGCGCGCCTCGACCTTGCGGTTTTCGGATTCCACAACCGCCAGCCGCGCAGCGCGGGTTTCGGCAAAAGTGTCATACGGGCCCTGATACAGCGTAAGCTTGCGGTCTTCCAAATGCAGGATCGCCCCGACCGAACGGTTCAGAAGATCGCGGTCATGCGAAATCACGATGACGGTGTGGGGGTAGCGCATCAGGTAGCTTTCCAGCCACAGGGCGCCTTCCAGATCCAGGTAGTTGGTCGGTTCGTCCAGCAACAAAAGGTCCGGCTGCGAAAACAGCACAGCCGCCAGGGCCACGCGCATCCGCCAGCCGCCGGAAAAATCCGAACACGGCATGACATGCTGTTCATCATCAAAGCCAAGCCCCTTGAGGATGGACGAGGCGCGCGCCTCGGCCGACCAGGCATTGATATCCGTCAGGCGGGTCTGAATTTCGGCAATGCGCGCCGGGTCTGTCGCGGTCTCGGCTTCTTCCATCAGGGCGGCGCGTTCGGTATCGGCGGCCAAAACCGTATCCAGCAGCGATGTGGCCGAGGCGGGCACTTCCTGCGCCACCCCGCCAATACGCGCCCCACGCGGCACCGAGGTATCGCCCCCCTCAAGCGCCAGTTCGCCCCGTATCAGGCGAAACAGCGTGGTCTTGCCGGTTCCGTTGCGCCCCACCAGGCCCACTTTGTGGCCATAGGGAATGACTGCCGAGGCACCTTCGAACAAAGGGCGGCCTTCGACGGCATAAGTTATGTTGTTGATGCGTAACATGACGGGCTGATAGCAGAGGCGCGCGAGGGGCGCCAGACGGTGCATGCCTTGCGGTGCGACAGTATTGCAGGTACCGCTGGGGCAAGCTTTTTCCGGAAATTCCATGCCCCAGATCACCCGCTCCCCCCCGCGCCTTGTTACACTGGTTCTGTTGACCGGCCTGTCTGTGCTGTCGCTGAACATGTTCCTGCCTTCGCTGCGCCAGATCGCGGATGGATTGCAGGCAGATTACGCGTTGGTTTCCCTTTCGATCGGGGGGTATCTGGCGGTTTCGGCGGTTTTGCAGATCATCATGGGCCCGATAAGCGATCTGGTTGGGCGCCGGCCGGTGATTCTTGGCGGTCTGGTGATCTTTATCCTGGCCTCGGTTGGCTGTGTTCTGGCAACGGATATCTGGGTGTTTCTTGGGTTTCGCGTTATGCAGGGCGCGGTGATTTCGGGCATGGTGCTTTCGCGCGCGATCATCCGCGATATGCATGAACCAAGCGAGGCCGCGCGCCTTATGGGCGTGGTGGGCATGGCAATGGCGCTGGCGCCGCTTCTGGGCCCGGTGCTGGGCGGCATTTTAGACGAGGTGTTTGGTTGGCGCGCGAATTTCGTGGCCTTTGTTGTGATGGGCGTGGTCATGGTGGTGATTGCCTGGCGTGATCTGGGCGAGACGAACCTTAGCCCGTCGGCCACCTTTACAGCGCAGTTTCGCGCCTATCCCGCCTTGTTCAAAAACATGCTTTTCTGGGCGTATTCCGCCTGTCTGGTGTTTTCGGTGGGGGGGTTTTACGCCTTTCTTGGGGGCGCGCCGCAGGTTGGTGAAACCGCATATGGGCTGACACCGGCCCTGTTGGGCGTTGGCATGGGATCAATCAGCGGGGGCTTTATGCTTGGCAACTATCTGACCGGGCGCTTGGCACATAGGGTGACGACCTTGCGCCTGATCATCGCGGGCCGTCTGTTTGCGACCTTTGGGCCGCTGGTGGCCATGGCGGTTATCTGGGCGGGATGGTCGCATCCGGTGGTGTTGTTTAGCGGGGCGATCTTTGTGGGGCTGGGCAACGGGCTGACGCTGCCGGGCGCCAATGCCGGGGTGATGAGTGTTGACCCAAAGCTTGCCGGCAGCGCATCGGGTTTGTCGGGCGCCCTGACGGTGGCGGGCGGGGCGGTGTTTACATCTGCCACCGCGGCCTTTGTGGGCGGGGCGAACGGGCCGCAGGTGTTGATGGGGGCCATGGTGCTGACCAGCGCGGTGGGCCTGGGTGCGGCCTTGTTGATCGGGAAACTGGAACGCGCGCAACACGCCGTGTAATCGTTGCTTTCAAAATCCGCAGACCCATGTTAGCAGGGCGCCAAATTCCGACCCTTGAACGACAGGAGCCTACAATGGCCATTCAACGTACTTTTTCGATTATCAAACCCGATGCCACCAAACGCAACCTGACCGGCGCCATCGCCGCCAAGTTTGAAGAAGCTGGCCTTCGCATCGTTGCCTCCAAGCGCATCCAGCTGACCCTGGCACAGGCGCAGGAATTTTATGGTGTGCACAAAGAACGCCCCTTCTTTGGCGAACTGTGCGAATTCATGATCTCCGAGCCGATTGTTGTTCAGGTTCTGGAAGGCGAAGATGCCATCGCGAAAAACCGCGAAGTCATGGGCGCAACCAACCCTGCAGACGCGGCCGATGGCACGATCCGCAAAGAATTCGCCCTGTCGATCGGCGAAAACTCGGTTCACGGTTCGGATGCCCCCGAAACCGCCGCTGTTGAGATTGCGTTCTTCTTTTCGGGCCTCGAACTGGTTGGCTAAAGCCGGCGCAGTCTGACGCACTGTTCAGGGTCGCCCCTTCGCGGGGGCGGCCTTTTTCTATTCAAACGTCTGAAACAGGGCCCAGGCCTGTGCTGCGGCATCTATTTCCTGGCTGACGCGCCCCACAAAGGGCCGGCCAAGAACCTGCTTTTCAGGCGGCCAGGCGTGCCCGCCGCCGATAATTGTATAGCTGATCACCGGGGCGTCGTCACAATCTGTCCAGCTGCGTTGCAGGACGGATGTTTTATCGTCTTTTTCATCGAAAAACCGGGTTTCGAACAGGTCTGCGTCGCAGCCATTTCGGCGCAGGAAATACTGAACCGTATGTTCATGGGAAAGGTAGTTGTCGCGCGCGCGCAGCCCGATGGGGAATGTCCCGCCGTTATAGGGCACCCAGGCGTCATCGGTGCCGTGAAACAGGGCAACGCCCAGGGGCGGGCCGGTTCGGCAATCATCCTGCAAAAAACCGGGCAGGGGCATGGCAACCGTCGCGATCGCGCGCAGCAGGCCGGGGCGTTTACAGGCCAGGGCAAACCCCATTTGCCCACCCAGCGAAAACCCGGCGGCAAAAATTCTGTTTGAATCCACCTGAACCCGTTCGGCGGTGACGGCGATAACCTGTTCGATGAACTTCAGATCATTGCGCCGCGGGATCAGCAGGGACGAGGCGATGCCTTCGTCAAGATCCCAGGCCCGCGTCAGCCCGTTTGGGTAGGCGACGACAAAGCCAAATTCCGCCGCCAGGCGGTTGAAGGTTTGCGATGACTTTTCAATCACCAGCTTGTCGGTGCTTGCGATCCCGTGGATCACCACAATCAGGGGGCGGGGGCCGGTGAAATCATCCAGGTTTTCAGGGGTGAACAGGGTAAAGCGGCGTTCCAGCCCATCAAGTTCAAACTGGATTTGTATTTGTTCGGGGCTCTGCGCAGCCGCGGGCTGGCAGAAAATCAGAAAAAGAAGGGTCGAAAATAACCTGCGCATTTTAGTCCTTTGGGGCAACTATCCCGATCCTGTCCAAAAACCGCTCGATCTCGTGGGGGTGTGGCGGGGTGCTTTTGACGCTTGCTTTCAGCCGGTCAAACCGTTGGCGCAAAGCGTCTTTTTCGGGGCCGGCGCAATCATTCCAGGGGCGCCCCTGCAGCCCCATGACCAGCGCGTAATATCCGATGAAATGGGGCCGCGCGCCGCTTTCCAACAGGCGCGTATAGGCCGCATCCGCCCCCAGATCGCGGATCTGTTCCGCCGAATGAATGCCCGCGCGCGCAAATTCGGTTTCTGTGGCCGGGCCAAGGTTACGGATCGTGGAAACAGGGTTCACCATACCCGCACCGTAGCGGTTTGTATGGGCGTGGGGAAGCGGGGGAATACCGCACTTTCACCCCATCAGGGGCGTGACGGCACGGGGCGCGAACCGGGCTATGTTACGCGCTGTATTTGGCAACGAAATTGCGCAGGATGCGTTCTGGCATATGCACATCTTCGCCGCGTACAGTCTGGATAAGGTCGTCGGCCTCATGGGCCGGGAAATACCCGCGGTTGCGGTATATTCTGATGCGGGTTTCAAACCCGTCAGCGTCGGCCTCGGGGTGGAACTGGGTGGCGTAAACATTCTGACCATGGCGGATCATCTGTGTGGGGCAGGGGGCGGAAGACACCAGGCGCGTGCATCCGGGGGGCAGGGATTGAACCGCCTCTTTATGGCCCACGAAGGCGCGAAAACTGGGGGCGACCCCGTTCAGCATCGCGTCTTTCTGCCCGTCCGGGGTGATCGTGCACTCCACTGCGCCCACGGGCTCGGCGTAGCGTTCTTTGCTGACGTCCCCGCCAACGTGGTGGGCCAGAATGCCGATGCCATAACAACAGCCAAGATAGGGGAAATCGCGCGCCGTGACCTCGGGCATAAGGCCCATAACCGCGTCTTCGATCCGCTTTTCGACCGGCGATTTTTTATCCTCGGGGTCAGAAACACAGCCCGGCCCGCCGCCCACAATCACGCCGGAATAATCTTCCAGCGACAGATCGGCGGGAATATCGGCCTGATCCAGGCGAATGCGGTGCGTGTCTTGCGCGCGCAGCCCACCTTTTTGAAGGATCGCCTGAAATTCATCATCCGATGCCTCTGTTTCGGGGCGAAGTTGCAGGATCAGAAAAGGTTTCATGTGGCGTTTCCCCGGTGAATTGCGCATCGACCCTGCACAAACCGGCAAGTCGGGTCAATCACGCAATCGCCCGAAACAGCCTTGCCCCACAAAACAGCGGTTTAAAAATGAAAACACCGGCGCAAGGCCGGTGTTTCCTGTCGTCCAAATTATCCCGGGTTAACGTCCCCAGGTGCGCACCACGCCGCAGTCCATGTGGACGAAATTAGACCCAGAGTATTTTCCTACGCCCCCGGCCCGGCAGGCCGTGGCAGCCGCATACATCTGCCCGACAGAGCGGTTTTTCAGGCGCAAATCTGCAGCCTGGCCTTTGATGTGAAGCGAATTGCGTGCAACCCCGCGCGACCGTGAACGCAACAATGCATTGGTTTGCGCAGATCGGTACCCGGAAAGCATCATGTAAGGTTCGCCCACATCCATCAGGGAATGCGCGGCGGCCATAATGTCGATTGTACGCGCGTCAATGGCGATGGATTTGTCTATCCGCCAGTCGCGCATGAAATGGTTGATCTCTTTAAGGGCTTCTTTGATGTATTCGCCTTCGATCCAGTAAATCGTATCGACGCTTTCGCCTGTACGGCCGGAATACATCGCGATGCGCCTGATATCGCCACCGCCCCGCAGGAAGCCCGCTGCGTTAGAATATGTGGGTGCGGCGACCACAGCCGATGCTGCAAAAGCACCTAAAAGCGCGCGCCGTGTCATGCCCGTTGAGTTCGTGTTCGTCATCTTTTTCAGCATGCCCCGCCGCATGTTTCCATCCACGTTTACGCAGACTTTTAATCACCATGTCCCCAGGTGCGCCTTGTTTATGACACAGGACGAATCGCAATCAAAGCCCCATTGTTTTCAACAAGCTGTATTTCAAGAGAAATCGGCGAAAAATGGCTGAATGCACTTCTGGCGGTAAAACCGTGCTGAATTTGCGACAATGCGGTCACGCAAGGTCAGGAAAACCCGACTGCACGCGGTTTTGTGAATGGACAGGCCGGTATAGTTCCGCGAAATTAGCGCAAACAAAGCAGCATAAACCCGATTTTGCCCGAGGAGACGACGATTTTTACGCCGCCCCGCTTCCAGAACCGCATTTTATTTTCATTCATCCTTGTCATTGGTGCGCTTGTTTTTTCAAGCGTCGGGCGGGCTGAAACCCAATCCCAGGCGCGGGTAACTGCGTTTGCGCAGGCTGTGGCCGAGGCCGCGGCGCGTGACGACGACATTGCCGCCTATTACCGGCAAACCGGGTATAAGGCGATCTGGACAGGCAACGGCGGGCGTGATCGCAGCCGCCGCGCGGCATTGCTGAAAGCGCTGGCTTCGGCCGGTGATCACGGCCTGCCGGTCAGCGCCTATGAAACAGACATCCTGAAAACCAACCTTCGCCGGGTCGCCAGCCAGCGTGATCTGGGGCGGCTGGAGGTTCAGATGAGCCGCCTTTTCCTGCTGTACGCGCGCCACATTCAGACCGGGGTGTTGAAACCTTCGTCAGTAGATTCGGGCATTGCACGGCGCGCGCCATTGCGTGGCCGCACCGAACTTCTGGCCGCATTCGCAAAAAGCTCGCCCGCGCGGTTTTTAAAGGCGTTGCCGCCTAAATCTGCTGAATATGCGCGTTTGATGAAGGCCAAGCTGCGGCTTGAAAAACTGCTGGGCGATGGCGGCTGGGGGCAAACTGTGCCCGGGCGCAAACTGAAACCGGGGGATTCCGGGAATGCGGTTGTGATCCTGCGCAATCGCCTTGTTGCGATGGGCTATCTTAAACGGTCTTCGACGCAAAGTTTTGATGCGGACATCCAGCGCGCGGTTCAGCTGTTTCAGGTTGATCACGGCCTGGCGCCCGATGGGGTTGCTGGCGCTGGTACGTTGGCAGAACTCAACGTGCCCGCCTCCAAACGCCTTCAGGCGGTGATTGTTGCAATGGAACGCGAGCGGTGGACAAACTTTGAACGCGGCAAACGTCACATTTGGGTTAACCTGACAGACTTTACCGCCAAGATCATCGACAACGGCAAGGTCACCTTTACAACCCGCTCGGTCGTTGGAAAGAATTCGCGTGACCGTCGCAGCCCGGAATTTTCGGATGTGATGGAACATATGATCATCAATCCAACCTGGAATGTGCCCCGCTCTATCGCGACCAAGGAATACCTGCCACAGCTTCAGAACAACCCGAATGCGGCCGGCCATTTGCGCCTGATCGATGCCAGCGGGCGCACGGTGAACCGGGACGAGGTTGATTTTTCAGAATACACCGCTTCGAACTTCCCGTTTGATATGAAACAGCCGCCTTCAAACCGCAATGCGCTGGGGCTGGTGAAGTTCATGTTCCCGAACTCGCACAATATCTATTTGCACGACACGCCGGCAAAAAGCCTGTTTTCGCGCGAAGTGCGGGCGTTTTCGCATGGCTGCATCCGCCTGAGGGACCCGTTTGATTTTGCCTACGCGCTGTTGGCACGCCAGACCAATGACCCCGAAGGCGTGTTTCATACCGCCCTGGAAACCCGGCGCGAAACCCAGATTGACCTGAAAGAACATATCCCGGTGCATCTGGTGTACAGAACGGCCATCGCACCCGCCAAGGGGCGGATGAACTACCGCCGTGATGTCTATGGCCGCGATGCCCTGATTTTCCGCGCCCTTGCAAAGGCCGGGGTGGTGCTTCGCGCCGTTCAGAGTTAATCCTTTTTCGCAGGCCGGGCCATTTTTGCCCGCGCATACGGGAGAGATGGCTTGAGCTTCACATTGTCAGAGATCGCAGCGGCCCTGGGGGCCGAATGCCTGGGCGCCGGTGATCTGGTGATCCAGCGGGTGTGTGAACCTGCGGATGCGGGCCCCGATGATCTGGCCCTGGCGATGGATGAAAAATATACCGATGACCTGCAGGCCGGCCAGGCCCGCGCCGCCCTTTTATGGGCCGGGGCAGACTGGCGCGCGCTGGGGCTGTCGGGGGCCATTCTTATGGCGCGCGGATCTGCGGCCATGCCTGCCCTGACCAGGATGATGGACAATGGCCCCGAAATCGCGTCCGGCATTCACCCGACAGCCGTTATAGACCCAACCGCCACCCTTGGGGCAGGGGCCTGTGTGGGGCCGTTCGTCGTGATCGGCCAGAACGCGAAAATCGGGGCGAATGCGCGCATCGCATCCCACGTCAGCATCGCCGAAAACGCCCGGTTGGGGGCGGATGCGCTGATCCATTCCGGTGTGCGTATCGGGGCGCAGGTGGTGATCGGGGATCGCTTCATCGCGCAGCCAAACGCTGTGATCGGGGGGGATGGATTTTCCTTTAAGACCCCCGAAAAAAGCGCCGTTGAAACGCTGCGTGACGGGATAAAGGAAACCGCCGGAAAATCTGTCGAAGGGTCGGCCCAATGGGCGCGTGTGCACAGCCTTGGCACGGTTATCATCGGCGATGACGTAGAGGTCGGCGCCGGCACAACGATAGACCGCGGCACAATCCGTGCCACCGAAATCCGGCGCGGCACCAAACTTGATAACCTTGTACAGATTGGCCACAACTGCATTGTTGGCGAAGATTGCCTTTTGTGTGGGCATGTGGGGATCGCCGGGTCCGTGCAGGTTGGTGACCGGGTGGTGCTGGCCGGGAAAGTCGGGGTCAGCGACAACATCTTTATTGGCGATGATGTGATCGCAGGGGGCGGAACGAACATCTATACAAATGTTCCCGCCGGCCGTGCGATCCTTGGCAGCCCTGCTGTGAAAATCGAAACCCAGATGGCCATTCAGCGTGAAATGCGCCGTCTGCCGCGCCTTGCCCAACAGCTGCGCAAGCTTCAAGAATCTGTTTCAAAGATGGTGGAAAAAGACTAAACCACCAACAGCGCAACTGGGGGAGCTGATGTCGGAAAATATCGAAAACCGCGTGATCGCCATCATTGCAGAGCAGGCTGTTTTAGACCCTGAACATGTCAGCCCAAGCCAAAGCCTGCAGGATCTGGGCATCGACAGCCTGGGCATTGTTGAATGCATATTCGCGATTGAAGAGGCCTTTGACATATCTGTGCCATTCAACGCAAACGACCCGTCTGACAGCGCCTTTGACATCTCATCGGTCGCGGCAATCGCCAAGGCGGTCGAAGGTCTGGTGGCAGATCAAAAAGGATGAGGCGCGTTGTTGTCACCGGCCAGGGTACGATCAACCCCCTGGGCAGGGATGTCGCCCAGACGCTGGCGGCCCTGCGCGCAGGGCGCTGCGCCATCGGGCCGCTTCAGTTTCCTGATGTCGAGCGTCTGACCGTGCGCATTGGCGCGCAGATCCATGACTATGACCCCGAACAACACTTTAACCGCCAGCAAATCTCGTTGCTGGATCGGTTCACCCAATTCACCCTGCTAAGCGCGCGTCAGGCTATCGCGCAGTCAGGCCTGTCCTTTTCTGGCGAACTGGCGGAACGCGCGGGCGTTGTGCTGGGCACATCCGGGGGGGGGATGACCACGCTGGATGAAAACTACAGGTCTGTCTACGAAGACGGGAAGAACCGGGTTCACCCCTTTGTTGTGCCAAAGCTGATGCACAACGCCGCCGCCAGCCATGTTTCCATGGAAAACAACCTGCGCGGGCCGTCTTTTACCGTTTCCACGGCCTGCGCGTCGTCAAACCACGCGATGGGCCAGGCGCTTAACCTGATCCGCACGGGCATGGCTGATGTGGTGGTGACGGGCGGGTCGGAAAGCATGCTGTGCTTTGGCGGCATAAAGGCCTGGGAAGGCCTGCGCGTGATGTCGCGTGATGGCTGCCGCCCGTTTTCTGCCAACCGCAACGGCATGGTGCAGGGCGAAGGCGCTGCGGTGTTCGTGTTTGAAGAATACGAAAACGCGCGCGCGCGTGGCGCCGATATTCTGGCCGAGGTCGCAGGGTTTTCCATGACGTCGGATGCCTCGGATATTGTGATGCCCTCGCGTCAGGGGGCTGCGCGGGCAATTGCGGGGGCGGTTCGGGATGCAAAGCTGAACCCGCAGGACATTGGCTATATCAACGCCCATGGCACCGGCACCACCGCGAACGACAAAACCGAATGCGCGGCTGTGTCTGATGTGTTTGGCCACCATGCGGATGATCTGATGATATCATCAACAAAATCCATGCACGGCCACCTGATTGGCGCCACCGGCGCGGTAGAGATGCTGGCATGCATCATGGCGCTGCGCGACGGGGTGATCGCCCCAACCATAGGGTTTGAAGAACCCGATCCGGAATGCGCGCTGGATGTGGTGCCAAATGTGGCGCGCGACGCAAAGGTGGATGCAGTTTTGTCAAATGCGTTTGCATTTGGCGGGTTGAATGCGGTGCTGGCGCTGAAGCGCGCATAAAAAACGCCGCCCGGATCGGGGCGGCGTCTTTCATCAGGTTTTGTTCGGCTTAGTTGCCTTCGGCAAGCACCGGCAGGGATTCATACGCTGCGGTAAAGCCGGACAGCGAAACATTCAGAACCACTGTTTGATCCGGGGCCGCTGCGGGAACGATGGTCATATGGGCAACGGCGCCGCGCTGGAACCCTTCGATTTCCGCTGCTGTCAGGCCGATTTGTGCGAAACACCCGATCTTTGCGCAAAACCGGAACGGGTAGCGGCGCGGGTTGTTGCCATCCACATCAATCGTCAGCTGCTGGGTCAGCATCGTTTCAAGCGGCACAACCACTGTCGCACCTGCGGCGGCCTGCTGGCCGGCGGGAAGGGCAACCAACGAAATCTCGGCCGTTGGGGCGCCGGTTGAATCTTTTACCAGCTGATAAATCTGGCAGGGGTCATCGCCTTCGGGGTTCAGAACGCATTTACGCTCCCAGTCGCCAAACACTTCGTCAACATAAGGCACGCCGGGCTGGCGGGTTGTGTCAACAGCCTCTCCCATGCTCAGGGCGGGGTCTGCCGGTGCGGCTTGTGTCTGGCTGTCTTGCGGGGCGGGGGTTGCATCTGTGTTTTCCTGTGCCAGCACGGGCCCGGAAAGGGCGATCAGTGTGGCCACAGAAAGGGTTTTTAACAGCTTTGCCATCGTTCTATCCCAATCTTATTTTCAAAATTGTCATCACGCATCTGATAACACAGGGATAAATACGTGTCAGTCCTGAAAACCCAAACTTGTGGGTTTTCCGCCGACCCTGCGATGGGGCGCGTTTGCGGCGATATGCCGGCATGACCGGAAGCCAGAAAGCGGGGGGCTGAAATAAGAAAAGGGCCCGCACGCAGGGGCCCTTCGCTATTATTGTTTTTCACTCCCTGCCGGACAGGCCGGCTTAGTGGGCGCAAGGCTATGGCAGAAGGTCGCATCGGTCAACAGTCAACTGGGGCAGACATGAAAAAAGGCCGCACCCGAAAGTGCGGCCAGTCTGACAGGGAGGAAGTCATCCGGACGCAATATGAAAACATCCGGACGATTTGACCCTAGCAGGCAGGCCTTAACAATGTATTTTCATGCCGAGAATGACATTGGCGCAGGGAGTGTATTGCATGATCGACCGGATATTTATCGGAGGCGGCGGCGAAGGCTACGCACAAAAGCAAGGCTTGTTGCTGAAATACGCAAACCGCCACGGGCTGGTCGCCGGGGCCACCGGAACCGGCAAAACCGTTACCTTGCAGATCATGGCCGAAGAATTCGCGCAACAGGGCGTTCCCGTGTTTCTGGCGGATGTTAAGGGCGACCTGTCGGGCCTTGCCGTCCCCGGGCGGCCGGATTTCAAGTTGCACGATGCCTTCACGTCGCGCGCCGGCACAATTGGGTTTGACGATTACACCTATTCTGATTTTCCGGTCACATTCTGGGATCTGTTTGGCCAGCAAGGCCACCCGATCCGCACCACGGTTGCCGAAATGGGGCCGCTGTTGCTGGCCCAGTTGCTGGAACTGACGGGCGCGCAGGAAGGCGTGTTGAACATTGCGTTCCGCGTGTCTGACGAAGAAGGCCTGCCGCTGCTGGATCTGCGTGATCTCAGGGCGCTGCTGGTCTGGGTCGGGCAGAATGCAAAGGCCTTGTCACTGCGCTACGGCAATGTGGCGGCCTCTTCTGTCGGGGCCATTCAGCGCGCGTTACTGGTGCTTGAAAACCAGGGTGGGGCGCTGATGTTCGGGGAACCGGCGCTGGAACTGGCCGATATCATGCGCTCGGATGTGGATGGGCGCGGGCGGATATCTATTCTGGCCGCGGATAAGCTGATGGCCTCCCCGCGCCTGTACGCGACATTCCTGTTGTGGCTGCTGTCCGAGCTGTTTGAGGAACTGCCCGAAGTCGGAGACCCCGATAAACCCCGTTTGGTGTTTTTCTTTGATGAGGCCCACCTGCTGTTTGACGGCGCCCCCAAGGCGCTGGTCGATAAGGTGGAACAGGTGGCACGTCTGATCCGCTCCAAGGGGGTTGGGGTGTATTTCTGTACCCAAAACCCGGCCGATGTGCCCGCCGATGTGCTGGGCCAGCTTGGCAACCGTATTCAACATGCGCTGCGCGCTTTTACGGCGCGGGACCGGCGTGAATTGCGCCAGGCGGCGGAAACATACCGCGACAATCCAAGGTTTGTTACCGAAGACGCGATTCGCGAAGTCGGGGTTGGCGAGGCCGTGACATCCATGCTGGAACGCAAAGGCGCCCCCGGCGTGGTGGAACGCACGCTGATCCGGCCCCCCTCATCGCAGCTGGGGCCGATCACGGTGGATCAGCGACAGGCGGCGATCAACACATCGCCCGTGGCCGGAAAATATGAAACCCTGCTGGATCGCGACAGCGCCTATGAAATGTTATCGCGTCGCGCCCAAGAAGCCGCCCAACAGGCCGAACAGGCCGAACAGCTGGAGGAAGAGGCCGGCATGGGCGAACGTGAATACCGCGCCGCACGGCGCTATTCCGGCAGCCGCGTCGGGCGTTCATCATCGCGCGTGTCGCGCCGCAGCGAAAGCTTTGGCGATGCCATCAGCCAGGCGGTGATCAAGGAATTGAAGGGCACCACCGGGCGGCGCCTGGTCCGGGGTATTTTCGGGACATTGTTCAAAGGGCGCTGAAACGCCGTTCAGGCCGTGGCGGAACGGGTTTTTTCCGCCAATGCCCCGGTGACCCAATCCATGACCGACCGGTAGACAACGTAAAAAATAACCGGCGTGGCCAGCGCCAGCGTCGCATAGGTGCCCACAACCGCAAAAATGCCCGCGCCTTTGGCGACGGCCAGAACCTGCATGTTCAGGAATGCGGCCAGCGGAAAGGTGAAGGATGACCAGATCGGCGTCCAGCCCCCGGCGGTCAGCCACGGGCTTAGCCCCAGTAAAACCAACGCCACCGCATCGGCCAGCAGGTAGAATGCCCAGAACAAAAAGTCATGGCCCAACAGCCCGAAACTTAATGCAAACAGGCAGTTTGGGGCCAGAAAAATCACCAGCGTCGGGCGCAGCGGAAAGGCCGGGCGCCGGCGCAGCAACTGGCGCCCATACCCGGCCGTGATCACCACATAGGCGATCAGCGCGACGACGGACAGCCAGGTGCTGGCAACCACATGGCCAAGGGGCACGCCGGCAATCGGTGCCACCACGGGGCCGACAAAGGTAAGGTATTGAAATGGCGTGAATTCACGTTCGCCCGGGGAATCTTTCCAGATTGCATAGGCGCCCACGGAACTGGCGCCGATCTGTAACACCACTCCGGCCCACCAGACCTCGGATGCAGTAACGCCAAAGGGCAGGAACGCAGCCGCCAGCAACATCATCGACATCGCCCCAGCGGCCACACCCGCACGGGCGGGCGGGCTTTGCATATCCTCAAAAATAACGCCGGGGCGCGCGGTGAGCTTGCGCAGAAAGAAAAACAGGAAATACAGGTAAAACGCCATGCTGAAGCCCAGCATTACATCCCCGATTTCATGCGCTATGGGCAAAACATCCCCCGCATTGCGCCAACCCAGCCCCAGGCCCATCACCCCAAGGGTGACCGGAAATATCGCGGGTGGAGTACGACGCCAAAGGGGGCGATCGGGGCGCATTGTATGATCCTTGCCAGAACGAATGCCCAGCCATCTGAAGGGCGGCCAGGCGATATTAGTAGATCGTTGCGTTTGCCACGAACAGGGCGTTTTGTCGCGCCCGCCGATCCGGCGTGCCTAAAGGGGCCAGATTTTCAACCGCGTGATCCGGTTATCAACGCGTTTGAGCACCTCAAAGCGAAACCCGTGAAAGCTGAAGACCTGGCCTTCGCTGGGGATCATCTGTGCCTCGTGAATAACCAGCCCGGCGACGGTGTTGGCCTCATCATCCGGCAAAGACCAGTCCGTGGCGCGGTTCAGGTCCCGAATGGTCATCGACCCTTCGACCAGATAATTTCCGTCGTCAGCGGGCTTCACCTCGGGTTCGTCGCCCTTGTCAAATTCATCCGTAATCTCGCCAACGATTTCTTCCAGAATATCCTCCAGCGTGATCAGGCCTTCCAGTGATCCATATTCATCCACGACAAGGGCGAAATGGGTGTGGCGGCGCAAAAACTGGCGCATCTGGTCATCAAGGGTGGTGGTTTCCGGGATGAAATAGGGCTCCATCGCGACTTGCAGAATGTCAAAATCGTCAAAGGCGCCAACCGGCCCCTCGGTCGAAATCTGAACAGAATACATCGCGCGCGACAGATCCTTGGCGTGGATGACGCCGATGATGTTTTCGGGCTCCCCCCGATAAACGGGCAGGCGGGTGTGGGGCGATTTCAGACATTGCTCTAGCACATCGCGCGCGGGCAGTTCGGCGTTGATCATTTCGATCTGGCGGCGGTGAAGCATGATTTCCTCAACCACCCGGTCGCCCAGATCCAACGCGCCCAACAGCCTGTCGCGGTCTTCTTTTTCAACGGCCCCTTCGCTGTGGCCCAGTGAAATTGCCCCGGCGATTTCTTCGCGCACGGCTAGAATCTGGCTGTCGGGGTCGATTTCCACCCCGAACAGGCGCAAAACCCCGCGTGTCAGCGCGCGCACGGCCGCCACCACGGGCGAGAACGCCAAAACGATCATCCTGATCGGGCCTGATACGCTGGCCGCGGCGGCCTCGGGCCGGGTGATGGCGTAGGTCTTGGGCAGGACTTCGGCAAAGATCAGGATCAACAAGGTCATGACAAGCGTTGCCAGTGCCACGCCGCTTTCCCCAAACAGGCGGGTGAACAGGGCGGTGGCCAGTGCCGCGGCCAGAATGTTCACCAGGTTGTTGCCCAGCAGGACAGAGCCGATCAGCCTTTCACTGTCTTCGGTGATGGCCAGTGCACGCTTTGCCCCGGCTTCGCCCTTGTCAGCCTTGGCGCGCAGCTTACCGCGAGAGGCCGCTGTCAGGGCGGTTTCTGACCCCGAGAAAAAGGCAGACAGAAGCAGCAGGAAAACAATCGCCCCGCAGGTCAGCCAAAAGGCGGTGTCAGTAAAGTTCTGGGCGGCGTCCATTTGAATTGTCTTTCCGTTGCTTTGAAAGTCTTATGGGGCTCGACAGGTTTGCTTTCAAGGGAGAGCCCAATTGAATATTCACGATCTGGGAACGCTGACAGGCACTCTGATGCTGTTTGGCGGGCCATATTCCAACCTTCAGGCGCTGCAGGCCTTCCTGCGCGAAGCGGACCGTCGCAAGGTGCCACACAGCCGGATCATCTGCACGGGCGATGTGGCTGGCTACTGTGCGCACCCCGGCGAAACGGTTGCGCTGTTGCGTGATACGGGCATCAGCGTGGTGGCGGGAAATGTCGAACGTCAGCTGGCAGAAGGTGCGCAGGATTGCGGCTGTGGATTTGAGCCGGGCAGCACCTGCGAAGGCCTGTCCGCCGCCTGGTTTGCCCATGCAGACCGCGCCATCGACGGGGCCGCGCGAGAGTGGATGAAAGCCCTTCCAGATGTCTGCGTCTTCACGCACGAAGGCCTGCGCTACGCCGTGGTGCATGGCGGGTTGAGCGATATTTCCCGCTTCCTGTGGCCTACGACACCTGATGCAGATTTCGCACAGGAAATCGCGGCCATTGCCGCCGCCTGCGGGCCGATTGACGGGGTCATCAGCGGGCATTGTGGGTTGGCGTTTGAACGGGTGATTGGCGATGTGCACTGGATCAACGCCGGTGTGATCGGCATGCCGTCGCATGATATGCGCCCGGATACCCGGTTTGTTGTGCTGTCCAAAGATGGCGCGCGCATAGAGCGGCTTTCATATGATGCCAAAGGCGCGGCACAGGCAATGCAAAAGGCCGGGTTGACGCAAGGCTATGACACTGCGCTGATTTCGGGGATCTGGCCCAGCGAAGATATTTTGCCAGCGGAGATGCGATCATGACGCCGCTGTCACAGCTGTTGGCCGATTTCGCCTGCGCGCCGGTTGATGACGCCTGTGCGCAGGATGCGCGCCATATGATGAAACTTTCCTTGCTGGATTGGGCATCGGTGACCATCGCCGGGGTGGATGAACCTGTGTCACGTATCCTGCGTGAAATGGTATTGGCCGAAGGCGGGCAGGGCCCTTGCGCGCTGATCGCGACGGATGCGCACGCGCCGGCGCGCGCGGCGGCCCTGGCCAATGGTGCGGCGTCCCATGCGCTGGATTATGATGACACGCATTTCGCCCATATCGGCCACCCTTCGGTCGCGGTCATTCCGTGCGCGCTTGCCATAGCGCAGCAAAATGGCGCATCGGGCCGTGATTTTCTGGATGCCGCGCTGATTGGGGTCGAAGCATCGGTGCGCATTGGCGTCTGGCTGGGACGGGCGCATTATCAGACCGGGTTTCACCAAACCGCCACGGCAGGTGCCTTTGGCGCCACCATCGCCGCGGCGCGCCTTTTGGGGCTTAGCCCGGATCAGACGCGCCACGCGATCGGCATCGCCTCGACCCGGGCCGCGGGCCTGAAATCGCAGTTTGGCACGATGGGAAAGCCCTATCACGCAGGTCTGGCCGCCCAGACCGGGGTAGAGGCCGCGACCCTTGCGCAAGCGGGATTTCTATCCAACCCCGATGGGCTGGAATGTGAACAGGGGTTTGGCCCCACCCATGCAGGTGTGGCGGATGAAACGGCGTTTTCCGGGCTTGGCCAGACATGGGTGTTTGAAACGGTCAGCCACAAGTTTCATGCCTGCTGCCACGGCACCCACGCCGCGATCGAGGCGCTGTTGAGCCTGCGCCCTGAAAACCGCGATGGCGCGCCGGGGTATGACGCCATTCGCATCACAACCCACCCACGCTGGATGCGCGTGTGCAATATTCAGGTGCCCGAAACCGGGCTTGAGGTGAAATTCAGCTACCGCATGACCGCGGCCATGGCCCTTTTGGGCTATGACACCGGCGCATTGTCCAGCTTTTCGAACCAGCTGGCCAATTGCGCGCAGCTGCGTGACCTTGCGGCGCGTGTGCAGGTGGACACCGATGACACCCTGCCTGAAACGGCGGCGCGGGTTTGTGTGACAACGCCCGATGGGCACATGCACCACGCCGACCACGACCTTGACGCGCCCCTTGCCCTGGCGACCCGCCGCCAAAAACTGCGTGCAAAATCGGGCGCGTTGCTGGGGGGGCAAAAAGCCGATGATCTGTGGGCTGCAATCAACGCACCCCATGGCCCGGATCTTGCGATGTTCTTTTCGGTCGTGTCCCCGGGGGCAGATTAAAAAAGGCGGGCGCAACCGGCCCGCCTTTGGTTGTTCAGATCGCGCCCGTTTGATCAGGACGTGAAATCATACGCCCGTTCCCCATGCGCGCTGAGGTCCAGACCGTTTGTTTCGGTTTCAAGATCCACACGCAGCGGGGTCACCATGGCGACCAGTTTGATCAGGATGAAGGTCACCACCAGGGTAAAGGCCCCCACAACAACCAGCGCGCCCATTTGCGCCATCCAGCTGCCATGCCCGAACAGGGCAATCATGATGGTGCCAAAGATGCCGCCAACACCATGCACGGCGAAAACGTCCAGCGTGTCGTCGATCCGCATTTTGTTGCGGATCAGGTTCACGGCTTCCTGACACAAAACCCCGGCAACCGCGCCGATGATCAGCGCCTCGATCGGGCCGACAAAGCCAGATGCGGGTGTGATAGAGGCAAGCCCGGCAATGGTGCCCGTCACGATGCCCACAAGGGATGCTTTGCCGTATTTGATCTTTTCCCACAGCGCCCAGCTTAGCGATGCTGTGGCCGCCGAAATATGCGTTACCGTCAGCGCCATGGCCGCACCGCCGTCTGCGGCCAGTTGCGATCCGCCGTTAAAGCCAAACCAGCCAACCCACAGCATGCCCGCGCCAATCATCACAAAGCCCGGCGAATGGGGCGGGGTGGTGCGGTTCTTGCGTGGCCCCAGAAAAAAGGCAACCATCAGCGCCGCAAGGCCTGCGGTTTCATGCACGACGATCCCGCCGGCAAAATCCTTTACCCCGACCGCGCCAAAAATGCCGCCATCCGACATCATGCCGCCGCCCCAGATCCAGTGCACAACCGGCGCATAGCACAGCAGCATCCACAGCGATGAAAACAACAGGACGAAACCAAAGCCAACACGCTCCACATAAGCGCCGACAATCAGCGCCGGTGTGATGATGGCAAAGGTCATCTGAAAGGCAAAGAACAGAACCTCGGGCAGGGTGCCGCTAAGGCTGTCAGCGGTGACGCCCATCAAAAACGCCTTGTCCAGTCCGCCCCACAGGCCGGATGTGCCGCTGCCAAAGGCGATGGTGTATCCGAAGGCCAGCCAAAGCACGCTCATCAATGCCGCGATGGCATAAACATGCATGAACACGCTCAGCACATTTCGTGCACGCACCAGGCCGCCGTAAAACAGCGCCAGCCCGGGCAGGGACATGAAAAGCACCAATGCGGTTGCCACGAGTATCCAGGCGGTATCAGCCCCGTTCATTGTCGTCTCCTCAAGGACGTTTCGGTGATACCGTCTGTTGAGGCCTGTTTGCCGCGCTATGAAAAGCGGCACCCGGTCACAGGATGCTATTTTTCACGGCGGTTTTGAAAGTGCATCATTTTTAGGCGGCACACGCGCGCTTTGCCCCCTGATTGGGCAAAATGTAATCAGCCGGTCACGGCGCCTTTCAGCAGGGCCAGCGCGTGGTTGGTGGCGCCCTGGCGCACGGCCTGGCGCCCGATTGCGCCAAATTCCACCGTTTCGCTGGTCACACGCTGCGGGGTGGCAATGGCAAAGCACACGCGCCCTTCGGGCTTGTGTTGCGACCCGCCGGGCCCTGCGATGCCGGTGACAGCAACCGCCAGGCTGGCGCGGGAATGGTTCAAGGCCCCCTGCGCCATTTCACGCGCCACATCTTCGCTAACAGCCCCTGCCTGCGCCAGAGTTTCGCCCTGAACCCCCAGCATGTCGCGTTTGGCGTCATTAGAATAGGTGATGAACCCGCGTTCATAAACATCCGAACTGCCGGGGGTCTGTGTCAGGGCCGCGCCAACCATGCCACCTGTGCAGCTTTCCGCCGTGGCCAGCAAGATACCCTGTGCGCGGCACAGCTCCAGTAAAGCGGCGGCCTGCGTCATTGCATCAGAACAAGGTGCGAAAAGGCTGCCAGGGCAGACACGATAATAGCGGCAAAGATCCCTGCGATCACATCATCCAGCATGACCCCATGGGCATTGCCCCGCCGGTCAGCCCAGCCAATCGGCCCGGGTTTCCAGATGTCAAAGATGCGGAAAAACACAAAGGCGCCAAGCCAGCCGGGGTAGGGAAATATATGCGGGGCAACGCCGGCGTGCCACAACCCGCCCGACAAAGGCAAAAGGGCGATGAACATGCCAACAACCTCGTCAATCACCACCTCGCCCGGGTCATGAATGCCGGTGCCTTTGGTATAGGTCTTTGTGGCCCACCACCCCAGGTAATACAGTGCGATGGTTGCCACGATCAGGCCGGGAAAGCCAAATCCCCAATGGATCAGCCACGCCAGCGGGATCGCGACAGCCGACCCCCAGGTGCCCGGTGCCGGGCGCAACAGCCCGACGTAAAAGAAGGTTGCGATCAGTTTGCTCATGCGGTCACCAATGTCGCCACAGCCTGCGCGGCGATCCCTTCTTTGCGTCCGGTAAAACCCAATTGTTCAGATGTTGTCGCCTTGACGCTGACCTGATCCGGCGAAACGCCCATGATGCGGGCAAGTTCGGCGCGCATAGATGCGGCGTGCGGGCCTATTTTGGGGGCCTCGCAGATCAGCGTTACATCGACATTGGAAATGCGAAACCCGCGCGCCTGCGCCCGGCTGACCGCATGGGCCAGGAAAATATCGCTTTTTGCGCCCTTCCACTGCGGATCGGACGGCGGAAAATGCTGGCCGATGTCGCCATCTGCCAATGCGCCGTAAATCGCGTCTGTCAGGGCGTGCATGCCGACATCTGCATCAGAATGCCCCTTCAGGGCGGCGTCATGCGCGATATCGATGCCGCATAATGTGACGTGATCGCCTGCCTCAAAGGCATGCACGTCAAACCCGGTGCCTGTGCGTATGTCCATCTGGCCTCTCAGCAGTGCCTCGGCGCGCGCGAAATCTTCGGGGCCGGTTATTTTCAGATTGCTTTCATCGCCCACAACGATGTGAACCTCAACCCCTGCGGCGCGTGCAACTTCCACATCATCCGCAGCACCGCCGGGATGGGCGCGATGGGCATCAAGAATTGCGGCAAAGTGAAACCCTTGTGGGGTTTGCGCCCTGAAAAGGCCGCCCCGGTCCTGCGTTCCAGCCACCTTGTCATCGGCCCCGCGCCACAGCGCATCCGTCACCGCCAGGGCAGGGGCCGCGCCACCGCTATGGTCCAGCGCGCTGATAACACGCTCTATCAGCGTGGCACTGACCAGGGGGCGCGCAACATCATGGATCAGCACAAGGTCGGGCGGATCGGCGCAAAGGGCCTCCAGCCCGGCGCGCACGCTGGCATCGCGTGTTGCCCCCCCAAGCGCGATGGTGACACCTTTAAACTGATCTGCATGGGCCAGATCATCCGGGTGCAACACCAACACCACATCCGATATTGCCGCAGCTTGGGTAAAGGCGGCAGTGGTGCGCTGCGCAACACTGCGCCCGGCAAGGTCGCGCCATTGTTTTGGCAGGCCGGCGCCTGCGCGCGTGCCACGCCCTGCGGCGACGATGATGGCTGCTGTTTTCATGAGTCCTGTTTATGCGTTGCCGAATTCAAGGACAATGGCCCCTTACACCCCGGCTGATATGCCTAAAAAATAGGCATAAAAGAAAAAACCTGCCTAATCCCTACTCAAAAATTGCGATTTTTTAGGGGGCGGCTTATAAAGGCCGCTTCTGCACAAGGATTAAGCACGTGTCCCTGACTGTCGGCAACATGGTCCTCAACCCCCCGGTGTTTCTGGCACCGATGGCGGGCATTACCGATTTGCCGTTTCGTCAGCTGGTTGCCGGTTTCGGCGCGGGGCTTGTGGTCAGTGAAATGGTCGCCAGCCAGGAAATGGTGCAGGCCAAACCCGGTGTGCGCGAGCGTGCCGAGCTGGGGTTCGGGGTGGAAAACACCGCCGTGCAGTTGGCCGCGCGCGATGTGTATTGGGCCAGCGAAGCGGCGCGAATGGTCGAAGCCAACGGCGCGCGTATGATTGATATCAACATGGGCTGCCCGGCCCGCAAGGTTGTGGGGGGCTTGTCGGGGTCTGCGTTGATGCGCGATCCGGATCATGCCCTGGCCCTGATCCAGGCGATTGTGGGCGCGGTGAAAATTCCGGTCACACTGAAAACCCGGCTGGGCTGGGATGATAACAGCCTGAATGCCCCTGATCTGGCCCGGCGTGCGCAGGACGCAGGCGTTCAACTGGTCACCATCCACGGGCGCACCCGCTGCCAGTTTTACAAAGGTCAGGCAGACTGGGCGGCCATCAGGGCGGTGCGCGACGCGGTGACAATCCCGTTGATCGCCAATGGCGATATCATCAGCCCGCAAACCGCGCGCACTGCGATGCAGCGGTCAGGCGCGCAGGGCGTGATGGTGGGGCGCGGCGCGGGCGGGCAACCCTGGTTGCTGGCGCAAATCGCCAGCGATGTTTTTGGCACCCCGGCGCCGGCCATCCCCAAAGGTCAGGCGCTGGTGGATCTGGTGGCGGGTCATTACGAGGCCAGCCTGGGCTTTTACGGTCAACATCTGGGCGCACGCGTCATCCGCAAACATCTTGGCTGGTATATGGACCACGCCCAAACGCCCCCCGATTTACGCCGCGAAGTGTTAAGCGGGCGCGACCCGGCCGGTGTGATCGCCCTTTTGCCCAGGGCTTTGGGCGTTGAAAGGCAGGCCGCCTGATGAACAGTAATAATCTTTGGACCTCGCTGCCCGTTCCCGCGATCCTGATCGAAAAGGGCGATGTTATTGGCGATGTGAATTCCGCCGCCGAACTTTTCCTGAATGCATCCGCGCGCAGCCTGAAGGGCGCGCCGGTGTTTGACAAAATAGCGATCAACGCGGCCATGGATGATGCCTTTGCCCGCGTGCGCCAGGATCAGGGCGCGCTGTTTATCAACACGGTCGATGTGGGATCTGGCAGTGCGACGCCGGTGGAATGCAACATCCAGATCGCGCCGCTGGCCGGCAGCGACGGCCAGGTTCTGATGCTGCTGCAACCACGCCAGATTGCCGACCGGCTGGGGCGCGCGAATACGGTGAAATCCGCGGCGCGCTCGGCCATCGGGATGGCCGAAATGCTGGCCCATGAAATCAAGAACCCGCTGGCGGGCATCACGGGGGCCGCGCAGCTGCTTTCGATGAACCTGACACCGGCCGATCAGGAACTGACAGATCTGATCGTGGCGGAAAGCCGGCGCATCGTTGCCCTGCTGGAACAGGTGGAACAATTCGGCAATCTGCGCCCACCGGCGCGCCGGGTTGTGAACATCCACGATCTGCTGGACCGCGCGCGTAAATCCGCCCGTGTCGGGTTTGCCGCGCAGATGGAGATTGTCGAAGACTACGACCCCTCGCTGCCGCCGACCTTTGTAGATGGCGATCAGATGCTTCAGGTGTTCCTGAACCTGCTGAAAAACGCCTCGGAGGCGGCCGCGAAAACCGGGGGCAAAATCACGATCCGCAGTTTTTATGACCAAAGCCTGCGTTTGCGGCGCACGGATGGAACCGGCAATCCGCTGCCCTTGCAGGTTGAGATTATAGACGATGGCCCGGGCATCCCGCCCGAGATCGCGGCGCAAATCTTTGAACCTTTCGTTTCAGGGCGTGAAAACGGCACCGGGCTGGGCCTGGCGCTGGTTTCAAAGATCGTCTCTGACCACGACGGCTGGATCGCCGTTGACAGTGTGCCAGGGCGCACCGTGTTTCGTATTTCTTTGCCCGTAGCCCCAAAAAATGAGGAACCTGTATAATGGACGGTACAGTTCTTGTTGCAGATGATGACCGCACGATCCGAACGGTTCTGACCCAGGCGCTGACGCGTGCGGGGTGCCGGGTGCATGCAACATCATCCCTTGTCACGCTGAAACGCTGGGTTGAAGAAGGCCGGGGCGATCTGGTGATTTCCGATGTGGTCATGCCGGATGGTAACGGGCTGGAAGCGCTGCCCGAAATTTCGGCAATGCGCCCGGATTTGCCGGTGATCGTGATTTCCGCCCAAAACACCATCATGACAGCCATCCAGGCCGCCGAGGCCGAGGCGTTTGACTACCTGCCCAAACCCTTTGATCTGCCCGATCTGATGAAACGCGCCGCGCGCGCGCTGGAAAAGAAACGCCGCGCGCCCGTGTCGCGCAGCGACGATGAAAACCCGGATGATTTGCCCCTGGTCGGCCACACCCCGGCCATGCAGGCGCTGTACCGTCTGGTGGCACGTGTGATGAACACTGAACTGCCGGTGCTGATCACCGGGGAAAGCGGCACGGGGAAATCCCTGATCGCCCGCGCGATCCACGATTTTTCAGACCGGCGCAGCCTGCCTTTTGTTGTCGCCACCCCCGATGATCTGCGCCCGATCGACGGGCCGGCCTCGATTCTGGCACGCGCCGGGCGGGGCACGATCCTGTTTGACGAAATCGGGGATCTGGATGACGAGGCGCAAACCCGCATCAACCGGATGCTGGACAGCCAGACAGACCATGGCCCGCGCATTCTGTCGACCGCACAGGGGGATCTGGCGGCGCGCCTGGAGGCAGGATCGTTCCGACAGGATCTGTTTTACAGGTTGGGGGCTGTCACCATCGCAGTGCCCACATTGCGTGAACGTCTGGAAGATATTCCCGCCCTGGCCGAACATTTCCTGACCCGCGCGGCGCGCGATGGCCTGACGCCGCGCCGCCTGTCTGATGCGGCTGTCGAGGTTTTGCGCGCCTACCCCTGGCCGGGCAACGTGCGCCAGCTGGAAAACACCGTGCAGCGCCTGATGGTCACCGGAAATGACCCCGAAATCAGCCGCGCTGAGGTCGAGGCGACCCTGGGCGCGCCAACCGGGGCCGGCCTTGCGCCGGTTCAGGAGGGTGAAAAACTATCAGGCTCTGTCGCGCGCCACCTGCAGCGGTATTTTGACCTGCATGGCGGCGCCTTGCCGCCTCCGGGGATATATCAGCGGATTTTGCGCGAATTTGAACTGCCCCTGATCGAAATCAGCCTGGATGCAACGGGTGGAAATCAGGCAAAATGCGCCGATCTGCTGGGCATCAACCGCAATACCCTGCGCAAGAAGATCACCGAATTGGGAATCGAGGTGACACGCCGCCGCAAATTGATGTAAAAGCGCAACAGGTCGTGGCATAACTGCGTCAGACTCGGCCGCCATCCCGGCGGTTACGTGATTTTGTGTGGTGTGTGCAAAGGGTGGCGTGGTGGATCGCGTTTCGGTGCAAATCTCAACCTGGGAACGTTTGGTGCGCCTGCGCAAACAAAGGCGTGTTCAAAACATTGCCACGGTTTTGCTGTTTGTTCTGGGCCCGGTGCTGGCGCTGACAACCTTTCTGGTTTTCGGGATATTCGATCAGGGCGCGCAAAGCGCGATTTTGCGCCTGACCCTTCTTGGCGACCTTGTCTATGTGCTTGTGATTGCGGCGCTGGTGCTGGCACGCGTTGCGCGCATGATTGTCGCGCGCCGGCAAAAATCCGCAGGCTCGCGCCTTCACCTCAGGCTTACAGGGGTGTTTGCGCTTCTGGCGTTGATTCCAACGGTTCTGGTGGCGGTGTTTGCGGTTCTGACGGTGAATGTCGGCCTTGAGGGGTGGTTTTCCGACCGCGTAAGCGGGGTTCTTGGAACGTCGCTGGAGGCCGCACAGGCCTATGAAAACGAACATCGCGATGGCCTGGTCGAAGATGCCGAAGCACTGGCCGGGTTCTTGAACCAATCACGCCAGACCGCGCGCATTTTGCCCGACAGCGCGCTGCGGCAGATATTGGCGCAAGGGCAAACCCGCATTCAACGCGGCCTGCGCGAGGCTTATGTGATCAACAGTGATGCTGAAATCCGCGTGCGCGGCGACAGATCTTACCGTTTTGATTACGAACGCCCGGACCCGGACCAGATGCAGCGCGCGCGCGATGGTGAAACCGTTGTGATCGAAGATTGGAACCTGAATGAATTTCGCGCGCTGGTGTACCTGAACGATTTTTCGGATCACTACCTTTATATCAGCCGCGATGTGGACGGCAAAATCCTGAACCTTCTGGATAACACCAAGGAAACGGTCATTTTTTACAACCAGCTGGAAAGCCAGCGGGGGCAATTGCTGTTTGAATTCGGGCTGATTTACCTGGGCTTTGCCGTCATTCTGATCCTGGCGGCGATTTGGCTGGGAATGTGGTTCGCAGAACGCCTGTCCGGCCCCGTGGGGCGCCTTGCAGGGGCGGCACAACGGGTGGGCGCGGGTGATCTGGATGTGCGCGTGCGCGAAGAAGACGGTGAAGATGAAATTGCCATGTTGGGGCGGCTGTTCAACCAGATGACCCGCCAGCTAAAGGGCCAGCGCGAGCGGCTGTTGGAAAACACCGATCAGATTGAACGCCGCCGCCGGGTTTTTGACAGTGTGTTGTCATCGGTTACAGCCGGTGTTGTGGGGCTGGATGGCGATGGCTGTGTGATGTTCCTGAACCGCGCGGCGCGCGGGCTGCTGGATGTCACCGATGAAAACGGCCTTGGGGGAGAGCTTAAGCTGCTGATCCCGGAGTTTTACCCTTTGTTCAAAACACTGCGCGATGGCCGGCGTGAAAACGTTCAGGAAGAACTGCGCCTTACCCGGCTGGGCAAACAGGAAAGCCTGCTGGTGCGTATGGCCACACGGCGCAACGATGAAAACGGGCTGGAAGGCTATGTGATCACCTTTGATGACGTCACCGAACTGGTCAGCGCACAACGCATGGCCGCCTGGGGCGACGTGGCACGCCGTATCGCCCATGAGATCAAAAACCCGCTGACGCCCATTCAGTTGTCGGCGGAACGGATCAAAAGGAAATTCCGCAAACATGCGGGGGATGATGCCGAGGCGCTGGATCAGTACACAGATGTTATTATCCGCCAAACCAATGACTTACGCCGCATTGTTGATGAGTTTTCGAAATTCGCGCGCATGCCCGAGCCTGAAAGGCGCCTGAATGATCTGACAAAGATTTTAAGTGACGCGGTGCTTTTGCAGGATGCCGGGCAGGAAGGTGTTCGCATAAATGCAGAGCTTCCCGATCAACCTGTGATGGCTGAGATTGATGCGACAATGATCAGCCAGGCGTTGACAAACCTGATTAAAAACGCCGGGGAAGCCATTGAAACATTGCAGGAAAAAGGTGCCCCGGATGGGTTTGAACCTGAAATCCGGGTTGAAATGCATGACCTGGGCGACGAGGTGCATATCACGATCGCAGACAATGGCATCGGCCTGCCTGTGGATCGCGCCCGCCTGTTCGAACCCTACGTGACGACCCGCGCCAAAGGCACCGGGCTGGGGCTGCCGATTGTGAAGAAGATTATCGAAGAACACGGCGGCACGCTTGCGTTGAAAAATGCCGTGCCATTTGGCGCGGGTGCGCACTGCGGTGCGATGGCTGATATTTTATTACCGATTGAAAAGACATGATTACAAAAGTTGAAAGACCGATGGTTGGGGGCAGAACATGAGCGATATTCTGATTGTGGATGATGAAAAAGACATCCGTGAACTTATATCCGATATTCTTCAGGATGAAGGCTACACAACGCGCCTGGCGGGCACGTCTGAGGCCTGCATGGACGAAGTGGGCAAGGAGCTGCCCGCGCTGATGATCCTGGATATCTGGCTGAAAGACAGCCAGATGGACGGCATTGATATCCTGAAGATGATAAAACGCGACCACCCAGAGGTGCCCGTGGTTATCATCTCGGGCCACGGCAACATTGAAATTGCCGTCGCCGCGATCAAACAGGGCGCGTATGACTTCATCGAAAAGCCGTTTAATATTGACCAGCTGATGGTGGTGATCACCCGGGCCATGGAAACCGCGCGCCTGCGGCGTGAAAACACCGAACTGCGCCGGCGTGACACCAGCAGCGCCGAGATGATCGGTTCAGGGGCGTCCTTCAAGGCCCTGAAATCGCAGCTTGAAAAGGTCACCAAATCCAACGGGCGTGTGTTGTTGACCGGCCCGGCAGGTGCCGGAAAAGAAGTTGCCGCGCGTTTCATCCACGCCAAATCAGACCGGGCCGCGGCGCCGTTTGTCAGCGTGAATTCGGCCGCGGTTGAACCTGACCGCATGGAAGAGGTGTTGTTTGGGCGCGAAAGCAGCGAACGCGGGGTTGAACCCGGTTTGCTGGAAGAGGCGCATGGCGGCATCCTGTATTTCGATGAAATCGCCGATATGCCGCCGGGCACGCAATCAAAAATCCTGCGCGTGCTGGTTGATCAGCGGTTTCAGCGGGTCGGAGGCAGCGAAAAGGTCAGCGTCGATATCCGCGTGATCTCCAGCACCAACAAGGATCTTTTGGCCGAGATTGACGCGGGCAAATTCCGGCAGGAGCTGTATCACCGCCTGAATGTCGTTCCGATCACCGTGCCGTCCTTGGCTGAACGGCGCGAAGACATCCCTGACCTGGCGGAATATTTCATCAAGGCGTTCAATGCCTCGCAAGGCCTGCCCCTGCGCGCCCTCAGCAGCGAGGCCGTGGCGATGATGCAGACGATGGGGTGGCCGGGCAATGTGCGCCAGCTGAAAAACGTGATCGAACGCATCCTGATTCTGGGTGAAGGTGACGGGCCGATTGGGGCGGGCGAACTGCCCTCGCTTGATCGCGGTGGCGACGAGGAAGACGGTGAAGGCGTGGTTTTGTCAGGCGCGCTGGCGATGCTGCCCTTGCGCGAAGCGCGCGAGGCATTTGAGCGCGAATACCTGCTGACCCAGATCAACAGATTTGGGGGCAATATCAGCCGAACAGCCAACTTTGTGGGGATGGAGCGCAGCGCGCTGCACCGTAAACTGAAATCCCTGGGGGTTGTCACCACCAGCAAGGCCGGCGCGCGCGTGGCCTATGTGGCGCAGGACGGTGACGCAGCGGATGGCAATGGCGTAAACGGGGAAGAACAATAGCTGCAATTGACGGGGGCGGGGGCTTCTGTCATGGCTTATCACCTGGTCGTTAAGGGATCACAAAGATGAAGGTAATCATCTGCGGAGCAGGGCAGGTTGGCTGGCAGATCGCCCGCCATTTGTCAGGCGAAAATAACGATGTGACGGTTGTGGATAACAATCCCGACCTTGTTCACCGCGCAACGGACACATTGGATGTTCAGGGCATCGCCGGTTTTGCCAGCTACCCGGATATTCTGGAACGCGCCGGCGCGCGCGACGCGGATATGATCATCGCCGCCACCCATTCGGACGAGGTGAACATGGTCACCTGCCAGGTGGCCCATTCGGTGTTCGCGATTCCGCGCAAAATTGCCCGCCTGCGCAGCCAGTCTTATCTGGATGCGATCTATGCCGATCTTTACCGGCGCGATCACCTGCCGATTGACGTGGTGATCAGCCCGGAACGCGAAGTGGCCGAGGCCGCCTTGCGCCGCCTGTCGGCGCCCGCCGCCTTTGACACGGAAAGTTTTCTGAATGGCAAGGCGCAGCTTCTGGGTATCGTGCTGGATGATCACTGCCCGGTGGTAAACACCCCTTTGCGCCAGCTGACCGATCTGTTTTCGACCCTGCGCGCAATTGTTGTGGGGGTGCGCCGCGACGGCACGCTGTTTGCACCGGAACCGGGTGATCAGCTGTTTGTAGGCGATCAGGTCTATGTTTTTTCGGTCACGGAAGATGTGAACCGGATGCTTGAGATTTTCGGAAAATCGGTAAAGCGCCAGGAACGCGTGGTTATTCTGGGTGGCGGCAATGTGGGGCTGACCGTGGCGCGCGCGCTGGAAAAACGCAGCGACCGTATCCGCGCCAAGGTGATCGAGATGGACCGCAAAGTGGCGGAAACCGCCGCTGACGCGCTGGAACGCACCGTGGTTCTGAATGGCGACGGCATGAACCTGGATATTCTGAAAGAGGCGGGCATTACACGCGCCGATGCGATCCTGGCGGTCACCGACGACGACAAGGTTAACCTTCTGGCCTCGGTGCGGGCCAAGGCGGCGGGCTGCCCGATGTCGATCTGCCTGGTGAACGACCCGTCCTTTGCCGCGCTGATGGAACCCCTTGAGGTCGATGCCTACATCAACCCGCGCACCACCACGGTGTCTTCCATCCTGCGCCACATCCGCCACGGGCGGGTGCGCGATGTCTATTCGGTGGGCGACGCCGAGGCCGAGGTGATCGAGGCGCAGGTTTTGTCCACCTCACCCATCGCAGGGCGCGCCATCCGCGATATTGATTTCCCCGAAGGCGTTCTTGTCGGGGCAGTGATGAAGGGGGAAGAGGTTGTTAAACCCACCGGATCCCTGCGCATTGATGAAGGCGATGTGATCGCCCTGTTCTGCATGGCCAAGGATGTTCCTGAAGTTGAGCGCCTTTTGCAGGTCTCGATCGACTTTTTCTAATGCGGACCGGGGCGGCGGGCATGCCGCTTCTGCCGCGCCGCTGACACAGGGTTAAAGGCTTTCATGCTGGCGATTATCGCAAAACTTCCGCTTCTGGTGCTCTTGATGGGGCTGGGATCCCTTGCGATGCTGTTTCCCGCGCTGCACGCCGCGGCGATGCAGGATTTCTTTGTGGCGCGTGTTTTTGTCTACAGCGCGCTTTTGTTCGGGTTCGTGACCAGCTTTCTGGCGATAGCGATGGCGGGGCGCCCGCGTTCAACCCATCCGCGCCGTCATCTTTTGGCGCTGCTGGGGCTGTTTGTGCTTTTGCCTGTCATGTTTGCCGTTCCGCTGCATCAGGCGATCGGGAACACCAGTTTTCTGAATGCCTATGTTGAAATGGTATCCAGCCTGACAACCACCGGGGCGACGATGTTTGATGACCCGGGGCGTTTACCCGACAGCGTCCACCTGTGGCGCGCGATTGTCGGATGGATGGGGGGCTTTTTCATACTGGTGGGGGCCATCGCAATTTTGGCGCCGATGTCACTGGGTGGGTTCGAGGTGCGCGCGGGTGGGCCGATAACGGCACAACAATCGCGCGAGATGATCCAGATCACCCATGTTGCCGACATCTCTCAAAGGATCCGCACCTATAGCGCGCAGCTGTTTCCCATCTACGGGGGGCTGACGCTGGTTTTGTGGATAGCGTTGATTGTGGCCGGGGATCTTCCGTTTCTGGCGTTTTGCCATGCCCTATCCACCCTTGCGACCAGCGGTATTTCACCCGTTGCGGGGCCGGTTGCGGGCGGGGCTGGCTATGGGGGCGAAGTCCTTATCGCGATTTTCCTTTTGCTGGCCATATCGCGCCTGTCTTTTTCACGCGAAGGCAATGAAAACGGGCCGCGCAAACTGCTGGACGACCCCGAGGTGCGCATGGCTGCGGCGATTGTGCTGATCGTGCCGCTGTTTCTGTTTGCACGCCACTGGATCGGCGCGTTTGAGGTTGAGGAACGCATGGACATCCTGGCCGGCCTTGGCGCGCTTTGGGGGGGCGTGTTTACGGTGCTGTCTTTTCTGACCACAACCGGGTTTGAAAGCGCGGCCTGGGCATCATCGCGCAACTGGTCTGGCCTTCAGACACCCGGCCTGGTGCTGATGGGGCTGGCACTGGTCGGCGGCGGGGTGGCCACCACTGCGGGCGGGGCCAAACTGCTGCGTGTCTATGCCCTTTACAAACATGGGATGCGGGAACTGGATAAACTGGTGCACCCCAGTTCGGTGGGCGGCTCGGGGGGGCTTGCACGCCATATTCGCGGGCGGGGCGCCTATATGGCGTGGCTGTTTTTTATGTTGATGACGATGTCTGTTGCACTGATCATGCTGGCGCTGTCACTGACCGGGCAGGGGTTTGAAACTTCGCTTGTGCTGACGGTCGCGGCGCTGACAACCACCGGGCCGCTGGCAAATGTAGCCGCTGTTGAGCCGATCAGTTTTGGCATGCTTCCCGCGGCGGCAAAGATGATCGTGGCCGCAGCGATGGTTCTGGGGCGCCTTGAAACCCTGGCAATTATCGCTTTACTGAACCCGGATATCTGGCGACGTTAGGTAGGGAAATCCAGCCTAATTTAGGGGCTGGAAACTATTCGCATACCGTTTCATACTGCCCTAATTGGAAAAATACTGCCGGATTCTGGCAGCGCGAGAAAAAAAAGGAAAAAAGCGATGGCTGCTGAAAACAAACAAAACCTGCAGGATGCCTTTCTTAACCACGTCCGCAAAACCAAAGTTCCGGTGACTATTTTCCTGATCAACGGCGTGAAATTGCAGGGCGTTATTTCGTGGTTTGATAATTTCTGCGTGCTGCTGAAGCGCGATGGCCAGTCGCAGCTTGTATATAAACATGCGATTTCCACGATCATGCCGTCGCAGCCCATCGACCTTTATAGTGGCGAAGAAAGCTGACCGAACCAACGTCGCGCGAAGCTATACCCACCCGCGCATGGGTTTTGCATCCAGAACTTAAGACAGCCGGAAAAGGCCGTGATCCAGGCCCCGCGCTGGACGAAGCCGTGTCACTTGCCGCAGCCCTTCCGGGGCTTGAGGTCGTGGGCCAAAGCGTTGTGCGCCTGGCCCGCCCGCACCCCGGTTTTTTGTTCGGCTCCGGTAAGATCAAGGAATTGCATCAGCAGCTAAAGGCGAATGACGCAGAGCTTGTCCTGATCGACGGGCCCCTTACCCCTGTCCAGCAGCGCAACCTGGAAAAGGAATGGGGCGTTAAAATTCTGGATCGCACGGGCCTTATTCTGGAAATTTTTTCGGATCGCGCGCGCACGCGTGAAGGCGTGCTTCAGGTTGAAATGGCCGCGCTGTCATATCAGCGCACGCGCCTTGTGCGCGCCTGGACGCACCTTGAACGTCAGCGTGGTGGTCTTGGCTTTGTCGGTGGCCCCGGCGAAACCCAGATCGAAGCCGACCGGCGCGCCATTGACGATCAGCTGACGCGCATCAAACGCCAGCTGGCAAAAGTTGTCAAAACCCGCGAACTTCACCGCGCCGCGCGCGCCAAGGTGCCCTTTCCGGTTGTGGCGCTGGTTGGATATACCAACGCGGGCAAATCAACCCTGTTCAACCACATGACCGGGGCCGAGGTGATGGCCGAGGACATGTTGTTTGCAACGCTGGACCCAACGATGCGGGGGGTGGAGCTGCCTTCGGGGCAAAATGTGATCCTGTCTGATACCGTGGGTTTCATTTCGGATCTGCCCACCCAGCTGGTCGCATCTTTTCGCGCGACACTGGAGGAAGTTCTGGGCGCCAACCTGATCGTGCATGTGCGCGACATCTCGCACCCTGAAAGTGCCAAACAGGCCGCCGACGTCGAGGCGATTTTGAAAGAGCTGGGCGTGCCGCGCGAAACCACGCGCATTGAGGTCTGGAACAAAACCGATCTTCTGGACGAAGATGAACGCCACGCCCGTGAAACCGAAGCGGAACGGCGCGACGGCGTGTTTACGATTTCTGCCCTGACCGGGGCCGGGATCGATACATTGCTGGATGCCATCGAAGGCGCGTTGGTTGAACCGCACCTGAACGAAACCCTGCACCTTGGGTTTGGCGAAGGGCGCAAACGCGCCTGGTTGTTTGACCACGGTGTTGTCGAAGGCGAAGATCAGGGCGAAGATGGCTGGCACATTGCAGTGACCTGGACGCAACGCCAAAAACAGGAATACGCCGCATTCTGACGGTCGCTTAGTTCGCCGCAGGCTCCAGCCGGGTGATCCCTACGGCCGCGGCGCGCGCCAGGTCAGGATCCAGCGACATGGGGATATATTCGCCGCGCCGCCACAGTTCGCCCAAATCGTCATAGTGGCGCGACAGGAAATGCCCCGATTGCCCGGTCGAGGTGACAAACAGGGAACTGTCGGGATCCGCAAAATCATAAACACCGCGATACCCCGCGCCGTGCACGTTTTGAAACGGCTCAGGGTCGCGCCCTGATGTCAGCCCGCGCAACAGCGTGTTGTCACCACCCGATGTGGACTGGCGGATGTTTACGAACCATTTCAGGAACGGCACAGTCCCCAACACCGGGTGATCATGGGTGGCCTGATGGGCATCGCCCCACCGCAGGCTTTCCCAGGTGCTGCCGTAGTGTTCACCGATCCACAGAAGGGCATCATCAAGGGCGTCGCGCGACATGTCAGTGCAGGTTTCCACCGCCGCTGACTGGATGACATCGCACCACACGCCTGCGCCATCAATGTCGCGGTAAACGCGTTCAATGAACACCGGATCCAGGTGGGTGAACTGTTGGGAAAGCGGGCCCAGTTCATCGCGGATCAGGCGCACCTGCAAGGCGCGCATCCATGCTGCGTAAAGCAGGGGCTCGGGCATATGTTCGTTCATTTCGCCGTTCCAGCTGGCCAAAAGGTCCAGGGCGCGCTGGCGGGTGCGTTCCTGAGTGCCTTGCGGGGCGGCGGCGCCGGTGTACCAAAGGTCTGCGCCGATCAGGGGCAGCAGGGTGCGCGCGGTGACGCTGACGGTGTCCAGCTGAGCTTCGATAAAGCTTTCGCGCGTGTGCACTTCGCGGCTTTGCATCAGGCGTTCCCAGCGCTGTATGCGTTGGCTGTCACCCCAGTAATAGGACATGTGCAGGGGGAAGGGGCGATCCAGAATCTTGTTGTTCGTGTTGCCCACGATGCCACCGGGCGGGGCCACGAATTCGGGGTTGGCAGCGTAGTTTTCCACCCCGCGCCAGCGGTTTTCGCCCACCCATCCGGGGCTGGGAATGCGCCCGCGGGTCTGGCTGTTGGATGCCCGCCGGGGCATGGCCCCAAAGGTTTTCATCGCGATGGTATCGCGGTCCACCATGGTGACATTCTGCGAAGGTGCGATGAAACGCGCCCCTGCGGCAATGCCTTCGGCAACGCTGCCCGCACGCATCAGGCGCAAAGCCGCGCTCATGGATCGATCCTGCGCCGTCAAAAGGGTCCATGACAGGGCCGCGACATGGCCGGGGGGCGTGACGGACCCCAGCCCATAGTGATAGCCCGGCAGGATCGGCCCGTTTTCAGACCATTGCAGGTTCAGGGTCACCGGCGCGCTGTCTTTGATCCGCAGGATCGAGGCGCGTGTTTTCAGCGGTGCAAACCCATCCGGGGTTAAAACTTCATCCGGGTTTTCCGGGTTCAGTTTTTCGATAAACACGTCCTGATCATCCAGATAGGACGATGTCAGCGCCCAGCCAAACCCATCGCTGCGCCCGACCATCATGATCGGGGTGCCCGGAATGGTGCCGCCGATCACCGCGCCTGACGAAAGGTCCAGACTGGCCAGGTACCACATTGTTGGCGCGCTAAAGCCAAGGTGGGGGTCATTGGCCAGCAAGGTGCCCCCGGCCGCCGAACGTGACGGCGCCGCCGCCCAGGCGTTGGACGCCCCGCCCAGGCCACGCGGTGCGACCGGCGACAGCGGATCAGCCGCCAAAGGTGCGTCAAGGGCTGCGAAATCGCGCGTGGGGTCAACGTTTTCGAACAACGAGGCATAGCCGGGCAGGGCCGCGATGCCGGTGCCCGGCATGTCCGGCAAAATGTCTTTGACCCGATTTTCCGGCAAAAGCAGCGACACCTGTGCGCGCAACACTTCTTCTTGCACGTGGACGGCCATCTTGACGCCCATAAGTTTCAAAATGGCCAGGGAATCTGCGGGCTGCCACGGGGCTATATCATTGGAAAACAAAAAGAATTCAGGCGCGCCGCGGCCCAAAGCTTCGTTGTTCACACGGGCCAGCCAGGCATTCACCCCGGCGGCGTAAGCGCGCAAAGCGGCAATGGTGCTGGGGTCCTGCACGGCCAGAGAGTCCTGTGCCAGCCGGTACAGATCCAGCCGGCGCATCAGTTCATCGGTGCGCTGGGTGCGACTGCCAAACTGTTCGCTCAGACGCCCCTGAACGGTGCGCCGCATGGTCATCATCTGCCACAGCCTGTCCTGCGCATGAGCATAGCCAAGACCAAAGAACACATCCGGATCCGTGGCGCCGAATATATGGGGGACATTCGCGTTGTCGCGCACAATTTCCAGCGGCGCGGAAATGCCGCTGGCGGTGCGGGTCACGTCATATTCGGGCAGCGAGCGCGCCGCCAGATAGTAGATGATCAACACCCCAAGGCCCGCCAAAAGGCAGGCCGCAAGGAAAAGCCGCATCAGCCATTTGAAAAGTCGCGCCATCGGGTCCTGTCAATAGTGCTGCCCTACGGCTGCCATTGTTAGCGCCAAAAGAATGGCAAAACAATCAATGCTCGGCCTGCTGAAAGGTATCAGGCGATGATGCGGGTGTATTTTGAACCTTCAAGGGTTGCCCCGACGATCAGGCCTGCCTGTCCAAAGACCACAGCCACAACCGGCGAAAGCGCGGTGATTGTATCTGCGCTCAGGCGGTCGCCTGCGCCGTCCAGGGCGTATTTGATATTGGCCCCGGCCACCCAGCCGTCTGACACCCGGAAATTGGAAAGTGCTTCCTGGTTCATGAAAAACAGAACGTGGGCGTATTGCTGAACCCCGATCTGCAGGCCGAAACTGGCCTGTGCGTGCATGAAATAATCCACGCTGGCACCCGCAACCCGCAGCGCGCCGCGCCCATAGGCGCCGCCGATTCCAAAACCGGCCTCGGTGACAAGTGGCATCACCAGCATCCCGGTGGATTTGTCAGCAAGTTCGCGTGTACCCGGATAACGTGAATAAAGATAATTCAGCGTTGCATCCACCCGCGCGTCAATCGCATCGCCCCCGCGAGAGCCTACGCCGTTTGCGCAACCGGCTGTGATCAGCCCCGCGCTACCTGCGGTTGCCAGAAATCCGCGCCTGGAAAATGTGCTCATAGGAATGCCCTTGCCTGTCTGTTTGTTCGCCATTTGCGAAACACCTCGTTCTGACCGGACTGCGCCAGCCTTTCCTGTTCAGCATAACCCAGCCGCGCCATATTGTCATTATGCCTTGGCGGGCAGGGCGGGATTTCGCCGCCGCGCCGGGGAATTGGCCGATGCCCTTCAGGCGTCGCGCAACATGCGCGCGACCCTTGGGGCAAAATAGGTCAGAATTCCATCGCATCCGGCGCGTTTGAATGCCATCAGGCTTTCCAGCATCACCGCATCACCATCGACCCAGCCGTTTTCGCCGGCCCCGGCCAGCATCGCGTATTCGCCAGACACCTGATAGGCGAATGTCGGCACCCCGAAACGGTCTTTCACCAGGCGGCAGATATCCAGATAGGGCATCCCCGGCTTAACCATGACCATATCCGCGCCTTCCGCCAAATCACGTTCGACCAGGCGCAGGGCCTCGTGCGAATTTGCCGGATCCATCTGATATGTCTTCTTGTCACCCTTCAGCGCACCTGTGGCCCCCACGGCATCGCGAAAGGGCCCATAAAACGCCGATGCATATTTGGCCGAATAGGACATGATGGAAACATTCTGATGCCCGGCCGCCTCCAGCCCGGCGCGCATCGCCCCGATGCGCCCGTCCATCATATCGGACGGGCCAAGAATATCGGCACCCGCATCCGCCTGTGCCAGGGCCATGCGCACCAGCGCGTCAACGGTTTCATCATTGATGATTTCGCCATCCCGCACGATCCCGTCATGCCCGTTGGCGTTATATGGGTCCAGCGCCACATCGGTCATCACCGCAATCTCGGGCACCGCGGCCTTGATGGCGCGTGTTGTGCGGTTTGACAGGTTGTCAGCGCCCCAGGCTTCTTCGCAGCCTTCGGTTTTCAGGGCCGGGTCAATATAAGGAAACAGGCACATCGCCGGAATGCCCAGATCTGCGGCTTCGCGGGCGGCCACGACCACGCGGTCAATTGTCATGCGGGAAACCCCGGGCATCGAAGGGATGGGGGTTTCGGTGTCTTCACCTTCCATCACGAAAACCGGCCAGATCAGATCCCCGGCCGTAAGGGTGTTTTCGCGTACCATCGCGCGAATGGCCGGTGATTTCCGGTTGCGCCGCAGGCGTGTGGCGGGGAAGGGGGCGACGGTGCGTGTCATGATGTGTTCCTTGGATCTGTCTAAAGCCTGATTGCCACGGGAAAAGCTGCACCTCAAGGGCTAGCTATCACCCGGGCGGCGCGCTAATGTCGCGCGCAAATGAAAAGGGCGGCCACGCATGGACTGGTATTCAACTATTTTCGAGTTGATCGACATGCGATCATTCTCAAATTTATGGTATTGGATTGCGCTTGCGGTTGTGTGGTCGGCATCCAGCCACCGGGTTATCGGCGTGCCTTATGATATGATCCAGCGCGCCGGGCGCCATGGCGGGGCGGCGGAACAGGATCTGGAAGACATGGTGCGCATCAACTGCAACCGCCTGCTGTATATCGCCGGGGTGTCCGGGCTATGGCTGCTGGGGTTCATCAGCGCCGGCCTTAGCAGCCTGGCCCTGCTGGCATTCTGGTATGGGGTCGAATTTGCACAGGCGGTTTTTCTGCTGGCCTTTCCGATGACATTTGTGGGGCTTTTGTCGCTGAACTCAGCCCGCATAATCAGCGAACAGCAGCTTGCCGGCAAAGCCTTGCGCAGCCGCCTGTATCGTCACCGCCTTGCAACACAGGTTGTCGGGATGGTTTCGATCTTTGTCACCGCGCTTTGGGGCATGTATCAGAACCTTTTGCAGAGCGCTTTGATTGGTTGATATGGCAACGTCGGATCACATAACACTTGGCGGCGCGCCAGAAGGCTTTGATGCGCGGCTGATCCTGCGCGAGCTGGAAAAATCAGACGGGCCGGTCGTGCATATCGCGCTGGATGACAAACGGCTGGCCGCGATGCAGGCGGCGTTGGCCTTTTTTGCGCCGGATGTAACGGTTATCACCTTTCCGGGCTGGGACTGCCTGCCGTTTGACCGGGTTTCCCCCAACCCTGAACTGTCTGCCGCGCGAATGGCCACCCTGGCGGCGTTGGCGCATGGGCTGTCATCGCGCTTTGTGTTGCTGACCACGTTGAACGCTGCCACGCAGCGTGTACCGGCGCGCGAGGTGCTGCGCGCATCGGCGTTTTCTGCGCGGGTGGATCATCGCATTGATGTCGAGGCGCTCAAGGCGTTTCTGGTGCGCATGGGGTTCAGCCAAAGCCCAACTGTGATGGAGCCGGGCGATTTCGCCGTGCGGGGCGGTATCATAGATATCTTTCCCCCCGGCGATGGCGGGCCTGTGCGCCTGGATTTGTTTGGCGATGTGCTGGACGGCGCGCGCCGGTTTGACCCGGCCACCCAACGCACAACCGAAAACCTGAGCGTGGTGGAACTGGCCCCTGTATCCGAGGTTATTCTTGACGAAGCCGCGATCACGCGGTTTCGCCAGAATTACCGGATAGAATTTGGCACAGCAGGTTCTGACGACCCGTTGTATGAGGCGATCAGCGCCGGGCGCAAACATCAGGGGGTGGAACACTGGCTGCCCTATTTCCATGAAAAGCTGGAAACCCTGATGGATTACCTGCCCGGCGTTGCACTGGTGCTGGATGATCAGTTCACCGCCGCGCGTCTGTCGCGCTGGGAGGGGATCGAAGATCAGTACCAAACCCGGCGCGCGGCCCTTGGCATGAAAAGCCGGATGGACACGGTTTACAAGCCATGCCCGACCGAACTGTTGTACCTGGATGATGCCGCCTGGGCGCAGGCCACCAACGGGCGGCGGGTTGTTCAGCTGTCGGCCCTGCCGCAGGCCACTGGCCTTGGGGTGGTTGATGGTGGCGGGCGGATCGGGCGCAATTTTGCACCCGAACGCCAGCAGGAAAAGATAAATCTTTTCGCGGCCTTAACTGACCATATTAAAGCAAAACGTGAAGATGGCCCCGTGATCATCGCCAGCTATTCGCAAGGTGCGCGGGAACGTTTGGGCGGGTTGCTGGCGGATGAAGGGCTGACAGCCACCGCGCCGATCCAGGATTTCCGCGATGTGCCCCAGACCCACGGTGGCGTCTATCTGGCGGTCTGGCCGCTGGAACATGGGTTTGAAGGCGGCGGGATGACCGTGATCTCGGAACAGGATGTTCTGGGCGATAGGTTGATCCGCGCGCCCAAGCGCAAGAAACGGGCCGAAAATTTCCTGACCGAAACCCAAAGCCTGAGCCCCGGTGATCTGGTGGTTCATGTGGATCACGGGGTGGGCCGTTATACGGGCCTTGAAACCATCACCGCGATGGGCGCGCCGCATGAATGTATCGCGCTGGAATATGTTGGTGGGGACAGGCTGTTTTTGCCGGTCGAAAACGTCGAGCTTTTGTCGAAGTTCGGCCATGAAACCGGGCTGCTGGACAAGCTGGGCGGCGGGGCCTGGCAGGCCAAAAAGGCAAAGCTGAAAGAACGCATACGCGAGGTCGCCGAAAAGCTGATCCGCCTGGCTGCGGAACGCGCGTTGCGAAAGGCCCCCGTGCTGGAAGCGCCCCACCATGCGTGGGAAGAATTCTCGGCCCGCTTTCCCTATCAGGAAACCGAAGATCAGCTGGGCGCCATTTCAGATGTGATCGAAGATATCGCCAGCGGCCAGCCGATGGACAGGCTGGTATGTGGCGACGTTGGCTTTGGTAAAACCGAGGTCGCGATGCGCGCGGCCTTTGTGGCGGCAATGGCGGGCATGCAGGTTGCGGTGATCGCCCCCACAACCCTGCTGGCACGCCAACATTACAAAAGCTTTTCAGAACGGTTTCGCGGCTTTCCCATTCAGGTGGGGCAGCTTTCACGCTTTGTTGGCCAGCGCGATGCCAAGCTGACGCGCGAAGGCATGGCACGCGGCACCACCGATATTGTTGTTGGCACCCATGCCCTGCTGGCCAAAGGGGTGCGGCTAAAGAACCTTGGCCTGCTGATCGTGGACGAAGAACAACGGTTTGGGGTCGGGCATAAGGAACGCTTAAAGGAAATGCGTTCGGACGTGCATGTGCTGACACTGACGGCCACGCCGATCCCGCGCACGCTGCAAATGTCCCTTTCGGGGGTGCGTGACCTCAGCGTGATCGGCACGCCGCCGGTCGACCGGCTGGCCATCCGCACCTATGTCAGCGAATTTGACACGATCACCATCCGCGAGGCGCTGTTGCGCGAACATTTCCGGGGTGGGCAAAGCTTTTTCGTGGTGCCGCGCATCAAGGATTTGCCGGAAATCGTGGATTTTCTGGAAACCCATGTGCCCGAGGTTTCCTTTGTCATCGCCCACGGCCAAATGGCGGCTGGCACGCTGGATGATCGCATGAACGCGTTTTATGACGGAAAATACGATGTTCTGGTGGCGACAACGATCGTGGAAAGCGGGCTGGATATTCCCACCGCCAACACAATGATCGTGCATCGGGCTGATATGTTCGGTCTGGCGCAGCTTTATCAGATCCGCGGGCGGGTGGGGCGCTCAAAGACCCGCGCCTATGCCTATCTGACAACCAAACCGCGCGTGCCCCTTAACCCCATGGCCGCCAAACGCCTGCGTGTGCTTGGCAGCCTGGATGCGCTTGGCGCGGGCTTCACGCTGGCCAGTCAGGATCTGGATATTCGCGGGGCCGGTAATTTGCTGGGCGAAGAACAATCCGGCCAGATGCGCGAAGTGGGCTATGAGCTTTACCAGCAGATGCTGGAAGAGGCGATTGGCAAGATCAAATCCGGCGAAATGGAAGGGTTGAGCGACGCCAACGACAAGTGGGCACCGCAAATCAACCTTGGCGTTCCTGTATTGATACCAGATGCTTACGTGCCCGACCTTGATGTGCGCCTTGGCCTTTACAGGCGCCTTTCCGGCCTGACCACCAAGGTTGAACTGGAAGGCTTCGCTGCCGAGCTGATCGACAGGTTTGGCAAGCTTCCGAAAGAGGTGAACACCTTGCTTTTGATCGTGCGTATCAAAGCGATGTGCAAACGGGCGGGCATTTCGCGCCTTGATGGTGGGCCCAAAGGTGCCACGATCCAGTTTCATAATGACAAGTTCGCATCGCCCTCGGGGCTGGTTCAGTTTATCGAGGCCCAGAACGGCCTGGCCAAGGTGCGCGGCAACAAAATCGTGGTGCGCCGTGACTGGAACAAAGCCAGTGACAAGATCAAAGGGGCCTTTGGGATCGCCCGGGATCTGGCTGAAAAGGCCGGCACGATCCGCGTTAAGCGTTAAGAAAGGCCTGCGCGGCGACCACGCAACGTGCGATCAGCGCCGGGCTTGCAGGGCGCCCCAGAACCAGAAGCTGAAAGTAAAGCGGGGCGATCGCATCTTCCATCACCGCCAGGGGGTTGGCGGGGGCTGCGATCTCGCCGCGCGCAACGGCCCGCGTGACGATTTCGCCTGCGGCCTCAAGCCGGATCGCCCAGAATTCAGTACGCAACGCGGCAGCGTCAGGGCCCGTTGCGGTAATCCCGATTTGAAGAAAGGCCCGCCCGAGGGGGGTTTCCAAATAACCGGCCAGGGCTGTGAACAAAGCGCGTAAATCGCCTTCGAGTGTACCGCTGTGCGGAATCGGAATGCTTTGGCGGGCTGAGGCAAGCGCGGCTTCGGCCATCAGGGATTCTGGTGTTTTCCAGCGTCGATAGATGGTGGTCGGATGTACACCGGCGCGGGCCGAGACTTCACCCACCGAAAAACCGGCCATGCCGGTCTCACTAAGAACCTCCTGCGCGGCCTGGGTTACGGCCTTTGCGATCCGGGCACTTCGCCCGCCTGGTCGTTTCATAGGTTTTCATCCACCTTGTAATGCAACTTAACTTGCAATAAGGATAGCTTAAAAGCAAATGGAGTTGCAATAGTGATGGAACTTGCCCTGTTATTTCATCTTTTGGCGTTGGGCCTCTGGATCGGTTGCATTGCGACCGAAACGGTTTTTGAACACACGCTTGGCAAACAGGCCGGGTTTCAGACCCAGATTGCGCGCCTGCACGTTCAGGTCGACCTTTGGATTGAGGTTCCGGCCTTTCTGGCGGTGCTGGCAACCGGCGTCTGGCTGTTGGCGGGAACCGAGCCTGCGGCACTTTTCTTGGCCAAAATATACGCCGGGGGCGCTGCGATAGCTGTTAATGTGTTTTGCGTCTGGATTGTGCTGGCACGCGATGGGGCCTTTCGTGGCGGGGATATTGCACGGGCCGGCCGGCTTGATCACTGGCAACACAAGGCCGGCGCGTTGCAGGTTCTGTTGATTGTGGCGGCATTGGCGCTTGCAGGCATCGCGGCATAGGGAAAGCTGCCCGATCCTGTGTGGTCATTTTGGCGCAGGCTGCACGGGTTGTTCTTGCGTTAAGGTAACGTATATCTCCCGAAACATTCGGGAACATGAAACATGCAACAAATTATTCTGGTCGTCTCCGCGATCGTCCTTGGCCTTGGCTATGGGGCCGTTTCCGGTGGTTTTGCTTTTTCATCGGCGGTGTGCCTGGTGGCGGGCGTTTTTCTGGTAACCCCATCGCTGTTTAAATTTCAGCTGTCGGATCTGGGTTTGATCCGCAATCAGTTGCCATCGGTTGGGGCAAACCTTTGGGTAAACTACGCATTTCTGACCACGGTCGCGCTGATCATCGGTTATCTGTCCGGTGACATCGGCATCGCAGGGGCGCTGTTTTTGCTGGCGCTGTTGCCCGGCGGTGGCATGGTGATGATGTGGATCAAAACCTCGGGCGCGAACACAAAGCTTGGGTTTATCATCTTCATGCTGAACCTGGCCCTGTTGTTGCCCATCACACTGGTTTTCGGGATGTATTTTGACCTGGCGCAGGGCTTTTTCCCGGCCCCCGATCTGGGGGCGGTTGATATGGCGTCTGCGGGCCGTCAGGTGATGCCTTTTGCCCCCTTCATGATCCTGATCGTCATTCCCTTCCTGCTTAGCCGTCTGGCGCGTGCGTCATTCCCCGCAGTGGTGGGTTTTGTTGAAAAGCACCAGCCTGTCATTTCCAAGGCCACGATGTTTGCGATCGTGTTTTACCTGTTCAGCCTGACAACATCACAGATGCTGTTCACGGTGCCTGCAAGTGCGCTGATGACTGCCCTTGTGGCCACGGGCGCATTTTATGCCATCGCGTTTCTTGCCGCGCGTTACCTGACGCAAAATACCCCGGAAGGGCGCGCGGTGTACTGGCATATCGCTACGCGCTACATCACGCTGGCGCTGATCCTGGCGGTGTTTTCGATTGATACATATGGGCCCACGTTCATCCTGCCGGTGATGATTGCCTATTTCATTCAGATCGGGGCGGCCGGGTTTTTGCGCACGCGCATGTTGGCGCGCGCGGCATAAGGGTTACGTGTCAATCTGGGGTGCGTCGCGTTCGCGTTGCCGGTCTGTCCAGATCAGGCCAAACGCCAGTGCGGAACACACCGCAACGCCCATGATCAGGGGAACGGGCGTGCCATTGAACGCCATGCTGATCGGCATGGCGATGGCAACGCCAAAGACGCTGGAAAGCGCCCCCAGCACCGCGCTGGCGGTGCCTGCGATATGGCCCAGCGGTTCCATCGCCAGGGCGTTGAGGTTGCCAAAGGTCAGCCCGTTCATAAAGAACAGGGTGACCGACCAACCCACAAACCCCCACAGCGGCGCACCGTCCGCCAGCATCTCCAACAGGCCCGAGGCCCATAGCCCCCAGAACATCAGCGCCAGAATGGCCTGACTGCCAAAGGCCACGCTGGCCAGCAGGCGCATGCCCATGCGCATGACCAGACGGGCGTTCACAAAACCGGACACGGCGGAAAGCAGGGCGACAAAAGCAAAATACAGCGGAAATTTATCACCTGCGCCCAGCGCGTCCACATAAATGGGTTGGGCGGCACTGATGTAGGCGATCAGCTGACCAAACCCCAGGGTCATCACCACAAGGTAGCGAAACGCGACGGGGGCGCGCAGCACCTCGGCCATGGCGCGTGCCACTTTGGCCGGGTGAAAGGGGCGGCGCGCCTCGGGGGCCAGTGTTTCGGGTTGGCGCAGCCAGAACCACGCCAAAACACCCGCACCAAGAAGCATGTATACTGTGAACATCGCCCGCCAGCCAAAGCCTGCCACAATATGCTGGCCAATCCAGGGCGCGACTGCGGGAACCAGCACAAAGAACATGAAAGTCAGGGAACTGACCCGCGCCATCGCGCGCCCGGAAAACAGATCACGGTTGATCGCCTGTGACACCGTGCGCGGGGCGGCCGCCCCCAGGCCCTGCAAAAAGCGAAAGGCCAGCAGAGTTTCCAGGCTATCCGCACCGCGCCCACCCCAGGCGCCGACGATGAACAGGGTCATGCCAAACAGCAGGGCGACCCGGCGCCCATAGGAATCTGACAGGGGGCCAATAAACAGCTGGCCCACCCCGGCGCCCAATATGAATGCCCCGATCACCAGCTGAACGCGGGTGGCGTCATCCGGGCTCATCACCCGGGTGATTTCGGGCATCGCCGGTAACATTGAATCGATCGAAAACGCCATGATCGACATCAGGGCCGCCAGCAGCAGAACCAGTTCTGCAAAGGGCAGCGGGGTACGGGGGGTGGGTAATTTCATGACGGATCGTCAGACATCTGGGCGTTGATATCGTCGATCACACGTTCCCAAAGGTCAGACGTCTGTGCGCCGGGCACAACATGCTGGCCGGCAATCAGAAAGGTTGGCACCGCGCGCACGCCTTTTTCGCGCGCATCCTGATCGCGCGCCTGAATATCGTCGCCATCCGCATCCGATTTCAACAGCCTGAGCACCATGTCCCGGTCCATCCCGGTTTCTGCGCCGATGTCGGCCAGAACCTCGGGGTTCCCAATGTCGCGCCCTTCGTTGAAATAGGCCTTGAACAGCTTTGCCACCACCAGCGTCTGGCGTTGTTCCAGCCCGGCCCAGTGGATCAGGCGGTGGGCGTTCAGGGTGTTGGGCGTGCGTTTGATCGCCTCAAAATCAATGTCCAGCCCGGCGCGCGCGGCCTCTTCCACAACCGGAAGGTAGGCTTGCACAGCGCCTTCTTTTCCACCGAACTTGCCTTCCAGATAGGCGCGCCGATCCATGCCTTCGGCGGGCATTTGCGGGTTCAGTTGAAAGGGGTGCCATTCGATTGAAAAGGGGTGATCCGGGCGCGCCTCCAATGCGCGGTCCAGCCGCGCTTTGCCGATGTAGCACCAGGGGCATATGGGGTCGGAAAAGATGTCTAGGCGGACCATGCGCGTCTCCGTTGTTTGGCAAGCCATATCGGGGAATGGCGGCGGGGGAAAGGGGCCCGCGGACGGATCAGGTAAATGCGCCGGCCTCATACCGGGCGCGCAGGGACCGGCGCAAAAGTTTGTTGTTTGCCCCGCGTGGCAGTGTGGGAAGCGCAATAAACAGGCGGGGGCATTTATAATGGGCCAGATGCGCGTGGGCGTGGCGGCCCAACGCGTCATCATCCACCGATGCGCCCGGTTCACATACGTAAAAACAGGCGATCACGCTGGCATCTGCCTTTACCGGCACTTCGACCGCGGCGGCCTCGTGAATGGCGGGGTGTGTGGCCATCGCGGACTCGACCTCGATCGGGGACACCCGGTAGCCGCCTGCGTTCATCATATCATCCGCGCGCCCCAGGTAGGTGATGGCGCCGTCCTGAGCCATGGAAACGGTATCGCCGGTCAAAAACCATTCGCCCTGAAAGCGCCGGGCGGTTTCTTCGGGGGCCCCATAGTAACCCAGCATCAACCCCGGATCACGGTTTGACACCGCCAGCGTGCCGGGGGTGTTGTACCCCACCGGCCCGTCCGGCCCGATAACGCCCACCCGGCGGCCGGGCTGGGGGTAGCCTAACGTGCCATCCGGGGCCGGGTGCGCGGGGGCGCCTGAAATGAAGGTTGAACATTCCGACATTCCGTAGGCTTCGTGAACAGGGCAGTGGGCTGCCTTTTCCCAGTTGGCGCGCGTGGTGGCGGGCAGTTTTTCCCCGGCACTCAAGGCGTGGCGCAGGGCGGGCAGGGGCGGAAATTTCTGGCGCAGGATCTGGCGAAAGACGCCCGGTGCGGCGGCAAAGATCGTGGCCATATGGGTGTTCAGAAGGGCGGGCAGGTGTGATGCGGGGGTATCGGCGGCCGGAATAAGGGCCGTGGCCCCGATGCTCCAGGGGTCCATCAGCCCGGTGCCCAATGTGTAGGTCCAGTTAAAGGCGCCCGCGTGCAAAAGCCTGTCATCCGGGTGAATCCCGTACCAGCCCTTCCACATCATCTGGCGCGCCCAGATCGCGCGGTGCGCGTGGCTGACAGCGCGCGGTGTGCCCGATGTGCCCGAGGTGAAGATCACATAGGCCGGCCTGTCGGGCGCGCCCATGGCGAAATCTGCCGCTGGAAAGCTGGCAAAACCATGCAGTGTTTCACTGTCCACAACCTGCGCGCCGCTGCCCTGCGGTAGGGCAATGCCATGCCCCGCGACAATCAGTGACGGGGTGACAATGGCCGCCATGCGGGTGATTTCATCCGATGTCAGCTGCGAAGAGGTTGGCACCGGGATCAGGCCCGCCGCGATTGCCCCCAGAAATGCCAGCGGGAAATCAACGTTGTTACCAAGGCGCAGCAAAACCCTGTCACCGGGCGTCAGGCCCTGTGCCAGAAAACCACCCGCCACGCCCAGAACCGCGCGCTTTAACTGTTGGTAAGTCCAGTCTTCGTCGCCGGGGCCACCGATGATCGAAAGGGCAGTTTTATCGCCCAGCGCATCGGCCTGCCCAAGCACATAGGCGGCCATGTTGAACAACTCGGGTGCGCGGGGGGGAGGGCCCTGATCAAAGATTGCCTGCATAGGCCTGAGTATGCCTGCCAACCAACCAGTTGCAATAGATCACCGCCCCTGCGTATACCCATCCCCATGAAAAATGTAGCGGAACCCAGCCTGATCCGCCTGGCGCGTGAAAATGGCGGTGAAGAGCCCGATCCCCAGCCCCTGAACCTGGGGATGCGTGTGCGTGATTTGCGCAAAGCCCACGGCTGGACGCTGGAACAGGCCGCCGGGCATGCGGGCCTTGCGCGCTCAACCCTTTCCAAGATCGAAAATGGCCAGATGTCGCCCACCTATGAGGCGCTGAAAAAGCTGGCGACGGGGTTGGAGATTTCGGTGCCCCAGCTGTTTACCGCCCCGCGAGAGGCCAAAATCTCGGGCCGGATGACGGTGACAAAATCGGGCGAGGGGGCAGCGCATGCCACCACCACTTATGAACATGAACTGCTGGCCGGGGCGCTGACGAAAAAGGCGATGCTGCCGTATCGCGCCCAGGTACGCGCGCGTTCATTTGATGAATTCGATGGCTGGGTGCGCCATGATGGCGAAGAATTCCTGTATGTTTTAACGGGCGCGATCAGCCTGATTACGGAATTTTATGAACCCGTGGAAATGCGCCGGGGTGACAGCGCGTATTACGATGCCTCGATGGGGCATAACGTGATTTCCGTCAGCCAGGATGATGCAACCATTCTGTGGGTTACTTCGCTGGGGTGAACCCCGTCAGGCGGTAAACCAGTGGCGGGTGCGGTTTGCAAACCACACCAGTGATAACATCACCGGAACTTCCACCAGCACCCCCACCACCGTTGCCAGCGCGGCGCCGGAGTTCAGCCCGAACAGCGAAATCGCCACCGCAACAGCCAGTTCAAAGAAATTAGAGGTTCCGATCATACAGGCCGGTGCGGCGATGTTATGGGGCAGGCGCAGGGCAATCGCGCCCGCGTAGGCGATGGCAAATATCCCGATACTTTGAATCAGCAACGGAATCGCGATCAGCCCGATCGCCATGGGTTTCGCCAGGATCGTTTGTGCCTGAAAGCCAAACAGCAACACCACCGTTGTCAGCAGCCCGATCACCGACCAGGGCTTTAGCCGTGCCAGAAACCGCGCAATCGCGTCTTTGCCTGCCGTGGAGCGCGCCAGCGCCCGCCGGCTGACAATCCCCGCCGCAAGCGGCAGGACAACGTAAAGAACGACGGATAAAAGCAGCGTCTGCCAGGGCACCTGCACATCGTTGACCCCCAGCAGAAAGGCCGCAATCGGCGCGAAGGCGAAGATCATGATGATGTCATTCACCGATACCTGCACCAGGGTGTAGTTCGGATCACCCTTTGTCAGCTGGCTCCAGACAAAGACCATCGCCGTGCAGGGCGCCACCCCCAGAAGGATCATGCCGGCAATGTATTCACCGGCAGTATCCGGATCGACGATGCCGGCAAAGAAAACCCGGAAAAACAGCCAGCCAAGGGCGGCCATGGTGAAGGGTTTGATCAGCCAGTTCACCACCAGCGTCAGGATCAGCCCGCGCGGGCGTTTGCCAATGTCTTTCACGGCAGAAAAATCGATCTGCACCATCATCGGGTAGATCATCACCCAGATCAGCACCGCAACCACCAGGTTTACATGCGCAATTTCGATCTGCGCGATGGTGGCGAAAATTTCGGGGGATGCATTCCCCAAAACCACACCGCCAACTATGCAGGCCGCCACCCACAGCGAAAGATAACGCTCAAAAACACCCATGCCTGTGCCCTTTATATATTTTGCGCAGGCCGGGGCCTGGTTTGGTTAGTCTTGCCACCACCAGACGTTCGGCTGAAAGCCCAGCCAGTCGCCATACATGGGCAGATGTTCGGGGAAATGCAGCTGACGCACATGCGCCAGACGCGAGATATCGCTGTACCAGATCGGGATAACGTAACGCCCTGTTGTCAGGATCCGGTCCAGTGCCTTGGTGGCGGCCCTGAAATCACCCTGACTTTCTGCTGTCAAAAGCGCCTCGATCATCGCGTCTATGGCCGGGCTTTTCACACCCATCCAGTTGCGTGATCCTTCCTGATCGGCCAGTTCGCTGCCCCAATACAGGCGCTGTTCATTGCCCGGGGACAGGGACAGACCGCGCCGGTAGTAGGCCATGTCGAAATCAAACGCCTTTGTGCGTTCCGTATATTGCGCGGAATCGATCGCGTTGATGGTGGGCGTTATGCCCATGCGCCCAAGGGCTGCGGCAAACATATCTACGATCTGGCGGGTTTCCGTAGCGGACAGGGATAAGACAACTTCGAAGGTAAAAGGCTCTCCATCCGCGTTTTTCATCACGCCGTCCTGAATGGTCCAGCCCGCCTGCGCCATCAGATCCATCGCAGTGGCAATGCCGGCGCGGTTGCGTTCGGTCCCATCAGAAACGGGCAGGGAATACCCTTCCAGGGTGCCCGGGGTCAGGATATCGCTGAAGGGTTCCAGCAATTCGCGCACGCGCCCCTGGGCAGGGCCATGCCCCATCCCCAGAACGGAGTTGTCAAAAAAGCTTTGGATGCGCTTTTGTTCGCCGCCATTCAGGGTGCGGTTAATGAATTCAAAGTTAAAGGCGTGGGTCATCGCATCGCGCACCCGCCAATCTGAAAACACACCGCGCCGGGTGTTCATCACGAACCCGGTAATTCCGGTGGGGCGTTTGTGCGGGATGATGGATTTCACCACCTCACCCGATTGCACGCGCGCAAAATCATATTGCTGCGCCCATTTCACCGCGTTTGTTTCGCGAAAGGTTGAACTGTCTCCGGCTTTGAAGGCTTCAAACACCACATCGCCATCGCCGTAGTAATCAAACCGGATTTCATCGAAATTTGCCTGTCCGCGCATGAAAGGCACATCCTTGCCCCAGTAATCCGGGTTGCGCTTTAGCGTCAGGTAACGCCCGGTTTCAAAATCCCCGATCACATATGGGGATGACCCGATGGGGATCAGATCCACACCCGATTGTTCAAAATCAACGCCTTCCCACTGCGCGCGTTTCAGGATCGGGCGCAGGCCAAGGATCAGCGGCAGTTCGAAGTCTTCAACATTAAACGTGAAGCGCACGGAAAGGGGGCCGGTCTGCTCCATCGTTTCAATCTTACCCCAGGCCGAGCGGTAGCGCGGATGCCCAAGCGTGCCCAGGGTTTCATATGACCACATCACATCGTCGATGGTGACAGGGCTTCCATCGGAAAACTTCGCCTCTTTTCGCAGGGTGAATTCAACCCATTCGCGATTCGGCCCCGTCTCGACCGATTCGGCCAAAAGCCCGTAAAGTGTGAATGGCTCGTCGTATGAGCGGCCCAAAAGCGTTTCAAAAAGCATAAAGCGCAGCTGCCAGGGCGCGCGCCCCTTTCGGATGACAGGTTGAAGCGAATCAAAGCTGCCGGATTCGGCAAATGTGATGCGCCCGCCCTTTGGGGCATCAGGGTTTGCGTAGGGTAGCGACACAAAATCAGGTGGTAAGGCAGGGTCACCATACATAGCTATGCCGTGCCCAGGTTGGGCAAAGATGGGTGACGCGAAGGAAACAAATGCGATCGTTGCGACCCATTTGAGTAATTTTTCAAAAAATACTGTTTTCATTTTGGTAACAATCCCTTGCCTGGCAGGTGTCCTTGTTTGCAAGCCTAGTCGGGACGCCTGACCTTTTCAAACTTTTAGCTTGGCCCATGGGCACCAAAGGCGTATAAGAATGTCACTGCTCGATAGGTTTCTTGCCTGTATGAAACCTGCCTCAATGACTTAACGCCCGCTTCGTGCGGGCGTTTTTTTTTGGTCGGACGTTCCTTTTCTAACCCCGTGCAATTCCCCCGGTCAGCCCCTATCAATACGGCGGGCACCAAACAGGAGGCACGCCATGTCGTTCAAAGGGAAAACCGCTGTCATTACAGGATCCAATTCTGGCATCGGATTGGGCATCGCTGTTGAACTGGCCAAAAGCGGGGCGGATGTTGTTCTGAATTCATTCACAGACAGCGCTGAAGACCACGCGCTGGCTGCGCAGATTTCGGCCGATCATGGGGTCAGGGCGCGCTATATCCAGGCCGATATGTCAGATGGGGCGGCGTGCCGGGCGCTGATCGAACAGGCCGGCGCCTGCGATATTCTGGTGAACAATGCGGGAATTCAGCATGTGGCCCCGGTGGATGAATTTCCGGCCGACAAATGGGATGCGATCATCGCGATCAACATGTCGTCAGCGTTTCACACCACGGCTGCGGCTTTGCCGATGATGCGCGCGGCGGGATGGGGCAGGGTGGTCAACATCGCCTCGGCGCACGGGCTGACGGCGTCGCCCTATAAATCGGCCTATATCGCGGCAAAGCACGGGGTGGTCGGGCTGACGAAAACGGTGGCGTTGGAAACCGCGCAGGAACCGATCACCGCAAACGCCATCTGCCCGGGCTATGTTCTGACCCCGTTGGTAGAGGCGCAGATCCCCGATCAGATGAAAGCCCATGATATGGGGCGTGAACAGGTGATCCGCGAAGTGATGCTGGAACGTCAGCCATCGCGTGATTTCGCAACCACGCAGCAAATCGGTGGCACCACGGTGTTCCTGTGTTCGCCCGCCGCCGATCAGATCACCGGCACAACGATCAGTGTGGATGGCGGCTGGACCGCGCTATAGGCCCGCAAAAACGCAGGGGCGCCTAGCTCAGCCCGTAAAACAGGCTGAACGCAATGGCCCACATGGTGGCCCCGATCACGCTGTCCAACACACGCCAGGCCGATGGTGTGCCCATGACCGGCGCCAGAAAACGTGCCCCATACCCAAGGGCAAAGAAAAAGGTGAAAGACGCCAGAACGGCGCCCGCGCCAAACGCGCCCTTCATTGCCCAGCCTTCGTAGGCCGATGACACCGCGCCAATCAGGCCAAGGGTATCCAGATAGACATGCGGGTTTGCCCAGGTGAAGGCCGCCCCGATCAACAGGGTCGGCCACAGGCCCCGCGACACGCCATTCATCTCCATCACATAAACGCCCTGCCAGGCGGCATGAAACCGAAGCGCGCCATATATCAGCAGAAACACACCGCCCCCAAGGGACATCAGAACAGGCAATGCCGGCCATAAGGTTGCCACAGCCCCAAACCCGGCCACCCCCACCGCGATCAGAACCGCATCAGAGGCCGCGCACAGCAGGCACAGCCAGAAAACATGCGCCTTTAACAGCCCCTGGCGCAGCACAAATGCATTTTGCGCACCAATCGCCAGGATCAGGGAAAGGCCGGTGAAAAAACCCGCCAGTGCGGCCGGTATCATTTTTCTTTTTTGGGCGAAGCCGGCTGCGAGGGGTCTTTCGCATTCGGGTAGACCAGCCCGGCCGAGATCACCAGCTTGGCAGCGTCTTCAACGCTCATGTCCAGTTCGATGACACTGTGGCTGGGCACAAACAACAGGAACCCGGATGTGGGGTTTGGCGTTGTTGGCAAAAAGACCGACATCACAGGTTCGTCCACCGGCACGCGCTGATCAATCTCGCCCTTGGCTTTGGTCGAGATAAAGGCGATCGCCCAGATCCCTTTGCGCGGGTATTCAACCAGGCAGGCCTTGTCAAAACTGGTTTCGGTCTGCGCAAAAACAGTTTCCGCGATCTGCTTTATGCCATTGTAAAGCGAGCGGACAATCGGCATCCGGTCCACCAGACCTTCGCCCCAGCCCAGAAACGAACGCCCGATCAGCCCTTTTGCCAGCCAGCCCACAATCACCGTGAAAACCAGGAAGAACACAACACCCACGCCGCGGATGTTGACGTGAACATCTTCGCCAAAATACTGCTGTATAAGGGTTTCGGGGTGGTAGGCGGTGGGCACAAAGGGCATGACCCAGCTGTCGATCCAGCCCACAAAGGCCCAGATCATCCAGATCGTTATGGCGATGGGCACCACGACAACCAGCCCGGCAAGGAAATTGATCCGCAGCCCCGCAAATGGGCGCCAGCGCCGGCGATGCGCGTGTTCGTCATGTTCGGTCATCTGGGTGCGTTTCCGTCTGGTTGTGGGGCGAATGTAAGCGTTGGCGCGGGGGGCGACAATAGCGAACCGGGCGCCTTACGGCGAAGTCACGCTGACAGCCCCGGTTGCAAGGCAAAGGCGCGCGCAATCTGTGCGCCAAGTCTGGCGTTGTTTTCCACCAGGGCAATGTTGGCCTGTAAAGATGCGCCATCGGTTGCCCTGAAGATCCGGTCCAGCAGGAAAGGTGTCACCGCTTTTGCCGAAATACCTTCGCGTTCTGCGGCATCCAGCGCGGCCTTGATCACCGGGGCAAGGGTTTGTGCGGGAATTTCGGCGCTGGCGGGGATGGGGTTGGCGATCAGCTGCCCACCTTCAAGCCCGATGTGGCTGCGCATCATTTGCGCGCGCGCGATGTCCTGCGCGGTGTCCATCCGCAAAGGGCTGGGCAGGCCGGAATCGCGCGACCAGAAGGCGGGAAACGCATCCTGGCCGTAGGTGATGACCGGCACGCCAAGCGTTTCCAGCACTTCCAGCGTCTTTGGCAGATCCAGAATCGCCTTTGCCCCGGCTGCCACCACGCAAACGGGGGTTTTTGACAGCTCGCGCAGGTCCGCGGAAATATCAAAACTCAGCTCTGCGCCGCGGTGCACCCCGCCAATGCCGCCCGTTGCGAACACGCGGATGCCGGCAAGATGGGCGGCGATCATCGTGGCGGCCACCGTTGTGGCCCCGGTTTTGCCGCTGGCCATGCAGGCGGCCAGATCGGCGCGCGAAAGTTTGGCGACGTCTTTTGCCTGGCCCAGCTGTTCCAGTTGCTGATCACTCAGCCCGATGTGCAACGCGCCATCCAGCACCGCGATTGTTGCGGGCACCGCCCCGGCGGCGCGCACGGTGTTTTCAACACGGCGCGCGGTTTCAACATTCTGCGGCCAGGGCATACCGTGGGTGATGATGGTGCTTTCCAGCGCCACAATGGGCGCGCCCGATTTGCGTGCCTGGGCAACTTCGTCACTATAAGACAGGGGGGGAAGGGGGGTCATGCGGGGTCTTCTCCTGAGACATAGGTCGCGGCGGCGTTCAGCGCGCCGCTCAGGGCGTCCTGGGGCAGGGCGCCCTTCAGTTCTGCCGCGATATGGGCGGCCATGAAAGTATCGCCTGCCCCGGTGATGCGCCGGGGGGCAACACGTGGGGGGATTGCGGTCAACATATGGTCCGCGCTGCCATCGGCCGCGCCTTGTGCGCCATTGGTTACAAGAACGCGCGTTGCGCCCTGATCCAACAGCCCCTTTGCGCCATCTGTCGCGGTGGTGAACGCCCGCCCACAGATCAGACCGGCCTCTTCCAGGTTAACGTAAAGCGTGGCGCCGGGGTGGGCCATCAGGGGCAAAAGGCGCTTGGCTTTGCCCGGTGAAGCGGGCGCCACGCGCAGATCAGCCGCCCCGAAACTGGGCCGCGCCGAAATTTCTTTCAGCAGGTCGACCGTCAGGTTCCCGTCCAGCGCCACAAGGCCTGCAAAGGGCTGGTGCGCACTTCCCAGCGTGCCATCTTCCAGAGGCGCCAGGATTTTGTCGCCCGCCGCCTCAAGCGTATGGGCGTCTGCGATGGCGGCGATCAGCCCGCCGGCGCCCTCGACCGCCATATACCTGTCTGTCGGCCAGTTTTCTGACAGGTGCAGGTGATCCGTGATCATGCCCATTTGCTGGCAGGCCGCGATCAATTCGCGCCCTTCACTGTCCTGCCCGATTGCAGACAGCAGCGCCGGCACCATATCAAAGCGGCGCACCGTCATCGCGATGTTCAGGGCCACACCGCCCGGCAGGCGTGTGATGCGCCCGGGCACATCAGACCCAACGCGCATTTGGGTTGGCGACCGCCCGATCACATCCCAAAGGACAGACCCGATACAAAGGATATCCGCTGTGTTTTTCATACCCGCCTTGATACAGGCCGGGCAGGGGGTTGCAATAGGCAGCACATGCGGATAAACGGCGCCTACTTCACAGGTGGGGCATGGGCCTTGCGGGGAGAAATCCCGTACAGGTCCGCCGGTTGGGCGAATGCCCTCAATACCCCCACCGAGGCGCAAACCGGAAAAGGAACTTGGACATGGCGCTCCCAGAATTTACACTGCGTCAGCTTTTGGAAGCTGGCGTTCACTTTGGTCACCAGACACAGCGCTGGAACCCGCGGATGCAGGAATTCATCTACGGCGACCGTAACGGAATTCACATTCTCGACCTGACACAGACCGTTCCCATGCTGGACGCGGCGCTGAATGTTATCCGCGACACCGTGGCCAAAGGCGGCCGCGTTCTGTTCGTCGGGACAAAGCGTCAGGCGCAGGGCGCAATCGCCGATGCTGCCGAGAAATCCGCACAGTTTTACATGAACCACCGTTGGCTGGGTGGCACGCTGACCAACTGGCAGACTGTTTCACAGTCTATCAACCGTCTGAAAAGCTTTGATGAAAAGCTGGCAGAGGGTGCCGAGGGCATGACCAAGAAAGAGCGTCTTGGCATGGAGCGTCAGCAGGAAAAACTGCAAGCCGCACTTGGCGGGATCCGCGAAATGGGCGGCAAGCCTGACCTTCTGTTCGTCATCGACGTGAACAAAGAAGATCTGGCCATCCTGGAAGCCAAGAAACTGGGTATTCCGGTTGTGGCTGTGGTTGACAGCAACTGTTCGCCTGCTGGTGTTGATTACATCATCCCCGGCAACGACGACGCGGCCCGCGCGATCGCACTGTACTGCGATCTTGCTGCCCGTGCTGCCCTGGACGGGATGAGCGCACAACTGGGTGCTGCTGGTATCGACCTTGGCGCACTGGACGAAGCCCCGGTAGAAGAGGTTGTGGCCGAAGAAGCCCCAGCCGAAGCCGCTGCTGAGGCCGCTGCAGAAGAAGCTCCGGCAAAAGCCTGAGACTGACTTCGCTATATTGACACCGGAGGCGGGTTAACCGCTTCCGGATACACCGTTATTTCAAGGAGAACCAAAATGGCAATCACAGCTGCATTGGTCAAAGAACTCCGCGACTCGACCGGCGCGGGCATGATGGACGCGAAACGCGCATTGACCGAAACCGATGGCGACATTGAAGCCGCCGTTGACTGGTTGCGCACCAAAGGTCTGGCAAAAGCCGCCAAAAAATCCGGCCGTACCGCTGCCGAGGGCCTTGTTGCCGTCGCCGTTGCGGGTGGCAAAGGCATCGCTGTCGAAGTGAACTCGGAAACAGACTTTGTTGCAAAGAATGCTGAATTCCAGGAAATGGTTTCAGGCATCGCGACGGCTGCGCTGGGTGTTTCTGACATTGACGCGCTGAAAGGTGCGGATCTGGATGGCAAAACCGTCGAAGCAACCGTGACAGACAAGGTCGCCACAATCGGCGAAAACATGTCGGTGCGGCGCATGGCTGTTCTGGAAGGCGACACCGTTGTGACCTACGTGCACAACGCCGCAACAGATGGCATGGGCAAAATTGGTGTTCTGGTTGCGATCACTGGTGGCGACGAAGCGTTCGGCCGTCAGGTTGCAATGCACGTTGCTGCGGCTAACCCCGCATCCCTGGGCGAAGCTGACCTGGACCCGGTTCTGGTTGCCAAAGAGCGTTCGATCCTGACCGAGCAAGCCCGCGAAAGCGGCAAGCCCGAGCAGGTTATCGAAAAGATGATCATCGGCCGGATGAAAAAGTTCCTGTCCGAAGTCACGCTTCTGGGCCAAAGCTTTGTCATCAACCCCGACCTGACGGTTGAAGCTGCTGCAAAAGAAGTTGGCGCCGAGATCACCGGGTTTATCCGGATGGAAGTTGGCGAAGGCATCGAGAAAAAAGTCGAAGATTTCGCCGCTGAAGTTGCGAAAGCTGTTCAAGGCTAAAATACGGGGCAGGGCCTTTGGCCCCCCGCAAATAATGAAGCGGCGTGTGCTGAAAAGCACACGCCGCTTTTTTACTCATCGCCTCTCAGGAAGAGGTTTCACTAATTACCCACTGGCGCTGCCGTTAAAAAAGAACGACAGCGCCAGCATCCGGTTTCCCGGTAGGACACAAGCAGAGACTGAAATCACAGCGTGTTGGCCCCCTGTCCCAATGGCTATAAGCCACCACTCACGGAACCCATTAACCTTGCTGTTTTTTCTCAATACGGGTAAGTCAGGTTTTCCATACCCGCCACGGGGGAAATGGATAAGTGGCTGTTATTGCTTCAAAATATACATCTGATTTTGAAGAGAAGCCTTTAATACCGCCTGCGCGGTCGTATCTACGTCTAACCGTTCGCGTGCTAAGCGCAAATGCTTTTCAACCGTTGCGGTCGTAAGCCCCAGAATCGTTGCGATGTCCTGTGTGGTTTTTCCGTCGCCAACCCATTCCAAAACTTCGCGCTGGCGTTCTGACAGGTTTTTGCGCAGGCCGATGTTTGGCAGGGAAATGATTTTCAGGTGCGCCATGTTGTTCATCGTTTCGATGGTGCGCCCGTGTTCCTGCCAGATGGCATCAACGCGATCCTGGCTTAAGCCGGTTTTCGCAGTGAGTGCGATCGCGCCACGCGCCCGGCTGGCAGGGCCGCCAAAGCTGATGGTGTAGCCTGCGAAAACCTGCTTGGAATGATTGAACGCGATAACTTTCAGTTCCTCGGGTGTCAGGCTTTTTCCGTCACGTGCAAGCCACGACCAGCTGCACGCGCCGGTGTTTTCGGCCGCCCAACGCGTCATTGGCGCGGTTTTATACATTTCCTGGCTGATGAAGGGGCCGAAATAGTCAGGGTCATGGTTTGACAACAAAACGGTGTCATCAATCGGCCCGATCGAGTTTTTCGTTCTGAAGCGGGTAAAACCGTAGATCAGCCGGTCAAACCCATAGGTGTTCATGGCCTTACAGTGAAGGGCCCACACTTCCGCCAGGCTTTCGCTGTTGGAAAGGCGTTCAAGGTATTCCAGCATCAGCGCGCCTTTAATTCCTTCAGATGTGTCGTCAGGGCGTGCAATGCCATAGGGTATCCCGCCGGGCCAAAGCCGCAAATCAGGCCAACGGCCACGGGGGAAATAAATGATTTATGTCTGAATTCTTCGCGTGCATGAATGTTTGACAGGTGAAGTTCCACCACGGGCACTTCGGCTGATGCGATTGCGTCCATCAATGCAACGGATGTGTGGGTGTACGCGCCGGCGTTCAGAACGATGCCATCGCGGCTGCCACGTGCGGCGTGGATCGCATCGACCAGCACGCCTTCGTGGTTTGACTGCAGAAAGGAAACCTCCACACCCAGATCTTTTGCCGTTTGCTGGCAGGTGATTTCAATTTCGGCCAAGGTCGTGCGGCCGTAAACCTCGGGCTGGCGTTGGCCAAGCAGGTTCAGGTTTGGTCCATTCAGGATCAGTATAGATGTCATTTCGTACCCCAGTATGGTTACCAGTTACCGCCAGGTCGCGCGTGTTGTCGAGGTGTCAAAGGTGCACATAGCGCGTTTTTAAGGCGCAATTCTGGCGTTGGGGCATTTTTAGGTGCTATTTTTCACGGGATTCACCGAAAGGGGGAATTGCGTGTGCTTTCACATATGCGTGTAAGGCGTTGGTAATATAGCTAAAAACTAAAACCGAATAAGTTGCTAATGTAACATAATACTTATTATGCGCCATTCACAACCACACCGGAAACCGGCTCAACTTTTTACTACCTCTATACTTATTTACTTTCAAGCGTTTTTTTGGCCGGCGTTGAATCACCGGAATCCGGTTCATTTTCGTAAATTAGCCTGCTAACCCCTTTTCCGTGGTCGCATTGATTCCCCCCACCCCGCCGAACTAGCTCGGAACGCAAAGACAGCCGTTCCATGAAAACAATGCCTTAAGCACTCCCCTTTCACGTGATGCATTAAAAAAGCCCCCCAGTTTCCCAGGGGGCTGAGCGGCTTTTGGAGGAATTCAATTCAGCCGCTTTTTCGGAATTTCCACGACGATCTGTCGGGCAAGGATTTTCTGGCGAACGCGAATGAAACCGATGCAAAGACCGCCCAAACATACCATTCCGGCACGATTTCAAGCGCTTCAAAGCCTTTCTGGATGTATGGCACAAGCCATGGCACAAAACATGCGATGATCGGCAGCGACAAAACAATGGTCCACCATTCGTCCAGCCAGCTGTTCGCGGCGTTTTGGGCTGCGAATGCCTCCCAATTCGCCACGTCCTGACTGGCAATCTGCAAGGCAGTAGCTTCCGCATCAATCCTTGCAACCTTCAAATTGGTTCTGGCCGCCACAACCTCTTTTCCAAGTCCGAGCGCGGCCAAAATAGCCTTCAAAACCATCATGTTATTCTCCATTTTTAAGAGCCTCTAAGCGATCCACCCGGGCTTTCGTTGCGTCGTGATCCGCTTTGAAAAAGCCAAGTCGAAAGAAGATCCCGGTTAACAGACCTGAATTCACGATTGCTGCGCCGCCAAATAGGTATTCTGCCATGTTGCTCATTTCAGAAACCCGCCTGATTTGTGCACCTGGTAAGCGAGATAAACCATGCCCATGACGGTCAGCCATTTCGCAAGGTCTGCCCCTTCTTCCAGTGCCCCGTCAACTTTCTCTGCGGTCCAGCCCAAGCCGACCAGACCCGCTACCCCCAAAGCGCCCCATACAATCAACGGCATTAAATCCATCCCCCGCCTTTGATCTGCGCCAAGACAGCCTCCGGCGTCGTCAGCGCCTTGTTAAGCCCATCCCCGGCATAATAGCTGCGACCGCGCTTTGCGCCCGTTACAACGGGCAAAGAGGCCCATTCGCGCGCCAGGTTGTTGGCAAAGCGTTCAGCGCTGATCCTGCCCTGCTGGTAAGAGGATAGGCCCCGGCGCTCCATGAGCACCCGCCCCAGGCGATCCTGCGTTGCCTGGTCAAAGTAATCATCGCGGCGAACGTGGCCCTTCGACACAAGGTCAGACAGCGTAGGCCGGATGAATTGATAACGGCCAGCTGCGCTTGATGCTGATCCAGCCGCAACACTGCGCGATTGCCAATTAAGCACCTCTCCCACCGTCATTGACGTGATAGGTTGCGGCGGCTGAAGTCTGGTTCCGCCATACACCTGGTTGTAACCGGCTGGGGCTTCGTGCTTGCCGATCAGGTTCAAAAGACCCTGCACATTCACGCCGCCTGATGCAGTCGCGCCGGAAGGCGAAGCCTTGGCGCTTGTGTTGGTGAAAAACCCGGGCAGCAACCTGCGTTTTCCGTCTGCCCCGGTGTTTGTTGATTTGTTGCCAGAAAGCATGTTCAGCCCCCATTCGAAAAGCGGTAGGAAATTGTTTCGCGGTTGGTCCTGGACGGGTTGCACAGCTGGCATATAGACCGCCTCAGGGGCGGCCTGGGTGCGGTTGGTCCAGACCAGGTAAGCGACAGCGGCCAGCGTGCCACCAAGGATCACGCGCCCCGCACTCATACAATGGCCCCTGTGTTGGCCCCTGTGAAGGCTTCGGCCTGCGCCCAGGCGGCACGAATTGCGGCCTCTGACAGATCAATGCCCGGCGCGATCGCGGCGGCGGCCGTTCGGAATAGCGCGACAATGGCAAGCGTTCTGTCCAGGCGAAAGCGTGTTCGCGCCCGTTCGGCCCGAAGGGAGGCGAATTGCGCCCGGTCGGTCGTTTTAATGTTGGTTTCCAGCGCGCTCCATACTTCGTCAAAGCCGGTCAGCGCCAGCAGGAACGCGAATTGCGGCGGGCTTAACACCCGGTCGGCGTCGGTGATTGGCGCCACAACGGGAACGGGCGCAGTAAAATTCACGCCATCAAACAACATCCCAGGAGTCTGATCAGCTTCGACATATTCCGGCCCTGAAACGCCGTATTCATCCGCGAAGACCTCAAGGGCGGATTTAGCCGGTATGACGGTTTTATTGCCATCAGGGTCTGTTTCAATCCGTTCAGGCTGAGGGCGGATATTGGCCCATTTCTGAACCACCTTTCCGGCTTCAATTTTTACAATACCCATTATGAAATCCTTTCGAAAATCAGGTCAGCGAACAACTCGGCTTCACCTGACGATACGGCTGCACCCATTGTTCCCTGGCCGCCTACATCCGTCCAAATTTGCAGCTCAAGAACCTTCGTTGCGAACAGGGTGAAACGCCCTGATATCGGAATGTTGGGTGATGATGTTAGACCGCTTCCACCGTATGTCGGGGCTTGGAAGCCGGCGCCGACAATTACTGTGGTGTTGTCAGTAACATTCCGCAGGCGTAATTTTGATTTTTGAACTCCTCCAAATGGGAAAGCATATTGCCCAAACCCGGTTATTTGATAAGTTCCGGCAGGCAAGCTGATCTGGTTTGCCGCAAGTGTCGCACCAGCAATCCCATCGGTTTCAACCGTGTTGAGCGGAAAGGTATTCCACGTTGACGCAACGGTTGCGACGCCCAAGGTTCCGCTGAGCGCGGTATTCGTAACCTGAAGAATTTGGCCGTGATTTCCGGCGTGGAACAACCTATCGCCACCCCACGCGGCATAGGTCGGGTAGATGCGCAGAGCGTCTGCGTGGTCAAATGAAGAAATGATGCCATCCGCGACGCCGTTTGCCGTCAAATATCCATAAACGATACTATCGCCGCCGCCATAGGCCCCAACTTCAAAGCTCGCTGTTCCTAATAGCCCCCCCAGCCACCTTGTGCACCTGGCCCATCCACCAGCAACAATTGAGCCGTCGCTGGTTGCTCCAAAAATAACCCCGTGATGCCCCACGTCGGCCTTGTAAGTCGCCCCTGCTTTCAAGAGATAATCAACGCCATTTTTTCCGTCCAAAAGATCAGCGTCAGCTGCCTTGCCGGTTTTCTCCAAAAGGTGATTGATCGCCGTGCTTAACCCGCTCATGCCGACCACTCCAATTCAGCGACAGCAACGGCGACAGCGGACACGCTATCGTTGCGAGCATAGACCGCTGCGGTGGTTTGCAATGTAAGCGACTGACCAGCCAGAACCGGGACGCCCTGCCCCGCGGCTGCTGCGGCGTTGCCGCCCACGTGGATTGTCGTGGCGGCGTCGGTGTTCACAACCATTACCTCGCGGCGTTTCGCATTGGCGGCGGCAAGGGCGGTTGTTGTGGTGGCCAGGGCGGAAATAGGCGCGCCCGTTGTCAACACGTCCGGCGCGGCTTCGCGGCTATCCACCTGCCCCGTAAGCACAAGGCGGGCGTCTTTCACACCACCTTTTCCAAGGGCGACTTTCACAAGGTTGTTTGCCCCGCTTTCGTCAATCAGTTCCAGCCGCGTGAACGGGTTTTCAAAGGCAACCGACAAGCCCGCTTCCATTTCGAAGGCCGGGCCGTTGTCAACCTTGACCTTGAAGGAAGCGGCCCCTGACAGACAGGTGATAAACTGCGCTTCGCGGTAAAGCTCAACCGTTCCGTTTGCAGGGATTGTTACACTTCGCGTGGTATAGTTCGGCGTGGTCATCATTTCCCCCAGATTTGAGTTGCGACAAAGGCCAGGGCAGCGAGTGGCAAGCCGATCTTCGTTACCTGTTCAGCGATCTGGCCGCTTTCTGTTTTGGCATTCTGTTGCGTGGTGGTCAGCGCTTTGGCAAATGTCCCGGTTACTTCTGAAACCGTGTTGCGCGCAAAGTCGGCCAAAAGCTCGTTTGTTTCCAGGGCGCGAAAATCTGCGTTTCGGGCAACATCGGCGGCGGTGTTCACGACTTCACCGGCGATTGCGCCAACAGACTCAATGGCGGCTTCGCCAAGGTAAAACGCTTCGTCCGGTACAATATGCACACTGACATCGCCCTCGGCGGACACGCCGACTGCGCCATTATCAACGCCTACCCGGCCATCTTTCGTCGTGGTGCTGGTGGCGCTAGTGCTTTGTGAGCTACTCAAAATTCAATCTCCATGACATAGCGCCGCTTTGCGCCCAGGGTTTCGAGTTTGCGAACCAGGCCGGGGCGTTGCGTCCAGCACCTGAAGGCGCTCGCTTTGACCAGGCGGGCCAGTTCAACCATGCGTTCGTAAAGTTCCCTGGTCACGTCTGCGCCGGGGACCGGGCGGGCGGCGGCGGCGTTGATAACCAGGCTGCGCCGCCCGTCAGTTTCGTGTTCGATAGACCAGATAACGGCCCCTACCCTCTCGCCCTGGTGAAAAGCTCCCATCAGGTGAAATTCACCGGCCTGAACGCGCTCTTTGAATATCGCCAGGTCACGCGGTTTCACGTCCGCGATCATGTTCAGATCGGCCGCCACCTGGTCAGACCAGGCGGCGGGTTCAAAGCTCACTTGCGGGTCAAAATCCATACCACCGCCCCCAGGGCAATCCAGGGAAACAGACTTTCGATCAATCCCCTGTTTGGTTTGAAGTAAAATGCGCCTGTTCCGACCGTTTCCGCGCCTGATTTACCGTCAGAAATGGCGGGACCAGAGGACAGGTTTAGAGATGGTAAACCGGCAACACTCATTCTTATTTCGCCCCGAATGCAACGTATGCACCGAATGCCAGCAAGCCCATGACAATCAGTGTTTGCTGATCAATACCGCGCGACTGACGCCATGCGACCTGTTGCGCCTGGGCTGGTTGCTCAGGCTGCACCCCGATAGACTGCAACAATGCCTGGCCAAACCCAGACAGGTTTGACAGGAAGCCAGAAGAACCGTCCACCTGTGCCGTGTTCACACCATTCGCCCGCGCAACCGCAAGTGATGCGTTGAGAATGTCAGCGGTCTTGTTGTCGTTCAGTGTCGGGTTCCAGGTGTTCGCGCCGGTATCAGAGTAATTAAAGGCGTTTCGCCATGTCGGGCTTTGAAGCTCATAGGGCAAGTTGTCGTATGCGCTCATGTTGTGTGTCCTTTTCGTTGTGAGGCGGGCGCAATGCCCGCCCCATCGCCATTACGACTGAGGCCCCTGGATACTCTCTGCGTAGATTGAGAAATTGCCAGTTGCGGTGAAAAAGCATTTCAAACGGAAGTCAGAAACGGCCATCGGCATGGCTTGCCCAAGGCGGTTTTCCGCCAGAAGGTCAATATGGGTCATGCCCGCCTGTTCTGTGCGGCCAGCAACCGTGTTGTGAGCGGTGCGAATAACGCTGTCCATGTCCATGACCTTGCGGTTGTCAACGTGCAATTCAACATCACCGATTGCGGCGGTTGTCACATGCAGCGCACCCAGAGCATAACGGCCCCGGATAATATCCGAGATCTCGGCCTCTCCGGTGACACCCTGATTGTGAACATAGCGCTGAATACGCAGATGCGGGCCAAACGGGCGACCAGGCGATTGCATGGCATACACGTCAAGGCTGTTGATGGTGACACCCGTTTTGATGTCCATTTCCATCGAGAAAGAGGAAATGCCCGAGAGTGTGCCATAGGCGGTTTGATCCTCGCCATCCGGCGTGCGCATCCAGGGACGTGCCAGGAACAGCGCAAGCGAACCTGTCACGGGTGTTTCTCCGTAATAGGTGTTCAGCTTCACCAGGTCGGCGGCAGTGATGGTGATTTTCGCGTCACCGTTCACCATCAGCCGGATTTCGTCGATGTAAGTTCCCCAATCGGCGGCGGGTACATCGCGCGGCACACCATCCACATTTGCGCGGATGTAGAGCCGTTCATAGGTGAGGCCCAGAGGGAGTTGGCAATGTGCGGTTTGACCGGCACCGATGCCAAGCGGCGTGGGCATTTTCTTTACAGGGCGTGCCATGTTTCAGACCCCCTTAGTTATAGCCAGAACGGGCGGTTGCGACCGGCCCGATATCGCTGAATTGGTTCATGACCACACCAGCGGCCAGGACAGCGCCCAGCACGATGGTAAACAGCTTCACATCAGCCTTTTTCATGTCAGTTTTCCCTTCGTTTCGTCGGAAGTTGGTTTGAGGAAACGGCGGGATAGAACGGCCACGACCAGACCAGCGATCACGCTGGCGGCAATGGTTGTGGCGAATGATTTATTGATTGTCATGTCGGCTTCCCGTCGCTGTTAATGGGATACCGATTAGGCCTTTGAAACCGATCTGACGAACCTACGTTTACTTAAGTAAACGTAGGGTTTTGCACTTTCTTCGTCAGGCTCTCTTTTTCCGCTTTTTAGGGGCTGAGTTGGTGTTCGCGGCAGGTGGCCGGTTGGTGTTGGCGGCGCGTTTGGAGAACGTCACTTTTCCCTTAGTAATTAAGCCTGCTTTTTCGTGTGCATAGGAAAGGTTCTCGCTCGGCAGCTCGTTAACTGAAACGCCCAGCTCAGCGGCCGCTGCTTGCCGGTCCCGTGCCCCCTTCTGGCGAAACACAACCGTTTCAGTGCAGTTTCCCCGGAACCTGGTATCAACCTCAGCGATCCGCTGAGACACCCCAAACACCTCAATCCCGTAATGACGCCCACGGGAACAGATTTCGGCAAAGCCTTGGCACTTCTGCACCCCACCGGCCACCGGGAACGATAGGTTCATTTCCTCGACAACCAGGCAAAGCCCGTCGCCCTTGCCGGTTTTCCGATAGGGTTCCTGGGCGGCCATGAGCAAGCGGCATAGAACGTGCAACGCCTTAGCTTCGCCACCTGTCCTTGCGACCAGGCTAAGACGGAACCGGCGGAAGTTTCGGCGCATCTCGGCCCGCACCTGGTCAACCGTCGCCAGCTGGCGGGCGTCATATTCGCCCAGGGGATCGAACACGACCAGGCGCGACCGGCTGGCGATCTGTTGCTTTACCCAGGACGATTTGCCCGACCCTGACGCACCCCAGACGCCAATGCGGCCCGCATTGCTTTTGAAGCTCATGCAGCGGCTTCCTCGTCCATCCAATCATGCGCACCAGGTTCACCCCTTGTTGATTTAAAGTCAGGTGCCGGCGCAGTGTTTGTGTTGGCTGGTTCAGGCGGGTTCATGGCCTCCACGCGCTTGCGCTTTTCATCGGCATTGATTTCGCGCAGCGCCCCGAATTGCATGGCGGCAAATGGACCGATTGCCAGGACCGCACCAAACACCCCGCCGCGTTCCTCAATCATCCAGGGGAAGTGTTCGGCGGCTATCTCATATACCGCCTGGGCGGCTGCGCTCGATGCCGGTTTTTTCTCCTGCGTGATGCCAAGAGGCGCATATTTCGGGATCAGCATTCCGGGCGCGTTCCATGCAAGCTCCCAGGTCGCTTCCCAGGCGTCCATGCCCATGACGCCTGTTCCCTGATCAGGCTCAATCACTTCGCCTTCGTCATTCACCGGCAGAAAGTCTGTTTCCACCTGGTCCATAACCGCGTCGATCACCCGAAAATCGTCCAGGTGAGCGCCTTCGTCTGGCAGATCGTTGGGCAGGTCTGGCAGCTCGTCAAAGTCCGTATTCGTCATAGTCGCTCACCTTCTTTGGTTCGGGTTTCGGTTCAGGCTTCGGGGTTTCGACCGCGCGGATCGGCGGGCGGTTCAGGTTGGCGGCTTCATCCTTCGGAACCTTCACAGCGGCGATTTTGCCGTTTGCGATCATCCAGGCGTGGCGCATTTTGAGGCTATCGACGTGGCCCCAGCGCTCGTGATGCCCGCAGGGTTCGGCGTCCTCGTCACAGTGCGGGCAGTGGTAATAAACCACCTGACTGGAGGCGACTTTCAGCTTGACCGGCTTCTTGCACCCAGAGCACGTGCCTTTCTTGATCACGGTACCCTGCTGAACCTCAAATTGTCGTTTAAGCGGCGTTGCCATCGGCTCCCCCTTTCACCTGGTCAAACAGGCATTCAATCGTCTGCCTTTGTTGCTCGGTGTATCTGCCCCCGAATGTCAGGTGCCCGTCCTGCAATTGAACCTGGACCGTAAGATTCATCCAGCCGCCACTTTCGATGATCCATGCCAGCCCGTGTTTGACGAGTTGCGAAACCGCCATTTTTGCAGCGCGGTCAAACGTCTTATAGCGGCGCGCCCTCATTTTCGGGGCGTCCACTTTCCAAATATTGGGCTGTTCAAGCGGCGTTGCCATCGGCTCCCCCTTTCACCTGGTCGCTTTCCATGCATTCCAGAATTTGGACTTCGCGGCCCTTGTGAGCCTGCTCGAACATGCCCTTGGCAAAATGAGCATTCTCGGCGCGGATCATGTGTGAGATCACACCCTTTCCGGCAACGTAACCGCTAACCTTGTACCGGGTTGTCGCGTTCATTTCGCGCCCTCCTCGTCAAGGTAAGGCGTCAGGCTGTCCAGTCGGCGGGAGATTTCGCCCAGGCAATTGATAATGCCCGCCAAAACATCCCGTGCAGCTGCGGGCTGTTGGAACATTGGCAAGACTTCCATCTCAACGGCGGCAAATTTCAGCGCCTGGACCAATTGAGAGAGGTCATTTTTAGTATTTGGCATATCTGTTTCCTTAAGTGGTTAAACAATTGTGATGTTATCACATTGCCACTTAAGCAAGAATCCGTTTTTTATCTTCGCGCCTTAATAGACAGTCATGAAAACAAGGGGTTTCAGGACCGGGAAGGGCGGAAAATTCTATCGGCGTGGCAAAATGGCGAAAAAACGCCCGTACAGCGCCTTTAGCCCCTTCCCGGCACCCCTACCTCATAAAAACAGCTTGACCCATTTAGGCGCGTCAGAAAACCGGGTCTCCTGCGATCCTGAAGCGCTTTCACCGGCAACTCCTTCCCGAAACTTTCCACCATCACCATTTTCATTGCCTCACCCGCCCTCAGCAGGCTTCCTGCCCTGTCCGCGATTTCTTCTCCCCCCTGGGCGTCCAGCCCAGCCCTTTTTAAGACGGCGCGGAGCGTCGGCTCCCTAAGTGGTTCTATGGAACCTATGAAGGGGGGGTGAAAAAACCACCCCCTTTAGGTGTAAAAAACCACCCCCTTTAGGTGTAAAAAACCACCCCCTTTAGGTCGCGGCGGCGGCGCTGCGGTTGCCTGTGGATAACTTTCTAATCAGAAGGGTTTTCACTCAGGATTTCTAGGGCTTTTACAGGGCCGTATTTGCCCTTCAGAAAGCGCCAGGCGGCCTCTCTGTCTCGCTCTGCGGCCATCACTTCAATGTGATCATCGCTTGGGGTGCGGTCGTACCCTGCGACTTTCAGCCTGTATTTAGAAGGCAGGCCGCGCCCGCCGCGCATGTAGATTGGAAAAATACTGCCCTCTGAGCGAAGGTAAGCCATAGCACTCTTCACGGTGTCCAGAGAGCATCGCGCATCAGACATGAGTTGTTCTTTTGTGACGGAAACAACAGGCTCGTGAAACTCAGCTCGTTCCCACATGATCCGCAGGATATCGAGCGTTTTACCGTTTGCTTTTGTGGCGATAAGAGCCGCCATCTGCGTTTTCTTTTTGGCCCGACAGGCACCGCTGTACTCTCCGGCGTCTTTGAAGCCCAGGCGCTTCCATTTGGGTTGATATTTGCTCACTTTTGAACACCCGCATCGCGAAGCATCTGCGCTATGTCTTCAACAAAAAAAACAGACGGAAGGTCGTAAAGCGTCCCATCGTCTTCCATGCGTTTGATCTGCTGTCCGACTGCGGCGGCGGTGCGCTTCAATGCTCTAGCGATGGTAGCGTTTCGCACCCCGCGCGCAACGCCGATACGAATGCAATCCTTTTCAAAGTCGCTTATGAATTTTCCGCGTGCCATGCCGTTGACCCCTCACCTAAAGTGGCTTAAATAATGGAACAGGTCGCTCAAGCGGTGATGCGTTCAAGGGATTGGCGTGTCGGTCAGCCTCCAGAGTCGTCAGGTGCACCTGTTCTTTTCTGGACTGCTGGCCCCCTACCCCCTTTTTTTATGGCGCTGTGACGATTTTTTTAGCCGTCTCATACTACTTATTATGCGCGACATGGTGCAAATTTCCCAACCGCCACAGGCCAGCTGTTGTTGGGCAAGAATAACACAGACCCGGCCGCCCCCCATCTTTTAAAAACGCCACGTCGCGCGCGGAATCACCCGTGCACCGGAAACGGCGAAATCTGTCACCGGGTTTAACCGATGGAATATCCGGTGCCCCGCACGGTTCGCACCGGATCTTCGCCCCCGCCTTTGCACAGCGCCTTTCTTAGCCGGCCAACGTGAACGTCCACGGTGCGCGTATCCACATAAACATCGCGCCCCCAGACACGATCCAGCAAGCGTTCGCGGCTCCAGACCCGGCCGGGTTTTTCCATCAATGTGCCAAGCAGGCGAAATTCGGTTGGCCCAAGCTTCACCGTTTCACCGGCACGCGTGACCCGGTGGCTTTCGCCATCCAGGGTGATATCCTGATATTCCAGCACCTGCCCCACCGCCGTTGGGCGGATGCGGCGCAGTTGGGTGCGGATGCGGGCCATCAGTTCGGATACTGAAAACGGCTTGACCATGTAGTCATCCGCGCCGGTTTCAAGGCCCCTCACCCGGTCAACCTCTTCCGACCGCGCAGACAGCATGATGACGGGAATGGTGCGGGTTTCTTTACGCGCCTTAATGCGCCGGCAAATTTCGATGCCGGACACGCCAGGCAGCATCCAGTCCAGCAATACCAGATCCGGGCCGACCTCTTCCAATAAGATCAGCGCCTCGTCGCCCGTAGAGGCAACCACAACATCGTAGCCTTCAGACCCCAGATTATAGCGCAGAACTTCGCGCTGCGCCGGTTCATCCTCTACCAGCAGAACACAGGGTGTCGCGCCACTCATGCGCCTGATCCGCCCTGCGCACCCTCCGGTACTGCGTAGACTTCCATGTTGCCCTTCGGGCGGGCCTCATCCGGCATGGCGCCGGTGACCAGATAAATCACCTGATCGGCGATGGATGTGACGTGATCCCCCATCCGTTCGGTGTTTTTTGCAATGAAATGAAGGTGCATGCAGGCCGTAATATTGCGCGGATCTTCCATCATGAAGGTCAGGAATTCGCGAAACAGCGCGTTATACATCTGGTCAACTTCCAGATCACGCTGGCGCACAACTTCCGCCAGATCCTGATCGCGCCGGATGTAGGCATCCAGCGCATCCGTCAGCATCAGCTGCACTTCTTTAGACATGCGTTTGATGGCGCCAGAGCTGCCTTCGATCACGGGCATCTGCAGCAGGACCGAGGTGCGCTTTGCCAGGTTCTTGGCGTAATCCCCGACCCTTTCCAGGTTCGCAGCGATCTTCATGACCGTCAGAACCGTGCGCAGATCTGATGCGATGGGCTGGCGAAGTGCCAGAAGGCGCGCGCAATCTTCGTTGATCTGCTGTTCCAGCGCATCTATCAGCTTGTCATTGCGACGCACCTCTTCGGCCAGGTCTTCATCCCGGTTTTCAAGGGACAATGCCGCATTGCGGATCGCATCTTCGACCAGCCCGCCCATTTTCATCACAAGCGCCTGAATGTCTTCCAGGTCGCGGTCAAAGGCGGATGCAATATGTTGTTCTACCATGGTAATTCCTCGTGCCTCAGCCGATCCGGCCAGTGATGTAACTTTCCGTGCGCGGGTCTTCAGGGTTGGTGAATATGGTGGGTGTGTCGCCATATTCCACCAGGTTGCCCAGGTGGAAAAATGCGGTGCGCTGGCTGACGCGGGCGGCCTGCTGCATCGAGTGGGTGACGATCACCACTGAGAAATCCTGCCGCAGTTCATCGATCAGTTCTTCAACCTGGGCCGTGGCGATCGGGTCCAGCGCAGAACAGGGCTCATCCATCAACAGAACCTCGGGTTTGGTCGCGATCGCGCGTGCGATGCACAGGCGCTGCTGCTGACCACCCGAAAGGCTGGTGCCCGGTTCCTGCAGCCGGTCTTTTGCTTCGCCCCAAAGGGCCGCGTTGCGCAGGGATTGTTCTACAATCTCGTCCAGATCGGCCTTTGTGTTGGCCAGCCCGTGAATACGCGGCCCATAAGCCACGTTATCATAGATGGATTTGGGAAAGGGGTTGGGTTTCTGAAACACCATGCCCACCTTGGCGCGCAGTTGCACCGGGTCAACGCGGGGGTCATAAATATCTTCCCCGTCCAGGGTGATGTTGCCCTCGACCCGGCAGATGTCGATCGTATCATTCATCCGGTTCAGGCAACGCAGGAAGGTTGACTTGCCGCAGCCCGACGGGCCGATAAAGGCCGTTACGGTCTTGTCCAGGATATCCACGTTCACATCTTTGATGGCGTGGTTGTCGCCATAATAGACCTGCACATCCTTTGCGGAAAACTTAATGTCGGTTTGGTCCACGGTTTTCTCCGCCAGTTTCATGTCATTCATTTTCTGTGCCTCGCCCTACCAACGCCGTTCAAATTTGCGGCGCAGGAAAATCGCCAGTGCGTTCATCGCAATCAAAAAGCCCATCAACACACAAATCGCGGCTGCCGTGCGTGCCTCAAAGGCCCGTTCGGGGAAATCGGACCAGCGGTACACCTGCACCGGCAGCACGGTTGCCGAATCTGTTATGCCGCTTGGCACATCCACGATAAAGGCGACCATGCCGATCATGATCAGCGGGGCGGTTTCGCCAAGTGCGCGCGCCATGCCCAGAATGGACCCTGTCAGCATGCCGGGCACGGACAGTGGCAAAACGTGGTGAAACGCCGTTTGCATGCGCGAGGCCCCTACCCCAAGGGCTGCATCGCGAATGGATGGTGGCACGGCCGCGATTGCGGCGCGCGAGGCGATGATGATTGTCGGCAAGGTCATCAGCGCCATCACGATCCCCCCCGCCAGGGGTGCGGATCGCGGCACCCCAAAGAAGCCGATGATCACCGCAAGCCCCAACAGGCCGAAGATGATCGAAGGCACAGCGGCAAGGTTGTTGATGTTGACCTCGATAAAATCGGTGAATTTGTTCTTTGGCGCGAATTCCTCAAGGTAAATCGCGGAAAAAACACCGATCGGGAAGGCCAGCGAAAAGGTGACAAGCATGGTCCAGAAGGTGCCCATGGCGGCGCCGCGGATGCCCGCAAGCTCTGGTTCGCGGCTGTCAGATGCGGTGAAAAAGCGCCAGTTGAACACGCGGTCCACCTGCCCGGCCTGTTTCAGGGATTCGATCCAGGCGATTTGGCGGTCTGAAACCTTGCGGGCGTCTTCGGGCAGTTCGGTTGTATAAAGGGACCAGTCGCTGGACTCACCCTTCAGGGGCACAAGAACTTCGCCCACGCCGCTGTCTGCCTCGATCCGGGTCAGCTTGATCCAGCCGCCTGCGGTGTTGATCAGCAGGGAGGGCGATGATTTTGTCAGGTCTTCGCCCGACTGGCCCGCATCAGCGCGTTGTTCCTGTTCAAGGGCCTGTGCGATCAGCGCGTCACGCGCCGCACTTCGCGCGGTAACCTGCGCCTGCGCGGCGGCCTTTGCCTCTGCGTCTGTGGCCGCTTCGGCCCGGCGCATGAATTCAACCACGCCCGCGTCCTGCATTGCTGCCTGTTCGCGCAGATGTGCAGAATGCTGCAACAGTTCGGCGCGGAGCCCATCCAGCGCCGTCTGGAAATCCGGTGTGGATGACGAAACGGTTGCCGTGTCCCCATCCAGCGAAACCGTAAGATCGCCGTGGTTGGTATGCTCTATCAGCGCGCCATATGACCCCTGAAGGTAAAGGTCGGCAACATCCGACGCCAGAAAACGAAAGGTGATATCCTGCCCGACAAGGGCGGTGTTTTTTGACACCATTTCGGCCAGTTCAAACCCGGCCCCGTTTGACAGCAGATCATAAAGTTCGCGTTTGGCCTTGCGCGCTTTTACAGAGGGAAAAACCGCGCGAAGTGTGCGTTTTGTCAGCCCCCCGAAATCCGCCCGCAGAATGATTTTCGGGTCCGCGGTGGCGTCCGGGTCGATGTCATCTGCGGCAAGGGTAACGGGAAGTTCTATGTAACTTTCCGTCAATGCCCCGGCAGCGTTGCGCACCACCGAATTCAGCAGCGCGACCAAGGCCAGCATGGCAAGGGTGATCGCAAAGATCCCATATGCCTTCAGGCGCCATTCTGCGCGGCGCCGCTTTTTCAGGCGAAGGGTAACCGGGGTGTTTCCGGCGTTGATTAATGAGGTCCTGGCTGACATTCCCCTGCCCCTAGTCATACATTTCGCGGTAACGGCGCACGACACGCTGAGCCACGATATTCATCAAAAGCGTCACCACAAACAGGGTAAAGCCAAGTGTAAAGGCCGGCCCGGCGGCGGTAGAGGCCTCGGTATCCCCCGTGATCAGCATAACAATCTGCACGGTCACGGTTGTTACGGCCTCAAACGGGTTGACAGTCAGGCGCGCGCCCTGCCCCGCAGCCATCACCACGATCATGGTTTCGCCCACGGCGCGGCTGACGCCCAGCAATACGGCCGAAACGATACCGGGCAACGCGGCGGGCAGGATCACCTGGCGCATTGTTTCGGCTTTGGTGGCCCCCAGCCCGTAAGACCCGTCGCGCAGGCTTTGGGGGACGGCGTTGATCACATCATCTGAAAGGGATGAAATGAAGGGGATGATCATGATCCCCATCACAACGCCCGCCACCAGGGCGGATTCAGATGCGATCTGCAAGCCAACCGCTTCGCCCGCGCCCCTTATGAAGGGGGCGACTGTGATTGCGGCAAAAAAGCCGTACACAACCGTTGGAATACCGGCCAGAATTTCCAGCAGGGGTTTTACGATGGAACGTGTTTTGGGCCCGGCGAAATCTGAAAGGTAGATCGCGGCGAACAGGCCGATCGGCACCGCCACGAACATCGCAATCAGTGTGATCAGCCCGGTGCCCACGAACAGCGGCACGGCGCCAACGCGGTCCGCGTCCATCTGGCCTGACTGAACACCGGAAAGCGGGCTCCAGACAGACCCAAACAGGTATTTGTCAAACCGCCAGCCGATATTTGAAAAGAAGCTGACCGTTTCAAAGATCAGCGAAAAGATGATCCCGACCGTGGTCAGGATGGCAATGCCGGCCATGGCAAAAAGCAGGCCGCGGATGATCTTTTCAGATTTGTTTCTGGCGCGCTTTTCAAGGCTGACTTTCGCCAGGGTGACGGCGCCACCGGCAAAGGCCCCGCCAAGGACAGACACCCAAAGCACCAGCAGCTGGACAGAGGTCAGCGTGCCATATCGCTGAGAGATTTCAACGCGCAGCGCATCGCTGTTGGATGCAACGCGCCCTTCGGCCAGCGCGCGCGCGTCATTCAGCACCAGCTGATGTTCAATCACCGGCGCATCCGGCAGCGCCTGTGCGATTTGCGACAAAAGCGTTGATCCGATGTAAGCCTCGGTCACGATTGTCAGAACAATCAGGATGCCCCAGCCCAGAACCAAAACCCAAAGCAGGCTGTAAAGCCCGTGGTAAGAAGGGCGCGAATGCAGAAGGGCCGGCGTGTCTCCAGCCAGCCCGCGGGCCCGTTGCCCGCCCAGAAAGTAGAACGCCAATCCTATCACAAGGACGATGGCGAAAAGTGTGGCAGTCATTCCTTACCCCGTTCCCCGCAGTGCATATGCTATGCCCTGGCAGCATTGCGCAGGGGCAAGCCCCCGCGCGCGTGCCGGGCGAACCCGCCCGGCCTGTTTCTTTTACGGACTATATCAGTCCCACTCGTTTCCTGTCATCTTCACAAGCCCGGCAACATTGCTGGAGATCTTGTGGAATGTATCGGCTGGCAGCGGGATCAGGCCCTTGTCGACAAGGTAGCCTTCTTCGCCAGCGGCCGCGTCAGACAGGAATTCATTTGCGTATTCCTGAATGCCGGGAACAACGCCCACATGTGCATTCTTAATGTAGAAGTACAGCGAACGTGACACCGGATAGTCGCCTGCGGCGATGTTTTCGAATGTGGGTTCCACACCGTCAACAACAGCGCCTTTGATGGCATCTGCGTTCTGATCAAGGAAGGAAAAGCCGAAGATGCCCAGGGCGTTCGGGTTTGCCTCAAGCTTGGAAACGATCAGGTTATCGTTTTCGCCAGCTTCGATATATGCGCCGTCTTCGCGTACGCCGATGCCGTCACAGGCCACCAGGTCCGTATGCTCGCACCCTTTGTCCAGCACCAGTTCTTCAAACGCGTCGCGTGTTCCGGATGACGGTGGGGGGCCAAGAACTTCGATGTTGATGGCGGGCAGCGACGGGTCAACTTCGTTCCACATTTTGGGCAGCGGGCCGTTTGACGCCAGCGCAATGGTCAGCTGTTCGCGTGTCAGGCTGAAAGTCGGGCCGGATTTTGCGTTTGCAACGACGATACCGTCAAAGCCGACAACGGCCTCGGTCACGTCGGTCACGCCGTTTTCCTGGCAAAGAACGAATTCTTTTTTCTTCATGCGACGCGATGCGTTGGTGATATCGGGGTGTTCCTGGCCAACACCGGCGCAGAAAAGTTTAAGGCCGCCACCGGACCCTGTGGATTCAACAACAGGTGTCTGGAAGTCTGTGGTTTTGCCAAATTGCTCGGCCACGGCGGTGGAAAACGGGAATACGGTGGACGAACCGACAATGCGGATCTGGTCACGGGCGCTTGCAGCAGTCGCCGAAACAGCAGCGATCGCCAGTGCAGAGGCGGTCAGTTTCACGAAGGACATTTCTTTCTCCTGATTGGTCAAACGATCACCCCTCAGGTGACCTGCCGCTGTGCTAAGTCGTTTACACGATGCTTTTGTGTACCTTTTGTAACAGCTTCATGACAAAGGCGCTGATTTGGAGAATTTCAGCGTCACAAATCGCTATTTATTCGGCAGCAGGACCGAAAAACAGCTGCCCTGCCCCAGGGTGCTGGTGATCTGCAGGCGTCCGCGATGGCGATTCACGATATGTTTAACAATCGCCAGCCCCAGACCCGTGCCCCCCAGTTCGCGGGAACGGTGGCTGTCAACGCGGTAAAACCGTTCCGTCAGCCGGGCCAGGTGGCTTTGCGCAATCCCCGGCCCCTGGTCTTCCACGTCAATGCGCAGCCCCGGCATGCGCAACGCCACCAGATGTTCATGCTGTGAAACCGTAACGGTCACCGGCGCATCGGGCGCGCCATATTTCAGCGCGTTTTCGATCAGGTTAATAAAGACCTGCCGCAGCTGGTCAGCATCGCCCGGGGCAAGCACATCCCCGACGCATCCTTTGATTTCGATGTTGGCCGCACCCATTTGCCCGGTTGCGCGCACACTGTCCGCAGCAGAGGCGATGACCCCGCAAATGTCGATGTTCTGTGTGGGCCTTTGGCGCGCCACATCCTCGACCCGGCTAAGCGACAGCAAATCCTGCACCAGGCGGTTCATACGCTCAGCCTCGGCGCCCATAATATCCAGAAACCGATCACGCGCGGCGGCGTCATCACGTGCGGGCCCGCGCAATGTTTCAATAAACCCCAGCAGCGCTGTTAAAGGCGTTCTGAGTTCATGGCTTACGTTCGCCACGAAATCTGACCGCATCTGGCGGACATCCTGAAGGGGCGTAACATCTTCGAACGCCACAATCTGCCCGCCTTGGCCCTGCACAGGGGAAACCGTTACAGAAAAAACCAGATCGCGCCCCGCATCGCTGGTCAGATAGCGCCCTTTGCGAACCTGATTGTCCGTGCGGGCGGCTTCGACCCGGTCAAGAATTTCGGGCTGGCGCAGCGCTGTGATGTAATGACGGCCAAGCGCCTGGGCCCCAAACAGCGCCTCTGCCCCCTTATTCATCGCGCCGATGCGTGCATCCGGGGCAATATAGACCAGTGGAATGGGCACAGCTTCAACCAGATCACAGGGATTCATCGTGCCATTCCATCCAGTTACCATCGGCGCGATACCTCCATCAGACGCGAAGACATGTAAACCCCAACCTGTCATATCACTTTTTCTGAATGTCCAGCGGTTGAAACGATAAACCACTCACCCTATAATTGTATTGTTATTGTATACCAGATTCGTCTGAAATACTTTGGGTCAACGGGTAAGGGTTTATGAGTTAATGCGCACAAAGCCAGGCAAGCCGAAAACACCACCCCCAATTGAATCCCCACCGAAAGCGGATGACACTTTGGTCGTATTGGCGGTGGGCGAAGTCGGCGTCTGGCACGAATCCGGGCGCAGCCTGCCGCCCGAAAAATTCGTCACATGCGTTGAATTCAAAAACGTCTGCGGGGATCTTTTATCTTCGTTACAGCCTGATATGGTCCTGTCGCCGGTTTTGTGCAGCAGCTTTGACTGCGTTGATCTTGCACATCTTTTACAAAGACACGGGTTCAGCGGGCGGTACCGCGCGGTGATGCCCGACACCCTTAACCCCTGTGTTGTCAGGGACGAAGTTCAGGCCTCCTGCCCGAAAATCGACTTCGACATCGTCTCGTTCGCAAAACAGTCGCGCGAACGCCTGCACTAAACTGCATTCCAGACATTCTGTGGCCCGGCTAACGCGGTGCGAACGGCGCAAAATGGCCGTGGTGCGCGACGCCGCAGGCCCCCCACCAAACGCGCCGCAGCGATTCCCGTGTTTGGAATGTTCTGCGATGCAGATTGGCAGGTTGACCTATGGGTAACCGCGTTTGGCAGGATGCACAGTGCCCACCTGGGCGGGCATTTTGGCATTAGCGCAACATAATTGGTCAGTAGATCAGGTCAAAATCCTTACCGCCAACGCCCTCGTAATGGCGCAACAACATGTTCAGCGCGATCCGCAGAACATATTTCCCGGATCGCGCGGGCATTGCCATGCGGGCCTCGGCGGCCTCCATCCCTTGTTGCTGGCAACAGGTGATCAGCACCACCTCGCCCAAATCCGGGCCCAGCATCTTCAGGGCGTCGCTCAGGCGTTTTTCGGCGTCCATCTGGCGCCCCGGGCCGCAGGATTGGCCCAAGGCCCCCCTGCCCTGACCACCGGCCAGTTTTTCCCAGCTCATCGCAGTTCTTGGCCCCAGCCAGCTAAGCTCAAAATCAGTGCGCACACGTTCTGAAACCATAATCAGTTCCGCCGAGAGATAAGGCTTGCCATCCTTGTCGCGCCGCCGTCCCAAAACCTGCAAGGGGGTTTGCGCCCCGCCTTTGCGCGTGCGCCGCGGCGGGCTGGCGGGTTCCAGTTCCAGATCCCCAAAAAACCGAGGCGCCGGGGGCGGCGTGTCAAAAGGCGTTTGCGCCTCGCTGAACCCGGCGCGGTTTGATTCCGCCTCCGCAAGAAACTGGCCCAACACCGTGCGCCCGGTTGCGGTGATGACATAGCGCAAAACCTTGCCGCTGGACGTGCATTCGATCCAGTCTTTTACCGCCATCGCCTCGGCAACAGTGCGCTCTACCACCGCAATACGCCGTGGGGCGCCATCGGGTGTTTCGCGCACGACCACCGCGCTTTTCACATCAGGCATCACCGCCAAAATTGAACCGGGGGTCAACAAGGCGCGCAAAATCCGCGTTGCGTCGCGTTTCAAAGTTCGTTCATCCGTAATCTGCTGTAGCATCAGTGCTAGCTCCTCGTGGGGTTTACGCGATCCCGATCCTTGCAGTCGCCGCACCCGGCCAAGCCGGTTCAGCGCTGCATCAACCAGGGGGTCGTCACGACGTGCTTCAGTTTTTCGTATGTTTCGAAGAACGGTAGAGGCGTTACATCCGGTTTCGCGCGCCAGAGATCTCATCGTCTGGCCCCGTTCGGTATGGTCAAGATACAGCCAGACACAGGCAGGCACCCACCCAGGATTACCAATTTTGCCATGCCTTTGGTGGTCTGACCGCATCATCAACCAATTGCTCCCGAATTATGCGTGTTCCGGCATTTTCGCCCGCGCGGCACGTCGCAACGTAAGGTTGTAGCCGCACAAAAACCATTTCGCGCTTTGGTTACCGAAAAGTTAACCAAACGTGACGTTGATCAGGAATATTAGGGATTTATCAACGTCGGCGGAATGCTGCGAACGGTCGGCCGCTATCCGCGCAACACCCCTTAGGGTTGTGCCTAGGGTGTGCCAAACAGAAAGGGCACCCCAATGGATGACATTCAAACCGTACTGAAAAAATTGCGCCGCCCCGGTCTTCTGATCCGCGCTGCGCGCTTTGGGTTGGAAGATTACCGGCGTGAACGCGATTTGGCGCGCATCATGAAGGCCGACCGCATTCCGGGGCCATTTCGGGTGTTGGAAACGCTGATCGCACTCGAGGCGGACGCCGAAGCCACCCGCATCGCAGGCGCCGCCGCATATTCTGCGGCCCGCCACATAGAACTCCTGATCGCCATGATGGCCGAAGCCCAGCTGCTGCCCCAACCGGAACCACAGCTATAGCCGCAACCTGCCCCCGCAACCTTACCAGCCGCGCTTACATGAACGCGTCGGGCATGGATGCTTTCTTTTCGGCAACATAGGCTTCCAGCGCGCCTTTGATTTCCGGGTCAAGGGCGGGTTGCTGATAGTCGTTCAACAGCTTGGACACACGCAAGGATGCCAACGCCTGCGTATCACGCGCGCCTTCTTCGTCCCAGGTTTCAAACGGCTTGTAATCCAACAGATCAGTCCGCCAGAACGCGGTTTTGAAGTTTTCTTGAGTGTGGGCGCACCCCAGATAGTGACCGCCCGGCCCGACTTCGCGGATCGCATCCATCGCCTGCGCGTTTTCGTCAACCTCTACGCCAGCTGCCACACGATGCAGAACACCCAGCTGATCGGCATCCATCACGAATTTTTCGTAAGAGGCAACCAACCCGCCTTCCAGCCAGCCGCAGGCATGCAACATGAAGTTAACCCCGGACAACAACCCGGTGTTCAGGCTGTTCGCGGTTTCATACGCCGCCTGCGCATCCGGCAGTTTCGAGCCGTTGAAAGACCCCGCCGACCGATACGGCAGGCCCAGACGGCGAAACAGCTGCCCGGCGCCATATGTAATATGTGCCGCCTCAGGTGTGCCAAAGGTGGGCGCGCCCGAATTCATATCGATCGAGGTTACAAACGTCCCCGCAATCACCGGCGCACCGGGGCGAATAAGCTGGCTATAGGCAACGCCGGCCAGAACCTCGGCCAGAACCTGCGTCAATGTACCTGCCACCGATACCGGCGCCATGGCGCCCCCCACAATGAAGGGAGAGATGATCGCGGCCTGATTGTTCTTGGCGTAGACCTCCAACGCGCCCATCATCGTCGCATCGAACGTCAGGGGAGAGTTGATATTGATCAGCGATGTCATCACCGTATGTTCCTGCACGAATTCCTTACCGAACAGAATTTCACACATTTCCACACTGTCCTGCGCGCGCACAGGTTCAGTGACCGACCCCATAAATGGTTTGTCTGACAGCGTCATATGCGCCAACAGCATATCCAGATGGCGTTTGTTGACCGGCACATCGGTGGGTTCACACACCGTGCCCCCGGAATGGTGCAGCCACTTGGACATATAGCCCAGTTTCACAAAGTTCTGGAAATCCGCGATCGTCGCATACCGGCGCCCGCCCTGGACGTCGCGCACAAACGGTGGGCCATAGACGGGGGCCAGCACCAGGTTGTCGCCGCCAATCTCGACATTGCGGGCGGGGTTGCGGGCATGCTGGGTGAACTGGCTGGGGGCGGTTTGGCACAGTTTGCGCGCCAATCCGCGCGGGATGCGCACACGCTCGCCTTTGACGTCCGCACCGGCGGCCTTCCAGCGTTCCAGGGCGGCGGGGTTTTCAACAAAGGCGACGCCCACCTCTTCCAGAATGATTTCGGCGTTGCGCTCGATGATCTGCAACGCCTCTTCATTCAGGATTTCAAGGTTGGGAATATTGCGCGTGATATACTGCGCAGCTTCTATGCGAACGGCCGTACGCTCTGCCCTGCGGGCTGCTCCACCGCCGCCGCGCGCCCGTCTGCGTGTTCCTGCTTCAGCCATATCATGACCCTCCGAGTCCCTGTTCGCGATGGTGATACCGTGTCCTGACCGGCCCCGTTGCTTGGATTGCGCCGCCTGAGGGGGGAAAACGACATCCCCGGCACTTGCGTAAAGCCCAATCCCGTCCTATTGCCGGGGCATGACCAGTACATCCCATGACCGCCTCTTAATCATCGACTTCGGCAGCCAGGTAACGCAGCTTATCGCGCGCCGCCTGCGCGAGCTGAATGTCTACTGCGAAATTCACCCCTACCAAAAGGTGACAGACACCTTCCTGAAGGCATTTGCCCCCAAGGCGGTGATCTTCTCCGGTGGGCCGGCAAGCGTCATCGACGAAGGGTCCCCCCGCCCGCCTGAAAGCGTGTTTTCCCTGGGCGTGCCCATCCTGGGCATCTGCTATGGCCAGCAGGTGATGATGCAAATGCTGGGCGGCAAGGTCGAACGCGGCCACGGCACGGCCGAATTCGGGCGCGCATATGTGACCCCCGAAAGCACGGATATCGACCTTCTGTTCGGCTGGTTTCTTGAAGAAAAAGAACAGGTCTGGATGAGCCACGGGGACCACGTTTCCGCCATCGCGCCCGGCTTTCAGGTGTACGGAACCTCGCCAAACGCCCCCTTCGCCATAACCGCCGACCTTTCGCGCAACTTTTATGCGGTGCAATTCCATCCCGAAGTGCACCACACCCCGAACGGCAAAACCCTCTATGAAAACTTCGTGCGCCTCGCCGGCTTTACCGGCGACTGGACCATGGGCGCCTATAAGGACGAAGCCATTCGCCAGATCCGCGAACAGGTGGGCGACAAAAATGTGATTTGCGGCCTGTCAGGCGGCGTAGACAGCTCTGTCGCGGCCGTTTTGATCCACGAAGCGATCGGTGATCAGCTGACATGCGTGTTTGTAGACCACGGGCTGCTGCGCCAGAACGAAGCAGACGAAGTGGTCGCGATGTTCCGCGATCATTACCACATCAAACTGATCCACGCCGACGAAAGCGAAATGTTCCTGGGCGCGCTGGATGGGGAAAGCGACCCTGAAACCAAACGCAAGACAATCGGCAAACTGTTCATCGACGTCTTCCAGAAATACGCCAATCAGATCGAAGGCGCCGAATTCCTGGCGCAAGGCACGCTGTACCCCGATGTGATCGAAAGCGTCTCATTCTCCGGCGGCCCCTCGGTGACGATCAAATCCCACCACAACGTCGGCGGCCTGCCCGAAAAAATGGGCCTGAAACTGGTCGAACCGCTGCGCGAACTGTTCAAAGACGAAGTGCGCGCCCTTGGCCATGAACTTGGCCTGCCCGCCAGCTTCATCGGCCGCCACCCCTTCCCCGGCCCCGGCCTGGCAATCCGATGCCCGGGCGAGATTACACGCGAAAAGCTTGAAATCCTGCGCAAGGCCGATGCGGTTTACATCGACCAGATCCGCAAACACGGGCTGTATGATGAAATCTGGCAGGCCTTCGTGGCCATCCTGCCGGTTCGCACCGTGGGTGTGATGGGCGACGGGCGTACCTATGATTTCGCCTGCGCCCTGCGCGCCGTAACCTCGGTCGATGGGATGACAGCAGACTACTATCCCTTCAGCCATGACTTCCTGGGTGAAACCGCAACACGCATCATCAACGAAGTCCAGGGCATCAACCGGGTGACCTATGACATCACCTCAAAACCCCCCGGCACAATCGAATGGGAATGATGCGCACACGTAAAAACGCCCTGCCCGAAACCGGACAGGGCGCGCGAAGTGTTATCTTCGTTCACGGCCATCGGCGTCCCCGCCTGTACCGCACACAAACCCTCACCCCTCTGTGGTTAACAGGGGGTTAAGCGTGGCCGCTCTTTGTTCCAGAAATATCCCCGCCGGAGGCATTTTTTCTTTTCTGGTGCGCCAAAGAGATTTCAGGCCTTCGGCGAGGATACTTGTGGAACAAAGATTAGGGCGGGCAAAACGATGAATCAGGCGACCAATGTTTTTCGCGCCGCCGTCTGGATGATCGGGGCGATCGTTTCGTTTTCGTCAATGGCGGTCGCAGGGCGCGCGGTTAGTTTTGAACATGATACGTTTGAACTGATGTTGTACCGGTCGCTTGTCGGTCTGACGGTGGTCTTGGTTGTCGGGGGCTGGTCGGGCACGTTGCGCCAGATTACCCGGCGCCATATGGGCTGGCACTTTTCGCGCAACATCAGCCATTTTGCGGGCCAGAACCTTTGGTTTTATGCGATCACGGTGGCGCCACTTGCCCAGGTGTTCGCGCTTGAATTCACCTCTCCGTTATGGGTGACCATTCTGGCGCCGTTCTTTTTGGGGGAACGCCTGACGCGCACGCGTGCGTTGGCGGCTATTTTGGGGTTCATCGGCATTCTGATTGTCGCGCGCCCCGGGGTGAATGCATTGTCGCCCGGGTTGATTGCCGCCGGGGTTGCGGCAATCGGTTTCGCCGGGTCTGCGGTGTTCACCCGGCGCCTGACGCGCAGCGAGACGATCACCTGCATCTTGTTTTATCTGACATCGATGCAAGCAGTTTTTGGGTTGATCGGCGCGGGGTATGACGGGGATATTTCGCTGCCAAGCGCGGCCACCCTGCCCTGGTTGGTGATGATCGGTTTTGCCGGTCTGATCGCGCATTTTTGTTTGACCAAGGCGTTAAGCCTGGCCCCTGCGACGGTTGTTATTCCGATAGATTTCACCCGCCTGCCTCTGATCGCATTGATTGGCATGGCATTTTATGCCGAACCTTTGGATGCCTTTGTGTTCCTGGGGGCTGCGGTTATTTTTGGCGCCAATTTCATGAATGTTCGCGCCGAAGCGCGCAGTAGTGGGTGATTGGGCGGATGATTGGGCGCCCGTGACGTGGTGCCATAGCATTTGACCCCTCTGCGGATGCTGGATACCAAGGGGCACGGCAGTCAGAAAGCAGGCGTATGATCTATAATTCTTCAGCGGAATATCAGGCCGCCACGTCCAAGCGCGTGTTGTTGTTTGGGATGTCGGGGTTGGGTAAAACGCATCTGTCCAACATCCTGCGCGATGGCGGGGCGTGGTTTCACTACTCTGTCGATTATCGGATCGGCACGCGGTATATGGGCGAACATATCGTCGATAACTTCAAGCTTGAGGCGATGAAGAACCCGTTTTTGCGTGAATTGCTGTTGGGGGATTCGATCTACATCGCATCGAACATCACCTTCAACAATCTGGCCCCTCTTTCGACCTATCTGGGCAAGCCTGGTGATCCGGCGCGGGCGGGATTGGCGTTTGAGGAATACATGCGCCGCCAGGATCTGCATCAGGATGCTGAAATTCACGCCCTGCTGGATACCACGCGTTTCATTTCGCGGGCTAAATCCCTGTATGGCTACGATAATTTCGTATGTGACTCGGGTGGGTCCATCTGCGAGGTTGTTGACCCGAATGACCCTGATGATCCGGTTTTGAAGGAGTTATCAGATCACCTTTTGTTGGTTTGGATTGAAGGATCCGAGGCGCATACGGATGAGTTGATCAGCCGCTTTGTGCGCGCGCCAAAACCGATGTATTATCAGCCCGAATTTCTGATGCGAAGCTGGGCGGAATATCTTCGTGAAAACAATGTGTCAGAGGGCGAAGTTGATCCTGATGACTTCATCAGATCCACCTTTGCAAAAGCCCTGGCCCACCGTCAGCCCCGATACCGCGCCATGGCGCAAAACTGGGGGGTCACGATCAAGGCCGAGGATGTGGCGAAGGTGAAAAGCCCCTCTGATTTCAACAAGTTGATCGCGCAGGCCCTTGAGGCACAGTGATCCAACCCCCATTTGCCAGTTGAACGCGTTCAGGAAATAACAATGCCCATAAAGATACCCGCCACACTTCCCGCCTTTGATGTGCTTTCGCAAGAAGGCGTTATGGTGATGTCGGACGCGCAGGCCGAACAGCAGGATATCCGGCCCTTGCGCATCGCACTGTTAAACCTGATGCCTAAGAAGATTGACACCGAAACCCAGTTTGCCCGGCTGATCGGCGCTGTGCCCCTGCAGATCGAGCTGACGTTGATACGGATGTCTGACCACAAATCCAAAACCACCAGCCAGGCGCATATTGGTGCGTTTTATGAATCATTTCAGTCGGTGAAAGACCGGAAATTTGACGGGCTGATCATCACCGGCGCCCCGATTGAGCATCTGCCGTTCGAAGATGTGACCTATTGGGATGAGATGCAGGAAGTGATCGACTGGACGCAAACCAACGTCCATTCCACCTTTGGCGTGTGCTGGGGCGGCATGGCGATGATGTACCACCTGCACGGCATCCAAAAGCACATGCTGGACCATAAGGCGTTTGGGTGTTTTCCACAGAAAAACCTTGCGCCGGCCTCGCCCTATCTGCGGGGGTTCTCAGACAATTTCGTCATTCCCGTCAGCCGCTGGACGGAAATGCGACAAAGCGAGATTGACGCGGTCAACGGGCTGCGCACCCTGCTGGGATCGGATGAGGTAGGCCCTTGCCTGGTGGAAGACGCCGAACACCGTTCTCTCTATATTTTCAACCACTTCGAGTATGACTCTAACACGTTGAAAGGGGAATATGACCGGGATGTTCAAAACGAAACGCCGATTAACATTCCGATGAATTATTACCCGGATGATGACCCTTCACGCCCACCGGAAAACCGTTGGCGCAGCCACGGGCATCTGTTGTACGGGAACTGGATCAGCGAAATTTACCTGACCACACCGTTCGATCTGAACCAGATTGGTCAGGCCAGCACGGACCTGCGCGGGTGAGCACATTGCCATGCCCCCTATCGCGCCGCATACTGCACATCAGGACGGGAGGCAGGCCATGAATTTACCCTTTGATGGTGCGATTTCGCAGTTTTTCAGCACCCAGGCGCCTGACGAATTGCGCAACGCTGTTCGGGGGGCGCGCAAAAAGGACATCCTGTCTGACACCTACCCATACGAAACCCGCCTGGGCCGGTCTGAATATGAAACTGACATGGCCGCGCTTCAGCGTGAGCTGGTCAAGCTTCAGGCGGATGTAAAGGCAACGGGAAAGCGGATCGTCGTGGTGTTTGAGGGCCGTGATGCGGCAGGAAAAGGCGGCACGATCAAGCGTTTACGCGAAAACCTTAACCCACGGGTGGCAAAGATTGTTGCCCTGTCAAAGCCCACAGAACGTGAACAGGGGGAATGGTATTTTCAGCGCTATATCCAGCACCTTCCAAGTGCGGGCGAGATCGTGTTGTTCGACCGGTCCTGGTACAATCGCGGTGTAGTGGAAAAGGTGTTTGGCTTTTGCACAGATACGCAGCGCGACGCGTTCTTTCGCCAGCTGCCAGAGTTCGAAGATATGTTGGCCGACGAAGGTATTTATTTCGTAAAAATCTGGCTGAATGTCGGGCGCGCGGAACAGTTGCGCCGCTTTTTGGCACGTGAGAAAGACCCGCTAAAGCAATGGAAACTATCGTGGATTGACGTTGAGGGGCTAAAGAAGTGGGACGCCTATTCAAATGCGATCCGCGAAACATTCGCCGCAACGCACCGCGCGCGGACCCCTTGGACGATCGTGCGTTCTGATGACAAGCGGCGCGCGCGTATTGCCGCGATCCGTCAGGTGCTTTCAGGGGTGGAATATGCGGGCAAGGACGAGGCCGCCGCCTGCCCTGCGGATGAAAACATCTGCGCGGGCCCGGAAATCTGGGATGTCTAAGCGCGGGTATCATCACGGCAACCTGCGCCAGGCGCTGGTGGATGCGGCCCTTTCCCTGATCGAGGAAAAAGGCCCAACCGGGTTTACCCTGTCCGAGGCCGCCAAGCAGGCGGGCGTAACGCCGGCGGCGGTGTACCGCCATTTTGCCGGGCGCGAAGATCTGATCGCCGAGGCGGCGCGCCAGGGGTATGAGATTTTCGCGGACCTGATGGAATTTGCCTATGGCAAAGGCCAGCCTTCCGCGCTGGCGTCAATGGAAAGCACGGGGCGCGCCTACCTGGCGTTCGCGCGCAAATACCCCGGCCATTATGTGGCGATGTTTGAAAGCGGCATTTCGATCAACCGCACGCCCGACCTTGCGATGGTTGCCAACCGCGCGCTTGGGGTGCTTGAAAAAGCCGCCGGGGAATTATCTGAACGGATCCCCCCCGAAAAACGCCCGCCCGCGCGCATGGTTTCGGCGCATATCTGGGCCCTGTCGCATGGGGTGGTGGAACTTTTTGCACGCGGTTCGCCGGGCACGAAAAGCCCCTTCCCGCCCGAGGATCTGCTGGAAAGTGGTATCGGGATTTATCTGCGCGGTCTGGGCCTGATCAAGGCCGACGATTAAGCCGCGGCTTCACCGGCAAGTTTGCGGATGCGTTCGACCATGGCGCGCACCCCGTTTGAACGTTGTGCAGACAGGTGATCATTCAGGCCAAGGCGTGCCAGTTCTGCCGGGGCGTCAACCTCTAGAACAGCTGCCACCGGCAGATCATTATAAAGGGCCACCAGCACCGCGATCAGCCCGCGCACGATCATTGCATCGCTGTCGCCGCGAAACCGAAACACCCCGTCCGAGATTTCGGGCAAAAGCCAAACCTGGCTGGCGCAGCCGTCCACCTTTGTGGCGGGCACGTGAAACGCGTCTTCCAGCGGTGTCATAGCTTTTCCCAGGTCAATCACATGGGAATAGCGATCTTCCCAATCGTCCAGGAATTCAAAATCTTCAGCGATTTCTTCAAAGGCTTGGGTGGCCATGGGTGTCTCCGTTCAGGTTGCCCCTGACCTAGAATGTCGCGCGCCAAAGGTCCAGACCCGCACGCGATGGCTTTTCAAACCGCGCGCTTTGGGCTAACTCATTACTGGTAGGCATGGGGAAGCGAAATGACGGCTCGTATTATCATCTTAGTGACGCTTGTTTTCGGCCTGTCTGCATGTGAATCACGTTTCAACCCGATGAACTGGTTTTCAAAGGGCGAAGAAACCGTCGCACTTTACCCCGAAGGGGGCTTTCCGGCAGATAATGAACAACGCGGTGCTGTCGCCCAGGTGACAGAGTTTCTGGTGCAACACGCGCCAGGCGGTGCCATCCTGCAGGCAACGGGGCTGACACCACGCCAGGGTTATTGGTCTGGTGAACTGGTCGCCGAAAATGATGAGCGCCCGGTCGACGGTGTTTTAACCTATGTTTTCCGGATTGCGGAACCCTATGGGCAAACGCGTGTGTCCACCGCGCAATCACGCAAAGTGATCGTCGCGCATTTTGTGTCTGACATCAAATTGCAGGGCGTGCGCGTGATTCGCGTGGTCGGGGAACAAAACAGCCGCACCGCGCGCCGTTAAGGCAGGCGCGCAGGCGCTAAACTTCGATCACCTGAACAGAGGCGCCTTTGGCGGCAAGCCCAAGCTTGCCTTCGCACAGGCGCACAGCATCATCGCCAAACACCCGTGCGCGCCAGCCTGACAGGGCCGCAACATCGCGCATGCCAGCCGCCAGCGCGTCAAGATCCGCGGCTGAGGCGATCAGCTTTTGCGCGACCTTTTCCTGTTCACACCGGGCTTTTAACAAGACGCGCAGAAGATCGGCCAGCGCAGGGTTCACCTGAAGTTTGTCACGCCCGTTGTTTTCGGGCTTTGGCAATGTGTCCTGCGGGGCGTTCAGGCCTTCCTTGACGGCGGCCAGGATACCTTCGGCAATTTCCCCCCGGCGTGCTTCGCGCAGCAACAGGCGCGAGCGGCTCAGGTCCTGATGATCGGCGGGTTTTGTCGAAGCAAGCTCCAGCAAGGCGTCATCTTTGTAAACGCGGGTGCGCGGGATGTTGCGCGATTGGGCGTAGCCTTCGCGAAACCGGGCCAGTTCACGTGCGATGGCCAGAAAACGGCCCGAATTTGTGCGCGTCTTCAGGCGGCGCCAGGCCTGACCGGGTTCTATCGTGTATGTCTCGGGGCGGGTCAGAACACGCAATTCTTCTTCCACCCAAGGCCCGCGGCCGGTCTTTTCAAGCTCTGCCGCCAGCCATTCATAGATGACGCGCAGGTGTGTGACATCGCCAATCGCATATTGGTTTTGGGCGTCGGTCAGGGGGCGGCGCGACCAATCTGTAAACCTGGAGCTTTTGTCCAGTGGCGCGCGCACGATTTTGCGCACCAGTGTTTCATAGCCAACCTGATCCCCAAACCCGCACACCATCGCGGCGACCTGCGTGTCAAACAGGGGGGTTGGAAAGACATCCGCCTCTACAAAAAAGATCTCAAGATCCTGGCGCGCGGCGTGGAAAACTTTGACAACGCTTTCGTCGCGAAACAAATCATACAGCGGCTCCAGTGAAAGACCTTCGGCAAGCGGGTCAACCAACACCGCATCTTCGGGGTCATCGCCGGGCACGGCCAGCTGCACCAGGCACAGTTTGGCGTAATATGTGCGTTCACGAAGAAACTCTGTATCGACGGTCACATAGGGGTGAGATGCGGCGCGTGTGCAAAAATCAGACAGCGCCTGGGTGGTTGTGATGGTAATCATAAGGTCTTTCTATCGGCTCGCACGTGCATTCGGTGATAGGGGTAAATGCGCCAAAAGGAAAGTCCTACCCAAGAACCACTGGCGTACGGTCCCCAGAGGCAAAGCGGCGCAGAACCGCAGGGTATAAAAGATGCTCTAACGGCAAGATGCGCGCGGCCAGTTTATCGGGTGTATCGCCGGCCAGAACCGGGGTGCGGGCCTGCCCCAGAATCGGGCCTCCATCCAGTTCTCCGGTGACTTCATGCACGCTGCACCCCGCCTGGGCATCGCCAGCCTTGATTGCGCGAGCGTGGGTGTTCAGCCCCTTATATAGCGGCAGAAGGGATGGATGGATGTTCAGCATCCGCCCGGCCCATCTGGTGGTGAATTCGGGGGTCAGAACCCGCATGAACCCGGCAAGGCAGATGATATCGGGGGCCGCCTGTTCCAGGGCCTGGTTCAGCGCGGCCTCAAATGCGGTGCGGTCTTTTGCAAAGGGCTTGTGATCCACCACAGCTGTGGGCACCCCAAGGGCGCGGGCCTTTTCCAGCCCGCCGGCACCTGGAACATTTGATAAAACCAGACAGGCGCGCGCCGGGTGGTCGCCTTTCATGCTTTCCACCAGTGACACCATGTTAGAGCCACCGCCGGAAATCAGGATCGCGACCCGTTTGGTCACAGAAGGCTGCCGGTGTAGCTGACGCCTTCGCCCGCCACGACCTTGCCCATCACGGTCACACGTTCGCCCGCATCGGCCAGCAGGGCCGCCAGTTCCCCGGCCCGGTCCGGGGCGACGATCAGGATCATCCCCTGCCCCGCATTGAAGGTTTTCAGAAGCTCGGATTGGGCCATATCCCCAACCTGCGCCAGCCATTGAAACACACCCGGAAGCTGCCAGCTGTCCAGATCCACCGTGCAGCCCAGCCCATCGGGCAGAACGCGTGGCAGGTTTTCCGTAAGGCCACCGCCGGTAATATGGGCCAGCCCGTGCACACCACCTGCACGCACCGCCTGAAGGGCCTGTGTGACATAAAGGCGTGTGGGCGCCAGCAAAGCCGTGCCAAGGGGCCCGTCGGCCCAGGGGCAGGCATCATCCCAGCCAAGGCCCGAAACCTCAACCAGCTTGCGCACCAGGCTGTAGCCATTGGAATGCACACCGTCCGAGGCAAGGCCCAACAGCACATCGCCTTCGGCCACATCGCGCGGCAGATCGGCCCCGCGTTCCATCGCACCAACCGAGAATCCGGCAAGGTCAAAATCCCCTGCCTCATACATGCCCGGCATTTCCGCGGTTTCCCCGCCGATCAACGCAGCCCCCGAACGCGCGCAGCCTTCGGCGATCCCTTCGATGATGCGCGCGGCCTGATCTGTTTCCAGCTTGCCGGTGGCAAAGTAATCCAGAAAGAACAGCGGCTCGGCCCCCTGGCACACAAGGTCATTCACACACATCGCCACCAGATCGATGCCAATGGTATCCACATTGCCCGTGTCAATTGCGATGCGAAGCTTGGTGCCCACGCCATCTGTGGCGGCAACAAGAACCGGGTCGGTGTAGCCCGCGCCTTTCAGGTCAAACAATGCCCCGAAACCACCCAGGCCAGACATCACCCCCGGGCGTGCCGTGCGTTTTGCCGCGGGCTTGATGCGTTCCACCAATGCGTTGCCTGCATCAATATCCACACCCGCATCTGCGTATGTCAGCCCGTTTTTCGCGTCGCTCATGTCAGTCCCCATGTTTCTTGCCGCTGCGATAGCCCAAGGCGCGAACAAAGTCCACGGGCGGCTTGACGCGCCGCGCCGGTTTGATAGTGAAGCATCAGGTCGGGCCTGTAGCTCAATTGGTTAGAGCAGAGCGCTCATAACGCTTTGGTTGGGGGTTCGAGTCCCTCCGGGCCTACCAGAACCATGCGGATGCGGGTGTAACAAAAGTTTCATCCCCGAATTACATTTCCGTCACGGTCAAATATTAAGACGGCCCCGCGAAACTGCTTTCACCAAGGGATCCGATCCAATGACATCAAAAACATTTATCGCCGCACTTGTGGCCTCTACCTGCCTGACAAGCGTTGCCTGGGCTGACAGCCTGACGCGCGTTACAACCGTGCCGCTTGGCAGTGAAATCACCGGCATGTACACGCATGGCGACGATTTGTTCTTCAACGTTCAGCACCCGTCTTCTGACCTGAACAGCCCCTTTTCAAAGGCCAGCGTCGGTGTCATCGCCAATGCCGATTTCGCGGCCTCAGCCACCCCTGTTCCCACCACGCTGGATGAAAAATCCGTGGTGACAAGCAGCATGGGAACCTACCAGATTCTTGTGCAGGAGGGTGATTTTGGCACCATCGGCAAGATCATCGGGGCCGGCGGCGAGGTCACAGCCTCGAATGATCCGGATTTCAACGCGTTTGTCGCCACAGGCAATGGCGCGGGTTATCTGTTCACCAACTGGGAAGACCGCCCCGGCGGCATGTCGCGCGTTGCCATGCAGCGTGACGCCAGCGGCACCTGGACGGTCAACCCTCAGGACGTGAAGATGCTGGATTTCTCGGGCGTCGGGGGCACCTGGGTCAACTGCTTTGGCACGCTCAGCCCCTGGAACACGCCGCTGACATCGGAAGAGCTTTACTTCGACGAAACCCGGGAATGGAACAACCCCGGCTATGTGGAACATGATGGCGTTCAGGCGCTGGCGTCTTATCTGGGGTACTACCCGAACCCATATAACTACGGCCATATCGTGGAGATTACAGACCCGACAGCCGCGGCCCTGCCGGTTAAAATGCTGGCCCTTGGCCGGTTCAGCCACGAAAATTCGGTTGTCATGCCTGATCAGCGCACGGTTTACCTGTCGGATGATGGCACCAACGTCGTCTTTTTCAAATTTGTCGCCGATGTCGCCGGGGATCTGAGCGCGGGCACGCTGTTTGCTGCAAAGATCACTCAGCTGAGTGCGGCCGGTTCAGACGTGGCAAAATCACCCTTGCAAATCAGCTGGATCGAACTGGCCCACGGCACGAACGAAGAGATCGCCGGCTGGGTTTCGGCCTATGACGGGATCACACCGGATGATCACACCCCGGATGCAAACACCTACATCACCGATGAAGAGGTTGCCGTCTGGGCACGTGGTGAAGCCGCCGACAACCGCGTGGCTTTTCTGGAGACCCGCAAAGCGGCGCGGGCCAAGGGCGCAACGGCCGAGTTTCGCAAGATGGAAGGCGTGAACATCAACCTGCAAGGCGCGCGCGATGGCAGCGTGCCGTTCATGTATATGGCGATGTCCGAAGTGGCCAAAGGCATGTCGGATAACAAGGGCGATATTCAGGTCACAAAGAACAAATGCGGCGTGGTTTACCAGATGCGCCTTGACGACAATTTCAACACCTCAATGATGGTTCCGGTTGTTGCCGGTGGGGCCTTTGACAAGGGCAACGTGCCCAACGCCTGCCCGACCAGCGGCATTTCCAACCCCGATAACATCGTGGTGCTGAATTCCGGCGCCGTTCTGATCGGTGAAGACACGGGCCATCACGAAAACAATGCCATGTGGCTGTGGCGCGCGACCGCCAAGTAAATCGGGTCTGCGCCTGATTACGGGGCGGTCATCGGGCCGCCCCCTTTGCATCAGGGTGCGAAATACTGGCGGTGCAGCCAGCGGGCGACCAGCGCGGGGCGCGCCTGCCCTTCGATTTCAACCGTAACATCCCAGGCCACGGAAAGTTCCTGTGGGTTCACCCGGGCAACATCGGCCAACACAAAATGCCCCCGCAGCCGCGCCCCCGCCGGCACCGGCGAAACAAAGCGAAGCCGGTCAAACCCATAGTTCAGCCCCATCACAGCGCCATCCAGATCCGGCAGCGCGTCATAGGACATGGCCGACAACAGCGACAGCGTCAGAAACCCATGCGCCACGGTGCCACCCAGCGGCGTTTTCGCCGCACCCTGGGGGTCGACATGGATGAACTGATGGTCATCGGTGATATCGGCAAAGGCATCGATGCGCGCCTGATCCACCACCATCCATTGTGACACCCCCAGTTCCTGCCCGATGGCGCAGGAAAGTTCGTCTGGCGTCATGATGGGCCCCTTTGTGTCAGATGACATCGCGTTTTCCACTGATTTGTTGTGATTTGCCGATGATATCTTCATCCGCGGCTGCCACGATGGCGGCGATTTCGCGGATCTGATCCTGATCGGGCAGACCATCGGGCGGGGCTGCGTTGATCAGGGCAAGCGCTTTGTCGCGCGCCGCCTCCCAGGCGCCGGCGCGCCCGCCTTTTTCATAGTCATCGCGCCCGGTGCGCTGAAACACGTCGGGCCGGTACTGGCTGCGGCATAATTCCAGCGTATGGGGCGAGGCCAGGAAATGATCGCCGATCCCGACCTGGCTAATCTCGTCCCAGTTAAAGGCCGCGTCATCCACCGTGGGCGTTTCGATCAGCGCGCGCAGAAACCCACCCAATTCGTCATCCAGCACCGCCTGTACCGGGCTGAACACAGTGGCCGTTTCCAACTGCCCGACCCCGCCAAGGATATTTACCCCCGACATGGCCACGCTTTGGCTTAGCATCGCGCGTTCCGCCATGGACTGGTGATCGGCATCCGGCGTATCCGACCCCATGCCATAGGTATGGGTGACCAGCCCAAGCCCTGCGGGGCCCAGAACCTCAACCGCCAGCGCCTTTGCCTGCAGGCTTTCCGGGCAGCTGTGCAGGGCCTGGCCTGTGGCCATATCCAGCGTAAACATCAGCGGCGTTGCGATGATCGGCGTTCCGGGAACCAGCACATGGCCCAGCGTGACCATGGCGATGATTTCGGCAACCGCCATCAACACGTTTCCTGCGACCGACAGAGGCGCCGTGCCCCCGGCCGAGGGCAGCGAACAGGCGTGCACCGCCAGCCCGGCCTTGCCTGATTGGATCAGGGCCTCGACATCCATCACCTTGAATTCAAGCGGCGTAAACGAACACATGATGGTGGAGGCGATCGGGCGCGCCCTGAGGGCCTCTTCCCCACCCGCGGCGGCGGTGACGATACGCATCAGATACTCAACGTTTTCAACGTTGTAGGGCTGCAACCAGATGTGTTTATCGGTTTTGGTGATCAGCGATGCGACACCGTGAATATCGCTTGTCAGCTCATGCACCCCATAACAAAAGGGATGCGCGATAAAGCCGACCTGATCCAACCCGTTTGCAAGGGCTGCGATGGTGGCGACATCGCTGATATCCATGTTGCGGTAGGCGGATGTTTGCGGGTCCACAAACCCGTGCGCCCCGGTGCCGGTGCGCATGATAAATCCGTTGTCGCCCCGGGGCAGCGTCACATCCCGATCCGGGCGTTTTGCGCAAAGGGTCACGGTTTTGGGCGTCGCCTTTAACGCTTCGCGAATCAAACCTTCCGGCAGGCGCAGGCGGGCCGCTTCGCGCCCCGGTGTGGCCCCGGCCTTTAACAGGGCGGCATGGGCCCCTTCATGGATCACCGCCACCCCGTGTTCTGACAACAGATCAAACGCGCGTTTAATGATCGCGCTGCGCGCCCCCTGCCCGCCCATTTCAAAGTGCGGCCGAGGCCGGGGCGTGGTGGACTGGCGAAATGCGTTCGCGGCTTGCGGGGCTTCGGTGTGGCGTTCTGAGCGGGGTCTGCGTGCCATGGTATCCTCCTGTCAGGTTCACGCGGCACACACCATTTATGCTCACTGCGGGCCAACTTGAGCGGCGCGAAGATGACAAACCCCGCGCTGGGTGACAAGCCCTTAGGTGACGGTGAATTGTCCCATCATGCCGGCGTCTTCATGTTCCAGAATATGGCAGTGGAACATATAAGGCCTGTTCGCGTCCGCAGTGGTGTTCACCTGCACCAGCACTTCGGCCTCGCCATTCACGACAACCACGTCCTTCAGCCCCGTGGTGGCCTGATTTACGCCAACCCCATTGTGCGACAACACGCGAAACTGCGTGCCGTGGATGTGGAACGGATGCGCCATTTCCGGTGCCTTTATGCGCCAGAGTTCGGTTTCGCCCCTGCGCATCTGCACGTCTATGCGGTTGGGGTCAAACGCCTGACCGTTGATGTTCATCATCCCCATGGCGCCGCCCATTCCCATGCCCATCCCCATGCCGCCGCCACCGCCGCCGCCATGCATGTTCAGGGTGAATTCGCGTTCGCGCACGGGGGCGCCAAAATCCGGTGACGGGGCCCCGGCAAAGGTGGATGGCAGGGTGCTGTGGCGCGTGCGCCGCGTGCTGTCAGGTTCAAAGCGCATCACCTCAAACACCCCCTTGGGCGCATTGTCTGCGCGTGGGGGTGACGGGGGCAAACCGTTGCCCATGATGCTGCCCATCATGCGGGCCATCATGCCCGCCATCGGATCATTCATATCCGGGCCGGACAGCAGGCGCACCGCGGCCCCATCGGAGAAATCGACCACAATTTCGGCCCGTTCTGCGGGGGCAAGGGACAGGGTCCACATTTCTACCGGGGCCGCCAACAGCCCGCCATCGCTGGCGACCTGATGAAATACGCGCGCGTCATCAAAGCTAAGGTGGTAAATGCGCGCGTTTGACCCGTTCAGCAGGCGCAGGCGTACCAGCCCCCCCGGCACGCTGGCAGCGGGGCGTATGGCGCCGTTCACCATGATCTGATCGGCCCGGAACCCATGCATCAGTGCCGGGCCCTGTTTGACATAGTGGAATGCGCCTTCGTCGGTGAACGCCCGATCCTGAAGGATCAGAGGAATGTCATCCACCCCGTAATCTGACGGAAGGCCACTGTCGGTTGCGCCCGGGTCTTCGATCTGGATCATCCCGGCCAGACCACCATAGACCTGTTCGCTGGTCACCCCGTGGGAATGGCTGTGGTACCAAAGGGTTGCGGCGGGCTGATCAATGGGCAATTGCGGTGCCCAGTCGGCGCCCGGTGCGATCGACCCTTGTGGCCCGCCATCCAGATGTCCGGCCACATGCAGGCCATGCCAGTGGCAGGTGATCGGAAACTTCAACCCGTTGATGATGCGCATGCGCGACAGCGCGCCGCGTGTCATGCGCAGTGTTGGCCCCAGATAGGCCTGCCCATAGCCCCATGTGGGCGTTTGCAGGCCATCCAGAAACGCCGTTTGCCCGTATTGGGCCAACAGGCTGGTTTCGGCCTCTCCTGTATCGATCAGGGGCGGAATTGGCAGCGCGCGCCCGCCTGCTGCGGCAAATGCCGTGCCCGTCAGGTAAGGGCTGGCCAGTGCCATCGCCCCTGTCGCCATAAAATCCCGCCGCTTCATGTTATCCCTTTCGGTTATCTTGCAATGGTCAGTTCGACCTTCAGCCCGCCCAGATCGGCGCTTTCCCCAAGGCGCAGGCGCCCGCCGTGGCCGCGCGCGATATCATCCGCGATCGCCAGCCCCAGCCCGACACCAGAGCCTTTGTTCTGATTGCGCGACGCATCCAGCCGCGCGAATGGTTTTAGCGCCTCGCTGCGCGCCTCGGGTTTTATTCCCGGCCCGTCGTCTTCGATGACAAAGCGAATGTCGCGCTTGCCCGATATGATGCTTAGGCGGGCGCGGGTTCCGTAACGGGTGGCATTCATCAATAGGTTTTCCAGCGCGCGCGCCACGGGTGCGGGGCGCAACCAGATCTCTCCCATCTGGTCCAGCTGCCCCAGTTCCACCATATGGCCCGCGCGGGCGGCGTTTTCGGCCAGGCTGCGCGCCATCTCGGCCAGGTTCACAGGCTCTGGCTGATCTTCCAGGGTTTCAGACCGCGCGAAGCTCAGAAATTCATCTACCAGACGTTCCATATCAGACACATCGCGCGCCAGGGCGGCGCGGTCTTCGCTTTCCTCCAGCATCGCCAAGCCCAGTTTCAGGCGCGTCAGCGGCGTGCGCAGATCGTGGCTGATACCCGAAAGCATCATGGTGCGCTGTTCAATCTGGCGTTCAATGCGCGCGCGCATATCCAGAAACGCGCGCCCGGCTGAGCGCACCTCGGTGGCCCCGGCCAGACGGTATGGCAGCACCTGGCCTTTGCCGAACGCTTCGGCCGCATGGGCCAGCCGGCGGATCGGGCGCAGCTGATTGCGCAAAAACAAATAGGCGATCACGGTCATCAACAGGCTGGTGAACACCATCAGAACCAGCAACTGATGTGGATTGGTCGCAGAAACCCGGCCCCGTTCAAACACCACCAGCATCGGCCCGAATTTGGTGGTTATGCCAACCCGCGCGCTGCCGTCCATATTGGCCAGATTAACGCCGGTGATGCCGGGCAACCCGTCACGCAGGGTTTTGAAAACCCGGCGCGCGGTGAAATCCGTCCAGAAATGCGTGTCATCGCCCGGCACAACCCCCGGCAGGGTCACATGCAGGGCAAGCGGGCCTTGGAATCCCGCCGCCACGCCCTGCGCCTGCGTCAGGGAGGGCGCGGCGTTGATCTGTTGCGTGATATAGCCAAGCTCCAGCACAACCGCCCCGGTCATGCGTTGGGTGATCTGGGTAAAATGGCGCTGGATAAACATCACGGAAACCACCAGCTGGATGGTGATGATCGGCACCAGCAAAATCATTGCAGCGCGCCCATACAGGCCGCGCGGAAGATATTGTTTGAGCCATTTCCAGAACATGGGTTGAACCTATGGGCCAAGCCGCCGCTTGCCAACCGCCGAATGAAAGAGCTTAGGTGCAATTGCCCACACAGGATTCGCAGGACAACAGAAAACATGCCTCAGGACGCCGCTAAACCCACCCCCGGCCATGTCGTCACGATGGAACAAGGGGTGCGCCGCATTTTGGCACCCAACCCTTCGCCCATGACCTATTGGGGCACGAACACCTATATACTGGGCGAAGGGCGCGTGGTGGTGATTGATCCGGGCCCCGCAGATCGCACCCATTTTGATGCGATCCTGGCAGGCCTCGCGCCCGGCGAAGAAATCTCGCATATTCTGGTCACCCATTCCCACCTTGACCACTCCCCCCTGGCCCGGCCCCTGAGCGAGGCCACCGGCGCACCGGTTCTGGCATTCGGGGATGCAACAGCCGGGCGCAGCGATGTGATGGCCGACCTTGTGGCGCGCGGCATGGCCTCAGGGGGCGAAGGCGTTGACCGCGGGTTCACCCCGGATGCGACCCTGAAAGACGCAGATGTGCTGGACGTCAATGGCGCACGCATACAGGCGCTGTGGACCCCCGGCCATTATTCCAACCACCTAAGCTTTGCATTCCAGGGCGACGCCGTCTTTACCGGCGATCACGTGATGGGCTGGGCCTCATCGCTGGTCTCCCCGCCAGATGGTGATTTGACGGCCTTCATGGCATCCTGTGAAAAACTGGCCGCGCGCGATGACCGGGTTTATTACCCTGGCCACGGCAATCCGGTGGAAGACACCCAGGCGCGCATTCACTGGCTGATCAACCACAGACGCGGGCGCGAGGGCGATATTTTAAAGGCCCTGAGCGGCCCGCCACAAGACATCCCAACCCTGACACGCGCCATATACACCGACACCCCTGCCCCGCTGCTTGCGGCCGCAGCGCGCAACGTATTCGCCCATCTGATCGACCTGACACAACGCCAATTGGTGCGCCCGCACCCACAGCTTGATTTCACCGCCCGGTTCGAGAGGATCGGATAAATCGCGGGGCTTTGAAATTTCCCTCAAAAACCTGCGAATGCCTCTGGACGTCCTGAATCGCAATTGCTATATCGCGGCTCAGTTCCGGCGTAGCTCAGCGGTAGAGCAGTTGACTGTTAATCAATTGGTCGTAGGTTCGATCCCTACCGCCGGAGCCAGAATAAGCCCTTAAGCTCAAAAGCTTGAGGGTTTTTTCTTTTTAACATTTGCACAGTTTTACTTACCTTCCAGTGGCCCTGAAGGTGAATGGTGTGAGTGGTGGTCTTACGCCCGAACGATCCTGGCACGCCACACAATAGCACCGATGCCAGAGACCACGCCGACAGCGCATAACGTGGACACGGGTTCAGCGACTTCAAACATCAACGCCCCCAGCCCTGTCGCCATAATACCTGAGTATGAGGTTACTGATTGTTCAAACGCGGACAACGAAACCGACAAATCCGGGGGTTTGGAATATATGTATTCCATGATCCTAACCGTAAAAAGAACTTTCAACGCTGATATCAATGCAAACAATGCAGGTACCAAAACGAATGTCAGGCTCGCCCCCAACGGAAGCGACTGCGACAAGGGCAACCTCGCTGGCGCTGGCTTCTAATTCGTACCCCACATACGACAGGGTCGAAATCAAATCGACATTGGCGCTAAACCCAACAAGAGCGATCAGCGCCAATAAGCGTGCTTTGCTTGTAATCGCCGGCTCCTTAAGTGCCCGAAGACCCGATACCCCCCTTGAACGAATGTTCAGGGGAGCTCTTGATAGCACCTGGGGAACATCCGGGAAACCATGAATTGGGTACAGCCCGCTAAGCGGAACCAACCGGCCCCCCGCGAGGCTTCAAACCACGCTATTCATTGGGCTTTCAGGTGGTGCACCCGATAGGATTCGAACCTATGGCCTCTGCCTTCGGAGGGCAGCGCTCTATCCAGCTGAGCTACGGGTGCCTGCGGCGGGATATAGGGCATCGCCCCACGGCCCGCAATATGAAAAGGGCCACCCGAAGGCGGCCCTTTTGCGATATATTGTCGTGAAGCTTAACGCTTGGAGAACTGGAAGCTCTTGCGCGCTTTTGCCTTACCGTATTTCTTACGTTCCACAACGCGGCTGTCGCGGGTCAGGAAGCCAGCGGCTTTCAGTGCGCCGCGCAGTGACGGGTTGTAAAGTTGCAGGGCTTTGGAAATACCGTGCTTTACCGCGCCGGCCTGGCCGGACAGCCCGCCGCCTTTAACGGTGGCGTTTACGTCGAATTCACCATCCACACCGGCAACGGTGAAGGGCTGGCGCAGGATCATCTGCAGAACCGGACGTGCAAAGTATTTGTCCATGTCACGGCCGTTTACGACGACCTTGCCGGAGCCCGGCTTGATCCAGACGCGGGCAACCGCATCTTTACGTTTGCCGGTGGCGTAGGCGCGGCCCAGTTCGTCACGAACAGGTTCACGAACGATCGACACAGCTTCGGCTGCAACAGGCGTGCCTTCAGCAACGGCTGTCAGCTCATCGAGCGATTTGATCTCTTCAGTCATGCTCAGCCCTCACGCGTGTTTTTTGGGTTCATGGATTTGACGTCCAGCACTTCGGGCTTCTGAGCCTCCATGCCGTGTTCACCGCCAGCGAAAACGCGAAGGTTTGTCATTTGTTTGCGGCTCAGCTTGTTGCCCGGAAGCATCCGCTGAACGGCTTTTGTGACAACACGCTCTGGGTGCGCGCCCTCCAGGATCTGGCCGGCAGTGCGCGACTTGATCCCACCCGGGTAACCGGTGTGCCAGTAGTGCACTTTGTCGGTGCGTTTCTTACCGGTCAGCTGGATTTTGTCAGCGTTGATCACGATAACATTGTCGCCCATGTCCATATGCGGTGTGAACGAAGGCTTGTGCTTGCCACGCAGGCGCATGGCGATAATCGAAGCAAGACGGCCCAGAACAACGCCTTCAGCGTCGATCAGGATCCATTTCTTTTCGATATCTGCAGGTGTTGCAGAGAAGGTTTTCATGGTTTCGGCCCTTAATGGGTTTCGGATGGGCGTGTTCTAAGGGTTTTGGGCGTGCAGTCAAGTGCAGCATGCGCTTAAATACCGTTATAAACCAATAGGTTAAAAATACGGTATTATTTTACCCCATGTTTTTACGCGCTATGGGCCCGGTGGGATCGAATATGTCAGGGATGCGCGCGCAACCGGGCTGTCCAGGCCTTCGGAATAGATCAGGACATCGCCAACCGCCAGAACCTTGCCAAGTTTCAAAAGCCGCGCTTCGGCGCGCAGGTTGGCGTGGGCCACGGGCTTGCGCATGAAATCAATGGCGCAATTCGTTGTGACGGCCAGTGCCTTTGGGCCGATCATCGCAAGGATTGCCAGGTATATCGAGACATCCGCCAGCGCAAACATCGACGGGCCTGAAACAGTTCCCCCCGGGCGCAGGTGTTTTTCCTGCACCAGTTTTCGCACCGTGATCTGCATGGGGGCGACCTGGGTGATTTCAAAATCATCGGCCACTTGTGGAAACTGAACGCCCATGAAGATGCGCAGCTCCTCCAGTGTCATCTTCAAAGTCATGTCTTTCCCCCTGTGATCCTTCCCCCTATCCTTTCGCCAAACCATGCTGGAGGACAAGATGGCAGAGGCGATTCTGAAACGAGAGGACGCAGCGTCAGTTGCGCGATTGACCCTGAACAACCCCGGCGCGCTGAATGCTTTGTCAGATGACATGCTGGGCGCGCTTCGCGATGAATTCGCTGCCCTGGCAACGGATACATCTGTGCGCGCGGTGGTTCTGGCCGGCACTGGCAAAGCCTTTTGCGCCGGGCATGACCTGAAGGAAATGACAGCCGGGCGCGCCGCCCCTGATGGCGGCAAGGCCTATTTCGCCGACCTGTTTCGCCGGTGTGGCGATGTGATGATGACCATCCCCCGCCTGCCCCAGCCTGTGATTGCCGAAGTGCACGGCATCGCCACCGCCGCCGGCTGCCAGCTGGTTGCGTCCTGCGATATGGCCGTGGCCGCCGAAGGCACGCGGTTTGGTGTGAACGGCGTGAATATCGGCCTGTTCTGTTCCACGCCCATGGTTGCCCTGTCACGCAACATCCCGCGCAAACAGGCCTTTGAGATGCTGACAACCGGCGCCTTTATCGATGCAGACCGCGCGCGCGAACTTGGCCTTGTGAACCGCGTTGTCGCCCACGAAGACCTGACCAGCGCCACGATGGAGCTGGCGCAAACCGTGGCCTCTAAACTGGGTGCCGCGGTGCGTATTGGCAAAGAAGCGTTTTACGATCAGCTGGAGATGCCACTTGAAAGCGCTTATGATTTCGCCGGGCAGGTGATGGTTGAAAACATGATGTACCGCGATACCGCCGAAGGAATTCAGGCCTTTATTGAAAAGCGTACGCCGGATTGGGATCAGGGCTGACGTTCAATCGGTATACAACCGCATACTATCTTTCCCTGCCGGCCGAATTGCGCTAGAAGGCGCGCAACCGATTCACATTTAACCTGAAAGGGGCGCCCATGACCAAGATCAAGGTCGAAAACCCGATCGTCGAACTCGACGGCGATGAAATGACCCGCATCATCTGGGACTTCATCAAGAAAAAGTTGATCCTGCCCTATCTGGACCTGGATCTTCTTTACTATGACCTGGGCATCATGGAGCGTGACCGCACCGATGACCAGATCACCGTGGACGCCGCCATGAAGATCAAAGAGGTCGGTGTTGGCGTGAAATGTGCCACCATCACCCCGGACGAAGCGCGCGTTGAAGAATTCGGGCTGAAGCGCATGTACCGCTCGCCCAACGGCACGATCCGCAACATCCTGGGCGGCGTGATTTTCCGCGCACCCATCATCTGTTCAAACGTGCCGCGCCTTGTACCCGGCTGGACCCAGCCGATCGTGGTTGGCCGCCATGCGTATGGTGACCAGTATAAGGCAACCGATTTCCTGTTCCCCAGCGCCGGTAAGCTGACGATGAAATTCGTGGGCGAAGATGGCACCGAGATTGAACATGAAGTGTTTGATGCACCTTCGTCGGGCATCGCAATGGGCATGTATAACCTTGATGCGTCGATCTATGATTTTGCGCGCGCATCGTTGAACTATGGCCTGAACCTGGGCTGGCCTGTGTACCTGTCGACCAAGAACACGATCCTCAAGGCCTATGACGGGCGCTTCAAGGACATCTTCCAGAAGGTGTATGAGGAAGAGTTTGAAGATAAGTTCAAAGCGGCCGGCATCCATTATGAGCACCGCCTGATCGACGATATGGTTGCCGCATCGCTGAAATGGTCGGGTGGCTACGTCTGGGCCTGTAAAAACTACGATGGTGACGTTCAGTCCGATACCGTTGCGCAGGGCTTTGGATCCCTTGGACTGATGACATCGGCCCTGATGACCCCGGATGGCAAGATTGTCGAAGCCGAGGCCGCGCATGGCACCGTGACCCGCCACTACCGCCAACACCAGAAGGGCGAAGCGACCTCGACCAACTCGATCGCGTCGATCTATGCCTGGACAGGTGGCCTGAAGCACCGCGCCAAGCTGGACGGGAACGAGGCGTTGAAAAACTTCGCCGAGACCCTGGAAACAGTTGTTGTGGACACCGTCGAAAGCGGCTTCATGACAAAAGACCTGGCGCTGCTGGTTGGCCCGGATCAGCATTGGCTGACCACTGAAGGTTTCCTTGAAAAGATCGACGAAAACCTCAGCGCTGCCCTGGCAGGCTAAACCAACACACATCACAGCATGCGGGCGGAGGAAACTCCGCCCGTTTTGTTTTTGCCCTCACCATTTCGAAAACTCTGTTTAATAGGGTATAAGAAATTCAAGCCGAACGGCCAGACTTCGCTTTAGTGCTGGCCTTTCGCCGCAAGGCAGGCTATGCGCCGCGCGAACTTCCCGAAAAGGTAATACTATGGACCTGCGAAATATCGCTATCATCGCCCACGTTGACCACGGCAAAACCACGCTGGTGGATGAGCTGCTGAAACAATCCGGCGCTTTCCGGGAAAACCAGGCCGTGGCTGAACGCGCCATGGATTCCAATGATCTGGAGCGCGAGCGGGGCATCACCATCTTTGCCAAGCCCACGTCGGTGGAATGGAAAGGCACACGCATCAACATCGTCGACACCCCCGGCCACGCCGATTTCGGGGGCGAGGTTGAGCGTATCCTGTCCATGGTTGACGGGGTCGTTCTGCTGGTTGACGCGGCCGAAGGCCCGATGCCCCAAACCAAATTCGTAACCTCCAAGGCGCTGGCCCTGGGGCTGCGCCCCATCGTTGTGCTGAACAAAGTGGACAAGCCGGACGCCGAACCTGATCGCGCCCTGGACGAATGTTTTGACCTGTTCGCCAACCTGGGTGCGGATGACGACCAGCTGGATTTCCCGCATATGTATGCCTCGGGCCGTTCTGGCTGGGCCGATGCTGATCTGGATGGGCCGCGCAAAGACCTGCACGCCCTGTTCAACCTGATCGTGAACCACGTTCCGGCCCCGCGCCAGCTGGCCCATCAGGATGAAGACTTCACCATGTTGGCAACAACGCTGGGGTCTGATCCGTTTGTTGGCCGTGTGCTGACAGGGCGCGTTGAAACCGGGCGCCTTAAGGTGGGCGCGACGGTTCAGGCGCTTTCCCGCATTGGCCAGAAAATCGAACAATTCCGCGTTACGAAAATTCAGGCCTTCCGCGGCCTTGCACAGCAGGACATCGAAGAAGCGATTGCCGGCGACATCGTCAGCCTGGCGGGCATGGCCAAGGCCACCGTGGCCGATACAATTTGCGCGCTGGCGGTTGATACCCCCCTGCCCGCACAACCCATTGACCCGCCCACCATTTCTGTGACCTTCGGGATCAATGACAGCCCGCTGGCCGGGCGCGACGGCAAAAAAGTACAGTCCCGCGTGATCCGCGAACGTCTGATGAAGGAAGCTGAATCAAACGTTGCCATCAAAATCTCCGACACCCCGGGCGGTGAAGCGTTTGAAGTTGCCGGGCGCGGCGAACTGCAGATGGGTGTTCTGATTGAAAACATGCGCCGCGAAGGCTTTGAGCTTTCGATTTCCCGCCCACAGGTTCTGATGCGCGAAGAAGATGGCGTTACGATGGAACCTGTTGAAGAAGTGACCATCGACGTTGATGATGATTATTCCGGCGCGGTTATCGAAAAAATCACCGGCACGCGTAAGGGCGAACTGGTCGAAATGCGCCCCGCCGGTGCCGGCAAAACACGCATCATTGCGCATGTGCCGTCACGCGGGTTGATCGGATATCACGGTGAATTCCTGACAGATACGCGCGGAACCGGTGTGTTGAACCGGGTTTTCCACGGCTGGGCCCCGCACAAGGGTGCCATTCCGGGCCGGCGCGCGGGTGTTCTGATTTCGATGGGCAATGGCACGTCTGTTGCCTATGCGCTGTGGAACCTGGAAGATCGCGGGCGCATGTTCATTGGTGCGCAGGAGGCGGTTTACGAAGGCATGATCATCGGCGAACATTCCCGTGAAAATGACCTGGAAGTGAACCCCCTTAAGGGTAAAAAGCTGACCAACGTGCGCGCATCGGGTACCGATGAAGCCGTGCGCCTGACCACGCCGATCACCCTGACACTTGAACAGGCCATCGCCTATATCGACAACGATGAGCTGGTGGAAGTCACACCAAACGCCATCCGCCTGCGCAAACGGTTCCTTGACCCGCATGAACGCAAGCGCCAGTCGCGCGGCGTTGCCACCTGATAAATACCATTAACGCCGCCCCAGACCGGGGCGGCGTTAACACTTGGTTCCCCGCCATCGGCGCGCTAGGCTCGGGCCTTCAGCAGCCGGAAATTCAGCGGGGGAACCATGCGCAAGCTACAGTCTCAGGGTGTGCACCACATCACCATCAACGGCGCAGACCGCCAGACGTCCATCGACTTCTGGGAAGGTGTGCTGGGGATGCCCTTTGTTTTTGATCAGCCCAACCTGGATAACCCCGGCGAGGGGCATTTGTATTTTGATCCCGGTGACGGGCGCCTGATCACCATCTTCACCAATGAAGCGCGCAAAGCCGACCCAAGCCCAACGCCCCGCGATCAGGGAAATGTGCACCATCTGGCGTTTGACGTCAGCCAGGCCACCTTTGCGCAGGCGGTGGCGCGTTTGGATGAACGGGGCATTTCCCATTCCGGCCCAAAAGACCGCGGGTTCATGGATTCCATTTATTTTCGTGATCCGCTGGGCCTGCTGATTGAACTGGCCTGCTATCGCTTTCAACCGCCCACGGGCGCAACCCACGCCGACGTGATGATCGAGGCGCATAAGATACGGGTTGCACGGGGGGATTATAACATCGATCAGGCGCATCTTGCCGACGCGATCGAACTGCTTGTCGCGCGTCGCCAAGGTTCTTTGTCACAAGATCGCGGGCCGAAAGACCCGTATTGATCCGGGCTTATCCGGGCCTATTCGGTGGTTTCGACGATCAGAAGCTCACGCTCGCTGGCGCCGCGTGCGTGGTTTAAGGCCGCCTGATAAGCATCTGAACGATAACATTGTTCTGCTGCTTCGACAGAGGGGAATTTCGCCACAACATTGCGCGGGCGATCCTTGCCCTCCAGCTGCACATACCGCCCGCCGCGCGCGATGAAACGCCCGCCGTGCTCGGCAATGGCCGGGCCCGCAAGGGCCGCGTATTTGCCATAGGCCTCTTCATCAGTGACGGTGACATGTCCTATCCAGAGTGCTGGCATCTTATCCTCCCATTACCGCCTGTGCGGCCTTGATTGCGGCCTGGGCGTTGGTGGCATCTTTGCCCCCGCCCTGTGCCATATCCGGGCGGCCACCGCCGCCTTTTCCGCCCAGCTCGGCGACAGCGGCGCGCACCAGATCAACGGCCGAAACCTTATCGGTCAGGTCTTTGGTCACGCCGGCCGCAACGGCCGCCTTGCCATCCACATCCGCGATCAGCAACACCGCACCCGATCCCAGCTGCGTTTTATGTTCGTCGATCAACGCGGGCAAATCACGCCCGGAAACCCCGGAAAGAACCTGCGCGCTGAACGCCATGCCATTCACCGTGGTCGCCGCGGGCCCTTCGGATTTACCGCCCGACATTGCCAGTTCGCGGCGCAGCTGCGCGACTTCTGCATTCAACGCCTTGCGTTCGTCCAGCAGGCCCTTGACCCGGTCCAGAACCTCGCCCGGCTGCGCCTTCAGTGCGCCGGCGATTTCGGAAACGCGCCGCGCTTCGCCTTCAAGATATGAAAACGCCGCCTTGCCCGTCAGCGCCTCGATCCGGCGCACGCCGGCACTTGACGCGCTGTCGCCCAGAATGACGCACAACCCGATATCGCCGGTCTGCTTCACATGGGTGCCGCCGCACAGTTCGATCGAATAGGTATCGCCGTTGGTGCCCTTGCCGCTGGCGGCCTGGCCCATGGAAACAACGCGCACCTCGTCCCCGTATTTTTCACCAAACAGCGCCTGCGCACCCAGTGCACGGGCATCATCCGGGGTCATGATCCGGGTTTCAACGGTGGCGTTCTGGCGAATATAGGCGTTCACCTCCAGCGAAACATTCTCAAGCTCCTGCGCGCTTAACGCCTTGGAGTGGCTGAAATCAAACCGCAGGCGGTCTGGCGCATTCAAAGATCCGCGCTGCGCAACATGGGTGCCAAGCTCCTCACGAAGGGCTTCGTGCAGCAGGTGGGTTGCCGAATGGTTGGCGCGAATGGCGGACCGGCGCAGGTGATCCACGGCCAGTTCAGCGCCCTGCCCGGCCGTGATTTCACCCTCTTCAATCGTGGCGAAGTGGATGAAAATGCCCGCAGTTTTGCGCGTTTCGGTGATCTTTGCGTTGCCGGTTTCGGTGCGCAACAACCCGGTGTCACCCACCTGGCCGCCGGATTCCGCGTAAAACGGTGTTTGGTTCACGACAATCTGAACGGTGTCGCCCTTGCTGGCTTTACCGGCGATCTTGCCGCCCGCAACCACGGCCAGCACCTGGCCTTCGGCGTGCTCTGTGTCATAGCCAAGAAATTCGGTCGTGCCGTGTTCCTGTGACAGGTCAAACCAGATGGCGGCATCGGCGGTTTCACCCGATCCGGCCCAGGCGGAACGCGCCTTGGCCTTTTGCTCTTCCATCGCCGCATCAAAGCCTTCGGTATCAACCCCCCGGCCCTTTTCGCGCAGCGCATCCTGCGTCAGATCCAGCGGGAAACCGTAGGTGTCATACAGCTTGAACGCCGCCTTGCCGGGCAGATCTTCGCCTTCGTCAAGGCCGCTGAGTTCGTCATCCAGCAGGCGCAAGCCGCGGTCCAGCGTTGTTTTGAACCGCGTTTCTTCTGTCAAAAGCGTTTCTTCAATCATCGCCTGCGCGCGGCCAAGTTCCGGGTAAGCCTGGCCCATCTGTGCCACCAAGGCCGGCACCAGACGGTGCATAACCGGGTCTTTCGCGCCCAAAAGGTGCGCGTGACGCATTGCCCGGCGCATGATGCGGCGCAGCACATAGCCGCGCCCTTCGTTCGATGGCATCACGCCATCCGCCATCAAAAACGATGTTGATCGCAGGTGGTCGGCTATCACCCGGTGGTGCACATTGCCCGGCCCGTCCGGGTCCTGGCTGGTCACATGGGCGCTGGCCTCGATCAGGCTGCGCATCAGGTCGGTATCGTAGTTATCGTGCTTGCCTTGCAGCAAGGCGCCAATCCTCTCCAGCCCCATGCCGGTATCGATGGATTGGTTCGGCAGGTCTGCGCGGTCGCCGTTTTCAAACTGCTCATATTGCATGAACACCAGGTTCCAGATTTCAATAAACCTGTCGCCATCTTCCTCTGGGCTGCCCGGAGGTCCGCCCCAGATATGATCGCCGTGGTCATAGAAAATCTCGGTGCATGGCCCGCAGGGGCCGGTTGCCCCCATCATCCAGAAATTATCACTGGTTGGGATGCGGATGATCCGGTCGTCGGGAAGGCCGGCGTATTTTTTCCAGAATTCCGCAGCCGCGTCATCGGTGTGATAAACGGTGACCAGCAGGCGATCTTTCGAAATGCCGAATTCTTTTGTGATCAGGTCCCAGGCAAATGGGATGGCCTGTTCCTTGAAATAGTCGCCAAAGCTGAAGTTGCCCAGCATCTCAAAAAATGTGTGGTGGCGCGCGGTATAGCCAACGTTGTCCAGATCGTTGTGTTTGCCCCCCGCACGCACGCATTTTTGTGATGTGGTGGCGCGTTTGTAGTCACGCGTTTCGACACCGGTAAACAGGTTTTTAAACTGCACCATGCCAGAGTTCACGAACATCAAAGTGGGGTCGTTTCGCGGCACAAGCGGCGAACTGTCCACCACCTCGTGGTCGTTCTCTTCAAAGAAATTCAAAAAGGTAGAGCGGATGTCATTCAGGCTGGCCATGGTCTCAAACGTCTGTTTTTAGGCCCGATACGGGCGGTCGCCCCGGTTTATCGCCGCATGAATGCCCTGTCCACAGCAAGAAGGCCGGGAACTTGCGCGCCCGGCCTTTTCATCTGCATTATTTTTGGTGTCTTCAGGATTCCACCAGCCCGTCGTCATCCGCGTCTTTTTTTGCCGCGCTGTCAGCGGGGAAATCAAAATCCAGCCCATGTGCGGCGCGAATCTTATCTTCGATATCCAATGCCATGTGGCTGTGTTCACGCAGGAATTGCTTGGCATTTTCACGCCCCTGCCCAATGCGTTCATCCCCGTAAGAGAACCAGGAACCCGATTTTTCAACCACCCCGGCCTTGACGCCAAGATCCAGAAGTTCGCCCATTTTGGAGATGCCTTCGCCATACATGATGTCGAATTCAACCTGCTTGAAGGGCGGGGCGACCTTGTTTTTAACCACTTTTACGCGTGTCGCGTTGCCCACAACTTCATCACGGTCCTTAATGGCACCGATGCGGCGGATATCCAGCCGGACAGAAGAATAGAATTTCAGCGCGTTACCGCCCGTGGTGGTTTCCGGGCTGCCGAACATAACGCCGATCTTCATCCTGATCTGGTTGATGAAAATGACCATGCAGTTTGACCGCGCGATTGATCCGGTCAGTTTGCGCATTGCCTGGCTCATCAGACGGGCCTGCACACCAACACTGCTGTCGCCCATTTCGCCCTCAAGCTCCGAACGGGGTGTCAGTGCGGCAACGGAATCGACCACAACCATATTTACCGCGCCCGAACGCACCAGCGTGTCGACGATTTCAAGCGCCTGTTCGCCCGTGTCGGGCTGGCTGATCAAAAGCTCATCAAGGTCGACGCCCAGTTTTTTGGCGTAAAGCGGATCCAGCGCGTGTTCCGCGTCCACAAAGGCGCAAACGCCGCCCTTTTTTTGCTCTTCCGCCACGCAATGCAGCGTCAGCGTTGTTTTACCAGAGCTTTCAGGGCCATAAATTTCGATGATCCGGCCCTTTGGAAGGCCGCCAATTCCCAGCGCAATATCCAGGCCCAATGATCCTGTGGACGTAGACTCGATCTCGGTCACCGGATTATCGGCGCCCAGTTTCATGATGGAGCCTTTTCCGAATTGCCGTTCAATCTGTGCAAGTGCTGAATCGAGGGCTTTTTGTTTGTTGCTGTCGCGCTTTGTGTTCATGTCGAGGATATTCGCCGTTGCCATTTTCCTGTCCCTTATTTCACACCCGCAAGCGGGCGGCAATCACTGCTGATGTTCTTCTCTTGTTCTTGTCTTTACCTATGAGGCCAAAAAGAGAACATTTCAAGTAAAGTTTTTCCTAACTCAGTGTATTCGACAAAATATTAACCAAAGATTGACGCGGCCAAAGAAAGTTAATGCTCTCGAAGATGCCTGATTAATGTCGTGGTTACCGCGGCTTAGGGGGAATGCGCCATTTGCGCCTGAACCGTCTGGGTCAATTCTGACAAGGAAAAAGGTTTAGGCAGGAAAACCGAGTTTGGAATGCGCGCCTGATGTTCTGCCACCGAGTCTTCCGCGTAGCCGGATACAAAGACAACCCGCACATCGGGCCGGGTTTTCAGGGCCTTTGCAACCCAGGTGGGCCCGTCCATCCCCGGCATGACCACATCGGTGACGAACACATCCACCTCCAGATCCCCCGGCGCCAGCGCATCAAGTGCTTCGTCGGCGTTTGACGCTTCGACAACGGTGAAGCCGCGCATGCGCAATGCGCGCGATGCAAAGGCGCGCACCGGTGCTTCGTCTTCGACCAGCAGCACGATTCCGCCCGTCGCACCGCCTGCATCCTGGACTTGTGCCGCCCCGCAGTCGCCATCGGCCGCAGCGGGTGGTGGCGCGGGGGCAAAGATATTCACCTCCTGCGAAACCGTATCTTGCCGCGCGTCATTTGCGGGGCGCTGATCGGCCTGGCGGCTGGCCGCTGTCTGTGCCTTTTCCTGTGGCGTCAACCGGCACACCGGGAAATACAAGGTAAAGGTCGTGCCGACCCCCAACACACTGTCCACAAAGATAAACCCGCCTGATTGTTTGACGATGCCATAGGCCATGGACAGCCCCAGGCCGGTGCCGCTGCCGGTTTTTTTGGTTGTATAGAAGGGTTCGAAAATCTTGTTGATCGCGTCGGGTGAAATGCCGGTGCCCTGATCCGTTACCAAGATCGAAACATAGTCGCCCACAGGCACCACCGCGCTGTCACGTTCCAACGGGCCATCCAGAATGACATTGCGCGTCTCGACGCAAATGGTGCCCCCAGAAGGCATGGCGTCACGCGCGTTCACAACCAGATTCATCAGGACCTGTTCCAGCTGACGTTTGTCAGCGCGGATCGGCAGCAGCGCATTGTCTTCGCGCAGTTCCAGCGCCACACGTTCCCCGACAAGACGGTTCAGAAGATGCGTCAGATCACTGAGTGTGTCGCTAAGATCAACGATTTCGGTGCGCAACGTCTGTTTTCGCGAGAACGCCAGCAGCTGGCCGACAAGCGATGCCGCACGGTTTGAGTTTTGTTGAATTTGGGCGAGGTCGGCAAAGTCAGGGTCACTTTCATCGTGCTTTAGCAACAGCAGATCACAATGCCCGCTGATCGCGGTCAGAAGATTGTTGAAATCATGCGCGACCCCGCCTGCCAGCTGCCCGATCGCCTGCATTTTCTGGCTTTGAACAAACTGGGCCTCCATTGTTTTAAGCTCTGTCGCGTCGTGCAGGACAGCGATCAGAACCCGGCCGTCATCTTCGGGCACCTGACGCAGGGATATTTGCAGGAACACATCCTTTTCAGGTTTCACCGCCCGCACAATTTCGGACCGGCCCAGCAGGCGGCCGGCCTCAACCTCGCGCAGCCATTCTGAAATCGGGCGGCCAAGGCCTTCCACCAGATCTGACAGGCGTGCGTTGCGCGGGGAGTCTTCGCCCAGCAACGCCCGTGCGCGCCGGTTGGCCATCAGGATTTCCCCCTCGGCCCCAAGTTTCAGCAGGGGGACAGGAAGGGTGTCTATCACCCCCCATTCCCCGGCGCTGACCATCGTTTGTTTGGGTTCGGGCAACAGATAGATTTCGCTGCGCCCCCCGCTGCTGGCAATTTCGCAGACCAGAACGCGCATGGGCCCGTCACGCGATGTGACGCGCATCACTTCGCCGGGCTTCAACGGCAACTCCGAAAAAACACGATCCAGCGTGGTTTCACGCCGCCCTATCAGCCGGCGCAGGGCATCATTCATGAACAGGATGGTGCCGGATTTTGCCACCGTCATCATGGGCAGGCTGATCACTTCGCCACTGCGCATCGCCCCGCCCCGACCGGCCAGATCTTCCAGACGCCACAAATATGCATTTCGGCCCATCTGATGGACGCAGAGGCGCAGGGAGCCGCGCCGCTGCGCCACATCTTCCTGCGCGTAACCTTTGGCAGAGGCGCGCGTCATCAACCTGTGCAAAACGGCGGCGGGGGATGCGAGCGTATCGCCCAATGCGCTGATCAGGGTGCCCTGCCCCGGGTCACCCGCCCCCGGCGCGTCAAACCGTTTGCGCGCCGCGTGGTTCATATAGCCGATCGCCCCATCGCCATCGGTTGAAAAACAAAACGCCGGATCGTTTTCCACGATGGCGCCGATCGCCTTGAACAGATTGGCATTCGCCCGGCGTTGAAGGTGGTTCAGCACCCGCACCAGAAACGTTAAAAACAAAAAGGCAAGGCCCGTCACCGCAAGGGCCAGCGTTGCCGTCATGTGGGGCACCAGCCAGGCCGCGCCCAGCAAAAGCGACGCGAGGCCCAAAAGGTACCCCGCCTTTGGTGAAAGGCCCATCGCCGCCTGTGCGATTGGTCGCGGTGCCAGAACTTGATGCGCCACAAGGTTCCCCGGTTTGATTCTCCTGAAAGGATTACGCCCGGTTTGTCTTAAGCACCCCTTAATACCGGACGTGTTTTATCCCCGCCTGGGCGGAAGGATACACAACTCCCGGTTGCTTGCAATGCAATTTACACCCGCTTAAGGGTTGCGATGTAAAAGCCATCGCCCCCGTCAAGCGGCGTGAACTGGCGCTCTTCCAGAAGCCTCCACTGTGGGTGGCGGTCTAAAAAGCCTTTTATCTGAGCGGTGTTTTCGCATTCCAAAAGGGAGCATGTGGCGTAGGCAAGAACCCCGTCCTTGCCAACAAGCCCCTGTATTTCATCAAGTATTTCGCCCTGTATTGCGCAAAGTTCGTGAAGGCGTTCTTCGGTAAGGGCCCATTTGCCCTGCGGTGCGCGCCGCCAGCTGCCGCTGCCCGAACAGGGGGCATCTGCCAGAACCAGATCAAACGGCGCCTGGGCGTCAAGGTCGCCCCCATCCAGTTGCGAAATTGAAACGCCCGCACGCTGGGCGCGGATCGCAATATCCTTCATCCGGTCCGGGTTGATGTCATGCGCAAAGACGTTCACATCGCCCCGCGCGGCAATGGCAAGGGCTTTTCCACCGCCCCCGGCGCAGTAATCCAGAACCCGCGCGCCCGCTGGCGTGGGCAGCACATCCACCACCGCCTGAGAGGCCGCATCCTGAAGCTCCACCCACCCATCAACGAAAGCGGATGAGGTGTTTACCTTGCGCGGGTTCGCCGTGATTTCGATCGCTGTGGGTGACAGCGGGTGCGCCCGCGCCCCGATTTCATCCTGCGAAAGGGCCTGAAGGGCGGCGTCACGCCCACCGCGCGCCAGATTGGCCCGCACAAATACCGGCGCGCGCGTGCGCAAAAGGGTCATCACGGGCGCAAAATCATCCCCCAGCGCGGACCGAAGGCGCGGGGCCAGCCACGGCGGGCAGTCAAGGCGCGTGGTTTCAGGCAGATCCGCCAGTTGCGGGGCCGGTGCGGCCTCTTGCGGGGACAGGGCCGGCGGGGCGTAGCCTTCGCCAGTGAAAAAGGTTTCCGGGTCCTGCCCGGCGGCGCGCAGGGCGCCGATCATCATACCGCGCCCGGTCTGGGCATGGCCCAGTACGCCATAGCTTTGCTGGCATCGGATGGCATCAAACACGTGATCGCGGATCGCCGCCCGGTCCTTGGAACCGGCGTAGCGGTTCTGGCGCGCCCAGGTGGTTAAGATACGTTCGCCAGCTGCGCCTTCCAGCACCTGATCAAGAATCCCGATCGCCGCGGCAACCCGCGCGGCGGGGGTCAAACCCCGCCCCTGACAGCGTTAGATATCATCTGTATCGCCTTGTTATACCTACATAATACGGTAGTTGGGGCTTTCACGGGTGATTTGCACATCATGCACATGGCTTTCCTTCAGGCCGGCGCCTGTAATTTTGACAAAGCTGCAATTCTTGCGCATTTCGCCGACGGTTGCACATCCGGTGTACCCCATCGCAGCGCGCAGGCCGCCCACCAGCTGGTGCACCACCGCATTGGCCGAACCCTTGTAGGGCACCTGCCCTTCGATCCCTTCGGGAACCAGCTTGTCGGATGCCGCGTCTTTCTGGAAGTATCTGTCGGCGGACCCGCGCGCCATTGCCCCCAGGCTGCCCATGCCGCGATAGCTTTTAAAGCTGCGGCCCTGGTACAGGATGACTTCGCCCGGGCTTTCATCTGTGCCCGCAATCATGCTGCCAACCATCGCGCAGGATGCACCCGCCGCGATCGCCTTGGCAAAATCGCCTGAGAACTTGATGCCGCCATCTGCGATCACCGGCACGTCACCTGCCCCCGAGGCGCAATCCATAATCGCCGTTAGCTGGGGCACGCCCACACCGGCGACCATACGTGTTGTACAGATCGATCCCGGGCCGATGCCCACTTTGACCCCATCCGCACCCGCGCCGATCAGGGCGCGCGTGGCGTCGGCCGTTGCCACGTTTCCGGCCAGAACCTGTGCATCGCCGGCAAACGCCTTGACCCGCGCCACGGCCTGCGCGACGCCTTCGGAATGCCCGTGGGCGGTGTCGATCACAATCAGATCACAGCCCGCTTCGATCAGGGCCTGCGACCGTTCAAACCCGGCATCCCCGACCGTGGTCGCCGCCGCAACGCGCAAACGCCCCAGATCATCCTTGCAGGCGGTTGGGTTCAACACGGCCTGTTCGGTGTCTTTCAGCGTCAACAGCCCTGTCAGCACGCCTTTGCCATTGGTGATCAGAAGCTTTTCGATCCGGCGCGCCTGCATCAGGCTTTTCGCTTCGTCCAGATCTGCAGGTTCTGTCAGCATCGCCAGGTTGTCAGAGGTCATCATCACCCGGACGGGTGTGTTTTCATCTGTGGCAAAGCGCATATCCCGGTTGGTGACAATCCCCACCACAAGGCCGTTTTCGCCCACCACGGGAAAGCCCGTTACGCGGTACCGTTCTTGCAATGCTTTAGCGTCGGCCAGGGTCTGATCGGGGGTCAGGGTGATCGGGTTGAAAACGATCCCGCTTTCAAACCGTTTGACCCGGCGCACTTCGCGGGCCTGTTCCTCTACCGTCAGATTGCGGTGGATCACGCCCATGCCGCCCGCCTGTGCCATGGCGATGGCCATGCGCGCCTCGGTAACGGTATCCATTGCTGAGCTGAGCAGCGGGATATTCAGGGCAATCGATTTGGTGACATGTGTTGCTGTATCTGCCGTGGACGGCAAAACAGAACTGGCCGCGGGAACCAGCAGAACATCGTCAAAAGTAAGCGCCTCGCGAATCTCCATGGGGTGTCTCCTTTGGAGTTTTCGTTTGACGCGTCCCTATCACATGAGATGGGGCGTTTGGAAAGGGGGGTGTGACAAAAGATTTCAGGCCTCCGGCGGGGATATTTTGGGAACAAAGATGAAAACGGCGGTTTGACTTCGCCGCGAAGGCGTGCCCATCTCGGCCAGAACAAGGGAGGCGGAAATGGAACTTTCACAGCGACTGGTTGGACTTACCGGAAATGACGGAGATGGCTGGGGGGTATTTTACCGCGCCCGGGATATGATCGCACATGGGGTTGATGTGATCGAGCTGACGATTGGTGAGCATGATATCCGAACCGCGCCCGTTATTCTTAAGGCAATGGATGAGGCCGCGCGCGCCGGGCACACCGGATATGCCGCGGTGCCGGGGGTGGATGATTTGCGCCGCGCGGTTGCTGAACGGGTACAGGCGCGCACAGGTGTTGAAACGGGGGTGGAAAACGTTCTGATCACACCAGGTGGGCAGGCGGGATTGTTTGCCACCCATGCGGCCGTATGTGATGCAGGCCAGCGCGCGCTGTTTATTGACCCCTATTATGCGACCTACCCCGGCACGATACGGGGCGTAGGCGGCGTGCCCGTGCCGGTGGCTGCGCAAGCTGGTGATGGGTTTGAGCCGCGTGCTGAAGAGATAGAGGCCGCGGCACAGGGCGCTGTCAGCCTGTTGATCAACACCCCGAACAACCCAACCGGCGTTGTTTATTCACGTGACACGATCGAAGCGATCGCGCGGGTGTGTCAGGACCGTGATCTGTGGCTGATATCGGACGAGGTTTATGACACCCAGGTCTGGGAGGGCACGCATTTATCGCCCCGCGCCCTGCCCGGCATGGCCGAGCGCACGCTGGTGGTGGGGTCTATGTCAAAAAGCCACGCCATGACCGGCAGCCGCGTGGGATGGGTTGTGGGGCCGCAAGAGGTGATTGAACATATGATCAACCTTGCGACCCACACCACCTATGGCGTGCCCGGATACATTCAGGATGCCGCCCGGTTTGCGCTGGCGCAGGGCCCTGAGCTGGAAGAGGAAGTGGGCGCGCCGTTCCAGCGGCGTCGCGCGGCGGCCAAGGCGTTGCTGAGCGGTCAGAATGCGGTGCAGCTGGTGCCTTCGGGTGGGGCGATGTATCTGATGCTGGATGTGCGCGCCACGGGGCTGAGTGGCGAAGGTTTTGCCCTGAAGTTGCTGGAAGACGAACATATCGCGGTGATGCCCGGAGAAAGCTTTGGCCGCGCCGCAGCCGGGCATGTGCGTGTGGCGATGACGGTTGAGGACAGCCTGTTTGAGGATGCGTTACAGCGCCTGGTGCGTTTTGCCCAACAGGTGGCGCAATGAGCCGCGACATCGGGCAGGATTTTCGCGCCCTGCATCGCCCGGGTGATCCGTTTATTCTGGCCAATGCCTGGGATAGCGGCAGTGCGAAAATGCTGGCGGGTCTTGGCGCGCAGGCCATCGGCACATCATCTGCGGCCCATGCCTTCACCCTTGGGCGCCCGGATATGGGCCATGTCAGCCGGGATGAGGCATTGGCCCATGCCCAACAGCTGGTGGCGGCGGTCAATGTGCCGGTTTCCGGGGATTTTGAAAACGGGTTTGGCGATGCCCCCGAAGATTGCGCACAAACCGTGCGATTGGCCTTTGAGGCCGGGTTGGCGGGGATTTCCATAGAAGATACCGCATTGCCTTCGGCCACGCCCTATGCCCGCGCGCTGGCGGTTGAGCGTATTCGCGCCGCGGCAAGTGCCGCACGCGCCCTGGCGCGCGATTTTGTGTTGGTGGCGCGCGCAGATGGCGTGATGAACGGGGCCTATGATCTGCAGGAGGCCCTGGCGCGGGTTCGCGCCTATGAGGCCGCTGGGGCAGATTGCATCTATGTGCCGGTTCCCGGGTCTCTGGCCGCACAGGTGCAGGTTTGCGCGGCCACGACCCTGCCGGTCAACGCGCTGGCGGTGGGGGCGTTCAATCAGGTGACACGCGCGCAGTTTGGCGCGGCCGGGGTGGCGCGTATATCGCTGGGTTCGGCATTGGCGCGTGCAACACACCGCCTGATACAGGATGCGGCGCATGCAATCTTTGACCACGGGGATTTTACGCCTTTGGCGCATACCATTCCCGGCCAGCAGGTTGACCAGTTTATGACGGATTAGCCTTTCGTCACATCGTGGCTGTAGATCCAGTCAAACCTGTCCAGAACCCGGCCCGGGGCCAGCAGCCCGGCAACACGCAACGCATTGTGCCCGGCAAACCGCAACAGCGGGTTGGAATAGTGGTAATTGCGCGCGTTTTTATTTGCCGCCTCGATCACGCGCACGACGCGTGAACGCCGGCGCGCCTGATAAAGCGCAGGGCCATCCTCAAGCCCCATCTTTTCAAGGCAATCGGCCAGAACCCAGGCATCTTCCAGCGCCATGACCGCACCCTGGGCCATAAACGGAAGCGTCGGATGGGCCGCATCCCCCAGCAACGCGGTGCGCCCTTTGTGCCATTCCAGCGCAACAGGGTGGCGAAACAGCCCCCACAGGTGAACCTGATCCACCCGCGCCAAAAGGGCCTGCACCTCGTCGCCCATCGCCCGAAAGGCGGCGCGCAGGTTTTCTGGATCATCCTGATGAAACCAGCCTTCATCGGCCCAGGTGCGGCGTTCCTGGACGGCCACAATGTTTATGATTTCGCCACCACGCAGCGGATAGGCCACCAGATGGCACCCCGGCCCCATGTAAACGGTTGCCTCATGCGGTTCTGCCCCGGTTGCGCGGATCAGCGTGCGCCAGGCCACCTGATGGGTGAAAAACGGCTGACGGGTGCCATTCAGCGCCGGGCGCAGGACAGAATGCAGACCATCCGCACCTACCAGGAAATCAACCTCTTCCCCGCCCTGCCCGGCAATATCTATCCGGGCCCCGCGATCAAGGGGCACAACCTGTTCAACACGCGCGCCGGTGACGATATTCACCCCGGCCTGACGCGCGCCATGGGCCAGAAGATCAACCAGATCGGCGCGGTGGAACATCAAAAAGGGGTCATCGCGCGGGGGGTTGTCGAAATCCAGATGCAATACGTTGCGCCCTGACAGACCATCCTTCAGGCGCACACCATGTGAGCGCACGGCGCGCGCACGCGCCTGTGCCCCAAGGCCAAGCGCATCCAGAATACACACGCCATTCGGGCTGATCTGCAACCCGGCGCCAACCTCCTGGATCGAATCTGCCTGTTCAAGAACGCGCACATCCGCGCCGCGCATGGCCAATGCCGTTGCCGCCGCCAAACCGCCGATACCCGCGCCAAGAACCGTTATTTTCTGCCCTGCCAGCATGCCGGCCTCCGTAAACAAAAACACCGGGGCGCTGAGGCCCCGGTGTTTGTTATTTCAATCGCCCGTTCATCGCATCAATCGTCCCGATGAACCTTTTCGCGCCGTTCGTGGCGTTCCTGGGCTTCCAGGCTCATGGTTGCAATTGGGCGCGCATCCAGACGCTTTAGCGAAATCGGTTCCCCGGTTTCTTCGCAATACCCGTATTCGCCTTCGTCAATCCGGCGCAGCGCCTGATCAATTTTCGCGACCAGCTTGCGCTGACGATCACGGGTGCGCAGTTCCAGCGCACGGTCCGTTTCTTCGCTTGCCCGGTCGGCCACATCGGGAATGTTGCGGCTGCTGTCCTGCAAACCTTCGATCGTGTGCTTGCCTTCATCGATAAGGCCTGCTTTCCACGCTTCCAGCTTACGGCGGAAATATTCTACATGACGTTCATTCATGAAAGGTTCGTTTTCAGCGGGACGATAATCGTCGGGCAGAAAGGTCTCGGCTTTCATAGCTTTTTCCTTTTGCTCACCGGCTGGGTGCACGTCTGTGTTTGCAGTCATGGCGCTCATCCGGTCTCCTCCTGAGGCGTCGTGTAAACCAGCCATGACAGGATGTCACTAGGCAAAGCGCTTGCCCCTGCAGCTTGGATCAGGTCATAAGGGCCCGGTTAGCTGAACCCTGCCAGAGTGCTGAAAAAACATGAAATTCACATCGACCGACACCTATGTAGCCACCGAAGATCTAAGCGTTGCGGTAAATGCCGCCGTCGCGCTTGAACGCCCACTGCTTGTTAAGGGAGAGCCGGGCACCGGCAAAACCGAGCTTGCACGCCAGGTGGCCGAGTCGCTGGGGATGGAAATCATCGAATGGCACGTGAAATCAACCACCCGCGCCCAGCAGGGCCTTTATGAATATGACGCCGTGTCGCGCCTTCGTGACAGCCAGCTGGGTGATGAACGGGTGCATGACGTGGCCAACTACATCAAACGCGGAAAGATGTGGCAGGCCTTTGAGTCTGAAAAACGCGTGGTTTTGTTGATTGATGAGGTCGACAAGGCAGACATCGAATTCCCCAATGACCTGTTACAGGAACTCGACCGGATGGAGTTTCATGTTTACGAAACCGGCCAGACCGTGCGCGCCGCCCATCGCCCTGTGGTGATCATCACATCAAACAACGAAAAAGAATTGCCGGATGCCTTTTTGCGCCGCTGCTTTTTCCACTACATCCGCTTTCCTGACATCGAAACGATGAAGAAAATCGTGGATGTGCATCATCCGGGTATAAAAGAGCAGCTTTTGACAACGGCGCTGACGCAGTTTTACGACATCCGGGAACAGGCGGGGCTGAAAAAGAAACCTTCGACCTCGGAAGTTCTGGACTGGCTGAAGCTTTTGCTGGCCGAAGACCTGAGCGCAGAAGACATCAAGCGTGACGGCGCATCCGCCCTGCCAAAGCTGCACGGTGCCTTGTTGAAAAATGAACAGGACGTGCATTTGTTCGAACGCCTGGCCTTTATGGCGCGCGCTAAACGCTGAAGCGCGCCGCGCGCCACAATTACGCCCCATTCCCGCCACCTTTGGCTTTATTCGAATCGCATTGTGGCGTAACTGTGATGCGTGGGGCCGAAAAAGTGGCGTATTATTATGGCTTTAGGCGACAATTCCAATATTACCATCCGTCTGTTGACCGAACAGGATCAATCAGAATGGCGCCGCCTTTGGACGGGCTATCTGGAATATTATGAGACTTCGGTTGCGCAAGAGGTGTACCAATCCACCTTCGCGCGCCTTTTGTCTGACGACCCGCATGAATTTCACGGCCTTGTCGCCGAACAAGATGGCAGGTTGATCGGCCTGGTCCACTACCTGTTTCACCGCCATGCCTGGAAGATCGATAACGTCTGCTACCTGCAGGATTTATACGCTGATCCGCAGGTGCGCGGCACAGGGGTCGGGCGCGCGTTGATCGAAGCGGTCTATGATGCAGCCGACGCTGAAGGTGCGCCGACGGTCTATTGGCTGACACAGGATTTCAACCATACTGCGCGCAAACTTTATGACAGGGTCGGTAAACTTTCGCCCTTCATCCGTTACGGACGCAGCTGATATGATACGCCGGTTCATGATCGCGGCTGTTGTCGCGCTGTCAGGCTGTGGCGTAACGCCGGCGGGCGACGTGCCCAGCCGCCAGGCCACTGCGCCCACACGCCTGCCCCCGATGAAAGCATTTTCCGGCACGCAGGCAAGTGCGCCAACGCGCGCCAACAGCCTGATTGCCACAGATTTTCTGGATCTGTCCTTTCAGCTGGAAAGTGGCCGCGCCCTGCCTGTTCTCAGCCGTTTTGAAACCCCCGTCAGCCTGCGCGTCACCGGCAACGCCCCCGCCCACCTTGGGGCCGATCTGAAACGCCTGTTGTCGCGTTTGCGCAGCGAGGCGGGGATCAATATCCGCCGGGTATCGGGCACGCGCGCTGCGTCCATCACGGTCGAGGTTATTACCAAGGCAAAGTTGAAATCCCTGGTGCCACACGCCGCGTGTTTTGTGGTTCCCAATGTGTCCAGCTGGGAGGAATTCAAACGCGAACGGCGCAGCCCGAAAACCGACTGGACCCAGCTGACCACCCGCACCCGCATGGCGGTGTTTCTGCCCGGCGATGTCAGCCCACAGGAAATGCGCGACTGCCTGCACGAAGAAATCGCCCAGGCGCTGGGCCCGGTGAACGACCTGTACCGCCTGAACAACAGCGTTTTCAACGATGACAACTTCAACACAATCCTGACCGGGTTTGATATGTTGATTCTGCGCGCCTATTACGCCCCTGACCTGTCCAGCGGCATGACGCGTGAACAGGTGGCCGCAGTTCTGCCGGGCATTCTGGAACGCCTGAACCCAGCCGGGGGATCGGGCCAGCCCGCCTTTATCCCCCCGACCCTGCCGGCCTGGACAACCGCCATTCAGACAGCCCTTGGCGCATCCGGGTCCGGCGCGCACCGGCGTGCTGCCGCGGACCGGGCTGTCAGCCTGGCCTATGCGCAAGGCTGGCGTGATACGCGCCTGGCGTTAAGCTATTTCGCAGTTGGCAGGCTGAACATGGGCGCCGATGGCCACAAGGCCCTTGAGGCGTTTCGAAAGGCCGAAGCGATCTACAGCGCCTCGCAGCAAACGCGGCTTCAGGCGGCCCATATGGGGGTTCAGCTGGCGGCCTATGCCCTGTCATCCGGGCGGCCCGATCAGGCCATTGCCATCGTCAACACCCATATCCCCCCGGTTCTGTCCGCCGAAAATGCGGTTTTGTTATCCACCCTTCTGATGATCAAGGCTCAGGCGCTGGATCTTGCCGGACATGGGCGCGAAGCGCGCCTTGTGCGCCTCGACAGTCTGGGCTGGGCGCGCTATGGGTTCGGCACGGATGCACAGGTGGGCGCGCGGCTTGCGGAAATCGCGGCGATCGCCCCCAAAGTCAAAGGATAACGCGCCCATGATCTTGTTCACAGCTGCCACTCTGGGCGCAATTTTCGGCGCTTACACCGCGCGAAAGCGCAAAGGCGCCTTGCTGGACATCCTTCAGTATGCGGCCGTTTACGCCATCGCCTTTTCGATCATCGGGCTGTTTGTCACCGTGATAATCGAACGCAGCGCCTGACAACATGTTTCTTCCGTTCTTCGAAGCGCTGCGTCAGGCCAAGGTTCCCGTCAGCCTGCGTGAATATCTAAGTTTCCTGGAAGGCATGAAGGCCGGTCTGGTCACCTATGATATCGAAGGGTTTTATTACCTTGCCCGCACGGCAATGGTAAAAGATGAACGTAACCTTGATAAGTTTGACCGCGCATTTGCGCAAAGCTTCAAGGGCCTTGAACACATCACCGTTGATCAGGTGCTGGAAGCCGTCGACATCCCCGAAGAATGGCTGCGCAAACTGGCGCAAAAGCACCTGACGGACGAAGAAAAGGCCGAAATCGAAGCTTTGGGCGGCTTTGACAAGCTGATGGAAACCCTGAAAGAGCGGCTGAAAGAACAGGAAGGCCGCCATCAGGGGGGCTCTAAATGGATCGGCACGGCCGGCACATCCCCGTTTGGGGCCTATGGCTACAACCCGGAAGGCGTGCGCATCGGGCAAAAGGAATCCCGCCATCAACGGGCTGTGAAGGTCTGGGACAAGCGCGAATTCAAAAACCTGGATGATACGGTTGAGCTGGGCACGCGCAACATCAAGGTTGCCCTGAAACGCCTGCGCAACTGGGCCCGCGACGGCGCCCATGAAGAACTGGACCTTGATGGCACCATCCGGGCCACCGCCGAAAACGGCTATCTTGACGTGAAAACCCGGCCCGAACGGCGCAACGCTGTGAAAGTGCTGCTGTTTCTTGATGTTGGCGGCAGCATGGACCCCCACATCAAAGTGGTGGAGGAGCTGTTTTCGGCCGCACGCGCCGAATTCAAACACCTGGAATATTTCTACTTCCACAACTGCCTTTACGAAGGCGTGTGGCGCGACAACGCGCGCCGCTGGAACGCCCAGACCCCAACCTGGGAAATCCTGCGCACCTATGGGCCGGATTATAAGTGCATCTTCGTAGGGGATGCTTCGATGTCACCATACGAAGTCGCCTATCCCGGTGGTGCCAACGAACATTGGAACGAAGAGGCCGGACAGGTCTGGCTGCATCGCGCCCGTGAACAATGGCCCCAGAACATGTGGATCAACCCACTGCCCGAACACCATTGGCGATACACACAGTCCGTTCAGATGATTTCCGAAGTTTTCGAAGGAAACATGGTTCCCATGACACTGGAAGGGATCGAACGGGGCATGAAGGAACTGGGGCGCTGAGCCCCCCAAACAAGAGGTCTGATATGATTGAACGCATTGAAACCGGCCAGCGGATGAGCAAAATCGTGATTCACAATGACACGGTTTACCTGTGTGGCCAGGTCGGCGGGCGCGAAGGAAGCGTGGCAGATCAGACGCGCGAATGCCTGTCTCGCGTCGAGTCGCTGCTGGAGCAGGCCGGATCCTCCCCCGACAAGATCCTTCAGGCCATCATCTGGCTGTCGGACATGGCCGATTTTGATGAGATGAACGCGGTTTGGGATGCCTGGGTATCGCCCGAAAACGCCCCGGCGCGCGCTTGCGGCGAAGCCAGGCTTGCCCACCCGGATCTGAAGGTGGAAATCATCATAACCGCGGCGCGATAGCCTGTTTGCGACAAAAAAAGCCTGATCGTGCCCCTCGCCGCTTGCCAGAATCCCCAACCCGGGATCAGATGATGCAAACGCATAGGAGAGCGCGACCATGCCACTTCATTTTTCGCACGATGAATACCGCAACCGTGTGGCGGTTGCCGCAAAGGCCCTTCAGGCCGCTGATCTGGATGCGATCCTGCTGTTTGCGCCGGAAAGCCATTTCTGGCTGACAGGGTATGACACCTTTGGCTTTGCGATGTTCCAGTCCATGGTGCTGACGCGCGATGGCGATGTGCACCTTCTGACGCGCGCGCCGGATTTGCGTCAGGCGCGCCACACCTCAACCCTGTCCGACGGGCAAATCCATATCTGGCCCGAATTCGAAGGCGCAGACCCCACGCTGGATCTGGCCAAACTGCTGGCAGATCTGGGCCTTAACGGCAAACGCATCGGGTATGAAAGCCAAACCGTGGGCCTGACCGCCTGGAACGGGCAAAAGCTGCTGGCAACCCTGCCCGGCCTGATCGAAGCTTCAGACCTGATACGCGGGTTGCGCCGGGTGAAATCCGCGGCCGAAATTGAAATGCACCGCCGCGCGGCGGCCCTGTCTGACGACGCGCTGGATGCGGCATTGGCCACCACCCGGGCCGGCGCCTTTGAAGGTGACATTCTTGGCGCAATGCAGGGGGCCGTTTTCAAGGGTGGCGGGGATTACGCGGGCAATGAATTCATCCTTGGCTCGGGCCAGGGCGCGTTGCTGTGCCGCTATTATTCCGGCCGGCGAAACCTGGATGCACAGGATCAGCTTACCATTGAATGGTCGGGGGCATATGCGCGCTATCACGCCGCGATGATGCAGACACTGGTGGTGGGCAAAGCCCCACCCGCCCAGGTGCGCATGCATGCCGCCGCACGCGAAGCCCTGGAAGCCTGCGAGGCCGCCATCCGCCCCGGCGCCCCGATGGGCGACGTTTATGATGCCCATGCCCGCGTGTTTGATGCCCACGGGCTGTCACACGCCCGCCTGCAGGCCTGTGGCTATGGCATGGGCGCGGTATATAACCCGATCTGGGTGGATTTCCCGATGTTTTACCAGGGCAATCCGCTGATCATGCAGGCCGGGCAGGTGTTTTTCCTGCATATGATCCTGATGGACAGCGACGCGGGTCTTGCCATGTGCCTGGGCCATTCCGTGCTGGTCACAGATACCGGGGTGGAACGCCTGTCGCGCCACAGCCCGGAATTGTTCGAACTTTAACATGCGCAAGCTTGCCGCCCTGTGGCGCCGCCACCCAATACTGACAACGGCCTTTCTGGCCGCGGCTGCACTGACGGTTCTGTTCACCGTGCGCTCGGTCATGTTCACAGTTTACTGGGCCGATCCGTCCCATCGTGATCAGGCCATCAAACCCTGGATGACCCCCCGCTATGTGGCCCATTCCTGGCAGCTTTCCCCGGATGAGGTGATCGCGGCACTGGAGGTGCCGTTAAGTGCCGGACATCGCAAAACCCTGGGTGAAATCGCGACCGACGCGGGCGTGCCCCTGTCCACCCTGACGGCCCGTATCCAAGCTGCAGCCACACGCCTGCGCGAGGGCCAGGAATGACAGACTTCCTGCTTGCGATGGTGCCCGATTACGGCGCAATCGTCCTGATGATCGTGACATTTCTGTCCTGCCTGGCACTTCCGGTTCCCGCCTCGCTTCTGATGCTGGCAGGCGGGGCGTTTGCCGCCGGGGGGGATCTTGCCCTGTCCGCCACAATGGCCGGGGCCTTCGCCGGCGCCGTTTCGGGGGATCAGACCGGGTTTGCCCTGGGCCGCTGGGGTCAGGGGGCGATAGACCGTTTCACCCGTGGCAAACCCAAACGCCGCGCGCTGGTGGATCGCGCCCATGCGTTTTCGCTGCGCTGGGGCGGGCCCGGCGTGTTCTTTTCGCGCTGGCTGGTCAGCCCGCTTGGCCCATACGTCAATTTCCTGTCCGGGGCATCGCGCCTGAACTGGTTTCACTTCACCCTGTTTGGCGCGCTTGGCGAGGCCGTCTGGGTCTGCCTTTATGTCGGCCTGGGCTATTCTTTCTCTGGCCAGATCGAGGCCGTGGCAGACATCCTGGGCAACCTCTCAGGGTCCCTGGCCGCCGGGCTTGTCACCCTTTTCCTGGGCATGTTCCTTTGGAAAAGGATGAATGAAAAAGACAACAGATGAGCACAGCCCCCGTCTTTCACATCGATCCCGCCGCTTTTCACGCCGATCCCTACCCGACGCTGCACACCATGCGCGAAACGGCCCCCATCTGTTTTGTTCCGGAACTGAATGCCACGCTGTTCACCCTGCGCGACGATGTTTTTACCCAGGAAAAACGCACCGATGTTTTTTCCTCGGTTCAGCCCCAGGGGCTGATGACCCTGCTGATGGGGCAAAACATGATGCGCAAAGACGGCGCCGCGCATCAGGCCGAACGGCGCGCCACCTTTCCCGCGTTTTCACCACGCACGGTGCGCGATCACTGGCTCGGCGCCTTTCAGCGCGAAACGAAACGGGTTCTCGACGGGCTGGCCCCCCGTGGCAGCGGTGATCTTGTGCGCGATTTTGCCATGCCCGTGGCCGGCAACGCGCTGCGCCATATCACTGGCCTCACGAACATGAGCTGGCAGGAAATAGACCGCACCTCCCAAGGCATGATTGACGGGATCTCAAACTATCGCAATGATCCCGCGATCTTCGCACATTGCCACAACTGCACCACATCCATCGATGACCACATCACCGCACGCATAAACACGCTTGCCGAAACACCAGACAGCTCGCTGCTGTCTGTCCAGATGCAGGCGGGCCTTGACGAAGATGCCATTCGCGCCAACATCAAACTGGCAATCTCAGGCGGGCAGAATGAACCGCGCGATGCCATCGCCGGCGTGATCTGGGCCCTTTTAAACCACCCGGATCAACACGCCCTTATCACCAGCGGGGCCGCCACATGGGAACAGGCCTTCGAAGAATACGCGCGCTGGATATCCCCCATCGGCATGTCCCCACGCGAAGTGGCCCGCCCTGACACCATAAAAGGCATCCAGCTGCACACCGGGGATCGGGTGTTCTTCATGTTCGCCGCCGCCAACCGCGACGCGGCCGCCTTTGAAAACCCGGCACAATTTGACATCACCCGCGATACGCGCCTGTCGCTTGCCTTCGGCGCGGGCCCGCATTTTTGCGCCGGCGCCCCTGCCAGCCGCGCCCTGATCACCCAGGTTGCCCTGCCAATGGCCTTTGCGCGGCTGAAAAACCTGCGCCTTACCGGCCCGGCGCCGTTTCAGGGCTGGGCTTTTCGCGGCCCAACCACGCTTACCGCCAGCTGGACACCGCAATAAACCGCTCTTTGTTCGATAAATATCCTCGCCGAAGGCCTTAAATCTCTTCCATCCCGCCCCATGCCACCCCATATCTGCGGGATGTTGAAGTTTGCCCCCATCCTCATCGCCCTCCTTTACGGGATTATTCTGTACCACTTCTCGGCCTGGCGCACGGCGCGCGAACTTGATGCGCAATCATCCGAGCTTGCTGATCCGGGCCTGAAACGGCTGATGGACCGGATGGCGGGGGCGCTGGAAATCCCGCGCATCCGCGTCAACATTTACGAGATTGACCCGGTCAACGGGCTGGCCGCACCGGATGGGCGTATCTTCATCACCCGGGGGTTTTATCAGCAGTATCGCGATGGCAACGTCACCGGCGAAGAACTGGCCAGCGTTGTTGCCCATGAACTGGGCCATGTGGCGCTGGGGCATTCACGCCGCCGGATGATCGATTTTTCGGGGCAAAACGCGCTGCGCACGGCGCTGGCAATGGTATTTTCACGCTTCATCCCCGGCCTTGGGGGATATGTGGCAGGTGCCCTGACATCGCTTTTGGCCGCCCGCCTGTCGCGGGGCGATGAATATGAGGCTGACGCCTATGCCTCGGCCCTTCTGATGAAGGCGGGCATTGGCACGGCCCCTCAGATTTCGTTGTTTGAAAAACTGGATGCGTTGACAAAGTCACGATCCGGCACTTCCGCGGCCTGGATGATGAGCCACCCCAAAACGCAGGAACGGATCAAGGCGATCAAGGCGAATGAAAAGAAATGGGTGCGCTGATGCCACCCGCCAGGCTGATCCGCGCCTAATCGTCCGCCAGCAGTTTGCCCAGCCGTGGCAGGCGCGCCTTTTTCATCAGTTTGCGCATTGGCCAGGCCTCGCCCGACAGGCGCTGCGCCTCGTCGCGCACCGCCTGGGCCACTTTGGCCACAGCATCCGGGTGCGTGTCGTAAAGCGCGCGCAGGAACATATCCGGGCTTTCGCGCCGCACCCCTTCTTCGGCCAGTGTGGCGCGGGGGAAATCGGCGTTGTTCATTGTCAGCAACACATCCGCAGACCCCGCAATCGCGGCGGCCAGAACATGCACATCATTTTCATCCGGCAGATACAGGCGCGCCAGATCACCGGCCCGCGGGATCACCGAAGATTTCGGCCATCTCGCCTTTAGCAGCGCGATTTCCGAGCGCGCGAAAACCTCCTGCGCAGGGCCAAGTTTTGCCGAGGCACGCGCCCATTCCTCTAAAATACGTGCAGACCAAAGGGGTTCAAACACCCCTTCCCCCGCGACGCCAAGAACGACTTCGCGCATCACCGTCGGGTAAAGCACGCAGGCGTCAATCAGAACCTTCACGCGGTGATCCGGTAAAACAGCGCCTTCAGATACCCGCTTTCCGCCAGTTGCGGCAGCTGCGGATGGTCCGGCCCGGCAAATCCGGTGTGGATCAGCTGTGCACTGCGCCCGGCGCGCCCGATGCCCCTGGACGACGCGGTGCGAAACCGTGAAAGATCAGCGGCATGCGAACAGGAACACAAGCCCAGGTAGCCCCCGGGCGCAACCAGCGGTGCGGCCAGCCGGGCGACCTTTTCATAGGCGCGCATCCCGGCCTCCAGCGCCTTTTTGGATGGCGCAAAGGCGGGGGGGTCGCAGATCACAACGTCAAATTGCGCGCCTTCCCTGCCAAGGGCGCTTAGCACATCAAAGGCGTCACCCTTGCGGGTTGAAAACTTTTCCCCAAACCCGCTGTGCTGCGCACCTTCTGTTGCCAGTTCCAGCGCGTTGGCGGACCCGTCCACCGCCAGGGCCTGTGTGGCCCCCCCGGCAAGGGCCGCCAGTGAAAAGCCGCCAACATGGGAAAACACATCCAACACCCGCGCCCCGTTTGACAGGGATGCGGCAAAGGCGTGGTTTGGGCGCTGGTCATAAAACAGCCCGGTTTTCTGGCCCCCCAACAGATCGGCCACATAGGTGGCACCATTCATGGGCACCAGAACCGGGGCGTCCAACACGCCTTTGACGGTGACTGTTTCTTCCCCCAGCCCTTCCAGAACACGCGCGCGGCCGGATGCGTTTTTGATCACCGTTGTCACGCCCGTCACCTCGACCACAGCCGCCACCAGATCGGTGATCAGCGCCTCGGCCCAGGCCGCATTGGGCTGCACGACGGCCACGTCACCAAACCTGTCGATCACCACACCGGGCAGGCCATCGGCCTCGGCATGGATCAGCCGGTAAAACGGCGCCTTGTAAAGCCTTTCGCGGTGCGCCAGTGCGGTTGCGATACGTGCGGCCAGCCAGGCCTGATTGATCTCGGCCTCGGGGTTGCGGTCCAGCATGCGGGCAATGATGCGCGATGACGGGTTGAAGGCAACCAGCCCCAGCGGTTTACGCTCGGCGTCTTCCAGGCGGGCGATCATACCGGGCGCGATCGCGCGGGTGCGCCGGTCTGTGACCAGTTCATTGTCATAGACCCAGGGAAAACCGTGGCGGATGGCGCTGGCGTTTGATTTGGGTCGCAGGCGGATGGTGGGGCGGGTCATGGGGGGTGTTTGTGTTGTCATACCCTTCCCTAGTGTGTTTGGCGCCGACCGAAAAGACCTGTGCCAAAGAAAGGCGGGCCCAACCGCGTCCTCCCCCCAAAGAACCGTCATCACAATTTAATCGGGCTATTGTTAGCGCTAACTTGTTGTGTTAACCGATCTCATCCCTACAGAGAGCTGAAATGAGCCTGCATCCAGAACTAGAGAAAATCACCCAGCGTATCGCCGCGCGCAGCCGCGACACGCGTGAACTGTACCTTAGCCGGATGGCGCGCGCTGCACAGGATGGCCCGCGCAGGGCGCATCTTTCGTGTTCAAACCAGGCCCACGCCTACGCTGCGATGGGCCAGGATCAGGCGCGCCTTGCCGGTGGGCACACCCCAAACCTGGGCATTGTGACGGCCTATAATGATATGTTGTCGGCCCATCAGCCGTTTGAGGTTTACCCGGATATGATCCGCCAGATTGCGCGCGAAAACGGGGCAACCGCGCAGGTCGCGGGCGGGGTTCCGGCGATGTGCGATGGGGTGACGCAGGGCGATGGCGGCGGGCAGCTTTCGCTGTTTTCGCGTGATGTGATTGCGCTGGCGGCCGGTGTTGCGCTGTCTCATAACACCTTTGACGCGGCACTTTACCTTGGGGTCTGTGACAAGATCGTGCCCGGCCTGGTGATCGCGGCCGCAACTTTTGGCCATATCCCCGGTATTTTTCTGCCCGCAGGTCCGATGACATCGGGCCTTGCGAATGAAGATAAGGCCAAGGTGCGCAAACAGTTTGCCGCCGGTGAAATCGGGCGTCAGGATCTTATGGCAGCAGAGTTGGCGGCGTATCACGGCCCCGGCACCTGCACCTTTTACGGCACCGCAAATTCCAACCAGATGCTGATGGAATTTCTGGGCCTGCACCTTCCCGGTGCGGCCTTTGTGAACCCGAACACGCCCCTGCGCGACGCCCTGACAGCACAGGGTGCGCGCCGTGCGCTGCAAATCACGGCCCTGGGCGATACCTATACGCCGGTAAGCCAGATCCTGGACGAAAAGGCCTTTGTGAACGCCATGGTTGGCTTGATGGCAACGGGTGGGTCCACCAATCTGGTGCTGCACCTGCCTGCGATGGCGCGCGCGGCAGGGGTGATCCTGACACTGGATGATTTCGCCGATATTTCGGCGATCACCCCGCTGATGGCGCGTGTCTATCCAAACGGTCTGGCGGATGTGAACCACTTTCACGCGGCCGGGGGGCTGGGCTATGTGATTGGCGAACTGCTTGCGGCCGGCCTGCTGCATCCGGACACAAAAACCGTCGCCGGCACGGGGCTGGCGGCCTATACGCACGATCCCAAGCTTATCGATGGTCAGCTTGACTGGCAGCCGGGGTCAGGCACCAGCCTGAACGATAAAATCCTGCGCCCCTACAGTGACCCGTTTCAACAAACCGGCGGCCTGGCCCAACTGGCCGGAAACCTGGGCCGGGGGGTTATCAAAGTTTCCGCCGTGGCGCCGCAGCGCCAGATCATTCAGGCACCGGCGCGTGTGTTTCATGACGCGGGGGCGGTGAAAGCGGCCTTTAAGGCGGGTGAATTCACCACCGACACCATCGTGGTTGTCCGCTTTCAGGGCCCAAAAGCCAATGGCATGCCCGAACTGCACAGCCTGACACCGACCCTTTCGATCCTGCAGGACCGGGGCCTGAAAGTGGCGTTGGTAACCGATGGGCGTATGTCAGGGGCCAGCGGCAAAGTGCCCGCCGCGATCCACCTTGCGCCCGAAGCAATGGAAGGCGGGCCAATCGCCTGCATTCAGGATGGCGACATCATGCGCCTTGATGCGGTGAACGGGCGGCTTGATGTTCTAAGCGACGGGTTTGAAAAACGCACCCCCGCCACGGCCGACCTGTCAGATGAATCGCATGGAATGGGGCGCGAACTGTTTGATGTGTTCCGGCGCAATGTTGGCCAGGCGCCGGACGGCGCGGCCACCATCCTGTAACCCAGCAGAAAGGTCTTTGTGATGACACCAACACAGGCAAGCCTCCGGGCCGAAGACATCTGCCGCCTGGCGCCCATCGTTCCGGTGCTGGTGGTCCATGATGTGGCCCATGCCATCCCGCTTGCAAAGGCGCTTGTGGCGGGCGGATTATATGCGCTGGAGGTCACGTTGCGCACCCCCGTCGCCCTAGAGGCGATCAAAGCCATGTCCACCGTTGAAGGCGGCGTTGTGGGGGCCGGCACCCTGTTAAGCCCTGATGACGTGGCGCGCGCCAAAGATGCGGGGGCGCAATTTGGTGTTTCCCCCGGCGCGACGGATCGTTTGCTGGACGCCTGCGAAGCACAGGATCTGCCCACCCTGCCCGGCGCATCCACCGCAACCGAAGCGATGCGTTTGCTGGAACGTGGCTACCGTGTGCAAAAGTTCTTTCCGGCCGAAGCCGCAGGTGGTGCGCCTTTCCTGAAATCCCTGGGTGCGCCGCTGCCACAGGTGCAATTCTGCCCCACGGGCGGCATAAGCGCACAAAACGCGCCGGATTACCTGCGCCTGCCCAACGTGCTGTGCGCCGGGGGCAGCTGGGTTGCCCCGGCAAACATGGTAGCTGCCGGTGACTGGGATGGCATCACCCGGCTGGCCCGTGCGGCCAGCCAACTGGCGCGCTGATCACCCGTAAAAGCCCCTTACCACCGCCCGGCTGCACTGCGCAGCAATAACGTTGCGCGGCGAGAAAACTCGGACGTCTCCAGCCCCCCTGTAAGCGCCTTTTGCGGCGTCTTCTGTGCCGCGCGCAACACCGGCCCACAACGCCAGGCCGCTCGAAGAGCAGGGTATAAAGTCTTGGTTTTAAGGGATTTACTTTTAATCGCCGTGTTCTGCGCCTTGCGTGCCCGGCTGGCCAGATCACCGATCACCTGGGGCGTGGGGGCGATAAAGCCCCGCCCGGCACTTTCAAGGCGCGGCAAGGCCAGCAACCAGTTTGCCACCCCCGCCGCACTGCCCAGGGCATAAAGGCCAGGGCGCTGGTCTTTATCCGCACCAAGGGCCGCCCCCGCCAGCACCATCAGATTGCCCGATACCTCGGTGCAATAGCCAAACAGCTGATCGGCCGTCTGGCGCGCGGCCCCTTCGACATCGCCGATGCGCGCATCAATCATGCGCTGAAACGGTTCCCCCGCCAGCCTTGCCTGATGAATGACCCCGGCCAATGGCCCGGCCACCTGATGATCATGCGCAACCTTGCCCGCCGCGATCTCTTCCAGTGTATCGGCCCAGAATTGCAGCCGCATACGCGCGACCATCGGCTCGCGCGACGCAAAGGGCGCGCGTGCGATTTCCAGGTTGAACGCGTAAAGCGGAAACAACAGCGCACGCTGATGCGGCGTGCCTGTCATGGCCGAAAGGAACCTGTCAGGGTCGCCCTGTTCAACCATCTGCGCGCAGGCTTCGATGCTCACGCGTCTGGTGCCTTGTCGCGCACCAGTTTCCACATGATCGCATCCAGCAATGCCTCGAACGAGGCATCCACTATGTTGGGTGATACCCCAACCGTGGACCAGCGCCGCCCCTGCCCGTCTTCGCTGTCAATGATAACGCGCGTCTGCGCCTCGGTCCCGCCCTGGGTGATACGCACTTTGAAATCCACCAGCCGCATATCATCGATAAGGGCCTGATACGGGCCCAGATCCTTGGCCAGCGCCTTGGCCAGCGCGTTCACCGGCCCCCGGTCTGCGCCGCTTTCATCCAGGCTTTCCGACACCGAAAGCTTCTTTTCGCCCCCGACTTTCACCACCACCACGGCTTCGGACAGGGTGACCATCTTGTTGTATTTGTTTTTGCGCCGCTCCACCGTGACCCGGTAGCGTTTCACCTCAAAAAACCGGGGAAGCTGGCCCAGAACCTCACGCGCGATCAGTTCAAACGAGGCCTGCGCGCTGTCATAAGCATAGCCCTGATCTTCGCGCGCCTTCACCTCGTCCAGAATGCGCACCAGGCGTGGATCACCCTTTTCAACCTCTATCCCGGCATCCGACAGGCGCGCGCGCAGGTTTGACTGCCCGGCCTGGTTTGACATCGGAACAATGCGGCTGTTGCCCACCACACCGGGTTCGATATGTTCATATGTGCTTGGGTCTTTCAGGATCGCACTGGCATGCAGCCCGGCCTTATGGGCAAAGGCAGACGCCCCGACATAGGGTGCTGATTTATCCGGCACCCGGTTCAGAATATCATCCAGCTGGCGTGAAATGCGGGTCAGGTCGCCCAAAGCATCACGTGGCACTGCAACGCTGTAGCGCGAGCGGTAAGGCTCTTTCAACAAAAGCGTCGGGATCAGGGTGGTCAGGTTGGCGTTGCCGCAGCGTTCGCCCAGACCATTCAGCGTGCCCTGCACCTGACGTGCGCCGGCGTTAACGGCCGCCAGCGTACAGGCCACGGCATTGCCCGTATCATCATGGGTATGAATGCCGATGTGATCACCGGGAATGCCGGCCTCGATCACCGCGCGGGTGATATCATGCACCTCGCCGGGCAAGGTGCCGCCATTGGTGTCGCACAGCACGATCCAGCGCGCACCCGCCTTATAGGCCGCCAGCGCACATTCCAGCGCATAAGGCGCATTGGCCTTGTAGCCATCAAAGAAATGTTCCGCGTCAAACAGCGCCTCGCGCCCCGAGGCAACCAGATGCGCGACCGACGCGCGGATGTTTTCAAGGTTTTCGTCTTCACTGATTCCAAGCGCCGTTTTCACGTGAAAATCATGGGTTTTACCCACCAGACAAACGGCAGGGGTATTGGCGTTCACCACGGCCGCCAGCACATCGTCATTTTCGGCCGAACGCCCGGCGCGTTTGGTCATACCAAAGGCGGTAAAGGTGGCGCGGGTTTTCGGGGCTTCGGCAAAAAACTCGCTGTCGGTGGGGTTGGCGCCGGGCCAGCCGCCTTCGATGTAATCAATGCCAAGGGCATCCAGTGACGCGGCAATCTGGTGCTTTTCAGGGGTTGAAAACTGCACGCCCTGCGTTTGCTGCCCATCGCGCAGCGTGGTGTCGTAAAGGTATAGGCGGGTTTTAGACATCGGCTTTAACTCCTAAACCCGGGGCGCAAGCGGGTCTATGCATCCCTTGTGTCTGGGTGGTCATTTCAGCGCCTCCTGCTTGGTGGCGTAAAACCCCTGCCCGGGCACCAGTTCTGCACTCGCGTTCGGCATCTGCATCTTCGGCCCGGCGGCAACGCCGGGCAGCGGCCGACCCGCCCCCCACGGGGCGGGCGCTTCTCGCCCACCCCGCCGGGCCGGTCGCTGCCCTAAATGCGTTGATGACGAGGGTCACTTCAATGCCTCCAGTTTGGCCGCGTCAAACCCGGCGCCAGGCACCAGTTCGACCCCGTCCTTGGACATCCTGACTTCGACCCCGGCATCAATCAATGCGGATTTCAGGCGATCAACCTGCGAGAAATCCTTGCTTTGCATGGCGGCGCTGCGCGCTTTGACCAACATGTCGGCAAACCCATCAAGGTTTCCGCCCTCAGCCCTGGCCCAGGTTCCGAATTCTTCAGTCAGGATCCCCATCAAACGTGCAGATGCCAAAAGCCCGGGCGCATCCCCCGCCCCGGCAAGTTTGTGCAGTTCGGCCAGGGCCCCGGCAGTATTGAGATCATCACTCAGAGCCGCCACAACGGCCCCGGATAATGCGCCAGGCTCAACATCACGCGTCAAAGCATACCATTTGCGCAAAACGGCCTCGGCCTCATCGCGCTTCTTTTCCGTCCAGTCCATAGGTTTGCGATAATGCGTGCCCAGAAAGACAAACCTTATCACCTCGCCCGGCACGCCCTGTTCCAGCAGATCATGCACGGTGAAGAAATTGCCAAGGCTTTTCGACATTTTCTTGCCCTCGACCTGCAACATCTCGTTATGCAGCCAGTAGCGGGCGAAATCGGCCTCGGGGTGGGCGCATTTTGACTGGGCAATTTCGTTTTCATGGTGGGGGAACTGCAAATCATTGCCGCCCCCGTGGATATCAAAACTGTCGCCCAGCAATTCATGGCTCATGGCGGAACATTCGATATGCCAGCCCGGCCGCCCGCGCCCCCAGGGGCTGTTCCAGCCCGGTTGATCGTCGCTGGAAGGCTTCCACAAAACGAAATCCATGGGGTTGCGCTTGTAAGGTGCCACTTCCACCCGCGCGCCGGCGATCATATCATCGACAGACCGCCCCGATAGCGAGCCATAGTCCTTGTAGCTTTCCACAGAAAACAGCACGTGGCCTTCTGCCGGATAGGCATGGCCCTTGTCGATCAGCTGGCCGATCATCGCAACCATCTGGCCGATATAGGCCGTGGCGCGGGGCATTTCGTCAGGCTCCAGCGCGCCAAGGGCGCCCATGTCATCCAGAAACCACTGCGTTGTTTCTTCGGTAATTTCTTTGATTGTGCGCCCGTCACGTTCAGCACGCGTGATGATTTTGTCATCCACATCGGTGAAATTGCGCACATAGGTCACATGATCAGGCCCATAGACATGGCGCAGCAGCCGGTACAGCACATCAAACACCACCACCGGGCGTGCGTTGCCCAGATGCGCACGGTCATAAACCGTGGGGCCGCAGACATACATGCGCACGTTGTCTTCGAAAATCGGGGTGAAAACCTCTTTCTTGCGGGTTTTCGTGTTGTGCAGTTTGATATTGGTCATAAGTCCCTCACGCGCAGGTATACCGCGGCGGGCTTAGCAAGTTCATCAAAGGTTTGAAAGAAAAGAACAGCCCGCCTGACGATGTCAGCAGGTAATGCAGCAGATGATGATGCAGAAATTTGTGTTCATGGGGCGAACCTAGTCGCCCGCCCCATGCTGGTCAAGCCCGCTGATTGCGTGGGGCCATCATGCGTGCCCATCGCCATAGCTGACGACCTCGATCTCGATATTATCGTGATCGCGAAAGTAAAACCGCCGCCCCGGCTCATAATCGGCATGGTTGATGGGGGTGAAACCCAGGGCCTTAACCCGGTCTTCGGTGGCATCAAGATCACCCACAACCACACCGATATGGTTCAACCCGCCGATCTGGTTATAACTGTCATGGGCAGGCACACGCGCTTTGCCCGGTGTTCCGGTATAGACCACGATGTATTGGTCAGCTGTGCCCACATGCACACTGTAGCCACCGTTTATCGCATCCCCCGACCAACGCACATGCCAGCCAAACAGGTCGCACAACATTTTAGCCGTTGCATCCGGGTCTTTGACCGTCACGTTCACATGTTCCAAAACGGCGTGTTCCATCGGGATTTCCTTCTTGTTGATCTAAGAACGAATCCCTTGTAATTCCTCAAGTAAGGTTGAGGTCAAGGAAAACATCATGGCGCGCGGATTATCCATCGGGCAGGTTGCTGACCGTACCGGGCTGGCGGTTTCGGCCATCCGGTTTTACGAAGAACAGGGGCTGGTGCACCCGCTTCGCAACGCCGCCGGGCAGCGGCGGTTTGAGCGGGCAGACATCCGGCGCCTGTCGTTTCTGATGATCTCGCAGCAATTGGGGTTCTCGCTGGAGGATATCCGCAATCTGTTCGCCGGACTGCCCGACGGGCGCACGCCAACAAAGGCAGACTGGTCGCGCATCGGGCGCGCCTTTCGCGAAGATATCGATGCGCGCATCCACGGGCTGGAACAGCTGCGCGACAAGCTGGATGGCTGCATCGGCTGCGGCTGCCTGTCGCTGAAGGCCTGTGCGCTATATAACGGCAAGGACAGCGCGGCAAAGCGCGGCCCCGGGCCACGCTATTTGCTGGGCGACAGCGCCCCGGCCGTTGCCGCTGAGCCAGCCCCTGCCCCAGACCCGTGATCGTTAAGTGTTAAGCGCTGGCCGCGTTCGTTTTCGTGGCAAGCACACCCTTGGCCCACAGCATCATGATCTTCCAGGTGATCACCGGGATGATCAGGGTCGCGGCCACCAGGCTTAGCCCGCCAAGAATGCGAAACACCTCGCCAGCGCCGGCCATTGCATTCAGCTGCATCACCGTTGAAAACGCCGCCAGCGGAAAGGTAAACGCGCCCCAAAAGGGGCTGAACCCGGCGGCGGTGATCCAGCGGGCGCGCACGATCAGATAGGCCAGCACGATGATCGCCCAGACCCCGAACACCAACGCCAGCGTGTTATAACCCAGCATCATCGCCACCGTGCCCAACACCGCTGCGGGTGCCAGGTGAATCGCCTGTGTCGGGCGCAGGGGGGCGGGCATTTCCTTTTGCATCATCTGGCGCAGGCTGATCGCCCAGATCGCCAGCGCGATCACCACTGCCCCGGCAAGGATCGCGGTGGAATATGCGATCCAGCCAAGTGCGATCGCCGCAGGGGGGCTCAGGATCAGGCCGACAAACATCAGGTGCCACACAGGTGTGACATGGCGCGCCTCGCCCGGCCCGCGCAGCAGCGCGTTGATCACCACCAGCAACAGGATCACATGCCCGCCAATCGCCGCGATCAGAACCAGGCGGGCAACCCCTGCCCCATAAGGCAGGATCGTCGCCGCCATCAACATGCCGGCCATCATCATCGTTGCCAGACCCGCACGCCCCGGCAGGGTTTTCAGGTCTTCTGCAAACACCCCAGGCCGTTTCACCACTTTCGTCAGATAGGCCACCAGTGCGAAAAGATACAGCAACGTGACCGCGCCCAAAATCACCTCGCCCACAGCATCGGGCATTGTGAAAAGGCTGGCACTGTTGCGCCATGCCATGCCCAGCCCGAACAGGCCGAAGATTGGCGGAAAGATCGCCGGGGGCGTGCGTTGAAACAGGCCGGGGGCTGTGGCTTGGGGTTGCATGGGGTATCTCCTGTAATGCTATGGCGAAAATGCGTTCGCCGGGGCAAATTGTAATGTGCCAGGTGGTCGCACTGGGCGCGCGCCCTTTAGCGCACGGCGTTGCGCGCCTGTTGGGCCAGTCTGCTCAGGCTTTCACGCAACACAAAGACATCGGCGCCGGTGCCCAGCATGTTCACGCCCAGATCCCGGTAAAAAGCGTAGTTTTCCGTGTTGAAGTGAAGGAAACCTGCCGCTTTTCCAGCCGCGCGGGTGCGCGTCACGATATGGCGGATCGCGTCCTGTACCTCTGGCGCATCCGGGTTGCCCGGATAACCCATATCGGCCGACAAATCCGCCGGGCCGATGAAAACGCAATCCACGCCTTCCACCGCCGCGATTTCATCGATGTTTTCCAGCGCGGTGCGCGTTTCCGCCTGCACCACAAGGCAAATCTGTTCATCGGCTGTCTGGATGTAATCCGCGTCAGCCCCAAACCCTGTGGCGCGTGCCACCGCCGCACCCATGCCGCGCACCCCGTTGGGGGCATAGCGCACGGCGCGCACCAGGCGACGGGCCTCTTCGGCGGTATCGACCATAGGCACCAGAATGGACTGCGCGCCCATATCCAAAACCTGTTTGATCACCCAGTCTTCGCCAATGGGCACACGCACCACGGCGTTGATGTCAAACTGCGCCAGGGCCCGCAGGCGCACCTGCACGCCCAGCGGGTCATAGGGGCCGTGTTCTGCGTCAATCAGCCCCCAGTCAAACCCGGCCAACGCCGTGATTTCGGCCGCGGCCGGATCGGTCAGGTTCAGCCACAGGCCCAACTGCATGTCGCCCCGCAACAGGGCGGCCTTCAACTTGTTCATAGGTGCGGGCATGGGGGCATCCTTTGCTTAGCATGTGATTAAGCAAGGCTTACACTGAAACCGCAAAGGGGGAAAAGCGCGAAAAATCAGAGGCGCGCCAGCCTGCTGGCCCGCCACGCATCCAGGTTACAGGTAGTCTGAGCGCTGCAAGCCGTATTTCGCCATCTTTTCATTCAGCGTCCGGCGCGGCAGGCATAATTCATCCATCACCCCGACGATGGAGCCCTTGTGCCGGCGCATCGTGTTATCGATCAACATGCGTTCAAAGGCTTCCACATATTCCTTCAGCGGCTTGCCTTCGGTGGTCATCACCGGCTGAACCTCATCATGATCATTCATCAGAAGGCTGGAAATCGTGCCCGACCCACGCCGGCTCTGTAAAACCGCGCGTTCGGCGATGTTGATCAGCTGGCGAATGTTGCCCGGCCAGGGGGCCTGTAACAACTGCGCAGCTTCCTGCGCGGCAACACCGGGCGCGGCGCAGCCGTATTCTTCGGCAAACTGATCGGCAAAACGGGTGAACAGGATCAGGATATCTTCGCCACGTTGACGCAAGGGGGGCAGCGTGATTTTCATCGCCGCCAGCCGGTAATACAGATCCGGGCGCATGCAATCTTCGCAGGTCTTGCCTTGTTCCTGCAAATTGCAGATCGCGATCACCCGTGTTTCGGCCGGCGTGCCCTGATCGTTGATCCAGGCCAGCAGGCGCGCCTGCAGGGCCTGAGGCAGCGCCTCTATGTCTTCCAGGACAAGTGTACCGCCGCGGGCCTCCTGCACATAAGGCTGTTTGCCGCCCTCTTCCATCGGGCCGAAAAGGCTGCGCCCCAGTTCTTCTTCGTCACGCCCCGCGCAGGGCACCACCACAAATTTGCGGCCTGAATTGGCGCCAACCGCGTGCAGCGCATGGGCGACCAATGTTTTGCCCGTGCCGGTTTCACCGTCGATCAGAACATGGCCATCGGCCTGGCCCAGATCCAGAATATCTTCGCGAAGACGCTCCATCACCGGGGATGCGCCGATCAGCTTTTTCATGATCGTCGTGCCATCACCCAATTCGCGGCGCAGCGCGCGCGCATCCAGCGTCATGCGGCGTGACTGCGTGGCTTTCTTGGCCAGCTCTGTCATCTTGTCGGGGTTAAAGGGTTTTTCCAGAAAATCATACGCCCCAACGCGCATCGCCTCGACCGCCATTGGCACATCGCCGTGCCCTGTGATCATGATCACCGGCAGGGCGCTGTCCACACTCATCAGACGTTTCAGAAACTGCATCCCGTCCATGCCCGGCATGCGGATATCTGACACCACCACGCCCGGGTAATCATTGCCCAGGGTTTTCAGCGCATCTTCGGCACTGGGAAAGGTTTCAGTGTCAAACCCGGAAAGCGCCAGCCACTGGCTGATCGACTGCCGCATGTCACGTTCATCATCTACGATCGCGATTTTCATTGCCTGTGCCATGACGTCAAACCTTACCCGGTTGCTTCAATTTCTGTTTCCTCACTGTTCAAGATAGGCAGTTCTACCTCAAATACAGCCCCCCCGCCCTGCCCGTTGCGGGCGGTAAGGCGGCCGCCGAAATCGTTGACGATCCCGGATGAGATCGCAAGCCCCAACCCAACGCCATCGCCGGGCGCCTTTGTGGTGTAAAACGGCTCAAACAGATTATCGAGGTCGGCCACGCCATCACCATTGTCGCGCACCGTAATCACCGCAGCATCCCCCCCAGCCAGCAATATATCGACCTGCGGATCAGGCACGGATTTCGTGGCATCCAGCGCGTTGCGCAACAGGTTGATCAACACCTGTTCCAGGCGCACGCGGTCCCCCATGATCATCACCGGATCGCGCGGAATATTGCGTGTGATGCGCACATGTCTGCGCTTTAGCTGAGGTTCCATCATAGACAGGGCGGAAGAGACGGATTGCCTAATATCCATTGGCTCAAACGCATCACCACCTTTGCGCGCATAAGACTTAAGCTGGCGGGTGATTGCCCCCATTCGTTCGATCAGATCATCAATGCGCTGAAAGGATGAAAGTGCTTCGTCAGGGCGCTTGCGCTGCAGCAATAATTTGGCCCCTGCCAGGTATGTTTTCATCGCCGCCAAAGGCTGGTTCAATTCATGTGATACCGCTGCCGACATTTCCCCCAATGCGGCCAGCTTGGAGCTTTGTGCAAGCGTCTGTTCCGCCACCTGAAGGTTCTGTTCGGCCTTTTTACGTTCGGCAACTTCCCGCTGTAGCGCCTGGTTCAGTTGGCGAAGCTCCGCCGACTCGCGCTGGAAAAAAACCGATCGTGACAATGCTTTGCGGCTGATCAGGTAAAACCCCAGCGCCAGAAGCATGGCAAACCCCATGATTTCCAGCGCGAGAAAACCGTTTACCTTTTCGCGGACGGACGAATAGGTGGTGAAAGAGGTCATGCGCCAACCCCGGAAGGGTATGCGCGAATCCTGGCGCATCACGGATTGGCGCAAAAACAGCGCATCAGACGGCAGTGCGGCCCAATCCGCGGTTGCCTGAATGGCGCGTTCAATCGCGGATGGCGGCGACAAGGCCTGCAAAGCATCCTCTACCGTGTGGCCACGCCATTTAGGCTCTGTCGAAAGGATAATCTGGCCTTCGGAATTGGTGACCATCACCGCGTCCGAAATCCCCGCCCAGCTTTGTTCAAACTTCTTCAGGTCAACCTGCACCACGATCACGCCAACCAGCGTGCCATTCGCAACGATTTTGCGCGAATATGTAAACTCAAACGCCCCGGCGTCGGACCGCACCGTGGTGAACACCGTGTCCGAAGATCGCAGCGCATCCACAAAATACGGGTCCGTCCTGTGGGCCGATCCCAGAACCTCGCGGTTGGTGGCAGCCACCGCGCGCCCGGTGTCATCCAGCAGCAAAATCGCCGCCGCCCCGATTTCATCCAGGTACGAAATCAGGCGTGCCGAGCTTTGCGCATAATCCTCTGAATTCAGCGCCCCGATCAGGGCCGGATCGCGCGACAACAAAATCGGCACAACCGAATTGCGCTGCAGTTCTGAAATCAGGTTGCCCGAATACAGCGCCACCCGCACCTCGGCACGGCTGCGCGTGGATTCGGTATAGCGTTCAACAAGCCAGCGATTGGAAAACCAGATCACCGCGACCGCGATGGAGATCAGCACGACAAGCACCATCCGCGCGCGCATCGAAATGCCCGGTTTTGTCAGCTCTGCCTTTGCGGTGTTTGTTTTCACCATATAACAAAGATATGCGCAGCGGGCCTAAGCCTCAAGTCACGCTGTCACAAGATTGTCCATCAGCGAGCGGAACATCGCCACCCCATCGGTGCCACCATGTTCACTGTCCACCGCCCTTTCAGGGTGCGGCATCATGCCAAGAACGCGGCGGTTCTTTGAAATCACCCCGGCAATATCGGCCGTCGACCCGTTCGGGTTGTCAACATAGGTGAAGGCAATGCGGTCTTCATCACGCAGCTGCGCCAGCTTTTCAGGCGTCGCCGTGTAGTTGCCATCGTGATGGGCCACGGGCACGGTGATTTTCTGACCGGCCTCATAGCCCGAGGTAAACGCGCTGTCAGATGTTTCAACCGTCAGTTCAACCGGCTTGCAGATGAATTTCAGGTTCGCATTGCGCATCAAAGCCCCCGGCAAAAGCCCGGTTTCCGTCAGCACCTGAAACCCGTTGCACACCCCCAGAACATAACCGCCACGCCCGGCATGGCGCACCAGCGATTGCGAAATCGGAGACTGCGCCGCGATTGCGCCACAGCGCAGATAATCACCAAAGGAAAACCCACCGGGGATGCCCACGATATCCACATCATCCGGCAGATGCGTATCCTTGTGCCAAACCATAGAAACATTCGCCCCGGCGCGTTCAAACGCGACCGCAAGGTCACGGTCACAGTTAGAGCCGGGAAAGACGATGACAGCAGCTTTCATGGATCAGGATCCTTTCATCGGGTGAAATCGGTAATAACGGCCACACCGGGGGGGGTGGGCCCGTCGAAGGCGGCAAGTTCGTCGCTGGCCTCACTTAGGGGCACGCGGCGCGCAATCAAAGGTGTCAGGTCAACATGACCGCCATTTATCAGGTTCAGCAGGCTGGGGTATTTCCACCCCGGCATGCCGCGTGTTCCATATAGGGCCAGCTGCCCGGAATACAGAACATCCCAGGGCAACGTCATGTTGGTGTGTTCGCCCGCAGGCATGCCAATCTGCACCATCCGCCCTAGTTTACGCAGGGATTTCATGGCGTTAACGGTGGTTTCTTCGATGCCCAAAGCCTCTACCGCCACATGGGCGCCACCGCCCGTGGCCGCGCGCAGCTGTTCAACCGCATCGCCGTTTCGCGCATCAATCACAACATCGGCACCCAGATCGCTGGCATATGCCAGCTTTTGCGCCACCACATCCACAACAGCAACCCGCGCGCCAAGGGCCCGCCCCAGCAACAGTGCGCTAAGGCCAACACCCCCGGCCCCCCAGACGGCAAGCCATTCCCCCGGCGCCAGTGCGGCGCGGTCTGTCAGGGCCTGCCAGGCGGTCGTCACACGGCAACCAAGGGCCGCGGCAAGGGCGGGATCCATGCCTTCGGGCAAAGCTGTCAGGTTGGCATCCGCATGGGGTACGGCGATCTTTTCTGCAAAAGCCCCGGCCTGGGTGAACCCCGGCAAGGCCTGGCTGGCGCAGATCGTCTGATGACCAGACGCGCAATCCCCGCATTGGCCACAGGCCAGAATAAAGGGGGCAATCACCCGGTCGCCGACCTTCCAGCCGCGGACCTTTTCGCCAACGCCCTGAACGACACCGCAGTATTCGTGCCCGGGTACATGCGGCAGGGCCACATCGCTGTCTGCCCCGCTCCAGGCATGCCAGTCGGACCGGCAGATGCCGCAGGCCAGCACCTGCAAAACCACCCCGTCCGCGGGGCAGTCAGGGTCGGCCACCTCGCGGATATCCAGTGGCTTTCGAAACTCGCTCAGAACCGCGGCACGCATCGGTCAGAGGATCGCGATCTTATAGCTTTCGATCACAGTATTCGCGAGCAGCTTTTCGCACATTTCGCCAACCACAGCTTCGGCCTTGCTGGCATCTGTTTCGGTCAGTTCAAGTTCAATCACCTTGCCCTGACGCACCCCTTCGACACCGCCAAAACCCAGCGAATCCAGTGCGTGGCGCACGGCCTCGCCCTGCGGGTCCAGAACGCCGGTTTTCAGCATCACATCAACGCGGACTTTCATTTGGAACTTCCTTTAATTGATCAAGGTCGGTTTTGGCGCATGGGTCACATTGGTTGGCAAAACCCCAAGGCGGCGCGCAACTTCTGTATAAGCATCGGCCAGATTGCCCAAATCGCGGCGGAACACGTCTTTATCCAGTTTCTGGCCGGTTTCGATGTCCCACAGGCGGCAACTGTCCGGGCTGATTTCATCGGCAACGATCAGGCGCTGATAGTCGCCTTCAAAAACCCGGCCGATTTCAATCTTGAAATCCACCAGCTTGATCCCGACACCATAAAGCACACCTGACATATAGTCGTTCACCCGCAGCGCCAGGGCGATGATATCGTCCAGATCCTGCTGACTGGCCCAGCCAAAGGCGATGATATATTCTTCGGGCACCAGCGGGTCGCCCAACGCATCATCCTTATAGCTGAATTCGATGATCGGGCGGGGCATCGGCGTGCCCTCTTCCAGACCAAGGCGCTTGGCGATGGATCCGGCGGCGAAGTTGCGAACAATCACCTCCAGCGGAATAATCTCGACAGACCGGATCAACTGTTCGCGCATGTTCAGCCGTTTCAGGAAATGCGTCGGCACGCCGATATTTCCCAAGCCTGTCATGAAAAACTCCGACAGGCGGTTGTTCAACACGCCCTTGCCTTCGATCGTCGCGCGTTTTTCAGCGTTGAACGCGGTGGCATCGTCTTTGAAATACTGTACCAGGGTGCCCTGTTCGGGGCCTTCATAAAGGATTTTTGCCTTGCCCTCGTAGATCTTTTTACGCCGTGCCATGGAAACTCCGTTAATCAGGGCGCAGGTGTGAGTCCCACGCGATGCCCGCCCTATAAGGTAAACACATTAGCCCCGCAAGAATGTCGCATTGCCGCGTCAGGGGTTGCGGGCGCCCGCCCGGGAAGGCATATCAGTAGGGAACGACCATGTGACCGAGGACAAGGGAAACCCATGACCACCTTTGACGACCGCGAAAACGCCTTTGAAAGCAAGTTTGCCCACGACGCCGAAATGAATTTCAAGGCCGAGGCACGCTGCAACAAGTTGCTGGGCCTATGGGCCGCAGAACTTCTGAACAAATCCGGTGACGAGGCCCAGGCCTTCGCGCTTGAAGTTATCAACGCCGATTTCGAAGAGGCCGGCCACGAAGATGTGGTGCGCAAGCTGGTTGGCGACCTTGGCGACAAAGCCGATGCAGATACGATCCGCGCCAAGCGGGCAGAACTGCTGGCGGTTGCACGCCAACAGGTTGTTACCGAAGCTTAATTGGCCGAACACGTCAAATATCCCAAAAGGTGCGGCCAGCCGGTCCGCGCCTTTTTTGCACTCAATTTGAGCTGTTAACCCAGCGTTCCAACACCATCGGTAAGCCTTGAGCAGGGGCTAAGAAATGGGGATGCGATGCCACGAAGATTGCGGCGACAGGTGAAAAGCACCCGGCGGGCAGATATGCGTCAATTGCTGATGCGCCAGATGCTGCCGCTGGGCCTGACCATCAGCCTGACCTGGCTGTTATGGGACAGAATATCATCCCTTGATCTGGCCGTTATCGGCACCGGGTTTCGCACCGTTTCTGTTGAACAATGGGTGACAGCGGCGCTGTTCAGTGTTGTCAGCTTTTGGGCCGTGGGTAACTATGACGCAGTTGTTCATCGCCTGATCCGCACAAAAATTGACGCCCCGCGCGCCCGGCGCAGCGGCTTTGCCGCCATTGCTGTGGCCCAGACGGTTGGGTTCGGGGTGTTGACCAGTGCGCTGGTGCGCTGGCGCCTGCTGCCTGAACTTAGCCTGACGCAATCGCTGCGCATGGGGGTTACGGTGGCTGTCAGCTTTCTGGCAGGCTGGGCGGTTGTCACCGCACTTGTGGCGCTGTTCTTTCCGCTGGCCATTCCGGCAAGTGGGGCGGTGGCGGGCCTTGTTCTGATCATCGCGCTGGTGCTGGTGGGCCTGTCGCTGTGGCGCCCTGCCTTTCTGGGCCGCTGGGCGATCCCTTCTGTTGCCTCGATGTCTGTGATCCTGTTCCTGACGTTTGTGGATACCGTTGCGGCCGGGCTGGCCCTGCATGCCCTGCTGCCGGGCGGTATGCCCATTGCCCCTGCACCTTTTGTGGCGGCCTTTCTTGTGGCCCTTGGGGTTGGCCTTGTATCGGGCACCCCCGGCGGGGTCGGGCCGTTTGAGGTGACGCTTCTTGCCCTGCTGCCCGGCCATGCGGATGAACCTATCCTGGGGGCCGTTCTGGCCTTTCGCCTGGTCTATTTCGCCATACCGGCCGTGATTGGCGCTGCTTTGGTCATTCGCGGGCCCCGCACGGTGCGATCCGCCTTTAACCGGCCCGCCTCCTCCATCACCGGCCTGACGGGCCTTCCCCATCTTTCGACAAACCTGTCTGATACCATCCAGACCGCCCCGCGTGCGGAAACAGCTCTGCTGCGTCAGGGGCACCTGTCGGTCTTTAACGGGCCCACAGGTCAGGCGGATGCCATGGTGCTGCCGGCGGGCCAAAGCCTTGTGCTATTGTCAGACCCGTTTCGCGCCAGCCAAAGCCCCGGGCCACTGCTGAACTGCCTTGGCACGCAGGCCCACCAACGGTTTCTGGTGCCCTTTCTGTACAAATCCGGCGGGCGGCTGGCGGCAACGGCCCGGCGCGCCGGATGGCACGTCGCCCCTATCGCGCGCGAGGCGTGGCTGGACCCGCAAAAGTTTTCCCCCCAGGGGCGTGCCTTTCGCCAACTGCGCCGAAAGCTGCGTAAGGCCGAAACAGCCGGCGTTGTCATCACGCAGGCAGGCACAGATCTGCCGTTTGCGCAAATGGATGCGATATCGGCCCAATGGGCGCGCACCCACGGGGGCGAACGCGGCTTTTCAATGGGGCGCTACAGCCGGGCAACCCTGCGCTGGTCGCGCGTTTTTCTTGCCCACCAGAACGGGCGCCTGGTGGGCTTTGCCACCCTGCACACCAATGCAGGCGAATGGACACTTGACCTGATGCGCCAGGCACAGGGCGCCCCGGATGGGGTGATGCACCTTCTGGTTGCCCGGGCAATTTCAGACGCAGCACAGGCCGCCTGCCCGCGCTTTTCGCTGGCCGCCGTGCCACTGGGCCGCCAGAACGATGAGCCGTTCCTTCATTCCGCCCTGCGCAGCGCACTGGACAAGATCACAGGCGCCGCCGGCCTGCGCCAGTTCAAAGCGGCCTTCGACCCGTGCTGGGAAACCCTTTATATGGCGGCCCCTACCCGCCGGGCCCTGGTGCTGGGGGCGCTGGATGTGATGCGCGAAATCGCCCGCCCGCCCCGCATCAACCCAAACCCCGAAATCGCGCGCGATTCATCTTCTTCATGAAGGTTATGAATTTGCGTCCGGGCGCATTTCATGTCAGGACGCGCGCTATTATAGCTGCATTTTGAAGAAAGACAGATCCATGACAAACGTGTTGAGCCGCCTTCTGGCTGAAAATGAATGGCTGATGGCCGACGGCGCCACCGGCACGACATTGTTCAACATGGGCCTCACGTCAGGCGATGCGCCGGAACTCTGGAACGTCGATGAACCCGATAACATCCGCGCCCTTTACAAGGGGGCGGTTGACGCGGGCAGCGATATCTTTCTGACCAACAGCTTTGGCGGCAATGCCTCGCGCCTGAAACTTCACAATGCCCAAGGGCGGGTGCGCGAACTGAACCGCGTCGCCGCAGAACTGGGGCGCGAAGTGGCGGACGCCGCCGGGCGCACGATTGTGGTGGCAGGGTCTGTCGGGCCAACCGGCGAAATCATGGAACCCATGGGCGCGCTTACCTATGCCGGCGCGGTTGAAATGTTCCACGAACAGGCCGAGGGCCTGAAAGAAGGCGGCGCCGACGTTCTGTGGGCCGAAACCATCAGCGCCCCGGAAGAATACAAAGCGGCCGCCGAAGGCGCAGCACTGGCCGGCATGCCCTGGTGCGGCACGATGAGCTTTGACACAGCCGGGCGCACCATGATGGGCGTGACGTCGGCCGATATGGTCACCATGGTCGACGGCCTTGCAAACCCGCCCATCGCCTTTGGCGCAAACTGCGGTGTGGGCGCCTCGGATCTGCTGCGCACGATCCTGGGCTTTGCCGCGCAAGGCACCGAACGTCCGATCATCGCAAAGGGCAACGCAGGCATCCCAAAATACGTGCACGGCCACATCCATTATGACGGCACCCCCGAACTGATGGCACAATACGCAGTCCTGGCACGCAATTGCGGCGCCCGCATTATCGGCGGGTGCTGTGGCACGACGACAGAGCATCTGGTGGCCATGCGCGCCGCGCTGGAAACCCAGCCGATCGCACAAAGCCGCCCCTCGCTGGAAGAGATAACAGAGGTGCTTGGCGGCTTCTCGTCCGCCTCTGATGGCACCGGCGATGATACCCCGACGCGCGACCGCCCCCGCCGCCGCCGCAAGACCTAACAATCCGCGTATGGTCGGTTAGTGCGCACTGCTTGTCGCAAAAAGCCAATACACAAAGAAACAATCCGATCATTGATAGGATTATGACACGCGCGTTCAGCGCCTTTGCCGGAGTCGGGCCATGGCCGAAGAAGAAGATATCATCCTAAGCGAACTGAGCGACGAAGAGCTCACCCTGCAAATGCACGACGACCTTTATGACGGTCTCAAGGAAGAGATCGAAGAGGCGGTGAATATCCTGCTTGAACGCGAATGGACGCCTTACCGCGTTCTGACCGAAGCACTGGTTGCCGGAATGACCATCGTCGGGCATGATTTCCGCGATGGCATCCTGTTTGTTCCCGAGGTCCTTTTGGCCGCCAACGCGATGAAGGCGGGCATGGCCATCCTGAAACCGCTGCTGGCCGAAACCGGCGCACCGCGCATGGGCAAAATGGTTGTCGGCACCGTCAAGGGCGACATCCACGACATCGGCAAAAACCTTGTTTCCATGATGATGGAAGGCGCCGGGTTTGAAGTGGTCGACCTGGGCATCAACAACCCCGTCGAAAACTACCTTGAGGCGCTGGAGCGTGAAGAGGCCGACATCCTGGGCATGTCCGCCCTGCTGACCACCACCATGCCTTACATGAAGGTCGTCATCGATACCCTTGTCGAAAAGGGCATTCGCGACGACTATATCGTTCTGGTCGGCGGCGCCCCCCTGAACGAAGAATTTGGCCGCGCGATCGGGGCCGACAGCTACTGCCGCGATGCCGCCGTGGCTGTGGAAACCGCAAAAGAATACATGGCGCGCAAACACAACCAGATGGCGGCGGGCTAAACAGCGATCAATATTTTTTGAACGGGCCCTGCATCTGCGGGGCCTTTTCTTTTTTTCCCAACGGCCCCACATTCCACCTTTGAGAGGATCACACATGTCCAAGGGTAGATTCGCCTTTTTGCTGATCATCGTCATTACGGCGGGTGGGTTCAGCGTCCTGGTTGCCGGTCTGGCAATTTCAACCGAACATTTTGACAACACGACGATCCGCGCCTTGCTGCCGCTGCTTTTGCTCACGGCTGTTTCCGGGCGGGCCCTGATGAAAAGCCGTGAAAAGTGAAGGTTGATGACCTTTCGCTAACCCAGTCCGGCCTTGCCCCTGCCACGGGCAAAGGCCCGTTGCTGGTGCTGGCCTGTGGGGCGCTGGCGCGTGAAATCCTGGCGCTGCGCGATATGAACGGCTGGGATCATATGGATCTGACGTGCCTGCCGGCGATCCTGCACAACCACCCTGATCGGATTCCCGATGCGGTAGAGGCTGCGGTGAACACCCACCGCGCGCAGTATGACAGGATCTTTGTGGCCTATGCCGATTGCGGAACAGGCGGGCAACTGGCCGCCACCTGCGCGCGCCTTGGGGTCGAAATGATCGAAGGCCCCCATTGCTACAGCTTTTTCGAAGGCAACGCGGCCTTTGAAACCCACGCCGACGAAAACGTCACCGCGTTTTTCCTGACAGATTTCCTGACCCGGCAATTTGATGCCTTTGTGATCAAACCTCTGGGGCTGGATCGCCACCCTGATCTGCGTGACATGTATTTCGGCAATTACACATCGCTGATTTACCTGGCGCAGACTGATGACCCGGCGCTTGATGAAAAAGCCCGCAACGCCGCCGAACGGCTGGGGCTGCGCTATGAAAAGCGTTTCACCGGCTACGGCGATCTGGCCAGCAGCCTAGACGCCCTGCGCTAAGGTTACGAAAACAACCTGTGGCACAGCTCCAGCCCCTCAATCAGGCGGTCAACCTCATCCGTGGTGTTGTAAAGGCCAAATGACGCCCGCGCGGTGGCCGGCACATCCAGGAAATCCATCAAGGGCTGTGCGCAGTGATGCCCGGCGCGGATCGCGATGCCTTTTTTGTCCAGCACAGTCGAAAGATCATGGGCGTGCGCCGCCCCGTCCAGCGTCAGGGAAAAGATCGCGGCCTTGCCCGGTGCGGTGCCCTGAACGGAAATCCAGTTCAACCCGGAAAGGCGCTGCGCGGCATATTCGGCCAACATTGCCTCATGTGCCGCAACATTTTCCATCCCCAGATCCATCAGGTATTCCAGCGCGACGCCCAGGCCGATTGTCTGAACGATTCCAGGGGTTCCGGCCTCAAACTTCATCGGTGGATCATTATAGCTGACAGCATCGCGCGTGACCTCGCGGATCATATCGCCGCCCCCCAGAAAGGGCCGCATTTCCGCCTGCCGGTCTTCGCGCACATAGATCGCGCCAGACCCGGACGGGCCATACAGCTTGTGCCCGGTGATGGCGTAGAAATCACAGCCGATATCCTGCACATCCACCGGCATATGCACCGCGCCTTGCGAGCCGTCCACCAACACCGGCACGCCCAGATCACGGGCGCCGGAACATATGGATTTTACATCAACAATGGTTCCTAACACATTGGAACATTGGGTAATTGCGATCAGCTTTGTTTTTGGCCCAACGGCATCCAACACCGCCTGAGGGTCAAGCGAGCCATCCGGCGCGGGCTCTACCCATTTCAGCACCACGCCCTGGCGTTCACGCAGGAAATGCCAGGGTACGATATTTGCGTGATGTTCCATCACCGACAAAACAATCTCATCGCCCGCCTGCATGCGCGGCATGGCCCAGCTGTAGGCCACCATGTTGATGCCTTCGGTGGTGCCGGAATTCAGGATGATCTCATCCTCGCTGCCGGCATTCAGAAAGCGTGCAATCGTGCCGCGAACGGCCTCATACTTTTCGGTCGCCAGATTAGAAAGAAAGTGCAAGCCTCTGTGAACATTCGAATATTCTTCGGCATACCCGCGCGTGACCGCATCAATCACCACCTGCGGTTTTTGGGCCGAGGCCCCGTTGTCCAGATAGGTCAGCGGCTGGCCATTTACCTGCCGCGAAAGGATCGGGAAATCGCCCCGGATTTTCTGAACATCCAGCATTATATCGCCCCCATCGCGCCGCTGCCCACACCCATCAGTGCAAAGATCAGCGATACGCCAAAGATTGTTGCCATCAGGCTGATCAGGATCATGGCAAACACCAGACCCGTTGATTTAAACCCATGCATTTCGGCCACGAAGTGGCTGAGAATCCAGAAGAAAATGCCGCTTCCCGCCAGCCATAAAATGCCTGCCAAAATCGGTGCAAACAACAGCAGCACAAACATCACGCCCTGGATCAACAGCATGACAAACTGCACCCAGGTGACTGTCATGATCGCCTGATCAAACCGGCCCTCGCCGCCAAAAACACGGCCCAGCGAATAGATCGCAAACACCCCAACCACCAGAACTGCGGCCTCAAGCACCCCAACCCGGATCGGATCTGACAACACAGTGCCGTACATCGCCGGATCAACCGGGAACAGGATGGACGAAATCAGCCCCATCAGGGTGGAGATCACCACCAGCAAGGCAAAGGCCTGCCACAAAACGGTGCGCTCTATCCTGAGGGCGAAAATCTCGCGCGCAACTTTGCGCGGTTCCGGCACGGTCTGGATCGCCATGCCGATCAGGCTGCCTGCGTCAAACTTCATCCCCATTCCGCCTGTCTTAAATTGATCACCCAGAACATCAAAAACGCCAGCAGCGCCACAAAGCCGACCAGCGATAAGGCCGGGCCGGTGCCGATAAAGCCCGCCACAAGCCCCCAGAACAGCCACAAAGGGCTTGCGCATAACAACGCCCAGAACAATGCGAACCGCGCGCCATAAGCGCTGCCACGTGCGCCAAACAGGCGCGCCAGCATATGGGTGACCAGCGCAATCGCATAAAACGCCAGCGGCGCGATGAACAGCCAGCCAAACAAAGCCCCGCCCAAAAGCGCGCTTAAATCCTGCCCGGTTTCAAAGGCCTGACGCGACAGGCGCGGCCATTGCGCAGCAAAGATCAGCAGGCAGGCGCCCATCAGAACCGCCAGCGCGCGATCTTCGCGCGCGCTGTCACCCAGACGGGTACGAAACACCTGACGCGGTGCACGGTAGCTGTGCAGGATATCGCGCACGACCGACATGGATTAATCCCGCCGCCGTTCCAGCCAGGCCTCTAGCCGGCTGACAATATCTTCGGAAATCTCCGGGTTTTCGATTTCGTCAATCGCTTCGGCCATAAAGGCAATCACCAAAAGATCCTGCGCAAGGTTCACCGGCACACCGCGTGAACGCAGGTAAAACAGCGCTTCTTCGTCGATCGCACCGGATGTAGAGCCATGCGAACAGGCCACATCATCCGCGTAGATCTCAAGCTCGGGTTTGGCCAGAAACTGGCTGTCGCCATCCAGCAGCAAAGCCTGACTTTTCTGATAGCCATCCGTCTTTTGCGCGCCGGCCTTCACCAGGATTTTACCCTGAAAAACGCCCGTCGCCCCGTTGCGCAGAACCTTTTTGAAAACCTGGCGGCTTTCACAGTTCAGCGCGTCATGGGTCACAAAGACCGTGTCATCGTGATGAAACGCCCCATCCCCCATCGCGGCCCCGGCAACATGCGCCACCGAATTATCGCCGTTCACTTCGATCACGCATTCATTGCGCGTCAGCGCGCCATTGACCGTAAGGGTAAAGCTTTTAAAGGTGCTTTGCGCGCCAAGGCGGGCGAAAACATGGGTGACTGCGCGCCGTTCATGATCACGCCCCTGCGCACGCACATGATGAAAAGACGCGCCATCAGCCACGTCCACTTCCATCACGGTGGAAAGACGTGCCGCGGCGGCGCCGTTTTCCAGAATCGTCAGATCAGCCCCGTTTTCCAGCCGGATCACGTGGTGCATCGTTGCATCTGACTCGCTGTCCTGATGGCGGTAGATCAGGCTGACAGGTTTTGTCGCCTTCCCGGTGACCCGGATGATCACCCCATCCGGCGCAAAGGCCGTGTTCAGCGCGGCCAAAGGGCGCTGAACAGGGGTCTGCCCGCGCGCTTCCAGAACACCGTAAAGATCACGCGCCCAGTGCAGATCCAGCGTCGAAGCCTTGGCAAGGCGTTCAATCTCCACCCCGGCCAGGGCCAGGTCGTCAGAGGCTTCGGCGTTAAAAACACCATCCACAAAGACGATCTTAACGCGGTCAACCGCATCAAACACCGGCGCTTCGTCACCATGATCAAAGACCTGCGCAGATGGTGCCTGCGGCTGGGTCAGCGTATCGGGGCGGGTGTATTTCCAGTATTCATCGCGCCGGGTCGGAAGGCCCATCTGGCGCAGCCGCGCCAAGGCATCTTTGCGCGCTTCGCTGACCCAGGCTCCACCCTCGGGCAGATCCAGATCGCTCAGGCGCGCCTCGGTTGCGTCCTGTTTGGCTTGTGGCAGCGTCATTACGCAACCTCCGCCAGAATATCGGCATAGCCGTTATGTTCAACATCCAGCGCCAGTTCCGGCCCGCCGCTTTTCACGATACGCCCGTTTGCCATAATGTGCACAACATCAGGTTTAATATGGTCCAGAAGCCTTTGATAATGCGTGATAACCAAGAACGAGCGCCCCTCATCCCGCAGCGCATTCACGCCTTGGGAAACCAGCTTCATCGCGTCCACGTCAAGGCCGGAATCGGTCTCATCCAGAATGCACATCTTTGGCTGAAGCATGGCCATCTGAAGAATTTCGTTGCGCTTTTTCTCGCCCCCCGAAAAGCCCACGTTGACGGGGCGTTTCAGCATATCCGCGTCAATTTTCAGGGTCTTCGCCTTGGCGCGAATTTCTTTAAGGAAATCGGTGGCGGAAAGCTCTTCTTCCCCGCGTGCTTTGCGCTGTGCGTTTACGGCGGTGCGCAGGAAGGTCATGTTGCCAACACCGGGGATTTCCACGGGGTATTGAAAGGCAAGGAAAAGCCCGGCTGCGGCGCGCTCTTCAGGCTCCATATCCAACAGGTCGGTGTCATCAAGCGAAGCCTCGCCCCCGGTCACTTCATATCCCTCGCGGCCACTCAGAACATATGACAGCGTGGATTTACCCGACCCGTTCGGCCCCATGATCGCATGCACGGCACCGGCGGGAACTTCCAGGTTCACGCCCTTCAGGATCTGCTTATCTTCTTCTTCAAGTTTGACTTGCAAGTCTTTGATTTTCAGCATTTTTCTACCTTTTAGAAGTGACCGCGCGTCACCGTTTGACTTTCGGATAACAGGTGATGCCCTGCACGATATCTTTTTGTTCAGAGAGGACAACGCCGCCCCAGGTTTTCCATCGGGACGTCAGCCACATGACCACGCCCCCAAATATTATCGCAAACACAGCCCCCGCAATAATCCCCACAAAGGGAACAATCACAAAGGCGGCGATCAACGCGCCTTTCAGCACCCCCAGCAAACCTGCCGAAAACAGGTTTACGCCGCCTCGCGGCCCGGAGTGTTGCGCGCGCGCTGGTGTCACCCAACCGATCCTTCCAGCGAGATCGCGACAAGCTGCTGTGCTTCCATCGCAAATTCCATCGGCAAGGCCTGCAGAACCTCTTTGGCAAAGCCATTCACAATCAGCGCCACGGCCTCTTCTTCGCCGATGCCACGCTGGCGGCAATAGAACATCTGTTCGTCATCCACCTTGGATGTCGTTGCCTCATGTTCAACGCGCGATGAATTGTTCTTCACCTCAATATAAGGCACCGTATGCGCCCCGCACTGATCGCCGATCAGCAGGCTGTCACACTGTGTGTAATTGCGGCTGTTCTGCGCTTTTGGATGCATCGAAACCAGCCCGCGGTAGGTGTTCTGCGCCTTGCCTGCGCTGATCCCCTTAGACACGATGCGTGATTTCGTATCACGCCCCAGATGCACCATTTTCGTGCCGGTATCGGCCTGCTGCATGTTGTTTGTGATGGCGATCGAATAAAACTCGCCCTGGCTTTCCGCCCCGCGCAGGATGCAGGACGGGTATTTCCAGGTTACGGCCGAACCCGTTTCCACCTGCGTCCACATCACCTTGGAACGATCGCCCCGGCAATCGGCGCGCTTGGTCACAAAGTTATAGATGCCGCCTTTGCCGTTTTCATCGCCCGGGTACCAGTTCTGGACGGTCGAATACTTAACCTCGGCGTCTTCTTCGATGATGATTTCCACCACGGCCGCATGCAGCTGCGCGGTGTCGCGCTGGGGCGCGGTGCACCCTTCCAGATAGGAAACATAGCTGCCCTTGTCGGCAATGATCAGCGTGCGTTCAAACTGCCCGGTGTTTTCGGCATTGATGCGGAAATAGGTCGACAGCTCCATCGGGCAGCGCACGCCGGGCGGGATGTACACAAATGATCCGTCTGAAAAGACGGCACTGTTCAGCGTGGCATAAAAGTTATCGGATTGCGGCACGACCGAGCCCAGGTATTTCTTCACCAGCTCGGGATGTTCGCGGATCGCTTCTGAGATCGAACAGAAGATAACCCCGGCCTTCTTCAGCTCTTCCTGAAAAGTCGTGCCAACACTGACAGAGTCAAACACCGCATCCACAGCCACCTTGCGCCCTTCGGCGGGGGCATCCTCGGCGCCTTCGATCCCGGCCAGGATCATCTGTTCCTTCAGCGGGATTCCCAGCTTTTCGTAGGTGGCCAAAAGCTTCGGGTCGACCTCATCCAGGGATTTCGGCTTTGTTTCCATGCTTTTCGGGCGGGCATAGTAATAGATATCCTGAAAATCGATCTTGGGGTAGCTGACCATGGCCCAATCAGGCTCGTCCAGCTTTTCCCAACGCTCCAGCGCCTCCAGGCGCCAGGCGGTCATCCATTCCGGCTCGTCGTTCTTGTTGGAAATCAGGCGCACGATGTCGCCATCCACGCCCTTGGGCGCATATTCCATCTCGATCTCGGTTTCCCAGCCGTATTTATACTTTTCGCCTAAGGACCGAACCGCTTCTACCGTTTCTTCCTCGACGCCGTCCTTGACGATCACTTCATCCGTACCGGCCATGCCTCAACCTTCTTTCATCGCGCGCGCGCGAAACTTCTTTTGTTCTCTGATCCAGGCTTCTGCGAAGCGCAAGACCTCTTCCTCTGTCGTTTCAGGCCCGATTGAAACGCGCACGGCACTGGCCGCATGCGTTTCGTCAAAGCCCATGGCCTGCAGCACCCGGCTGGGTCTCACTTTGCCGCTGGAGCAGGCCGAGCCCGCCGAAATGGCAAACCCGGCCAGGTCCATCACCATCACCTGTGTCTCACCTTTCCATCCCGGAGTGATGAAACACGAGGTGTTGGGAAGCCTGTTCGCGTCTTTCCCGACAAAAATAGTCTCTTTTACAGATTCTGCCAGAGTCTTTTCTAGAATGTTTCTAATTTTTTCCACGCGGCCCCAGACTCCGGCGTCCAGATCACGCATCGCAGCACTGGCCGCAGCCCCAAAACCGGCAATGCCAATCACGTTTTCCGTACCAGACCGGCGCCCCATTTCCTGACCACCGCCGCGCAACTGGGCCTCGACCTCGGTGCCGCGCTTCATCACCAGCGCGCCCACGCCTTTAGGGCCGCCCAGCTTGTGCGCCGACACAATCGCCATGTCCGCACCACACCAGTTAAAGGCAAAAGGGATCTTGCCAAACGCCTGGGTGGCATCCGTCAGGGTCAGCCCCGCGCCGCCCCCCTGCACGCCGGCCTGTATAATGCCGGTTTCACCATTGGCCGCCTGTATCACGGCGCCCGGCCCCTCGTGCAGGCCCACCTGCCCGCTTGCGTCACTGTCCAGCCGGGTTTCACACCAGGCCGTCACGGCGTCATGTTCTACCCCGCTGCACGTCAGCCCGCGCCCGGCCATGGCCAGCGCGGCGGCCTCGGTTGCAGAAGATGTAAACACCACATCCGCCCCGTCAGCCCCCAGCGCGCTGGCGACCTGCGCGCGCGCCTTTTCCACCAACGCCCGCGCCGCGCGCCCTTCTGCATGCACACTGGATGGGTTTCCAACCACATCCATGGCCGCAATCATCGCCGCCCTGGCCTCACTGCGCAGGGGCGTTGTTGCATTGTGATCCAGATAGACCCTGGCCAACGGCATATTCCTTCTTCTTGGCAAAAATACCTCCGCCGGAGGCCTTTAATCTTCGTCGACAACCTCAAACAGGGTGGGAACGGCGGGGCATGGTGTCAGCTCATTGTGAACCACGTCCGACAGGCGCGTCTGATGCAAAAACACGTATACGTTTGCCGAAAGCCCTTCCCACAGCCGGTTGGCCATGGATTGCGCGCGCGACCCTGAAACCGCGCCCGAAGCCCCGGCCCCGGTGTGCATTGCGCTGACGGTTTCATCCACCGCCTCCAGAATATCCGACACGCGGATTTCCGAACAGGGTTTGGCCAGGCGATACCCGCCCCCCGGCCCGCGTACACTTTCCACCAGCCCGGCGCGGCGCAGTTTCACAAACAGCTGTTCAAGATAGGGTAATGAAATGTCCTGGCGCTTGGAAAGGTCCGTCAGGGAAAGCAGATCACCATCGCCCTGCGTTGCCAGATCGCACAATGCAACCATCGCGTATCGCCCCTTGGTCGAAAGCTTCATTGGCCCTTGCCTTTCGTATAAAGATTGACGAACCGGGCCCTGGTGATTAGTTGCATAGCAACCGCAACACCCGGACGCCGCACCGGAATTTGCCTTGTATTATGGTGCCCGACTAAATTCGTCAAGAATTCAGGGGCGCGACTGGAGAGACCGAGACAACATGCCCGAAGTCATTTTTCCCGGCCCTGAAGGCCGGCTGGAAGGCCGTTACCACCCGCAAAAGGCAAAAGACGCGCCAATCGCGATTGTTCTGCACCCGCATCCGCAGTTTGGCGGGACGATGAACAACAAGGTCGTCTACAACCTGCATTATGCGTTCTACAACATGGGCTTTACGGTTCTGCGGTTCAATTTCCGCGGTGTCGGGCGCTCGCAGGGTGAATATGATCAGGGTGTGGGTGAGCTGTCTGATGCGGCCTCGGCGCTGGATTACCTGCAGTCGATGAACCAGAACGCCAAACACTGCTGGGTTGCCGGATTTTCCTTTGGCGCCTGGATCGGTATGCAGCTTTTGATGCGCCGGCCTGAAATCACCGGCTTCATCTCGGTCAGCCCGCCGGCAAATATGTATGATTTCAGCTTCCTTGCGCCCTGCCCGGCATCAGGTTTGATCATCAACGGCACCTCCGACCGCGTGGCACCACCGGCCGATACGCACACCCTGGTGGACAAGTTGCATGAGCAAAAAGGCATCACCATCACCCACACGGAAATCGAAGGTTCAGGGCATTTCTTTGAAGAGCCCCATATGGACACGATGATCAACCATGTGGATGAATACGTGCGCCGCCGCCTGACAGAAACCACCCGCTAACCCTATGGATATGCTGGAACAAGTTGCCGACGCCCTGGCGCAGGACACGCTGGAAGCGGTGCGTAAAACCGGGGATGAAAGCATCGTTGACGAGGTGAAGAAATCGATCGGCGCCTCTTCCACCACATTGGAAGAGGCCTTTTTGACGGCCATTCGCATCCGCCGTGCCGAAGCGCGGGGGCGGGCCTTGCTGGCCGATCTGACACGCGCACGCGGCGGTTAAGGCCGCGCGCGCGCTTTTTGTCAAAGCCGGTAAATACCCGAAAACTTGGTTTCCAGATAATCCAGCAAAGGTGCTTCGCTGGGCGGTGTGCCCGTGGCGCGTTCAATCACCTCACGCGGGGTGTACAGGCCACCATGAACCTGAACCTTTTCGCGCAGCCAGGCGGCAGGAACATCCGCGTCCCCCCGCGCCAGAACCTGATCCAGATCGGGCATATCAGCGCGCAGCGCCTGATGCAGGCAACCCGCATAAACATTGCCCAGCGAATAGGTTGGAAAGTAGCCAAACAGGCCCACAGACCAATGCACATCCTGCAGGCACCCGTTTGATGCCTTATCCACGGCCACCCCGAAATCGGCCTTGAAACGGGTGTTCCAGGCGTCTTCAAGGTCCCTGACTTCTAGGTCGCCTTCGATCATCTGGCGTTCCAGATCAAAGCGCAGCAAGACGTGCAGGTTATATTGCACCTCGTCCGACTCGGTGCGGATATAGCCGGCGTGCACCTTGTTGGCGGCGCCATAAAAGGCGTCGGCGTCCGGTACGCTAAGCTCTCCAAACTGTTCGGCCATGCGGTCATGCAGCCATCCGGTGAAGGCCTGCGAGCGGCCCAGCTGATTCTCAAATATCCGGCTTTGGCTTTCATGCACGCCCATTGAAACGCCATTGCCAAGGGGGGTCAGAAGGTAGGCGCGGTTGATCCCCTGTTCATAACAGGCGTGCCCCACTTCATGGATTGTTGAATAAATGCAGTTGAACGGGTCACTTTCCGAGGTGCGCGTTGTGATGCGCACATCCAGCCCGGAACCTGATGAAAACGGGTGCACGGCCTTGTCCAGCCGCCCATGCGACATGTCATAACCAAAGGTGCGGGCCAGTTCGCGGGCCAGTTTCATTTGCTTCTGGGCGTCGAACGCCCCGCTTAAGGCCGCGGGCTGATGATCCGCGCCCATCACTTTATCGCGCAGCGCCACAAGGCGCGGGCGCAATGCGTCAAACATGGCCTGAAGTTCGGCGCCTGTGGCGCCCGGCTCATAGTCATCCAGCAGCGCATCATAAAGGTCACCGCCATCTGCCAGGGCCGCGGCCTCTTCGCGTTTCAGGCGCACCACATTTTCCAGAACCGGCGCGAAGGCCTGGAAATCATCGTTTTCACGCGCTTCGGCCCAATCGCGCTGCGCGGCGGATGTCACGCGGGCAATTTCACCGGCAAGGGCAACCGGCACGCGGCTGACCCGGTCAAAGCTGCGCCGGATGTGGCGAATATTGGCGCGCCCGACGTCATCCAGGCTGGACTCGTCAATGGCATCCAGCCAGTCACCAACGCGCGGATCTGTGCGCCGGCCGTGCAGCACATGTTCGATCGCGCCCATTTCTTCGGCCCGTTGCGGTGCGGCGCCGCGTGGCATCACGGTTTCCTGATCCCAACCCAGGCGGCCGGCGACCTGCCCCAGAGCTTCGGTTTCGCGCTGGAACGCCATCAGATCATCATATGCAGTCATGTCAGCCCCTTACGGATTGAGTGGTGGGATAGCCCGCCAGAAAGCGCGCATTCAGGATCAGAACCCAGGTGAAAATCGCGCCCACCTGATGGGTGATCGCGATGTGCAGCTGCGCGGCCTGAAGCACGGTGAAAATGCCCAGCGTCATCTGCGCCAGAACCATGGCGATTACCAGGTTAAACGCCAGCCGGGTTGCCCCGTTGCCCGACGCACGTGAGCGGCGCCAGACAACCAGCGCGAAAATCACCACCAGATAGCCTGTCATCCGGTGCATGAACTGCACCAGCCCGGCATTTTCGAAAAAGTTGCGCCACAGGGGCAGGATTTCAAAGGCATCGGGCGGAAAGAACTGATCGGCCATCCAGGGCCAGTCAACAAAGGATCGCCCGGCATCAATCCCCGCCACAAGGGCACCCAGGATGATCTGCAGGAAAACAAGGTGCAAAAGCCCGGTTGAAATCGAAAACAACCTGGCCTCGCGCCCCCGGCGGGCCTGTAACAGCGCCGCATCCGGGCGCCCCAAAAGCAAGATGAACCAGCTGATCAGCCCCAGGATGATAAACGCCAGCCCCAGGTGCGTGGCCAATCTGTAAGAGGCCACATCAACCATATCCCCCTTCAGGCCCGAAGACACCATCCACCAGCCAATCGCCCCCTGCAAACCGCCAAGTGCGCCGATGCCCAGCAACCGCCCCTTCCAGCCAACCGGGATGCGCCCGGCCGCCCAGAACCCAAGGAAACCAACCGCCCAGACCAGCCCGATCAGCCGCCCCAACTGGCGATGCCCCCATTCCCACCAGAAGATGGATTTGAAGTCTGACAGGCTCATCCCTTTGTTTTGCAGCAAATATTCGGGGCTGGCCTTATAAAGGCTGAATTCGGCGTCCCAAGCATCAGCCCCCATCGGGGGCAGCGCGCCGGAAATCGGTTTCCACTGGGTGATCGACAGGCCCGAATCTGTCAGCCGGGTCAGCCCGCCAACAACAACCATGGCCGCAACCAGTGCGAAAAGCATCATCAGCCAGACCCGAATGGCGCGCCGTGCGCCCCCGGTGCCACGTTCAATCATGCCAGGCTTTGGCGCCTGCTGATCTTGCGGCCCGTCCGTGGCGACATCTTCGAAAATATTGCGTGGCTGGCTCATCTTTTGCCCCTTTTGTTCGCGTGGCGCGATCATCCTTCATGGCGCGCCGATTGCCAAGACAGGAAATCGCATAGATCACGCTGGTTTTTGTGCCTTTTGGTTGCCCCTTGCATCGCCCCGATGATATAGTTTTCTGAACGAGATATAGTGTGCAAGGCACAGGAACGGCAGACAACGTGAGCAACACCACCGAACCCCCTGAGAACACCGAGGAAAACCTTCCCGAGAGGCCCGTTTACGACGGCCCCAATATCTCGATCGAGGAGGAGATGAAATCCTCCTATCTCGACTATGCGATGAGTGTGATCGTCAGCCGGGCGATTCCCGACCTGCGTGACGGGTTGAAACCAGTTCATCGGCGCATTCTTTACGCCATGTATGAAACCGGAAACACGCACGACAAAAGCTACCGCAAATCTGCCCGCCCCGTGGGCGACACGATGGGTAAATACCACCCGCACGGCGATTCAGCGATCTATGACGCGCTGGTGCGCATGGCGCAGCCGTTTTCCATGTCGCTGCCGCTGCTGGATGGTCAGGGCAACTTTGGCTCAATGGATGGCGATAACCCGGCGGCCATGCGTTACACCGAAGTGCGGATGGACAAGCCTGCCGCATCGTTGCTGGCGGACATCGAAAAAGACACCGTTGATTTTGGCGATAACTACGATGGCAAGGATCAGGAACCAACCGTCCTGCCCGCCCGTTTTCCGAACATGCTGGTCAACGGGGCCGGCGGTATCGCCGTTGGCATGGCCACAAACATCCCGCCCCACAATCTGGGCGAGGTGATCGAAGCCACGCTGGCGTTGATCGAAAACCCCGATCTGACCAGCGAAGAGCTGATGGAATACGTCCCTGCCCCCGATTTCCCCACCGGCGGCATCATTCTGGGGCGCACCGGCGCGCGCAAGGCCTATACCGAAGGGCGTGGGTCTGTTGTTATTCGCGCCAAAACGCGGGTCGAAGAGATCCGCAAGGATCGCTATGCCATCGTTCTGGATGAAATTCCCTATCAGGTGAACAAAGCGTCGATGATCGAAAAGATCGCCGAGCTGGTGCGCGAAAAGAAACTGGAAGGCATTTCTGCGGTTCAGGATGAAAGTGACCGTATCGGTGTGCGCGTTGTGATCGAGCTGAAGCGCGATGCGACGGCCGAGGTGGTTCTGAACCAGCTGTACCGTTACACGCCGATGCAAACCTCTTTTGGCTGCAACATGCTGGCGCTGAACGGCGGGCGGCCCGAACAGCTGACGCTGCGCGATTTCCTGCGTTATTTCGTGATCTTCCGCGAAGAAGTGGTGGCGCGGCGCACGGCCTTTGATCTGCGTAAAGCGCGTGAACGCAGCCATATTCTGTGTGGTCTTGCGGTTGCGGTTTCGAATGTGGATGAGGTTGTGGCAACCATTCGCGCCTCGGCCGACCCTGCGGATGCGCGCGCGCGCCTGATGGATCGCCGCTGGCCGGCACAGGATATCGCCGAATATATCCAGCTGATCGATGATCCCACCCATAAGATAAATGACGACGGCACGTACAACCTGTCGGAAACACAGGCCCGTGCGATCCTTGAATTGCGCCTGCAACGCCTGACGGCGATGGGTGTAAAAGAAGTCACCGACGAATTGCAGGAACTGGCAGCGAAAATTCGCGAATACCTGGATATCCTGCGTTCGCGCGACCGGATCATGGCCATCATCGCGCAGGAACTGCACGAGGTGAAGGAACAGTTTGCCGTGCCACGGCGCACCGAGATCATCGACTGGTCCGGTGATATGGACGACGAAGACCTGATTGAACGCGAAGACATGGTTGTCACCGTGACGCAATCGGGTTGGATCAAACGCACGCCGCTGGCCGATTTCCGCGCGCAAAAGCGCGGCGGCAAGGGCCTTTCGGGCATGGCAACCAAAGAAGAAGACGTGGTGACCACGCTTTTCGTGGCCAACACCCATACGCAGCTGTTGTTCTTCACCACCGCCGGCATGGTTTACAAGCTGAAGACCTGGCGCTTGCCGCAGGGCGGGCGCACCGCCAAAGGCAAGGCGATCGTCAACATCCTGCCGATCCCGACCGGGGTCAGCATTGCCGCGATCATGCCTGTTGATGCGCCCGAAGATGACTGGGACGATCTGCAGATCTTCTTTGCCACCACCGAAGGCGGCGTGCGGCGCAACGCACTGTCGGATTTCACCAATGTGAAATCCAACGGCAAGATCGCGATGAAGCTGCCCGAAGGCGTTGAACTGGTAAACGCACGCATCTGCACACCCGAGGATGATGTGATGCTTGTCACCGCATCGGGCCGGGCCATCCGCTTCCCCACCACCGAAGTGCGCGTCTTTAAAGGGCGCGATTCCACCGGGGTGCGTGGTATCCGGCTGGTCAATGATGGCGACAGCGTTGTTTCAATGGCCGTCATCCGCCATTTCGAAGCATCGGCCGACGAACGTGCCGCTTATGCCAAGATGCGCCGCGCTGCGGCCGGGGCCGATGATGAAGGCGCCGAAGATGACATTGCGGGCGATATCAGCCCCGAGCGGTTTGAGGAAATGCAGGCCGCCGAAGATCTGATCCTGACGATCACCGCGAATGGGGCTGGCAAAATCAGCTCGTCCCATGATTACCCGGTGCGCGGGCGTGGTGGCCAGGGTGTGGCGGCGATGGATAAGGGCATGCGCGGTGGCGCATTGGTGGCATCCTTCCCGGTCGAGATTGAAGATCAGATCATGCTGGCCACGTCAAAAGGCCAAAGCATCCGCTGCCCGGTTGAAGGCATCAGCTTCCGTTCACGCGGGGCCGGTGGTGTCAAAGTCTTTGACACAGCCAAGGGCGAAGAGGTCGTATCCGTCGCGTGGATCGCCGAACGCGGGGATGAGGAAGACGAGTCTGAGGGCGGCGCGCAGTAAGCCTGCGCGCCCCTTATTTTCGGAAAAATCAAAGCAATCCCACCGCCACGCCAAGGTTGAAGCGGGGATTCCAATTGCGCCCTTTGGTGCAGTTTTGCCGAAAAATAACGCCGAAACAGCGCGTTATCGGCCCATTTGCATATAAAGACCCTACCGTGACCGCATTTCAGCCCGATTTGAGGTCAATTTAAGTTTCATCTTAAAAATAGCTTCCGACCGGGACTAAAACCCGGCGGCGCACGTAGGAACAAAAAAAATGGCACGTCAACGCGGACAAGCACAAACACTCTCCTCCCGGAGCCACCTGGTGATCAGGATCCTTATCGCATCGTATTTTATGGGGGCAGCAACGGGCCTTGTACCGTTTCAGGCCGGGCGTGACCTGGCCAGCCTGATCCTGCCCCAGCCGGCTGCGGGAATTGCACTGACCGCCTTCCTGTTCACCACATCTTACCTGATCCTTGTCGGTCGCCAGATCCGCTTTGCAGCGCTGTCACTGGCCGTCTTCCTGTTTGGCGCGGGATATATGGCCAGCTTTGGCCCCGGCGCGACCTTGGGGCTTGAAGCTTTCTGGCAGGATATTGCGATTGTTGGCGGATTGTTCCTGACATATTCAACACAGCCTGCCCCGGTCGCCACACGCCGCACCACGCGGCGCCTGCGCAGCGGCCAGAAGATCACCCCGCGTCGCATTACGCCGCGCAATATTGCCGCCACACAAGCCTGCAAAAAAGACAAAAGCATCACCCCAACCCATCCGATGCCAACCGCCATGATGGCCGCCACAACCCGCGACCGCGCGAACCAAAGCGCCTTTGCACAAAAACCCGAAGAAATGGCAAACCTGTTCTCCGAGGTTTTTTGACCCGAAATACCCAATACGTCCCGCGAAGACTTAGGGCCTGTCCTTCACGACAGGCCCTTTTTTTGTATTTCCGGGCGTCCCGGCAGTTGGGCGCATAGCGGATTTGATAGCGATTTTGCTTCACACCCGCGCCATAGCGTTCTAGAGACGCGCGCATGAACAAAACCTTGCATATCGTAGGTGGCGGCATGGCCGGCGCCGAGGCCGCCTGGCAGGCCGCCAATCTGGGCGTGGACGTGGTGATCCATGAAATGCGCCCAAACGTGGAAACCTTCGCCCATAAATCGGGTGATCTGGCGGAAATGGTCTGCTCAAACTCATTCCGGTCGGATGACGATGAACAAAACGCCGTTGGGCTGCTGCATTGGGAAATGCGCGCGGCAAATGGCCTGATCATGCAGATGGCAGATGCCAACCGCCTGCCGGCTGGCGGCGCGCTTGCGGTGGATCGCGAACAGTTTTCCGCCAGTGTTACAAAACGCCTGCGCGCCCTTGAAAATGTGCGTGTCGAAGACGGCGAAATCACCGCCCTGCCCGAAGAAGGCCACTGGATTTTTGCAACGGGTCCGCTGACATCCCCCGCACTGGGCCACGCCATTCAGGCGGAAACCGGGGCGCAGGCGCTGGCGTTCTTTGATGCGATCGCGCCCATCGTTTACGCCGAAAGCGTAGATATGGATGTGGCCTGGCTGCAGTCACGTTATGACAAAGGCGACACCGAAGAAGAACAAAAAGCCTACCTGAACTGCCCCATGACCCGTGACCAGTATGAGGCCTTCATTGATGCCCTTCTGGCCGCAGACAAGACCGAATTTCACGAAGGTGAAACCGCTGGCTATTTCGACGGCTGCCTGCCGATCGAGGTTATGGCCGAACGCGGGCGCGAAACCCTGCGCTTTGGCCCGATGAAGCCCGTTGGCCTGACCAATGCCCACAAACCTGATGACAAACCCTATGCCGTGGTGCAGCTGCGCCGCGATAACGCGTTGGGCACGCTTTACAATATCGTCGGGTTTCAGACGAAAATGAAATACGGCGCTCAGGCCGAGGTTTTTCGCATGATCCCCGGACTGGAAAATGCCAGTTTTGCCCGCCTGGGGGGCATTCACCGCAATACTTTCATGAATTCGCCCACCCTGCTGGATGGTGAAATGCGTCTGAAGTCGCGCCCCAATATCCGTTTTGCCGGGCAGATCACCGGGGTAGAAGGCTATGTTGAAAGCGCGGCCATGGGCCTGTTGGCAGGGCGCCTTGCGGCGGCCGAGATTCTGGGCACGCCCCTGCCCCCGGTTCCCGCCAATTCGGCGATGGGGGCATTGATTCACCACATCACAGGCGGGGCCGAAGCAAAGACCTTTCAGCCAATGAACGTGAACTTTGGCCTGTTTGCCCCGGTTGACGGGCTGAAAGGCGGCCGGCGCGGGCGCAAGGACAGGTACAAGGCCTACACAGATCGCGCCAAAGCCGAATGGACCCAGTGGCTTGACCCAAGGTGACTGGACGCGCGGGCGCCTGCTTGGCATCCTTGCGTTATGACACAGACACCTCAGGCACCGGCGTAGCCATGCGCACACGTTTTGCCCCATCGCCCACCGGGCTGTTGCACCTTGGCCATGCGTTTTCAGCCTTCACCGCCTGGGACATGGCGCAGGCTGCGAAAGGCGCGTTTTTGCTGCGGATCGAAGACATCGATACCGCGCGCTGCAGGGATGAATTTGAAGCCGCAATTTATGATGATCTACATTGGCTTGGCCTGTCCTGGCCGACCCCGCCCATGCGCCAATCAGACCGCCAGCCTGCGTATGACGCCGCCCTGACCGCGCTTTCCGATATGGGGGTAACCTATCCCTGCGGATGTTCACGCGGCGATATTCGCGCCGCCCTGAGTGCCCCTCAGGAAGGCGGGGGGCATCAGCCGGGCCCCGATGGCCCGATCTATCCCGGCACCTGCCGGGCGCGCGACATCCGCAGCCTTGGCCCTGGGGATGCGGTGCGCCTGGATATGCGTAAAGCCGTGGCGCTGTTACACAAGCTGCCTGTTGCACAGGAAACCGGGCCCGACCTTCCTGACCTTCATCAGCCCAGTGCGGATGATCTGATCACCCAGATTGGGGACATCGTGCTGGCGCGGCGCGATATTGGCACCTCTTATCATCTGTCGGTGGTGGTGGATGACGCCGATCAGGGCATTACCCATGTGGTGCGGGGCCAGGATCTGTACAGCGCCACGCCGATCCACGCGGTGTTGCAACGGCTGTTAGGCCTGCCGACCCCGGTTTTTCACCACCACCGCCTGATCCGTGATGAAACCGGCAAACGGTTGGCCAAACGCGATGATGCGCGCGCCATCCGCGCCTATCGGGCCCAGGGGTTAAGCCCGGCCGATATCCGTGCCCTGGCTGGGGCAGAATAACAGCACGCGCCATTATACCCGAACATTCCACCCGTTTCAGGGGATCGAGCGCCATGGTTTGGGAATCAAAGCCCAATGCCCGTTCACGTAAACCAGCCCGTCAAAGGCCATGCCGGATGTTTTACCAGGCGCTACAAATTTGAACCGGACGATGGGAAAGCCGGGCTTCATATAGGCCACCGCCTTTTTATAGCCGCCCGGAAACTCTTCGATCACCGGATCACCGGCAATCAGGTGATCTGTTGTAGTATGCACCACGATCAGTTCGCTTTGCCCCGGTTTTGGCCCAAGCGCCAGCCCGGGTTTCATAGCCGCGGCATAGGCGGTGATCAGCGCGCTTGCCAGCGGCTCCTCATACACCGCGCGGATGTCTTCATCGGTTGGCAAAATCGCCTTGGTCAGGGCCACCAGATCTGCACCTGGGGTCAGGAACGCCTGCAACATAGCCCTTACCGCGGCCTCGCCCGAAGGGGCGTTATCGGGCTCTGCGGCTGTGTTTTGCGGCCCGCTGCCTGACACCACCTGCAAAAGCGACATATCCTGATGATCGGTGCAGACGCCCGACAGGTTTGAAAGCATCACGCGCAAACTATCCAGGTTCACCGCGCGCGCTTCGCCCTGATGGACGGTCAGGAAACCATAGGCCCATGATGCCACCATGATCTTATCCAGATCACTGCTATCGTTCAGCAATTCATAGCAGTTATCACGAGGGTCAAACCCTTCTGCCAACACAGCCGGCGCACAGGCCGTCATCAGGGCCAGTGCCAGGCCACCACTTTTCAAAGAAATCATACCATCCGCCTTTTAAAACCAAGGGCAGTCTAGCATCCTTTTTTACCAGCAGGTCAGGTTTATTCTGCCATAGGCTGCATCAACTCAACCTCGTCCCCATCGCGCACGGCGGTGTAAAAACAGGTTTTACGGTTTGTGTGGCACGCAGGCCCGGCCTGACGCACCGTGACCAAAAGGCAATCACGGTCACAATCCACGCGCAAATCCACCAGGGTCTGCACGTGGCCCGAGCTTTCACCCTTTACCCAAAAGGATTGGCGCGACCTGCTCCAATACGTGACGCGCCGGGTGTTTAATGTGCGCGCAACCGCCTGGGCGTTCATCCAGGCCATCATCAGCACTTCGCCTGTTTCGCTATCTTGTGCGATCGCGGGGATCAGGCCCTTTTCATCATAGGTCAGGCTTTGCGGGTCGAATGTCATTTCATGTCCTTTTCAAACCGGCGCGTGTGGCCTATTTAAAGGACACAAACGGTCAGGAAAAGCCATGAGCAACGACAGCGATTTGATCAAGCTCTATTCAAAGAGAATTTTGGCGCTTGCGGCCTCTATTCCCCACACCGGGCGCCTTGATGCGCCTCAGGCACGGGTGAAGAAACGCGCCCCACTTTGTGGATCGACCGTAACGGTTGATATTTGCGTAACAGACGGGCGGATCAGCGATTTCGCACAGGATGTTAAGGCCTGCGCGCTTGGCCAGGCGGCGGCATCGGTTCTGGGTAGCGTGGTGATCGGGCTGGACCGTGCCACCGTTCAGGCAGGGCGCGACAGCCTGCACGCAATGCTGAAAGAAGACGGGCCAACGCCGGCGGCGCCATTCGAAGGCCTGGAAGTGTTGCGCCCGGCGCGGGATTTCAAAAACCGCCACGCGTCGATCCTGCTGGCGATAGAGGCGACGCTGGAAGCCTTTGATCAGGCCGCGAAAAGCGCCCAATCCGCGTAATCTGGCGGCCTTTGCATTCGCAAACCACGACCCCCCAAAAAAAACCGCCACCTTCGGGACGGAAGGCGGCGGAAGTTATGCGGGTCTGGTAGGCTCCGGTGTCCCCCGGGTCGGAATTGAGGCAAAAACCCCGGGGTGGGACAGGTGACGGGCAGTAACCGTCGGTAGCGCATCATCTTGGGGAAATGGAATGCGTGGTTCCGGATCAGTCCGCAGGCAGGTATTTGGTATCTAAAGAACGCCGGGCAGGTGCAGGCCAGCCAACAGCACAACCATCAGGGCGGTGCCCCCGGCAACATCCTTCCAGATTGTATCTGAGGATCGGGACAAAACAGCTTTTACTTCCTGAAACATTGGGCGGCTCCTGTTGGCGGGCGTTTGTTCTTTGTGTTGCCCCTTTGTTCTCATAGGTTAACACTTCTGTAAAGAACTTTTTGAGAACATTTGCGAACATTTTAGAACACGCGCTGTTAACCCACTGAAATCAAACGGATCGCTTCATCCTGGCGCATCAGCCACAACAGAACACGGGCGGCCGCGCCCCGCGCACTTTTCAGGGTGGGGTCGTCATGCAGCAGTTTGCGCGCGTCTTTTTGCGCCACGGCCATCAATGCGGCCTGCTGTTCCATGTCTGCGACCCAAAACCGGGGCACACCTGACTGCGCGGTGCCAATCAGATCACCTGCGCCGCGCATCGCCAGATCTTCCTGCGCGATGCGAAACCCATCTTCGGTTTCGCGCAGGATGGACAACCGGCGTTCACCGCTTTGCGTCAGCGGGGCCTGATACAGCAAAAGGCAGGTCGACGCCTGCGCCCCGCGCCCAACCCTGCCCCGCAGCTGATGCAACTGCGCCAGCCCGAAATGTTCTGCCCGTTCAATCACCATGATCGATGCATTGGGCACATCAACCCCGACCTCGATCACCGTGGTGGCCACCAGAACCTGGGTTTCGCCGGCCTGAAACGCCGCCATCGCCGCGTCTTTTTCGCCGGGCGACATCTGACCATGCACCAAACCGACGCGCCCTTCGCCAAGGGCGGCGCGCAAATGTTTAAACCGTTCCTCGGCCGCGGTCATATCGACCACTTCACTTTCTTCCACCAGGGGGCAAACCCAATAGGCCTGTCGCCCCTGCGTGATCGCATCGCGCAGATGTTCAACCACCTCCTGGATGCGCCCGGTGGGGATCAACGCGGTTTTGATCGGTTTTCGCCCCGGTGGTTTTTCATCCAGAACCGAGACATCCATATCCCCATATTGCGCCAGTGCCAGGCTGCGCGGAATCGGCGTGGCCGTCATAACCAACACATCCGAGGCGGTGCCTTTTGTGCCCAGCTCTAGCCGCTGCGCAACGCCAAAGCGGTGCTGTTCATCCACAATGGCAAGGCGAAGATCCTGAAAAACCACGTCTTTTTGAAACACCGCATGGGTGCCGACCAGAATGTGAATATCACCCGCGAACAGGGCTTCAAGTTTTGCCTTACGTTCGCGCCCCTTGTCGCGCCCGGTCAGAATTTCCACAACCACGCCCGCGCTTTCGGCCAGTGGGCGCAGGCTTTCAAGATGTTGGCGCGCAAGGATTTCGGTGGGGGCCATCATCACGCCCTGCCCGCCCGATTCCACCGCGACCAGCAACGCCATAAAGGCCACCAGCGTTTTACCGGCCCCGACATCGCCCTGCAAAAGCCGGTTCATACGCAGGCCGCTGGCCATATCCGAAGCCACCTCCTGAATAGCGCGGGTTTGTGCGTTTGTCGGCGTGTATGGCAAGGCCGCCAGAACGCGTGATTGCAGCGCCCCGGTGCCCAGGCTGATCTGCCCCTTGCCACGGCGCACCTGCGCGCGCGCCAGTGCCAGCGTCAGCTGATGGGCAAAAAATTCGTCATAGGCCAAACGGCGCCGGTTAACCGATGTGGCCACCAGATCATCCGGCCCCTCGGGGGCGTGGGCGGCGAACACCGCGTCATGCCAATCGGGCCAGTGTTCGCGCGCCTTCAGGGCAGGATCAATCCATTCCGCCAACGGGTGCACGCGGCCCAGCACCTCGCCCACAGATTTCACCATCACGCGCGCTGAAACCCCGGCGGCCAGGTGGTACACCGGCTCAAAATCAGGGATTTTTTCCGCCTCCTCGGGGCGCAAAACATAATCGGGGTGAACGATCTGCGCGACGCCGTCAAAAAGCTCCACCTTGCCCGACACAACGCGCCGCTGGCCGGTTGGCAGATGGCGGGCAAGCCAGGCGTCGTTGGCGTGAAAAAAGACAAGCTGGAAGGTGGTCAGCGCATCGTGCACTTCGATCCGATACGGGCGCCCCTTTGAGCGCGGGGCGTTGTGCTGGCCGACCTCAACCTCGACGGTGACATAGGCGGGCGGTACAACCTCTTGAACAGAAGCGCGAAACTGGCGATCTATCCCGGAATAGGGCAGCGAAAACAAGATGTCGCGCGGGCGTTCTATTCCCAGGGCCGCGAAGCTTTTGGCGGTTTTCGCGCCCACGCCCGCAAGCGTATCCAACCCCGCAAACAGGGGGAAAAGGATTTCCGGCCGGCTGCTCATGGGGCCCCGATCAGCGCCAGCCAGGCGTCTTCATCAATCAGCCTGATGCCAAGTTCAGCCGCTCTTTTGCCTTTTGAACCGGCCCCGGGCCCGGCGACGACAAGATCGGTTTTTTGCGAGACCGAGCCTGAGACTTTCGCCCCCAAAGCCTCGGCGCGGGCTTTGGCCTCGGCGCGGGTCATTTTTTCCAGCGATCCGGTAAAGACAACGGTAAGACCGGCCACCGGGCTGCCTTCGCTGGCGGGCAGTTCCACGGGCTGGATGTTCAGCGCGGCGACAAGCCGGTCAATCGAGGCGCGCTCGGCCGTTTGGTGGAACGCGTTCACCAGTGATGCGGCCATCACCGGGCCGATGCCATCGACCGCGATCAGCGCATCCCATTGCGCACCCGCGCCCACCTTTGCGTGGGTCATCGCGGTTTCAAACGCCTCCCAGCCGCCATAGGTTCGTGCCAAAAGGTTGGCCCCGCTTTCCCCGACATGGCGAATGCCCAGGCCAAAGATGACGCGATTCAGCGGGATGGTGCGGCGCATTTCGATCGCTTCAAACAGTTTTTCAGCCGATTTTTTGCCCCAGCCTTCGCGGTTCTTCAACTTGGTAAGGGCCACCGCGTCGCGCTGTGCCAGGGTGAAAATATCTGCGGGCTCGCGGATTGAAAGTGTAGGGTCGCCATAAAACATCTCTACCTGTTTGGCGCCCAGCCCATCGATGTCAAAGGCGCCGCGCGACACAAAATGCTTTAGCTTTTCAACCGCTTGCGCCGGACAAATGATCCCCCCCGAGCATCGGCGCACCGCATCGCCTTCGTCACGCAGCGCATCAGATCCGCATTGCGGGCAGGTTTTTGGGAACACATAACTTTGCGCCCCATCCGGGCGTTTGGACAAATCAACATCCGCAACTTTCGGGATCACATCGCCCGCGCGGTACACCTGCACCCAGTCGCCTTCGCGAATATCCTTTCCATCGCGGATCACCATCCCCTTGGAATCGCGCCCCTTGATGTAATCTTCGTTGTGCAGCGTGGCATTTGACACCACGACGCCCCCCACCGTCACCGGGCTAAGGCGCGCCACCGGGGACAATGCGCCGGTGCGCCCCACCTGAATGTCGATCGCTTCAAGGCGGGTCCATGCAAGTTCGGCGGGGAATTTATGCGCTATGGCCCAGCGGGGGGTGGTGGCGCGAAAACCCAGGCGATCCTGAAGCCCAAGGTCATCCACCTTGTAAACAACGCCATCAATGTCATAGCCCAGCGTGGCGCGCTGTTCTTCGATCCTGGCGTATTGGGCCAGCAACCCGGCCGGGGACTCGCACAGGCGCGTCAGTGGGTTGGTTGAAAAGCCAAAGTCTGACAAACGTTTGATTGCACCGGACTGAGTGGTTGCCAAAGGCGCGGAAAGCGCGCCCCAGGCGTAGGCGAAAAAGCGCAGAGGGCGTTTTTCGGTGACGGTGGCGTCAAGCTGGCGCAGGGATCCGGCCGCGGCATTGCGGGGGTTGGCAAATGGTTTATCACCCTGAGCCACCTGCGCATCGTTCAACGCGGCGAATGCATCGTGGGCCATATAAACTTCGCCGCGCACTTCCAGCACATCGGGCGCATCTGGAATGGTTTGGGGAATATCCGCAATCGTTAACGCATTCGCGGTAACGTTTTCCCCCACTTCACCGTCCCCCCGCGTGGCGGCCTGCACCAGGCGCCCACCCTCATAGCGCAGCGATAAAGACAAACCGTCGATCTTGGGTTCGGCCGTGTATTTCAGCCCGGCATTTGCGCCAAGCCCCAGAAAGCTGCGGATGCGCGCATCAAAATCTGTCACATCCGCATCTTCGAACGCGTTGCCCAGCGACAGCATGCGCACCACGTGGCGCACTTTTGAAAACCCATCGCGCGGGGCCGCCCCCACCTGATCCGAAGGGCTGTCGGCGTGTTTCAGGCCGGGAAACCGCGCCTCGATCGCTGTGTTCCTGCGTTTGGCAGCGTCGTAATCCGCATCCGAAATCTCGGGCGCGTCCAGGCTGTGGTAGGCAAGGTTCGCCCGGTCTATCAATGTTGCCAGGCGTGCCAGTTCGCGGCGCGCCTCGGCCTCGCTCAAAACGTCTACATTTACTTCAGACAAATCAGACGCGCCCACAATAATCCCCCGAAAACATCCACCCCAGTGATAGGCGTGGCCCCGGTTCAGGTCCAGCCCGGCCGGTGATTTTCGAAGGTAAAGACGGCGCACCCGGGTGCGACAGACACGTGCACCAGGGCGTTGGCCGGTCTGGGGGTCAGGCGCCTACGGCGATTTGCGGCTCCATCTCGGCCGGTTCTGAATCGCGCAGCACATAGCCGCGCCCCCAGACCGTTTCAATGTAACTTTCCCCACCCGTCGCAAGGGAAAGCTTTTTACGCAGTTTGCAGATGAACACATCAATGATTTTCAGTTCCGGTTCATCCATCCCGCCGTAAAGATGGTTCAAAAACATCTCTTTCGTCAGGGTTGTGCCCTTTCGCAGGCTCAAAAGCTCCAGCATCTGGTATTCTTTTCCGGTCAGATGCACCGCACGCCCCTTCACCTCTACCGTTTTGGCGTCAAGGTTCACCGACACCATCCCGGTTTGGATAATGCTTTGGGAATGGCCCTTTGAGCGGCGGATAATGGCGTGAATGCGCGCAACCAGTTCTTCACGGTGAAATGGTTTTGTCAGGTAATCATCGGCGCCGAACCCAAAACTTTTGATCTTGTTTTCAGTGTCATCGGCCCCTGAAAGAATCAAAATCGGGGTTTCGATCCGCGCCAGACGCAGTTGGCGCAAAACCTCATGCCCATTCATGTCCGGCAGGTTCAGATCCAGCAGGATCAGATCGTAATCATACAGCTTGGCCAGGTCGATCCCTTCTTCGCCCAGATCTGTTGCATAAACGTTCAGATTGGCGTGGGTCAGCATCAGTTCGATGCTGCGCGATGTTGTTGGATCGTCTTCCACCATTAAGATGCGCATTTCAATTAGCCTCCACTAATACTCCGTTGGGTTGTGGAATACACTGCGTTTAAATGGTTAATCACGCGTTACCGGTCAGGAACTTTTAGCGAATACGCCCTAGGGTTGTCTATATTTTTGTACTGCGGTCGCTTTCAACGCGGCAACACCATGGGTTTCAACGGCGTTTCGCCACTCTTCAAATTCATCCTCAGACAGCCCGTAGGCCTTTAACGCATCCGCATGGGTGATCAGCCCATAGCGCACGCCCTGCACCACGGCGGCCTTGCGGCTGGCCACCCAGCGGCGCGTGTTCGCGCCCGGCAGGTCCGCACGCGTCATGATAGAGCCATCCGGCAACGTCACAGCGCGCGGCCCTTCTACCTTTTTCAGATACATCTGTTTTGTCCCTCGCTCACAACACCCCGGAGTTTCGGCGGGCGGGTTTAACATGCGGTGAAACACGCCCTTGTTGTTGTTTCGAATTTTCCTATATTCCGACAGTCTTATGGAAAGGTTCCTGAAATGACTGCGGCCCCAGCCGAAACCACCCTGAATTCCCTTGGCTTTGCCAAAAGCCCGGCAGACACGCGCGTTGTCGTCGCCATGTCTGGCGGCGTGGATTCATCCGTTGTGGCGGCGATGCTGGCCGACGAAGGCTATGATGTCGTCGGGGTAACGCTGCAACTTTATGATCACGGCGCGGCGCTGGCCAAAAAAGGCGCCTGCTGTGCCGGGGTCGACATTCACGATGCCCGCCGCGTGGCCGAGGAAATGGGATTTCCCCACTATGTGCTGGATTATGAAAACATTTTTCAGGATGCGGTGATCGAAGAATTTGCCGATAGTTACCTTTCAGGGGCAACCCCCGTGCCCTGCATCCGATGCAACGAGCGGGTGAAATTCAAGGATATGATGGGCACCGCGCGGGATCTGGGCGCCGATTGCATGGCAACGGGGCATTACATCCAGCGCCTGATGGGCCCCAAGGGGGCCGAACTTCACAGCGCCGCAGACCCGACCCGCGATCAAAGCTATTTCCTGTTTTCAACCACGCCCGCGCAGCTGGATTATCTGCGCTTTCCCCTGGGCCATCTGAAAACAAAGGATGAAACCCGCGCATTGGCGCGCAAATACGGGCTGGCGGTGGCTGATAAGCCGGACAGTCAGGATATCTGCTTTGTGCCGGATGGAAATTATGCCGGCGTGATTGAAAAACTGCGCCCAGGTGCTGCCGAGCCGGGCGATATTGTGGACAGCAATGGCAAGGTTCTGGGCCAGCATGAGGGTGTTATTCACTATACCATCGGTCAGCGCCGGGGGTTGGGCATTGGCGGCTTGGCTGACCCGCTTTATGTGGTGCGCCTGGATGTTGACGCGCGCCATGTCGTCGTTGGCCCAAAGGAAATGCTGGCCAAGCGCATGATCCCTGTGCGCGAAATCAACTGGCTGGGGGACGAACCTTTTGACAGCCGGCAGGAATGGCACGTCGCCGTCAAAGTGCGTTCAACCCGCCCACCGCGAGAGGCGATCGTGCGCCCTGTCAGCGCAACGGAAGCGACGGTAGAGCTGTTGACCCCGGAAGAAGGGGTCAGCCCCGGGCAGGCCTGCGTGTTTTACGCGCCGCAAGGGTCGCGCGTGCTGGGCGGCGGCTGGATCTGGCGCGGTTAAGGCCGGCACGTCAGGCTTTCCCTGAACGCCCGGCCGTGGCAGGCTGATGTCAGGTTCAGGGGAATTTTGCCATGGCGCTAAAGCTGCATAACTATTTTCGTTCGTCCACATCAACGCGCCTGCGCGCCGCGCTTAACCTGAAGGGGCTGGACTATGAATACCTGTCCTATGCCCTGCTGAAAGACGAAACAAAAACCCCGGAATTCAAACAGAAAAACCCCGCTGGTCTGGTGCCTGTGCTGGAGGTTGGGGATGGCACGCCGCTGGTGCAATCCCTTGCGATCATCGAATACCTGGACGAGATGCACCCAACCCCCGCCCTGTTGCCGCCGGACCCATTGGGGCGCGCGCGGGTGCGTGGGTTAAGCTATATGATTGCCTGTGAAGTGCACCCGCTGAACAACCTGCGCGTCCTTCAGCATATCAGTTCAGAATTTGGCGCGGATGAAGCCGCCAAGGCCGCGTGGTTTCGCCATTGGGTTGGGGAAACCTTTGGCGCCCTTGAAACATCACTGGCCGCCAGCCCGGATACCGGCACCTATTGCCACGGCGAAACCCCGGGCCTGGCAGATATCTGCCTTTACGCCCAGGTCTGGAACAACAAACGGTTTGATGTGGATATGGCGCCCTACCCCACAATCACGCGCATTTTTGATGCGTTGGAGCGGATCGCGGCCTTTGCCGACGCCGCGCCGTCAAGGCAGCCTGATGCGCCCTGACAACCCGGTTCCGGCAAGCCCCGTGTTTTTTAACGCGGGGCCATGCGAATAGCGCCGTCCAGGCGGATCACTTCGCCGTTCAGCATCGCGTTTTCCACGATGTGACGGGCCAGGGCCGCATATTCGTCAGGATCGCCCAGCCGGGATGGGAATGGCACCTGGGCGCCAAGGCTGTCCTGAACCTCCTGTGGAAGGCCCTCCAGCAGCGGGGTTTTAAACAGCCCCGGTGCAATGGTGGCGACGCGCACGCCGTCGCGCGAAAGGTCGCGCGCCATGGGCAGGGTCATGCCCACGATCCCGCCTTTGGACGCGGCATAGGCCACCTGCCCCACCTGCCCCTCAAAGGCGGCAACGGATGCGGTGCTGATGATCACTCCACGCTCGCCATCCCCGGAAACAGGATCACTGGCCACCATGCCTGCCGCCGCTTGCGAGGCGCAGTTGAATGAGCCGATCAGGTTCACCCCGATCACTTTTGCAAAAAGTGCCGCATCATGGGGTTCACCCTTGGATACGGTTTTTGATGCCGGGCCAATGCCTGCGCAGTTCACCAGAACACGTTCCTGGCCATGCGCGGCGCGCACTGTGGCAAAGCCCTGGGCAACCGAAGACGCGTCAGACACATCAACCCGGGCAAAGGTGCCGCCCAGTTCATTTGCCAACGCGGTGCCCGCATCTTCATTCAGATCGAAGATACCGACCTTCGCGCCAGCGCCCGACAATGCGCGCGCTACAGCCGCCCCCAGGCCCGAGGCCCCTCCGGTGACGACAACGGGTGTTTTTGAAGAAAGTTCCATGGACAAGCCTCCCATTAGGTTCGCTTGGCCGTAGCATTAATTGGCCGAGCGTTCAATAAATCACGCCCGGCCAATTTGTCTTACGCTGCGTCCCTTGTGCCCTTAGCCAACGGCCTGAGGCGCCGGGGCCGCAGGTTTGCGCCCGTCTACCGGCCCCAGCGCGGTCATCGCGCCGAATTGGGTCAGGTACACCTCGCCGGAAAGTTCTTCCAGGAAATGGGTGCGCTGCAGGCGGTCCATAACCGGGCCTTTCACTTCGGAAAGGTGCAGGGTGATGCCCATATCCTTCAGGCGGGTGTTGATCGCCTCCAGGCTTTCCAGTGCCGACAGGTCGATGACGTTCACAGCCGAACACATCAGCACCACGTGTTTCAGCGGCTGGCCTTTTGACAGGCGGTCAAGGATGTAATCCTCCAGATACCGCGCGTTTGCGAAATACAGGTTTTCGTCCAGGCGCAGGGTCAGAAGCTCTGGATGCGTCAGAACCTTGTGGCGGTTGATGTTGCGGAAATGCTCGGTTCCCGGCACCAGGCCCACTTCGGCAATATGCGGGCGCGAGGTTTTGTAAAGGAACAGGAAGATCGACAGGACAACGCCCGTCGAAACGCCCAGTTCCACGCCGTATGTCAACGTCAGAAGGATGGTTGCGGCCACAGCTGCGAAATCCGCGCGCGAATAGTTCCAGGTGCGTTTCAGGATCGAGAAATCAACCAGGCTCAGAACCGCCACAACGATTGTTGCCGCCAGCGTCGCCTTGGGAAGGAAGAACAAAAGCGGCGTCAGGAACAATGCAGCCCCCGCGATACCGATGGCCGTAAAGGCGCCTGCGGCGGGGGTTTCGGCCCCGGCGTCAAAGTTGACGACCGAACGCGAAAAACCACCAGTAACCGGGTAGCCACCCGAAATCGCAGCGGCGATGTTGGATGTGCCAAGGCCCACCAGTTCCTGATCAGGCGAAATGCGCTGGCGTTTTTTGGCGGCCAGCGTCTGAGCCACCGAAATACTTTCGACAAAGCCAATGATCGAAATCAGCAGGGCCGATCCAAACAGGCTGGTCCAGATATCCATGTCAAAGCTGGGCAGCGTCAGGGGCGGCAGACCTTTTGGAACATCGCCCACAATCGCCACGCCATATTCAGACAGGCCAAAGCCCCAGGACAGAAGCGTTGTCACAAACACCGCCCCGACAGGGCCGGCTTTTGCCAGAATATCGGCAAGGCGCGGGCCCAGGCCCCAGCACAGCAGCAAAGGCTTCAGCCCCTTACGCACCCAAAACAGGAACGCCGCCGACCCCCCACCAATCAGGAAGGTGATGATGTTCGCATCCCCCAGGTGGCTGATCAGCGAAGACAGGATCGTGCCCAGGTTATGGCCATGCGCACTGACCCCCAGGATGTGTTTCAGCTGGCTGGCGGCGATCAGAACACCTGATGCCGTGATGAACCCCGCAATCACCGGGTGCGACAGGAAATTGGCAAGAAAGCCCAGCCGGAACAGCCCCATGACGGTCAGGATCAGGCCTGACAGAAACGCCAGCGTAATCGCCGCAGCCGCATATTCAGCCGTGCCTTGCAGGGCCAGGTTGCCAACCGCAGCCGCCGTCATCAGCGAAACAACCGCGACCGGCCCCACGGCCAGCGCGCGCGACGTGCCAAAGATGGCATAGGCCACCAGCGGCAGGATCGAGGCATAAAGCCCCATTTCAGCCGGAAGCCCCGCCAGCAGCGCATAAGCCAGCGACTGGGGGATCAGCATGATCGTAACGATCACGGCAGCAACGCTGTCGGATGTCAGCGCGCTGCGGTCGTATGTGCGCCCCCAATCAAGGATTGGGAAATAGCGGCGCAACGCACCGGCGCTGGGGCGTTTCAGGAGGCGATTCACGGGACCGGCCTTTCAAAGATGTGGGAAATAGTAATCGGGTGCCCCTTGCGCCGGCAAGGCGCAAGGGGCGATTGTTTTAGGCTGCGCCAGCAAGCTGGCGGGATGCGTTCCAAAGGATTTCACAGCGTGTGCCTGTCCGGCAGTAGGCCAGAACAGTGCCGTCAATCTCGGTCAGCGCAGACGCGAAACCATGCACCGCATCGGCACTGACATCGCGCCCGGAAACGGGGATGAAGCGTACTTCAAGCCCGGCCGCCTGGGCGGCTGCGGCAACGTCTTTCCACTGCGGCTGCCCGGCTTCTTCACCATCCGGGCGGTTGCACATGATGCCTTTGAACCCTGCCGACGCGATTGCGGGAATATCCGCAGGCGTGATCTGGCTGGTGACAGACAGTTTCATATCCAGTTGTTTGACTTGCATAGAACCTACTCCACTTACAGGGCGTTAACCGGAACCTTCAGGAAGGTGTTGCCGTCGTCATCAGCCGGGGGCATTTCGCCCGCGCGCATGTTTACCTGCAACGATGGGATGATCAGTTTTGGCATTGCCAGCTGATCGTCACGTTCGGTGCGGAACTTAACGAATTCCTCTTTGGTTTTGCCTTCGCCCACGTGGATGTTGTGTGCTTTTTCATCGGCAACCGAAGTTTCCCATTCGATGTCACGCCCGTTGGGGCCGTAATCGTGGCACATGAACAGGCGGGTTTCGCCCGGAAGCGCCAGAACTTTCTGGATCGAGTCAAACAGCTCGCCAGCGTCCCCACCGGGGAAGTCAGCGCGCGCAGAACCGCCATCGGGCATGAACAATGTGTCGCCAACAAAACCAGCGTTGCCCATGACGTGCACCATGCAGGCGGGTGTGTGGCCCGGAGTGTGCATGGCAAAGGCTGTCATCGTGCCGATCTGGTAGGTGTCGCCTTCTTTGAACAGGCGGTCAAACTGGCTGCCGTCGCGCTGGAACTCTGTCCCTTCGTTGAAGACTTTGCCGAAAACGTCCTGAACAACGGTGATGTTTTCGCCGATGCCGATTTTGCCGCCCAGCTTGCCCTGAATGTAGGGCGCTGCCGAAAGGTGGTCGGCGTGAACATGTGTTTCGATCAGCCATTCCAGTTTCAGGTTGTTGTCCTGAATGTAGGCCACGATCTCATCCGCGCTTTCATGGCTGATGCGCCCGGCGGCATAATCGATGTCCATCACGCTGTCGATCACGGCACATGAGGCCGAGTTCGGATCTTTCACAACGTAGGAAATGGTGTTCGAGATCGGGTCAAAGAAATTCTGGACCTCAGGCTTTACAGCCATGTTCACGGGGTAATCTGCAGGGTTTTCCTGGAAATCTTTCATGGGTCTCATCCTTTTGTTTGTCTGTATCGGCGGCTTAGATTGCTGCCATTTGTCTGCGTTTTGCCGTAACCCGCATCAACCAGCGGGCGGTGAAGATGCCCGCCAGTAGCGAGCCTGTAAAAATCAGGACCTGGCCATTGCCGGTGCCCAGTGCGGGGATGGACGCGCCCGGGCAAAAGCCCGAAATGCCCCAACCCACACCAAACAGCGCGGACCCACCCAACAGGCGGGCATCGATCACCCGGCTGGTCGGAACCTGAAACTTGGGCTCGAAGATGGGAGCCGCTTTTCGAAATACAAGGCGGTAGCCGATTGCGGTGACCACGAAGGCCGAAATCATGACCATGACCAGGCTGCCATCCCACGCCCCGGCAAAGTCAAAAAAGTTGATGACTTTCGCGGGGTTAGCCATGCCGGAAACAGAGATTCCAAGGCCGAAAATCAGGCCGGTAACATAGATCCAAAGAAGGTGCATTGATCAGCCCCCCGCGCCGTGGCGAACGACGAAAACGGTGATCGCAGTGGTCGCCATGAAGGTGGCAGTGGCCGCGATGGAACGGCGCGAAAAGCGGGCCATCCCGCACACACCGTGGCCAGACGTACAGCCCGACCCGTAGGTCACACCGATCCCCACCAAAAAGCCGCCGAAGATCATCATCGGAACGGTCACCGGCACATCAATCGCCGGCATGCTGCCGGTGATCATCGCATATAAAGCCGGCCCGGACACCATGCCGGCCAAAATGGCCGCGCGCCACGCCCAATCGGCCGAACTGGATGGGTTCATGAACCCCGCCAAAATGCCTGTTGCGCCCAGCACATTACCACGCAGCGCCATCAGCATGACTGTCGCCATCCCGATCAGCGCGCCGCCTGTTGCAGCACTGGTTGGTGTAAATACCGTCTCTATTATCATCGCTCGTCATGCCTCACTAATTGGCCCCTGACGCTGTGCGGCAAGGGCGATCATGGTTTGCGGAGTCGTTTCGCGCGTCTCCCTGACCGTGCGTTTAAAGGATTCGCAAATGCGCTTCGGTGATGTTGTCACCAAAGGGCCAGTAATTTGTTACGTGGCTAAATTTAATCGCGCTGCACCCCGGCCTCTGTGGGAGGGTGCTATTGGGTTGCCGCAAGCTTCTTCAGCGCATCAAGGTCCGTCAGGCCGACGGAACCGCGGCTGAGTTTCACCCACTCGCGGCGCTGAAATTCCTGCAACTGGCGCGAAATAACTTCGCGCGCTGTGCCCAGTTCGGCGGCCAGCTGGGCGTGGGTCGATTTGACTTTGTGATTGCCCCGATCCAGTTCCAAAAGGCGCTGTGCAAGGCGGATATCCATGCGCCGAAAGGCAATTTCTTCAATGATATAAAACAGATCCGCGATGCGCTTGGAATAGGCCGTAAAGACAAAGCGGCGAAAATCGGGAGACGATGAAATCAGTTCTTCAAACACCGCCCGAGGGATCGCAGCGGCCGTAACTTCGGTTTCGGTGATGCCTTCGGCAGAATAATCTTCATAGGCCAAAAGGCACGCCGTGGTCAGCACGCAGCTGTCACCGGCATTGACCCGGTACAGCACAATTTCGCGGCCTTCGGATGTGACCTGCTGCACGCGCACGGTGCCGTCAAGCAGCAGCAAAAGGTATTCGGGCACTTTGCCCGGCCCGAACACCAACGCCCCCTGATCGACCTGCACGATCTTGCTTTTCTCAAGCAGACGGGCGCGCAGATCTTCGTTAAGCCCTGACAACCCCGAAAAACGGTCTATCCAGTCCATCAGGCCCAGCCCCTTTGTTTCAGGGGCTTGGCCCCACCGTGATTTCGCGTGCTTGGCGCACAAGCGGGTGGTTACATCTCTGTTGCTTCGCGTGCAATAGAATCCAGAAGGGCCTGAACCTCTTGCATGTCACCCTCGGGGTAAGTGCGGTACCCGATAACAACGCTGCCGTTCTGATCCGCCACAAAGATGCTGTATGGGCAGAACGCGATGTTCATCGGATTTGCCTCCATCATCTTGCGGCTGAGCACGGCCGAGCAGAACATGAAAATCTCGGCAGCATCAAAAATGCGGGTTTCACTGCCCACATCTGCCGCCGTCCGGTTCAGCATCTCGCCGGTATGGCTGACGTAGTCGATCACCAGCCCACGGCCGATAATGGTGTTTTCAACGCTGAATGTCGCGTCTTCAAACGCCCCGTCGTAATCATAGGTCACGGCGATATCACCCGCTGTTGCAGGGGTGGTCATAAGGGCCGCAATCAGGGCAAGTGCAAATTTTCGCATAGGTATTCCTTTTTTATCGTTCCCCATACCAATGGCAGGGTGAGGGGCGATTTTCCTTGATCCTGATCAACGCCGTACCCCGGCGCTGCATGCGCGCAACTGTACTGTTACGCGCGCGCACGCTCAATAATATTCATGTGGTGCGAAGTGTCGCAGAACCCCGGTTTGGGCCTACCACACGTCCGGTTCTATCCCCTGGTCAACCAGGGATTGGATTTTGGCCTGAAGGTACCTTTGGAAAACGATATCCTGGTATTCATCCGCCGCCACAAATTCCAGCGCCGTCATGTAATGAAACGGTTTTAGGTAACCGGGCAAGGCAAGTGCCAGGGTGTCCTCTACAGTTTCAGGTGTGCCCGTGTCGGCGGTGAAAATCAGGGTGGTCGGGGTGAAATTCAAACCCCATTTCAACGCCAGCGCGCGTTCCTCCAGTTCTTCACCATCAAAATCCACCACGGCGCGGGATCCGAACATATCCAGCTGCACCACCACGTAATGCGCGTTGATGAAATCCACGATTTCAGGGCGGGCAAAGTTCACCTCATGCAGTTCCCTGCAATAGGGGCAGCCTTTTTGTTCAACCAGAATGATCAGGTCTTTGCCTTCGGCCGTGGCCTCGGCAAGATCATCCTGAAGTTCCAGAAAACTATCCAGAAACCACGGCTGTTTGTGCAGCCCGTCATCGCCCATTTCTGCCCAGGCAGCCCCGCCGCCCAGCAGGCAAAATGTAAGAACACTCAGAATCTTTATCGCGCGCATTTTATCATCCTCCCATATTCGGGAAGGTTAGCACGAAGCAATATAATCCCCAAAATCACGAAAAACGGCGCCGCGAATGCACGCGGCGCCGTTCTGGGTTTTCTGGCAGATAAGCGGGATGCTTATTGCGCGAAGGACTTCAGGTATTCGATCATCGCGTTGATGTCTTTTTCCTTTTTAAAGCCGGCAAAGGACATTTTCGTCCCCTTGATCATGGCGCGTGGCTTGGTCAGGAATTCAGCAAGCGATGCCTCGTCCCATAGCAGGCCGTCTTCGCCAGCCGCGATCATTGGCTTAGAGTACCGGAAACCTTCGATGCCGCCTGCCGCGCGCCCCATCACATCATTCAGATGTGGGCCGGTGCGGTTTGTGGCGCCATCACCCACCTGGTGGCAGGCCTTGCATTTCTTGAACAGCTTTTCACCCTTCGCCACAAGCTCGGGATCCAGCGCAACTGTTTCCTCGACCACAGCGGCCGGCGCAGCAGGTTCCAGTGCAACAGGCGCGGCCGGGGTGGCGGGGGTTTCAGGTGTTGCAGCAGGACGTGCCCGTGGGTTTGTTGCTTCAACCATTTCCTGAATCTGGCGCGCCCGGGTTTCTTCCGGTGTGACATCCAGAACAGCCGCACGCATGGTGATTTCCACGGTGTCTTTACAATCGGCCATGCAGACCTCTTGAGAAAACTGTGCGTATTCGGTTTCGGCCCGGTCATCCACGATGAAGCCATTCGTGTTTGTCATTTCAACATCCAGGAAGTTTTCGTTCGACAGAACGAAATCATCTTCGACCATATCGTTGGAATAAAGGATGTAGGCAACCACGGCGTAAACTTCGTCTACTTCCAGGCTTTGCGCGTTACCAAACGGCATGGAGCGGTGAATGTAGTCCCATGCTGTGGACAGGTAGGGCCAGTAGGAACCGACAGTCTTCAGCGGGTCTTCGTGGTCCAGCGTATCTTCACCACCCGAAAGTTTCGGCCAGTTATCAACACCTTCGGCGAATTCACCGTGGCAAACTGCGCAATAGTCGGAAAACAGCGTTTCGCCATCTTCTACAGAGCCAGAGCCGGCCGGAAGGCCCGTGCCATCGGGGCTGACATCCAGGTTCCACGCGGCAATCTCATCCGGCAGCGCAGGGCGGCCAAGGCCAAGTTTTTCGGCCAGCGCGGGTGTTGCGCCCAGGCCAGCGGCCAGGGCCGCGCCGATCAGCAGATTAGGATACTTCGACATTTTCTGCCTCCCCGTTCGCTTTGACCCACCAGGTCTGAATGCAGTTGTTGTGGTAGATGGAGTTCAGACCGCGCACATCGCGCAGCTGCGTTTTGGTCGGCTGGACATAGCCGGTTTTGTCAACGGCGCGTGACTGCAGGAACATTTCAGAACCGTCCCAGTCAACATCCAGATAAAAGCGTGTCATCGCCATATCCTGGCCGGGGGCTGCAAGGCGGGCGGCCTGCCAGTTTTTGCCGCCATCCAGGCTGACATCAACACGTTCAATCGCGCCACGGCCGGACCATGCAAGCCCGGTAACAACCAGCGGGCCTTTGCCATGTTTGATCGGCATTTGCGGGCTGGGGCTGGTGATAACGGATTTCGCATCCATCACCCAGGTCCACTTGCGCGACGTGCCGTCATCCAGCGTATCGGTGTATTTCGATGTTTCTTCACGGCTTTCAACCGGCTGGTCGGTGACTTCCATGCGGCGCAGCCATTTGACCCAAAGGTTGCCTTCCCAGCCGGGAACGACCAGGCGCACAGGGTATCCGTGTTCTTTGCGCAGCGCTTCGCCATTGGCTTTGAAGGCGATCATGCAATCGTCCAGCGCCTTTTCCATTGGGATGGAACGCCCGTTGGATGACGCATCCGCGCCTTCAACGTACAGCCATTTGCCTTCGGGTTTAATGCCGGCCTCATCCAGCAAAGTGCGCAAGGTCACGCCGGTATATTCCATGTTGTGGATCATACCGTGGGTAAACTGCGAGCCGTTCAGCTGCGCGCCCGCCCATTCCATCCCGGTGTTGGCCGCACATTCCAGGAAGAATGTGCGCGTCACGCGGGGGAAACGTTCCAGATCTTCGTAGGTGAAGACAAGCGGCGTATCGACCAGGCCGTTGATCATCAGGCGGTAGTCTTGCTTGCGCATTTCGATGGCACCGGAATGGTGGCGTTCAAATGCACAGCCCTGCGGCGTGATCGTGCCGTCAAGCGCGTGGATCGGGGTGAAGTTGATCGACGAAATCGTATCCGCCGTCAGCCAGTCCACATTGCGCCGTACCACATCGGTTTCAAACCGGATTGGCATGCCATAGGGCGTTGCATCAACCCCGTCGCCAAGACCCGAGGCCCATTCCTGGACTTCGGTGATCAGCGGATCTCCCGCTGCATTTGCCGCGCCGGCGGTCGCAACCGCGCCCCCAGCGGCGAGTGCCGAGGTCAAAAAACCCCGGCGCGAAGTTTCCACTTCGCGTTTCTTGGTCGCCATCTCGTCAAGTCTCCTGTTCGCTACACATTCGAAAGTTTGGTCAAATTAATCTGTCAGGTGCGGCTTAAGCCCCGACAACCTTTACAGAGGTGTTCGGCTCCAGCTGAATTGTGCCCTGGCGTTTGATGTGGTTTTCAACCACATCCCAGATCTGCGGGCCTTCTGTGCCTTCGTTCACACTGGCCCAGCCGGCGACCATATAGGTCTTGGATGGGTCAATCGGTTCGCCGGTTTTCAGCAGGGTCATATCGCTGATGCGTTCGCCCTGCGGCTTGGTCACGTCAATGCGGTAGCCCATGCCACCGATGCGCACCATGTCGCCACCCTGCTGGTAATAGGGGTCCGGGTTGAACAGGTTGTCAGCAACGTCTTCAAGGATAACGTTGATGAATTCGCCTGTCATTTCCGTGCGATACGCCTCGCCATAAGACATTGATGTGACGTTCCAGATGTCTTCGCGCGTGATGTCCTGACCGGGCAGGATCGACGGGCCCCAACGCACGCCGGGTGACATGGCGATGTCGGCCTCGCGTTCGCTCATCAGCGCGTCGCAGATCAGATCATCCCAGGACCCGTTGAAGTTACCGCGCCGGTACAGCAGGCTGTCGGTCTTGCCGATAACTTCGCTTAGCTGATCGGCGTAAGGTGCGCGCTGCTCGTCAATCAGGGCCGTCATTTCCGCATCCGGCGTAATCACATCCGAAAAGATCGGGATCAGCTTGTGGCGGAAGCCCATCATGCGCCCGTCACGCACATCAAGATCCACCCGGCTGACGAATTTACCATTCGAACCCGAGGCGACGATGATCGTATCCCCCACCAAAACGGGTTCCGGCAGCGCATCATGGGTGTGGCCCGACAGGATCACATCGATGCCCTCCACACGGCTGGCCATCTGTTTGTCCACGTCAAAACCGTTGTGTGACAGGCAAACCACAAGCTCTGCACCAGCGGCGCGGGCCTGGTTCACCATTTCCTGCATGTGGCTGTCACGGATACCAAACGAATATTCCGGGAACATCCAGCGCGGGTTGGCGATGGGCATGTAAGGAAAGGCCTGGCCGATAACGGCAACCTGAACGCCGCCGCTTTCATACATCTTCCAGCTTTCAAAGCTTTCCGCAGGCTCATCCCATTCGCTGTCAAAGATGTTCTGGCCAAGGGCGGCGAACGGCAGATCTTCGACGATCTCGCGCACACGATCCCCCCCCAGGGTGAATTCCCAGTGGAATGTCATCGCATCTGGTTTCAGCGCGTTCATCACGTTGACCATATCCTGGCCCTGCGTGTGGTGGCAGGTGTAAGAGCCGTGCCAGGTATCGCCGCCATCCAGCAGCAGCGCATCAGGGCGCGCGGCGCGAATCGAATTTACGACGGTGGCAACACGGTCCAGCCCGCCGACCTTGCCGTAGGCCTGCGCCAGCGACGAGAAATCATTATATGTCAGCGCGTAGGCCGACGCACTGCCGTCATCAATGCCATAGGCTTTGCGGAAATCCGCGCCTGTTACGTGGGGCATTTGCCCCTTGGCAGCACCGATGCCCAGGTTGATTTCCGGCTCGCGGAAATAAATCGGCTTCATCTGTGCATGAATGTCTGTGATGTGGATCAGCGAGACGTTGCCGTATGTGTCAAAGTCAAGCAGCTGATCCTGTGTCAGGCTTTGCTGTGCGGCAAGACGTGCCCAGTTGCCAAAGCCTGAGGCCCCGACAAGTGCAGATGTGGCCATACTGACCTGAAGAAAATCGCGACGTGAGATCATGGGTATGGCCCCTTGCAAGAGTTGTGTGTTGCAGTCTTTTATTCAATTTCCTGCATATGTCTAGATGCAGAAAACCCCGCGCCGGTAAATTTACCAGCGCGGGGTGATTTTTTAGTTACGAACAGACGGGCCTTCGACCGACAGGCCGTTGGCGCGTGAAGTTACGTAAAGTTCAAGCGCTACAAAGTCAGAGGAACCTGGCTTGTATGTAGCTGCCCGTGTGTCACGAACGCAGCCCTTGAAGCGCGAATGCACCCCATTCAGCTTGGCGTTTTTCAGACGATATGTCGGGAAGCCGTTGATCTGCCCCTGGCTCAGGTGGTCGGCGCGGATCATGTTGCCGTAGTTCTGCTCGTGGCAGGACGCACAGCTCAGTTCCAGCTGACCAGTCCGGGCGTAGTACATTTCACGCCCTTGTTCCCAAGTCGATTGCGCGGGGCCATCGATTGCGACATTCACCGGCATGCCACGCGATACAGAGGAAAGAAGAGCCTCCATATTGATCGCGGGGGATTTATCGTATCCCCAGGCTTCGGCACCCATGCGGTTTTCGCGGCAGTCGTTCATCTGCATCTGCAGTGTACGCACTTCGCCAGCGGCCTCGTTCCACTTCGGATAGACGGCTTTGACACCCGCCATTTCTTCAGGGGCACCGTGACAATCAGCACAGGATTTACCTTCAGTACCTTCAGGCTTTGCCCAGGCTTCGGCCGCAGCCTCAACCCAGATCATACCGGGGTTATCAAAGTCATCCGCCTGCATGGATTGTGTTCCATCCATACGGAAAACCCAGCCCGAGATGATTTCGTCCATTGCGTCGGCAAGATGCGCAGGTGGCGCAGTGTGCGTCACGATTGCGATTTCACCATTTACGATCAACTCGGCGCTTTCATCTGCGACGGCTACCCCTGCCCCCAAAATGGAAGCAGTGGCAATCGCGGCGATGCTGTGAAGCATTCTCTTTTTCATTGTTGTCCTCCCTGACTGCGCTTGTTTAGCTGACCGAAATCGACTTCGATGCTTCGTAAACGTCGCCATCATCGTCGTACCAGGTGAACTGGAAGTCACCGGATGCGTCGACCTTAGCGTCGAATTCGAAATACGGGTTTGTCGAGATCGCAGCTTCAAGCGCGACGTCGATGACGTTTGCGCCGTTGAAGTCGCATGTGAAGCGATTGATGATCGAACGCGGGATGAGGTTGCCCTCTTTATCCTTGCGCTGGCCACTTTCCATTTTGTGGCTGATCAGGGTCTTAATCGTCACCGAGTCGCCAGCCGCAGCTGTCTTCGGGACTTTGACGCGGGGTTTTACACCAGATGCCATATCTCTGTTTCTCCTCTAATCAGCCGCCGCAGCCGCCGATGGTCACTTTGACAGTTGCGGACGTTTTGATGAAGCTGCCGTCGGCCATTTGGGCCACAGCGATAACATCCTGCGTTCCGGCCAGACGAATCCGGGTCGAAGCAGTCTGCGAACCGGCCGCAGGGCCGAACTTGAAGGTTACAACACCTGGCGTCGGGTTGCCCGAGGCATACACAGCAACAGCAACAGCACCAGGCGCATCAACAGCAACGGGTACAGTATTGCCGTTTTCAGCAATTTCCGGGGCCGTCAGTGTCAGCGCGCCAGTACCGATATCAGCACCGCCTGTGAACGCCGCGATCGCCTCGTCCGCCGCAGCGGTGGCACGCATCGGCAGCATGGCAACAGCGGTAGCGCCGATTCCCATGGCCAGTGCATCACGTCTTGTGAATTTCATGAGTTTCTCCTGTGAGTTTTCTGATGTGCCTTCGTCAGACGCTTATTTAAGCGTCGTCAGATAGGCGACAACGTCCTCGATCTGCTGACCCGAAAGCAGTGGTGCAAGCGGCTCCTCAGCGGCTTTGCCTGTGTAGGCTTTGCCAGGACGGATATAGCCAGACGTTTTGTAGAACGAAGGCATAAGCGATTCAGGGAATGTCATCTTGGCGTTAGCCACGATCCCGCGCAGCTCAGCGGTGGTCCAGCGATCGCCGGCCCCGTCAAGCGGCGGCCCTATTTCACCCTGGAACGGCACATCTGCCATTTCCGAGATGACGTGACAGGCAACGCAGTTACCCATCGATTTGGTCGAGACGATTTTGGCGCCCTCGATCGGGTCACCAGGTGCCCCGGTCAGAGAATTGGCGACAGCACCTTCCTCGAATGTTACATTTTCCGGCGCCACCGTATCGGCGTTCGCCACTCCCAGCCCTGCAAGCAGTGCTGCCAGCGTGATCATTGTCCGCTTCATGTTTCCTCCCGTGACCTTTTGTCCCGCAACGGTACCGGCAGCGGTTTCCTTTCGCAACAATAAATTCATTTTTGTGAATTTTTGCTGCGCATGCGAAACCGCACCCGAAAAAAGGGGGGGTGTTACTGGTGTGCGGCCTGCCACTCAGCGAACTTACGTGCGTGATATTTCTGGAAATTTTCGCTTCCAAGGTAACCTTCTTCCAAAATCCAGCTCAGCAGATTTCGGGTGGTGTGAAAGCCAAAAGCACCCGGCATTGATGCAACTGCAGCATCGCGCGCATTCACACCTTCGCCAACTTCGGTCGGAAAAAACATGAATGTCGGGGTGAACATGATTCCCCACTTCAGGGCCATTTCCTGTTCGCTCAAAACCTCGCCATCGAAATCCGTGACCTCGATATCGCCAAACAGGTTCATCTGAACGACAAAGTAGTTTTCCGATACCAGCTGCGCGATTTCCGGGCGCGGCAACACGTCCTCATGCATCTTTGTGCAGTAGATGCAGCCACGCTGCTCCCACAAAATCATCAGGCGTTTGCCTTCGGCGTTCGCCTCATCCAGGTCCTCGCGAAGGTCCTTGAAGGTATCGCGCATCCAGGGGGTCTTGTGCAGCCCGTCATCGCCCATTTCAGCCGCCGTCACCGGCGCCGCCAGAAACAGTGTAGTCAGAAAAATAACCAGAAAGCGCATGTTTGATCCTCTCTTAAAACGTCATCAGCCTACGGATGCAAAGCCGGGAAACCACTCGATCATAAACGCCGCGATCCGATTCACACCGTTGGTGGCAATCAGAAGGGCGAACAGGACCAGCATGGCCCCCATAACCTTTTCCACATAGGGCAGGAATTTGCGATTGCGCGACATCCAGCGCAAAAACGGTTTTGCGAATATCGCCGCAACGATAAACGGCGCGGTCATGGCGATTCCGTATACGAACAACAACAGCGCGCCCTGGCTGATATCGCCCATGCCGCTGGCGATCATCAGGATAGAGGCCAGCGCGGGGCCAACGCAGGGCGTCCAGCCAAAGCCAAACGCCAGGCCCATCACATAGGCACCGATGATGGTCGTGGGCTCTGCTTTGCTTTCCAGGCGCGCCTCGCGGTACAGCAGCGGGATGCGTAAAATGCCCAGAAAATGCAGGCCGAAGACAAACAAGATGGCCGCGCCCACATAGGCAAGTACCTGTTTATACTGGGCAAACGTCTGGCCCAGGGCGGTTGCGCCCATGCCAAGAAGCATGAAGATGCTTGTCACCCCAAGGGCAAAAAATATCGCGGAAAGCACCAGGCGCTTTTGCGCGCCCGGCGCAATATCGCCGTCTTTCTGCAGCTCTGACATGGAAATACCGGCCATATAGCACAGGTAAAACGGCACCATCGGCAGGATACACGGGGTAAAAAACGACAGCAGCCCGGCCAACGCGGCACCAGCAAAAGAAATGTCCAGCATCGGCCAGCCTCCTTGATCAAATAACATATTCAAATTATGTTGTTTACACGTAAATGGTCAACTGGTTCGATGATGAGAAAGCTTGCACTCCAAATGACACGCGCTTTGGCCGTGGTATTTGCAGCCCTGACTGCGCCCCTTTTTGCGGGCCCGGCAGCGGCGGCAGAACTGATTATGGTCGAAGAACACGGCTGCGTTTGGTGCGCCCGCTGGGATTCGGAACTTTCGGCAATCTATCCGAAAACACCCGAAGGTAAATTTGCCCCCCTGCGCCGGGTTCAGAAACATCAAACCAGCCAGGCCGAAATATCGTTCACCCGCCCCGTTTCCTTCACCCCCACATTTGTCCTGGTCGAAGATGGCCACGAAGTGGGCCGGATCGAAGGGTACCCCGGCGAAGATTTCTTCTGGGGCCTTTTGGGCAGAATGCTGGCCGAACAGACCCGGTATGAAGAGTCGCAGGGATGAATATTGCGTGAAGGACGCAAAAGGCGCTATTGAAGGGTCGGATGGGAATTGAGGCAGAAAGGGGAATTGGGAATGGTTTTACCGGTTATCCGTGAGGACATGGGAGCAGAGGAGATCGATAAGATGATGTCCAGCGCCTGTGATGCGTCCAACTTGCTCAAAGCAATCAGCCACGAAGGCCGGCTGATGATCTTGTGCCACCTTGTGACAGGCGAAAAATCAGTGACCGAACTCGAAGACCTGCTGCACGCCCGTCAGGCCGCCGTTTCCCAGCAACTTGCCCGCCTGCGCCTGGAAGGGCTGGTTACGCCACGCCGTGAAGGCAAAACAATATACTATTCCTTGACCGATGACCGCCCGCGGCAAATACTGGAAGTCATCTACGAGCTTTTCTGCTCGATCGATATACCCCTGGCAAAAGCGGCCCAATAGTCCGCTTGAAGCAGCCATTTTCCTTCGGGATGGAAGGACGTCGACCATGTTCGACTGGATTAGCGATGCCAACGTCGCCGCAGTAATCGGGCTGCTCGGCGGTATCATGCTTGGTCTGGCCGCGCGCCTTGGCAGGTTCTGCACCCTGGGCGCCATCGAAGATGTCCTTTACGCAGGCTCATCCCTGCGCATGCGGATGTGGGGCATCGCCATCGGCACCGCAATGATCGGCAGCTTTACCCTGATGGGGCTGGATCTTCTGGCCGCCGAAGACACCGTTTATCTGCAAGTCGCCTGGAACCCTCTGGCCAGCATTGTTGGGGGGCTGCTGTTTGGCTACGGCATGGCGCTTTCCGGCAACTGCGGATTTGGCGCACTGGCCCGCCTTGGCGGCGGCGATCTGCGCGCCTTTGTTATCGTACTTGTGATGGGGCTTTCCGCGTATGTGGCCATTTCCGGCCCCCTTGCGCGCCTGCGCGTCACCCTGTTTTCCGCCGCCCCTATCGAAGACGGGCCCCTGCCCGGCCTGGCACAGCTTGCCAGCCGCCTGACCGGCGCGCCGGTCGCACTGGTCGGGATCATCACAGGGGCGGTGATCTTCCTGGCGATGTTCACCTCGCCCGAACTGCGCCGCGCTTATAAAGAGGTGTTCTGGTCCATCATCGCCGGGCTGGCCGTCGTGCTGGGCTGGGGGGGGACCTACTGGGTCATGCAAAACGGCTTTTCCCCGGTGCCGGTTGAAAGCCACACCTATTCCGCCCCGCTGGGCGATACGATCATCTATCTGATGACCTCATCAGGCAACAACCTCAACTTCGGCGTCGGCTCTGTCGCGGGTGTTCTGGTGGGGGCTTTTATCGGCTCTCTCTTCAAAGGGCATTTTCGCTGGGAAGCTTGCGAAGACCCCCGTGAACTGCGCCGCCAAATCCTTGGCGCGGTGATCATGGGGCTGGGCGCCGTCATCGGGTTTGGCTGTTCCATTGGCCAGGGGCTTTCGGCCTTTTCGCTGCTGTACTACGGCGCCCCGGTCACCTTTCTGGCCATCATCGCCGGCGCCGCCATTGGCCTGCGCCAGCTTATTTCAGGCTTTGTCGTCGCGGAATAATCGGGGGCCCTTCTTCTTGGCCCAAATACCTCTGCCAGAGGCCTGAAATCACCCGAGCATCGCGAGGGGTTTTTGCGCCCTATGCGCGCATTGCCTTCCCGTCAGGGTCAAACAGCGGGGCCTTTTGCATTGTGGCCTCCAGCATTTCGCCCAGCAGCTCAATCTGCCAGCCCCCGGCCTGATCCGCCAGTTCGCGCGGCACAAAGCCCATGGCCACCGACACATCACAGGCATGGGCATACCCCCCCGATGTCACCCAGCCCACAACCTTGCCGCCATGCCAGATCGGTTCATCCCCAATCACATCGGCGTCTTTTGCCGCCACAACAAAACTGCGCAGGCGCAACGGGCCACCGCCGTCTTTGCGGATTTGCGCGGCGGCGGCTTTTCCGATGAACTGCCCAGGTTTTGTCAACGCCACGAACCGGCCCAAACCGCATTCATCGGCCGTATAAATAGGGCGATATTCCCGCGCCCAACCGCCAAAGTTCTTTTCCAGGCGCAGCGCGTTCAGCGCGCGCAGGCCGAAGTTTCGCACCCCCAGCCCAGTCCCCGCCAGCCACAGCTGTTCATAAACATAACGCTGATAGGCCGGTTCCATCCAGATCTCATAGCCCAGGTCGCCGGTGAAACTGACCCGCCCGACCAGACAGGGCGCCATCCCGATATTCATGCGCCGGATATCCATGAAGCGAAATGCGGCGCCCTCTACATCCTGATCGGCCACTTTTTCCAACAGCTTGCGTGCATTTGGCCCGGCAATCGACAACCCCACCAGGTTTTGACCATGCGCGGTGATCTGCGCTGATCCGTCTTCGGGCAGGTGCTGATCAAACCAGCGCATGTGGTAATCCTGCGCAATACCGGACCCGGCAAGGAAAAATTCACCGCCCCCCAGATTGGCAAGCGAGAAATCCCCGATCACGCACCCGTCTTCTTTCAGCATCGGCGCCAGTGTCATACGCCCATCGCCCGGAATTTTGCTGGCAAGAATATGGTCCAGCCATTCGCGTGCCCCGGCGCCCTGAACGGTGTATTTCGCAAAGCCCGAGATTTCGATGATCCCGACGCCGGCGCGCACAGCGCGGGCTTCTTCGCCGATGGTTTCAAAATCGGTAGAGCGGTGCCAGCTAAACCTGTCTGTCACACCTTCCGGGGCAAACCACAGGGGTACCTCCAGCCCATGTGCGGCGCCAAACTGGGCGCCCTGAGATTTCAGCAGGTCATAGATGGGCGTTGTTTTTAGGGGGCGCGCCGCCTCCAGCTCTTCGTTCGGGAAACGGATCGAAAAGCGGCGGGCGTAGTTTTCCTGCACCTTGGCGTTGGTGTATTCCAGCGTGGCAAAATCACCAAAGCGCGCCACATCCATGGCAAAAACGTCAAAGCCCGGGTCGCCGTCTGTCATCCAGTTGGCCAGGGCCAGCCCCACGCCCCCGCCCTGGCTGAACCCGGCCATAACCCCGCAGGCACACCAAAAACCGGGCAATCCGCGCACCGGGCCTACCAGGGGGTTTCCGTCGGGGGCAAAGGTGAAGGGGCCGTTGATGATCTGTTTAATGCCGGCATTCTGGAAGGCCGGGAAATGTTCAAACCCAACCTCCAGGCTGGGCGCGATCCGGTCGATATCTGGCGCCAGCAATTCATGGCCGAATTCCCAGGGCGTTTGTTTTTCAGCCCAGGGCACGCAGGCCTTTTCATAGGTGCCCATCAGCATCCCGCCACGTTCCTGGCGCAGGTAAAGTTCGCCATCAAAATCAACGGCATGCACCACCTCTTTGCCGGTGCTCTGGTTGATCTGGGCCACCTCGGGCATGTCTTCGGTGATCAGATACATGTGTTCCATCGCCAGAACCGGCAGTTCCAGCCCCACCATGCGCCCCACTTCACGTGCCCACAGGCCGCCGGCATTGACCACATGTTCGCAGATCACATCGCCCTTATTGGTGCGCAGGCACCAGCCATCCGGGTGGCGTTCGATCGCATCGACCTTGCAGTGGGTTTCAATCTCGGCCCCCAGTTTGCGCGCCGATTTGGCGTAGGCATAGGTGACGCCGGATGGGTCCAGATGGCCATCCACATAGGTTTTCACCGCCCCCACGAATTTCGAAGGGTCCAGCAATGGCATCAGATCATGGGCTTCTTCGGGGGTGATAAGATCGGCCTTGATGCCCAGATACCGGCCTTTGGCCACGATCCCTTTCATCCAGTCCAGCCGGGCCTGCGTGGCGGCCAGCATCACACCGCCCGTCAGATGCACACCTGTGGCCTGCCCGCTCAGCGCCTCAATCTCTTGATACAGGTCGATGGTGTATTGCTGCAGCTTGGCGACATTGGGGTCGCCGTTGATCGTGTGCATTCCGCCCGCTGCGTGCCAGGTTGACCCCGACGTCAGCTCTGATCGTTCCAGCAATACCGCATCCTGCCAGCCTGCGCGCGCCAGGTGGTAAAGAACCGAACACCCGACAACCCCGCCCCCGATCACAACAACCTTCGCATGCGTTTTCATCTGTCGCCCCTTTATCCTGGCCCGCGCCACGGCTGGGCCAGCGGGTGGTTCCGATCATATTACAGGCAGCGCCGCGGCGTTGCCCATTCCCGACACAGACAGGGGGGCAAATGGCGGTGACAGAGCGGACAGTGCCATTTGCCAGCGTTACCGACGCTCGAAAAGAAAACGCAAACGCCTGCGACCGGGCCTTTTCCCCACGCGTCCGGGCCGTTATCGTCCTTTGGGCGAGACAGGATTAACCAGTCCGTTCAGGACAAGGACCGAGACATGAACAGCTTCACCCCCGGCCCGCAAACTGCGCGCGATTTTCGTGACGCGCTGGGCAGGTTTGCCACGGGTGTCACTGTGGTGACGGTCGACACACCAACCGGCCCGATGGGAATCACCGCAAACAGCTTTGCAAGTGTTTCGCTGGATCCGCCTTTGGTGCTGTGGTGCCCGGCCAAGGTGTCGCATCGCCATGATGCGTTGGTTGCGCCGGATCATTTTGCCCTGCACGTCATGGGCCAGGACCAGCGCGATATCGCGCATGGGTTTTCGAAATCAGGCGATATCTTTGCGCAGTGTGACTGGAAAACAGGGCCCCACAACGTGCCCCTGATCAATGGCTGCCCGGCCCGGTTTGAGTGCACGACCCAACACCGCATTGACGGTGGGGATCACACGATCTTGCTGGCCCGTGTCAGCCGTGTAACCACGACCGACACGCCGCCACTTGTCTTTCTTGGCGGCACTTTCGGGGCTTTTAACGCCTGAGCATGGCCCAGCTGCGCAGCTGATCGGCCGTGCAGACGATCAGGGCATCTTAATCGCCGCGCGCTCAAAGCTTGCGGTATCCTGTGTGCCATCATCATAAAGCAGCCGCAGGGAAACCGTTTCCACCGAACTCAGGGGGAAGGTGATGAATGGCAGGGAATCTGTGGCCTTGATCGCGTTGGGCTGGGCTTCGGTCTCATAACAGGGTTCACCCTGCCACAGCTTTTCCTCGCCACCGTTCACGGTATAGTGGATTTCCTCCAGCCCGCAGCGCCAGGCCAAAAGATGGGTGAAATACAGCAAATCCTGGCCATCATATTCGCGCACCGCCACCCAGTTTGCTTTTGTCGCCGATAAAATAGGCTTAATCTCGGCCGCCGTGGTGAACTGCTGTGCCTGTACAGGAAGGGCAAAAGCGATGGCGGCCAGTGTTAATTTCCAATTCATACTTAAATCTCCTGCTTTCAATGCGTTCACGGCACCTTTAGTTAGAAACCGTTGCCCCCTATAGTGCCACAAAACGGCGAGACAGGCAAAACCACGATGGCAACGTCAGCGATGAAACGCAGCCCCTTTAATATCTTTATCGTCGCTCAAGGTGGCCGCCTTCAGTATGAGGCGCTGTTGTTCGCCTCTTCACTTAGGGCCAGTGACCCTGATTTCAATGGCCGCCTGCTGGTGGGTGAACCCCAGCCGGGCGACAATTGGGATCATGATCCGCGGATGGATGAACCTGTGCGCGCCGCCTTGCAGGCCCTTGGGGCCGAAATTGTGCCCTTTGAAACGCCCCATTTCGGGCAGCGCTACCCACATGGCAACAAAATCGAAGGTCTGAAGGCGTTGCCCGCCGGCGAGCCGTTTGTGTTTTTTGACACCGATACGCTTGTGACAGGTGCGCTGTCTGAAACCGCGTTTGATTTTGACCGCCCCTCGGCGTCGATGAAGCGCGAAGGCACATGGCCAACGATCGAACTTTATGGCCCCGGATATGGCGAGATCTGGAAATCATTGTATGACAGGTTTGGCCTGGAATATAACAGCACGCTGGATCTGTCACAGCCCGACGAATACTGGGAACGCTACCTGTATTTCAACGCGGGCTGGTTTTTTCACCGCTGCCCGCAGGAATTTGGCGCCCGCTTTACCCAATATGCCCTGGAAATACGCGACAACGCCCCCGAAACACTGGTGTGTCAGACGCTGGATCCCTGGCTGGATCAGGTGGCCCTGCCGCTGGTCATCCATTCATTCGGCGGTGGGCGGCCCGGGCCTGAACTTGCGGGGCTGGACGGCGACACCACCTGCCACTGGCGCGTTTTGCCCCTGATGTACGCGCGCGAAAACGACCATGTGATAGAGGTTCTGGAAACCGTCTGCGCCCCCAACAAAATCAAAAAGGTTTTGAAGGAATACGACCCGATGCGCCGGATGATCTATCAGGGGCGCGGCCAGAAAGTGCGCGCGCTGTTTGACCGTGAAAACCTGCCGCGCGCGGAAAAGATGATCCGCAACCGCATCAAACGCGAAGGGTTTTGGATGCGGTAAGGCCCGGGGCCTCGCAACACAGCTCATCCATTTTATAAAGAACGCGGCGCAAAGGTTTGATACAATTAAAATATTAGTCAGCCTGACCAGCATCCCACGACGGTTTGAACATTCCCTCACCGACGCGGTTCAGGCGCTGCAGGGGCAGGATCTGGATTGCGAGGTTCTGGTCAACATTCCCGAAACCTACAAAAAATGGGGCGCGGTTGATGCCACCACGATCCCGCGCCTGCCGGGCAAGGCCACGCTGTTCAGGCCTTCACAGGATTACGGCCCGGCAACAAAACTTCTGGGCGCTTTGGAATACGCGAAAGACAAGGATTTCGACTATATTATTACGGTTGATGACGACCGGGTGTTTTCACGGCACGCCTACCTTTCCTACCTGCTGTCATTCGCCGGTCTTTCCCCGGGAACGGCCGTTACGGTGGGGGGTATTCGCCTTGCCCACCGGCCCTATCACAGGCGGTGGGGGTTAAGATATCGCAGCTGGTTTCGCTTTGTGGATGCGCCATCGGGCTATCAGGGGGTGGTTTACCCGGTCAGGCCGTTGTTGGCCCACCCGGCGCCGTTTGTTTTGCGCGATCACCTGCCGGACGGCGTGTTTCACGACGATGATGCCTATTTTGGCATCCTTCTCAGAACTTTGGGAATCCCGCTGTTGTCCATTCCCCCCTGCCCTTTGAACTGGAGCCGAAACACCCTTGGCGCGGGGGCCAGTGGTGTGGCTGAAAAGGCAGGCAAATCGCGCGAAAACAATGAAAGCGATGTTTTCCGCGCGGTTGTGGCGAAAGGTCTTTTGGGCCCGAAAACTGCGCGGGGAAAAACCAGCGTCGCATTAAAGGCAAGGATGCTTGCCATCTACCTGCGGTACTTTTTTGCGGGGGCGGGAAAGGCGCGTTAATCCGCGAAAACACCATCCATATCGGCGAAGCCCTTCACCTCAATCGGGTTGCCGGATGGGTCGCGAAAGAACATCGTCCATTGCTCGCCCGGCTGGCCTTCAAACCGCAGCACAGGGGCGATCACCCATTGTGTTTTCGCATTTTCCAGCCTGTCTGCCAGCGCGCGCCAGTCCTGCAGCCCAAGCACCACGCCGAAATGGGGCATGGCGACCATATGCGCGCCGACCTTGCCGGTGTCATCCGTGGAAAAAGGTGTGCCCTTATGCAGGCTAAGCTGATGACCGAAAAAGCTGAAATCCACCCAGGATTCGGTCGAACGCCCCTCAGAGCAGCCCAAAACACCGCCATAAAAGGCGCGCGCCGCGTCCAGGTCATCTACGTTGATTGCAAGGTGAAAAGGGGTCAGCATCCAAGCCTCCGTGATTTTGTCCGCGCCACCCTAACAGGCACAGACCGGAATTCCACCCTGACCGGCGAACGCGGAACTTCCGACTTATCCGGGCAGAGAGATTGAAGCAGGATGGCAAATCCCCTAGCGTTGCGCCAACGCACACAGGGAGAGACAAATTAATGACCTACGGTTTTGACACGCTGCAAATCCATGCCGGCGCCCGCCCGGACCCCGCGACCGGGGCCCGCCAGACGCCAATTTACCAGACCACCGCTTATGTTTTTCGCGACGCCGATCACGCCGCCGCGCTTTTTAACCTGCAAGAGGTGGGATACATCTATTCCCGCCTGACCAACCCCACCGTGGCGGTGCTGCAGGAACGTATCGCAACCCTGGAAGGCGGCGCCGGGGCGGTGTGCTGTTCTTCGGGCCACGCAGCACAGATCATGGCGCTGTTTCCGCTGATGGAACCGGGGCGCAATGTGGTTGTGTCCACGCGCCTGTATGGCGGCACGGTGACCCAGTTCAGCCAGACAATCAAACGCTTCGGCTGGTCGGCCACTTTCGTTGACTTTGACGATACAGATGCGGTTGCAGCGGCCATTGATGATGACACACGCGCCATTTTCTGTGAATCCATCGCAAACCCGGGTGGCTATATCACCGATCTGGATGCCATCGCGGCCATCGCCAATGGTGCGGGTATTCCCCTGATCGTCGATAACACCACCGCAACCCCTTACCTGTGCAACCCGATCAAGCACGGGGCAACGCTGGTTGTGCATTCCACCACTAAATACCTGACAGGCAATGGCACCGTGATGGGGGGCTGCGTTGTGGACAGCGGCACCTTTGACTGGTCCGCGTCAGACAAGTTTCCGTCCCTTTCGGCGCCCGAACCGGCCTACCACGGCCTGAAGTTCGCCGAAACATTCGGCCCCCTGGCCTTCACCTTCCATTCCATCGCCATCGGGTTGCGTGACCTTGGCATGACGATGAACCCACAGGCTGCGCATTACACGCTGATGGGCATCGAAACCCTGAGCCTGCGCATGCAGCGCCATGTTGAAAACGCCACAAAGATCGCAACCTGGCTGGAGAACGACCCGCGCGTTGAATATGTGACATACGCCGGGCTGGAAAGTTCGCCCTACAACGCCCGGGTGGCCAAGATTTGCCCGAAAGGCGCGGGTGGCCTGTTCACCGTGGCCGTAAAGGGCGGCTATGAGGCCTGTATAAAACTGGTGGATTCGCTGGAGATATTCAGCCATGTGGCCAACCTGGGTGATGCGCGTTCGCTGATCATCCATTCTGCATCCACAACCCACCGCCAGCTGTCGGCCGAACAACAAGAAGCCGCCGGCGCCGCCCCCAATGTGGTGCGTATTTCAATCGGGATCGAAGATGCGGATGACCTGATTGCGGATCTTGATCAGGCCCTGAGCAAAGCGACCGCCTGATACACATCCTAAAAGACACAGGGTGGCCCCCCCCGGCCGCCCTGTTCGCATCCCACCCCGGCCCACGCGCTGCCCCGGCCTACAAACGCCAGCACAAAAGCGTAAAACCGGGTCATATTTCGCGAAAATCCGCATAACTTTGCGCCAAAACCCGCCAAACACGCCGAACATGCTGTCACACACCCTTCCCATGGGCTTTTTCCTGCTGTAGTTTCAATGACGTGGCAGGGAATGTCCTCTGGCGCGGGACGTGTTTTGTTTAATCAAGGCGGCAATGAAACCCAATTTCGCGCTAGATCTAAGCCACGACGGCATTCGCCTACTGCACCGGGCCAAAGGCGGCTGGTCGCTGGTGGGTGAAGTTGGGCTGGATGATTCCGAACTTCCCGAAAAGCTAGAGATGATCCGCAAGACAGCGGCAGACCTTGAAAGCCGTGGCATTACGGCCAAGCTGATCATCCCGAATTCGCAAATCCTTTACACCACCGTCACCGCCCCCGGGCCGGATGATATCAGCCGCGAGGTTCAGATACGCTCCAGTCTGGAAGGGCTTACGCCTTATCCTGTTGGGGATCTGGTGTTTGACTGGCGCCTGGAAGGTGACGGCGTGAAGGTCGCCGTTCTGGCGCGTGAAACGCTGGATGAAGCCGAAGGTTTTGCCCGCGATCACCGCATGAACCCCATTTGCTTTGTGGCGCGCCCCGAACCCGGCCAGTTTCAGGGGGAGCCGTTTTTTGGCAAGACCAAGGGCGCATCCGCCCTTCTGGGGCCCGGTGAACAGGTTGAGCGTGATAAGAAATCTGTGCCCGTGCTGGCCACGCGCACCAAGCCCCTGCCAAAACCGCAAAGCCCGCAAGCGGACGAATCAGACCCGGTGGAGGCCACGGCCCGAACACCTGCCCAAACATCTGCCGACACGCCCCCTGCATCCGAAGCGGCCCCTGCAGACACGCCCCAATCCAAGCCCAAAGCGCCCGATGAGGGCAAAGAGTCTGCTCTGACAGCCGCCCTGGCAGCGCTGTCAACTGTGCCAGAGCCGCATGCAGAAGGTGAAACGCCGGACCCAGGGCCCGCAGAAGATTTTACGCCATCCAGTTTCTCGCCATTTCAGGCGCCCACGCCACCGGCAGAAACCGATGATCTGGGGTTTCTGGCGCCTTTCCCGCCGCCCCCGGATGACACGGACGAAGACGCGCCTAAAAAGCCCCGCGCCAAACGCGCCCCGCGTGAAAAGGCCACGCGCACAGAGCCGCCTGTGAAATCCAAACCAAAGCCAACACCACCCCCTCCGGCCGAACCCGCCGCCACACCCGAAACGGCGTCAGTGCCAACGCCTGACACCCCCACGGACGAAACCAGCAGCACACCTGCGGGCGATTCCTCGGGTATTTCTGCGGGCGAACCCCTGGGCGAACCGGCGGATGAAACCAAACCCCCCGCCCCCACCTTCATCGCGCGGCGCGGCGATGCGGACGACGCGGCCAAGGGCGTGGCGCCGCCGTCATTCAGCTCGCGCCGGGACGTTGGCGCCAATGTTCCCCCCGCACCGTCAGCAGAACGCGCTGCCATGGGCGAAAGCCGGATCATCCGCAACCCAAACACCCCGGCAGGCGCGGATCTGCCAAAGCCGCCTGCGCCACTGGCAGGCGACACACCACCGCCCAAACCGACGGGCCCAACGCCCCCCCGGCCAAGCATCGGCGCAAAAGGTGCCAAACATTCTGACGCCCCGACCAAACCCAGCGTTGCAGGCGTATCCAAACCGGCGGGCGGTAAGGGCGAAGGGCGAAAAGGCTTTTTCGGCAGCACGCGCTCTGCCCAGGGCGACGCGCCTGCGTTCACCCCAACAAAACCGACGATCCCCCCAAAACCCGCGCCTTCCTCTGCCAGTGCAACCGCCATAACGGCCCCGCCAAAGCAGGATGAAACCGATGCGATGACGGTTTTCGGCGCGCGCAAATCGCAGGACGTTGGGGGCAAGCCACGGTATCTGGGGTTGATCCTGATTCTGGCGCTGTTGCTGTTCATGGCCATTGTTGCCGTCTGGTCGATGTATTTTCTGGCCGACACGAACACATCACGCCTAAGTGCGCCGACGCAAAGTGAATTTTCCAGCGTCACCGCACCGGAAGTGACCAATACACCGCTGGAACCGGCCCCGGCCGATACCATAGACACCGCCGCACTTGCCCCCGCAGACACGCCGGCGACAAGCCTGAGCACGTCTGATTTCAGCGATACGATGCTTGCAGATGTCGAACCCGAGCCGGGCACACAGCCCGCAGGCGATTTGCCCGAAGTGCTGTCGCAAGACGCCGCTCAGGCGCGCTATGCCGCCACCGGAATCTGGCAAAAAGCCCCCCAGCCGCTGGGCGACCCGTCCGGCGACCGGATTGATGATCTTTATGTGGCGTCAATTGACCCGGCCATCACCTCGCAGGATGCGGTTGCCCTGCCACCGATGACCCCGCAAACACGCGACCCGCGCCCCCTTGCAGCCCTGCCACCGCTGCCTGCGGGCACCAGTTTTGACTTTAGTGACAATGGCCTGGTTCAGGCCACACCAGAAGGCACCCTTACCCCGGACGGCATTTATGTTTATTCGGGAAAACCGCCTTTGGTTCCGCCCCCCAGGCCGCGTGTTGAAACACCGGACCAAAACCAGTCCGACATTCCTAACATTCGCCCCAAGCCACGGCCGGCGACGCTTCAGGAAGACAACGAAAGAGCACAACTTGGGGGGATCACCCGCGCACAACTTGCCCAGATCCGCCCTCGTTCCCGCCCCGCTTCACCCCAGACATCGGATGATCCGGACAGCGCCCCAACCGAACTTGCCCTTGCGGCCTCCCCCATACCTCATCATCGCCCCAGTGGGTTTTCGGCCGTCGTGGAACGCGCCCGCGCCAATGCATCTGCATCGGATGGGTCCAGCGTTGGCGCAGCATCTGCCGCCCCGGCCGGGCCGCAAATTCCCACCCGCGCATCTGTTGCCGCCCAGGCAACGGTTGAAAACGCGATCAACCTGAGAAGCCTTAATCTGATAGGCATCTACGGGTCTGCATCGGCGCGCCGGGCATTGGTGCGCCTGCCCTCAGGGCGCTACGTCAAGGTTGCGGTGGGTGACCGGCTGAACGGTGGCAAGGTCACCGCGATCACAGGGAACAAACTGGTTTATCAGAAAAGCGGCAGAAACCACACGCTAGAGGTTCTGCCGCTGGGATGATGGCCGCCTGCTTATTGCGCGGCGCTGAGTTCACCATTTTCAATCTGTTCACGTTCGATCGATTCAAACAGCGCCTTGAAGTTGCCTTCGCCAAACCCGTCATCGCCCTTGCGCTGGATGAATTCAAAAAAGATCGGGCCGATCACTGTTTTCGAAAAAATCTGAAGCAGAATGCGGGTTTGCCCGCCGCCCACGACACCTTCGCCATCAATCAGGATGCCGTTCTTCATCATCTTTTCTTTGGGTTCATCATGGCCGGTCACGCGGTCATACGACATGTCGTAATACGCTTCATTCGGGCCTGGCATGAACTTTAGCCCCCGGTCGCTGATGATGTCGGTAGAGGCATAGATGTCATCCGTTCCGACCGCGATGTGCTGAATGCCTTCGCCGTTATACTTTTTCAGATAGGCCACGATCTGCCCGGTTTCCCCGCGATCTTCGTTTATCGGGATGCGGATTTTTCCGCAGGGCGATGTCAGCGCGCGGCTTAGAAGGCCGGTAAATTTCCCCTGAATGTCGAAAAAGCGGATTTCGGTGAAGTTGAACAGATCGCCGTAAAAGCGAAACCATTTATCCATATTTCCCCGGTGCACGTTATGGGTCAGGTGATCGAGATAATAAAAGCCCACCCCGCCAGGGTGCGCATCTGATATCCAGTCAAATTCATCGTTGTAGGGGCTGGTATCGTGGTACTGATCGATAAAATACAAAAGGGATCCGCCAATGCCGTAGATGGCAGGCACATCCATTGATTTCCCATCTTCCAGATAGGGCCGGGCCCCTTGGGCAACGGCGTGGGCAAAGGCTGCATCGGCATCCGCAACCCGCCAGCCCATGGACGGTGCGCAGGGGCCGTGTTCACGGATAAAGGCGGCCGCGTGGCTGTCAGGCTCTGCATTCAGAAGGTATGTGACATCCCCTTGCTGCCAAAGCTCAACCGCCTTGGTTTTGTGCCTGGCCGTCTGCGCAAACCCCATTTTGGTGAACACATCACGCAGGGCCGCAGGATCGGGGTGGGCGAACTCTACAAACTCAAACCCATCGGTTCCGGCGGGGTTTTGGGGCGTAATTTCGGATTTAGGGGTATCATGTGGGAAGGGGCCCATTGGGAAATCTCCTGTTCGTGTGCGCTATCACGCAAATATGACGCAGTGATCATGGATATTTCGCGCATATTGCGGCATACTATGCGGCACCAATGCGGGTTTTACGCCCTATTGGACCGAAACACGCGAAAGATACGCACATGCTGGATGCCACCGATTCCCGCCTTCTGGATGCCCTTCAGAAAAACGCCCACCTGACCGCGCAGGAACTGGGCGCGCGCCTGAACCTGTCTGCCAGTCAGGCCGGGCGGCGCCGTCAAAGGCTTGAGGAACAAGGCTACATCATCGGCTATGCCGCCCAGCTGGATCCGATCCGCGTGGGGCTTAGCGTGCAAAGCTTTGTGCAGGTTCAGATGGCCAGCCACGCCCCGCAGGCCGCGCGCGCGTTTGCCCAGATGATCGCCGCGCGGCGCGAAGTTATCTCGGCCTGGACGCTGACGGGCGAGGCGGATTACCTTTTGCGCGTGTATTGCGAAGATCTGCCCGCCCTGAACAATCTGATTCACGAAGTGTTGCTGGCCCACCCCGCCGTGGCGCGTGTCCAAAGCCAGATTGTGATGAACCAGATGAAACCTGACGCCCCCCTTCCGACCTGATCCTTTTTTGCGGCGTTAACATCAACAATACTCATTTGCCGTATCCAACAGGTAATCCAACGGCGCAGGCCACGACCGGCAGGCGCCTTTACCTTTACGGAGCCGTAATTGACCTATCAGGACAAGCGCTTGGAAACCCGCCCAAAATCGGGCGAGGCCCCTTTTCATCTGGATGAGGTGTTTTTCTCGCGCACAGATGATCGCGGGGTTATTTCATCGGGTAACTACGTCTTTCACCGGGTCGCCGGGTACGACTGGGCGGAAATGCTGGGCGCGCCGCATAAAATCATCCGCCATCCGGACATGCCAAAGGCCGTTTTCTGGCTGTTGTGGGACACCCTGAAACGGGGCGAAGCGGTGGGCGCATATGTGAAAAACCGCGCCAAGGATGGATTGTACTATTGGGTCTTCGCGGTGGTTGTGCCCTGCGAAGGCGGGTATCTTTCCGCCCGGATCAAACCCACCAGCGCGACGCGCGACCTGATTGAAAAAGAATATGCCACCCTTCTGAAGGCCGAAGCTGAAGGCGCCCTTTCCCCAAAGGCCAGCGCACAGCTTTTGCTGGGCCGGCTGAACACGCTTGGATTTTCCAGTTACAATTTATTCGCCACCTACGCGCTTGGCGAAGAACTGATCGCGCGCGGCAAAGGGCTGAACAAAGCCCCCGATCAGGCGATCGCCAAATTTCGCAAAATGCTGAGCAGCGCAGAATCCCTTGGCGAAGAAACCGCCGCACTGATTCAGGAATTCGAAGCGATGCGCACCATTCCCCACAACCTGCGCGTCATCGCATCGCGCCTTGAACCAACCGGCGGGCCGGTCAGCACCCTGTCAAAGAACTATGGGATCATGTCTCAGGATATGTCGGATTGGTTTGAATCCCATGTCGTCGGGCCAGACAGCAACTTTTCCACGATCAAATCCAGCGTGAATGATTCCATGTTCCTGGAATGCATGGCGCGCATCCTGATCAGCTGTGACAAGCAGCTTACATTTGAACGGCGCAAACTGGGCGAAATTGATCTGGAGGCGGAGCGCGCGATCCTGAAAAAAACGGTGGCGAAATATGTGGCGGAATCAAACGCAGGCCTGCGCAACGTCGGGGAAGAGGCTGACAGGATCCTGCGCGCCTGCAACAAGATGAACCGCCATGTTCTGGGGTTAAGCACCACGCGCGTGATGTGCAAAATCGAAAGCGCGCGCCTGACGGATACCGGCGATGGGCTGACAGACATCATCAGCCAGCTGATGGTGTTTCAGGAACGCATCAGCCAGCAGCTGGACAGGATCGCCCAGCTTAGCGGCTCTATCCTCACCGCCGTTGCATAACCGTGATGGCCCGGTGCCAAGATCACCGCGCACGCTGAACGACCATTGCAAAGGGCCGGTTGCGCTGCGATATTTTAGATATGGACGGATTTCTTTTACAGGCGACAATTTACCTTTCCGCGGCGGTTATCGCGGTGCCAATCGCAGCCCGGTTGGGGCTGGGGTCCGTGCTGGGGTATCTTTTGGCCGGGGTGGTTATCGGGCCGTTGCTGGGGCTGGTCGGGGCTGAAACGCTGGATTTGCAGCATGTTGCGGAATTTGGCGTTGTCATGATGCTGTTCCTGATCGGGCTGGAGTTGGAGCCCTATGCCTTATGGGGCATGCGCCATCGCCTGTTGGGCCTGGGGGGGCTGCAAATCGGCCTGACGGTCAGCCTGGTCACACTTGGGGTGATGATCATCGGGCAGCCCTTTTCGGTTGCCCTTGCCGCCGGGCTGATCCTGTCGCTGTCATCAACCGCGATCGTTCTGCAATCCCTTTCAGAAAAGGGCCTGATGCAAACGGCCGGCGGGCGGGCGGGGTTTTCCGTGCTTTTGACCCAGGATATCGCGGTTGTGCCGATGCTGGCATTTTTGCCGCTGTTGTCGTTCGAAGTTTTTTCCGGCGGGCCAACGCACCACTCCACCACGGCGCTGTCGCTGGTGGAAGATTTGCCCGCCTGGGGGGTCACCCTGGTCACGATCGGCGCGGTTGGCGCGGTGGTTGTTGGGGGCACCTATCTGATCCGCCCGCTGTTTCACTTCATTGACACCGCGCGCCTGCGCGAAATGTACACGGCGTTTGCGCTGCTGATCGTGGTGGGGATCGCGGTGCTGATGAACCTGGTTGGCCTGTCCCCTGCCCTTGGCACCTTTCTGGCGGGCGTTGTCCTTGCCAATTCGGAATTCCGCCATGAACTGGAAAGCGATATTCAGCCCTTCAAGGGCCTGTTGCTGGGGCTGTTTTTCATCACGGTTGGCGCGGGCATCAACCTGGTGGAATTCATGCAAAGCCCGGTGCGCCTGTTGGGGTTGACGCTGGGGTTGATGGCGATCAAGGGCGTTGTTTTGTGGGGCCTTGGGCTGGTGTTTGGCCTGCGTGGGCGCGATCAATGGCTGTTTACACTTGGTCTGGCGCAGGCGGGTGAATTTGGGTTTGTTCTGGTGGCCTTCAGCCTTCAGCAAAACGTCATACCGGAAGGGATGGCCGGCACGCTGTTGATGATGATCACATTATCCATGCTGCTGACGCCTTTGTTCTTCATCGTGTTTGACCTGATGTCGCGCTACTTTCATGACCCCACCAGGCATGTGTCGCATGACGCGATTGACGATCAGCAGCCCATCATCATCGCGGGCATCGGGCGCTTTGGGCAAATCGTTAACCGGCTTGTACGCTCTTCCGGTTTTCAGACCACGGTGCTGGATCATGACCTGAAGACCATTCAGATGATGCGCAAATTCGGGGTGAAGGGGTTTTTGGGCGATCCGGCCCGCCCGGACCTTTTGAATGCCGCAGGCCTGGCAACCGCGCAGGTGCTGGTGGTTGCGGTGAATGACCCGGCCGCGGCCACGCGTATTGTGGCCCACGCGCGGCGCGAACGCAGCGATTTACACATCGTCGCGCGCGCCCATGATCAGGCCCATGTCTATGAACTGTACAAGGCCGGCGCCAATGACATTGTGCGCGAAATGTTCGACAGCTCGCTGCGCGCCGGGCGTTATGTTCTGGAAAACGTCGGGCTAAGCGATTTCGAAGCCAGCGAAGCTGAGCGCACGTTCTTTAAGCATGATCGCTATGCTGTGCGCGAGCTTGCCGCCCTGTGGGACCCGAAAATCTCGCCCGCCGAAAACGGCAACTACGTCAAACGCACCCTGGAGCTTGAAAAAGAGATCGAGATTACGCTGCTGTCCCAGCTGCTTGCCGACAAACCGGGCAAGGATGATGCGCAGGGCGAATGACACCCTGCGCCCGGTTGCACCTGTCTGGCGATCAGCTGTCTGAAACGCCTGCCTCGCCAAAGGTTGCCATGCCTGAATGGCAGGCGATCGCGCCCTTCATCACCCCGATTGCCAGCGCAGCCCCTGACCCTTCGCCAAGGCGCATCCCCAGGGACAAAAGCGGCTCTTTCCCAATCTCTTTCAGCACGCGCGCATGCGCGGCCTCGGCTGAAACATGGCCACTGACCGTGTGATCCAACGCCCCCGGCACAGATTTTTCCAGCGTCGCAGCCGCGGCCGAACAAATGAAACCATCCAGAATTACCGGAATGCGCAGTGACCGGGCGCGCGCGATTGCGCCCGCCATCGCCGCCAGTTCACGCCCGCCAAGGCACCGCAGCGCCTGCAAAGGGTCCTCTTTCGCCTCTGGGTTTGCCGTCAGCCCCTGGGAAACAATCCGCGTTTTCAAGGCAACGCCTTCGTCGCTGACCCCAGTGCCACGCCCTGTCCAGTCGGCGCCATCCCCGCCAAACAAGGCACAGGCAATCGCGGCGGCAGAGGTGGTGTTGCCAATCCCCATTTCCCCCGTCACCAGAAGGTCGGCCTTTGGATCAACCGCGTTCCACCCGGTCAAAAGGGCCGCAACAACCTGCGCCTCGTCCATAGCGGGGCCTTTGCTGAAATCATCGGTGGGCGTGTCCAGCGACAGCGCGTGAACATCCATCTTTGCGCCAAAGGTTTTGGCCAGCTGGTTGATGGCCGCGCCCCCATGCTGAAAGTTCAGAACCATTTGTTCTGTCACCTCGGCCGGAAAGGCCGAAACGCCCTGCGCGGTCACCCCGTGGTTACCTGCAAAAACAATAACTTGCGGGGATTCGATCACCGGGCGGTCCGTGCCACGCCAGGATGCGTACCAAATGGCCAGATCCTCCAGCCGCCCCAGGGCGCCGGGGGGTTTGGTTAATTCTGCGTTGCGTGCCTGTGCACCCTGGGCCGCGGCCGTATCCGGCCCCGCCATATCGCCAAGAAGGGTGCGAAATTGCGAAAGGGTGCGAAAGGCAGCGTCAGGCATGTTTTTTTCCCAGATTGAATTACAACTCGCTTCTCTTTACCCATAGGGGGGACGCCGCAACAGCCCAGAAAGACCCAATCTTTGACCGATCGCGACATCCCCCTTGCCCGCCTGTCAGATATTCCGCTTGCGCTGGGGCTTTTGACCCGTCTGCCGGTTTCAAATGATCCAGAGACGGCCCAACAACGGGGCAGCAACGCGGCCTGGGCCTGGCCACTGGCCGGGCTGGCGACCGGCCTTATCGCCGGGCTGGCGGGATGGGTTGCAACCGGCCTGGGGGCCAGCGCCGGTGTCAGTGGCGGGCTGGTGCTGGTTGTGTTGGTCATGCTGTCGGGCGCGATGCACGAAGACGGGCTTGCCGATACCGCAGATGGCCTGTGGGGCGGGCATGACAAAATGCGCCGCCTTGAAATCATGAAAGACAGCCGGATTGGCGCCTATGGCGTGATCGCGCTGGCTTTATCGCTGATTTTACGGTGGAGCGCGCTTTCCTCACTGATCGCGGCCGGCTGGCTGTTTGCCCCCCTGATCGCCGCCGGGATGCTCAGCCGCGCCCCGATGGCCGTGTTGATGGCAGGCCTGCCAAATGCGCGCGGCCACGGCCTTTCACAAAGTGTTGGCGCCCCCGGGCGGCGCACGGCTGCATTGGGCGTGGGCGTCGCGTTTATCGCGGGCTTTTTGCTGACAGGCTTATCGGTTGTGCTGGCCGCCTTTTGGATCACCCTGGCGGTGATTGGCGTGGCAGCGGTTGCAAAGGCCAAAATCGGCGGGCAGACCGGCGATATTTTGGGGGCCGCCCAGCAGGTTGGCGACATCGCCGCCCTTGCCACTTTTGCCGCGCTGATCAGCTAAGGCCCAAACGAAAACCGCCGCCCCGAAGGGCGGCGGCGATTACTGCGATGTCGTGTTGATCAGGCCGCGCGGGACATCAGAACATCATCCACTTTCTTTTGAGCAACCAGTTCATCACTGCCGGCAACGGCGGCAACTTCGCGGGTCAGACGCTCCAGCGCTGCTTCGTAAAGCTGGCGTTCTGAATAGCTTTGCTCGCGCTGATCATCGGTGCGGTGCAGGTCACGCACAACTTCCGCAATCGCGATCAGATCACCCGAGTTGATCTTTTGTTCATATTCCTGCGCACGGCGCGACCACATGGCGCGTTTCACGCGGGCCTTGCCCTTCAGCGTGGTCATGGCCTGGGAAACAACATCCGGGCTGGACAGCGAACGCATCCCAACCTCGGTTGCCTTGTTTGTGGGCACGCGCAACGTCATCTTGTCTTTTTCAAACGCGATCACGAAAAGCTCCAGGTTCAGCCCGGCGACTTCCTGCTCTTCGATAGAAACGATTTTGCCAACCCCATGCGAGGGGTAAACGACAAATTCGTTCGGGCGGAAATCATATTTCTTTTTGCTCATCTTGGCCTTCTTCCTTGCAAAGCACGCGCAGTATCCCGAGAGACAAAAAGCGCTGCGGGAAATCTAAGACTTCCCCGTAGCGCCCTGAAACTGTACCGGAACAAGCAATGCGGCAGGCAAGCACCCAGGGTGCTTCAGATCTGCGGTTTCATGTTCAAATGTGAATATAACAAAAAAAACGCCATTATTAAAGCGCCGCAGCGCAGAATAGGCGTTTTTGCGCGGCTTTTCAGGGCTTTGACGCGGAAAACTTCACGCAAAGCACGGCTTAAACCAGGGAAATCGGCGAATCAGCCGCCTTCGCCGGGTTTCTCTGAAAAGTACTTTTCCAGCTTACCGTCTTCACCGTCATGCTTTTCAGCATCGGGAAGCTGGTCTTTTTTAGAGATGATGACAGGCCATTGTTCGGAATATTTGCGGTTGAACTCAACCCATTTGTCCGCATCAGGCTCTGTATCCGGGCGGATCGCATCGGCGGGGCATTCGGGTTCGCAAACGCCGCAATCGATGCATTCGTCCGGGTGGATCACCAGCATGTTTTCGCCTTCGTAAAAGCAGTCCACAGGACAGACTTCAACACAATCGGTGTATTTGCAGGCGATGCATTTGTCGTTGACGATATAAGTCATGGGTTCATCCGGTAACGGTTTTCAGTCGCTTAGCTAATTGAGCGCGCCGGATCAATCAAGCGGTGACGCGCAGGAAACACCTGTTTGCGACCTTCTTTCGCGCCCATGCAGGCGCAATCAAAGGCCCAGCAGCTTTTCAATGGCGCGCCGGTCGCGTTTTGTCGGGCGCGCATTGCCTTCGCGCACCACGGGGGGCGCGGTATCTGACTGGCGCGCAGGCGTGGGCTGTTGGTCTTCGTAAAGGGCCTGGGCCTCGGTGGCCGGGCCACGGCGCTGTGACAGGGCGACAACACGGATCACGCGCACCTGGCGCGCCTGTGGAAATGTCAGCACATCCCCCGCACCAATCGCATGCGAGGGTTTGCTGACATGTTGTGAATTCACCCGCAGGTGCCCGCCGGAAACAAGTTTGGTGGCCAGCCCGCGGGTTTTGAAAAACCGCGCGTGCCACAGCCACTTATCCGCGCGCATCGTGGGGCGCGGATCCACTTAGCTTTTGTCCTTCAGCCCCATCAACGCAGCCGCGAAGGGGTTGTCCGGGTCAATCGGCTTTTCTTTCTTAGGGGGGCGCGCCTGGAATTTCTTGGGCTTGCCTGCACCGCCCTGATCGGGGCGTTTGGCGCCTTTGCGCCCTTGCGGTTTGGCGCGGTTGCGCGCGCCATCGCCCTTGCCCTGAGGCCGGCCCTGATTGCGCGGGCCACCGGCCTGTTTGCGGCCAAAACCGCCCCAGGTGAAGGTGAAAAACGCCTCCAGCACAGGTTCGGGCGCGGTATCGGTGGCGCCATCGGTTTCTGGCAAAGCTTCGGCTTCGCTTGTGCCCGGCTCTCCGGGGTGGGGTTCGGGGCCTTCATCCGCGCCAGGCTGGGCCTGTGCCGAAGAGGGGGCCGCGTCTGCCAGGTGATCCACGTGAACCTCTGGGCTGGGGGCCCCTTCGGTGTCAGGGGCGGCGTCAACTTCGCTGGTACCTGGCGCACCCGGATGGGCCTGTGCAGGGGCATCGGCGCCGGGTTGTGCGTTGGCTTCGCTGCCGCCCTGTGCGGGGGCCTTAACTTTCTCACGCTCGCCTTTTTCGGCTTTATAGCCAAGGCCCTGCATAAGATCGGCGAACTGTTCCAGCGTCGTGCCGCTGATCGACAGCATGTCAGCCTTAGCTTCAAAACCACCGCGGCTGTCTTCGCTGCGCAGCTGATCTGCAAGGCGTTCCAGCATGTCAATTCGAATCGCGCGACGCCCCGCAGCGCGGTAGCCTGACAGCGTGTGGTAATCTGCAGGCAGGCCGTCAACGACAGGAATGGTTACCAGACCGGGCGGGGGGCTTTCAGGAAACTCCGCCAGCCCGTTATAAAGCGATGACAACACCAGACGCAGCCGGGTTGGTGCGGGTTTCAGCAAAAGTGGCATGAAGATTGTAAACTGGCCAAAGCGGATGCCGTGTTTGCGCAGCGCGCCACGCGCGTCCTGATCCAGTTCTTTCACCTCGCCAGCAACCTGATCGCGCGGCAAAATGCCCAGCGATTCGACCATGCGGAAGGCAAAACCACGGGCAAGGCCCGTCAGCTCTTCGTCACGCGAAAGGGCCAGCATCGGTTCAAACAATGTTGCGATCTTGCGGTCAATGAAATGCTGAAGGCGCCGGGTGACCTTTTCGGTCACATCCGCCCCTGCCTCTTCATCAACAAACGCCTGAACGCGCGGTTTTTGCACGTCATCGCCTTTGATCAGCTTACCAACCGCAAATTCGCCCCACATCAGGCCGCCTTGCTCGGTATAATCAATCTCGGTGTCAGGTGCGTTGTAAAACCTGTCCGCCCGCAAATGAAACTGCGGTGCAAGCGCCTGCATGGATGCCGCGCGCAGGGTTTTTGCCGCTTCAGCGCTGGCAGAATTATCCTGAATGAACCGGAAGCCTTCCAGCCGCCCGGCGAATTCGCCCTCGACCGTTACTTCGCCCTTATCGTTTACGTCGGCCACCAGGCCCTCCTTCTGCTTCAACCGGCGCAGCAACACAGATGTGCGCCGGTCAACAAATCTTTGCGTCAGCGCGGTATGAAGCGCATCTGACAGGCGGTCTTCTACCGCACGAGTCGCGCCGCGCCAATGGGCTTCGTCATCCAGCCATCCGCGACGCTGCGCAACATATGTCCACGTCCGGATATAAGCCAGACGTTTTGACAATGTATCGATGTCCCCATCGGTGCGGTCAATGCGTTTCACCTGCCGCGCCAGCCAGTCGGTGCCAACACGCCCGTGTTCATGCAGATCGTTATAAATCCGGATCAAAAGCGCGGCATGTTCCGCATGGCTGATTCCGCGAAAATCCGGCACGCGGCACACATCCCACAGCAAACGCACCGATGCACCATCCGAAGCGCGCGCGCCGACCTCGCTGTCCGCGCCAAGCGTTTTCAGCGCGCTCAGATCGTCTGCTTCGCGCGCGCGCATCAGCCATTCATCGTCACAGCCCACTTCCAGCGTGGAGATCAGCCGCTCGACCGATCCGAACTGAAGGTCTGAATTGCGCCAGTTCAGTTTTTTGATCGGTGCAAACCGATGTTGCATGATCGCCTCGGCCACATCGGGTGACAATGGCGGGGCTTCACCCGTCACGCCAAAACTGCCGTGATTCATGTGGCGCCCTGCCCGCCCGGCAATCTGTGCCAGTTCGTTTGGCGCCAGCGGGCGCATGCGCCGCCCGTCAAATTTTGTCAGCGATGAAAAGGCAACGTGGTCGATATCCAGGTTCAGCCCCATGCCGATGGCATCCGTAGCAACCAGGTAATCAACATCGCCGTTTTGATACAGCTGGACCTGCGCATTTCGCGTGCGTGGGGAAAGCGCGCCCATCACCACCGCCACCCCGCCCTTTTGGCGGCGCATCAATTCCGCCACGGCATAGAGGTTTTCAACCGAAAACCCCACAATCGCCGCGCGTGCCGGCATGCGGCTGATCTTGCGCGACCCGGAATAAACCAGATCACTAAACCGTTCGCGCCGCACGAACTGGGCCTTGGGCACCAGCGCGCTGATCGCACCGCGCATATTGTCCGACCCCATGAACAGCGTTTCATGGGTGCCGCGCGCCCTTAACAGCCTGTCGGTGAAAACATGCCCGCGTTCAGGGTCGGCGCACAGCTGGATTTCATCCACCGCCAGAAAATCGGTGCCCAGCCCTTCGGGCATCGCCTCCACCGTCGCCACCCAATATTGGGTGCGTTCAGGAACGATGCGTTCTTCGCCCGTTACCAGCGCCACCGCGTTCGGCCCCCGGATCGCAACGATCTTGTCATAAACTTCGCGCGCCAAAAGGCGCAAAGGCAAGCCGATCACGCCCGAGCGGTAGCTCAGCATCCGCTCGATCGCGTAGTGGGTCTTGCCGGTATTGGTTGGCCCCAGAACCGCTGTAATTGTAGGGGTCATCGCCCGCGTTGCCCGCCTGTTCTTTGCCGTGCCTGTGCAGGCTACATAAGCGTTCCGCCCCTCAAGCACCAGATTTGTCTTTCACGCCACCAAACCGGGGGCAAAACCGGGCTTAGGCCGCGCGCCCGCCGGCGTCTTTTTCAAGACGCTCGATCGCCTCGGATACATCCGCGCGATGCGGGTTAATTTCGATGACTTTGCGGTAAACCTGCAGGGCCGCCCCCGCCTGCCCGGTTTCCTCCAGGATCAGCCCAAGGCCTGACAGCGCCCCGAAATGGCGCGGCTCCAACACCAGTGTCCGGCGGATATCGGCCAGGGATGGCCCGTATAGCCCCGCCATGAAATAGGCTGTTGCCCGCGCGTTCCAGCCTTCGGCGAAATCCGGGGCGTGATCAACAAGGGCGGTGAAATGTTCAATCGCGCCGGTTGTATCCCCGGCCTCCAGCGCTGTGCGGCCCCGTTCCAGCAACAGATCCATGGCAGGCGAGCCCGAACGCGACCAGATATCCCAAATCTCATCTTCGGTGTCCTGCCAGCCTGTTTCACCAGGCCGCGCCAGGTTTTCAAACAATTGCGCCAGCCGGTCGGCCTGCGCAAAACCTGGCAAAAGTGCCACCAGCAAAACCGCTGCAATCTGGATCAACCGTGCTTTCATCCTGCCAGTCTATGCGCATCAGGCGTTGCGTGAAATCCCCGCATCAAAAGAATTCGCGACACCGCATCTTGCCAAAAGCTGGCGCATGAAACAGCGTGGCGTTCTATTATGACACGGTCCGGGGGGATTTCATGAAAAGCATCTCATTAACTGCAAGCGCTATATTTGTCGCCGCCGCCTTGCCTCTTTTTGCGGGCAGCGATGGTGTGGACATGCCTTTAAGCTGCGAAGCCTGTGCTGAAACCGGGTTTTCCTACACTGGTATCGCGATTGCCGCGGCAGGGCTGTCTTCCAGCTCCGGAACAGCGCAATATATCGCGGTTGCTCAGGCTGATCTGGCCTACAGCTTCGCTTTGGGCGGGGCAAATGCCGCGCTAGGGGCACTCGTTCAGGGTGTTTTTCGAAGCAGTGGCGGTGGCAGTGGCGAAGCGCGCATCATGCCCTACGCATCCTACGAACGGGGGGATTACCGCCTGACACTGGGCTATGGCGATGACGCATGGAGAAACATCGTGCCCCGCTATCTGCACGGAAACGGCGTTAACAATTCCCTGCGGTGGGTCAACACGCCATTGGTGCGCGCCGATTTCAGCCGCGCAGATATCAGCGCATCCCTTTCCTATGATCACGATGGATGGGCCACCTTTGCGGTGTCCAAAACCTTCGGCCGCTCAAAAATCTATGGCGCCTATGCCGTGGCGACGCAGGGCAGCACCATGTCCTACACCATGGGCATCCGGCGCGAATTCAGTGACAAGCTGTCGATGGGGCTGGCCGTGTATCACCCGCATGGCACGCGCAACCTGATTGTTGATGCCCGCTACCGGGTGAATGACCGCCTGACGCTTTCAGGCATGTTGCGCCATGAAACCATTTCCTGGGTGCTGCAAAGCCAGGGGGCCGCTGTGGGGGTTCAGTATGAACTGCGCCCCAACAGCTTCCTCTACGCCGAATATGATTACCGTTTGCCGGTGTCAGGATCCCATTCCACATTTGCGGAAATCGGGATCAAGCACGAATTCTAAGGGCTGCATTCCCGCGCGTTAAGTCGTGTGAAAATCAGTTTGCGCGGCGGTGGCCCTGGGCTAGGCTGCGCAAACACACAGGCCCACAGCCACCCGGATGAAGGGCCAGAACCGGAGATTAAGAATGAGTGATGTGATTCAGGCTGCCGTAGCCGCGCTAAGCGAAAAACTGGGCGATGGCTTTGCCGGCACCGCAAAGTTTGTGCTGGAAGGCGAAGGCGCGGTCATCGTTGACAAAGACGGCGCGCGCGCTGGTGATGACGACGCAGATGTCACCCTGACCGCCGCCGTGGATGATTTCCAGGCGATGATGGAGGGGGATCTGAACCCGACAACCGCCTTTATGACCGGCAAGCTGACTATCGATGGCGACATGGGGCTTGCCATGCAGCTTGGCGGCGCACTGGCCTGACCCATGCAAACGGCGCCCTTTTTTAACGATGTTGCCGAAGGGCCAGACGGCGGGAATGCCTACTGGCTAACAACAACCGACAAGGTGCGCATCCGCGTGGGTGCGTGGCCGGCCGCCACGGGTGTAACACAGCGTGGCAGTGTTCTTTTGTTTCCGGGGCGCACGGAATACATCGAAAAATATGGCCCGGCGGCCGGGGAACTGGCCGCGCGTGGGTATGCCACCATCACGATAGACTGGCGTGGTCAGGGGCTGGCAGAACGCGAATACAGCGACCGAAACCTTGGGCACGTGGATCATTTCGATGCATTCCAGACCGATCTGGCGGCAATGCTGGATGCGGCCAGGGCGCTGGATTTGCCGCAACCATTTTACCTGATTTCCCATTCCATGGGGGGCTGCATCGGGCTGCGCGCCCTGCACCGGGGGCTTGACGTCAAAGCGGCTGCTTTCAGCGCTCCGATGTGGGGGATCGCAATGGCCCCTGCCCTGCGCCCCTTTGCCTGGGGGATGTCATGGGCCAGCCAGTTTTCCAAAATGCGTTACAACTATGCGCCCGGCACCCAGGCCGAAACATACGTCAACGCGGAACCGTTTGAAGACAACACACTTACAACAGATCCCGCGATGTTTGCCTTTATGCAGCGCCAGGCGGGCGCCCACCCGGACCTGATGCTTGGTGGCCCGTCGCTGAACTGGCTTTATGCCGCCCTTGTTGAAACCCGCGCTCTGGCGCGCACCCGCCCCCCCGCGACCCCGGTTGTGACCTTCCTTGGCACGAATGAACGCATCGTCGAACCCGCGCCTATACACCGCTATATGAAACAGTGGGACAACGGGCAGATGGTGGTGGTCGACGGGGCCGAACATGAGGTGATGATGGAACGTGACGCCGTGCGCACACGGTTTTACGACACCGCCGACGCCCTGTTTCAGACCCACACCTGACCTGCCCCTGCCGGTTTACAGCATCAAAGCGCGGGCTTGATAAAGGTGCCGTTGCGCAGGTCTGCCATGGCCTGGCGCAATTCATCCTGCGTGTTCATCACGATCGGGCCGTGCCAGGCAACGGGCTCCTGAATTGGGGCGCCTGAGATCAGCAAAAACCGCAGCCCCTGGGGCCCGGCCTGCACGGTCACCTCATCCCCGGTGCCAAAGCGGATCACGGTGCGGTTGCCGGACAGATCGCGAATGTTCACCTCCTGGCCCATCACCTCTTTTTCCAGCAAAACCCCCGCCGGTGCCGACGCATCGCTAAACGCCCCCGCCCCGTCAAAGACATAGGCAAAGGCGTGCCGGTAGGTATCAACCTTAAAGGTCTTTTTCACCCCGGCGGGCACCGAAATATCCAGATACTGCGGATCCGCCGCAATCCCATCGACAGGCCCGCGTTTTCCCCAAAAGCTGCCCACGATGATGCGCACGGTGGTGCCATCATCATCGGTCACCTCGGGAATTTCACCTGACGGCACATCCTGGTAATTGGGCGCTGTCATTTTCAGGCTGGATGGCAGGTTTGCCCACAGCTGAAACCCGTGCATCTGCCCGCGTGCGTTTCCCTGTGGCATTTCCTGATGCATGATGCCGGACCCGGCCGTCATCCACTGCACATCCCCCGCGCCCAGCAGACCGGTGTTTCCCAGGCTGTCGCCATGTTCCACCGTGCCTGCCAGCACATAGGTGATCGTTTCGATCCCGCGGTGCGGGTGCCAGGGAAACCCGCGCATGAAATCTTCGGGCCGGTCGTTGCGAAAATCGTCAAACAGCAAAAAGGGGTCATAAGCCTCGGGTTCCTGAAAGCCAAAGGCGCGATGCAGATGAACGCCCGCGCCTTCCATTGTGGGCATCGCGGTTTGCGCAGACAGGATGGGGCGGATTGACATGGTGTTCTCCGGTTTCGGTTCTGGTGACAGTGAAGACATAGGCGCACAATGCGGTTTGGCGCAATCGCGCAATCTGTGCAGCGGTCCGCAGGGCATGTGCGTCATATGCCTTGAAACGATGTCGCGAACACAGGCGACCTGTCGTTATTTGCCTGCCAGCGTTGGGCAAACGTTGAAAGGAAGAACATGAAAATCGGATTTATCGGGCTGGGGAATGTCGGCGCCAAATTGTCTGGCAGCTTGCTGAGAAATGGTGTTGATCTTACGGTCTATGACCTCAGCAAAGATCTAATAGACGGGTTTGTCGCGCGCGGGGCTACGGCCGGGGACAGCCCTGCGCAGATGATGCGCGACTGCGATGCGGTGATCACCTGCCTGCCCTCGCCCGCCGCATCTGACAGCGTGATGCAGGAAATGCTGCCCGAGGTGGGACCGGGCAAAATATGGATGGAAATGTCCACCACCGACGAGTCTGAAATCCGACGCCTTGGCGCGGCGGTGATCGCGCGCGGTGCCACAGCCGTTGAATGCCCGGTTTCGGGGGGCTGCCACCGTGCTGATACCGGCAATATCTCTATCTTCGCCGGTTGCGACCGGGATACTTTTGAAAAAATGTTGCCGCTGCTGACCGTCATGGGCCGGCGGGTTCTGCACACCGGCGAACTTGGAACCGCATCGATCCTGAAGGTGATGACCAATTACCTTGCCACCGCCAACCTTCTGACCCTAAGCGAAGCCATGGTTACGATGAAGGCCGCGGGGCTGGATATGGCAACCACTTACGAGGCCATCAAAATCAGCTCGGGTACATCCTTTGTGCATGAAACCGAAAGTCAGCTGATCCTGTCCGGCGCGCGCGACGTGAATTTCACCATGGACCTTGTGCAAAAAGACATTGGCCTGTTTCAGAAAATCGCGGATGCGCATGACGTGCCGCTGGAAATCTCGCCACTTGTGATTGACATCATGGCCGACGGGCAGCGCCGTTATGGCACACGCGCCCAATCTGACAAGATCATCGAGCGGCTGGAAGATGCGACCGGCCTGAAGGTGCTTGCAGATGGGTTTCCTGACGATCTGGTTGATGATGAACCCGAAGAACCGGGGTATGAGGTGCGCGCCCACCGTTAAGGGCTGGCGCCGCTGTGCAAACGGCCCTGCCCCGGGCCCGGTCGCCGGGCCGCGCGGCAGGGCATTAAACGCAATGTGATCTGGCATAGTCCGGCGTCACGGGCTAGACAGCAGCCATGAACACATCTGCACAGCCCCTTGCCCGTATTTCGCCCGCGCCCATCCGGCGCGGAATTTCCAACGCCCTGCTGTTTGGCCTGGCCGTTACCCTGCTGTATCTGGGGCTGGTCACCCCGCCTGAACCGTTTTTGGCCCGCATTCCCGTTCTGTTGTTGGGCGGCTTCACACTGTGGCTGGCCAATCAGGGCTATAAATCACGCGAAGTGGGCATCGATCTGTGGCCTGACGCGGTGCGCGATTCTAACGGGCGCCTGCTTGCCGAGATTGACCAGATCGGCAGTGTTGACCGGGGCGCCTTTGCGTTCAAACCGTCAAATGGGTTTGTTCTGCACCTGAAGCGCGCCGCCCCATTGGGCTGGACGCCGGGGTTGTTCTGGCGTGTGGGCACGCGCATTGGCGTGGGCGGCACCACAAACCCCAGCGAAACGCGAAACATGGCAGATCAGATCGGTTTTTTGCTGTCTGAACACCCGTAACACGGCGGCGCGACCCTTTTTGGGTCAGACGCCACTCCACAACAGTTGCGGCGCAAAACGCGGGCGTGTCATGACGATGTCTGTCATCTGACGCGCCGTGATACCTGTCAGGCTTTGGGAAAATGGCGGGCTGTAGTTGGTCGAGGTTTCGACCATTATCAGGCGCTCTCCCGAGGCGATAACCGGGATGATCCGGTCATAGTGGTTTTTTACATCAAGGCTGGTGTGCTGTGGTTTCTGATCAGTGGCATGTGACCAGTCCACCACCAGCTGGCGATCCACGGTGGCGCAATCCTGCGAACAATGCACAACGGTGACACGTATCCAGGCCGGATCCCCCCCCTGGGTGAGATACTGAAACACCTTTTCCAGCCCCAACAGATAGGATGTGTTGACCGCGTTGGTTTCGCGCGAAAGAAGATCTGATACCGCGTAATTTGCCTTTAGCGAAAGGTTTTTGGCGCGGTAAATATCAAAGAACGTGAAGGTCGCCAGAAACGCCCACAGCAATATGGGCAGGATCAAAACCGCCTCGACCGACAGGCTGGCGGTGTCGTCGCGGCCAAAGTGGCGGGTCCGTTCGATAAAGGATGTGATGATACGCATACGCCCGTCGCCCTAAGGTTCGTTCACAAAAGTTGAAACTGCGGCAACCGCATATCCACCGCTGGGATCCAGCGGCAGCCCCATCACCAGCGGTGTGGTGCCAAAGAACGGGTTCAAAATGGCACAGGCGCGCACCAGCATGATTTCATTTTCCGCACCAGGCGAAAACGTAACCACGGGCTGAATTTCCGCCGCCCTGTCAACGCAGGCAACCTGATTGGCCGGGAACTGCCATGTTGTGGTGGAAATCGGCACCAGCTCGATCGCCATCGCATTCATACAATCGGGCAGGATCAGCGCATCATTGCAAACGCGCCGCTTCAGTTCTGCCTGCGTTGGCGGGTTCAGCGAACCCAGACGCAAGGCGCGCACATTCAGATCCAGCGCCCTGTCCAGCAGAACAGACCGCGTCAGGTAAATGCCAACCTCGAACGAAGACAGAAACAACACCATCAGCGCGGGAAACAGGATCACAAATTCGATCGACGCGCTGCCGTCTTCACGACGCAACCAGCGCCGCACACGGTTTATGGCAGGTCTAAAACGCATGTCAGTTCACCAGCCTGAGTTTCGAAATTTGGCGCGCGATGGCGGCAAAAGCATCTGTCAAATTCAAACCGTTGGCATCAAAATAATGCGCCGGGCTGCTTGCACAATTGCGCATCACAGTTGCCGAGTCACTGGTGACTTCAAAGCCAATGGTAAAAATGGCGATGTTATTTGCCTTGGCCGCGTCACACATCGTCTGCAGGCGCGCGTTTTTAGCGGTGTTGCCAACCGACGTTCCGGGCGATCCCAGCCATGAAAACCGTTTCCACCAGCGCCAGGGCTTTTTCGCCCAGACCTCGGGGAAGGTAAGTTCAACCGATGTGCCCGGCTCTGTAACCCACGTGCAGCTGCCCCAGCGGCTGCACGACAGATACTGCCCGCCGCCATAGGCGTGGTCCTGCCACGAGCCGCCGTTGAAATCCCAGTAATACTGGCCCGTCGCGGCATGATAGACAGAATAACGATCCTGGCTGGCGTTATAAAACACCGCCGATGGCCCGGTGCGATACCCGTCATGCAGGAAATGCTGACTGGTATTCACGCCATCTGTCATCAGAACGATGACCTTTTCAATGCCGTTGGCATTTACATCAAACGGGCGCCCCTGAAATGCCGATGACACCTGGTTTGCCGCAATCAGCGATGAAACCACCGGCCGCGTGCTGGGGTCCAGCAACGCCGCGCCCCATTTCATGCCCACATCGATGGATGTGTTGCCGCTGGCGCCAAGCGCATCAATACGCGTGCGCAAAACCGCCGGGTCAAATTCCAGCGCGCGAATTTCGCGCCATGCATCGGTGCGGCACGTCCAGGACCGGGCCGAACTGCGGCTGCTTGACCAGGGGTCGAAATGCCCGGTGCGTTGCAACAGAACTGTCGGGTCCAGTGCCGTGGTCTGCAACTGGGTTTCACTAAAGGTAACGCAGGAAGAAAAATTGTGTTCGCCCGTCGTATTGAACTGCGATAAAAGCGTTTCGCCCGCCAAAACCTGTTCGCTGTAAGGCACCAGAGAAATGGAAACCTTGCCGGGCGCGACAGTGCAGCCCGTGGTGGCATTCGGGTTTCCGGGGTCACATTGCATGATGTTCACGAACTGCTTGGCCGCGCGGCGCAATTCATACACTTTTGAATTTCCGCTGGCCGACCCCCTGCTCATCGATCCCGAAACATCCACAACCAGTGAAATTTCGGTCTGAGACGCGCTTTCCTCGGCGGCGCCAACCGCGGGGGCGTTCAGGGTGTTAATTCCCAGCAGCTTCAGCAAGGTCGCATCCACAACCATATTCGCCTGGGCCGTCACGCGCCGCGAAGACGCCAGATCCTCAACTGTAACGGACTGCAGGTAATTGCTAAGCCCGGCTTTGTCGAAATAATCGGCAACAACCGCGGCCGGGTCCAATGGCTGATCAAGGCTGGCGGCGGCCAGAACCGCGCGGTCAAGGGTGCTTTGCAGGCGGGAACGCTGTGCTTCGTAACGCATCAGGTCGACAGCCAGGCCACCGATCATCAGCATCATGACAAACAAAAACAGGCCGAAGATGATCAATGATCCTTCTTCGCCCTTGCGGAACCTTTTCAGCCCGTCACGCAGGGCCAGCCGCGCTGCCCCTGTTGTGAAATCAAATTTACGGAACCCTGCCATTTCTGAACTTTCCATACCCCTAGGCGTAAATTTTTTGTGGCCACGCCCACACCTGTATCAGCGTGAATAGACGCCCGGCATGTGGCGAAACTATGGCATGGCTTTGAAATATCACGTTTTTTGCGCAATTTGCGGGTTCAATGCCTTTGATTTCTGCCAAATGTCCCCTGTGGGGAAACAAAAAACTTCAAAAAAACTGCCCTTTACCTAGGGTACACCGGCACATTTTTAGGGTGATATAGAAACCAAACGCTCCTACGCTGCGCGCGGAATTGTCGCATTTCGGATGATTCTTCACTCATCTTTCGGAGATCCCAATGAAACATCAGAACGAACCCAGCTTTCGGGAATCGGTTGACCTCATGTTCAACAGGGCGGTGGCCCTGATGGATCTGCCGCCTGGATTGGAGGAGAAGATTCGCGTCTGCAACGCAACCTATACGGTGCGTTTCGGGGTGCGGTTGCGCGGCGGGCTGGAAACCTTCACCGGCTACCGATCCGTGCATTCAGAACATATGGAGCCCGTGAAGGGCGGCATCCGCTATGCCATAGGTGTGCATCAGGATGAGGTAGAGGCCCTGGCCGCCCTGATGACCTATAAATGTGCGCTGGTCGAAGCGCCGTTTGGCGGCTCTAAAGGTGGCCTGTGCATCGACCCGCGCCAGTATGAAGAACATGAGCTGGAGCGTATCACCCGCCGCTTTGCCTATGAGCTGGCCAAGCGCGACCTGATCCACCCATCCCAGAACGTCCCTGCCCCCGATATGGGCACCGGCGAACGTGAAATGGCCTGGATTGCGGACCAATACGCACGCATGAACACCACCGATATTAACGCGCGCGCCTGCGTGACCGGGAAACCACCCCATGCGGGCGGCATTGCGGGGCGGGTCGAAGCAACGGGGCGTGGCGTGCAATATGCGCTGCGCGAATTCTTCCGCCACCCCGAAGACGTGAAAATGGCAAACCTGACAGGCAAACTGGATGGCAAGCGCGTGATCGTTCAGGGGCTGGGCAACGTGGGCTACCACGCCGCCAAATTCCTGTCACAGGAAGACGGCTGCCTGATCACCGGCATCATCGAACGTGATGGCGCGCTGGTTGATCCGGATGGCCTGGATGTCGACGCGGTGCACCAGTGGATCGCCAAACATGGTGGCGTGTCGGGCTATGCCGATGCGACCTATGTTGAAAACGGCGCAAAGGTTCTGGAAGAAGAATGCGATATCCTTATTCCCGCGGCCCTTGAGGCGGTGATCAACCTGACAAACGCGGCACGCATCAAGGCCCCCCTGATCATCGAGGCCGCGAATGGCCCCGTGACATCGGGCGCCGACGAAGTGCTGCGTGACAAGGGCACAGTGATCATCCCCGATATGTACGCCAACGCGGGCGGTGTGACGGTGTCTTACTTCGAATGGGTAAAAAACCTGTCGCATATCCGCTTTGGCCGGATGCAGCGTCGCCAGGAAGAAGCCCGCCATCAACTGGTGGTCGACGAACTGCAGCGGCTGGACCGTTACCTTGGCGACGCCTGGACCATGTCACCGGACTTCAAGGAAAAATACCTGCGCGGCGCGGATGAGCTGGAGCTGGTTCGCTCGGGCCTGGATGACACGATGCGCACGGCCTATCAGGCGATGCGCAAGGTCTGGCACGAACGCGATGATGTGCAGGATCTGCGTGTTGCGGCCTACCTGGTGGCGATTGATCGCGTTGCGGCCAGTTACCGCGCCAAGGGGCTGTAAGGCAAAATCACCGCCCAGGCCCCTGCCCTTGCCCCGCACACCCCCGCACGCGCGGGGGATCGTGGGGCGGGCCAAGACATCACTGACGCAGCCGGGGTGCCTCGGCTGCGTCTTTTATTGCCCAGTATTGCAGCGCGTCCCTGATCCCGCCGGCCGCACGCGCGCGCCATTGCGCCGACATCAGGTTGGCGCGGTCTTTTTCGGATGACAAAAAGCCAAGCTCGATCAATGCAGATGGGATGTCAGGGGCTTTCAGCACGGAAAACCCCGCGCGAAGGCGTGGCGATTTGTAGGTCGACTGGGTTGCGGCATAGATGCCTTCCACTAACGCATCGGCCAGTTTATCGGACCGCGGCGCGGTTTCACGCCGCGCCAGTTCCATCAGAACCAAAGCAACGGCATCATCCTGGTGGCTGAGATCCACCCCCGCCAACAAATCTGCGCGGTCGTGACGTTCCGCCAGTTTTTGGGACGCGATATCAGACGCTTCGTCCGACAATGTATATACAGTTGCACCAGAGGCGCGCCCCTGTGCCAGCGCATCGGCATGCAGGGAAAGAAACACATCCGCCCCGGCGCGCCGGGCAATGGTCACACGCGTTTCCAAGGGTACAAACCTGTCATCTTCGCGCGTCAGCACAACGTGAAACCCACCGGCGCGCACCAGCGTCTCTTTCAGTTCCCGCGCGAATGCCAGCATCAGATCAGCCTCAACCGCACCTTCGCGCTGCGCGCCCGGATCAATGCCACCATGGCCCGGATCCAGCACCACCACCAATGCGCGATCGCCGGTCTGGCGTTGCTTTGGGGCGATCAGCCCGGCCGGGTTAAGCTGTGGAACAAACACCGCGCTGTCGGGGGCCCCGGCGCGCGCGGCAAACTCATCCGCGCTGGCAGGCACCATGCGCAACGTCACCCGTGCCTTTGCATCCTGCGCCTGCATGCCCGCCTGTTCCACCACCATGGGCGTCGCCAGTTCGATCACCAGGCGTGACCACCCGGGGCGAAACAGCCCCATGTTCATCGCGCGGATGTGCGAACTGGCGCTTAAAAATGCGGCCGCGTTCAGGCCTGTCCAATCCAGTTCGGAAAAATCCAGAACCACCCGTGGCGGGCCTGTCAGGGTAAACACCCGCCAGGGCACGGGCTGGGTAATATCCAACGTCAGGGCCAGTGCCGCGCCATTGTCATGCAGCTGCGCGCCATCACCTGTCAGATGCGCCAGCGCACTCATCTGCTGCGCCCCGGCGGGCGATGCCAAAAGCACCGCCACCGAGGCCGCAAACGCAGACATCATGGTGGTCAGGCCACGCATGAACACCAAACCCTGCCCGCCTTAACCGTCAGATGCGGCGCGGATTTCGGCCAGGATTTGTTTCATCCCATCCAGCGGCACGTAACCGCGCAGCAGCTGATCTTTCATAACAAAGGTCGGCGTGCCGCTGATTTGCATCCGCTGGGCCAGTTCATGGTTGGCGGTGATGATCTCCAGGATCCTGGGGTCCCTCATCCCTGCCAGAATCGCATCGCTGTCCAGCCCAAGGCCGCCAGCCAGTGCGCTTAGCGATGCTTCTGTCACATTGCCACGCATGGTCATCAGCGCGTCATGCACCTGCTTGTATGCCTCTTCGCCCAGCAGGATTTGCGTCGAAATAGCAAACCGTGCCGCCAGCAGGCTTTCATCGCCCAGGATCGGCAGTTCTTTGATGATAAAGCGGATATTGCCATCGCTTTCGATCAGGCTTTCAACCTCGGGAAACGCCTTTCGGCAGTACCCGCAGCGGTAATCCATAAATTCGACGATCGTAATGTCGCCATCCGGGTTTCCCGCCACGTGGCTGAACCCGTCCTCAAACAACGCCTTGGCGTTCACGGCAACCAGGGTTGCATCATTCGCCACGGTTTCGGCCGCCTGACGGCGTTCCAGAACCGCGATCGCCTCCATCAATACTTCGGGGTTTTCAAGCAGATAGGCGCGCACTTCGTCGCGAAATGCGGCGCGTTCATCGCTGCTGAGGGCGCCGATATCGGTGGCGGCAAGCGGGGTGGCGAACAAGGTGGTCACCGTCGTAAGGGCCAGTAACAGGCGGCGGATCATTGGCAGTACTCCGTTTGATGTTGGTCTATTTTTCAGCGGCTTGTGCAGCATGTAATATATCCTGGGCGCGGTTCCAACCGGGCGACCCGCGGGGCAACAGCCCCTCTGCACGTGTCGCATGGGTGGCGGCATCCTTCAAGCGCCCGATCAGCGCATAGCGTTCCGCAATGGACAGCGACGCCATACCGGGGTTCGACCGGCGCGCGTAGGCCAAGCCCAGATCCCGCAGCATCGCGGGTTGAAACGGATCGCGCGTATACGCCCGCTGCAGGGTTTTCAACGCGTTCCGGTTCGCCGTGCCCGTATCCATCGCCAACAGCGCGCGCCCGTAACCTGCCAGGATCAACGCGTTGTTCGGGGCCAGTTGTGCCGCACGCGCATAGGCTGCCACAGCCTGCGTGAAACGGCGGCTTTCCAGCAGGATCTGGCCCTGAAGTTCGGCCAGAAACGGATCTTTCGGCTTGCGCTGAACAAGGGCGGTGATGGCCTCAACAGCCTGATCAGGTTTCGGGATGCGGTGCAGGGCAACAGCGCGTTTCAGCATCGCTATATCCGAGGTGTCATTGGCATCTATCCGGCGCAAAACGCTGGTCGGGTTGCGGATGAACGCCTCCAGCTTGCCACGCGCACGCGCAAACCAATAGGCATCATCAGGCCGGTCCTGCGTGCGCCCCGCGGCGGCGGCCACATAGCCCTGAACCGCGCGCATCCTGTCCCTGCTTAAAGGGTGCGTGCGCATGTAAGGGTCCTGACGCGAGGCCGCCAGAACCTCCTGCCCCCGAAAAATGCTCAGCACATCAATCATGCCCTGCGCATCCACCCCCTGACGGGTCATGTATCTGACGGCAGATTGGTCGGCGCTGGCCTCTTCGGCACGCGTATGGCCCAGAAACACCCGCTGCGCCGTGCCACTTGCCCCTAACAGGATGCCCTGCGCGGCGTCGCCCGCCCCGGCCGAGGCCGCGATCGCCGATAACAACATGCCCATGGCGGCGGTGTTGCGCGCAGCGCGATAGTTCAACGCCCGCCGCGCAAGGTGACCATTGGCAATATGGGCCAGTTCATGCGCGATAACAGCCTGCAGGGCCCGCGCCGTCTGGACTTTCAACAAAAGGCCGGAATGGATGAAAACATGGTCCGCATCCGCGACAAATGCGTTTAGCCGATCATCATGCACCACCAGTATCTGCAACCGCGACGGGCTAAGCCCGGCGGCAATAATCATCGGGCGGGAAAGTTCGCGCAAGGCATGTTCTATATCAGGGTCACGCAGGATGGTTTGCGCCGACAAAGACGCAGGCAGGCAAAGCGAAACGGCCAGAACGGCCGGCATGACGCGCGCCAAAACCCTGCCCGCCGCCGCTTTGATCCACCTTCGTGCCATTGACTTCACCCCTGTCTGGTGCAACCCGTTCATCGCGACAGTAGTGAGGAAAGCATGAAAAACTCAACCCGAAGCCAGGTTGCTCCCTTTATCGTGATGGATGTGATGGAGGCCGCCCGCGCCGCCGAGGAAGAAGGCCGCCACATTATTCACATGGAGGTGGGCCAGCCGGGCACGCCCGCCCCCGCCGGTGCGCGCAGGGCGCTGGCACAGAAAATGGAAAATGATGCCCTGGGCTACACCGTTGCACTGGGCATTCCAGAGCTTCGACAACGCATCGCAAGCCTTTATAAAGATTGGTATAACTACGATCTTGATCCTTCCCGCGTGATCGTGACACCGGGGTCATCAGGGGCGTTTATTCTGGCGTTCACCGCGCTGTTTGACAGTGGCGCACGGGTTGGTCTGGGCGAACCCGGTTACCCATCATACCGGCAAATCCTTTCGGCGCTGGACCTTGCGCCGGTGGGCATCCCCACATCGGATGAAAACCGCCTACAGCCTGTGCCCGGCGATTTGCCGGATGATCTGGACGGCCTGATCGTCGCCTCGCCCGCCAACCCATCGGGCACCATGCTTGACCACGCGCATCTGAAAGCGCTGATCGCAACCTGTCAGGCGCGCGGGGTTTCGTTCATCTCGGATGAAATTTACCACGGCCTGCAATATGAAGGGCGCGCGGTCTCGGCCCTTGAGGTGTCTGATGATGTTTACGTGATCAACTCGTTCTCGAAATATTTTTCGATGACGGGCTGGCGGGTTGGCTGGATGGTGGTGCCGCAGGATCATGTGCGCGTGATCGAACGTCTGGCCCAGAATATGTTTATCTGCGCCTCCCATGCCAGCCAGGTTGCCGCACTGGCCGCGATGGAGTGTGGCGACGAACTGAAGGGCAACCTGACTGTTTATGCCGAGAACCGCCGCTTGATGATGGAAGGTCTGCCGCGCGCGGGGTTTGACAAAATTGCGCCGCCGGACGGGGCGTTTTACATTTATGCGGATGTCAGCGCGCACACGGATGACAGCCGGGCCTTTGCCGCCGAGATTCTGGAAAAAGCCGGCGTTGCGGTGACACCGGGCCTTGATTTTGATCCAGAGCGCGGCGCCCACACTTTGCGGTTTTCCTATGCCCGCGCGACAGAAGACATTGTTGACGGGCTGAACCGGCTGCGTGAATTCATGGCCAGCCGGCGCTAAACTGCCACTTCTGACATTTTTTGTACTTTTTGTCAGTTGCACGTTCAGGGAAAGTCACCATATAGTTTTGCAGGCCGCTAGGGAGGCGCAACATGCCGATCACTCTCACCGTTAATGGCAGGACCCATCAGGTCGACCTGCCCGGCGATGTGCCGTTGTTGTGGGTCCTGCGCGATGAACTTGGCCTGACGGGCACCAAATACGGCTGCGGCGTGGCCGCCTGTGGCGCCTGCACGGTGCACATCAACGGCGCTGCGGTGCGCAGCTGTCAGCTGCCTTTGGAAGACGTTGATGGCCCCGTCACCACGATCGAGGCCGAAGGCACGCCCGACGCGATGTCGGCCCTGCAAACAGCCTGGGTAGAACATCAGGTCGCCCAATGTGGCTACTGCCAGTCCGGCCAGATCATGCAGGCCGCCGCGCTGCTTAGGCAAACCCCCGCCCCCACCGACGCCCAGATAGACGAAGCCATGTCAGGCAACCTGTGCCGCTGCGGCACATACCCCCGCATCCGAAGCGCGATTCACGCCGCAGCCAACGCCATGAAAGAAGGGTAAGCACATGGGACGCCTTGCCACATACACCCGCCGTACTTTCCTTGTCAGTTCCGTTGCCATAACCGGCGGCGTGGCTTTCGGTGCCTGGCAGGTTGCACGCACGCCTGAAAACCCGTTGCAAAGCGATGGTGACAGCGTGGCGATGAACCCCTGGCTGATCATTGATCCCACCGGCATCACCGTCATCGCGCCGCGCGCTGAAATGGGTCAGGGGGTGCGCACCACGCTTGCCGCCCTTGTGGCCGAAGAACTGGATGCAGACCTGGCCGCTGTGCGCATCGAACACGGCCTTCCCGCGCAGGCCTATTATAATGGCGCCCTTTTGGCGGATCGCGCCTATGCCCTGTCGGACACTGCGCAAAGCGGCTGGTCCTCCACCCTGTCGCAGGCGGTCCCAAAGGTTCTGTCCATGCAGGTCACCGGCGGCTCTACCACCACTGTCGATGCGTTTGAAAAGATGCGCATTGCCGGCGCCGCGGCGCGCGAAACCCTGCTAAAGGCCGCAGCGGCGCGCCTTGGCACCGGGCTGGACCGGCTGAAAACAGATATGGGCAGCGTCGTGGCACCCGATGGCACGCGTATCCCCTATACTGATCTGGCGCAGGATGCCGCCCTGATAAAGCCCCCCTCGAACCCCCGCCTGAAAGCGCGCGCAGACTGGCGTTACCTTGGCAAAAGCCAGCCTCGCGAAGATCAGCCGGGCAAAGCCACCGGCACCGCCCAATACGGCATCGATGTGCGCCTGCCTGATATGCTGTTTGCCACGGTGCGCATGTCGCCCCGTCTGGGCGCAGGCATGAAAAGTTTTGACGCACAGGCGGCACAATCCATGGCCGGCGTGCAAAAGATCGTGGATCTGGGCGATGGCGTCGGGGTGATAGCCACCAACACCTGGCTGGCAATTCAGGCCGCGAATGCGATCAGCGTTGAGTGGAATGATGCCCCCTACCCTGCGGATACAGACGCCATCTTTGAAAAAATCGCGCAGGCGTTCGATGACAGCCCCAATACCGTTCAACGCGACGATGGCGATGCGGCGCAGGCCCTGCAAAACGCCGCCCAGCTGTTCGAGGCCGAATATAGCGCGCCCTATCTGGCCCATTCCACGATGGAGCCCATGAACGCCACAGCCCTTTTCACACATGATGCGCTGGAAATCTGGGCCGGCAACCAAGCCCCTGTTATGGCCCAGGCCGACGCGGCCGCCGCCCTGGGGCTGAAGAAAAAGCAGGTGACCGTGCACACCACCCTTATGGGGGGCGGTTTCGGGCGCCGATCAAATGTGGATTTCGTGGCCCTGGCCGCGCGCATGGCCCAGGCGATGCCCGGGCGCGCGGTGCAAACCACCTGGTCACGCGAAGAAGATATGCGCCACGACCACTACCGCCCCGGCGCAATCGCGCGGTTCCGGGCGGCACTGGATGGCGATAAAATCACCGCACTGGAAGGGCGGATGGCAGCCCCTTCGATCATGTCCCAGATGATGGGTCAGATGACCGGCATGTCCATCGCCCCGCCAGATGCCACCCTGACAGAAGGCAGCCATGATCAGCCCTACGACATCGCGCATATGCGCGTGGCGGGCCATGCGGCTGACCTGTCCATTCCTGTCGGGTTCTGGCGGTCTGTCGGAAACTCGCAAAACGCGTTTTTCCATGAAAGCTTTATTGATGAACTTGCGCATAGCGCAGGCGCGGACCCTTTGTCTTTCCGGCTGAACATGATCCGTGCACAGCATGAACCTTCCGCCACAGTGTTGGAAACGGTGCGCGATATGTCGGGCTGGACAGGACGCACCCCGGCGGGCGTGGGGCGCGGGGTTGCGTTCACCTATAGTTTTGGCACCCCCTGTGCGCAGGTGGTGGAAGTGCGCGAACAGGATGGCGGGATCCGCATTTCAGACATGTGGATCGCGGCCGATCTGGGCATCGCGCTGGATCCGGCGAACGCACGCGCGCAGCTGACCTCGGGGGCCGTATATGGGCTGTCAGCGGCGCTCTACGGTGAAATCACCTTTGCCGATGGGATGGTTGAGCAGGAAAACTTCTACGACTACGATGCGCTGCGCATGGAAAACACCCCGCGTTTTCACGTCAAAATCCTTGAAAACAAATCCCAGATCAGCGGGGTTGGGGAGCCCGGAACACCCCCCGCCGCCCCGGCACTGGCCAATGCATTGTTTGACCTGACAGGACAACGGGCGCGCAAATTGCCCCTGTCGGACACCTTCAATCTGGCCGGATAAAGCGGTTTGTGACGCCCTGAAATGCGGCGCGTGGCGGCGTGAACGGCATGGCTTTACCTATTTTTTAACACATTTCTTACCGTAATTGCGCCCGATTACGGCGCCAGACACACGTTCAACGAAGACGGATGAAACCCGCATGGGCACCTCTGGCGCCCGGGCCAACCGCCAATTTGGAAGAGAGCGTGAAATGTCACATAAAGATCATGATACCCACGGCGACGCGCCACTTGGTAAAGGCGACGGCATTCTGACCGGCACCGCCTCCGATGATGTCATAGACGCGGGCTTTGTCGATGAAGACGGCGAAGTTGTTGATGGCGCGGACGGCACCGGGCCGCAAGGAAACGAAGACGTCGTAAAGGCAGGCGCCGGGGCAGACACCGTTGAAGGTGGCGCCGGCGATGACCTGATCTTTGGCGAAGGCGGCGACGACACCCTGAGTGGCGGGGCCGGCAATGACACCCTGCACGGCGGCGCCGGCGACGACACCCTTCATGTCGGCGCAGGTGACAGCGCCACGGGCGGCAGCGGGGATGACACCTTTATCCTTGATCCAACCGGCGCACTGGACGGCGACCCGATCAACATCGAAGGCGGCGAAGCCTGCGAAACCGAAGGCGACACGCTGGATTTCAACGGCATGATTGATCCGGGCTCGATCACCTTCACCAATCAGGATGATGACAAAGGCGGGCTTTCCGGCACGGTCGAACTGCATGACGGGACAGTGGTGAATTTCGCGAATATCGAAAACATCATCATCTGCTTCACCTCTGGCACAATGATCCGCACGCCATTTGGTGAACGCGCGGTCGAAGACCTGCGCCCCGGGGATCTTGTGGTTACCCGTGATGGCGGCGTGCAGCCCCTGCGCTGGGTTGGCAAACGCAGCGTTGACGGCACCGGAAAATTTGCACCCATCCGCTTTGACACAGGCGTTTTTGCCAACACCCGGCCCCTGCTGGTGTCACCCCAGCACCGCATGCTGTACCGCGGTGCCGACGCCGCGCTGATGTTTGACCAGTCCGAAGTTATGGCAAGCGCCAAACATCTGGTGAATGACGCCAATGTGACCCGCGCGCCCATGCGCATGGTCACCTATCATCATATCATGTTTGATCAGCACCAGATCGTTTTCGCCAATGGCGCCCCAAGCGAAAGTTTCCACCCCGGCGGGCAGGCCCTGCGCGCTGTGGGGGATGAAGCACGCGAAGAACTGTTCGCGCTGTTTCCCGAATTGCGCTCAGACCCCGCGCTATACGGAAAAACCGCGCGCATGTGTCTGCGTGCACGCGAAGCCAGACTGTTACACCTGGCGGCATAACACCGGATCAGGCGCGCGCCGGACCCAGGGCGCGCGCATAATCTGACACCAGCAAATGCAACGCGCCGGTATCTTCGGATATCGGCGAAAACCGCCCTATCGGGTCGCGAAAGATGTTGTCTGTTTCGTCATCGTTTACGCCCGAAACCTCGCCAATCAGAACATCCCCGCCTTCGCCCCAGAAGGCATGCCAGTCACCGGGCATCAGCGTGACGCTTTCACCCGGTGCCAGCAAAAGAACTTCGCCCGGCGAAAACGATCTGTCGACCCCGTCACAGCGCACCCTTGCGCCTGCGCCGCCGTCAAACCCGCCCTGCCCGTCCGAGCCATAAAGCTCCACCGCCAGCGTTGCGCCACCCCGGTTGATGATGTCTTCGGCCTTGACCACATGGCGGTGCATCGGGCTGATCTGATCGCGCCGCGAAATCATCAGCTTTTCCGCGTAACACATGGGCCCCACGCGGGTGCCATTGCGCAAGGTGAACAGGAACAACCCCAGCTTGTCGAAATCGCCCTGGCCGTAATCGGTGATGTCCCACCCCAGGCGCCCGTCGATCACACCGCGCGCATTGGGCGCATTCCTGCGAAACTCATCCGGAGACCAATAGGCAAAGGCGGGCAGCACGAAACCAAAACGGCGGATCATCTCATCCGCTTCTTTCATGATCAGATTGACATGCGAACGTTTCACCGGCGCCCCCTGTTGGTTTACCCGGTGATGCCCTGAATTGCGCACCGATGCAAAGACCGCCGCAGGTTTACCTTAGAAAATCCCGTTTTCCTTTTGCACCGCGCGCACATAAGCGATGATCGAAACGATCTCGGCGCGGGTGATCCCTTCGACCGGAGGCATGTTTCCAAACCCCCAGTGATGGCTTTGCACCCCACGCTCGGCCGCCATGACAAAGGCCATGTCGCCGTGGTGCGAGGGTTCATATATCTTGTGAATCAACGGTGGGCCGCTGCCCTCTACCCCGCCGCCATCTTTTGCATGGCAGGCGGCGCATTTCGCACCAAAGGCCCGTTCACCCATTTTTGCAGAGCCTTCCAGAACCGGCAGGCGCACCTGCACCATGCTGGCCCGCGCCCCGCCTGACGCGCCCATCGCACCCATCGCACCCGTCGCGCCCATTGGCGCATGGTTCGACCTTCCCATCAGAAAAAATGCAGCCAGCGCCACCAGCACCGCAACCGCAACAAGACCACCCAGATACTTCAATTTTCCGCCCCCAATGTAAGTTGAGTTCGGGCGATAGGGGCTCCACCAAGGGGAAGGTCAATACCGAAAGGCGCGATCACGCAGACTTGAGAACCGGCTTTGATTTCGTCGCAGACCAGGCGCGCGCAGCATCCCCAAAGGCAGAAAACAAGGGGCGTGAAACCGGGTCATTGGCCGCGTTCCATTCCGGGTGCCACTGAACGGACATGGTGAAGCCCGGCGCGCCTTCGATATAAATCGCCTCGGGGGTGCCGTCATCGGCGTAACCGTCAATGACAACGCGTTCACCCGGGTGGTTTATGCCCTGCCCGTGCAACGTGTTGGTCATCACTTCGCTGGCCCCCAGAACACCGTTGAAAACACCGCCTTCAGAAACGGAAACGCGGTGACGGATCGCAAATTTTTCTTCCACCGTGCCGTCAGGGGGCATCCGGTGGTTCATCCGCCCCGGCAGGTCGCGTATTTCGGGGTGCAGCGTGCCCCCCATGGCGACATTCACCTCCTGAAACCCGCGGCACACCCCAAAAAAGGGCTGGCCGCGTTCCACGCAGGCGCGGATCAGTGGCAGGGTGATCGCATCGCGGCACCGGTCAAATTCGCCATGCGCCGCGGTCGCATCTTCGCCGTATTCTTCCGGGTGCACATTCGGGCGCCCGCCGGTCAGCAGAAACGCATCACAGGTATCCAGCAGTTCGGACACTTTCACAAAGCGCGGATCGGCCGGAACAATCAGGGGCAGGCATTGGGCCACATCGCTGACGGCCTGCGAATTCATCACCCCGCCCGCATGGGTGCGGTAGGTGTCATTGATCAAATGGCTGTTGCCGATAATACCGACGATCGGGCGAGTCATGACGCATCCTTGTCTGCCTATGCGTCGTTTAACAGAACTTACCCACCAATTTCAAACCCGTAAAAAGGTTACGCTTCGCCAGTCAGTTTCGCCGCCTCGCAACCGGCCAGCCCGGCGATGACATCATTTTCAGATGTGTCGCCAGTAACCCCGATCGCACCGACCACAACGCCCTTGGCGTTTCGCAAAAGGATTCCACCGGGCACCGGCACAACCTTACCCCCGTAAACACCGTTCACGGCGGTCATGAAATAGGCCTGCGCATCTGCGCGCTCCATCTGTGCACGGCCCGCAATGCCCAGCATGACAGCGCCATAAGCCTTGCCTTCCGCGATGCCAAAACGCCCCGGTGCAGCGCCGTCTTCGCGTTCAAATGCAATGGGGTGGCCGCCCGCATCCAAAACCACCACTGAAAGCGGCTTCAGCTCAAGCTCGCGCCCTTTTTCCAGCGTCTTGCGAATAATCGAGCGCGCCTTGCGCAGTGTCACACCAGCCATATCAGAACCCTCTTTTCATTCCGCCACACCCCGCAGGGCAAAACGCGGGAAAAAAAGGCCCCGCACTGTTTTATGCCCCGCGTTGGGCCTTTAGTTCAAGGCGGCGCGCATGCAGGACGGGCTCTGTATACCCCGAAGGTTGCTCACGGCCCTTGAACACAAGGTCGCAGGCTGCCTGAAACGCGATGCCGTCAAACTCCGGATCCATCGGCGCATAGAAAGGGTCAGAGTCGTTTTGCCTGTCTACAACAGCCGCCATCTTCTTCATGGCTGCCATCACCTGTTCGGGGCTGACCACACCGTGGTGCAGCCAGTTTGCCAGCGCCTGAGAGCTGATCCGGCAAGTCGCGCGGTCTTCCATCAGGCCCACATCGTGAATGTCGGGAACCTTGGAACAGCCAACGCCCTGATCGATCCAGCGCACCACATAGCCAAGGATGCCTTGCGCGTTGTTTTCAATCTCTTGCGCAATTTCTTCGGGCGACCAGTTTGTATCCGCCGCCACCGGGATGGTCAGAAGATCATCCAGTGATCCGCGCGCGCCCTGTACGGCCAGTTCATCCTGACGGGCCAGAACATCAACCTTGTGGTAATGGGTGGCGTGCAGCGTGGCCGCCGTGGGGCTGGGCACCCAGGCGCAGGTTGCACCTGCCTGGGGGTGTCCGATTTTCTGCGTCAGCATGTCGGCCATCATATCGGGCGCTGCCCACATGCCTTTGCCGATCTGCGCGCGCCCTTTCAGCCCGCAGGCCAGGCCGATATCCACGTTGCGATCTTCATAAGATGCGATCCAGGCGGCGTTTTTCATGTCGCCCTTGCGGATCATCGGGCCTGCTTCGATCGAGGTGTGGATTTCATCCCCCGTACGATCCAGAAAGCCTGTATTGATAAAGGCAACCCGGCTTTTGGCAGCGCGAATACATTCCTTCAGGTTGACCGATGTGCGCCGCTCTTCATCCATGATGCCCAGTTTCACGGTGTTGCGCGCAAGGCCCAGCACGTCTTCGACACGGCTGAAAATTTCGTCCGCAAAGGCCACTTCTTCGGGGCCGTGCATCTTGGGCTTCACCACATAAACAGAACCGGATTGGGAATTTCCGCCGTCACGCGCCAGATCATGCATGGCGATCAGCGTGGTCACCATGGCATCCATCAGCCCTTCGCCCACTTCGTTTCCATCCCGGTCCAGAATCGCGGGGTTGGTCATCAGGTGGCCGACATTACGGATCAGCATCAGGGCTCGCCCCTTCAGCTGCGTGGTGGATCCATCCGGCGTGGTGAATTCCAGATCCTGGTTCAGGCGGCGCATGAACACCCGCCCGTCCTTCACAACCTCTTCGGCCAGGTCGCCCTTCATCAGGCCCAGCCAGTTGCCATAGGCCAGCACCTTGTCTTCGGCATCCACGCAGGCCACCGAATCTTCGCAATCCATAATTGCCGAAAGCGCGCTTTCCATCAGGATGTCTGCCACGCCGGCGCGGTCCTGTTTGCCAATCGGGCTTTGCGGATTGATTTCGATCACCAGATGCAGGTGGTGGTTTTTCAGCAGGATCGCATCAGGCGCATCCGGATTGCCACGATACCCGGCAAACTCTGCCTTGATGCCCAGGGCCGGCACCAGGGCCCCGTTTTCTACGCGATAGGCGTCGACATCCCGGTGGCTGCCCTGTGCCAGCGGCATGACATCATCCAGAAAATCACGGCCCCAGTCGATCACCCGTGCGCCGCGCGCCGCGTCATATCCTTTGCCCTTTGGCAAATCGCCCAGGGCATCTGTGCCATACAGCGCATCATAAAGGCTGCCCCAACGCGCGTTTGCCGCGTTCAGCGCATAGCGCGCGTTGGTGATTGGCACCACCAGCTGCGGGCCCGGTGTGTCGGCGATTTCGGGGTCAACATTGGCCGTATCCACAGAAAACGCCGCGCCCTCATCCACAAGGTAGCCGATTTCAAACAGAAATGCCTTATAGGCCGCCATATCCGCAGGCTGGCCCGGATTGGCCGCATGCCAGGTATCGATGCGCTGCTGAAGGTCTTCGCGTTTTTCCAAAAGCGCCCGGTTCTTTGGCCCCAGGTCATGCAGGATATCGGCAAAGCCCTGCCAGAAATCATCCGCCGCCACGCCAGTCCCCACCAGCGCCTGCGTTTCAATGAATTGCGCCAGCTGCTGGGCAACCTGAAGCCCGGATTTTTCAACGCGATTTGACATATTCAACCCTTTGCATACCGTTGTGTGCCGTCGTGTGCGATTGCGGACCGTTTAGAAAAAAAGTTTCCGATAGGCAACAGTCTGGTAAAAGTTTTTGACCACTTCTTTCACGGATGTGCGCAACCCTTCGCCCACATGGGCCCTGCGCGCGCGACTGGTTGGTTGAAGCCCCGTTGCACCGGGCGTATCGTCGCGCACAAACGCGAAAGGGATGCACCATGACGAACACCAGCGATCAAACCGTTTATCTGAAGGATTACACTGCGCCAAACTGGTTGATCGAAGATGTAAGGCTGACATTTCGCCTTTCGCCCGGCGCAACGCGCGTTCTGTCTTCGATCAGGTTTGTGCCCAACCCCGACACCGCGGCGCGTGAATTCTTTTTGCACGGCGAAGGCCTGACCCTGATCAGCGCAAAGATTGACGGCGCCCCGGCCCGGACACAGCAGGCACCCGGCGGGATCACGGCCACCGTGCCCGAAGGGGCGTTCACCTGGGAAGCCGAAGTTGAAATTGACCCCGCCGCCAACACGGCCCTGGAAGGCCTTTACATGTCCAACGGCATGTATTGCACCCAATGCGAGGCCGAAGGCTTCCGCCGCATCACATATTACCCTGACCGCCCGGATGTCATGGCGCCTTTCACCGTGCGCATCGAAGGGGGCGAAGCGGTGATGCTGTCAAACGGCAACCCGACAGCCGCGGGCGATGGATGGGCCGAATGGACAGACCCCTGGCCAAAACCTTCCTATCTGTTTGCCCTTGTCGCCGGGGATCTGGTTTCGCTGGACGACAGTTTCACCACCATGTCCGGCAAGGATGTCACCCTGCGCCTGTGGGTGCGCACCGGGGATGAAGACAAATGCGCCTTTGGAATGGATGCGCTAAAACGGTCGATGAAATGGGATGAACAGACCTATGGGCGCGAATATGATCTGGATATTTTCCAGATCGTCGCCGTCAGCGATTTCAACATGGGCGCGATGGAAAACAAAGGGTTGAACATCTTCAACACCTCGGCCGTTCTGGCCAGCGCGCAAACATCGACCGATGCCAATTTCGAACGGATCGAAGCGATCATCGCGCATGAATATTTCCACAACTGGACAGGCAACCGCATCACCTGCCGCGACTGGTTTCAACTCTCGCTGAAAGAGGGGCTGACGGTGTTTCGCGATCAGCAGTTTTCAGGCGATATGCGCTCAGCCGCCGTGCGCCGCATCGAAGATGTGATGATGCTGCGCGGGCGCCAGTTTCGCGAAGATAACGGCCCGCTGGCCCACCCCGTGCAGCCCGATCATTTTGTAGAGATCAACAATTTCTACACCTCCACCGTCTATGAAAAAGGGGCCGAGGTGATCCGCATGCTCCACACGCTTGTCGGGCAGGAAGATTACGACAAGGCGCTGGACCTTTACTTTGACAGGCATGATGGCCAGGCCGCCACGATCGGCGATTGGGTTAAGGTATTCGAAGACACAACAGGGCGCGATCTGACCCAGTTCAAACGCTGGTATTCACAGGCCGGCACCCCCCGGCTGACGGTCACAGACGACTTTAAGGATGGCACCTATACCCTTCATTTCAAACAGGAAACACCGCCAACCCCCGGGCAGGATGAAAAACAGCCCCAGGTTCTGCCCATTGCGGTTGGTCTGCTGAACCCGAATGGCGACGAAGTGTTGCCAACCCAGGTTCTGGAGATGACAGAAGGCGCACAAAGCTTCACCTTCGACGGGCTTTCGGCAAAGCCCGTGCCGTCTGTCCTGCGCGGCTTTTCGGCACCCGTTATCGTAAAGCGCGAAAGTTCATCACAGGAACGCGCCTTCCTTCTGGCCCATGACACCGACCCCTTCAACAAATGGGAGGCCGGGCGCACATTGGCCAAGGATGTTCTGACAGATATGGTTACCCGGACCAGTGGCGCCGACAGCGCCTATCTGGACTCGCTTGCAGCGATGCTGCGTGACGACAGCCTTGACCCGGCCTTTCGTGCCCTCGCCCTGCGCCAGCCCGGGCAGGACGACATGGCCCAAACCCTGTTTGACGCAGGCATCACGCCCGATCCGCTGCGCATCCACGAGGCCAGCGAAACCCTGAAACAGGCCACCGCCGAACATTTGCAGGATCTTTTGCCCCGGCTAAGCGCCGCCATGCAGGTTGACGCCCCCTTTTCCCCGGATGCCGAACAGGCCGGCAAACGCGCGCTGGGGCTGGAGCTGCTGAAGCTGACAACCCGTCTGGACGGGGGCAACGCCGCACAGGTGCAATATGACAGCGCCGACAACATGACGCTGAAACTGGGCGCCCTTGGCGCATTGCTGGATGCGCAAAAAGGGGCGGATGCCCTGGCCTCTTTCTATGCGCGCTGGAAGAACGATGCGCTGGTTCTGGACAAATGGTTTGCGATGCAAATCTCCTTTGCCAGCCCCGCCACGGCCGTTGAAACCACCCGCGCCCTGACCGGGCACGCCGATTTCAACTGGAAGAATCCAAACCGCTTCCGCGCAGTCTTTGGCGCGCTGATGATGAACCCGGCGGGCTTTCACGACCCCTCGGGCGCGGGATATGACCTGATGGCCGAATGGGTGATCCGGCTGGATCCGGTGAACCCGCAGATCGCGGCGCGCATGACATCAGGCTTTGAAACCTGGAAACGGTATGACGCTGACCGTCAGGGGATGATGTGCGCGGCACTGGAACGCATCCACCTGACACAGGGGCTTAGCAACGATACCGCCGAAATGGTCGGCCGGATTTTGGGGGGCTGATATGACAGACCGGAAAACAGTTCTGATCACCGGGGCAAGTGCGGGCATCGGCGCGGCCGTCGCCCGCATGGCCGCCAAACGGGGCTATGACGTGGGCGTGGGGTATCGCAGTGACGAAACCGGCGCGCGCGCGGTTGCCGCAGATGTGGCCGCCGCCGGTGGGCGGGCGGTGCTTTTGCCCGGCGATATCAGCGACCCTTCGGTGATTCCCGGCGTGTTTGAAACCTTTCACGCGGCACTTGGGCCACTGGATGCGCTGATCAACAATGCCGGCATTGTTGATGTCGCCGCGCGGGTTGAAGATATGGATGCCGCCCGCCTGACACGGATGTTCACCACCAACCTGACCTCGGCCTTCCTGATGGCGGGCCAGGCGGTGCGGCGCATGGGCACCCACCACGGTGGCGCGGGTGGGGTGATCGTGAACATCTCGTCCGTTGCTGCGCGCCTGGCAAGCGGCGGGCAATATGTGGACTATGCGGCCTCAAAGGCCGGTATGGACGTTCTGACAAAAGGCCTGTCAGACGAAGTGGCCGGCCAGGGCATTCGGGTTGCCGGGGTGCGCCCGGGCATCATTGATACGCTGATTCACGCCAAAGGGGGCGAAGCAGACCGCGCCGACCGCATCGGCCCGATGGTGCCCATGGGGCGCAAAGGCGCAGCCGAAGAAGTGGCGCAAGCCGTGCTTTGGCTGATGAGCGATAGCGCATCTTACGTCAGCGGCACCAACATCGATGTCGCCGGCGGGCGCTAAGGCGCCCCCGGCCCCGTCCACCACACCTTACTGGCAATAGCTTTGCGCACGTGTCCAGGCCGCCATATCCGCGCGCTTCGCGGCATTGTGGAATGGCGCCCAATCGGCCGCAGCACCCTTGCCGCCGGCCGCAACAACCCCATCGCGCGGCACGGTTTTGGCCAGAATGCGAATGGCACAGCTTAGATTGGCGGATCCATCCTTCAACGCCGCCCCCGAGCCCACCGCGCAGCCGAAATACCGCGCTGTGGCCGGCGCAATCTGAACCAGGCCGAACCACTGCGAACGCCCGCCAACCGCCTGCGGGTTCCAGGTGCTTTCATATTTCGCCAACGTCGACAACAACCCCACCCAAAACGCCTGACGGTCCTGCAGCGGCGCGCGCCGATAGCCCGGGCACCAGGTTTTTATGTCGCCCGGCACCAGTGCTGTCAGCGGGGCGCCCTGCGCGCCCATCGCGGCCATGGCTGAACGGGTCCATTCACGTGCTTCGGGGCGGTGATCCCATCGCATCGGCAAAGACTGCGACGCCGCGCGCGTGACCCCGCCGCTGGCAGGCACCGCAGGCGTGCCCGCAGGCCCGCAAGAGGCCGTAAACCCCAGTAAAATCACCGCATATACTGACAAGCGTTTCATAAAGCCCCCGCACAGATCATGGCTGTTGGCCAAGCCTGGGCGCGCGACGGGAGAAAGGCAATCCGCCACCCGGTGCATAAGCGGCCCTTTGCCGGTGCCACGCCCCCTTGCCCCGCCCGCGCCCCTGCCCTAAAACGCGACACAAACGGACCACGGGATTTGAACCATGCTCGATCATCTTGCTTTTACCACCCCTGAACCCAAGCGCATCGCCGGGGCCAAGGATGACTGGGAACTGGTTATCGGGATGGAAATCCACGCGCAGGTCACATCGAACTCAAAGCTGTTTTCGGGCGCCTCAACCCAGTTTGGGGCCGAACCCAATTCAAACGTTGCTTTTGTGGATGCGGCCATGCCCGGCATGCTGCCCGTCATCAATGAATACTGCGTGGAACAGGCCGTGCGCACCGGGCTGGGGCTGAAGGCCAAGATCAACCTGGTTTCGGCCTTTGACCGGAAAAACTATTTCTACCCCGACCTGCCGCAGGGCTACCAGATTTCGCAGCTTTACCACCCCATCGTGGGGGAAGGCGAAGTGATCGTTGATATGGCCCCCGGCATTGCACGGCGCGTGCGTATCGAACGCATCCACCTGGAACAGGACGCCGGCAAATCCATCCATGACATGGACCCGAACATGTCATTCGTTGATCTGAACCGCACAGGCGTTGCGCTGATGGAAATCGTCAGCCGCCCCGACATTCGCGGCCCGGAAGAGGCGGCCGCTTATGTCACCAAGATGCGCCAGATCCTGCGCTACCTTGGCACCTGCGATGGCAACATGCAGGAAGGCAGCATGCGCGCGGACGTAAACATCTCGATCTGTCGGGCGGGACAATATGAAAAATACTGGGAAACGCAGGATTTTTCCCACCTGGGCACGCGCTGCGAAATCAAGAACATGAACTCCATGCGCTTTATTCAGCAGGCCATCGACGTCGAAGCGCGCCGCCAGATCGCTATTCTGGAGGATGGCGGCGAAGTGGTTCAGGAAACCCGCCTTTACGACCCGGACAAGAACGAAACCCGCTCCATGCGGTCCAAGGAAGAAGCGCATGATTACCGCTACTTCCCCTGCCCCGATCTGCTGCCGCTGGAGATTGAACAGGAATGGGTGGATGATATCGCCGCCACTTTGCCAGAGTTGCCGGACGAGAAAAAAGCCCGCTTTGTGAAAAGCTTCGGCCTGTCCGAATATGACTCGGGCGTGCTGACGGCCGATGCAGAGAACGCCACTTATTTTGAATCCGTCGCGGCCCATGTCACCGGCGATGGCGGTGGCAAACTGGCTGCAAACTGGGTGATCAACGAATTGTTCGGCCGCCTGAAAAAAGAAGACCACACCATTTCTGACAGCCCCATGTCAGCCGAACAGCTGGGCGGTATCGTCGCGCTGATCGCCAAGGGCGATATTTCGGGCAAGATCGCCAAGGAGCTGTTTGAGATCGTCTATACCGAAGGCGGTGATCCGGCCCAGATCGTCGACGCGCGCGCCATGAAGCAGGTCACAGATACCGGCGCAATCGAAGCAGCCGTTGATCAGGTGATCGCCGATAACCCCGCGCAGGTTGAAAAGGCCAAGGCCAACCCGAAACTGGCAGGCTGGTTCGTCGGTCAGGTGATGAAAGCCACCGGCGGCAAGGCCAACCCAAAGGCTGTCAGCGATTTGGTGGCCCAAAAGCTGGCCCAGTAAGCCCCACATCTGGCACCACCTAAAGACGTGCCCGCAAGTTGTTGTGTACGCTTGTTTATTTAACACAGGGTCCAGGCGAAACCCGGTTGCGCTTGGACTTTTTTAGCCCGATTTGTTACCGTCTTCGGGCTTGAGTTGGAGGAAACCCATGCCCGTTTACGAATACAAGGTGGTGCCCGCCCCGAAAAAGGGTGTGCGCGCCAAAGGCGTAAAAGGGGGCGAAGCGCGCTTTGCCCATGCCCTGATGGATGTGATGAACAGCCATGGGGCCGACGGCTGGGAATATCAGCGCACGGATACGCTTCCCAGCGAAGAACGTTCAGGGCTGACCCATAAAACCACGGTGTTTCAGAACATGCTGATCTTTCGGCGTGTCATTGACGAACAGCCCGCAGCCGCCGCAATACCTGTGGCAGCGCCCGCTGGCGAAAGCAGCGATGCCCCCCTTCAGGATGTTTCCAAGCTCCACACCCAGGTGTTGAGCGCGGCGCAAATCCCTGATGACGGTGAGGTAGCTGCAACCACTCCGCCCGCGCCCGAAGACCGGAAAGACGAAAAACCGGAAATCGCAGCGCAGTAAGGCGTTATTGCTTAGACGTGGATTTCCAGCGCCAGCGCGTGAATCCGCCCCAGCAAATCTTTTCCCAGCGCATCATGTATCGCCCTGTGGCGGGCAACGCGCGACAATTCGGCAAACTCCGGATTGTGGATGATCACCTTGAAATGGCTTTCGCCACCTTCCTGATACCCGGCATGCCCCCTGTGGCGTTCACTTTCGTCAATCACTTCAAGCGTCTCTGGCGAAAAAGCCGCCTCCAGCTTTGAGCGAATTTCCTCTGTCCTGTTCATTTTTTTCCGCGCCCCCTTCATTCCGGCTGAAAAACGACTAAACTCTCCCGTCCGAGTCGAAAAGGTGTTTCCATGTCTAAAGATGATCCGTTTGGATTTGATATGTCTGTGTCGTCTGCAAAAAAGAAGCAGACACGCGGAAAACGCGGTATGTCCGGGGCGTTTGAAACCTCGACACGCGAATGCGAACATCCCGGCTGTAAGGAGTCCGGCAAATACCGTGCGCCCAAATCCCCCGACCATCTGGATGAATTTCTGTGGTTCTGCAAAATCCATGTGCGCGAGTACAATTTGAAATGGAATTTCTTCAACGGTGCGACCGAAGAAGAAATGGAAGAGCAGATGGACAAAGACCGCGTTTGGGAACGCGAAACCAAACCCCTGAACAAGAAAAGCGATGAACAGCGCGCCTGGTCTCGCCTGGGTGTGGACGACCCGCATCAGGTCTTGGGGGAAAACGCCACCCAGAACCCCGGAAAATCCATCACGGGAACCCGCAAACTGCCCCCCACGGAACGGCGCGCGATCGATATTCTGGAGGCCAAGGATCACTGGACCAAACCAGAGGTGCGCAAGGCCTACAAAGCCCTGATCAAAGTGCTTCACCCGGATATGAACGGCGGGGACCGCAGCCAGGAAGAACAGCTGCAGGAGGTTGTTTGGGCCTGGGAACAGATCAAGGTCAGCCGCAACTTCAGAAACTGACGCACACAGGCGGCGCGCGGTACCTGTTTAGGCCCGCGCGTCCGGCAACAAGCCAACCTTGCGCGCAACGTCACTTGCCAGGCGGTCTTTGCTATAAAGGCGCGCTATGGCCCCCTGCTCCAGAAAATCCGGGTTGGCATCGATGAATTCATCGGCCGTTTCTGCCGGAAAATGCGCCATGCGTTCGCCAATCAGGCTCATAAACGCCAGGGTCACGGTTGCGTTGTATTTTTCCGGCACCCCGGCGGATTTCGTCAGCATTTGCAGCCCGCGGGCAAAGATCAGGCTGGCCTCGAAAAATTCGTGTTTCTTCAGGGCAAGCCAGGCGGTGGCAACGTGGTCGCGATGGCTAAAGGCCTCGGGTGACAGCGTGCCTTGCGACAGGCTGTGCAACATCTCGTTATAACGGCTGCCCATCAGGATGCCCCCGCGCCTTCCTGCAGCCCGTGGCTGTCCTGGGCCGTCAGATCAAGGCCATAGACCTTTTTCAGCTGCGCGACCTTTTCAAGGGTCTCGGCAGAAAACGGCGCCTTGCCGTCAAAGGCGTGCAAAACAACACCTTCGATCAGTTCAGCGGTGGAAATATCCAACGCTTCGGCCAGCCCTTTCAGCACCTTCAAAATGCGCTTTTCGATCCGAAGGCCGGTTTGCGTACGCTCTATCTGTTTCATGATACCCCTTTTGTTATCTTGGTACCTAGGTGTCACCACCCCGAAACGTAAGCCCGAAAATGCGGCACTTTGCGTTTTTGCCTTCCGCCCCTTGCACCGCCCAGCCAAATAAGGCACCACATCGGGGTTGATCATCTGGCCCGCGCTCAGGGCAGATGTAGGATTTTAAGAATGGCGGACGGCAACATGGATATTGGCGCGAAACCGACCGAGGAAATCTCGGTTCGCGATGTTTTTGGCATCGACTCTGACATGACGGTCAAAGGCTTTGCCGACCGCTCCGACAGGGTGCCGGACGAAGATTCAACTTATAAATTCGATCCGGATACCACGCTGGCCATCCTTGCAGGCTTCAGCCACAATCGCCGCGTGATGATCCAGGGCTATCACGGCACAGGCAAATCCACCCACATCGAACAGGTGGCAAGCCGCCTGAACTGGCCCTGTGTGCGCGTCAACCTGGACAGCCACATCAGCCGGATCGACCTGATCGGCAAGGACGCCATCAAACTGGTGGATGGCAAACAAGTCACCCAGTTTCAGGAAGGGATCCTGCCCTGGGCCCTGCGCAATCCCACCGCCATCGTGTTTGATGAATACGATGCGGGGCGCGCCGACGTGATGTTCGTCATCCAGCGGGTGCTGGAAGTGGATGGTAAGCTGACGCTGCTGGACCAGAACGAAGTGATCACGCCAAACCCCTATTTCCGCCTGTTTGCCACCGCCAACACCGTTGGACTGGGCGACACCACGGGCCTGTATCACGGCACGCAGCAGATCAACCAGGGCCAGATGGACCGCTGGTCACTGGTCGCCACGCTGAACTACCTCAGCCATGACGCTGAAACCTCGATCGTGCTGTCCAAGAACCCCACCTACAACACGGACAAAGGGCGCAAAACCATCGGCCAGATGGTCACCGTTGCCGACCTGACGCGCACGGCCTTCATGAACGGGGATCTTTCCACCGTCATGTCACCGCGCACGGTCATTTCCTGGGCGCAGAACGCCCAGATCTTCCGCGATGTGGGCTATGCCTTCCGCCTGTCCTTCCTGAACAAATGTGACGAACTGGAACGCCAGACTGTGGCCGAGTTCTATCAGCGCTGCTTTGACGAAGAACTGCCGGAATCAGCGGCGAGCATGAGTCTGGGGTGAAGGGGCGGCGTTCATCACCCCCTGCGGGGAATTCTTTGCCGCCAATTGGCGTGAAGAAGCCGAATGGGGCTGAAGGACGCTCCGGCCAGGAGTTAGCGTTATGAACAAACCCACAGATAACCCGGCCGATCCGTTCAAAAAGGCGCTGGCCGAAGCCACCAAGGTCATGGCTGATGACCCCGAGCTTTCGGTCACCTATACCGTGGACCCGCCGGGGTTAAGCAATGACAGTGTGCGCCTGCCGCAGGTGACCCGCCGCATGACGCGTGACGAGGTGCTTCTTGCACGCGGCACCGCCGACGCTTTCGCCCTGCGCCATAAGTTCCACGATAGCGCCACCCACGCGCGCTATGCCCCCGAAGGCCAGATGGCGCGCGACCTTTACGAAGCGATGGAAACCGCGCGCTGCGAAGCGGTGGGCGCGCGCGTTATGCCCGGCACTGCCGGCAACATTGACGCCAAGATCGGCGCCGAGGCTGACAAACGCGGCTTTCAGCAAATCACCGCCGCCGCCGATGCCCCGCTGGCCGAAGCCGCGGGATACCTTGTGCGCCACCTTGCCACGGGGCGCGCATTGCCCGACGGCGCACAGAATGTCATGAACCTTTGGCGCGATTTCATCGAAGGTCAGGCCAGTGAAACACTTAAAGGTCTGGATGCAAACCTTTCAGATCAAAAGGAATTTGCCAAGTTCACACGCCAGGTGATCGAAGATCTGGGGTATGGGGACCAGCTGGGCGATGACCCGGACGGCGAAGATGACCAATCTGATGACGAGGCCGAGGCGGACGAGGGCGAAGAACAGGAAAACGGGACAGAGGAAAGCCCCGACAGCTCTGATGAAACAGATGCCAGCCCCGAACAGGAACAGGAAGAAACGCAGGACCAGTCCGAGGCGCAAGTCTCGCTTGATGATCTGGCCGATATGGAGATGGGTGACGAGGCTGAACTGCCCGAAGGCGAAGCCCCGCTTGACCCACCCCCGCCCGCACCGGCATCCGAGGCGGACCCGAACTACGTCGTGTACCTGCCTGAATTTGATGAAGAAATCCGCGCCGAAGATCTGGCCGAAACGGCCGAACTGGAACGCCTGCGCGCCTATCTTGATCAGCAGCTTGAACCGCTGAAGGGGGCTGTTTCCCGGCTGGCCAACAAATTGCAGCGCCGCCTTCAGGCGCAGCAGAACCGTTCATGGTCGTTTGACCTGGAAGAAGGCACACTGGACGCCGGGCGCCTGGCGCGCGTGGTGGCCAACCCAACCACGCCCCTGAGCTTTAAGCAGGAACAGGACACCGAATTTCGCGACACGGTCGTGACGCTGCTTCTGGACAACTCGGGCTCGATGCGGGGGCGGCCGATTTCGATCGCAGCAATCTGCGCAGATGTGTTGGCGCGCACCCTGGAACGCTGCCAGGTCAAGGTTGAGATTCTGGGCTTCACCACCCGTGCCTGGAAGGGTGGGATGAGCCGCGAAAAATGGCTGGCCGAAGGGCGCCCGCAGCAACCCGGCCGCCTGAACGATCTGCGTCATATCATCTATAAGTCCGCCGATGCGCCCTGGCGGCGCACCCGGCCAAATCTGGGCCTGATGATGAAAGAAGGCCTGCTGAAGGAAAACATCGACGGCGAGGCGCTGGAATGGGCGCACCGGCGCATAACATCGCGCCATGAGGCCCGCAAAATCCTGATGGTCATCTCGGATGGTGCGCCGGTTGACGACTCAACTTTGTCTGTTAACCCCGCGAATTATCTGGAAAAACACCTGCGCGATGTGATCGAAATGGTCGAAAAGCGCAAACAGGTTGAACTGCTGGCCATCGGCATCGGCCATGACGTCACGCGTTATTATGAACGCGCGGTTACGATCACGGATGTCGAACAATTGGCCGGCGCGATGACCGAACAGCTGGCCGGCCTGTTTGATCCCGATCCGCGCGCCCGCGCGCGCATGGTTGGCATAAGGAACGCAAGCTGATGTTTCAAAGCTTTGAAAGCCACGCAAACCCCGCGCAAGGGCCCGCCCGCCTGGCGCAGATACGCGCGGTGATGAAAGCGGACAACCTGGATGCTTTTCTGATCCCACGTGCCGATGCGCATCAGGGCGAATATGTTGCGGCATGCGACGCGCGCCTGGAATGGCTGACCGGGTTCACGGGATCTGCCGGGTTTTGCATCGCCCTGCATGACACCGCAGGCGTGTTCATCGACGGGCGATACCGCAATCAGGTGCGCAGCCAGGTGGATCTGGCCCATTTCACCCCCGTCCACTGGCCCGAAACCCAACCCGGGCCCTGGCTGTTGGAAAACCTTGGCGATGGCGGGCGCATCGGGTTTGACCCCTGGCTTCACACCGCGGCCGAGGTTGCGACAATTGAAAAGGCCCTTGCCGGGCGCGGTTTCGCCATGGTCGCCAGCGAAAACCTGGTGGATCAGATCTGGGATGATCGCCCGCCTGCCCCCCAGGGCCAGATCACGCCTCAGCCGGTGGAGTTTGCCGGCAAATCCCACGAAGACAAGCGCGCAGAGCTGGCACAAGGCCTGCGCGAGGCCGGCCAAAAGGCGGCCGTTATCACATTGTCTGACAGTATAGCCTGGCTGTTGAACATCCGTGGCGACGATATTGCGCGCATCCCGATCGTTCAGGGCTTTGCGATCCTGCATGACAGCGGGCGGGTGGATTTCTTCACCCACCCATCGCGCAACAGGTCCATCGGCGTGCATCTGGGCCCCGAGGTCCGGCTTTATTCGGACGAGGAATTTGAAACCGCGCTTGCCGGGCTGGCAGGCGCTGTGCGGGTCGATAAGGCAACCGCACCGGCGGCTGTTTCGCGCATATTGGAGCAGGCCGGGGTTGAATGTGTGTGGGGCGATGACCCCTGCATCCTGCCCAAGGCCTGCAAGAATGATGTGGAAATTGCCGGCGCGCGCGCCGCACATTTGCGCGATGGCGCAGCGATGGTCGAATTCCTGACCTGGTTTGACGCGACCGTCACCAAAACCCGCCTGACCGAAGTGGACGTTGTGTGCGAACTGGAGGCCCAACGCCGCGCCACCAACGCCCTGAAAGACATCAGCTTTGACACCATCGCCGGGGCGGGCCCGAATGGCGCCATCATGCATTACCGCGTGACATCTGAAACCAGCCGCAATCTGGCAGCCGGCGATATTCTGGTGCTTGATAGCGGCGGGCAGTATCAGGATGGCACAACCGATATCACCCGCACGCTGCCAATTGGCGATGTGGCGCATGACGAAAAAGTGTGCTTTACCCGCGTGTTACAAGGCATGATTGCCATAAGTCGCGCGATTTTTCCACGCGGTTTGGCCGGGCGGGACCTGGATGCGCTGGCGCGCTATCCCCTGTGGCTGGCCTATCAGGATTTCAACCACGGCACCGGCCATGGCGTTGGCAGCTACCTGTCTGTTCACGAAGGGCCGCAGCGCATTTCCAAAGTGTCAGATGTGCCTCTTCAGCCGGGAATGATCCTGTCAAATGAACCGGGGTATTACCGGGATGGGGCCTTTGGCATCCGGATCGAAAACCTGCTGGCCGTGCAAACGGCCACGCGCCCGCAGGGCGGGGATGATCGGGACATGCTGTGTTTTGAAACCCTTGCCTACACGCCAATTGACCGGCGCATGATCGTTGCCGATATGTTGAACGGGGACGAACGCGCCTGGCTGAATGCCTATCACCAGAAGACGCTGGAAAAGCTGTCAGGCCGGTTGAGCGGTGCTGCTAAAGCGTGGTTAACGGCCGCATGTGCGCCGATTTAACAGGACAAGCCCCCTGATCATCTGCTAGCCTCGCGCGATCCAGAACAGGGGTGTAAGAGCATGTCGAACCATATCAAGATTCGCAAGGCACAGGGCGTGTGGGTCGTGCGCGCAGGGGGCGCCGTGCTGGGGGAAACCAAAGCGGCGCTGGAGCTGAGCGAAGGTGATTACCCCGCCGTGATCTATTTTCCGCGCGCCGATATCGCCATGGCGTTGCTTGAACCTTCTGACACGGCCAGCCATTGCCCCCATAAGGGCGATGCCCGGTATTTTTCGATTCAGGCCCGCAGCCGCCTGATCGAAGATGCGGCCTGGAGTTACGAAACCCCGCTGGACGAGGTGGGCGAGATCGCCGGCTACCTTGCGTTTTTCCCGGATAAAGTCACGGTCGAGCAGCTTTAAACCCTCAGACCATCGGGGTGCTAAGCCTGCCCCCCGCAACCGCGCCGGCCACACCTGTGGTTGACGGGCAGGATGTGGGCAGGCCACGCGCCACGCGCACCGCAAGATAGGCAAAAGCCTGCGCTTCCAGCATATCACCGTTCAGGCCAACCGATTCCACAGGCGCCACCGGGCAGTTCAGCGCCGCCTGAAGCCCCGCCATGATCGCCGGATTCTTGCGCCCGCCGCCGGTGACAAAAACCTTTGACGGCCCTGTGGGGCAATGTTCCATCCCACGGGCAACCGCCGCCACCACACAGGCCACAAGCGTTGCCGCCGCATCTTCGACGCTCAGATCACAAACCGCCTGCGACAGGCCCGCAAACGCCCCCCGGTCCAGCGATTTGGGGGGCATGCGAAAGAAATACGCATCCTCCAGAAAGGTGGTGACAACCGTTGGGTCGGCCGTACCGCGCAGCGCCAGCGCGCCGTCTTCGTCACAGCTGCGCGACAGGCGCGCGGCCATCAGATCATCCAGCGGGGCGTTCGCCGGGCCGGTGTCAAAAGCCAGCAGCGCGCCTTTGTCTTCGGGGGCATCTTTTGACGGATCCACCCAGGTCAGGTTGCCCACCCCGCCCAGGTTCACAAACACGATCGGCGCCTTTGCGGCGATCCATTTGGCGCAGGCAAAGTGAAAGAACGGCGCCAAAGGCGCGCCCTGCCCGCCCAGTTGCATATCTGCGCTGCGAAAATCTGAAACGACCGGCAGGTTCAGAACCTCGGCCAGAACCTGCCCATCCCCGGCCTGATGGGTGGCGCCTGCCTGTGGGTCATGCGCCAGGGTCTGGCCATGAAACCCGATGACATCCGCCCCGGTGAACCCTGACAGCAGGCTGGCATGCGCGGTCTCGACCACCTCGGCGGCGGCCACGGTGGGCGTGTCCTGTGGCCAGCACCCCAATGCGGCGCGGATCACAGCGCGCTCTGCCCCGGTGTAGGCCCTGTAAGCGGTTGCGCCAAATTCAGAAATTTGCACACCATCGGTTTTCAAAAGGGCAGCATCCACGCCATCCAGCGATGTCCCTGACATTGTACCCAACGCCCAGATTGCCCCCGGCTTCAACATGGCCTTCCCCTTTGCGCGACCCCTTGATATAGGGGGTTTCTACGCCAAACATGGACCGAATTGATATGACCTACCACCCAAAATCAGACTTCCTGCGCGTGATGATCGAACGCGGCTTTCTTGCCGATTGCACCGATTATCAAAGCCTGGACGAGGCTTTGATCAATGGTGTGGTTCCCGCCTATATCGGTTTTGACGCCACAGCGTCATCCTTGCACGTCGGATCGCTGATCCAGATCATGATGCTGCGCTGGCTGCAAAAGACCGGGCACAAGCCCATCGTCCTGATGGGCGGGGGCACCACGAAGGTGGGGGATCCTTCCTTCAGGGCCGAAGAACGCCCCCTGATGACAGATGATCAGATCAACGCCAATATCGATGGTATCCGGCAGGTCTTTTCCACCTATGTCACCTTTGGCGATGGCGCGACGGATGCGGTTATGGTCAATAACGACGAATGGCTTTCAGGGCTGAAATACCTGGAATTCCTGCGCGATATCGGGCGCCATTTTTCGGTCAACCGGATGCTTTCGTTTGAAAGCGTGAAATCGCGGCTGGACCGGGAACAATCGCTTTCATTCCTGGAATTCAACTACATGATCCTTCAGGCCTATGATTTCCTGGAGCTGAACCGGCGCTATGGCTGCCGCCTGCAGATGGGCGGATCTGACCAATGGGGCAATATCGTCAACGGTATTGATCTGACCCGCCGGGTTCTGGAAAACGAAATCTACGGTCTAACCTCGCCGCTTCTGACCACCTCGGACGGCAAAAAAATGGGCAAATCGCAGGATGGTGCCGTGTGGCTGAATGCCGATATGCTTTCGCCCTACGAATTCTGGCAGTTCTGGCGCAATACCACGGATGCCGATGTGGGCCGGTTCCTGAAACTTTACACGGAACTGCCGCTGGAAGAATGTGACCGGCTGGGCGCGCTTTCGGGCAGCGGCATCAACGAAGCAAAGATCGTGCTGGCCAACGAGGTGACAGCGCTGGCCCATGGGCGCGACACGGCCGATGCCGCACAGGCCACGGCGCGCGAAGTCTTTGAAAAAGGTGGCACCGGGGAAGACCTGCCAACCCTTGCGCTGACGGCTGACGAAATTGGCGAAGGCATCTCGATCGTGCAGCTTATCACGCGCTCGGGCCTGGCCAAATCCGGCAAAGAAGCCAAGCGCCTGATCGCTGACAATGGCGCGCGCCTGAACGATGCGCCGCTGACGGATGCGGGCCTGATGGTCATCGCAGGTGATCTGGGCCAGCCCATCAAGCTTTCCGCCGGTAAAAAGCGCCACGCGCTGGTCACCCTGGCGTCCTGACGCGGGGCGCAATTTGCGTGACACAATCTTTGGTCCCCCCTATCGGGGGGCCAAAACGCTTGCTAGGGTTCGTCAGGCTATTTTGCAGGACAACCCGATGACGCCGATCAACCCTTTCATGTCTGAAACCCCCTTCCCCCCGATCATGCAGGCGCAACGCTGGGTGCAGGACGCACATGCCCCGCGCGACCGTGCCCTGATCAATGTCAGCCAGGCCGCGCCCACAGATCCGCCCCCCGCCGCCCTGCGCCAGGCCATTGCCGAGGCCGCGTTGAATGACCCATCCGTGCATCTGTATGGCCCGGTTCTGGGGCGCCCTGATCTGCGTGCCCAGGTGGCGCAGGAATGGACGGCAAGCTATGGTGGTGCAATCAGCAGCGCGCAGGTCGCCATCACCGCAGGTTGCAATCAGGCCTTTTGTGCCGCAATCGCCACCCTGGCCCGGACCGGGGATGAGGTTATCCTGCCAAGCCCCTGGTATTTCAGCCATAAAATGTGGCTTGATATGTCCGGCATCACCACCGTTCCGCTGATCACCGGGGCCGAGTTGCTGCCTGATCCGGATCGCGCCGCCGCCCTGATTACACCGCGCACACGCGCCATTGTTCTGGTCACGCCCAACAATCCGGGCGGTGTGGAATACCCGGCCGATCTGGTGCATGCCTTTTACAGGCTGGCGCGCGACAATGGCCTGGCACTGATCATCGATGAAACCTACCGCGATTTTGACAGCCGCCCATCCCCGCCCCACGATCTGTTTGGTGAAGCGGACTGGCCCGCCACCCTGATCCAGCTTTACAGTTTTTCCAAAGCCTACCGCCTGACCGGGCACCGCGTGGGTGCGATTGTTGCGGGGTGCGAACGCCTGGCCCAGGTCGAAAAATTTCTGGATTCCGTCACCATCTGCCCCAATCAGCTGGGCCAGCACGCCGCCCTTTGGGGCATGCAAAACCTGTCACAGTGGCTGACGGGGGCGCGCGCCGAAATTCTGGACCGCCGCGCCGCCATCGAAGAAGGGTTTGCGCAGCTTGGCGGGGGCTGGTCCCTTTTGGGGGCGGGTGCCTATTTTGCCTATGTGACACACCCCTATCAGGCCCCATCGCCCGAGGTGGCGAAAACCATGGTGGAAAAGGCTGGGATACTGGCCCTTCCGGGCAGCATGTTTACCCCTGACGGGGATGCAGACGGGCTGCGCCAGATGCGATTTGCCTTTGCAAATGTGGATCGTACCGGCATTGCAGAGCTGTTTCGGCGCCTTGCAGCCCTGTCCATGTGATTTCAGGCGCAGTCTTTGGTTGGCATTCGCTGCTGCGTGACCTAAAACCCTGTGACTGTTGAGCAAACGAACGGGCGCGATCATGGCAAGCAAAACTTCCCGCACTTTAGTCTGGATCATTCTGGCCTTGGTCATTGTGGGCCTCGTGGGCTTTGGCTCACGCAATTTTGGCGGCGGGGTCAGCACCGTGGGTGCGGTCGGCAGTACCGAGATTGACGCGGGGCGGTATTTCCGCGAATTGCGGTCTGAACTGAATGCGTTTCAGGCCTCGACAGGTCAGTCTTTGACCATGGTGCAGGCACAGGCCTACGGGATAGACCGCATGGTGCTGGACCGGGTAATTTCGTCAGCGGCACTGGACAATGAAACCACGCGCCTGGGCATTTCTGTGGGCGACACGGAAATTCGAAACCAGGTTGTCGAAATTCGGGCCTTTCAGGGCGTTGACGGCAAATTTGACCGCGAAGCTTACAATTTCGCCCTTAAGCAATCGGGCATGACAGCCTCTGAGTTCGAGGCAAGCCTGCGCGCCGACGTATCGCGCACAATTCTGCAAGCTGCGGTGGCCAATGGCGTCACCACATCACCTGTATATACCGATACGCTGTTCAACTACGCACGCGAAACGCGCGATTTCACCTGGGCCTCACTTGGCCCGGCGGCGTTGGAGGCAACGCTTTCCACGCCGACCCAGGACGCGCTGAACACCTATTACGAGGCCAATCCGGCGCAGTTTACACTGCCTGAAACCAAAAAGATCACATACGTCTGGCTGAACCCCGAAACCCTGATCGATACCATCAGCGTGGACGAGGCCGACCTGCGCGCGGTTTATGACAACCGGATCAGCGAATATGTGGTTCCAGAGCGGCGCATCGTGGAACGCCTTGTCTTTGGCTCGCAGCAGGAAGCACAGGGCGCCGCAGATGCGCTGACCGCTGGCACAACCGATTTTGAAACCCTTGTTGGTGAACGCGGGCTGACCCTGCCGGACGTCGACCTTGGCGATGTGTCACAGGCAGAACTGGGCGCGGCGGGTGACGCGGTGTTCGCCCTGACAGAACCGGGCATTGCCGGGCCTGTTGAAAGTGGTCTGGGCCCTGCCCTGTTCCGCATGAATGCCATTCTGGCGGCGCGTGAAACCAGCTTTGATGACGCAAAAGACGCGCTGCATGGCGAAGCTGCGGCCGACCGCGCACGCCGTTTGGTGGGCGATCTTGTGCCTGAACTGGATGACCTGCTGGCCGGTGGTCTGACACTGGAAGATCTGGCCGTGGAACATGAGATGGAGCTGGGCAAGATTGACTGGGTCACAGGCCTGGACACCGGCATCGCCGCCTATGATTCCTTTCGCGAGGCCGCGGCGGCCATCACCACAGATGACTACCCAACCATCATGCTGACGGCCGATGGCGGGATCTTTGCCATGCGTCTGGACGAAATCGCCGCCCCCCGCCTGCAGGACCTGGAAGAGGTGCGCGCAGATGTTGTTGCCGGCTGGAAGGTCGAAGAAACCAACCGCCTTCTGAAAATTCAGGCCGAAGGTTATCTGCCGCAGTTTGGCGCCGGTGAAAGCCCCTCCAGCCTTGGCATGACCGAGATCACGGAAAATGGCGAAACCCGCGATGGGTTCCTGGCCGGCACCCCGCCTGATTTCTTCGCTCAGGTGTTTGAAATGGCCCCGAACGAATGGCGTGTGATCGAAGATGCGAATGGTGTCGTTCTGGTGCGTCTGGATGCCATCAATGCCGCCGACCACAATTCTGAAGAGGCACAGGCCACCAAGGCGAATTTCTCCCAGCGCACCGCGCAGGAAATTGGCCTGGATATCGAAGCTGCCTTCTCTCAGACCCTGCAATCGCAGGCCGGGATCACCCTGAACCAGGCCGTGATCAATTCCATCCACAGCCAGTTCCCCTGACGGAGGCCGCCCGTGCCGCTGACACCATCCTTTGACGACTTCGAAGCAGGCTGGAACGCCGGTAAAAACCAGGTTGTCTATACCCGCCTGGCCGCGGATCTGGATACGCCTGTTTCTTTGATGCTGAAATTGACAGAGGCACGCAAAGACAGTTTCGTGCTGGAAAGTGTCACTGGCGGCGAAGTGCGCGGGCGCTATTCCATCGTTGGGATGAAACCTGATCTGATCTGGGATTGCCGCGGCACAGAAAGCCGCCTGAACCGGCAGGCCCGGTTTGACGCAGACGCGTTTGAACCCCTTGAAGGCGATCCGCTGGAAACCCTGCGCGCGGTTCTGGCAGAAAGCCGCATTGATCTGCCCGATGATCTGCCGGCCTCGGCCGCCGGGCTGTTTGGCTATCTGGGCTATGACATGATCCGCCTTGTGGAACATCTGCCCAACGTCAACCCGGACCCTTTGGGGCTGCCGGATGCGATGATGCTGCGCCCGTCGGTGGTGGCGGTTCTGGATGGCGTCAAGGGCGAAGTGACCCTGGTGGCGCCGGCCTGGGTGGGCTCTGGCCTGTCGGCAAAGGCCGCTTATGCGCAGGCCGCAGAGCGGGTTATGGATGCCCTTCGCGATCTTGAAAGATCCGCCTTTGCGGAAAGCCGCGATCTGGGCGAAGCCACGCCGACCGGCGCGTTGGTTTCAAATTTCGCCAAGCCCGATTATCTGGCGGCCGTTGAAAAAGCCAAGGATTACATCCGCGCCGGCGACATCTTTCAGGTTGTGCCTTCGCAGCGCTGGACGCAGGATTTCACCCTGCCGCCATTTTCGCTTTACCGCAGTTTGCGGCGCACCAACCCGTCGCCTTTCATGTTCTATTTCAACTTCGGCGGCTTTCAGGTTGTCGGCGCCAGCCCGGAAATCCTGGTGCGTGTTTTCGGGGATGAGGTTACGATCCGCCCGATCGCTGGCACCCGCGTGCGCGGCGCCACCCCTGAAGAAGACCGCGCGCATGAAGAAGACCTTTTGTCAGACGAAAAAGAACTGGCCGAACACCTGATGTTGCTGGATCTGGGCCGCAATGATGTGGGGCGCGTTGCAAAGATAGGCACCGTGCATCCGACCGAAGAATTCATCATCGAACGTTATTCCCACGTCATGCACATCGTTTCAAACGTGGTGGGTGAACTCAGCGATGATCACGATGCGCTGTCGGCCCTTCTGGCCGGCCTGCCCGCGGGCACCGTGTCAGGCGCCCCAAAAGTGCGCGCGATGGAAATTATTGACGAGCTGGAGCCTGAAAAGCGCGGCGTTTACGGCGGTGGCGTGGGGTATTTCGCCGCCAACGGGGATATGGATATGTGTATCGCCCTGCGCACGGCCGTGGTGAAGGACGAAAAGCTTTACATTCAGGCCGGCGGTGGCGTGGTTTACGATTCCGACCCCGAGGCCGAATTCCAGGAAACCGTGAACAAATCCAAAGCCATCCGCATGGCCGCTGAAACGGCTGGCATGTTCGCGCGCAAATCTTCCAACTGATCGCCCCTCCCCATTGGGCCGCCGACAAACGGGCGAATGGGGCAAAAGGGCTGCCGGTTTTGGGCGATGCCTATTGGCCCAGCATCCATTGCCCATCCGGGAAAAAGGCGTGAAACGCAAAGGCGAACATCACGTCATGCGCCAGATCTGCCCCCGCCCCGTCGCGCACCCGGATCGATCCCACATCACGCCCATCGGCGATACGATCTGCATCCAGCGCCGATGCCTGGCCGTGCACCCATGAAATGACAACACCGGATTCACGCAGCTCTCCGACCCTGGTCAGGCGTGTCAGGGGCCAGGCCTTATTCCCCACCCGCACCACGCGCGCCAGTGCAGGGATATCATGGGGGGGCATGGCGCCGGAAAACAGGAATGGGCGCGCAGCACTGTCATACCCCCGGTATGGGTTGCGCCCATAGGCGCGCCCAAAAGCGGGCTGTGCCATCACCAGCCCGGCGGGGTTGCGGGTTTTGAACTGTGCCCAGCTTTCCATCCAGGCCGGGATCTGCGCCAACTGACGGCCCGTGTACTGCCCGACGATCCCGGTGCCCACCGCCTGCTGCCACCAGCTTTGCGTTTCGCGGTCAAACATCACCATGTCCGAATTGCGCAGCTTTCCCGACACTCCGAAATTCAGAACCTGCCCGTCAACGCGCCTGTCAAATACCAGCCCCGAATTGCACAGCGGGCAAAAGGTGACGGCCACCGGCACGCCACCAACCACATCATTCACAATCTCATGCCAGGTCAGATAGCGGACCGGATAGGCGCGTGGGGCGGCACCGGCCATTTCCAGGGTGATCACAGGTTCGCGCGGGCCGATCCGGGTTTCCTGTGCCACGCCAGTGAAAGACGGGTCGGACAAGGCCGGTATCCCATCCTTTGGCGGGCCGCCCGAAAGGATTTCGCCCCAGTTTTCAACGCTGGTGGTGGTGAAATCGGTCTTTGGCCATTCGTATTTCCAGAACGAAGGATCGGCGCGCAGATCACTTGCCACCAATCCAAGGCCTATCGCCAGAACTGTCAGGATCAAACGCATGCGGGGCCCCCTTTTGCCTGCCCGGTCTTTGTACAACCGTGCCAGCGAAAGAAGGCCCCGCCTAGCCCCGCTCACGCGGGTTTGAGAAGATGTCAATCGATCACGCGGACCGTTTCCATCACATCAGGTGCGCCGATCACAGCCCCATTTGGGCCTTCACCCTTCTTGATCGCCTGCACAACGTCAAAGCCCGATGCCACCTGCCCGATCACCGTGTATTTCCCGTTCAGGAAATCGCCCGGTGCGAACATGATGAAAAACTGGCTGTTGGCGCTGTTGGGGCTGGAAGAGCGTGCCATACCAACAGTTCCGGCCACATAGGGAATTTCCGAAAATTCGGCAGGCAAATCGGGCCGCGATGAGCCGCCTGATCCAGCGCGGCTCATATCGCCGCCCTTACGGCCAAATTCCACATCCCCCGTCTGGGCCATGAAACCATCGATCACGCGGTGAAACACGACGCCGTCATAGGCGCCCGATTGCGCAAGTGCGGTGACCTGCTCCACATGCCTGGGCGCAACCTCGGGGAACAGATCGATCAAGATCACCCCGTTTGCTTCGCCGCTCACGGTGATTTCCAACTGCGCCCCACCCGCGCCCGGAACAGCATTGCTGACTTCGGGCTCTGGCTGAGGAAGGGTTGTGAAATAATAGACGACGACCAGCGCCACACCTGCAAGAAACAGGATCAGCGCAGGGATCGTGCCCTTACGCATCTGCGGCAACCTTCACGCTGATCATCTTATCCGGGTTCGCAGGCGGCTCGCCCCGGGTGATGTCATCCACATGTTCCATGCCCGAAATCACACGGCCATAAACGGTGTATTGGCCGTTCAGGAAATGGTTGTCACCAAAGTTGATGAAGAACTGGCTGTTCGCGCTGTCCGGGTTGGCCGAACGTGCAGCACCAAGGGTGCCACGATCATGGGGCAGCTTTGAAAACTCAGCCGGAACATTGCCCAGATCGGACCCGCCGGTGCCGGCCATGCGCAGATCACCGCCATTGTCGGTGTTGCCGTGCTGTACATCGCCGGTCTGCGCCATGAAGCCTTCGATCACGCGGTGGAACACCACGCCGTCATAGGCGCCCGAACGCGCCAGGTCTTTCATGCGGGCGCTGTGCAGCGGTGCAACGTCTGGCAAAAGCTCGATCGTGACGGTGCCACCCTTCAGTTCGATCAGGATGGTGTTTTCGGGGTCTTTGATATCGGCCATCTGGCTCTCCTTTTTGTTCAAACTTGCGCAGAACCTATGCGCGCAGAGGCAAAAGTGAAAGGGGGGATCGCTTTGCCGCATTGACCTTCGCGCCATGTTATTGTGTCTGGGCGGAACGAAACACGCGGGAGGATACCAAAATGACATGGAAAACGCTGGACGATATGGACCTGAACGGCAAAGTCGTGCTGACACGGGTTGATATCAACGTGCCCACATCTGACGGGAAAGTCACCGACAACACCCGCATCCTGCGCATTCTTCCAACCATCAGGGATATCATCGCCCAAGGCGCAAAACCCGTGCTGCTGGCCCATTTTGGCCGCCCCAAAGGTCAGCGCGTGGCGGAAATGTCGCTTGAGGTGGTGCGCCCGGCGCTGCAAGAGGCACTTGGCCTGCCGGTAAGCTTTGCCAGTGATTGCATCGGCGGCCCTGCGAAAGAAGCCGTGGCCGCAATGACTGCGGGCCAGGTTCTGCTGCTGGAAAACACCCGCTTTCACGCCGGCGAAACCGCCAATGACCCCGCCTTCGCGGCCTCGCTGGCGGCCTTGGGCAATGTCTACTGCAATGATGCGTTTTCCGCCGCCCACCGCGCGCATGGTTCAACCGAAGGCATCGCGCGCCTGCTGCCATCCTGTGCCGGGCGCCTGATGCAGGCCGAACTTTCCGCGCTTGAGGCCGCTTTGGGAGAGCCAAAGCGCCCCGTCGTCGCCGTTGTGGGCGGGGCCAAGGTTTCCACAAAGCTTGACCTGCTGGGCAATCTGGTGGGCAAGGTCGATCACCTGGTGATCGGCGGGGGCATGGCCAATACCTTCCTGGCCGCGCAGGGCATTGATGTGGGGAAATCCCTGGCGGAACATGACATGACCGCCACCGCGCTTGAGATTGTCGAAAAGGCCCGCCAGGCGGGGTGCGAAATTATCCTGCCATCGGACGTGGTGGTGGCCCGTGAATTCGCCGCACATGCCGCCAATGAAACCCTGCCCGCCGATGCCTGCCCGCAGGACGCCATGATTCTGGATGCCGGCCCGGATACGGTGGCCCGTATCGCCGGCTGTTTTGAGAATGCCAAAACCCTGATCTGGAACGGCCCGCTTGGCGCCTTTGAGATCGAGCCCTTTGACATGGCCACCAACGCCGCCGCCGCAAAAGCGGCCGAACTTTCACGCAACGGCGCGCTGATTTCAGTGGCCGGCGGGGGGGATACGGTTGCAGCCCTGAACAAGGCGGATGCGGCGAAGGATTTCACCTATATCTCCACCGCCGGTGGCGCGTTTCTGGAATGGATGGAAGGCAAAACCCTGCCCGGCGTCGCCGCACTGGAGGCCTGAAACCGCGCCGTGCGACTGTTAGCGCGACCATAATTGAAACCTCGTGCCTGCTCAACTAGAAGCGATGGCACGGGGGTATTCCTCGGTATGCAATATCATCACGGGTGGGAATACAGATGCCAAATCAGGACCAATTGAACCAAATCGCGACAGGCAAAGGGTTCATCGCGGCCCTGGATCAAAGCGGCGGTTCCACCCCCAAAGCGCTGCGCCTGTATGGGGTCGGCGAAGACGCTTATGCGGATGAGGCGCAGATGTACGACCTTATCCACGCCATGCGCGCACGCATCGCCCGATCCCCGGCCTTTACGGGTGAAAAGATCATCGGCGCGATTTTGTTTGAGATGACGATGGACCGCGAAATTGACGCGAAACCATCCGCGACCTACCTGTGGGAAGAACGCGGGGTGGTGCCCTTTCTGAAAATCGACAAGGGCCTTGCCGGGCAGGAAAACGGCGTTCAGCTGATGAACCCCATGCCTGATCTGGATGCAACGCTGACGCGCGCCGTGGCCGCCGGCATTTTTGGCACCAAAATGCGTTCGGTCATCAACGCGGCAGATACGCAGGGCATTCGCGCCATCGTTGCGCAACAATTTGACGTGGCAAAACAGATACTTGCCAAAGGTTTGATCCCGATTGTTGAACCAGAGGTCACGATCTCTATCGCAGATAAGGGTGCGGCCGAAGACATCCTGCTGGCAGAACTGACACGCGCGCTGGATGGGCTGGACGCAGATCAGCAGGTGATGCTGAAACTGAGCCTTCCCAACACCGCCAATCAGTACCAGCCCCTGGTTGACCACCCACGCGTGCTGCGGGTTGTGGCGCTGTCAGGCGGGTATGACCGGGAAACCGCCAATACGCTTCTTTCCCAAAACACCGGCGTTATCGCCAGCTTTTCACGCGCGTTGACCCAGGGCCTTGATGCCAGCCAAAGCGACGATGCGTTTGACGCGATGCTGGCAGATGCGATTGACGGGATTTACAGCGCTTCGGTTGCCGGCTGAGTCATCAGGCGGTTGATTCAAAAAGAGATTCACAAAGTTTAACGGCTGTGCCATACTGCCTGCAATCGCCCGAAAGTGGCGAACGACGAGGCAGACATGAGCACAGCACGCAAACAGCCGGCATTAGGTGGCGCCCTTTATTTACTGGGGGCGTTTTTGTTGTGCCTGTATTTCACCTTTGCCAGTGTGCAGGGTGATTTCGGCCTGTTCAGGCGCGTTCAGATTGATGCCGAGGCGGACGCCCTGCGCGCTGAACGCAGCATTCTGGAACATGAAATCACCGCGCTGACAAACAAAACGATGCGCCTGTCCGACAATTTCCTTGATCTTGATCTTCTGGATGAACAGGCGCGCGATGTTTTGGGCATGGTGCGCGCTGACGAAGTTGTCATTCGCTAATCATCCACCTGCAAATCCCCCCCGGAACCAGACGCGCAAAATTTCTGTCGAGATTTTTTTCAAACTGCGATATAATATAGTTTAACACTAAACTAATCTTAGACCCGCAGAGGAGCCCCCTCCATGGCCACCCGGAAAAGTGATAAGAAACCAAACACTTCCAAAGAAGAACTGCTTGAATTTTACCGTGAAATGCTGCTGATCCGTCGATTCGAAGAAAAGGCCGGTCAGCTGTATGGCATGGGGCTTATCGGTGGATTTTGCCATCTATACATCGGGCAAGAGGCTGTTGTGGTTGGGCTGGAGGCCGCCACAGAAGAAGGCGACAAGCGCATCACATCCTACCGCGATCACGGCCATATGCTGGCCTGTGGCATGGACCCCAAGGGCGTGATGGCCGAACTGACCGGGCGCGAAGGTGGTTATTCGCGCGGCAAGGGCGGTTCGATGCACATGTTTTCGCGCGAAAAGCATTTTTACGGCGGCAACGGCATTGTGGGCGCACAGGTGCCCATCGGGACCGGCCTGGCCTTTGCCGATAAGTATAAGGAAAACGGGCGCGTGACATTCGCCTATTTTGGCGACGGCGCAGCCAACCAGGGGCAGGTCTACGAAAGCTTCAACATGGCCGAGCTTTGGATGCTTCCCGTGATCTACGTGATCGAAAACAACCAATACGCCATGGGCACTGCGCTGAAACGCTCCTCGGCCACACCGGAACTTTATACGCGCGGTGCGGCCTTCAACATCCCCGGTGAATCGGTGGATGGCATGGATGTTCTGGCCGTGAAGGCCGCTGCTGAAAAGGCAATCGCCCACTGCCGTGCGGGTAAGGGGCCATATATTCTGGAAATGAAAACATACCGTTATCGCGGCCATTCAATGTCGGACCCGGCAAAATACCGGACCCGCGAAGAGGTGCAGAAAGTGCGCGAGGAACGCGATGCGATCGACCATGTGCGCGAACTGATCCTGCAGGGCAAGCATGCGGGCGAAGATGACCTGAAGGCCATCGACAAGGAAATTAAGGCGATCGTGAACGAAGCCGCCGATTTCGCCAAAACAAGCCCCGAGCCCGCACTTGAAGAGCTTTATACGGATATCTACGCGTAAGCGTCTGGACAGACTGGAGAATACGATATGACGATTGAAATCCTGATGCCCGCGCTGTCCCCCACGATGGAGGAAGGGACGCTTGCAAAATGGTTGGTGAAAGAAGGCGACACCGTTGCCGCAGGTGATGTGATCGCCGAGATCGAGACCGACAAGGCCACGATGGAGTTTGAGGCCGTTGACGAAGGCACAATGGGCAAAATTCTGATTGCGGAAGGCAGCGAGGGTGTGAAGGTCAACACCCCCATCGCCGTGCTGATCGAAGAAGGCGAAAGCGCCGATGACATCGCGTCATCCAGCCCGGCGCCGGCCCCTGCCCCGGCCTCTGCCGCGCAGGCCCCTGCCCCTGCCCCGGCTGCACCGGATACGCCAGCCGCGCCTGTGGTTCAAACCATCCCTCAGGAACCCGAAGTGCCCGCCGGCACCCAGATGAAGCCCACCCCGGTACGCGAAGCCCTGCGCGACGCGATGGCCGAAGAAATGCGCCGCGATGAAGACGTGTTTCTGATGGGCGAAGAGGTGGCCGAATATAATGGCGCCTATAAGGTCAGCCAGGGCATGCTGGATGAATTCGGCGCCAAACGTGTGATCGACACCCCGATCACCGAACATGGGTTTACCGGCCTGGCGGTCGGTGCGGCCTTTGGCGGCCTGCGCCCCATCGTCGAATTCATGACGTGGAACTTTGCCATGCAGGCAATTGACCAGATCATCAACTCGGCAGCCAAAACCCGCTATATGTCGGGCGGTCAGATGACCTGCCCGATCGTGTTTCGCGGTGCCAATGGGGCCGCCGCGCGGGTGGGTGCACAACACAGCCAGGATTTTGCGGCCTGGTATGCACAGGTTCCGGGCCTGCATGTGGCCATGCCCTATTCCGCAGCCGATGCCAAAGGCCTGCTGAAAACCGCCATTCGCGGGGATACCCCGGTGGTGTTTTTGGAAAATGAGCTGATTTACGGCACCAGTTTCGATGTGCCGGTGATGGATGATTACACCATCCCCTTTGGCAAGGCCCGTATCTGGCGCGAAGGCAGCGATGTCACGCTGGTCAGCTTTGGCGCCGGCATGCAGTGGACGCTGAAGGCCGCCGATGAACTGGCCAAGGAAGGCATCAGCGCCGAGGTGATCGATTTGCGCACCCTCAGGCCGATGGATACCGATGCGGTGATCCGCAGCGTTCAGAAAACCAACCGCTGCGTCACGGTCGAAGAAGGCTGGCCCGTGGCCAGCATCGGCAACCACATCTCGGCCGTATTGATGCAGGAGGCGTTTGATTATCTGGACGCCCCCGTCATCAACTGCACCGGCAAGGATGTTCCGATGCCCTACGCGGCAAACCTTGAAAAACTGGCGCTTGTGACCGTGAAAGAGGTCATGGACGCTGTAAAAGCCGTCACCTACCGGTAAGGGGAAAGACAGATGCCAACGGAAATTCTGATGCCCGCGCTTTCTCCTACGATGGAAGAAGGCACGCTTGCAAAATGGCTGGTCAAGGAAGGTGATGAGGTCGCGTCGGGTGATCTGATCGCTGAGATCGAGACTGACAAGGCGACGATGGAGTTCGAAGCTGTTGACGAAGGTGTCATTGGCAAGATTCTGGTGCCTGAAGGGTCAGAAGGTGTGGCGGTAAACACGCCCATCGCGGTGCTGATCGAAGAAGGGGAAAGTGCTGCTGACATCGCCGCAGCGGCCCCCGCAGCTGCACCTGCACCAGTGGCCGCCGCTGCTGCGGCACCGGCATCGGCGCCTGCGACCCAACCGGCCGCGGCACCGGGCGCCCCCGCCCCCGCCGCCCCACAGGCAGCGGATGGCGCACGCATTTTCGCATCCCCCCTGGCGCGGCGCATCGCGGCGGACAAGGGGATCGATCTTGGTCAGGTCACAGGCTCTGGCCCGAAAGGGCGCATCGTCAAGGCAGATGTAGAAGGGCGTGGGGCCAGTGCACCGGCGCCTGTCGCCACCCCCGCTGGCACCCCCGCCAGCACCCCGGCAGCACCCGCCCCGGCCCCGGTATCGGCCAGCACCATCGCGCGGATGTACGAAGGGCGCGAATACACCGAAATCCCCCTGGATGGGATGCGCAAGGTGATTGCCGCACGCCTGACCGAGGCCAAATCGACCATCCCGCATTTTTATCTGCGCCGTGATATTCAGCTGGACGCGCTGCTGGCGTTCCGCAGTCAGATCAACGCGCAACTTGAACCGCGTGGCGTGAAGCTTTCGGTCAATGATTTTATCATCAAAGCCTGCGCTCTGGCCCTGCAAGCTGTGCCTGCCGCCAACGCTGTCTGGGCCGGTGACCGTGTTTTCCAGTTGAAACCTTCCGATGTGGCCGTCGCCGTGGCGATCGAAGGCGGGCTGTTCACCCCGGTTCTGAAAGACGCCGAGGTGAAATCGCTTTCCACCCTGTCGGCCGAGATGAAAGATCTGGCCACCCGCGCGCGCGACCGCAAGCTTGCCCCGCATGAATATCAGGGCGGCAGCTTTGCCATCTCAAACCTGGGGATGTTCGGGATCGACAATTTCGATGCCGTCATCAACCCGCCGCATGGGGCCATCCTTGCCGTCGGCGCGGGTGTCAAGAAACCCGTCGTCACCCCACAGGGTGATCTGGGCGTTGCGACCGTCATGACCGTCACGCTTTCTGTTGATCACCGCGTTATTGATGGCGCGCTTGGGGCCCAGCTGTTGCAGGCGATCAAGGACAACCTTGAAAACCCGATCGCCATGCTGGCCTGAGGGCAGCGTAAAGCCAGACAAACCCGCCGGAGGCATTTTGCCCGGCGGGTTTAAACATCTGCGCAGCAATCGCTGCCAGATCCGGACGCCCCGGTCAGGGCGAAGGTTTTCCCCAAAAGCGTGAAAACAGCCGCCCGTCATTGACGGCAAAACCAAGGGCGATGATGGCAAAGCCAACCCATGCTTCGGGCCCCATCCGTTCACCAAGAAACAGCACCCCAAGGCAAATCGCGAAGGGCGGGATAAGCAAGGTCACCAGAAAAAGATTGGCCGCACCAGCACGCGCAAGGATCGCAAAGTACAGGATATATGCCAGCGACGTTGACAATACCGCCAACCCCAATAGGGCCGCCCAGGTGCCTGGCGTCAGGGAAATATCCGGCACCCCATCGGTGAACAGAACAATCGGGATCATCAGAACGCTACTTCCCACCAGCATGCCAAGCGCATTCATCAGCGGCGGCTGTGCGCCCAGCTGTGTGCGCCCCCAAACCCCCGCGACAGCATAGGAAAACGCAGCCCCCAGAATGGCGATCTGCGCCAGGTTTCTGGGGTCGAATTCCGTCAATGCCTGTGGCCCCATGATAAACGCCACCCCCGCGATGCCCAGTGCTGCGCCGCCCAGTTTTCTGGCCGTCAAAGGTTCATCTTTCAGGATCAGCCCTGCGATCACCGCGCCAAACATCGCCGTCGTCCCATTCAGGATAGAAACCAGCCCGCTTTCAATTCGTGTCTGCCCCCAAAATATCAACGAAAACGGAATGGCGTTGTTCAGCGCGCCCATCACCAGATAGGCCCCCCACACACGCCACGAACGGGGAAAGGTTATTCCCTTTAGCCAGACAATCAGGCCCAGCACGGGCACGGCCCACATAACCCGGTGCATTGTGATGGTAAGGGGCCCCACTTCGCGCAGGGCAATGGCGGCCAGAAAAAACGACCCCCCCCACACGACGGCAAGGGCCAACAACATGATTGTGGATTTCAAATCCATACCTGGCAAAGATTTGGGGGTCATATCAGGGGCCAATGAGTCCTTTTACGGTTGTGTTCTGATACTCCCAGGGGGCCGGGCGCGCGACCCGTTTCATGCGTGTTGCACGCCAATGGCGGGGCCGCGCGATCATTCGGGCGGCGGGTGCCTGCCTGAACGCCCCGCGCCCCGCCTTTCACGGCCAGATTTGCGCTGATGCCGTTTGGCCTTAGCCCATCTGGTTGCCCGGCGTGGACTTCATCAATGCGATTTCCTCGTCATCCATTTCGGCCTCGACCCCATCAAACAGCGGGGTCGAAAGGTAGCGTTCGCCGGTGTCAGGCAGCATCGCCAGAATGACCGACCCCGCCGGCGCGGTTTCGGCCAGTTTCATCGCAACCGCCACCGTCGCCCCGGCAGATATCCCCGTAAATATCCCTTCTTCGCGGGCCAGACGGCGCGACCAGGCAATACCATCAGCCCCCGCGACCAGCATCAGATCGTCATAGTATTTCTGGTCCAGTGTTTCCTGCAAAACCAGCGGGATGAAATCCGGCGTCCAGCCCTGAACAGGATGGGGGGCAAAGGCCGGGTGGCTGGCAGAGGCATCGCCTTCGTCAGTGCGCTGCTGGCCTGTACCGGAACTGACAAGGGCCGCATTTTCAGGCTCTGACAGGATGATTTTGGTGTCCGGGCGTTCACGGCGCAAGGCGCGCGCAACCCCGGTGATGGTGCCCCCGGTGCCGTAACCTGACACGAAATAATCCAACCGCTGACCTTCGAAATCCCCCAGAATCTCGCGCGCAGTGGTGGTTTCATGGATGTCGGCGTTTGCCTCAGTTTCAAACTGATGGGCCAGAAACCAGCCGTTCGCCTCGGCCAGCTCCTTGGCCTTTTGATACATGCCAAAACCCTTTTGTTCCTTGGGTGTCAGCACCACTTTCGCCCCCAGAAAGCGCATCAGCTTGCGCCGTTCAACGGAAAAGCTTTCGGCCATCGTGATCACCAAAGGGTAGCCTTTGGCCGCGCAGACCATCGCAAGGCCAATGCCGGTGTTGCCGCTGGTCGCCTCTACCACCGTCTGGCCCGGCTTCAGCGCGCCGCTTTTTTCGGCCGCTTCGATGATATTCAGCGCCAGACGGTCCTTGACCGACCCACCCGGGTTGAAGGCTTCGAATTTCACATAAACCGATACCCCATCGGGGGCGCATCGGTTCAGGCGGATACAGGGCGTATTGCCCACCGTATCCAGAACATTATCAAAAAGCTGCCCACGGCCATTGGTTTTGCGTGTCATCGCGTTTCCCCTTTTCCAGTTGCCGGCAATTATGCCATGCCACCGGGGAAACAACCATGAAATTCCAACCGCCGGATGGGTATCAGGCTTTGCTTTGCTTGATCAGCTGGTTCATTTCGATCGAAGGATGTTCACAGCCCGCTTCGCCCACAATACGTGCAGGAACCCCCGCCACGGTCTTGCAGTCAGGCACATCCGCCAACACGACAGAACCCGCCGCGATGCGGGAACAATGGCCGACATGGATATTGCCCAGAACCTTGGCACCGGCACCGATCAGAACACCATCGGCAATTTTGGGATGACGGTCTTCTTCCTGCTTGCCGGTTCCGCCCAGCGTAACGGAATGCAACATCGAAACATTGTCACCGACCACGGCAGTTTCACCGATCACGATGGAATGGGCGTGGTCAATCATGATCCCTTTGCCGATTTTCGCGGCCGGGTGAATATCGATGCCAAAGATCTCAGAGGTGCGCATCTGGATGAAAAACGCCAGATCATAACGCCCGTTCTGCCACAGCCAATGCCCAACCCGATAGGCCTGAACCGCCTGAAAACCCTTGAAATACAGGATAGGTTGCAGCATCCGGTGGCAGGCCGGATCACGCTCCAGTACAGCGCCAAGATCGGCGCGTGCCGCATCCGCAAGGCCGGGGTCAAGGTCATAAGCTTCATCCGCGATTTCGCGCAGGATAACCTGGCTCATCTCGTTAGAGCTTAGCTTGGCCGCAATCCGGTAGGACAGCGCCTTTTCAAGCGTTTTGTGGTGCAACACACAGGCATGCACCAAACCACCCAACAGGGGTTCGGCTGCCACGGCGGCCTCGGCCTCGGTGGTGATCCTGTTCCAAACCGGGTCAATTTCCCGCAGTCGTGCGCGTGTTTCGGCCATCTGCCATCCCTTTCGTTGCCCGAGCGTCTTACAACAGATAGTCTGGAAATTCCAAACGCAAAGCCGTGAGGCAAGTATTTCTGATATGGATGAAAAACGGATCCTGGCATTTCGCACGCGCCTTGAAAGCGAACTTAAGGCGCTGCGCGAAGATGATCACCTTGGGCAGGACAGCCAGAAGACCGTGACCCTGGATCAACAATCTGTCGGGCGCCTGTCGCGGATGGATGCCTTGCAGGGCCAGGCGATGGCCAAGGCCACACAGGCACGCCGCAGCGCCCTGCGCAGCCGCATCATCGCCACCTTTGCACGTATGGACGATGGGGAATTTGGCTATTGTGCCGAATGCGGTGATGAGATCGCTGAAAAGCGGCTGCAACTGGATGCCACCGTGCCCACCTGCATTACCTGCGCCAACAGATAGCCGGTTTTGCGCCAGGCGGCCCAGCCCTATGGATCTAAACCCTGTGCATCCACCCCCTACGCATCCAACCCCTGTGCGCGATCGGCCAGCGCCTGAAAGACCTGCACCATGCAGCAGCAATACTCCGGATTGTCCAAAAAGGGTTCGCGCCGGCGCGGATGGGCCATAGCGGCGGCCATCAGGCTACCGTTTCCCCATTTCCAATGCGCCCGCCCTGTGGCCCGGCGAAACTGGTCTGCGCCCTCAGCCTCGGCCAGGATGCGCCGCAACAGCCCCGCGCGCGCCTGTGGGGCCACCGCAAATAACGCGCAGGCCGTCGCCGCCACATCCCCGTGCAAAACCGGGCGCATTTATCAGGCCGTCACCTCTAACCGGCGAAACGGGCCCGGCCCAAACCTGTCCGAGACCTGCGCGATGTCAATCTGGAACGGCGGCGAAACGCCATCGCCACTTTGCAGAGCGGCCGAATAAACCCAGGCCGCGCTGGTCAGGGTAAGTTCACGTTTGATCACGCCCGCCTCAAGAACCCGCAGAATGTAACTTTCGCCAGCCTCGCCCAGGGGCACTTCGCTGGATTGCCAGCTGTCGCCATCAATCCGGGTACGGCGCACCCATGACAGGGCCAGATCCCCGGCGCCATCCCGCTGCGCCGTCAGATGCACAGGCGAAAGGGGCCGCAAACCAATACCGCTGAACGAGGCGACCTGATGTTCATACACAGGGTCATCATATGGCCTTTGCGACGGCCCGATACGGTAATGGCGCAACAACCCGCGCGCAGCCGTGCCAAGGTCTATCTGCCCGACGGCCCCGTTCAACAAAACGAAATAGCTGCCCTGTGGCCATGTTTCCGGGGCGGTGGCATCTGTGCCCGCCTGCCCGCGCAACCGATGGGTCAGCTGATAAACCCCGGGGGCAATCAGATCTGCACCGGCAAACTGAAACACCTCCCAGTTGTCGGGGCTGCCATCACCAATAGCGGCCAGATTGGCGCCATTCAGCATATCGGCCTGCGAAACCGATGCCAGCGCGCCACTTCCCAGCGCGACCTGCAAGGCCGGGCCCTGATCTATCAACCCGGGGCGGGCGCGCAAAAGCGGTGTCTGGGTAACCCCCACGACCGCAGATGCGCCAATCAGGCGGTTCAGCGTATAGCCCTGATCTGAAGGGGCGGAATAAACGGCGACCGACCCCGGCCAGGGGGTGGCGGTGACAGCCAGATGGGGGGCATGTTCCACCTCTTGCCCAGACAAAAGGGGCAGGTCCATGAACAATGGCAGCACTGGCACAGCGGGCGCAAATGGCCGGGGGCGCACGGCGGCCTCGGCGCTGTCTGACGGGGTGTAAACGCCCGGCTCTACACGCACCGCTTCGATCATCAGTGTGCCGCCCTGATCCACCCGGTCCAGCCGGTAGGCGCTGGTGCTGGTGCTGGTACTGGTACCGGCGTCATTGCCGGCGCCGTCTTCGTCCGAAATCTCGACCACGTCACCGGCCATATTGGCAATCCCCGAAGGTGGCACAGCAAACCGCACCACATCCCGCGCAATGCGGCTTTCTGCCAGCCAGCGTTCCACGATCGCGCGCGCTTCGGCCTGGGTCAGCACCAGCGCCAGTTCTGACAGGGAAACAGCGCGGCTGACCTCATCCGGGAAATGCGCCTCGCTGGCGCGGGTTTCATAATCCGCCTCGGCCTCAACATAATTCAGGCGCAGGCGTCCGGCGATTTGTGCAGCCGGCGCGCGCGACCGTTCAAATGTGCGCCCGTCCGCCCCCGTCAGGGCCATTTGCGCAGGGTCCAGCACCCTTTTCGCGCGCCCATCGCGTGAGGTGAACACAAGCGTGCCTTCGCGTTGCGCGGCCTCAACCCCATACGCCAGCATCAGGGGTTGCAGCGCGGCGCGCGCGCCCGCAACATCGCCAACCGTATACCCGCGCACCACCCCATACAGGCGGCTGACATCATAATCATACAGGCCTGAGCGTTCACAGATTTCGCCCACAACGGACGCCAGCGACCGGGATGCGCTGCGCCCGTTCAGCCAATGACCACGGGCATAGCTGCCCCCATCACTCCACAATGTCCGGTTGCCCGGAAAAAACGGATATGGCCGGGCATCCCAGGCCCAGACATGCGCGCGCGCCATGTCGATCATCTGCACCCCGGTCTGCGGGTCAGTGATATTGTTGGCCGGGTCGCCCCAAAATTCCGTCACGGCACGCAGATACTGCATCTGAATCAGATCATCGCGCCGCCCATCCGAATACTTCGGCACGCCGGATTCCGAACTTTTCGGGTCAACAAATCTGTTGGGTTGATTGGTGCCCTTGTTAACCGCAGCGCAGCCAAATTCTGTAAACCAAACAGGCTTGGCCCCCGGCACCCAGGGTGTCGGCATCGCACTGCGCACGCCCGCCACACGGTTATGGTGGGTGTTAGACCACCAACCGCGGATATCCTTGTATCGCCAGACCCACGGCTCACCATACGCCTCGTCAGTGATGGGGGTGCGCAGCTGGGCCTTGTCGGCCTCGGGGGCGTGGTAATACCAGTCATACCCTTCCCCCCCCATGACATTGGATTTCAGATACTCAAGGTTATAGATCGCGCCCCAGTTTGCATCGGCATGGTCGTCGCCCTCGCGCCAGTCTGACAGCGGCATGTAATTGTCGATGCCGATGAAATCGATGTTCGCATCTGCCCATAGCGGATCAAGATGAAACCAGACATCCCCTGACCCATCCTGCGGGTGATAGCCGAAATATTCGCTCCAGTCCGCAGCATAGCTGATCTTGGTATCCGGGCCCAGAACCGCACGCACATCAGCGGCCAGCGCAATAAGTGCGTCGACGGCCGGGAAGTTACCGCCAGCCCCGCGGATCTGGGTCAGCCCGCGCATTTCTGACCCGATAACAAAGGCATCCACCCCACCCGCGCTGGCACATAAATGCGCATAGTGCAGAATGAACCGCCTGTAGGACCATTCGGCCGGGCCAGTATAATCCACCCCCAGGTTGGTCACGGTAAAGTCAGCCACATTTGCCTGCCCGAAAAAGGCTGCCACCTCGCCATCCGCACCCGCCGTTTGATCGGGCGATCCCGCCAGCCCCGGCGCGGCAGAGGTTGTGATCCGCCCACGCCATGGCAATGCGGGCTGACCCGACGCACCAGTGTAGGGGTCTGTAAGGCTGTTGCCCTCCAACTGCTCCATCAAAATAAACGGGTAGAAGGTCACAGCCTTGCCGGCCCCGACACAGGCAATCAGGGCTTCTTTTACAGATTGATCCGTCGGGGTGCCCCCGTACACGGGCCTTGCATCCTGAACCGGCACCGCGCTGGCCGTCGCCCGGTTTTCACCCGATACCGTCCAGGGCATTTCGCGCCCCTCGGTCACCGTCTGTTCGACCTTGGGGCGCAACGTGCATTGCCCGCAGCGCAAATCATCGCCAAACCAGCTGACAACCAGCGATGTGGCACCGCAATTGGGAAGCTCCCCTGACAGCGCCTCCAGCGAGGCGGTGAAATCGGTAACACCGGCCGGGGTGTTTGTGTTGGCGGGTGTCAAAACGCCCGCACCGCCCTGATAATGGACAGCCGTTGTGGCCAGGGCATATTCGCCCGTGCCCGGTATCATCGCCACAGCACGCGTTGCACGCGCAATTTCTGCGCGCGCCTGAGGCTGTTCAGGGCGCATGACTTCAAAGGTGAACTGTGGCACGCGGTTGCCAAACCGGGTGACGTTCAGATCCTCGATCACAACGTACGCCACACCGCGATACGCAGGCGCCCTGCCCGCGCCGTTTACCGCCTCGATCTTCGGATCAGGCATCTGATCCTGCGCCCCGGTATACAGGCGCAGGTTCAGATCGCCCGCGCCAATCTCCTGCCCGTCAGCCCAAATGCGCCCCACCCGAGTGATTTCACCTTCGCAAAGGGCAATCGCCAGACTGACAGAATAAGAATAGCTGGTCGTGCCCGCGCCTGAAAAACTGCCCTTGCCACTGCCCGTGTTTTGCGCGTTTTCCTGAAACCTTGTCGCCCAGATCACCTGCCCGGCCACTCGATTGCGCCCATAAAGCTGGGCAATCGGGGCGCCTTCGCTGGCACCTGTCAGGCGAAACCTGTCCACCCGGCCGGTTTCCACCGGGTCAGACCCCGCACCCAAAATGCTTTGATCCACCAAACGCCCCGCCGTCGCCCCAAACGCGCGCCCGATCAACACAGATGACAGCCCCAAAACACCGCCCCCAATGGATGCCCCGGCTGCCGCCCCGATCGCGGAAAAAATAATCGTCGCCATCACACTGCCCTTTCTGGAATGCTGAAACACGCCACAATCCGGCGCTGCCAGGGGGGGGAAAGCGGGCTTTCCACAACCCCGTGGCCTGAATAGGCGTGGATAAAGGCCGCGCCTTGCCCGGTGCGCGCGACAATGCCCAGATGCTTGGCAACAGCCCCCTGTCGCATGCGAAACAGGATGACATCGCCCGCCCTCATCGCGTCCAGCGGCCTGGGCTGCAGGTTTCTTTTTGCAGCGCGCCACAAGGCTTCGTCACGCGCAGGTTCGCACCAGTCGCGGGTGTAAGGCGGGACAAGTTCGGGTTCGCTGCCAACACCTTCGCGCCAAACACCGCGCAGCAAGCCCAGACAATCACACCCCGCCCCCTTGGCCGAGGCCTGGTGAACATAGGGCGTGCCAATCCAGCCGCGCGCAATGCGTACAACCTCGCTTTGGCGCGCGCTTACCATTGGGCCGTCTCACCGGGGCCAAGCGCCGGGGGAACCACCGGGGCACCGTTGTTGGCGCCGGTCGGGCTGGGAAAGCTCATCAACCAGTCTTCGCCGGGAATGTCCGGGAAACCGCGAAAATTCACAAAGTTGTTGAACTTCAGCCGGCAGGTCGGCGCGCGCTTGTCACAGCCCGCTTCGATGCGCAGCTGGTCGCCCGGCGCTATGTTTGCGCGCAACGCTTCCCACAGCTCTATCACCCGCCCGTCTGCGTTTAGACGGTCGTTCTTCACGATACCGACCAATCCGGCCGCCGCGCCACTCAGAACTTCAAGCCGCCCACGCTCAAACCACCTGTCATCAAATCCCTGGAACGCACTGAAGGTGAAAGTTTTTTCATCCTCCACAGCTTCCACCACGCGGATCTCAACATGACCCGGAAGGGCGAAATCAAACCCGCATTCTGTGTCACCCAACACGGCCGGGCACGGTGCCTGATAGACCCGCCCCTGCGGTTGGTTCAGCGCGTTGGTCAGGCCATTAAGCTCGGCCTGAAACGCCCCGGCGCCGCGCGTGACTTCGCCCAGGTCACCACGAAACTGCAAATGGCGCTGGTCGGGGTCGGCCCAGTTTACCAACCAGGCGCTCACACTGGCCCCGTCATACCGCCCTGCGCGGATATCAGCCTCGCGCAGCGCCGCATCACTGAGCGCGCCAAGCGCTTCGGTATTGTCGATGGAAAGGCCGGTGGTCTGTTCTAACGCCAACGCCGTCAGCCCGGTATCGGCACGAAATGTCACCCCGTCAAAACCTATGTCACGGTCATGATCCGTAAACCCCATTGTCACACCATCGCGGCGCGTCAGCGCCCAACAGCGCGCAACCGTTGTCAGGCCTGTCGCCAGATGGGCCTCAAATTCTGCACTCAACCCCATCAGACACGCACCTCTACAACCGGCACATTCGGCACATCACCCGCCTGAAACGATGCAACCGAAGTTTGAATTCGATCCGTGTCAAAACGCACAGGCACATCAAACGCATAGCCGGCGGTGATCACCGCACCAATGTCTGGCGCAGAGGTAAAGGTCACCGTCCCGGCCACCGTATCCACATCAAAATGAACGGATTCACTCAACGCATCCCCCTGAATGCCTACCAAAACGGACCCCACCAAAGGCTTGTGGATCGGGCGCACATATTCATCTTCGCCGGATCGGTAGGTTTTGGTCAGCTGAAACTTTGTCGCCACCCCGTCGCCCAGCCCGATCACCTGATCGCCATAGGCAGGGTCGCCCGATGGCCGGCAGGATTTGAAATCCGACCAGTCCTTCCAGCGAAATCCATAAAGCTGGCCCCGGCGCGCTTCGAAAAAGGCGATCAGGGTTTCAACATCATCCAGGGATCGCATGCCAACACCGGCATCATAGCGCCGGCGCGAATGCGCCCATGGGGTGTTGCGTTCTTCAAACCCGTTGGCCAGCGTCACGACTTCGGTGCGCCGCTCTGGCCCGCCGACCGACCCAAAGCTTAGGTTTGGCGGAAACTGTTCTTCGTGGAAATCCATGGTCCTGCCCCTCTCAACGGTGGCGCTGCGCACGTGTCAGTGCGCGCGCCATCTGTGCTGCAACCTGATTTTGCGACCGGCGAAACCCTTCAGCATCCGGGGTCGTGATGTTCATGACAATATTGACGCCCCGCGCCGCGCCGTCGCCCGCGCGCACCCCCAACTTGCCGTCCGCGCCGCGCGCCAGTGGCATGATCGCCTCGGGTCCGGCCTCGCCCATCAGGCCCAGACCACCGCGCATCGGAAAACTGACAGGCCCCGAAACAATGCCGCCCGCCGCAAAGGGCGTCACCCGCCCCTGCGCAAAGGCTCCCCCGGCTTGGAACGGTAAAATACCGTTCATCAGGCCGCCGACCCCGGCAGAAATCAGACCGCCGAAATGGTTGCTCACCGGGGTGATCGCGGCGTTATAGGCGGCATCTGCCATGGATTGCGCCACCGTACGCAACGTATCGGAAAGCTTTGCGCCATCAAAAACCAGCCCGTCAAAGGCGTTGCGCAACCCCCGGCTGATCCCCCGTGACAAAACGTTCACATCCTGCCCCAGATCCGCAATCGTTGACTGCATCCCGCGCAATTCCCGCTCAAACACCGCCGTCATTGCACCTGCACCGCCCAACGTGGTTTCCAGCGCGTCGATCTGGTCATCAAAGTCGCCCATATCTACAAATTCAGCCATTTACCTCTCCTTGCTGCTGGTCCCGGCGCGCTTCTCGCCTGTTGTCAGGAAACGCCTGCGCCAACTCCTCCAGGCGCGCCCGGCCCAAGGGCGGGCTGCCACTTTCGCGCCCCAGCATGATGCGCAACTCTGCCGGCGTCAGCGCCCAGAATTCGCCAGGCTGCAACCCCAGCCCACGCAAGCCCAGACGCATCAGGCCGGGCCAGTCAAATCCGTTGTCCTTCACACCGCCCCCTCGCCGGGTTCGGCAAAGGCGCGCGCTAACAGCTGCCCGGCCACCTGCGCAGCCCCGACGGGCCCGCCCGAAATTTCGGCCTGCAACAGATCACCAGCATTCCCGGCCCAACCGCCCCCGCGCAGGCCCGCCACGATCAGGGCCAACACATCGCGCGTTGAAAAACCACCCGCCTCAAACCGTTCAACCAACGCCACCAGGGTGTCTGGTGTCAGACCCGCCTCTAGTTCCGCCAAGGCCCCCAGCGTCAGCTTCAGCACGTGGCGCTCCCCGTCGATGGTCAACGCCACTTCGCCTGCCCATGGGTTCGCCATTGTCAAAGCACCGTGAACGTCAGCGCGCCGGCCGAGGCCATCGACAACTCATAGGTTGCTTCGCCATTGTGGCTGCCGGAATATTCGACAGCGGTGATCATGAACGGCCCCTGAACAATCCCGAAATTCGGGATGATCACCTGAAAGTCAGGAACTTCGCTGTCAAAGAAAATCTGGCGCGCGCGTTCGTCCGTGTTGGCATCCTTGAAAATGCCGGATCCGCTGATCGCGGCGGATTTCACACCCGCCCCGCCCAGCAATTCACGCCAGCCCCCCTGGCTTTCCAGGCTTGTCACATCAACACTTTCAGCGTTGAAACTGATGCGCGTCGCCCGCAGCCCTGCTATGGTCTCGAATGTCCCGGTATTGGTCATATCAAGCTTGATCAATAGGTCTTTGCCGTTTTGGGCAGCCATGGCCATCACTCCAATAAAAAATCAGTTGTCTTGAACCCGTGCGCGAAACTTCAGATCAATGCGCCGGATGTCCGCGTCCTGCACCCGGCGCGCCCGCGCCCGGTGGAAATTTAGGTAAACCAGCGCCCCGCGCGCCAAAATCAACGTGGCATCCAACAGCGCGTCATTGACCGCCGCCGCCACCTGTTTGGCCTGCACAAACCCGGCCGCATCCGTCACCACACTGATGGTGAATTCATGCAGCGCGCCGTAACCGGATTTGTCCGACCGTTCGGACACATCTTCAGGCCCAAGGCTTACATATGTGCCCGAAACAATCCCCGGCGGCGCCGCATCATAAACAGCCCCCCCCACCAATGCCGCCAGCGCCGTGTCGGCCTGAAGACGCTGGTAAACCGCCTGTTGCAACGCGGCTGAAACGCCATAACTCATGCCGAAACCTCCTCTTGCGCGAAACAGACCAGAAATTGCGCACCAACGCCGCTTTCGCTGACCGCCAGAATGCGAAAGATCCGGCTGCCCTGACGAAAGCGCTGGTCAGGCCTGGGGCGCGAAGGCGCGCCTTGCGCCGCCGCCCGCACGGTGATGCGAAAGCGCATTGTTGAAACGGTTAAAGCCTCAGCCGCCTTTTCACGCCCCGCGCTGGCCCGAACCTCGGCCCAAAGCGTGCCAAGCGCATTCCATGCCTCGCTAAACCCGCCGGCACCATCAGGCACGCGGCTTGGCTCTTCCAACACCAGCTTTTGGTTCAGAAAGGGGCGCCTCATAACGCAGCCCCCCCGCCAAACAACCGCACCGTGCGGTACCGCTGGATCAACGAGGCAACCCCGCCAGGCATGCTTGCCCCACCGGGGGATGCATCGCTGCGGTTCTCGTAATAACTGGCCGCCAGCAAAAACACCGCCTGCGCCAGATCTGGCGGAATATCCGCCCAGGCCGCCCCAAACCCCGCATCAAAGGCAATCACAGCCGCCCCTGCCACGGGTATCGCCGGCAGGCAGACAGACACAGATACAAGGCGTGGGCGGTGCATATCCTGTTCCAGCAGGTAGCGCGCCGGGTCGATCACATCATCCACCCCCAGGCGGTCGGTGATCGTCAGCCCCGTGATCGCGCTGACCGGCGCAACAGGCAGCGCCTGACTGGCAAGATCGCGCCACGCGGTAAGCGACCATGTAAAAGACCGGGTGATCAGTATTTTTCCGGTGCGGGCCTCGATCGCCGCCATCGCGGCGCGCAGGTAACTTTCCAGCACCACATCCTGCAGCCCATCGTCCGAAAACCCGGTGCCCAACCGCAGGTGGTTCTTGAAATCTGCAACCGGCAACACCGCGCCCGGTACTGTGGTCAGTTCAACTAACATCATGGAACATCTCCGAAATTCCGGGCCCCTCGCGTATTTCCAGAAATGGACGCGCACCTCCGCATTGCTCGGACGGGAGGGGGAGCAGCTAGACAACGCGGGGGAAATCCGGCGCGCGCCCACTATCCGCGCCCACGCCCACTCAGGCGTCGGCGCGAACCTTTCTGATCACCGATTATGTGATCGAAAATTTCAGCAGCTTGATCGCGGCAAAGTCGCTCACGTCGCCGCCCACACGCTTTGTGGCGTAAAACAAGACATGTGGCTTGGCCGAAAACGGATCACGCAGAATGCGCGTATCAGGGCGTTCCGCCACCGTGTAACCTGCGCCAAAATCACCAAAGGCAATCGCGGTCGAATCCACCGCGATATCGGGCATATCCTCGGCGATCAGCACAGGGTAGCCCATCAAACGCGCAGGCTCGGCAGCCGCCAGACCGTCAGACCACAGGAAACGGCCATCGGCATCCTTCATTTTGCGCACGGCCCCGGCGGTTTTTGAATTCATCACAAAACTTGCATTGGCACGGTACTCCGCATCCAGCGCGTAGATCAGATCCACAACCGCATCCACCGGGCTGGACACAGCAAAATCACCGGCCGCACCTGTGGGGATATAACCCAGATTGCCCCAGGCCCAGACAGCATTGTCAACAGAGATATGGGTCAAAAACCCGGTTGGTTTATCCACCCCGTCACCGGCGATGAACGCAGCGGCCTCGGCGCGCGAAAACTTTTCCGCAATACGGGCGGCCAACCAGGATTCGATTTCAAATGCACTGTCATCCAACAGCCGCTGCGATGCTTTGGGCAATGCCGAAAGCTCATGCAGCGGGATGGTGATCCGCTCGATCGTCGGGGTGCCGGTTTCCGTGGAAGGGCCCGCCTCGGTGGCCCAGCCGCTGCCCACATCAGAATGGTCAATCAGCACATCATATGACGTGGCCTCAACATGAACCACATTGGCAATTGCCCGGATTGATGCGGTGGATTGCAGAACACTTTGAATGGAATTCGCAGTCTCTGCATCCACAAGGTATCCGCCGTCGCCCGCCACAGCAGTCGACATTGCCTTGCCTTCCAGTTCCAGCCCGCGCAACGCGTCATCGTCACCCGAGCGCAGGTAGGCGGAAAAGGCCTTTTGATGAGGGGCTTCAAGGTCCGCAGCCGCGGCCAGCGCCGGGCGGGATGAGGTTTGGTGGGTACGGTCCAGCATGGTCAATCTGTCTTCCTGTTGTTGAAGTTTAATCTTAATATCGCCATAGATATCTTTGTAATCGCTCATGAATTCAGCCAAAGCGGTTTTCACTTCCATGGCAGAGGCCGAAGCAGCCGGCTTACCTGTCCCGCCCAGAGCGTTCGTTTTCGTCTTGCTCATAAATCTATCCTGTCTAGAGGGTTCAGATCGCTGGTCAGACACCCCCGGCCAGCATGCGGCGCGCGTCCTGAATAGACGCGGCCAATTCCTGCAGAAGGGCCGCATCCGGGCTGTCGCCCTTGGCCCCGATCCGCGCACTTGGCAGCATTGGAAATGTGACAAGCGACACCTCCCAAAGCTCCAGCTCGTTCAAAAGCCTTTGGCCCTTGTCGTTCCTGGTGGCGCGCACGGTGCGGTAACCGATCGACAGACCGTCAATCGCCCCTGCCGTGATCAGCGCGCCGGCCTCGCGGCCCTTTTCAACATCGCTTAAAATGCGGCCCCTCACGAACAGGCCACGGGCATCTTCGCGCACCTCATCCCATACGCCGATGGGTTGGGCCGGGTCATGCTGCCATAGCATTTTCACCCGCCGTCCCCTGGCCGCCAGCGCCTTCAGGCTGGCCGCATAGGCCCCCCTTGCCACCACATCACCGCCCTGATCGGGTTCACCGAACCGGCTTGCGTAGCCTTCGATCTGGATGCCCTCATCCACCGAAACCGTGGCCCCCAGCCGGGCGAACTTATGCTCCAGCCCCATATCTGGTTGAAAATCACCCATCTGCGCGCTCCTCTTCTGCCAGTTTGGGCAGGCCCAACAGGGCGCGTTTTTCGATGTCTGTCAGAAACGAGGCTTCGCTGACGCGGCGCCATTGCTGATCCCGCTCGGCCGCCAGCGCAGGCACCTGATCAAGGTCGGGCATCAGGCTAACGGCCTCACCCGTGAAGGTGCTAAGCCAATGGCCTACCGTCGCCGCGACGCGCGCGACCATGGGCACCACCGTCAGGCGGTAAAATGCGCGGTTGGCCTCCTGGTAATTTGCATATGTCGCGTCACCCGGAATACCGATCAACATTGGCGGCACCCCGAACGCCTGCGCAATCTCGCGCGCGGCGGCCTCTTTCGTCTTTTGAAATTCCATGTCCGAGGGGCTGAACCCCATCGGTTTCCAATCCAGCCCACCTTCCAGCAGCATCGGGCGGCCGGCATTGCGCGCGCCCACATGGTGGCTTTCCATTTCGTTCAGCAGCCTGTCGTACTGGTCCGCTGACAACTGCGATTGCCCGTCCGCCCCGTTGTACACAATCGCCCCGGATGGGCGCGCGGCATTGTCCAGCAACGCTTTAGACCAGCGCGACGCCGCATTGTGCACATCCACCGCCGTGGCCGCCGCCTGCATTGGCGACAGGCCATAATGGTCATCCTGCGGATGAAAGCTTTTTATATGGCAAATCGGCGATGCGCCTTCGCTGACAGCAAAACGATGTTTGCGCGCGCCAACAGTGTAGTCATAGGCCACCGGCCAGCCATCACTGCCGGGCACCAGGCTCATCCGGTCCGCGCGCAAAACATGCAACTCCTGCGGCACATCGGCATCGCCGCCCACGGCCTCAAGGTATCCGTTGCCTGTCAACAAAAGCTGCCCGTACAACGCTTCGAACAATTCGGCACGTGCCTGCGCCCCATTCGGTCGCGCGATCAGGCTCAGGATCGGGTGCTGTTCATAGCGCCGCGCGCTGTCTTGCAGGATCAAAGGCAAGGCCGCGGCGGTTTCGGCAATCAGTTTGACAGACCGAAACCCAACCGGATTTGCACTAAACCCGGTTCGCGTCAGGCTGACAGCGTCCCGTGGGCTCCAGGCCACGCGGCCAGACCCATGATAGGCAATGACCGGCCCAGTGGCCGAAGCCTTGGCCTCGGGCACATCCCGATGCGCGCGCCGTAGAAAGTCAAACACCATTTCGTCATGCTCCTCGCTGTTTGCCAGCCGGCCCGCCTGTGGGGCGCCTTCAGGCACATCTTTCCCGCGTTGCCACGCACAGGGTGGCAAACAGGGTCTTGTCTCGCTTGAAATTCCTGCCAGGGCAGGCAGGAAGCGCCATGCCCCGGCAATCAGTGTCTGGCCCTCCCCGTTATGGCCGGGGCGCCTCTTTCCGATGTTTTGCACTTTCCCACGCCGGGTTAAAAAAGCCTTTAACCCAGCGTGCGCACCCGTGGGCGGCGCCAGTGAGCCGCAGGTTCGATCATCAGCTCATGCAAAGCCCAGACCAGCGCGTCCACACGGTCCGGGCTGCCTTTGCCCTCATACCCGTGGGCCGTCATGCGGCACATCTGATCCTCCAGCGCGCCCAGTCCCCGCAGATGCGCAACGCGCCCCTGCTCATAAAGGGCCGCCACAGGCTCTGCCCGCGCAACCTTGCCCTTGGCCGCGCGCACCGCGCGAAAGGGCACCAGCGGGTCAATCTGGCGAATGACACTTTCCACCAGATCCCCCCCCTGGTTCACCTCGGCCACCAGGCGGTCGGCCCCGTGGCGCGCCATGGCGTCCAGCGCGGCCTGCGCCCATTCACTTGGGCTGGACGCTGAAACGCTGGCGTCTTCCAACACCACCGCACGCCAATCCCCCGGCGGGCCCGCAGTCACCGCCCCAACCACCACAATTCCGCAGTCGTCCGACCCTTTGTGCCCGGTAACAGGCGGATCTACCGCCACCACGATGCGGTCAAACTCGGGCGCCTGCGTAATCCTGTCAGCCTCCAGCCCGGCCATGGCCCACAATGCACCCTCGGCATCCTCCAAAAGAACACCGTCCAGTTCCTGACGCCCCAACCGCGTGCCCGCGTACCGCATGCGCACTTCTTCCAGAAAGGATTGCGCCAGATAGGCGCGGTTTGCCTCGGTCGGTGCCTGGGTCGTCACCGTCGATGGGTTTGCAAGTATCGCTTTCAAGACCCCCACATTTCGCGGCGTCGTTGTCACAACCTGACGGGGCGTGTCACCAAGGCGAAGGCCAAACTGCAACATATCCCAGGCCTCCTGCCCCTTTTTCCACTTCGCCAGCTCATCCACCCAGGCCGCATCAAACTGTGGCCCCCGCAGGCTTTCAGGTTCATGCGCTGAAAACACCTGCGCCACTGCGCCATTGGGCCATAACAACCGCTTGCGCCCGGCTTGCCATTCCGGTCGCCTGTCAGGCGGTGAACAGGCCAGGATGCCGCTGTCGCCAAACACCATCACCTCGCGCACCTGTTCAACTGTTTCACCCACCAACGCCACCCGGCGCGACCGCCCTGCATCCAGCGGCAGCGCGCCTTCGACTTCACCGCGCACCCATTCCGCCCCGGCACGCGTTTTTCCCGCCCCGCGCCCGCCCATGATCACCCAGGTCCGCCAGTCCCCTTTGGGCGCCATCTGATGCGGCAAGGCCCAGAATTCGAAAAGATAAGGCAGCGCCATAAGCGCGCCATCGCTCAGTTCACTCAGAAACGTCTCGCGGGTCTTGTGCGGCGCGCAGGCAAGCCAGCCTGCGCCCGATTTCATCTCGGGCCCCGGTAAGGTCGAGCGCGAAGTCGTGAACGACACCGGATGCGGATTTATGGAGCTGCTCAATTTTTTTCCTTTCGTCAAATACGGTTTGCGTGGCCTTGCGCGCGTCCGCGATCGCCTTTGCAATCGAAGGCGCATCCACGTCTTCACGGGCGCGCAAATCCACCAGGATCTGCGCCAGTTCCTCTAATGTGCGTTTGAAATGCTCTTCTGCGATTTCCAGGTATTTTCCTGAATCCGCGTCCTGCCCAAATGGCGTGATCAATGTCATGCGTCAGATATTGCCTCTCATGCTCATTCCCGCATGAGAGAAATGAAAAAACGGCCCTGGGATTATCTCCCGGGCCGCTGTCCCACTTCTTCTAGCCTGACACAACTTATACGGGCAACCGCGCGCTGTGTCAATTTTCCGCCACCCTCAGGCGGCCGGTAAGTGTATGTTTTATTAACCTTTTAGATCACCACCCGGCGTCTTTCGGCTGGATGTTTCACTACTGCCCGGCGCGTTCTGCCTCGATGGCACGCCACTGCACCACGTTGCGGTTATGCTCTGCCAGGGTCTCGGCAAAGGCATGCCCGCCAGTCCCGTCGGCCACAAAGAACAGATAGTTCGTATCGGCCGGGTTCAGGGCCGCTTCGATGCTGGCCGGTCCGGGGTTTGCAATTGGCGTGGGGGGAAGCCCGGGAATGACATAGGTGTTGTAAGGCGTGTCGCTACGCAGCTCGCTCTGGCGCAATCCGCGGCCCAATGCGCCCTGCCCCTTTGTGATGCCATAGATCACCGATGGGTCCGTCTGCAGGCGCATGCCGCGTTCCAGGCGGTTCACAAAGACACTGGCAACCTGGTGTCGTTCACGCGCCACGCCGGTTTCCTTTTCTACGATAGATGCCATGATCAACGCCGCTTCGGGGGTATCATACGGCAGGCCCTCGGCCCGGTTTGCCCATGCCTCGGCCAATCTGGCCTCCTGCGCTGAAACCATCTGCGCAATCAGCTCTGCCCGGTCCGTCCCGGGGCGCACTTCGTAACTGTCCGGCGCCAGGGTGCCTTCGCCCGGTATGTCTGAAATCGTGCCTGTCAGAAATTCAGCCTGTCGTAACGCATCCACAATCTGCCAGGTGGTCACACCTTCGGCCAGCGCAATGCGGTAACGTGTATCGGCCTCATTGCGCACGCGCAGATACTCAGCCGGAATTGCTTCGGCGTCGGGGGAAAACTCTTCTTCTGTCACAAAGCGCTGGGTAACAGGGTCCAGTTCACGCACCTGCAATTCGCGCGTTAAAATGCCGATGCGGTAAACAATCTCGGTTCCGCAGGTCGAGGCGCCTCCGCGCGTCACAATCTCCACGATGTCCTGCATCGAGGCATGTTCGGGCACCAGAAAACTGCCCGCCTTCAGCAAAGGCGCCTTATCCGTGTATTGCGCGCCCATACGCAGGATCGATGGGTTGCTAACCGCCCCTTCGCCATCCAGCGTTGCGGATACCCGTGAAAAATTCGACCCGCTTTCAACCTTCAGGCAAATCGCCTGCGCCAAAGGGCCGGGTTCAGTATAGCGGTTTTTGCCCCAGGCAATCAGCCCGCCCGCAGCGATCAACACCACCACGAACAGTGATAGCGCATTCGAAGCAAGATTTCGCCACATCAGTCGCGCACCTTACCCAGAACAAGCGAGGCATTCGTGCCCCCGAACCCAAAGGAATTGGACAGCGCCACGTTGATTTCGCGTTCATGCTTCTTGTTGGCCGCCAGGTTCAGCTTTGGGGTCACCGCCGGGTTATCCAGGTTGATCGTTGGCGGGGCCACCTGATCGCGCAGGGCCAACACGCAGAAAATCGCCTCAACCGCGCCGGCAGCACCCAAAAGATGGCCGATCGACGACTTGGTCGAACTCATGGTCACGGATCCCGCCGCATCGCCCAACAGGCGTTCCACCGCACCCAGTTCCACGGTGTCGGCCATTGTCGATGTGCCGTGCGCGTTGATGTAATCCACGGCGTCCGGGGTCAGGTTGGCGCGTTTTAACGCCGCTTCCATGGCGCGGTAACCACCATTGCCATCTTCGCTGGGGGCCGTGATGTGATAGGCATCACCTGACAGGCCATAGCCCAGAACCTCGGCGTAAATCTTTGCGCCACGTGCGCGAGCGTGTTCGTATTCCTCCAACACAACAACCCCTGCCCCTTCACCCATCACAAACCCGTCACGGTCTTCGTCGTATGGGCGGCTGGCGCTCTGCGGGTCATCGCTGCGCTTGGTGGAAAGCGCTTTACAGGCGTTGAAACCGGCAATCCCGATTTCGCTGATCGCCGTTTCCGCACCACCGGCCACCATCACATCCGCATCGCCAAACGCGATCAGACGGCTGGCATCCCCGATGGCATGCGCCCCGGTCGAACAGGCCGTTACAACGGCGTGGTTCGGCCCCTTAAATCCATAGCGGATGGAAACCTGACCACTGATCAGGTTGATCAAAGCACCCGGAATAAAGAAGGGCGAAACGCGCCGCGGGCCGCGTTCATGGATCAAAACGGCCGTCTCGGCGATAGAATTCAGCCCGCCAATACCAGACCCGATCATCACACCTGTGCGCAAACGGCTTTCTTCGTCCTCGGGCGTCCAGTTGGCATCACGCACCGCCAGATCTGCGGCCGCCATTCCGTACAAAATGAAATCATCCACCTTGCGCTGTTCTTTGGGGGCCAGAAAATCATTCGGGTTGAATGTTCCGTCTGTGCCATCACCACGCGGAACTTCGCAGGCGTAATCGGTGACAACGCGGCTGGCGTCGAACCGGGTGATCTTTCCCGCACCCGACTGCCCATCAAGAATACGCTTCCAGGTCTCTTCAACACCGCATGCCAGCGGAGAAACCATTCCAAGACCTGTGACAACCACTCGACGCATGACGCTGCCCCTTTTTCTTCTGTATATTTCACTCCGCGCTTAATACCTTGCGCGGGGGACAGGGGGCAAGAGTGAAAGACAGCCCGATAAGCGCCCGAAAGCGCCGGATCAGGACGCGCGCGGCCTGATCTCGCGGCGAATCTGCTCTCCCACCGCATGCCGGGCGCGCTCCAGGTCATGTTCTATCTGCAGGTGCAGCCAGAAATCGGCGGCTGTGCTGAAATACCGGGCCAGACGCAGGGAAAGTTCGGCATCAACCTTCACATCCCCCTCAAGCAGGCGGGAAAGGGTTTGGTCAGACACCCCCAGGCGCGTCGCCAGCACGCTGGACGAAATGCCCAGCGGCTGCAAAAACTCATCCTGCAGAACATGGCCAGGGGTCGGGCACAAAAATACCGGCGCGGGCGGGGATGTTTCGCCCGCCGGGGGCAAAATCTGCGCCTCAACCTCAAATCGCGCCTCTTTCCAGGCACTCATGCCCCCAGCCATATGAACGATATCGCGATATCCGGCCTTCAGCAGCATTTTGCCGGCCGCCTCTGATCGCTTGCCGATCGCGCAGTGCAGCACAATCTTTTTGCCGGGCAGAACCGGGAAGGTATCGGGGTCGAAACTTGAAAGCGGCAGCAATAGCGCGCCGGGAATATGTTCAACCTCATATTCCTTTGTCTCGCGCACATCGACCAGCAGAATCTCGTTGTGATCCAACCAGTCCCTGACCGTCGCCACATCTACGGCCTCTACAAATATTTCCGCTTTCTGCGCCAGTCCCATGGCATGTCTCCTGCACTGATACCTCGCCAGCAGTTCGCCGAACGACCAGGGTAATTTACAGCAGGACAGGTGGGAATGTCGGTCTGAATATAGAAACCGCGCCGTAACAACGGTCTGGTTTTCAGGCCTTAAACAGAAAAACGGCGCCCCGAAGGGCGCCGTTTTCCGTGTCTGTCAGGGAATCGCTTATGCGGCTTCCGTGATGAATTTGACGGCGTCGCCAAAGGTCTGGATGGTCTCGGCAGCGTCGTCCGGGATCTCGATGCCAAACTCTTCTTCGAAGGCCATGACCAGTTCAACCGTGTCCAGGCTGTCTGCGCCCAGATCGTCGATGAACGAAGCAGGCTCTGTAACCTTGTCCTCTTCAACACCCAGGTGCTCTACAACAATCTTCTTAACGCGATCTGCGACGTCGCTCATGGTAAATCCTCACAGTTTTCCAGGCTCTCAGGCCTTTTTTCGTCTGACCCAAATGGGCCGCTCAATTTCCCGCGCTTCACGCCGAGAAACCCCTGGGCAAATTTCGTCCGGGGCTAAATCTGCGCCGCCTATAACATATCGCGTCGGCGAGGCAAACGCTTTCGCTGTAGATTAGCGGATCAGTGGCCGCCTGCGACACCCCTGTCGTTGCGCCAAACGCCAGTTGGCAGTATTATGCTCACAGCTGACAAGCCTAGGGCATACGCGTTTTACACATGCCTGAACCGATCGGGGGCGTGCTTATGGAACAACTGTTAACCTTTATTTCCACCAATCAGGATTTGATCGTTGCAGGCCTGTTTTTTCTGGGCTTGGCGTATCTTTTAGTATCCACTGAAACAAAGCGTCGGCGACACCGAAAAGGCCCCAGGGCGCGCTTTGGCGTTGTTCCCCACCCAAAAAATATGACCGATCCCAAGGCGCAGATGGCGGCCGTTTCAAAAGTTGGCTTTGAGGTCCAAAGGCTCCTGAACAAAGAAGAGGCCCCGTTGCTGCCGATTTTAGAAACCGCCGCGCGCGGCATCGGAAAAGGGCACCGCGTCATGGCTCAAACCAGCCTCGGCGAAGTTCTGCGCCCCCAAAAAGGGCGCAAGGGTGACAATGCGGCGCAACAACGTGCCTTTGCATCGATCAATTCAAAACGGCTGGATTTCGCGATCATCGACCGATTTGGCATGATCGTTTGTGCGGTAGAGTACCAAGGCACCGGCCATTACCACGAAAAATCGTTTATGCGCGACGCAGTGAAGCGCGAAGCGCTGCGTAAAGCTGGGGTGCCTTGGCTGGAAATTCGCCCGGGTTATGAAAAAAACCGCGTCATCAATGACATACGTGATGCATTAGGGGAAGAATGGGTGGAGCGTCGGGACGGGGTGAACGCGTCGTCCACCCCATCTGATCCCCCCTAGATCATCGTCATGCCGCCGTTCACATGCATCGTTGTGCCTGTGGTATAGGCAGCTTCGGCGCTGGCAAGGTACAAAACCGCCGCGGCGATTTCTTCGGGTGATCCCATGCGGGATGCGGGGATCTGTACGTTGATCTTGTCTTTCTGATCGTCTGACAGCTTGTCGGTCATCGCTGTTGCGATGAAACCGGGCGCCACGCAGTTGACCGTAATGCCCCGGCTGGCAACCTCATAGGCGATGGATTTCGACATCCCCACCATCCCGGCCTTAGAGGCCGCATAGTTTGCCTGCCCCGGGTTGCCGGTGGTTCCGACGATCGAGCTGATGTTAACAATCCGCCCCCAACGCGCCTTCATCATCGGGCGCATCACACCGCGGCACAGGCGCATGGTCGAGGTCAGGTTGACCTCCAGCACCTGGGCCCAGTCGTCATCCGACATGCGCATGAAAATCTGATCGCGTGTGATACCTGCGTTGTTGATCAGGATATCGACACTGCCCATCACCTCTGCCGCCTGTTTTGGCAGGGCTTCAACGGCCTGGGCGTCTGAAAGGTTGCAGGGCAACACATGGGCGCGCGCGCCCAGTTCTGCCGCCAGGGCCTCCAGCGGTTCAACCCGTGTTCCACTTAACGCCACCGTTGCGCCGGCACCATACAGCGCCTTGGCAATGGCCCCGCCAATGCCGCCCGAGGCGCCGGTGATCAGTGCATTTTTACCTGTAAGATCAAACATTTTCATTCCTTACTTCATGCTTTCGGCAGCCGCCGCGACGTCTTCGGGTGTTCCCACTGCGCGCGTGCCAATCGTTTTATCAATGCGCCGGATCATTCCGGCCAACGCTTTGCCCGCGCCGATTTCCCAAATCTCGTCAACGCCCTGTGTGCCCATCCAGGCCACGCTTTCACGCCAGCGCACAGATCCCGTAACCTGTTCGACCAGCAGCGCGCGGATGGTGGCCGGGTCTGTGACCCCTTCGGCGCGCACATTGGCGACCAAAGGCACCGTCGGTTGCGTCAGCATGACCCCTGAAAGGGCCTGCGCCATGGCGTCTGCGGCGGGCTGCATCAGGGCACAGTGGAACGGCGCACTTACTGGCAGCAGAACGGCGCGCCGTGCGCCCCTGCCCTTGGCGATTTCCACCGCGCGCTCTACCGCTTCTTTATGGCCCGAAACCACAACCTGCCCCGGATCATTGTCATTGGCCGCCTGGCAGATCTGATCACCCGCCGCCTCTGCGGCAATTTCGGCCACGGCGGCAAAATCCAGCCCCAGCAACGCAGCCATCGCCCCCACGCCAACCGGCACAGCCGCCTGCATCGCCTGCCCGCGGGCCCGCAGCAAACGCGCCGTATCAGACAGCGAAATCGCGCCTGCAGCCGCCAGTGCCGAATATTCGCCCAGGGAATGCCCGGCCACAAACGATGCGGCAGAAATCGTAACGCCCTCGGCCTCCAGCGCACGCATTGCCGCCAGCGATGTCGCCATCAGCGCAGGCTGCGCGTTGCTGGTCAGGGTCAGGGTTTCCTGCTCGCCCTCCCAAATCAGCGATGACAGGCTTTCGCCCAATGCTTCGTCAACTTCTTCAAACACGGCCCTGGCTGCGGGATAGGCATCGGCAAGTGCCTTACCCATTCCAATGCTTTGTGCCCCCTGGCCTGGAAATACGAATGCGCGGCTCATGCCATCTCCTTGTTTTTAGGTTTCCTTGGGGATACCCCGGCGCGCAGCGCGGTGCAATTGGGGGGCCGCAAAAAACCGGGTGGCGCCTTGGGGCATGCCTTTCCCGCCTTTCCCCCTGATATCCCCTGATTTCAGGCAAGCTTGCTTGCATCAGGCGCCCAGCGGTGTATAAGGCCGCGTCCTTTCCGCATTTCTTAGAATTGCGTTGCCTCTCGTGGGTGGGTCGCGGAAGGATTTGACCCCGCCCTTTGAAGCGCGCCGAAAATAGAACTGGAGTTAGCATGCCGCTATACGAGCATGTCTTCATCTCGCGTCAGGACTTGTCCAGCACGCAGGCTGAAAACCTTATTGAACACTTTGGCACCGTGCTGTCCGACAACGGCGGCAATCTCGTGGATCACGAGTATTGGGGCGTCAAAACCATGGCCTACAAGATCAACAAGAACCGCAAAGGCCACTACGCCTTCCTGCGTACGGACGCACCCGCGCCCGCCATTCAGGAAATGGAGCGTCTGATGCGCCTGCACGACGATGTGATGCGCGTTCTGACGATCAAGGTTGACGAACACGCCGAAGGCCCGTCGATCCAAATGCAAAAACGTGACGAACGCGGCGACCGCCGTGGTCGTGACCGCTAAGTCGAAAGGGACCTAAATCATGGCATCCAAACCGTTTTTCCGCCGTCGCAAGGTCTGCCCGTTCTCTGGTGAGAACGCGCCCAAGATCGACTATAAAGACACACGCCTGCTGCAGCGCTATATCTCAGAGCGCGGCAAAATCGTGCCGTCACGTATCACCGCCGTTTCGGCCAAGAAGCAACGTGAGCTTGCCCGCGCTATCAAACGCGCCCGCTTCCTCGCCCTGCTTCCTTACGCCGTGAAATAAGGAGAACTGATCATGCAAGTTATCCTTCTTCAACGCGTCGCAAAGCTGGGCCAGATGGGCGACGTTGTCGACGTCAAACCCGGTTACGCCCGCAACTTCCTGTTGCCTCAGGGCAAGGCGCTGAACGCGTCTGCGGCAAATATTGCCAACTTCGAAAGCCAGAAGGCACAGCTGGAAGCGCGCAACCTTGAAACCAAGACAGAAGCCGCAGCATTGGCCGAAAAACTCGATGGGCAGCAGTTCATCGTGATTCGCTCTGCTTCGGATTCCGGTTCGCTTTATGGTTCGGTCACTCCGCGTGATGCTGCCGAAGCAGCGACCGAAGCTGGCTTTTCTGTTGATCGCAAGCAGGTTTCACTCTCCGCTCCGATCAAGGAACTGGGATTGCACACTGTTCTGGTCGCCCTTCACCCCGAAGTTAGCGCCGAGATCGAACTGAACGTTGCCCGTTCACAGGAAGAGGCCGACCTGCAAGCCGCAGGCAAGTCGATTCAGGAACTGGAAGCCGAAGCCGAAGCCGAAGCTGAGTTTGAGATCGCAGAATTGTTCGACGATATCGGCGCCGCCGCATCGGACGACGATGATGACGCTGGCGAAGCCGGCGAAGCTGCTGCGCAGGACGACGCAGACGAAGCTTAATCTTCAAGACAAAAACACAAAGGCCGCGCAGGGAAACCCGCGCGGCCTTTTTTTGTGCCGCGATGAAACCCGCACGCCACAGCCATGTTTCAGGCACACCCTGCGCCATCATGGCAACCGGGCGCAGTTCACCCGTTAGGGTCGCGCGCGAAAAAATATGGGAACGTTTGTGTTGCCGACTGTCCGTCTGGCAATAGGGCCGTGGAATAAAAGGCCCCCAAGGGGGATGGATCGGGCGTAACCGCCCGATCCGGTATTCGTATCAGATTATTCGTCTTCCAGCGATTCAACAGCTTTCTGAAGATCGTCTTTGCTGGCTTCTTTGTCGGTGACCGTGGCCAGCTCGAACATGAAATCAACAACTTTGTCTTCAAAAAGAGGCGCCTGAATCTGCTGGCGCATCTGTGGGTTTTGCTGAACGAATTCAAAGAACTCGCGCTCCTGCCCCGGGTACTGACGTGCCTGGTTCATCACCGCTTGCGTCATCTCGGCATCGGAAACCTCAAGGGCGTTCTTCTGGCCCAGTTCGGCCAGCAGAAGGCCAAGGCGAACGCGGCGTGCCGCCAGCGTCTTATGCTCATCCGTGGTTTCGATCTCGGGGTGATCATGGCCCTGCTCTTGCGGGTTTTCTTCGTGCCACAGCTGGTGGGCAATCTGGCCTGCTTCGGCGTCAACCAAAGACGGCGGCAGATCGAAGGACACCATTGTATCCAGCGCGTCAAGCAGGCCGCGCTTCATCACTGCGCGCGAGGCGCCGACGTATTCAGCTTCCAGACGCTCGGCAACCTGTGCTTTCAGGCCGGCCAGATCTTCTGCACCGAATTTCTTTGCCAGCTCGTCATCAATCTCGGCAGCCTTCGGGGCTTTCACAGCCTTGATGGCGCATTCGAACACGGCTTCTTTGCCAGCCAGGTGATCGGCCTGATAGTCGGCAGGGAAAGTTACTGTTGCGGTAACGTCCTCACCGGCTTTCGCGCCAACCAGCTGCTCTTCAAAACCAGGGATGAACTGGCCAGAGCCCAGAACCAGCGGGAAATCTTCGGCAGCACCGCCTTCAAAGGCCTCGCCGTCAACCTTGCCCAGGAAGTCCATGACAACCTGGTCGCCGTCTTTGGCTTTCGAACCCTTCTTGCGGTCCGCGAAATCCTGTGCGGTTTCGGCCAGGTTTTTCAGCGCGTCTTCTACGTCTTCGTCGTCGGCTTTTACGACAAGCTTTTCCAACGAGATGCTTTTCAGGTCGACATCTGGGATCGCCGGCAGTGCCTCGTAAGACATGTCAACTTCGATGTCGTCGCCCTCTTTCCAATCTGCATTGGTCATTTTCACTTCAGGCTGCTGCGCAGGACGCTCGCCGCTTTGTTCAAAATGCAGGTTCATGGCTTCGTCGATGGTTTCCTGCATGGCTTCGCCAAGAAGGCGCGGGCCAAACTGCTTTTTCAAAAGCGCCATGGGGACTTTGCCTTTGCGAAAGCCCTTCATTTCTACTTCGGGCTGCGCCTCGGCCAGCTTTTCGTTGACCTTGGCGTCAAGGTCCTGGGCCGTAAGCATCATCTTGTAGGCGCGCTTGAGGCCTTCGTTCAGGGTCTCGGTAACCTGCATTGGTTCGTCCTTTTCATCATTTGGTGCGGGTGAAGGGACTTGAACCCCCACGCCTTGCGGCGCCAGAACCTAAATCTGGTGCGTCTACCAATTCCGCCACACCCGCAAAACCTACAAGGCAGCCCAAAAGGCCGCCAGAAATCCGCGCCCTTCTAACAAAGGCGGATGCCGGAAGCGAGCGGAAAATGCGCCAAAATGCCCTTACGGCGCAGATTGACGCAAGAGGGCCGGAAGCTGCTCTGCCAAATCCTCGGCAATCAGGCCCGGACCAAAGGACAAGGCGCATTCCACATGCGCCCAGGCGGCGGTTTGTGCCGCCAAAACAGGCGCCTGCCCGCGTGCCATCAGCCCGGTGATGAAACCGGCCAGAACATCGCCAGATCCGGCCGTGGCCAGCCAGGGTGCGGCGCGCCCATATGCGGCCGCGTGCAGTGCGCATTGCCCATTTGGCGCGCCAATCACCGTGTCGGCCCCTTTAAACAGCACAACACAGCCCGCGTGTTTGGCCGCCGCACGCGTTGCCTCCACTTTGGAATAGGCCGGCCCTTTCACGGGCGGCGCATTTAACCTGTCCGCGAGATCGGGAAACAGGCGTGCAAATTCGCCCGCATGCGGGGTCATCACACAGTTTTCATGAAGCATGCCAAACAGCGCCGGGCTGGCCGCGATCAGCGTCAGCGCATCGGCGTCCAGAACCGTTTTGCGCCGGCTTTCCAAAACCCCCGCCACAAGGTGCGCGCTGTCTTCGTTCACCCCCAGCCCGGGGCCAAGGCACAGCGCGTTGATGCGGGTGTCTTCCAGCACCCGCGCCAATGCTTGCGCATCATGAACCGGGGTCAGCATGATCGCGTTCAGCTGCGCGGCGTTTTCGGCCAGCGCCCCGGGCGGGCAGCCCACCGTCACCAGACCTGCGCCAATGCGCAACGCGCCGCGCGCCGCCAACCGGGCCGCGCCGCCCTTGCCGGACGGGCCTGAAAGCACCAGGGCGTGGCCGTGGCTGAATTTGTTGCCCTGTTTTTTTCCCAACAGGCTACCACAGCCTTCGCCCACAAAGGCAACCGGCCAGATGCGATCCTGCGCCGGCCGCGCCGCTGCCCCGCCCACGGTCCAGCCTGCGCCCTCTCCTTCGGGGAATTTCGGGGCGAACGCGCCCGTCCCCGGCTTTATCCCGATGTCTTTCACAACGGTGCGCCGGCACAATCCAGGCCCGTCACTCAACGCATGGCCAAGCTTCATGGAATGAAACGTCACCGTCAGATCCGCATCTATCGCGGCGCCCAAAACCCGCCCGCTGTCAGAATCCAACCCCGAAGGGATGTCCACGGCCACCCGCCTGGCCCCTCCCGTCGCAAATTCATATAGGCACAAGGCCGCGATCAGATCCGACAACGCGCCTTCGATCGGGCGCGTCAGCCCGGTTCCGAACAATGCGTCTATCACCAGCGCAACGTCGCGATCATCCCAATATGCCCCGTTCCAGCGGCGCATATCGCGCGACACGGGCGCAACATTTCCCAACGCGCACCAGCGGTCGTAATTCCGGCGCGCATCCGGGGGCAGGTTTTCGGCGTCGCCGTACAGGTACACCTCTACCTCCCAGCCCCATTCCTTCAACAGCCGCGCCACCACAAATCCGTCACCGCCATTGTTGCCGGGCCCACACAGAACCACCGCGCGATAGCTGCTGTGCTTCAGGTCTGGCCATTCTTCAAATATGGCCTCCACAACCCCGCGCCCGGCGCGCTCCATCAACGTCAGCCCGGTCACATCGCCCGACTCTATCGCCGCCAGTTCGATGGCGCGCATTTGGGCGGCAGTCAGCAAGTTGATCATCGGTTCGCCTCTAAAGTTCGCAATCTGCACAGTGTCACGGCATTGTGCACAATTTTTAGGCACTCCGACCAGATTCCAGCCCGATGCCCCCTGCCCCGAAGCCTAGCCAATTGTCCCCCCGGTGCGAAAGTGATCTTTCAGCATCGACACACATTCACCTTGAGGGGCCACCACATGAAAAAGATCGAAGCCATCATCAAACCCTTCAAGCTGGACGAGGTAAAAGAGGCGCTGCAGGATATCGGCGTGCAAGGCCTTTCGGTGATCGAAGTCAAAGGTTTCGGGCGCCAAAAGGGCCACACCGAACTTTACCGCGGCGCCGAATATGTGGTTGATTTCCTGCCAAAGGTCAAAATCGAGGTCGTCCTGGCCGCCGATCAGGTAGACAGCGCGATCGAAGCCATTGTAGAGGCAGCCAAGACCAACAAAATCGGCGATGGCAAGATTTTCGTCTCGCCCGTCGAACAGGCAATCCGCATCCGCACCGGGGAAACTGGCCAGGACGCGCTGTAATACACTCAAGAACTTCAAAGACACGAACCAAGCGAAGGTACACGAACATGGGCAACAAAGACGTTCTCAAGCAAATCCAGGATGAAGGCATTGCTTATGTCGACATCCGTTTCACTGACCCGCGCGGCAAACTGCAGCACGTGACGGTCGACGCCGATCTTGTCGACGAAGACTTCCTTGAAGAAGGCTTCATGTTCGATGGCTCCTCCATCGCTGGCTGGAAATCCATCGAAGCATCCGACATGAAACTGATGCCGGACCCGGACAGCACCTATGTTGATCCCTTCTATGCCGAGAAAACGCTGTGCGTTCACTGCTCGGTCGTAGAACCCGACACAGGCGAATCCTATTCGCGCGACCCGCGTGGCACGGCCCAAAAGGCCGAAGCTTACCTGAAATCCTCAGGTATCGGTGATGTCGCCTACATGGGCCCGGAAGCAGAATTCTTCCTGTTTGACGACGTGCGCTTTCAGGTCGCCATGAACAAGGTTTCCTATCAGGTTGATGCGATCGACGCGTCCTGGAACACCGACACAGAATACGAAATGGGCAACAGCGGCCACCGCCCCGGCGTCAAGGGCGGCTATTTCCCGGTAAACCCAATTGACGATGCACAGGATATTCGCGGCGAAATGCTTTCGACGATGAAATCGCTGGGCATGAAGACTGACAAGCACCACCACGAAGTGGCCTCTTGCCAGCACGAACTGGGCCTGATCTTCGACAGCCTGACCAAACAGGCCGACGAACTTCAGAAATACAAATACATCATCCACAACGTGGCCCAGGCATACGGCAAAACGGCAACCTTCATGCCCAAACCCATCGCAGGCGACAACGGCACAGGCATGCATGTGAACATGTCGATCTGGAAAGACGGCAAGCCGCTTTTCGCTGGTGATAAATACGCCGACCTCAGCCAGGAAGCGCTGTATTTCATCGGTGGTATTCTGAAGCACTCAAAAACACTGAATGCGTTCACCAACCCATCCACCAACAGCTACAAGCGCCTGATCCCGGGATTTGAAGCACCCGTTCTGCGCGCCTATTCGGCACGTAACCGTTCCGGTTGCGTACGTATCCCATGGACGGAAAGCCCCAAGGCCAAGCGCGTCGAGGCCCGCTTCCCCGATCCCGCAGCAAACCCCTACCTGTGTTTCGCAGCCCTTCTGATGGCCGGCCTTGACGGCATCAAGAACAAGATCGATCCGGGCCCCGCACAGGATAAAAACCTTTATGATCTTCCTGCGGAAGAAATTCAGGACATCCCCACCGTTTGCGCATCCTTGCGCGAAGCCCTGGATTGCCTGGCAGCGGATCATGATTTCCTTCTGGCCGGTGACGTGTTCACCAAAGACCAGATCGAAGGGTATCTCGACCTGAAATGGGAAGAGGTTTATGCCTACGAGCATACCCCCCACCCGATCGAGTTCCAGATGTACTACAGCTGCTGATTGTGGCGGGCCTGGCCCCGCACTCTCGCTAAACAGGAAGGGCGCCGTCACGGCGCCCTTTTCAATTGTGGTATACCGAAGGCCAAAAACCTCATTTCTGCCCAAATGATTCCGCAAATGGGGTGCAAGTCTTGTTCAACAGAACGAACAGGACTGTAAAACATGGGTTTCGACGCCTCCAAAAAACGGGCTGCACGCCTTTTTGGCGCCCCCAAAAAGGCCTCTGCCGGCAGATCCGGCGGCTTGTTCCGCCGCGCGGCTGCGGACACACGCCCAGGGCGCAGCGCCCATTCAGCCCCCGCCGCACAAACCAAAAGCATTCGCCAGTGGCAAAACGGCGGCTTTGTCGACGTCCCCAGAACATAGCCCGACTTTGAGAACCAGGAGAGCCTTATCCAGAGGCGTTGATTGATGAACGAATTTTTTGAAGAAATCGAAGCAACGCTTCTGTACACCTGCCTGCCAACGCCGGATTTTTCGGCGTTCTGCGCGCGCCTGAACGAAGGCAAAAGCAGCCTGGCGCCCACATTCACCACCGCGAACGCGCCGCAGGATGGCTATGAAATTCTGACAAGTGAAACCCTGCAGCTTTCGGTCATGAGCACGGCCATGCCCTTGGGGGCCGAATGTTTCATGGGGGCCATCAACCCGGCGTCAAATGCGGCGACACGCGCCGCCCTGACCGGCATTGTCGCGCGTCACAGCGCCCATGTTACCCTGACCCTTACCCGCAACGATGACCGCCCCCTGTCGCGCGCCAATGCCCAGGCAATGCTGCGCCAGACATTTGCCGCAACTTCGGCATTTGGCGAAATGCACCCGCCGCTGGCGGTGCACTGGGAAACCACCAACCGCCTGCATCGCGCCGAACAGATGCAGGATTTTTCCAGAACCGATACCCCCCTGGGGCTGTTTCTGAACTTCCGCAACGAAGTCATCGGCCAACGCCGCGCCCCCGCCCTGCGGGTTTTGGGCGCCGAGCCCTGGTTGGGCCGGTCCCTGCACATCCAGATTGGCCAGCTTGACCGGGAAGAGGCGAAATCGGTCGCGCGCGCCTTTGTCGAGGCCGCGATTTCTGACAACGCAGCCCCCGTGCGCCAAAGTTTTCACTGCCAGGGGCATGGGTTCAGGATTGCACATGCGCCTGACGGCAGGCGGATTGACCTAATACCCACACAACAAACCCTGCAAATTCCTGGGCGGGATCTTTCGACCCCGGCCCGGATCAGGCACTAGTGAGCGGCCACATCGGGCCAGGCCTGTAATATCTTTGCCGCCATCAGGTCTTTGCCCCCGGCGCGCCAGCCCGACGCGCTGCCCAGAACATAATCTATAAACTGATAACGTGTCTTGCCCAGCAAGGCATTGGTCGCAATCTCATCAGGCCACAGAACCTGGCGCCCATAGGTCTGGCGCACGGGCAGGTTTAACTGTGGAAAAGCGTTGTAAATCAGCTCTGTACAAAAGATTTCGTCATCTGTTGCCAGATCGAAATGTTCATCAAACGGCCGCCCCATATGGGACAGAAGGGCAAGAACGGCGTCATATTTTTCGGCCCGGCTTAGCCCCTGAGGGCGCAACACAGCGGCAGAATCCGCCTCCATCAAATCATCCCAGGATGACAGGTGAACCCCCTCGTCGACAGATTCAATTGCAACCGCCCCATCGCGGATCGCCTGCTGATGCGCCACCATCAAAGGATGATCCCAGATGCCCAACGCGCGCAAATCTGCCTCGCCGCCAAGGTAAATGGCACTATGACCAAAATAGCCCAGCCCATTGGCCCCTGATGCACGCGAACGGTTTGCAAACAGAACCAGATCCATGGGCCGCACTTGCGCCAGCAGATGTGCCTGCGCAGCGGGCTGCCCCTGCAAAAACGCGTCCCGCAGGTGGATCGCGCGCGAAACGGGCACGACCCACAGGGATGTTGCCTCGGCCACATGGATAAATTCGGTCGGGTAAACCTCGACATCAGCACAGCAGGCGGCCAGCGCCGTTGAAAAATCGATGCGGTCAATCTCGTCTTGTGAAATATCCGGGCGCTCTGCGCATCCAGCCAGGGTGGCCAATAATACCCCCGGCGTCAGAACACGTTTCACACACTCATGCGAAAACATAATGTCGCCTCCTACAGGGCGATTATATCATCTTCAGACAAGGCACAAAAGGGCACCACGTAGGTGTGGATAGAAAAAATAACGGCCCCGGTTTCGGGCAGCTTGCGCAACCCCTGGCGTTCCACGCGCATCCATTTTGGCGCGTCCGGGTCTACCCTGCGCCGTTCCTGCGTGCGCCGGGGCTGAAACAGGTCAGGGTCTGAATATGTCAGGAAATTCGCGCGCCACATTGGCCGATCCACCTGAATGCCATCAAAAAGGCGTTGCACGCGGCGCGCGATATCTGCGTTATAACTGGCCACAGGATCATGAATTGCGATCAGCGGGCGCATGAATTTCTGCGCCAGCGACCAGCTGGCCGGAAAGCACAGCAATGCCCCCGTCAACACATGTTCATCCCCCTGCTTTTGCATGATGCACAGGTCTTCCTGCACCAGTTGGCCACAGGTCTGCAGCGGGGCATCATGATCGATCATCACACGGCGCCCATCCGGGCAGGTCACATGGGTTTCCTGCACCTCAAAATCCGGCTTGCCCTTCAGCTCCCTCAGAACCAGCGCCAGCAGCTCACCAGCTGCCGCTTCTGCCTCCGGGGCCAGCTGCACCACCTCGCCCCCCTTTTCGGCCATCAGGCGGGCCTTATAGGCCAGCTGTGCGCCATAGGCGTCATCAATGATCAGCCACGCGCCCGGCGCAATCGGGTTCAACCCCGGCAAACGGCGCGTGTGGTCCTGCCGCCACGGCTTGTGCGGCAATGCGCCCTGACAAATTTCAACCATTCCGGCCCCCATCCTTCAAAGGCGACACTGGCGCGGCGCAAATGGGAAGGCAAGGGGCCAGCCCGGCGATAGCGTGAACAGGAACAACGGGGGGCAATATGGCCGGGCATTATCGTGACATTCGAAAAATAGACCCCAACCGCGGCGACAGGTTGGGCGACGGCACGCCAAATGATGCAGATCGGGTTGAGATCGGGCCAACGCAGCTTGCATTTGATGAATGGGCGGGCGCCGGGCTGACCCTGCCCAACCTTGAACGCATGCGTGAACATCGCTGGCGCAGACTGACACAGCACATCGTGGACCGCGGCTATGGCGGGCTTTTGATGTTTGACCCGCTGAACATCCGTTACGCCACAGATTCCACCAATATGCAGCTGTGGAACACCCACAACCCCTTTCGCGCCGTATTGCTGTGCGCGGATGGCTACATGGTGATGTGGGATTACAAGAATTCGCCATTCCTTAGCGAATTCAACCCGTTGGTGCGTGAACAACGCTCTGGGGCAGATCTGTTTTACTTTGACCGGGGCGATAAGGTGGATGTGGCCGCCGATGTGCTTTCAAATGAAATCCGCGTTTTGATCAACGCCCATGCCGGCGGCAACAAACGCCTGGCGGTTGATAAGATCATGCTGCACGGCCTGCGCGCGCTGGAGGCGCAGGGCTTTGAGATCATGGAAGGCGAAGAAGTCACCGAAAAGGCGCGCGCCGTCAAAGGCCCCGATGAAATCCTGGCGATGCGCTGCGCCTCGCACGCCTGCGAAACGGCCGTCGCCGAGATGGAGCGCGTTGCCCGCGAAGACGTGCCCGCCGGGCACATGAGCGAAGATGACATTTGGGCCGTCCTGCACGCAGAAAACATCAAACGCGGGGGGGAATGGATTGAAACCCGCCTGTTAACCTCGGGCCAGCGCACCAACCCCTGGTTTCAGGAATGCGGCCCACGCATCGTGCAAAACAACGAAATCGTGGCCTTTGATACCGATCTGATTGGCAGTTATGGCATTTGCGTGGACATCTCGCGCACATGGTGGATCGGGGATGAACACCCCTCAAACGCGATGGTTTACGCGATGCGCCACGCCCATGAACACATCATGACCAACATGCAGATGCTGAAACCCGGTGTTTCGATCCGGGATCTGACGATGAACAGCCACAGGTTGGATGATATATTCCAGAACCAGAAATACGGATGCCTGATGCATGGCGTCGGCCTGTGCGATGAATGGCCCCTGGTGGCCTATCCCGACAGGCACGTGGAAGGCGCCTTTGATTATGAGCTGGAGCCGGGCATGGTGCTGTGCGCCGAAGCCCTGGTTGGCGAAGAGGGCGGCAGTTTTTCCATAAAGCTGGAGGATCAGGTGCTTGTGACCGAAGACGGGTTTGAAAACCTAACGAAATACCCGTTCGACCCGGCCCTGATGGGGGCGGGCGTCTGACATCTGGCGACTCGCCTGAAAATCGGGTGCATTTGTTTGGTTGCGCGCTCACAACAATGCACATTTGTCAGCCCCGAAAACGCACGTCGTTGATATAGGTCATAACCCCTGCAGGAAAAGGGGCGTATCAATTTTCGCATAGGAAATTGTATCCGGGAGAGAAGTTATGAAATTTGCATTATTTGCCGCCGCAACGGCCCTTGGCTTATCTATGTCAGTGGCGCCAATTGCATATGCAGGCGACGCAGACACATCCGAAGCCGCCAGAATTGCCCACGGCGGGCAGCTGTATGACAAGTGGTGGAAAACCCTGAAGGTATCCGAACCAACAGGCACACACACCGCTTACCCGGCAGACGCCGCGAAATCCGGTAGCGCCACCTGGCGCTGCAAAGAATGCCACGGCTGGGATTACATCGGTGCCGAAGGGCGCTACTCATCCGGGTCCCACTTCACCGGCATTCCTGGCATTCAAAGCATGGCTGGTGGGGATACCACCGAAATCGCCGCCGCAATCCGGGGCGAGCCACACAACCTTGGCCCTGACATGATCAACGACAGCGCGCTTGCTGATCTGGCGCTGTTCGTCTCAAAAGGCCAGTTCGATGTTGTTTCCTTCCTGGACGAAGGGAAATCGACAGGCGATCCGGTACTTGGCAAGGCGGCCTATCAGACAGTTTGCGCCGGATGCCATGGCCTTGACGGGCGCAAGATCACTGAAATGCCGCCCATGGGTGAACTGGCCGGAAACGCACCTGAAATGATGCACAAAATCATGAACGGCCAACCGACCGAGACAATGCCAGCCATGCGGATCTTTGGCCCACAACTGGCCGCTGACATCGTGGCTTATGTTGCGACATTGCCGAAGTAATCAACGCCTTAAACTGGCCAATATGAACAACAGCCCCCGCGTCATACCGCGCGGGGGTTCTTGGAAAGGGGAATGAAAATGGCAAGCGCCAAGACAAAAAGACCGGGCATGATCCGCAGGGTCTGGCGCTGGTTCTGGGCACCCACAGCGCGTTTCGGCTGGGGCTTTGTCCTGATCATCGGTGGATTTTGCGGCATCATTTTCTGGGGGGGCCTGAACTGGGGCATGGAAATGACCAACAAGCCCGAGTTCTGCATGAGCTGCCATGAGATGGCCGACAACGTCGGACAGGAATGGATGCAGTCCATTCACTACAAAAACGCCTCGGGCGTGCGCGCCACCTGCGCGGATTGCCACGTGCCCCACGCCTGGGGGCCCAAAGTGGTGCGCAAGTTGCAGGCCAGCCTGGAACTGTACCACCATTTCCGGGGAACATTGGACACACGCGAAGATTTTCTGGCCCACCGCGCCGAACTGGCCGAACATGTCTGGGCCACAATGCGCGCCAATGATTCCCGCGAATGCCGCAATTGCCACAGCGAACACGCCATGGATGCCGAATTACAGTCGGCGCGGTCGCGTGAAAAAATGTGGCCCGGCTTTGATGAGGGGAAAACCTGCATTGATTGCCACAAGGGCATCGCGCACCGCCTACCGCCACGCGACGACTGATCAGGCGTAAAACGTCATCAGAAAAGTGGAAAAACCCGCGATATGCCTCACCTTCCGGTGAGGCATGTTGCCTTGCCCTTGTACGGCCACAGGCAGCGACCTAACTTCTAAAAAAAGATCGCATTGCAGGAGCAGCGCCATGAAAACAGAACGCATCACTTTCAAAGGGCATGGCGATCACGAACTTTCCGCCCGGCTGGATCTGCCAGCGGGCCCACATCTGGCCACAGCGCTGTTTGCCCATTGCTTCACCTGTTCAAAAGACGCAACCGCCGCGCGCCGTATCGCCGCGCGCCTGGCGGGGGCCGGGATCGCGGTTTTGCGGTTTGATTTCACCGGCCTTGGCCAGTCTGAAGGTGCATTTGAAACCACAACCTTCACCTCTAACGTTCAGGATCTGCTGGCCGCCTGCAGCTATCTGGAAGGGCGCGCCATGCCCCCCAGCCTGCTTGTCGGCCATTCCCTTGGCGGGGCGGCTGTGCTGAAAGCCGCGGCGTTGATGGACAACGTCAAGGCCGTGGTCACCATGGGCGCGCCCTTTTCGCCCGCCCATATCGTGGATCATTTCATCGACTCGCTGGATGAAATCAAATCCGAAGGTATGGCCGAGGTAAACCTGGGCGGCCGCCCGTTCCTTATCGGGCGTGAATTTCTGGATGACATCACCGCAGAACATCTGGCCCCGGCCATTCATGACCTGAACGCGGCCCTTCTGGTCATGCACGCCCCGCGCGACGCCGTTGTGGGCATCGAAAATGCGCAACAGATCTTCACCGCCGCGCGCCACCCGAAAAGCTTTGTCACCCTGGATGACGCCGATCACCTGATTTCGCGCCCGCAGGATGGCGAATACGCCGCCAGCGTGATCGCCGCCTGGGCTGCGCGTTATCTGGAACTGTCCCCCCCGGCCCCGCCACCCGGCGCACCCGAAGGGATCGTGCGCGTGCGCGAGGCTGACCCGGATGGCTTTTTACAGGATGTCACCGCGGGCCCGCTGCACCATACGCTGGCTGATGAACCCCTGGCCTATGGCGGCACCAATCAGGGCATGTCGCCATATGGGTTCCTGTCCTCCGGCCTTGGCGCCTGCACCTCGATGACAATCCGCATGTATGCGCGCCACAAAGGCTGGCCGCTGAAAAGCGTGCGGGTCGATGTGCATCACGACAAGGTTCACGCCCAGGACGCAAAAGCGGGCAGCACACAGAAGATTGACAGCTTCACCCGCGAAATCCACCTGACAGGGGATCTGGACGAAGACCAGCGCGCGCGCCTTCTGGCGATCGCCGATAAATGCCCGGTTCACAAGACGCTGGAACACTCCAGCCAGATTGAAACCCGCCTGGCCGATTGATCCGGGGGCCCTGCCCGCACGCGTGCCGTTTCGCTTTGCGGGCAACGGGGATTTTGCGCGCCGGCCCGCCGCCCCGGAACCTTTGTGCTTGACCTCTCGCGCTGCCTCGTCAAAACCGGGGGCATGAGCACGGGACAATTGAAAATTGATCTGGACGCGGTCGCGGCAAACTGGCGCGCACTGGATGCCAAATCGGCACCCGAGGTGCAGACAGCCGCTGTGGTAAAGGCCGATGCCTATGGGCTGGGCGTGGCCCGTGTGGCACGCGCGCTGGCCGCCGCAGGGGCACGGCGCTTCTTTGTGGCATGCGCCGAAGAAGGCGCGCCCTTGCGCGAAGCTTTGGGGCCGGGGCCGGAAATATCCGTATTCGGTGGCCACATGGATGGCGACACCGATATGATCCGCGATCTTGGCCTTGTCCCCATGCTGAATTCTGTTGAACAGCTGACCCGCCACCTGGAATCCCTTCCGGCCCACCCCTTTGGCATTCAGCTGGATACCGGCATGAACCGCCTGGGGATGGAACCCGGCGAATGGGAGGCCCTGGCCCCCATCGCCCTGGCCCAGACCCCGCGCTTGTTGATGAGCCACCTTGCCTGTGCCGATGACCCCGGCCATGAAATGAACGCCCGCCAGCTGGCCGCCTTTCACGCGATGACAGATGGGGTCGCGGTGCCCAGATCTCTGGCCGCCACAGGGGGCGTGCTTCTTGGCCCCGAATACCACTTCGATCTGGTGCGCCCGGGCATCGGGCTCTACGGCGGGTTGCCCTTTGAACAGGCGCAGGATGTCGCCGTTCTGGACCTGCCGGTCATTCAGGTGCGCGATGTCGCGATCGGGGAAAGCGTGGGCTATTCCAACACCTGGGTCGCCGAACGCCCCAAACGCATCGCAACCGTTTCCGGCGGATACGCAGATGGGCTTCAGCGCCACCTTTCAAACAAGGCCGTGTTCTTTCACGGCGATACCCCCTGCCCGGTTGTCGGGCGCGTTTCGATGGATCTGATCGGCGTGGACGTCACACACCTTGCTGACATTCCCCAGTCGCTGACCGCCCTTGGGCCCCACCAAAGCGTGGATGATCTGGCCGATGTGGCCGGCACCATCGGCTATGAAATCCTGACGCAACTGGGCCGCCGCTACAGCCGCCAATACCTGCGGGGCAAGGCATGAACCCTGCCGCCGCCCTGACCGCCCGTATCGGGCGCGCCACCCTTGGCCTGTTCGGCGCAATCGGGCGCCTGGTGATCTTTGCGGCCTCGGCCGTCAGCCACATCCTGCGCCCGCCCTTCTACCCGCGTGAGTTTCTTTCGGCCCTGCTGAACATCGGCTACCTCAGCCTGCCGGTTGTGGGCATGACGGCCCTGTTCACAGGCGGCGCACTGGCTTTGCAGATCTATGCTGGAGGCGCGCGTTTCTCGGCCGAAGCGGTGGTGCCTCAGATCGTTGCCATCGGCATGGTGCGCGAACTGGGCCCGGTCATGGTTGGCCTGATGATCGCAGCGCGCGTCACATCGTCCATCGCCGCCGAAACCGCCACCATGAAGGTGACCGAACAGATCGACGCGCTGGTGACACTTTCAACCCACCCGATGAAATACCTTACAGCACCGCGCGTGCTGGCCGCCCTCATCGTCGTGCCCGCCCTTGTGGGTGTGGGCGATGTGATCGGCATCATGGGGGGCTACCTTGTGGGGGTTGAACAGCTGGGCTTCAACCCGGCGACCTATATCAAGAACACCTGGAATTTCCTGGAAACGGCCGATATCGTCTCATCCCTCGTAAAGGGCGCAGCCTTCGGCTTTATCGCGGCCGTTATGGGCTGCTATTACGGCATGAATTCCGGGCGCGGCGCCCAGGGCGTCGGGCGCGCCACCAAATCTTCGGTCGAAGCCGCCGCCGTCATGATCCTTGCCGCCAATTTCCTGCTCACCAACATGTTCTTTACCGCATGATTGACCTTATCGATGTTCATAAACACTTCGGCACAAAGAAAGTGCTGCAAGGGGTCAACCTGACCATCCCACGTGGCGAAAGCATGGTTGTGATCGGCGGCTCGGGCACCGGCAAATCCGTTTTGCTGAAATGCATCCTTGGCCTGATGAGCCCGGACAGCGGCACCATCACCCTGGACGGGGAAGACGTTACAAAAGCCGAACGCGATGCGTTTCTGGCCCGCTTTGGCATGCTGTTTCAGGGCGCCGCATTGTTTGACAGCCTTCCGGTCTGGCAAAACGTGGCCTTTCGCCTGCTGCGCGGCTCTCTCAAACGCCCACGACCCGAAGCGCGCGAAATCGCGATTGAAAAACTGCGCCGCGTGGGCCTGACCCCGGATGTCGCAGATCTGTTTCCGGCCGAACTGTCGGGGGGCATGCAAAAACGCGTGGGCCTTGCACGCGCCATCGCGGCCGAACCCGAAATCATCTTCTTTGACGAACCCACCACCGGGCTTGATCCGATCATGGCCGGCGTCATCAACGATCTGATCCGCGAAATCGTGGTAGAGATGGGCGCTACGGCCATGACCATCACCCACGATATGTCTTCGGTGCGCGCCATCGCCGATAAAGTGGCCATGCTGCACAACGGGGTGATCCAGTGGACAGGGCCCGTGGGCCAGATGGATGCCTCGGGCGACGCCTATGTTCATCAGTTCATTACCGGCAGCGCAACCGGCCCGATCGAGGCGGTGCGGTGAAAACCCCGCCCCCCCTTCTTCTTGGCAAAAATACCTCCGCCGGAGGCACCCATGCTTTGCGTCTGTACCGCAGCAGCGCCGAATTTGCGCAAACGGTGTAACATGGCCCTTCTGCGTTTTGCCAACCTCGCCCTGCTCTTCCTGTTTCCAATCGCGTGGTTTGCCCCCCTTTTGCGCGCGGGCATCGCACTTCCGCTTTTTGGGCTTTCCGAAATCTCGGTGATATCCGGGCTTCAGTCGCTTTGGGAAACGGATGTCTTGCTTGCCCTTCTTGTCACCTTCTTTGCGGTTTTTTCGCCATTTCTGAAAACCATCGGCCTTGCGCTCATCCATTTTGGGCTGATGCGGCGCAAGGTGCTTGGGGCCCTTAACGTTCTTGGCAGGCTTGCCATGGCCGATGTCTTTCTGATCGCGCTATATATTGTCATCGCCAAAGGCGTGGGCATGGCCCGGGTTGAAACCGCCTGGGGGCTTTACCTGTTTACCGGCTGCATCCTTGCTTCGATCACGATCAGCCATTTGACGTATAAACGCAGCTAGGGCACAAACATCACCATGGCCAAAACTCCTTCTTTCACCTGTAACGCCTGCGGCGCGTCCCACACCAAATGGTCGGGGCGCTGTGAAGGATGCGGGGCGTGGAACTCCATTGTGGAAGAAGCCCCGCTTTCCACCGGCCCGGCATCAAAATCCCTGGGGGCCGGGCGTGGCGCGCGCATAACGCTCAGCGATTTGTCGACACAGGAAACACCGCCGCCGCGCACCCAATCGGGGCTGGATGAACTGGACAGGGTGCTGGGCGGCGGCCTGGTGCCCGCCTCTGCCGTCCTGGTTGGCGGGGATCCGGGCATCGGCAAATCCACACTGCTTTTACAGGCGGCCGCGAAATTCGCGCAGAAGGGTTTGAAAACCATCTATGTCTCGGGCGAAGAGGCAACCGCGCAGGTGCGCATGCGTGCCCAGCGTCTTGGGCTGTCCCAGGCCCCCGTCAAACTGGCTGCGGAAACCAACCTGCGCGACATCCTGACAACGCTGGAAACCGAAAAACCCGCCCTTGCCATCATCGATTCCATTCAGACCATGTGGGCCGATAATGTGGGCAGCGCGCCGGGCAGTGTCAGCCAGGTCCGATCCGCCGCCCATGAACTTACGACATTTGCCAAACGGAAAGGCATGGCGGTGATCCTGGTGGGCCATGTCACCAAAGACGGGCAGATCGCGGGGCCGCGCGTGGTCGAACATATGGTCGACACGGTGCTTTATTTCGAAGGGGAACGCGGGCACCAGTTTCGCATCCTGCGCGCGGTGAAAAACCGCTTTGGCCCGGCCGATGAAATCGGGGTGTTTGAAATGACCGGGTCGGGGCTGGCGCAGGTCACTAACCCTTCGGCCCTGTTTTTGTCGGACCGCGAAGAGCCCGCGCCCGGCTCTGTCGTCTTTGCCGGGATCGAAGGCACGCGCCCGGTTCTTGTGGAACTGCAGGCGCTGGTTGCCCCCTCCTCACTGTCCCAACCGCGCCGTTCGGTGCTGGGCTGGGACAGCGGGCGCCTGGCGATGATCCTGGCGGTGCTTGAATCGCGCTGCGCCATTCCTTTTGCGGGGCTTGATGTATACCTGAACGTCGCCGGCGGGCTGAAGATCTCGGAACCTGCCGCCGATCTGGCCGTGGCCGCCGCGCTTCTTTCTGCGCGCGAAGACGTGGCGATTGCGAAAGATACCGTGGTTTTCGGCGAAATCAGCCTGTCCGGGGCGCTCAGACCCGTTGGACAGACGGAAAACAGGTTGAAAGAAGCGCAGAAACTTGGTTTCACGTCAGCCATAGCACCCGCACGCAGTAAGATCGGTTCAAAAACAGGTCTGCGGGTCCAAAAAATGCCCGATTTGGCGGGTTTTGTAGGTGAGGTTTTCGGGGCTGGTTAACCCCCGTGGGAGCGAAGGCATGGAAGCGTTTACGATCATTGACGGAGTGGTGGCGACAGTCATCCTGGTCTCGGCCATCCTGGCCTATTCGCGCGGGTTTGTGCGCGAAGGCATGGCCATTGCGGGCTGGGTAGCAGCGGCGGTGATCGCCTATCTGTTTTCGCCAAAAGCCATGCCACTGATCAAAGAAATCCCGGTTCTGAAGGATTTCATTGCCGACAGCTGCGAACTTTCCGTTATCGCCTCATTCGCCGGGGTCTTTGCCCTGTCGCTGGTTGTGGTGTCCATTTTCACGCCGCTGTTTTCGGCCGCGATCCAGCGTTCGGCCCTGGGTGGGCTGGATCAGGCGCTTGGCTTCATATTCGGCGTGCTGCGCGGCATCCTGTTGGTGGCCATCGCGCTGGTTGTTTATGACCGGGTCATCACATCCGATACCATTCCGATGATTGACAACAGCCGCACCGCGAAAATCTTTTCGCGCAGCCAGGAAAATATCAACGAACAAATCCCTGACGACGCTCCGGGCTGGATCGTTGAAAGATATGAATCCCTGGTCAGCGTCTGCACGACTGGCGCATAACGTCACACAGGTGTCACAAATTTCGCCTTGCGTGGTGACACCGCCGCCCGGACCCTCTAAGACGAAGGCCAAATCACCGACACGGATTTTCGGAGCTGCCGCCACATGTCCGCTATGCCCCCCGCCCATCCCTTCGATGACGACAAGCTGAAAGAGGAGTGTGGCGTTTTTGGCGTCATCGGCCCCGCCGATGCTGCAAATTTCGTCGCCCTTGGCCTGCACGCCCTGCAACACCGCGGGCAGGAAGCAGGCGGCATCGTCAGCCACGACCCTGAACAGGGCTTCAATTCCGCCCGCCGTTTCGGATATGTGCGCGACAATTTTACCAAAGCCAGCCTGATGGAAACGCTGCCTGGCCCACTTGCGATTGGCCATGTGCGCTATTCCACCGCCGGCTCCAAAGGCGCTGTTATCCGCGATGTTCAGCCATTTTTTGGGGAATTCTCGATGGGTGGGGCCGCCATCGCGCATAACGGCAACATCACCAATGCCGAAGCTTTGCGCCGCGAACTGATCGAACGCGGGTCGATCTTTCAAAGCTCCTCAGACAGTGAATGCATCATTCACCTGATGGCCCGCAGCCTGCAACGCAACATTCCTGAACGGATGAAAGACGCGCTGCGCCGTGTGGAAGGCGCGTTTTCGATCGTCGCCATGACCCGCACCAAACTGATCGGTGTGCGTGACCCGCTGGGCGTGCGCCCGCTGGTTCTGGGCAAAATCGGCGACGGTTGGGCGCTGAGTTCAGAGACCTGCGGCCTTGATATCATCGGCGCCGAATTTGTCCGCGAAATTGAACCGGGCGAGATGGTGTATATCTCGGACAAGGGGGTGGAAAGCCACCATCCCTTTGAAACCCGCCCGCCCAAGTTCTGCATTTTTGAACATGTCTATTTCTCGCGCCCCGATTCCATTATCGGCGGGCGCTCGGTCTATGAAACGCGTCGCCAGATCGGCGTGGAGCTGGCCCGCGAAACACCCGTTGACGCAGATCTGGTCTGCCCGGTGCCCGATTCCGGCACCCCCGCGGCCATCGGGTTTTCACAGGAAAGCGGCATCCCTTACGCCATGGGGATCATCCGAAACCAGTATATGGGCCGCACGTTCATCGAACCCACCGAACAGATCCGCAATATGGGTGTGCGCCTGAAGCTGAACGTCAACCGTGCGCTGATCAAAGGAAAACGCGTGATCCTGGTGGATGACAGCGTGGTGCGCGGCACGACAAGCCGCAAGATCAAGGATATGATCCTGGATGCCGGCGCTGCCGAAGTGCATTTCCGCATCGCAAGCCCCCCAACCGCCTGGCCATGCTTTTATGGCGTGGACACGCCCCAGCGCGAAAAACTTCTGGCCGCCAATATGAGCGAAGAAGAAATGTGCGCCTATCTTGGGGTGGACAGCCTGAGGTTCATCTCCCTTGATGGTCTCTATCGCGCGGTGGGCGAAGCCAAAGGGCGCGCGCCCAACTGCCCGCAATATTGCGATGCCTGCTTCTCGGGGGAATACCCGGTTGCGCCATCTGACATGATCGAAAAAGGCTTCTCGGTGCAGGCGGCGCAATAAGCGCCTCTGCGCCGCACACCGCCAAACCCTCAGCCAATATTTGCCACACCGCCCATCCCTGGCCGGTTTTTGCGCCTTTGCAGCATGATCGCGCCGCGTTTGGCGCGCGGACGGCGTGTTCTTGCGCAAAGCGCGCCCGGGCGCGCTTGCCAAGCCCTGTGATCGTGTTATTCGCCCCGCCCTGACTTTAGCCCCGCGTTGCACAAACCACCGCGGGCCTGACACGGACGAGGATCACAATGGCTGCACAAACATCACCTGCCCCAACCCAGACGACTGCGCGCGCTGAACAGGAAGCCACACAGCCCGATATTCTGGACATGGGAAAAACAACGCTGATCGGTATCTTTATGGATCCCGAAACCCCACGCGCCCTGATCCGCCATGCGCGCGGCAAAACCACCCTTCTGGGCATCGGTGACAAAGTCGGGCGCGCCCAGGTTACCGCCATCGACAGTGGCATCGTGACGATCCGGCGGGGCAAGAATGATACCGCCCTGCGCCTGACCGACCTGATTTAACAGGCGGGCCATGCCCGTGCTGCGAAACGCATCTTGACCGCGCCGCTTTTCCGGATCAAACCAGCGCCATGACAGAAAAAACCGTACTTATCACCGGCGCGTCACGCGGCCTTGGGGCTGCCCTGGCCGAAAAACTGGCCGCCACGCACCATGTTATCGCTGTTGCGCGCACAACCGGCGGGCTGGAAGACCTGGATGATCGCATTCAGGCAGCCGGTGGTCAGGCCACCCTTGCACCGATGGACATCACCAACACGGATGCCATGGCGCATCTGTGCCGCGCGATTTACGACCGCTGGGGCAGTCTTGATCTGTGGGTGCACACAGCCGTCCACGCATCGCCCCTGTCGCCCGCACCGCATCTTGACGCCAAGGACTGGGGCAAGGCGCTGTCCATCAACACCGATGCAACCGCCAACCTGATCACCATGGTCGCCCCGCTGCTTGGCGATGACAGTGCGGCTGTCTTTTTTGAAGACAATCACGCCGGCGAAAAGTTCTACGCAGGATATGGCGCCACAAAGGCGGCCCAGATCGCTTTGGCGAAATCCTGGCAGGCCGAGAACGCGAAATTTGGCCCGCGCATTGTCATCACGCAGCCCCGCCCCCTGGCAACGGCCCTTCGCGCCCGGTTTTTCCCGGGCGAAGACCGCGCCGCGCTTGCGGCCCCCGCGGATGAAGCGGCGCGTCTTTTGCCCGAAATCCTTGGCTGACCGGCAAGAACGCCTTCTTTTTACCGCGTGGCATGCCGCCAACCACCCATGATGGGGTGAAATCCCTGTCCACGCTTGCCGCCCGCCTCTGCCCGGCCTATTGAGAATGGGCAACAGCAAGGGCGGGCAACATGCGAATTCTCATCACCAATGACGACGGCATCAATGCCCCGGGCCTGATCGTGGCGCAGGCCATTGCCGAAGCCATCGCAGGCCCGGATGGCGAAGTCTGGACCGTTGCACCGGCCTTTGAACAATCAGGCGTGGGCCACTGCATTTCCTATACCCGCCCGATGATGATTGCCGAACTGGGGCCAAGGCGCTTTGCCGCCGAAGGCTCACCTGCTGATTGTGTTCTGGCCGCCCTTTACGATGTCATGCCCGAACGCCCCGATCTGGTTCTTTCCGGGGTGAACCGTGGCAACAACGCCGCCGAAAACACGCTGTATTCCGGCACCATCGGTGCCGCGATGGAGGCCGCCCTTCAGGGCCTTCCCGCGATCGCGCTGTCGCAGTTCATGGGCCACGGAAACTGGAAACTTGATGATCCGTTTGAGGCCGCTTTGACCCACGGCGCAGACACCGTGCGCGCGCTGCTGGATCGCGGTGTCTGGGATGGCGGCGCGGACTACCGGCTGTTTTACAACATCAACTTCCCGCCGTTGCCCGCCGCACAGTTAAAGGGCATGCAGATCACCACGCAAGGCTATCGAAAAGATACGTTTTTTGGGACAGAGCCGCACACCTCCCCGTCAGGGCGCAAATTTTTGTGGATCAAAGGCGGCCCGCAACATGAACCAACCGCCCCCGGCACAGACGCCGCCGCCAACCTTGACGGCTACACCTCTATCACCCCGATGCGCGCCGATTTAACGGCGCATGATGTCATGGATCGCCTAAAGGCAGATTTCGCATGAATGACGCCCAGACGGACGCAGAGCGCAAGATGCAGTTCCTGTTCGCCCTGCGATCAAAAGGCGTTACCCAGGCGCGCGTTCTGAGCGCGATGGAAGAGGTCGACCGCGGCCCTTTTGTGCGCGGCCTGTTTTCGGGGCGCGCCTATGAAGATATGCCCCTGCCCATCGCCTGCGGCCAGACGATCAGCCAACCTTCGGTTGTCGGGCTGATGACCCAGGCGCTGAACGTGCAACCGCGTGACAAGGTCCTGGAAATTGGCACCGGGTCCGGCTATCAGGCCGCCATTCTGGCGCGCCTGGCGCGGCGTGTGTACACGGTGGATCGCCACCGCCGCCTGGTCAGCGAAGCGCGCGCGCTTTTTCAGACGCTGGACCTGCACAATATCACCGCCATCACCGCCGACGGATCACGCGGCCTGCCCGATCAGGCACCGTTTGACCGCATCATCATGACAGCCGCCGCCGAAGACCCACCCAGCCCCCTATTGGCGCAATTGGCAATCGGGGGTATTATGGTTCTGCCGGTCGGCCAATCTGACGCGGTGCAAAGCCTGATAAAGGTCACACGCACTGATGCAGGTTATGATTACGAAGAACTTCTGCCGGTGCGCTTTGTCCCGCTTCTGGAAGGGCTGGGGCAGGATTAACACAGACCGAATGCGAAAGAACAAAGCCCGGACAACGGGCATATATTTGAGGATCAGAGCAATGCCATTCGCGAACCGTTCCCTACTACGTGCCGCCCTTCTGGGCAGCGCCCTGACAGCTGTAAGTGCTTGTGACACGGCCTTTGATGTGGATATGCGCCGCTTTTCAAACGGGTTTAGCACCACCGCCGCCGTTCAGGCGCAAACCGCCCAACGCCCCACGCCGGACGCACGCGGCGTTCTGTCGTATCCGACCTATCAGGTCGCGGTGGCCAAACGTGGCGATATCGTTGCCGATGTCGCCGCGCGGGTGGGCCTGCCTGCTGATGAGCTTGCCCGTTTCAACGGCCTGCCCGTTGACAGCCCCTTGCGCGAAGGCGAAGTGATCGCCCTGCCCCGGCGTGTATCCGAACCTGCTTCGGGCCCCATTCAGCCCGGCGATTCAATTGATATCAGCACCCTTGCGGGGGATGCGATCGACCGCGCGGGCGATCAAAACCCGCCACCGGCCGCCGCCTCTGCCACACAAACCGGCGAAGAACCCACGCGCCACCACGTCGTGCGCGGTGAAACAGCCTATTCCATTTCGCGGCTATACGGGGTTTCGGTGCGCGCGCTGGCCGATTGGAACGGGCTGGATACGGCCCTGACGGTGCGCGAAGGCCAATACCTTCTGATCCCCGTCGCCGCCGCCGCCGCCCCGCCGCGCGAACAGCCCGTCAGCCAACCTGGCGAAGGCAGCGCAACCCCGACACCCCCCAGCGCCTCGCAGCCGCTGCCCGATGAAACAGCCGCCCCTGCACAGGAGGCTGACACGCCGGATTCACCAGATCTTTCAGGGGCCCGCACAGCGGCCTCTGCCGCTGCCATGATGCTGCCGGTCGACGGCAAAATCATCCGCCCCTTCAAGCGGGGCACAACTGATGGTGTGGATATTGCCGCCAGTGCCGGCAGCACAGTGCGCGCTGCCGCAGACGGTATTGTTGCCGCCATCACCCGCGACACCGAACAGGTGCCGATCCTGGTGATCCGTCACCCAGACAACGTGCTGACGGTTTACGCCAATATTGACAAAATCACCGTCAAAAAGGGCGACACCGTGAAACGCGGGCAGGCCATCGCCGTTGTGCGTGCGGGTGAACCCAGCTTCCTGCACTTCCAGGTGCGCGAAGGCACATCCAGCGTCGACCCGATGGAATACCTGAAATAAGGCGTAGCCCTAAAAGGGCATTGCGAAACGCCCACCGCCAGCCCCGGCCGGGGCTGGTAAGGCGCGCTTATTCGTCTGCCGCGCCCTTGCCCAGATGCTTGCGCAACCGCGACGGGGTGGACTTTTTCTTGTCCTTATACGGGTTCTTGTCGGCCTGGCTGCGCATTGTCAGGCGGATTGGGGTGCCTGGCATGTCAAAATCCTGCCGCAGCCCGTTCACCAGATAGCGGGAATAGCTTTCGGGCAGCTTTTCAGGAAACGAACACATGACAACAAAGCCCGGCGGGCGGGTCTTTACCTGGGTCATGTAACGCAGGCGAATGCGCCGCCCGGCTGGTGCGGGGGGGGGATGGGCCTCGGTCATATCAACCAGCCAGCGGTTCAGACGCGATGTTGATATACGCCGGTTCCATACTTCATGCGCCTTCATCACCGCCGCCTGAAGCCTGTCCATCCCACGGCCGGTTTTGGCCGAGATTGTCACCAAAGGCGCACCGCGCAGCTGTGGCAAAAGACGCTCAAACGATTCACGCAGATCTTTCAGCTTTTGCTGCTTCTCAGGCTCGACGTCCCATTTGTTCACCGCCACAACCACCGCGCGCCCTTCGCGCTCGGCAAGGTCAGCGATGCGCAGATCCTGTTGCTCAAACGGAATGGCCGCATCCAGCAAAACCACCACAACTTCGGCAAACTTCACAGCGCGCAGCCCATCAGAAACCGAAAGCTTTTCCAGTTTTTCCTGAACCTTGGCCTTTTTGCGCATGCCGGCCGTGTCAAAGATACGTGTCGGCACCCCGCCCCAGTCAAATCTAAGCGAGATTGAATCGCGGGTGATTCCGGCCTCGGGGCCTGTCAAAAGACGTTCTTCACCGATCAGCATGTTGATCAGCGTGGATTTGCCCGCATTTGGCCGACCAACCACAGCCACCTGCAAAGGTTTGGCAGAGGTCGGAATGCGTGGGGCGTCCGGGTCACCATCTTCGATAGATACGTTCGTGTCTGGCGTATCTGCCGCCGCGCGCTTGGCAAATTCATCGGCGATCGGGGTCAGAACCTCCAGCAGTTCGCCCATCCCTTCCCCATGTTCCGCCGACAGGCGCAATGGTTCGCCCAGCCCAAGGCTGTAGGCCTCGATCACACCACCATCAGCAGCGCGCCCTTCGCCTTTGTTGGCGGCCAGGATCACATGGGCGTTCTTTTTGCGCAGGATGTCGGCAAAAATTTCATCGGCCGGCAAAACCCCTGCGCGCGCATCGATCATGAAAAGGCAGGCGTCCGCCATTTCCACCGCGCGCTCTGTCAGGCGGCGCATGCGGCCTTGCAGGCTTTCGTCGGTGGCTTCTTCCAGCCCGGCGGTGTCAATCACGGTAAAGCGCAGGTCGCCCAGGCGTGCCTCGCCCTCGCGCAGGTCGCGCGTTACCCCGGGCTGGTCATCAACCAGCGCCAGGCGTTTTCCAACCAAACGGTTGAACAGGGTGGATTTGCCTACGTTCGGGCGCCCCACAATGGCCAGAGTGAAGCTCATAGTCTTCTCCAGATCACGTCAAGCGCCCCGCATACACGGGAACTCGGCCTAGCGTAAAGCCAGAAGTTGCCCGTTGGCTGTGACGATGTAGGCAACACCGGCAACAACGATCGGGCGCGAGGCCGCCCCGCCGGGAATTTCCACCGATGCAACAAGCGCGCCATCTTCCGGGTTAAAGCCGCGCATCTGCCCGTCAGAGCAGGCAACCCATAGCTTTCCACCCGCCAGAACCGGGCCGAAGTTCGCATAAATCGCCTTGCGCCGCTTCAGCTTTTCCTTGGTGTAATAGGGCAGCTCTACACCCCAGATACGTTCGCCGGTGTTGGCATTCAGGCGCACAAGCTGGGCTTCGTCGGAAATCAGGAAAACTGAACCACCTGTCACCCACACCGGGCCAATCGCCCCTTCGCGCGCTGTCCAAAGGCGTTCGCCGCCCATGTTCATCGCAATCGTGCGCCCAACCGTGTTGCCGGCATAGATGATACCATTGGCGATCACAGGTTCGCCCGTGACATCCGACACCATCGAATAGGCGCGCCCGGGGCGTTCGCCTGTCACCAGTGAGTTCCAAACCCGCACGCCGCCCATGCGCAGCGCCCCGATCAGTTCACCCGAATTGAACGGGAAGATTGCCAGGCGGTCTGTTACCGCAGGGCTGGCCGCCCCGACAATGCCCGAAACACCAGGCGTGCCCGACAGCTGCCAGCGAACACGGCCGTTTTCAACGTCAACCGCCCAGGCGCGGTTGTCACGGGTGGCGACATACACCAGCCCGTCCACCACGGTGGGGGCGCCGCTGACCGGCGCGTCAAGTTTCTGTGTCCAGATCACAGCGCCCGATGCCGGGTCCAGCGCACTAAGGCTGCCAAAGCCGCTGGTCACCAGCAGCTTGCCGCTGCCATAGGCCAGGCCGCCGCCTGATGCGTCGTCAGATCTGTCGCTGGATGGCGTCAGATCACGCGTCCACAAAGGCGCGCCTGCGGTGGAATGGGCCGCGACCAGCGCGCGGCTGTCCAGCGTGAAAATGCGGCCGTCGGCCAATACAGGTTCGGCCGTAATGCGGTGCTTGCGGTCGTTGCCCTGCCCGATCTTTGCGCTCCAGATCACCTGGGGGGCTGCGGCCAGTGCCAGATGCGGCACGCGGTGCGTTGGGCTGCCGGCGCGGTGGGTCCATGCGGTCTGGTTGGTGGGTGCTGGCAGGCTGATCGGTACAGCAACCGCTGCGGGCGTTGCCGTTTCATCCACGGCGCCCTGCCCTGCCGGGCTGCGCAAATCTTCGCGCTGCCCCGTCAGGATCACCTCGGGCGTGGTGCAGGCCAGCAAAAAGCTCGGCAGGATCAGAATTCCGGCGTAGTGGCTCAACTTCACGGTGTCTGCCCCCTTAAATACGATTCGCGACCAGAAAGCCCCGACCTGGTCAGGATGCCTCCGGTGTGCCTCCCAGAGCAACAATCAACTGAGACGCGCGCCGGCGCAAGGCCTGAGACGCCTCATCATCGGTCAAAAGCTCCTGAAGGTGCGATATCGCGGCGTCTATGCTGCCCATCTCCACCTCGGCCAGCGCGATCTGTTCCTGCGCCAAAACGCGGAACGGGGCGCCAGGGGTGGTTAATTCTTCCAGTGCGGCGATCCGCGCGCTGGGTGCGGCGTCATTACCCGGCGCGGTTGCCAGCTTCAGGGCGGCAAGGTCGCGGTACAGCGGGGCAAGGGCCGCATCGTCAGAAATCGCCTGTAACTGCGCGATCCCTTCCGTGGTGCCTTCCTCTGCCTGCGATGCCGCGAGGATCAGCCCAACCAGTGCCGCGCCGTCGCCCGATGTTTCAATCGCGTTCAGCGCCGCAGCGCGCGTTGCGGGATCTTCTGTATTGATTGCGGAAAGGATCGCATCCCCCAGCTTTTCAGCATCGGCGCGTGCTGTGGCTTTTTTCCATTCATTGAAGGCCGCACCGCCAACAACGACAACCACAAGCAAAACAGCGATCCACCCATAGCGGCGCATCAGGCTGAACAAACGGTCGCGGCGGACCTCTTCGGTCACCTCGTCAATAAAACTTTCCGGATTACTCAAAAGCCCCGCCCTTTCGCCTGATTTCCCTCTCTTTATCCTGAACAGGCCGGGAATGCCAAGTGTTCCCGCCCCCCATTGGAAACTCCGGGGGGGGCAGTGCGCTTATGCTGCCTGTTCAGCTTCCTCTTTGGCCTGACGCGCCCACATTGCGGCATAGCGCCCGGCCTTGGTCAACAGGTCGTCGTGGCGGCCCTGTTCGGTAATCACGCCATTTTCCAGCACCACAATCAGGTCTGCATCCACAATGGTGGACAGGCGGTGCGCAATGGTAATCACCGTGCGCCCTTCGCCCATCGCCTTCAGGCTTTCCTGAATGTCGCGTTCGGTTTCCGAATCCAACGCCGATGTCGCCTCGTCCAGCAACAGGATGGGCGGGTTCTTCAGAAGGGTGCGCGCGATTCCAACGCGCTGCTTTTCGCCGCCTGACAGTTTCAGCCCCCGTTCACCCACAGTGGTTTCATAACCATCCGGAAGGCTGACGATGAAATCGTGAATTTTGGCCGCCTTCGCCGCCTCTTCTATTTCGGCGCGGCTGGCTTCGGGCCGGCCATATGCGATGTTGTACAGCACCGTATCGTTAAACAGGACGGTATCCTGCGGCACGACCCCGATTGAGCGGTGCAGCGAATTTTGCGTGACATCGCGCACATCCTGCCCGTCAATTTTTAAAGAGCCCTCGTTGACGTCGTAAAACCGGAACAACAGCCGCCCGATGGTGGATTTTCCTGACCCCGACGGGCCCACAATGGCCACTTTGTGCCCGGCTTCCGCCGTCAAAGACACGCCTTTCAGGATCGGGCGTGCGGCGTCATAGCCAAACAAAACATCGTCAAAAACCAGCTCTCCGCCGGTAACCTTGATATCCGGCGCGTTGGGCTTGTCTGTCACCTCGGCAGGCTGTTCCAGCAGATCAAACATTTCGCCCATATCGACAAGCGCCTGACGGATCTCGCGGTAAACCGACCCAAGAAAGTTCAGCGGCATGGTGATCTGGATCATATAGGCGTTGACCATCACGAAATCGCCCACCGTCAGCGCGCCGTTTTCAACCCCGATCGCGGCCATGACCATGACAGCGATCAGCCCCCCGGTGATCAGGAAAGACTGGCCAAAGTTCAGGAATGCCAGCGAATATGACGTTTTCAGCGCGGCGGCCTCATAGCCCGCCATGGCCCCGTCATAGCGGGTCGCTTCGCGTTCTTCGGCACCAAAATATTTTACCGTCTCAAAGTTCAGCAGGCTGTCGATCGCCTTTTGGTTGGCGTCGGTGTCCTGATCATTCATCTGTTTGCGGATTTTCACCCGCCATTCCGTAACCTTGAATGTAAACCAGACGTAAAAGGCGATCGTCACCACGACGGCCGATAAGTACCAGACATCAAAGACAAAATAAAAGATGGCCGCGACCATGATCAGTTCCAGAACCAAAGGTCCGATGCTGAACAAAAGGAAACGCAGCAGGAATTCCACGCCCTTCACGCCACGTTCGATAATGCGTGACAGGCCGCCGGTTTTTCGGCTGATGTGATAACGCATCGAAAGGCGGTGAATGTGGTTGAAGGTTTCCAGCGCCAGCTGGCGCAACGCGCGTTGGCCGACCTTGGCAAAAACCGCATCGCGCAACTGCTGAAACCCGACGTTCATCAGGCGGGCCATGCCGTAGGCCACCGTCAGCCCCACGGCCCCGATGCCCAGCGTCCAGGCCTGCGACGTCCCGTTACCGGCCAGCATATCAACCGCGGCCTTGTAAAAGAACGGCGTGCCCACTGCCACCAGTTTGGACACAATCAGCGCCAGCATCGCAAGGACAACGCGGTTTTTCACCCAGGGGTGTTCCGCCGGCCAGAGATAGGGAATAACCCGCTGAATTGTCCGCCAGCCACTGCTGCGCGTCTTACCCGACATGCGGGCGTCGGATACGGTTACTCGTCTCATGGAACTCTCCTGGCGCTGAAGCTCCTAGGTAGTCAGGAAATCGGCTGAATTCCAGAGCTCAAAGCCATTTAATGCACAGGAAGTTAACCCAGGCAGCGCGCGCTAGTCCTGCGGAATGGCAAAGACCTGGCCGGGATAGATCAGATCCGGGTCGCGGATGCTGTCCCGGTTGGCCTCAAAAACCCGCACATAAAGAATGCCGTGGCCGTAGTTCGCCCGTGCAATCGCCCAAAGCGTATTGCCTGGCTGTACGGTCACAACCTGCACAGCGCCCTTGCCTGCAGCACTTGCCTCAGCTTCCTGTGTGGCCGAGGCCAGTTCGCTGGGCTCTTCGCGCTTGAAGGGGGTTTCGGTGCGTGATGTCACCGCGCCATTTTCACCGATTTCATCCACCCGCAGCGTATAAACGCCGGTTTCGATGCTGGGCAGCGGCGTGCGCCACTGGCCATCTTCCGCAATCCGGGTCGTCAGAATGGGGGCATTGTCCAGATAGACACGCACAGCCGCATCGCCTTGCCCACGCCCACTCAGCTGAACCTCGCCAGCGCTGTCATAGCTGATCGAATCGATGGTGACGTTTTGCAGAACGGCCGGGCCGTTGCCCTGCAAAACCGTGATGCCCTGATCATTCGCCAAAAGAACCGTTGGCGCCGCAGGCTGGGCGGTGGTTTCAGGGGCGGCAGGTGTTTGGGTCGATGTTTCGCCCTGTGTGGCCGCGTCATCCGCAGGCGCATCTGTGGGCGCATCCGCGGGGGGCACAGCCGGGGCATCGCCTGCCGGCGCGGTGCCGTCCTGAACATCCGGGGTGGGCACGGTTTGCGCAGGTTCATCCGTGGCGGATTGGGTCGGCGCCACGGGCATCGCAGGGGTGTCTACATCGGCGGATGCAACCACTGCCACCTCTGCCGTATCGCCTTGCGGGGCAGAAGATGGCGCTGTGGCATCCTGTGTTTCACCCTCTGCCGTCACAACCGGGGCTGGCTGCGTGGCATCCGCAGGTGGTGGTGTAACGGCAGGCTGCGCATCAGGTTGGGCCGGGGTTGCGGGCGTATCTTCAGTGCCCGCACCGTCGTTCACAGCCGGAGCATCGGGGGTTTGAACCCCGCTATTGTCGCCAGCCTCCGCAACGACAACCGCATCCGCCGTCGCCCCGGGCACGGGTGTGGGGGTGGTTGCAGGTGCAGGGGTTGGGGCGGGGGCAACGATAACGCTGTCACCGGATGCAATCACTTCGCCGGAAGCGCCCGACACTGACAGGGTCATCACACGCGGGGCATCCGAGGTTGAAAGCGTAAACATCGCCACAAAGTTACCACTGCTATCGGCGCTGGCGGTCGCAACTTCGACCCCGTCAACATTTACCGTGACAGACTGGCCGGGTTCGATATGGCCCGCCACCAGGGCATTTCCATCCTCATCCACGCGCACCACATCAAATGTCGGCACCATCGGTGCAGGCGCTACATCATCCTGCGCAGGGCTGGCCGGGGTGGCGGACGGGGTGGTGCTGGCCGGGGTGGAGGCATCTGCGGACGCTTCGTCGCCATCCGTTTCAGCATCATCCGCAGGTGTATCGGCAGCGGGGGTTGTGCTGGCAGGCCCATTGGCCTGAACCGCGGGCTGTGGGGCTTGCGCATCGGGCGCGCGCATCGCCTGATACCCCATGTAAATCAATGCAACCAAGATCAGCGCGCCAATGGCGCCACCGGCCATTGCCAGTTCGCTTGTCTTACCCTTGCCACCGTTTTCAGATGCCATGCCGTTCCCCCATGCGCGGGCTCTTTTTGTCCTGCGCTTGAGAGACCCTATCAACCCCGCTATCAGGGGTCAAAAGGGTTTCGCACGAAAGGGTCAACATGTCCGCATCTCAAGCATCAGTCTGTGTCTATTGTGGCGCGCGTTTCGGCAACAATCCCGCATATGGCACCGCGGCAACCACTTTGGGCCATGCTTTGGCCCACGAAGGCTGGCGCCTGGTCTACGGCGCGGGCGATGTGGGGCTGATGGGCGCCGTTGCCACCGCCGCACAGGCAAGCAACGGCGATACATTCGGCGTGATTCCCCAGCACCTGTTGAAGATGGAGGTCGGCAAGCGTGACCTGACCAGCTTTATCGTCACCGAAAACATGCATGAGCGTAAAAAGGTCATGTTCATGAATTCAAACGCCATCGTGGTCCTGCCAGGCGGTGCCGGATCGCTGGACGAATTTTTTGAGGCCCTGACCTGGCGCCAGCTGGGCCTGCACGAAAAACCCGTCTACCTGCTGAACATCGCGGGCTACTGGGATCCTTTGATGGACCTGATTGACCATGTGATCGCGCAGGGCTTTGCCGAAAACACGCTGAAATCCTACATTTCAGTCGTCGACGACGTCCCTGCCCTGATCACACGCCTTCGCGCAGATCTGTCCTGACGCAGGGTTTCGCCGCTAAACACCGCCAGCGCGACCCAGATCAGCGGAAAGGCAACCATATGCCAGGGCGTCACCACCTCGCCCAGCACCAGAACCGCACATAAAAACTGCAGGCTGGGGTTCAGGTACTGCACAACGCCGATCGTCGACAATGGCAGCCTGCGCGACGCATATGAAAACAGGATCAGGGGCGTGGCCGTCAGAACGCCCGAAAAGGCAAGCATGACGCTGTCATGCAGATTATGACCAAAGACGCCAAGGTTGCGCCCCACCAGCCCTTCCCAGCCGCCAAGATGCACCCCCAGCAGCCAGACCGCGGCAAAGGGGGCCAGCAACAAAACCTCGCCCGAGACGGATACAACCGGGCCCGCGCTGATCCCTTTTTTAATGACGCCGTAAAATCCGAATGTGAAGGCCAGCACCAGTGATATCCACGGGGCGGCCCCCAGGCCGGCGGTCAGGGTTGCGACCGCGATGAAGGCCAGACCAACGGCCACCCATTTCAACCCGCTTAGCTGTTCTTTGAAAAATGCCCGACCCAGCAAAACCGCGACCAGCGGAAAGATGTAATAGCCCAGGCTTGCCTCGACCGCGCGCCCGATCTGAATGGACAGAATAAACAAAAACCAGTTGGCCGAAATCATCAGCCCGGCCACGGCCACCAGAACAAACCCCCGGCGCGTGCGCAGCAACTGACCCAGCTGCCCCAGGCGCCCCTGCCACAACAGGATCGACGCGAAAAACAAAAGCGACCACAACGTGCGATGGCTTAGAACCTCCAGCGGCGGCACATGGCGCAACAGGTTATAATACAGCGGCGACAGCCCCCAGATCACGCAGGTGCCGATCATCGCAGCCATGCCTTTTCTGGTATCGCTCATCATCGGGCCCGCCATCTGTGTCACCTGCCCACTTGAGGTCAGAAAGAACCCGCCGGGTCAAGCGCGATCAGCGGTTCTTTGGGCGCGAACTGGCCGTTGACGCAGACCTTTTGGCGTGCGACATGTGCCCCGCAACTTGATGGGCGCTGAGCGCGGTTCGCGAAAGCGGGCAACCGTGGCGCTACGGCCCCTCGCGTTGAAGAGTTGCCGCGCATGGTAGGGGGCCAAACTGGAGCCCAACGATGAAAACAATCATCGAACCATTTCGCATTAAATCCGTCGAACCCATCCGCATGACAACCCGCGCAGAGCGCGAAGCGTTGATCCGCGAAAGCAATTATAACCTTTTCAGCCTGAAATCTGATGACGTCCTGATCGACCTTCTGACAGACAGCGGCACCGGCGCGATGAGTTCGCAACAATGGGCCGCAGTCATGCGGGGGGATGAAAGCTATGCAGGCTCTCCATCCTATTTCCGGTTTCGCGATGCGGTGCAAAACCTGATGCCGTTCAAACATGTGATCCCCACCCACCAGGGGCGCGCTGCCGAAGCGATCCTGTTTTCGATCTTCGGGGGCACGGGCAAGGTTATCCCGTCGAACACCCATTTTGACACCACCCGCGGCAATATCGAAGCCTCCGGTGCGCTGGCCCATGATCTGGTGATCGCCGAAGGGACAGACCCCACCTCGCTGCACCCGTTCAAGGGCAACATGGATATCGCGCGTCTGGATGCCTACCTGGGCGAACACGGTGATGCGGTGCCCTGTGTCATGCTGACCATCACCAACAACGCAGGCGGCGGCCAGCCCGTCAGCCTGGAAAACATCCGCGCCGTGGCCGAAACCGCGCGCGCGCACGGCAAGCCCTTCCTGATTGATGGCTGCCGTTTTGCCGAAAACGCCTGGTTCATCAAATCCCGTGAACCCGGGCAGGAAGACCGCTCTATCACAGACATCGTGCGCGATTGTTTTGCGGTGGCTGACGGCATGACGATGAGCGCAAAGAAAGACGCCTTTGGAAACATCGGCGGATGGCTGGCCGTCAATGATGACGACCTTGCCGAACAGGCGCGTGGCCACCTGATCCGCACCGAAGGCTTTCCAACCTACGGCGGGCTTGCCGGGCGCGATCTGGAGGCTCTGGCCCAGGGGCTTAGCGAAATCATAGACGAAGATTACCTGCGCTACCGGGTGCGCACGAACGAATATATCGTTGACCGGCTGCTCGCGCTTGGCGTTCCGGTGGTTCAGCCCGCCGGCGGGCACGCGGTGTTTATCGATGCGCGCGCCTGGCTAAACCACATCGACCCGCTGCAATACCCCGGCCAGGCGCTGGCCGTCGCGCTTTACGAAATTTGCGGCGTGCGCAGCTGTGAAATCGGTACCGTGATGTTTGGGCGCCACCCCGACGGCAGCGAACAACCCGCCGCCATGGACCTTGTGCGCCTGGCCTTTCCACGGCGCACCTACACGCAGTCACACGCCGATTACATCATCGAAGCTTTTGAGGAACTGGCCCAACAACGCGAAACCCTGCGCGGCTACCGCATCACATGGGAACCCAAGCTGATGCGCCACTTCACCTGCCGGTTTGAACCGCTGAGCGCATAAAACAAAACCGCCCACCGTAATGCCGGTGGGCGGTTTGACCATGAATTACGCGTTGCGAGACGTCTTCAGCGCGGCGGTGCCCGCGGAATAACACAAGGCGGATCGTCTTCTCTTTTGGGAGGCAAGCCAAGTCCAAAATACTATCGAACAGCGAGACGAGAAGTCCAGGAAATCTCTACAGAAAGTCAGCCTAGCCTGCCGTTCGGCACCTCTGGTTTTGGGGCTGATTCTAAAACTGAAAACGAATTGCCCAAAATCTCCTATCAAAAGCACCAAATTAAGCGGAGGGGGCGGCGCGCCAAAACACTGCATTATTCTCGATTCATTATGACACCTTGTTTCGTATGTAGAAAATACCCATAATAGACCTGCAAGGAAAATGCGCGTGCAAGGAAGCCGTCTAAACATGCCCTATGATCCTCAAAAAGCCGCACAAACCATCGCCTTCTTCGCCATTAAAGAGGGCGGGGCTATCAACGTCCTGAAGGTGGTGAAACTCGTGTATCTGGCCGATCGGGAAAGCGTTCGGCTGCGGGGGCATCCCATTCAAGACGAAGCCCGCTGTTCCATGCCGCATGGGCCAGTCAATTCCTTGACCCTGGACTATCTGAATGGGTCTTACCGTGATGATGGTGGATGGTCGCAAGTCTTGCGAGACCGCGCTAACAACGACGTTGGCTTGGCAGACGAACAGGTGACCGCCGACTCTCTGGACGCGTTGAGCATGCGGGAAATCAGAGTTCTGGAAAGCGTCTGGGAAGAATTTGGGTACATGGACCGTTTTGATCTTGCGGACTGGACCCACGAAAACATTGCCGAATGGGAAGACCCAAACGGATCATCGCGACGCATTCCGTTGGACCGCATGATGGCGGCAGTCGGATTGGAGAAGCCTATTGAGCGCGCGCGTGAACTAGAAAGCCTAAACCAGGCGACCTCTTATCTAGCGTCTCTTTAAGACATGGCGTTCCGTCGCGGAACCTTTCTCATGCCATCCGGGCCTACACACAACCCCGGTATAATGCACCTGCAGGTCGTTTGTAACGACACTTGCGCCAACGGCTGGAACCTACTTGTTCCAATTTCCAGCTTCTATGACGGCTGTGACGACACCTGTCTTTTGGAGGCGGGTGCCCATGACTGCATATTGCACCTTTCGTATGTGTTCTATGCCAAAGCGAATATTTTCAAGGCCTCGCAAATCGACAAGGGGCTAGAAATCAATTTCCTGATACCTAAACCCAAAGTTGTAGGGACGGTGTTTCAGCGCATCGAACAGGGCATTTGCCTTTCGCCAGACACGCCTCCAAACGTGAGAAAATATCACGGATGCTAAGACGCTAAAAAAGTAGAATTGACTCAAGCCACCCCCAAAAACGAAAAAACCCCACACAACGTGCGGGGTTTTCTCATGCATATGGGAGGGAATTACATCCGCGATGCGACGTTTTCCCAGTTCACCAAATTGTCCAGGAAGTTGGTCAGGTAGACCGGGCGCTTGTTGCGGAAATCGATGTAGTAGGAATGTTCCCACACATCGCAGCCTAAAAGTGCGGTTTGGCCAAAGCACAGCGGGTTCACGCCGTTTTCGGTTTTCGTGACCTTCAGGCCGCCATCAGTATCCTTGACCAGCCAGCACCAGCCCGAACCGAACTGCCCGGCACCTGCTGCTGCAAACTGCGATTTGAACGCGTCAACCGAACCAAAGCTGTCTTTCAGCGCGGCTTCCAGTTCGGATGGCATTGCCGATTTGCCCGGGCCCATCATTTCCCAGAACTGGTTGTGGTTCCACAGCTGGCTGATGTTGTTGAAAATGCCGTTCTGGGCAACGCTGCCTGCGTCATAGGTGCCAACGATGATCTCTTCCATCGTCTTATCGGCCCATTCTGTCCCATCGATCAGCTTGTTGCCGTTGTCGACATAAGCCTTGTGGTGCAGGTCGTGGTGGTATTCCAGGGTCTCTTTCGACATGCCGTTATCGGCCAGCGCGTCGTGAGCATACGGAAGATCGGGTAGTTCAAAAGCCATGGCGGGCCCCCTGTTCGCAAGTGAATTAAGATTGGTTCTAAATGGGCCTCACCGGGCGGGAAGGTCAAGGGGGGCGGCATAAAAACCCCCGTTGCCGTCATATCCCGCTTATGGCGCCCTCACCGTGGCGTTAACCCAGATGCCCGACCTCTGCGCCCGGTTTGGATGCATCCGTCAGCAAGCCGAATACATAATCCGCAACGGACCGGAAGCAGACGATCTGAAAGGTTTCTTCATCCAGCATATGAAAGGCACCGGCCACCTGCGCCAGACGGGTGCGGCGCATTTCGCCCGGCCCAAAGGCTGTGGGCGAAACATCTGCCGGCGAAAGCTTTGCAATCACATCGCGTGCACCGCTGCCTTTCACCTGAAAGACGGCGCGCGCATCCGATACATTCACAACCATCGCATGCGTGCTTGCCAATGCCTTGGAAAGGGTTTGTTCAATCGCCTGTGCGCCATCGTAATCCACGATCAGCAGCAATTCATCCGGCGACATCCACGCCGCCGTTCCTTTTTTGCCGACGTCAACCCGCCGCGGGGCCGGAACCGCGCAGCCAACAGCGCCCTTCAGCGCCTTTGCCAGCGTATCCGCCTTAAGATCGCCGCGCAGTGTTATCATCCCGACAAGCCCGGCTTCTTCAACCGCACAGAACCCCTGGAAAGTTGCGCCCATCAACGCCGAAACTGCCTTAGACATTCTGCTTCTCCCCATTCGTGTCATAAAAGACCGGATCGACGATCTTTGCCTTCACCACCGTTCCGGTGCCGTCGATCGTGGGGAAACCCACAACTTCGCCCATCCGGTCAGGCCCATGTTTGATCAGCCCCATGGCAATTCCGCGCTTTAACGTCGGGGAATAATAGGTTGAAGTTACACGACCAATCACGTTTTTCTGGCCGTTCTCATTCGTCCCTTCACCCACGGCATAGGCCCCATCGGGAATGACCGTTCCATCCAGTGTTTCCAGCCCGACCAATTTCCAGCGGTCCGGATCCTGCATGTGGGTGCGCAGCTGCGCGCGTTTGCCCAGGAAATCCTCTTTCTTCTTAGAGATCGCCCAGTTCAGCCCCAGATCCTGTGGGATCACCGTGCCATCGGTTTCATCCCCGATCATGATGAACCCCTTTTCAGCGCGCATGATGTGCAGGGCTTCGGTGCCATAAGGCATGACGCCGAATTCCTCGCCTGCCTCCAGCAACGCATCCCAGAACGCGCGGCCCTGACTGGCAGGTATGGCGATTTCAAAAGACAGCTCGCCCGAAAAACTGATGCGGTACACCCGGGCGTCAAAGCCCCCAAGCTGCCCGTCTGCCCATTGCATGAACGCCAGCGCATCTTTGGAAACATCCATGCCACCCAGTTTTTCCAGAACCTTGCGCGCGTTCGGGCCAACAACGGCCACCTGCGCGAATTGTTCGGTCACATTGGCCACATAGACCTGCCAATCCCACCATTCGGTCTGCAGCCATTCTTCCATATGTGCATGAATCCTGTCTGCCCCACCCGTGGTGGTGTGGCAAAGCCAGGTATCTTCATCGATGCGCGCCACCACCCCGTCGTCAGACAGGAAACCGTTTTCGCTGCACATCAGCCCATAGCGGCATTTCCCGACGGCCAGGTTGGACATCATGTTGGTGTACATCATATCCAGAAAGCGCCCGGCATCCGGGCCTTTGACAACCAGCTTGCCCAAGGTCGACGCATCCAGAAGGCCAAGGGATTCCCGCGTGTTTATAACTTCGCGGTTCACCGCCTCTTCGTGGGTTTCACCGGGCTTTGGGTAGCAGTATGCGCGCCGCCAATGGCCCACAGGTTCCCAATAAGCGCCGGCTTCTTCATGCCAGTCATGCATGGGGGTTTTGCGAATGGGCTGAAACAGCGCCCCGCGCGCTTCGCCGGCAATCGCGCCAAAGCTGATCGGCGTATACGGCGGGCGGAAGGTGGTTGTGCCGGTTGAAGGTATCTCTTGATCTAATGCATTAGAAAGCACGGCCAGACCGTTGATATTGCTAAGCTTACCCTGATCTGTCGCCATGCCCAAAGTGGTGTAGCGTTTAGTGTGCTCGACACTTTCATAGCCTTCGCGCGCCGCCAGCTGGACGTCGGAAACTTTCACATCGTTCTGGAAATCCAGCCACATCTTCATGCGTTTGGCCGGGCCTGCGCCCTGAGGCATGATCCAAACGGGCTCCATCTTCTGGGTCTCTTCAGCGTCGGCCTTGGGCGCTGCTTTGCGCCCGGCCTTGCCGCCAGCCGCCTTGCCGGCCGCTTTTCCGGCCTTGTCCGCATCCGCCAGAACATCCGCCAGCGCCAGTGCGCCCGATGCGCTGCCAGCTGTCACCACATAGGCCTGCCCCTGCGCACCCGTGGGCGGGCGCGACGGATCCGGGCGGAAAAACGCGTTTTGCGCGTCCCAATTCAGCTTTCCGCCGCAATGGGACCACAGGTGCACAACCGGCGACCAGCCGCCAGACATGGCCACCGCATCGCATTTCACCTCTTCCAGCGAGGCGCCTTCGCCCGCTTGCGCGGCGATCGACACGCCGGTGACGCGCTTGCCCCCATGCACTTTCGCAACCGCCTTGCCTTCTGCCACGCGAATGCCGGCATCCCGCGCCGCCTGCGCCAGCGCGCTTGTCACACCTGGGCGTGCATCGACAATCAGCGGCACGTCCAGCCCGGCCGCCTTCAGCGTCAGCGCGGTGCGATAGGCATCATCGTTGTTGGTAACCACAACCGTGCGATCCCCGGGCGATACCCCCCAGTTCACCACATAGTCGCGCAGCGCACTGGCCAGCATAACACCGGGAATATCGTTTCCGGCGAAAGACAACGGGCGTTCGATCGCCCCCGTGGCCGTAACGATCTGCTGCGCGCGGATCCGCCACAACCGGTGGCGCGGGCGCCCGTCGCCCGGGGTGTGATCGGCGATCCGTTCATAGCCAAGGGCGTAGCCATGATCATAAACGCCAGCCCCCATCGTGCGCCGCAAAAGGGTGACATTTTCCATCTTTTCAAGCTGTTCGACGGTGGACTTCACCCATTCATCGGGGCCCATACCATCAATATCGCCACCATCCACCGGGGCGCGACCACCCCAATGGGCGGTTTGTTCCAGCACCAGAACCCGGGCACCGGATGCCCCGGCTGCGCGTGCAGCCGTCAGGCCGGCGACACCGCCACCAACCACCAGAACATCCACATGCGCGTAGTAATGTTCATAGCTGTCCACATCCTTGTCGGTGGGCACTTTTCCAAGGCCCGCAGACTGGCGAACGATGGGTTCAAACAGATGCTTCCACGCCGCCCGCGGCGCCATGAAGGTTTTGTAGTAAAAACCAGCCGGCAGGAAACGCGCGACATAGTTGTTGATCACGCCCACGTCGAATTCCAGGCTGGGCCAGTGGTTTTGCGATGTGGCGTACAGCCCGTCGAAAAGTTCGGTTGTGGTGGTGCGCTGGTTCGGCTCAAAGCGGCTGCCCTGACCCATGTTGACCAATGCGTTGGGTTCTTCCGCACCCGAGGCCATGATCCCACGGGGGCGGTGGTATTTGAACGAACGGCCCACCAAAAGCTGCCCGGCCCCCAGAAGGGCCGAGGCAAGCGTGTCGCCCTCATACCCTTTCAGGTGTTTACCGTTGAATTGAAACTGCAGGGGCTTTGTACGGTCGATCAGACGGCCGTGATCTGCCAGACGGGTGCTCATGACCAGCCCTCCCACTCAGGGTTTTTCTTTTTGATTGCGGATAGCAGCGCCTTGGGCGGCTCCAGCGTCTGGGCAGAATAGGTGGCGTACACTTCCAGTGTCACCGTATCACGCGCCGCGTGAAACCACTTGCCGCAGCCGCTGACGTGGCGCCAGCGTTCAAAATGCACGCCCTTTGGGTTCTTGCGTGCAAAAAGATACGACTCAAATTCGTCATCCGACGATCCGGGCCCGTAGCGTTTGATGTGCGCCTCGCCCCCCGGGGCCAGATCGGTTTCATCGGCCATCACGCCGCAATAGGGGCATTCAAATATTAGCATGTCCAATCTCCCTAATGCGCGACGCCAGCGGCCACACTTTCATCAATGAATCGCCCTTCGGCGAAACGATCCAGCCCAAAGGCTGCGGCCAGTGGCCCCGGTTCGCCCTTGGCGACCAGTTCGGCCATAGCCCAGCCCGATCCGGGGATCGATTTGAAGCCACCCGTGCCCCATCCACCGTTGATAAAGCAGTTTTCAAGCGGGGTTTTTGAGATGATCGGCGAACGATCCCCCGTCATATCCACGATCCCGCCCCATTGGCGCATCATCTTCAGCCGCCCGATGATGGGGAAGGTTTCGACCAGCGCGCGCACGGTTTCTTCGGCGTGGTGGAATGATCCGCGCTGGGTGTAGTTGTTAAAGCCGTCGGCACCGCCGCCGATCACCATCTCGCCTTTGTCAGACTGGCTCATATACCCATGCACGGTGTTGGCCATCACCACCACATCCATGCAAGGTTTGATGGGCTCCGAGACCAGCGCCTGCAGCGCCACGCTTTCAATCGGCAGGCGGAACCCGGCCATTTCGGCCAGTGTGCCGGAATGACCGGCAACAACCACCGCCAGCTTGTCACAGGCGATATCACCTTTCGTGGTGGCCACCCCTGTCACCTTGCCGCCCGATTGCTGAATGCCGGTAACTTCGCATTTCTGGATGATGTCCATGCCCATGTCTGAACAGGCGCGCGCATAGCCCCAGGCCACCGCGTCATGGCGCGCGGTGCCGCCGCGTTCCTGCCACAGCGCGCCCAGAACGGGATAGCGCGGGCCATCGATGTTGATGATGGGCACCAGGTCTTTCACGCGCTGGGGGGAAATAAACTCGGTCTTCACGCCCTGCAGCGCGTTGGCGTAGGCGGTGCGTTCATACCCGCGAATCTCATGCTGAGTCTGGGCCAGCATCATCACACCGCGCGGGCTGAACATGACGTTATAGTTCAGATCCTGGCTCATCGTTTCGTAAAGCGAGCGGGCTTTTTCGTAAATCGCCGCCGAAGGATCCTGCAGGTAGTTTGACCGGATGATGGTGGTATTGCGCCCGGTGTTGCCGCCGCCCAGCCACCCTTTTTCGATGATCGCAACATTGGTGATCCCGAAATTCTTGCCCAGATAATAGGCCGTGGCCAGCCCGTGACCGCCCGCGCCTACGATGATGACATCGTATTTCTTTTTGGGTTCCGGTGCCTTCCAGGCGCGTTCCCACCCCTGATGGTAACGCGCGCCCTCGCGCGCGATGGCAAATGCTGAATAACGTCTCATGGCGAATCCCCCCAATACGGGCCCGATTTTGCCTGCCTTTTTACGCCCGATACCCCAAATACCAATGCGCAGAGCGTCGTTTGAAGAAGAAATCGCGACATCACGAAGTTGTGGGGTGTTGCCGCAGGTTTGTTTCGGGGGTTTTGCCCGGGCCTGCGGCACGATACATGGGGGTAACTGAAAGGCGGAGAGATCATGGTATTCTGGCTGATTGCGGCACTTGTGGCACTGGTGGTTATGGCTGTTCTTGCGCGTGCAATGCTGCGCAGGGGCGCAGATACAAGGACGCCGGCAGCGGCCTATGACATTCAGGTCTATCGGGATCAGCTAAAAGAGCTGGAGCGTGACCTGGCGCGCGGCACGGTGAATCAGGCGGATGCGGAACGCGCGCGCGTCGAAATTTCGCGCCGCATTCTGGAGGCCGACCGGGCCCTGGCCGCCGCAAGCGCCGGAACACCCGCCCCCGCCGGGCTGACCTATGGTGTTCTTGGCGTAAGCGCCCTGCTGATCGTAGGCGGTGGTTTTTGGCTTTATGGCATCGAAGGCGCGCCGGGCTACCCTGACATGCCGTTGAAAACACGCATATCATCGGCCGCCGAAACACGTGACAACCGCCCATCGCAGGCCCAGGCCGAGGCCGAATTGCCGGTGTGGCCCGGCCCCCCCGCCGATGCGCCCGCCGATTACCTGGATCTGATCACGCAGCTGCGCGCCGCTGTTCTAGGCCGCCCTGACGATCTGGCCGGGCAAAGCCTGCTGGCCAATCATGAAAGTGCAATTGGCAACTATATTGGCGCGCATCAGGCGATGGCGCGTGTTGTTGCACTGAAGGGTGAAAGCGCGTCTGCGGATGAATTCGCACGCTACGCCGATCTGATGATCATGGCCGGCAACGGCTATGTCTCGCCCGAGGCCGAGGCCGCCCTGACGCAAGCCCTGCGCCGTGACGAGACAAACCCGGTTGCGCGCTACTATTCCGGGCTGATGTTTGCCCAGACCGGGCGGCCTGATATCGCCTTTCGCCTGTGGCGCACATTGCTGGAAGATGGCCCTGCCAATGCGCCCTGGAACGTGCCAATCCGCGCGCAAATCGAACAGCTGGCGGCCATGGCCGGCGAAAACTACACGCTGCCCCGCGCCCCTGCCGCTGGCCCCGGGCCAAGCCAGGCAGACATCGCCGCCGCTGGCGATATGAGCGACGAAGACCGCAACGCGATGATCAACTCCATGGTCGACCGCCTGTCAGACCGCCTGGCAACCGAAGGTGGCCCGGCCAGCGACTGGGCCCGCCTGATTGGTGCCCTGGGTGTTCTGGGTGATACGCAACGCGCCGCCGCCATCTGGGGCGAGGCGCAGACGGTCTTTGAAGGCAAAGCCGAAGATCTGGCAGCCATACACGCCGCCGCCGTCAGCGCAGGTGTGGCCGAGTGATTTTCGAAACGATCGAGGATTTCGCCCCCGCACTTGCCCCCATGCAAGCGATCGCGGGGCTGGACCTTGGCGACAAAACAATCGGCGTGGCTGTGTCAGACGGTTTTCGTCAGGTGGCCACGCCGCTGGAAACCATCCGCCGCAGCAAATTTTCGGTTGATTCCGTGCGTTTGCTGGAAATTGCCAAAGACCGGTCGCTGGGTGGCATTGTACTTGGCCTGCCCCGCAATATGGACGGGTCTGAAGGGCCGCGCTGCCAATCCACGCGCGCCTTTGCCCGCAACCTTGCGCGCCTGACAGATCTGCCGATCACCTTTTGGGATGAGCGCCTGTCCACCGTCGCCGCCGAACGTGCCCTGCTGGAGGCAGACACGTCGCGCAAGCGGCGCGCGCAGGTGATCGACCATGTGGCGGCGGGATACATCCTGCAGGGGGTTCTGGACAGGCTGGGGCATCTGGGCGCATGAGCGATACGGTATGGAAGCGCGACGAAGTGGAAAGCCCCTGCATCAACGTGTGCGTCGTACACCCGGATGCGCGCCTTTGCACCGGCTGCCTGCGGTCGATGGATGAAATTTCTGCCTGGTCACGCATGACAGGCGAAGAACGCGCGCGGATTATGGCAGAGCTTCCCGCCCGCAAACCCCTGATTGCCAAGCGGCGTGGGGGCCGGGCGGCGCGCCTGAAACGCGTTTAACGTTCTTGTGCGGCGTCTTCCGCCTGGGCCGCAGCCTCGGCTTCCAGCGCCATTTCGTCGGCGCGCTTTTCGACCAGCCCGACGATGTGATCCAGCATCGCTTCGTTCCCAAGCTTGTGGTCCTGCTTGCCAGCAACATAGACCATGCCGGACCCTGCCCCACCGCCGGTGAAGCCGATATCGGTCATCAGGGCTTCGCCCGGCCCGTTCACCACGCATCCAATGATGCTCAGGCTGATTGGGGTGTGGATATGGGCCAGCCGGTTTTCCAGTGCCGCCACGGTCTGGATCACATCAAACCCCTGACGCGCGCAGGACGGGCAGGAAATGATATTCACCCCCCGGTGGCGCAAGCCCAGGGATTTCAGGATTTCAAAGCCCACTTTCACCTCTTCCACCGGATCGGCAGACAGGCTGACCCGGATCGTATCGCCAATGCCCGCCCACAGCAGGCTGCCAAGGCCAATCGCGCTTTTGATTGTGCCCGATACAAAACCGCCCGCTTCGGTTATCCCAAGGTGAATTGGGGCATCCGTGGCCTCGGCAATCCCCTGATAGGCGGCGGCAGACAGGAACACATCGCTGGCTTTCACGCTGATTTTGTAGTCGTGAAAATCATTGTCTTCCAGAATTCGAATATGGTCGAGGCCGGATTCCACCATCGCCTCGGGGCATGGTTCACCGTATTTTTCCAGCAGGTGTTTTTCCAGGCTGCCCGCGTTAACGCCAATTCTAATGGAACATCCGTGGTCTTTGGCCGCCGCGATCACTTCGCGCACCCGCCCTGCATCGCCGATGTTGCCCGGGTTGATGCGCAGGCAGGCGGCGCCGGCCTCGGCGGCTTCGATCGCGCGCTTATAGTGAAAATGAATATCCGCCACGATCGGCACCGGGCTTTCGGCCACGATTTCACGCAAAGCCCGCGTTGCGCCCTGATCCGGGGCCGATATGCGCACGATGTCGGCCCCTGCCTCGGCCGCCGCGATAACCTGCGCCAGTGTGGCCGCCACATCCGAACTGTCGGTGTTCGTCATCGTTTGAACGGCAATCGGGGCATCCCCGCCCACCGGAACATTGCCCACCATAACCTGGCGCGACTTGCGGCGCGCAATATCCCGCCAGGGGCGGATTGGATTATGGGTCATGAGCTGCGCCTTTCAAGCGGAATACAACGCCCCTTGGATAGCCCGTGGCACGCGTGACGACAAGCATGCAGCACCAGATCTGACGATCTTAGCCCACAACCAAGGCTGGCATTCTTTTAAGAAAATTTTACTGACCAGAGCCGGTTTCGGCCATTGCCACATATGTTGCCAGGTCTGAATCCCGGGTGATATCGGCAAGCATGAACTGCCCGGTCACATCATCCGGGGACAGGGGCACGTTCTTGACCACAGCCCCCCCATCGCCCGCCGGGCCATAGGTATCGCCGTTCACCGCAAAGTAAACAGACCCCGCATTGCCCGCCCGCAACAGGGGCGGTGTTTCAGACCGGGGCAGAACGTATTTTTCGCCCGCGTCCAGTATCTTTTCAAAGATCACCGCACCGTCGGCCGCCTGAACGCGTACCCATGATGGGCGCACGGCAAAGATTGTCACCTCGGGGGCTTGTGCACCAAGAACCTGCACGCCCGCCACCGCGCTGGCGATTGCCATGGCGACAGCATCTTCGGCCGGCTGTACGGGCGCTGCGGGCACGCTGCCCGCCTGTGCCAGAACGCCCACTTCGCGCGGGTTAAGCGTGGAAATCGGGCCGTCGCGCGCCACCAGAACCGGCACATCCAGTGCCTGCGGCCTGTAAAGGCGGTCCATTGCATCTGCCGAAGGCGGGGTGTTCAGCCCCGCACCACCCGTGACATTTGCGATTTGAGTGTTGTGCAGCCCGAAATCCTGCAGATCGGACATGACACCCGGCGTTTGTTCCACCGGCGCGAAATCTACCCGCTGAATTTCCTGAAGAACCGACCAGCCGCCAAAGCCCAGCACCCCGATCAGCGCCAGAAGTATTGCGACCGACCCCAATGCGCCGGGTTCGATGCCCGCAAATATGCTTTCCGCACGTGGCACAAAGCTTGCATTCGGGTTGGACAGGGGGTCGCCCTTATGCTCGGCCCGGCTGGGTTTGGCCGAAGATGCTTCGGCAGACATGCCGTGCACTGTGGCAAATCCTGCCTCGCGGCAGAATGTTTCATAGACCCATTCAGGATCCATCCCCAGATAGCGCGCATAAGAGCGCACGTAGCCAGCGATGAAGCCGGGTGTTTCAAAGGCGGAAGGGTCTGCGTTTTCGATCGCGGCGATGTAGGTTGCCTTGATCTTAAGCTCGCGCTGGACATCCAGAAGGGATTTGCCAAGGGTCGCGCGCTCTCCGCGCATAAGGTCACCAAGGTGAAGGTCGAAATCGTCAAAGCCCTTCGGCTTTTCCTCTTCCGTGACCGGGGGTGTTCGCCACCGCCTGATCATTGATCCTGCCCCATAGATAACTGCCTTCTTCCCCATACACCGACGATTCGTCCCGAGCCGATGTGATGGGGCTTATCTTAGCATAATTCAATATTTTTGCACACGCCCAAGAGGTCAGGCAGAAAGCTCGGCGCGATTCAGCGCACATTGCGACCAAAGATCGTCCAGTGCGGTGACCAGTGCATCCATTTCACCGGCCCCATGTACGGGCGATGGGGTGAAGCGCAAACGCTCTGTCCCGCGCGGAACAGTCGGGAAATTGATCGGCTGAACATAGATTCCGTGCTGTTCCAGCAGCATGTCAGACAGCGCCTTTGTGTGCACAGGATCGCCCACGATGACCGGCACGATATGGGTGCCGTGATCGATGATCGGAAGACCCAGCGCTTTCAGCCGTGCCTTCAGGATCTTTGCCTGCGTCTGGTGCTGGTCGCGCCGGTCCTGATCGGTTTTCAGGTGCTTGACCGAGGCCGCAGCCCCTGCCGCCACTGCAGGTGGAAGCGATGTGGTAAAGATGAAACCGGGCGCATAAGAGCGGATGGCGTCACACATGCGTTCGGACGCGGCGATATAGCCGCCCATCACGCCATAGGCCTTGGCCAATGTGCCATTGATGATATCGATGCGGCCCATAAGCCCATCACGTTCGGCCACACCGGCCCCGCGCGGGCCGTACATGCCCACGGCGTGTACTTCGTCGATATAGGTCAGCGCGTTAAATTCATCTGCGATATCAAGGATTTCTTCGATACGGCCAAAATCGCCATCCATCGAATAGATCGATTCAAACGCGATCAGCTTTGGCGTGTTCGGGTCGTCGGCCTCCAGCAATTCGCGCAGGTGATCCAGATCGTTGTGGCGGAAAATACGCTTTGCCCCGCCGTTGCGGCGGATCCCTTCGATCATCGATGCGTGGTTCAGGTTATCTGAATAGATGATCAGCCCCGGAAACAGCTTTGGCAAAGTCGAAAGCGTGGCGTCATTGGCGATATAGGCCGAGGTGAACAAAAGCGCTGCTTCCTTGCGGTGCAGGTCTGCCAGTTCGGCCTCCAGACGTTTGTGGTAAACGGTGGTGCCGGAAATGTTGCGCGTACCGCCCGAACCCGCGCCTGTTGCGTCCAGCGCTTCGTGCATGGCGGCCAGAACAACGGGGTGCTGGCCCATGCCAAGGTAATCATTGCCACACCAAACGGTGACCGGCTGTTCGCTGCCATCCTGCTTGCGCCAGGTTGCGTGCGGGAAATCGCCGTTCTTACGTTCGATATCAATAAAGGTGCGGTAACGGCCTTCGTCATGGAGGCGTTGAAGCGCCTCGCTCAGCTTCGCATTATAGTCCAAAATCGTCTCTCCCAACGCCACTCGGTCCTGCCGCTTATAGCAGTTTACAGGAAGGAGCGCTTAAAACACATTCAAAAGTTTGATACAAACTGACGCGGTATATCGTTGACCTGGATCAAACATCACACAGATTTGTGATGCGCGGCCAAAGTGCCACTCACTCCTCTGCGATTGCGATCATGCAGTCGGGCTCTGCAACTTCAGAGGCCTGAGCGTTACAGCGTTCCAGTGCGACGGTGTCAGCCCCTGCCCCTTTCGCGATCACCCAGGCATGGGTGCCGGGCGAATAGGCCAGGTATTTGGGCCCGTCACCTTTCTTCCAGGTTTTGCGAAACCTGTCGGTCGCTTCCTGGCTAAGGGAAAATTCACGCGGCTTGTATTTCTTTGGCAGGATCAGCGCGACGATTGTGCAGGCGGTGCTTTCTTCGGGGCGCACGTCATTGCAGGCCTGCAGGGCCACGGCCTGTGCGGCCTCGGGGTTATGCAGCTTGGCCGAGATCGACATGGTTTTTTCGCTGATCCCCATATCCGGCACAACCGCGATGGCGCCGTAATAACCATAGGCCTTGAAGGATGCTGCGATCTGCGGGTTTGTGAGCGCGCCCAGCAGGCTTTCAACCTGCATTTGGGTATCAGGCGTCAGGCCCGGTGCTTCCACTTGTTCGATGTTGATACGCTTGCCGCTGAACAGCTGCTTCTTGGCCGCCCTTGCGTCCATCGGCAACGCGACCGAAGCCGTCACCGCGCCCAAAACCATTGCCCCGGCCAGGGCTGAAACCACCAAGCGCTTCATGTGTGTCTCCCTCAGAAATATCGGCGCCACAATACAGTGCGCGCGCGCACTGTGCCAGAGCCTCTGGACAGCCACGCGCCGGCTGATAGGGTCTGCCTGTAATTCAGCGGAGAGCCCCATGTCACTAGACCAAGTACTTGCCAGGATAGACACCGACCTTCCCGAAGCGATCGACCGGCTGCTGGAGCTTTTGCGCATCCCGTCCATTTCCACCGATCCGGCCTTTGCCGACGATTGTGACACGGCCGCGGACTGGCTGGTAAAAGACCTGCAAAGCATTGGTATCCCTGCAGAAAAAAGAACCACACCGGGCCACCCGATGGTTGTGGGCCATGCGCAGGGCAGCGGCACGCACCTGATGTTTTACGGCCATTATGATGTTCAGCCGGTTGATCCGCTGGAGCTGTGGGATTCACCACCGTTTGAACCCGCGCTGGAAGAGACGAAAAACGGGCAGGTTATCCGTGGGCGGGGATCCTCCGATGACAAGGGCCAGCTGATGACATTTGTCGAAGCCTGCCGCGCCTGGAAGGCCATTCACGGCACATTGCCGGCGAAAATTTCGGTGTTTCTGGAAGGTGAGGAAGAATCAGGGTCACCTTCGCTGGTGCCATTCATGGAAGAAAACGCGGACGAGCTGACCGCCGATATCGCCCTGATTTGCGATACCGGCCTGTTTGAAAGCGCCGTGCCGGCCATCACCACCCAGCTGCGCGGGCTGGTGGCCGAAGAAATCACCCTGACCGGCCCTTCGCGTGACCTGCATTCCGGCATGTACGGCGGCATCGCGATGAACCCGATTCGGGTTATGTCAAAGATACTGGCCGGCCTGCATGACGACACCGGGCGCATCACGCTGGAAGGGTTTTACGACGGCGTGCCCGAATTGTCCGACGAGATCCGCAGCCAGTGGCAAAACCTGGCCTTCGATCACAAAACCTATCTGGGGGATGTGGGCCTGTCCGATCCCGCGGGCGAACAGGACCGCACGCCGCTGGAAATGATCTGGTCGCGCCCAACCTGCGATGTGAATGGCATCTGGGGGGGCTATATCGGCGACGGCTTTAAAACCGTGCTGCCGTCCGAGGCGCATGCAAAGATCAGTTTCCGCCTTGTGGGCAACCAGGATCCGGATGCTGTTCACCAGGCTTTCGTCAAATATGTGGAAGAAAACCTGCCGGCGGATTTCACCGTTACCTACAACGAAGGTAAAGGGTCTGGCGCATCGCAGATGTCCACCGACAACCCGGCCTTTGAAAAGGCGCGCAAGGCGCTGTCTGATGAATGGCCGCGCAATGCATCCTATATCGGCTGCGGCGGGTCCATCCCGATTGCCGGGCATTTCAAGGATATCCTGGGCATGGACGCCATGTTGATTGGCTTTGGGCGCGATGACGACCAGATCCATTCCCCGAACGAAAAATACGATGTGGAAAGCTTTCACAAAGGCATTCGCAGCTGGGCGCGCATTCTGGCAGAGCTGGCGTAATGATCCCCGGTTTCAGCAATCACGCGATTTTGGTGAACGGGGTCAGGATCGCCTGTTCGATCGGGGGCGGTGGCCCGCCGGTTTTGTTGTTGCATGGCTTTCCCCAGACCCGCGCGATGTGGGCGCATGTGGCCCCGGTGCTGTCAAAAACCCACACCGTGATCTGCGCGGATTTGCGGGGCTACGGCGCGTCATCAAAGCCACAGGATGTGGCCGCCTATTCATTTCGGGAAATGGGCCGGGATATGCTGGCGCTGATGGAGCGGCTGGGGTTTGATCAGTTTGACCTGGTTGGCCATGACCGGGGCGCACGCACCGCGCACCGCATGGCCCTGGATGCGCCCGAAGCCGTGAAAAGCCTGACGGTGATGGACATTGTGCCCACGCATCTTTTGTTGGAAGAGCTGACAACGCCAGTGGCGCGCGGCTATTACCACTGGTTCTTTCTGGCCCAGCCTGAACCCTTTCCCGAACGTATGATCGGGGCGGACCCGGATTATTACTATGAAAGTTGTCTGTTGGGCTGGGGCGCGGCCAAGCTGGAAGATTTCGACCCTGAACAGCTGGCCGCCTACCGAAAGGCCTGGCGCAACAAGGATACGATCCGCGGCATGTGCAACGATTACCGCGCCGCCATCGACTATGATTTCGCGCTGGATGGTGCTGACATTGACAAGCGCGTCACCTGCCCCACCCTGGTGATGTACGGCGCAGACGGCGCCATGGCGCGCGCCTACGACGTGCCTGCCACCTGGCAGGACCGATGCGATGACATGCGCGCCCAGGCTGTGCCTGGGGGGCATTTCTTCATCGATACCGCCCCGGATGAAACCGTGACAGCCCTGGCGGGTTTTCTCAGGCGTTAGTGGCCATCAGAACCAGCTTGGCACCCAGCAGGGCAAATGGTGCGCTGTGCATCAGCAGATCGAAAATATCGATCGGCTTTTTCAGCGTGCCGGCCTTCAGCATCCGCAGTTTTTCAAGGATGTGAGGTTCTGGAAAGAACGGGGCAAGACCCAGGGTCGCACAGGCCAGCAGGGCCAGCGACAGGGGCATTTGGTTGATATATTCGATCATGGTGTTCTCCTGATCTCAGGTGCGCGTGGGCGGGGCCGCGTCAGGCGCCGGTTTTTCCGGTGGCCGAACGCCCCAGCTTCACAAACAGCACCAGCCAGGGGGCGCCATGCATGACAAGGTCAAAGATATCGATGGGCTTGCTAAGCGTGCCGGACGCCAGCATCAAAATCTTTTCCCAAACGTGAGGGGGGGCAAAGGGCGCCAGCCCGATGGTGGCGCAGAAAATCAGAACGGTGCTAAGCGGGATGCGATCCAGAAAGGACATGTGCGATTCCTTGAATATGTTATTTGCCCCCAAATAGGGACTGTATTCGGGAATTACGAGGGGTAATCGAAAAAATGGCGCGGTTGACGGGACTCGAACCCGCGACCCCCGGCGTGACAGGCCGGTACTCTAACCAACTGAGCTACAACCGCGCGATGGGCCGAAGCCCTGGTTGTTTGGCCCCTTCTAAGGGCAGGCAGCGGTGGCGCGGTTGACGGGACTCGAACCCGCGACCCCCGGCGTGACAGGCCGGTACTCTAACCAACTGAGCTACAACCGCCCGCTGCCGACACTTCCCATTCAGGAAGCATGTTCGCGGGTTCTAGAAGTGCTGCGCGGGGGCGTCAAGCGGTTCCGCACTCACATCGGTCATTTTCTGCAATACAAATGCCCTACCCCGGCGCTGGCGGGTGCGGAACATGAATTAGGTGGGGGGAATGGTGGGTGATGAGAGGCTCGAACTCCCGACATCTTCGGTGTAAACGAAGCGCTCTACCAACTGAGCTAATCACCCGATCCGTGGCGGGTAATACCGTCACTGGCGCGCCTTCTGCAAGCCTGAAAATGCCGATATTCAAATAAACCTGTCAGAGATTGCCGTTTTTTTCGCGCGCGCCGGTATTTCGCGGGCTTGCACGGGGATCAAAGTGGAATCGGAGGGGGATTGGAGGGTGGTCGGAGGGGGATCGGGCGCGAAATCATCTGCGTCACGCGGCGGTGTGCCGGTTTCGCCAGCCCATTGCGGGCCGCGCTGTGATAAAAGGGATTCGCCGCGCGCCCTGCCCGGCCCCCTGCCCCATACGAAAAGAAAAAGGCGCGCGTTGATTTTACGCGCGCCTTAAATTTTCAGCCCGACCCGGGTGGTTTAGTGGGCGACTTGCGCCGCACCACCGGGGGCAGCCTTCAGCGCCGCTTGCGCGGCTTCCTCGGCGGCCTCATCCCATTCGATCGGCTCGGGGCTGCGCACCAATGCATGTTCCAGCACCTCGCGCACATGGCTGACCGGGATAAGCGTCAGGCCATCCTTCACGTTGTCCGGAATTTCGGTCAGGTCTTTTTCGTTCTCTGCAGGAATCAGAACCGTCTTGATCCCGCCACGCAAGGCCGCCAGCAGCTTTTCTTTCAGCCCGCCAATGGCCAGCGCATTGCCGCGCAGGGTCACTTCGCCTGTCATGGCGATGTCTTTGCGCACCGGGATGCCTGTCAGGACCGAAACGATGGACGTAACCATCGCAAGACCGGCAGAGGGGCCATCCTTTGGGGTCGCGCCTTCAGGCACGTGCACGTGGATATCCCATTTTTCGAACATCGGTGGCTTTACCCCGATTTCAGGCGCGATCGAACGCACATAAGAAGATGCGGCCTCGATCGATTCCTTCATGACATCGCCCAGTTTGCCGGTTGTCTTCATCCGGCCCTTGCCGGGCAGGCGCAGGGCTTCGATTGACAGAAGGTCACCGCCCACGGATGTCCAGGCCAGGCCGGTCACAACGCCGACCTGATCTTCCTGTTCTGCAAGACCATAGCGGAATTTGCGCACGCCCAGGTATTCCTCCAGCGTATCGGGGGTCACCTGAACCGTGTCCGCATCTTTGCGGATGATCTTTGTCACGGCCTTACGGGCAAGTTTGGCAAGTTCGCGTTCAAGGTTACGCACCCCGGCCTCGCGGGTGTAATAGCGGATGATGGCCGTCAGAGACTCATCCGTCACCTCAAATTCGCCCTTACGAAGCCCGTGGTTTTTCACTTGTTTGTCAAACAGGTGCAGGCGCGCGATCTCGCGCTTTTCGTCTTCGGTGTACCCGGCCAGCGGAATAATCTCCATCCGGTCCAGAAGCGGGCCGGGCATGTTGTAGGAGTTCGCCGTGGTCAGGAACATGACGTTCGAAAGGTCGTATTCCACTTCCATATAGTGGTCTACGAAGGTTGAATTCTGTTCCGGATCAAGAACTTCCAGCATGGCGCTGGCCGGATCGCCACGGAAATCCTGCCCCATCTTGTCGATTTCATCGAGCAGGATAAGCGGGTTGGTGGTTTTCGCTTTTTTCAGCGCCTGGATGATCTTGCCGGGCATAGAGCCGATATAGGTGCGCCGGTGACCGCGGATTTCGCTTTCATCACGCACACCGCCCAGCGAGATGCGGATAAACTCGCGCCCCGTGGCCTTGGCAACCGATTTGCCAAGGCTGGTTTTACCCACACCCGGCGGGCCCACAAGGCACATGATTGGCCCCTTGAGCTTTTTTGAACGCTGCTGAACGGCCAGATATTCAACGATCCGTTCTTTCACCTTTTCAAGGCCGTAGTGGTCGTTATCCAGCACCTTCTGGGCGTTGCCCAGATCCTTTTTCACGCGGGATTTAACGCCCCACGGAATCGACAGCATCCAATCCAGATAATTGCGCACGACGGTGGCTTCGGCCGACATAGGGCTCATGCTTTTCAGCTTTTTCAGCTCACCTTCGACCTTTTCGCGGGCCTCTTTTGAGAACTTGGTTTGCGCAAGCTTTTCTTCCAGCTCGGCCAATTCGTTCTGGCCTTCGCCTTCGTCGCCCAGCTCCTTCTGAATGGCCTTCATCTGCTCATTCAGGTAATATTCGCGCTGGGTACGCTCCATCTGCGATTTGACGCGTGTTTTGATCTTTTTCTCGACCTGAAGAACGCTCATCTCGCCCTGCATCAGGCCGTAGACTTTTTCCAGCCGGTCGGCGACAGACAGCGTTTCCAGAAGATCCTGCTTTTGATCAACCTCAACACCCAGGTGGCCCGCCACAAGATCGGCCAGCTTTTCGGGCTCATGGGCATCGCTGACGGCGCCCAGTGCTTCTTCGGGGATGTTCTTTTTGATCTTTGCGTAGCGTTCGAACTCATCCCCAACAGAACGCAGCAAAGCTTCTACAGAATCCGGATCCCCCGGCACTTCTTCCAACAGTTCCGCGTGGGCTTCGAAATAAACGTCATTTTCCAGATATTCGGTGATGCGCACGCGTGCCTGACCTTCGACCAGCACTTTCACAGTGCCGTCCGGCAGCTTTAGCAGTTGCAGAACATTGGCCAGCACGCCCACGGCAAAAATGCCATCGCTGTCAGGGTCGTCAACGGCAGGATCCATCTGGCTAGACAGCAGAATCTGCTTGTCGTCCGCCATCACCTCTTCCAAAGCCTTGACGGATTTTTCCCGGCCCACAAACAGCGGCACGATCATATGGGGAAAGACCACGATGTCGCGCAGCGGCAGGACGGGGTAGGAATGGCTGAGTTGCTCGTTCATGCGTTTTCCTTGTTATTGGCAAGACGGTCCGGCCCCGATCATCGGCAGCGCTGCCCGTCTCCTGTTCACGGTTTGTTAAAGTGGGATCAAAGGCCCTTCATTTCAACCGCGTGCCTTGTGCATTTGGCCCATAGTTTGCCCCGTGGTCACAATGGGGGCAAGTCGCCTTCGGCCCTTTGGGCGTGAAAATCCTGTTCAAATGCATCAAAACGGCCCTGTTCTATCGCATTTCGCATCGTTTCCATCAATTCCTGATAATAATGCAGATTGTGCCAGGTCAGCAGCATCGAGCTGATAATCTCCTGGCTGCGGGTCACGTGATGCAGGTAGGCGCGGCTGTAATTGCGGCAGGCCGGGCAGCTGCAGGCATCATCAATCGGGCGCGGATCATCCTTGTGACGCGCGTTTCGCATGTTCACCACACCGCGCCGGGTAAAGACCTGCCCGGTACGCCCGGAGCGGGATGGCAAAACGCAATCCATCATATCCACCCCGCGCTTGACCGCGCCCACGATATCATCTGGCTTTCCGACCCCCATCAGATAGCGCGGCTTATCTTCGGGCAGCATATCGGGGGCGTAATCCAGCACGCCAAACATGGCCTCCTGCCCCTCGCCCACGGCCAGCCCGCCGATGGCATAGCCTTCGAACCCGACAGCGCGCAGGGCCTGCGCACTTTCTTCGCGCATGTCCTTTTCCAGCCCGCCCTGCTGGATGCCAAACAAGGCATGGCCCGGGCGGTCCCCGAATGCATCGCGCGACCGCTGTGCCCAACGCATGGACAGGCGCATGGAATTTTCGATCCGGCCACGGTCTGCGGGAAGTGCGGGGCATTCATCAAACGCCATCACGATGTCTGAACCCAGAAGCTTCTGAATTTCCATCGACCGTTCCGGCGTGATCATGTGGCGTGATCCGTCGATATGGCTTTTGAAGGCAACACCTTCTTCGGTCAGCTTGCGCAGGTCCGCCAGGCTCATCACCTGGAAACCGCCACTGTCGGTCAGAATGGGTTTGTCCCAGTTCATGAAACGGTGCAGCCCGCCCAGGCGGTCGATCCGTTCCGCGGTGGGGCGCAGCATCAGGTGGTATGTATTGCCCAGCAGGATATCGGCCCCCGTGGCGGCGACGCTTTCGGGCATCATGGCCTTCACGGTTGCGGCGGTGCCCACTGGCATGAAGGCAGGCGTGCGGATGCGCCCGCGCGGGGTGTTGATTGCCCCTGTGCGTGCCTTGCCATCCGTGGCCTTAAGATCAAATGAAAATCGAGTCATGCGCGCCTGATACGTCACAGCCCCCCCAATAGAAAGGGGCGCCTATCCCTTGTTCACCATCCGGTCAAATTTGGCGGCACAGATGAAATCATTTTCGCTAAGCCCGCCGATCGCATGGGTCGAAAAGGTGACATCGCAATAGCCCCAGCCAAAAGCGATATCCGGGTGGTGACCTTCCTGATCGCCAATAAAGGCGGCCAGGTTGGCATGCAGCATCGCCTTGGCGAAGCCTTTGAATTCCATCCGCCGGGTGATTTTTTCGCCATTCGGGTCCAGCGTCCAGCCTTCGTGCAGGTCCGCCATCATCTTGCGCAGTTCATCATCCGCCAAAGGGGCAACGCCACCTTCGCAGGGCACACAGTGTTTGTCGCTCAGATCACAGATCGTCATCACGTTTCTCCGGTAAATTACGTTCGCGTTGCCCATATTCTAACGCATCCACGCGCGATGTGCAGCCACCATTCGGTTTTTACAGACCCTCTGGACGTTACATGCCCCAATCCTTATATGAACACTCAGGATTACCAAGAGGCCGCGTAATGAACACCGAAACTGGCACTGAGCTTGAAGGCACCCCGCTGATCAAGCCCTCCACCACCGAACATCCGCTTTACGAAAATATTGTAGAGGCTTGCCGCACGGTCTTTGACCCGGAAGTTCCGGTAAACATCTATGATCTGGGGCTGGTTTACACCATTGAAATCAATGATGAAAACGAAGTCATGATTTTGATGACCCTGACAGCGCCAGGCTGCCCCGTCGCGGGTGACATGCCCGGTTGGCTGGCCGATGCGGTTGAACCTTTGGCCGGCGTGAAACAGGTTAGTGTGGAGCTGGTCTGGGAACCACAGTGGGGCATGGAAATGATGTCCGACGAAGCCCGGCTGGAGCTGGGATTCATGTAAGACTGCCCGGGCGGGACCCTTCCCGCCCACAAAATGGGCCCGAAAAAAGGAAACGCGCGATGTTTTCGATTCCAGGTAAACAAGCCATCTCGATGACCGAGGCCGCGGCAAAACAAATTGCCCGCCTTATGCAAAAAGACGGCCATCAGGGCCTTCGCATCGGCGTGAAAAAAGGCGGCTGCGCGGGCATGGAATACACCATGGACTACGTCAGCAGCGTGGACCCGAACGATGAAACGGTCGAACAGGATGGCGCGCGGGTGATGATTGCCCCGATGGCGCAGATGTTCCTGTTCGGGACCGAAATTGACTATCAGGTTTCGCTTTTGGAATCCGGGTTCAAGTTTCGCAACCCGAACGTGACCGAGGCCTGCGGCTGCGGTGAATCGATCAAGTTTGACGAAAGCCTGATCCCCGGCGCCTGACCCTGCGCGCCGGGACATTGAACCGCACACCCGGGCGGGCGCTTTTTCTTGGCGCCGCCCCCTAATCGCGGTATTTCCGATTGGAAACAAAAACAACGAACAGGTGAGGATATGCGGCGCAAACTGGCGGCTGGAAACTGGAAGATGAACGGAACCAGCGCTTCGCTGGATGCAGTCAAAGCGCTGAACACCGCGCATCCGGATGCAAAGGTTGATATCCTGATCTGCCCCCCTGCGACGCTGTTGTCCCGCCTGGCGGAAGTTGCCGGCACCTCCATCGCCACCGGCGGGCAGGATTGCCACGCGGCGGCCTCGGGTGCGCATACCGGCGATGTTTCGGCGGCGATGCTGGTGGACGCAGGCGCAAGCCACGTCATCCTGGGCCACAGCGAACGGCGCCAGGACCATGGGGAAACCGACGCGCAGGTCTGCGCAAAGGCCAGGGCCGCAACCGGCGCCGGGCTGATTGGCGTGATCTGTGTTGGCGAAAGCCTTGAACAGCGCGAGGCGGGCCAAACACTTGGTGTTATCGAAAGCCAGCTGGAAGGCTCGGTTCCCGACACTGCCGATGGCAGCAATCTTGTTGTGGCGTATGAGCCGATCTGGGCCATCGGCACGGGCAAAATTCCGACGTTGGAACAGGTGGGGGAAGTGCATGATTTCATCCGCCAGCATCTGGAAAACCGGTTTGGCGCGCACAGCGGCGGCGCGATGCCTATCCTTTATGGCGGGTCAGTAAAGCCCGACAATGCCAGCGCGATCTTTGCGGTTTCCAATGTTGACGGCGCGCTTGTTGGGGGGGCCAGCCTGAAGGCCGAAGATTTTTCGCCCATCATCACCGCCCTGGAAAACGCCTGATCTTTCAGCATCGGGCGACGATGGGGCAAAGCCCGGCTATGGACAGGCTTTGCGCCCTCGCATAAACCCGTTTTATGGTTTTTGATCACGAACTTGATGCGCTGGGGCTGTTGTGCCCCCTTCCCGTTCTGAAGGCACGTAAACGCCTGATGGGGATGGAGCCGGGTCAGGTTCTGCGCCTTGCCGCCAATGACCCCGCCGCCGTTATAGATGTGCCCCACTTTTGCAATGAACAGGGCCATGCGTTTCTGGGCAGCCAGCAGCAGGGTGATGAAACCTGGTATTTCATCCGCCGGAAATAAAAACGCCGGGGCATGCCCCGGCGCTTTCTGTCTTATCTGAGAAACCTTAGCGACCCAGCGACCACCAGCCTTTTTTCTTGGGCTTGGCCGGTTCCTGTGGGGCCTCCTGAGCGGGTGCCGGTTCTGGCGCAGGCTCGGGTGCCGGTTCTGGCGCAGGCTCGGGTTCCGGTGTGGGTGCCGGTGTGGGTTCTGGCGCAGGCTCCGCTGCTGGCTCCGGCGCTGGCGCGGCCGGTGCATCCTCTGCAGGTTTTGCCTTTTTCGCCCGGCTGCGCGGTGTTGTCGAAGCTTTGCGAGTGCGCGTGGTCTTCTTAGGCTTTTCTTCAGCCTTTTCAGCAGGTTTATCCTCTGCCTCTGCCTCTGCCTTTTCCGCAGATGGGGTGGCATCCGCCGCAGGCGCGGTTTCACCACTGTCTGCGCCGGCCTCGGGCGCAGTATCGCCACCGGCGTCATCCGCCTTGGGCTTTGCCGCGCGGCTGACACGTTTGCGCGGTGCGCGCTTACGCTTAGGCTTTTCTTCGGCCTTGGCTTGGTCTTCTGCTTCTGGCTTATCCTCACCCTCGGCCTGAGTGTCAGGCTGAGTGTCGGGCTGCTCAGCGTCGCTTTGCGCAGCGGCATCTGCAGGCTGCGCGTCAGGTGCCGGCTGTGCAGCAGCGGCGCCATCTTCAGACGCATCGCCATCCTGTGGGGTGGCATCGGTGGCCTGCGCATCGGTGTTGTTTGTATCTTCACCATTGCCAGCCCCCCGCCGCCGCCGGCGACGACGCCGACGCTTTTTGGGCTTGGGCGCCTCTTCACCACCTTCATCGACAACCACGGCGTCTTCGACCGCATCAGCCTCGTCAATATCGCTCATCAGCGAAGCGTCAACAGACACCACCGGGGCGGATGCCTCGGGCACGGAACGTGTTGCTGTCTTGAATTTTTCGATCGCGAAATCGGGTGAGATCAGGAAAGGATCAGCTTCGATACGGATCGAAAGGCCATAACGGGCTTCGATCTGTGCCAGATGCTCACGCTTGTTGTTCACCAGGAAGTTCACGATACCAACCGGCGCCTTCAAAAGAACTTCGCGTGACCGGCGGCGCACGCCTTCTTCTTCCAGCTGGCGCAGGATGTTCAGGGCCAGGTTGTCATCCGAACGGATCAGGCCGGTGCCGTGGCAGTGATGGCAGGGCTGAGTCGTCGCCTCGATCATACCAGGGCGCAGGCGCTGGCGGCTCATCTCCAGCAGGCCGAAACCTGAGATACGGCCAACCTGGATGCGGGCGCGATCTGTCTTAAGCTTATCTTTCAGCTTCTTTTCGACAGCGGTGTTATTGCGCCGCTCTTCCATATCGATGAAATCGATCACGATAAGCCCGGCAAGGTCACGCAACCGCAGCTGGCGCGCAACTTCTTCGGCCGCTTCAAGGTTGGTTTTCGCGGCTGTTTCTTCGATCGAGCCTTCTTTCGTCGCCCGGCCGGAGTTTACATCGATCGCAACCAGCGCCTCGGTGACGTCGATCACAATGTAACCACCCGAACGCAGCTGAACCGTCGGGTTGAACATCGCCGACAGGTAGCTTTCGACCTGATGGCGCGCAAACAGCGGCATGGCTTCGGTGTAATGCTTCACGTTTTTGGCGTGGGACGGCATGATCATTTTCATGAAGTCCTTGGCAACGCGGTAACCCGCATCACCTTCAACAAACACCTCGTCAATCTCGCGGTTATAAAGATCGCGGATCGAGCGTTTGATCAGGTTGCCTTCTTCGTAAATCTTGGCAGGCGCGATTGATTTCAGCGTCAGCTCGCGGATCTGTTCCCAAAGGCGTTGCAGATATTCGTAATCACGCTTGATTTCGGAGCGCGTGCGCTTTGCCCCGGCGGTGCGCACAATAAGGCCCGCGCCCTGTGGCACATCGATTTCAGCGGCGATTTCTTTCAGCTTCTTGCGGTCTGCAGCGTTTGTAATTTTGCGGGAAATCCCGCCGCCGCGCGCCGTGTTGGGCATCAGCACGCAATAGCGGCCAGCCAGTGAAAGATATGTTGTCAGTGCAGCGCCTTTGTTGCCGCGCTCTTCCTTAACCACCTGCACCAGAAGGATCTGGCGCACTTTGATGACTTCCTGAATCTTGTATTTTTTCGCACGCGGCTTGCGGGGCTGACGAATTTCTTCGGTCACGTCCTCATCTGCCACAGACTCGATCTGATCATCCTTTTCAGATGCATCAAGCGGCGCGTCTTCGTCACCCTGCGCGTCATCGGCATCGGCGTCAGCATCAGCGTCAGCTTCAACCTCACCTTCAGCCTTGGCCGTTTCCTCGGGCGCGTCAGGGGCTTTGCTTTCCACCGCATCTTCGCCGTCCGCTTTCGCCTGGGGGGTGGCCTCTGGCGCAGGTGCATCGGGTTCTTCCACCGGCGTTTCGGTGACCAGATCCATTGGCGAGTGGCCCTCGTCAGAATCACGGTTGTCATCGCCCAGGTCAATCACATCCATCCCGGATGCGGATGTTTCAACATCCTGCGTGACCGTCGCATCATCGGCGGCGACCTCTTCGGCCTTCACCTTGCTGCGCGAACGAGAACGCGAACGGCGGCGCCGGGGTTTTTCATCTTCTTCGGCCAATGCCTTTGCATAGGCGTGTTCCTCGGCCAACAACGCTTCGCGGTCAGCAACGGGGATCTGATAGTAATCCGGGTGAATTTCGGAAAAGGCCAGGAAACCATGGCGATTTCCGCCATAATCAACGAACGCCGCCTGAAGCGACGGTTCAACCCGTGTAACCTTTGCCAGATAAATATTGCCAGCTAGCTGGCGCTTATTTTCCGATTCAAAGTCGAATTCCTCGACCTTGTTTCCGTCAACCACCACAACGCGAGTTTCCTCTGCGTGGGTGGCATCGATGAGCATCTTCTTTGCCATGTTATCCAATTGCACCGGGGCAATTCCCCCTGCCCTGGCGGGCTGTTAAGGGAATGTGCGGGGTGTCTGTCAGGGGCGAGGGATCGTACGGCGTCAGGTACGTGCAGACCGGCCCCTCGGGACCGGTTTCTATGCAGCTCTGACCTCTCGAACGACATCGCGTTTCTTCTCCGGCGCACGTAAGGCGCCCATTCATAGCCCGTCCTGTTCGCTAGGTTCGGGCAAACTAATGGCCATTCGGCCCAATCGGTCTGTCTTGTCCCGCCGGCGCCTTTCGCCAGGACACGGGTTCAAGAACAGCGAAATCTTCAGGCAAGCGCAGAAAAACACGCAGCTGCCTACGGTTGAGCATACTGGCACCGGGCAGGTAAAGACAATGGCGAAAATGCTGGTACACCAAATCAGTGCGTTTCAGCGAAGGCGCAAACGCGATTGCGTCAGTACAGGCCACCGGATGAAAGAGACCCGAAATCAGCATTGTCGGGTACGCTGACAACTTCGCCATCCGACGTGGTCACAGCCCCTTCTGTTTCAGAGCCGGGAAGGATCAGCGGCAGGTTAGATCCCATCGCAAAACCACCATCAAACATCACGCCGAAAAGCGGTTCTTCCCCATCGCGGAAGTATTCGGCCACAACGCTTTCACCGCTGGCATCATCCGGCAGGCGCGCGCCTGAAAAACGGTCAATCTTGATGAAATGCCCGCCGGGGGGCACGCGAAACGCGCCGCCGCCCAGTTTTTGCACAGCCGCCTTCATGAAACGGTTGAACACCGGGCCACACATGCCGCCACCCGATGCGCCGCGCCCCAGGGAACGGGGGCGGTCAAAGCCCATGTAACACCCGGCCACAACGTTAGAGGTGAACCCGATAAACCAGACATCCTTGGCGCCGTTGGTTGTGCCGGTTTTGCCGGCTGTGGGCACCGAAAGGTTGACCCTTCCCGCCGCCGTCCCGCGCTGCACGACGCCTTGCATCATCGAGGTCAGCTGATAGGCGGTGATCGCGTTCATTACCCGTTCACGGTTAGAGGTGATCCGGGGGGCAACGCCGGGCTCCAGCGCGCTGAGCTGACAATCTTCGCACACGCGCTGATCATGGCGATAAATCGTGCGCCCCCAGCGATCCTGCACCCGGTCAACCAACGTGGGTTCAACCCGTTCGCCGCCATTGGCAAACATTGCGTAAGCAGCGACCATGCGGAACAGGCTGGTTTCTTCGGCACCCAGCGAGTTTGCCAGATAAGGGTTCATCCGGTCGTACACGCCGAAACGTTCAGCATAGGCGGCAACGGTATCCATCCCGATTTCCTGCGCCAGACGTACCGTCATCAGGTTCCGTGATTTTTCGATCCCGGTGCGCAGCGGTGTTGGGCCATAAAATTCGTTCGACGCGTTTTTGGGCCGCCAGATCCCATCGCCGGTCTCAACCTCAATCGGCGCGTCGATCACGATCGTCGCAGGTGAAAACCCGCTGTCCAGCGCCGAGGCATATACGAAAGGCTTAAAGCTGGAGCCGGGCTGGCGCGTGGCCTGCGTTGCCCGGTTGAACACCGACGCCTGATAGGAAAATCCACCCTGCATGGCGATCACACGGCCCGTGTTCACATCCATCGCCATGAAGCCGCCCTGAAGTTCGGGCACCTGGCGCAGGGTCCAGCGCACGAAGCTGCCGTCGCTATCTTTTGTCAGGGCGCGTACATGCACAACTTCGCCCACGCGCAGCAGATCACCGGCAACGCGCGCCTTGCGCCCCGGTTCGCCGTCTTCATCCACGCGGCGCGCCCAGGTGACATCCTTGGCCGGTATCCAGTGGCCATCTTCGTCGTCATCGACGCCTTCGATCCCGATGCGCGCGTCTTTGCTGCCGATCTCAAGCACCACGGCGGGGTGCCAGCCGGCGATATCGCGCGGCACCTTGGCATTGCGAAGTGCAGCGCGCCAGCTTGCTTCATCGGCCATTTGTTCCGCGCTCAGCACAACACCCGTGGGGTGCCACAGCCCGCGCGACCTGTCATAGTTTTCCAGCCCCTCGCGCAGGGCCGCCGCCGCTTCTTGCTGCAATTCACGGTCAACCGTGGCCCGGATTGCCAGACCCCCGCCAAAGAATTCATCTTCGCCAAAGTTCCGGCTTAGCTGACGGCGGATTTCATCGGTGAAATAGTCGCGGTTTGGCAATGCGGCGCGGAAGCTTTCAAAATCACCATTCTGGACCGATCGCAAAGGCTGCTGCACTTCCGACTGATAGGTGGCTTCATCAATATAACCGTTTTCGTACATTTCCTTCAGGACGAAATTACGCCGGTCGGTCACACGTTTTTTTGCCGTGACGGGGTGATATTTGCCCGGCGCCTGCGGCATCGCGGCCAGCATCGCGGCCTCGTGCGGGGCCAGTTCATCCAGTGTTTTGTTGAAATACGTCTGGGCGGCGGCTGTCACGCCAAAGCTGTTTTGCCCCAGGAAAATCTCATTCAGATACAGCGCCAGAATCTCATCTTTGGAAAGGGTTTCTTCCAGGCGCGTGGCCAGGATCAGTTCCTTGATCTTACGTTCGGCAGAGCGATCCGAGGACAAAAGGAAGTTTTTCATCACCTGCTGTGTGATCGTCGAAGCCCCGCGCAGGCGCCCACCGCGCAGCGCATCCAGCGCGGCGGCGACCATGCCGCGTGGGTCATACCCTTTGTGGTGATAGAAATTCTTATCTTCGGCCGAGATGAACGCGTATTTCACCAGATCGGGTATTTCCGCAGGCGGGGTATACAGGCGGCGTTCCTGTGCGAATTCATCCATCAGGCGGCCTTCGCCCGAATAAATCCGGCTGATCGTTGCCGGCGTATAGGTTGAAAGCTGTTCGTGGCTGGGCAAGTCGCGGGAATACATGAAGAAAATAGCGCCAAGCACCAGCGCGCCCATAAAGGCGGCCAGCGTGATCCAGGTGAAGATCGCCCCGAAAAAACCTAGGATGAATCTGAGCACGCGTGCCCCCGCAAAACTCTGTGTCCCTCCCTATAAAGGCTAGGCGGGACAGGGTCAAAACCTCAAGCAGCAAATATCGGCTGTTTCGCGCCGTTTTTTTGCCGGTTGCGATATTCACCTTGCCGCCCCGCCCCGGCCCCCCTAGCGGTTGGGCATGACACCAGAAGACATCCTGCCAACGTATGACACCATCGCCGAAGGCTTTGCCCGGGGGCGTAATCGCACTTTGTTTGAACGCCGCTGGCTGGATCGGATGCTGGATCACGCCCCGGGGCGCCGGCTGCTGGATCTGGGCTGCGGGCCCGGTGTGCCCATTGCAACCTATCTGGATGAAAGACGCGCCGAGGTTACGGGCGTGGACGGCGCGCCGGCGATGATTTCCCTGTTTCGCAAAAACCTGCCCCGCGCAACCGCCATCCACTGCGATATGCGGGCGCTGGACCTGGGCGCGCGGTTTGATGCGATTTTGGCCTGGAACAGTTTCTTTCACCTGCCGGCCGCTGATCAACGCGCGATGTTTCGCGTGTTTGGCGCACATTCAGCCCCCCGCGCGGTGCTGATGTTCACGTCAGGCACCTGCGCAGGCGAAGCGATTGGCGAAGTTGGCGGGCGCAATGTTTACCACGCCAGCCTGTCGCCCGATGAATACCGCGCGCTGTTGCGCGAAAACGGGTTTTCGCCTTTGGCTTTTGTGCCGGAAGACCCGCAATGCAACGGCCATTCTGTCTGGCTGGCGCGCTACACCGGGCAGGCCGAAGAAAAATCCCCCCCTCGCCACGCTTGAGCCTTTCGCGCGCGCACCCTATGTCTGTCGCAACATGACAACAGGAGTTCCCATGCGCGCCCTTCCCCTACCCTTCCCGGTTCTTGACGCCAACGCCTCCGCAGGCGGCGGTGACCTGGGCAATCTGCCCGAATGGGATCTGACAGATCTTTATGCCTCGGAAGAGGCGCCGGAACTGACGCGCGATCTGGAGTGGCTGGAAAAAGCCTGCACCGATTTCGCCGCGACCTACGAAGGTAATCTGGCGGATCTGGACGCGGCCGGAATGCTGGGATGTGTTCACGCCTTTGAACAGATTGACCTGATCGCGGGGCGCATCATGTCCTTCGCGGGCCTGCGTTATTACCAGAACACCACCGATGCCGGCCGCGCGCAGTTCCTGCAAAACTGCCAGGAAAGCATTACGGATTTCACCGCGCCGCTGGTTTTCTTCACGCTGGAAATCAACCGGATCGAAGACGAAAAGATTGACGCGCTTTTCGCGGCGAATGACGATATCGCGCGCTACAAGCCCGTGTTCGACCGCATGCGCGCCATGCGCCCCCACCAACTGTCGGATGAGTTGGAAAAATTCCTGCACGATCAATCCACCGTCGGTTCTGCCGCGTGGAACAAGCTGTTTGATGAAACAATGGCCGGGCTGGCCTTCGTCGTGAATGGCGAAGAGATGAACCTGGAAACCACCCTGAACCTGCTGACAGAGCATGACCGCGACAGCCGCGAGGCCGCCGCGCGCGAACTGGCCCGTGTCTTTGGTGACAACGTCAAGCTTTTCGCACGCGTGCACAACACGCTGGCCAAGGAAAAAGAGATTGAAGACCGCTGGCGCAAGATGCCCACCCCGCAAACCGGGCGCCACCTGTCCAATGATGTTGAGCCCGAGGTGGTCGAGGCCTTGCGCAACGCCGTTGTCGCCGCCTACCCCAAGCTGTCGCACAGGTATTATGAGCTGAAGCGCAAATGGCTGGGCCTGGATGTGCTGGAGGTGTGGGACCGCAATGCCCCCCTGCCCATGGAAGACACATCAACCGTTGACTGGGACAAGGCCACAAAAACCGTGCTGGATGCCTATGCGGCGTTTGACCCGGAAATGGCCGAAATTGCCAAGCCATTCTTTACAGAAGGCTGGATCGATGCGGGTGTGAAACCCGGCAAGGCGCCGGGGGCTTTTGCCCACCCCACTGTGACCAACGTGCACCCCTATGTGATGCTGAACTATCTGGGCAAACCACGGGATGTGATGACGCTGGCGCATGAACTGGGCCACGGTGTGCATCAGGTTCTGGCCGCCGGTCAGGGCGAACTATTGTCCCAAACCCCACTGACGCTGGCCGAAACGGCCTCGGTTTTCGGCGAGATGCTGACATTCCGCAAGCTGTTGGAAGCCGCCCAGACCCCCGCGCAGAAAAAGATTTTGCTGGCGGGCAAGGTCGAAGACATGATCAACACGGTCGTGCGCCAGATCGCGTTTTACGATTTTGAATGCAAGCTGCACGAAGCGCGCGCTGACGGGGAGCTGACACCGGAAGGCATCAACGCCCTGTGGATGAGTGTTCAGGGCGAAAGCCTGGGCCCGGCGTTCAACTTCATGGACGGGTATGAAACCTTCTGGGCCTATATCCCCCATTTCGTGCATTCGCCCTTTTACGTCTACGCCTATGCCTTTGGCGATGGTTTGGTGAATGCGCTTTATGCGGTTTACGAAGAAGGCGATCCCGCATTTCAGGCCAAGTATTTCGAATTGCTTAAGGCGGGCGGATCAAAGCACCACAAGGATCTTCTGGCCCCCTTCGGGCTGGATGCTTCGGACCCGAAGTTCTGGGACAAAGGCCTTTCCATGATCTCGGGTTTCATCGACGAACTTGAGGCGATGGAAGACCAGTGACGTTGCGCCAGCGGGGCTAGCCAGAATTCCGTTTTTGTCCTTTACTCGCCCGAAACGGGAGGATGACATATGCGGTTCGCCAGGCGCCTTGCACAAATCGTATTCATAGGGGCGGCCCTTGGGCTGGCCGGTTTTTGGCTGTTCGCCCCGGCCCTGGTGGAAAAGTCGAAAAACGTGGTGACCAGCCACGCCCCCTATCCGGTTTCGGATGCGGCACAGGCGCTGCATGACAGTCTGATCATCGGTGACTGGCATGCAGACAGCCTGCTGTGGAACCGTGATTTGACCCAGCGGGGCGCATATGGGCAGGTCGATCTGCCCCGCCTTCAGGACGGCAATGTTGCCCTGCAGGTTTTCACCGCCGTCACGAAATCACCCGCCGGGCTGAATTACGAAGAAAACGCCGCCAATGCGCGCGATAATATCACCCTGCTGGCCTTTGGGCAGCTTTGGCCAATACGCACCTGGACAAGTTTGCTTCAGCGCGCCCTTTATCAGGCCGAAAAGCTGCGCGGGTTCGAATCCGCGGCCCCTGACATGGTAAAAATCATCCGGTCACGCGCTGATCTGGAGGATGTTCTGGCAAAACGCGCCGCCGGCGCACGCATCATCGGGGCCCTGCTGGGCATCGAAGGCGGGCACCCTCTGGAAGGGGAGATCGCCAACCTTGATCGCCTTGTGGACGCCGGGTACCGCCTGATCGGGTTGCAGCATTTCTTTGACAATGAACTGGGCGGATCCCTGCATGGGGTCGCAAACCACGGGCTAAGCGATTTTGGCCGCCAGGTGGTGGCCGAAGTGGCCGCGCGCGCACTGATACTGGATATCGCACATTCCAGCCCGCAGGTTGCGCGCGATGTGCTTGCGATGACGGATATTCCCATCGTCCTAAGCCACACGGGCCTGCACAGCCACTGCCCGGTCAAACGCAACTACCCTGACGATCTGATGCGCGACATTGCCGCCACGGGTGGGGTCATTGGCATCGGGTATTGGGCGGATGTAACCTGTGATGACAGCCCGGCCGGCATTGCGGCAACGGTGAAGGCCGCCATTGCGGCCGTCGGCGAAGACGCGGTGTCGCTGGGGTCAGATTATGACGGATCCGTCACCACAACCTTTGACGCATCCGAACTGGCCGCCCTGACACAGGCGATGTTGGATGCGGGGCTGAGTGATGCGCAGATCGCAAAAGTGGCAGGCGCGAACATGCTTCGGGTGTTGCGCGCCCGCCTGAGGGATTAATCGGCCTTCGGGCCCCATTTCGCAAAGGGAAACGGCTTGTCGTCGCTGGCGCCGGTCTGAAAGACAACAACGCGCGAAAACCAATCTGACAGTGCGTTGCCAAAACCGGCGATATGCGGGTTCTTTTCCTTGGCAAACAAAAGCCAGAAGAACTGAATCAGTGTTGCGACCGCCAGAACCGTTTTTGCGACCTCGAAAAACACCGCGAAAAGCAGCATCCAAAGGCCGCGTGTCCATGTGCTGCCATCACCATTCGCATCCTGCGAACCTGGCTCTTCCAGGACTTGTGGTTCTACATTCTTGTCAGTCATCGTCGAACACTCCGTTTATTCAAAATGCAATGTGATCGGCAAGCTGCGCGACCAACTCTTGCGGGGTCGATTTAAGATAATCTTTGTCCAGATCAAAGGCCAGATTGTCGGCAATTGCCCTGGGCATCCTTTCACGCAAAGCGCCCAACATCCGGGGCGATGCGGCCATGACAAAGCGGTCATAGCCCTGCGCATTCCAGCGCGCGCCCACCTCGGCCACAACGTTATCGGCAAAGGCGCTTAGCATCTGGTCATGCTCGCTTGTGCGCGGCTCAACCCCATGGCGCCCTGTGCCGTCGGCAGATGCCGACCGTGCGGGCCTGTCTGAATAGTGAATCTCGCCATCCGGCAACACTGCCTTGGCCATCACGTCAACCTCTGTCAGGCCTTTCCCGACACCATGATTTTCGAACAGCCGCGCATGCGCGTCATTGGCAAGTAAAACAAGGGTAACAACAGGTTTCATAATCAATCCCCTTTCTACCCTTTATATATGGGAAGAGGATCGATCCGGGGCAAGGGGCAGCGCGCCCGCCTATGCCCCGGGGGCCAGCGCCCAGTCTATCATCTGCTGGGATCCGCGCGAAAATTCCAGCGGGCAAGGATAGGGCGCGCCATCCAGAATGCTGCGCCCAAAGTTTTCCACCTGAAGTCTGTACTGGCGGACATCCGCAAACCGTTCGATGTGAAGGTTTCCATCCGTATCGCGCAGTTCGATCCGTGCCTCGCCAAAGGATCCCGCATTAAACGGCGCCGTGATGCGCATCATGACTTTGTCACCATGAAAGCTCATCTCCTGAAAAAGGGACATGCGCATGGAAACGGTAAACACACCGCTGAAGCCCTCAAATTCAACGCGGGTCTGCGAATAGGTATCAACACCGTTTTCGCATTGCAGCGTGGCCTGCAGCCCCGTTGGTTCCTGCCCGGTGACAAAACGCGTTGCCCCGTAGGGGTAGATGCCGATATCGCGGATGGCCCCGCCCCCGGTTTCGGGTTTGTTGCGGATGTTGCCCGGATCATCGCGGTTGTCATAACTGAAATGGCCCTGAACATGCACCAGATTGCCGATCGCCCCATCCTGAAACAGCTGGCGGGCGCGCTGCCACTGCGGGTGGTGCACGATCATGAACGCTTCGGCTGCCAAAAGGCCTGTCTGGTCGCGCAGGGTGATCAGCGCGTCAAATTCTTCGGCCTTCAGGGTGATCGGTTTTTCCGTCAGAACGTGTTTGCCGGCCAGCAGTGCCTTTTTCGTCCATTCCACATGCATGTGATTGGGCAAGGGCACATAAACCGCATCAATATCGGGCGAGGCAAGCAGCGCGTCATAGCTGTCAAACAGCGCAAGATCCGGGCAGAACGCCAAAAACGGCGCGGCTTTTTCGGGCGAGGATGTTGCCAGCGCTGAAAGCTTTGCGCCTTCAGCCTCGTGAATGGCAGGCGCCATATGTTCTGCCGCGAATTTCGCTGCCCCCAGAATACCCCAACGTATGACCTGACCCATAAGTGCCCCCAAAAACGAAAAAACCTGCCCAAGGTTACCCCCGGGCAGGCTTTATTTCAATCGATGAATTAAAGCTTATGCGTCTTCCAGCATGCCTTTTTCAGCGGCCAGTTCCTGCATCCGCTTTTGCAACTTTTCAAACGCGCGCACTTCGATCTGGCGAATGCGTTCGCGGCTGACGCTGTAAACTGCCGACAGTTCTTCCAGTGTGACTGGTTTGTCCTGCAGGCGACGCTGGGTCAGGATATCTTTTTCCCGGTCATTCAAAACGTCCATCGCCCTGGCCAGCAACTGGCGGCGAATATCCATTTCGTCCTTTTCGGCGTAATCACCGGCCTGATCGGCGTCTTCATCTTCCAGCCAGTCCTGCCATTGCATCGTGCCTTCGCCATCCGCGCTGACCGTGGCGTTCAGCGATGCGTCAGAACCAGACATGCGCCGGTTCATCGAAATCACTTCTTTTTCCGTCACGTTCAGATCACTGGCGATGCGGGCCACGTTTTCGGGGCGCATGTCGCCCTCTTCCAACGCGCCGATGCGGGCCTTGGCTTTGCGCAGGTTGAAAAACAGCTTTTTCTGCGCCGAAGTGGTTCCCAGCTTCACAAGAGACCAGGACCGCAAGACATATTCCTGGATCGAGGCGCGAATCCACCACATTGCATAGGTCGCCAGGCGGAACCCCCGTTCGGGGTCAAAACGCTTGACCGCTTGCATCAGGCCCACGTTCGCTTCGGAAATCACTTCCGCCTGCGGCAGGCCATAGCCACGATACCCCATCGCGATTTTTGCAGCCAGACGCAGGTGGCTGGTAACCATCTGGTGGGCGGCATCGCTGTCCTGATGATCCACCCAACGTTTGGCCAGCATATATTCCTGTTCAGGCTCAAGCATCGGGAACTTGCGAATATCCTGCAGGTAACGGTTCAACCCGCCCTCAGGCGTTGGGACTGGTAAATTCTTGTAATTGCTCATGTGCTCTCCCCGTCTCCCCCTGAATGTATCAGGGATTAACATTAAGATAGGTCGCCCGGTAACAAGTTCAAGGCGCTTAGCTTACAAAGTTCAACATAACATGAACCTTTTTAAGGCGCGCCCCAAGCTTTGTGTCAAAGGTTCACGCAGTCGTGCGCAAGGTTTCAATCAGGCTGTTCATGTCGTCAGGCAGCGGCGCCTCAAAGCGCATCGCCTCTTGGGTGACAGGGTGGATAAAGCCCAGCGTGGCGGCGTGCAAAGCCTGGCGGGGAAAGGCACGCGCAGCCTGCGCGGCGGCCTCGCCGGCAGCTTTCACGTTCAGCTTTCGCCGCCCGCCGTATGTGGGATCCCCCACAAGGCCGTGGCCGGCATGGGCCATATGCACGCGAATCTGATGCGTGCGCCCGGTTTCCAGCCAGCAATCTATCAGGGCGACAACCGCGGGGGTGCCGAACCCTTCGATCACGCGTGCGCGCGTGACCGCATGGCGCCCGCCGTGGAACAGAACCGCCTGTTTTTGCCGGTCGGTCTTATGGCGGGCCAGATGGGTTGTGATTTTCAGGATGTTGCCGGATTCAAAGCTTACCCCCTTCACGCCGGCAAGCCGGGGGTCACCCGCATCCGGCACCCCGTAAACAACCGCGCGGTAGTGGCGTTCAACCGTATGCTTTTCAAACTGGGCTGCCAGCCCCTGATGGGCGATGTCATTTTTTGCGACCACCAGCAGGCCGCTTGTATCCTTATCGATCCGGTGAACAACGCCGGGCCGCCTGGCCCCGCCGACGCCGGAAAGATCATCACCGCAATGGGCCAGCAAAGCATTCACCAGCGTCCCCGAGGGTGTGCCGGGTGCGGGGTGCACCACCATGCCCGCAGGTTTGTTCACCACGATCAGGGCATCATCTTCGTAAACGATGGAAAGGGGAATATCTTCGGGCAGGATATGGCTTTCAGCCGCCACCGGCACGCTGATCACAAAGGCATCGCCTTCGGCAACTTTTGCGCGCGGGTCTGTGATCACCACATCGTCGCGCGAAACAGCCCCTTCCCCAATCAAACGCGACAGGCGCGAACGGCTAAGCCCCGCGCCCTCTGGCACATCGCGTGAAAGCGCCTTATCAAGGCGCGCGGGCGGGTCGGCGGTGATGATGACCTGCACACGGTCAAGGGGCGAAGACATGAACGATACTCCGGAAGGGCAGACAGGCACCCTGAAATTCTTAAAGGTTCTTGTCACGGCACTGACCGTAACGATGATTGTGGGTCTCATAGTGCTGATCGCACTGATTGTCATGCGTTTCCCGGACGAAACCCACCCTGCCCTGCCCGATCAGGTTACCCTGCCCGCCGGCACAACCGCCACGGCCGTTACCCGTGGGCCGGACTGGCTGGGCGTTGTGACCACGGACAATCGCATCCTGATTCTGGACCTTGACGGCAAAACGCTGCGCCAGGAAATCACGATCACCCCTGCAAAGTAATTCGCTAAAACGCCCCTGTAATAGGCCGCTGCTGACACCTGCGATTTGGGGTGAGGAAGAATGGTACCGCCTCCCCGTCTCGAACGGGGGACCTCTTGATCCACAATCAAGCGCTCTAACCAACTGAGCTAAGGCGGCATACCATCACTTGCAGCGCTGGGATTATGATTTTCACGCAGGCGGGTCAACCTGAAAATTTCACACCGGCCACCATTATATGCCGCCTGTGTTTGCTGCCTGTGTTCGCCGCCTGTGTTCGCCGCCTGTGCGATTCGCCGGGCCTTGCATAATCCTCCGGCACAGGTTAGCGCTCCTTCCATTCAGGAACGGAGGCCATCATGGGCATTAACAGCGAAAGCGAAATCGCAGCAAACCTTCAGATCGGCCCGACCACCCTGGGCATGGTACGCCTTTATGTGGAAGGCGAAGGCATCGCGCTGCCACTGGATTTTGACCCTGACGAAGCGGATGACATCGCCGAAGAACTGCGCGCCGCGGCTGCGCAGGCACGCCAGATGGCACAAAAAGGCCCAAAGAAACGCTGATTCCCCGGTATCAGGTGAACACTTCGCCCGGCCCGATCAGTTCAAACCCCGTGATCTCGAATTCATAAAGCGCGCTGCCGTCAGGCTTTTCGGCGCGCGCAATCAGCTTGCCGTCTTTATCGTGAAACACCGCATGCGCGGTGTGCAGGGCGCGGTAGCACCAATCGCCGTCCGGGTAATAATATTTGATCATCGCGGGCCTATCCTGTGTTTGTGTCAGAGTTGATGAACGAAAGGACCCCCGGGTCACGAAACCGCATCAGGCGGCGCGCGGCATGGCGGGCAAATTTCTGCGTCATCACCTTGCGCCGCGCCGGCGCCAGCTTTTCTTCGGGGCCCATGCGAATAATCTCGGCATCATATGCGTCTGCGATGATCAGCCCTGTTTCGGGTGGCAGCAATTCGGTTGGGAAATCGCCATCCACGGCCCAGAAATACCTGTCGCACCATTCAAGGTAGCCCTGCCATTTGTTGTCGGATGTAAAATCAGCCCGGGATGATTTGCATTCCACCACCCAGACCTCCCCTTTCGGGCCAAGCGCCAGAACATCCACGCGCAGCCCGCGCACCGGCACAAATTCTTCGACCGTCACAAAATCATGCGCCACCATGTGGCGGCAAACGCCACGGGCCAAAAGCTGGCCGGGTTGAAGGGAAAGATCGGTTGCGGGTTCCATCACGCCATCAATCATGAACAATTCGTGAACATTTGACAAGCCCGCCCGTGCCCGCCGCCCATTGCCCACCCGCAAGCGCCGGTTTTCATCACGCGATTACCCCCTTGCCCTACACCTTTTGCGGGCCTATCTAGGCTTTGGCGGTCTGCCCTTCTCGTGACGAGGTCAAATTCCAGTGGCCTTAAGCAATTCCAAGGGAGCTGGCTCTGTTTGGGCCGTGGCCCACTTACCTGGCGCCCACCTGTAAAAACAGGTCCTCGGGAATTCAGATACCTCGACGGTTGCGTGCGGTCCCGCCACTATTTTTTTAAAGTCCCTTTTGTCACCTTTTCAGGCAGTTCAGCCGATGAGCAGAAAACAACCCGGTCATTCGGGGCTGACCCCGATGTCTGTAACGCGCATGCGCGCCGGATACGGCCGATCCGCGCTGATTGCCGATGCAACGGCGGGGCTGACCGTTGCAATCGTTGCGTTGCCCTTATCCATGGCCATCGCCATTGCATCTGGCCTGACGCCCGACAGGGGGTTGTTCACCGCGATCATCGGGGGCTTCATCGTGTCGCTGCTTGGGGGCAGCCGATATCAGATTGGCGGCCCGGCGGGGGCCTTCATCGTTCTGATCTCTGTTATCACCGCCGCTCATGGCGTGGATGGGCTTATCCTGGCAACCATCATGGCCGGGGTCATTCTGCTGGCGCTTGGGGCGCTGCGCCTGGGCAGCTATGTGCAATTCATCCCCTTTCCTGTTGTCGTCGGGTTTACCACGGGGATCGCGGTGATCATTTTCGCCAGCCAGATCACCGCCCTGCTGGGGCTGACGCTGGCGGGGGCGGAACCCGGCCCGCTTTTTGCGAAACTCGGCGCGATCGGGGCGGCTTTGCCAACGGCCACGCCCGCGGCGATGTTCACCTCGGCAATCACGATCGGGATGATCCTTTTTATCCGGCGGTTTCGCCCCCGCTGGCCGGCCCTTTTGATTGCGGTTGGTGTGGCCTCTGCCATTGCGACGCTGGCGCATTTGCCGGTTGAAACGATTTCATCCCGCTTTGGCGCCATGCCCCGCACCCCGCCCCTGCCATCCCTGCCGGACATCTCTTACGCCCGGTTGATCGAACTGTTGCCAAGTGCGGTGTCCCTTGCCCTGCTGGGGGCGATTGAATCGCTGTTGTCGGCGGTTGTGGCCGACAGCATGAGCGATGAGCGCCACCGGCCGAACGCCGAACTTCTGGGTCAGGGGGTTGCCAACATCGCCTCGGCCCTGTTCGGCGGCATGACCGTCACCGGCACGATCGCGCGCACGGCCACCAATGTGCGCGCCGGGGCGCATGGCCCGGTTGCGGGCATGATGCACGCAGGTTTTCTGCTGCTGTTCCTGCTGATTGCAGCCCCGTTGGCCGGCTACATCCCCCTGGCCGCCCTGGCAGGGCTGCTGGCGCTGGTCGCCTGGAACATGGCCGAATGGCGCGAGGTTGGGCTTTTGCTGCGCGGTTCACGGGGCGAAGCGGTGGTGCTGGCCGCGACCTTCCTGCTGACGATCTTTGTGGGGCTGGCCGAAGGCATCGTTGTCGGATTTGGGCTGAAGGCCATGATCTTTATCCACCGCATGTCCGAAGCGGCCGAGATTGAACAGCTTCCCGGCGCCCCGTCAGAACCGCCCGAAACGCCCGAAACGCATGACCCTGATATTGTGGTCTACCGGCTGAAGGGTGTCTATTTCTTCGGCGCCGCCGCAACGGCGGGGCACGCGCTGGATGCGATCAGCACCGGATGCCGTGCGCTGGTGATCGACTTTCACGATGTGCGCGTTGTGGACACCAGTGGCGCGCGCATGCTGGCGGCGTTCCTGACCCGTATGCAACGCAGCGATCTGGATCTGATCGCGGCCTCTGTCAGCCCGGACGTGCGCCGCGCCATGCGCAAACATGGCCATGGCACCCATCACATCCGCTATGCCCCAACGCTGGAAGATGCCATCGAAATGGCGCAGGCAAAAAACGACGGCGATGAAACGGATGCGCAGAAGGCCGACGTTTAGCCGCGCTTTAGCGGGCCGCGCCGCGCCGGGCTGGCAACCCGTACCGGGATGTTTTCGTGGCGCACAGGGATGCGTTTGCCCCGCGCCGGTTTGTCATCATCCTGAAGGCGCATGATGACGATCGCAAACTGAACGCCCGCAAAAACAACACCGTTGAACATGAACAGCATCGCCGCCGCGATCCAGCCCATCTGCGAAGAGCTGATCAGATGCCAGAGGTTGCCCACGTTTGTATAAAGCAGGGCCGATACAAAAATGCCGCTCAACCCAAAGCCGATCAGCACCTGGGTCACGTAAATTCGAACAAGCTTTGGCATAGCGCCACCCCCGGTTTATTTCCTGCCCCCAGGTTAGCAAACCGTGGCGAAAGGAAAAGTGTCAGACCGTCGCAACCGGCGTGATTTCACCGCGCCGCGCTTAGAACGCTTCGGGCTTAGCCTCGCGTGCCATGTGATCCAGCACCGCATTGGCAAACTTGGGTTCATCCCCCTGGGGGAAGAACGCCCGCGCAATATCCACGAATTCGCTGATCACAACTTTGGGCGGCGTGCTGGCCTGGGACAGTTCAGCCCCTGCCGCGCGAAACAGGGCGCGCAAGGTGGGGTCGATGCGCGCAATCGGCCATTTGGCGACCAGCGCGCGGTCTGTCATCTGGTCAATCTTTGCCTGATGGTTCACCGCATCTTCCATGATCTTGCGAAACAGCTTGCGGTCCCCTTCGGCCATTTCATCGCCATCATAGGTGGCGCCAAAACGGTGGTCTTCAAACTCAACCTCGATCTTGTCGACGGTCTGGCCCGAGGCCTCCATCTGAAACAACGCCTGCACCGCATAAAGACGGGCGGCCGATTTCATCTGGCGTTTCTGATTGCCTGAAAGATTACTCATGCGACTGGTTTGCCTTTGTTTTCGCCCGCAAGCTTTATGTCTTCGCCCAGGGGTTTGAAGCCAACCCCCTTACGTTCCCCGCCCCACTTGCGGCTGAGTGCCACCAGGTGCAGGGCGGCGGCGGCTGCACCACCGCCTTTGTTCATCTGTGCCGTATCTGCGCGCACTTCGGCCTGCGTGCGGTTTTCGACTGTCAGGATACCATTGCCAATGCAAAGCCCCTGAAGGCCCATCAGTTGAATGGCGCGCGAACTGTCGTTGCACACGGTATCATAATGCGTGGTTTCCCCCCGGATCACGCAACCCAGCGCCACGTAGCCATCGAAATTCGACGTCCGGTCCGCGATCGAGATCGCCGTGGGCACCTCAAGTGCGCCGGGCACCTCGACGATGTCCCAGGTTGCGCCTGCCGCTTCGGCCTCGGCCACAGCGCCGGCCACAAGATCATCGGCGATATCCTTGTAATAGGGCGCGACGACGATCAGCAGCTTAACGGGTTTGTCAAACTGCGGGCGATCCAGAATGTAGTGGCTTTCATGTCCGGCCATCGCTCACTCTCCTGAAATTGGGCATGAGCCGACAATGCTTAGCCCGTAAGCATCCAGCCCCACGTAACGTGTTTCGGGCGTATCAGTCAGCAGGATCAGGTCATGCAACCCCAGGGTCGACAGGATTTGCGCGCCCAGCCCGATTTGGCGCACCGTGCGCGGGCCATCGTCTTCGTCGCGGAAAACCTCTTTGCGCGGTTCGCGGAACAGGCAGACAACGCCCCGCCCTTCCTGCGCGATGATCTTCATCGCCTGTGGCAATTCATCCGCAGGCTTGGGCCCAAGGCCCAGCAGATCAGAGGCCGCATCCAGCGCATGGGTGCGCACCAGCACAGGTTCGGGCGATGTGATATCGCCTTTTGCCAGCACCACATGTTCCACCCCATGGGTCTGATCGGTAAAGATCCGCATTTGCCAGTCCCCGCCATATTCCGAGGTGACCACCTCAGAGCGGGTTTCGCGCACAAGGTTGTCATACCGGCGGCGATAGGAAATCAGTTCACTGATCGTGCCGATCTTAAGGCTGTGCTTTTGGGCAAACGCCACCAGATCCGGCAGGTGCGCCATGGTGCCGTCATCCTTCATGATCTCGCAGATCACACCGGATGGGTTCAACCCGGCCAGGCGGGAAATATCCACCGCAGCTTCGGTATGGCCAGCGCGCACCAGAACACCGCCTTCGCGCGCACGCAGCGGGAAAACATGGCCCGGCGTGGCGATATCGGCGGCGCCCTTGGTCTGGTCGATCGCCACAGAAACCGTGCGGGCGCGATCATGGGCGGAAATGCCTGTGGTCACGCCTTCGCGGGCTTCGATGGAAATGGTAAACGCTGTTTCGTGGCGTGACGCATTAAAGGTCGACATCAGCGGCAGGCCCAGGGCATCGATCCGTTCGCCTGGCAGGGCAAGGCAAATCAACCCGCGCCCGTGGGTGGCCATGAAATTAACCGCCTCGGGTGTCGCCATCTGGGCCGGAATAACCAGGTCACCCTCATTCTCGCGGTCCTCATGGTCCACCAGAATGAACATGCGCCCGTTGCGCGCATCCTCGATGATTTCCTCAACTGGGCTGATCGCGTCGCTCCAGTCATTCTCGACAGGACCGGGGTTTTCGTAGGTCTTAGTGTCAGACATAATTTTGCATCCCATATCGCTCCTTGCCAGATAGCGCAGGCGTAATGGATTGGCCAGAGCCGTTTGGGGGGAGCCCCCCCGCTGTTTCACCGGTTTTTAGCGAATTTCCGGACTTAGAACTGCCAAAGCGCAGGAACAAACTGGAACGCGCCACCATCGCGCCGCACATGGCCCACACCCGGAAAGGGGAAGTGGTAGCCAAGCACCGCAATCCGGTCAGCCGCAGCCATATCTAGAAGGCGCTTGCGCGTGGCAACGGTCTGATCGCCATCGGCATCAATACCGTTGAACCATTCAGGATGCGCGAAGTTCAGGTAAGCGTGGCTCATCGCGTCGCCCAGGGCGATCATCTGGTCCCCCCCGCTTTCCAGGCGCAGGCTCATGTGCCCAGCGGTGTGGCCCGGCGTGGAAATCAGCGAAATCCCCGGCGCGACCTCATGGCCTTCGCTGGCCATAGTCCATTCCAGACCATCCGCCATGATCGAATTCACGGCCCCAAGAACGAATTGCTGTTCTTCGGGGGCAACGCGTTCCACCAGGCCATCCTGCATCCAGAAGGCGTATTCATCTGCCCCGATGATATATTCGGCATCCGGGAAGATCGGTTCGTCGAAATCATCGCGAATACCCCAGATGTGATCGGGGTGCGCATGGGTGATAACAACATGGGTGATGGCGTAGGGGTCGATGCCGGCCGCTTCCATATTGGCCACCAAACGCCCTGTTGTGTCAAAGAACCGGCTGCCCGATCCGACATCGACAAGCACTTTCGCCTCGCCCAGTTCCACATACATGTGGTTGGTGTGCGAATAGGTGACTTCGCCATCCAGATAATGATCTGCAAGAAACGCCAGTTTTTCAGCTTCACTGGCGTTCACAGCCTGCCCGCTGACGGCGTTGGTGAAGAACCCATCCGACAGGATGGTGATCTTGGCCTCACCAAAGGTGAAGCGGAAATGCGCAGGGTTTTCGCCCTGTGGCGCGCTGAAAGAAGCCCGCGCGGCGGCGGGCATGGCAAAAGCCGGGGCAACAGCGGCAAGGCGCAGAAGGTCACGGCGTGTCGGTTTGATCAAAGGCATGTCGGGTTCCTGTTTGCGTTTCACACAAACATATTCAAACCCCAGAATACCACAAGTCGGTTTTTGACCACCTATTCCTGCCAGTCGTGCAGGCGCGCCACGTAACGGGCAAGGGTGTCAATCTCCAGGTTCACAGCATCACCAACCGCGACATCGCCCCAGGTGGTGGCCTGTTTGGTGTGTGAAATCAGGTTCACGCCAAATTCATCACCCTCAACCTCGTTCACTGTCAGCGAGGTGCCGTTCAGGGCAACCGACCCCTTTGGCGCGATGAACCGGGCCAATGCGTGCGGGGCTTTAAACCGCACGCGGGTGGAATCGCCTTCGCCTTCCACCCCGATCACTTGGGCAACCCCGTCCACGTGGCCTGAAACGATGTGCCCGCCCAACTCGTCACCAACCTTCAGCGCGCGTTCAAGGTTCAGGCGTTTGCCGGTGGTCCAGTTGTCTTTGCCGATCGAGGTTTTTGAAACCGTCTCGGCAGAAATCTCGACATCAAACCAGCTTGACGGCCTGTCCCCAAGGGCGACCACTGTCAGGCACACCCCATCGCAGGCAATCGATGCACCGATATCGATCGTACCCACATCATACCCGGTTTCGATACGCGCGTGCAGATCGCCGGATTGCTCCAGTTGTGTGATCTGCCCAATATCGGTGATGATCCCTGTAAACATGCCAAAATCCTTTCCACATGACACCTAAGACACCGTGCCGCGATTGCCAATACATCACAGCGCCCTGAAAACCGGCGCCATATTGTGCCCCACCTGTGTCTTTCAAGAGCCTTAAAAAGGCCTGATCATGCGTCATACTGCAGGAAACGCGTGACAAATCATGCATACAGGTGAAAGACATACAGGATGCAAGGCGTAACCGGAACAGACAGGAAATTCCTATTTTTGCAGGGGCCACACGGGCCCTTTTTCTGGCGTTTGGGCAAGATGCTGCGCGCCGCCGGGGCCACGGCCTGGCGCGTCGGCTTTAACCAGGGGGACCGCGCCTTCTGGCCCGACGCGACAAGCTACATCCCCTTTCAGGATACTCAGGACAACTGGCCGGACAGGTTCAGTGACATCCTGACCGAAAAGGCGATTACCGATATCGTCCTTTATGGCGATACCCGCCAGATCCACGCGCAGGCCATCGAAGTGGCGCGCGCGCGCGGGCTGGGCATCCATGTCTTTGAAGAAGGCTACCTGCGCCCCTATTGGGTCAGCTATGAACGGAACGGGTCTAACGGCAATTCCCGCCTGATGGACATGTCCATTGATCAGATGCAAACCGCATTGGCCGATGCCGAACTGGACATCCCCGAGGCCCCCGCCCATTGGGGCGACATGCGCCACCACATCTTTTATGGCGCGCTTTACCACTGGTTCGTGATGTTCAGAAACGCGGCCTACAAAAACTTCAGGCCCCACCGTGCCATAGGCGTCACCAAAGAATTTCAGCTTTACCTGCGCCGCCTTCTGCTGATGCCCGCGCAGGCCATCGACCGCATCATCGCCACGCAGCGCATCAAATACGGGGGGTTCCCCTATCACCTGGCGCTGCTTCAGCTTGAACATGATTCAAGCTTTCAGATGCACAGCCCCTTTGACACGATGACCGACTTTCTTGAACTGGTCATCGAAGGTTTCGCACAGGGCGCCCCACGCCATCACCACCTGGTGTTCAAGGCGCACCCACTGGAAGACGGGCGCGTGCCGCTGCGCCACGAGATCCGCAAACTGGCGCGCCAGTACGGCGTTCAGGGCCGGGTGCATTATGTGCGGGGGGGCAAACTGGCCCGCCTGCTGGATCACGCCCGCAGCGCCGTTACCGTGAATTCAACCGCCGCCCAGCAGGCCCTGTGGCGCGGCCTGCCGCTGAAGGTGTTTGGCGATGCCGTTTACGCCAAACCCGAATTCGTTTCGACCCAGCCCCTGCCCGCCTTCTTTGCGCACCCCACCCGCCCGGACAGCCGCGCCTATCGCGATTACCGCCACTATCTTTTGGAAACTTCGCAGATTGCAGGTGGCTTTTATTCATCGCGTGGACGGCGCCAGTTGCTGCGCCAGGTGGTGGATATGATGCTTGCCGCAGATGACCCTTATGAAGCCCTGAGCCGTGGCACAGCGGCACCAAGGCAACAGTTGCGCGTGGTGAAGTAAGCGCGCGTTAATCAAAGACTGGATTTTTCGCTGGATTCCCGATAGATTTCAAAAAAAACTTGAGGCAGAACTCCATAAAAAGGAGCCCGAGCAGTGAAAATCGCGGGTAAAAACTGGGCGCGTAGTGCCGCCCTTCTGGTGCTGGTCGCCAGTCTTGGGGCATGCGGCTTGCCGCGTGTGGGCCCCAACAAGGCCGAAATCTTCCGAGGTTCCGTTCAAAAAGAAGGCGACGCCTTCATCGTTTCTGTGAATGACAGGGTCACCCGGGCAACTGCGGTTATTCCCGCATTAGGGTTTTCAGACCGCTTCATAAACGCAGGTCTGGTTGGATCAGACACCATTCGCCCGGGCGATACACTGGGTGTTTCGATCTGGGAAAACGTTCAGGACGGGATCCTGGCAACAGCAGGCGCACCCGCTTCCATCGAAGAAGTGCAGGTTGACGGCGCAGGCTATATCTTCATTCCCTACGCAGGGCGCATCCGTGCATCGGGCAACACACCCGAAGCCATCCGCCGCCTGATCACCACCAAACTGGAAGCCCAGACACCGGACCCGCAGGTCATGGTACGCCGGGTTGCCGGCGACGGGTCAACCGTTACAATCACCGGGTCGGTTGGCGCGCAGGGTGTTTACCCGATCGAGCGACCCACCCGCACCCTGAACGCCATGCTGGCACGCGCCGGCGGTGTGACGATTGCGCCAGAGATTGCGCAGGTAAAAATCATCCGGGGCGATCAAACCGGGGAAATCTGGTTTCAGGATCTGTTTTCAAACCGCTCGTTTGACATTGCCCTGCGTGGCGGCGACCGCATTCTTGTAGAAGAAGACACCCGCGCCTTTACCGCCCTTGGGGCAACGGGCACGCAAAACCGCGTCCGGTTTGACACCCAGACCCTTTCCGCGATCGAAGCCATCGCGCAGGTGGGCGGGCTGTCCAGCCAGACGGCTGACCCAACAGGTGTCTTCGTGTTCCGCAATGAACCGGCCGAAATTGCCAACCAGGTACTGGGGCGCAGTGATCTGGTCGGGGCGCAGCGCATGGTTTACGTGCTGAACCTGACAGAACCCAATGGCATGTTCATGGCGCGTGATTTCGTCATCCGTGACGCCGATACCGTCTATGTGACCGAAGCACCTTATGTGCAGTGGACCAAGGTTCTTACGGCCGTCACCGGCACCTTGTCGACAGCCGGAAGCGTCACCGCCCTTCCCGGCGTTGGTGGCCCGTAAACAGCCATGTCCGACCTTCGCGACATCCCGACCGCCGGGGGGGAAACCCTCCGGCGGCTTTACGTCTATAACGGTGGTTTCCTGACCCAGAAACGCCTGCGCCGCATCCTTGGGCTTGCCGGATGGGATATCCGCCTGGGCCGGCCCGGGGGCGATGATGCTGTCGGGGTCTGGGGCAAAAGCCCGACCTCACCGCGTGGCGAAGCCATGGCGCAGCGCAGCAACGCCACCCTGTTGCGGGTGGAAGATGCGTTGTTACGCTCGCTCCATCCGGGCCGCACGGGCGCGCCCCCTCTGGGCCTTTTGCTGGATCAGAAGGGCGTGCATTTTGACAGCTCCGCCCCGTCTGATCTGGAGGAGCTGCTGGCGACGCACCGCCTGGATGAAACCCCCCTACTGGACCGTGCACGCGATGCGATCGACAGGATAAGGCGGGCGCATCTTTCAAAGTATAACGCCTTTGACCCGGCCCTGCCGGTGCCGGACGGGCCCTATGTTCTGGTCATCGATCAAACCCGGGGGGATGCCTCCATCACCCATGCCGGTGCACGGGCCAGCACGTTTCGGGAAATGCTGGTTTTCGCGCAGGAAGAACACCCCGGCATGCGCGTTGTCATCAAAACCCACCCGGAAACGGCGGCGGGCCACCGGCCGGGCCACTATGGGCCACAGGACACCAACGCGCGCGTGTCGCTGGTGTCAGAGCCTGTCAGCCCCTGGGCCCTGATGGAAGGGGCCGTCGGGGTTTACACCGTCAGTTCCGGCCTTGGGTTCGAGGCGATATTCGCAGGCCACAAACCGCGCGTCTTCGGGCAGCCCTTTTATGCTGGCTGGGGGCTGACGGATGATGAAAACCCCGTGGCCCGACGCACCCGTAAACTGACCCGCGCGCAGCTGTTTGCCGGCGCGATGATCCTTTATCCAACATGGTATGACCCTTACCACGATCAGCTGTGCGAAATCGAAACCGTCATCGACACGCTGGAGGCACAGGCGCGCGCCTGGCGCGAAGACCGGCAGGGCTATGTGGCCAGCGGCATGCGCCTGTGGAAACGCGCGCAGCTGGCGCGCTTTTACGGCTCTGAAAAATCACCTATTTTTCAGGATGATCCCGCCAAAGCCGTGGCCACGGCCCGCAACAGTGGGCGTAACCTTCTGGTTTGGGCTGGCAAAGAAGATGTGGCCCATCAGGCCGGTGATCTGCGCACCCTGCGGATGGAAGACGGGTTTTTACGGTCTCGCGGGCTGGGCGCCGCCCTGACACCGCCCCTGTCCCTGGTGACCGATGACCTTGGCATTTATTATGACCCAAGCCGCGAAAGCAGGCTGGAACATCTGATCGCCGCATCCACCACGTTGCCCGATCACGCCGTGCAGCGCGCCCGGCGGCTGGTGGACAGCCTGATCACGGCGGGTTTAAGCAAATACAACCTGGCGCAGGCGCCGTTGCCTTCGCTGCCCGAAGGGCGGCGCATTCTGGTGCCCGGCCAGGTGGAAGACGATGCATCGATCAGAATGGGCTGTTCAACGGTGCGCAGCAATCTGGAATTGTTGAAACAAACCCGCCTGAACAACCCGGATGCCGTCATCATCTACAAACCCCACCCGGATGTCGAAGCCGGGCTTCGCACAGGCAGGGTTGCGCCGGATGATGTATTGGCAATTGCCGATGTCATCGCAGATAAGGCCGACCCCATCGCCCTGATCGACATGGTTGACGAAGTCTGGACGTTAACCTCGCTTCTTGGGTTCGAAGCGCTGTTGCGCGACACGGCCGTCACCACGCTGGGGGCGCCTTTTTATGCCGGCTGGGGGCTGAGCGATGATCGCGGGGATATTCCCCAGCGGCGCGGCGCGCGCCCGGATCTTTCCCAGCTTGCCCATGCGGTGCTGATCGATTACCCGCGCTATCACGACCCCGTCACCGGCCTGCCCTGCCCGGTTGAGGTTGTGGTTTCCCGGCTGGCGACAGGCACGCCTTTCGCGCGTGGCCCGCTGAACCGCAGCCTTTCGAAACTTCAGGGATTATTTGCAAGTTTCGCGCCCCTGTGGCGCTGATACGGCGTGCGATCCCGCGGGTCAGTCAGCCGCGGCTTTGGCGCGCCAGCTGTGCAGCACGTCGCCGCCAAGATCGCGCAGCTCCTCCAACTCAAAACGCGGTGCTTGCGCCAGATGCTCCAGCCCCATGGCCGCCAGCGATGGGCGGCCTTCGGCGCCAAGCGCCACACCGGCAGTGAACCCGATCAAACGGTCTGCCACTCCGGCTGTCAGAAGCGATGCGGCCAGCGCCCCGCCCCCTTCGCAGAACACCCGCGTCAAACCCTGTTCCCCCAGCGCATGCAGCACCGCCGTAATGTCCAGCTGCCCGCGTGATACCGGCACGGGCAGAAGCATCGCACCGATCCCTTTCCAGGCCGCGATCAGGGCCGGGTTTGCCGCCGGTCCATGGCAAATCCAGACGGGGACATCCCTGGCCGTTTTCGCCAGCTGGCTGTCCAGCGGCAAATCCAGATTGCGCGAGATGATGACGCGCACAGGCTGCGCATCCACCCCCATGTCACGCACCGTCAGCGCAGGATCATCCGCACGCGCAGTTCCCGCCCCGATCATCACCGCATCATGGCGCGCGCGCAGGGCGTGCACATATCTGCGCGCCTGCGGGCCCGTGATCCATTTGCTTTCACCCGTTGCGGTGGCGATGCGCCCATCAAAACTTGACGCCAGTTTCAGGGTCACCATCGGGCGCCCTGAACGGATGCGCATAAGAAACCCAAGATGGTCAGCCTGGGCATGGGCCTGTAACAGCCCGGTTGTGACGTCTATCCCCGCGGCGCGCAACGCCCCCACACCCGCGCCATTCACGCGCGGATCAGGATCCATATGCGCCACGACAACGCGGGCCACCCTGGCATTCACCAGTGCGTCCGCACAGGGCGGGGTTTTGGCGTGATGCGCACAAGGTTCCAGCGTGACATAGGCCGTGGCCCCGGCCGCGCTGGCACCGGCCTGCGCCAGCGCCACCGCTTCGCCATGCGGGCGCCCGCCGGGCTGGGTCCAGCCGCGCCCGACAATGCGCCCGTCTTTCACGATGACACAGCCAACGGCGGGGTTGGGCCAGACCCGGCCCTGCCCCCGACGCCCCAGGCTTAACGCCAGCGCCATGTAGCGTTTATCGGTGTCGCTCACTCGTCCGGGTTCACGTCCGGGCGCAGTTCGCTGACGAATTTGTCAAAGTCATCTGCCGCCTGGAAGTTCTTGTAAACGCTGGCAAACCGCACGTAAGCCACGGTGTCGATCCGGGCCAGGCTTTCCATCACAATCTCACCGATTGTTTTTGATGGAATGTCGGTCTCGCCCATGCTTTCCAACCGGCGCACGATGCCTGAAATCATCTGGTCCATGCGCTCTGGCTCAACCGGGCGCTTTTGAAGCGAGATGCGCACGGAACGTTCCAGTTTGTCCCGGTCGAAGTCTTCGCGACGCCCATTCGATTTGATCACCACCAGATCGCGCAGCTGCACGCGTTCATAGGTGGTAAACCGCCCTCCACAGGCCGGGCAGAACCGCCGCCGTCGAATGGCAACGTGATCCTCGGCAGGCCGTGAATCCTTAACTTGTGTGTCAATGTTTCCGCAAAACGGGCAGCGCATGCCGTCCCCCTTCTCTGTCGTATTGCCTCGGTTTTATGGGTCTTGGCCCACTTATCCACAGGGACTATAGGCCAGCGCCGAGGTTTTGTGTAGGGGGGAATTCAGCCACAAAATGTAGGAAATTGCACGCTTCAGCCAAAATGCGCTGCGACGTGGCGCACCTGCGGGTGATCGCGATGTTCAAACAGGTAAATCCCCTGCCATGCGCCCAGCGTCGGGCGCCCGTTTTCCACAGGAACAGACAGGCTGACGGGCAGCATCGCGGCCTTGATATGCGCCGACATATCATCCGGGCCTTCATAGGTATGGCGCAGGTATCGCATAGAGGGGTCGCTGCTGGGTGGCACCAGCCGGTGAAAGAAGGCGCTAAGATCGGTTTGCACGTCCGGGTCTGCGTTTTCCTGAATGATCAGGCTGCACGATGTGTGACACACGAACAACGTCAACAATCCATCGCGACCGCCGGCGACCCAATCGCTAACCTGCCGGGTGAATTCATAAAGCCCCTGGCCCGACGTCAGAATATCAAAGCGTTGGTTCATCCCTTACAAGGTGCCCATTTCCGGCAGCAATGCAAGCGGCAGGGTGCAGCACCTACCCTGCCACGCCGGATTGCACGTTCAGATGCCCTGCGGCCCCATGCCAGAACCCATTGGAAAACCCGCCGCTGACATCCAGCGCATCAAGGCGCACCTGGCCTTCTTCCGGGGGAAGGTGCTGGTCCAGAACATCGCGAAAGATCCGCGCGACCACGACCATATCCAGATCATGTGGCATGATCCGGAAATGGCCGATCCCCATGTCCTGAATATCAGCCAGTTCTTGCAGCAGGTTCACATACGTCCCCGAAAGTGTCTGAATACCATTCACAGCCAGAAAATCCTGCCCGGACGCGGTTTTCAGGACCATGCCGTCAGGGTCGTCTTCGCAAACAAACTGGCAATTGTCCTTTGTGCGCCCATGCGCGCGCGCATGATAACACCGCGCTGAAACCGCCAGCGACGCGCGGCCAAATACCTGCACCTCCAGCCCGACACCCAGGGCCGCCGCATGGGGCGCCAGATAGGCCACCGCTTCGCGGGGCATTTCCACGGGCAGGCTGAAATGAAACGCGCCTTTTGCGGCCAGATAGCGCATCGTTTCTTCGTTATAGACATTCATCAGCGGGCCGATGCGATGTGGGCGTTGCTCAATATACAGCAGGCCTGAGCTGTCGTTGATTTCAACATCATGTTCCGAAATCCCGCACATGCCTTGCGTTGCTTTCCGCTCGCGCTTCAACATCACTTCGGACAGGGTTGAAAAGACCACCTCTTTTCCACCACGCTCCAACCGCTGCGCGATTTCATCGTAGTGGGGCTCCATAAACGGTGCGCGTTTAGAACATATCACCTCGCCCAGATACACCACGTCAACCGGCGCCTCGTCTGCGATACGCGCATAAAAATCCAGTTTTTGTTCAGCTGGCCAGTGAAACGGGATCGGGCCCAGCGTCAGTCGGGAAGTCATCTTGTCACCGCCATTTTTTCGTTTGAAAGGCGCCCTGCGTCTGTTTCTGCCCTTCGGTCAATGCCAGAAGGTCGGAAATCACCGGCTGTCGGCCGCCCTGAATATCATCAATCGCGCCGCGAAAACTTGACACGACTTTCTTTACATATGCCCGCGACCGCTGGCGCCCTTCGATCTTGAACGCGTTCACCCCGGCCTCTATCAATTCCGGCAACAGGCGCGCCAGGTTCAGGCTGATCGGTTCTTCAAATGCATAATACGGCTCGTCACGCGCCGCCGTGCGGTAACGGCCTTTGCAGATTGTGGGGTAACCGGCTGTTTCATCGCAGGAAAAGCAATCTATCGCGAAATCGCCCAGCATCGTGGTGACATTGCCCTGCGCGTCTTCGACGTATTCAACGTCGGCGGCGGGTGAACAGACCCCATCCATATTGGTGGACAAGCCGGTGGCATAATTTGTCAGGCTGCACCGGCCTTCGACCATCAGGCCGTGGTTACCGAAAATGAAGGTTTCAATCTCGCACGGGATTTCGGCCTTGATGGCGCGAATTTCGGGGATGGTCAGGATGCGCGGCAGAACAACGCGTTTCACCCCGAATTCCTGGCAATAATAACGGATCGCATCCGCGCTGGAGGCTGCGGCCTGCACAGACAGATGCAGGCGTTTATCGGGGTGATTGCGCGCCACATAATCGGCCACACCGATATCGGCCACGATAAAGGCATCCACCCCCAGGCGCGCGCCGGTATCCACGGCGTCTTTCCACAGGCCGAATTTTCCGCCCGGCGGAAAGGTATTTACGGCCAGCAGAACCTTGGCACCATGGTCATGGGCAAAACGAACAGAGCGCGCCAACTCGTCCACAGTGAAGTTCAGGCCGGGAAAATTGCGCGCGTTGGTGGCATTCTGAAAACCGCAGTAAACGGCATCTGCCCCGGCCTCCACTGCAGTACGCAACGCGGCGGGGGTACCCGCCGGGCACACGAGTTCTGCGATTGTCATTTCTGGTCTTTCCCTTCCCGGCTGCGGTCACCGGCACGCCGGCATGCGTTCAGTGCCACGCGCCCCGCCTGGCCAAACATTTCGGCCACTTCCTGTGCGATAGAGCCATCGATATCGTCCAGCGCATTGCGCAGGCACACCACGGCCTCGGTATTGCCTTCGATCTTCAGCTCACGCGAAAAAAACAAGGCGTCGCCGTCAATATCCGCATCCACAAGCTGCAAAAGATCCAGAAACCGGCCCGTTATGCGTGCGGTGAACGCCGGCTGGTTGCTGCGCGCGCACGCCCGCAACACAGGGGCCTGTGCGTTCGGGCGCAGGTGCAGAACGAAAGGCAGGTCTTTCGGGTCGATGATATAATCGGCCTCATAAAACGGGCCCAGACGCGCGAACATATCCGGGTTCCGCGTCGCAATGCGGCGCACGATCTTTGCCAGGACAGGTTGCAGCAGAAACAGGGGCAAAACGCGCCCTGTGTCTAACCGGCGCGTGATACGGCCTTGTGCGTGCTGGTGATGGAGCGAAGTCATTGTCGCTCGTTAGCACTGCGATTGGCCGTTGAAATTGATATAGATCAAGCCTAAGGGCGATTTGGGGTCTAATTTCCATCGCCCGGCCCTGCGATACCGGGGCCGTCAGGCAAAAAAAAGCGCCCCGCAGGGCGCCGATTTTCGCTTCCCAATTAGCCCTGGTCCACGACAACCTCGCTCAAAGATTGAGCAGCGCTTGTTAGCGTTTTTTTTTCCGGAATGTCCGCTTTTTCTAACATTCTTTTCCAAAGCATGTTCTCAGCGTCGGCACATTGGGCAACGAAAACCGGGTTTACTGTCTCTTCCCATTGGCTTTTCAATGCATCAAAGATTTGAGGCTCATTTTCCAATATTGTCTCGTCGTATTCGTGCTCTGGCTTACCATGAGCGAGAACATCACGCAGATCTTTAAGCTTCTTGATTGTCTGCAAGGGCTCGTTTCCCCATGAAAATCCTAATTCCAAAGCTTTATCCAACCGCTTGATTTTCTCTTTTAGTTTAGCGCGCTCATCCCAACTGTCGTTCAACACCGACCACCCAACGAAATTCACTTTCGCCTCGATAGAAAAAGCGCAAAAAACCAGACTCGCCATCATGTTTTGGTAAATACCGCCCATTTCGCCCTTGTCACCTTGCTCTTTTACCCGTCTTTGGAAAAAGGACGCAGTAGCGGAAAGGTCGTTGTGAATTAGACGCTCCGCCTCGGTTAAAACCCTGTATTTGACAGCCATCGTTCACCCTTGAGTTAAAAGAAAAACGGGCCGGTCTTTCGAACCGGCCCGCTCATTCTATTGATCCAGGAAGCTTCGCAGCTTGCGGCTGCGGCTTGGGTGCTTCAGCTTTCGAAGCGCCTTGGCCTCGATCTGGCGAATACGTTCGCGCGTTACGCTGAATTGCTGGCCCACTTCTTCAAGCGTGTGGTCGGTGTTCATGCCGATACCAAAGCGCATGCGCAACACGCGTTCTTCGCGCGGTGTCAGGCTGGCCAGAACCCGCGTTGTGGTTTCCTTCAGGTTTTCCTGAATGGCGCTGTCCAGCGGCAAAACCGCGTTCTTATCTTCGATGAAATCGCCAAGCTGGCTGTCTTCCTCATCCCCGATCGGGGTTTCAAGGCTGATCGGCTCTTTGGCGATTTTCATCACCTTGCGCACCTTTTCCAGCGGCATCTGCAGCTTTTCAGCCAATTCTTCCGGTGTTGGTTCACGCCCGATTTCATGCAGCATCTGGCGGCCTGTGCGCACCAGTTTGTTGATCGTTTCGATCATATGCACCGGAATACGGATGGTGCGCGCCTGATCGGCGATGCTGCGGGTGATCGCCTGGCGAATCCACCATGTCGCATAGGTCGAGAATTTATAGCCGCGGCGGTATTCAAACTTATCCACCGCCTTCATCAGGCCGATGTTACCTTCCTGAATAAGATCAAGGAATTGCAGCCCGCGGTTCGTGTATTTTTTGGCGATCGAAATCACCAGACGCAGGTTGGCTTCGACCATTTCTTTTTTGGCCTGGCGGGCTTCTTTTTCGCCCTTCTGAACCTGCTGAACGATGCGGCGCAGTTCAGGGATATCAACCCCCACATACTGGCCCACCTGGGCCATGTCACCGCGCAGGGATTCCACCTTTTCGCGCGACCGTTCAATAAACGCCTGCCAGCCGCGGCCGGGCTTTTCGGTCATACGCTCCAGCCAGGTTGGATCCAGCTCATACCCACGGTATGCATCGACGAATTCGCGCCGGTTGATGCGCGCCTGATCGGCCAGCTTCACCATGGCCGAGTCAATCGACATAACGCGGCGGTTGATCCCATAAAGCTGGTCAATCAATGCTTCGATACGGTTGTTGTGCAGGTGCAGTTCGTTCACCAGCTCTACAATCTCCGAGCGCAGCTTCTGATAAGCGCTTTCTTCTCTTTTAGAGAACCTGTCATCCTCGTTCAGGGTTGCCGACATCCGCTGATCCTGCATCTCGCTCAGCAACACATAGTCGCGCGCGATCAGCTCCAGCTTTTCAAGAACGCCGGGTTTCAGGGCTGCTTCCATGGCCGCAAGCGACATGTTGGCCTGTTCATCCTCGTCGTCTTCGTCGTCATCCTTGGCAATCGGGTTGCCGTCGGCGTCCAGCTCGGGCTTGGCTTCTTCCTTGGTGTCTTCGCCGTCGGTTTTTTCGACCTTCGCACCTTCGACCACAGGCGCGTCATCATCGCTGTCATCTTCGCCTTCCATCGTGCGCCCAAAGGTGGCGTCAAGGTCGATGACATCGCGCAAAAGAATATCTTCGCTCAGAAGTTCGTCGCGCCAGATTGTGATGGCCTGAAAGGTCAGCGGGCTTTCACAAAGCCCTGCAATCATTGTGTTGCGTCCGGCCTCAATCCGCTTTGCGATCGCAATTTCACCTTCGCGCGACAGCAGCTCTACAGAGCCCATTTCGCGCAGGTACATGCGCACCGGATCATCCGTGCGGTCAAGTTTTTCGGTCTCAGAGGCCGCGACGGTAACATCGCGCGCCGAAGACGTGGTTGCGATTTCGGTCGACCCTTTGTCTTCCTCTTCGGCCTCTTCGTCTTCGATAATATTGATGCCCATTTCCGACAGCATCGACATGACATCTTCGATCTGTTCGGAAGAGACCTGTTCAGGTGGCAAAACCTGATTCAGCTGATCATATGTAATGTAGCCGCGTTCACGCGCCTCGGCGATCATCTTTTTGATCGCGGCCTGGCTCATATCGGCCATCGGCTCGCCGTCCCGGTCGTCCTGTTTGCGGTCGTCAGTGTCTTTGGCGGCCATGCGGCTCTCCTTGAGCAAGTGGGCGATCAGGTGATTCGTCTGGTGCGAATCATTCACACGAATCAATGATTCGCCAACCCGTTTACCGTGATTCCTTTACGGATTCTTCATCAAAACCCAGATCAGTGATTTTTTCTCCCACTCTTGGAGAAGTTTATCTGGTCGCGAAGCGCGTCAAACGCCTCGCGTTCGTCTTTGTCCATCAAGGCGCCATTGTCGCCAATCTCAAACGTTGCCTTGTCTTCATTCTGGCTGCGCAGGGCCTTGTTGCGCGCTTCGGCGGCCTGCGTCAGGCGCCATGTCACGCCCTCATCTGCCAGGGCCTCCATATCATGTTCGGCCTCGGCGATTTCGCGCACCGCGCCGCGCGTGGCCTCCAGTTTTGCCAGTTCTTCTGCCAGGCACATCGCCGCCAGCTCACCATCCCCCGGTCTGCGGATCGAAGGCGCGATTTGCACATGGCTCAGGTCAAACAGTTTTTCAAGAACGTGCCAGCCAAGTTGGTCATCAATTTTTTCGCGCAGCGCAACATCACCCAAATATGCATAGCGTTGGATAAGCGATTGCAGCGCGCGATGGTCGGGCCCCGACATTTCCACACGCTCAAACGCGCTTTCAAATGATTCCAGCAGCGACGGGTGTTTAACCAGCGTGGCGATGATCACCGCTTCGCGCAAAACCTCGTGCACCTCGCCGCCAGCCGCCGCCAACAGCGATGTTTTTGTGCTGGCCTGCACGGGCTTTGGTGCGTCGCGCCAGGGCCCTTTGCGCGCGCCACTTGCACGGCGCGGGTTAAACAATTCCCCGCGCAGTCGGTTTATTTCCTGCCCATAGTGGCTGCGAATAGACGAATCGGCGATTTTCTTGATGATCGCACGCAGGTCTTTATCCAGGGCCGCCTTACGTTCGGGGCTGTCAAAAACCTTTCCTTCCGTTTCGCGCCGCCACAAAAGCTGCACCATGGGAATGGCGTTTTCCAGCAGCGTTTGCATCGCCCCTGCCCCCTGCGCCTTCAGAACATCATCAGGGTCCAGCCCCTGAGGCATGATTGCAAAGCGCAGGCTTTGCCCGGCCTCTAACAACGGCAGGGCATTGTCTATCACCCGCATCGCAGCGCGCAGCCCTGCGGTATCACCATCCAGCGCGATGATCGGCTCTGGTGCGACGCGCCACAAAAGGCGCAGCTGATCTTCGGTAATGGCCGTTCCCAATGGTGCCACGGTTGCGCCAAACCCGGCCTCGGCCATGGCGATGACATCCATGTAACCTTCGGCCACGATCAGCGGTTTGCCTTTTCCCGCCGCTTCGCGCGCGGGGGCGTGGTTGTAAAGGCTGCGGCCCTTGTCAAACAGCTCTGTTTCCGGGCTGTTCAGGTATTTTGCGTTGTCATTCGGGTCCATCGCCCTGCCGCCAAAGGCAATGCAGCGGCGGCGCGCATCGCGGATCGGAAACATGATCCGGCCGCGGAATGTGTCGTATGGTTTGCCGCCCTTCTGGCTGGGTTTGGCAAGGCCGGCGGCCAGAATCTGCTTTTCCTCGACCCCCTTGGCGCGCAAATGGTCCCAAAGCCCCTGCCAGGCATCTGGGGCAAAACCGATTTCCCAGCGTTCCTGCGCGGCCTCGTCCAGCCCCCTGCCCGCCAGATAGTCGCGCGCGCCCGAACCGGCAGCGGTTTTCAGCTGAAGGCGGAAATACTGCACCGCCTGTTCCATGACATCCGCCAGCTGGGTGCGCCAATCCGCCTTTTCCTGGGCCTTAGGGTCACGCGCGGGCATTGGCAGGCCGGTTTCGCGCGCCAGAATTTCAACCGCTTCCATAAAGCCCACGTTTTCGGTTTCGCGCACAAAGGAAATGGCATCCCCTTTGGCGTGGCAACCAAAGCAGTAATAATACCCTTTTTGGTCATCCACATGGAAACTGGCGCTTTTTTCCTGATGGAAAGGGCATGGCGCCCACATGTCACCTTTGCCCTGATTGGACTTGCGCGTGTCCCACATGACCTTGCGCCCCACCACCTGTGACAGGCTGGTGCGTGTGCGAAGTTCATCAAGGAATCCGGGTGGCAGCGACATAAGCGACAATATCAGGCTGCAAGGCGCGAGAGTCTAGCACCCGAGGCAGAATTCACCGGATTTCAGGCCTTCCGGGCAGCAACGCTTTTCATCGCGATCCCCAGTTCATGCACCCCGGTATGGGCCATCGAACGGAAGATCATCAGCTCAAAGGCCAGTGGCCCGACCCGCGTGATCACCCCATTCATATGCCCGATAAGGGAGCGCGCCGTATGCCCGCGCCGAAACACGCCTGCGCGCAGGTCCAGTGGGCAAAGCCGGGCCAGAACGGCCTCGGCCCCCGCACCTTCCAGCCGCATGACGGCCCAGCCATCGCTTTGATCGGTCAGGGCGCATGTTTCGCCCAGCGCCTCATCCGCGACCGGGCCCAGCAAAAAGGCCTGCCCCTGCCCGGACCAAACGGCGCGGCAGCCCGCCTTGCCAGTGGCCCGGCCGGGGCCGGGAAAGGCTAAGGCGTGCGCCTTTTTCAGCGCTGCGGCGGCATCTTTTTCGCGCCCTTTAAGTGGCGCGATCGAGGTGATCGCCTCTGGCGCGGCTTCGGTCAGGCTTACACTGCCCGCTGTAAGCGGCAGCAGCCCGTCGCAGGGTGTTTTCGCAATCAGGCTAGCCACGGGCCCGGGCCCCCTCTGGATCAAAGAACACGGGGTCGCAGACCTCGCACAATGTTTCGACCTTGCGCAGGTGGTCGACCATACGCACCTTTTCGCCGTGGCGCGCGCGCCCGTTTTTCAAAAACCCAAGGCCCAGAAATGTTTCCAGCGTCGGGGAAAAGGCCACCGATGTCAGGTAGCCCTGATCATTCTCGCGAACCGGCGACGCCCCTTCGTCAAACAGATGCGCCCCTGCGGTCAGCTGCCTGACGGCCCCGACGGGTTTTAACCCGACAAGCTGTTCGCGCCCTGCCTCGGACAGGCCCGGGCGTGTGGTGGCCGCCTTGCCAATGCAATCTTTTTTGGCCGAAATCATGCGCCCAAACCCCACATCATCCGCCGTCACCCGGCCGTGAATTTCACTGTGGGTCAGCAGGCCCTTTTCGACCCGCAGCACGTTCAGCGCCTCCATCCCGTACGCCCCGCCGCCCATTGCCTCGGCCTGGCTGATCAACAGGCGGTACAAACCTTCGCCGAAGCGCGCCGGCACCGCGATTTCGTAGGCGTGTTCGCCGGAAAACGAAATGCGAAACAGCCGCCCCTTCACCCCGGCCAGCGCAACATCACCGCAGGCCATGAACGGCCAGTCGTCCGGGTTCAGCCCGGCATCAAGAACCGCGCCCAGCAAATCACGTGATTTCGGCCCGGCCACGGCGAATTGCGCCCATTGTTCCGTGACCGAGATCATGTGGACATCCCAATCAGGCACCAGCGCCTGGCGCACAAATTCCAGATGCGCCATCACCTCGCCCGCCGCAGCGGTGGTGGTGGTCATCAGAAAATGGTTTTCCCCCAGCCGCGCGGTGGTGCCATCGTCCATCACATGCCCGTCTTCACGCAGCATCAGGCCATAGCGCACGCGCCCGACCTTCAGGGTCGAAAACATGTTGGTGTAAACGAAATCCAGAAACTTCGCGCTGTCGCGCCCCTGAATATCGATCTTCCCCAGGGTCGAAACATCCGCCACGCCCACATGTGCGCGCACAAGCCCCACTTCGCGGTCACAGGCCTGACGCCATGTGCTTTCGCCTGCCTTGGGGAAATAGGACGGGCGGTACCAAAGCCCGGCCTCGATCATCGGGGCGCCCGCGGCAACACTGGCCGCATGTGAGGTTGTAAAGCGTTCAGGCTGAAACCCCTTGCCGATGGCCCCCGCCCCCATCGCCGCAATCGAAACCGGGGTATAGGGCGGGCGGAAGGTTGTGGTGCCCGTTTCAGGAATGGCACGCCCGGTGGCATCAGCCAGAACCGCCAGCGCGTTCACATTGGAATTTTTGCCCTGATCAGGCGCCATCCCTTGCGTGGTGTAACGCTTCATATGTTCGACCGAGGCAAAGTTTTCGGCCGCGGCAAGGCGCACATCCTTTACGGTCACATCATTCTGGAAATCCAGCCAGGCGCGCCCCTTCTTTGGCACGACCCACAGGGGGGACAGGGCATAGGCGCCATCTTCGGCCCGCGGTGTGACCATGGAAACCGGTTTCTTTCCAATCTCTTCCAAGGCGCGTTTTGCGCGGAATTGCCCGGATTTCAACGCCCCTTTGGTGGAAAAACTGCCCAGCGCGGCGCCAGCCACATCCAGCCCCGGCACCATATCCGACACCGGCACAAAGGCGTGAATGGCCTCGTTCCAGACCGGGCGCCCGTTCATATGGCACGTCAGGTGCAGCGAAGGGTTCCACCCACCCGACATCGCCAGGCAATCGGTTTCGATCCGGTGGGTCGCGCCCGCATGGGAAACGGTGATTTCCTGCAGCCCCAAACGCCCTTTGGTGGCCACCACCTGCGCATCTGCATAGACAGGAAAATCGCCCGTCACCTGCACATCCGGGCGTGAATCGATCAGGGCCGCGACCTTTACACCGGCCGCTGTCAGATCCTGCGCCGTGCGATGGGCATCATCATTGTTGCCAAACACCGTAACAGCCCGCCCCGGCGCCACGCCCCAGCGGTTCAGATAGGCGCGCACAGCCCCGGCCATCATGATGCCGGGGCGGTCATTGTCAGGAAAGGCGATCGGGCGTTCGATTGCGCCCGCTGCCAGGATCGCGCGTTTGGCGACGATCCGCCAAAAGGTTTCAAGCGGCGCGTCCCCGCCCTGTGCCGCATGCAGCCCGACCCGTTCCAGCGCCCCGTATGTGCCCCCGTCAAAGGCCCCCGTCACGGTGGTGCGCGTCATCAGGCGCACGTTATCCATCGCCGCCAGTTCGCCCACGACCTGTTCAGCCCAGACATGGCCGGGCAGGCCCTCAACCTCATGGGTTTCAGCCAGCAAACGCCCGCCCATGCGGGTATCTTCATCCGCCAGGATCACATCGGCCCCGGCGCGCGCGGCACTCAGCGCCGCCATCAGCCCCGCCGGGCCGGCCCCGATGACCAGAATATCACAATGGGCATACGCCCTGTCGTTATGGGCACGATCCGCCTTGCCCGACAGCGCCCCCAGCCCCGCAGCGCGCCGGATCACGGGCTCATATATTTTTTCCCAGAAGGCGCGTGGCCACATGAAGGTCTTGTAATAAAACCCGGCCGCAAAGAAGGGCGACAACAGATCGTTCACCGCCAGTGCATCGCGCGAAAGCGATGGCCAGGCGTTTTGGGATCTGACTTGCAGCCCGTCATAGACTTCCTGCACGGTTGCGCGAACATTTGGGGTTTGCGCAGCCCCCTGCCCGATGGTGACCAGCGCGTTCGCCTCTTCACTGCCTGCGGTCAGCACCCCACGCGGGCGGTGGTATTTGAAACTGCGCCCCATCAGACGCACATCATTTGCCAACAATGCCGATGCCACACTGTCACCGGCAAATCCCGCATAAGCCTGCCCATCGAAATGGAAAGACACAGGCGTGGTACGATCGATCAGCCCCTTGCCATCAACCCTCATGCCCCGGCCCCCTTTACATCAGCCGCCAGGCGGGCCCAGGTCACCTTATGCGTGACCGTGTCCCGCTCAACCACCAGCCAGGCCGAGCAGCCCGCACCGTGCTGCCACATCTCACGCGTCAGCCCGGCCGGATTGTCGCGCAGGTGCAAATACTCATCCCACGCATCCGACCACCCGGCATCCTGCGGGCGGGCCAGCGCGATGGCGTCGCCCTTATAGGTGAATTCCCGTCGGTCACGTTCCCCGCACAGCGGGCATTTGATACGCATCTTTTGCTCCTCAGTGCAGGTTGTGCTGGGCGCCTTTGCCCTCTTCGTCCATCAGGCCGCGGCCCGTGTTGAACCGGTCCAGCCGGAACTTTTCGGCCGTTTCATGTGGCGTGTCATTGGCAATCAGATGGCTGAAGGCATAACCCGACCCCGGCACCGCCTTGAAGCCGCCGTAGCACCAGCCCGCATCGATATATAGCCCGTCTATCGGGGTTTTATCGATGATCGGGCTGCCATCCGGGGTCATATCCATGATCCCGCCCCAGCTGCGCAGAACCTTTGCCTTGCCGATCATCGGCATCAGGGTCATCGCGGCCTCCATCACATGTTCCTGCGCCGGCAGGTTGCCGCGCTGCGCATAAGAGGCGTAAAAATCCAGATCACCGCCAAAGACCAACCCGCCCTTGTCTGACTGGCTGATATAAAAATGCCCCATGCCAAAGGTCACAACATTATCGATCACCGGCTTCAGGCCTTCGGTGACAAAGGCCTGCAGGATATTGCTTTCCACCGGCAGGCGCAGCCCGGCCATGCCCGCCACCTGCCCCGACCGGCCCGCCACAACGATGCCGACCTTTTTGGCCCGGATCGCACCGCGCGTGGTCTGCACCCCGGTAACGCGGCCATTTTGCACATCGATCCCGGTGACTTCGCAGTTCTGGATCAGATCCACCCCGCGCATGTCTGCCCCGCGCGCATAGCCCCAGGCCACCGCATCGTGGCGCGCTGTGCCCCCGCGCCGGTGGTAAAGGCCGCCGTAAACGGGAAAGCGGATGTTGTCGTAATCCAGATAAGACAGCAGCTTGCGCACGCCATCACGGTCCAGCAATTCGGCGTCATCGCCCTGATTGATCATCGCGTTGCCACGCCGCGCGGCCGCATCACGCTGGCCGTCGGAATGAAACAGATTGATGATGCCGCGCTGTGACATCATGGTGTTGTAATTCAGGTCGGCCTCCATCCCTTCCCACAGCTTCAGGGAATGGGAATAGAATTCGGAATTGCCGGGCAGAAAATAATTGGCGCGCACAATCGTTGTATTGCGCCCCACGTTTCCGCCGCCAAGATATCCCTTTTCCAGAACCGCCACATTGGTCAGGCCGTGGTTCTTGGCCAGATAATAGGCCGTGGCCAGCCCGTGACCGCCACCGCCGATGATGATGATATCATATTCCGGCTTTGGTTCAGGATTGCGCCAAACGGGTTTCCACCCCTTGTGGCCCGTCAGCCCCTGTTTAAGTACCTGCCACGCTGAATATCGCATATCTCTCCCCGTCCGGCCGGCGCCACCGGCCAAACCTTCCCTATGTTATCAACGCGCGGGCCCGAAAATCCTAGAGTGTTTGCGACGCGCGCAGGTCGGATTTCGACAGGCTTACGCCCCCACAGATTTACGCACCATATCCCAGTATATCTGTTCTACCCGGTCACGGCTTAATCGCCCGCCTTCACGATACCAGGTGTTTACCCCCGTCAGCATGGCGATAACGGCCATTGTGGCAAGCTTGGTATCGGGCACATTGAACACCCCGGCCCTGGCGCCGTCGCGCAAAATTTGCTCCAACGCATCTTCATACTGACGGCGCAACGCCTCGATGGTCGCAAAATTTTCCGGCGCCAGGTTTCGCAACTCCATATAGGCGATGAACACCGCATCAGATCGCTCCAGATGAAAGCGGATGTGAAAGCGGGAAAATGCCTCAAGCCGCTCCAATGGCGTCTCGCCCTGAGGCTCTGCCAGCCAGGCCTCAAGCAACTCCTCCATATGGGCGCACATCAGATCGAACAGCAGGCTTTGCTTGTCCTTCGTGTAAAGGTAAAGCGCGCCGGCCTGCACGCCAACCTCGGCCGCGATCTGGCGCATCGAAACAGCCGCAAAGCCATGGCGCGCAAACAAGCGCAGCGCGGCCACGCGCACCCGCGGGCCGGTTATTTCAGAGTGGGATCCTGTTTTTCGTGCCATCCCTGGGGAATAACTGAACGAACGTTCAAATCAAAGAAGTTTCGCCTGCCCCACCCCCTTCCCTTCCGAAAAAAGGCTTCTTCTTGGCGAAAATACCTCCGCCGGAGGCATTGAATCATATGGCGCACCAAAAAAGATTTACGCCTCCGGCGGAGGTATTTGAACCAAGAAGAAGGCCAGGGCCCTTGCCCCACGCACACGGGGCGGGTTATTGTAAGGCAGGTTTTTCCCCGGGGGCATGGGCGTGCGTTTTACCGTTTCACTGGCAGTTTTCATCGCGCTGGCGGGCTGTGCGGATTTTCCGGCACTTGATGCATCTGTATCGGATCGTGCGCGCCAGGCGGATTACCCGAAGATCCTGCCGCTTGAAGCCTTTTTTCGCCAGACAGCGCGCCCGTCAGCCAGCTTTTTGACTGGCCCCCTTCCCACGCGGGCCCGCAATTTACGCGCCCGGGCGCAGGCGCTGCGTGGCCCTGTTATTGACCCGGCCAGCCGCGCACGCATGCAGGCCGCCCTGGCCCGTCACGCAGGTTAGGCCCACGCCTGCATTGCAGTGTGACGACGCATTGGGTAACAGGGCGGTTAGAACCAATAAAGGACACAGTCTTCCATGTCAGACCCACAGCCCCTGCGCCTTGGATTGGCCGGGCTTGGCACCGTCGGTGTCGGCCTGGTCAAGATCGTTCAACGCCACGGTGATCTTCTGAGCACCCGCAGTGGCCGCCCGATCGAAATCAGCGCTGTTTGCGCGCGTTCACGTGATAAGGATCGTGGCGTGCGCCTGTCCGCCTATGCCTGGGAGGATGACCCGGTGGCCATGGCCAGGCGCGATGACGTGGATGTGCTGGTCGAGCTTATGGGCGGGTCTGACGGATCGGCCAAGGCGGCCGTCGAGGCCGCGATTGCCGCTGGTAAGCATGTGGTCACCGCCAACAAGGCCCTGCTGGCCCATCACGGGCAGGAACTGGCCCTGGCGGCGGAAGCGGCCGGTGTCACGATCCGGTTTGAGGCGGCCGTTGCGGGCGGTATTCCGGTGATCAAATCCCTGACCGAAGGGCTTGCCGGAAACGAGATTACCCGCGTCATGGGCGTCATGAACGGCACCTGCAATTACATTCTGACGCGCATGTTTGATGCCGACCTGCCCTATGAGACCGTTTTTGAAGAAGCCAATGCACTGGGTTATCTGGAAGCAGATCCAACCCTTGATGTTGGCGGCATTGACGCGGGCCACAAGCTGGCGCTGCTGAGCGCCATCGCCTTTGGAACCCAGGTGAATTTCGACGCCATCGAGATTGAGGGGATCGAAAGGATTTCGATCCGCGATATCGAACAGGCCGCCGATATGGGTTACCGCATCAAGTTGCTGGGCGTCACACAGATGACGGGGCGTGGGCTGGAACAGCGCATGTCGCCCTGCCTGGTGCCTGCCTCTTCCCCGTTGGGGCAGCTTGAGGGGGGCACCAATATGGTGGTGATCGAAGGCGATTCGATCGGGCAGATTGTGTTGCGCGGTCCGGGTGCCGGTGAGGGGCCCACCGCAAGTGCCGTGATGGGCGACATCATGGATCTGGCGCGTGGTCTGCGGATTTCGACCTTCGGCCAGCCTGCCAGCACGCTTTTGCCCGCGACACCGGCCAAAACGTCCGTGCCAGCGCCCTATTACCTGCGGATGGAGCTGTTGGACAAACCGGGCGCCCTGGCAAAGGTGGCGGCGATATTGGGGGATGCGGGTGTGTCCATCAACAGAATGCGCCAGTATGGCCATGAAGACAAAACAGCGCCGGTTCTGATCGTCACGCATAAGTGCACGCAGGAAGCGCTGGACAGCGCGCTTCAGGGCCTTTCCGGCACCAGCGTACTGGCTGACACCCCCATCGCGATCCGGATCGAAGCGGTCTGAGGCCGCCACGACATTCATTAGTAAAGATCGGGGCACGGCCCCTACAGACAGGAAGAACAGATGCCCCACGAAATCAACTTTGATGATCGCATGTTGTCCCTGGGCCTGGCCCGGGTATCGGAGGCGGCGGCGCTGGCCTCGGCCAAGCTGATTGGCCATGGCGATGAAAAAGCCGCTGATCAGGCCGCGGTGAATGCCATGCGCGATCAGCTGAACATGCTGGACATCAAGGGCGTTGTTGTCATCGGGGAAGGCGAACGCGACGAAGCCCCGATGCTGTTCATTGGCGAAGAGGTCGGCAATGGCCAAGGCCCTGCCGTCGATATCGCGCTGGACCCGCTGGAAGGCACGACGCTGACCGCCAAGGACATGCCCAATGCCCTGACAGTCATCGCCATGGCACCGCGCGGCACCCTGCTGCACGCCCCCGATGTCTATATGGAAAAACTGGCCATCGGGCCGGGCTACCCGAAAGATGTGGTTTCGCTGGATATGTCTGCGGGTGAACGGGTTTCGGCCCTGGCCAAAGCACGCGGCTGCGCGAATTCAGACATCACCGTTTGCATTCTGGAGCGCCCGCGCCACGAGGCGCTGATTGCCGGCGTGCGCGAAACCGGCGCGGCGATCCGCCTGATCACCGATGGTGACGTTGCCGGTGTGATCCATTGTGCCGAAGCCGAGATTACGGGCATCGATATGTACATGGGGTCAGGCGGCGCACCCGAAGGCGTTTTGGCCGCTTCGGCGCTGAAATGCATGGGCGGGCAAATGTGGGGCCGGCTGCTGTTTCGCAATGACGACGAACGCGGCCGGGCGGCCAAGGCCGGGATCACCGATCTGAACCGCATCTACACGCGCGACGAAATGGTGACCGCTGATGTGATTTTCGCCGCCACCGGCGTGACGGACGGCTCTGTCGTGGCGGGGATAAAGCGTGAACCGGGCTACCTGACGGCTGAAACCATCCTGATGCGCTCCAAGTCGCGGTCCGTTCGGCGCATGATCTACCGCACCCCGGCAGAATAAAACGCGATGGCCGGGCTTTTCCTGATCGACATCCAGCACCGTGGTTGCCGCCCCGAATGGGGCGCATGCCCACAGGCCGGTGATCGCCCGGGCAACAAGGCCCTGCGGGTATGAGCGATTTTCTGGGGGTCGCATCATCGCTGAGCGGGCGGCGTTGGGTTGGCCCCGGGCTGGAGGCTGAACGCCAGGCCGAAGCGATCGCACAGGACACCCAGCTGCCCCTGCCCCTGTGCCGGGTGCTGGCGCGGCGCGGCGTATCCGCCCCCGAGGCCGATGCCTTTCTGAACCCGACCTTGCGTGACCTGCTGCCAGACCCGCGCGGCCTGAAAGACATGGGCACGGCGGCGGCGCGCATCCTGACCGCACTGGACAAAAGGGAACGCATCGCCATTTTCGCCGATTACGACGTGGATGGCGCCACCTCGGCCACCCTGTTGATCGACTGGTTGCGAGGCTTTGGCCAGCAGGCAACACTGTATATTCCGGACCGGATAAGCGAAGGTTACGGCCCCAATACGCCGGCGATGGAAAAGCTTGCCGCGGATCACGCGCTGATCATCTGCGTGGATTGTGGCACCCTGAGTGACGAACCTATCGCGGCGGCCAATGCAAAGGGCGCACAGGTGATCGTGCTGGATCACCACCTGGGGGGCGAAACCCTGCCCCCGGCCCTGGCCGTGGTAAACCCGAACCGGCAGGACGAAGCCGACACACCTGGCTACCTTTGCGCCGCCGGGGTGGTGTTTCTTTTGCTGGTCGAACTGGGCCGCCTGCTGCGCGAAGCAGGAAAGCCCGGGCCTGACCTTATGGCGATGCTTGACCTTGTGGCCTTGGGCACGGTGGCTGATGTGGCCCCCCTGATCCAGGCCAACCGCGCCTTTGTGCGCCAGGGCCTGAAGGTGATGGCCCGCAGGGCGCGCCCCGGGCTGGTCGCCCTGGGGGATGTGGCGCGCATGAACGAAGCGCCTAATCCCTACCACCTGGGCTTTTTGCTGGGCCCGCGGGTGAATGCCGGCGGGCGCGTGGGGCGCGCAGACCTTGGCGCGCGCCTTCTGGCAACCACCGACCCGCATGAAGCCGGCGCGCTGGCCGAAAAGCTGGATTTGCTGAACACCGAGCGGCGCGAAATAGAGGCCGCCGTGCAAGCCGCTGCCACCGATCAGGCCCAAGCGCGTGGCCTTGACCTGCCACTGGTCTGGGCCGCCGCAGAAGGCTGGCACCCGGGCGTGGTGGGCATCGTCGCCAGCCGCATCAAAGAAGCCACCAACCGCCCTGCCGTGGTCATCGGTTTTGATGGCGACGACGGCAAAGGATCGGGCCGGTCGGTCGCCGGGGTGGACCTGGGCGCAAGCATCCAGCGCCTGATGGCCGAAGGGCTGATCGAAAAAGGCGGCGGGCACAAGATGGCGGCCGGCCTTAGCCTGTCGCGCGCGCAGCTGGAGCCGGCGATGGAACGCCTTGGCGAACTGCTGGCAAAGCAGGGCGCAGGGCTTGGCGGCGCAAAAGACCTGAAACTTGATGGCGTGCTGATGCCCGGCGCTGTGACCCTGGAGCTGATCGAGCGTATCGACTCCGCAGGGCCATACGGCGCCAGCGCCCCGGCGCCGCGATTTGCCTTTCCCGATCAGCAGATTCTTTTTGCGAAACGCGTGGGCGCCTCGCATCTGCGCCTTACCTTTGGTGACGGTCAGGGCGCGCGGATCGAAGCGATTGCCTTTGGCGCATTTGACACAGATCTGGGCGCGCGTCTGGAAACCCACGGGGGTGCGCGTTTCCACCTGGCGGGGCGTCTGGAAGTCAACAGCTGGAATGGCAGAACCACCCCGCAACTGCGCCTGGAAGATGCCAGCCCGGCCGGCGCCTGACCCCGCCGGCAATTCAGGCAAAAGAAAAATCATTTTCCCTGAAAAACCCTCTTGCCCTCGCCCCCCGCTTTGCCTAGAAACCGCGCACCACCTAGTGGCCCGTTCGTCTATCGGTTAGGACGCCAGGTTTTCAACCTGGAAAGAGGGGTTCGATTCCCCTACGGGCTGCCACTTCACCTGCCCCCCCAAAACATTCAGAGACCCGGACAGGCGCGCGCGCCTTTGTCTGTGTATTGTTCCAGCCAGAAATTTGATGGTGATACGGGATATAACGCCGGCCCACGCCACGTGGCCGCGATCAGGGGGCATGGCCGCCTGAAGACCGGCCTGTCGCGCAAAATGCCAGAGGACAGATGCCAGCGGCCTGGCGCCCGCGGACAGGCGCCAGGCCGCAATAGTCCTGTAAGGGTGGGGTTAACGCGCGCACCGGCGCGTTACGGCCGTATGGGCGCGCTACGCGCCCTAGCCCGCCAACATTCTTGGTAACCACATGGTCAGCGCCGGAAAGGCCACCAGCAGCGCGACGCGCACCAGTTCGGCGGCGAAAAACGGCATCACCCCCACAAAGGTTTCGCGCATGGGCACCCCCTTGGCCAGGGCGGAAATCACAAAGACGTTCATGCCCACCGGGGGCGTTATCAACCCCAACTCGACCACAATCAGCGCAAGGATACCAAACCAGACCTTCAGGTCTTCTGACGTCATGCCAAAGCCCGCGTTCGCGGCGTCGATGTAGTCCCCGCCATTGATCTCGACCAGCACGGGCCAAAAGAACGGGATCACCAGCAGGATCATTGAAAGGCTGTCCATCAACATGCCCAGCAAGATCAACGCAGTCAGCAGCAAAAGCAGGATGGTCATCGGCGCCATGCCGGAATTTCCCATCCATTCTGCCACAGCCTGCGGCACGCCCCCGCGCGACATGAAGATTTTCAGCATCTCGGCACCCAGCAGGATCATGTAGATCATGCCGGTGGTCTGAGCCGTGGACAACAGCGCATCTTTCAGTTCGCGCGTGCGCACAAAGCCACGTACCGCCCCATAGACCCACACAAGCACAACACCGATGGCCGCCGCTGGTGTGGGGTTGAAAAAGCCCAGATAGATGCCGCCGATAACCAGACCAAAGATCACCACAACCGGGATCACATTGATGGTGGAATCTATGAACTCCTGGCGGTCAGCCCTTTCGCCGGCCGGGCCAGCGGATGGGTTAATGCGCACGTAAATGGCGATGGTGATCAGAAACAGAACCACGGCGATGATGCCGGGAATCATTGCCGCCATAAACATGGTGACGATGTTTGCCTCAACGATGATCGCATAGATCACCAGCACCACGGATGGGGGGATAAGGATGCCAAGCACCCCGCCCGCCGCCAGTGTTCCGGTGCCCAGAGCATCCGAATATTTGTAGCGCTTCAATTCCGGCAGGGCCACCTGCCCCATGGTTGAAGCCGTGGCAAGGGACGATCCGCACACCGCCCCAAACCCCGCACAGGCCGCGATGGCAGACATCGCAACACCGCCGCGCATCCAGCCCAGCCAAACCGATGCCGCCCTGAACAATGCCTTGGAAAGCCCCGCCTTGGTCGAAATATTCCCCATCAGAACGAACATCGGCACAACCGAAAGATCGTAGATAGAAAACTGCCCATAGGCGAGCGTTTTAAGCTGGCTGAAAAAGATGCCCGGACCATTCAGGATGGTCACGCCAACCCCACCGACCAGGATCATTGAATATGCAATCGGCATGCGAAGGGCGATCAGCGTAACAAGTACGCCAAGCCCGATAAAGCCAATGGTTAGTGCGTCACCCATGCGGATCCTCGCCGGTCAGAAGTCGCGCAGAGAATTGCGCAGGGTTACGAAAGATGCCACCGCCAAAAGCGCCAGCGAGATCAGGATCGGCACATAGGCCACCCAGATTGGAAATGCGAGGATGGCGGTAATATCGCCATACAGCTGTTTATCCATCATGCCGGCATGCATCCGCCACAGCAAAAGCAGGCTGAACCCCAGCGCCACAACCGAGGCCGCAAGTGAAAAGACTGAAAGCCACCGCTGGGATGCCCCAGAGGTAAAGATATCAGCCGTGACATTGGCGCCTGTCAGCTGGCAGTAGGGCAAAAAAGTAAACGCCGCGATGCAAATGCCGATCTCGGTCATTTCAAAATCGCCCGGAAACGGAAGGTTGAACTGGTTCCCGATCACCGACCAGGTGTTCATCAGAACAACCATCAGCAAGACACCACCGCCCAGCAACGCCCAGCCGGTGATCGCACGTGAAACGAGGCCCGAAGGCCCCGTTTCTTTTTCTGATATCATATCTGACATCGATCAGTGCATCGCATTCGCGCTGGTCAGTTCGCGCGCACGGGCCACAAGGCCAGCACCGTCAAGACCATTCGCGGAAACTTCATCAACCCACTTCTGAACCACTGGCTCCAGTGCGTCCATGAACACCTGCGTTTCTGCTTCGGTCAGCTGGATGTGAGTTTTGCCTGAGTCAGAGGCCATCTTGATGCCGAAATCATCGCCTGCGCGCCAGATTTCGCCAACCTTGCCCCACCAGTCACGGCCCGATGCATCGCTGAACGCCTGCTGGATGTCAGCCGGAAGGCCATCCCAGCGTGCCTGGTTCATCGACACCTGGAAGCTGGTCGTGCCCAGACGCGTCGCGTTGTAACCTTCGATGAAGTAGTTGATCTGGTTGTGCAGCTTGAGCGGTGGAATAATCTCCCACGGCAGCAGCGTGCCATCGATCACCTTTTTGGAAAGTGCTGTTGGCACTTCGGGTACCGGTGTCGCCAGCGGTGCAGCCCCCAGCGCTTCGATTACCCAGGCGCCTGTACGGGTCGGAATACGCATTTTCAGACCGGCCATATCGGCAGGGCTGCGTACTTCTTTATCAACTGTCATGATCGCCTGGCCTGCGTGGACGTGCAGCCAAAGGACGTGAAGGCCTTTGTAGTCGTCGGCAAGGTAGTCATCGAACATGTCATACATGGCCAGGTTGGTGGCGACGGTATCGTTCGTGTAAACGCCCGGAAGTTCGAAAACTTCGGTGCGTGGGAACAGGCCCGGCGTGTAGCCGTTCACTGTCCAGACGATATCCACAACGCCGTCACGCGCCTGCTGAACCAGCTCGGGTGGCTTGCCACCCAGGGACATGGACGGGAAGATTTCGATCTTCACGCGCCCGCCTGAATTTTCTTCAACCTGCCGTGCCCAGGGCTCCAGCATGTTCTTTTGTGCCGGTGCCTTGGCACTCAGCATCTGGTGCAGCCGGAACGTATATTCCTGGGCCATACCGGCAGAAGCCGCCCCCAACGTGATGGCCGTGGTGGCCACTGCGGCCAAAAGTTTGTTTAGTTTCATGTCTTTCTCCTCCCGGTGATGTTCTGCTCATCCACCCAACAAACAGGCGATGCCAAAATCATCTGACGGGTAAATCCCCGCGCGTTTCATCATGAAATTCCCCGGCGGAAATGCAATTTCGTTTCACCCGTACAGCCATAACTTTTTGCTATGGATGCCCGCCAGAAGAATGACTGCCGCAGCATCATGGATACTGCGGCAGCCCTTTTTTAACAGGCCTGTGTGCGTATTTCTACCGCAAGCAGGCAATCATCCGAATGTTCAGCTTTGACGCGTGCGCCAGCTGTCGGCATAGGTTTCGCGCGCGTCCGCAGAAAACGGCACTTTCGATACGCGTACACGGATTTCCGTCTGCTCATGCGGCTCAACCGTGGTTTTGTCGGTGCCACCGTTTTCTTCGCCCCAGACCAGCGTCAGGATATCGTTTTCATTGATGTCCGCATCAACAAAGCCAAGCGACAGGTTGGCCCGCTCATTATAGCTGTAGCCGGCAAACATCGACACGCCGACCATTTTGTCGCCCATCATGATCTTATCTGCGCTGGTTGATGCATAGTTGGACAACGGCAGGTCGATGGTTTTGAAGTTCTTGCCACCTGGCACCAGATGCGAGGCGTGCACTTTCATCACATCCTCGGCGTTCCACTCAAAGGTCACCTTGCGGCGATGGGGCTGATCCTTCATCTTTTCCAGCGCTTCGCGGCCGATGAAATCATGATCGAACTTGATGTAGATGCCATAGCCCAGCTCATAAGGTGTGCAGTAATAATCTTCGATGTTGTCAGATACGAAGGATCCGCCGATCGACCCTGCGGCCTCATAGCTGTTGGCAGGCGCCCATTTGCGATAGGCCGCCTCGATCTCGCCGCCCGTGTAGATCGCGGGCAGAGGCGACGGAATCCAGCCTGATTCCAACGTGTTGGTGGCATATGCGCGGCTGCCAACCTGGGTCAGGCCAAGGTCTTTTCCAGCTTCAAGGATCGCTTCGCGCACCTCGTCGCCTTCTTCATAGGGCCCCCAGATTTCGAGCCCGGGAACGCCGGCCATGCCGTGGCGCAGAACCTTAACGCGGCGGTTGCCGATGTTGATCCGGTCCATGTGGAAGAATTTGACGTCCGGTACCGGGCCGCCATTCAGACGCTCAAGAATCTGAGGCGCGTTTGGCCCCTGAACCTGAAAACGGTAGTGGCGCCGGCTGACAGGCTTGCCCATTGGGCGCGCAGGCGAACGATCATCGCGCGCGATAACCACATCGTAGCCGCCTGTTTCGGCGTGAAACTGCACCCAGGTCACCGTGGGGGCGCGACCAACCAGATTGTAACGGTTTTCGTCTTCGCGGAAAATGATCACATCGCCAATCACATGGCCGGTGCTGGAGACAGGCACAAAGTGTTTTGCCCGACCAACCGGAAAGTTTTCGAACGAATTGATCGCAAGGTAAGACAGCAGCTTTTTGGCGTCCGGGCCTTCGACCAGCAGCTCGGCCATATGGTGCGACTGGTCAAACAGAACCGCCGTTTCACGCCAGGCACGCTGTTCATCGCGCCAGTTGGTGAATTCGGGCGCCACAACGGGGTAAACATATGCGCCGATCTGCGAATTGCGCAGGTGCTTGACGGTGTTTCCAGCGCCGGACAGGACATCTTGAAGAGAGTTAGCAGCCATTTTTGTTTCCTTATGAATGGTGGTTTGGTTTTGCCGCCTATCCGGCGACGAGTTTCAGGCCCGGAACCTTTTCCATCAGGCTCGGGTCGTGTTTCATGACGTATTCCAGGTTCTTTCGCGCCAGACGGGCGTGTTCGCGCGCGATATGTTCGGCGCGCGCCCCTTCGCGCCCCGCGATCGCGTCAATCATATCGCGGTGTTGTGCCTGCGCGCTGATCAGCGTCTGGCGAATTTCCAGCAGGCTGAATTGCGCATCCAGAAACGCACTGGGCGATGCAAAAGGCAGGCGCACGGCGCGCGCCACTTCGCCCTGAATGATTTCGCTGCCCGACAGGCCCGCCAGACAGGTATGAAACTTGCCGTTCAAATCTGTATATAGGGCAAAGTTCAACGCCTGCGCGCCGGCCTTCACGACATCATCCAGCGCGTCCACGATCGCATATATTTCGTCAAGGCGCGCCGCATCCACGCCGCGTTCGGCGGCCAGGCGTGCGGCGGTGCCTTCCAGAACACCGCGCAGTTCGATGGAATCGATGACATCCTGAAACGAAAAAGTGCGCACCGTGAAGCCACCCGAAGGGACGCGTTCCAACAGCCCCTCTTGCGCCAACATCGCAAGGGCCTCGCGCACAGGGGTGCGTGAAATGCCGATGCGCTGCGAGATTGAAACCTCATACAGCCGCTCGCCCGCAGGCAACGCGCCGCTTAATACAAGATCGCGCAGTTCCAACAGCGCCTTAAGGGATTGGCGTTTGCCTTTTCTGGGTTCCATACACTCGAATCGCTACTGCTTCGAGGTTTTGTATACATTTTTCATCACGCACGCGCCAGACTGGGGTTTTTCGGCGGTTTATCCTAAACATTGTATACGCAAAACAAGCCCATCCCATGCACAATGGGCGAAAGCGCGCGCGCCCGGGCAGCGCATTATTTCACCGCGCCCCCGGCCCCGGCATCTTCGTGAAACATGGTAAAGCACCCCCTGCCCCGCGCCTTGGACCGGTAAAGGGCTGTATCCGCATCCTCTAACATCTGGCTGGGTGTCGGCAGCGCATAATGCGGGCTTGAGACCATCCCGATAGACGCTGAAATACGGCACACCTTGTCCTTGTAAGGGATCGGAACCTCAAGGCGCGCGATAATGCGCGCGGCAATCGTGGTCATGCGCGTTTCTTCGATAATGCCATCAAAAACCAAAACAAATTCATCACCACCAACCCGCGCCACGGTGTCTTCTTCACGCGTTTCATCAACCAGCGCGCGCGCCACTTCCTGTAAAACCGCATCCCCCGCCGCATGCCCCATCGTGTCATTCACACGTTTGAAAAAATCCAGATCCAGATGCATCAGCGTGAAATCCACCTTTCGCCCCGTCAGCCGTTTCAGAACCTGATCCAGCACCCGCCGGTTTTTCAACCCTGTCAGCGTGTCCGAAGACGCCTCGGCCTCGGCCATCACGCGCGCGCCGTTCAGGCGGGTGTTCAGCCGGCTGCTTTCTTCCATCGCGGCCGAATTCGCCTCGACCAGATACAACATTTCCACCGTCAGGTCGGTGGGCGCGAAATCCGAGCCAGCCAGACCATAACGTGCCACCGCATCCACAACCGAAATGCCAAATGACAGGTTCAGCAAAACACCATTCCCCCCGGACAGGCACACCGCCGAGCCAACCATCGGGGTGCGCGCGTCATCGCGAAGCCGCAGGTGAACCTTTGCCCCGGCGTGGGCGCAAACCTCTTCCAGACTGTTTACAACAGACGGCCGGCGCAGTTCGAACAAGCGAAAGAAACTGCGCCCGGGCATCAGCGTTGCGGGTTGCGTTTTGGCCAGCGTCGGGCCGACCTGGCGCACCAGCCCGTGACGGTCCACCAACACATGCAAAGGCATCAGCTGGTCCAGCGCGCTGTGGTCCAGCGCAACGGGCGCAGAGGTCTTCATTTCGCCACCGCCTTTGTCGCCAGCTCAAAGGACCGGCCTTGCGCAAATTGCTTTTCCAGCAGCTGCACGCTGATCATTTCACGCCCACCATCACGCCCCTGATGATCCAGAACCGCCAGGGCCCCATAATCATCCGCCAACGCCCGCAAAAGGCCGACAAGAACATGGCCAAACCCATCCAGATCCGATGTGCAGGCCACACTGTAGGATCCATCCCCCAGGCCCGTCATCTCAAGTTCTGGCAAGTTCAGATCGGGCACCGCCAGGCGCGCGCGCCCGTGCAGATCATCCAGCGAATGCAGGAAATCAACGTAATCCACCCCGCCAAACCGCAACAGCCTGCGCACACGTTCCGCGCGCGGGTCTGTCACCAAATAGGTGCCCAGATCTTCAAGCAGCGCTTCGCGTGGTTTTTGCGAAGCCTGAACCGCCAGGTCGATCACCGCGGGCGTCAGGGCATCGTCATATTGAAACATAGGTTCAAAATCGATGAACCCGGCATCCAGCCTGCCGGCCACGTCACACCAGAATTTCCGCCCGTATGTATCGCAAAGATAGTTCTCAATCGTCCGGTTGATCAGACCGTGCATCACACTCACCCAATGCTGTAAGGCGTTCAGGCTATCGTGCAGATGTTAAGAAAATCCAAAAGGATGACAGGCGTCAAAAATCGGTTGGCGCGCCCCCTTCTGCCTTGCGGCGTGCGACGAATTCGGCCAGTTCTTCGCGGATCACGTCATCCATCGGCGGGGCCTTGAACTCTGCAATAATCTTTTTGTAGATGCGGTTCGCGCGCTCTGGCGTCCAGACCCCTCCGGCGGCTTCCCAGCCTTCATAGTTTGTCCAGTCAGACAAAAAGGGCTGATAAAACGCGGTTGTATAACGGTCCTGCGTGTGTTGGATGCCAAAGAAATGGCCTTCGTTACCAACAGATTTCACCGCGTCCAGCGCGATGTCATCCGGTGTGGTGGCCCAGGTTTCAGGCTCCATATACCGTTGGATCTGCTGCAAAACCTCGCAGTCCATGATGAATTTCTCGGGGCTGGCGATCAGCCCACCCTCCAGCCAGCCGGCGGCGTGGTAAACCATATTGGTGCCCGATTGCACCGCCGCCCACAGGCTGTTTGACGTTTCCCACACGGCCTGACCATCCGGCACGTTGGCCGCGCAAACCCCGGAAGATCGCAGCGGCAGCCCGTAAAACCGTGCCATCTGCCCGGTCATCTGGGTGGCGCGCATATATTCCGGCGTGCCAAAGGCCGGTGCGCCCGATTTCATATCGACATTCGACGTAAAGGTGCCAATCGCAGTTGCAACGCCCGGGCGGATATACTGCGCCAGTGCCACAGCGCACAGCCCTTCGGCCAGCGATTGCGCCACCGCCCCGGACATGGTGACAGGGGCCATCGCCCCGGCCAGCGTAAACGGGGTGACCACCAGCCCCTGGTTGCGCCGCGCCATGCGGATCCAGCCATCTATCATCGGGTGGTCATGTTTCAGCGGCGAGGTGGAGTTGATGTTGGTGTAAAGTTTCGGCCCGGATTCAAATTCTTCGTGGCTGAAACCCCCGGCAATGCGCACCATCTCCATCACATCTTCGACGCGCTCTTTTCCAAGCGAATAGGCGTGCGCAACCTTATCTGTCAGCGTCAGCTTGTCATACAACACATCCAGATGGCGGGTGCTGGCATGCAGGTCGACAGGTTCCACCGGATAGCCGCCAACAAAGTGGATACAGTTGAAATACTGGCTTAGTTTCAGAAGGTTGGCACAGGTTTCACGCGTGCCGGGCACCTTTTTGGCAACCTCGACATCCCAATAGCTGGGCGGCGACGAGACATTGCCAAACAAAATATGGTTGCCACCGATGGTGATCTTGCGGTCAGGGTTGCGCGGGGTGATGTCAAACTGGCTGGGCGCTTTGGCCACCATCTCCATCACGAAATCCCGCCCCATGCGCACGTTTTCACCGTTGATGGTGCAGCCTGCTTCGCGCAGGATTTCCAGCGCCTCGGGGTTCAGAAACTCCACCCCGATTTCTTCGAGTATACGCATCGCGCCATCGTGAATGGCAAAAACGCCTTCTTCCGTCAGGGGTTCTGTCGGCCGGTCATGGTTTACCGGCAGGCGCCAGGGCATCTGCTGAATGGCCCCGCTGGGCCGGGCATGGCCTGCACGGCCCCCGCCACGGCGACGTCTGGATGTTTGTGCGGCCATAATCGTCCCTTTCGCTGATAGCATCAGGATCGGCGCAGGGCCGTTAAAATGCCCCCCGCGTTTGCGACAAAAAATAGCCTGTTTCACCCAACCGGCACGTTTTGCCCCGGATTACTGCGCCAGCCATCCCGGCAAATGGCCGATATCAGGCAGCACAGCATCTGCATGCGGGGCCAGATCATCAGCCGTGGCCATGCCTGTCAGCACCCCCACCACCTGCATGCCTGCCGCGCGCCCGGCGTGCAGGTCATGCAGGCTGTCGCCCACCATCACCACGCGCGCCGGCTCCAGCGAAACGCTTTGCGCAAAACCCAGGCACATGCCCGGGGCAGGCTTGGCGCCATGGCCACTGTCATATCCGGCGATGAAATCAAAACGCTCGGTCACACCTGCCGCTGCCAGATGCGCCCGGGCCGGTATTTCGGCGTCATTTGTGGCCACGCCCAGCTTCAGCCCCATGCCCCGCAGCCCGTCCAGAAAGGGCGCCAGGGGCACGGCCTCGGCGGTTGGGGCGGCTTCGGCTTCTTCGTCGATGATGCGAATAAGCTCGGGGCGCGCCACCCCCGGCATCAAGGGCAGCATCGCGTCAAACAGATCATCCGGGGTACCGGCAATCGCCACCGAATTCGCATCATACTTGCCGGTTGAATAATCAAAACCGATCGCGCGCCCAAATTCATGCGCGCGTGCCTCATCCCCCATAGAAATACGCTTCAGAAGCGAAACCGCCCAGGCCTCCCAGGTGGCTGCGAAGTCAAACAGCGTTCCGTCCTTGTCAAAAAGTATCCCGTCTGCGCGCATGATGGCCCCCTTGTCTGCGTCATAGGTAAGATGAAAACAGCGCGATTGACAGGGGGGTAGATTTAATTGACATTGTTAATCATGTCACACACGCCCCCCTACCACCTACATGATGCCATCGGTTACCAGCTGACGGTGACAGCGCGCCTTCAGGAACGCCGCTTTGAGGCGGCGCTGAAAACCATAGGGCTGACCCGGATCACATGGTGCGTGCTGCTGGCCGTTGGCGATGAAACGCTGCGCCACCCATCCGCCATTGCCAGTTTCATCGGGATAGACCGCACCGCCGCATCGCGCGCCTTGCGCCAAATGGAAGGCGACGGGCTGATTGTTCGTGACGGCGGCACGGCCGACAAACGCACAACCCGCGTCAGCCTGACCAAAACAGGCGCCGAAAAGCTGGCAAACGCCGCCCCCCTGGCCGCTGAAAGCCGCGCCACGATCGAGGCAAAACTGCCCCCCGACGACCTTGCCCATTTACGCCGCCTGCTGGCCAGGCTGCGCGAAGACGACGACACCCCCCTTACCCGTCTATAAGGACGCCACCCGATGACCAGGCTTTTTTCCTATCGCAACCGGCCCGCGCATTTCGGGCCCTATCCGTTAGAAACCCTGGCGCGTCAGGATGTGGCCGAAGGGCTGGATCAGCTGCCCGACGCGCCCGCGCCGCTAACCTTTCGCCGGCCATCTGACCCTTTGTCGATCGTGAACGCGATGCAGGAATATCAGGCGATGCTGGATGCCACCCGCGAAGGTCTTGTAAAACGGGAACGCGGGATTATCCCCTCGGGCCTGCAAGACCGCGCAAACCACCTGAAATCTTTCGGATATTACTGCGATGCCGCCCATGTGGGCATTTGCGAAATACCAGCGTCGGCATGGCTGAAAGACCCTGTTGAAAACCCCGATGTGGGCCGTCTGGCCGAAAAAATAGAAACCATGCAGGTCAAAACCTATGCGGCGGGCGTGGATGTGATCATGGCCGGGCTAAAGGAATCTTTGCGCGCACCGCCAAGGGATTGCAGCCATCACACGCATGCCATCGTTTTTCTGTACGACTACCCGCGCGATCCCGGCCCGCAGGAGGCGGGCGGCGACTGGATAAAAGACGCCCAGGCCCACCGCGCCTGCCTGCGAGGCACGGAAACGGCGGTGACCCTGGCCAACTACATTCGTTCCCTGGGCTGGGAGGCGCGCGCCCATTCTGCCGCTGCCAGCGATGTGCACCTGGAAAAACTGGCGGTGGCGGCCGGCCTGGCAACGGTGCAGGGCGATGGCGCGGTCAACCCGTTCCACGGGCGCCGTTTTGGCCTGTCTGTGATCACCACCACGCTGGAAATTGCCCCGGATTCCCCCCTGAAACCCGGTGCCAAACCACCCGCAACATGGCGCAACGGCCTTGGCCGGCACGCCAGAAACGCCCGCAACGCAGACCCATTCGACAAACGCGCCTTCAAAGACGGCCCCCACCCGTTTGAACGGTTAAAGCGCACGAAGACCCCCACCACATACATCGACAGCGCCAATGTGGCCCGGGTGCCCAAACGCGCCAATATGTTTGCCCGGTCGCTGTTCGGCGATCTTGGCAAACAGGCGCAAGAGGGCTCAAAAAACGGCAACTACGTGCGCAAATCCGCCGCCGCCTTTGCCTTTCGCCCCTCGCTGGGGGCGTTTATCCTTTTGCAGGACGGTGACGCGGCAAAGGTGCACCCTTCGACCCTTGATCCCGCCCGCAATGCCGATAACATCAAGGCCGCGCTGTATTTTCTGGGGGTTGATGCGGCGGGCCTGTCTGATTGCCCGGACTGGGCCTGGTACAGCCATGATGCGGTGGGCGACCCAATCACGCCGTACCACAAGAACGCCATTTCAATGATCATAGATCAGGGCCACGAAACGATGGAGGGCGCATCGGGCGATGACTGGATCGCCTGTGCCCAATCCATGCGGGCCTATCTGCGGTTTTCCCTGCTGGGCGGTGTTCTGGCCCAACACCTGCGCAACCTTGGCTATAGCGCGCGGGTGCATTCGGTCATGGATGACGAAGTGTTGCACCCGCCGCTTTTGCTGCTGGCGGGCCTGGGCGAAGTCAGCCGCATTGGCGAGGTTATTTTGAACCCCTACCTGGGGCCACGCCTGAAATCCGGTGTTGTCACCACAGATATGCCAATGACACATGACAAACCGATCGATTTTGGCCTGCAACGGTTCTGTGCTTCATGCAACAAATGTGCACGCGAATGCCCGTCAGGCGCGATCACGGCCGGGCCGAAACTGATGTTCAACGGATATGAAATCTGGAAATCAGACAGCCAGAAATGCACCACCTACCGCGTCAGCCAGAAAAACGGCGCCATGTGCGGGCGCTGCATGAAAACCTGCCCCTGGAACCTGGAAGGTCTGTTTGGCGAAGCGCCGTTTCGCTGGGCCGCATCGCATCTGCCGGCCATGGCACGGCCTTTGGCGAAACTGGACGATGTGCTGGGCAATGGCGACATCAACCCGGTGAAAACCTGGTGGTGGGATCTGGAGATGGTGGACGAAGGCCCCTACGCCCCCTCTGCCCATCCGGTGAACCGGCGCAGCCTGTCAAAAGACCTGAACCTGAAATACGAAGACCAGACTTTGGCAGTTTACCCCGCGCCCCTGGCCCCGCCCCCCTATAACTGGCCCTTCCCGGCTGACCGTGAGGCCGGCATCGATGCCTACGAAGCCATGATCGGGGCCGGGGAACACAAAAAACGCCGCGCCGCGGGCCTGGCGCCTGAACATATATATACCGCCGATCAGGGGGAAACGCCGGTGATCAAAACCGTGCTGTCCAGGGTCGAACAAATGACGCCAGAGGTCACGAAATACGAATTTTCCCGCCCCGATGGCAGCCCTTTGCCAAAGGCCACCGCAGGCGCCCATATCGATGTTGTCGTGGCCCCCGAATTCTTTCGCCAGTATTCCCTGTCCGGTGACCCTGATGATCCGTCGAAATACCAGATCGCCGTTTTGCGCGAAGATCAGGGGCGCGGCGGGTCACGCCTGATGCACCGGATCTTCGAAGAAGGCCGCCGGGTCTTTATCTCGCACCCGATCAACCACTTTGCGCTGGATGAAACCGCCCCTTTCACCTACCTGATGGGCGGGGGGATCGGGGTGACACCGATGATCGCAATGGCCCACCGCCTGCATGCCATCGGGGCTGATTTTTCCCTGCATTATTCATCCTCCACCCGCGACAGCGCCGGGTTTGTGAACGATCTTGCGAACAAGCCCTGGGCGCACAAAGTGGTGTACCACTTTTCGGACGAAGGCAGCCGTGCAGACCTGAACGCGCTGTTGAAATATAACGAAGGGTCCCACGTCTACACCTGCGGCCCCGAGGTCTACATGAACGCAGTGATCGAGGCGGCAACGGCCAACGCCTTCCCGCAAGACGCGCGCCACCTGGAATATTTCAGCGTGCCGGAACAACCCGATTACGAAAACCACGATTTCACCCTGAAACTGGCACGCTCCGGGCGCGAAATTCATGTGAAAGCCGATGAATCCCCGACAGATGCCTTGTTGGCAAACGGGGTGCACGTGGATGTAAAATGTTCCGATGGCCTGTGCGGCGTGTGCAAATGCACGGTGCTTTCCGGCACGGTTGAACACCGCGATTTCGTGCTGTCAAAAAAGGACCATGCCCATAGCATGATCCTGTGCCAAAGCCGCGCGGCAGACCCGGATGGGGTGATCGAAATCGACCTTTGATCAGGTCCAGTTGATCTGCGCGCCGCCGGGCAGCATTTGGCGCGCGCGCATCGGTTCTTCGTAACCAACCCCCTGGGAATCGCAAAACGCGATGACCCAGGCGTCATCCATCATCAGAAAATCCAACACCGACCCCAGAAACTCCCCATCCCCCGCGCGGGCACGTAAATCTGCCGCGCTGGCGCCGGTTGCGCCAAGGAAAATGGGCAAAAGTTCATCATTTCCAGCCAGCCAGCCCAGCACCTGAATGGCCAGGGTCTCGGATGATTCATGGGGCATTTCACGCGTCCTCTCTGCGGCGGAAAGGAATTCTTAACCAATATGAGCCAAGAATTACCAGAACGAACGCAATACGTAACAAATTCTCACGGGTAAATATGGCCGGTCTCATTCTCATCGCGGATGATGTTGCCACAAACCGCATCATCCTTAAGGTTAAACTGGCGGCTGCCTGCTATGATGTCATACATGCCGGGCATGTTGATCACCTGATGGAAACAGCCCGCGCGCAGCGCCCTGACCTTATTATCGTGAACCAAAACCTTCTTGGCGGCGGCGCGGTGGCGGCCACCCGCAAAATCAGGCTGGATCCAACCTGCCGCGCGATCCCGGTGATCGTCGCCCTGCCCAGCCCCGATCCGCGCGAAATGCTGGATGCGTTAAGCGCCGGTGCCGATGATGTTTTATCGGCACCGCTGGATGAAACCGTTCTTCTGGCGCTGGTGCGCAACCTGATCCGGACCCGCGCCAACCATGATGATCTTGCCCATCGCCAGACCAATCCCAGCGCCGTTGGGTTTGCGGAAACGGTGCAGGCATTTACCAGATTGCCAAGGATCGCGCTGGTGGCCCCGTCGCGCGAAACCGGCCTGATGTGGCGCGCATCACTGGGCAAGGCGCTGGCAGACAGGGTAACCGTTTTGACCACCGCCCAGGCCCTGAAGGAAACCCAGGATGGCGGCGCGCCCGATGCCTTTGTGATCGCAAACACCCAGGCATCATCCAGCGAAGGGCTGCGCCTGATATCCGAACTCAGGTCGCGCCGCTCGACCCGGCACGCGCTGATCTTTTTCAACAATCAGCCCTCGGCCCCCTGTGACACGATTACGGCGTTGGATATGGGCGCCAACGCGGTGCTGAACGGGCCATTTGATGCACAGGAACTGACCGCGCGCCTGAACATCCTTATCCCCCTGAAATTCGAAGCAGACGCCAGCCGAAAAGCGTTGGATCAGCGGCTGCGCCAGGCGATGAAAGACCCGTTGACAGGGCTGTCAAACCGCCGCTGCGCGCAGGAGTATCTGAACCAGATCACCGGGGGGAAAGCCGCGTGTGATCAGACCTTTACACTGATGTTGCTGGATCTGGACAGGTTCAAATCTGTCAATGACAGGTTTGGCCACCTTGCCGGGGATGACGTGCTGGTTGATGTTGCCAGACGCCTGCGTGCCAACCTGCGGGCAGATGACCTGCTGGCGCGCATCGGGGGCGAAGAGTTTCTGGTCGCCCTGCCCGGCATTGGCCCGCGCGAGGCCGGGTGCTTTGCCGAACGCCTGAGGCGTGTGATCAGCGACCAACCCGTGGTGACATCCGCGGGTGAAAGCATCCCGATCACGATGAGCATCGGGGTTGTGGTTGGCGGTAAAAACCACAACCCGGAGGCCCCGGTGGAACGTCTGATCGAAAGTGCCGACAAGGCGCTTTATGCCTCAAAGGCCGAAGGGCGCAATCAGGTGACCTTTGTGCGCACCGCAGCCTGAATGCTAGCGCGTTGCGGCCTCGACCGCGCGGCGCAGCGAACGTTCCACCTGATCGGCAAAGGCGTTGCGCTCACTTTCAGACAGCTGCGAAATATGGGCCAACAGCAGATCACGGCCCACCTGGGCACGCATGTTCACCCGGTCCTGCTGGGCGCGCATGGCGTCGCGCAGAACGTCCATTTCAAAGGGTTCGCTTCTGATCGCCGATAGCATCATGCGCAATTCGGCCACCAGCGCCTGCTGGTTCTCGGCAAAGCTGCCGGCCTGATCCCGCATGGCGCGGGCCAATCCACGGCGGTATTCATGCGGCAGGGCGTTCACGAAGGGGCCGAAACCCAGATCGCGCATGGCAGCCCGTTCAGGGCGTGCGCCAAGGGCGCGCTGATCACTGCCATCCCGCAGATACACCCCCCCCACCATGCCAACCACCAACAGGTTCATCGTCAGCGATACGGCCAAAAGAACCTTTGCCCATTTTCGCGGCGACCGCCCGGCGGGCGCGGTACTTTCCGGGTTCTTGTCACTCATCCCTCACCCCTCCTCATACAGCCCGGCGAATTCGCCGTAGCTGGGAACCAAATCTTCCAGCGCATACCCCTGCGAAGCGCTGCTTGCCGGGATCAGAACACCACCTGCCAGATCTTCCAGTGTATCGGGCGTTGCGAAACCAATCCAGACACCTGCAACCGTTGCCGTGGCCATGCTGGCCAGGGCTGGCCATCCGCCAATGGCGGCCGCGATGACACCAAACAGGCCCAGCCGGGGCGCGGGGCGCGGCGTTTGCGGCACCGCCGCCACCTCGCGGGCGTCGGCCTGGGCCGCTGCATCCGCCAGAATACGCGCCATCAACCCATCCGAGGGGGCTGTATCCTCTTCGCGTGCCGCGTTGAAGAAGAGTTCAAGCCCGGCATCGTCCAGATCCGTTTTGTCAGTCTTCGTCATATCCCAACTCCTCGCGCTGATCCGCCAAAGCGGCGGCCAGTGCCCTTTTGCCCCGGGCGATCAGACTTTCGACCGCCTCGACGCTGATTTCCAACACTTGCGCAATCTCGGGGTTTGCCAACCCTTCCAGATGACGCAATGAAACCGCCTGTCGCTGCCTTTCAGGCAACCCCGACATCGCCGTTTTTAATGCCCGCGCGCGATCGGCCTGAATTAAGCCCGCCACCGCCCCCGGCGCTTCATCCGCCGGTTCACTGATTGAATCAATGTCGACGGTCCTGCGTTTGCGCAGCCTGTCCGTGCACAGATTGGACGTCACACGATAAAGCCAGGTGCTGACCTTTGCTTCGCCCTGACGCCAGTCTGGCGCGATCTTCCAAAGGCGCAACATCGCTTCTTGTGCCACATCTTCGGCTTCGGCCCGGTCGCCCCCCAGCATGCGGGCGGCAAATCCAAGAACGCGGGGGGTCAGGCGCATTGTCAACATGGCCGCAGCCTCCCGGTCCCCATTCCCATAGGCGACCAAAAGGGCTTCGTCTGAAACGTCACTGTGAGCGTCAAAAGCCATGTCCATCTTATATCCGAGGTAACCCCTGTCGAAGAAGATCGCAATGATTGCACGCGCCGGGGTGCCCCCCCGGCGCGTAACTTACCTGCATCAGTTGTTGTTGCGGCCCTGACCACCACGCTCGCCGTGGCCACCCTGGCCGCCATGACCACCCTGGCCATCGCGCCCGCCGTGATCGCGCATCTTCATCCAGCGTTCTTTTTGCGCGGTATCAAACTCGCCCTGCGAAATGGCGTTGTCGTCATCCGTGTCAAAGCGGTCGATCATACGCTCCATCGGCTGGCCGGGGCTCAGTTCGTCCATGCTCAGGACGCCATCACCATTGGTGTCGCGCTTTTCGATCATACGCTCGATCATCCAGCCTGCGCGCTTTCCGGCGTCAGGCCCTTTGCCTTCGCCCTGATGCGGGCCTTTGCCCTGACCGTTTTCACCTGCCTGCGCGCGTTCGGCCATCCGTTCGGCCCGTTTGGCTTCGGCCTGCGCCAGCAACTCATCCGCGTCCAGCGTGCCATCACCATTCGTATCGGCCAGGTTAAAGCGCGCCAACGCCTTTGCCTGAAGGTCTTCCACCGTGATCTGCCCGTTTCCATCAAGGTCAAGATCGGCAAAATTTACCGCCATGATCCCACCACGCGGGCCGTGGCCACGCTGGCCACTGTCACCTGCGGCGAAACCGGCACCGGCGGTGGCAACGATACCACTTGTCAAAAGGGCGACTGCTGCGATTTTTGCATAACGTTTCATGTTGTTATCTCCTTTGCGTTTCGGCTAAACCTGCCTTTGTGCCGGGCGTTTCTTCCGGCGCTGTAATAGTCAAACGGGTGGGCTGGCGGTTTCCGTCGCAACAATTTCAAAGAATTTGCGACATCCCGACGCAATGGCAATCCGCCCGGTGATTTCCGTGAGATGCTGGCCTATGGTGTGGCCACTGCCCAATAGACTCAGCAAACAGGATGCGACCCGAATGACCGCCACGCATGGAGAAGGTGAGCCCTTACGCACGCTAAAGCCGGCCATCTGGCGCGGCTGGCGGCGGCGTTGCCCCAATTGCGGCACCGGCCCTTTGCTACATAGCTATCTGAAAGTATGCGATAATTGCACGGTCTGCGGCGAAGAACTGCACCACCACCGCGCCGATGACGGCCCGGCCTATCTGACCATCCTGATTGTTGGCCACATCGTAACACCGCTTATTCTTATTGTGTTTGAGACTTTGCGCCCCGAACCAATGGTTCTTGCCAGCGTTTTCGCGGTTGGAACCGTGGCCTTGTCATTGTACCTTCTGCCCAGGCTGAAGGGGGTCGTTGTTGGCTTCCAGTGGGCAAAACGTATGCACGGGTTTTCCCTTCCATCACCGAAGGCGGCCCTCGACACTGATTAAGGGCAGGTCTTGGACAAGGCAAAAACGATCCGCGACGCGGCAACCGTCATCCTGATCAGGGATGCTGCGGTGCGCCCGCAGGTTCTGATGGGCCAGCGTGGGGCCAAGGCGGCCTTCATGCCCAATAAGTTCGTCTTTCCGGGCGGTGCGGTTGACCCGCTGGACGGCGAGGTGCCCCTGGCCAGCAGCGGCGCAGAACCCTGCCTGACACGCCTGGGCGAAGATGCGCGCCCCGGTCTGGCGCAGGCCCTTCTTGTCGCGGCAATTCGCGAACTATGGGAGGAAACAGGCCAAATACTTGGCGCCGCGCGCGCCTGGCAGGGCGATGTGCCTGACGATTGGCATGGGTTTTCGCAAACCGGGCATATCCCGTCGGCCGATGGGCTGGCCTTTGTCTTTCGCGCCATTACCCCACCGGGGCGGCCCCGCCGGTTTGATGCCCGTTTTTTCGCGGCCGATGCGGACCGCCTGAAAACAGATCCCGACGACTTTTCGCGCGCCTCAGATGAGCTAAGCCACCTGCAGTGGATTCCGCTGGACGAGGTGCGCCGCTTTGATCTGCCCTTCATTACCGAAGTGGCCCTGGCCGAAATCGCCGGAAACCTGCCTGACCTTGGCGCGCCGGCCGCCGTGCCCTTCTTTGACAACAGCGATGAAGAAAACCTTTTTCGCCGCCTTGGCGGGCGTGGGCCGCTTTAAATCGCCAGGATCAGCAACAGGATCGATGCGATCAGAACCCCAACGCCCAAAACCTCGCGGCTTGTGGAATGCTCGCGAAAAATCAGCCACGACCCCAGGAAGCTGAACACAAGCTCGACCTGCCCCAGGGCCCGCACATAGGCCGCGTTTTGCAGTGTGAAGGCTGTGAACCACCCCAGCGAGCCCAACATGCCCGTCAGCCCCACCAGGCCTGTTACCCGCCAGCGCGCCAGAACGCGCGTTATCTCGCCCGGTTCGCGCAATGTCAGCCAGGCCACCATCACCAGCGTCTGAAAGCCGGTTACCACCGCCAGGGTTAATCCTGCACGCAGCACCACCCCACCGCTGTCCAGCGCCAAAGACGCGCCCCGATACCCGATCGCCGATACACCAAAACACCCCCCCGCGATCAGGCCCAGCGTGGTTGCGCGGTTGAACAGCTTAACACCCGCCCCGCCCCCCGGTGGGCGTGAAATAAGGATAACCCCGACAATCCCGATCAGGATCGCGCCCAGGGCCCCTAAGGTTACGGGTTCGCCCAGAAACAAAAGGGAAAACAGCGCCACCTGCACCGTTTCGGTTTTTGTAAACGCGATGCCAACGGCAAAGTTGCGTTCACCAAACAGGGCGACCGTGGCCATGGTGGCGATGATCTGCGCCAGCCCGCCAAACATGGCAAACCCAAAGAATGTCGCCCCCATACCCGGCAACGGTTCGCCCGATGTGGCGATCAGCACAGCCACCAGACCCGCCGCCAGGGGGGACGCGAACAAAAACCGTGAAAACGTCGCCCCGCCAGACGATAGCCCTGCCCCCTTCAGCCCCTTCTGAAGCGAAAAGCGCACCGTCTGCACAAGGGCCGCACCAATGGTGATGTATATCCACATGTCCATGCCACGGCTTTTGCCATGCTACGGGTGGTTTTTCCACAAAGGATGCGGCACCGGGTCTTTGGCACGCAGGAAATACCGGCCAAACACCTCGCCGTATGAACGGTAGACATACCCATCATTCAACGCCCGGTATTTTTCGGGGTCGGCATAATACATCGCCGGCAGCCTGTGCCACGGGGCGCCCGGATGGGTGTGGTGCACAATATGAAGGTTGTTGTTCAGGAACAGCAGCGCCAGGGGGCCGCGATCTTCGATCAGAACCGTGCGCGCAGGGGCATCCTTATGGGCGCGATGTTCCAGAAACGTGCGGATTTTCAGCAGCGAAAGCGCCAGATAGGCCGCGACCAGATAGGCCCAGCCGGGCATTTGCCCAACCTGAACGGCCCACCACACAACCAGCAGAACCGCCGGAACATGCAGCGCCCAGCCCGCCAGAACACGGCCATCCCCGCGCAACACGGCCCGCCCATCCCCATACATGAACATAACCTGCGAAATCAGCGGGCCGATCAGCATGCGGCCAAGCAGCGTGTTGTTGAACCGCAATATCACACGCAGCGGGGCCGAAAGTTTCGCCCAGACCTGCGGATCCATAAAATTCGTCTCGGGGTCATCATAAGGATCGGTCAGGCGCGCGTCGTCATGGTGTGCCAGATGGGTGTCGCGAAACCGCATATATGGAATGAACAACGCCAGTGCGGGAAAGACCAGCGCGCCGTTTAGCCAGGGGTTGCGCAAAGGATGGCCATGCAACACCTCGTGCGACAGGGATGATTGCAGACCCGCGGCAAGACCTGCCAGCGCAATCGCCCCGACCATCGAAAAGGGCGCAATCCAGATCGTCCCGACAGCCCAGACCAGATAGGTTGCGCCCAGCAGGGCCAGCGTTGGAATCTCGCCCGAAAAAATCCGGCCTTCAGACATGCCGCCCCCAGCGCACGCGCGCCCAGATGCGTTCATACAAAAGGTAGGTCACAAAACCGATCAGCGCATTCACCAGCGCCATCGCCCCGCCCAGTGCTGCGGATCCTGTCATGACCAGCCCAACCAGGCTCATCATAACCAGACCCAATGCGTTCCACATCACTGCCTTTACCCAGGATCGCCGTGCCGTTTCCATTCTAACCCCGCTTTACCGTTCATAAAACCGGTACCGTAAATCCCTGCGTCGCGGCATTCAGGGAATGGTTAACATTTTTCCCAATCCGTGATATTTATCACCATATGATAATTAAATCCGACAAACGTGACAGGTCCGCCCTGTTTCGCACCCGCCTGTCGCAGGCCATTGCCGACAAGGGCACAAACCAAAGCGCGCTGGCGCGTGCGATCGGGGTGGACAGATCAACCATCTCGCAGCTGCTGAATGATCGCGGTGCGCGCTTGCCCAACGCCCAGGTGGTTGCGGAATGCGCGGCGAACCTTGGGGTCTCGGCCGATTGGCTTTTGGGCCTGAGTGATCGGCCCGAAAGCGCGGCGGACCTGCTGGCAACCTCGCTCTGCGTTACCAAAGCCCCCCGCGCGCTGGTGGACCAGCAAATCTACGACTGGCACCTGGAGGCCGCCGGATACAAAATCCGGCATGTGCCCGCCGCCCTGCCCGACATGTTAAAGACCCGCGCCATGTTGGAATGGGAATACACCCCGCACCTGGGGCGCAGCACCGATCAGGCCATCGGCGCATCCCAGGACAGGCTGGCCTTTATGCGCGAACAAAGATCAGACTATGAAATCGCCTTGCCAGTGCATGAGCTGACGTCATTCGCCCGTGGCGAAGGGTATTATCGTGGGTTGCCGGATGAAATTCGCCGCGAACAATTGGAAAAAATTCGCGCATTACACCGGCAGCTGTATCCGTCGATGCGCCTGTACCTGTTTGATGCGCGTCAGCTGTTTTCTTCGCCCATCACCGTGTTCGGCCCGCTGCTGGCCGTGATCTACCTGGGGCAAAACTACGTTGCCTTTCGCGACAGCGACCGGGTTCAGGCCTTCACCCGGCACTTTGACACATTGGTGCGCGAAGCCCAGGTGCCCGCCCGCGCCATTCCCGATTTTCTGGACAGGTTGGATATGGCGCCGCGTGGCTGACAGGGGTTAAATCTGCGGGTCCGGGTTTACCGTGTGGCCATCCACCGCGATCACCTGCCCGGACACATAGCGCGCCGCTGGCGAGGCCAGGAAAACAGCCATGTTGCCGATATCTTCGCCTTCGATGAACGTCTGCATCGAGGTGCCCGCCGCGTAGCCCTGATAAACCTGATCGCGCGTCATGCCTTTCACAGCGGCCTCGCGTTCCAGCACGCCTTCCATACGCGGGCCTTCAACAGCCCCCGGGCAAATCGCGTTGGCGCGAATGCCAAAAGGCCCCAGTTCCATCGCCAGGGTTTTCATCAAACCGATCTTGGCCCATTTCGCGGCCGAATAGGGCGCCCTGTTTGGGTAGCCATATTGCCCGGCGGTGGAGGCCGTAATCAGGATCACGCCAGCATGCGCGGCCTTCATCATCGGGGCGGCGTATTTGGCCGCCAGAAAGGCGCCTTCCAAATTGACGCTGACGCAGGTTCGCCAGTCTTCCAGGTTGATGTCTTCAACCTTTGCCGTGGGTCCGGCGATGCCCGCGTTGGCGCAAAGCACATCAAGACCGCCCCATTCATCGCTGATTTCGCGAAACAAATCAGACATCGCACCTTCGTCCGACGCATCGACCTGCGCGCCGCGCCAGCCCTTTGGCAGCGCGCTTAAGGATTGGGCGTTCACATCCGTCACCCAGACCTGTGCGCCGCTGGCCGCAAAGGCCTCTCCCATCGCGCGCCCGATCCCGGCCCCGCCTGCGGTGATCAAAACCCGCTGTGTCACGCCGCACCCTTGATCGACCGCCCGGCCGCTTCCGGGCGGGGAAGTTTGGCATGGGCTGCCGCGATTTCTGCCAGCTTCGCCTCGATATGAGGCGCTGGCGGGCAGGAGCTTCGGGTTTCAAGGCTGACGTGCAGCAAAAACTGCTCGCCCGTCGCGACCAGCCGGTCACCTTCATACATATGGTGGAACAGGTGCAATTTCTTGCCCGCCCCCATCAACACGGTTGTATCCACATGGATGCGCATGCCCAGCCGTGCCTCGCCCAGGTGGCGGATGTGGGTCTCGGCGGTGAAATAGCTGCCGCCATTGGCGATGTAATCTGCATCACAGCCAATGATTTCCATCAGCCTGTCCGAGGCCAGCGTGAAAGCGTGCAGATAGCGCGCTTCGGTCATATGACCGTTATAATCCAGCCAGTCGATCGGAACCGCACAGTCAACCACGCGGATCGGCTGGCTCAGATCGCCCTCGGGTTTGCGCATCCGCGCATCCTGCGCATTCAGCAAAGCCCCCGCACCCCAATCGCGCACCTTCAGCGCGCGCATCATCGCAACAAGGTTGTCATCGCGGATGCGTTCCAGTTCGCGGATGCTGTGCATACCAGATTGCGCATCGGATTGGTCTGCGATGGTCTGAACCAGATCATCCGTCAACTCGGGCACATCCATAAGTTTGGTCCAGGGCCATTCCAGGCACGGGCCGAACTGCGCGATGAAATGGGCCATCCCGGCCTCGCCCCCCGCCACGCGGTAGGTTTCAAACAGCCCCATCTGCGCCCAGCGCAGGCCAAACCCGTACCGGATGGCGTTATCAATCTCTTCCGTCGTCGCGATGCCATCTTTCACCAGCCAAAGCGCCTCGCGCCAGACGGCTTCCAGAAAACGATCGGCGATATGGGCGTCAATTTCCTTACGCACATGCAATGGGTACATGCCCACCGATGTCAGGATCTCTTTCGCCTTTTCCACGAATTGCGGCGGGTTTTCTTCGGTGGGAACCAGTTCGATCAGCGGCAACAGGTAAACCGGGTTGAACGGGTGGGTTACCACGATCTGTTCGGGACGCGACGCGCAGCTTTGAATCTCGCTTGGTTTAAAGCCTGACGTCGAAGACCCGATGACAGCATCAGGTGAACAATGCGCCTGAAGCGTTTGATAAACCTTCTGTTTCAGCTCCAGCCGCTCGGGCACACTTTCCTGAATCCAGTCGGCACCAATGACCACTTCACTCATCGTGTCATGAAAGCTTAACTGCCCTTCTTCGGGCATCGCAACATCCGCAAGGCCCGGCATGGAACGGCGCGCGTTGTCCAGAACTTCGCCGATTTTGCGTTCTGATTCCGGGTCCGGGTCGAAAATGCGCACATCCCACCCCATCAGCAGAAAACGTGCTGCCCATCCGCCGCCAATTACACCCCCACCGATGATCGCCGCTGTCTTTTTCATTCCTCGCCTCACGTGTCAGGTTAATGAAGTACAAGTTCTATTTTCGAAACGTCATAGCCGTTTTTCGCCAGGGCACTCAGGGCCACCTGAAAACGTGCCTTGGAAATCTTAGGGCTGCGGGCCAAAATCCAGCCCGTGCGCCCGTTCGGGGCGCCCACGGCCGCCACCGAATAAGCCTCGTCCACATAAAGCACCCAGTAGTCGCCTTTGGCAAACGGCAGCCAGGACACAAAGTTAATGCTCAGCTTGCCCGGCCCTTCCACCTGGCCAACCCCATCAACCACCTGAACGGGGCCATCCGGGGTGCCTTCGTGGCAGGTGTTTGAAACCTTTATGGTTCCGTCGTCCTGCCAGGAATATTCGGCCGTCACCCCCTGGCAGCCTTTTTCAAACCTGTTGGCAAAGCGGGCGATTTCATACCATTTGCCAAGGTAGCGGTTCAGATCAAGGCCGGTTTCCACGGCCATCGCGACCGATTGATCGCGGTATTTCCCGGCGTGCGCTGTGGCAGGTACAAAGGCCAGAAACACGGCCCAAAACAAAACCAACCCGCGACAGGCGGCACGCATCTGCGCGCGCCCTTGCCTCCAGTGCATTTAAACAGCCTCGGGGGCGCGTTTCTCAAGCCCCAGTTTGGCACGCACCTCTTCTGGCCCGATCACCCGCGCGCCCATGTTTTCCACGATGTTCGCCGCGCGCTCGACCAGCTGGGCATTTGTCGCCAAAACGCCGCGGTCCAGCATCAGGTTGTCTTCCAGCCCAACGCGAACGTTGCCCCCGGCCATGACACTGGCCGCCACATAAGCCATCTGATGACGGCCCAGTGCAAAGGCCGAAAACGTCCAGTCATCGGGCACATTGTTCACCATGGCCATGAATGTGTTCAGATCATCCGGCGCGCCCCAGGGCACCCCCATGCACAGCTGCACCAGCGCGGGGCTGTCCAACACGCCATCCTTAACCAGCTGCTTGGCGTGCCACAGGTGGCCGGTGTCAAAAGCCTCGATCTCGGGCTTCACCCCCAGATGCGTCATCATCCGCCCCATGGCTTCCAGCATGCCGGGTGTGTTTGTCATCACATAATCGGATTCCGCAAAGTTCATCGTGCCGCAATCCAGCGTGCAGATTTCCGGCAGGCATTGCTTTACGTGTTCAACACGTTCCGCCGCCCCGGCCATGTCCGTCCCTTCCTGAGACAGCGGCAGTGGCCGTTCGGTGGACCCGAAAACCATATCGCCCCCCATGCCGGCGGTCAGGTTCAGGACCACGTCAACTTCGGATTCGCGCACACGTTCCGTCAGCTCCCGGTACAGGTCCAGCCGGCGCGAAGGGGCCCCGGTATCAGGGTCACGCACATGGCAGTGAACAACCGCGGCCCCTGCGCGCGCCGCGTCAATGGCGCTTTCGGCAATTTCCTTGGGCGAACGCGGCACATGCGGGCTGCGATCCTGCGTGGCGCCAGAGCCTGTTACGGCACATGTGATAAAGACCTCGCGGTTCATATTCAGCGGCATGGTCGTCCCTTCCCGGTTTGATGATCCCCTGACTATCTTCAGTCTTGCGCCCCAATGTTTTGCGATTTACGAAGCATATTTGATGAAAACCTCAAAAAACATCTTCACCCCAGACCCGCGCGCCCTTGCCATAGGGGTTCTGGTGCTTGACGCCTGCAACACACTTTCCCTTGCGGCCATTCTGGATCCGATGCGCGCTGCAAACCGGCGCGCCGACAAAACGCTGTTCACCTGGAAATTGTTCACCCCCACCCAGATGCCGGTGCAGCTGACATCGGGCATTCCGGTGGCGGGCCTGCCGCTGGCCCGGGCCCAGGCTGAACCGCTGGATGCGCTGTTCGTCGTGGCCGGGTTCGCACTGGAAGAACAATGCACACCAGCCCTTTTGACACAGCTGCGCCAGGCGGCTGCGCGCGTTCAAACCCTTGGCGGGGTGGATGGCGGCAGCTGGGTTCTGGCCCGCGCCGGCCTTCTGGACGGGCTAGATGCCACCACCCACTGGGAAGATCTGGAACGTTTTGCCAACCGCTTTGCGGCCGTGAACGCCCTGCGCGATCGCTATGTGATCAGCGGGCGCGCCGTGACCACCGGCGGTGCCTCGCCCGCGCTTGATATGATGCTGCACCTGATCCGGGTCCGCCACGGCGAAGCCCTGGCCATGCGTGTGGCATCCGCCTTTATCTACGATCCCGTGCACGCCGGCGATTCCCCGCAAAGCCTTGCCTCACCCGCGCGCCTTCGCGCCCGCGCGCCCAAAGTTGCGCGCGCGATCCGGATCATGGAATCGCGCCTGGATGAGCCCCCCGGCATCCGTGAAATCGCAGCCCAGGTGGGCCTGTCCACGCGCCACCTTGAAACCAGCTTTCGCGCAGCACTGGGCAGCACACCCGGCGCCTTTTTCCTGAACCTGCGCCTGTCCGAGGCCCGCCGCCTTGCGCTGGACACCGCATTGCCCGTGCAGGAAATCGCACTGGCCACGGGGTTCAACGCGCAGGCCACCTTTGCGCGCGCCTTCAAACAGGCTTACGGCCAGTCGGTAAGCCGGCTCAGGGCGGCGCGCTAAGGGGCTTCTTCTTGGCAAAAATACCTCCGCCGGAGGCACCTGTGCTGTCAGCCCCCCCTGCCGGTCAGTAAGGCATCGGATACGCCCGATGGGCGGTGTCAATGTCGGCCAGAACCTCGTCAGACAAAGACACCTCAACCGATCCCAGCGCGCGCGCCAGCTGATCGGGCGTTGTCGCACCAAAGATGGCCGACCCCATGAAGGGGCGTGTGCGGCAAAATGCCAGCGCCATATGCACGGGGTCGATCCCGTGTTTTTCGGCCACATCCAGATAGGCTTGTGATGCATCCAGAACATAGGGGGATTTGCGCCCGCCCATGGTGGGGTTCAGCGTCATGCGGGACCCTTCCGGCACCGCCCCGCCCTGGTATTTTCCGGTCAGAAACCCGGTGGCCAATGGCGAAAATGCCAGCAGGCCCACGTCTTCGTTCACGCAAACTTCGGCCAGGTCCGTATCAAACAGGCGGCACAGCAGCGAATATTCATTCTGGATCGAGATAACCGGCGGCGCGCCGATTTCCCGGGCCAGTTTCAGCCACATCGCCGTGCCCCAGGCACTTTCGTTGGACAGGCCGAAGTGGCGTATTTTTCCGGCGGCCACGGCTTCGCTCAGGGCTTCCAGCACATCGCGCATATGGGCCTCGGTCTCGTCGCGGTTTTGCCCGGATGGATCAAATGTCCAGTTTTGGCGGAACATGTAACTGCCGCGATTGGGCCAGTGCAGCTGATAGATATCGATGTAATCGGTCTGCAGGCGGGCCAGGGATTGATCGATCGTCTGGCGAATGGTGGCGCCGTCATAACCGCGCCCTTCGCGCACAAAGCCGCCGTTTGCGCCCGAAACCTTGGTGGCCAGCACGACGTCTTTGCGCCGGCCGGTTTTTGCAAACCATTCACCAATGATTTCTTCTGATTTGCCCACGGTTTCGGCAAGAACCGGATTTACCGGGTACATTTCAGCGGTATCAATGAAATTCACACCGTGATCCAACGCCATGTCGATCTGCGCGTGGCCTTCCTGCGTGGTGTTTTGTGTGCCCCAGGTCATTGAGCCCAGGCACAATTCCGACACCTCCAAGGTGGCGCCGGCCAGTTTGTTCATCTGCATGTCTGTCCCCTGTTCGCAAGTTCAGGGGACAGACTTAGCTTGCGTCAAAAGATGTGCAACCCCTTATGGGCGCACATAGGCATAGCCCTGTTCCTGCAGTTCCATCAGGCGCACGACCCCCGATGTGACCAGGGTCGCTTCGGACAGAAGGGTGATTTCAGTGCCGGCCTTTTCGCTCATCTTGCGGTGGGTATTGCCGCAGGCTGCGAAAGACATGTTTTCCATCGCCAGTGACATTGTCGCGATGCGGTCTGCCACGGGGCTTTTCCCATCGACATACATGATCAGCCCCGGGCCATAGGCCACAAGTTCGATCATCACGGTATCGCCTTTGGATTCATAGTAATTGGTGACATTCTGGGCGTTGTTCAGCGCCATGTTCATGACTTTCGGGTCATTCTCGTCCACATGAATCGCCAGATAATGCGTCACCCCTTCGGCCAAGGCGCCGAAGGCCGAAAACAGCGTTACGAACAGTGCTACAGTTAGTTTTTTCATTGTCGTCTCTCCCTTATTGTCCAATCATCATATGCGAATATTTGTCGCAGCTGAAAAAATAATTTCCCTATATTTTCGGGTTTTGCGGGCAATTGGTCTGCGCATTTCGGGGGTAAACCCCGGATGAACGGATGTTCCCCGCCTTGCCTGCGGCCACATGGGCGGGGCGGAAATGCAAAGCCCCCTTCACGAACAAAACAGGAACATATATAGATGCCCCATGCAAAACACCCTGCTCAGCCGTAAGCCCCATCAGCCCAAGCCCGGACAGGTTTTTCTGGAACATCTGGTTCTGGCACGCGCGCGGGTGCATGAGGCCTGCGGGCCGGCGCGCCATGCGCTGGCGATGATGATCGCCGGGGAAATGGCCGGGCCGGTCTTTTGGGTGGGGGCCCAGTGGGATCCGGCGCGCCTGCACGGGCCGGGGATGGTGCGTTTTGCCGATCCGGGGCGGTTTACCTTTATTCACGCCCGCCGCCCCGAAGATATTCTGTGGACGATCGAAGAGGTGCTGCGCGCGGGTATAATCCCACTGGTGGTGGGGGATCTTGCGGCCCCGCCCGGCCTGACGCCCGTGCGCCGGATGCATCTGGCAGGCGAAACCGGCGCGCGCGAAGGGCGCGTGACACCGCTGGGCCTGATCCTGACACCCGAAGGCGGGGGCGCGGGGGTTGAAAGCCGCTGGCACATGGCCCCCGATCATGGCCCCGCGCACAGCACCTGGAAACTGACGCGCCAGCGCGCGCGCCAGGACCCGCCGCAAAGTTGGGATGTAAGGGCACAGGGCAAGGGGTTTTCGCTGGCACCGCCCGCAAAATAACGCCCCCCCCTGCCAGGCATCTGCCAGATTTCATGCCTCCGGCAGAGGTATTTATGCCAAGAAGAAGCCCCCGTGCGGGGCCGGTGGCCTACAGTGTGGCGTTTACGCCGCCGCCATCCAGAAGAATGTTCTGCCCCACGATAAACCCGGCCTGCTGCGAACACAGGAACGCGCAGGTTGCGCCAAATTCAGCCGGGGTGCCGTAGCGGCGCGCCGGAATTGTGGCGGCACGTTCAGCGCGGGCTTCTTCGATGCTGATGCCTTTTTGCTGGCTGACGCCGTTGTCCAGCGCATCGGCGCGGTCCGTGGCGTGAATGCCGGGCAGAAGGTTATTGATGGTCACCCCGGATGGGGCCACCTGGCGCGAAGTGCCGGCAACATAGCCCGTCAGGCCGGCGCGCGCCGAATTTGACAGGCCCAGCACAGCGATGGGGGCCTTAACCGATTGCGACGTGATGTTCACAACCCGGCCCCAGCCGCGTTCCATCATGCCCGGAACCAGGGCTTTTATCAGGGCGATGGGTGTCAGCATGTTTGCATCCAGCGCGCTGATGAAATCTTCACGCTCCCAGTCTGTCCACATGCCCGGGGGGGGGCCGCCTGCGTTGTTGACCAGAATATCCACCTGACCGGCGGCTTTAAGCACCTTGTCGCGGCCATCCTGCGCGGTGATATCGGCGGCAACGGTTGTGACCTCCACGCCGAATTCAGCGCGGATCGCTTCGGCGGCCTCTTCCAGCGGGCCGGGGGTGCGCGCATTCATCACCAGATTGACGCCTTCCCCGGCCAGCGCCCTTGCGCACCCCAGGCCAAGCCCTTTTGAAGACGCACAAACCAGCGCCTTTTTCCCTGCGATTCCGGTTTCCATGTCCGCTCTCCTTTAGAAATCCTGTTTGGGCACTGCCCTATCACCGAAGCCGGGGCTGGAAAAGGGATGCAGGCATTATTCGCGCAAACCCGGCCTGTCAGGCGCGCGCGCCCCGCCCCCCCCGGTTCAGCGCAGGTTGACCCACCCGGGGGTGCCAATTAGGGTTAGGGTCTGGCTGTGGGGTGTGCCGCATGCGCCTTTTTCTGGTAAAAGGGCGCGTGTAAGATGTGTAACTGAAACCATTCCTGTGGAGGCCTGCGCCATGTCGCACCCCCCTCAATTCGCCCCGCTGCCCGTGCAGAACCTATCCGTTTTCCCGGCAGAGGCCTTTCGCGTCACCCACGGTGTGAACCTGGGAGACCCTATCGCAGATGCGTCTGATCTGATCCTGGAAGATGTCTATGGGCTGGACGAACGTGCAAAGATGCAGCGCCTTGCGATATGCGCGGGGCAGGAAGATGGCAGGTTTTTCATTGCACAGGGCAGCGCGGCCGGGCACCCCGGTGCGCCGCTTTTTCTGGATTGCCTGACTGTGTTCATGAGCACACATGGCGCCACCGAAGAGGCGCTTGTGCTGGTCGAAGTGTCCCCCGAAGACGGGTCTATCGTGCAGACATATCTGTACCCGCTGACACCTCTAAAGGCGAAAACGGGCTATAGCCTGGTTACGATCGACCGTGATGGCGCCCATGCGCGCCTGGCGGAAAGCGCCTGCATATCCTTCACCCGGGGCACACATATTACACTGGCCGGTGGTCGCCAGTGCCTGATCGAAGACCTGAAGGTCGGGGATCAGGTGCTGACCCGTGACAGCGGCGCCCAGCAGGTGCGCTGGATTGGCGAACAGACCGTGCGCGCAAGTGGCGCCTTTGCCCCCATCGTCATTGCGCCGGGCACCCTGAACAATACTGGTGCACTGACCGTCAGCCCCAACCACAGGCTGTTTGTCTATCAGCGGGTCGATGCCATGGGCGCGGGCCAGAAAGAGCTGCTGATCAAAGCGCGCCTTTTGGTCAATGACACCACCGTCACCCGCGCCGAGGGCGGGTTTGTCGACTATTTCCAGATCCTGTTCGACAAGCATGAGATTATTTATGCCGAGGGCATCGCGTCTGAAAGCCTGATGGTGGATATTACAACGCGCCCTGCCATCCCTTCCTCGGTTCAGGGCCAGCTGCCCGAAGACACGCCGGGCGATCACGGCGCGCGCGAACTGGACGAGGCGGATCTTGTAAAACAAAACGCGGTGGATCTGTTGCGCCGGGCGTCGACCCTGTAAGGCGGTGGCCGCTATTTCCGCGATGATCGATGACATGAGTTGCGGGCGGGCCAGCGCCCCTATATATCGCGCTCATGTTGGATACTGCACCTCATAACCGCCCAAACCTGCCGGACGAAATCGCCCGACGCCGGACCTTTGCCATCATCTCGCATCCGGATGCCGGTAAGACGACGCTGACAGAAAAATTCCTGCTGTACGGTGGCGCGATTCAGATGGCCGGGCAGGTGCGCGCCAAAGGCGAAGCACGCCGCACGCGGTCCGATTTCATGAAGATGGAGCAGGATCGCGGCATCTCGGTTTCCGCCTCGGCGATGTCTTTTGATTTCGGCCCCTATCGCTTTAACCTGGTGGACACACCGGGCCACAGCGATTTTTCCGAAGACACCTATCGCACCCTGACGGCTGTTGATGCGGCCGTGATGGTTATTGATGGCGCCAAGGGCGTTGAAAGCCAGACCCAAAAACTGTTTGAGGTCTGCCGCCTGCGCGATCTGCCGATCCTGACGTTCTGTAACAAGATGGACCGCGAAAGCCGGGACACCTTTGATATCATAGACGAAATTCAGGAAAATCTGGCGATCGACGTTTCCCCGGCAAGCTGGCCAATTGGGGTGGGCCGCGAATTCCTGGGCTGTTACGACCTGCTGAATGACCGGTTGGAGCTGATGGACCGCGCCGACCGAAACAAGATTGCCGAAACGGTTTCCATCAGCGGGCTGGATGACCCGAAGCTGGATGAACACATCCCTGCCGATCTGGCCGAAAAGCTGCGGGAAGAAGTGGAAATGGCGCGCGAGCTGTTGCCGAAACTGAACCCTCAATCTGTGCTGGAGGGTCACATGACCCCGATCTGGTTCGGATCGGCCATCAACAGCTTTGGCGTTAAGGAATTGATGGACGGGATCGCCACCTACGGCCCCGAACCACAACCACAAAAAACCGCGACCCGCGAAATCGCGCCCGAAGAGGCAAAGGTTGCCGGCTTTGTTTTCAAAGTGCAGGCCAACATGGACCCCAAGCACCGTGACCGGGTTGCATTTGTTCGCCTGGCATCGGGCCACTTTAAGCGCGGCATGAAACTGACCCATGTGCGCACGAAAAAACCGATGGCCGTGTCCAACCCGGTGTTGTTCCTGGCGTCAGACCGGGAACTGGCCGAAGAAGCCTGGGCAGGTGATATCATCGGCATCCCGAACCACGGGCAACTGCGTATCGGCGACACGTTGACCGAAGGCGAAGCTTTGCGCGTCACCGGCATCCCGTCCTTTGCGCCGGAACTGTTGCAGACCGTGCGCGCGGGCGACCCGATGAAGGCCAAACACCTTGAAAAGGCGCTGATGCAGTTTGCCGAAGAAGGGGCTGCCAAAGTGTTCAAACCCAACATCGGGTCAGGTTTCATCGTAGGGGTTGTTGGCCCGCTTCAGTTTGAGGTTCTGGCCAGCCGGATTGAACTGGAATACGGCCTGCCCGTTCGCTTTGAGGCGTCTCAGTTCACATCCGCACGCTGGGTTTCCGGCGAAAAGGCCGCGATCGATGCCTTTGTAAACATCAACAAACAGCATATCGCGCATGACCATGACGGCGACATTGTCTATCTGACCCGCCTGCAGTGGGATATTGACCGGGTTGAGCGCGACCACCCAGAGCTTAAGCTGACCTCAACCAAAGAAATGATGGTCTGACGGCCAGCCCTGCGGATCGGGCAGGCCCGACGCAAGGCTTCCATCACTGCACTAGGGGGAACTGGCCGAGGGGTTGCGTGCCAGTCTGATTGTCACGAAAAGGCCGGTGGTTATGGTGCTGGGGTGCACATAACCACCAGGGTTCATCAACGCGGGCAACTTTGCGAACATTTGCCCTGTCAAATTTTCCTTTCCGCGGCGAAGGAGTCTTGCGTCGGGCCTGAACCCTGAGTGGGTTTTGCGACTGTTTTTCAGCCAATACCATTCAACTGGGGTATATGAAGGGGGCTATCAGCCAAAAGTTTAGGCGGAATTGGCGGGTTTACCCCCACCCTGCCTGCGAAGCGGAGGACCCCATGCCCTTACAAAACCGCGTTCTTCCCAGTGGCGACATTGTCACAGACCCCGCGCGCGGTATGTTTACCGGCAATCGCGGCGTGCTGCACAAATCTGATAAGACCCTGGGTGTTTCCCGATGGAAACACCCGCACTGGATCATCTGCGCACTTGAATACAAAGGTTGGCAACGCCGGGTCATGACGCCGGGGCGCTGGACAGAACTTTTCTTTCTGGACGAAGCCGTGGCGTTAAGCGCCGGGCACCGGCCCTGTGCCTTGTGCCGGCGCGCGGCTTACAACAGGTTTCTTGATGCCTGGCAGGGCGCATTTGGCGACCGCCCAAAGGCGCCTGCCCTGGATGGCGCCCTGCACCGCGCGCGCCTTGTGCCCGGCACCCGGACGCAAAAGACCTTCGCCGCCCCTTTGGACCGGCTTCCAACAGGGGCGTTTTGCATCGTCAACGGCCTGCCCCACCTTGTACATGAAAACCGCCTTTTGCAGTTTTCGCCCGGTGGATATACCCTGCCAAAACCACGCGCCAGCGTTGGGCCGGGCTCTGTGCGCGTGCTGACCCCTGCCCCAACCATCGCCGCGATGGCCGCGGGATACCTGCCAGCGCTCCATTTTAGCGCATTGTGCGCCTGATTGACGCCAAAGCGCGACCAATCCGCCACGATCACGCTGATTGGATACCATTCCACCATGCCACGTTGACCCTGAGCGTTTTTTCCATTAGCCACGGGGCCATTCTGGAGGGCGCATTTATGCGTACAGGCCAACCGGGCCAAACCTCTCACGCATACGGGCCAGAAGAGTCCGTAGAACACGGATATAAATGACAAAATTCTCTGATCTGAAGCTCAGCCCAAAAGTTCTTAAAGCCGTTGACGAAGCGGGCTATGAAAGCCCCACGCCCATTCAGGAAGGCGCCATTCCGCCCGCGCTGGAAGGCCGTGATGTTTTGGGCATCGCCCAAACCGGCACCGGAAAAACCGCGTCTTTCACCCTGCCCATGATTACCATGCTGGCGCGGGGCCGTGCGCGCGCGCGCATGCCGCGATCTTTGGTCTTGTGCCCCACCCGTGAACTTGCCGCGCAGGTGGCTGAAAACTTCGACGCTTACGCCAAACATGTAAAGCTGACCAAGGCGCTGTTGATTGGTGGCGTTTCCTTCAAGGAACAGGATCAGCTGATCGACCGGGGCGTAGATGTTCTGATTGCCACGCCAGGGCGGCTTCTGGATCATTTCCAGCGCGGCAAACTGTTGCTGACCGGCGTTCAGATCATGGTGGTGGACGAAGCTGACCGGATGCTCGACATGGGGTTCATTCCCGATATCGAAAAAATCTTTTCGCTGACGCCTTTCACCCGCCAGACCCTGTTCTTTTCGGCCACCATGGCGCCGGAAATTGAGCGGATCACCAACACCTTCCTGTCCAATCCGGTGCGTGTTGAAGTGGCCCGTCAGGCCACCGCATCTGAAACGATCACCCAGGGCGTTGTGATGTTCAAAGCATCGCGTCGCGACCGGGCAGCCACCGAAAAACGCAAACTGCTGCGTGCGATTATCGATGGCGAAGGGGAAAGCTGCTCCAACGCGATCATTTTCTGCAACCGGAAGATGGATGTGGATATTGTTGCGAAATCGCTGAAAAAATATGGCTACAACGCGGAACCCATCCACGGTGACCTTGATCAATCCAAGCGTATGGAAGTTTTGCAGGGCTTTCGCGATGGAACGATCCGGTTCCTATGTGCGTCAGATGTGGCCGCCCGCGGGCTGGACATTCCCAATGTGTCGCATGTGTTGAACTATGACGTTCCGGGCCATGCCGAAGATTACGTGCACCGGATCGGGCGCACCGGGCGCGCAGGGCGCGACGGCAAGGCGATCATGATCCATGAGCCGCGCGACGAAAAGAACATGGATGCGATCGAACGCCTGATCGAATCCCAAATTCCACGCATGGACAACCCGCTTGGTGGCGCAAAACAGCCCGCCGAAAAGGCTGAAACGGCCGACCAGAAACCGGCCGATCAGCAGCAGGCCACACCGGCAGATGCGAAAAGCGACGAGGCCCCGAAGGCACCGCGCAAACGCACGCGCCGCCCCCGCAAATCGGAAGAAACGCCGGTTGAAGCCAAATCAGAAGCCGCCGTACCACCGGCCGCGGACGAAGGCAGCGCGGTGAAGGCCGACGAACCCGAAAAGACCGAAGAAAAGCCCGCGCGCCAGCAAAACCAGCGCGCCAAATCTTCGGGCGGTCGCGGACGCGGTGATCGTGGTGGAAATAACAACGGCCGTCAGGTTGTTGGCATGGGCGATCATCTGCCCGGTTTCATCGCAAAAAGCTTTGATGAACGGCGCGCCGACTAACATTGGCGCTGCTTTTTCGGCCACCCTTGCCAAAGCGGGGGTGGCCGAAACTATTTCCGGATGGTGCCTTAGCCTTCCAGCCGGCTGACCACGACAGTCACTTCGGGTTTGCGCCCGATTTCCTGAAGCGTGGTACGGCGCGCGATTTTCTTCAGCTCGACCCCCAGTTTATCGTCATCCGCCAGGGTTTTATCACCCGCGCGCATCAAAAACTGGTTCAGGTCTTCCTCCAGCACCTCAACCAGCGATGCCTTGGAACGCCCGGTTTGCGCCAGCCCCATGGTTTCGACCCAGGGTTCGCCAAGCGGTTCATCGTTTTCAACAATGACATTGACGATGACATGCCCGTTCAGCGCCAGGCGTATACGGTCACGCACAACCCCATCCAGCGAGCCGATCAGAACGTTGCCGTCCAGGTAAATCCGGTCAGCCTGCACATGTTCAACCACATGCGGCAATGCGCCTGTCAGATCACACATTGCCCCATTCACAACCACCAGCGATGCCCGCCCGCCCGCGCTGGCCATCTTGGCATGTTCGCGCAGGTGGCGGTGTTCCCCATGCATGGGGATAACCATTTCCGGGGCAACGATGTTGTGCAGGCGTTCCAGATCCGGGCGGTTTGCGTGACCTGAGACGTGGTAGCGATCATTTTCGGCCACCACATCCACACCCATTTCAGAATAGGCATTCAGAATCCGCGCAACACCGCGTTCATTCCCCGGAATCGTCTTTGACGAAAACAGAAAAGTATCGCCCTCAGACAGGCTTAGCCCCAGGTATTTTCCCCGGCTCAGCTGGGCCGAGGCCGCGCGCCTTTCCCCCTGAGACCCGGTGACGATCAGCATCAGGTTATGGCGCGGCACATCACGCGCATCTTCTGGTGTGATGGTTTTAGGGAAATCGGGCAGAATATCTGTTTTGATCCCCGCTTCGATCATCCGGCGCATGGCGCGCCCCAGCAGGCAAACCTGGCGGCCTGTCGCATTGCCGGCTTCGGCCAATGCTTTCACCCGCGCCACGTTTGACGCAAAAGTGGTTGCCACAACCATGTTTTCGGCACCCGCGATAAGCTTTTTCAGCTCGGGCCCAACCGAAGATTCACTGCGCCCGTCCTGCGGTGAAAAAACGTTGGTTGAATCACAAATCAGCGCTTTGACGCGGGATTTTCCGATTTCGGCCCACAGTTTGGGGTCAAAAGCTTCGCCCACATAGGGCGTTTCATCCAGTTTGAAATCGCCCGTGTGCACCAGGCGCCCGGCGGGCGTGTCGATGATCAGTGCCGAACTTTCGGGGATCGAATGTGAGATGGGCACAAAGCTGACTTTGAAAGGCCCGGCATCTGTCACCGCCGGATAGGGCGTGACAATACGGATTTCATCCGCGTTTTGCCCGGCCTCTTCCATCTTGCGGGCTGCGTGAAACCCGGTGAAGGGGCGCGCATAAACCGGGGCCTTCAGTTGCGAATACAACTGGCCCACCGCGCCCACGTGGTCTTCGTGTGCATGGGTGATGAAAATGGCTTCCAGCCGGTCGGCGTTATCCGCCAGCCAGGACACATCCGGCATGATCAGGTTCACACCCGGCGTGCCATCCATATCCGGAAAGGTAACGCCAAGATCGACAAGGATCAGGCGCTCTTTTCCAGGTGCGCCCCAGCCATAGACGTAGGCATTCATCCCGATCTCGCCTGCGCCGCCGAGGGGAAGATAAATCAGCCGTTCTTTACTCATAGGTTGCCTTGCTCTTTATTATATTTGTGGATGAGCGTCAGCCCATGCATGGTCAGATCATCCTCGAACACATCAAAGATTTGTTCGGTCTGTTGAAACAGGGGTGCAAGCCCGCCGGTGCCAACGACCTTCATCTCGCGCCCATGTTCCGCTTTTATGCGCGCGCATATCTCTTTGACCAGCCCGATATAACCCCAAAAGACACCGGATTGCATACAGGTCACAGTGTTTGTGCCAATTACCGCCTGCGGCTTGGATATATCGACATGCGGCAGGGCGGCGGCCGCTTCGTGCAGGGCCTGAAGGCTTAGGTTTACACCCGGCGCAATCACCCCGCCGATATAGGCGCCATCATGGTCGGCCACGTCAAAGGTGGTGGCCGTGCCGAAATCAACGATGATCAGATCGCCGCCATAGTGGTCAAAACCGGCAACCGTGTTTACCAGGCGGTCGGGGCCGACCTGGGTGCCTTCATCCACGCGCACATTAATGGGCAACAGGCATTCGGGTTTGCCCACCACAAGCGGGCGGCAGCCAAAATACCTGTCTGCAAAGACCCGCAGGTTGAACACCACCCGCGGCACGGTGGACGAGATCACCACATCTTCGATGTCCGGTTTGATCCCGTGGTGGCGCATCAGCGTATCCCACCAGACGAAATACTGATCTGCCGTACGCTGCTGTTCGGTCGAAGTGCGCAGGGTGCACAGAAACTTTTCCCCGTCCCAGACGGTGAACACCGTGTTTGTATTGCCGCAATCGATGGCGAGGAGCATCGCGCCCTCCCTCTCAGAAGAAAATATCTGCTGCCGGAATGTTCATCCGGCCCTTGGGTGTTGATAGGACGAGGTTGCCGTCTTCGTCCACCGTTTCAAACCGCCCCACGTGGGCGTCTGTGCCCGTGCGTGCTGTTACAGTTTCACCCAGCCTTGCCGCGCGCGCCAGCCAGGCCTGCCTTATCGGGGCAAAGCCATAGGTGGTAAATGCAGCTTCCCATTGCGCAAAGGCCGGCGCCAGAAGGTCCAGGAATTCTTCGGGTGAAACGCGCGCGCCTGTCTCGCCCAGCAGGCTGACCGGGGCCACGGCCCTTTCTTCCACCTGATCACGCGGCGGTGCGGCCAGAAGGTTCACCCCGATGCCGATGGACAAATGCGCCACCTGCCCGCCAACGCCCGTGCTTTCCAGCAGGATGCCCGCAACCTTCCCACCGTTCAAAAGAACATCGTTGGGCCATTTCAACGCGAAGGGCGCTGGATTTCCCGTGCAGCCGACAAATGCGTCAAACAGCGCAAGCGAGGCGACAAAGCTGCGCAGCGCGACCTGCGCGGGCGGCTCGCTCGGGCGCATCACAAGCGTGGCGGCAAAGTTGCCCGCCGGCGCAACCCAGGCGCGCCCGCGTCGCCCGTGCGCGCCTGTCTGGTGATGGGCAAGAATCCAGGCGGGCCCGGTCAGGTCAGGCGCCAGGCGCGCGGCCTGGGCCATTGTGCTGTCAGTCTCGGCCAGAATGTAGCGGCCGACACCTGACGGCCAGTTAGTTGACAAGCGCCTGTGCCGCCGCAGCTGCGACCCCTTCGATCCCGAAAAGGTTCACAACCCCAAACAGCATCGCCCCGGCAGAGACCATCAAAAAGCCCCAGGCGGCAGGCGACATGGGGGTTTCGACCCCTTCGCCTTCTTCGCCAAAGTACATGAAGTAGACAATGCGCAGGTAGTAGAACGCACCAATCACCGATGCGATCACACCGGCAACGGCAACCCATGTCATGCCGGCCTGAATGGCAGCATTCAGCACATAGAACTTACCAAAGAAGCCAACCATGGGCGGCACACCTGCAAGGCTGAACATAAGAACCAGCATGGCCGCGGCCTTCAGCGGTTCAACCTTGGCGTATTGGTTCAGCGCGCCGATGTCGGTAATCGGCTTGCCGTCGCGTTCCATCGAAAGGATGAAGGCAAACGCGCCGATGTTCATCGTCAGGTAAATCGCCATATAGACCAGCATTGCCTGAACACCCAAAACGGTGCCCGCGGCAAGGCCCAGCAGGGCAAACCCCATGTGCGCGATTGATGAATACGCCATCAGGCGTTTTATGTTGCGCTGCCCGATTGCGGCGATCGCCCCAAGGAACATCGACAAAACAGCCATCAGCGCGACGATCTGCTGCCAGTCCCCCACAGCATTGCCAAAGGCATCATGCAAAACCCGCGCCAGCAAGGCCATCGCGGCCAGTTTCGGTGCGGTGGCGAAGAATGCGGTCACCGGGGTCGGTGCGCCTTCGTAAACATCCGGCGTCCACATGTGGAACGGCACGGCCGAAACCTTGAACGCCAGGCCCGCGGTTACAAAGGTCAGGCCAAACAGAAGGCCCAGGCCGATGTGGCCGTCATTTGCAGCGCCCAGGATGCCTGAAAACAGCGTTGTGCCGGCATAGCCATAGGTCAGCGATGCGCCATACAACAACAGGCCCGAGCTTAGCGCGCCCAGCACGAAATATTTCAGCCCGGCCTCGGTTGATTTCACGCTGTCGCGGTTCATCGAGGCAACGACGTAAAGCGCAAGGGACTGAAGCTCCAGCCCCATGTAAAGCGTCATCAGGTCGCCCGCAGACACCATCATCATCATGCCAACGGTCGAAAGCGCGATCAGGATCGGATATTCGAAACGCAACAGGCCGCGCCGCTCCAGCGCGCCCTGGCCGATCAGCAGAACAACGGCCGCTGCCAGCAAAATGGCGATTTTGGCAAAGCGCGCAAACGCGTCATCAATGAACATGCCGTTAAAGGCGGTATGGGCCCCGGGCCCACCCACGCCGATCATAATGGCAAGCCCTGCCATCACGCCCGCCGTCAGCCATGTCACCAAAGGCGCAACGCTGTCTTTGCCCGTATATACCGCGCCAAGCAGCGCGATCATCGCGAACAGCGCCAGAAAAAGTTCGGGCAGAACCAGTTGGATATCGGCAGAGATCATATTCCCGCCCCCTTAATGCGTTGCCACGGCCAGTTCCCCGGCGGGAACGGCTGCGTGATAGTTATGCAAAAGCGCCTCGACCGAGGGGCCGATAAGATCGGTCACCAGGCTGGGGTAGACCCCCAAAAGCAGTGTCATGAAAACCAGCGGCGCAAAGATCGCCTTTTCGCGTGCTGTCATATCCGTGATGGACTTCAGGCTTTCCTTAATCAGGTCGCCAAAGACCACCCTGCGATACAGCCACAGTGCATAGCCCGCCGACAGGATAACCCCTGTGCTGGCCACCAGCGCGATCCATGTGTTGGCCTGGAACATGCCCACAAGCGTCAGGAATTCACCGACAAAGCCCGATGTGCCGGGCAGGCCGACGTTGGCCATGGTGAAGAACATGAAAATCAGCGCATAGGCCGGCATCCGGTTGACCAGCCCGCCATAAGCACTGATTTCGCGGGTGTGCATCCGGTCATAAATAACCCCCACACACAGGAACAACGCGCCAGAGATAAAGCCGTGGCTGAGCATCTGAAAAATCGCCCCGTCCACGCCCTGCTGGTTCAGCGAAAAGATACCGGCGGTGACATATCCCATATGCGCGACCGATGAATAGGCGATCAGCTTTTTCATGTCTTCCTGCACCAGCGCCACCAGCGAGGTATAGACGATCGCGATCACCGAAATCCAAAGGACGAAACTGGCCATCACGTCCGCGCCAATCGGGAACATCGGCAGGCTGAAGCGCAGGAAGCCGTAGCCGCCCATCTTCAAAAGGATCGCCGCCAGCACGACAGAGCCCGCCGTGGGCGCCTGAACATGCGCATCCGGCAGCCAAGTGTGCACCGGCCACATCGGCATTTTCACCGCGAAAGACGCAAAGAACGCCAGGAACAACAGTGTCTGCGCCCCGCCGACAACCTGTATCCCCAGCAGGCTGAATGTATCAGACCCGAACTGATGGTTCATCAGGGTCGGAATATCCGTTGTCCCGGCCTGGGTGAACATGAAGATCATCGCAACCAGCATCAGAACCGACCCAAGGAAGGTATAGAGGAAGAATTTGAAGGCCGCATAAATGCGATCCTTGCCCCCCCAGATACCAATGATCAGGAACATCGGGATCAGGCCGGCCTCAAAGAACAGGTAAAACAGCACCAGATCCAGCGCCATGAACACGCCCAGCATCAGGGTTTCCAGGATCAGGAAGGCAATCATGTATTCCTTGACCCGCGTTTTCACGCCCCAGCATGCGGCGATGGTCACAGGCATCAGGAATGTTGTCAGCATGACAAACAAAACGCTGATCCCGTCAACGCCCAACTTGTATTTCAGGCCCATCAGCCAGTTGGCTTCTTCGACCATCTGAAAGCCCGTGTCGGCCGGGTCAAACTGCGCCAGCACTATCAGCGAAAACAGGAAGGTCGCCGATGTTGCCGCCAGGGCCAGCCATTTCGCATTGCGCTGTGCCGCCGGGTCATCCCCGCGCAGAAACAGGGCCAGGATCGCCGCGGCCAGAAGCGGCAGGAAGGTGATGATTGAAAGCAGGTTGTCCATTAGTGCGCCCCAGAAAAGAGGGTCATGATCGTGATCAGTGCCACGATCCCCAGAACCATCGCGAATGCGTATGTGAAGAGGAAGCCCGACTGCGCCCGCCCGGCCATCCGTGTGAACCAGGGCACAATGCCCATGGCGACCCCGTTCAGGAAGCCATCGATAATCTTACCGTCCCCCCGTTTCCACAGGAACCGCCCGATTGCCTTGGCGGGTTTAACGAAGATGGCGTCATACGCCTCGTCAAAATACCATTTGTTCAGCAGGAACTGGTACAGATGCGGCTGATTTTCGGCCAGCCTGCGCGGCAGTGACGGGTTCACGATATAGAACCAGTAGGCGGTGACAAAGCCGATGATCATCGCGATGAAGGGCGAGATTTTGACCCAGGTCGGTGCATGGTGTGCATCGTCGATCACGGTGCTGTCTGCGGCCATAAAGATCGCCCCTTTGGGGGCAACGCCATGGGCGTTGGCAGCGGTTGCCGCCCCGTGGCCGTCGCCTTCGCCTTCGGCCGTGGCTGGAGCCGCGTGCCCGGCATCGGCGGCCACATGTGCCTCCATCCCGAAGAAAGAATTCATCTTGTCGTGGTCACCAAAGAACGGGCCATACCAGACCATACCGGCAAACACGGCCCCTACGGCCAGAATGCCAAGTGGCACGGTCATGACAGCCGGGCTTTCATGCGCATGGTCATGCGTGTGCTTGTCCCCGCGCGAGGTGCCGTAGAAGGTCATGAACATCAGGCGCCAGCTGTAAAAGCTGGTGAACAGTGCGGCGATGACCAGCATCCAGAAGCCATATCCGCCCTGCGTGCCTGCCCAGGCGCTTTCGATGATTGCATCTTTTGAAAGGAAACCGGCAAAGCCCCAGGTGGTCAGCGGAATGCCGACCCCGGTGATGGCCAATGTGCCAATCATCATTGCCCAGAAGGTTTTGGGCATTTTGTGACGCAGGCCGCCATAGTTGCGCATATCCTGTTCATGATGCATCCCGTGGATGATCGAACCCGCCCCAAGAAACAGCATCGCCTTAAAGAAAGCGTGCGTCAGAAGGTGGAACATAGCGACCGAGTACACGCCAACACCCGCAGCCACGAACATATAGCCCAGCTGTGACATGGTCGAATACGCGATCACGCGTTTGATATCGTTCTGAACCAGGCCGATCGTCGCGGCCACAAAGGCCGTTGTCGCGCCGATCACCACGATGAATGTGGTCGCCTGCGGGGCGTATTCCATCAGGGGCGACATGCGGCAGACAAGAAAGACACCGGCCGTAACCATGGTTGCCGCGTGGATCAGTGCCGACACAGGTGTCGGGCCTTCCATCGCGTCGGGCAACCAGGTGTGCAGGAACAATTGCGCCGATTTGCCCATCGCGCCCACAAACAGCAGGAAGGCCAGAAGGTTGGCAGCGTTCCAGTCACGCCACAGGAAGTGCAGATCCGTCTTTGCCAGCGCCGGGGCGGCGGCAAAGACATCATCAAACTTGATGCTGTCTGTCAGATAGAACAGGCCAAAGATCCCCAGGGCAAAGCCAAAGTCGCCGACCCGGTTGACCACAAAGGCCTTGATCGCGGCCGCGTTTGCGCTTGGCTTGCGAAAATAAAACCCGATCAGAAGGTATGACGCAACGCCAACCCCTTCCCAGCCAAAGAACATCTGCAAAAGGTTATCAGCCGTCACCAGCATCAGCATCGCGAAGGTGAAAAAGCTGAGGTAGGCAAAGAAGCGCGGGCGGTAGCTTTCGTTTTCGCCAAAGGCCGCGTCATGCGCCATGTAGCCGACCGAATAAAGGTGCACCAGGCTGGACACGGATGTCACAACGATCAGCATGATCGCCGTCAGACGGTCCAGCCGGATCGACCAATCCGCGCTAAGGCTGCCGCTTTCGACCCAACGAAGGATCTGGATGTGTTGCGTTTCACCGTCGAAGGTCAGGAAAATGACCCATGACAGGAAGGCAGAAAGAAACAACAGGAAGGTTGTCAGATACTGCGCGCCCTTGTCGCCGATGATCCGATGGCCGAAGCCTGCGATAATCGCGCCGATCAGCGGGGCAAAGAGGATGATGCTTGCCATGTCTCTTTAGCCTTTCATCACGTTGACGTCTTCAACCGCGATCGTGCCACGGTTGCGGAAGAAGCTGACCAGGATCGCCAGGCCGATGGCGGCCTCTGCGGCGGCAACCGTCAGAACGAACAAGGTAAACACCTGGCCGACCAGATCCCCAAGGTATGAGCTGAAGGCCACAAGGTTGATATTGACGGCCAGCAGCATCAGCTCGATCGACATCAGAAGAATGATGACGTTCTTGCGGTTCAGGAACAGCCCGAAGATGCCAATGACGAACAAGGCCGCCGCCACTGCAAGGTAATGTTCAAGTCCAACCATGGTTCACCCTTTTCGTCGCTTTCGGCGTTTTCCCGAAATTTTCGCAGAACATGTGCGTCACAGCCCCTGCCCCGGTTTTACGTCTTTCAATTCCATCGCCTTGGCCGGATCGCGGTACATCTGGGCCAGGATATCCTGGCGCTTGATGTCCTTGCGATGGCGCAGGGTCAGCACGATTGCGCCAATCATAGCCACCAGCAGGATCAGGCCTGCCAGCTGGAACAGAAGGATGTAATCGTCATACAAAATCAGGCCCAGGGCGGCGGTGTTGTGCACATCTTCCATCGCCGGGGCGATTGCAGCGCGCGCCATTTGCGCGCCATCTGAAAACTGCCAGGTGCCAAAGATCATTCCCAGCTGCATCAGCAAAACAACACCGATCAGCATCGCCAGCGGCACGCTTTTGGCCATTTCCGCCTTAAGCTCGGCAAAATCCACATCCAGCATCATCACGACGAACAGGAACAGAACCGCAACCGCGCCCACATAGACGATGATCAACAGCATCGCCACGAACTCGGCCCCCAAAAGAACAAACAGCCCCGCAGCCCCCAGGAAGGTTGCGATCAGCCACAAAACTGAATGGACGGGGTTTTTTGAAACCACCGTAAACAGGCCCGCCGCCACAGTCGTCAGGGCAAATACATAGAAGGCGAAATCGGCGACGCTCATGCGCTGCCCTCCTCATCATTCTCGTTAAAGACGCTTTGCGCCAATTCCAGTGCACGGGTCATGGCCGGAAGGCCGCCCAGCATCGACATCTGATAGATCACTTCCGCGATCTCTTGTTCGCTTGCCCCGGCTTCCAGCGCATGGCGCACTGTCAGCTTGATCTGCGGATCGGCCTGCGCCCCCAGCGCCGTCAGCCCGGCCAGCGTGACCAGCAGGCGCGTTTTTGCGTCCAGCCCATCCTTGTTGAATGCATTGCCGAACATGGCCTGCATCATATCCTTGGGCATGGTCGGCATAAGCTTATCCAGGCCCTGCGGCTTGAAATTCTCCAACGCAGGATTGAAGGCGCGAAGCATATCCTGCCCCTGCTCCATCATCTGCGCATATATTTTGGAGAAATCGCTCATCTGTAAGGCGCATCCAGTTCAAGGTTCCTGGCAATCTCTGCTTCCCAACGTTCGCCGTTGTCCAAAAGCTTGGCCTTGTCGTAAAACAGTTCTTCGCGGGTTTCGGTGGCGAATTCAAAATTCGGGCCTTCGACGATGGCATCGACCGGGCAGGCCTCCTGGCAGAAACCGCAGTAGATGCATTTCGTCATATCAATGTCATAGCGCGTGGTGCGGCGGCTGCCGTCTTCACGCGGTTCGGCATCGATGGTGATGGCCTGCGCCGGGCAGATCGCTTCGCACAGTTTGCAGGCGATGCAACGCTCTTCGCCATTGGGATACCGGCGCAGCGCATGTTCCCCACGAAAACGCGGGCTAAGCGGGCCCTTTTCGTGCGGGTAGTTCAGCGTGGCCTTGGGCGCAAAGAAGTATTTCAGCCCCAGCCCAAAACCTTTGATGAAATCCGCCAGCAGGAAGTATTTCGCGGCACGGGTATAATCGATTGCCATCGGATCAGCCTCCCACAGTCCAGCGGGCATAAGCGCCCCAGAACGCGCCGTATTGCGCGAAGAATGCTACCAGCACGACCCAGGCCAGCGAGAATGGCAGGAAAACTTTCCAGCCAATGCGCATCAGTTGGTCATAGCGGTAACGCGGTGTGATTGCCTTGATCATCGAAAAGACGAAGAAGAAAAAGCCGATCTTGGCAAACAGCCACAGGATGCCATCCGGCAGGGCCTCGACAGGTGACAGCCAGCCACCGAAGAACAGGATCGAGATCAGGGTGCACATCAGCACGATCGCCACATATTCACCGATCATGAACAGCAGGAATGGCGTGGCGCTGTATTCCACCTGATAGCCGGCCACCAGTTCACTTTCCGCTTCGGGAAGGTCAAAAGGCGGGCGGTTTGTTTCGGCCAGCGCCGAAATCAGGAACAGGAAAACCATCGGGAAATGCGGGATCCAGTACCAGCTCAGCAGCCCGGCCCCTTCCTGCGCCATCACGATGTCACCAAAGTTCATCGACCCGGTCGAGATGATGACGCCGATGATGATCAGGCCGATCGAAACCTCATATGAAATCATCTGCGCGGCAGACCGCAGCGAACCAAGGAACGGGTATTTGGAGTTCGATGCCCAACCGCCCATGATCACGCCGTAAACTTCAAGCGACGACACCGCGAAGACAAACAGAACGGCCACATTCACATCGGCCAGCACCCAGCCATCGTTGAACGGCACAACCGCCCAGGCAACCAGCGCCAGCGAGAAAGAGATCAGCGGGGCAAGGATAAACACCACCCGGTCGGCCCCAGCAGGGATAACCACCTCTTTCAAAACATATTTCACGAAATCCGCGAAGGATTGCAGCACCCCGAAGGCGCCAACCATGTTGGGGCCCTTGCGCATTTGCACGGCCGCCCAGATTTTGCGGTCTGCATATAGCAAAAACGCCAGCGCCACCAAAAGCGGCACCACGATCAATAGGCATTGGCCCAGGATCAAAAGGGCTATGCCCAGATTTGTTGTCGTGAAGAACTCAACCATTTTGCTTCATGCCCTCAGACCGTCGGTATCCCGTTTTCCGCGCAGTTCTGAACGGTGACTTCTGCGTCAATCGTCATCAAACCGCGCGGCAGCGCCGGCGAGATGGTGTAAACCGCATCCCCCGTCCAAACGCCACCCTTTTCAGCTACATTCGTCCGCACATGGCGGGCAAAACCGTAACCCCTGATTAAGGCGTATTGTGCAGCTGCACATTCGCCGTAACGCGCAACATCAGTGTTGCTGCGCGCGCCTTTCATTTCGACCTGGAAAGACACCAGATCACCTTCCAGTAGCCGCGTTTCGATGCCCAGATAATCCGGGGCAAACGGGGCCTCTTGTACCGCACGCTCATCCGGCTCGCAGGCGATAAGCCCGCCCAGGGCTGCAAGCCCCATTGCCGATTTGGTGAGCCGTGCGCGCATCTGTCTTACTCCGCCGCCATTGGCGCGTCTTTGCGCGCTTTTGCCAGGGCCGAAAGCTCGGCCATAACTTCGCTGGCGCGTGCAATCGGGTTTGTCAGATAAAAATCGCTGACCGCGTAGCGCAGGCTGGCCTTCGCAGGCTTTTTCAAAGGCTCGCGCTTCCAGGTGTTTTCGGCCACCTGATCAATGTCACCCAGATGCGGCACATCCTCTACCAGTGCGCGGCGCAGGCCGGCCTGTGTATCCCAGGGCTGAGTTGCGCCCAGTTCGGCGGAAAGGGCGCGCAGGATGGCCCAGTTTTCCTTGGCTTCGCCCGGCGGGAATGCCGCGCGCAGCGCCAGCTGGGGGCGCCCTTCGGTGTTCACAAACAGGCCCTGTTCTTCGGTAAAGGCCGCGCCCGGCAAAATCACGTCGGCGCGGTGGGCCCCGCGGTCACCATGGCTGCCCTGATAGACAACAAAGGGGCCATCGGCGATTTCCACTTCGTCAGCACCCAGGTTGTACACCACTTCGGCCCCGTCGATGGCGCCCGCAAGGCCGCCTTCGGTGACGCAGCCCGCATCCATCGCGCCCACGCGCGCGGCGGCGGTGTGAAGCACCATGAATTTGGATTTCGTGTTTTCGGCAAGTTTCATCGCCTGGCTCAGCACGGCGGCGCCGTCTGCCTCGGTCAAGGCACCCATGCCGATGATCACAACGGTGTTCATGTCCTTGGCCGGGCCGATGTCTTTTGCGGCGATCTCAACCAGGGCTGCGCGGTCATTTCCGACGTGCACGTAATCATAGGTCAGATCTGCGGGTTCGCCCACCAGGCCAATCGTGGCGCCGTTGATCCAGGCCTTGCGAATGCGTGCGTTCAGAACCGGCGCTTCTTCGCGCGGGTTGGTTCCGATCAGCTGGATCATCTGGGCGTTGTCGATATCTTCGATCGTGGCGGTGCCCAGATACCCTGCGCGGTTCGCGCCGGGCAGCTTGGCGCCATCGGTGCGGCATTCAACGCTGCCGCCCTGACCTTCGATAAGCTGTTTCAGCGCATAGGCTGCTTCGGTCGAGACCAGATCACCAACCAGGCCGGCAACCTTTTTGCCCTTCATCGCTGTCGCAACGGCGCCAAGCGCCTCGCCCCAGGTGGCAGGGCGCAGTTTTCCGTCAACCCGCACAAACGGCGTATCCAGCCGCTGGCGGCGCAGACCGTCCCAGACAAAACGCGTTTTGTCGGAAATCCATTCTTCGTTCACGCCGTCATGGTTGCGCGGTAGGATGCGTTTTACTTCGCGCCCTTTTGTGTCGACCCGAATGTTTGACCCAAGTGCGTCCATCACATCGATGGTTTCTGTCTTCGTCAGCTCCCACGGGCGGGCCGTGAAGGCGTAAGGCTTTGAGGTCAGCGCGCCAACCGGGCACAGATCAATGATGTTGCCCTGCAGGTTGCTGTCCAGCGTCTGGTTCAGATAGCTGGTGATTTCCGCGTCTTCCCCACGGCCGGTTTGGCCCATCTGGGTGATACCCGCCACTTCCGAGGTAAAGCGCACACAGCGGGTGCATGAAATGCAGCGTGTCATCTGGGTTGAAACAAGCGGGCCAAGGTTGATGTCATCTACCGCGCGCTTGGCTTCGGAAAACCGCGTGCCGGACAGGCCATAGGCCATCGCCTGATCCTGCAGGTCACATTCACCACCCTGATCGCAAATCGGGCAATCGAGCGGGTGGTTGATCAGCATGAATTCCATCACGCCTTCGCGGGCTTTCTTGACCATCGGGCTGTTGGTTTTCACAACAGGCGCCTGGCCTTCGGGGCCCGGGCGCAAGTCACGCACCTGCATGGCGCAGGAGGCGGCAGGCTTTGGCGGGCCGCCCACAACCTCGACAAGGCACATGCGGCAGTTACCGGCAATCGACAAACGCTCGTGATAACAGAAACGCGGAATTTCCACGCCCGCCTCTTCACAAGCCTGAATGAGGGTCATTGCCCCATCCACTTCGACTTCTGTGTCGTCAATGACGATCCTTTTGAGGTCGCTCATCACGGTCCCTTTTCTTCGCGCGGGGTCTGCCCCGCCTTGTCTTTTGGGCGCCTAGTGGCTTCGCATCAGCGAACCGGCTATGGTGCCCTTTTCAATCTCTGCACGGCCCGCCGCGCAGTAGCTTTCTTCATCCCCGGCAACCACGCCTTGCGCAGCCAGATAAGGCGCCGCAATTTCGCGAAACCGGGCTTGTTCTTCTTCACTGTTCACATAGGCCGCCAGTTCAGCGTTGCTGTAACCAAGGCCGCGCGCATAGCTGCGCAGGCTGAACATCTGGGTCAGCGCGTAAAATGTGCGCCGGCTGATGCTTGGGCAATTCACTTCGACCATATGCCCGACAGAGGCCGCCAAAAGCCGTTCGTGCACATATGAATCCGCGCGCAGGGCGCTGTAATCCGTGGCCATAGACGCCGACGCGGCCGAGGCCCCGATGGCAAGCCCCATCACTGTCGTGTGCAAGTTCATCATATCGCATCTCCTTTCATCTGAAAGGAGGGGGCCGTGATGCCCGTTGATATGCAATATCCGCGCGCGGCCCGCGGCGCGTTTGCGCCGTTTGCCATGCTGACAGGATATTGAAAAACTTGTGTCATCAATCAGTTACTCCGCCGCGACCGCAGAAGTGCGGCCCGCTTTAGTGGCTTTGATCCGGTCTTCGATTTCATCGCGGAAGTTGCGCACCAGGCCCTGAATGGGCCAGGCGGCCGCATCGCCCAGGGCGCAGATCGTGTGGCCCTCGACCTGTTTGGTCACGCTTAGCAGCATGTCGATCTCTTCGATCTCGGCCTCGCCCTTCACCAGACGATCCATGATCCGCATCATCCAGCCGGTGCCTTCACGGCACGGGGTGCACTGACCGCAGCTTTCATGCTTGTAGAATTTCGACAGGCGCCAGATCGCGCGGATAATATCGGTGGACTGATCCATCACGATCACCGCCGCCGTACCCAGGCTGGACCCCTTTTCGCGCAGGGCGTCGAAATCCATGATCGCATCGCGCATGTTTTCGCCGCGCACCATGGGCACCGACGACCCCCCCGGGATCACGGCTTTCAGGTTGTCCCATCCGCCGCGAATACCGCCGCAGTGTTTGTCGATCAGCTCTTCAAACGAAATCGACATCGCCTCTTCAACAACGCAGGGGTTGTTGACGTGGCCAGAGATCGCAAACAGCTTGGTGCCCGCATTGTTCGGGCGGCCAAAACCGGCAAACCATTCCGGCCCCCGGCGCAGGATCGTGGGCACAACGGCGATGCTTTCAACATTGTTCACGGTTGTCGGGCAGCCATAAAGGCCCGCCCCTGCCGGGAAGGGCGGCTTCATGCGTGGCATGCCCTTTTTACCTTCAAGGCTTTCCAGCAGCGCGGTTTCTTCACCGCAGATATAAGCGCCGGCGCCATGATGCAGGTACAGATCGAAATCCCACCCGGATTTCGCAGCGTTCTTGCCCAAAAGGCCGGCGTCATAACATTCATCGATCGCCGCCTGCAGGGCTTCGCGTTCGCGGATATATTCGCCACGGATGTAGATATAGCAAGCATGCGCGTTCATCGCGAAGGACGCGATCAGCGCCCCTTCGATCAGCGTATGCGGGTCATGGCGCATGACTTCGCGGTCTTTGCAGGTGCCCGGTTCGGATTCATCCGCATTGATCACCAGATAGGCCGGGCGCCCGTCGCTTTCCTTGGGCATGAAGGACCATTTCAGCCCGGTGGGGAAACCCGCACCGCCACGGCCGCGCAGGCCGGATGCTTTCATCTGGTCGATGATCCAGTCGCGGCCCTTTTTGATGATGCCGGCGGTTCCATCCCAATGGCCACGCGCCTTTGCGCCCGCAAGGGTGCGTTCGTGCATGCCGTAAAGGTTGGTAAAGATCCGGTCCTGGTCCTTCAGCATCTTGTTATCCTTCGTCATTCTGGCGCGCGCGCCAGATCCGGTATGTTGTGATCAGGGCCCAGGCGAAACCCGCCAGGGCGGCCAGATCGATCAGGGCGCGTGTCCGGTTGGACCACCCAAATTCGCTTCCGGCCCAGGTTGCACCAATCCAAAAGACACCCGTCACGGCGATGACCACGGCGGCCACCCTGCCCTGGCGCGTACGCATTTTTTCCTGATCGGTGCTCATCCTGTCCTTCATCTTTTAGTACACGTCGCCTTTTTTGACGCGCTTCGAAAACTCGGTTGTGCCGCCATCGGCAAGTGTTGCCGCCTGTGCCACCCAACCATCCCGCACAATGCGGCCTTTAAACTTCAAACGGCTGTCGACCCATTCGATCTGGGCGTCATCCCAGCCGGCGACCTGATCGAAATGATAAAAGCCCAGGTCGTTCAGCATTTTTTCCAGTGCCGGGCCGACGCCCTTCAACTGTTTCAGATCATCCGCTTTGCCGCCGCGCGGGGCGTCCAGCGTTTGTGGCTTTTCGCCCTCATCCGATGCCACTGGCGCTGTTGCGCCCTTCCTGGCGCTCGCCTCTTTTTGCGCGGGCGCGTCTTTGGGCGCCGAAGCGGGCTTTGGTGCCGCGCCCTTCTTGGGCGCGCCCGGTGCGCCGGCAGGTGCCTTTGCAACCTCGGCCGGTGCCGGGGTGGATTTCGCAGGCGCCACAGGCGCATCAGTTTCATCAGAACAAAAGACCTGACGCAGGATCAACGCGACGATAACCAGCAAAACAACGGCCAGGAACAGGGATGCCATGAACCCCATGCCAACGCGGGCCTCCAAAATCAGGAACCCGACAATGCCCAGCACCGTGGCGGTGATCCAGCAGATGCCTTTGCACGAAAAGATGCCGTCGCTGTTATCACTCATGGCTACAATCCCCGTCGCACCCGTTGGGGCCCATCGGCGCGCAGGTCATCAACGGGTTCCCCGCCGTCTGCCTTGCCATATGATCCACCCGGTTGTTCATGCGTTGTCAGCGTCCTAGTAGACGTCGCCTTTCTTTACTTTCCTGGAAAATTCGGTCTGGCCGCCTTCGGCCAGGATTTTCGCCTGTTCGATCCAGCCATCACGTTCAATGCGGCCCTTGAAGTTCAGGTTGTCGTCAACCCAGGCCGCTTCTTCAGCTGTCCATTTGGCGACCTGATCAAAGTGGTAGAACCCCAATTCATTCAGCGTCTGTTCCAGCTTGGGCCCAACGCCCTTCAACTGCTTCAGATCATCCGCGCCCGCCTTGCGCGGCCCTTTCAGGGACCGGGGCTTTTTCGCCTTGCCGGCAGCGGGGGCCGCGGCCGTTTTTTTGGCGGCGGGCTTTTTGGCGGCCGGCTTCTTTACGCCCTTTTTGCCCTGCCAGGGCGCTGTCAGGGGAACTTCGGTTCCATCAATGCGCTTGACGGTGTCGCCGATGTCATTTGCCAGCTGAACGCTTGCATTAAACTGTGTGCGGCCGCTTTCGTGGCTTTCCAGTGTCGTCAGCCCGGCAAGAGGTTCAGACGCATAGCGCCCGTTCTGCGGGCCGGGTGTCGGCACTTTTCCGTCCGACAATTCATCAAGGATCTGTTCAAACCCTTCAGGTGTCAGGTCTTCGTAGTAATCCTTACCAACCTGTGCCATCGGCGCGTTTGAACAGGATCCAAGGCATTCCACTTCTTCCCAGCTGAACCGCCCATCTGCGGAAAGTTCATGCGGGTTTTCGCAAATGCGTTTCTTGCAGACCGCCACCAGGTCGTCCGACCCCATGATCATGCAGGACGTGGTGCCGCAAATCTGGAAATGTGCAACTGCGCCAACTGGTTGCAGCTGGAACATAAAGTAGAAACTGGCCACTTCCAACGCGCGGATATAGGCCATGCCCAACATGTCGGCGACATGTTCAATCGCCGGTTTTGAAAGCCAGCCTTCCTGTTCCTGTGCACGCCACAAAAGCGGGATGATGGCCGATGCCTGGCGGCCTTCGGGGTATTTGGTGATCTGCGCTTCAGCCCAGGCCTGATTGGCGGCTGTGAAGGCAAAACTTTCCGGTTGTTCCGGATACAAACGGCGAAGCATTAGCGGTCAATCTCCCCAAACACGACATCCATCGAGCCGATGATCGCGGCCACATCGGCCAATTGGTGGCCCCCGGCGACGAAATCCATCGCCTGCAGGTGCAGATACCCCGGCGCGCGGATTTTGGCGCGGTAGGGTTTGTTTGATCCGTCCGACACCAGGAACACGCCAAATTCGCCCTTGGGCGCCTCGACGGCGGCGTAAACTTCGCCGGCCGGAACATGGAAGCCTTCGGTATAAAGCTTGAAGTGGTGGATCAGGCTTTCCATCGAGGTTTTCATGTCACCGCGCGCGGGTGGTGTCAGCTTGCCACGGGCCAGAACATCGCCCTGCCCTTCGGGTGCGCGAAGCTTTTCAATGGCTTGTTTGATGATGTGGGTCGACTGGCGCATTTCTTCCATGCGCACAAGATAGCGGTCATAGCAGTCGCCGTTCTTGCCCACGGGAATCTGGAACTCAAACTCATCATAACATTCGTAAGGTTGCGCGCGGCGCAGATCCCAGGCCATGCCGGACCCGCGCACCATCACACCGGAAAAGCCCCAATCAAGGGCATCCTGTTCGCTGATGACGCCAATGTCGGCGTTGCGTTGCTTGAAAATGCGGTTTTCGGTCAGCAGCCCGTCAATATCAGCCAGAACCGCCGGAAATTCATCGGCCCATGTGTCGATATCATCCAGCAATGCAGGCGGCAGATCCTGATGCACCCCACCGGGGCGGAAATAGTTTGCGTGAAGGCGTGCGCCACAGGCGCGTTCGTAAAACACCATCAGCTTTTCACGCTCTTCAAAGCCCCACAGCGGCGGGGTCAGTGCGCCCACATCCATGGCTTGCGTCGTGACGTTCAGAAGGTGGTTCAGCACCCGGCCAATTTCCGAATACAACACCCGGATCAGGCTGGCACGGCGCGGAACCTCGACCCCGGTCAGCTTTTCGATCGCCAGACACCAGGTGTGTTCCTGGTTCATCGGGGCCACGTAATCCAGCCGGTCAAAGTAAGGCAGGTTTTGCAGATACGTGCGGCTTTCCATCAGCTTTTCGGTGCCGCGGTGAAGCAGGCCGATATGCGGGTCAGCGCGTTCCACGATTTCGCCGTCAAGTTCCAGCACCATACGCAGCACGCCGTGTGCGGCCGGGTGCTGGGGCCCGAAGTTGATGTTGAAGTTGCGGATCTTCTGTTCGCCAGTCAGGGCATCATCGAACTTACCGTCCATCATTTCGCCCCCTCCTTTTCATCACCCGGCAGGATGTATTGCGCCCCTTCCCAGGGCGACATGAAATCAAACTGGCGGTAATCCTGTGTCAGCGAAACGGGTTCATAAACCACGCGCTTTTCGACTTCGTCATAGCGCACTTCGGTAAAACCTGTGGTGGGGAAATCCTTACGCAGCGGGTGGCCGCGAAATCCGTAGTCCGTCAGGATGCGGCGCAGGTCGTTATGGCCCGAAAAGATAATGCCGAACATGTCGAACACTTCGCGTTCAAACCAGTTCGCGCTGGGGTGGACCTCGATGATCGAGGGCACCATTTCATCTTCGCGGATCGCGCATTTTACCCGGATACGCTGGTTCTGGTACATCGACAGGAAGTGGTAAACCACATCAAAGCGGGCATCGCGCGTCGGGTAATCAACAGCCGTGATATCCACCAGTGAAGAGAACCGGCAGCTGCGGTCCGTTTTCAGGAAGTCTACGAACCCCGGCAGCCCGCGCGCAGGCACGGTGACGGTAAGTTCGTCAAAGGAAACCTCCCACGACAAAACACAATCGGAACGCTTTGCTTCGATCAGTGCGCCAAGTTCATTCAGTGCCTCTGACATGTCCCTACCTCACGATCGTGCCGGTGCGGCGGATTTTGCGTTGCAATTGCAGGATACCGTAAAGCAGCGCTTCGGCCGAAGGCGGGCAGCCCGGCACATAGACATCCACAGGCACCACGCGGTCACAGCCGCGCACCACCGAATAAGAATAGTGATAGTAACCGCCGCCATTGGCGCAGGACCCCATCGACAGCACATAACGCGGCTCTGGCATCTGGTCATAAACCTTGCGCAATGCAGGCGCCATTTTGTTGGTCAGTGTTCCGGCCACGATCATCAGGTCAGACTGGCGCGGGGATGCGCGCGGCGCTGTTCCATAGCGTTCCAGATCGTAGCGCGGCATAGAGGTGTGCATCATTTCAACCGCACAGCAGGCCAGGCCAAACGTCATCCAGTGCAGCGAACCTGTGCGCGCCCAGTTGATGATGTCATCGGTTGTGGTCAGCAGAAAGCCTTTGTCGGCCAGCTGATCGTTCAGCACCCGCGTGGCGACCTCCTGGTCGGCTCCGGCGGTGTTTGCTCCCGTCATCACTCCCATTCCAGGGCCCCCTTCTTCCATTCGTAGGCAAAGCCAATTGTCAGCACCGCCAGGAAGACCATCATCGACCAGAAACCGACCATGCCCACATCCTTGAAGGCCACGGCCCAGGGAAAGAGAAAGGCGATCTCAAGATCGAAGATGATGAAAAGGATCGACACCAGGTAAAATCGTACATCAAACTTCATGCGCGCATCGTCGAAGGCATTGAAACCGCATTCATACGCACTAAGTTTTTCAGGATCCGGGTGGCGGACGGCCAAAACAACAGCGGCGAGGATCAGAACAAGACCCAAAGCTATCGCGAGGCCGAGGAAAATCAGAATGGGGAGGTATTCCCGAAGAAGGTCTTCCACGTGTGCTCCTTTCACGCGGTCTGCCCGCATGCATTTCGCTCAAGGCGGTGTACCGCTGCGCTGCGGCAGGGTCAACAGAAGCACGGTCGCATTCAGGTAATGGAATGTGTGCGCCAGAAAGGTGCGTGAACCGCATTATTTCCTGTGTATACGGTTGTTTACAGGCTTTTCGCAGCCCGGCCGACTGTGGTCTGGAAACGACGAAAAACCACCCACCCCGTGCAATTTTTTCGGATCACCTTCTGCAAGGCTGCGCTGACAGAGGTTGTTTGATTCCACGCGCGCGCAAACTGGCGTCAGCTTTGGTGCTGTTCGGGCATTGAAAGCGCGACAATCGTGCTGGTGATCAGCATAAGAGCGGCAACCGGCGCCCAGATCATCCTTTCGATATGGCTGGGGGTTGCCAGGTTCATCAGAACGCTGACAGCACTAAAGGCTACGATCACCCAAATCGCCCAGCGTGCCACCCCGGAAAGGTGGGGAAACGCGACCTGCGCGCGGCTCAGAACAAACGCACCGAAAAAGCCAAGAAGGGCCGCCTGAAACACCGCCGTGATGCGCAGCCACATCGGAAAGACACCCGGGTACTGGCCGCCCATCGCGGCCTGCCCCCAGGGTGCGCCCAAGGCCAGCGCCAGTTGAAACAGAACCAATGTCAACGCCAGAATAGCAAACACAATTGCAGCAGGTCTATGCACAGCACCCTCATTTTTTCTATTCAAAACCGGCGTTAGTTTGCCCAGCTTTGCGTGCGCTTGTCAAAAAAGGCGCTGATCCCTTCGACGGCTTCGTCACTTTCCCAGCGCGTCACAAGAGCGTTTATCGACTGATCAATCACCTCGGGGGTGATCGGCGGCCCCATCAGGCGCGCCAGCGCCTTGGCTTCGGCCACCGCGCCGGGGGCGCAGTTCAGATAAGGGGCGATTTCGGCCTCGACGGCCGCGTCCAGTTCTTGCGCCGGCACTGCGCGCGCCAGAATGCCCAGTGTCACCGCCTCGTTCGCGTCAAACACCCGCGCCGACATGAAAACCCGGCGCGCCATCGCTTCGCCCATCCGGGCCAATACATAGGGCCCGATGGTGGCGGGGATCAGGCCAAGGCGGGTTTCGGTCAGGCCAAATTTCGCATGCCCCGCCCCGATCGCCACATCACACACGCAGGCCATGCCGATGCCCCCGCCAAAGGCCTGCCCCTGGATGCGCCCGATCAGGGGCTTTGGCATTTCATTCAGCGCATTCAGCATCATCGCCAGCTTGCGCGCCTCGGCCCCGCGTGTCGCGCTGTCAGCATCCATCTGTTCGCGCATCCAGCCCAGATCGCCGCCCGCGCAAAAACTTTTCCCCGCGCCGGTCAAAACCACCACGCGCACCGATGGGTCCGCGCCCAGCGCCCCGGCGGCGTCCGTCAGTTCGCCGATCATGCGGGCCGACATGGCGTTGTGCTTTTCGGCCCGGTCCAGTGTCAGCGTTGCAACACCGCGCGAGTCCGTTGTGATGGAGATCGTTTCATACATGCTTAACCCTTTTCACGCATTGCGCGCGCCATCTGCGCGGCATCGTCCAGCACGGCCCGGTCAAGCCCGGTTTCATAGCCCAGCGCCTGAAGGCGATCATGTACCGCCTCGGTCGCCACATTGCCCGCAGCGCCCGGCGCATAGGGGCAGCCCCCCAGCCCGCCGACAGCCGCATCAAACACGCGCACGCCGTGATCCAACGAGGCTTCTATATTGGCCAGCGCCCGGCCGGCCGTGTCATGGTAATGCCCGGCCAGCTGTCCGGCGGGCACAACGCCCAGAACCGCCTTCAACATCGCTGTGATGCTTTCAGGCGTGGCCTGCCCGATCGTATCGCCCAGGCTGATTTCATAGCAACCCATCGCCAGCAGCCGTTCAGCCACCTGCGCCACCTGCCCCGGGTCTGTCGCCCCGTCGTAGGGGCAATCGCTGACGCAGGAGATATAGCCGCGCACGGGAAGGCCCGCAGCCCTGGCAGCCACGGCCACAGGGGCGAACCTTTCCAGGCTTTCAGCAACAGAACAATTGATATTGGCCTGGCTGAACCCTTCGCTGGCCGAACCGAAAATCGCAATTTCGTCGGCGCGGGCCGCCAGGGCGCGTTCAAACCCCTTCATATTCGGGGTCAGCGCAGCGTAAGAAATGCCCGCCTGCCGCGTGATGCCGGCCAGAACCTCGGCGCTGTCGGCCATTTGGGGCACCCATTTTGGGCTGACAAAACTGGCAACCTCGATGCGGCTGAACCCGGCGCCTGACAGCAGATCCACCAAGGCGATCTTGTCGGCGGTGGGGATCAGGCGGGATTCGTTTTGCAGCCCGTCGCGCGGGCCCACTTCGAAGATTGTGACGGGATCAGGCATCGGGTGCCTCATAGAAATCTTTCAGATAAATTGCGGGTGGCCCATCTTGTTGCAGCGCGCGGCGAAAGGCCGGGCGCGCGCACAGGCGTTGGTAATAGGCATCCACCCCCGGCAGCAATGTGGCTGGCACAAAGCGGCGCGCGATCATCACCCCATACCCCACGTTCGTATCCACCGCGCTAAACCCGCTGGGCAAAAGGAAATCATGGCGGCTGACCACCCGGTCGATCACCTCAAGCACCTTTTCAAGGCGCCGGGCCTCCAGCCGCATGATCGTGGCAGATCGCATGCTGTCCTCGCGCAAAACAATGTGCTGTTGGGTCAGGATCGCCAGATGCTGGCCGATGGTTTCCGCAAAATGCAGCCATTCCAGAAATTCGGGCCGTTCGGAATTACCCGGCAGACGGCCAAGGCCGCATTCAGGGCGCGTTTCCACCAGATATTCGGCGATCGCCCCACTTTCAAACAACACCCGCCCGTCGATTTCCAGGGCTGGCACGCGGCCAGCGGGCGACAACGCCAGAAACGCGGCTGATCGCATGGATTTGTCAAAGAAATCCTTTAGCACCAGTTCATATTCAAGGCCCATTTCTTCCAGCAGCCAAAGCGTACGAAAAGAACGGGCCTGGCTGGCGTGATGCAATCTGATGGTCATTCGCTTTCCTCTTGCAGCCGGATCAGCGCGGCCCCTGCTTCGACCTGGCTGCCCTGTGTCACCAAAACCTCGGCCACGATACCATCGCGCACGGCAACCAGGGAATGTTCCATTTTCATCGCCTCCAGCACCGCCAGGCGATCCCCCTTTGCCACCGCCTGCCCGGCCGTGGCGAACACCGCCTTGAGCAGACCGGGCATTGGCGCCTCGATCACATTGCCCGCGCCGCCCGCATCACTTTCACGTGCCAACGGGTCGATGATATGAAAGCTCTGCCCGGCGCCGGTGAACACCGTGACCAGATCACCGGACCGCACCACATCGGGCGCGCGCTGCCCGTCCAGCAGCCAAAGGCCGCCTTTTTTCGTCGCCTGAACAGTCTGTTCATCCAGCACAACAAGATGGCGGTCTGCGGCTTGCGCCCGCACCACCGCCTCAAACGGGTCACCGTCATACGAAAGGTGCACAGAATGCTCTAGGGGTGCCCAAAGGCTGAACCCGGTTTCGGGCGCAGCCCTGTCATCCAGCAGACCGGCCGCCATCAGGGCCGCCACCGCACGCGCCTGCGCAAGGGGGGCATCAACCCCCACCAGCCCATCCAGATCGCGCCCGATCAGGCCCGTATCAACCTGCCCGGTGGCAAACCCAGCGTGGCGGGTCAGCGCCGTCAGGAACCCCAGATTGGTCACAGACCCGGCCACCTGAGTGCGCTCCAGGGCCGATGTCATTTGCTGCAAGGCCATCTGGCGGGTGGGGCCATGGGTGACAATCTTGGCGATCATCGGATCATAGAACGGGCTGATTGTATCGCCCGCGCGCACGCCGCTGTCAGCCCGCGCCCCATCCGGGAAATGCAGATGCGTCAACGTGCCGGTGGCGGGCAAAAAGCCTTTGGGCACATCTTCGGCGTAAAGGCGCGCCTCAAAGGCGTGCCCGGTGATCTTCAGGTCATCCTGACGCGCCGGCAAAACCTCGCCCGATGCGACCCGCAGCTGCCATTCCACCAGATCGACGCCGGTGATCGCCTCGGTCACAGGGTGTTCGACCTGAAGGCGCGTGTTCATTTCCATGAACCAGAACCGATCAGGCCTTAACCCGTCAGAACCATCCACGATGAATTCAACCGTGCCCGCCCCCTTGTAACCGATTGCCTGAGCCGCGCGCACGGCCGCCTGCCCCATGGCGCTGCGCATTTCTTCGGTCATGCCAGGTGCCGGGGCTTCTTCGATCACCTTCTGATGGCGGCGTTGCAGGGAACAATCACGCTCAAACAAATGCACCGCATGGGTGCCATCGCCAAACACCTGCACCTCAATATGGCGGGGGCTTTGCACAAACTTCTCGATCAGAACTGCATCATTGCCAAAGGCCGTGCGCGCTTCGCCCATGGCGCTGGTCAGGGCCTGTGTAAATTCATCGGGTGTTTCGACAAGGCGCATGCCCTTACCGCCGCCCCCCGCAACGGCCTTGATCAGCACCGGATACCCGATGGTATCGGCCGCACCCGCCAGATGTTCGGGGTCCTGATTGTCGCCGTGATAACCGGGCACCACAGGCACGCCGGCCTTTTCCATCAGCACCTTTGCCGCATCCTTCAACCCCATCGCGCGGATCGCATCCGCCGAAGGGCCAATAAAGGTCAGCCCGGCCGCTTCGACCTGATCCACAAACTCCGGGTTTTCGGAAAGAAAACCGTACCCCGGGTGGATTGCCTGCGCCCCGGTGGCCTGCGCGGCCGCGATGATCGCATCCGCGCGAAGGTAGCTGGCATTGGGTTGGGGGGGGCCGATATGCACCACCTCATCCGCCATTGCCACATGTTTGGAATCCGCATCCGCATCGGAATAGACGGCCACCGTGGACACCCCCATCCGGCGGGCGGTTTCCATGACCCGGCAGGCAATTTCACCGCGGTTGGCGATCAGGATTTTTTCAAACATTCATTCCTCCGAAGCCCCACAACGGGCTGTTTATTGAGGTCGGGAAAAACACAGGCGGCGCGCCATCTACGTCGTCACATCCTGAACAGGCCGAACTTCGTCGGCTCGATGGGGGCGTTCAGCGCGGCCGAAAGGGAAAGGAACAGCACCTCCCGCGATTTGCGCGGGTCAATGATCCCGTCATCCCACAGGCGGGCGCTGGCATAAAGCGGGTGGCTTTGACGCTCAAACATCTCGATCGTCGGGCGTTTGAACTCGGCCTCTTCCTCAGCCGACCAGCTGCCGCCCGCGCGCTCGATCCCATCGCGTTTGACGGTGGCCAGAACCCCCGCCGCCTGTTCGCCCCCCATGACCGAAATGCGGCTGTTGGGCCAGGACCACATGAAGCGCGGCTGATAGGCGCGCCCGGCCATGCCGTAGTTCCCCGCCCCGAAAGAGCCGCCAACAACCATGGTGATTTTCGGCACATTCGTGGTGGCAACGGCCGTGACCATCTTGGCCCCATGACGCGCGATGCCTTCGTTTTCGTATTTGCGCCCGACCATGAAGCCGGTGATGTTTTGTAAAAACACCAACGGGATATTGCGCTGACTGCACAGTTCGACGAAATGCGCACCCTTCTGGGCGGCTTCGGAAAACAGCACACCGTTATTGGCGATGATCCCGATGGGGCAACCTTTCAGGTGGGCAAACCCGGTGACCAGAGTTTCGCCAAAGCGCGGCTTGAATTCATCAAAGCGCGAGCCATCCACAATACGCGCGATCACCTCGCGGATGTCATAGGGCGTGCGCAGATCTGCAGGCACGACCCCCAGGATTTCCTCGGGGTCATAGGCGGGATCTTCGGGGGTTTGCCACCGCACGGTGCCGGGTTTTTCCCGGTTCAGGCTTTCCACAGCCTGGCGTGCCAGCGCCAGCGCGTGGGCGTCATCTTCGGCCAGGTAATCGGCGACCCCCGAAAGGCGCGTATGCACATCCCCCCCGCCCAGATCTTCGGCGCTGACAACCTCGCCCGTGGCGGCCTTTACCAGCGGCGGGCCAGCCAGAAAAATGGTGCCCTGTTCTTTTACAATGATGGTCACATCGCTCATCGCCGGCACATAGGCGCCACCGGCGGTGCAGGACCCCATAACCACGGCGATCTGGGGGATGCCCTTGGCGCTCATCCGGGCCTGATTGTAAAAAATCCGCCCGAAATGGTCGCGATCGGGGAACACCTCGTCCTGATTGGGCAGGTTGGCGCCACCACTGTCGACCAGATAGATGCAAGGCAGGTTGGATTCCTCGGCGATCTCCTGCGCGCGCAGGTGCTTCTTCACACTCATGGGGTAATAGGTGCCGCCTTTGACGGTGGCGTCGTTGCAGACGACCATAACCTCTTGCCCATGCACCTGCCCGATGCCTGCAATCACCCCGGCGCTTGGCGCGGCATCGCCATACATGCCATGCGCGGCAGTTGCCCCGATCTCCAGAAACGGGCTGCCCGGATCCAGCAGGTTTGCCACCCGGTGGCGCGGCAGCATCTTGCCACGCGACAGATGGCGTTCGCGCGAACGTTCCCCCCCGCCCAGCGCGGCGGCCGCGGCGGCCTGTTGCACGATGTCCAGCGCGTCAAGATGCCCATCGCGGTTGGCACGAAAGATTTCAGAGCTTGGGATGGCCTGGGATTGAAGTTTCATCACCCCATCGCCCCCATCATTTCGCGCCCGATCAACATGCGGCGGATTTCGCTTGTCCCCGCCCCGATTTCCATCAGTTTCGCATCACGGAAAATCCGTGAAACCGGCGTTTCATTCATGAACCCCATGCCGCCCATCGCCTGCACGGCCTGGTGCGAAACCTTCATCGCTTCTTCCGACGCATAAAGCACACAGGCGGCCGCATCCTGGCGTGTCACTTCGCCCCGGTCGCAGGCCTTGGCGACCTCATACACATAGGCGCGCGATGAATTCATCGCGGTGTACATGTCAGCAATTTTGCCCTGCATCAGCTGGAAATCCCCGATCGGGCGCCCAAACTGTTTGCGCTGCGCGAGATATGGCATCACCTCATCCAGGCAGGCGGCCATGATGCCGGTGCCAATGCCCGAAAGCACCACGCGTTCATAATCCAGGCCCGACATCAGAACGCGCACGCCCTTGCCTTCTTCGCCCAGCACGTTTTCAAACGGCACTTCCACGTCTTCGAAAATCAACTCGGCCGTGTTGGAGCCGCGCATGCCCAGCTTGTCAAAGTGGTTCGAGGTCGAAAACCCCTTCATGGTTTTTTCCACGATAAACGCCGTCATGCCCTTTGATCCGGCATCGGGGTCAGTTTTGGCATAGACCACCAGCGTGTCGGCATCCGGGCCATTGGTGATCCAGAACTTGGTGCCGTTCAGCGTGTAATACCCGTTCTTCTTTTCGGCCTTCAGCTTCATCGACACCACATCAGACCCCGCGCCCGCCTCGGACATCGCCAGCGCGCCGACGTGACTGCCAGAGACCAGACCGGGCAAATACTTGGCCTTTTGCTCGTCCGTTCCATTCAGCTTGATCTGATTGACGCAGAGGTTTGAATGCGCCCCGTAGGACAAGGAAACAGACGCCGAAGCGCGCGCGATTTCTTCCACCGCCACCGTGTGGGCCAGATAAGACATGCCAGCGCCGCCAAATTCTTCGCCCACGGTGATCCCCAACAGGCCCAGATCGCCCATTTCTTTCCACAGCTCGGCCGGGAAATCGTTTTTGGCGTCAATCTCGGCCGCCATCGGCTTTATCCGGTCCTGCGCGAAGCGATGCACCATATCGCGCAACGCATTCACATCCTCGCCCAGATCGAAATTCATGGTTGCGTTGAACATGGCCCCTCCGGCAGATTTATTGAACGTGTGTTCATTTAATACGGCAAAGCGGTGAGTCGCGTCAAGCGGGGGAGTTTCTTATGGGGTGGCGAGGCTCAGGGCTTCCTGCGCGCAAGCGCCCGCCAAACGTGAAAGGCGGGCGGACAAAGGGCGGTCGACCTTTCTTTTGTACTTGCCGCGCCATTCAATTGGCCCCTCTCCCTGCTCCAATGACACGTCGGAAAACCTGTTTGCGTCCGTATGAGCCACAACCTCATTGCGGTACGCGCGAAGTTGACTAATCAGGGCAACCGCCTCCTCTTCAGGTATGCCGGTTGCACTGGCGGCGCGCTTCAAAAGCCTATTGTGCACCTCGCGCAGCTCGGCGTTATCCGCGATCTGCTCATTTCCCTCCCCGAGACCGAACACGGTCATCATCGCCATTACGCCAGAGTCAACCAACGCATCACAGATCAACCCAATTTCGACCAGGTCAATCCCCCCTACATTTGGAGTACCTGTATCAGGATTGTGTTTCGAAAAGATCTTTTTATGGCGTTTTTCCAATTTGACCGCCAGATCGAAACTACGCGCAGCTTTCTCAAACGCGTCATGCCACAGTAGAAATCGCATTTGGCTACGCATGCTCATCCTGCCTGAAACACCCGGCTGACTTCGGCGCGGATGATCCTTGCGATCAGGGCGCAATCCTGAAGGCTGAAGGTCAGCGGCAGGCGCATATCCAGCACCGATTTCAACACGTGGTCGGTGCGCGCAAGCACCGGGGTTTGGGCATAACGCCAGCTGTCATAGCGCGAGGTAAAGCCCACGGGCTCGGCCCCGCCGAACCACTTCAGCTCAACCCCCCGGTCGGCGCAGCGCGCAACCACCTGCGCAATGTCATCTTCGCCCCAGCCTGCCAGCAGAAACTGAAATGACGAGGCAACGAATTCCTCCGCCTCGGGGCGGGAAATCAGCGTCAGGCCGGGGGTGTCGCCCAGCCCCTTTTCAACAGCGCGATACCTTTCGTTCCAGGCCGCACAGCGCGCATCCAGCCCGGCCAGCTGCGGGCGCAGAATTGCGGCGCGCAGATTGTCCATCCGGCCCGAAATATTGGGGGTGACGTATTTCACATCCTCAAAAGCGCCGGGCGGGGGGGCGGCGCGGTGCCTGTCATAAAGCATGTAGCTGCCCGAAAGGATGATCGCGCGTGCCATCAGTGTGGGGTCATCCGAAATCAGCAGCCCCCCTTCGCCTGAATTCATATGTTTGTACGTCTGGGTGGAATAGGCAGCCATGGCCCCATGCCGGCCCGACAAAACACCGTTCCAGCGCGCGCCCATCGTATGTGCGCAATCTTCGATCACCCGCACACCGGCGCCATCACAGATCGCCATCAGGCCGTCCATGTCGCAAATGTGCCCGCGCATATGGCTTAAAAGCAGCACTTCGCCCTGCCCGGCAGCGATCTTTTGCGCCAGATCCTCCAGATCAATCACCAGATCTTCGGTCACTTCGACAAACACAGGCACCGCCCCTAGCGAGGCGATCGCCCCGGGCACCGGCGCCAGGGTAAACGCGTTGGTCAACACCTTGTCGCCCGGGCCAACGCCCATCGCCCGCAACGCCGTGGCGATAGCATAGCCCCCCGATGCCACCGCCAGGCAGAATTTCGCCCCCATCGCGCCCGCAAACTCCTCTTCCAGAAGCGCGGTTTGAGACACTTCGCCTTCCACCACATTATAGCGGTGCAGGCGCCCGTGGCGCATAACCTGATTTGCGGCCTCTATCCCGGCTTCGGGAATAGGCTCCTGCTGGGTGAAACTGCCAGTGAATCGTTCTTCCATGGGCGCGACTTTGCGGGCCAGAACCGCCAAGGTCAATGTCGCAAGGCCACCAGAAATCTGTCGCAAACCAACGGCACATCCGGTTCGCAACGCGCGACGATCAATCATGGGAAGACCTGCGGCCAGATATGTGCATGGCCTGAACTGGTGCGATATCCCGGCGCATGTACGTGCACAAAGTGAACTGAACCTGCTTGACCTGATTGGCGTGGGGATCGGCGGGGCAACAACGCGCGCATCCCAGATCACACGCTCTTTTTCACACGCGCAACTGGGCGGGGCGCTGCCGATGCTTTTTGATGGCCGGGGGGCATCGCCCGCCGGGCTGGCCCTGGCCGGGGCGGCCACGATCGACGCATTGGATGGGCATGACGGCTACAACCCCGCAAAAGGGCACATTGGTTGCGCGGTGTTTGCGGCGGCGATGGCCTTTGCGCTGGACCGCGCCAATATGGATGGCCCGGAATTCCTGACCGCCATCATCCTTGGCTATGAACTTGGCGCGCGCCTTGCCACGGCCCTGCATGCCACCGTGCCTGACTACCACACATCCGGCGCATGGGTTGCGGTGGCCTGCGCAGCACTGGGGGCGCGCGCGCTGAAACTGGATCACACGGCCACGCGCCATGCCCTGGGCATCGCGGAATATCATGGCCCGCGCAGCCAGATGATGCGCTGCATCGACCACCCGACCATGGTCAAAGACGGATCAGGCTGGGGCGCAATGGCGGGTGTATCGGCGGCCTATCTGGCGCAGGCGGGGTTTACCGGCGCCCCTGCCCTGACTGTGGAACAGGCCCCGCAATACTGGGCCGATCTGGGGGATCGCTGGAAAACCTGCGAACAATATTACAAGCCCTACCCGGTTTGCCGCTGGGCGCAGGCCCCGATCGAAGGGGTTTTAACGCTGCGGCGCCAGAATGGGGCCTGCGCGCAGGATGTTGCGCGCATTGAGGTTGAAACCTTCCACGAAAGTGTGCGCCTGGATATGCGCGAACCCACCGGCACGGATGGCGCGCAATATTCAACGTCTTTTCCCTGTGCAGTGGCGATGGCGCGCGGGCAGGTCACCGCAGCAGACATTTCTGATGACGCGCTACAGGACCCTGAAATACTGCGTTTGTCGCGTTCAATGGTCATGATGGAAAGCGATCGCGCCAACGCCGCCTTCCCCCAAACGCGCCTTGCGCGGGTGCGGCTGGTTCTGCACAACGGCAACATTTTGCAGGGCGATTGGCTAGAGCCGCGCTGGGACGCCACAGCCCCCCCCAGCGAAGAAGAGCTTCGCGCCAAGTTTCATGCCCTTGCGACGCCAGTCGCAGGGGGCGAAACCACAAAGCGGATAGAAGCCGCAATTCACAACCTTGCCACAGACGGCCTTGCGCCGCTGGTGGCCTTGATTTGTCAGCCGATCAGCGCCTGAACCACGCGTTCCAGCCCATCATAATCGTCCAGCAGACCTTCAGGTTTCAGCGCCTCTACCGCGCGTTTTTGCGGGCCAAAGGTCACCAGCACCGATGGCACCCCCGCCGCGCGCGCGGTTTCACGGTCTGTCACCGTGTCCCCCACCAAAAGTGACCGCGCCCGATCACCCCCGGCCTGTTCAACGGCGGCAAAAAACGGGGCCGGGTCGGGTTTGCGAACCGGCAGCGTATCCGCCCCGATCAACGACGCAAACAGCCCGCGCACGCCAAGGCGCGTCATCAGGGTTTCGGCCAGACCTTCGGGTTTGTTTGTGCAAATACCCACGGCATATCCGGCACCACGCAGCCTTTCGACGGCCGCAACCGCGCCGGGGTACAGAAAACTGTGGCGGTCGATATCGGCACCATAGGCTTGCAGAAGGTAGGGAAATTCCCGGTCCACCTCGGCCTCGCCGCCCGTGCCCAGCCGTTCAAACCCTAGCCGAAGCATCGCGCGCCCACCGCGAAAGGCCGTGGCCTGATCACGCGCGGGATCAAGCAAGTCACCGTGCCCCAGACGCTGGAAACAGGCGTTTGCAGCTGCGATCAGGTCTGCGGATGTGTCAGCCAGCGTTCCGTCCAGATCAAAAATAACCGTTCGCATATCCACCCCTTCGGCATGTTCCCGCCCAGAGATGTAACCTGGCGAAAACAGATTTGATACCTTCTACCCTTGCGGGTCTCCCCCCAAGGGGTAAAACGGAGGCGAGCAAAAGAAAAGAGCGGGACATGGCAACAGCCCTTATCATTCTGGCCGCGGGCCAGGGCACACGAATGAATTCTGAACGGCCCAAAGTCATGCATGAACTGGGGGGCGCGCCCCTGTTCGCCCATGCCCTGGCTGCCGGGGCATCACTTAGCCCAGAGCAGACCGTTTTGGTGGCAGGCCATGGGGCCCAAGCGGTGGCCGGCGCGGCCCGCGCGCTTGACCCTGACATCACCGTGGTCACCCAGGAGGAACAGCTTGGCACCGCACATGCGGTTGCACAGGCGCGCGACGCGCTGTCCGGGTTCCAGGGCGACGCCATCGTTCTTTACGGCGACACCCCCTTCATTCGCCCCGAAACACTGGAGGCAATGGCAAGCGCGCGTGCAGGCGGCGCGGATGTGGTTGTTCTGGGATTTCAGGCCGCAGACCCGGGGCGATACGGGCGCCTTGTCATGCAGGGTGACGCGCTTGACAGGATCGTGGAATTTAAAGATGCGACAGTTGAAGAACGCGCCATATCCCTTTGTAACAGCGGTGTTATATGCGCCGATGCAGGCCTGTTATTTGACCTGATTTCGAATGTCGGAAACGAAAATGCTTCGGGCGAATATTACCTGACGGATGTTGTCGCCATCGCGCGCAGCCGCGCCCTGAAGGCAAGTGTCGTCACCTGTGACGAGGCCGAAACGCTGGGCATCAACACCCGCGCTGAACTTGCGGCTGCAGAAGCCTCTTTTCAGGCGGGCGCGCGCAGTGCGGCAATGGAAAACGGCGTGACACTGATGGCCCCGGAAACGGTTTTCTTTTCGTTTGATACGATGATCGGGCGGGACGCCGTGATCGAACCAAACGTCTTTTTTGGGCCCGGAGTCACCATTGAAAACGGCGCGCGTATCCGCGCCTTTTCCCACCTGGAAGGCGCGCATGTGTCAACCGGCGCCATCGCAGGCCCCTACGCACGTCTGCGCCCGGGGGCCGAGCTTTCCAACAACGCGCGGGTCGGCAATTTTGTTGAGATCAAGAACGCGCAAGTTGGCGAAGGTGCAAAGGTCAACCACCTGACCTATGTCGGCGACGCCACGGTTGGGGAAAGCGCCAATATCGGCGCAGGCACGATCACCTGCAATTATGATGGCGTATCAAAACACCACACGCATATCGGCGCGCGGGCGTTTATCGGGTCAAACACCATGCTTGTCGCCCCTGTTTCGGTGGGCGACGAGGCGATGACAGCCACAGGTACGGTTGTCACCGCAAACGTGCCGGATGGCGCTATGGCTGTCGGGCGGGCAAAAATGGAAATTAAGCCAGGGCTTGCCATTAAACTTTTTAAGAAGCTGCGATCTGCCAAGGCAAATCGCCAAAAGAACATTTCAAAGGACTGATTACATGTGTGGCATTGTTGGCGTTCTGGGAGACCACGAAGTCGCCCCGATTATTACAGAGGCCCTGAAACGGCTGGAATACCGTGGCTATGACAGCGCCGGGATCGCGACCATTGATGGCGCGGGCAAACTGGAACGGCGCCGCGCAGTGGGCAAGCTGATGAACCTGTCTGACCTACTGGTGCACGACCCGTTACCGGGCAAAGCAGGCATTGGCCACACCCGCTGGGCCACGCATGGGGCGCCGACAACAGAAAACGCGCACCCCCACCGCGCAGGCGCGGTCAGCGTTGTACACAACGGAATCATCGAAAATTTCCGCGAGCTGCGCGCAGAAATGGCCGCAGACGGGTTGCAGTTTGAAACCGAAACAGACACCGAAACTGTCGCCCTTCTGACCCAAAGCTTTTTGGGGAAAGGCATGTCCCCCAAAGATGCGGTTTCGGCCACACTGAAGCGGCTGGATGGGGCGTTTGCGCTGTGCTTTTTGTTTGATGGCGAAGGCGATCTTTTGATCGCCGCGCGCAAGGGGTCACCTTTGGCCATCGGGCACGGAGACGGGGAAATGTTTGTCGGCTCTGACGCCATCGCCCTGGCCCCGATGACAGATGAAATCACCTATCTGGAAGAAGGCGACTGGGCCGTAATTACCCGCGCAGGCGCCACCATTTTTGATGCGGCGGGCGCATTGGCAAACCGCCCTGTCAAAACGATCAAGGTTGACGCCGCGCGGATTGAAAAATCCGGTTACAAGCACTTCATGGCCAAGGAAATTGCCGAACAACCCATGGTCACCGGCGAGGTTCTGAATGCCTATCTGACACCGGACGGCAAGGGCATTTCAATGGATCTGCCCGGCGTCGATTTCGCCAAGGTGGCCCGGTTAAACCTGGTTGCCTGTGGCACCGCCTATTACGCCTGCCTGACGGCGAAATACTGGTTTGAACATTACGCGCGCCTGCCGGTCGATATCGATGTGGCATCGGAGTTTCGCTATCGCGAACCCCCCTTCACCCCCGGCACGGTTTCGGTGTTTGTAAGCCAGTCCGGCGAAACGGCCGATACCCTGGCGGCCCTGCGCTATTCACGCGACAAAAGCGATACGATCGTCAGCCTGGTGAATGTCGCCGAAAGCTCGATCGCGCGGGAAAGTGACGTGGCCATTCAGATCCACGCCGGAATAGAGGTTTCCGTTGCTTCGACCAAAGCGTTCACCTGCCAGCTGACAACCTTTGCCATCCTGGCGTTGAAGGCAGCGCATGCACGTGGGCATCTGGATGATGAAGCCCTGGGCGCACGTCTGGATGACCTTCGCAAACTTCCCGGTCTTTTAAGCCATGCGCTGAGTGTCGACAGCTCTGTCAAAAAAGCCGCCCGAAAACTTTCCGAAGCCCGCGATGTGCTGTTTCTGGGGCGCGGTCAGATGTTTCCTCTGGCCCTGGAAGGCGCGCTTAAACTGAAAGAAATCAGTTATATACACGCCGAAGGTTATGCATCCGGGGAGTTGAAGCACGGCCCCATTGCCCTGGTCGACAAACATACGCCAACCGTTGTCATGGCGCCCCATGACGCGCTGTTTGACAAGACCGTTTCGAACATGCAGGAGGTGATGGCGCGCGGCGGCAAGGTCTTGCTGATCTCGGATGCCCGCGCGGCAAGTGAGGCGGGCGATGGTGTTTGGCAAACCCTGACAATGCCCGAGGCCCCGGTGCTGATCCAACCCATTCTTTACGCGCTGCCCGCCCAGCTGCTGGCCTATCACACCGCGATTGCCAAAGGCACGGATGTGGACCAGCCGCGCAACCTGGCAAAATCCGTGACGGTGGAATAGCGCCATGGCCAAACAGTTTGACCAGATCAGTGACAGCCACCGTGAATTCATCCAATCCCAGCATATCTTTTTTGCAGGCAGCGCCGCCCCACAAGGCCGCGTAAACATCTCGCCCAAGGGAATGGATTGCCTGCGCGTGCTGGGAAAAAACCGGATTTTGTGGCTGAACTATACCGGCAGTGGAAATGAAACGGCCGGGCATTTGAAGCTGGCCAACCGGATGACCCTGATGTGGTGTTCGTTTGAAACCCGCCCGATGATCATGCGCGCCTATGGCAGTGCGCGCACGGTTCATCCGCGTGATGAAGACTGGGCAGAGCTGGCCGGCCATTTCGCCACCCCCCAGGGCGCGCGCCAGATTTACGATATGACCGTGGATATGGTTCAGACATCCTGTGGATACGCGGTGCCGTTTTTTGATTATGCCGGTGAACGCGACACCCTGCAAAAGTGGACAGACGATCGCGGCGCGGATGGCATCCCCGCCTATTGGGAAGAAAAGAACCAGGAAACGATTGATGGCCTGCCCACCGGCATATTGGGTGATGGCGCATGACCCCCGATCAGGCCCTTGAAGCGCTGAAATCGCTTGCCGAACCGGGCCGGGCAGAAGGTGCGGCCGCCTATCACAAGGTAGAGCGCGAATACCTGGGGGTATCGAACCCGTCGATCAATGATCTGACAAAACAGTGGCGTCAGGTTCTGAGTGTTCAGGAACGCGTATCGTTGGCCGATGCCCTTTGGAAAACCAACATTTACGAAGCCCGCCTTGCGGCTGCCAAACTGTTAACGCAGGCACGCATCCGCCCGGATGACGGGGTTTGGGAGCTTATTAAATCCTGGGTGCCGGATTTTGACAGCTGGGCGATCGCGGATCACGTTTGCATGGCCGGGCAAAAACGCCTGCTGGCCGATCCTGCCCGGATTGATGACATCGAGGCCTGGACAACATCGCAACATATGTGGACCCGGCGGGCGGCCTTGGTCATCACCCTGCCCTGGACCAAGCAAAACCATCCCAAGCCGCTGGATTTGGAAATTCGCACCCGTGTCCTGGGCTGGGCCGCAGGTTATGTGGACGACCGCGCGTGGTTCATCCAGAAAGCCGTGGCCTGGTGGGTGCGCGACCTTTCCAAACACGACCCGGCGCGCGCGGCTGCGTTTCTGGATGAATATGGCGCGCAGCTAAAGAATTTCGCGCGCAAGGAAGCATCGAAATACCTGCCTTAGCCTATGCGCGCATGGTCCGCAAAACCCGCGTTTCAGCCGGGAAGCGGCAGCCATTTAAACCCGCTTTCCCCGGTTTTCAAAAAAACGATCAGAACCGCGCAAATCGCCAGCCCCCCATAGGCCCAAAGGCTTGCGCCAAACCATGCGTTCGGGTCGCGAAACCCCAGAAAAATCGCCCAGTTTGATGCCAGGTTCACCGTCAGGTGAAGCAGGATCGCCGGCAGGATTGATCCGCCCGACAGCCTGTAGGCCGCCCCGATGATCACGGCGTAGAACAAGCAATGCACCGCAAACAGGTGCAGGGATATCTGCGCATGAGGGGAATCGATGGTCCACAACGGCAGATGCCAGATCAGCCACACCACCCCCACCAGAAGCGAGGCTTCCAACCAGCCAAAGCGCGTATTCAGATGTTCCTGCATCACGCCGCGCCAGCCAAGCTCTTCGCCCAAAGGCCCAAGCACCAGGTTGAAGGCCACCATGGCCACGAACATGCCCACGCCAAGCGGCATCGCGTCCTGCGGGTTGAAGGGGCGCAAAATCAACAGCAGCACAAGGGGTGCAAGGACCAGCACCCAGGCTTCGACCGGCACCGTTGAAACCCGCACCATCCGGCCCAGCAACCCCGCCAGATCGCCCTGCCGGAAACTCAGGATCAGCGCTGCCAGCGACGGGCCCCACACCATGACCAGCCAGAAGGGCAGCCCGGTCAGGGTTTCGGGTGATTTCGCCCCGGGGATGAAATAAACGCAGGCAAACCCGGCAAGCGAGATGGCGAAGGTCAGGGTAAGGAAAGGAAGAATTGTCATTTCTCGGATCCTATTTCATTAAATTTATCTATGATTTTATCAAGTTGCGCTGGGTTCTTCAGAAGTGGCGCCAGCGCAGAAAGGGCCGTAGCCGCAAAACCGGCCGCCTGCGACTGGCCCCAATCCCCCAGGCAAACACGCCGGTTGATATGCGCATTGACGGTCAAAAACAGGTCGGCCAGGTGGCCGGGGTCTGTGCCGTCTTTCACGTCAGTTTCAAGTTTTTCGCTTAAGACCGGGCTAAGGTGTTCGGCTATGGCGCGATCCAACCCTGACAGATAAGCCCGCTTTTCCGCGTCTGTTTTCAACGCCGTCACAATACCCGGATCTTGCCCCAGATGCCCCGACCCCGCCGACAGCAGGGTCTGGATGGGGGGCGACGCGGCGGCCTTCAGCAGCTCTGCCAGGCCCGCGACCTCGGCAACAATGATCGCATCCAATATCGCGCCCTTATTGGCGAAATGGTGGTACAGGCCCCCGCGCGAGATTGCGCAGGCTTTGCGGATATCCTCCATCTCGGTGGTGGCAAAGCCGTGTTGGTGAAACAGCGCGGACGCGTGTTTCAGGATGTCAGCGCGGCGCTGTTGTTGTGTGAGTCTCTGTCGCATGGGGCGACTCTTACCGACATGTGTCGGTAACGTCAACAGCCGCAAAAAATCCGGCCCCGCCAACCGTGCCCTTACCCTGTCTGGTCGCTGAAAATCCGGCCCTAGTGTGCGCGCAATTCGCGCCGCATGATTTTGCCGGTCGCTGTCATCGGCATCTCGGCAATCTGTTCTACCATGCGCGGCGCCACGTGGGGGCTGATCTTGTCGCGCACCCGCTGCACCAACGCGCCTTCAAGTTCCGCCAGCTGCGCGCCTTCGCGCAACACCACAAAGGCCTTCACGGCCTCGGTGCGCACAGGGTCCGGCACGCCCACCACTGCGGCCATCACCACATCCGGATGGCCTGTCAGGCAGTTTTCAATCTCGCTGGGCCCAATCCTGTACCCTGACGATGTGATCACATCATCATCACGACTGGCGAAGGTGAAATAGCCATCTTCGTCGCGCACCGCCAGATCCCCCGTGCGCATCCAGTCTCCGATAAATTTTTCAGCCGTCTTTTCAGGCAGGTTCCAATACCGCAGGAACATCACCGGATCGGGCCGCCGGACTGCGATTTCACCCATTTCGCCGGGCGCGCATTCCCGCCCTGCCGAGTCAATCACCGCCACATCGTGGCCCGGCACAGCCTGCCCCATGGACCCCGGGCGCACCTGCATCAGCCCGGCACAGGATGCCAGCACAAGGTTACATTCCGTCTGCCCGTAGATTTCGTTCACCGGGGCGCCCAGCGTGGTTTGCGCCCAGTCCAGAAGATCAGCGCCCAGGCTTTCCCCCCCGGACCCGATCGAGCGCACATCGACCCCCTGTGGCACCCGCGCCTGACGCATCAGTTTCAGCGCCGTGGGGGGCAGGAAAAGGTTGCGCACCTTATGTCGTTCGATCAGCCCATAGGCGAAATCGGGGTCAAATTTGCGCATCCGGTGACTGACCAGCGGCACACCGTAAAACAGGCAGGGCATGGCCATATCCATCAACCCGCCGATCCAGGCCCAATCGGCCGGGGTCCAGCCCACATCGCCCGGCTGGGGGAACTGTTCGTGATGCGTTTCCATCGACGTCAAATGCCCCAGAAGAAAGCGCTGCGCGTGCAAAACCCCCTTTGGCGGGCCGGTGGTGCCCGAGGTGTAGATCATCACCGCGGGGTCTTCGGCCAGCGTGTTTTCTGGCTGCAGCTGATCACTGGCCGCATCTATTTCTGCCCGGAAATCGCGCACGGGGCTGGCGCCGCCATCGGTGCAGTAAACTTGCGCCAAATCGGGAAGGTCGGCGCGCAGGGATTGCACTTTTTCCAGGTTCGCCCCATCCGTCACAACCACTTTGGCCCCGCTGTCAGACAGGCGGTAGGCCAGGGCGTCCGGCCCGAAAAGCGTGAACAGCGGCAAGACGACAGCGCCCAGTTTATAGGCCGCGAAATGGGTGATCAGAACCTCGGGCCCCTGCCCCAGGAACACGGCAATCCTGTCGCCCTTGACCACACCGCGTGCGCGAAAAGAATTTGCCAGCCTGTCAGACGCCTGTTTCAGCTGCCCATAGGTCCATTCCTGTGCCTGCCCGGTCTGGGCCACATGGATCAAGGCAACGCGCGCGGGATTGTGCGCCGCCCAGCTGTCGCAGCACCGTTCGGCAATGTTGAAATGTTCGGGGATATTCCAGCGAAAGGCTGCCCGCGTGGCCGCCCAGTCGCCCCAGGTCGTGATCAGGTTTCGTGCCATGATTTACCGCTTGTAAACTTTCAATTCATGAAGGCCTGTCAGGCTTAACCCCAACAAGCGCAGGGCGGCCAGGGATATCCTGCTGCCCGCCCCTTCAGGCCCTGAAATCGGGATCAGGTCAACCAGAACTGTTTCACCTGTCTCAACCGAAATGGCCCGCCCCGGGGTGGCCGCCGTTACCAGCGGGGTTTCCAGCCAAAACCCGGCCTGCGCCGGGTTTCCCAATGCGGCGACTGTGCGCCCCAAAAGAGTCTGCGCCGTCATTGCACCGGCGGTGTCTGCCGCGGCAATACGTTGTGCGCCAGAGGTGGTATCAAAATCTTCAACCGTGCGGGCATTGGCAGGGGGCGCCAGCCCCCCCGCACCCGGGCGCGGTTTGGGCCGCAAAACATCCTGCACGCCATCCTGCCCGCCCCCCGGCGCAGCGGTGGTTTTTTCGCCCCCCAGCCAGGGCAGCGCACTGCACCCGGCCAAAGAGGCGCATAAAATACACAGGATGGCAAATCGCGTCATGACCTCACGTTAGGCCTAAACACAGATGTTTTACAACGCCCCCAAAAGCCTTGCTAAGGCGGGATCGCGCGCATAGGTTTCCGCCATGACACAAGCGCCTCTCATCGACCCATTCCAACGCGCGGTAAACTACCTGCGCCTGTCCGTCACCGACCGTTGCGATTTTCGCTGCACCTATTGCATGACGGAAGACATGTCTTTCCTGCCGAAACGGGAATTGCTGACATTGGAGGAGCTGGACCGCATGTGCACCGCCTTTATCGGGCTGGGTGTGGAAAAGCTGCGCATCACGGGCGGGGAGCCTTTGGTGCGCAAGGGGATCATGACCTTTTTTCAGGGCATGACACGCCACCTTGAATCCGGTGCTTTGAAGGAACTGACGCTGACGACAAACGGGTCGCAGCTTGAACGGTTCGCAACAGATCTGGTGGCTGCCGGCGTGCGCCGGGTGAATATTTCACTGGATACGCTGGATCCGGAAAAATTTGCGCGCATCACGCGCTGGGGCCGGCTGGATCAGGTGATGCGCGGCGTTGATGCCGCTTTGGCCGCCGGGCTGCGGGTGAAGATCAACGCGGTCGCGCTGAAGAACTTCAATGACGAAGAGCTTTTTCACCTGACCGAATGGTGCGCCCAGCGGGATATGGATCTGACCTTTATCGAGGTCATGCCGATGGGCGACATGGGCGAAGAAGACCGGATTGACCAATACTGGCCCCTGACCGATCTGCGCGACCAGTTGGCAGCGCGCTACACGCTCAGTGAGCTGTCCGAACGTTCTGGCGGGCCGGCCCGCTATGTCAGGCTGGAAGAAACCGGCCAGAAGGTTGGCTTCATCACACCGCTGACGCATAATTTCTGTGAAAGCTGCAACCGCGTGCGCATGACGTGCACGGGCGAACTGTACATGTGCCTTGGTCAGGAAGATCAGGCTGACCTTAAGGTGCCCCTGCGCGAACATCCGGATGACAACGGCCCGCTGATTGCCGCCATCCGGGCCGCCATTTCGCACAAACCCAAGGGCCATGATTTTGACTATTCGCGCCAGCGTGCGGACGGCCAGACATTGCGCCACATGAGCCATACGGGCGGCTGATCCGCCCCCCCCCGCTATCGACACGTTCGCCCCGGATCGCTACGCTTCTGATGAAATCTGCACATCAGAGCGAGCCTTTTTATGAACCAACATCCCGTCTGGCCTTTTGTTGACGCCCAGCAGCCCCGTTTTCACGCACTTTCCGATGCGGTCTGGGCGGTGCCGGAAACCTGTTATGGCGAATATAAATCGGCCGCCCTTCATATCGAAGAGATGACGCATCAGGGGTTTCGCGTAACGCCAAACATTGCCGACATTCCCACCGCCTTTGTCGGGGAATGGGGCGAAGGTGGCCCGGTGATTGCCTTCCTGGGTGAATATGATGCGCTGGCCGCGCTGTCACAGGCCGCAGATGTGGCAGAAATTCAGCCCCTGGAAGACGGCGCAAATGGCCACGGCTGCGGCCACAATATGTTGGGATCCGCCGCCATGCTGGCCGCGACGGCGGTGCGTGACTGGCTGCGCGAAACCGGCACAAAGGGCCGTGTCCGTTACTATGGGTGCCCCGCCGAAGAGGGCGGCAGCGCAAAGACGTTCATGGCAAAGGCGGGCGTTTTTGACGATGTTGATGTTGCCATCACCTGGCACCCGGCGGCCATTGCCAACGTCATGCGATCCAGTTCACTGGCGGCGGCGCGCGTTGATTTCACCTTCACGGGCCGGGCCAGCCATGCAGCCGCATCCCCCCATCTGGGGCGATCAGCGCTGGACGCGGTAGAGCTGATGAATGTTGGTGTGAATTACCTGCGCGAACATATGTCTGATCAGGCCCGCATTCATTATGCATATCTTGATGCGGGCGGGATCAGCCCGAATGTGGTGCAGGCCACGTCTAAGGTGCGTTATGTGATCCGCGAGCCGCGCACACGCGAAATGACCGCGCTGATCGAGCGGGTGAAAAAGGTGGCCGAGGGGGCCGCCCTGATGACGGAAACCACCGTCGAGGCCCGCCTGGTGACGGTGGCCTCTGAGCTGGTGCCGAACGGCCCGCTGATCGACGCGATGCAAAAGAACCTGGACCGCCTTGGCCCGCCCCCTTTCAACGCTGACGACATCAGCTATGGCGCGAAAATGCAGGCCACCTTGAGCGAAGATGATATTGCCGCAAGCTACGCCATGGCCGGTTTCAGCAAGACAGAAGATAAGGTGCTGGCCGATTTCCTGGTGCCCTCCAGCGCAGCGGTCGTTGACCTGCCGGGGTCAACCGATGTGGGCGATGTCAGCTGGGTGGTGCCAACGGTTCAGATGTGGGGGGCGAATTACGCCATCGGCACGCCGTTTCACACCTGGCAGATGGTGGCGCAGGGCAAATCCGGCCCGGCCATCAAAGGCATGACCCATGCCGCCCAGATCATGGCGGCAACCGGGGTGGATGTTATTCTGGACGCTGGACTGCGCGCGGCGGCCAAAGCCGACCTTGCCGCGCGCGTCGGCCCCCAGGGGTATGTCTGCCCGCTGCCCGACGGGGCAACACCGCCAATCGAAGAAATGGCCGGAAAGGCCTGAGATGTGCGGCCGGGTTCCCGGCCGCGCCCCCCCGTTTGCCCAAACCCTGATCAGGCGGCCGGCATGCGGCTTTCGATGATTTCCGCCCACCAGCTGCAGCCCGCCGGGATGGCATCATCGTCGAAATTGTATTCCGGGTGGTGCACCATGGCCGTGTCACCGTTGCCAACCAGGATATAGGCGCCCGGACGGGCCTCCAGCATATAAGCGAAATCTTCGCCGCCCATGATCGGGGGAACCTCCATCGTTTCCTTGCCGGTGACCTTTTTCGCCACGTCTGCGGCAAATTCTGTCTGCGCTTCGCTGTTCACCATCACCGGGTAACCGCGCTGGAAATCCACCGTCGCCGTTGCGCCAAAGGCTTCGGCCGTTGCGACCGCCAGTTTCTTAAGGTTCTTTTCGGCCAGATCACGCACGCCCGCATCATGGCTGCGCACGGTGCCCTTCAGCATCACATGCTGGGGGATCACATTGTGGGCCTCGCTTTCCGTGCGAAATGCGCAGGTTGAAACCACCACCGGGTGCAAGGGGTCAACATTGCGGCTGGCGATGGATTGCAGCGCTATCACGATGTGGCTGGCAACCAGAGTTGTATCGATCGTTGAATGCGGTTTTGCGGCATGCCCGCCCTTGCCTTCGACATTGATCACAAACTGATCCGCCGCCGCGAAAAAGGCGCCCGGGCGGATTGCGAATTCGCCCAAAGGCAGCCCGGGCATGTTGTGCATGCCATAGACTTCCTGAATGCCGAAACGGTCCATCATCCCATCGTCGACCATTTCCTTGCCGCCGCCGCCGCCTTCTTCGGCCGGCTGGAAGATCACCACGCAAGTCCCATCAAAATTTCGCGTTTCCGCCAGGTATTTGGCCGCGCCCAGCAACATCGCCGTATGACCATCATGGCCGCAGGCGTGCATTTTGCCTTCGGTCTTTGAGGCATATTCCAGCCCCGTCGCCTCGTGTATCGGCAGGGCATCCATATCGGCGCGCAGCCCGATAACCTTACCAGAGGTGTTGGTTTTCCCGTGGATCACGCCCACGACCCCGGTGCGCCCGATGCCGGTTGCAATGTCATCGCAGCCAAATTCCTTCAGCCGTTCCTCGACCATCGCCGAGGTGCGATGCGTATCAAACAAAAGTTCCGGGTTTTCATGCATATCCCGGCGCCATTCGGTGATTTCCGACTGAAGTTCGGCAAAACGGTTCTTGATCGGCATCTCTTATTCTCCTGTAAGGTGGTCAACCAGTCGGTGCATAAAGGCCTCGCCCGCCTCAAACTGGGAAATCGCGATGAATTCATTAGGCTGATGGGCCTGTTCAATATTGCCAGGGCCGCAGATCACGGCTGAATAGCCGCCTTCCTGAAACTGCCCGGCCTCGGTCGCATAGCTGACAACATGTTCGCCGTTGTCCCCGGTCAGGCGGCGCACCAATGCTTCGGCGGGCCCGTTTTCTTCGGGTTGCAGGCCCGGAACGTTAAACCGTTCTGTCGTATCAATGCGCGCTTCGGGGTGAACCGCGCGCATTTCGGCCTCGATCTCGGCAACCTTTTGCACGTAACGCGCTTTCCAGTCTTCGACATTTTCACCGGGCACACAGCGAAAGCCCATGATGAATTTGCAGTCCCGTGCGGTGATGTTTTCGGCGGTGCCGCCGGTGATTGTGCCCACATGGGCGGTTGTCCAGGGCGGATCGAACATCGCCGCAACGGCCGAGTGGTCGGAATACATGCTGCGCGCGTTTTCCTGGTTGGCCCAGTCGATCAGCCGCGCGGCCTCCATCACAGCATTCACCCCGGTGTGCATCAGCGAGGAATGAACCTCAAAACCGCGCACATGGGTTTCAATACCAATGCCACCCTTGTGGCCGTTGACGGCTTTCATCATCGACGGCTCGCCAATGATCGCACCGCTGGCGCGCGGCAAGGCGCCGGCCATTTCCGCAATCATACGCGGTGCACCGGCGCAGCCCACTTCTTCGTCATAAGACAGGGCAATTTGCAGGGGTTTTTTAACGCCCCGTTTCAACGCCAGGGGCACCGCCGCCAGCGCAAGGGCGTCAAACCCCTTCATGTCGCAGGTGCCCCGCCCGTAAAGGCGCCCGTCTTTTTCCACAACACTGAAAGGGTCGCTATCCCAGGCCTGGCCATCAACGGGCACAACATCGGTGTGCCCGGACAAAACCACGCCGCCTTCGACTTCGGGGCCGACATTGGCGTAAAGGTTCGCCTTGTTGCCTTCGTCATTGTAAACCCGGTGTGCCCGCACACCATAGCTGGCCAGGTAGTCTTCGACCCAGTCCACCAATTCCAGATTGGATTCACGACTGACGGTCGGAAATGACACCAGTTTTTCCAGAATTTCACGCGCGCTCATATCCCGGCCCATAGAAGCCCTCCCTGATGATCGTGCAAGCGTGCCCATTTCCCAAGCACCGGGTCAACCCTGTCCGGGTGGTAATTTTTATTACTTGGTCAATTAAGATGTTGCCGCAAACATTTTTCGTGCTAACAATTTCACCTAGCTGGGTGCGGCAACGACTGCGCCGGTAAAAAAAACAAGAAAAAGAACCGCTTGGGAGAATCTATATGCCCGATGGGGCGCAGCCTGTCCTGGATGTCCGGGATCTTAATACTGTTTTTAAAACACGCTCGGGCGAGGTTCACGCGGTGAATCACGTCAGCTTCAACCTGAAAAAGGGGGAGCTGTTGGGCCTTGTGGGCGAAAGTGGTTCGGGCAAATCGGTCGCGATGATGTCGCTGATCGGCCTGGTCCCATCCCCCCCTGCCGAGGTACGCCACGGCGAGGTTTTGTTCGGTGGGCGCGACCTGCTGAAGGTTGATCCGGGCACGCTGCGCGATATTCGCGGGGCGCGCATTGGTTTCGTATTTCAGGACCCCATGACATCACTGAACCCGGTTTTCACCGTTGGTTTTCAGTTGATGGAGCCGCTGCGCCGCCACATGGGTATGAACAAGAAAGACGCCCGCGTGCGCGCCGCCGAGCTGCTGGAACTTGTCGGCATCCCGGATGCTGCCCAGCGTCTGAAGGACTTTCCCCACCAGTTTTCCGGCGGCATGCGCCAGCGGGTGATGATTGCCATTGCCCTGGCCTGCGACCCCGAAGTTCTTATTGCGGATGAGCCGACCACGGCACTGGACGTAACAATCCAGGCGCAGATTCTTGAGCTGGTGAAAGAGCTGCGCCAGAAACTGGGCATGGCCATTGTCTGGATCACCCATGATCTGGGCGTGATCGCGGGCATCGCGGACCGCGTTATGGTGATGTATGGCGGCCAGGTTGTTGAAGAAGCGCCTGTGCGCGACCTGTTCAAGAACCCTCAGCATCCTTACACCTCCGCCCTGCTGGAAACGATCCCGCATGTGCGCGGGGAACGCGCCGAACGCCTGCAGGTGATCGAAGGGCAGCCCCCGATTTTGGGCGCAAAGCCCACCGCCTGCCCTTTCCGCCACCGCTGTGGCTATGCATTTGAGCGTTGCAGCAATGAAAACCCCACGCGTCAGGTGATTGGCGAAGGCCACGATGTCGCGTGTTTCTGGGATATGGCAAAAGCTGAGGCCCGCAATGTTTGACAGTGCTGCGCGAAAACTTGTTGAGGTAAAGAACCTCAAGATGCACTTTCCCATCTTTGCCGGCGTGCTGCGCCGCCGGGTGGGCGAGGTTAAGGCCGTTGACGGCGTATCCTTTGATATTTTCGAGGGTGAAACCCTGGGGCTTGTCGGGGAAAGCGGATGTGGAAAATCCACCTGCGGCCGTGCGATTTTGCGCCTTTATGACCTGACCGAAGGGTCGGTCAAAATTGACGGCGCCGAAATCGCGCAGACCGAACAGGCCAAGTTGCGCAAAATGCGCCCGACGATGCAGATGGTGTTTCAGGACCCGCAGGCATCGCTTAACCCGCGCATGCGTGTTTCGGCGATTGTGGGCGAACCGCTGGACGAACACACCAACATGACCAAGGCCGAAAAACTGGCACGTGTTCACGAACTGATGGATGCTGTTGGCCTGAGCCGCGATTTCGCCAACCGTTTCCCGCATGAATTTTCTGGGGGTCAGCGCCAGCGGATTGGCATCGCACGGGCCCTGGCACTGAACCCAAAATTCATCGTCTGTGACGAACCGATCGCGGCGCTGGATGTTTCCATCCAGGCGCAGGTGGTAAACCTGCTGGAAGATTTGCAGAAAAAATTCGGCCTGACCTATCTTTTCATCAGCCACGATCTTTCCATGGTGCGCCATATCGCAGACCGGGTGGCCGTGATGTATCTGGGTAAGGTGGTCGAGGTTGCACCGCGCGACGCACTTTATAGCGCGCCGTACCACCCCTATACCAAGGCCCTTCTTTCGGCTGTGCCCGAACCTGACCCGGATTTTTCAACCGAGTCGCGCGTGATCCTGCAAGGCGACGTTCCATCGCCTTCGAACCCACCGAAAGGCTGTAATTTCTGTACCCGTTGCCCTGACGTGTCCGACAGGTGCCGCCAAACAGAACCCGAATACCAGGAAGTGAGGCCCGGCCATTTCGCCGCCTGCCACCACCTGAACGCAACAAATTACGAGACTGCCGCACAAACGGCAGCGAATGAGGAACAGAGCGTCCAACAAGGAGAGAAGAAATGAAGCTAAGAACAGCCCTGCTTGGTGCAGCCGCTGCTTTCGCCCTGTCGCCCATGGCGGCACAGGCTGAACGCGGATCGGATGGCCATCTGAATATTATCTATTGGCAAGCTGCCTCGATCATGAACCCCTTCCTGTCCGGTGGTACCAAGGACACCGAGGCCGCATCGATGGTCATCGAGCCGCTGGCCCGCTACGACGAAAACGGCAACATGGTGCCCTGGCTGGTGAACGAAATCCCAACCGTGGCCAATGGCGGCATCAGCGAAGACCTGACATCGATCACCTGGAAGCTGACACCGGGTATCAAATGGTCCGACGGCACTGACTTCACCGCGGCAGACGTGGTGTTCACAGCCAACTACTGCATGGACCCCGAAGGCGGTTGCCAGCAGGAAACCAAATTCTCGGACGTGACAAACGTCGAAGCGCTGGACGATCTGACGGTCAAAGTGACCTTCGGCAAGCCAAAGCCCTTCCCCTATGGCCCGTTTGTTGGTGTTGAAAGCCCCATCATCCAGGCTGCGCAGTTCGCAAACTGCATGGGCGCAAGTGCACCAAACTGTACTGCTGAAAACTTTGGCCCGCACGGCACAGGCGCTTTCCGCGTGACCGAGTTCAAAGCAAACGACGTGATCTCGCTGGAAGCAAACCCCTTCTACCGCGACGCATCCAAGCCGGCATTCGCAACAGTGACCTTCAAAGGTGGCGGTGATGCTGCTTCGGCTGCACGTGCGGTTCTGGAAACAGGCGAATTTGACTACGCCTGGAACCTGCAGATCGACCCGACGATCCTGACCCAGATGGCTGGCGGCGGCAAAGGCACGGTTGTGTCTTCCTTCGGCACCTCGGTTGAACGTCTGATGGTCAACCTGACCAACCCGGATTCTGCACTGGGCGACGCGCGCTCGACGCTGGAAGGTGGCCCACACCCCTTCCTGACAGATCCAATCGTGCGCACCGCACTGAGCGTTGCGATTGACCGCAACCTTCTGGCTGAAGTTGGCTATGGCGCCGCAGGTAAACCAACCTGTAACGTTCTGCCAGCACCGGCAATCTATGCGTCAACTGCAAACGATGGCTGCCTTGTGCAGGATATCGCAGCAGCCAACGCAATGCTGGACGAAGCAGGCTGGGCCCGCGGTTCTGATGGCATCCGTGCCAAAGACGGTGTGCGCCTTTCGATCCTCTACCAGACATCCACCAACGCCGTCCGTCAGGACACACAGGCACTGGTGAAACAGTGGTGGGGCGAAATCGGTGTTGAAACAGAACTGAAGAACATCGACGCCGGTGTATTCTTTGGTGGCGACCAGTCTTCGCCTGACACCTACCAGAAGCTTTATGCAGACATCGAGATGTACACCAACAACTTCGCTGGTACCGATCCCGAAGCTTACATGAACAGCTGGACATGTGGTGAAATCCCATCGCCGTCGAACAACTGGCTTGGCTCCAACATGCCGCGCTACTGTAACCCGGCATATGATGCGCTGGCCGCTGAAATGGGCAAAACATCGGCACTTGAAGATCGTGCACGTCTGGCAAAAGCCATGAACGATCTGCTGATGCAGGAAGGCGCGATGATCGCACTGATCCACCGTGGCGACGTTTCAGCACATTCCAACACGCTGGCAGGGGTCAAGATGAACTCCTGGGACAGCGAACTTTGGAACATTGCTGACTGGACCCGTCAGTAAACCAAACAAGGTCGCCCCGCGTCACTGCGGGGCGGCCACTTCTCCCCTCCCCGAGACTACTGAACCGAGATTCCTAATATGCTGAACTACACCATCAGAAGGCTTATGTTCACCATCCCGGTGCTTCTGTTCATCAGTTTCATCATCTTTTTGCTGTTGGATCTTGCCCCCAACGACCCCACCGGCAACCTGCCGATGACGATCCCGCCAGAGGTGCGCGAAAAGATCCGCGAAAGCCTGGGTTTGGGCCAGCCCATGCACATCCGCTATTTCAAATGGTGTGTGCAGTTCTTTGTGAACGAGCCGCTTAACATCATCGATCAGTGGTTCAACACCTGCACCTGGGGCTGCGAAGACCGCCTTCGCGTGCAAAGCTGGGCCACCCGCAGCCCGGTTGTTGATCTGATCGTCGAACGCATGCCCCAAACACTCTGGGTTGTCGGCATGTCTTATGTGGTGGGCATCCTGATCGCGGTGCCAATCGGCGTGATCTCGGCCTATCGGCAGTACAGCTGGTTTGACCAGGCAGGTACCTTCATTTCGATGGTCGGCTTTTCAGTGCCCACATTCTTCACCGGCGTTCTGCTGATCGTGATTTTTTCGGTGATGATCCCGTCGGACAGCATGTTCTGGTTCCCGTCGATCTATGACACCACCCATAAGGTCACAGACTGGGCCAGCTTTGGCTTCCAGATCAGGCAAATGGCGATGCCCGTCTTTGTGCTGGCCCTGTATAATGCCGCGCAAATCAGCCGCTTCATGCGGGCCTCTATGCTGGACAACCTGAACATGGATTATGTGCGCACCGCGCGCGCCAAGGGGCTGAAAGAACGCACCGTTCTGCTGGTGCATGTGCTGCGCAATTCGCTTATCCCGGTGATCACGGTCATCGCGCTGGGGGTTCCCCAGGTGTTTGGCGGCGCCATCATCACCGAACAGGTGTTTAAGGTAAACGGCCTGGGCCAGCTGCTGATCATCGGCATTCAGGGGGCTGATATCCCCCTGGTGCAAACCCTGACCTTCATCTTCGCCGTGCTGATCGTTCTGTTCAACCTGATCGCCGACGTCCTTTATGGCATTCTTGATCCGAGGATCCGCTATGACTGATACCACCGTGACCAAAACCCGCCCGGACCGGTCACAATGGGCCGATGTCTGGGACCAGTTCAAAACCCACCGCGGTGCTGTTTTGGGCATGGCCTTTTTTATCTTCGTCTGCCTGATGGTGATGCTGGGGCCATGGCTGTGGCACATTGACCCCAATTACATCGACATCCGCGCCAAAAACCAGGGGCCCGGCTTTGCCCACCCCATGGGCACGGATCAGCTGGGGCGCGATACCTTTGCACAGGTTCTGGCCGGCGGGCGCGTGTCACTGCTGGTTGGGGTTGTTGCCATGCTTTTGTCGCTGCTGCTGGGCACTGCCATCGGGGTGATTGCAGGCTATTTCAAGAAACTCGACAGCGCGCTCATGCGCCTGACAGATCTGTTTCTTGCCCTGCCCCTGCTGCCGCTTCTTCTGGTTATCATCATGCTTTGGCGCGATCCTTTGCGCGCCGCTTTCGGGCCGGAAACCGGGATTTTCCTGCTGATCGTTTTCGTCATCGGCATTACCAGCTGGATGCAAACCGCCCGGATCGTGCGCGGCGATGTGCTGGCGCTGAAAGAACAGGAATTCGTGCTGGCCGCCCGCTCTATCGGCACCCCGGCCTGGCGGATGATTTTGCGCCACATCCTGCCCAACGTCCTGTCACCCATCATGGTGTCCGCCACACTTGGCATCGCAAGCGCGATCATCACAGAAAGCGCGCTGTCCTTCCTGGGGCTCGGGTTCCCGTCGGATTTCCCCACCTGGGGGCGGCTTCTGTATGATTCCACCAACTTCATGACCCTCAGCCCGGAGCGGGTGATCTGGCCAGGTCTGGCGATCTCGCTGACCGTGCTTAGCGTAAACTATATCGGCGACGGGCTGCGCGACGCGCTGGATCCACGCATTCGCGGACGCTAAGCGCCCGCCCCTTCTTCTTGGCAAAAATACCTCCGCCGGAGGCACCGTGCCACTCGAAAGAGTGGCGCGGTTTTCTTATTTCCCAACCGATTTTCGAATGCGGCGCACCATCAGCCAGACCAGCAGAACAACCGGCACTGTCAGGGCCGCTGTCAGCTGGCCCTTGGTCAGCCCGGCGATTTCGGCCATCGGGTAGGCAAGATAGGTTGCCAGGTTCACTGCGTAATAGCTGATCGCCACCACACTCAACCCTTCCACGGTTTCCTGCAGGCGCAGCTGTAAATCGGCGCGCCGGTCCATGCTTTCCAACAGCTTTTGGTTCTGCGCAGAGCGCGCAACATCCACACGGGTGCGCAGCAGATCACCGGCGCGCATCGCGCGTTCGGCCATGCTGGAAAGCTGGCGTTCGGCGGATTTCACCGTGCGCATCGCCGGGTCAAAGCGGCGCATCATGAATTCGGCAAAGGTCTGGCGCCCGTCAAAGCGTTCTTCGCGCAGCACATCGATGCGCTGGTTCACGATCGCCTCATAGGCGCCCGTCGCGCCAAATCGAAATGACGTCAGCGCCATCAGGTTTTCCAGCTCTCCCGAGATTGACAAAAGTGCCTTCAGGGTCGCCTCGGGGGCGCCATCGCCGGTTCCCATATCCCCCACCAGGCCGGACAGTTCTATATCAATTTCGCCCAGACGCCCCTGAATATTGCGCGCGCGCGCCAGCCCCAGCATGGACATCGACTTGTAGGTTTCGATCTCGGATATCCGTTGCACGATGCGCCCGATGCGGCGCGCGCTGATGTCTTCCTGCGCGAAGATGGCAAAGCGCATATGCCCGGCCGGATCTATGCGAAAGTCGCCCGCGACCACGGCCGCCTTGTCCAGAACATGGGTGGCGGCCAGGCTTTCCGGCACGAACCAGTCGTCAATGCGTGCGCGCATTTCATCCAGGCTTGGCTGCACCTCAACCCGGATCAGGGCGGACGTCACGCGCACACCGGGGGCATTGTTCAGCCAGTCATCAGGAAAGACGGCAAACATCGCCGGGTCAAAGGGGCGCGCGGCATTGCCTTCGCCAAAGACGGTGTAGGTCACAAATTCGGTGTGGCATTCCCATTTAAGGTGATGGCGTCCGATTTGCCCGAAATAATGCGTCGCGTCAGGCTGTGGGTGCGCAGCACCGAACCGGTCCAGCAGCGACACCAGATGGGCCAGATCCGCACCCCGGTCACGCCCGACGGCATTGTCCGGGCGTTTAACGGCAAGAAAGGCGGCAAAACACGGCGCGCTCAGCGCCGGAAAGGGCCGGGCGTGCAGTTCGTTGGCCAATGCGTAACGAAGGTCATGATCTTCAATCGGGGGCATGTCGCGCTCCTTCTTACTTATGTCTTTCAGGCTAAACACCCGGCTGGTGAACGCAAGCCCGCCAATTGCGACATCCCATCGCGTTGTGGGGTTAGCCGATCTGAGCCCGGACCAGTTGGGTGAAATCATCACCGCGGGCCTCGAAATCCGCGTATTGGTCAAAACTTGCGGCAGCCGGGGCCAGCAATACGGTGTCACCCGAAACGGCCTCGCATACGGCGCGGGCCACGGCCTGTTCCATTGTGTCGCAGATCTCATAGGGGGTGGTGCCAAGTTGCAGGGCAAATTCACGCGCGCTATGGCCGATCAGATAGGCCTTGGAGACATGGTGAAGATGGGCGCTCAGGGCCTCGATGCCCCCATCCTTGCCCAGCCCCCCGGCGATCCAGCGCACCTGATCAAATGCCTGAAGGGCGGCTGCCGCACTGTCGACATTTGTGGCCTTTGAGTCATTTACGTATGTCACGCCATCGGCCTCGCCCACAATCTGGCTGCGATGGGGAAGCCCGGCAAAACTGTGAAGGGCCTGTTCAATGATCCGGGGCGCCAGCCCCAGGCTGCGCGCCACCGCATAGGCAGCGCAGGCGTTCTGGTGGTTATGCACCCCCGGCAACCCCTTGATCGGCCTTAGATCAATTGATGCCACCTGCCGCCCTTTGCGGTATTCCGCCAGGTGCCCCTTGCGGGTGAACACCAGCCAGCCGGGGCCGGTCAGTTTGCGCGCAACGGAAACACGGATCACGCGATCATCGGTGGCACCTTCTGACAGCTGGCCGGCCAGAAAGGCGCCTTCCGGTTCATCCACACCAATCACCGCGCGATCTGGCCCGCCTTCGGCGAACAGGCGCCGTTTGGCGGCAAAATAGCCGCCCATGCCGGCGTGACGATCCAGATGATCAGGCGAAAGATTGGTGAAAACCGCGATGTCCGGGGTCAGGGCGCGCGCCAGTTCTGTCTGATAGCTGGAAAGCTCCAGCACAATCACCTCGCCGTCGCCGGCCGGGTCAAGATCCAGAACACCACGCCCGATATTGCCCGCCAGCTGCACGGGTTTGCCCGCAACCTCAAGTATATGGTGGATCAGCGCCGAGGTGGTGGATTTCCCGTTAGAGCCGGTTACGGCCACCACACGGGGGGTCACTTCGAAATTGTCCCATTCGGGTGTGGCGAAAGAATGGAAAAACAGGCCAATGTCATTGTCCACCGGCACGCCGGCATCCAGCGCGCGGGTGATCAGTTTGTTGGGCTGCGGGTACAAATGCGGGATGCCGGGGGATACGATCAGGGCATCGACCCCGTCCCAGGCATTTGCGCGTGTCAGATCGTGCAGATCAAGCCCCTGGGCGGTCGCGTTTTCACGCGCCTCGGGGCTGTCATCCCAGCACAGTGCACTGGCACCGCCGGCAACCAGTGCCCTGGCTGTCGCAAGGCCCGACCGGCCCAGCCCCAGAACCGCAACCTTGCGGCCGTCATATCCACGTACCGGAATCAAGGCTGCACGCGCGTCATCTGACCGTGGCGGCCTTTACACCAACAACGCCCCTTCGGCCCGCAAGGTAACCACACACCCATCACCGCACCTTCAGTGTGGCAAGGCCCACCAGCGCCAGGATCAGGGAAATGATCCAGAAGCGGATCACGATCTGAGGCTCTGCCCAGCCGCGTTTTTCAAAATGGTGGTGTATCGGGGCCATCAGGAACACGCGTTTTCCGGTGCGTTTGAAGTAAAGAACCTGAATGATAACCGACAGCGCCTCGACCACAAACAACCCGCCAACAATGGCCAGTACGATTTCGTGCTTAATGGCAACCGCAATGGCCCCCAAGGCGCCCCCCAGGGCCAGAGACCCGGTATCGCCCATGAAAACAGCCGCAGGTGGCGCGTTGTACCACAAGAATCCAAGCCCTCCGCCGATCAGCCCGGCGGTGAAGACAAAAATCTCGCCAGTGCCGGGGACATAGTGAACATCCAGATATTCGGTGAAGTCGACCCGGCCGACGGCATAAGCGATCACGCCCAGTGTACCGGCCGCGATCATCACCGGCATGATGGCCAGCCCGTCCAGACCATCCGTCAGGTTGACCGCATTGGCGGCCCCGACGATGACGATCATCGCGAAGGGAACGAAGAAATAGCCAAGGTTGATCAGCGTGTCTTTGAACACCGGCAGGGCCAGTTTGAACGCCAGGGCATCCGGGTGGTAACTGGCCGCCCAGAACCCCGCGACCGCGGCGATGAAAAGGCCGATCCCAAACCGGATTTTGCCCGAAACGCCCTTGGCGTTATTCTGGCTAACCTTTTGAAAGTCATCCACAAAGCCGATCATCCCAAAGGACATCGTTACAAATAGGGTCATCCAGATATAGGGGTTATCCAGCCGCGCCCAAAGAAGGGTCGACACCAGCAGGGCGCCAAGGATCAGCACGCCGCCCATCGTGGGTGTGCCCACCTTGGTTTCCAGGTGGCTTTCAGGCCCGTCATCGCGGATCGGCTGCCCGTATTTCTGGCGCCGGCGCAACAGGTTGATCAGCGGGCGCCCAAACAGGAACCCAAAGATCAGCGCCGTGAAGAAGGCCCCGCCGGCGCGGAAAGTGATGTAGCGGAACAGGTTGAACACATCCCCGCCATCAGAAAACCCGGTGAGCCAATACAACATTTATTCATTTCCTCGTTTGTCCAGCCCAAGCGGATGGCCCAATTTCCGGATCGCGTCAACAACCAGGCTGACGTGGGACCCTTTTGACCCCTTCACCAACACAACATCACCCGCATCTATTACAGCATGTGCCCGGGCGGCCATCTGGGGTGCGCTGTCATACCATTCGCCCTGCTGGTCCGCTGTCAGGCGGTCCCACAAGGCGTGCATGCGCGTGCCGACACAATGCACCACATCTGCTTTTTGGAGCCACGTCAGATCGCCCAGCTGGGCGTGAAGCGTTTTCTCATCTGCCCCAAGCTCCAGCATATCGCCCAGTATGGCGATGCGCCGTCCCTTTTCGACACGGCCCACGCCGTTGACCGGGTCGATGGCTGTCAGAACTTCCAATGCGGCCGCCATTGATGCGGGGTTTGCGTTAAACGCGTCATCTATCAGGGTCAGCGATAATTCTTCGACCGCGTCCAGCACGATGGTTTCGCGGGTTCCACGCCCGGCGGGCGGCTGCCACAAGGCCACATCGCGCGCCGCCAGCGTAACATCGGCCCCCAGCGCCTGTACCACCGCCAGCGCCCCCAGCGCATTCGATGCAAAGTGGCGCCCTGGCGAGGCAATTTTGAAAAGATGCGTCTGGCCGGCAATCTCGGCCTGCACGATGGTCGCCTCGCCCGTGAGCTGAACATGGCTAAGATGCGCCGTGTTCGCATCCTGCGCGCCAAAGGTTATCACGCCCGCGCCCCCGGCGGCTGCGATCATCAGGCCAGAGGTGGGCAAATCGCCGTTGATCACCGCCGTGCCGCCCGGCTGCAGCCCTTGGAAAATGGCGGCTTTTTCGCGCGCGATCCCTTCGATGTTGTCAAAAGCCTCAAGATGCGCGGCGGCGACGGTGGTGATCATCGCCACATGCGGGCGCGCAAGGCGTGCCAGCGGGGCAATTTCGCCCGGATGGTTCATGCCGATTTCGATAATCGCAAATTCGGTGTCTTGTGGCATGCGTGCCAGCGTCAGTGGAACACCCCAGTGGTTGTTATAACTTGCCTCGGCCGCGTGCACACGGCCCTGCCCCTGCAAAACAGCGCGCAACATTTCCTTGGTAGAGGTCTTGCCGACAGACCCGGTGACAGCCACCACCCGCGCCATGGTGCGTGCGCGCGCCGCGCGGCCCAATGCGCCAAGCGCCGCCAGCACATCCGGCACGATCAGCAGCGGCGCATCGTTAGATACGCCCTGGGGCACATGCGAAACCAGCGCCGCACTGGCGCCTTTTTCCAGCGCCTGCGCCACGAAGTCATGCCCGTCACGCAGATCCTGAAGGGCGACAAACAGGTCACCAGGCTGGATTGTGCGCGTATCTATGGACACGCCCGTGGCGGCCCAGTTTCCCTGAAGCCTGCCCCCTGTGGCGGCTGCGGCTTGTTGTGCCGTCCAAAGGGTCATGCCAGGCGCCCTTCCAGTGCGGCCACCGCCACGCTGGCCTGTTCCACATCATCAAAGGGCAGGATGTCATCGCCAATCACCTGCCCGCTTTCATGGCCCTTGCCCGCAATCAACAGGGCATCCCCCGGCCCCAGGGCATCAACGCCGCGCAAAATCGCCTCGGCCCGGTCCCCGACATTTGCGGCTTGTGGGCAGCCCGCCATCACCATCGCGCGGATCAAAGCCGGATCTTCTGAACGCGGGTTGTCATCTGTAACAAATACCACATCGGCATTTTCGGCCGCCGCCTGCCCCATCAAAACACGTTTTGATGTATCACGGTCGCCCCCGGCCCCGAACACCACAACCAGCTGCCCCAATACATGCGGGCGCATCGCTTTCAGCGCTGTGGAAAGGGCATCCGGCGTGTGGGCATAATCCACGAAAACCGCCGCCCCGTTGTCACGGGTCGCGGCAAGTTCCATGCGCCCACGCACTGTTACAAGGTCAGGGAAAGTGTCAAACACCTGCGCGCCATCCGCCCCGCAGGAAATCACCAGCCCCGCAGCGGCCAGAACATTTTCGGCCTGAAAACCGCCAATCAGGTTCAGGCGCGCCTGAAACGGTTTGTTGTGCCAGTGAAAGCGCAGTTCCTGACCAGTGGCGCCAAAACGCTGCGCGGTGATGCGCAGATCCGCGTTTTCGCCACGCCCCACGCGCAGAACATTCTGCCCGCGATTTTGGGCGATGGCCGCCATCTGTTCGCCGCGCGCATCGTCTATGTTGATCACCGCGCCCGCATCTTCCGCCAACACGCGCCCAAACAGCCCCGCCTTGGCGTCAAAATATTCATCAAACGTCGTGTGGTAATCCAGATGGTCCTGCGAAAAATTTGTAAAGGCGGCTGCGCGAAGACGCGCGCCATCCAGCCGGCGCTGTGCCAAGCCGTGGCTTGAAGCTTCCATCGCGGCATGTGTCACACCTGCGCGCGCCATATCTGACAGCAATCGGTGCAGGGTAATCGGCTCGGGTGTGGTATGGTTCAGCGGGGCCTCATACGCGCCCTCAACCCCGGTTGTGCCAAGGTTGGCGGCCTGTTCCCCCAAAAGCGTCCAGATCTGGCGGGTGAAGCTGGCGACCGAGGTTTTGCCGTTGGTGCCTGTGACGGCGACAAGGCAGTCGGGCTGGGTTTCAAACCAAAGGGCCGCCGCATAGGCCAGTGCCTGGCGCGGATCCTGCGTAACCACCATCGCCGGGTCATGCTGCGCAATTTCGCGCGCGGCGATGCGCGCGCCTTCCGGGTCTGTCAGGATGGCGGTGGCGCCCATCCGCAATGCATATTGGATAAATTCAGCCCCGTGGCTGCGCGACCCCGGCAAAGCGGCAAACAGGTGCCCTTCGCGGGTGTTGCGGCTGTCGACCGACAGGCCGCTGACCGCCGCCTCGCGCCCGTCCCGGGCATGCAGCCCCAGTGCGGACAGTAATTTTCGCTTTTCCCGCATCGCCATGGCCCTCGCCCGTATCAGTTCGAGGTCAGTGTTACCCCAGTTGGAGCAAGAGGTTCAATCTCGGGTCTCAGTCCAAGCAGGGGGGCAGTGCGCCGGATGATTTCGGCGGCCACGGGCACGGCTGTCCAGCCCGCCGTGCGGCGCGGCTCGGGCCCCGATGTTTCTTCGGGTTCATCAAGCGTCACAACCAGAATGTATTTTGGATCATTGGCAGGGAAGACACTGGCGAAAGTGGCGATCACCTTATCCTCATAATAGCCACCACCCTGTGGGCGGGGTTTGTCGGCCGTCCCGGTTTTGCCGCCAACGTTATAGCCCGCAACCTCGCCAAAGCTGGCGGTCCCACGCACCACCACCTGACGCAGCATTGCGCGTACTGTTTCAGAGGTGCGCGCAGAAACAACGCGCGGGCCCAGCGTGGTGCGCTGGCTACGCAGCAGCGTCGGCGTAACCCGCGTTCCACCATTCAGCACCGACGCATAGGCCGAGGCAAGGTGCAGCGGGCTGGACGACAGGCCGTGACCATAAGAGATCGTCATCGCGGAAAGCTCTGACCAGTTTGAGGGCAACAGCGGGTGGGCGCCGGGGGCCTCTACCAGCTCCAGCGCGGTTGGTTCCAGCAAGCCCAGTGCCCCCAGAAAATCACGCTGGCGGTCTGCGCCAATCTCGGCGGCAATCCGCGCGGTGCCGACGTTTGAACTTTTCACAACGACGTCCGTCACCGAAAGGCGGGCGCCGTAATCGTGGAAATCGCGAATCCTGAACTTGCCCCAGCGCAGGGGGCCGCGGGTATCAATCATGGTGTTTGGCGACACCAGGCCAAGTTCCAGCGCCTGCGCGGCGGCGAAAACCTTGAAGGTGGATCCCAGTTCGTAAAGGCCCTGAACCGCGCGGTTGAACAGCGGGCTGTCGGAGGCATCACCCTGCGTTGGCACGTGGGGCCTGTCGTTCGGGTCAAAATCAGGCAGCGACACCAGGCTGATAACTTCGCCGGTATACACATCCATCAGGACCGCCGCGGCGCCTTTTGCGTTCATCAGGCGCATCCCGCCCGCCAGCACGCGTTCTGTCGCCGCCTGAACGGTCAGGTCAAGCGACAGCTGCAAGGGCGCACCACCGTTGGCCGGATCGCGCAGGAACGCATCAAACCGCCGCTCAACCCCAGCGGTGCCGATCACTTCGGCGGCGCGAACACCTTCGCGCCCAAAGCTGGCCCCGCCCATAACATGGGCCGCCAGCCGCCCGTTGGGGTACAGGCGCATTTCGCGTGGGCCGAACATCAGGCCCGGATCCCCGATGTCATGCACGGCCTGTTTCTGCTCGGGGCTAAGTTTCTTCTTTATCCACAAGAACTTGCGCGGACCGGTGAACTGATCCAGCAGTGTGGCTTCGTCAAGATCGGGAAAAATTCTGGCCAATTCGCGGGCAGCATGGGCCTTATCGACCATCTGCAACGGTTGGGCGTAAAGGGCGTGGGTCACCAGATTGGTCGCCAGAATGCGCCCATTGCGGTCAACAATATCCGCGCGGGCGGCTGCGATGGAAGCACCGGGCGCCTGTGCGCGCGGCTCTTGTGGTTCGGAGGCCGACAGCATCGCCATGCGCCCCCCCACAATCAGGAAGGCAAAAAAGAACAGTCCGGCCAGCACCACAAGGCGCCCTTCTGAACGCAGCCGGGCCTTATCGCGCATTTCTTCATGGCGGTGGCGCAGGTTTTCGCGCTCAATCTCGTCCGGGTTTTCGCCCTTTTCGCGGGCGTCCAGAATACGGGCCAACGGGCGAAGGGGGATGCGGCTCATGGGCGTCCCTCCCCAACCGCGATCACATCGACCGCGCCGGTGATCGGTGCCAGCGCCGGGCCGGGATAGGCAATTTGATCCACCCGGCCAAATTGTTCCGGCATAAGCGGCAGAAGGCCAAGGCGGTCATAGTTCAGATCCGCCAGTTCACGCAGGCGATCGGGGCGGTTCAGATAGGCCCATTCGGCCCGCAGCACGGCAAGTTCTTCGCGCATCTGGCCGATTTCGCCCTGCAAGCCTGCCACATCGCCCAAAGACGCCTTTGTTCTGTAATTTTCCAGGTAGGCCCAATACGCCAGGCTCATCACGATCAGGGCCGCGAAAATATATACCAGCGAACGCATCAGCGGTGCCTCTTTTCTGGAAGCGAAGGCAGGCCAAGGCGGGTGCGGTCAACCGCACCGGCGGGCGCCTGTGTGCGGGTCGCGACGCGAAGGCGCGCACTGCGGGAGCGTGGGTTTTGCGAAAGTTCGTCCTTGTCCGGGCCAATGGCGCGCCGGGGTGTCAACGTAAAGCGCGGCGTTTCCTGCGCAACCTCCGGGGCGTACCGGCTGCCCCCGCCGCCTTCGCTGGCGCGTGCCTGCAAAAAACGTTTGACCACCCGGTCTTCAAGCGAATGGAAGGTGACCACCGCCAGCTTTCCACCGGGTTTCAGGGCGCGTTCAGCGGCCTCTAACCCTTCTATCAGCTGGCCGAATTCATCATTTACCGCGATGCGGATTGCCTGAAAACTGCGGGTCGCGGGGTGGCTTTGCCCCGGTTTGGGGCGGGGCAGGCATTTTTCCACCACCGCCGTTAGCTGCAGCGTTGTTTCAAATGGCGCCTGAGCGCGGGCCTCAACAATCGCGTGGGCGATCCTGCGCGAGGCGCGTTCTTCGCCGAAATGGTACAGAATATCGGCCAGAACGCTCTCTTCGGCCGTGTTCACAAGGTCTGCGGCAGAGGGGCCGGATTGGCTCATCCGCATATCCAATGGCCCGTCTTTCATGAAAGAAAAACCGCGTTCTGCAAGGTCAAGCTGCATGGAGGAAACGCCAAGATCCAGAACCACACCATCCAGGGGGGCGCCGGCCAGCTTATCCATGTCAGAAAACGTACCTTCGACCAGGCGCAGCCTGTCGCCATAGGTACCGGCCCATTCGGCGGCCATTTCAAAAACCATCGGGTCGCGATCGACCCCAACCACAACGTCGGCCCCGGCATCCAGCAGCCCACGCGCATAACCGCCCGCGCCAAAGGTGCCATCCAGCCAGACCCCGGATACCGGCGCGACAGCTTCTATCAAAGGGCGCAGCAAAACAGGAATATGGGAAGACGTATCAGGTGTTGCGCGGGCCGAACCAGCCATCGCTAGCCCCCGCTTTGCGGATTCAAAAGCGTAAGCGGGTCAAAACCCTCTGGCTGATCTTCCAGCCAGGATTCGGTTTTCAGCAGCTCTTCGCTTTCGTAAGTTTCAGGCTTCCAGATCTGGAATGTATCGCCCGAAGCGATAAAGAACGCTTCGCCGTCCAGCCCGATTTTCTGACGCAGTTTCGCAGGCAGCACCAGGCGCCCTGTTTCATCCACGGATGTGGGAAAACTCAGACCGTTAAACAGGCGTTCCAGCATCCGGCGCCCGTTGGAGCCACGCGGAAGGGCGGCGATCTGGTCATCGACTTCGTTGATGGCTTCGACGGTGTAACATTCAAGGTAATTCTGGCGCTGATCGCCGTATACAATGACAAGGCTTGGCGCCAGGCCGCTTGTCCACTCCGGGTCGCCGGCTTCCAGCACACGGCGAAACAGGGCCGGGATAGACACCCTGCCCTTTGTATCCACCTTGTGGTGGCTTTCACCTCTGAACCGTCGTGCCACTTTCGCGGCTCCCTTGCCTTGCCCCTGAATTCCGTTTGCCTTGCGGCCCCGGGCCTGAAACGGAAACGGCGGGTTGAGCTGCTGCCACTGCCCAATCCGCCGCCCTCGTCCCATTTCTGGGTTTGTCCAGCTGCGCGCGCCACCTGGGGGGATGTCTGCTCGCGTACGCGCCGGATCTCTTAATCGATGAAAGCGGGTGCCTGTATGAAACCTGACTTGGGAGATTTGCGGGGTCTTGTTGCCCCTTTCCGTGTTCCCGTCCTCATCGTGTAATAAGGGATGCCATGGTACTTCATGGTAATCAACAGTTATTTTGCGCCATATATAAGAAGAGCCCTGAACAAATGCATGGAAATCATCCGCGCGCAAGCCATTTTCAGGCATTAAATGGCATATATGCCGCCATGAACGCGACTAAGCACTATATATTGACCGTCACAGCGCTGAAAAATATTGTCCCATAATTTCCCAGAAAATTCCCCAATCTGCAAAAACAAGACGTCCCAGAAGGCGGAAATCACCAATAGGGGGCCAAAGATGGCCCCCTATCCCCGGTGATTCGGGGTCTTAAATCAGATTTCCCATGGTTTCCCGGTGGTCAGGCGGCGCCTTCTTCAACCAGCCCCGCAGCCAGACGCGCGTAGGCCTGCGCCACCGGCCCGCCTTGCATCGCGATGGGTGTGCCGCTGTCCCCGGCCAGGCGAATATCCAGCGCAAGCGGGATTTCCCCCAGGAACGGCAGGCCCAGCTTGTCAGCTTCGGCACGCACGCCCCCATGCCCAAAGACGTGATCTTCGTTTCCGCATTTCGGGCAGACATACATTGACATGTTTTCAACCAGCCCCAGAACGGGCACCTGCACCTTGGCGAACATATCGATCGCCTTGCGCGCATCCAGCAACGCCACATCCTGCGGGGTGGATACGACCACCGCGCCCGTTGTCACCACCTTCTGGGAAAGCGTCAGCTGCACATCCCCCGTGCCAGGCGGCAGATCGACGATCAGAACATCCAGATCGCCCCAATCCACCTTAAACAGCATCTGCATCAGGGCGCCCATCAGCATCGGCCCACGCCACACAACGGCCTGATCGGGATCTGTCAAAAGGCCGATCGACATCATTTTCACCCCATGGGCCATCACGGGCTGCATGGTCTTTCCATCCGGCGAGGCCGGGCTTTGCATGGACCCCATCATTTTGGGCTGCGAAGGGCCCAAGATATCTGCATCCAGCAGGCCCACACGCCGCCCCTGCCGGGCCAGCGCCACGGCCAGGTTTGAGGACAGGGTGGATTTCCCCACACCGCCCTTGCCCGACCCGACGGCCAGGACCCGTGCCACGCCGGGTATCTGCTGTGGCGGCGCGGGCGCCTTTTTCGCAGGGGCCTTCAACTGCGGAGGTTCGGGCGCCTTGGCCCCTGCCCCATGTGCCGTCAGGATCGCCGAAACTTTTTCAACCCCATCCAGGGCGGCAACTGCGGCTTGGGCAGCGTGGCGCTGCGCTTCCATACCAGCGGCCTGTTCGGGGGTTTCAGCCTCTATCAGAAAGCTGACGTGCCCGCCTTCTATTTTAAGGGCGCGGATCATATCGCGCGACGCCAGATCACCGCCGTCAGGCAGGGCCACCGCCGACAGGGCCGAAAGAATTGTATCGCGCGTCTGGGCCATGTGCCCCTCCATATCTGATTGCTGTTCATTACTTGCCCCCTTTTTGGGCAAGGACAAGCCCCACCGGCGGGCGGAAGGCAGAATGGGTGGCATTCCCTCCCATTATTAGGTCAGCATTACGTATGCATTTGCTGCATAGCGGCAATGCTATCTATGGGTGTTGTGCACCTGCAGCAAATACCTATTTTCCCCTCAACACACAGCGAACATATTCGCAAGCATCCGGCGCAGCAGCGCATTTGAAAAGTGAGAAGTACGATGACCTTTGTTAACGACATTCGCGGCTTTGAGGCCACAACCATCAGCCGCATGACCGAAGCGTTCAAATCCGTAGGCGTCGCCTATGACAAGCGTCGCGACTTTAACAAAACCGTGCGTGAGCTGAACGCTCTGAGCTTTGATGAGCTTGAAGACCTGGGCATCGCCCGCGCCGACATCGCGGACATCGCCTATCAGGCCGTTTACGCCCGCACATAAGCATTCAGACGCTCCCTCCTCCTCCCTGGAGCGTCTGCGATTGGCGGCGGTGCCTTCCTCCTCCCTGGCACCGCCGCACAATTAATTCAGGGGCGCAATTGCGCCTCACCCGAATGCGAAAGGCCCCTCCTCCCTGGCCGATCGCTGTAAAGAACGGCGGCGCCTCCTCCCAGGCGCCGCCGTTTCTCTTTTTAAAATGGGGTCAGGTGGGGGCGCGCAGGCTAGAAAGGCACTTCGCCGGCGCGGTCTGCGGGCAGGATAAACTTGGCCACCACCTTTTTGGCGCCCGCCTTTTCAAATTCGATATCCAGCTTGTCGCCTTCAATGCCCATCACATAGCCATAGCCAAACTTTGAATGGAAAACCCTGTCACCCTGGGTGAAGGACGATGCGGCCTCCAGATCAATCACGATATCGCGCGATTCGGCCGGAGAGCGGACAGATCGCGACGCCCCTTTAGACTGCATGCGTTTCCAACCCGGCGAACTATAGGCGTCAGAGCGGGACGCGCGTTCTTCAAGGCCCGAGGGTGCAGCAGCACCATAGCCGCCGCCGTACAACCCCGGCGGGGTCAGCACATCAACATGTTCAGCCGGCAATTCATCAATAAAACGCGATGGAAGCTGTGATTGCCACTGCCCGTACACACGCCGGTTGGCAGCAAAGGAAATGGTGCAAAGTGCCTCGGCCCGGGTGATGCCGACGTAGGCAAGGCGGCGTTCTTCTTCCAGCCCTTTCAACCCGCTTTCATCCATGGACCGCTGCGACGGGAAAAGGCCATCTTCCCAGCCCGGCAGGAAAACGGCCGGATATTCCAGCCCCTTGGCCGCATGAAGCGTCATGATGGTGACCTTTTCTTCGGCCTCGTCGCTTTCATTGTCCATGATCAGGCTGACATGTTCCAGAAAGCCCTGAAGGTTTTCGAACTGTTCCAACGCTTTGACCAGTTCTTTCAGGTTCTCCAGCCGCCCCGGCCCCTCGGGCGTTTTATCGTTAACCCAGTGATCGGTATAGCCGCTTTCATCCAGTATAACCTCGGCCAGTTCCACATGGCTGATGGTGGCGGCCTTTTCGGCCGCAGACCAGCGTGCAAACCCATCCACCAGTTTTTGAAGTTCGTTTGCGCCCTTGCCACCCAGCCCTTTTGCATCCAGCAAAAGACGTGCGCCATCCAAAAGGCAAACCCCGTTTTCGCGCGCCACGGCCTGAATTTTGCGCTGCGCCACATCCCCCAGCCCGCGCTTGGGCGTGTTCACGATCCTTTCAAAGGCCAGATCATCCTCGGGGCTGGTCACCACGCGGAAATAGGCCATGGCATCGCGGATCTCCATGCGTTCGTAAAACCGTGGCCCACCGATCACGCGATAAGGTAAGCCGATGGTCAGAAACCTGTCTTCGAATGCGCGCATCTGATGGCTGGCGCGTACAAGGATGGCCATATCATCCAGCGATATGGGTGCCATCCCGCGGGTTCCACGCTGCATCGCCTCGACCTCGTCACCGATCCAGCGGGCTTCTTCTTCACCATCCCAATGGCCGATCAGGCGCACCTTTTCGCCCTCTTCGGCGTCGGTCCACAGGGTTTTGCCCAACCGCCCTTCGTTCCCCGCGATCACCCCCGAGGCGGCGGCAAGGATATGTGGCGTAGAGCGGTAGTTTTGTTCCAGGCGCACCACGGTCGCGCCCGGAAAATCCTTTTCAAACCGCAGGATGTTGCCCACTTCGGCGCCCCGCCAGCCATAGATGGACTGATCATCGTCCCCCACGCAGCAGATATTCTTGTGTTCCGCCGCCAGCAGGCGCAGCCACAGATACTGCGCGACGTTGGTATCCTGATATTCATCCACCAGGATGTATTTAAACCAGCGCTGGTATTGCCTCAGAATGTCGTCATGGGTCTGGAAAATCGTAACCACATGTAAAAGCAGATCCCCGAAGTCCACCGCGTTCAGCGTTTTCAGGCGTGCCTGATAGGCCGCGTAAAGCGCGACCCCCTTGCCGTTGAAAGCCGATGCTTCGCTGGTCGGCACGTTTTGCGGCGTCCAGGCGCGGTTTTTCCAGTTGTCTATCACCCCGTTCAGCATCCGCGCCGGCCAGCGTTTTTCGTCGATGTTTGCCGCAATGATCAATTGCTTCAAAAGCCGCGTCTGATCATCGGTGTCCAGAATGGTGAAGTTTGATTTCAACCCGACCAGTTCGGCATGGCGGCGCAAAAGCTTCACACAGATCGCGTGGAACGTGCCCAGCCAGGGCATCCCTTCCACCGTCTGCCCCAGAACATTTGCCACGCGGTTTTTCATTTCGCGCGCGGCCTTGTTTGTGAAGGTCACTGCCAGAATTTCATTTGTGCGCGCATTGCCGGTGTTCAGCAGATGCGCAATGCGTGTTGTAAGGGCCTTGGTCTTGCCGGTGCCCGCGCCGGCCAGCATCAGGACCGGGCCTTGCAATGCCTCGACCGCTTCGCGCTGCGCAGGGTTCAGATCATCAAGATACGGCATCGGGCGCGCGGCCATGGCCATGGCGCTTAAAGATGGGCGTGCGGCGGCCTCGAAGGCATCATTTTCGTCAAAACTGCTCATGTGTGCCAGTCTAGCAAGGCGTGCGGGCAAGGAAAAGGCTTGTTCTCCGAATGTTCCGACCCTTTGCAGCGGCCGTTAACCTGCGCAGCACGCGCCCCGGCCCTGACGCGGGTGCGCCATTGACAAGGCAAGAGGTGCGCCTTAACCGACGAAAAGGTCCCTCAATTACTGTGGATGCCAAACCCATGACTCAAAATGCCCAAGCTGAAGCCGATCACCCCTCGGCGCAGCCGGATCAGCCGTCCTCCATCCGGATGGTGATCATTTCAATTGGCCTGCTATTGTTGCTGGCCTCGCTTGATCAGACGATCGTTTCAACGGCCCTGCCCACCATCGTTTCCGATCTGGGCGGGCTGGATCATCTAAGCTGGGTGGTGACGGCCTATATCCTTGCCTCAACCATCGTCGCCCCGTTGTACGGCAAGCTGGGCGACCTTTATGGGCGGCGCAACACGGTTTTTGTGTCGGTCGGGCTTTTCCTGGCGGGATCGGCCCTGTGTGGCACGGCAACATCCATGACCTACCTGATCCTGGCGCGTGCGGTGCAGGGCCTGGGCGGGGGCGGATTGTTTGTGCTGGCCTTATCGGTGATTGGCGATGTGATCGCACCAAAGGATCGGGGCAAAACACAGGGCGTGTTTGCAGCTGTCTTTTCAATCTCCAGCGTCATTGGCCCGCTGATCGGCGGCTGGTTTGTCGAGGTTGTGAACTGGCACTGGATCTTTTTCATCAACATCCCGGTGGGCGCGATTGCCCTGGCCGGTTTTGCCGCCAGTTTCCGCCCGACCAAACGGCGCGTCAGCCACAGCATCGACTGGGCAGGCGCGGCGGCCCTGTCTGTTTCGCTGGCCTCTGTCACGCTGGTCACCAGCCTGGGGGGGCGCAGCTTTGCCTGGCAATCGCCTGAGATCGCGGGCCTTGTGGTTCTGGCCCTGGCCGCGCTGCTGGCATTTTTGATGATCGAACGGCGCGCAGTTGAACCTATTCTGCCCCTCGGGCTGTTTCGCCTGAATGTGTTTCGCGTAACCAGCGCCATCGGCTTTATCGCCGGGGCCGCCATGTTCGGTGCGATCACGTTTTTGCCAATGTTTCTTCAGATTGCGCGCGGCAACAGCCCGACCCAATCGGGCCTGATGCTGATCCCCATGACCTTTGGCATTCTGGTGTCTTCGGCCATCTGCGGGCGCTATATGGGCAAAACCGGCCGATACAAGAAAATCCCCCTGATCGGAACGGCGCTTCTTTTTCTTGGGATGATCATGCTGACCCGTCTTCAGCCTGAAACAAGCACCTTTGTGTTCAGCCTGGATATCGCACTGGTTGGCGCGGGAATGGGGTGCATTTTCCCCGTTGTCACCACCGCCGTTCAGAACGCCGTGCCACGGTCTCAGCTGGGCACCGCAACAGCCGCCGGATTGATGTTTCGCCAGATTGGCGGGTCAATGGCCGTGGCGGTTTTTGGCGCGCTGTTTGCCACACGTCTGGCCGATGCGCTTGGCCCGCAAGCGGCCTTGGCGGGGGGCGGCCTGAACATCGGCCCGCAAATGGCCGCGCAGCTGCCACCGGAAGCGCGCCAGATGATCGGGCAGGCAATCGCCCAATCCATCCACCCGATTTTCTGGCTGGCGGCCGGGCTTGCGGTTATCGGGTTTCTTTTTTCACTGCTTCTGGAAGAGGTTCCTTTACAGGACAGAACCGCGCAACGCGGCGACTGACAGGTCGCTGTTTCAAGCGCATCAAAACTGGCGCAGCGGAATTTTTCCGGGCGCCAAAACTGCGCGAAAAACGTGTTGGCATTGACAAGCAGGCCAATCCACTCGCATCTAACGCCTCCATAGCCGACCCGTGAGTCGAAAGGAATTTCATGCCCGTCGTTGTTGTCGAAAGCCCGGCCAAAGCCAAAACCATCAACAAATATCTGGGCGACGATTACACCGTGCTGGCCAGCTATGGCCACGTGCGCGACCTGCCGCCCAAGGACGGATCGGTCGATACAGAGCATGATTTCGAAATGAAGTGGGAAGTCGGCTACGACAGCCGCAAACACGTCAAGGCAATCGCCGATGCGCTGAAAGAAGACAACAACCTGATCCTCGCAACCGACCCCGACCGCGAAGGCGAGGCGATCAGCTGGCACCTTGAAGAAGCGCTGCGCAAACGCAAGGCCATCAAAAAAGACACGCCTGTCAGCCGCGTGGTTTTCAACGCCATCACCAAATCGGCCGTGACCGAAGCCATGCAAAACCCACGCGAAGTGGATGCGCCTCTGGTCGAGGCTTATCTGGCGCGCCGCGCGCTGGATTACCTTGTGGGCTTTAACCTGTCGCCCGTTCTGTGGCGCAAGCTGCCCGGTGCGAAATCCGCCGGGCGCGTGCAATCAGTTTGCCTGCGCCTGATCGTAGAGCGCGAGATGGAGATCGAGGCTTTTAACGCCCGGGAGTACTGGTCTGTAAAAGCCCTTTTGGCGACCCCGCGTGGCCAGGAATATGAGGCGCGTCTGACCGTTCTGGGCGGTAAAAAGCTGGATCGCTACGATCTTGAAAACGAAACCTCTGCCGAACTGGCCGTGCAGGCGATTTCAAGCCGCGACATGCTGGTTCAGTCGGTCGAAGCCAAGCCCGGCACGCGCAACCCTTCGCCGCCGTTCATGACATCGACCCTGCAACAGGAAGCCAGCCGGAAATTCGGCTTTGGCGCACGCCAGACCATGTCGACCGCCCAGCGCCTGTATGAAGCGGGCTATATCACCTATATGCGGACCGACGGTATCGATATGGCCCCCGAGGCTGTGGTGGCTGCACGCGATGCGATCGCATCGCGCTATGGCAAGGAATTCGTGCCAGACAGCCCGCGGGTTTACAAAAACAAAGCCAAGAACGCCCAGGAAGCGCACGAATGTATCCGCCCAACGGATATGTCTGTTGATGCCGCCGCCCTGGCGCGCCTGGAGCCCGATCAGCGCAAGCTTTACGATCTGATCTGGAAACGCACCCTGGCCAGCCAGATGGCATCGGCCCGCCTGGAGCGCACAACGGTTGATGTGGGGTCTGACGATGGCCAGATCATGCTGCGCGCCACCGGTCAGGTCATGTTGTTTGATGGCTTCATGAAGGTTTACGAAGAAGGCCGCGACGACACGGTCGTTGATGACGACGACAAGCGCCTGCCGCAGATCATGCAGGGTGAAAGCGCTGACAAACGTCAGATTTCGCCCGAACAGCATTTCACCCAGCCCCCGCCCCGCTATACCGAGGCGACGCTGGTCAAACGTATGGAAGAGCTGGGGATCGGGCGGCCATCCACCTATGCATCGGTCATCACAACGATCCAGGATCGCGAATACGTTCGAAAAGACAAAAACCGCCTGTTTCCCGAGGATAAGGGCCGTATCGTCACGATCTTCCTGCTGAATTTCTTCCGCAAATACGTTGGGTATGAGTTCACCGCGAACCTGGAAGATGAGCTTGACCACGTATCGGCCGGCGAGATGGATTATAAAGAAGTGCTGGGCCGCTTCTGGCGCGACTTCTCGGCCGCGATTGGCGAAACATCCGAATTGCGCATCTCCGAAGTGCTGGACAAGCTTGACGACGCGCTTGCCCCGCAGCTTTACCCGCCACGCGAAGACGGCACAGACCCGCGGGTCTGCCCATTGTGCGGCGAAGGCAAGCTGCATCTTAAAACCTCGCGCACAGGTGGTTTCGTCGGGTGCGGAAATTACCCGGAATGCCGCTATACCCGCCCGATCAATGGCGATGGCGAGGCCGGCGGTGACCGTGTGCTGGGCGAAGACAGCGGCGACGAGATCAGCCTGAAATCCGGCCGTTTTGGCCCCTATGTTCAGCGTGGAGCGCCGACCGAAGAGGTCAAGAAACCCCCACGGGCCAGCCTGCCGAAAGGCTGGGCGATCGACGAGATGGATCTGGAAAAGGCGCTGATGCTTTTGTCCCTGCCCCGCGAAATCGGCCCCCACCCGGAAGACGGTGAACTGGTCGAGGCAGGCATCGGGCGCTATGGCCCGTTTGTGAAACACGGGCGCACCTACGCCAATTTGCCCAACGTTGACGAAGTGTGGGAAGTGGGGATGAACCGCGCGGTTGAACTGATCGCGCTGAAGGCTGCGAAAGGCGGGCGCGGCGCGGCAGCCAAGCCCCTGCACGAACTTGGCGAACACCCTGAAAGCGGTGGGCCGGTCAACGTGATGGAAGGGCGCTATGGCCCCTATGTGAAATGGGAAAAGGTCAACGCGACCATTCCCAAGGACGTAAAGCCGGAAGATGTGACCATGGAAATGGCCGTCAACCTGATTGCCGAAAAGGCTGCCAAGAAAGGCGGGCGTAAAAAGGCGCCGGCAAAGAAAAAGGCACCTGCAAAAAAACCGGCGGCCAAAAAGGCTACGGCCAAAAAACCGGCGGCAAAGAAAGCCCCTGCAAAGAAGCCGGCCGCGAAAGAATAACGCGGCCCGGCCGGCAGGCGGGCAGCCTTTACATCAGAAATACTGCCACAGCCCGGTCAGCCGGTTCATCATCCTGTCAAACGGGCGCAGTTGCCCGCCCGGCTGAATGCGGATGGCCGTGGTCAGATAGTCATCCACCACCGCACGCAAGCGTGCAGTCATCGCGCGATCCAGAAACACCACGCCGTTTTCAGTATCGTGCAGGAAACTGCGGTGATTCATATTTGTGGATGTGACGATCGACAGGCGTTTATCGATCAGAATCAGTTTGGTGTGCATCATGCGCTGGCCAGGGACGTATTCGTAGACCGCAAAATCACCGGCGCGCCGTTGGGCAAAGCCCCGGTTCAACGCGGTGATAAAGGTGCCGGACGGATCGGTGGAATTGATCCGGGCAACCACCGTGATTTTCACGCCCCGCGCATGGGCGCGCAGCATGGCATCCATGATCGGGGCGGTTGGGTACATGAAGGGTGTGACAATCACGATCTCTTTTTGGGCGGCGTCAAAAAGCTCTGTAAAATAGGTTTCCTGCGCCAGTCCGTCAGCCCAGGGCAGAGACATGAAATGGCGCACACCGCCCGTGGCGCGCCCCGTCTCAGGGCCATTGACCGCCATCGGGCGTGCCACTTGCGTGCGCATATCCCGGTGCCAGAAGGTGGACAATTGCGCCGCGACCGTTTTCACAACCGCATCGTCGCGCATGACAATCTCAAAATCCTTGTAGATCGAATAATAGGTCAGCCCCTGTAGGGCCGTTTCATCATAGGTGCGCAACGCCGGATAAGCGCGCAGGTCCACCGGGCGGTCAAAGAAGAAACCGTCAAAAATATTGCGCCCCCCGACGATAAAACGCGAGCGCCCGCTTTGGGGGGACAGGGTGGCAAAAACCTTTATGTGCTGGGACCGCTGTAAAACATCGATCATCTCTGCAGGTGTTTTTACGCCCGGCTTTTCCCACACGAAATACTGGATCTGCACATTCGGATATTGCGCGGCAAGGTTTTCAAACAGCGCGCGATCCTGTGACAACATCAGCCGATCAGTGACAAGGATGCGCACCACCGTGCCACGGCTGGCGTGCCATGCCAGCATCCGGGCCGTCAGGTAGCCCGAGAAATCCGCCCTGACCAAAAGATATGACAGGTAAATAACGTCAAGCTTTGGCGCATGCGTGTAATCCAGCGCCATATCCGGGTTGCCCGCACGCAGGCGTGCGCCACTTGCTTTTCGACCCGTCAGCGCCTCAATGCGCGCGTTCAGTGCCTCCAGCTGGCCGGGCAGAAAGGATACGCTGCCAGCGGGTTGCGCGCAGCTCTGCGACATCCAGCGATCTGCGTAGAACACCTTTTCCAGAGGGTCCAGGCGCACCGGATCGGGGGCGGCGCAGGTGTCTTGGCGTGCGTCCAGACGCGCCAGATTGGGCAGCGCGGTTTCTTCACGCAGGATTTTCACCTTATGCCCTGCCCCCCAGCGCAGCTCACATTCCTGAACCTCAGGCCCCAAAGACAGGCGCGCCCGGCCCGCTTGTGCCGCGCGCAATGTGAAAACCCCGGTGCGGTTCGGCGCCAGGCTGACAGGCCCGTCCCCAACGCCCAGCAGCCTGATTTCTGCGTCGCATTTCACCCGCGCGGCCACATTTGAGATGTCCAGCGAATGCAGCACGACCTGTGTTTCGTACGCCTGCAACCCGGAAAAATAAAAGCGCGCGTCCGGGTCTTTGGGCCCTTGTGCGTTCAAATAAAGGTGTGATTCCCCCCGGCGCCACCGGTCTGCAAGCAGCTGGGGCGCGGCATCTGCCGAAATCTGCCCGCCATCCGGGCCCGCGCTGCGCCCTTCGACCCCGGCGACCATCTGCGCCAGCCTTGCGTTATGGGCAGACCATTGTGCTGGCGCGCCCTGCCTTGCCTGCGGGGTCGCGCAGGCGCCAAGCGCTAAAACCGCTAAAAAGAGCCACTTTCCGTACAAAACGCACCGCCATCAAATAATATTCGCAACACAGACCATTGCATGACCCCCCTTCAGGTCAAACACCGCCCGCTAAATGCCTTGGGCCAAGGCTACTCCCTTTCCGCAGGAATACCCAGACCCTGCTGCAGCGCGGCGTACGCATTGACTCTGTCATACTGTCGCGCCAGAAATAGCGCGATCACGGATTGGGGAAGGTTTTCATGAACAAGGTGTATGGCAGCGCGGCAGAGGCCCTTGATGGTCTGTTGCACGACGGAATGTTGGTTGCGTCCGGGGGGTTCGGACTTTGCGGCATTCCAGAACTTTTGCTGGATGCGATCCGGGACGCCGGAACAAAGGATCTGACCTTTGCGTCCAACAACGCAGGTGTTGACGATTTCGGCATCGGCATCCTGTTGCAGACGCGTCAGGTGAAAAAGATGATCAGCTCTTACGTAGGGGAAAACGCTGAATTCATGCGCCAATACCTGTCGGGCGAACTGGAGCTTGAATTCACCCCGCAGGGCACCCTGGCCGAACGCATGCGCAGCGCGGGCCACGGCATTCCCGCCTTTTACACCCGCACGGGTGTGGGCACCGTTATCGCCGAAGGTAAAGAGCATAAGGATTTCGACGGCGAAACCTACATCATGGAAGAAGGCATTTTCGCCGACCTGTCCATCGTCAAAGCCTGGAAAGCGGATGAAACCGGCAACCTTGTGTTCCGCAAGACGGCGCGCAATTTCAACCCGCCCGCTGCCATGTGTGGCAAATATTGTGTGGTTGAGGTCGAAGAAATCGTGCCGACAGGGTCGCTTGACCCCGATCTTATCCACCTGCCGGGCATTTATGTGCACCGCATTGTGCAGGGCGAGCATGAAAAACGTATCGAACAACGCACCGTGAGGGAGGGCTGAGACCATGGCATGGGATCGCAACCAGATGGCCGCACGGGCGGCAAAAGAATTAGAAGACGGCATGTATGTGAACCTTGGCATCGGCATCCCGACGCTGGTGTCCAACTACATCCCCGAAGGCGTACATGTGACGCTGCAATCTGAAAACGGCATGTTGGGCATGGGCCCTTTCCCGATTTCCGGCGAAGAAGATGCAGACCTGATCAATGCCGGCAAGCAAACGATCACAGAACTGCCCCAGACCGCGTATTTCGACAGCGCACTCAGCTTTGGTATGATCCGGGGCGGCAAGATTGCGATGGCGATCCTGGGCGCGATGGAGGTCAGCCAGCATGGTGACCTGGCAAACTGGATGATCCCCGGCAAGCTGGTAAAAGGCATGGGTGGTGCGATGGATCTGGTGGCGGGCGTTGGCCGTGTGGTTGTGGTGATGGATCACACCAACAAACACGGCGTGTCCAAGATTCTGAAAGAATGCACCCTGCCCCTGACCGGCAAAGGTGTGGTTGACCGGATCATCACCAACCTTGGCGTTCTTGATGTTACCCACCGCGGCCTGCACATCGCCGAACTGGCCGATGGGGTAAGCCGCGAAGACATGATCGCCGCGACCGAGGCCGATATCGTCTGATCACGGTTACCCGGTTGTCCGACACACAGCAAACAAAGGGGCCTTCTGGCCCCTTTTTCTTTTTGCGCCACGGCGAACGCGCCGGAATTGTTCCCATTTTCGAAACAGCTTCATAATATTGCCCTATTATGTCGCTACCCGGCAGGGTATTGACGACACGCGATAATCTTATCGGCACGCTTCGCAGCACGATTGCCGGCGCTGGCGACATTGGGACATGAGTGACAACATAGGTTAGCAATGCTCTGGAAACAGACTGAATACACCGGCTGGGGCCGGGTTCACCACGCTTCAGGGCAAATTGCCCGCCCTGAACGCCTGTCGGCGCTGAACAGCCTTGTCACCGCAACCCCCGCACCCGCAATAGGAAACCGGCGTTCTTACGGGGATGCCTGCCTGAACGATGGGGGCCGGGCGATCGACATGACGCGGCTGGACCGCATCATCGCGTTTGACGCCGCATCCGGTGTGATCGAGGTCGAGGCCGGCGTCACGATTGGCGAACTTGCCCGCATCTTTGCCCCCCAGGGCTGGTTGCCCGCAGTGATGCCCGGCACCGGGTTTGCCACTGTCGCAGGCTGTATCGCCAATGATGTGCACGGCAAGAACCACCAGAATGCCGGCAGTTTTGGCGCGCATGTCCTTTCCCTGACCCTGTTGAATGGCGAAAAGAAAACCGTCGCCTCCCCAACGCGCAACAAGGCATTGTTTCGTGCCACCATTGGCGGGCTGGGGCAAACCGGCGTCATCGCGTCGGCGAAAATGCAGATGACCGCCTGCAAGGGCGACGTCATGATGGTGACAGAACGGCGCGCGGAAAACTGGGAAACCTTTCTGGCGCTGTTAGATGCATCGCGCGCCACCTATTCGGTTGGCTGGATCGATGCCACGGCGCGCGGGGCTAACCTGGGGCGTGGCATATTGGAGGAAGGCGAAGTTGGCGCAGGCCTTGTGCCCAAACCCCGCCCCTCAAAAACCGTGCCCATGGATGCGCCGGGCTTTGCCCTTTCCGCCCCCGTGGTGAAGCTTTTCAACACCGCATATTATCACCGGGTGCCCGCATCAGGGCGCACATTGGTGAAGCCGATCGACAACTTCTTTTTCCCGCTTGATAAGATCCATGACTGGAACAGGCTGTACGGAAAAAAGGGGTTTTATCAGTTTCAAAACGTGGTGCCCTTGTCGGGCGCAAATGCCCTGCGCGAAATGCTGGAAAAAATCGCCAATGCCGGGCTTGCCTCGCCGCTTGCGGTGCTGAAACGCATGGGGCCGGGCCGCGCCGGGCATATGTCTTTCCCGATGGAAGGTTACACGCTGGCGGTTGATTTCCCCAACCACGGCCAGGCCGAAGGGCTGATCCGTGAGCTTGAAGCCATGACTGTCGAGGCCGGGGGGCGCATTTATCTGGCAAAAGATGCCCTGGCATCCGGCCCACAGGTTAAAGCGATGTACCCGGAACACAGCACATGGGCCGGCATCGTTGCCAAGGCAGACCCGCAAAAGGCGTTTGAAACAAGCCTGACCCGCCGCCTGGAATTGAGGAGCGCGACATGAGCGAAACCTGGATCATCCTTGGCGCGACATCCTCCATGGCGCGCGCCTTTGGGCGCAGCGTGGGCGAACGGGGCGATACGGTTCTTCTGGCCGGGCGCGACATGGACACATTGAAACGCGATGCACAGGATTTGGCCGCGCGCGGGGCCAAAGCGGCCCAGGCCATGGCTTTTGACGCACGCGACGGGGCAACCTTCGCTGCGATCATCGACCGGGCCGAGGCCGAGGACGGCATGATAAACGCCGCCGTCTTTGTGGGCTCAATGCCCGACCAAAGCGCGATTGACGCAGACCCCAGCCTGATCGCAGGCACGGTGCAAGACAGTTTCACCGGCCCGGCAGAGTTTCTTCAGATGCTGGCCCCGGTGATCGAAGCCCGCGGCGGGGGCTGTGTTGTTGGCGTTGCCTCTGTCGCCGGGGATCGCGGGCGGATTGGAAACTACGTCTACGGCGCGGCCAAGGCGGGTTTTGCAACCTATCTGTCCGGCCTCAGAAACCGCCTGACACGCGCGGGCGGGCATGTGGTGACGGTAAAGCCGGGGTTTGTGGATACCACGATGACCTGGGGGATAGAGGGCATGTTTCTTGTTGCCCGCCCCCAACAGGTGGCCGCCGATATCCTGCGGGCTGTCGAAAAACGGCGCAACGTGATCTACACGCCCTTTTTCTGGCGCTACATCATGCTGATCATCCGCCACATTCCGGAAGCGATTTTCAAGAAAATGTCGATCTGACGTTATGCGCCTTTGCCGGCCTTGCGCAAATCATGCGCAGTTCACAGGCCAAACCATTTCTGCCAAAGCCCGGCGGCATAAAACATCAGCGACAGCGCGATCAGGATAAGCCCGATCCCGCGCTTGTCTTTCATTGCAAAAACAATCGGGTCATAATCCTGTTTGCCCTGATACCCCAGGCGCACCATCCGGATCAGCCACAGGGCAATCGGCACAAGCGCCACCCACAACAGCCACCTGGTTGGGTAAAGCCCCATTGCGTGGGCCGAAAAACTATACAGGAAAAAAGTGACCAGCGCGCCGGCGATCCCCAGAATTGCCATGTGCAAAAGATCCTGGCGGTCTGCACGCCCATAACCACGCCCCGGCAGGCGGGCATCTGATGTCGCCAGTGTCAGTTCCGTCAGCCGTTTCACACAGCCCAGTGACAAAAACACCGGGTATATGAACACCAGCAGATAACCCGACACATCAACCTGCGACGCCAATGCCCCGGCCACCACGCGCAAGGTATATAGCCCGGCAAGTGTTGCCACATCGATCCAGCGCAGACGCTTCAGGCGCAGCGAATAAGACAGCGACAACGTCATATAAAGCGCGACAATCCCGAAAAAGCCCCAGCCCAGCCAGGCCCCTGACAGCAAGGCAACAATTCCCAGACCGATGGATGTTGCCATGCCAACGCTGATTGGCACCGCCCCGCTTGCAAAAGGGCGATGGCGCTTTTTTACGTGCAGGCGATCCGCCTCCAGATCCAACAGGTCATTGACCACATAGATCGCCGAGGCCGCCGCCGAGAAACTGATGATCCCCAGAACAACCAGCAAAAGCGTTGGCAGGTTGAATTCATGCGCGGCAATCATCGGCACGAACAACAGGGCGTTTTTTACCCATTGGTGGGGCCGGATGGCGCGTGCCAGATCGCGCATGCGCCAGCCACCGCCAAGGGCCTGAACCTGTTTTCCCGATGACCCGACAGACCGGCCAAGGCGCGGATCGCCAACCACGATCGCCACATCGGCGTGATCCCATATCGCACGGTCCACGGGTTCATTGCCGGCGTAGTCAAAACCGCCCTCGCCGAAGCTGTCGACCAGTGCGCCTGCCTTACGCGCGCCTTTCAGGTTGGTTTGCCCGTTTGAGGCAAAAACCCGGTCGCTCAGCCCATGATCCTTTGCAAGGCGCGAAACCAGGCTCTGATCTGACGCTGATGCCAGGATAACGTCGCGCCCATCCGCCACCGCATCCCTGGCCAATTGCGCCACATCTTCATTCACCGGCAGAAGGTCTGTGCGGATGTCGGCGATTGCGGCCAGTTTTTCCTTCAGAACCGCAGGGCGCGACAGGTTTGCGAAAGTCGCCTTCAGGGTCGCAACGGGCTGTTGGCCCATCCCTGCCCAAAAATTTTCCAGCAACATATCCGTGCGCAGGAACGTACCATCCACATCCAGAACCAGTGGTTTATCAGCCATTCGATGAAATTCCTTTTACGGCGAACACGCAGCCGTCTGCAATCAATTCCGGCGGGGTCATGCACAGGCCCCGCGCAACGCTCCACGCCGCCAGAACGCGCGGCACATAGGCCCGGGTTTCCGGGTAAGGCGGCACGCCGCCATTGTCACGCACCGCGTTTTCACCGGCGTTGTACCCGGCCAGCGCCAGGATGGGATCCTGATCGAATGCCTCCAGCAACCACGCCAGATAGGAAACCCCGCCCTGAATGTTTTGCGCCGCATCCGTGCTGTCAGCCACCCCGAACCTTTCGGCCGTGGCGGGAACCAGCTGCATCAGGCCTTGTGCGCCGGCCGTGCTTTGCGCATCGGTGCGCCCCGCACTTTCAACACTGATCAACGCCAATACCAGGGCGGGGGATACGGGTGTGCCCACAGTCGCCTTCAGAATGTCCAATCCGTGTTGGGCTGCGATATCCTGAAGCGCCTGTAGCCGGGGGCGCGCCAAATTTTCGGCCTGCGCCAGTTCTGCCATTGCTTTGGCAACATTGGCGGGCCCGCTGGCGGTAATATCCGGTGACACGGCGGCCCAAAACCATTCAAACCCGCTGGCAGTTGACGGGGCAACAGCGGGCGCCCCCTCTGCCGGCGCCTGTTCAGACGGGGAGATTTGCACCGTTATACGCCCCGATGCGCCGGGCTGCGGCACGCCGATACGCTTGAACGTAAACTCAGGAAACGGCGCTGGCCCCTCGGCCACGGCCGGCGGCGCAGCAAAAGCGGTCGCCAGGATTAGGAATATCGCAACGCGTGCTATCATGGGGATGACTGCCCGACCCCTGTTTTCTTTTTCTTATCTTTTCGCAAATCAGGGGCAAAAGAGCCAGTTTTTCCTTCTTCAGCGCCCTGATTCTACGGGTTTGCCCGCGAAAAAGCAGAATTCAAAAATTAATCTTCTATTTTTATTTGTTAATTTTCCGTGGGTTACGGCTTTTTCGCACAGAATTATCCGTGGTGCCAAAATTGTACGATACGCGCCAAACTCTTGCCCCAATCCATTGGCTTATTAGCACCCATGCCAAGCGGCGTTACGGATCGATCAAATAGCGGTTCGGGACAAAAGCCTGGAAAAATTGAGATGAGCAAACGAACTTTCGGAGGGACTAACATGAAACTGTTCACACTTGCTAAGAACTTTAAGAACGACGAATCTGGCGCCGTGACGGTTGACTGGGTCGTCCTGACCGCAGCCATCGTAGGCCTCGGCATCGCGGTGCTGACATCGGTTTCCGGCGGCACAACCAAACTCGCCGGCACGATTTCGGGCGAGCTGTCGACCATGACGATCATGTCGCACTAAGCAAATCACACAAACACTCACACACACTCTTTCAGGAGAAATAAAATGAAACTGTTCAAGAACTTCAAAAATGACGAATCCGGCGCCGTAACTGTTGACTGGGTTGTTCTGACCGCAGCCATCGTTGGCCTTGGCATTGCTGTACTGACATCGGTTTCCGGCGGCACAACCAAGCTGGCTGGCACGATCTCGGGCGAACTGTCGACCATGACGATCATGTCGCACTAAGCGATCCCAAAATTATGAATAGGCCGCGCCTGCAACAGGCGCGGCCTTTCGCATTTCTGATGATGATTACCTGTTTCCCGTGACGGCAGGGCGCAAAACAACCCTGACACGCCGGGAAATAATTGTTTCGAATATGCGAAATATTTATAGAAACACCTATCTTTGTCCAAGATTTCGCCCCAATTCATGGCTATGCTTGGCGTTAAGAACGAATTCGGCCGGGTAAACACGGCCAGGTGATTGAAAGGACGGGGCATGCGTATTGTATTTGGATTGGTCCTTATACTCGGATTAGGTTTAGCGGGATTTGCCGTTTATATGGCGCGCGACTACATCGGGAACACTCAGGCACAATTAAACGCGGAACGCGCGGCGCGGGCACAAATTGTCCCCACGGCCCAGGTTTTCGTTATCACGGAATCCCTGCGCTATGGCGATCAGCTGACAAAAGATCTGGTGCGCGCCGTGAACTGGCCGCAGGACGCGATTCCGGAAGGGGCGTTCCTTTCCCTTGAAACGCTTTTCCCGGTGAACGAAAAACCATACCGCACAGTGCTGCGCGCCATGGAAAGCGGCGAGGCCGTTCTTGAAGTAAAAGTAACCGAGCCGGGCGCCGACGCCGGTGTCAGCTCCCGCCTTGCAAAAGGCATGCGTGCATTCGCCATTCGGGTTGACGTGGCCAGCGGGGTTTCAGGTTTCCTGCGCCCTGGTGACCGTGTTGATGTTTACTGGAGCGGCCGATCCTCGGGCGGTCAGGAAGGTGGCCCTCAGGAGGTGACCAAGCTGATCGAAGCCGGCGTTCGCCTTATCGCGGTCGACCAGACAGCCGACGAAGACCGTTCATCCCCAACGATCGCGCGGACCGTCACTGTTGAAGTATCCCCCCTTCAGGTGGCTTCACTGGCGCAGGCGCAATCAACGGGCACGCTGTCCCTTTCGCTTGTCGGAACAGAAGATGAAAGCGTGGCCGGTTCGGTGGAAATTGACCAAAATCAGCTGCTTGGCATCCTTCCAACGGAACAGGCCGTACAGCAACAGCGCAAGATCTGCACAATCAGAACGCGGCGCGGTGCTGAAATCATCGAAACCGAGATCCCCTGCCCTTCAGAGTGATTTTTTCCCCTGACCAAGGGCTACCCGATGTAGAATCCCGCGCTTTGGCGGGGCTACATCTGGGGATGTGTTGCGACTTATCCACATGAAACCGCCGGCCCAAGGCATTGATTCTTGCATAAAAAGGAAAATTGACGCACTCTGTGTCTTATACGGGCGAAAAGACCCGACCTGAGGCGTGATCGGAGAGGCAGGATCACATGAAAATCGATAGACTAATGAAAGCGGCCCTTTTGGGTCTTGCGGTAGGAATGGTGTCTGCGCCGATTGCGGCGACATCTGAAACCCTGAAGGTCATGCGGGGGTCAGCGTCCAGTGCGCTGAATGTTCCTATGAACCGTGCAGTGGTTGTGGAAAGCGAAACACCATTCGCGGAACTTTCCATCGCAAACCCCGGCATCGCCGACATCTCGACACTTTCAGATCGCACCATCTATGTGCTGGGCAAGGCGCCCGGGCGCACCACCCTGACCCTTCTGGGGCCGGATGGACGCCTGATCACCAATGTTGAAGTGCAGGTCACGCCGGATATCGCAGAGTTTAAAGAACGCCTGCGCCAGATCTTGCCCGGTGAACCGATCGAGGTACGCACCGCAAATGACGGCATCGTTCTTTCCGGCACAGTTTCCAGCATCGCACGCCTGGACCGCGCCCTTGATCTGGCCGAACGTTATGCACCAGAGCGGGTTTCCAACCTGATGATGGTTGGCGGCACTCAGCAGGTCATGCTGAAGGTGCGCTTTGCAGAAATGCAGCGTTCTGTCAGCAAAAGCCTGTCAGCTTCTCTGGGGATCAGCGGCCCGACATTGGGTGGCGATATTGGCCTGCAGGGCGGATCCGGTGTTTTCGTGAACTCCGGCAATCTGTCGGCCGCAATGGATGGCAACCCGGCCACGGTTCCCGCCGCAACGGCAGGGTCGAACGGGGCCATGACAGTTGGCTTTAACGCGGGCAGCCTGCAATTCGCAGTTCTTCTGGAAGCCCTTGAAAGTAAAGGGGTTGTTCGCACATTGGCCGAACCTAACCTGACCGCGCTTTCAGGTCAGGAAGCCCGCTTTTTGGCGGGTGGCGAATATCCGATCCCGGTTGTCGATGGCAACGGTGGCGTCTTTGTTACCTATAAGCCATTTGGCGTGGAGCTGACGTTTACACCGCGCGTGGTTGACGAAGATATCATCAACCTTGAACTGAATGCGGCCGTCAGCGGGCTGGACAGCTCGATCAGCTTTAACAACAACGGCTTTGCCATCAACGCCTTCCGCCGGCGCGAAACATCCACAACGGTTGAGATGCGCGACGGGGAAAGCTTTGCCATCGCCGGCCTGTTGCAGGATGATTTTCAGGATCTTTCCGGGCAGGTGCCCTGGCTGGGTGACATCCCGATTTTGGGCGCATTGTTCCGCAGCGCCGATTATTCGCGCAATCAATCAGAACTGGTGATCATCGTAACACCGCATCTGGTAACCCCAACACGTGGCGAGGCCCTGGCCCTGCCCACGGACCGGATCCGCCCACCGACTGAAAGTGAGCTGTTCCTGTTTGGCAAAACCGCCGCCCCGAACCGCCCGACATCCGGCGCAGCTGGCGAAGTTGCCCAGCAGGATTTCAGCGGCTCCTACGGCTACGTGATGGAGGATTAAGGTCATGCTTAACAAGCCACTCAAATCACTGTTGCTGGCCACATCCTCGGCCGCATTGTTAACCGCCTGCGGCGACAGCAAGCCTTTGCAAAGCTGGACGCAGGAAGCCGGGTCTTTCATTGACGAGGGAAGCTTTGGCAACCCGACGATGAACAACACCCAGATCCATTCAGGTGAAAAATCTTACGTGATTGACCTGGCGCGCCGCTTCGCGTCTGAAATCCCCAGCACTGTGAACTTTGAGTTCAACAGCGCGGTTCTGGATGCCCAGTCGCGCACAGTCCTGCGCCAGCAGGCAGATTGGATTCGTCAGTTCCCCGAAGTGCGCTTTCGCGTTTACGGGCACACTGATCTGGTTGGGTCAAACGCTTACAACAAACGCCTAGGCCTGCGCCGCGCGCAAGCGGTTGTTGCATTCCTTGCCACGCAGGGGATCAGCCGGTCGCGCCTGGAAGCGATGGTTTCGCACGGCGAAACCCAGCCGCTGATCGTGACCGAAGGGCGCGAACGTCGTAACCGGCGCACCGTGACCGAAGTTTCCGGGTTCGTTCAGGGCCATCCGACGGTTCTGAACGGTAAATACGCCGCGATCATCTTCCGCGATTATGTAGGCAGCGCCATTCAGGCGCCGACAGGCAGCCAAACGGCCCTGTCCGACGTATCGTCAGGCGGTTAAGTGCCCATTTCCGGCCAAAACATAAGAAAGCCGGCTTTTTTGGCCGGCTTTTTAATTGTTTCGATTAGGAAACAGTGCCCCAACAATCACAAGATCGTCCCAAATGGACGCATAATTACGGTTATTTAGCCCCAATGTTGTCAATATTGCCTGTCAAATATTTTCCCACTGGGAGCAGTGCGCGCGACACGAGTCGTGCGAGGTTCAGACGGGCGTTACCGGGGCAGAAGACCCGGAACGTGCAACCAACGTCAGGCCAGAAAGTTAGAAGGACGTAAGGCAATGAGTAGCAATGTAGCTCTTCAGCCAGAACCGGCACCGATCGTCGCCTGCACGATCTCGCGGGATGTACAAAACTTCGATCTGTTGATTGAAGACATGGAAATGGAACTTGGCGAAAGCTGGGGGGACCTGTCCTTGGAAGACGCTGTTGCGTTTTTCACGCAGCCCGATGCGGATGCATTGGAATTTGTCGCGATCGCAATGGATGACGAAGACGAAGGCGATCTGGCCCAAGTCGCACATGTGATCCGTACAGCTGTAGAACACCACATCAAGGTCCTGGTGATCGCGGAAGAGGTCAGCCCAATCGCGCTGCACCAGCTGTTGAAGATGGGGGCCGAAGAATTTGTGCCCTACCCCCTTCCGGAAGGTGCCCTTCGCGAAGCAATTGAACGTATGCGTGCCCCAACCCCTTCGCCTGCTGCCAATGTGACAGCACCTGAAGCCACAGGTAAGCCCAAGCCATCCGGAAACCGCGAAGGCGTTGTTCTTCCGGTTCACGGCCTGGCCGGCGGCACGGGTGCAACCACGATGGCGGTAAACCTTGCCTGGGAACTGGCAAATATTGACAAAAAAGACCCGCCCCGGGTGTGTATCCTTGATTTGGATCTTCAATTTGGGTCGGTGTCGACCTATCTGGACCTGCCCCGCCGCGAAGCTGTGTATGAATTGCTGTCCGATACGGAAACGATGGACGAAGAAAGCTTCATGCAGGCGCTGGTTACCTACAATGACAAGCTGCATGTTCTGACCTCGCCGCCGGAAATGCTGCCGCTGGACCTGATCGAATCCGAAGACGTAGAGCGTATTGTCAAAATGGCGCGCGCGAACTTCGATTATGTCGTGATTGATATGCCTTCAACGGTGGTTCAATGGACCGAAAGTGTGCTGTCCGCCGCACATGTGTATTTCGCCCCACTGGAGCTTGATATGCGCTCGGCGCAGAATGCATTGCGGATGATCCGCGCGCTGAAATCCGAAGATTTGCCGGCGCAGAAACTGCGCTTTGCTTTGAACAGGGCGCCCAAGTTTACCGACCTGTCAGGCAAGTCGCGCGTAAAGCGTTTGGCTGAAAGCCTTGATATCACAATAGAAATTCAGCTGCCTGATGGTGGCAAGCAAGTGGTCCAGGCTGGGGATCATGGGCTTCCTCTGAGTGAAAGTGCTTCGAAAAATGCGCTTCGCAAGGAAATTCAAAAGCTCGCCCAGTCTGTTCATGAGGTTAACAAGTCGGCCGCAGTCGCTGGCTAATCTGGGAGAGACCCGTTGTTTTCTCGTTATCGCAAGTCCGACGCACCACGCAAACCTGGCGCAGAAAAGCCACAGACCGCCCCGGCGGCTGAAAACACGGCAAATCCCGTGCCCCAGGCCACCGCGAAAGTAACCCGGCGCGCGACACCCCAGACGATGCCCCAGCAGGTGCCGGTCGACAAAGAGAGAAAACGCAAAGCCCGGTTGAGCGAAATCAAGATCGAGCTGCACAAGGAACTGTTGGACAACCTGAACCTTTCCGCGCTGGAAACCGCATCGGAAAAGGAACTGCGCCAGGAAATCGTGGCGATCACCGCAGAAGCCCTGGAAACGATGGGCGTTGTCCTTAACCGCGAAGAACGCACGCTTTTAAACCAGGAATTGTTTGACGAAGTGACCGGGCTTGGCCCGCTAGAGCCGCTTTTGAAAGACGACACCGTAAACGATATTCTGGTCAACGGCCCGCAACAGATTTTTGTTGAACGGGATGGTAAGCTGGAGCTTACCGACATCACATTCAAAGACGAAAGACATCTTCTTCGGATCATCGATAAAATCGTATCCGCCGTTGGCCGGCGGGTGGATGAATCCAACCCGGCCGTCGACGCCCGCCTTTCCGACGGATCGCGTTTTAACGCGATGGTGCCGCCGATTGCGGTTGATGGGTCCCTGGTATCCATTCGTAAGTTCAAAAAAGAAAAACTTGGCATTGATGAGCTGGTAAATTTTGGCGCCTTTTCCGAAGAAATGGCCGCCTACCTGCAAGCTGCGGTTGCCTGCCGCCTGAATATCATCGTATCGGGCGGAACAGGTTCTGGTAAAACGACCACGCTGAACGCGCTGTCATCCTTCATCGACCATTCAGAACGCATTCTGACAATCGAAGACACCGCCGAACTTCAGCTTCAGCAGACCCATGTTGGACGGATGGAAAGCCGCCCGGCGAACGTGGAAGGCAAAGGTGCGGTTTCACAGCGCGACTGCCTGAAAAACGCCCTTCGCATGCGCCCTGACCGCATCATCGTTGGTGAAACACGCGGCGAAGAAGTGATCGACATGTTGCAGGCCATGAACACCGGCCACGACGGATCTATGACAACCATCCACGCCAACTCGGCCCGCGATGCGGTTTCACGGTTGGAAAACATGGTGGCAATGGCGGGTATTGAAATGCCGCTAAAAGCCGTTCGCAACCAGATATCATCGGCCGTAAACCTGTTTGTTCAGGCCAACCGCCTGCAGGACGGTTCACGCCGCATGGTTTCGATCACCGAAATCACCGGCATGGAAGGCGAAGTCATTTCTATGCAAGAGGTGTTTCGCTACGAACGCCTTGGCCTTCAGCCCGACGGCAAAATCATAGGCCGCTTTACGGCAACCGGCGTTCGGTCCCACTATTCTGATCGTTTCCGGCAGTGGGGTTACGACCTTCCGGCCTCTATCTTTGAACCTATGGCGGCGGAGTAACTGGTATGGTTATCAGCGCAGAACCCCTTATTTACGGCCTGATTTTCATCGCTGTCCTTGTTCTGGTCGAAGGTATTTACCTTACGGTCTTTGGCAAATCGATCAGCCTGAACAGCCGTGTGAACCGCCGGCTGGACATGCTTGAAAAAGGCGTTGGGCGCGAAGAAGTTCTTGAACAGCTTCGCAAAGAAATGGGCCAGCACCTGAATTCAAAGGGCATCCCCCTATATTCGGTCCTGGCCCTGAAGGCGCAGAAGGCGAATATTGCGTTTTCGCCCAAACAGCTGATCATGATCATGGCGGGCCTGGCCGTGGTTGCCTATGTGGCCCTGACAATCGGCACCGAAGCATCCCTGCCGGTGCGCATTGCCGTGGCGGGTGCCATGGGCGTTGGCGCTGTCTACGTCTGGATCAACAACAAGTGCAAAAAGCGCATGTCGCTGATCGAAGAGCAGCTTCCCGATGCCGTGGAACTGATGGTGCGCAGCCTGCGCGTTGGTCACCCTTTTTCTTCGGCAATCCAGATCGTATCAAACGAAGTGCCCGACCCGCTGGGCTCGGAAATGGGTGTGATCGCGGACGAAAACGCCTATGGCCGCGATGTGGGTGAATCACTGAAAGCGCTGGCTGAACGCATGGATATGCAGGATCTTCGCTTTCTGGCCGTGGCCGTTACGATCCAGCAGCAATCGGGCGGCAACCTTGCCGAAATCCTTGACGGTCTGGCCAAGGTGATCCGGGCGCGTTTCAAACTGTTTCGCCGCGTGAAAGCCATTACTGCCGAGGCAAAATGGTCTGGTGCTTTCCTGTCGGCCTTCCCGTTGGGCGCATTGGTTATGATCAACGTGATCCAGCCCCATTATTATGATGATGTGAAGGAAACGGCGGCATTTATACCGGCCTGTCTGGTGGTCGCGGCTTTCCTGATCGCCAACGTCTTTGTCATGAAGATGCTTGTGAATATCAAAGTCTGAGGTGACAGGATGCTTGATACCGTAAACACATTTCTTATCGATGTTATGGGGCCGTTTGGCCCGCTGATCGCGGTCGGGTTTCTGGGCCTTTTGCTGGTGGGCGCCACCTTGCCCGTGCTGTTGAAAAAAGAGGTCGATCCCCTAGACAAGCTTAAAAAAAGCAATGTGGAAGAACCCAAGAAATCGCTGCGCCAGGATACCGGCGGGGACTCTCTTCAAAAGTATTCGAACTTTCTGGAACCCCAGGACGAAGAAGAATATTCCGCCATCCGCCTGAAACTTCTTCAGGCCGGATACCCGGGTAAAAACGCGGTGCGCACCTATCATTTCGCGCAGTTCGTTCTTGGAATTGGCCTGTTGGTCCTGGGGGCGGCATACGCGATGCTAAATTCCGTCACCGGGGATCCATCGACCAAGGCGACTATCCTGTCAGTGCTGATCCCGGGTGTGTGCGGTTATATGCTGCCAAAATACTGGGTTAGCCGGCGCCAACAGGCGCGCAACGAAGAAATCATCAACGGTTTTCCGGACGCACTGGACATGATGCTGGTATGTGTCGAAGCGGGCCAGTCGCTGGATCAGTCTATCATGCGCGTCGCCAAAGAAATCCGCGCGGGCTACCCTGCCCTTGCCGATGAATTTGAAATCGTCAGCCAGGAAATGAAAGCCGGTAAAGACAGAACACAGGTTCTGCGCGATATGTCGGAACGCGCCGGCGTTCCCGATGTCGCCAGCTTTGTGACTGTGTTGATCCAATCCACGACTTTCGGCACCTCGATCGCCGAAGCGTTGCGTGTTTACGCCGCTGAAATGCGCGACAAACGCGTTATGCGCGCCGAAGAAAAGGCAAACACCTTGCCGACCAAGATGACACTTGCCACAATGATGCTGACGGTGCCGCCATTGCTGATCATTCTGATTGGGCCGTCGGTCTTTGAGATTTACCAAACGTTGCAGAACGCCAACTTCTAAAGGGGCACGCAATCTACCGGATGGGATCAGTGATTGCCCTGGCATTGCTTGCCGGGTGCGCGTCAACGGGGGTGCCGCCAAATGGCGCAAGCCCCTTTGCGCCTTCTGGTGTGCCCGCAGGCGAAGCATCGGTTGACGGGCTGATCGTCGGGCACCGGCTGATGGCCGCCGGGGAATATGAGCTTGCCCTGAAGGCCTACCTGCGTTCGGCTGCGCAGCACGGCACGTCAGTGGACGTTCTTTCCGCCCTTGGGTCTGTCAACCTGAGGCTTGGGCGCCTTGGGCAGGCCGAAACCCTGCTGCGGCGCGCTGTTGAAAAAGACGAAACCTTTGCACCGGCCTGGAATAATTTGGGCGTCATCCTGATGGAAACCGGGGAAATTGCCGAAGCAGCCCGCGTTTTCCGCGTGGCGTTCGCCCTGGATAGTGGCGAAACTGCCGAAATCCGCGACAATTTGCGCTTAGCGCTCGCAAAAATGGAAAATCCTGCGTATCATGCTGGCAACAACGATACATTCGCACTGGTGCGGCGTGGGTCGGGGGATTACCTCTTGCTGTCCGCACCTTAAGCGGGTTTTGAGCAGTAAAGGACGCAAAATGCGCCACCCTATCTTTGTAATGCTCTGCCTTGGTGGAGCGGTCAGTTTATCAGCATGTCAGAAACCTGGCGGCTCGGATGTTGAGCGTGCAGTGGCAAGCGTCAATGTCATCGACGAAAGCAACCTGAACGACATTATGCTGACGGTCGGTGACCCGAACGAAGCTGTTTCGTATTTCCAGCGCACCGTCAAAGACAACCCAGAGCGGATTGACCTGAAACGCGGTCTGGCGAAATCTCTGGTGCGTGCAAAACGCCCGGGCGACGCTGTGAAGATCTGGACGCAGGTTGTTGAAAGTGACGAGGTTACCAACAACGACAGGATCGACCTTGCCGATGCTTTGATCCGCGCAGGCGACTGGGCGAAAGCCGAACTTCAGCTTGATCTGGTTCCCCCAACGGTCGAAACCTACAAGCGTTACCGGCTGGAAGCTATGGTGGCAGATTCAAACGAGGAATGGGAAAAAGCGGACAGCTTTTACCAGACTGCGGTGGACCTGACGACAAAGCCTTCAAGTGTGTTGAACAACTGGGGTTATTCGAAACTTACACGCGGTGATTTTTCTGGTGCTGAAAAGCTGTTTGCCGAGGCCATCACCTATGACACCCACCTGTTCACCGCCAAGAACAACCTGGTTCTGGCGCGCGGTGCGCAGCGCAAGTACGACCTGCCGATTATTCCCATGACCCAGATCGAACGCGCGCAGCTGTTGCACACGCTGGCGCTGTCGGCGATCAAGCAAGGGGATGTCAGCACCGGCAAGGCCTTGCTGAAAGAGGCGATCAACACCCATCCGCAGCATTTTGAGGCCGCTGTGCGGGCCTTGCGTGCGCTGGAAGACAATGTGAACAACGGATGATCACAGCGCAGACAGCTGTATCCGCCTGGTGGTTCCTGCCCTTCGCCGCACCCATCGCGCTGTGGGTTGCCTGGAGCGATATGGCGACCATGAAAATCCCCAACAAGGCGGTTTATGCGCTGGTTGCGGTGTTTGGCGTGGTCGGGCTGTTCGCCCTGCCGATAGCTGATTACCCATGGCGCTTTGTCCACCTGATCGTGGTTCTGGTGGTCGGGTTTTTGATGAATATGGGCGGCCTTTTAGGGGCGGGGGATGCAAAGTTTGCCGCGGCAATGGCGCCCTTTATCGGGCTTTCTGATCTGTCGATGTTTAGCTATCTTTTCGCCACCGTGCTGCTTGCAGGGTTTGTGACGCACCGGATCGCAAAACGCATCCCTGCGGTCAGAAAACGCACGCAGGGCTGGGAAAGCTGGGAAAGAAAAGATTTCCCTATGGGCCTTTGCCTGGGCGCGGCCCTGGTTTTTTACCTTTTGATCGGCGCGTTATACGGCGTGTAACGCGCTATTTTTCAAACAGGATATATTCACTGGTGCGGCGCACCTCGGTCATGGTCTGGCCAGTGTCCTGCACGGCCTTAAGCACCATCTGGCGCACGCGTTGTGACAGTGGGCAAAGCGGCACAATCAGGTAATCTGCGTCCTCAAATCCGGGCAGGCCGCCATAGTACCAGGGCGCGCCCCCGGCCAGGGGGCGAAACGCGCCATACATCCAGTAGCTGGACAGCAGATCAGCGGAAAACACCGTTTTTCCGGTGGCATAGCCGCTATCGCTCAGGTCTTTTGATACAGCGGTGAACCACGCGATCATCCCCAGCTCCAGCGAACAATCGGGCAGTGTTTCACCCTGAAAAACGGTGGCATCTTCGCGCAGGTCCGGATCTGTAACCGCCGCAAAAAACGTATCTGCCCCATCCAGCGGCACCTTGCCATCCACCTGCAATGTGCGCACGCGCGCCGACAAAATATCCTCATGCACCCCCGATCCGGGGATCAGCGGCGTGTAATCCACAGCCTTCGCCGCCAGATGGCGAAAGGGGCTGTAAAAAAGATTGGTATAGCTTGGGGCGGCAAGGGTCAGGGCAACCAGCCCGGACAGGCCAACCGCCTTTTGAACGTTCCATCCCAGCCCGTTGCGCAACTCACGCGAGGGGCGGAATGCCATCATCAAAACCCCCAGCAGGCCCAGCCATTGCGGATCATTCCCAAAATTCTGATAGGTCACGTAGAAAAAGCCGGGCACCAATAAAAGCAGCACCAACCCTTCCAGCGACTTTCCGGCCTGACGTAAAAACACCACGCACAGAATTAGAATAAGGCTGCCAACCATATACGCCGGGGCCCCGATGACCGAGGCCAGCGCCAGGCCCGGCTGGGGGCGAATGTCAGACCCTGCCACCATCGCCAGATCATGCAGATATGCCAGCCAGAACTGCGGCCCGGCCAGCGCCGTCACCAAAAGTGCGGGCAAAAGCCCGGCCAACACAGCCCAGCCCAGGGTTTTAAACGCCCCCCGCCCGATCAGCGCCACAAGAACCGGAACCACAAACGCCACGAAATACGTCACCTTGCACAGCACCAGCGCTGCCATCGCCAGACCGATCACCCAGCCATCTGCGGCCTGATGTTTCCGGTCGCCCTCAGGGATCAGCGCGGCGGATATCGCCAGAAACGCAGCCGCCCAGGACCAGCGGTTATAGTGCATTGAGATCGACACGCTGCGTTCCGTTTCGCCATGGACAAGCGCCAGGATCAAAACCAGCAATCCGGCCCCGAAAAGATAGGCCCAAGGCCCCCGAAAACGGCTGATAGAAACCCACCAGATCGCAGGCAAAAAGACCAGTGCGACAAGGATTTGCCCCATCAAAATCGCATGCCCCGCGCCAAACCCCAATTTCAGGAACAACGCGATGGGCGCAAAGGCCAGAACACCAATTGGGGTTACGAAATCCAGATGCGGCCAATCCCCCGCACCCATTCGGATAACCATTTGCAAAAGATGCAAAGTGTCACCTTCGTGCTTGCCGATGTAAAAGCCACCCTTGACCAGCGCGGCGCCCCCCAGAACGATTATGACGCTCACCAGAAAGGTCGCAAAAATGGCTGCATTCGGTTTGGTCATGCCTTGCCCCTTTTTACCGTTGCGAAACGATACAGGCGCTAGGGTTTTGATGCAAAAACCTTCTGGCAGTTTGTGTTGTGAAAAAAGCGGCTGGGCGGTAGAATCACAGAAATAACAGCCATGAATGAGCGGTCAGATGAACATGCAGGCGATTAATGTTGTAGCCCCCCCCCTTTCGCGCAACCTGTCGGATTCAGGGCTAAGCGTGGTCATGATGCGCGATATTTTGTTGAAAACAATGTTCCGCATGCATCTGGAACAGATTTCCGAGCTTGAAAACACCCTGTGCCTGCCCGCACGCGTGGTGCAGGAACTTGTTGATCTGACCCGCGAACAGGGGCTGGTCGAGGCGATGGGAACGCTTCACGCCAACTCTGGTTCTGAAATGGGGTACCGTTTGTCAGACGCCGGAAAAGCGCGCGCTCAGGATGCGTTGGCGCAGTCGGAATATTATGGCGCGATGCCCGTGCCGATGGAAGATTACGCCGCGCAGGTCAAACGCCAGTCTATCCGAAACATCCAGATGTCACGCGAACAGCTGACCAGCGCCATGGGGCACCTTGTGTTGCCCGACAGCCTGTTGGATCACCTTGGGCCGGCGGTGGGATCAGGCCGGTCGATCCTGATGTACGGCCCGCCCGGAAACGGTAAATCGTCTATTTCCAATGGGATACGGGACGCTTTGGGTGACAGGATCTATGTGCCACGGGCGATAGAATATTCGGGGCAGGTTATTACTGTTTATGACCCGATCGTGCATACATCCGCCGAAGATTTTCAGGATGACCCAAACGCGCTGCGCCGCACATCAAACAAACATGACCGACGCTATGTGTTGTGTGACCGCCCCACGGTGATCACCGGGGGTGAACTGACACTGGATATGCTGGATCTGGTCTATAACCCGACCTCGCGCACCTATCAGGCGCCTTTACAGTTGAAATCCACTGGTGGTGTTTTCATCGTGGATGACCTGGGCCGCCAGACCGAACCACCGCAGGCGTTGATCAACCGATGGATCGTGCCGCTGGAAGAAAACAAAGATATCCTTGCGCTTCAGTCTGGCGAGAAGTTTGAGGTGCCTTTTGACACGCTGGTCATCTTTTCCACCAACTTTCATCCGAACGAGATTTTTGACAGGGCGGCACTGCGCCGGATCTTTTACAAGATCAAGATCGACGGGCCGTGTCAGGAAGATTTCCTGAAAATCTTCGCGATGGTCGCGCGCAAAAAGAAACTGCCGCTGGATGAAGCTTCGTTGGTGCATCTGCTGAAAACGAAGTACCCGAAGATCGACAATATTTTTGCGAACTATCAACCGATATTCCTGATCGATCAGATAATGTCTGTCTGCGACTTTGAGGGTATACCCTATCAGATGACCCCGGAACTGATTGATCGCGCCTGGGCCAACATGTTCGTTCGTGACGAAGAAATCCTGCACTGACAAGTGGCGTTGAGCGGCGTATCCTGCCGGATATGAACGCCCTTCCAGATACATTTATGGCGTGGTTCACCGCGCGCGGCTGGGCCCCCCATCCGCACCAGTTAGCCATGCTCGCACGGGCGAAAACGCCCGCGCTGATGCTGATCGCGCCGACTGGTGGGGGCAAGACACTTGCAGGATTCCTACCTTTTTTGGTCGATTTGGCGGAAAATCCGGCCGCTGGATTGCACACTTTATACATTTCACCCCTCAAAGCCCTTGCCGCCGACATGCGCCGCAACCTGATGGCACCGATTTCCGATATGGGCCTGAATATCCGGGTCGAAGACCGATCGGGGGACACGCCCGCGTCGCGAAAGAAACGCCAAAGGGCAGACCCGCCCCATATTCTGCTGACCACCCCCGAAAGCCTGGCACTGCTTTTGTCTTACGAAGATGCGCCGCGCATCTTTGCCGGGCTTAAACGCGTGGTGGTGGATGAGTTGCACGCACTGGCAGAAAGCAAACGGGGCGATCAGCTGATGTTGGGGCTCACCCGTCTTGCGGCCATGTGCCCGGGCATGACGCGCGTAGGCCTTTCGGCCACGGTTGAAGACCCGCCCGCCCTGGCGCGATATTTCCATGCGCCGGGCTGTGATATCCTGACGGCGGACCCCGGCCCTGCCCCCCATATCGAAATGCTGCACACCAACACGCCGCCGCCCTGGTCGGGGGGCGGCGGGCGATACGCAATTCCCGAAGTTCTGGAACAGGTGAAACGCCACAAGACCACCCTGATTTTCCACAACACCCGCGCACAGGCCGAAATATTCTTTCACAACCTCTGGCTGGCCAACGAAGATGCCTTGCCGGTCGCGATCCACCACGGATCTTTGGCGCGTGCATCGCGCGAAAAGGTCGAGGCCGCGATGGTCGCAGGGCAGCTGCGCGCCATCGTGTGCACCGGCAGCCTTGATCTGGGGCTGGACTGGGGCGATGTCGATCTGGTCATCCAGGTCGGTGCGCCAAAGAACGTCAAGCGGCTGGTTCAGCGTATCGGGCGGGCCAATCACCGCTATAACGCCCCGTCAAAGGCGCTTTTGCTGCCCGCCAACCGCTGGGAGGTAATCGAATGCCACGCCGCGATAGAGGCCGCGCTGGCACATGATCTGGATGGCGATCCGCGCGGCCCCGGGCCACGGGACGTATTGTGCCAACACATCCTGATCACCGCCTGCGCCGCGCCCTTTGATGGGGACAGGCTGTTTCACGAAGTCACCCGGGCCGGCCCCTATAGCGCGCTATCCAAAGAGGCGTTTAACGCCTGTCTGGATTTTGTGGCCACCGGCGGATACGCCCTGCGCGCCTACGACCGCTGGCAACGCCTTTTGCAGCGCCCCGATGGCCTGTGGCAGCTGCGCGATCCACGCGCGGCGCAACGCATTCGCATGAACATCGGCACAATTCAGGACAGTGATACGCTAAAGGTGCGCATGAAAGGCGGGCGTGGCGGCAAACCTTTGGGCGAGGTCGAAGAAAGCTTCGCCGCCTCGCTGGTCGCGGGCGACACGTTCCTGATTGGCGGGCAGATCGTGCGCTTTGAAGGCCTTCGGGAAATGGAGGTGCTTGTCTCCAAAGACCGCGGTCGCAAGCCAAAGGTCGCGGTTTTCATGGGGTCCAAGTTTTCGACCTCCACACAGCTTTCCGCCCGCATTCTGGACATGTTACAGCGCAGCCCCCTGCCCGATTTGCCTGCTCACACAGCCGAATGGATCAGACTGCAGGCCAGCGTCTCGCAATTGCCCCGCGCCGGGCGTGTCCTGGTTGAAAGCTTCCCTTACGAAGGGCAGGCCCACACCTGCGTTTACGGTTTCGCAGGTAAAAACGCGATGCAGACGCTTGGCCTTTTGCTGACCCGGCGCATGGAAGATTGCGGGTTGGGCCCGCTGGGATTTGTCGCCACGGATTACGCCTGCCTGATCTGGTCTGTTGATCCCATCCCTGATCCGGCGGCATTGCTGACCCAACAGGGCCTGCTTGAAGGGTTGGATGGCTGGCTTGCCCAAAATGCGCTGATGAAACGGGCCTTTCGGGCATCTGCCACCATCGCGGGGCTGATCGAGCGGAACCTGCCCGGCAAGCGAAGCACCGGGCGCCAGGCCACGTTTTCATCGGATATCCTGTATGACACGCTGCGCAAATATGACCCCGATCACCTGCTTTTGAACATCACCCGTGAAGAGGCGATGCAGGGGCTGATCGGCTTTGCCCGTATCCAGGACATGTTGACCCGCACACATGGAAAGGTTGACCATGTGATACTGGATCGCGTCCCCCCTTTCGCCGCCCCACTGTTTTTGGAAGTGGGCAAAGTGCCGGTAGAAGGCGCCGGGGCAGAAAAGCTTTTGACAGCCCAGGCCAACCGCCTGATGGCGGCGGCCGGGTTAAGCTGACCCTTGCAATCGCATCAGAAATACGGTTGCACAGGTGGATGATCCGCCATGACTTCATATTCGCAGGCATTGACCTGGCGGTCCTGAGCACGGGGGCCCTCTGGTGGCCGGCGGTGCGCACGTTATGCGTCTCTGACCTGCACCTTGGTAAATCTGAACGCATCGCCCGGCTGGGCGGCACAATGCTGCCCCCTTACGAAAGCCACGAAACGCTTGCGCGCCTTGAAGGTGATATTCTTGCCACCGGGGCGCAAACCGTCATCTGCCTTGGCGACAGTTTCGACGATCTGCCTGCATCCGAAAACCTGGATGACACCAGCACCCTGTGGCTGGCCCGCCTCATGGCTGGGCGCAGGTGGGTCTGGATAGAGGGCAATCATGATCCCGGGCCGGTTGAATTTGGCGGCACCCACCTGGCAGAACTTCATGCCCCGCCCCTTAGCTTTCGCCATATCGCGCGTGCCTCGGCGGCCGGCGAAATCTCGGGCCACTACCACCCAAAGGCCCGCCTTTCAGTGCGCGGGCGCACGCTTAGCCGCCCCTGTCTTTTGTATGACAGTGATCGCGTGATCATGCCCGCCTATGGCACCTACACCGGCGGCCTGCGCAGCGATGATGCCACCCTGTCACACCTGATGCGGCCCGAGGCCGTGGCGGTCATGCTGGGCCCTGAACCCCGCGCAATCCCCATGCCACGCGCGCCGTCACAAGGCTGAAACAGCCCCGCCGATGTCCAAAGGAACGCCCATGCCCAAACCTCCCGCCAATCCCGATTACGCCGCCCTGGTGCGCGACAGCTTCGCCCGTCAGACCATGATGCAAACCCTTGGCGCCTCGCTTGAAACGATAGAACCCGGCTTTTGCCGCATTCAGTCTTCCATCCCGCCAGGCGCCTTGCAGCAACACGGCGTGGGTCATGCCGGGCTGACGTTTTCGATCGGCGACAGCGCGGCGGGCTACGCCGCCCTGAGCGTCATGCCTGAAGGCAGCGAAGTCGTGACCTCGGAAATCAAAATCAACCTGATGGCACCGGCACGCGGCGACCACCTGATTGCCGAAGGGCGCGTGCTGCGCGGCGGCAAACGCCTGATCACCGTGCAGGCAGATGTCTGGGCGGTTGCCTCAGGCGCGCGCACCCATATCGCGGTGCTGCTGGGCACAATGGTGCCCGTGCCCAAACGCTAACTGCCGCAACGTGACGCTTGGCGGCAGGCGCCCCCTGCCCCACACTGCCCCGATCAGACAGGAGGCCCGAATGTCCCAGCGCGTAACCATCACAGAAAATGGCCCCGTGGCCACCGTCACCCTGACCCGGCCCGATAAACGCAATGCACTCGACCTGAAAATGATCGAAGGCCTTGTTGCGGCCGGCGAAGCGCTGAAAGCGCGCCGCGACATTCGCGCGGTGGTCCTGACCGGCGCAGGCGAAGCCTTCTCGGCCGGGCTGGATGTCACCGCCATGCCCCTGATCGTGGCCGCCGCAATGAAGGACGGCGGAATAACCCAACGCACCCATGGGCGCGCAAACCTGTTTCAGGCCGCCGCAATGGTCTGGGCTGAATTGCCGATGCCGGTGATCGCGGCCGTGCACGGCTATGCTTTTGGCGGGGCATTTCAAATCATGCTGGGCGCCGATATCCGTATCGCAACCCAATCCGCGCGCTTTTCGATCATGGAAGGCAAATGGGGGCTCATCCCCGACATGGGCGGCCTGGTGCTGATGCGCAGACTTGCACGCACCGATGTGATCCGTCGCCTCACCTACACCGCCGAGATTTTCGAGGCCCCCGCAGCCCTGCACTGGGGCTTTGTCACCGAAATCGCGGAAAACCCGCTCGCACATGCCACCGCATTGGCACATCAAATCGCGGCGCGCTCACCCGATGCGGTGCGCAGCGCAAAACGCCTGATCACGGAAACCGAACTTCTGGGCGTTGAAGAAACCCTTGTGGCAGAAAGCCTGGCGCAAGAGGCCCTGATCGGCCAGCCCAATCAGACCGAGGCGGTTATGGCCGGAATGCAAAAACGCACCCCTGAATTCAAAGACTAAGCCACACCGGCGCGCCATCTTTGTTCTTCAAATATCCTCGCCGAAGGCACGAAATCTCTTTGAATACTTCAAAAGAAACGCACGTGCCCCGGGCGGGGATGTGATTGTTCAGGCGTGCCTTACGCTGTCAGGCCTTCGGGTTCGTCCAGCCCGTTCGCCCGGCAACAGGCGGTGACTGTGTTTGCCAAAAGGCACGCGATGGTCATCGGGCCTACGCCGCCGGGAACCGGCGTAATCGCGCCCGCTACGGCGGCGGCGCTTGCAAAATCCACGTCCCCCACAAGGCGTGTTTTGCCTTCGCCTTTTTCCGGCGCGTCAATGCGGTTGATGCCCACGTCAATCACCGTGGCGCCCGGCTTGATCCAGTCGCCCGGCACCATTTCGGCCCGTCCAACGGCCGCTACGACAATATCGGCCCGCCCGACAACGCCCGGCAAATCCTTCGTGCGGCTGTGCGCGATGGTCACTGTGCAGCTGTCGCCCAGCAAAAGCTGCGCCATCGGCTTGCCCACAATGTTTGACCGTCCGATCACAACCGCGTCCAGCCCGGACAGGGATCCGTGGTGATCACGCAGCATCATCAGGCAGCCCAGCGGCGTGCAGGGCACCATGCTTTTCTGCCCCGTGCCCAGCAGGCCAACATTGGAAATATGAAACCCGTCCACATCCTTGGCCGGATCAATTGAATTGATCACCAGGTCTTCATTCAGATGCCCGGGCAACGGCAACTGCACCAGAATGCCATGCACGTCGGGGTCATTGTTCAGCTGATCAATCAGCGCCAGAAGGTCGGCCTCGGCCGTATCCGCATCCAGTTTATGTTCATAGGAGTTCATGCCGACCTCTACGGTCATTTTACCCTTTGAACGCACATAAACCTGCGAGGCCGGATCTTCGCCCACCAGAACAACGGCAAGGCCCGGCGTGATCCCTGTATCGCCTTTGATGCGACTGACATGGGTTGCGACTTTTTCGCGGACAGTGGCGGCAAATGCCTTGCCGTCGATGATGGTTGCGCTCATGGCGTGCCCTCTGTGTTGCGGCTGCGATATATGCGGTGGTTGTACAGGGTGTGCAGCCAGGCTGCACACCCCTTTTATGCGTTTAGAACAGCCCTTCGACTTCGCCTGCGTCGTTCATGTCAATCTCAAGGGCGGCGGGTTTGCGCGGCAGGCCCGGCATGGTCATGATTTCACCGCAGATCACCACGACAAAACCCGCACCTGCGGAAAGGCGCACCTCGCGAATTGGCACGGAATGGCCTGTTGGGGCGCCGCGCAGGCTGGGATCGGTCGAAAAGGAATACTGCGTTTTGGCCATGCAGACCGGCAGGTGGCCATATCCGGCCTCTTCCCACTGGCGCAGTTGATCGCGGATTTTCTTATCCGCCATCACTTCGTCGGCGTGGTAGATGCGTTTGGCAATCACCTCGACCTTTTCGAAAAGGCCAAGATCATCGCGGTACAGCGGTGCAAATTGCGCCGCACCACTATCGGCCAGTTCCGACACGCGGGTGGCCAGTTCAACGGTGCCTTGCGAGCCCAGCTCCCAATGGCGGCAAACAATCGCTTCTGCCCCTTCAGCGGCAGCACTTGCGCGGATCACGGACACTTCGGCATCCGTATCTGTAACGAAGTGGTTGATCGCCACGACCACCGGCACGCCAAATGCTTTCAGGTTCGAAATATGGCGCGCCAGGTTGGGGCAGCCTTCAGCCACGGCCGCCACGTTTTCCGAATCCAGATCGGCCTTTGCGACACCGCCGTTCATCTTCATCGCACGCACAGTGGCCACCAGCACCACGACATCGGGCGCGATACCTGCCTTGCGGCACTTGATGTTCATGAACTTCTCGGCGCCCAGATCGGCGCCAAAACCAGCCTCGGTCACCACATAGTCCGCCAGCTTCAGCGCTGTCTTTGTCGCTGTGACAGAGTTGCAGCCGTGCGCGATGTTGGCAAAGGGGCCGCCGTGCACGAAGGCGGGGTTGTTTTCAAGCGTCTGCACCAGGTTTGGTTGCATCGCATCTTTCAAAAGCACGGTCATCGCGCCATCGGCGCCGATGTCGCGGCAATAAATCGGCTGGCGTTCGCGGGTATAGGCCACGATGATATCGCCCAGGCGCTTTTTCAGATCGTCCAGATCGTTGGCAAGGCACAGGATGGCCATAACCTCGGATGCCACGGTGATGTCGAACCCGGTTTGACGGGGGAAACCATTCGCAACACCGCCAAGCGATACGACCGTGTCGCGCAAGGCCCGGTCGTTCATATCCATAACCCGGCGCCAGGTGACGCGCCGTTCATCGATCTGAAGCTCGTTACCCCAGTAAATGTGGTTATCGATCATCGCGGTCAAAAGGTTGTGGGCGGATGTGATGGCGTGAAAATCCCCGGTGAAATGCAGGTTCATTTCTTCCATCGGCACCACCTGGGCGTAGCCGCCACCGGCCGCCCCGCCCTTCATGCCAAAGCATGGGCCAAGGGATGCTTCGCGAATGCAGATCGCTGCGTTCTTGCCAATACGGTTCAAACCATCGCCCAGACCAACGGTGGTGGTGGTTTTACCTTCGCCTGCAGGCGTCGGGTTGATGGCCGTAACCAGGATCAGCTTGCCATCTTCGCGGTCTTTCAACGAGTTGATGAAGTCTTGCGAGACTTTGGCCTTGTCATGCCCATAGGGCAGCAGGTGATCTTCGGGGATCCCTAGTTTTCCACCAATCTCCTGAATGGGGCGTTTCTTGGCTTCGCGGGCGATTTCGATGTCGGTTTTGTAGCTCATGGTTGATCCCTGTCCTTTGGATACGACCCTCTGTCTACTTGCGTATACCGGCAGCACATGCGCCGCGTAGGATGGTTTCCGACATTTCCCATGCCTAAATCGTCGCCCGGCCTATTCACGCCTTTGGGCGCAAAACCCGATTTTGCGGCCATGCGCAGGGGGTATAAAAAGCGAAAGCCCCGAAACCTTGTGCAGGTTTCGGGGCTTCAGTCTTTTACTGGCCGGTCATTCAGGCTGTCGGTTCCGGTTCCAGCCCGCTATCGCCCGAAGGCTTGTTGCGCGGCTTTGTCTTCGGGATCGCGGTGACCGAAGCGGCCTCGCCGCTGTCAGGCTTGTCGCCATCGTCGTCCGACACGTGGGGCGGTTCGCCCTTCATCACGCGCGCGATCTCTTCCCCGGTCAGGGTCTCATACTCCAGCAGCCCCTGCGCCAGGCGCACCCAGTCTTCTTTCTGATCACTCAGAATCTTGAAGGCGGCATCATAGCCTTCCTGGATGAAGCGTTTCACCTCTTCCTCGATCAGCTCTTTCGTATGGGCCGAAACCGAGAACCCGGCGGTGTTGCCAGAATAGCCATCGGCGGCTTCTGCATAGTCGATATCACCGACCTTTTCAGACATGCCCCAGCGCATCACCATCGCCCGCGCCAGACCCGAGGCCTGCTGGATATCGCCAGCCGGGCCGTTCGAAACCTCGCCCGGGCCGTATTTGATGATCTCGGCAGCTTTACCGGCCATTGTCATCGCCAACTTCTGCTCGCACTCAGATTTATGCCAGTTCAGGCGGTCAATCTCGGGCAATGACACGACCATACCAAGGGCGCCACCGCGCGGAATAATGGTTGCCTTGTAAACAGGGTCACATTTTTCCAGTGCCAGCCCCACAACCGCATGGCCTGCTTCGTGGTATGCTGTCTTTTCCTTCTGGTCGTCCGTCAGAACCATGGATCGGCGTTCGGCGCCCATCATGACCTTGTCTTTGGCGTATTCGAAATCTTCCATCGTGACAAACCGTCGCCCGATGCGCGCCGCTGTCAGCGCAGCCTCGTTCACCAGGTTGGCCAGGTCAGCACCGGAAAACCCCGGAGAGCCGCGCGCGATGATGCGCAGATCCACATCGGGGCCCAAAGGCACCTTGCGCGCATGCACGCCCAGGATCTTTTCACGCCCCTTAATATCGGGGTTAGGCACGTTAACTTCACGGTCAAACCGGCCCGGGCGCAGCAACGCCGGATCCAGCACATCCTTACGGTTTGTGGCCGCAATGATGATCACGCCTTCATTGGCTTCGAAACCGTCCATTTCAACCAGCAGCTGGTTCAATGTCTGTTCGCGTTCGTCATTGCCCCCGCCATAACCGGCGCCACGATGGCGCCCGACCGCATCAATTTCGTCGATGAAGACGATGCAGGGTGCGTTTTTCTTGGCCTGTTCAAACATGTCGCGTACCCGGCTTGCGCCGACACCCACAAACATTTCAACGAAATCAGAACCCGAGATGGTGAAGAAAGGAACGCCCGCTTCGCCCGCGATTGCGCGCGCCAGCAGGGTTTTACCTGTGCCCGGAGGGCCAACCAGCAAAGCCCCTTTAGGGATCTGGCCACCAAGGCGGCTGAATTTCTGCGGGTTGCGCAGGAATTCCACGATCTCTTCCAGTTCTTCCTTGGCTTCATCAATACCGGCCACGTCGTCAAAGGTCACACGGCCTTCGCGTTCGGTCAGCATTTTGGCTTTGGATTTGCCAAACCCCATCGCGCCGCCTTTGCCGCCGCCTTGCATCCGGTTCATCATGAAGAACCAAAATCCGATCAGGATCAGCACAGGCAAAAGCAGTGAAAGCAGCGAATAGAAACCCGATTGTTCCTGAGATTCGGCCTTCACAGCCACGCCATTGGTGATCAGAAGGGCCGTTACCTCAGCATCCGCCGGTGCGACTGTGCTGTAGTCTTTTCCATCCGAACCGCGAAAGCGGATTTGCTCTCCATCCAACGTGGCCTGGTCGACATCCCCACCTTCAACGGCCGATACGAATTCGGAATAGTTGACAGGCGCTGAAGAGATGGAACTCTGCCCATTGCTGAAAAGATTGAACAAGGCCAGGATCAGCAGGAATAGCACGATCCAGAAGGCGAAGTTTCTCGCGTTGCCCAAGGTAGTCTCCTTTGAATTTCGCAGGTCCGGCGCGTTTTGCGAACCGCTTCCCTAAAATAGGGATCAAGCGCGTATGTTCAATGCGTTAAAATCGATGTGAAGAAATGTTCTGGTGTTTTCGCGATTTCTGCCGTCCATCCGGCGGATTTTCCCGCCAGGGGGGCCGCAATCAGGGTTTTCCCCCGCCAAATCGCCGGTGACGACAGGATGGATGCGCGTGAAAGCCCGGTTTCACGCCACTTGGGGCATTCTGCGATCCCGGTTTCGCCCAGCGCGCGGATGCACAGCCCATCCCCGCCCGGCCCGTCAATCTGCCAGCGTCCATCCCAAATCTGATCTGCCGGGCAGGCCACCTGCGCCAGCGCGCCGGGTTCGCGTGTCACCCGGATTTCCCCGCCTTTCAGGGAAATCAGGCACCCGTGAAGCGTGCGGGTGTTTCCGGCCAGAACCGCAGACAAAACATCGCGCAGCGCGCCAAACCGCGGGCGGTAGGGGGCCGTCGCCACCCACATAAGCGCATGGGAAAACAACCGCGCCTGAATGTCCTGGGGCAGGTCTGACAGGGCGCTTTTGATCAGCACATCACCGCCCTGCACGCGGCAAAGCCCCTGTGCGGCCGTTTTTGTGGCCATTTCCAGCGCCCTGCGGGCATCGCGCAGGCGTTTAGCACTGTCAGAAAGGTGGCGCGCATCTATCCCAAGCGGGGCAAGTTCTGCCAGCGCCCGGCGTGCTTTCACGCGGTCAAACCGCAAATCATCATTGCTGGGGTCTTCGACCCACTGCGCGCCCCTGCCCGTCAGGTACCCGCGCAGGTCCGCGCGCGATGCATCCAACAGCGGCCTGATCCAGCGCATGTTCTGCGCCGTCCAGTCCTGTTGCATGGCGGAAAGGCCATCAACCCCCGAACCACGCGCAAGGCGCAGCAGAAAGGTTTCAGCCTGATCATCCAGTGTATGACCCAACGCAACACCATCCACGCCCCCGGCCTGCGCCCAGTCCGCCATCAGCGCGTACCGGGCCCGGCGCGCAGCATCCTGCAAATTGCCTGCACCGTCCCAGCCTGTCCATTTCAGCGTTTCATGCGTCAGCCCAAGGCCCGCACATATTTGCGCAACCTGGCGGGCCTCATCAACCGCCTCGGGGCGCAGGCCGTGATCGACCGTCGCCACGCAAAGGGCTATATCCCGCCCCCGGGCCCAATCATGCGCCAGATGCAACAGCGCGACGGAATCCCCGCCCCCTGAAACGGCCAGACCAAGAGTGCGAAACGGGGCGCGTTCCATCGCACCCCGCATCGCCGTTTCGAACATTGTTGAAGGGCTTAGTTGCACCCCAGATTCCGCATTGCCGAATTTGCCTCCAGCACGATGGCAGAATTGGGAAAGCGCGCTTCGACTTCGCCAAGCGTTACGCAGGCTTCGCTGGTCTGGCCCAGATCGCCCAATGATGTGCCCAGCTTGAACAGCGCGTCAGGCGCGCGCGGGCCACTTGGGCTTCCGGAAAACGAAGTCAGATAGGCGCGCGCTGCATCTGAAATACGGCCCAGCCCCGCCAACGCCTCGCCCCGCATGAAATGCGCCTCGCCGCTTAAAGGGCCCCCGGTGTAGGTTGCGCTGAACGCTTCGAACTTTGTAACGGCATCTTCAAAGGCGCCGCTGTTCAACGCCGCCATGGCAGCGTCAAAATCAGTTTGTTCGCCCATGGCCATCTGACCGCCCCCTCCTGCGGGAACGGCTGGCGCGGGCGCAATGGGCGCAGGCCCGCCGCCAAGTGTTGAGGTCTGGCCAAGGGTGCTGACATCGCCGCCTTCCAGCTCGACCAGCCGGAATTCCAGGTCTCCGATGCGGTTGGTGCCGTCTTTGACGATCTTATCAATACGAAACTCAAGGTTTTCGGTTTTTGAAATAAGATGCGTAAGCTCTGCTTCGATCGCATCCACCCGGTCCAGCATACTGCCCGCGGTGACTGTCACATTCGCAGCCCCCGTGGTCGACAATTCACGCTTGAGACGCTGGATTTCCACAAACAGCACCGACATTTCCTGCCGGATATCCGCAAGTGTTTCTTCCCGTGTCTGGGCCGCCGCCGGCAAGGCCGTGAACCCGACCGAGACCGCCAGAAACAGGCCGCCAAGACCATTCATCATCCGCATCGCCCTATCGCCCTTTCGCTTAGCTTGTCATGCCGCCTGCAGAAATCACGGTTACAGCACGCCGGTTGCCGCTGTAGCAGCTTTCTTCGGAACAGATTTCAAGCGGGCGCTCTTTGCCAAAGCTGACTGTGCGCAAACGATGTGGGGCAACACCCCGGTCAATCAGGAATGTTTGCACAGCACTGGCACGGCGCGCACCCAGCGCCAGGTTATATTCGCGCGTGCCCTGTTCATCGGCATGGCCTTCGATGATTGCGGTGTATTCAGGGTTATCAGCCAGCCATGTGGCCTGTTTTGCCAGAATATCGCGGGCTTCGGGGCTTAGTGTTGACTGATCCACAGCAAAGAAGATCCTGTCCCCCACGGCCTGCTGAAAATAGGCTGGCGATGCCGGGTCTGCGACACTTCCGGCCATCGCGCCATCCGCGCCTGCGCCAAATCGTCCGGGGTTTGTACAGGCAGAAGCACTTAACGCGGCCACCAGCAATGCTGCTTTTGTAATATGTTTCATTCGAACGTCCTGTCTCTTTTTTTTCGGTGCCCGTTGGGTGCGACACTAACACTTTTCGCGAACGTTGGGAACGCGCGCTATTTCTGCAAGGGCGACCACGCCGGGTCCGAGGCCGCACCGGGTGTTGTAACCCGGCGCAGGTTGCGGCCGGATATATCAACCGAATACAGCGCCGGCGCCCCGTTCGCCCCCTGGCTTTCACGCGTGAACATGATCACACGGCCATTGGGTGACCATGTTGGCCCTTCGTCAAGAAACGATGCTGTGAGCAACCTTTCTTCGCTGCCATCAGACCGCATGACGCCAATGTGGAACCGCCCGGCGTTCTGTTTGGTGAAGGCCACAAGGTCACCGCGCGGCGACCAGACGGGTGTATTGTAACGCCCGGGGCCAAAGCTGATGCGCTTTGCCTCGCCACCCGTGGCGGGCATGACGTAAAGTTGCGGTGTGCCTGAGCGATCCGAAGAAAAGACGATCTTTGTGCCATCCGGCGAAAAGCTTGGCCCTGTTTCAATCGAAGGCGCGCTTGTCAGCCGCTGGCGGGATCCGCCGTTGACATTCATCCGGTAAATATCGGTGTTTCCGCCGGACTCCAGCGAAAAGACAACGGTGTTTCCATCCGGTGAAAACCGCGGCGCAAAAGTCATCGTGCCGGGCTGATCATCCAGCGCCTGACGCCCGACGCTGGCCACATCCATCATGTAAATGCGTGGAAACCCGGTTTCAAAGGATGTGTAAAGAATGCGATCCCCCGTCGGGGAAAACCGTGGCGCCAGAACCAGCGATGAACTGTCGGTCAGATATTGCACATTGGCGCCGTCGTAATCCATGATCGCCAACCGTTTGCGGCGCGCGTTCTTGGGCCCGGTTTCAGATACGAAAACAACGCGGCTGTCAAAATACCCGCTTTCACCGGTGATACGGCTGTACACCGCATCGGCAACCTTATGGGCCATGCGCCGCCAGCTGTCGGTTGAGCCCGTGAACTGAAGCCCATCACCCAGTTGCCCCTGCGAAAACACATCAAACACACGGAATTTCACCGTCAGCTTGCCGTTTGCCCCGGTCGCGACCGCGCCGGTAATCAGCGCCTGAGCGTTGATGGCCTTCCAGTCCGCGTACTGAATGGGGCTGGAGAAATTGGTGACCGTCGAGATGAAAGCATCTGCCGGAATTTCCCGAAACAGCCCGGTGCGTGCAAGATCGGCGGCAACAACCTGTGCGATCGTGCGCGCAAATTCGCCTGCGCCAGAATTTTCCGCCTGAAAGGCAGGTGCCGCAAAAGGCAACGGTTCAATCACACCTTCGGTGATTTCGATCCGTAAGGGGCCGCCGGATTGCGCCGTGGCTGTCTGTGCGAACCCCAGCAGGGCCAGCGCGAAAGTGAGGTGTCTAAGCAAACTCATTTGATCCTCATATTCTCCGGATTAAACGTCATTTCAATCTCTTGCCACTGCGAATATTTATCGCTCGGCAAATTATAGCCAGTCGCGCCACAGCGGATAATTGCCCGGCGCGCCGTTTCATAGGCCTGTTGGGCGGCCGCATCCGAGCCGCCGACATGCGAAAGCAGGCGAATGGAGGCGATATCAGGCTTTGCATCGCGGTTCATAGAAACCCCCACGACAACGGTTGTGCGCATCGCATCCGTTGACAGCGATCCGACGTTCCAGCAATTGCCGACCGCAACGCGCAAACCATCCCTTTCACCACGCGACAGGGGCGGGCCGCTGGGCACCGCGCGCGCTGTGGTCGGGGCGGGTTGGTCTGCGACCACGGCCGCCACCGCATCGGCGATCGCATCGGCCGCGTCAGGGGTAGGTGTGGGTGTTGGGGTTGCCGGCCGGGGGCGATCGGGGCGCGCGCGGGGGCGTTGGGATGTCAGCGGGGCGGCACTGGCAGGGGTTTCGGCCTCGGTCACGATTTCGGTTGTGGCGGCCTCGGGTGCTGTGGCGGGGGCTTCTTCCACGACCACATCGGCCTGTTGGGATGGGGCAACTTCCTGTGTCACGGTTTCGGCGATTTCGGCCTGGGGGTCAGGCTCGGGCGCAGCCACGGGGGCGACGCGCGGCGCATCCTGCGGCACGGGGGCAACTTCGGGGTCTGGCGAAGGTGCGGGGGTCGGGGTTGGCAGCGGGGCCGGTGCGGGCGCGGCGGGTTCGGGCGCAGGTTCGGGGGCCGGATCAGGTTCGCTTGCCGGTGGTTCAGGGCGCGGCGGGGCGGCAGGTGCGGCCTCGGGCGCCACGCTTTCCGGCGTGGGCTGCGTCAGGGCCGCGAATTCTTCGCCAGACATAAGTGTCACCTCGGACACCTGCAAAAGGGTATCCTGATCAGATTGCATCAGCCAGCCCCCGAACAGAAGCCACAGGATCAGCGCCGTATGCGCGATGCCTGATATATAGAGGCCCGTTTTCATGCGATCGCGTGCCTATTCGCTTTGCCCGTTCAGCGCCGGGCCACCAGTATCCGTGACCAGCCCGATATCGTTGAACCCCCCCGCATTCAGCGCGCCCATAACCTGAACAACCGCTTCATAAGGGATCGCGCCGTCAGCGCGCAGGAACACCTTGTTGTCCGAACGTTCAACAGCGATCGCGCGCAGCTTGGGGATCAGATCATCAAGCGATATTTCGGTTTTCTGAAGCATTACACGCCCGTCAACGGCCAGTGTAATTGTCAAAGGTTCTTCTTCGACAGCCGGCAGCGCATTTGCCGCTGTTTTTGGAAGTTCAACCGGCACGCCGACTGTCAACAAAGGGGCGGCGACCATGAAGATGATCAACAGCACAAGCATCACATCGACCATGGGTGTGATGTTAATCTCGCTCATGACGCGCCGATGCTTGCCGCGCCGGCGGCCACGACGGCCACGCCTTTCGGCTGGCTGCTGTACACTGGCCCCCATCTTAACTGTCCAGCTGGCGGGAAAGGATCGTCGCGAATTCGTCCGCGAAAGCCTCATACCCGGCCGCGATCTGGTCACTGTCTGACGACAGCTTGTTATAAAAAACCAGGGCCGGGATGGCGGCAAGCAGGCCAAGGCCCGTGGCCATCAGCGCCTCGGCAATCCCCGGGGCCACAACGGCCAGGTTGGTGTTTTGCTGCTGTGCGATTTCCATGAAGGTATTCATGATGCCCCAGACCGTGCCAAACAGCCCCACGAAGGGTGCGGTCGACGCCACCGTTGCAAGAAAGGACAGGCCTTTGTTCAGGCCTTCGGCCTGCTTCGCAATCGCCACATCCATCGAACGGTCAATGCGGGCCTGTGCCCCGGCGATCAGCCCCCCGTCATCACGGTGACTGCGCCGCCATTCCAACATGCCCGCAGCAAACACTTTTTGCGACGCGCCCTTTGGTGCCGGCCCGACCTGTTCAAACAATTCATCCAACGGCTCGCCCGACCAGAAGGCGCGGTCAAAACCGCCAGCTTCGCCCCGGGCGCGCCGGTATGCGATCAGCTTTGTAACGATGATGGCCCACGACCAGAAAGAGGCGATGATCAAAAGAGCCATCACCAGTTTAACCATCAGCGTTGCGCGAAGAAATAGCGCCGGAAAGGAGAAATCGATCTCCTGCGCCAGTGCGAGAGTATCACTATTCATAGGCCTGCCTCTTTAATGCCGTCTCTTCGGACAGCTCTTATTGAGCGCAAAACTAACCGAAATACACGAAGAAAGCTAACAAAAGCGCGTCATCGGCAGGGAAATGGACAGATTTAGTGCAGAGACAAGCGAATATTCGCCGGTAAACGGGCTGGCTGGCCAGTTTCAGTCAGACAGACAAGCGTGACAATCGCGCTGAACAACGTGGCGTCGGCGCGCTTCACGTCCTGGCGCATGATCAGGCGCACGCCGGTAATGGCCTCAACCGAGGTTTCCACCTCCAGCTCATCATCAAACTTTGCGGGCATCAGATAATCTGCCTCCAGGTGACGCACGGCAAAAACAATGCCGTCCTGATCCTTCAGGGCCACCTGATCAACCCCCCGTTCGCGCACAAATTCGGTACGCGCACGTTCAATGAACCGCAGGTAATTGGCGTAATAGACGATGCCCGCCAGGTCGGTATCTTCGTAGTATACGCGAATGGGAAACTTGTGAGACATGAAGGCACCATCGGTTGGGACACGCGTGCAGCCTATGGCGGGCAGATCGGCCCGGCAAGGGGGGCACTCAGGCGTTGCGCTGAAAAACACTCACCTGAAAACGTTGGTGGTTTCGCGTTGGGGTGACGTGAACATGGGCGCGCGACTCCAGCAGCGTGAAAACGCCCGGCGCGCAGCGGTTCACTTCATCACGCAGGCTTTGCGGGCTGTAGCGCTGCACCGGCAGGCCGGAACATTTTTCCGGCCCGTCCTCGGCGAACGTGGTGATCACAACCTTGCCATCAGGGGCAACCGCCCCCAGCAATGTTTCGAAATACGCCTTGCGCGCCGCGGGTTCTGTCAGAAAATGAAAAACTGCGCGATCATGCCAAAGGGCAAACATCGTTTCAGGGCGCCAATGCGCGACGTCGCCCACCACCCAGGTTACATCATTTGCCTGCGGCCCCAGCCGATCCTGCGAAACCTTCAGGGCCGCCCCGGAAAGATCCAGTGCCGTCAGCGGGCCAAACCCCATCGCCAGCAGATGATCTGCAAGACGCGAGGCCCCTGCCCCCACATCGACAATCGCCTGCCCGGGCGACACATGGCGCCCGATAACATCCAGCGAAACCTGTGGCTCTGCCTCAAACCAGGTCAGATCGGCCTCGTCCTTAGCGCGGTAAACACCATCCCAGTGTTGCGCCCGATCCGTCATGACGGCCGGGCCATCCGCGCGCTCATGCGCAGGGCGTGGGATGCATCCGTCGCGACGGCCGGCATGGCGCTGTCATAGGCAACGCGCACGATGTCTGCGATTTCGGGGCGCAGGATCGTGGCGCCATTTTCGGGCAACACCGCCAGCGCGGACTGCTTGGAAAACGCCGTGTCCGACCACATCACGATCGCCTGCACAGCCTGCGCAAGGGCAATCGCTTCGGCAGGCTGGCGCGCCATTTCATCATCCATGCGCACGAAAACGAAACAGGCCTGTATCGCCTCGTCATCATCAAAGCGGAACGCCCGGTACTGGCTGGCATTCGCATCCTTCAACCGCCCGACAAGGGGCGTAAGATCGGGGATCATCTTGCCCAGATTGGGGACGTGCAGAAGTTCATCCCAATCGCGAAAGAAAAAGAACATCAGGTTCGCGCCAAGCTCTGGGTCGGTTTCGGCCATTGTGTGGCCGGCAAGGGTCACCACAGCTTCGATCGCGCCCTTAACGACGCCAAGGGTTTCTTTATCCACCCCAAAGACGACAGGCACGATCGGCCGCCCCCAGCGTGAAAACGCATAAACTCCATCCGAACGAGTGAAATAGCCCTGAATGTCCTCGGGTGTCACGACGCGCATACCTTCTGCCTGGGAAACTGTGCGCCTGACATAAAATCTCCTGCAGCCGGCTTCAAGACGCTGAGGTGTTATCCGTCAAACAGTTCCGCCTGACCGGGTGGTCGCGGTGCGGGCAGGCCCAGATGATCCCAGGCGCGCTGTGCCAGCATCCGCCCCCGCGGGGTGCGCTGAATCAGGCCTTGTTGCAGCAAATAAGGTTCTATCACCTCTTCCAGCGCGTCGCGGCTTTCAGACAGGGCCGCGGATAGTGTTTCGATCCCGACAGGCCCGCCTGCATAATGTTCAGCCATAAGGCGCAGATAACGCCGGTCTGCGCCATCAAGGCCCAGATGATCCACCCCAAGGCGGGTCAGGGCGTTGTCGGCAAGGTCGCGGGTGATGCGCCCGTCGCCTTCGACGATCGCGAAATCCAGAACCCGGCGCAACAGGCGCCCGGCAATGCGCGGTGTGCCACGCGCGCGTTTGGCAATTTCGCGCGCACCCGCATCATCCGCCGGTGCGCCCAGCTTGATCGCGTTGCGTGTAACGATTTCATGCAGTTCTTCGACCGTATAAAACTGCAGGCGGATGGGGATGCCAAACCGATCACGCAGCGGCGTTGTCAGCAGGCCCAGCCGGGTGGTGGCCCCGACAAGCGTGAATGGCTGCAACTCGATCCGCACAGTGCGGGCGGCGGGCCCTTCGCCGATCACCAGATCCAGCTCAAAATCTTCCAGTGCGGGGTACAGCACCTCTTCCACCACAGGGCTCAGGCGGTGGATTTCATCGATGAACAAAACGTCATTGCGTTCCAGATTGGTCAGGATCGCAGCCAGATCGCCGGCTTTGGCCAGCACCGGGCCGCTGGTCATGCGGAAATTCACCCCCAACTCGCGGGCCATGATCTGCGCCAGCGTCGTTTTTCCCAGGCCGGGAGGGCCGTGAAACAGCGCGTGATCCATCGCTTCGCCGCGTTGACGTGCACTTTGAATAAACACGCGCAAATTCGCGCGGGCCTCGGCCTGGCCGATGAAGTCATCCAGAGTTTGGGGGCGCAATGCCCGATCCGCGTCTTCAGGGCGCGCTTCGGGGCGCAGGGTGGGGTCAGGTGTTGTCATTGCCAGCCCCCGCCCATTGGGGCGCATGCCCCATCACGTTTCCAGTGAACCGCATCCCTACCCTTTCGGCGCCAGAAGTTTCAACGCCGCCCGGATCAACACGGGTGTATCGGCATCGGGGCTGGCCCCGGCCGCTGTGGCCACGGCACTTGCAGCCTCGCCCGGGGCATACCCCAGGTTCTGAAGGGCGGAAAGGGCTTCGGACTGCGCATCGGCATTTGCAGCGGCGGGCGCGGCGGTTGGCACCGAAGCCTCGATCACGTCGTCGCCATCCTGTGCGCCCTGTGCGCCCTGCCCACCTTCTGCGCTGCCGGTGCTGCCGGTGTTGCCCACGCCGCCCATTGCCATGACAGCCGGGGCCTTGTCCTTCAATTCGTTCACCACACGCTGCGCCGTTTTCGGGCCAATGCCCCGCGCGGCCTTGACGGCGTTCCAATCGCCCAGTGCGATCGCGCGGCTTACGCCATCCGCCCCCAGGGTGCCCAGAATGGCCATAGATGCCTTTGCCCCAACGCCCTGCACCGACATCAGCAAGCGGTGCCATTCTTTTTCAACCAGTGAGGTGAACCCGAAAAGCTGCAAAAGATCATCGCGCACCAACAGATCTGTATAAAGCGCCACCGCTTCGCCAGCGCGGGGCAATGCGGCCATTGTGCGTTCGGAAACATAAACCAGATAGCCCACGCCGCGCACATCTATCAAAAGGTGATCATCCGCGCGGTAATCTATCCTGCCTGCGATACGTCCGATCATGCGCTGGCCTTCCTTAATGCATCTTCCAGGCGCCCGCCTGCCCGCGCATGATGTGCATGGCACAGCGCAATGGCCAGCGCGTCGGCCGCGTCTGCCCCTGCGATATCAATACCCGGCAATTGCAGGCGCACCATATGTTCAACCTGGCGCTTGTCAGCATGCCCGACACCCACAACGGTTTTCTTCACCGTGTTGGGCGCATATTCCCCAATCGCCAGCCCGGCGCGGGCCGGCACCAGCATCGCGATACCGCGCGCCTGCCCCAGTTTCAGGGTTCCGGCGCCATCCTTGTTGACAAAAGTCTGTTCAACCCCAGCCGTGTCCGGCGCATAGCGTGCCACCACATCTGACAGTTGTTCAAAAAGCGAAAGCAGACGCAGGGCCAGATCTGCCCCGCTGGATTGGCAAACCCCGTTGGCGACATGCGAGATTCGCGCGCCATCAGCGTCAATCACCCCCCAGCCAAGGTTCCTCAACCCGGGATCAATGCCCAAAACACGCATTCCACTGCCCTGCCCATGTTGCTTTTCAGGCACAATTAGCACGAAACGCGAACATCCGCTAGGGAGAAGTGTTTTTTTCACACCCGGCCGGCAAGGTTCAAAAGCGGCAATTCCAGCGAAAAACCGTTCTGAAACCGACATCCGCGGCGAAATTATTGGCGGTTTCCGACACCCGGTTATCCCGAAAACGACACATGCATTTGGCGCATATGAGACATGCAATTCTGCGGCTTGCTCAAGTTATTTTTCGGGCTTATCTGCGCCGCGAAACACAATCAATCACGCCAGTTTCCTGAAAGGACAAAACAATGGCTGTTTTCGAAACGACCACGATGCCGGTAACCGGTCGCGCCTTTGGCGGCCGCTTGTCCGCAGTAATTCACACGCTCTTTGCAGGCGTCATCGCCTGGAACGATGCCCGCGCGACGCATAATGCGCTGTCCAAGCTGACAGATCGCGAACTGGATGATATCGGCCTGAACCGGTCGGATATTTCTTCGATCCGCTAAGAAAAAGGCCGCCCAAACGGGCGGCCTGATCTATGCGAAGCCCCCGCCCGAAACGGCGGGGGTTTTTCTTTTTCTTACTCCAGCGACAAGGCCACAAAGCGCGGCTCACCGGCGCGGCGCACCAACAGCAGGATCGACATGCGCCCCCCATCACGTGCGGCTGTGATGCGGTCTTCCAGATCCGCAATCGTGGTCACCTTCTGCTGACCGGCTTCGCTCAGCACATCCCCGGCACGCAGTCCTTTTTCAAAGGCTTCGCTGTCTTCCGCCAGCTGACGCACCACAAGGCCGTTATCACCCGGATTAAGGCCAAGCTCCTGGCGCAGGTTGTCGTCAAGTTCGACCAGCTCCATGCCCAGAACGGTCTTTACCTCAGGCGCGGCCTGGGGCGCAGGCTGTTCTGCGGTGGCAGACACGGCTTCTTCGCGCCGGCCCAATGTGACCTTCAGGGTCTGGGTCTGGCCATCCCGCAGAACCATAAGGCGCACGGCCTTGCCCACAGGTGCATTGCCAACCTGGCGCACCAGATCACGGGTATCCAGCACGTCGTGGCCATCAAAGGTCAGGATCACGTCACCGGATTTAACCCCGGCATCCATTGCCGGGCCATCGGGCACATCCGTCACCAGGGCGCCTGCGGTGCTGTCCAGGCCCATGGCCTCGGCAACATCTGCGCTGACGTCCTGAATGCGTACGCCCAGCCACCCGCGGCGGGTTTCGCCGAAGTCTTTAAGCTGAACAACCACACGGTCGACCACAGCAGATGACATCGCAAACCCGATGCCGATCGATCCACCGTTGGGCGACAGGATCGCGGTGTTCACGCCAACCACATCGCCATCCATGTTGAACAGCGGGCCACCCGAGTTGCCCCGGTTGATCGCGGCGTCCGTCTGGATGTAATCATCATATGTGCCGGAAAGTTCGCGGTTACGCGCCGAAATGATGCCTGCCGAAACAGAAAAACCCTGCCCCAGCGGGTTGCCAACCGCCATCACCCAATCGCCAACGCGCATAATGTCGCTGTCGCCGAATGAAACAAAGGCAAGGGGCTTATCGGTTTCGACCTTCAACAGGGCGATATCCGTATTCGGGTCCGCCCCCACAACAACGGCCGGAAGCTGTCCGCCGCCATTGAAAAACTCGATCATAATTTCGTCTGCGCCTTCGATGACGTGATTGTTGGTGACGATGTAGCCATCTTCAGAAATGACAAACCCCGACCCAAGCGCCTGGCTGCGACGCTGGTGAGGGGCGCCGTTGTTGCCCTGATCGCGGTCAAGGAAATCGCGAAAGAAGTCTTCGAAAGGGGACCCGTCAGGCACCATAGGCTGGGGGCCGGTGCGATCCGCGATCATGGTAGAGGTTGTAATGTTAACAACCGCCGGGCTGACACTTTCAGCCAGGTCGGCAAAGCTTTCAGGTGCGCCACGTGCCTCGACGCGAAGGGCCGTTGCCATGACAATGGCAAGCCCCATGATAAGGGCCAGCAGCTGTTGAGCGCGCTGGCGTTTGTAAACAGGAATATGAACTGCCTGCATTTTCAAACCGAACTCCTCTGAGATTGGTGGCGGGGAAGGCCCGCTCACTAAGTAATATACTTCTAGGTCGCCCGCCCATTGTGCAAGACAAAGGCGCTCAAGTTCGCTCACCCATTCGTGAAGCGGCCATTATCCGCCACCCGCCGAAATGTTACATAAGCCGCGACAACCAGACCAGCCCAACACCGATCGCCAGCGCGACCAGCCCGACCAACCGGCGTTGATCGCGGGTTAATGAGCGGATCATCTCGACCCAGTCTTCCAAACGCAAAGGGGCCAGTGCGAACACCAGCCCCTCCACAATCAACACCAGGCCGAGGCCCAGAAACAACATTTCCATCAGTTGCCCACGTTTGACTTGAGATAGTTGAAGAACTCGCTGTCTGGCGAGATCACGAGGGACGTGTTCGTCCCCAGCATCGACTTCTCATAGGCCGTCAGTGAACGGTAGAAGGCAAAGAATTCCGGATCACGACCAAAAGCTTCGGCAAACACTGCGTTACGGCGAGCATCTGCTTCACCCCGGGTGATGTCGGCTTCTTTCTGAGCTTCCGAAACGGTTTCAATCACCGTTCTGTCCGCCTGTGCGCGCAGGCGCTGGGCGGCTTCCTTACCGCGGGCGATTTCGTCCGCGGCTTCGCGTTCACGTTCCGCGCGCATCCGTTCGAATGTCGCGGTCAGGTTCTGCTCGGGAAGGTCGGCACGTTTGATGCGCACATCAACGATTTCGACACCCAGAGATTCTGCCTGGCTGCGGGCCTGATCCCTGATCTGGTTCATAAGGGCCACACGGTCAGCGGAAAGCACCGCACCCGAGTCAACGCCACCAAGAACCTCACGCAGTTCAGCGTTCAGGATACGTTCAAGACGTGGACGTGCGCCACTGATTGAACTGGTGCCCACCGCGCGGCGGAACCGCACCGGGTCAGAAATCCGCCAACGTGCGAAGGCGTCAACCACCAGACGGCGGTCATCCGCAGGCGTCACTTCCAGCGGCTGAGTATCCAGCGGCAGGATGCGGTCGTCATATCGGACAATCTCATGCAGGAACGGAATTTTGAAATTAAGGCCCGGATCTTCGATCACCGCGGTGACCTCACCAAACCAAAGGCGGATCGCCTTTTCGCGTTCATCCACGATGTAGACCGAAGAAAGAAGGCCGGCGACGACGATCACCAGACCGCCAATAAAGTACTGAGAACGGCGCATTATTTAGACCCTCCCGTCGTTGATCCGCGAAGTTCGTTCAGCGGAAGGTAAGGCACAACGCCCTGGCTGCCGCTGGCACCTTCGTCAATGATGACTTTGTCCACAGCACCAAGGACACGTTCCATGGTTTCCAGATACAGACGCTTGCGCGTCACTTCCGGCGCTTTGACGTATTCTTCATAGACGGCGATGAAACGCGCGGCTTCACCTTCGGCTTCGTTAACAACCTGCGCGCGGTAGGCTTCGGCCTGTTCCAGCACCTGGGCGGCTTCACCACGGGCTGCGGCGACCACCTGGTTGGCGTAGGCATCTGCCTGCTTTTGCAGTGTGTCGCGGGTTTGTTCAGCCGCCTGCACTTCGCGGAAGCTGTCGATCACCTCACGGGGGGGGTCGGCGCGGTCAAAGTTGACGCGCACGATGTTTACGCCGCTTTCATAGCTGTCCAGTGTGGATTGGATCAGCTGTTCCAGTTCCTGCGCAATCACGCCGCGATCCCGGTTCAGGATCGGCGCCAGGTTTGAACGCGCGATAATCTCGCGCATAGCAGATTCTGACACCGCATTGATCGTATCCACGGGTTCAGCCAGGTTAAAGACGAACCGTTCGATGTCACCGATGTTCCAGACAACCTGGAAATCAATATCAACGATGTTTTCGTCCCCTGTCAGCATCAGACCTTCATCAAGGCCAACACCGATGTTTTCCACGTTTTCACGCGTCACTGCCAGGATTTCCTTGGTGACGATGGGCCATGGCGCAAAGTTCAGACCTTCCTGGCCCACCGAGTAGCGTTCACCAAACAAAAGTTCGACCGATTGCTCTGATGTGTCGACCCGGTAGAAGCTGGCAAATAGCCAGACAAAAACAGCCGCCAGAACCACCAGGGCGATAGAACCGCGCCCGATGTTTGGCCCGCTGCCGCCGCCTGTACCGTTGTTTTGGCCCGAACCGCCACGCCCGCCCATAAGGACGCGCAGCTGTTCCTGCCCTTTTTTCATGATCTCTTCAATCTCGGGGATCTGCGGGCCCTCGTCCGAGGGGCGTTTACCACCACCTGAGCCGTTACCGGATCCGTTATTTCCCCCATCGCCGCGGTTACCACCGCCGCCCCAGGGTCCGCCATTATCACTGGCCATCTGGTCCTATCCTTCCTCGTCACGCGTGTGTCCCAACAAACTGGTTCCGCGTTGGTTTAATTTCAACCCGTTCGGGTGGGTGTTTTCATCAGTACGATTTCTTCCGACATGGTCGGGTGTACTGCGACAGTTCGATCGAAATCTGCTTTTGTGGCGCCCATCTTAATCGCCACGGCTGCCAGCTGGATCATTTCACCGGCGCCTTCAGCCACGATATGACAACCCAGAACCTTTTGCGTGGCCTGGCTGACAATCAGTTTGAACAGTACCCTTTCAGAGCTTCCGATGAAACTTTTCTGCATCGGTCGGAAGGCGGCGCAGTACACATCAATAGGTTCCTGCGCGCGGGCATCTTCTTCGGACAGCCCTACGGCGCCGTATTCCGGCTGCGTAAAGACCGCGCTTGCCACGTTTTCATGGTCCGGCTTGGTCGGGTTGCCGTTAAATACCGTTTCCACGAAAGCCGCGCCTTCGCGGATCGCAACCGGGGTCAGGTTGATGCGGTTGGTCACATCACCGACCGCATAGATAGATGGCACCGAGGTCTGGCTGTAATCATCAACCGTCACTTCGCCCCAGCGGCCAAGCTTTACCCCGGCCTCTTCCAGGCCAAGGCCCTGGGTGTTCGCGGTGCGCCCTGTGGCAAACAGCACCTGGTCAAACACATCTTCGCGCCCATCGGTGGCTTTTACCCAGATGCGCCCGTCGCGCTGCTCCATACGTTCAACTTCCATGCCAACGTGCAGGTCCACCCCGCGTTCGCGGATCAGTTCGGCCAGATGGCCGCGCACTTCGCCGTCAAACCCGCGCAGGATTTGGGCGCCGCGATAGTATTGGGCAACATGCGCACCCAACCCCCGGAAAATGCAGGCAAATTCGCAGGCGATATACCCGCCGCCCACGATCAGGATGCGTTCAGGGAATTCTTCGATGTTGAACACTTCATTCGAAGTGATGCCCAGTTCATGCCCCACGGTTGTTTCGGGGATGAACGGATAGCCGCCCGTCGCGATCAGAATGTGCTTTGCGGTGAAAACCTCACCTGTCGAAAGTTCTACCGTGTGGGGGTCTTTCACCACCGCGCGCGCATCAAAGATATCAGCCCCCGCACCACCAAGGTTTTTGCGATAGATGCCTTCAAGACGGTCAAGTTCTGCGTGCAGTTTCGGCCGGAACCGGGACCAGTTGAAGGTGCCGCCTTCGTAATCCCAGCCATAGGCGCGTGCATCTTCGACAGCAGGGCCATAGGCCGAGGCGAAGACCATCAGCTTCTTGGGTACACAGCCGCGGATGACACATGTGCCGCCCATGCGGAATTCTTCTGCCAGCGCCACTTTGGCCCCGGTCTGGGCCGCCACCCGGCCAGCGCGCACACCGCCCGAACCACCGCCAATTACAAAAAGGTCGTAATCAAATGCCATTTTGGCCCTCAGATGTCTGCAAACAGGTTGTCAGTATCGACGAACTCGATCCGGCCTTCCTCATGCGTTCCTTCGTTTATATCCGTAACTTCAACCCGGCCGTCCCCATGCCCGATCACCACGATATCGCAAATATCTATGAAAAGCCCGTTTTCAACCACGCCCGGAATTTGATTTAGCACAAGCGACAGCTGGCGAGGGTTGCCGATCCGCTGCGTGTGCAGGTCCACAATGTGGTTGCCTTCGTCTGTTACATAAGGCGCCTGGCCATTCATACGCAGCGATCCCTGCTGGCCCAGAACATCCATTGAAACCAGGGTTTCTTCGATCAGTGCCTTTGTGGTCTGCCACCCGAATGGCACCACTTCCACAGGCAAAGGGAACGCGCCCAGATGTTCCACCGATTTTGACGGATCCGCGATAACGATCATCCTGTCAGACGCGGTGGCCACAATTTTTTCCTGCAACAGCGCCCCGCCGCCGCCCTTGATCAGGTTGAGTTCGCTGTCAAATTCGTCAGTTCCGTCGATGGTCAGATCCAGCCAGCGCGCTTCATCAAGGCTGACAACATGAACACCAACCTGACGGGCCAGTTCGGCGGTGCGCGAAGACGTCGGCACGCCGGTGATCTTCAGGCCTTCATCGCGGATCAGCTCGCCCAGGCAGCGCACCATCCAGGCGGCGGTTGATCCCGTGCCCAGCCCAACGCGCATTCCGTCTTCGATGTAATCCACCGCACGTTTGGCGGCGACAAATTTGGCGGTATCAATGGGTGACAATTCCCCGGACATGGCAGCGACTCCCCTACTTGCGTCCAGCGGTTATAGAAAAGATGTGCCAAGGGTGCGAGGGGCAAATCACCAACTCTTTGGGGAAGGTTGCGCGCGCCATATTGAAAGCGCTTGCCAAAATCCCCCGGAAGAAATCTGTTGGCAGGATGTCTGGCCCAATATCCGGCCCAATGCCTTTTCAGGGGGATCCCCGCATGTACCGCCTTCACTATGCGCCCGATAATGCGTCTTTGATTGTCCGCCTGGCGCTGGAGGAAATCGGCGCCCCCTATGAAACTGTGTTGGTGGACCGCAGCACGCGCGCCCAAAAAACTGTGGCTTACCGCAAGCTCAACCCCTTTGGGCTGATCCCGGTGCTGGAAACGCCCGAGGGGCCGGTTTTTGAAACCGCCGCGATCCTTTTGTGGCTGGCTGACACCCACGGCGCGCTGGCCCCACCTCCTTCCCCGGCGCGGAATGGCGATGGGCGGGGGGCATTCCTGTCCTGGTTATTTGCGATGTCCAACGGGCTGCACACCGACCTGCGCCAGCTGTTCTATCCGGCGCTGTATTGCGACGGGGCGCCCCAAGGCCACCGCAACCTGACAATCGCGCGTATCAAAGAACACCTTCAGCGTCTGGATGCCCTTGCCGCCAAAGGCCCGGCGTGGTTCGCAGGGGAAAGCCCGTCTGTTCTTGATCTTTACATGGTGGTCATGCTGCGCTGGATGGCTCTTTACCCGGTGGACGGAACACAGTGGTTCGACCTTGGCGCATGGCCACATCTGGCCGCACTGGCGCACCGGATGGAGCAGCGCCCATCCTGCCACGCCGCGCAGGATGCCGAAGGGCTTGGCCCCCGCCCGTTTTCATCGCCACGCTACGCGACCCCGCGAAAGGGCAGCGCAACCTGATCAAACCCGCGCGAAAGTGATATAGCCAACGCGCACCGGGGATTCGCCCGGCAAACCCAAAAGGGCTGCACTATGAAACGGATCATCTATCTGGCGTTGGGCTGGCTGGCGGTGGGGCTGGGCGTAGTCGGAATCATCCTGCCCGTTCTGCCCACCACGCCTTTCATGCTGGTTGCAGCTTTTGCCTTTGGGCGGGCTTCGCCGCGTTTGCGCACATGGCTGATAGAACACGCACAATTTGGCCCGCCCATCCTGAACTGGGAAGAAAACGGCGCAATCTCGCGGCAGGCCAAAACCCTGGCGGTTTCGATGATGGCGCTGGTTTTCCTGATCAGCCTGATCCTGGGGCTGCGCCCTTTGTTGCTGGTTATTCAGGGCAGCTGCCTGGCGGCGGTGTCTGTCTTCATCCTGAGCAGGCCGGATTAAACGGTAAAGGGTCGTTTTTGGCCACCCGCACCGGGCCGGAATGCGCGACCAGTATCTGATGTAACGCGCGCGAGGCTTTTCATGTTCCTGTCGGTCTTTGAAATGTTCAAGGTTGGGATCGGCCCATCATCGTCCCACACGATGGGGCCAATGGTGGCGGCTGGCCGCTTTTTGGATCTGTTGCGCGCATCACCTTTTGATGCGGTCGGGCTTCGCGTTTCCCTGCACGGATCGCTTGCCTTTACCGGGGCCGGGCATGCCACGGATCGCGCCACTATTCTGGGGCTTGCCGGGTTTTTGCCCGATACCTATGACGCCGCTGCCGCCCAGGCCGCGCTGACCCTGATTGAACAGACCCAACAGGTTTGCCCGGACGGCCTGCCCCCGCTTGCCTTCAACCCCGCACGCGATCTGGTCTTTGACTACGATCGTGATTTGCCGGGCCACCCCAATGGCATGGTATTGATGGCAACAGACGCGCAGGGCGATATCCTGACCCAGGAAACCTATTATTCGATCGGCGGCGGCTTTGTCGTGACCGAGGCCGAACAAGCCGCGGAACCAAAGCTGGACGCGCGCGATGCGGCCAGCCACCCCTTTCCCTTTGATACCGCGCAGGCGATGCTGAAAATGGCCGCCGAACACGGCAAAACGATTGCCGAAATGAAACGCGCGAATGAGCTGGTTCACTGCGGGCCGCAAACCCTGTCTGACGGACTGGCCCGCATATGGGAGGTCATGGACGACTGCATCAACCGTGGGCTTGACGCGCAGGGCATCCTGCCCGGCGGGCTGAACGTAAAGCGCCGAGCCCGGGCGATCCATCAGTCTTTGGTCGCAGAACAGGGGCTGAACCTGACCGCGCCCCATACGATCACCGACTGGATGAGCACTTATGCCATGGCCGTGAACGAAGAAAACGCCAGCGGCGGGCAGGTGATCACCGCCCCGACCAATGGCGCGGCGGGCGTTCTGCCGGCCGTAATCCGCTATTGGCTGCACCACGTGCCCGGCGCGACCCCATCGCGCATCCCCGATTTTTTGCTGACAGCGGCCGCAATCGGCGGAATCGTCAAGCACAACGCCTCTATTTCCGGGGCCGAGGCCGGCTGCCAGGCCGAGGTCGGCAGTGCCGCCGCGATGGCCGCCGCCGGCCTTGCAGCGGTTATGGGGGGATCGGTCGAACAGATCGAAAACGCCGCCGAAATCGCGCTGGAACATCACCTGGGCCTTACCTGCGACCCCGTTAAGGGGCTGGTGCAGGTTCCCTGTATCGAACGCAACGGCGTTGGCGCGATCAAGGCCGTTTCCGCGGCTTCGCTGGCAATGCGCGGCGATGGCAGCCATCTGGTGCCGCTGGATTCCTGCATTCGCACGATGTTTGAAACCGGACAGGACATGAGCGCGAAGTACAAGGAAACCTCGTTAGGTGGGCTTGCCGTAAACACCCCGAACTGCTGAAGCAGACACGCGGCAGGTGCTGTGACCTGTTTGTGCCCCGACGCTTTTGATATCCGGGCCCGAATATATCAGGCCCCGAATATATCAGGCATTGAATGGTGGCAGGGTCGGTTTCAGGCGCGACGGGTCGCTATCTGGCCTGTCAGGTGGCGAAATGAACCAACAAACAGACAAAACCACGCTTGGCATCATTCTTATGATTGCCTTCACAGTATCCGGGCCGTTGATCGACCTGTTCGGCAAACTTGCCGCGCCGCATATGTCTGTGGGGCAAGTTGCAGCTGCCCGGTTTTCTGTGCAGGCCGTGGGGCTGATCCCGCTGGCCTTTCTTTTGGGGGCGGCACATCTGCCCGACTGGCGCGAGATCCGCCTGCACCTGGCGCGCGCCGCGATGATCCTGATTGCCACCGGATGTTTCTTTGCCGCCCTGCGCGTCATGCCGATCGCCGATGCCATGTCGATCTTTTTTGTCGAACCCTTCATCCTGACCCTTCTGGGGGGCCTGGTTCTGGGCGAGGCCGTTGGCTGGCGCCGTCTTTTGGCCTGCGCTGTGGGCTTTGGCGGGGCGTTGTTGGTGATCCAGCCGCGGTTTGTTGATCTGGGCGGGGTCGCATTGCTGCCGCTTGGCACAGCGCTGTTTTTTGCGGTTTACATGCTGCTGACCCGCAAGATGGCACAAACCCAACACCCGGTAACCATGCAGGCCTATACGGCCGTGGCTGCCATGGCCCTGGCGTGGCCGGCCCTGTTGGCAGGTGGCATTTTCGGGGTGGCAGAACTGACGCCAAGCCTGCCTTCGCCTTTGCACCTGGCCTATCTTTTCGGGGTTGGGGTTGCCGCCACGATTGCGCATTTGTTCATCAGCTACGCCCTGCGCTTCGCCCCGGCCGCCACAATCGCCCCCCTGCAATATCTGGAAATCGTATCGGCCACGATCATCGGGTTCATCGTGTTTAATGACCGCCCGGATCACACCATGATCCTGGGGGTTTCCATCATCGTCGCCTCGGGCCTTTATGTATTCTTTCGCGAGGCCCGGCTTGGCCGTTCTAAACGGCCGACTCCAGCGCCCTGATTGCGGGTTTCAGCGCGCTGCGTGCAAGGATCACCAGCATGCCGGGGCGGTCAAAGCGCAGGGTGACGCGTGGGCTGACCACTTCGTTAGAGGTGCCGACACGCCCCCAGGGGCTCATGTTCATATTATCAACGGGCCACTTCAACCCACGGGCATGCGCCGTCAGCCCCGCCATCGGAAACAGCGAAAACCGGGTGCCGGGCGTCAGGTGAATCTCCAGCTTTTCGGGCACGTGAAAACAAATGTCATGTTCCCCAACCAAAATGCACTTACGGTCTGCCTGTCGCACGAGGCTGCTAAAGGCCGCCAGTTCATGATCCAGACGCCGCCCCATAAACCCCACGCCCAGGATCATCGGCGCGTCGATACTGCGCAGGGCCTTATCGAAATCCGTGCTGTCCTGTTCACGAATCTCCTGAATGATGGCGGCGGGCAAGGCGGCGCGATCTGGCGCGCTAAGCGAATCCATATCGCCAATCACCCGCGCAAGGGGCAGCCCCATTTCAATGGCCCAATGCGCCGCGCCGTCTGCCGCCACAAGATTCGGCGCCAGGGTCAACATTTGTGAAACCGTTGCCTGCGTAAGCTCCCCTCCGCCTAAAAGGGTAACTTTGTCCGTAAAAGGGGGGAAAACGTATGTCATATCGGTTATTGTATCCAAATTAGAAACAGAACACATTCCCGCCGTGAAAAAATACCGTAAATTTCGCGGTTTTGTGCAATTTCAGGAACCAGTACATAGTAAACATACTGTTGCTGGATCGGGGGAGAAAGCGAGTCATCAATGGTGAGCACGAGTAAAATTCTCACTGTTTCATACGGCACATTCTCGTGCACTCTTGAAGGTTTTGACGAACCTTTCTCCACGATGAAATCCATCGCGGAGTATTTTCGCGATCTGGCGGCAGACGACCGGTATTTCGGGGCCGAGCCGCCAACACCTGATGCAGACATGCTGCATCGCATCGCGGAACGCGAGATTCAGCGCCGGGTAGAAGCACGCGTAGAAGACGATGAAATCGTCCTGCGCCAACTGGGCAGCCAAACCCCTGAAGGGGCGGGCGCCGTTGCAACACAGGTTGCCGGCGAAGTGCTGCTTGGCGAAGAAGACAGCGGCGCACCAGAGGTGGCCACACCCGAAGTTGCAGCGCCCGAAGTGGCAGAAACTGAGGTTGCAGCGCCCGAAGCCGATGCTTCACCTGCACCTGTCGCCGCCACGTATACGGCCCCGCCCGCTGACGACGTGCCCGCGCCTGCCAAAGCATTGGCCCAGGACACACAGGACGCACAGGCGGCAAGCGATATTCCTGAAGATTCGATCGCCGCGAAACTGCAGCGCATCCGCGCGGTCGTCGACCGCCGCCAGCCTGCCGGTGACGACATTCTTGAAGACCCCGAAGCAAACGCCTTTTTTGCCGGTGTCGAAGTGGCAGAGCCCGCTTTTGAACCGGAAAATGAGGTTGAAGCTGAGATCGAAGCTGAAATAGAGGCCGAGATCGCGACCGAGATTGAGATTGAGATCGAGGAAGGCGCGCCTGCTCAGGCAGAAAAAGCCATCCGGCTTATTGATCTGACCGAGGTGGAAAGCGCCCCGGACGCAGATGCCTTTGAAGCAGATGAACCCCTTGCCCAGGCCCCGCAAGAGGCCCCGACGCAGGAAGACGAGGCACAAATCACCGGGCAGGAGGTTGACGCTGACGCAGAAGCCCAGGCCCCGCAAGAGTCCCCGGATTTCATCAAAAGCATCGTTGAAACGGCAATGGATCGTGGCGGGCTTGACGCGCTTGCCGGCGACGTAACTGAGGAAGGGATCGAGCCTGATTTTGGCCCGTCCTCCCTTTCCGAAGAAGGTGCAACGATTGTCGGCCTGGACGATGATCTGGCCGACTCCCTTGAAGCGGAAGATGAGGAAGATGAGAACGTTTTTGCACAGGAAGACGGTGACGCACCGGCACCTGCTGCAATCGCACGCATTGTCAAAGCCAAGCGCACGGCGCCAATCGTCGAAGATATGGGCGAAGGCGACAGCATGCTTTCACCCGAAGACGAAGCTGACCTTCTGGCAGAGCTGGCTGATGTAGAACGTGAATCAGACGCAGCGCCCGACGGTGAAGTTGAACGTCGCGATGTTGCCGTGGATGAGGACGAGGTTGAAGCTGAGGTTGAAGCGGAAGCTGAGGTTGAGGCCGAAGCAGCCACACCCCCGGCCGATCATGACCAGCCAGCCACACGCGCTGCATTTGGCGAAGGTGACATTAACAAAGACACCGGCGCGGTTGATCGCATACTTGCAGAAACCAACACGCAGCTGGAAAGCACCGAAGTCAGCCGTCGCCGTTCGGCCATTGCCCACCTTCGCGCGGCCGTCATGGCCACCCGCGCGGACAACGAGGCACTGGGCAACACTGGCGCGGATGCGCATGAACCCCAGGGCGATTACCGTCAGGATCTGGCACGCGTTGTAAAACCACGCCGCCCTGAAGGCGCGCAAAATCAATCAGGGCGCCGCATGGCCCCCCTGGTTCTGGTATCCGAACAGCGCATCGATAGCCCATCGCCCGACGTCTCCGCACCAGCGGCGCACGGTGGTGTGGTTCGCCCCCGCCGTGTGACCAAAGGCAATCTTGCCCTGGACACCGCGATGGACGAAGACGAAGATCTTGCAGAGCTTATGGAAACCGGCGCCGAACCCGAAACCGCACCGCAAACAGATGGCTTTGCAGCCTTCGCCAGTGCGGCCGGCGCAACCGGAATGGGCGAATTGCTGGAAGCCGCAGCAGCCTATTCAACCTTCGTTGAAGGGCGCCCGCACTTTTCGCGCCCTCAGATCATGAAGCAGGTTCTGCACCTTGACACCACAGGCAGTTTCACCCGCGAAGAAGGCCTGCGCGCCTTTGGGAAAATGCTGCGCGAAGGGGTCATTCAAAAAGTTAAGCGTGGTCAGTTTGTTATTTCAGACTCAACACGCTTTCATCCGGAAGGGTCTTAGAAAGGGCGATTGTATATTTGACAAACCAATCGCCCGCATTGCAGAATCCAGCTTGACCGGCCGGTAACTCACTTCTTGGCAGGCTCGTCTTTCTCGTCGGGCTTTGCCTTCGCCACGCGTTTTAGCTTCTCGTTGAACCGCGCTTCGTCGTCGGTTTCGAGTTCGCGGGCGGCTTCGCGGAATTTGTCGAGTTGACTCTTGTCGGTGTCGGCCATCTTATCCTCACATGTATAGATTGTATGTTGATGAGGTTGGCACAGACGATATGACCAACCTGGATGACGATAATCACCGCTATCTTAGCCTAACAGGTGTGGCGATAAAAGTCAGCCACGCGAGGGATCACCTTACGCCCGCCTTTGATTGGATTAAGGCAAAGGTTTTTGATCATGATCCAGACGACCCCATCATCTTTCACAGGTATGATATCTGCGGTAAGAGAAAGAAGTTTACCATATTGCGCGATGCGGAAAAGCGCGCCATGTTCGACAAGGCCATAACCCGAGTTTTCGAGGGCACGGAGTACAGTGTGATTACGGCCCTTGTGGATAAGAAGGCTTTGGTGGCCAAGGAAGAGTGGCGGAATAAGCACCCGTACCATTTCTTGATGGAGATTCTTATCGAGAAGTACGTGCAATTTTTGGAGCGCAAGAAGTCCAAAGGTGACGTGTGGCCAGAAGGACGAAAAGGCAAGAAAGACGCGGCCCTCCAAAAGGCGTTTCTAGAAGTGTGCGGCAATGGGACATATTACGTTAACAAAGATCGGTTTGCCGCGAGGCTTACCACCACTAAGACCCTGAAATTTAGATACAAGAAGGACAATATCGCCGGGCAGCAACTCTGCGATTTGGTGGCACATCCAAGTCACATGTATATTCGCGAAAGACAAAACCACGAAATTTCCGTTGGCCCCTTCGCTCGGGAGGTTATCAGCCTGCTCACTTCCAGTAAGTATGATAGATCTGGTACTGGCAAGATTAACGGATACGGCTACAAGTACTTCCCTTAAAACAGATATGGAGGCCGAAGCCCCCATACGATGGATTATGTACCATCTACATACCGACCGCCGAAGCATCGGATTAACAGCAATATGGGGCATTTTGACAATTCCGTCAAGGGAATCAGTCACTTGACGCCCAACCTATTGATAAGACTAATGATATGTCAGCCGCTTCCCGGCTGCCCCTGAAAGAGCAATCAAGGCACGAGACTTGTCATCAACACCGTTGGCAACCCGTGTATTGTAACGGAAATCGAACTCAGCCGCGTAGCGGTGCAGATGCTGCTTGCCGCAGTGCTGGTAGACGCCCTTCATGCCGCGCTTGAAGATGCTGTAGAAGCCTTCGACCGTGTTCGTGTGGACTTCGCCGCGACCGAATTCGCCTTGGCTGTGGCGGGTGAAATCATGGTCAGCGAATTCATGGCTCAGATTTCGATACTAGCCCGCCTCGTCGGTATAAACTACGGCTTCCTTGGCGATGTTCTCGCGCAGGATCGGGACCAGCGTGAATTTCTTGAGGTCGTCCACGATGATGCTCTTGGCTTGCTTGGTCTCGCGATCAACAAGCGTCAGCACCTTGTGCTTGTGGGCGTAGCCTCTGCCTTTTTTCTCGCCGTGCGGCTTGAAGCTGCGGTCATTGCCGATGAACTTCTCGTCAACCTCTACAGTGCCGCCGCCGCTGCCCATCGGGGACAGTTCGCCGGAGCGCATGCACTCACGGATGCGATGGCCCAGAAACCATGCGGTTTTATAGGTTACTTCAAGAACGCGGTGCAGCTGGTGGGCGCTGATGCCCTTCTTGCTGGACACCATCAGATGAATGGCTTGCAGCCACTTGTGCAGCGGAATGTGGCTTTCCTCAAAGATGGTGTTCTTGCGGACGGTGAATTGCTTGCCGCAGTCCTTGCACTTCTTGAGGCCGTGGCGCTCAACGCCTTCCGGGTTCTTCTTGCTGGGCTTGCTGCGGACGCCTTTCAGGACATAGGCGCTATCGACCACGCCACAGTGCGGGCAGACGGGGCCATCCGGCCAGAGCATCGCTTCGACATGCTCAAAGGCAGCGGCTTCGTCGTGCATATATGGCTTGGACAGGACAGACATTTTCGGGTTCCTCTAACTCTATGTTAGTTATATCAGAATCCGGCTTGGTTTGTCAGGTATACAATCGACTTAGAAAGAGGGCTGACCGGCTTACATACCTATGTAAGTGAAAAGATGCGGGGTGAGCCTGGGCTCACTCCGCTTTTTTGTTGTCTGCGCCATCTTCCGCATCCGGGTCAGCCATCCCCACGCCGGTGAACACCTTTCGGAATGGCAGGATCCAGGCAAACCCCAATGCAATGTAAATCAACAGCTCCACCAAGATTGGGGGGCGGTCGGCAAACAGCATGGGGGGCAGCGTGTAAGCCACCAGAATATAAACAGGAAGACCGATCAACAGGATAACCAGTGACCACCGCTTGCGGGCTTTGTACGAAAGGGCCATCAGTCAGCAAACGGGTCTGTGACAAGGATCGTGTCGTCACGTTCCGGGGATGTGGAAAGCATTGCAACCGGGCAATCAATCAGCTCCTCAACCCGGCGCACATATTTGATCGCCGCGGCGGGCAGATCGGCCCAGCTGCGCGCGCCTTCGGTGCTTTCTTCCCAGCCATCCATCGTTTCATAAATTGGCTTCACCCGCGCCTGTTGATCTGCGGCCGTTGGCAGGTAATCCAGCACCTCGCCGTCCAGTTCATAACCGACGCAGATCTTGAGCGTTTCAAACCCGTCCAGCACATCCAGCTTGGTCAGGGAAATCCCGTTCACCCCGGATGTCGCGCAGGTCTGGCGCACCAGAACCGCATCAAACCAGCCGCAGCGGCGCTTGCGCCCTGTGGTGGTGCCAAATTCATGGCCGCGTTCGCCCAGGCGCTGGCCGTCTTCGTCCTCCAGCTCGGTCGGGAAAGGCCCCTCGCCCACGCGCGTGGTGTAGGCCTTGACGATCCCAAGAACAAAATCGACCGAGCCGGGGCCGATCCCCACCCCGGTTGCCGCCTGCCCCGCAATCACATTGGACGAGGTGACAAAAGGGTAAGTCCCGAAATCAATATCCAGAAGCGCGCCCTGAGCACCTTCAAACAATATCCGTTTCCCCGCCCTGCGCTTTTCATTCAGCACCTTCCAGACAGGCGCTGCAAACGGCAGAATCTTCGGCGCAATCTCTTTCAGCTGGGCAATCAGCGCATCACGATCGACGGCTTCAATCCCCAGCCCGCGGCGCAGCGGGTCATGGTGCTGCAAGGCCCGATCAACGCGTGCGATCAAAGTTTCCTCATCCGCCAGATCAGCCACCCGCACGGAACGCCGGCCCACCTTGTCTTCGTAAGCGGGCCCAATTCCACGGCCCGTGGTTCCGATTTTCGTACCCTTGCTGGCCGCTTCTTCCCGGGCGCGGTCAAGTTCGCCATGAATCGGCAGGATCAGCGGCGTGTTTTCCGCGATCATCAGGGTTTCGGGCGAAATTTCGACCCCCTGGGCGCGAACGGTTTCGATTTCCCCCATCAGATGCCAGGGGTCCAGCACCACGCCGTTGCCGATGACCGAAAGCTTGCCACCCCGCACCACGCCCGAGGGCAAAGCGTGCAATTTGTAAACCTTGCCATCAATAACCAGCGTGTGACCGGCATTATGACCGCCCTGAAAGCGTGCGATCACATCGGCACGTTCAGAAAGCCAGTCAACGATCTTGCCTTTTCCTTCGTCGCCCCACTGGGCGCCTACGACGACAACGTTGGCCATATCTATTCCCTGACTGTTAGAAAACCCGCGCCCGTATAGCCTCCAGCGCCACTCAGTGGAAGCCACAATACGACGCAGCACTGGACAGACGGCGATATTCGGTGCAATTCAGAAGAAAATGGTGACGTAAATGGGCATTTTTCTACGCTGGCTTTTTGCCTTTCTGCTTGTGGCATCAACCTTCAATCCAACGCGATGGAACTTCGCGGCCTGGACGATGGACAATTATGCAACGGAAACACCGATAACCGTATTCATGGGGCTGATCCTGCTGATCGGCTATGTGATCTACCTGCGCGCCACGCTGCGATCGATCGGCCCGTTTGGGATGATTCTGGTTGTTGCGGTGGTCGCATCCCTGATTTGGGTGCTGATTGACTGGGGTTGGCTTTCGCTGGCCAATCAGGATGTAAACCTCTGGATCGGTATCTTTGCCGTCTCTGTGGTGCTGGGAATCGGTTTAAGCTGGAGCCGCGTGCGGCGCGCCCTTTCCGGCCAATTCGACGTTGACGACCACGACGACGAGTAAGGGGTTGCGAGCGCGCCCTCAAACACCTAGATAGCCCCATCGGAAGAGAAACGCAGGGCACCGCTATGGAAAACGTCATCCTCGTCATCCACCTGATCCTGGCACTTGCCCTGATCAGCGTCGTCCTGCTGCAACGTTCCGAAGGCGGCGGCCTTGGTATGGGCGGCGGTGGCGGTGGCGGCGGCGGCGTGATGTCTTCGCGCAGCGCGGCAACGGCCCTGGGCAAACTGACCTGGATTATTGCGGCGGGGTTCATCGCGACCTCGATCACCCTGACAATCATCGCCGCAAAAAATTCGGCCGACAGCTCCGTTATTGACCGCGTGGGGATCGAAACCCCGGTTGATACAACTGTGCCGGCGACACCGGATGTACAGGACATGTTGCCACCAGTGAACGGTGACGCGCCCCTGGCACCCCCACGCGCAGACTAAGATTACCCACTAGAACTTGGCCTGGGCGCTTTATGCGCCCCATCATCTTGCGGTTCGGTTGCGCGGGGCACCGGAATCGGTTATATCTTGAATCCCGTGATGGTGTAGATTCGCGCAGGCGGATTTTGCAGCACAAAATGCAATTTCACGGGGGCAGCCTTCCACATGGCACGTTATATTTTCATCACTGGCGGCGTTGTTTCCTCGTTAGGAAAAGGGCTTGCATCTGCCGCCCTGGGCGCGCTTTTGCAGGCACGCGGATATTCGGTAAGGCTGCGCAAGCTTGATCCTTATCTGAACGTAGACCCCGGCACGATGAGCCCGTTTGAACACGGCGAAGTTTTCGTCACCGACGATGGCGCGGAAACCGATCTGGACCTGGGCCATTACGAACGGTTCACCGGGGTGGCGGCGCGCAATACCGATTCCGTCTCGTCCGGGCGGATCTATTCCACCGTGCTGGAAAAAGAACGCCGCGGCGACTACCTGGGAAAAACCATTCAGGTGATCCCCCATGTCACCAATGAGATCAAAGATTTCATCGATATTGGCGATGACGAAGTTGATTTCATGCTTTGCGAAATCGGCGGCACAGTGGGCGACATCGAAGGCCTGCCGTTTTTCGAAGCCATCCGCCAGTTTTCACAGGACAAGCCGCGCGGGCAATGCATCTTCATGCACCTGACGCTTTTGCCATATCTGGCGGCCTCGGGCGAACTGAAGACAAAGCCGACCCAACACAGCGTGAAGGAACTGCGCTCGATCGGGATTGCGCCTGATATTCTGGTTTGCCGCTCTGAGCATGAGATTCCCGAAAAAGAGCGCGACAAGATCGCACTGTTCTGCAACGTGCGCCCCGATGCCGTGATCCCCGCCTATGATCTGAAATCCATCTACGAGGCGCCCATGGCCTACCACGCGGTCGGCCTTGACCAGGCGGTTCTGGATGCCTTCAGCATCAGCCCGGCCCCCAAACCCGACCTTAGCCGCTGGCAGGACGTCGAAGACCGCATCCACCACGCCGAAGGCGAAGTGCGCGTTGCGATCGTGGGCAAATATGTTCAGTTGGAAGACGCCTATAAATCCATCGCCGAGGCCCTGACCCACGGTGGCATGGCGAACCGCGTGAAAGTGCGTGCGCAATGGATTGACGCCGAGATTTTCGAAAACGAAGATCCCGCCCCCTATCTGGAAGGGTTCCACGCCATCCTGGTCCCCGGAGGGTTCGGCGAACGTGGAACCGAAGGGAAAATCAAGGCCGCGCAATTCGCACGTGAACGCAAGGTACCCTATCTGGGCATTTGCCTGGGCATGCAGATGGCTGTGATCGAAGCCGCGCGCAATGTGGCCGGGATGAAAAACGCCGGCTCGGAAGAATTTGACCATGAATCCGGTGAAAAGCGTTTCACGCCCGTTGTTTACCACCTGAAGGAATGGGTGCAGGGCAATTATACTGTGACGCGCAAGGTCGGCGACGACAAAGGCGGTACCATGCGCCTTGGGGCCTATTCGGCCTCTTTGGCTGAAGGCAGCAACGTTGCACGGGTTTATGGCGGCCAGGCGATCGAAGAACGTCACCGCCATCGTTATGAGGTTGACGTGAAGTACCGTGAACAGCTTGAGGCTAAAGGCCTTCAGTTTTCGGGCATGTCACCGGATGGCCGCCTGCCAGAGATTGTTGAATGGAAAGACCACCCGTGGTTCATTGGCGTGCAGTTTCACCCGGAACTGAAATCAAAACCGTTCAAGCCGCACCCGCTGTTTGCTGATTTCATCCGTGCGGCGAAGGATGCGGAACGTCTGGTGTGATCCGGGCGCTGGCACTGGCGATTGCGCTGTGCCTGTCCACCCCTTCCCATGCCGATCCGATTGTCCCCGCGGACTATGACGCGCTGGCCCTTGTCCTGACCGACAGGGTGGGTTTTGATCTTTTGCCCACCCGCCCTGAACCGGGTTTCAACCTTGATCACACGATCTATGTAAACGGGCTGCGCATCGGAGAATATTTCGCCGGGCAGGTGATCGGCGTTCAGGCAAACCACGATACCTTGGCGCGGGCACCTGCGCATGGGCCGCTGTCTGTTCGTCCCGGCGCACCGGGGCAAAACCTTTCCGTTGCCCACCACCGTGGGTTTGAGTCCAACGCGCTGTTCCCGCTGGGCCCGGCCGGGTATCCGGCGTTGCAGGCGCGCGGCGAAGGGGCGGCTGCGGTTTTGTTTCCACAACCTCAGGCCGCTTTTGGGCTGAAGGTGCACGCCGATTACCCCGATCCCCTGGGCGCGCACCCCCCTGCCGGAACGCTGACCCTGACCGCGTTGTCGCCAACAGGCGCGGTGATTGCCCAGCTGAACGTAACACTGAAACAGGGCGTCAACGCCCTTGCCTTTCACCGGCTGGGAAATGTCCCTGATATTGCCGGTGTTGCGATCACCAACAGTGACCCGGGCGGGATCGCCATTGACGATATCATTTTCTCGGTGTCACTGTTGTTAAGTTGATCTGTTTAGGGAGGCGTGCATGCCAAAAGGATACTGGATTGGGCGGGTCGATGTTCACGACCTCGAGACATACAAGAAATATATCGCGGCCAACGCGGCCCCCTTTGCCCAGTTCGGGGCGCGCTTTCTTGTGCGTGGTGGCCAGTTTGAATGCCGCGAAGGATCATCGCGTTCACGAAATGTTGTAATCGAATTTCCCAGCTACGCTGACGCGATCGCATGTTACGATAGCGCTGCGTATCAAGAGGCTAAAGCGCTGCGCCTGCCGGTTTCACAGGGCGATATCATTATCGTCGAAGGTCATGAAGACTAGCCACCGCCGCGCGACGCGCTTATATGCGGAAACATGATTTCTCAGATTCTGAAACGCCTTTCCGGCGCTGCCCCTTCACCGCTGCCCGCCAAAGACGCGCGCTTGGCACTGTCTGCATTGCTTGTGCGCATCGCGCGTTCTGACGGGGATTATTCGCCCGAAGAAATCGACCGGATCGACCGGGTTCTGGTCAGCCGGTATGACATTTCGCAAACCGAAGCGAACGCCTTGCGTCGCGATGCAGAATTGATGGAAGCAGAAGCCCCCGACACGGTGCGCTTCACCCGTTCTATCAAAGATGCCGTGCCTTACGAAGACCGGCAGGCGGTGGTCGAAGCCGCCTGGCAGGTGGTTTTGGCCGACGGGTCCCGCGCCCATGAAGAAGATGCGCTGATGCGCCTGGTGGCCAACCTGCTTGGGGTGAATGACCGCGATTCCAACCTTGCGCGGCAACGTGCTGCGGGCAGCGCAGGGTGATCGCGTCTCTGCCCATGTACGACCGGGCAGAGACCGCGGATGCGCATGACAGGCTTTGGGGGCTTATCCGAAACACCCTGGGGCATGGGCCCGCCAGCCTGACCCGCAACAGGGATGTCTGGGATATCTGGCACGACCCGGCGCTTTGCCTTTCACAGACATGCGGATACCCCTACCGCGCCAAACTGCACGGCGCGGTCACATTGATCGGAACACCTGATCACGGGTTGGCCGGATGCGCGCCAGGCTATTACCAATCGGTCTTTGTCACCCGCAAAGATCAGCCCGGCCACCTTCACCAGTATCGCGACGCACGTTTTGCGTTTAACGAAGCGATGTCTCAATCCGGCTGGGCCGCCGCGCAAACCCACGCCGCGCAGCTGGGGTTTCAGTTTTCCAACACGGTGCAAACCGGCGCACACCGCGAAAGCGCGCGCGCCGTGGCCGAGGGGCGCGCAGACGTTGCGGCCCTGGATGCGGTAAGCTGGGCGATGATGCAGGCCTATGATGATTTCGCATCCACCCTTCATGTGGTTGACCGCACCACGCCCACCCCGGCCCTGCCCTATATTTGCGCGCCGGGGGCAGACGGGCGCGAAATGTTTAATGCCATCGGTGCTGCAATCGGTGATCTGTCGGCCCGCGACCGCGCCACCTTGCACCTGAAGGGCATCGTGCATGTGCCCGCGCGCGCCTATCTGGAAATCCCCAATCCCCCAGCGCCGTAACCCGGCGCCATAACCCTGCGCCGCAACTCAGACCGTGACCCGGCGTCATTCACACACCATTAGCCGTTGCATTCGGCGCCGATTTGCGCCCTACTCGCAGGCTGAACCTAATGATTGCTGCTGCCTGTGCCTGAAACCGAAACACCTGTTATCGAAATCCGCAATCTCCACAAAGCCTTTGGCGAATTGGAGGTCCTGAAAGGCGTCGACATGGTCGCGCCGCGCGGCCACGTTGTGGCCCTGATCGGGTCATCCGGATCGGGAAAATCCACCCTTCTGCGCTGCGCCAACCTTTTGGAAAACAGCCAGGCTGGCGAGATTTCATTTGAGGGCGAGCCGATCACCTGGAAAGGCAACGGTGCCCACCGCCACCCCAGCGACCGGGCGCAGGTCACGCGGATTCGCACCAACCTTTCGATGGTCTTTCAGCAGTTTAACCTTTGGTCGCACATGACCATCCTGCAAAATGTGATGGAGGCCCCCCTGACCGTCCTGGGGCGCGACCGTCAGGATGTGGAACCCGCCGCGCGTGCCTATCTGGAAAAGGTCGGCATCGGCGACAAATGCGATGCCTGGCCCGCCCAGCTTTCCGGTGGCCAACAGCAACGCGCCGCAATCGCGCGCGCATTGTGCATGGAGCCCAAGGCGCTTTTGTTTGACGAACCAACCTCGGCCCTGGATCCGGAGTTGGAACAGGAAGTTGTCAAGGTGATCAAAGATCTTGCCGGCGAAGGGCGCACCATGATCATCGTCACCCATGACATGCGCCTTGCCGGTGATGTGGCAGACCACGTCGTGTTTCTGCACCAAGGCAAAATCGAAGAAGAAGGCCCGCCGGAAACGTTATTCGGCAGCCCAAAAACCGAACGTCTGCAGCAATTCCTGTCTGCAACCGTTCCAACCTGACACACGAACCATGAAAGGGAGTAAACTATGAAAAAACTAATTCTTTCCACAGCGGCCCTGGCGCTGAGCGCAAGCTTTGCACTGGCTGACACTGTTCGCATGGGGACCGAGGGCGCCTACCCTCCCTACAACTTCATCAATGACAGCGGCGAAGTCGATGGGTTTGAGCGCGAATTGGGTGACGAGCTTTGCGCGCGCGCCAAGCTGACCTGCGAATGGGTAACGAACGAATGGGATTCGATCATCCCCAACCTGGTATCGGGCAACTACGACACCATCATCGCCGGCATGTCGATCACAGCTGAACGTGACGAAGTTATCGACTTCACACAGGCATATATGCCCCCGGATCCGTCCTCATACGTGGCCCTTTCGGCCGATGCGGATGTAACGGGCGGCATTATCGCGGCACAGACCGGCACAATCCAGGCCGGCCACGTTGCATCGTCCGGCGCGACATTGGTTGAATTCGCAACACCCGATGAAACCATCGCAGCCGTCAAGAATGGCGAGGCCGATGCGGTTCTGGCTGACAAATCCTACCTGGCCCCAATCGTTGGTGAAAGCGGCGGCGAGCTTAGCTTTGCCGGCGCAGACGTCATGCTGGGCGGTGGCGTTGGCATGGGCGTGCGCGAAAGCGATGGCGAGCTGAAGGCCGCCATGGACGCAGCAATCGCATCGATGAAGGCCGACGGTACGCTGAACGCCATGATCAAGAAATGGTTCGGCGACGACGCCACCGTATTCTGATCTGGAAAAAAGGGCGGGGCCGTTCACCGGCCCTGCCCCCTTTTGATGTTCGCCTCCTGCGCAGATCCCTCACAGCTTTTCGGGCTGAACTGGCTTGCTTGCTACCTGACCACGGGCAAGCATATGGCTTTTTATGGCTCGTTCATAACGGTCATGGTGTTGTTGCTGATAACCGCGCCCGTCGCGCTTTTGTTCGGCTTTGGCGGGGCTTCGGCCGCGCGGTCACGGGTGCTTCCGCTGCGCTGGCTTGGCAAGGCCTATACCTCGATCGTGCGCGGTGTGCCCGACATCGCCTTTTTCCTGTTTTTCGTCATCGCGCTGGATCAGGCCTTTGAATGGATGCGCCACAAGGTCAAATGCCCGGATTGGGACGAACCGATCCGCCAGGGCAGTGATTTTGTTGTTTGCGCACAGGCAAAACTGCCGCTGTCCAGCAGCCCGCAATGGGTGCATGAAACCTATGGTTTCTTTCTTGCGGTTCTGACATTCGCCATCGTCTTTGGGGCTTTTGCCGCCAATGTTCTTTATGGCGCTATGCGCGCCGTTCCCCGCGCCCAGATGGAAACAGCCGAGGCTTACGGCATGTCCCACCGCCAGGCATTCTGGCGGGTTCTGGTGCCTCAGATGTGGGTCTTTGCCCTGCCTGGCCTGTCCAACCTGTGGATGATCCTGATCAAGGCCACGCCGCTTTTGTTCCTTCTGGGGGTCGAAGATATCGTTTACTGGGCCCGCGAACTGGGCGGGCATAAAACCAGTGCATACACCTACCCGCACCCAGACTGGCGCCTGTGGTATTTCCTTGGCCTGCTGGTGTTCTACCTTAGCCTCACACGGGTCAGTGAAATCATCCTGGGCCGCCTTATGTCCCGCCTGACACACGGGCAGGCAACCACGGGTGGCGAAGCACAGCGAAAGGTCGGGCCATGAGCTGCGCGCAAACGATTTCAGACTATGCCCTGCGCTCTATCGGGATCGGCGAACGCCTGTTGCCGAAATCCGATTTCACCCTTTGCGAACAGGTCACGCTGATCGGCTCTGGCATGATCTGGAACCTGTACTTCGGCGTCGTGGCACTGTTCTTCGGGTTTTTCCTGGCAACCAGTGTGGCACTGGCCAAATCCAGCCGGGTATGGGCCATTCGCAAACCTGCGGAATGGTTCATCTTCCTGTTTCGCGGCTCTCCCCTCTTCATTCAGTTCTTTCTGGCCTATGAAACCTTCGTCCTTCTTCCCAAGGTCGGGTTTGATATCAACCTGGGCTTTGCAGAAATTACCGCAGAATCCCGCTGGCTTACCCGCGCCTGGCTGGGCGCATTGATCGTTCTGTTTCTGAACACCGCCGCCTATGCGGGCGAAATTTTCTATGGCGCGCTGCGCTCTATCCCACGCGGCGATGTCGAAGCGGCCGATGCCTATGGCATTACGGGCTGGAAACGCTTTCGCCGTATCATTTGGCCAACAATGCTGCGCCTGGCCTGGCCGGCCTACACCAACGAAGCGATCTTTATGTTCCACGCAACAACGCTTGTGTATTTCTCGGGCTTTCCGGCATGGCGCCAAAAGGGTGACGCGCTTTATTACGCCAATTACTTTGCGGATAAGACCTTTAACCCGTTTATTCCTTACCCGATCCTCGCGGGCTATTTCATATTGCTCACACTCATCGTGATCGGAATATTCAGCCTGGTGAACCGGCGCCTCAACCGCCATCTTCCCCAGGAATTTCGCGCCCGCATCCGGTTTCGGCCCAACATCATCCGTTAACTTCTTCTTGGCCCAAATACCTCTGCCAGAGGCATGAAATCTGCGCGCGCAGCGCGCCACCGCCGGATTTTGCACCGCATCACACCATTATTATTGCCCCTCTTGCCCGCGCCCAACAGCTCGGCTAGTGTGCCCTCATAATTTGATCAAAAATCGGTGACCTATGAAAATCGGCATTTTGCAAACCGGTCACGCCCCGGACGAAGTTAAGGGCGAACTGGGGGACTATGCAGATATGTTCGCGCGCCTGCTGTCAGGGCGCGGCTTTGAGTTTGAAGCCTTTTACGTCGTTGACGGGCAGTTTCCCTCGGGCCCCACGCAGGCGGATGGATGGCTGATCACAGGCTCTAAACACGCCGCCTATGAAGATCACGACTGGATCGCGCCGCTGGAATCGCTGATTCGTGATATCCGTGACAGCGGCCACCCCCTGATCGGCATTTGCTTTGGCCACCAGATCATTGCCCAGGCACTGGGTGGGAAAGTTGAAAAATTTGCGGGCGGCTGGGCGGTGGGCCCTCAAAGCTATGATTTCGGGGGGGAAACCCTTTCGCTGAACGCCTGGCATCAGGATCAGGTCACGCAATTGCCTGACGGGGCCGAAGTGATCGCCTCAAATGATTTTTGCGAAAACGCGGCCCTGATGGTTGGGGAAAACATTCTTTCCATACAGCCGCACCCGGAATTTGACGCCGTCATGATCGAAAAGCTGATCACCCACCGCGGGCGTGGCAACGTGCCGGCCGATTTGCTGGATCAGGCCGAAAATGCCCTGCACCGGCCGACCTCTCATCAGGCCTTCGCCAACCGCATGGATGCTCATTTCAGGAAAGGGGAACGGTAATGGCCAATTGGATCAAAGACCTGCCCGAAGCTGCACAGACCTATATCGAAAACCGCCGCCTGGATGAGGTGGAGTGCATCATTTCCGATCTGCCCGGCATTGCCCGCGGCAAGGCCGTTCCGGCCTCGAAGTTTGCGCGCCAGGACTATTTTCACCTGCCCGATTCGATCTTTTACCAGACCATCACCGGCGACTGGGGCGAGGCCGCCGGCGCCGAAGGCTTTATCGAACGCGATATGGTTTTGCGCCCGGACATGTCCACCGCCACCGCCGCCCCCTGGACAGGCGACTGGACGCTTCAGGTGATCCACGACGCATATGACCGCAAGGGTGAGCCCATTTCCTATGCCCCGCGCAATGTTCTCAAACGGGTGGTTGATCTTTACCGCAAGCGTGGCTGGGAGCCGGTTGTCGCCCCGGAGATGGAATTTTTCCTGGTCGCCCGCAATCTTGATCCGGCAAAACAGATCGAACCCATGATGGGTCGCTCAGGGCGCCCGGCGGCCGCGCGACAGGCCTATTCGATGACGGCTGTCGACGAATTCGGCCCGGTGATCGATGATATTTACGACTTTGCCGAAGCTCAGGGCTTCGAAATTGATGGCATCACGCAGGAGGGCGGCGCCGGCCAGCTGGAAATCAACCTTCTACACGGTGACCCGGTCAAGCTGGCGGATGAAGTTTTCTTCTTCAAACGATTGATCCGCGAAGCAGCCCTGCGCCACGATTGCTTTGCAACCTTCATGGCAAAACCCATCGCCGAAGAACCGGGCAGCGCAATGCACATCCACCACTCGGTGATCGACATTGCGACGGGGGAAAACCTGTTCTCAGGCCCTCAGGGCGGCGAAACGGATGCGTTCTTCCAGTTTATCGGCGGCCTGCAGACGCATCTACCATCGGCCATCGCGGTTATGGCACCTTATGTGAACAGCTACCGGCGGTATGTGAAGGATCACGCCGCCCCGATAAACCTGGCCTGGGGGCGCGACAACCGCACCACGGGTATTCGCGTGCCTTTGTCTGACCCCAAAGCGCGCCGGGTCGAAAACCGGATCGCCGGGATGGATTGCAACCCCTACCTGGGGATCGCCGTGTCGCTTGCCTGTGGCTACCTGGGGCTGACGCAGGAAAACTGGCCGGACAAGCAGGTCAAAGGGGATGCATACGAAGGTGACGGTGACATTCCGCGCGTCATGGGCGATGCATTGTCGCTGTTCGACGCAGCCAAAGATCTGCATGAAATCCTTGGGCCAGAGTTTGCCCGCGTCTATTCCATCGTCAAACGCGCCGAATACGATGAATTCCTTCAGGTCATTTCCCCTTGGGAACGCGAGCACCTGCTTTTGAACGTCTGACAATCCTTTTTCAGCCGGAAATCTGCCTGAACGCCCATGGGCGCATAAAAACACTCGCGTTTTTGTCATCCAGATTTTACAGTTTTCCTGAAATACACTTTCAGGCTTGCTGAAGAAGGATAATCCGCATCATGGCGCTCGCACCAAATGTCTACAACGCCGAACCCATACCCGGCGCCGCCCGGATCGAAGTTGACAGGCTTTTGCAGACAGGTGACCTGTTTCGCTACACCGCCGCCGAAAACGCCCCGGTGGCCCTGCTGGAATCCGAATTCGCAGCATTGCTGGGGGCGAAATACGCGCTCGCGGTGTCGTCATGCTCTGCCGCGCTGTTTCTTTCCCTGAAATCCCTGGGCCTGCCGCGCGACACGAAAGTGTTGATCCCCGCCTTCACCTTCGCCGCCGTCCCTTCTGCTGTTGTCCACGCCGACTGCCTGCCTGTTCTGGTCGATGTCGGTGAAAACTATCGCGTCGACCTCGAAGATTTCTCGGCAAAACTCACCCACGAAATTGGCGCCATCATCATCAGCCACATGCGGGGCCACACATCGGATATGGATGCGATCATGCAGCTGGCCGATGATGCCGGCGTGCCGGTGATAGAAGATGCGGCCCATTCGCTGGGCACGCTTTGGAACGGGCGCAACATCGGAACAATCGGAAAGATCGGGTGCTTTTCCTTTCAATCTTATAAAATGCTGAACGCCGGCGAAGGCGGCATCATGATCACAGATGATCCCGATCTGATGGCCCGCGCGGTCATCATGTCGGGTGCCTATGAACACAACTGGAAGAAACACCCGGTTCTACAGGCCTCATTCGCGCGCTGGCAAAACAAACTGCCGCTATACAATCAACGCCTGTCCAACCTGTCGGCCGCCATTGTGCGCCCCCAGCTGCCCGAACTTGCGCGCCGCGTTACAGACGGGTTGCGCAACCACGATTATGTGGCCGCAATTCTCAATCAATCCCCCTGGCTTGATGTGCCCGCCCCCCTGCCCCAGGAAACCCGCGCCCCGGATTCGATCCAATTCAACCTGGTCGACATGACCGATGAAGAAGTCACCGCTTTTGCCGATGCCGCCACGGCGCGCGGCGTGTCCGTTCAGGTTTTCGGGATGAGCCAGGACAACGCGCGCGCCTTCTGGAACTGGGAATTCATCGGCGATCAGGGGCCCCTGCCCAAAACCCGCAAAATGCTTTCGCGCGCCTGTGACACTCGCCTGCCCGTGCGCCTGAAACAACCAGATCTCGACTTTATCGCGCAGGCGCTCACGCAGGCCGCGTTGGATGCTAAAGGGGCACAGCTTTCCTATGGTACCTGACCTGACCGGGCATCTTTGTTCTTCAAATATCCCCGCCGGAGGCCCTTTTCTTTTTGCCCCCTAAAGCAGCTTTAAGTGCTCTTTCATCCAGGGGAACTGCGTGATCACCGGCTCTGTGATCAACTCTTGCATCAAAGGTTTCAGGCGCCCGGCAACATCTTCGGGCATTTCCCCCAGCACACCACGGCGCGCCACCAGCGACACGCGCCGACACAAAGGGTCAAAGGGCAAAGGCAACAGATCCGTGGCCGCGCAAAACCGCTGCGCGCGCATGTATCCCAGCGGGGTCAGTATCGCCCAGCCTGCCCCCGATGCGACCATCGCCATGATCGCGTGGTAGCTATCCAGTTCAAACCGGTTGGAAAGGCGCAGGTTCTGGCGGGCAAGGTGATCCGAGATCTGGCGCCCCATATGGTGGCGTTTTGTGTATTGGATCAACGGCAGGGCGCGAAGCTGGGCCAGAACATCCCCATCCCTGTCCACCAGCCCCTTGGGCACCGCTGCCACAAAAGGTTCTTCCATCAGGGGGTGCACTTCCATCCAGTCCGCACTTGCCCCCATATCCGCCGCCACGATAACATCCAGCGCGCGCGCATCCAGCAGGTCGTACAGCCGGTGCGACGCGCCGGTTTCCAGCAAAAACCGTGTCAGCCCCAGATCCGCAGCCATATCAGACAAAAAGCGCGGGGTAACATCGGCGTCAAAGTCTTCGATCATACCCAGCCGAAACCGCGTCAGGCGTGACATATCCTGCATGGCAAGTTCGGCGCGGGCCTGTTCTGCCTCATTCAGGATGGATTGCGCGCGGCGGCGGAACAATTCGCCAGCCGGCGTTAATGAAATCGGGCGGGCGCGGCGGTTCACCAGCGTCGCCCCCAAGGCCGTTTCAAGGTTGCTGATTTGCTGGCTGACGCCCGACGGGCTGGCCCCCAGCCGCTGCGCGGCCGCCGAAACCGAAAGTTCGTCCGCCACAGCGGTAAACACTTCGATGCCCCACAGGGTGATCCGGCCGGGCGTTTCAACCATTGTGGCCGGCCCGGTCTTTACGCGCGCGATGCGCTTCTATGCGGTCCACAATCTGACGGTACCAGATTTCACCGCCCACCAGAAACCACGGCCAGCCGCCGGGGTGATAGGGGCGTGTTGCCATTGTGGTATCACTGAACGCCGTATCGCCCCGCGCATCCCCCAGCGCCTGATAGGCTGCCTTCATCCCCAGATAGGGCGCCATAGCCACCCCACTGCCAGAATAGCCCATGGCGTAATACACCCCGTCGTAGCAGCCGACATTCGGCGTGTGTTCATGGGTGAACCCGGTATATCCGCGCCAGGAATGCGTGATTTCAACATCCGCCAGCTCGGGCCAGATCTGCAGCATCGTGCGTCGCAGTCGCCGTGCTGCGAATTGCGGCCCATAGGGCACCATCCCGGCGCGGCCCCCAAAAATGATACGCTTTTTGTCAGGCGACAGGCGGTAATAGCTGTGTTTCGCATGTGTTTCGACCATCATGCGCCCCCCCGGCGCCAGGCGGTTCAGGCGCTCTGACGTCAGTTCTTGTGTTGCGATGATAAAGCTGGGCAACGGAAAAACCCGCCGTGTGAACCAGCCAAAGGGGCGGCGTGTATAGCCGTTTGTTGCCAAAATCGCCCGCTGCGCGCGGATGATGCCGCCTCGCGTCACGGCCTCAAACCCCGTGCCCGCTTTTTGCAGGCTGGCGACCGGGCAGTTTTGCACGATTGTAACGCCTTCACGCAATGCCACCGCCATCAGCCCATCGTGAAACTGGCGCGGCTGCAAACCGGCGTGATCGTGGTAATACAGCCCGCCCAGATAGTGATCAGACCCGATATGATCGCCCAGACTGTCGCGCCCGACGATTTGCGCGTCATACCCAGCTTCGCGCTTCAGGGTGGCGGCCAGTGTTTCAAATTCCCTGACATGGCGCCGGGTTGTGGCCAGTTGAATGCGCCCGGTCACCTGAAACCCACAATCGATCGCCTCGTCTTCGATCAGCGATTTTGTGTAGGCAAAGGCATTTGGCATTTCCGCAAAGACACGCGCAGCGACATCCGCGCCAAAGCTTTTGACCATTTCGTCAAACGCCACGCGTGAATGCGCGCCACACATGCCCCCATTTCGGGTTGAAGCGCCCTGCCCGGGCACGCCGCTGTCCACAACAACCACCTGCGCACCTGCACGCCTGGCTGTGATAGCGGCCGAAAGGCCCGTAAAACCGGCGCCGACAATCAGCAGCTCGGCGTTCGCCGGTGGTTTTTCGGGCAGGTCCGGCAGGGGGGCCCCGTCGTCCCACCAATAAGGTTGGCCCAGTCGCGCCAAGCCTTACCCCAATCCGGAAAGCTTTGACTGAAGTTCAGCCAGCTGGCGCTTGATCGACTCCAGCTCATCGCTGTTGGTGTCTTTTGATTTCGACTTGGCCGCAGAGGCGGAAGGCGCATCATCTTCGCCGCCCTCAGTTTCACCCGCGCCGGGCCAGCCGCCCATCATCGCGGACAAAAAGGCCTGTTGCTGCGCCTGCATCGCGTCAAACCCCGGCATCTTAGCCATTGGGTTTGGCATGCCGCCGATGCCTTCCATGATCTTGGATTGCCCGTCGCGCAGCATTTCAAAGCTGGCGGCAAGGAACTGGGGCACAACGCTTTGCGCCTGTGTGGTGTAGCTGCGCACAAGATCGGTCAACACATCAACCGGCAGAACGCTTTCGCCCCTGCTTTCATGTTCAGCGATAATTTGAAGAAGATACTGGCGTGTCAGGTCGTCGCCGGACTTCAGATCAATGATCTGAACCTCGCGCCCGTCACGGATAAAGCCGGCAATGTCATCCAATGTCACGTAATCGGACGTTTCAGTATTGTACAAACGGCGGCTGGCATAGCGCTTGATCAAAAGCGGCTCTTTTTTCTGGGCCATTGGTACCTCTTACTGTTGCGGTGCAGAAAAAGCCTACGCCAGTGCAGAAAGAAAAGGCAAGTGCCGCAAGGTAAAAAGAAAAAGGGCGGACCCGTGAAGGGCCCGCCCAAGGTATCATGCCAGCGGGGAGGAGGTCGCCGGCAATCAGAAACCTTTACTTGGCAGCGGCAGTCGCTTTTTTGGCAGCCTTTGACACTTCGTCAGTGGCCTTCTTCACGGCTGTCTGAGCTTCTTCGCCCAGGTCTTTGCCAGCGGCCATCATCAGTTCAACTGTTTCAGTCTGAACTTTTTTGGCAACTTCCGCGAAGGCAGCCAGGTTTTCAGCGGCCAGTTCGGCCTGGGCCGAAGCGAAATCTGTCATCGCCGAAGAATAGTCAGTCGGCTCTGCCTTAGCGGTAGAAACGTCGCCCAGCTTGGCGATGGTTTCTTTTGTCCACTTTGTTGAAATCTCTGCCGATTTGTCGGCGGCTTCCAGGGCAACCTTGGTGAACTTTTCGTTCAGCGAAGCGGTGCTTTTGAAAGCGTCTTGCAGTGCAGACGTGTCAACCGGGAAAGCACCCAGCATGTCTTGCATGATCTTGGTATAGTCTTGCGTCTTGGCCATGGTAATCTCCATTCTGAAATCCGGCCTAACCGGGCCGTCTCTGCGTCTGCACATCATATAGATGCCGCGCCGCAGCATTTCAAGGGGAATTTGCTGCACCGCAGCATAATTCACCGAATCCGTGTGAAATCAGGTGTTTGGCTCCGCGACAACATAAGTTCCCGGCGCCGGCGCAAGGACGCTGTAGCCAGAATCGCCCGGAATACGGGCCGCAACCTGCTTGCCCGAACGCGCGCCAAGCCACGCCTCCCACCGGCCCCACCAGGATCCTTCATGAAACTGCGCGCCGGCCTTCCAGCCCGCGGGCGTGTCTTCCCAGGTGTCGTTCGTATAATGGCCATACTTCTTCTTAGTGGGCGGGTTGATGATACCTGCGATATGGCCGGATTCTGATAAGATGAACGTCTTGTTCTTCGACCCCATCCTGCGCATTCCATTATAGCTGGCCTTCCAGGGGGCGATGTGATCGGTCTCGCAGGCGATCGCGCACAGCGGCACGGTCACATCGGTGATGGACAGCGTTTCGCCCAACAGTTCAAACCGCCCCTGGGCGAATTCATCATGCTGGCAAAGGCCGCGCAGATATTCCACCACCATCTTTGCCGGAAGGTTGGTTCCATCGCCGTTCCAGTACAGCAGGTCAAAGGCCGGGGGCGCCTCGCCCAGCATGTAGCTTTTGATCGCAGGGCGGTAAATCAGGTCATTCGACCGCAGATAGGAAAACGTGCGCGCCATATAGAAACTATCCAGATACCCCTTTTGCGCCACCTCATCTTCGATGCCAGCAACAAAATCCTCATCCAGAAACACGCCCACTTCGCCGGGGTCGGAAAAATCGGTCATGGTCGTAAAGAATGTCGCTGACTTTACAGATTTATCACCACGCTTCTTCATCAGGGATAGCGTCAGCGAAAGCGTCGTACCACCAATGCAGTACCCCACCACATTAACCTGCTTTTGGCTGGTGATCTTTTTGACCTGATCAATCGCAGTTAAAAACCCTTCCTCAATGTATTCCTCCATGCCCACATCGGCGTAGGTTGCATCCGGGTTCACCCAACTGACGACAAACAGCGTATAGCCCTGTGAAACGACCCACTGAATCAGGCTGTTTTGTTCTTTCATATCAAGGATATAAAACTTGTTAATCCAAGGGGGAAAGATGATCAGGGGGGTGGTATGAACCGTTTGCGTTTTCGGCGCATATTGGATCAGTTCGAACATCCTGTTGCGAAAGACAACAGACCCTTGTGCGGTCGCCAGATTTTCACCAACCGTAAAAGCATCCTGGTCAGACAGGGTTACCAAAAGCTCTCCGTCGTTCGCTTCCAGATCACGCACCAGGTTTTCCAACCCATCCACCAATGATTGCCCGTCCGTCGAAACGGCCTTTTCCAGGGCTTCCGGGTTGGTGCCCAGAAAGTTCGTGGGCGAAAGCATATCAACGATCTGGCTGGAAAAATACGCAACGCGCTTGCGGTCTTTTTCATCCAGCCCTTCAAGGTCCTGCACCGCGCCTTCTATCGCTTTGCTGGATAGAAGGTATTGCTGTTTGATATAGTTGAAATACGGGTTGCTGTCCCACAGCGGGTTGGCAAACCGTGGATCTTTTGGGGTTTCATCCAGCGGCACATGATCGGCGCCATGCGTCAGGGCCTGCTGCGCCTCGACGGCGTGCTTCAGCGTTTTGCCCCAATACGCCACCTGATGTTCCATCAGCTTGGCCGGGTTCACCATCATCTCGGACATATATGCCGCTGCGGCTTTCATATACAGCTCTTGCCCGGGGGCCTGTAGTTCGGGGCGGACCCCTTCTTTTTGTGACAATGCCGCAACCAGACGTTGCGAAAGCTCTTCAATACGCGCCAAATTGGTGTTCAGGCGCTCCAGGTCCGGGGTGGTGTTTGTTTGCTCGGTTGTCATTGCAGAAATTCCGTTCTAATCTCGCTGCACCTGCAGCATCATATGCCTGCATCTCCCAGAATAGCGAAGGCAACCTGTCTGGGGAAGGCTGCGATTTGCTGCACCTGCGAAAAGAATGAGGGACCGAGCATGCGCTATATGGCGACCTACGACCTGATGGAAACATTTCGGACAACAAACCAGTGGTTGGGTGCCTCGGCGCAGGCCATGGGGTCTTATCCAGCCGTCAGCCTGTTTCCGACCCCGTTTTTTCAGATGATGGCCGCCTGGGGCGAGGTTACCGAACGCACCTTTGCCCGCATGGTTGTGAAACCCGACTGGGGCATCCACACCGTGGTTGGCGAAGATGGGCGCGATCATGTTGTGAGTGTCGAAACCCTTGTGGAAAAGCCGTTTGGGGACCTGATCCACTTTAGTGCGGCCGACCGGCCCCAAAAAGAACGCCGCGTTCTGCTGGTTGCCCCAATGTCCGGCCATTACGCCACATTGCTGCATTCCACCGTGGCCAGCCTTCTGCCTGATTGCGAAGTTTACGTGACCGACTGGCACAACGCGCGCGACATTCCGGTAAGCGAAGGCAAGTTCGACATTGAGGATTATACCCTCTACCTTGTTGATTTCATGCGACATCTTGGCCCCGACATCAACGTCATTGCGGTGTGCCAGCCCGCCCCGCTGACCCTGGCGGCAACCGCCTACCTGGCCGAGGTTGACCCGGATGCGCAGCCCCAGACCCTGACCCTTATCGGCGGGCCGATCGACCCGGATGCCGCCGCAACGGACGTGACAGATTTCGGCGCAAGGGTCACCATGGGCCAGCTGGAAGAACTGGCGATCCAACGGGTGGGCTACAAACACAAGGGCGTTGGGCGGATGGTCTATCCGGGCCTGTTGCAGCTTTCCTCGTTCATATCGATGAATGGCGATCGTCACGCAAAGGCGTTTTCTGAACAGATCCTGCGTGCCTCCAAGGGTGAAACCTCGGATCACGACAAGCACAACAAATTCTATGACGAATACCTGGCCGTGATGGATATGACGGCCGAATTCTACCTTTCAACGGTCGAACGCGTTTTCAAGAACCGCGAGATCGCCCTGAATGAATTTGTTGTGGACGGTCACAAGGTGGATATCGGAAAAATCACAGACGTCGCCGTAAAAACCGTTGAAGGGTCTAAAGACGATATCAGCGCGCCGGGCCAATGCGTCGCCGCACTGGGCCTTTGCACCGGGCTGGCGGACGACAAAAAGGCCAGCCACCTGGAAGACGGCGCAGGCCACTACGGGATTTTCGCGGGCAAAAGCTGGCGTAATAATATCCGCCCGCTGGTTCTGGATTTCATCGATGCAAACGCTGGCCGCCACGCATCACAGGCAAAAAAGCGCAAGCTGAAGGCGGTTTAACCGCCCCATTGCGCCCTGCCGCCAGCCCCGGTCAGGGGGCTGCGCGCGCAATAACGTCTTGCACCGCTTCTTCGATCAGGCGCAGGCAATCTGGCGTCGAAAACCGATGGTCGGCCCCCTTGACCAGGGTCAGCCGGATGTCATCCCCTTCAGCGTGATGCAACAGGCGCATGGCAACATCCACATCCACATCCGCATCCGCGGTGCCCTGCAAAAAGCGTACGGGAAATGGCATGGGAAGCGGCGCGCGCAGAACAAGGTTTTCGCGCCCATCCGTTATCAGGCGGTGGGTGATGGTATAGGGATCATCATAGTCTGACGGCAGCAGGATCTGCCCTTTTTCTGCCAGTTCGGCCCGCTGTTCCGGTGTAAAATCAGCCCACATGCTGTCTTCTGTGAAATCTGGTGCAGATGCTATTCCAACAATTCCGGCGATTTTATCGGGTATTTCTCGGGTTAAAATTGCACTTATCCAACCTCCCATGCTGGACCCCACTAATATTTGCGCCCCCTCGGTCAACTGCGTAATCACTGCCTGCGCATCTTGCGCCCAATCCCCGATACAGCCGTCAGAAAACGCCCCGGACGACTGGCCATGCCCGCTATAGTCAAACCGAAGAAACCCGCGCCCCTGCCCGCGCGCCCAATCCTGCAGCGCAACCGCCTTTGTCCCCTCCATGTCCGACATGAAGCCCCCAAGAAAAACGATCCCAGGGCCTTTGCCCTCGTGGCGGTGATAGGCAATGCGCCGCCCGGCGGCGGTTTCCAGATATGCGGTTGTCATGGCAGCTCTCCTCTACACGTCACGGCCCGGTTTGACCCAATTCCTATCCATAGTGAACGAATTGTTAAACAGTGCGAAGCCCCTCGCGCACTTCCCCCCTTGACCCGCGCGCGCCTTGGCGGCACATAAAGGCCAACACATAACCCGCAACCGGGCGTTCCGTGGGCGCCAAACTGACGAGGAGAACGGCCAATGGCCCAGATTTCCCTTACTTTCCCCGATGGCAATTCACGCGCATTCGATGCAGGCGTCACCGCCGCCGAAGTTGCCGCAAGTATTTCCAATTCTCTTGCGAAAAAGGCCATTTCGGCAACGCTGGATGGCGCGCATTGGGATTTGCAGTGGCCGATCAGCGAAGACGCCAGGATCGCCATTCACACCATGAAAGATGACGCCCAGGCGTTGGAGCTGATCCGCCATGACGCGGCCCACATCATGGCCCGCGCGGTGCAGGAGCTGTGGCCAGACGTAAAAGTCACCATCGGCCCGGTCATCCAGCACGGCTGGTACTATGACTTTGACCGGAAAGAGCCGTTTACCCCGGAAGATCTGGGCGCGATCGAGGCGAAGATGAAGGAAATCATCAACCGCCGTGATCCGGTCACCACCGAGGTCTGGGAACGCGCGCGCGCGGTTGAATACTACGAGGCAAACAACGAGCCTTACAAAGTTGAGCTGATCGAGGCGATCCCCGGCGAAGAGCCGATCCGCATGTACTGGCACGGCCACTGGCAGGATCTGTGCCGCGGCCCGCACCTTCAGCACACAGGGCAGGTGCCCGCCGATGCCTTCAAACTGATGACCGTAGCGGGCGCCTATTGGCGCGGTGACAGTGACCGCGCGATGCTGCAACGCATCTACGGCGTGGCCTTTCAGAACAAAGATGGCCTTCGCAAGCATTTGAATATGCTGGAAGAAGCCGCCAAGCGCGACCATCGAAAGCTGGGCCGCGAGATGGACTTGTTTCACATGCAGGAAGAGGCCCCGGGCCAGATTTTCTGGCATCCGAACGGCTGGCGCATCTACACAACACTTCAGGATTACATGCGCCGGCGCCAGCAGGCTGGCGGGTATGTCGAGGTGAACACCCCGCAGGTCGTTGACCGCCGTCTTTGGGAGGCCTCGGGCCACTGGGACAAATACCAGGAACACATGTTCATCGTCGAAGTGGACGAAGAACATGCGCGTGAAAAATCTGTTAACGCGCTGAAGCCGATGAACTGCCCCTGCCATGTTCAGATCTTCAATCAGGGCCTGAAATCTTATCGTGATCTGCCGCTGCGAATGGCCGAATTTGGATCATGCAACCGGTATGAGCCTTCAGGCGCCCTGCATGGTATCATGCGGGTACGTGGCTTTACGCAGGATGATGCGCACATCTTCTGCACCGAAGATCAGATCGAAGAAGAAACCAAACGCTACATCACGTTTTTGGCCAGTGTTTACAAAGACCTGGGCTTTGAAGAGTTCCGCGTTAAGTTTTCAGACCGGCCGGAAAACCGGGCCGGATCGGATGAAGTTTGGGACAAGGCGGAAGAGGCGCTTAAGGCCGCCACTGTCGCATCGGGTTATGAGTTTGAGCTTAACCCGGGTGAAGGTGCTTTTTACGGGCCGAAGCTGGAATTTGTCTTAACAGATGCGATCGGGCGTGATTGGCAGTGCGGCACCCATCAGGTGGATTTCGTCCTGCCCGAACGTCTGGATGCGGGATATATCGGTGAAGACGGCGCCAAGCACCGGCCTGTTATGCTGCACCGCGCGACCCTGGGGTCGTTCGAACGCTTCATTGGAATCCTGATTGAAAGTCACGCGGGAAGGCTGCCTTTCTGGCTGGCGCCCCGCCAGGTTGTTGTGGCCTCAATCGTGTCGGATGCCGACGATTTTGTTCATGATGTTGTGGCGGCGTTGAACGCGGCAGGCGTGCGCGCCGAGGCCGATATTCGCAACGAGAAAATCAACTACAAGGTTCGCGAACATTCGGTGGGCAAAGTCCCCGTAATCCTTGCCGTGGGTATGAAAGAAGTCGAAGATCGCACCGTCACCATGCGCCGTCTGGGTGAGAAACGCACAAGCGTCATGTCACTTGAACAGGTGATCGCGGATCTTTCGGTAGAGGCGACACCGCCAGACGTGATCTGACAAATCCTTATAAAACAGAGACTAAAGGCGCCTTCGGGCGCCTTTTTTATTTTCAACTCACAAAAGTGTTTGTTTCACGCGGGTCACAGGCACGTGGTGCACGGCCCTGTGATTGGCATGTGAAGATTAGGCTCTGTAGCCATCCCTCATCGTAAAACACGATGCACAATTTTGGATGCGAAAAGGATATGAATATGACAACACATGTAAAAACACTCGCCATTGCAGGTGCCGTTGCCGCCGCTGTCAGCGCCCATGCTGTTCCGGCTGCTGCCGACGGAAATGTAAAATGCTACGGTGTCGCGCTGGCTGGTCAAAACGATTGCGCAGCGGGCCCGGGCACGACCTGCGCCGGCACCTCCAAGGTTGACTACCAGGGCAACGCTTTCAGCCTCGTCCCGGCCGGAAGCTGCACAACGATGGAACTTCCCGCGATGGAAGACGGCACCGCGCGCATGGGGTCCCTTGAAGAATTGGACCGTGACATCCCCGCATAATTCCCCGTGCTCCCGGTCAAACCGGGGGCACATAAAACCGGAGGTTTCATGTTGGATTCCAGCCAAACACCGCCTGATCACCTGCCGTTTGCCGCAGGCGTAGGTTACAAGCCCCAGCACTTTTCGAACATTTTATGGGGGGATACCCCGGTGAAATGGCTGGAAATACATGCAGAAAACTACATGGGCGCCGGAGGGCGGCCAATTGCACAGCTGCGCCACCTTAGCGAACAATTCCCCATCTCTGTACATGGTGTGGGCCTTTCCATCGGCGGTGAAGGCGCGCTGGACAAAGACCACCTTGCCCGTTTGAAGCACCTGATCGACTGGCTTCAGCCGGCCAGCTTTTCCGAACATCTGGCCTGGTCGACCCATGACAGCCATTTCCTGAACGATCTGTTACCGCTGCCCTATACAAACGCCACGCTGGCACGCGTTGCCGACCATATTGACGAAGTTCAGCAAGCGATCGGGCGTGCGATGCTGCTGGAAAACCCATCGTCTTATCTGGCGTTCACCCAAAGCACCTGGGCCGAAACCGATTTTCTGGGTGAAATCGCTCGCCGTACGGGCTGTGGGCTGTTGTTGGATGTGAATAACGTCTTTGTCTCGGCCACCAACCAACAGACGGCGCCCCACGCCTACATAGACAGTTACCCGCTTGATTTAGTGGGAGAAATTCACCTTGGCGGCCACGATGAAGATATCGACGACCAGGGCGCCGCTTTGCTGATAGACAGTCACGGGCGCGAAACGGCAGATCCCGTTTGGGCGCTCTATTCCTATACCATCGCCGCCGCGGGCCCCCGCCCAACCCTTATAGAATGGGATACCGATGTGCCCGCCTGGGACCGGCTGGAGGCCGAGGCCGCGCGCGCCGCCGCCCTGCTGGAGCGGGTGACGGCATGACAGTCACGCAACGCCAGTTTACCGCCGCTTTGCTGGATGGCGCACAGCCCATCCCCCTGGGCCTGACCGGCCCGGATGATGCCCCGGCCGGGCGGCGTTTTGATGTCTACCGCAACAACATCGCCGTCAGCCTGACCGAAGCATTGGAGGCCGGGTTTCCCGTGCTTGCCAAACTTCTGGGTGCCGAATTTTTCGCGGCGATGTCAGGCGTTTACCTGCGAAATCACCCCCCAACGTCGCCCCTGATGATGCACTATGGCGCAACACTTCCTGCCTTTCTTGAACAGTTTCAGCCGGTGCGCCATCTGGCCTACCTGCCTGATGTCGCACGGCTGGAACTGGCCATTCGCCAAGCCTATCACGCCGCCGACGCAACCGCCGTGCAACCGGCGGCTTTGCAGGCCATGCCAACAGAGACCCTGACGGCGGCCCGCATTTCCCTGGCCCCGGCGCTGCGCATCGTCCGCTCTGACTGGCCTGTTCACGCGATATGGCTTGCCAACACCCGCACAGGGGCGCCTTCCCCACAGATGCAGGCGCAGGATGTTCTGATCACCCGCCCGCAATATGACCCGGTGCTTAGCCTTCTTTCACCGGGCGGGGCCGAATTTATCACCACATTATCGGGCGCAAACACCTTTGGCGCAGCTGTCGCAGCGGCCACCAAAGCGGCCCCCAACTTTGACCTGTCAGCCACGCTGGGCGCCCTCATATCAGGGGCGGCTATCGTCGGAATTACGCACGGAGATACGCAATGAACACATTGATTACACGCTATAATAACATGGTTGACTGGGTCATGCCCAAAGTAGATGGCTGGTTGCTGCCAACCCTTGCCCGCTTCACTTTTGGTGCAACGCTGGTGGCATATTTCTGGGCCTCGGCGCTGACAAAACTGGGGGATGGCGTGTTTGGGTTTTTGTCGCCCAGCATGGGCGCCTACGTGCAAATATTCCCCAAAGCGATGGAGGCTGCGGGCTATGACCCCGCAAACCTTGGCACGATGCACTGGCTGGTGGTTACAGCCGGCACCTGGGCAGAGTTTCTGTTGCCCGCACTTATCGTGCTGGGCCTGTTCACACGGCTGGCCAGCCTTGGGATGCTTGGCTTTATCCTTGTGCAAAGTCTGACAGATCTGTTTGGCCATGGCGCGCTGCAACACGCACAAACATTGGGGGCGTGGTTTGACCGCACCCCGGACAGCCTGATCCTTGATCAGCGTCTGTTTTGGGTCACTGTTCTGGCAATTCTTATAGTGCGCGGTGCCGGCCCGGTTTCGCTTGATCGGGTCTTTAGGCGCTAATGCGGATCCGGCCGGGTTGCCGCAATCGCCAAAATCCCGCCAAGGCCTGCCATTGAAATCGGGAACATGGTGAAGACGCCATAGCCAAAGGCCCAGTACATGGCGGCCGCCGACAGCAACAGCAAAACCCCGCCAATGCGCGCGGCAGACCGTGCCATGGCCCCGCCTGCGATGGCCAGAACCGGGGCGATCAGGCTGAAGGCGCGAATGCGTTCGGGGTTGTCAACTTGTTGTGCCACATCAGGGATTTCGCCGAACCAGGCGATAAATTCGGTATATCCGTAGCCGAAAAAGCCTACGACCATGCCCCAGATGCCTGCGATGATACCCAAAACCAGTGCTGCGTTGCGCATGGAACCCTCCCCTGTGTGCGGATACCACCTAAGGTGTCGGGCGCTGAATTCCAAGCAGTTGATCACGCTGCTGTGCGTTCCAGCCAAGGAAAAGCTGCCCTTCAACCTCGATCACAGGGCGCTTCATCAGCGTCGGATGGTCTGCCAGCAAAACCAGGGCATCCCCCGCGCGTTCATCCGCACTTAGCCCACGCCAGGTGGTTGAACGCCGGTTTAAAAGATCCGCCTGAAACGCCGCATAAAAACGCGCGATATCCGCCGGCGCCACACTATCGGCGCGCACGTCAATCACCTCGGGTTCCACCCCGGATTGGCGCAACTCCTTTAATGCCTTGCGGCATGTATCGCAGCTTTTGAGCCCCCAAAACCGCATTATGTCCCCTTTTCGTTACAAGAGTTTTACTTGATTTTTTGATCGCGTGGTCCGAACCTGACAACCGTGACGACAGCTTATCCAGACGACCGCCCTCTTTCGCAAGGGGCAGCCGACCACTCTGACGACATGGCTGCACCACCCCGCCACAATTCCGTGGACGGGTTTTGATGAGGGAGAGAACGGATGGCCACTGGCACCGTAAAATGGTTCAACACCACCAAAGGCTTTGGTTTTATTGCCCCTGAGGGTGGCGGAAACGATGTTTTTGTACACATTTCGGCGGTAGAACGCGCAGGGCTGACCGGCCTGGCCGACAACCAGAAGATCGAATACGAAATGGTCGAAGGCCGTGATGGGCGTCAATCAGCGGGAGAGCTGAAACTGGTCGACTAAAGCGCCAAAAAAACAACAAACACGGCGAAAGCGGCCCTTGGCTGGGCCGTTTTTCGGTATTTCAATGCATATTTACTTGCAATTGAATGCCGTTGCCCCCATGTGGGCGGTGTGACGACAGATCTATCTACCCGCCTTCTATTGCTAGCAGTCGGTTCGATACACCAAGACTGCGCTACCGGGCCGCTGCATCGTGTGGGCGGCACATCATAGGAGATACGGGAATGGCTACTGGCACCGTAAAATGGTTTAACACTACTAAAGGCTTCGGCTTTATCGCACCCGACAATGGCGGCAAGGACGTGTTCGTACACATCTCTGCTGTTGAGCGCGCTGGCCTGACTGGCCTGGCCGACAACCAGAAAGTCGAGTTTGAACTCGAAGCTGGCCGTGACGGCCGCGAGTCCGCCAGCAACTTGTCGCTGGTTGACTAAAAGTCTGGGCTAACGCCCGACTGAAAGTTTTGAAACCCCGCAAGGCGCAGGCTTTGCGGGGTTTTTCTTTGTTCGAACGCGCCGCCCAAAGGGGCCTTTCGCGGATCTACCCCTTCAAAACCGCCTCAAACTCGCGCCATTCGCCTTTGGACATGCCGGAGTTTTCCTGCGTGACCTCTTCGCCCTTCACCATGCGCCGAATGCAATCCAGCGATTTACCTGAAAGGGTTTCCCCCCCAAGGCGGTAATCTTCGAACGCGCGGTAGGCGGCGGGCACCCAATCGGCAACGACCTTGCAGATGGCATCGGCGTAAACGCGGATTTCATATTGCGCGTGGGCATCGGCGCGCAAGCGCAGGAAGTGGAACAGGTTGTGCAGGTCCACCTTCCAGTACCATTGCGTGTAGATATTGGTGGGCAGGTTCATCCGCGCCAATTCACGCGCCAGCCCCTGCTGGCCGTCATCCGAAATCATCGCCTCGTAATTGTCATAGGCGCGGTTTGCATCACCCTTCAGGGTTTCAAGAACCCGCGCAGCCTCTTCGCCCTCCAGAACAGCCCCCCGGCCCTGATTGTTGATCACACTTTGGGCGGCCACATGTTCGGGCGCGGGAATATAAAATTCGCGGTCCAGAATGGAATAGCGGGCAGAGTATTCGTTAACATTGGCCGTGCGGTGCCTGATCCACTGGCGTGCGACGAACACCGGCAGTTTCACATGCAGCTTGATCTCGCACATCTCAAACGGGGTCGAATGCCAGTGGCGCATCAGGTAACGGATCAACCCTTCGTCGTTCTGAACGCTTTTGGTGCCCTTGCCATAAGATACCCGCGCAGCCTGACAGATGGCGGCATCATCGCCCATATAATCAATGACGCGAACAAAGCCGTGGTCCAGAACTTCATGCGCTTTATAAAGGTGCGCCTCCATCCCTTCGCTGACCGCGCGCAGGGTCTGGCGTGGCGTGCTGCGCAAAGCGTCAATTTCGGCCTGTTGTTCCGGGGTAATGGGCATGGGCGAATCTCTCTGCAAAATGTTCTTTGCGCCACTATATATAGCGAACGGCCCCACCCCAACCACGATATGACGTAGCAGCGAAAGAACAACACTTGTGGATAAACCTGTGCACGCTTTAGGGATAAGTTGACAAGAACCTCTTGCAGTGGCCTGATACGCAAAGAAAAAAAATATTGGGCAGGACATCATGAAACGTATTCTGGGCTTGGGCCTTGTCGCGCTTGCGTTGGGCGCTTGCGATGGCAAAAATCCTCTGACAGACCCGGCGGCCTCTGGTCTGGACCTTCTTCCAGGCACAGACACCGCGACGGCAAGCACCCCCATCACACGATATGAGGCCCAAAGCGTGGATGGAAACGGCTACGCCCAGGCGATCACATACGATGCGACGGCAGATACCTTCACGGTCGATAACCTGGCCTTTGACGGCGCAAACGCATATGCGCGCGACAATGTTGTCGCCAATCTTGGCCCATTCCGCGTTTACGAAAATGACAGCGTGTATTTCGATGACGTCACCGGCGCGCCGATCAACCAGATGCCCCACAAGGCGATCTTTGGGGAAAGCACATCCGGCAACACACGGTTTGCCATCGTGCGCACAGGCGCCTTCCTGACATATGGGTTTGGCGGCTTTATGTATGAACGGGATGGCGGCGTTAACCTGCCAACCACCGGGCAGGCAACTTTTACCGGAAAATACGGCGGCTTGCGTGATTTCAACGGCCGGGCCGAATTGGAATATGTCACCGGCGATATGGCCATCGACATTGATTTTGCAGACTTCAACACCGGGGCCGGGGTGCGCGGCACGGTGACCAACCGGGCGATCCTTGATGTAAACGGTGTGGACGTCACGGCAAGTGTGACAGGCGCGTTGGGTGTTACAACCCTTCCGGTTCTTGATTTCCTGATCGAACCTGGCGTTGCATCGGACGCGGGCGAAATGACAGGATCTGTCAGCAGCTATGTGCCGGCAACCGGTGGTGGGGTCACCTTGTTTGAAAGCGGCAAATACTACGCTGTCCTGTCGGGCGATAGCGCCGAGATTGTGGGCGTCATTGTGGTTGAGGCCACCGACGCGCGCTACACCGGCGTAACCGTGCGCGAAACCGGCGGGTTCATCCTGTACCGTTAGGGCGGCCGCTGTGCGCTGCGCCCTTAAACCTGTTTACCTGGCCTGCGCCCTTATTTTTCTGGGGGCGGCAGCCCAGGGTGAACAGATCTCCCTGACACCGCAGCAGCTGGTGATCACCGCAGGCCGTGCCCTTGCGGCGCGCATGCCGGATGCCGCGCTGGATATGGCCCAGGCCTTGTTGCAGCGTGATCCGAATGATGTGCAGGCCCTGTTGATCAAGGCCCGCGCCTTGCGCGACATGGGGCAGTTTGACGATGCTTCAAAAGCCGCCAAATCCGCCTGGTCCCTGGCCCAGAGCGCGCCCGAGAAATTTGGCGCCGCAATGGTGATGGCGCAGATTTCATCGTCAGACGGCAGGCGCACGGTCGCGCAGGTCTGGCTGCGGCGCGCCACGCAGCATGCAACAACCGACCGTCAGCGCGCACAGGCGCGGCGTGATTTTCAATACGTACGCGCGCGCAACCCGTGGTCTTTAAAGCTGTCATTTGGCGCGGCCCCCAGTTCAAACATCAACGGCGGCACCAACACGGATACGATCACGTTGTTCGGGCTGCCGTTTGAGCTGTCCCCGGATGCGCAGGCGCTTTCGGGTTATCAGGTGAACGCCTCGGTCGATCTTTCCTACCGGATTGCCGGAAATGGGCAGTCCGAAACGCGGGCCGGGTTACAGGCTTATGCGCACGCAAACAGGCTTTCGCCCACCGCCATCGCGCTTGCCCCGGATGCGCGCGGCGCTGATTACAACTACGCATCGGCCGCGGCCACGCTGGTTCACACCCGCGCCGCACAGATCCCCGGGCGAAAACTAACCTATTCGCTGAACATCGGCCGCAACTGGTACGCGGGCAGCCCGCTTTCGGATTTTGCCAGCACCCAGGCGCAACTGGGGATGGGCCTGGGTGGTGCCAGCCATCTGACTGTGCGCGCGCGCGCGGATGCGCAGCGCAACATCGCCCCCGGCGCAGGCACCTTGTTTTTAGGCGCGTTGTCCGGCGACCTGCTGCGCCCCACCGACAGCGGAGCAGCCTTCAGGTTGTCATTTGGGGCGCAAAAAAGCTTTTCCAGTGATGCCACGCAGCAATATACGCAAGCGCAGGTTGGGTTGGACTATTTCTTTGCCAAACCCATTTTGGGCACCAACCTTTCGATGGGCATCAGCGCATCGCAAAAGGATTACGCCGCGTCCTATTACACAACAAACGGGCGGCATGATTTTCAATTGTCCGCCCATGTTGAAATGCGTTTCGGGCAGGTTCAATATTACGGGTTTTCGCCCGTCGTGACCGTAAAAACTGCGCAAACCACATCCAACGTCGCGCTGTATTCGACTGACAGCACCAGTATCGCGCTTGGTTTCCGGTCAAATTTCTGACCAGCCCCCTTTCCCCCGCCGGTGCCTTTGATACTCTGCCCCCGATCAATTCGGAGAGAAACATGAACATTCGCTACCTGCACACAATGGTTCGCGTGAAGGATCTTGAAAAAGCCATCGCTTTTTTTGAGCTTCTTGGCCTGAAGAAAACCCGCCACTCTGATTATGAGGACGGGCGCTTTTCGCTCATCTTCATGGCGCCTGAGGGGCAAGAAGAATGCCCGGTTGAGCTTACATACAACTGGGATGGCGATGATGGGCTGCCATCGGACGGGCGCCATTTCGGGCATCTGGCCTATGAGGTCGAAGATATTTACGCCATGTGCCAGCATCTGCAGGACAATGGCGTTGTCATCAACCGCCCGCCGCGCGACGGGCGCATGGCGTTTGTGCGTTCACCCGACAATATCTCGGTTGAACTGCTGCAAATTGGCGAAGCAAAAGCGCCGGAGGAACCTTGGGCCAGCATGCAAAATACCGGCCACTGGTAAGAATTGGCGCCTTTGCCCTGGCTGTTATGGTCGGGGCAAACGGCTGGGCCGAACCTTGCCGTCAGGCACTGGCCCTTGGGCTGGATGTTTCGGGCTCTGTCGACGCTGAAGAATACCGGCTTCAACTGGATGGTCTGGCGTCTGCGTTCAGCCATCCGGATGTGGCCGGGGCCGTGCTGTCACCGTCCGGGGCGCCCATGCGCCTGGCGGTGTATGAATGGAGCGGGCCACAGGACCAGAAAATGATTGTCCCATGGACAACGCTGTCAGATGCCGGCGCCCTGTCGTCCGTCATCGCCCGCTTGCGCGCCACCACACGCAGCCCCGCCAACCCGTCCACTGCGCTTGGCACGGCCATCGCATTTGGCGCGGCATTGCTGGCGCGCCAACCTGATTGCTGGAAGAGAACCCTGGATATATCTGGCGACGGTCAATCCAACACCGGCCCTCGCCCGCAGGATATTTCCGGGCTGCCGGTGATGGACGGGGTAACCGTGAACGCGCTGGTCATCGGGCCCGGGGTGAATGCGGCCGCGGAAACGGGCAGCGAAGGTGATTTGCAGGGGTATTTTCGCGCCCGCGTTATTCGCGGGCCGGGGGCATTTGTGGAAACCGCTAAGGGTTTTTCCGATTATCAGGGCGCAATGGTGCGCAAATTGCTGCGCGAGATGGAAGGCCTGGCCCTTTCCCGGCTGTAGCCCCCGCCACATTGCGCCATCCCTTCGCCCATGCGCGCCTAGTAGATATAGCGGATCTGATCCGCCCAATACCGTTCGACCCGTTTCAGGGAGGAATTGATATCTTCCATCCCTTCCGGGCCCAGAACACCATGCCCCATCAGGCCTTTGGCGTGGCGGGCAAACAAGGCGGCCACCACATCGCGAATGCCGCGCCCCTGCTGCGTAAGGCGCACCCGGACCGAGCGGCGGTCAATCTCGCACCGCTGATGGTGCATATACCCCATTTCGACCAGTTTCTTAAGGTTGTAGGACACGTTCGAGCCCTGATAGTAGCCGCGGGTCTTCAGCTCACCCGCCGTCACCTCATTGTCACCGATGTTAAACAGCAAAAGCGCCTGAACCGCGTTGATTTCCAACACGCCCACCCTTTCAAACTCATCCTTGATGACATCTAAAAGCAACCTGTGCAGGCGTTCAACCAACGCCAACGCATCCAGGTATTGCCCTACAAATCCCTGACCTGTGCCCTGTTCGATGGGGGAATGCATGCTCATCCGTCTCTCCGCCAATTGGTCCGCTTGGGGACTGTCGGCGCAAAGAAAGAACATTCAGTTAAACCAAGCGCGGGCACACAGAAAAAATGGCCGGAGCCCTATACCGCCCCTGCATGGGTCGAAATCTGCGTGGTCAGCTGCGCAAAACGGGCGGGCGGCTGAACCTGCCCGGTGACCCACTGATACAGGTCCTGGTCATTTTCAGACAGCAGCGCATCGTATAAATCCAGCGTGGCGTCATCCATCGTTTCAAGATTATCGCTGGCAAAGGCAGACAGGATGATATCCATCTCCTTTATGCCGCGCCGCATCGATCGCATCGCCATGCGTTTCAGCCGGTGTTCCCTGATCTCAGTCATCACAGTTCGCCTGTTTCCAGCGTCTTGCGCAGGGCCTTTTCAAGGCGGCCCAAACGTTCCGCGCTATGAACAATCTGGCTTTTCAGGGCGCGGATTTCCATAAGGATGTCTTTGACATGCGGGGCCAGTGTTTCCTGCGCACCAGGTTCTGCAACGCCATCGCCTTCGCCATTCAACAGCCACATCAGCGAAACATTCAGAACCCCTGACAGCATCTGCAGCTTGTTGGCACGCGGTTCGGCCAGGTCATCCTCCCAGCCACGCACGGTTTTCAGCTTTACGCCGATACGGCGCGCCAGTTCTTCCTGTTTCATGCCCAGGGCATCGCGCGCGCCCGCCACTCTGTCGCCAAAAGTCGCGCTTTCGTTTGAATACCAGCCGCCGTCGGTCGTGTCGTCCATACTGCCCTCGTTTTCCGGCGATCGCGCTTGATCGCTCTTCGCCCACACCCTAAGACATGAAGGGCATAACTACAAACACGGGCCCGACATGACATTTCTTTCTGCGACACTCGACCGCGTCAAACCTTCCCCCACCATCGCCGTCAGCACTTTGGCCGCCGAACTGAAGGCCGCAGGGCGCGATGTTATCGGGCTGGGCGCCGGAGAGCCGGATTTCGACACCCCCCAAAACATCAAGGATGCCGGCAAGGCCGCCATTGATGCGGGCAAGACGAAATACACCGCACCAGATGGAATGCCCGAGCTGAAAAAGGCGATCTGCGACAAGTTCAGCCGCGAAAACGGGCTGGAGTATACGCCGGCGCAGGTTTCGGTTGGAACGGGTGGTAAGCAGATCCTTTACAACGCCCTGATGGCCACGCTGAACCCCGGGGACGAGGTGATTATCCCCGCCCCATACTGGGTATCCTACCCCGACATGGTGCTTTTGGCAGGGGGTGAACCTGTGGTGGTCGAAGCGGGGATCGAAACCGGATTTCGCATGACGCCCGAACAGCTGGAGGCGGCGATTACACCGCGCACCAAGTGGCTGATCTTCAACTCGCCCTCGAACCCGACAGGTGCGGGTTACAACCGGGAACAGCTAAAGGCCCTGACGGATGTTCTGATGCGCCACCCCCATGTCTGGGTGATGAGCGATGACATGTATGAACACCTTGTCTTTGATGATTTCGAATTCTGCACGCCTGCGCAGGTTGAACCCGGCCTTTATGAACGCACGCTCACCTGCAACGGGGTTTCCAAGGCCTATGCGATGACGGGCTGGCGCATTGGCTATGCCGCAGGGCCGCAGCCCCTGATTGCTGCAATGCGCAAAATCCAGTCGCAAAGCACGTCTAACCCCTGCTCAATCTCGCAGTGGGCCGCGCTTGAGGCCCTGAACGGCACGCAGGATTTCATTGCCCGGAACAACAAAACCTTTGTGCGCCGGCGTGATTTGGTTGTTGAGATGCTGAATGCGGCCCAGGGCATTACCTGCCCAACGCCGGACGGCGCGTTTTATGTTTACCCGTCCATCGCGGGCTGCATCGGCAAAACCACCCCCGCTGGCACCCTGATCGAAAATGACGAAGTGTTTGCCAAGGCGCTGCTGGAGGAAAGCGGCGTTGCCGTGGTTTTCGGCGCGGCCTTCGGCCTTTCGCCAAACTTCCGCGTCAGCTACGCGACCTCAGACGAGGCCCTGAGCGCGGCCTGCACCCGCATTCAGACGTTCTGTGCGGACCTCACCTAGGAGAGATCATGCCAGGCCCCCTGCCCGAATATTTTTTCCGTGTTCGCGAAAACGGCGCCTTTGTGTTTCGTGTGGACAGTGAAAACCGGCAACGGCGGCTGGACATGGATCAGATCGCCGTTGTGAACATTCGCAACGGCGAGGTGAAACCGCATGGTGATCGCACCCTGAGCGCGGCCGACCTAGCCGCGATCAAGGACTGGACAGAGTCACGCAAAGCCTTGCTGGCCCAGCGTGACATCGATGACATCCTGCGCACCGTTGACCACCTGAACCTGACGGCACAATGGGCACAATCGCGCGCGCAGGACGACGAACTTGAAAAAGTGACCGACGCACTTCTTCTGGCAATGCACGATCTGCGCACGGTGCTGGTGCGCAAAAAAGCGGATCGTCTGACCAAAGAAAAATAGCCCACAGCGCGGCGCGCCCGCGTCAGGCCCGCAAAGAAATACGCGAAGACCGGGTCCAGAAACGGTTTGCCATCAAGGCACCGGCAATCACCAGGCCGATGACCAGCCCAAACCAGACGCCAACACCGCCAAAGCCCCAGGTGACCCCCAAAAGGTAGCTTAACGGCACGCCGACAACCCAATAGGAAAACGCGGCGTAGATCATTGGTGTCTTGGTGTCCTGAACACCGCGCAACAATCCCAGCGCCATGACCTGCGATGCATCGGCCAGCTGAAAGAATGCAGCCACGGCCAGCAGGCTGCTTCCGACGGCCAGAATATCGGCGCGCAAAGGCTCTCCGGGATCAATGAACATTCCGATCATCAGGCCGGGCACTGCCAGGAAGATGATCATCGCAAATATCGCGAACCCCAGCGAGATTGAGGTCACCGCCCAGGCGCCCATCCGCAACCCCGGTTCATCCCCGCGCCCGAATGCGCGCCCTGCGCGCACCGTTGCCGCATTGGACAGGCCGACATGAACCATGAAGAAAAATGAAATGATCTGAATGGCAATCCCATGCGCGGCAAGCTCCAGCGTGCCAATCCATCCCATGATGATGGTGGAGGCTGAAAACAAACCGGCCTCGGCCAGGGATGTCATGCCGATTTGCCCGCCCATACGAAAGACCTGTGCCAGGGCTTCCCAGTCCGGGCGCCAGATACGTACAAACAGATTGTGCTCAGGCAACGCGCGCAACGCATAGACCGAAAGCAGGGCAAGTGTTGCCACCTGCAGCACCACAGACGCCAGCGCCGCGCCGCGCACCCCCATTTCAGGCGCGCCCCAGTTGCCGAAAATCAGGGCGTAGTTCAACACCCCGTTCAGCACGGCAGCGCCCAATGTCGCCCACATCACCACCCGCGTACGTTCCAGCGCAGCCAGATAGCTTTTCAACACCATCACCAACAGGGCCGGAAACATGCCCCAGCCGGCAATACGCAGGTAATCCTGCGCCAGAACCGAAAGATCGTCCTCTTGCCCCATCAGCCGCAAAATCGGCCCCGAGAAGAACATCACAGGCATCGCCAATGTTGCCACGGCCACCGAAATCCACATCCCCATGCGTGTGACGCGCCGCACCTGCGTGTCGTCACCTTCTTCTGACGCACTGGCGACCATCGGCATGACCGCCCAGGCAAAGCCCGAACCAACGATGAAAAGGATGAAGAAAAAAGTAGTGGCCAGTACAACGGCCGCCAGGGCCTCGATGTCATACCAGCCTAACATGACCGTATCGACGACATGCACGGCAAATTGCGCCACGTGGCTGCCGATCAAAGGCAAGCCCAGCAACAAGACAGCCCTGACGTGCTCGCGATATGTCATTGGATGGCGCATACACCCAACTACGTCATGAAAAGTAATGCGGCAAGAAGACTTAGACGGGTTTGCGCGCCACCAGATCAATCAGCGCCGACTGGCCGGAATGCCCGCGCCCTTCTTCTATTTCCATTTCATATTCTTTCAGGTTCAAAATCTCGAAATCGCTAAAGGCCTGCGACAAGATCTCTTTTGTATAAAGGTTTTCACGCTGCCCCGGCCCGCCTGTTCCAAATTCCAGCTGCCTGGGGGTATAGCCGTGTAAAAGAACCGTGCCACCGGGTTTTAGCGTGTGTTTCATCGCTTCAAAAACCTGATCGCGCTGCTGGGGGCCCATGAACTGAATGAAAATACCGGCGACCAGATCATATGCCTCTTGCGCCCAGTCCCAGGAAAAAACGTCAGCTTCGTGATAATCCACACTCACCTGATGTGCCGCCGCCAGGGAACGTGCTTTTTCAAGCGCCACACCGCTTGCATCCATCGCGGTGACCCGCATCCCCATTGACGCCATGAAAACAGAATTTCGCCCCTCCCCGTCAGCAACCGCCAGCGCCCGCACGCCCGGGGTCAGATGAGCACGCTGTCGCGTTAAAAACTGCGTCGGTTCGGTTCCAAAAAGATACCCTGCGCGGGCATATCGCTTATTCCACATGAAATTCTCCTGTCGCGCTAAAAATGAACTTTGAAAAAGCCCAGCATTCTCCCCGCTTCCCGGGGAGTTCCCCGGAAAGCCTGCGTTCATATGGCAGCAGCCCCTACTGGCTGACCTGATTGGTGGAGTTTGTCGTTACGGCGCGGTGCGCCGGTGGTCCGGGTGCAATGCAGAGCCCAAAATATGCTCTGAGCCATGAATCACCTGGCTGGCGTGACCGATAATCAGCGGGTCCGGCGCTGTCGCGATGCTTTCATCCTTGTCAGGATAATCGATCGTTGAAAGGAAATGGCGCATCGTTTCCAGCCGCGCGCGTTTCTTGTCGTTCGACTTTACGATCGTCCAGGGCGCATCTGCCGTGTCGGTGTAAAAGAACATCGCTTCTTTCGCTTCGGTGTAGTCATCCCACTTGGACAGGGATGCCAGATCGACCGGCGATAGCTTCCAGCGCTTCAACGGGTCCTGCCTGCGGCTGTCAAAGCGGCGCTTCTGTTCGCTCTGTGTTACCGAAAACCAGTATTTGTACAGGCGTGCACCTGACCGCACGAACATGCGTTCCAGCTCGGGGGTCTGGCGCATAAACTCCAGATATTCATTGGGGGAACAAAACCCCATCACGCGCTCCACACCAGCGCGGTTGTACCAGGAACGGTCGTAGAAAACCATTTCGCCTTTGGTGGGCAGATGATCAATGTAACGTTGAAAAAACCACTGGCCGCGTTCCGCATTGGTTGGCTTGTTCAGGGCAACGACACGCGCTTCGCGGGGGTTCAAATGTTCCATGAACCGCTTGATCGTACCACCTTTACCGGCGGCATCACGCCCTTCAAACAACAGCACGAATTTCTGGCCGGTTTCGCCAACCCACTTCTGAACCTTCAAAAGCTCTGCCTGAAGCTCGGCCTTGGAGGCCTCGTATTCCTTGTTCCCCAGCTTTTTGGTGTAGGGGTATTCGCCATTTTCAAAGGTTTGACGAATTTTGTCAGTCATAACTTTTGGGAAAGATTCACTTACCGCTTCTGCCTCCTGCGAAGGGGCGGCGGTTGAAGCTACAGTTTTTGAGTTAGTTGTCTTGGACGTCGAAGTCACCATGCGCATTTCTCCTGTTCAGCGTTGACATAATACTACCCCATGCCCACCACTCGCACCTTGATCAGGGTCAAAGATTACCAAAAAACTTATTCCGCCTATTTCAATCAGGAATCCGACGACGGCCTTTAAAAGAAGGGCAAAAAACGCCAAACGCCCCCGTCCGATCGGGCGGGGGCGCTTGAACAAGGCGCGCGGGCAGAAACCTGTGGAAACGTCAGATAGGCTTGTCCATCCGGGCGGTTACGTGAACGGTGCCGCGGCAGGGCTCGGGCCAGTCAAGCTGCACAAACTTGTTGGTCGCGCCGGCGTTCACAACAGTTCCGGGCATTGCGGTCACCCGTTGCCCGGCGCCGTTCAGAATGTGCCCTTCGGCCACAACAGATGTCACCGTGCGGGTATTGCCGCCAAAGGGCAAATAAGCGCTTGGGTCCAGCGTCCAGCTGTCGGCATCCGTGTTCTGCGTGAACTCCAGATTAACAGGGTTCAACGTGCGCTGTGTGACGGCGGTGTAGGTGTTTCGCTCAAACGTGATGTTGCGCATACGCCAGTTGTCCAGACCCGCGAAACTTGAATCCACACTTTCCACCCGGTCAACAGACCCCTGAATGGCCTTGAACGTATTCTCATTGATATGCAGGCCCGAAACGAAATGCCCCGCGCCATAAGGCTTGATCACAAACCAGGTGAACCAGGGGGCAACGTCAATTGCCATGAAGATGTTGCCCGTGACCGTCAGACCACCAAAACTGTATTCCACCCCAAAATCCGGAGTGGCATCATGTTCGTTGGTCCATTCAATCCAGCAATTGTCGATATAATTTCCTGTCACAACAGACGAGACATTTTCGTACGTGAACACCAGCCCCGCCACGCGCGGGCCATTGGTGACCTCATCACCCTGAAACCAGTGATTTCCGACAATCAGATGCCCACCGCCATGCAAAATGCCGGTCAGGCCCATCCTCTGAAACCGGCTGTCGCGGATCTTCGCGTCATTGGCATTAACGTTAAAGCCAACCGAGAAACGCGCCGTGGCCGCCGTGTTTTGTTCGTTCGAAATGAACTGACAGCGATCAATGTGCAGATCCTGACACCCGCGCCCGTGCGAGGTGATACCGCGATGCCTGGGCTTGATGAAAAAGCAATCATTCACCTGAAAATTTTCACCAGCGGGCGCCAGCAGGATACCACTGGCAAATCCGTTGCACTGAAATTCCACATCCGAAATCGTCATCCGGTTCAACTGCGTGAAACCACCGAAATCCATCACATACTTGTAACGCGTGAAAGTATAGGTCTGGCTGGCAGCAGGGCCATACAGCGGCTGGCTTAGGGTCAGGCTGGAAGCACCTACATTTACGCTTTTCACATAAACCTCGCGCCCCACACCGGCCCCGGTGATCAGCGCGCCGGGCTGAACCTGCGCAATGTTCGCAACATTGGTCATCTGCAAAGGGTTCGCCGAATTATAACTTGCCTGGCTGGTCGCCACGTCCGGGTTCCAATGGGTGCTGTCCAGAACATACAGCTGCCCATTGCGAATAACCCGGCGGATCAGGAAGCTGCTGAAATTATCGACAGCCCCCTGCATATCAATCGGCCGGTCCACATCAATGCGCCGCCCGCATAAATCCAGAACCTCGTGATCAGTGTAGTTCAAAAGGGCCTGAAACGCCTTTCGAAAAGCCAGAAGTTCGTCTCCAAACGCATCAATATATGTGTTCAGATCAAAATTCCGGATACAGGAAAGGCGCACGGCATCAGCCATCGTGACCGTGCCTTCAAAACGCACAGGCGCATCGATCGTCAGGTTTGACCCAATCCTGAAAACCCCGTTTGAAACCAGAACTGTGCGCCCGTCTGACGCCAGATCTGCAGCCTCAAAGGCAGCGCGATCATCCGTCACCCCATCCCCAACAGCGCCGAAATCACGTACATCGACCCAATCCATCATATCGCGCAAAAAGGCGCTGGTGATGTCTTCGACAATAAGGTCATCCACCCTGACAACCCCACCGTTCGCGCCCGTCAGGTCCAGCCCGAAATGGCCATAGGTGGCATCCGCCCCCCAAACCATGTCAACGCCCCCGCGCGCGCCACTGCCAACGATTGCCGAAACCTCGACCACATCGCCGTAATTTGTCAGCGCAACGCCCGGCCCGGTTTCCACATAGCCCGCAGCATGCGCGCCCCCCGCCTGCCCGGCCCACCCGGCGATGCGCACCGACGGCAAGGCCCCGCTTACCGCCTTGATGCGCGCTGTGATCCGCAGATAACACCCCGGCAGGATCGGGGTCTGCCCCATCCAGCGCAATTTTTGCGTCGCCAGGGTTTTCTGCACTTCCAGACAGCCGGCGAAATCCTGATCTGCCGGTACAAAGGCCGCATTAGCCGCACCATCGTAGGTGGCTGATCCGGGCGTGCCATCTTCACTGGACCAGACAGTCAGACCATCGGCGAAGGGGGGCGGCATCAAAACCAGCCCCTCGGTAATTGCCTTATTCATTCCATTCCCTTTCAGGTCGTAAAACCACGTGACCCCGCACCCTTGAAGGCCGCGCAGGTTCACGGACGGGTTTCACGGGAGAACGGGAAAAGCCCCGCACGGCGAAAAGGATTATCTACAGGGTGTTAAGAGGGGTTGATCCCAGCGCACGCTGCCAGGAAACGCGCCCTGCACAACGCCAAACTGCGCCGGTGCAGGGTGCAAAAAGGGCCGCGCCGAAAGCAATTTAATGCCTTCGGCGAGGATATTTTCAGAAAGATGAAAAGCAGCGGCGCGCTGTCGCGCCTCAGGTCAGGAACGCGCCCTTTAAGGCCCGGTCTATCAGCGTTTCGGCCTCTTTGACGCCATATAGCGCAATGAAGCTGCCAAAACGCGGGCCTTGCGAGGCGCCCAGCAACACTTCGTACAGTGCCTTGAACCAGTCGCGCATCGGGTCAAACCGTTCGCGGCCGACAGAAAAGACCAGCGACTGCAAGGCGTCGCCATCCGCCGGGCCATCCCAGGTGGCCAGCTTGTCGCGCAATTCTTCTAAGGCCTCACGCTCCAGATCGCTGGGCGCGCGGTAGGTTTTGGCCGGGGCGACGAAATCTTCGTAGTAGCGCACCGCGTAACCGGCCGCCGCGTCCAGATCAGGGTGGCTTTGCGGGGTCGCCTCGGGCGCGTAGCGGCGGATAAAGCCCCACAGCGTTTCTTTGTCCTGGGCGGATGCGACCGAGGCCAGGTTCAGAAGCATCGAGAAGGATACAACCATATTGGACGCCGGCACGTTATGGCCGTGAATATGAAAGACCGGGTTCGCCAAACGCTGTTTTTCGTCCTGATCCGCATAGGCGCGCAGCTGTTGGTGGTATTCGTCCACCGCCTTTGGGATAACATCGAAATACAGCCGCTTGGCAGTCTTTGGTTTCAGGAACATGAAATACTGAAGGCTTTCGGGGGCGGCGTATGTCAGCCACTCTTCCATAGACAGCCCGTTGCCTTTGGACTTTGAAATCTTCTGGCCGTCTTCATCGTTAAACAGCTCATAGCTCAGGCATTCCGGGGGCTGCTTGCCCAGCGCGCGGCAGATTTTTGAGGCCTGGGTGACGGAATCGATCAAATCCTTGCCCGACATTTCATAATCCACGCCCAGCGCCGCCCAGCGCATGGCCCAATCGGGTTTCCACTGCAGTTTGACATTGCCGCCAGTTACGGGAATTTCCACCCGTTCCCCGTCGGGTTCTTCGTAAACGATGGTGCCCTTTTCCACGTTGCGTTCCAGCGTTGGCACCTGCAACACGTGGCCGGTTTTGGGGGAAACCGGCAGGAAGGGGCTGTAAGTAGCCTGCCGTTCGGCACCCAGGGTTGGCAACATGATCGTCATGATCTTGTCAAACCGCGCCAGCGCGGTCAGAAGCATATCGTCAAACCGGCCCGATGCGTAATATTCGCTGGACGAGGCAAATTCGTATTCAAACCCAAAGGAATCCAGAAACGCATTCAGGCGCGCATTGTTGTGCGCGCCAAAACTGTCATGCGTGCCGAAGGGGTCGCGCACCTTTGTCAGGGGCAGGTTCAGGTCTTCGGCCATTTGTTCCTGATTGGGCACATTGCCCGGCACTTTACGCAGACCGTCCATATCATCGGAAAAGCAAATCAGCTTTGTCGGGATGTCGCTGATAATTTCAAAGGCGCGGCGCACCATTGTTGTGCGCGCCACCTCACCAAAGGTGCCAATATGGGGCAAACCACTGGGCCCGTACCCGGTTTGGAACAGAACATATCCTTTTTCCGGCGCGCCCTTCGCATAGCGTTTCAAAACCCGGCGTGCTTCTTCAAAGGGCCAGGCTTTCGACGACATCGCGGTTTCGCGCAGATCAGACATGTTTTTTTCCTTTAATCCGGGGCCCCATGCCCCGACCAGTGCCACTCCCTATTGCGGCCAGCGCTTCGGGTCAATATTCTGCGGTGCAACAATGCATAGGAGGCCGCACGTGCAAAACATACCCCATTCGCTGACCCCAGAGGACAGCCTGATTGCCGTCATGATAGCAGTCTCAGCGTCGGACGAGAATATCCGGACCTCGGAACTGGTGACGATCGAGGCGATTGTGAACCACCTTCCGGTCTTTGCAAGCTACGATGCCGACCGGGTTAAAACGGTTTCACAAACCGTTTTTGACCTGTTTGGTGAAGAGGACGGGCTGGACGCGCTGTTCGGCCTTGTCCGTGAAAACCTTCCCGAAACCCTTTGGGAAACGGCCTATGCGCTGGCCTGCGATGTTGCGGTTGCCGATGGTACGCTGCGCGACACGGAACTCAGGCTGCTGGAAGAAATCCGGTATGAGCTGAACATTGACCGCCTGCATGCCGCCGCGATCGAGCGGGGCGCACGCGCGCGCCACATGACAGTTTGAACTTTCCCCAAAGGAAACCCCGCCCCCACCTTGGCAACGCAAAACCACGGCCTATCTAATCCGTAACGCCCTGCGGCGCGGCTGCGGGCCTCGTACGAACGGGAAAGGATACCTCATGTTCGAACAGTTCGAAATCACCAAACGCTGGCCCGCTGTCAGCCCCACAGCAATCCAGCTATATTCGGTCCCCACACCGAACGGCATCAAAGTCGCCGCGATGCTTGAAGAGACCGGGCTGGAGTATGACCCCCACCTTGTAAAATTCGCCGCCGACGAACAGTTCACGCCAGAGTTTCTTTCCCTGAACCCGAACAACAAGATCCCCGCGATCATTGACCCCGACGGCCCCGGCGCCAAAGCCATGCCGCTTTGGGAAAGTGGTGCCATTCTGATCTATCTGGCGGAAAAGACAGGTAAATTCCTGCCGATTGATCCGGTTAAACGGTACGAAACACTGCAGTGGCTGATGTGGCAAATGGGGGGCGTTGGCCCGATGTTTGGCCAGCTTGGGTTTTTCCACATTGGCGGTGGGAAAGACCTTTCCGACAAAGCAGCACACACACGTTACAAGGATGAAACCCGCCGCCTGCTGGGCGTTCTGGATGCCCGCCTAAAGGGGCGCACGTTCATCATGGGCGACGAATACACAATCGCCGACATCGCCATCTGGCCCTGGGTGCGGGTCTTGGGTGGCCACTATGATGCCCATGACATGCTGGGGCTTGATGATTTCCCGGAAGTGATGCATTGGTTTGGTACCTGCCTTGAGCGTCCGGCAAGCAAGATTGCGGTGAACGTACCCAAACGCGACTGACCCAAGGTCACATCCTTCACAACATCAAGGCGGGGGCGACCCCGCCTTTTTCTTTTGCCCAGGCCTGTCAGGTGCCGTAAAGGCCAGCCCAGCGATTGATCAGCTGATATTGCATCCACCGCGATCGCCGCCCCCAGCTGCGCGCGCCTTGCGGGCGTTCACGGTCAGCTTTTCTAATTTTCGCCCGGCGCGGCATATCACCGGTGAAAATAGCAAAAACCAGCGGCCGGCCATCGGGGGATGTGACATAACCCGCCAGCGAGCTTACAAAATTCAGAGATCCCGTTTTAGCGTGGATCTGATGGCGTGCGTTTTCAAGGCGCGCGCCCTTCTCATCCAGCGCGGGAATCTCTTTCATCAAACCGTGTAGCGCCCCGTTCGCACCGACATTCACCAAAACCTTTACCATATCGCTGGCAGAGATCCTGCTTTCGTCACTCAAACCGGAATGGTCATGAAATTTTGCGTGCTGCGTGTTCAGCTCTGTTTTCATCCAGGCGCTCATCGCGCGGGCGGATGCGGCCAGCGTGCGCGGTTTTGCCCCCCGCGCCTGACTGGCCGACAGCCCGATCGCCTCGGCCGTAAGGTTGGTCGAAAGTTTCAGCATGCGGCGTGTAACAGCATCCAGGCGCGCGCCCGGATGGGCCACAAGAACCGTGCCTGACGGTGGCGTCTTCGTCTCGACCGCATCAGAAAGCCGGATACCATAGGCCCGCGCCAGTGCCCGAAACGTTTCAGCGGCATAAAGATCGGGGCGCCGCACGGGCAACCAGCGTGACCCGCCATTGCCCAGCGCGCTTTTTGCCACGGTCCATTTGTCAACGCCCCCTGCAGCGGCATAGGTGTAAACCGGCATATCACGCTCGACCACCCGCATGCGTGCCACGCGGACCTCGGGGCGAAATTTCAGCCCGCGCGCCTGCATCGTCACGGTGTAGCCGGCGCTGGCGCGTTTCCATTCAAAATGCACGCGGTTGAAATTCAGGTTCAGCCCCGACACCGCCGGATTATACCCCAGATGTTCGGGCTGATCCGGGTCGATCGCGCGTTGATACGGCAGTGCATTCCCATACACTCGAAACTTCCCCGCCACCTCGCGTATACCCGCAGCCTTCAGGGCTTTTGCCATTTCGCCCAGGCCATCCGTGTCAAGGTTTGGGTCCCCGCCGCCGGCCAAAACCAGATCGCCGTCAAGGCGCCCGTTCTTAACCGGGCCTGTCGCTATCAGGCGGGTGGCAAAGCGGAAATCTGCGCCCAACGCATCTAACCCGTAAACGGCCGTAACGGCCTTGGTGACACTTGCCGGTGGCAGCGCAAGCAGCGGATTGTGCGCCTCCAGCACCTTGCCGGTGCGCGCATCGGCCACCACGTACCCCAACTTGCCGGTTAACTTTGCCTCGGCGATCAGGTCGGCCGCCGTCGGCAGGGCGCGGCCACTTATTCCCGGCGCGCGAGGCACAGGTCTGGGGGATGTCAGGGGCGCATTTGCAAGGGCCCCGCTGGTCGCAAACGATGCAATACCGCCCAACAATAATCTTCGTGAAATCTCGTGACTCATAATGCGCGAGTTAAACGCCTCTTACGCGCAGTGACAAGATCATCCCTCAGGATTTGCCCACAGGGGCCCGTAAAAGGCAGCCTAGGGGGCCCATTCACCACGCGCCCTGATGGCAGATGACGAATGTTCAACCATCGGCACATTTATCATGCACCACGCGGGCGCAGGGGCCCAGGCCAGGGCCTGCGCATCACGCCCGCGCAGGCGGTGCGCCCGATACCGGCGCGCGGCCGGCGACATGCGCGCCGCCACCCGATCCCCCGGCCTGGCAATCACACCAATCGGAACGTTCTGCATAATCCATTCCCAGCGCTGCCACTGATGAAACTGCGCCAGATTGTCTGCGCCCATCAGCCAGACGAAACGCACCCCCGGATAGGCCGCAAACAACGCTTGCAGGGTCTGCGCTGTGTAACGCGTGCCAACCTGCGTTTCGAAATCAGTCACCTCTACCCGCGGATCAATGATAACCGAACGCGCCCGTTCCATTCTGGTTTCCAGCGGCGCGGGCCCATGGGCCTTTAGCGGGTTGCCCGGGCTGACAAGCCACCAGACACGATCCAGCCCAAACCGCTTCAGCGCCTCACGGGTAATATGCGCATGCCCCGCATGGGCCGGATCAAATGACCCACCCAGAAGGCCAATAACCTGGCCCGGTCGCGCATATGGACGCAGGTATTTCATCTGCCCTCCCGTTCGGCCCAATCCCCTAACGCGCGCCAATTGCCCTCGTCCAGTTAAATCGCTAAACGGGCCCCAACGCACGAACGAACGGAGCCCCGAAATGGCAGCCTACCAATACGTCTATCACATGGATGGGGTTTCAAAGACCTATCCCGGCGGCAAGAAATGTTTTGAGAATATCCGGCTAAGCTTCCTGCCCGGCGTCAAGATTGGCGTTGTCGGCGTGAACGGCTCGGGTAAATCCACCCTGATGCGCATCATGGCCGGGATGGACAAGGATTTCACCGGCGAGGCCTGGGCGGCCGAAGGCGCCGTGGTGGGTTACCTTCCGCAGGAACCCGAACTTGACCCGGCCCTTGATGTGCGCGGCAACGTGATGCTGGGCGTGAAGGCCAAGAAAGACATTCTTGACCGCTACAACGAACTGGCCATGAACTATTCCGATGAAACGGCCGAAGAAATGGGCCGCCTTCAGGATGAGATCGACGCACAAAACCTGTGGGATCTGGACGCACAGGTTGATGTTTCTATGGAAGCGCTGCGTTGCCCGCCTGATGATGCTGACGTGTCTTCCCTGTCAGGCGGTGAAAAACGCCGGGTTGCCCTGTGCAAGCTGCTGCTGATGCAGCCTGATATGCTGCTGCTTGACGAACCGACCAACCACCTGGACGCCGAAACCATCGCCTGGCTGCAACAGCACCTGATCGACTACAAAGGCACCTGCCTGATCGTCACCCATGACCGGTACTTCCTGGATGATATCACGGGCTGGATTCTGGAACTCGACCGTGGCCGCGGCATGCCTTACGAAGGCAATTATTCCGATTGGCTGGAGCAAAAGGCGAAACGCCTGAGCCAGGAAGCGCGCGAAGACAAATCCAAGCAAAACACGCTGGAGCGTGAATTGGAATGGATGCGCCAGGGCCAAAAGGCCCGTCAGGCGAAATCCAAGGCCCGTATCAACGCCTACAACGAACTTGCCGAACAAAGTGAGCGTGAAAAGCTTTCGCGCGCCCAGATCGTTATTCCCAACGGTCCGCGGTTGGGGTCAAAGGTGATCGAGGTCACCGGGCTGAAAAAGCACATGGGTGAAAAGCTTCTGATCGAAAACCTGGATTTCTCCCTGCCCCCCGGCGGCATCGTAGGTGTAATCGGGCCAAACGGCGCGGGTAAAACCACGCTGTTTCGCATGCTCACCGGACAGGAACAGCCCGACGAGGGCACAGTGGAATACGGCGATACCGTAAAGCTTAGCTATGTCGATCAGTCGCGCGATGATCTGGACGCCAATGCCACCGTCTGGGAGGCAATCGGCGACGGGCTGGACATTGTTCAGCTGGGTGATGCCGAAGTGAATTCACGCGCATATTGTTCATCGTTCAACTTCAAGGGCGGCGACCAGCAGAAAAAGGTTGGCTTGCTTTCGGGGGGTGAAAGAAACCGGGTTCACATGGCGCGGCTTTTGAAAGAAGGCGGCAACGTTCTGCTGCTTGACGAACCAACCAACGATCTGGACGTTGAAACACTGCGCGCGCTGGAAGATGCGTTGGTGGATTTCGCCGGTTGCGCTGTCGTCATCTCGCACGATCGTTTCTTTCTTGATCGTATCTGCACCCACATCCTGGCCTTCGAAGGCGATGCACATGTGGAATGGTTCGAAGGCAACTTTGAAGATTACGAAGAAGACAAAAAGCGCCGCCTTGGCACCGATGCGCTGGAACCCAAGCGCCTTAAGCACAAGAAGTTTGTAAGGTAAGCCTGCCTTTCAAACGCTAAGGGTGCGTGGTTGCACGCACCCTTCCCCCCCACCATTTGCGCCGCGCAACCCATGCGCGCGCTGCATAGCGGCATTTTGCAATTGTGGGATGTGAATTAGATCAGAACCTCTTACCTATGTCTTCGTTGAAAACACGAAACGCCTCGAACCGTCGAGGCACTCAGAGGCAAGAAAAATGAACACCCTAGAATTCCGCACTCCGACCGAAGCCGAAATCCGCAACGCAGAAACACGCGCCCGCCAGCTGCGTGCCGAAGCCCTGCGCGCGGGCGCAATTGTGATCGCTGATTTTGTGAAATCCCTGTTTCACAAAGCAGCCCACCCCTTCACACAGCACGGCCACGCCTGATCTGATACCGCCAAAGGGTGGCGCAGCCTGCGCCTCGCCCGGCTGGTAACACGCTCACACAATCCGTTTTGCGCCCGCCGGTTTACCGCGCGGGCGCTTTGCGTTTTCAGGGGTTTCCCACCCAGATTGATTTAAAAATTTGCATATAGTAATCTTTGTATTACGCATCCGGCCCAAAAAAAATTCATACCGGAGCGTCATGGGAGGAATAATGAAGAAAACACTCACACTTGGCCTGTCGGCCATTGTTGCATTGTCAACGTTCACCGCTACGGCAATGGCAGATGAATACATTCGCAAGGGCGATCAGATTATCGACGTTGTCAAAACGAACGGTCAGCTGTTTTGCACACGCCGCTCGGATGGCTACGAAATGTGTAACGGCATGACCGAACAATCCGATGGATCATGGCAGGGGCGCAACATGCGTCACCCGGACATGCCCCGTTTCATGAAGTTCCGCGGCACCGTTATTTTCGGATCAAACGGCCTGAAGATCAAAGGATGCGCCCTGGGCATCTGTGATGATGAGGTCTGGACACTGCCCGCACAATAAATTTTTCACCCCCGTTGCCGGGTTACGGTTGCGGGGGTTCGTTTTCCGGCACCGGCTTTGGCCGACCCTCTTCATCCAGTGCAACAAATGTAAAAACACCCTCGGTCACCTTGGCGCGCGCGCTTTTTCTGCCCCGCAAGACCCAGGCCCCCAGACGCACGGACAACGATGTTGTGCCAACGCGTTCAACTTCACCATAAATACACAGAACATCGCCCACTTTCACCGGGCGGATGAACTTCATCGCGTTGATCGCGACTGTGGCAACGCGCCCCTGCGCGCGTTCGGCCGCGATGATACCACCGGCGATGTCCATCTGGCTTAACACCCAGCCGCCAAAAATATCGCCGGCTGTGTTCACATCGCGTGGCATCGCCAGGGTGCGCAATATGACTTCGCCTTCTGGTTTTTCGTCTGACATTCTGTAATCCTTCGCCTGCCTGCCCCAAGCCTAAGCGCCTGCGCAAGAACCCTCAAGCAAAGCGAATATTCACGGCGCCGAATTCGCCAAAATCTGCATTGATACGTGTGCCCGGCGGGCATTCCACCGGGCGGATGAAACTGCCGGAAAGAACAATCTGCCCCGCCTCCAGCCCCTGGTCAAAACCTGCAAGGCGACGCACCAGCCACACAATGCCCTGCGCCGGATCATCCAGAACCCCCGCCCCCAGGCCGGTTTCTTCGACAACACCATCACGCATGACGATTGCCCCCAGCCAGCGCATGTCTTCGCCCGGGTCACGACGTGTATCGCCCAAAACAATGCCTGCATTCGCAGCGTTGTCGGCAATGGTGTCCTGCACCTTGCGCACCGCGCCTGTTGTCGCGTTAGCGCGGATAATTCTGGTATCGAGGATCTCAAGCGCCGGGGTGATGAAATCGGTCGCCGCCACCACATCCGCGCGCGTGACATCACCCTTCAAAGGGGCCTTTAGAACAAAGGCGATTTCAGCCTCGATCCGCGGCTGAATAAAGCGCCCCGGCGCAACCTGCCCGCCATCGCGAAACAGCATGTCGTCAAACAAAACACCGCTGTCGGGGGTGTCAATTTTCAACGCATCCTGCATCGCGCGTGACGTCAGGCCAATTTTCCACCCGATCTGGCGCGCCCCACCCGCAACTTTGCGTGCCAGAAAATCGCCCTGCACCCGGTAGGCATCTTCCAGTGTCATGTCCTTATGCGCTTCGCTTAAGATGCCAATCTGGCGCCCCGCCTTTTCGGCCTCATACAACGCACGCCCGGCCGCTTCGCATTCCTGTGGTGTCATCCTGTCACCTCGGCCTCCACAGTGTTGCGAAGGGTGCCGATACCTTCTGCCGACACTTCGACCACATCGCCGGGCTTTAGCCAGACCGGGGGGTCAAACCGCGCACCCGCCCCTGTGGGCGTGCCCGTCACAATCACATCACCGGGCACAAGCGTTGTAAACGTCGAGACATATTCGATGATCTTCGCGAAAGAAAAAATCATGCGTGATGTGCGGTCTTCCTGCCTCAGGTCACCATTCACACGGGTCTCCAGCCGGATGTCAGCCAGCTGGCTTTCATCCTCATACATCACAAGCCAGGGGCCAATCGCCCCGCTCCTGTCAAAGTTTTTGCCTTGCGTCACATTGAATTTCGCATGCCGAACCCAATCACGTATTGTACCTTCGTTACAAAGACTTAGGGCTGCGATATGGCCCATTGCCTGCGCCTGTGGGATGCGCCGCCCGCCCTTGCCGATGACGATCACAATCTCGCCCTCGTAATCCAGCTGTTCACTTTCAGGTGGGCGCATCACGGGCTGTTCATGGCCAACAAATGACCGTGGAAACCTGATGAACAACGATGGGTTAGAAGGCGCCTTCTGCCCGTCTTTGTATTCCGCGTTACGGTCTGGAAAATTCACCCCAACGCAAATAATCTTTTCCGGTGCCGGCACCGGAATATCCCAGGTGAAATCACCGTCAGCATGGGTGGGTGCGCGCCCTTCTGCAGCCTGTGCAATCTGGCGCAACTGCCCGGCCTCTATCACCTCGCGCAAGGTTGGAAACTGCGGGTATTCCGGTGAAAGCGCGACAACGCCGCCCTCACACACAGCCCCCCAAAAGGGCGTTCCCCCAGCCGTAAACTGTGCCAGACGCGCCCTCATGATGCCCCTTCCACAGGCAAAACCACGTTGACCTGCCCGGTGCCCGAACTTGGGAAGTATTCGCCAATCACCTCGCCCTTACCGCGGTATTTATCCCAACCCAATGCGGCCAGCAGCATAACAGTGTCGTGCATATCGCCTTCGCCACTGCAATGACGGGCATAGTCAGGCAAGATCTTCAGAAACGTCTGCCAGTCCCCACGCTGCCACATATCCAGCACCATCAGGTCCACCTGGCGGTTAAATTCGGATGAGATGGTAAAAGTGCCGTTGTTTTCGGCGTAAATGTCATTCGGCCATATCTGATGTGACAGCGAACCGGACGCCAGCAGCGCCACGTTACTGTCAGATGCCTCGATCCCTTCAAGGATCGCCTCGCCCAGCTTGCGGCTTGCCTCGTGGCTATGCTGCGCGCACCAGCCAGACACCGAAACCACCTTCAGATCGCCCTGGGGGTTCATATAGCGCATCGGCACCAGCGTGCCGTATTCAATATCCAGACTCTCGATCTGATGGCTTAGCGTATAAACGCCCTTCGCCACAGCCTTCTGGGCAATCAAATCACCCAATGCCGGGTTGCCCGGAAAATCAAAGGGCATGTCGGCGATGAACTGCGGAAATTCATTTGACGCGAAAACGCCCTTGAAATGGGGTTTTGCGTTGATGTGATAGGCGGCGTTGACCAGCCAGTGGGTGTCAATCACCACAAAGGTATCAGCCCCGGCCGCACGCGCACGCCGGGCAATCTCGTGGTGGCCTTCAATCGCTTGTTGGCGGGTGCCTTTCAATGGCCCTTCCTGTTCCGAGATGATCATCGTCGGCACATGCGTGACCTTTGCTGCGAATACGAGCTTTCCCATCCTGTCCTCCTTGGCGCGCGCCCTATCCCCCTAGTTTCGGGATCTTGTGTTGCGTCGTGGCAAAAGCCACGTTCTTGGTTTCCATATAAAAGTCAAACGACCAGTCACCGCCGTCACGCCCGATACCACTGGCTTTCGCCCCGCCAAATGGCGTGGGCAGGTGGCGCAGGTTTTCCGAATTCACCCAGATCATGCCCGCCTCTAACTGGTCAGTAACCCGAAGTGCACGCGCCACATCACGCGTCCAGACATACCCCGCCAGACCGTATGGGGTGTCATTGGCCATCAAAACCGCCTCGTCCTCTGTGGCAAATGGTATGGCTGTCAGAACAGGGCCAAAAATCTCTTCGCGCGCGATGCTCATGTCATTGGTGGCGTTGGTGAACAACGTGGGCTTCACAAAACATCCGGGCCCCGGGGCCTTTTCACCCCCAACGGCGATTGTTGCACCTTCTGCACGCGCGCGGTCGAAATATGACAACACTTTCGCCTCGTGACCCGGCGCAATCAGCGGGCCGACCACGGTGTCGGGGTCCAACGGATGCCCCACCTTTATCCGCCCGGCTTTTTTCGCCACCTCGTCACAAAAGGCATCATATATTTTGGCATCCACCAACAAACGCGACGATGATGTACACCGCTCGCCATTCAGGCTGTAAATCATGAAAACGGCCGCGTCCGCCGCGCGCTCAAGATCCGCGTCGTCAAAGACGATGACCGGATTCTTTCCCCCCAGCTCCAGATGCACACGTTTTAGCGTTGAAGCCCCCTGCGCCATGATCGCAGATCCGGTTGCACTTTCCCCGATAAAGGCCACCGCCTTGATATCAGGATGTTCGCACAACGCCCGCCCCGCCTCTTCGCCATAGCCATTTACCAGGTTCCAGACCCCAGGCGGCAACCCCGCCTCTTCCGCGATCTCGACCAACAGCTTTGCTGTCATGGGCGAAAGCTCGGCAGGCTTGTGAACCACTGTGCACCCCGCAGCAAGCGCGGGCGCGATCTTCCAGGTCGACAACATAAACGGGGTGTTCCACGGCGTGATGATGCCAACCGGGCCAATCGGGCTGCGCGAGGTCATGTTCATCTGGCCAGGGCCATACATGCTTTTCCCGTCACGCGCCTCGGGCGCCTTGTCAGCATAAAATCGAAAATTGGCCGCCCCCCGTATGGCTGCCTTGGACATAAAGCGCAGCGCCTGTCCGGTATCCATGCATTCTGTAAATGCGATTTCCTCGGCGCGCGTGGTGATCGCATCGGCGATACGGTGCAAAATGGCGCGCCGCTCTGCCCCGCTTACGTCACGCCAGGCCGCAAACGCCGCGCGCGCGGCCCGCGCTGCGGCGTCAACATCACGCGCACCACCGCGCGCAACGCTACATATGGGCGCCAGATCCACCGGCGAAATGTTTTCGAAAGTCTCACCCGAAACGGCCGCAACAGACCTGCCGGAAATATGGTTGAGCACCCCCTCCCCGCCCCATCTTTTCAGATAGGTCAGCGCTTTCGCATGATTTTCCGCAAAACCCGTCATGGGCTCCCCCCTCACTGCATTTGTTTAACACGTTAAGTTTTAGCGCGCCACATTGTCAACCACCCCGATACCCTGCAATTTCAGGCTGTTTGTGCGGCAGCGCGCAAATCGGTCAACAGATCAAGCAGCAATTCCATCTTCTCTGCCCCGAAACTTTCCTCCAGACGCGCATAAATCTGCACCGACCTGCCCGCCATGGCCGCGTATTTTTCGCGCCCCGCCTCGGTAATACGCACCTTGCGGCGGCGCGCGTCCTCGTCCTCGACCCGCTCGATATAACCACGTGCCGTCAGGTTTTTCAGGATGCGGCTTAACGATGGCGCCATCAGAACACAAAGCGCGCTTAACTCGCTTGCCGTGCGCGCATCGCTTTCCGCCAGCACACGGATCACCCGCCACTGCTGCACCGTCAGGCCGATCGCGTCCAACTCTGTGCGAAATGGCTTTAGCGTCGCTTCGCGCGCGTGCAGCAGCGCGATCGGAAGCGCGCGGTCCAGCTCTCTCATCCCTCAGCCCTTTTTTTGATCGCGGTGTGGATCGTACTCCACCCTTTACGCGAAAAGCGGCTTTCGATCTCCTGCACCTCAAGGCTCAGAATGAACGCCACATCACCCAACTGCGGGCGCAATGCCGCCTCGGCGGCCGCATAAACCTCATCCGCCACACGCTCGCGGGTTTCGCCATCCCGGCCCTGGCCCAAACGCAGGATCATATCCAGAAAATGATACTCAGCCGCCCCATCCGCGATCGCATCCAGATCCGCACGAAATCCACGCACCCGAATACCGCCCAGCGGGCAAACTCCGGTTTCGATCAGGGCATCACGCAATGTTACGGCAAAACGATCCAGGTCCGCGTGCTGTTCCAATCCACCCGAATACTCAAAGCTAAGATGCGGCATCGCGGCCTCCGATCTGGGGGCAGAATAGCCGTTCAGGATACCCCTGAAAACCGCTTTCTGCGCGCCTTTGCGCCGCAGTTCCCTGGGGCCCCTTCTTCTTGGCAAAAATACCTCCGCCGGAGGCTTTGAATCTCATTCCAAGACCCAAAAGATTTTAGGCCTGCGGCGCAGGTATTTGGGCCAAGAAGAAGCTTAGGGACGCGCGATTGTGCCGTCTGTCAGCCAGGCATCAAAGATTTCCAGCGCCTTTTGGCTGAAGGCGGCATCGTTGATATGGGCGTCGAGTTCGACCAGCGTGGTGTTATCGGCGATGCTGGCGCGTATTTCATCGCAAAACGCCGCAAGCGCGTCTTCGTCACACAGCGGGGCGCCTGCCCGGTCCCATTCGTTGCAGCCCTGTGTCGGCAATATCAACGTGACCGGGCCCGTGGCGGTGGACAGTTGCCTGCAGATCGCCTGCGCCACTTCACGCCGCTCATCCGCATTCAGCAAAACCGAGGACAGCAGCCGGTTGTGAGCATGGACTTCATGATCGCCAAAGCGGGCCGGTTTTTCGTGCCAGCCCACCAGATCAACCAGATCATAGCAGCCCGGCGCCACGATTTGCGGGGTGGCGGTGCGCCCGGCATTGGTCATACGATCCGGCCCGGCAGAGATCGCCGAGCCCATGATGTGGTTGCCCAGTTCCTGTGGCGCGAAATCCATTACGGCCGCAAATGCGCCTTCGCCGGCCAGGCTTTCAAAGGCCCGCCCGCCCATGCCCGTGGCGTGAAAAACGGCCACCTCAAAGCCGCGCGCCTCAAGTTCAGGTTTCAGGGTGACCATATATTGCAGCACCGTTTTTCCGAAACTGGTCATCCCGATCAGTGGCTTCTTGAAGGTCGGTTTTTCCACGGCCCTTGCGGCCCCCAAAACCGCGCCCGCCGCCTGACTGAGTGAAGCTTTGCAGACCGAGTTAAGCCCATACAGCCCCCCGGCCCAAAGGATCATCTGAATATCTGCCGCCAGGCGTTCAGGCGGGATCAGGGGGGAAAAGCTGACGGTCGAAACCACGTATTTTGGCAGACCCAAAGGCAGGGCCTGGCACAGATCCAGCGCCAGATCGGTGCCCATTGTGCCGCCCAGTGCGATGACGCCATCAAAGACACCATCGCGATAAAGGCGCAGCGCCAGCGCGGCCGCGCCTGACGCCATGATCTGCATTGCGTGATTTTCATCCCCTGCATCTATCGCCGAGGCGATCGAAGATCCCCCCGCCTTGGCCACATCATGTTTGGAATAGTCGGTGGGCCGGGAAGGATCCCCCAGAACGGACACATCCATCGTCACAACGTTGCCACCTTGCGTGCGTATCACATCGGCAAGATAGTGAAGTTCATCGTCTTTGGTGTCGTAGGTGCCGACGATCAGGATTGTTTTGTCGTTCATAGTTGTATCCAAGCCGTTTTCAGATCGAAATATTTGTCGAAGGCGTGCATCGATTTGTCGTGCCCATTGCCTGATTGCTTGACCCCGCCAAGGGGCACGGTGCCGTCCGATCCGCCATAGGTGTTTACATGTACCACACCGGCGCGCACATCGCGCACCATCCGGTGGGCGCGCGAAAGGTTCTGTGTCCAGACCCCTGCTGCCAGCCCATAATCTGTGGCATTGGCGATTTTCACTGCGTCATCGTCACCTTTGAAGGTGGTGACCGCCAGAACCGGGCCAAACACTTCCTGTTGGGCAATACGGTGTTGCGGCTTTACCCCGGTCACCACTGTCGGCTCCATATACCAGCCGCCGGTTTCCTCCAGAATGCGCGCGCCGCCCAGCGCGATTTCAGCGCCTTCCTCTAAGGCGCCCGACACGAAGCCCAGGTTGCCTTCCAGCTGACCCAGGTTGTTCACCGCGCCGATCTGGCTGTTCAGATCCAGAGGATCACCCACTTTCATCGCCGCCGCATGTGTGCACAGCGCCCTGACAAATTCATCGTGGGCCGACTCTTCCACCAATAAGCGTGACCCCGCCACACAAACCTGCCCGGCATTGCGAAAGATCGCAGAGGCCGAAACCCGCGCCGCAAGGTCCAGGTCAGGCGCATCCGCGAATATGATGTTGGGCGATTTCCCCCCCAGCTCCAGGTAACACCGTTTCAGGTTGGAACGCGCCGCATTTTCCAACAGGCGCCGGCCAACACCCCCCGACCCGGTAAACACCAGAACATCCACATCCATCGACATGGCCAGCGCCTGACCCGTAATATTGCCCGGGCCGGTCACCACGTTCAGAACCCCGTCAGGCAAACCAGCCTGGGCGGCCAGCTCGCCAATACGCAGCAGCGTAAGCGATGCCGTTTCTGCCGGTTTCAACACGACAGAATTGCCCGCCGCCAGCGCCGGGGCCAGCTTCCAGGCGCCAATCATCAGGGGGAAATTCCAGGGCACGATCGCGCCGACGACCCCCACGGGCGCGCGGTGTATCAACCCCAGAACATTTTCGGCGGTTGGGGCGATTTCGCCATACACTTTATCCAGCGCCTCGGCGTAATAGCGGAAAGTTGCCGCGGCTGATCCGGCCTCGGCCTTGATCGCCATGGAAATTTCCGTGCCGTTGTCGCGCACGCCCAGCACCGCCAGTTCAACAGCGTTCGCCTCGATCAGATCTGCCAGCTTGTGCAGCACCTTCTTTCGCCCGGCAGGCGCCATACGCGACCAGCTGCCATTGTCAAAAGAACGCCGCGCGGCGGCCACAGCGCGGTCCACATCCGCCGGGGTGCCCCGCGACAGGGTGGTTATTTTTTGCCCGTCGATGGGCGAGAGTACGTCGAGCGTTTCGCCCGTGCCGTCTTGCCACGTTCCGTCAATAAATAATCTTTGCGCCGGTATAGATGTGCTGCGAAGCTTGTCGATGCGTGACTGGTCGACCATGTCTTGGCCTTTCTTAGTTTACGGTCCAGCCAGACCCGCCGAACATGCAGGCCCAGCACCAGGACAATCATCAGAAACAGGATCATCGCGATCGGGCGGTCGATAAAATCAAAGGGCGTTTTCACCCGCGCCATGGCGCTGCGCAACTTCACCTCCATAATACCGCCCAGCACCATGCCAAGGATAATGGGCACAATGGGCAGGTGCAGACGTTTCAGGATAAAGCCCAGAATGCCAAAGGCCGCTGCCAGGATGCAGTCTGTAAGGGAGTTGCGCAGGCTGTAGACCCCGACAAAGCTGAGGGTCAGGATGCACACGCCCAAAAAACGGTTGGGAATATTCACAACCTTGATCAACTGGTTTGTCGCCACCAGCAGGAAAATCACCACCAGAACATTTAGCACCAGAAGGGATACATATAGCGCCACGACGAAATCCATGTGGTTCTGGAAAAGTCCGGGCCCGGGTATGACGTTGTGCACATAAAAGACGGATAGCATCATGGCCGTCAGCGCCTCGCCCGGGATGCCCAGCGCCAGCAGCGGCACCATGGCAGCCGCCGGCACCGCGTTGTTGGCGGTTTCGGCTGCAATCAACCCTTCGGAAGATCCGTGGCCAAAATCCTCGGGCCGCTTAGAGCTGCGTTGCGCGTAAGAATAGCTCATGAATTGGGCCGTGAATTCGCCCACGCCGGGGATCATCCCCATCACAACGCCAAACAGCCCCGAAACCCCGGCAACACGCGGATGGCGCGCCAGTTCGCGAAACCCCTGAAAGAACGATCCTTTCAACTTGGTCAGCCGGGTGCGTTCATCTTCGCCCTGCAACAGGATGAACGCCTGACTCAGCGCAAATAACCCCAACACCACGACGATCAGGTTCACCCCGCCGGACAACCAGCTTTGGTCAAATGTGTAACGCTTTGAATAACTGGCGGCGTGCAGGCCGATGGTGTTCAGCCAGATCCCGAAACACGCCAGCGCTGCGGCAATCAGGCTGTGTTTACGATGTGCGATCACCACCAGAATGATGCCCAGCAAAGCAGCCAGAAATATTTCGCGCGATCCAAACATCGGCGCGATTTTTGCCAGAAACGGTGCAAATAAGATCAGGCAGATGACGCTGAAAACCCCGCCAAAAAAGCTGGATGAATAGGCCAGTGAAAGGGCGCGGCGGGCCTCGCCACGGGTGGTCATGGGAAAACCATCATAGGTGGTCAGCGCGTTCACCGCGGTGCCGGGGGTATTGATCAGGATCGCCGGAATAGACCCGCCGTACATCGAACTGCCATAGATACCCAAAAGAACGGTCAGCCCCACGATCGGGTCCATCGAAAAGGTTGCTGGCAGCAGGATCGCGATTGCCACAGCCGGGCCAACCCCGGGAATAGCCCCAATCAACACCCCTCCGACAGAGCCGACCAGCAACGCCAGCGCCACATCCCATCGGGCCAGAATTTCAATACCGGAAAGAAGAAGGTCCATGCGCGGCCTCAGAAATGCACGATGAAAAAGCTACGCAATGCGCCGGGAAGGTATTCATAGGCAAGCGCGCCGGGGATTTTCACCTGCAGAACGCTTTTGAACAGCACGACGATCACAAACGCGAATGCGATGGATATCCACATCATCCTCGGGCTTTTGTAACCCATACGCCGGGATAGAAGTGGTGCGAAGATCAGCGTGGTGGGCAGATACCCCACAATGGGCACCGCGATGACATAGGCCAGGAACCAAAGCACCCATTCAAGAATGCTTAACCAAACCCGACCTTCCAGGTAATCAGGCCGGGTGAAACGGCGGCGCGGCAGATGCCACAGATGCAACGCGCCAAACACCACCATGCCACCAACGCCGATCGCCGGCCAAAACCGCGGTTGGGCGAACAAGGCCTTTCCATTCAGCCACTTCGTCTGATCCCCCAAACGCGCCAAAAGCAACGCCGAGGCCGCAAGGAAAAGAACCGCGAACAAAAGTTGCCCGCGCTTTGGCCTTCGATGATCTTGCGAGATGTCGTTGCTCATGGTCGCGCCTCATGAGAAACGGGGCCGGAAGCGATCCGGCCCCGCATTTTCCGTTATTCCAGAATTGCGCCAATATGGGCAACTGTCGCCTGATCGGCCGCGATGCGCGCAGCACTGTCATCTGCGTTCATCCAGTACACCAGGGCGCCGGTTTGCGCCGCCACGGCCTGTGCGCGGTCACTCATGACAGTCTTTGCAGCGACGGCTGCAATTTTGTCACGCACATCCTGCGGGGTATCTTTTGTAACGAAAAGACCGTTCCACAGCGCGATGTCCAGGCTTGCGTCCAACTCGCCGATCGCGGGCGTGTCGGGCACCAGGGAGATGCGTTCATCCGTAACGGCCACCAGCACCTTCACACTGTCCAGACATGGCAGGATAAGTTGCAGGGTGGTGTTGATGACATCTGCGTCCCCGGATGCCAGCGTGTTACAGTCCAGCGCATCAAAAGCGGCATCGCTGCCCCATTCGAACCCGGCGTTCTTGGCAAATGCCTTTGTCACCTGTGTCGGCGTCAAAACATCCCCGAAATGGCCCAGCGCCACATCGTTGTCCTGCGCGTAAGCGGCCAGCTCGGCCATGGTGCTGTATGGCGCATCGCCCGCCGCAGCGATCACAAACGGATAGGTCAGGAAAATGCCGATCGGGTCAAACTTTGCCGGCGTCAGCTCATCAATTCCGATCTCGTGGCCGATGACAGAAACGGCAGGTACGAATGAGCCGACGGTGTAGCCATCTGACGGCGCCATTGCCACGTCAATCGCGCCGGGGAACGGGCCACCGCCGCCGCCGGGCTTGTTCACCACAGCGGCCGATACACCGTATTCGGCCTGAAAGTCTTCGGCGATCATCCGCGTCAGAACATCTTCCAGATCACCCGGCGGCCACGGCACGATGAAGCTTACCGGTTTTTCCGGATACTCGGCCGCAGCAGGCCCGGCCAGTGCGGCCAGTGTCAGGGCCAGCGCCCCGCCCAAAAGGCTGGTTTTCGTCATGACAATCTCCCTGTTTGTCAGTTTTCACTTTTTGCGGTTCATTATTTGAACCTTTGGTTTTAAAATAGATTGACAGAGGGCGGGTGATCCTGTCAACAAAAATGAAACCCGGCAGCCGCGCGGCGCAGATCGCCACCCTGGAAATGCCGGAATGTGAAAGCGAAGACACTATGGGAACAACATCTAAAGCGCTGTCTTTACTAGATTTATTTTCCCGCGCCGAACCCTCGATCGGGTTAAGCGATGTCGCCAGACGTGCCGGTATGAACAAGGCCACAGCCCACCGCCTGCTGAGTGAACTGGCCCTGCATGGATTCGTTGAACAGACAGGATCAGGGCGCGAGTATCGCCTTGGGCCCGCTTTTTTGCGGCTTGCCGCCCTGCGCGAAAGCAATGTGCCGATGCGCGAAATGGCCATGTCCACACTTTCCGGCCTGTGCGCGACCACCGGGGAAACCGCCCATGTTTCGCTTTTGCAGGGGGAACTTCTTTCCACCATCGCATTCGCCTACAGCTCGGCCCATGGCACCAGCGTGATGATGGAAGACGCCGAGGTTCTGACACTTCACGCAACCAGTTCCGGCCTGGCCGTTTTAGCCTTTTCACCGCCCGGGTTTGTTGATGCGGTTCTGGCGCGCCCTCTGGTGGCCTGCACCCCGCACACGGTGACAGAACCAGACGCGGTGCGCGCGCTGCTACCTGACATCCGCGCCACTGGCATCGCCGCATCGGTTGGTGGGTTTGAGGAAGATGTCTATTCGCACGCGGTGCCCCTTTTTGACACGCAATCCGCCTGTGTGGGGGCATTGGCTGTCGCCGCCCCCGTGGCCCGTATGAATGACCCCCTTCGCCTGCTTATCCGCGAAGAACTGATCACACAGGCCAACACCCTCACCCGGCTACTGGGTGGGTTCCCACCTGCCGGTTTCCCAAGAAAGGCCTGCGCATGAGCGACCGCGCGCTGATCCTTGATTTCGGCGGGGTGATTTCACGCACGCTGTTCGAAACCCACCCGATGAGCGAAACCGCCCTGGGCCTTGCCCCGGGCACATTAACCTGGCGCGGGCCATTTGACCCGGAGGGGGATGCGCTTTGGCGTGCGATGCAGGCCGGTGAAATTTCTGAACGCGCATATTGGCAAACCCGCACTGGCGAGGTCGGCGCGCTTGTCGGGCAGGACTGGTCTGAAATGCGCCAGTTCGTGCAGGCCGCGCGCGGGGCCGACCCCGGCGACGTTATCCGGCCCGAATTCCTGACCACCCTTCAGATTGCCAGACAGGCCGGCGTAAAGCTTGCCATCCTGTCAAACGAGCTGGATTTGTTTTACGGCGCGGGATTTCGCGACAAACTGCCATTTCTGGATGAATTTACCACAATCCAAGACGCCACATATACCGGCATTCTGAAACCCGACCCACGCGCATACACCGCCTGCCTGGATGCGCTGAGTTTGCCTGCCAACGCCTGCGTCTTTGTCGATGATCAGGCGCGCAATATCGCCGGGGCACGGGTGGTTGGCCTTCAGACTGTAGAATTTGACGTGGCCAGGCCTGCGCAAAGTTATAACCGGGCCCTGGGCCTTCTGAATATTCATGAAAGGTGTCTGCCATGACAGATTCAAATTTCCTGAAAGAAAACAACGCCCGTTCTCTTTGGCATCCCATGGCTCACCCGGCAGACAGCCGCGCCAATCCGCCCACAATCGTGACACAGGGGCACGGCGTGCGCATCACCGATATTGACGGGCACGAAGTTGTTGATGCGGTTGGCGGCCTTTGGAACGTGAACCTGGGGTTTTCCTGCCAACCCGTAAAAGATGCGGTTGCCGCCCAGATGGACCGCCTGCCCTATTATTCAACTTTTCGCGGCACCACCAATGATGCCGCCATCGAACTGGCCGAAGACCTGCGCGATTTCTTCGCGCCCGATGGGCTGACGCGTGCATTTTATACCTCTGGCGGGTCTGACAGCGTTGAAACCGCACTGCGCCTGGCACGCCAGTACCACAAGATCCGGGGCGACAGCGCGCGCACGAAATTCCTGTCCCTGAAAAAAGGGTACCACGGCACCCACTTTGGCGGCGCGTCGGTAAACGGAAACGCGAATTTCCGCACCGCCTATGAACCCCTTTTGGCCGGATGCTTTCACATTCCCGCGCCCTATACCTACCGAAACCCGTTCAATGAAACAGACCCTCAAAAGCTGGCGCAGATGTGCCTGGCTGCGCTGGAAGATGAAATTGCCTTTCAGGGGGCGGGCACAATCGCCGCCTTTATTATGGAGCCGATCCTGGGCGCCGGCGGCGTTATCCCCCCTCACGAAAGTTTCATGCCAGGGGTGCGCGAGATCTGTTCGCGCAACGGTATCCTGCTGATCGCGGATGAGGTCATTACCGCCTTCGGGCGCACCGGATCCTGGAGTGGCTCGCGGCACTGGGGGGTTCAGCCCGACATGATGTGCACCGCCAAAGCCATCACCAACGGCTATTTCCCCTTTGGGGCCGTGATGATCGCACAAGGCGTCGCCGAGGTCTTTGAAAACGACAAAACCGGCAAGGCCGCAATCGGGCATGGCTACACATATTCCGGCCACCCGGTCGGGGCCGCCGCCGCCCTGGCCTGCCTTGGAGAAACCAAACGCTTGAAGGTGCATGAAAACGCGGCCCAACGCGGGGGCGAACTGTTTGCGGGCATTCAGGCACTGCAGCGCGAATTTGACGTGATTGGCGATGTGCGCGGTGGCCATGGCCTGATGTGCGCGCTTGAACTTGTGTCAGATCGCGCCACCAAAGCGCCGATCGACAAGCAGACAACCACGACCGTGCAGAAAGAAGCCTACAATGCGGGCGCGATGATACGGGTTTCCGGGCCCAATATCATCCTGTCGCCGCCGCTTGTACTGACATCTGGCGATGTGGATACGATCCTGTCGGCCCTGCGCAGCGGGTTTGGCGCGCTGTAGCAACCCCGCGCCATGCGAAAAGAGAGATTTAAGGCCTGCGGTGCAGGTATTTGGGCCAAGAAGAAGGGCGCGAATTTGCCGCGTTACTGGGGAACGGTGACCCGGATTCCATCAAGGTCAGGGCGCATTTCAATCTGACAGGACAGGCGGGATTTGTCTGTGCGCGTGGTTTCAGCCACATCCAGCATCGCATCTTCAAAGTCATCCGCGCTGCCGGTTTTCGCCACCCATGCGTCATCGACAAAAACATGGCAGGTCGCGCAGCTTAAGCAGCCCCCGCATTCCCCGATCACACCGGGCACATTCTGGGCCACGGCGGCCTCCATCAGGTTCACACCTTCGGCCACATCGGCCGTCATCTCGCCCCCGTCGGCAAGGATCCATGTTACTTTCATCGGTTTTCCTCAGACATAATATACGTAGAAATCGCGCAGCTGGTCGCCTTCCAGATCGCGGGTTTTCTTTACTTCTTTTCGCTTCATGTAGACATGGTTGTCGACCAGAAGCTGCCCGACAGCGGCGCACAGGGGGGCATCTGATTCCAGATCGTTCATTGCCTGTTTCAGGTCCACCGCCGTGCCATGGCGCGCATCGGTTTTTTCAAACCCGTCGCCTGTTTCCATTGCGGGAAGGTCATAGCCATTTTGAACCCCCAGCCGGGCGGCCTGCAAAACGGCCGCCACGGCGGTGTAGGGGTTTGAAGTCGCGTCAGCCATGCGGTGTTCAAGGCGCGCCTTGGCCCCCCCTTCGCCCGAGATGCGGGTGGTGACGCAGCGGTGATCTCCGCCCCAGTTCTGCCAGTAGCCTGACAGGATACCGGGTTGCATGCGTTGATATGAGTTTGCCGTTGGCACCAAAAGACCCGCCAGCCCCTTGTGGTGGTGCATCAGCCCGCTAACGCAGCCGCGCGCCAGATCATTCATATGCGCAGGCCCGCCCACCGGGCCGTTGTCCAGCGCATTTTTTCCGTTTTCATCAGCAAAGGAGAAATTGATATGCATGCCCGAGCCCCCGGCCTCGGCAATTGGTTTGGGCATGAATGTCAGGACCACGCCGTGGCCCAGCGCGATTTCGCGCGCCATCTGGCGAAACAGCACGATGTCATCTACCGCCTTGACCGCATCGTCAAATGTCAGCGTAAATTCGAATTGGGGGCTGTCGTATTCTGCCGTGATCATATCCAGCCTGAAGCCGAGTTCATCCGCGCGTTCCCAGATTTCATCGGTAAAGCGCAGGGGGTCGGTAAAGGGCCCGGTGCCGTAAACAACACCGCCGGGGGCATCATAGGGCACCAGCCGGCCCTGTTCATTGGCGACAAGCGCAAAGCATTCCAGCTCAATCCCGATTTTTGGCGACAGGCCCAGATCGCCCCATTGGGCGACTGCGCGTTTTAGGGCACCACGCCCGCACATGGGCAGGGGTTCGCCATCCTGATCGTAAAGATCGCCGATCACCACCTTGGTTTTGCGTTCCCAGCTGTCGCGGATTTCTTCGCCCTTCCAGCGAAGCTCCATATCAGGCAGGCCATCCATCATCATCGCACCGGGGGCGGGCAAAAGATCTTTGTCGTAGTGGACCCCATAGGTTGACCGGCAAAACCGCGTGTCATTGTCCCCGATTTTGGATGCGGGCAGATACTTCCCCCGCAGGATGCTTAGATGATCACAAAAAAGCGCGCGCAACCGATCGTTCATGCCGATCCTCCCTACTTCATCTCTACCCTGACCGGCAGTTCCTTAATTCCCCCGACAAAGTTGGATCGCAGGAATTTATGAGGCCCGTCCGGTGTGATCGACTTTATCCGCTTTGCCAGTTCTTCAAACAAAATACGCACCTCCAGCCGCGCCAGATGCATGCCCAGGCACACATGGGGGCCACCCTGCCCAAAACTGACGTGGCGGTTTGGGCTGCGAAAAAGGTCTACGCGCATAGGGTCTTCAAAGGCCGCTTCATCCCGGTTGCCCGAGGCCCACCAGAACAAAACCTTATCGCCTTCTTTCACCTTTTTGCCGTGCTGTTCGAAATCACGCGTCGCGGTGCGCCGAAAATACAGCGCCGGAGTCGCCCAGCGAATAATTTCATCAGGGGCGGTATCCCAGATATCCCCCCCCGCCTGCATCTGGCCCAATAGTTCAGGCTGATGCGCCATCGCCTGAAGCCCGGCGGCAATAGAATAGCGGGTTGTATCATTTCCGGCGGCCACCAGCAGGCAAAAGAAGTTTCGAAACTCTAGTTCGGGCATCACGGCCCCGTCCGGCCCGGGTTTCAGGATCAGGTGAAGCACACCATCCGTATCGCCCGTTGCCGCCTTTTTCGCCATCAGATCCTTGGCGTAGTTATATAGCTCTGCGCCGGCGGGCGAATTAAAGGGCATCAGGCGGTATTCGTCTGTCTGCATTTTATCAAGCACATGATCCGTAAAATCAGGATCGGTATTTGCGATCAGCGCATCCCCTTTGGCGACCAGCCAGGGAAGGTCTTCTTCGGGGGTGCCGATGATACGGCCCAGCATGCGCATCGGCAATTCGCGGGCGATTTCTTTTGTGGCGTCAAAGCTGCCTTTCGCTAACGCTTCATCCAGAATTTCGTTGCACAGCGCGCGAATTTGCCCTTCGAACCCGGCGACAACGGGTTTGGAAAACGCCTTGGCCACCTTGATACGGGTTTTCATATGTTCCGGTGGGTCGGTTTCCTGAAATGTGCGCCGGGCCAGGTATTCTTCGTAGGTCTGATCTTCCATCCGGATGCCCTGCGCCGATGAAAGAAGTCCGAAATCGCGGTTCAGTTCCAGAATGTCTGCCTGGCGAGTGACTGACCAGAACCCTTTGCCGCCATCCCAATCGCACCAGGCCATCGGATCTTCGCGCCGCATGCGGGCGAAGGTGTTGTGCGGTGCGCCACTGGCAAACGCATCGTGGCTGGCCAGATCTGCAAATCCGTCATCTGTTGGGGCCCAGACGGTCATGCGCACCTCCCTCATAAATTTTTGGATTGTCCCTGCGCGTTACTAAATATATTATATAACATGTTAAATATGTAAAGCAGGGAAATCATGCGCCTCGCAATCCTTATGTCCAACACGGATGAAAGTGCTTTCGCCCAGTCCCACCCAAAGGACGGTGAAAAGTGGCAGACCTTATTGCGCCCTCATTGCCCCGCGTGTGATTTCAGCGTGTATTCCGTAAAGGATGGGGAATTCCCGGTGGACGCGTCGGCCTATGACGGGCTGATCATCACGGGCAGCCCGGCATCGGTACATGATGTCGACCCCTGGCTGGACCGCCTTTTTACCCTGATCCGCAGCGCTGTGGCACAGAACATCCCATTGTTTGGCGCCTGCTTTGGGCACCAGGCCATCGCGCTGGCACTGGGTGGGCGTGTGGCGGACAACCCCGGTGGGTGGGTTTTTGGCGTCACGCAAACTCAGATCAGCGCCCCGGCGCCCTGGATGGCGGACCACGCCGCGACCGTCGCGTTACACGCCGCCCATATCGAGCAGGTGACCCGCCTGCCAAAAGGGGCGCAGATCACAATGGGGAACAATGAATGCCCCTTTGGCGGCTTCATCATCGCAAATCAGGTTTTTACAACGCAGTACCATCCAGAGATCACAGCCCCTTTCATGACCGCTCTGATCGACGCGTTTGAAGACCAGAAACCACGCGATGTCATACAACGGGCGCGCGCCAGCATGGTGCAAACCACTGACAACGCGGTTTTCGCGCAGTGGATCCTGGCGTTTTTCAGGCAGGCTCAGTCAAGTGCGGCCAGAAGGTCCATCACGGTCACCTGATCAAACTGCACGTGGCGGGCCATGAATGCCTCGGCTTCGTCAGATTTATGCGCGGTGATCAGGCTGGCCAGTGCGCGGTGTTCTTTCGCTGAATCCGCAATCGCGCCGGCATAGCGGTATCGGGCGCGATAATAGGCCAGCAGTTTGCGGGCGTTCGTTTTGATCATCTCGACCAGAAAAGCGTTTCCCGCCGCCACCGCCACAACCTCGTGAAACCGCAGGTTCAGCTGATAGTACCCATCCGGGTCCGCGTCGCCCTTTTCGGCCGCATGTGCCTCGCAGGCCAAAACGATCTTTTCCAAGGCCTCGCCGTCCCGCGCAGAAAGCCGGCGCGCGGCAAGCCCGGCGGCCTGGCCTTCCAGTTTCGCATGGACCTCCAGAATTGCCAGGAACTCTTCCAGGGTCGGCTTGAACAGGGTCGCGCCTTTGCGCGGCTGGCGCTCTATCAGGCCCATCGCCTCCAGCCGCAGCAGGGCTTCGCGCAGGGGAGTGCGCGAAACGCCATATGCGTCGATCAACGCCTGTTCCTCGATCGGGTCGCCGGGGTTCAACTCTCCCCGGTCAATCCCGATCAGGATCGTGTTCAGTATGGTTTCGGTCTGACCTGCCATGAGGGCTGATAACCCGTCCCGGCCTAGCGATGCAATTGCGGATCAGTGCTTGCCCTTCCACGGCACCAGCACGCGTTCTGCCTTGCGCATCAGAATATCAATGCCATAGCCGATCACCCCGATCAGGATGATGCCCATAATCACGATATCCGTCAGCTGAAACCGGCTGGCGACCATGATCATCATACCGGCACCTTTTTCTGCCGCGACCAGTTCTGCCGCCACCACAGTGCCCCAGCAAACGCCCATCGCAACCCGCGCCCCGGTAAAGATTTCCGGCAGGCTGTTGGGTACGATCACATGGCGCATCAGCTGCCATTTGCTGGCGCCAAGGGAATAGGCGGCATGAACCTTGGTGATATTCACACCCGAAACCCCGGCGCGCGCCGCAATGGTCATGATCCATAGCGCCGCAAGGAACAGCAGAATGATCTTGCCGCTTTCCCCAATGCCCGCCCAGATGATGACCAGCGGGATCAGCGCAAGGGGGGGCACCGGACGCATGAATTCTACAATCGGGTCAAACCAGCCGCGAAACCAGTTTGACAACCCCATCGCGTACCCCAGCGGGATGCCGACAATGGCGCCCAGCAGGAAGCCTGCGATCACCCGCATCAACGAGAACCCCAGATGTTCCCACAAAGTAAAGTTCTGGTAACCCGTCCGGGCAATTTCTATCGTGCGTTTCACCACGGCTTCGGGCGCGGGCAGCCAGATCGGCTCCATCTGCCAGCCCTTTGCGGGGGTGAAATTCAATGTGCCTTTTGAGGTCATGCTAACCGAACCATCGGCAACCTTCACTTCGCCGCCCGGTGCAATCTGCTGGCCATCGACAGCGGTGATTTTCATCCCGTCGCCCCGCCCCAGCGTATCGTTCTTATCTACCCGCAACAGGCCAGAGCGCCACGCCCCCATCGTTGCCGCATCATTTACAGCAAACCCGTCGCCCGCGCTGACCTCGGGCGTTTCAACCGCTTCGCCCACGCGAAACACGCGCACGGTGACGGTTGCGTCATCCGAGTTGCTGCCATCCGAGGCCGTGTAGGTGAAACTGGTATCCCCCACAAAGGGGCCGGGCGCATGAACAGGCACCAGGCTGGAGCCCGTAAACGCCCCCCAGATCAAAAAGATCGTCAGCACCGAAATGATAGAGGCCGCCCTGTCAGCCGTGACCGCGCTTTCATCCCCGAAAGTCACCGTTTTCAGGCTGGTATAATCATGGCGCGCGGTCATCCGGTGCACAACGAAACGCACCGTGAAAAAGGCGGCGGTGAAAATCGCGACGTAGATCAGAAGGATAATCATGCTACATCCTCCGAGCGGCCCATAATCTCTTCTTCCATATCCCAGATCATCGAAAGGATCTCTTCACGGGTTTGCGCATAGCCTTCGGATTTCTTCACTTCCCTCAGATCCGCGTTCACCCCGCGTTCGGCGAACGGCAGGCGGTATTCTTTGTGAATGCGCCCGGGGCGGGGGGCCATGACCAAAAGGCGTTCGCCCAGCAAAAGCGCCTCTTCGACCGAATGGGTGATCAGGATGATGGTCTTGCCCGTCTCTTTCCAAAGCTTCAGAACCAGGCCTTGCATCTTTTCACGCGTCAGAGCGTCCAGCGCGCCCAGTGGTTCATCCATCAGGATCACGTCCGGGTCATTTGCCAGACAGCGTGCCAGCGCAACCCGCTGCTGCATGCCCCCTGACAGCTCATAAACAGATTTTTCCTTGAACTCGCCAAGCCCGGTCACATCCAGCAGGTGATCGACAACATCATTATACTGTGCGGGCTTTTGCCCCCGCATCCGCGGGCCAAAGCTTACGTTTTCACGCACGCTCATCCATTCAAACAGCGCGCCTTGCTGAAAAACCATTCCGCGTTCGGCATCCGGGCCAAAAACCTGATGACCGTTCAGTATGATCTTGCCTTCCGTTGGCGCCAGAAATCCTGCAACGATGTTCAACAGCGTGGTCTTACCGCAACCTGACGGGCCCAGAACGCTCATCAGTTCGCCTTCCTGGATGGTCAGCGACACATCCTCCAGCGCCTGCACGTGAGTGCCGTTGGGCAGGTCAAATCGCATAGATATATTTTCGATGGACAGCCCGTTCATGGCGTCTTCCCCCGTGCGGTTGGCTTCACGAACCCCGGTGGCGCAAAAGCCCGCCACCGGGATCAATTTTAGTGATTACATGCCGTTGGCAGCCGTCAGCGGATCAACGTTGACAGAAGCCGCATAGCTATCCAGCGCACCATCGATGCTGCCGGCGGCTACGAAGACATCCGCGACGCCTTTCATGAAGGTCTGCGCGCCACCGCCCAGCCACTTTTCGCTCAACTGTTCTTCGACAGTCGGGAAGACGAAAGTGGCCATCGTTGCCGCCGTCGCATCCACATCCATGCCCGCATCCTGCGCAATTACCGGAAGCATTTCGGCGTGGTTCGCCTCATCTGCCCACATTGCGTTTGCGTCGGCTGTAACCTTCAGGAAGCCGGCCAGCAGATCAGGATTTTCCGCAACAAAACCCGAAGGCGCGCTTGTCACGTCAAACACCAGAATGCCCAGCTCTTCCTTTTCGGCACCTGTCAAAAGAACATTTCCGTGCTCTTTCATGCGGCGCAACGCACCACCCCAGCCGCAGGCCATATCAACCGCGCCCTGCGCAAGGGCAGCCGCGCCTTCTGGCGGGTTCATGTTGACAACGTCAAGGCTGCCCAGATCCACGCCAAAGTGGTTCATCTGTTCAAGGAAGCCATAATGCGCGGCCGTTCCCAGTGGCACAGCCACTTTCTTGCCGGCAAGTTCGCCCGCGCTGTCCTTGTCAATCTCAAGGCCCGATGCCACCACGCAGTTATCGTTTTCCGAATAGCTGACAGCCACATCTACAACCTGCAGGTCCTGCCCGCCGGAAGCGGCCACAACGAACGGGGGAACACCCTGTGACACTGCGATCTGCACATCACCAGACGCCATGGCGGCCGACATTTCCGTGCCTGACCCGAAAGAACGCCACGCGATCGAAACGCCCAGCGCCTCTTCGTACATCCCTTTAACCTTGGCGTATTCGAACGGCATGGGCCACTCCAGAAAATACGCGACGGTAAGGTCTTCGGCCGCGGCGGCCTGCCCCATGACAATCACACCAGCGACGGCGCCCAGCAGTTTGGATTTCAGTTTCATCAGTTTCTCCCGTTTTTACATTTGAAGCGGTCAGGCCGCCATACCCGCCGGGTTTTCCCGGTCGTTGGGACAAAAGCGTAAGAAAAACCCCGTACCAATCAACGATTTTCTGCAACTGATCCTTGTTGAACGTGCAACCAAAAGCTGAAGAAAATATCTGGACATCTAAATTATCCCAATACTTTCAGCCCTTTACCCCAAGCCTGACCTGAAAACAGGGCGCCCGACCCTGCCCAGCTGGACCTAAATGACTTCCCAATCTGGCCCTATTTCCAACACCCTTGTTCAGAGTGTTATCTATGCTAAAGCAATCCTTACGCCCCGCCCCAGAACGCGGGCCAAACCCGATGGAGATCGAAATGGACGGCAAATTCGCAAGCAATGACATTTCAAAGGTCGTCGAAGCTGATAAGGCCCATGTCTGGCATCATCTGACGCAACACAAGCCCTTTGAAACCACAGATCCGCGCGTGATCGTTGAAGGTAAAGGCATGCGTGTCTGGGACCAGAACGGCAAAGAGTTTCTTGATGCCGTTTCGGGCGGTGTCTGGACCGTTAATGTGGGCTATGGCCGCGAAAGCATCGCCAACGCAGTGCGCGACCAGCTGATAAAGCTGAACTATTTCGCAGGCTCGGCCGGGTCGATCCCCGGCGCGCTGTTTGCTGAAAAGCTGATTTCAAAAATGCCGGGCATGACGCGGGTCTATCAGACAAACTCGGGCACTGAAGCCAATGAAAAGGCTTTCAAGATGGTGCGCCAGATTTCGCACAAGCTTTACGGCGGTAAGAAATCCAAGATCCTTTATCGTGATCGCGATTATCACGGCTCATCCATCGCGGCGATGTCCGCCGGTGGTCAGGATGAACGCAACGTCCAGTACGGCCCCTTTGTGCCGGAATTCGTGCGCGTGCCACACTGCATGGAATACCGCGCGCAACAGGGTTGGGATGCATCTTCGGAAAGCTATGGCGAATACGCCGCCAACCTGATCGAAGAGGTCATTTTGCGCGAAGGCCCCGATACTGTTGGCGCCCTGTGCCTGGAACCTGTGACCGCAGGGGGCGGCGTTATCACCCCGCCCAAAGGGTACTGGCCCCGCGTGCAGGAGATTTGCCGCAAGTATAACATCCTGCTGCATATCGACGAGGTTGTTTGCGGCGTGGGCCGCACCGGCACCGAATGGTTTGGCTACCAGCACTATGGGGTCGAGCCCGATTTCGTCACCATGGCCAAAGGCGTTGCCTCGGGCTATGCGGCGATCGCATGCTGCGTCACCTCGGAACGGGTCTTTGACATGTTCAAGGACGACGCCGCCGATCCGATGAACTATTTCCGTGATATTTCCACCTTTGGTGGCTGCACCGCCGGCCCGGCTGCGGCCCTGGAAAACATCCGCATCATCGAAGACGAAGGCCTGTTGGAAAACACCACGCTTATGGGCGCACGCATGATGGACAACCTCAATGCGCTCAGCGAAAAGCACAAGGTGATCGGCGACGTACGTGGCCAGGGCCTGTTCTGCGGGGTCGAACTTGTAGAAGACCGCGCCACCAAAGACCCTGCAAGCGAAGCGCAGATCGCCCAGGTTGTTGGGGATTGTGGCGCGCAGGGCGTTATCATCGGGGCCACCAACCGGTCTGTCCCCGGATTCAACAACACCCTGTGTTTCAGCCCCGCGTTGATTTCAACCGCCGATGACATCGATCAGATCACAGATGCCGTCGACAAGGCGTTGACCAAGGTCTTTGGCTAACACAAAAGCGTCTGACGCACCCCGCACATCACGCGGGGTGCGGGTTTCCTGCCCTCTTTCTTTTCCTGCCATTCAAGGATCACATATATGTGGCCCCAGCCTGTCACCCTGACCGGAAAACATGTTTCCGTTGTCCCCTTATCGCCTGATCACCGCGCTGATTTGGAAGAGGCTGCCGCCGATGGTGACCTGCACCGCCTTTGGTACACGATGATCCCCACACCCAAGGGTGTCGGGGCCGAGATCGACCGCCGCCTTGGCCTGATGGATCAGGGCTCCATGCTGCCCTTCACGATCCTGGATGCATCGGGCAAACCCGTGGGCATGACCACTTACATGAATATCGACGCCTCCAGCCGGCATGTCGAAATCGGCTCTACCTGGTATCGAAAGTCTGCCCAGCGCGGGCCGATGAACACGGAATGCAAGTTTCTGTTGCTGCGTCACGCCTTTGAGGGGCTGGATTGCATTGCGGTCGAATTTCGCACCCATTTCGTGAACCATCAAAGCCGCCGCGCGATTGAACGCCTTGGCGCCAAGCTGGATGGCGTATTGCGCAGCCACATGATCATGGAAAACGGATCCCTGCGCGACACGGCCGTTTATTCCATCACCGCAGCAGAATGGTCGATGGTGCGCGCAAACCTGATGTGGCAAATGCAAAAGCCACGCGATTGATGCCAAACCGCAGGTTGGGCACGGCATGAAATCGGGGTCGGCGCATAATGCCAGATTGCGCAGCGCATAGGTCCAGTATAGCGTCGGTTCATGGCTACCCCTGTCGAAACATTTTTTCTGGATCCCGACGCGCAAGGCACGCTTCAGGCACAGATTCAGCAAATGATTGCCGAAGCAATCCTTTCCGGGCTGTTGCCCCGGGGCGAAAAGCTTCCCTCCACCCGCAAACTTGCCCGCCATCTTGGCGTCAGCCGCATCACCGTTACCCTTGCCTATACCGAACTTCAGGCCAACGATTACCTGTCCTCAAAAGGGCGGTCAGGCTTTTACGTCTCTGAAAACGCGCCCGAACCCCCTGCCTTCACCCCGCGCCGCCCGGGCGAAGACCGGGTGGACTGGTCCCGCGCCATCGGGCGCAGCTTTGTTGACGGTGTCACACCTGACAAACCGCAGGACTGGCGCAGCTATCGTTACCCTTTCACCTACGGGCAATCAGACGCAACGCTGTTTGATCACAACAACTGGCGCCTGTGTGCGTTAAAGGCGCTGGGGCAAAAAGATTACGCGGCAATGACGCGCGATTACTATGATCAGGATGACCCAGAGCTGGTGGAATTTGTGGCCCGTCACATCCTGCCAAGGCGTGGCATTATGGCCGCCCCAAACGAAATTCTGGTAACATTGGGGGCGCAAAACGCATTGTGGCTGTCGGCGCAGGTTCTTCTGACCCAAAGGCGCACTGCGGCGATCGAAGACCCCTGTTATCACACCTTGCGCGATATCCTGACCCAGTCGCGTTGCCACCTGGCGCCCATTGCAGTGGATTCCAACGGCCTGCCGCCCGAACTGCTGCCCGACGAAACCGATGTCATATTCACCACCCCCAGCCACCAGTGCCCCACAACCTCGACCATGCCGCTGGAGCGGCGGCGCGCTTTGCTGGACCGGGCGCGCGATCTTGATGCCCTGATTGTGGAGGATGACTATGAGTTTGAAATGTCCTTCCTAAAGCCCCCCTCGCCTGCCCTGAAATCACTGGACCGCGAAGGCCGGGTTATCTACGTGGGCAGCTTTTCCAAATCGTTGTTTCCGGGGCTGCGCCTGGGCTATCTTGTCGGGCCCGAACCTTTTATTCGCGAAGCGCGCGCGCTGCGATCAACCATGCTGCGCCATCCGCCCGGCCTGATACAACGCACAGCCGCGTATTTCCTTTCGCTGGGCCACTATGATGCGCTGATCCGGCGCATGGGCAACGCCTATCACGAACGGCGTCTGGTTATGGATGGCGCCATCAGCGAACACAAACTGGCCATCGCCGGGCGCGGGGCTTTTGGCGGCTCCAGTTTCTGGATGCGCGCGCCAAACGGCGTGGATACCAAGGCCCTGGCCGAAACCCTGAAGGCAAGCGGCGTGCTGATCGAACCCGGGGCGCCATTCTTTGCCGGGGACAACCCGGCGCAAAATTTCTACCGCCTTGCCTATAGCTCCATTCCCGCCGCACGCATCCCTGAAGGCATATCCCTGATCGCGCAGGCCATCGCAAAGGCGTGATGCCACAACAGGATTCAATAAATCACCGCGGCTGCGATTCTGGCCCTATTCGGCCATTCCATCTGGCCCTATCTGAGCATCATCGTGCGCCATAAGAATACCCTTGAACCGAAGGCCTTAACCGGCCTGCCTGACACGTCTGCCCAAAGGAACACCCGCATGAAAATGACAACCGAGGAAGCTTTCGTCAAAACCCTGCAAATGCATGGAATTGAACATGCTTTTGGCATTATCGGTTCGGCCTTTATGCCGATTTCTGATCTGTTTCCAAAGGCCGGCGTCATGTTCTGGGATTGCGCCCACGAAGGGTCGGGCGGGATGATGGCAGATGGCTACACGCGCGCATCCGGCAAAATGTCGATGATGATCGCACAAAACGGCCCCGGCATTACAAACTTTGTCACAGCCGTAAAGACAGCGTATTGGAACCACACGCCCCTTTTGCTTGTCACCCCTCAGGCGGCCAACAAAACCATCGGTCAGGGCGGGTTTCAGGAAGTGGAACAGATGGCCCTGTTCAAGGATATGGTCGCCTATCAGGAAGAGGTGCGTGATCCTTCGCGCATCGCCGAAGTTCTGAACCGGGTGATCATGAATGCCCACCGCGCATCGGCCCCCGCGCAAATCAATGTGCCGCGCGATTACTGGACCCAGGTGATTGATATCGACCTGCCGGCCATTGTTGCGTTTGAACGCCCCGGTGGCGGCGAAGGTGCCATTGCCCAGGCCGCCGCGCTGCTGTCTGGCGCGAAAAACCCGGTTATCCTGAACGGTGCGGGCGTGGTTATCGGCGGGGCAATCCCGGCCTCGATGGCGCTGGCCGAACGTCTGGACGCCCCGGTTTGCTGTGGCTACCAGCACAATGACGCCTTCCCCGGATCCCACCCGCTGTTTGCCGGCCCGCTTGGCTACAACGGTTCCAAGGCCGGGATGGAGCTGATCAGCCAGGCCGATGTCGTTTTGTGCCTGGGCACGCGGCTGAACCCGTTTTCGACCTTGCCGGGATATGGCATTGATTACTGGCCAACAGACGCGAAAATCATTCAGGTTGATATCAACCCTGACCGCATCGGCCTGACAAAGCCCGTTACTGTTGGCATCGTGGGCGACGCCAAAAAGGTCGCGACCTCTATACTTGAGCAACTGTCGGATGACGCCGGTGACGCAGGGCGCGCCGAACGCAAGGCGCGCATTGCACAAACAAAATCTGTCTGGGCGCAGCAGCTTTCCGGCATGGATCACGAAGATGATGACGAAGGCACCTCCTGGAACCAGCGCGCCCGGGACGACAAACCTGATTGGATGAGCCCCCGCATGGCCTGGCGCGCCATCCAGTCTGCCCTGCCGAAAGAGGCGATCATCTCATCCGATATTGGCAACAACTGCGCCATCGGCAACGCCTACCCAAGCTTTGAAACCGGGCGCAAATACCTTTCCCCCGGCCTGTTTGGCCCCTGCGGATACGGCCTGCCATCCATCATCGGCGCGAAAATCGGCTGCCCGGATACGCCCGTGGTTGGCTTTTCCGGTGATGGCGCCTTTGGCATTGCCGTTACAGAACTCACCGCCATCGGGCGCGAAGAATGGCCCGCTGTGACGCAGGTGGTCTTTCGCAACTATCAGTGGGGCGCGGAAAAGCGAAACTCGACCCTGTGGTATGATGACAACTTTGTTGGCACCGAACTGGACGAAGGCGTTTCCTATGCGGCCATCGCCAGCGCCTGTGGCCTGAAAGGTGTTCAGGCGCGCACGATGGATGAACTGCGCGACGCGCTGGATCAGGCGCTGAAGGATCAGGCGAATGGTATCACCACGCTGATCGAGGCCCTGATCAATCAGGAACTGGGTGAACCCTTCCGCCGCGACGCTATGAAAAAGCCGGTTGCGGTGGCGGGCATCGATGCCGCAGATATGCGGCCCCAGAAAGGCGCTTGAATGGGTGGCGGGGGTGATATCCTCGTCCTCAATGCAGGCTCTTCCTCGATCAAATTCGCGGTCTTTGACAGCGGGTTGAACGAAAAGACATCCGGCGTCGCCGCAGAAATCGGCGGCGCTGCGACCCTGACAATTGGCGCCGACACGCAAAAGCAGAACATCGCCGACCACCGCGCAGCGCTGGCAATCATCCTGAAGGCGCTGGAAGGCGTTGGCATTTTTCCCGATGGCTTGGGCGCGGCAGCGCATCGCGTTGTACATGGTGGCAGCAAATTAACGCAGCCTGTGCGCATCACCCCCGAGGTTTTGGCCGAGATTTCCGCCTGTTCGCCCCTTGCCCCCCTGCACAACCCCCACAACCTGGCCGCCATTCACGCATTGTTGGACATCGCGCCGGGCCTTGCGCAATTCGTCAGCTTCGACACCTCTTTTCACGCCACCAACCCCGATGCCGCCACGCGTTATGCAATTCCGCGAATGCAGGAAACCAAGGGCATCCGGCGGTATGGGTTTCACGGGCTTAGCTACCATTCCCTGGTTGAAAACCTGCCAAAACTATCCGGGGAAAGGCTGCCATCGCGCCTGCTGGCGTTTCATTTGGGCAATGGCGCATCGCTGTGCGCCATCAAAAACGGCCACTCGGTCGCAACGACAATGGGGTATTCACCGCTTGACGGGCTGACGATGGGCACGCGGTCCGGTGGGATCGATGCCAACGCCGTGCTGCGGCTGGTCGAAGAAAACGGGCTGGATCGCACAAAGGCTATTCTGAACCACGAAAGCGGGCTTTTGGGCCTGTCGGGCGGGAAATCTGACATGCGCAGGCTGTTGCTTGATCCGTCCGCTGACAGCGCCTTTGCGGTTGAACATTTCTGTTACTGGAGCCTGCGCCACGCTGGCAGCCTGATGGCCGCAATGGAGGGGCTGGATGCCATCGCCTTTACCGGGGGCATCGGTGAAAACGCGCTGGGGGTACGGGCGCGTATCTTGCGCGGCCTGGAATGGGCCGGGGTGCGGATGGACCCTGACGCCAACCACCGCGCACAGACCCGCCTGCATGCAAAAAGCAGCAAAATCTCGGTATGGGTCGTGCCCGCCGAAGAAGAAAAGATGATCGCCAGGGATGCGCTGCGGCTGATGGCGGCCTAGCCCATGGCGACCGAAACAACCGTGGCCGCCACAATGTCGTCCACCGTCGCCCCGCGTGACAAATCACAAACGGGGCGGCGAAACCCTTGCAGAAACGGGCCAACGGCCTGCGCCCCGGCCAGTTCCTGCATCAGCTTGTAGGCAATGTTGCCTGCGTCCAGTGAAGGAAATATCAGCGTGTTGGCCCTGCCATTCCCAGCCCCCTTTGCCGCCGCGATTTCCGCGTTCAACGCCGCATCGGCCTGCAATGGGCCAGAAAACCCTGTCGCCTCTGCCGCGGCACGCACCACATCCACACTGCCCCCGGCGCCCGATGTGCCGGTTGAGAATGAAAGCAGCGCGACATCCGCGTGCCCCAATAGCGCCTTTGCCGAAGCTGCAGATGCCCGCGCGATATCGCCCAGCTGGGCAGCATCCGGGGCAACATTTACGGCGCAATCCGCAAACACCATTTCGCGCCCGTCGGCGAAAACCATCAGAAAAAACGATGACGGTGTTTTGACCCCTTCGCCCAACCCGATAGAGATGCTTGCCGCTTCGATAACCCGCTTTGTGGGGCTGTCAGCCCCCGCGACCATCACATCCGCCTCGCCCGCCGCCACCATGGCGCCCGCCAGGTACAGGGGCTTGGCCAGCATGCGCCGCGCAATGGGTTCCTTTACGCCCCGCCCCTGCATCAGGGCCGCCACATGGGCATCCGACACCCCGTTCAGGCCAATCGGCTCGCAAAGCCCCGCGCGCTCCAGCTTGCGTGCGGCTTTTGCCACGCGCGCCTCCCCCAATTCGGGGAACACCACCCGCGCGCGCCGTGTGCGCGCCGTTTCGAAAGCCTTTTCAAGAACTGGCATGGCACCCTCCCCCTTACCGATAAGGAGACAGTGATGAGCGAAGACGTCAAGATCAACCGGGGCCTGAAAGGCATCTATTTCGAACGCTCAGGCGTCAGCCATATTGACGGGGCAAAAGGCACCCTGTCCTATCGCGGCTATTCCATCCACGATCTGGCAACGCAGTCGACATTCGAAGAGGTGGCGTATCTTCTGATTTTCGCCACCCTGCCAACGGGCCCGCAACTTGCCATGTTCGATAAACGCCTGAAAGCGGCCCGCAGCCTGCCACCCGAAATCTATGACATCATCACCTCTGTCCAGAATGGCCACCCGATGGATGTTCTGCGCACGGCCGTTTCCGCCCTTGCTGCGCTGGAGCCCGCCAGCAGCCAAACCGGCCAAGAGGCCTTTATCGAAAACGGCATCCGCCTGATCAGCCAGGTCCCCATGATCATTGCGGCCCACGATGCCATCCGAAACGGGCGTCAGCCGGTTCCGGCTGATCCAACCCTAAGCCATGCGGCGAACTGGCTGTGGATGCTGAAAGGCAAACCCCCGTCGCCAGATGCCGCACATCTGGCGGATGTGGATTTCATCCTGCATGCCGAACACGGCGCGAATGCATCCTCTTTCGCCGCGCGCGTCACCATCGGGACCGAGGCAAACCTGCACGGCGCCATCGTCACAGCCCTGTCCACACTGGCCGGCCCGGCGCACGGCGGGGCCGCCGAGGACGTTATGAAAATGGTGCGCGACATCGGCACCGCCGACAAGGCCGCCGCCTACGTCAAGGCAAAGCGCGCCAACCGCGAGGCCGTCACTGGGTTTGGCCACCGGGTGTATCGCGCAGAAGACCCGCGTGCGCGCCACATGCGCGAGGGCGTGAAAAAGCTGGGCGAAGAAATGGGCGCGCCTGAATGGTATGAAATTCTGCAGGCCGTGGTTGAGGCGATGAAACCCTACGCGCGCCACGGGCTGAACGTGAACGTCGATTTTTATTCCGGCGTCATTTACCAGCTGCATGGCATCGCGATGGACCTATACGTTCCGATTTTCGCGATCGGGCGGATGCCGGGCTGGATTATCCAGTGTATCGAACAGCAGCGCGGCAATATTCTGATCCGCCCCCTGACCCTTTATAATGGCCCCGAAATGCGCCCCTATGTGCCCGTCTCTCAGCGGTGAGAGGCGACTTTTCGGGCAAACAAAAGCGCCAGCACATAAAGCACCGCAGCGGCGGCCACGATTGACGGGCCTGTCGGGGTATCAAAGGTCAAAGACCCCCAAAGTCCCGCAAAGGACGCCCCGACCCCGATGGCCACAGCCCCCAGCGCCATCATTTCAGGGGTGCGGGAAAAATTGCGTGCAGCAGCGGCGGGAATGATCAGCATCGCCGCAATCAACAGCGCCCCCACAACTTTCAACGCCACCGCAACCACCACGGCCAGCGACAGGGTCAGAACCAGCCCTTCACGGTCTGCATTGATGCCCGACGCAGCCGCAAGATCACGGCTTAACGTCGCCGTTAAAAGGCGTGACCAACGCCAGACGATCAGGGCGGCGACAAGGGCGCTCCCCCCCCAGATGACGCCCAGGTCTGCGCGGGTGACGGCCAGAATATCGCCAAACAAAAAGGCCGAAAGATCCACCCGCACACCGGGCACGAATGATATTGCGACAAGCCCGAATGCAAGCGCGCTGTGTGATATAACGCCAAGGGTGGCATCCATCGCGTGCCCCCGGGTCGACAACCAGCTGACCGCGCCCGCCATCGCAATCGCGACAACCAGCGTTCCCAACGTCACGGGGGCGGAAAAGATCAATGCCAGCGCCACGCCCAATATGGCGGCATGGGCGGTGGCATCGCCGAAATACGCCATGCGACGCCAAACCACGAAACTGCCAAGTGGCCCGGTGGCCAGCGCTAAGCCAGCACCGGCCAGCATCGCGCGGATCAAAAACTCATCCGGCATCCTGCCCCCCTTCGCATGGCCCATGATCGTGGCCGTGATCGTGGCCGTGATCATGTTCATGCTTGTAAAGCGCCAGCGCGCCCCCCGTACCCAGGCCAAACAACGCCCGGTACTCCGGCGCCTCGCGCACCACGTGGGGGGTGCCTTCGCAGCACACATGCCCGTTCAGGCAAATCACCCTGTCGGATGCGCTCATCACCACATGAAGATCGTGGCTGACCAGAAGAACGGCGCATCCCGTGTCTGCGCGCAGCTGTTCGATCAGCCGGTACATGGCAGCCTCGCCCAGCTGATCCAGCCCCTGAGTGGGTTCATCCAGGATCAGAATATCCGGGTTCGTCAGCATCGCGCGCGCCAAAAGCACCCTTTGCGACTGCCCCCCAGACAGCGCCGCAATCTGGCGCTGTTCCAGCCCTTCTATCCCGACAAGGGCCGCCACGCGGGCGATATCCTGCGGCGTGTGCCGGTGGGGCAGCGACAAAAAGCGCGCAACCGTCATCGGCAGGCTGGCATCAACCGCCAGTTTTTGGGGCACATAGCCGATGCTTAAACCTGGCTTGCGCCTCACCGTACCCGCCGAAGGTGTCAGCACCCCAAGAAGCGCGCGCAGCAGCGACGATTTTCCCGACCCGTTTGGGCCAACAAGTGTCACAATCTCGCCGGGTTGAATCGCCAGGTTGACCCCTGTCAAAACGGGTGTGTTGGCATAGGTCAGTGTCAGGTCGTGCGTTTCGATCAGTGTCATGGTGCGCTCACACATCCCGGGCACAGGCCAAGGGCCTCTACGTTCACACGCTCTATCTGAAATCCGATCTTCCCCGCCGCCCCATCCATCGCGTCGCGCACCTGGCGCCCCTGGGCTTCGGCCACTGCGTCGCAGTTTGAACAGATGAAAAACACCGGCGCGTGATTGTCCCCGGGCCTTGTGCAGGCGGTGAATGCGTTCAGGCGGCGGATACGGTGCGCCAGCCCGTGTTCCACCAGAAAATCCAACGCCCGGTAGGCCACTGGCGGCTGGTGGCCAAACCCTTCGCCGGCCAGCCTTTCCAGCACCTCATAGGCGCCCATCGCGCGGTGTTCTTCCAGCAGGATTTCCATCACCCGCCGGCGAACCGGCGTCAGCCGCAGCCCGGCCCGCGCGCACAGTTCTTCAGCCCGCGCGATGCCCGTGCCGGCGCAATCATCGTGATCATGGGCATGAAACGCCCGTGCTGGATCTGGGGTTGCCATCGTGACCTTTCCTTGTGATCTTGCCTTCCTATTTCCGTTACAGTATAACATTACCTTCGCAACGACAAGGTTCACCATGTTTCTTCGCCGCGCCATTTTCCTTTTCCTGCCCCTGTTTGCCACCGCCGGTCACGGCGAAGGCCTGCGTGTTGTGTCTGACATCGCGCCCGTTCACGCGCTTGTGGCGCAGGTGATGGGTGACACCGGCGCGCCTGCACTTTTGTTGCCCGGGGATGCGGATGCGCATTCCTTTCAGATGCGCCCCTCGCAGGCGCGCATGCTTTCGCAGGCTGACCTTGTGGTCTGGGTCGGCCCGGCCCTGACGCCCTGGATGGAACGTGCGCTTGGCGGCTTGTCTGACGACAGCCACCTTCTGACCCTGCTGGAGGTTGAAGAGACGCGCCTGCGCACGGCCGGCACCCATGGCGAGGGTGATGAGGGCGATGACCACGGGCACGGGCACATGGGGGTCGACCCGCACGCCTGGCTGTCACCCGACAACGGCGCCCTGTGGTTAGGCGCAATTGCCAGGGCGCTTGCCTTGCGTGACCCGAACAATGCTGCCGCATATTTTGAAAACGCCACAGCGGCGCAGGACGCGCTGGCCCAAACCACGCGCGCAATCACCGCGCGCCTGTTACCTGCCAGGGGCCGGCCGTTGGTTACCTATCACGACGCCTATGGGTATTTCACCGATACGTTTGGCCTGACCTTAACCGACGCCATCCTTGAAACCGATGCCGCCCCGCCGGGGGCCGCGCATCTGGCGGATTTGCGTGCGCTGGCGCGGGATGGCCAGATCGCATGCGTCTTTGGGGAAAGCGGGCAGGATACGGGCCTTGTGCAGATGTTGGCCGAAGGCAGCCCGGTTAAAACCGGCATGCTGGACCCGGTTGGAAAGGACATCCCCCCGGGGCCCGGCCTTTACACCACCGTGCTGGAAAACCTGGCATCTGAAATCGCAGCTTGCGCCGCGGGCAGTTAACCGCCCGTCGCCGCCTGATACCAGGCAACAATCTGCGCGCGCTCTTCCGGTTCCATAAAGGTCCGGTTGCCGGGTGGCATCGCGTGGGTCAACCCTGATTGCAGGTAAATCAGGCGTGCCTGACGCGCGATATCATTGGGGTTATCCAGATGCACACCCTTGGGCGCCCAGACCAGACCTTCCCAATACGGTTCCGCGGTGTGGCACATGGAACACCGCCCCAGGATGATGTCATGAACGTCTTCAAACCCTTCGGCACTGGCAAAACGCTGCGCAGCCGGGGAAAGCGCGGCCTGTTCATCGCGGTCATGGAACATCGGCGCGGTGGACAGCCAGGCGATCATAAGGAACAGGATGGCGGTGATCAGCCAGGTCCAGTTCGGGCTGCCCTTGCGCGCGTGTTTGGTGTTGAAATAATGCCGGATCGACACCCCCATCAGGAACACCAGCGCGGCAATAAGCCAGTTCATGCTGGAGGCGAACGCAAGCGGGTAGTGGTTGGACAGCATCAGAAAAATAACCGGCAGCGTCAGATAGTTGTTATGCGTCGACCGCTGCTTGGCGATCTTGCCGTACATGGCATCGGGGTCACGCCCGGCCTGAAGATCGGCCACCACGATTTTCTGGTTCGGGATAATCGTGACGAACACATTCGCTGTCATGATCGTTGCGGTAAACGCCCCCAGATGCAGCAGCGCCGCGCGGCCTGAAAACACCTGCGTGTAGCCCCACGCCATCGCCACCAGAATGAAAAACAAAAACACCATCAGGCGGTTGTTGTTATCGCCAAAGCGGCTTTTGCAGATCCAGTCATAGGCCAGCCAGCCAAAGCCAAGGGAACCAAGCGAGATCAGCACACCCTGCCAGACCGGAATATCCAGAACGTTTGGATCAATCAGATAAAGCTCCCCACCAAGGTAGTAGACCAGCACCAGCATCGCGAAACCCGACAGCCAGGTGGTATAGCTTTCCCATTTGAACCAAACCAGATCTTCGGGCATGCGCGCCGGGGCAATCATGTATTTCTGGATGTGGTAAAACCCACCCCCATGCACCTGCCATTCTTCGCCTGAAACACCGCTGCGCCGGTCATTTGACGGGCGCAGGCCCAGATCCAGCGCTATGAAATAAAAGGATGATCCGATCCACGCGATGGCCGTAATGACGTGCAGCCATCGCACGGCAAATTCCACCCATTCCATAAGAACTGCAAAATCGTACATTGGCACCCCCTGTTTGTGGGCAGGCTACACGCAACTTGACTTTCCTGTATATCCTGCAAATGAAAGAAGACTTTCAAAAAATGTAAAACAATGCGAAACCAAGGGTAACATGGCCTATATTAACAACCTTCGCATGTTCGTTCGTGTTTTCGAACTGGGCTCTATGAGCGCCGCTGCCCGTGACCAGCGGTGTTCGCCCGCCGTGGCCTCCAGCCGGATCGCTGATCTGGAAAAACATCTGGGCATCCGGCTGTTCAACCGCACAACACGCGCGCTGCAGCCCACCGAAAACGGGCGGCTGTTTTACGAAGGGGCCGGCAAGGTGTTGAACGCCATTGCCGCGGCGGAAGAGGCGGTGATGGCCGCCACCGAAAACCCGCGCGGCACATTGTTCGTGGCCGCCCCCCTTGGAATCGGGCGCCGCTTCATCGCCCCTGCCCTGCCCGGTTTCAAAACACTGTACCCGCAGATTGATATCCGCCTGCGCCTGTCTGACCGCGTGATCGATTTCATGGCCGAAGGGCTGGATCTGGCCTTTCACATGGGCCCGCTGGATGACAGCAGCATGAAATTTCGCGCTATCGCCGATTGTCCCCGCATTCTGTGCGCCTCGCCCGAATATGTCGAAACTTACGGAAACCCCGGCAACGGGGAATCGCTGGTAACGCACGGCCATGCCTGCCTTGCCCTGCGCTTTCCGGGCGCGAAAGAATTTCAGTGGAGCCTGACCACCCCGGATGGCGTGAAACGATACAGCATTTCCGGCCCCTATGAATCAGACGATGGTGATGTCCTGACGGCCTGGGCGCTGGAAGGCCACGGCATTGTCATGAAACCTGTTTTCGAAGTTGCGGATCACCTGCGAAACGGAAGGCTGGTGCCTGTCGCAAAGGCCACGCCCCCCTTGCCAACCACCCTGGCATGCCTGACCCCGCACCGGCGGATGAAAGACGCACGTGTTACTTTGTTCACAGAGTTCATGATCCCGCGCATAAAGGCCGCGCTGGAAGGCGCATCCGTTTAACTGCCCCGATAGGTCGAATATCCGAACGGCGACAACAACAAGGGCACGTGATAATGCGCCGAGGCATCGCTGATGCCAAAACGGATGGGCACCTGATCCAGAAACCGCGGGCTTTCAGGCGGGGTGCCGGTTGCATCCAGATAGGCCCCGGCGTGAAAGATCAGCTCATAAATACCCGGCGCAAAGGCACCCTGCGGCAAAATCGGGCTGTCTGTGCGCCCATCGTCATTTGTGGCCATTTCGGCCAGCGCGACCCGGCTATCACCTTCGATGCGAAAAAGTTCTATCCGAAGGCCCGGGGCAGGCAGCCCTCGCGCAGTGTCCAGAACATGGGTTGTCAAATATCCCTGTGCGTCAGCCATAAGCATTCCTCTGTTCGGGCCTGTGTCTGGGCCCCGGTTCGGGCTTGGGTTCGGGGCAACGTCGCATCCCTGCCGCCAAAAATCGAGCACCCGAATTGCCAAAAACTCTTTATTGGATTTTTTGAAAACACCTTCTGGGTTTTCAGAATACCCTACTCGCGCACGCAAGGAAGGAAATGACAGGTGAACCGATATCCCCGTGACATGATTGGGCACGGTCCAAACCCGCCAGACCCCCGGTGGCCCGGCGATGCAAAAATCGCTGTTCAGTTCGTACTGAATTACGAAGAAGGCGGCGAAAACAACGTTTTGCACGGTGATGCCGCATCCGAGGCGTTCCTTTCCGATATCGCCGGCGCGGCCCCCTGGCCCGGCCAACGCCACTGGAATATGGAATCGATTTACGAATATGGCGCGCGTGCCGGATTCTGGCGTCTGCACCGTTTGTTCACCGGCGCGGACATCCCGGTTACCATTTACGGGGTGGCAACCGCGCTGGCGCGCAGCCCTGTGCAGGTGAATGCGATGCAGGACGCGGGCTGGGAAATCGCCAGCCACGGCCTAAAATGGGTCGAACACAAAGACATGCCCGAAGAAGACGAACGCGCGGTCATCGCCGAAGCGATCCGCCTGCATACCGAAGTTGTCGGGCAACGCCCACAAGGCTGGTACACCGGGCGGTGCAGCGAAAACACGGTGCGCCTGGTCAGCGAAGAAGGCGGGTTTGCCTATGTCTCGGACACCTATGACGATGACCTTCCCTATTGGCTGGAAGTTGGGGCGCATGATCAGCTGATCATTCCCTACACCCTGGAAGCCAACGACATGCGGTTCGCCACAGCGCCCGGATACACCACCGGCGAACAGTTTTTCCAATACCTGAAAGACGCCTTTGATGTGCTTTACGCCGAAGGCAACGCCGGGGCGGCCAGGATGATGTCTGTCGGGCTTCACTGTCGCCTGATCGGCCGGCCCGGAAAGCTGGCCGGACTGAAACGGTTCATCGACTACATTCAGGGTTTCGAAGGGGTCTGGTGCCCGCGCCGGATCGATATTGCCCGCCATTGGGCGGCGCAACACCCCCATCAGCGCCGTGAACGGCCCAGCCAGATGCCGCGCGTTGATTTCGTCGCGCGCTTTGGCAGTGTCTTTGAACATTCCCCCTGGATTGCCGAGCGTGCCTTTGACCTGGAACTGGGGCCTTCGCACGACGGCGCAATCGGGCTGCACAACGCTTTGGCGCGGATGTTCCGGTCTGCCAGCCTGGCCGAACGCACCGGCGTTCTGACCGCCCACCCGGACCTTGCAGGCAAACTGGCCGCAGCAAAGCAGCTGACCGATGAAAGCACCTCTGAACAGGCCAGCGCCGGGTTGGACGCGCTGACCGATGAAGAGCGTACGGAATTCACCCGCCTGAACACGGAATATGTGGATAAACACGGCTTTCCATTCATCATCGCGGTGCGTGACCACGACAAGGCCGGCATTCTGTCTGCCTTCAACGACCGCATCGCCAATGATCGCGATACCGAATTCACCCAGGCCTGCCGCCAGGTTGAACGCATCGCGATGCTGCGCCTTCAGGATATGTTGCCATGACCCACTATGCTTTCCCCCCCGGCGGGCTTCCGCCCCATACGGACGACCCACAAGGGCGCGCTGTATTCACGCCAAGCTATGCCTTCATTCCTGCCAACACGATGCGCGATATCGTGACCTCTCTCCTCCCCGGCTGGCAGGGAACACGGGCCTGGATCATCGCACGCCCTTTAACGGGGTTCGCCGAAACTTTTGCGCAATATGCGGTAGAGGTGGAGCCGGGCGGCGGATCGGACCAACCCGAACCAGACTCAGACGCTCAGGCAGTATTGTTCGTGGCCGAAGGCGTGATGCGCCTGTCGATCGATGGAAAGGCGCACGACCTTGGCCCGGGGGGCTATGCCTATGTGCCCCATACGGCTGAATGGTCGGTTGTAAACCTTGGCGACGCGCCTTTGAAATTCCACTGGGTCCGAAAACGGTATGAATCCGCACCGGGTGTTGATGCGCCAGGTGCCTTTGTGACGTCAGATGCTGAACGCGCCCCAACCCCGATGCCCGGCACAGATAAATGGGCCACCACGCGTTTTGCGGACCCGGCCGATATTGCGCATGATATGCATGTCAACATCGTCACCTTCAAACCAGAAGGACGCATTCCATTTGCCGAAACACATGTCATGGAACATGGGCTTTATGTGCTGGAGGGCACCGCGCGCTACCTTCTTAACCAAGACTGGGTAGAGGTCGTTCCCGGGGATTTCATGTGGCTGCGCGCCTTCTGCCCGCAAGCCTGCATTGCCACCGGCGACGGGCCTTTCCGCTACCTTCTGTACAAGGATGTTAACCGCCACCCAGGGCTGTCGGTCCGTTGAGCGGCGACCGGACCCTGCGCGCCCAGCCTTTAACGGCAAAGGCGTTTGCGCCCTTCGGCGATGTGCTGGATGCAAGTGGTGCGCCTGACATGCTGATAAATCAGCGCATGTGCGGGCGGTTTCACGACCGCGCGCAGCTGGATTTTGGGCCCGACGGGCGCGCCGGCATTTCTATTTTCAAGGCCAAGCCGCGCAGCCTGCCCTATACGCTGGACTTGCTGGAACGCCACCCCGAAGGCTCACAGGCCTTCATCCCGATGAACGCCGAGCCCTTTTTGATCATCGTCGCCCCCGATATGGACGGCAGCCCCGGCAGGCCACGCGCCTTTCTGAGTGCCGCGGGGCAAGGAATCAATTTTCACAAAGGCACCTGGCACGGGGTGCTGACCCCGCTGGCACAGCCGGGGCTTTTCGCCGTGATAGACCGGATATCAGAAACCAAGAACCTGGAGGAGTTCTGGCTGAAGCCACACTACGTGGTGGACCGATAAAACTAAAACGTAGCCCGGAAAATCGGGCACCAACAGTGAAGGGACAATACATGACTGACTCAACCACCGGGGTGGACCTTCGGGATCCCAATTATATGCCCCCCCTGGGCCAGGCGGTACCGCTTGGAATCCAGCACGTTCTGGCCATGTTCGCATCGAACGTGACGCCTGCCATTATCATCGCCGGGGCCGCCGGTTTTGGCTTTGGGTCGAACTCCCCCGACTTTCCAAACATGATTTACATGATCCAGATGTCGATGCTGTTCGCCGGTATCGCAACCCTGTTTCAAACCATCGGCATGGGGCCGGTCGGCGCACGCCTGCCCATCGTACAGGGAACCAGCTTTGCCTTCCTGCCCGTGATGATCCCGGCCGTTGCCGGGGCTGGCACCGCAGGGCTTGCAGGCCTGATGACCGGCGTGATGATCGGTGGCGTCTTTCACTTCCTTCTGGGAACAGTGATCGGGCGCATTCGCTTTGCCCTGCCGCCTCTGGTAACCGGGTTGATCGTGCTGATGATCGGTCTTGCACTGGTAAAGGTTGGCATTCAGTACGCCGCTGGTGGCGTTCCCATGATTGGCAAACCCGGCTTTGGCTCACTTGCGATGTGGACCCCGGCGCTGGTGGTGATTGTTGTGACCCTTGCGATCAAATTCTTCACCCGTGGCTTTATGGCCGTCGCCGCCGTTTTGGTCGGGCTGATTGCCGGTTACATTGTTGCATTCTTCATGGGGCAGGTCAGCTTTGGAAATATCGCAAACGCCGGCTGGTTCCAGCTGCCATCGCCCTTCAAATGGGGGTTTGAGATCAACTGGGCCATCATCATCGGCATGTGCCTGATGGCGATCGTTTCAGCGATCGAAACCGTGGGCGACACTTCCGGTATCACCAAAGGTGGCGCCGGGCGCGAGGCAACGGACGAAGAAGTCACCGGCGCCACATTCGCCGATGGTCTGGGCACCGCGATCGCCGGTATCTTTGGCGGCCTGCCAAACACATCGTTCAGCCAGAACGTTGGCCTGATTTCGATCACGGGGGTGATGAGCCGCCATGTCGTGACAATCGGCGCGCTGTTCCTGATCCTGTGCGGTTTGATCCCGAAAGTGGGCTCTATCGTATCGACCGTTCCAATCAACGTGCTGGGTGGCGGCGTTATCGTCATGTTCGGCATGGTGGCCGCAGCGGGCATCAACATGCTGTCCGATGTGAACTGGAACCGGCGCAACATGGTTATCTTTGCGGTCTCCCTGTCCCTTGGTCTGGGCCTGCAAATGGTTCCCGAGGCGCTTCAGCACCTGGGCAAGACCTGGCAGATCCTGCTGACATCGGGTCTGCTGCCAGCAGCGGTGATTTCGATCATCCTGAATCTGGTTCTTCCAGAAGATCTTGACGCCTAATCGCGCTTTGACGCACAAAAACAGGCCCCTCGCCGGAAACGGCGGGGGGTTTTCCTTTTCTGAACAGCTTGTCGCAGACGGGCTGGACCAAAGCCCGCTTTCGTCGCATGTTTGATCAAATTTCCAGAGGACGCGACCATGAAAGATTCGAACTTCCTGAAAGAAAACAACGCCCGCCACATGTGGCACCCGATGGGTCACCCGGGCGAGATGCAAAAGAATGCGCCGCAAATCATCCAGCGGGCCGAAGGTGTACGGATTATTGACATCGACGGGCACAGCGCAGTGGATGCTGTGGGGGGGCTTTGGAACGTCAACCTTGGCTATTCCAACGACACCGTGAAACAGGCCATCGCTGATCAGCTTTTTGAACTTCCCTACTATTCGGCCTTTGCAGGAAGTTCGAACCCCGCCGCAATCGAACTCAGCTATGTTCTGAAGGATTTCTTTGAACCCGATGGCATGACCCGCAGCTTTTTCACCTCTGGCGGTTCAGACAGTGTTGAAACCTGCCTGCGTCTGGCACGCCAGTACCACCGCGTTAAGGGCGAGCCGACGCGCACCAAGTTCCTGTCGCTCAAAAAAGGCTACCACGGCACCCATTTCGGTGGTGCCAGCGTGAACGGCAACAATCGCTTTCGCACAGCCTATGAGCCGCTGTTGGCGGGGTGTTTTCACCTGCCTGCCCCATATGCCTACCGCAATCCGTTTGATGAAACGGACCCGGAAAAGCTGGCCGATAAGATCGCGTCGGCCATGGTGGATGAAATCGAATTCCAGGGTGCTTCAACCATCGCGGCCTTTATTATGGAGCCGATCCTGGGCGCCGGTGGCGTGATCATCCCGCACGAAAGCTTCATGCCCAAAATGCGCGAAATATGTGATCGCTATGGCATCCTGATGATTGCTGACGAGGTGATCACCGGCTTTGCGCGCACCGGCGACTGGACGGGTTCACGCCATTTCGGTGTTAAACCGGACCTGATGTCGACAGCCAAAGGCATTACATCGGGCTACTTCCCCTTCGGCGCAGTGATGATCAGCCAGAAGGTGGCGGATGTGTTCGAAAAGGACGAAACCGGCGAGGCCGCGATTTTCCATGGCTACACCTATTCGGCACACCCCGTCGGGGCCGCCGCAGCGATTGCAAATATCGCGGAAATGCAGCGCCTGAACCTGCCGGTGAATGCGGCGGCGCGGGGCGTTCAGCTTTACGAAGGTGTGCAGGCGCTGGCCGAAAAATACGACATCATTGGCGATGTGCGCGGCGGCCACGGCTTGATGATGGGGGTCGAGATCGTTTCGGACCGCAACGCAAAAACGCCCATGGATATGGTGACGATGAAGCGTATTCACGCAGCCGCCTATGAAGCCGGTGCAATGGTGCGTTTGGGGATGCACAATATTCTGATGTCCCCCCCCCTGACGATCACCGAAGACGAAGTGAACGTGATCCTGAACGCGCTGGACAAAGGCTTTAGCGCGGCCTGATCGGGCATGTACACCTGTCGATCCGCATGAAAAACAAGAACGGCCCTTTGTGGCCGTTCTTTGCATTTCAGGCCGGGGCGCACCTGACGGATGGCGTGTTATGGGTGCCCTTCACCCGAATGCAAAACACGCACGAAAAGGTCAAACCCCTGCTCCCACAGGGAAACCCTTTCAGCCTCGCTAAGACCTTCCCAATTGTTGATCGCCCAGCGGTCCATCGTCATATTCAGGGACATCAGAAGATCAATCAACAAACCCTCGGGCAGGTCGCTACGCACCAGCCCCAGTTCCTGGCCACGGTGGATCAGGTCAACCAGCCACCGGGTGGACAAATCTATCAGATATTGCGTCAAAGCGCGTTCTTCCGGGTTGTCCTGGCTGCGATAAAACATGCGGCCAACCACAATCAGTTCGGGCGAGTCATTTGCGACCTGGTTCATTTCCTGCGTCATCGTCTTCAGGAACGGCCAATATGACTGCGCGGTGATCGTACTTACGTCAAACGACTCCAGCGCCTGAAGAAAAGGCATAAATGCCTGTTCAAGCGCGCGGCTGAAAAGATCCGCCTTATTATCAAAGTAATGATAGAATGATGACTTGCTCATCCCAGCGCCGGAAATGATCCGGTTAAGCGAAGCTTGCTTAAACCCCTGCTCTGCAAATTCTTCGCATGCGAGCTTGAAAAGAGTCGCGCGTTTTTGCGGCGGGATCTTATCTGATGGGTGTAGCTTCACGATCTTGACAGCACCTTCCCCGGCGATTACCTATGTGAGTGGACCGACTGGTCCAGTAGTTTTGTAATCCGGCAGTTGGCCCGTGGCAAGCCCCTGGCAATCTGGCGGACAGACGAAAAGGGGAATGTGATGGCCCTTGAGCCTTCTCGACGCTCGATCGTGGCAATGCTCGCCTCGCTGCCACTGGCAAGCGGCATTTTTTCAGTGGTGGCCAGCCCGGCAATGGCACAGGATGCCAAGGCCATATTGCGGGCCGCGTTTTCCAACTGGCGCGCAGACAGCTCTCATGCCGTGTTAGAAATGACTGTGAAACGGTCCTCTGGCACGCGCAGCATGACGTTGGAAAGCTGGACTTTGGGAGAGAAAAAAGCCCTTGTGCGGTTCACTGCACCTGCGCGCGATGCAGGCAACGCGACCCTGCAAATCGGCATCTCCACTTATGTCTTTAACCCCAAGCTTAACCAGGTGATCAAGTTGCCTGCCAGCGCGATGTCGCAAAGCTGGATGGGGTCCGATTTTTCGTATGACGATCTTTCACGGTCTGAAAAAGTCATTGATGACTACACCCACCGCCTGATCAGCACGAAAAGTTCCGGTGGCCACACGGTTTATTCAATAGAATCCGTGCCCAACCGCGGTGTTCCCGTGGTGTGGGGCAAACAGGTCATTTCGGTGCGCGATGACGGCGTTCTTCTTTCTGTCGAATATTTCGATCAGGTCGGCAAGCGGGTGCGCACAATGACCGCAGATAAAATCGCCACCCTTTCCGGGCGCCCCTATCCGGTCGTCATGACCATGCGCACAGACGCCGAGCCGGGGCAGTACACCCGCATCACCACCAAATCTGCCGAGTTCAACATAGATATACCGTCATATCTGTTCACCAAGTCGAACCTTCAGAACCCGCGGGACTAGCCCATGATTTCCTCGCTCGCCTGGCGAAACATCTGGCGCCAGCCAACCCGAACCGCGCTTTCGATGGTGGGAATGTCCTTCACCTCGATGTTGCTGGTTTTCATGCTGTCGTTCCAGTTTGGATCCTACGACACGATGAAGAAAAGCATGCTGCAAATCACCGATGGGTTTGGGCAGTTTCAGCCTGTGGGCTACAAGGATGACCCAGAGATATCAAAGGTTATCCCCGATGCCGCGGCACTGCTGGAGGATCTGAAGGCGGTTCCCGGCATCACGGCCGCAACGGCGCGCACAAATGGTTTTGCCCTTCTTGCCAACGGGGAACGCAGCTTTGCCGCCGCCGTTTTCGGGATCGACCCTGAAAATGAAACGAAGGTTTCAACGCTGTCTTCGCAGGTCAAGCAAGGCCGCGCCCTGACGGGCGAAGATACCCAGGCGATCGTTCTGGGCGATGGGCTGGTGCGCAACCTGCGCCTGCAGCTGGGCGACAATGTCACCATGCTGGGGTCCGGCATGGATGGATCTGTTGCAGCGGATGTTCTGACGCTGGTTGGCATCTTCAAAACCCAGGTGCCTGAAATTGACCGTTCTTTTGCGCAAATGCCGCTGGAACGGTTCAAGGAAAGCTACCTGATGGACGGTGCGGTCAACGCCATCGCGGTGACAGGCGCCAGTGTGCTGGACGTTGAAGGGGCCGAACCTCAGCTGCGTGCGCTGGCCGAAAAATATGGCGTGGTCTACCTGAACTGGGCCGAACTTCGCCCGGATGTCGAAGAAAGCATCGCGCTGGACCTTTCGACAGCCATGCTGATGTATGTGACCCTGGTCGTCGTGGTTGTCTTTATCATCCTGAACACCCTTTACATGTCTGTGTTGGAACGCACGCGGGAATTTGGCGTGCTGCTGGCGGTGGGCATGAAACGCGGCCAGATCGGGTTTATGGTCTGGATGGAAATGATATTCCTTTCGATGGTTGGCAACGGGATTGGCATGCTGCTTGGCATCGCGCTGACCTATTATTTCCAGCAGGTGGGAATTGGCATCGAAGGGTTTGACGAAGTTTATTCTCAATGGGGTCTGCCTTCACGGTTCTACCCGGCGATGACACCGTTCCGGGTGCTGTTGGGCCCGGGCGCATTGGTTGTGGCCATCGCACTGATGGGTATCGTTCCTTTCCGCCGTGTTCTTGGCCTTGAACCTGTATCGGCGATGGCATCATGAATGACACATTAAAAACCTTCACCCCGCTGGCCTGGCGTAACCTGTGGCGAAACTCGCGCCGCACGGCCATTACCCTGATCGTGGTCAGCGTCGGGCTTTGGTCTATCCTGTTCTTCAATTCGTTCCTCAATGCCTGGATTCAATCCGGCAAGGAAACCGCCCTGGGGCTGCTGACCGGGTCTGGCCAGATCCATGCGCAGGGCTACATGGATGACCCGTCTGTGGAAAAACTGATGGCCCCGCCCAATCCGGCCCTGACTGCGGCCCTGAACGCGCAAGGCGTGAAAGACTGGACAACGCGCCTGGCGCTTCCGGGGGTGGTACAAAGCGAATATAAAACCCTGCCCGTCAACATCGTGGGGGTGGACCCCGATGCCGAAAGGCGCATTTCAACCATTCCCGGGCGAGTGTCCGAAGGGCGCTATTTGACCGGGCCCGAAGATGACGGGATCGTCCTGGGCCTGCACCTTGCCGAACGCCTGAAAACCGGCCTTGGGCGGCGCGTGATCATGATGTCGCAAAACACAGACGGCACGCTGGCAGAACAAAGCTTTGATGTGGTCGGCTTGTTTGATGCCGATCAGGGGACCGAAGATTTTTACGCCTTTACCGGGCGGCGTGCCGCGCAGCTTTTTGTTGGCCTGAACGACGAGATCGCGCAGATTGTGATCACCCTGCCCGAAAACGGCGACCTGGAGGCCACCTTTCAGACCTTCCGCGATGCGGCCCCGGAATTGGACACACGCACCTGGAAACAGCTGAATTTGCTGCTGGCCAGCACAGATACCTACATGGGCATGTTCATCTTTATCTGGCTGGGCGTGGTTTTCGCGCTGATGGCGATTGGCATCATAAACACCCAGCTTATGGCGGTTTTCGAACGCACACAGGAATTTGGCCTGCTGCGCGCACTTGGCATGAAGCCCCGGCTGGTTCTTTTGATGGTCACGATTGAATCCGCCCTGCTGATCGGGGCGGGTGTCTTGCTGGGGGCGGTGTTGGGGGTTCTGACAATCTGGTCGCTGAGCGGCGGGATTGATCTAAGCAGTTTCGCCCGCGCGATGGACATGCTCCAAAGTGGCGAAATCATCTATTTGAAATATCATGCTGACGGCATTGTCCTGTTCTCACTGTTGATCTGGGTGTTGGGAATTGTCGTGGCCCTCTGGCCCGCCCGGCGTGCATCACAGTGCAGCCCGGTCGAAGCCATGACACGCAAGACGTAGGAAGGAATCCGAACGATGGACCCGATTGTAACCTGTCGCGGCATAACAAAGACCTACGGCTCTGGCGAGCTGGCGGTGCACGCATTGTCGAACGTGGATCTGGAAATCATGCAAGGCGACTTTGCAACGCTGGCCGGGCCTTCGGGGTCTGGTAAAACCACCTTGCTGAACATGATCGGCGCGCTGGACCTGCCCACAACCGGCGAGGTCATCGTTGATGGGCAGGCGCTGAGCACATTAAGCAAAGGGCAGCTTTCTGAATTGCGCCTCAGGAAAATTGGGTTTGTCTTTCAGTCGTACAACCTGATCCCGGTGCTGTCGGCGCGCGAAAACATCGAATTTGTGCTGGAGCTGCAGGACTGCCCGGCAAAAGACCGGCGAAGCCGCGCGATGGAGGCCCTGAGTGATGTTGGCCTGCATGGGATGGAAGACCGCCGCCCCGGCGCCATGTCCGGAGGTCAGCAACAGCGCGTGGCAGTTGCGCGCGCATTGGTGTCACGCCCGGCCATCGTTCTGGCGGATGAACCCACGGCGAACCTGGATTCGGAAAACGCGCTGGAACTGGTGAACCTGATGTACCGGCTGAACCAGGAACGCGGCACAACCTTTCTTATGGGAACGCACGACGCTAGGGTGATGGAACACAGCAAACGTCATATTGAGCTTTTGGATGGAAAGATCGACCGTGATACGCGCAGCTAACCTTTGCCTCTCAGCCGCCGCCGCGCTTTGCGTGGCATCCCCCCTTCTTGCAGAAGGCCTGCGTGTTCGCAGCGAAGTGGGAACAAGCATTACCACCGCTGACGCCACAAGCTTTGACACGCTTCTGGGCTTTCAGAACATGAACAACACCACGGGCGGGCTTAGGTTCATGTGGGATCACGCGGCTGGCCCGGTTCGCTTTGAGTTTCATGCAAGCGTGGGTGTTTTGCACGGTCAGGCGCTGGCCTATGCCGCCGCACTGGCCCCTTCCCTGCCACCAACGCCCCCCGCCACCTTGCTGAACATGACATCCACCTGGATGATCAATGCCGACACCGCAGCGATTGGCACCATTGATCGTGCTTCGGTATCCTACACCACTGACAATCTGGTCCTTAAGGTCGGGCGCCAGGCGATTACATGGGGCAGTGGCACGGTCTTCCACCCCTCGGATATCGTGGCGCCATTTTCGCCCAGTGCGATCGACACCAGCTATAAGCCCGGTGTTGATATGGTGTATGCCCAATACCTTTTTGACAATGGTGCAGACCTGCAGGCCATCGCGGTACCACGCGCGCTGGTGACAGGCGGGCCGGTTAGCTTTGATGCATCAACCTACGCCCTGCTGGGCAGCATGACCCTGGGGCCGCTGGACGGCAGGCTGACCCTGGCCAAGGACCGGGGCGACACTGTTGCCGGTGTTGGGCTAAGCGGGCCACTGGGCGGCGCATCATGGAACGCCGAATATGTGCACTGGACGCTGGCCAGTGGGGCCACGCACCCTTCGTGGCTGTTTAACATTTCTAACTTTTCATCCCTGGGCGGTCTGAACATCGCCTATTTCGCCGAATATTTTCACAACGGTTTTGGCGTCGATGCATCGGTGCCCTTTGATGCCCTTCCCGCCAGTTTGACCAAGCGGATGAGCACGGGCCAGGTTTTCAACGCCGGCCCTGATTTCCTGGCGCTGGGTGCGCAGGTTCAGATGAGCGAAAACTTTAGCCTGATGCCCAGTGCGGTTATCAGCCTGAATGATCGCAGCGCAATCGCATCCCTGGGGGCCAGCCTGACGCTGGGCGACAACACAGATCTGTCATTTTCCTATATGCAACCCATCGGGGCGGATGGCACTGAATTTGGCGGGCGTGAAACTTCGGCCGGATCCGGGGTTTTCATCGGGCCTTCGAAATCGGTCAGCCTGCGTCTGGTGCATTTCTTCTAAGCCACCAGCGGCCCATTGCCTGCCTAGGGGCGGGTTAGAAAATCCGCTGTGATACGCGCCACCTCGCCCGGCCTTTCAAGGGGGGCGAAATGCCCGGCGCCCTCAACAATCCGAAGGGTGCTGTTCACCAGAACCTTCTGCATGTTTTCATGCTGCGAAACCGGGCTCCACTGATCCTGCCGCCCCACAAGCAGCAGAACCGGGCAAGTGATGTCACCCACATAGGCCGACGCATCCGGACGGTCTACAAGCGCCTTGATCTGGCGGGCGTGAAGCTCTGCGTCCATGCGCAACACCATATCTTTCAGCGTCTTCATCAGGGTCGCATCCGCCCGGTTGGGGGCGTGAACCATGCCCGCCAGCCAACGATCCGCCAAAGCCGCCATTCCGTTTTCACGGGCAAAGCGAACGATTTCGTCGCGCTTTTCGACTTCTCCATCGCGAAGGGGGTGAATGCCGGTATCCAGCAGCGCCAGGCGCGTCACCCGCGCCGGGCTAAGGCGCGCCATTTCCATCGCAACACGCGCGCCCATGGAATGGCCCGCAACCCGCAAAGGGCCGGGATGGGCGGCAAGGCAGTCACGGGCCATGCGTGTCAGGCTGTCCTGCGTGGAAAGGTCTGCAATCGCGGCCCCACCGGGCAGCGCCTTTACCAGCGGCTGCCAGACCGTGGCATCACACAACAGCCCGGGGATCAGCACAATTCTGGCGTTGCTCATCCTGCCACCGCGGGCGTCACCGTACGACAAAAACCGATTGCGAGGCATGGCGCGAAATACGCGCGGCATTGGGGCCAATCAGGTAATCTTTCAGCTGCGATTTATGCGCCCCAACCACAATCGCATCTGCGCCGATGGCGTCTGCTTCGCGCAAAACGCAATCATAGATCGTTCCCTGATCCACATGCATCCGCACATTCGCCACCTCTGAAAAGGTTTCACGCACCCATGTTTCCAGCGCAGCCTTTGCTTCTTTCAGGATCTCTTTGTTATGTTCCTTGCTGAAATATGACCCAACGATAGACATGCCAAAATCCGGCACCACGTTGATGACATGCAAAGAAGCCCCTTCCGATCTGGCCATGCGAATGGCCGCCATGGCGGGCCGCTCTGACCCTTTCAGATCGTTGATATCAACACTCAGCAGAATTGTTTCAAACATCGGATCCCCCCTTAAAAGGCCGGTTGCGTGGCGCGGCGGCGCTGTATCATGACCAGACCGGCCAGCAGAAGAAGCGCCGGGATGAAGAACACTTCTTTCGGCATCCTGTCATTTTCGACCTGCACAACCTCGATGGTCACCGGGGTGTCGCCGTAAAAATCATACTCGTTGCCCAGTGAAACGAAATACGGTGTTCCGGGGAATGGTTCGTCCAGCAAAAGGGTATCGCCCTCAGCCATGACACTCAGGCCCTGTGCTGAAAACGCCGCGTCCCCATCCTGTGCAACGGCTGGAATAACCACCGTTGTCGGGCGAATTTTGCCCGAGTCAAAGTCCGGGCCCGAGATTTTCAGCCGTATGTTGGCGCCATCTTCCTGGCCTGCCATCATCTCTATCGCAGCGGGGCCAGTGGCGGATGCGTATTTATCCGATACATTATCCAGCAGGAAATCCGGCCGGAACAGCATGAAGGCGATCACCAGCAAAAGCGCGCTTTCCCATTTTCGGGATTTCGCGATGAAATACCCCTGCGTGGCCGCCGCAAAGACAAGCATTGCGACCAATGAAACCACGAAGACCATCACCGCCTTCAGGGGCCCAACATTGATCAACAGCAAATCGGTGTTGAAGATGAACATGAAAGGCAGCAGCGCGGTGCGAATATCATAGCCAAAGCCCTGAATACCGGTCTTGATTGGGTCGCCCCGCGAAATCGCAGCCGCAGCATATGCCGCCAGCCCCACAGGGGGCGTGTCATCCGCAAGAATTCCGAAATAAAAGACAAACATGTGAACCGCGATCAGCGGCACAACCAGGCCAGATTGCGCCCCGACAGATACGATCACCGGCGCCATAAGGGAACTGACCACAATGTAGTTTGCCGTGGTCGGCAAACCCATGCCCAGAATAAGGCTCAGGACCGCAACCAGGAACAGAAGAACCATCAGGTTGCCGCCCGAAATAACTTCGATCACCTGGCCAATCACCTGATGCGCGCCCGTCAGGCTGATGGTGCCCACGATGATGCCCGCAGCACCCGTTGCCACGCCGATACCGATCATGTTGCGTGCGCCCATGATCAGGCCCTGAACAAAGTCTTTCCAGCCGCCGCGCGCTTCGGCCGCGATGTCGGCCTTGCGAAAGAAGGCTTTCAACGGGCGATGCGTCAGCGCGATGATCACCATGAAGACCGTGGCCCAGAACGCCGACAGGGCCGGTGAAAGCCGGTCCAGCGTTTCGGTACGCACCATCAGGTTCCAGACCAGCACAAAGATCGGCAGCGCATAATAGGCCCCGCCAATCAGGGTGGGTGTCAGGCGCGGCGCACGGGGTGTTTTCGTATTGGGGTCATCCACCTCGATATCCGGGAAGCGCGATGCGACGCGCACCAGAACCAGGTACAGGACCGCCAGAATTGCCAGGGCCGCATAGACCGTATCGCCCATGATCGGATCCAGCAACATGCGCACAAAGACCATCAGGAAGGTTGCGGCACCAAAGAAGATAAAGCCCGAAAGGAACAGGATCATGATCATCAGAACGCCGATCTTGCGACCGTCTTTCTTCAGCCCCTCCAGCCCCATCTTAAGGCTTTCAAGGTGAACGATGTACAGCAGCGCGATGTAGGAAATCACCGCCGGCAAAAAGGCGTGTTTCACAACGTCGATGTAGGGAATATTGACATATTCAACCATCAGGAAGGCCGCGGCCCCCATCACCGGCGGTGTCAACTGGCCGTTGGTGGACGAAGCCACCTCGACCGCGCCGGCCTTTTCGGCGGAAAAGCCGATCTTCTTCATCAGCGGGATGGTAAAGGTGCCGGTCGTCACGGTGTTTGCGATGGACGATCCAGAGATCATGCCGGTCATCATGGATGACAGAACGGATGCTTTTGCCGGCCCGCCACGCAGCGCGCCCAACAGTGCGATCGCCACTTTGATAAACCAGTTGCCGCCACCCGCGCGGTCAAGCAATGCGCCAAACAGCACGAACAAAAAGATCATGGTGGTGGACACTCCAAGTGCCACACCAAAAACGCCTTCGGTCTGCATCCAGTAATGCCCCAAAGCCTTTGAAAGCGATGAACCACCATAGTTGGTTATGTTGCGGGCCCATTCCGAATAGCCACCAAAGAAGGCGAAAAGAACAAAGATGCTGGCGATCATCACCAAAGGAAGGCCAAGCGCGCGGTAAACTGACACCAGCAGAACCAGCATACCAATCGCCGACATCACGATATCGGTCGTAGACCAAAGGCCCGGCCGGTCAGCGATTTCGAAGCGGAATACCAGAAGATAAAGACAGGCACTTACGCCCAGAACAAGCAGCACCCAGTCATAGGCCGGAATGCGGTCGCGCGGCGAAGTTTTGAAAAGAGGAAAGGCCAGCGTTGCCAGCGTAATGGAAAAGGCAAGGTGCACAAACCGCGCCTGCGCAACGATATTGGCGAACATATTAACGCCAGTGGCCTGTGCCAGAATGCCTGGTAACTTAGAGGCGATGTATAACTGAAAGACCGACCAGACGATACAGATGCCGATTATCAGCTTGGCCTGCCAGGCGATCGTTGGGTTTCGTGCACCCGTGTCTGCCTCTGCAACCATGTCATCGGCTGTTTTTACAGCTGTATTTTGGTCGTTCATATCCGCCCCCCGGGTCGTACTGCCCTTAAAAATGCGAATGCCCGGACAAGCCGGGCATTCGCTTTAGTTTTATCGCTTATGGCAGAAGGCCAAGCTCTTTATAGGCCCGTACCGCGCCATCGTGCAGCGGTGCGGACAAGCCGTCTTTGACCATTTGTGCCGGGTCAAGGTTGGCGAATGCCGGGTGCAGACCGCGGAAATCGTCGATGTTTTCCATCACGGATTTCGCAACGATATAAACCACGTCTTCAGGAACGTTCGCCGAAGTGACGAATGTCGCGCCTACACCAAAGGTCGTGACATCGTTGTCTGTGCCTTTGTACATGCCGCCAGGAATTGTAGCGACGCGGTAGAACGGGTTATCAGCAACCAGTTTGTCAACCGGGGCACCTGTAACCGAAATAAGGCGCGCATCACATGTTGTGGTGGCTTCCTTGATCGCAGCAGCCGGGTGGCCGATGGTGTAGATCATTGCGTCAATGTTGCCATCGCAAAGCTGCTTGGCCATTTCCGAACCTTTGTATTCGGTTGCCAGGGCCAGGTCATCCATGCCGATGCCATAGGCGTCCATCACAACTTCCATCGTAGCACGCTGGCCGGAACCGGGGTTACCCACGTTCACGCGCTTGCCACGAATACCTTCAAAGCTTGTGATGCCGCTGTCGCCGCGTACGATCAGCGTGAAGGGCTCGGGGTGAACCGAGAATACCGCACGAATTTCGGGGAACGGGTTGTCAGCGAACTTCGATGTGCCGTGATAGGCGTGGTACTGCCAGTCAGACTGCGCAACGCCGAATTCCAGCTCGCCAGCCTTGATGGTGTTGATGTTGTAGACCGAACCGCCTGTGGATTCGACCGCGCAGCGCACGCCGTGCTCTTTGCGGGTTTTGTTTACCAGACGGCAGATCGCGCCACCTGTCGGGTAATACACACCAGTCACACCGCCGGTACCGATCGAAACGAACTGGTCAGCAGAAGCGCCACCAGTGAATGCCATTGACGCAACCAGTGCGGCGCCGGCCAGTTTAAGTTTAGAAATCATCGTTATCTCCCATTTGGTCGTTTGGTTTAAGTCGGCTTGTTACTTCCGTTAGTCTGCCCAGAAATCACCCAGGCTTTGGTTCCGGGATTCTACTCCCCGAATTCTATCGCTTGCGACCACTCCAGATTGCGCAACAATCATCGCGATCATCGTTTCAATCAACATCAATGTCGCAGCATATGACGAAAAAAATTGTGGGCTGTCAGACGGCACAATAAATGAAAACGTCGCGTATTTGTTGGCAGGGCATGCGTGGCTGTCAGTGATGACGATTGTTTGCGCCCCGGCCTCTGTCGCCATCTTCGCCGCCAGGACGGCGCGGCGCGCATACGGCGTTTTGGTTACGATCAGAAGAACCTCTTCCGGCCCGATATCAGACAATGTTGCCCCTAAAGAGGCGCCCATCCTGCCCGCCAGCGTCCAGTTGCAGCAGAAAAAGTTGGCCAGATAGGCCATGTATTCCACCACCCCGGTCGAACTGAACGCCCCAAACAGTACCACGCCGTTTGCATGGCGCAGGGCCTTTACGGCCTGTTCCAAACGGCCCCGGTCGATGGTTTCGGCCAGCTCGGTCACATTCCACACGCAGGCTGCCGCTTGTTTGTCCAATATGGCCTGGCTGTCGCCGGCTTCATCTTTCAGGCGCTCGGCGCGATCTGCAAATGAGATGTTTCTGTTGCCAACCGCGCTGCGGCACAGTTCGCGCATATCTTCGTAGCTTTCAAAGCCCAAAGCCCGCGCAAGGCGTGACAAGGTTGCCGGCGAAACCCCGCTGGCAACCGAAACAGAGCGCAGGGAACGTGCCGCCACATCAACCTGATTGCTCACAACGAAATCAGCCGCGTCCTTCAGCTTGGCGCTGAGGTCGGTGTATTTCTCCGCAATCCGGTCTTCAATACGTGCAGCCAGGTTCACGAATCCCTCCAGTGCGCACAGAGTATTCATCTGTATTATCTCAAGTCAACATTGGAAACGTTTGTTTCACATGCCTTAAACAGGGACAGCGTCAGCCGCGGCAAAGCCCGCCGAACACCCCGGTTTCAGGGGGGGGCCAGGCAAAGACCAGAAGATTTATGCAAGCACATCGCTTGCCTTAGGGCCACAGCTAAACTGACCCCACAAAAGGCACCAAAACGCGCATCAGGCGTGGGCCGCTTTGATCATGTCAGCGCATTTTTCGCCGATCATGATCGTAGGCGCATTGGTGTTGCCGGATACGACAGTTGGCATAACCGAGGCATCCGCCACCCGAAGCCCTTCCAGCCCGTGCACCCGCAGCTGAGCATCGACAACCGCCATATCATCAACCCCCATCTTACAACTGCCTGCCGGGTGATAGACCGTGTCGGCGCGGTTTCGAATGTGCTGTTCCCATTCGGCATCGGTGGTGTTGTCATGCACGCCAAACAGCTCTTTATGCCGGTACGGGGCCAACGCCGGGGCCTGAAGAACAGCGCGGGTTTGTTTGGCACCGCGCTTCAAGACGTCAAGATCGTGATCATCCGACAGGAATTTCGGGTCAATGCCGGGCGCCGCCATCGGGTCACCCGATTGCAGGAACACTTCGCCGCGCGACTTTGGGTTCAGAATGCATACATGGCATGAAAACCCATGCCCCATCCGCAATTTGCGCGCGTGGTCTTCCACAATCGAAATCACAAAATGCGTTTGCAGATCCGGGTGATCAAGGCCGGGGTCTGATTTAAAGAACGACCCCGCCTCGGCCAGGGGGGATGCGACCATCGAATTGCCGTGCCTGCGCCATTTAAGGATATGTTTGAACAGGGTCACCCCTGCCCTGACGCCCAGCCCGATGTTATCGCGGTCCTTGGTGCGGTAGGCCAGAATGAAATCCAGGTGATCCTGCAGGTTCTGGCCCACCCCCTGAAGGTCATGCACCATGGCGATGCCATGTTGTTCCAGGTCCTGCGTGCGCCCAACACCCGACAGTTGCAGCAACTGCGGCGAATTGAACGCGCCGCCGCACAAAACAACCTCTTTCCCGGCCATCACTTTGTGATCGGTCTTTCCAACCCGATAGGCGACCCCAACGGCGCGCTTGCCCTCAAACAGGATCCTGGTCGCATGCGCCCTGGTGATCACCGTCAGGTTCGCGCGCGTGCCCATGACCGGCAACAGGTATCCGGCGGCCGCAGAACAGCGTTCACCGTTTTTCTCTTTGTTGAAAAACTGCGTCACCTGATAAATGCCCGCCCCTGCGTTATCGCCGGTATTGAAATCATCCGTCTGGCGAATTTGCATTTCTTCATTGGCGCGTACAAAGGCACTGGAAATCGGGCGTGGGGCCCTTTGGTTTGCCACTTGCAGGGGCCCGGATGCACCATGCGCATCATCTTCGCCACGTTCATTACCTTCGGATTTCCGGAAGTATGGCAGCACATCGTCCCACCCCCACCCGTCGCACCCTGCGGCCGCCCAGCCATCATAGTCAGCGGCCTGACCGCGCACATAAAGCATGGCGTTGATGGCGCTTGACCCGCCCAGCGCCTTGCCGCGCGGCTGGTACCCCCTGCGCCCGTTCAATCCGGGCTGGGGCACCGTTTTGAAGGCCCAGTTGTTGATCTTGCCGTAACCGGGCAGCATCGCGACGATGCCGATCGGCGCGCGCACCAGAATGCCGTTGCCGCCCCCGCCCGCCTCCAGCAAGCAAACCTTTACATCAGGGTCTTCGCTTAATCGCGCAGCGATGGTGGCCCCCGCAGATCCGCCCCCAACGATCACAAAATCAAAACTCATACTCTTCCCCCACCGTGTGCGGATTTTCGAATCCCAAAGCCTCCCGATTGGGGCTGCACAATTTAAACAAGTAATTCTGGTAAAAGTCTCGTGTTTAGAAAAACCGCACCATCGCGCTGTTTTTACGCGGTTTTGCCAGGGGGCTTTCGGGGCGAGGCAACCGTGGCCAAAAGTCTTTCTTTATCCCCATAGGGTTCTAAAAGGTATCTTATGACGGATTCGCCCACACACAGTTTTATCGGCGTTGATGGCGGCGGAACTTCCTGCCGGATTGCCCTTGTTCACCAAGGGCAGCGCAGCGAGGTGACGCTGGGGCGGGCAAATGTCAGCAGTGATTTTGACGGCGCCATTCGCACCCTTCGCGAAGGTCTGCACGCCGTTGGCGCCAGGGCCGGGGCCTCGCCGCAAACCTTACATAACATTCCCGCATACCTGGGCCTGGCGGGTGTTTTAAGCACCAGACTGTCCCACCGCGTTGCCGCCGCCCTGCCCCTGAATGTGATCCGGGTTGAGGATGATCGCATTTCCACCCTGACCGGGGCGCTGGACGGGCATGACGGTGCGGTTGCCGGGGTGGGAACCGGGTCTTTCCTGGCCCGTCAAAGCGGCGCGCAAACACACCTTATTGGCGGCTATGGCTTTCGCATCGGGGATGAGGCATCGGGCGCCTGGCTGGGGCGCGCATTATTGGCCCGAACGCTGCAGGCGCTGGATGGCCTGGTGGCGCCCAGCCCCCTGAGTGAGCGCGTATTGGCGCGGCTCGGCGGGGCGGCTGCGGGGGTTGTTGAATTTGCCACCAGCGCCGCGCCAGAAGATTTTGGAACATTCGCACCGGACATCGTGACCGCCGCCCTTGGCAATGATCCGATCGCGCGCAGCTTAATGAATGCAGGGGCCGCGTATATTTCAGACGGCTTGCGCGCGCTGAACTGGCAAACGGACGAACCTGTTTGCCTGACGGGCGGTGTCGGGCCGCACTATATGCCGTATTTGCAGCAGGACGTCAGAAACGCAATCAAGGTGCCCAAAGGGTCCGGCCTGGACGGCGCCCTGATACTTGCCGCCCGATTTAGCGCCGAAACTTCGGGAGCGCGGGAATGAGCGTCACCGACTTTCTGAAACCAGATGAATGGCTTGATACCTCGCCGAGGCCGCGTTACGCGCGCCTCCAAAAACACATAAAGGCGGGCATCGAAACAGTATGACCGATCACATCACAGCCTTCCTGGGTGCGGACATCTTTGACGGCACCGAAATGCATAATGATTGCGCCCTGTTGGTGCGTGGGGAACGCATTCAGGGCATTGTTCCCGCGGCTCAGACCCCGGTGAACGCGAAGCGCACCGCCCTGAATGGTGGCACCCTTGCGCCGGGCTTTGTCGATCTTCAGGTTAACGGCGGCAATGGCGTTATGTTCAACGATGCCCCCACGGTGGCCACCCTGCGCACCATCGCACAGGCGCACGCCGGCCTTGGCGCCACATCTATTCTGCCCACCCTGATCACCGATACGCCCGCACAGGTGCGCGCCGCAATCGATGCTGTTGAAGGGGCCATCGCCCAAGGCGTCGCCGGCATCATCGGGCTGCACCTGGAAGGCCCGCATCTGTCGCAGACCCGCAAAGGCGCGCACGCACCATCACTGATCCGCCCGATGCAGGCTGACGACCTGGCACTGCTGCTTGAAGCCGCCCGCCGCCTTCCGGTTCTGAAAGTCACGATCGCGCCGGAATCCGTGCCCCTGGACTACATGAAACAGATGGCCGACAGCGGCATCCTGCTATCAATCGGCCACAGCGACGCGACCTATGATCAATGCGTAGCCGCCGCACAAAATGGCGCGCGCTGCGTCACCCACCTTTTCAACGCGATGAGCCAGCTTGCAAACCGCGCCCCGGGTCTGGTGGGGGCGGCGCTGGAATGCGGAGACCTTTGCGCCGGGCTGATCGCCGATCTCAACCACGTGCATGCCTCGGCCATCGCCATTGCCTTGCGCGCAAAAAAAGGGCCGGGCCGGATTTTCCTGGTCAGCGATGCCATGGCAACGGCAGGGTCTGATATTGACCACTTTAACCTGAACGGGCGCCGTATCACCCGGCGCGAAGGGCGCCTGACACTGACAGACGGCACCCTGGCCGGCGCCGATCTGGACCTGGCAACCGCCATCCGTAACGTGACCGAAGTTTCGCACTTGCCCCCTCAACAGGCCATCGCCATGGCGACATCCACCCCCGCCCAACTGGTTGGACAACAAAACGACATTGGCACCCTTGCAGGCAAAACCCGCGCCGATTTCATCCACCTTTCACAAGGCAAACTCACCGCGGTGTGGCAATCGGGCGCGCGCATCAGCGGTTAGTTTAAGCATTTGTTGTGATGGCGGAGGGAACAGGACTGGCGTCGAACCTTCTCCGGCCGTTAAGGTATTGTTATTGATAAGTTTAAACCAGCAGACGCAAGCCAGTCCCACCGAAATGCCATCAGACAAGCGCGATGTCCGCCCCGCCTCTTGGGGCCAGAAGCGAGTTGTCTTGAGCCGAAGCACTCTCCACTCTTACTAGTACCTCCATCGAGATCAAATCGACGTTCGTTCCGACAAAGTTGCCTGCCACCGGGGTCACCTGTGCGATGTTTCGGGCCACGGCGAGTGGTATCAGGTTCCGGGACCCGAAGCTCCGGTTCGTGGGATCGAAGGCAATCCATCCGGCACCGGGTACAAAAATCTCGACCCAGGCATGGGTGGACCCGGAACCCGCAGTTCCAAGGAGGCTTCCTTCCGCATCGGACAGATAGCCGGACACTATGCGGGAACCGAGTCCAAGTGTGCGCGCGGCTTCGGCGAGCAGGACCGCAAGATCACGGCACGAGCCCCATCGCCGATCGAGCGTCTCGATCGGTGACTGGGTGCCTTCAGTGTCACGGCTCTGGTAGGAAATCTGGGTGAACACACCGTTGCTGATGTCCTTCAGCAGAGACAGAGTGTCGGTCGGACGCGCCATGACAAAGTCCTCGACCCATCGAGAAAGCCGCCCGTCTGGGTCGTAGTATTGCGGTACTGTCAATGCACCCAGATCCGTCCCTTCATCTGCGGCGTAGACAAAGGGATACTGGGCGGCCGTGGCAGCAATGGCAAAGACCGGCCACGCTGGCGCGGTGAGTTCCACGGTGGCGCGGCTCTCGATCAACAGATGATCTGTCTGGCCGTCAAAGACGGCGGTGGCGATGGAGTTGCCGGCCACGTCATGCGCCCAGGTTACCGTCGCCGTCGGAGTGATGGCGAGTGTATGCGAGAGAAGTCGCAATTCCCGTGTTTCTCGGGGACGCAGCATCAACCTGTGCGGCCCGAGAGAGACGGCGTGACGGTATCGGTAGGTTGTGGTGTGAACGATGTCGAGACAGGCCAGAATTGTGTTCCAGTACGGTTCTTGAGGAAGACGCCGCGCGCCTGTGGGGATCAGCGGCGGCGAGATGCGCCCGGGCTAGCAGGCGCGGCGTTTCGCCAGGCGTTCAGCGCCTTGCAGCGCCGACAGATCCGTTCTCCAAAGCCTTCACTCCAGAAAACAACATCGCATCTCAGACAAGGACGCTCTCGAGGTACGTCGCCAACGGCCCTTCCGCGGGCGATGTCCGAAAATGCTACGTCGACCGAGGTTTTGTTCGTGATCATGTCAAATTCGCGCTGACTTTCGTGCGCATAGCCGACGTCCCTGTCGGTCGTGGAGGCATGCCCTCGTTTTCAGCAGCATGGATTGACGCCATGTCACGTGCACCTAGACGCGCCGGGTTCCGGTCCAGGACATCCCTGTCAGACTGGGGCGTTCGGTGCGCCGAATAGAGATGTCGCATATGTGCTGCAGAGACCCCGTCGGCCTCCATCACGAGGCGCACCATTGGATCAGCCAGCATTTCCTCAAGGAAGAAGTCGGTCAACGCTTTGCCTGTCAGCTTGTCCTTGGCGCGGGCATGGTCCAGGTCGGCAAGAGAAACGGTCAGAGTTCGCGCAAGCCCCGGATGCGATATCCGGGGATGAAGTTTCACCAAGACGGAGGCTTTCCAGGCTCCGGGATCCTGTTGATCCGGGGGTGAAACCAATTCCGTTTCGATCTCGTACTCTCCCGTCGGAAGCGTCTCGTTGAAGCCCGGAACGGTGAACGGGCGGGAAAAAACCGCAACGGTCTTGCTCGTCAGTTCTTCCATTGACGTGATCCTTTCCCTTGGTGCTGCGGGTGGTCCGCACCCCAGTTAAGAATGGGGCGCGTGGCCTGTGAACGTCTCAAGATGTCTTGGATTTCGCTAGCGCATCCTCGCCGGCGGCCTTCGACTCGTTCTCCTTGGCTGGGGTCTTCGCGGTCTCCGTCGGCTTCGGCTTCAATGCGGCCGCAGCCCTCGCGGTCAGGTCCTTGAAGGACATGTCATCAATCCTTTGATTGGCCGGCGCCAACTCCTCATCCATGACGGACCGGGATGTTTGACATCGGTACTTCATATATGGGGATTGGCGACGTGATTTACGATGGTGTATCGAAAAGGAGGCCAAGATCATTCAGGCCAGTTCATCCGTCCAGACCTTGAATTCCGTTAACGTATTTTCACCGAATGTCTGGGTCAGCGGTACATCGGCGGCATCGCGCCCGCGTGCAATCAGAATTCTCGCGAACCTCGGCTTATTGTTCCGCGGGTCGAACATGTGCCATTCGCCAGAGAGAAAGACCTCCATCCACGCGGCGAAGTCCCCCGGCGGATGAGGGAGAGGTTCACCGATGTCGCTCAGATATCCGGTGCAGTAGCGTGCCGGAATGTTCATGCAGCGACACAAAGCGATGGCAAGATGGGCAAAGTCGCGGCAGACACCCTGTCGCTCGGCCATTGCCTGCGATGCGGTGCGAGTCGCTTTCGCCTGGATGTAGTCGAAGCGGACATGTCCGTGCACGAAATCGCAGATCGCTTGAACGCGGGACCAACCGGGTTGCGTGGTCTCGAAAAGACGCCAGGCTTCCTCCGAAAGAAGATCGGTATCGCAATACCGGCTCCCCTGCAAGAACATGAGAGTATCGGATGGCAGATCCTGAACCGCGTGCTGTTGCGCGTCGGGAAAGACGGGATCGGGCCGGCCCGTGTCGCGGAAAATGCCATCCGTCGACAGGCAGAAGTCGTCCGCCGGAGCCAGGAGGCGCGTACACCAGTTGCCGAAGCCGTCCCGATAGCTTTCGAGCGGCACGCTCGGCGACGTTACGAGATAGTCGGCGCGCTCCAGATCGCCAAAGCGCGAGTAGTGGACGTTCAGCAGCGCGATCAGCGGCGTCGGCTGGGGGAAGCTGTATCGCAGACGACACCCTATGCTGACCCGCATGCCAGACGCGCGGCCGCGCTTTGTCATGTCACGATCACCGTCCAAGAATGCACGCCCCGTCGGAGAGCCGGAATTCCCGGTAGACTGCGGCCGTTTTCAGGATTCTAGAAATCGTCAAGTTCTGGAACCTTCCCAAGCCTTACGAGGAAGCTCGGTTCGCCAACTTCTCCACTGGCTGGATCTTCCGCCACCATGTAGGCGTCCGCGCCTGCGCAATCCTCAGATAGAGCCTCTCGTTCGGCTCTGTTTTGTGCTTCTGAAGCTGTGGAATATTCGAGCTGCTTGGCAATTTTCAGGCCAGTCTGCCCGTTGCGTCCAGCTTTCATTTCAACATAAGTCTGGCAGACATAGTGGATTTTTTCTGGGGATCGCTCTGCGTTTGTCATGGATGGTTCCTTGTGATCGGCAGGGACGTCTGGACGTTCCGGGAGCAGCCCTGGCCGATTTCCGCCCGATTGAAGGGACCATTACCCGGCGGAGCACATCACGCAAACATAGCCGCCGAAGTTCAACTACCGGGTCGAAGCGGCTTTCGAGTGGCGCGATTTGGACGCGGCTGAATTTTTGGTTACAGGTGGCGTGTTTGCTTCTCTTTCAAGGCGAGCATTGCGCAGTCGGGAATTCTTGGCGGCACGTTTTTCCGTTTCTTCGTCGACCATTTGCCTGACGACACGCGTCGTCTTGTCCATTGCGGTTTCCGGTTTTGTTTCATGGACCTTGAACAGATTGCTCTTTGTAAGCTTCGTCATTTTTCAGTTTCCTTTGTGGTTTAAGGTCGGCCGGACCAAGCGAGGTCTTTCAAACCAACGCCAAGTGGCCGACCTCGCCTTGGGTGTGTTGTGCTGGTGGAGTGGGTGGATCGCCCAAAAGTGACACTTCGATGTCTGGCGCAGCCATGGCGTGCATCAAGGCACTGTAATTCATATGGAATCTCATCTCGGACCCCACCGTCGGCAGGCATCGTGACGTTCCAATGACAAGATGATCGCTGGTCGCACCGATCAATGTGGTTCCAACAGGCATTGAAAGCCCCAGAATGTCGGTGTCCTGATGTCCCATAGCGACGATAAAGCGCTTGGAAACACGACTGGCTGGCGAGATGCGACGTTTTGCCAAATTTGGACCGACCAGAGCGATCGCCGAAGGCGCAGGTTTTGAACCCGTTTCAATGACTTCTGCGACAAGCGTGAAGGCGTCTGTGTACATCCCGTCGATCCGGTCGCCAGACACTGGCTCAACACCCAGTAGGATCGCCTCACCCAGACGAAGGTCGTTGACGCGACCCGTCGCGTGTTCGCCAAGCGCCCAGGGCAAGTTGGCTGAGTTGCCACCAGACACGATCTTGAGGAACGGGCCGCAAACACCCTCAATCTCATTCGCGAGGTCGCAAAAAGCGGCCAATTGCAAGGCAGTCGGGGCAAGCCCGTTTAAGCACGCAAAGTTTGTGCCAATCCCTTTCAACGCTAACCCAGGCATTTGCATGACCTGCTGCGTAATGTCAGCCAGGTTCTCGGGCAATATTCCGTCCCGTTGATCGCCCATCTCGACCATCAAGACTATACCATGGACGGAACCCTTACGGATCGCGGCGGCGGCCAGTGCCGAAATGATCAAAGGCTCGGTATTATAACTCGCTTCGCAGGATTGAACGACTTGATCAACCTGGCTCAACATCGGCGTCCGGATCAGCGTGATGGGACCAGTAAAACCTGCTGCACGTAGCCTTTGCACATTGCGGATACGTGCATCTGCAACTCCCACAACCCCACCATCGAGCATGGCCTGTGCGACTGCAGGATGTCCGCAGACAGCCTTGGTCACTCCTGTGACGCCGATCGCACGCGGGCCCAAGCGCTCGACAAGGGTCTGCGTGTTGCAACGTATCTTGCCCAGATCTACTTCGATGCGCGGGCAACTCATATCGCGGCCATAGATGACCTTTGTGCCAGGCCAGGGTAAGCGGCGACCACCATCCCAAGCAAATGTGCAGCCGGTCGGGCCAATGCATCGGTGACGGGCAGCCCAAGTTTATTTGATTGCGAAGCGATGGTGGCGGTGATTTCGGCCTCAGACATCCCCTCGTGATTGAGGGTCACACCAATGACCTTTGTATCGGCAAAGGCTTCGATCAAGGCAATCTCACTTGACGACGTGGGCATCGGCATATTGGGAAAGTCGCAGCGATGTGCACGTTTTGGCGCGTGCTGAAGGATGACAGCATCCGGCTGGCTCCCCCGAAGGATAAAGGCGGATGTGCAAAACGCGGGATGGCTCAAAGCACCCTGACCTTCGATCAAAATTACATCGGGCTGTTCCGCTTCAGAAGCCGCAACAATCGCGCCTTCAAGCTCGCCGCAGCAGAACTGGGGCGGTACGGCATCCATTGCGATACCGTATTTCGCGCCCTGCATCAGGCCGGTCTGGCCCGTGCCGACAAGGACCGTCTTGATGCTCCTGGCATTCAGGGCCTGGGCCAATACGGTCGCCGTTGTCCGCTTTCCAATGGCGCAATCGGTTCCCAGAACGGCAATCCGCAGCGCTTTGACACCAGCAACACTGCCATCAAACAGCCGCATGTCCTTGCTGGGTTTCGGCTTGCGGATGTCGCGGATCGTGACATTCCGTTCGGATGCGGCGGTGGCTATCTCGTGGTCGTCGCTCAGATACTCATGCAGCCCGCTCACGATGTTCATGCCAAGCCCGATCGAATTCAGAACAACGCTTCGATCCTCAGGTGAGAGCCGCCCTGTTGAGGGGGCCATCCCATAAATCAGCGCGTCGGGAATGACAGCTTCATGGGCAACCGCAGCATCCAAATCAGGAAAGATCGGTATGTGGTTCATTGTATCGTCGAGGACGGTTCCGCTGTCTTGCCCGCTATAGGTGCTGTCGATGACGGAAAGGATGCGATACGCTTGAGAATGGCGCACAAGGCCATTTGCCGTCTTGCCATCGATTTGCGCGAAATTCCCTTCGCAATAGACGACCGCCGTCGGTGAGGACGTGATCTGCCTGCCTGACGTCAAGCCTGTGGGTTTGATCTGTTTCATTGGAGGCGCTTGCGCTCCCCTGATAGGGCGGCGGTTGGTATCGACAGTTTCAGATTTGGTTTCCATTTTCGTTCTCTTTTATAGGTTGGCACGGAGGGCAGAATTGCCCCCACATGCGTATTTTGAATGGGGATGGTGCCGTGGCTCGCGCCTAGTTGTTAAGGACGCACAGCCCCTTCGATTTTTGGAAATTTTTGTTGCATTCCCAGCGGTTGCCCGACCTGTCCAGATGCGCATTTTCGGGAACGTTTATGAATTCGCATGTCTCGCCTGAAGCTTCGTATCCACGTTCGCACTTCCACCCTGTGCCGTAGGTTGCGTCGTCGAAAAATGCATTTGCGGGGATCGCGACGGCTGCGCACAGACCAGCCTGTTCAAAGAAGCCACGCTCACATGTCCAGGGCTGACCGTATCCTGATCCATTCAGATAGGCGTTGGCCGGAACCGCGATGGCAGTACACTGGTCGCCAGTTGCTTCAAACCCGCGTTCGCACGTCCACATGGAGCCATATGAGGCATCTGCCAGGTACGCATTTGCTGGCAGCACGATCTCCTGACAGGTGTCATCGACCTTGATGTAGCCGCGCAAACACCGCCACCGTTCGCCTGAGGGGTCCAAAAACCCACCCTCGGGCACCTCCACTGCAACACATGCAGCTTCATCGGTTCTGCGAAACCCATGCAGACATTCCCAGCCGGACCCATAGGACCGGTTCGTGTCGTATGCGTTTTGCGGCACAACAACGGCGACGCAGGCATTTTCGTTCAACCGGAATCCAATGTTACATTCCCATCCATCACCATAACTTTTGGCACTGGCGTTCTCAGGCATTGGCTGACTGGCGGTTTGTCCAAATGCAGGGAGTACAAAAAACATGACCGCCAAAATCGAACCGATAAATAGGGCCATGACTGTTGGTGTTTGCGCAGGGGCACAGGCAGCGATAGCATGTGGATCGCGATGCTTCGTGAGTTGTGATTTACGATCCATCTAAGGCGAGTTCCGCAAGACATGCGTCTGCCAGATCCCGGCTCGGGGCATCTGTACCCGGCAACGTGGCCCAGCCGGTTTCCATCATCGCATTGCGCTGCTGAAAGCCGGAAGCTTCTCGAAGCGTTGCCAGTATTTCGACGCGTTCCGCATCCGCTTCTGAAAGGCCTAGACAGACCGGCACCATGGCCAAGGTGACTTGCTCTGCGGCAAAGTTATCAGCCATCTCAAGTGCACCGCCTGAAGTTGTCCAGCCGCCCCAGGTGAAGCCAAGAACAGAGACAGCAACAGCGCCAACCAATGCACCGTAAACACCGGGTTTCGTCCATTCGGGAAATGTCATTTTCGATCCTCTTGCGGAGAAAGCGCCGCATCGCTGTGATAGTTCGTCTCGGTCGCGGCCCGATCCCGGCTCAGCGCCTCTATCAGGTCGTTTTCGGAAATCGCACGCAACTCTGTACGTCCGGCATGGTTGCCCCTGCCGCGCACCGTCAGGAAGGTCGCCGTCCGTCGGTAAGCTTCGAAGCTCAACCCCTGGAGATGCTCTTCTTCGACGAGAACTTCGTAGTCGCCCGCAAGCAGTTTGCCGGGATAACCCGGCAGCGTGAACGGGTTCGAAAACGTCACCGTCGATCTGGTCGACCGCATGTTCATCTCTGGTCTCCGCGATGTTGGCAGATCCGTCGCTCACCAGTGTTGAGTGCCCCTTGGGATCCCAAGCCTGACCAGTCGAACGATTTCTCCCCTTGTACCTCATGATCGTTAGCCTGGCGCTGACACATGTTAGTGCCTGGCGCCGCGCCGGTCGCGATTACGCGAGGCCTGCGCCATGGCTGCTCGACATGGGCGACGGAGAACGGCCGCAGCCCGGCGCCCTCGGGCGTGAAGGTCTGCGCCACATAGGTCTCGTCGCTGACAGCCCGGCTGGCAGGACCGATGCGCCAGTTCCACGGGATGCCGAGATCGGCCTCGGCCACTGGCAATGAGGCCAGCGCAGCGTCCAGCACCATGACCCGTGCGCCTGCCGGAGCCGGATTGCCCATCGCGCCCTCCGTGCCGCGCTGGGCACGCAGCAGGCGCGTCAGCCGATACCCGCAATGACCGACCAGATTACCCAACAGCAAATCAACCAGACCGCATGGGCCGCTTGCGACACCTTCCGGGGTGTCGTCGATGCCGGGCAGTACAAGGACTACATCCTTGTGATGCTGTTCCTGAAGTACATCTCGGACCTTTGGAACGATCATCTCGTCAACTACCGCAAGCAATACGGCGAAGACGAAGCCCGCATCCGCCGCAGGCTGGAGCGTGAGCGTTTCATCCTGCCCGAGGGCGCAAGCTTCTATGACCTTCATGGTCAGCGGAACGAGGCCAATATCGGCGAACTGATCAACGTCGCCCTTGAGCGGATTGAAGACGCGAACCGCGCCAAGCTCGAAGGGGTCTTTCGCAACATCGACTTCAACTCGGAATCCAACCTTGGCCGCCCAAAGGACCGGAATCGCCGCCTCAAGAACATGCTTGAGGATTTTGCCAAACCGGCGATGGACCTCAGCCCCAGCCGGGTCAACGAGGACATCATAGGCGAGTGCTACATCTACCTGATTTCGCGCTTCGCCTCGGACGCGGGCAAGAAGGCGGGCGAGTTCTATACGCCCTCTGCCGTTTCAGGCCTTCTCGCGAAACTTGCCGCCCCCAAACCCGGTGACACGATCTGTGATCCGGCCTGCGGGTCTGGCTCGCTTCTGATTCAGGCATCGCAGGAGGTGGGGTCCGAGAACTTCGCCCTCTATGGGCAAGAGGTGAACGGGGCCACTTGGGCGCTGGCGCGGATGAACATGTTTCTGCACGCCCGCGACGCCGCGCGCATCGAATGGTGCGACACGCTCAACAGCCCTGCGCTGGTGGAGGGAGACCACCTGCAGAAATTCGATGTGGTGGTGGCCAACCCCCCGTTCAGCCTCGACAAATGGGGCGCGGAGGACGCCGCCAGCGACCAGTTCAAACGCTACTGGCGCGGTGTGCCGCCGAAATCGAAAGGCGACTATGCCTTCATCACCCACATGATCGAGATCGCCAAACGCCAGACCGGGCGTGTGGCGGTGATCGTGCCCCATGGCGTGCTGTTCCGGGCCGGGGGCGAGGGTCGCATCCGTCAGGCGCTGATCGAGGAAAACCTGCTCGATGCCGTTGTCGGCCTGCCTGCCAACCTGTTCACCACCACCGGCATTCCAGTGGCTATCCTGATTTTTGACCGTTCCCGCGAAGAGGGTGGCGCGAATGAGGACCGCCGCGATGTACTGTTCATCGACGCAAGCCGCGAGTTCACGCCGGGCAAGACCATGAACATGTTGGATGACGCGCATGTGGCGAAAATCCTCGAGACGTATCAACAACGCGCCGAGGTCGCCAAATACTCGCACAACGCCAGCCCCGAGGAGATCATCGAAAACGGCTACAACCTGAACATCCCCCGCTACGTGGACACCTTCGAGCCTGAGGACGAAATCGACGTGGCTGCAGTGCAAAAGGACATTCTGCGGATCGAGGCGGAACTGGCCGAGGTGCGGGCGAAGATGGCCGGGTATCTGAAGGAGCTTGGCGTTGATGCGTGATGCTGCCGCTCATAAGCCGAAATTCACAAAACTGGCAAAGGTTGCGGACCCGCAATCCCCGATCGTGTATGGGATAGTCCAGCCAGGCCCTGATGTGCCGGACGGAATTGCTTTTGTCCAAAGTCGCGATGTGGGTGGCAAGATTTCACTTGAAGCACTCAACAGAACTTCACCTGAGATAGCAAAACAGTATCGGCGGTCACGAATTCATCCCGGTGACATACTTTTCTCATTGAGGGGAAACATCGGGCAATCGTCGATGGTTCCGCCCGAATTGGAGGGTGCCAATATCGCGCGCGGCGTTGCCAGAATTCGCGTCGCGGGTGGGGGTCAATGTCGCCTGCGCACCGTCTCTTGCTGAACCGACGTCTCGTCGAGGCCCCGGTTGACGCCATCGACTATGTCATCACCCACGAGCTTTGCCACATCGCTGAGCCGCACCACGGCACGGCTTTCTTTGACCTGCTGGACCGGGTGATGCCGGATTGGGAGCGCCGGAAGCAACGCCTAGAGAGGATAATGGCCTGAGAAATTCCGACGCTAGTCGCCGCTGAACCAAACGAGACCGCTGTCCAAATGAAACCATGTGACCGGAATATGATAATAATATCATCCACTTGTGGAACTTCACTAAATCAGCGCAGTCAACAGGTCCGGAGAATATCAGCCCGTAGAGAACGCTTTGGGCCCTCTTCGCACCGGGGCCGGTGAACAGCCCGTCGTGCATAACCCTCGAAAACAACGACAATTTTCACCTAGGGCAACGAGCGGAGAACGATTTCTAAAGGGCAAGTGGCGGAGGAGGTGGGATTCGAACCCACGGTAGACTTTCACCTACGTCGGTTTTCAAGACCGGTGCATTCGACCACTCTGCCACTCCTCCGACAAGGCGCAGGGATAGCGTGGTGCGTTTGATTCTGAAAGAGAGATTCTCACGCCGAAAACTGCCGAAAAATCTGCCCGGTCTTTTCACATCGCCACCTTGCCGCTAGAGTGTGGCGCAAAGCGTGAACGAACACGCATTAATCGGGCAAAATGCGGTGGTACAGCCCCCGCACAGCAAGGGGCAAATCATGGCAATCGGAATTTCCTGGCGAATGGCCGCAGTACTGGGTGGGGCGATCCTGCTTTCGGGCTGCGACGGCGCAAACATGCCGTCTTTTCTACAGGGTAAAGATACAGCAGACGCCCAGACAAGCGTCCAAAGCGGCGCCACCCGCCTTGTCGAACGTGATGTCGAAGCCCCAGGCGTTTTTCAGATGTCGGAAAGCGGGCTTTGGGATGGGCGGCCATCGTTGGGCGGCGTCTGGGTTGCACACCCCGACACCAAAGACCCCGAGCGTGTCATCATCCGCAACGAGGCGAACGGAAAGTTCGTGATCGGGGCGTTGTTCCGGCGTGAACGCGATGTTCCCGGCCCCCGCTTCCAGGTTTCTTCAGATGCGGCAGCCGCACTTGGCATGCTGGCCGGACAGCCGGCGCAACTGAACGTCACCGCCCTGCGGCGCGAAGAGATTCCGCAAGAACCCGCAGCCCAGGAACCCGCGACAGACACCGCCGCCGCACCTGAAGCCATCGCAGAAGGCACGCTTGACCCGATCGCGGCTGCCGCAGCCGCACTGGACGAAGCCGAGGGCATTGCCCCACCCGTGGTCGCCCCCCCCGCCGCAACACCTTCGCCCGCCGCGGCCCCAACGCAGGCGGCATCTCTGGCAAAACCGTTCATCCAGATCGGTATTTTCAGCGTCGAGGCAAACGCGATGAACACAGCCCAGGCCCTGCGCGGGGCCGGCATGGTGCCAACTGTGCGCAAAGGCGCCTCTAGCGGGAAAAGCTTCTGGCGGGTCATTGTCGGCCCCACCACCAGTTCTTCGGAACGCGCCACACTGCTTAAGAAAATCAAGAATTTGGGCTTTTCAGACGCCTATTTCGTAACAAACTGATCTGACAGAAAGGGCCACCCTTTGACACCCCGCCCCGTCCTTTTGCTACCTGCCCTTTTTGCGGCGGTTTTTCTGGCCGCCCTGCCCGCGCGGGCATTTGATACCACGGCAAAGGCGGCCTATGTCTTTGATATAACGACAAACACGGTGCTGTTTGAAAAACAGGCCGATGTCGCGCTGCCGCCGGCGTCTATGTCCAAGCTTATGACGCTGAACATGCTGTTTGAGGCCCTGAAAGACGGGCGGCTGGCGCTGGATACGCGCCTTGGCGTGTCTGAAAGGGCGCGCTCCATGGGCGGGTCATCCATGTATCTGGACGAACGCGACCGCCCGACAGTCGAAGAACTGATACAGGGTATCATCGTGCAATCGGGCAATGATGCATGCGTTGTGGTGGCCGAAGCCCTTGGTGGCACTGAAGAAGCTTTTGCCGAAATGATGACCCAACGCGCCGCAGATCTGGGCATGGCGAATTCCAGTTTCGGAAATGCCTCGGGCTGGCCTCACCCCCTGCAACGGATGAGCATGCGGGACCTGGGCATTCTGGCCACGCGCCTGATCACGGAATTTCCGCAGTTCTATCACTATTTCGGGCAGCCCGAATTTGCCTTTGACGGGCGTGCGCCTGACAACCATTTCAACCGCAACCCGCTGTTGAAACTGGGCGCCGGCGCCGATGGCCTTAAAACCGGCCACACGGTCGAGGCCGGGTATGGCCTGGTTGGATCGGCCCTTCAGGGTAAGCGGCGGATCGTTTTTGTTGTTTCTGGCCTGCCCAGCCAAAAGGCCCGCGCACAGGCTGGCGAGGCGGTTATCAACTGGGCCTTTCGCCAGTTCACCCTGAAAAACGTGGTTGAACAGGGCGCACATATGGCCGATGCGCAGGTCTGGCTGGGCGATGCCCCTTCTGTCGGACTGGTGGCTGGCGAAAGCGTCACACTGCTGGTTCCCGCACTGCAACATGATGGGCTTGCTGCCGATATCCGCTGGAAGGGGCCCATTCAGGCGCCCGTGACCAAGGGTCAGACCCTGGGCGAGATGGTCATTCACCGGCGCGATCTGCCCGATACAACCATCGCATTGGTTGCAGCCGCGGATGTGGGCGAAGCCGGGTTTATGGCACGCCTGTCGGTGGCTGCATCGCGCATCCTGTCGCGGGTGCGTGGCGACGCTGCGCCGCTGACAAACTGATCATGCCTGGCCTTTTCATCACCTTCGAAGGCATCGATGGGTCCGGGAAATCCACCCAGGCCCGGGTTCTGGCCGATACGCTTCTTGCAGATGGGCGCGATGTGGTCATCACCCGCGAACCCGGCGGCAGCCCGGGGGCCGAGGAAATCCGCGCCCTGGTGTTGCAGGGGGATCCGGACCGCTGGTCTGCTGAAACGGAACTGCTGCTGTTCACCGCAGCCCGGCGCGACCACCTTGAACGGCTGATCCAGCCATCGCTGGCGCAGGGTAAGGTCGTTGTCTGCGACAGGTTCGCAGATTCTTCGCGCATCTATCAGGGCACCCGGTCCGGGGATCTGCGTGCGACAGTAGATGCGCTGCACAGCCTGATGATTGGGCGAGAGCCCGATCTGACATTCATCATTGATATGGATCCCCACACAGGCCACAGCCGCGCCAAGGGGCGCAATGGCACCGAAGAACGGTTTGAAGATTTCGGCGCCGAACTGCAGGAACGTATGCGCGCGGGCTTTCTGGCCCTGGCGCAGGAATTCCCTGATCGCTGCGTTGTGGTTGACGGCAACCGCCCAATCCAGGACGTGGCGCGCGATGTGGCGGAAATTGCGCGAAAGCGGCTGGGATGAGCACCGATGACTCCCTGCCAGAGCCTGACCGCATCGAAGGCGCCCCCCACCCGCGCGAAACCACAAACCTGCTTGGCCAGGGGCCGGGTGAAGCCACCTTTCTTGACGCCTTTAATTCAGGCCGCCTGCACCACGCCTGGCTGATCACCGGGCCACGCGGGGTGGGCAAGGCCACTTTGGCCTGGCGCATCGCGCGGTTCCTTTTGGCCACCCCCCCCGCACAGGACGTGGGCTTTTTTGGCGATGCCCCACCGGCCGCAACCACATTGGACATCGACCCCGAAAACCCGGTGTCACGGCGCATGCTTGCCCTGTCTGAACCGGGGTTGTTCTTATTGCGCCGCCCCTGGGACGAAAAAACCAAACGCCTGAAACAGGCCATCACCGTGGACGAAGCGCGCAAACTTAAAGGTTTCTTTTCCCTATCGGCGGCGGGCGGCGGGCGGCGCGTGGTTATTGTTGATGCGGCGGATGAGCTGAACTCAAACGCCGCCAACGCCATCCTGAAACTGTTGGAAGAACCCCCCGAAGGGGCGGTTTTGCTGCTTGTCAGCCATCAGCCTTCGCGCCTTTTGCCAACGATCCGGTCGCGGTGTCGCGAACTCAGGCTGGCAACACTATCGCCTGATGATCTGTCACAGGCGCTGCAAAACGCCGGCGAACAGCCGGCTGCAAACACCCAGGCATTGGGCGAACTGGCGGGCGGATCTGTGGGCGAGGCCCTTCGCCTGACCCAGCTTGACGGGTTGAAACTGTACAGCCAAATCACCGGAATTTTCGCACAGGCCCCGCGGTATGACCGCCCCGGCGCCCTGAAACTGGCCGACAGCGCCACTGGCAAAACCGCGGCGCCGCGCTTTGACCTGATCTTACGCCTGCTGGATCTGTTTCTGGCCCGGTTGGCGCGCCAGGGGGCCGGCCTGCCCCCCGCTGCCCCGGCAAGTGACACGGAATTTGCCCTGCTGGAACGCCTTTCACCCACGCCACATGCCGCCCGCAAATGGGCCGCGCTGCAACAGGAACTCTCGGCGCGCGCCAGCCATGGGCGGGCGGTGAACCTTGACCCGGCCGCGCTCATCCTTGATATGGTTTTCAGGATAAATGAAACGGCCGCCCAGCAGGCCGCGTGACAGGCCCCGCATGACCCAGACGCCCCAAATAACCGATAGCCACTGCCACCTGGATTTCCCGGATTTCGAGGGCGAGCTGGATCAGATCGTAGATCGCGCGCGTGACGCAGGCGTCAGCCGCATGGTTTCCATCTGCACCCGCCTGCGCAACGTGGCCCAGGTGCGCGCTATTAGCGAAGCCCACGCGCCGGTTTTCTTTGCCGCCGGCACCCACCCGATGAGTGCGGCCGAAGAGCCCATGGCGACCGTCGAAGAATTGGTCGCGCTTGCCGCGCACCCCAAATTCGTCGGCATTGGCGAAACCGGGCTGGATTACCATTACACCGCTGACAGCGCACAGATGCAGCGCGAAAGCCTGCGCATTCACATCGCCGCTGCCCGCGAAACCGGCCTGCCACTGATCATCCATTCGCGCGCGGCGGATGATGATATGGCGCGCATTCTGGCCGAAGAACACGCAAACGGCGCTTACAGCTGCGTGATGCACTGCTTTTCTTCTTCGCCCGAACTGGCGCGCGCCACCCTTGATCTGGGCTTTTACCTGTCCATGTCCGGCATCTCGGCCTTTCCAAAATCGCAGGACCTGCGCGATATCTTCGGCGCAGCGCCGGTTGACCGCATTCTGGTGGAAACCGATGCCCCCTATCTTGCCCCGCCGCCCTATCGCGGAAAACGCAACGAACCCGCCTATACCGCGCATACCGCGCAGGTCGGGGCCGATGTTTTCGGGATGGACTACGCCGCATTCGCCGCGCAGACCCAGGCAAACTTTGACCGCCTTTTCACCAAGGCCGCGCAGTACAAGGCCACCACCTGATGGCCCGGCTGACCTTCACCATCCTTGGGTGTGGTTCATCCGGGGGGGTGCCACGCCTTGGCGGGCATTGGGGTGACTGCGACCCGGAAAACCCAAAAAACCGGCGCCAGCGCTGTTCCATGCTGGTCACGCGTGAAGATGAAGGCGGCACAACACGTGTTCTGATCGACACCTCGCCAGATCTGCGCGCGCAACTTCTTCAATCGGGCGTGGGTGAACTGGATGCGGTTGTCTACACCCATTCGCACGCCGACCATGTGCATGGCATCGATGATTTGCGCATGATCGTTTACAACAAACGCGCCCGCCTGCCCGTCTGGGCCGATGGCCCGACGCAAGAGTCGCTTTATTCCCGCTTTGGTTATGCCTTCATCCAGCCCGAAGGCTCGTCTTACCCGGCCATTCTGGATATGCACACGATCCAGGGCGATGTCGCCATCACCGGCGCGGGCGGCACAATCACCCTGACCCCGTTTGAGGTGGAACACGGGCGCATCGATGCGCTTGGGTTTCGCATCCACAATCTGGCCTACCTGCCGGATGTGTCGCTGATAAAAGATGACGCCTGGGTTGCCCTGAAAGATCTGGATTGCTGGGTGCTGGATGCGCTGCGCCGCACGCCCCACCCCACGCATATCCACCTGGACCGCGCGCTGGAACTGATCGAACAATCCGGCGCACGGCGCGGTGTTCTGACAAACATGCATATTGATCTGGATTATGAAACCGTGGCGGCCGAAACCCCCGATCACGTCACCCCGGCCTTTGACGGGATGACCATCACGTACGAGGTATGACGTGAGCGCGCTGATCGAAGTCATCCTGCCGGTGTTTCTGGTGCTGGGCTTTGGCTACTTCGCGGTTTGGCGTGGGTTATTTTCACAATCAGGCGTCGACGGGCTGATGAAGTTCACCCAGAACTTCGCCATCCCCTGCCTGTTGTTTCGCGCGATCTCGACCCTGGATCTGAGTGCCAGTTTCGATGCGCGCCTGCTGGCCAGTTTTTACACAGGGGCCGGGGCGGGGTTTGCGGCCGGCCTGCTGGGCGCGCGTTTTCTGTTCAAACGCCCCTGGCCTGACAGTGTGGCCATCGGCTTTGGCACGCTGTTCTCAAACTCGGTCCTGTTGGGCCTGCCGATCACCGAGCGCGCTTATGGGGTCGAAGCACTGGGCCCGAACTTCATCATTGTCGCCTTCCATGCACCGTTTTGCTACGTCGTGGGCGTGACCGCGATGGAGATCGCCAAGGCTGAAGGCAAGGGGGTTCTGGAAACGCTGGGGTCGGTCCTGCGATCAATGGCCCGAAACGCGCTGGTCATCGGAATCACGCTTGGATTTGTGGTTAACCTTCTTGGGATCACCCTGCCCGGCACGCTTTTGGCAGCGGTTGATATGATGGTGCGCGCGGCCCTGCCCGCAGCCCTGTTTGGCCTTGGCGGTGTTCTGGTTGCCTACCGGCCCGAAGGCGACATGAAAACCGTGGCCTATATTTGTGCCGTATCCCTGATGCTGCACCCTGCGATCGTCTGGTTCATGGGGCGCACGCTGGCGCTTGACCCCGGGCAGTTTCGGTCTGCTGTTCTGACGGCCTCGATGGCGCCGGGGGTCAACACATATGTGTTTGCCAACATGTATGGCGTTTCAAAGCGCGTGGCGGCGACCTCGGTTTTGGTGGCCACGGCGGTGTCAATCTTCACGGTCTGGATCTGGCTGGGGCTGCTGGGATAGGCTCCACATGCCTACATGCGTACGATACCCAGGCGGCGGATCATCGTCATCGAAACCACTGTCAGAGTAATGCGAAACAGGTGATGCAGCGTCACAAAGGCGGGGTTGGCTGACAGGCTCAGGGCAATCAGGCTCATCTCGGTCACGCCGCCGGGTGCAAAGCTGATCATCAGCACATCCAGCGGCAGGCCGGTGATCCGGCTGATCACAAGCGCCATCAGAATGCCGATCACCAACATCGCGCCAACGCTGATCACACTTAGCGTCAGGCCTTTCACCAGCATCGCCCGGTTCAGCCCCGCAAAGCGAAGGCCCAGGCTGACCCCCAGAACCACCTGCGCGACGGAAATCAGCCACCCCGGCGCGCTTAGCGCCACCAGCCCTGTCGCGCTAAGGACAGCGGCCACCACCAGCGGCCCCACCAGCCGCCAGGCCGGCAAGCGCAGGAATTTCCCCACCAGCAGCCCAAGCAGGACAACAACCAGGACCATCGGGATGCCGGACAACCCGGCGTTTTCACGCCCAAAGCTAAGGCCGGCCGCACTGCCCACCACCCGGCCTTCCCACAGCGACAACAGCAGGGGAACGACGCTGACCACAACGATGATGCGCAGGAACTGCATAAGCGTCAGCACCCGCACATCCCCGCCCGCCTCTTCGCCCAGCGCGATACTTTCGATCAACCCGCCCGGCGCGCCACTGTAATAGGCCGTTGCAACATCATAGCCCCCAAGGCCGCGCAGGATGCGGTAGTTCACCCCATGCGCCAGCAGCACAAATACCCCAACCCCCAGCAGGCTGACCGCCATCGAAGGGATCTGGCTGATCAGCGCCGGATCCACCTGCGCGCCAATCATCACGCCGATCACCCCGATGAATACCAGACGCAAACTTTGGGGAAAGACATAGGCCGTGGGAAACCGGGTTTCGCCCACCCCCACCGCAACGGCCGTGACCGCAAGGCTGCCCAGCATGAAAGGCATGGGCAGGCCAGCAATCGCCAGGACACCGCCACCGGCCGCACCAAGACCCAAAAGGGCCAGGGTGAACGCGGCTGTGGAGGGGGACATGCGCCAATTCATCCCCCCTCATATCTATCCGGCAGAAGAAAGGACAGCCGCCAGACAGGTTACGAGTTTTCGCTGTGTCGGGATTTTTCGTAACATCAATCTTGCCTCGAATCGAAGGGGCATATACTACTGACCGCGCGGTCGGCTTTTTCTATGCCGGTGAACAGGGAGAAACACATGGACGCATTCATCTGCGATGCAGTACGCACGCCAATCGGGCGATTTGGCGGGGCTCTTTCAGGGGTTCGTACAGATGATCTGGCCGCCATACCCATCGCGGCCCTGATGGCACGCAACCCGGCGGTGGACTGGGCCAGCCTGGATGATGTCATTTATGGCGACGCCAACCAGGCCGGCGAAGACAACCGCAATGTTGCGCGCATGGCCGCCCTTCTGGCAGGCCTGCCGGTGGATGTGCCGGGCTGCACGATCAACAGGCTGTGCGCCAGCGGCATGGATGCGGTCGGCATGGCGTCACGCGCCATTCGCGCGGGCGATTATGGCTTCGCCATCGCGGGGGGCGTCGAAAACATGAGCCGCGCGCCCTTTGTCATGCCCAAGGCCACCACAGCCTTTTCGCGCGCCAACGCGGTTTTTGACACGACCATCGGCTGGCGCTTTGTAAACCCGAAGACGAAGGCCGAATATGGCATCGATTCAATGCCGGAAACGGCCGACAACGTGGCCGGGGAATATGGCATAAGCCGCGCTGATCAGGATGCCTTTGCTGCCCGCAGCCAGGCCCGGTGGCAGGCGGCCCACGAAGCCGGGGTTTTCGCCGACGAAATTACCCCCGTCACCCTGCCCCAGCGCAAGGGCGACCCGATCATCTTTGACACGGATGAACACCCACGCCCCGGCACAACCGCCCAAAAGCTGGCAGGCCTGCGCGGGATCAACGGGGCTGAGATGAGCGTTACGGCCGGCAATGCATCAGGTGTAAACGATGGCGCCGCGGCGATGTTGATCGCACATGAACAGGCAGCCGAAAAAAACGGCCTGGCCCCGATGGCCCGCATCGTTGCCATGGCCGCCGCCGGCGTTGCCCCGCGTGTCATGGGGATCGGCCCGGTGCCCGCCACTGAAAAAGTTCTGGCGATGACAGGGCTGAGCATTGAGCAGATGGACATTATCGAACTGAACGAAGCTTTCGCCGCCCAGGGCCTTGCCACATTGCGCGCCCTTGGGGTGGCGGATGACGCGCCGCATGTAAACCCCAACGGCGGCGCCATCGCCATGGGCCACCCGCTGGGCATGTCCGGTGCGCGGCTGGTGCTTTCAGCGGCCTATCAGCTGAAGCGCACAGGCGGGCGATACGCGCTGTGCACCATGTGTGTGGGTGTGGGACAGGGCGTCGCCCTGATTTTGGAAAGGGTCTGACGATGTACGCCCAGCTGATCAAAACCGCGCGCTCCGGCATCAAGGCGCCCGAAGACATGAGCCCGGATGAGCGCGCCTTTCAGGATCGCATCGACCGGGGCGAAAAGATCGAACCCCAGGATTGGATGCCGGACGATTACCGCGCCACGCTGATCCGCCAGATCGGGCAGCATGCCCATTCCGAAGTGGTGGGGCAACTGCCCGAAGGCAACTGGATCACCCGCGCGCCGACGCTGGAGCGTAAGGCGATCCTGCTGGCCAAGGTGCAGGACGAGGCCGGGCACGGATTATACCTTTACTCGGCCGCAGAAACCCTGGGCGAAAGCCGGGACGAGCTGATCCGCCTGCTGCACGAAGGCCGGATGAAATATTCCTCGATCTTCAATTACCCGACGCTGAACTGGGCCGATATTGGCGCGGTTGGCTGGCTGGTTGATGGCGCGGCGATCGTAAACCAGGTGGCGCTTCAGCGAACCTCTTACGGCCCTTACAGCCGGGCAATGGTGCGCATCTGCAAAGAAGAAAGCTTTCACGCGCGGCAGGGGTATTCGGCGATCATGGCGATGGCCTTTGGCACGCCCGAACAAAAGCGCATGGCGCAGGATGCGGTAAACCGCCTTTGGTTCCCGGCGATCATGATGTTCGGCCCGTCTGACGGTGAAAGCGTTCACAGCGAACAATCCATGGCCTGGAAGATCAAGGTGAAATCCAACGACGAATTGCGCCAGCAGTTTGTGGATCAGACCATCCCGCAGATTGAATACCTGGGTTTGGACCTTCCTGACCCCGGCATCCGGTGGAACGAAAAACGCGGGCATTACGATTTCAGTGATCCGGACTGGTCCGAATTTTTCAACGTCATCAAAGGCAACGGCCCCTGCAACGTCGACCGCATGCAAAACCGGGTGAAGGCCTGGGAAGATGGCGCCTGGGTGCGTGACGGGCTGATGGCCCATGCCCGCAAGAAATCCGCCGCCCCCGCGGCCGCAGAATAAGGAGTTATCAGATGTCCAACGAATGGCCCCTTTGGGAGGTATTCATCCGCGGCCAGCATGGCATGAGCCACCGGCACGTCGGATCCCTACACGCCCCTGACGCGCAGATGGCGGTGAAAAACGCCCGCGACGTTTACACCCGCCGCAACGAAGGTGTGTCGATCTGGGTGGTCGAGGCGCGCCACATCGCGGCCTCGTCGCCCGAAGAAAAGGGCCCGCTATACGACCCGTCGCAAAGCAAGGTCTACCGGCACCCCACCTTCTTTGACATCCCCGAAGACGTGGGATCGATGTGATGGCGGATGCGTTTTTCCAATTCCTGTTGCGCATGGGGGATAACACCCTGGTGCTGGGGCACCGGGTGTCTGAATGGTGCGGGCATGCCCCTGTTCTGGAAGAAGACATCGCGCTGGCCAACACGGCGCTGGACCTGATCGGGCAAACGCAGCTTTGGCTGGGTCTGGCGGGCGCTGTCGAGGGCAAGGGGCGTAGTGCCGACGACCTTGCTTTCCTGCGCGACGCCTGGGATTTTCGCAACCTGTTGCTGGCCGAATTGCCGAACGGTGATTTCGGGCAAACCCTGATGCGCCAGTTCCTGTTTGATGCATGGCAAACCGTGATGCTGGGCCGCCTGATGGCATCGTCTGACAAACGCGTGGCCGAAATTGCCGAAAAAGCGTCGAAAGAGGCCGCTTATCATGTGGAACGTTCGGGCGGCACCGTTATTGGCCTTGGCGATGGCACCCAGGAAAGCCATGCCCGGATGCAGGCGGCGCTGGATTACCTGTGGCCTTATGTGGGCGAGATGTTTGAAGGCGATGCGGTTGACGCGGCAATGGTCAAAGCGGGCATCGCCCCAGACCCGGCCGATCTGCGGGCCGAATATGATGCGCTGACGGGCCGCGTTCTGGGCGAAGCCACGCTGACCATTCCCGACGGCAAATATGCCCATAAGGGCGGGCGCACCGGGTATATGCACACCGAACATCTGGGCCACCTTCTGACGTCGATGCAATGGCTGCAACGCGCCTACCCCGGGGCCACGTGGTAAGCGATGGGACATGCCCCCGTTGAAACGATCTGGCATTGGCTGGACGCGGTGCCTGACCCCGAGATCCCGGTGATCTCGCTGGTGGATCTGGGCATCATCCGCGATGTGGCTTGGAACGGCGACACGCTGGAGGTTACCGTTACCCCCACCTATTCCGGCTGCCCGGCCACGCGTGTGATAAACGAGGACATTGAAACAGCCTTGCGCGCCAATGGCATCGACAGGCTGAAGTTGAAACGTCAGCTGTCGCCGGCCTGGACCACCGACTGGCTGTCAGACAAGGGCGCGGCGGCCCTGGAACAATATGGCATTGCCCCCCCGCAACCTGCTGGCACCCCCGCCCGCTGCCCCCATTGCGGCGGTCGCGGGCTTGAAAAGATCAGCCAGTTTGGATCAACCCCCTGCAAGGCGCTTTGGCGGTGTCGCGACTGCCTTGAACCCTTCGACTATTTCAAATGCATCTAGGAGGCCCGATGGCGCGTTTTCACACCCTCACCGTCACCGACATTCAGAAAACCATCCGGGACGCGGTTGTCGTGACCCTGAAGCCCGACGACGAAACGGCCTTTGATTTCACCCAGGGCCAATACCTGACATTCCGCCGCGATTTTGACGGCCAGGAACTGCGCCGCAGCTATTCGATCTGTGCCGGCAAGGATGACGGTGTTCTTCAGATCGGGATCAAGCGGGTCGAAGATGGCGCGTTTTCATCCTGGGCCAATGAGGTGCTGAAACCGGGCGACCGGCTGGAGGCGATGGAACCGATGGGCAACTTCCATGTTCCGCTCGACCCGTCAGCCAACCGCCACTATCTGGGCTTTGCCGGCGGCTCCGGCATCACGCCGGTACTGTCGATCATCAAAACCACGCTGGCGCGTGAGGCGCAGTCGCACTTCACGCTGGTCTATGCCAACAAGGCGGTGAACACGATTATGTTCCGCGAGGAACTGGAGGATCTGAAAAACCGCTACATGGGCCGGTTCAACGTGATCCACATTCTGGAAACTGATGCGCAGGAAATTGATCTGTTCACAGGTCTGGTGGACGCAGAAAAATGCGCAAAACTGTTTCGCCACTGGATTGATATTCAACACGTCGACACCGCGTTCATCTGTGGGCCCGAGCCGATGATGCTGGGCATTGCCAAGGCGCTGAAAGATCACGGGCTGAAGGAGGCGCAGATCAAATATGAACTGTTTGGCGCCAATCAGCCGGGGCGCACCAGCCGGCCCGCCCGCGACATCGCACACACAAAAACGCCTGCTGGTGTGAAGGCGGTCATCACCCTTGATGGCGCGTCACGCAGCATCCGGATGCACCCGGATACATCCGTTCTGGACGCCGCGCTGGAAAATAATATGGACGCGCCCTTTGCCTGCAAGGCAGGTGTTTGTTCTTCCTGCCGGGCAAAAGTTCTGGAAGGCGAGGTTGAGATGCGCGCCAACCATGCGCTGGAAGATTACGAGGTTGAACAGGGCTATGTTCTGACCTGCCAATGCCACCCTCTGTCTGACAGGGTTGTGGTAGATTACGACCAATAGGAGGCCGGCGGCATGAATATCCTCAGCGTACCCAGTTTTGTTGCGGGCCAGTGGGTTGCCCCCGGCAAAGGCGCACGTGCCATAACCAGCGCCATAACCGGGGCCCGGATTGCCACAGCCGGCAATGGCGCGCTGGATATGCAGGCCATGCTGGATTATGCGCGCAACACAGGCGGCCCTGCCTTGCGCGCCATGGGGTTTCATGACCGGGCAAAGATGCTGAAGGCGCTGGCCACCCATCTGGGCCAGCACAAACAGCAGCTTTATGATCTGAGCTTTCACACCGGCGCCACGCAGGCTGATCATCTGATCGACATCGACGGCGGCATCGGCACGATGTTTGTTTTCGCCTCAAAGGGGCGGCGCGAAATGCCCGACGGGCAGGTCTATATTGACGGCGAGGTTGAACAGCTTTCGCGCAACGCAACATTTCAGGGGATCCATATCGCCACCCCGCTTCAGGGTGTCGGCGTGCATATCAACGCCTATAACTTCCCGCTATGGGGCATGCTGGAAAAACTGGCGCCCTGTTTGCTGGCCGGGGTGCCCGCCATTGTGAAACCCGCCACCACCAGTTGTTATGTGACCCAGGCCGCCGTGCGCATCATGCTGGACAGTCACATTCTGCCCGAAGGCGCGTTGCAGATCATCGCAGGGCGCACCGGTGATCTGCTGGACCGGCTGGGCGGGCAGGATATTGTCAGCTTCACAGGATCGGCCAGGACCGCGCAGGCCTTGCGCGCCACGCCCGGCCTTTTGTCTAATGCCACGCGTTTCGTGGCCGAACAGGACAGCCTGAATGCCTCGATCCTGGCGCCTGATATGGCGCCCGGCACCCCGGGGTTTGATCAGTTCATTACCGAAGCCCACCGCGAAATGACGGTTAAAGCCGGGCAGAAATGCACCGCGATCCGGCGCATCATCGCCCCCGAAACCCATGTAAAAGCGGTGATAATGGCCCTGTCAGAGCGTCTTTCGCACACCGTGGTTGGCGACCCCCGCCACAAAGAAACACAGATGGGCGCGCTGATATCAGCCGCACAGAAACACGATGTGCTTGAAAAAGCTGCACTTTTGGCGGGCGAAGCGCAGCGTGTTTACGGTGACCCGGATGATTTCGCCCTTCCCGCCGATGTCTGCCCGGATGCCTATTGCCCGCCGATGCTGTTTCATTGCGAAAACCCGGATGCGGCCCGCGCCGTTCACGAGACCGAGGCTTTTGGCCCCGTCTCAACCATCATGGGGTACCGCGATCTGGACCATGCCATCACCCTGGCCAACCGTGGCGAAGGCAGCCTGGTGGCCTCGGTGTTCACGGATGATGCAGACACCGCGCGCCAGGTCGCACTGGGCGCGGGCGCCTATCACGGGCGACTTTATTTCAACAATGCGACTTCGATGAAGGAAAGCACCGGCCACGGCGCACCCCTGCCCCATATGGTACATGGCGGGCCGGGCCGCGCGGGTGGTGGCGAAGAACAGGGCGGCATTCGCGGCGTGCTGCATTATATGCAACGCACTGCCGTTCAGGGCAGCCCGGACATTTTAAGCGCCATCAGTGGCAAATGGATCCCCGGCAGCACGGAAATAAAAGCAGCCGCACATCCGTTTACCCGCACGTTCCCTGAACTACGGATTGGCGAGACGATTCACACGCCGGCGCGCAGCATCACACTTGCAGATATCGAACATTTTTCCCATTTCACCGGCGACACGTTTTACGCCCATATGGATGACGATGCGGCAAAGGCAAACCCCTTCTTTCCCGGCCGGGTGGCGCATGGCTACCTGCTGCTTTCCTTTGCGGCGGGATTGTTCGTACAGCCGGATCCGGGCCCTGTTTTAGCCAACACAGGCTTAGATTCACTGCGTTTCATGAAGCCCGTTCAGGCGGGTGACAGCATATCGGTGCGCCTGACGGTAAAGGGAAAAACCCGCCGCACGGGCGACTATGGCGAAGTGCGCTGGCATGTTACCCTAACCAATCAGGATCAGGAGAAAGTAGCAGAATACGAACTTTTAACCATGAACGCCTATGAACATGACGCCAAAGCCTGACCCGGCCATCGACACCGCCATCGCGGCCCTGACTCAGGGGCGGGATCTGCGCGTCTGGTCCCTGATTGTCACCCTGTTTGGGGATATGGCGCGCGCGCCGGGCGCGCGTTTGTCCGGGGCACAGCTGTCCCTGATAACCGGGCGCATCGGCATCCGGCCCGAAGCCATGCGCGTCGCCTTGCACAGGTTGCGCAAAGACGGCTGGATCGAAAGCAAACGCGTGGGCCGGGCCAGCCACTATGCCCTGACCCCCTTTGGGCGCGACCAGACGCAACAGGCGGCGAAAAGGATATATGCCGGCACAGTCGACACGCCTGACAGCTGGCACATCGTGCTGGCAGAACCCATGGCACAGGCTGACCGTGCCGCGCTGGAACAACAACTGGTGGCAAAGGGATACGTGACACTGACCCCTACCAGTTATCTGGGCAAGGGCCCCGCGCCCGCCGCCCCATCCCTTATGGCGATGAATGGTCAGATTGATCACGTGCCCGATTGGCTGAAACACACCCTGATGCCAGACCGGTTGATGCAGGACTGCGCGCACCTTGAAAAACGGCTGAAGGCGGCGTTGAAGCCATTGGCCTGCCCCGAGGAGTTGACAGCGCTTGACGCGGCAGCCCTGCGCATTCTGGTGGTGCATGCCTGGCGGCGCGTGCTGTTGCGCCAGGCTGATCTGCCGGATGCGTTTTTCCCCGTGGCCAGCCGGGGCCCGGCCTGTCGCCAAATGGTGCAGCATATTCTGGGCGCCCTGCCGCAACAGGCGCCTGAAATTTCCGGCTAACCCCGGCCAATCTGCTTGCCTCGCGCGCAGTGGCGGCCCTATTGTTACGCAACCGAACAAATATGCCCGAAGGTTTCAAACACAAATGCCTGCCCCTGCCCCCTTATTCTGGTCACCGGAATTTGAAATAGAAACCCGCGCTGACGGGTCGATCCTGATGTCCCAAAAGGGCGCTTTGTCCAAAGCACCGCGCGCTTTGCCCGATTGCCTTGTGCACTGGGCGAAAGAGGCCCCCCAGCGGCCATTCCTGGCCGAACGTGACGGCGCGCACGGCTGGAGGACGTTAACCTATGCGGATGTTTTGCAGGAGGTTCGCAAGCTTGGCGCCGGCTTGCTGGCGCTGGGGCTGGGGCCGGAACGCCCCCTGATAATCCTGTCAGAAAACAGCCTGGACCACGCTTTGCTGGGATTGGCCGCGCAATATGTGGGCGTGCCTTATGCGCCGCTGTCCACGGCGTATTCGCTGGTGTCCAGCGATCATTCCAAGCTGAAGGCGATTGCCGCCCTTCTGTCCCCCGGGGCGGTCTATGCCGCCGATGGCGCCACATATGAAAAGGCGTTGGGCGCGATTTCGGGCGGGGATCACCGCGAACTGGCCAGCCACCGCCCTGGAAACGGGGCGCTGACGCTGGCGCATTTGCGCACCATGGGGCGGGCCGAAGATGCCGATGCTGCGTATCAGGCGCTGACGGGTGAAACCGTGGCCAAATATCTGTTCACCTCTGGTTCAACCGGGGCGCCAAAGGCGGTGATCAACACGCAATCCATGCTGACCACCAATCAGGCGATGGTGGCGGATTGCTTCCGGTTTCTGCAAACGACACCGCCTGTTGTTGTCGAATGGGCGCCCTGGAACCATACCGCCGGGGGGAACAAGGTTTTCAACATGGTGCTGTACAATGGCGGCACCTTTCATATCGACGACGGGCGCCCTTCGCCCGAAGGGATCAAACGCACCATCGCCAATATCAAAGACGTGCGCCCAACGTGGTATTTCAACGTTCCCGTCGGCTATGACATGCTGATCCGGGCGTTTGACGCAGACCCGGACCTGCGCGAGGCATTTTTTGGCCGCCTGCAGATGATGATGTACGCCGGCGCCGGCCTGGCGCAGCACAGCTGGGATGACCTTTTGCGCCTGTCACGCGAAACCACCGGGCACCAGGTTCTTTTAACTACAGGGCTGGGGGCAACAGAAACCGGGCCCTTCGCGCTGATGTGCACCGAACAGCAGACCTTTGCCGGCAACATCGGCCTTCCCGCGCGTGGCATCACGCTGAAGCTTGTGCCAAACAGCGGCAAGCTGGAGGCCCGGCTGAAAGGCCCGGCAATCACCCCGGGGTATTTCGGCGATGCCGCGAACACGCGGGACGCATTTGACGAAGAAGGGTTTTACAGGCTGGGCGACGCCCTGCGCCCGGCAGACCCGGACGACCTGACTAAAGGGTTTTTCTTTGACGGGCGCACGGCCGAAAACTTCAAGCTTGAAACCGGAACCTGGGCGGCAGTGGGGGCGATGCGCGCCGCCACGGTAGATGCGTTTGGCGGGCTGTTGCGCGATGTTGTCATGGTGGGGGAAAACCGCCCCTATCTGGGTGCCCTTGGCATTGCGAACGAAGCTGCCTTGCGCGCCTGTGTGGGTGAAAACGGCGGCGCGGGCGATGATTTGAACATAGACGACCTTCTGGCCCACCCTGCGGTTCAGGCCGCCCTGCAACGGCACCTGAACGATTTTGCGCAAAAGGCAACCGGATCATCCAACCGGGTGAAACGCCTGCTGATCCTGACAAGCCCGCCGGATCTGGACAAAGGTGAAGTTACCGACAAAGGGTCGCTGAACCAACGCGCGATGCGCGAAAACCGCGCGGCGCAGGTTGCGCAGCTTTATGAAGGCAGTTCCGGGGTCTTGATCGCGGGCTAAACAACAACGTCACGCAAAGGGGAAGCTACATGGCAGGTGTTCAGGGCAGGGTCGCATTGGTAACGGGCGCGGGGCATGAAGATGGCATTGGTTTCGCAACAGCGCGTTTGCTTGCAGCGGCGGGTGCAAAAGTAGCGGTGACATCAACGACCGGGCGGATATTTGACCGCCTGTCCACCCTTGAACAAAGTGGCGCGACGGCCTTTGCCAAACCCGCAGACCTGACCAGGCCAGATGACGTTACGGCCCTGTGTGACGATGTGGCAGATGCCCTTGGGCCCATCGACATCATCGTGAACAATGCGGGCATGGTGCAAACCGGGCGCGATGAACCTTCGGCCCGGTTTCAGGACATCAGCGATGACGCCTGGCGGTACGGCATGGATATCAACCTGACCAGTTCCTTTCTGGTCACGCGTGCGGTTCTGCCGGGGATGCTGGAACGCGCTTATGGGCGCATCGTGAATATGTCTTCGGTCACCGGCCCCGTTGCCGGCATTGCGGGAAGCGCGGTTTACGGCGCGGCCAAGGCCGGAATGCTTGGGCTGACGCGCACCCTGGCGATCGAGGCGGGTGGGCAAAATGTGACGGTAAACTGTATTGGGCCGGGGTGGATCGAAACGGGCTCCAGCAGCCAGGCAGAAATTGAGGCCGGCAAGCGCACCCCGGCGCAACGGTCCGGCCGCCCTGAAGAAATCGGCCATGTGGCGGTGTTTCTGGCCAGCGAGGAATCCAGCTATCTGACCGGGCAGATGATTGTGGTGGATGGGGGCAACACGATTCAGGAATATAAAGTCGCGCTTTAGTATCGCAGTGCCTGCGCCCTTCTGTTATTGAACGCTGACCGCCCGGCGCCCCCTTTGGCCCTTGTGGCGCAAAGTTCCAAAGGCATGGCATGGCGCAGATTTTCAAGACACTGGACTGGATGAACGATTGGCCTTTTGACGAGGTGATCGATGTGCGTTCCCCATCCGAATATGCAGAAGATCACATTCCCGGCGCCATAAACCTGCCGGTGTTATCGGACAGCGAACGCGCCGAGGTTGGAACGATCTATACCCAGAAAGACCCATTTCTGGCGCGCAAAATCGGTGCCGCCCTTGTTGCCAAAAATGCCGCCGCCCATCTTCAGGGGCCATTGGCCGACCGCACAGGGGGCTGGCGCCCCTTGGTCTATTGCTGGCGCGGCGGGCAAAGGTCTGGATCGTTCACCTCGATCCTGGCGCAGGTTGGCTGGCGGGCGGACCTGATAGAAGGTGGTTACAGATCCTACCGGCGGCTGGTGGTGCAGGCGTTGTATGAACAGCCTTTGGCCCATCGCGTGGTGTTGGTTGACGGGGGCACAGGCACGGCCAAAACACGCCTTTTGACCCTGATGGCCGAAGCCGGCGCGCAGGTTATTGACCTGGAGGCACTGGCCGAACATCGCGGATCTTTGTTTGGCGGGCTTGGGGCGCCACAGCCTGCGCAAAAGATGTTTGAAAGCCGCCTGATCCGGGCCATCATGGCGTTGGATCCGGGCAGGCCGGTGTTTCTGGAGGCCGAAGGCAACAAGATCGGCGATATTCTGATCCCGCCATCTTTGTGGAAAGCGATGATCGCGGCCCCCCATGTGCAATTGTCCGCCCCCCTGACTGCGCGGGCTGATTTCCTGATGCGCGCCTATGACGATCTTGTCGTCGATGGCGCCCTTCTGGCCGCCCGGCTGGAAAAGCTAAAGGCCTTTCACGGGGCCGAACAGACAGCCGCCTGGCAGGCACTGGCCGCGCAGGGCGATTTTCATCAGCTGGCGATGCAACTGATGGAGCGCCATTATGATCCGCGCTATGGCAAAGCGGCAGAACGGCGTGCGGGGTGCCTGACGGAATATCAGATGCCTGATTTGTCGGATGAATCGCTGGGCAAAACCGCAGCGGACATTTTGCGCCGGTTCAACACAAACGCATCTTTGCCGGACCTTGCGTGAACTGCCCGATTGCAACCGCGGGGTGCCCCGCCTTGCGTAACGCAGCACACAGTGTTTCGGCCTGATCTGCCGGCACGGCCGCCAACAGGCCGCCGGCGGTTTGCGGATCGAACAAAAGGTCAGCGCGCGCGCCCTGTGCACCTTCAACCGGGGCAGCGGCGTGGTTGGCGTCAAACAGGCTTGACCTGTGGCCCGCCGCAGATAATTCCAGCGCACCGTCATACAGCGGCACCGCTTCCAGGTTGATTTCGGCCCCAACGGCCGAGGCCCGGCACATCGCCATGATGTGCCCTGCCAGCCCAAAGCCGGTGACATCCGTCATCGCATGGGCCTGCGCCAGAATCGCGCCCGCGTCACCCTGCTGGCGTGTCATATGCCTCAGAAGGGCCGCGACATGGCGCCCATCCGCAGCGCCAGCCATTTCAGCGGCCAGCAACACACCCGACCCAATCGGCCTGGTCAGCAGCAGCGCATCACCTGCCTGCGCGCCCGCCTGTGTGATCGGCGGGCCATCGCACAGCCCTGTCACGGTAAAGCCGACCGTCATCTCTGCCCCCATGGTGCTGTGACCACCGACAATCGCGGCCCCCGCCTTTTCAAATTCATCGCCCGCCGCCGCCATGATTTCAGACATCGTGCGCGCCTGAAGGTCCGGTGACATGCGCGGCAACACCAGGGTTGCCAATGCCGCCTGTGGGCGTGCACCCATGGCCCAGATATCGCCCATTGCGTGGATCGCAGTGATCCGTGCCAGAATTTCAGGGTCTTCGCTAAAGGCGCGCAGGTGGTCTGTTGTCAGCACCTGACGCTGGCCGCCGATTGACAGGATCGCCGCATCATCCCCCGGCCCGGTCAGCACATCATCGCGCGCCGGACCGGCAAGGCCCGCCAGGCAACTGTGCAACACGCCGCTGCCCACCTTGGCCCCACACCCCCCGCACAGCGGTTTTTGCGCCAGCGCCTCGGCCACGCCCAGGGCCGCGCCTTTGGGGGGTGGCGGGGGGGCCATAACAGGAAGGTCATTCATCTTTTCCATGAACTTGCGATCAATCCGGTCTTTCCAGCGCCAAAGCGCGCCATTTGCCAGGGCAAACCCGTGCCTTTCGGCCAAAGCTTTTTTGCCGCCCAGTGAAATCAGCTTCAGATAGTGCTTTTGCGGCCTGAAGGGGCGCAAGGCACCGCCGGTCAGGCTGGCCTTAAGATTGTCGTACAGAACGGGGCCGGCGCGCACGGCAAAAACCCCGGCTTTGGGCCTGGGGCTGGCCGTCATATTCGCGCAGTCACCAACAGCGAACAAACCTTTCACACCGCAGACTTCCAGCGTCGCGTCGACATCCACAAAACCATCCGTCAGCGGAAGGCCGGTTTCATAAAGCCAGCCATGGGCAAACGCCCCTGCCGCCCCCACGCACAGGGCCGTGGGAATTTCGGTTTTATCTTCAAGGTGCACCTTGTCGGGTGCGATGTGATCCACCCGCCGCCCGGTGAAAAGGCGAATGTTTTCTGTGGCCAGCGCATGAAGAAGCCGCTTACGCGCCGCTGGGCCAACGCCGCTGATGTCATCGGCGGCTTCGATCAGCGCGACCTCGGGCTGGTGGCCTGCGGCCTTCAGCGCATGGTGCATGGCCAGGGCCAGCTCAACCCCCGCCACGCCACCGCCGATCACGGAAACCTGCGCCGGGCTTCGCCCTTCAGCCACTTCGCGCAGAAAACTGCGCCAGCGCGCGGCATAAATATCCAGCGGCTTTGCACCAACGGCGTGTTGCGAAAACCCCGTAATCCCCGGCATTTGCGCATTGATCCCAACATCAAGCGAGGCAACATCATAGCCAACATCCCCGCGCCCTTCGATCTGAATGCTTCGCGCATCCGTATCGATGCCCACAGCATGCGACAGGATCAGCCGCGCGCCTGCATGCCGGGCCAGACGCACCAGATCAATTTCAAGGTCGCGCTGTTGGTAATGGCCCGCCAGATGGCCGGGCAGCATTCCCGAATAGGGCGCTGTCGGGCCGGGGTTGATCAATGTCAGGCGCACCCCTGGAACCGGGGCCATACCCCAGCGGCGCAACACCAGTGCATGGCTGTGCCCCCCGCCGATCAAAACAAGATCACGTGTTAAGGGTGAAAGCGGTTGCATAAGGCAGCCTCCCGGCATGCAGATGGACTCAACCGCGCATAACGCGGATCGCCCGGAAGGTCCACGCGCAAGGCGGGTTTGCGCCCCCTGCCTGTCATCAGACGTAAACGGCCGGGGTCACGACCTGCGCCACCCCGCTGTTTCGCAGCTGCGCGGCAATACCTTCGATCATCGGCCTGCTGGCTTTGGGCCAGTCGCGCGCCTTGCCGGTGACGCCATGGTGCTGGAATGCGTTCAGTTTTATCCGCACCCCTTGCCCCAGCGAAGATGCGAAATCACATAGCTGTGCGACCTCCTGCGCTGTGTCGGTATATCCGGGGACAACAAGGAAGCGCAGTTCAAACAGTTTTCCGGCCCTGTGCAGCGTTCTGGCGGACTGCAAGGATCTGGTATTTCCCTTGCCTGTCAGGGCCTTATGCGTTTCAGGATCAAACGCTTTGATATCCAGCATAACGCCATCTGTAACCGGCAGGATTTTTGACCAGCCTTCGGGGCCAAGATGCCCGTTGCTGTCAATAAAACAGCTTAGCACCTTCAGTTCAGGATCTTCGTGCACCGCCTGAAACAGCGCCGTGGCAAATTTCAGCTGCAAGGTCGCTTCGCCCCCCGAAAGGGTGATGCCATCCAGAAACGGCAGGTTGCGGCGCGCAATCTTCAGGATGTCCTGAACCCCATAGCTGCGCACCATGGGGTTTGCGCTGATCGGGCAGGCCCGCAGGCAGGCATCGCATTGGTCACAGGCCGCGGCCGCGAATTCGATCTGCCCCTCCCGGAGCGACAGCGCATTTTGCGCGCAGGCCGAAATGCAATCCCCGCAGCTGTTACACAGGCCGATCGTGTGTGGGTTATGGCAGGTTGGGCAATTGAAATTGCAGCCCTGCAAAAAAATGACAAGCCGGTTGCCCGGCCCGTCAACGCAGGAATAGGTCAGGATTTTACTGACGGTAGCTTGGCGAGAGTTCATGGCTGATCACGCGGGGTTTTCGCTCCAGAATGCCCGTGCCGGCGGCAGCTTCGGCCCCCAGAACGGTTGTATCAATGCGCGAGCCTTCGCAGTTGTTGAACTTTTCCACATCAGACAAGCGGATCATATAGCCGGTGACACGCACCAGATCGTTGCTGGCAACATTGGCGGTGAATTCGCGAAACCCCGATGCCAGCGCGCCCTTGCACAGGCGCAACAGCGCCTTGGGGTTGCTTTTGATGGTTTCGTCAATGGTCAGGATTTCACTGATGCCTGAGGCGTAATACTGGTGATGCGGCTGCAACGCCTGAACGTGGGAAACGGGGTCTGGTTCCGTTCCATAGGGGATGCGCACGCCCGGTGTAACGTCTTTGTCCACACTGATCCCGGCCTGCGCATGCAACATCGCGCGCTGGCGCCAGGCATGTTTCAGCGGTGTGGCTTTCACCTGATCAGAAAGGCTGCGGGAAATGCGGTAACCCAGTTCGTTCGCATCCTGATCGAACCCGTATTTGCCGGTCCTGCCCTCAACCTGTTGAAGGATGTTCACGGCCTCGGCCATGCCATAGACCCCGAACATCGCGGTGAACCTGTCTTTGTGAATCCAGCCTTCATCAACCAGGAAGCTGCTGAAGAAATTCGACTTATCAAACAGATAGGTCATTCGCGCAGCCATCAGGCGGAAGTTCAGATCAACATAGTGGGGCAATACCACGCCCAGAAAATCATCCACGCCTTTGGCGCGAAGGGCCACTTCTTTCAGGTTGATACGCGCCAGTGTTGCCGCACCGCCGGCGATGGGCAGCGCATTGTAACAGCTGACAATGCCATAGCCCTGATCATCAAATGTGCGGGCGTGGATCGGGTGGTTCGCGATATGCGGCTTTGAACATTCAACGATGTTGTTTGTCGCGATCTCCAGTATCTCATCGGTGCTGACGGCCGGGTCGTAAAAGAATGTCAGGTTGGGGGCGATCTGCTTTAGTTCCGCATCAACACGCAGGATTGCGCGGGCCACCCGGTTGTCCGTGGGGCCGATGTTTGCATGCATGAAGGCATCCGGCAGGGTGCGATCCAGATATCGCCAGAACAGTTTCATCTTTCTGTAAAGGGCATCGTCACTTTCGCCATCGCAAAACGGCAAAAGCAATTTATCCAGATGCCCGACATAAACCGGGATGCCGGTGACTGAAGGCACGTGGTGATAGGCGATCATCAGGCAATTTATCGCCTCGTCCAGCGTTTCAGGTGCATCAAGTTCCAGATAAGCGCTGCCTTTGGTCAGGATGACGCTGTAATCGGGCAGGACATAGCGGGGTTTGTAAGGCGCGTTGCCTTCGTAAAGGTCGCATAACACGCGTTCATCCAACGCTTGCGCGGTCTGTGCGTCAAGATCCGGATAAGGCAGCATATTTTCGGCCTCCAGCGATAAATACCGGGCCTTCTGGCGTGCATCCAGCGTCGCGTCATTCACGATGCTGCGGATTTTTTCCAGCGCTGGTTTCATGGCACACTCCATCAAGAAAACTGTCGCGTCGCCCCAGCATAGACCAGAGCGTGGATAATTCGAATGAATTCGTGCCCCATGGCGCAAGGTTAACGCCGGAAAGGGGGCTGGTGGGCGCGCGCGGTCAGGTGCGTTTTGCGTGGCTATCAGCCAAGGATCGCGGGCAGGTTCAACCCGTGTTCACGCGCGCAATCAAGGGCGATGTCATAGCCCGCATCCGCATGGCGCCACACACCTGAGGCAGGATCATTCCACAGAACCCTTTCAAGGCGTTTGGCGGCCTCGGGCGTGCCATCGGCGCAGATCACAACACCGGAGTGTTGTGAAAAGCCCATGCCCACGCCCCCACCGTGGTGCAGGCTGACCCATGTCGCCCCAGAGGCCGTGTTGACCAGCGCGTTCAGAAGCGGCCAGTCGCTCACCGCGTCCGAGCCATCTTTCATAGCCTCGGTTTCGCGGTTGGGCGACGCGACAGACCCGGAATCAAGGTGATCCCGGCCAATCACCACGGGGGCCTTCAGTTCACCACTGGCCACCATTTCATTAAACGCCAGTCCGGCGCGGTGGCGATCCCCCAGCCCGATCCAGCAAATGCGCGCCGGCAGGCCCTGAAATGCGATACGGTCGCCTGCCATATCCAGCCAGTTGTGAAGATGCGTGTTTTCGGGAAACAACTCTTTCATCTTCTGATCGGTTTTATAGATATCTTCGGGGTCGCCGGACAATGCGCACCACCGAAATGGCCCGATCCCGCGGCAGAACAACGGGCGGATATAGGCCGGTACAAAGCCGGGGAAGGCAAAGGCATCTTTCAGCCCTTCATCAAGGGCGACCTGTCGAATGTTGTTGCCGTAATCCAGCGTGGGCACGCCTGCATTCCAGAAATCCACCATCGCGCTTACGTGGATTTTCATGCTGGCGCGGGCCGCTTTTTCCACCGCTTTGGGGTCACTTTCCCGCTTTTCCTTCCACTGCGCCATGCTCCACCCCTGTGGAAGATAGCCGTTAATCGGATCATGTGCGCTGGTTTGGTCGGTTACGATATCAGGGCGCACGCCGCGCGCGTAAAGGGCGGGGAAGACATCGGCCGCGTTTCCCAGCAGGCCGACGGATTTCGCCTGCCCCGCTGCGGTCCAGCGCGCGATCATGGCCAGCGCGTCATCCAGATTGTCAGCCTTTTCATCAACATAGCCAGTGCGCAGGCGAAAATCGATGCTGTCCGGGTTACATTCCACGGCCAGACAGCAGGCCCCTGCCATAACGGCCGCCAGCGGCTGCGCCCCACCCATGCCGCCAAGACCGCCTGTCAGGATCCACTTGCCGGTCAGATCGCCGCCATAATGCTGGCGCCCGGCCTCGGCAAAGGTTTCATATGTGCCCTGCACGATCCCCTGTGATCCGATATAGATCCACGATCCGGCCGTCATCTGCCCGTACATCGCCAGGCCTTTTTTATCCAGTTCGTTGAAATGATCCCAGTTGGCCCAATGGGGCACAAGGTTTGAGTTTGCGATCAGAACGCGCGGGGCATCGGTGTGGGTTTTGACGATCGCAACCGGTTTGCCCGACTGCACCACCAGTGTTTCATCGGCGTTCAGGTTTTTCAGGCTTTCGACGATCAGATCGAAATCTTTCCAGGTTCGGGCAGCGCGCCCTATCCCGCCATAGACCACCAGCTCATGCGGGTTTTCGGCCACATCCGGGTGCAGGTTGTTCATCAGCATGCGCAGAGGCGCTTCGGTTTGCCAACTTTTGGCGTTCAGGGTGGTGCCGGTCGGTGGAAAGATATCGCGGGTATTCTTACGGGGATCCGTCATGAGGGCCTCCAGTCCAGAAGTTTTGTCAGGATTTGTGCAAGGTGGGGTCGCAGTTTTCCGGCGCGCATCGAGTCGTAAGACCACGGCGCCTGTTGCGCGTGTAGGTATGTATGCTGGGCCAGCTCCATCTGGATGGCGTGCAGCCCTTCGCCGGGGCGCCCATAGTGGCGCGTGGTCCAGCCGCCTTTGAAGCGGCCGTTCAGCACAGCGCGAAAGGGGCTGGCGTTTGCGCAGGTGTCGACCACCGCGCGTTCTATGGCGTTATCGCAGGTCAGGCCGCCATCTGTTCCGATGTTGAAATCTGCAAGCACACCGTCGAACAGGTAGGGAATATGCGAGCGGATCGAGTGGCAGTCATATAGAATTGCGAAGCCATGCAAGGCGCGCACACGGGCAAGTTCGCCCGACAGGGCGGCGTGATACGGGGCATGGTAGGCCGCGCGCCGCCTTTCGGTTTCCTGCGCGTCCGGTGCCTGCCCATCTTTCCAGATTGGGCGACCGTCAAAATCTGTGACGGGGCACAGGCCGGTGGTGTTTTGACCGGGATAAAGGCTGGCCCCCTGCGGATCACGGTTCACGTCGATAACGTAGCGGTGCACAGCGGTGCGCACAGTCGAAACGCCGCCTACCAAGCCGTCATAAAGGCGATGGATATGCCAATCCGTATCCGCCAGGCCCAGGCCATTTGGGTTAAGACCGGCGCGAATACCATCGGGAACATCGGTGCCGGTGTGGGGAAATGCCAACACCAGGGGGCTGTCACCCTGAGAAACTTCAACAAAGCTCACAGCGGCAACTCCAGCCCGGCGCCATCCACCAGATGACCGCCCGATACCTGTGCCGCAGCGGCCTGAATATCATCTGCCATATAGCGATCTTCCACCAGTGCGGGCACCTGAGAACGCAACACATCCATTGCCGCGCGCAGCGGACCCGAGGTCGCCAGCGGCGCGCGCGCTTCTATGCCCTGTGCGGCGCACATCGCCTCGACCCCAAGAATGACAGACAGGTTGGCGTTCATCCGGCGCAACCGGCGTGCGCCATGGGCTGCCATGCTGACGTGATCTTCCTGATTGGCAGATGTTGGGGTGCTGTCCGTTGAACACGGATTTGCCAGATGCTTGTTTTCGCTCATCAAAGCGGCGGTCGTGACCTCGGCGATCATCAGGCCCGAGTTCAGGCCGGGTTTGGGCGTCAGAAACGGTGGCAGGTCAAAAGACAGGGCCGGATCGACCATCAACGCCACCCGGCGTTGCGCGATGGCCCCGATTTCGCTGACAGCAAGCGCGATTTGGTCCGCCGCGAAAGCGACAGGTTCTGCGTGGAAATTTCCACCCGAAAGGATCGCATCGCGTTCGGCAATGACCAGCGGGTTATCGGTGACAGCGTTGGCTTCGGTTTCAAGGGTCTTTGCGGCGAACCGCAACAGATCGACAGCCGCCCCCGTGACCTGCGGCTGACACCGGATGCAATATGGATCCTGCACGCGCGTATCGCCATCGCGGTGGCTTTCGCGGATTTCGCTGCCTTCCATCAACCCGGTCATCGCGCCTGCAACGTCTATCTGCCCGCGATGCCCGCGCAGGCGGTGAATGGCTTCGTCCAATGGTGCGGTGGAGCCCATGATGGCATCGGTCGACATGGCCGAGGTTACGATGGCCGCGCGTGCTGCCGCCCAGGCCTCGAACAGCCCGGCAAGGGCGCAGGCGGTTGAAAACTGCGTGCCGTTGATCAGCGCCAGCCCCTCTTTCGGGCCAAGGGTGACCGCTGCCAGCCCGGCCCGTTTCAGCGCGGTGGCCGAGGCAAGAACCTGACCTTCAAATACCGCCTGACCTTCGCCAATCATGGTCGCGGCCATATGCGCCAACGGTGCCAGATCCCCCGATGCGCCCACAGACCCCTGACTGGGCACAAGCGGGGTGACACCGCGCGCCAGCATATCCTGTATCTGCGCGCAGATTTCCCAGCGCACCCCGGATGCGCCCCGCCCCAGCGACATCAGTTTCAGGGCCATCATCAGGCGGACGGCCTGGGTCTCTAACGGGTCGCCAACCCCGCAGCAGTGCGACAGGATCAGGTTGCGTTGCAGCGTTTGCGTATCCTGCGGCGGTATCTTGACCGAAGCCAGTTTTCCAAACCCGGTGTTAATGCCATAGACCGGCGCGGTGGCGCCCGCAGCACGGCGCACAACATCGGCCGCGGCATCAATCGCGCTGCGCGCGCGCGGGTCCAGCGTGACGCAAACACCGTCGCGCCAGATTGCCTGTAGTTGATCCAGCGTCGCCGTGCCGGGCACCAGTGTGATGGTCATGCCATGCCTCCGAATATGCGCGTGTGAAGGGGGTTGATACCGATGCGGTATGAAAGTTCTGCCGGTGCCGTCACATCCCAGACCGCAAAGTCGGCGCGCAGGCCGGGCGCAATCATGCCGCTGTCGGAAAGGCCAAGGGCACGCGCGGCGGTGCGCGTCGTGCCCGCAAGGGCCTCTTGCGGTGTCAGGCGAAACAGGGTGCAGGCCATATTCATCGCCAGCAGCAGGGACCCCATTGGCGAAGACCCGGGGTTCCAGTCTGTGGCCACGGCCATGGGCACGCCCGCTGCGCGCAATGCCTGAACCGCAGGGGCCTGCGTTTCGCGCAGCGTATAAAACGCGCCGGGCAACAACACGGCAACGCTGCCTGACCGGGCCAGCAGGGCAGCGTCTTCGGCCGTGGCGTATTCAACATGATCCGCCGAAAGTGCACCATAATGTGCGGCCAGCGCGGTGCCGCCTGAATGGCTTAACTGTTCGGCGTGAAGCTTTACCGGCAAGCCCAGCGCCTTTGCCTTGTCAAACACCCGCCCGATCTGGGCGGTATCAAATGCGATGCCTTCACAAAAGCCATCCACCGCGTCAACCAGACCTTCGCGATGCGCGGCCTCGAGTGTCGGAATGCACTGTGTATCGATGTAGTCATCCGCCTGCGCGCCGGCCGGCACCGCATGGGCGCCCAGAAAACTGGTGACAATACGCACCGGCCGCTGACGCCCGATTTGCCGGGCGACGCGCAGCATCTTCAGCTCTGTCGCCGTGTCCAGCCCATAGCCTGATTTGACTTCGATCGTTGAAACCCCCTGGGCGATCAGCACATCCACCCGTGCCAGCGCCTGGGTCAAAAGGGTAGCTTCGCTTTCATCGCGCGTTGCCTTGACGGTTGAGACAATCCCGCCCCCGGCGCGCGCCACATCTTCGTAGCTGGCACCGCCCAGGCGCATCTCAAATTCCATAGCGCGGTCCGCGCCGTGCACAATATGCGTGTGGCAATCTATCAGTGCGGGGGTCAGCAATCGCCCGGCAAAGCCGATGTGCGGACAGGCGCGGAAAGCGGGCGGGCAATCAATGGCGGGGCCCACCCATTGGATCACCCCGTTTTCCATCACAATCGCGCCCTGACGGATCAGCCCATACGGGACCTGCCCGGGCACCATGGTTGCGACATCCACATCTGTGATCACGGTAAGGGAAGACATGCTGCATCCTTGCTAAAGTACGTGTTTAAATTTATTATGTACCTACTTATTAATGTCAATGGAGATGCGCCGTGCATTATATCCACGCAAAACAGGCCCTTACGCCCAATGGGTGGGAACGCGACGTGCAGATTGCGGTGGATACAGACGGGCGAATCGCCAGTGTCGGGCCGCAGCTGGCACCACCTTCGGATCAGCAGGACCTGCTATTGCCGGCGCCGGTCAACCTGCACAGCCATGCGTTTCAGCGCGCAATTTCCGGCCTGACAGAAACCCGCGGGCCCGATGGGCAGGATAGTTTCTGGACCTGGCGCACCCGGATGTATCAGTTTCTGGATCACCTGAACCCTGACCAGACCGAGGCGATTGCATCCCTGGTGTTCATGGAGATGCTGGAGGCAGGATACGCAGGCGTTGCCGAATTTCACTACCTGCACCACGACGTGGATGGCCACAGCTACGCGCATCTGCCAGAGATGTCGGAACGCATCATCGCCGCCGCCCAAACGGCGGGAATAGGCCTGACGTTATTGCCGGTTCTGTATCAGTTTGGGGGGTGTGACGGGCGCGCGCTGACGGGGGGGCAAACACGTTTTGGCAATGACACAGCCCGGTTTGCGCGCCTTTTTGAGGGCGCACAAACCGCGGTTATTAATGCCCACGCAGACTATCGCATCGGCGTCGCCCCGCATTCCCTGCGCGCGGTTGATCCGGCCGGTCTGGACGCCGCGATTGCCCTAAACCCAGGGGGGCCGATCCACATGCATCTGGCCGAACAAAAAGGCGAGGTCGATGAGGTGCGCACCGCCCTTGGCGCGCGGCCGGTGGAATGGCTGCTGGATCACCACCAGGTTGATCCGCGCTGGTGCCTGATCCATTGCACCCAGATGACAGAAGGCGAGGCAAAAGGCCTGGCGCATTCGGGTGCAGTTGCCGGCCTGTGCCCAATCACGGAATCCAACCTTGGCGATGGGATATTCAGGGGCGTGAAATTCCTTGCCCATGGCGGCACCCTGGGCTTTGGGTCCGATTCCAACGTGCAGATTTCCCTGTTTGATGAGTTGAGAACCCTGGAATATTCCCAACGTCTGCGCGATCACAGCCGGGCGGCCCTGGCCACGTCATCCAGATCAACGGGCCGGGTGTTGCTGGATCACGCCCTGAAGGGCGGCGCACAGGCCGCCGGGCGGCGCAGCGGGGCGATCGCCGCGGGTCATCAGGCCGATCTGATCGGCCTGCAAACAGACAATCAATGGGTTTGCAGCCGCACGGGTGACAGCGCGTTGGACGCCCTGGTTTTCACCGGCCGGGGGCAGGATTGCATTTCGGATGTCTGGAGCGCCGGGCGACATGTGGTCAAAAACGGTCGCCATATCAGGCGCAGCGCGATAATCAGGAACTTCAACGCAGCAATCGCACAGTTGGGGCAAGCAATTTGACAGTGCCGGGACGCCTATCTTGGAAAGACGTGCGTGATCAGATCCACACAAGGATTCTGGACACAACCTATGGCGCGGGCGATAAACTGCCCCGCGATGAAGATCTGGCCGAAGAATTGGGGTGTGCGCGCAGCACGGTGCAGCGCGCCATGCAGGATTTATCGGACAGCGGGCTGGTAGAACGCCGGCGCAAGGGCGGCACCCACGTGCGCGCAGACCCCGTTGCCCGCGCCACGCTGGACATCCCGCTGACCCGGCGTGAGGTTGAACAAAAGGGCAGTGTTTATGGCTATCAGCTGATCAGCCAGACGACGGCCGAAACACCCCTGCCCATCGCCGCGCATTTCGGCCTTTCCGCCCCTGTCGAGATGTTGCGCATCGAGGCCCTGCATCTGGCCGATCAGCGCCCATACATTTACGAAGACCGCTGGGTTTGCATCCAGACGGTGCCCGAAATTCTGACCGCCGACCTGCAACATGAAAGCGCAAATGAATGGCTGGTACGCAACAAACCCTACAGCCGGTTTGACCTGCGCTTTTACGCCATTAAAGCCTCGGCATATGAGGCGAACCTGCTGGGCACTGACCCGGGCGAAGCCCTGTTTGTGTCCGACAGAACCACTTTTATCGGGTCTGACCCGATCACCACCGTCAAGGCGGTGACAACACCGGGTTATCAGCTTTTGACACAGGCCTGAGGTTACCCTTTAACGGCCCCGTCGCTTAGGCCTGACACAAGGTATTTTTGCGCGATCACGAAAACCACTGTGATTGGCAGGCCGGAAAGGATTGCGGCGGCCGCGAAATCCCCCCAAAGGTATTTGAATTCGTTCAGATAAAGGCGTGATCCGACCGCAAGGGTCATGCTGTCTTCAGACCGTAACAGAACCGACGCGATCGGGTAGTCATTCACCACCCCGATAAAGGACAACACAAAGACAACCACGACAATGGGCACCGCCAGTGGCAGGAAAATAAAGCGGAAAGTCTGCCATGGGCTGGCCCCGTCAATCTGCGCGGCCTTGTCCATCGCCGGGTCAAGATTGTCAAAGTAGCCCTTGATCGTCCAGATATGCAGGGTGATCCCCGACATATAGGTCAGCACCAGCGCCCAGTGGCTATCGATGCCCAGAAGTGGGGTGATTTCACCCAGCCCGTCAAAGATGGCAAACAGTGCCACCAGCGCCAGTGTGGTGGGGAACATCTGTATGATGAAAAGTGAGTCCAGCAATGCCGCGCGCCCGCGAAATCTGATGCGGCTAAAGGCATATGCCGAAATCGTCGACAGGCTGACAATCCCAGCAGAGGCGATCAACCCCACCTTCACAGAATTCCACATCCACCTGAGAACCGGATAGGGCGGTTTGATCACCGTGCCGTCGGCGCGGGTATAGTCAAGCCCCAGCGCCAGGTACCAGTGTTCCAGTGTCGGGTTTGTGGGAAACAGGTTTCCGGTGGTGAAATTGCCTTCACGAAAACTGATGGAAACCACCATCAGAAACGGAAACATTATCAGCGCAATGAAGACCCACAGGAACCCGTGGGCCATAATTTTCTGACGGCGTAAAACACGTGGGTTTTCAACGATCATTGCGCGGACCTTTTGGCGGCCTGACGGCGCATGGCAACAAAATTGGCATAAGCCAGCCCCGCCACCACGACAAAGATCAGGAAGGTGATGGCCCCGGCCAGGCCGAATTGCTGACCACTGTCCATAAATGCGATGCGGAAGGTGAAGCTGCCCAGAATATCGGTTTCACCCGCCGGAATAATAGTGCCCGGTATGTCCGGCAGGCCGCGCGTCAGCAGCAGGATCAAAACGATGTTGTTAAAGTTGAATGCAAAGCTGGCGATCAGAAGCGGCAGAAAGGGCGGAAGGATCTGGGGCAGCGTGATCTTACGAAACACCAGCCAGGCCCCTGCCCCTTCCAGCGATGCCGCGCGCTTATGGTCCCCGGGCACGGATTGAAGAAAGCCCATGGAAAGAAGCATCATATAGGGATAGCCCAGCCAGGTGTTCACGATCACCAGCATCAGACGCGCAAGGCCACCATCGGTAAACCATGCCGGGCGGATGCCGAACAGACCTTCAAGGATCATGTTAATCTCGCCGAAATTCTGGTTGAACAGGCCGCGAAACACCAGGATCGAAATAAACGCAGGCACCGCGTAGGGCAGGATCAAAAGAATGCGGTACGCTGTTTTTGCACGCAGGTGGGGCCATTGCAAAACCATGGCAAGCGCCAGACCAACGGCGAAGGTCAGGCCAACGGATGCCGCTGCGAAGGTCACTGTCCACGCGAAGATAGACAGCATCGGGCCACGAATACCTTTCGAAGTGAAGATCCGTTTAAAGTTGTCCCAGCCGACATTTGTGCGCCACCCCGGCACGACTGTTTTACCATCCTCATCAACATAAAAACCCAGCTCGTGATCCGGGGTCAGGGTCGGGCCACCGATGTTAGAAACCAGCTGACCATTTGGGGAAAGTTGAAATTCCTGCTGGACAGAGGCGAATTTGCGCAGCCCTGAATTTCGAAGCGACGTGCCGTCAGGCAATATGACTTCGACCTGCCCGAGGGGCGCGCGCAGTTTGATGACATCCTTCATGGCCATCGGGGATGCGGGGGGGGTGTCAACCGCGACGGCCGATACCGTTTCGGGGCCATCCAGCAAGGCCACGCGATCACTGAGGAAACCACCTGCATCGGATTTAAAGAAAATCCGGTACCCGGTGCCTTCCCGGGTCAGCAAAAACACCCTCTCAGACGTTTTATCGACCACACGTTTGGAAAGGTGAACTTCGGTCACACGCTCAAAGCTAAGCAGGTTAAAGCTGCTGTAGTTGGTGAAGCCCAGGTAGATTGTGTAGATCACCGGGAAGGCGATGAACAACAGGATCGCCGCCACCCCGGGGAATATGAAACGTTGCGCGTAGTAGCGCCCGTTTCCATAGATAATCGCAAAACCTACGGCGACGATCAGAACCAGAACCGCAATCATCGGCTGGCCGGTCATATACAGCGAAAACACAGCGTAAAGCATCGCGATAAAGGCGATGGAAATGGCGCTGATGGATACCGTTTTGCGTGTCATCGATGCCGGGGTTTGGCGATTGTTCATTGAAACATTTCCGCATGGAAATCCGCGCCAGGTCAATCCCGGCGCGGTTCCGGTCTTTATTCGCCCAGGATACGCGCTGCGGCGTCGTTAAGTGCATCCGCAGGGGATTGCGCGCCTGTCGCGATATTGCCCAGTGCCGGGCCCATTGCCGACCAGAATGCACCCATCTCCGGGTTTGATGGCATCGGAATACCAACTGCGGCATTGGCCAGGGTTGCGCCGACTTTCGGGTCAGACTGTGCCGCGCCGGCCGATTTATCGGCAAGTGCGCCAAGGGCGCTGTCGGCGTTCCATGCGGCCAGACCTTCATCTGTCAGCATGTAGTTTTCAAGCAATTCGATTGCCAGATCGGCGTTCGGCGATGCCGCGTTCACAGCGGCCGAATAGACCCCCAGGAACGGCGGCGACACTTTTCCGCCAACTGTGGGGATCGGGGCGACGGCGATGTTGATGCCGGCATCTGTGTACCCACCCCACGACCACGGGCCGTTGATGACCATCGCGGTTTCGCCCTTGGCCATCGCGCCATCCATGACACCATAGTCAACGCCCTGCGGCAGAACGCCATCATCAAACAGAGACTTCAGAACATCACCACCAGCGATTGCGCCGGCATTGTTCACCCCGGTTTTGGTGCCATCAAAGCTGCCTTCTACCTTTTGGAAGGCATAGCCACCGCCCGCCATCAGCATCGGCATGGTGAAATATGTGTTGGTGTAATCCCAAAGGATCGGCGCAACGCCATCTGGCAGCGCCATATCCTTGATCTCTTCAAACGTTGCGGGTGGAGCTTGTACAAGATCGGTGTTGTAGACCAGGCCGATGGCTTCGACCGAAACCGGATAGCCCCAGATCTTTCCATCGAAGGAAACCGCATCCCAGGCGCTGTCAAGAACGCCGGACTGGAAATCAGCGCCAGGATCGACAGGGGTGATCAGGCCGCCAGCGGCCCATTCGCCGAAACGGTCATGTGCCCACAAAACAATATCCGGCCCGTCGCCGGTGGATGCCGCCTGCTGAAACTTGTCCGTCAGGCCGGGGTCTACAACCTCTACCACCACATCCACGCCCAGTTCTGCGGCGAATTTGTCACCCACGGCCTGAAGGTTCGCATCCCCCTTGCCGGCGCCCATCCAGATGACAATTTTGCCATCTTCAAAGGCCGCCGCCCCGGTTGCTGACCCCATCAGGATCGCAAGTGCGGATACGGTTTTCATTAAATTTTTCATTGTATTCCTCCCAGTTATTACCCGTTATCGGGCGAGATTCACGCGAGTCTTTCCAGTGTCACGCCTTGCGAACGCCCAGCGTCCAGATAGGCAAATCCGTTTGGTCCCAGGCTAAGAACATTGCCGTGCAAAACCGCATTATGTGGCCCCGTCAGGGCGGCGGCGCCGGCCACGCCCAGCCTGTGGGGTGTTTTTGAAAGGTTGAACACGCAGGTCAGCGTCTGGCCTTCGCCGGTGCGGTGAAAGGCAAGCAGCGGTTCGGGCAGGTCAATAAATTCAGTGCGCCCGGCGCTTAGCGCATTGCTGGACTTTCGAAACGCGATGGCGGCGCGATAGGCCTGCAAGACGCTTCCGCTTTCGCCCGTCTGAACATCAACGGCGCGTTCCTGCTGCGGGGCCTTTACGGGCAACCAGGGCTGGGCCTGTGAAAACCCGCCGTGGTTTTGGGCCGCTTCCCAAACCATCGGCGTACGGCATCCATCCCGACCCTTGTTTTCGGGCCAGAACCGCAGGCCGGGGGGGTCTGTCAGTTCGCTGTATTCCAGCTCGGTTTCAGGCAGGCCAAGTTCCTCGCCCTGATAAATTCCGATCGTCCCCTCAAAGCTCATCAACATTGCGACAACCTGCTTTGCCAGGGTGTTTGGGGTGCTTGCGTGGGCGTCCCATCTGCTGACGTGGCGGCGCACGTCGTGGTTGGAAAAGCTCCACGATGGCCATCCGTCCGGGGCGCCCGCCTGAAAGCCTTCGATCGTGCGGCGAAAATGCGCGGCCGTAAAGCCGGGGCCAAGCATCTCAAAGCTGTAGCACATGTGAAGGCGGTCAATACCACGGGTATATTCACCCATAATATCGATGGCACGCTGGCCGCCGTCGCCGACCTCGCCCACCATCATACGCCCATCATATTCATCCGTCAGGCGGCGCATACGCTTTAGAAAGCCAATGTTATCGGGCTGGTTTTTAGAGTGGATGTGATCCTGCATGCCATAGGTATCGGCGGGCATGTCTGTGGCGTTGTTCGGATTGGGGGGATTGTCGCGAAGCAGTGCGTCGTGAAAATAAAAGTTCACCGTATCCAGGCGGAAACCATCGACGCCACGATCAAGCCAGAAACGCATGGCTTTCAGCAGCGCATCCTGCACGGCCCGATTGTGAACGTTCAGATCAGGCTGTTCGATCAGGAAGTTGTGAAGGTAATACTGCCGGCGCCGCGGCTCCCACTCCCAGGCCGGGCCACCAAAGACCGACGGCCAGTTGTTGGGCGGGCTGCCATCTGGTTTCGGGTCTGCCCAAACGTACCAGTCAGATTTGTCATTTTCACGATCCGCGCGGCTTTCACCAAACCAGGGATGTTTGTCCGAAGTGTGGGAAAGAACCTGATCAATGATCACTTTCAACCCCAGCGCATGGGCGCGCGCGATCAAAGCGTCAAAATCCTTCAACGTGCCGAACAGCGGGTCAACGTCAGTATAATTGCTGACGTCATACCCCATATCTTTCATGGGCGAGGTGAAAATTGGGCTTAGCCAGATCGCATCTGCGCCAAGGCCGGCAACATGGTCAAGCCGCTGAGTGATACCCTTAAGATCACCGATTCCGTCACCCGAACTGTCCTGAAAAGAACGCGGGTAAACCTGATAGATAACTGCGCCGCGCCACCACTCTGACATTCACCGCCCCTTGAACTGATCCGGATTACTTGATTCTTCCATAACGTTAGCGCGCTTCTTCAATTTTTTCAAAACGTTTTAAATTTTGATCGATTAACGGCGAACACTACACCTTTTTAGCCTTGTTTTATTGAGTATCTTTTGTTTAAATCGATTTAAGGAATATGTATGACAACACTGAAAGACATAAGTGCGGCGCTAAATTTATCCCCGGCTACCGTTAGCCGGGCCCTGAATGGATTCCCCGAGGTGAACGCGAAAACGCGCGCCCTGGTGGTCGAGGCCGCGCGCAAAATGAACTACCGGCCAAACCAGATTGCCAAAAAGCTGGTTTCGGGGCGTTCCGGCATGGTCGGCATGGTTCTTAAGCCCGACAGCACAAAGGCAACCGACCCCGCCTTTTACGAAATCATGTTTGGCCTTTCAGACCAGTTGGCGCGGCGCGATGTGGATCTGGTCTTTCATGCCTCCACCACAGATGATCTGGTTTTGCCCTACCGTCGGCTGGTTGAAAAAAACATGCTGGACGGGTTTATTCTGAATGCCCCTGAAAGCGACGATCCCAGGATAGAATACCTGCGCCAGAACAATGTTCCCTTCGTCGTGCACGGCCAGGCCGGAAACGCCGATTACGCGTTTTTTGACATCGACAACCAACAGGTGGCGATGGATGCGGCGAACCTTCTTGCTGATCTGGGGCATCAGCGGATCGCGTTTTTGAACGGCCCTGACAGCTACGCATTTTCAGCGTCACGCCTGGCGGGGTTCAAACAGGTGGCCAGCGCGCGGGGCCTGTCTACCCCCACCTTTGCGGTGCGCCACGGCGCCTTGACCGAAAACTACGGCTATTCAGCCGCCCTTTCACTTTTGTCGGGCAGCGAAGGCGCGCGGCCCACCGCGATTATCTGTGCCTCTACGCTGGTTGCGTCCGGCGTTTACCGGGCGGCCGGCGATCTTGGCATCCTGATCCCTGCGGATTTGTCCATCGTCGCCCATGATGACGCGGTTCCCCAGATGCGGGCCGTTAACTTCAGCCCGTCGCTGACGGTAACCCGCGCGCCCCTTCGCGATGCCTGCGCACCTTTGGCAGGCGCAATCTGCAGCCTGCTGGACGGCACGCCGCCAGAAGAGCTGCAAACCATTATTCAGGCCGAACTTTTCGTGCGCGATTCCACCGCCCCTGTTTCAGCCTTGGGAGGGGCGCCATGGTAAACTCAGACTCGACCGCGCTGGACATCAGCCACCTATACAAATCCTTCACAAGTGTGGAGGTTTTGAAAGACGTCAACATCAGGATGGAGCAAGGCGCGTTTCTGGTTCTTGTGGGCCCTTCAGGGTGCGGAAAATCAACCCTTCTGAACTGTATCGCCGGTCTTGAGGAAACAACGTCAGGGGCGGTGACCATCAATGATCGCACTGTAACAAACCTGCCCCCGCGTGACCGCGATATCGCGATGGTTTTCCAATCCTACGCCCTTTACCCGACCATGAGTGTCGGTGAAAATATCGCCTTCGGAATGAAAATTCGAAAGCTTGACAAGGCACTGATCGACGAAAAGGTTCTGGCAACCGCGCGGTTGTTGCAGATCGAAAACCTGCTGGACAGGCGGCCGGGCCAGTTGTCTGGCGGACAGCGTCAGCGTGTCGCCATGGGGCGTGCATTGGTGCGCGAGCCTGCATTGTTCCTGTTTGATGAACCCCTGTCCAACCTTGATGCCAAACTGCGTGTGGAAATGCGGGCCGAGATGAAGCGGCTGCATGCCACCACAGGCACATCGATTGTCTATGTGACCCACGATCAGGTCGAGGCCATGACCCTGGCCACCAAGATTGTGGTGATGAAAGATGGTGTGGTGCAACAAATCGGCACACCATCCGAAATCTACCGTAATCCGGCAAATACCTTTGTGGCTGATTTCATGGGCTCGCCCCCCATGAACCTGATGGATGTGCAGGTTGAAGGCCGCGACACCCTGCGCCTGCCTGACGGGCAGGTTCTGACCGGCGTGCCGCTGTCTGACGCGGCGCGTGAAAAGGGTGCGCTGACACTTGGGGTGCGGCCCGAAGCGTTTTCACTGGGCTCCATGATCACGGTTGCGCCTTCGTTTTGCGAAAACACCGGGTCGGATACGTTTTTGTCCTTTCCAATTGCGGATCACCAGATCACCGCACGCTTAGCGTGGAGCGTTTCGCCAGAAACATCGGTTGGGCTGGATATGGATGTTCAGCAGCTTCGGTTTTTTGACAAAACCTCGGGGCACGCCATCCCGTAGGCGGGTATTTCCGGGGCAGGTCCGCCGGCGGATCAGCGCGCTGTTGCCAGGGCAAGGCCATCGACCACGGCCGTAAACGCCTCGGAATATTCCAGCTGAGCATCCGGGCAGATCGCGCGCGCCTCGTCCACCACAATGCCCATCAGGCTGGACCCGCCCACTAGGATCACCGTTGACACCTGATCAGGTGTCACCCCGGCCATCCGAAGCGTTTCGCGCGCGGCCGCACCGATGTTTTTGCGGTGTTCTGCCAGTGTATCGCCTAAGGATTGCGCAGGTATCGTGGCCGTCAGGCCCGGTTCGATCACCCGCATGTTTATTTGTGCATCCGCCTGGCCCGCGTTTGCCGCGATCTTGCCGCGTTCCACCGCAAAGGCAAGTTCGTGCCCCAACTCTGATTCCAGCACGGTTGCCAACCGGCCAAGAACCTTGGGCTCAACCGCATATTTCAGCATCTGCGCAACCTCGCGCCGCTTTTCCTGCGTGTACAGAAACGGAATTTTCGCCCAGCTTGCAAGATCTGCGAAAATCGCCTTTGGCATCGGCAGCACACCCGGCCCCATTTCGCGGCGCAACATGCCCTTGTGGCCCAGCTGAGGCATCGCGTAAGCCAGCGAAACCGTGCGGTCAAAATCAGTGCCACCAAGGCGGATACCATGATTGGCAAGGATGCTGATTTGCGTGGCCCCGGTGCGAAAAACCGAAAAGTCAGACGTGCCCCCGCCGATATCGACGATCAGGCCGATTTTGCCGGATTGCCCCAACCTGTGGCTTGTCAGCGCCGCGGCCTCGGGTTCCGGAAGGAAGGAAACGTGTTCAAAACCCGCGGCGTGGTAACAGGCGCGCAAATCAGCTTCGGCCTGCGCGTCGCGGTCTGGGTCAGCTGTGTGAAAATGCACCGGACGCCCGGACAGAACCCGTGAATATTCGCGCCCCGCCCGGGCCTCGGCACGCTGTTTCACCTCAACCAAAAAGGCGGTTACCACATCTGCCAGAGTGCGCCGCTTGCCACCGATGGGCCGGGATTCATGCAAAAGCGGCGCGCCCAGAACGCTTTTAAGGGCCCGCATATAACGCCCGTCTTCGCCTTCTATCAGGGCCTTGGCCGCCTGCGCGCCGATCCGCATTTCCCCGCCATTTGCTGGAAAGAAAACTGCGGTGGGCAGGGTCTGCGCGCCCTCTTCGATCGCAAGGCGAAGGGGGCGATCCCCGTGTAGAATTGCGACAGCCGAATTTGAGGTGCCAAAGTCGATTGCAAGCGTATCTGCAGACATTGCCAGGCCCCTGTGTCCGTAAAAAACAGCGCATTTAGCGAAGTCTGCCCCCTGACACAAGGCATTGGGCCACCGGGCAGCGATGCGGCCGCCCGGTGACCTTTGCAGTTATTTACGCCAGGCCCCCGGCTTTTGGGCGCGCACCTTTGATCAAAAGCCAAAAGGCAAACGCCAGTTCACCAACGGTCACCAACACAAGAAGGGCAAAAACCGCCACAGAAAGAACCGTGCTTTCAATGTGCATAATCTTCTGAAGCGCCTGCAGGGAATAGCCGAACGACCCAACCGCCATTAGCCGGCCCAGAACATGTGGAAACAGGTTTGAATGGACGATCATGTAGCCAACCGCCAGCAAATGCAGGGCAAAAAACAGCTGCCAGATGTAAATGCCATAGTCATGCGCCCGCAATAAGATCATCACGCCAGATTGCAGCGATTGCGGGGGAATGCCGCTCAGGCTGTCAGCGCCACTCAGCAGAAAAACCGGCAAAATGTTAAACAGAAGGTTGACGCCCATCACCATCGTCATCGCAATTCTGGACCAGGCCGCAACAAGGGCCAGCGTGGCGCTGACGGGTTTGAACATCACATAAAGCATGGCCGTCAAAATGACCTCAAGCAGCAGAACAACCACATCGCCAAACAGGCCCATGTTATAAAGGGCTTTGTAGGCCAGAATGTTTTGCGCAGTTGCGCCCGCATCATGCGTCTGGATGATAACAGATGGCACATACCCGATAGAGAAGACGCCAAACACGGCGATGGCCAGATATAAAGCCCCGGCGGTGCGGCCGAAAGATTTCGGCGTGATTTCAAGTGATCGCGTTGTCATTTTCATATTCCTGTCGTTTGCATGGAAATTGGCAGCACGCGGCCTTGCGCGTTGCTGGATGCCGCGTTGAAGCCTTTGAAAATCAGCCAAACACTCAGCGTGATTTCGAACAGTCCGCCGGGTGCAGACAGCATAACCCCGATGCCATATCCGAACATTTCACTCATCGTGCCCACGATGAATACCAGGTACCCAAACACCCCCCAAACAGGCAGAAAACGGGGCACCAGACGCGCGATATACAGCGCATAGCAAAGCATCAGACCGCCCAGGCCCCATAGGGTCATACCCAGTTGATATGCGTAAAAGCCGCCTTTTTTCAGCACCATAGCCATCGTCTGAAAATAGGCAGCGTCTGAATTCTGCGCGGCGAACGCTGCGCTTAGCGGCACAAGAAGCACCAAAAACAGTGCGCCGACAATCGCAACCACAGTGGCCGCAACCGCGGCGGCAAAATAGCCGTAAGCAGCCGTTTTGGCGAACGGCTTCAGGATCGGCAACATGATCACCGCAAGCCCGATATTCACCACGCTGTGAACGACAGCCATCAAAATGAAGCCCGCCACATAAAGGGACTTATGGGCAAAAACCCCTGCCAGGCCCTGTGCACCATCCGCGTAAGTGGCGACAATCGCACTGCCCGACCCGTAGCTTAAAAAGGCAAGCAGGAAGAAAACCCCATACACCCGCGCAGCCGTTTGGTTGGGTAAAACCCTTGTATTATCCGGTATCATGATTTTCTGACCCCTCAGAAGGCATGGCCCTGCGCGCCGCCGCCCAACTTCGGGCAATTGGCGGCGAAACAGGGGATGCGTTGTTTCAGGGGCGTTTTACGGCGCGTATTATCACAAATAAATTGACCAATTTCGTTCTTCAACTATGCATATACGCATGGATTGGCGGTCGGTAAAATTTGATTGGAACAGGGCGCGGGCCTTTCTGGTAACAGCCGAAGAGGGGTCGTTATCCGCAGCAGCGCGTGCACTTGGCATGGCGCAGCCCACACTTGGCCGCCAGGTGGACGCCCTGGAACGAGAGCTGGATGTCATCCTGTTTGAACGCATCGGGCGGGGCCTGAAGTTAACGCCAAGCGGCCTGGAGCTGCTGGAGCATGTGCGCGCCATGGGCGACGCCGCCAACAAAGTATCCCTGTCCGCCATGGGCCAGTCGCAATCTATCGAAGGGTCGATCTGTATCGCGGCAAGCGAAACTTACGCCGCCCTTGTTCTTCCCCCCATCATCGCAAAACTGCGGTTGATGGAGCCTGGAATTACCGTTGAAATCGTGGCCTCGAACTCTCCCAGTGATCTGCGCCGCCGCGAAGCGGACATTGCAATCCGTAGCTTTCGGCCGACGGAACCAGACCTGATCGCAAAGAAAGTGCAGGACGTTCCTGCGCGCCTGTATGCCTCTCCCGCCTATCTTGACCGGATCGGGCGGCCATCCGGGCCCGAAGCGTTGAGCGAGGCACAGTTCATCAATCTGGACAAAGACGGCGCCCTGATGAACGGCCTGAACGCGATGGGTTTGAACCTGACGAAAAAGAACTTTCCGGTTCTGTCCGAAAATTACACGGTGATGTGGGAACTTGTGAAACACGGTGTTGGCATCGGCATTCTGGATGGGAACATCGGCGATGGCGAACCATTGGTGGAACGTGTGTTGCCAGACATGGATGCGCTGATGTTTCCCATGTGGCTGGTCGCGCACCGCGAACTGAACACAAGCCGGCGTATCAGGATGGTGTTTGACCTTCTGGCGTCACAGCTGGCAAAGGCCACAGCGCCGGGAATGTAGGCTTTCACGCAACCCGTGACTTTACCTTTTTCAACATTTTGCGCAGATCAACGCGTGGCCGGACTGATCGCCGCCGATGGGCCTAAGCCTCGCCCATAGGGCCAAGGCGCCCGGCGCGCCAATACAGCCATGCCACCACCAACGTCAGGGCGGCCATGCCCCACCAAAGTCCAGGCCCACCCAAAAACCTTAGCAGTGAACCCCCTACGACCGAGCCCAGCGCGAACCCAAAACCGGACAAGGCCGCGGCGCCGAAATAGGCGCCCTTCATGCCGGTTGGGGCCATGCGATCAATAAGAATTTGCAGTGTCGGGAAAAGGATAACCTCGCCCAATGTCAGGATGAACACCGCGCCCAGCAACACCGCGCTGTTTGTCACAGGCGACACGGCAAGGATCGAAAAGGCGACGGACATCAACGCGATCCCAAGCATCGAGCGGCTTTGCGGGCTAAGGGCCCGTGTTATTGCCAGCAACGGGAACTGGAAAACCAACACCGTCATGCCGTTCGTCACGGTCACCATAGAATAAAACCCCACGACATCCGGATGTAATGCCAACTGTAGATATTGCACTAATCCAACTTCCAGCTGGGAATAGGCGATAAGCCCCAGGAACATCGCCAGCACAAAAATCAGAAACCTTCGATCCGCGGAAAGGGTGTGCAAAACATCACGAAACGAAAAGAATTCGGCATCGCGGGACCCTTTCGAAGGCACCTCTCGAAAGAAAATGAAGATGGCGAAAACCAGATAGGTGGCCAGTATTGCGGCGACCAGCAGAAAGGTGGTTTGCTTGCCTGATATCCCCCATGCCACGCCAACAACCGGCCCGAAAGATGCGCCGATGTTCAGCGCGTAGTATCGCAGATGAAGCGCCAGATCCTTGGCGGCCCGGCTTTCCAGCAAATCGGTTATCAGGGCCTTTCCGGGGCTTTCGATCGCGTTGCGCGTAATGCTTTGCAGGATCATCGCGAAAAGCATCACCCACAGGCTTTCCGTCAGGCCAAGCGTCGCCACCGCAACGACGGATCCGCATAGCCCCCACACGATGATTTTCGGGCGCCCGAACCGATCAGACAGAAAACCAACATAAAAACCGATGAAATTCCCAAACAGGGAGGATGTGCTGATAAAAGCGCCGATCTCCAGAACGCCAAGCCCGTGGTCCCGGTGCAGGATAACCGCAAGATACGGCCAGACCATGAAGAACGTAAACCGCGTGGCCATCGTTGCGACGATGACCAGCCAGACAGAAGGCGTAAACTCGGAAACAGATTTAAACATAAACGACGCGTCCCTTTCACGCACCGTCGCAGGTTCCCCCATATGTGGCAATCTTGCAGATCCCCTGCCCTGGCGGGCCAATGGCGCGAAATGTTCGCCCCGCCCCGCCCCTTCGCCCTTGAGGCGGCCGATGGCGGGCCCTATTCTTTTGCCTGACATGACATGAGTGCCCGTTTATGACCCCCATCCTGTATTCTTTTCGCCGATGCCCCTATGCCATGCGCGCGCGGCTGGCGGTGGCATCGTCGGGCCTGCAGGTTGAATTGCGTGAAATTGTTTTGCGAAACAAACCCAAGGCCTTTCTTGATGCATCGCCAAGCGCAACGGTGCCTTGCCTTTTGAGCGCTGGGGCGGCGAACGGTGGGGTCATCGACGAAAGCCTGGATATCATGAAATGGGCATTGGCAAACCACGACCCGGAAGGGTGGTTAAGCATGCCAGACGAAGGCTGGGGCTGGATAGAGCGCGCAGACGGGCCCTTTAAGCACGCGCTGGACAGAACGAAATATGCAAGCCGCTACCCGCACACAGACCCCGCAGTGCACCGCGCGCAAGCGGCGGTGTTTCTGGCCGATCTGAACGAAAAAATTGACGGCTGGATGTTTGGCCGCCCCAGCCTTGCGGATTATGCGATCCTTCCGTTTGTTCGCCAGTTTGCGTTCATCGATAAGGCCTGGTTTGACGCCCAACCCTGGCCAGATGTGCACGGCTGGCTGGAACGGTTCCTTGCCTCGGACCGGTTTGACAGCATTATGATGAAATACCCCGCTTGGGCTGACGGCGACCCTGTGGTCGCCTTTCCGGGCACGCCAACATCCGCAGATGGCTGATACGGCCCTGTTTGGGCATGCGACGGGCGCCGTTTTTCCTTAGATCAACACAAAGGGCCGCGGCTGCGGTCCGGCATCAGCGAAAGTGCCCCAACGGCCACCAATCCCGCTGCGGCCATATAAAAGGCCGGCGCGGTTGCCCCGCCGGTCATCGCGATCAGGCTGGTTGCGATCATGGGCGTCAGACCACCGAAAACGCCGACCCCCAGATTGAAGGCGACGGAATACCCTGAAAGGCGGTCACGCTGCGGAAACAGCTCTACAAACAAGGCCGGGCCCGACCCCAGCGGCACGGACAGCAACGCGAATGTCACCGCATGCGCCGTGATCACCGAGGCCATCGACCCACCCGAAACCAGCATCCATTCATGCAGCGGCCAGGCGACCAGCGCCAATGCAAAGACCGCCAGCCCGATCCACGTGCGCCGCGCCAGCCACCGATCCCCCACAACTGCCGCCAGCGGCATCAGCGGTATGACAAGCAAAGTCATCAACGCATTGATCATCAACGCCGTTGCACGATCCATCAAACCCTGCCCGGACAACCATTCCGGAACATACACAAAGGCAATGTAAAAACAGGTGCCGTAGCTTGCCGCGAAAGCCAGCGCCAAAAGGGTTTCGTGGCGGTTGGTTGTAAATGCCTGCAGCAGCGGAGAGGTATCTTCGCGCCCCGCGTGATGCTGTTGAAAATGTTCGGACGAACGCAAATTTCGCCGGGTCAGGATCGCCACAGTTCCCAGCAACGCCCCCCCCAGAAAAGGCAGGCGCCATGCCCATGCGGAAAGCGTTTCGGGATCAACAAGGTTGGTCACCAGTGCCGCTGCCGCCACCCCCAGAAGGGACCCTGTCATAGACCCGATATTGGCCCAACTGCCCGTAAGCCCGCGTTTGCCTTTGGGCGCGGTTTCCACCAGGTAGGTTGCCGAAGACGAAAACTCCCCCCCAACAGAAAGGCCCTGCAGCAGGCGCACGGCGATGAGCAGCACCGGGGCAATGATTCCAACCTGCGCATAGGTCGGCAACAGCCCCAGCAAAAGCGTTGGCAATGCCATCATCACCACAGAAATCTGCATCGTGCGCACGCGCCCGTATCTGTCCCCGAACCAGCCAAACACCGCCGCCCCCAAGGGGCGCATTAAAAAACCAGCGGCGAAAATACCGTAGGTCGCAACCAGCCCCGCCGTGGGGTCATCTGATGGAAAGAAAACAGGTGCAATAACCCCTGCAAGGTAGCCGTAAAGGGCGAAATCATACCATTCCACGACGTTACCGATAAAGCCCGCCATGATGCGGTGGCGAAGCTGTGGTTCTGTCTGTCCAGACGCGTTTACTGATGTCATCGGGCAACCCTTACAAACGCATGCATTCAATCGGCCCGATGTCAGGCGCGGGTGAACAACGAATACGTTCCGATATACGCAACCGCAGCATAGGACAGAACAAACACCGTCGCTATCGCTATTGGCCCGGGGCCCGGCACCAGTATGAAACCGGTCGCATTCAGCCCCAACAACACGATGACGGCAACGCCAACCCCTGTCATGATGTACCATCTAAGAGGCAACCCCCCGATGGGTGATGCCGCTTTTCGCCGGAATGGATAGAAAACCAGCCACGGGCTTAGGGTGGCCAGCATTATGACGCTGGATATCTTCCACACGTGTTCTGCCTGAAAACCGCAGATCGCAAGGGTTGGCGCCAGCATGGCAAAGGCGGTGGCCATCAGGCCAAGTTCTACAAACAGCCGGGTCAGCAGTATGTGAAATGTTGAAAGTTGCTTTCCGGTACTTTGGTAAAGAACCACCACAACCGAGGTAAACCCGACGAACGCCATAGACAGCGCCGCCAGGGCAAAAAAGTAACCGCCACCCACCATGTCCATTGCCGCCCCCTTTGGTGTAAAAACACCATGAATTTCCGGGGGCGTGTCTGTCAAGGCCGGGGAAGGCAGGGTTGCGCGACATAATTTCAGCCGCGAACTTTCCCTGCCTTGACGCCACAAAACCTATGAAATATGACGTGATTTCACTGCGCGGGCGTTGTGTAGTGGTAAGACCTTAGCCTTCCAAGCTAATGACGCGGGTTCGATTCCCGCCGCCCGCTCCAACCCTTCAGTCACATTGGGAAAACCGGCCGGTGATCGGATTTATCCGACCCTGGGTTTACCCCTGACGCGCCACTTCTGACATGAACCTTTCGCGGATCATGACCGGGTTCATTCCGATCACCGGCACCTTCACATTCCCGCTTTCACATTTCGAAACGATGACAGTCATCCGCCCCGCGCTTAGGGCATTGCCCAGCGCTTCGGCGGTATCTTCCGCCGCGCATTCCACCACGTTTTCGCACCCACAGGCCTGTGCAACAGCGGCCAGAGAGGTCTTGCCGCCCGCATAGGTGGGCTGATCACCCGTCGACCCATAGCTGCCGTTGTCAATGATCAGAAGGATGAAATTGTCACGCGGATTGTTCGCGATGGTCGACAACGTCGCCAGATTGGTCAGAACGGACCCGTCACCGTCTATCGCGACAACCGGCTTATCCTGCGAAAGGGCAAGGCCGAAACCGATGGACGAGGCCAGCCCCATGGTGCCCAGCATATAAAAATTGGAGGGCTGGTCATCGAGGCTGAAAAGTTCCTGACTGGGTGCACCGATGTTGCAGACGACCAGTTGATCGGAAATCACCGGGATCAGGGTTTTCAAAATGTCATGGCGGATCATTGCGCGGCACTCCAGAAACTGGCGTCGGTCAGGATTGCAACGGGCTTTGCGCACATTTGGGCGTGCTGCAATATTCCCGGAAGCTCACGCAGATCATCGGCGCGGTGAAAATGGTAGGTCGGTATGTTCAGTTGGTTAAGGATGGCCTTCGTATGCAGGGCCATTTCCACCTGACAGGCAACAGGTTCGCCCACCTCGCCCCGGTAACTGATCAGCATCGGAAGCGGGATCTGATAGAACTGGATCAGCGTCGCAAGGGTATTAACCACAACGCCCAGCGCGGTGTTCTGCATGATGATGGCAGGACGCTTGCCCCCCATGAAGGCGCCGGCGCAAAGCCCCATGCCTTCGTCTTCCTTATTCGCGGGAACATGCAGGATTTCATCGGTCTCTTCCAGAACCTCGATCACCCCTGCCAGTTGTTTGCAGGGCACCGAGGTTACGAAGTTCACACCATTGCCCAGAAGATCATTGATGATCTGCCTGTCTGTCGCTGTTGCCATCCGTACGCTCCCAAAAACTCTCCGGGGCAGTGTGTCGGGGGAAGGCCCGGTAATCAACAAGATTACGCCGGTGGCGGGTTTTCATGGTGCGATGTTCGCCACACGGCGATGCGCAGGGCCGCGCAGGTTACAGTTGAGTTTTTTGCGCGGCCTTCATATCGTGGGTGGAAGAAGACGCGCGCCATATTTATTTCCTGTCACCTTTTATTGATGAAAAGCATTCACCTCATGCCCTTTCCAATCAGAAAACACCTGAAAACTGCCGCTGCGGCCTTAACTGTTGGCCTGCTGGCAACCAGCCCATCGCAAGGCGCCGAAGGATTACGCTTTTCTGATATCTCTTTCGGGCTGGGCCCCGCCCGCGCGTTTTACGGGCAAGATAAGAACATCATTTTTGGCGACACCGGCGAAACGCGCCTGCCCAAGGCGGTGCGGGTTTTCAAACAATCCGTCGGCGGTGTGGGCGCAGATCTGACATCGATCTTCACCTTCCCCTTTCGCGAACCGGGCACGACAGTGGCCTTTGCCGCGGGCATCGGGGCCCTGATGATGGTGGACAGGCAAACAACCATTTTCTGGCAAGACCGCCTGGAGCCGGCATTCGACAGCTGGAGCCTGCCCCGGTTGTTCAATTTCGGGCCAAGCTGGCTGTCTGGTGAAGGGCAATATGTTCTGGCCGCCATCGGTGGCACCTATGCCCTGGGCCTGGCTTTCAATGACGAACGCGCGCAGGTTGCGGCCCTGTTGGCCTCAAAGGCTGTGGCCTATTCCTATCTGACATCGCAAGTGGTGCTGAAACCCCTGTTTGGCCGCCTGCGCCCGGTGGACAACCTCAGCACATTCACAGGCGACCCCGGCGATTTCACCACAGACCCATTTCAGTTTGGCAACCGGCGCGGAATTCCCTTTGGGTCAGTGACCTATGGCACGGCCATGCCATCCTTTCACTTCACGATGTTCTTTTCCGTCGCGCGGATTTATTCCGAGGTCTACGACAACTACCTGATCCCCTATGCCGCAGCGGGGCTGATTTCGGCCGCCAACATCCGGGGGCACAATCACTGGGTGTCGGATATGGTTGCGGGCGCCGTCATCGGAACGGTGATAGGCAACGTCATCCTGAACGAATACGCCGACAGGCGTCAGGGACCGGCCGTGATGGTTGCCCCTTATGTTCAGCAAGGCCAGGTCGGCATTACCTTCAGTGCGAAATTCTAACCCTGCGCGCGGGTTTCATTCTCGCGCATAATCATCTTCGTAACGCGTGATGTCATCTTCGCCAAAATAGCTGCCGGTCTGAACTTCGATCAGGACCATTGGCAGTTTTCCGGGGTTTTCCAGCCGGTGCTTTGCACCCAGCGGCACGTAGACGGATTGGTTTTCGCTGACCAGCGTTGTGTCGTCACCCACCGTAACCTTGGCTGTGCCCGAGACAACTATCCAGTGTTCCGCCCTGTGGACATGGCTTTGAAGGCTTAGTTTCGCGCCGGGATGCACGACGATGCGTTTCACCAGAAAACGCGTGCCATCGGCAAGCGTTTCATAATACCCCCAGGGGCGGTGATCGCGGGTGAATTCCTGGGCCTGGCTTGCCTTTTTCTGGCTTAGCGCTGTTACCGCCTCTTTTACCCGCTGGCTGTCAGACCTGTGCGCCACAAGTACCGCATCGGGCATTGCGACGGCGATGATATCCGTCAGGCCAATGCCGACCAGCTCCAGCCCATCGCTTTCAGACCGCAACAATGTGTTGGTGCAATCTATTGCCGTCGCATGGGTGGAACAGGCGTTGCCGGCAACATCCGGCCCGGTTTCTTCCCAAACGGCCGCCCAGCCGCCCAGATCAGACCAGCCACCGGAATACGGCATAACGGCCAGATTGTCGGCCTTTTCCATGATCGCGTAATCAATCGAAACGGCCTTTACCGCGCACCACGGGGAAGGATCCAACCGGGTAAAGCCAAGGTCTACCTTTGCCTGATCCACCGCGCTTTGAACATTTTTCAGCGTCTTTGGGGCATGTGCCCGATTGGCCGCCAGGATCGCCTTGACTGAAAACAGGAAGATCCCCGCGTTCCACAGGTAATTTCCTGCCTCCAGCATCTGCTGTGCCAGATCGGCCTGAGGTTTTTCAATGAAACGTGTCAGGCTGACGGGCACATCCCCGTCGCTCGCTTGCCCGCCGGGCACCTCCAGATACCCATAGCCGGTTTCGCCACGCGTTGGTGTAATGCCAAAGGTCACAAGGTCACCCTGCACAGCACGCGGTGCGGCGGCGCGCACGGCGGCGCGAAATGCCTGCGCATCCGGGATGACGTGGTCAGACGGGGCCACCAGCATCAGGGCGTTCGGGTCAGTCTTTTCCAGCCATAGCGCGGCGGCCAGAACTGCGGGCGACGTATTGCGCCCCTCTGGTTCGATCAACACCGCTGCGGCCTGCTGTTCAATTTCTGCCAGCTGTTCACTGACAATAAAGCGAAAAGGATCCCCCGTAACGATGACGGGTGGTTGAAACCCCGCCCCCGACATGCGCCGGGCCGAAGCCTGAAACAGGCTTTGCGCGCCCATCAGTTTTGAAAACTGTTTTGGATAGCTTTTGCGCGACACCGGCCACAGGCGCGTGCCGGACCCGCCACACAGGATAACGGGGTGAATAATCGGAGAGTCAGAATTCGTCATTGATTTCAGAATGCATGATTACCACCAGGATGCAATTCAACTTGGCGACTGGGGCGTCTTAAACCGCCCTTTCGTCCTTGGTCAGAACCTCAACAAAGCATGCCGTTATGATGATGATGCTGCCAACCCACTGCCAGGCGCCCATCGTTTCGCTGGGCAACAACAGGCTGGCAGACAGGATCGCGACCAGCGCCTCGGACATCATCAAAACGCCGACGCGCCCGGGAAACAGCCGTTTGGACGCCCAGAATATTGCAAACAATGACGGCAACAGAACAAAGGCCGAGGCGACAAACGCGATCGCAAATGCGTTCTGAAACACCGATGCCGGCGGGATTGGGGCCTGAAACAGAAAAAGCGCCAGAAAACTGCAAAACCCAAGGGCCACCAGAAACTGAAACATCGTGGTCGCAGCTGTAGGAAACTCAGGGTATTTTTTCATCCACGCCGCGCCAAGCCCCCAAAAGACCCCCGACAGCAGTGCAAAAAGATCGCCGATGTTCAGTGGCGCGGCCGTTCCGTCATTGCCTGACAGCAACAGCCACAGCCCCCCCAACCCAAGCACAATGGCCGCCACGCGCCCCGCCGTCAGTTTTTCAGACAACCAGATCACGCCGATTATGGTCGACCAAATCGGCGTTAAGTAGAACAAAAGCGTTGCCCGGATCACCGTTGAAAGCACCAGACCGCTGGCATAAAGGCTTAGCCCGATTCCGGTAAAAAGCCCGATCATCATTGCGTGGCGCAGGTTCACCATTTGGGTCGCCCGTCTGAAAACAACAAACGGGATCACGACCAACAGGGGGCAGGCGTTAAAAAATGCCACGCTCCACGTGCCGGAAAGGCCGACCTCTTCGATCGCGCGCAAAGGCAGCCAATATAGCCCCCAGAACGCGGCCGAGGCGAACAGAACGATGCTTGCCGTCTTATCCGAAGCATTTTCAAACATCGCCCGTTCCCGCCCAATCCTGATCGGCAAACATATCGCCGGCGGCGCGGCGCTGTGTGTTGAACCACTGCACGACATCCGTGATTGTGTTTTGCCCGGAAAGATAATTATCGGCCAGTTCAATCATCCTTTCTTTGCCAAAGGATGGGAAATGCCCGGCGTGAAAAACACTGACATCCAGCCCCTTCAGGCGGCGCAACGTTTGGTGATAAACCGCGCGATCTGAATGATACAGATTGTCCAGCAGCTCACCGTCATAAATTGCGTCCCCGCTAAACAGGGTGCGCGTTTTCATATCCCACAACCCGATGGAGCCCGGGGAATGGCCGGGAAGGTGCAGAACCTGATAGGCCCTGTCGCCCAGATCGATCACATCACCTTCGTCCAGGTACCCTGTCAGCGGGGCCGGCGTGATGGAATAGGTGTGAGGATCATACGCGGGGTGCATGCGCGGATCGACGATTTCTATTTCGGTCCACGCGCCATCATATACCACCCGTGCCGGGGTGGGGTTGGCCAGAATATCGGCTTCGTGCCGGTGGCCCAGACGGCAGCCAAATTCATGCAAGCCCCCGGCATGATCAAAATGGCAATGCGTGACAACGGCCTTCACCGGGTGGTCTGCCCGCGCGATGATCCAGTCTTTCAGCGGGCTAAGGCCCATGCCGGTATCAATGACCAGATCAAAATCGCGCCCGCGCACATGCCAGATATTGCAGCGCATGAAGTTCGCCACGCCGGTTTCCTGTATCAGTGTGATGTGGTCTGAAATCCGGCGTGTTTTATAAGTTGGCTGGTGGGGGTTCATGCACAGCTACCAATCTGCGCCCGCGTTGATCTGGATATCCACATTGGTCATCGCCGGGGCTTCGTTTGAACAAAAGAACCCGACAACAGCCGCGATTTCGGATGGTTGTACCAGCCGGTTTTGCGGGTTGGTGGTATTCATCGCATCGCGAATGTTCTGCGGGGCGGCGCCCTTGGCCCTGGCAATGCGTTGCACCGCGTTGTCCATCATCGGTGTTTCAACCCAGGTTGGGCTAAGGGAAATGCAGGAAATGCCGTATGGAGCGCCTTCGACAGCAACAGATTTGGACAGGCCAATCACCCCGGCCTTTGACGCGCAATAGCCCGCATAACCAGCCGCGCCTTTTGCCCCCGCCGTAGAGGCAATATTCGCGATCCGCCCCCAACCGGCCTGTTTCATATCAGGGTACACCGCGCGGATCATGCGGTATGGGCCGTTCAGGTTGATGTCTATCTGATCAAACCAGGTGGAATCATCAGGCCCATCCAGAAACGACTCGTGGTACACGCCCGCAGCATTGACCAAAATCAGGGGCGGGCCCAAAGCGTCACGCACCTGGCTTACAAAGCCATCTACCGAATCCTGATCGCGCACATCCGCCACGCCAATAAAGGCGTCATCGCCAATCGCGCGCCGCACATCTGTAATCAGGTCAGGGTCGTCACCCCGCCGCCCACAGACGGCGACGTGGTGACCTTTGTCTTTCAAGGTTTTGGCGGCTGCCAGGCCGATGCCGGTTAACCCACCCGTCACAATCGCGGTTCGTGTTGGCATCGTGTTTTTTTCCACCCTGTTGATCAGCTGCGTGACTGCATGGCCCGCATGATGATAGCGCGGTCGATCTCTCCCACAACCTGCCCGTCTTCGTCTGTCACAAGCAGCGGTGTATCACTGTCTGCCACCCTGTCGATCAGGCTTTCAATCTTGGCCGACATCGAAACAGAATTGGCCGCATCGCGCCCCTTTCCGTCCACAGGGCGCATGACCTTTCCGGCCGACAGCACCTTGTAGCGCGGCACGTCTTCGGTGAATTCGCGCACATAGTCATCCGCTGGGTTGGCAACGATTTCTTCAGGTGTTCCGATCTGGCTGATTTCGCCATCCTTCATGATCGCGATGTTGTCGCCCATCTTGATCGCTTCCAGAAAATCATGCGTGATGAAGACCATCGTCTTGTGCAGCTTGCTTTGAAGGCTCAGCAGTTCATCCTGCATTTCGCGCCGGATCAACGGATCCAGCGCCGAGAACGGTTCATCAAAAATCAGGATTTCCGGGTCCACCGCCATAGCGCGCGCCAGACCAACACGCTGCTGCATACCACCGGACAGTTCACGCGGGTAATGCTGATCCCACCCTTCAAGGCCGACAAGGTTTAACACCTCCATCGCCTTTTCGGTGCGATCCTGCTTGTTCATACCGCGCACTTCCAACCCGTACGAGATGTTATCGATGACCTTGCGGTGCGGGAACAGGCCGAAATGCTGGAACACCATGGCCATCTTGCGCCGCCTGAGTTCCAACAGATCCTTCGTGCCCATCTTTGTGACGTCCTGACCATCAATGATCACTTCGCCGCCAGTGGGCTCAATCAGGCGCGAGATACAGCGCACCAGCGTTGATTTTCCTGACCCCGACAGGCCCATCACGACAAAGCATTCGCCTTTTTTGATCTCAAACGAAACATCTTTGACGGCGACCACATGGCCGGTTTCTTCCTGCACACTGGCGCGGCTATCACCCTGATCAATTGACGCCAGAGTGCGCTGCGGGTGGGGCCCGAAAATTTTCCAGACATTCCGGCAGATTATTTTTGGTGTATCAGACATACTTCCCCACTGTTCGAATTCCCGCCTAATGTCACGCCTGAGAGTGCCCGGGGGCAAGCGGAAAATGAAATCTGCTTTGCCATCAGGCGATTTTCCAAATACTGATGCATGCAATCAAGGGAGAAGCCGATGCAGCACCAGACGACGAAGGCACGAGGCAAACCGCTGTTTACATACGCGGGAACGAATTACACCGTCCTTGCATTGTCCCTTCTGGGGTTCGTATTTTCCCTGATCGTCTGGTTCCTGACGCGCGACGCCTATGGCTTTCCCGCCGCCATTTCCGACCAGTTCCATTTTGCAGACGCGATCAACAACGCCGAAGATTGGCTGCAACAGCACCTCAGGTGGTTCACACGCGCCGCGGCCGAGATGATTGGCGCGGTTCTGGAAGCCATCGAAATGTTTCTCTGGCTAAAACCCTGGCCAGCAATCGCCCTGGCGATCGTCCTGCCTGCGCTGGCCTATGGCGGGCTGGGGCTGGCGCTGTTCACGCTTTTGGGTGTGATGTTCTGGGGCATGATGGATATGTGGGATCCGGCGATGTCGACGCTGGCGTTGATGAGCGTTTCGGTCTCGATCTCAGTTGTCATCGGCGTTGCAGTGGGGGTTTTGTGTTCCCAGAACGACCGGATCGAAGCCGCCGTGCGGCCGGTTCTGGACACCATGCAGACCATGCCGGCCTTTGTGTACCTGATCCCCGCGATCTTTTTCTTCGGCATCGGCGGGCCATCGGCCACGATGGCGATTATCATCTATGCCATGCCCCCTTCTGTACGGCTGACAAACCTGGGTATTCGCCAGGTTTCGGAAAACTCGATCGAGGCGGCCTTGTCCTTTGGGTCGACCCGTGGCCAGATGCTGCGCAAAGTGCAGCTGCCACAGGCGATGCCTTCGATCATGCTGGGGGTAAACCAGACCATCATGATGGCCCTCGGGCTTGCCGTGCTGGCCACCTTCATCGGTGCAGGTGGCCTGGGCGAAGAAGTCTGGAAAGCACTGCGCAAGCTAAAGGTTGGCTGGTCGCTGGAAGGCGGGCTTTCGATCGTGTTCATGGCGATCATTTTTGACAGGCTTTCACTGGCGATGAGCCGGCCTGCCGCATCAGGCCTGATGGTTGACCCCAGCAAGATGACCTTTCGCCTTCTGCCCCAGAAATGGGTGCACTGGCGCCCCGCGCAGATCATCGAAACAGCAATCGCGATGGTTTGGAACGGTATTGCGGTGGTGGGCACATTTCTGGCCGGCGCATTGGCCACTGCGGCCAGCGCCGTTCTGGGGCTTGCCAGCCGGGATTTTGGCGCAAGCACCGGGCGGTGGATGCGGGAACACGCGTTCTTTGTGACCGGCCTGAGCCTGATCCTTGGCATTCTGGCCTGGGATGCCTGGATTGCCAGCATCGGATCCTTTCCGCGGGCCTGGCAGTTTACCATCCGCGCGCCGATTGATGACGCCGTGAAATGGCTGGCGGTGAACCCAACCTTCATCGGCTTCACCAAAGGCCTGAAGGCTTTGATCTACTTTAACATCCTAAACCCGCTGGATAAGTTCATTGTCGGGTTGCCGTGGTTTTATGTGCTGGGCGTCTTTTTCCTGATCAGCTGGCGGTCCATCGGCCTTGGGTTCGCCGTACTGACGGTTGCATCGCTGTTTTTCACGGGCGCTGCCGGCCTGTGGGGGGTGACCATGTATACGCTGGCATCAACCATCGCATCGGTTTCCGTCTGCATTCTGATCGGTTTGCCCCTGGGGATATTTGCCGCCTACAGCCGCCCGGTTGAGGCGGTTCTGCGCCCCATACTGGACGCGATGCAAACCATGCCCGCCTTTGTTTACCTGATTCCGGTTCTGATGTTTTTCGGCGGCAACCCGGTGACAGCCATTATCGCCACGGTGATATATGCCCTGCCCCCGATGATACGCATGACGATGCTTGGCCTGCGTCAGTTGCCAGAAGAAATCAACGAAGTGTCCAACGCCTTCGGGTCGACCACGATGCAATCCCTGATCAAAGTCAAACTTCCCATGGCGTCGCCTTCTATCATGCTGGGCGTCAACCAGGCGGTGGTGATGGCATTGGCGATGCAGGTCATCACGCCACTGGTTGCCGGGCTGGGCCTTGGCAAAGAAGTGTTCCACGCGATGAACACCGCCGACACCGGGCGCGGGCTGGTTGCCGGGATTGGCATTGTGTTGCTGGCGATTGTTCTGGATCGGCTTACCCAGGCCTGGACGCGAAATCAGCGCAACGCGCTGGGGCTTTAAGGCAAACAAATATCAGCGCGCGTGCTGTTAAATGCCCTAACGCGCGAATTTCTAAACCTAAAACGCCTTTTGCGTGCATTCCGTTGCGCCAGGGTTCCCTTACGTCGACTTTTCCCTGAAAGACCGGCCTTGCGGGCCCTGTTTCTGTGGCCTGTACCCCAAAACGGTTAGACAACCCGCGCCGGGGCCGTTAGTTTTTCAGGGTGATTGAAGGTCTGCCAACGTCAGGCCGTGACGCCCGCGCCATCGCGGTGCGCAATAAACTGGGAGAAATCTATGAACTTTTTCAAGACGTTTTCAACGGCAGCAACAGGTGGGGCACTTGCCCTGGGTCTGAGCCTTGCCGCTTCGGCACCCGCTGCCGCAGGGGGTCTTTTGACATCTCCCGAGCCGGATTGGACTGGTGGCCAGGTGACCTGCAAGATCCTTCAGATCATTCTGGAAGATGAAATGGGCTACAAGGTGAAGCGTATCACCATGCCTGGTGGCGCCGGTGTGTATGAAGGCATCCGTTCGGGTGATCTGGACTACGCCTGCGAAGGCTGGCCTTCCTACAACTCCTCCAAAGAAGCCTATATGACAGAGTATGGCGGAGACGGATCGGTTGCGAAACTGGGTGATGCCGGCATCATCGGTATCAGCTCTTACTACGTACCGCGCTATCTGGTTGAAGGCCCCGATGCACAGGCACCTGACCTGAAAACCCTGACAGACCTCAACAAATACGTTGATCTGTTCAAGGCGATGGAAACCGGCGACAACGGCCGCATTCTGGGTTGCCCTGTTGCAGCATGGGAATGTGATGACACCAAGCGTATGGAAATGCTGGGCGTGAACTTTGACGCCGTTGAACTGGGTTCGGAAACAGCCCATTGGGCTGAAATCCAGGCGGCCTATGCCCGTCACGAAGCTTTCGTGGCCTACGCATGGGAACCACATTGGATTCACGCCGAGCTTGACCTCGTTGCGCTGGAACTGCCTGCCTATGATGGCGACAAATGGCCTGCCACAGGCTGGGCAACGGACGTAACCTACAACTACGGCAGCCCGAACCTGGCGACCGAGCACCCGGACGCAGCGCAGCTGATCATCAACTCCAGCCTGTCCAACAGCGAACAGGCCGGCATGATCCACGCGATCGATGTTGACGGGCGTGATCTGGAAGAAGTTGTTCGTGAATGGATGGCCGCCAATGAAAGCATCTGGCGCGCCTGGATGCCGAACTGATCCACCCATCAGACAAGACAAAAAGCAGGCCCCTCGCGGGGCCTGTTTTCATTTGTAAGCGCGCAATCCGGATGGACAGTCCAGCCGCGCTGCAATAGCGTCATCTGGTGGAAATTCAACGAGGAGAGACGCGTTGCCAAAAACCGTGACGCTATATCTTTCCCTTGGTTTCACCGGCATATGCTGGGGGCTGACAACACCGCTTACACGGCTTGCCGTTGAAACCGGCCATCAACCCCTTGGCCTGATTTTCTGGCAACTTGTGATCATCATCGCGATGTCGGGCGCCTACATCCTTGTGACAGATCGCAGCCTTCTGTCTTTTTCGCGAAACCACATATCGCTGTTTCTTGGCGTCACCTTTCTGGGCACGCTGTTTCCGGATTATCTGCTGTATACCTCAGCCGCCCATCTGCCGGCGGGGATCATGGCGATCCTGATTGCCATGGTTCCGATGTTTTCACTGCCTTTCGCATTGATGCTGGGGTTTGAAAAACCCAGCCTGACGCGCCTTTTGGGGGCTTCGTTCGGGGCAGGCGCGGTTGTGTTGCTGATCGGGCCGGATACCAGCCTGCCGGACAACACAAAACTTATCTATGTGTTCATCGCACTTGGCGCTGCGGCCCTTTATGCATCCGAAGGCAATTTTCTGACTTGGAAGGGATCTTCCAGGCTGACGGCGGTTCAGATCCTGTTTGGATCATCCGTCACAGGTTTGGTTCTGGTCACCCCCGCCGCAATTTGGACGGGCGAGTTTGTTGATCTGACCGCCCCCTGGGGCACGGCAGAATGGGCCCTGTTGGGCACGTCCTTTTTTCACGGCATATCCTATGGCGGATACTTCGCGCTGGTGGCACGGGCCGGGCCAGTTTTTACATCCCAAGTGGCCTATCTGGTCACCGGATCGGGCGTTTTATGGTCCATGACCCTGTTGGGTGAACGTTACTCAGGCTGGCTGTGGACATCGCTGGCACTGATGCTTGTGGGGATCATGCTAATACGCCCGCGCAAGATCAGCCACGCGCTTTGACATCAGGCAGGCCGGCCTCTGGCAAAAACGAACTGCGCGACAGGTTTTCATAAAACATCGCCGCCCTGAACACTGTCAGGTCATCAAACGTTGGCCCAATGATCTGAAGGCCCGTCGGCACGCCATGGCGATCACGCCCAGAGGGCAGTGAAATCGCCGGGCAGTTATGCAGCATGTTGAACTGATGCGTCAGCACCCAGCCGTATTCGCCATCCACCGCGCGCCCGGCAACGGTGAAATCCGATGCCAGCGGGTCGTGATCCGCGCGCACCGCCCCCACCGAAAGCGTGGGGCATATGAAAACGTCATAGTTTTCCAGAACGGGGCCGAAAGACTGGTACATTTCATGCTGATATTCCCAGGAACGCGCCACATCATCGGGGTCAACATTGGCGGCCGCTTCGGCCGCCGCGATCGCGTAGCTGGTCATCTGGTCACGGTATTTTTCAAGCGACCAAAGCGGCTGGCGCCCAAAATGCATGGCCGTGTACCAGCGCATCGATGCTTCATCGACGCGTTCATCCCAGCCCAGATCCACCTGCTCCACCACACAGCCCGCTTCCTTTAGCGCATAAAGGGCCGCGGCGGTGTTGCGCCGCACATCATCGTCAACCGCCATATACCCCAGGTCCATCGAATAGGCGATGCGCAGCGGTGCGCCGGCGTCTGTGCCAAAGCTGTTGGGAATATGTACGCGGTCGCGCAGGCTGTCGTGATCGCGCGGGTGCGGGCCGGAGACGATGTTTTGCCCAAGGGCAACATCACCGACGTTTCGCGCCAGAAAACCACAGTGGTTGTATCGGTCAAAATTCGCAGGTGCCCCATCCGGGTTGCGCCCGTGCGGGGCTTTATAGCCAACCAGACCACAGGAACTGGCCGGAATACGGATAGAGCCGCCAATATCGGTGCCCGTGGCCAAAGGGGTCATGCCCGCCGCCAGCGCCGCCGCTGACCCGCCGGATGACCCGCCGGGCCCGAAATCGGTGTTAAACGGGTTCAGCGTGTTCCCCCACAGGCGTGAATTGCAGGTGCCTGACAAGCAAAATTCGGGCGTGGTTGTGCGGGCGTGGATCAGAACGCCGGCATCCTGAAGGCGTTCGATCATCGGGTCTGAAGCCTGATCAACATGATCCTTGAATGCAAAAGACCCCTGCGTGGTCTTCTTTCCGGCAACGCGCTGCACATCTTTTACCGCCACAGGCAGACCTTCCAGGGGGCGTGGAACGCCGGAAGTGTAGACCTTGGCCGCCCGCTTTGCGGCATCGCGTGCTTCGTCAAAATAGGTTTCGGTATAGGCGTTGATCTTGGGGTTCACCGCCTCGGCCCGCGCGATAAGCGCATCCAGATAATCGACCGGGCTTAGGGCCCCGGATTGGAACTTTGCCAGCACGTCACGTGCTGAAAGATAACAGATATCTGTGTTGTCCATTGTCCCCTCCCCGGAGTCGTTCTTATGCGCGCGCGGCGTCTATTGCTTCTTCAATCAGGGCCGTGATCTGTGCAACGCTGGCTGGCGCCGGATTAGTGCTGGCGGCGACATCACCAAAGGCTTTTTGCGCGATACGCCCCGCATCTTCACGCTTCACCCCAAGGTCTGAAAGTGATTTGGGAATGTCGCATTGATCCAGCAGGGTATTGAGCGCGCGCAAAAGGTCATCAAACCCATCACCCTTCAGCCCCATCGCATGGCACATCGGCGCGATTTTGTCGGCTATCGCCTTACGATTATACCGCAGCACAACCGGCAGGATGATGGCATTGGTCAACCCGTGGTGCGTATCATATTCGGCCCCCACCATGTGGCTGATCGCATGGACCAGCCCCAGCCCCTTAAGAAAGGCAACTCCGACAAGGCAGGATCCGGCCAGAACCGCACCGCGCGCCTGGGTCGCGTTGGGGGTGTTGATTGCTTCAGGAAGGTGGTGAAACACCGTTCCAAGTGCCTCGAGCGCGATGCCATCACACATTGGGTGAAGCGCGGGCACGCAGTAGGCTTCGATCGCATGCACCAATGCGTCAATGCCTGTCCAGGCGGTCAGGTTGGGGGGCAGGCCGAAGGTAAGTTCGGGGTCAAGGATGACCTCATAGGGTTTAAGCGCCGGGTGCCAGACGCAACCCTTGATCCCCCGGGTTGTATGGGTGACCATCGCCGTACTTTCCGTTTCAGCCCCGGTTCCGGCCGTGGTGGGAATACACACCAACAAGGGGAAGTCATCGGGTGTCAAAGCGGCGGGCGGCGCATCGAAGTCAAAATCCCAGACGTCACCCTGCCCATAGCCGATCAGGCAAATCGCCTTGCCCGCATCCATGCCGCTGCCCCCGCCGATCGCGATCACCCCATCATGGCGCCCGTCGCGAAAGGCACCCTGCCCTGCGGCAATTTCACGGTCTGTCGGGTTGGGCGAGACATCGGTAAACAACCCGTTTTCAACCCCTCCCGCCTGCAAATATTCGCGCAGCGACGTGATGAACGGCAGGTTTCGCGATGCCCGGTCTGTCACGATCAGCGGGTTAACGGCGCCCCCACGCGCGCAAACCGCGGCAATTTCACTTAACCGCCCCGGGCCATACCGAATTGGGACCGGAAAGCTCCAGTCTGCCGCGCGCGAATAGTCCATTCTATTTCCCCCGCGCGCCCGGCCAAAAGCCTTCTATGCGCACATCATTTTGTTCAAGATAGGGGCGCACATCGCGAAACGTTGCCGCATATCGATACCAGGGAACACCCGGCAACATATGGTGGATCAGGTGGTGGTTTTGCCCCAGCAAAAGAAAGCTTCCCCCCGCAAACACCGATTCACGCGTGTCGCGATAACGCCCGGTTTCCGAATGGTCGTGGTGCGGTGTCCAGGTGAACAGCGTCAGCATCACAGTTTGCCCGATCCACCAGGGGATGAACCAAAGCACCAAAAGCTCATATCCAAACCCCGCCCAGATGATCCAGCCAACAACGCCCGCCTGCACGGCGAACGTCAGAAACGTGATACCAATCTGGCGTTTGGGAACCGCAAAACGAAGGCATTCACGGTACAGCGCGACCGGGTTGAAATAGTTAAGAAGCGAAATGGGAAGGCGCACGAATATCCAGCTGAGAAACCCGCCACGCGCATAAATATCCGGGTCGTCATCCATATTCGTATGGGTGTGGTGCACCATATGCTGTTTGCGATGCTGAAAATAAAACAACCACAGTGGCACGCAGGCCAGATGCCCCAGGAATGAATCGAGCCACTTTAGGTGCTTTTTTCGCAGGCTGATGTTGCCATGCAAAGCCTCGTGCACAACCGTATATAATGCGTACAATACAACGGTATTTGCCGCCGCCCCGGCCCAGTAGGGCAGCCCCCCTGACAGCGCAGCCCAGGTGGCCAGAAAGGAAACACCAAACAAAACCACCGTTAAAACCACGGTTGGCCCGCCGAAATCCGGAGTATTGCGCCGGCCGGCCTCCATCTCCTGCTTCACGGTGCTGGGGCGGTTTTTTTCCTGGGTCATCGCGTGCTCTTTCAATGTGTTATGGGGTCAGTCGCTCATGCGCAGGACGATTTTGCCGACACCCCCGCCCTGCTCCAGCAGTTTGTGCGCCTGTGCCGCATCCTTCAAGTCAAACTCTTCGCGGATCTGAATTTTCAACCGCCCGTCTTCCAGCCATGTCAGCCCTTCGCGCAGGATTTGCGCCTGACGCTGCCGGTGGGCCCGCAGACCTTTCCACATCGGTGTCAGCATCATCACATTGTGGATCGTCAGATTGTTGTTGTAGGCCGTTTCATCGGGCAGATCGCCGGGTGTGCCCATCAGGGTGACCAAATGCCCATAGGGCGCCAGAACGCGCAGGCTTTGGGCAAATACATCGGCCCCGGCATTGTCCAGAACCATCTGGACCCCTGCGCCGTTGGTCCAGCTTTCAACCGCTTCGCCAAGGTCTTCGTCGCGGTAATTGATGGCCCGTTCGGCCCCGCAAGCCTGAACAATCTGTGCTTTTTCTTCGGTGCTGACAGTCGCCGCGACACGCGCGCCTGTTTCGCGGGCAATCTGGATGGCCACCTGCCCGGTTCCTCCGGCGCCGCCGTGGATCAAAACCATATCCCCGGCGCCCACGCCCGCGCGCTCTATTATCGCCTCATATCCGGTGATGAACACCAACCCAAAGGCCGCGGCGTCCGTGATACTGACGCCATCCGGCACTTTCGCCAAAAGATCGCCAGGCACCACTGCGTGATCTGCATAAGTGCCCGGATCACCGCCCAGCCCGCCATTGCAGAAACAAACCCTGTCACCCGGGGAAAACCCCTGAACGTCCGGGCCGACCGCCTGAACCACACCGGCACCGTCATGCCCCAGCACACATCGGCGCCCATCCCCCAGATAGGGGCCAAGTTGGCGAAAGAACGTATCAGCCGGGTTAACACTGGCCGCCTGCAAGCGCACCAGAACATCCTGCGCGCCAGCGGGCCAGTTCAAAGGATGGGGAAGATACTCTAAAACACCAGTTTCGCCCGGTTCCCGCATGAAAACCGAATTCGTCATAACGGCCATCTCAAAGCCCCCCTTTACCTGTTCGCGCCACGGGACAATCACACGCCTGCAAGGATTTAGCAATTGAGCAAAGCGGCGCGCTTTTCTGTAACCCACAGGTCAGGATCAGGCGGTTTGTGGAAACGAAAAAGGCCGCCCTTTCGGGGCGGCCTTATCTGCGCTCACATTTGGAAAGACGGGTTAGCCAGCTTTAGAAGCCAGGAACGGGGCCGCGTCTTTCTTTTCCGAAACATATTCCAACACCGCACTTTCCGGGGCGTACCAGATCGGCGCGTCGCGCAGCGCGGTGCGAATTCCGACAATATCGGCCGCGTCGCAGGCGCTGTGAAGTGCATCCAGGTGAACCTTTAACTCACGCCAGGGCAAACACACCTCGGATGCCCGCATGATTTTCTCATGCGCGCTGGGCTCTGCGCCGCCGTTTATAAGAAGCTCTTCAAAAAGTTTCTCGCCCGGCCGCAAGCCGGTAAATTGAATGGCAATCTCAGAAGGGCCGCCCTTCGCATCCGCGCTTGCGTCGCCACTTTGGAAAACAGGCTCAAGCCCCGAGAGCCTGATCATCTGACTCGCCAGATCGGCGATACGAACCGGCTCGCCCATATCCAAAAGGAAAACATCGCCCCCCTTGCCCATCGCACCAGCCTGAATGACCAGTTGAACCGCTTCCGGAATTGTCATGAAGAACCGGGTGATGTCCGGGTGGGTAACCGTCAGCGGACCACCTTCAGCGATTTGACGGCGGAATAATGGAATGACCGAACCCGATGACCCCAGAACATTTCCAAAGCGCACCATCGAAAACCGTGTTTCGGTTTGTTCCAGCGCCAACGCCTGGCAGACAAGTTCAGCCATTCGTTTTGACGCCCCCATAACATTCGTCGGGCGCACGGCCTTATCAGTTGAGATCAGGGTGAAGTCCGACACCCCGGCCGCAACCGCCGCCTTCGCCATTGAAAGGGTGCCAAACACGTTGTTGCGAATACCCTCTGCCGCATTGTGTTCTACAAGCGGAACGTGCTTGTAAGCCGCGGCATGGAAAACAGTTTGCACGTCAAAGCGGCCAAAAATTTCCTTTACCCGCGCCCCATCCTGCACCGACCCCAAAAGGGGCACGATCGCCGTACCCGCGCCATCGGACATGGCAAGTTGGCGAAGGTCTTCATCGATCGCATACAAGGCAAACTCGCATGACTCCAGAAGAACGAGCCTGCGCGGGTTCTGTTTCAAAATCTGGCGGCAAAGCTCACTTCCAATAGAGCCACCCGCGCCGGAAACCAAAACGGTTTTGCCACGGATTTTTACATCCAGCAAATGATCCAGCGGCGGAACAGGGTCCCGCCCCAACAGATCCTCAACGCCAACTTCATGCATTTGTTCAATGTCGGCCCTGCCGTTCACCATATCCGCAATACCGGGGATGGTGCGCACATGTACCGGAAGCGGGGCCAGCCTGTGTAAAATATCAGCCCGCGCATGTCTGGAGGCGCTGGGCACCGCCAAAACGACAATCTGCGCGCGGCACTGCTTTATCACACTTGCGATTTCAGAGGTCGCAAAAACACGCATCCCACCAATCGTTGACCCATGAAGCGCTAGATCATCGTCGACAAAAGCAACCGGAGTGTTTTCTGCGCTATTGCGCAGCGACCGAAGCAGCTGCCGGCCAGCGGCCCCGGCACCGAAAATGACCACACGGTCTTTTTGCCGAAATTCGGCCTGCAAAAATATCGCACGCAAAAGAAACCTTATACTCCCCACCGAAAGGAACGCGAGGAGGGCGTAGATGACAGGCACTGAGCGCGGTACGGGCAAGCCGAACGCCTGGCTGATCAGAAGAATTGTAACCCCGGAAGATACAACGCCAAAGAAAACGGTCGCCAGGGCCCGCTCACTGATAAAGCGTATGATCGCGTGGTAAAAACCAAGGCGGGCAAACAATAGAAGTGTAACAGGCAACGCCGATGCAAAGGCATACCACGCGCCGATGTTGGCCACGGCGCTCCAACTTTCCAGCCGAAGCATCAACGCAAGTGCAAAACTTAGCGACAGCAAGGCAATATCGACGGAAACTTGAAGAACGCGCTTTGACGCGCGGCTAAGATTCAGGAGGCGGGCGATTACCCCAAGGCCGGGAATTTTAGGTTGTTGTACCCTCATAAGAATACCATTTCAAAAAAAGAAGCGCGAGAAAAACGCTAAGGACTCGGAAAACAGATCGTTTCAATAATTGAGAGCATACACGTTGGGCGGGAATTTCCAAGCATGCAATCTCGCCTTGGCTAATATTTTGATGCGAATAAAATGACGTTCACCGGGGGTAAGGGCGAGGATGAAGAACCCTGTCAGGGAAGCTTTTGGACAAAGGGCGGCTTTTGAAAAGCATCCCCATACCTGCCCCCTATGCGCGCCAAGGTCGCTTCATTTCGCGGGGTAAAACACTCCGCCACGCGAAGATATTCAAGCCCTTTCCAGATCCTTTTGCGCAACATCCACGCGCACTGATCTACCCATGAGTTCTACAAGAAGTCGGACGCGTTCGTATTCACCCAAGGCTACAATTCGCGCGGTCATTCCCGTCATGGGCCCGTTGATAACAGACACAACGTCGCCCGGCTCAAGGTCTGGAAGGGCGTGAAGATCACCGTTGGAATCCGTTGCCGACAAAAGCTCTTCGGCCAATGCCTGAGGAAGGTGCGCCGCCGCGCCGCCGCTGTGCGTCAGAACGCGCGAAACCCCACGCGTGCTGCGCACGCTGGTCCAGTTTATGTTGTGATCCGGTGCCGAAAAAAAGAGGTAGCCGGGGAATAGCGGGCGTTTTGTTGTCCGCATGCCGCGCGACGTACGACGTGTGATTTCAACACGTGGCATCAAAGTTTCATATTTCTGGCGGGCGAGGTTTACAAGCGCAGCCTCAAAGCCACCCGGCTTTAACTGAAGGACGTACCAAGGCGTTCGGTATCGGGCCATATTGTGAGACAAACTACTTCTCTCCAAAAAAAAAATGACTTACTTTGTAAAATATCACGGCCTACACAAACACATTTCGCCGCGCGGTTGATAATAGAACCCAGCGTAGCGAACAGCCCCCCCATTGCAACCCAAAGTTACACCAAAAAACACAAACTTGCGAACGTTTCGCGGCGTGTGCCCGAGAGCGCAGCATGACCCGCGCCAATAGACGCGCATTGATTTCCAACATACATTGTGAGAAATGAACGGGCCACACCCTTAGAAAGAGACCCTTTTTATGAACAGTGATTTTATGGCAGACGGGGCGGATCGAAGCCAGATACGCCCACCCCCATTAGAGAACGATGAGATTGATTTACTTGAACTTTTTCGCACCATATGGCGTGGAAAAATCTGGATTGCCCTGATCACCGCCGCCGCCGTTTTTGTGGGCGGTTATTACGCATACCGCGTTGCCGTTCCAACATATACGGCGCATGCATCTGTTGTGCTGGACAGTCGCCAGGCAGAATTTGTTGACCTGGGAAGCGTCATGTCCGGCCTTTCAGGCGATCAGGCCACGATAAACACCGAAATTGAGGTCCTAAAATCGCGTGGCTTGATTGAAAAGCTTGTGCGGCGCATGGATTTGACTTCGGACCCGGAATTCAACACCGCCCTGCAGCCGGAGCCGGTGGTTTCCGTTTCAAAAGTACGAGACCTTATTTTTGGCGCGCCAGAAAAACATGTACCGTCGGATCAGGAAAGCCTGGATGCCACGATAAGCACGGTCTTGAAGGCGGTTACTGTTTCAAATGTCCGAAACAGCTATGTTTTTACGATCACGGCCGTAACCACGAACCCCACTAAGTCGTCGAAAATCGCGAATGCATTGGCAGACCTATACATTCTCGACCAACTTGATGTGAAATTCGAAGCCACCCAGCGCGCGACATCCTGGTTGTCGGAACGCGTACCCGCTCTGCAGCAAGACCTTGAGGTTGCCGAGGCCGCCGTAAAGGAACTTTCCTCACACACAAAACTTGTCAGCCCAGAGGCGCTAGAAGCACTCAACCGCCAGATCAAAGATACCCGGGACCGGCTGGCAAACCTGAAGCGCGCACTGACGGAACAACAGGCCCGACTGCGCGCACTGACATCCGGACAAGCTGCGCAAGACCGCGAGGGAATGGCCGCAATTGCGAATGACACGGTTCTTAACGAGATCGTAATTTCGCAGGGCACCGACGTAGCCTTTGACGCTCGCGTTACTCAGATTCTGCAACGCGCGCAGCTGGAGGTCGACCGTACGACAGCACAGGTGCGATCTTTGACTCAGTCAATAGTGCAACTAGAAGACAACTACCAAATTCAGTCAAAAGACCTTTTGCAACTTCAGCAGCTCCAACGCGAGGCGGAGGCGAGCCGCCTGATCTATGAATACTTTTTGGGCCGCCTGAAGGAAACATCCGTTCAGGAAGGCATTCAGCAGGCAGACAGCCGCGTTTTGTCAAAAGCTGCAGTCCCGGGCATTGCGTCCGCGCCACGTAAACCCAGGATCCTGGCGCTTTCCGCGATCCTTGGTCTGATGCTGGGCGCGGGCCTTATGTTGCTGCGCGAAATGTTGCACAATGGGTTTCGTACAGCTGAAGATCTTGAGCGTATCACCGGATATACTGTTTTGGGGCAGATTCCGCGTGTGCCCATGCGCAAACGCGAAAGCGTGATCCGCTACCTTGCAGACAAGCCCACATCGGCCGCAGCCGAAGCCGTGCGGAATTTGCGAACATCGGTTCTATTGGCCAACCTTGACAGCCCGCCGCAAGTTATCATGGTCACCTCTTCGATCCCGGGCGAGGGTAAAACCACCACCTCCATCGCGTTGGCGCAAAATTTCGCGGGCCTCGGCAAAAAGGTTTTGCTGATCGAAGGCGATATTCGCAGGCGCGTGTTCAACGAATACTTCAACCTCCACGGAAAAAACGGCCTTATCAGTGTTGTGTCGGGCGAAACCTCGATAGAGGATGCAGTGCATCATGTAGACATGCTGGGCGCCGACGTGATGATTGGAGAGAAGAGCACAATAAACGCCGCGGATCTCTTTTCGTCACGCCGATTCCACAAATTTGTAGAAGAGGTACGGAAAAAATACGACATTGTGATCATCGATACGGCCCCTGTTCTGGTTGTGCCGGACTCTCGCATTATTGCGCAGGTCGCGGACGCGGTGGTTTACGGGGTGAAATGGGATAGTACTTCTAGAAACCAGGTGCAGGACGGGCTTCGGCAATTTGAAACCGGCGGCATTCGCGTAAGCGGCATCGCGTTGGGGCAGATTGATCCTAAAGGAATGAAGCGCTACGGGTATGGGGGCCGCAACGGAGCATATGCAGCGTATGGCAGCGACTACTACGACGTCTGATTGGGAAGCCTACAGGAACCAACAAAAAAAGTGAGCCAGACTTGAATGCGCATATTTCGACGCTTCACACGCAAATCGAAGGCTTCCGGAGCATCGAAATTCAACGCACCGATGCGCCCTGAAACCGGGTTCTTCGCCGTTGGGGATGTCCACGGGCGCGATGATTTGTTAACCCGCCTTCTGGCAAAGATCGAAGCGCGGGGTGATCAGCAGGATTGTCCGATTATCTTTGTGGGGGACTATGTTGACCGGGGGGAAGAAAGTGCGGCCGTCCTAAGACGGTTGCACGCATTAAGCCTGCAAACCGGCCGTACGTTTGTTTTCCTTCAGGGCAATCACGAAGACATGATGCTGGGCTTTCTGGACAACCCCGAAGAAAAAGCACCGCTGTGGCTTAGGAATGGGGGGCTTCAAACCCTGTCCAGCTTTCAAATCCAGGGCATAAGTCAGAACATGACCGGCGAACATCTGGTTCGCGTACGCGACGAACTGGTGGACAAGCTTGGCCCGGACCTTCTGGCCTGGCTGCGTGCCATGCCCACACAATGGACCAGCGGGAATGTCAGCGTCGTTCACGCCGGCGCGCGCCCGGATGTGCCGTTAAATGAACAGGCACGTAAAACCCTGGTCTGGGGCCACCCGACCTTTCGAAGGCAAGCGCGCAGTGACGGGCAATGGGTCGTTCATGGCCACACGATTGTTGACAAGGTTGAGCCGCAGGCGGGGCGGCTGGGGGTTGATACCGGGGCCTATGCCACCGGGTGCCTGTCTGCCGCGTTTGTATCCTCGGACGGGCTGGACGTCATCTCGACGAAAGCGGGCTGACGACAGCGGCTGGAGGCCTCGCCTAAACGGTCGCATTATTGGTGCGAAAAGAAGGCGCTTTTCATTACACCTTTACCGTGTGCCATTTCTCCCCCTATAGTTTTCGGGGGGCCACATTTATTTTTGAATCACTTTTCGGGGGATGACGTGCGTTTAATTTCTGTTTTTCTATTCGCCTTTACGCTTACAGGATGCGGATCTGCGTATTTCAGCCCCGAGGTCATTGAGGAATCGACCTCTGGCGGCACTGTGACGGTCGCCCCGATTACGGCGATCAGTATTTCAACCGCAAACAGCTCCTCCTACCGGCCGAAAACGCTGCCGGCTATGTTCTCGCAGACCACTGGTGGCGCTGGCGGGATGCGGGGCGCTGGCGCGCTGCCTGACCCTGCACATCTGCCCGAGACGCGGCCAAATGCGTTGGCAACGCGTCTGCCACCTCCCTATGACAACGGCACTTACAAAATTGGCGCGGGCGATGTTTTGCTGCTTGCGACCCCTCAGGTAAGCGGCACGGTTGAACAGCTTAGCGGGCTTTTAGCCGCGCAATCCCGCCGCCAGGGTTACACCGTTCAGGACGATGGCATGATCGCGATACCCGATATCGGGCGCGTTGAGCTTGCCGGTCTGACGTTGGAGGAGGCCGAGGCCGTCTTGTTCCGCCACCTTGTCGAGAACCAGATAGACCCGTCATTCAGCCTGGAGATTGCGGAGTTCAATTCGCAACGTGTGGCATTGGGCGGCGCTGTGCGCAAACCAACCGTGGTGCCAATCACCCTGACCCCCCTGCATCTGGATGAAGCATTGACCGCCGCAGGCGGAATTGGCGCAACCGATCAGGATTATGTTTCGATCCGCATTTACCGGGACGGAAAAATTTACCAGATTCCGCTAAAGGCCTACCTGGCCGATGCAAAAATCCAGAAGATCATGCTTAAGGCCGGCGACAGCGTATTTGTGGATACCGAATTTGACGTCGCCAAGGCGCAAGCCTATTTCGAAGAACAAATCCGCCTTTCAGAATTCCGCCAGAAATCCCGCCAACTCGCCCTTACGCAACTGAATACCGAAGTTGCATTGCGCCGGGCCGAGCTGGATGAGGCGCGGTCAAACTATCAGGCGCGGGTCGATCTGGGCGCGGTTGAGCGCGACTATGTTTACCTGTCGGGCGAGGTCGGATCACAGGGCCGATACACCCTGCCCTTTGGTCACAAGGCAAGCCTTGCTGATGCATTGTTTGACACAGCGGGGGGCGTGCGCGGGGAAACCGGCAACATCGCCGAGGTTTATGTTCTGCGCGCCTCTGCCGGTGAAACAGGCATCACCGCGTGGCACCTGGATGCGCGCAATGCCGCAAACCTTGTTCTGGCCACTCGGTTTGAGCTGCGGCCAAATGATGTGGTCTTTGTTGCAGAACAGCCTGTCACACGCTGGGGCCGCGTCGTTCAGCAGATCACGCCATCCCTAATCACCACCGCTGTCGGGATCGCGGCGCGATAACTGAAAGCCCTGCACAAATAGATTGCCCAGCATAACGGTCGCACGCGCCGATATGCTGGGCAGATTTTGTTTCACCCGTGCAACCGGCCCTATTTCGCCGGAAGCGTCAGGGCCATGTTGCACAGCATTTCAAACATGATCGACATGCCCAGAAAGGCCGTTGCACCGGACTGATCGAAGGGGGGCGAAACCTCGACAAGGTCAGCGCCCACGATATTCACCCCATCCAGCATTCGCGCGACCAGCAACGACTGGTAGGAATTCGGCCCCCCAACTTCGGGGGTGCCGGTGCCAGGGGCAAATGCGGGGTCTACGAAATCAATGTCGTAAGATACATAGGTTGCAGTATCGCCCACAATTTCACGTGCCTCGGCCATCACGTCTTCGGGCCCGCGGGCATGAAACTCTTCTATCGGGATCACCCGCACGCCAACACTGTCCGCAAAGTCCCGGTCTTCGCTATCATAAGCGGTGCCGCGAATTCCGATCTGCACCACGCGCTTTGGATCCAAAAGACCTTCTTCTATTGCGCGGCGGAACGGGGTGCCATGGGTGTACATGGTGCCGCCAAAGTAGCTGTCAAACAGATCTGTGTGGCTGTCAAAGTGGATCATGCTGACCGGGCCGGCCTTTGCGACAGAACGCAGGATCGGAAGCGAACACAGGTGGTCCCCCCCGGCCGACAGCGGCACAATGCCCGCCTTGATCACCTGGTCATAAAACGCGGTGATCCGGTTCATGCTGTCCTCCAGCCCAGCCGGATTTGGCGCCACATCACCCAGATCTGCGCAATTCGCCAACTCAAAGGGTCGCACCCCCGTTGCCCCGTTCTGGGCCCGGATCATGGTGGACATGTCGCGCAACTGGCGCGGCCCGTGGCGTGGGCCGGGGCGGTTGGTGGTGCCGCTGTCCCAGGGGGTGCCGATAATCCCGATCTGAACGTCCTTCAGGCGCGGGTTTTCAAGGTCAACATGCGGCAGGCGCATGAATGTGGGCACCCCGGCAAAACGGGGAAGGTCGAACCCCGAAATCGGGTGGAAGAACGGATCACTCATCGATGACTTTCCTTTTCAAAGCGCCCTGCTGCAACCGCCCCCGGAAACCCTGCCCGGAATTGAAACGGCATATGGGACACGGCCAATATGCCCCCCACCACCCCTGCTGCCAAGCAAGCAGATTGCGATTTATCTGGATTTGGAAAGAAGAGGTGAACGCGGTGTTGATACCGCTTACCGCATGATCATGGGCGGCGCGTGACCCGCCCGCAAAAAAATATGGGCGGCCGGGATCACCCAGCCGCCCATGGTGTTGTCTTTGGCTCAGTTTGCGTCAGCCGCGTTTGTCATCAGATAATCCATAACCAACGCTGCTTCGCCTTCGTCCAGACCGGCGCGCGGGAACATGGAAGGTGTGATGCCTTTCCATTGTTGGCGGGTGTAATGCGTCACCTCACGCGGGGCATGGCAGACGGTGCAGCGTTCATAGAACATCTTTTCACCTGGGGTCATGTCCGCGTAAAGCGATGCGGTCAGCGCCTCAAGCCGGTCCAGGTTCAGCCGATCTTCGTCAATCTCAACCAGTTCCACGTCGTCGATGATGGCGGGTTTTTCGTAGGCCATGTTCGGGCCGTCCGGATCGTCGCATTTCTTCATCGATACAAGCGTTGTGTTGGCCGTTGTCGCCTGGCTGAGGCCCGAGCTGCGCTGGGTCGAGGTCAGGAAGTTGACCAGCCCTGAATTGCACCGCCCTTTGCTGTCCACCTGTGGCCAGCAACCTTCGTAGATTGAGATCACGCCGGGCATAATGTCATCAGACACCACCGCCCCCGCCAGAACCGCACCACGATCATTGTACAGCTCTACTACATCACCGTCTGCGATACCGCGGTCTGCGGCATCCTGGGTGTTGATGCGCACGGGTTCGCGGCCCTGCACCTTGTACAGATCGCGCAGGCTGGCGGATTGGTCCATCTGGCTGTGCAGGCGGAACCAGGGGTGCGGGCTGACAACGTGCAACTGACCTTCTTTGGCGTTGCCAAGGTATTCGTGCTTTTCCATCCAGACCGGCATGCCGGGGCAGTCTTCGATTTCCATGTTCGCGATGTCTTCGCAGAACATTTCGATCTTACCCGTCGCCGTGTGCAGCGGGTTGGCATCGGGGTCTTCGTAAAACGCACCGTGGCGCACCCATTTGCGGGCCTCTTCTTCGACCCCCATCCGGGCATAGCCTTTTTCCCAGAACTCTTCGAACGGGGTGGTCTTGGCGGCTGTCGAACGTTCATACGCCGCCTTGATGTGGAACATTTTGTCTTCGCTGTCGGTGAACTGCGCCCACAGGCCCAGTTTGTTCGCCAGACCTTCGAATATTTCGTAGTCCGGAAGGCTATCACCCATCGGTTCAATCACCTTTTTCATCGCGTAGACCCGATCATTCGAATAGGTGCCGCCCGAGGTGATGTCATCCTGTTCCAGCGTGGTCGAGGCCGGCATCACAATGTCCACCCAGCGGGTTGCTGCTGTCCACCAGATGTCGACACTGACGATCGTTTCAACCTTCTTAAGCGCGCGGATCAGGCGGTTGGTATCCTGCTGGTGCGACATGAAGTTGTTGCCGGCATTGAAGATCATCTTAACGTCAGGATACACGCCCGCGTTGCCATTATAGCTGAAATCCATGCCGGGGTTTTCAAGCATTTCGGTGATCCGGGATGCAGGGCAGATGCCTTTCACCCAGTTGCGGCCCTGGCTAAGGCCCGATGGTGTGGATTTGCCCGAAGCAGGCATGCCACCGTTGCCGTAGTGCCAGGAAAACCCGACGCCCTGACCGGGTTTGCCGATCTTACCCGTCAGTGCCGCAAAGTTGACGATTGCCCAGTGGGTCATTTCACCGTGCTGGGCGCGTTGCAGCGACCAGGCGCCCGCGATTTCCGTTTTCGAGGTGGCCAGAAGCTCAGCCAGGTCCCTGATCTGTTGTTCTTGCATGCCGGTAATGGCTGCGGCCCAGGCCGGGGTCTTTGGTATGCCGTCAGTTTCACCTGTCACATACGCGATCCACTTGTCGGCCCCGACAGTGTATTTCGCTATATATTCCTTATCGTCCAGGCCCTTTTCAAGCACGTGGTAGGCCATTGCGTTGAACAGGGCGACGTCCGTGTTGGGGGTAATCTTCAGCCAATCCGCATTCAGATATTCATCGGATGCGGTGCGCTGCGGGTTGATCGAGATGAACTTGACGCCAGCATCGCGGATTTCTTCCCAATGCGCATACATGCCGTGATCGGCAACGCGGTATTCGACGCGGTTGTTTTTGATCGGGTCACAACCCACCAGCAAAAAGACCTCGGTCTCGTCGCGGATGGTTTCCCAGGCGGATTGGGTGGAATAAACTTCCATATCGCCAATGACGTGGGGCAGCGCGACCTGGCTGGCGCCGGCAGACCAGTCACCAGCCGTGTTGGTGCAGCCCCCCAAAAGGTTGATCAAACGACCCTGAAGCACATTGGGGCGGAACACGCCGGCATTCGACCAGCCGCCATAGGACGACGAAAAGATCGCTTCGTTGCCGTGGTTGGTGGCGGTGTCCAGCAAGGCTTTGGCGGTCAGGCTCCAGACAGTATCCCAGTCTACGCGAACATATTCTTCTTTGCCGCGCAATTCGGGTTTTGTATCGCCGGTTTCCCAGCCTTCCAGGTAAGATTTGCGCACCATCGGGTAATCGATGCGGGTTTTGTCATACGTCCGCTCTAATAGCCCGTGGTTCAGCATTTCTGTTGGGCGCGCATCCAGTTCCATCATGTTGTTGATGCCAACGATCTTTCCGTCGCGCACCACGGCCTCGAATGGGCCAAAGTGGCTGGCATGAAAGACGCGCCCGGCAAAGGAATTGGGGTCGATGGCGGCCAGGGCTGTCGACCCCATAAGGGTGGTGGCACCGAACATGGCGGCGCTGCCTTGCAGGAAAGAACGGCGGGTTGGGTTGGCGAAAGTCATAGTGTCCTCCAAGGGATCAAGTGTATGTCTGACCCCAAGTTTAGAACGCGCCCGTGAACGGGTCTTTCGCGGGTGATTAACAGGCTGTTTGAGTTTGTAAAAGAATGTAACAGTACGGGCCTGACAGATTCGCAAAGGCACCTAATGGCGCAGCACATCATCATCGTCGAAGACGACAGCGTCACGCGAAGGCGCCTGGCCGCTTCGCTGCGCAAGCAGATGTATCGCGTCAGCGAAGCCGAAGATGCCGCGCAGATGGAAGAGGTTTTGGCCCGTGATCCTGCGGACCTGTTGTTGGTGGATATCAACCTGGATGGGAAAGACGGGCTGACCATCACCCGCGAACAACGCGCCAAATCAAAGGCGGGGATCATCCTGTTGACCAGCCGCGATGACCAGATCGACAGGATTGTTGGCCTGGAAATGGGCGCCGACGATTATGTGACCAAGCCGTTTGACAAGCGCGAGCTGTTTGCACGGGTCAAGAACTTGCTGGCCCGGATCAGCGAAATCGGTCTTAATGCGCCCAAGCCGGAGCCCGTCTGGCACTTTGGCCGCTGGACGCTGGACCAGATGCGCCGCCGGCTGGAAGACGATACCGGCGCGATCGAGCAGCTGACCCGCGCCGAGTATGAGCTGCTGCACGCCTTCACCCGATACCCCGGTGTGATCCTGTCACGCGAACGTCTGTTAGAGCTGATCCAGCACCGCCAGTGGGCGCCGGACAACCGCACGATTGACGTTCTTGTCGGCCGGCTGCGCAAGAAGATCGAGACGGACCCGGCCCAACCAGACTGGATCATCACCGTACATGGTGAAGGCTATGTTTTTGCAGGTTCGGGCAGGTGAAGCCCCAGTTTTCGGGCGGCGTCATATAAACTGGCACGGGCCGGGGGAAAGGCCTTTTCCAAAACCTCGCCAACGCCAGTCAGATCGCCCTGATCGCGGGCCAGTTGTTCGATCTGGCCCAGCTGCGCGCACAGGTCATCCAGCCGGAAATTGGCAGAGGCCCCTTTTAACCGATGCGCCAGTTTGCGCAGGCCTTCGTAATCCCCGGCGGCTGCCGAAGCGCGCAGGGCGGGAAGGGTGTGCGCTGCCTGGTGCAGGTATTCGCAAATGATCTCGCTGGTTTCTTCGGCGCCCAGATCGGCGATATCTTCTGCCAGACCTGCCAGCGTTGTCATCGGCGCCTTGCCCGGCTCTGCCCCCTGCCCCGCCCCCGCGCCAAGCACTTCGCTTAACATACGTGGCGAAATGGGTTTGGTCAGAACACGCTCGACCCCCAGACGCGCGCGTTCTTCGTGCGTGTCGGAAATATTGTGGGCTGTCAGGGCCACCAGGCGCGGTGGATCTGACAGCGTCGTTGTGACAACCCGCGCAACCTGTGTGCCGGGCATGTCAGGCAGATCCAGATCCAGCAGCACGACATCAAAGTCGGCCGATTGAGCGGCCTTGATCGCCAGGATGCCGGTTGGTGCGTCGGTGACCGTACACCCCAGCCGCTCCAGATACCCATGCGCAACCATCCGGTTGACCGCGTTGTCTTCGACCAACAAAACCCGTTGCCCCAATTCGGCCCGCGGTGCTGTTTCGGCATGGCGGGCAACAAGCGCCATGTCCCCTTCAGATAACGCAACCGTCAGCGCAAACCGCGACCCCACGTCAGGTTCACTTTCAACACTCAGAACCCCGCCAATAACCTCGGTCAGGCGGCGCGAGATCGACAGGCCCAGCCCCATGCCCTGAATATCTTTGCGCTGCCCCCTGTCCGCCCGGCCATAGGCATCAAAGATATAATCCATATCTTTTGCGAAAATGCCGATGCCCGTATCGACCACGCCAAAGGTGATCAGGTGGCGTTTCTGATCGGCATCAATCGCATGATCTATGATCAGATCCACCCGCCCCTGATCGGTGTATTTGGTGGCATTGGACAGCAGGTTCACAATGATCTGCCGGATTTTTGCGACATCGCCCAGCAAGGCGAATGGCAAATCTTCTGACGCCTGAACACCGAAATCCAGATTGCACGCCTCGGCGCTAACCCGCAGGTATGTGCCCAGTTGGCCCACCAGATCACGCATGTCGAAATGCTGCGGTGTGTCACGCAGCCTGCCCCGTTCGGTACTGGCGTAATCCAGCAGGTCGTTGGTAAGCCCCAAAAGGTGTTCGGCCGACACGCGCGCGGTCGCCAAACGGTCCCTGTCATCGCGGCCGGACAGTTCGCTTTCCAGCAGGCGCAGCATTCCGATGATCCCGTTCAGGGGGGTGCGTATCTCATGGCTCATCATTGCCAGAAATTCGGATTTCGCCCGGTTCGCAGCCTCGGCTTCGGTGCGGGCAACGTCATGGGCCTTCATTTCGGTCACGATGTCGCCGGTGCGCTGGCGCACAGTTTCTTCCAGTTCGTCACGCAGCTGGCGCGCCTTTGCCACGCGCCCGCGCAGGATGCGCAGTTCTTTTTCCATTTCCCCGATTTCATCGCCGCCACTGACAGGAATATCACGCCCGTAGTCTTCGTGGGCCAGGGCCTCGATATGTTCGGCAACGCCGCGCAGACGCCCCACAACCTTTCGCCGGGCAAATTGCCAGCTTACAAGCGCGGCCCCGGTCGCAAGGACCAGCAGCAGGGCCAGACCCGCCGCCACATTGCGCCCCAAAGCTTCGGCACGTGTTTGGGATTGCACCGCGCTGGCCTGCAAGCGGGTGAACAACGTGTCGGAAAAGGTGGTCAGGATGACAACGTCACCGCGGATGCCCGACAAAAGTTGCGACATCGTAGCATCATTTTCCAACAGTGCGGCCTGAAGCGCGTACCCCCCATTCTGGGCCATCTCGCCCTTCAGCAAAACCATCAGATCCCTGGCCCGCGCGCGCGCCGCTGCCGACACAAGGTAGTCAAGCCGGCGGTCCGCGAACTCCAGCTCGTCCACGACCATGGCCCGCTGTCTTGCGAGGCTTTGAATGTCCGTCAGATCCGCGATTTTCAACAACAGGACACCAGCGGATTCAACCGAACGCCCCAATTCAACCTGCCTGTCGTAGGCAAAGAAATCACGGTCGGCCAGATTGTCCAGCATGTCGCGGGCGGCGCTGCCGGGCTGTGTGTAAAGATCTGCAATCGTTGCAGTAACCCGCACGCGTGCGATATCCAGCTGGCTGGCCAGAATATCCTGCATTTCCGTCAGCGTGCCCGAAACATCGGCCAGACGGGCGCCCAGAACGCGCCGCTGCTTTAGCCGGTTTTGCGTGACCGTGGCCAGACGTGTAACAGAGGTTTGCAGACGGTCCAGAACCTCCAGCCCATTCTTTTGGTCCGGGGAAACATCCAGCTGGCCAAGCGCCTGAAAGCCCGCTTTCAACTCGTCCATCTCGGCCTGAAGGGATCGCACCAGTGCCTGAAGGTCATCCAGATTTCCGACTTCGCTGAACGACGGGGCAAGCGCGGCGATAAACACGCTTTTGTCGGAAATTTTGCTTGCCAGGGACGCGGCGGGCAAGTTGTTCTGTATCAAGGCGCGTTGCTGGCCGAACACATACCAATTTGACCCAAGGGCGGCCAGGCTGACAAGGACGGACAGGCTCACAATGAAGGTGAACACCCGCAACAATTGTTTATCAAAACCAACCTGGCGCATGGGGCGACGGTACGGCGGATCAGTGGCAATCGCAATTGCTGCTCTTTGTGTGGTTGTCGCAGGTGTTTTGCTGTCTTCCCAGCAGGCGCGCGCGCAGTCAGGGGCCGCAAAAATCTGCGTTGTTGTGCCCCATTTCAAGGATGAATACTGGCTAAGCGTAGGGTTTGGCCTGCAGCAGGAAGCCGCGGCAACCGGCGCTGAATTGTTGTTTTATGAATCCGGCGGATACCATGCGTTGCAGCGCCAGGTTTCGCTGTTGAAGGCCTGTGTTGCCAAAGGGGCCGACGCGATCCTTTTAGGCGCAGTATCGGCAGATGCGCCTGACCTTCTGGCGGCGGTAAAAACCGCATCTGCATCCGTGCCTGTGCTGGCATTGGTGAACGAACTTCACGCGCCCGACCTTGCGGCCTCGATCGGGGTGGATTGGCGCGACATGGGGCGGGCTGTGGGCCAGTTCCTGGCAAACCGCCACCCGGCGGGCACAGCCCCGGTTCGGGTGGGTTTTGTCACCGGGCCTGAAGATTCAGGCTGGTCGCCTTTACTGGAAGGCGGGTTGCGTGACGGGCTGCGTGGCGCGTCAGCCATGATTGTGGTGACCCGCCGCGCCGATACCGGCCTGCGCGAACAGTTGCGAGAGGTTGAGGCCGTCCTTACCGCAGAACCTGATCTGGACTACCTGATCGGCAGCGCCCCGGCGATAGAGGGGGCGATGGGGCTGGGGGCGCGCACCGATGCGCATTTTCCCCAGATGATCGCGACATATATCAGCCACTCGGTCCGTCGGGGGCTGCAAAGCGGTAAGGTCATCGCCGTGCCGTTTGACGACCCTGTTTCGCAGGGGCGCCTTGGCATACGCGCGGCATGGCAATCGATGCAGGGTCAAATATCACCTGCGATGAAGGGCCCGCAAATTATCCTGATAGAATCCGGCGGGCCGGATGCGGCGCATTTACCGCTGTCTCCCGCCGGTCTCGTCCTAAAGATAGAATAAGGCGTTTAGCGCGCGCGGCCCAAGTGGCCCCTGCCCTGTTTTACCGCCGCATATCCTTCCACCGTCGCAAAAGCCAATACCACTGATCGGGTTTTTCCAGGATGCGTGCGGAAAGGTTATCATTAAAGGCCTGCGTCATCGTGCGGGGGTCAGAGGGTTCTATCGGGGCTTCGAACTCTACATCGATGTCGCTGCTGTCATCACGCCGCGTGCCAAAGACCGGCATGAAAGGAATGTCATATTTAAGTGCCAGGCGGGCAGCGGCAACAGAGGTAAGCGCATCAAAGCCCAGGAAAGGAAGCATCTCGCCGTCTTCGGTTTTTTCGTCCAGCAGGATCGCCACAAACTGCCCGGCGCGCAGGTGGCGGATCATGGCTTTCGTGCCGTTGCGCCCGGTTGTCAGCGCCGGTTTTCCGCCCTGTTCAATCCCACGTACCAGCAGGCGCTGATAGTGCCGGTTGCTTTGGCGCCGGTATACCCCAGCGGTTTCCATGCCGCGGTGTTTCAAGACCGCGCGAACGGCCTCCCATTGGCCAAAATGCCCCGAGACCAGGATCGCGCCTTTCCCTTCAGCGCGCGCCTTTTCCAACACCGCAAGGCCGGGGCCGGAGATGTGAAACCTGTCCTGACGCGCCTGAAACCCGGTATTGTGAAAAACCTCAAACAAGGTGCGGCCCATGTTCTGGCCCATCTTGCGGCTAAGCTTCAGGCGATCAGCGCGCGCCATGTCGGGGTAGATGCGCAATATTTCCCGGTTGAAGCGTCGCCGCGCGATCGGCACCCACCGCATTGTCCAGCCAAAGACATTGCCAAGGCTGCGCGCACGCGCATCAAACCCGCGCCATTTTGAATAGGTAAGCGCGGACCACAAAGGGATATAACGAAGGTGTTGCCAGATGTACTTGGCCGGGCGGGTAAACATCCGGCTAATATGGGGGCCTTTACGGGTAAGTCCACCGGTATTGCAGGCATTTCGCCCGGTGCGGGCATCGAAAGATCACTTCGTGCGTGTTTGGCCATCGCACCAGCGGGAAAACCCGAAAATTCGATGCCCCGCGCATGCTGGCGACGAGAGTGCCTATTGCACCCTCGCCCGTTCACGGCCCGAACCACCAATTACTCTGCGGTTTGTTGCTTCAGGTCGGCAAAGAAGGCCTGGATACGTCGGGCGTTGGCCCCGCGGTCGGTTTGACCGAGGCGCGAGCGCGAGCGTATATCGACGGCTGTGCCGGTATCCGTTTGCGTAAAGCGGATCGCAACTTCGTCTTCGAACCCAAAGATGCGGCTTCGTGCAATCGCTTCGATCTGGCTTTCGTCGGGATCGGCCGAAAGAACCTCCCAGCCGCGCGACTGCACCAAAGTCAGCGCCCCTTCAAAGGCGTCTTCTACAGAAAGGGGCAGATCCAGCGTGCGCACGCCCGGATAGGCCGCGCGCTGCGGTGCGCCGTTTTGTGCCGGGTAGTCGCTTGGTGTAGCGGTGAACCAGAAGACGGGCGGATCTTCGGTATCGGTAGAGATATCGTTGATCCATGGCGTCGTGCGTGAAGCGATCTCAAACGCCAGGCCAAGGCCCGCAACCGGCAGTGACAAGACCAAACCGACCAGCGCTATAATCACCCCGTTGCGCGGTTTGCGCAGCTGGCCCAGCAGGGCTGCGGCCGCCATGATCACTCCAGTGATCGCCGCCCAAACGCCCCAGCCGGTCAGATTATAGGCCTGTGGCCAGGGCCACCCGTTCGCGCGAAATCCCCATGCAGAAACCGCTAGAAGAACCAGGGACAAAAGCCCCAAGAGGGTGGAAAGCAGGCCAAGGCGGCGCGTCAAAACGTTATTCATCAGTAGGTTCCTGTTTGGAGGCAGAGGTTAAACGGGGGTGGGTTTCCTTCATCTCAAGGACAAGCCATAGCCCCGATGCGGCCATGGCAACACCTGTCAGCCAAAACCCGGCCTCCAGCATGCCCGAGGCATCTGCGATAATTCCCATGGCAAGCGCGCCAATTGCGTACCCCAGATCACGCCAGAAGCGATAGACGCCAAGCGCAGAACCACGCCAGGATGGGTGCGCAACATCCCCCATTGCCGCAATAAGGGTTGGGTAAAGAAGTGCCATGCCCACCCCGATCACAGCGGCGACAGCGGCCCAGGCCGAGACTGTTGTGAATAGCGGAAACATAAGAACGCCGGCCGCGCACAGAAAAAAACCCGCAACTGTGGGCCACTTGCGCCCGAAAACATCTGACAGCGGCCCTGTCCATAATTGGCTGCCCCCCCAGACAAGCCCATAGATGCCTGTGACCCAGCCGATCTCGATCAGGCTGCTGCCCCTGGACACCATGAAAACCGGCACCAGGGCCCACATAAGCGCATCAACAAACTTCTCGACACTGCCGGCCTGCGCCAGCGCCATAAAATTCCGGTTCTTCCATGTCACAAGCGCAAATATCTGGCCTGATGTGGGGTTTTCAGGGCCTTCGACATATTGTGTTTGCGGCCCACTGCTGGCGTTTGATTTGTGTCGCGCAGCTTCGGCCCGGGCAAACGGAAGGGTTTCGGTGAAGGCCAGCACCGCGGCGAAAAGCGCCAGAACGATAACAACAAGGCCGAAGACAAACAGGCTCATCCGCGGGTCGAAGTAACTTGCAAGGTAGCCCGTTGCCAGGCCGGCCAAAGCCACCCCGCCGTAGCCTGCGAATTCATTGAAACCCGTGGCCAATCCGCGCTGTGACCCTTTTACGATGTCCATTTTGGCGGTGACGGTCATCGACCAGCAAAAGCCCTGATTGACGCCCAAAAGAACATTGGCCGCGACGATCCAGCCCCAGGAAGGGGCCCACAGGATCAGGAACGGGATGGGCAGTGCAAACAGCCAGCCCCAAATCAGAACACGCCGGCGACCGACCCGTTCAGACAGGCGGCCCGAGACAAAGTTCATCGCGCCCTTCACAACCCCGAAAGAAACGACAAACGCAAAAATTGCGGTCAGGGATCCCTGAACAACGCCAAATTCCGTTTCTGCCAGCGCGGGGATCACCGTGCGCTGCAGGCCAATGGTCAGGCCAACGAAAAACACCTGCAACAGCTGCTCCAGAAAAGGGCGCAGGTTTTCACCTATGCCAAGGGTATAGGCCATTTTGTCAGATTTCGGGCTTGAGTTGCGCATCGGATTCGCTAACATTCTATTTATCACTTGAATGATATAATGTGTGGAGGTTGCCCGTGTCAATCAGCCCAAAACTTGCCCTTCTTGAAGAATACGCCCTTGTCGCGCGCGCTTTGTCGGCGCCCGCGCGCCTCAGGCTTCTTGAACAGCTGGCGCAGGACGAACGTGGCGTGGAAGCGCTCGCTGAAAAGACCGACCTTACTGTCGCAAACTGCTCTCAGCACCTACAACATCTGCGGCGCGCCGGCCTTGTCACCAGCCGGCGAGAGGGCAAGGCTGTGATCTATCGTTTGACTGACGCAAAGACCCTGGAGCTGATGGACCTTACCCGCGTGATCGCAGAGCGTAACCTGGCACAGGTGGAACGCATTCTTCACGGGCTTGCAGGTGGCGAAGAAGCCCCCGAACCGATCAGCCGGGAGCAACTTTCTGCGCGCCTGGATGAGGGCACAGTTACAGTTCTCGACGTACGCCCGGCCGATGAATTTGCGGCAGGGCACATACCCGGGGCCCTTAACGCAACGGTGGCAGAGGTTGACCAGATCATCGGGGAGATCGACCCGGGCACCGAGATTGTTGCCTATTGTCGGGGGCCTTACTGCGTCTATGCGCACCAAGCCGTGGCGGCCTTGCGCAAACAAGGTTTTCACGCCCGCCGCCTTGACGGCGGGCTGCCGGAATGGCGCGAAGACGGGCGCGCCGTTCTAACCACCTCTGGCTAGGCCGAAACCGACCTGCACGCAGCCTGGGCTGCCATAACGCAGGCACGGTTCAGGCAGGCGTGGCGGCGACCACGAATGAGGTATTTTGCGCCTGATAAACCAGAGATTACTGGTAATCGCCGCTATAGCAGTATTCCACCAGAGCCCTGGCTGCTCTGGCACTTCCACCCATGTCATATTGAAAAACAAGTTCATTGGTGAAGGTAATCAGATCTAAGGTTTGAGAGTGCGCGAAGTTTCGTAAGAACGCTTTGTCCATCGGAAATGATGCGGTCCAGACATTGATTTCTGATTGGGACGCAACCCAATCCACAAGGATTTCAGATTTTTCGATTGACCCGTCCTTGAACGAATAGGTCAACCAGATGGGAAAGCTGGTTTCGTTTCCCGGCGCCAAGGGGGAATCGGGAAGGGTCAACAGCGTCATTAAGACAGTTCTGTTTTCACCTTCACGGGCAGAGCAATCGAAACTAAGGTCAAACATCCCATCCTGATCCGATTTCGTCAGGGCGCCCTGAATACCTTGGGCGCCCATATTCGGCTGGCTTTGCCAGCTGTCGGCATAGGCGATAGAGGCAGATAAAGCTGTCGCCACTGCAAAAATGCCAGAAAACTTCAGCATCGGCATCTAGTTCGTTACCGTGCAGACGACTTCGTAGTTGCCAGAGTTTTGCCGGATCGAGATTTTGCCTTTGTATCTCAAAGTGTCCACCCCGGCCTCTTGGGCGTATCTGGATGAATAAAAATCGGTACCGCAGGCGTGAACAAAGCCAACACACGGGTTTTCTGCACCCCTACATGTGGCTTCGGTGTACAGGTCCTTTGAATTCCCTGCGTCATCCACGAAATAATACGGCGATTTCGCCATGCTTGGGGTGGCCACCATTACGGTCATAAGCACAGCGCCTGACAAGGCAAACAGCTTTTGAATGGTTGATACATTACGGCTCATTTCTTACACATTCCTTCTATATGCATGTGATTTTTCAGTATAATTTTACTTGGAATTGGTCATGGTAATGATTGAGTTGTTGGGCGAATCACTCGACGTGTCAAGGTGATGTATTTCAGACCCCTGCGCGCCTCGGTCCCAGCGGGTTTCAGGCTTTGCTATACCGCATTGTCAACAAGCCCGCGGTTGATGCTGTCTGATGACCGTGGAGAGTACGGGGAATGGCGGCTACCTACCTAGCCTGACCTCTGCGGTATGGAGGATGAGTTGCCCGAATTTCCTAAAGCCGACATTCGAGCAAAATGTAGCGAATGGCAGGACGGAGCCCGACGCATCCATCAAACAAGGTGTGGTGAGCGACCACCTTGCCTAATCTCGCGGTCATAACCCTACGGATGGCGCGCTGTCAGAAGTTGGAGAAACTCCGAAACCTTGGGCGACAGGAAGCGCGCGTCGGGATAGACGGCGTAGATCGGGTATCTTGGCACAATCCAGTAGTCGGGCAGGATCCTTCGCAACGTCGGCTTCAGGAAACTGTCAGGCACAAAGTTGGGCACCGCAATCAGATGTCCGCCTTGCTTGGCGACTTCGATCCTTGCGCTGAAGGTGTTTGAGACAACGCGACCCTCGACGTGGATGTCCGTGACGACACCGTCCTTCTCAAAAGACCACACCCCTCGCTCCCGCCCGCCGAACCGCAGGAGCCACGGGTGCTTCACGGCATCTGCCGGGGTTGCAATCGCATCCGGGCCTGACAGCATGTCCTCGTGGGCGTAAAGATGGTACTCAAGCTCAGCGATTTTTCGTGTGATATTCTGAGGGCTCGGCCCCGGAGAGCCGACCCGAATGGCCAGATCAATACCGTTGTCGACAAGGTCCAGAAAGGCATCCCCAAGTGCGAGTTCCACGTCGACCATTGGATTTAGCTTCACGAACTCGGCCACGATCGGCGGCAGAACATACTGCCCGTGTTCAACCGTTGACGCAATTTTCAGCTTACCCTGAAGCGGCAGATCACCGTCCAGCCGGTCGAAGGCATGTGTCGCTGCCTCGACAAGCCCGAGACAGTCCTGCTCAATCAAACGTCCTGCATCGGTCAGGGAAAGCGCCCGGGTGGACCGGTTCAGCAACCGCGCCCCAACGAAGTCTTCCAGTTCCGATATTTGGCGGCTGACGCTTGACTTGCCAATACCCAGACGCCGGGCGGCGATGGTGAAAGAGCCACTCTCAACGACAAGCGCAAACAGTGCGAGATGCCGCAAATGGGCGTAATGCACCGCCCGAAAGCGATCTGCTGATTGTTCCGGTTTGAGCAACTCGCGGTTCCTGATTCAATGAGTAGAAACCATCAATGGCACAATCTAACTTTAGTTTCACCAAAAACCGGAGAAACCAGATGACTGATTTTGAAAGCCTTCCGAATGCTTCCGCCTCCCGAGAGATGCCGGTTCCGGCCAACGCCGTCTGGCAGGTGCTGTCTTCACTGGACCGCCTTGCCGAATGGGCACCGGGCATCGACGGGGCCGCGGTTACATCCCCACAAAAGGCAGGCGTCGGCGCCGTTCGTCGGGTCGCAACGGCCCAGTTCGGCGAAATCGAACATCGCGTAGCCATCTGGGATACCGACCGCAAGTTCGTTTACGAAACCGCGGACTCCGGGCCGTTCTCCCGCACGCTCACAACATACGACATCTCCGGGACCATTCGCGGCCCAGCGGTGGTTACGGTATCGATCGCATTTGAAATACACGCAGGTGGAATGCCCTCTGAACAGGCTAAAGTCATCCTGACAAAGGGGTTGGAGGCAACACTGCAGGCGCTCGAATTGCAGGCACGCATGATTTCGGCGGAGGCCTGAGATGGTGATAGAGCAAACACCGGGCGGCCCGAAGGAAATCAGCGCAGGTGACCTGCCCCCCGAAACTTCCCTCCCCGATACCGAGGCCTTCCTTTCCTGTTCTCCTGAGGTAAATCTCAGCAATCCCCCAGAGTACACCCACAACACAAATCCCGGCCACCGCGATTGAGGTCAGCACCGAAGTGTTTGTGAGCCAGAGCGAGGCCGCTGCGATCGTCGCCACCAAAAACACCGCTGAATTAGGGATCTCAAAATGGCGCAAGTCGTGAATACTTAGCGGGTTCTGACGGCTGATATGCCGTTCTGGCGCATCAATCTGGCGGCCCATCGGTGCCCGACATCCGGGCCGATCTCCGTCAACTCTTCCGTCATCCGTGGCCTGCCGTAGCTGCCAAAGCTGAGACGGGACTGTTCCTTGATATGTGCCAACGCAACCATATCAAATCGCTGTCTGCGACTGGCCGGCCGGCTGCGGCAGGCTGCCACATACGACACGTGCGGCACTGACGGGCTTGCGCAAGTCGGGATACAAGCTTGACGCTGAGAAGCCGGGCAGCGGCAAGCCCTTGCGATACCGCATTGTCGACAAGCCCGTGGTGGATGCTGCCTGATGACCGCTGAGAGCGCGATAGAAACCCGTTGGGTCGAACTTTCTGACATGGACCGTTCAGCCCTGCGGGTGGCCTGGAGGGAGGCATTTAGCAACGCGCCACCCCACTTTTTGTCGATGACTTTCATGCGAAAGGCACTGATCTGGCAATTTCAGTGCCGCCAGTTTGGCGGGCTGTCGCCGGACCAGAAGCGAGCTCTCAAATCCGCAAACGCAGGAAAGACCGTGAGGAGCACACCGGCTGCAATCCGGCCTGGGACGCAGCTTGTCAGGGAATGGAATGGGCGGCGATATCAGGTCGATGTGAGCGACGATGGATATGTAATGAATCCGGACTATGTCATCTGGCCGGTTGAAGGGAGGAACACCCTTCAGTTTCGGTCACATCTACTACGTCCTGACCAATCCGGTCTATGCGGGCCGCATTCGCCATAAGGCGAGCGTGTATCCCGGCCAGCATCCACCGCTTATCGAGCCTGGCCTTTGGGATGCGCTGCAGGACCAGTTGATGGGCCGTTCGGTCAGCGATCGCCTCGGCAAAGAAAGAGGAAAGGGAAGAGGGGGTCGAAAACAGGTCTCGCTTCTGATTGGCAAACTGTTTGATGAAACCGGTGACCGCCTGACGCCAAGCCATACAAAGTCCTCGAAAGGGCACCGGCTCAGATACTATGTCTCAAACCGGCTGATACGAAGTAAAGGCGCCAAAGATCCGTCTGGTTGGCGATTGCCTGGACCTGAGTTGGAAGCATTGGTCAGCAAACTGCTCTGCAAACATCTGAGCACCCCGGCCGTGGCGGTCAGTATCGTCAGCGACCCAACGACAGAAGAGACTGCAGCGATTGCAAAAACGCTGGCAGATATCACTGGTACCGAAGAAGATGCACACAACGAAAAAAGCAGCCATCTCCTGCGGCTTTGTCATCGTATCCAAATCAATCCGGGACAGATTAAGATCTCGATGTGCGTGAACAACTTAGCCGAACTTTTAGCTGTCTCTCCCGAACGCGTTGCAGGAGAGTACCTTGAGATCGACGCTGCGTATCAACACCGCAAGCGGGGCGTTGAAACAAAACTTATCCTGACCGACCTGGCCAATCCGCGCGATGAAACCCGTTCAAAAACATTGCAAAGGCGCATCACTACTTTGACCTGATCCGAGCCGGGAAAACCTATGCCGAGATTGCTGCATCTGAAGGCGTATCAAAACACCGGGTTTACAAGCTGGTCGATCTGGCCTTCCTGGCGCCGGATGTCGTGCGGGATGTATTTGCCGGTTCTCAACCAATGGGCCTGACAACCGAATGGTTGCTGCGCCACGCTATCCCTCCGCTTTGGGATGAGCAAAGAGAAACGTTCCGCACCCTGTAAAAAGCACGGGTTTTGTTCGGACCAGTGCCGCGCGATCCCGGCAGCATCAAACACACCCAGCCGTCGACCGCGCAAAAGCCGTTTCCAGACTTTTGGCAGAATCCCACCGATTTACGGCATGTTCCGGGTCTGGGATATCCGGACACCCTGAAAGGCCCCGGAATTTACGGGGAAAAATCCGAAATCTCGTACTGGTATGAATTTGTTATGAGTGTTGGCTGTGCGGGCAGTTTCGAGCTAGCCGGTCTCCCCAAATTTCACTGATAACAGGGAAGTTTACAGGGAATACGCACCGTTTTTTGCGCTATTTAATGTCTGGGGAGTCAAAATATATAAGAAGATCAGTGCCTTGTGGGTGAATTCCCTAGATGGGAAAACAGGGAAGTCAGATGAAGCATCAGTGAACCTCAGAGTTACATCAGGGAACACAGATCAGATTTCACCTCGATTTCAATTGGTCGAGGACGGGAGCAGGAAGAAGAACGATCCGGGGATAGTCCCGGTACCCGGAAAGCTTGACCAGTCGCTGTCTTCAGTGAAATCCTCAGGCTTTAGTTCCATGATTTCAAGGTACCTAGCGTTCGAAATTGGATCAATCCGATCGGCCTCTTCGCTGACGAATTCCGCCCAAGCAGTTGTGTGATCATTAGTTTCGTGGCCCCTTAACTTTAGTACGTCCTGGACCAACTGGCGCAATATCCTCGCATCTTCGAGGTCGCGGGCATGGCCAAGCAGCATGCTGCGTTTCGCGTTCTCGAATTTTTCCTCCCTGACACGGAGCGCTTCAAGCCTTGCCGCTTCGGCTTCTTTCTTTCTTCGCTCATAGTCTTGTTTACGTTCAATCAACCACTCATGCTGGCGCTCGGCATGCTCCCGGTGAAAGGTCTCGGCCAAAACAACCAGCTCGATTGCAATCTCGGTAAGACTCTTTTCAAGTTTGGCGTCCGGCTCATCCGCCCAAGATAACCGGACATCTTGCCCACGGAAGTGGTTTGGAACGATCAGAGTTAGTGGTTCTTTAGCTGGCCTGTGGTCGTCGGGGTTCCGATAGTAGTTGCTCCGCCTCAAATCCGCCGTCGCGAGAAGCTTAAGTGGTACATGCTGTTGATGAATGGAAATCGAGATTTCGATGGCCTCTTTTCCCTGAATGCTCGGTTTGCAACCGCATTTTGCGACGCCGAGGAAAAGCGCATTCAAGATCCTTAGCCTGCGTTGCTCGAAGGGGTTGTCGAAAAGCGGTTTGTCCCAGGAGTAAGCCCACTTGCTTTCGGCAATTTTTGCCCGTCTTTTATCGTCTGCGGAAAACAGACGCTGCAAAACATGGTGCCATGCGTGTTTGCCGCGCGGTACTACGACTCGCCCGATTTTCTTAGCTACCCTAGCCCGGACGTCTTCAATTGGGGTGTTGAAGGACGGTGGTGTAGGAAGCGGAGCCTCCAGGTCGACTTTGGAGCCGTAGTATCGATCATAGCCTGATCCGCCAATTATCACTTCGTCAGACATTCCCGGGGCGCGTTCGGGCAGTGAAGCACGTTTGACGGACTTTCCGGCTTTGACTTTGTTCCAGTGCCCCCTGTCGGGCATGGGGATGTCGAACTTCCTGCAAGCATTCCTGACTGAAGTTGAAGACACTCCAACGACTTTGGGCATATCTTTCAAAGGTCGACTCCACACAATTTCCAGGAGTTCTGCCCGTGTCAGCCTTTTCACTCCCGCCATTTTCGCCCCCTGATCTGTCGAAGTACTTGCCGATATCCTCGGCTTGCGGTGAAAAAAATGATGCTCAGCTCAAACCAAGATTATTGGTGAAACTACAACTACCTGTGGCAGGTTTCGAGACCCGTTCGAGCAGATAGAAAGTGGAATTTGAAACCAGCTAGGCAAAGCCGATCTACGCGTAAGCGCCATTATGTTAAATCTGCTTCGAACAGACGATCAGCAAGTTTTCCCATGTCCGAGACGCGTTCAAATTTGCCTTTGTTGATCACCCGAATAGCCGCCCGCTGAGCTTTGTAGCCATGCTGATCGCCTTTTTCATGTTTTCCGATCTTGTCTCCCAGTTCCGGCAACGGTTCGCCGGGTGATGCGCCGAACCACAGAAACTCTGCCAGTTTCAGGGATTCCGGATCGAAGCGCACCCAGATCACGCAGCCTGATGGCTTGTCCGCCAACCTGATATTGATCTTTTGCCTGGACGTTTTGGCACCAGTGAAGCTCGATTTCATCTGCACATGCCGTTCGATGCCATTTGCCTCCAGCAGGATATCGTAGCCGCTGCGATCAGTATGGCTGCGCAGAATGTCCATTTCGATGCCGCGCTTCCACATTTCCCGGCAGAGCTCGCCGAGAAACCCATATTCGAGATACTGCTCTCGCAGACTTGAGGCGTCATTGTGAATGGTTTCTGACATTGTTCTTCCGCGTGGTGTTGCCTCAGTCACGCTTCCTGCGTGCCGACAGTCAAGCTAAAAGAGACTTATAGTCTGTAGATTAAAAGGCAACATCTATGGCCCATACTTGGGATGGACGTTCGTCAGCGGGTTGGCCGCAATCTGAAGAAATACCGCAAGGAAGCTGGGTTCTCGCAAGAGGGGCTGGCGCTCGAATGTGGTTTGCACCGGACTTATGTGAGCGGTGTTGAGCGGGGCGTTCGCAATCCGACTGTTGTAGTGCTGGAGCAGATTGCCAAACCTCTGGGGATCCCGTCCTGGCGACTCCTGGAAGAATGAAGTCATGGCAGGTTGTGATGAAGAACCGGTCGATAGAGAGGTTTTTGGGTTAACGGAGAAACCTTATTACCGCCTCAGAAAACAATTGCTGAAAACCGGCTGGGTTGATGCAGCCGAACTTGCCAGCCAGATACGCGCAGTGGGCGTAGGTGATATGCCGCCGGAACTCGTGCAGCACGTGTGTGACTACCTGGAGGGAAAGGCGACAAGGCCTAGAGGGCGCCCTGCGAACGACGTCCACATTAACAGGTCGCTCTACGACTTAAAGAAAGATCTCTATAGTCGCCTGATACTATGGCTTCAGTTGCGCAAGAAAAGGTTCGGCCACCTTGAGGGCTGGTCCGCATTACGCGATCAGGAGTGGTGGCAGGGTTCGCCATCTGAACGAGCTGCACGGATTGTTTCCGAGAAATACGGGTTCGGCGCCAGGTCCTGGCGTTCGCTGCAGACAGAACTATCAAAAAAACGCCCGTGAATTGATTTGAACGACTTCGGTCCCGGACCGGTATAAATGGTGGCCCCATCGTATTTTGATGGAGATGCCAAATGGAAATAGATCTAAAACCGGGTAGTTCGTGCTGCAGTGGCGTGCCGCCTTCAGTATCAAAACTGGTATCTGTCGCTTCGTTGAAACCCTATGCCAACAATCCACGGACGCACTCAAAAAAGCAGATCCGCCAGATCGCAGATAGCATTGAAGAATTCGGCTTTACCAATCCTGTTCTGACGGATGGGAGCGGCAACATCATTGCCGGGCACGGTCGTATTGAGGCCGCCAGATTGCTTGGAATGACGGATATTCCAGTGCTGAAACTGGAAAATATGAGCGAGGCTCAGAAGCGGGCCTACATCATCGCTGACAATAAGCTTGCGGAAAATGCCGGCTGGGACACCGAACTGCTGGTGATCGAACTGCAGGGACTTCTTGATCTCAATATTGATTTCGACATCGAGCTGACCGGATTTGAGACGGGGGAAATCGACGTGCTGCTGGCATCGGAAACGGCGGCTGAATCAGAAACTGTACCGCTGCCAGAAACCGACGGTCCGGCCGTCAGCCGCCCCGGCGATCTCTGGCTGATCGGGAAGCACCGGCTGCTTTGCGGAGATGCGCTGAACCCTGACGACTGGCAGGTTTTGATGGGTAAGGACAAAGCGCAGATGATATTTGTCGACCCGCCGTACAATGTGCCGATCGCAGGTCATGTCTCCGGGCTTGGTGCGGTCAGGCATCGTGAATTCGCCATGGCGTCAGGTGAAATGTCGCAGGACGCGTTCACGGAGTTTCTGCGCAGGTCGTTCAGAAATCTGGTAAGGTTCAGCTCAGATGGAGCAATCCATTTCATCTGTATGGACTGGCGGCACATGCGGGAAGTTTTGGATGCGGCGGATGGCATCTATAGCGAGTTGAAAAACCTGTGCGTCTGGGCCAAGACAAACGCAGGCATGGGCAGCTTTTACCGGTCACAGCATGAGCTGGTCTTTGCGTTCAAGCATGGCACCGCAGCCCATATCAATAATTTCGGCCTCGGAGACAAAGGGCGGCACCGATCCAATTTGTGGACCTATGCCGGCGCCAATACGTTCCGCGCCGGTCGCATGGACGATCTCAAGGCCCATCCGACGGTAAAGCCCACCGAGATGGTTGCGGATGCCATTATGGATTGCTCGCAGCGCGGCGGGTTCATCGCCGATGCCTTCGCCGGGTCGGGCACGACGTTGCTGGCGGCCGCAAAGACCGGCCGGATCGGGGTCGGCATAGAAATCGACCCGCATTACGCAGATCTGATCATTCGCCGCCTGCAGGACGCAACCGGAGAAACGGCGGTCCATGCTGAGAGCTTTGAAAGCTTTGCGGCTGTCGGAGCCGGAGATGACGCATGAGCAGAAAGGATAAAGGCAGTTACGATGTCGGCTACGGCAAACCTCCTAAAAGCGGGCAGTTTCAGAAAGGGAAATCGGGCAACCCACTTGGCCGCCCGAAAGGCGCGCGCGGTCTGAAAACCGATCTGAAAGCAGAGCTCGGTGAGCGGGTCACGATCACGGAAAATGGCCGGACGCGAAGGCTGACCAAACAGCAACTTATGGTGAAACAGCTCACGGCGAAAGCGATGAAAGGCGATATGCGCGCCATCAGCAAACTGGCGGAACTGGCCATATCGCTACTGGGGCCGGAGGATGAGGTGCCGGTCAGTGCGTCGCGTCTTTCGCCGGAGGATGATGCCATTCTGCAGCAATTCATAAAACGGCAGGGCGGGGAGCCGCGGGATGACTGACCGCCAGGCATACTTCGATGCTGTGCTGCGGGAAGATTTCATCGCGTTTCTTTCAAAGGCGTTCACGACAGCCTCGGGGGGCGATCATTTCGCTCCGAACTGGCATCACGACGCCATCGGGCATCAACTGGGCCGGGTGGAGCGCGGCGCGGCAACACGCCTGATCGTTGCAATGCCGCCACGTTATCTGAAATCCATTACAATTTCGGTCGCCTGGGTCGCATGGATGCTCGGCCGCGATCCCGGGCTGAAATTCGTCTGCGTCAGCTATTCGGGCGAACTGGCCCAGAAACACGCAGGTGATTGCCGCGCGATCATGCAGACAGACTGGTATCAGCGCGTTTTTCCCGAAACCCGCCTGAAACGCGGCGGCGGGGCCGAAATGGACTTCGCGACCAAAAAGGGCGGCGGACGTCTTTCAACTTCTGTGGGCGGCACGCTGACCGGGCGCGGAGGCGACATCATCATCATCGATGACCCGATCAAACCCGATGAGGCCATGTCCGAAACTGCACGGCGCAAGGTCATCCACTGGTATGCAAATACGCTGTCATCGCGCCTGAATGATAAATCAAAGGGGGCGATCCTGCTGGTGATGCAGCGCCTGCATGAGGAGGATCTGGCGGGGCATTTGTTGGAGGCCGGTGGCTGGGATCATCTGAGCCTGCAGGCAATTGCGGAAACCAGTGAAGACGTACCGCTCGGCGGGGGGCGGATGCACAAACGGCAGTCAGGCGATGCATTGCATCCGGAGCGTGAAGATTTGGCACGCCTGACTGCGCTGAAGAAAGAAATGGGGTCAGCGACGTTTTCTGCACAGTATCAACAATCGCCGGTGCCGGCGGAAGGTCTGCATGTGAAGCGGGAATGGTTCAGGCGGTACAAGGAAGTGCCGGAACGCCAGCCGGGTGATCTGATCGTTCAGAGCTGGGATACAGCCAGCAAAGACGGTGTGTTCAATGATTTCTCGGTCTGCATTACGGGGCTCGTCCGACAGCGCCAGGTTTTTGTGCTGGATGTGGTTCGCGACAAGCTTCAGTTTCCGGATCTTTTGCGGCGCACGAAAAGTTTGGCCACCAGGTGGGAGACCAACGTCTTGCTGATCGAAGATACGGCCAGTGGCGCGCAATTGATTCAAGTGCTGACGCGGGAACGCCCGCCAAACATACCGACCCCGATCCCATGCAAACCCGAAGGCGACAAGGTCACTCGGTTTTCCGCAGAAAGTGCGCGGATTGAAGCGGGCGATCTGCTGCTGCCAGAAGACGCACCCTGGCTTGCCGGTTTTGAACGCGAACTGCTCGGGTTCCCGAACCTGCGCCACGATGATCAGGTGGATGCCCTGACGCAACTCCTTTCGTGGCAATCGCCGCGCCGCGCTCGCGTCGGGATGATTCCGCCGCAGCTGATCCTTCTGGAAGAGTAACGACGGCTTTCCTGTTTAATCACGCAGATACCGCGCGGCGATCACCTCAGCCGCATCCAGCTTTCGGTCAATATCTGCCAGGTGTTCACGCACCGACAACGCGGCCGTTCGGGCCTTTTCGGCGTCTATCCACGGTGACTGCCCCTCAAGTGCGGCAAGGGCTGCATCTTCAAGCCGGGCCGTCACCTCGGCAAACAGGCGCTGAACAGTATCTTTCGGGTCGTTTTCCATAGCGGAGACTGACGCTTCCTTTGGAAAGCAAGTCCAGTCGCTTCTTTTGTAATCAGGATTAATCCGACATTCATCAAAATGGTTTCTGAATGTTCTTGGCAAATGGGAGACTTCTGAGCATAGTGTCAGAAAAATTCCCTGCGAGCTGAATCGTGGATGAGAGGACGAGCGGAATGACTGACTTTGACCTGCTGCTGCAAAAAGCCGGGCACACGGTGCCTGAAGCCGCAAAACTGCTGGGCTACTCCGAGGGCCATATCTATCGCTGGAAACGCGGCGAGGAAACCCCGCGGGAAGGCGTTCTCAACCTGCTGCGCATGGAAATCTCGAACCGCCAGACTGAACCCGCGGATACTGCCTTTTCGTTCATTGACCTCTTTGCCGGCATTGGCGGCCTGCGTAAGGCGATGGAAGGAGCAGGGGGGCGCTGCGTGTTCACTTCTGAATGGGATAAATATGCCCAGCAGACCTATCTGGCCAATTTCCCGGACAACCGCCCGATCGCCGGTGACATCCGCGACGTCGATGCGGCGGCCATCCCGGATCATGACGTCTTGGTGGCGGGCTTTCCGTGCCAGCCGTTTTCGATTGCGGGGGTGTCCAAAAAGAACGCTCTGGGCCGGGCTCACGGGTTTGATGACGAGACCCAGGGCACACTGTTTTTTGACGTGCTGCGGATCCTCAAGCATCACCGTCCCGCCGCCTTCATGCTTGAGAATGTGAAGAACCTGCGCAGCCATGACAAAGGTCGTACGTTCCAGGTCATCATGCGCAAGCTGCGGGATGAGCTGGGCTATTATGTGCCGGAACCCCGCGTCATTGATGCCGCGCATTTCGTGCCTCAGCACCGGGAGCGGATCGTCATCGTGGGCTTCCGCGAAGACGTACCGTTCAGTTTTGATGATGTTCTGCTGCCACCCCACCGTGAGCGCCGCATGCGGGACATCCTGCACCCGGAGAACGGCATCGAGAATCCGGAGAGCCACTTCACGCTCGGCAATGACGCTGCCGTCAGCGGCAAATACACCCTATCCGACAAGCTTTGGAAATACCTGCAGGACTATGCGGCGAAGCACAAAGCCAAGGGAAACGGGTTTGGCTTCGGTCTGGTGGATGGCGACAGTATCGCCCGAACTCTTTCAGCCCGGTACTATAAAGACGGATCCGAAATCCTGGTGAGCCGGGGCGAAGGGAACAATCCCCGCCGCTTGACCCCGCGCGAATGCGCTCGTCTGATGGGCTATCCAGAAGATTTCCGCATCCCCGTTTCTGATACACAGGCCTATAAACAGTTCGGCAACTCGGTGGCTGTCCCGGTCTTTGCCGAGGTCGCGCGTGTGATGGGGCCGCATGTCCTGTCGGTGATCGGAACCGCTCAGCAGAAGACCCTTGCAAGGGTTGGCTGATGTCCACGACAAAGCGACCCGAAGCCGCAATATGGCGGCGATCAAAGGTGCTGATACAAAACCGGAGATGATTGTCCGGCGGGGTCTGCACGCGCGTGGCTTCCGGTTTCGGCTGCATGATCGGAAACTGCCGGGCCGGCCCGATCTTGTTCTGCCAAAATACGGCGCGGTGATACTTATCAACGGATGCTTCTGGCACGGACACGACTGCGCGCTGTTCAGATGGCCAAAGACGCGCGAAGAGTTCTGGCGTGAAAAGATCACCGGCAATATTGAACGCGACCGGAAAAACCTAGCGGCGCTGAAATCTCGTAACAGGCGGATTGCGGTGATCTGGGAATGTGCCCTGAAAGGAAAACAGCGACGTGAAGCAGGCGATATTATTGACGAGCTGGCCCATTGGTTGTCATCTGGCGATACAGAGCTGGAAATCAGAGGTTTCCGCTGATTTTCTGAGAGGCCGAATGTGAGCGGGCGTGGATTTCTTTCAAAGTATTTTGTCGGAGCGGGTGTCAAAACCCTGCGCGGCACCGAAGTGGATCCCGGTGTTTCCCGCGGCCATGAGTTTCAGGGGGTCGATGTATTCAGGGCGTTTGTCGGAACGCCCGAAAACCGCGAAAAGATTCCGGTGACCTATATCTGGATGGATGACAGTGATGACCCGGCACTGAGGTCCGAGCTGACCGGGACCTGGTACAACAGCCGCAAAGCACAGCCACACCGGACGCCGGAATACAGGCTTTACTACCCCGCAGCGGCGGAGCCTGTGGTATATCAGGCTGCCGCGGGAGATAGTCTGTTTTTGTGCATGACGGTCGACCGGCGTGTTCTGGCCATTCTCTGCCCGTCGGGGAGTTCCATCGAACAGAAACTGCTTTGGCTCTTTGGCCTCACGCTGACGGAAGGTTTTGCGCTCAACCAGCGCGATATTGGCACCGAGGGCGGTCGCGATGTCGATCTTGCCGTGCGCTTCATTCTTGACGAACTCGACATTGAAGCAGAAGAACCGGTCCCCGCCGCTTTCGATCAGCTGGTCGGCCGGTTTGGCCTGGCTTTTCCATCCACTGCGATCTTCTCGAAATTTGCGCGCGACAGTCTGACTGGGATCGACCCCATGGCCTCCCCTGATGACGCGCTGCTCGCCTGGATGGAGCAGGAAGAAGCTCTCTTCCGCCATCTGGAGCGGGAGATCGTCACAGAGCGTCTGCGAAGCGGATTTTTTGACGAGAACGGCGCAGATGTGGACGGGTTTTTGAAATTCTCTCTTGGTGTTCAGAACCGCCGCAAATCGCGTGCGGGATATGCGTTCGGACATCACACGGAAGTCATCCTCCGGGCCAACGGGCTTCGCTACGCCCGGGAAGCCACAACCGAAAAACGAAACGCGGCGGATTTCCTGTTCCCCGGTCAAGCCGAATACGCCGATCCGTCATGGCCGGATGATCAGCTGGTTATGCTGGCCGTGAAAACGACCTGCAAGGACCGCTGGCGTCAGGTTCTGGCCGAGGCTGATCGTATCGGAGAAAAACACCTGCTCACCCTGGAACCGGCCATATCGCGTGCGCAGACCGCTGAGATGCAGGCTCAGAAGCTCCGACTTGTGCTGCCAAAGCCATTGCACGAGACATATCACGAGGAGCAGCGGGACTGGATTCTGGACGTCGCGGGGTTTCTTCAGATCGCAGGATCTTGCGATTGATGTTCAGCGACCTGACACAAGCGCCAGGTGATGTAGTTGAAGGGTTTGCGAAGGATTGCTTATGGCGGATTTTGTAGAGACACGTGAAGAGATTATTCAGAACGTTGATACCCTTTATCAGTATGGACTGGGCGATGGGCCGGAACGGAAGTTTCATGACGGACGCATAAAGAACGGCAAAGTGTTTGTCGCCGTCAGGCTGGGGGATGAGTACAGGTTTGCTCCAAGTAAGTTTGCCGGCTACGCCGCGAACAATCTCAGGCATGAGCAGAAGCTGGCGGAAAGAGACGGCGGTGTAACGAACCAGCGGATTGAGCGCATTGCGGGCCCGCCTTTGGAAATCGGATCCGCAGCATACAGATCAGTTGACAACGCCTACCTTACGTATTGCAAAACCCACAGCATCGACCCTTCGCAACATCAGATACCACGTCGCTACTGGCTCATTTCCAGGGAGTCCCGGACCAGCCCCAGCTATTTCTGGACGAAAGTCTGGGGGCAGCCCGACGAACCTGCGAAAGATGCCTTAGCGTTCAACAGCGAACGCACCCGGGATCGTGTGCTGGAGTTTACGCAACCCGGTGACATTGTTGTGTACCTTACCAGCGACACGACCGACGCTGATCCGCTTGTCCGCGGCAGAGTGGCCGGTGCGGTCGAAGTTGCCGGCGATCCGGTGATGGTCGAGGAAATCCGCGCCGCAGAACGGATCAGGCCAAACGAATACCGGGAAGACGGGCGGTTTCGCTGGCCATTCGGTATATCAGTATCCAGAACCTGGCGAGTGATCGATCAGGAGTCGAACGATAGCCTAATACCCGACCATGCTGCGAAGGGAATTCAGGGCGCTGCAACGATCCATGCGATGATGCCTGAAGAAGTAGCCCGGTTCAGGTCGCTGCGCGTCGCAGAGCAAACTCCGGATGGTGAGCGTGGCTCTGAGCCATTTCGCACGTCTCTTCGATCAGCGTGGCATCAGAAACCCGGGCAGAGAGCCGGTGCCGACGTCATCCCCGGATGCCAGTTGTATATCGCTGTGATCCACGATGATCACGGCATGACGGTAAAAGTCGGTTCAGGAAAGGCTGAAGTCCGTCTGGCAGATCTGAACCGATACCGCCGGGTCTCCCAGGGCGAGACCATATGGTCGCTGTATCAGCAGTATGAGTTTGAAACGGTCGTCGCAGCCAGAGCTGCGGAGGATCATTTCCTCAGGGAGGCTCACGCAGCTGGGTTTGGCTCTCCCGATCACAGCGAGTTCATTGTTGGCATGGAAATGCGAACGCTAAACAAGCTTTTTGCAGAGGCCATTGAGGCTGGTCAGACCTCCAATGAGTGACCAGAACTGATGTCGCAAACTTGGGCCAGTTGGATGCAGACGCACGGCCCAGAGCTTCCTTTTGCATGGGAAGTTGATGCTGCACTGCAACTTCCCTAAAGCGAACCTTGAGGGATGGTTCATAGCCAATCAGCGTCATGAGGCTCGGCAATGCGCCGAACTTCTGGAATCTTTGATAGGATGCCAGCGATGGAAATAGGGAGGATCAAATGGCCAAGCGACTGACCTTTGAAGAATTGTGGGGCAAAGAGTTTCGCTGGCCTCAGCCTGGCGATGATCCATTCGATGTAGATGAAGACGGAAAACATGCGCAACTGGCCGATAACGACTTCACACGCTTCGTGTTGATGTTTGAGGGCTACCGCAAGTCGGCTGATGCTCTTGTAGACCGAGCCCTCGCTGACTGGAGAGAGGCAGATTTCCTAATCTATCCGATTCTGTTCTTGTATCGCCACGCGTTGGAGCTGAACCTGAAATACATCATCAACGTTTACGGCCACCAAGTTGGCGTTGAGGCCGTTTGGAATTCGCATGACTTCAATGTAATGTGGCCTCGTTTCCAAGAGGTCCTTGAAGGTTTTGGAACCGATGATCCTGACCGTGCCGATCAGATCGTTGGCGGTGTTATCGCACAGTTCGGCAATGTCGATCCTGGCTCGTTTTCCCATCGGTACCCTTGTGACCGCTTCGGAAACCCCATTCCGCTTGTTCAAGATAGTATGAACCTCGAGACGCTTAAGGATGTGATGGATGGGGTCTTTGGCTATTTCACCGGAACTGATGGCTATCTGAATAACCTCGCGAATGCATAGGAATAGATCAAGCCGGTTCCCAGCATTCGGCAGAAATTGCATCCTTTTCTACGCCACCTTTTGAAATTTCAGAACAATCTCTTTTCGCATTCTTGAGGCAAGCGCGTTGTTGCCTTTTGGCGTAGGTAAGTATCTGCTACCCAGCGGAATTTCACGCTCTGAGCGCCCCAAAAGTGTCAAACCTGCCAGTTCAGCGGCGTTGGTGAGCGCGGATGCGTTGTCCACGTACACACTCTTTAGGCAAGAGTTTCCCATGACGTACAGAGCGGTTCCGTTGGGTCTTAGAATACGCTCTGCTTCCTTTGACAACCTGTGAAGATCAATTGCGTATCTTGAGATCATGGCCTTCTGGCGAGGCGCAAGGTTGGATATGTCGCCGAAACCGGCAAGAACCTTGGAAACCTTCTCCGCTGACTCTGTCGTTGCCCGTTCGGCGCCGACACTCATTGATCTCAATTGGCGTATTTGAGGAATAGTGAAGCCTAGCCAAACTAGGGACAACTTGTGGCCACGTAAGTAATCGATAGCGTTGAGGTACGGGGGAGAGGAGACAATTGCATCACAAAAACCGTCGCCGATCGAACCGATCTTTCTTGCGTCGCCTCTTTCAATCGTAGCATCCCCGACAATTCTCAATTTTGAATGCCGCTGCAAAATCTGGGTAACTGATTGCCCAAACCCCTTGAAGACATCGTAGTCGCTAGTTGTTGCTACTCTATGCGGTCTACTATGAGATGTATCGCGTGCAAGCGATGCCTTGCTCTCTTTTGTCACAATAATTCTGCTTAATGCAACTTTGAGGGCGTCGACTTCCTTGCTTGGTTCATTTTGATTGAATCTATCCAATTCTATCGCAATGCTGGACAGCGCTTGCCGCTGCTTGTCTGCGAACCAAAACTCAATGAACTTGTGGGTTTCGTCCTCGGCTTTCACCCAAGGAAGATCAGCCGGCGACGCTAGGTTCGACCTCGCCAACTGTATGATTTTTTCAGACAAACTACGCACCCGGTCGTGATCCAAACGACTTGTTGAAACCAAGGCTATCAAAGTCGCCAAGGGATCAAGATCAAAACCGTAGAACTGGTGCCCAGCGGCGACAGCAGTCATGGCAACTGTGCCTGACCCGACCATTGGGTCAACTACGATACTGCCGGCGTTAAAGCGTTCAATCTCCTCAAGCGCAATGCTTGGAGCCATTCGAGCGGGAAACGGGTGCAGGTATGATCGCGAGTGAAGCATCTATTTTCCAAGGGACAAGCCGACCTGTCCCTTTTGATACTTTTCGGGTATCGCGTCCAGTTGCAGTTGCAGAGCCTCCCCGATTTTCTTGGGTGTCGTAAGCAGATAAACATCGCCGCTCATATTCGCTGAAATCACGTTTGGAACCATCAACTGAAGTCCACGCATAGCCGCTATAATGTTTTGTTTTTGTGGGAAATTTTCGTTGCTAAGAATTTCACGGCAACTCGCCGCTATCTGTGTGGCGTGGATAACATCTGGCAGTTTGGGGTTCTTGGATACTATCTGATCCAAGGCCTGCATGATTACACTGATTGTAAGCGTTTGGTCATGACTAAGACCCTTCTCAAAATCTTCCACCCATTTGGTCGTGTCTTCAGGCGCGTGAAGATCAAAGAGAGGTTTCAATTTGCGCAGATCGAGTGGTCCCTGCTGTAACGTGACCGAAACCAATCGACCGAGTGCTTCTGCCGTCATCGGGGTAACTCTGTTTGCCTTGCACTCCTTCTGGAGTGCACCGTTGGCAAAGTCCTGAGCCACAACCAAGGCATAGTCGGCGTCGAAATCTTTCTTATGCCTCGCTAGACCCGAGACACCAACGTTGCCAGCCGAAGCCTTTCCATGAATGGAAGATTTTGCATCGTAGGTCAGTTTATAGTCCTGTTTTTGCTCATCCTTTTCTCGTGAAATGATGGCAGATGCGACCCCCTCTGGCTTTCCAGACTGTCCCATGCGCTCGACTACAAATCCAAGATAGTCCAATGCGTCGCCAACAATTACTTCAAACCCCTTAACATGATCTGTAGTTTCGCTCAGAAGCTTGACGATTTGCGGTGCGGTTCGTCGCCGAAGAGTGGCAACAAGACGGAGCATTCTGTCTCTATAATCGCTTATTTCTGTTAGTCGGTCTTCCGGCAAGCCGCTGTCCAGCATATAAGTGTCAGTAAGAAATTCGACCAATGCCGTGTCTTGCAGCATGCGAAGCTGCTCAGGATTGTCAGAGTACTCCACGCTAAACGGGTGGCTCTTGTTTATGACAATCTCTTGTTTAGAAACATCATACCTGACTAATTTTTCTGAAGGCTCCAACTCGACCATCGGCATTTTTCGGACCAGGTTTTCAGGCTTTCCAATGATCTCTTCACGCCACTTATTGCGAAACGAAACTGCGTCTTCGACATTTCGCGCATCAATGAAGTCTGGAGTATCGTTGATGTCGACTAGGTATTCCTCGACGAGGCGTTCAAGAGGTTGAAATGGCATTCGCGCACCAAACTCGCCGGCTACGGCGTCACCTTCGGTGGGCCAGCTTTCCTGTGCTGCCTTGTTTGCCGCACTTCTGGCGTCATTAAAAAAACGCATCAGGATAGCTCGAGTTGCGAGTAGTTCGCGGCTCGCCGCCACTCCTTCACGATCCACAGAAATTTTCCCATCAAGGTAATCAGCTCTGACCGCACATCTGAAAGAAGCCCAAGTTGAGTGGCTTAGGTTTTCAAGCCCAAAATAGGGATCTTCTGGTAGAATATTTCGTCCTAGGACATTTACGATAAAGCCATTTGAGCTTTCTTTTTCTTCACTGCGGCCCCCAGAAATTTTATCGGCAAATAGTCTCACAGTTCCAGACAATTCCCCTATGCCCTCTAGTTTTATATGTGGGTGAGGCGTCGTATGGTGGGTAACAGGGATCAATTCTTCATCAACGACAACACTCTCAAATTCATAATCCTCCCCGAGTGTCCATTGCGAAATAACTTTGGTTTCAACCTTCCTTGGTACAATGGTTTCATTGTTAACTGAAATACGAATTGAGTCGCCAAGAGGCAGTGATGTCTTTAGCAGATGCTTGACCCAACCCAATTTGAGCTGAGTCCCCTCCGTTTTTAGATCGGAAAGAATTGCAACGGTCCAAGTTTGATTTCGCGTAGACGGCTTTTCCTTGGGACCACCAAATTCATCGACATAATCTGCCGCAACAATGTCAGGCACGCCGTTGGACAACAGATCATACAACCTAGCCCCTTCTGTGGTGTCGGACAGCAGACCTTCCACTTCAGCCATCGACACTTTCCGTACAGGCAGTGGTAAGGCGTCAATGTGCAACTTCTCGCGGTTTTTTTCGGCGTCAATATCTCGGTAATCTAAAGTGACCGCACGAATTATTCCGTCTGATGCCTTGCAAATATAGGTGAGTTCGTTGGCCAGAAGATAAGTTGCTAGCTTGCCGACACCAAACTTTCCAATTGGCTTACGTTTGGCCTGATACTCCGGCTGGCGCTTTTTGGATGCGGCGACCGACCAAAGATCTTTGAATCCGGATACATCCATGGAGATTCCATCATCAAGAATCCAAATTTTTGCGTCGGTATTATTAAGGTCCTCTGGGACACTTACATAGACGTTTTCGGCATCCGCGTCCCAGGAGTTGCTGATCAGCTCCTCAAAAGCTTTGTTGGGCGACGAATATAGCTGTTTACTGAATAGGTTCAGAAACTGTGGCCCAATTTGAACACTAACTTGATCGACTTCACGGCCTACCGACTTGATCGTATTCTCGGGCATTTCGAATCCAAACATATTCTATCGCGTTGAGGGCGATCATCGCGGCGTGATGACCAGCTTTCAACCTCTACTTGTGAGAGGTCAGTTGGAAGCGGTGGGTTTCGAGGGAATGTCAGCTTTCTACGGCAACTCCTCGCGTTCTCGCATACGCGGAGAAGGTCGGCTCCTCGCCCTCTCTCCTAAACAAGGCGCCTGTAAAAGAGGACTGGACTTCGCAAGGTCCGCAAGCATGTGTGTGTGCCATGGAGGAAGACGCGAAGTGTTACCTTGGCACTGCCCCGAGAGCGGAGAATACCATTTTCGTCGGGATCAGGACCGAAATGAAACAATAGGAGCAGCACCTTTGATTTTCCGCCCGGACTGTCCGGGCTTGTCTCAGTGCGAGGCTGCGGATGGGCCGCGGTCTCAAATGGAGACAGACATGACCGATATCAAACCTAAAACCAAACGCGCGCAGTTGCTGAAACTCGTGAACCGCAAGTCAGGCGCGTCAATCGACGCGATTCAACGTAAACTGGAATGGCAGCCCCATACAATCCGTGCAGAAATCTCACGCCTGCGCAAACTAGGATTAGCCGTAACCTGCAATCCCTCATCAAAAGGGCCAGTGTATCGGGTGCATGAGCCGGAGCAAAACTGATGATTGTAGACCTGAAGGGCAGGATCGAAGACATTGAGGCCTGGGATCACTCACGCTGCCAGGATGAATGGATCGCCATGACAGGTGTTGCGTCAGGGTCGCGCTTTTCGCTGAGGTTCCTGCGTAAGGCCCTGTCTTTTGAAATGCAGAGCAAAGAGCTGGGTGGGCATTCCGCAGCGATCCGGCGGCAGTTCAGAGCTGGCATCGGGTCTCCAGCCGCGCCTGTGCAGGCTCTTACGCCCGGCACGCAACTGGTGCGGGAATGGAATGGTCGGGTTTATCGGGTAAGAGTCACAGCGGACGGCTTTGAGATGGATGGCCAGAGCTACTCTTCCCTCAGTGCCGTTGCGAAACGGATCACCGGAGCCGAGTGGAGCGGGCCGCGGTTCTTTGGCCTGAACAAACGCAAGCCATGAAACGGATCCGATGCGCCATCTACACCCGTAAGAGTTCAGAAGACGGGCTGGAGCAGGAATTCAACTCGCTCGACGCCCAGCGGGAGGCCTGCGAGGCCTACATCGCCAGTCAGCGCCATGAAGGCTGGGAGCTGCTCAAGGACCACTATGATGACGGCGGGATCTCTGGCGGGCATCTTGAGCGCCCGGCGTTGCAGCAGTTGATGCAGGCGGTGGATGCAAAGCAGGTCGACCAGATTGTCGTTTACAAGATCGACCGGCTGACCCGATCATTGGCCGACTTTGCGAAACTGGTGGATCGCCTGGATCAGGCGGAGGCGTCCTTCGTCTCGGTGACCCAATCTTTCAACACGGCGACGAGCATGGGCCGATTGACACTAAATGTTCTCTTGAGCTTTGCCCAGTTCGAGCGTGAAGTCACGGCAGAGCGAATCCGGGACAAAATCGCAGCCTCAAAACGCAAAGGTTTGTGGATGGGTGGGAATGTGCCATTGGGCTATGAGAAGGATGGACGGACCCTGCAGATTAATCCTGACGAAGCCGAGGTGGTTCGTAAGGTCTACAATCTCTATGATGACTGGGGCACCATGAACATGGTGCGCGAGGCCGCGGCCCGGTTGGAATTGCGATCGAAATCGAGGCGCGCACCGGATGGCACTCTGCGAGGTGGCAACCTAATGTCCCGCGGTCAGCTGCACCACATCCTGACCAACCCGATTTATGCCGGACGCATCCGACACAAAGGAAAGGCGTTTGAGGGGCAGCATCCGGCAATCATTGATCCCGCGCGATGGGATGCATTGCAGGAACGACTGAGCGATGGTGCTGTGAAAGCACGTCGATCAAAACAGCACCGTGATCCGTCTCCGCTTGCCGGAAAGATTGTGGATGATGCGGGGGATCGGCTCACTCCCAGCCATACGAAGAAGGGCGACAAGCGGTATAGGTACTATATCTCACAAAAGCTGGTGACCGGTGTCACACGTGTGGATGAGAAACAGCGGACATGGCGTATTCCGGCACTCCAGCTGGAAAGCGCCATTGCCACCGCGGTGCAGAAACGGATCACGCAGCTTTCTGAGGCCGCGAAGGTCCAACAGTTTCCCGGAACTGAAACACCGACCCCCGATGCAAAAGAAGCTTTGACCGTAGTCGAACGGGTTCGCATTGCGCCGGGCCAGCTAACAGTCGATCTGAGTGCTGGCGACGTGCACAAACTTATAGGTGGCGAATTGGATTGCGATCCTGGCGACCTCACACTCGACCTGCCATTTACCGAGCGCAGGCGTGGGGTTGAGATGAAACTGGTCATTGGCAGCAGTACCGCTGAAATTGATGAGAAACTGCTCGCCAACATCATCCGGGCCAACCAATGGTATCAGCGCCTGAAAGAAGGCAAAAGCTTTGCGGCCATCGCTGCCGAAGCAGGTACCTCAAAGCGCCGGGTGCAGCAGGTCATCGACCTGGCATTTCTCGCACCGGATATTGTTCGTGATGTCACCAATGGCGCCCAGCCAATGGGACTGACATCAGACTGGTGCCTGCGTCACAACCTGCCTTCCGGCTGGCGAGCGCAACGACAGCACATCGCAACCCTCTGAAATCTCCGCTTCGCGTATCACGGAAATCGCCTTTCCAGACGGATGCGCTATCGACGGCCGTAAATCCGAAGGGTTTGTGTCTGGCCAGACCGGTCCCCGCCACAACCTACGGAAACCACGCAGCTATTCAGCCGCTAGTCTGGTATCACAGGTTTCGAGAGAATGGTTGGCTGGGGTGGTAGGATTCGAACCTACGGTACACGCTACCAAAAAGCGTTGCCTTACCACTTGGCTACACCCCAACTGTGCGGGCTTTCCTACTCAAAGCCGTTTCAAGCTGCAAGCCCAAAAATCGTTGGCTTGGACGAATTCAGGCGGGGTGTAATCATTCGCCCAATCTCTGGCAGCATTTTTGAACGGATAGTGCCGCGCGCCGGGCTTCACCTGAGGTTGCCCAGCTGTCAGGGTCGCCCCTGTGTGCGGCATAGTTACAGGCGGATTGGTCGGCTTTTTGCAAGGCGGTCGAAGGCAGACAGGTCTGAAATGACGTGCTGCATCTGGTCCAGGGCAATCATGTTCGGGCCATCTGATGGCGCATTGTCCGGGTCTGGGTGGGTTTCCAGAAAGATGCCCGCAATTCCCAGCGCGACTGCTGCGCGTGCCAGAATGGGGGCGTGTTCACGCTGCCCCCCGCTGCTGCCCCCCTGCCCGCCTGGCTGCTGCACGGCATGGGTGGCATCCATCACAACCGGATATCCGGTTTTTGCCATTTCCGGCAGCGCGCGCATATCGGTTACAAGGGTGTTGTAACCAAAGGAGCTGCCCCGTTCTGTCAGCAAAATGCGTTCATTCCCCTGCACCGCAAGCTTTTGGGCAGCATGCGCCATATCCCAGGGCGCCAGGAACTGGCCTTTTTTGATGTTCACCACCGCACCGGTTTGCGCCGCAGCCACCAACAGATCGGTCTGGCGGCACAGGAAGGCGGGGATTTGCAGAACATCCACAACCTTTGCTACCGGCGCGCATTGTTCGGGGTGATGCACATCCGTTAAAACCGGCACGCCCAGCTGCTGCTTTATGCTGGCAAGCATGGCCAAGCCCGCCTCCACCCCCGGCCCGCGCTGGCCATTGTGGGAGGTTCTGTTGGCCTTGTCGAAAGACCCTTTGAACACATAACCAACACCGCAGGACGCACAAATTTCTTGCATCTGCGCAGCGATTTCCAGCGCTTGATCCAGTGTTTCCAACTGGCAGGGGCCGGCGATCACCGTCAAAGGAAGATCATTGCCGATTTCCACCTTGCCGATGCGCACAATCTTCATATCAGGCCGAAACCTGTTCACGCAGGATTGACGCTGTCAGAGAGGCCATCAGGTAGATCCCCGAGAAAATCAGGAACGCCAAAAGCGTGTTTTCAAAGGCGCGCGGGTACGTGGGATCATCCGGCGCAACCGGGCTGACACCAAGTGAAAGATAGCGGGTTTGCTTGTTCGCCTCGATGCGCGCGGTTTCCAGCTGTTGCAGCGCCTGCTGCATCAGCAGCGTGCGCGTTTGCAGGTTGGTTTGCGCAATCGTCAGCCGCCCGCTGATCGATGCAAGAGACCCGTTTCCTGCGGTGTTTTCCGTCAACTTTGAGCGCAGTTCGGCAATCAGATTTTCAAGCCGGGAAATATCCCCCCGCACACCATCAACACGCGCCTGGTTGGGCACAGGGTTGTCCAACAGCTGCCGCAGCTGAAGCTGTTTATCCAGAAGCTGCACTTCGTAGGTCGTGACCTGCGACATCACGGCGCTGGATTCCCCGGTTGCGTCATACACGCCCATATCTTCCTGTAGGCGCAGAACCTCTGCCTGCGCATCCAGCATCCGGTTTTCAGCATCTTCGTAACTTTCGCGCGCGCCCTGCATCTGGTCTTCGCGCTTGCGCTGGGTCAGGTGATCCACGCGTTCTTCGGCATAGTGGATCAACGCATTGGCGAAGCCCGCGCTAACCTCTGGGTTGGCCGCGATCACCTCCATTTTGATGATGCCTTCGGTCGGGTCGAAGCCGATTTTGACGTTGCGTTTGTACAGCTTGTAAGCCTCTTCGTTAGAGGCATCGGTGGCAAGGCGTTGGATCGGGTCTATGAAATCCTGACTGAAGTGCGATTTAAACCCGATGTCGGCATCCAGACGCAGCATCGCGTCACGCGAACTAAGGTAGCTTTGCACCGTGATCGAATCCTGAGATGTGGCAAGCCCTGTGCCCGAGAACAGGCCGCCAAGGCCACTGCCCCCAGCCGAATCCGCCTTTTGAATCACGAATTCTGATTTGGTGGCGTACATCGGCGTTGCCACGGCATAGTAGTAGTAGCCTGCCAGTATTGTGGGCAGGAACACGAAAAAGGTCAGGCGTGTGATCAACAACGCCAGTTTGCGGCGGCGGCGGCGGGCGATGTCCAGCTGAATGTCCATCACCGATTTGGCGCGTGATGCGGCGTTCATCAGATGGGTTGACGGAAGTTGGGACTTTTCCACCGTTTGTGGCAATTGTACCTGGCCCTGCCCCCCTGATCCATCGTCGGTCGAAACAAGCTCCAGCATCGTCGCGCGCTGAAACGGGTCGACCCCGGCGCGCCGCAGCAGGCGCACGGCATCGATGTCAGATGTGGCTGGCAGACCGTGTTTCTGGGCAACCCGACGCGCCATGCGCAACTGTCGCCCGGTAAGCCCTTCTTTTCGGATCGCGGCAAGCTCGGCCTCGGCCGAAACCTCTTGCGGGGTTTCAACAGCGCCCTGACGTGCAGTGGGGAACTTTCCGGGGCCAAACCCATCTTCTTGCCCAGACAAGGCAGCCTCTTCCATCGGGTTCAGCTGGCGCGGCTGCGCACCACCATCCGCAGACTCGGACGGCGCCGAGGCCCCCGTTGCCGGGTTGGACGGCACAGAACGGCGGATGCGGAATTTTCTAGCCTTGGGTTTCATAGTCATAGAGCTGTTTCGCTTCTTCCAAGGTGTCAAACATATAAAACCGGCCATCGCGCAGAACGGCGGCGGACCGGCAGAACTTTTCAATCGTGCGCGCCTGATGCGACACGATGATCACCGTTGCATTTTCCAGGCGCTGGCGCAGGACATCCCCTGCCTTGCGGTTGAATTCGGCGTCTGTTGTTTGCGGCATGCCTTCGTCGATCAGATAAATATCGAAATCAAGCGCGAGCAAGAGCGCGAAAGTGAACCGTGACCGCATGCCCTGACTGTACGTGCCGACAGGGAAATCATAGTATTCTTCTAGCCCGCAAAGCCAGCGGGTAAAAGCCTCCAGGTAATCGGGATCCAGCCCGTAAAGGCGCGCCACGTAGCGGGCGTTTTCTTTTGCGGAAAGTTTCGGGATCACCCCGCCCATAAAGCCCAGTGGGAAAGACACGCGGCTGGTGCGCCGAATTTCACCCTCGTCCGGTTTTTCAAGCCCGGCCATCATGTTCACAAGCGTCGTCTTGCCGGTGCCGTTTGGCGCCAGAATGCCCATCGAATTGCCTTCTTCAATGCGAAACGACGCCCGGTCAAGAATGACCTTGCGCTGCTTGCCCGTCCAAAAGGACTTGCTGACATTGTTGAATTCCAACACCGGGATTCACCTGCAATCGTGTATCACCCGCACTTTACGGGCAAACTTGTCGTTTTTTCGTGTACGGGCGATGAGTATTCACGCCACACCCGTTCCACATATTATGTGGGCTGCCAGACCACTTGCACAACACGTATACATAGAACTGTGTGTTTTTAATGGCAAACTGCGGGCGGGAATGAAGGCGTTTTCGCCCCAAAGGAACGTTTGAAATGGGCTTAATCACCCGGCGCACGCGCGCATCGGCGACCTTCAGTTTCCGGGCGCGGGCTTAAGGTTCGCATATGTACACCCGTAAAATTCTGCCATATGTTGTGGCCAAATTAAAATTCTCCGATCAGGGCAAGGCAGATCAGCGCCGGTTTTTCGGGTCGGAAGGTGGTGGGGATACCCAGTGAGAAGAGTCCTGACAGCATCGGTATTGATGGGCCTGTGGCTGTTGATGTCCGGTATATACGAACCTCTCATCATCGGGTTTGGGGCGGCCTCCGTTCTTTTGGTGGTGCTGGTCACGGCCCGGATGGATGCAGTTGACGGCGACAACGTCAGCCTGCGCCTGAACCCGATCCATTTCGCAAAATATTTCGTCTGGCTGCTGGTCGAGATCGCCAAGGCCAACTGGGCGGTAACATGCATCGTCCTGTCCAAAAACATGCCGCTGCGCCAACACCTGTTTTTCGTGCACTCCACGCAAAAGTCGGATCTTGCGCAGGTGATCTATGCCAACTCCATCACCCTGACGCCGGGCACGATTACGGTCGAGACCGAACCGGGGCGTTTTCTGGTGCACGCACTTTCCTATTCGGCCGATGACAACCTTGCCCTGGCAGATATGGACAGGCGTGTTTCTGCGGTTGAATGGCGGGGGGACGCGTAATGTTCACGGTTGCCGCGGTCGCGGTTGGGGTTTCATCCCTGCTTATTCTGGTGCGCCTGTTTTCCGGCCCAACCCTGTATGACAGGGTGATGGCAGTGAACTCCTTTGGCACACAGACGGTGATTTTCATCGGCGTTCTTGGGTTTCTGACCGGGCGGCCGGATTTTCTGGATATCGCGCTTTTATACGCGCTTATCAATTTCGTTGGCACCATCGCGATCCTGAAGTTTTTCCGCTATCGCGCCATCGGGGATGTCCCGCGTTCGTCGGAACAGGATGAGGGGGCAAACCATGACCACCCTTGAAATCCTTCAACTGGCGCTCAGCTGGCTTTTCATCTTGTCGGGATCGTTTTTTACGATCGTGGGGGCAGTTGGCATTCTGCGCTTTCCTGATTTCTGGTCGCGCCTTCACGCATCTTCCATCCCTGAATCCGCCGGTATGATCCTGCTGTTTCTGGGTATGGGCATTCAATCCGGGTTTTCGCTGGTAACAATAAAACTGGTGATTATCGGCGTTTTCCTGTTCATCACCGGCCCCACATCGACCCACGCCGTCGCAAACGCTGCGCTGGTTTCAGGGTTGCGACCGCGCGAGGCTGATGGTTTGACGGGTGCAGAACCCGAACAGTCATCATGAACGCCTTCGCAACAGTTGAAAAAAGAACACAAACAGGTGGCCCATAGAAACCGTAATTGACATAGCCCTTTTCACGATGCTCGTCGTAACGGCCGTTGCTGTTGTGCGCATGCGCAGCCTGTTTGCAACCGTCATGCTTTCGGGTGTTTTCAGTCTGCTGTCGGCGCTGTTGTTTGTTGCGCTGGATGCTGTTGATGTGGCCTTTACCGAAGCGGCAGTTGGCGCCGGTATCTCAACCGTTCTGATGCTGGGCACCCTGGCGCTGACCGCCCGGTTTGAACGGCCCAGCACCCGGTCCCCGGCAATTCCGCTGTTTGTGGCCATCATGACAGGTGCGGTTTTGATATACGGCACGCTGGACATGCCGAATTTTGGCGATGCAAACGCGCCCGCGCAAACCCACGTGGCGCCGGAATACCTGGAAAACAGCCCGCATGAAATTGGCGTTCCCAACGTGGTTACGGCGATTTTGGCCAGCTACCGCGGCTACGACACCTTAGGCGAAACAGCTGTTGTTTTTACCGCCGGTATCGGGGTTTTGATGCTGATCAGCGGGCTGGGGCGTCGTCGGCGAGAAGACGAAGAGGATGACGAAGATTTCAGCCCGCGCGAAAGTGAGAACAACTGATGCGCCACCACCTGATCCTGCGCGTGATTACCAAGCTGCTGGCCGGCACGATCATGCTGTTTGCCTTGTACGTCCAGTTTCACGGCGATTATTCGCCCGGCGGCGGCTTTCAGGCCGGCGTTATCATGGCGGTGGCCTTCATCCTTTATGGGCTGGTGTTCAGCGTCGCGGATGTGCAGCGGGTTTTTCCCCCGTGGCTGGTGCATAAACTGGTGGCCCTTGGGGTTCTGATTTACGCGGGCACCGGGATCTTCAGCTTTTTCCTTGGCTACAACTTCCTTGATTACAGTGCACTTGCGCCACATCACCCCGAACATGGGCAGCACTATGGAATTCTGGTTGTCGAACTTGGCGTTGGCATCACCGTCACTGCCGTGATGGTGGCGATCTATTACGCATTCGTCGGACGCGCGCCAATTATCAGCGACGAGGAGTGGTGATGCTGGAGCAGTTCACATGGGCGGACACCGTCGGGCACCTGAATTACTGGCTGTTCACGATCCTGATGATGACAGGGCTTTACGTGGTCGTCGCCAAGGGCAACCTGGTTAAAAAGATCGTGGGGCTGAACATGTTTCAGACCTCGGTTTTCATGCTTTATATCTCGATGGGTAAGATCACCGGCGGAACGGCCCCGATCTTTCCTGCGGACATGGAAATTGACCCAGAGGTTGTTTACACCAACCCGGTTCCGCACGTGCTGATCCTGACAGCGATTGTGGTGGGGGTCGCAACCACCGCGCTTGGCCTGGCGTTGATCATCCGCATCCGGGAAGAGTTTAACACGATCGAGGAAGACGTGATTCTGGACATCAAGAATGAGATGGAAAGCAAGGAAATCGCGCAATATGGCGCAGCAATGAGCGGGCGGGCGTAATGGCGGCTGAACCTGTGCACCAGACAGCGATATCCCTGGCAGATCACCTGCCGGTCCTGGTTGTCCTTATTCCGTTTCTTGCCGGGCCGTTGCTTGTGCTTCTTGGCAGCCGCCGCCTGAACTGGCCAATCGCCTTTTTGGCAAGTGGCGCGGCATTTGTTGTGTCTTTCATCCTGCTGACCAAGGTTATCGGCGGTGGGTTTATTTCCTACCATCTTGGCGGCTGGGCCCCCCCGCTGGGAATCGAATACCGCATCGATGCCGCAAACGCCTTTGTGCTTCTTCTGGTCACAGGTGTCAGCACGATCATCCTGCCTTACGCATGGAAAAGTGTGCGCCATGAAATTCCCGCGCGTCACCACACATTGTTTTATGCCCTGTTTCTTCTGTGCCTGACCGGGTTGATCGGCGTTGTGGTTACGGGGGATGCGTTTAACGTATTTGTGTTCCTCGAAATCTCATCGCTTGCGACCTATGTGCTGGTTGCCCAGGGGTCGTACCGCGACAAACGCGCCCTCAGCGCGTCTTTCGATTACCTGATCATGGGCACCATCGGTGCGACGTTTTTCGTGATCGGCCTTGGCCTGCTGTACATGGCGACAGGTACGCTGAATATGGCTGATCTGGCCGAACGAATTGCGGATCAGGGCAGCAACAGAACAATCCGCGCGGCCTATGCGTTCATCGTGGTGGGGATCGGCCTGAAGGTTGCGATTTACCCGCTGCACCTGTGGCTGCCAAATGCCTATACCTATTCCCCTTCGGCCGTCAGCGCCTTTCTGGCGGCAACGGCAACCAAGGTGGCCATCTATGTCTTGTTGCGCTTCACCTTTTCGGTGTTCCAGCCGGCCTTTACTTTCGAAGTAAACACGCTGCGATACCTTATCCTGCCATTTGCGATACTGGCGATGTTCGCAGCGTCGTTCATTTCGATCTTTCAGAAAGATTTCAAACGGATGCTTGCCTATTCAAGCATCGCCCAGATCGGGTATATGCTGCTGGGCATCAGCATGCTGACCGAGGCGGGCCTGACAGCCGCGATCGTGCATCTGTTCAATCACGGGATCACCAAGGCGCTGCTGTTCATGGGGGTCGGTGCCTATGTGATGCGCAGCGGTGGGTCCTTCCTGCGAAATATCGAAGGCCTGGGCCGGGTCATGCCGCTGACCAGCGCGGCCATGGTAATTGGCGGGCTAAGCCTGATCGGGGTGCCCGGCACCGCAGGGTTTGTCAGCAAATGGGTTCTTGTGCAGGCCGCGCTGGAAACAGGCTGGTGGCCGGTCGCCCTGATGGTTGTTGCCTCGTCCCTGCTGGCCGTCATCTACGTCTGGCGCGGGTTTGAAGCTTTGTACCTCAGGGCCCCGTCGGCCGAGATCGCCGGGGGCGACGCCCCCCTTTCGATGCTGGTGCCCATCTGGATCATGGCGCTGGCGTGCCTGTACTTTGGTTTGCACACGGATCTGACAATCGGGGCGGCGCAAACGGCTGCTCAGGGTTTGCTGGCCGGCTCAACCGGAATGCAATAGGGCGGAAACGGAATGGAAACGAATACAGCCATCATGCTCTCCATGCTGATCCCCGCCGGGGCGACGCTGACAAACCTGATCCTGCGTGATCGTGCAAACCTGCGCGACGGCGTGACCCTTGCCGCTGCCATCGCAACATTCCTGTGCGTGCTGTCGATATTGGTGAATGTGGGCAACGGCACGACCGAGGCTTTTGCCCTGTTCGAAATTCTGCCCGGCCTTGATCTGGCGTTTCGTGTAGAGCCCCTTGGCCTGTTGTTTGCCATCGTGGCATCAGGCCTGTGGATCGTGACGCACCTTTATGGCGTCGGCTATATGCGCGGCAACAATGAAACCCACCACGCGCGTTTCTTTGCCAGCTTTTCGCTTGCGATCGCCAGCGTCATGGGCATCGCTTTTTCGGCGAATATGTTCACGCTGTTCCTGTTTTATGAACTTCTGACCCTGTCGACTTACCCGCTGGTGGCCCACAAGGGCACGCCCGAGGCGATCAGGGGCGCGCGCACCTATCTGGGCATCCTGATCGGCACCTCGATTGGCCTGCAACTGGTGGCAATCGTCTGGACATGGTCGATCACCGGCACGCTGGATTTCACCAAAGGTGGCATCCTGTCCGGGCATATCGCCGGGCCAATGGTTGCCGTTCTTCTGGCGCTTTACGCTTTTGGCATCGGCAAAGCAGCCCTGATGCCCTTCCATCGCTGGCTGCCGGCGGCGATGGTGGCCCCAACGCCCGTGTCGGCCCTGCTGCACGCTGTGGCCGTGGTGAAGGCCGGGGTGTTCACGATGCTGAAAGTCGGCATCTACATTTTCGGCATCGATTTTCTGGCCGAAACCGGCGCGTCCGTCTGGCTGATGTGGCTGGCGGCGTTTTCGATCATCGCGGCCTCGGTCATTGCGTTGACCAAAGACAACCTGAAGGCCCGACTGGCCTATTCCACGGTTAGCCAGCTGAGCTACATCACCCTCGGCATGGCGCTGGCCACTTCGATGGGTGTTATCGGTGGCGGCATGCATATTGCGATGCATGCGATGGGTAAAATCACGCTGTTTATGTGTGCCGGGTCTATCTACGTTGCGACCCATAAAACCAACATCAGCCAGATGACGGGGCTGGGCCGCGCAATGCCCATCACCTTCGTGGCGTTTGGGGTTGGGGCCCTGTCAATCATCGGCCTGCCCCCGCTGGGCGGATCGTGGAGCAAATGGCTTTTGGTACTGGGGGCCGCCGATACCGGGCAATGGGTGATGATCGGGGTTCTGATGGTCAGCTCGCTTCTGAACGTGGCCTATCTTTTGCCAGTCGTCGGCAAAGGGATTTTCCTGAAGCCGGACGACGGCGAAGTGACATCCTGGAAAGAACCTTCGTTCCTGGTCTGGGGGCCACCTGCCCTGACGGCCCTGGGGTGCCTTGTGCTGTTTTTCTTTGGCGGCGCGTTACAGGATTTCCTGGCCCCGCTCGTGACATCAAATTGAGGACAAGGCGATGAGCGATCAACGCGACGAAGACACTTCGACCTTCCCCGCCCTTGGGCGCGCGCTTTTGTGGGTCGACAAACCGGGCAGCGCGAACAAGATTTTCTGGGGCCTGGCCATCGCCTGCGCGGCCGTGTTCGCCGCCGGTTTTACCTACGACAAACACGGCCACTTCGAGGTTGAGAACTACAGCGGCTTTTTCGCAGCCTACGGGTTCATAATGTTCACCCTACTGATCCTGGCGGCCAAAGCTTTGCGCGTTTTCATCAAACGGCCCGAAGACTATTACGCCGACAAGGCGATCGACAGCGAAGCCTACCCGCAAGACCAGCTTGAAAAGGCAGAACACAATGGTTGAGGCCTTCCCCACCGCGTTCCTGTTTTTCGCGGGCGCCCTTGCCCTGTTCGCCGTTCCCCAAGGGCGGATGCGCGCCGCCCTTTTGTTGGCAATCCCGGTTGTCTCTGCCTGGCATGTGTGGACCTTGCCCGAGGGCTTTCTTTTTCAGGCGCAGTTCTTTGACTTTTCACTGGAGCTGATGCGCGTCGATAAACTGTCGCGCATTTTCGCGCTGATCTTCAGCCTCGCGGCCTTTCTGGGCAATCTTTACGCCTGGCATGTACGCGATACCGTGCAGCAGGTCGCCGCCCTGCTGTATGCAGGTGCGGCCATTGGGGCGGTTTTTGCGGGCGATCTGATTACCCTGTTTTTTTACTGGGAAGGCACGGCCATCGCGTCGGTTTTCCTGATCTGGGCGCGGCGCACGACCGGCGCGTACCATACCGGCATGCGGTATCTGATTGTGCAGATCGGATCCGGCGTGATCCTTCTGGCCGGATCGGCACTGTTGTATCGCGAAACCGGGTCTATCGTGTTTGAGAACATGACGCTCGGGTCACCCGGAACCTGGCTTATCTTCCTGAGCTTTGGCATCAAGGCTGCCTTTCCTTTGCTGCACAACTGGCTGCAGGACAGCTATCCGGCCGCAACGGTTACCGGCACTGTCATCCTGTCAGCCTTTACCACCAAACTGGCCATCTACGCCCTGGCACGCGGCTTTGCGGGCACCGAAATCCTGATCTATATCGGCGCCGTAATGACCCTGTTCCCGATCTTCTTTGCCGAGATCGAAAATGACCTGCGCCGGGTGCTGGCCTATTCGCTGAACAACCAGCTGGGATTCATGGTTGTTGGCATCGGTATCGGATCTGAAATGGCGCTGAACGGCACCGCCGCGCACGCCTTTGCGCATATCCTTTACAAGGCCCTGCTGTTCATGAGCGTTGGGGCCGTTCTTTTCCGCACCGGAACCTCAAAAGCATCCGAACTTGGCGGGCTTTACCGCACGATGCCGCGCACCGCGATACTGTGCCTTGTGGGCGCGGCTTCGATTTCGGCATTTCCGTTGTTTTCAGGCTTTGTCACCAAATCGCTGGTGCTGGATGCGACGGCCGAAAACCACTATCTGATTGTCTGGCTGGCGCTGGTGTTTGCCTCTGCCGGGGTGCTGTCACACTCTGGCATCAAGATCCCGTTTTTCACGTTCTTTGCGCATGACAGCGGCCTGCGCCCGAAAGAGGCCCCCGGCCATATGCAGCTGGCAATGGGGATCACTGCCGCCCTGTGCATCCTGATTGGCGTGTATCCTGATCCCCTGTACGCCCTTCTGCCTTATCCGGTTGATTTTCATCCCTATACGACATCGCATGTTGTCGGGCAGCTGCAGCTTTTGCTGTTCGCGCTGCTGGCGTTTGGGTTTCTTATGCGCACCGGCATTCACCCGCCCGAAGTGCGTGCCGTAAATCTGGATACTGATTGGGTTTACCGGCGCTTTCTTCCCGGCGTGATTGGCTGGGTCGCCAAGGTTGTGGCAACGGCCTGGAACGCGCAGGCCGCTTTTTGGATGCGGCAGCTGAATACGCTGATCGAAAAGCTGTATCAGTCGCATGGGCCAGAGGGGCGCGTCGCCCATGCATGGCCGACAGGGTCGATGGTGCTGTGGCTGGCTTTGCTTCTTGGCATCACCCTGATCGTGAATTTCCTGAGCTGACGCGGACCGCCAGCTCAGGATACCCTTTTGCAGACCTTACATCACGCTGGCAAAGTTCCAGGCCGTGCCTGCGATGACTGCGCCGATCACGGCCAACCCGATGTAGGCGAAAAAGACGCGGGGTTTGACCAGCGCCCAAACCGCGATGGCCGCCGGGATGCAGCTGACCCCACCCGCAATCACGAATGACATGGCAGCACCATTTGACATGCCCTGTTCCAACAACGCCGCAACCATGGGAACGGCCGCATAACCGTTCAGGTAGGCCGGCGCGCCAACAATTGCGCCCAGGATAATCGGGCCAATTCCTGACCCGCCAAGAACGGATGCCACCAGATCAGCCGGGATATAGCGCAGCATCAGCGCCTCGATCATATAGGCAAGCAGCAGCCATTTCCCCAGGAACAGCACGTTTTCGATGGTCGTCTTGCCAAACACCTCGCGCCGGTCTGCTGAGCGCCAGAATGCCCACTGCGTTTTCTCGGCAAAGTGATCGTCTGACCCGCAAGAACTGTCGCAGCATGATTTGACCGGTGTGTTTTTCAACGGGTTGGCAAACAACGCCGTGCGCGCCAGCGTCTTCACGGAAAAGCCGCCGAACAGCCCCAACCCAACCGCCGCGATCGTTTTGGCGATTGCAAAGGGGTAACCCAGTGTGCCGGCGGTGATCAGGAACATTGCAGGGTCCATCAACGGTGACGCCAGCCAGAACGCCATGACTGCAGACAAGGGTGCGCCCATCGCCAGAAGCGCCGCAATGAAGGGAATAACTTCGCACGAACAGAAGGGCGAAATGCCCCCCATCACTGCGGCCAGCACGATCATGCGCACCTCGCGCCCTTCAAAGGCTTTCGCCAGCAGGCTTTCCGCGCCAGTCGCCTTCATATAGGCGACCGCCAGAACCGCGAAGACAATGAAAATACCAGTGTGCCCAATGGCCCCGGCCGCGAAGGTGAGCGTCGGGCGGACCTCGGCAGGTGCGAAAACCGCCAACAACACCGGAATGAGAAGGATGGTGACCCATGCCCAGTCAATTTTCCACTTGTTGTGCGGGGGGGTGTGGGTTGTATCAGCCATGGGAATGTCCTTCGTGTAGCGCTGCGCAGTCGGCGCAGCATTCGGATAGCAGGTAATCAGAAAGCGCGCGCATCACGTCATATTCTGCTGCGGCGCAGATAATGGAACGCCCCTTGCGTTCCTGTGTGACCAACCCGGCGCTGGCCAGAATTTTCATGTGGTGGGTCAGGGTTGACCCGGTGATGCCGCTTCGCGCGCCCAGTTCACCGATGGCAAGCCCCTCGGGGCCCGCGCGCACCAGATGGCGCAGCACTTCCAGACGTTGTTCAGAACCAAGCGCAGCAAAGCTTGAAGCGGCGATTTCGACGGACAGACCGCCGGTGGAGGGAGATTCGTGTTTCATATTTCTAGTAATATCGAAATAAATGCTCCTCGCAAGATATATTTCGATGATTATCGAAATACCATCTCCCCTCCCCCCGCCGCGATCAGTTGTTCTTGGCGGCCCCGGCACCTATCTTTGCGCCATGCAGGACATTCACCATTCCCTTTCCGACTGCCACCTGTGCGCTGACCGTTTTGCACGCACTGCGACAGCCCACAGCCCGCGCCCGGTTGTCTGGTTTCGCCCCGGCGCTCGCATTTTGATCATTGGGCAGGCGCCGGGCATGCGCGTGCACACATCCGGCATTCCGTTTGATGACCCTTCGGGGGACAGGTTGCGCAACTGGATGGGGCTTGACGCCGATCCGTTTTATGACAAGTCCCGCGTTGCGATTGTGCCGATGGGGTTTTGCTTTCCCGGCTACAACGCGAAGGGCGCCGACCTGCCCCCGCCACGCCTGTGCGCTGAAACCTGGCATGCGCGCGTGATGAACGCGCTTGGCGATATACCCCTGACCCTGCTGGTGGGCGCACATGCGCAGGCCTGGCACCTGGGCCGTGGCAAGGGCGTTACCCCAACCGTGCGTGCCTGGCGCGATCATGCGCCGCGCCGCTTTCCCTTGCCACATCCGTCCTGGCGCAATACCGGGTGGTTAAAGAATAACCCGTGGTTTGATGCCGATCTGTTGCCAGATCTGCGCGCCCGCGTGTCTGAGGTGATGAATGACTGACGAAACCAAACTGGATCACGCCCATAGCGCCATGCAGGCAGACCTGGATGATGACGCCGCACGCCTTCGCTTTTACGAGCGTTTGGCCGATGGGGAGCTGTTCCTGCTACTGACAGAAGAGGCGCAGGGCGATAACCTTTCGCCGGAGATGTTTGAGCTGGAGAAAGACAAGTACGTTCTTGTCTTTGACCGCGAGGACCGCTTGGCAGAGTTTGTTGGGCAGGCGGCACCCTACGCCGCCCTGCCGGGGCGGGCGATCGCCGCAATGTTGGCGGGGCAAAACATCGGGTTGGGCGTAAATCTGGGTGTGGCGCCTTCGTCCATCCTGATCCCCGAGTCAGCGATGGCATGGCTGGCCGAAACCCTGACCCACGGCCCTGAAGAGGTTGAGGCGCAGTTGTCTGAACTGACCCCCCCTGTAGGCCTGCCAGAAGCTCTGATTATCGCGCTGGATGAAAAACTGGCCTCGGCCGGCGGTTTGGCCGGGCATGCATGCCTGGCGGGCGTGACCTATGGCGATGGCCGCAAGGGGCATCTTCTGGGCTTCATGGATCCGGTTTCAGGGGCAGAACACGCCCTGGCGCGCGCCGCGAACGAGGCGCTTACCTTTTCAGGCATCGATGCCGGGCAGATCGATGTTGGTTTCTTCGGCTCGCACGAACCTTTGGCGCAAAAGCTGGCTGCGGTTGGCCTGCGGTTTGATCTGCCCGTTGCTGAAAAACCCACGCCCAAGGCCCCCTCTGCCCCCGGCATGGACCCCGACAATCCACCAATTCTGAAATAACAGCCTGCCTTAGCAGGGGCGGGCCAGCACCATGATCCAAACAGGTTTGCCACCTGCATTGGCCACTGCCAGACCATATTGCCTGAGCTTGCGATTCAGAATGTTGGTTCTGTGTTTGGGCGACCCCATCCAATCGTTCACCAACGTCTCGGGCCGCCTTTGGCCCAGCGCAAGGTTTTCGGCTGTCAGGCAGGTGCGGTACCCCGTGCGTTTGACGCGCACCTTGGGTGTTGATCCATCCGGGCCATGGTGTGGGCGGCGGGCGGAATATCCGTTAATGGCAACATTACAGGCCTGAAGCTGCGCGGCCTGATCCAGCAGCGGATCACGCGTGATTGCCCGCCTGCCGGCCTTGCGGCGGGCAACTTCCAACAACCGGCTGGCCTGATTCAGCATGACATCTGCATTTTGCACCGAAGGGCATGCCCCGGCCTTTGCCTGCCCCGTTGAAAAAGGCGACAGCATCAAAAACACTGCCAGGAAAATCCATTTTGTCATGCCGTTCATATACCTGTTCGCGTGTCAGACGGGTAATCCCGTACACGCAAATTCAGGCAAGAATGCGCCGATCAGGCCTTTTTCGCCCGCGGGGCCGCTTTTTTAGCGGGCTTTTTCGCTGTTTCCAGCGCCTCGATCCGTGCTTTCAGCGCTTCGTTTTCTTCACGCGCCTTCTGGGCCATGCCCCGCACAGCATCAAATTCTTCGCGGGTCACGAAATCACGATCAGCCAGCCAGCGGTCCATCCAGCTTTTCATCGCGGTCTCCGCCTCGCCCTTCGCGCCCTGGGCAACACCCATCGCGTTGGTCATCAACTGAGAAATATCGTCCAGCACTCTGTTGCGGGTCTGCATGGTGGCCTCCGTAGCGGTTCACCGCCTATATGGGCCGGGATGAGGTAAATCACAAGGTTGACTTCGCCCCGATGGCGAGGTCAGGAATGTTGCATGATGAACGGTATCCCTTTCCCCAATATCTCGCCCGAGATTTTTTCATTCGACGTTTTCGGCCTTACGCTGGCGCTGCGCTGGTATGCTTTGGGTTACATCGTCGGGATCGCGATTGGCTGGTGGATTATCGCGCGCGCCCTGAAGGCCACGCATCTGTGGGCCAGCCAGCCCCCCATCACACGCGAACAGCTGGAAGATTTGTCGACCTGGATCGTGATTGGCATCATCGCAGGTGGGCGGTTGGGTTTTGTGCTGCTGTATCAGCCTGCCTACTACCTGTCCCATCCGGCCGAAATTCTGATGGTCTGGCAGGGCGGCATGTCCTTTCACGGCGGGTTCATGGGTGTGGTTCTGGCGGTCTGGTTCTATTCACGGCGTAATGGTCTGGCGACAGCGTCGGTCGCGGACCTGCTGGCCATAGCAGCCCCCGCCGGCCTTTTTCTGGTGCGCATCGCCAATTTCATCAATGCCGAGATTTGGGGCCGCCCCACCACATTGCCCTGGGGTGTTATTTTCCCCGGTGAGGCAGCCCGCTATTGCCCCGGCTTTGCCCTGCCCTGCGCACGCCATCCCAGCCAACTGTACGAAGCAGCGCTGGAAGGCGTGGTTTTGGGGGTTGTTCTGCTGATACTGGCGTTCCGGCGCGGGTGGCTGAAAACCCCCGGCCAGTTAACAGGGCTGTTCCTTGCCGGCTATGGCACCGCGCGGTTTCTTGTGGAATTCGTGCGCCAGGCCGATGCGCAATACATCACCCCGGATAACCCGCTGGGCCATGTCATTCAGTTCGGTGCAGCCGGATTAAGCATGGGGCAACTTCTGTCGCTGCCCATGATCCTGGTGGGCATCGGCACAATCTGGTGGGCGCGCAGGCGGGCATGAGCACACTTAAACCTTTTATTGTGGCGCGGATCAAACGCACCGGCCCCATCGCGCTGGCCGATTACATGGCCGATTGCCTTTTGAACCCCGATCACGGGTATTATGCCACCCGTGACCCGCTGGGCGCCGGCGGTGATTTCATAACCGCGCCCGAAATAAGCCAGATGTTTGGTGAACTGATTGGTCTTGCCCTGGCGCAGGCCTGGATTGACCGCGGCTGCCCTGCCCCCTTCACCCTTGCAGAACTGGGCCCGGGGCGCGCCACACTGATGGCCGACATTCTGCGCGCCACAGCCGGTGTGCCGGGGTTCATCGCGGCCGCCCGGATCACGCTGATAGAGGCCTCACCGACACTGCGCGCCATCCAGCAAGAAAAGCTGGCCGCCCACGCTGTCACCTGGGCCGACACCGTCACGGCCCTGCCCGACGACGCGCCCTTGTTTCTGGTGGCGAATGAATTCTTCGACGCGCTGCCCATTCGCCAATACATCCGCGATGGCGATGGGTGGCGTGAACGCCAGATTGGCGTCGAAAATGACGCGCTGGTCTTTGGCCTAAGCGCGCCGCAAACCGTCGCACCCCTGTCGCACCGGATGGAAGATACCCGCGATGGTGATCTGGTTGAACGATGCGCCCCTGCAACGGCGATTATGGATGAAATCGCCCTGCGCATCGCAAAAAGCGGCGGCGGCGCGCTTATCCTGGATTATGGCGACTGGCGCACTCTGGGCGATACATTTCAGGCGATCCGCGATCATCAGCCCGATGACCCGCTTGCCCACCCCGGGCTGGCTGACCTGACAGCGCATGTGGATTTCGAGGCCCTGGCCCTTGGCGCGCCCACCCTTGCCCATTCCCGATTGACCCCACAGGGGGTGTTTCTTGAACGCCTGGGCATAACCCAACGCGCAAACACACTGGGCGCACGCCTTAGCGGCACCGCGCTGCAAACCCATATTGCCGCGCATCGCCGCTTGACCCATCCCGATGAAATGGGGACGCTGTTTAAAGCAATCGCGCTGACACAGCCAGGCAGCCCAGCCTTTCCCGGATTTTCTGAATGACGCTTGAAATCATAACCTCTGACGCTCTTTCCCCCATTCGCCACGGTTTTTTCACACGCCACGGTGGGGCCTCTTCCGGTATCTACGCCGGGCTGAATTGTGGCCAGGGGTCGGGCGATCAAAGCGAGGTTGTGCAAATCAACAGGGCCCGCGTTGCCGGCGCAATGGGGGTTTCGCCTGCGCATCTGGCGGGCGTTCATCAGGTGCATTCTGCCGATGTTGTGCATGTCGGTGACGCTGAACAACAGAACCGTCCCAAGGCGGATGCTTTGGTAACGGCGACGCCTGGCATCGCCCTTTCTATCCTGACGGCCGATTGCCAGCCGGTTCTTTTCGCAGATCAGGCCCACGGGGTCATCGGTGCGGCACATGCGGGATGGAAAGGCGCGATTGGCGGTGTTCTGGAGGCGACGCTGGACGCGATGGAGGCGTTGGGCGGCGCGCGCAAAGACACAACCGCCATCATCGGCCCCACCATAGGCGCGCAGGCTTATGAGGTTGGGCCAGAGTTTCTGGAACGTTTCCTTGATGAAGATCCCGCCTATGGGTGTTTCTTCACAAAGGGCGCCGGCACGCGCCTGCAGTTTGACCTGCCCGCATTCGGGTTGCACCGCCTGCGTGGGGCGGGTGTTGGTCATGCCGGGTGGACAGGCCACTGCACTTATTCGGATGCTGCGAAGTTTTACAGCTACCGGCGTGCGACCCACAATCACGAAGCCGACTATGGGCGCCTGATTTCAACCATCCGCCTGTAGCGCCGCAGCCAGCCGACATTTCCCCCTCGGTGCCGCAATTGCGCCCAGATACAAGGGCTCCCCAACGGTCGGCGCCTGTGTTTTATTACGTTATTACAGCATGTTATCGCACCTTAGCCACCGGGGCGTGTTTATCTGAATTGCACCGCGCATCTTCTTAAATAATCCATCCATCGCCAAACCCCTGCCCCATTCCTGGGTATGATGGGTGGAAAGGAAAACATAACCCGGTGCGCCGGGAACACCGCAAAAGGGAACGATGATGACACACCGCCGCTGGCTGAAATGGGTAATCGAAGCAGACGCGAATAAAGTCGAGCTTCCCTGGACACGCGGCAAGGGCCGTACAATCCGCAAAGAACGGGCCAAGGCGCGCGCGCGCGCCGCGTAAACCACCCCACCTTAAACCGCAAAAGCCGCCCCTTTTCAGGGCGGCTTTGTCCGTTTCAGGCTTTGTTCATCACCGCATTAGGGCGCCGTGGTCAGGCGTGCCTCCAAAACATCGAAAGGCACACCCGGTTCATCCTTCGCCCCGCGAATGACCAGCGATGTTTTTACGCTTGCCACATTGTCAGCCGCGGTCAGTTCTTCTGTCAGAAACGTCTGAAACGACGACAGATCCGGCGCCACGCATTTCAGAACAAAATCAACCTCGCCGTTCAGCATGTGGCACTCGCGTACCAGCGGCCAACCGTTGCACCGTTCCTCAAATGCGGACAGATCAGCCTCGGCCTGGCTTTGCAGGCCCACCATTGCGAACACCTGCACTTCAAAACCCAAAGCGCGGGCATTTACATCCGCGTGGTAACCACGGATAAAGCCAGCCTCTTCCAGTGTGCGCACCCGACGCAGGCAGGGCGGTGCGGAAATACCCACGCGTTTTGCCAGCTCTACATTGGTCATGCGCCCGTCCGCCTGCAATTCGGCTAGAATCATACGGTCAATCGGGTCTAGTTTTGTTGCAGACATCGGACATCCTTCAGAAAATTGCGCAAACACTACCGTGGCGTGCATGAATGCGCAATAATATTTCACACTTGCGCAATTTCATTACGATGCTGAACAGCATGTCGCAAGGGGTTTTCGCCAGCCTGCCCCGCCATTATATCCGACGAAACAAATCATTTCCGGGAATGCACCGATGTCCGATACACGCCACACCAAAGTTCTGATCATTGGCTCAGGCCCTGCAGGTTACACTGCGGGCGTTTATGCCAGCCGCGCCATGCTTGAACCGCTTCTGGTTCAGGGGATGGAACCGGGTGGTCAGCTGACCACAACAACCGAAGTTGAAAACTTCCCCGGCTACACCGAAGTTCAGGGGCCCGAACTGATGATGAACATGGAAGCGCATGCGCGCGCCATGGGCACCGAAATTATTTCGGACATCATCACAGATCTGGACCTGTCCAACCGTCCCTTCACCGCCAAGGGCGACAGCGGGACAACATACACCGCCGACGCCGTCATCCTTGCCACGGGCGCGCGCGCACGCTGGCTGGGGCTGGAAAGTGAAGAAAAGTTCAAGGGCTTTGGCGTATCCGCCTGCGCCACCTGCGACGGCTTCTTTTATCGCGGCGAGGAAATCGTGGTCATCGGTGGTGGCAACACTGCGGTTGAAGAAGCCCTTTTCCTGACCAACTTTGCCTCGAAGGTGACCCTTATCCACCGGCGCGATGAACTGCGCTCTGAAAAGATCCTGCAGGACCGCCTGTTCAAGAACCCAAAGATCGAAGTTCTGTGGGATAACCAGCTGGAAGAAGTCGTGGGCGACGAAAACCCCACCGGCGTCACCGGCGTTCGCGCAAAGAATGTGAAAACCGGCGAAATCACCGAAGTTCCCTGCAAGGGTGTTTTCATCGCCATCGGCCACGCCCCGGCGAACGAACTGGTGATCGACCAGCTGGAAACCCACATGGGCGGCTATGTTGTAACCGAGCCTGATTCAACCGCCACCTCGATCCCCGGTGCTTTCGCAGCGGGCGACCTTACAGACCACAAATACCGCCAGGCTGTCACCTCGGCCGGCATGGGCTGTATGGCCGCACTGGAGGCAGAACGCTTCCTGGCTGAACAAGAAGACTGACACGCCCGCCCAAAGGGCTGCCGGACCTATAACAGCACCACAAAAATGCCTTTGCATTTCCGCCGCAGTATCTAATTCTCTGCGGCGGAAGCTTGAATTTTGCCGCAATCAGGCGCTAAACGCAGCGGATAACGGCAAAAAAGGCTATTGATAATGATGTTGTCCAATCTTGCTCCTATTCCGGAGCTTTTCGTTTCTTATGACTCGGCCCAAAAGCTGAAAGTAGAAGCGGCCGATCTGACCAGCTGGGATTTGACGGCGCGCCAGACCTGCGACCTGGAACTTTTGATGAATGGTGGGTTCAACCCGCTGAAGGGGTTCCTGGGCGAAGAGGATTACAACAGCGTTGTTGAAAACATGCGCCTTGCCGACGGCGCGCTTTGGCCAATGCCAATCACGCTGGATGTATCAGAGGAATTCGCAGCTTCGCTGGAACTGAACCAGGACATCGCACTGCGTGATCAGGAAGGTGTGATCCTGGGGACCATGACGGTCACAGACCGCTGGACCCCCAACAAATCGCGCGAAGCCGAAAAGGTTTTTGGCGCCGACGATGACGCGCACCCGGCCGTGAATTATCTGCATAACACAGCTGGAAAAGTGTACCTGGGCGGGCCTGTCGTGGGCATTCAACAGCCGGTGCACTATGATTTTCGCGGTCGCCGCGACACGCCAAACGAACTGCGCGCCTTTTTCCGCAAACTGGGCTGGCGCCGTATTGTGGCCTTCCAAACCCGCAACCCCCTGCACCGGGCGCATCAGGAACTTACGTTCCGGGCTGCCAAGGAAGCGCAGGCAAACCTGCTGATCCATCCCGTTGTGGGCATGACCAAACCGGGCGACATTGATCATTTCACCCGCGTGCGTTGTTACGAGGCCGTGCTGGACCAATACCCACAGGCAACCACATCCATGAGCCTGCTGAACCTGGCGATGCGCATGGCCGGCCCGCGTGAGGCCGTTTGGCACGGGCTGATCCGTGCCAACCACGGGTGCACCCATTTCATCGTTGGGCGTGACCACGCCGGCCCCGGAAAAAATTCTGCGGGCGAAGATTTCTACGGCCCCTATGACGCGCAGGATCTGTTTCGCGAACACGCCGATGAAATGGGCATCGAAATGGTCGATTTCAAACATATGGTCTATGTGCAGGATCGCGCCCAGTATGAACCTGCGGATGAGATCGAAGAAGGTGTCAATGTCCTGAATATTTCAGGCACCGAACTGCGCCGCCGCCTTGCCGAAGGGCTGGAAATTCCCGAATGGTTTTCCTTCCCCGCTGTGGTGGACGAACTGCGCAAGACCCGCCCGCCACGCGCGCAGCAGGGTTTTACTGTGTTCTTCACGGGCTTTTCTGGTTCAGGGAAATCCACCATCGCCAACGCGCTGATGGTCAAGCTGATGGAAATGGGCGGGCGGCCGGTGACCCTGCTGGACGGTGACATCGTGCGCAAGAACCTGTCTTCCGAGTTGGGATTCAGCAAAGAGCACCGCGATCTGAACATCCGCCGCATCGGTTATGTTGCCAGCGAAATCACCAAGAACGGCGGCATCGCGATTTGCGCGCCGATCGCACCTTATGCCACGACCCGGCGCGCGGTGCGCGAAGATATCGAGAGCTTTGGCGCCTTTATTGAAATCCACGTCGCGACGTCTCTGGAAGAATGCGAACGGCGTGACCGCAAAGGGTTGTACAAACTGGCCCGTGAAGGGAAGATCAAGGAATTCACTGGAATTTCCGACCCTTACGACGTTCCAACAAACCCGGAACTTAGCGTCGAGACGGAAAACGTTGAAGTTGACAACTGTGCGCATCAGGTGATCCTGAAGCTGGAAAGCATGGGGTTGATCAAGGGCTGATCACCACGAAACGAACGTAGCGAAGGCCGGGGCACCACCCCGGCCTTTTTCTTTTTCGGGCCCACACCCGCGCCAATACGCCGAAAAACACGATTTGGTTTTGCCTTTTGATGATCCGCGCGACACACTCGCCCACAGGACATGAAAAGAGGCCCCCATGACTCAGCCCCAGTTTGACAACGGCGACCATAACCGCGCGAAAATCGGGTTTGTACTGCTGGCCACCGAACAGACCATCGAAGACGACGCGATCACGCTTTGCCCGCCCGGTGTGGGTATGCATTTCACCCGTGCCGCCAACCCTGACAGCATCACCGTGGATTCCTTATCCGCACAGGCCAATGACCTTGCGCGCGCGGCGTCCACCCTTTTGCCGGATGGCAGCCTGGACGTCATCACCTATGCCTGCACCTCGGGCAGTCTGGTGATCGGCGAGCCGCGGGTCTTTAGTGAACTGAACAAGGGCGCGCCAAAGGCCAGGGCCACATCGCTGATCACCGGCGTTATCCGGGCGCTGAAAACAGTAGGGGCAACACGCATTGCCGTGGCCACCCCCTATCTGGACGAGATCAACGCGCTTGAGAAAACCTATCTGGAAAACGCGGGCTTTGAAGTGGTGCGCATCAAGGGCATGAACCTGGAAAAAGACAGTGATATGATCCGCGTGCGCCCGGAATTCATTGCTGAATACGCCGCAGCCCTGGACGGGCCGGATGTGGACGCGGTGTTTATCAGCTGCGGGGCGTTGCGCAGCCTGCGCATCGTGGACGCCCTGGAAACGGCGCTGGGAAAGCCTGTTATCTGCTCTAATCAGGCGATGTTGTGGGATTGTCTGCGTCTTGCAGGCATCGACGATCAGCGCGAAGGCTATGGGCAACTGTTTCGCACATATTGATGCTGATCGTCACACTCACCACGATACCGCCGCGTTTTCACACCCTGCCTGATGTTCTTGCCTCGCTACGCGCGCAGACCTGCCGGCCAGACCGAATTGTCATAACCATTCCCCGGACGTACAGGCGTTTTCCCGGCGTACACGCCCTGCCCCCGCTGCCTGAATATGTGGACATCCTTACCCCCGCCGATGATCCCGGCCCGGCCGGGAAAATCCTGCCGGCCGCGCGCGCATTTGCCGGGCAGGATTGTGACATCCTTTATTGTGACGATGATTGTGCCTACGCCCCCCATTGGGCCTGCGCATTTCTTGAGGCGCGCAAAGCAAAAGGCCAAAACACCGTGATCGCCGGCTCAGGCTTTGACGTTGTCCGCCTTGGGCTTGGGCCCGCAAAGCAGGCCCGGCGTGGCAAAGATGCGCCGGCTGGCCTGATCGATGTCGCGCAGGGGTTTTGCGGCGTATTGGTGCGCCCCGAACACTTCGATCACATCACCCATAACATGCCCCCGATGGCCTGGCCGGTTGATGATGTCTGGCTTTCCGGCAATTTCGCGCGCCTGGGCCTGCCCATCTGGAAGGCCAAAGGCATCCGTGACATGTGCACGCCACGATCGCAGCCGGGCGACTTGCAGGGCGCTGTGGTGCGGGGCGCGACGCGGGCACAGTCCAACCGTGCCTGCGCCGCCTATGTTCAGAAAAATTTCGGGGTTTGGCAGGGCGCCGGATAACCAGCCGCGTGCCCGTCAGTGCACGTTTACAGGCGCCAGATCGTTCTGGCGTGCCAATGCAAACGCCAGGGTGCGGCTGCCAACCAACGCCAGACGCTCGCCGTCGGCATTGTGCACGGCATATAGGTTTTTCACCCCGTCCACTTCAGGGCGCAGATCTTCTGGAAGATCTTCTACCGATACCCGGCGCACATAAACAATCCGGTTCTCGGCCTCTGGAAACGCTTCGTATTTCACATCCATCTCGCACTTCCTTTCTTGCTTGGTATGTTGTCAGGCTTTGTTGATCTCGATCGTCTGGATGATTTTTTCGGCTTCCGCCCGCTCAAGATCAATGTGCAAAAGTCCATTTTCCGTCACCGCGCCAGCCACTTCCACGCCATCAGCCAGAACAAAACTTTTCTGAAACTGGCGCCCCGCGATGCCGCGGTGCAGGAAAACCCGCCCCTCATCCACATCGCCCTGGCGCCCGCGCACAACCAGTTTGTGATCTTCAACCGTGATCGAAAGATCCTCTTGCCCAAACCCGGCCACAGCCAGGGTGATGCGGTAACCGCGCTCACTAACCTGCTCTATATTGAACGGCGGATAGCCATCGCTGCCATTTTTTGTGGCTTGCTCAACCATCCTCTCCAACTGCTCAAACCCAAGCAGGAAGGGGTGGGAACCCAAAGTCATCTTCGTCATCGACACGTCCTTGAACAAGCGACCTGTGTTTTCAGCCCCATCATTGGCGGCTGCTTCCCGAAAAATATGGGGTGGGGGCGCGCACCTTGCAAGGGTGCGGCCCCAGAACGCTTGGCCACCTGCGGGATTACCGTTAGGTTGCGGGCATATCAAAACAACGACTCGTGCGAGGCGATGAGCAAAGCCGAAGAAATGAAACCCGAGGATGTGCTGCGCGTCGAGTTGGAAGTGTTCCGGCGCGAACACGGCGATCTGGACGAAGCGATTCACGCGCTGGAAGAAAGCGGGCGCGCCGATCAGCTGCGCCTGCGTCGCCTGAAGAAACAAAAACTTGCGCTGAAGGATACGATCACCCGGATCGAAGATCTGTTGACGCCAGATATTATTGCATAAACCCGCCCTGCCGCTATAAAGCGCCTTCAAATTCTGCGAGGTCATCATGTCAGACGTAAAAGTAGGCATCATCATGGGCAGCCAGTCAGACTGGCCCACCATGCGCGAAGCCGCCACCATTCTGGATGAGCTTGGCATCACCTACGAAAAAAAAATCGTATCCGCCCACCGCACGCCAGACCGCCTGTGGCAGTACGGGAAAACGGCCGCCGAACGCGGCTTGCATGTCATTATCGCAGGCGCTGGCGGTGCGGCGCACCTGCCCGGCATGATGGCATCAAAAACCCGCATTCCGGTGATCGGCGTGCCGGTACAGACGCGCGCATTATCTGGTGTCGACAGCCTGTATTCTATCGTGCAGATGCCCAAAGGTTTTCCGGTGGCCACCATGGCAATCGGGGCGGCGGGCGCGGCCAATGCGGGCCTGATGGCCGCAGGAATTCTTGGCGTGTCTGACGCCGCCCTTGGCGCACGGCTGGATGCATGGCGTGATGCCCTTTCGGCCTCTATTCCGGATGAACCTTCTGATGAGTGAACCACTGGCCCCCGGCGCGACAATTGGCATTTTGGGCGGCGGGCAGCTGGGGCGGATGCTTTCCGTTGCGGCGTCCCGCCTTGGCTTTAAGACCCATGTTTTTGAACCGGGGGCTTTGCCGCCTGCAGGCCAGGTCGCCCATCAGGTGACCACGGCAGGGTACGACGATGAACAGGCGCTTCAGGCGTTTGCCGCTTCGGTCGACGTGATCACTTATGAGTTTGAGAATATTCCGACGGCTGCATTGGATATTCTGGAAACGCTGCGCCCGATCCGGCCGAACCGCGAAACGCTGCGGGTATCGCAAGACCGGCTGATCGAAAAGGAATTCCTTTGCGGCCTTGGCCTGAAGGTCGCGCCCTATGCGAATGTCGAAAACAAAGATGACCTTGACGCAGCCCTGGCGCAGATCGGCACACCCGCGATCCTGAAAACCCGCCGCTTTGGGTATGATGGCAAAGGTCAGGCGCGGATCATGGCCCCCACGGACGGCGATGTTTCGCTGGCCGACATGGCCGGTGCGCCCGCCGTTCTGGAAGGGTTCATCGCCTTCTCTAAAGAAGTCAGCGTTATTGCCGCGCGCGGCATCAGCGGCGAAGTCTCGTGCTTTGATCCGGGTGAAAACGTTCATAAGGACGGCATTCTTGATACCACGACCGTCCCCGCCAGCCTCACAAACGCCCAGCGCACCGATGCGGTCCTGTTAGCCGCACGCATTCTGAACGCACTGGACTATGTCGGGGTGATGGGGGTCGAACTGTTCGTCACCCCGCAAGGCCTTATCGTGAATGAGGTCGCCCCCCGCGTGCACAATTCCGGCCACTGGACACAGGATGGCTGCACCATTGACCAGTTTGAACAACACATCCGCGCCATTGCCGGCTGGCCACTGGGTGATGGCACGCGCCATTCAAACGTGGTGATGGAAAACCTGATCGGCGACGATATGAACCGGGTGCCCGAGATCGCCAAGGAAGGCAACGCAGCCCTGCACCTTTATGGCAAGGCGGACGTCAAACCGGGGCGTAAAATGGGCCATGTGAACCGGGTAAGCGCGGCTGCGACCTGACGCCAGCGCCCTTCATCTTTCTATAAATATCCTCGCCGAAGGCGAAAAATGGGCGCGCGGCTGGCCATGATCTCAGGCGGTGCGGCGAAACGGGCGCGCAATCAGCCCCAGCAGAAGTGACAGGATCACCCAGCCACCGGCAAACCCGATACCCGCACAAACCAGACCATCCGATGTAACCGGCACCGCGGGTCTGTAATCATCCCATGTCCGGCGCGCAATGTCGGTGTCACGAAACCGCCAGGCCAGCGCAAGCCGTTCAAGGGGCGCCACCCCTGCCAACGCCTGATAATCCGCGCTCAGCCGTTCATAGCGGCGCATATTTCCCGCCATATTTTCGCGCAAGCTGTCTTCGAAATCAGAACCGCCGATTTTCGCCAGCGCCTGATCACGCGTCAGCCCGGCAACCTTTGCCGTCAGGTCAAAGGCCACGGTCACGCCACGCAGTTCATCCACCGCACCGGCCAGACGTTGCAGATATTGTTGCGAGAATTCGGGAAATTGCGACAGCATGGCCGCCCCCGCAATGCCGCCTGCCATTGTCAGGGCGCGGATCATCTTTTCGCGCCCTTGTCTGATACTTTGCTGCCCACGGGATGCTCCGCCTCTTTTGGCAGAGTCTCAGTCAGGTGCGCCTGCGGGTCAAGCCCATCTGCACAGCCCTCCGTTATATGCGGGAAATCGCCGCCTACAGGTTTGCGTAAATATCCACAATCCGCGCCACAGCGATTTCCGGCTTCAGTTCTTCGCTTTCGCCAGTGCGGCGGCAGGTCAGCTCAACAACACCGTTTTTCAGGCCACGCGGCCCCACCGTGATGCGCCATGGCAGGCCGATCAGGTCCATCGTGGCGAATTTGGCGCCTGCGCGTTCTTCCCGGTCATCATAAAGGGGCTCCAGCCCCGCATCTGTCAGCGATTTGTAGAGTGCTTCACAGGCGGCATCGGCCGCGCCATCGCCCTGGCGAAGGTTTACGATTCCGCAATGGAATGGCGTCACACCTTCGGGCCAGATGATCCCTTTTTCATCGTGGCTGGCTTCGATGATCGCACCCAGAAGGCGGCTGACCCCGATCCCATGTGACCCCATATGAACCGGCACTTTTTCGCCCTTGTCGTTCACCACGGTTGCGCCCATTGCATCCGAATACTTGGTGCCGAAATAAAAGATCTGGCCCACTTCGATACCGCGGCTGGATTTGCGCCGTTCTTCGGGAATCTGGTCAAAGGCGGCCGCATCATGGGTTTCATCGGTGCGGGCGTAGGGTGTTGTCCATTCGCGCGCGATCAGGGCGCATTGGTCCCAATCATCAAAATCAATCTCGCGATCGCCCAGTTTCAGATCGGTAATGGCGCTGTCATAGAACACTTCGCTTTCGCCGGTGTCTGCCAGAACCAGAAATTCATGGGTGTCATCCCCGCCAATTGGCCCTGAGTCCGCGCGCATCGGGATGGCCTGCAGGCCCATGCGTTCATAGGTGCGCAGGTAGCTGACCATATGGCGATTATACGCATGCAGCGCATGTTCATAATCGATGTCAAAGTTATAGCCATCTTTCATGTAAAATTCGCGCCCGCGCATCACGCCAAAACGTGGGCGGATCTCGTCGCGGAATTTCCACTGAATATGGTAAAGCGTCAGGGGCAGATCTTTGTAGCTGCCAACATGCGAGCGGAAGATATCCGTGATCAGCTCTTCGTTGGTTGGGCCGTAAAGCATATCGCGCCCGTGCCGGTCCGTGATGCGCAGCATTTCTTCGCCGTAATCATCATAGCGCCCGCTTTCACGCCACAGATCGGCCGATTGCAGGGTTGGCATCAGCATCGGGATGTGACCCGCGCGAATTTGTTCCTCATGCACGATTTTTTCGATGTTCTTCAACACCTTGAAACCCATCGGCAGCCAGGAATAAATTCCCGCGCTTGATTGTTTGATCATACCCGCGCGCAACATCAGGCGATGCGAGACGATTTGCGCCTCGGAAGGGTTTTCTTTCAGGACCGGCAGGAAATAGCGGGACAGGCGCATGGGGCATTGCCTTTATCTGGATTACAATTCGTCAAACCGTCTAGCGGGTCACGACCGTACAGACAAGCGCAGACAGGTGCAGACAGACTTGCAAGACACACCGGCATAGGCGATGAACGGGGAAAGGAAAGGTGCAAACATGTCTCTGCCCGTCGCGACACAGATCAAATACTGGACAATTGCCGCATTGGTGTTCTTCGCCCTTTTGTGGACGTTGGGTGACGTGATCCTGCCGTTTGTATTGGGGGGCGCTGTCGCGTATTTCCTTGATCCGGTCGCCGACCGGCTGGAAGCGATGGGCCTGTCGCGCGTTCTGGCCACCGTTATCATCACAATTTTGGCGGTTCTTATCTTTGTTGTCATGGCGCTGTTGATCATCCCATCGCTGGTTAATCAGGCGGTTGCACTGGTCAATATCGCGCCGTCACTTGCCACCGACCTACAAAATTTCCTGACCGATCGCTTCCCCTCGCTGATGGATCAGGACAGCACAGTCCGGCAGTCTTTGAACGCCATCGCTGAAAAAATTCAGGCGCGTGGCGGCGAGTTTCTGGGCACGATCCTTAGCTCTGCCATGAGCGTGATAAACGTCCTTTTCCTGTTGGTTGTTGTCCCGGTGGTTGCCTTTTACCTGCTGATGGACTGGGACAGGATGGTCGCCGCCATCGACAGGATGCTGCCGCGCGACCACGCGCCGGTTGTGCGCCAGATCGCCTCGGAAATTGACCGTACGCTGGCCAGCTTTATTCGCGGCCAAGGCACTGTTTGCCTGATCCTTGGCACCTATTACGCTGTTGCATTGATGATCATCGGGCTGCAATTCGGCCTGATTGTCGGGTTTATCGCCGGTCTTGTGACCTTCATCCCCTATGTGGGCGCCCTTATCGGTGGCGCGTTGGCGATTGGGCTGGGCCTGTTCCAGTTCTGGGGCGAATGGTGGCTATTGGGTGCCGTCGCGGTGGTGTTTGTGATCGGCCAGATGATCGAAGGCAATGTTCTGACACCAAAGCTGGTGGGTGGGTCCGTGGGCCTGCATCCTGTCTGGCTGCTGTTTGCCTTGTCAGCCTTCGGGGCCCTGTTTGGGTTCGTGGGCATGCTTATCGCCGTGCCTGTGGCCGCCTCGCTTGGGGTGGTCGCCCGGTTCTTTCTGTCCCGTTACAAAGATGGCCGTTTGTACAAAGGCGTTGCCGGGCGCAACGACGCGCAAGGCGACTGATCTATGGCAGAACAGCTGACATTTGATCTTCCCGCGGTCGAGGCGCGCGGGCTGGGGGATTTTTTTGTGTCCCCGTCAAATCAGGCGGCCTATTCGATGATAGAAGGCTGGCAGGCCTGGCCTGGAAACAAGTTGATCCTGTCAGGGCCGGCAGGGTCTGGCAAAACCCATCTTGCGCATGTCTGGGCCGGATTAAGCGGGGCCCATATCCTGCGCGCGGCTGATCTGGAAGAGGCCGATATTCAGGCGCTGGCCGGTCAGTGCGCCATGGTTGAAGATGCCGAAGACGTTGCTGGTGACGCGGGTCTGGAAAACGCGCTGTTCCATCTGCACAACCTTGTTTTGGCCGAGGGCGGATCCCTTCTGGTGACAGCGCGCGGCGCACCTTCGCGCTGGGGCCTGGCGCTGCCCGACCTGGCCAGCCGCATGAAAGCGGCGCCAATTGCCACGCTGCAAACACCTGACGACATGTTGCTGGCGGTGGTGCTGGTTAAATTGTTTTCCGACAGGCAGATTACTGTGCCGCCCAACCTGATCACCTACCTGACGCTGCGCATGGATCGTTCGCTGGCGGCGGCAAGTAAACTGGTTGCACGACTGGATGCGCTGGCACTGGCTGAAAACCGCCCTGTGACGCGCGCACTGGCGGCCCGGGTTCTGGACAATCGGGATGAAACAGGCGCATAACAACGCCTTAGTCTCATCCGGAAAAACCGTTACCTCATGACCCAAGCCGATTTCCTCGTATCCGATTTTCCAGAACCCACCGTTCTTCCCGCTGAGGATTTCGAGGGGCCGAAACGTTTTTTCAACCGCGAGCTTAGCTGGCTGGGCTTTAACTGGCGCGTCCTGGAAGAGGCCGACAACCCGCGTGTTCCCCTGCTGGAACGGCTGCGGTTCCTTTCCATTTCTGCCACCAACCTGGATGAGTTTTATACCGTCCGTGTTGCTGGCCTGCGCGAATTGGCGCGCGAAAGCGTCACGACACCGGCCGCTGACGGCCTGAGCCCTGCCGAACAGCTGGTGCTGCTCAATGCCGACGCCCGAAAGCTGATGGCCCATCAGCAGGCAAGCTACGATACCCTTTCCGGGGAAATGCAGGAAAAGGGGATTTCGATCTGCGCGCGCGAAGTTTTATCAGAAGATGACCTGGCGTTTCTGTCCAAGGTGTTTCTGGACCGCGTCTTTCCCGTCCTGTCACCGCTGGCGATTGACCCGGCCCACCCGTTCCCCTTTATCCCGAACACCGGGTTTTCACTGGCGCTTCAGCTTGAGCGGATCTCGGACAGGCGCAAACTTCAGGCCTTGCTGCCAATTCCGCCGATGATTGACCGCTTTGTGCGCCTGCCCGCCCCCGAAGGGCAGCTGCGGTACCTGCCGCTGGAAGATTTGCTGTTGATTCACCTGTCCAGCCTGTTTCCGGGGTATCAGGAAAAGGGCAACTGCGCCTTTCGCGTTCTGCGTGACAGCGACCTTGAACTTGAAGACGAAGCCGAAGATCTGGTGCGCGAGTTTGAAACCGCGCTAAAGCGCCGGCGCCGGGGTGAAGTGGTGCGCATGAAGATATCTTCGGGGGCGCCTGCCGGCCTGTTGAAGATGATCAAACGCGAACTGCATGTCACTGACGACGAGATTGTCGAAGTCGATGGCATGATCGGCATCTCGGATCTGGGGCAGCTGGTCACCGACGAACGCCCCGACCTTCTGTGGCCAAGTTTCACACCTCGCGTACCCGAACGGGTTCAGGACCACGATGGCGATATGTTTGCGGCGATCCGCCAAAAAGATATGCTGCTGCACCACCCTTACGAAACCTTCGATATGGTTGTGCGGTTTCTGGCGCAGGCCGCGCGTGACCCGGATGTTGTGGCGATCAAACAGACGCTTTATCGCACCTCACGCAACAGCCCCATCGTATCGGCCTTATGCGAGGCCGCCGAAGAAGGAAAATCCGTCACCGCGCTTGTCGAACTAAAGGCGCGCTTTGACGAAGCCGCGAATATCCGCCAATCACGCAGGCTGGAACGTGCAGGCGCCCACGTGGTTTATGGGTTTCTGAACTACAAAACCCACGCGAAAATCTCCATCGTCGTGCGGCGCGAAGGCGATGATCTGGTCACATACACCCATTTTGGCACCGGCAACTACCACCCCGACACGGCCCGCATTTACACGGACCTTAGCCTGTTTACCTGCGACAACTCGTTGGGGTGTGACGCAACAAAGGTGTTCAACTACCTTTCCGGATATGCGCAGCCGGAAAAGCTGCAGAACCTTTCCATTTCGCCCCTGAACCTTAAATCAACCCTGATTGAAAGAATTCAACGCGAGGCGCGCTTCGCCCAGGAAGGAAAACCGGCAGAGATCTGGGCCAAGATGAATTCCCTGATCGAAAGCGATGTTATCGACGCGTTATATGACGCCAGCCAGAAAGGTGTGAAAATATCGCTTGTTGTGCGCGGCATCTGCGGCCTGCGCCCCGGCATCAAAGGGCTTAGCGAAAACATTCGCGTCAAATCTATCGTTGGCCGTTTTCTGGAACATTCACGCATTGTTTGCTTTGGGAACGGTCACGGGCTGCCATCCAAAAAGGCACGGGTCTATATTTCCTCGGCCGATTGGATGGGGCGCAACCTGAACCGCCGGGTGGAAACCCTGGTAGAGGCAACAAACGCGACCGTGAAGGCGCAGATTGTAAGCCAGATTATGGCCGCCAATCTGGCCGACGAAGCGCAAAGCTGGGTCATGCGGTCGGACGGCAGTTTTCAGCGCTCCGACCTTTCGGCGATTGACCAGCCCTTTAACTGCCATCGGTTCTTTATGGAAAATCCATCACTGTCTGGCCGCGGGTCGGCCGGGGCGGCGGATGTTCCCGAACTGGCCCATTCGCAAGATTGATTTTCGCCGCCCTACAGGGCAGTGTGAAATGCAAGGCCATGGGGGAACAGATGGACGGACGCGGCGAATTAGGTGGCGATGACTGGGGCCCGTTTGGGCGGCCGTTGTTTGATTCCCCTTCAGCGCGTGCCCTGTCGCGCGTCGGCGTTGTCGATGTCGGATCAAACTCTGTCAGGATGGTTGTTTTTGATGGTGCGGCGCGCAGCCCGGCCTATTTCTACAACGAAAAAATCCTATGCGGCCTTGGCGCAGGGCTCAGCGAAACAGGCCACCTGAACCCCGAAGGGCGCGCGCGCGCGCTGTCGGCGATCAAACGCTTTCAGCTGTTGGCCGAAGGCATGGATTTGGCCCCGCTGACGGCCGTTGCAACCGCAGCGGTGCGCGAAGCGGCGGACGGGCCGGAATTTCGCGCCGAGGTCTTGCGCGAAACCGGGCTGGAGCTTTACGTCATCGACGGTGAAGAAGAGGCCCGGCTTTCGGCGCAGGGCGTTTTGCTGGGCTGGCCGGACGCAAAGGGGCTGATGTGCGATATCGGGGGGTCGTCCCTTGAACTGGCAAGCATTCGCGACGGGCGTGTTGGAAAGCGCGTAACCTCGCCCCTGGGCCCGCTAAAGCTTGCCGCGATACCGGGTGGCAAAAAGGGGTTGAACACGTACATCTCGGGCGTAATCGAGGGCCTTGCCCAGGAAATGGGCACCGACCACAAGCGCCTTTTCCTGGTGGGGGGATCGTGGCGCGCCATCGCCCGGCTGGATATGGAGCGGCGCGGCTACCCTTTGCTGGTGCTGCATGAATATCGGATGACGCCCAAATCGCTGTCTCAGACCCTGAAGTGGATCGAAGAAAACGATCTAAGTGCGCTGCGCCAGAAAACCGGCACCTCGGAGGCGCGCATGGCGCTGGTCCCCATCGCAGCGCGGGTTCTGAAGCGGCTGGTTCAACGGTTCCGGCCCAAGGAAATCGCAATATCCAGCTATGGTATCCGCGAAGGTATGCTTTACGAACAAATGCCCGAACGTCTGCGCCGGCGCGACCCGTTGATCGAAGCCTGCTACTTTGCGGAAAAGAAGGACGCGCGAAACCCAGGCTTTGGCAAGGCGCTGTTCAACTTCCTGATGCCAATATACAAATCCGCGCGCCCCGCTGATTTGCGGATCATCAAAGCCGCCTGCCTTCTTCACGATGTCAGCTGGCGCGCACATCCGGATTACCGCCACGAAGTCTGCTTTGACAACGCGACCCGCGCCAACCTTGGCGGGCTGACCCATGAAGAACGGGTGTTTCTTGGCCTCGCCCTTTTGCACAGATACAAGAACAACCGCGAAGGCAGCCGCTTTGAACCCCTGTTTGAAATTCTTTCAGACGCTGAAATCGCCCGCGCCGAAGTTCTGGGCAAAGCGATGCGGTTTGGGGCGATGTTTGCGGTGGATGGGCCGCGCGACAAGGCTGAACTTCGCTGGTTCCCCAAAAAGAAAGAACTTCACCTGCGCATCCGGCCCGAGGCCGCAGACCTGTTTGGCGAGGTGGCCGAAGCACGCTTTGCATCGCTGTCCACGGCGCTGGACGCAAACTGTTCTGTGAAGGTTTTGCGCTGAATCCGGCTAAAGGTCGGTCTCGCCGTTTTCCCCGGTTTGCGGGGCGGCAGGGCTTTTCCGGCGAATGATGATATCACCGTTCTCCAAAACCTCTGGCGGCTCATAAAGCGTTAGATCATTCAGCATTTCCAGCAGCTTGTCCCAGCCTTCGGCCATCGGCTCCATCTCGGACAAAAGACCCCGCAGAAACAACCTTGTGCCTTCGCTTAAAAGCTGTGCGCCATCCTGAAGATCATTGTTTTCGCCATCGCCCATCGCGGGCAACGCCGACATGACAAGGGCCGCGCTAAGCGTCGTGATACGTTTCATAGCTATAATATAGGCGCGCGTGCGCATTTTTGAAGGTCAGAGGTCTATATCTATGCTGACCGGGAAATGGTCAGACGCTGTCAAAAGCGCCTCGCGCAGTTCCGGCGTGCGATAACACGCCGGGTCATCAAACGGGTGCCATATGCGCCAGTGCGGGTCCTTACGCTTCAGATCAGGCGAGACCATGATGTAATCAAGAAGCGCCTGAAGGTATTTGTTTTCCGCCTGGATAAAGAAGCGTGATGTCACTGGCATGGCCCCCACCCGGCGCGACAACGCAAGGCGGGCGTGCGGATCATACAGTTTCGTCGCACCGCTTTCGCCCAACACAATCTCGACCCCGGAGCGGCCAAAAAGCTTTTCATATTCATCCAGCCCGGGGCCATCGTTGAAATCGCCCAAAACAATCACAGGTTCGCCCGCCTCAAGGTGCGATTCCACCCGGCCGCGCAGCCAAATGCACTGTGCCAGCTGCTTGCGCCGGTTTTCGATCGCCACGCGCATGATTTCTTTTTCAGACCCGGCGCCGTGGGGGGCCTTGGATTTGATGTGAACGCCAATCATGCGCAGATGCTTTCCCGTCTCTATCACCTCCAGGCGGGCCTCCAGCGGAGGTTTGGAAAATGTTATCAGCTCTGGCGCATCGTCAACGTCCACATCCCAACGAAACACGCTGTCAAAACGCGGGGCGCCGCGCGCGCCTTTCTTTCCGGTTTCCCGGCCCACCGGGTCATGCACCGCGCGTAAAACATCGGGGTTGTACAGCAGCGCGATCTCTTGCTGAGTGTCGTTTCGAAACCCCAATAGCGCTTTTCGCGCCCGCAAACCGTATGCGTGGGTGAAATTTTCCAGTGCGCGCACCGTATCGCGGCGGCGGTTGTCGTCCGGCGCCTCAACAATCATTACCGCATCGGCATCAAGCGCGCTGAAAACGATGCCCAGCGCTGTCAGTTGCTCTGCCCGCGTTACATCCTGTCGCCCTGACCAGCCGCCATCTTCCAGTATCTGGCCGTCGTCATCAAAAAGGTTGTTGAACCATTCGATGTTATAGGTTGCGATACGCATGGCTCAGACCAGCCCCTCGCGTATCTCCTCCCAGGCGTGGTTCACGGCAACCAGCCGCTTTTCCGCCAGCTTGATCGCCTCTGGCGGCACGCCACGGGCGATCATCTGATCGGGGTGGCTTTCACGTACCAATGCACGCCAGGCCGCGCGCACCTGGGGCAAAGGGGTTTGTGGCGTCACGCCCAAAACATCATAGGGGTCAGGCGGCATATCGGGCACAAAGCGGGTGCGCAGGGCGCGAAAACGCCGCTCTTCAATGCCAAAAATCCCGGCCACGCTTGTCAGAAAATCATCTTCGTTAGGGTGATACTCTCCATCCGCCATGGCGATGAAGAAAAGCCCCTCCATCAAATCGCACAGCACCGGATCGGCATCACCATACATGGCTGCCACCTGGGATGCGTATTGTTCAAACCCCGCCACATCCTGGCGCGCCAGATTAAACAGGCGCGCGGCGTTCTTTTCCTCTTCTTTCGGAATGTTGAACACTTCGCGAAAGGCCGAGACTTCGTCACGGGTGACCCGGCCATCGGCCTTGGCCATTTTTGCACCCAATGCGATGACAGCAATGGCAAAACCCGCGCGCCTTTCGGGCGGCGTGCGCAAGCGCGAAAAGACGTCGGACAGACTTTCCCCACTTGTTAATGCTGCAAGAGCATCGGATATGCGTGACCAAAGGGACATAATTCTCTGTTAACCCGTATCCCCTGCCCTGTCACAGAAACTTCTGCATAAGCACCAAATCCAGCCACTGGCCGAATTTATTCCCAACCTCGGGCAGCCGGGCGGCTTTCACATAACCCAGCGCGGCGTGAAAGGCGATCGCATCAGGGTTTTGCGCGCTGACACCTGCGAAAATCGAATGTGCGCCCCTTGCGCGCGCGTGATCTTCGATTGCCAGCATCAAAATGCGCCCGACACCGCGCCCACGGGCCTTTTCGTGCAGGATAATCGTGTGTTCCATGGTGTCGCGATACCCCGCGCCCCCACGAAACTGCCCATAGGTGGCAAACCCCAAAACCTCGGCGTCATCATCTTGCGCAACGAAAAAGGCGTAGCCCTGCGCCGCTTTTTCGCGAAACATCACCGATAATTCGTCAGGTGTTTTTTCTACGCTGTTAAACGTCACCAGAGTGTTGCGGATAATCGGGTTCCAGATGCCCGCAACCGCCTGGGCATCATCCGCTGTTGCCGGGCGGATCATCATACCAACACGCAAAGCCCGTTCGGGGTGCTGATTTCAGCACGAAATGCCCTTTGCGGGCCCTCGGCGACAGACAGGCGGCCATCATCCAGAAAGGGGCGCAAGGCCGCTGTCAGGGCCAGTGCGTCGGGGTGTACCACTTCAAAAGTATCAAGGCGGCAGCCCGTGGCAGGCAACAGCGGTGCGGGGTGGGCCCCCTGCCATTCAATGAAGCTGGGAAAAGCGCCGTCAAAAGGCAGTTTACCATCTGCGGGGATGGCCATCTGCCAGCGGAAATCCCCCCGGCTTAACGGCACTGTTTCACCGGCGTTTGGAGGGGCTTTTGCCAATGCATCGCTTATACTATTCGAACGCATGACCCAGTTGGTGATGCGCGGTTCGCCAGAAAAATTATCTAAATCAAATAATCTGGGCCTTTTGGGCGCATCTGCGTCAGGGTTGATCGCAATCACTTCCAGGTAATCATCAGGCCCCAGGGACAATAGCCTGTTGTGGGTGCCCATTGCCGGATGTTCGCCACCGCCCGCCATGGCGACGCCCAAACTGTCTTCGACATACTGCACACCCTCTTTAAGAGTCGCCGCTGAAATCACAAGATGATCGAAGGCCATGGCCTATCCCCGCCCAAACGCATTTTTTCCAGATACTAGCGTAAACCAGCAACAGTTTAGGGGAAAGCAGGGAAAGCGCCATTAGGGTTCTTGAAACCTGGCCGCGCGGAACCATTTGAACCCGGACACCAATGGAATTTAACGGGAGAACGGAATGCTGCTGCGCGCGATTGACAACTTTTTTAGGCACGAGGCCTTTGGCGGCATCGTTCTGATGGTCTCGGCGCTGGCGGCGATGGTCGTGGCCAATTCTGTCTATTCCGGGGTGTACGAAGGTTTTCTTGGGGCGTCTTTCGCGGTGCTTCTGAACGGTGAAGGTTTGGAAAAGCCCCTGATCCTGTGGATCAATGATGGCCTGATGGCGATTTTCTTCTTCCTGATCGGGTTGGAGCTGAAGCGCGAGATGCTGGAAGGCCGGTTGAAAAACCCACGCGACGTTCTGCTGCCGGGCATGGCTGCAGTTGGGGGCATGGCTGTGCCCGCTATCATTTACGTCGCGCTGAACTGGTCATCGCCGGAAACCCTTGCGGGCTGGGCTATTCCTGCGGCAACGGACATTGCGTTCGCCCTGGGCATCCTGGCGCTTGTGGGCAGCCGCGCGCCCGTTGCACTGAAGGTTTTTCTGCTGACGCTTGCTATTTTGGATGACCTGGGCGCGATCCTGATTATCGCGTTGTTTTACACGGCCGATCTGAAAGTGGATTACCTGCTGCTGGCGTTGGCGCCGTTGATCGGGCTGATCTGGCTGAATTACAAAGGCACCCACCGCGTCGCGCCCATGCTTCTTCTGGGCACTGTCATGTGGTTTTTTGTATTGAAATCAGGTGTACACGCCACCCTGGCCGGGGTTGTCACCGCCTTTTTCATCCCCCTGACCGACAAATGGGGGAAATCGCCGCTACACGCGCTGGAGACGGCGTTGGCACCCTATGTGCTTTACCTGATCGTTCCGGTTTTCGCCTTCGCCAACGCAGGTGTTGTGCTATCCGGGATTTCGCTATCCGATCTATTGGCCCCGCTGCCACTGGGGATCGCCGCAGGCCTGGTATTTGGCAAACAGATCGGGGTTTTCGGGGTTACATTCGCCTTGGTGAAAACCGGCCTTGCCCGCCTGCCGCACGGGGTAAACTGGGCGCATGTTTATGGCGTGGCCTGCCTTGCCGGTATCGGATTCACCATGTCGCTGTTCATCGGTGGGCTTAGCTTTGAAGACCCGGCCATGATGAACCAGGTGCGCATCGGTGTTTTGACGGGGTCCATCCTGTCAGCAATCCTGGGGTACTCTATTCTTATGTTGGCAAGCCGAGGCGCCGCTTCTACAGAGCCCCAGCCTGCCGACTGACCCAACTAGTCTTTCGCCGCCCGGATCAGGCGCAGGATATCCTGCGCCGCTTCGGGGATGTTGGTGCCTGGGCCAAAGATGGCTTTCACGCCATTTTCGTAAAGAAAATCATAATCTTGCTGCGGGATAACCCCGCCGCAAATCACGATGATCTCGCCCGCGCCCTGATCTTTCAGGGCCTGCACCAACTTGGGGGCCAGGGTTTTGTGCCCCGCTGCCTGGCTGGAGATTCCCACGACGTGCACGTCGTTGTCCACCGCGTCCTGCGCGGCCTCTTCGGGGGTTTGGAACAGCGGGCCCACATCCACATCAAACCCGATATCAGCAAAGGCCGTGGCGATAACCTTTGCCCCGCGGTCATGGCCGTCCTGCCCCATTTTGACGACAAGCATGCGGGGGCGGCGGCCTTCTTCCTGCGCGAAAGTGTCAACATCGCGCTGTATCGCGGCGAACCCTTCGTCGCCCTCGTAGGCCGCGCCATAGACACCGGCCAACGTCTTCACCTCGGCCCTGTGACGGCCAAATGCCTTTTCCATCGCCATGGAGATCTCTCCTACCGTTGCTCGGGCACGCGCCGCTTCTACAGCCAGCGCCAGAAGGTTGCCTTTGCCCGATTTCGCGGCCTCTTCTACCGCCAAAAGGGCCGCATCACATGCCCCGGTATCACGCGAAGCTTTGATATTCGTCAGCCGGGCAATCTGCGCGTCGCGCACCGAGACGTTATCGACATCACGGATATCAATCGCATCTTCTTTATCCAGGCGGAATTTGTTCACGCCCACGATCACCTCGTCCCCGCGGTCCACCGCCGCCTGGCGGCGCGCGGCCGCCTCTTCAATGCGCAACTTGGGCATGCCGGACGCAACCGCCTTGGTCATGCCACCCATTTCATCGACTTCTTCGATAATCTTCCACGCCTCATCAATCAGATCAGCCGTCAGTTTTTCCACGTAGTATGAACCTGCCAGCGGGTCGACGACGTTTGTCACCCCGGTTTCGTTCTGCAAGATCAGCTGTGTGTTGCGCGCGATGCGGGCTGAAAATTCCGTTGGCAGCGCGATGGCTTCGTCAAAGGAGTTTGTGTGAAGGGATTGCGTGCCCCCCAGCGCTGCCGACATGGCCTCAAACGCCGTGCGCACCACGTTGTTGTATGGGTCTTGTTCCTGAAGGCTGACACCCGATGTCTGGCAGTGCGTGCGCAGCATCAGGCTACCCGGTTTCTTGGGTTCAAATTCAGACATGATGCGATGCCACAGGAACCGCGCGGCGCGCAGTTTGGCCGCCTCCATGAAGAAATTCATGCCAATGGCAAAGAAGAACGACAGGCGGCCGGCAAAGGCATCTACATCCAGCCCGCGTTCCAGCGCGGCGCGCACGTATTCGCGCCCGTCAGCCAGTGTAAAGGCAAGCTCCTGCACCAGGTTCGCGCCCGCTTCTTGCATGTGGTAGCCGGAGATCGAGATTGAGTTGAACTTGGGCATTTCAGCTGACGTAAACTCAATAATATCCGAAACGATGCGCATCGAAGGTTCGGGCGGATAGATATAGGTGTTGCGCACCATGAATTCTTTCAGAACATCGTTTTGAATGGTGCCTGACAGCTGGGCGCGATCCACGCCCTGTTCTTCGCCCGCAACGATGAAACTTGCCAACACCGGGATCACCGCGCCATTCATCGTCATTGATACGCTGATCTTGTCCAGCGGGATGTTGTCGAACAGGATTTTCATGTCTTCAACAGAATCGATGGCCACACCGGCCTTGCCAACATCGCCGACAACACGTTCATGATCAGAATCGTATCCACGGTGTGTGGCCAGATCAAATGCCACCGAAACGCCCTGTTGTCCGGCATCTAACGCCTTACGATAAAAGGCATTACTTTCTTCAGCCGTTGAAAAACCCGCATACTGTCGGATGGTCCAGGGGCGGCCGGTATACATGGTTGCGCGCGGGCCACGGGTGAACGGTGCGACGCCTGGCATGCCCCCCATATGGTCCAGCCCTTCGGTGTCTTGTGCAGTATATACGGGCTGCACAGCGATCCCTTCAGGCGTGTCCCAGGTCAGCCCCTCGCGGGGCTTGCCGCGCAGTTCTTTGTCTGCCAGCGCTTCCCATGTCTTTTTGTCGTCCATCGACATATCCTCTCTTGCGCCGTTTTTAGCTTTGCATAACGGCCAGACTCTTCGAATTCCCGGTCGCCTGCCCTATATGTTAAAAACAGGAGGCCTTATGACCAGATTCATCACCTTGCTTGCCCTACTTGTGCTGCCTTTTCCCCTTTGGGCGCAGGACACTGCGCCCGAGCTGGAAACCGTGCGCGCCGGGGTCCACACATTGGACGAATACCAATGGGTATCCCGCCCGCTTGTCATATTTGCTGACAGCCCGCATGACCCCCGCTTCATCCAGCAGATGGAGCTTTTGGCCCAATGGCCGCAGGACCTGGCGGACCGCGACGTGGTTGTCATCACAGACACCAACCCGGCGGATAAGACACCTATCCGCATAGATCTGCGCCCGCGCGGCTTTGCATTGGTTCTGATCGGCAAAGATGGGGCGATATACCTGCGAAAACCCACCCCTTGGCATGTTCGCGAGTTAACGCGTTCAATCGACAAAATGCCGATCCGCGAGCAAGAGTTGCTTGATATGAGGTCCGCGCAGTAGGCCACGGCCCTATTCAAACTCCATAATCACTTCGTCAACCGCCAGGCTGTCACCGGCCTGCGCGTTCACGCGCGCGACAACGCCTTTCTTTTCGGCCCGAAGAATGTTTTCCATCTTCATTGCCTCAACGGTGCACAACGCCTGCCCTTCCTGCACTTCCTGCCCCACCTCGACGTCGACCTTTACGATCAGGCCGGGCATCGGGCACAGCAACATTTTCGACGTGTCAGGCGGCAGCTTCACCGGCATCAGCGTGGCCAGTTCTGCCTGCCGGGGCGTGCGCACATGAACCTTCAGGTCTGCGCCACGGGTGCGCAGGCGAAAGCCCCCTGGCACCTTGCCAACCTTCAGCACCAGCGCGACACCGTCCACCTGAAGTGAGGCAAGCGCGTCACCCGGCGTCCAGTCCGACGTCACACGTGATGTAGAGCCATCGGTGAAATGAACGGTTGACCCCTGCGGGTCTGCGTCAATCGCCACCTCAAAGCTTTCGCCTTGCAGCGTTACCACCCAATCGCGGCCCACGCGCCGTTCATGGTTGTCCATGCGCCCGGAAACCCGGGTCCGGCGAATTTCGGCCACACGAAACATCGCCGCGGCGGCCGAAGCCACCCTTTGCAGCGCCGCGTTATCCAAGGTAACCCCTTCAAATCCTTCTGGATATTCTTCTTCGATGAAGGCCGTGGTGATGTTGCCAGACACGAATTTCGGATGGTCCATCACTGCGGACAGGAACGGCAGATTGTGCCCGATCCCCTCAACCTCAAAGCTGTCTAACGCGGTGCGCATCCCTTCAATGGCACTGGCGCGGTCGGGGCCCCAGGTGCACAGTTTGGCGATCATGGGGTCATAATACATGCTGATTTCGCCCCCTTCGTAAACGCCGGTATCATTGCGCACCACATGGGTTGCCTCGGCAACTTCTGCAGGGGGGCGGTAGCGGCTCAAACGTCCGATCGAGGGCAGGAAGCCCCGGTAAGGGTCTTCAGCGTACAGGCGGCTTTCCATCGCCCAGCCGTTCAGTTTCACATCGTCCTGCGTGATCGTCAGTGGTTCGCCATTGGCGATGCGGATCATCTGTTCCACCAGATCCACGCCGGTAATCAGCTCTGTCACAGGGTGTTCAACCTGCAAGCGCGTGTTCATTTCCAGGAAATAGAAATTTCGCGCCCCATCAACGATAAACTCTACCGTACCGGCGCTGGTATAGCCCACGGCCTGTGCCAGCGCGACGGCCTGTTCCCCCATCGCTTTACGGGTCGCTTCATCCAGAAACGGGCTGGGGGCCTCTTCGATAACCTTTTGGTTACGGCGCTGAATGGAACATTCACGTTCCCCGAGATAAATACCGTTTCCATGCGCATCGCACAGCACCTGAATTTCAATGTGGCGGGGCTGCGTCACAAATTTTTCAATGAAAATACGGTCATCACCAAAACTGGCCGCAGCTTCGTTTTTTGAGCTGGCAAAACCTTCGCGCGCGCCTTCGTCATCCCAGGCGATGCGCATGCCTTTGCCGCCACCACCGGCGGAGGCCTTGATCATCACCGGGTAGCCGATTTCGCCGGCAATCCGCACCGCGTCATCGGCATCGTCAATCAGGCCCATGTGGCCCGGCACGGTTGAAACCCCAGCCTCCTGCGCGATTTTTTTCGAGGTGATCTTATCCCCCATCGCTTCGATCGCGCCCACGGGCGGGCCAACAAATGTCACGCCTTCGGCCTGCAACGCTTCTGCGAACTTGCTGTTTTCGCTCAGAAAACCATAACCAGGGTGCACCGCTTCGGCGCCCGACCCGCGGATCGCTGCCATCACGTTATCAATTACGATGTATGACTGGTTTGCCGGGGGCGGGCCAATGTGCACGGCCTCATCCGCCATCTGCACATGCAGCGCGTTGCGGTCTGCATCGGAATAGATGGCAACCGTCTTGATGCCCATTTTGCGGGCCGATTTGATCACGCGGCATGCGATTTCACCGCGGTTTGCTATCAGGATTTTCTTGAACATGTCCCATCCTTCTCGGTTGGATTTTCTCGGCTGATGGCCGGTGATCTGGCAAAGGAAAAGCGGCCTGGGCAAGACGCCAGGGCGGTAGAAGTTAATGCGGGGATGTGGGCGTTATGGGCCGGGTTTTGGGCCGCAAACGCAAAGACGGCCGCGCGGGCCGTGAAAAAAGGGCCTGATCTGACCGCGAAAGGGCCAGACCAGGTTAAAGGGGAAGGGTAACGGTTTTGACTAAACCAGGCAGGTAACTGGGATAATGCCCCTGCCATGCCTAGCATCATGCCCAGCATTCCCCGGCACGAAAAGCCCGGCACACTGGCCAGATCCTTTTGGGCCGGATACCGCCGGATTTGCGCGATGGCAGGCAAAATCATGCCGATCCCTCTTCGCCAAACACATCAGGGAACGTGGCCCTGGCATGCGCGACGTCTATGCGCAACAACGCCTCATAGCTTTCCGGGTCAAAGGGGTCTTCAGCGGCGATGACTTCGCGGCCAAACAGCCACGAAAGGCGCCCGGCATCCAGATTGCCGCGCTCAAATACATCGTCACCAAATTGTGCATATAAGGCGGCCATAAAACCCGCGTCCGCGCGCCTGTCGGCCGGCCGGCGGTCTGCAAATCGTTCGCGCACAACAATGGGGGTTACCCCCTTTTTGTTGTCGCGCCGTATCGTAAATTGGAAGTCCGTACCCGGCAGACGCCCGGGAAACCCTCTGTGTTTCAGCATTGCCCCTGTCCCTGTTTGGAAACGGCCGGGGCGATGGTCAGGGCGCAGGGATGCCCCCCGCGCCCTGACTGCGTATTATTTGTATTTGCCGGTGAAAGCGGGTTCTTCTGACATTGCCGGTGTGGGATCGACATATGTGATCTCTTCGTCTTTCGCGGCGCATGCAGCGACGAACGAGACGAGCACGACCGACAGAACCAGCTTATAGGATTTCGACATTCCTGCCTCCAATTGTTGTTATTGGCCAAAGCCCAAAGCGCGCGCTTTGTGCCCAACCTTTTCAGGGAACAGCACCCCAAAGGGGTACCTGCCCGCAGAATAGCAACTTGCGGGGGCCAAGCCCAACTGTCTGTCAGCACTTTACCGCCCTGTGACAGGAAAGTCGCATCTTCCGATCCAGATGCACGTCGCGTTTCAACATATTGTATGTGCATCAGAAACCGTCCCAATCGCAGGCCCCGTTTCCCGGGCGGTAACCTTCGAAAAACTGCGTTGCATCCGGGTCCGCCTCGCCAAAGGCAACGGCCCGGTCGCTCAGTGAAATAACGATTTGGGTGACCGGCTGCCCGGTTTCGGCCAAACGGGGCAGCGCGTAGGTATCGCACAGGAATGCCATATCAGGCTCTGCTTCCATAAATCGAACATTTCCGCCATTTCTGGCAATCTGCGGCGAAACGAATCTGAAGCGCGCAATCGCACCCGTGGTATCGGCATTCTCAATGATCATATCCAGAAAAACCACTTTCTGACCGGATGGAACTTTGATCGCAGCATCGCTGGCAACGGCCGCCAAAGGTGGCCCCATCAGGGCGCCAACCACCCCAAGCAGACACAAGGGCCCGGCCAGGCGGCGCCCTGGGTTTACGTTATGTATGCTCGCGTTGCGCATCGCAGATGGTCTGCCTTACAGGGGTATGTTGTCGTGTTTTTTCCATGGGTTCTGCTGGCTTTTCCCACGAAGCGATGCAAATGCTCGGCAAATCCGTTTGCGTGACGAATGGGGCATGATCACTTCGTCGATAAAGCCCTTTTCAGCCGCCACAAACGGGTTGGCGAAACGTGCTTCGTAATCCGCCGCACGCTTTGCAATTTTCTCCGGGTCATTCAACTCGGACCGATAAAGGATTTCGGTCGCCCCCTTTGCCCCCATCACCGCGATCTCAGCGGTTGGCCAGGCGTAATTGAAATCGCCGCGCAGGTGCTTTGAGGCCATAACGTCATAGGCACCGCCATAGGCCTTGCGCGTGATCAGCGTGACCTTAGGCACCGTTGCCTCGCCATATGCAAAAAGAAGCTTCGCGCCATGCTTGATAACCCCGCCGTATTCCTGGCTGGTTCCCGGAAGGAAACCGGGCACATCAACCAACGTCAGGATCGGAATTTCGAAAGCATCACAGAACCTTACAAACCGCGCGGCTTTGCGAGAGCTGTCAATATCCAGACATCCGGCCAACACCATAGGCTGGTTTGCGACAACCCCCACGGTGGACCCTTCCAGGCGAATGAACCCCGTTAGGATGTTCTTGGCAAAATCTTCCTGAATCTCGTAAAAATCGCCCTCGTCAGCCAGTTTAGTGATCAGTTCCTTCATGTCGTAAGGGGTGTTTGCGTTGTCAGGAATGATCGTGTCCAGGCTTTGATCCAGACGGTCGGGGGCGTCAAAGAACGGGCGAACCGGCACTTTCGATTTGTTGTTGAGCGGCAGGAAATCCACCAGTCTGCGCACTTCGCTCAATGCTTCGACATCATTTTCAAAAGCGGCATCCGCCACCGATGATTTTTTGGTGTGGGTCGAGGCGCCGCCAAGCTCTTCGGCGGTAACCACTTCGTTTGTAACGGTTTTAACCACATCTGGCCCGGTGACGAACATGTAAGATGTGTCTTTTACCATGAAGATAAAATCTGTAATCGCGGGGGAATACACCGCGCCGCCTGCGCATGGCCCCATGATAACGCTGATCTGGGGCACCACGCCTGACGCCATGATGTTGCGCTGAAACACCTCGGCGTAACCGGCCAGCGATGCAACGCCTTCCTGAATGCGCGCACCACCCGAGTCATTTATCCCGATGACCGGGGCGCCGTTTTGCATGGCCATGTCCATGACTTTGCATATCTTTTGCGCGTGGGTTTCTGAAAGAGAGCCGCCGAAAACCGTGAAATCCTGACTGAAGACATAGACCATTCGGCCATTGATCGTGCCCCAGCCGGTGACAACGCCATCCCCGGCGGGGCGGTCTTTTTCCATTTCGAAGTCGGTACAGCGGTGCGCCACGAACATGTCGAATTCTTCAAATGAATCCTCGTCCAACAACAGCTCTATGCGTTCACGGGCAGTCAGTTTGCCTTTGGCGTGTTGGGATGCAATCCGCCGCTCTCCGCCGCCCTTGCGGGCAACATCGCGGCGGCTTTCCAATTCCTGCAGAATATCTTTCATCTGGCGGCACTCCTTAGTTTCAGGGCAAACTAACGCTTGCGGGCATGACCCGGAAGAGAAAAAGGGCGTATTTGCAAATCTTTAAGGCGTGTAGGTTTGCGAAATGCAAAATTGCAAAGGTCAGATGAATGCGAAGCGATTGCGTTATCAACATGGTTTCCGCCCATTCTGAGGGCGAGGTCGGAAATGTCATCACCGGCGGCGTGGCCCCGCCCCCCGGCAAAACCCTGTGGGAAATGCGGGATTTCCTGCATAATGATCAAACGCTGCGCAACCTTGTTCTGAACGAACCGCGCGGCGGGGTGTTTACCCACGTGAACCTTCTTGTGCCACCAGTTGACCCGCGTGCAGCGGCCGCCTTTCTGATTATGGAGCCGACGCACACGCCGCCGATGTCAGGCTCCAACACAATTTGCGTGGCGACGGTTTGCCTGGAGACCGGAATCATTCCGATGCAGGAAGGGAAAACCCGGTTCTTTCTGGAGGTCCCCGCGGGGCTGATAGAGGTGTCAGCGCAGTGCCGGGGTGGGCGCGTCGAATCCGTTGAATTTTGCAATGTCCCGTCCTTCGCGGATCGGCTGGATCAGGTCATCGATGTCGCCGGACTGGGGCGTTTCACGGTGGATACGGCCTGGGGCGGGGACAGCTTTGTGTTGATCCCGGCCGCGGACGTTGGATTGGCCCTTTCTCCCGATGAAGGTCGGGATATTGCAATTTTGGGTGCCAAAATCACCGCTGCAGCCAATGAACAGATCGGATTCCTGCATCCCTCTGCGGATTGGTCTCACATCTCTTTCTGTCAGTTTACGGCACCTGTAACGGTCGAGGACGGGCAAAAAACAGGCTTGTCCGCTGTCGTTATCGACCCGGGTAAAATTGATCGTTCGCCTTGCGGAACCGGCTGTTCGGCCAGACTGGCGGTGATGGCCGAACGTGGTGAAATCGGGGTGGGGGAACGTTACATCGGCCGCTCGATCATAGGGGGGCGGTTCGATTGCAGCATCAGCGGGCAAAGCCGCGTGAAAGACAAGGGCGCGATCCTGCCCACCATACGCGGGCGGGCCTGGATTACGGGCACCCACCAAATTATGCGCGACCCCTTCGATCCCTGGCCCGAAGGATACCGGGTGGGGGATACCTGGCCGGTCTGACCGGCGCGCAACAGGTCAGGCTGCCCCGGATTAAACCGCTATTTGATCATATAGACAAATTTCAAAAGCCCGCGTAGCCTCCCCTGATGGCCAAGCTTCCCGCCCCCCGGTTTTTGGATTCCCAAACGCCCCCGCATATCGCCACGCTGACACTGATGGCCGGGCTTGGCGCGTTGTCGATGAATGTGTTTCTGCCTTCGCTTCCTGGCATGACAGAATACTTCCATACCGATTATCGCCTGATGCAGCTGTCTGTGGCGCTGTATCTGGGCGTAAACGCGGTCCTTCAGATCATCATCGGCCCTATTTCCGACAGCTACGGGCGCCGGCCGGTGGTTTTGGCGTCGATCGTACTGTTCTTACTGGCAACCCTTGGGTGCCTGATGTCGCCCACCGCGCAAATATTTCTGGCCTTTCGAATGGCCCAGGCCGTCATCGTGGCGGGGCTGGTTCTGTCACGCGCCGCAATTCGCGATATGGTGCCGGCCAATCAGGCCGCATCGATGATCGGCTATGTCACCATGGGCATGGCCATTGTCCCCATGATCGGCCCGGCCGTTGGTGGCGTATTGGATCAAGCCTTTGGATGGAAAGCAAACTTTTGGATCCTCATCATCCTGGGGCTGCTGGTTTTATGGCTAACCTGGCGCGATTTAGGCGAAACCGCGACCCTGCGCGAAGGTGGGCTGAAGGCGCAGATCGCAGAATATCCAGAGCTTCTGACATCCCGCCGGTTTTGGGGGTATTGCCTGACAGCTGCCTGCGCATCAGGGTCATTCTTTGCCTACCTGGGCGGCGCGCCCTTTGTTGGCAGCGTGATCTATAAAATGGAACCCGCCCGCATGGGCATCTTTTTCGGCGCCCCGGCCCTTGGATACCTGGTTGGAAACTTCGTAGCGGGGCGATTTTCCATTCGCCTGGGCATAAATCCGATGATCCTGATCGGCACCGTCATCTCAACCACCGGGCTGGCGATGTCTGTTGCGCTGTTCCACCTGGGCCTTGGGTCCGAATGGGTGTTTTTCGGGTTTATGACTCTTGTAGGGCTGGGCAATGGCATGGTCCTGCCCAACGCCAACGCCGGCATGCTAAGCGTGCGCCCCCAACTGGCGGGCAGTGCGGCGGGGCTGGGCGGGGCGCTGCTGATCGGGGGTGGGGCTGGGCTTTCTGCAATCGCGGGCAGCATGCTGGCCCCGCAAACCGGCGCCTTTCCCCTGCTTTGGCTGATGTTTCTGAGTTCGGCCGCATCGATCCTGGCAATCTGGTGGGTCATCCGGCGCGAAACAGCGCTTTGGTGATGGCGACTTGCCCGGCAGGCTTTGCAAATGTTAAGCGGGGATATCGCAAACCTGCAAAGGCCCCGAAATGGCGACCCAAAAACTATATGCCGGTGTAAAGCTGCGCGAGGTCCGCTCGCGGCTGGGCCTGACACAAAAAGCCTTTGCTGAAAAGCTGGGCGTTTCGCTGCCCTATCTGAACCAAATGGAGAATAATAATCGCCCGGTTTCCACCGGCGTGGTTCTGGCATTGGCCAAGGAGTTTGGCTTTGACGTTGCTGAACTGTCAACGGGGGACGCAGAACGCCTGGTCACCGACATGCGCGAAGCACTGGCAGATCCGGTGTTTGCAGACACCTCTCCGCCACTGGCAGATCTTCGGCTGGCCGCATCCAACGCCCCGGCGCTGGCGCGTGCTTTTTTAGAACTTCACCGCGCCTATAAGCAGGGGCATGAGCGCCTTGCCTCGCTGGATGAAGCATTGGGGCGTGATGGCAGCGCGGTTCAGACCAGCCCCTGGGAAGAGGTGCGCGATTTCTTCCATTACTGCGATAACTACATCGATGCGGTTGACCACGCGGCCGAACATTTTGCCAACGCCGCATCCCCCGATGGGCCGGAACTGCGCGATCTGGCCAGAAAGGCCCTGAAAGACCGGGGTTACAGCACCGTTTTTGCCGATCAGGACGCGTTGCGCAGCCTGGATGACGCCACGGCCAGTGTCACGATCTCCACCCGCCCGCCACGCGCCACGCAGGATTTTCAGCTGTTGATGCAGGTCGCCCTTCTGACCCAGGACGCGCTGTTGGAAGCAACGCTTGATCTGGCGCGTTTTCAGACGGATGAGGCACGCGCAATCGCCAAAATTGGCCTGGCGAACTACTTCGCGGGCGCGGCCCTGCTGCCCTATACCCGGTTTTTGGCGGCAGCACAGGAAACCCGCCATGATCTTGAACGCCTTGCGGATCGTTTCGGGGCGTCGATCGAACAGGTTTCCCACCGCCTGTCAACGCTGCAGCGACCGGGGGCCAAGGGCATCCCGTTTTTCTTTGTGCGTGTCGATCAGGCCGGTACGATCACCAAACGCCATTCGGCAACCCGGCTGCAATTCGCGCGTTTCGGCGGGGCCTGCCCCCTTTGGAATGTCCACCGCGCCTTTGAAACCCCCGGCCGTTTTTTGCGTCAGCTGGCCGAAACACCTGATGGCGTTCGCTATCTGTGTCTGGCCCATGACGTTTCGAAATCCGGCGGCGCCTTCACAGCCCCCATTCGCCGATACGCCATCGGGCTGGGGTGCGAGGTGAAACACGCAGGCGCCCTGATTTATGCTGACGGGCTGGATTCATCAAAGGCCGCAGCCTTTGAACCCATTGGTATTTCCTGCCGGATTTGCGAACGGCAGGATTGCCATCAACGCTCGGTCCCGCCGCTGGAACGTAAATTACACGTTAATCCGAGCCAGCGAGGCATTCTGCCTTATGAAATCGAGCGTTGATGGACACTGCGCGCCCAGTCAGCCCTGTGACAGGATCGCGTAGATTTCATCCTTGAGGCTTGCGCGTGTTTTGCGCAGGTTTTCCTCGTTAAACTGGTCAGTGGGCTCTACATTCGTTTCCGCCCTATGCACGGCGCGGTTCACGTCATGGTATTCATCGTGCAAGCGCATGAAATGTGCATCTGCCTGTTTCAACAGGGCTATTTTTTCGGCAAATTCCGGGAATTCCTCAAGCAGTTCATGCGGTGTGTGGGACATTCTTGTCTCTCCTTTTTTCTGATCCGATAAAGCCTAGTCGCAAGATCACAGGCCGCGCTTTGACTCGTGTCAAATCACACACGCAATCCGCACAAACCTTTGTGCGCCCTTATTAGCGTTGAGAGGTCTTCCAATCCGGGTGCAGCCAGGGCGCGGCATTGTCGGATGCCAAAGGCGCACGGTCCAGAATATGGTCTGCGGCTTTCTCGCCCACCATGATTGACGGGGCGTTCAGGTTGCCGTTGGGAATGCGCGGAAAGATCGAGCTGTCAGCCAGGCGCAACCCCGCGACCCCGATGACCCTGGCCTGCGGGTCGACCACGGCCATGGGGTCATCCGCGCGCCCCATGCGGCAGGTTCCACAGGGGTGGTAGGCGCTTTCAGCATGTTCGCGAATGAAGCTGTCGATCTCTTCATCAGTCTGAAGGGCGGCCCCCGGCTGAATTTCATGTTTCACGAAAGGCGCAAACGCATCCTGCCCAAAAACCTCACGCGTCAGGCGGATGCAGGCCCGGAAATCTTCCCAGTCCTGATCTGTCGACATATAGTTAAACGCGATCTTTGGCGCATCTTTCGGGTCTGCACTGGCCAGCGTTACCGCCCCGCGCGACGGGGATCGCATCGGGCCGACATGGGCCTGAAACCCATGCCCTTCTGCGGCGGCTTTGCCATCATAACGCACCGCGATGGGCAAAAAGTGATACTGGATATCCGGGTATTCGACACCAGCGCGCGACCGGATGAAAGCCGCGCTTTCAAATTGGTTGGATGCGCCCAGCCCGGTTTTTGTGAACAGCCACTGCGCCCCGATCAGCCCCTTGGAAATAAGGTTCCAATACTTGTACAGCGTGATTGGTTGCTTAGAGGCATATTGAACATAAACCTCCAGATGGTCCTGCAGGTTCTGGCCCACGCCGGGGCGGTCTGCCACCAGGTTGATGCCGTGCTGCGCCAGGTGTTTTGCCGGCCCGATGCCCGACAGCATCAACAACTTGGGGGAATTTATGGAGGATGCGGCAATGATCACTTCGCGCTTTGCGCTGATGACTTCAATTTTGCCGCCGCGCTCCACCTCGACCCCAACAGCGCGGCCATTTTCTATGACCACCCGGCGGGCAAAGGCGCGTGTCAGGCTGCAATTGCTGCGCTTCAGCGCCGGCCTGAGGAAGGCATTAGCCGCCGACCAGCGCCGCCCGCGCCAGACGGTCTGCTCCATCGGGCCAAAGCCCTCTTGTTGCGCGCCGTTATAGTCATCGGTGGTCTGGTATCCGGCCTGGCGCCCGGCCTCTACAAATGCTGCGAAAAGCGGGTTGCGACGCGGCCCGCGGGTCACATGCAAAGGCCCGCTTTTCCCACGCCAGGCGCGGTTTCCGCCATGCCCGCCATCGTGCCAGTGCTCCATCCGTTTGAAATAGGGCAAGACGTCCGCATAGCCCCAGCCATCCGCGCCACTGTCGGCCCAATGGTCATAGTCCTTTGCATGTCCGCGCACATAGACCATCCCGTTGATAGAGCTTGATCCGCCAATCACCTTGCCACGCGGCGTGGCCAGGCGCCGCCCCCCCAGGTGTGGTTCAGGCTCACTTTGATAGCCCCAGTCGTATGTCCCCATGTTCATCGGATAACTCAGCGCTGCGGGCATCTGGATGAAAGGCCCCGCATCTGATCCGCCATGTTCGATGACCAGCACCGACGCCCCGGCCTCGCTAAGCCGATAGGCCATTGCGCAGCCCGCGCTGCCGGCGCCTATGATTACATAATCTGCGTTCATTGTTTCACCTGTCTTCACCGTATCTGCGGGGGCCAAACGTCATTCCCCCCGTGGGAACCGCTGACCTTCTTCAAGATTGTCCAGGTTCATGTGATTGCGCATGTACCGTTCCGATGCCTTTTGCAGAGGCTGATAATCCCATGGGAAATACGCGCCGTTTCGCAGCGCCGCGTACACCACCCAGCGCCGGGCCTGACTGGCGCGCACATCTTCATCAAATCGTGCAAGATCCCAACGCGCCTGCGATTTCGCGCGCAGGCTGTTCAGCGTGCCCGCATGGGCGGGATCATCTGCAAGGTTGGTCAGTTCATGTGGGTCGCTGTCCATGTCAAACAACTGATCCGGGTCCAGTTCACAGCGGTTGTATTTCCATTTTCCATACCGCAGCGACACCAGGGGCGCATAAGACGCTTCGGCCGCATATTCCATGGCCACAGGCGCACTGCGCGCGCCGCCTTTTGCAAGGGGGATCAGGGTTTCACCATCCACCCAGGGCATGATGTCTTCCAAAGAAACGCCGGCCAGATCTGCCAGAGTTGGCGTTACATCCAGCGTGGAAACCGGCGCATCGATACGCCGAGGCGGCAATCCGGGCGCCGAAACCATCAAAGGGACCCGCGCAGAGCCGTCGTAAAAGTTCATCTTGAACCACAACCCGCGTTCACCCAGCATATCACCGTGGTCTGACACGAACAGGATAACCGCCTTCTGGCGCGTCGCCTCAAGCGCCTCCATCACCTCGCCGATCTTGTCATCGATGTATGAAATATTGGCAAAATACGCCCGGCGCGACCGGCGAATGTCATCTTCGGAAATGTCAAAATTGCGCCAGTCATTCGCGTCAAAGATACGCTGCGCGTGCGGATCGTGATCTTCGTAGGGCATCGCAGGCACATCAGGCAGAAGATGTTCACAATCTTCATAAAGGTCCCAATACTTCTTACGTGCCACATATGGATCATGCGGATGGGTAAAGCTGACGGTCAGGCACCATGGGCGCGCATCATGCCCACGCGCCAGATCGTAAACCTTTCGCGTGGCGTGATAGGCAACCTCGTCATCATATTCCAACTGGTTGGAGATTTCGGCCGTCCCTGCCCCCGTGACCGACCCCATGTTGTGGTACCACCACTCTATCCGCTCGCCCGGCTTGCGATAATCGGGTGTCCAGCCAAAATCGGCCGGATAAATATCTGTGGTCAGGCGTTCTTCCAGCCCGTGCATCTGGTCAGGGCCGACAAAATGCATCTTTCCCGACAGGCAGGTCTGATACCCGGCCCGGCGCAGGTGGTGGGCATAGGTGGGGATGTCCGATGCGAATTCGGCCGCATTGTCATAAACCCCGGTGCGCGACGGCAGCTGGCCTGACATGAAACTTGCGCGACCCGGCGCGCAAAGCGGTGACGCCGTATAGGTGTTGGCAAAACGGACGGACCGCGCGGCAAGCGCCTTTAGGTTAGGCGCATGCAGCCAATCGGCGGGGCCGTCGGGAAACAGCGTGCCATTTAACTGATCAACCATGAAAATCAGGATATTTGGCTGCGTCATCCATCGGCCTCCAGCATCAGATCCAAACATGCCAGTACCTGCCGCGAGGCCTGGCGCCCATCCGGCGTCACCCCGCGCAGGGCGTGGCGGATATAAAACCCATCAATCATCGCCGCGATCGTGTCAGCAACCAGATCACTTCGCGCCCCGACCAGCGGGCGCAGGTCATGCACCAGGTTGGAATGCAAACGCCCCTGATACACCCGCAGCAATTTGCGCGCGCCATCAACACTTTGGGCCTGGACATAAAAATTCAGCCAGGCGCTGATCACCTCCGGGCGGAAATTTCCGGCCTCAAAACTTGCCCGGATGATCGCCTCCAGGCGCTGTCGCGGGTTTTGGGCTCCTGCCAACGCCGCGCGCACCTGCGCCCCATAGACTGAAAGGATATGGCGCATGGCCGCCAGAAAAATCTGATCCTTCCCGCCGAAATAGTGATGCGCCAACGCGCTGGACATGCCCGCGCGCCGGGCGATCTGGGCAACCGTCACGTCAAGTGATCCGGCGCGCCCGATCTCGGTGATCGTTGCCTTCACCAGGGCATCCCGGCGGATCGGTTCCATCCCAAGTTTGGGCATGTTCATCTCCGTAAAAAAGCTTGCCGGAAAACCTGTTGGATTTTGATTGACTCGTCAATCAATAAAAACCCGGCCGTTTGCATCCGCGCGCCCCAACCACCACCCCAGAAACCACTTCCCCCAGCTGTAAGCTGCGTCTAACCTTGCGTTATGCTGCGCTATACCTTCATCCGCGCCCTATCGCTGAGCCTGTCACTGATCGTTGCATCCGTGATCATTTTCGCTGTGATCGAGGTGATTCCGGGCGACCCGGCCGCCTATATGCTGGGCATGAATGCCGCCCCCGAAACGGTGGATGCCCTGCGCGACAGCCTTGGGCTGAACGGATCCATACCGGCGCGCTATTTCGATTGGGTCACAGGCATGTTGGCCGGGGATTTCGGGCGTTCATATACCTACCGGGTGCCTGTCAGCGAGCTGATCACACAACGCCTGCAGGTGTCTTTGCCCCTGGCACTTTACGCCCTTGCCCTGTCCACACTCATCGCCTTTCCTGTCGGTGTGATCGCTGCCGCCCGGCGCGCCAGTACGCTGGATTACGGGATCATGGGGGCCACCCAGCTGGGGATCGCGGTGCCCAACTTCTGGTTCGCCATGCTTTTGGTGCTGTTCTTTGCGATAAACCTGCGCTGGTTTTCGGCAGGTGGTTTTCCCGGATGGGACGCGGGGCTGCTGCCCGGCCTGAAGGCGTTAACCTTGCCGGCCGTCGCCCTTGCGCTGCCCCAGGCATCAATTCTGGCGCGGGTCATGCGATCATCCCTTCTGGAAACACTGGGGCAGGATTACATCCGCACCGCCCGGGCCAAGGGGCTTTCGCGCAGGCAGGCGACAACACGCCACGCCCTGCGAAATGCGATGATTCCGGTTCTGACCATCATCGGCCTTCAGTTCAGTTTCCTGCTGGCAGGTGCCATCATCATTGAAAACGTGTTTTTCCTGCCCGGCCTTGGGCGGCTGATCTTTCAGGGCATCACCCAACGCGATCTGGTGGTTGTCGAAAGCCTGGTGATGCTTCTGGTTTTCGCCGTGATTGTCGTGACATTTCTGGTTGATCTGGCCTATGCGGCCGTCGACCCCCGCTTGCGGCGCCAGCCATGAAGGTCCCCGCGCAACTTATATTCGGCGCCGCGCTTTCCGCGATTTTTCTGGCCGGGGCCGCCATTTCCTTTTTCTGGACCCCACATGACGTGACCCTGCTGTCGATTCCGGAAAAGCTGGCCGGGCCGTCGGGCAAGTTCTGGCTGGGAACCGATCACTTCGGGCGCGATATCCTTTCCATGCTGATGGTGGGCGCACGCACTTCGATCGCAGTGGCGGTTGTGGCGGTTGGCATCGGCATCCTGTTGGGGGTCCCGCTGGGGCTGACGGCGGCGGCCAACCGCGGTGGCTGGCTGGACGAGTTCATCATGCGCGGCAATGATCTGATTTTCGCCTTCCCGTCGCTTGTCATCGCTATCCTGATCACGGCTGTCTTTGGCCCATCGGCCCTGAACGCGATCCTTGCCATCGGAATATTCAACATCCCCGTCTTTGCCCGCGTGACGCGCGGCGGCGCCTTGTCGCTGTGGACGCTGGATTACATCTTGTCGGCGCGCGTCGCGGGCAAGGGCGCTGCCAGAATAAGCCTGGAACACATTCTGCCCAACATCGCCAACCTTCTGATCGTGCAAGGCACGATCCAGTTCAGCCTGGGCATTCTGGCCGAGGCCGGCCTTTCCTACGTTGGCCTTGGGGCACAGCCACCCACGCCCAGCTGGGGCCGGATGCTGGCCGATGCACAAACGATGATCTACACGGTCCCCCGCCTGGCCATGCTGCCGGGGCTTTCGATTGTGGCCATGGTACTGGGCCTGAACCTGATGGGCGACGGGCTGCGCGATATCCTTGATCCGCGCATCCGCAGGGGGCGCGCATGATCCGGGTTGAAGACCTTTCGCTGTCGATCCACGCAACCTCAATCTTGACGGACGTCAGCATAGAAATGCGCCCCGGCAAGGCTTTTGGTCTGGTGGGTGAAAGCGGGTCGGGAAAATCGATGACCGCGCTTGCCATCATGGGGTTGCTGCCAGAAGGGGCGCAATCCGGCGGCAAGGTCATTCTGGACGGTGAAAACCTGTTGGCAAAAAGCGAACGGGACTTGTGCACCCTGCGCGGCAATCGCATGGGCATGATCTTTCAGGAACCGATGACAGCACTGAACCCGGTAAAAACCATCGGCGAACAGGTGGCCGAAACGCTGCGCATCCACACAAAGATTTCGCGGCGCGACGCGATGAATATTGCGCGTGAAAAACTTGCCCGCGTCGGCCTGCCCGAAGATCGGTTTCCCCTGTCGCGCTACCCGCACGAACTGTCCGGCGGCCAACGCCAGCGCGTCTGCATCGCCATGGCCATCGCATTGCACCCTGAACTTCTGATCGCGGATGAACCGACCACGGCACTTGACGTAACAACGCAGGCCCAGATCCTGGATCTGCTGCGCGACCTGGTCGAAGAAGAGGGCATGTCCCTTCTGCTGATCACCCATGACCTTGCGGTTGTTTCCGGCCTGGCGGACCACGTGGCCGTCATGCAAAACGGCAAGATCGTTGAACAGGGCCAGACAGAAACCCTGTTTCGCACCATGCGCCACCCCTATACACGCCAGCTGTTTGACGCATCGCGCCATCAACCCGTGCGCGCAGAACAGGCCGATGATGCGGCCCTGCTGGAGGTGCGCAACGCATCGCGTGACTACACGCTGGCGCGCACCTCCCTGTTTGGTCCGGCGCCCCACTTTCGCGCGGTCGACAACGTCAGTTTTACCCTGAAGGCCGGGGAAAGCCTGGGCCTTGTGGGGGAAAGCGGGTGTGGAAAATCCACGCTGACACGCGCGCTTTTGGGGTTAGAGCCGCTTCAGGGTGGTGAAATCAGGATGTTTGGCGCGCCTGTGGGCCCCGATATGCCCAACACATTGCGGTCAGGCATGCAGGTGGTGTTTCAAGACCCCTACAGCAGCTTCAATCCGCGTTGGCGGGTTGAACAGCTGGTCTCTGAACCGTTTCACTTGCTGCCCGAACGCCCGGCCGACTGGCGCGAACAGGTCGCCAGCGTACTGGAAAGCGTTGGGCTGGGGCGCGAAACGATGCGCCGCTATGTCCACGAATTTTCCGGTGGCCAGCGCCAGCGCATCGCCATCGCCCGCGCCCTGATCCTGCGGCCAGATCTGATTATTCTGGACGAGGCCGTTTCGGCCCTGGATGTGTCAATCCGGGCGCAAATCCTTGATCTTCTGGCTGATCTTCAGAAAGGCTATGGCCTATCATACCTGTTTATCAGCCATGACCTTTCCGTCGTGCGCGCCATCACCGACAGGGTGCTGGTCATGAAAGACGGCATGATCGTGGAAGAAGGCCCGACAAAACGGGTTTTTGACAATCCGACACATGACTACACAAAAAACCTGATAGCAGCCACGCCGGCCATCCCGGCAGATTGGCAGGAGGAACCCCATGCGTGAACATCTTTGGTACGACGCCACACAGGTCCACATCGCGGGGGTCTGGAAAGCCCCGGCCGGGGGCGGGCAGTTGCCGTTGGAAAACCCGTCAACCGGCGAAGAAATCGGATCAATCGCGCGCGGAACCGCCGCGGATATTGACGAGGCCGTTTTGGCCGCAAGTGCCGCCCTGAAAGGGGAATGGGGCCGCATGTCAGCCCTTGAACGCGGCCGCATCCTGACCCGCATCGGGCGTCTGGTTGAAACCCGCCTGGATGACCTTGCCATCATCGAAGCCACGGATGTTGGCAAGCCGCTTACTCAGGCGCGCAATGATGCGATCGCCCTGGCACGTTATATGGAATTTTACGGGGGCGCGGCCGATAAGATCACCGGCGAAACCATCCCCTATCTTGACGGGTACACAGTTTACACATTGCGCGAACCGCATGGGGTCACGGGCCATATCGTGCCCTGGAACTACCCGATGCAGATTATCGGGCGGTCGGTTGGGGCGGCCCTGGCGATGGGCAACGCCTGTGTTCTGAAACCTGCGGAAGAGGCCTGCCTGACAGCGCTTGCCTTCGTCGCCCTGGCAGAAGAGGCCGGGTTGCCCGCCGGCGCGCTGAACGTTGTGCCGGGGTTGGGGGCCGAGGCCGGCGCCGCCCTTACCGCCCATCCGGGGGTGCACCACCTAAGCTTCACCGGGTCCGTCGGCGTAGGCGCCCTTGTGCAAAAGGCCGCTGCGCAAAACATTGTGCCGGTTACACTGGAGCTGGGCGGGAAATCCCCACAGATCGTATTTGACGATGCTGATCTGGATGACGCCCTGCCCTTCCTGGTTGGTGCCTGTATCCAGAACGCCGGGCAAACCTGTTCGGCCTCGTCCCGCGTGTTGGTGCAGCGCGGCGTTTACGAACAGGTCGTGGCGGGCATGGGCACGCGTTACGACGCGTTGCAGGTTGGCCCGGCACGCGATGACCTGAATGTTGGCCCCCTGATTTCAGCCCGCCAGCAACAGATTGTTGAGGGGTTCCTGGCCGATGCAGGTGGCCTGCGTCTGGCAGGTCAGGGGCAGATCACCCCGGATGCCCCAAAGGGCGGCCACTATATACGCCCCACACTGTTTGCGGATGTGGCGCCAGATCACCGGCTGGCGCAGGATGAAATCTTTGGCCCCGTTCAGGTGATCATCCCCTTTGACGACGAAGCCGAGGCGATCGAGATCGCCAATGGCACCGATTATGGGCTGGTTGCCTCTGTCTGGACGCGCGATGGCGCGCGCCAGATGCGTATGGCCAGGGCCCTGCGTTCTGGTCAGGTGTTTATCAACAACTACGGTGCTGGCGGCGGGGTGGAATTGCCCTTTGGCGGCGTTGGAAAATCCGGCCACGGGCGCGAAAAAGGGTTTGAGGCGCTTTACGGCTTCTCAACCCTGAAAACCGTTGCCGCCCGCCACGGCTAACCAGTTCGGAAAGGCACACCATGAAAAATCTGCCTGAAGCGGCCCAGCTCGCCATATTTTTGGCCATGGCCTGCGTTGCGGCGGGGGTTTTTGGAATGATCCACAATCAGGTTTCCTACACGATTGGCCCGGATTATTTTCACAGGTACAAGTTCATCCAGTTCAACGTGATAGAAACATTCCCGCCCCGCCTTGCGGCGCTGATCATCGGCTGGAAGGCCAGCTGGTGGATGGGGCTGATCATCGGGGTGCCCCTGTTCACCTTCGCCCTGCTGGCACGCGACAAGGCAGATTATGCAAGCCTGTGTTTTAAGGCGTTTGTGACCGTCCTTGTGACGATCCTGCTGGTGGACAGCGCAACGATCATCGCGGCTTTTGCGGTTTTGACGCCCGAAAACCTGCCCCCCCGTTTTACCGGGCCGGGTGACTGGGATCATCTGGGGTTTGCGCGCGCCGGGCTTTTGCATGATGCTAGTTATCTGGGTGCAATCCTTGGGCTGCTGCTGGCCGCCCTTCGCATGGTAATTCAGATCAGACGCGCGCGCCGCATCCAACCACAGGCGAACCCTTAAGCAGCCCGCCCTCCCGCCGGCGGGAGGGCCGGCAGGCAGGCAAATATGTGTTGGGCCGCGCCACGCATCACGATAACAAGCGGCCAGGCGGCAACGCCGGGCCACCATCCAATCACCAACCGGAGGACAGATGCCAGAACTTGAAACCCACCGCCGTGTGATCGACCCGGCCGATTGCGACATTCTGGGCCACATGAATGTTTCCCGCTATTTCGGCGCCGCCAGTGATGGTGGCTTTGCGCTTCAGGCCTCCTTTGGGCTTGACCGGGAAGATCTGATTGCCGGGCGACGCCTGTCTTTTGTGGTTGTGCGTTCTCAGAGCGCCTACCACTCAGAGCTTCTTGCGGGGGATGTGGTTTATCAGCTGTCGGGTGTGATTGAAATCGGCTCGAAGTCGGCGTTGTTCAAACACAGCCTGTATCGTGCGTCTGACAACAAACTGTCCTTCGAAACAGAGTTTCGCACCGTCCTGATGAACCTGCAGACAAGGCGCGCCGTGCGTATCCCCGGTGACGTGAAAGAGGCGATGGGCGCCTATATGATCACGCCATCAGCGTAACACGGGCACCTAATGATGCGGGTTCTGCCCGGTGGCCATTGCCCAGTGATGGGCCTGATGGTGCATGCCTGATGCCAGAACCCCGAAGAACCCCAGCGCCTTAAGCCTGGCCAGATCCGTGCTTGGCACAACCACCTTCAGAATGGCGCCGTCCGGCGTGGTTTTCGCGTCATACGCCCAGCCGTTCACGCCCTGCATCACGTCACCATGGGCGGGCACCATGCGTTGGATGGCGCCGATCACATCACCTGTTCCACGCACATCAAAGCTTATGCCACCTGGTATGTCACGCGCCTGTGCCGTGGCGCTTAGGGTCACCAGGCTCATGTCGCGCAAATGTGCGCGCAGGGCGTTGATATCCACCCGCGCCCAATCTGTTTGCGGGTCCGCCTCCAGCATCGCCACGATTTGCGCAATCGCACCAAAGGCCCCCTGCCCCGGTTCGTCCACCGGCGCCATGCCCGCGCCCATGTGGTGCCCGCCCATCATCGCAGTGTGATCCATCCCAGGCATCTGTTGCGCCTGTACAGGCGTTACACTGACGATCAGGGCGGCGGCCAAAACATATCGCATCTGTCATTTCCCATCATTCAAAACACATTGCATCCTTGCCGGATGCAGGGATGGCGTGACATGATTATGATCATGTCGCTTTCGTTTGTTGATCACCTTTTGCAGCTGCCCGGCACAACGCGTGCCCTGGCGAAAGATGCATTGCTGTTTGAACGGGGTGACCCGGTTAAAAACCTTTTTCTGGTTTCACGGGGCGAAGTTCACCTTTTGCGCCGCCAGATTGACGGCGCAGCCTTCATCCTGCAACGCGCCAGCCACAACGCGATTCTGGCCGAAGCTTCGCTGATGAGCGACAGCTATCACTGTTCGGCCGTTGCCATATCCGACTGCCAGATCACAGCCTGGCCAAAGACGATGGTGCGAAACCTTGTGGCGCAGAATATAGCGGCGACGCAGGCATATGCCGCATATCTGGCCACCGAAGTCCGCCTTGCCCGCCTGCGCGGTGAAATCGCGTCACTGCGCCGGGTCTCGGACCGGCTGGATGCCTGGCTTGCCTGGCATGATGGTGCGCTGCCGGACAGGGGTGGCTGGCACCATGTGGCGCGCGAGATCAACATCTCGCCCGAAGCCCTGTACCGGGAACTGGCGCGCCGCCGCCGCCAGACGGGGGGCAACTGATGCCAATGGCTGTGAAAAACCGCGACGCGCGCCGCCTTTGGCTGTGGTCACACGGATTGGCCCACACGCCCACCGGGCCTGTCGACACGATCGGCATGATCCGCCAACTTGGCTTCGTCCAGATTGATACGATCCGCAATGTCACCCGCGCCCATCATCATATTCTTTGGACGCGCAACCAGAATTATCGCGAAGCAAACCTCTGGCCACTGTTGCGCAATCGCGCGTTGTTTGAACATTTCACCCATGATGCTTCGCTGATTCCGGTTGAGGTTCTGCCGATGTGGGACATGCGCTTTCGCAGGCTTGGGGCCCATGTGGCGCGCAATGAATGGTATCGCTCGGGTCTGGCAAAGGCACAGATCCGGCAAATCCGCGAACGCATCGCGGCCGAAGGCCCCCTTTCGACACACGCGTTTGACAGCAAAATTGACGGCCCGCGCGAAATGTGGGCCCGCCCACCCCACAAAAAGGCGCTGGATCAGATGTGGTATGCGGGCGAACTTGCAACATCGCACCGCGAGAATTTCACGAAGTTTTACGATTTGGGCACGCGTGTATTCCCCCCCCATCTGCGCAACGCAGCCCTCAGCGAAACAGACCAGATCAGCGCGCTGTGCAGTCAGGCGATGGGCCGGTTGTGCATGGCAACCGCGGGCGAAGTGCAGCGGTTCTGGCAGGCCGCAACCCTGCCCGAGGTGCGCACCTGGGTGGCCCAACAGCGCGATCTTGTCACAATCGACGTTGAAGGCGCCGATGGCACCACCACACAGGCGCTGGCCCCGGCCGATATCGAAATGCGCCTGGCGCAGGCGCCTGCCCCGACCAGCCGCCTGCGAATAATAAACCCCTTTGATCCGGCAATCCGCGACCGCGCGCGCCTGTCACGCCTGTTTGGCTTTGACTACCGCAACGAGATGTTCGTGCCCAAGGCCAAGCGGATCTGGGGCTATTACGTCTACCCCCTGCTGGAAGGCGACAGGTTTGTGGGCCGGATCGAAATCAAGGCTGACCGCGCGGCGGGCTGGATGCGGGTCACAGGGTTCTGGGGCGAACCGCGTGTGAAATGGGGCCCCGCGCGACTGGAAAAGTTAAACGGTGAACTGGGCCGTTTCGCGCGCCTTGCCGGTATTGGCCATGTTGAATGGGGCTGCCCGCGCCCCTGCTGAACGCTTGTGTCAGGCAACAAATGCAACCAAACTCACCCCAACGACAAAAAGGGGAAGACATGAGACTCTCAGGGAAAACAGCCATTGTCACCGGCGGCGGGTCAGGCTTTGGCGCGGGCATCGCGCGCAAACTTGCCGCCCAGGGTGCGCGGGTGATGGTGGCAGACATCAATGGCGAGGCCGGGCAGATGATTGCCGCCGAAATAGATGGCATTGCACAGGTTGTGGATGTTGCGAACAATGACAGCGTGGCGGCCATGGCTGATGCGGCACATGGTGCATTTGGCACGCTTGATATTCTGGTAAACAACGCTGGCATCACCCATTTGCCCATGGCGATGGAAGATGTCAGCGAAGAAGAATTTGACCGGGTTCTTGCGGTAAACGCCAAATCCGTTTTCCTGACAGCCCGCCACCTGGTGCCGGCCATGAAGACCGCAGGGACAGGCGCCATTTTGAACATCGCATCCACCGCCGGCCTGTCGCCACGCCCGAACCTGAACTGGTACAATGCATCAAAGGGCTGGATGATCACCGCAACAAAAACCATGGCCGTTGAACTTGCCCCGTTCGGCGTGCGCGTGAACGCGCTGTGCCCGGTGGCGGGCGAAACGCCGCTTTTGGCCAGCTTCATGGGCGAAGACACCCCCGAGATGCGCGAGAAATTCCTGTCCACCATTCCACTGGGGCGGTTTTCGACCCCCGACGATATGGGAAATGCCGCGGCTTTCCTGTGCTCACAGGAGGCCAGCATGATCACCGGCGTTGCGATGGAAGTAGACGGCGGGCGTTGTATCTGATGGGGCGCACGGGGGCGCTGCCCCCGAACCCCCGAGGTATTTGAACCAAGAAGAAGGAGGGTATGATGCAGCCCGGTCCAAGAAACCTGATCACCGATGTTGCGGGGTTGCGCGTGGGCAATGCGCAGGATGATGCGGTGAAATCCGGCGCGACGGTTCTGGTTGGCGACGCGCCTTTTGTGGCGGGGGTGCATGTGATGGGCGGCGCACCCGGCACGCGCGAAACAGATCTTCTTGCCCCCGATAAACTGGTGCAGCAGGTGGATGCGCTGGTGCTTTCCGGCGGGTCGGCCTTTGGGTTGGATGCGGCTTCGGGTGTGGTGGATGCGTTGCGCGCCGCCGGGCGCGGGTTTGATGTGGGCGGGCAGAATGTGCCGATCGTGCCCGGTGCTATCCTGTTTGATCTTTTAAACGGGGGCGACAAGATTTGGGGGGAAAACCCCTATAAGGGGCTGGGTCGCATGGCGCTTTCCGGGGCCAGCACTCAGTTTGAGTTGGGCAGCACCGGTGCGGGTGCAGGTGCGACGGTTGCGGGGTTGAAAGGCGGGCTTGGCTCTGCCTCGCTTGTTCTAGAAAGCGGGTTGACCGTCGGGGCGTTGGTGGCCGTTAACGCGCTGGGCTCCGTCACGGTTGGCGAGGGCGCGCATTTCTGGGCCGCGCCTTTTGAGTTTGGCGCAGAATTTGGTGGCAGGGGGGGCGCCGACAGGCATGACCCCGGTAAAGAGCCCCAGCACAAGCCCCTTTCGGGTGAAAACACCACCATCGCAATCATCGCCACAGACGCGCGGCTGGATCAGGCGCAGGCCACCCGCCTGGCCGTGGCATCCCATGACGGTATGGCGCGTGCCATTCACCCCAGCCACACACCTTATGACGGTGATCTGGTTTTCACCGCTGCAACGGGCGAAAAGGCCCTGCCGGACCCGGAATGGGACCCTTTGCGCCTTGGCCACGCGGCCGCAACCTGCCTGGCGCGTGCAATCGCGCGCGCCGTTTATGAGGCCAGCCCATCCCCGGGCGACACCCTTCCCACCTGGAAATCGCGTTTTCATCAGCCGGGGTATTAACCATCGGGGTTTGAGCCGTGTCAGGGACGTGTGCACCAAAGCGTGTTACACTGGGCGTATTACCGAAGGAGGTTATTATGCTCAGAGCACCCTTGGCGAGCCTGGTTTTCGCAGCCGCCCTTGCACAAACCGCCCATGCGGATGAGGTGACAGACACATTGAACAGCGCCATCAAAGCCTATGAAGAGGGCGATGTTCAATATGCACTTGAAGAACTGGATTACGCCCGCCAACTGATGGCGGCCATGAAGGCCGATGCCTTATCCGGTTTCCTGCCCGAGGCGCCTGCGGGATGGACGCGCGAAGTTGACGATGACATCGCCGCCGGGCTGTCCCTGATCGGTGGCGTTGGGGCCGAAGCGGATTATTCTGACGGCACCGATACTTTCACCATCACAATCATGGCCGACAACCCAATGATTTCAGCCATGAGCGGCGTTATGGGAAACGCCACGCTGATGGGGGCCAAGATTGAGCGGGTTGGCCGCCAGAAATTCATGAACCAGGATGGCGAGCTGTCAGGCCTGATTGACGGGCGCATACTGGTGAAAGCGGATGGCGCTGATATCGACGTGATGATCCCGATACTGGAGATGATCGACTACCGCGAACTGGGCCGGTTCGGGATGTAGCCTACAGCCCGTCCACCAGCGCACGAACCAGCGTGGATTGAGGCGTTTGCAGCCCGTCGATCACATCGAAATGGTGGCAGCCGGGGGCGATATGCAATTCAGCCTCGTCCCAGGCATCCGCCAGCCAGCGGGCCTGATCCAGAAACGCGGGCCGTTCTTCGGCCCCAACCCAGACTTTGGTTTCAATGCCGCGCCGGTGGCCGTGTAAAACCGGGCTTTCCGCCGCCGCTTCGCTTGCATCAAGGCGGAAATCCGCGTTCATCTCAGTATGCTCCAGCGGGCGCAAATCCGATACCGGCGAAATCGGGACGATGCGTTTAATCCGCCCGGCGACATGGGACTGAACCTCGGTATCTGCGCAGTTCATCCGGGCCACCAGATGCCCCCCGGCCGAGTGGCCCGTTAAGACCATCGGCCCGGCGACCATGCTGGCAACCACATTGATCGCGCGGGCCACTTCCTTGGTAATATCGCGAATGCGAACCTGCGGGGCCAGGGTGTATGATGGCATTGCCACAGCCCATCCGCGCGCGATCAGCCCGGCGGCAAAATGGGACCAGTCGGAACGGTCGAACCGGCGCCAATACCCACCGTGCACAAACACGACAACGCCCTGCGGCGCATCATCGGGGAAAAACAGGTCAAACTGGTTGCGCGCACCCGCCGCGTAAGGAAGGCCAAGGCGCGTTTGGCGCAATTCCTTCGAAGCATCGCGAAAATTCTGCGCCTGTTTCGCCCAGCGTGGTGGATAGTCACCGGCATTCGGGATGAATTCCGCATTTGCATAGGCTATGTCGAGGTTCACAACGGGGCTCCTGCCTTGTTTGACATGTTCAATATCTGGACTCTTGCAGCGCCTTCGCGCATTCAGGACCAGAACATATGGGAGAGCAAAATGGCCGCCAGCGCAACCGACTTAAAATCAATCCTGAAGGATCCGTCGCTGATGGCGACAAAAGCCTACGTCGCAGGCGAATGGATCGACGCCGATGACGGCGCCACTTTCCCGGTACGAAACCCGGCCCGTGGCGATGTGATCTGCGAAGTCGCAGACCTAAGCCGCACCGAAGTGGCCCGCGCCATCGCCGCCGCCGAAGCATCGCGCAAGGAATGGGCCGCGCGCACCGCCAAGGAACGCGCGAACATCCTGCGCCAGTGGTTTAACCTGATGATGGAAAATCAGGGCGATCTGGCCACGATCCTGACGGCAGAAATGGGCAAACCGCTGGCCGAGTCGATGGGCGAAATCGCCTATGGCGCCAGCTTCATCGAATGGTTCGCAGAAGAAGCCAAGCGCATTTATGGCGAAACCATCCCCGGCCACCAGCCCGACAAGCGCCTGATGGTCATCAAGCAGCCGATCGGGGTTGCGGCCTCTATCACGCCCTGGAATTTCCCGAACGCGATGATCACCCGCAAATGCGGCCCGGCCCTGGCGGCGGGCTGCGGTTTTGTGGCACGCCCGGCGGCGGAAACACCGCTGTCAGCACTGGCGCTGGCGGTTCTGGCCGAACGCGCGGGCCTGCCTGCCGGCCTGTTTAACGTGGTCCCGTCTTCGCGTTCATCCGACATCGGAAAGGAATTCTGCGAAAACCCTGCCGTGCGCAAACTAACCTTCACAGGGTCCACCGAAGTGGGCCGTATCCTGCTGCGTCAGGCGGCTGATCAGGTGATGAAATGTTCCATGGAACTTGGCGGAAACGCGCCTTTCATCGTCTTTGATGATGCTGATCTGGATGCTGCGGTGGAAGGCGCGATCGCCTGCAAATTCCGCAATAACGGCCAAACCTGCGTCTGTGCAAACCGCATTTATGTGCAGGATGGCGTTTATGATGCCTTTGCCGAAAAGCTTTCCAAGGCCGTTGCGGCCCTTCCCGTTGGTGACGGGCTGGACCAGGGGATCGCCCTGGGCCCGCTTGTCAGCGCCGATGCGGTGGAAAAGGTAAAACAGCACCTGGCCGACGCGAAATCCAAGGGGGCCGAGGTTATCCTTGGCGGGCAGGAACATGAATTGGGCGGGCTGTTCTTTGAACCCACCATCGTTACAGGGGCAACCCGCGACATGGAATTTGCCGAAGATGAAACCTTTGGCCCGCTGGCCCCGCTGTTCCGCTTTAAGGACGAGGACGAGGTGATTCACCTTGCCAACGACACAATCTTTGGCCTGGCATCATACTTTTTCGCCAATGATCTTTCGCGCGTTTACAAAGTTGCCGAGGCGCTGGAATACGGCATGGTTGGCGTGAACACCGGCATCATCTCGACCGAAGTTGCGCCTTTCGGCGGCGTCAAACAGTCGGGCCTTGGGCGCGAAGGCAGCAGCCACGGGATCGAAGATTACCTTGAGATGAAGTATATCTGCATGTCGGTCTGACGACACCGACCAAATGTATCAGGCGGGCCCGAGCTTTCGGGCCCGTTTTTTTGTGCAGGTTGCCCTTTTCGATGATCCGCCCGGCTGTTGCCCGAAACACATAGGGCCGGTAACATTCCAGAAAGTATACGCAAAGGAAGCCCTGTGCCCGCCAAAATATTGATCCTGAATGGCCCGAACCTGAACCTTCTGGGCGAACGAGAGCCCGAAATCTACGGGTCAACCACCCTCGCGGCAGTGCAGGAAAGCTGCGCAGATCTTGCCAAGTCTCTGGGGGTCGGGTTGGAGTTTCAACAGTCAAACCACGAAGGTGCCCTGGTCGACATGATCCAAAACGCGCGCAAGGATTGCGACGCCCTGATCATCAACCCCGCCGGGCTTTCCTTTCATTCGGTTCCAATTCTGGATGCGCTGAAAATATTCCCCGGCCCTGTTATTGAGCTTCACATCTCAAATATTCACGCGCGTGACGAACAGCACCGCCATTCCATCCAATCCGCCGCGGCAACCGCTGTTATCTGCGGGCTGGGGCCATATGGGTACATCATGGCCCTGCTGAGTGCGGCAAAAATGGTCTCGTCCATCCCCGAACCATTCCCCGAAGCGATCAGCGTCGGGCCGGTTTAACGCGGTTTTGCCAATATTTTTTCCTTCACGCCCAAGGATTGACCTTTCACCACCGTCAAACCCATTGTGATGCACATGAGAAAAAGTGACGCAGCCCTGGCCCGAAAGGCGGCAAATGGCAACAGAAAGGCGTTTGCCGCACTGTTGGAACGCCACTATGACCGGCTGTTTGCCTTTGCCTTCAGGATCACGGGATCGCGCGTTGACGCCGAGGACCTGACACAGGACATCTGCGCTGCCCTGCCCGCAAAACTGGGCAGCTTCCGGGGGGAGTCGCGCTTTTCCACCTGGCTTTACCGCGTTGCGATAAATGCGGCGCATGACCAGCGTCGGCGCGCAGAAACACGCGCAAAGGCCGCAGATGGCTGGGGCGACTGGGAGGTGAACCGGCGCGCCTCTGTCAGTGAAACCCGCCAGGCGCTGGATTGGCTGGCCCAAACCATGAAAGACCTTCCAGGCGATCTGCGCGATACCGTGGCCCTGACGCTGGGCGAAGAACTGACACAGAAAGATGCCGCCCAATTGTTGGGCGTATCCGAAGGAACGATTGCCTGGCGCATGTCGATGGTTCGAAACCTTCTGCGCAAGAAGCATGAAGAGGAAACGCTATGACGGGCGAAGACGACGACCTAAAGCGTCTGGCAGATGCTCTGAAGGCAGCCCCGGCGCCGGAACGCAGCACAAAGGGCGATAATATTGCCCTGGCGATGAAAAATTTCGATCGCCACCAAGGATCCACGACCGAGGCGCGTCTTACTTCTGACCACACCCAGAAAGGTGCGGGATTTGTTAAAGGAGTAGCCAATATGTTTCATGCCCTGACATCGCGCGGCGCATTAAGCGCAACCACTGCCATTGTCGCCCTTGGCGTCACGTTTTACATTTTTTATCCACAAGAGGGCGGGCCCCTTTCGGATGACAACATCACAACAATTGACAAGGCAGAGCCAGGCATCGCCCCTCTGATCCTGGAACAGGCAGATGCCGGCGCGTCCGAAAGCCGGGCGATTGCCCTGGCGCCTGCCGAACCCGCCCCGATGGTTGAAATGATGGAAAGGGTCGGCGCGCCACCGGAAAACATGTTCACCTCGGCCCCCGAGCCTAACAGCGAAACCTTTTCGAATGCGCCCCAGAACCCGCTGAAGATCACACAGGAAAACCCTGTCTCAACCTTCTCGATCGATGTGGACACGGCCAGTTATTCATATGTCAGGTCTTCCCTGATGTTTGGTGAACTGCCCCCCGCCGAGGCCATCCGGGTTGAAGAAATGGTGAATTATTTCCCCTATGACTACCCGGCCCCGGCGCCCGGAACCCACCCGTTTCAACCCACCGTCACAGTGATGGGCACCCCGTGGAACGAAGGCACACAGCTGGTGCATATCGCCATCCAAGGCGAACTTCCCGCGCTGGAAGACCGCCCTGCGCTGAACCTTGTGTTCCTGATCGACACCTCCGGATCGATGCAGGATGCCAACAAGCTTCCGCTGCTCAAGCAAAGTTTCCGCCTGATGCTGTCGCAACTCAGGCCACAGGATCAGGTGGCAATCGTCACCTATGCCGGACAGGCCGGGCAGGTTCTGGCCCCGACCCCGGCCAGCGATAAAACCACCATCATGGCCGCCCTTGACCGGCTGGAGGCAGGCGGCTCTACCGGCGGGCAGGAAGGCCTTCAGCAGGCCTATGCCGTCGCCCAAGGCATGGCAGACCCGGGCGAGGTTTCGCGCGTGATTCTGGCCACGGATGGGGATTTCAACGTGGGCATATCAGACCCCGAAGCGTTGAAGACCTTTATCGCAGCCAAGCGTAATACCGGCACCTACCTGTCTGTTCTGGGGTTTGGCCGGGGCAATCTGGATGATGCAACCATGCAGGCGCTGGCCCAGAACGGAAATGGCATCGCCGCCTATATCGACACGCTGTCAGAAGCCCAGAAAGTGCTGGTTGATCAGCTGTCCGGCGCACTTTTCCCGATTGCGGATGACGTGAAAATTCAGGTTGAATTCAACCCCGCCCAGATCGCCGAATACCGTTTGATCGGCTACGAAACCCGTGAACTGGCGCGTGAAGATTTCAACAATGACGCGGTGGATGCGGGCGAGATTGGCGCCGGAAGCTCTGTAACAGCCCTTTATGAGGTTACGCCGGTCGGATCCCCCGCCATCCTGACCGATGCGCTGCGCTATGCCCCTGCCCCTGAAAGCGAAGGGTCAGACGAACTTGGTTTTCTCAAACTGCGTTACAAACGGCCAGGCGAAGAGGCCAGCACCCTGATCGAAACCCCGATCACCCCCAGCACGACCCCACCGGGAAATGAAAGCCTGTTTGCGGCCGCCATTGCGGGGTTTGGCCAGCTGTTGAGCGGCAGTAAATACCTGCACGGCTGGGGCTACGGCGACCTGATCACGCTGGCCAGCGAAACCAAGGGGGACGACAATTATGGCTACCGCGCCGAAGCCGTAACACTGATGCGCCTGGCAGAAACACTTTCGCAGGAATAAGCGGCCTCGTCCCTCCCCGAAAACAAAGAAGCGCGTGAGGTTTCCCTCACGCGCTTTGCGTTTGTTTTACCGGGTCAGGCTTAGGCCTCGATCGCGTCGGCCTTTGTATCGATACGCGTCGCAATCTCGATCCGGCGTGGTTTCAGGGCCTCGGGCACCTCGCGGGCCAGATCGATGTGCAGCATACCGTTTTCATGTTTCGCACCGGACACACGAACATGGTCAGCCAGATGGAAACGCCGTTCAAATGCACGGGTGGCAATGCCACGATGCAGATACGTGCGCTCGACCTCGCCAGCAGCTTTTTTCGCTGATACGAAAAGCGCGTTCTGCTTCACTTCCACAGACAGCTCGCCTTCGGAAAATCCGGCGACGGCAACCGAAATACGCCAGGCATCTTCGCCTGTTTTCTCGATGTTATAAGGGGGGTAGGTTTCCCGGCTGACGTCATTCGTCAGAACCCGGTCCATCATATCCGCGATTTGGTCAAAGCCAACAGTGGCGCGGTAAAGGGGTGTTAGGTCAAAATTGCGCATGGGTCATCCTCCATTGAGCGACAACAGAATGCCCTCCCATAGGGACAGGCGGTTGAAATCCGGGCCCGCCAGGCGGCGCCCGTGTATCTCACCTATGATCGCGAAAATCCCCTTTCAAGGGGGTTAGGGGCGCACGAATTTCGCACCTGTCGCACTTTGCGCATCCTGCAGGCTCAGAACCCGGACAGCAGGCTGCGGGCGGCTGAAAACGCCATCGTTTTGGGCCATGATCGCCAAAAGTTCGCTCAGGGGTTCTTCCAGGCTTGTCCCCAAAGACACCGGCACGCTTCCCGCCATTGCTTTTGCCGAAACCACAGACACGATGCGCGCCACGCCACCCTCCAGCACAAAGACGGGCGCACCCGAAGAGCCGTAGTCAACATCACATGACATGACCAGGGCACCGGAACGGTGCGCCAACACCTTGCACATTTCCTGCAAGGATGGTTTTTCTGATCGCCCCTGCGCATAGGAAACCACGCCCACATCCGCGCCTTTTCGCGGGGAGGCCTTGGTTTGATAGGGGGTCATCGTGTTGTTGCGGATCGGCTGATCCAATTCGACAAGCGCAAGGTCACTGGCAACACGCCCCACCACATCATCGTTGGTAAACTTAAACTCCGGGTGCACAATGATGCGCCGCACCCCGCGATAAGCGGCGGCCCGACCATTGCGCCAGCCTGCCAGAAATTCGATGTCGCCGGCTGAAATTCTTTCACCCGTCGCCTTGTCAAACATGCAGTGGCCGGCCGTCAGCACCAGGTTTGGGGCAATCAGGCTTCCTGTGCAGAAACTGTCACGCCCCAAATTAAGGCGCCCCACTGCATCCCACCCGCGGCTATCATCGCGTGTGGTCAAGCTGCGCAAATCCGTGCTGTCTGCATCGGCTGGCGAGGCAAGAATCATGGCTACTGCAATAAATTTCAACACGTTCCGCACGGCATTCCCCATCTGTTACAGGCTGGGTAGCAATCCGGTTTGGCCAGATTATGGCACGATCCGTGCCATTTTGGGGGGCCTCGGGCCGCCCGTGGCCCAATCCAGCAGCTCAACCGTGTGCACCACCGGCACCTCGGCGCCAGATCCGATCTGGATCATGCAACCGATGTTACCGGCCGCAATCACCTCGGGCGACTTCGCAGCCAGCGTGCTTAGTTTACGCGCCTTCAGTTGCGCGGAAATCTCGGGCTGCATCAGGTTGTAAGTGCCCGCCGAACCACAGCAAAGATGGGGGTCTGCGGGTTCAACCACCTCAAACCCCGCCTTCTTTAGCAGTGTCTTGGGGTGGGTTTTGATCTGTTGGCCGTGCTGAAGGCTGCAGGCTGCGTGATAGGCGACGCGCATCTTGCGGGCGCCACCTTCCGGCAGCTCCAGCCGCATCAAAACCTCGCTGACATCAGCGGCAAGGGCTGACACCCGCGCAGCCTCCTGCGCCATGGGGCCATTTCGAAACATATGGCCATAGTCCTTCACCGTCGTGCCGCAGCCCGAGGTGTTGATGACGATGGCATCCAACCCTTCACCGCGGTCTTCCGCCATCCAGGCCGCAATGTTTCGCGCCGCTGATCCATGCGCTTCATCTTCCTTGCCCATGTGATGCGTCAGGGCCCCGCAGCAGCCCATGCCCCGGGCGATAACCACCTCGCAGCCATGGCGGGTCAGCAGGCGGATCGTGGCATCATTGATGTCGGTATCCAGCGCTTTTTGCGCGCACCCCGTCATCAGGGCAACGCGCATTTTGCGCGACCCCTGGGCGGCAAAAACCTGTGCGTCGTCATTGCGGCTGACGGGCGGAATTTGTTTCGGCGCCATCTCCAGCATCGCGCGCAGGCGGGCATCAGGCATCAGGCGGCGAAAGGGCTTGCCAATCTTCGCGCCCAGCAGCGCCAGGCGAAAACGCCCCGGGTAGGGCAGGATCCGGGCCAGCGTCCAGCGCAGGAAACGGTCCATGAAAGGGCGCTTGTAAGTCTTTTCAATATGCGCCCGCGCCAGATCCACCAGATGCATATAATGCACGCCCGACGGGCAGGTCGACATGCAGGCAAGGCAGCTCAGGCAACGATCCACATGCTTGACGGTATTTTCATCCGTCGCACGGTCACTCTCCAGCATATCCTTGATCAGGTAAATGCGCCCACGCGGGCTGTCCAGCTCGTCCCCCATCACCTGATAGGTCGGGCAGGTCGCCGTACAAAACCCACAATGCACACAGGAACGCAGGATCTCGTTGGCCCGCTCGATGCCCGGATCTTTCATTTGATCCGGTGAGAAAAAAGTCTGCATGTCGCTACCCCATCAGCCCCGGATTCAAAATGCCCCGGGGGTCGAACTTCGCCCGCAATCCGCGCGTCAGGGCGGCAACCGGCGCCGGCTCTGGCTCAAACACCTCTGTCATCTCCCGCAACGCGCGTGTGCCCCGCACCAGCGTGGCATGGCCCCCCAATGCCGCGGTCTGCGCGCGCACCGCGCCGGCGCCCCCGTCGCCACCAGCGTTCTTCACCAGCAGCCACATCAAACCTCCACCCCAGTCATAGATCGCCGTGTGGTCCACACCCTGCGCGCTCAAAGCGTTCGTAAACACCGGCGCATCCGACGGCTTCACTGACACCCGCCAGACAGTGCCTTCTTTTTCGGCAAAGGGCGCCACATCACGCACCTGGCGCCACATCGCAGCACTGGCATCCCCCTCAACAACTTCAAACCCTGAACAGGCGCCCTGCAACAGCATGCGCGCGCGGTAGGCAACAGAACCTTCCAACCCCTCAATACGCACACGCGTTTCGCTTTCGCCCAACACACCCGCATCCAGATGCGCAGCCCCCGTAATATCAAAAGGCGATCCCAGCGCGGCCGCCAACGCCTTAATAGCCGCCACACTGTCTTTGCCACGTGCCACCAGGGTGGCCTCGGCTTCCGGTATGGCCAACACTTTCAGCGACACCTCGCTTAACACACCCAACGTGCCCCAGCTTCCCGCCATCAGCTTCACCAGGTCATATCCGGTGACATTCTTCATCACCCGGCCACCGTTTTTCAAAACCTGCCCGCGTCCATCGACAAACCGAACGCCAAGGGTGAAATCGCGCGCGGCCCCTACCTGAATGCGGCGCGGACCGGACACATTGGCAGCAATCACACCCCCGATGGTCGGCACCCCCGCGGTTCCCAGCAACACGCGGTGGTCCATGGGCTCAAACGCCAGGCGCTGGCCTTCTGCCGCCAATAGCGCCTCGATCTCCTCTACCGGCGTGCCCGATTGGGCCACCAGCGTCAGCGCCCCGGGCTCATATAATGATACCCCCGACAGCCCGGCCGCTGAAAGTTCGTCCCCCGAAACCGGCTTGCCGATATCGCGGGTGCCGCCCCCCGTCACACGCAAATGGCCCTTCGCGGATGCTACTGCCTCGGCCAGATCAGCCTCTGTCTCGGGTCTCATTGTCTTTGTTCCTCAAATATCCTCGGGGGTGTGCTTACAGATTTCTGTAAGCGAGGGGGCAGACAGCCCCCTTACCCGGCCCGCCTAGATTGCGTGGCGGCCAGGGGGAAAACCTTGGCCGGGTTCAAAACCCACTTCGGGTCAAACACATCCTTCACCGAAAGCTGCGCTTCCAGGTCCTGCGGGGTGTACTGCGCGGTCATCAGATCACGTTTTTCCACCCCAACGCCATGTTCACCCGTCAGGCAGCCGCCAACCTCGACACACAGCTTCAACACATCCGCGCCGAAAGCTTCGCATTTTTCCAGATCACCCGGCTTGTTGGCATCAAACAGGATCAGCGGGTGCATGTTTCCGTCACCGGCGTGGAAAACATTGCCAACGCCCAATCCGTATTCTTCGCTCATCTCGCCGATCCGGCGCAGCACATAGGGCAGCTCGTTTACCGGGATGGTCCCATCAAGACACATGTAATCGTTGATCTGCCCCATCGCGCCAAAGGCGGATTTACGGCCCAGCCAGATTTTTGCGCTTTCTTCTTCTGATTGGCTTTCGCGCAGCTCAACAGGGTTGTGTTTTTGCGCGATGGCCTTGATCCGCCCCAGCTGATCGGCGATTTCTTCGGGTGATCCTTCAACTTCGATGATCAGCAAGGCTTCGCAATCCGGGTATCCCGGGTGGGCAAAAGCCTCGGTCGCGCGAATGCAGGGGCGATCCATGAATTCGATCGCCACAGGCAGAATGCCCGCCTTGATGATGTCGCTGACGCATTCTCCGGCCACTTCGTTCGTGTCAAAGCCGATCAACACCGGGCGCGCGCCTTCAGGTTTGGCAAGGATGCGCAAAGTGGCTTCGGTTACGACACCCAGCTGGCCTTCTGACCCGCACACCAGCCCCAAAAGGTCCAGACCACCGGAATCAAGATGCGCCCCGCCGATCTTTACCACTTCGCCATCGGCCATGACCATCGTCACGCCCATCAGGTTGTTCGTCGTCACGCCATACTTCAGGCAATGCGCGCCACCGGAATTCATCGCGATGTTTCCGGCGATCGCGCAAGCCAGCTGGCTGGACGGGTCGGGCGCATAAAAGAAACCCTCTTCTTCGACGGCGCCGGTCACGCTTAGATTGGTGCGCCCGGTCTGAACCCTGATAAACCGGTTCTCGTAGTCCGTATCGATCACATCGTTCAACCGGGCAACGCCCAGTATCACGCTGTCTGCCGTTGGCAGCGCCCCACCTGCCAGCGATGTGCCCGCGCCGCGCGGCACCACCGGAACACCTTCTTCATGGCAGATCTTCATGACGGCCGAAACTTCCTGCGTGCTGGCGGGAAGAACGGCGCAAAGGGGCGGGCAGCGATAGGCGGTCAACGCGTCGCATTCATATGCGCGTGTCTCTGTTTCATCATGGATTACGGCGTCTGCTGGCAGCACCGACATCAGGCGCGCGACGATTCTGTCCTTGCGTTCCAGAATGGTGGCGTCAGGGGTAGGCATCTCCATGGAATCTCTCCCGCAAATAATTGGTAAAATATTATTACCAATTTTCCAAACTGGCAAGACTTCCCTGCCTGCGTTAACCTGCTGGAATGGAACTGATGGACAAATTTACACAATTCAACCCCCTGGATGCCGCGGCGGTTGGGTTTTTGGTGCTGGGCTGGGTCTGGATCGGATGGCGGATCGAACATCCGGGGTCTTCCCGGCCTTCGGTTTCGCAACTTATGGCACGTTACCGGCGCGAATGGATGGTGGAGATGCTGACCCGCCAGCCGCGAATTTTTGACAGCTCTATCCTGGCCACACTTCGCCAGGGAACATCGTTTTTCGCATCGGCCTGCATGATTGCGATCGGCGGCGGCCTGGCGCTGATGGGCAACACCGAACGCTTAACAGGGGTTGCCGCCGATCTGGCACTTGAACAAGCCCCGGCTGTTGTGTGGGAGTTGAAAATCCTTCTGGTTATCCTGCTGCTGGCCAATGCTTTCCTGAAATTCGTCTGGTCGCACCGCCTGTTTGGGTATTGCGCGGTCATCATGGCCTCGGTCCCCAATGATGCGGATGATCCCGTGGCCAGGCCGCGCGCTGCACAGGCGGGCGAAATCAACATCACAGCCGCGCGCAGTTTCAATCGCGGCTTGCGGGCTGTCTATTTCGCGATGGGCGCACTTGCCTGGCTTCTTGGCCCCGCACCGCTGGTGATCGCGACCTGTGCCACGGTCCTTATCCTGTGGCGGCGTGAATTCGCCTCGCATTCGCGCAGCGTTGTGATGCAGGCCGCGGATGACCCGGCCAGAGGCTGACCGCTTTCGGGCGCCTTATGTGCGCCTGCCCCGCCCCTCCCAGAACCAGGCGGCCACTGCAAAACCGGCTGCCAACAGCAGAAATGCCCAGCGCGGCAACAGCGGCACGATGCGAATGTCTTTGCTGATGTAGGCGTTGCGCGGGGTATAGCCGATCCAGCCGCGCCCGGCGGCGGGGCGCCCTTCGCGTACCGCGCGCAATCCGGGGCTGGCGGCCTCGATCAACCGCGCGCCGCCGTGTGTCCGGGCAATCAGGGCCTCCAGTGGCCGGGACGATGCAACGGTTTCCTCAAATTCGCGGGGCGCGGCCGGGCCCAGTGCCGCCACTGCCGTGACCCCCCCTTCTTCCAGGCGGAACAACCCCATCACGGGGGCGGTGTACTGCGCCTGGTAAACGCCGGGGGCGACTTCGTTCAACGGCACTGACAATGCGACGCCATCAGGGGGCGTAATCGTTACGCTGCGCGGGCCTGTACCCAGGGTCGAACGGGTGATCGTCATGCGGCGCCCTTCGGCACTGGCGCTAAGGGATTCCTCTTCCAGCTCTGGTTCTTTCATCATCCAGTGGGCCAGCCTGCGCAGCAGCTCCAGCTGAGGGCCCCCGCCCTGAAACCCGCGGCTCCACAACCAGGCGTGATCAGACGCCAACAGGGCGACACGCCCTTCGCCGACCCGGTTCAGAACCAGCAAGGGCGCGCCATTGGCCCCCGACATCACAACCTGGCCCGAGACCTGCGCCAGCTCTACCAGCCGGAACCACTGACCCCAGCCTTGACCGGGCGCAAAAGCCTGTAAACCACGGGTCACCGGATGGCGTTGCCCCAGATCGGTCAGGGCAGGTGAAAAACCTTCTTCGATCAGGCGCGCCGTTGGCTGCGCGGGCAGGATATCGCCAAGGGGTGAGCGCGCCAGTGAATTAACAGATGCGAAATCCGGCCCGGCAGCCACCAGAACGGCGCCGCCACGCCCGACATAATCCTTCACGCTTTGCAGATAGGCCGCTGGCAACAGCCCCCGCAGCTTGTATCGGTCAAAGATGATCAGATCGAATTCATCGATCTTTTCCATAAACAGCTCATTCGTGGGAAAGGCGATCAGGCTGAGTTCGCTGACCGGCACGCCATCCTGTTTTTCGGGAGGGCGCAGGATGGTGAAATGCACAAGGTCAACTGCGCTGTCTGATTTCAGCAGGTTGCGCCAGGTGCGGGTGCCCGGGTGGGGTTCACCCGAAACCAGCAGAACGCGCAGCCGGTCGCGCACGCCACTTATCTGTACGACAGCTGCATTGTTGCGCGTTGTCAGCTCGCCCTCAGCTTCGGGCAGCGTGAAGTGGATCACATTCGCCCCGCCGTGGTCCAGAACGATGGGCATTTCCAGATCCACCCCCACCGGCACATCATGAAACTGAGGCTCCCCACCATCAATCGTTATGCCCAATGTCGTGCGCGCGTTTGTTTGGGGCGCGGCGCCCTGATCTTCTATATGCAGAACAACTTTTTGCTCTTCCCCCAGGATCGCAAAGGCCGGGGCATTTTTTACGATCAGGCGCCGGTCCCAATCCGGCGCGTGACCGGTCAGCAAAAGGTGCAGTGGCGCGGGCATTTCCGGTGCCGCGTCGACGTCATGCACCTGCCCGTCTGATATCAGAACCACCCCTGCCACGCGGTCGCGCGCCAGCTGCGCCAGGGTTTGCGAAAGGGCCGATAATACCCGGCTGCCACGGTTGTCTTCACTGTCTTCCACTTGCACAACATGCAGATCCAGCCCTGCAATTTGCGCGACCTGCGCGCGCATACGTGCCAGCGCCTGCCCGGTTTGCGCGGCCCTGTCCGATACGCGTTGCGAAGCAGTTTCATCAACCAGCACAACCAGAATATCGCGCAGCGGTTCGCGGGTTTCCGTTTGCAGCGATGGCCCCGCCAACGCGCCCAGAAGAACCACGATGCCCGCGCCCCGCAAGGCCCATCCCGCCAACCCGCGCCAGGCGGCAAAGCCAAGCAACAGCACCGCGCATAAGGCCGCCGCGTATAGCACAGGCCAGGAAAAGGCCGGGTCAAAAATGATGTGAACACCCGTCATAGCCCCAACCTCTCAAGCAGGGCGGGTACGTGGACCTGATCGGATTTGTAATTTCCCGTCAGCACATGCATCACCAGATTGACACCAAAGCGAAAGGCCATTTCGCGCTGACGTTCGCCGGCCAATCCACGCCCCACGGGAAACATCGGCGCCCCGCTGGCGCCCACGGCCCAGGCCGCCGCCCAGTCGTTTGCCCCAATCACCACAGGGCTGACGCCATCGTTTAGGTTGCGAAATGGCATGCCCTCGGCAAGGGGGGCATCTGACGGGGCGGCCTCGACCCAGACAGCGCGCCCGATGTAGCGGCCGGGGAATTCCGTCAAAAGGTAGAAGGCGCGCGTCAGAACGTGGTCTTCTGGCACGGGTTCCAGCGCCGGGATTTCCAAGGGGCGCGCCAGTGTGCGCAGACGGGCGGCCGCAGGGGTGGACGAATTGGCAAACCCCGCGACGTCGCCGTCGCGCGTATCAAACAGGATCATGCCACCCGCATTCAGGTACCGGTTCAGGCGCAAATAGGTTTCAGCACTTGGCAACGGCTGATCCGCAATGACAGGCCAGTACAACAGGGCAAACACCGCCAGTTCATCTGTTTCCAGATGAACCCCCACTGGTGGTGCAGGTTCCACAGATGTGCGGCGAAACAATTCATCCGACAGCCCCGTGAGGCCCGCAAACGCAACCCGGTCAACCTGCGCATCACCTGTCAGAACATGGGCCAGCGTGACATTGGCCGCGGCCGAGATCACACGATCCTGAACAGCCAACGCCTGATCCTGCACCTGATCCTGCGCCTGCGCCTGCGCCATATCCGGATGGGGCCAAAGCGTGATCAGAACCAGACCAGCGGTCAGCCCCTTTGCCCCGCGCAACCGCCCCGTCAGGACAAGCGAGGCAAAGATATCCAGTGCCAGCGCGCCAAGGGCCAGGGCCAGAACCCAGCCCGAGATATCGCGCGCACGCGGCGCGCCACCCCAGACGGGGCTTATCCGGGCAGGCCACTGCGCGGGCGCAAGCACCCTGTCAGGTGCGATCACATTCACCGCGATGCGCCTGTCATCGCTGCCATATACCCCCGGTGGCAAATCATCTGCCGGGGCCTGTACAAGGCGTGTTCCCTGAACTCCCGGCCTGTCCCCTGCGACGTCAATTTGCCCAAAGCCGTTCAACAGCTGTTTTGCCACCCAAACGGTGCCTTTCAATTCGTCCGCAACCGGGCGCGCGGGCTGGGTTGAAACGGCCAGACGGTTCAGCATCTGCATAAACAGGCCGGACAGTGGCAGGGTGGACCACTCCGCATTGGCCGAAACATGGAAAAGCACGATCTGCCCGTCACCCAGCGTTTTGCGCGTCACCAGTGGGGTGCCATCGGCCAGGGTGGCAATGACACGCGCGAAAAGGTCAGGGCCCGGTTCGGCCAGAACCTGCGCGCGCACGGTCACATCCTCGGGCAGGTTCAACCCAAAGAAGGGGGATACATCCGAGAACGGCGCCAAAGTGCGCGGCTCCCCCCAACTCATCGCGCCGCCAACCGTGCGCCCACCTGCGCGCAGACGCACGGGTAGCAAGATATCTTCGCCGTCACGCCCGGCATCGGATGCCGCCAGCCGGGGCCCGGCAAAGCGCAGCAAAAGGCCGCCCTGAGCAACCCATTTGGCCACCGCTTTCTGGTCAGGCGACGACAGCACAGCCACATCCGCCAGAATGATGACATCGGGGCTGGCGCGCAGCAGATCTGCCAGGGTCCCTTCCAGCAGGTCCGCTGTGGGCTGAAGGGCCTGATGCAGGAAATGCAGGGGCGACAACAGCTCCAGCCCTTCCCGCCCACTGGCCCCGCCCAGCAGCGCGACACGCCGGCGGCGCAGGCTGTCATCCGCCAGGCTGACAGCGCCCGCAGAATCAATGCCCTGAATGCGAAAACGCGTGATCCGGTTGCGCAGTTCCGGCGGTAAAGACAACTGCGCACTGGCCGTGCGCTGGTCCGGCGCGAATGACAGGGGCAGCTGTGAAAGCACGCGCAGGGTTCCCGATGGATCCGGGCCAATGCCCGCAACCACCACATCGCGCGCAGGGCCCGGCGCATCGCGCAGCGCCGTAAGGTGGATCACGCCATCGCTGAAGGTCGAAGGCCGCAGCCCAAGGCGCGCAGCGGGTGATTGAAACACCTCGACCTGCCCATGGGCCTCAAACGCGCGCAAAAGGGGGCTGCGCGCCGCCTGCGCCAACCCATCCGACAGCCACAGCGTGTCAAACTCAGCCTCGCTTTGTGTGATCACGTCCACGGCAGGGGACAGTGCGACATCCCAGGGAACGGGCGCCAACCCGGCCAGCCGCCCCCCCCAGGCACCCGCCGCCATAAATGGCAGCCCCTCTGGGGGAAGGTCACCTGACACCACAACCGCCACAGGCCGCCCCGCCTGCCCGGCCTTTTCCAACGCACTGCGCACCCTGGATATGCGCGCCGACCAGTCCGCAGCACTGGCCCAGCCGTTTTCAATAAAAACCAGAACGGGGCTGGACCCATCCTGTTTAGCTTGCGGGTTCACAACGGGGCCAGCGAACCCCACGATCATCGCCCCAACCGCCAGCACCCGCAGCAAAAGCAGCCACCAGGGCGTTTTCTGCGCCTGGGCGGTTTCATCCTTCAGCCCCAACAGCAAAACCACAGCGGGAAACCGGCGCCGGATTGGCGCAGGCGGCACCGCACGCAGCAGCACCCACAACACAGGTAGGGCCAACAGCCCCGCCAAAAGCCATGGCGCGCCAAACCCTATAGGGCCAAAAACAACCATCAGCGTGGCCTTTCCAGCGCATGGTAAAGCCACAGAAAGGCCGGAGCGGGCGTATCATCCGTGTGGTGGCAGTGATATTGCCACCCGACGGATTGGGCGAGGGACCAAAGCGCATCTTTGCGCGCGCCCAGCCGCTCCTGATACTGGTCGCGCAAAGCGCCCGCCATGCGGCTTTCATGGCGCAATGTTGCCTTCATGCTTTCAAAAATCATCCGCCCCTGGAAAGGAAACGCCTCTTCCACCGGGTCCAGAACCTGCATCAGCACGCCCTTTACGCCGCGGTCTGCGGCCTTTGTCAGGGCAGACCGCACCCCGGCCATGTCCCCCATGAAATCTGATATAAACACGGCACGCGCATGGGCTGGCAAAAGGTTTGCATCCGGCGTGCCGTATTCGGCGCTGTCTTCGGCGTGGTTTTCTGCCTCAAGCGCGCGTGCCAGCCTGTCCAGTTGCAGGCGGCCCGCCTTCGGGGCGCCTGACATATTTGTCAGCCCCACACGTTCACCACCGCGCACCAGCAGAACCGCCGCCGCCAGGGCCAATACGGCCGCACGGTCCGCTTTTCGGGGAACATCCGCCGCCGATGAAAACTGCATCGACATCGCCCGGTCCACCCAGAACATGACCGTCTGGGTGGCCTGCCATTCCTTTTCCTGCACAAAATGCTGATCTGATCGCGCCGAGCGGCGCCAATCGATCGCGCGCGCGCTGTCACCCTGAATGGCCGGGCGGTATTGCCAGAACGCATCCCCCAGCCCCGGGCGCCGCCGCCCGTGTTCACCCAGTATAACCGAGGCCGCCAAATGCTGCGCCTCGGCCAGTAAGGGCGGTAAATGTGCCGCCAGGCCTTCAGCGCGGCTGCGCAGGGGGATGGGCTGTGGCGTCACGCAGCGCCCTCGCGGCTGGTGATGTCATCAACAAGCCGCCCGATCAGCGCAGCCAGGTTTTCGCCGCGTGCACGCGCGCCATAGTTCAGGGCCATACGGTGCACCAGCACCGGGCGCGCCAGCGCAGATACATCTGCCGCCCCCGGCGCCAGACGACCATCCAGCAGTGCCCGCGCACGCACCAGAAGCATCAACGCCTGCGCCGCACGCGGCCCCGGCCCCCAGCTGACCGCATCGCGCACATAATCCGGGGCAGTGTCATCATCCGGGCGGCAGGCGCGCACCAGATCAAGGATCAATTCAACCACGGCGTCGCCAACAGGCATCCGGCGCAGCAGTGTTTGCGCCTCTTTCAACTCTCCGGCACTCAATACCGCAACGGCCTGCGCCTCGGGCGTGCCGGTTGTGGCCAACAGGATGTCACGTTCCGCCGCGCGGGTTGGATAATCGACGTCGACCTGCAACAGGAACCTGTCCAACTGCGCCTCGGGCAAGGGGTAGGTGCCTTCCTGTTCAATCGGGTTTTGTGTGGCCAGCACATGAAACGGCGCTGGCATCGCGTGTTCATGCCCGGCGATGGTGACAGTATGTTCCTGCATCGCCTGCAACAGGGCAGACTGGGTGCGCGGGCTGGCGCGGTTGATTTCATCTGCCAAAAGAAGCTGGCTGAAGATCGGCCCTTTCAAAAAGCGAAATGCACGCGCCCCGCCCTTGCCTTCTTCCAGCACCTCGGACCCAAGAATATCGGCTGGCATCAGATCTGGCGTGAACTGAATGCGCCCGCCATCAAGCCCCATCACCGTGGACAGCGTTTCAACCAGGCGCGTTTTACCCAGCCCCGGAAGGCCAATCAGAAGCGCGTGGCCACCGCTGAGCATTGCGGACAAAACCAGATCCACCACCTCATCCTGTCCAATAATCCGCTGTGCAATGGCACTGCGAACCTGAACAAGCCTGGCCCCCAATGCTTCGATCTCAGCCACCAGATCTTTGGTGTTGCCCATGAAATTCCTCCGGTCCTGTCCCAGTTCTGGGCGCAAGGTGAAAACCAGTTCCCACTTTTACCCCCACGCATTAGTCTGGCATTAAAAGCGGTTTAGGTGTGGGGCACAAATGACAAAAGCGAAAACTGGCGGGAAACCCGCCGACCCCTCGGCAGAAAGCCTGGCATCCGCCGCCCGAAGTGCCGGAAAAAAGGGCCCGCCACCCGTGCACCTGTGGAATCCGCCCTTTTGCGGCGATCTGGACATGCGCATCGCGCGTGATGGCACCTGGTTTTACCTGGGCACCCCGATCGGGCGCCACGAACTGGTCAAACTGTTTTCTTCGATCATCCGCAAGGATGGCGCGGATTACTTCCTTGTCACGCCCGTGGAAAAGGTTGGCATCACAGTTGATGATGCCCCCTTTGTTGCGCAGGATTTCGAAACGCAGGGCGAAGGGCGGGACCAAAGCATCACATTCACAACAAACGTTGGTGACACGGCCACCGCCGGCAGCGCCCACCCCATCCGTGTGGACAGAAACCCGGACACCGGAGAGCCATCGCCCTATGTTTTGATCAGGGCCAATCTGGAGGCGCTGATCGACAGAAAAAGCTTTTACCGGCTGGTCGAGATCGGCTGCCATGAAATGCAGGGGAAGGAGCGGTGGTTTGGCCTTTGGTCCGGGGGCGCGTTTTTCCCGATTATCCTGTCAGCAGAGCTGGAAGGTTAAGCCCCCCCCCTGCCCGGTGCTGCCAAAAAGATTTTATGCCTCTGGCAGAGGTATTTTTGCCAAGAAGAAGCAGGGGCGCCTGATCTAGTGCGCCTGGGCCCAGTTGGCCCCCTGCCCCGCATCCACCACCAGTGGAACGTCAAGTTTCACCACAGGTTCCGCCGCCCCTTCCATAATGTCACGCACCACGGCGATGGTTTCATCGACCGCTGCGGTATCGACCTCGAATATCAATTCGTCGTGGACCTGAAGCAGCATTTTGGCGGGCAGGCCTGCGATGGCATCCGGCATGCGGATCATCGCGCGCCGGATCACATCAGCGGCGGCGCCCTGAATGGGGGCGTTGATCGCAGCGCGTTTGGCAAAGCCGGCCTGCGGGCCGCGCGCGCCGATTTCGGGGGTGTGGATTTTTCGCCCGAACAGCGTTTGCACAAAGCCATGTTCTTTTGCGAAAGCCACGGTTTCATCCATATAGGCGCGAATGCCCGGGTAGCGTTCAAAGTAACGGTCGATAAAGCCCTGCGCTTCGGCACGTGGAATACGCAGGTTTCGCGCAAGGCCAAAGCCGGAGATCCCGTAGATCACGCCAAAGTTGATCGCTTTCGCCTGGCGGCGAATATCCGGCGTCATCTGCGCCAGGGGCACGTCAAACATCTCGCTCGCAGTCATGGCGTGGATGTCCTGACCTTCGCGAAAGGCGGCTTTCATCGTTTCGATGCCGGCCACATGGGCCAGAATGCGCAATTCAATCTGGCTGTAGTCCAGGCTGATCAGCACCTTGCCGGGTTCGGCCACGAAAGCTTCGCGAATGCGGCGGCCTTCTTCGGAGCGGACGGGGATGTTTTGCAGGTTCGGATCAGAAGACGCCAGCCGGCCTGTCGAGGCGCCCGACTGGATGTAGGAGGTGTGAACGCGCCCGGTTTGCGGGTGGATATGCGTTTGCAAAGCATCGGTGTAGGTTGATTTCAGTTTTGACAACTGGCGCCAGTCCAGCACACGCGCGGGCAGCGCATGGCCTTCAGAGGCCAGATCTTCCAGCACATCCGCGCCGGTGGCATAGGCCCCTGTCTTGCCTTTTTTGCCGCCTTCCAGCCCCAGTTCATCAAACAGGATTTCGCCCAGTTGTTTCGGTGAACCCACGTTGAAATCACGCCCGGCCAGCGCATGGATTTCGGCCTCCAGCCCCGCCATTTTCTGGGCAAACGCGTTTGACATGCGGCTGAGCGTGTCGCGATCAACCTTGATCCCGTTCATTTCCATCCGGGCCAGAACCGGCACCAGCGGGCGTTCCAGCGTTTCGTAAACACCCGTCACCTGTTCGCCGTGCAGGCGGGGTTTGAACAGCTGCCACAGGCGCAGGGTGATATCCGCGTCTTCGGCGGCATATTTCACCGCGTCGTCAACCGGCACCCTGTCAAAGGTGATCGCGGATTTGCCGGTGCCAAGCAATGATTTGATGGGGATCGGCGTGTGATCCAGATACCGTTCGCTCAGCTTGTCCATCCCGTGATTATGGGTGCCTGCGTTCAGCGCATAAGACAGCAGCATCGTGTCATCAATCGGCGCCACGCCAACGCCCTGCCGGGCGAAAATCTTGGCGTCATATTTCATGTTCTGGCCGATTTTCAGGATCGCGTCATCTTCCAGTACAGGTTTCAGCAGTGCCAGCGCCTCGCCTATCGGCATCTGGCCTTGCGCCAGCGCATCGCCGCCAAAAAGGTCATCCGACGCGGCCTCTTTGTGGATCAGCGGAATATAGCAGGCCACCCCGGGTTCGACCGCCAGGGAAATGCCGACAAGGTCAACGCGCATGTCATCCAGGCCGGTGGTTTCCGTGTCAACGGCCACATATCCGCGTTCGCGGATCATCGTCACCCAACGCGCCAGCGCATCAGCATCACGCACGCATTCGTATTTCTGCGGATCAATCGGCGGGGCCTTGGGCATATTGCCCACAGCGGGGGCGGGATCTTCGATTTCGGGGAGGGGTGCGCCCAGTTTATTTGCCACCCTGTTTGACAGGGTGCGAAACCCCATATCGGCAAGGAAGGGCAACAGAACGCCAGGCTCCGGATCCTGTAACTCCAGCGATTCAAGGCTGAAATCCAGATCCATCTGGTCATCCAGTTTCACCAATGTGCGGCTGGTGCGGATCTGGTCGGCAAAGTCGATCAATGTCTGGCGGCGTTTGGGTTGTTTGATTTCGCCCGCGCGTTCCAGCAGGCTATCCAGATCCCCATATTCGTTGATCAGCAGGGCCGCTGTTTTGACCCCGATGCCGGGCGCGCCGGGCACGTTATCCACGCTGTCACCTGCCAACGCCTGCACGTCGACCACCCTGTCCGGGCCAACGCCGAATTTTTCCTCGACCCCGGCAACACCGATGCGCCGCCCTTTCATCGGGTCCACCATTTCGACCCCGCCGCCGACCAGCTGCATCAGATCCTTATCAGAGCTGATGATGGTCACGCGCCCTCCGGCCTCGTCAGCCTGGCGCGCAAGGGTTGCGATAATGTCGTCAGCCTCGAAATTCTCGACCTCCAGACTGGCGATGTTAAAGGCCCGCGTAGCATCGCGGGTCAGCGGGAACTGTGGCACCAGATCTTCGGGTGCGGGGGGGCGGTTGGCCTTGTAGGCAGGGAAAAGATCGTTGCGGAAGGTTTTGCCCGAATAGTCGAACACCACGGCAACATGGGTTGGCGCATCACTGCCTTTTGCGTCCTCGATGAACTTGAACAGCATGTTGCAGAAACCGGCAACGGCACCAATTGGAAGCCCGTCTGATTTACGCGTCAGCGGGGGCAGCGCGTGGTAGGCGCGAAAAATGAAGGCCGAGCCGTCGACCAGATGCAAGTGACAGCCTTTGCCAAAGCTCATCGCCCAGCCCCCTGTTTTGAAATATGTTGTGCCGGCGTGGCTACTTCACGTCCGCCGAGGCATCCTTGTGAACGAATTTGCAGTCACAATAAGGGCATTCAACCCAACCATGTTCGCCGGGAATCTGCAGCCAGACGCGCGGATGCCCCAAGGCACCTTCGCCCCCGTCACAGGCAACCTTCAGATTATCCACAACTTTGGTTTCGGGCGGGTTTTGCACCATGTCACTGACCTTTGTTCACAAGTTCGCGCATATGATAACAGCCCCCTTCGCATGGGCAAGGCCCAGCGCGGTCATTCGCGATGAAAGGCAGCCCAGATCAACGCATGTCAGCAGTTTAGCGCCCCACTGTTTAGTCGTTGAACAGGCGTTTGGTCGCCGCGATGGCCAGCGCATCATCCTGCGAGATCGACAGGAACCTTGCCAGCGCGATCGCATTGGCCTGTACAGACGCGTTTTCGCGCAGGTGGTAATGTTCGTCAAACCCGGCATCGCGGATCTTGTCACTTTCAAAATCCACGTCTGCGCGCAAGGTTGGCAACAGGTCGGCAACGGCCTCCACCGGGGCATCTTCCCCTGCCAGCCCCACTCTTTTAGCGTGCCCCAAAAGGAATTCATCGGAATATTCGCTTTCAACCTCCAGCAGGCGCGTCAACGAACGATCCCCAAAGAAATCCTGCAGCAGATCCAGATTGTTGGGGTCCAGACACACCAGCAACCTGTTGGTGTCGTAATAATCAAACAGCATCCGCATCAACGCGCGCCGGTGACGGGTGCGTTTACCCAGTGTTTTCTGGATTCCGCCCAGATCGGGAAGCTGTGTCGATTCCTCGTCAAACAGGTATTCGATCACCGGAAGGTTGGTGACCTTACTGATCCGGCGCGCCAACCTGCCGCCCACATGCCATTTTTTCGCAGCCACGATCAAAAGCTCGCGGTCGCGCCCAAGGGTGCTTTCCGCCTCCCAGAACCGGGGTGCAAAACGCCGGCCGATCCGGCCGCGCCCTGTCAGGAATTTGAACAGGCTGCGCCCCTCGCCCGAGATTTTGAACTCTGCGCCCTGGCTTGCATATAACGCGCCCAGGCGTTCCTTCAGCTCATGCGCGTCGGGGCTGATTTTTCGGGCAAACAGGAAATCCTGGCTGAGCAGCAGATCATAGTGATCATTGTAAAAGGTGACGGGCATTCCATAATCGGTGAACATCAGGAATGTCAGCGTGCGTGCGCGGATTTCATTCTCGGGCACAAGGTGGCGCACGATGGTCTGAAAGAACGTCTCATCGGGAATCCAGGTTGTGCGGAAAAAGCGCATGACATCCGGGCGCTTTCGGGTGAAATCCACGATCCATTCAATCGTGCGCCGCCGCAGGCACCACCACTGGCTGCCAATCATGATCTGAAGGTCGTCAGGCACCTTACGCACCATCCCCAGCCGGCGCTGTAAATTCAGCGCGCCGTAGAACAGGCGTTTATGCGTGCGTTCGTTAAAGAAGTGGCGATAGATCAGCCGGTCTTCTTTCATCCCGGTCTTGATCCAGTCACTGTCAAAGTAATCGAAGCTTTCGATGTAATCCACATCTTCGGCGTCCAGGAAATCATGGGCGAACTCGGCAGATTTGATCGCCATACAGTCGCCGGACACCATGTAAAAATGCGTGGCGCGCGGAAAGGCATCCAGCGCAGATTCAACCGCCAGAAGCGTTGCCTGCACCAATGTCCAGCTGCCCCAGCCACATTTGACCCGCCGTTTTGCGAAAACCACGTTGGGGTTGTCTTTCAAAGCGGCCCGGATCATCGCGAAATGCTGCGGGTCCGAACGCGCATCAAAGTGGATGGCCATATAATCACCGGCCGCGGTTAGACGTTCAGCCTGAAGAATAACCGCCTCTGGGTCTTTGTGGCAGAGAAGGATGAAGGCAATTCTTGCCATGTCAGAAACGAAAACCCCGGACCAAAGATGTGACTGTTGACATAGATAGCGTGAATAACCATTGAAAAAACAGACATACTTTGTTTTTTTAAGCACCAACACAGGCTGCACACCGCAGACAAAAGCAAATCAAAGGGCGGATACAGGCATGGGGTTTCCCGGCACCTGGATGACCGAAAGCGAAAGTGTCGTTTATCGCGTTGTTCCCAAATGCGCCTGCTCGACCATCGGGCAGGTACTTTACTATTCGGATCACGGCGAATTCTTTGATGGTGACATTCACGACGCAACCCAGGGCCTGCACAAATGGGCGCTGGACAGCAGCCAGCCGCTGATCACAGAAAACGTGAGCAATCACGCGTCTTACGCCTTTACCTGTGTGCGCAACCCTTACACGCGTATCCTGTCATCCTTTTTTGACAAGATCTGCGGCATCCAGCGCAACGGCAATCGCTACCGCGGCAACCTTGTGCCGACGCTGATACAGAAATACGGGATCGAGGTCGGAGACCCGGAAACCGGGTTTGAGTTTGACCAGATCAAAAGCTTTCGCCGTTTCCTGCTGTTTGCGCGTGATACCATCCGCTGGCGCAAACCGATGGATCCTGACATCCACTGGTCTGCCACTTCGGGCCATGTGTCCACGTTCATCCGCAACGGAGGGCGTTACGATAACATCATCTGGACCGAAAAATTCAACGACGGCATGCAGTCAGTCCTTGATGCAATCGATACCCCCGTAAAGGTGAACCTGTCAGAAATCCCCCGCTTTAACGAAAGCGAAGGTCACGGGCCAAAGCGCGCGCATCCTGTCGAAGACTACTTCGACGATCTTTCGATGCACCTGATCTATGAAATCTACAAACGTGACTTCCGGCTGTTCAAATATGATTTTGAAAACCCGGCGAACAAGCTGCCGATTGGTGAAATCGATCTGGATGAAGTGCACGCAAAGCTTGCTGAATAACCGCCGGTCGGACCTACACCTTTATGCCATGGGTGGCGAACAGCGCTTTCAGGTCTGATTCGACCCGCGCACCCAAATGGCTGATCACTTCGCTGGCGGCAACGTTGCCCATGCGCGCGCAGGTTTCCAGATCATACCCCTGGGTCAGGCCCCACAGAAAGGCGCCCGCGAAAAGATCGCCAGCGCCGGTTGCATCCACCACATCCGTTGGCACGGCGGGCACATGCCAATACTGGCCATCTGTCAGAACATGCGCGCCATGTTCACCTTCGGTGCAGACCACGATGCGCACCTCTTTTGCAGCCGCCGCCAGGGCAGCCTGAAAATCGCCAGCCTGTTCATACATCGTTTCAATTTCAACCCGGTTGGCGAACAGCAGGTCAACATCGTCGCGCAGCATCGTTGAAAAAGCTTCGCGGTGGCGGTTGATGCAAAACGGATCGCTCAGCGTTATCGAAACACGCCCCCCAGCGCCGCGTGTTGCCGCAATCGCCTTTGCAAAGGCTTCGTGGCTTTGGGGCCCGTCAAAACGGTAGCCTTCCAGAAAAATCCATTCCGCCTGGGCCATCTGCTCTGCGTCGATGTCATCGGCGGTCAGGTATTCGGTCACCCCCAGATAGGTGTTCATCGATCTTTCGCCGTCTTCGGTCACAAGCACGATACAGCGCCCGGTTTCATCCTTTTCGGTCTTTGCGGCCAGGGGTGTGTCATAGTCTGCCCCCTGGGCGCGAAGATCATGGGCGAAAATCGCGCCCAGCTGGTCATCCTTCACCTTCCCCACATAGGCCGTGCGCCCGCCCAGATGGGCGATGCCGGCAATCGTATTGGCCGCCGACCCGCCTGACATTTCCGTGGCGGGGCCGATCTGGCCATAAAGGGCCACTGCGCGGTCCATATCGATCAGCTGCATGATGCCTTTTTCAATGCCATGCGCGGCCAAAAAGCTTTCATCACACTGGGCCAGCACATCGACCATGGCATTGCCGATACCGACAACCTGATATTTCTTCGTCATAGGCTCTTGTCCTCGTATTGGCAGAGATCGCGGATCAGGCAGGTACCACACAGAGGTTTACGTGCCTTACACGTGTACCGCCCATGCAGGATCAGCCAGTGATGCGCGTGCTGCTGAAATTCTGCGGGAATGTTGTCTTCAACGGCGCGTTCCACCGCATCCACGTCTTTTCCGGTTGCGATGCCGCTGCGGTTGCCGACCCTGAAGATATGCGTGTCCACCGCTTGCGCGGGCACCCCCCACCACATGTTCAAAACCACATTGGCCGTTTTGCGCCCCACCCCCGGCAAGGATTGCAGCGCGGCCCGGGAAGAGGGCACTTCGCCACCGTATTCATCCACCAGGATGCGGCTAAGCTTGATCACATTTTTCGCCTTGTTGCGATAAAGCCCGATGGTTTTGATGTGTTCGATCAGCCCATCTTCGCCCAGGTCCAGCATCTTTTGCGGGGTATCGGCAATTTTGAACAGCGCGTGGGTTGCCTTGTTCACGCCAACGTCCGTGGCCTGCGCACTCAAGGCGACAGCCACCACCAGGGTGTAGGCGTTTACATGATCCAGCTCGCCCTTAGGCTCGGCCTCGGCGTTATGAAAACGGCGAAACACCTCGCGGATCGTATGATAGTTCATCTGTTTGACCATGGGGTTGGTATCGGGAATTCGCGCGCAAGGGGCAAGGGGCAAGGCGCAGGAAACGGGTCGCATCTGCGATCAGAACCTCTAATCTGTGGCACATGGGAAACGAAGACATCACAACAAACGACGCAACCTACCATTATCGCGTCATGCGCCGCGCGATCGAAGCGATAGATCAGGCCGGCGAACAGGCGCTTTCGCTAGAGGCGCTGGCGCGTGAAATGAACATGAGCACGGCGCATTTCCAGCGGCTTTTTTCGCGCTGGGTTGGCGTTTCACCAAAGCGCTATCAGCAATACCTGAAACTTGACCACGCGCGCACGCTTTTAAGGGATCGCGCCACCACCCTGCAAACGGCCGGCAGCGTGGGGCTTTCAGGGTCCGGGCGCCTGCACGACCTGTTTGTCCGGTGGGAGGCGATGACCCCCGGTGAATACGCACGCAAAGGCAAAGGGCTGACAATCCGTTACGGGTGGTTTGCCGGCCCGTTTGGCAAAACACTGGCCATGGGCACCAGCACCGGATTGTGCGCCATGGCCTTTAGCGAAGAGATGGGCGAAAACGCCACCTGGGCTGATATGGCCGGGCGCTGGCGCGACGCCACGTTTGTCAAAGACCCCGACGCCATCGCCCCCTGGGTCGACGCCGCCTTTGCCCAAACAGGTGAATCGCGCCTGCATCTGATCGGTGCGCCGTTTCAGATAAAGGTATGGGAGGCGCTTTTGTCCATTCCCTCGGGCCATGTCACCACCTATGGCGATATCGCCCAGGCGGTGGGGCACCCCAAGGCGGCACGCGCTGTGGGCACCGCCGTGGGGCGTAACCCGGTCAGCTTTCTTATTCCCTGCCACCGTGCGTTGCGAAAATCCGGTGCGCTGGGGGGCTATCACTGGGGCCTGCCCGTGAAACGCGCGATGCTGGCCTGGGAGGCCGCGCGCCTTGATCAGCACGCACCCTGACCCCGCGCCCCGCCAACCGGCGGTTTTGCGCGCAATATGACCCTTGATATTCGATAACAATCGCAGATCATGTATGCCTGAAGGCAACCGAAACACCCCTTTGAACGAGGCACCCATGATTCACTTCAAAACACCCCTAGTCCTTGCCACCGCCGGCCTGATGGGGCTGACGGCCTGCACAGATCCGTTGCAGCGCGGCGATCCGGGGTATCGAACCCAGACAGGGGCCGCCACAGGCGCCCTTCTTGGCGGCCTGTTCGGCGCGACGCGCCCGGGTGGCGGTGCGCTTGGAAAAGCAGCCGTTGGGGCGATGATTGGCGGCGCCATTGGCGGGGCTATCGGGCAGGAGCTTGACCGCCAGGCCGGCGATCTGCGCACCGCCATTTCAAATGACAGCGTGAGCGTGGTGAACACCGGCAACGAGGTCATCGTAACATTGCCTCAGGATATCACTTTTGCCTCGGACAGCGCCGTTGTCAGCCCGGGCGTACGCAGCGATCTGGGCGCGCTGGCACGCAACCTTCAGGATTATCCGAATTCTTCCATCGAAATTGTCGGCCATACCGACAACGTCGGGGATGCGGCGTACAACCTGTCGCTTTCACGCCGCCGGGCCGCCGCAGTGGGCGCCGTATTGTTTGACAATGGCGTGTCATCCCTGCGCGTCGTTGCCATCGGTCGCGGCGAAGATCAGCCGATCGCGTCAAACCTGACACCTGAAGGGCGCGCACGAAACCGGCGGGTCGAAGTCATCATCCGCCCGAACGGCTGACCTTAGCCAGAATTTACCGAAAAAGGCCGGGCGCCCTGCCCGGCCTTTTTTTGTTGTTCGCCCTGCGCACCGGACGTATGTTTTGCGAATTCGAATTGGGAAAAGTCATGCCATTCAAAAAGGTCCAACCTGAAAAACTGTCTTCGGCTGTGGTGCGACAGGTCGAGCTGATGATCCTGCGCGGCGTTCTGCGCCCGGGTGAACGCCTTCCGTCTGAACGTGACCTTGCAGAACAACTGGGCGTATCGCGCCCCAGCCTGCGCGAGGCGATTTCAGAGCTTCAGGAAAATGGCCTGCTGGAATCGCGCGCAGGCTCTGGCGTCTTTGTCGCCGATGTTCTGGGCTCGGCCTTTTCCCCTGCCCTGACCCGCCTGTTCGGGTCGCACGACGAAGCGGTGTTTGACTACCTGGCGTTTCGGCGCGACATGGAAGGGCTGACTGCAGAACGCGCGGCACGCCTGGCATCTGACACAGACCTGGCCGTCATCGACGCCATCTTTACACGGATGGAGGCGGCACCGGCCGTCGGTGCCGGCGCTGACCTGGACGCCGAGTTTCACATGGCGATTATTGAGGCCAGCCACAACGTGGTGATGCTGCACATGATGCGGTCTATGTATGACCTGCTGCGCGAAGGGGTGTTTTATAACCGCCAGATGATGTTCGCGCAGAACACAACACGCGATCAGCTGCTGGGGCAACATCGCGCCATCAACTCGGCCTTGCAGGCGCGCGATGCAACCGGCGCACGCGCCGCGGTAGAGGCGCATCTTGATTATGTCGCGGCCGCGTTTTCCGACCAGCGCAAAGCGGCCAGAAACGAAGAAATCGCGCGCCAGCGTTTAGAACACGAGCGCGCGCGCTGACATCTTTGCCATGGCGTGCCGCAGTTAAGCGGCCGGGCGTACACCCAGGCGAACCAGGATCCGTGTTAACGGGCAAATCCCCGTCAGGCCGGATTGAAACAGGTTCACACCGACAAAAACGGTGAACCAAAGCCAGCTGACCTTGAACAGATCAATCTGCCCAAAAACATGTGCCAGCCCAAGGCTGACCAGAATGAAAAGACCGGCTAGGGTCGAAGTAAGACGCTGAGCATGCATAAGAGCGCTCCTGAAGAAAACTGAAAGATGGCGCCTTATATTCTATTTTCTGAATTTAACAAGCAATTCATCTGTAACCTGGCCTCTGTAACCCGGCCAAGGCGCACAAAATGAAAAACCCGGCCACCAGGGCCGGGTTTTAAATGTCGGGCATACGCCAATGGCGCATCGCCTGTATTTAGTGAAGCTTGGTTTCGATATCGGCCACGGCCGCATCGATAAGCTTGTTGCCTTCCGCAGCCGTCATCTTTTGTGCGATCACATCCGCCGCGGCGCCAATGGCAACCTGAACGGCCGTGTCACGCACTTCTCGAACCGCAGCAGCCTGCGCCGAGGTGATCTGATCACCCGCAGCCGCCAAACGCCGTTCAATCGATGCTTTCAGATCTTCCTTGGCCACGTCAGCAGCCAGGGCCGCCTCTTCCTTGGCGTGGGCAATGATGCGCACGGATTGCTCCTGCACTTCTTTTTGCTTGCGCTCATAGGATGCCAGGATTGTCTGCGCTTCTTCACGCAGCGCGCGGGCTTCTTCCAATTCGGAACGAATGCCGTCAGCGCGTTTATCCAGTTGGCCACCCAGCATGCCGGGAACCTTAAGGTAGATCAAAATGCCCACGAACAGCAGGAACGCCAGCAACACCACAAAGTTGGTGTTGTTCAGCGAAAACTGCAAACCCGAGGCCGCGAAGGCCGGGCTGGCCAAAAGGCCAAGGCCAAGAGGCAGGAGAGAAAGTTTTTTCATGTCCTTACCCCTTCAACCGTGCGGTGACGGCGGCCGTAACAGACTTGGCGTCTGCCTTGGTGCCCAAAGCGCTCAGGATTTCCTTGGCGGTATCCTTTGCGACAAGTTTCACGCTATCGACAGCTCCAGCCCGGATGGCAGCAATCGCCGCCTCGGACTCGGCTGCTTTCGCAGCAATCTCTGCGTCTGCCTTAACGGCAGCTGCATCAACGTCGGCTTGGATTTCAGCTTTCGCTTCGGCCACGATTTTCGCCGCCTCCAACCGCGCTTCTGCCAAAGCCTTGTTATAGGCTTCTTCGGCTTCAACCGCTTTTTGCTTCAGCTCTTCCGCTGCGGCAACATCATTCGTGATCGTACCCTGGCGTTCCGCCAGAACCGCCTCGATGCGCGGAAGCGCGATCTTGGTCAGCACGAAATAAATAATGATCAGCGTCAGAACCAGCCAAAAGATCTGGTTCCCGAAAGTCGAGAAATCCAGCTGCGGCATGCCAACAGCATGTTCCGCCATCTCGTGGCTCGCTTCAGCTGCCGCTTGCGCTGTGTCAGTTCCAGATGCCATGGCACCCTCCGTAATCCAGTGGGGATCCTGCAATCAGACCCCCCGAACATCGGGACGGCCCCAAAGGTCCGCCCCCCTTCAACGTTCGGCCCGGTTTACTGAGCGTACATCAGCAGAAGTGCGACCAGGAACGAGAAGATCCCCAGTGCTTCTGCGAACGCGATACCGATGAACATGGTCGCGGTCTGGCTGGCTGCTGCCGACGGGTTACGCAGAGCGCCTGCGATGTAGTTACCAACAACGTGGCCCACACCAACAGCTGCACCGCCCATACCAGTACAAGCCAGGCCTGCACCAATCAGAGCACCCATTTGGACGAGTTCGCCTTCGACTGCCATTTCAATTCTCCTTCAAGTTTTCAGTTGTTCAGTTTGTTAGGTTGTTATGTCGTTTCGGGGACCGGCTTAGTGCGACGGATGCAGCGCATCGCGCAGGTAAACACATGTCAGGATCGCAAATACATAGGCCTGGATGAACGCAACCAGTATCTCCAGCGCATAGACCGCTGTGATTGCCATGATCGGGGCAATCGCCCCAATGCCCAATGCGCCGGCAAAGCCCGCGAACACTTTGATCACCGCGTGGCCTGCCATCATGTTACCGGCAAGCCGGATAGAGTGGCTGACAGGGCGTACAAAGTAGCTGATGACCTCAATCAGTGCCAGGATCGGACGCAACGCCAAAGGTGCCGCCGAAATCCAGAACAGTGAAAGGAACTTCATGCCGTGCAGGGCAAACCCCAAAATCGTCACGAACAAAAACACCGCCAGCGCCATAAACGCGGTTACCGCGATGTGGCTGGTTGGGGTGAACGCCATGGGCAACAGGCCCAGGAAGTTCGAAAATACGATAAACATGAACAATGTCATGATTGCCGGGAAATACTTAAGCGCATCCTTTCCAGCGACATCCTCGACCATCTTGTAAACAAAGCCATATGCCATTTCGGCAATGGACTGTGTACGCGATGGGACGATGGCGCGGCCACGGGTGCCCAGCACCAGCAGACCGATGATTGCGACAATCGCCAGGCCCATCCAAAGGGTCTGGTTCGTCGGCGTGTACCAGTTCAGGTCATGACCGCCAAAAAGCGGCTTAATGACAAACTGATCCATCGGGTGGATGTTGAAACCGCTGCCTGCTTCTTCTGCCGCCACGTTCCTAGTCCTCTTCCTTTTCGGCCGCCAGATTGGCCGCCTGTTGCTTCTGCATCTGGGTCGCTGTTCCCAGCATGACTTTTACGCCCGCCGCAAACCCCAGCAATATGAACAGCACCATGAATATGGGCTCGGTACCAAAAACGGTATCTGCCGCGTATCCGATGCCAAAGCCGATCCCAAGACCGACCACAAGCTCTACAATCATCTGCCAGGCCAACCCGGCCTGAGAGTAAGTGTCGTCCCCGGTCGCGGTTTGCGCTTCCTCTGGTCCCCGCGCCGCCTTTAACTTGGCTTCCAGCGCCGCCAGGCGTTTTGGATCGGGTTCATTGGACATAAAAATCGCCCCGGTGACAGTTGCGCATTTGCTAAGCGGTGAGGCGCGCCGAGTCAACTCGTGTTACACCCCGCACAAACGCCCCCTAACATCCTGTTTTAACGCCATATTCCAACAACCTTCCCATCCCGATTTCCACCCTTCAGCCCACATTCACCCAAAAAACCCCGCTTTTCGCATATTCAACCATTTGGTTGACGTTTGCCGGCACCCGGCGTAACCGCACCCCATGGAAATCCAGCTCGACATGACCTTTGCGGCACTGGGGGATCCGACGCGCCGCGCGATCCTGACAATGCTGCTGGAAGATGACATGGCCGTCACAGACGTCGCCGAACCGTTCGAAATCTCGCTGGCCGCGATTTCCAAACACCTGACAATTTTAAGCCGCGCCGGGCTGATCAGCCAGGAAAAACGCGGGCGTGTGAAGTGGTGCAAACTGGAACCCGACGCCTTAAGAAATGCCTCGGTCTGGATGCAGGGGTTCGGGCAGTTCGAACCTGTGAACCTGGACGCTTTTGAACGCTTTCTTGAGCGTGAACTCAAACCCTGACGCCAAGCGCGCCTCTTTGTTCCCAAAATATCCTCGCCGAAGGCTCTAAATCTGTTTTGGTGCACCCGAAAAGATTCAAGGCCTCCGGCGGGGATATTTTCAGAACAAAGAGGGGCCCGGCCGGTGGTGTTAACCGTCGTCTTTCAGCAGCAGGCCCACGGCGATAAGCGTTAACGCCACGCCCCCCAGAACCAACCCGTTTGGGGCGCCATGGCCAAGTGCCACTTCCCAGCAGATCACCCAGCTGGGGGTGAGATAGGAATAGGCGATGACCTTAGCAGCCGGCAGGCGCATCGAGGCGTATTGCAAAAGAACAAAAGTCATCGCAGTTGCAAACACCACAAGGTAAGACAGTGCGACCCAAACGATCCCTGGCAGTGTGCGCCAGGGCGTTTCGCGGATGTCCTGCCAGCCATAGGCGGTCAGCACGATCGCGCCTGCGACAAGCACGCCAAGGGTTACGACCAGCGCATTTTCGCCCCGGTTCAGTTTGCGCAGCATGGGGATATACAGGGCGTGCGCGATGCAGCCGATAAAATAAGTGACTTCCCCTTTCCCGACATCAAACGCCATAAGTGCGGCGACGTCGGCGCGAAATATCACCCATAGCGCGCCGGACGCCCCGATGATCAGGGCGGCCGCAATACGCATCGTGGTGATTTGGCGCAGGACCAGGTAGCCAAAGCCTGCTGTCATCATTGGCATCAGTGTAAACACCGCTGCGGTTGACACGGGTGGGGCCGTTTTCAGCCCTTCGAACATCAAGACAAAGTATATTGCGAACACGCCGCCCAGCAGAAGGTAGCGCCAGGGTGCCGCGAAGTCTGTGCGTTTCAGCCCCCCGGTCAGCTGCACGGCCACGCCTATGATAACGGCCGCCAGCGCGAAGCGCGCCGCCATCAGGGCCACGGGCGAGATATCGTTTGCCATCAACCCGCCCAGGCTGAACGAGCCCGCGACCAGCGCCGAGAACCCCAGCATGGCCAGGTGCCCGCGCATCGCGTCTTTTGATCCGTAGTTCAACAGAGCCCCTCCCAGGTTTTGGCGGTGGCTTTAACATGGGCCAGAAACGCCTGCACCTTCGCGGTGCGGTGTAAATCCACATGGCTGACCAGCCACAGTTTAACCCGCCAGTCTGGCCGCGGGGCCGCGATCTGGATCAAATCCGTGCCGTCACGAACAGGCAGGAACCCCAGGCCAAGCCCGGCGCGCACCGCTTCGCCGACACCGCGTTCATCGGTGGTGCGAAACACCACGCGGTCGGGTGGGATATGGTGTGACATCCACTTCATGAAAGGGGCCCGCGCGCGCGCGCTATCCCCCCCGGCGAAATCGTGAGTGTGCAGGTCATGCTCGGTCGGCAGTCCGCGGCGTTCGACGTAGGCGGGGGACGCGTATAGCGCGACCTCCAGTTCAGCGAACCGCTGGGCCACGTTGTCTGGTTCCTGTGGCTTGTCGCCAGCGCGGATCGCAACATGTGCCTCGCCGTATTCCAGCCGAAACAGCCGTTGCCCTGTAAGGTAGCGCACCCGCAGCCCCTGGTGTGCCATCTGGAAGCTTGCGACCAGTGGCACCAGCCACGGCGAAAACCCCGGCAATGTCGTGATCACCAGTTCGCCCGTAACAGCCGCCCCCTGCCCCTTGATGCGGGCGCCAAGTTGCGACAGCTGATCATCTGTCGCCTGCGCGACGCGCGCCAGATCCCTGCCCGCCTCGGTCGCGGTGTAGCCGCGGGGGTGGCGTTGAAAAAGCTTCACGCCCAGCCTGCCTTCCAGCGCATCAATATGGCGGATCACCGTGGCATGGTGCACCCCCAGAACATGCGCCGCGCCGCTGACGGTGCCGTGTTTGACAACCTGGTAGGCTGTGCGCACCTCGTCCCAATTTTCCATACTGGTTTCCTTTGTGCGCTGGCGAACACTTGTTGTGGATGTATCCATATTGCGTTCGTATTTGCAACATCCGATGTTGCCTCCAACGCAACACAAGGATCACCGTTATGACCAACTTTCTTCGAATAGATGCATCGGCCCGCCATCAGGGGTCGGTTTCACGCGGGTTGAGCGCGCGACTCTTTTCCCGCTTTCCCGATGCGGCCGTGACCACACGGGATCTGGCAGCCGGCATTCCCCACCTGACGGAAAGCTGGGTCAGCGCCACATTCACCCCGCCAGAGATGCGATCTGATGATCAGAAGGCTGCGCTTGCGCTGTCCGATACGTTGGTCAGCGAAGTGCAAAACGCCGATGTGATCGTGATTGGCACATCGGTCTATAATTTCGGTGTTCCTTCGGCCCTGAAGGCCTGGATTGATCAGATTGCGCGCGTTGGGGTGACCTTTCGTTACACGGACAGCGGGCCAGAGGGGCTGCTTTCAGGCAAACGCGCCATCATCATCGCGGCGTCGGGTGGCACGCAGGCCGGGGCGCCGAACGATTTCGCGACACCCTACCTGAAATACGTGCTGGGCTTTATCGGCATCACGGATGTGCAGGTTGTCAGCGCTGCGGCCATGGGGGATGGGGCAGAGGCCGCGATTGAACAGGCGGGCCTGTCCCTGGATGCACTGGATCTGGCAGCCTGAGGCTTAACCGATCCTTGCGGCAGAGCATCCGGCCGTGCGATGCTCTGCCCATGAAAATTACCACGAACACGCCAGAGATGCTGATCGTCGAAGAACGCCCCTGGGTCATCGGGGCCATGATGATCGTCTTTATCCTTGCCTTCACAGGCGTCGGGCTTACCGCGATCAGCGGGGGCGATCTGTGGGGGGTGGCGTTCATCATTATCGGCGCGGGGCTGGGGCTGGCGGCCTTTTGGGCCTTTGTGCGCCGGGTGCAGGTTGTGTTTCACCGTCCGCAGGGCTGGGTCGAGATCCGGCGCCGATCCCTGACATCCGCAAAGAAAGTCCGCCACACCCTGGATGAGGTTGAAAGTGCCGTTGTGGAACCGCGCTACAGCGATGGCAGTACATTATACCGCGTTGCCCTGCAGTTTTCCAAAGGCCAAAGTCAGGGCCGCCATCCGCTGACCCAGCATTACACAAACACCGGCAACCATCAGGGCGTGGCAGATGCAATCAACGCCTGGCTGCGGCAGGGTAAAGGCCGCCACCGGGGCGGCCGCTGACACCAGCCACCCTTGACTCGCCCCCCCTACAGTCATAAACGCACCCTACATCCGGAAGTGGCCAAGCTTCCGGTCCTGATTTTTATCAGGATCGCCCCCCGTCAGCGCGTTGCGCCCACGGGGGACATTGGCGTTGAGCGGCCCGCATCCTATGTGTTGGGTCAGAGTAGAAACGGTTGAAGGAGCCGATGATATGTTTGAAAGCCTTTCAGATCGCCTATCAGGTGTCTTCGACCGTCTGACCAAACAGGGTGCGTTGTCGGAAGACGATGTAAAGACCGCCCTGCGCGAAGTGCGCGTGGCCTTGCTTGAGGCAGACGTCTCGCTGCCCGTGGCGCGCGATTTTGTTAAGGCGGTACAGGAAAAAGCAACCGGCCAGGCGGTGACCAAATCGGTCACGCCCGGTCAGCAGGTTGTAAAGATCGTGCACGACGCGCTGGTCGATGTTCTGACCGGCGAGGGTGAACCGGGCGCGCTGAAAATCGATAGCCCGCCAGCGCCGATCCTGATGGTCGGCCTGCAAGGTGGTGGTAAGACCACGACAACCGGCAAACTGGCCAAGCGCCTGAAAGACCGCGAAGGTAAACGCGTTCTGATGGCATCGCTTGATATCTATCGCCCCGCAGCGATGGAACAGCTGGCGGTTTTGGGCACCCAGATCGGGGTGGATACCCTGCCCATCGTCCCTGGCCAGAAACCCGTAGACATCGCAAAGCGTGCCAAACAGCAGGCCACCCTGGGTGGTTATGATGTCTACATGCTGGACACCGCTGGCCGCCTGCATATTGACGAAACCCTGATGCAAGAGGTCGAGGACGTTCGCAACGCCGTCGACCCGCGCGAAACTCTGCTGGTTGTCGATGGTCTGACGGGCCAGGTTGCCGTTGAGGTTGCGCAGGAATTTGACGACAAGATCGGCATCTCGGGCGTTGCCCTGACCCGTATGGATGGTGACGGGCGCGGTGGTGCGGCCTTGTCGATGCGTGCTGTCACCGGCAAGCCGATCAAGTTCGTTGGTGTCGGCGAAAAGCTGGAAGACCTGGAAACCTTTGAACCCGAGCGTATCGCCGGGCGCATTCTGGGCATGGGCGACATTGTTTCGCTTGTCGAAAAAGCCCAGGAAACCATCGAGGCCGAACAGGCCGAGCGTATGATGAAGCGCATGATCAAGGGTCAGTTCAACATGAACGACCTGCGCGCACAGCTGGAACAGATGATCAAAATGGGCGGCATGGAAGGGATCATGGGCATGATGCCGGGCATGGGCAAAATGTCCAAGCAGATGGAAGGCGCGGGCATCGATGACAAGATGCTGAAACGCCAGATCGCCCTGATCCAGTCGATGACCAAACGCGAACGCGCCAACCCGCAGCTTTTGCAGGCCAGCCGCAAAAAGCGCATCGCCAAAGGCGCGGGGCAAGAGGTTTCCGAGCTGAACAAGCTTCTGAAAATGCACCGGCAAATGTCGGACATGATGAAGAAGATGGGCAAAGGCACGATGCTGAAACAGGCCATGGGTGGCATGTTCGGCAAAGGCGGCGCGCCAGACATGGCCGGGCTGGATGGCATGGACCCCAAAGCACTGGAGGCAGCCGCCAGACAAATGCAAAAAGGCGGTGGCCTTCCCGGTCTTGGCGGCGGCGGTATGGGGCTGCCTTCAGGCCTTTCCGGATTTGGGAAGAAGAAATAGTTTATGATCTTCACCCTTCCATATTTTCGCAAATGCAACGCGCCCGCCCTGGGGGGCGGGTCGGGCGCGAACCGGATCGCAGACGATCCGGGGTATATGGGGTTTGCATGTACGCCTGGGGAAACCGCATGAAGCTCCCCTTTGAGCATATCGAAACACCACACCTTGTGTTGCGCCCGCCCGAATTGGGCGACTGGCCGGTCTTCCTGCGCTTTATCAAGGACGAGCGTTCCCAATTTATTGGTGGTGGACCTCAGGCCAATGAACGGGATGCGTGGCGCGCCTTCGGGCATTTAGTGGGGCACTGGGTGCTGCGCGATTTCGGCTCGTTCATCATTACCTCGAAAAACACAGGGCAAATCATCGGCCTTACCGGGCCGTGGTTTCCGATGAACCATCCCGAACGGGAAATCGGCTGGTCGGTATGGGACGCCGGGATGGAAGGCAAAGGCATCGCTTACGAGGCCGCGCTGGCCGCACGTGAACATGCCTATGGTACGCTGGGCTGGGAAACGGCCGTCAGCTACATTGATCCAAAGAACACCCGCTCGATCGCGCTGGCCGAACGCCTTGGCGCGACGCTGGATGGCACAGCCCCAAAACCTTATGATGACGATCAGGCCACGCTGGTCTATCGCCACCCGGCCCCTGACATCGATGGCAACCCGGAGGCTTACGCATGACCTCCACCAGCGCCACCACCTTCACCATCCCCACCCTTGAAACCGAGCGCCTGATCATGCGCGCGTTCAACAATGATGACGTTGAACAGGAAATCGCCTTCTTCGCTTCAGACAGGTCCCGTACCATCGGCGGGCCGCTGTCGCGCGAAGAAGCATGGCGATCCATGGCCGGATACATTGGCCACTGGGCCCTGCGCGGCTATGGCTTCTGGGCCATCGAAGACAAGGAAACCGGGCACTATATGGGGCGCGCCGGGATGTGGAACCCGGAAGGCTGGCCCGAGCGTGAAATTGGCTGGACGCTGCAGGCCCACGCCGAAGGCAAAGGCATTGCCTTTGAGGCCGCAACCCGCGCACGCGCCTATGCCTATGAAACCCTTGGCTGGGACACGGCAATCAGCATGATCCTGGCAGGCAACACCCGTTCAATCGCATTGGCCGAACGCCTTGGCGCGACGCTGGATTACGATTTCGAACATGCCATCTATGGCACATGCCACGTTTACCGCCACCCGAAACCAGAGGTGAGCGCATGACATGGCAAATCCGTACAATCGCCGCGGCGACACATCCAACCTGGGGGCTGAAATGACCGATGCCGTAACCCGCGCCGCCGCGCTTTTGAAAGAACACCGTGAAAGCATCGACCGCCTTGACGCCATCCTTGTCTACACATTGGGCGAGCGGTTCAAGCACACACAGGCCGTGGGGAAACTCAAGGCTGAACACGACCTTCCACCATCCGATCCCACCCGCGAAGCGGCGCAGATTGAACGGCTGGAAGACCTTGCACGCCGGGCCGATCTGGACCCGGAATTCGCTAAGAAACTCCTGAACTTCGTCATTGATGAAGTCATCAGGCACCACAAGAAACATACAGAATGACGGGCGTAAGCCCTTCAAATAGCTAGGTAATAGGAGAAACACATCATGGCTATGAAAATTCGTCTCGCCCGTGGCGGTTCCAAAAAGCGCCCTCACTACCGTATCGTTGCAGCCGACAGCCGCATGCCCCGCGATGGCCGCTTCATCGAAAAGCTGGGCACATATAACCCGCTGCTGCCTAAAGACAGCGAAGAGCGCGTGAAGATGGACATGGAGCGCGTGAAATACTGGCTTGGCGAAGGCGCACAGCCATCCGACCGCGTATCTCGCATGCTGGAAGCGGCTGGTGTTCTTGAGAAAAAGACACGCAACAACCCTTCCAAAGCTGTCCCGGGCAAAAAAGCCCAGGAGCGCGCTGAAGAAAAAGCTGCCAAGGCTGCTGACGCTGCCGAAGCTGCTGCTGCACCGGCTGAAGAGTCGGCTGAATAATCAGTCGCTCGTCAGTCATTTGACTGCTATGAAATATAGGCGCGAGGCTATCACGGCCTCGCGCCTCTTTGCCTGAAAGGGCCGGATCATGAGCCAGGATCGCATCTGTGTTGGCGCCATCGCAGGCGCCTTTGGCGTCAAAGGTGACTTGCGCCTGAAAAGTTTCTGCGCCACCCCACAATCCATCGCAGACTATGGCACACTGTGGTCCGAAGACGGCACCCAGGCCTTTGAAATCACGCTGGGAACCCCCATCAAAAACGGGTTTTCAACGCGCATCCAGGGTGTTGTGACGAAAGAACAGGCCGACGCCCTTCAGGGCCTGCGCCTGTTTGCAGACCGCGCGGCCCTGCCGGTGCTGCCGGATGATGAATATTACCACACCGACCTGATCGGCCTGACGGTTCTGGATACAGGCGGCAAGGAACTTGGAAAAGTCAGCGAGGTCCACAACTACGGCGCCGGTGATTTCCTTGAAATTCAGGCGCCCGGCCTGAAAACCCCGGCACTTCTACCTTTTACGCTGGATGCGGTTCCAACCGTTGACCTGACATCAGGGCGCATCATCGCGGACCCACCCGATGGGGTTTTTCCGGAATGACACGCGTTATCGTGCATGCCGGGTTTCACAAGACAGGCACGTCAAGCCTTCAGGATTATTTACGCCAGAACCGCGCCTTGCTGGCCCCTCATGTCTCGATCCATCTGAAAACGGATTTCAAGGACGCGGGCAACCTTGCCCGGCGTTATGGGCTAAAGCCCTATTCGTGGCGCCGGCGCCGGTTTTCCAGGGCGCTGCGCCGTTATCTTGCCGGGGTGGATGATCACCCCACGGTGTTTTTATCCTGGGAAGGGTTCAGCGGCGTCATGCCCGGGCACCGGCGTGCCATCACCGGGACCATCAGAAATTTTCGCCGGGCTGGCATCCCGCTGGCGCGCAGCATCATCCGGGAAATCCACCGCCGGTTCGGCGCGGATGCTGACATCGTGTTTTTGTACACATTGCGTGAGCGCGAAGGCTGGATCGAAAGCGTCTGGGGGCACATTGTGCGATCCATCCGCCTGACCGATGACTTTCCAACTTTTCGCGCGGGGTTTGGCGATCTTATTCACCTGGATGAAGAGGCACAGAAAATCGCCGCCGCAATCGCGCCCGTTCTCGTGCAGCTGTCGTGGCTAAAGGATACCGCTGGCCTGCCCCAGGGCCCGGCCAGCGCGGCCCTTGATATGTTTGGCCTGCCCGAAGATCTGCGAAACGCCCTTCCCCCTGCCAAGGTGACCAACCGGGGGAATAAGGCTGATGTGCGGGCTGAATGCCTGCGCCTGAACCGAACTGAAAAGGACGACGGAGTCTTGAAACGCAAAAAAGATGCACTTGTCGGCCATAACCGCACGGTGCGCACATGACCGACAAGCCCAAATCACATGGTCGCCTGAAGGTGATACCGACCCTCAAGCCGCGCGAACTGATGACTGACAAACCTCAGCTTGCAGGGGCGTGGACGGCCAAAGTTCTGACCCTGTTCCCCGAAGAGTTTCCTGGCGTTCTGGGCGCGTCTCTGACCGGCAAGGCGTTGCAGGACGGCCTTTGGGCACTGGATGCCATTGACCTGCGCCAGTTTGGCGAAGGCAAGCACCGTAATGTGGATGACACGCCCGCAGGGGGCGGGGCCGGTATGGTTTTGCGCGCCGATGTTCTGGGCCGCGCGCTGGATCAGGCCGCCGGGGGCACCCCGAAAGATCGCGCCCGCTGGCCGGTTGTTTACATGTCACCACGCGGCAAACCGATGACCCAGGCCATGGCGCAACGGTTTTCACGGGCCGAAGGCATGACGATTCTGTGTGGCCGTTTCGAAGGCGTGGATGAACGCGTGATCGAAGAATACGCGATAGAAGAGGTTTCGCTGGGGGATTTCGTGCTGACCGGGGGCGAGATTGCGGCACAGGCCTTGATTGATGCGACAGTCCGACTTATACCGCGCGTGCTTGGGAATCAGGCATCCACTGAAGAGGAATCATTCTCCGACGGGTTGCTGGAACACCCACAATATACAAAGCCGGCCGCCTGGCGGGGTCACATGATACCGGAAATACTTCTGTCCGGCCATCATGCGAAGATCACCCACTGGCGAAAGGCCATGGCCGAAAGGCTGACAAAGGAACGACGACCTGACCTCTGGCGGGCTTATTGTGAGACACACGATAGGGACCCGGATGAAGACCAAGAGCTCTGAGGGCGCATCAACTTCGCGGGCTAAACCGTGAGCAAAAAATAGGAGCGTTTCAGATGGACCTGATCGCAGAACTGGAAGCCGAGCAAGTAGCTGCTCTTGGCAACGACATTCCTGATTTCAAGGCGGGTGACACCATCCGCGTTGGCTACAAAGTAACGGAAGGCTCGCGTTCGCGGGTTCAGAACTACGAAGGCGTTTGCATCTCGCGCAAAAATGGCGTGGGCATTGCCGGATCGTTCACCGTTCGCAAGATTTCTTTTGGCGAAGGCGTTGAGCGGGTATTCCCCCTTCATTCGACCAACATCGACAGCATCACCGTGGTACGCCGCGGTCGCGTGCGTCGCGCCAAGCTTTACTACCTGCGTTCGCGCCGTGGTAAATCGGCCCGTATCGCAGAAGATACAAACTATAAGCCCAAGAAAGCCTGAGGAGAGACGAGATGAAAAAAGATCTGCATCCCGACTATCACCTGATCGACGTCAAAATGACCGACGGTACTGTTGTTCAGATGAAATCAACCTGGGGCAAAGAAGGCGACCAGATGGCGCTGGACATCGACCCTTCGGTTCACCCTGCCTGGACCGGCGCTGGCGCCCGTCTTCTGGACACCGGCGGCCGCGTGTCGAAGTTCAAGAAAAAATACGAAGGCCTGGGCTTCTAATCACGCCTTTGGACGACGAACAAAAGAACCCGCGAAGTTATGCTTCGCGGGTTTTCTTTTTTGGAATTGGATCAGGAAATACCGAGTTCGAAAAAGAAGACAGACCCAGTGCCTTCTTTGCTGAGAAAGTCGATCTCGCCGCCATGTTGCGCGACGATCGCCTGCGAAATATTCAGGCCCAGCCCCGTCCCGCCGCGTTTTCGACTGTCAGAGGAATCGGCCTGCGTGAACTTGTGAAAGATTGTGGGTTGGGCATGTTCCGGGATTCCGTCGCCGGTGTCAGCAACACTGATGCGGGCTTTACCATCCTTCACGGTCAGTGATATTTCTACGTGATCGCCAGGGTGCGAAAACTTCACCGCATTTGAAATCAGGTTCGTCAGCACCTGAATAAGGCGCAGTTTATTGCCGCGCACCAGAACCGATTCATTTTCACCTGTTCGCTTAAGTGATACCCCAAAACCGTCCGCGAAACCTGCGTTCACCTCAACCGCTTCTTCAACCAGCCGGCTTAGGTCGACATATTCCCACTCACACTCCATCTCGCCTGCTTCAAGCTTCTCAAGCTCCAGCAAATCGCTGATCAGCGTCAAAAGGCGATTGCTGTTGCGCAACGCCAGGCCCAGCATTTCCTCGGTACGTTCATTCACCTTTCCGGTGGCGCCGGACAGGATAAGCTTCAACGCCCCCATGATCGATGTCAGGGGCGTGCGAAGTTCATGACTGACGGTCGCCACAAATTCCTGTTTGGCGATATCGGATGCCCGCCGGTCGGTGATATCCTGTACCGTGCCAAGTGAGCGAACGGGCGTGCCATCGGCCATGAATTCAGAATGGCACCGCTCCTCCACCCATCTGATCTGGCCGTCCGGGCGCACGATCCGATGCTCAAAACAATAGGGCAGCTGTTTTTTAAGCGTTTCCTTGTAAGTCTCTGTAACCACGTCAAAATCATCTGGATGAACGCGTTCGTCAAAGACCTCGGGCGTCAGGTCGTCCTGGGCAGGGTCCATTCCAAAGATGCGGTATGCCTCGCGTGACCATTTCAGCTCACGTGTGATCAGATTCAGATCCCAGGATCCGATGTGCGCGACCTCTTCAGCCTCCATAAAGCGGCGGTTTCGAAGCCTCAGATCATGTTGGGCGTGTTCACGCGCACGCACAAACGGCAGCACCACAATAAAATAGGTCAATGGGGCCGCGAGGATCGCCAAAAGCGCCATGTCGATCATCGGCCAGAACCAGAACTTCGCCTCTCCGTACCTATAAAGAGGTGCGAAAAATTCGGAAATCAGGATCATCGTCGCCCCCTCGGCGACGAGAATGATCATGAACATGCGCGCCAAAATCTGAACCGCAGTCAAGAAAACGCTCCCTCATCTGCCACCGACGGGGCAATTCACAAGGCCACCTGCAAGCGTCAGCGCAACAACCCACCTTTGCGCTTCGGTCTGTTTGTGAACAAAAGGCCCGGCGAAAATCCCCCAAAGGTAGTTTGTGCAAACAAATTTATTCCCCACAAAACCATGCTAACAGGGCTGGTTCATTCTGTTAAGAACTTTCAATCACGGATTGTGCGCGCAATAGACGCGCCCCACATTTAGCCGGAATCCCAAGTCATACCACCCAATGTGGCTCAAGCGCCCGCCGCCCCGCCCGAACCCGAAGTGGTGCAAACATGGCAATCTAATCGCGCCCAACGCAACGAGGCGGGTTTTAAAACCGGGCAGCGCAACTTATAGTCCCCGGACATTTGGCAGGTGTTCATTCACGATAGTGAGGATAAAATCTTGGCGCATATTATCGTCGTCGGAAATGAAAAAGGCGGGGCGGGCAAGTCAACCGTTTCGATGCATGTGGCAACCGCTTTGTCGCGCATGGGCCACAAGGTTGGGGTGCTGGATCTGGACCTGCGCCAGCGTACATTCGGCCGCTTTGTTGAAAACCGTCGCGCCACGTTGGGAAAACTGGGCATCGACCTGCCCACCCCCACCTACCGCGATCTGCCCGAGGTAGACAGCGCATCACTTGCCCCGGGTGAAAACCCCTATGACAGGCGCCTGTCCGTTGCCGTGGCGGGGATGGAGGCGGATAGCGATTTCATCCTGATCGACTGTCCCGGCTCACACACACGTCTTAGCCAGGTCGCACATTCGCTGGCCGACACACTGATCACACCGCTTAATGACAGCTTTGTTGATTTTGACCTTCTGGCGCGGGTTAACCCTGAAACCAACAAGGTTCTTGGCCCGTCCGTGTATTCCGAAATGGTCTGGAATGCGCGCCAGCTGCGCGCACAGGCCGGGCTAAAGCCGATAGACTGGGTGGTTGTGCGTAACCGTCTGGGCGCGCAGATGATGCACAACAAGAAAAAGATGGGCGAGGCCCTGGCCGACCTGTCGCGCCGCATCGGGTTTCGCGTGGCACCGGGCTTTAATGAACGCGTGATCTTTCGAGAGCTGTTTCCCCGCGGCCTGACCCTTCTTGACCTGCGTGATGTGGGCGTGATGGGGCAGATGAACATCTCAAACGTCGCGGCCCGCCAGGAATTGCGCGAGCTGATGAAGGAACTGAACCTTCCCGGCGTGAACGTGAACTTCTGACCGCTGGTACGCGCGTCAGCCCAAAACCGAAAAGCTTGAATCCTGGTTTACCGCGCGTTTGCGCGAATAAAACCCAACATCAATCGTGCGCCCGGTGTACGGCATCGTGAATTGCAGCGGCGTTGCATCGTGATCCCCGCCACCTTCGCAGTAGGCAACAAGGGCGGTCATCATCTTTCCGGCAATCGGCGCGTTCTTATACTGGTTTCCCGATGACCCGCAGGCCATGTAAAACCCCGGCAGGCTGGATTTGTCATATATCGGGATCCAGTCGGTTGACGCGTCATAAAGGTCCACCACCCCGCGGGTCCGGTTGGGAATGCCCAGCGATGGCACGCGCTGGCCATAGCGCATTGCCTGCGTGGTCCATTGATCCGTGAATTCCCGATCATAGCGGGTATCACTTTCCACCCAATAATGAGGGTCGCATTCAGGGTCTTCACTGCCGATCAGAATGTGATTTCCCTGTTCGGGCCGGCAATAGCAGGCGATATCGCTGTCAGATACGATTGTGCCATCGCGTTCAAAATCAAACCCTTCGGGCGCGGGCACATGCACCACTTCCTGGCGCAGGGGGCGGGTGGTGATTGTCATATCCTCCAACACCCCGGCCAGCGTGTTGATATGCGCCGAACCGGGGCCCGCGACATTGATCACCACCGGGGCATATATTTCTTCCCCGCTGGACAGGCGCACGCCCTGCACCCGCCCTTCGCCCTGCAGAATATCCGAAACTTCGGCCCCCGTGCGAAACTGGGCACCATGGGCGCGCGCGGCATCCGCAAGGTTTTGCGCCGATAAGGCCGGATCATTCACATACCCCGCATTCGGCCAGTAAACGCCGCCCGTAATGTTGCCGCCGTTGGTTTCGCCAAACGTGGGGTCATCTGTGCGTTTGGCCGGGGCAAAACTGTTCAGCGTGTAGATTGGCAGACGGTCGGTGATGTCCTGTGCGCTCCATTCTTCAAACGGGCAGGCCAGGGCAGCGCTGTTTTCCATATGCTGAACCATGTTGTTGTTCGCATCGGTCTTCAGAACCAGACAGCCAACTTCCCGAAACTCTGCCAGCGTCGCGCTATCGGGAAGGCCCAGATAAGCCTTCCAGTCGCGCCAGTAATGGTAGCCTTCCCAGGCAAAGGCTGTGCCGTCGAACGTGGAATAATGCATCCGCACGATTGCACAGGATCCGGCGGTGGACCCATGGCCAATCTGCGCATTGCGATCAAGGTTCAGGGTTTTCTTGCCCGTCTTGGCCAATTCAAAGGCAATGGCCGCGCCAATAACCCCAGCCCCAATGATAATTACGTCTGGTGAATTTGGCATTCTGGCATCCCTGGCTTTATCACGGCACTTGCGCGCGGGTTTCTTTCGGGCACCCAATCAGGTTGCCCGGTGGCAGGTCAAGCCTTGTGCGGTGAAAACGCCCCCCGGCCTATGCCAGGCCATGGCGCGCGCGAAGGCGCCTGATTTCCTGTTCCGACGGGGGGTGGCCTGTGAACACCTCGGCGTAATCGGGCATCCTTTCGATCCGTTCCTCATCCGTTTCGGACACTTGCATCGAGATATAGCCGATTTGCGTGTAAAGCATCGTCATGGAACGGACTTCGGCTTGACCTTCTGAATATCCAAAACGCATGAACATCGCTTTCAACGCTTCGTGGCGGCGGGCATCCGCAAGGTCCAGCCGGGCCTGAAGCGCGGTGTCATTGCGCGCCCAGTTTCGGATGGAAAGGTCCAGACGGGCGTCAAACAGATCCGGGTCCAGCCAGCAATCGAACATGTTAAAAACCGCTTCGCTGATGCTTTCCCCAAAGGCTTCGGCGCGGGCGATCAGGTTTCCGGTGTTCTTGTCTTCCCAACGCCGGATCACCGCCTCCAGCAGCGCTTCGCGGTCTTTGAAATGCCAGTAGAAACTTGTGCGCGTCAGGCCAAGCTGCTTGGCCAGAGGCATCACCTTTACGGCCTCAACCCCGCTTTCGGTCAGCATCTTATAGGCACCTTCGACCCAGATATCTTCTGACCCGCGCGGCCTTGTCTGTGCGGCTTTGTTCATAACGGTCGGTCTGCCCCTTTGTGAGGGTGCGTATATCAAACTTGACAGGTGTGTCAATTAGACTGACAGATATGTCAGGGCGCGACTCACAAGGTGCACCCGTTGGCTGTCAGGGAGGGGATGAGCGGTGAGCTTAAACGTGAAATCAGGCCGGCGCAGATCACGCCGGGCAGGCGGGCGGCCCAACCGGGCTGGCGATGAATCCAAAAACATGCACCTGCGCGTTCCCTACATCACAAGGGGCATTGCGCCATATGACCTTTTGGACGAAGGCAGCCTTGAAAAAATCGAGGCCACCAGTGAACGCATCATGGCCGAAATCGGGTTTGAATTTCGCGATGACCCCGAAACCGTCCGCCTGTTCCAACAGGCCGGTGCCAAGGTGCGCGAAAAATCAACCGATGTCTGGCATCTGACGTTTGAGCCGGGGATGATCCGCGAGATCATGAAAACCGCGCCGGCACGGTTTACGCAACACGCCCGAAACCCTGCAAACACGGTGGAAATCGGTGGTGACGCCACGGTTCTGGCGCCCTCATACGGCTGCCCATTTGTGATGGATCTGGACAACGGGCGGCGCTATGGCACGATCAAGGACTTCGAAAACTTCGTGAAGCTGGCGCAGTCATCCCCCTGGCTGCACCATTCCGGCGGTACAATTTGCGAACCCACCGATATTGCGGTGAACAAACGCCACCTGGATATGGTCTATTCCCATATCCGATATTCGGATCGGGCGTTTCTGGGCTCCATCACCGCGCCCGAACGGGTCGAAGACAGTATCGATATGTGCCGCATTCTGTTCGGGGCGGATTTCGTCGAAGACAACTGCGTTGTGATGGGAAACTTCAACACAACCTCACCCCTTGTTATCGATGGCGTCACCTCTCGCGGGATACGCGCATATGCGCAGGCGGGTCAGGGATCCATTCACCTGCCCTTCCTTCTGGGGGGCGCGGTTGCCCCGCTGACAATGGCCGGCGCCGTCGCGCAAAACCTGGCCGAAACGCTGGTTTCCGCAGCTATCACACAGCTGGTGCGCCCGGGCGCGCCGGCGATCATCGCCTCATTCCTCAGTTCAATGTCCATGCGCTCAGGCTCGCCCACGTTTGGCACGCCTGAACCGGCGTTGGGCAGCCTTGTCATGGGGCAACTGGCGCGCCGTCTGAACCTTCCGCTGCGCTGCGCGGGCAGCTTCACCACCTCAAAACTGCCCGATGCGCAGGCGATGCAACAAAGCATGATGTCGCTGATGTCTGCCATCCAGTCAGGTGGCAATTACCAGCTGCATTCGGCGGGTTATCTGGATGGTCTTTTGTCCATGTCCTACGAAAAATTCGTGATGGACACCGATGTGCTGGGGGCCGCGCATGCCTATTACGCAGGCATAAAGGTGGATGACGACGCGCTTGGTTTTGATGCCCTTGCCGAAAACGGCCCCGGCGAACACCTGTTTTCCACCCAACACACGCTGCGCCACTATGAAACCGCCTATTGGGATAGTTCCCTGGATGACAACCAGCCATGGGAAACATGGGATGAACAAGGCGGCATCGACATGGCCACACGCGCCAACACCCGTTGGAAGGCCCTGCTGGAAAAATACGAGGCCCCGCCTCTGGACGCAGCAACAGACGACGCGTTGAAAGATTTCATGGCCCGCAAAAAGGCCACGATGGCCGATGCCTGGTATTGAGGAGCGAAAGATGGCGAACGATCCCCTGCTGCAACCCTTCCAACTGAAGCACCTGACCCTGAAAAACCGGATCATGACCACCAGTCATGAACCGGCCTACCCCGAAGATGGCATGCCAAAAGACCGCTACCGCGCCTATCACGCTGAACGCGCCAAGGCCGGTGTTGCCCTGACAATGACAGCCGGATCAGCGGCAGTTTCCAAAGACAGCCCGCCCGTCTTCAACAACATCCTGGCCTATAAGGATGAAGTTGTGCCCTGGATCCGCAATCTGACCGACGCCTGCCATGAACATGACTGCGCGGTGATGATTCAGCTGACCCACCTTGGCCGGCGCACCGGCTGGAACAAAGGCAACTGGCTGCCATCAGTTTCGGCCACGCAACACCGCGAACCCGCCCACCGGGCATTTCCCAAAAAGCTGGAAGACTGGGATATAGAGCGTCTGATCTTGGATTTCGCTGATGCGGCCGAACGCATGAAGGCCGGTGGCATGGATGGCATCGAACTCGAGGCATATGGCCACCTGATAGATCAGTTCTGGTCCCCGCTGACGAACACGCTGGACGGCCCCTATGGCGGGGGCAGCATCGACAGCCGGATGCAGTTCGGGCTGGATGTCATTTCCGCAATTCGAAAACGCGTGGGCGACGATTTCATTCTGGGCGTGCGTTTCACTGCGGATGAAACCCAAAGCGGCGGCATCACCCCTGAAATCGGGCTGCAAATGGCACAGCGCCTGAAGGCGACAGGCCAGGTTGATTTCCTGAATGTCATCCGGGGCCGCATTCACACCGATCCGGCAATGACAGATGTGATCCCGGTTCAGGGCATGACATCTGCGCCGCATCTGGATTTCGCAGGCTCGGTGCGCGCGGCGACGGGCATGCCCACCTTCCATGCCTCGCGCATCCCGGATGTTGCAACAGCACGCCATGCGGTGGACGCGGGATTGCTGGATATGGTCGGCATGACGCGCGCGCATATGGCCGACCCGCACATTGTGCGCAAGATCGTGGATGGGCGCGAAGATGATATCCGCCCATGCGTCGGTGCCACCTACTGCCTTGATCGCATCTATCAGGCGGGCGACGCATTGTGCATGCACAACGCTGCCACCGGGCGCGAACTGACCATGCCCCATGACATCCCACCGGCCAAGACCACCAAGAAAGTTGTCATCATCGGGGCCGGGCCCGGCGGGCTGGAAGCCGCCCGCGTGGCGGCCGAACGGGGCCATGACGTCACAGTGTTTGAAGCGGCCGCCGACCCCGGCGGGCAGGTGCGCCTGAGCGCGCAAACCCCGCGCCGGCGCGAAATGATCGGCATCATCGATTGGCGCATGGCCCAATGCGCCGCCCGCGATGTTACGTTTCATTTCAACACCTGGGCCGAGGCCAGCGACGTTACAGCCCTGAACCCGGATGTTGTGATCATCGCCACCGGCGGGCTTCCCAACCTTGAACTGTTTGAATCCGGGCATGATCAGGATCTGGCAACCAGCAGCTGGGATATCATTTCGGGCGATGTAAAGCCGGCCGGCAACGTCCTGATCTATGATGAAAGCGGCGACCACCCTGCCCTTCAGGCCGCCGAAATTGCGGCACTGGCCGGCGCGAAGGTCGAGGTGATGACACCCGACCGCGTCTTCGCCCCTGACATCATGGCGATGAACCTGGTGCCCTATATGCGCGCCCTTCAGGATAAGGATGTGACCTTCACCGTCACCCGCCGCCTGCTGGATGTCAGCCGCGACGGCAACCACCTGAAGGCCACGATCGGAACGGATTACAGCGATTTCACGAAGGAACAGACCTACGATCAGATCATCGTGAACTATGGCACAATGCCGCTGGACGACCTGTATTTTGAACTGAAGCCTTTGTCGTCAAACGAAGGTGCGGTGAACTACGATGCGCTGATCGAAGGCGCGCCTCAGGATATCAGGCGCAATTCAGACGGCAGCTTTCAGCTGTTTCGCATTGGCGATGCGGTGTCGGCGCGCAACACCCATGCGGCCATCTATGACGCGCTGCGCCTGATGAAAGATATCTGATGCGCATCGGCGTCATCGGCACGGGCACAATTGCCACCGCAACGGTTCAGGGCATCGCGGCCGATGGCCATGACATTCTGGTTTCCACGCGCGGGCGGGAAAATGCGCACCACCTGTGTACCGCTTTTGAAAACGTCGATACGGCCGAAAATCAGGCGGTTCTGGATGAAAGCAACGTTGTTTTGCTGGGGCTGATGCCTGACGTCGCACGCGCGGTTCTGCCCGGCCTTGCCTTTCGCGCGCAACAGCGGGTGATCTCGCTGATGGCCGGTGTGGGGCTGGGCGAACTTTCACGCCTTGTCGCCCCGGCAATCGTCGAAGCGATCGCCATCCCCTTCCCATCGATTGCGCAAGGTGGCGCACCTGTCATGGTCTGCCCGAAATCCCAATTGGCGGATGATATTTTCGGGCAGGCGAACCACCCGTTCTTTTTGCATGACGAAGCCGCGTTGCAGGCCTTCACCGCTGCGCAGGCGGTTCTTTCCCCTTCGCTGAAATTGCTGGAACTGGCGGCCGGCTGGCTGGCAAAACGCACCCATGACGCGCCACAGGCTGAAAGCTTTATGCGCCTGTTGGTCGGCAGCAGCCTTCTTTCGCCACCACTGGACCAGCCCGATGTTTTGGCCAAAACCCTCAGCGCGCTGAACACTGCGGGCGGGTACAACCGTGAACTGCGGGAATTCATGCTGGAACGCGGCATGGAACAAGCCCTGAATGATGGTCTGGATCAGCTGGAAAAGCGGGGCCAGTCATGAGTTTCAAACACATCTTCACCCCCGTTCAACTGCGCGACAAAACCCTGCGAAACCGCGTGGTCTTTGGGGCGCACACTACGAATATGAGCGTTCTTGGCCTGCCAGGTGATCAGCATCTGGCGTACTACCGCGAACGCGCCCTGGGCGGGGCGGGGATGATCGTGGTTGAACCTATGCCGGTTCATGCAGCCAGTGTTCTGACGCGCGGAAATTTCCGCCATTCATCGGACGACGTGATCCCCCATTTTCGCCGCATAACCGAGGCCTGCAAGGCCGAAGGCGCCGTGATGATCCAGCAGCTCTATCACATCGGCGCCCATGGTGATGGCGATAATTCCTGGCATGCCGCCTGGTCCCCCTCCGGCGGGCCCAGCTATCACGACAGTGATGCCAGCCACATGATGAACGAGGCCGAGATCCAGGAAACCATCGAAGGTTTCGTGCAGGCCGCCCTGCGCTGCAAACAGGCCGGGTTTGACGGGGTCGAAATCTGGGCCGCCTATCATTGCCTGCTGGATCAGTTCTGGACGCCCTTTTCCAACACGCGCGATGATAAATGGGGCGGATCACTGGAAAACCGCACCCGTTTATCACGCGAAATCATGCAGCGTGTGCGCAAAGTGTGCGGCGAAGATTTTATCATCGGGCTGGCCGTCAACGATGAACCAGATGTCGACATCGCCCTGTCGCGTGAAAGCATGGCCGAAATCATCGCGCTGCATGATGACGCGCAGGCGATGGACTATGTCACCTGTGGCACGGGCAGTTATTTTGATTTCTGCAAGATCATCCCCTCTTTCCAATATGGTGAAAAGCTGGGGGTGGATCTGGCCCAAACCCTGAAAGGCGCCGTGAACCATGCGCTGATCACGGCGGAAAGCCACATTCGAACCCCCGAAAACGCCAATACGATCCTGGGCGGGGGCGAGGCAGACCTTGTTTCAATCGTGCGCGGGCAAATCGCCGATCCGCACCTGGTAAACAAAGCGCGTGAAAACCGGGCCGATGACATTCGCGGCTGTATTTCCTGCAACCAACAATGCTGGGGGCGGCGCGGGCGCGATTACTGGATTTCCTGCCTGGTGAACCCTTCGGTGGGGCATGAACACATCTGGGGTGGTGACAGGTTTACGCCCGCATCCACCCCCAAATCCGTTTTGGTCGTCGGGGCAGGCCCCGCAGGGCTGGAGGTTGCGCGCAGTGCGGCTGAACGCGGCCATCACGTGACCCTGGCCGAAGCCAGCGCCCACGCCGGCGGGCAATTGCGCCTGGCCGGGCTGCAACCGCGACGCGCCCAGATTACAGACCTGATCAACTGGTACGAACGCCAGCTTGACCAGCTTGGCGTTGATTTTCGCCTGAACACCTATCTGGACGGCGATGACATCGCCGCCCATGGCGCTGATCACGTTGTCCTTGCGACAGGCTCACTGCCGCGTGAAACCGGGTTTCAAAAGGCCCTGCCCCATCTGGCCAACCTGCCGGGTATCGAAACCGGCAATGTCTGTGCACCCGAAGACGTGATGAACCGCGCCGCCCGCCCCGGCAAACGGGTGATCGTTCTGGACGAAGGCGGAAACTGGCGCGGCTGCGGCACGGCATGGAAGCTGGCCGAAGATGGGGACGCGGTGACCATCGTCACCCCTGATGCGCTTGTGGGTAAGGAACTGCAGCGCTCTGCCACGGATTTCCCCCTGCGCCGCAGCCTGGCCCGGATGGGCGTGGAATTCATCACCGACAGCGCGATCCTGAAATGGGACGAAACCGGCGCAACAATCGCCTCTCTGCTGACAGGGGAAAGCCGGATGGTGAAGGCTGACACATTGGTCATGGCCACCGCCAACCACGCGGATATGGGTTTGCGTGACACGCTTCAGGCGCGTGGCATCACGCCCCATATGATCGGGGATGCAAACGCCCCGCGCAACGCGGCCTTTGCCATTCACGAAGCCCGCAAACTGGCCCTGACACTTTAGCCCGGGCGCGCGTCTTCGCGGATCATATCAGCGGCCTTTTCGGCGATCATAATCACCGGCGATGCCGTATTGCCCGAGGTGATCACCGGCATGACCGAGGCATCGACCACCCGCAGCCCGGCAATGCCGTGAACGCGCAGCCTGTCATCCACCACCGCCATTTGATCAGCCCCCATCCTGCAGGTGCTGACCGGATGAAAGATCGTTGTGGCAATATCACCGATACCCGCCAAAATCTCTGCCTCGCTGGCGACACCGGGGCCGGGCAACAGTTCTTCGGGGCTGTAGCGTTCCAGCGCTTTGGCTTTCATGATCGCGCGCGCCTGCTGCACCGATTTCACCGCGACAGCCTTGTCACGTTCCGCGCTCAGATAATTCAGGCGGATGTCGGGTTGTTGGGCAGGGTCGGTCGACTGGATGTGGCTGGTGCCCCGGCTTAGCGGGCGCAGGTTGCATACAGACACTGTGATCGCCGGGAAGGGGTGCAGGGGATCGCCCAGCTTATCGGTGCTGAGCGGCTGCACATGATATTCAAGGTCGGGCGTCGCAAGGGCTTCATCGCTTCGGGTAAAAATGCCCAACTGGCTGGGCGCCATCGACAAAGGACCACTTTGACTGAACGCGTATTTCAGACCCATGGAAAGCTTGCCGGTCCAGCTGTTGGCCAGCTGGTTCAGGGTTTTTGCGCCCTTCACCTTATACACGGTCCTGATCTGCAGATGATCCTGCAAATTCTTGCCCACACCGGGCAATTCATGGGCAACCTGAATGCCGAACTGGCCCAGAACATCACTGTTCCCAATGCCCGAAAGCTCCAGCAATTTCGGGGAATTCAGTGATCCGGCGGCCAGCAACACCTCGCGTCCAGCCCGCGCGACATGGGCCTTGCCCTTCACGCGGTAGCGCACGCCGACCGCGCGTTTACCTTCCAGTATCAGCCCTTCGGCCAGCGCGTTGGTCACCACGCGCAGGTTTGCACGGTTGCGCACCGGGCGCAAAAAGGCCTTTGCCGTGTTCCAGCGCACACCTTTTTTCTGGTTTACCTCAAAAAACCCTGCGCCTTCGTTGCTGCCATCGTTGAAATCCGTGGTGCGCGGGATTCCAAATTCCTCGGCGGCATCCAGAAACGCCTCCAGCACATCCCATTTCAGGCGCTGGGTCGAAACCTTCCATTCGCCCGCGGCGCCATGCAAATCATCCGCGCCGCCATGGTGGTCTTCGGATTTCCTGAAATAGGGCAGCACATCATCCCAGCCCCAGCCCGCGTTTCCCATTTGGCGCCACTGATCGTAGTCCGCCGCCTGACCCCGCATATAAATCATACCGTTGATCGAGGTGCAGCCACCCAGAACCTTGCCGCGCGGATATGGCAGCGCGCGCCCGTTCAAACCCGGTTCATGGGCTGTTTTCATCATCCAGTCCGTGCGCGGGTTGCCCATGCAATAAAGATAACCCACCGGGATATGGACCCAGTGGTAATTGTCTTTTCCACCGGCCTCCAGCAGCAGGACCCTGACCTTCGGGTCCGCCGACAGGCGGTTGGCCAGCACACAGCCGGCGGTGCCTGCGCCGACGATCACATAATCATAAGTGCCGTCATCTGTTGCGCCCTGTTCCATATGGCGTGCCTCCGCTTGCGATGGTGCCCGGGCCTGCCTAGCCTTCGTTCCCTATCAGGTAATCCGAGAATTCTTCGCGCAGTTTGATCTTTTGCACCTTCCCCGTGGCACCCAGCGGAAGTTCATCTACAAATATCACCGCGTCCGGAACCTGCCAGCTGGCAATCTTGCCTTCATAATAGGCGCGAATGTCATCCCCGGCAGGGTCGCTGCCCGGTGCCTTTACCGCAATCAGGATCGGGCGTTCATCCCACTTGGGATGGCGCGCTGCGATGGCTGCCGCGATGGCAATATCCGGGTGCGCCATCGCGATGTTTTCCAGCTCGACCGTCGAAATCCATTCGCCGCCCGACTTGATAATATCCTTCGAACGGTCGCGGATCACCATGTAGCCATCGGTATCAATCGTTGCGACATCGCCGGTGTCAAACCAGCCATCAGGCGTCAGGGCGCTGGAATCCGCCCCGAAATAAGTATCAATAATCCAGTGGCCGCGAATTTGCAGATCACCCTGGGTTTCGCCATCTTGCGCCAACAGGGCGCCGTCTTCATCCACAATGCGCAGCTCGACCCCCCACATCGGGCGGCCCTGACACAGGCGCACCTGTGCCTGATCTTCGGCCGACAGGGTGGTGTGTTTTTGAAGCAGCTGGTTCACCGTGCCCAGCGGGCTGGTTTCGGTCATGCCCCAGCCGTGGATCAGATCCACATCATATTTATCGCGGAATTCGGCGATCATCGACGGCGGCAGGGCAGAGCCGCCGACCAATGTGCGCTTCAGGCTTTCGGCTTTTGAACCCGTGGCCTCAAGCGCGCCAAGCAATCCAAGCCAGATGGTCGGCACGCCCAGCGCCAGCGATACCTTTTCCCCATCAATCAGTTTTACCAGGCTTTCACCGTCCAGCCCCGGCCCGGGCAGCACCAGTTTGCACCCTGCCATGGCAGCAATATAGGGCACGCCCCAGGCGTTCACATGGAACATCGGAACCACCGGCATCACCGTGTCACGCGCCGCAATGGCAAGACCATCGGGCTGGTTGCCACCCAGTGAATGCAGAACGGTTGAACGATGAGTGTAAAGAACGCCCTTGGGGTGCCCCGTGGTGCCTGATGTGTAACACAGGCTGGATGGCGTGTTTTCGTCAATGGCGGGCCAGTCGTAATCACCATCGCCGGTCTCGACCAATTCATCGTAAAACAGCAGCCCTTCGACCATCGCCGCGGCTTCTTCATCACGTGGGCCCATCAGAACCACATGCTTTACCGTTTTCAGATGGTCGCCCAGTTTTGCCGCCGCCGGCAGAAAGGTGCGATCCAGAAACAGCACCTGATCCTCGGCGTGATTGATGATGTAAATCAGCTGTTCAGGGTGCAGGCGCGGGTTGATCGTGTGGCAAACCATGCCACCGCCCGACACACCAAAATAGATCTCCAGATGCCGGCTGTTGTTCCACGCGATGGTGGCACAGCGATCCCCCTGCTGAATGCCCAGCTTGCCCAACGCGCTGGCCAGCTTGTGCGCACGCGCACCCACTTCCCCCCAGGTGGTGCGCTGCAGGCCGCCCGTCGTTTCAACCGAAACAACTTCGCCCTTTGCATGGTAGCGCGCCGCGTGATCGATCATGGATCCGATCGTAAGCGGTTGGGACATCATTTTGCCAAGCATGTTCATTCCTCCCTTTTTTCCGGATACAATCTGCCGCTGGCGCGCGAAATCCGGTTCCCCGGCAGTCTTAAAACGACCGCCCTGCTTGTCCATCACTTTGTGAAGGATATGCGCCCGCCCCGGCCATATTTACGCAAGGTCAGGAAGGTCTTTGCCCCGTAACGGCGCGCCCTAGAACGCGACCTGATCACCGCCCTTCAGGGCAAGCATGCCGCGGGCTTCCTCGGGGGTGGCAATTTCGTAGCCAAGAGATTCAATGATCTGGCGCGCCAGACGCACCTGCTGTGCGTTTGACTGCGCCAGTTTTCCGGGCCCGGCCCAAAGTGAATCTTCCAGCCCCACACGCAGGTTTCCACCCATCGCCACAGACATTGCCGCGATCGACAGCTGGTGGCGCCCGGCCCCCAGAACAGACCACTGGTACTGATCGCCAAACAAACGATCAGCGGTTCGGCGCATGTGCTGCACATCTTCGGGGTGCGCACCAATCCCGCCCAGCAGGCCGAAAACGGATTGTACAAAAAGCGGGGGCTTCACCAGCCCGCGATCCAGGAAATGCGCCAGGTTATAAAGATGCGCGATGTCATAGCATTCAAATTCAAACCGCGTGCCCGTTTCGCCCAGCGTCTGAAGGGCATATTCGATGTCCTGAAATGAATTTCTGAACACCAGATCGCGGCTGTTTTCCAGGTGTTCGCGTTCCCAATCGTGGCGAAACTCGGAAAACCGATCAAGCATCGGGTAGAGGCCAAAATTGATGGACCCCATGTTCAGCGAAGCAACCTCGGGCTTGAAATGCGCCGCTGGTGCCACGCGTTCTTCGACCTTCATGAAAGGCGAACCACCTGTGGTGATGTTCAAAACCGCATCTGTACGCTGCTTGATCACTTTCAGGAAAGGCTCGAACGCCTCGGGTGTCTGATCTGGTTTTCCGGTTTGCGGGTCGCGCGCGTGCAGATGCACAATCGCAGCCCCTTCCTGCGCCGCGCCAACGGATGCCTCGATGATCTCATCGGGCGTAACCGGAAGTGCGGGCGACATTGATGGTGTGTGAATTGCCCCTGTCACCGCACATGTAATGATAACTTTTCGCGCCATTTCCCTGCCCCGTTTTCATGCCTTGCAGCGCAGGATAACACGGAAATTTCTGCGGATCAGCCCTGAAAGACGGTCTGAACATCGCGCAAGGTACGCCTTAAATGGTCTTCGGCACTTCCCACGCCACCTTCGACCCATCTGCCAACCCCGACCCGTATGGCGGTGGCGATCATCGCGGCCATCAGAACCGGCCTGTCATCGGCCGCCTTCACCCCCAATCGCGCCCCGATCATTGCGGCCAGACGCGTTTCAAGTTCGGTGAAGGCCGCAATTTTCAATATGACAAGCTTTGGATGCGCATCTGCCGATTCAAACAGCTTTTTCAACATGGCCGGGTCAGTGTCAAAAAATTCCGGCAGGGGCAAAATAAGCTCCGCAAGGTCATCTACAAGCCGGCCGCGGCCGGCGATGAACGCCTCGATCGCCTCGGGTGGAAACTCTGGCGAGGCCGGAAAAAGCGCTTCTTCTTTGTAGCTGAAGTAATTGAAGAACGTCCGCGGGCTGATCCCCGCCGCATCACTGATCATTTCGGCCGTGACGTTATCAAGCCCCTTGGCATGAACAAGCGCAACCGCAGCAGTGCGAATACTGTCCGCGGTGCGGCGTCTGCGACGTTCTCTCAGGTTCGGCAAAAGACACTCTCCGATATTCATTGCACAAACTGCAAATTTTGCATAATGAGCAAACTTGAGACATGTCAATCGTTTTATGTCAGGCTACCGGGGCTTCGGGCCAAAGGCCCTGCCCCCCCCCTTTATTTCGGCAAAGGGGTTCCCCAACAGCCTGCACGATACTAGATGAACCAAAACTGAATTGAGGCGGCCTTTCCGCCTCACCACACCAAAGAGAAGTTCAAGGCGGAACAATGCGGGCCATTAAATCTTACGGCACAGCGGCCGTTGTTATCATCCTGATCGCAATGTGGTTCAGCACCGGGTTGTTCGTCGAAGGCGGCAACGGGCCCGATGCCAGCGAACGTTCGGTGACATCTATTCTGGAAGAAGATGGCGGGCCGATCACGGACGCGGTGGCGGCCACCGGCATCGCACGCGAAGTGCACCACGAAGAAGGCGTGAACGACCCATCGCTTTCCATCGCACAACGCAACGCCCTGACCGCGCAGGAAGAAGGCGTTCTTCGGATCGTGCGCGTCGAAACTTTCACCATCCAGCCCATGAAACTGGAAGTTACCCTGCGCGGCCACACGCAGGCCAAGGCTTCGTTGTCAGTGTCGGCCCAGGCCAGCGAAATTGTCGATACCGTCGCCGTCAGCGAAGGGCAGCGCGTTGCGCAGGGTGACCTGATCTGCACCCTGAAAAGCGGTGTGCGCCAGGCCAGCGTCAACCAGGCTCAGGCCGCCGTCAAACAGGCCGAGGCAGGGCTTTTGCGCGCCCAGACCGATTTTCAGACCAACCTTGCGCTGCGCGAAAAAGGACTGGCATCCAAAAACAGTGCGGAATCATTCCTGGCCAACCTGCGCTCGGCAGAATCCGGGCTGGAGGCGGCCCAGGTCGCCCTTTCCAACCGCGAAGCTGACCTTGGCAAAACAGAAATCCGGGCAGGCATGGCCGGTGTCATTCAGGGGCCGATTGTCGAATCCGGCGCCCTTTTGAATTTCGGCCAACCCTGCGCCGCGATCATTCAGCTGGATCCAATGCTGTTCATCGGCGCCATCCCTCAGGCCAAGATCAACTATGTAAAAACCGGAATGTCCGCCACAATCCGCACCATCAATGAACAGACGGCCGAAGGGAAAGTGACCTTTGTCGCCGTCAGCTCGAACCCGGCGACCCGGACGTTCGCGATGGAAATTGAATTTGCCAACCCCGAAATGCTGGTGTTTGACGGTCTGACCGCCGAAGCGCTGGTCAACATGGGCAGCATCCCTGCGCATCTTCTTCCGCAATCTGTGCTGACGCTGGACAGCGATGGCGCACTGGGGGTGAAGGTGGTGGAAGATGGGCTTGTCGTATTCTACCCGCTGCAAATCCTGGGTGATTCACGCGAAGGTGTCTGGGTCAGCGGGCTTCCCCCAAAGGTCGATGCCATCGTGCTTGGGCAGGAATACGTTAGCGATGGGCAAAAAGTCGATGCCCGCTTTGCCGAGTAAGAAGTAGCATCATGGTCAATTTTATCGAAAAAATCCTAAAGATGCCGCGGGTCGTGATGACGGTCATGATCCTGCTGCTTGGGTCAGGATTTGCGTCCTACGTCTCTCTTCCGAAAGAGAGTTTCCCGGCCATCGACATCCCCTATTTCTACGTTTCCGTCAGCCAGCGCGGCATTTCCCCGCGTGACGCCGAACGCTTGCTGGGCAAGCCTGTGGAAGACCGGCTTTTGGGGATGGAAGGGCTGGAAAAGCTGACGACAACCGCCACCACCGGGCATGTTTCGGTGTTTCTGGAATTCAACGTCAACACCGACAAAGATCAGGCGCTGACAGATATCCGGGCAAAGCTTGATGGTGTCATCGGTGAATTGCCTGCGGACGCAAAAGAACCCAATATCGTCGAAATTTCCATCACCGACAGGCCGGTTCTATCCGTCGCCGTCTATGGTGAGGTTCCCGAACGCACCCTTACCCGGCACGTCAAAGCGCTTCAGAATGAACTTGAAACCCTTTCCGATGTGCAGGAAGTCACGGTTTCAGGCACCCGCAATGAGGTGCTGGAGGTTCAGATAGACCTGCTGCACCTGGAGGCCTATCAGATCACCGCCGGGCAGTTGTTTGACGCCCTGGCAAAGAACAACATCATGGTTGCCGGCGGCACACTGGACAGCACGCAGGGCCAGTTCAACGTCGATGTGCCCGGCCTGATTTCCACCGCACAGGAAGTGTATGATCTGCCCCTGAAAACCGTCGGTGACACGGTGGTGACCTTTGGCGATGTCGCCACCATCACCCGCACCTTTCAGGATGCGACCGAATACGCCTATGTAAACGGATCGCCCGCGATCACCCTTGGGATCAAAAAGAACCTTGGCACCAACATCATCGAAGTGTCAGATCAGATCCGCGCCGCGACTGAAAAATTCACCGAAGACTGGCCCGCAGGGGTGGAATACAGCTTTCTTGCCGACCAGTCCGTTGGCACGAAAAACCTGTTCCGATCCCTGGAAGCGGCGGTTCTGACGGCGGTTGCCCTTGTTCTGATCATGACCATCGCGACGCTTGGCGTGCGCCCGGCGATCATGATCGGCATGTCTATCCCGATCTCGTTCATGATGGCCTTCCTGGTGCTTCAGATGCTGGGCATGACGATCAACATGATGGTGATGTTCGGCCTTGTCATCGCGGTTGGCGTGCTGGTCGATGACCCGATCGTGGTGGTGGAATACGCCGAACGAAAACTTTCCGAAGGTGTGTCACGCAAAAAGGCCTTTATCCTGGCGGCGCGAAAGATGTTCGTGCCTGTCGTATCGGCCACCGCAACCACGCTTAGCGCATTTGTTCCCCTGCTTTTCTGGCCCGGGATCATTGGCAAATTCATGAGCTACCTTCCCATCGTGGTGATTGTGGTGATGATCGCCTCGCTGGTGTCTGCCCTGATCTTCATGCCCGTGATCGGCGCGTTCATCGCCAAACATGAGATGGACGAAAAAGAAAAAGAAGCCGCCGATGTTGTCATGTACCCTGACAAATTCGACCTGAAGAAAATTCGCGGCGTCACCGGCATATATGTGCGCATGATGGCGCGCCTTCTGCGCCACCCGATCCTGACCCTTACGGCAGGGTTTTCCATTGTCGGCCTGATCTTTGTTGCCTTCGCCCAAAACCCCACCGGGGTAGAGGCTTTCCCGGAAACCGAACCTGAATATGGTGTGGTTTCGGTTCTGACGCGGGGGAACTATTCGCCCATAGAAGTGCGCGATTTGTTGCTGGAGGTTCAGGACGAGATCCTGGAAGTGCCGGGCATTCAGGATGTGATCATGTCTTTTGGCGGCGCTCAGGGCTCGCCCGCAGACACGATCGGGAACTTCCAGCTTCAGCTACAGCCGTGGGAAAAACGCGGCAAGGCCGATGTCATCTTCACCGAAATTCGTGAGCGCGTCAGCAAAATCTCGGGCCTTGAAATCCAGATTTCGCGCGAAGAAAGCGGCCCGCCCGCTGGTAAGGACATCAACCTGCGTTTTGAAGGCCCGATTTACGAAGACCTGATACCGGCTGTCACCAGCACGCGCGCCTTCATCGAAAATGAGCTGGGCGGCGCAATTGACATCGAAGACGGCCTGCCCGCCCCGGGCATCGACTGGACCCTGCAGATCGACCGTACCGAAGCGGCGAAATACGGGCTGGGCATCCGCGAACTTGGGCCTTACGTGCAACTTGTTACCGATGGGGTAAAGCTGGGGAACTACCTGCCCAGTGACTCGCCTGATGAACTGGACATCCAGGTCCGCCTGCCGCGTGGCGAACGCAGCTTTGACGCGCTGGACTCTCTCAGGATTGTCACCGCAAAAGGGCTGGTGCCCGTGTCCAACTTCATGACCCGCACAGCGGTTCCCAAAGTGGGCAACATAACGCGACAGGATGGGCTGTATTCCATCTTTGTGGGGGCGAACCTTGAACCCGGCCTTATGTCGGCTGAAAAAGTCTCGGCTGTTCGGGCTTGGGCCGAAACACAGGACTGGCCTGATGATGTCAGGATTGTTTATGGCGGCGCGGCCGAACAAACCCAGGAAACCAACGCGTTCATGGCCAAGGCGCTGACCGCCGCGATGTTCCTGATCTTCCTGATCCTGCTTTTGGAGTACAACAGCTTTTACCAGGTGTTCGTCACGCTTTCGACGGTTGTGATGTCTACGGCCGGCGTTCTGCTGGGGATGCTGATCACCGGCATGTCCTTTTCGGCGGTGATGACGGGGCTTGGCGTTGTCGCCCTTGCCGGGATCGTGGTGAAAAACGGGATCGTGCTGATCGACACCTACAACCATTATAACCGCGAAGACGGCGTTGAACCTGTCAAAGCAATGCTGCTGACAACCGCGCAGCGTATCCGCCCGGTTCTGTTGACAGCGACGGTGACGGCACTTGGCGTCATCCCCATGGCACTGAACATCGAGCTGGATTTCGTGCGCCGCGAAATCGTGCTTGGCGGCCTTGCCGGTTATTTCTTTGTGCACCTGTCTGCCGCGCTGGTATCGGGCCTGTTGTTCTCGACCGTTCTGACGCTGGTGATGGTGCCGGTCATGATCACCGCGCCCCACGTGGTTGCCGGAAAATTCCGCGCGCTGAAACACAAGGTCGCGTCTGTGTTCGCAAAAGCAGAACGCCCGCTGTAACAGGCCATTTGCCCCGGACCCATATGGTGGGTGCGGGGCAAACATCAGCCCTGTCAGCTGTCTTTTCTTAGCGCGAAAACCTTGGCAGCTTCGTCGCCCGACAGCTCCTGCAGATGGTCAAGCGCGGCCGTGTAGGTGCCGACCCCCAGGCTTTGCGACCGGATTTCAACGACAAGATCGTCAATTTCGGCCTGCGGGATCATGGCCATGACCTCATCCCATCCCTGCCACCCGTCCTTGGTGTCATAACCCAACAGCTGCCCGCGCCGGCCGGTGACCATGCGCTGCACTTTCGGGGTAAAGGATGTGGGCACAGAAACCGTGACGCTGGCAACAGGTTCCAGCAAGATCGGGGAACATCTGGGCATCGCCTCGCTCATGGCATGTATCGCGGCCTTCTGAAATGCCATGTCAGAACTGTCGACAGAATGAAAACCCCCATCGGTCAGGGTTACCATCACATCCACCACCGGAAAGCCAAGCGGACCTTTGGAAAGATACTCGCGCACGCCTTTTTCAACGGCCGGAATATACTGCTTGGGAACGGCGCCGCCGGTTATCTTACTGGCAAACTGAAACCCTTCGCCCCGCGCCAGAGGTTTGATTTCCAGGTGCACATCGGCAAATTCACCGTGCCCGCCTGATTGCTTTTTGTGGCGCGAATGCTGCGTCGTGCCGGTCTTTATCGTCTCGCGGTAAGGCACCATCGGCGGTTGCTGCACAACGCCCAGACCATATTCGCCCTTAATCCTGTCCAACGCGATCTGCAGCTGAACTTCGCCCAGCCCGGACAAAATCAGCTCGCCCGTTTCGCCGCTGTGCATGGATGCAAGGGACGGGTTTTCTTCAGACAGCTTTGCCAGTGCGCTGGCAAGCTTCACCTCGTCACGCTGTTTTTCGGCATGAATTGATCTGGCAAAAAGCGCGGTGGGGACGGCAGGCCAATCGCCGTCAGGAGTGCCACTTTCTGCCATCATGTTCCCGGTCTGCGCATCCCCCATCCGGCCCAGCGCAACAATTTCGCCGGCCTCGGCGTGATCCGTTCGGGTGACCTTGCGGCCAAACAACGTGTTGATCCCGCCAACCCGTTCCCCGCCCAGCGTCATGCCTTCGTTCACCTGACCGGCCCAGACCCGCGCCAGCGACAACTTTCCCGACTGACCCGCATGGATTGATTTGAACACCTGCGCAACAGCCCCCGCAGAGGCCTCCACACCAACGCGGGCTGCCGTGGCCGCCACTTCGGGTGTTTCATGGCGCAGCGCCTTGAACAGGCGGTTAATGCCGTTTTCGTTTTCGGCCGATCCAAACACAACCGGCACCACCAGATCGCGCTGCAAATCCCGCGTCAGGGTCTCGTAAATCTCGTCAGTCGAGGGAACGACATCCTCCAGCAATTCTTCCATCAACTTGTCATCAAAGTCCGCCAGGGCCTCCAGCATATCGTAGCGGGCCACGCCTTCATCGTCCTTAAAGCTGTCTGGCAGGCTGATCATGTCCGAAGGCTTGTGCGGGTTCCACCGCCACGCCCTTTCGCTGACCAGATCAACCATGCCCGTCACTTTCCCGTCGTCGTCGCGCATCGGGATTTCGCGCAACACCATCGGGCGGGGCGAAATGGCCTGCAACGCTTCGAAAGTGGCGCGAACGGATGCCTCGGCCTGATCCATTTTGTTGATGTAAATGATATGCGGGATGTTGCGGTCATCCAGAAACTTCAGGATCGGGGAAACGGTTACCGCCCGCTCTGCCTCCGGCTCACAAACAACAACGGCAATGTCGGCAACCATCATCGCGCATTGCGCATCATACGTCAGCTCCACCGACCCGGGGCAGTCGATCAACGCCCAGGGTTCATCAAGGTAGCTGAAGCTTGCAACAGACAACTCTGTGCTCATGGTGCGTGCGCGGGCCTCGGGGGTGGCATCACCAACCGTGTTCTTGTCCTTCACTGTGCCGCGCCGGTCAATTGCCCCGGCAGTGAAAAGCAGATCTTCAAAGAGAGTCGTCTTGCCGCTGGCATAGGGGCCAACCAATGCTGCGCAACGCGGACCTGATGTTTTGTTGACCATGAATTTGCCTTCCCCTTGCCGTGTGACCACACGAGCCTTTGGGCTTGGCTCTGACAATGCGATCACGCCTCCCGCCCTGGGGCGGGCTATGAACTGCGCGCGGATCGGACCTGCGCCAGTACCTATCTTTGATAGATTCACCCGCTCAAATATCCATGACCTGAATCAAACCCGCGCCAATCGAAGGGCCTTACCCACAGGGAATTTTCCCCGGCCCGCAATTGTGCGCGTCACCGCCGGCGCGATAGGCTATCATCCAGCAAACAGAATCCTTTTTTTGAAAGAGAGCCACAACATGATGATGACGCGAATTGTCTTGGCCCGTCGCCCTTCAGGCGCACCCGTTGAGCAGGATTTCAGGCTTGAAGACGCCCCAATGCCGGTTCCCCAGGACGGCGAGGTTCTTGTAAAAGTACAGGTCTTATCACTGGATCCCTACATGCGCGGCAGGATGGATGATGTGAAATCCTATGCCAAACCCGTTGGGCTGAATGAAACGATGGAAGGTGGCGCCGTTGGCGAAGTTATCACCTCTAACGCGGTGGGTTTTGCGCCGGGTGACACCGTTTTCGGCATGTTTGGGTGGGCAAGCCACGGCTGCCTGCCCGCGGGCGAGCTGCGCAAAATCCCGCCCGGGGTGCCGGCCTCGACCGCGCTGGGGGTTCTGGGCATGCCCGGTTTCACAGGCTGGTACGGGCTCACCAATCTTGGCCGCCCTCAGAAGGGTGAAACCCTTGTGGTCGGGGCGGCCACTGGGGCCGTTGGATCGATGGTTGGCCAATTGGCAAAGCAACGCGGCCTGCGCGCAGTCGGCGTGGCAGGCGGTGCGCAAAAATGCAAATACGCGGTCGAAACGCTTGGCTTTGATGTCTGCATCGACCACCACGCCCAAAGCGATGCAAAAGCGATGCGCGCCGCCCTTGGCGCGGCCTGCCCTGACGGCGTTGATATCTATTATGAAAACGTTGGTGGCAAAACACTGGAAGGGGTCCTGCCCCTGATGAATGTCGGCGGGCGCATCCCTGTATGCGGCATGATATCCTGGTATGATCTTGGCGGCCTGGGCGCAGGCGACGGGCCGGGTGGCGACCAATTGCCCAAAGCCTGGCGCAGCATTCTGGTGAAACGCCTGTCCGTCAGCGGCTTTATCATTTCTGACCACTTTGACCGTTTCCCTGATTTCCTGACCGAAGTCGCGCCTCTGGTTATGGGGGGCAAGGTTTCTTACAGCGAAGACATCGCTCAGGGGCTTGAAAACGCCCCGGCGGCCTTCCTGCGTATGTTGAAAGGGGGGAATTTCGGCAAACAGGTGGTGCGGGTCGCATAATGGCCTAAACGGGCTGCGTCGCAGCGGGCACAGTTAAGGCTGCGACGCAGATCACCCTATACATTCCCTGCCGAAGGCATTAGGTGCACCCGATCAACCGAATTCGCAAGTGCCTGTGCGTTGCCTGTTTCAGACAGAGCCGCGGGCATGCGCCGCCTTAATGAACCTGAACAGCAGAGCATCACCGTGAAACAAACCCTTGCCGACGCGCTCAAAAACCGAGGATACGACTCCCTGACAGCAGTGCAGGAGGCCGTAACAGCCCCTGAACTGGCCCAGGCAGACCTGTTGGTCTCGGCCCAGACAGGGTCTGGAAAAACCGTTGGCTTCGGCCTGGCCATCGCACCAACGGTGCTGGGCGAAGGCGATCGTTTCGCCCGGGCCGACAAGCCCCTTGCCCTGATCATCGCCCCCACGCGCGAACTGGCCTTGCAGGTCAAACGCGAACTGGCATGGCTGTACGCCGAGGCCGGGGCGGTTGTTGCATCCTGTGTTGGTGGAATGGATATGCGCGACGAACGGCGCGCACTGGACCGTGGCGCGCACATCGTTGTTGCCACCCCCGGGCGCCTGCGCGACCACATCTCGCGCAACTCGATCGACATGAACGCTTTGCGCGCTGTTATCCTTGATGAAGCAGACGAAATGCTGGATCTGGGGTTTCGCGAAGATCTGGAATTCATCCTTGATGAAGCCCCCAAAGATCGCCGGACGCTGATGTTCTCGGCCACAGTGCCGCGTGCGATCGCCAATCTGGCGAAAAGCTACCAGAACGATGCTGTCCGCGTGACAACAACAGCCGAAAAATCGCAGCACTCGGATATTGAATACCACGTGATGAACGTGTCCCCGCGTGACAGCGAAAACGCCATTATCAACGTCCTGCGCTATTATGAGGCGCCGAACGCACTGGTATTCTGCAACACCCGCGCCATGGTAAACCGGCTGACAACACGCCTGTCCAACCGTGGGTTTTCGGTTGTGTCGCTGTCTGGTGAACTGTCGCAGAATGAACGCACCCACGCCTTGCAGGCCATGCGCGACGGGCGCGCGCGCGTTTGCGTTGCCACAGATGTGGCCGCACGCGGTATTGACCTGCCAAAGCTTGATCTGGTGGTGCACGCAGAACTGCCCTCCAACCACGAAACCCTGTTGCACCGTTCGGGCCGCACCGGGCGCGCCGGGCGCAAGGGCGTCAGCGCGCTGATTGTTCCCCCACAGGCGCGCAAGAAATCCCAGCGCCTTTTGCAGTTTGCAAAGGTTGTCGCAAAACTGGGTGATGCACCTTCGGCCGAAGCCGTCAAAGGGCGCGACGAAGCCCGCATGATGGCAGACCCCGCCTGGCAGCAGCCGATTACGGAATCCGAGGCTGAATCCGTGGCCAAGCTGACCGAAGAATTCAACATCGAACAAATCGCCGCCGCATATTTCCGCCTTTACAGAAGCCGCCAGTCGGCCCCCGAAGAATTGTCAGCCCCCGGCACCGATACAAAGCCGGTTCCGCGCGCGGCCTTTGGCCCCAGCGTCTGGTTTTCTGTCTCAGGCGGGCGGCGCCAGAACGCCGAACCGCGCCGCCTTCTGCCGATGCTGTGCAAGGCCGGCAACCTTACAAAAGACGACATCGGCGCGATCCGCATTCAGGAAAGCGAATCTTTTGTCGAGATCCGCGAATCCAGTGCCGCCACCTTTGTGGCCGCCCTTGGCAACAGCATGACGATCGAGGCCGGCGCCACAGTCACCAAACTGGACAAGCCCCCCGCGATGGCCAACAAACCCCGGCCCGCACACGCCGGTAAGAAACCAGACTGGAAGTCTGGCGGCCACAAAGCAAAAGATCAGCCCGCAGGAAAATCAAACGATCGTGCGCCCGGAAAGCCAAAGCCCGCCCCGGCGCAATCAGCGCCGATTGACTGGAACGACGACCCCGCACCGCGCAAAAAGAAACCCAAGGCAGGCGCCGCAAAAGGTGCAAAGCCCGCAAAGCGCTGGGAACCCGAACAAACCCGGCCCGAAGGTGTGGTGACACCGCTCAAGAAAAAGCGCAGCGGCCCTGGGGGCAAACCCCGGCATGACGGCGCGGCCCCCAAACACGTAACGCCCGTTGGCAAACCCAACAGCAAAAAGAACAAAGCCCGGGCCGCCGCCAAAACGGCCCTGAAAACCGGCAAAGGCGGGGGCGCTGTCCCTAAGCGTGGAAAATCAAAACCGCCCTCTAAATAACGGGCGCACCAGAGACCGGCGCCTTAGGGCGCCGGGTTTTCCGGGTCATAGAAATCCGAAGTTTTCTGGCGCCCGGCCAGCCACCAGCCAGATTGTGCCGGCCATGTTTCAAACGTGGTGTCATGGCCAAGCGCGGTTGCGGCATGCAGCGCCCACATCGGGTCTACCAAAGCCTCGCGGCCAATGGCGATAAGATCCGCGCGCCCCTGGGCCAGGATGTCTTCGGCCTGCTGGGGGTGCGTGATCAGGCCCACGGCCATCGTGGTCATCGCGGCCTCGGCGCGCACTTCCTGCGCATAAGGCACCTGAAAACCGGGCTGGCGCTTTTGCGACCCACTTGCCGTGGCAGCGCCTGCGATGCCGCTGGATGAACAATCCATCACGTCCACGCCAAGATCTTTCAGCGCCTTTGACAGAACAACTGTATCCTCCAGTGACCAGCCGTCAGGATGGCCATCAACCGCCGAAGTGCGGAAAAACAGCGGCAATTCTTCGGGCCAGACCGCGCGCACAGCTTTGGTGATTTCAAGCGCCAGACGCATGCGGCCTTCCAGATCGCCGCCATACTGGTCCGTGCGCTGGTTGGACAGGGGCGACAGGAAACTGTGCACCAGATAACCATGCGCGCCGTGGATCTCGGCAATCTTGTACCCGGCCGCCAGGGCGCGCTGTGCGCTGGCCACATAATCCTCAACCAGCTGAGCGATTTCCTCAACCGTCAGGGCGTGGGGCACGGGCCATCCATCGGCCACCGGCAGGGCCGATGGGCCAACCGGCGTCCACGGCATATCACCGCGCGCGAAATCATCTTCGTTCAGCGGCCCATTGCCAAACCAAGGCCGCTGCATACCGGATTTTCGCCCGGCGTGGCCCAGTTGAATCGCAGGAATTGCGCCGTTGCGCAGGGCAAACTGCGCCACACGTGCGTGGCCCGCGATCTGGCTGTCAGCCCAAAGGCCGGGGCAACCATGGGTGATGCGCCCGGATTTCTGAACCGCCGTTGCCTCGGTGAAAACGATGCCGGCCCCGCCGATCGCGAAACGCCCCAGGTTGACCAGATGCCAATCTTCCAGATGGCCTTCGTGCGCCGTGTATTGGCACATGGGGGATATCACCACACGGTTTCGGGTTTGGATACCGCGCAGTTTGAGCGGGCGGAAAAGGTTGGGCTGGGCGTTCATGGAACCTCCTGAAAACATTCAGGGGCAAGCTACCGGCGCCGGGGGGCAGGCGCAATCACCCAGCCACTGGACGGACGCGGTTTTTTCGCACACCCCCCGGGGGCATAAACCGGGGGCGAAAAATGGCCCCTGTGCGGGGGCGCTGTCTGATCGCTGGCAAACGCCCATGATCCGTATTATGGAAAACCGGGTATCGCGGGTTTCGCGCACAACCCACAGGGCAATGACCAATGCAATCTGCTGTTGACCAGTTTCTGCCGTCTCTTCAGTCGCTCGGCCTATGGGGCTACTGGGTCATCGGCGCGTTTGCCTTTCTGGAAGCGCTGGTGCTGACCAGTGTTTTCGCCCCGGCCACGGTTTTCGTTGTCTTTGCCGGGCTTTTGACTGCGCAGGGTGTCTATGATTTTGGCGATATGGTCTGGTTTGTGGCCATCGGGGCCATTCTTGGGGCCGAATCCAGCTTTCGCCTTGGCACAAAAGGCGGGCATATCTTCCGGCAAGGGCGCCGTTTCTTTTCGGATGCCAACCTGCAAAGGGCCCGGCGGTTTTTCAACAAATACGGATCAGCCAGCCTGGTGATCGGCCGGTTTTTCGGCCCTCTGGGTGCGGTGGTCCCCTTTGTCGCGGGCCTGTCAGACATGCGGCGGCGCAGCTTCCATCTGTGGAATATCGTCGGCGGCTTCGCATATTCAGCCGGATTGCTTAGCCTGGGGTATTTCTTTGGCACGGCGCTGGATCTGATGACCGCAACAATCACCCGCGCGGGGCTGTTTCTGGGCGGGCTGACAGGCGCGCTTGCCCTGATATGGTTTCTGGTGGCCCGGCTCCGGCGCACCCTGCCTTTCGTGCGCTCTATCCTGCAATCGGTGTTCACCGCCATTGGCGAAAACCCGGATTTCCAGAGCCTTGCCAAACGCCACCCACGCATATCACGGTTTTTGGCGGCGCGTTTCAGCAAGGCGGCGTTTCTGGGGCTGCCGACAACAATTCTGGGCGCCGCGTTCGCCTATTTTCTGGTGCTGTTCATCGGCTCGAACCTGGATTTCATCCTGAACGCACCCATCATTCAGGCCGATACCCGGATCGCCAAACTGCTTTACGCACTGCGTGATCCTGCGCTGGTCAACGTCTTTACGGTGATCACAGCCTTCGGGTTTTGGAAAGTTGTCATCGTCATTGCGACCGGCGCATCGGTTATGATGTGGCTGGGCAAACACCCCCATTACATCATTGCGCTGTGGGCGGTGCTTATCGGCAATCAGGTGACGGTCACGGCGATGAAAAACATTTTCGCCCGCCCCCGCCCGGAGCTGGCGGTTTTCACCGAACACAGCTTGTCATTTCCCAGTGGTCACAGCGCTGTCAGCGTCGCCTGTTTTGGCCTTCTTACATACATCATCATCCGCGAACGGTACCTGCCCGCCCTTTTGGCCGGGGCCATCGGCCTTACCATGATCGGGCTGATTGGGTTAAGCCGTATCTACCTTGTCGAACACTACTTCAGCGATGTCGTGAACGGCTACCTTGTCGGCGCGCTTTGGGCGCTTCTTGGGATCTGGCTGGCAGAACTGTTGCAGGAAAAGGGCATAGGCATCTGGCAGCCTTTGGCCCGAAGATGGCGAAACTTTTGGGTCCTGATCGTCGCGGCAGCCACAGTTGGGGCCATCGTGGTGGCCGTGGACCATTACGACCCCGTTAAAAACACCGCGATTGCCCGGGTGGAAAACCAACCCGAAACAACGCTTGAAGACGCATTCACCCAACACAGGTTTCCGGTTTTCACCGAAACGATAACCGGCGCGCATCAGGAACCTGTCAGCCTGATCATCCTGGCAGCTGACCGCGAAACTTTTGTGGCGGGCATCAAAAAAGCGGGGTGGCAGCTGGCCGATGCACCCGGCTTTGCCACGATGGGGCGCGCCGCCTTTGCAGCCTGGTTCAACGTTGAATATGCAACCGCCCCCGTAACACCCGCATTCTGGAACGCACAGCCCCATGACTATGGGTTCCAGAAAGAAACACCTGACAAAAGCCTGCGCCGGCGCCACCACGCGCGGTTTTGGGACACCCATTCGCGCACAGCCGATGGCCTGATGATCTTTGTGGGAACCGCCAGCTTTGACATCAGCCTGAAATGGGGCGTGACCCACCACATCGACCCCAACATTGATGCCGAACGGGATTTCCTGGCAGATGACATTCGCGCATCAGGGCTGGTTCAGTCTGAAAGAGCGCTTCAGATTGTCCAGCCGTCCCTGGGGCAAAACCTGTCGGGGGATCCCTTTTTTACGGATGGGGACGCGGTGGTTCTGGAATTGGGAACAGGAAGCTGACATGACGCGCACGATCAAAACAGTTGGCATACTGGGGGGCGGGCTGATTGGGATGAGCTGGGCCAGCCTGTTCCTGGCCCGTGGCCTGAACGTCATTGTCGTTGACCCGCGCGCCCAGGCGCAAGATGACCTTCGCACCTTTGTCACCGCCGCCTGGCCTCATTTGACCGCCCTGGGGCTGACGACCAGCGAAACCATCCGACACGCCGTTTTCAGCACCGGAATTGATGCGCTGAAGGACGCGCAGTTCATTCAGGAAAACGGCCCGGACCGGATCACGACAAAACGCCAGCTGATCCGGCAACTGGAAGGCGTCATCGCGCCGCAGGTCATCATCGCCTCCAGCACATCATCGTTAAAGGCATCTGATATTCAGGCGGATGCGGCCCACCCTGACCGCATTCTTGTCGCCCACCCGATGAACCCCCCGCATCTGGTACCAATGGTGGAGCTTGTGGCGGGCGATAAAACATCCGAAACTTATGTAGAACACGCCGAGGCGTTTTATGCCCAAATGCACCGCGTGACGATCCGGGTGAAAAAAGAGGTGGCGGGCCACCTGGCGAACCGCCTGACATCGGCCCTGTACCGCGAAGCGGTTCACATTGCCGCCGAGGGCATCGCCGATGTCGCGGATATCGACAAGGCCATCACCTATGGCCCGGGCATGCGGTGGGCCTTTCTGGGCCCGCACCTGACCTACCACCTTGGCGGGGGCGCAGGGGGCTATCGCCATTATCTGGATCACCTTGGCCCGACACAAGAAGCGCGCTGGCGCGATCTGGGGTCGTCTGAATTGTCAGAACAGGTCAAGAATCTGCTGGTGGCGGGCGTTGACGAAGAACTGGCGTCGCAGGATGAAACCACCCTTGCCCAACGGCGCGACGAAGCCTTGGTTGCGGTCTATAAGCTTAAACAAAAATACGGGCTTTAAACCCTGCGCGCCCTTTAGCGCGCGCCTAGGCCATCGCGGTGCCTGCCTCAAAAGCTTCGATGTTGAGGCGGGCAAACTTTGCCGGTGTCATCGCCTTGACCTGCCTCAGCAACCCGTCTTTGTCGCAGATGCCACTGGCTGTGGCCAGCGCGCCCAGGGCCACGATGTTGGCCACCCGTTTGTTGCCAAGCCTGTGTGCGGTTTGCGTGAACGGCAAATGTATCATGCGCCCCACATCATCGGGAAGCGTCTGGACAAGGTCAAAATCTGCCAGAACGACCGTGTCATCGCTTATCATGCCATCCGAGGCCTGCGCCGCGGCCTCATCCAGGATCAGCAGGTAATCCAGCCTGCGGCCAAGCGGAAAATCAGCCTCGCCATCGCTGATGACAAGATCAGAGCGGCTTTGCCCCCCCCGCGAAACGGGTTCATAGCTTTGGGATTGCGCAACGTTTTTGCCCTGCGCGACAAGCGCCGCTGACAGGATGCGCGCGGCCAGGATCAACCCCTGCCCGCCGCTGCCGCAGAAACGGATTTCCACACTGTCCATCATTCCCCCCCCGTCTTGTCGCGCAACCCGGCCGTCATCGCGCGATAGGCGCTTCCGTATTCAGGGCGCTCCTGCTGGGTCAGTATCCCTGTTTTCAGGGCATTGGGGCGAAACGGCACATCAACGGTGTTGCGATAGGCAAAGGGGCGCATGGGGCTTTTCTGGCTCATCATCATTTCAGGTGATGCACCCAGATCGTTTTTGCGCCCATAAATCTCGGTGCAATCGGAAATCACCTCAACAAATGAAAACCCATCATGGGTGATTGCCGCCCGGATCAGATCACGCAAGGCCAGAACCTGCATCGTCACCTCGCGCCCCACAAAACTGGCACCCGCCGCCCCGGCCAGCGCGCAGGCATCAAAAACGGGTTCGGTATTGCCTGCGGGGGTTGTGGTGGTGAAACGGTCGTTCGACGTGGTGGGCGATACCTGCCCGCCGGTCATGCCGTAGATTTCATTGTTCAGCATCAGGCAGGTCATGTTCAGATTGCGCCGGCAGGCGTGGATCAGATGGTTGCCCCCGATCGCCAGACAATCCCCATCACCCGTGATCACGATCACATGCAGATCAGGGCGCGCCAGGGCCAGCCCGGTTGCATAGGCCAACGGGCGGCCGTGGGTGGTGTGAAAACTGTTGGCATCCACATAGGCGCTTAGACGGCCCGAACATCCGATGCCCGAAACCACCGCCAGCTTGTCCTTTTCGATCCCCAGTTCATGCACCGCCCATAAAAGCGCGCGCAGGGCGATCCCGTGGCCACAGCCCGGGCACAGAAAATGGGGCATCTGATCTTCGCGGATATAATCCTTTATCTCAAACGGATCCCTGTCTTCAGCAACATTCACGACAGCACCTCCCATACCCCAGAAACGATTTCTTCCGGCGAAATCGCCTCGCCATCGATGCGGTTCAGGGGGGTGACCTTCACCTGCCCTGCAAGCAGCCTTTCAACCTCCAGAACCATTTGCCCCTGGTTCATTTCGGGCACGATAACCGCCTTTGCGCCAGAGCTTGAAATGACATCGCGCAGCGCCTCTTCTGGGAAAGGCCAAAGGGTCACGGGGCGAAAAAGACCCGCCTTAATGCCGCAATCGCGCAAATCCTTTACCGCCTGACGCGCCGCACGCGCAGCGATGCCAATGGCAACGATCACAACGTCTGCCGCGTCACATTCCGTCACGCGCCAACTTTCGATTTCCTGTCGGTGCAGCACCAGTTTTTCAGTGGTGCGCGTCATCGCCGCCACGGCAAGGTCCGGGTTTTGGGTCGGAAAGCCATCAGGGGCATGGGTCAACCCGGTGGTATGCGCGCGATACCCGTCACCCGGGCGCGCCATGGGCGGGATCATGTCATCGGTCACGGCATAAGGTTCATACCCTTGCGCCGGGCCGCTGGCCCATTTGCGCCAGACTTCGCCTTCTTGCGCAACACCGTCCAGATCAACCGTTTCCACCAGATGCCCGATCACTTCGTCCAGCAGAACCACCACGGGCACGCGCAGGCGTTCTGACAGGCCAACCGCGCGGATCGTTTCACTATAAGCTTCGCCCACCGAGGCCGGGGCCAGCGCGATAATCGCATGATCCCCATGGGTGCCCCAGCGCGCCTGCATGATATCACCCTGCGCCGGGCGCGTTGGCATCCCGGTGGATGGCCCGCCGCGCATGACATTCACCACCACACAGGGAATTTCGGCACCACAGGCATAGCCCAGGTTTTCCTGCTTTAACGAAAACCCCGGGCCCGAGGTGGCCGTCATCGCCTTCACCCCCCCCATCGAGGCACCAATCACCGCCCCCATCGAGGCGATTTCATCTTCCATCTGAATAAACGTGCCCCCAACACGCGGAAGTTCGCGCGCCATCGTTTCCGCCACCTCGGATGAGGGCGTAATCGGGTACCCTGCGAAAAAGCGGCATCCGGCCTTGATGGCCCCAAGGGCGCAGGCCTGATTGCCCTGTAGATTGCGGCGTTGCGACATTACTCAGCAGGCTCCAGTTTAGGGGTGTTCACAACGGAAATGGCGAAATCCGGGCACAACCATTCACACATATGGCAACCCGTACACAGATCCGGCAAAGCCAGTTCCGCCACCAGGCGGTCATTCAGGCGCAGGCAGCGTTCAGGGCACATCTTCACGCAGATGTCGCAGCCCTTGCACCATTCTTCGGTAATCTCGACGACCGTATCAATCGCGCCGTGGTGCACTTCGTCATGCGATTTATGCAGGCCAGTGGCCGTTTCATCTATGCGCTTGTCGCCTTCCTGCGCCCATTCCCGCCCTTCAAGAAAAGCCTTTTGGTTGATCTCGACCGATGCCGGGGGAACGAAGCTTGTGATCACCTGCAGCCAATCTTCGGCCGGGAAATCCAGCGCCGTTGAAAGGGCCCCCAGAAGAACCGTGTTCGCCGCCCGCAGATTGCCCAGATTGGTGGCCATCGTGGTGGCATCCATGGCAAAACCCGCGTGCACCTGTTCGATGATCTCTTCGGGGGTCTGGGGGGCATAGGTTGCCTCGGCCCCACGGCCGCGGTTGCGGCAGGCGAACGGGGGCACAATGCGCTGGCAATCCGCGATGAAGGTGCCGGTGTCCGGCTTCAGATGCTTTAGCCAGCGCAGGCCTTCCGCCCATTCCAGCGCCACCAGAATGTCAGCCTCGCCTTCCGGAATGGTCGGGGACCACACTTTGGGGCCAAACCGCACATGGCTGAACACCCCGCCACCGCGCTTGGCCATGCCGTGCACTTCGCTTTGCTTCACTTCATGGCCATGGTTCTGGCACAGCTGGGCCAGTACCTTTGACACCATGATAACGCCCTGACCGCCCACCCCGACGATCAGAACATTCTTTGGTGCTGAACCCCCCTTTGCCATCAGCCCTGCCCCTCGACAGGCCGGATGCTGTCAGAGGTGCACAGCTGGGCACACATGCTGCACCCGATACAGGCGGTCGGGTCGATCGCCACCTTGTGGCGCCCTTCGAACCATTCGTTGCTCCAGGTCAGGGCCGGGCAACCCAGGTTCATGCAGGATTGGCAGGCGACGCATTTTTCCTGATCGACCATAAAGGTCGGCCCCTTGATCTTCACCGGGTCCAGCACGCAGGGCCGGTTTGAGATCACAACCGAAACGCCACGGTATTCCATCGCCTCGCGCAGCTGTTGCTGAAGGGCGGCCATGTCATAGCTGTCAACGGTTTTAACCCAGCCCACGCCAAGCGATTTCACCAGATCCTCGAAATCGACGCGGGCGGTTTCTTCGCCGCGCAGGGTTTTCCCGGTGCCCGGATGATCCTGACCGCCGGTCATGGCGGTGATGTGATTATCCAGCAGGAAAACCGTGATATCGGCATTGTTGTAAACCGCATCTATCAGGGGCGGGATGCCCGAATGCAGAAAGGTGCTGTCGCCAATGGTGGCGACAATCGGCTTGGTCTCGCTGCCCGCTTTGGCCATGCCCACGGCATTTGCGATGCTTGACCCCATTGAAACGCAGGTATCGATTGAATTCAGCGGCTCGACCACCGCCAGCGTGTAACAGCCGATGTCGCCGGCCACGCGCGCATCCATCGCGCGCAGCGCCATGAAACAGCTGGTGTGGGGGCACCCGGCGCATAGCACGGGCGGGCGCACCATCGGGGCGAACCCGAAATTCGCGCGGGTCGCCGCCGGTTCCAGGACCCCGGCCTTTGCGAAACCTTCGCGCAGCACTTCCGGCGAAAACTCCCCGGCCCGGGGAAAGAATTCTTTGCCCTCAACCGTCAGCCCCATAACCTTGATCGCCTCTTCGATCACCGGTTCCAGCTCCTCAACCACAATCACACGGTCGACCGAGGCGCAGAACTTGCGAACAAGTTCTTCAGCCAAGGGGTAGCTGACACCAAGCTTCAGCACCGACGCGTCCGGAAGGCATTCCTTTACATAAGTATAAGCGATGCCCGAGGTAATGATGCCAAGCGCGCTGTCGCCTTTTTCGATCCGGTTCAAAGGGCTGTTCGAAAGCGCCACTTTCAACTTGCGCTCTCGTTCCAGAACCACGGGGTGCTGGATGCGGGCGTGGGCGGGGATCATCACGTTCTTGCGTGGCTGATCGACGAAACCAAACGCCTGATCCGGGCGCCGATCCCCGGTGGCAACCGCGCTGCGCGTATGCGACAGGCGGGTGGTGGAACGCACCATGACAGGCGTGTCAAAGTCCTCAGACATGTCAAATGCGGCGCGGGTGAATTCCAGCGCCTCCTGCCCGTCGCAGGGCTCCAGAACCGGCACGCGGGCGAAACGCGCGAACATGCGGCTGTCCTGTTCATTCTGGGATGAATGGATGCCCGGATCATCGCAGACTGCGATCACCAGACCCCCGTTCACCCCGATGTAGGAAAATGACATCAGCGCATCGGCCGCCACATTCAGCCCCACATGTTTCATCGCCGAAAAAGCGCGCACCCCCGCGAACGAAGCCCCGATCGCAACATCCAGCGCGGTTTTTTCATTGGTGGACCACTGGGCGTGAAGATCTTCGTCCGGGTAGGTCGCCAGATTTTCCATGATCTCGGTACTGGGCGTGCCGGGGTATGCTGCGGCAACTTTCACCCCGGCCTCCCACACCCCGCGCGCGATCGCCTCGTTCCCGGTCAGGGGGCGGGCGTTTTGCGAAGAAAGACGATCCGGGTGCTGCCGGGCAAGGGATTTAGACATGATCAGGACTCGCGCATATATCGTGTTACAAAAAACGTTACGATGGCTTTTATTTGTAACAAATACGCAGATTGTCGCAGGCCCGGTTTTTTGCCCCCACACAGCGGCTATACAACGGCACCGGTGCGGCCTAACGTGCCGCCATGGTCGCAGCGCAAATTCTTGACAGCCGGTATTCCTGGACACGCCTTGGCGTTACCCTTCTGATCGCCACGATCGGAAATGTCGGCATGTGGGCAATCATCGTGATCATGCCCGCTGTTCAGGCCGAATTTTCGATTGACCGCGCCGGCGCATCCCTGCCCTACACCATGACGATGATCGGCTTTGCACTGGGCAATCTGGTGATCGGGCGCGCGGTGGATCGCTTTGGCGTCACCTCGGCCCTGATCGCATCCGCGCTGTTGATCGCGGCGGGGTTTGGCGCGGCGGCCCTGTCTGGCAACATTGTCCTGCTGTCTGCCCTGCAGTTTCTTGTGGGGTTTGGAACGGCGGCCAGTTTCGGGCCGCTGATTGCCGACATCTCGCACTGGTTTTTCCGGCGGCGCGGCATCGCCGTTGCTGTGGCGGCCAGCGGAAATTACCTTTCCGGGGCCATCTGGCCGATCCTGCTAAGCGGTGTCTTGCACGATTATGGCTGGCGCGGCGTTTACACGGTGCTTGCCATCCTGACGATCGCGCTGGTTATTCCGCTGTCGTTCTTTTTGCGCCCCCGCATTCCGCTGGAGGCCGCAAACCACGCGGCCATGACATCGGGCCTGAAATCGCGGGCCGCCAATTTTTCCCCACGCACGTTGCAATGGCTGCTGGGGCTGGCCGGGGTGGGCTGCTGTGTGGCCATGTCTATGCCGCAGGTTCACATCGTGTCTTTCTGCGTGGATCTTGGATACGGGCCGGCGGTGGGGGCGGAAATGCTTTCCCTGATGTTGCTGGGCGGGGTTGTTTCGCGCCTGATTTCGGGCGTGATGGCAGACCGGTTTGGCGGCGTTATGACGCTGCTGGTCGGATCATCCCTGCAATGCATCGCCCTGTTTTTCTACCTGCCGTTTGACGGGCTTGTATCGCTGTACCTTGTCAGCACGATTTTCGGGCTGGCGCAGGGGGGCATCGTGCCCAGCTATGCGATCATCGTGCGCGAATACCTGCCCCCGAAAGAAGCGGGCGCGCGCGTTGGCTTTGTGATCATGGCCACGATCCTGGGCATGGCCCTTGGCGGGTGGATGTCGGGCTGGATCTTTGACATCACAGGATCCTACCAGGCCGCATTCCTGAACGGCATCGCCTGGAACTTCCTGAACATCGGGATCGTCCTGCTGATCCTTCTCAGAACCCGTCAGAAACGGGGCATGGTTGCGGCCTGACACGGCATGTATTTTTCGACGCCCCCGGATTTTCAGACCTTTTCCACCTTTACCCGATGGCACAAACGGGTTTGGATCGGGGCCGGAGCACACAAGGAAAAAATATGGACTGGCTGCACCAGCTGACAGAGGCACACCCGCCGGATCGCACCGCGATCATCGACCACGATGGCACGCGGTTCAGCTATGGCCAGCTGGGCGCGATGGCTGCAGATCTTGCCGCCCTGCTGCAGGATAACGGCCTGCGCCCGGGCGATCGCCTGATGCTGGTGTCAGAAAACTCTGCAACCTACGGCGTTGCCGTTCTGGCCGCCAGCCTGTGCAAAGCCTGGGTTGTGCCGACAAACGCGCGCCAGTCGGCCGAGGAGCTGGACGCCATCCAGGCGCATTGCGGCGCGCGCATGATGATTTTCACGCCCGAAGCTTCGCCCAATGCGAAAGATCACGCCACCCGCCTTGGGGCGCAATCCATCGGGCGGCTTTTGTGCGGCGACGTTCTGGTCACCGGCCCCTATGAGGCCACCCCGGAAAATGTTGAGCCCGACCCGCAAAGCAGGGTTGGCGCGCTGATGTACACCACCGGCACCACAACCGCGCCCAAAGGCGCCATGATGACCCATGCAAATTTGCTGTGGAACGCCCAAAGCTCCACCAAGCACCGCGAACTGACTGTGGAAGATACGGTTCTGGCCATCCTGCCCGGCACGCATATCTTCGGGTTTTCCTCGACCTTCCTGGCGGGGTTGTTCGCGGGCAGCACTATCCGTTTTCTGCCCCGGTTTTCGGCCGAAGCTGTGCTTCAGGCCTTTGCCGAAGGCGCCAGTGTCATGCCCGCCGTGCCGCAGATGTACCAGGCCATCATCCAGCATCTGGCCCAGCGGGGCGAACAGCCCAATGCACCACACCTGCGCCAGATATCCGCAGGTGGCGCCCCGCTTGACCCGGAATGGAAATCCCGGATCGAAGCGTTCTTTGGCCTGCCGCTGAACAACGGCTATGGGCTTACCGAAACCTCCCCCGGCGTGGCGGGCACGAAGAACAGCAAGCCGCGCAGCGACACGGCTGTTGGGGATATCCTGGACGATGTGGAATGCCTGATCGACCAGCCCGACAAGGATGGGGTGGGCGAGTTGCTGATCCGCGGCCCCAACATCATGAAGGGGTATTACCGCAACCCCGGCCAGACCCACGATGCGATCCGCGAAGACGGGTTTTTCCATTCCGGTGATCTTGCCCGCTTTGGGGACGACGGGGCGTTGTTTATTCTGGGCCGTAAGAAAGAGCTGATCATCAGATCGGGGTTCAACGTCTACCCACCCGAAGTCGAGGCGATGCTGACCCGTCACCCCGACATTCTGCAGGCCGCCGTTGTCGGGCGCCAGATGGGCGGAAACGAAGAAATCCTTGCGTTCATCCTTACCCGGGGTGGCATCAGCGAAGATGAAGTGAAATCATACCTCACCCAGCACCTTGTGGCCTACAAAATCCCCCAACACGTTATGATCGTGGATAAATTTCCGGTCGCGGCCACGGGCAAGATACTGAAACACAAGCTGACACACGTATTTGCGGACCTGTTGGCAGCGCGATGAATGACGCGCCTTTCCTCGCGCCGAAACAAAAGGACCAGAACGATTTCTAAGAGCATCCAGATCAACGAAGTTGTCAGTATCGAATATGACGGTGAAACCGGCCTGCTGAGTTTCCAGAACCCGCCCGTAAACGCCCTGGGCCAAAAGGTGCGCGCGGGTCTGATAGACGGGCTGCAACGCCTGAACGGGGATCACGCGATCAAGGTGATCGCGCTATTTGGGGTGGGGCGTTGTTTCAGCGCCGGGGCAGATATTCGCGAATTTGCACAGCCCCCCCTTGCGCCCTATCTGCCGGATGTTTGTGATGCGATCGAAACCAGCGCCAAGCCCGTTGTCGCCGTACTGCACGGCCTGGCGCTTGGCGGTGGATTTGAAATCGCCATATCGGCGCAGGCGCGTGTGGGCACGCAGGATTTGAAAATGGCGCTGCCCGAAGTTCTGATCGGGCTGTTGCCCGGATCCGGCGGCACGCAGCGCGCGCCCCGCCTGACCGGAATCCCGGCCGCGCTGGATCTGATCCTGTCGGGTCGCCAGATCTCGGCGCAGGAGGCGCAGAAAATCGGGCTGATCGACCGGGTGGATCACGGCCCGCTTCGCGATGTTGCGCGCGCCGCGGCGCGTGATGTGATCAGCGGGGCCTTAACAGCCCGCAAAACGCGGGACCTGAAGGTGGCAGACGATCCCGACGCGTTGAAGGGCGCGCGCGCGCGCATCACCGCCAAGTCGCCCCATTTGATGTCCCCCCAGAAATGCATAGACGCCATCGCCCTTTCCACAGGCCCGTTTGAAGATGGGATGAAAGCCGAACGTCAGGCCTTTTTTGACTGCATCGCCAGCGATCAGGGCAAAGCGCTGCGCCACGCGTTTTTTGCCGAACGCGCCGTTGCCAAAATACCGGAAGCCGGCGAAACCGCCCGTGACATCACCGCGATCGGGGTGATTGGCGGCGGCACGATGGGGTCAGGTATTGCCACATCGGCCTTGCTGGCCGGCCTGCATGTGACGCTGGTCGAGGTGACGCAACAGGCCCTGGAGCGTGGCGTTGCAACCATCACCAAAAACCTGGACGGCGCGGTGAAGCGCGCCAAGCTGGCGGGCGACAAACGGGATGAAACACTGGCCCGCCTGACCCCGTCAACACAGATGGGCGCCCTGACCCGCGCCGATCTGGTGATCGAGGCCGTGTTTGAAGACATGGATGTTAAGAAAGAGATTTTCCTCAAGCTTGATCAGATCTGCAAACCGGGCGCCGTGCTGGCCTCCAACACATCATACCTTGACGTAAACGACATTGCCGCCGCCACATCCCGCCCCGGCGATGTGATCGGCCTGCATTTCTTTTCCCCCGCCCATGTGATGCGATTGCTGGAGGTCGTGGTGGGCGAAAAAACCACGCCACAGGTCGTCGCCACAGGTTTTACGCTGGCCCGCAAACTGCGCAAGATCGCGGTGCGCGCCGGTGTCTGCGATGGATTCATCGGCAACCGGATACTGGCCCATTATCAGAAGGTCGCGACCTATATGCTGATGGATGGGGCCAGCCCGCAGGACATTGACAGGGCGCTGGAAGATTTCGGCTTCGCCATGGGGCCGTTCAAGGTTTCTGATCTGGCCGGGCTGGATATCGGGTGGGCATCGCGCAAGCGCAAGGCCCCCACGCGCCCGGCCGGTGAACGATACGTCGAAATTGCAGATCGCATCTGTGAAAACGGCTGGTTCGGGCGCAAGACCGGAAAAGGGTTTTACCTTTATGACGGCGCCGACATTCGCCCCAACCCCGACGTTGATGGGATCATCACAGCCGAACGCGCGCGCGCCGGCATCACCGCGCGCGCGTTTTCACCGGATGAAATCGTGGAACGCTACATGACCGCCATGATCAGCGAAGCTGCGCGCGTGGTCGAAGACGGGATCGCCCTGCGCCCTGTCGATGTGGATGCGGTGTTCCTTTTCGGTTATGGTTTCCCACGGTTTCGCGGTGGGCCACTGCATTACGCCGACACCCTGGGTGCGGCACAGCTGATCGACCGGATCGAACGCTACGCGCAAGACGATGGCTGGTACTGGCAGGTTCCCGATATCCTGCGCCGTATGGCCACCGACGGCACAACCTTTGCAGACCTGAACAAGGACGGCTGAGATGGATCTGAACTTCACCCCCCAGGAGGCCGCTTTTCAGGCCGAAGTCCGCACCTTTCTGCGCGACAATCTGCCGGCTGAATTTGCCCGCGCCGTGCGTGATGGCGATGAGTTGCCAAAGGCGTTGATGGAAGAATGGCACGCCATCCTGAATGGGCAGGGATGGCTGGCCACAACCTGGCCAAAGGAATTTGGCGGGCCGGGCTGGACCCCGGTGCAGCGCCACATCTTCGAAGAAGAATGCGCGCGCGCCAATGCCCCGCGCATCGTGCCCTTTGGGCTGGCGATGCTGGGCCCGGTTTTGCAGAAATTTGGCACCCCTGCCCAGCAGGCGGAATACCTGCCGCGCATCCTGGACGGCACGGACTGGTGGTGCCAGGGCTATTCCGAGCCCGGCGCGGGGTCTGATCTGGCATCCCTGAAGACGCGCGCGATGCGCGATGGCGATGACTACGTGATCAACGGGCAAAAGACGTGGACGACCCTGGGGCAATACGCAAACCGCATTTTCTGCCTTGTGCGCACCCAAACCGAAGGCAAGCCTCAGGCCGGTATCAGCTTTATCCTGGTGGACGTCGATACACCGGGGATCGAAATGCGTCCCATCCGCCTGATCGAAGGTGGCTACGAAGTGAACGAGGTTTTCTTTACCGATGTCCGCGTGCCGGCCTCGCGCCTGGTGGGGCAGGAAAACGAAGGCTGGACCATTGCGAAATTCCTTTTAACGCACGAGCGTACGAATATTGCCGGGGTCGGCTTTTCCATGCAGGCGCTGGACGAACTGAAGGCACTGGCGCGCCGCATCCGGCGCAACGCAAAGCCGCTGATCGAAAACCCCCTGTTCGCTGCGCGCCTTGCTCAGGCCGAAATTGACCTGGAGGCTATGAAGATCACAAACCTTCGGATGCTTGTGCGTGCGCGCGAACAGGGCGGCCCGGGGCCCGAAACCTCGATCCTGAAAATCAAGGGCACCGTTGTGCGCCAGGCCTTAAACGATCTGTCACGCCGCGCCCTTGGCCCGGCCGCGGCCCCTTTTCCATCAGAAGACCTGTTGGGAAATGCCAGCCTTGTACCAGAGGAACACGCGCGCAACGCGGCGCGCTATTTCAACAACCGCAAATTATCGATCTTCGGTGGCTCGAACGAGATTCAGCGAAATATTCTGACCAAAGCGATGCTGGAGCTCTGAGCGATGGATTTCAACCTGACAGAAGACCGCCGCATGCTGGCAGAGACACTGAACCGCTATCTTGCGGATCAATATGGCGCCGCCCACCGCGAACAGGTTGCCTATGCCGCGCCTTTTCACGATCCGCAGAAATGGCGCGAGATCGCCGATCTGGGAATTCTGCAGGCCCTGGCACCGGAAACGGCAGGCGGCTTTGGCGGTGCCGGGTTTGACATCACGGTGGTGTTTGAGGCTTTGGGCCGTGCCCTTTGCCCGGAACCGGTGCTGCCCACCCTGATGGCCAGCCGCCTTTTGGCGGCGGCAGGTGTGGAACAGGGCGCGCTGCTGGATGGCACAATGCGCTATGGGGTCGGCCTGGGCGAGCTGGAATCGCCCTATGCGCTGGATCAGATCGAAACGCACGCCGAAAATGGCCGCCTGAGTGGGCGCAAATCCGTGATTTACGGGGGCAATGACGCCGATCGTTTCCTGGTTGCGGCCCGCAATGGCCCCGGTATCGCAGTCTACGAAGTTCTGGCCACAGACGCCCAGGTAAAGGGATACGGGTTGATCGACGGCGGTGGCGCGGCCGAGCTGTTTTTGGAAAACACGCCCGCACGCCTGCTGATGGAAGATGCCGGCGGTGCGGTGAATGACGCGCTGGATGCCGGCGCACTGGCGCTGTGTGGCGAAGCGGTGGGGCTGATGGATGTGACCCTGCAAACCCTTCTGGAATATCTGCGCACCCGCAAACAATTCGGGCGCACGATTGGCAGCTTTCAGGCGCTTCAGCACCGGGTTGTGGATATGGTCACCGAAATCGAACAATCCCGCTCGATCACCATTCTGGCCGCCAGCCGCATGGGGGCTGATGACCAGTCACGCAGTGTTTCCATGGCCAAAAACCTGATCGGACGCACGGCAAAACTGGTGGCGGAAGAAACCATTCAGATGCACGGGGGCATTGCCATGACATGGGAGGCGCCGGTATCCCATTACGCCAAGCGCCTGACCATGCTGGACCATCAGCTTGGCGATACGGATGAACACCTTGAACGGGTGATGGCAGGCTACGTCAAAAGCCAGGCAGCGCCAGGTTAGGCCGCGCCAGGTTAGGCCGCGCCGGGCCTATGCGCCGCCACTGCGGTAGCGAAACGCCCCGGACCCCGTTGCAACCTTTATGCCGGTGTCATCAAAAATCACGGCCTCGGCAAAAAAGGTTTTGCGCCCGCCCCCCGTTCGTTGCCCCTGAGCGATCAAAAGCGTGCCTTTGGGCTGCGCCAGGAAATTCACATTCAGGCTTAGGGTCATGGCAAGGCGCCGGTCGTTGCGCGACCCGGTGTAACAGCCTGCAAACCCCATCGCCGTGTCGATCAGCGACGCATAGACGCCGCCGTGCGGGATGTTGTAGCGGTTGCCAAGGTGCGCTGCGACGGGCAATTCGAAACGCGCGAAATCTTCCCGCCAATCGGTAATCCTGAACCCCAGGTGTTGCTGGAATGGATAGGGATCTTCGATCAACGCCGGATCGATCCCTTCTGATGTGGCGGCTCTTGTCACGTTCGTTCCCCTGTTTCTGGCATGTCCGGTGCACCGCTGAAGCATACGCGCGCCTTGCCGGTGTTTGTGGCCTGAGCGCGCGCATGATGCAATGGGGCGCAGGGCAGACCATCAGGCCCACCGCTGGCCCCCAACATTTCCCGCCGCCCCGGGTGCATCCACGCAAGGATTGGTGTAAGTGCTTAGGGTCCAAGCAACAAAAGGCGCATCCGCAAATGACAGAAGCCACATCATATTCACCGCCGAAAATCTGGAAATGGGAAAGCGAAAACGGGGGCCAGTTTGCAAAGATAAACCGCCCGATCGCAGGGGCCACCCATGACAAGGCGCTGCCGGTCGGCAAGCACCCGATCCAGCTTTATTCCCTTGCAACGCCAAATGGCGTCAAGGTCACGGTGATGCTGGAGGAACTTCTGGCCCTCGGCAAAAAGGACGCCGAATATGATGCCTGGCTGATCAACATTGGCGAAGGGGATCAGTTTGGCAGTGGCTTTGTCGGGGTGAACCCGAATTCAAAGATCCCGGCGATGGTTGATCACGATACCCCATCGCCAACCCGCGTGTTCGAATCCGGCGCCATGCTGCTGTACCTTGCAGAGAAATTTAACGCCTTCCTGCCAACAGACCCGACCGAACGCACAGAATGCCTTTCCTGGTTGTTCTGGCAAATGGGCAGCGCCCCGTACCTTGGTGGCGGGTTTGGCCATTTCTACGCCTATGCGCCTGAAAAGATCGAATATTGCATTGATCGTTTCGCGATGGAGTCAAAACGCCAGCTGGACGTTCTGAACCAGCGCCTTGCCGACAACCGCTTTATCGCCGGGGACCAGTACACGATTGCCGATATCGCAATCTGGGCCTGGTACGGCCAGCTTGCCCTTGGTCGGCTGTACAACGCGGCCGAGTTTCTGGACGTGGCATCCTATGAACACGTTCAACGCTGGGCAAAAGAGATCGACGCACGCCCGGCCGTGCAGCGTGGACGCATGGTGAACCGGGCCTTTGGCGAACCTGAACTTCAGCTGCATGAACGCCATGACGCCAGCGATTTTGACACCCGGACGCAAGATAAGATCGGCGCGCAATCCTGAGCGGGTCACGCCTGCGCGCACCGGGCCTGTAACAGCGGTTTCATCACCTTCACGCTGCAAGGTGATGAAACCACCCTGTCAGCCCCACTGACCGCCGCCATCCATATCCACCACTGTGCCAGACAGATACTGCACCTGAGGCGCACACAGCATGGCGGCCAGCGCGCCGACCTCTTGCGGCGTTTTCAGGCGGCCAAAGGGCATTTTGCTTTCGTCCAGCAGCTCTTTCCAGCGGCTTTCGTCGCCAAACTTTGCCTGCGCGCGGGCCTTGTACAAGGTCATCACACGGTCTGTCAGCGTAGGCGACGGGTTGATGCCAAAGACCCTGACACCATAGGCCGGGGTTTCACCCCCCAGGGCATTGGTGAACCCGATCAGGGCGGCGTTTCCTGCGGCACCACAAATGTAATCAGGCCGCACCGCGCGCCCGCCCATGCCAATTATATTGACGATAGCGCCCGACTGGCGCGCCTTCATCGCCGGCAGGAACAGCTGGCTAAGGTGGATGTAGCCGAACACTTTCAGCGCCCAGGCCTGTTGCCAGCGCTCCATCGAAATATCCGCCAGGCCGCCGCCGGGGATTGCCCCGGCGTTGTTGACCAGAATGTCGATATCCGGGTGCGCGCCGGCCAGCCTTTCGCGTTCATCGCCATCCGAAAGGTCTGCGGGCACGGCCTGGCAATCCGTGCCGGTTTGCGCAGAAACCCTTTGCGCGGCTTTTTCCAGATTTTCGCCGTCGCGTGACACGATCACAACCTGCGCGCCTTCTTTTGCAAAGGCCAGGGCGGTTTCAAACCCGATCCCTTTTGACCCGCCGGTAACCAATACTTTTTTGCCGTTCAGCCCCAGATCCATGTCAATCCTCCCAAAAGTTTCATGTCTGTTGTCCGGGCCGCTGGCGTGCAGCGGCCGGTTTTTTCCCTTGCCCTTCAGCAGCCCTTCAGCGGCCCTTTAACATCGCTTCCACCAGCCGCTGCACGCGCAGGGCTTCGGCCGGGGTGGCCAGGCGGTTGGGCTTGCCATCCAGGCACAACAAAAGATCATCCAGCTGCGCCTTCAGGCTGGCCGCGCGCGGGTCTTGCGGGGTCACGCCAATCGGGGTGAAATCGTCCCCCTGAGATTCTGAATCCTTATAGAAATCGGTGACCCGCCTGCTGCGGGCAGATCCTTTGATCGTCAGTTCCTGGCGGTCTGGCTGCGCCCCACCGACGCTTTCCAAAACGCTGACAGGCCGCCCGTCATCGGTTTCCAGACGCGCCAGCATGTGGGTTTCGCAAAGGGCTGCATCCTGCGGATAACCGGGCCGGGCCCATACCAGGGAAAGCGGGCCCAACACACGTTCACAAAAGAACAGGAAGTGGGAAACAACTTCGCGTGTCATGCCGCCTTCTGCGCGAAAGCGCAGCCAGTCTGCGGCTTTCTGCCATTCACGCGGCCAGGCGCCATAGGTCACAACAATGTCTGCCCCTAACACATCGCCCAGCGCGCCGGTGCGGGCCGCGGCGCTGACATCTGTCAACGCAGCCCCTGCGGCCTGGGTGAAATTGACAGCCGCTGGCACGCCAAAGGCCTGAAGGCGCGCCACCAGATCTTCGCTTTCAGCCACATCAACACCCAGCGGTTTTTCCAAAAACAACGCCTTGCCGGCCGCGGCTGCAGCCAGCGCATAGGCTTTGCGTGGCACAGGGGGGCAGGCAAGGTAGATCAGCGCGGCAGAGGCGATCGCATCCTCGGCGCTGTCCGCGATCCTGGCCTCTGGCGCAAGGTGCTGGGCGGCTTTGCAGGCTTCGGGGCTGGGATCCCACAAAACATCCGGCGTGAAACCGTCGTGTTTGCGCATGTGTTCCAACATGCGCTGCCCCATGATCCCCAACCCAATAATCGCAGTCTTAACGGCCATCTGTGTTCCCCTTTGTTTTGTCGGTCAAATACAACAGACCAGCGTGGATTGCCACCAATGCCACCCCTATCGCCCCACCGCATAGGCCTGCATCAGGCGCGGTGTTGCGGCGGCGCGTAAAAGCCCGCTGGCATCCTGCATCGCCGCAGTCAGCCGCCCGATTGTCCAGGGCTGTGCAACCTGCACCCTGTGCCCACGCGCGCGCAGATCATCCAGCACCGCCTGCCCGAATGCGGGTTCGATCATCAGGTGCCCCGGGTCTGCGACCCGCGGGTGGAACGACGATTGGAAATGCGCGGTATGAAACAAAGGGGCGTCTATGGCTTCCTGCAGGTTCAGACCCCCATGCACCAGACGCAGGAAAAAGATCAGCTGCCACTGATCCTGCTGATCGCCCCCCGGGGTGCCAAAGGCAATGGTCGCCCCGTCTTTGCGCGATGCCATGCTGGGCGTCAGCGTTGTGCGCGGGCGCCGCCCCGGTGCCAGCGACGTGGGCAGGCCTTTATCCAGCCAGAACATCTGTGCCCGGCTGTTCAGGGGCATCCCCAGCCCCGCCACCACCGGCGACGATTGCAGCCACCCGCCGGACGGTGTTGCCGAAACCATGTTGCCCCACCGATCGATGACATCAAGATGCACGGTATCGCCGCGTTTTTCTGAAAGATGCGCCATCGTGGGTTCCCCCACCCCGGCGCCCAGTTCGCCGGCCTGAAGGTTTTTTGCCCGTTCGATGGCGGCTGCCGCCAGGTGCTCATAGCCCGCAATATCGCCCGGCCTCTGATCCAGCGACGCAGTGTTTTGAACCAGCCCGCGCCGCTGCGCGCCATAAGCGCGCGACAGCAGGGTTTGCGCGGGGATGCCGGCGTGTTTTGGATCGCCGTAATATGCCTCGCGGTCGGCAAAAGACAGCTTCATGGTTTCAATGATCCGGTGCACGAATTCAGCCCCAAGCGGATCAAGATCCCCGATATCTGTGCCCTCCAGCATCAGAAGGGATTGCAGAAAGGTCGGCCCCTGCGACCAGAACCCGGCCTTCCAGACCGTCCAGTCGCCATAATCCACCGACAGCGGCGTTTCATAGCTGGCCTGCCAGTTTGCCATGTCGTCGCCCGTTAAAACGCCTTTGCGCCGCGCGCCTTCGCCATCCATCACCTTTGCGTGGCGCAGATAGCTATCGATCGTCTGCGCGACAAAGCCCTGCGAAAAGGCGGCGCGCGCCGCTTCGATCTGGCCTTCGCGCCCCGGCGCGGCCTCGCCCGCCGCCAGCAGGCGTTCCCAGGTGTCTGCAAGATCCGGGTTGGCAAACAGGCTGTTTGGCGCGGGCGCCGCCCCGCCGGGCAACCAGGTTGCCGCAGATGTTGGCCATTCAGCCTGAAAGAAACCGGCAAGCCCTGCGATGGTGGCCGAAACCCGTGGCAAAACCGGATGCCCGGCCCGGGCGTAATGAATGGCCGGTTCCAGAACGTCGCGCAGCCTCAGGCGCCCATAATCACGCAAAAGGATCATCCAGGCATCAAAGGCGCCCGGCACCACGGTTGCCAGCAGGCCCGAGCCGGGAACACGTTCCAACCCTTCGTTCCTGAAGTGTTCGATCGTCGCCCCACCGGGCGCCACCCCCTGGCCGCACAACACCTTTGGCGTATCTTCACCCGCGACCCTGAAAATGGCGGGCACCTCGCCCAAAGGGCCGTTCAGATGGGGTTCAACCACATTCAGCACAAAGCCCATGGCCACGGCGCTGTCAAAGGCGTTGCCGCCCTTTTCCAGAATGCTCATCCCAACGGATGAGGCGATCCAGTGGGTCGAGGTTGCAACCCCGAACGTGCCAAGGATTTCCGGGCGGGTCGTGAATGACATGGGGATCTCCGTGAAAGTGACCGCTTACAATAAGCATCTTTTCACGGGGGGCAGAAGTGTTCATGCACCGAACATTTGCACCAAACACAGCGGGGCGCAGAACCCGGCTGATTTCGGGGCGTTATTTCGCCAGTTTCAGGCGCGTGGCCTCGGCCCGGCTAAGCTGTTCGCCCTGCTTGCGTTTTGAAAGCACCTCACGCGCGCGGGCATATTGATCATCCTGCCAGAAGATCAGGCAACCGTTGCAACCTTTGCCGCAACAGCCATCCGTGCCGACGCGGTTGGTTTTATAGCGCCGTTCCTCGGCCCCGTCCCCGATGCTTTCCACCAGATTGTCACGGCGTCTTTCATAGGCCTTGGGGTTGTCCTTGCCGGAAATCTCCAGCCCCTGGGTCAGCTTGTCAAACCGGATGCGGTTCCACTGTTCATCGGTCAGCGCGCGTTCCTTGCGCATCACCGAAAAGACCGGGAAACGGGCGCGCAGATCATCAAGGTCTTCGTGGTCAAACAATGTGAACGGCAGGCGGATCACCGTCTTTGTGCCCCCGTGGATCACATCCACCCGTTCCCCGTTTTGCGCCTTTTCAAAGTCGTAGACCCGCAGCAGCACGGTTTCGCGCGAAATGGGCGACACAAATTCCAGAACTTCGCCCGCGGCCAGCTTGTTTTTCACTTCCACCAGAAACGCATCATCACGCACTTCGGTCACAACGCCCGCATATTCCCACTGGGCAAGGGACGCTGTGTGTTCGTAGTCATGTGAATAATTGGTCAGGCGACCATCATGAAACGCCAGCGTGTAGCCGCGGTTTCCCACGGCCTCCAGTTCGCGCATGTACGGCTTTGGATCCCAGTTTTCCGGATCCTCGTAATAATCATCAATCGCCATGCGATAGGCGCGCGCCACAACGGCGCAGTAATATTCAGATTTACCGCGCCCTTCGACCTTCAGACTGTCCACCCCGATCGCCAGATATTCATCAAGCTTTGGCATGATGCACAGGTCTTTTGAGTTCAGGATGTAAGAGCCGCGCGCGTCTTCTTCGATTGGCATCAGTTCGCCTGGCCGGCAGCCTTCTTCCAGCAGGAATTCGAACATATCCGCGTTTTCATCGGTGATGTTCAGATCCTGCACGGTGCCGTCCTTCATCCGCATGCGGAACTTGTAATTCCAGCGGCAGGAATTGGCGCAGTTTCCCTGGTTCGCCCCGCGTTCGGCCATGAAATTCGACAGCAGGCAACGCCCGGAGTAGGTCATGCACATCGCGCCGTGCACGAATGCCTCCAGCTTGATATCAGGGCATTTTTCACGAATTTCGACCAGCTCGGCATAAGAAACCTCGCGCGCAAGCACGCAAAGTTCTGCCCCCTGTTCCTGCCAGAATTTCACGGACAACCATGAACTGACGTTACTTTGTGTCGAAATGTGCAGGGGCAATTCGGGTGCGCGTTCACGAACGAATTGAAACACCCCCGGGTCTGCCACGATCAAACCGTCAGGCTGCACCTTGCGAACGGTCTCGATATATTCGTCCAGCTTGGGAATGTCTTTGTTGTGCGAAAACAGGTTCAGCGTCAGGTAGGCGCGCCGCCCGTGCTGGTGGCAAAATTCAACGCCTTCAATCACCTCTTCCAGCGAAAATTCAGATTTCGTGCGCAAAGACAGGTCCGGCGTGCCCAGGTAAACCGCATCAGCGCCATAAAGGATCGCCATCTTCAACTTGCGAAGGTTGCCCGCAGGCATCAGCAATTCTGATCGTTTCTGTGTCATGAATCCTGCCAGACAATTGGTTGCGCGCGCGGTTTAGGCCAGTTTCGGGCGTTTGTGAACGCACAATACACCCTGCTTTTGCGGGGTGCTGCCCCCGGCCCCGGCCCTAACCCAGACCCAGACCCAGACCCAGACCTTAGCCCCAGCCGTAGTTAAAGCTGACGCTGATGCGTTCTTCATCGGCCATGTTCATCGGCACCTCATGGCGCAGCCAGCTTTCCCACAGCAGAATGTCACCCACCTCTGGCGCAACATAGATGAAATTGCGCAATTCCTGGCGCGCGTTCGCGTCGCGCGTCGGGGATGCCATCATCATTGCGGAACGCGGGTCTTCGTATTTGATCGCGCTCGCCCCCGAAGGCATGGAAACATAGGTTGTCCCGCTGATCACACTATGGGGATGAATGTGAGAGGTGTGCAAACCACCCGGCGGCAGGATGTTGATCCAAAGCGAATCCAGCTTGATCTTCTTGTCATCCAGATTGAACTGCAGATCCTTGACGAAAGCCGCGACATGTTTGTCCAGAACCTTTTTCAGATCCTTGAAGATCGGGAACCGCCAGGGCAGATCAACCAGCGAGGCATAGCTGGTGTAACCCGGGTACCCATTCTGTTCGCTCCATTCCTGCCCTGCCTCATCATCTTCGGCGACGGACAGGCAGGAAGCTTCCAGTTCAGCCGTATCCACGGGCTTGCCCAATTCGGACAAGGCGGCGCGATAAAGGCGGGTGGCGAAAAGAGACTCAATCTGTGACATGGGCCCCTCTTATCCCACAAGGCGCGCCATGGCGAGGGGGGCGCGCGCAGGTTTTCACCGTTACCAAGGGGGCTATTCATTGTCCGGAAAACCGGGACAACTTTATCATAAATAAACAGATGTCACCCGGTGAAGTGCTGCTTATCGCATCGGGTCGCGCTTCCGGGGCATAGCTGGCCTACCGACAAAGAGCGACGACCTTCCTCTCTAAGTCCTTTTTGCCAGATGCTGCGCTGTACCCCAACTGGCGAGATGTGCGTGAAGCGGACATCCATGCCTGCGGCAACGGCCCATTGCTGCCGTTCGCGCCAGGCGCATCGGGTGACCGGTTCCAGCCCGTAGCAGCCGGTCAGGGATTATCCCAAAGATCTTATCGCTATCACTGAGACCGTACAAAATCTTCGATGTAAGCAAACACGCGTTGCGCCCCGTCATCCGTCTCGATTAGATCAATCGGGCGCAGATCATCCAGCCACTTGTTGGACTCACGCGCCCACTTCATGGTTTTGCGGTCTGTGCACATAAAAGGCCGTGCCTTATCAAGCATAGTTTGCAGATGGTCTGGTCGTGCGTACCACGAGTGCGGCTTGACAGATGCCCTTCGCCCACCCTGCACGACTTCAGGCAGCTGTGACTGGCGCAGCTCACCTTCGGTAATGTGATTTCTCACCCAGTGTACGCGTTCGCTTAGCGAGGTGTTAGGTTGCCGTTCGACCTTCTGATCATCGCCAGATTTTCGTGTGGGGATGACCAGCCCTCGTACGATCTGCGGGCAGCGTTGTTCCAGCATTTCAAAGGCCGGAACCAGATCAGTGTCATTAGTCACGAGAACAACTTGGTCTATCTCGTTGCGCATCGCGTCATCAAACATGTGTAGCGCGATGCTGACGTCAGACCGTTTTTCTTCAATCTTCCAGACCTGTACCTTGTCGCAATCTTTGGGTTTTCGGTCGAGGTCATCTTCGGGAATGAGCGCCTGCTTGGCCTTGTAGAGCGCGTAACGTCCAAGTATTAACTCAACGCGTCCAACCCATTTCTTTGACAGCGCGTTGTGATATTGCGCTTGAGACGAAACAGAATCCGGCGCCTTGGCAGCGCTCTCTACGATCTTGGCTGTGAAATATTTGACTGCGCTGTCTGTCACCAACTCCATTTCAGCCGGATCAGCACCTTTAGTTGGCCGATAGAGGATGCTGGGGATGATCTTACTTTCAAATAGCGTGAGAACATCCAACCATTTGAATGGCGATTTTGTCAGACAGCCGTAGTAAAGATTGTATCCGTCAATATATATGCGTGTACGTAACTTCAGAATCAAACCCTCGGATATAAAAAAACCGGCTTGCGCCGGCTTTTTCCCCCTACCCTTTGGAGTCCAAGCCTCACAAAGTACAGGGTTAGTTGTTGATGTATTTATGTCATGGCCTGCGTTAATCGCAACAAAATCATACGTACGTCAATTAGAATAATGTACAATCAAAAGTAGTTTTGATTGTACATTATTTATATCGACATGTCAACCACAGCAAGTAGTTGATATTGTTGACTTGTAATTTGAAAAGTGCAACAATATTTGTTGCTAAACCTGATATGCAACGGAAGTATGGACAACAATCTGACCTATTTTGAGAAGCGCCTGAGCCACGAGCTTGAAGACATTGAAGCGCGGATCAGAGAGCTGGAAGATGAGCGCCGCGCGTTGAGCAGGCAGCTCGCCAAAGCGCGAGCCGAGCGCGAAGGTCTCAAATTCACCACCCGTAAGAACAGCGCCAATCGTGTGCTGGCTGAGAACGCAGTGTTACAGGCATTGCGCGACACCACCAAACCGCTCTCCACACAAGAACTGTACCGCCAAGCCCGACTAACCAACTACGATCTAAAAGAGACGACCTTTCGTTCCTACCTTCACCGAATGAAAAAACGTGACGATATTAGAACGGCTGGCCACGTCGGCAGGTGGGAAATTGCTAAATCAGATTCTTAGCTGGGAACTTTCGACCCACTCACAGAGTATTTGTGTATACTCCTTTTAGGGGTCATTTCAGCAATTGAGGTCAGATTTGCCCCAATCCTAACCCGTCTTCTCATGGAAAACCTATCAAGGTCGATAACGCGGCGCTGGTCAAACTCTGCAAAACTCGCTTCCTGCGCAGAGTAAACCTTGGTTCAGGGCGCAGCGAATGGCCGCACTCCGCCCGCCTCCGTCGCGGCTTGCCTGCTCGCTCGCAGACTCTCCGGGAAGATTCTGTGCCCCCTACACCCTCACTGTGCAACGCCAGAACCTCCGCAAGATCGCTGCCGGCCGTGGGTGCCTGTCCCTTGTGCTTTCCTGCAGCTTTGGCCTTGGCAAAAGGGTGTCTGGTACGGAAGGCTATCCTGACTGTGTGCCCAGAGGTTTTTCCCGGTATTTGGCTGTGGCCGCCGGTAGCAAAATACCGTGTCGTGACCGGGAAGGTTACGCATGTATCTGCATGTTGGGTCAGACTTCCCCTACGTTCGCCTATCAAATGGAACTGTAAGGAAATGGTGGAGCCTAGGGGGATCGAACCCCTGACCTCTTGCATGCCATGCAAGCGCTCTCCCAGCTGAGCTAAGGCCCCATAATTGCGGACGCACCCGGCGCCCGCTCGCGGTATTTAGGCAAAGCCGGGAAGCAGTTCAAGCTAAAAATCCCGGCTTCGCCTGTGTTCTTTTAGCTGTCGTCGTCGTCGGCCGCGACATCGGCGATTTCGTCCAGCGAAACGTCGTCATTGTCGTCGTCATCGTCCAGAACATCATCGCCCAATTCGACGTCCGATGTATCGTCGTCTTCAAGAACGACTTCGTCGTCGTCGGTCTGATCATCCTTGGCCGAGGCCTTATCGGCCTTGTCTGCAACCATGGTGCGGGTGCCCTTGCCTGTATCCAGGTTCACGACCTCGCCCGTGTAGGGGCTAACGATCGGGCTCGCGTTAAGGTCATAAAACCGTTTACCGGTTGTCGGGCAGACGCGTTTGACGCCCCATTCTTCTTTGGGCATACAAAACCCCTTTCCGTCTACAGCTTCTCGTGCGAAATTTGCCGCCAACTGCCACAACCGGGCATGGGTGTCAAAGGCTTTCGGGATTTGAGGCGGTGCCGGGCGGGAGTTTGCGCCCAATTACAGAGAGGCCAATGGATTGGAGCAGGTGACACTACCCGGCGACCCGCCGATCGAGGTGATGCTGAAATCATCGCCCCGTGCGCGCCGCCTGTCGCTGCGCGTGTCGCGGCTGGATGGTCGCGTGACCCTGACCCTGCCTCAGGGGGCCAGCCGGCGTCAGGCGCTGGCATTTGCGCGGGAAAAAGAAGGCTGGGTGCGGCGCAACCTGGCTGATCGCCCACAGGATATTCACCCACAGCCCGGCGATCAGGTGCCATTTGGCGGGCGGCCCCACACGCTGGTCGACAGTGGCGGGCGCGCGGCGCGCCTTGGCGAGGATGTGATTCACCTGCCCCAGGGCAGCCCGGAAAAGACCGGCGCCCGGCTGGCGGCGCTGTTCAAGCATCACGCCAGGCGCAATCTGCACGAAGCATCCGCGGGCTATGCAGCACGCGCGCAACGCCAGGTGGGGCGCATAACGCTGCGCGATACACGGTCACGCTGGGGGTCTTGCAGCCACGAAGGTAACCTGATGTTTTCCTGGCGCCTGATCATGGCCCCCCCCGAGGTTCTGGACTACGTCGCCGCGCATGAGGTTGCGCATCTGGTGGAAATGAACCATTCCCCGGCCTATTGGGCAGTTGTCGAACACTTGTGCCCACAGTATCGCGGCCCGCGCATGTGGCTTCGCCAGAATGGGGCATTATTGCACCGATACCGCTTCCGCGATTGACCTTCTGGTGGTTTGTGATCACATTAATCGCATGCAAAACCCATCCCGCAGCACCGCCGACACCGCCGCCCCGGCCCATGACCGGGTATACAGGGCCCTGCGAGGGCGGATTATGCATGGCGAGATTGAACCGGGCGTGGCCCTGACGCTGCGCGGCATTGGCAAAGAGTTTGACGTTTCGATGACCCCGGCGCGCGAAGCGGTGCGCCGCCTGTCTGCGGAAGGTGCGCTAACCCTTTCGTCATCCGGGCGCGTCACCACCCCCGACCTGACCAGCGAACGCATCGAAGAACTGGCCGCCCTGCGCGCCCTGCTTGAACCTGAACTGGCCGCACGCGCCCTGCCCCGTGCCCATCTGGCGCTGATCGATCGGCTGCGATCCATCAACGCCCGCGTCGCCGAACATGTGGCAAAGCAGGATGTCGTTGGCTACATCCGCACAAACCTTGAATTTCACCGTACGATTTATCTGCGCGCACAGGCCCCCGCAATGCTGGCCATGGCCGAAACAGTATGGCTGCAACTTGGGCCGACCATGCGGTCGCTATATGTCACCCGCAACAGGACAGACCTGCAAAAACACCACCGGATGATCCTGGCCGCCCTAAGCGCGGGCGATGAACCCGCGCTGCGCGTCGCCGTGCGCACAGACGTCACACAAGGCCTGCGGATGCTGGTGGGCTAGCAACAATGCGCCAGCCCCCGCCCAGATAGGCCCACAGGCGCGCCTAGGCGTGTATGGCGCCATCCCCGCAGGCCAGCGCGGCCTCGCGCACAGCCTCTGAAAACGTTGGGTGTGCGTGGCAGGTACGGGCAAGATCTTCGGCCGACGCCCCGAACTCCATCGCAACGCAGGCCTCGTGAATCAGCTCGCCCGCCGCAGGGCCCATGATGTGGACCCCCAAGATACGGTCCGTTTCCTTGTCGGCCAGGATTTTCACAAACCCCTCGCCCGCGAAAACCGCCTTTGCACGCCCATTGCCCATGAAGGAAAACTTGCCGGCCTTATAGGCGCGCCCTTCGGCCTTCAGCTGTTCTTCGGTTTTGCCAACACTTGCCACTTCAGGGGCAGTGTAGACAACACCGGGGATGACATCATAATTCACATGGCCCGCCTGCCCGGCAATGGATTCCGCCACCGCCATGCCTTCGTCTTCGGCCTTATGGGCCAGCATCGGGCCTTCGATCACATCGCCGATGGCCCAGATGCCGGGCACGGATGTTTTCCAGTGGTCGGTGGCAATCTGGCCGCGATCTGTCATCGCCATGCCCAACGCATCCAGCCCCAGGCCCACGGTATAAGGGCGCCGGCCTGTGGCAACCAGAACCGTATCCGCCTCGACCATGCCTTCGTTGTCATTCTTGCGCAGTTTGTAATGCACCTTAGCCTTGGTTTTCAGAACCTCAACCGATTGCACGGCGGCCCCCATCACAAACTTGAGGCCCTGTTTTTTCAGCGCGCGCTGGAATGTCTTGGCCAGATCGCCATCCATACCCGGTGTCACGGCGTCCAAAAACTCCACCACAGTCACCTCGGCGCCCAGGCGGGCATAGACCGATCCCATTTCAAGGCCAATCACACCTGCGCCGATGACGACCAGTTTCTTCGGAATCTTCGGCAAAGACAACGCGCCGGTCGAGGTCACGACGGTTTTTTCATCCACCTTAACACCCGGCAGGGATGTCGGCTCAGAACCCGAGGCGATGACGATATTCCTGGCGTTATGCACCTCATCCCCAACCTTGACCTGCCCGGCGGCGGGGACAGATGCCCAGCCCTTGATCCAGTCTACCTTGTTCTTTTTAAACAGATATTCGATGCCTTTGGTGTTTTGACCAATGACGTCGTCCTTATAGGCCAGCATCTGTTTCCAATCGACCGAGGGGCTTTTGCCCTTCAGGCCCATCTTGGCGAAATTATGCTCGGCCTCATGAAGGGAATGGGACGCGTGCAACAGCGCCTTGGAGGGGATGCAACCCACATTCAGGCAGGTGCCGCCCAGGGTTTCGCGCCCTTCCACACAGGCAGTTTTCAGACCCAGCTGCGCACAGCGGATGGCACAGACATAGCCACCGGGGCCGCCACCAATCACGATCACATCATAGTCTGCCATGTCTCACTCCTTGCCCAAAACGGGACGATCTGAATCCATTTTCCCCTTATGAAATACATAAGGCTTAATCCACCCTCTCAAGGCCGGGCCAGCACGGTTTCTTCGCAGTCCGGGCAGGTGATTTTTCCTGCCCACACCGGCGTAGTGTTCGTTGTTTCACTAACCCACGGGCCGGTTTCCAGCAGGTCAATGTAATCCGGCGGCGCGCCGGGCTTGGTATCTGGCCCTTCGCCGATCACCCATGTCACCGCCGCGCTTTTCGCGCACCCGGGGCAGGTCAGGGTTTCGGGGTCCAGGTATGCCAAGGGTCAGAGATCCATCAACAACCGGCGTGGATCTTCCAGTGCGTCCTTGACGCGCACCAGGAAGGTCACCGCGCCCTTGCCATCGACAACCCGGTGATCATAGCTCAGCGCCAGATACATCATCGGGCGGATCACAATCTCGCCGTTCACCACCACGGGGCGGTCCTGAATCTTATGCATGCCCAGAATGCCCGATTGCGGCGGGTTCAGGATGGGCGAGGACATCAGCGAGCCATAGACACCACCGTTTGAGATGGTGAAGGTGCCGCCCTGCATTTCTTCCATCGAAAGTTTACCATCGCGGGCGCGTTTGCCTTTCTCGGCAATGGCCTTTTCGATTGCGGCAAAAGACATGCTGTCGGCATCACGGATAACCGGCACCACAAGGCCCGTGGGCGTGCCGGCGGCAACGCCCATGTGAACAAAGTTCTTGTACACAACATCGGTGCCATCAATTTCGGCGTTCACCTCGGGCACTTCTTTGAGCGCGTGACAGCAGGCTTTTGTGAAGAATGACATGAAGCCAAGGCGCGCGCCGTGCTTCTTTTCAAACTCGGCCTTATATTCGTTGCGCAGCGCCATCACGGCAGACATGTCGACCTCGTTATAAGTGGTCAGCATGGCGGCGGTGTTCTGGCTGTCTTTCAGGCGCCGGGCGATGGTCTGGCGCAGGCGGGTCATCTTCACCCGCTCTTCGCGCGCCGCATCCTGCGCAGCGACGGGTGCGCGCGGGCTGGCGGCCGGTGTCGGGGCGGGTGCGGGTGCAGCGCCTGCCGGGGCTGGGGCCGGGGCGGCGGCAGGTTTGGGCGCGGCCATGGCGGCCTGAACATCTTCTTTCATGATGCGCCCGTCACGCCCGGTTCCGGTTACCTGATCCGGGGAAAGGCCGGCATCGGCCATCATCTTGTTTGCGGAAGGTGCGTTTTCCACATCACCCTTTGCGCCTGGGGCGGGCGCTGCGGCCGCAGCGGTGGCAGACGGGGCGGCGGACGGGGCGCTGGCGCCAACACCACCGGCGCCCGAGATCACCGCCAGTTTTGCAGAGGCATCAACCGTGGCCCCAACCGGCGCAACGATTTCGGCCAGCACACCCGCCGCGGGGGCAGGTACTTCGACAGAAACCTTATCGGTCTCCAGCTCGCACAGCATTTCATCTTGCGCAACGGCATCACCGACAGCTTTGAACCAGCTGGATACGGTCGCTTCGGTCACGCTTTCCCCAAGGCTGGGGACCATCACGTCAACCGCGCTTGAGGCGGCCTGCGCCTGTGGGGCGGCCGGGGCAGATGCAGGCGCTGCGGTTACGCCAGCGGCGCCTTCGCCCAGGGTTGCCAGCAGTGCGTTGATCCCAACGGTTGTGCCTTCTGGTGCGACGATTTCGCCCAATGTGCCAGCCGCGGGAGAGGGGACTTCAACCGTCACCTTATCGGTCTCAAGCTCACACAGCATTTCATCCACGGCGACAGTATCACCCGGTTTCTTGAACCATGTGGCGACAGTGGCCTCGGTCACGCTTTCACCCAGTGTAGGGACCCTTACCTCGATGCTCATGGTTATTTTCCTTCGATCGTCAGCGCGTCATTCACGAGCGCGGTTTGTTGTGCTTTATGCATGCTGGCCAGACCCGTCGCAGGCGAGGCCGAGGCCGGACGCCCCGAATAGGTGGGCCGGGTGTGTTTTGCGCCAATGCGCGACAGAACCCATTCGATGTTCGGCTCCATAAAGAACCAAGCGCCCTGGTTTTTAGGCTCTTCCTGGCACCAGACGTAATCTGCATTCGGGAACCGCTCCAATTCCTTCACCAGCGACAGCGCCGGGAAGGGATAGAACTGTTCAACCCGCATCAGGTACACGTCATCCAGGCCGCGCGCATCGCGTTCTTCCAGCAGATCATAGTAAACCTTGCCCGAACACATGACGACGCGCTTGATTTTATCATCCGCGGCCAGCGTGGTTTCAGAACTGCCCTTTTGCGCGTCATCCCACAGCACCCGGTGGAATGAACTTCCGGTGGTGAAATCTTCGGCATTTGAAACGGCGTTCTTGTGGCGCAACAGCGATTTCGGCGTCATCAGCACCAAAGGCTTGCGGAAAGACCTGTGCAGCTGGCGGCGCAGGATGTGGAAATAGTTGGCAGGGGTCGTGCAGTTTGCGACGATCCAGTTGTCACCCCCACACATTTGCAGGAACCGTTCCAACCGGGCCGAGGAATGTTCAGGCCCCTGCCCTTCGAAACCATGCGGCAGCAAAACAGTCAGGCCGGACATGCGCAGCCACTTGGCTTCGCCAGAGCTGATGAACTGGTCAATCATGATCTGCGCCCCATTGGCAAAATCGCCAAACTGCGCCTCCCACATCACCAAAGCATTCGGTTCGGCCAGGGAATACCCGTATTCAAAGCCCAGCACGGCGTATTCCGACAGCATCGAATCGATCACTTCGTAATGCGCCTGGCCTTCTTTGATGTTGTTCAGCGGGTAGTAGCGTTCTTCTGTCGACTGATCGACAAGCCCCGAGTGGCGTTGGCTGAATGTCCCGCGTGTGCAGTCCTGACCGGACAGGCGCACAGGAAACCCTTCGCGCAGAAGGGAGCCGAACGCCAGCGCTTCGCCTGTGGCCCAGTCAAACCCTTTGCCGGTTTTGAACATCTCGGCCTTGGCATCCAGAAGGCGGCCAACTGTGCGGTGCATGTCAAAGCCATCGGGCGCGCGTGTCAGCGCGGTGCCGATTTCGGCCATCACATCTGGTTCGATCGCAGTTGCGCCGCGCTGGTAGTTTTGTTCCTTCATCCGGTCCAGATGTGACCAGCGCCCGTCCAGCCAATCGGCCTTGTTGGGTTTATAATCTTTACCCGCCTCGAACTCTTCGTTCAGCTGCGCCTGAAACGCAGTCTTCATGTCGTCAATTTCGCCTTCGGGGATCAGCCCGTCGGCGACCAGACGTTCGGTGTAAAGCTGAAGCGTGGTTTTGTGGGTTTTGATGTTTTTGTACATCATCGGGTTGGTGAACATGGGCTCGTCGCCCTCGTTATGGCCAAACCGGCGATAGCAGAAGATATCGATCACCACGTCCTTGTGGAACTTCTGGCGGAATTCTGTGGCCACTTTGGCCGCATGCACCACCGCCTCGGGATCATCGCCGTTCACGTGGAAGATCGGGGCTTCCACCATCAGGGCGATATCTGTGGGATAGGGGCTGGAGCGTGAAAAATGCGGCGCTGTGGTGAAACCAATCTGGTTGTTCACAATGATATGCATCGTGCCGCCGGTCTTATGACCGACCAGACCGGACAGGCCAAAACCTTCGGCGATCACACCCTGCCCTGCAAAGGCGGCATCCCCGTGCAGCAAAACGGGCAGCACCTGATCACGGTCCTTATCGTTCAGCTGAGCCTGCTTGGCGCGCACCTTGCCCAGAACAACGGGGTTCACGGCCTCCAGGTGGGATGGGTTCGCGGTCAGGCTCAGGTGGACCTTGTTGCCGTCAAATTCGCGGTCGGACGATGCACCAAGGTGGTATTTCACATCCCCCGATCCATCGACATCCTCGGGCTTGAATGACCCGCCCTGAAATTCATTGAAAATCGCGCGGTAGGGTTTGGCCATCACATTGGCCAGAACCGAAAGGCGGCCACGGTGCGGCATGCCAACCACGATTTCTTTTACGCCCAGCGCGCCACCGCGTTTGATGATCTGTTCCATCGCCGGAATCAGCGCTTCGCCCCCGTCCAGGCCGAAACGTTTGGTGCCCATGTATTTGACATGCAGGAACTTTTCGAAACCTTCCGCTTCGACAAGCTTATTCAGGATCGCCTTGCGCCCTTCGCGGGTAAACTGAATTTCCTTGCCGAAACCTTCGATCCGCTCTTTCAGCCAACCGGCCTGTTCTGCGTTCGAGATATGCATGTACTGAAGGGCGAAGGTGCCGCAATAGGTGCGTTTTACGATCTCAACGATCTGGCGCATGCTGGCAACCTGAAGGCCCAGCACATTGTCGATGAAAATCGGGCGGTCCATATCGGCCGGGGTGAACCCGTATGTGGCCGGGTCAAGTTCAGAGTGAAGCGTATCGTCGCGCATGCCCAGCGGGTCCAGATTGGCCACAAAATGGCCGCGGATCCGATAGGCGCGGATGATCATCAGGGCGCGGATACTGTCCAGAACCGCGCGTTTGATCTGATCCTCGGAAACCTCAACGCCCCGTTCTTCGGCCTTTGCCACGATCTTTTCAGCGGCCTTGGCAGGTTCCTGCGGCCACATGCCATCCAGCGCGTGCACCAGATCGCCGCCGGGTTGGGGCGGCCAGTCGTTGCGCGCCCAACTTGGGCCGGACGCTTCGGCCTTCACATCCAGATCCGCATCGCCCATTTCAGCAAAAAAGGCCCGCCAGGCCTCGTCCACCGCATTCGGGTCGTTCGCATATTGCGCATAAAGCTGTTCAAGATACTCGGCGTTATGGCCCTGCATGAAGCTTGAGGCCTTAAACTGGTCGTTCGGGGATTGCTCGGTCATAAGGTTACCTGAGTAATGTATAGGTAGGGCGGGGAATTCCCCGCCCATCGTTTTTTACTTTGCGATCGCTTCCAGCACAGCCTCGCCCAGACTCGCGGGGCTTTCAGCCACCACAATGCCCGCGCTGCGCATCGCTTCGATCTTGTCTTCGGCCCCACCTTTGCCGCCGGCGACAATCGCGCCTGCGTGCCCCATGCGGCGGCCGGGAGGCGCAGTGCGCCCGGCAATAAACCCGGCGGTGGGTTTCCAGCGGCCTTTCCTGGCCTCATCTTTCAGGAATTGCGCGGCTTCTTCTTCGGCGGCACCGCCGATTTCGCCGATCATGATGATGCTTTCGGTTTCATCATCCGCCAGGAACCATTCCAGCACATCAAGGTGTTCTGTGCCTTTGATCGGGTCACCGCCGATGCCCACACAGGTGGATTGGCCCAGCCCCACATCGGTGGTCTGCTTCACGGCCTCATATGTCAGCGTGCCGGAGCGCGATACAACGCCGACCGATCCACGCTTGTGAATATGGCCCGGCATGATGCCGATCTTGCAGGCGTCCGGTGTGATGACACCGGGGCAGTTCGGGCCGATCAGCGTGGTGTTTGATCCGTCAAGCGCGCGCTTGACCTTCATCATGTCCAACACCGGAATACCTTCGGTAATGCACACAACCAGCGGGATTTCCGCGTCAATTGCTTCCAGAATCGAATCTGCCGCAAAGGGCGGCGGCACATAGATGACCGATGCATTGGCACCCGTCACATGCACCGCTTCGTGGACCGAGTTGAACACGGGCAGGTCCAGATGCGTCTGCCCCCCCTTGCCCGGCGTCACACCGCCAACCATCTGCGTGCCATAGGCAATCGCCTGTTCGGAATGAAAAGTGCCCTGGCTGCCGGTGAATCCCTGGCAGATGACCTTGGTGTTTTCGTCTACAAGTACGGCCATCTGATTATCCCTTCACCGCTTTCACGATCTTTTCGGCGCCATCTTTCAGATTGTCCGCCGCGATCACGTCTACGTCGCTTTCATTGATGATGCGTTTGCCTTCTTCCACATTGGTGCCTTCCAGGCGCACCACCAGCGGCACTTTCAGCCCCACTTCTTTCACCGCGGCAACCACGCCTTCGGCGATCACATCACAGCGCATGATGCCGCCAAAGATATTCACCAGAATGCCCTTTACCTGCGGGTCCGAGGTGATGATCTTGAAGGCCTCGGTCACCTTTTCCTTGGTGGCGCCACCGCCAACATCCAGGAAGTTCGCCGGCTCAGCCCCGTAAAGTTTGATAATGTCCATCGTCGCCATCGCCAGACCGGCGCCGTTGACCATACAGCCGATTTCACCGTCCAGTGCGATGTAGTTCAGATCGTATTTCGACGCTTCCAGTTCCTTGGGGTCTTCTTCGGTGGTGTCGCGCAACTCGGCAATATCCGGGTGGCGATAGACCGCGTTGCCGTCGAACCCCATCTTGGCGTCCAGGCATTTCAGGGTGCCGGTATCGGTTACGATCAGCGGGTTGATCTCAAGCATCTCCATGTCTTTTTCGACGAAGAGCTTGTAAAGCGTGCCCATCAGCTTGACGCATTCCTTGACCTGCTTGCCTTCCAGGCCCAGCGCAAAGGCGATGCGGCGGCCGTGAAAGCCCTGGTATCCGGTGGCCGGGTCAACGCTGAAAGACAGGATCTTTTCGGGCGTCTTGGCGGCCACTTCTTCGATGTCCATACCGCCTTCGGTTGAACAGACGAAAGAAACCCGGCTGGACCCACGATCAACCAGAAGGGCCAGGTAAAGTTCGGTTTCGATGCCCGAACCATCCTCGATATAAATGCGGTTCACCTGCTTGCCGGCCGGGCCGGTCTGATGGGTGACCAGGGTGCGGCCCAGCATCTTCTTGGCTTCCTCGGCGGCCTCTTCGACCGATTTGGTCAGGCGCACGCCGCCTTTATCGCCGGCGTCGGCCTCTTTGAATTTGCCCTTGCCGCGGCCGCCTGCGTGAATTTGCGCTTTGACAACCCACAGCGGGCCATCCATCTCTCCGGCGGCGGTTTTCGCATCTTCCGCCTTCAGAACTGCGCGCCCGTCGGAAACGGGGGCGCCGTAGCTGCGCAAAAGGGCCTTCGCCTGGTATTCATGAATATTCATGAAATCATCCTGTCCAGTTTGTTTTTCTGGACCATGCACAACCATAATATCTAAAGAAATGGTTTTTTCCTGCTGTGCGGGAATTCGGGGCACTTTTCCTGTTTTTGTGATCACACGTTAGAAAAGTGTGATCACAATTGATGGGAAAACGCGACTCGCCCCACCTGCCGGGTGCAAAAACGAAAAAAGCCCCCGGCCTGAAACCGGGGGCTTTCAATCTGTGCTTGTCAGGTAAATCAGCCCAGCGCGGGGTCAATCGCCTTGCATGCGCCAACCAGGCCCTTCACGGCGTCGACGGATTTGTCGAACATGGCCTGCTCGTCTTTGTTCATCTTGATGTCGATGACACGTTCAATGCCACCCGCACCGATCACCGTGGGCACACCAACATACATGCCCTTCAGGCCCAGCGCGCCGTCAACATAGGCCGCACAGGGCAGAACACGTTTTTGGTCGCGCAGGTAAGCTTCGGCCATTTCGATGGCGGCAGTTGCGGGTGCGTAAAACGCTGAACCCGTCTTCAGAAGGCCAACAATCTCGGCCCCGCCATCACGGGTACGCTGAATGATCGCATCCAGTTTTTCCTGTGTGGTCCAGCCCATCGACACCAGATCAGGCAGCGGAATGCCACCCACTGTCGAATAGCGCGACAGCGGCACCATCGTATCGCCATGCCCACCCAGAACGAAGGCGGTGACATCACGCATCGATACTTCGAACTCAAGGCTCAGGAAATGGCGGAAGCGCGCCGAGTCAAGAACACCAGCCATGCCCACAACTTTTTCATGCGGCAGGCCCGAATATTCGCGCAGCGCCCAAACCATGGCGTCCAGCGGGTTGGTGATGCAGATCACAAAGGCGTTGGGGGCGTGCTGTTTGATGCCCTCGCCTACGGATTTCATGACCTTCAGGTTGATCCCCAGCAGGTCATCGCGGCTCATCCCAGGCTTGCGGGGAACACCGGCCGTCACGATGCAAACATCCGCACCGGCGATGCCTTCGTAGGATGTGGCGCCGGACATGGCCGCATCAAAACCCTCGGACGGGCCTGATTCTGCAATATCCAGCGCTTTGCCCTGAGGCACGCCATCAGCGATGTCGAAAAGAACCACGTCGCCAAGTTCTTTCAGCGCGGCGAGATGGGCAAGCGTGCCGCCAATCTGCCCCGAGCCGATAAGGGCAATTTTTGTTCTGGCCATGAGTATGATCTCCGATCAGTTGAATTCGCGCCGATGCGTAGTCCTAAAAGCGGCTTCGCGCAAGTCCGCCGCGCTGCAGCAAGGTTGGCACCGGGTGGTTCCCCCAGTGTGCGAAAGCCGCTAAACCCGGCGCAAGACGATAAATCACAAGGTGTATGATGCCCGAACTGGATTTCACATTCTTTGCCCTGGCAATCCCCGCTGTGATCTTCGCGGGCATTTCCAAGGGCGGGTTCGGGTCAGGGGCTGCCTTCGCCGCCACGCCGCTTCTGGCGCTGATTCTGGAACCGGGGGCGGCCATCGGGCTGATGCTGCCGCTTTTGATGCTGATGGATGTCACCGCGCTGCGCCCCTACTGGAAACGGTGGGATTGGACCTGCGCGGGCGCGCTGATCCTTGGGGCGGTGCCGGGTATCATTCTGGCCGGTCTGCTGTACCGTGTTACGGACCCGGATGTGTTTCGTCTGCTGATTGGTCTGGTTGCGCTGGGGTTTGTGGCCTTTCAGGGGGCGAGAAAGTTCGGTTTGTACAATCCGGCCACGCATCACCTTTCCGTCCGGGCGGGGCGTATTGCCGGTGTGGTGGCAGGGCTTACCAGCTTTATCAGCCATGCGGGGGGGCCGCCGGCCGCTGTCTTTCTGCTCAGCCGCGGGCTCGATAAAACCACTTATCAGGCGACAACTGTTATCACCTTCTGGGCGATCAACCTGCTGAAGTTCGGCCCCTACCTGTTTCTTGGCATCTTCACGCTGGACACCGCCAAGGCCGATTTGCTTTTGATGCCCTTTGCCGTCATTGGCGTTTTGATCGGCGTCTATGCGCACCGGCTGATGTCAGACAAAGGGTATTTCGCCCTGACATACGTTTTGTTGACCCTGACGGGGGCCAAGCTGATCTGGGATTCACTGACATAGGGCACCGCTTGCCCTGCCTGTTGTTTCAGAAAAATTCTGCAATGCGGCGAAAGTGGGCTTGCGGATTGGTGCGAATTTATGGTCGGTTGCGCAACATTATTGCGGAGTCACAGAATCATGCCCCAAGAAATGCGCCCCTACCGTTCGGTTCTTTACATCCCGGGGTCAAAACCCCGCGCACTGGATAAGGCCAGAACGCTGGCAACGGATGCGATCATTTTTGATCTGGAAGATGCCGTTTCCCCCGATGCTAAATCCGAGGCCCGCGCCACGCTGCGCGCCGAACTGGACAAAGGCGGCTATGGCAACCGCGCCAAACTGGTGCGCGTCAACGGGTTTGATACCGCCTGGGGCGCAGAAGACATCGCAGCCTTCAAGGGGGCCGATATCGACGGCATCCTGCTGCCCAAGGTGAACAGCGCCGATGACGTTGAAACCCTGGCCGGGAGCATCCCCGATGTGGCGCTATGGGCCATGATGGAAACCCCGCGCGCGATGCTGAATGCCGCCGAAATCGCAGCGCATCCGCGCCTTGCAGGCATGGTTATGGGCACAAATGACCTGGCCAAGGATATGGGCTGCCGCTTTCGCGCGGACCGTCTGGCGCTGATCACCAGCCTGCAACTTTGCCTTCTGGCAGCACGCGCCGAAGAGGTCACCATTGTCGACGGGGTCTATAACGCGTTCAAGGATGATGACGGGCTGCGCGCAGAATGCGAACAAGGGCGTGATATGGGGTTTGACGGGAAAACCCTTATCCACCCCGCCCAGCTGGCCATCGCGAACGAATGCTTCGCACCTTCTGCAGAAGAACTGGAACTGGCGCGCCGCCAGATCGCCGCCTTTGAGGACGTCGAAGCCTCGGGTCAGGGCGTGGCCGTCGTGGATGGTAAAATCGTCGAGAATCTGCATATCGTAACCGCCAGGGCGCTGCTGGAAAAAGCAGCGGCCATTCACGCTCTGGAGGATTAACATGTATTGGCTGACGATCGGCATCGCACTTTGGTGCATTTCCCACTTTTTCAAACGTCTGGCGCCCACAGCGCGCGAACGGATGGGGGATAAGGGCAAGGGGCTTGTCGCGCTGGCTTCGCTGCTGGCGGTTGTCTTGATGGTGGTCGGCTATCGCAGCGCGCCGGTTATTGCGGTCTACGCGCCGGTGCCCGGCATGGGGCATCTGAACAACCTTCTGATGCTGGTATCCGTATTTCTGTTTGCGGTGTCACATTCCGGCGGTGTGGTGGAATCCAAACTGCGCCACCCCATGCTGATCGGCGTGATCGTCTGGGCGGTTGCGCACCTTTTGGTAAACGGTGATCTGGCCTCGATCCTTCTGTTCGCCAGCATGGGCGCCTGGGCTGTTGTGTCCATGGCCCTGATCAACCGCGCGGCCCCGTGGGAACGCCCCGCAAAAGGCGTGATTATGAAAGACATCCGCATCGCTGTGATCACGCTTGTGGTTTACGGGCTGATCGCGGGCATTCACATCTGGCTGGGTCACAGCCCGTTTCAGGGAACGTACGCATGAAACTCTATCGCCTCCTGACCGAAGACGACACCTCGGCCTTTTGCCACAAAGTTACCGACGCCCTGAACAAGGGCTGGGAACTGCATGGATCCCCCACTTACGCATATGACTCCGCCAATGGCGTGATGCGCTGTGGTCAGGCCGTGGTGAAAGAAACCGAAGGCACCTACACGCCCGACATGAAACTGGGGGCGCAGTAAATGGCGGGGCATGGGGCGAAAACCAATCCGGGCCGGTTTTTTGAAGACTACCGCATCGGCGAGGTGATCACCCATGCCGTGCCACGCACCGTTTCGGGGGGGGAACGCGCGCTTTATCACGCCCTTTATCCGGCACGCCACGCGTTGCATTCCTCGGATGAATTTGCGCGCAACTGCGGGCTGGATCGCGCCCCGATGGATGACCTTGCCGCCTTTCACCTGGTTTTTGGCAAAACCGTACCCGATGTTTCGCTGAACGCGGTTGCCAACCTTGGCTATGGCGAAGGTCGCTGGTTGAAACCTGTCTGGCCGGGCGACACCTTGCGCGCGACATCGCAGGTGATCGGGCTAAAGCAAAACTCGAACGGAAAATCCGGTGTCGTCTGGGTGCGCACAAAGGGCCTGAACCAGTGGGACGAAGAGGTGCTGGACTATGTGCGCTGGGTCATGGTGCGCAAACGCGATCCCGGCGCAGATGCCCCCGATACCCTTATCCCCGAACTGGCCCCGGCCCTTGATGCCAGCCAGCTGGTCATTCCCGAAGGGCTGGATTTTGGCCAGTATGATTTCACCCTGGCCGGCGAGCCTCACCGCTGGGGCGATTATGCCATTGGCGAAAAGATCGACCACGTCGATGGTGTAACGGTGGAAGAAGCGGAACATATGATGGCCACCCGTCTGTGGCAAAACACGGCGAAGGTTCATTTTGACGCGACAAACCGGCCCGATGGCAAACGCCTGATTTACGGCGGCCACGTCATTTCGATGGCGCGCGCCCTGTCGTTCAACGGCCTGGCAAACGCCCAGATGATCGTTGGGCTGAACGCCGGCGCCCATGCCAACCCCTGCTTTGCCGGCGACACAATCCGCGCCTGGTCTGAGGTTCTGGACAAGGCTGAAACCGATGCCCCCGGTGTTGGCGCAATCCGCCTGCGCCTTGTGGCGGTCAAACACGGCGCACCCGCTTTTGCCCTGAAAGGGGAAGATGGGAAATATCTGCCCGAAGTCATGCTTGATCTTGACTACTGGGCGCTGATGCCGGTTTAAAATAGGCATGCGTTTATTAATTGCCCTCGTTTTAGCCCTTTCCCTGCCCTTTAGCGCCCTTGCGGACAAAAAAGGCGATCTGGAACAGCAAACCGGTTCCGGCCCATCCACCCCGACACCGGGGGGCACATCACATGTGCCACGCGTCGACCCGACCACACGGTTCATTGAATCCAACACGATCGAAACCCTGTACCATGAACTGGCGCACGCGCTGATCGATATCCTTGATCTGCCCGTTTTCGGGCCCGAGGAATTTGCCGCCGATCTGTTCAGCGTGATCCTGATGGACAGGTTGCATGACGAAGACACCTCGATGCGGTTGGCCTATGACGTCGCCGCGGCCTATGAGGCCGATGCCGACATGGATGAAAGCCTGGGGCACCGGCCCGCGATGTGGGATGTTCACGGCAGCAACCAGCAACGCTACTTCAATCTGGTGTGCCTGTTTTACGGCGCCAAGCCGAACCAGCGCGACGAGATGGCCGAAGATCTGGGCCTGCCCGAAGAACGCGCGGAAACCTGTGCTGAAGAATTCGACCAGGCAAACCGCAGCTGGGGCGATGTTCTTGACGGGCTGACGGCCAATGCCCCCGGCACATCGATCAAGATGGATTGGATTTTAGACCACGAAAGCCACCTGACGGTTTTCGTGAAAGGCGAAGTTGACCGCCTGAACAACCTTTACGCATTGCCCCAGGAAATGACCGTCAGCGTCATCCCCTGCGGAGAGGTGAACGCCTTTTACGACCCTGACTCGCGCGAAATCATCATTTGCACCGAACTCGCGGATCATCTGGCGAAACTCGCGCCCTGAATGGCGCTTATGTGATCACACAGATTATAATTGTGATCACATACCGGCAAATCCGCCAAACATAATGCTAAATCTCCGCAAAACAGGCCTGATCGTACGTGACTTTGGCGGATTATTTGGTATTGATATCACAAACTGGAAACAGCATTGGAAAGGGCGCTTTCATGGCTGATGTGAACCGGGGCAACCGCCCGCTTTCGCCCCATACGACAATCTATCGGTGGCCTCTGAACGCGATCATGTCGATCCTGCATCGCATTACCGGCGTCGGGATGAGCGTGAGTGCGATGCTCATCGTCTGGTGGTTCCTGGCCGCGTCCACGTCGCAAAGCTATTTTGCAACCGCCAACGGGTTTCTGACCTCATGGTTTGGCGACATCATCCTTTTCCTGTCGATGCTGGCAATCTGGTATCACTTCACCAATGGCATCAGACACCTGATCTGGGACACGGGCTCAAACTTCGGCAAACGCCGGGTCTACCGTTCGGGCATTACCGGATTGGCCATCGCAGTGATCCTGTCTGCCATCACCGTCTACATCGCTTAAGGGGGCTGTCATGCGTTACCAAACCGACAGATCGCGCGTTACCGGGCTTGGCGCCGCCAAAACAGGCACCTCTCATTTCTGGGAACAACGCGTCAGCGCCATCGCGCTTGTCATCCTGACGCCGCTTTTCGTGCTGCCGCTGGCCTACAACCTGGGCGACAGCTATGAAAACGTCCGCGCGGCCTATGGCCACCCCATTAACGCGATCATCGCCATCGCGTTCATCATCACCGTTTTCCTGCACCTGTTTCAGGGCCTTCAGGTGGTGATCGAAGATTACGTGCACGGCCGCCTGGAACTTATACTGATCATCACCGCCCGGCTTTCATGCTCGCTTTTCGCGCTGACCGGCATCTTCGCAATACTGAAAATCGCGCTGGGCGCTTAAGAGGTAACCGAAATGGCTGATTACGAATACGAAACGCATGAATATGACGTGGTCGTGGTCGGGGCCGGCGGCGCAGGATTGCGCGCCACGCTGGGCATGGCCGAACAGGGGCTGCGCACAGCTTGCGTGACCAAGGTCTTCCCAACACGCAGCCACACGGTCGCCGCACAGGGTGGCATCGCGGCGTCACTGTCCAACATGGGCCCGGACCACTGGCAGTGGCACATGTTCGACACCGTCAAAGGCTCGGACTGGCTGGGCGATACGGATGCGATGGAATATCTGGCCCGCGAAGCCCCCAAAGCGGTTTATGAACTGGAACATTACGGTGTGCCGTTTTCGCGCACCGAAGAAGGCAAGATTTACCAGCGCCCCTTTGGCGGCCACACCACCGAATTTGGCGAAGGCCCGCCGGTGCAGCGCACCTGCGCCGCCGCTGACCGCACAGGCCACGCGATCCTGCACACGCTTTACGGCCAATCGCTGAAAAACAACGCAGAATTCTATATCGAATACTTCGCGATCGACCTTGTGATGAGTGACGATGGCGTTTGCCAGGGCGTTGTGTGCTGGAAACTTGATGACGGCACCTTCCACGTCTTCAACGCCAAAACCGTCGTGCTGGCCACAGGCGGCTACGGGCGCGCCTATTTCTCGGCCACCTCGGCCCATACCTGCACCGGCGATGGCGGCGGCATGGTGGCACGCGCAGGCCTTGCGCTGCAGGACATGGAATTTGTGCAGTTCCACCCCACCGGCATTTATGGCGCAGGCTGCCTGATCACCGAAGGCGCGCGCGGCGAAGGCGGATACCTGACCAATGCCGAAGGCGAACGGTTCATGGAACGCTACGCCCCCACGTACAAAGACCTGGCCCCGCGTGACTATGTTTCACGCTCTATGACCATGGAAATCCGCGAAGGGCGCGGCGTTGGCGAGGAAGGCGATCATATCTACCTGAACCTCAACCACCTGCCGGCCGAAGCGCTGGCCGAACGCCTGCCCGGCATTTCGGAAAGCGCAAAAATCTTCGCCGGTGTGGACGTCACCAAGGAACCGATCCCGGTTCTGCCTACGGTGCACTACAACATGGGCGGTGTTCCCACGAACTACTGGGGCGAAGTGCTGAACCCGACCGAAGAAGACCCCAACGCCGTGGTCCCTGGCCTGATGGCCGTGGGCGAAGCGGGCTGCGCATCCGTGCACGGCGCAAACCGCCTTGGATCAAACTCGCTGATCGACCTTGTGGTCTTTGGCCGCGCCGCGGCGATCCGCGCCGGCCAGGTGGTGGATGCGGATGCACCCAACCCGGCCCTCAACCAGGCCTCGGTCGATGCGGCGTTCGACCGCTTCGATGGCCTGCGCAACGCCAACGGCTCGGTCTCGACAGCAGAACTGCGCCTTGAGATGCAGAAAACCATGCAGGCCGATGCGGCTGTGTTCAGAACCTCGCAAACCCTGGCGGACGGCGTTCAGAAGATGACCGAGATTGCCGCAAAAATGGACGACATCAAAGTCACCGACCGCAGCCTGGTGTGGAACTCTGACCTGATGGAAACCCTGGAACTGGCAAACCTGATGCCCAACGCACTGGCCACAATCCACGGCGCCGAAGCGCGCAAGGAAAGCCGCGGGGCGCATGCGCACGAAGATTTCACAACACGCGATGACGAAAACTGGCGCGTCCACACAATCTCTCGCGTGGATGGCAACAAGGTAGACCTGTCCTACCGCCCGGTTGTCACCGACCCCCTGACGACCGAAGCCGAGGGCGGGATTTCACTGAAGAAAATCGCGCCCAAAGCGCGGACCTTCTAAGGAGCGGCATTATGGTTCAACTCACCCTGCCCAAGAACTCAAAAATCCGCACCGGGAAAAGCTGGCCCAAACCCGCCGGCGCCACGAATGTGCGGAAATTCCAGATCTACCGCTGGAACCCGGATGACGGCGAAAACCCCAGGGTCGATACCTATTTTCTAGATATGGACAGCTGTGGCCCAATGGTTCTGGACGCGCTGATCAAAATCAAGAACGAAATCGACCCCACCCTGACCTTCCGCCGGTCCTGCCGCGAAGGCATCTGCGGATCCTGCGCGATGAACATCGACGGGCAAAACACACTGGCCTGCATCTTTGGCATGGACGAAATCAAAGGCGACGTGAAAATCTACCCGCTGCCCCACATGCCGGTGGTGAAAGACCTGATCCCCGACCTCACACATTTCTATGCGCAACATGCCTCGATCATGCCCTGGCTGGAAACCAAAACAAATGCGCCCGCCAGAGAATGGAAACAGACCATCGAAGACCGCAAGAAACTGGACGGTCTTTACGAATGCGTCATGTGCGCGTCCTGCTCCACCTCCTGCCCCAGCTACTGGTGGAACGGCGACAGATACCTCGGCCCGGCGGCCCTGCTGCACGCCTACCGCTGGATCATCGACAGCCGGGACGAAGCAACCGGCGAGCGGCTGGACGAACTTGAAGACCCCTTCAAACTTTACCGCTGCCACACCATCATGAACTGCGCCAAAACCTGCCCCAAAGGGCTGAACCCGGCGCGCGCAATCGCTGAAATCAAAAAGATGATGGTGGAACGCACGCTTTAATCGCGCGCCTTCTTCTTGGCAAAAATACCTCTGCCGGAGGCCTTAAATCTCTTTTGGCGCACCAGAAAAGATTCAAGGCCTCCGGCGGGGATATTTCCCGAACAAAGATCAGGCTCAGCCTCAACAAGCTGCCAGTTATTCGCGGGCCCGCAATATTTGGGCAGGGCGCGCAGACAGGGGGCGCCATGCGAAGGCCAGGCCGGCCAACATGGTGACCACAACGCCACCAGTTACAATGGCGAAGGCTGAAACGGGTTCAAAGGCAAATTCGTTTTCCATAACGAAATGGGTGACCGCCCAGCCGGCGGCCCCGCCGGCCCCCACGGCAACCAGACCCGCCGCCGCCCCAAGGATAGCCGCGCGCAGGGCAAAGTTTGCCAGAACAGAGGCGCGCGACGCCCCAAGGGTTTTCAGCACCGCCGCTTCGTAGGTGCGTGCCCTTTCCCCCGCCGCTGCCGCCCCGATAAGCACCACCGCCCCGGTCAGCAATGTGGCCAGCGCCCCATAGGTGATCGCGGCTGCAATCGACCCCATCAGCCCGGCCACGCGCGAAATCGCGTTTCGCACGCTGATCACCGTTATGTTGGGATAGGCTGTCGACAGGTCGCGTAAAATTGCGGCTTCGGCGGCCTGGTCGGCATAGATCGTCGTGATGAACGTATGTGGGGCACCCGCCAGTGCGGACGGGTTCATGGACATGACAAACCCCATCCCGGCGCTTGAGAAATCCACTTCGCGCAAGGATGCGATGGTGCCGGTGATGTCGCGCCCAAGGACGTTCATTGTAAGGGTGTCACCCAGGGTCAGGCCGATTTCGCCAGCCTCGGCCGCGGCAAAGCTTATCAGGGGGGGGCCGGTGTAATCTGGCGGCCACCACGCGCCCTGGGAAAGGGTCGTGCGCGGTGGTTTCGTCGCGGAATATGTCAGCCCCCGGTCGCCGCGTACGACCCAGTGATTTGCGGCAACCTCTTTTGCGGGGCGCCCGTTGATGCGGGTAATCACGCCGCGCAGCATTGGTGCGCTTTCGACTTTCCTGACGCCCGGATCGTCTGCCAGGCGCGCGCGCACTGCGTCTATTTGGTCTGGCTGGATATCCACGACAAAAAAGGAGGGCGCGACCTCGGGCAATTCCCTTTGGATCGCCCCGCGCAGGTTGTTATCGATCTGGCCCACAGCCGCCAGCACTGACAGCCCGAGGCCAAGCGACAGCACGACCGCGCTTGCCTCGCCCCCAGGGCCGCCGACGGCCCCCAGCGCCATGCGCATCGTGGGCCGCCCCCGCAGGCCTTTCTGGCGCCCCATCCAGCGGGCCGCAGCGCGCACCATCCGGCCGGCAACCACCAGCGCCAGGAATGCTGCAAACAGCCCTGCGGCCGACCAAAGCGCCAGCTTGGCAACCCCTGACAACCACGCCGCCGCCCCGACCAGCGCGGCCAGCACGATCCCTGTCATCAATATGTAGCGAAACCGTGGCCAGCGCCGGTTGCCGGTGGCCGCATCCCGAAACAGTGTTGCTGCGCGGACTTCTTCAGCCTGAGCCAATGGCCAGAGTGTGAACAGAAGGGCCGCCAGCGCGCCATATAGCGCCGCCTCGGCCAGCGGGCGCAGATGAATTGTGAAATCCGCCGGTATCGGCAGGGCCGCCGCGATCATCGGTGAAAACACCACGGGCAGGGCAGCCCCCAGGGCCAACCCGATCGTCAGCCCCACAATCGTAAGGGCCCCAATCTGGATCAGGTAGATCTGAAAGATCGTGCGCCCCTGTGCGCCCAGGGTTTTCAGGGTTGCGATCGTCTCGGTCTTTTCGTCCAGATAGGCCCGCACCGCAGCCGACACCCCGACACCTCCCACAGCCAGCCCCGCAAGGCCGACAAGCACCAGGAACGCGCCCAGGCGTTCGACAAAAATGCGCACCCCGCGCGCACCGTCGCGTGAATCGCGCCAGCGTGGGGCCACCGATTTCAGGGCCTCTTTTGTCTGGGCTTGCAGCGCGCCAAGGTCGCTGCCTGCCGGAAGGCGCAGCCGGTATTCCGATGAAAACAATGTGCCTGGCTGGATCAGACCAGAGGCAAGCAGATCCTGCGTGCGCACCAAAGTGCGCGGGCCAAGGCCAAATCCGCCCGCCGCATTATCAGGTTCGCGTACCAAGGCGGCCCTTAGCACAAATTCCTGTTCGCCCAGGTTGAACCTGTCGCCCACCGCAAGCCTGAGGCGCGCGATCAGCAGCGGGTCCATCACCGCGCCGGGCAGCCCGTCGGCGCCATCCAGCGCCTCGGCCAACGGCATGGCTGGTTCCAGAAGGGCCGTACCATAAAGCGGATAGGCCGCATCAACGGCCTTTACCTGGGTCAGCGCCCTGTCCTGCCCCACAACTGCCATCGATCGGAAATCGATTATTTCCGACAGGTCGGTGCTGATGGTTTCCATCCACGCGCGTTCCTGCTGACCCGCGCGCTGATAGGTCAGCGATATGGCCGCATCCCCGCCAAGCAGCGAAGCCCCTTCGCGGCTAAGCCCCGCCTGAATGCTTTCGCGCACAGAGCCCACAGCCGCAATCGCCGCAACCCCCAGCGCCAGACAGGCCAGGAACACGCGAAAGCCCCGGATACCGCCACGCAATTCACGCCGCGCAATGCGAAAAGCGATGCGCAGGCTCATTGCCCGGCCCCGCCTGCATCAATCACCCCGTCGCGCAGATGCAATATGCGGTCACACCGCGCCGCCAGATCTTTTGCGTGGGTCACAAGAATAAGGGTTGCGCCGTGCCGGTCGCGCAGGCCGAACAGCAGGTCCATGATCGTTTCCCCGGTTGCCCCGTCCAGGTTTCCCGTCGGCTCATCCGCCAGCAGGATATCGGGGCGCGGGGCGGCGGCGCGGGCCAGTGCGACGCGCTGTTGTTCACCACCGGACAGCTGCGAAGGGTAATGATCCAGCCGGTCGCCCAGCCCGACCGCCTGTAACTCTTCGCCAGCGCGTGCGAACGCATCACGATCCCCGGCAAGTTCCAGTGGGGTTGCAACATTTTCAAGCGCGGTCATTGTGGGAATCAGGTGGAAAGACTGAAAGACAACCCCCATATGATCCCTGCGAAACCGGGCCAAGGCATCTTCGTTCAAGGCACCCAGGTCGCGGCCCAAAACGTTGACAGTTCCGCCGGTGGCGCGCTCCAGCCCGCCCATCAGCATAAGGAGAGATGACTTGCCAGATCCCGACGGGCCCGTCAGCCCCAGCGTTTCACCGCGGGGAACAGACAGCGAGATACCTTTCAGAATATCGACAGGCCCGGCGTTGCCCTTCAATGACAAACGGGCGTCTTTCAGCTCCAGTATCGTTTCGCTCATCAGGTGGGCCTTTCGGGTTGTCTTCTCAAAGGGATATGGTGCGCTTACAGGCTTTACCAAGACTGTGCTTACATTACTTTTCCTGAACAGCACTTGTGTAGCGGAACCGATCACAATTCTGGCATTTGGCGATAGTCTGACGCAGGGTTACGGCCTGGCACCTGAAAAGGGGTTTGTGCCCCAGATGCAGACCTGGCTGCGCCAGCAGGGCGCCGATGTCACCGTGATCAACGCCGGCGTGTCCGGTGATACCACGGCCGGCGGTGCCGCGCGGATTGGCTGGTCATTAACGGATGAGGTTGATGCGGCAATCGTGGCCCTGGGCGGCAATGATATGTTGCGCGGGATAGACCCTGCCAGCGCGGCCGCCAACCTGGAGGTGATCCTGTCTCAGATCGAAAACCGCGATCTGCCGGTGCTGTTGGTAGGGGCCGAGGCTACGGGGAATTACGGGGCAAAATACAAGGCGCAGTTTGATGCGATTTACCCCGCACTGGCCGCCCGTCATCACACGGAATTGTTTGCGAACTTCATGCAAGGGCTGGCCGATCTGGATGATCGCGCACTGGTCATGGCGCGCTACATGCAGCGCGACGCCCTGCACCCGAATGCGCAAGGGGTTGAATTGATCGTCGCGCGGATGGGCCCTGCGGTTCTTGCCATGATCCAAGCGCAGGAATAGCGCTTACTCTGGCGGGGGTTCTTTATCCCAACGGTCACTTAAAATCCGGTGTCTGTCGCCTTCGGGGTCGTCATACTGGCTGCTTTTCAGGGACCAGAAGAAAGCCACCAACCCCAAAGCCCCCATGATGATAGAGGCCGGGATCAGGTAGATCAGAACATTCATTGTGCGTTACCTCAGCCGAAGGGCATTCAGGGAAACAGAAATCGAAGACGCCGACATCGCAAGCGCGGCCGCCAGAGGGGTGGCAAGACCCACCAGCGCAATCGGTATGGCGATCATATTATAGGCCGCCGCGATGGCAAAGTTTTCCTTGATCCTGCGGGTGGCTGATCGCGCTAATGTGACCGCCCCCCCCATCGGCGCCAGCGTCCGGCCCAACAGCACGATATCGGAAACCACCCGCGTCGCTTCCAGCGCCGAAGCCGGGGAAATCGAAACATGTGCTGCCGCCAGTGCAGCGGTATCATTCAACCCGTCACCAACCATCAGAACGCGCCGGCCCTGTTCTGCCAGCGCGGCGACGGCGGCGGCTTTTTCTTCGGGCAGCACACCGGCGCGCCAGTCTTCTATACCAACACGCGCGGCGATATCGGCAACGGCTGCGGGCACATCTCCGGAAATCAGGGTGACGCCCATGCCTTGTGCACGCAATGCGCCAACCGCCTGCGCCGCGCCGTCACGCAGCGCATCGGTAAAGGTAAAGGCAACCGGGGTGCCTGCGCCGACCGCCAGGTAAGTGGCTGTCTGATCGCAGGCCTGCGCGCCCAACCATCCGGCACGGCCCAGCCGCACGATCTGGCCATTCCAGTTTCCTTCGATCCCCTTGCCCGGCACTTCGTGAACCAATGTCAGCTGCGCAGGGGTGATCCCGGCGGCGCGGGCCCCATCGCGAAGCGCACAGGCCAGAGGGTGCGCAGAACCCTGCGCAAGGGCCAGCGCCAGTTCCAGATCTTCGCGCCCGATGCTATCCAGGTTGTCGGGCTCGGGCTGGCCTTCTGTCAGGGTGCCGGTCTTGTCAAAGACAACGTGATCCACCTCGGCCAGACGCTCCAGCGCAGTGGCGCTTTTGAGCAGCATGCCCTGGCGAAACAGCTTGCCTGATGCCGCCGTTGTCACCGCCGGCACCGCAAGGCCCAATGCACAGGGGCAGGTGATGATCAGCACCGCCACGGCAATATTCAAAGACAGGCGCACATCGCCACCCGATATCCACAGCCACACCAGAAATGCCGCCAGCGCCAGCAGGTGCACCAATGGCGCATAGATCTGGGCGGCCTTGTCAGCAAGCGATGTGTAGCGATTGCGCGAAGTTTCGGCGATGGCCACAAGGTCCGCCATTCGATGCAGCGAGCTGTCGCGCCCGGCAGCAACCACGCGCACCGTCAGTGGGCCGGTAAGATTAACCTCGCCCGTGCTTAACGCCATACCGGGGGCTGCGAAAACCGGCAGGCTTTCCCCGGTCAGAAGGGACCGGTCAATTTCGCTTTCGCCGGTGTCCACCACACCGTCCACCGGCACGCGCGCGCCTGGAACCACGCGCACAATATCCCCGGCCGACAGGTCGCTGACGGAAACTGTTTCATCCGCCCCGTCCGTCGTCAGCCGCTGGGCACGCGGAACTTCCAGCGCAGCCAGTTCTTCAGCCGCGGACCGCGCGACAGATCTGGTGCGGTGATCCAGAAAACGCCCTGCCAGCAAAAAGAATGTCAGCGAAAGGGCGGCGTCAAAATAGGCATGCTGGCCACTGTTTGCGGTTTCATAGATCGACATGCCCGCCGCCAGCAGGATCGCCAGTGAAATCGGCACATCCATGTTCAGGCGCGCGACCGATAGGGCCGACCAGGCGCTTTTGAAAAACACCTGCCCCGAAAACGCGATTGCGGGCACGGCAATGGCTGCAGATATCCAGTGGAACATATCACGCGTGGCATCCGTAGCGCCCGACCATACGGCCACCGACAACAGCATGACGTTCATCATGGCAAAGCCGGAAACACCCAGGCGCATCAGCAAATCCCGGCTGCGTTTGTCTGTTTCGGTGGATGACAGGCTGGCGCTGTCCAGCTCATAGGCCTCAAAGCCGATGCCGGTCAGGTAATCGGCAAGATGCGTTGCCTCGACACTTTGATCGGCTTCGATCGTCGCGCGTTTTAACGTCAGATTGACCCGGGCAGACCGCACGCCGGGCTGTGCTGCCAGACCACGTTCAACCCCGGAAATGCAGGCCGCGCAATAGATTGCGGGAAGCGACAGTATAAGGCGCTTCGCCTCGCCGCCGTTGCCGCGATAGCTGCCGCTGGCGGTTTCCTCCGCCAAAGGCGCGGCCACACAGGCCGGACAAGCCGAGACCGGCGCAGCCATTTTCTATCTGGACCCTCTGTGGAACTCGATCCGCTGGCGGAAGGGTGTCCCGCTAAGAGACATGGCTTCGAAACGGATATCCCAGTTGCCTGGCGCGATCTCTCCGATTGGGGCCAGATAGGCGCCGGTGGCATCGCGGGTGAACGTCAGGGTGATGTCATCCCTGTCTTCGGTCGCGCGCCCCAATGTGCCGGTGATGGATGCCACGCGAACCGGAAAGCCGTTAAGGTCTTTGATCTCCAGGCGCACGTCACCTTCTTCCAGGATGGCCGTCAGGTTCCAGTTCAACGCCTCTTGTGCGGCGCGGTCGCTGTCAAAGTTCTGGCTGGCGACATAGCTGTTCTTCACCTCAAGGCCGGGAAAGGTGCCCACGGCCTTATAGGCCATGAACAGGTTTACCGTGATGATCACGGCGAACGCGCTGACAGTGATGGCCAGAACCTTGCGCCCGGTTAATTCCTTCACGGGTTTCACCGCATCGTCAGCCATTGTCATTGCCCTCTCCCGTTAAACACAGTGTCTTTGTAAGCGCGCGCCGTTGTAACGCCGTCAATCACCCACAGCCGCAGTTCGGTCCGGTCAGACAAAGCTGTGTCGCTTCCGGCGGGGGCGGTGATGTATACGCGCTGCTTTTGCTCTTCGTCTGGTTGAGCCACTACCACAACTTTATCGGTTCCTTCCAGCGTCAAGATCAGATCACTGCCAGGGGGAAGCGAGAAGTAGTAGGGCCATTCTTCACCATGACGGTTGCGCACACCCACATCATAGGTGTTGCGGATCGAACCGTCAGACAGGGTGACATAGGTCGGGTTACGCACCGGGCGCACAGTGATTTCCACATCCGGGCGAACGAACAGCGCGACCGTCAGCGCCACACCGACAGCGACCCACAGGACCGTGTACAAAATGGTGCGTGGGCGCAAAATGTGCTTCCAGATCGGGGTTTTTTGAACACCCGCACGTTCCTTGGCTTCGTCCTTCAGGGCGATGTAGTCCACCAACCCGCGCTCTTTGCCCAGCTTTGCCATGATGTCATCGCAGGCATCCACGCAAAGCGCGCAGGTGATGCACTCAAGCTGCTGACCATCGCGGATGTCGATCCCCATGGGGCAGACGTTGAAACACGCGTTGCAGTCTACGCAATCGCCCAACGCCTCGGCGCCTTCCGCTTTGCGGTGTTTGCCGCGCGGCTCTCCGCGCCATTCGCGGTAGGCAACCGTGATCGTGTCTTCATCCATCATCGCGGCCTGAATGCGCGGCCACGGGCAGGCGTAGATGCAAATCTGTTCGCGCGCGATGCCGCCGAAAAAGAAGGTCGTCGCGGTCAGAACAGCAATGGTTGAATAGGCGATGGGGCTGGCATTCAGCGTAACCAGATCGACCAGCAGCGTTGGCGCATCGGCAAAGAAGAACACCCATGCGCCCCCCGTTGCGACCGCGATCAGCATCCAGATGATCCATTTGGTCACGCGCAGGCGGGCCTTGCGAAAGCTCCACTTCGCGTTCCACAGGCGTACGCGCGCATTGCGGTCGCCTTCGATCCAGCGCTCAACAAGTATGAAAAGGTCGGTCCAGACGGTCTGCGGGCAGGCATAGCCGCACCAGACCCGGCCCAATGCCGACGTGAATAAAAAGAGGCCGAGCCCCGCCATAATCAAAAGCCCGGCGATGAAATAAAATTCATGCGGCCAGATTTCGATCCAGAAGAAATAAAAGCGACGCCCGGCCAGATCGACCAGAATGGCCTGGTCAGGGAGGTTGGGGCCCCGGTCCCAGCGGATCCAGGGCGAAAGGTAATAAATCCCCAGCGTGAAGGCCATCAGCCACCACTTCAGGGCACGAAAGGTGCCCGCGACACGGCGGGGAAAAACAGGTTCTCGAGCGGCGTAAAGCTGCTCTGTAGGTTTAGAATCGGACATGGGATTCGGCGGTCCTGATATGCGCGTTGCCCCCTTCTAGGGGGATGTGGTGATAAGGTATTTGACTTAGATCAAACATAATATTCCAAATAACGAATGTCTATGCGACCCACCGCCCTGTGAAAGGGCGAAGGCGGTGCTGCCAAATGCAACGCCGCCTTCTTTTTGTTAGTCGGCACCGACCCCGGAGAAACGCGCGAACAGGATCAGGGGTCGGTGCCTTAACCGGGGAGTGAGGCCCCGGATATCGTATAACTGGCCGGCTTACTCGCCGCCGCCCAGCTGGTGAACATATGCCGCCACAGCGCGAACCTGGCTTTCGCCAAGGCGTTCGCCCCAGGATGGCATCACGCCGTAACGGGCGTTTTTGACAGTATCGGTTACCGAAGCAACGTCGCTTCCGTAAAGCCAGATCGCATCGGTCAGGTTTGGCGCACCTTGTTCACGGTCGCCAGTGCCGGCCTCTGTGTGGCAAGCCGCACAGTTGTCGACAAAGATTTCCTGGCCAGCAGCTGCCGCAGTTGCGTCAACGTCAAGCCCGGAAAGGGACCGTGCGTAGGCCACAACCGATGTGATTTCGTCTTTTTCCAGGATGTCGCCAAAGGCGGGCATCTGGGAAAAACGTGTGTCGTCATCGGTTTCTGCCCGCACACCATGGCGAACCGTGGCGGTGATCTCTTCGATGTTGCCACCCCACAGCCAGTCGTTGTCCAGCAGGTTGGGATACCCTTTGGCACCGGCTGCACCCGAACCGTGACACTGCGCACACCAGGTGCGGAATGTTGCAGCACCCGAGTTGATCGCATAGCCATGAAGATCGGCGTTGCTGGCAAGTGTGGTCATGTCAGCGCTGGCCAGTTCGGCATCAAGCGATGCGTTCATGTCCTTAAAGTGCTGAATCTCGGCAGCCACATCAGCGCGGGTAGACGCACCCAGAACACCGCGTGTTGCACCACTCAGAAGCGGCCATGCCGGATAGGCGATGGTATAGCCGATGCCCCAAACGATCGTGGCGTAGAAGACCCACACCCACCAGCGTGGCAGCGGATTGTTGAACTCCTCGATGCCGTCCCAGCTGTGACCAGTTGTTTCGATATCGTGCTTTTTGTCGTCGCTCATTGCCGCGCCTCCTTCAGATGTGCGCTGGGGGTGTCCCCATCACCGGCGGGTTTGTCTTCATTGCGGAAGGGGATGTTGGCCGTGTCCTCGTGCACCGAACGGCTGCCTGGGCGGAATGCCCAGAAAACCGCCGAGGCAAAGAACACGAACATAGCCAACAAAACCCAGCTATCCGCTATTTCCCTGAAGAGAGAATAGGTATCCATAATTCCCCCTCCTTACCGGCTGGCGTCAGGAATGAAGGTCGAGAAATCAACCAACGTACCCAACATTTGCAGATAGGCGATCAAAGCATCCATTTCGGAAATACCAGGCTCACCATCGAAATTGCGCACCTGCGCACCCGGATACCGTTCAAGAAGCGCGTCATAGTCGCTGTCCGGATCGGCCTGCGCGATAAAGTCCGCGTCGGCGTTTGCCAGCATCTCGTCGGTATAAGGCACACCCACCATCGCGTTCGTTTCCAGAACAGCGCCGATGTTTCCGGGCTCGATCATACGATCTGCCAGGAAGGCGTACTTTGGCATAACCGATTCAGGTACAACAGCCTGCGGGTTCACCAGGTGATCCACATGCCATTCGTCCGAATAACGGCCACCCACACGTGCCAGGTCAGGCCCGGTACGCTTGGATCCCCACTGGAACGGGTGGTCGTACATCGACTCCGCCGCCAGTGAATAATGCCCGTAACGCTCTACCTCGTCACGCATCGGCCGGATCATCTGCGAGTGGCAGACATAGCAGCCTTCACGGATGTAGATATTGCGGCCTTCCATCTCCAGCGGTGAATAGGGACGTACGCCTTCAACTTCCTCGATCGTGTTTTCGAGATAGAAGAGGGGTGCGATCTCTACGATACCGCCAATGGTGACTACCAGCAGACTGCACACCAGCAGAAGCGTCGCGTTGGTTTCCAGGATTTTATGTTTGTCCAGAATTGCCATCTCTCCGGCCCTCCTTATTCAGCCGGAGCCGCAGCGGTAGCATCGGCCGCAGCCGGTGCTTTGCGCACGGTCATCCAGAGGTTGTAGCACATGATGAGAGCACCGGTGAGATACATGATCCCGCCCGTTCCACGGACAACGTACATCGGGAACTTGGCGCCAACAGTGTCAGCAAACGAGTTCACGAGGAAACCTTGTGCGTCGACTTCACGCCACATCAGGCCTTCCATGATGCCAGTTACCCACATCGAAGATGCATAAAGAACGATACCGATCGTCGCGAGCCAGAAGTGCCAGCTTACCAGACGCAGGCTGTAAAGCCCGGCACGGTTCCACAACTTCGGTGTCAGGAAGTACAGCGCACCAAAGGTGATCATGCCGTTCCAACCCAATGCACCAGAATGCACGTGGCCAATGGTCCAGTCCGTATAGTGGCTAAGGCTGTTCACGGCTTTGATGGACATCATCGGACCTTCAAAGGTCGACATGCCGTAAAAGCCGATGGACACAACCATCATACGGATAATCGGGTCTGTACGCAGCTTGTCCCAGGCGCCCGAAAGCGTCATCAGGCCGTTGATCATACCACCCCACGAAGGCATCCACAGGATGATCGAGAACACCATGCCCAGCGTCGAAGCCCAATCAGGCAGCGCTGTGTAGTGCAGGTGGTGTGGACCAGCCCAGATGTACAGGAAGATCAGCGCCCAGAAGTGAATGATCGACAGCTTGTAGCTGAAGACCGGGCGGTCTGCCTGCTTGGGCACAAAGTAGTACATCATGGCAAGGAAGCCAGCGGTCAGGAAGAAGCCAACAGCGTTATGGCCATACCACCACTGCGTCATCGCATCCTGAACACCTGCAAACAGCTGCACGGATTTTGACCCGAAGATCGATACAGGCAGGCTGAGGTTGTTCACGATGTGCAACATCGCGATGGTTACGATGAACGCCAGGTAGAACCAGTTTGCCACATAAATATGCGGCTCCTTGCGCTTCATAAGCGTGCCAAGGAACACCAGAAGATAGGCAACCCAGACGATTGTCAGCCACAGGTCAACGTACCATTCGGGTTCAGCATATTCTTTACCCTGTGTGGCACCCAGAATGTATCCGGTTGCGGCCAGCACGATGAAAAGCTGATAGCCCCAGAAAACGAACCAGGCCAGGTTTCCACCCCACAGGCGCGCAGCGCTGGTGCGCTGTACGATGTAAAAGGATGTTGAAATCAGCGCGGTGCCGCCAAAGGCGAAAATCACAGCAGATGTGTGCAGTGGCCGCAGACGGCCAAAGTTCATATATCCTTCAGCCCAGGAAAAGTTGAGTTCCGGGAACGCGAGTACAAAAGCAATCCACGTTCCAACAAGAAATCCAACTGCACCCCAGAAGGCTGTTAGAATCACCCCCATTCGAATTGGGCCGTCCAAATAGCCCGATTCCGGTACTTTTTTGGGTCCGCCCATACGCCGAAGCGTGAAAACAAACAGGCCGCCTGCAACCAGTACCACCAGAATGGCGTGTACCAGATAGGCTAAATCTTCAGCAAAATTAGCGGCATAAGCCGCCCCAACCGTGATTAGGGCGAGCAATACCAGTTTAAGGTAGTCCCACATTTTTCGTCCCTTCGTCTTCTTTTTGTAAACCCCCGCGGGCACGGGCGCTCATATAGACTGTTCAGGGTGTGGACTCATACAGATAACGCCGCTTTGATCCATGTCAAAATACATGCGGTCTTGTGCAAGTGTTGTCTTGACCCATATCAAAGCGCGTGGCCCATTCTTTCTGCCACTCTGGCAATATCGAAACGAAAAGGTGCGCAAATGGCCTACAGGACAATAACAACCATCCTCACCGATCCCGAGGCGAACTTGGCGTCGATGAATGCCGCTATGGCGGTGTCGCGTCAGGTGGACGCACATCTGGATGTGCTTTGCCTTGGCCTGGATCGCTCGCAACCTGGTTTTTACTACGCCGGCGCAAATGCCATGGTGGTGCAGGACAACCTGGCGCAGGCGCAGTCAGAATCTGTATCTTTGGAAGATCACGCCCGCTCTATGCTGGACGGGGCCGATTTCAACTGGTCGGCAACCGGGATGACAGCACAGATGGTCGCGCTGAACAGTCTTGTCGCGCACCGCACCCGGTTTTCAGATCTTGTCGTATTACCAAAGCCTTACGGCGAAGGACGCGGCCATGACAGCGAAGCGGTGGTAGAGGCCGCGCTGTTTAACGGCGGTGTGCCCATCATGATCGCCCCCGACGAAGGCGTGTTTCCCGAAAAGGTGAAAAACATCGTCATCGCCTGGAATGAAAGCGCCGAATCCCTGCGCGCAGTGCGCGCCGCCCTGCCCTTCCTTCAGGAGGCCGAAAACGTCTCGATCACGATCATTGATCCCCCGCAACACGGGCCAGAGCGTTCGGACCCGGGTGGTTCATTGTCACAAATGCTGTCGCGCCACGGCGTGCGTGCCGAAGTTTCGGTGCTGGCCCGCACGATGCCGCGTATATCAGATGTGCTTAATCGCCACGTGCGCGACAAAGACGCCGACATGATCGTCATGGGCGCCTACGGGCATTCGCGTTTTCGTGAATCCATCATGGGTGGGGCAACCCGTCACATGCTGGAGGTTGCGGAAGTTCCGGTGCTGATGGCGCATTAAGGCCCAGGTTCAGGAAAGCGGGCCACCGTCCACATCATCGCCGGTTTCGCCAAGCAACTCTTCCAGATCGGGTACGATCACCCTGCGCTTGCCTTCCAGCTGCACGATACCGGCTTTTTTCAGGGCCGATATCTGCCGGCTGACGGTTTCCAGCGTCAGGCCAAGGTAATCCGCCATCGCTTCGCGTGTCAGGGGCAGTTCAAACGCCATGCCGTTGGTAGGCGCGCGTTTGTTCAAAGACGCATCCCGACGCGCCAGAATTGCAAGAAGGCTGGCGATTTTTTCGCGCGCCGTCTTGCGCCCCAGCACCAGCATCCATTCCCGCGCCGAATCCAGCTCATCCAAAGTCATTTCCAACAGGCGCGCCCCGATCGAAGGCGTGCGGGTCATCAGTTCTTCAAACGGTTTCTTACGAAAACAGCAGATCGTCAGATCCGTTACCGCAACAGCGTCAAAAGGCGCCTGATCACGCCCCGGGCGGCCAATGAAATCAGATGGCAGCAACAGGCCCACCATCTGCGTGCGCCCGTCTTCCATGGTCTGGCTCAATGATGCGATACCGCGCACAACCGTTGCCACAAATTCCATCCGGTCACCGGCCCACAACACGGGCTGGCCAGCCTCATAACTGCGGTAATATTTGATATCTTCCAGGTGCACCAGTTCATCCGGCTCGCACCGCGCGCACACTGCGCGGTGGCGGATTGGGCAGGTGCCGCAATCTTTCATGTCGAATGCAATTTCGCCCATACGAATTTGAAACCCAATTTGATCCTGATCAAAGTAACCCGCGCGTTTATGTGGTGAGCGTATTCGAATGCAGACACTTACGCAACTCAGACGACTAGGGCTATTTGACGCTCGCGTTCCCCGCTACACCAGTTACCCCACTGCCCCGCACTTCAAGCCAGGCGTCGGGGAAGAGGTGGTCAGCGATTGGATTTCCGCGATTCCGGCCGGATCAGCAGTATCAATCTACCTTCACATTCCGTTTTGCCGGAACCTGTGCTGGTTCTGTGCATGCCGCACCCAGGGCACCACAACAGCCGAGCCTGTTGCGGCCTACCTTGAGACGCTGAAGAAGGAACTTCGCCTTGCGAAGAAGCTTCTTGCGCCGGGCGTTCAGATTGAACATCTGCACTGGGGTGGTGGTACACCAACCCTGCTGGAACCCGCGATGATCACCGATCTGGCAAACGCGGTTTTCGAAATGGCCCCCCTGGCCCCGAATGCGCAGTTTTCGGTTGAAATTGATCCGAACGAAATTGACGATGCCCGCCTGGACGCCCTGGCCGCTGCGGGGATGAACCGCGCCTCGATCGGGGTGCAGGATTTCGACCCTATGATACAAGAGGTTATCGGCCGCCCGCAAACTTACGAAGTCACGAAAAACGCGGTCGAAGGCCTGCGCGCGCGCGGTATCGAAAGCCTGAATGTGGATATCCTGTACGGGCTTCCCCACCAGTCGGTGACACGCATTTCGGATTCTGTTCAAAAACTGATGTCGCTTCAGCCAGATCGTGTGGCCTTGTTCGGCTATGCCCACGTGCCCTGGATGGCGCGCCGCCAAACCCTGATCCCGACCGAAGCCCTGCCTTCACCCGAAGCGCGGCTGGAGCTGTTTAACACCGCCCGCAAGCTTTTCCTGGCCGATGGTTTCGCCGAGATCGGGATTGACCACTTTGCCCTGCCCGACGACGGGCTTGAAGTTGCCCACCGCAACGGCACGATGAAACGGAATTTTCAGGGCTACACCGAAGATGTTTCCGATGTTCTGATCGGCTTTGGCGCCTCGGCTATTTCGCGTTTCCCGCAAGGCTATGCGCAGAACGAACCTTCAACCTCTAAATATCAGGGGCGGGTACGCGATGGGCATCTGGCGATTTCCCGCGGGCATGTGTTTCAGGGCGAAGATAAGATTCGCGGCCGGGTGATAGAACAGCTTTTGTGTGATTTCCGCGCCGATCTGGCCGCCATCGCGGCGGAGTTTGACATCGACAAAAGCATTTTGCTTGAGATGGCAGACGGGCTGGACGAAGCCCTGCCAGAGACCGTGACGCTGGTCGATGACGTCCTGACAATCACCGAAGGCGCCCATCCACTGGCACGAATCATCGCGCGCTATTTCGATGCATATGAAATGTCGGAAACCGGGCACAGTCAGGCGGTCTGAACCCGCCCGGCTTACCTGTATCCTGCTTCGCGTGCGATGCGGTCCAGAACTTCTGCGAATGTCAGGTTGTGTTCAAACGCCCCGGATTCCAGGAACAGAACCACCTGCGCAATAACCAGTGGGTTTGACATCATGAAGGAATGGGTGACCGGCAGGATGATGTGATCAGCCATGCCCTTGATCCGCGTGGCTTCAACCGAAACCTTGCCGTCATCTTCGCCCTCGATCAGGACCGAATAGATCGGGTTAAGCGATCGGTTGCCCGCGATAACCCCCAATTCAAACGCGGGTTCCCCAATTGCATTGGGCAGGGATTGCGGGCTGGTGCCCAGTTCCAGCCCCGCCGGGCCATTCAGCCAGGCAAAGGGTTCCAGGCTTCCAAAGGCATCGACCAGCTCGCTGCCCTTGTTCGGGGGGGCCAGCATGACCACCCGCCCCATGTTTTCAGGCCGATTGTCGCGCAACCACATGCGCGCCAGAATACCGCCCATGGAATGGGTGACGAAATGCACCTTTTGCGCGCCACATTGATCCACGGCGTCGGGCAAGGCGGCCTCGACCAGATCTTCGATCGTCGCCTTTGTGGATGGGTAGCCGCGGTTGACCACCTCAAACCCAGCCTGTTCCAACGCTTCCTGCATCACCAAAAGGGATGTCGGGCTGCGTGCCAGCCCGTGCAAAAGCACCACGCATTCGGCATGAAGGGTCGCCGGGAACAGGGCAAACAGGATGGCTGCAATTCGTAACATGCCCCACAGATAAGGAACATCCGCCCCCCTTTCGAGGGGCGGATGGCTGTTGTTGACGTTACGTAGCATCATTTACGCGTGAACCCGCCACCCACCACGCGCCATAAAAAGGGGGCGGATGGCGGCTTTTTTACGCGGTGCTGCGGTCCGTAAAGAACCCGGGCCCAAAGAAACGCACGATCAGCGCCCCGGCCCCCATCAGGATCAGGCCAAGCGCAAAGATCCATCCCAGGAACGGGATCAGGGCAATCAGGCCCGCGGCGGTCGCACCCACAAAGGCCGCAACAGCGCGCGCGCCCAATGTCTCGGGCATACCGCGCCCGGCAAGCCCAACCAGACCAACGCCCAGAACATAGCTGCCAATCACATAGCCCGCGAAACCCAGCGCCAGCGCCGTGATGATTGAAACCGGCACCAGAACAATCCCAATGCCCGTCAAAGCAAAGACCACCAGTGACCCGATGGTCGCGGACAGACCCAAAAAGCCCATCCAGATCGCCCGCCCCGGTGCGCCCAGCGCACGGGTGCGCAGGCCAACCACGAATTTGGGGGCAAGGGCAGCCAGGGCCGTCGCCGTCAGCGCGACCGCAACAATACATGTCACAACACGCATCGCCACGCTCCACCACGTAACGCGCACGACATCGCTGACGCCAACACCTTCCCAGTCTTCGATCAGATGGCGTTCAATCCGGTCCGCAGATGCAACGCCTGCGGGCACATCAATGCTGTCGGGATGGGTATTATAAAGGTGCAGGGTGCCGTCGACGCGCGCATCACTTCCAAATTCAAAGCTTGCTGCGCTGACGCTGACATCACCGGCGATAACGCCGTTGATCAACACGGATTCACCGGCCAGATTGGCCGTGTCAGCGACACTGCCCAACACTTCGATGCGGCTACCCACAGCGCGCAGGTCGCCCCCGATATCACCCGCAACCCGTACAGTTTCCCCCGCCAGCATCGCATCGCCGCCGATGGGGGCCGTGATATCCACATCCATGCCCGCTGCATAAAGGCTGTTGCCAACCGTATCCGTTACCGTGATGCGCCGCCCCGCCATATGTGCGGAGCCCGTCACAGGTGCATTCGATGATACCGCATCACCTGCGATAAACAGATCATCCACCGCAGCGCCGGTGTGGGTTACGGTTTTTCCGGCCAGATAGGCATCATTTCCAAAACGGTATTCGCCCGAATCCTGCGCCGCAAGCGGTGCCGCAAGACCTATCAGGAAAATCAAAAGAAACGCTCGCTTCATAACAATACTCCCTCTTTTTAATGCTCTTACCTATTAGTTAAGGGCACCAGAAGGTATTTTTAAGGGAGCTGCTGTTGTGACGTCCCGTCAGGCGCGCGCGTCACGCGGCCTGTGGGATGCCCCGCTGGCGTCACGAATTCAAAAGAAAAGGGGCCGCCAGATGGCAGCCCCTTTCCCGATTTCGGTGGTCAGCGTGACTTACATCATGCCGCCCATGCCGCCCATGCCGCCCATATCGGGCATGCCGCCACCAGCAGCCGCACCCGGCTTTTCTGGCTTGTCGGCAACCATGGCTTCTGTCGTGATCAGAAGACCAGCGATCGAAGCTGCATCTTCCAGTGCTGTGCGCACAACCTTGGCCGGGTCGATCACACCGAAGGCGAACAGATCGCCGTATTCTTCGGTCTGAGCGTTAAAGCCAAAGGATGCGTCATCGCTTTCGCGAACCTTGCCGGCAACAACCGCACCGTCAACACCAGCGTTTTCAGCGATCTGACGCAGCGGCGCTTCGATTGCCTTGCGTACGATGGCGATACCAGCGCTTTGATCCGAGTTTTCACCTTCAAGATCGTTCAGGGCCTTACCGGACTGAACCAGTGCAACACCACCACCAACAACAACACCTTCCTGAACCGCAGCGCGGGTCGCGTTCAGTGCATCGTCAACGCGGTCTTTGCGCTCTTTCACTTCCACTTCGGTCATGCCACCAACGCGGATCACGGCAACACCGCCGGCCAGCTTGGCAACACGTTCCTGCAGCTTTTCACGGTCGTAGTCCGAAGATGTTTCTTCGATCTGCGCGCGGATCTGTGCAACACGTGCTTCGATCTCAGCTTTCTCACCAGCGCCGTCCACGATTGTGGTTTCGTCTTTGGTGATCTCGATCTTCTTGGCCGAACCCAGCATGTCAATCGTGACGCTTTCCAGCTTCATGCCCAGATCTTCCGAGATAACCTGACCACCTGTCAGGATCGCGATGTCCTGCAGCATGGCCTTGCGGCGATCGCCAAAGCCAGGAGCCTTAACAGCAGCGATTTTCAAACCACCGCGCAGCTTGTTCACAACCAGAGTGGCCAGCGCTTCGCCTTCCACATCCTCAGCAATGATCAACAGCGGCTTTTGCGACTGAATGACAGATTCCAGAAGCGGAACCATTGGCTGAAGGCTGGAAAGTTTCTTTTCGTGCAGCAGGACCATGCAGTCCTCCAGATCCGCAATCATCTTGTCGGAGTTGGTCACGAAATAGGGGCTCAGGTAACCGCGGTCGAACTGCATGCCTTCAACAACGTCCGTTGTTGTTTCCAGGCCTTTGTTCTCTTCAACGGTGATCACACCTTCGTTGCCAACGCGCTGCATTGCGTCTGCAATCTGCTGGCCAATGTCGGCTTCGCCGTTGGCCGAGATGGTGCCAACCTGGGCAACTTCAGCGCTGTCGCTTACCGGGCGTGCGGCGGTCTTGATCGCGTCTACAACCGTGGCAGTTGCCAGGTCGATGCCGCGCTTCAGATCCATCGGGTTCATGCCGGCGGCAACCGATTTCATGCCTTCGCGTACGATGGCCTGGGCCAGAACTGTGGCGGTTGTTGTACCGTCGCCAGCTTCGTCATTGGTGCGGCTGGCAACTTCTTTTACCATCTGCGCGCCCATGTTTTCGAACTTGTCTTCCAGTTCGATCTCTTTGGCGACCGATACACCGTCTTTGGTGATGCGGGGGGCACCGAACGATTTGTCCAGAACCACGTTGCGGCCTTTCGGGCCCAGCGTGACTTTGACAGCGTCGGCCAGAATATTGACACCGGCCAGCATGCGATTGCGTGCGTCGGTGTTAAATTTGACGTCCTTAGCAGCCATATTTATTGCTCCTAGTATTCAGAAATTGGGGGAACGACGTTTAGGCAATAATGCCCATGATGTCGGATTCTTTCATGATCAGCAGTTCTTCGCCGTCCAGGGACACTTCGGTGCCGGACCACTTGCCAAACAGGATTTTGTCGCCGGCTTTGACGTCCATCGCAATGCGATCGCCGTCTTCGTCCTTGGCGCCTGCGCCAACAGACACAACGATGCCTTCAGCAGGTTTTTCTTTTGCGCTCTCGGGAATAATCAACCCGCCCGCAGTTTTCTCGTCGCCTTCAACACGACGGACCAGAACGCGGTCATGAAGCGGTGTAAATGCCATCTCGGTGGTTCCTTGGGCTCAAAGTTACGTTTCTGTTAGCACTCACCTCGTACGAGTGCTAGCGCAGCATAGCTAAGGAGCGCACCAGATCGAGTCAACCACCAGGGCAGAAAAATTGGGCCGCTGGAAACATCTTACCCCGCGCCAGAACCATCCGCAGCGTCCTGCCCGGCCCGCGTCAGCGCATAGACCCCTCTGGAAGTGCGCTCAAACCAGCCATAATGATTGTCGGCCATCATCCGGGTTGCGCGCGTCACTCCGGTTGCCTGCGCCACCTGCGCGCCTTTGCTTGGGCCGTTCTGCGCCAGAAAGCGCAGGCAACGGTCCGCATCCTGACGGTAGGCCGTCACAATCGCACCGCGCGTGCCGCCATTGTTGGGGTCACCATCGCGCCGGGCGAATTCTTTCACCAGGGCCGCAGTCTTCTTTTTCGACTTGCGCGGCACAAACGGGGTGGGATCTGCGTGAACCTGCACAAACCCATCGCGCAGGCGCACCGACATCACCCCGACACCCAGACGCCGGCACAGCCCGATATTGCCCTTGAACGCGCGCCAACCCGATTTTCCCGCCCAGCGCGGCACAGCCACATACACCGTATCGCTGATCGCCTGGCGGGCCACGGCCTGTTGCAGAAGGGTCAGGGAAAACCCGACCTTCAGCTCCACGATCAACGGCGCTTCGCCCGGGCGGCAGGCGACCACATCGGCCGCGCCGACCTCGGCCTTTACGTCATAGCCCAGGGTTTCAAGGTGGGCCTTGACGGGGGCATATAGCGCGGTTTCCGGTATACGGGTCATACCCCCTCCTACCCGCTTGGCGCGCGCGCGCCAAACCCTAACATCGCTGCGTCTACACAGGCCGTGACATCCTTGGGCGCCAGGCCTATAAGACGCGCGAATTCTTATACCCCAAGACGGAATCTGATCATGACCACGCTTGTATTCGGCCACAAATCTCCCGACACCGATTCGACCGGCTCGCCCATCATCTGGGCCTGGTACCTTTCCGAGGTACAGGGCACCCCCGCCGAGGCCCGCCTGCTGGGTCAACCCAACACCGAAGCAATGTTCATGCTGGAGCGCTGGGGCTTTGACATGCCCGCCATCATGTCTGACGTTGCCCAGGGCCAGCCCTGCGTTGTGGTCGACACCAACAACCCCGCCGAACTCCCGGCCTCGATCAACGCCGCAGACCTGCGCCAGATCATCGACCACCACAAGCTGGTGGGCGGGCTGGAAACCGCAGGCCCGATCGACATCACCATTCGCCCCGTCGCCTGCACCGCCACCATCATGTATGACCTGATGGGCGATGACGCAGCAAAAATGCCCGATGGCATCAAATGCCTGATGCTGACATGCATCCTGTCGGACACGCTGGAATTCCGGTCCCCCACCACAACCGATCACGACCGTGAAGTGGCAACACATCTGGCAAGCGAGCTGGGCATTTCCATCCCTGATTACGCGGCCGAAATGTTTGCGGCCAAATCCAATGTGTCCGCATTCTCGGATGCCGAACTTTTGCGCATGGATTCCAAAGAATACGAAATCTCGGGCAAAAAGTTCCGCATTTCAGTTCTGGAAACAACATCGCCCGCCACAGTGCTTGACCGCAAAGACAGCCTGATGGCCACAATGCCCGGCGTTGCGGCCGAAGATGGCGTTGATCAGGTGCTTTTGTTCATCGTGGATATCCTGAGCGAAGAATCGACGCTTCTGGTGCCCAACGATCTGGTAAAAACCCTGGCCGCAAACAGCTTTGCCGCGCAGGCCACAGGTGACACGGTTGTTCTGCCCGGCGTTGTCAGCCGCAAAAAGCAGATCATCCCGAACCTGAAGCTGTAATTTTCCACAGGGGTCCGCGGCCCGCACGGCCCGCCTGACCCGCGCCGCCAGATATACAGGCCCCGCCCGGCAAAAACCGGCGGGGCCTTTTTCAGGCTGTGCACGCCGGCGCATGGGGCGCCCGGCCCTTTGGCCCCTTCACGGGCAAGTGAATGGCTATCCTAAAGCCCCGCTGATACCCGCCCTTCAACCCAGATACCCCGGAGCACCTAATGCAGCCATCCGCCATTATCGGAATTTTCGCCCTTATCGTTCTGGCCAGCCTTTGGGCCGCGCCAAGGCGGGTCAGCGTTGCCGCCTTTTTTGGCGGGCAGGCACAGGATGGCGCCATGCCGGGCCTGTGGACGCTGGTTTTAAGCCAGGTGACAACCTGGATTTTCGCCCGCTCGCTGATGAACGCAGCGATCCTTGGGTACTACTATGGCATCGCCGGGGTGCTGGCCTATAGCGCCTATTACGGCTCTTTCCTGACGGGTGGTTTTGTGGTTGCACGGCTGCGCGCGAAAGGCGCCCGATCTGTTCAGGATTGGCTGCGCGATCAGTTCGGCGCGCTGGGAACAGGGTGTTATAATCTGGTCATCGCACTCAGGCTTTTGTCCGAGGTTTTTGCCAACCTGATCGTTATAGGGCTGATCTTTGCGGCGATCCTGCCCGACTTCGCGCAGCTGACCAACATCGCGGTTCTTCTGGTCGGGGTTTTGGCCCTGGCCTATTCCGCCTGGGGCGGGTTAAGCGCGGCCTTGCGCACGGATGTGGTGCAAATGGTGTTTTTCCTGGTGGTCTTTGGCGCCGCCTTTCTGGCCCTGATCTTCAGCCCCGGCTTTGATCTGGGTGCGGTTGTCACGGCAAAGGGTGCATCGGGTGCCTATAACGGCTGGGTGTTGCTGGTGGTGGCCTTTTTGCAGGTCTTTTCCTACCCGGTGCATGACCCGGTGATGATGGACCGTGGCTTTGTCAGCGACGCGCCAACCACACGCAAAAGTTTCCGGCATGCGTTCTGGATTTCCACGCTGTCCATTCTGGCATTTGGCTTTTTCGGCATTCAGGCCGCCCTTGAAGGCGCCGCTTACGAAGGGCAGCTGATAGGCACCTGGGCGGAAATCCTGCCCGGATGGGTGTTTGTTGCGCTGATGGTTTCGCTTTTGGTATCGGCACTTTCGACCCTGGATTCTGCCCTGTAATCTGCCGCACGGCTGGTTGTCGAAGAACTGCACCTTGCCCCGCGCAGCCTGAACGGCGGGCGTCTGGCGATGGTCGTTTTTGCCACCCTTGGCGGCGCGCTGACCCTTTGGGGAAACCAAAGCCTGTTTGATGCGGTCGCGGTGTCGGGAACGGCCTCCCTGTTCCTGACACCTGTTTTGCTGGTGGGCCTTGTCGGCGCACGCCACATCGCAAACTGGGCCTATGCGGTCAGCTTTGGCGCGGCGTTGCTGGGTGCAGCGGCCTATTTTCTAAGGGGCAATGCGGTTGTTGCCTCGGCCCTGTATGACGGGCACAAATATGAACAACTTCTGCAAATTTGCGTGGTGGTTCTGATTGTTGGCTTTGCGGCGGTTTTTGCGGGCTCTGCCAAAAAGCCAGCCCCGAAAAACGCCTGATATAGGGGCGCGCGGCGGGGTGCAGTTTGGCCCCGCCGCGCCCTTTTCTTTCCGTCTATCGCGGCGCAACGGGCTGGTAGCCCGACGCCATCACTTTGCGCATGCCACCGGCAATTGAAACGATCCGGTTGGGAATACGCCCCTGCAACGCTTTTGCGGCCGCCAGCGTGCGGTTGCCAGAACGACACACCAAAATCAGGTCACGCCCATCGGCAAGTTGCGGGCCGATTTGTGCCAGAAAGCTTTCCGGGCTGCGGAACGTCAAAAGCGTCGCACCTTCGATCACCCCGGTATCGCGCCATTCCTGCGGGGTGCGGATGTCAACGATCAACGCGTTCCCCGCCTTCATCTCGCTGACCGGCATGAACATGTGTTCAAACCCGGCGGCCTCAGAAGAGGCGTTCATCACATAGCCAACCCCGGCAAGACCGGTGAAGGCGACCAGCCCCATTCCCAGAAGCCGCCTTTTGGACAGATTGCTCATTTCATTCGTTCCCGTATTTCATATTCGTTTTTTGCTATATGTTATCTCCGCGCGAAAATGCAAAATTTATTTTCACCTGTGCTGCAAAGCAGCAATTCCACGCCGGCCCTTTCCTTTTTTTCACCCGGCAGGCACAAGGACTGCGAAGGAGCAGCCATGACACCGATCATCCAATCCCTTGCCGAGGTCTCGGACCGCTATCAGGCGTTGTTCTGCGATTTGTGGGGCTGCGTGCATGACGGGCACAAGGCCTTCCCGCAAGCTGTTGAGGCCTTGCGCGCCTTCCGGGCCAATGGCGGCACGGTTGTTCTGGTCACCAACGCGCCGCGCCATCGCGCCAGTGTGGAAAAGCAACTGGCGCGCATGGATGTGCCACAGGATTGCTGGGATACGATCGCCACCTCGGGCGATAGTGCACGCGCGGCCATGTATAACGGCGCTGTGGGTGAAAAGGTCTGGTTCATGGGCGAACAGCACGACCTGTCCTTTTTCGACCCGCTTCAGATCATCGAAAACCCCGCCGACATCCAGCAAACAAACCTGCAGGACGCCGAAGGGATCATCTGCTGCGGCCCGTTTGATCCGCACGCAGACCCATCCACCCTGCGCCCCGAACTGTTGCTGGCAAAACAAAAGGGCATGAAACTTCTGTGCGCCAATCCCGACATCGTGGTCGACAGGGGCACATCGCGTGAATGGTGCGCAGGCGCCATCGCGCGGCTGTACACAGAAATGGGGGGCGAAAGCCTTTATTTCGGAAAACCCCACCCCCCGATCTATGATCTGGCCCGCCGCCGGCTGACAGAACTGGGAAAATCCGTGCCCGATACGGCCATTCTTGCGGTTGGGGATGGTATCCACACCGATGTTGCCGGGGCCCTTGGGGAAGACATCGATTCTTTGTTTATCACCGGGGGCCTTGCCGCCGAAGAAACAAAGACCAGCACCCAGCCAGACCCCGACGCGCTAAGTGCCTATATCCAAAAGGAAATGGCCTCTCCGACCTACGCAATCGGGTTCCTTCGCTGACGCGATTAGGGCTTGATTTTCTGCGCCTGCGAAGTAATAAAGTTATCTGAATGGGCGCATTCAAGTCTTATTATTACCCGGAGGGCCGGATGTTGGATAATCTGCCACGTGGCACAATCTGCATCGAGGATATCGAGATCGGCATGACCCGCCACCTGATGAAACAGGTGACGGACCGCGATATTGAACTGTTTGCCGAAGTCTCGACAGATCACAACCCGGTGCATCTGGATGACGATTACGCACAGGATACCATCTTTGAAGGGCGCATCGCGCATGGCATGCTGACGGCCGGGCTGATCTCGGCCGTCATCGGTGAACAGCTGCCGGGCCACGGCACGGTGTACCTTGGCCAAAGCCTAAAGTTTCTGGCCCCCGTGCGCCCGGGGGATATGGTGCGCGCCGAAGTCACGGTGCTTGATATCGATTTTTCGAAACGGCGCGTCCAGCTCAAGACAGAATGCCTGATCGAAGGTAAGCCCGTGTTGCGTGGCGAAGCGACCGTGCTGGCGCCTTCGCGCAAATTCGACTGACCGCAGGCGCACATTCACCTACATCCACCGCACGCGCCATTGGCCTGTTCTTAACAGCCCCGCCCCATAACCCGCGCCATCGGTACCGTGTGGGTATGGCCTGACAAACCATGCCAAAAATCAAAGGCTTCTCAGGCCCCCTGACACAGGGGCGACCGTGACTTGCCGGCAAATCGGCCCGCAACAGCGGGCTTTGGTCAGGGGCTCGCCCCGCCATAAAAAGAAGCCGTTGCCACTGGGCGGCGCCGCTCTCTTTCACTGTTGCCCTTTTCCCCTTTTGTGGGGGAAGCGCCCCATCATCTTTGCCCCACCACACGGCGGTGGCCGCAATCGCCGCGCCATGTGCGCGGCGGGGCTTGCACCTGCGCGCGCCCGGCGCTAGGTCCATCATATGCGCATCATCCGGGACTATCAGTTTGTCGAACGGGAAGATCGTGGCGCCTCCGCCGCGATCGGAAATTTTGATGGCGTCCACCTGGGCCACCAGTCTGTGATCGACAGGGCGCGCACCCGGGCTTTGGAGCTTGGCTGCCCCTTGGGCGTGGTTACTTTCGAACCGCACCCGCGCCAGTATTTCGCCCCCAAATCCCCCGCCTTCCGCCTGATGAGCGCCGAGGCACGCGCCCACCGGCTGGAAAAGCTGGGGGTCGAACGCCTGTACGAACTGAACTTCAACGCCACCCTGTCATCCCTGACCCCGCGCGAATTTGCACAGGATGTCATTGCCGATGGTCTGGGGCTGAAACACATCGTCGTGGGGGCCGATTTCTGCTTTGGCAAAGATCGTGCCGGAACTGCGGGTGATCTGCTGGCCTTTGGCGAAGAAATGGGATTTGGCGTTACCATCGCCGAACTTGTCGCCGACGAAAAAGGCGAATTTTCATCTACGGCCATTCGCCAGGCCCTGACAGATGGCCGCCCGGGCGATGCCGCCCGGATGCTTGGCCACTGGCACCGGATTGATGGCAAGGTCATACGCGGCGATCAGCGCGGGCGTGATCTGGGGTTTCCAACCGCGAATATGTCGATCACCAATCTGCACCCCCCCAAATTCGGGGTCTATGTGGTGAAGGTCGATGTGCTGACAGGCCCCCATGCGGGCGAATACGGCGGCGCCGCCTCGATCGGGGTGCGCCCGATGTTCGGGGAAAACCTGCCCAATCTTGAAACCTTCATCTTCGATTTCAAGGGCGACATTTACGGCGAACATCTTTCGGTCGCCCTGGTGGATTACCTGCGCGCGGAAGAGGTGTTTGAAGACATTGACGCCCTGATCACCCAGGTCGATGCCGACTGCACACAAGCGCGCCAGGTTCTGACCACCCTCTGACCCCTTTTCATTCCCACCCGCAAGGCTAGTGTGACCCGATGAGCAATGACCCGATTCAGCGCAAAGGCCTGCGCGCCCGGTTCTGGGAACGCGTGCCCCTGAAAAACCTTGCCCCCAGGGAATGGGAGGCACTTTGCGACGGCTGCGGCAAATGCTGCCTGAACAAACTGGAAGACGAAGACACCGGCAAAGTTGTGTTCACCCGCGTCGCCTGCCGCCTGCTGGACGGGGAAAGCTGCCGCTGCGCCCAATATGATACCCGCCTTCAGTTCGTGCCCGAATGCATCATCCTGAAACCCGGAAATATCGATGATATCGCCTATTTCATGCCCGCCACCTGCGCCTACCGCCTGCTGGCCGAAGGCAAAGCCCTTCACGACTGGCACCCGCTGATCTCAGGGGATGCAGACAGCGTTCACAAGGCTGGACAGTCCGTAAAAGGCTGGACAGTTCCCGAATTTGAAGTTCCCGAAGACGAATGGGAAGACCACCTGATCGAGGATCCACACTAATGTTCTTTGCCTCTGACAACTCCGGCCCCGTCCACCCCAAGGTGATGGAGGCGATCCAACGCGCAAACGATGGCTACGCGATGCCCTACGGGGCGGATACCATCATGGACGGCGTGCGCGCACGCATCCGCGAAATCTTTGAAGCCCCCGAGGCGGCGGTCTATCTTGTCGCCACCGGCACGGCCGCAAACGCACTGTCCCTGGCCACACTGACACAACCCTTTGAAACCGTGTTCTGCGCCCCCGTGGCCCACATCCACGAAGACGAATGCAATGCACCCGAATTCTATTCAGGCGGGGCAAAGCTAACCCTGGTTCCGGCCCAGGATGCAAAGATGACCCCGGATGCCCTGCGCCGCGCGATCAGCGCCGAGGAAAGCCGCGGCGTGCACGGGCCACAACGCGGGCCGGTCTCGATCACCCAGGTTACCGAACGCGGCACCGTGCATTCGCTGGAAGAATTGCGCGCCCTGACAGCGGTGGCAAAAGATTTCGACCTGCCGGTTCACCTGGACGGCGCGCGCTTTGCCAACGCACTGGTCACGCTGGGCTGCACCCCGGCCGAAATGACGTGGAAAGCAGGCGTTGACGCCGTCAGCTTTGGCGGTACCAAAAATGGCGCCATGGGAGTCGAGGCGGTGATCTTCTTTGATCCAAAACACGCCTGGGAATTTGAACTGCGCCGCAAACGCGGGGCGCACCTGTTTTCCAAACACCGCTACCTGTCCGCCCAGATGGCCGCCTACCTCGAAGATGACCTCTGGCTCGATCTGGCGCGCGCCTCCAACGCCGCCGCCGCACGCCTGACACGCGGGCTGAAACAGATCGAAGGGGTCGAATTCCTCTATGAACCCCAGGCCAACATGCTGTTCGCCGGCTGGACACGCGCTGGCCACCAAAAACTGCATGATGCAGGGGCCGCCTATTACGTCTGGGAAGGCACACTTGAAGGCGACAACCCGGATGAAATCCTGACAGCACGCATGGTGTGCGACTGGTCAGCAAGCGAGGCCAATATCGATAGGTTCGTGGACCTGGCACGCGGCTGATCTTTTCATCTTTCCATAAATATCCAAATCCCGGCGCCTGCCCCAATCACAGGCGTCGGAATGGATTTCATGCCTCCGGCGGGGATATTTTCAGAAAGATGAAGGCGGCGGCAGGCTAGACCTTCAGGAAATCCGCGATTTCGCCGGCAACAGCCTTGGGGTGGGTGACGGGCGCCATGTGCCCGGCCCCTGCCACGACGACCCGGCGAACATTTGGAATGCGCGCGGCAAACACGCTGTGCACGGCCCCGACGATCGGGGGGGATTGCGCGCCTTCGATCAATAAAACCGGCTGGCGGATTGCTTCCAGCGCGCCGGGGGTGGCCTGGGCGTGGATGTCTTCATTTGTCACATCCGCCCCTTCGGGGATCATGTGAATGCGTTGCACCATCGCGTCACGCTGCGCCTGCGGGATCGCGTCCCAGGGGATGCCTGCCCCCCAGACCCGGTTGAAAAGGCGGGTTGCGGTTTCCAGGTCTTCGGCTTGCATCGCGGCCCCAAAGGGCGCCATTTCGGCCATATGCGCCGCAAATACGGGTGTGGCGCGCGCGGCGGCGAACAAAACCGGTTCAATCAAGGTCAGGCTGCGCACCTTTTCGGGGTGGCACGCGGCGATGCGCATGGCCACTGTTGCCCCGAAACTATGGCCGATCAGATCTGCCCGCTGGTCGATCAGGGCCGTGCCGATATCGGCGCTGACTGTCTGAAAATCACCGCGCCTGTCCCAATCTGCGCTGCGCCCGTGGCCGGGCAGATCGTAGCTGAGCATCGACAGTTTGGGCGCCAGCTGCGCCTGAACCCCTTTCCACGCGCCAGAATGGGCAAGTGAGCAGTGGATGAACAGGGCGCGGCGCACGCCCTGCCCGGTTTTGGCCCAGTAGGTCGGGAACCCCGCGACCCTTTCCTGAGGCATCAGAGGTTTCCGCCCAGGTATTGATCCAGATCTTCCAGCCTGTCCTGGCCCCAGAACTTTTCGCTGTCATCCACAATATAGAAGGGTGATCCGAACACACCGCGGCTTACCGCCTCTTCCAGATTGCGGCCATAAACCTCGGCCCCGGTCAAAAGGCCACTGTCAGCCAGGGCCGGGTCAAACCCGGCCTTTTGCAGGCAATCGCGCACCACCGCGTCATCTGCGATATCGCGATCTTCTGCCCAGCAGGCGCGCAGGATGGCCTGCACCAACGCCCCTGTGTCGCCCTGCCCGTCTGCCTGACCGGCGATGATGGCATAGGAAGAGGGCGCCGGGTTCGTGGGAAAGAACGCAGGTTTCGCATTCAGGGGCAGCGCGCGTTTCTTTGACTGGCGGCGCAGCTCCTGCAAACGCAGTTCGTTGCGGGATGGGTGACGTTCCGGAAGGGGCTTGCCACCTGTGCGTGCAAACAGCGCAATAATGTCAAAGGGCTTGTAGGTGATCGTGGCGCCATGGCGCGCTGCGATCTCTTCCAACAGGTTCCCGCCCAGATAGGCAAAGGGGGAAACCGTGGAAAAAAAGTAATCTATATGTGCCATATCATCCCTCGAATGTGCGCGGCCGGTTCCCAAGACCCTAGCCCGATGGTAAGCGGTGTCAATGTCACGATTCTGTCATGAACCACCCCTGGGGACCAGCCATCATGCCATCCATCAACGAACCCAAACTAATCTCTGGAAACGCAAACCGCACACTTGCTGAAAGTGTAACAAAGCGTATGTCGATGCACCGCGGCACGCATATGGACCTTGTCAACGCGCGTGTAGAACGCTTCAACGACCAGGAGATCTTTGTCGAGGTTTACGAAAACGTGCGTGGCGAGGATATGTTCATTATCCAGCCCACTTCGAACCCTGCAAACGACAACCTGATGGAGCTTCTGATCATCTCTGATGCTCTGCGCCGCTCTTCTGCCTCGCGCATCACGGCCGTGATCCCCTACTTCGGATACGCCCGTCAGGACCGGCGCACAAAGGCGCGCACGCCGATTTCGGCCAAACTTATCGCCAACCTGATCGCACGCGCCGGTATTGAACGCGTTCTGACACTGGATCTGCACGCCGCGCAGATTCAGGGCTTTTTCGACATCCCGGTGGATAACCTTTACGCGTCACCGATCTTTGCGCTGGATATCATGCACCACTTCAAAGATTGCCTTGACGAAGTCATGGTGATCTCGCCCGATGTGGGCGGCGTGGCGCGTGCCCGTGAATTGGCCAAGCGCATCAACGCCCCGCTGGCCATCGTTGACAAGCGGCGCGAAAAGCCGGGCGAAGTGGCCGAAATGACCGTGATCGGCAACGTGACCGGCAAACGCTGCATCATCGTGGATGACATTTGCGATACCGCCGGCACGCTGGCCAAAGCGGCCGAAGTGCTGATGGAAAGCGGCGCCAAGGAAGTGCACGCCTACATCACCCACGGCGTCATGTCCGGCCCGGCGGTAGAGCGGATCACGAATTCGGTCATGAAAAGCCTGGTTCTGACAGATTCAATCGAACCCTCCGAGGCGGTGACATCCGCGCCCAACATTCGCATCGTGCCAACCGCACCGATGTTTGCACAGGCCATCCTGAACATCTGGGGTGGCACCAGCGTTTCATCGCTGTTTGATCACGATACGCTGGAGCCGCTTTACGAAGGCATGTATTCCTGATCGATCGTCAATTTTTCGTGCTGCGCCGGTTTTTTACCAGGCGCAGCGCGAATGGCAGCATGATGATCAACAATGCCGCTGACATTAAGAACGGCGCGCCGGGCAGATAAAATGCGCCGTCGTGACGGGCCGAAGCCTGAAACACCGATGTCATCACCAAAGGCGCAATGACCGCCGAGATTGACCCGAGGCTGGCAATCACCCCCTGCAACACACCCTGGCGGTCTTCGTCCACCCGGCCGGACAATATTGCCGTCATCGTCGGGGGCACCATGTCAGACAAGGCCGCCAGGATGATAACGGCGAAAACCACCCAGGCCGTCTGCGTCACCCCAAAGATGATCATCGCGCCCACACCGCACAGCAATCCAAAAATCAATGTGCGAAATTCACCCAGGCGCGCCACCATCATCGGCAACACCATGCCCTGGGAAAATGCCACGCCGACCCCATAAGCCGCCAGGGTGATGCCGATGACGGCCGTGCTCCACCCAAAAACTTCGCGCGTCCAGAACGCCCAAAGGGTCGGGTAGACCATATTCGCAAACTCAAACACAAACAGGCAGGCCAGTGGCAGTGCCAGCCCCGGCAGGCGGAACGCCCCAAGGATCGCGGCAAACGGGTTCATATCTGCCCGCCTGAACGCGCGCCGCCGGGCCTTGGGCAGGCTTTCGGGCAGGACAAATAGGCCAAACACCACATTCACCGCTGCAAGGCCCGCCGCCAGCCAGAAGGGCGCCGACAGGTGCCAGCCTGCGGCCAGCCCGCCAATCGCCGGGCCGAAGACAAAGCCAACCCCATAGGTCGCCCCGATCAGGCCAAAACTGGCCGCGCGCTTTTCGCGTTTGGAGATATCCGCCAGATAGGCGGTGGCGGTGGTGTATGTTGCACCGGCTATGCCCGCCAGTATCCGGCCAACAAGAAGCATGCCCAACGTGGTGGCCATGGCCATAATCGCGTAGTCCACCGCCAAGGTGGCCAGCGCGATCAACAGAACGGGTTTTCGCCCGACCGCATCAGACACAGCCCCGATGACAGGTGAAAACAGAAACTGCATGGCGGCGTAGGACACCATAAGGATGCCACCCCACACCGCGCCGTCTGCGGTTGTGCCCGCCCCGACATGGGCCATCAAATCGGGCATGATGGGAAACACAATTCCCACGCCGATCGCATCCAGCAGGATGGTGGCCAGGATGAACAGTAATGCTTTTTTGTTTTCCATCGTGCTGCCTGCGCCAGTGCCCTGCCTGTGCATGTCGGTTTTGCGGCACGCACGCAAACAAAAAAAAGCCCCGCAAAAAGCGGGGCCTTTTATTGTGTGGTTTGACCGGATCAGCCAGCGCTTGGCATAAGCCCGATGTGATCCCCAAGTGCGACCATATCTGACAACAGACGTGCTGCATCATCCACGGGGCCCGGTTCGTTGTTCACCGCGCTTTTCACCGCTTCATGCGCAGCGCGCGCCTCGGCGATCATGGCGTCATAGACTTCCTGGGTGATGTCCGCGCGTGGCACTGCCTTTTCAGCCAGAACCGACGTGCTTGTCGCCGTAACCTCGGCGAAGCCACCTGTGACCACAAACTCGGCATCCCCTTCCGGCGACGTGACGCGCACAACGCCCGGACGCAGAGTGGTAAGCACAGGCGTGTGATCAGGCATCGCCGTCATATCGCCTTCGGACCCGGGCAGTTGCACTGCACTCGCCTGAAGCGAAGCAAGGCTGCGCTCGGGCGAGACCAGGTCGAATTGCATCGTATCAGCCATGATGGCCCCCCTTAGGCAGCAGCAGCTGCCATTTTCTCGGCTTTTGCGATCACTTCTTCGATGTCGCCAACCATGTAGAAGGCGCCTTCGGGCAGGTGATCGTATTCGCCAGCCACAACGGCCTTGAAGGACGCGATGGTTTTATCAAGCGGCACCTGAACACCATCCGAACCAGTGAACACTTTTGCCACGTCGAAAGGCTGGCTAAGGAAACGCTGGATCTTACGGGCGCGGGCAACGGTCAGTTTGTCTTCTTCTGACAGTTCGTCCATGCCCAGAATGGCGATGATATCCTGAAGCGACTTGTAGCGCTGAAGGATTTCCTGAACGTCAGACGCAACCTTGTAGTGCTCTTCGCCAACAATCGCCGGGTCCAGCAGACGCGATGTTGAATCGAGCGGGTCAACGGCCGGGTAGATACCCAGTTCCGAAATCGCGCGCGACAGAACGGTCGTTGCGTCAAGGTGGGCAAACGATGTTGCCGGTGCGGGGTCTGTAAGGTCATCCGCAGGCACGTAAACGGCCTGAACCGATGTAATCGAACCGGCTTTGGTCGATGTAATGCGTTCCTGCATGGCACCCATGTCGGTGGCCAGTGTCGGCTGATAGCCCACAGCGGAAGGAATACGACCCAGAAGCGCGGACACCTCGGAACCCGCTTGCGTGAAGCGGAAGATGTTATCAACGAAGAACAGAACGTCAGCACCGGTTTCGTCGCGGAACTGTTCAGCCAGTGTCAGGCCGGACAGGGCGATCCGCATACGCGCACCGGGAGGTTCGTTCATCTGGCCGTAAACCAGCGCAATTTTGCTTTCTTCCAGGTTATCAGGAACGATAACGCCGGATTCGATCATCTCGTGGTAAAGGTCGTTGCCTTCGCGGGTACGCTCACCCACACCAGCAAACACCGACACACCCGAGTGCACTTTGGCGATGTTGTTGATCAGTTCCATGATCAAAACGGTTTTGCCAACGCCGGCGCCGCCGAACAGGCCAATTTTACCGCCTTTGGCGTAGGGTGCCAGAAGGTCAACAACCTTGATCCCCGTAACCAGAACTTCTGATTCAGTCGCCTGATCAGAAAAATCCGGTGCGGGCTGGTGGATCGCGCGCCGCTCTGTGCTTTTCACAGGGCCCTTTTCGTCAACCGGCTCGCCGATAACGTTCAGGATGCGGCCCAGTGTTGCGTTTCCAACAGGAACCGAGATCGGCTCGCCCATGTCGGTTACAACTGCACCGCGAACCAGACCTTCGGTTGCGTCCATTGCAACGGCACGTACGGTGTTTTCACCCAAGTGCTGTGCAACTTCCAGAACCAGACGGTTGCCGTTGTTGTCAGTTTCCAGAGCGTTCAGAATTTCGGGAAGTGCATCCTCGAACTGAACGTCCACAACGGCGCCAATCACCTGCGTGACTTTGCCGACTGCTTTCGCTTTTGCCATGTCGTTTCTCCGGTTCCTTTAGAGCGCCTCGGCGCCCGAAATGATTTCGATAAGTTCGTTGGTGATGACGGCTTGACGCGAGCGGTTATACTCGATCGTCAGCTTGTCAATCATTTCGCCTGCGTTACGCGTCGCGTTGTCCATCGCGGACATCCGCGCGCCCTGTTCAGACGCACCGTTTTCCAGAAGTGCCGAGAAAATCTGCGTTGCGACACCGCGCGGCAGAAGCTCGCCCAGAATACCCTCTTCGCTTGGCTCGTAGTCGTAGACCGTGCTGGCCCCTTCCACTTCACCTTCTTCGAAGGTTGCCGGGATAATCTGAGTTTCAGTCGGCACCTGGCTGATCACGCTTTCAAACGCGCTGAAAAAGATCGTTGCCACGTCAAACTCGCCCGCATCAAAACGCGAAAGAATGTCGGCAGCGATGCTTTGCGCATTCGAATAGCCCAGGCGCTTCACCTCGGACAGGTCGACATGGTCAACCATATTGTCCTGGTATTCACGCTTAAGCTGTTCACGACCTTTCTTGCCGACGGTAAGAATTTTTACCGTCTTGCCAGATGCGATCAATGCCTCGGCCCGTTGCCGGGCAAGCTTCACGATAGATGAGTTGAAACCACCGCAAAGCCCGCGCTCGGATGTCATAACCACCAAAAGGTGGGTCTGATCATTGCCCGTGCCGGACAAAAGCCTTGGCGCATCGCCCGCATCAGCGGCCGCATGTGCCAGCCCCGACATCACGGCGTGAAACCGTTTTGTGTAGGGCCGTGAGGCTTCGGCAGATTCCTGGGCGCGGCGAAGCTTTGCCGCCGCGACCATCTGCATGGCCTTTGTGATCTTCCGCGTCGAGGTGACGCTTTCGATCCTGTTTTTCAGGTCCTTAAGACTTGGCATTGCCTCGTCCCCTTACGCGAAATCTGCGGCGAATTCGTCCAGAGCAGCCTTGATCTTGTCTTCCAGCTCGCCCTTCACCTTACGATCGTTGTCAGTGATATCGGCCAGCAGGTCAGCATGGTTCTGGCGCAGGTGGTTCAGAAGGCCCGCTTCGAAGCGGCCAACATCACGCACACCGATAACATCCAGGTAACCCTTGGTGCCGGCGTAAATCACACAGACGATCTCGGCGTTGGTCAGCGGCGAATACTGCGCCTGCTTCATCAACTCGGTCAGACGGGCACCGCGGTTCAGCAGGGCCTGGGTCGACGCGTCAAGATCCGATCCGAACTGCGCAAAGGCAGCCATTTCGCGGTACTGAGCCAGCTCCAGTTTCACCGGACCAGCGACAGATTTCATCGCATCGGTCTGCGCGGAGGAGCCAACGCGGCTCACAGACAGACCTGTGTTCACAGCCGGGCGGATACCCTGGTAGAACAGTTCGGTTTCAAGGAAGATCTGGCCGTCGGTGATCGAAATCACGTTGGTCGGAATAAACGCAGAAACGTCGCCACCCTGGGTTTCAATGATCGGCAGCGCCGTCAACGAACCCGAGCCGTTGTCTTCGTTCAGCTTGGCCGAACGTTCCAGCAGGCGGGAGTGAAGGTAGAAAACGTCGCCAGGGTAAGCTTCGCGCCCGGGCGGACGACGCAGAAGAAGCGACATCTGGCGATAAGACACAGCCTGCTTGGACAGGTCATCATAGATGATCAGCGCGTGGCGGCCGTTGTCACGGAAGTGTTCGGCCATCGCAGTTGCGGCGTAGGGTGCCAGGAACTGCATTGGCGCGGGGTCAGATGCGGTTGCAGCCACGACGATCGAATATTCGATCGCGCCGGACTCTTCCAGCTTCTTCACCAGCTGCGCAACAGTCGACCGTTTCTGGCCTACAGCAACGTAGATGCAGTAAAGTTTCTTGTACTCGTCGTCACCAGCAGCTTCGTTATAGCTTTTCTGGTTCAGGATCGTGTCCAGCGCAACGGCGGTTTTGCCTGTCTGGCGGTCACCAATGATCAGCTCGCGCTGGCCACGGCCAATCGGGATCATCGCGTCAACCGATTTCAGGCCGGTTGCCATCGGTTCGTGTACCGATTTACGCGGGATGATGCCTGGTGCCTTAACGTCGGCAACAGCGCGGGTTTTCGTCTTGATCGGGCCTTTGCCGTCAATCGGGTTACCCAGACCGTCCACAACACGACCAAGCAGAGCGTCGCCCGAAGGCACGTCCACGATCGAGTTTGTCCGCTTTACCGTGTCACCTTCTTTGATGTCACGGTCTGAACCGAAGATAACAACACCCACGTTGTCGGCTTCAAGGTTCAGCGCCATTCCGCGGATACCACCGGGGAATTCGACCATTTCGCCGGCCTGGACGTTGTCCAGCCCGTGCACACGCGCAATACCGTCACCGACGGATAGCACGCGGCCAACTTCGGCCACTTCGGCCTCTTGGCCAAAATTCTTGATCTGCTCCTTGAGGATGGCAGATATTTCGGCTGCTTGGATACCCATTATCCGACCTCTTTCATAGTATTCTGGAGTGCATTGAGCTTCGATCGGATCGACGTATCGATCATTTTCGAACCCACTTTAACGACAAGGCCGCCAATGAGGCTATCATCGACGGACACATTGATCTTCACAGTCTTGCCAACGCTGGCAGTCAGCGTTTTGGCAAGTTTGTCTTGTTGTGCTTTGGTCAGCGCCTTTGCGGCGGTCACTTCGGCCGTAACTTCGCCCTTTTCTGCCGCGATCCTGTCGCGCAACGCGACAACAAGCTGAGGCAGCACGAACAGGCGGCGCTTGTCGGCCATCAGGCCCAGCGTGTTGGCCATAGTCGGCGAGAGTTTCATTTTCTTCGCAATCGCGGCGATACCGTCGCCCTGCTGATCGCGCGAATAAACCGGCGAGCTGATCAGGGAAACAAATTCGTTGCTTTCGGCGAGAACCGCATCAAGAGCATCAAGGTCGCTCTCTACTGCTTTCAGGTTCTTTCCCTGCTTGGCCAGTTCAAAAACGGCCGTGGCATAGCGCTGTGCTATGCCTGAGGAGATCGAGACTGGTTCGGACACATCCACCCTTCCGATGTCTTTAGCCCCTTCGTGATTTGCCTGCGCAAATCGGGGCAGCTAAACAGATGCCGCGCTTTTCAAGCGTGCCATCAAAATCCGGGGCGGTTTAGCAGACGCTTTTGAACCTAGCAACAGGCTTGCCAAAGTTTAACGCCAACATAACGGCCTTATTCGCATTAGTTTGTGCAAGGTGCGGCGGAATGCACCATTCTCAGGGCGGCGATTTTGCGCGCCACGGCCCTTGGGGGCGAATCTGTTCGCAGGTCGCGCCCGGGCGGTGTTATCCGCCTGCGGGTTTCACCGCAGGCTGCCCCAGCCCGTCCAGCACACGCAGGGGCCTGCGCACTGCTTCGGGCAGGCCTGGCCGCGTTGGGGCGTGCACCTGCTTTGACACTTCGATCATCAAAACCCCGCCTGACAGCGCCATGGACAGCCTGCGCCCCAGCCGCTCCCACGCCGGGCCGGTCTTTAACCAGAACCGCCGGGCTGACGGGGGCTGAAAAAGAGTCGTGCGGAACCGTTCGGCAACGAAACCATGCGCTTTCAGCTGTGTTTCCAGCTGCCCGGTCGTATAGGGGCGCCCATAGCCGAACGGCGTGGCATCAGAGCGCGACCAAAGCCCGGCGCGATTCGGAACGATGAACAACGCCCGCCCACCCGGCCCCAACACGCGAAAACATTCGTTCAGCAGGATTGACGGGTTTTCGCTGGTCTCAAGCCCGTGCATCAGGATCAGCTTATCAACAATGCCGGTTTCCAGCGGCCACAAGGTATCTTCGCAAAGAATGGCAACATTCGGCTGGCCGGCGGGCCAGGGCATCACGCCCTGCGGGGCGGGCATCATGGCAATGACCCGGCGCGCCTGCCCAAGGTAAGGCCGCAGCAAAGGGGCCGCAAAACCAAAACCCGCAACAGTCTGGCCCTTGGCTTCGGGCCACAGGGAAACCACCTGATCGCGCACAGCACGCTGCGCGGCGCGGCCAAGCGCGCTGCGATAGTAAAAGTTTCTTAGGTCCTGCACATCCAGATGCATGAACTGCCGCCCCGTTTCGCCCCCTGCCCGGTCAACCTTACCCGATCTTTGCACGAAGGCCATAGCCGCGCGGTTAAAGCCGTCGTGCCACGAACGTAAGGTTGTTTGCCGGCATTTCAATCAGATCGACCTGTTCCAGGCCTGCCTGCGCGCAGGTCTGCGTGACCCATTCCAGATCTTTGTACCCGATCGCCGGATCACTTTCGCGCAAACGGGCATGAAAAGCGGCATCCCCGGCGCCGCGAAACTGCCCGTCCACACGAAATGGCCCATATAGAAAGAACCTTCCGCCGACGCTCAGCGCCCGGGCGACCGTTTCGATAATGCGCTGCGCACCCTCAGCGGGCACCAGATGCAGCAGGTTCACGATGATCAGAAGGTCAAAACCTTCAAGGTCAGCTTGCGGCCCCGTCGCATCCAGATAGCGCGCCGGGTGCAGGTTCGGGGCCGGGTTTGACGCGCGCCAGGCCTCTATACTTGCCAGCCGGTCCGCAGCGATATCAGAAGGGTGCCATTCCACATCGGGAAACCGGTGCGCAAAGGCCAGCACATGTTCACCCGTGCCGCTGGCAATTTCCAGTGCGCGCCCGCCGGACGGCACATGCGCGCCAAGCGCCTGAAGGATCGGGGCGATGTTGCGCGCGGCGGAAGGCGCGCTCATCCGGCCATCCTGCCCGGTGCGGGCATGGCTGTGGACGGTGGGTTGTTCCCCGGCTGATGGTTTCATGTTTCCCCCGGAACCTTTCGCTTGAATATTGCCACTGGCGCAGCTTTGCGCAACACTTGGGGTGAATTTGCGAACAGGGTGCCCCATGCCACTAGAACTTGTCACGATCCCCTGCCTTTCCGATAACTACGCCTTTTTGCTGCATGACAGTGAAACCGGCCAGACACTGGTTGCAGATGCGCCCGAATCCTGGCCGATCCGTGCGGTGCTGGAAAAACGCGGCTGGCAGCTGACCGACATACTGATCACCCATCACCATGGCGATCACATCGACGGTGTTGAAGACCTGCGCCAGATCTATAGCCCACGTGTTATCGGCGCGGCGGATGATGCGCAGCGCCTGCCCGCGCTGGACCTGAAGGTGCGCGCCGGCGACATCTTTCAGTTTTCGGGCCACGATGTTCAGGTCATGGATGTATCGGGCCACACCAACGGGCACATCGCCTTTTACATCCCGGATGGCGGGGCCGTGTTCACAGGCGATAGCCTGATGGCCCTTGGCTGCGGGCGGCTGTTTGAAGGCAACCCTGCGCAGATGTGGGAAAGCCTGTCACGCATCAGCGCCCTGCCGGGCGAAACGCTGGTTTGTTCCGGCCATGAATACACGGCCGCAAATGCGCGTTTTGCCGTGACGATAGAACCAGACAACAGCGCCCTTGCCCGGCGGGTGGACGATATCCGCACCGCGCGCGCGGCCGGCCAGGCAACCGTGCCTTCCCTTCTGTCGCTGGAACTGGCAACAAACCCCTTCCTGCGCGCGGCCTTGCCCGGGGTGAAATCAGCCCTTGGCATGGAGGACGCGGCGGATAGCGCCGTGTTCGCCGAAATCCGCCAGAGAAAAGATCATTTCTGACCCCTCTACGCGGTCAGTTTAGAAAAAGTGATGAAAAAAGCCTTGAAGACCGGCGCGGAAAACCGAACTTTAAGTACATGAGGCCATTGTCGGCGCCGGGGGTCCCCCCTTCGCGTCGATCTGCAAACAAACGGAGCAATCACAGTGCCGTCCTTTTCGAACACACTGGAACAAGCCATTCACGCAGCCCTCGCCCTGGCGAATGCGCGCAAGCACGAACTTGCCACATTGGAACATCTGCTGCTGTCCCTGATTGATGAGCCTGACGCGGCCCGCGTCATGCAGGCCTGCAGCGTGGACCTGGATGCGCTGCGCACGGCGCTGGTTGAATTCGTCAACGATGAACTCAGCACGCTTGTGACAGACATCGAAGGATCCGAAGCCGTGCCAACGGCCGCCTTCCAGCGCGTGATACAGCGCGCCGCAATCCATGTTCAAAGCTCTGGCAGAACAGAAGTGACAGGCGCGAACGTTCTGGTGGCAATATTTGCCGAACGGGAATCAAACGCCGCCTTCTTCCTGCAAGAACAGGATATGACCCGCTATGACGCGGTTAACTACATCGCCCACGGCGTGGCAAAAGACCCTTCGTTTGGCGAGGCGCGCCCGGTCACCGGCACCCCGGAATTTGACGATGAAATGCCGGAGGTCGAAGACGAAACCAAGGATTCCGCCCTGGCCAAATACTGTGTCGATCTGAACGTGAAATCAGCGATGGGTGATATTGACCCGCTGATCGGGCGCGACCATGAGGTTGAGCGTTGCATTCAGGTTTTGTGCCGCCGGCGCAAAAACAACCCCCTGCTGGTGGGTGACCCCGGCGTGGGCAAAACGGCAATTGCCGAAGGGCTGGCCCATAAGATCGTAAGGGGTGAAACACCCGAGATCCTTTCCCAGACCACCATCTATTCACTGGACATGGGCGCGCTTTTGGCCGGCACCCGCTACCGGGGTGATTTCGAAGAACGCCTGAAGGCTGTGATGAGCGAGCTGGAAGAACACCCCGACGCGGTGCTGTTTATTGATGAGATCCACACCGTGATCGGCGCAGGTGCGACCTCGGGTGGGGCAATGGATGCCTCGAACCTGCTGAAGCCCGCGCTTCAGGGGGGCAAGCTGCGCTGCATGGGGTCGACCACCTATAAAGAATACCGCCAGCACTTTGAAAAAGACCGCGCCCTGTCGCGCCGTTTCCAGAAGATCGACGTGAACGAACCTTCTGTTGATGACGCCGTGAAAATCCTGAAAGGGCTGAAGCCTTATTTCGAAGACCATCACAGCGTGAAATACACCGCCGAGGCGATCAAATCTGCGGTGGAACTGTCAGACCGTTACATCAATGACCGAAAGCTGCCTGACAAAGCGATTGATGTGATCGACGAAGCGGGTGCTGCCCAGCATCTTGTCGCCGCCGCAAAACGGCGCAAGACAATCGGCGTTAAGGAAATCGAAGCGGTGGTTGCCAAGATCGCGCGCATTCCACCCAAAAGCGTTTCAAAGGACGATCAGGAAGTTTTGCGCGACCTGGAAAAATCGCTGAAACGTGTCGTGTTTGGCCAGGACAAGGCGATCGACGCATTGGCATCGGCCATCAAACTGGCGCGCGCAGGCCTGCGGGAGCCCGAAAAACCTATCGGCAACTATCTGTTCGCCGGCCCGACGGGCGTGGGCAAAACCGAAGTTGCCAAACAGCTGGCCGATACGCTGGGTGTGGAACTGTTGCGCTTTGACATGTCCGAATACATGGAAAAACACGCGGTCAGCCGCCTGATCGGCGCGCCTCCGGGCTATGTGGGGTTCGACCAGGGCGGCCTTTTGACCGATGGCATTGACCAGCATCCGCACTGCGTGCTTTTGCTGGACGAAATCGAAAAGGCACATCCTGACGTTTACAACATCCTGTTGCAGGTCATGGATCACGGCGAACTGACAGATCACAACGGGCGCACGGTCAGCTTCCGCAACGTCGTTCTGATCATGACGTCAAACGCCGGGGCGCAGGAACAGGCCAAGGCCGCCATCGGGTTTGGCCGGGACCGGCGCGAAGGCGAAGATACCGCCGCGATCGAACGTTTGTTTACGCCGGAATTCCGCAACCGCCTGGATGCGGTCATCAGCTTTGCCCCCCTTGGCAAAGAGGTGATCCTGCAAGTTGTCGAAAAGTTCGTGCTGCAGCTGGAAGCCCAGCTTCTGGATCGCAACGTGATCATCGAACTGACGCGCAAGGCCGCCGAATGGCTGGCCGACAAAGGCTATGACGACAAGATGGGGGCCCGCCCGCTGGCCCGCGTCATTCAGGAATACATCAAGAAACCTTTGGCCGAGGAACTGTTGTTCGGCAAGCTGGCCAAAGGCGGGCTGGTGAAGGTTGGCATGAAAGACGGCGCAATAGATCTGCGGATCGAAAAACCCCATACGAAGCGGATCGCGACAAAGAAAAAACCGCCGCTTCTGACAGCGGATTGATCCGCGCCGCGACATTTGTGGCATTTGCCGCTGCGGCCACACCCGCAGCGGCAAAAGACCCTGTTTTGGGGCAGCCGATTGACTGCACGCTTGGCGACACTTGTTTCATACAGAACTATGTAGATGCCGATGGCGGGCCGGGCGCGGCTGATTTCTTGTGCGGCCCGCTTTCCTATGACGGACACAAGGGCACGGATTTCGCATTGCCATCACTTGCGGCGATGACGCGCGGGGTGGCTGTTCTGGCCGCCGCACCCGGGCGGGTCACGGCACTGCGCGATGGCGAAGCGGATGTGCTGCCAACGGACCCGCCGGCAGATACGGCCGGCAAGGACTGCGGAAACGGGGTTGTCGTAGACCACGGCGGCGGCTGGCAGACGCAGTATTGCCATATGCAACGCGGATCCGTGAACGTGCAAAAAGGCCAACACGTGGCCATGGGCGCGGTATTGGGTCAGGTGGGCCTGTCGGGGAAGACGCAATTCCCCCATCTGCATCTGACAGTGCGTCACGATGGTGCGGTGGTGGACCCGTTCAACCCGGATGGCATTACAACCTGCGACGATGCGCAGCCCGCAGCCCTGTGGCACGATGATATCGCCTACACCGCGGGCGGGTTGATCAGCACGGGGATGGCAACCGCGATCCCGGATTATGCAGATATCAAGGCCGGGCGCGTTTCAGGCAGGGTTTTGCCCGCCAAAGTATCCAGGCTTGCCGTCTGGGCCTATATGTTTGGCGCGCAGGCAGGCGACATCCTGCACCTTTCCATGACAACACCCCAAGGGGATGCCCTGATCAGCCAGGATCTGACGCTGGAACGCACCCAGGCACAGCTGTTTCGCGCCAGCGCAATACGGGTGCCTGCACAGGGCTGGGCGCGGGGCGACTATCTGGCGCAAAGCCGCCTGATACGCGATGGGGTTGAGATTGACAGGCAAGAGACGACCGTGCGGGTCGAAAACTAAACCCCTAGCGTTCTGTCAGTTTTAGTTCGATGCGCCGGTTGCGCGCGCGTGCCTCGGGAAAGCAGGTGATTATTTCAGGGGGTAGCGGGAGATTCTTCAGCTTCCAGTTCTGCGCGCATAAATGCAGGCAGGACGGGCAGAGCAGGAAGGCCACTGATTGCCGGTGCACCATCGCCCCGCCAGATGGCGCATACCACGCCAAGCACACTCGCCTTTCCCTCAAGTGCAAGCCGATGCGCATCCGCGACTGCGCCCCCGGTTGTTATCACATCTTCAATAAAGGTGATGCGCCGGTTGGTGAAATCCTGCCCTTCGATCGCACGGCAGGTACCATACGTTTTTGCCTTTTTCCGGATGAACGCTGCCGGCAGGCCAGTTTCAAGAGAGATGGCCGTTGCCAGAGGGACGCCTCCCAGTTCAAGACCTGCCAACATTTCGGTCCCTTCAGGAATGAGGTCGGCCATTACCCTAGCGAGGGGCTTAAGAAGAGATGGTTCTCCTTCAAAACGGTATTTGTCGAAGTAGCGGTTTGCGATCTGGCCAGAGCGCAAAGTGAACTCCCCCTCCAGTGTGGAAATTTCCGCAATGCGCCGGGCAAGTTCTGATTTCGCAAGCATCATATCATCGTTCATCGCCTACCCTCCTTCGAAACCACCGTGCGGGTCGAAAACTAAACCCCTAGCGTTCTGTCAGTTTTAGTTCGATGCGCCGGTTGCGCGCGCGTGCCTCGGGGGTGTTTTCATTGCTGATCGGCTGGAACTCACCAAACCCTGTGGCCGCCAGACGTTTGGGTGAAAAGCTGAGGTCATCGATCATATAGCGCACAACGGAAAGCGCGCGGCCTTGCGAAAGTTCCCAGTTGTCATGGAATTCCCCGGTGCCGGCCAGTGGCACGTTGTCGGTGTGGCCATCAACGCGAATGATCCAGTCGATTTCAGGCGGGATCTCGTCAGCCACCTGCGCCAGAATCCGGGCAACGCCTGCGATCTGCAACTTGCCTTCGTCCGACAGATCGACAGCCGCACTTTCAAACAGCACCTCGGAAGAGAATACAAAACGGTCGCCGACGATGCGCACACCTTCCTGATCGCCCAGAACCTCGCGCAGTTTGCCGAAGAAATCAGACCTGTAGCGCGCAAGCTCTTTCGCTTCGGCCGCCAGACGAATGGCTTCTTCTTCCAGGCGAATGCGTTCAGCTTCTTCCAGCTTGGCGCGTTTACGTTCTTCGCTGGCCACGCGCGCCAGGGCGGTGTTCAACCGCCCGCCCAGCGCATCAATCTGAACCTGAGATTCCGCGTCACGCTGATCGGCCTCGTCCAGAATAACCTGAAGGGATCCCAGTTGCGCGCGCAAGGATGCGACCTGTTCGTTCAATAAGGCCACTTTGCGCAGGCCGTCGGCCGAAACCGCCTTTTGTTCGGAAAGCGCCTGATTGGCGCTGGCCAGAAGCAATGCGCGTTCCTGGGCGGTGCTCAGCGCTGTTTGGGTGTCACGCTCGGCTGCAATTTTGGCGGCAAGGGCGGCCGCCAGCTGGTTGCGCAAAGCATCCTGATCCCCGGATGAATCGCGCAGGACATCCAGCTCCAGCAAAGCAGCGGCAAGTTTGCTGTTCAGGCTGTCTTCGGCCGCTTTTGCCGCCGCCAGCAGCGTCAGCGTATCTTCGGCGCGTTTGCGTTGCGCTTCCAGAGACAGGGTCATCGCGGTTAATTCAGTATCGGCGTTTTTAAGCTTTTCGCGCAAAGCCTCGGCAGCGGCGGCTTCGGCCAGGCGCGCGGCTTCTTCATCGGAAAGGGCCGTTGCGGTTTCATCAAGGCGCTGGCGCAGGGCCTGGGCGGCGGCGACCTCTGCCAGATGCGCGGCCTCTTCCTGCGAAAGCGCGCCCTCGGCATCACTCAGGCGCTGGCGCAAGGCTTCGACGGTGGCCAGATCTGCCAGGCGGGCGGCTTCTTTGGTGGAAAGTGTGGCTTCGGTTTCGGCCAGACGCTGGCGCAGGGATTCGATTGTTGCCAGTTCGGCCAGACGGGTGACTTCTTTTTCAGACAGGGTGGATTCAACATCCGCCAATTGCTGGGAAAGCGCGTCTGCGCGGCTTGTTTCAGATTCCCGCGCGGCCTCTTCTTTCAGCAGGCGGGCGGCCAGTGCGGCCAGCTGCGTGCGCGTTTCTTCGGCTGCGGCCTGATCTGCGTCAAGGCGGGTCAGCGCTGCGGCCAGCTGTTCGCGCACTGTCGCGGCCTCGGCCGTGGTTTCATCGATCCGCGCAAGGGCCGCTGCCAAAGATGTATCGCGCGCGGCAACCGTGGTTTGCAGATCGGCAACCAATGCTTCCAGGGCTTCGCGCCGGGCGGCCGCCAGACGGGCGGTTTCAAGGCCGGCATCAATTTCATCACGGGCCTTTGCAAGGGCCAGGTTCAGCGCCTCTTGCTGTGTGATAAGGCGGGCTTTTTCGTTTTCCAGATCTTCAAGTGTTGCGGATAAGGCCACGCCTTGTTCGCGGGCGGTATCACGTTCGGCCAGCAATGTTGCCACCTGGGCCTCAAAGCTGGTGATCTGCGCGGCGCGCATTTCCAGTTCTGCGCCCTGCGATTGCGTTGTTGCCGTCAGTTGCAGGATCAGCGCGGCCTGCGCATCAGAAACTTCGCGTGCCTGCGAAAGGGTTGCATCCAGGCGCCCCACTTCGGTTTGCAGTGTGGCAGAGTTTTGCCTTTCAAGCCCCAGCGCATCGGCCAGGTCGGCGACCTGTGCCGACAGCTCATCCAGTTCGTTTGCCTGACCCGAGATCGTTTCACGCAGCACGAACTGGACAACCATGAAGATCGTCAGAACAAACATCAAAACCAGCAAAAGGGCCGTCATCGCATCCACAAAGCCCGGCCAGATCGAGCCGCTCATGCGTTGCGCCGATCTGCGGCTAAGGGCCATCGCTTAGCCCCGCCCGGTGGTGCCGCTTGCCTGCCGGATCGCTTTGGTCAGCCCGGCAAGGTCGGCGCGCAATTCTGAAAGGCTTTCCTGACGGCCTGCCGACATTTCTTCCAGAATACGCAAAAGTTGCACGTCGATAGACCGCAGGCGCATCCGGCTTTCCGCATCAGTATGCGAGGCCCCGTCGTCACCCTGCGCTTCCAGCGCGGCGATCATGCGTTCCTGCCCATCTGCCATACGCAGCAGCACAGGTGTTGAAACGCCTTCGTCATCAATACGCTGGGCCAGGCGTTCGACGGCCGTGGCCAGGGTGCCCAGGCGTTCATCTACAAGCGAGCGGCTGACGTCAGACTGCGTAAACAGGTTTTGCAGCGCATCCATCTGTTCGGCCATATGGCCCATCATCGCCGCGGCAACACCGGAATCGCCCGAAGCTTCGCCTTCGCCCGGGGCAAAGCCCAGTTTCGTGATGGTCGAAAGCCATTCTTCCAGTTCACGGTAAAACCGGTTCTGGCCATGGCTTGCAAACAGTTCCAGCAGGCCCACCACCAGAGACCCCGCAAGGCCAAGCAGCGAGGATGAAAACGCGGTGCCCATGCCGCCAAGCTGTGCTTCCAGCCCATTCATCAGGCGCGAGAACACTTCGACCCCGCCTTCGCCTTCGGATGGGGCAAGCGATTTGATCGTTTCAACAACCGCCGGCACCGTGGTCGCCAGGCCATAAAAGGTGCCCAGCAGGCCCAGGAAAATCAGCAGGTTCACGATATAGCGAGTGATATCGCGGGCTTCGTCAATGCGGGTGGCCACGGAATCAAGGATAGACCGGGCCGAGGCCGCACCGATTTGCATACGCAGCCCGCGCGAACGCAGCAGCGCCGCCAGTGGCGCCAGCAGGCGGGGGGCCTTGGTGAAATGGTGGCCGGGGTTTTCGGCAGCGAACCCTTCGATCCAGCTGACGGAATTGAAGATCTGATAAACCTGCCAGAAACAGGCAAATACCCCGATCACAAAGACGATCAGGATAAACCCGTTCAGCCAGAGGTTTGACAGGAACACCGGCAACAGCCTGGGCAAAACGACGAAACCGCCGAAGCCGACAAGGCCTATCACAATCAGAATCAAAAAGATCTGACGCACGGGTTGGGTAAAATACGGCTCGGCCACGCGATCCGGCTGGTCCATCAGGACAATTTCCATCGCTGTTTTGTTTTCACGCGCAGGATAGGCGCAAGCGCGCCCAGTGCCAAGCGGTGAATGTCAATTGCCGCGCGATGTAATGTGGCGCACCTGTTGTGACAGCCAGCTAAGGTCATGATCTTCGATTCCAAGCTCGGCCAGATGGCCGGCGGTGTTATACAGATATTCTGCGTTCGGGCCGCGCCCGCCGACAGCATATGAAATGATATGCGCCTGTTCCTGCAGGCTAAGCCCGCCGCAGTACTGCACGTGGTCGGGGTCTATCACATAGGTCACCGCCTGCACCCGGCGGCCATCACGCAGATCAACCGCAAGCGTTTTTTCAAGATAGGCCGAGGCGATCAGTTCACGTTCGCGCAGCTGTTCTATCGTTTGTTCGTGAGTGTCGGGGCGCACGCGGAAGGCCAGCCCATGGCAGGATGCATCCGGGTGGGCATCCAGCGCCAGCACCAAACCGGGCACGTCATCGGTGCCGCGATGATGGATAGAGCGCATGCAAAAGCTGCGCGCATATCCGGGCAGTGTGGCGATCACCCGCTCGACATGATCGAACCCCGGATTCCAGGTAAGCGATCCATAGCCGAAAACCCACAGGTCTGTGCTGTTCATCTGTCTGGTCCTTGTTGCCCGACCCCTATAAACACTCCTCAGGAACAAAATCAACGAGGGTGTGATGCGCAAGCTTCTGGTCATAACGATTGTCCTGGCGTCTTTGTGGGGCGGTTACTGGTTCGTCGGCTCCAGCGCGACGGAACGCGGGTTGGCATCCTGGATAGATGCGCGCCAGCAAGATGGCTGGATGGCTGAATATACAGACCTTTCCACCCATGGGTTTCCCAACAGGTTTGACACCACCATCACCGGGCTGGAACTGGCAGACCCGAACACCGGCGTCGCCTGGAGCGCGCCTTTTTTCCAGATCCTGTCGTTGTCCTACCAGCCCCATCACGTGATCGCCGTGTGGCCGGCCACGCAAACCATCGCGACCCCTGAACAGAAGATCGACATCGAAAGTGAGCTGATGCGCGGCTCGATCGTGTTTGACCCGGGCACGTCGATTGCGTTGAACAGATCATCGGTTGAGATGACGGATATTGCGCTTTCCTCCAGCCTGGGGTGGCAATCACACCTGCAAAGTGGCCAGATGGCGACGCGCCAGACGGTTGGGCGCCCCAATACGTATGACGTGAACTTTCAGGCCCACGGCCTGACGCCGGGCGCCCAATTCATTCAATCCCTGAATGCCGGTGATTTGTTGCCCGGCGTCTTTGATGGGATGAGCATTGATGCGACACTTGAATTTGACGCCCCCTGGGACCGTTTCGCCATTGAACGCGCCCGGCCGCAAATCACATCGGTCGAACTAAAGATCCTAAAGGCGAACTGGGGCGATCTGGATCTTTGGATGGCGGGCACCCTGAACGTGGACGCACAGGGCGTTCCATCCGGTGAAATCACGGTGAAGGCGAAAAACTGGCGGGAAATGGTGGAAGTGGCGCGTGCGGCAGGTTTCCTGCCCGACATGCTGGTGCCAACGGTTCAGGGCGCGCTTCAGTTTCTGGCCGGCCTTTCGGGGGATCCCACCACGCTGGATGCGCCGCTGACGGTTAAAAATGGGATCGTATCGCTGGGGCCCTTCCCGATCGGACCGGCGCCAAACCTGACACTGCACTAAGGCAACCAGCGGCGCCCCAAAGGTTACCGGCAGTAGGCACCGCCGCGATAGCGTGCGGTATCCACATGCAGGTGATCCTGATGGTAACGGTCTGCATTCGGCCCCAGAACGGTGCCAAACGTGCCGCAGGCCGAACTGTGCATGGCCTGGATAATCCGGCGCTGGAAAGTATTGCGCCATCCGTCTTTTACGGTGATCGTAACCCCGTTGCGCAAAATCAGGCCCGAGATATCCACGGCGTGGCCTTTGCCATGTTCCGAAATTTTCGCACCCGGCTGATTGTTGCGGGTCCGGCAGCTGTAATGCGCAGCGACGCGCAGTGTTTGCACGCCCCCACCCAGCCGCCCGACGGCCGGGGTAATGCCATTTTTGACCCAGCTGTTCAGCGCCTTGGCCGTGGTGCAATCCATCACCGAAGCCTGGCTTAACCCAACCCCGCCAACCGAGGTCACGCGCACCGGGTTTTCAACACCGCAACCGGCGATCTTTCCGGGGATGCGCGCGATCTTTTCGCCGCGGATATCGCGCACACCGCATACAGACCCGCGCCGCGTTGTCGCGCGGGCGGGTTGCGAGGATTGCGTATGCCCGGACGCCGCCAGGGTGGCGCGGTTTCGTGTGGTCGCAGGGCGATGCACCGGGCGTGGGGAAACCAGAACAGTTGTCAGGCTCAGAAACGGGGCCGCATGGCTGACCGGCACCGCCTGCGTATAGGGGCGCGGTTTTGGGCGGGGAGAGGTGGACGGCGCGCTTGCCAGCAATACCCCGGCCAGCAGGGAAATCCCCGCTGCCAGAGTTATGATGCGCGCTGGTTTCACCCCGGCGTCCCCCCCCGGCCGAAATTGGGCGCGTCGGTATCCTGCCCGGCCTCGATAATCCCGCGCCGAATGGCCCGCGTATGGGTGAAATAGTCAAACAACGTGTCACCGTCGCCGGTGCGAATTGCGCGTTGCAGCGCGAACAGTTCTTCCGTGAAGCGGCCCAGGATTTCCAGCGTCGCCTCTTTGTTGTTCAAAAACACGTCGCGCCACATGGTCGGGTCTGATGCGGCAATCCGGGTGAAATCCCGAAAGCCCGCCGCCGAAAACTTGATCACTTCGTTGTCTGTAACCCGGCGCAGATCATCCGCAACCCCGACCATCGTATAGGCGATCAGGTGAGGTGCGTGCGAGGTGACGGCGCAAACCAGATCGTGGTGGTCGGCCTCCATCAGTTCGACATTGGCGCCCAGGCCTTCCCAGAACGATTGCAGGCGTGCCACCGCATCCGGCGCAGCCCCTTCGCCCGGCACCAGCAGGCACCAGCGGTTATCAAACAGCTCAGCAAAGCCAGACCGGGGGCCGGAGTGTTCTGTTCCCGCCATCGGGTGGCCGGGAATGAAATGCACACCTTCCGGAATATGGGGGGAAACAGCGTCGATCACCGCGCGCTTGACCGACCCCACATCGGTGACCGTGGCACCCGGGGCAAGATGGGGGGCGATTTCTTCGGCAACCTTTGACATCGCGCCCACCGGCACTGCAAGCACCACAAGGTCGGCGCCTTCAACGGCCTGCGTTGCGGTTTCAACGACCCTGTCACAAAACCCGAGTTCGCCGGCAATTTTGCGTGTTTCGCCAGACCGCGCGGTGCCCACGATTTCGCCGGCCAGCCCGGCGCGACGCATGGCATGCGCCATCGACGACGCGATAAGGCCAAGCCCGATCAGGGCGACGCGTTGATAAATCATCGTCATTCTGCCGACCCTTTGAACTGCCCGATCGTATGGGCGACCCGGCGGCAGGACGCTTCGTCCCCGATGGTGATGCGCAGGCAGTTTGGCAGGCCATACCCCGCCACACGCCGCACCAGAAGGCCGTTTGATTTAAGGAAGGCGTCGCAGGCTTCCGCCTCATCCTGATCCGCGAAACGGGCAAGGATGAAGTTGGCGTGGGTTGCATCGGATGGCACGCCCAGTTCGGCCAAAGCCTCGGCCAGCCAGACCCGGAGGCGGGCATTTTCCGACTGACATTTTTCAACATAAGCCCGGTCGTTCAGGGCGGCCTCGGCTGTTGCCAGTTGAGGTTCTGACAGGTTGAAGGGGCCGCGAATGCGGTTCAGCACATCGATGATAGCCTTTGGGCCATAGCCCCAGCCAATGCGCAGCCCGCCCAGACCGTAGAGTTTTGAAAAGGTGCGGGTCATAATCACGTTATCGCGTTTTCCTGCCAGAGATGCACCGCCGTCATAGCCATCTGCGTATTCGGCGTATGCCCCATCCAGCACCAAAAGCACCTGTTCAGGCAAGCCTTCGGCAAGGCGCGTCAGCTCTTTTCCGCCGATCATGGTGCCGGTGGGGTTGCCGGGATTGGCGATGAACACCAGGCGCGTGCGGTGTGTACAGCCTGCCAGAATGGCATCCACATCCACGGTTCTGTCGCGTTCAGGAACCTCAACAGGGGTTGCCCCGGCGGCCAGGGCGGAAATCCGGTACATCGAAAAGCCGTGTTCGGTGTGTATCACCTCATCCCCCGGCCCGGCATAGGCCTGACACAGGAAGGTAATAACCTCATCCGAACCGACGCCGCAGATGATCTGCGCCGGGTCCAGGCCATGAACCTGCCCGATCGCGCTGCGCAAGCTAAGGTGATCGGTGCCCGGATAACGGTGAAGCTGATGCGCAGCGCGGCGATAGGCCTCGATCGCCTTTTCGCTTGGCCCAAAGGCGTTTTCGTTGGACGAAAGTTTTACAACATCCGTTATGCCTTCGATCTTAGATTGCCCACCTTGGTAGGGGGCGATCTGCATGATCCCCGGCTGGGGTTCGATCTTGCTCATCACAGGGCTCCTTCGTGCCCCTCATAACCGGCCCGTTGCCCTGCGAAAAGCGTGAAACCCCATTGTGTTACATTTGATCGCGCGTGTGGAGCGCGCGCCACAAATCAGGCCGCCTGCCCGGTTGCGATGAATTGCTGGCTGGCGGCATCAAACTGATAACGCGCGCCAAACCGATCTATGTTGCGCGCCAGTTCATTCACGCTGTCGATGATGAAACGGGCGGTATCGTCGGACATGAGGTAACTGAAATTCAGCCGCGTCCAACCGGGTTTAAGCCGCAGTTCCCCGCTGATCAGCGCGGCATGTATGTCTTTGGACTGGTCCCGGTCTATCCCCAGCAAACGGTGGCCATATGGCCCCGCGCAGGCGCAGCCCCCGCGCGCCTGAATGCCGTAAACATCGCTTAACATCCGGGTGACAAGTTGCGGTTCCACCACCGCGCCCGCGCCATCGTGCACCAGGAACGAAAAGATCGGCAGGCGGTGTGGGTCCGTCACCCCAAGAAGGGTCAGGTTTGGGTTGTCGCGCCACCCGGCCAGCGCCATTTCGTTGAACGCGGCCTCGCGCGCAACAATCGCGCCTTCGCCTGCGGCTTCTTTCACCAAAAAGGCCAGGGCGGCGCGGATATCGCCGATCACATTTGGGGTGCCCGCCTCTTCGCGTTCGACCAGATCAGCACTGTAATCGTGCCCCCAGGGGGACACGAAAGACACGGTGCCCCCACCCGGCCAGCTTGGGCGGTCGCGCCTCACCACGCCCTGATCCACGATCAGCACGCCCGACCCACCGGGGCCGCCTGCGAATTTGTGGGGGGAAACCACCACAGCGTCTTTTTGCGCGTCACTGCCGGCCTTCATGTCGATCGAAAGGTATGGCCCGCCCCCGGCATAATCCCACACCGAAACCGCACCATGCGCCCTGAGCAGCCGGGAAACGGGATCTGGGTCCGTGACGATGCCCGTTACGTTTGACGCGGCTGAAAAGCTGCCGATCAGAAGGTCAGAACTGGCATGGCTGGCCAATTCGGCCTCCAGTATCCCCAAATCCGGGCCGCCACCGCGCTGGGATTCAGGAATTTCGACAACAAGGGCTTTGCTTTCGCGCCAGGGCAGCACGTTGGAATGGTGTTCATAAGGCCCGATAAACACCACCGGGCGCTTTGCCGTTTCGACACCCAGCAAGGCCACCAGCCGGTTCAACCCGGCCGTGGCGCCAGAGCCGGCAAAAATCACCGCGTGATCCGGGCCCGCCTGTGTAACACGGGCAATTTCGCTACGCGCTTCGCGCCGCATATTGGTGATATAGGCCCCGCAATAGGATGTTTCGGTATGGCTGTTGGCGTAATAGGGCAGGACACGTGTGGCGATGAAATCTTCAACCTGGCGCATCGCACGACCCGAAGCGACGTAATCGGCATAGACCATTGCCACATCCCCATCCAAACCGGGGATCATAAGGTTTTCACCAATCACACCCGCGCGCAGCGTTTCAATTGGCGAAGGGGTCATCAGGCTTTCGCGAAAGCTGGCCAGGGTCATGGGAGGCTCCGTTCTTGTTGAGTGGGTGTCAGTATGACCTGCCATAAACGGTATTTTGACGCTGATTTACTTGTATTTTCGTCATTTACTGTGTCATATGATCGTATGACTGGCAAAACTGTAGATCATATCGACCGCGCCCTTTTAGGTGCCCTGCAAAAGGATGCATCCCTTTCGCAACGCGAATTGGCAGCGCAGGTGGGCCTGTCACAAAACGCGTGCTGGCGGCGCCTGCAGGCGTTAACGGCCCGGGGCATTTTAAAGGGAAGCCGCGCACAGGTATGCCGTGAAAAGCTGGGGCTGGACCTTGTGGTTTTTGTCATGCTGCGCACGCGCCATCATTCTGCCGACTGGTTGCAGAAATTCCGGCGCCACGTTCTGACCATACCTGAGGTGGTGGATTTCCACCGGATCGGCGGGGATTATGATTACCAGCTGAAGGTCGTGACCGAAGATATGGCAAGCTACGACCGGGTGTATCAGCGCCTGATCGAAGGGGTCGAACTGGACAGTGTGACCAGCTATTTCGCGATGGAGGCGATTGCCGAAAACCGGCCCCTTCCCCTGTGACATTCAGGGGCTGATCAACCCCAGACGCAAGGCAAGCACCAGCGCCTGTTCACGCGATGAAGCCCCAAGTTTTCGCCGGGCCGAACTGATGTGTTTGCGCACTGTCACCTCGGCCAGGTTCAACCGCCAGTCACAGGGGGGCTAAAACGAAAGAACCCGCCTTAAAAAGGCGGGTTCTGAAATATCGCAGGTGTCGGCGAAGATTAGTTCTTCGCGTAGAATTCCACCACCAGGTTTGGTTCCATCATCACCGGGTAAGGCACATCGCCCAGCGACGGGGTGCGGGTGAAGACGGCTGTCAGTTTGGAGTGGTCGACATCCAGGTAGTCAGGAACATCACGTTCGGGCAGAGCAACGGCTTCGATCACAACAGCCAGCTGCTTGGAACGGTCACGCACTTCGATCACGTCGCCTTCTTTAACGCGGTAGGAAGGGATGTTGACGCGCTGGCCGTTCACCTTCACGTGGCCGTGGTTCACGAACTGACGTGCTGCAAACACGGTTGCAACGAACTTGGCACGGTAAACAACGGCGTCCAGGCGACGCTCCAGCAGACCAATAAGGTTTTCACCAGTATCGCCTTTAACACGCTCGGCTTCGGCGTAGATGCGGCGGAACTGTTTTTCCGTCAGGTCGCCGTAGTAGCCTTTCAGCTTCTGCTTGGCGCGCAGCTGCAGACCGAAGTCAGACAGTTTGCCCTTGCGGCGCTGACCGTGCTGGCCGGGGCCATATTCGCGACGATTGACGGGGGATTTCGGACGACCCCAGATGTTTTCACCCATCCGGCGGTCAATTTTGTACTTGGCAGACGTGCGTTTGGTCACGGCTGATCTCCTTCTAACGTTTCGAAGGGCGTTGTCCTTTGCGCCACCCTGAACCGGGCTTTGCCGACAGGCGATCCCTTGCGGGAGCCACCAACACCAATAAAATACCGGCCCCAAAGAGGCCGGAACAGCGCGCTTATAGCGTTGTCCTTGAGGGAGTCAACGCCTTATGCGGCCAGGCCGCGCAATATGGCGGCCTCGGGGCGGGTCAGATTTCGCCGGACGTGATCCCCATAGGCGAAAGGATCATCTGCCAGCCCCGGCACGGCCTGAAAAAGGCGGTCGCGCTGACCGGGCTGAACATCTGAAAGGCGCATGTCGGCCGGATGAAAGCTTTCCGTTTGTACGCCGTTGGCCCAAAGGATTTCATGGCGTGGCAACAGAAGGTGGTAATAGGTTACATCGCGCAGCGTATGATCCCTGTGCACGCGGTGATCATCAATCAGGTCTTCGGCTGCGACCAACACCTGATCTGTATTAAACAACGCCTGTGCACGTCGCCCGCACAGCAGCACGCGGTGCTGGGGGGACACGATCAGATCCCCATCCGGGCGCCCGATATCCAGCGCGCCGGCGCGCAGACGCACCGGGCGCAGCTCCGGCAGGGCCTGAAGCCTGGCGCCGCTGATCCTGCGGTGCCCGATCCACAGAATTTCCTGCGCACCGTTGTCTTTGGTCTGGATCCGGTCCCCTTCGCCCAGATCTTCGACCAGCCGTTCCCCGTTTGGTGTTTTGATGCGTGTGCCGGGGGTGAAACAGATAACCCCGGTTGCCAGATCGGTTGAAAGGTTGACGGCCGGATCATCCAGTGCGGCCTGCACAACCCAAAGGTCGGTATCTGCCGGGGGCACGTCATCCATAAACATCAACAGCGCCGGCGCTGTTTGGGGCTGTTCTATCAGGGCAATCCGGTAGCTGCGCCGCCCATCTGTCACCCGAAAGCCCATTTTCAGCTGAGGGTCCTGTGGCTGGATCAGGCCGGGGCGGCGGGGTGCGCGCCTGCCTTCGCCCAGCAGACGCCGCACGGTGTTTGCCGCGCGCCGGTGAATGTCTGCATCTCCAGAGGCATTTTCAAGAAGAAGAACATCGCCAGGGCCATCCACGCGAAGGGCATTGCCCGTCCAGCGCCAGCCTGATCCAACGTCCAGTGTCGCCCTGGGCGCATTGACCAGGCCGTCTGTTTCTGTTTGTGCCCATGTGATGACAAACGTGCCGCGATAGCCCGTTTTCATACCTGTATACCTGCCGTCTTGTTTTTATAATTGGCGCCAGATTAGCATTCGGGCGCCCGATTGTTAAGCTTTTGTTGAAACGGCCCCGCGCCGGGCGGGCACAGGTGACCTGACTAGCCGCATTTAGAGTGGCCGCAGGCACCGCAGGTCATGCAGCCTTCGATCATGCGCATTTCATATTGCCCGCAGCGTGAACAGGCCGGCCCGCGTGGGGTGCCAAGGTTAACAACCTCGGCCTGCGGGTCGGATTTAAGGCCCATGCCTTCGCCGGCAAGAAAGCCTGTGGCGACCATATGGCGTTCTATCACACCGCCAATCGCGGCCAGGATTGAGGGGATGTATTTGCCCCCCATCCAGGCCCCGCCGCGCGGGTCAAACACCGCTTTCAGTTCTTCCACCACAAAGGACACATCGCCCCCGCGCCGGAATACGGCCGAGATCATCCGTGTCAGCGCGACCGTCCAGGCGTAATGTTCCATGTTCTTGGAGTTGATAAACACCTCGAACGGGCGGCGGTGACCGTTGACCAGAAGATCGTTCACCGTGATGTAGATCGCGTGTTCGCTGTCGGGCCACTTTAGTTTGTAGGTGTGACCTTCCAGAGATTGCGGCCGGTCCAGGGGTTCTGAGATATAGACCACATCGGCGCCGGTATCGGCCTCGGGGGTGGATTCAGATTGTTCCGAAACCGTCAGAACCGATCCGGTGATGGCGTTTGGCCGGTAGGTTGTGCACCCTTTGCATCCGGTTTCCCAGGCTTCCAGATAAACCGTTTTGAAGTCATCAAAGGTGATATCTTCGGGGCAATTGATGGTTTTGGAAATTGAGCTGTCGACCCATTTCTGCGCCGCCGCCTGCATTTTGACGTGTTCCAGCGGGGCCAGCGTCTGGGCGTTTACGAAATAGTCGGGCAATTCTTTATCGCCGAACTTGTCGCGCCACATCTGAACCGCGTAATCCACCACCTCTTCTTCGGTGCGGGTGCCGTCTTTTTGCAGGACTTTGCGGGTGTAGGCATAGGCAAAGACGGGCTCGATCCCCGAAGAGACATTGCCGGCGTAAAGGCTGATGGTGCCGGTCGGTGCGATCGAGGTCAAAAGCGCGTTGCGGATGCCGTGGGTGCGGATGGCTTCGCGCACGTCTTCATCCATGTGCACAAGCGATCCGCTGGCCAGATACTGTTCAGCATCAAACAGGGGGAAGGCGCCTTTTTCCTTGGCCAGGTCTACGCTGGCCAGATAGGCGGCGCGCGCGATGGCTTTCATCCAGGCCTCGGTCTGGGCGGCCGCTTCGTCCGTGCCATAGCGCAGGCCCAGCATCAAAAGCGCATCTGCCAGCCCGGTGACACCCAGCCCGATGCGCCGTTTTGCCTGTGCTTCCTGGCGCTGAGCTTCCAGAGGGAAGCGCGATGTATCCACCACATTGTCCATCATGCGAACAGCGGTAGCGACAAGATCTGACAGCGCCTTTTCATCCAGCTGTGCGGTTTCTTCAAACGGGTCGGCGACCATCCGCGCCATGTTGACAGACCCCAACAGGCAGGCCCCATAGGGCGGCAGGGGTTGTTCGCCGCACGGGTTGGTGGCGGCGATGGTTTCGCAATAGGCCAGATTGTTCATCTGGTTGATGCGATCAATGAAGATCACCCCGGGTTCCGCGTAATCATAGGTGGCGCGCATGATCTTGTTCCAAAGATCGCGCGCTTCCAGCGTGTGGTAAACCTTGTCACCAAAGGACAGATCCCACGATTTATCGTCTTTCACCGCCTGCATGAAATCATCGGTGATCAGCACCGACATGTTGAACATGCGAAGCCGCGCCGCATCGGATTTAGCGGTGATGAAATCTTCGATATCCGGGTGATCGCAGCGCATGGTGGCCATCATCGCGCCACGGCGGCTGCCTGCCGACATGATGGTGCGGCACATCGCATCCCACACATCCATGAAAGACAGCGGGCCCGAGGCATCTGCCGCCACGCCCTTGACGCCCGCGCCCTTGGGGCGGATCGTTGAAAAATCATATCCGATACCGCCGCCCTGCTGCATGGTCAGCGCGGCTTCTTTCAGCATGTCAAAGATGCCGCCCATGCTGTCAGGGATCGTGCCCATGACAAAGCAGTTGAACAGGGTGACGGAACGCCCGGTGCCCGCACCGGCGGTTATCCGGCCAGCGGGCAGGAATTTGAAATCCTCCAGCGCCTGAAAGAATGTGTCCTGCCGATCTTCTTCGCCATCCGCCAGCGCGCGCGCGATCCGCCGCCAGCTGTCTTCGACAGTTATGTCGAGGGCTTCTCCATCCGCCTGTTTCAGGCGGTATTTCATATCCCAGATTTGCTCGGCGATCGGGGCAGCGAAACGGCTCATCGGCAAGGATTCCTGACGTCATTGGAAGGCTTGCGACGATACGCGGGCGCGGCGCGCAGGTCAACGCGGTTTGAGCGGTTGTATCCGCCCTTTCAGCCGCTATTTTGGTGCAGAGGAGTGCGCATGCCCAAACACGTAAATCTGGTAAAACTCTGCGTTGGCGCGGATGGGGTGGAAGACCTGGAAACCTGGCAGGAAAGCCGGGCGAGTGGAAACCCCGATTACCTGCCCCGCCACGTCACCCGCATGTGGCCCAAACGCGCGCCCGAGCTTTTGGCGGGTGGGTCGCTTTACTGGGTGTTCAAGGGGATGATTCTGGCGCGCCAGGAGATTCTGCGCCTGGACGAGGTGATCGGCGAGGATGGCATTCGGCGTTGCGGGATCATCATGAGCCGCCAGATCATACGCACGCAATCTGCGCCGCGCCGGCCTTTTCAGGGCTGGCGGTATCTGAGTGGCGAAGACGCGCCGCGCGATCTGGAACTGGGGCGTCCTGCCGAAGACAGCCTGCCGCCCGAACTGGCATCGGCGCTGGCCGATATTGGCATTCGTTAGGTAAGCGCCGTGGCGCGCGGTCAGCCCTGTGTGCCTGACTCGTCTGACTCGCCTGCCTCGTCCGCCAACAGCATCAGCGGCATAAGGGCCTTGGCCAGGTCCATCTGCCCGTCTTCTTCGTACTGCCAGCCCAGCCAGCCACGTTTTTCGGCGGCCGAAATGTTGCGCACCCCGTCATCGATCAGCAGGATTTCCTGAGGCGCCAGGCCCAGCGCGGTTTCGATCTGTTCAAAGAATTCAGGTTCGGGTTTCATCGCGCCCATTTCGCCCGAGGCAAAGATTGCATCGGCCTTGGCCGAAAGCCCGGCGTCATGGCGGATGGTGCGCGCGCGGCGTGCCTCGTTATTGGTGGCGACGACCTGCGTGATGCCCGTCAGGCTGATCTGTTCCATGATCAGTTCAAGTTCGGGGTTAAGATCAAGGGATTCGCGCAGCCACAGTTCCAGCACATCTTCGGCGTCGCCTTCGAAATCCACCGCTTTCGCCCAATCTTCCAGCCGGTCAAGCACATCTTCCTTGCCCGTCATCCAGGCGCGCGGGTTGGTGCGGAACACATGTTCAACGAAGGTGGGCAGATCGACGCCGAATTCTTTCTTCAGGGCCGTGTGCCAGGGAAAGGTTTTGCCGATGCGGTCACGATTGAGCACGCCATCAAAATCCCAGGCGATTGCGCGTATGTTTTCCAGCCCCTCGATCATCTGATCAGCCTTCCAGTTCAAGTTTGCCCAGCAGCTGGGCCAGCGTTGCGCGGTCCTGATCGGTCCAATTCGCTTTGCGCGATTTGAACAGTGTTGCCTGGCTTTTGTGCACCGGATCGCCGGCCAGTATTTTCAGGTGATTGGCGCGCAGGGTTTCGCCGGTTGAGGTGATATCGGCGATTGCCTCGGCGGTTTCGTTCTTAACGGTGCCTTCGGTTGCGCCCTGGCTATCGACCAGCTGGTAATCTGCCACGCCATTTTCACGCAGGTGATCGCGGATCAGGCGGTGGTATTTGGTGGCGATGCGCAGGCGAAACCCGTGGCGCGCGCGAAAGGCGGCGGCCACGGCATCCAGATCTTCCAGTGTGGTGACATCGACCCAGGCCTTTGGCACCGCGATGATCAGATCCGCGTGGCCAAAGCCCATGCGCGCAAGTTCCACCACTTTTTCCTGCCACAGGCCCAGTTTTTCGCGCACCAGGTCAGACCCGGTTACACCCAGGTGAATGCGCCCGGCCGCCAGTTCGCGCGGGATTTCCCCGGCCGACAGCAGCACCAGCTCCAGCCCCTGAACCCCTTCGACAGCGGCGGCATATTCCCGATCAGACCCGGTGCGGGTCAGGGTAACGCCGCGCGATCCGAACCAATCGAAGGTCTTTTCCATCAACCGCCCCTTTGAGGGCACGCCTAGTTTCACAGTCATGCCGGCACCTGCGACAGTGTAAGGGTCATTTCCGGGCGGATCACACCACCCACGGCCGGTATTTCGCGCCCCTGCCCCAGCACGCGGGTCAGCGCGTCATAGCGCCCGCCGGTGGCAACGGGGGGCAGGTCGGGGCGGTTTTCGGAATAAAACCCGAAAACAAAGCCATCGTAATATTCCAGCGAAGTGCGCCCATAGCTGCCTTCGAAATCCAGCGCGGCCACGTCGATGCCGCGTTTGACCAGGGCCTCGCAGCGCGCCTCCATACGTTCCACGGCGGGGGCAATGGCGGGCATGTCGACCATCACATCGCGCAGGCGTTCCAGCACGTTGGAAGCGGTTTCGCGCAGGCTTAGGATATCATCCAGAAGCGCGACCTCCTGCCCCGAAATCGGGCTTGCGCCGGCGTCTTCGTGCAGGGCGTCGATCCGGTCAGCGATTTCCGAGGCCGATCGCAAACCGATCAGCGGGGCATCGCAGGCGGCCATCGGGTTTTCGCGCGCCAGCAGATCAGCCCGGCCCGCCGGCATGGGCGCGCGGCCGGAAAACCGGTTCAGCAAGGCACGAAACCGCCGGGGGCGCCAGACGTGGCGCAGCAATGCGGCCTTGCGCCGTTCGGTGGTTTTCAACCCTTGTACAGCGGCCAGAAGCAGCCCCATATCCCCGGTCGCAGCGCGCAGGCCCATTGGCGCAAGAACCTCGGCCATCAGCGAAAACACCTCGGCGTCGGCGCCGGCGGGGTTTGCGCGGTCAAACACCTCATATCCAACCTGAATGTATTCAGCGGCGCGATGGGCGGATTCTTCCTGCTTGCGAAACACTTCGCCCGAATAGGCGTAGCGCGCGGGCTCCGCCCCGTGGGCCATGTGCATCTGCACCACGGGCACGGTGAAATCCGGGCGCAGCATGGCTTCGCCCATCATCGGATCGGACGTGGTGAAGGCGCGCGCGCGGATATCTTCGCCGTAAAGATCCAGCAGTGTTTCAGCCGGCTGAAGGATATCAGCCTCGACCACACGTGCGCCCTGCCCTTCAAAGAAGGACAGAAGGCGCGCGGCCTCGGTGCGGATTTCAGCCTTGCGGGGCATTGCCGGCCTCTAATATTTTCTGCACTTCGCGCACCAGATCACCCCGGGCGCATTCAAACTGCGAAGGCCGGGCTTTCCATTCTTCCAGCGTGGCGCTTTCAGCAATTTTCGCACCCAGCACCAGATCCTTGATCTGGATGACACCCCGATCTTTTTCGTCGCCCCCTTCGATCACGGCCACCGGCGCGTTGCGCTTATCGGCATATTTGAGCTGGTTGCCGAAGTTTTTAGGGTTGCCCAGATAAACCTCGGCGCGGATGCCTGCGGCGCGCAGTTCGCCCACCATGGCCTGATAATCGGCCAGGCGATCGCGATCCATCACCGTAACAACAACGGGGCCATTCGCCGCCCCGCCAACGCGCCCTTTGGCGCGCAGGGCTGCAAGCAGGCGGTCAACCCCGATGGAAACCCCGGTGGCCGGAACGGCCTGCCCGGTGAAACGCTTTACCAGATCGTCATAACGCCCCCCGCCGGCAACGGATCCGAACTGGCGCGGGCGGCCTTTTTCATCGAGGATTTCAAAGGTCAGCTCGGCCTCGAACACAGGGCCGGTGTAATAGCCAAGGCCGCGTACGACCGAAGGATCAACCTCAATCCGGTCGGGCCCGTAGCCCTGAGCGGCCAGAAGATCGGCGATGGTCTCAAGCTCCTGCACACCTTCGGCACCGACCTGAGAGTCACCCACCGCAGCGCGCAGGTTGGCCAGCGTCTGTTGCGCGCCTTCACCTTTTGAGGTCAGAAAGGCGATCACGGGTTCGGCCTGCGCATCGCTTAGCCCCACACCGTCAATATAGGCACCCGACGCATCAAGGCGCCCTTTGCCCAACAGCTGGCGCACGCCCGCTTCGCCAACCTTGTCGAACTTATCGATGGTGCGCAGAACGGCGTCACGTGTCGCGCCTTCGTCCAGGCCCATGACTTCAAGCACCCCATTCAGGACTTTGCGGTTATTGACGCGCACGATGTAATCGCCGCGCGGGATGCCCACCGTTTCAAGTGTATCGGCCAGCATGGCGCAGATTTCCGCGTCCGCCGCCATGGAACCAGACCCGACCGTATCGGCATCACACTGATAAAACTGGCGAAACCGCCCCGGGCCCGGCTTTTCATTGCGCCAGACAGGGCCCATTGCATAACGCCGGTATGGCATGGGCAGATCATTGCGGTACTGCGCATAAACACGCGCCAGCGGCGCCGTCAGATCATAGCGCAGCGCCAGCCAGTCACCGGGTTTGTCACCTTCGCTGTCTTCCTGCCAGGCAAAGACGCCTTCGTTCGGGCGATCCACATCAGGCAGGAACTTTCCCAGCGCCTCGACCGTTTCCACGGCCGAGCTTTCCAGCGCATCAAACCCATAGCGATGATAGACGGCCGCGATCTGGTCGAGCATGATTTTACGCTCGTCCACCTCGGCGCCGAAATAGTCGCGAAAGCCCTTTGGCGCTTGTGCCTTGGGCCGGGGCTGTTTCTTTTGCTTGGCCATGGGTCCGTCCGGGTTCTGGTTATTGTCGCGGGCGGTCTAGCGGATGGGGGGCAAAGGGGCAAGCAAAGCCGCGAAATGGCACCAGATTGCGGGGGCCGCTTTCGCAAGTCAGGCGCCAGCCATGCGTGGGGCCTTAGTAGCGGACTTCGCAAATATATTTTCCATAGACCCAACCCGAGGGGCCGGCGTAACTCCAATCCTGAATAGATTTCTGCACGATCACCTCACGCCAGCCATTGTCTTCGTAAGGCTCCATAGTGATCACAAATGTGCCGGGGCCCAGTTTTTGGGTCATCTGACATTTGCTGGAATTACATGTGCGCAGCGCAAGGAAATTGTCGCCATCCGGGTTTAGATTGCAGACGACATATTGTTCCCCATCATAAGCCTGCGCGCTGCCTGCCATCATGACAGCAGCCACGACGCCAAAGATCGAACGAAACATAAAACGCATAGAACTTCTCCTGAATTGGTATTGTGAATACCAAAGGGATCATTTCGGGGTATGACATGGATCAAGAAACCCTGTATCACGCCCGCATGACACAAGCCCGCATCACTGCATTAGAAGAAGAAATCGCCCACCTTTCACGCGTGGTCGAAGACCTGTCAGGCGTTATCGCACGCCAGGACACAGACATATCGCGCCTGTCCCACCGGGTGCAGATGTTGATGGAGCGCGAAGCCGAGCGAGAGCTTGACGCTGGCGGGAGTGCCCCTTTGGCAGATCAAAGACCCCCGCACTGGTAAGGGTGGGTTTTTGAGATTTCGCCTGCTTACGCTATTGTAAGGGCGCAACAGGGAGAGACGCATGGCTATTTCATTACTCATACTTCATTTTCTGGCGTTCAGCATCGGCATCGGTGGGGGCATCGCAAACCTGGTGATTGGCAGCAAAGCAGCCGCGGCGGACCCGGTGACCAAACCCGTTTTGGGTGCGGCGTCACGCGCGGTTGGCCAGATTGCATCTGTGGGCCTTTTGTTTTTGTGGATCACCGGAATCGCGATGGTTTATACATCGTGGGAAGGCTGGGCATCATTGCCGCAGCTTTTCTGGGCGAAATTTGCCGGCGTTCTGGTGCTTACGGTCTGTTCTGTGTTGATGAACATGCATGTCATCCGGGCCAAGCGGACGGGAACACCCCCCCCGCCGGCCACGATGCGCCGACTGGGTATTATCGGATCAGGTGCTGCCATACTGGCGCTGATTTTAGCGGTGCAAACTTTCGCGCCCGGCACCTGACGCTACAGTTCTTCAACGTCCACAACACCGGCCAGGGATTTGAGTGCCCCCTTGATCTGCGGGTTCAGGGGGAAGTTGCGCCCAAGGGTCATATCAACTTCGCCGGGCAAGGTTGAATCGATCAGGCACATGCTGACCTCGCCCGGGCGGGCGGATTTGGTCTGTTCGCCCGCGCGCGCCAGAAGGTTGGCAACGGAGGCGACGACCTCGGATTTATTCACATAGACCCGCAGTGCCATCCCGCCGGCATCGGCCACAGCGTTGTCAATTGGCGCCACGCTGCGCACCAACAACTTAAGCTGGTCGGCTTCCATCGTCGCCTCGACTGTCAGCACCACATTGGCGCCGGTTTCAAGGTGATCGCGGGCGGTTTCAAGCACATCCGAGAAGATCGTAACCTCGTAAAGTCCCGACGGATCAGACAGTTGCGCAAAGGCATAGCGGTTACCGCGGGCTGATTTGCGTTCCTGGCGCCCCGAGACAGAGCCCGCCATGCGCGCCACCAGCGGCCCGTTTTCAGCGGCTTTCATCACCTCAGCCAGGGTCTGTATGCCTTTGCGTTTCAGCGAGGCAAGATAGTCATCCAACGGGTGGCCGGACAGATAAAAGCCAATGGCTTTGTGTTCTTCCGCCAGGCGTTCGTTTGGCAGCCAGTCGTCAACCGGCGACAAGCGCGGTTCAGGCAGATCATCGCCCGCCTCGCCGAACAGCGACACCTGGTTGGAGGCGCGCTGATCGTGGATCGCGGCCGAATATCTGACCAGACCATCAAGGTTGTCAAAGACACGCCGGCGGTTTGGATCCAGCACATCAAACGCCCCGGCACGCGCCAGCATTTCCATCGGGCGCTTTCCAACGCGCTTCAGATCCACCCGGCGCGCAAAATCAAACAGGTTGACGAAGGGCTTTTCCCCCTGATCGGTCAGGCGGGCCTGGGTGATCAGCTTCATCGCTTCGACCCCGACGTTTTTCAGGGCCCCAAGCGCATAAACGATACGCCCCTTTGAGACACTGAACAAAGGTTGGGCGCGGTTCACGCAAGGCGGGATAACTTCGATTTCAAGGCCGCGGCGGACCTCTTCGGCATACACGGCCAGCTTATCTGTCAGATGCAAATCACAGTTCATCACACCGGCCATGAATTCCACCGGGTGGTTGGCTTTCAGCCAGGCGGTTTGGTAGCTGACCACGGCATATGCGGCCGCGTGGGATTTGTTGAAACCGTAGTTGGCGAATTTCTCAAGAAGGTCGAAAACCTCCATCGCTTTTTGTTCGTCTACCCCGTTCGCCTTGGAGCCTTCCACGAATTTCGGGCGTTCCTTGGCCATCTCTTCGGCGATTTTCTTACCCATCGCGCGGCGCAACAGGTCGGCGCCGCCCAGGCTGTAGCCCGCCATTTCCTGGGCAATCTGCATCACCTGTTCCTGGTAAACGATGATGCCCTGGGTCTCTTCCAGAATGTGGTCGATCAGGGGATGGATGCTTTCCAGTTCCTTTTGACCGTTCTTCACCTCGCAGTAGGTGGGGATGTTTTCCATCGGGCCAGGACGGTACAGCGCGACCAGCGCCACGATGTCTTCGATGCAAGTGGGTTTCATGCGCCGAAGCGCATCCATCATGCCCGAGCTTTCCACCTGAAACACGGCGACGGTTTTTGCAGACGCATACAATTCATACGTTTTTTCGTCATCCAGGGGGATCTGGCCGATGTCTACTTGTACATTTCGCTCTTTCAGCAGGTCCAGCGCGTTCTGGATTACCGTCAGCGTCTTCAGGCCCAGAAAGTCGAATTTCACCAGCCCGGCCTGTTCAACCCATTTCATGTTGAACTGGGTGGCAGGCATATCCGAGCGCGGATCCTGATACAGCGGCACCAGTGCATCCAGCGGGCGATCACCGATCACCACACCCGCCGCGTGGGTCGATGCATTTCGAAGCAGCCCTTCCACCTGACGCGCGTATGTCAGCAGGCGGTCAACCACTTCTTCGGCTTTCGCCTCTTCGCGCAGGCGTGGTTCATCCTTCAGCGCCTTTTCAATGGAAACAGGTTTGACCCCTTCCACCGGGATCATTTTTGAAAGGCGGTCGACCTGCCCGTATGACATTTGCAGCACACGCCCCACATCGCGCACCGCGGCCTTGGATAACAGCGCGCCAAAGGTGATGATCTGCGCCACTTTTTCGCGCCCGTATTTGGCCTGCACATACTGGATCACCTCTTCACGGCGATCCATGCAAAAATCGATGTCAAAGTCGGGCATGGAAACCCGCTCGGGGTTCAGAAACCGCTCAAACAGCAGGCTGTAGCGCAACGGGTCAAGATCCGTGATGGTCAGCGCATAGGCCACAAGGCTGCCCGCACCCGAGCCCCGCCCGGGCCCCACCGGAATATCGTGATCTTTCGCCCATTTGATGAAATCAGCCACGATCAGAAAATAGCCCGGGAACCCCATGCCTTCGATGATATCAAGCTCAAACTCCAGCCGCTTTTCGTAGTCTTCCACGCTGACCGCATGGGGAATGACTGCCAGGCGCGCCTTCAGCCCCTCGCCCGCCTGGCGGCGCAGCTCGTCCACCTCGTCATCGGCGAATTTCGGCAGAATTGGCGCGCGTTTTTCAGATTTATACGCACAGCGGCGGGCAATTTCGACAGTGTTTTCAACGGCCTCGGGAAGGTCGGCGAAAAGGGTGATCATCTCTTGCTGGCTTTTGAAATAGTGCTGCGCGGTCAGACGGCGGCGCGGCCCGGATTGATCAACATAGGCGCCTTCGGCGATGCAGATCAGGGCATCATGTGCTTCATAAAGGCCGGTTTTCGGGAAATAAACGTCATTGGTCGCAACCAGCGGTATGCCCATTTCATAGGCCATTTCCACAAAACCGCGTTCTGTCGCGCGCTCGCCCGCCGTAGGCTGGCCGCCTTCGCCCGGGTGGCGCTGCAGCTCAATATAAAGCCGGTCACCGAACGCGGTTAACAGCCGTTGCATCAGGGCGCGGGCCTTGGGTGGCTGGCCAGCCTGCAGCAGTTTTCCCACCGGCCCATCGGCCCCACCTGTCAGGCAAATGACACCTTCGCTATATCGGGTCAGGTCATCCACGCTGACCTGAGGTGCCTGCCCGCCCGCATCCAGATAAAGGCAGGAATTAAGCTTCATCAGGTTTAGATACCCGGCCTCATTCTGGGCCAGCAGGACAACCGGCGCAGGATCCAGCGGCTTTTCGCCCTGAACGGTATCGCCATAGGCAACGTCAACCTGGCACCCGATGATGGGCTGCACACCCGCCCCTGACGCGGCAACCGAAAATTCCAGCGCGGCGAACATGTTGTTGGTATCGGTCACCGCAACGGCCGGCATGCCCGCGTCCGCGCACATGCCTGACAGTTTTTTGGTGGGAACCGCGCCTTCAAGAAGCGAGTATTCGGTGTGAACGCGAAGGTGAATGAATCGGGGCTGGCTGCTCATCCAGACAGTTTAAGGGGCGGCGCCGGGATGCGGAACCTTTTTCAGCCGCCGACGGGCGCCAAAAGTTCGATTCGATTGCCAAAGGGGTCGGACAGGTACGCCCGGCGATATCCGGGCAGGTTGGTGTCAGGCCGGACCATAACGCCGGCGTCGGAAAGTGTTTCAAGAATTTCCGAAAGATCGCGCACTTCAAAGGCAGGATGGGCCTTTGACGCGGGCAAAAACGGGCGTTCCACCCCCAAATGCACCTGCGTTTTTCCCAGTGAAAACCAGACCCCGCCGCGGCCACGAAGGGCCTTGGGCTTGGGGATTTCGTCAAGGCCTAACAGGTTGGAATAAAAGGCACGTGCGGCATTTTCGCCCCCTTCGGGCATGGCAAGTTGAACGTGGTGAAGCGATAAAAGGGGCATGGCGTCTGTATACCACTGCATACCGCGTGAGGCAAGCGTGCCGCGTTACAGCCCCGCGCGACAGCCCCGCGCCACGCCCGATGCGCCAACCATCCTTTGCCAGAGCACGAAAAGCTTGCCATCGCAGGGAAATTTAGGTTTCCTGAACGCCAGAAAACAAGCCCGCGCGTTTTCTACGCCGCATCGAGGACGCGCATGGGAGGGGCGATTACGGTACTGCGGCGGGTTATCATCATGGACATCACGTTTCTTCTGAACGGAGAGACTGTGGAGCTGAGCAACGTCGATCCAACGCGGACGGCATTGGATTGGCTGCGCGAAGAACGCGGGCTGAAAGGCACCAAGGAAGGCTGCAACGAAGGCGATTGCGGCGCTTGCACGGTGATGGTCACGGATGACGAAGGAACGCGCGCGCTGAACGCCTGCATCCTGTTCCTGCCTCAGCTGCACGCAAAATCCTTGCGCACTGTCGAAGGGCTGGCTGGCCCAAAGGGCGAACTGCACCCGGTTCAGACTGCCCTGATAGACCACCACGGATCGCAGTGCGGGTTTTGCACACCAGGCATCGCGGTGACCATGGCATCGGCGCATCTGAACGGCAGCACGGATCATGACACCCAGCTGGCCGGCAACCTGTGCCGTTGCACGGGGTACGCCCCGATTATTCGCGCCGCCCAGGCTGTGCAGGACGCGCCCGTTCCCGCGTGGCTGACAGATGACGCCCCGACCCCTGCCACCCTTCCCGAGGGGCTATCAACCCCCGAGCGCCCCCAATCAAGTGATGCGCTGGCCCAGGCGCTGATGGAAAACCCGCATGCCACGCTGGTCGCCGGGGCGACAGATGTGGGCCTTTGGGTAACCAAGGCGTTGAAAGAGCTGCGCACGGTGGTCTTTCTGGGTGGTGTCAAAGACCTGCGCGAAGTCAATATTACAGAGACCGACATCCACCTTGGCGCCGGTGTAACCATCGCCCAGCTTGTGCCGGTCATGGCCGAATATCATCCGCATTTCGCCGCCATGCTGCGCCGGTTCGCCAGCGCGCAGGTGCGCGGTGCGGCGACCCTGGGCGGCAACATCGCCAATGGTTCCCCCATCGGGGACACGCCGCCACCGCTGATCGCCCTGGGCGCCCGCCTGCACCTGCGCCGCGGCGCGCGCCGGCGTGATATAGCGCTGGAAGATTTCTTTTTGGAATATGGCCGCCAGGACCGCGAGGTTGGTGAATTTGTCGAAGCCATTTCGGTGCCGCGCCAGGCTGACAATCTGAAGGTCTACAAATTGTCGAAAAGGTTCGATCAGGATATTTCTGCAGTGTTGGGTGCGTTCAACATCGCGATAAAAGATGGAATTGTGACAGAAGCGCGGATCGCCTTTGGTGGCATGGCGGGCATTCCCGCACGCGCAAAAGGGGCCGAAACTGCCCTTCTGGGCCAACCCTGGACGCGGGAAACTATCGACGCGGCGCGCAACGCGCTTAGCCAGGATTTCACCCCGATGAGCGACATGCGCGCCAGTGCCGGCTACCGCCTGAGCGCGGCACAAAATATGCTGATCCGGTTTTACCAAGAGGATCAGGGCGACCTGGTTTCGGTTCTGGAGGTCTCACCATGAGTGTCGCCAAATCCCTGCCCCACGACACCGGCCCCCTGCATGTGACAGGTGCGGCGCGTTACGTGGATGACATCCCTGTGCCAGCAAACTGCCTGCATCTTGCCTTCGGGCTTTCCGACCAGGCGCGCGGCGTGATCACCCACGCCGATTTCGCCGCCGTGCGCGCCGCACCGGGCGTTGTGGCCGTGATCAGCGCGGCCGATCTGCCCTTTGCCAATGATGTATCGCCCTCGGCCCACGATGAACCGTTGCTGGCGCGTGGCGAAGTCTTTTACCACGGTCAGCCCATTTTCCTTGTTGTGGCCACCAGCCATCTGGCCGCGCGCAAGGCCGCGCGCCTGGGCCAGGTTACCATCACCCCGAAACCCGCGATCCTGACAATCGACGAAGCCCTTGCCGCCAACACCCGGTTTGAAAACGGCCCCATCGTGTGGGAAAACGGCGATGCGCAGCGCGCCATCGACACGGCCGCGCAGAAGATCGAAGGCACGATCGAAATGGGCGGGCAGGAACATTTCTACCTTGAAAGTCAGGCTGCCGTCGCCTTCCCGCAAGAAAATGGCGATATGCTGGTGCACAGTTCCACCCAGCACCCCACAGAAATTCAACACAAGGTGGCCGAAGCTCTGGGCGTGCCCATGCACGGCGTTCGGGTGGAAATCCGCCGGATGGGGGGTGGATTTGGCGGCAAAGAAAGCCAGGGCAACGCATTGGCCGTGGCCTGTGCGGTGGCATCGCGCAAAACGGGGCAGCCCTGCAAAATGCGTTATGACCGCGATGACGATATGATCATCACCGGCAAACGGCATGATTTTCGCATCACCTACCGCGCCGGGTTTGGCGATGACGGGCGCGTAACCGGAGTGTCCTTTACCCAATACGCGCGGTGCGGCTGGGCGCAGGATTTGTCTATCCCGGTGGCAGACCGCGCCATGCTGCATGCCGACAACGCCTATCACCTGCCAGCGGTTCGCATCGAAAGCCACAGGTTGAAAACCAACACCGCGTCCGCCACGGCCTATCGCGGTTTTGGTGGCCCGCAGGGGGTTCTGGGCATCGAACGGGTGATGGATCATATCGCACACACCCTGGCCATCGACCCTGCCGAAATCCGGCGCCGGAATTACTATACCGACCGCACCGAGATCGAGGCCGGCACCAAGGCCGCGCAATCCACGCCCTATCACCAGCCGGTCGAGGATTTTGAGCTGCATGGGATGGCGAAACAGCTGCTGGAAACGTCAGACTACAGCGCGCGCAAAGCCGCGATTGCAGAGTGGAACGCCCGCAACGAGACCCTTAAGAAGGGGATCGGATTTTCCCCGGTGAAATTCGGGATCAGCTTCACCCTGACCCACCTTAACCAGGCCGGCGCGTTGGTACATGTGTATCAGGATGGATCCATCCACCTGAATCACGGCGGCACCGAAATGGGGCAAGGCCTGTTTCAGAAGGTTGCGCAAGTGGCCGCAGGGGTTTTTGGCGTGGGAATGGAGGCGGTGAAGATCACCGCCACAGACACCGCCAAAGTCCCCAACACATCGGCCACGGCGGCGTCATCCGGGTCAGACCTGAACGGGATGGCCGTAAAGGCCGCCTGCGAAACGTTAAAATCCCGCATTGCAGGATTCCTGTCAGAAACCTGGGGCTGCAAGGCCGAAAACCTGGTGTTTGAGGACGGAAAAGTACAAGCAGACGGGCACAGCATAAGTTTCGAACAGGCTGCCAAAACCGCCTATGAGGGCCGCGTCAGCCTATCGGCAACCGGGTTTTACAAAACGCCCGATCTGGCCTGGGATCGCGTGGCCGGGCGCGGGCGCCCCTTCTTTTACTTTGCCTATGGCGCTGCGATTACCGAAGTTGTGATAGACACGCTGACGGGTGAAAACCGCATTCTGCGCACCGACCTTTTGCATGACGCAGGGGCCAGCCTGAACCCGGCGCTTGATATTGGCCAGGTCGAAGGCGGATACGTGCAAGGGGCAGGATGGCTCACGACAGAGGAGCTGATGTGGGATGATCAGGGGCGCCTGCGCACCCATGCGCCATCCACCTACAAGATCCCCGCCTGTTCGGACCGGCCCGATATTTTCAACGTCGCACTTTGGGACGGCCGCAACCGCGAAGATACGATCTACCGTTCCAAGGCTGTGGGCGAACCACCTTTCATGCTGGGCATATCGGCCCTTATGGCCCTAAGCGACGCGGTCAGCGCCTGTGGAACACGGTATCCGAATCTGGACGCCCCCGCGACGCCCGAGCGTGTTTTGGCCGCCGTTGAAAGGATGCGCGCGCCATGAGTTTTGACGCCACAGCCCTGTCAGACACAATCACGGCCCACGGGCCGGTGGTGCGTGTGGTGGTTGCCGAAATCGCAGGCTCGGCCCCGCGCGAAGCCGGGGCTTCGATGCTGGTCTGGGCCGGGGGGCAATCTGGCACGATTGGTGGCGGGGTGCTGGAGTATCAGGCTGCACGCGACGCCCGCCAGATGCTGCGCGACGGCGAAAACAACAGGGTCGTGCGCCTGCCGCTGGGCCCCGCGTTGGGGCAATGCTGTGGTGGGGCCGTAACCCTTTTAAGTGAGCGGTTTGATCAGGAAACCCTTGGCCCGCTTCTAAGCCAGGACATATATGCGCGCGCCATACCCGGGGGTGACAAAGCCCCCGCCCTGGCCGTCAGCCGCCTGGTGTCAAATGCCCGCGCCAGGGGCCAGATGCCAGAGCCGACCCTGATTCAGGGCTGGATGGTCGAAACGATTGCGCGCAAAAAGCAGCCCCTTTGGATCTATGGGGCCGGCCATGTTGGGCGCGCGCTGGTCGCGGTTCTGGCCCCGCTGCCTGATTTCGCGATCACCTGGGTCGATACCGCGCCGGAACGGTTTCCCGCGCCAGAGGACATCGCGCCGGGGGTCACCATTCTGCCCACGCCGCACCCGCAAAAGGCCGCGGCCCTGGCCCCGGCCGATGCGCATCACCTTATTCTGACCTACAGCCATGTTCTGGATCTGGAACTTTGCCATACCTTGCTGGCACGCGGCTTCGCATCTGTCGGGTTGATCGGGTCAAAGACGAAATGGGCGCGGTTTCGCACGCGCCTGCAAAAACTGGGCCATTCGCCCGCACATATTAACGCCATCACATGCCCGATCGGATCACCCGATCTGGGGAAGCATCCGCAAGCCATTGCGGTAGGTGTTGCGACCGCATTACTAAAAAGCGCGGCGCAAATAAAAACCAACAAGGGAAAGCCAATCCATGGAGACGACGGGGACAGACGCCACGCTGTTGACACTTGACGGGCTGAGAAAGGCCTATCCGGGGGTAGTTGCAAACGACAATGTGTCTTTTGCCATCAAACCCGGAGAAGTGCACGCGCTACTGGGTGAAAACGGGGCCGGGAAATCCACCCTGGTCAAAATGATTTACGGGCTGGTCAAGCCCGACGCAGGCCAGATGCACCTGAAGGGTGCGCTGTATGAACCGGCCAGCCCGAATGCCGCCCGCGCGGCGGGGGTTGCAATGGTCTTTCAGCACTTTTCGTTGTTTGACGCGCTGAACGTGGCCGAAAACATCGCACTGGGGATGGATAACCCGCCCCCGCAACGTGAACTGGCCACGCGTATTCGCGATGTAAGCGAGGCTTACGGCCTGCCGCTGGACCCCGACCGGGTTGTCGGGGATTTGTCGGCCGGTGAACGCCAGCGGGTCGAAATCATACGCTGCCTTCTTCAGGATCCAAAGCTGTTGATCATGGATGAGCCCACCAGCGTTCTGACCCCGCAAGAGGTGGAAATTCTGTTCCACACCTTGCGCAAGCTTTCCGCCGAAGGCACCGCTATTTTGTATATTTCCCATAAGCTTGAAGAAATTCGAAGCCTGTGTGAACACGCCACGATCCTGCGCCTGGGCCAGGTTGTGGACACCTGCGACCCCCGCGAAAAATCGGCCCGTGAGCTGGCCGAGATGATGGTGGGCGAGGTTCTTCATGTGCCCAGCCGAGATGAAACCCCACCGGGCGAAGTTGTGCTTTCCATCAACGGGCTATCCCTGCCCCCGGCAACTGATTTCGGAACCGCATTGCGCGACATCTCGGTTGAGGTGCGCGCCGGCGAAGTTCTGGGTATCGGTGGTGTTGCGGGCAACGGTCAGGATGAAATGCTGACCGCCTTGTCAGGCGAAGTTCTGTCAAAGCCCGACGCGATCACCATGCATGGAAGGCCAATGGGCCAGATGGGGCCAAATGCCCGCCGCGCACTGGGTTTGCTGACAGCGCCCGAAGAACGGCTTGGCCATGCCGCCGCGCCGGATATGTCGTTGACGGAAAATGCGCTGCTAACCGGGGCCATCCGCGAAGGGCTGGAAAGCCGTGGTTTCCTAAACTGGGGAAAAACGCAGGCCTTTGCCGAAAAGATTATCCAAGCGTTTGATGTGCGCACGCCGGGGCCGGACAATGCGGCGCGGTCGCTGTCGGGTGGGAACCTGCAAAAGTTCGTCATCGGGCGCGAGATCCTTCAGCGCCCCGAAATCCTGGTGGTGAACCAGCCCACCTGGGGCGTTGATGCATCAGCGGCGGCGGCCATTCGCCAGGCGCTGCTGGATCTTGCTCAGGGGGGGGCTGCGGTGATTGTGATCAGCCAGGATCTGGATGAACTGATGGAAATCGCAGACCGTTTCACCGCCCTGAACGAAGGGCGCCTGGCCGAGCCACGCCCCGCGCGCGGGCTGACGGTTGATGAAATTGGCCTGATGATGGGCGGAGCCCACGATATGCACGAGGCAGAGGTATGAACATGATCCGTTTAGAAAAACGCCCGTCGCCGTCAAAGTTCTGGGCCGGAATCACGCCTGTTCTGGCTGTGATTGCCACCATGATTGCCGGGGGAATCATGTTCTGGTTTCTGGGCAAAGACCCGGTAGAGGCCATTCGCACGATATTCTGGGATCCGCTGTTTCATGAAACCTTTGGGCCCTATTCACGACCACAGCTATTGGTGAAGGCCGCGCCATTGATCCTGATTGCGATCGGGCTAAGCCTTGGGTTTCGGGCTGGCATCTGGAACATCGGGGCCGAAGGGCAGTACATTATGGGCGCGATTGTGGGCGCTGGTGTTGGCCTTGCCTTTTATCCGTCCGACAGTGTGCTGATTTTCCCGCTGATGGTGATTGCGGGGGGCTTTGGCGGCTGGGCCTGGGCGATGATCCCCGGCTTTTTGAAGGTGCGGTTCGGCACCAATGAAATCCTTGTTTCACTGATGCTGGTCTATGTGGCGGAAAGCTGGCTGGCGTCTGCCGCCCAGGGCCTTCTGCGCAACCCCGATGGGCAGGGCTTTCCCGGATCGCGCAACCTGGCGCGGGATTATCCGGCCGCGTCCAATCTGGAAATCATATCGGGCACCGGGATGCACTGGGGCGTGGTCGCCGCCTTTATTGCGGTGATTTTCGCCTATGTCCTGTTAAGCCGCCACATGCTGGGCTTTCAGGTACGCCTGACGGGTGAAGCCCCGCGCGCGGCACGGTTTTCGGGGGTAAAGCCCGCGCGCCTGATCCTGTTCTGTCTGGGCACGTCCGGTGCGTTGGCGGGCATGGCTGGCCTGTTTGAGGTTTCAGGGCCGGCCGGCCAGATCTCGATCGACTTCAATTCGGGCTATGGATTTACGGCGATCATCGTCGCCTTCCTTGGCAGGCTGAACCCTATTGGCATTCTGCTGGCAGGGCTGCTGATGGCCCTGACCTATATTGGCGGTGAACTGGCGCAGCTGATGCTGGGCCTGCCCGGAGCCGCAATTCAGCTGTTCCAGGGGATGTTGTTGTTCTTCCTTCTCGCGATGGACGTTCTGTCCAACTACCGCATTCGCCTTGGCAAACCGGAGGCCCTGTAATGGACCTGACACAAATCAATCCCGTACTTCTGATCGCATCCCTGATGGTCGCGGCGACCCCTATCCTTTTGGCCGCGATCGGCGAAATGGTGGTGGAAAAATCTGGTGTGCTTAACCTGGGCGTCGAGGGCATGATGATTGTCGGCGCTGTCGTGGGGTTTGCGATTGGCGTGAACTCCGGATCACCCGCCCTTGGCTTTATTGGCGCTGCGATCGGGGGGGCCGCCCTGTCTTTGGTGTTTGGCCTGCTGACGCAATACCTTTTGTCTAATCAGGTCGCCACAGGCCTGGGCCTGACGTTGTTTGGCCTGGGCCTGTCGGCGCTGATCGGCAAACCTTATGAGGGCATGAAATCCCCGGTTTTGGGGAAACTGGATATTCCCGTGTTAAGCGACATTCCGGTTATCGGCCCGATCTTTTTCAACCATGACCCGATGGTCTATGTCAGCCTGCTTTTGATCGGTGCGGTCTGGTATATCCTGAAATTCACCCGCGCGGGGCTGGTGCTGCGTGCGGTTGGTGAAAACCACGAAGCGGCCCATGCACTGGGGTACAAGGTGATCCGGGTGCGCCTGATGGCCATCATGTTTGGCGGCGCCTGCGCAGGCCTGGGCGGGGCCTATATCAGCCTGGTGCGTGTGCCGCAGTGGGTGGAGGGCATGACCGCCGGCGCAGGTTGGATCGCGCTGGCCATCGTTGTCTTTGCCAGCTGGCGGCCCTGGCGCATTTTGCTGGGCGCTTATCTTTTCGGCGGGGTCACCGTTCTGCAGCTCAATCTTCAGGCAGCGGGCCTGGCGATACCTGTCGAATACTTGTCGATGAGCCCGTATCTGATAACGATCGTTGTGCTTGTGATAATCTCGGCGCGTGGCCAGCATGGGGCGCCCGGATCACTTGGCCGCATTTTCCATGCGTCCAGCTGACAGGCACGACCGGGGGGACGTTTGACAAAAAGCATGATCATAGAGGTTCTGGATGGCACCCATCCACGCATTGGCAGGGCGGTTGCCCTTGCCATGCAGTTCCTGATCATGCTGTCGGCCGTGGCATCCTTCGCCATCCTGGGCTATGGCGATCTGCACCCAAACACACCAGGCGGTAGGATTTTCACAACTTTTGTGCTGTTTATCGGGCTGGGAATCATTGCGGCCCCGGCCCCGATCATGACAACAGCCCTACTTGAGGCCGAAACAAATATTCGTAAAAAGAAACCACAACCCACAGAAACCACCAAGGGAGACTAAAATATGCGCTCAGTTAAATCTATTCTGGCAGGTGCCATTCTGGCCACCGGCCTTGCCGGCGCCGCCGTCGCAGGCGACCCGACCAAGGTCGGCTTTATCTACGTTGGCCCCATTGGGGATGGCGGCTGGACCTACGAACACAACAAAGGCCGCCTGGCTGTCGAAGAACATTTTGGCGACGCTGTTGAGACGATTTACCAGGAAAGCGTGCCGGAAGGTGCTGACGCCGAGCGTGCATTGACGCAAATGGCACTGTCAGGCGCTGACCTGATCTTTACAACCTCGTTTGGTTACATGGACCCGACCCTGAACGTCGCGGCCAAATTCCCCAACGTGATGTTTGAGCACGCCACCGGCTACAAGCAAGCCGACAACGTATCTGTTTATTCGGCCCGTTTTTATGAAGGCCGCGCTGTACAGGGCACCATCGCGGGTCGCATGACCAAGTCGAACATCGTCGGCTACATCGCGTCTTTCCCGATCCCCGAAGTTATCCGTGGCATCAACTCGGCTTACATCCACGCCAAGAAGGTGAACCCGGATGTTCAGTTCAAAGTGATCTGGGCCTACACTTGGTTTGACCCGGCAAAAGAAGCAGACGCGGCAACCGCGCTGATCGAACAGGGTGCTGACGTGATCCTGCAGCACACAGATTCGACCGCACCACAGGCTGCGGCTGAAAAGGCTGGCAACGTCATCACCTTTGGTCAGGCTTCGGATATGGCTGAATACGGCCCGCTGCCGCGCGTATCTTCGATCATCGACAACTGGGGCCCCTACTACATCGCGCGCACCCAGGCTGTGATTGACGGCACATGGTCCAGTGTTTCGACATGGGATGGCATTGGCGCTGGCATGGTTGGCATTGGCGAGATTTCGGATGCGGTTCCCGCTGATGTACGTGCCGAAGCCGAAGCCCTGCGTGATGCGCTGGCATCGGGTGAGTACCACGCTTTCACCGGCCCGCTGAACAAGCAGGACGGTTCTGCCTGGCTGGCAGAGGGCGAGACAGCTGATGACGGCACGCTTGCCGGCATGAGCTTTTATGTTGAGGGCCTTGAAGGCGACATCCCCAACTAATCCACCCAAGACAGAAAAACATGGAAGGCCCCGGGCAATCGGGGCCTTTTCCTTTTTCAAAAGTCGTGTAACGGTCGCGCGCATGAAATGTATTTTTAAAACCCCCGACAGTTCCCCGGTTTCTTCCATGTGTTTTGGCGCCATGCAGTTTGGCGGGCGCGCTGATGAAGCAGAGTCGCGCGCGATGTTTGATGCCGCACGCGAAGCTGGCATCAACTATTTTGACACCGCTTTTGCCTATACGGATGGTGCATCCGAAACCCTGCTTGGCGGCTTTGTCGCGCCCGAGCGGGAAAAGCTGTTTATCGCCACCAAATGCGCCGCATCCGGTGGGTCGGGGCGCACAAATATCAACGCGCAGTTTGATGAAAGCCGCAAGCGGCTTGGCATGGATAACGTCGATCTTTTGTACCTGCATCGCTGGGATGACGACACCGCGCTGGAAGAAACGATGGAGGCCATGGCCAACCTGCGTGCCGCCGGAAAAATCGCGCATGTGGGCCTGTCGAACTTTTCGGCCTGGCAGGTCATGAAAGCCGCCGCCGTGGCAGCCCGGTTTGACCTGGAAATCACGATGCTGCAGCCCATGTACAACCTTGTAAAACGGCAGGTAGAGGTTGAAATTCTGCCCATGGCCACCAGCGAAGGATTTGGCGTCAGCCCCTATTCGCCGCTGGGTGGGGGGCTGTTGACCGGGAAATATGGCCGCGCCACCGCCGCCGGGCGCCTGGTGGAAGATGAAATGTACAACGCCCGCTATGGGCAAAGCTGGATGCACCAGACTGCGCGTGAGCTAAGTTCACTGGCCGCGCAGGCCGGGGCAAATCCGGCAACGCTGGCGGTTGCATGGGTTGCGCGCAACCCCGCGATCACCGCGCCGATCATCAGCGCGCGCAGCGGCGCGCAGCTGGCGCCTTCGCTGGCCGCCATCAACTATAAGATGGATGACGCGCTATACGCCAAAATCACCGCGCTTTCACAAACACCTCCGCCTGCGACGGACCGCCTGGAAGAAGCATGATCGATTTTCTTGTCATCGGCGGTGGTATCGCCGGCATTTCGGGGGCTGCGCGCCTTTCCCATCTTGGCACGGTCTGCGTGCTGGAGGCTGAAAAGGCCCTTGGCTATCACGCCTCGGGCCGGTCGGCGGCGATGTTTGAAAAAACCTATGGCCTGCCTTCGACAATCGTTCTGAACCACGCCAGCGCCACCTATCATGAAACCGAAAATGGTGGCGTTCTGTCGCCGCGCGGCCTGATGCTGGTTGGTGGACCGGGGGATGAGGAAGCTTTCGCATCAGACATGAAATCAATGTCGATGGAGGCGATCAGCGTTGATCAGGCCCGCGCCATGGTGCCGGTGCTGAACCCTGAAACCGTGACCATGGCAGGCCATCATGGCGATGCCTGGGATATTGATACGGATCGCCTGATCCAGAATTTTGCCCGTGAAGTACGCGAAAATGGCGGCACGGTGGACACCGGCCAGACGGTCATCGCCATACAGCGCATCGCGAATGGCTGGGCGGTTCAGACCAACACCGCCACCTATGAAGCGCGGGTGCTGGTCAACGCGGCCGGCGCCTGGGTTGATCAGATTGCAAAGCTCGCAGGCATTAGCCCTTTGGGGTTTCAGCCGTTTCGCCGATCCATGGCGCGCATCCCGGCCCCAGGCGGGCATGATGTCAGCGCCTGGCCAATGATGTTTGGCCCCGGAGAAAACTGGTACGCGAAGCCAGACGCAGGCCTGTTGCTGGTTTCCCCGGCGGACGAGGAGCCGGTTGAGCCGCAGGATGCCTGGGCTGATGATATGGTTCTGGCTGAAGGTTTGGCGCGTTACGAAGAACGGGTCAGCGAACCGGTGACGCGCGTTGTGTCAAACTGGGCCGGATTGCGCACCTTCGCACCGGACCGCAACCTTGTGATCGGGGCCTCGCCGCAAGATGACGGTTTTTTCTGGATGGCAGGTCAGGGTGGTTACGGGTTTCAGACGGCGCCGGCTGCCAGCCAGCTTCTAGCTGATCTGGTTGGCGCGCGTGCTTCGCAGCTGGACAGCGCGACGCGCAAGGCCCTGTCGCCCGCCCGCTTTGCCTAAACGGTATCCCCGCGCAGCCTTTCCCACAGGATTTTCGCCAGCTCTGGCAAAATGATCAGCGGCGCGACAAGGGCCAGGATCAGCTTCCAGTGATCCCACGCCAACGGCGCGGTGCGCAGCAGCGTTTGCAGCGGCGCCCAGTACACGGCGGCCAGCTGGGCGCCGATCATCAGCATCATCGCGATGATCAACAGGCGGTTTGAAAACCACCCGATGCGCGTGCAGCTGTGATGAAAGGAGCGAAAGGCAAACACGCTGGCCTTTTCAAACAGCACCATCGCGGTAAATGCAGCCGTGCGCGCCACGGCTTCGCCCTGCGGCAGGAAGGTGTAAAACACCCAAAGACTTGCCGCTGCGGTATAGGAGCCGAACAACAGGATTGTCCCCAGCCCGGCACGCCCGACGACGTTTTCATCTTTGCGCCGGGCCGGGCGCTGCATCAGGCCCGGTGTCGCTTTTTCCAGCCCCAGGGCGACGGCCGTGATCCCATCGGTGATCAGGTTCATCCAAAGGATCTGCGTGGCCAGAAAAATCAAGGGCCCGCCGATCAGGATATTTGCCAGAATGGCCAACACCTCGCCTGCGTTAGATGACAACAGGTAGCGCACGAATTTGCGCACGTTTTCATACTGACGGCGCCCTTCCCGTATGGCGCGCACGATGGTCGAAAAATTGTCGTCCAGCAAAACAAGATCCGCGGCATCGCGCGCCACATCAGTGCCGCGTTGCCCCATGGCCACGCCAATATCTGCCTGTTTCAGCGCCGGCGCGTCATTTACCCCATCACCAGTCATCGCGATGATCTGATTGTGGGCCTGAAGCGCAAGAATGATACGCATTTTATGGGCCGGGCTGGTGCGTGCAAAAAGGATGTCTTCGCGGATCGCGGATTTCAGGTCTTCATCCGCCATATCCTCGATATCTGCGCCGGTCAGAACACGCGTGACGGGCAGGCCGATCATCCCGGCCACGGCCTTTGCGGTGGCCGCCCCGTCGCCGGTGATCATGATCACCCGGATGCCCGCACCACGGGCGGCGTGAATGGCGGCACGTACTTCTTTGCGGGGCGGATCCATCAGGCCGATAAAGCCCAGAAACTCCAGCCCGTCCTCGTCCACCGGGGGGGACATGTCGGGTTGCACCCGGCGCGCCAGGGCGATGACGCGCTGGCCATGTTCGGCAATATCTTCATAGGCATGCAGCAAGCGGGCGCGCATCGCGTCATCCAGCGGGGCGGATTTGCCACTGCCGCGCACGGTTGCGCATCGTTCGATGATCTTTTCGGGTGCGCCTTTGACGTGCAGCACCCATTGCCCCCCGCTGCTGGCCAACACGCTCATGCGTTTACGTTCGCTGGAGAACGGAAGCTCTGCCAATGTGTTGCCGGGCGGCGGCTGCGGGCACCAGCCCTTATAGGCCAGGGTGACCAACGCGCCTTCTGTTGGCGAGCCGACCATATTCCACCCGTCACCATCGCGATGAAGCGAGGCGTGATTGCACACCAGCGCCGTTTCAAGAAGATCCCCCAGATCGGCATTGTCAGCGGCGCGCACGCGCTGATCGCCATGGGCGATATGGCCGGCCGGATCATAGCCTCCGCCAGTGACGGTATAGTCGCGATCCAGCGTCCAGACGCACGTGGCGGTCATCTTGTCTTCGGTCAGGGTGCCGGTTTTATCGGTGCAGATCACCGATGCCGCGCCCAGGGTTTCCACCGCCTGCAACCGGCGGGCCAGTGCCTTTTTGCGCACCATCGCCGCCGCACCCAGGGCAAGCGTGATGGTCACCACCGCAGGCAGGCCTTCGGGCACAATGGCCACGGCCAGCGACAGGGCTGTCAAAAACATTTCCTGAACACCGTGGCCTGAATAGAGCCCCGCACCCGCCACCAGCCCCGCCAGGCCAATCGCGGCCAGCGCCATCTGGCGGGCCAGTTTGCCCAGCGCGCGTTGCAGGTTTGTGGTCTTTTCCACAACAGACCCCGTCAGGGCCGCGATCTGCCCAAAGGATGTTGCCTGCCCGGTGGCCGTAACATCCCCTTCGGCGTGGCCCGAAACCACCGCTGTTCCCATGAACAGGGCCCCGTCTTCACCCCCGGCGGTCTTTGACACCGGAAAGCTTTCGCCTGTCAGGGCACTTTCATCGACCTGTAGCTGCACCGTGGCTGTCAACGTCAGATCCGCAGGCACCTTGTCACCCGCTGAAAGAAGCACCCGGTCGCCGGGCACGATGTCACGCGTGTCAATCACGGCCTCGCGCCCATCACGCAGAACGCGCGCGCGTGATGCCAGCATGGAACGCAGCGCATCCAGCGCGTTTTCCGCCTGCCATTCCTGCACAAAGCCCAAAATGCCATTCAGCAGAACCACCAGCGAAATCGCGATGGTATCCACCACTTCGCCCAGAGCCAGCGCAATCAGCGCCGCCCCGATCAGCAGAAGAACCAGAAAACCGGAAAACTGGCGCAGGAATATCCGCACAGGCGAAACTACCGCCACCTGCGCCAACGCGTTTGGCCCGTGGCGATCCAGCAAAGCACGCGCCTGATCACTGGTAAGACCCGCTGCCACCGGCCCCCTGGCGTTCTGATTGTCCTGCATCACGGTCCCCCGCCTTGATATGGCCATTGTAACGCAGTCAGGCGCAAGGCCAAACGATCGCTTTTGCCGGCGTAGGTTTTGCCCTATCGTCGGCGGCAAGAAACGTTGAGGCAGGACATTGACAAAAACCCAGCTTGTCACGCGCTACGGCGCATTTGCCGCGATTGCGACGCTGGCCAATCTTCTGGCGCAGCGTCTGGTGCTGCATCTGATGGATGGGAAGGCGGGATTTGCGCTGGCCGTGTTTTGCGGCACCCTTGTGGGGTTGGTGTTGAAATACATGCTGGATAAACGCTGGATCTTTTATGACGCCAGCAGGGGTGTGGCCGTTCAGACCCGTAAATTTTCGCTTTACACATTGATGGGCGTTGTCACGACACTTGTGTTCTGGAGTTCGGAAACCCTGTTCTGGGTGCTGTGGCACACCGATGCGATGCGGGAACTGGGTGCGGTTCTGGGCCTGATCGTTGGCTATGTGATCAAGTATAATCTGGACCGTCGCTTCGTGTTTTCAGACCACCGCGAATAGCGTGTGGCCATCAGCCGGGGCAGCGGTGTTCAGCCCGAGGCCTGCCCTGTGACACAGCCGCTCACACCCTTGACTTAAGCCGGATTTCCCCCAACTTTCAAAGTGTAAGGGAATGGGGGCTGACATGAGGTTCTTGGTCACAGGCGGTGCTGGGTTCTTAGGAATTAACCTTGTGCGTTTCCTGCTGGCGCGTGGACATTCGGTGCGCACCTATGACATCGCCCCGTTTGACTACCCCGAGGCTGACCGCATTTCGGTCCTTCAAGGTGACATTCGCAACAGTGCCCTGCACGACAAAGCGTTTGAGGACGTGGATGTGGTTGTGCATTGCGCCGCCGCGCTGCCCCTTTGCACGCGCGAAGAAATCATGTCCACCGATGTGCACGGCACCCGGATGTTGCTGGAAACCGCTGCCCAAAAGGGCATTGACCGTTTCATCCACATCTCATCCACCGCTGTTTACGGCATCCCGGACCACCACCCGCTGGTGGAAGGCGATGCATTGATTGGCGTCGGCGCCTATGGCGAGGCGAAGATATTGGCGGAAGGCGTGTGTTCTTCATTTCGCGAAAGCGGGCTATGTGTGCCGGTGTTGCGCCCAAAATCTTTTGTTGGGCCCGAACGTCTGGGCGCCTTCGAGCTGTTGTATGATTTTGCCTATGACAGGCACAACTTTCCGATCCTGGGATCCGGGAACAACCGCTATCAGCTGCTTGACGTGGAAGACTTGTGTGACGCAATCTACCTGTGTGCGACCGGCGACAAGGCAGCCGTCAACGATGTTTTCAACGTTGGGGCCGCCAGATTTGGAACATTTCGGCAGAGCTTTCAGGCCGTTCTGGACCGGGCCGGTTTTGGAAAACGGATCATCGGCATTCCCGCCGCCCCCGCGATCTGGACGCTGCGCGCCTTAGAAGCAATGAACCTGTCCCCGCTTTATAAGTGGATTTACGAGACGGCAGGAAAAGACAGTTTTGTCGGACTTGAAAAGATAAATGAACGGCTGGGGTATAACCCCCAATTCTCGAACGAAGACGCTTTGATACGAAATTATGACTGGTACGTCACCAATCGCGGCAGAATTACACAGGGGGTTGGAACAACCCACCGCAAGCCGTGGAAAAAAGGGGCCCTGCAACTTGTTCGCTATATTCTTTAAACGAATTTCCCTGATGCGCGTGGGCTGGTTGGTTCTATTGGGAACCCTGAACAGCGCCGCGCCGGGCCTGGCCCAGTCGCAGGAAACGCTGGACGCGCAATTGAAGCAGTATCAGGCGGTTCAGGCCAAATCGGTTGTGGATATTCAGCCCTTCAGGAACACTGTTACCATCGACTTTGGGCCTGAAAACGGCCAGCTGCGCCTGATTTCCCTAAACCCGAACGTGAACAGCTGGTTTCTGATCCAGCGCGGCACAAAGGAAGACCCGGATCAGGAAAGCTATCACCTGGAAAACCCATTTCCCGCCCACCAAAGCGTGGAGTTGTCAGCGGGGCCGCAACCCGGCCTGATCGTCACCTATCAGGACAGTGTGAAACGCTGCAATCTTTGGCAGGGTGATCCCAGCGCCCTGAGGGTCGCGCGCGATACCGGCCTGCCCTATGCGCCTGTGTGCAACGGGCGCCTTTTCCTGCGCAACAAGGTCAGCGGGTCGCGCACGAACCTTGAGGCCACAACCGAATTTCTGCGCGATCACGTCTGGGGCGGCGAAAGGCTGGTTAACCTGGTGAAGAACTCGTTCTTTCAGGATTCAGAGCTTGAAACAGCCGACCTTCTGGGGGCCGACGGCGGCACGCAGGAGGCTTATGGGCCCGGTGCTGCGCAAATCCGCGAAACGTTTGAGGAACGCCCTGTCATCTCTGCCCGCCACGGGCTGACCCTGACAGGGACGGAACCGGGGCGCATGGCCGTCGGGCTTTGGTACCCCTTAACCGGGTTGCCCGGGGTTTATGCCAGTGCCTATCAGCCCAGGCTGGTAAGTCAGGAAATTCTGAAAGGGCCGGGCAAAGCCAACTACATCGACTCGGTCGAAGGGGGGGCGACCGCCTATATGGTGGCGTTCGAAATGTCGCGTTTTGACATCGGGTACGCGATCGGCACCACGCACCCTGCTTTGAACTGGTCACCGCGCCCGCCCGCATATCTTCACCCCCCGGGATTGCGCGGCCCGGATGGGTTTAGAACCCCCAGCCCGCTGGTCAGGCTGGGCATGGTAAGCCCGCCCCTTGCCGGCCAGACCATCGCGACATTCACCGGTGGTTTCAAACGTGAACATGGCGCGTTTCGCTATGGGGATTATGCCACCATCGATTTGGGCAAACATTACGGGTTCATCGAAAACGGTGTGATCTGGAGCAAACTTCACACCAAGCTTTCAACCTTCTACGTGCTGACCGACGGCACCATCGGGATGACCACCTGGACAGAGGAAGACAACGCCCTGCTGCCCCACATCAGGTTTGCGCGTCAAAACGGCGTGCCTCTGGTTGTGACAGATCCGCAAACCGGGCGAAACATGCCCGGTGACCGAGTAACGCAATGGGGGCCGGGAAACTGGTCTGGTTCGGCCGAGGCCAAGTTGCGCACCGTGCGCGCGGGCGCCTGTATGAAAGAATATGACGACAAGCAGTACCTGATCTACGGCTACTTTTCGACAGCCACACCATCAGCTATGGCGCGTACGTTTCAGGCCTATGGGTGCAACTATGCTATGCTGCTGGATATGAACGCGCTGGAGCACACCTATCTGGCTGTTTACGCCCATGCCAATGATCAGGTGCATGTTCAGCATCTGATTCCGGGGATGCGCGCGGTCGACAAGCAGGCGCGCGATGGAAATGTCATTCCCAGATTTCTGGGCTTTGCCGATAATCGTGATTTCTTTTACCTGACGCTCAAGGGGGACGGGCCATGATACGTATTTCCCTTTTTGTGATGGCGCTGTTGCCGGCCTTTCTGGCCGCACCCGGGCGCGCCGAAACGTCGTTGCAGCGCAATAACGAAGCTTTGTTTCGCGAAATCAGGCAAGTGCACCGGCTGAGTGACGGCGAAATGAAACGCGTGAAAGAGATCTTTGCGAAGTCAGGCATCATGGGGCAGGGAAACCCCGCAATCACCCGCCACCCGATGACACCGGCGCAATGTGCCGCGCGCCTTCCGGGGGGGGTGAACAGCTATCTGGATGCGCGCAATCAGCGGATTTGCGGCGATAAATACATGGCGCCGCTGTATGATCCGCAAACCCAGCGCCCCGAAGACGCGACATCCTGCATCGACATTTTTGAATTCCCGAACATCCCGTGCACCTACCCCGTGGTCTGGACAAAGGCGAATGAGGCCGCCCAGCTGTGTTCGGCCATCGGCAAGCGGATATGCGATGCGCATGAATGGGAAGGCGCCTGCGCGGGGGCATTGGGGCCGGCGGACTACCGTTTTGATCTGGGGTCAGTGGCAGCGATGCGGGCCGCGCATAATTCGAAATACGCGCCATCGGCCGCCTGGGCCTATGGCCCGGCCTACCAGCGCGGCATGTGCGCCGCTGCCAGCACCAAAAGCGCATCGTGCAATGGTGGAGGTTACAACAGCTGCGGGTCAAACACCTACCCAACAGGCGCATTTCCCGGCTGCGTCAGCGACCTTGGCGTCTACGACCTTCACGGAAATGCGGCCGAGCATATGAATTTGCCCATGACCCCGGCCCAAATGGCCAGCACCGGCAGCACAACGCTGGGTGTGACCGAAATGAAAGGAAGCTGGTTCATTTTCGACAGCTACCGCGCGCACCCCGACTGGTGCCGCTGGCGCGCGCCTTTTTGGCACGGAACCCGTGTGCTAAGCGCCGCCAGCCACGAAAATTACCACCTGGGTTTTCGCTGCTGTAAGACCGTAGATTAACCCCGCAACCTTACCGGTAAAGCGATGCCATAAGCGTGTGCGGGTTCGTGATCGGGCCTTCGCTGCTGATCAATTTGGAAAGCTCTGCGTTTTCCATAATCTCGGCCAATGCGCGGGGTTTTCCGTTTACAAATGCAACCTGGCTAACCAGGCGCACACCGTGGCTGTAATCCGCGTAATATTCACCGTGCACGGTGCTAAGCGGCTGGATCGGGCGCCCGTTTGTGCGGTGCCACCCGTAAATCGCCACCCGCCCCGGGGCAGACCGAAGGCGCATCGACAAGACCAGATCTTTCTTTTGCCCGGCGGTCAGCAGGCCCGCTGTGCGCCCAAAGGGTGCGCGCATCCGTTCAACCGTTTGGTTGTGGGCCACCAGATAAGGGGTCGAACTCATCTGATTTGTTGGCTTCATCGGGCTGGGGGCAAGGTGCACCTGCGCCTGCGCGTAAATCGCATCAACCATACGGGTTGTGGGCAGGTAAAATCCAAACTCATCCGCGATCCTTGCCGCAGCGGGCAGGCCAAGGGGCACGCGCACAAAATCACGATCACTGCCAACCGCCAGGTATTCCGGCATCACGCAGATTGTAACCTGCACAGGCGCGCCGTTCGCGAACGTACCTTCAAAGACAACGGGCGTCAGATCACGCAGGAACGCCGGAACGTTCCCGGCCAGAACCTGCTGCGCAATGACGCCATCACGCTGCGCCCCGCTTAGATTGCTGACCTGGGCCATAACGGCGCTGCCACCCAGCGCCCTGAAGGCGCGTGCGGGGATATCTGAGGCCAGATCATCCGCGCACCCATCGGCCGTGGCCACGCCTGTGGTGAACGCCGTGGAAAACAAAACAAATGTTAATGCGAACGCGCCGCGCCCGAATTTCGAAAGTAACTTCATTGCCAGATGGCCCCGTGAGTGGTGGATCCGCGTTGAGTGGTGGATCAAAGTTCCCGGGCGTATAACTCCACATTTCCTGAAATGGCGAGATACCCCCATGATTTAGGTGGGAAAACCGGCGAAATACCGCCTTTCCCGCCCCCAAACCTACGAAAAACCGCCTAACATGCCCTTAATCCCCGCAAAAACACCGCCCTGCCCCCCTGTCGTAGTGTCGCATAGAGGCTACGGGCGTCTGTTTTTGCGGTTGCGGCAGGTTGAACACGCGCCCTAATCTTTGGGAAAGGGCGCCCGTTCGTGCACCCGGCATCATATAAAGACCAATCGCCATGACCTTACTGGACCGCGCAGAATTCACCCCTATCGGCGACCTTGCCGCGCATCAGCAAAACGCCTGGGAAAGGCAAAGCGCCTATGTCGCCGCGCAGTCGCCGTTTTATCAGGCCCTATGGAACGGGAAATCCCCGCCCCGTGACCTGAAGGAAATCGGCGCGCTGCCATTTTCTGACAAAGCGATGCTGCGGTTATCCCAAGAGGCCCACGCGCCGCTGGGCGATTATCTGACCGCGCCGCGCTCAAAAGCGGTGCGCCTGCACCGGACATCGGGCACCACGGGGCAGGCGATGAACCTGGCGTTATCGGAGCGCGATTGCCACATCACCCAGGTTGTGGGCGGGCGGGCACAGGCCTCGGCGGGGCTGACACCTGACCATACGGTGGTGCATTGCCTGAACTATCAGATGTGGATGGGGGGCCTGACCGACCACATGACCCTGCAACAAACCGGCGCGCTGGTGATCCCGTTCGGGGTTGGTGCGACAGAGCTGCTGATCCGCACTATTCTGGAGGTAGGGGTAAGCGCGATATCGTGCACCCCATCCTACCCGGCCGTGCTGGAGCGTGTTTTGAAGCAAAAGTTCCCCGGCCTGAAACCACGCGACCTTGGGCTGAAACTGGGCTTGTTTGGCGGCGAAGCCGGCCTTGACGACCCGGCCCTGCGCGCCCGGATCAGGGAAACCTGGGGGCTGGAGCCGCGCAACGCAAATTACGGCGTGTCAGATGTGTTCTGCAATTTCGCTGCGCAATGCGAACATGACACGCGCCTGCATTTCCTGGCCAGTGATGTTCTTTTTCCGGAGTTGATAGACCCTGACAGCGGCGCCCCCCTTGCGCTGGAACCTGGCCAAAGCGGAGAGTTGGTTTTGACCCATCTGGAACGTGAATGTCAGCCCCTGGTCAGGTTTCGCACCGGCGACATCATTGCCATTGATGAAACCGCGCCCTGCACCTGTGGGCGCCACGGGTTCCGGTTTCGCGTTATCGGGCGTTCGGACGATATGGTGGTCATCCGTGGGCTAAACCTGTTTCCGACAATGGTGGCCTCGCTCATCAGTGGGTTTGGCGACCTGAGCGGCGATTATCGCATCGTTCTGGACAGCCCCCCGCCCTATGACATTCTGCCCGTGGTGGCAGAATTGTCCCCGGGTGTTGCCCCCAGCGAAGATCTGGCCAACGAAATCACCGCCAGTTTCAAGAAAAACCTTGGCGCCACAGCGCGGGTGACTTTGGTGGAGCATGGGCATTTTCCCGTCACCGAAGGGAAAACGAAACGCGTGATCAGGAATGGAACATGACAATGCGTACATATGAAACAGTCCTTTCAACCCATGTTGGGCAGGGCGTGCGGGTCATCGCGCTGAATCGCCCTGAAAGCCTGAACGCCATGAACCGCCAGCTGATCGAAGATGTGGCGCGCGCCTTTGATGATGCCAACGCAGATGACGACACGCGCGCCATCGTCTTTACCGGCACCGGCAAGGCCTTTTGCGCCGGTGACGACAGAAAAGAACACGCCCACCCCGAAAACGAAGAAGAAGCCCGTGATCTGGTGCAGGCGATCCAGCAGGCGACGCATGCGATCACCTTTGGCGCCAAGCCGGTGGTGGGCGCCATCAATGGCTGGGCCGTGGGCGGCGGGTTTGAATGGGCGATCAACTGTGATTTCCCGATCTGGGGCGCCAGCGCGCGCGGGTTCTTTCCCGAAGTGTCGCTGAACCTGTTTGTTACCGGCGCGGTCACATCGCTGTTGCCGTCGATGGTGGGGCTGCACAAGGCGCGCGAGATGCTGTTCTTTGGCGATAAATATTGCACATCCGAGCTGCTGGAAATGGGCGTGGCCTGGCGCGTCAGCCCGGATGATACCCTGCTGGATGACGCCGTGAAGGTGGCCGAAAAACTGGCCGCCCTGCCCCCGCTGTCCGTCAGGGCAATGAAACGGGTGCTGAACGCCGCCGCCACGCCGGACCTTAACCACGCCCTGCAACTGGAAACCGACGCGACGGTAGAAGGGTTCATGGACCCGGAAACCACCCGCCGCTTAAGCGCATTCTGACAGGGCGCAAAACGCCCGGACATTCACCAGCATGAAATCTGTGGGGATTTGGTGGCGGTGCAGGGACTTGAACCCCGGACACGCGGATTATGATTCCGCTGCTCTAACCAACTGAGCTACACCGCCACTTCGCTGGGGATTTAGGGGAGTCGGGGCGAGGGGTCAAGGGGGGAAGTAAGAGGCGGGGGTTTGTTTTGGCAAAGTCCGTTTCAGACATCACCCGGCCCGCGCCGCAGCCAGCCGCGTGTCGCGCGGTTTTATGGTTTGCTTTGGCTTATGCAGCCACGCGCTTTGATTTTCCCGTGCGGTCATTTGCAGGCCCCCCGCTAGCCCCCGCCGCCCCAATTGTGAATTTCCCCGGTAAATGGGGCCACATTTGGGTCACATTCCACCCAACCGATTCTCTGCCGCCTGCCTTATTTGGGCCGCCTTTTTTGGTTTGCCCCGCCCCATCGGCAAAGTCGCAATCAACATTTGGTGTTTGCGCGCCTTTCCTCCACTACATGTGGACACAATTTGCCGCAATAAGGGAACGGAATGTTTCCAAATTTGCGCGTTACTTTTCGCCACATTTTTGGCGTAATTGGACCTGCGGCAGGCAAACACGACTCGCCGCCAAGGCATAAAGAGAAAGACGAGGGAAATGGCCCATTTTGGTTACCGGTTATACGCCGAAGCGCGCAATGCGCAGACGGCAAAAAGCGGGCGCAGCCATGCGCCGCGCGCGACCGAAGCCCCGCGTCAGGATCACTGCCGAACCCCCAATGAACGCCGCCACCCGCGCACCGAACTTCGGGCGCTGGATATTCTGGGCGCGGACACTCATTGGAGCAAGTCGCAGATCCAGAAACGATACCGTTCTCTGGTCAAGAACCTGCACCCCGATCTGAACGGCGGCAACCGTGCGTATGAGATGCGGTTTCGCGATGTCATCTGGGCGTGGGAGCGGATCAAGGAAAGCCACAGCTTCGCCGACTGACCGTCAGGCGCGCGGCTATTGCCAGCCCCTGCCCGGCACATGGGCCCACCGATTATTCGTTATACGAAACCTGCCGAAAGCCAGCGGTGGCCAGTTCTTCGATGCCTTCGGGCCCGCGGATCAGAAACAGCGCGGGGATTTTTCGCGCTTCGGCCACGGCCACCCCTTCTTTTGGGCCAAGAACCATCAGCGCCGTTGCCCAGGCATCGGCCATCATGCAGGTTTCCTGGTGGACAGTCAGTGACGCGATGGCGTTTTGAACAGGTGCGCCCACGCGCATGTCCATCGTATGGGCAAAGCGTTGCCCGTCCAGATCCACGAAGTGGCGATAATCTCCGGATGTGGCCAGCGCCCCGTTGCGCGGGGTCAGAATATCATAAGCCTGCTTTTGCCCGGCGACCGGCGCATCCAGCGCCAGGGACCATTGCCAATCCAGGCCGGGTTTGCGGCCGCTGACGCGGGCCTCGCCATCGATCGTGACCAGGTAATCGGTTATCGAATGGCTTTCCAGGCAGGCCGCGATCTGGTCCACGCCAAAACCCTTGGCGATGCCGCACAGATCGATCGTCAGCGGTTGTGATTTCTTCAGGGCCGGTGGATCCTGACGCACCTCAAGTGACCCTGCCAGACCCGCCGGCGCGCCGTTCCCGGCCTGCGAATTTCGGGATTGCGACGGGCCAAACCCCCAGTCATCAACCAGTTGACCTGCTGTCAGATCAAAGGCACCGCGCGTTTCGCGGCCCAGTTTCAGCCCCGCCTGAACAACTGTGATCAGATCCTGCGGAACATCGACCCAGACCCCCGCCCCGGCCCGGTTGAACTGTGACAACGGTGAGGTTGGAATCCAGTTTGACATCTGTTGATCAACGCGGTCAACCGCCCCGTGCACATCTGTTTTAAGCACATCCAGATCAACCGGCAGCGCGGTTGCGCAGGCGACCTGATAGCGCGTGCCCATCGTCGGCCCATCGAAGGTGAACAATTGTGCGCGCGCCGGGGTTTTGGCCTGTGTCACCGGCCTTTTCGCGGGTTTGCGTTTGCGAAACAGGCCAAACATCGGTGGTTCCTTCAGCGCAGGTCTTAAAAGATATCCTCGGCATAGGCGCCCTGCGTCTTCAATTGCAAGACGTTTAGGCCGATTGGCTCCAGGATCGTGTCAATCTCGGCCGAAACAGCGCGTGCCATCGCATCCCCGCCGCAGACCATGACAGATGCCCCCTGCGACAGCATTTCGCGCAAGCGCTCACCCTCCTGGCGCAGTTTATCCTGCACATAGGCGCGATCCTTCACGCGGCTGAAGGCCGTTGTCAGGGTGCGCAGCCTGCCGTCTGCCTGACAGGTTTCAAGAACGTCGCGATACAGGAAATCCGCATCCGGCGTGCGCCCGCCCCAGAACAGGTGAACATCGCGGCTGGCATCATTGGCGCGCACCATCCCCATGAAGGGCGCAAGGCCGGTGCCGGCGCTGATCATGATGATGGGTTTGCGCCCGGGTGCGACCCGGAAATCGGGGTTTGTGCGCACGAAGCATTCGATCGTGCCGCCAATTTCCAGCCCGTGCAGAAAGCCCGAGCATTCCCCGCCCGGCTGGCGCTTCACGCAGATTTCAACCTCTTCATTGCTGGCAACCGACGCGACCGAATAAAAGCGCGGCACGCTGCTGGCGGGGGGAAGAATGCCAAGCAGGTCAGACGGCGCAAACCGCGGGCGTTTCCCGTCGCGCCCCAGAACCCTATCCAGAAGCGAGGCCTGCTGCCCTTCATCCAGGCGGAAACGCAGGACCGCAGTGGGTTCCTGCAGATCTTCGCCATAGACCGTGCGTTCAACCAGGGTCAGGTGGCGCGTGCGGGGCAGATCAATCGTGTGAGAGATTGTAAAGCTTTCGCCCAAAGCCTCGGCAAGTTCAACGCCCCAGCTGGCAAAGGCCTGTGTCGACTGGCGGTTGACAAAGCTGGCCGGCAAAAGGCGGTTCCACCCCCGGCCCACCAGGTCTGCGTCAATGTCTTTGGCAAACTGGCAGTAATGGGGGAAGGCCCGGTCACCGAACCCGAGAACGGCAAAGGACCAGTTGGGCACCCGTTCCAGCAGGGCAAGATTTGACAGGAACTTATCGGCCGTCGAAGGGGCCGAACCGTTGCCATAGGTCGATGCCAGAAGGATAACGGATTTCGCCTGGGTGTAATGATCGCGAAAGGCGTTCATCGGCGCAACGTGCACGCTGTGGCCGGCTGCGCGAAGATCACGGTGCAGGGATTTGGCAAACCCCCAGGTCGCCCCACCTTCAGAGCCGACCAGAAGCACAATATCGGCGCGCCCCGCCGGGGCATTGGACGCGATACGCTGTGCGTTGCCACGGGTGCGGCGCCACCACAACACAACGCCCGTTGCGCCGATCAGGGGAACTGTCAGGGATGCCAGCGCCAGAACGACACCCATCCAGGCCATGCCAACGCCCGTGTGAAGCGTATAAAACCATTCATACAGGGTTTCTGACCAGGTGTAGGCCACGTGTTCCAGCACAGTGCCGGTTGCCTGATCCACATAAAAGATCCCGCCGCTGGTTTTTACGGTGAACACATCTGTCGTATCACCGGGCATGGGGAAGGTGACCTTGCGCAGCTGTGCCAGCGGGATGGCCTTCAGCGCCGCCATCTGTGAAATCTGAACCGGCACAACATCCTGTGTGCTTTCCGGGTAGGCCTGCGTGGCCGCCTCGTTCACCGGAATATATTCAAAATCGGTCAGCGCGATATAGACGCCTGTAAGGGCTGACAGGGTCAGCGGCAGCAGAACGATGCGCGAAATGATGGTGTGGATACGTGATGACCAGTTGCCCTTGGGCCGGTCAAAAAGGTGGCGCCATCCACCCATGCGCGACACCATCAGGAAAAGCCCGCTCAGGGCCAGGATTGCCAGGATCAGCGCGCCGGCGCCGGATGCCCAGCGCCCCTTGTCACCCAGCATCAAAGAGCGGTGGAACGTCTTAAGGCTGGAATAGAATGACGGGCCTTTGGCAACCGGGGAAAGGGTTTCCCCGGTTGTGGCGTCAATATAATCTTCCTGCGGCATGCCGGTGTCATCAAAGTAATGAAGAACCAGCGCCCCGGAAGGGCTGCGTGACATGTTGTCAATGTCCCGCCCGCTTGCTGCAACAGCGGCCGTTACCTGCGCCACATCCAATCCGGATGCAGATTGCACTTCTGGTGCCAGTTTGTCCTGAACCGGATAGATCGCAAGCGCCGCGCCGCTAAGCGCGATCGCTGCGATCAGCACCAGTGACAGAACACCCGGAAGGGAATGCAGGCTTCGCCACATGGTCAGATCCTTAGAAGCTGATGGTCGCAGATTTGATGTAACGGCTGCCGGCATTCGCCTTGCCGTTGTGGGCTTTGTCCAGCGGGATGATGACATCGTCAGCAACGTAGAACTGGTTTTCCACCGCGGTTTCGATGATCAGCTTATAGCCCGCGTTCAACATGCTGTTGGGAACCTTGATACGCGTGCTGAAGGTCGACCCGGACCCGACACTGGCCCCGGTGGTGCCATCAACGCCCTTGCCAGAGCGCGCCATCAGACGGGCCCAGCGTGTAAAGTGCTTGTAGTACTTTGATTTGGGCCCGGCGACGTGGATGGTGGACACGTACTTACCGCGTGAATCCACAATATATGCGACCGCATAGGCACGGTTGCCGCTGTAGGAATTGATTTTGGCGCTTAACCGCAGGTCAGCTGCCAAAGCCGGGCTGGCAAGGCCAACGCCTGCGACCAGTGTCAGTGCTTTAAGTGTCATGTTCATCGGCTTTTCCCTTGGCTTATGTTGTTCGTTGTCTTTTCATCGGGCGGTTGTATCCTGCATCCGACAATCAGACCCTGAGGACTTGATGAACCCGTCCTAAACGCTCAAACTGAAAGCAACCTGAATGCGAAAACTTTTCCCGTTCAGGCCCGTGTCAGGTTTACGGTGCAGTGGCACAACAAAAGGATAAATGGATTTGCGTGTGCTGCTGGTTGAAGACGATCATGTCATAGGAAGCGCCGTCCGCGATCAGATCGCGGCGCAGGGCCATGGCGTGGACTGGGCCATGCGGCTGGACGAGGCCGGCGCATTTCTGGATGTTGCACAATATGATCTGATGTTGCTGGATATGGCCCTGCCCGATGGGCGCGGGCTGGACTTCCTGACGCAGATCCGCCGCGATCAGAATGATGTGCCCGTGATCATCGTCACCGCGCAGGACCAGATTACATCGCGCATTGATGGCCTGAACGCCGGGGCGGATGATTATCTGGTCAAACCCTTTGACCTGAAGGAACTGACCGCGCGCATCGCTGCGGTCGCCCGGCGCTATAATGCGCAACCCACGCCCTGGCGCGGTTTCGGGGAAATTCAGATTGACCCGGCTTCGCGCACCGTCACCAGCGCGGGCAGCCCGGTTGACGTAACCGCGCGCGAATGGGCTGTGCTGGAACGCCTGACAAGAACACCCAATGCCACTGTCGCAAAACCCGATATCGAAGATGCGCTTTATGAATTCGGGGCGGAAGTGGAAAGCAATACAGTTGAAGTATACGTAAGCCGGTTGCGCAAAAAGCTTGGCCGCGATTTCATCCGCACCATCCGTGGACTTGGCTATCAGGTCCCCGCCGAAATGGAAAACTGAACATGTCGCTGACAAAACGTTTCATCGCCATTCTGGGCACCATCCTTTTGGTCTTTTGGGGGGTGTCTTCGCTGATCGCCTTCAGCACCGTCGTCGAAGAAATGGACGAGATCGCACAGGAAGACCTTTCGATGACAGCGACGCGCCTGATGCCTTTGGTCATCCGCGAAGTTGGCCGTTCAAACGCAACGCGCGCCGATGCCGAGGAAGAAGATGAAGGCGACGGCCACGAAATGCATGAGATGGAAGAAGAAGGCCGCTTCCTGTTCGCCTCAAGCGACGGGGCGATGGCGTTTATCGTGCGCGATGACGACGGGCAGGTGCTGCTTCAGTCCTACGATTCACTGGATCAGGAATTCCCGGACCGGGCGATTCCGGGGATGACGACCACTGATCACCTGATCCTTTACACCATCCATGACGAAGAAACCGGTATCTGGCTTCAGGTTGCGCGCCCTGATGCGCACCGTACCGAGGCGATACGCGAAGCGGCGGCGGCGTTGTTTATTCCACTGATCCTGCTGATCCCACTGCTGATCCTTTCGGTGATCTTCACCGTGCGCAAAGGGCTGAAGCCCGTTGAGGTGCTGCGCGAACAGGTGGCTGCGCGCAGTGGAAACAACCTTGAACCCATCAATGTGTCTGAACAGCCCCCAGAACTGCGGCCGATCGCTTTGGCGGTGGACCGGCTGCTGGAACGCCTGCGCCTTGCGATGGAGGCCGAGCGCGATTTTGCCGCCTCCAGTGCGCATGAGTTGCGCACCCCCGTTGCCGGGGCGCTGGCCCAGGCCCAGCGTCTGAGCGAAGAGCTGGAAAGCGGGCCGGGGCGCGAACGCGCGGCACAGATCGAGGCAACCTTGCACCGTCTGGCAGAATTCACCGAAAAACTGCTGCAATTGTCGCGCGCCGAGGCCGGGATTGGTGCCGGGCTGCACCGCGAAGATATGGGCCCGGTTCTTAAACTGGTACGTGCCGAATTTACGGAGCGCGCCAATGCCCCCGCGCAGGTGAGTGTTGAAGATAACCTTCACCAGCCCCTGAACGTTGCGATGGACCCCGATGCTTTTGCAATCGCGCTGCGCAATCTGATCGAGAATGCGATCAAACACGGAACCGATGGCAACGTGCGTGTCACGATCCAACCGGACTGGAGCATTCACGTCTTCAACAACGGCCCAACGCTGGACGCCGAAACCCTTGCCGGTTTGCAGAAACGTTTTGTACGCGGCCCAACCCAGGCATCCGGTTCGGGGCTTGGGCTGGCGATTGTTGACAGGATCATGCGCCAGGCTGGCGGCGGGCTGGATCTGATTTCACCCGCGACGGGCCAGAATGATGGGTTTGAGGCGATCCTGCGCCTGCCCTGATCTTTCGGGGCAGCCGCTGCCCTTAAACCAACGCGGCAATCCCTGCCCCGGGAAGGCGTGAAACGGCCAGCTGGATCTGTTCGCCTGTCAGCAGGCATCCGGCGGTTGAAAGCGCATCTGCCACGGCAGCGCGTGGGGCGGTGACACTGACCAGCTGCCAGGTTGCCGGCGTTGGCAGGCCACTGCGCGGGTCGATAATATGGCCCACCCGGCCATCCCCATCAAACACTGTTCCCAGGGGCGCCGAACTGGCCAGGGCCATATCCCGCAACAGAACCGCATCAGGCAAAATCCGGTCACCGGCTTTCAGCGATACCGCCCAATCGGCCCCGCCAGAATCCGGACGCCCGCCAAGGGCATGCATTTCGCCGGTGTTCACCAGAACATCCGTCAGGCCTTGTGCCCGCAACAGATCTGCCACCTTGTCGGCGATGTAGCCCTGGGCCACGCCATTCAGCGTCAGGGCCATGCCGGGGTGGGCGAACCGAATGCTTTGCGCATCAAACGACACGCCCTGCCAGCCAATCAGCTGGCGCGTTGTTTCAATTTGCGCCGCATCCGGTGGCGCGCCCGCCGAATAGCTTTGCGCATAAAGGGCCCACAAGGGCCCGACCGTCGGGTCAAACACCCCGCCTGACGCGGCATGGACGGCGCCACAGGTGCCAAGGCATTCCAGCAATTCAAACGGCGGGGCCTCCAGCACCCCGGCCCTGTTCAGCTGGCTTAAGGCTGAATTGACCCGGTAGAGGCTGAATATCCCCTCCAGACGGTCAATCTCGGCCCGCGCGCGGGTAATCAGCCGCTTGGCATCAGGATGGGCCAGGGTAATCGTGGCCTCGGCCCCCAGGGCGATGCCACGCCATTGCTGTACAGGGGCGGCCAGTGCTGCGCGTGGCGCAAGGGCAGCGGCGGCGCTGATGGCAAGTACGCGGCGGCGTGTGATCCGTGTCATGATAATATGCCTTTACTGCGACAACGACTGAAGGCGTTGCTGATAATCGGCATCTTCGTCTGATACCGGGTCTGAATTTTCAGGGGCAAGAACGTCGGAATCGGCAACCTCTGCCAGGCGCACAACCTTGCCCCCGTGTTCCTGGGCGAATGCGCTGGCGTCTTCCTGCCTGGAAAACGGCACAAGTTCATGTGCGCCCATACCGCCCACTGCATCGGAGCCAACCACATAAAACGCATCCGGGGCGCGCATCCAGTTGTCATTGCCCGGCGTATCCCAGTTGTCAGCATGTGACATATCGCTGACATAGATCCCCACCACCACGGCGTCCTGTTCGGGCATGCGCTGATAGGCGATTGCATCGCGCACCTGGGCAAAGAACAGCGGATAGGGCGTGCCTTCCAGGTGGACCTGCGCCTTGGGGCCCGGGTGTTCGGTCATGTTCATCTGGCAATAGTAGCCCAGCGCGTCCTCGTCCATCGTGACGGGCGGGGGCAGGTCGGCCCCGTCCTGCCGGCAGGCGGCCAGCGCCAGAAATATTGTTAGGTAAACGGCCAGTCGCTTCACGGTGTGACCTTTCGAAACCCGACAAGTGCCAGGAACAGCGCAAGGATTGGCCATAGTGCCACGCTGGCCAGCGCCTGCAACGGCGGTATGGAATTTGCGGCGCCACCAACCCCGGCGGCCACCTCTGTGGCACTTGAGGCGCTGAGGTTGAACAGGCGAAACGCATCCGCCGGATTTGCCAGCAACAGCCAGGAAAACACCGTTTTGGTGAAAAAGCCGCCGTCATCCGCGACGATCGCGGCCAGCAGCCCCAGATCATAAAGAACGATCAGCACCAGCCACATTCCGATGGCCAGCCCCGCGGCCGGACCGGGCCGCCCGGAGTATGCCGAAATGCCATACCCCAGCCCCAGAAATGAGGCCCCCAGCAACAAAGAGGTCCAGAACAGCCGGAACAGGGCGGGCAGCCCTGCGGCGGCGTCTGCATCCGTTGCAAAGGCCACACCAGCGGCCACCCCATAGCCCAGCGCAAGCGCCAGGGCGAGAATGGAAAGATGCGCGATGAATTTCCCCAGCAGCAGCGCAACGCGTGAAACCGGGTACGTCAGGATCAACGCCAGTGTCCCGCGCTCGACCTCGCCCGCGACGGCATCAAAGGACATCAAAAGCGCCACCAGCGGCACAAGGTACACGGCCAGGCCTGTCAGGCTGGCCACTGTTACCGACAGTTTGTCAGCACCCAAGGCACCCGTTGGGGCACTGCCTGCGGCAGACAGGACCAAAGAAAACAGAACCATCGTGACAACGATGATCGCCACCCAGCGATTGCGCAGGGCGATGCGAATTTCAGAACCTGCCAGCGCGAAAATACGTTTCATTGCCCATCCCTCCGGCTGAAGTGATTGTAGATGTCATCAAGGCTGGGCGGGATGACTTCCAGGTCGTCAACCAGCGGGCCCAGTGCTGTCACATCCGCAAGACGCTGCAGTTTTTCATCAGCCGCGCAATCCAGATCAACGGTCACGCCATTGCGCCGGCCTGCAGCCAGACGTTCGGCCACTTCGTCGGCCGCACCGGGGCGGGCCGCAATCTGGATGCGTGTGGGCAGGGCCGCCTGCCGGCGCAGCCCTGCCAGCGTGTCATTGGCCATGACCCGCCCGTGGGACAGGATCACAATTCTGTCGGTGCGGGCCTCAACCTCGGTCAGCGCGTGGCTGGACAGCAGGATGGATGCGCCTTCGGCCGCAAGCCCATCCAGAACCTCGTAAAATTCACGGCGCGACACCGGATCAAGCCCGCTGGTGGGTTCATCAAGAACCAGCAGGCGTGGGTGCCCGATCAGGGCCTGTGCAAGGCCCACACGCTGGCGCATACCTTTGGAATAGGTACCGATGCGCCGGTTGGCGGCATCCGCCAGGCCAACGCTTTCCAGCAGGGCGTCGGCGCCGCCGGGCGCCTCGCCGCGCAGCCGCAGGTATAGCCTGATTTGTTCTGCCCCGGTCAACGCCGGGTGGAATGCAACATTTTCGGGCAGGTAGGCAACCTGCGCGCGCGCGCCTGCACTGCCCGGTGCGGCGCCCAAAACCTCGATCACCCCGCTATCGGCGGGGATCAGGCCCAGGATAATCTTCATCAGGGTCGATTTGCCCGCACCGTTATGGCCCAGCAAGGCCACCCTTTGACCCGGTTCGATCGTGAACCCCACAGCGTCAAGCGCCGATAGACCGGAAAAGGTTTTGCATACCTGAGAGAGTTTCAGAGAAGTCATTTCACGATCCTTGGTTTAAACGCGTCTGCAAAAAGTCGCGTTCCATTTGTACCGCCGCGGCTGGCACATCGATCTGTACCGGGCTCATCAACGGGTGGCTATCCACAACCCCACCCGGCAGTGTGGCCGGAAAGCTGGACTGGCTCCAGCGTATCAGCTGGACGGCGGGTGAGCCAAGAAGCAGGCGCGCGGCGGGTTGCGACCAAAGTATATGGTCCATCAGGTCATTGGGGCGGAAGGTTCCGTCTGCGATGCCGTCACCATCCAGATCGAAGGCCGGAAAATCAGACCAGTAGTTGCCGCGGCCATTCAGGCTCCAGTCAACATCGCGGGTGCCGACGTATTTAACCTGCGTGCGGTTGGCGATAAAGGCGTTCCCGGTTACCGCGTTACGTTCAGAACCTGCGGTGAAGTGAATGCCGATCTCGCACCCTTCGAACCTGTTGCCATAGATCAGGTTGCGGTGGGCGTTATAGATGAAGGTGCATTTTTCAGGGCCACCGCGCACCAGATTGCCACTGATATCAGATTGGTTGGCATAGTTCAGCATGATGCCGTGATCACGGTCTTGCAGCGAAAGGTTATCGCGCGCGGTGATCCGATCTGAAAACATCAGGGCATACCCAAGGTGGTTGCCGATCGAGGTGTTCCCGATCACCTGGCTGTCATTGGTGTACATGTAGTGGACCGCAAAGCGCAGATCGCGAAACAGGTTCCCGCGAAAAACGTTATTGCGCGAGGAGTTGGTGAAAATGCCGTCACGCCCGTAGCGCACATCATTTTCTTCGACCCGCGCACCGGGTGCGTTCCAGACGTATACGCCGTTTCCGCGGTCATTCATCCGGTGATCCTGCCGCCCGACGATCGTGTTGCCTTGCACAAGGCTGTCAGCCGCGCCGTGAATATCAACGCCATAAAGGTTGCCGGTCAGGGTGTTGTCCAGAACCTGCGCGCGGGTTGCGCCCTTTTTCAGCTGTACACCGGAATCGATGGTATCATGGGATGACCCCGATCCGGCAATTTCCAGCCCTTCGACAATCACATCAGGGGCGGTCACGGTGACGACGCTGCCCGTTCCGTCGCCCTGCAGCTGTGCGCCAGGCTGGCCGCGCAAGGTCAGGGAAAAATCTAACAGCACCGGCCCGCTGTGGCGGCCCGGTGCAAGGATCAGCACATCGCCGGGGGTTGCCCCGGCGATGGCGCGTGCCAGGGCCCCGGGATCAGCCGGAACAATGCGTTCTGACGCAACTGCCGCAAAAGCGAACAGCACCCCGAACAGCATCCCAACAATCCCGAACCCCTGGCGCATTGATCAGGCGTCCTTCGGTTCAACGATCATGCGGCCGCGCATTTCCATGTGCAGCGCATGGCAGAACCACTGGCAATAGAACCAGTGCACGCCCGGGCGGTCAGCGGTGAAGGTGACCGATGCAGTTGCCTGCGGCCCGATCTCCATTGCCACACCGTGGTTGGACATGCAGAAGCCGTGGGTCACGTCGGAAATATCGTCAAGGTTTGTCAGATAGACCGTAACCTCGTCGCCTTCTTTGACCGTAAACTTCTCAAGGCTGAATGTTGGCGCCACGGACCACATGTAAACGCGGACCTTGTTGCCATCACGGATAACCTCATCCGAGCCTTCTTCCAGATCGACACCGTCAGCGGCGGCCTGTTTGCGCGCATCTTCCCACATCGGGTCATCACGCGACCAGACGTTGACAGGGTTCACGATATCGGCGCGAACGATGATGCTGTCATGGGGTTCAGCGAATGTTGGGCCATCATGCAAGACCTGCATGTCATCAGAGGTGATATCGATGACCTGTTCGTTCTCGGGCTTCAGCGGTCCGGTATTCAGGAACCTGTCTTTCGAGAACTTGTTCATCGAAACCAGCCACTTGCCGTCTGCCTCTTTGGTTTCACCCATTGAGGTAGAGTTGTGACCCGGCTGATAATGCACATCGACCTTTGACACGATGGGATCAACATTTTCACCCGCATAAGCGCGGATGGCTTTGTCGATGTTCCATTTCACAACCTGGCTGTCCAGGAACAGCGTGGTGTAGGCGTTGCCAGTGGCGTCAAATGCAGTGTGAAGCGGGCCAAGGCCCAGTTCAGGTTCGGCCACAATGCAAGAACGCGGATCTGCGTTTTCGCTGAACAGGGCGTCGACCTTTTCAACATCGATCACCGAAACAGTTGGCGACAGCTTACCGTTGATCATGATGTGTTTCATGTCAGGCGCTGCGTTCACACCGTGCGGGCTGTTGGGGATTGGCACATAGCGTGTGTAGTTCTTGTTCTGGCCTTTGCGGCCGTCAAGAACCTTGACGCCATTCAGTTCCCTGAAGTCCCCGTTGGCGATGCCTTTTTCGATTTCGGCAATGTTGAACACAACCACGTGGTCAAATTCGCTTTCCGTCATCTCGGCCAGGTTCATACCCATTTCCGAGTTGTAGGATGACGAGAACGCATATTTGCCCTGATAGTCGCAATCGACGTTGTCCAGGTTACCGGAAACGATCACCTGCCAGGCCATTTCCATCTTGTCGCCGTCAATGGCGCTGAAGATGTTTACGTATTTTTCAGGCTCATCCAGGATCGAACCGTCATTGACCAGCGGTGCCTCGTGCTCAGAGTTCGCAAAGACATAACCCGTGCGCGGGTATTTCTGCGGGCGCATGCCGTGAATGTCATGTGCGTTCGGGATCTCAAGGATCTTGTCACATTTCATCACGTCACAACGCACCCGTGCCACACGGGTGTTTGCCTTGTCGTTCATGAACAGGTAGCGCCCGTCATAGGTGCCATCTGTAAACGACATATGCGGGTGGTGAAGGTCACCGTTGTCGTAGGTTTTCATGCCCCGCTTTGCCAGGAACCCTTTGGTTTCCGGTGTCAGACCATCGGTCAGAACCTTAAGCGATTCATTGGTCTGGCCCCACCCTGTGGCTGAACACCGGTTAAAGACGGGAACGCGCATAAGTTCACGCATGGACGGGAAGCCCAGGATGCGCAGTTCACCGGACTGGCCCGAAGACCAGAAACCGTAATATTCATCCAGCTCACCGGGTTTACTTTCGGCCGAAGCGGCCTCTGCGCGCGCTTGTTGCACACTCGCAAGCCACGTGCCAGCAGTCGCTGTTGCCAGCGCCCCAGCTGCAGTCGCACCGAACAAACCACGGCGCGTCAGTCCTGATTGTTGTTCTTTATCAGACATTTGGGATCTCCTTTTTCTCCCGTTTCCCGGCAATAGCCGCGTCAAGTGCAGCCTTGCCAGATTCCAAAGCAGCGTGATCTCGCGCACGACGCTTTAGTTGCTTAATGACAACCGGGCACACATCCCCACTTTGGTAGAGGACCTGACAGTGCAGACAGTTGACACATTCGTTTGGATTGATTTCGCCTGTCGGATGGATGGCCTGAACAGGGCATTCATTCGCGCAGGATTTGCAGGGGTTTCCACATTCGCGGTAGCGCTTCAGCCAGTCAAACATTCGCAACCGCGCCGGGATCGCCAGTGCCGCCCCAAGCGGGCACAGATAGCGGCAATAAAAGCGTTCAATAAACAGCCCAATCCCCAGAATGACCGCTGCGAAAAGCACAAAGGGCCAGGCGCGGGCGAATTTCAGGATGATGGCGGTCTTGAACGGCTCCACCTCGGCATAGGTTTCGGCCAGCGGGATAGAGGCCAGCGAAACGCCGAACAGAACCAGGAACAGGATGTATTTCACCGGCCACAGGCGTTCATGCAGCCCCCAGGGTAACGTCCACTGCGGGATATGCAGCGCGCGGGCCACCTTGTTTGAAAGTTCCTGAAGCGCGCCAAATGGGCAAAGCCAGCCGCAGTAGGCACCACGCCCCCAGAACAGCAGCGCCGCGGCAACCGAAAACCACAGGATGAAAACAAGCGGATCCATCAGGAACGCATCCCAGCTGAACCCGGCCTGCAGCGACGCCGCCAGCGCCATCAGATTAACAACCGACAGCTGTGCATTCTGGGACCAGCCCAGGAACACAAGGGTCAGTGTCAGAAAACCGATGCGGAACCAGTAAAAGGCGCGCGCATTGCGTGTGGCCTGTGTTTGGAAAAAGAAGACGACAGTCAGCACAGACAACATGGCTGCAAGGATGCCGATTTCGATTTTCTTACCTTCCCATATCCGTTTCCACAGCCCGGCGCGGGCGTTTGCCTCGTCATCAGGTTGAACGGCGGCGGCGGGCACCTCTGGGGTGACAAGGGTCAGGTATTGATCCGGAAGGGTATAGCCCAGGTCAAATGTAATAAACGTTTTCTGAACCGCGCCCACGGCACGTTGCACCAGCAATTGAAGGCGCCATGGTTTTGTTGGGTCAAAGCCGCTGTCAGCCGGGATGCGGAAGATATCCACCTCATCAAATTCCGGCGCACCCGAGGCCGCAATCGCCCCCAGGCGGCGGTGATCCTTATCGTGGAACCGCACCGAAAGATCGCCCTGAAGCAGCTGAACGCGGTCAAAAATTCCGCCCCTTACGTAGCCGGAACCTTTGAAGGAATAGCGCCCCCGCCCCATGATCAGTATCGAGTGATCGCCGGGGTTAAGAAAAGCGGCCTGATTGCCGTATTCCGCCGCGCCCAAAAGGCTTTCACCAATCTGGGGTACCGAAATAAGGCTGGTGTAAAGATCGATGAACCGATCTTCGGGCGCCCCTTTTTCAGGGCGGGCAATCGCGCGTTCGTCCCCTGTGGCGGCAAAGGCATCATTTACCTGCGCAACATCCAGTGACATGCGCCTGATGGTGCCATCGCCTGCCAGCGTCTGCCAGTCACTGGCGGCCTGGGCGGATGGGTTCAGCGTGTAGGTGGGCCCGGCTTGTGCAACCACACTGGCCAAACCACCCAGCCCCATCGCCCGCGCAACTTTCACAGAAGCCCGGACAATGGAATCATCAATGATCATCACCGTAACCGTGGCGCCCGAGATGATGTTAAGTTCATGCCCCAGCCCGCGTTCCTGAGCTTCTACAGTGATGTCCACGCCCTTATAGCTTTGCGTTAACGCCACCATCTTGCTGTTGGGAATGCCGACCAGCACGATCGGCTCTGAATGCTTTACAAGCTTTGCGCTTAACAGCGTGGCATTCGCATCTATCGCAACCATCACGTGAATGGGTTTGCCGGAATATCCTGTGGTCGAAACAAAATCTGATGTGATGTAGGCCCAGCCAACCGTTTCATCGCCGCGCATGACCGGGGCAACCGGAATGTCACTTCTGATGGCGCCATAACGATCAGCGCCCTCAACCAGGTCACCGGCCGGAACCTCATCCAGAAACTTGGGAAGAAACGGCCCCTGCGCCATAGCGGGGGATGAAAATGCCATTCCAATCAGCACCGCAATCGCGGCAAAGAACATGGAAATGGGATAACGATCTTTCGAAAAACTATATCGCAGGCTCACAAATGCTCTCCCCACTGAATTGCGCCATGCCTAACACGTGCAACCGAAGGCCCGCCTTGATTTGGGTCAAGGAAAATGTCCCTTTTTAATATAACAAGTGAAACGGTTAAGTATTCGTGATTTTAAAGGTGTGCTTGCGCTGACCTCACCAGGCCTGCATATTTGCCCGAAGGTGCATTGTTGCGGCAGGCACGAACAAAAAAAGCGAGCGTTTTTATGCGATTGACGAAATTCAGCGACTACGCCCTGCGCGTTCTTCTTCTGGCGGCAAGCCAGCGCGAAAAGAACATCACAGTCGAAGAAACCGCCAAAGCATTCGACATATCGCACGGACATCTGAAAAAAGTTGTGAGACTTTTATCCAACCACGGGTATCTGAATGCTGAACGGGGGCGTTCTGGCGGCTATCACCTTGCCCGCGAACCTGATCAGATCAACCTGGGCCAGGTGTTGCGCCTGACAGAGCCGGATTTTTCGATCGTTGAATGCTACATGCCCGACAACGCCTGTGGAATCACACCGTTCTGCAAACTGCCCGTTGTTCTGGACGAAGCCCTTCGCGCCTTCATGGCTGTCTTTGATGCGCACACGCTGGCAGATGTTCAAATGAACCCGGGGCATTTCGAATCGCTTGTCGCGCAGGATGCCCCCCTTACGCTACGCGCGGCAGCGGGTTAGCGCGGGTTAGCGCGGGTTTTTACCCATCGCGTCGCGGCACCAATCCCGAATTACCTGTTCATCTGCGGGCAAGACATCCGCCATGCCGCCTGCAAAGGTGTCAAACGCGTCCCGGCAGGGGTTTCCCACCCCGACCAAAACGGGAATTCCGTTTTCCAATGCCGTGCTGATGGCCCCGCGAAATCCCCGGCCTTCGGATTCCTGAGGGCCAAATTTGTTCAGGATGAACATGTCGGCGGCGGACGCGTCTTTTTGTTCAACTGCGCCCACGGCCTCGACGATCGCGGCGGGGTTCAGCCGGCAACTGGTGGATCCTTCGCCCAATGATTGAGTGATACGAATTGTCGGCCCGTCCGGCAGAACGATCAGATCCATATCGCAGGTATGATCCGGGGCCGCGTTTTCATCCAGAACTTTGACAACACCGGACAGCTGTGCGCCTTCGGCCTGAAGATAGGCGGCGGTTTCCGACAGCAGCCTGTCAATCTCGCCCCGAACGGTCGAATTTACCATGGCGAGTTTCATGGGCATTCCCTTCAATCAGATCAAGATCTGGCGGTATCCGGTGTCGGGGCAGACCCTCTGACACCCTGCCAGTTTCGCCCCGGTTTTAGACCGGCATCCTTTGGGACTGCAAGGCGCCTTCGCGTCCTGCGGGAATTGGGCGCAGATGGCCGCATCCGCCCGCAATACGGCGCGCCGGACGCAATCGCATCGCGATATTGCCTTCCTTTTGCTGAAGGAGTGCCCTGACAAAACCTAATTGTTCCGTAGAAATACCCGGAACTTTTCGGCGCATACCGCCCGGCAAACCCGGGCAGGAAACGCCGGTTTTGCATGGAAGGCCAGATGATGACGCTTAAAAAATTCGCGAAGGACTGCGACGGTGCCGTAACTGTTGAATGGGTTGTTGTGACAGCCCTGGTGGTCACATTGTGCCTGACAGTCATTGGCATTTTGGGCGGGGGCCTTGGCGGTTTGTCAACTGATGTCAAAACGCAGCTTGTGTCGATGGACAGTTCGACAGTTGTCAGCGCGACAAGCAACCAGGAAAGTGGGGATGACGATGACAGCAGCGACGACAGCACCAGTGATGACGACGCCAGCGATGACGGCGCCGATCACAACTAACATTGCTTGGCCAGCGCCCTGGCGCGTTAATAGCGCAGGGGGTCCAGGCCGGACTGAAACCAGCCCACAAATGATGTGATCGAATAAACGCCAAGCCCTGTGGCGGCGGCAATATCGGCCGCATAGGGGGCCATATTCGTACACTCCAGCACCAGCGCGCCCAGATCAGGGTGTTTTGCCTGCAGCGCCAGTGCCGCATTCACATTGTCATTTCGGGCCTGCCGGACGTCCAGTTCCATCTCGTCGCCCAGAATGACGCGCGTGAATTCCTTGCCACCTTCGGTTGACCCGATCGGCGTGCCCGCCGGAACGCCGGCTTTTTCAAGATGCCGGTCGGTCAGGGTCGATGCTGAAATTGTCAGGATACCTGCGCGCCGGCCCTGAGGCAGCAGGCGGTTCACCATATCGACCTGCATCAGGGATGATGTCAGCACCGGCACCGGAACCGCGCCGGCCAGTTCTTCCTGAAACAATGACAAGAACCCGCAGTTTGTGGTGATGCCATCCACCCCGTCGCGCACCAGTGCACGCGCGCCATCGATGAAGTTGTCCAGCAGGCCTTCTGCATTATGGCGCACCACACGGTCGGGCGAGGCACCGCGCACAATCTTATATTGCACCGGAAAGGGCCAGGTTTTGGCGTTGCCCATGTCACCGGGAATACGCGGGAAGCGGGCCTCGAGCATCAAGATGCCAACGCTGGCGCCATAAATCGGTTTTCCGCCTTTTGCGATATGGCTCATGCCCCACCCGCCTTTCGGTTTGACACATCATCCGCGCCATCCATGTAAATGCTGGAAATGCCTTCGCGCACCACTTCGACAATCTGATCCATTCGTTTGGAAATATGCGCCTGCATCGCATCACCCGCTTTTTGCGCATCGCGCGCGCGCAGGGCCTGCATGATCGCCCGGTGGTCGGCCTTGGTGGCGCGCAGGCGGTGTGACATCTGGATCCAGCGGATGAAGCGAATGCTTTCGTTGATACGTTTCAGATGCAGAACCAAGGCGGCGTTGCCGGTTAATTGCGCAATGCCCAGATGAAAGGTTTCATCGCGGTCGCAGGCCTGGGCCGCCGTCAGGCCGGGCGTTTCGGCCTCGCCCGCTGTCAGGGCCTGATCCAGCGCTTCCAGTTCTGCATCCGTGGCGCGCTCACAGGCGGCCTTAACCGCGCCAACTTCGATCATCTGGCGCAGTTCATAAAGGTCATAGATTGTTTGGGGGTCCAGCGGGCGGCAGAAAAACCCGGCGCCGGGGCGAAAATCAAACAGCTTTTCCGCAACCAGCCGGTTCAGCGCCTCGCGCAAAGGCGTGCGGCTGACCCCCAGTTCACGTGCAAGCGCCCCTTCGTTCAGCCTGTCGCCCGGGCGCAGGCGAAATGACACCGCCATTTGCTTTAGCTGTTCGTAAATACCCTCAACGCGTCCGTCTGCCATTTTCCCGCCCTGTCTGTTCAACCCTGTCGTCGCACAAGTGCAGCTTGAAATCAATATGCAAAGCTGTATACAGGTCGATATTCAGCGTCGCAAAGGGTGGCTTCAACATGACTGACAAAGGGCGAAATTTTCAAACCGGGGCCGAGGCGATGGTGCGCATGCTTCAGGCATACGATGTGAAACACATGTTCGGCCTGTGCGGTGACACCACCCTGCCGTTCTATGATGCCATGGCAAAGCTTGACCACTCCATCACCCACTATCTGACCCGCGATGAACGTCATGCGGCCTATATGGCCGATGGCTATGCACGCGTGACCGGCCGCCCGGGCGTGTGCGAAGGCCCGTCAGGCGGGGGGGCAACCTATATCTTACCCGGAGTCGTTGAAGCCAATGAAAGTTCGGTTCCGATACTGGCGATCACCACCGATGTTTCCACCGCATCACGCGGAAAATACCCGTTAACCGAGCTGGATCAGGAAGCGCTTTTTCGCCCTTTAACGAAGTGGAACACTTCGCTGGATGATGCCGGGCGCCTGCCTGCCATGGTGCGCGCCGCATTTCGCGCCATGACAACCGGAACCCCCGGGTCTGCGCATCTTGCATTGCCGATTGATACCCAAAAAGCCCCGGTTGACGAGGCCGAGATCTGGGCAGATGCCCGCCACAGGACCTATCCGGCAGAACCCGCCGCACCTGATGCCCAGGCTGTCGAACAGGCAGTTGCGCTGTTGGCCAACGCAGAAAATGCCGTGGCCGTGTGCGGTGGGGGGCCGGTTCTGTCCGGCGCCACGCAGGCGTTGCTGCGGGTTGCGCGCGCGCTTGATCTGCCCATTGCCACAACCGTTTCCGGGCAGGGCGCGATTGCGGAAACGGATCCGCATGCGGTGGGTGTTGTCGGCTCGAACGGCGGGGTGCCGGCCACCCGCGCCATCATAGATACCGCCGATCTGGTGTTGTTCATCGGGTGTCGCGCCGGGTCTGTCACGACAGAACGTTGGCAATCCCCCGCGCCCGGAACCCCGGTCATCCACATCGATAGTGACCCCATGGTGATCGGCGCCAACTATCAGACCGACGTGGCAATTTGCGCCGATGCCCGCCTGGCGCTGGAGGCGCTGGCCGATGCGGTTGAGGCGTTAACTGGATTGCCACGCCAAAACGGAAAGGCGCGCGCCGCTGCGGCCTGGGGCGCAAAGCTGGACGCCTTTACCCCCCTGGCACATGATCAAAGCAGCCCGATCCGACCCGAGGCTGTGATGGCCGCGCTGTCCGATATTCTGGACGATGACGCAACCATCGTTGCCGACCCGGGCACGCCCTGCCCCTATTTTTCAGCGCATTACAGGTGGCGGCGTGCCGGGCGCCATTTCATCACGAACCGCGCGCATGGGGCGCTGGGGTATTCGCTGGGCGCGGCGATGGGGGCGCATGTGGGGCGCCCGGATGTGAAAACCATCAGCGTTATGGGCGACGGATCGTTCGGCTTTTGCTGCGGGGAATTTGAAACCCTGGTGCGCTACAACATCCCGATCACCGCCATCGTCTTTTCCAACGCATCGTTTGGCTGGATCAAGGCGGGGCAGAATGCCGGGTTTGACCAGCGGTTTTACAATGTTGATTTCAACCGCACCGATCACGCGGCCGTCGCAGCGGCCTTTGGGGTGAAATCCTGGACGGTGCGCGACCCTGACGATCTGGCCCCCATCCTGAAAAGGGCAATCGCGCACGACGGGCCGACACTGGTTGATATCATCTCACAGCCCCTTCACGAGGCCAGCGCGCCCGTGTCAGAGTGGATCGCATAGCCTGAAAGGCTTTCAAGCAGATCTTCCAGAAACTCCTGCCCGACAAGGGACAGGGGGCGGTTGCGGGACGTGATGACAGCAAGGTCCAGCGTCACCTCGGGCAGGAAGGGGCGCGCGACGAACCCGCCTTCAAAGTCAAACGCCAGTGTAAAGGGGTCAACCAGCGCGGCGCCCATGCCCTGTTTGACAAAGCCAAGCGTGTTTTGATGCAAATGCGTGTGCACCTGTGTGCGCCAGGTGGCCCCGGCACGATCAAACGCCTCACGCGTGCGCCGGTGGGTCATATGTTCCGGGCCCATAACGATGAAAGGGTAGTTATCCAGTTCCTGCGGCGTCAAAACGTCATGTTCCGCCAGCGGGCTGCCCTGCGGCACAGCGCATTGCGTTTCAAAGCGAAATTCGCGGGCCGTGAACGCATCCGGCAGGATCGGAAGTTCGCAGATCCCAATCTCAAACAGCCCGGCCTGCACCCATTCCTGAATCTTTGCGGAATACTGCGCCTGATAGGAGATCGACATGTTCGGGCGCGTCTTTGCGAAACGCGCAATTTCGCGCGGCATAAACCCGATCGACAGCGCGTGGGGCGATGTAACCTGCAGCTGCCCGGCCTTCTGGTTTTGCAGGTCGGTCACGGCCTGTGAAACATGATCCAGGCCGCGCACCACTGTATCAACTTCCTGATACAGCACGCCTGCTTCGGGTGTGGCGATCAGCCGGCCTTTTGTGCGTTCAAACAATTTGAACTGGGTCTGCCTTTCCAGCTGGCTCAGAAGGTTGCTGATGCCGGGCTGGGATATGCCCAAATTTGCGGCGGCCCCGGTGACGGTGCCCGCCTCCATGACCGCATGAAAGGCCTGCAATTGGCGAAAACGTAAGCTCATGCCCCGGTGTATCATTTTTCATGATGGACTGCCCAGAACTTTGTATTGGAAATGATGAAGAAACCCCGGCAGTCTTTCCTTCGAAGTTCATGAGGAAAGAATGACGGACCTTAATCAGAAAACCACCGCGCCGGATAAGCCGCCGCTGGCATTGCCTGTCACCCCGTGCGCGGGCAAGTCGGCGGTGACACCGTGAGCGACGCGAAAAAGAAGGTCGTCATCATTGGCGCGGGTATTGTTGGCGTGTCGTCGGCAATCTGGCTGCAACGCGACGGCCATGATGTGACCCTGATCGATCGCGAGTCTCAGGCCGGCGAAGGCACAAGCTATGGCAACGGTGGCGTTCTGGCGTCCTGTTCCATCGTGCCCGTCACCGCGCCGGGGCTGATGATGAAGGCACCGGGGATGTTGCTGCGCCGCAACCAGCCCCTGTTCCTGCGCTGGCCATATCTGCCCAAACTGGCCCCCTGGCTGGTAAAATATCTGCGCCACGCCAACGCGCCGGATACGAAACGCATTGCAGACGCTCTGGCCCCGATTATCGGCGACAGCCTTGCCGACCATCAGGCGCTGGCCCAGGGCACGGCGGCGGAAAAATGGATTCACCCGTCAGATTACCTTTTCGTGTACAACGACCGCGCCCATTACGAAGGTGATGCGTTTGGCTGGGGGATCCGAAAATCCCACGGCTTTGAATGGGACGAGATGGAAGGGCCGGATTTTCAGGCCTATGACCCCGCCTTTTCCAAAAACCTTCGTTTCGCAGCACGCCTGGGCAACCACGGGCGGATCGCCGACCCCGGGCAATACGTGAAAGACCTGGCCGCCCATGTGGTTTCGCAAGGTGGCCGCCTGATCAACGCAACGGTTGAAGATGTGGTGCGCGAAGGCGGTAAGGTAACGGGCGTTCGCGCCGCCGGGCAGACCATCGCCTGTGACGCGGTTCTGGTTGCCACCGGCGTATGGTCTGGCCCATTGGCAAAGAAGCTGGGCGTTCAGGTGCCGCTGGAAAGTGAACGCGGCTATCACATTGAACTGTGGGACCCGTCGTTTATGCCCCGATCCCCGGTTATGGTCGCATCCGGAAAATTCGTGATGACCCCGATGGAGGGGCGCCTGCGCCTTGCCGGTATTGTGGAGTTTGGCGGCCTTGATGCGCCGGCGTCGCGCGCACCGTTTGACCTGTTGCGCAAAAACGTCCTGTCCACCCTGCCCGGGCTGACCTGGAAGGACGAACAGGAATGGATGGGGCACCGCCCGGCAACATCAGATTCGATTCCCGTAATCGGCGAGGTCGCGGGCTTTAAGGGCGCGTTCCTTGGGTTTGGGCACCACCACGTCGGGCTGACAGGCGGCCCAAAAACCGGGCGCTTACTGGCCCAACTTATTTCAGGCAGGAAACCGAACGTTGATCTGGGGCCATATTCCCCGTCACGTTTCAAAACTTGAACCAAGACCTCCGCTGACGGAGGCATTTTTTAAATAGGGAGAGAAGAAGATGAAGACACTTACAAACATTCTGGCAACAACCGCGATGACGGTTGCCGTTGCCGCCCCGGCATTTGCCGAAAAATGGGATATGCCGCTGGCGTATTCGGCATCGAACTTCCATTCGATGACAGCTGCGGCCTTTGCCCAATGCGTTACCGCAGGAACCGGGGGCGATATTGAAATCGTAACCCACCCTTCGGGGTCGCTGTTTAAAGGCGCCGACATCAAGCGCGCCGTACAGACCGGCCAGGCCCCCATTGGTGAGCGCCTTTTGTCAGGCCACCAGAACGAAAACGCAATCTTCGGATTTGACTCGATCCCGTTCCTGGCAACGTCTTTTGACGACGCTGAAAAACTGTGGAATGCGGCCAAGCCAACGCTGACATCTGTGCTGGCGGATCAGAACCTGACGCTGCTTTATTCTGTTCCGTGGCCGCCACAGGGCCTTTACTTCAAAAACGCTGTTGAATCCGTTGCAGACATGAAGGGCGTCAAGTTCCGGTCCTACAACAACGCAACATCACGTCTGGCAGAACTGACAGGCATGCTGCCGGTTACCATCGAAGCTGCGGAAATCAGCCAGGCTTTCGCCACCGGCGTTGCCGATTCAATGGTTTCATCAGGCTCCACCGGCTATGACCGCAAGGTCTGGGAAAGCCTGAACTACTTCTACGAAGTGGATGCCTGGCTGCCGCGCAACTACATCTTCGTGAACTCGGACGTCTGGGCTGGCACATCAGAGGCCAACCGCAATGTCGTCAGCGGCTGTGCCGAGCTGGCAGAATACGCAGGCACCTGGCGTTCCAAGGAATACACAGGTTTCACCCTGCAAGGTCTGCGCGATGGCGGCATGACAGTTGGCCCGGCAAACGACACGCTGACGGGCGAACTGCGTGAGATCGGCGCGACCATGACAGCCGAATGGCTGGAGGCAGCCGGGGCCCAGGGCGCGGCGATTGTCGATGCCTTCAAGGCCGCACAATAAACCTAAACCAGCGGGCGGCAGAACTTTGCCGCCCGCATTTTTTTCGCAGCTGACATCAGCGGGGGCGTTATGACTGTTTTGCGCGGGCTACGGTCCGGATTGGATTTCCTTTATCTGACGGCGGGCGTTCTGGCCTCTCTTAGTCTGGTGGCCATCCTGGGCCTGATCGTCGTTCAAATGCTGGCCCGCTGGACGGGCGAGGTTTTTCCGGGGGCGCCGGACTATGCAGGTTACGCCATGGCGGCCGCGTCTTTTCTGGCTTTTGCCAACGCCCTGAACCGGGGCGCGCATATTCGCGTCTCTATCGTGCTGAACGCGGTGCCGGGAAAAATCCGCCGGTGGCTTGAGATCTGGTGCTTTGGCATCGGGACGGCTGTGATGTGGTATTTCGTCTACTACGCGTATCGCTTCACCTACTGGTCATGGAAATTCAACGATGTCAGCCAGGGGCAGGACAGAACGCCACTTTGGATTCCGCAATCCGTCATGCTGTTTGGCGCAGCGGTTCTTGCAATCGCGCTGACCGATCATCTGATCCACGTCATTTTTCGCGGGGATCACCGGATCGTGCGTGACCTTGCTGACCAGAGCCACGGGGAATAGGCCATGGAAAACATCTCGATCATCATCCTGTTTCTATTTGTGCTGTTCACCCTGCTGGGTTCTGGCGTCTGGGTTGGCCTTGCCCTGATGGGCGTGGCCTGGGTGGGCATGGAACTGTTCACCACCCGGCCAGTGGGCGATGTTATGCTGACCACTGTCTGGTCGGCGTCGTCATCCTGGACGCTGACCGCCCTTCCGATGTTCATCTGGATGGGTGAAATCCTCTATCGAACGCGATTATCCGAAGATATGTTTCGCGGCCTATCCCCCTGGATGGCCCCCCTGCCCGGGGGATTGGTGCACACCAACATCGTGGGCTGCACGGTTTTTGCGGCGGTGTCAGGGTCATCGGCAGCAACGCTGACAACAGTTGGCAAGATGTCTATCCCCGAGCTGCGCAAGCGCAATTACCCCGAACATATGGTTATCGGAACCCTGGCCGGCGCGGCCACGCTGGGCCTGATGATCCCGCCCTCGCTGACGCTGATCGTCTATGGGGTCACGATCAATGAAAGCATAACAAAGCTGTTCTTTGCCGGTATCCTTCCCGGTCTTGTACTGGCGGCGATGTTCATGGGCTATGTCGGGATCTACGCCAAAATTTCGAAGAAATGGCAGCCCATTGCCGAAGCAAAGATGACCTTTGGCGAGAAGGTGAAAAACTCACGCTTCCTGTTGCCTGTTATTGCCTTGATCATGGTGGTGATCGGATCAATGTACCTGGGTTATGCCACCGCAACGGAAGCCGCGGCTTTTGGTGTGATTGGCTCGCTTTTGCTGGCCGGTGGGCAGGGGTCGCTTAGCTGGCGCACGTTCACGGAAAGCCTGATGGGGGCCACGCGCACATCGGCGATGATTGCGCTGATCCTGGCGGGGGCGTCTTTCCTGTCCCTTTCCATGGGGTTCACGGGCTTGCCGCGCGGCCTGGCCGATCTGATCGCCCAGTGGGATCTTTCCCGGTTTGAGCTGCTGATGGTGCTGCTGGTCTTTTACATCATCCTGGGCTGTTTTCTTGACGGGATTTCATCCGTTGTTCTGACAATGGCCGTGGTCGAGCCGATGATCCGGCAAGCCGGGATTGATCTGATCTGGTTTGGCATCTTCATCGTGGTTGTTGTGGAAATGGCGCAAATCACCCCGCCGATCGGGTTCAATCTGTTCGTCCTGCAAGGCATGACAGATCACGAGATGAGCTTTATCGCGAAAGCCGCAATTCCGATGTTCCTGATCATGGTCCTGATGGTTTTCGTGCTGATCGCCTTTCCCGAACTGGCCACCTGGTTGCCCGACAACCTGCGCCAGAGACCCGGGTAGCAATGCGGGCGTCTGGTGAAGCGTGACCCGCTGATATTCGCAGCCCGCCACGGCCCCTGGGTGTTGGTGGCGGGTTTGTGCGCGGGGCTGGCGCTGCCATCGCTTGCTGGTGAACTGGCGCCTTTGATCCCCTATCTGGTCATCGCGCTGATGTATCTTGCGGTGCTCAGGATCGGGCCGAAAAGCCTGATGGGGGCGGTTTCAGATTTGCCCCGCGCCGCGGGTGTGGCGCTTATCCTGCAGCTGGGTTTGCCCCTTGCCGTCATCGGGGCGGCCTTTGCCGGGGGCTGGGCCGATAGCCCCCTGGCGCTGGCACTGGTTGTCATGGCGGCGGCCCCATCCATCGCCAGCAGCCCGAACCTGTGCCTTATGATGGGGCGATCCCCTTTGTATGCCATGGGGCTTTTGGTTGCCGGAACGGCACTGCTGCCGGTGACGATCATGCCGGTCTTTTGGCTGATGCCAAAGTTGGGGTCTGTCGATGTGGTGCTTGGCGCCGCGCTAAAGCTGTTTGCGACGATCGCGCTAAGCGTTTTGGCCGCAGCGGCAACGCGCGCGCTGTTTTTGCGCCGCCCGTCGCCTGAAACATTCGCCCGTCTGGATGGCGCCTCGGCGTTGGTTCTGGCCGTGTTTGTCGTGGCCCTGATGCCGGCGGTATCCGCCGCAGCGGCAAGCACACCCCTGACAGCCCTGGCCTGGCTAGGGGCGGCCTTATGCGCGAACCTGGGCCTTCAGTTCGCTTTTTTCAGGCTTACGGGCCCACGCACAACTGCAGACGTCGCCACGGCAATTTCACTGATTGCGGGAAACCGGAACATGGCCCTGTTTCTTGTCGCCCTGCCGCCCGATGTGATGGCACCGATCATGGTTTTTGTCGGGTGTTACCAGATCCCTATGTATCTGACGCCTTTGGTCATGCGCAGGTTTTACCACCCCCGCCCTGACAAAGGTTTTTGAAAAACCTGCCCCCCAAGACACAAAAAAGCGTTGAAAACGGCAGTTATTCGCTCAATCATCGCGTTTTAGGGTCCATTTGATCTATCGCATTTCGCGGCGCCCACTCTACTGGGACACTTTCACCGTGAAAACTCATTGACGGGGCCGAACGTCAATTCGTTCACCAGGGTCCCGAAAGGGAAGGTATGCAATGAAATTATATCAAGGTTTTAAAATCGCCCTCGCGGCGCAAATTATGTTGTTGGGAACATCAGCCGGGGCCTGGGCGACCGAAGCCGCCGCCACCACAGCGCTTAACGTGCGCACCGGGCCGGGAACCGGCTATGGCGTGGTTGACACCCTGACCCCCGGCGAAATCGTTGAGGTCACGGAATGCCAGGCGAATGGCTGGTGCCACGTGGATCACGAAGGCCCGGATGGCTGGGTTAGCTCAAGCTACCTGACGATGGCCCCTGCGGCCCCGGAATCTTCTGACCCGGATTGCCAGCTGAAGCTGACCATTGGCCCCGCAGGCCCCAGCCTGCAGGTGATCTGTGGCGGAGGCGACAGTTCGCCCCCTGCCCCACCTGCCCCACCTGCGCCTTCGCCCGTGGGCGATCAGGCCTGTTTCTATGTGAACGCCAGCTATACCGGCACGCATTTCTGTTACGGCGTGGGCAGCCTGAGCGCGCTGAACGCAACGTTTAACGACAAGATCACGTCAGTTCGCATTGATGGTGCTGCCAAGGCGCGGCTTTGTGTGAATACAAACCTGGGCGGGTATTGCCGCGTTGTCACGGGTGATGTGCCATTGTTGGGTGCGTTGATCAACAACCGGGCATCTTCGGTCACGGTATTTACCGGGGCGTCACCAGCACCGGGGCCGATTCCGCTGCCGATTCCCGTTCCGATACCGTCAGCACCGCAAACCTATAAAACCGGGCTTTTGTCGATCGCATCCAGCTTCACCGCCAACCTTGACGCAGGCACGACAGGGGGCGCTGGTGCAGATATCTGGCACAATGCGATCAATGCAGCCATTCGCCAGCTTTCACCGCGAAATGGCGCAAAAATCGCCCGCGGGGACGGATCGAACCGTGGCTATGCAGGGTGTAAAGTGGCCAGCTATTCGGCGGCTCCGGTGCCGTTCGCGCATCTTCAGGTCGGCACCTATGTTTGTGTAAAGACAGATCAGGGCCGCATCTCGCAGTTCCGGGTAAACGGCTTTACCGGCACCACAATGGAAATCGGTTTTACCACCTGGAAGAACTAGACCGATCTTCTGAAACGAATGAAGCGGCCCGGATGTTTCGGGCCGCTTTTTTAATCCAGATAATCCCAGCTGTCTGCACCATCAAAATGGCGTGTGGGAATATCCTGAACCGCCCCCGGATCACAAAGGCGCATGTTCACCGCAAATCGCGGGCCTTCACGGCTGGCCCAGTGGGTTGTGCAGCCACAGGTGTTACAGCTGTGAAACTCCAGCTCTTCATCCCCCCAGATATAGGCAAGGGTCGTGCCGGCCGGGGCGTGCAGAGTTATGTCATTTTCTGGCGAATAAACCCATTGCGTCGCGTAACGCCGGCAAATGGAACAATTACACTCCGTCAAAAACTCCGGCGTCGTATTGACCGAAAAACGCACCGCACCGCAATGGCACGCGCCTTTGATTGGCAGCTTACCCATCTTTTCGGATCACTGCGTTTTTCGGATCATAAGGGCTGTCTTCGACAATCTCGGCATCCCACAGCTGGTTCAGCATCTTGACCTTCAGCTTCGTACCGGGCGTGGCCAGATCAGGGCTGACATAGCCCATGCCGATGGATTTTCCGAAAGCTACCGAATATCCGCCTGACGTCAGGCGACCCACTTTGGTGTCCCCGTCATAAAGCGCCTCGCGCCCCCAGGGGTCTGCATCATCCGGCCCGTCGATCAACAGTGTCACGCATTTGGAGCGAATGCCTTTCGCCTCCATCGCAGCCTTGCCGTTGAAGTTTTTGCCAAGGTCGATAAAGCGCGGCAGATCCGCCTCAAGCGGCGTGGCATCCCGGCCAAGTTCCGTGCCAAAGGCGCGGTAGCTTTTTTCCTGACGCAGCCAGTTTTGCGCCCGCGCACCAACCAGTTTCATCCCATGCTTTTCGCCTGCACCCATCAACAGATCCCACAGGTAGTTCTGCATTTCGATCGGGTGGTGAAGTTCCCAGCCCAATTCGCCGGTATAGGCCACGCGGATGGCGTTGACCGGGCACATGCCCAGTTCAATTTTGCGCGCTGTCAGCCACGGGAAACGCTTGTTTGACAGGGCCGTGGCGGGGTCGGCATCCTTGATCACCTCGTTCAGCACATCACGGCTTTTCGGCCCGGCGATGGCAAAGACACCCCACTGCGTGGTGACATCGTGGATTTCGATATACCCGAATTCACCCGCCTTATCTTCGGCCGCCTTGCGCAGGAAATCCGCGTCATAAGCTGTCCACCCCCCGGCCGAGACCAGGTAATAGTCATCTTCGCCATTGCGCACGATCGTGTATTCCGTGCGTGTCGTGCCGGCATCCGTCAGCGCATATGTCAGGTTGATCCGGCCAACGCGCGGCAGCTTGTTACAGGTGAACCAATCCAGGAACGCGGTGGCGCCGGGGCCGCGTACAACATGTTTGGTGAATGCCGTGGCGTCGATCAGGCCCACGCCTTCACGGATCGCTTTTGCTTCGTCCACCGCGTGCTGCCACCAGCCACCGCGCCGGAACGACCGGCTGTCATGGTCAAAGCTGTCCGGCGCATCCAGCGGCCCGTAATAGTTCGGACGTTCCCAGCCATTGACCCAGCCAAACTGAGCACCCAGCGCTTTTTGCCGGTCATAGGCCGGTGCGGTGCGCAAGGGGCGGCAGGCGGGGCGTTCTTCGTCAGGGTGGTGCAGAACATAGACATGTTCATAGCATTCTTCGTTCTTGCGGGCCGCAAATTCGGTTGTCATCCAGTCGCCGTAACGCTTGGGGTCCAGCGATGCCATGTCGATCTCGGCCTCGCCATCCACCATCATCTGCGCCAGGTAATAGCCGGTGCCGCCTGCGGCGGTGATGCCAAAGCTGAAGCCTTCGGCCAGCCACATGTTGCGCAAACCAGGTGCGGGGCCAACCAGGGGGTTGCCATCGGGGGTGTAACAGATCGGGCCGTTGAAATCGTCCTTCAGCCCGCTTTCTTCGCAGGATGGTACACGTTCCGTCATTGCCATGTATTGTTCGGCAATCCGATCCAGATCGAGTGGGAAGAGATCGGCGCGGAAGCTATCAGGCACACCGTATTCAAACCGCGCGGGCGCCCCGACCTCGTAAATACCCAGGATCCAGCCACCGCGTTCTTCGCGTGCATAGGATTGGGAATCGGCATCGCGCACAACCGGGTGCTCGGGGTTGGTTTTGCGCCATTCCACAAGCTCTGGATCCTGATCCATCACGATGAACGTGTGTTCAACGGGAATGGCCGGGATCTTGATGCCCAGCATCTTTGCGGTGCGCTGCGCGTGGTTGCCACTGGCGGTCACCACATGTTCAGCCGTGATCACCACCTGTTCGTCAGACGCGACCAGGTTGCCGCCCTTTTCGACCATTTTGGTGCAGGTCACTTCCCAGGCCTCGCCGGTCCAGTGGAACCCGTCGGCCTGCCACTTGCGCTGAATATCCACACCACGCTGTCGCGCGCCCTTGGCCATCGCCTGGGTTACATCGGCCGGGTTAATGTAGCCGTCGGTATTGTGATACAGGGCGCCTTTCAGGTCGTCCGTGCGGATCAGAGGCCAGCGGGCCTTGATCTCATCCGGGCTCAGAAACTCATACGGGATGCCCACGGTTTCGGCGGTAGTAGCGTACAGCATGTATTCATCCATGCGCTCATCCGTCTGGGCCATGCGCAGGTTTCCGACCACCGCAAAACCCGCGTTCAACCCGGTTTCTTCTTCAAGCTCTTTATAGAACTTCACGCTGTAGTCATGGATGTGGGTTGTCGCAAAGGACATGTTGAACAAGGGCAACAGGCCTGCCGCATGCCATGTTGACCCGCTGGTCAGCTCGTCACGTTCCAGCAACATGACATCATCCCACCCCGCACGGGCCAGATGATATGCGATCGCGGTTCCGACGGCACCGCCGCCGACGACCAGAGCTTTGACATGGGTTTTCATGGGTGCGACTCCCTTGGAAATGTTGCTGCGTCATACATGCAGCATCCGTTTACAGCCTTCCGGGTCAGCCCGACGTTATCGCGCGCGAAAGCGACATTCAGTGACGCGGTAAAACCTCTAGCGTGCCAACGCATCCTCGAACCGCCGCAACGGTATCACCGGGTGCAGGATCACCTCAAGCTCGCGCAGCTTGGGGGAATGGGGGGCAAACAGGCGGTTACACACGTAATCTTCTATAATCGCCGCTTGCTGCTCATAGCCATAAGACAGGAACGCGTGGTCCTGTGCCTGCCAGTAATAGGGGTCATCCTGCGCCACGCTTTCTGCGGCAGATGTTGCCGGGCGATACGCGGTCAGATCACGGTTTTGCCATTGCCAGACATGCGCCAGTTCATGCGCCATCAACAGCGCCTGTGGCAAAGGCACCTGTTCAGGCCAGCCCTGAAATGTATCGGCGGCATAATAACGGTGCCTGATGAACACGCTGTTATACAGAACGAAGGCTGCGGGAAGCTGAAGGCGGCGTGGCTGGGGTGTGCGTGTGCAGAAGTTCGCCGGCACCGCCTGTGTGGCAGCACCGCTGGCAACGGGTGGGCGGGCGCGTGGTAATGGCGTCAGCCCAAGGCCCGCATGAACCTTTACCGCCTTTGTATCCAGCGTATCCCCGAACAGCGCATTGGCAAATTCGGTTTCGGCTGTCGACAAAGGGCGCGCGCAGGCCGCGACCAGAAAAAGGGCCAGAAGGGGAAATGCCCCCTTCACAGCATCCCCGGCACCACCTGATCAGGTGGGCGGTGGCCATCATCGAATGTTTTGATATTGATAATCACCTTTTCCCCCATCTCGATGCGCCCTTCAACGGTGGCCGACCCCATGTGGGGCAACAGCACAACGTTGGGCAGCTCGCGCAGGCGGGGGTTAATATCATTGCCGCGTTCGAACACATCCAGCCCGGCCCCGGATATTTCACCCGCCCGCAACATGCGCGTCAGGGCGTTTTCGTCGATCACCTCACCGCGGGAGGTGTTCACGATCACCGAATCCGGCTTCATCAACTTCAGGCGGCGCGCATTCATCAGATGGAAGGTTGACGGTGTGTGGGGGCAGTTGATCGAAAGGATATCCATTCGGCTGACCATCTGGTCCAGGCTGTCCCAATAGGTTGCCTCGTACCGTGCTTCGGTGTCCGGGTGCAGTTTTTTACGGTTGTGGTAATGGATCTGCATGCCAAAGGCGCGCGCGCGCGCTGCAACCGCCTGCCCGATCCTCCCCATGCCAAGAATGCCCAGACGCCGCCCGCCGACACGCCCGCCCAACAGGGCTGTGGGCGACCAGCCCTGCCAGCCCCCCGCCTGCATCAGCGCCAGACCTTCAGGAATGCGCCGCGTAACGGCCAGGATCAGGGCCATGGTCATATCCGCCGTGTCGTCGGCTGAAACACCTGGGGTATTGGACACCAGAATGCCGCGCTGCCGGGCGGTTTGTACGTCAATATGATCAACACCTGCGCCATAGTTCGCGATCAGTTTCAACCGGTCCCCCGCCTGCGCCAGAAGCCCAAGGTCGATCTGGTCGCACAGCGTTGGCACCAGAACATCCGCCTGACGCATTGCCCCGGCCAGCTCTTCACGTGTCATTGGCGTGTCATCATCGCGCAACTTCACGTCAAACAGCTCTTTCATCCGGGTTTCGACAACCTCGGGCAACCGTCGCGTCACGACAACACTCAGACGTTCTGCGGTCATTCGATGCCTCCCCATTCTTTTCTTTCGCGCGTGTCCCTGTCAGAGTGTCAAGGAACGCGGAAGGGCACAAGCACCCGGTGGGGCTATCGGCAAAAAACAACACGCGTTCTGAGGCAGATTTATGGGCGAGGGCAGCCGAATGCGTTTGGCGAAGGCGATGATTGCGGGCGTTGCAGCGGTGTTCCTGACCGGGCAGTGTTGGGCGCAGGAGCGTGGAAGTGTCACAAACCTGCCGATACCGCGCTTTGTATCGCTGAAGGCCAGCAAGGGGAACGTGCGGCGCGGCCCCTCCCTGACCCATCGGATCGACTGGGTTTTCACCCGTAAGGCCATGCCACTGGAAATCACCGGGGAATTCGGCCACTGGCGCCGGGTGCGCGACCGGGATGGCGTTGGTGGGTGGATGCACTATTCCCTTTTGTCAGGGGTGCGCACTGTTGTGATCGAAACCGACCTGACCGCATTACACCAGCGCCCGGACCCGGACGCCCCCGTCAACGCCTACCTGGAGGCCGGCGTGGTCGCCTGGATAGACGAATGCGCGCCGCTTTGGTGCCGCATCAATTCTGACGGATATCGCGGCTGGACCCCGAAAGAGACCCTTTGGGGCGTTGGCCCGGACGAAGTGGTAGAATAGCGCAACGCGCGGCTTTTTGGCCACCCGGCCGCGTGTAACCGGGTTGCAGGGCGGCACTGGATTGGGTAGCGCGCGGGTATGGCAGCACCGAATAGAAAACTGAACCTCTCTGCCGGGCTGGCATCTGTCAGCGTGGCCGCGGTTCTTGTCGCACTAAAACTTTGGGCGCTTGGTGAAACCAACGCCTTGTCGGTGGCCGCCAGCCTTGCGGACAGCGCGATGGATCTGATGGTGTCGCTGGGCGGGCTTGCCGCAATCTATTACGCATCACGACCGGCGGACGAAGACCACACGTTTGGGCACAGTTCGGCCGAAGATCTGGCCGCCCTTGGGCAAAGCCTGTTCATCATGGCATCGGCAGGGGTGATCGGCTGGGCCGCCGTGTGGCGGTTGATGGAAGACACGCCACCCGAACTGGCCGCCCAGGGAAACGGCATATTGGTGATGAGCGTTTCCATCACCCTGACCTTTGCGCTGGTGCTGTGGCAACGCCATGTGGCGCGCAATACCGGATCGCGCGTGGTCAAGGCCGACAGCCTGCATTACCTGGGCGATCTGATACCCAATATTGGCGCGATCCTGTCGCTTTGGGCATCTTCACGCTTTGGGATGGAACAGATCGACAGCGTCGTCGCCCTTGGCGCGGCACTGATGCTGGCTGTTGGCGCGATCCGCATTTTTCAAAGCGCCTGGAACGCGCTGATGGACCGCGTGGCAGACCCTGAAATGGTTGCCGGGATCGGGGCAATCGCGCGCGACTGGCCCGGCGTATACGGCTTTCATGACCTTAAAACCCGCACCGCAGGATCCATCGTTTTTGTGAACCTGCACATCGAACTGGACGGAACACAAACCCTGGACGAGGCCCATGCCATCGGCGCCGCATTGCGCCGCGCGATCCTGAAGGCCTATCCGCAGGCGAATGTGATGATTCACAAAGACCCCCACGGCGTCAAACCACACCCGGATGACCCATCGCGTTAAAGCCGTTATTGCTGTTACGTGCCCAAAAGCCCGCGACCACGCAACAACGCCTCTACCCCAGGCAGGCGTCCGCGAAACGCCTTGTACAGGTCTTCGGCTTCAACCGACCCTCCGACAGACAGAATGTTCTTTTCCAGCCGACGGGCCGTTTCGCGGTCAAACGCATCGCCCGCTTCCTCAAACGCGTCGAACGCATCCGCGTCCATCACCTCGGACCACATGTAACTGTAGTAGCCCGATGAATACCCGTCCCCTGCGAAGACATGGGCAAAATGTGGGGTCGCATGGCGCATACGGATCGCGTGTGGCATGCCGATATCCTGCAACACCTTTGCTTGCGCTGCCATCGGGTCAGCCGGGGCCTGACCTTCATGAAAGGCCAGATCCACCAACGCCGAGGCCACGTATTCCACCGTTTGAAACCCCATATTATAGGTGCCCGCGTCCAACAGACGCTGGCGCATATCATCGGGCATTGGCGCACCCGTTTCTGCGTGGGTTGCAAATTCGGCCAGAACTTCGGGAACTTCCAGCCAGTGTTCAAACAGCTGGCTGGGCAGTTCCACGAAATCCCGCGCAACCGATGTGCCCGAGATCGATTCATACGTCACATTCGAAAGCATCTGGTGCAGCGCATGGCCGAATTCATGAAACAGCGTGCGCGCATCATCCCATGACAAAAGCGCAGGGGCGCCTTGGGCAGGCTTGGAAAAATTACACACGTTCACCACGATCGGGCGGATGTCGCCAGCCAGCTTTTGCTGCTGGCGCATCGCCGAACACCATGCGCCTGACCGTTTTGAGCCGCGCGCGAAATAGTCGCCCACGAAAACCGCCAGATGCCGGCCGTCCCGCGTAACCTCCCAGGCGCGGGCATCAGGGTGGTACAGATCCACGTCAAGCGGCGAAAAGGACAGCCCGAAAAGGCGCCCGGCAACCGAAAACACCGCTTCGATCATGCGATCAAGCTGCAGGTATGGCTTTAACTCAGCCTCGTCCAGATCATGTTCCGCCTTGCGGCGTTTTTCGGAATAATAGTGCCAGTCCCAGGGCTCCAGATCACCATTCAGCCCATCGGCGTGCATCATCGCAGATAGGTATTCCGCGTCCTGTTCGGCCGCCGCGCGTGCGGGTTTCCAGACCTGCATCAGCAAGGCGCGCACATTTTCCGGCCTGCGCGCCATTTCTGTTTCCAGCTTGAAATCAGCGAAACTTTCATAGCCCAGAAGTGTGGCACGCTCCGCCCGCAGGGCCAGAACCTCGGCGGTGATGTCACGGTTGTCAGTTTCGCCCCCGTTCGCGCCACGCGATGTATAGGCCTGATAGGCTTTTTCACGCAGGTCGCGGCGCGGCGAAAACTGCAGGAAAGGCGTGATCAGGGACCGTGAAAGCGTCACCACGGGGCCATCTTCGCCCATTTCCGCCCCGGCGGCGCGCGCCGCCTGAACAACAAAATCGGGCAGGCCTTCCAGATCCCCTTCGGACAGGGCCATGTGCCAGTCACTTTCGTCAGCCAGAAGGTTTTGGGTGAACTGCGTCCCCAGAACCGCCAGCCTTTCCTGCACCTCCCGATACCGGGCGCGATCTTTGCCCACCAGCATCGCACCTGCGCGCACAAACCCGCGCCGGGTCAGCATCAGCACGCGTTCCTGCTCCTGCGTCAGCCCAAGGGTTTCACGCCTGGCCCAAACATCTTCGACACGGGCGAACAAATCAGGGTTCAGCGTAATCTCGGACGAATAAGCGGCAAGTTTTGGTGCAAAGTCGCGCTGCAGGGCCTGGCGGGCGGCGTTGCTGTCCGCCCCGGCGATATTGTAAAACAACCCCAGCACGCGGTTCAGCGTTTCATCGGCACGCTCCAATGCCTCGACCGTATTGGCGAATGTCGCAGGGGCCGGGTTTTTCGCGATATGTTCCAGGTTCGCGCGCGCCTCGCGAATGGCCGCGTCAAACGCCGGGGCGAAATCATCGTCGCTGATCTTTGCAAACGGCGCCATGCCAAAGGGGGCTGTCCATTCTGAAAGAAGGGGGTTGGTCATCGGGTATCTCGCTTTTCAGGAAAGTCGCGGGCGCTGCGGGCTTTGCCCCGCGCCCCATCGTTCAGGCGTGCGCGCCACCACATACCGGGCAATCTTCGCGCCGTTTCGTTTTCATCACACGCACGTCACCATATTGCGCATCGTAAATCAGCATCCGGCCCCGCAAACCTTCGCCAGCGCCGGTTATTTCTTTCACCGCCTCGACGGCCATCATGCTGCCCATGACACCGGGTATCGGGCCGACCACCCCGGCCTCGGAACAGCTGGGGGCCAGCCCCGGCGCGGGCGCCTCGGGGAAAATACACTGATAACAGGGGGCGCCACTGGCCGGGTCAAAGGTGGAAATCTGCCCTTCCCACTGGCTAAGCGCCGCACCGATCAACGGTTTTCCCAACCTGGCTGCAACGCGATTTACCAGATACCGCGTGGCAAAATTATCGCTGCCCTCAAGGATCAGATCATAGTCACCCATCAGATCCTCTGCGATGTCTTCGGTCAGCCGCCGGTTATAGGGGCGCACCGTGATCGCCGGATTTTGCGCGCGCATCGTGACCTCGGCCGAAAAAACTTTGGCCAGCCCGATATCCGCATCATTGTGGATCACCTGCCGTTGCAGGTTTGAATTGTCCACCACATCGTCGTCAATCACCCCAATGGTGCCGACACCCGCCGCCGCAAGATACAACAACGCGGGCGAGCCCAGCCCCCCGGCACCCACCACCAGAACCTTTGCATCCTTCAGGGCCCGCTGCCCCGGCCCGCCAATTTCGCGCAGCACAATGTGGCGCGCGTATCGGTCCAGCTCGGTATCCGTAAAGGGGCCATCCTGATCAACCACCGGCTTGGGCGCACGCGCCTTCAGGGCGCCAACGACGCGCCCATATCCGGTGGTCACCAACAACACGATCACAAAGGTCAGCCATCCGCTTAAAGACCCGCCAATCGCACGGGGCAAGGCATGTTCGGCCGGAAAAATAAGATGCGCCAACACAACGGCGCTAAACAGGATTCCGATCAGAACCCAGCGGCGCGACTGGGGCACGCCCATCACCTGACCCAAACCCCAAAAGCCCGCAGCTAAAACAAAAATCCAGATCATCCGCGCCCTGTCGAGCCAAAGCCGCCCGCCCCCCGGTCCGTATCTGACAAACTGTCCACCGGTTCAAAAACCGCCTGCGACACGGGCGCAATCACAGCTTGCGCAATCCTGTCACCATGGTTCACCACAAATGGCGCATGTCCCAGATTTATCAAAATCACCCCAAGGGGGCCGCGATAATCGCTATCGATGGTGCCCGGGGCATTTACCAGCGTCACCCCATGTTTCGCCGCCAGGCCCGAGCGCGGCCTGACCTGCATTTCAAACCCTTCGGGAATTTCCACCTTCAGGCCCGTGGGCACGATCCGGCGCTCCATCGGGGCCAGCACCACGCCGCCCGCCCGGCTGTCGACCGGCAGGTTTGCCCGCAGATCGGCGCCCGCCGAACCTTTGGTTTCATACGAGGGCAAAGACAGGTCCCTGTCTGCCCCCTCATCCCACATCATTCGAACGACTGGTGCCACCCGTAACCTCTTCTTCTTGGTACAAATACCTCCGCCGGAGGCATAAAATCTATTCTTCCAGCGCCTCGGCAATTTGCGCCGCCAAACGCTTTGCCACATCGCCCTTACCCATCCGAGGCCAGGGTGTTGTGCCGTCTTTCGTGATCACGGTCACTGCGTTTTCAGCCCCCCCCATGATCCCCGTGGCAGGGCTGACATCATTGGCGACAATCCAGTCGCACCCCTTGCGCAGCCTTTTGGCGTGGGCATTCGCCTCTACATCATCCGTTTCAGCCGCAAAGCCAACAACCAGGGTCGGGCGGGCCTGTTTCATCTGACTGACGGTCGCCAGAATGTCCGGGTTTTCGGCAAACTCCAGAACCGGCAGGCTGCCGGATCCGTCTTTTTTGATTTTTGACTGGCTTTGACTGGCCACCCGCCAGTCCGCAACAGCGGCGGCAAACACGGCTGCATCTGCGGGCAATGCGGCCTGTACGGCCTCCAGCATGTCCTGGGCCGTTTCGACCTTCACAACCTGCACCCCTTGTGGCGGGGGCACCTCACCGGGGCCGGTGACAAATGTCACATTGGCCCCCAAAGCGGCCAGTGCGCGGGCGATTTCGGTGCCCTGCGCACCTGACGACCTGTTGGCGATATAGCGCACCGGATCAATCGGTTCATGGGTCGGGCCTGAGGTTACCAGAACGTGGCGCCCTTTCAGTGGGCCATCGCTCAACGCCGCCTCGGTCGCGGCGACAATCTCAAGTGGTTCGGCCATGCGTCCGGGGCCAAATTCGCCACAGGCCATTGTGCCGTCGTTCGGGCCTGTGAACAGAACGCCATCTTCTTTCAGCGTGGCAACATTGCGCTGGCAGGCCGGGTGTTCCCACATCCGCACGTTCATCGCAGGCGCCACAAGAACGCGCTTGTCGGTCGCCATCAAAAGGGTCGAGGCAAGATCATTGGCCAGCCCGCCGGCCATCTTTCCCAAAAGATCCGCCGTAGCCGGGGCAACGACAACCAGATCGGCGGCGCGCGAAAGTTCAATATGGCCCATTTCCGCCTCGTCCGTCAGATCGAACAGATCGGTGAAAACTTTTTCGCCCGCCAGGGCTGCGGCTGACAGGGGGGTCACGAATTCCTGCCCGGCCCGTGTCAGAACAGGCGTTACCGTTGCGCCCCGTTCACGCAACCGCCGGATCAGATCCAGAGATTTGAACGCGGCGATCCCGCCGCCAATGATCAGTAGGATGTGCTTGCCCGCCAGCATCAGGGCCTCCTTTTCCTGTCTTGGTCGAGTGTTACGTATGCAAGGGGGGAAACTCAATGGTCTAGCGTAACTGACCCATCCCGGCGCGTGCCCATGCCGCCCATGCCGCATCTGCCGCGCCTGATTATCACCTTCCCAAGGCGGGCGCGCCAATGCTACCCATCGGGGGAACAATTCTTGCGAGTGAAAACAATGCTGCCAAAGCTGACCCTGGTACTGGGCGGTGCCGCATCCGGCAAATCGGTCTTTGCCGAACGTCTGGTGGAATCTGCGAACACCCCCCTTGTCTATATCGCCACCGCCGCCGCCCACGATCAGGAAATGAAAACGAAAATCGCGCGCCACCAGGCCCGGCGTAATGAAACCTGGCGCACACTCGAAGCACCGCGCAACACCGCAGCGGCATTGGCTGACGTTCAGGCCCATGAAACCGTTTTGTTTGATTGCGCAACCCTTTGGCTGACAAATCATCTGATCGCCATGTCCCATATCGCGGATGAAGAAACCCGCCTTGTTAAGGCGCTGCACGACTGCAAAGCACCGGTTGTGATCGTGTCAAACGAAGTTGGCGGCGGCATCGTTCCCGACAATGCGCAGGCGCGTGCCTTTCGCGAGGCACAGGGCAAGTTGAACCAGCGCCTTGCACGCGAGGCCGGGCTGGTTGTCACCGTCATGGCGGGTTTGCCGATGGTCCTGAAGGGGCAGTTGCCCACGGGATTGGCATGACCCGCTTTTGGTGGGTTCGTCACGGGCCGACCCATGCCAAGGCGATGGTCGGCTGGTCTGATCTTCCCGCTGATCTTTCCGACACGGCCGCCATAAACCGCCTGTCTGCGCATCTGCCCCAAACCGCCCCCGTGATTGCATCAGATTTAATCCGGGCGTCTGCCACGGCGGATGCCATCCAGGGCCCGCGCCCGCGTCTGCCCAATGATCGCGCCCTGCGCGAGATGCATTTCGGGGATTGGGAGATGAAGGATTTCACCCAGATCGAAAAGGAAAACCCGGAACGCATCCTGGCCTTTTGGGAAGAACCCGGCGATGTACGCGCCCCGGGGGGGGAAGGCTGGAATGACGTAATCGCGCGGGTAAACCCGATTGTGAACCAACTGGCACAGCGGCATTCGGGCGGGGATGTGATCATCGTCGCCCATTTCGGTGTGATCCTGTCGCAACTGGCGCTGGCGCTTCAAAAGGCCCCGGTCGATGTGCTTGCCCAAAGGATCGACAACCTTTCTGTAACACAAATCGATATCGGCCCGGCGGCACGCAGTGCGGGGCAAATCAATTTCTGCCCGTAACGCGCTTTCGCCCAAGTTCGCGGTTTTCCCGGGGGGTGTGTTGCTTTAAGCTTCCCCCATGACATATGATCTTTATATCGCCGACAGAACCTTTTCCAGCTGGTCGCTACGCGGCTGGCTGATGTTCGAAAAATGCAACATCCCATATAATTTGCACGAGGTTGGGCTGTACACCGGGACCTTCAAACAGGATCTGGCTGATCTTGCCCCGGCGCGCCTTGTTCCCGTCGTGCGCACCCCTGAAGGGGATGTTATTGGCGAAACCCTTGCCATTGCCGAAACGCTGGCCGAACGCCACCCCGATGCCGGAATTTGGCCCACCGACCCTTCGGCGCGCATTCTGGCCAGATGGCTGGCCGCAGAAATGCATGCGGGTTTTAACGCCCTGCGCGGGGAATGCGCGATGCAGTTGTTGCATCAGTACGAAGAATTTACGCCCTCGGACGCAACATTGGCCGACCTTGCCCGGCTGGAAGAACTTTGGGCGCTTGCCCGCGCCCGGTTTGGCGCCGGTGGCCCCTGGCTGTTTGGCACCTACAGCGCGGTGGATGCGTTTTATGCGCCGGTCGCCGCACGCATTGTCGGGCACAACCTTCCCGTCGGACCCGAGGCCGCCGCCTATGTCGCGGCCCATATGGCAGACCCATCCTTCAGGGCCTGGCGCGAAGAAGGGCTGAAGGTGTCTTATGACCCCGTTCCCTATGCGATGGACCTGCCAACCCGACCCTGGCCTTATTAGGCGACCGGCATTAACCAATCGGAAAGACATGCTGCGTTAACCATTACATTGGAAATGGTTAACGGAGGGGTCGATGGTTACCCGCGCCTATACAGTTGCCTTTGAGGGGATCGAGGCCCGCCCTGTCGAGGTGCAATGCGCCGTCGCACCCGGGATGCCGGCCTTTTCAATTGTCGGGCTGCCTGACAAGGCCGTTTCAGAGGCGCGGGATCGGGTCAGGGCGGCGTTGACGTCAATGTCCATCGCCCTGCCCTCCAAACGCATCACAATCAACCTTTCCCCCGCAGACCTGCCCAAGGAAGGTTCGCATTTCGACCTGCCCATCGCCTTGGCCTTGTTGGCGGCGATCGGCATCGTGCCGCCCGATGACATCGAAGGGGCGGTCGCACTTGGGGAGCTTTCGCTTGACGGCTCTCTGATTCCCGTCATTGGCGCGCTTCCCGCTGCCATGACGGCCGCCGCAGATGACAGGGCGTTGATCTGCCCGCAGGCCTGCGGGGGCGAGGCGGCCTGGGTAGACGCCGCCAATGTTCTGGCAGCGGACTCCCTCGCAGCTGTCGTGCAGCATTTTTCAGGCCAGTCCCCGCTGCGCGCGGCCGACCCGGGCGAAGTGTACCGCCCCGACAACGCCCGCGATCTGCGTGACGTGAAAGGCCAGGAACGCGCAAAAAGGGCCCTGGAAATCGCTGCGGCCGGGCGCCATCATCTGATAATGGTGGGCACTCCGGGGTCGGGGAAATCCATGTTGGCGGCCCGCCTGCCCGGTATTTTGCCCCCTCTCACCCCTGCCGAGGCATTGGAAACGTCTATGATCCACTCGCTTTCCGGGCTTCTGAGCGAAGGGGGAATTTCGCGCAGCCGACCTTTTCGCGAACCCCACCACACAGCATCAAAGGCCGCGATCGTGGGGGGCGGGCGTGGGGCGAAGCCGGGTGAGATCAGCCTGGCCCACAACGGCGTTTTATTCATGGATGAATTCCCCGAATTTCCCCGCACGGTCCTGGAAACCCTGCGCCAGCCGATCGAAACCGGCGAAGTGGTGGTTGCGCGGGCCAATGCCCATGTACGGTACCCTTGCCGCTTTATGCTGGTCGCAGCCGCGAACCCCTGCAAATGCGGGTATTTAACCGACCCGGCGCGCGCCTGCGCACGCGTGCCCGCCTGTGGTGATGATTACCTTGGCCGGATATCAGGCCCGTTGATGGACAGGTTTGATTTGCGCGTTGATGTGCCCCCTGTTGCCTTCACCGATCTGGATCTGCCCGAAAGCGGCGATACCTCGGCCACAGTTGCAGGGCGCGTGGCCACTGCGCGTGCGGTTCAGGCGCGTCGGTTCGCGGGGCAGGCCGGCATGCGTGTGAACGCTGACGCAGAAGGCGCGGTGCTGGAAAGCTGCGCCGCCCCGGATAGCGAAGGGCGCGCATTTCTGACACGGGTCGCCGAACGGTTTGGCCTGTCTGCACGCGGCTACCACCGGGTGATGCGGGTTGCGCGTACGATTGCCGATCTGGATGGGTGCGAAACGGTGCGCAAACAGCACATCGCCGAAGCGGCAGGTTACCGGGTTGGCGCCCCGTCGCTGGCGTGAGCACGCACAAATTCGGCCACCCGCCCAAGGGCAACGCGCGCCTCGGGGATCAGGCCGTCAAAATAGGCAAATACATGGGGGGTGTCTGGCCAGGGGTCCAGCGTAACCTCGCCACCGGAATCGCGCAGATGGGCAGCCATTTTCAGGCTGTCATCGCGCAGTATTTCCGCATTCGAAAACTGCAAAAACACCGGCGGGGGCGGTGCTTTCAACTTCGCCATCAAGGGCGAGGCGCGCGGATCATCCGGCGCGTGCCCTGACAGATACCAATCTGTCACATTTTTCGCCTGCGCGGCCGGTAAAAGCGGATCACGCTTAGCGTTTTGCGTGATCGACGGGTTTACAAACCGCATATCAACCAGCGGAGACAGCGCGAAAACCGCCGCTGGCGCACGCCCCTGCGCGCAAAGATGCATCATGACCGCAAGCGCCAGGCCCCCACCCGCGCTGTCGCCCCCGATGACGATGTCATCCGGGCGATACCCGCGCCCAAGCAACGCGTCAAACGCCGCAACGCAATCGTCAAAGCCCGCGGGAAAGGGGTGTTCAGGCGCCAATCTGTAATCCACCGCGCAAACACGAAGCCCACTTAGGCGCGCCAGACGGGCCAGCATATTGCGGTGGCTGTGCGCACTGCCGGCAACGTAGCCGCCACCGTGAAAATACAGGACAACCTTGTTTGGCAACGGCGGGCGCGACGCCGGGGCATTGCTGATCCAGAGCACCGGAAGGCCCGTGCCCGCGCGCGTTTGCATCACCGCTGGCAGGAAAAGAGTGAAAGGGGGCGGGCGAAGCCCCCAGTCTGCGGCCCTTTCAATCTGTCGTCGCGCGTGCAGCGGGTCTTTCATCCGCTTCAGGCTGCGCTTCACAGTGGCGCGCAGCCCCAGGTTCAGGGCTTTAAGCCGCAGGCTCACTGCGCGGCCCGGCGTGCCTCGATCGCCAACCAGATCTTCTCGGCAATATTCACCTCATCGAAACGCTCAAGCTCCTGAATGCCGGTTGGTGAGGTCACGTTAATTTCGGTCAGGTAGTCGCCGATCACGTCAATCCCAACAAAGATCTGGCCCTTTTCACGCAGCAGCGGGCCGATGGCGGCGCAGATTTCAAGGTCGCGCTCTGTCAGGCCTATTTTTTCGGGCCGCCCCCCAACATGCATGTTGGAGCGCGTTTCACCGGCCGCCGGCACCCGGTTGATCGCGCCCACAGGCTCGCCGTCAACCAGGATGATACGCTTGTCCCCGTTTGAGACATCCGCCAGAAATTTTTGGGCGATCAAAGGTTCGCGGTTCATGCCGGTGAACAATTCATGCAGGCTGGTCAGATTGCGATCGTTCGGGTCCAGACGGAACACCCCGGCACCACCGTTTCCATAAAGGGGCTTCAGGATAATATCGTCATGGTGCGCTTTGAACGCCCGCAGCGATGTAAGGTCGCGCGCAATCATCGTTGGCGGCGTCAGGTCCGGGAATTGCAGGACCAGCAGCTTTTCGGGGTAATTGCGCACCCAAAACGGATCGTTCACAACCATCGTCCCGGGGTGGATCATATCCAGCAAATGGGTCGTGGTGATGTATCCCATGTCGAAAGGCGGGTCCTGGCGCAGCCAGACCACATCCCAATGCGAAAGGTCCACTTCAACCTCTTCACCAAGTGAGAAATGATTGCCCTTTTCGCGGCGTACTGTCAGCGGCCAGCCGCGTGCCAAAATACGCCCTTCACGATAACTCAGCCGGTCTGGCGTGTAGTAAAACAATTCGTGCCCGCGCGCCTGCGCTTCTTCAGCAATGCGAAACGTGCTGTCGGCGTCGATATCTACCGCACCGATCGGGTCCATCTGAATGGCGATTTTCAACGACATGTTAAATTCCCTGCTACCTTCCTCTTACATGGCGCAGGCAAGGGGCAAGGGCAATGGCGCCCGTCTAAAAACCGATGGCGTTTTCAATAATACGCGCCTGACCAGCCCCGTTCACCAATGCAACATCAAACCGCACTTCGGTATCCTGCCCCCGCGGTTCATGACACAGAAATTCTGACGCAGCGGTGTAAATCCGCTTTATCTGCGCGCTGGTCAGGCGTTCGGCCGCACGGGCAAAATCACGCGCTTTTTTAACTTCGATAAAGACAACCCCGTCGCCGTCACGCGCGATCAGGTCAATTTCCCCGCGCGTGCCCCGCCAGCGGCGCGCTGCAATTGCATGACCCCGCCCCGCATAAAGCGCGGCAACACTGTCTTCCGCCACCAGCCCGGCAAGGTAAGAGGTTTTCCCACTCATTCCTGTTTTCCCATCTCCAGCGCAGCCTGATACACCTTGCGGCGCGCCAGCCCATAAGCTTCCGCCACCGTCGCTGCTGCATCCTTAAGCGTCATTTCCTGCATCGCGCGCCTTAAAGCATCTTCCATCGTTTCGTCTGCCACCGTCACTTCCACACGGTCCAGCACCAGCACAATTTCACCCTTTAGCTGGCGCCCGGCCACTTCATCACGCAACGCTTCAACCGGCCCGCGGATCACCTCTTCGAACTTCTTGGTCAATTCCCTGCAGATTGCCCCAGGTCGTTTCTCTTCTCCCATGTCGCACAATTCATCTAACAATCGGTGAATACGTTTCGGGCTTTCATAAATCACCAAAGTCGCCGGGATACCTGAAAGTTCACCCAACCAGCGGCGGCGCGCACCCTGCGCGGTGGGGGCGAACCCTGCGAACAGGAACCTGTCACTGGGCAGGCCGGAAAGGCTGAGGGCGGTCAAAACAGCCGACGCGCCCGGGGCTGCGGTCACCGCAAAGCCGGCTGCGCCGGCGTCCCGCGCAAGGGCGTATCCCGGGTCGGCCACCAGCGGTGTTCCGGCTTCGCTGACATAGGCAACGGATTTGCCTTCGCGCAAAAGTTTTAGAATCCCTGCCCGCCCGGCTTCGCCGCTGTGATCGTGGTAGGCGATCAGCGGGCGGTCGCCGACGGCCACGCCGTGGATATCCATCAACTTGCGCGCTGTGCGTGTATCTTCGGCCGCGATCACATCGGCCACCGCCAGAATATCCAACGCACGCAAGGTTATATCGCGTGCGTTTCCGATGGGCGTGGCAACCAGGTACAGACCGGGCGACAAAGGTTTTATTTCGGGTTTCAAGGCTGGACCTGTCTGATGTGGCGTTTATTATGCTCCGGACCATACGTGAGGGGCGAACCTGCCCCGCGCGCCAGAGAATGAGGATCTGTTTCATGTTTGCTGTTTTACGGGCCACCCGCAAGGTGTCCGCTGTATTGATTGGTGTTCTTTCCCTTCTCTGGCTGTCCAGCTGCCAAATGCAGGGCCCCGGTGGCGGGCCAAGCATCAACACATCCCGCCCCGTTCCGGTCGCGCTGCTGGTGCCGCGCGGGTCTGGGCAGGCAACGGATGATTCGCTGGCGCAGGCGTTGGAAAACGCGGCCCGCCTTGCGATGAGCGAACTTGACGGCGTCAAAATCGACCTGCGGGTATATGACACGGCAGCAAGCCCCACCCAGACCGCCAACATGGCTGTAAAGGCGGTTCAGGACGGCGCGAAGATCATCCTTGGCCCCGTCTTTGCACGGAACGCGAATGCAGCCGGGCTTGCCGTGGCCAGCCGCAATGTCAACGTGCTGTCCTTTTCCAACAACCCAAGCATTGCGGGGCGCAACGTTTTCATTCTGGGCAACACCTTCCAGAACACGGCCAACAGGCTTGTGCGGTATGCCATCAGCCAGGGGAAGGGCAACATCCTGATCGCGCACGGCAATGATGCTGCGGAAATTTCCGGGCGTGATGCTATTCGGCGAGCGATTTCGGATAGCGGTGCCACGCTGGCCAGTGTCGCCCCGTTTGAGCTGTCACAAAACGCCGTCATCAACGCGCTGCGCGGCATCAGCGACCAGGTATCAGAAAGCGGTGCCCAGTCCATTTTCATGACCTCCGGCACATCCGGGGCGCTGCCGCTTCTTGCCGGTCTTCTGCCTGAAAACGGCGTGAAGCCTGCGGATATCCAGTACATTGGTCTGCAACGGTGGGACATTCCGGCCAGCGCATTGGCTTTGCCTGGCCTTCAGGGGGGGTGGTTTGCACTGCCTGACCCATATCTGACAGATCAGTTCAACGCCCGCTATCAGGCCGCATATGGCACGCGCCCACACCCGATTGCCGGGCTTGCATACGACGGCATCGCGGCCATCGGCGCATTGGTGAAATCCGGGAACTCCGGCGCGTTGACGACCACGGCGCTGACCCAATCGGCGGGCTTCATCGGGGTGAACGGCGTGTTCAGGCTGCTGCAGAACGGCACCAACGAACGGGCACTGTCAGTTGCCCAGATCCAGGACAAACAGGTCGTCGTGATAGACCCCGCACCCAGAAGTTTCGCCGGTGCAGGATTCTGAGATCTCTTTGACCCAGGCCACCGCGCCCGGGGATCTGATCTGCCCCGCGGGCACGATCTTTGACAACCAGGCCACGCAAACGGCGCTGGATGCCGGGATTGCTGCCGCTAACGACGCGGCAGGCATTCGGGGTGCGACGGTTGAAACCCTGCGCGCGGCAGTAAAGGCCGGGCGCAAGGCAATCGCCCAGGCCCTGGCCGAAAACCCGCTGTCAGCACGCGAATGCGTGCGTGCCTATGCGCATCTGACGGATTGCGTGGTGCGCACAGTGCTGTCGGTCGCCACAGAAATTCTGCACCCTTTGCCAACCCCAACCGCCAGCGAGCGTATCGCCGTGCTGGCCGTGGGCGGGTATGGCCGGTTTGAAATGGCCCCCCATTCAGACGTCGACCTGTTGTTCCTGACCCCCTATAAAATCACCCCCTGGGCGGAAAGCGTGATTGAAAGCATGTTGTATATGCTGTGGGATCTGCGCCTGAAGGTTGGCCACGCCAGCCGCACGGTGAATGACTGCCTGCGCCTTGGGCGCGAGGATTATACAATCCGAACCGCGTTGCTGGAACACCGTTACATCGGTGGCGACAAACCCCTGGCCGACGTTCTGACAGATCAGCTGTGGTCCGGGCTGTTCAAAGGCACCGAGGCCGATTTCATCGAGGCAAAGCTGGCCGAACGCGCTGAACGCCACCGCAAGCAGGGCGGGCAGCGATATATGGTTGAACCAAACGTGAAAGAAGGCAAAGGCGGCCTGCGGGATCTGCAGTCTTTGTTCTGGATCGCCAAGTACATTCACCGGGTTGACCGGATCAGGGATTTCGTCGACCTGAAGATGTTCACCCAGGAAGAATACGAAACATTCGAGCGCGCCGATAATTTCCTTTGGGCGGTACGCTGCCACCTGCATCTGGTGACCAACCGGGCAATGGACCAGCTGACATTCGATCTGCAGGTCGAAGTGGCGGATCGCATGGGGTACAAGGATCAGGGCGGTCGGCGCGCGGTTGAACACTTCATGCAGGACTATTTTCGCCACGCGACAGCCGTTGGCGATTTGACGCGCATTTTCCTGACAGCGCTGGAAGCCGCACACGTGAAAAAAGAACCCCTTCTGGTGGGGCTGTTCCGCCGGCGCAAGAAGGTTAAATCCGGCTTCAAGGTGGTGCAAAACCGCCTTTTGGTGGCCGATGAAGAAAAGTTTCTGTCGAACAAGCTGAACCTTCTTCTGATTTTTGAAGAGGCTCTGCGCACCGGGATGTTGATCCACCCTGACGCCATGCGCCTGATCTCGGCCAATCTGGATCTGATTGATGATGACATGCGCGCCGATAAGGAAGCCACGCGCATTTTTCTGGGTTTGCTGTTAAAACACGGCAATCCGGAACGCGCCCTGCGCCGCATGAATGAACTTGGCGTGCTGGCCGCCTTCATCCCCGAATTTGCGCCTATCGTGGCGATGATGCAGTTCAATATGTATCACGCCTATACGGTAGACGAACACACGATCCAGTGCATTTCGCATCTGGCGCAGATCGAACGGCGCGAACTGATCGAAGAATTGCCTGTCGCCTCGTCGATCCTGGAAGAGGGGCTGAACCGCAAGATCATATATGTCGCGCTTTTGTGCCACGATCTGGGGAAAGGGCGTGACGAAGACCATTCTGTCGTCGGCGCCCGGCTTGCCCGTGTCATCGCCCCGCGCCTTGGCCTGACCAAGTCTGAAAGTGAAACGGTTGAGTGGCTGGTGCGCTATCACCTTTTGATGTCAGACATGGCGCAGAAACGCGATATTGCAGACCCGCGCACCGTGCGCGATTTCGCCAAGGCTGTGCAGACGGTTAAGCGGCTGGACCTGCTTTGTGTTTTGACCGTGTGTGACATTCGCGGCGTCGCCCCGGAAACCTGGAACAACTGGAAAGCGGCCCTGCTGCGCGCATTGTACCGCCAGACCCGCCGCGCCCTAGAAGATGGGATGGAGGCGCTGAACCGTGAAAACCGCGGCGCCGAGGCGAAAAAGCTTTTACGCGCTGAACTGTCAGACTGGCCATCCAAAGATCTGAAAACCGAAACCGCGCGCCATTACCCGCCCTATTGGCAGGGGCTTCACATCACCGCCCACAAAGTGTTCGCAAATCTTTTGCGTGGCATTTCCGAGGATGAGATCAGGATTGATCTGCACCCTGATGAAGACCGCGACGCCACCCGCGCCTGTTTTGTCATGGCCGACCACCCTGGCATTTTTTCGCGCTTGGCCGGGGCGCTGGCACTGGTGGGGGCCAATATTGTTGATGCGCGCACCTATACTTCAAAAGATGGGTTTGCGACGGCTGCGTTTTGGGTGCAGGACAGGGATGGCCACCCCTACGAAGCGTCAAAGCTGGAACGCCTGACCACGATGATCGACAGGACCCTGAAGGGGGCTGTGATTGCCCGCGAAGCGATCAAATCACGCGATGTGATCAAGAAACGCGAGCGCGCGTTCAAGGTTCCCACCTCTATCACCTTCGATAACGGAGGTTCCGATATCTACACCATCATCGAGGTTGACACCCGTGACCGCCCCGGGCTGCTGTTTGATCTGACCCGCACACTGGCCGATTCAAATGTCTACATCGCCTCGGCTGTTATCGCGACCTATGGCGCACAGGTGGTCGATACCTTCTATGTGAAAGACATGTTCGGGCTGAAATTCTACACGGAATCCAAGCAACGCACCCTGGAAAAACGTCTGCGGGAGGCCATTGAAAAGGGTGCTGAAAGGGCCGCTTCCTGATGGCGCGCGCGCGTCTTCTTTCCGGGTTTCTGACCGTTGGGGGCTGGACACTGGCCAGCCGGGTGCTGGGTTTTGTGCGCGATATCCTGATCGCCGCGACCCTGGGCGCCACCCCGATGGCCGAGGCATTTTTGATCGCGTTTTCCCTGCCCAACATGTTTCGCCGCTTCTTTGCGGAAGGCGCGTTCAACATGGCCTTCATCCCGATGTTTTCAAAAAAGGTCGAAGGCGGCGAAGATGCGGGCGAATTTGCCCGTGACGCATTCACCGGGCTGGCATTTATCGTTATTGTTTTCACCGCGCTGGCGCAGTTTTTCATGCCCTGGCTTGTGCTGGCGATGGCGTCGGGGTTTCTGGAAGACAACCGCTTTGACCTGACCGTTCTTTACGGGCGCATCGCCTTTCCCTACATCCTTTTCATCTCGCTTGCAGCGCTGTTATCCGGGGTTCTGAATGCCACCGGGCGGTTTATGGCCGCGGCGGCCGCGCCGGTTTTGCTGAATGTGATTTTCATTACCGCCATCGGTGCTGCAATTTTCCTGGGCTGGGATATCGGCAGCACGCTGGCATGGTGTGTGCCGGTTGCCGGCATGGCGCAGCTGGCGCTTGTCTGGGTCGCGGCCTCGCGTGCCGGGTATCGCCTTATTCCCCGCCGCCCGCGGTTGACACCTGAACTGAAGCGGCTGGCGATAATCGCCGCCCCTGCGGCCCTGGCGGGTGGGGTTGTGCAGGTGAACCTTCTGATCGGGCGTCAGGTTGCCAGCTTTTTTGATGGCGCCATCGCGTGGCTGAACTACGCCGACCGCCTTTATCAATTGCCCCTGGGCGTTGTCGGCATCGCCATTGGCGTTGTCCTTTTGCCAGATCTTTCACGCCGCCTGCGCGCCGGTGATACCGCCGGTGGGCGCGAGGCCCTTTCGCGCGCGGCCGAACTGTCTTTGGCCCTGACCATCCCGGCGTCAGTCGCGCTGATGGTGGTGCCGGGGCCATTGGTTTCCACCCTGTTTGAACGCGGTGCTTTTGGTTCGGATGACGGCGCGCGCACCGCGCTTGCGGTGGCAGTATATGGCCTGGGTTTGCCGGCCTTTGTGCTGCAAAAAGTGCTGCAGCCAATATATTTCGCACGTGAAAACACCAAAACGCCGTTTTACTTTGCGCTTGTCGCGCTTGTCGTAAACGCGGCGGTGGCGATCGGGCTGTCGTATTCCGTGGGTTATATCGCGGCGGCCATCGGCACCAGCATGGCGGGTTGGGTGATGACCCTTCTGTTGTGGCGCGGCACCTGGAAACTGGGGCCCGAAGCACGCTTTGACAGGCGTTTCTGGTCACGCATCTGGCGGATCATTCTGGCATCGTGGCTTATGGGGGCGGCCCTGTTTGGCACCGTGATTATCATTGGTCCGATGTTCGGCATCGGCGGCGCGCGCTATCTGGCGCTGGTCATTCTGGTGGGTATCGGCATGGGCGCGTATTTCCTTGCCGGGCATATTCTGGGCGCCTTTCGACTGTCAGAATTCAAGGCCGCGATGCGCCGCTGAACCCTAAGAGCGGCGAATTCGGGTGACCACGTTGTGCCACCCCCCCGGACTAACAAAAAATGACAGGCCAAAGCCGGCAAGAAAGCCCGCCAGATCCGCCACCCAATCCAGCCCGCCGCCGAAGAACAGGCCAAAGACCAGCTGAATGCCCATCAGAAACGCGATCAGCGAAAACGCCTGCAGGCGCTGCATGCCCCAGCCTGAAATATTGCTCCACATCAGGAACGAATACGCCCCGATCAGCCCGTAGGCCGGCGGGAACCCCCCAAACAGGATAACGCGCGTGTCCCACGCGAACCCGTAGGCGATGGCGCCGGCAATCGCCGCGCCAAAAAAGATGACCAGAACCGCCCAGGGGCGAAACGCCTCGCCCGCCATTTTGCCCAGCGCCAATGTGAACACCAGAACAAAGGTCGCATGTGTGAAATTCCCGTGTACGAACGGGTATGAGATGAAGCGCACAAGGTAATCCCAGCGGATGATCCGGTTTTCGATCATCCAATCCATCATAGGTGGGTAGAACCCCCAGCGTTCGATCGCGGCGATGCGCCATCCGGTTGCTTCCGGTCCCCCGGCAAACCCCGAATTGCCCGCCTGAAATACAAGCTCTACCCCTAAAATAAGCAGGGTCAGCGCCACCACAACAGGTGGCAAAGGGTTGATCGGAGAGGCGTTGAAATCACTGCTCATGTGGTGGGTTTCCTTGACGACCATTGCCTGCATGGGTAAGCGACCCGAAAGCAGAAATCCAGATGGAGTATTCCAATGGCCGAAACGACCTTCACCCCGCGCGTATTTTCCGGGATCAAACCTTCGGGTGACCTGACCCTTGGCAACTATCTGGGCGCGATCAAACGCTGGGTGGATATGCAGGGGCCGGATTTCGAAACGATCTATTGCGTCGTCGATCTGCACGCGATCACGGTGTGGCAGGATCCGGCCGATCTGGCACGATCTACCCGCGAAGTGGCCGCCGCCCTTATCGCCTCGGGGATCGACCCTGAGACATCGACTTTGTTCAACCAAAGCCAGGTTTCGGCCCATGCTGAACTGGGGTGGATCTTTAACTGCGTGGCGCGCGTGGGCTGGATGAACCGGATGACTCAGTTCAAGGATAAGGCTGGAAAGAACGCTGAAAAAGTATCCCTTGGCCTTTATGCCTACCCGTCGCTGATGGCGGCCGACATTCTGCTGTATCACGCAACGCATGTTCCCGTGGGCGAAGACCAGAAGCAGCATGTGGAACTGACACGCGATATCGCCGCCAAGTTCAACCATGACTACGGGCAGGAATTCTTTCCGCTGACCAAGCCGGTTATTGAAGGCCCCGCCATGCGGGTCATGAACCTGCGCGACGGTTCAAAGAAAATGTCAAAGTCCGGCGAAAGTGACATGGAGCGGGTCAATATGACCGATGACGCCGCCACGATCGCCAAGAAGTTCAAAAAAGCACGTACAGACCCCGAACCTTTGCCCGAAACGCTTGAAGGCCTGAAGGACCGGCCCGAGGCGCGCAATCTTGTCGACATCTACGCGGGTCTTTCCGAAACCACACCCGAGGCCGTTATCAGCGAATATGCCGGTGCAGGCTGGGGCCGTTTCAAGCCCGCGCTGGCCGATCTGGCCGTTGACAAGCTGGCCCCGATCAGCACCGAAATGGGCCGCCTGATGCAGGATCCGGGCGAAATTGACCGCATCCTTTCAAAAGGCGCAGCTAAAGCCGAGGCCGTTGCGCGCCCAATTCTGGAAAAGACCTATGATATCGTAGGAATGGTGCGCGCACGCTAAGCGCCCGCAGGCTATACCACCGGGAAAATCGCAGGCTGCGGCGATGGCCGGCTGCCGTGGTCAGAAGGTCTGGACACCTGACCTTTCCCTGATACAGTTCCCTTCTAGGAGGATTCCCCATGGCAACCGGCACTAACATCCGCACGTATTACAACGGCACCTGGCACAACGAAGACCTGGCGGTCATGCGCGCGGCCGATCATGGGTCCTGGCTGGGCACCACCGTTTTTGACGGCGCCCGCTATTTTGAAGGGATTTCGCCGGATCTGGATGCGCATTGTGCACGCGTGAACCGGTCTGCCGAAGCTTTGATGATCACCCCTACCGTCGATGCCGCCGATATGGTCAGCATCGTGCGCGAAGGGCTGGCCGCCTACGAAAAAGGCGCCGCCGTCTATATCCGCCCGATGTACTGGGCGTTGGAAGGGGGCGATCTTGGGATCGTGCCAAAACCCGGCGCCACGGGGTTTGCGATTTCACTGGAAGAAATCCCGATGACCCCGCAGGAATTTTCCACCACGCTGACAACCACCCGGTTCCGCCGTCCCGTGCTGGAAGATGCGGTGGTAAACGCCAAGGCGGGGTGCCTTTACCCCAACAATGCACGCATGTTGGCCGAAGCACGCGCAAAGGGGTTTGGGAACGCTCTTGTCGCGGATGCCCTGGGAAATGTTGCTGAAAGCGCCACCGCGAATGTCTTTATGGTGCGCGATGGTGAGGTGTTCACCCCCGTTGGTAACGGCACCTTTTTGACCGGGATCACCCGCGCGCGCCACATCGAAAACCTGGCCGCCGATGGCGTTAAGGTTCACGAGACGGTTTTGTCTTTCGATGATTTTCGCGACGCGGATGAAGTGTTTCTGTCCGGCAATATGATGAAGGTCACACCCGTGACCGAGTTTGATGGCACAAGCTACCAATCCGGCCCCGTGACAAAGCGCGTAAGACAGCTTTACTGGGACTGGGCGCATTCTGACGCAGCCAAACAAGGTTGATCAAGCGCGCTTGCTGCGCCATGATTGCCCGGCAACAGGAGGCCAAACATGCGTAAATTCCTTGTGGTTCTGGATGACAGCCGCGAATGCCTGAACGCCATGCGCTTTGCCGCAATGCGGGCAGCAAATACGGGTGGTGGTGTGGAAGTTCTGGCCGTTATCGCGCCGGAAGAATTCAACCACTGGATCGGCGTGGGCGCGATCATGCGCGAAGAAGCGCGCGAGCGCATTCACGCCCATTTCGAGGTTTTTGCGAAATGGATGCGCGACAGGCAGAATATCGACCCCGAGCTGGTGATCCGCGAAGGTGAAGCTGTGCCCGAAATTCTGGCGCAAATCCGCGAAGACAGTGAAATCGGTGTTCTGGTGCTTGGCGCCGGATCCGAAAAGTCAGGCCCTGGCCCGTTGATCACTCAGATGACGCGCGTGGCGGCCGATCTTCCGGTTCCCCTGACGATTGTCCCTGGCGAGATGTCAAAGGAACGCCTTGAATCCGTCACCTGAGGTGTCACCCACCCCTGATCAGATTATCGCGGATTGCGCCGCATTGTTCGCGTCATCGCCCGCGGGTGGTTTAAGCGCGCGCCCCTGGGATTCATCGGGTCGCGAACACGCCGGAAAAATCGGGCTGGGTGGTCTTTATGCGGCGCGCACGCTTGGGGGTGCGGGCCTTGACCTATCAGATGCGATGCGTGTTTTTGAGGTGCTGGGCAGTTATGACGGTGAATACGCACTGGGATGGTCCGTGCACAACGCCGGTACCAGCGCCATCTGCAAAAACGGATCGCCCCAACTGCAAAACGTCTGGGCGGCTGATCTGACCGCCGGGCGCAAGATGGCGGGGTTCGCCCTGAGCGAACAGCAATCAGGCTCAAACCCGGTGGATATGCGCAGCACGGGGCGCTGGAACAAAGACGGCTCACTTACATTAAATGGGCGTAAAGCCTGGGTCTCGCTTGCCGGGGTTGCGTCCATTTTCGCAACGGTCGTCAAAATGTCTGAAACCCCCGGCCACCGCGATATGATAATGGTGGCCATTCCCGCGGATGCCCCCGGCGTTTCTTTTGGGCCTGCATATAAGATTGCGGGAATGCATCATATGCCCGTGGCTGACATGCTGCTGGACAACGTCACAATCCCGGCCGACCATATTCTTCTTGAAGAAGGCAAAGGGCTAAGCGGGGCGCTTTTCGGGATCGACATCGCGCGCACCTGCGTTGCATCAGCCAGCTGCGGGCTGATCGAAAATGCGCTGAAGGTCGCATTGGATTACGCCCGGGCGCGCCAGATCACCGGCGCCCCAAGCCTTGAACTGGACGCCATCCAGCGCCTTTTGGGCGATGTGGCGACAGACCTTGAACTGGCGCGCCTGATCAGCCGCAAAGCCGCAAACGCGCTTGGCACGCCCGATGGCCCGCGCCTTGTCGCGCATGCCAAGCTTTTCGCCCCGGATGCGGCGCTGCGCGCCGTCAGTGCCTGCAGCCAGGCCATGGGCGGGGCGGGGTTGCTGGCGGGCAGCGGGTTAGAGAAAATGTTGCATATGGCCCAGGTTTTCAAAGTCGTTGACGGCACATCGGAAGTGCAGCGCAAGATCATTGGCCGGTCTCTGAGGTAGCAACCGCCACGCCCGAACCGCCACCGGGGCATTTCACCGGAAGCTCTTAGAACGTTTCCAAATCTTGACACTTGCCCGGCGCGGGCGCATATCCATACCCAACAGAAAAGGTAGGCAATATGTTTATTCAGACCGAATCCACCCCAAATCCGGCCACGCTTAAGTTTCTGCCCGGTCAGACCGTGCTTGAAAACGGTACCGCGGATTTCCCGGCATCAGATACAGCCGGCGCATCGCCTTTGGCGCAGCGGGTGTTCGCCGTTGAAGGTGTGGCGGGCGTCTTCTTGGGAACCGATTTCGTGACGGTAACCAAGGCAGAAGCGGTTGAATGGGACCACGTCAAACCTGCAATTCTTGGCGCGATCATGGAACATTTCCAGTCTGGTCAACCTGCCATGGAAGGCGCAGCCGCCGCCGCGCATGCGGAACATGACGGCCCGGATTCACAGGTGGTGAACCAGATTAAGGATCTTCTGGACACGCGCGTGCGCCCCGCTGTGGCACAGGACGGTGGCGACATCACCTTTCATGGGTTTGAACGCGGCGTTGTCTACCTTCACATGCAGGGCGCCTGTGCCGGTTGCCCATCTTCGACACTGACCCTGAAAATGGGGATCGAGAACCTGCTGAAGCATTACATCCCGGAAGTGACCGAGGTACGGCCCGTTGCCATGTAAGCCGCTCATTCTGGCATTTGATACATCGGCCGCGCATTGCGCGGCCGCTTTGCTGTCTGGTGACCGGATACTGGCGGAGCGGCTGGAGGAAATGGCACGCGGGCAAGCGGAACGCCTTTTTCCTTTGCTGGAGGATATCTTGCACGAAGGGGGTGCGACCTGGGCAGACCTTGACGCTATCGGTGTTGGCATTGGCCCGGGAAACTTCACCGGCATTCGCATTTCCGTGGCCGCGGCGCGGGGTCTGGCCCTGTCGCTTAACGCGCCCGCCATCGGTGTTTCTTCGCTTGAATCTCAGGCCGAAGGCTTTGCCCGCCCGGTGATATCGCTTGTCGATGCCCGACGTGGCCACCTGTACGCCCAAAGGCTGACCACGCAAGGCGGGCAAGCCCCCCAAATCCTGCCTGAAGAAGAGGCACGCGCATTATCCGGTGCGCCCTTTGTCGGGCCGACCTCTGGCCAGAATCCGACCCCTGCGATTGCGCGGATTGCGGCCGAACGGCTGGCACAGGGCGACCCACAGCCGCGCCCTGCCCCGCTTTACATCCGGGCGGCAGATGCGGCCCCACCGCGTGACCCTGCCCCGGTTATCCTGCCGTGACACCTGACCAGCTGTCCGCCCTTCACGCCCGCGCGTTCCCCCGCGACAGACATTGGAGCGCGGATGAGTTTCGCGACCTTCTGGCCAGCCCCGGCATTTTCATCGAAACCACGCAAAGCGGATTTGCCCTTGGGCGCGTCGTGCTGGATGAAGCAGAGCTTATCATGATCGCGGTCGCCCCCGGCGCGCAGCGCAAAGGCGTGGGGCGCGGCCTGTTATGCCGATTCGAAGCCAGCGCGCAGGCCAAAGGCGCATTGGTTTGCCACCTGGAGGTTGCCGCTGACAACGTTTCGGCCCTTTCGCTTTATCAGGCGACCGGCTACACCCAATCGGGTTGCCGCCCCGGGTATTACCGGCGCCCAAACGCCGCGGGTGTTGACGCTGTGATGATGTTTAAAAACCTGACGTAGCGACAACTTTGGAATTTTCGGGCAGAATCCGGTGTTTCTCTGGGATTTTTGATTGTTTGGTCAATTATTACTGTTGACCGTCCCCTTGCTCTGCGTCCTAAATTGCGGATGATCCTTAACAGCGATCTGCTCGCAAAAAAGGGAATCGCAGGCCGACGGTCTGAGGACCCGCTAATCAATAACCGGGAGTAAAATTTATGACCCTGATGAAGAAATTCCTCGGCGCAGCCGCAACAGTCGCGATTTCCGCGACAGCTGCTCTGGCCGATCCTGCCATCATTTTTGACCTAGGTGGCAAATTCGACAAATCCTTCAACGAAGCAGCCTATGCCGGCGCGCAGCGTTGGGCGGAAGAAACTGGTGGATCCTTCCACGAGTTCGAACTGCAGAACGAAGCACAGCGTGAACAAGCACTGCGCCGCCTGGCCGAAGCGGGCTCCAACCCTGTTGTCATGACGGGCTTTGCCTTTGCTTCAACACTGGAGCAGGTTGCACCGGATTACCCGGACACCAAGTTTGCAATCGTAGACATGGTTGTGATTGCACCCAACGTAAGCTCGGTCGTGTTCACAGAACATGAAGGTTCCTACCTTGTCGGCATCATGGCTGCGATGGCATCCAAGTCCAACACTGTTGGCTTTATCGGCGGCATGGACATTCCGCTGATCCGCCGCTTTGCCTGTGGCTACGTACAGGGCGTGAAAGCTGCGAACGCAGACGCGACCGTCATTCAGAACATGACAGGTACAACACCAGCCGCCTGGAACGACCAGGTGAAGGGTGCTGAACTGACACGCGCACAGATCTCGCAAGGCGCTGACGTGGTTTACCACGCTGCCGGCGGCACCGGCATCGGTGTTCTGCAGGCCGCCGCGGACGAGGGCATTCTGGGTATCGGCGTTGATTCAAACCAAAACTTCATGCACCCCGGTTCGGTCCTGACATCCATGACCAAGCGTGTTGACAACGCAGTATACGAAGCGTTCTCGGCAGGTACAGCCATGGAAGCCGGCGTTAAGGTTATGAACCTGGCTTCGGGTGGTGTTGGCTACGCTATGGATGAAAACAACGCATCCCTGGTGTCTGCAGAAATGCAGGCTGCTGTTGAAGCAGCGTCCGCCAAGATCATCTCGGGCGAGATTGTCGTACACGACTACATGTCCGACGACTCCTGCCCTGTGCAGTAAGGTCTCGGTAATGGGAGAAACCAACAACCAGGGGCGGCAGGAAACTGTCGCCCCGGCGATTGAGCTTCGCGGCATATCGAAGGCGTTTGGCCCGGTGCAGGCGAACAAAGATATTTCCATCTCGGTCCAGCCAGGCACGATCCACGGGATCATCGGTGAAAACGGCGCTGGCAAGTCGACCCTGATGTCGATCCTCTACGGCTTTTACAAAGCAGATGCGGGTCAGATTTTCATACACGGGAAGGAAACCCAGATACCCGACAGCCAGGCCGCGATCAGCGCCGGCATCGGGATGGTTTTCCAACACTTCAAACTGGTCGAAAACTTTTCCGTTCTGGAAAACGTTGTCCTGGGTGCCGAGGAAGGCGGGCGGCTGAAACCGTCGCTGGCCAAGGCGCGTAAGCTGTTGACCCAGCTTGCTGAAGAATACGAACTTAACGTCGATCCTGACGCCCTGATCGAAGACCTTGGCGTGGGCATGCAGCAGCGTGTTGAGATCCTGAAAGCCCTGTACCGGCAGGCCGATATCCTGATTCTGGACGAACCCACCGGGGTTCTGACACCGGCCGAGGCCGACCACCTGTTCCGCATCCTGCAAGGGCTGAAAGAACAGGGGAAAACAATTATTCTGATCACGCACAAACTGCGTGAGATCATGGAAATCACCGATACGGTTTCAGTGATGCGGCGCGGGGAAATGACCGCGACGGTGAAGACCAGCACGACGGACCCCGAACACCTGGCCGAGATGATGGTCGGGCGCAAAGTGTTGCTGCGCGTTGACAAGAAACCGGCAGCACCGGGCGACATGGTTCTGGAAGTCGAAGACCTGCGCATGACAGACGAATTTGGGGTTGAGCGCGTAAAAGGCGTTTCCCTGAACGTACGCGCCGGGGAAATTCTGGGCATCGCGGGTGTATCGGGCAATGGCCAATCCGAGTTGTTGAAACTTCTGGGCGGCTTTGCCAACGGCACCGGATCGATCAAGGTCAACGGTGCCCCGATTGATCTGACCGGAAAGCATTCCAACGGGCGTTCAAGACGAGCGCGTTCAATCGCCCATGTGCCCGAAGACCGCCAACACCTTGGCCTGATCATGGATTTCGCAGCCTGGGAAAACGCAGCCTTTGGGTATCATCACGAACCGGAGTATCAGAAGAACCGCCTTTTGATGGATAATGCGGCGATGATCGAAAGCGCGCAGGCCAAAATGGAACGCTTTGATGTGCGCCCGCCAGATGCGTTTCTGGCCGCGAAAAGTTTTTCGGGCGGCAACCAGCAAAAGATCGTTCTTGCGCGCGAAATTGAAAGAAACCCGGATTTGTTGCTGGTCGGCCAGCCGACCCGCGGTGTCGACATCGGCGCGATCGAGTTCATTCACAAACAGATCATCAAGCTGCGCGACGAAGGCAAGGCAATCCTGCTTGTCTCCGTTGAGCTGGACGAGATCCTGTCGCTGTCAGACCGCATCGCGGTCATGTTCGACGGGCACATCATGGGCGAACGCCTTCCGTCCGAAACTGATGAAACCGAGCTTGGCCTTCTGATGGCCGGGGTCAGCGGCGAAGGGGAGGCCGCCTGATGGACAAAATGCCAAAATGGGCCGATGTGGCCCTTATCCCGCTGATCAACCTGACGATCGCCTTTGTTCTGTCAGGCCTTGTTATCATCGCCATCGGGGAAGACCCGATTGCAGCTGTAAAGCTGATGGTATCGGGGGCATTGGGGTCGACATACGGTTGGGGCTACACACTGTATTACGCCACCAACTTCATCTTCACCGGCCTTGCGGTTTCGATCGCGTTTCAGGCCGCACTGTTTAACATTGGTGGCGAAGGCCAGGCCGTGTTGGGCGGATTGGGCGTTGCCCTTGTCTGCCTGTTCATACCCTTCCCACACTGGTCGATCGCGCTGCTGTTCGCGATGTTCGGCGGGGCGCTGTTTGGCGCGCTATGGGCGGTTATTCCCGCCTATCTTCAGGCAAAGCGTGGCAGCCACATCGTGATCACCACGATCATGTTCAACTTTATCGCCGCGTCATTGCTGAACTATCTGCTGGTCAACGTTCTGCGCCCCAAAGGGTCTATGGATCCGGCTTCGGCACGGTTTCCTGAAGCGACACATCTGCCCACATTTCATGACATGCTGTCGCCCTTTGGCATCGCATTTTCAAAGGCCGCACCAGTAAACGTTTCGCTGATCATCGCGCTGATCGCCTGTGTTCTGGTTTATCTGCTGATGTGGCGTTCACGCCTTGGCTATGAAATTCGCGCCTTTGGCAAGAACCAGGCGGCTTCGGTCTATGCCGGTATTTCGCCAGTCAGGATCACGATGATTGCCATGCTGATTTCCGGTGGTCTGGCGGGCATGATGTCCATCAACAACACGATGGGCGAAGGGGAACGGCTTATCATGAACTCGGTCGAAGGGGCCGGCTTTATCGGTATCGCCGTTGCACTGATGGGCCGCAACCACCCGTTCGGGGTTCTTCTGGCGGCCCTTTTGTTTGGCTTCCTGTATCAGGGGGGCGGCGAACTGGCCTTATGGACGAACATCCCGCGCGAGCTGGTGACCGTCATTCAGGCGCTGGTTATTCTGTTTACCGGGGCACTGGACAACGTTGTACGCATGCCGATTGAACGCGCCTTCATTCGCGCGGCGAAGCGGAGGGAAAGCTGATGGATTTCGTAACCATTCTGCAGATCTGCGACAGCGCCGTGCGCCTTGCAACGCCACTGTTGTTCGCCTGCCTTGCCGGGCTGTTTTCAGAACGTGCGGGCATTTTCGATATCGGACTTGAAGGGAAAATCCTGGCGTCGGCCTTCTTTTCGGCGGGCGCGGCTGCGCTGTCCGGATCGGTCTGGATCGGGCTGCTGGCAGGCGTTGCGGCCTCGATGTCCTTTTCGGCCATTCACGGCCTCGCCTCTATCACATTTCGCGGCAATCAGCTGATTTCCGGCGTTGCGCTGAACTTCCTGGCCTCTGGCCTGACAGTTCTTGTGGGCGAAGCCTGGTTTGGCCTTGGCGGGCGGACACCGGCCCTTGAAGGGGGCGAAAGGTTTGGCCCGATCAACCTGCCACTATCCGATACGCTGGCCCCGGTGCCGATTGTCGGGCCAATGTATGACGATCTGATTTCGGGCCATACTTTCCTGGTCTATATCGCGCTTCTTGCGGTTCCTCTCAGCTGGTATGTCCTTTACCGCACCCGTTTTGGCCTGCGCCTGCGCGCGGTGGGTGAAAACCCTGCAGCCGTGGATACGGCCGGGGTTTCGGTTATTCGCCTTCGCTACCTTTCGATGGTCATTGCCGGGGTTCTGTGCGGGCTTGCCGGTGTGTACCTTGCCACCGGGCTTGCCGCGGGTTTCGTTAAGGAAATGAGCGCGGGGCGGGGCTATATCGCACTGGCCGCCCTGATTTTCGCCAAGTGGCGGCCTTGGTACGCACTTGGGGCGACCATGCTTTTCGGCCTGCTGGAAGCGATCGCGAACCGCTACCAGAACATCGACCTTGGGGGCTTTATCGTGCCTGTGCAATTCATGCAGGCCCTGCCCTATATCCTGACCGTGATCATCCTGGCGGGATTCGTTGGCAAGGCGATCCCACCGCGCGCTGGCGGCCAGCCTTATGTCAAAGAACGCTAAGGAACTTGCCGGCCTGATCCGTGATCGGGCCGGCGCATCCCCTGTCTCGGTCGGCCTGGTCCTTGGTTCGGGGCTTGGCCACCTGGCCGACGCGGTTGATGGCGTCGCAATCCCATACACCGACCTGCCCGGGTTCCCCCACGCTGGCGTTTCTGGCCACAACCCCAATCTGGTGGTCGGGGATCTGGAAGGCACGCGCGTTGCGGTCTTTGGGGGGCGGGCGCATTACTATGAAAGTGGCCGGGGCGATGCGATGCGCCTGCCACTTGAAGTTCTTTCTGCCCTTGGGGCGGATCGCGTTATCCTGACCAACGCCGCCGGATCAATGCGCCCGGATATTCCACCGGGCGATTTGATGCTTTTGTGCGACCACATCAATTTCTCGGGCCTGAACCCTTTGATCGGCGAGGCGACAGACGCGCGTTTCGTGCCCATGACAGCGGCCTATGACCCAGAAATGCGCGCAGCCCTGTCGGCCATTGCTGCGCAACAGGACATCGCACTCAGCGAAGGTGTTTATGCGTGGTATTCCGGCCCATCCTTCGAAACACCGGCAGAAATTCGTGCGATCCGCACCCTGGGGGCCGATGCTGTGGGAATGTCGACAGTACCCGAGGTGATTCTTGCGCGGTTCCTTGGCTTGCGCGCTGCCGCCATTTCCACTGTTACAAACATGGCCGCCGGCATGTCTGACGAAAATATCAGCCACGAGCACACAAAGGCGATGGCCCCGATCGGCGCCGCTAAACTGGAAAAACTCCTAAGAACCTACCTTCGCAACATGTAAACCCGCAGGTTGCACGTTTGTCGCATGACACAGTGCTTGGCAATTTGCTTTTTCAGGCGTATGGGGCGCGTATCCAAGACAAAGTGTTTTGCCATGCATACGTACCTGCCTATTGCCGAACTTTCTGTCAGCATGCCGCTTTTGTTCGGCCTGGGGCTTATCGTTGGTGTCATGTCCGGGCTGTTTGGCGTGGGCGGCGGGTTCATCCTGACACCTTTGCTGTTCATGATCGGCATTCCATCGGCGGTTGCAGTGGGCACACAGGGCAACCTGATTGTTGCGTCATCCTATTCGGCCCTTCGCCCACATGTGCGGCGCAAGACGGTGGATTTTCCAATGGGCCTTGCGCTGTTGGTTGGCGGCATCGCGGGGTCTTTCCTGGGCGTTAGGGTGTTTCACCTGCTGACCCAGTTGGGCCAGATCGATCTGATCATCAAACTGTCTTACGTGTTCCTGCTGGGTATCATCGGAGCCCTGATGATGGTCGAGGCGCTGAATACTCTGCGCAAGCGGCGCACAGGGGCCAATGTGGTGCCTAAGCGAAAGCACCACTCCTGGGTGCATGGGCTGCCGCTGCGCTATCGGTTTCGCGTCTCCGGGCTGTATATCAGCGTTATTCCCCCTATCGGGGTTGGGCTTGCCGTCGGTGTCCTGTCGGCCATCATGGGTGTGGGCGGCGGCTTTATCATGGTGCCGGCAATGATCTACCTGCTGGGCATGCCAACCAAAACGGTGATCGGCACCTCCCTTTTCCAGATTACGATCATGGCGTCATTCACCACGCTGATGCATGCGACGGAAAACCAGACGGTCGATTTTGTACTGGCGTTCTACCTGCTGGTTGGCGGTGTCATCGGCGCGCAAATCGGATCACGCCTGGGCCTTAAGCTGAACGCTGAAATCCTGCGATTCCTGCTTGCGGCACTGGTGCTTGCAATCAGCCTGAAGATCGCGGTCGAGCTGGTGCTGACCCCCTCGGAAATGTTTTCTTTGATGGTGCACTAGAGGTTTACAGCCATATTCAAGGCGAACGCTCCGATTTGTCGCAGGGTTTGACATATTCGTTGTAACGCGGCATCTAGACATATTCAAAACTTTGCAGCACTAACCGCCCATGCAGATTTATCTTCCTATCGCAGAAGTTTCGGTCAACGCCTTCCTCCTTTTGGGGCTGGGTGGTCTCGTCGGTATCCTTTCCGGGATGTTTGGCGTGGGCGGCGGCTTTCTCATGACACCGCTTCTTTTCTTCATCGGCATCCCACCTGCTGTGGCTGTGGCGACTGAAGCAAACCAAATCGTGGCCTCGTCCTTTTCCGGCGTTCTGGCCCATTTCAAACGAAAGACGGTGGACCTGCGAATGGGCCTCGTCCTGCTGGTCGGCGGCCTTTTTGGCGCGGCCCTTGGTGTGCAACTGTTCAATGCGCTCAAGGCGATCGGCCAGGTCGACCTGTTGGTAAAACTTTCCTACGTCATCTTCCTCAGCATCATCGGATCGCTGATGTTTGTGGAAAGCATGCGCGCCATTCTGAAAACACGTGGCGGTGCCGCGGTCCCCACCCGGCGTAAACACACCTGGATCCACAATCTGCCCTTCAAGATGAAGTTCCGCACATCGGGGCTGTACATCTCGGTGATCCCGCCACTGATCGTCGGCGTTTTTGTCGGCATCCTGGCGGCCATCATGGGTGTTGGCGGCGGCTTCATCATGGTGCCCGCAATGATCTACCTGCTGGGCATGCCGACCAAGGTTGTCGTCGGAACATCGCTTTTTCAGATTATCTTCGTCACCGCGTTCACCACACTCATGCATGCAACCACAAACTACACGGTGGACATGGGGCTGGCGGTTCTGCTTTTGGTCGGGGGCGTTATCGGCGCTCAGATCGGGGCGCGCATCGGGGTGAAACTCAAGGCCGAGCAGCTTCGGATTCTGCTGGCCATCATGGTGCTGGCCGTCTGCGCGAAACTTGGCCTCGACCTTCTGCTTGAACCGGCCGAGTTGTACGAACTCGGCGCTGGGGGCCACTGATATGCTTCGCCGTACCCTTGCCTTGCTGACACTTCTGGCCCTTCCCACGCAGGTTTCTGCAGGCGAAGAAGTCATCGCAGGCCTCAGCCAAAACCGCGTTGCGATCACGGCAACCTTCGTTGGCTCTGAAATCCTGATATTTGGCGCCGTAAAACGCGAATCCCCCCCTCCGGGCACAGGGGATCTGAACGTCGTGGTTGTGGTCGAAGGCCCCTCCCACCCCGTCACAGTGCGCCGCAAAGAAAAACGTTACGGGATCTGGATAAACACAGATGCCGTCAAGGTGGATCAGGCCCCTTCCTTCTACGCCATCGCCACCAGCGCGCCGTTTGAACAGGCCATTTCCGAAACCGAAGATCTGCGCCACCATATTTCCATTCCCCGCTCTGTGCGCCTTGTTGGCGAAGCAGGCACCGCCCCGGATATCGAAAGCTTTTCCCAGGCGGTCATTCGCATCCGCAGCGCAAGTGGGCTGTACAAACTTGAGGAAGGCGCGGTCGAGGTCCAGCAGGACACACTGTTCAACACCTCTGTAACCCTGCCGTCAAACCTGACGGAAGGCGAATACACCGCCCGCATTTTCCTGACACGTCAGGGCGCCATCGTTTCTGAATTTGAAACTCAGATCGAAGTGCAAAAAGTGGGGCTGGAACGGTGGATCTTCAATCTCGCACATGAACGCCCACTGGTATATGGCATCCTGTCCCTGGTGATCGCCATCGCGGCCGGCTGGACAGCCTCTGCAGCCTTCCGCCTCCTGCTGCGCAGCTAACGGCGCCTCTTTGTTCCCAAAATATCCCCGCCGGAGGCTCCCCCGGCGCGGCTACCCACGCCCTATGAATGGCATGTTGGTCGCCATGATCGTCATGAACTGAACATTCGCCTCGGGTGGCAGTTCAGCCATGTTCAAAACAGCCTTTGCCACGTGGTCCACATCCATCGTGGGCGGTGGCGGGTCGCCGGCCGCCAAGGCCTTGTCGACAATCCCCTGCAACAGGTCCGTACGTGCATTGCCGATGTCAATCTGCCCGCAGGCGATGCCAAAGGGGCGCCCATCCAGGCTGACTGTTTTGGTCAGGCCGGTGATTGCATGTTTTGTCGTGGTGTAGGTGACAGAGCCTTCGCGCGGGCTGTGGGCCGAGATCGATCCGTTGTTGATAATCCGCCCACCCTGCGGCGTCTGATGGCGCATCAGGCCAAAAGCGGCGCGCGCGCACAGGAACATGCCTGTCAGGTTGACGTCCAGGGCGCGCATCCAGTCCGCCACCGGAATTTCATCAATGGGTGCCGCGGGTGTAAAAATACCGGCGTTGTTAAACAGGACGTCCAGGCGGCCCGCTTTTTCTGCGAACGCGTTAAATGCGGCGTCCACGCTTGCAGGGTCAGCTACATCACATGGCAGCGCGATTGCCTTTTGTCTGCCAGCGGCGATTTCGTCCAACAGGTCAGCCCGGCGTGCGATTAGCCCGACGCTCCAGCCGGCCGCCAGAAATACCTCGGCGGTCGCGCGTCCGATCCCGGCGCTGGCCCCGGTGATTATGATTGTACCTGTCATTCCTTTTCCTCCCGCTCTAATGCCAACGGCGCGGGCGCCGTGCGCAGATCATCCGTTGCCAACGGGCCTGATGGCCGCGCCAGCGCGTATCTTTTCACCCAGAACAGGCGCTTTTGCGCCCGTGTGATCGCTACGTAGGCCAGGCGTTTCCACAGGGGCAGCCCGGCCTCCATACGGCCCGCACGGCTGGCCGCCCAGATGTCTGGCGCAAAGACCTGCACATTTTCCCACTGTGACCCCTGCGCTTTGTGAATAGTCACGGCCGCCCCGTGAAGAAAGGCCGCCCCCATGCGCGCTGCAAAGGGGATGAAGGGTTCTTCTTCGTCTGGTTGTTCGATCTTGATAATGCTTGCAGCGCTGACCTGCGGATCTTCCGCACCATAGACATGCAGGCGTGAAAACCCGGGTTTCTTTCCCGGCCCCATATAGATGCACTGCGCGCCTTTGATCAGGCCGCGCGCTTCCAGATCAACGCGCTTTTTACGGTGCTTCAACGGCAGTTCTATACCGTCGCAAATCAGGGGCTCGCCCGGCAAAAGTTCATGTTCCGGGGCGTCATAGGCCACGCGAAACGCTTTGATCAGGCGCACCCGTGTTACGTTGCGCCAGACCAAAACCGGGCTGCGGGCCATCATGTCTGCATCAACGCGCGGCGCCAGTACGACCCGGTCGTCCCGGCGGGCGGCCTGTTCGACCAGCCCTTCGAATGTCTCAAAATCCACGGATTCATCCGCCAGCGCGTGAGCAAGGTCCAGGATCGGGCTATCGGTTTCCTGCCGGTGAATACGGTGCAGGGCCAGTTTTCGGGGGGCTGGCAGGCGGTCAAACACCATTTCGCCCGACTGACCCACCGGGGCCAACTGCGCGGGGTCGCCAAACAGAACCAGTGTCTGAAAAATTTCCTTCAGGTCTTCCAGCTGCTTTTCATCCAACATCGAGCTTTCGTCGACAAACCCGATGTCCAGCGGATCATCCCGCCTTTTCCATCCGGTGATGAAGTCTGACCCGCGAAGGCCCGCCGCCGCCAGCGCCCCGGGAATGGATTTCTGGGCCTGATAAAAGGCATATGCCCGGTCCAGCGCCTGATCTGTCAGCCCTTCAACCTCGGGCCGTTCACCATTCCCAGCCAGCCAGTCGGCGATCTTTTCATATTCCGGGTCGTACACCGGCGTATAAAGAATGCGATGGATCGTGGTTGCGGGCACCCCGTGGGCGCGCAACACAGACGCCGCCTTGTTTGTCGGCGCCAGAATGGCCAGAGTGCGCCGGTCTTTACGCCGCTTGCCTTCGTAATCGCCCGAAATCACCTCAACGCCCGCATCCTGTACGGCCTCATAAAGGCGCGCCAGTAGCATGGTTTTACCCGACCCGGCCTTGCCGACCACGGCCAGAACGTTCTGCCCCCCTTCGCTCATCGGGGAAAGCAGGCTTTCGTCCAGGTCAACGCCTGCTTTGCGCAGCTGTTCTGACACGCGGTCGAACGCTTCGGCCTGATCATCAGAGAATGTGAAGGACGCTAAAGACATATGCGCGACCCTATCGCGCGTGCCCGGCTAAGGCCAGTTGGCGCGGGGCGGCGGGGCCAATTTTCTTTTCAGTACGTCAAAAGGGGCCGCGCGGGTTTACACCATGATGATCCCGTCAGACAGCGCGCGCGCGACGGCATGGGTCGTATTCAGGGCGCCCAGTTTTCGGCGCGCGGCCTCTATATACACACGCAATGTATGTTCCGAGATCTGCAGCTCCACCGCCGCCTGTGCGCGGTTCATTCCCTGGGCAAGGCAGGTCATGACCGAAACCTCGCGCGGGGATAACGGCGCGAAATGTGGCGTTGTGTCAGCCTGTTCATGTTCCAGCGCGTTTTGAAAAAATTCCTGCGCGACAATCATCAGATCGCGCGCATTCAGGGCGATGAACCCATCCCAGGTATCATTGTCGGCCATGTCATTCAGGGTCAGCATTGCGAACCGCCCGTTCGGACCGCGAATTGGGATGGAATATCCCTGATTTCCCAACCCGTGGTCCAGGGTTTCCTGGCGGAATTTCCTTGCGGTTTTTCGCGTCCAGTCCAACCTGCGCCAGTTCATCGGCACGACCCGTTGGAAACACATGGTCATCACCGGATCTGTACGGAAGTACCCGTTTTTGCGGTAGTGGTTTTGCCATGCGTCAGGGTATGTGGTGGCCCCGAAATGTTGCCCAGCCCCGTTTACCCAGTGAAAAGCCGCGTGCCGGACCGCCAGATGATCACGCAGCCGTTGCGCCACAGGCTGAAAGCCTTCAGGCGGTATCGCGCCGTGCAATGAGGTGAGTAATATTTCCAGTCCCGGCCTCATGGTCCTGCGCTGTCCTCACTGTTCCCGCTGTTCCCGCTGTTCCCGCTGGCCCACCGGACATGTCCGATAGTTCGCCGTGCGCGATCAGGCATGCATCATCAAGCTGCGCGGCTGTCGCATCCATACCGTTACGCTGTGCAAAAGCCTTTAGGTCATTGAGTACATCAATGATCCATTCATTTGTCATGTAAACCCCCGTTTGATCATGCCGTATACAACTTATGCATGTGTTGCATTTTCGCTAAACCCGCGATTTCCCGCTCCCCATAAATGGCGGGTCGATAAGATGGGTGGCGTGAAACGCGTTTTTTTGGCCGCATTCGGCGAGTCTGCGGCAAGGGGCGGGCCTTTTTGCAATGCAGGGATACAACCTATAGTGGGATAGCAAAAGGCCCCCGAATAGTGCGGGGGCCTTTGGTATCGGGGCGTCGGGGTGCGTGGCCTAGCCTTCCAGGGCGTCCTCTAATGTGCGCAACCCGGTCTTTGGGGCCTGCACCAGAACGGCCATGTTCCCCGGCTTATGTTCATTGCGCAGCATCTTCATGTGGGCCGCGGGGATTTCATCCCAGGGGAAAACCTCGGACATGCAAGGATCCAACCGCCGCTCGACCATCAGGCGGTTTGCGGCTGCGGCCTGTTTCAGATGTGCAAAATGCGAACCCTGAATGCGTTTTTGGTTCATCCAGACATAGCGCGCATCCATCGTCAGGTTATACCCGGTGGTGCCTGCGCAGATAACAACCATGCCGCCCTTTTTGCACACGAATGTTGAAACCGGGAAGGTTGCTTCGCCCGGATGTTCAAACACCATATCCACATTCACGCCTTTGCCGGTGATATCCCAGATCGCCTTGCCGAATTTGCGCACTTCGCCAAACCAGGCCTTGTATTCATCGCTGTTCACGACCGGCAGTTGGCCCCAGCAGTCGAAATCACGCCGGTTGATCACGCCTTTTGCGCCCAGCGCCATGACGAATTCGCGTTTGTCTTCATCGCTGATGACGCCAATGGCATTGCCGCCGGCGGCATTGATCAGCTGAATGGCAAAGCTGCCCAAGCCCCCGGACGCCCCCCAGACCAACACATTTTGCCCGGGCTTCAGTTCATGGGGGTGATGGCCGAACAACATCCGGTAGGCCGTGGCCAGCGTCAGTGTGTAACATGCACTTTCTTCCCAGGTCAGATGCCTGGGGCGCGGCATCAGCTGTTGGGCCTGCACGCGCGTGAACTGGGCAAAGCTGCCGTCCGGGGTTTCATAGCCCCAGATACGCTGGCTGCCGCTGAACATGGGATCACCGCCATTGCACTCTTCGTCATCGCCGTCATCCTGGTTGCAGTGCACAACCACTTCGTCGCCCACCTTCCAGCGCTTGACCTTGTCACCCACCGCCCAAACGATGCCAGCGGCATCTGACCCGGCGACGTGGTAGTCCGCCTTGTGAACATCAAACGGGCTGATAGGCACACCCAGCCCGGCCCAGACGCCGTTATAATTGACACCGGCCGCCATGACCAAAACCAGCACCTCGTGGCTGTCCAGGGTTGGCACATCGACGACTTCCACCTGAAAGCTTTTGTCAGGTTCGCCATGCCGATCACGCCGGATCGCCCAGGCGTACATCTGCCGGGGGACATATCCCATCGGGGGAATCTCGCCCACTTCGTAAAGGTCTTTTTCGGGCGCTTCGTATGCTGCGATCGCCGGGGTGGTGTCGGGTGCCATGCGCGTCTCCTGTTGCTACCGATGCCGCAATGCAGAACCGGGGCTGTTGCTGACGCAGCATTACGGGCGTCCCCGCAAGAAAGCAACCACAAACGCACACTTTTTGTAACTTTATGTCGCGACGGATTCCGCCGCATCCACACCGGAAATCGGGGTGAAGCAAACCGCGCCCGACAAATGCGCGATAGAGTTTGCATAAAACCTAAGGATCGGCAGATCCGGCGCGTTCGAGCGAAATACGCCGTCCGTTTCGACAATCAGTTTACGCAACAACAACAGGCGCAAGCCGACCTCAACCGCATAATCCAGATCTTCACGGGGCATATGAACATGGGCGCCGGCGGCCTCCATATCCGCCACAAGCGTGGCAAAGCGGTCTGCGATTTCTTCGCGCGTGTGCTGATCTTTTTCCAGCATGATGGCGGCAACCACTGGCACGGGCAGAACCGGAACAACCTTGCGAATGCGGTTCATGATTTCATGCGCCAAAGGTTCCGTCAGTTCCCCGGTTTGGGTGGCCGCAAATTCGCTTAAAGAGATCGGCGTGCCAAAGCTGACCGATGCGTAGCCGAATCGATGAAACTTGCCTGATATGCGTTGCCACAGGTGCATGCTGATGTGGCTGATCACATATTTCGCCCGCAGCCTGAACTTGCGGTGCCCCGAGATGCCGGCCGCGACCAAAACCCGGTCTTCCAGCACCCTGTCATAATTCATGGCAACCGGCACAAAGACAACTTCGCAGCCATCGCCATCCTCATACCCGGACACGATGTAATTCAGCAGCCCCATCCGGGCCTCGCCGACCTCGCCATTCAGGCTCAGGCCACCCTCGGGGAACATCGCCTGGGTCACCCCACCGGCTGTCGCCAGCTGGACGTAACGCGCCAACACACGACGGTAGAGCTGATTGCGGGATTTGCGGCGGATAAAATACGCACCCATCGACCTGATCAATGCCCTTAGCGGCCAAACCCGCGCCCATTCCCCCACGGCATAAGACAGGTGCGACCGTTCCGCCGCCAGCCAGGTCACCAGCACGTAATCCATGTTTGACCTGTGATTCATGACAAAAACGATTGTCGCGTCAGGGTCTATCGCTTCCAGCCCCGCCTCATCAAACGCGCCCACCCGCACCCGATAGAATGCGCGTGACAGCAGTTTTGCAAACCGGATGGCAAAACCGAAATAGGCCGTTGCCGAAAACCGCGGGACAATTTCACGCGCATAGCGGCGCGCCTCTTCAAACGCGACCTGCTGCGGCACCCCGGTTTCTGCGGCATGTTCGACAATCGCCGCGGCAACTTTCGGGTCATAAATCAGGCGCTGCACCATATCGTGGCGACGTGCCAGTTTGAACGGTTCAATCGGGCGCGTCAGGCGTTGATTCAGCCGCGCCACCGCGCGTTCCATCCGCTTGCGAAAAAACCAGCGCACTGACGGGAACAGAAAATGCGACGCAAAGGTCACCGTGGCAAAAGCCAGGATGAGTACAAGCAGCCAAATCGGAATTTCGACAGAGCGGGTCATGGGCGCAACGTCTCAGGATTTGCGCGCGGGGTCCAGCGGATGTGACACTTTCGACCAAATTTCGGAAATCTTTGTAATTGAAATGATATCGGGTAGTCTGTGAGGAATTAAAAAAGGAGGGAAAGTGTAATGCTTACAATCATTAAAAAAATCGTGGTCGCCACAACTGTTATTCTGGCTTTTGCAGCGTCGGCCAATGCCGCCGACCGCCGTGTTAAAATCGTAAACGAAACCGGATACACGATGGTTCAGTTCTATGGATCCAACAAAGGCAGCGACAGCTGGGAAGAAGACATCCTTGGGTCTGATGTGCTGCCTTCGGGGTCCAGTGTGACGATCAACTTTGACGACGGCACCGGATATTGCATCTTCGATTTCAAAGCCGTCTTTTCGGATGGTGATTCAGTAACCGAGTTTGGCAACAACGTTTGCGAACTGGGAAAGTTCACCTTCTACTAGGTGTCACAAAAGCACGCCGGGGGGGGGGCATCCCCCCTGGCCACCCGCGCCAATCTGCGGCGCAACTATGTTCCCGCTTTTTTGCGGCTTGTGTAATTTTCTTGCGTCTGCAAAAATGCTGCAGCGCAACATGAATGGCGAGTCACCCGCAGATGAACAGCCCAACACCCCCCCGCCCCTGGCTTTTTCGCACCTACGCGGGCCATTCCACCGCCCAGGCGTCAAACGAACTTTATCGCACCAACCTGGCCAAGGGCCAAACCGGGCTTTCCGTAGCTTTCGATCTGCCGACCCAAACGGGTTATGACAGCGATCACACGCTGGCGCGCGGCGAGGTCGGAAAGGTCGGTGTGCCGCTGTGCCATCTGGGCGACATGCGCGCATTGTTCAAAGACATTCCGCTTGAACAGATGAACACCTCGATGACGATCAACGCCACTGCCCCGTGGCTTTTAGCGCTTTATATCGCGGCAGCCCAGGAACAGGGCGCGGATGTCGCAAAGCTTCAGGGCACCGTTCAGAATGATATCATCAAGGAATATCTGTCGCGCGGCACATATGTTTGCCCGCCCAAACCATCCTTGCGCATGATCACCGATGTGGCCGCTTACACGCGTGAACACCTGCCGAAATGGAACCCGATGAACGTGTGTTCCTACCACCTGCAAGAGGCCGGGGCGACACCCGAGGAAGAACTGGCCTTCGCCCTTGCCACCGCCACCGCCGTGCTGGACGATCTGAAGGAAAAGGTGCCTGCAGAAAACTTCCCGGCGATGGTCGGGCGCATCTCGTTCTTTGTGAACGCTGGCATTCGTTTTGTTACCGAGCTGTGCAAGATGCGCGCCTTTGTCGAGCTGTGGGATGAAATCTGCCGCGATCGTTATGGCGTGGAAGACCCTAAGTTTCGCCGCTTCCGCTATGGGGTGCAGGTCAATTCACTGGGGCTGACCGAACAGCAGCCGGAAAATAACGTGTACCGCATTCTTCTGGAAATGCTGGCCGTAACCCTTTCCAAAAACGCGCGCGCGCGCGCCGTGCAGTTGCCTGCCTGGAACGAGGCCCTGGGCCTGCCGCGCCCCTGGGATCAGCAATGGTCGCTGCGCATGCAACAAATTCTGGCGTATGAAACAGACCTTCTGGAATACGAAGATCTGTTTGACGGGAACCCGGCCATCACGCGTAAGGTCGACGCGCTGAAAGATGGTGCGCGCGCTGAACTTGCCCAGATTGACAGCATGGGCGGGGCCGTGGCCGCGATTGAGTACATGAAATCACGGCTGGTGGAATCAAACGCCGACAGGATCGGCAAAATTGAAAGCGGCGAAACCACCGTTGTCGGCGTGAACCGCTGGACGCAGGCCGCAGAAAGCCCCCTAACATCAGGGGATGGCAGCATCATGGAGGCAGACACAGACGCCGAGGCCGACCAGGTCAGCCGCCTGCAAGCCTGGCGCGCGAGCCGTGATTGTGCGGCCGTTGCCACGGCGCTTGAAAACCTGCGCGCGGCCGCGCGATCGGGTGAAAACATCATGCCCGCCTCGATCGCCGCGGCAAAGGCAGGGGCAACCACCGGGGAATGGGGCGATGTGGTGCGCAATGCCTTTGGCCAGTACCGCGCGCCCACTGGCGTTTCAAAGAACCCTTCAAACCGCACCGAAGGGCTGGATGACATCCGCGCGCGCGTGGATGCGGTATCCGACAGGCTGGGGCGGCGCCTGAAGTTTCTGGTTGGAAAACCGGGGCTGGATGGCCATTCAAACGGGGCCGAACAAATTGCCGCGCGCGCACGCGATTGCGGCATGGATATCACCTACGAAGGCATCCGCCTGACACCCGAGGAAATCGTGACCGCCGCCAGAAACGATGAGGCGCATGTGGTTGGCCTGTCGATCCTGTCGGGATCCCACATCCCTTTGATAGAAGAGTTGATGGGCCGGATGCGCGATGCAGGGCTGGGGCATATCCCCGTGGTCGCCGGCGGCATTATCCCTGAAGACGACGCTGAAAACCTGCGTGCCATGGGGGTTGCGCGCGTTTACACCCCCAAAGATTTTGAACTGAATGTCATCATGGACGATATCGTCACCCTGGTGGACCCCAGGGCGGTGGCCGCCCAATAAGGAAAAGGTGTTTCTGTGCGCTTGCCGTGTGATGCCATTATGTGCATCACGGGCAAGGATTTTCGCGTCACCTGCCACTTGCAGCAGCATCGGCAATTCACATGCCGGAATTGGGCGCTATGATCGGGCGAAACAGCGGAGAGTGACATGACAATTCATATCGGTGCGAAACCTGGCGAGATTGCTGAAACCGTATTAATGCCGGGCGACCCCTATCGCGCCAGGTGGGCCGCCGATACCTTTCTTGAAAACGCCCAACTGGTCAGCGAAGTGCGCGGAATGCTGGGCTTTACAGGCACTTACAAAGGAAACCGCGTAACCATCCAGGGCTCGGGTATGGGGATGCCATCCTTTTCGATCTACGCCAATGAACTGATCCGGGATTACGGCGCGAAAACCCTGATCCGCATCGGATCATGTGGTGGTATGCAGGACCATGTAAAGGTGCGTGACGTCATCATCGCGATGACCTCCACAACCGTTTCCACCCCTTCCTCTACGCTTTTTCGGGAACTGAACTACGCCCCCTGCGCGGACTACGGGCTTTTGGCCGCCGCGGTTGAGGCCGCAAAGAATGTGGATGTTTCCACCCATGTTGGCGGCATTTATTCATCCGATACCTTCTATGATGAACGCCCGGACCTGAATGAACAGATGCAGCGCCACGGTGTTCTTGGGGTCGAAATGGAAGCGGCCGAGCTATATATTCTTGCCGCCCGTTACAAGGTGCGCGCGCTGGCGGTGCTGACGGTGTCAGACCATTTGCTGACCCATGAAAGCCTGCCGTCGGATCAACGTGAAAAAAGTTTTGGTGACATGGTCGAAATCGCCCTTGAAGCCGCCTTCGCATAAACAAAAAGGATAACGATCATGGCAAAGGGTTTTGAAGAAAACCTTGACCAGCTGGCTGCGCTTTGCGTGCGCTTTGGGCTGAATATTCAACCTGATCAGGAGTTGATCCTGACCGCCCCGATCGAAGCGGCCGATCTGGTGAACCGCATTACGGCCGAAGCCTACAAGGCCGGCGCGCGCCATGTCTTGCCCCTGTTTGCCGATGACGCGGCCGTTCTGGCACGTTTTGAGCACGGGGCGGACGACGTTTTTGATTACGCACCCAAATGGCTGTACGAGGCCTTGGGCCAGGCGTTGAAAGGTGGCGCCGCGCGGCTGGCCATCGCGGGCAACACGCCCGGGCTTCTGGCAGGGCAGGACGCTGACAAGGTTGCGCGTTCGGCAAGGGCGCAATCGGTGGCCTACCGGCCTTTCCTTGATGCCATCACATCCGGCGCCACAAACTGGAATATCATCCCTTTTGTAACCCCGGGCTGGGCGGCGCAGGTGTTTCCGGACCTTGCCCCGCAAGATGCCATCGCCAAACTGTGGGATCTGATTTTCAAGGCAACCCGGCTGGATCAGCCAGACCCTGTTGCCGCCTGGGAAGAAAACTTTGCCACGCTGACCCACAGGCTAAACCACCTTCAGGGCCTGAACCTTTCGGCCCTGCATTTTCAGGGCGGCGGCACGGATCTGACGCTGGGTCTGGCCAAAGGTCACAAATGGGCCGGGGGCGGCATGACCCTGGAAAACGGCACCCGGTATGCGCCGAACCTGCCAACCGAAGAAATCTTCACGATGCCCGACAAAAACCGGGCCGACGGGCGTGCGGTTTTCACCAAACCCGCTGTCATCTCGGGGTCTATCGTTGAAGGGCTGGTTGTGACTTTCCAAGGCGGTAAGGCCGTCAAGATCGAAGCCACCAAAGGTCAGGATATTGCGCAAAGCCATTTCACCACCGACGAAGGTGCCTCGCGTCTGGGTGAAGTTGCCCTGGTCGCCCAAACGTCGCCGATCGCGCAAAGTGGGGTGCTTTACTATAACACCCTGTTTGACGAAAACGCGGCCAGCCACATTGCCTTTGGAAATTCCTACGCCATGAACCTTATGCCCGGCGCAGACCGCACGCAGGCGGGGGCGAACGAAAGCCAGATTCACATGGATTGCATGATCGGGTCTGACCAGATCTCGGTCACCGGGATCGGGCAGGATGGCAGCCGCCATCCGGTTATGGAAAACGGAGAATTTCTTATCTGACGACAGGCTTGGGAGAGTTAAGTTGAAAACCACTCGTTTGGGGCAGAACGGCCCGCAAGTATCTTCCATCGCGCTGGGCTGCATGAGTTTTGGCGGCTTTTATGGCGAAACGGACCGGGACGAAACATTTGCCTGTCTGGATGCGGCACGCGACGCCGGGATCACGTTTTTGGACACGGCCGAAATCTACGGGCTTGGGGTGTCGGAAACCCTGATTGGGGAATGGCAAAAAGACCGCGGCCACCAGTTCACCATCGCCACCAAAGGCGGCATCGTGGTTGGAGGGAAACGCGGGCAGGCCGACAATTCGGAACCCGGCCTTCGCAAGGCACTGGAAGGGTCGTTGTCACGCCTGGGGGTCGACAATGTCGCGCTTTACTATGTGCATCGGCGCCAGTTCGACATTCCGGTTGAGGAGGTTGTAGAAACCCTGGAAGGTTTTCGCCAGGAGGGGTTGATCGGCAGCTTTGGGTTTTCAGAAATTGCGCCATCAACCTTGCGCCGCGCCTCTGCTGTGGCCCCGGTGGCTGCCGTGCAAAATGAATATTCCCTTTGGACGCGCTACCCGGAATTGGGGCTGATCCAGGCCTGCGCTGAACTGGGCACGTCGTTTGTGCCGTTTTCCCCCCTGGCACGCGGGATGTTGGGCGAACAGGCCCCAACCTATGAAACCGTGCAAGACATTGCCTTTTTGCAGAATAACCCGCGCTTTGTTGCACCCAATTTCGCCGCCAATTGTGAGGCGCTTGAACCTTTCCGGGCTTTTGCGCGCGCGCGGGGCTGGGCCGTGTCGGCGGCGGCGATCGCCTGGGTGCTGGATCAGGGCGATCACATGATCCCCATTCCCGGCACGCGTACAGCGCAACATCTGAACGAATGGGCCGGGGCCAGCGACATTGCCTTCACCGATGACGACCGCGCAGAAATCGCGCGGCTGCTGCCGGCGGGCTGGGCCCATGGTGATCGGTATTCAGATGCGCAGATCACCGGGATCGAACGTTATTGCTGATCCATCCCGTGGGTTTGATCATAGCCGTTCTGGGCAGGCTGCTGCCAGCCTGCCAGTGTGCCGTCGGCAGGTTTGAAGATTTCAACCAAAAGCGGGTAACAGGCGGCCGTGTCACTGGAATGTTCGGCTGAACAATCCCCCCCGGGGCATGCTGACAGCCCGCCCAAAAGGTCAATTTCCGCAAAAAATTCGATGTAATCTCCGGGGCGCACGGGGCTGGCTTTCATGAAGTACTGCCCGGTATCACGTGTGAAACCCGTGCACATGAACACGTTCAGCACGTCGTGGACGTATCCTTCAGCTTCACGACGGCCTAATCCCGTTTCGTCAACCAGCGCGCGTGTCAGGTTTGAATGGCAGCAATAATGATACTGGCCACCGGACAAAAGGTTGTTTGTGTAGGGGTCGCAGCGCGTGCCTATCACATCGTGAACACTGCCCCCAAAGGCATCAAAGCCATACCAATCCAGCGTGTCCGCGGTAACGGTCGCCATCGGGCGCAAATGGGGGAAGGATGACCACATGCGATCCCCCGTGGAAAGGTGCGTACCATGCAGCGCGCGGGTTTTGCCGGAATAGAACTTTTCGTTCAGATCATGGGCGTTCCACAGGTTCAGATCCCCCACCTGCGCGCCTTCGAACGACGAGATGCGAAAGAAGTGTCCGGCCGGCACGTCGAAACAGCGGGCATCGCGCGGGGGCACCAGGACTTCCCCCTGCTTTGTCATCCCCTTTCGGGCGTGCGAAAACATTTCCATGTCAGGTTGGGGCAAGGTTTCAACCGGGTAGCAGATGACCGGCGCAATCGTTTTGCGGGCGTCAGCATCTGCGGGGGCCGGAAAATCAGGGGTTTCAGGTTTCATGCGGGGGCTCCCTCAGGTGGTCAGGGCACGGGCGAGCCGCGCAACCAGGCCATCAGCGTTCAGATCATGCGGCGAGGTGAGCACGAGAGTTTGGTCAAGTGCAAGCCTTGGCCCGGGCAAAGGCACCAGCTTTTCGGACTGAAGCAAGGGCGCCAGCAACCATTCGTGCCCCATCAGAACCCCGGCGCCGGCCACAGCTTCGCTAACGGCCAGCGCATAAAGGGAATAGACAGGCCCGCGCGCGGGTGGCCCGCCATGCCCTTGCGCCGCAAGCCATCGCTGCCAGTCGCCTGACCAGGTTGTATCTGAAAGCCATGGAAAATCGGCCATATCGGCGCCATCCGCAATTTCACGGGCGATGGACGGCGCGGCGACCGGAAAAATCACATCCCGCGCCAAGGTGCGGCTGTGGGTGCCGGGTGTGGGGTTGGGGGCGTTTTGAAAGAACAGGCTTAGGTCAAAGGGTTCGCGCTTAAGGTTCGGGGGGGATTCCAGGGCCGTCACTGAAAGTTCAACCTGGCGAAAGCGGGCGCGCAATGCGGGCAACCGTGGGCCAAGCCACAGCTGCGCAACACTGGGCAGGGCTGCGATGTGTATTTTTCCGGTTGCCGCTTGGGCTCGCATATCTTGCACCGCTTCGCCAAGAAGGTCGAAGGCCTGCGTGAACTGCGATTGAACGGCGCCGCCCAGCGGGGTCAGGCGCACCCCGCGCGCGTGCCTGTCAAACAGGGCTGCACCCAGATAATCCTCTAGCAGGCGCACCTGCTGGGTGATCGCGCCGGGGGTGACGCATAATTCATCCGCAGCGGCAGAAAACCCACCAAGTCGCGCGGCCGCTTCGAAGGCGCGAAGCGCGTTCAGGGGCGGGCCTTTTGGGCGGGGCGGAGCAATGGTCATGGTTAGCCTTAGTTTTTCTAGGGGTAGTTATTAGCAAAACTGATTTGTGCTGTCGCGAAAATTCTGCTCGTTTCAGGGAAAAGCACAAGGATCGCATCATGCCTCATCTCGCCCCACGCCCCTGGGTTCCCAACACACCCGAGGCCCTTGCCCAGCGCATTGCCCAGACAACCGCAACGGCACCCAGTGCACAAACAGCCGCGCGTGTTAACCAGCTGATCAGCAGGAACCGCGAGATCCATGAACAGGAATGTTTCAACCTGAACCCCGCCACAAATGTGATGAACCCCGCCGCCGAGGCCGCTTTGGCATCAGGCATCGGGACGCGGCCCAGCCTTGGCTATCCGGGCGACAAATATGAAATGGGTCTGGAAGCGATTGAAGAAATCGAGGTGATCGCGGCCGAGCTGGCGGCAGAAGTTTTTGACGCAAAATATGCGGAAATCCGGGTGCCTTCCGGGGCAATCGCCAATCTTTATGGCTTCATGGCGCTTACCAAACCCGGCGACGCAATCATCGCCCCACCCGCCAGCATCGGCGGGCATGTCACCCACCACACCGATGGTTGCGCCGGGCTTTACGGGCTTGTCACCCACCCGGCCCCCGTTAATGGCGATGGCTATAGCGTTGATCTGGACGCGCTGCGCGATCTGGCGCGCAAGGTTAAGCCGGCGCTGATCACACTGGGTGGCAGCCTGAACCTGTTCGAACATCCCGTGGCCGAAGTGCGCGCGATTGCTGACGAGGTTGGGGCAAAGCTGATGTTTGACGCGGCCCATCAATGCGGGATCATCGCGGGAAAGGCCTGGGCCAATCCCCTGGCGCAAGGTGCCCACCTGATGACGATGAGCACGTACAAAAGCCTGGGGGGCCCGCCTTCCGGCCTGATCGTGACAAATGAAAGCGACATCGCCCGGCAGCTGGACGCCATCGCCTTTCCCGGCATGACCGCAAATTTCGATGCCGCCAAATCCGCAGCCCTTGCAATTACGATGCTGGACTGGCGTGAATACGGCAAGGAATATGCGCAAAAGATGATTTCTGTCAGCCGGGCGTTGGCGCAGGCGCTTGCCGATCAGGGGCTGCCGGTTTTCGCAGCCGGGCGGGGTTTTACAGCCTCGCATCAGTTTGCCATCGAGGCCGCTGAGTTTGGCGGGGGGCAGGCCGCTTCAAAAACCCTGCGTCGCGCGGGTTTCCTGGCCTGCGGCATCGGGCTGCCTGTCAGCGAGGTTGCGGGCGATATGAACGGGCTTCGCATTGGCACACCCGAACTTGTCCGCTGGGGCATGACCGAAATGGATGCACCGCGCATGGCAGGGCTGATCGCCGCCGCCCTAAGGCGCAATGACCCCGAGGCGCTGGCCCCCGAAGTTGCGCAGTGGCGGGCATCTTTTGACCAGATGCATTACATTCAGGGCAGCCGCTGAAAACACGCCGCCCGGCGCCCCGGCCGGTTAACGGATTACATTTTTTGTAAAAAAACTTTCCCTGCGGGAACGGTTCGGTGGTTATAGTCGATTCTATCGGGTGGCGCATTTTCGACCATCTGGTGCAAAAACAGCCTGAAAACGGGCGAACATTCTACGGGGGATAATGTGCATCCAATCGTCAAGACAGTAGCCCAGCGGCTTGTTCTGGGCATTTTCACACTGTTTGTCGTGTCCCTGATCATCTTCAGCTCGATCGAGATGTTGCCGGGTGATTTCGGTCAGGAAGTTCTGGGCCAGGCGGCAACCGAGGATACGGTCGCGGCGTTCCGAAAGGAACTTGGGCTCGATAAACCTGCCTATGTCCGGTACGGGGATTGGGTCTGGGGCGTCGTCCACGCAGATTTTGGCACCTCTTTTTCAGGAAGAAATGCTTCGGGTGTTGATCGCTCACGCCCTGTGGTGGAGCTGATCGCCCCACGCCTGATGAACACCCTTTTCCTTGCCCTTATGACAGCCGCCATTGCGGTGCCTTTGGCGTTGTTTCTGGGCATCACGGCCGCACTTTACCGCAATTCCCTGTATGACAGGGTGGTCAATGCCGCCACGCTAACAACCATCGCGACGCCCGAATTCTTCGTCGCCTATATCCTGATCCTGTTCCTGGCGTCGCTGAACCCGATCTTCCCTTCGCTTGCCAATATTGATGCAAGCATGTCGTTCGGCGAAAAGGTTTACAAAACCACCCTGCCCTCGCTGACCCTGACGTTGGTGATCGTTGCGCATATGATGCGCATGACGCGGGCGGCAATCATCAACCTTCTGGCCAGCCCGTATATCGAAATGGCCCGCCTTAAGGGGGTATCATCAGCGCGCGTTATTCTTTCGCACGCGTTGCCCAACGCCTGGGCACCGATTGCCACAGTCATCGCCTTCAACCTGGCCTATCTGGTGGTCGGCGTCGTGGTGATCGAGGTGGTCTTTGTCTATCCGGGCATCGGGCAGCTGATGGTGGATGCGGTGCGCACGCGCGATATTCCCGTTGTGCAGGCCTGCGCACTGATCTTCGCCGCCACCTACATCATCCTGAATCTGGTTGCCGATATCATCGGCATTGTCACAAACCCAAGGCTTTTGCACCCAAGATGAGTGAACAAGAAACATATTCTGCCGCCGGTGAGGTTGGGCATGTCAGGCTGCGCCGTTCCCGTGCGCAGCGCATCTGGATTGAGTTAAAGAAAGCCCCGCCCACAGCCATTTTCGGCATGCTGGTGGTGTTGACCTATGCCATCGTCGCGATCTTTGCGCCCTTTATCGCCCCTTATGGCGAGGCCGATATCTTCCCCCTGCCCTATGCACCCTGGGGGGATGAATACCTTCTTGGGACAGACCAGATCGGGCGGGATATCTTTTCGCGCCTGATATATGGCGCGCGCAATACAATTGGCATCGCCCTTGCAACCACCCTGCTGACCTTTGGGATCGGTGGCGCGATGGGCTTGATGGCCGCGATCAGCCAGAACTGGCTGGACCAGCTTCTTTCACGCTTCATTGATGTGATCATGGCTATTCCCAGCCTGATTTTTGCGCTGATGCTGCTTTCGATCTTCGGGTCTACAACCATCGGCCTGATCATCATCATCGCCATTCTGGATTCCGCCCGCGTTTTCCGCCTGACGCGCGCCGTTTCGCTGAATGTTGTCGTCATGGATTATGTGGAAGCCGCGCGTTTGCGTGGGGAAAAACTGGGCTGGATCATGCGCCGCGAGATCCTGCCAAATATCCTGCCGCCGCTGGTGGCCGAATTTGGCCTGCGCTTTTGTTTTGTCTTCCTGATGATCGCCGCGCTTAGCTTTCTGGGTGTGGGTATCCAGCCGCCGACTGCCGATTGGGGGTCAATGGTGCGCGAAAATGCATCCCTGATCCAATTCGCCAAATATGACATCAAAGGTGCGATCACGCCGCTGCTACCTGCCGCAGCCATCGCCCTTCTGACCATCGCTGTGAACTTCGTTGTCGACTGGTTCCTGCACAAGACATCGGGGCTGAAGGATGAACACTGACAACAGGGGCAAAAAAGGCGACGTCCTGCTGGAAATGAAGGACATCGTGATCGATGGCTTTTCAGACGAACGCTGGCACGAAATCATCAAAGGCGTGGATCTGACCCTGCACCGGGGCGAGGTTTTGGGGCTTATCGGCGAATCCGGCGCCGGAAAATCCACCCTGGGCCTGGCCGCGATGGGATTTGCCCGGCCGGGGTGCCGGCTGACATCAGGCAGCATCACGTTTGACGGGATGGAACTGCGCGCCATGCCGGAAAGTGAAAAACGCAAACTGTGGGGCACGCGCATCGCCTACGTTGCCCAATCCGCAGCGGCCGCGTTTAATCCGGCCCACCGGCTGATTGATCAAACCATCGAATCCAGCCTGCGCAAAGGGCTGGCAACCGAAGCAGAAGCCCAGGCTGACGCGATAGACCTGTTTCGCGCCATGCAGTTGCCGGACCCGGAAAACATCGGTTTTCGCTACCCCCATCAGGTTTCCGGCGGGCAGCTACAACGCGCGATGACGGCAATGGCGATGGCATCACGCCCCGATCTTATCATCTTTGACGAACCCACCACCGCGCTTGACGTCACAACTCAGGTAAATGTTCTGGCCGCGATGCGCAGCGCCGTCGAACAGTTCAACACCGCCGCGATATATATCACCCATGATCTGGCCGTGGTGGCCCAGATGGCCGACCGCATCAAGGTTCTGCGCTATGGCGAAGAGATGGAAGAGGCCGACACCCGCAAAATGCTGTCTGCCCCCGAACACCCTTATACAAAGTCACTTTGGTCTGTGCGTTCTATCCAGAAAGAAGCAGAACCAAGCACAGATAATATTCTGGAAATCAAAGGCGTGGATGCCGCCTATGGCAAAAGCCTGAAGGTGCTGCACGACGTTTCCATTTCGGTCCCACGAGGTAAGACCGTGGCGATCGTGGGGGAAAGCGGGTCGGGAAAATCCACAACCGCGCGGGTCGTCACGGGGTTGTTGCCCCAGATGAAGGGCGAGGTGTTTTTTAACGGCGCCCCCCTGCCCCCCGAGCTGAAGGACAGATCGAAGGATCAGCTGCAGCGCATTCAGATGATCTATCAAATGGCTGATACAGCAATGAACCCGCGCCAGACCGTGGCCGAGATCATCGGCAGGCCGCTTCAATTTTACCTGGGCCTCAAAGGCAAGGCGAAAGAAAAGCGCGTGATCGAATTGCTTGAGATGATCGAACTGGATGAAAGCTTTTATGACAGGCTGCCAAATGAACTTTCAGGTGGTCAGAAGCAGCGCATTTGCATCGCACGGGCGCTGGCGGCCAATCCCGAGCTGATTATCTGCGACGAAGTTACCTCGGCGTTGGATCAGATCGTGCAGGAAGGCATATTGAAACTTCTTTTGAAGCTTCAGGCCGACCTTGGCGTTTCTTACATCTTTATTACACATGATATTGCGACCGTTCAGGCGATCTCGGATGAAATTGTGGTGATGTTCCAGGGTGGCGTGGTTGAACAGGGCATAAAGGGTGAAATCATGTCGCCCCCATATCCGGAATACACGCAGCTTTTGCTGTCATCGGTGCCTGAAATGGATCCGGACTGGCTGACAAACCTTTTGGCGAAGGGCGGCACATCCTCAGAAACCCACGCCTGATTTGATTGCGCCGGGGACTGGAGCAAAATCGGTGGGCGGCTGTGTCACGCCAGGATAGCGAAAAACTTTTCGCTGACTTCCTTTTGATTTAGCAGCTCAAATTCATTGTAAAGGTCACCAGACCCGTCCGGGGCGGCAAACCCTGGCACATAAATAACCTGATCTTCGTGATCACCGGGTACGTTTGTAAACATCACCTTACGCTTGAACGGCAGCGCCCTGAAGCCAGCCAGCGCGGCCTGTAATTCCTGTTCCCCTTCAGTATTTGTGACAATGACCAGTTTATCGGGGTCGATCCGTTGCGTACGCTTTTCCCAGGCGTGTTTTGCACCGGCAAACGTAAAGTAATGCAAAAAAAGTAACGTAACGTCGCCCAGGCGCCCAACCGGATGGCCCTCTTTCGCAGAAAGATCCGGGTCATATTCCACATCCTTTGAAAGGTAGCCCTGCAGATCCGAACAAAAGGTTAAAAACTCTGGCGTTGTAATCCACATCCCTACGGTGGGCGATGTATAGCGCCGCGCTTCGATCTGATAAAAGCGCCCGCCGATGCAATAACGCGAAATATAACAGTAGTTCTTCCCCGCCGTTACCTTACGAAAACGCCGCGAGAATACCCATTTGGCATATAGGGCCGTCAAAGAACGGTCGCGTAAATATGATCTGATGCCCAAGGCAAAATTCCCGAATACAGACGCCAGCATCAAAACCGGCAGTCCTGTACGGTGCCGCGCCGCGAAACATATTTCAAGAAAAACTGACCCACAGCCCCCCAGGGCGAATGCCGGTTCCGGCGGGCCGGCATCGTCGGATAAACTCCAAACTGGCTTGCCAGCTCTGAAACCCTTCGCTCGCCCTTTACCACCGCAAGCGCGACACGTGCCTTAAATTCCGGTGAGTGGTTCTTTCGTTTCGACATCTCTGATCTTCTGCGTATTGAAGATCAGCAGATCTACAAGCCACGGCTTATTTCAGTGTCCGAATTTCGGGGGGCAGCTCACTTTGATCAGCGCCAGGATCTTTGCAGGAGACGTGGAAACGTCAGCCTCCAAATCAAAACGGGCGGCCCAAAGACCGCCCGCTTCTTTTCTATGTCAGCGTTTAGGCCGTGTATTCTTTTGACTTAAAGGACACATGCCTGGCCGATTCCGGGGCGTCCGCGATCTTGCGGATGTTCCCCCAGGTGTGCTTGTAGTCCGGCAACACCAATTCGTTGACGCCGGGATTGATGACGTTGCCCTGTGAGCCTGCCGGAGAGCCGAAGACCATCAAGGTTTCGCCACGCCGCGCGGTCGGCGTTGGATAAGCCATCGCCTGCGTGGCGCCGTTGTCGTTGAAGATTTCGACGAGGTCACCAGCTCCGGCACCCATGTCTGCCATATCGTCCGGGTTCATCTCGATGAACGGGAACGGGAAGCGATCCTGGATAAAGTCGTTGTCCTGATCCAGAAACTGGTTCTGCCAGAAGATGTTGGCACGACCATTGTTGATCAGAAAATCGAACTTCTCCATCTCGGCCTCTTTGCCAGCCGCTTGCCAACCACGCCAGCCCGCCGCACAGAACCGCGCCTTACCGTCGCCAGCACCAAACGTACCGTCCGAATACAGACGCTCAGTGCCGACCAGTTTACCGTCCTCAAAACCAACGACAGGCTCAAGCACTCCGTTGTTGCCCATCGCGCGCAGGCGGTCATAGGTCACTTCGGGGTTTCCTTTGTGGTAGCCGTCCATAAAGGCGTCTTCTTCGGTCACCCAGTCATAGCCCTTGAACTGGTCGGCATAGGCGTCTTCGCCAAGGCCACGCAACGCGGCCTCCATGTGCTGTGCGACCCCGGCTGCAATCAGACAGTCAGGTTTAGAGTTGCCGAACGGATCCATGTATTTTTCCGACAACCGAAGCCGACGCTCGCCATTCATTGACGTGAGGTTCATCTCGTTGGATTCACACGCGGCAAGAATGACATGGGCGTTTTCACCGATTTGGCTGCGGATGATATCAACATCGACAACAAACAGACCACCCGCGTTGACCGCACCGACAATGGCATCAATCAGCTCTTCGCGAGTACCTCCGGCAGCGTTGTCCATGGCGGTTTTCACCATGTCTGACCGGCGCTTGTGGGCTTGTTTGAACTTGGCCGCGTTCAGCGTTGTCTTGTAGTGATCGCAAGCCCAGATGTGGTGCACCTTGCCCTGACCTGAAATCAGCATCCGATCGACATAGGCCGCCGGGCGACCGACATGGGCGTCGGACGGGCGATAGTAGCCCTCCTGGTGGCCACCCAGACGGCAGACCCCGCCACCCTCGCGGCCAACGTTACCAGTGGCCAGCGCGATGTTCACCAAAGCGCCAATGGTGCGGTAGTTGTCGTTGCCCCAGATGATGCCCTTTTCATAGGCGGTCACGCATTTGCGGCGTTCGCCGTTTAGCGGCTCGGCTATCCACGCGGCCGCCTTGGCGATATCTGCGGCATCGACACCGCAGATTGCAGCGGCTTCGTCCAGCGACACAGTGCAAGCCTTCATCGCCTCTTCCAGACTGCCAAGGGCAGCGGGATGTCCGGCGTCTTCGGCCTGCGCAATACCGCCCTGGAAGGTGGAATTGGCGATGAAGTCAGTGTCAGTCCAGCCCTTTGCCACGATCTCTGTCAGAAGCGCATTGAACAGCGCCATGTCGGTGCCTGTGTTGATCTGCAGATGCAGCACGTTCTCGGCACCAGCGACCTCTTCGCAGGCGTTGATCGTAACGGTGCGGCGAGGCTCTACCACAATGACCCGCGCGCCGTTGCGCATCCCTGGAACCATATGGTTCAGGAAAAGGTTAGTCTGCGTTTCCAGCGGGTTGGCACCGACGATCATGATCGTGTCGGTCAACTCATAATCGGCGTATTGATAGTTCAGCTCACCTACGCCCATGTCGCGAGTCGAGTGGACTTCGGAGTTGTAGGCCGGCCGGTTGTGAATACGGCAGTTCTTGATCTTCATGCTCTCGAAGTAGAGCTTGCCAGTGCCCCAGGTGTTCTCATACCCACCTGCGGAACCGCCGTGGTCAAACATCGACACAATCAGGTCATCCTCGGACCCTTCGGTCACGACGCGTGCCGTCACTTGCGCGACCAGGTCCAGGGCGTCGTCCCAACTGGTTGGCTGCATCACGCCGTTGCGCCAGACCATCGGGTCCGACAGGCGTTGCTGTTGGGTACCGGTCACTTTCGACGGGCGGTTTTCAGCCATGCGCGCGCCGCGGATCGAACCAAGGCCCGAATTCACCGCGCAGTCACCATCCGGCATCACGACCAGTTGAACGTCGCGGCCATTCTGGCGGACAACGTTGTACATCGACGGCGCGTACCACGTGGTGGAATCCGCCCCCTGCTGTTCGCCCAGGTCTTCGCCGAATATGTTGCTTGTGGTCGTGCCCTGCTTGTTCATCGGCCAAGTGTAAGCCTTGTAGCCGCAGCCAACGATGCAATAGTGACAGGTCACATTATGCTCTGTCGCGTCGGCAGGAATGATCGGCAGGCGATCGATTTGTCTTTTATAAGCCATTTTTTTCTCCCCCTTACAGCACGTTGCTCAGACGGCCATAGATCAGCTCGTCTGAACCTTCGGCGTAAATGTCGCCCGCGTCGTCAATCCGCAGCGCGTATTGCGGCAGGTTGTTGGTGGCATGGCCCCAGGTTTGCTGACCGCCTGCTTCCACATCAAAACGCGAAAAGTGACCCGGGCAGTTCAGGGTTCTGTCTTCGCTGTTGTAGGACATCGGGTAGCCCTTGTGCGGGCACAGTGTCGAGAAAGCCACGATGTCGCCATCTGGCCCGGCACCGCCTTCGACGGCCTCGCCAAGTCTCAGCAGAACACCGGGGCTGTCGGCATCTGGATACTCGATTTCAATCGGCTCGTTCACGACCAGGTCGGACATATTGGCCAGCCGGTTGGACGGGTAATCCAATCGCGCGTTGGCCGGGGTTGCTTTTGCGGGTGTGGTGCTAACTGTCGCCATGGCGGCGCCGGCAGTCGCCATCGCCCCACCTCGCAAGAATTGACGGCGGCCGACATCGACCATTTTTTTGCATCTCATTGATGGTTCCTCCCTTAGTATGATGGAGAAATTCTATCACTGAGACGGCTGTATTGGGTTCGAATGCGTTTGCGCTTTTGGTCTGTAACCTATTGGTGCAAAGCGAATTAATTAGATGTTCGGAAATTCGAACATGGTTTCGGTATCCTGATTGAATCAGTCGGGATAGGGGGTAATTTCAAATTTTTGCATCTTTTCCCACAAGGTGGTTCGCGACACACGCAGCAGTTTCGCGGCTTGCCCGATCTGCCCGCCGGTTCGTTCCAGGGCGTCAATAATCTGTCGCTTTTCGGCGGCCTCGCGCGCCTCTGCCAGGGTCAAAATCCGATCCGCATGCGTCAACCGTTCCGGGAACAAGTCAACCGGCTGCAAGACCTCTCCGGTCGCGGTTTCGGTGCCGCGCAGCAGGCGCGCACGCAATTCACGCCCGCCGCCGGGCCAATCATGGGTGCGAACAGCATCGTCGCTTAGGCGACTGATACCTTTTAGCGGAACATCGCGCCGCGCATTAAATCCGTCAAAAAGTTGCCCCATCAGCCAAACCGCATCCTCTGTCCGCTCGCCAAGCTGGGGAACCGCGATTTCCATCATGTTGAGGCGATAGAACAATTCAGCGCGAAACCCGCCTTCGGCCACGATCTGCTCCATCTCAAACCCACAGGACGCAATCACGCGACCCGCAAATCCGGCGTCAATCGCCGCGAAAAGACCGGATTGGGCGTCGGACGGCAATTGGCTGAGGGAATGAAGAAACAGGATACCTTCATCGGTGCGCTGCAGTGCACCGCCCGGGCTGAACAGCGCCCCGGCGGGGTCGGGATCGCGGGCAAGGTTTACAACCACAAACGGCGCCGCGCGACGCTCTGACATTTCGTGGACTCGCCGTGCGATCAGTTCCTTACCCGTGCCGGGCCCGCCGCGGATCAACACCGGGCGATCGGTTTGGCTGGCTTTCAAGGCCAGCGCGTCAATCCTTTTTGCGGCAGCCGAAATCCCGAGCAGCGGCGGCAGGTCTTGCTGGCTTTGCGTCGTCAGAAGCATGGCCAAGCGATCCAGGAAGACCGCCATTTCGAACGGTTTGGTGACGTAATCAGCAGCACCGGCCTGCATCAGGCGCACCGCCTGTTCGACACCGCCATGACCGGTGATAAACAGGAACGGCGGTGGGTTCGTCGTCTGGCACAAGGTGTTAAACAAGTCTTCGCCCGTGCCATCGGGCAGGCGGATGTCACAAATCACGGCATCAAGCGGTAGGCGCGGTGTTCGCAAAGCCCCGACAGCACGCGAAATCTGCTTAACCCAATGAACATTTGCGCCTTCCAGCTCAAGCCGCTGGACAAGCGATGCTCCCATGATCTCGTCGTCTTCAACCAGCGCAATTCTGAAACCGCTCAGCATACGCCATCCTCTTCGGTTTGCGGCAGCGGCAACCGAACTGTAATTTCTGTAATGCCGTCATGGCGTTTCACGCCGATATGCCCATCCAACTCCGCCACCAGATCCCGAACCAGGCGCAACCCGACACCTCCGCCCGGCACGACAGGCCCAGAGGAAAGAAGGCGGTTCTTGGACTCGTCGGTCAAGCCGGGGCCATTATCCTCAAATACCAGGCGCAGCTCTTTCCCGGTCTGAGAAACACCGAACCTGATCCTGCCACCCTGTTTTGCAGCCGCAGAGCCATTCAGAAGCAGGTTCAATGCGACCTGCCGGACCGGCGCCGAGGAAAAGCGGCTGAGTTCAGTTAGGCCGGGCGCGACATCCCATTCCAATTGCTGCTGTTGCCGCTTGATTTCAGGCCCGATCAGCAGTTGCACGTCGTCCAGGTCGTCTTGACTCATCGGCACACTCGACCGATCGAGACGGTTATGATCCAGCGTCGCCCGTGCAACATCGCGCAAATGCTCTAACCCACGTTTCAGAAGATCCGAGGACTGGCGCACGACCTCCGGCCGGTCAGCATATTCCCGGATGGTGTCTGTCGCGTTCAGCAACCCACCAAGCGGATTGTTGATTTCATGCGCAAGCGAGGATGAAAGCCTGCCGAGGCTGACGAACCTCTCGCGCTCTGCAAGCCGATGCTCGGTCTCTGATTTTTCCTCGATGGCGCGAACCATGGTATTGTATGTGCGAACCAGCCGCGTCAGTTCGGTGTCACCGCCGGGCAGCTCGCTTTCCGGAATTGGCTCCGGTGCCTGCGCTGTTTCCCGCATCCTGCGGGAAAGTCGCGCGATCGGCGACAGCATCCGCCGCATCGCCAGATACCCGATCAGTGCAAGAACCCCGGTTGCGACGGCATTGCCCAGCAGCAACAGCATCGCAGCGCGGGTACGCTCGAATACGAGGTCGGACACATCCAGTTCAGTGACAATCTGGCCAACCTCACGCCCCTGATAAACGAGTGGCGCTAAAAGAAGAATGTGCACCGCATCACCCGTTATGGTCAACTTTTCGGGCGACTGTGCGCCGATCACCTGATCACCGATCTGGCTGTCAAGCGGCGCCCTTTCCGGGTCGGTTGCCGCCAGAACCCGGCCGTTTTCGTTCGTGACTGCCGTAAAATCGGTGCGCCCGCCTTCGGCACCTCCGGCGGATCGAACCAACGTGTCGTAGACTTCCCAGATGTCATCCCGCAGGACATGTGGCCCAAGCGCGACGGACAACGCCTGCACATGAAGTTGAGCCAGCTCCCGAATTCGCGCATCCTGGACGCGGCTCAGTGTCGCCAGAACCTGTTGCGAGGCAATGACACCAACCAGGACCATAAGCACAGCCGCTGACAGCGGCACGCGAACCGAAAGCGGGATTTTTCGCAACGCAGATATCAACGCAGGGCTGCCAAGTCGCGCATACGCAGGGCAATACCGTCAAATATGGACGGATCGGCATCGGTCATTTCGTCCAATTGCAGCATGCTCAATACAGCCTGACCCTCTTGGGATTTGCTCAATCCTAACAAGGCAGTCTGCATTTGGCGGATCCGGGGATCATTCATTTTGTTGGACCGCGCGCAAAACGGTGGGAAACCGATCCATTCTGATTTGGATATGACGCGGGTACGCTGGGTCAGTTCGGGTTCTTCGGTCGTCAGAACTTCCCAAACATAGCCGTCTACACTTCCCGATCTCACCAACCCATCTGCGACGGCCCGCACCACATTCCGGTGGCCGTAGGTGAAAATCGTTCGCCCAAAAAACTCTTCTGGCCGATGCCCGACACGGGCAAGATCCGACGCTGTTACCAGATACCCAGAATTTGAATCCGGATCAGAAAACGCGTGCGTACCGCCACGCAAGTCTTCAAGGCGCGAAGCCTGATCGCCTGTGCTGGCAATAAGGTAGGATTGATAAAGAGGCTGCCCGTTCCAAACCGGCACAGCCAAGAGAGACAAAGTCTGCCTGTGTTGCAGATATGGATATCCGCACAACCAGGCCGCGTCGACAGACCCTTCCAATAGCAACCCTGTCACTTCCTCATAAGTGCGCCGTTGTTCCAACTCGATCGAAGCACCCAACGCTGAGGAAAGAGCTGCACGAAGCCGATCGATTACCCCTGCATCATTGTCCAGGAATACTGGTGTCAGACCGAGGCGAAAGGTTTCCCTTGCCTGTAATATCGTCGGCTGGCTGATCGCGGCGGCGGCGCCGGAAACAATCAAATTTCGCCTTGTGAATTGCACTGATGACCTCATTTTGCCGGATTGAAGCAGTCCCAACATCACGGTTAGTCCCACGGACCATGTCGAATTGGATCAGCACTCAAGCCAAAAAACAACCGGAGTTTTTCAATGGAACGGGCAAAAAGGAAGGAAGGTCTGTTAGGTTTAGGCCTGTGATGGCGTCATGTCAGCAACTGCTTCCAGAAACACCCGGGCGCCCTTGCAGCCACCGCGAAAGTCAACTTTTCCCCAATCAACAATTGGGCCTGCCTGGCATCGAAAGAAATTTTGCTCATGCCTCGAAAGCCCGCAAAATCCCGCGTTGGTTGAATTTACGATTTCAGTTTTGCGGCATGCTGACTGAATGGCCGAAATTTCCGCCAAGTTGCAGGTCGAATGTTGTGGGGTAAAGTGTCGGGAAAACTCGCAAAGACACTCACCTAACCCCAATAAATTATTGATTTAAAAATATTAAGATTTGGTGGTGGCGGAGACGAAGGGATTCGAACCCTCGATACCGTTCCCGGTATACTCCCTTAGCAGGGGAGCGCCTTCGACCACTCGGCCACGTCTCCGTCGACCCGTTTAGCGACACTGGGCGCGGGGGGCAAGGGGATAGGCGGTTGATTTTTCGGTTATGTGCAAGCTGGCCGGGTTGCGGGCCTGGTGGGCCTTTACCGGGCTGCGCCCAGGCTACGGGCCCGCCCTTTCAGGGGGCGAAAAACGCGGGCAAATGAGGCCTGCGGGCGCTGGTGGGGCCGGTGGGGCTGGTGGGATCAGCCGTTAAACAGGAAATGAAGCACATCCCCGTCTTTCACCACATAGGCCTTACCTTCCGCGCGCATTTTGCCCGCTTCTTTGCAGGGCTGTTCACCACCCAGACTCACGAAATCTTCAAAGGCGATGGTTTCGGCACGGATAAAGCCACGCTCAAAATCTCCGTGGATCACGCCCGCGGCCTGCGGGGCTGCCGTGCCGTGGCGGATGGTCCAGGCGCGCGCTTCTTTTGGCCCAACGGTGAAATAGGTTTCCAGGTGCAGCAGCTCATACCCGGCCCTGATCAGGCGGTCCAGACCGGCCTCGTGCAGCCCCATTTCTTCAAGGAACATCTCCTGCTCCTCAGTATCAAGCTGCGAGATTTCCTCTTCAATCTTTGCGGAAATCACAACCGCGCCGTTGCCTTCAGCTGCGGCCATTTTCTCAACTGCATTTGAGTATTCATTGCCGGTGGCGGCGTCTGCCTCGTCCACGTTGCACACGTACAGGATGGGTTTTGTCGTCAAAAGTTGAAGCATCCCCCAGGCTTTACGATCATCTTCATCAATCTCAACAGTGCGGGCCGGCTTGCCTTCTTCCAGCGCGACCATGGCGGCGCGCATCAGGCGCTCCTGCTGAACGGCTTCTTTATCGCCGCCACGCACTTTGCGCGTGATGTTCTGAAGCCGCTTTTCGATGGACTCCATGTCAGCAAGCATAAGCTCTGTTTCGATCACCTCGGCGTCTTCGACCGGGTTCACCCGCCCTTCAACGTGGGTCACATCCCCATCGTCAAAACAGCGCAGCACATGGGCGATAGCATCAACTTCGCGAATATTGGCCAGAAACTGGTTGCCCAGCCCTTCCCCTTTGGAAGCCCCTTTCACCAGCCCGGCGATATCAACAAAGGTCATCCGTGTCGGAATGATTTCTTTCGACCCCGCGATCTGCGCGAGTTGGTCAAGCCGTGCGTCAGGCACGCCAACTTCGCCCACATTGGGCTCAATCGTGCAAAAGGGAAAGTTCGCTGCTTGCGCGGCCGCCGTGCGGGTAAGCGCATTAAACAGTGTGGACTTACCGACATTCGGCAGCCCGACGATACCCATTTTAAAACCCATGTCCCAATCTCCGGCTGAAATCTTTGCCGCATCTAGTGTCCGGACCCCCCCGAGGTCAAGGCGGGCATTGATTTTCCCGCGTCTTTGGGGGAAACCCGTCAGGAAGATTGGGAAGGACCATATGATGACTCGCATCGACGCAAAGTTCGACGACCTGAAAAACCGGGGCAAAAAGGGCTTTGTCGCCTACATCATGGCAGGTGACCCGAACTACGAAACATCACTTGAAGTGATGAAGGGGCTGCCGGGCGCTGGTGTTGATGTGATCGAGCTGGGCATTCCCTTCACCGATCCGATGGCCGACGGGCAAACCATTCAGCTGGCAGGGCAGCGCGCACTTGCCGGGGGCCAGACCCTTCAGATGACACTGGATATGGCGGCTGAATTCCGCAAAGACGATGACACGACGCCGATCGTCATGATGGGGTACTACAACCCGATCTTTAACCGCGGGGTCGAAAAATTTCTGACCGATGCAAAAGAGGCAGGGATTGACGGGCTGATCGTTGTAGACCTGCCCCCCGAAGAAGATGATGAACTGTGCATTCCCGCGCAGGCCGCCGGGTTGAATTTCATCCGCCTGGCCACGCCCACGACCGATGACAACCGCCTGCCCAAAGTTCTTCAGAACACATCGGGGTTTGTCTACTATGTCTCGATCACAGGGATCACAGGCGCAGCAGAAGCACAGGCCAGCGATGTGGCGCCCGAAGTGGCCCGGATCAAGGCGAAAACGGACCTTCCCGTCATCGTGGGCTTTGGCATCAAATCGCCCGAAACATCCGAGGCAATCGCGCGCGTCGCTGATGGCGCCGTTGTGGGTTCTGCCATCGTGGATCTGATCGGCAAAGGGCATTCCACAGCGGATGTTCTGGCGTTCGTGAAGGGCCTGGCAGACGGCGCGCACCGCGCCTGACGCGGCCGGCGCGGGCCGGAATTCATAGTAAAACCCAACGCGTCAGACCAGGAATTCGCGCTTTCGCGATCTGTAATTCGTTTCCATTTTCGGAATATTAAGTTTACAGTAACCGAAACGCGGCGAAACAACGACCGGCAGGCGCATGGCCATCCAGAAAAAGTATTCTTGGAGCATCATCTACCTCTCTCTCGTTATTTTTGTCGTCGCCGTTTCTATTGCGGCCTGGACCATTGTCGAAAGCCTGGTTGAGACCAGCTTTGAGACAAGAACACGCGCTGACCTGGAAAGTGAGATGAACACTTTTCGCGCCCGCATGGAAAAAAGCGTTGGCGGGATCGGCCATGTTGTTCACGGGGTCATGGCCGCGATCGTAAGCGAACCGGACCTTTCACAGGCTCGGTTTGACGGTCTGGCGGAACATTTCTTTGGCCTGCATCCTGAACTGCGAAATCTTGCGGCCGCGCCTGACCTTATCGTCAAATATGTCTACCCGCCGGCAGGCAATGAATCTGTCATCGGGCTGAATTACTGGCAAGTGCCATCACAACTGCCTGCTGTTGAACGTGCGATCGCAGCGCAGGGGGTTGTGCTGGCCGGGCCCGTTCATCTGGTGCAGGGCGGCGAGGGCCTTATCAGCCGCGCGCCCGTTTTCATCCGGGACCATGACACGGGGAAACAGACCCTTTGGGGGATCATATCCGCCGTCGTTGATGTAGAGCGGTTTTTCAAGGGCAGCGGCCTGAGGGGCGACCTTCCGTACGACATCGCGATACGTGGCACAGACGGGATGGGCGCACAGGGCGAGGTGTTTTTTGGCCGGCCCGACGTCTTCGAACTTAACCCGGTGTTAACAACAATAAACGTACCTGACGGAACATGGGTCATGGCATCTGCTCCGAAAGCTGGCTGGCCAGAGCACCCGGATAACATCAACACAGTGCGCGCGTATTTCCTGCTGGGTGGTGCCCTTTTCCTGGCATTGGTTTTGCTGGTCGCAAGGCTTGTTCACCTCAGGCTGCAGGCGGATGAACGCCTTTCTGCGGCGATCAATTCCCTTGGTGATGGCTTTGCGCTTTTTGACGCGAACGACAGGCTGGTTTCCTGCAATGACAAGTACCGCGAGTTTTACAACCTGTCCGGGGATCTTTTCAAAGTTGGCAACAGCTTTGAATACATTGTGCGCGAGGGCATAAAACGAGGGCAGTACCCGGATTCCGCCGGTCAGGAAGACGCCTGGTTTGCACAGCGCATGGCCTCGCACAGGTTGGCCAATTCCGTTGTCGAACAGCGTTTGGAAAACGGCCGCTGGCTTAAGGTGGCCGAGTCGCGAACCCCGGATGGGGGAACAGTTGGCTTTCGCGTAGATATTACCGAACTGAAGAATGCAAAAGAGGCGGCCGAGAAAGCAAGCCGCACCAAGTCTGATTTCCTGAATGTTATCAGCCATGAATTGCGCACCCCCCTGACCGTGATCCTGGGGTTTGCATCCTTTCTTGCCAAGCCGGGCTTGCTGCCATCTGTCAAGAAGCTGAAGGCCCCCGCGCCGGGCGACGCCCCGCTGACCGCATCGGAGCTTCAGGAAAATATTGATGGGTTCCTGAAAGAAATCACCACATACGCCGGTAAGATTGGCAAATCGGGGCAGCACCTTCTGGCACTTATCAACGACATGCTGGATTTGTCCAAGATCGAAGCCAACAAGATGGAAATCACGGTCGCGCCAGTTCCTGTTGATCCGGTTTTTGAATCTATCGTTGAGGAATTCACACAAGCCGCCGTGAAGAAGGGCATAACACTGTCCTGCACGACCAATGGGGCAAATGTTCTTGCCGATGAATTGCGCCTGAAACAAATGCTGATCAATCTTGTCGGCAACGCCATCAAGTTCACGGATAAGGGAAGCATCACGATCTCTTCCAAGCCGCAAGGGAAGTTCATCAAGGTCATGGTCACAGACACAGGCTGCGGCGTTCCCGAGGCCGAGATTTCCGAAATATTTGAACGTTTCAGCCAGGTCGATATTTCATCGACCCGCAAGGCCGGGGGCACCGGGCTTGGACTGGCGATTACAAAACGATTTGCAGAGCTTCATGGCGGAGAGATCCGCGTGGAAAGCACCGTTGGCGAAGGCAGCACCTTCAGCTTCACCATCCCTGCCGCCTAGATAATCGAAAACGCGCGCTGGCGGCCTTCATCCAAAAGCAACATCCAGAAACATCATCATGACCAGCCCGATGGTCAGCCCGGCAGTCGCCCGGTTCTGGTGGCCGTGCCGGTGGGTTTCGGGGATAATCTCGTGGCTGATAATGTAGATCATCGCACCTGCGGAAAAGGCCAGACCCCAGGGCAACATATTTTCCGATACACCCACGGCGGCAACGCCGATCGCACCGCCAACGGGTTCGATCAAACCCGTCAAAAGGGCAATGCCAAAGGATTTCATTTTACTGTAGTTCAGCCCGCGCAAGGCCACGGCTACGGCCAGCCCTTCGGGTGCATTCTGCAGGCCGATTCCGATGGCCAGCGAGATGCCGTTTTCAATGTCTCCGCCACCAAAACCAACACCCACTGCCATCCCTTCGGGAAAGTTGTGGATGGTGATCGCAATAACAAACAGCCAGATTTTGGACAATGCACCGGGGTCAGCCCCATGCGGGCCTTCGATGAAATGTTCGTGTGGCAAAAGTTCGTTCATCAGGGCGATGGTAATCGTACCCAGCGTGACGCCGGCACAGGCGATCAGGGCCGCGATGGTCACCGACCCATAGTATAACTCCGCAGCTTCAATTCCCGGCAGCAAAAGCGAAAAGAACGACGCCGCCAGCATGATGCCCGCGGCGAAGCCCAGCAGCGTATCATTTGACCGGCGCGAAATTCCGCGCCCGAACAGGATCGGTATTGCACCAACGCCGGTCATCAAACCGGCGCCCAAACTGGCCAAAATTCCCCATGCAATCACGCTCATCCTGTACCCTTGTTCCAGAATTGATCAGCCTGCAAGCTCGAAACGCTAAATGGGCGGATTGCCACATCTTTCCCGTGGCGGTAAGAAACTATGACCAACCCGCATGGGAGCCCAACATGGCCGTTATTACAAACATCAAAGACCTGCACCGCATCTACAAACGCCGCGTTCCCAAGATGTTTTATGACTACACGGAAAGCGGCAGTTGGACGGAACAGACGTTCCGCGAAAACACCTCGGATTTCGAAGATATCTACTTACGCCAGCGCGTTGCGGTGGATATGTCCGACCGTACGACCAAAACAAAAATGGTCGGCGAAGATGTGGCGATGCCGGTCGCACTGGCCCCTGTCGGGCTGACCGGAATGCAATGTGCGGACGGTGAGATCAAAGCAGCGCGGGCGGCCGAAAAATTCGGCGTGCCTTTCACTTTGACAACCATGTCGATCTGTTCGATCGAAGATGTCGCGCAACACACGACCAAACCTTTTTGGTTCCAGCTTTATGTCATGCGTGACCAGGATTTCCTGAAAGCAATGATTCAACGTGCCAAGGATGCCGGGTGTTCGGCCCTTGTGCTGACGCTGGATCTTCAGATTCTGGGCCAGCGCCACAAGGACCTGAAAAACGGCCTTTCCGCCCCGCCAAAGCCGACACTCGCCAATATGATCAACCTGTCCACAAAATGGCGGTGGGGGCTGGGCATGCTTGGCACGAAACGCCGCCAGTTCGGCAACATCGTAGGCCATGCCAAGGGCGTTGGGGATGCCTCCAGCCTGATGAGCTGGACCAACGAACAATTCGACCCCCAGCTGGACTGGGACAAGGTCGCGCAGGTCAAAAAACTTTGGGGTGGCAAGCTGATCCTGAAGGGTATTCTGGATGCCGAGGATGCCAAAATGGCCGTTAAATCCGGGGCCGATGCGATCATCGTTTCAAACCACGGCGGGCGTCAACTGGATGGCGCGGTTTCGTCGATCCGTGCACTGCCATCTATTCTGGATGCCGTTGGGGACAAGATCGAGGTGCATTTGGATAGTGGAATCCGGTCTGGTCAGGATGTGCTGAAGGCTGTGGCGATGGGCGCGACGGGCACATATATCGGCCGTTCATACATCTATGGGCTGGGCGCTATGGGCGAGGCTGGCGTAACAAAGGCGCTGGAAATCATCCATAAGGAGCTGGACCTGTCGATGGCATTCAGCGGGCACCGCGACATCAAGGATGTCGATAAGGATATCCTGCTGATACCCAAAGGGTTTGAAGGCGACTGGCAGTAGCGCGCATCACTGCGACCGGCGCAGGACAGCCAGAAAAACGGGGATGCTCAGAAGCACGACCCCGATCAGGTAAAACGAAATGCGCAGGCTGGTAACTTCGGACACAAAGCCAATCAGCGGTGGCCCGATGAAAAAGCCAAAATAGCCAATGATCGCCGCGCGTGAAATCGCGCGCGATCTGACGTCATCTGAAACCCGCTGGCCGATCAGGGCAAAAGCCATCGGCGCGATGACCGAAACGCCCAGCCCAAGGACTCCAAAGCCGATGTAGGCGACCATCGGCGCAGGCGCGGCCGCGGCCGTGAATGCGCCTGCCGCAGACAACAGCGCCGCCCACAAAAGCACCGCGCCCGTCCCCACGCGTGAAACAACCAGCTGGCCGGCGAAACGCCCAAACCCCATTGTCAGGCCCAACACCGCCGGGCCAAGTGCGCCCTGGGCCGCGCCGCCCCCCAGGGTGCGTTCGATATGCAGGGCCGACCAGCCCTCAACCGCGTTTTCAGCCATGAATGCGGCAAAGATGATGGCCCCACCCCACAAGACCGCCCCGGGCAGGCGCACCTGCGCGCGTGTGTGTGATTGTGGGGTGTGTTCTGCCTCCGGCTGCATCATGGTGACCGCCAGCAGGGCGATCAGTACCAGAAGCGCGAAAAACACAACAGCGGGCGCCACACCGGCGGCGCGCGCCATGCCCGCCCCCAGCGCACTTGCCGCATAGGCAAAGGAAAACACCGCGTGATTTAGGTTCATCAAAGATGTTCGGTGGCGGCTTTCCAGCATCGAAAGGCGCGCGTTCATGACAACATCCAAAACACCTGAACACGCGCCTGCAAATATCATCAACCCCGCGAAGGCCCACAGCCCGGCCACCCACATCGGGCCCTGAAAACTCAACGCCAGCAGAACCGCCGCCAATGCCATGGCAAACCGTCCTGCGCGCGCATCGAAAAGCGGCGCAAGCCACATGGCAGACACGGCGCCGATCGCGGCCATCAAAAGGACCACGCCAAACTGTGCGTCTGTTGCGCCGATGCCTTCCTTCAGCTGCGGCGCAAAGGCCGCGTAGGCGCCCCAGAACACCCCTTCTGCGGCAAAGGCCGGCAGGGTATTTCTGGACAGGCGAACAGCGTGTAAAACAGACATGCCCCAGCCCGTGCCATGTGTTTTTTTCCAAAGCAAGCGGCAAAGCCGGCAGAAGCGCACCGCAATGCGGGCAGAAATGCCTTTCCAAGCCTTCGAAAGCGGTTTATAGGCAGCGCTTCACGCGGGGATTGCACCCTTGGAGGAACCCCGCCCTTACAATTTGGAGAATACCCATGGCAGGAAAGATCCCTGATCTTAACGCCACGGTACGGACGGGGACAGGCAAGGGGGCCGCTCGTCAAGCTCGCCGCGAAGGCAACGTACCAGGCATCGTTTATGGCGGCGGAAATGATCCGCTTCCGATTAACATCCCCTTTAACGCACTGCTTAAAAAGCTGAAAGCAGGGCGCTTCCTTTCGACGCTGTTCAACCTTCAGGTTGAGGGCCACGATGACGTGCGCGTCATCTGCCGCAACGTGCAGCGTGACGTGATCAAAGACCTGCCCACGCACATCGACCTGATGCGCCTGCACCGTACAACGAAGGTCAGCCTGTTCATTCACGTTGAGTTCGAGAACGAAGAAGAATCGCCCGGCCTGAAAAAAGGCGGCGTTCTTACAGTCGTACGCCCCGAGGTAGAACTGGTTGTTACAGCCGGTGATATCCCCGAGAAACTGGTTGCCGACCTGTCCAACCTTGACGTGGGCGACATCATCCACATCTCGGACATCACGCTCCCAGCTGGCGCCAAGCCAACAATCGACCGTGACTTTGTTGTGGCCAACATCACAGCACCATCCAGCCTGCGTTCTTCGGACGACGGTGATGAAGATGGCGAAGCGACAGATGAAGCCACAGAAGAGGGCGGCGAAGAGTAATCTTCAGCTGTTACCGGAAATTCAGAAAACGGGGTCTTCGGGCCCCGTTTTTACGTTTCAGGGGCCACCCTTTGAAACACCACAACCTCGCCCCGCGTGCCCCACGGCATATAGGTCATCCCACTGGCCGACAGCCCATCAAACATCTTTTTCAAAACTGTCGCATCATATTGGCGGGTATGAATTTCCATGATCAGGATGCGCACGCAATCGGCCAAAGGTTGCAGGCAAAGGCTGGCTTCGGCCCCTTCCACATCCATCACAATGATGCTTGGGCGATGCGCATCTATCAGGTCTGAAAGTCGCAGTGCCGGAACCGCGTGTAACCTGTGCGCTGCCTCGCGTTCATTATCCGAGATTGAAGAGGCCCAAAAAGCATCCCGCACGGCGAATTTCACGTCATCGCCATCATGCGTGTCCGCCACCACAGCGCCATTCAGGATGGTCGCATCGCGGGCACCGTTTTCGTCAAGGTTTCGGCGCAACACCTCCAACATATCCGGCGAGGCCTCGACCGAAGTGACATTCGCCCCGCCCACGATACGGGCCGCCTGCGCAGACACAAACCCGGCACCGGCGCCTAAATCCAACACCCGGTCATCCGCGCGCACATGGCGTTTTAACGCTGCCGTTTCGGTATGTTCGTAGTTGCCGTTTTCCAGCGCTTTGACCAAAGGTGGGGTCAGGCAGTTTTCGGGAATGCGCAGGGTGATGCCATCAATTTCGAATTTCGCCAAAGGTATCTCCTGCCCGGTGGATTGTGCGCGCCGTTGCAACGGCGCGGCGCCTAATTTACGTTGCTTCCCACGGCCAAGTTTATGGGGCCGTGATGAAAAGTCCACCCAAAGGGAACCCAAATGAAGCTCTTCGTAGGCCTTGGAAATCCGGGCGCTAAATATGCCGGGCACCGCCATAACATTGGCTTTATGGCCGTTGACAGGATTGCCGGTGATCACGGCTTTTCGCCCTGGCGTGAAAAATTCCAGGGCCAGATCTGCGAAGGCCGGCTGGGCCGCGAAAAAGTGCTTTTGCTGAAACCCGGAACCTTCATGAACAATTCGGGTCAGGCCGTGGGCGAAGCGATCCGTTTTTTCAAACTGAGCCCCGCCGATCTGGTCGTCTTTCATGATGAGTTGGATCTGGCCCCGGGGAAATGCCGGGTCAAGCAAGGCGGCGGCCATGCCGGGCACAACGGGTTGCGGTCAATTCACGCGCACATCGGGGCCGACTACACGCGGGTGCGCCTTGGCATCGGGCATCCCGGGCACAAGGATAAAGTATCCGGCTACGTTCTGCGTGATTTCGCAAAAGCGGAAGACGCGTGGCTGGATGACCTGATGCGCGGTATTTCAGACGGGGCGGCGCAGCTGGCCGAAGGTGACAGCGCAAAATTCATGAACGCCGTTGCATTGCGCACCGTGCCCCCACGCCCGTCAAAGCCGGCGCGCCCTGCCCCTGCCCCTGCGTCCGCCTCTGCCCCTGCCTCTGCTGATGCCACCCAGGCTGACAAAGGTGCAATCACCCCTGATGAGCCCCCGCGTTCAGCGCTGCAAAAGCTGGCTGACAAGTTCAGATGACCCTTCGCGCCGCGTTGCAGGATCAGGCCATAAGTAACGCGACCCTTGGGTCAGAGTTTACATCGCGCGTTCTTTCCCTGCTGGCCAGTCACCTGGCACCGGGTACCCCGTTGACAGACAGGCTGTTTGACTGGCCCGGCGACATCACCTCTAGCGGCGCGTCGGTGCCGCTGCGCCTTCTTGGGGGGCTTCACGCGCTAAGCATTACCGCAACATCGCCCCACCTGAACGCGGTATACCCGCCAAACCCCACGCCCGATGACGCCACATTGTGGACGGCGATCAACACCGCGCTGCAAGACCATCCTGCGTTTCTGCACCGCTGGCTGGACAACCCGCCCCAAACGAACGAAGTCCGCCGTGCCGTGGCCCTGATTGCCGCGGGCCATTGGTTGACCAACATGTTCGCCCTTCCAATCGCCCTGTCGGAACTGGGTGCCAGCGCTGGCCTGAACCTTATGTGGGATCAGTTTGCCCTGCACATCGCCAATAAAACGTATGGCCCGGCGCAGCCGGTGTTGGATCTGGCCCCGCAATGGCGCGGCCCCCTTCCGCCATACGCCCCTCCGCAGGTTGTTGAGCGGCGTGGTGTTGATATCAGCCCGATAGACCCCCACCAGCCGCAAGGCGCGCTGCGGCTGATGGCATACCTCTGGCCGGATCAGCCCGAAAGGCTGACACGCACGCAGGCGGCCATTGGCGCGGCAAAGGCCACGGTGGACAAAGAAGACGCCGCGGATTGGCTGGAAAGAAGGCTTTCCACCCCGCGCCCGGGGTGTATTCACCTCGTCTATCACACGATTGCCTGGCAGTATTTTCCCGAACAAACACAGCGGCGGTGCCGTGACGCGCTACTGGCCGCGGGCAAGGCCGCAACGCCAAACGCGCCCCTTGCCTGGCTGAGTATGGAGGCAGATGGGGGAACAGGTGCGGCCCTGAAGCTGCAGGTTTGGCCTGACGCCCGTCAATTCGGCCTTGGGCGCATAGATTTCCATGGACGCTGGGTTGACTGGTGCGCTACCTGATGCGCGCGAACAACATCCTTTAGTGAGAATGGACCACAATGTCACAAGAACCACACATCGCCCAAAAAGCCCCCTTTCCTGTCGAAGTTGAGGAAGGGAAAACATATTTTTGGTGTGCCTGCGGCCTGTCCGCAAAGCAGCCTTTTTGCGATGGATCCCACAAGGGCACAGGCATGTCTTCGGTGAAGTACACAGCCGAAGCCAGCAAGAAAGTCTTCTTTTGTGGCTGCAAGAAAACATCGCGCCAGCCGCTGTGCGACGGGGCACATAACAAACTGGACTAGTCCGGGCTTTTCCCATCAAAAACCAGGCTGTCATCCATCAGATCTTCGATGAAGTGGCTTAACAATTGCGGCCGGCCGTTTACACCAGCTTTGCGATAAATCGCATTTGTCTGGGCCTTAACCGTTCCTTCCGAGGTTTGGCGGAAGGTCGCAATTTCCTGCGTTGACAGACCCTTAATTGAAAACAGTGCAACATCGCGTTCGGCAGGTGTCAAAGCCCAGGTTGCAAAGCGTTCGTCCAGAAGTTCCATGAAGGCGCCCGAAGCTATGCGAAGCTGTTCTTCGGCCTTTCGTTGGCGCCTTTGTGTGCGGTGCAGCGCCACAGCCCCCAGAATGAAACCAAGCGCCAGGCCGATCGCGGCGCCAACTTCCAGAATTTCGCGCGACTGCCAGGAAATCGGGTGCGATCTGAGGCCAAGAACAGAAAAGGCTATATCGGAAATGAAAAACACAGCGCAGAGCGCCTGAATGGCCAAGGCGGCCATGATGACAAATCTATCTCGCACGCTGGACTGATCCCTGCTGCATTACAATTACTACGTCCGCCTGCGGTGCACTGGTTTTGATGTCTGCCGCAGGCGGGCGCCAGAACTTATGAATCTTCTTCGTCTTCGGGCTCCGGGTCGTCGTCATCATCCGGCTCATCTGAATCTTCCGGGTCCTCAGGGTCTTCCGGATCTTCCGGGTCTTCAGGCGCATTTCCACTTGAATCATCCGGGCCATGATCGTCATCCGAATTTCCACTACCCGAGCTGTCCGAGCTGTGGTCAGACCCGCCCGAGTCTTCGTTTCCAGAACTTTCGCCGCCGCTATTTCCCGATTTCTCTTCGGGGGATGCGATACGGGGGGTGCTAAGATCTGACCCATCCGAGGCAACCCAGTAATCCCGAAGTATCTCACCCGTACCGGGGTGAACAATAATCTCGCGCACGAATTCGTCGCTAGAGGCAACAATCCGCACACGCCCCAGGAAGGTTCGCGAAATTTTGATTTCGGTGAATCCCTGTTCGCGCAGTTGGGCGATAATGGCATCCTGAACGGAAGACGCCATCGCCGCGGTTGCGGTGAAGGCTGCAGATAGGGTGATTGCAATGAAGTGGCGGCGTTCCATGGTCTTTCCCCGGTTAGCTTATTCTGCATTGCCCCGGCCTGGCATTCAACCGGGCCGGGGCATCTGTTTCAAACTTTACATTGCGCGGCGCAATATAATGGGCAACTGGCCTTAACTAGTCGTCGTTGCTGTCGTCTTCGTTGTCGTCTTCGTTGTCATCTTCGTTGTCGTCATCGTTGCTGTCGTCATTGCCATTGTCGCTGCCGTTGTCGTTGCCGTTGTCGTGGTCGCTGCTGTGGCTGCTGCTGTGGCTTCCGTTGTCGTCATCGTTGTCGTCATCTTCGCCGTCGTCGTTGCTGTCGTCGTCGCCGTCGTCATCGCTCGAGCCATTCATGCTGTCCGAGGGAGTTGTGGTTTCGCTTACAACGTTGCCGTCTGCGTCGTAGACCAGCTCGGTTTTACCAGCGGCGTTTTCAATTTTCTCACGTGTCAGGTTGCCGTCTGCGTCGTAAACACGCTCAACTTTACCGTCGGGACCGTTTGCTTCGACTTTGATGCCAAAGGCTGTCTTTTTAATGTGTACTTGTGTGTAACCCTGGCCAGCCAGGTCAGATACGATCGCGTCAACAACCGGGTCAGCTGTTTGTGCGAGAGAAGTTGTAGCCATCAGAGCGGCAGTTGCGGATACGGCGAGGAATGTACGAAGTTTCATTTTGTTAGTCCTTTTTAAAGTGTCGCGCTGTGGCGCTGGGTGGGTGAGTGCGCCGTGGCGCTGTCTGTCTGTGTTCGCCGTGGTGCGGCTTGCAGGATCAAAAAACAGTAAAAACTCACCACACTCTATTGGACCCGGGTTTATCGGGCCGTGAATAAACCCGCCACTGACGCGGCTAAACCCAGGTTTATGAATAGAAGCCTGGCCGATCTGCTGTGAACGCGTGCCATAAACTCAGGTTTACGGGGCTGACGCACGGCAGAACGCGCCAAAAGACCGGCTTGAACTCCGGTTTAGATCGGGAAAATCTCAATAAAGGGCAGTTAAGGCGTTGTGCGACCCTGGTTTAGCCGCCCGAATCCATTTCAACGCCCAAAACCTTGGCCACAGTGAAGATATCTTTGTCACCGCGCCCGCACATGTTCATGCAGATCAGGTGATTCTCGGGAAGTTCCGGTGCAATCTTCATCACATGGGCCAAAGCGTGGCTTGGCTCGAGTGCCGGAATGATGCCTTCCTGCTCACAACAAAGCTGAAACGCCTCCAGCGCCTCTTTGTCAGTGATGGCCACATATTCGGCGCGCCCGATATCATGCAGCCAGCTGTGTTCCGGCCCGATGCCGGGATAATCAAGCCCGGCTGAAATGGAATAGCCTTCCAAAATCTGCCCGTCGTCATCCTGAAGAAGATATGTTTTGTTGCCGTGAAGAACGCCCGGGCGCCCGCCTGTCAGGGACGCGCAATGTTCCATCTTGGCATTCACACCTTTACCGCCCGCTTCAACACCGATGATGTTGACCGATTCATCATCGAGGAACGGAAAGAACAGCCCCATCGCGTTTGACCCGCCACCGATCGCGGCGATGACGGTATCGGGCAAGCGGCCCTCTTGCGTCATCATTTGTTCTTTGGCTTCTTTCCCGATGATGGATTGGAAATCACGCACCATTTCCGGGTAGGGGTGCGGGCCGGCCACTGTACCAATGCAATAAAACGTATCGCGCACGTTGGTCACCCAGTCGCGCAGCGCATCATTCATCGCGTCTTTCAAAGTGCCGCGCCCGGATGTGACCGGAACCACCTCGGCCCCCAGCAATTTCATGCGAAAGACATTTGGGGCCTGACGTTCGACATCATGCGCGCCCATATAGACGACGCACTTCAACCCGAACTTGGCGCAAACCGTCGCCGTCGCAACGCCGTGCTGGCCCGCGCCGGTTTCGGCGATAATCCGTGTTTTACCCATGCGCCGGGCCAGGATGATCTGCCCCAGAACGTTGTTGATCTTATGGGCACCAGTGTGGTTCAGCTCATCGCGCTTCAGGTAAATCTTTGCGCCGCCCAAATGTTTTGTCAGGCGTTCCGCATAGTACAGAGGCGACGGCCGGCCCACATAATGTGTCCACAGATCATCCATCTCAGCCCAGAAGCTTTCATCCGTCTTCGCCTTTTCGAATTCGGCTTCAAGCTCCAGAATCAGCGGCATAAGAGTTTCTGACACAAAACGCCCGCCGAACTGGCCAAAGCGGCCCTTTTCGTCAGGGCCATTCATGAAACTGTTGAACAGGTCTTCGGCCATTAATTCTCTCCCCGTGCTGCGGCAATGAAATCCGCGATCATTTGTTCATCCTTGATCCCCGGGGCGGTTTCAACCCCCGAGGAGACGTCAACCTGACGCGCCCCTGTCAATTGAATTGCGGCAGACACATTTGCCGCAGTCAAACCGCCGGCAAGCATCCAGGGCTTTGCCCAACTGCGCCCCGCGATCAACCGCCAGTCAAACGACAGGCCGTTCCCGCCAGGAAGGGCTGCGTTTTTTGGGGGCTTTGCGTCGACCAGTATCTGGTCGGCAACGTCTTCGTATTCGTCCAACGCCGGCAAATCGCTTTCGTCGCCAACGCCAACTGCCTTCATCACAGGCAACCGATACCGGGCGCGGACCTGCGCCACGCGCTCCGGGCTTTCCGACCCGTGCAGCTGAAGCATATCCATAGGCATGGCGCCAACAATCGCATCCAGCGCCGCATCATCGGCATTTACGGTAAGCGCGACTTTCGCGACCCCGGGGGGAACCAAAACCGCCAGGCGCGATGCATCTTCAACAGAAATATCGCGCGGTGACTTTTTGAAAAACACGAATCCCACATACCGCGCGCCCGCAGCGGCGGCAGCCTGCACATGGCGCGCTTCGCGCAGCCCGCAGATTTTGATTTGAATACCGTTTGCCATGGGCGGCGTTTACCGTGCTTCCTCCAGAAGCGCCAGTACATCGTCACCCGTGGCAGGATCTGAGCTTTTCAGTTTCCTGACTTCGTGGGACAGACGGTCCTTTTCGCGCCGGAAGGTCGCGGCCTCAACACGCTGACGGTGTTCGCGAAACCATTCCCATACGAAGCCAATCAGAATACCCGCAATGATGCCGCCAAATATGACGATGAACAGCGGAAGTGTCAGGGTCCAGGACCAGCCCAGGAACCCGCCCAGTTCTTCTGGCAGAAGATGCAGGGTAACCGTGCCCCGGTTCGCCAAAGCAACCGTGACAAGAACAACCGCAAGCGCGGCTAAAAACGCATACCGAATGTAGCGCATAATGCCCTCTTATTTGCCGTTCAGGCGATCGCGCAAAAGCTTGCCGGTCTTAAAGAAGGGCACGTGCTTTTCATCCACTTCCACGGATTCCCCTGTGCGCGGGTTGCGGCCAACGCGCGCATCCCTTTTTTTGACAGAGAAGGCACCAAAGCCCCGCAGCTCAACCCGATCACCGCGCGCCATCGCTTCGATGATCTCTTCGAAGATGGAATTCACAATCCGCTCGACATCGCGTTGATAGAGGTGCGGGTTTTCGTCCGCGATCTTCTGGATCAATTCCGAACGGATCATCCCATTCTCCCCTAAAATTGTTACACGAGCGCCACATCAACACCCGCCGTCCCTGCGTCAACTATAGGGGCAAACGTGATTCTGAGAAATAAGGCGCGCGTCATATCTGGTGCGATTTTCCGCCCAACCTACGGGTTTTTTTCAAAAATCCAGAAAATCCGGCACCAATTTCACCCTGACTGCGCGGGGATACGGCCGCCTGTGCCCGCGTCTGTTAATGATTCGGGCAGAAATAAAAACGGCCCCGCGTGTGTGCGGGGCCGTTTGAAAACGCTATTGGAATTTGCGTTTTATTCGTCGCCCTTAAGGGCCGCGCCAAGGATATCACCCAGCGATGCGCCCGAGTCGGACGAGCCGTACTGTTCCACGGCTTCTTTTTCTTCTGCGATCTCGCGCGCTTTGATCGACAGGCCCAAGCGGCGTGTTTTTGAATCCACGTTGGTCACGCGAACGTCCAGCTTGTCGCCAACCTGGAAGCGCTCTGGGCGCTGTTCAGCACGATCACGGCTAAGGTCCGAACGGCGGATGAAGGATTTCATGCCTTCATACGATACTTCGATGCCGCCATCTTCGATCGACGTCACTTCAACAGTGATGATCGAGCCGCGCTTCACGCCGCCAACGGCTTCTGCGAACTTGTCGCCACCCAGTGCTTTGATCGAAAGTGAAATCCGCTCTTTGTCGGTGTCCACTTCGGATACGACAGCCTGAACAACATCGCCTTTGCGGTAGTTCTGGATCGCATCTTCGCCGCGCTCGTCCCAGCTGATGTCGGACAGGTGAACCATGCCGTCGATCTCGCCTTCCAGGCCGATGAACAGACCGAATTCGGTGATGTTCTTGACTTCGCCTTCGACCTCGGTGCCTTCCGGGTGTGTCTCGGCAAAGACTTCCCACGGGTTGCGCATGGTTTGTTTCAGGCCAAGGGAAACGCGGCGCTTTGCACCATCGATTTCCAGGACCATAACTTCAACTTCCTGCGATGTGGAAACGATCTTGCCCGGGTGTACGTTTTTCTTTGTCCAGGACATTTCAGAAACGTGCACCAGACCTTCAACGCCCGGCTCCAGCTCAACAAATGCACCGTAGTCGGTGATGTTGGTCACGCGGCCAGTGTGTACTGTTTCCAGCGGGTACTTGGCAGCAACCAGATCCCATGGATCGTCTTGCAGCTGCTTCATGCCCAAAGAAATCCGGTGGGTTTCTTTGTTGATCTTGATGACCTGAACCTTGACGGTTTCGCCGATCGACAGGATCTCGGACGGGTGGTTAACACGGCGCCATGCCATGTCAGTGACGTGCAGCAGGCCGTCAACGCCACCAAGGTCGACAAACGCGCCGTACTCGGTGATGTTCTTGACCACACCGTCTACAGCCTGACCTTCGGTCAGATTGCCGATAACCTCGGCGCGCTGTTCGGCACGGCTTTCTTCCAGGATAGCGCGGCGTGAAACAACGATGTTGCCACGGCGACGGTCCATTTTCAGGATCTGGAAGGGTTGCTTCAGGCCCATCAGCGGGCCGGCGTCGCGCACAGGGCGCACGTCAACTTGTGAGCCGGGCAGGAACGCTACAGCGCCGCCAAGATCGACAGTGAAACCACCTTTGACGCGGCCGAAGATCGCGCCTTCGACGCGGTTTTCGTCGGCATAGGCTTTTTCCAGGCGGTCCCAGGCTTCTTCGCGGCGGGCCATTTCGCGGGAAATGACGGCTTCGCCACGGGCGTTTTCAACCTGACGCAGGAAAACCTCTACTTCATCGCCAACAGCGATTTCAGGGGCTTCACCGGGGTTTGCGAATTCTTTCAGATCAACGCGGCCTTCCATTTTGTAGCCTACGTCGATGATAGCCTGGCCAGCCTCTACGGCGATGACCTTGCCTTTGACAACCGAACCCTCTGCGGGTGTGTCAATTTCGAAGCTTTCATTCAGGAGGGCTTCGAAATCCTCCATTGATACGTTCTGAGCCATGTGGTCTCGGGTTCCTTTTCAAACGTTTTTTCGGGCCATGCGGTTGTCTCCGCAGGTCTTTCGGTTTCATTTGGCCGCTCAGGCAAACGCAAAACAAAGAGGGCCGGAGGTTACCGACCCTGCTCGTATCTCTGTTTCACGGCGTTAATCGCCTTATCGACAGCGCTGGATATAGACAGTTCTGTCGTGTCTAGCAAGAGCGCATCATCCGCCGGCCTAAGTGGCGCGGTTGCGCGCTCACTATCACGCGCATCGCGCGCAATCACCTGTGCAAACACCTCTTCGCGCGTCATGGAAGATCCGGCCGCGGCCTGCTCCAGATACCGCCGCTCGGCACGCACCTGTGCGCTTGCGGTGACAAACAGTTTCACCTGCGCGTTCGGGCATATCACGGTGCCTATATCACGCCCGTCCAGAACCGCGCCGCCTTCACGTGCGCCAAACGCCCGCTGAAAATCCACAAGCGCCGCGCGCACTTCGGGGATCACGGCAACACGGCTGGCGGTCTGCGCCACATCGGGGTTGCGCAAATCCCCCTGCAAGTCTTCGGGTGCAAGCGCTATTGCCGCCGCAACAGGCTCTGCGCCAGCCAATACTTTCGCCCCCACGGCCCGGTACAACAGGCCCGTGTCCAGATGTGCGAAACCAAAATGCGCGGCAACGGCCTTGGAAATTGTCCCCTTGCCCGCCGCCGCAGGCCCGTCAATGGCAACCGTAAACGTCATGCCACCGCCCTTCGGCGTATCAATCCACGTGCCAATGCCAGCATTGCCAGCCCCAGGGTCGCGAATTTCAGGATTGTCAGGCGGCTTGCCACACCCACGATTTCCGGTGTCAGACCATCGGGCCCTGCTTCAAGCATGGCGGAAATCGCCGCGTTTTCGAACAGGTCAAAAACACCATAAGCAATCGGCAGAAAAACAAACGCCCGTTGCGCACCCCCGGTTTTGAACCAGATCGCGATCGACAGCACCGCGGTAAACATCACCGGAAACGCAGTATCCACCCGGCGCACCACTTGCGTGTAATAATCCGGCGTTTCCGGGGCCATCGCGCTCATATACGCCTGAACATCCGTCATCGCATAGCCGGACAGGCGCAGATCGAATGCCTCCTGCCCCCCGGCAAGAACCTTTAAGTGCGCCCCAACGGCGAAAACCAGATACACATAGACCACCGCAGTGGCGGCCACCAAAACCCAGTATGCAAAACGAAGGTTCATCGGTTTGCGCGCACAATCTGCGCACCCAGTTCGCCCATCAGGGATTCGAAAATGGGGAATGACGTGGCAATCGGGCTGCCATCATCCACGCGCACCGGCTTTATCGATGCCATACCAAGGCAAACGAAACTCATCGCGATGCGGTGGTCCAGGTGGGTTTCAGCGGTGCCACCGCCGGGCACGCCTTTGGGGCCCATACCCTGCACGCTCCACCATTCGTCTCCTTCCGAAACCTCCACACCATTGGCCCGCAACCCGCGCGCCATGGCGTCTATCCTGTCACTTTCCTTCACCCGCAGCTCTTTCACGCCGGTCATTTCAGTCACACCTTCAGCATAAGAGGCGACGATCGAAAGGATCGGATATTCGTCAATCATGCTGGCCGCACGTTCCGGCGGCACTGAAACACCTTTCATATTCGGGGAATAGCGCGCGCGAAGGTCCGCCACCGGCTCTCCTCCTTCCACGCGCTCGTTTTCATAAACCAGATCCGCGCCCATCTCGCGCAGGGTGGTAAACAACCCCGCCCGGGTTGGGTTCAGCCCGATATTGGGCACCAAAACGTCAGACCCTTCCACAATCAGTGCCGCACATACCGGAAACGCTGCCGAGCTTGGGTCGCGCGGCACAACAATATCCTGCGGCTGCAACTCAGGCTGCCCGGTCAGTGTGATAACCCGCCCCTCGCTGGTTTCTTCAACACTGATCTCAGCCCCAAAACCGGCAAGCATCCGCTCTGTATGGTCACGCGTGGCTTCTTTCTCGATCACCACGGTTTTTCCCGGCGCATTCAGCCCCGCCAACAGAACCGCGCTTTTCACCTGCGCCGAAGGCATCGGCACCACATAACGCTGCGCCACAGGGTCAGCGGCCCCCACGATCGTCATGGGCAGCCGCCCGCCGCTGCGCCCGTAAGCGCGCGCACCGAAAAGCGAGATCGGGTCGGTGATCCGCGCCATCGGGCGCGAACGCAGGGACGCATCACCGGTAAATGTCGCGGTAATTCCCGTGGTCGCCATCACCCCCATGATCAGGCGCACGCCTGTGCCGGCATTCCCACAATTGACAACATCTTCCGGTTCGCCAAATCCGCCGACACCAACACCGTTCACGCGCCACTCGCCAGGGCCCAGATGTTCAACCTCTGCACCAAATGCCTGCATCGCGGATGCAGTACCCAGAACATCCTCGCCCTCCAGCAGCCCTGAAATTCGCGTCTCGCCAACGGCAAGGGCACCCAGAATCAGGCTGCGATGGCTGATTGATTTGTCCCCCGGCACATTGGCTACGCCTTTCAGCGGGCCAGATTTGCGGGAGGTCATGGGAATAGGCGTTGCGTGGGCGGACATGGGCGTTCTCCTGTACTGCACGCCTGATAGCGCACACACTGGGCTGGGTCCATTCCCGGGCTTCTTCTTGGCAAAAATACCTCCGCCGGAGGCCTGAAATCTATGCCACGCGCCTCACAGGCGCCGGAATGTCAGGTAATGTGGCACCCGCCCTTCGCGCAGCGCCTTTTGTTCGTATCGTGTGGGAATCCAGTCTTCCCAGGGGGTGCGCCAGTCTGACGGGCTTTGCGCCAGCCATTCGAACCCGGCGCGCGGCACCTCTTCCAGCGTCTGACGTACATAGTCCGGAATATCGGTGGCCACCCTGAATTCCGCCCCGGGTTTCAGAACCTGCGCTAACGCAACAAGGAATTCCTGCGTGACGAATCGCCGGCGGTGGTGGCGCTTTTTCGGCCAGGGGTCCGGGTACAGCAGAAATGCCTTTTCAACGGATCCCTTTGGCAACACATCGAACAGATCGCGCACATCACCCGGATGCACCGCAACGTTGTCCAGCTTTGCCGCCCTGATTTTTCCCAACAGCATCGCAACGCCGTTGATGTAAGGCTCGCACCCGATAATGCCCACCTTTGGGTTCAGCGCGGCCTGATGAACCATATGCTCGCCCCCGCCGAAACCCGTTTCCAGCCAGATCGGCCGGCCGCCAAACAGCGCCTGCGCATCCAGCAATTCACGGTCGGGGTTTTCTTCCCATCCAACCGCACCCGGGCTTAGGGCTGCCAGATCTTCATCCAGATAGGCCTGCTGGCTGTCGCGCAGGCCTTTACCTTTGAAGCGGCCATAGAAATTGCGCCAGGGGGCGCCCGAAGGGTGCGTGTCATTTTTCATGGTACAGGCTTTTGCCGTCCGCCCGCGCGCAGGTCAAGGCGGACGGCACAAAACCTGTCACGATCCTCAGATCGCCCGTTTCAGGGCATCGATCAGATCGGTCTTTTCCCAGCTGAAACCACCCTGTTCGTCCGGCTGCCGGCCGAAGTGCCCATAGGCAGCGGTGCGTTCAAAGATTGGTTTGTTCAGACCCAGGTGTTCGCGGATACCGCGTGGCGTCAGGTCCATGATCTGCGCGGCGGCCCGTTCAATCGCCTCTTCCTCAACCTGGCCGGTGCCATGGGTATCCACGTAGATTGACAAAGGACGCGCAACACCAATCGCATATGCCAACTGCAGGGTGCAGCGATCTGCAAGGCCGGCGGCAACCACGTTTTTGGCCAGATATCGCGCTGCATAGGCGGCCGAGCGGTCAACCTTGGTTGGGTCTTTTCCGGAAAATGCGCCGCCGCCGTGCGGGGCCGCACCACCGTAGGTATCCACGATAATCTTGCGCCCGGTCAGCCCGGCATCACCATCGGGCCCGCCGATGACGAATTTCCCGGTTGGGTTCACGTGCCATTCGGTTTCACCTGTCACCCAGCCCTCTGGCAGCACATCACGGATGTAAGGCTCCACCACAGTGCGCACGTCATCGGAACTCATACTTTCGTCCAGATGCTGGGTGGAAAGCACGATCGATGTCACCCCGACGGGTTTGCCGTTTTCATAGCGCACCGACAGCTGAGATTTCGCGTCCGGCCCCAACGTCGGTTCGGCCCCGGATTTGCGGACTTCGGCCAGCCGGCGCAGGATTGCATGGGCATATTGGATCGGGGCGGGCATCAATTCGGGCGTTTCATTCACCGCGTATCCGAACATGATGCCCTGATCGCCTGCGCCTTCGTCTTTGTTGTCAGACGCGTCAACGCCCTGTGCGATGTCTTCGGATTGCGCGTGCAGGTAACTGTCGACCTTCAGGTTGGCCCAGTGAAACCCTTCCTGTTCATAGCCGATATCACGGACACATTCGCGTGCGATATCTTCGACGCGTTGTATCACATTGGCAGGGCCGCGTACTTCGCCCCCGATCACCACGCGGTCTGTGGTTGCGAAGGTTTCGCAGCCCACGCGCGAATGCGCATCTTCTGCCAAAAACGCATCAAGAACTGCATCTGAAATTCGGTCACACACCTTGTCCGGGTGTCCCTCGGACACGGACTCGGATGTGAAAGTGTAGTTTTGCCTGGTCATGAAAAATGCTCCGTTATGCTAAATCCGCCACGTCAGGAAGCCGTTGTGGCGGTTGATATCCTTCTGCGATACGCGCGCAACTGGCTGAGGTCAATCGGAATTTCGGGCGCGTGACAACAGAAATGTCCCTAAAAACAAGATCAAAAACAATATGAGCGGGGCATCCCCCAGCCTGGAATAGGGCGTCGCCGGCAGGGCGGCGGGCAGAGGTGCATCCAGCTTTCCCGATACACCCATAGGTAATCTGGCAACGATCCGGCCACGCGCGTTGATCACCGCGCTGATCCCGGTGTTGGCCGCACGGATAAAAGGCAACCCCTGTTCGACAGCGCGCAGCTGCGCCTGCACCAGGTGCTGTTGCGGGCCGGAAAATGTTCCGAACCAGGCATCATTCGTAATCTGAAGGATCATGTCAGCGCGTTGCGGCGCGGCGCGCAAATCGCCTGGGAATATGGCCTCGTAACAGATGAGGGGCAGGATCTTCCCCAACGCGCCAAGATCCAGCACCGCGGCCCCCGGCCCGGCTGAATATCCGTTTCCAAAACGCGCGGCAAAGGCGCGCAGGCCAAAGCGGCTTAGAAAATCGCCACCCGGGGTGTATTCCCCGAACGGCACAAGGTGGTGTTTGTCATATACTGCCTGCACGCTGCCCGCCCCATCCAGCACCGCAAGCGCGTTATAATAGCGCGCACCTTCATTGCGCTGAACGCCAACAACCACCATCGCCCCCCCGGCGGATCGTGCGATTTCTTCCATCAGGCGGGGCGCACGGCCCAACAGATAGGGGATAGACGTTTCGGGCCAGACAATCAGATCAGGCGGCGGGTTTCCCGGCTCCGGTGCCAGCGCGGTAAGTTCTATCTGACGGTCCAGAAACAGTGGCGCGTAGTCGGGATTCCATTTCAAATGCTGCGCAGCATTGGGTTGTACAAGGCGCAGCATTTTTGGGTTTTCATCCGGCGGAATGTCACCCGCACCCCTGACAAGACCTATGGTCACCACCAACACGACCCCCCCCAATAGGACGGCTGAGTTGCGCACCTTTCCGGGCTCGCTCCAAAGTGCAAACGCGGCGGACGCGCATAGGAATGTCAGAAACGTCAAACCATTTGCGCCGATAAAGGCGCCCAGCTGCAAAATCGGGGTGTTCACCCAAACCGCACCGGGGCCGCCCCAGGGAAAGCCGGTAAAGATCACACCGCGCGTCAGTTCAACCGCGCTCATCATAACGGCCCACGCCAGCCAGGCCCAGCGCTTTGGCGCCAACCAGCGCGCGACGCCAAACCCGAAGGACCAGAACAGCGCAAGCCCCCCAGCCATGGAAAACAGCGCAAAGGGCGCCATCCACCCATAACGGGCAACATCCACCATGAAAGGTTGAACGATCCAGATCAGCGTGAAGGAAAAATACCCGGCCCCAAACCCCCAGCCAGCCAAAGCCGCACGCCAGGGGCTTTGCGACATCCTGACCAAACCATACCCGCCAAACAACCCGAGCAAGGTCGCTGGGAAAAGTTCAAACGGTGCCTGCCCCAACGCGGCAAAGACACCCAGGATAAACCCCACCGTCAAAGCACCGCGCCGATGTGCTGTCGCGGCTGCCAGACGGGATGGCAGATCAGCCATCCACGGCCTCGGGCAGGCGAACACGCAGACGTTTGATCCGGCGCGGATCCGCATCCACGACCTCAAACTCTGGCCCGTCCGGGTGAACGATCACCTCGCCACGGGCCGGAACATGGCCGCAAAGAACAAAGACCAGACCGCCCAGCGTTTCGATTTCTTCATCGTCCGGGTCGGCCCCGTGCAGGCGCATTCCGATCTCGGCCTCAAACTCGTCCAGTGGGGCTTTTGCCTCGGCCAGAAAACAGCCGGGCTTTTCACGCACCCAAAGGGCGCCTTCTTCAAGGTCATGTTCATCTTCGATTTCGCCGATGACCTGTTCGATCAGATCCTCGATGGTAACCAGGCCGTCGACGCCGCCGTATTCGTCAATCACCAGGGCCATATGGATACGCTCGGTCTGCATTTTTTGCAGCAAAACGCCGATCGGCATGGACGGGGGGGCGTAAAGCAGTGGGCGCAGCAGTTTTTGCAGCGCATAGCGTTCGCCCTTGCCGTTAAAGCCGTGGGTCAGCGCAAAATCCTTCAGGTGAACAAGGCCAATGGGTGTATCCAGCGTTTCCTTGAACACGGGCAATCGCGTCAGCCCGCTTTCGCGGAACAGATCCACCAGTTCATTTTTCTTGATGTCCACGGGTACCGAGACGATTTCGGCCTTCGGTATCGCCACATCCTCCAGCCGCATACGGCGTAGGTTAACCATACCCGGCACACCCACTGCCGCAGCAGATCCGTTCACATCACTATGTATGTTTTCGGGGGTGCCATTGTCAGAATCCGACGGACTAAGCGCGCCGATTATGCGGCTGAAAAAGCCGCCCTGAGTGTCCTCTGCATTTTCCTGCGCGCGGTGCGCTGCACCAGAGGATCCGTCGCTGTTATCGCCCATCTTCCCTTTCCAAAACCACGGTGCAAAAACGCACCCTACTGTTCATATGGGTCTGAAATGCCCAGTTTGCCAAGTATTTCAACCTCTAAACCCTCCATAAGGGCCGCATCTAGGTCGTCTATGTGATCATAACCCAACAAATGAAGGGTTGCGTGCACCATTAAATGGCTGACGTGGGCGTCAAACGCCTTTTCTGCGTCAGCCGCTTCGCGCGCGCAGGTGTCATAGGAAATCGCGATATCGCCCAATTCCGGGTCTTCCGGTGCCTCTGGATGTTCACCAGGGGGCGGGCTGTGTTCTTCTGCGGGCCATGACAAAACGTTCGTTGGCTGCGGTTTCTCGCGGAAATCCGCGTTCAGCGTTGCAATGCGGGTATCATCACAGGCCAGCACGCTTATTTCACAAGCCTGCGGATCCAACCCAAGGTGCATCAATGTTGCCGCACAAGCGGTCTGAGATAATGCCGGAAGGTCAACACCGCCCCAACGTTCATCTTCAACAATAACGTCGACGAGATCAGCCATTGGCCTTGTCATAAGCCTCGATAATTCGGGCGACCAGCGGGTGGCGCACCACATCTTTTGATGTGAAATAGTTGAACGCGATCTTGTCGATCCCCTTCAAAAGGGTTTCGGCATCACGCAGGCCGCTGTCAACGCCGCGCGGCAGGTCCACTTGTGACCTGTCACCCGTGATAACCATGCGCGACCCCTCGCCCAGCCGGGTCAGGAACATCTTCATCTGCATCGTCGTCGCATTCTGCGCCTCATCCAGCACAACAAAGGCATTTGCCAGTGTCCGCCCGCGCATAAAGGCAAGCGGCGCGATTTCGATGCGCTTTTCTTCCATCAGCTTCGCCAGCTGCTTGCCCGGCAGGAAATCATTCAGCGCATCGTAAAGCGGCTGCATGTAGGGATCGATTTTATCTTTCATATCGCCGGGCAAAAAGCCCAGACGTTCGCCCGCCTCAACAGCCGGGCGCGACAGGATGATCCTGTCAACATGCCCGCCGATGAACATGTTCACGGCGACCGCAACGGCCAGATATGTTTTGCCGGTCCCCGCAGGGCCGATACCAAAGGCCAGCTCTTTTTCAAAAAGTGACTGCACATAGGCCTTTTGCGCATCAGTTCGCGGCTCAACCAGCTTCTTGCGGGTCTTGATTTCCACCCGGCCGCCCCTGAACAGCTCCATCTGGTCACCATCACGTGCGCCTGTACCGCGCCCTGACGGCCCCATGCGAATTTCACCGTCAATGTTACCGGCCTCAACCGCGCGCCCACTTTCCAGACGCTGGTAGAGGGATTGCAGCACGGCCTCGGCCTGTGTGCGCGCATTTTCTTCGCCGACGATGGCCAATTGATTTCCACGCCGCACGATCTGCACGTTCAGTTGATGTTCAATCTGAGAAAGGTTTCGGTCAAACACACCGCACAGATCTATCAAAAGGCGGTTGTCGGGAAATTCCAGAAGATGTTCGTGAACCTCTTCCGGTGATGTCGGTGTGGTAAGAGCGTCGATGCCCAATAATCTCTCCGTTGAGAAGTGCCTGTCACCTGATGGTGCCAAGCCAAGCGGCGCGACGCAAGGCAGAACGGCATGGTTTTACGATTTCAAACAGAAAACGACCGCAAGGACGGGCCTTGCGGTCGCTTCGCATGAGCATTGCCCATTAAATCAGATGATATCTGCGATACCTTCGCCCTTCTGGAAATCACCGATAGCGGTGTTAACCGGGTAAAGATCATTACAGATAGGTTTGCCATAGCGATCCAGACGCGGATCCATATAACCCTCGACACCATCGTCGATGATCCAGTGCTGGCAGCCGTTCGGGTCAATCCAGATACCTGAAACCAGGTTGCTCAGATCCCCGTCGTCGACCCAGTTGTCGACTGTCTTATCCTGTTTGGGAACATCCATGCAGGCTGACAGCGATGCGGCCGCGCCGAGAACGAATATGCTCTTGATGAGTTTCATTTTTCTGTCTCCTCAGCGAATGCAAACGATTTCGACACGGCGGTTCTTTTGCATACCCGCGGCCGTTGCGTTCGTTGCGATAGGCTGGCGTTCACCATACCCGCGCACCGATGCGATCCGTGCGCCTACGCTGCGTCCAATTTCTGCAACAGCATTAGCGCGGCGTTCGGACAAGCCCATGTTGTATTCATCACTCGCACGGCTGTCTGTGTGGCCCGCGATGGTGTAGGCATTTGCATTGGCCGAGCGGAAGAATTCTTCCAGGCGGGCGCGTCCGGCGCTGCTGATCGACGATTTGTCTGTTGCAAACAGTTGATCTGAGTTCATCACCGAGCATGTTTCGCCGCCCCGGCATACCGGAAGGCCATTCCGATCCAGGTGCAGAGACATGTATCCCTCTACACCATCATCCATCACCCAGTGCTCACACCCATCCGGGTCCACCCAGATCGTAGGGACATAACGCTGCCCCTGAACATTATCCTGCGCCTGCGCCACACCAACATTGATGAACAGCGAAAGCATCCCTACTCCCCCGGCTGCGATCGCCGTGCGAAGGGTTGTCAAAATATTGGTCAACACCGCGCCAATCCCCTATCACTTTTTTCTGGATCTTTCGGGCAAGTGCATTTGCCACAGATCCGCCACATTATCCGGCCAAGTGTATCAAAAATAATGTACAAGTGAAGAAAGATTTACCAGATATTGTGTTTGTTTGCGCAACAAACACCAACCTACTGCGGGACTGTCATCAAAACTGGTTGAAGTTCGCCATAATTGGCAATGACTTACCCGATCAGCTCGCCGCCCAGCGAATTTGGCTCGGTGTTCGTGATTCTTACACGCCGAAGGTCGCCGGGCTGAATGCCGGGTGCCGTTACATGCACCGCGTGAAGGTGGTCTGACTTGCCCACCATCTGCCCTTCCAGACGCCCCTTACGTTCAAAAAGAACGCCCACCTCGCGCCCGACCATCGCATCCTGTACAGCGCGCTGCTGTTCCAGAATTAGGGCCTGAAGGCGTTGCAGGCGGTCGTTCGCTTCGTCTGCGGGAACCTGCGCACGTTCGGCGGCAGGTGTGCCGGGGCGGGTGGAATATTTAAACGAAAACGCCTGCCCATAACCGACGGCGCGGATCAGGTTCATCGTATCTTCGAAATCCTGCGCCGTTTCTTCGGGAAAGCCCACGATGAAATCACCCGAAATCAGAATGTCCGGGCGTGCGGCGCGGAAGCGATCGACCAGTGCCAGGTATTCTTCGGCGGTGTGCGAACGGTTCATGCGCTTCAGGATCTTATCACTGCCCGATTGCACGGGCAGATGCAGATAAGGCATCAGTTTTTCACACTCCCCATGCGCCGCGATCAGATCATCGGTCATATCGTTAGGGTGCGAGGTGGTGAAGCGAATACGCTCCAGCCCATCAATGTCATTCAGCGCCCAGATCAGGCGGGCCAACGACCAATCGCCGCCCGTGCCAACCCCGTGGTACGCATTCACATTCTGACCCAAAAGCGTGATTTCCTTCACGCCCCGTTCCACCAGATCCTGCGCCTCACGCAAAACCCGTTCTGCCGGGCGCGAAACCTCGGCCCCGCGGGTGTAGGGAACAACGCAGAAGGCGCAGAATTTATCGCACCCCTCCTGCACCGTCAAAAACGCCGTCGGCCCGCGCTTAGGCAAGGGACGTTTTGGCAAAAGCTCAAATTTGTCTTCTTGCGGAAACTCCGTATCCAGCGCCTTTTTTCCGGCCGCCAGCTTTTCCATCATCTCAGGCAGGCGGTGATAGGTTTGCGGGCCAACAACCAGGTCGACCATCGGCGCACGGCGCATGATCTCCTGCCCTTCGGCCTGCGCAACACAACCGGCAACGCCAATCTTCAGGTTCGGGTTTTCGGCCTTAAGAACCTTGAAACGGCCCAGTTCGGAATACACCTTTTCGGCCGCTTTTTCCCGGATGTGGCAGGTATTCAGCAGGATCATATCGGCGTCATCCGGGCTGTCGGTGTGCACATATCCATCCGCGCCCAGCGCTTCGGCCATGCGTTCACTATCGTAAACATTCATCTGGCAACCATAGGTCCGGATGAAAAGCTTTTTTGGGTCTGACATCGGCATACGCCCCGGTTTGATGATCCAAGGCGCCCCTCTACACAATGCAGCCACGCCCTGCAACGCTTGCAATGGTTTGCGCTTTCATGGAGTTTTAGGCGCGGGCCTGCGAAAAGCGGGGCCAAAGGGGAAAAACAATGCGCTACGCGTCACTTTCGCAGTTTCTAAACACCGGCCAGGGCGTGTTGGCCCGCGGGCCCATTGCGCTGATTTTTGTCGAAGACCTGATCGAAGTAGATACCACAATCCGGCATCACCAGATGGCCGGGTTCAAATGCGTTGTTGTCTTTGCCCCGGATGAACTGGAACTGCCCGGCGAACTGGAAGATGAAATTCACCGTGTGCGCTGTGATGTGACGGCAGAAAACACCGTCATTGATACCGTGAATGCGGTGATAGAGGCCGCGCCGCGCCAGTGGCTGTTTTACTGCTTTAATGCCGAATATCTGTTCCACCCGTTTTGTGAAAGCCGCAGTATTGGTGAAATGCTTGCCTTTCACACCGAAGAACGGCGCGACGCGGTGCTGACCTATGTGGTTGATCTTTACGCCGATGATCTGGAGGCCTGCCCTAACGCGGTTTCCCTGGATAACGCCTGGTTAGACAAATCCGGCTACTATGCCCTGGCCCGCCCGGATGATGGCAACGCCCGGAAACCAAAGGAACGCCAGCTGGATTTCTTTGGCGGCTTGCGGTGGCGGTTTGAAGAACACATTCCCGAAAAGCGGCGCAAGATTGACCGGATCGCATTATTTCGCGCCAAACCGGGGTTGCGCCTGCGCGCCGATCACACATTCAATGACGAAGAATACAATACGTTTGCCTGCCCCTGGCATCATAACATCACCGCCGCCATCGCAAGTTTTCGTGCGGCCAAGGCCCTGAAGACGAATGCCGGTTCGACCTTCGATATCCCAACGTTCAAATGGCACAATTCGGCACCGTTCACCTGGACCTCGCAACAATTGCTGGATCTGGGCCTGATGGAGCCGGGGCAGTGGTTTTGACCCGCTGCGCGCGATAGCCGCCCTTTACATCCTTTCGCACCGCCCTAAATTATTCCCAAGCCCGAGCACCTGCTGTATGCAGCCTCGATCATTCATTCCCAGAAAGAGAGACCTCTCATGACCCAAGTAAAAACGGGCGATAAAGTAAGCATTCACTACACCGGGTCGCTGGACAACGGCGACGTATTCGACAGCTCAAACGGGCGCGACCCACTGGAATTCGTCGTGGGTTCCGGGCAGATCATCCCCGGGCTGGACAAAGCCCTTCCCGGCATGACTGTTGGCGAGAAAAAGTCGGTGAACATCCCTTCGCAAGAGGCGTATGGCGAACATGACGCAAACGGCGTTATCGAAGTTCCGCGCGGCGAAATCCCCGCCGATATCCCGCTTGAAGTTGGTGTTCAGCTTGAAATGCGTTCCCCCGAAGGTCAGGCAATGCCGGTCACCGTTACAAAGCTGACGGATGAAACCGTTACCTTGGACGCCAACCATTTCCTGGCTGGTAAAGCCCTTAACTTTGACTTTGAGCTGATTTCGGTCGGCTAAAAGGTTCGGTTGCTTCGCGCCGCGGTTCGGTCTGAACAGTGTCGCGAAGCGCCACACCACATCTTTCCGGATGAAACGCCGCGCCTGTTTGCCTAGGTCCGGCGCAGGCGGATCACCACATCAACTTTGCTGATCTCGGCCCCTGCGGGGGCATCGGGCAGCTGCGCGATTTTCAGGTTTTCGGCGGGGGCGTCACACAGCTCTTCGCTGTCTTCCCAGAAGAAATGCGGATGATTGGTGATATTCGTATCAAAATAGCTTTTTGCACCATTCACCGTGATTTCACGCAGCAGCCCCGCATCGCTGAAAACGCGCAGCGTGTTGTACACGGTTGCCAGGGAAACTTTTTCGCCAGAGGCGCAGGATGCTTCAAACAGGCTTTCGGCTGTGACATGGCGGTGCTGGCCATCGCCCACCAAAAGCGTGGCAAGCGCAAGGCGCTGGCGGGTTGGTCTCAACCCAGCCTGCGTCAGCCAGGTGGCTTCGCCCTCAAAACTCTGACGTGACATGCGCGCGTTCCGTTTCATCAGTTCCGTGTGAATATAAGGGGCATTGCCCACCTGATACAATGTTTTTCCCTTGCGGTGCGGATCATCGGGAATGGCGCCCTCTGCCCTTGCCACCCTGTTGGGCCGGATGATAGAGAAATGGTAGGCAGGAACGCACAATATATAGGGCAGGAATGAATGGCGGATTTTCCGAACAGCTTTGACAAAGATGACCTTCTGAAATGCGCACGTGGGGAGCTTTTTGGCCCCGGCAACGCGCAGCTTCCGGCACCGCCAATGTTGATGATGGACCGCATTACCGAGGTTTCGGCCGATGGTGGCGCCCATGGCAAAGGCCATATCCTGGCTGAGTTCGACATCACACCGGACCTTTGGTTTTTTGAATGCCATTTCCCCGGCAACCCGATCATGCCCGGCTGCCTTGGCCTGGATGGCCTGTGGCAGCTGACCGGCTTTAACCTTGGCTGGCGTGGCTGGCAGGGGCGCGGCTATGCGCTGGGGGTTGGCGAAGTTAAGCTTAAGGGCATGGTGCGCCCCGACCGCAAGATGCTGACCTACAAGATCGATTTCACCAAGGCCATACAGACCCGCCGCCTGACCATGGGCGTGGCCGACGGCATCGTCGAAGCCGACGGTGAAATCATCTACGAGGTTAAGGACATGAAAGTCGCGCTAAGCGAAAGCTGATCCTGCCTCGAACACACGAAAAGGAAAGCGCCCCCCAGCGGGGCGTTTTTTATTTCCCAAGGGTCAAGTCCCGACCGCAGGTGGGGGGGGCAAAGCCCGCGCCCGTGGGTGGCCGGGGGCTGAGTGCCGGCGCAGTCTGCGCGATTTCCCCACGCCTTGCCCCCTATCCTTTCAAAACACGACACCCAAGCGCCAGAATGGGCGCTAACAGTGAAGCGGGGCGGCCAATCTGCTTGCCCCTTCACCCACGCCTGTCATACACAAGAACCAAGCACAAAAAGAGGAGCAGCGCATGCGTCGAGTCGTCGTCACCGGTCTGGGTATTGTCTCGGCCATAGGCAACAATGCCGAAGAGGTTCTGACCTCGCTGAAAGCCGGTAAATCTGGCATCACCGCGAACCAGGATATGATCGATCACGGTTTTCGCAGCCAGGTCGCCGGCGCGCCGGACATCGACATCACGCAGCACGTCGACAAACGCACCCTGCGTTTCATGGGGCCAGGTGCCGCCTACGCCCATATTGCCATGACCCAGGCGATCGCTGATGCCGGGCTTGAAGAAGATGATGTCGTCAACCCCCGCACTGGCCTGATCGCGGGTTCTGGCGGGCCATCCACATCGGCCATGTTTGCCGCCCATCAGACGGCGCTGAAAACCGGCGCGACCAAACGCATTGGCCCCTTCGCGGTGCCCAAATGCATGGGGTCCACGATCTCAGCGAACCTTTCAACGGCGTTCAAGATCAAGGGCATCAACTATTCCATCACCTCGGCCTGTTCGACCAGCCTGCATTGTATCGGCAGCGCGGCCGAGCAGATCATGATGGGCAAACAGGACGTTATGTTTGCCGGCGGCGGAGAAGAGCTGGACTGGACCCTTTCGTGCCTGTTTGACGCGATGGGTGCCATGAGTTCGAAGTACAACGAGACACCTGAAAAAGCATCGCGCGCCTTTGATGCGGATCGCGACGGCTTTGTCATCGGTGGTGGCGGCGGCATCCTTGTTCTTGAGGATCTAGACCACGCCCTTGCCCGCGGCGCAAAGATCTACGCCGAAGTCACAGGCTATGCGGCCACATCGGACGGCCACGATATGGTTGCCCCATCCGGTGAAGGTGGCGAACGCGCCATGCGCCTGGCCCTGCAAACCCTGCCCGAGGGGCGTAAAGTTGGCTATATCAACGCCCACGGCACATCGACCCCGGTTGGCGATGTGGGCGAAGTGGAGGCCGTGCGCCGCGTCTTTGGCGAAGGCAACACGCCCCCCATCAGCTCCACCAAATCCATGACAGGCCACAGCCAGGGCGCCACCGGCGCACAGGAAGCCGTGTATTGCCTTTTGATGCTTGAAAATGATTTCATTGCACCATCGATCAACGTTGAAACACTGGACCCGGCATTGAACCCTGCCGAAATCGCCACCGATCTGGTGGAAAATGCGGGGCTTGATACAGTGATGACCAACAGCTTCGGCTTTGGCGGCACAAACGGGTCCATGTTGCTGAGCAAATACAAGGGGTAACGGATATGGCAGACCTCATGAAAGGAAAGCGCGGGCTGATCATGGGCGTGGCCAACAACCGCTCGATCGCCTGGGGGATCGCTCAGGCGATGGCCGCTGAAGGCGCTGAACTGGCCTTCGCCTATCAGGGCGAAGCGTTTGGAAAACGTGTTGAGCCGCTGGCCGAAAGCCTGGGGTCCAACATTCTGGTCGACATGGACGTGACCGATGATGCATCGCTGGACAAAGGGTTTAGCGACCTTGCCAGCCATTGGGACAGCGTTGATTTTCTGGTCCATGCTGTTGCGTTTTCTGACAAGAATGAACTGACGGGCCGTTTCATCGATACCTCGCGAGGTAACTTCAAAAATTCGCTGGATATCTCGTGCTATTCGCTGATCGAAGTCACGCGGCGCATCATGCCGATGATGACGAACGGTGGCACGGTGTTAACGCTGACCTATCAGGGCTCAAACCGCGTAACGCCGTTTTACAACGTCATGGGCGTTGCAAAGGCTGCGCTGGAAGCAACCGTTCGTTACCTGGCAAACGATTTGGGGCCAGATGGCATTCGGGTAAACGCGATCTCTCCGGGTCCGATGAAAACACTTGCCGGTGCGGCCATTGGCGGCGCGCGCAAGACCTTTCGCCATACCGAGACAAACGCGCCCCTGCGCGCCAATGCCACGTTAGAGGCGGTTGGCGGCACGGCTGTTTATCTGGCTTCGGATTACGGTGCCTGTACCACGGGTGAAATCATCGCGGTCGACAGCGGCTATCACGTATTGGGCATGCCACAGTCCGAAAACCTGTAATACGCGCGGGGCTGCGCGCCCCTACTGATCGCTTTTCATGTCTTCGCGGGTTTGCGCCCAGCGCGCGATGAAATCTTCTTCTTCGCCAAATTCCAGAAACTCGGCGTATTGCGCATGAGGGGCCGGTACCCTGCGGGCGTGTTTGATCGGGCACCAGTATTGTTCGGTGCGCCCCGCCACTTCACGCACATATGCGATAACGCCGTTGGAATACCCGCAATAGACGCAGTTCAGTTTTTGCAGGGTGTTCAGATAGGCAAGGTTTTGACGGTCTATAAAAACATGATCCGCGCGGCGCACGCGATCAATGCCATAAACCCGAAAACACACTGCCTGATATACCGTGACCATCAGGTCCAGAAGCGCGATGGGCAGAAGAAGCGAATAGACCAGCGGTGCGGTCAGAACGACCATCGGGCGTGTTTCCGCCAGAAAAACGCGCAGATTAACCCTTGCCGCACGGTGGCGTTGGCGCAGGCTTTCTTCGAAAACGATCCGGCCTCGGTAAAAGCGGTATTCAACAGCCGCGCGCCGATTTGCCATCTCTTTTTCAATCTGGTCCTGAATATCACGGGCGTGCTCAATCAGTGCCTGAAGCGGTGTCGCCATGTAACCCTCCCACCATGTGCAACCCCATCGTTCCCGATAAGGCCGGTCCTTTGCCGTCAGGGTTATACCACCTGTTCGGCCACATGCCATTCATTGCGTGGTCCTGCCACTGGGTCAGGGCAATAGGTCGGGGCAATGGGCGCAACGGCACAGGCGGTTTCACAAACCCGAATTTCTTTTACAGGCCCTTCCCTCGCCCTGACGACCGTGCAAGTCTCTGCGCACACAAATGGGGGAAGTCATGCCAATCACGACCTGCGTCTTTGATGCCTACGGCACACTTTTTGATGTCTCGGCCGCCGCGCGTCTGGCGGCAGAGGAACCCGCGCGGGACGCCCTGGCCGCCTGCTGGCAGGAACTGGCCACAAATTGGCGCCTGAAGCAGCTGCAATATACCTGGCTGCGCGCCATCATGCGTGAACACACCGATTTCTGGAAAGTCACCCAGGACGGGCTGGATTGGGCACTGGAAGCGTCAGGGCTGCAGGGCGACGACGAATTGCGCGAACGCCTGCTGCAACTTTACTGGGAGCTGCAGGCGTATCCCGAAGTGCCCGCCATGCTGGAAACCCTGAAGGCCGATGGCTTTAACACCGCGATCCTTTCAAACGGAGCGCCTGAAATGCTGGATGGGGCCGTGCAATCGGCCGGTGTTGGCAATGTTCTGGACGATGTGATTTCAGTGGAAGACGTGGGAATTTTCAAACCTGACGCATCGGTTTACGACCTTGTTCTCAAGCGCTTTGACTGTAACGCCAAAGAGGTTTTGTTTGTTTCCTCCAATGGCTGGGACGCTGCGGCGGCAAGCGGCTTTGGGTTTCACACGGCCTGGGTGAACCGGGCTGGTGAGCCGATGGACAGGCTGGACCACACACCGGATGAGATATTAAATAACCTTGCCCAAATCCCAGACATCGCAAAGGCCATTTCATGAACAACTACACCTCTCGTGACGGGCTGAAACTGGCCTATAAGGATGAAGGCGTTGGGCTGCCCCTGATCTGCCTTGCCGGGCTTACCCGCAATTCAAGCGATTTTGATTTTCTGGCCCCGCATGTGGGTGATGTGCGCCTGATCCGGCCAGATTATCGCGGGCGCGGTGCCTCACAGTTTGCGGATTTTTCAACCTACACAGCGGCCCATGAGGCGCGTGACGTTCTGGCGCTGATGGATCACCTGGGGCTTGAAAAGGCCGCTTTTCTTGGCACCTCGCGCGGTGGCCTGATTTCCATGGGGCTCACAGGAATGGCAAGGGACCGCCTGCTAGGCGTCTGTTTCAATGACATCGGCCCTGACATCGAGGCCACGGGCCTGAACAACATCATGGATTACCTTGGCCGAAACCCAAATGCCAAAACTTATGAAGACGTGGCAAAGGCTCGTGAAAGTGTCATGGTCGGGTTTACCGGCGTTTCGCGGGAACGTTGGATCGAGGATTCCCGCCACCTGTTTGATGAAACCGACGACGGGCTGGTCATCAACTATGATCCGCGCCTGCGCGATGCGTTTGAGGCGACAGCAATGGACCCCTTGCCCAACCTCTGGCCGCTTTTTGACGCGCTAAAGGGTCTTCCTCTGGCGCTGATCCACGGCGCAAACTCGGACCTTCTGAGCGACAAGACCGCCAATGAAATGCGGCGGCGGCGCCCTGACATGGGCTATGCCCATGTTGCAGGGCGCGGGCACGTGCCTTTTCTGGACGAACCAGAAAGCCTTGAGGTGATCCGCGCCTGGCTGGGGAAGATGCAGTGAACATCCAGATGATCGAAGCCGCCGCCGCGCGCCTTGCGGGGCACGCCCGCCAAACGCCGCTGTTATCTTCCCCGTTCTTGGATGAAATCGCCGGGCGCCGCGTTTTGTTGAAAGCAGAATGTCTGCAGCACACCGGATCTTTCAAATATCGCGGGGCGCGATCGGCAGTGTCGGCCCTGGCGCCGGAAATCCGCGAAAAGGGTGTCATCGCATTTTCATCGGGCAACCACGCGCAGGGCGTTGCGCTGGCCGCGCGGGAATTCGGTGTTCCCGCAGTGATCATCATGCCATCTGACGCCCCGCGCCTGAAAATTGAAAACACCCGCGCCCTTGGGGCCGAGGTTGTTCTATATGACCGCGCCACAGAAGACCGTGACAAGATCGGCGCGCGCCTGTCCGATGCCCGTGCCCTGACGCTGATCAAACCCTTTGACGAGCCGCAGGTTATTGCCGGACAAGGCACCACTGGGCTGGAGATTGCCCAACAGGCAAAAGCCGCTGGCGTGACCAAGGCAGATGTCCTGATACCCTGCGGCGGGGGCGGCTTAACCTCGGGCACAGCCCTTGCGCTTGCATCAAAGGCGCCGGACCTGCGTGTGCGCCCTTGCGAGCCTGAAGAATTTGATGATGCCACGCGCTCCCTTGTGTCCGGGCATATCGAAACGAATACGCGCAAGGCGGGCTCTATCTGTGATGCCATTATCACGCCCCGCCCCGGAGACCTGACATTCCCGATTATGGCGCAGCTTTGCGGGCCTGGGATTGTTGTCAGCGAGGATGAATGCCTGCGCGCGATGGCCGCCGCCTTCACGCGCCTGAAGGTTGTCATTGAACCCGGCGGCGCCGTGGCCCTGGCAGCGGCGCTGTTCCACCCTCAACAGATAAACGGCGACGCAGTAATCTGTGTGGCATCCGGCGGCAATGTGGACAGCCCGATGTTCATCACCGCCCTGGAAAAATATGGGCAGCCCGCTGCCTGACAGAAGATACAGAATGGAGAATGACCATGCATATGGCTGATCTGGGCGAGGTTCGCCTGCACTATGAAGACCGCGGTGATAAAGATGCGCCGGCGGTGGTGTTTGCAAACTCACTGGGCACGGATTTCCGGCTGTGGGATCAGGTCCTGCCGCTGCTGCCTGAGGGGCTTCGTATCATCCGCTATGACAAACGCGGGCACGGGTTGTCGACCTGCCCACCGGGGCCCTATTTCATGGGGGATTTGGTGCAGGATGTGGCGCAGCTGCTGGACCTTCTTGGCGTAAAGGATTGCGTCTTTGTCGGCCTGTCTATCGGTGGAATTATCGCACAGGGCCTGGCGGCAGAACGGATGGACCTAGTGCGCGCGATGGTTTTGTCCAACACCGGGGCCAAAATTGGCACCAAACAGATCTGGGATGATCGCATCGCCGCCGCGCGTGATGGCGGCATCGAAGTGTTGGCGGACGCCACGATGGAGCGTTGGTTTTCCAAGCGCTTTGTGTGCGAACAGGCGCATGAACTGGAAGCATGGCGAAACATGCTGACACGCACGCCGCTGGAAGGTTTCGTTGGCTGCAGCGCCGCGATTTCGGAAACCGACCTATATGACAGCACCGCGCGGCTAAGCCTGCCCACGCTGGGCATCGCCGGATCCGAAGACGGCGGCACCCCCCCTGATCTGGTGCGTGAAACCACCGATCTGGTCGCGGGTTCAAAATTCCATCTGATCCGGGGCGCAGGCCACTTGCCCTGTGTGGAAAAACCCGAAGAATACGCCCAGGTTCTAACCGGGTTTTTGCATGACGTGGGGCACATCTGAATGGCGCGTTTCCTTTTGATTCACGGGTCCTGCCACGGCGCATGGTGCTGGCGCGATGTATTGCCCTTGCTGCGCGCCGCAGGCCACACCGCCAACGCCATTGATCTGCCTTCGCATGGCGATGATCCAACGCCGGTGGGCGAAGTGACCCTTGAACGCTACGCGCAGGCAATCGTGGATGCGATAACCGATCCGGTAATCCTGGTCGGCCATTCCATGGGCGGCTACCCGATTACACGGGCCGCAGAAATGGCGCCCGAAAAGATCCAGCGTCTGGTCTATTTGTGCGCCTATACACCGTGGAAGGGGTTTTCACTGGCACAAATGCGCAAAGCCGCGCCGCGCCAACCGCTGCTTGAGGCGATGATCAAGTCCGACGACCAGCTTTCAATCACCTTTGATCCCTTGATGATCGAAGATAAATTTTATCATGATTGCCCGCCGGGCACCGTGGATTATGCGCGCCAGCACCTTTGCGCACAGGCGATCCAGCCAAACGAAGTGCCTGTTGAAATCACACAGAATTCAGCAGGCAAGCCACGGTCCTATATCGTGTGTAATCATGATCACGCCATCCCGCCCGAATTCCAGCGCGAGATGGCAGCGCGGTTTGCGCCGCAGGATGTCCGGGAAATGGATATCTCTCATTCACCCTTTTTTGCGGACCCTGACGCGCTGGCGAAAAACCTGATCGAAATATCGGAAATGACATGACCAAACCCTGCATTATCTGCGTTGCCATCACGGGGTCTGTCCCGCAGAAATCCAACAACCCCGCCGTGCCGATTACCGTGCCCGAACAGATCGAAAGCACCCATGCCGCGTTTGAGGCAGGCGCCTCCATCGCCCATTGCCATGTGCGCAACGACGATGGGTCCACGACATCGGACCCCGACAAGTTTGCCGCCCTGAAGGAAGGGATCGAAAAACACTGCCCTGGCATGATTGTGCAGCTTTCCACCGGGGGGCGTTCGGGCGCCGGGCCAGAACGCGGCGGTATGCTGCCCCTTCGCCCCGATATGGCATCCCTGTCGGTCGGGTCGAACAACTTTCCGACGCGTGTTTATGAAAACAGCCCCGATCTGGTGGATTGGCTGGCCTCGCAAATGCAGACTTACGATGTGAAACCGGAAATCGAGGCTTTCGATCTTTCCCACGTCTTTCAGGCCGTGAAGATGAGCCAGGATGGCCGCCTAACCTCTCCGCTATATGTTCAGTTTGTCATGGGGGTGAAAAACGCCATGCCCGTGGACCGGGACGTTTTTGACTTCTACGTTGCCACGCTAAAGCGCCTTGCGCCGGATGCGCAATGGTGCGGTGCGGGGGTTGGGCCCGGGCAGATCCTGCTGAACGAATGGTCCATCGCCGCGGGCGGGCATACCCGCACAGGGTTGGAAGACAACCTGCGCCTGAACCGCGAAACACTGGCGCCCTCCAACGCCGCACTTGTGACCCGCGCGGTTGAGCTTTGTGCGAAATATGACCGCCCGGTTGCAACACCCGCCCAGGCGCGTGAAATTCTGAACCTGCGCCCTGTCGCGTAACGAAACTGCCTGAAAACCGACGTGACGTCGTCGGTTTTCCGCTTGCCCTGCTGCGCGCCCACGCTCAGTCTGTGAACAACCAGCGCCACCTGAGGACCGAAAACATGCAAAAGATAAAAGCCGCCGTTTGCCACGAATTCGGCGCCCCCCTGTCGATCGAGGAAATCAGCCTGCGCGCACCCGAGAGTGGCGAGGTTGAAGTGACACTGGAAGCTTGCGCGGTTTGCCACAGCGATATTTCATATGCTGAAGGCGCATGGGGCGGAACGCTTCCAGCCGTATATGGACACGAGGCAGCCGGGCGAATTTCTTCTGTTGGTGCTGGCGTCACAGGGCTAAGCCAAGGCGATGCAGTGGTTGTTACGCTGATCCGCAACTGCCACACCTGCCCATCCTGTTCCACCGGGGCCCCGGTTTATTGCGAAACGCCCTATAACGGCGATCACGGGCCGATCACCACCGCCGAAGGCGGGGTTCTGCATCAGGGTCTGGCCACCGGGGCTTTTGCCGAAAAGGTCGTGGTTGACCACACGCAGGTCGTGCGCATTCCGGAAGGCATTCCAATGGAAAGCGCGGCGCTGCTGGCCTGTGGTGTCACCACCGGCGTTGGGTCTGTTGTGAACACTGCACAGGTGCGCGCCGGCCAAAACGTGGTTGTGATCGGCGCCGGCGGCGTTGGGCTGAACGCCATTCAGGGCGCGCGTATCGCCGGTGCGGCACGGATCATCGCCGTGGATATGAGCCAGGAAAAACTGGATGCCGCACGCGAATTCGGCGCGACCGATGGTATTCTGGCAACCGAAAAATCCCCCTGGAAGGCCGCGCGCAAGATTATTGGCGGTCGCGGGGCAGATGCGGTTCTGGTCACCGTTGGGGCCGTTCCCGTCTATGACACAGCGCCACGATACCTGGCGCCCGGGGGCAAGGTTATCATGGTTGGCATGCCCCATTCGGGCGACAAATCCAGTTATGAACCCGTGATCCTGGCCTCGCTAGGTCAGGGCATGGTGGGCACCAAGATGGGCGATGTGGTGATTTCGCGCGATATTCCCTGGATGGTGGACCTGTACCAACAGGGTCGCCTGAAGCTGGATGAACTTGTGTCAGGCCGCTGGACACTGGATCAGATCAACGATGCGATCGCCGACACAAACACCGGCGCAGCGCGGCGCAATGTCATTGTGTTCAAATGAAGCTGCGTGATCTGGAAATATTCGTTGTCGCCCCACCTGCCCCGGGCTGGGGGGGGCGGTATTGGATTTTCGTCAAAGTAACAGCGGACAACGGCATCATTGGGTATGGCGAGGTTTATGCGGCCTCGGTCGGGCCCGAGGCGATGAAGGCGGTGATCACGGATGTGTTTGAACGCCACATGCAGGGTGAAAACCCTGAAAACATAGAATTGATGTTTCGCCGCGCCTATTCATCAGGGTTCACACAGCGCCCCGATCTGACCGTGATGGGGGCGTTTTCCGGCCTGGAAATCGCCTGCTGGGACATTCTGGGAAAAGCCCATGACCGGCCGGTTTACGCCCTTCTGGGCGGGCTGATGAACGAACGCATCCGTTCTTATACCTACCTTTACCCCCTGCCCCATCAATCTATGGCGGATTTCTGGACATCGCCCGAACTGGCCGCTGAAAGCGCGGCCGAAATGGTGCGTCAGGGGTTTACGGCGGTAAAGTTCGACCCGGCAGGCCCATACACCTTACGCGGCGGGCACATGCCGGCCATGTCTGACATCACCCGCTCAGTTGCCTTTTGCAAAGCAATCCGCCAGGCGGTGGGCGACAAGGCCGATCTGTTATTTGGCACCCACGGGCAGTTTTCAACGGGCGGCGCTATTCGCCTGGGCCAGGCGTTAGAACCCTATTCGCCCCTTTGGTTCGAAGAACCCGTGCCGCCAGATAACATCGACGAGATGGCCAAGGTTGCAAAATCCGTGCGCATTCCCGTCGCCACCGGCGAACGGCTGACCACAAAGGCCGAATTCGGCGAGGTGCTGCGCCGGGGGGCTGCCACGATCCTGCAACCTGCGCTGGGGCGTTCAGGTGGTATTCTGGAAACGAAAAAAATCGCGGCCCTTGCGGAAACATACAATGCGCAAATGGCCCCGCATCTTTACGCAGGCCCCGTGGAATGGGCTGCCAATATCCAGCTTGCCGCAAATATTCCGAACCTTCTGATGGCTGAAACCATTCAAAAGGGCGGCACATTTCACCTGGCATTGATCAAACACGCCATCAAATGGGAAGATGGTTTCATCCACGCGCCCACAGCCCCCGGGCTGGGCATCGAATTTGATGAAGACCTGGCGCGCGCGCATCCTTACACGGGTAAAAACCTGCACCTTGAGATGCGCGAACAGCCCTGCGATTACGTGAACATCAATGATTTTCAGGGCGGTGCCCCGGCTGTCGAGTAACGACCGGCCGGGCCACGGCGGCCTAAAAGACCTCGAACAGCCCGGCAGCGCCCTGCCCAAACCCGATACACATCGAAACCACCGCCAGCTTTGCCCCCCGACGCTTGCCTTCCAGCAAGGCGTGCCCTGCCATGCGCGCGCCGCTCATCCCATAAGGGTGACCGATCGAGATTGCCCCGCCGTTTACGTTTAGTTTTTCCGGGTCGATCTTCAGCGCATCGCGGCAATACAACAACTGCGAGGCAAAAGCTTCGTTGATTTCCCACAGGTCGATATCTTCGATGCCAAGCCCGTGACGCTGCAATAGTTTGGGGATGGCGAAAACCGGGCCAATGCCCATAACCTCTGGCGCGCAACCGGCAACAGCCATACCGCGAAACGCCCCAAGCGGGGTAAGCCCACGGCGCGCGGCCTCGCCCGCCTCCATCACAACACAGGCCGATGCCCCGTCTGACATCTGGCTGGCGTTACCGGCTGTAACGGTGTGCCCTTCGCCTTTTACCGGCGCCAGGGCCGCCAGACCGTCCAGCGTGGTATTCGCGCGGTTACACTGATCACCGGCCAGCGTAACCATCTGGCCAGACGTTTCGCCGCTGGCCTTTTCGGTCACCAGCATTTCTGCGGTAAGGGCGACGATTTCATCGTCAAACAGCCCGGCCTGTTGTGCGCGGGCGGTGCGTTGCTGGCTTTCCAGCGCATAGGCATCCTGTGCTGCGCGGCTGATGTTATAGCGCGCGGCAACAACCTCGGCGGTGTCCAGCATCGACATGTAATATGTATCCGCCACACCGGCGATTTTGTATTTGTAGCCATTCCACTTATCATTCTGGACAAGCGAAATACTGTCCAGCCCACCGGCAAGGGCCACATCGACCCCATCATTCACAACCTGATTTGCCGCAATCGCGATTGCATTCAACCCGGATGCGCATTGGCGGTCGATGGTGGAACCGGCAACCGAATCCGGCAATCCCGCCGCCATGACGGCATGGCGCGCCGTGTTGATACCCGTGCTGCCCTGTGTCAGCGCGCAGCCCAAGGTGACATCATCAATTTCGCCACCCTCCAGCCCGGCGCGCGAAACCGCCGCGCGCATCGCGTGGGCGGCCAGCACCGGGCCCTGAGTGTTGTTGAAAGCTCCGCGATACGCTTTGCCAATCGGTGTGCGTGCGGTGGATACGATAACGGCTTCGCGCATAACTAAGTTCCCTGTTTACTAAACGTCTTCCAGTCCACACCAATCGGCAATGAACAGTGCGGTGGCCTGGGTTACCTGGCGAACCGATTCCAGATCCACACGTTCATTGAACCCGTGGATCGCTTCGGCGTGCGGGCCGTAAACCAATGCTGGCGTATCGGCATACAGCCCGAAAAACCGGGCATCCGTGGTGGCGGTAATTGCGACTTTGTCCAGCGCTTTCCCGGTCACCGAATGGTGCGCACCTTCCAGGGTCGAAAGGGCCCTGCCCCCGGTGGCCGAGCGGTGATCTGACAGGGCGTACCCTTCTGCCTGAAACCCGTGATAGACGATTTCGGGTTTGTTGTTTTGCAGGAAGGGATGCGTCTTGGCGGCCTCCATCAAAACGGCCTCGATATCGCGCTTGGCCTCGTCCAGGTCCTGCCCGGGAAACAACCCCATGCGCACGTCGAACACGCACCAGGCGGGAACCGAACTTGCCCAATCGCCACCTTCAATCTTACCGATGTTCAGATTCAGCGCGTGGTCGTGATCATGATAAGCACCATGCCTGCGCCCGGGCAGGTTCCAGCGTGCCTCCATCTTATGCAAGGCTTCGATCAAAGGGATCGCTGCCTCGATCGCATTCGAACCACTGCCAGCATAAGCCACGTGCACCGGAATACCCTTCAGGTGCACCTGGAACCACAACACACCCAGTTGCGCGGTGACCAGGGTTTGCGCAAAAGGTTCAGGTATAAGGGCGGCATCCGCCTTATAGCCCCGCTGAAGGCACGCAAGCGCGCCGTTGCCTGTACATTCTTCTTCAACGACAGACTGAAAATGAACATCGGCCGCCGGGCGAAGCCCTAAAACCTGCAAGGCATCCAGTGCAAAAAGGTTGCTGGCCAGCCCTGCCTTCATGTCCCCCGCACCACGGCCATACATCCAGCCATCATCCATGCGCGGCTCATAAGGGGGGGTGTCCCACATATCCAGGGGCCCTTCGGGCACAACATCTATGTGGCCGTTCAGGATCAGGCTGTTGCCCTTTCGCGTGCGGCTGGCGTGGGTTGCGACAACGTTCACCGCGTCATCATAGGCCCCGATCACTGGTGAAAAGCCGGGAAGATGCGCGATGTCATCCACTTCGACGTTCCAACGGTCCACAGACAACCCGCGCGCGGCCAGTTCGCCGGCCATAAAATCCTGCGCAGATTGTTCATTCCCACGGGTCGAGGGGTGAGAGGTGAGTTCAGCCAAAAACGCGACTTCGCGTTCAAATATCGAATCTACGGCATTCAGGATGTTTGTTTTGGTTTGTGTGTCCACAGCGTCTGGTTTCCGTCAGAAAGTGGGAATGGGGCCGTCTGGCACGATCAGATCGGCACCAGTGGCATTGATGACATCACGCGATGAAAGGCCCTCGGCGATCTCGCGTAAAATAATCCCGGCGGGTTCGATATCGCAAACGGCCATATCGGTGAAAATGCGTTTGACGCATTTCGTAGCGGTCAACGGCAAGGTGCAGGCCTGCAGAATTTTCGGACGCCCCTTTTTGTCGGTATGCGTGGTGACAACCGCAACCTCGCGCGCTTTTTGCGCAAGCTCGATCGCGCCCCCGGCACCGGGAGAGAACCGCCCGGGGATCATCCAGTTTGCCAGGTCGCCGTTGGCGCCAACTTCGAACGCGCCCAGCATGGTCAGATCCAGGCGGCCACTGCGCACGATGGCAAAGGACACGGCACTGTCAAAATAGGCCGTGCCGGGGATTGGCGACACATAGGCACCCCCCGCATCAATCAGGTTTCGGTCCGCATCATCATGGCCCAGCGTAGGGCCGACCCCGGCAATTCCGTTTTCAGAATGCAGGCACACAGGAAGATCAGCAGGCAGATAGCCCAGCACCTGGGTGGGCAGGCCAATACCCAGGTTTACCGTCATGCCCGCGCGGATTTCGCGGGCGGCGCGACGCAACATACGTTCCTTAGCGTTCAACGACACCGTACACCTCCGGCAATGTGGTAAGGGGAACAATCTGGTCAACAAATGGCCCAGGCGTGTGAACGTCATCAGGCGCAATCGCCCCCAATGGCAGGATGGTTTCGGTCTCGGCAATCGTCGCGGTTGCGGCCATCGCCATCAGGGGGTTGAAGTTGCGCGCGGTGGCCGCGTAACACAGGTTTCCGAACAGGTCTGCGCGATCCGCATGGATCAGGGCAAAATCTGCGGTAAGGGCCGTTTCCAAAATCCCACATTTCCCGGCGAGTTCGACCTGCGGTTTCCCTTCTGCCAAAAGCGTGCCCACCCCGATATCTGTGACGAAGCCCATAACCCCCGCCCCGGCAGACCTGATCCGTTCTGCCAATATTCCCTGAGGGGCAAATTCAATCACGATCTCGCCCGCGTTCATCATCTGAACCGCCCGGGGGTTCAGGCCAATATGGCTGGTAATCAGCGTTTTGACCTGCCCGCTTTCCAGCAACCAATCAACGCCCATGCCGGTTTCATTTGCGTCATTTTTGATGATTGTCAGGTTTTTCTGCCCCTGTCGCACCAGTTCTTTGATCAGGCAAAACGGCGTGCCGGGTACGCCAAACCCGCCCAACATCACGGTCGCCCCATCAGGAATTTGGGCAATGGCATCTTTTATAGACGTGGTTTTATCTGCAAGGCGCATCAGCGGTTCACCGGAAGGTTCATTTCTGCCGCCAGAACATCAAGGCTGTCCATCAGGGCACCGATGATTTCGTCCACCTGTTCGCGTGTCACGATCAACGGGGGGCACACCAGAAAATGGTCGCCCTCATATCCGCCACGGGTGCGGCGTGAATAGATGATAAGGCCGCGATCATGCGCAAGATCCACCAACCTGTTGAAAGCGTTCAACTCCCGCGGCAAGGGCACCATGCCATCGCGGTTTGAAACCAGTTCAAAGGCCAGCAGCAACCCCTTGCCCCGTACATCCCCGATAAACGGGTAACGGTCCATCAGGCGGGTCAGTTCGGCCTTCAGAACATCGCCCATCACGGCCGCGTTTGAAACCAGGTTTGCGCGCTCAAGTTCCTGCAAAACCGCAACGCCCGCGGAACAGGCAAGCGGATTGCCTGCATAGGTAAACCCATGCAGGAAACCACCTGAATCCAGCACGCCATCCACAATATCCGTTCTGGCCACCATGGCCCCCAGCGGCGCGTAACCGGCTGCGAAACCTTTTGACAGGGTGATGATATCGGGCGTTATGCCCCAGTGCTCTGCCGCCAGAAACTTGCCCGTTCTGCCCGCGCCGGTCATGACCTCATCATAGATCAGCAAAATGTCGAATTCGTCGCAGATTTCGCGGATGCGCCGATAGTAGCTGTCCGGGGCGACAAGCGCGCCGGTGGATGCGCCGCCAACGGGCTCCATGATAAATGCCAGCACTGTTTCGGGCCCCTGTGCGATGATCTCGTCGCGCAGCAGTTCGGCATACTTCAGGCCCCGTTCATCATCCGTCAGGTTATCGGTATCCAGATAGCACCTTGGCGTCGCGATTTTAGGCATGTCGCGCATCATGGGGGCAAAGGGGCGTGCCAGCGGGTCGTACCCTGTCAACGCCAGGGCACCCAGGGTGCACCCATGGTAGGATGGAAACCGCGAGATCACTTTCCAGCGGTCAGGTTTGCCCTGTGTTACCGCATACTGGCGCGCGAGCTTTATCGCGCTTTCCACTGCCTCGGACCCACCGGAAACAAAGAAAACCCGATCCAGCCCGCGCGGCATCAAACGGGCCGTCATGCGTGCCAGAGTTTCTGCGGGTTCGTTGCGAAAATGCAGGCGGTAGCCAAAGGTTGACCGATCCATCTGCGCCTTCATTGCCGCCAGAACATTGGGGTTTGAATGGCCTATATTGCTGACCATCGCGCCGCTCGAGCCATCCAGATACCGCTTTCCATCGGTATCAAAAAGATAAACGCCTTCTGCGCGGTCCAACATGGGGCGGTTGCTGGTGGATTGGTAAAACAGGTTTGATTTTGGTTCGCTTGTCATCAGGTTCATTCGTTCACGCGGCAGGATTGCCTTTGAAGGGAAAGGTGAGGAAAACTGGTTCACTTGTTCGATAGGCCCGGGGTGCGCACCCCAGGGGTTTTGTTACCCTCCCAGGTGTTTGCGTAGGAAATTTTGCGTGCGTTCATTCTTTGGGTTCTTAAAGATCACTTCGGGCGCACCTTCTTCGACCACAACCCCCTGATCCATAAACAAAACCCTGTCGCAGACACTTTCCGCAAAGCCCATTTCATGGGTGACGATAATCATCGTCATGTGTTCTTCGGCCAGCTTTTTCATGACCAGGTTCACCTCTTCCACCAACTCTGGGTCAAGGGCCGAGGTCGCCTCGTCAAACAGCATAACTTTGGGCTTCATCGCCAGCGCGCGGGCGATCGCAACGCGCTGCTTTTGGCCGCCTGACAGCTGCGAGGGGTAATAATCGATACGTTCCAGCAGGCCCACACGGTCAAGCTGTTCCTCGGCCAGGGTGTTTGCCTCGTCGTCAGAAATGCCCTTCAGCATCTTTGGGGCCAGCGTGATGTTTTCGCGCACCGTCAGGTGCGGAAACAGGTTGAAGTGCTGAAACACCATGCCGATTTGCTGGCGCACATGGTTGATGTGTTTTTCGTACTGGCGGTGGGGCAGTGTTTTGTTGATCTGCATGTCTTCCAGCCAGATTTCACCCCCGGTCAGCGGGTCCAGATCATTTATGGCGCGCAGCAATGTTGATTTTCCCGACCCGCTTGGCCCGATAATCGCGACGATCTGCCCCTTTTTCACCTGCAGGCTGATGTCCTTCAGAACCTCCAGCGAACCGTAGCTTTTTGCGGCGTGACGGATGTCTATGAATGGCTTGTCAGTCATGTTTCTTCTCCTTGGTCGGCTTAGCGCGAGATCTGTACGCTGCGTTCAATCCGACGCAGAACAGTCTCTAGCCCCAGGTTGATCACGTAATAAAAGGCGGCGGCAGCGAGGTAGAATTCAAACGGGCGGAATGTCTTACTGATCGCAAGTTGTGAACTAAGCGTCAGCTCTGTCACACCGATGACAGACACCAGGGCCGAATCCTTCAGCAACGCAATCATGTTGTTGCCGATCGGCGGGATCACCGTGCGAACAGCCTGGGGCACAACAATCTTGCGGATCGTTTGACCGTTGCTCAGGCCAAGGGTGCGCGCGCCTTCGTGCTGCCCCTTATCAACAGCCAAAATCCCTGACTGGATGATGTCCGAATTATAGACGGCGAAATGCAGGCCCAGCCCGATAACCCCGGCGACAAACGCGGGTAAATCCACCCCGATCTGGATCAGGCCGAAGTATATCAGGAACAGTTGCAGCAACAGCGGCGTGCCCATAAACAGCCAGGCAAGCAGGCGAAACGGGTAGCGCACGATGGCCGGTGCGTAGAGCGCGATAACCGCCAGACCGATGCCGCCAAAGAAGCTAAGCACTGCCGCGCTAAGGGTGATGGCGACGGTCCATAGGGCACCAAGAAACAGCGCGTCGAGGTATCCGGGCACCACTGTGAAATCAAGCCCCATGACGATCCCCTTTCATGGAAAAAATGTAGGTCATTTGATCGCTGCCCTTCGGTCGAACCACGAAATTCCAAGGCCGGTCACATAGATGATGACCATGTAGATAACCCCGGCCAGAAAGAACATTTCGAAGGGTTTGTATGTGGATCCGATGTAGCGCTGCGCGGTATACGTCAGCTCCACCACAGAAATGGCGGCGACCAGCGCGGTTCCTTTGATCTGCGCGTTGATATTCACGCCAAGCGGGCGGATCATCAAACGGGCGGCTTGCGGCAGGATCACCTTGCGCATGGTTTGCCAGCGGCTCATGCCCAGCGTGCGGGATGCTTCGTTCTGCCCCCGGTCAACAGCGATGATCGCGCCGCGCATGGTTTCTGTCATGTAGGCGCCGATATTAACGCCAAGCCCGATAACACCGGCGTCAAACGCGTCCAGCTGAATGCCGATTTGCGGGCCGCCGAAATACAGGATGAAAAGCTGGATCAACGCGGGCGTTCCGCGGATCACACTTACATATGCAGCCCCGATGAACCGCAGGACCGCGCTGCGCGACAGGCGGGCCGATGCCCCCAATGCGCCGCACACCAGACCCAGTGCGATCGACAAAACTGAAAGTTGGATCGTGACGAGCGCCGCTTCCAGAAAGTACGGGTAGACGCGAAGTATAAGCCCAAAATCCATGGAAACCCCTTCCGCTCAAAAACTTGGGTGGTGGGTCGGCGCGCGCTGGCGCCGACCCCTGTGGTTACTAGCGGATGTCGCCGCCAACCCATTTTTCGGCAATCGCCACATATGTGCCATCTGCCTGCATCGCATCCAGTGCGGCCTGCATTGCTGCGGCCAGTTCCGGGCTGCCCTGACGGATGGCAATACCCGCCTGGTCTGCAACACCTGCCAGGCCGGTTGTGTCCAGCTGTGTGATTGCATTGCCGTTTTTCTGGATGGCCAGAAGAACCGGGATATCGTCGGTTACGATCGCGTCGATGCGACCTGAATCCAGTTCAAGCAGAAGTTCGGGCAGACCTTTGTAGGTCCGAACGTTCCAGCCAGCCTGTTCACGCGCCCACTGTTCGTGGGTTTCGCCAAGTGTAACGCCAACCTTGGCACCTGCGAGCGAGTCCATGGAAGCAATATCGCCACCTTCTTTAACAAAGATGCCGCGGCTCATGCGGTAGTATGGGCCAACAAAGTCCACAACCTCTTTGCGCTCGTCCGTGATCGACATTGATCCGACGATGGCATCGTATTTATTGGCCAGAAGACCGCCCAGGATACCATCCCAGGCTGTGGTGATGATTTCCACTTCCAGGCCCATACGCTTTGCGATCTCGGTGCCAATCGCCGGGTCAAAACCAACGACTTCGTTCTGTTCGTTCACAAAGTTGAACGGAGGGTACGCACCACTCATCGCGATGCGGATCACACCCTTTTCCTGCAAAGCTCCAAGTTCCTCTGCAGCAGCCGGCGTGTTTAGACCAAGTGAAACCAGCGCAAACGAGCCGGCCATAATGGCACTTCCAAAAATCTTTCTTAACGCTTTCATGGAGCGTCCTTTCCCTGATGAATGCATCTGAAGGGCTTTCCCAGTCCGCATTTTTGAAGACAGGCTGGCCCCATCATCATGGGTTGCACGGGACTCAATCATATGTAAAACAAATATCAAGAATGGTTATGATTAACGGTGTCTATGATGCGCCCATACGAACAAAGATTCCCATGGAACCTGGACTGGAATTTACTGCGCACCTTCACAGTGATCGTAGAACAGGGCGGGATCACCCGCGCCGCAAACTTTCTGGGTGTCACCCAACCGACCATCAGCAGCGCCTTAAAGCGGCTGGAAGACACGGTAGACCAACGCCTGGTCGAACGGCACCCCAGCCACTTTTCCGTCACGCGCGCCGGGCGTGTGCTGTTTGAAGAATGCAATTCTGTTTTCGGAAGCGTATCGCAGATCCCCTGGTTGCTGAAGGATACGGAAACCCGCGTCAGCGGCCATGTCAGCATCGTGATGGCCAGCCACGTGGTTTCGCCGCACTTTGACGACGTCCTGGCGAAGTTCAACAAAGACCACCCGGATGTGACCTATTCGATCTCGATCGCCGAAAGCGCCGAAGTGATGAACCGCGTGCGCCAGAACCGTGTAACGCTTGGCATTTGCCTTATGCGCGAGAAAGATAAATCGCTGGATACAGAGCTTCTGTTTAGGGAATATTTCGCCCTTTATTGTGGGAAAAACCATCGCCTTTTCGGCGCCGTAAATATCGAACTATCGGATCTTCTGGGTGAAAATTCTGTGTCATTCCAAACGGATGCGGAAAGCGGGCCTTTGTTTTCCGTGACCGAATTGCGCGAAAAGGCCCTTTTGACACCGACCTTAAAGGGGATTTCCGCAAACCTTCCCGAAGTCCGGCGCATGATTGTCGCGGGGATCGGCATTGGCGCCTTGCCGGTTCACGTTGCGCAGCGTGATATTGACCTGGGTAACCTCTGGCGTCTACCGCCGCACACGGGCCTTCCGGCCGTCGACATTTACCTGACCACTAGCCCAAAGCGCAGTATGAACCCGGCCGAAAAGGCCCTGGTACAGGCGATCAGGGATATGACAAAAACCGTTTCGCTGGACGAACGCACATACAGCTAAACGCCAGCGCGCAATCTCGGCACCGCCCACAGGCCACTGACCGGGGCGGGGGGGGCGATGACCCATATATACCGCTGCAATCACTGGCGACCCCTGAAGGACTCGAACCCTCAACCTGCTGATTAGAAGTCAGCCGCTCTATCCAGTTGAGCTAAGGGGCCGCTGGACGCTTGGATAACGTCGTGGGTGGTCTGGTTACAACCGCAAAATTGCGGTCGGCTAATTCCACAATGCGCGGGCAATCAGCCATGCGATGGGAAACCCCACCAGATATCCGGCAACCGCAGCCCCCACCAAAGGGGGGATCGTCGTAAACCCCGCGACCAGGGCGACAACGGCGCCCACCCCGGCAAGCGTCGTGCCAATCATTGCGTGCAGTGTCAGGGCCAGGCGAAGCATGGGCGATCCGTGGAGTTTTTGCTTACAGGAAAGCCCGGGGAATTTCAGCCCCGGGCAATCCGCGTTGTAATAGATCGTAATGTCAGGCGGTTAGCCGATCATTCGGTATCAGGGGTGCGCATCCGATCCATCAGGTTCGTTTTCAAAACGAACTGATGATACAGGGCGGCCGCAACATGTGCGCCCCCAACGAACAGCAGAAGGGATGTCAGAAGTTCGTGCCCTTCTGCGGCCAGACCAAGCGGGCCAAACCACGCAACAGCACCCGAAATCGGGATCAGGAACATCAACACGTAAAGCGAGATATGCGCCACATGCGCGGCAAGTTTCATCAAAGGCGGCTCATTCTCAGGAAGCGCGGGAACACCGCGCCGCTTGCGCACGATCAGGCGCCAGATGGTCAGGGCCAGAAGCAGGAAACCAATCGCAACGTGGCTGATAACCAAAGGAGACGGTTCAAAAGCAATGCCGCGTTCAACCTTGTGCCAGGCTTCGTGAATGCTGTCATTCAGAACGAACTGGACAACCACAAGAATGAAAACCAGCCAGTGCAGGCGAATCTGGCGGCGAGAGTAAGCTTTGGGCATTTGGGGACTCCTGAGAGTTTTTTGATTGTGTTACGGGTTCTTACTAGATTTGCAGCGTCAACACATGTGGTTTTTCGCCACCCGTATTTATTTCTTCTTTACGAACTCGGTAAGAATGACGATGCGCTGGCCTTCAACACGGCCTTCGATATGCGCAGGGTTGTCAGCGACCAGCGAAATGCCCCGCACAGCCGTGCCGCGCTTTGCGGTGAACCCCCCGCCTTTTACCGGCAGGTCTTTGATAAGAACCACGGAATCGCCCGCGTTCAGCGTTGCCCCGTTTGAATCCTTGTGCTGGCTTTCGGCCGCAACATTTTCGGCCCAGGCGCGGGTTTCATCATCCAGATACAGCTGATCGGCCAGATCACGCGCCCAAGGTTCGCCAGACAAACGCGCCAGCATGCGGGCGGCCAACACCTGCACGGCCACATCTTCGGACCACATCGCAGAGGCCAGACCGCGCCAGTGGTTTGGCGCGGGCGTGCCATCGATCTGCTGGGCACAGGTGGCGCAAATCGCGGCCGAGGCATCCGCCGGTCCGCCAGGAACGGGGTGATCGGCAAGGGGGGTATCAGCAGCGCAAAGGGGGCATGTCATGGCGGGGCTCCTATAGGTTGAGAGCGGGATACGGCGGTTTTGGGGAAGGGGCAAGGGGGGCTTCGCATGCCAGCAAGCGTACGGAGCGAAAGGCAGATATTCATGGGTTTGTACAAAATTGCGAGGGGTCTTTGTGCGGTTTGTACATCGCCTTCAGAAAGGAAACCCCATGCGCATTTCCATAAGCGAGGCCCGAAAACGCCTTGGTGAAATCGTGATCCACGTTCAGGATCCCAACCACTTCGTCGTTGTGACCCGCCACGGAAAACCGGTGGCGGGCATCGTGTCAATGAGCAACCTTGAACGCATCTGGCAGCAAGAGGATGAGCAGGATCGCGGCCTGATCTGGCACCCGCTTTACAAGATCCGGCACGCGCCAGGCCGCAAATGGTCGCCGCTGGAAATTGGCCGGGGGGGCAAGATGGTTTCGAAACGTGAGGCGGCGCTGCAGCTGCGCACCCTGCAACTGAACCGCGCCGACGAGCGGCGGATCTTGCGCGAGGGCGGGCTGGAACCGGTGCAAGAGGGCGAGCTGATGGAAGAGCGGCCCGGATGGGTAACGAAACTGTGGCCTCGGTGGGGGAGGCCGTAACGATTGATCAACCTTCCTCTGCCCTTTCCGGAGCATGTCAGGCGACATCAGACCCAAAGCGCCGGGTGCCAAAATCTTCTTCACGGTGAACATTGCGCATCGCAAGGCATCTCTTTTTGACGGAGCGTGTTGAACTTTTGCGTGAAGCGGTTCGCCAGGCCAGGGTGGAGCTGCCGGACCATCTTCGCTGCATCTGGGCGCTGCCAGTGGGCGAGGTTGGGTTTTGGCAAAGGCGGTTTTGGGAGCGGGGCAAGGGACGTGGCCTGATGACGTATCGGCACGGGGTATCGGAGGGGCGCAGATGGCGGCCAGCCTTCCATACACGTCTCAAGGGCCCACACCCCCAACACAGGGCGGCGCCCGGCCCTGGGTGGGCGTAAAGCGCCCTTCCGTGGGGAGGGTCGTGCGCTGCCCGGCGGTGGCGCCGGGCGGGGAGGAGATTATGAAAAGCGAGGGGGGGGATGCCCTAACGAAGGGCTAGCTGTCCATCTTCAGCGCCGAGATAAACGCCTCTTGCGGGATGTCCACCTTACCGAACTGGCGCATCTTCTTTTTGCCGGCCTTTTGCTTTTCCAGCAGCTTTTTCTTGCGCGTCGCATCGCCGCCGTAACATTTCGCCGTCACATCCTTGCGCAGGGCTGAAAGTGTTTCGCGCGCGATCACCTTGCCGCCGATGGCCGCCTGGATCGGGATTTTGAACATGTGGCGCGGAATCAGGTCTTTCAGCTTTTCCACCATCGCACGCCCCCGGGCTTCGGCCCGGTCGCGGTGCACCATGGTTGAAAGCGCGTCAACCGGTTCGTCATTTACCAGAATCTGCATCTTGACCAGATTGTCTTCGCGGTAGCCTTCCATCGAATAGTCAAAAGACGCGTAGCCCTTCGTTACCGATTTCAGGCGGTCGTAGAAATCAAACACCACCTCGTTCAACGGCAGATCGTAAACGACCATGGCGCGCGAGCCTGCGTAGGTAAGATCCAGCTGGATACCGCGCCGGTCCTGACACAGTTTCAGCACGTCGCCCAGGTATTCATCAGGCACAAGAATGGTGGCTTTGATGCGCGGCTCTTCGATATGATCCACATAGGTCAGATCGGGCATATCGGCGGGGTTGTGAAGCTCCCGCATAGTGCCGTCTTTCATGTAGATGTTGTAGATCACCGAAGGCGCGGTGGTAATCAGCTCGATGTTATATTCGCGCTCGATCCGGTCGCGGATCACCTCAAGGTGCAAAAGCCCCAGAAACCCGCAGCGAAAGCCAAAGCCAAGGGCGGCGGATGTTTCCATCTCGGAACTGAACGAGGCATCGTTCAGGGCAAGTTTTTCGATGCTGTCGCGCAGGTCTTCAAACTCGGCATTGTCCACCGGGAACAGGCCGCAGAAAACAACCGGCTGCGAGGGCTTAAAGCCCGGCAACGCATCTGTCGTGCCCTTCTTTTCATGGGTGATGGTATCACCAACGCGGGTGTCACGAACCTGTTTGATAGAGGCCGTCAGAAACCCGATCTCGCCCGGGCCCAAAACATCGATCATTTCCATCTGCGGGCGGAACACACCGATACGATCCACAGGATAGACCGCATTGGTAGACATCATGCGAATCCTGTCACCCTTTTTCAGGGTGCCATCAATTACGCGCACCAAAACGATAACGCCCAGGTAGGCGTCATACCAACTGTCCACCAGCATCGCCTTCAGCGGCGCGTCGGCGTTGCCGGTTGGGGCAGGCAGGTGTTTTACGATCGCTTCCAGCGTTTCGTGGATGCCCTGACCGGTTTTGGCCGAAACCTGGATGGCGCCGGTGGCATCAATGCCGATCACATCTTCGATCTGTTCGGCAACGCGGTCACAGTCAGACGCGGGCAGGTCAATCTTATTCAGGATCGGTACGATTTCGTGGTCGGCCTCGATCGCATGGTACACATTGGCCAGCGTCTGCGCCTCGACCCCCTGGGTGCTGTCAACGACCAGAAGAGACCCTTCAACCGCCCGCATGGAGCGCGAAACCTCATAGGCGAAATCGACGTGGCCGGGGGTATCGATAAGGTTCAGGATATATTCCTGCCCGTCATCGGCCTTGTATTCGATGCGCACGGTGTTCGCCTTGATGGTGATCCCGCGTTCACGCTCGATATCCATACTGTCCAAAAGCTGCGCCTGCATGTCGCGCTCCTTGACGGTTCCGGTCTCCTGAATCAGGCGATCGGCCAAGGTGGACTTGCCGTGGTCAATATGCGCCACGATGGAAAAATTGCGGATGTGCTTCAGGTCAGTCATGGCATGTGGATATGAGGGGGTTTTCGGGGTTGGTCAAGGTGGCTTGCAAAACCGATTGTCCTGCGGGCAGGCCAGTGTGGGTTTTGACCCGCACCACCGCCCCGCAGATGGATCGCGCTGTTTGGCGCCACGCCCCCAGGCGCTGCGCGACTCCCCCCTTCCCAATGCCTCCTAATGCGTGCAAGCTGCCCCTATGTTGAAAAAACAGACCTTCGAAATCGAAAAGATCCGCGTGCCGGTCAAACGGGTGAAGACACTTGAGGCCGACAAGGTGCAGGCCCTGGCCGAAGATATTCTTGAAAACGGGCAGGAAACGCCGATACGTGTGCGCGCTGACGGCCAGGGTTTTCTTCTGGTCGAAGGGCTGCACCGGCTGGAAGCCATGCGCGCCCTGGGCGAAGACACCGTCGAGGGGTATCTGGTACGCGCACGGCTGCATTAATGGGGCCGGCGCCGGGTTCGGCCCGCCGATCCTGCGGGTACCTTCCTGGCGCAGTCTATTGCCAGCGGGGCGCATCTCTGGGATTGTTAGCGCCATCATGCGGAGCCCCCTATGCCTGAAATTCTAACCGTCACCCTGAACCCTGCGTTGGATATTTCAACATCGGTTGCGCAGATGGTGCCCGAAGATAAGCTTAGATGCGCCGAGCCTGTAACAGACCCCGGCGGGGGCGGCACCAATGTGGCGCGCGCCGTTCGCCTTTTGGGTGGTGATGCCAGGGCATTTGTTGCCGTGTCCGGGTTCAGGGGGGATCAGTTCGTCGCGCTGCTGCGTGACGAAGGGGTGACGCCCGTTGTCTTTCAGACCCCCGGTGAAACCCGCCAGAGCCTTGCGGTGATCAACCGCGAAGACGGGGCGCAGTTTCGCTTTGTCATGCCCGGCCCGCGCTGGAGTGCCGAGACAGCCTTTGAGGCGCTGGAGGCCATCGGCGGCGCCATACCGCAGGATGGTCTGGTGGTTCTCAGCGGATCGCAACCTCCGGGGGTTCCGGTTCATTTCCCCACAGATCTGGCCGCACTTGTCGAAGAAAAGAACGCCCGTTTGATCCTGGATACATCCGGTGAACCTTTGCGCGCTTTGGTAAAAGGCGGGTCCGCGCGCCACCATGTGCTGCGTCTGGACAAGGCCGAAAGTGAAATGCTGGCCGGGCGCGCCCTGAACAGCCTGGAAGAGATCGCGGATTTCGCCCAAAGCCTTGTAAGGCAGGAGGTGGCCGAGGTTGTGATTCTGGCGCTTGGGCCACGGGGGTCTGTTCTGGCACAGGATGGCAAACGCTGGCATGCGATGACAGAACCCGTAACTGTAAAAAGCAAGGTTGGCGCGGGGGATAGTTTTGTGGGCGCCTTCGCCCTGTCGCTGTCGCGGGGCGATGGGTTTGATCAGGCCCTGCGCTGGGGGGTTTCAGCGGCAAGTGCCGCGGTGATGAATGACGCAACAACCCTGTGCGCCGCGCCGGATGTGCGCGCCCTGGAAGCCAGCGCCACCCTTCGCCAGATCTAGAACGGCAGGAACCTGCCCGCCCCGCCAACGCAAATTGAAACAGCGCGGCCAACCTGTTAGAATTGCGTAAAGGTCCGGGGTTTCACCCCTTCAAAAAACATAAGGCCGCACCATGAGGTATATTGCTTTCGCCCTGGCAGTGGGCACCGCTTTCACACCATTAAGCGTGACACCCGTACAGGCAAAAGGCGTGATTGAGCGCGCTTGCTTAAAAGCAGACCGGCGTGACGCAAGCCGCGAGTTATGCGGCTGCATTCAGGACGTTGCCAGCGCAGTGTTCACACGGTCCGAAGAAAAGAAGGCTGCAAAGTTCTTTGCCGATCCGCACCTGACGCAGGAGTTGCGCCAGTCTAACCGCGGCAGCGATGAGCGGTTCTGGGACAAATACAAAGAATTCGGCCAGACGGCGAAAACCTACTGCAACTGATCGATCAAGCCGCGCGCCGCAGCTTCGATCAGGTCAAGCGTGCCGTCAAAATCGCGGGTGTAATAGGGGTCAGGCACATGATCGGCCCCGGATTGCGCGATGTAATCGGTGAAAATCACCACCTTGGTGTTGCTTCGCGCAGGGCGCATGCGTTCGATATTGCGAAGGTTTTCCGCGTCCATTGCGACAATCAGATCAAACGCCGCGAAATCGCGCGCGCTGAACTGGCGGGCGCGTAAGGGGGAAAGGTCATAACCCCGCGACCGGGCGGCCTGCAACATCGGGCCATAGGGTGGATCGCCCACATGCCAGTCCGAGGTGCCCGCACTGTCAATTGTCAGGTTCATCCCCTGCGACATTGCCCGAAACACGCCCTCTGCAGAAGGCGAACGGCAAATATTGCCAAGACAGACAAAAAGGATGCGGGTGGTCATGGCGTTACCTCTCACAAGGGGCGGCGCCGGGTCAAGATTGTCTTAGAGGGACAGGAATGGCCGCACCGTTGGGTGCGGCCCTCCGGGGTTGACTAGACCCCGTTCAGGGATCCCGGGAAAGGAGCACGGGGGACGCAACCCCGTGGCCCGGGCCCCGAATTCAGCTATCAGATTCGGAGTTCTGATCTTCGGCCATGCAGTTCTGGCCATCACCATGGTTCATGGTCTGGCCTTCCTGCATACCTTCGCCTTCGGCGTGCATGCAGCCGTCATGGTTCATATTGCCCATGCCCTGGCCATTGCCGTGCTGCATTTTCATGCCGGCACCGCGTTCAAGATCAACGGGAATATCAACCGTGATCTCGCCCGCCTTTTCAAACACCAGCGTGACGGTAACGATCGCGCCCTGTTCCAAAGAACGTGTCAGGCCCATGAACATCACATGGTCACCACCGCGTTGCAGCGCATGCATGTCGCCCGCTGCAACGGGAAAGCCACCTTCGACCTTACGCATTTGCATAACGCCCTGATCGTCCTCGATATGGGTGTGCAGTTCGACCCGCTTGGCAACATCCGAACGCGCGGCGATCAGGCGATCATCTTCGTCCCCGTTGTTCACGATATGCATGAATGCAGCGCCGGCCATCGCCGACATGCCCGATGCGCGGGCGTAAGCATCCATGATCATGATTTTTGATTCAGAAAACGCAGGAAGCGCGAAGGAAACTGCGGCCACGGCCGCAAAGATTGTTTTAACGAAGGACATTTCTCTCTCCTAGAATTCGGTATTGGTCTGACAGTTTTTGTTTGGGTCAAACCAGCGCGGGCGGGCCGCGTGCAGAGGGAGAAAGCTCTTCCAAAGTGATAAGGGGTGTTACCGCATCCATGGTCACCCGCGCGACAAGGCGCGTTTGCGGCTGTTCGATCACCGGCAGCGTGAAGCTGGCGGAAAAGATGGATGTGCCATCGGGGCAAATATGGGTTGTTTCGATCGGCTCGCCATCAGCGCCCAGTGTGATCGTGGTCATACCCACGCCGGTGCAGATGACAATCTCGGTTCCCAAATCCGGGTTTTGCCCACGCGCAGACGCAAAGCTAAGGCTGGTAAAAGCCAGCAGAAGGGACAGGAAAAGGGCGTTGATCGCGCGTGTCATATGCGACAGGTAGTTCTTCCTGCCGGCAGCTACAAGCGACAAAAGGAAGCGGCCCCGCCGGAAAGGCGAGGCCGCTAATTCCTGCATCGAAATCAGATCAGGCGGTTGCCTGAGCCTTTGCGATGTCTTTTTTGATTTTCAGTGCGCCGGTCGAAAGCTCGCCGTCCTTGGCTTTCGCCAGGAAGGCGTCAAGCCCACCGCGGTGATCAACCGTGCGCAGAGCCGCAGCCGAGATGCGCAGCTTGAAGCCACGTCCCAGTGTTTCGGACTGAAGCGTCACGTCGTTCAGGTTGGGCAGGAACCGGCGGCGGGTCCTGTTTTTGGCGTGGCTGACATTGTTGCCAGACATAGGGCCTTTTCCGGTCAGTTCGCAGCGGCGCGACATAGGTGCATCCTCGTCTTCTGGCCAAATCCTCGGGCGGTCCCGGATGAAGCCTGTCAATACAATCAGGCACCGCGTAACACGGCACCCGTAATTCCGTCTGGGGCTATTAGGCCCTAAAGCGGTAGGCGTCAAGTGAGTCGGGGGACGCCAAGCGCGTTTTGTACTAGTCTACCGCGTATCGGGCAATACAAAGGGCATGAAGAATGAAGGCAGTGGTTTACGACACCTATGGTGGGCCTGATCGCCTTTCCCTGCGCGAGGTTGAAAAACCGACGCCAAAGGCCGGCGAGGTTCTGATAGAAATGCGGGCTGTATCAGTGAATCTGACAGATTGGGAGTTTCTGACAGGGTGGCCCGCCTACGCGCGTTCTCAGGGGATTTTTCGGCCCAAAAAGCCCACCCTTGGGTCTGATGTTGCGGGGATCGTTCGGGCCACGGGGCCCGGTGTTACGCGGTTCAAGCCAGGTGATGCCGTGTTTGGTGATATCCTTTATACGCTGGGCGGGTTTGCTGAATTTGCCTGCGCCAAGGATGTGGATTTGATCCTGAAGCCCGACGCCTTAAGTTTTGAGGAGGCCGCCGCGATCCCTCAGGCCGGTGTTATCGCCTTGCAGGGCATTCGCGACAAAGGCCACGTTCAGGCCGGCCAAAAGGTGCTGATCAACGGTGGCGGCGGCGGTGGGGGCAGTTTTGCGATACAGATCGCCAAGACCCTTGGCGCAGAGGTGACAGCGATCGACACCGCGTCAAAGCAAGGTCTGATGCGCCGGCTGGGGGCCGATCATGTGATCGACTATGCAGTAGAGGATTTCACCCAAAACAGGACGCGCTATGATCTTGTCCTTGATCTGGTGGCCACCCGATCACCGTTTGCCTGCGCGCGTGCCCTTACCCGAAAGGGGCGGTACCTGGCGGTTGGCGGCCCGCTGCACGTCATCCTGAACCTGCTTGTCGTTGGCGGGATCTTTTCCCTGTTCAGCCGGCGCAAGGTCGGGCTTTTGATGGTGCAGCCGGGCGCAGAGGCGTTGGGGGCAATAACCAGCCTGATCACCCAGGGCACCGTGCGGCCAGCGATTGAACGGCGTTTCACACTGGATCAGACAGCAGAAGCGATCGCCTGGCTGGGGCAAGGCAAAAGCCAGGGAAAGGTCGTGGTAACGCTGCCGGAAAATGGCGACAAAACATAACTCAGGCGGTGTGGACGCGGTGTTTACCTGATCCGCGCCACCACCACCCTGCTTTTTGGCAAATAATTTCATCGCATAAATTCAATTGGTTACCGGCGATATGGAAAGAATTTTGACCTTGGTGTATATTTTTCTTTACATGGTGTCGGCGTTTTTATACTTAATGTCGCAGAAAGCAGACTTGATTCTGCACATCCAAACGTATGAGACCCGCAATGACCTACCAGGAAAAAAACATCATCGTTTCGCTGACAGCCACCATTCTGGTGTTCAGCATCTTTTTCGCGCGCCTTAGCGGCATGTGCCAGGATGGCCTGTTTGACGGGCCGGATGGCCTGCGCTTGATCGGAAAATCCATCCTGATCCTGATGGCGGCCAATGTGGCGGCCACTGTCATCCTGACGATCGTGTTCAATATCGTCTTCGCCATCGCCACAGGTGATCCCAAGCCCAGCTTTGTCGTGGATGAACGCGACAAGCAGTTTGAGCTGAGGGGCCTGCAAACCATGCTGTATGTAACCGGCGCAGGCTTTCTTTTGGCTATGATCGCGCTTACAGCGGGCTGGGCGGCATATCAGGTGTTCCTTGTGATCATCATATCTTTTGCCCTGGGTGACGTGACCGGAAATCTTGTGCGCCTGTTCCTTTATCGCCGGGGGTATTAACGTGGCCAAACATCACATCACAAACAACATCCGCCGGCTGCGTTTTGACCATGACGAGATGACGCAAAAAGCCCTTGCCGAAAAAACCGGCGTGACGCGCCAGACAATCGTTGCGATCGAAAAGGCCAAGTATTCGCCATCACTGGAACTGGCCTTTCAGATTGCCGACGTATTCGGCGTGAAACTTGAAGAGGTCTTTGGCTACGCGCCTTAGACCACCGACCAACACATCTGAAATGACATCAACAACGGGGCACCCTGGCGCCCCGAACAAGGGAACTGTACCCATGAAAGCGATCCTTCACCGCAAATACGGCGCCCCCGGCGTTCTTCGTGTTTCGGACTTTGACAAGCCCACAGCGGGCGAAAACGAAATCCTGATCAAGGTTCACGCCTCGACCATATCACCGCCAGACTGCGCCTTTCGTTCTGGCAAGCCATATATTGTGCGCTTTTTCACCGGGCTGATGAAGCCAAAGGCCAAAACCCCCGGCGAAATGCTGGCGGGTGAAGTGGCCGCGGTTGGCACAAAGGTTACCCAGTTCAAAAAAGGGGACCGGGTGTTCGGCTCCGTCTTTGGCGCCGAAAGCGGCGATGCGGGAAGTTGGGCAGAATATGTGCGCGTACACGAAGATGCGGCGCTGGAGCTGATTCCCGAAAACGCCTCTTATGAAGAGGCCGCAGCCCTGGTGGATGGCATGCAAACCGCCCTGCCCTTTGTTCGCGATGGCGCAAAGGCCCGCCCGGGGCTGCGTATTCTTATCAACGGCGCATCGGGCGCCATCGGCACAACAGCCGTGCAACTGGCCCAACATTACGGCGCCGAGGTAACCGGCGTTTGCAGCACGAAAAACCGCGAACTGGTCAAGGCGCTGGGGGCCACTCACGTGGTCGACTACACGCAGGATGATTTCACCACCCACGAAAACGCCTATGATGTTGTGTTTGACGTGGTGGCCAAAAGCACGTTTTCGCGCAGCAAACGCGCCTTGCGGCCGGGTGGCATTTACCTGACGACAGGCATGAGCCTGCGGGTTTTACTGCAAATGGCCTGGACGTCAAAATTTGGCCGGCGCAAGGCGGTATTTATGGCGACGGGCATGCGCCCGATCCCCCAAAAGGCCGCCGACCTCAGCCTTGCCAGAACGCTTTTCAAAAAGCGCAGGGTCCGGGTGATCATTGACCGGCGCTATGATCTGGACCAGATCAGCGAAGCGCACAGCTACGTCGAAGCCGGCCACAAGGTTGGCAGTGTTATCCTGAATGTTGCCGGGGACGCGCAGCCACTTTCCAAAGTCGCCTGACGCGCCCCCAACCACCACCCTTTTCCCTGAAACGTTGCGAAAAACCTGCCGCCATGCGCGGCAGGCCACGCCCCCTATTTCCTGAACGAGGATACTGAAATGCCGCCTTTAACCTCAGAGTTCCCGCCAAAATCCACCATCCGGTTTGCCGGGCTGTTGTACCTGACGATCATCATCTTTGGGATCGGAAGCGAAGTTCTGATCCGATCGGCCCTGATTGTTCCGGGCGACGCCACCGCCACCGCCAGCAATATTCTGGCCAATGATATGCTTTTTCGGCTGGGCTTTGCCGCCGATACCATCATGACGATGGCCGATGTGGCGCTGGCGGTTTTGCTGTTTGGCTTGTTTCGACAGGTCAGTGCAAACCTTTCCCTGATGGCGATGGTGTTTCGCCTGATGCAGGCCGCAATTCTGGGCATGAACCTGCTGAACCATCACGCCGCACTGTTGATCCTGAACCGCCCCGGAGCGGGGGGCGCGTTTGACGCCGGGCAACTGGGGGAACTGGCGCTGATGTCGCTTGATGTTCATGGCCACGGCTATGACCTTGGGTTGATCTTTTTCGGGGTAAACAGCCTGTTGACTGGCACCCTGTTGGTGAAGGCATCTTTTGCACCACGCCCGCTGGGATACATGATGATGGGGGCGGGCGCGGTCTATCTGGCAGGCAGCTATATCCGGTTTCTGTGCCCTGCGGCCCTGGATGCATTTTCCCCGGCCTATATCATCCCCGTCATGGCCGAGCTTGCCTTGTGCCTGTGGCTGCTGACCCGGGCCGGCGCCATGCACCGCGCCCTGGCCCAAGGCGCCCCATAAGGCCGGCCCACGCGGCGCTGCCACCCGCATGACGCGGGTGGCATACGGGTCAGTCCCCCAAAAAACCGCCGGACTGGCGTTCCCACAGGCCGGCGTAAATGCCGCCAGCCCCCAGCAGATCATCATGCGCCCCGTCTTCGACAACACGCCCCTGATCCAGCACGATAATACGGTCCATCTGGGCGATGGTAGACAGACGGTGGGCAATGGCGATCACGGTTTTGCCTTCCATCATCCCGTAAAGAGTGCGCTGGATGGCGGCCTCGACCTCTGAATCCAGGGCCGAAGTCGCCTCGTCCAACACCAGGATCGGTGCGTCTTTCAGCATGACCCGCGCAATCGCAATGCGCTGGCGCTGCCCGCCGGAAAGTTTCACGCCGCGTTCGCCAACCTGAGCGTTGTAGCCATTGCGCCCTTCCGGATCGCGAAGGTCCTGAATGAATGCGTGCGCTTCGGCACGCCCGGCCGCAGCGATCATCGCAGCCTCGCCCGCCTTTGGGTTACCGTAAAGGATGTTGGCGCGCACAGAGCGATGCAAAAGAGAGCTGTCTTGCGTCACCATCCCGATCGCCTGGCGCAGGCTATCCTGCGTCACCTGCGAAACATCCTGCCCGTCGATCAGGATCTGCCCGCTTTCCGCATCACGAAACCGCAAAAGCAGGTTCACCAGGCTGGATTTGCCCGCGCCAGAGCGCCCGACAAGCCCGACCTTCTGACCTTCGTGAATGGTCAGTGAAACATGATCCAGCCCCCCGGTGCCGCGGCCATAATGGTGGGACACATCGCGAAACTCGATCTCGCCCTGCGCCACCGACAATTTCGTTGCGTCAGGTGCATCAGTCAGCTCATGCGCCACTGCGATGGAACGCAGCCCTTCACGAATGACACCCATATGTTCAAACAGGCGAATGGTGACCCACATGATCCAGCCGGACATGCCGTTCAGGCGGATCGTCAACGCCGAAGCGGCCGCGACTTCACCCACCGAAACGATGCCCTGGGTCCACAACCAGATCGCCGGGCCCAACACCCCGGTGATCAGCAAACCATTGATCAGGTTCAGCCCCAGCGAAAGTTCTGTCATCAGGCGCAGGAACCGCTGAAACCGCAGACGCAGGCGGCGCATGGCGGATAGAACGTAGGCTTCTTCATCCGCGCCCTGGGCGAATAGTTTGACAGTTTCGATGTTGGAATAAGCATCCACCACGCGCCCCGTCACCAGAGAGCGCGCATCGGACCACTTTTCAGATGCAACGGCCACACGCCGGGCCACCACGCGCACATATGAAACGTAAACAACCAGCCACAACGCCAAAGGCAGGGCAAGGCGCGGGTCAACCTGACTGAGGATCAGCATCGCCGAAATCACATAGGTCAGCGAATACCAGATACCTTCGAAGAACATGTAGGTTGAATCTTCCACAGCCGGGCCAAGCTGCATGACACGGTTGGCAAGCCGCCCGGCGAAATCGTTCTGAAAAAAGCTGGAAGACTGGCCCAACAGGTGCTTATGCGCCCGCCAGCGCACCTGTTCCTGCATATTTCCCGCAAGGGTTTGTTCCAGAAAAAGGTGGTTCAGCGTAATCGCAAGTGGACGCAGAAACAGGATAAACAGACCCGCCAGCATCAGTTCACTGCCATGTGTCGGCCAGAAATCCGACGCCGGGGTTCCCCCCATCAGATCAATAATCCGGCCCGTATAAAAAATCAGCCCGGTTTCAATCAGGGCGACCAGAATGCCGGTAAACGCCATCCAGACCATCCACTTACGAAACGGCCCATATTGCGAGCGTACATAGGCCCACAGTGCCTTTGGCGGCGTGGCCGCGCTGTGCGGCGCGAAGGAATCAACAAGGTTTTCGAAAAAGCGGAACATGAAATGCGCTCCATACAACAAAAAGGAAATAGGGGTGTGATGCGGGGCTGTTACCAGCCTGAACAGGGCCGGTCGCTATGGCTTAAAAACTGACCTGTCCATGTTCATCGTCCCCTTGTCATATGGTGGAGCGGTGATAACGCAAATGTTAGCGCCTGTCATCCCCAGAAAACCGGGGGGGGTGATGTCAGGCTGCGCCAAAAGAGATTTAGGGCCTCCGGCGGGGATATTTGAAGAACAAAGATCGGCGCAGGGGGCACGGCGCCCTAAAACGAAAAAGGCCCAGGCGCGAACGCCCGGGCAAGTTTTGGTATCGAGGTTGGATTAGCCGTTGGTGAATTCAGGGTAGGCTTCCATCCCCAGTTCGGCCATGTCGAGGCCATTGATTTCTTCTTCTTCGCCAACCCGCAGCCCCATGGTCATTTTGATCAGGGTGAAGAAGACGTAGCTGACGACAAAGACGAAGATGCCGATTGCGAAGAAGCCCATCAGCTGCGTGCCAAACGAGGCACTGTCGTTCGTCCAGGCCACGATGAAGGTACCCCACAGGCCGGCAACCAGGTGGACCGGGATGGCGCCGACAACATCGTCAAGCTTGAAGCGGTCAAGCATTGGCACGGCGAAGACCACGATCAGGCCACCGACACCGCCGATGATCAGGGACTGGAACAGCGAAGGCGCCAGCGGCTCTGCCGTAATGGACACCAGACCAGCCAGGGCGCCGTTCAGGACCATTGTCAGATCGACCTTTTTGTAAAGAACCTGTGTCAGAAGAAGTGCGACAACAGCCCCGGCCGCAGCAGCCATGTTGGTGTTGGCGAAGATCCGGCTGACGTCGGCCACATCGCTGATTGTGCCCATGGCAAGTTGCGAGCCACCGTTGAAGCCAAACCAGCCCAGCCACAGGATGAATGTGCCCAGTGTTGCCAACGCGAGGTTTGAACCGGGCATCGGAATGGTGCGGCCGTCTTTGTACTTGCCGATCCGCGGGCCCAGGATAAGGGCACCGGCGAGCGCAGCAAAACCACCGGCCGCGTGCACAAGTGTGGAGCCTGCGAAATCTGAAAAGCCTGCTTCGGACAGCCAGCCGCCGCCCCACTGCCAGGAAGCTTCGATCGGGTAGATAAAGCCGGTGAGGACAACAACGAATGCCAGGAATGGCCACAGTTTGATCCGTTCAGCCAGGGTGCCGGACACGATTGAGGCCGTCGTTGCACAGAACATCAGCTGAAAGAAGAAATCCGATCCGGCCGAGGCGTAATCGAGCGCAACACCGTCCACGCCGACACCGGCGGGTTCCAGCGAAGTGACCGCGAAGAACGGGCCAAGCCAGCCATCAACCAGCCAATCGGCAGGGTACATGATGCCATAGCCAACCAGCCAGTACATGATGGCCGCGATTGAGAAGAGCGCGATGTTCTTTGTCAGCTGCATGGTCACGTTCTTTGAACGCACCAGCCCGGCCTCGAGCATCGCAAAGCCTGCGGCCATCCAGAACACCAGAAAGCCGCCTACAAGAAACAATACGGACGTCAGGATGAATTTTGTTTGAGCGGCCGCTTCGCCGGCTGCGGCGTCTTGCGCAAAGCCAAGCGTGGGCACAAGGGCAGCCGCACCGATGAGAGGGAGGAGTGTTTTGAGTTGCATATCGTCTTTTCCTATTGTCTGTCGCGCTTAGATTGCGTCGCCGTCGGTTTCGCCGGTACGCACGCGCAGAGCGCTTTCCACATTCAGGGTGAAGATTTTGCCATCACCTATTTTGTCGGTGTGGGCGGCCTTTTGGATCGCGGCGACAACCTGTTCGGCTTCGCCATCCGCCACGACAAGTTCCAGGCGCACTTTGGGCACGAAATTCACGGTGTATTCCGCGCCGCGGTAGATTTCTGTATGGCCAGACTGCGCGCCGAACCCTTTGATTTCTGTCACCATCATGCCGCGCACGCCAATTTCAGTAAGCGCCTCGCGCACCTCTTCCAGCTTGAAAGGTTTGATCGCTGCTATGATCAGTTTCACGTTATTCCCCTTTGCCTTGCGGGGGATCCCCGCTTGAATTCATAGGCAACACAGGGCCGACCCAGCCCCGGACAACAAGAAAACGCCCGGGTTGGATGCCTGCAAAACAGGCGATCTTCCACAATTTCTGCACTTTCGCTGCCAGGTGCCCAATTTTGAGGCGCTTCAATTATCCGCCTAGGGAGGTTTCTGACCCTCCACATTCTTTGGGCGAGTCGCTATCTTGTGGAAAACAGAGCAGGTGCGGACAGCCATTAAATGAGTGGATCAGGTAAAAAACGGCCGCCCCTGGTGGCGGACAAGCGGTATTCCAGGCCGAAATCAAAGCCGCGCAAGCCGGGCGCAAAACCCACGCGCAAACCTGCGCGAAAGCCCGCCCGCAAATCAGCGCGCCGGCGCAACCCGATCATCGCGATCCCCCTGGCGCTGGTGCGTTGGGTTTTGCGGCTGATGTGGCGCCTGATCTGGCGCGGCACCGTCATCGCCACGCTGCTTGTCGCGGGGGCGGTGCTGTATTTCTACACAACGCTTCCCCCATTGAACCAGTTGCTGGACGGGCGCGCGCGCGGCTCTGTCACCATGCTGGATCGGAATGGCGATGTTTTTGCGTGGCGGGGGGATCAGTTTGGCGGGATGATCACCGCCCAGAACGTAGCACCCTATCTGAAAAACGCGGTGGTCGCCACGGAAGACAAGCGTTTCTACCAGCACTTCGGCCTGTCACCACGTGGCGTGGCGAGCGCAATTCGCATCAACCTGTCAGAGGGGCGCGGGCCGCTTTCCGGGCACGGCGGTTCCACGATCACGCAGCAGGTTTCAAAACTTCTGTGCCTGGGCGTGCCCTATGACCCGTCATCGGGGATGAGCGAGCGGGAATACGAAGCAGACTGCCGCCAGGGTTCACTGTGGCGCAAAGCAAAAGAGGCGCTTTATGCGCTGGCACTGGAGGCGCATTACACCAAGGACGAAATCCTGACCATCTACCTGAACCGTGCCTTTCTGGGGTCTGGCGCACATGGGTTTGAGGCTGCAAGCCAGCGCTATTTCGGGAAGTCGGCCGCCCAGGTAACAGCAGCAGAGGCCGCGATGCTGGCCGGCGCCCTGACCGCCCCCACCCGTTACGCCCCCACGAACAATCTGAAGCGGTCCCAGAACCGGGCGCTGACCGTTCTGAAGCTGATGGAGGAACAGGGATACCTGACTGGCGCCGAGGCCGCCTATGCCCGTGCCAACCCTGCGGTTCTGTCGCAGGCCGCCGCCGCGCGCGCCGGGGGGTATTTCGCCGATTGGGTTATGGCCTCGGGCCCGTCCTTTTTGACGCGCGACACCACCGAAGATGTGATCATCCGCACAACACTGGACCAAAAAATCCAGGCCGCGACCGAAGACGCCATGACATGGCTGTTTGAAGAAAAAGTGCGCGAAGGGTCAGAAGCGCAGGCCGCGATTGTTGTTATGTCGGCGGATGGGGCTGTGCGCGCTATGGTGGGCGGGCGCCAGACCCGCGTTAGTGGTGCCTTTAACAGGGTTACGCAGGCCCGGCGCCAGACCGGATCGGCGTTCAAGCCGTTCGTTTACGCCGCCGCGCTTGACCTTGGATATTCGTACAATGACATCATCGAAGATGCGCCCCTGACCATCGACATTCCCGGGTCAGGCCCCTGGTCGCCGCGCAACTACACCGGCAAGTACTATGGCGATGTCACCCTGACCGAGGCGTTGATGAAATCGCTGAACATTCCGGCCGTAAAAATATCCGAGGCAGTGGGGCGCGAAAACGTGCGTACGGTTGCATCAATGTTCGGCATTGAAAGCGATCTGGCCCTGGGCCCGGCGCTGGCGTTGGGGGCATCGGAAAGCACGCTTTTGGAAATGACCGGCGCATACGCCGGCATTCTGAATGGCGGGTCTTCGGTTACACCCTACGGGCTGATCGATCTGCGCCTGATGGGGGACGAAGCGCCCCTGATGGTCAAACAAGGCGGCATGGGTGAACGCGTGATTTCGCGCGAGGCCGCCCAGCAGCTGGTATATATGATGAACCGGGTTATCGACGAAGGCACAGGGCACCGCGCGCACCTTGAAGGGCGCGAGGCTGCGGGAAAAACCGGCACAACGCAGGCGGCGCGCGATGCGTGGTTTGTGGGCTTTACCGCTGATTACGTGGCCGGCGTCTGGATGGGGTATGATGACAATACGCCACTGTCCGGGGTCACCGGGGGCGGACTGCCCGCCGAAGTCTGGCGCGAAACCATGCAACGGGCGCACGCAGACCTGCCGCCAACCCCCCTGCCGATGATCCGGCCTTCACAGGATGACGCGCAACCCCCAGGGGGCCTGGCATTCCCCGCACCGGGCACCAATGCAAATGGCGAAGACGTTTTGATGAACGTTCTGCGCGGCATTCTGGGCATCAAGAACTAAAGCTTCGCAGACATTCAGGCCCTGCGGCCTGTGTGTCCGGGGCGTGATGGGTCAGATCGTTTTCAGGTGCGCGATGACTTTGTTCAGGTCACCGCCGCGTTTATCCAACATCGCGCCAATTTCGCTGCGTTCGGATTTTACAAGGCTGATGCCTTCGATCTTCATATCAATGAAGCGCCCGTTTTTGTCGGACACGACATAGATCACCTCAAATGGGGCCTGACCCTGAAGCTGCGTGCTGGTGGTGACCTCATAGAAGCTTTTGACAGCCTTCGCCGATACAACCTCGATGTTGCCGCCCACCAGTTCCCGGAAACGGCGCCCGAATTTACGCGAGATATAGCCCTGGAAGGCCGATGCAAAGGCGCGCTTTTGCGCATCACTTGCACTGCGCCCGTCAACGCCAAGAACCAGCAGGCCGATCCTGTAAACATCAGCATAATCCGAGAATATTTTCTCGAAATCACGCAGCATTGCAGGCTCATCCTTGCCCGAATTGATGATCTTCTGAATGTCCTGAATGACTTTGCCGATCAGCTTGCGGGCCTTTTCAACACTGAAGGCCAGTGCGGGAAATGGCAGAGCGATAGATGCGACTGCGCCAAAAATTCCTGCGACAACCAACCGTCGGTTCGGGTTTTTGGGGCGATTAATCATAGGCTTCCTCGTATATATCATAGAGTTCTTCATTGGTCGCATCTTCACCCAAATCATAGCGCCGGCTATCCAGATAGTAGAGGCGCGCCGTCGCATAAGGGTCTTCGCCTTCGTACAGCACCATGTCAAAAGTGTCCGCATATGTGTAGCGGTCGCCAAAGCGCGAAATCAGGTTTGCGCCGGTGGGTATGAACGACTGAGGCCTTGGCAGCGTGTAGCTTAACGGGTTGGTGAAGAAATCAACCAGCACGCCGAACATATCACGCTCGTTCGATGGGCCAAAGAATGGCAACACCACATAGTCGCCTTCAGAAAAGCCCCAGACATGCAGCGTTTCACCGAAATCCGTGCTGCGTTCTTCCAGCCCGATATCCGTTGCCGGATCGAACAGGCCGGCCAAACCGATCGTCGCATTAAACAACAATCGCACCGTGTTGTGCGCCGCATCTTCGATCTTGCCCTGCAAAAGATCGTTCACGATCAGGCTGGGCAGGCCTGTGTTTGCCGAAAAATCTGAAACCCGATTGCGCAAAGATTCCGGAAGCCCCGAACCATAGGCGTTTGACACGGGGCCAAAAAATACCTGGTCGAATTTTGCGTTAGCTTGCTGGGTTCGGCGGTTTGCCACCTCGTGCGGGTCGCTGATTCCCTGCGCCATTGGCGCGGGTGCACATGCTGGCAGGGCCAAAATGCCCAGCAGGGCAAGCCCCGAGGCCAATTTCCTGAACGATATGTGAACGCCAACTGCCAATGTACATTTCCAGCTATGTCTAACTTATAGCACACACATAATGGATGGCGTTTAGATGCCCAGCCTTTAACCACCTCGCAGCACAAAGATGTGACTATTTGGCGACAACCCGGCGCCCGACTCGGCGTTCTTTGCAGCACCGAAACACTGGCAGGCGACAGGGCAATGCGCACAATGAACCGACAAGGCAGTAAATTGGGGTTGGGTGAGGTGCGCGATGCCTGGCGCGCAAACCGCTGGCTGTTGCGCGCGGCTGCGCTGTTTTCGGTGTTTGTGAACCTTTTGATGCTGACCGGGCCTCTTTTCATGCTGCAGGTCTATGACCGTGTTTTGGTCAGCCGCAGCGAACAAACCCTGTTGGCCCTATTCATCCTGATGACTTTTATGTTCGCCATGATGGGGCTTTTGGATTTCGTGCGGGGCCGCATACTGGCCCGCATCGGGGCACGGTTTCAGGCCGGGTTGGACAGGCGGGTTTTTGCGGCGGTACTGCTTCAGGCGGCCCGCGCGCCACATTCCCACAAGGTGGCAAACAATCTGCGCGATCTGGAGGCCGTGCAGCGCCTGGTATCATCGCCCGTATTCACCGCGGTCTTTGACATGCCCTGGACCCCGGTTTTTCTGGCGGCCATTCTGATTTTTCACCCCTGGCTTGGCGCACTTGCCCTGACTGGGGGTGGCGTTCTGATCGCCCTTACCAGCCTGCAACAATGGCGCACCCGCCTGCCGGCAGAACGCGCCGCGATCGCGACCATCACATCCGAAAACCTGGCCGAACACTTGCGCACCGAGGCTGAAATGCTGCGGGCGCTGGGGATGCAGGATAGCGCGTTTGAACGCTGGAACCTTGCCCGCAGGGATGCCTTGCGCGAAACCATGCGGACCGCAGACCATACCGGCGGGTTCACGGCGCTTTCCCGCAGTTTTCGCCTGTTTCTGCAATCTGCGATGCTGGGGTTGGGCGCGTATCTGGTACTGCAAAGCCAGTTAAGCCCCGGCGCGATGATCGCTGCGTCTGTCCTGCTGGGGCGCGCGCTGGCCCCGGTCGACCTTGCCATCGGGCAATGGCACCTTATCCAGCGGGCGCACAGCGGCTGGCACGCACTGGGCAATCTGCTGAGCGAAGTGCCACCCCTTACGGCGCGCACGAAACTGCCCCGCCCAAAGGCGCATCTGCACGCGGAAAATGTAACCATCATTGCGCCGGGGCAAAACCACGCCGCCCTTCGCATGGTCAGCTTTGACCTGCAGCCGGGCCAGGCCCTGGGGGTTATCGGGCCGTCGGGGGCCGGGAAATCGACGCTGGCGCGCGCCATCACTGGCGTGTGGCCCTGCGCGGGGGGGCACATCCGTCTGGACGGTGCATCGCTTGACCAGTTTGACCCTGACGTTCTGGGCCAGCACGTCGGCTACCTGCCGCAACGCGTGCGGCTGTTTGATGGCACGATCGGCGAAAACATCGCCCGCCTTGCTCTGCTGCGCGACGACGAAAAGGTTGTCATCGCCGCCAAAAAAGCTGCGGCGCATGAGATGATCCTGTGCCTGCCCAGGGGCTATGACACTTTGATCACGGGCAATGGCGCGATGCTGTCGGGCGGTCAGATACAGCGTATCGGGCTGGCACGCGCGATGTACGGTGATCCGGTGGTTCTGGTTTTGGATGAACCCAACTCAAACCTCGATAACGACGGGTCGCTGGCATTGAACGCGGCCATCCGGGAAATGAAAAAAGCGGGGGGGGCTGTGCTGATCATGGCGCACCGCCCGGCGGCAATTCAGGAATGCGAAAAGCTGCTGTTTCTGGACGCGGGCACGGCGCGCGCCTATGGCCCGCGGGATGCGGTTTTGCGCGATACCGTGAAAAACCTGCGCGAGGTTGGGCAGGATAATACGCGGCGGGGCGTTTCATGATGGCGCGGGATACGCAAAGCACCTGGCCTGCCCGCGCGCCCGTTTTGGCGGGGTTCGCCACCCTTTTGGCCCTGATTGGCGGGCTTGCCACATGGGCCGGAAAGGCAGACATTTCCGGCGCAATCATTGCCCCCGGTGTGGTCGAGGTTGAGCAGAACCGCCAGGTGGTTCAACATCCCGACGGCGGCGTTGTCCTGTCCATCGATGTGGGCGAGGGTGATCTGGTTTCGGTCGGGCAAACCCTTATGCAGCTGGACCCGGCACAGATCGCATCGACCCTGACCATCGTCGAAGGGCAGCTGTTTGAAGTCATGGCGCGCCGCGCGCGCCTTATGGCCGAAAGGGACGCCAGGCCGACGATCGTTTTCGGCCCAACACTTGTGACCCTGGCAAAAACGCGCCCCGATGTGCAATCGCTGATGGATGGGCAAAGCAGGCTTTTCACATCGCGAAATGCCACCTTACAGACCGAGGTTCGCCAGCTGGGCAAGCGGATCGGCCAGATCACCAGACAGATCAGCGCGATCAACGCGCAACGCGATGCCCTGCGCCGCCAGCTGTTCCTGATCCGCCAGGAACTGGAAAACCAGAACACGCTGCTGGAAAAGGGCCTGACGCAAGGGGCAAAGGTCCTGTCCCTGCAACGTGACGAAGCGGATGTTTTAGGGCGCCTTGGCGCGCTTGCCGCCATCCGGGCCGAAAGTGAGGGGCGCATCACCGAAACTGAAATTGAGATGCTTAAACTGTCAGCCCATCGGCGCGAAGCTGCCATCACCCAGCTGCGTGACCTGCAATATACCGCGCTGGAACTGGGTGAAAAACGCAGCGCCTTGCAGGCACAAATACGCAACCTGAATATTCGTGCGCCGGTGTCGGGCGTGGTTCTGGGCATGCAGGTTTTCGCCGAACGCGCCGTTGTCAGCGCAGCGCAGCCTGTGCTGTATATCGTCCCGCAGGATCGCCCGCTGGTGATTGCGGCACAAATTGACCCAATTCATATTGACGAGGTTTTTGTCACTCAACCTGTCGTGCTGCGCTTTGGCGGATTTGACCAGCGCAGGGCGCCCGTTTTGGCAGGTGTCGTGGCCAAAATCTCGGCTGATACGTTTCGCGATGCGACCAGCCAAAGCAATTTTTACCGGGTCGAGATTCACCTGGCAGAAGGTGAAATCGCAAAGCTGCCCGCAGGTGTTTCTTTGATCCCCGGCATGCCTGTTGATGGTTTCATCCAAACCGCGGAACGAACGCTTTTGACCTATCTGATCGCCCCTCTGACGGATTATTTCAGCAAAGCCTTTCGCGAAAGCTGACGCCGCGCAATGCCGGGCACCAGGCACGCGGGCCGATGCCACACGCCCTGCCCCGCACCACCGTGATAAAGACATGTCAGCCCTGCCCGATGGGCCGCTTTTTTCCTTTTCCCCGCGCGCCAACCCGGCTAGCGTCGCCGCAAATGAAATGCGAAAGGACGGGACATGAGCGGATTTGAAAAACGGCTGGCAGACCTTGGCGTAACCTTGCCTGATGCGCCGGCCCCTGCGGCCAATTACGTGCCCTTTGTGGTCACGGGTGATCTGGTTTTTGTTTCCGGGCAGATCTCGATGAACGCGGATGGCTTCATCACCGGAAAGTTGGGCGACGACATGTCTGTCCAGGATGGTGCCGCCGCCGCAAAGACCTGCGCGATCGGCCTTCTGGCTCAGGCAAAAGCAGCCTGCGGCGGTGACCTTGACCGGCTGGTTCGGGTTGTAAAGCTGACGGGTTTCGTAAACTCCACCCAAGATTTTGGTGACCAGCCAAAGGTGATAAACGGGTGTTCTGATTTCCTGGTCGAAGCACTGGGTGACGCGGGGCGCCATTCACGCTCGGCTGTTTCTGCCGCCTCGCTTCCGTTTGGGGTAGCTGTCGAAATCGAAGGTATCTTTCAGATCAAATGATGCGACTTCCTGTTGAATTTCTACGCGCGCCTCTTGCCCATCGCGCCTTTCACGATCTTTATGCGGGGCGCCCTGAAAATTCGCGCGCCGCGATGACGGCGGCGATAGAGCGTGGGTATGGGATTGAACTTGATCTTCAACTGTCTGGCGACGGGCAGGCCATGGTGTTTCACGACTATGACCTCAAACGCCTGACCGGGCACAGCGGCCCGATCCGCCAGCGCACGGCTGGTGAACTGGGCGAACTGGCGTTGCTGCACGGCGATGAAACCATCCCGACCCTGGCTGAAATTCTTGCGCTGGTGGACGGGCGCGTGCCGCTGCTGATTGAAATCAAGGATCAGGATGGCGCGATGGGGCCAAACGTGGGCCCGCTGGAACAGGCGACCGCGCGTGATCTGGCGGCCTATGCGGGCCCGGTGGCGGTGATGTCTTTCAACCCCCATTCCGTCAGCGCCTTTTCAACGCTGGCAAAAGACGTGCCCGTGGGTTTGACGACTTGCCTTTTTGACAAGGAACACTGGCCCCTGCTGCCCACGCAAACCCGCAGGCATTTGCGCGCCATTCCGGATTTTGACCGCCTTGGCGCCTGCTTTGTCAGCCATAACGTGCAAGATCTGGACAGCACGCATTTGGCGCGCATCCGTGAAAGTGGCGCGGCAATTCTGACCTGGACCGTCAGAAGCGCCCTGATTGAGGCCGAAGCCCGCCAGTTCGCCGATAATATCACCTTTGAAGGCTACGAAGCCGCCCTTCCCAAGGCTTGACGCCCATCCGCGCAGCCTGTCCTATAGGTCAACCGGCGAACGGGGAAAATGGCGGACACACGCATTGAAATACAGCTTCATGCAAGCCTGACGGGCATCGCCCCACAGGATTGGGACGCCTGTGCCTGCCCACAAAGCGTGGAGGGCGCGCGTGCACAGGACCCCTTTACCACCCACCGTTTTTTGCAGGCCATTGAAACAAGCGGCAGTGTTGGCCCGGGCACCGGGTGGCAGCCATATTACCTGACGGCACATGCGGGTGAGCAGATGATTGGCGTGGCGCCCATGTACGCGAAATCTCACAGTCAGGGTGAATATGTTTTTGACCACAGCTGGGCAAACGCACTGGAAAACGCCGGCGGGCAGTATTACCCAAAGCTGCAAATCGCATCGCCCTTCACCCCGGTCACGGGGCGGCGTTTTCTGACCCGCCCGGGGTTTGACGAAGTCGGGCAAGCGGCCCTTGTACAGGGCGCTGTACAGGTCGCGGCGGAAAACGATCTTTCATCGCTTCACATAACATTCTGCACCGGGGGCGAGGCTGCTGCGGGCGAAGCGATGGGGCTTATGCACCGGGTCGGCCAGCAATTTCACTGGGTCAACGACGACTACCCGGATTTTGAGGCGTTCCTTGCCACGCTAAATTCACGCAAGCGCAAGAATATCCGCAAGGAACGCGCCAACGCCGCGCATTTCGGCGGCGACATCCACGCCCTGACGGGTGCGCAGATAGAACCGCACCACTGGGATGCGTTCTGGCGGTTTTATCAGGACACGGGCGCGCGAAAATGGGGCACGCCGTATCTGACGCGCGACTTCTTTGACGCGATCCACGCCTCGATGCGCGATGATATCCTGCTGGTTCTGGCGCAACGCGATGGTGAATACATTGCCGGCGCGCTGAATTTCATCGGCCGTGATGCGCTGTTTGGCCGATACTGGGGCGCAATCCAGGATCATCCCTGCCTGCACTTTGAACTGTGCTACTATCAGGCGATCGACTTTGCCATCGCCCACAACCTTGCCCGGGTCGAGGCGGGCGCGCAGGGCGAACACAAACTGGCGCGTGGCTACCTGCCGGTAACGACCCATTCGCTACACTGGGTCGCAGACGAAGGTTTTCGCCGCGCCGTCGCGCAATTTATCAAGGCCGAAGCAAACGCCGTGGAGGAAGACATCGAGATTCTGACCGAGATGGGGCCTTTTCGTAAACCTGACGATTGACGCGCGCCATCACCGTACCCACATTCAAAACAATGCATGTAAGGAGAGACCCATGAGCTATACCATCGACCGCGTGATCACCGGCGCTGATTTCGAAACCGTTGACGCGCGCACCCGTGCCGCCCTTGCCGACGGTGGATTTGGCGTTTTGACCGAAATCGACGTGAAAGCGACGATGAAAAAGAAAATCGACAAGGACATGGATGATTACCGTATCCTTGGCGCCTGCAACCCGAACATGGCCTGGCAGGCCATCGGGCTGGAGCCGAAGCTGGGTGCGATGCTGCCCTGTAACGTGATCCTGCGCGCCGTTGACGGCGGCGTAGAGGTTTCAGCCATCGACCCGGTTGCGTCGATGACAGGTGTCGACAACGCCGAGCTGCCTGCCGTTGCCGGCCAGGTGCGCGAGATGCTTGCACAAGTTGTTGCCGCGATCTGATTGACAGTGTGGGCGGCGCATTTCGCGGCCCACACCACCCCTGCGCCACCACCGGGGCGGGCAAGGTACAAAGGTGCCTCCGGCGGGGATATTTAGGGAACAAAGATTAAAAGGCGCGCGCCAACGGTGACGTTGGGATGTCAGAGTGATTCAAGCATCGTTTCGCCGCCTGTCAGATCACAGACGCCTGCCTTTTCTTCAAGGTGCAGGCGCGTCACAGTGCCGTCTTCGACCAGCATTGTGTAGCGGATCGAACGCGCGATCAAACCACGCAAAGGCGCATCAAAACGCATGCCCAGCGCCTCGGTCAATTCACAGGAGGGATCAGCAAGCATGGTGATCCCCGCCGCCGTTGCGCCAGAGGTTTCGCCCCAGACATTCATGACCCAGGCGTCATTGACCGCCAGGCAAATCACCTGATCAATGCCTTTTTCACGCAGGTCCGGCATCACCCGGATGAAGCTGGGAACATGGGCCGAAGAACAGGTGGGTGTGTAGGCCCCTGGCAGTGCAAAAATAATCACCCTGCGCCCCGAAAGAAGCGGTGCCAGCGCCACGATTTCCGGTTGGCCATTGGTCAGGCGCATCAGGTCGGCGTTCGGCAGGCGATCCCCCACTTGAACTGTCATGTGTTTTCCCACTCTCTGATTGCCAATTCTGCAATGCTCGATATAGGCTCTCACTTCGTCTGGGGGAAGCTCAAAGGGGCGCATCATGAGCCATATTGTTGTTATCGGGGCCGGGCAGGCCGGGGCTTCGCTGGTCGCGAAGCTGCGCAATTCAGGCTATGAGGGGCGGCTGACGTTGATCGGCGAAGAAGCCACGCCGCCGTATCAGCGCCCGCCGCTGTCAAAAAAGTACCTTTTGGGCGAGATGGCGTTGGAGCGGCTGTATTTGCGCCCACAAAGTTTTTACGAAGAACAGGGGATCACTTTGCGTCTGGGGGCGCATGTGGATGCCATAAACCCCGGTGCGAAAACGGTAACCGTTGACGGGCAGCCTTTGGCCTACAGCCAGCTGGCGCTGACCACGGGATCAACCCCGCACCGCCTGCCTGCTGCGATTGGCGGTACACTGGACGGTGTTCATGTGGTGCGCGGCCTGTCGGATGTGGACGCCATGGCCCCGGAGTTTGAGCCAGGGCGCCACGTTCTGATTGTTGGTGGCGGGTATATCGGGCTGGAAGCCGCCGCCGTTGCGGCACAAAAGGGCCTGAAGGTAACATTGGTGGAGATGGCCGGGCGAATATTGCAGCGGGTTGCCGCGCCCCAGACGTCTGACTATTTTCGCGCGCTGCACAAAGCGCATGGTGTGGACATCCGCGAAGGCGTTGGGCTGGACCATCTAACGGGCGAAAGCCGGGTCACCGGCGCCATCTTGTCAGATGGGAGCAAACTGGCGGTGGATTTTGTGATTGTGGGGGTCGGCATCGCGCCGGCAACGGCCCTGGCCGAGGCGGCCGGGTTGCAGATCGAAAACGGAATCAAGGTGGATGCGACCGGCCAGACATCCGCCCCCGCGATCTGGGCGGCTGGCGATTGTGCGTCTTTCCCCTACAAGGGGGCCCGGATCAGGCTGGAAAGTGTGCCCAACGCCATCGACATGGCCGAGGTGGTGGCCCGCAACATGATGGGTGGCGGGGTGGATTACGACGCAAAGCCCTGGTTCTGGTCTGATCAGTATAACGTGAAGCTGCAGATCGCCGGTTTGAACACGGGGTACGACAATGTTGTGGCCCGCCCCGGAGAAAAAGACGGTGCCGCATCGTTCTGGTACTATCAGGGTGACACATTGCTGGCCGTTGATGCGATGAACGATCCGCGTGCCTATATGATTGCAAAGCGCCTGATAGAAGCAGGAAAATCCCCGTCCAGGGATATGGTGGGTGACGTGCAGACCGACCTGAAATCGTTGCTGTAGCATGCGGATTATTTCGGGAAAGTTCAGGGGGCTGACCCTTGCCGCCGTAGGCAAGGGCGACGCCGGGGCGCATCTGCGCCCCACGACAGACAGGGTGCGTGAAAGCCTGTTTTCGATGCTGATTGGCGGGCGGTTTGGCGACCCCATCAGCGATGCACGCGTGCTGGATCTGTTTGCCGGCACCGGCGCGCTGGGGCTGGAGGCCCTTTCGCGCGGGGCAGCACATGTGACATTTGTTGACGATGGCCGCAAAGCACAGGCGCTGATCCGTGAAAACATCGCGAAATGCCGGGCCGAAGGGGAAACATCCCTGATCCGCCGGGATGCCACCCGACTGGGGGCGTCAACAGCGCCCTGCAACCTGATTTTCCTTGATCCACCCTATGCCAAAAGCATGGGCGAAAAGGCCCTTGCCGCCGCGCAGGCCGGCGGCTGGATCAGTAACGGTGCCTTGATCGTATGGGAGGAAAACACGGCCATCGTGCCGCCACCCGGGATCGAGATGCTGGACAGTCGCACATACGGCGATACCGTGATTTCGATCCTGCGGGCGGCCTGAACGGCGGGCCTACCCCCAGGTTGGGTGAAACTTGTTCGCAGGCGACAGGGTGAAAATCTCTGCCCCGTTCGCGGTGATCCCGATCGAATGTTCGAACTGTGCTGACAATGATTTATCGCGTGTCACGGCTGTCCAGTCATCTGCCAGAACTTTGGTTTCCGGGCGGCCAAGGTTGACCATTGGTTCGATGGTGAAGAACATGCCTTCCTCCAGCGTCGGGCCGGTGCCCGGACGGCCGTAGTGCAGAACATTGGGGGGCGAATGGAACACCTGCCCCAGCCCGTGACCGCAAAAGTCGCGCACCACGGACATACGGTGCGCTTCCACATAGGCCTGAATGGCGTGGCCAATGTCACCGAAAGTATTGCCCGGCTTGGCCGCTTCGATCCCCTTGAACAGCGCATCATGGGTGATCTGGATCAGGCGCTCAGACTTACGGCTGAGTTTACCCACCGTGTACATGCGCGATGTATCCCCAAACCAACCGTCAACGATGACGGTGACATCCACATTCAGGATATCCCCGTCTTTCAGGCGTTTTTCACTGGGAATACCATGGCAAACCACATGGTTGATGGAAATGCAGCTGGCGTGCTTGTAGCCTTTGTAGCCGATCGTTGCCGATGTCGCGCCCGCCTCGGTAACCATATCCTCGATCGCCTTGTCCAGCGTCGCGGTGTCCAGCCCCGGTTCGATCATCGGAATGATCCTGTCCAGAATCTCGGCAGCAAGGCGGCCTGCCTTGTGCATCCCGGCGAAATCGCCCGGTTCGTAGATCCGGATACCATCTTTTGTTATGCGTCCGCGCGTATCGTCCAACGGTCTTTTCCTTTTGCTTTTCGTTTAGATAGGGCAGCTATGCGCAAAGAACCAGAGGCCCGGCCAAATCAACCGCATCTGGTGTGATTGTGGTCGCGCGGCATATCACTTCAACCCCGCACCCACGCGCGGCATCAAAGGCCGCCCCATATGTAGGGTCGATATCGCGCGCCAGATCAAAGCGGTCGCAATCGGTGCGTTGCACCAGATAGAACATGATGGCGCGGTGCCCTTCGCCGACCATTTGCGAAAGTTCCTGCAGGTGCCTGGTGCCGCGCGCTGTCACACTGTCAGGAAATTCCGCCAGACCCGGTGCGCGGGAAAGGGTGACCGATTTCACCTCGACATAGGCGTCGGGAAGGTCCGGCGCGGTCAAAAGAAAGTCTATGCGGCTGGCCTGCCCATATTTCACCTCGGCGCGAACATCGGTGTATTCTGCCAGTTCCGGCACCTTTCGCGCAATCAGGGCGGCGCGTAACATCCGGTTTGGCAGCGCCGTATCAACCCCGGTGAAATGCCCGTTTTCATGGTCAACAAGGCGCCAGCCGAATTTCAGCTTTTTCTTCGGGTCGTCATTGGGTTCCAGCCACAGCCGCATGCCCGGCGTGGCAAGCCCCAGCATCGAACCGGGGTTGGCGCAATGCGCCGTTACCTCGCGCCCGTCTTCAAGCACCACATCGGCCAGAAAGCGTTTGTAGCGGCGGATCAGCCGGGCCGGAACAAGAGGGGTGGGAAAACGCATGTACCGGGCCTATACCGATGAAAGGAAAGGAACAAGCCATGCCGAACCCAACCGCCGCCATGCTTGTCATCGGGGATGAGATCCTGTCAGGGCGCACCCGTGACGCCAATATGCACTATCTGGCGGGAGAGTTAACCGCCCACGGGATTGACCTGAAAGAGGTGCGCGTGGTGTCTGATGATGCCCCCGCGATCGTATCAGCCGTGCGGGCCCTTAGTGTAAACCATGACCACCTGTTCACTTCGGGCGGTATCGGGCCGACCCACGATGATATCACCGCCGACTGCATCGCAGACGCCTTTGGCGACGCCATTGGTGTACGCGACGATGCGCGCGCGCTTTTGGGTGCGCATTACAAGGCGCAGGGGCTGGAATTCAACACGGCCCGCCAGCGTATGGCGCGCATCCCCGACAGGGCCACGCTGATCGACAACCCTGTGTCGATCGCGCCTGGCTTCACCTTGCACAACGTTCATGTGATGGCCGGGGTTCCTGCCGTGTTCAAGGCTATGGTCGCCAGCGTGCTGCCCACCCTGACCGGCGGGGCGCCACTGCTGTCACAAAGCATGCGCATTGACCGGGGCGAAGGTGACATCGCCAGCCCGCTGGCCGAGTTGGCCGGGGAATTCTCGGACCTGTCGATCGGGTCTTACCCGTTTCAACGCAACGGCGTGTTTGGCGCCAACATTGTGATCCGCGGGCAGGATGGGGCGCGGGTAGATGCCGCGATGCTGGCGCTTGCCGCACTGTTTGGTGAAGGCGTATGACACGCGCCCTGCCCCTTCCGGATTCCAAAAAGCTTTACGAAGTCTGCGAAGCAACCTGGCCGCCCGCATCCATCACCCGGCACGGGGCGTGGACCATTCGCGAAGGGCAAGGCGCAGGACAGCGGGTTTCGGCCGCGACCGAAGACTGGCCAACCACCGAAGCAGACCTTCCCTGCGCCGAGGCCGCTATGCGCGCCCTGGGCCAAAACCCTATTTTCATGATCCGCGAAGGCGAAGACGCCCTGGACGCGATGCTGGCGGCCCATGGCTATGAGATCGTGGACCCGGTCAATATCTACGCAATCCCGGTGGCAGAACTGACGGGCGAAAAGGCCGAACCTGTTTCGGGGTTCGCCGTCTGGCCACCGTTGACCATCATGAAAGAGCTTTGGGCCGAAGGTGGTATTAGACACGCACGCCTGGGCGTGATGGAACGCGCAGAGGGGCCCAAAACGGGCCTTCTGGGCCGGTCAAATGACAAACCTTCCGGCGTCGCCTATGTGGGCATCCACGATGGTATCGCCATGCTGCACGCGCTGGAGGTTTCCCCCAAACTGCGCCGCACCGGGACAGCCCGCAATTTGCTGCGCATTGCGGCCCATTGGGCTGCTGATCAGGGTGCCACCGTGTTTTCGTTAATCGTGACGCAGGGTAACCACGCCGCGAACCCGCTTTATGCTTCCCTTGGAATGCGACTGCAGGGTCACTATCATTATCGTAGAAAACCCCTCACGCACGGGTAACCAAAATGACCAAAAACACCGCCAATCCCACCGCACTTGACCTGCCAATGGTTGACCCTCTGCCCGAGGGTACAAAGAAATACTTTGATATCTGCAATGAAAAGCTGGGCATGGTGCCAAATGTGCTGCAGGCCTATGCTTTTGACATCGAAAAGCTGAACGCGTTCACGGGCATGTACAATGACATCATGCTTGGCGCCTCGGGCCTGTCCAAGCTTGAGCGCGAGATGATCGCGGTCGTTGTCAGTTCTATCAACCGTTGCTGGTACTGCCAGGTCGCCCATGGCGCGGCGGTGCGCGAACTTTCAGGCGATCCGATGCTGGGCGAAGCGATGGTTATGAACTACCGCGCGGCCAATCTGGACGACCGGCAGCGCGCCATGCTGGATTTCGCGGCACAGCTGACAGAATCCAGCGCCAAAACCGAAGAATCTGACCGCCAGGCGCTGCGTGATGCAGGTTTTAGCGATCGCGACATATTTGACATCGCCAGCGTTGTTGGGTTCTTCAACATGACCAACCGGGTGGCCTCGGCAATAGATATGCGGCCCAATGACGAATACCACGCACAGGCACGATGATCAGACGCGCCATCATATCTGCGGCCCTTGGTCTGGGCGCGCCCATGGCTGGCCATTCTGCCGGGCTGGAGCTGCCCGCAGGCGCGGCCATGACGGCGGAATCTTTTCAGCCCACGGGCGAATACCTTTTACCAACGGGCCCTTATAAAGATGGTGCCGTCCAAAACCTTGCAACGACTGGCGCGATTACCCAACAGGCCTGGCGCATTGGCGCAGGCGGGAAAACCAGCCTGCAGCTGATGGATTTTCTGCGCGATCAACTTAGCAGCGATGGCTATGTCGCGCTGTATGAATGCGCGGATCTTACCTGCGGTGGCTTTGACTTTCGCTTTTCAACCCAGGTGATCAGCGAACCTGACATGCATGTCGATCTGGGTGATTTCCGGTTTCTGTCTGCGCGCAAACCCGGCAGTGGCGCAGGCACATTTATCAGCCTTCTGGTCAGCCGCAGCCCGGGTGCAGGATACGTTCAGATCATCCGGGTTGGCCCGGCAGACGCCCCGCCGCCAGTGGAGACGATCACCTCAACCATGACCACCCCGGTTGAACCCGCCCCCCTGCCTGATGACCCTATCGGCACCCGGCTGGAATTATCAGGCCACGCAGTCCTGGCCGATCTGACCTTCGAAACCGGGTCTGCCGATCTGGGCGGTGAAAGCTTTGACACGCTTCAGAAATTGGCAGCCTACCTTCTGGACCATCCCGATATGACGATCGCGCTGGTTGGTCACACCGATGCCGAAGGCACGCTGGAAAGCAATATCGCCCTTTCAAAACGCCGGGCCACATCGGTTATGCAACGCCTGATCGATACGCATGGCATTCCTGCCGATCAGGTGGCCGCCGAAGGCGTTGGCTTTTTGTCGCCAATCGCATCGAACCTGACGCAGGAAGGGCGCAAAATAAACCGACGGGTCGAAGTGATACTCACCTCGACCCGCTGATCGTGCACCAATAAATACTTCAGGTAAGCGCGGCTACCAAAGGTCCGGGCCTTTGTCTGCAAAGGCATGAACCAGGAAATCAATGAACGCCCGCACTTTGGGTTGGGTAAACCGGCCCGGCGGGTAAACCGCGTAAATCCCCTGAACATCAGTCGGCAGTTCTGGAATCGCCTCTTCAACCAGGCCATCGGCCAACGCGTCTGCGTACAGAAAGCTGGGCAGATATGCGATGCCAAGGCCGGAAATCGCAGCGTTCAGCAACGATTGGCCGTCATTAACGCTTAGCCAACCCGCGGTACGCACCTGGCGCACCTCGCCCGACGGGGCAGGGATTTTCCAGACATTGCCGCTGGACTGGCTGGAGTAATGCAGCAACTTATGTTCGTTCAGGTCGTCAATCCGGGTCGGGCGACCATATTTTTCAAAGTACCCTGGCGCCCCGACCATGCGGCGGGTTGTTTCTGTCAGCTTGCGGGCGCGAAGACTGCTGTCTTCAAGCTCCCCCACCCTGATCGCCATGTCAAAACCTTCGCTGATCAGCTCAACATACCGGTTGTTCAAAACCATATTCACGTTGATGTCAGGGAATTCCTGAAGGAACTCACCCAAGACCGGGGAAAGGTGGTTAACCCCAAAATCAGTAGCTACGGAAATGCGCAACAGGCCAGACGGCGCTGATTGCATAGAGGTCACCAGTGCATCCGCTTCGCCAGCATCATTCAAAACGCGGCGGGCCCGGTCATAATATGCCAGACCAATTTCGGTCGGGCTTACCCGGCGTGTGGTCCGGTTTAAAAGGCGTGCGCCCAACCGTGCTTCCAGGGATGAAACGTGCTTTGAGACGGCTGACTTGGAAATCCCCATCTTCCTGGCTGCGTCCGTAAACCCCCCCTGGTCCACAACCGTGGCAAAGGCTTCCATTTCGGTCAGTCGATCCATCTCAGCTCTTTCTACAATCCTAGCCCCAATTAGGGTATTGTATCCCCCCCAAATCAGGCAAGAATGCGGAGATGAGCCGACAATACTGCGGTAATTGCCCTTATCGTTCCCGACCCGGAAACAGGGTAAACCCGGTAATCTACAGGCTGGCGGCCAGCCTGGAGCCCTGATCAATCGCGCGCTTTGCATCCAGTTCAGCGGCAACATCAGCCCCACCGATCACATGCGCCTTGATCCCGGCGGCTTGCAGCTGATCTGCCAAAGCCCGTTCGGGCACCTGCCCGGCACACAGTACAATTGTATCAACAGGTATCAGGTGCGGGTTTTCACGTGCCTCGCCGGTTGAAACATGCAAACCCTCGGCATCAATACGCTCGTAGTTCACACCTGTGACCATGTTCACGTTCTTCATCTTCAACGTCGCACGGTGAATCCAGCCTGTTGTTTTTCCCAACCGCTTTCCCGGACGCTCGGCCTTGCGCTGTAGCAGGGTAACGTCACGCGCCGGGGCTGTGGGCTGTGGGCCTTGCGGGGCCAGGCCGCCGCGTTCCTCACCCGGATCAGCAACGCCCCACTCCTCCATCCACAGCGCCAAATCTTCCGCCGGGCTTGTCCCGGTGTGGGTCAGAAATTCCGCCATATCAAAGCCGATTCCACCTGCCCCGATGATCGCGACACGCTTGCCAACCGGCGCTTTGCCACGCAGCACATCGATATAGGATAAGACATTGGGGCCATCTGCGCCTTCGATCTGCGGATCACGTGGGGCAACACCTGTGGCGATAACAACTTCGCCAAACTCTTTCAGGTCATCCACCCTGGCCAACGTCCCCAACTTCAGCGTCACGCCCAGCTTTTCCAACATTGTGGCGTACCATGCGATCAGCCCATGGAATTCTTCCTTGCCGGGGACTTCCTTGGCCATGTTCAGCTGGCCGCCAATCTCGTCAGCTTTGTCAAATACCGTCACATCATGACCGCGCTGCGCGGCCACCAATGCGGTGGACAACCCGGCCGGGCCGGCCCCAACGATGGCAACCGCCTTGGGCGCTGATGCGGGCGCATATTCCAGCTCGGTCTCATAACAGGCACGCGGGTTGACCAGGCAGGTGGAAATCTTGCCACCAAACGTGTGGTCCAGGCATGCCTGATTACACGCGATACAAGGCGCGATCTCGCCCGCGTGGCCACTGGCTGCCTTGGCCACGAATTCGGGGTCCGCCAAAAACGGGCGCGCCATGGAAACCATATCGGCCGCACCCTCGGCCAAGACCGCCTCGCCAACATCGGGCGAATTGATCCGGTTGGAGGTGATAACAGGAATGCCCACATGGCCCATCAGCTTCTTCGTCACCCAGGAAAACGCGGCCCGCGGCACGGATGTCGCGATTGTCGGAATCCGGGCCTCGTGCCAGCCGATCCCTGTGTTAATGATCGTCGCGCCCGCCTTTTCAACCTCTTTGGCCAGCTGGATCACCTCATCAAAAGTCGACCCTCCGGGCACCAGATCAATCATGCTAAGACGGTAAATAACGATGAAATCCTTGCCCACCGCCTCGCGGACCCGGCGCACCACCTCGATTGGCAGGCGCATACGGTTTTCGTAAGATCCGCCCCAATCATCGCTGCGCTTGTTGGTATGGGTCACCAGAAACTGGTTCAGGAAATACCCTTCAGACCCCATAACCTCGACACCATCATACCCGGCCTCGCGCGCGCGCGCGGCCGTGGTGGCAAAATCGTCGATCTGCTTTCTGATTCCGGCCTCATCCAGTTCTTTCGGCGGAAAGGGCGAAATCGGGCTTTTGACAGCACTGGCAGAAACACATTCCGGGCTGAAAGCATACCGCCCGGCATGCAGGATCTGCATGGCAATCTTGCCTCCGGCCTCATGCACACGATCCGTCGTGCCCCGGTGGTGCGCAATATCTTCAGCCGTATACAAACCCGCAGCCCCGGGAAACACGCCGCCTTCTTTGTTCGGCGCAATACCACCAGTGACCATCAGCCCAACACCGCCGCGTGCGCGCGCTGCATAAAATTCTGCCACCCGCCCCCAATCTCCACGCTCTTCCAGACCGGTGTGCATGGATCCCATCAACACACGGTTCTTCAGCGTGGTAAAACCCAGATCAAGCGGCGAAAGAAGATGGGGGTAATCGGTCATGGCGTCCTCCTGAAAGCCCGCCGATTTAGCGTTACACGCCCGCCCATGTCACGCGAAACGCCGCGTAACCTGCGCTATCATTGTTCTGAAAATATCCTCGGGGGTGAATTGACCTTCTGGTCAAGAGGGGGCTGACAGCCCCCTTTATTGCGCGCTGGCGCCAACAACATGGCGGCGCAGGGCACGCTTTACCAGGTCCAGCTCGGCGCGCAGAAGGTCCAGCTCAGCGCGCAGGTCATCTTCCATCGGCTGGCCTGTCACCACGGTGAAACTGTCCAGCCGTTCACCGCTGTCGCGATCCTGAATGATGAACGTCTGTACGCCCTCTGACAAAAGCGTGGCCGGGATGGTTACGCGCAGCAAAAACCGGCCGGGTTCAGCATCGTCAGCCGTTATTTCCACGCCTCTCAAAGGCATGCCAAGATGCAGCACTTCGACTTCCGGTGCATCGGTATCCTGGGCGGAAACGGTCAGGACGCCTTCCCACACGCCTGCGTGAATTCGGGTTTTTGTTAATGTCATTTGTGCCATTCTGCCCTCTTACATCTCAGCGCGCGGTCTGCGGCTGAAATTCACATCTCTCAGCACAATACGGTTCATCTCGGGGCCTTCAAAGATCAGGTCCAGCCACATTCGCTCCACCCGCTTTTCGTTCAGCTTGGTATAGGCAAGGTCAAAGTCGACAGCGATGTCCTTGTCCTGCAGGGGCAGTTCACGAACGATTTGTTCGGTGTTCGGCCCGTGCTGAATATTCAGGCGCGCAAAGATTTCGAGCGGCTTTTCCATTTCGACAACAGCACTCAGCCGTATCAGATGCCTTCGCTTCAGGCCCTGTGCCGCGTCTTCGGGCAGGTCTATGACGAGGGACAGAAAGGAGCCATCAAAGCCAAAAACATCCACGCTTAACCCAAATGGCGCAAGGTCAGCTTCGCGGGTGTTGCGCAGCTGGCGCACTGTCAGTTCAGACAGGCGGCAATCGTGGAAAAGCGTCACCTCGTCGCCAAAACGGCTTTTTGTCTCTGCGCTGGCCTGGCCGGGCGGGGAAATCGGGCCGCGCCACAGGCTGGGGCGGTGTGCCCAATCGCTGTGAAGCGGCTTTTGAAACGCATTCGAACCGACAAGCGGCAGGGCCAGGCGTTCGTCGGCCAGGTTCAAAAACCTGTCAAGAACGGCGCGCAGCTGTCGCGCGCGGCCACGCCCAAGGCGCAGCGCCGCCATATCCAGCCCCGGCGCACGGCGCACCATGCGGCCCCACCGACGCAGCGCGCGCCGATGCAGGATCCGGTCCAATATGCCATTTGCGGTTCGTGCCATGTGTTGCCTGGGTCTGCCCGATTATCGTTAAGTATGCTCGTTCTTAATACAAAATACTTGCGTTAGGGCAAACGATTGAACAGCGCGATCAAAGCCCCGCCGCCGCCGGTGCGATCCGGGTTAACCGCACGTATGCGTTTCACAAAGCCCGAAATAAGGTCCAGCCCGACATCTTCACCAAAGGGCCGGCTCGCAAATGCCGATACGGTCACTGTCACCAGATGCCCGTTCACGTCAAACAATCCGCGCCAGTAATCTTGGGCGATGGAGCCAAGGCCATTTTTCGAACTGTCCCCGACGAACAAAAGAAGCGCGCCGTCAACACGCGTGACCCGGTGAATACTGACAGTATCCGCCTTGGCCGACCGGCTGAGCGCTTTGCGCCCCGCGTTTGTGGAAAAGAAAGACTCCAGCCGGTCAAGGGCCTCTGCGTCATCGGCGCGCGCACCCGCATCCGTGGAAACAGATGCGGTCAGAACTGCCGGCACGCGCGGTTGATCATCCCGTGGGTTTTGGGAAATCGCGGCACAGTTGCCCAAAAGAACAAATGCACCCGTTTCCACATCGCGGCTGGAGGTTTTGTCGATGCAAAACCCATCCGGCCCCGCGATGGCCACCTGCCTGTCAAGAACGCGAATCGACTGGGGCGCACGGCGCAGGATGGAAAACCCACCGCCGCCGCCACCCCCGGCATCAATCGCGCAGGCAGAAAGGGCGAGCGACGAAACCAAAAAGATGGCCGTCGCCCGCCGTTTCAAAAAGACCAGATTAGAGGTCCATGTAGACATGACGCTCGGCCTTGGCACCGGGATGGGTGACCGCGCCCTTATTCGTCGATCCAACCAGCTGAGCGTATTTCCAAAGCGCGCCTGAGGCATAGATCGTCCCGCGTGGGCCTTTCCAGTCAGCTTTGCGCGCGGCCAGCTCTTCGTCTGTCAGGTCCACGTTGATTTCGCCCTTGATGGCATCGATGGTGATTACATCGCCATCTTTCAACAATGCGATGGGGCCGCCATGCGCGGCCTCGGGGCCGACGTGACCGACACAGAAACCACGCGTTGCACCGGAAAACCGGCCATCCGTGATCAGGGCGACCTTCTTGCCCATGCCCTGCCCGGACAGGGCAGCCGTGGTGGCCAGCATTTCGCGCATACCCGGGCCACCCGATGGGCCTTCGTTGCGGATTACCAGAACTTCGCCTTCGTTATAGCTGCGTTCCTGAACGGCGGCGAAAGCATCTTCTTCGCATTCAAACACGCGGGCCGGACCAGAAAACACCTGCTGGTCTTCGCTCATGCCTGCAACCTTCACGATCGCGCTTTCAGGGGCAATGTTGCCCTTAAGCCCGACAACGCCGCCTGTTGCGGTTATGGGGTTGGCGACGGTGTGGATAACCACGCCATCTGCTTCGCGGTCAATTTTGTCCAGCTCTTCGCCCATCGAATTACCCGATGCGGTCATGCAATCTTCGTGCATCAGGCCCGCTTTGCGCAATTCTTTCAGGACAACGGGAATGCCGCCTGCCTCGTAAAGGTCTTTGGCCACATATGCGCCGCCCGGCTTGAGATCTACAAAGTAGGGCGTATCGCGGAAAATGTCGCAGACATCATCAAGGTCAAAGTCAATCCCAGCCTCATGCGCGATCGCGGGCAGGTGCAGGCCTGCGTTGGTAGACCCGCCGGTACATGCGACAACGCGGGCAGCGTTGATCAGGGCTTCGCGGGTGACGATATCACGCGCACGGATGTTTTTTTCGATCAGGTTCATCACGGCGCGCCCCGAGGCTTCGCCATAGTGATCGCGGCTTTCATAGGGGGCCGGCGCACCGGAGCTGTTCATCAGCGCCAGACCGATGGCTTCGGAAACCGACGCCATGGTGTTCGCCGTAAACTGGCCACCGCATGACCCTGAGGACGGGCAGGCCACGGCCTCCATCACCTTCAGTTCGGCCTCGGACAGATTGCCCGCCTGGTTTTGGCCCACAGCTTCGAATACGTCCTGAACCGTGATGTCCTTGCCTTTGTAGCGGCCCGGAAGGATAGAGCCGCCGTAGATAAAGACCGAAGGTGTGTTCAGGCGAACCATCGCCATCATCATCCCAGGCAGCGATTTGTCGCACCCTGCAAGGCCAACAATCGCATCATAGCAGTGGCCGCGCATTGTCAGTTCAACCGTATCCGCAATCGCCTCACGCGAGGCCAGCGACGAACGCATGCCTTCATGGCCCATCGCGATACCATCCGTAACGGTGATGGTCGTGAATTCGCGCGGGGTGCCACTTGCGGCCTTAACGCCCATCTTCACCGACTGCGCCTGACGGTTCAGCGAGATGTTGCAGGGCGCAGCTTCGTTCCAGCAAGTTGCCACACCGACCAGAGGCTGGTGAATCTCGTCTTCGCTTAGCCCCATGGCGTAAAGGTATGACCTGTGCGGCGCGCGGGCCGGGCCTTCCGTTACATAGCGGCTGGGTAGATTTGTTTTATCGAATTTCGTGTTGGACATCAGGGCCTCCGTTTCGTGCTTAAGAAATGGGATATTAGGCTTGCGAGGGAGAAACAAGGCGTTTGCCTGTCACATCAAGCCCCGATTGCAATTCGCGCCCGCTGCGCTTATCTGGTCTGACACGCTGAATTTAAGGGCATTCGCGCTAATGAACTGGATTTCCAACTACGTCCGACCCAAGATCAATTCGCTGTTTTCACGGCGAGAGGTGCCGGAAAACCTGTGGTCAAAGTGTCCCGAGTGCGGGACGATGCTTTTTCACCGCGAGTTTTCGGACAATCTGAATGTCTGCACAAATTGCGATCACCACATGGGGATCACCCCGCGTGAACGGTTTCACGCACTTTTTGATGGCAACATTTTTGCCGAAGTGGACGTGCCGGCACCACTTGCCGACCCCCTGCACTTCAAGGATCAGAAAAAATATCCGGACCGCATGAAGGCCGCGCAAAAAACAACCGGCGAAAAAGAAGCCATGTTGGTTGCCGAGGGCGAAATCGGGCGCACCCCTATTATCGCCGCAGCGCAGGATTTCAGCTTCATGGGTGGATCCATGGGCATGTATGTGGGCAACGCGATTGTTGCGGCCGCAGAACGCGCGGTGAAAACAAACCGCCCACTGGTGCTGTTTTCAGCAGCTGGCGGGGCGCGCATGCAGGAAGGTATCCTGTCCCTGATGCAAATGCCGCGCACCACGGTTGCGGTTCAGATGCTGAAAGAAGCAGGCCTGCCTTATGTTGTGGTTCTGACCCATCCGACGACGGGCGGGGTGACGGCCTCTTACGCGATGCTAGGCGATATCCACATTGCCGAGCCAAATGCGTTGATCTGTTTCGCTGGTCCGCGGGTTATCGAACAGACGATCCGCGAAAAGTTGCCAGAAGGGTTTCAGCGCGCGGAATACCTGCTGGATCACGGCATGCTGGACCGCGTGACGCACCGCAAAAACATGAAGGAAGAACTGGTCACCATCATCCGCATGCTTTTGGGTGAAACGCCCGCGGTCAAAGGCGATCTGCCTGCCCCCGAGGCAAAGCCCGATCAGGCGCCAGAGGCCCTGGAAGAGTGAGCGGCCAGAAATCGGACATCATCCTTGAAAGGATGATGTCGCTGCACCCGAAAATCATAGACCTCACGCTGGATCGCGTTTGGCGGTTGCTGGAGGCATTGGGGCACCCTGAACGCAGGCTTCCGCCGGTCATTCATCTGGCGGGCACGAATGGCAAAGGGTCAACCCAGGCCATGATCCGCGCCGGGCTTGAGGCCGCAGGCCATCGGGTGCACGCCTATACCTCGCCGCATCTGGCGCGGTTTCATGAACGCATCCGCCTGGCCGGTGAATTTATCAACGAAGATGCACTTGCAGAGGTTCTGGACCGCTGCGTTGAGGCCAATGGCGGCGAAAGCATTACATATTTCGAGATCACGACCGTTGCGGCCCTTCTGGCGTTCAGCGAAACGCCGGCAGATTATGTTTTGCTGGAAACCGGGCTGGGCGGGCGGCTTGACGCAACAAATGTGATCACAAAACCCGCCTTAAATGTGATCACACCCGTTTCCATCGACCACACCCAGTACCTTGGCGAAACCATAGAAGAAATTGCTGGCGAAAAAGCAGGCATTCTGAAACGCGGCACCCGCTGTGTGGTTGGCCCGCAAACAGATGCGGCAATGGCTGTCATCGAAGCGCGCGCAGAGCGCCTGGGCGCCCCCCTGATCGCACAGGGCCAGCACTGGCATGTCTGGGAAGAACGCGACCGCCTGGTGTTTCAGGATGAAACCGGCCTTCTGGATCTTCCGCTTCCCGCCCTGAAGGGCCCGCATCAGATTGAAAATGCCGGCGCAGCACTTGCCAGCCTGCGCGCCCTGGGCATGGGCGAAGCCGCCTTTGAAGCCGCCATGACAAACGTATACTGGCCCGCCCGCATGCAGCGTCTGAAACACGGCCCGCTGGTAGATGCCGCTGGCTCGGCCGAACTTTGGCTGGATGGCGGGCACAATCCGGCAGCAGGCGATATGCTGGCCCGGGTTCTGGGCGAACTGCCCCCCCGGCCCACGCATATGATTTGCGGCATGCTGAATACAAAAGACGTAACAGGATACCTGCGACCCCTGGCTGAAATCGGTGAACAGCTGATCGCGGTTTCGATCCCGGGTGAAATAAATACGTTACCTGCAGACCAAACCGCATCCGCAGCACGCGCGGTTGGCCTGCAAACCTCGACCGCCGCGAACGTGCGCGACGCGATCAAAAAGATCGTAGAATCCGACCCGCACGCGCGAATCCTGATTTGCGGATCGCTTTACCTTGCAGGCGCGGTTTTACGCGAAAACGGCTGACGCCGGGGGTTTTTGCAGGTTCAGCCCTGCCCCCAGTCGGCATCCTGCATTTCCCGCAGGCGTGACGCGGTGCGCTCAAACTCAAATGCGCCATCACCTTCGACATACAACATTTCCGGCTGCGCGGCGGCTGAACAGACAAGCCGCACACCGCCTTCGTACAGGGCATCAATCAGGGTTACGAACCGCCGGGCTTCGTTAAAGTTTGACCGGCCAAGGCGCGGAATATCTTCCAGCACAAGCACCCGGACAGCACTGGCAATCGCAAGATAATCCGCCGGACCCAACATTTTTGCACATAGGTCATAAAATGACGCGCGGGCCACGCCATTGCGAAACGCGGGGATCGAAACCTCGCGCTTATTGACCATCAACACCAGCGGCGCGCCTTCGCCGCCTGAAAGGTCACGCCAGACCTTTGCCATCTCGGCCCGTGTTTCGGCATTGTTGGGGGTGAAATACACCTGCGCGCCGGACAGGCGGTTTTGCCGGTAGTCGGTTGGGCTGATCAGCTCATGCACAACCATCTGATCCTTCAGAATCTCGATAAACGGCAAGAACAGCTGGCGGTTCAAACCATCTTTGTACAACCCATCGGGGGGGCGGTTTGAGGTGGTGACAATCACAACACCCGCCGCGAACAGTTTTTCAAACAACCGCCCAACGATCATCGCGTCTGTAATGTCGGTGATCTGCATTTCATCGAAAGCCAGCAACCTCAGGCCATCCGCGATCTGCGCTGCAACTGGTGCGATCGCATCGTCCACACCTGTCTGGCGCGCGGCGTGAAGGGCTGTGTGAACCTCCTGCATGAACGCATGAAAATGCACCCTGCGCTTTCCTTCGATGTTCAGATGGCCCACGAACAGATCCATCAACATCGATTTCCCGCGCCCGACGCCACCCCACAGGTAAAGGCCCTGCGGCACGTCTTCGGGTTTGTGGAACAGCCCGCCCAAAATGCCCCGCTTGCGCGAAGTCGTCGCCTGCAAATGCGCGCGGATATCTTCCAGCGCGGGCAAAGCTGCCGCCTGAGCGGGATCTGCAATCAGCGCACCTTCGTCCACCAAACGGGCGTAGAGATCCATTAAGTTTTCAACCATCCCAACCCCAATAAAACGCGGCGCCAAATAATGAAAGACGCGCGAAGAAGGAATTGACGTTCCGGGGGATTTCGCCCAGCTTTCACGCCAGACCGGAGGCCTTATGTCACAAGCGCGCGCATCTATCTTCACCCCCGTATTGATCGTGGGCTGCATCATCATTCTGGTCAGCTTTGCCATCCGGGCCAGTTTTGGGGTTTTCCAAATCCCCATCGCGACCGAATTTGGCTGGCTGCGTGCGGATTTTTCGCTGGCCATCGCCATCCAGAACCTTGCCTGGGGCATCGGGCAGCCCATTTTCGGGGCCATCGCTGAAAAAATCGGGGATCGCAAAGCGATCGTTATGGGCGCGCTGATCTATGCGGCCGGGCTTTTGTTGTCATCCTTTGCGGTGACGCCGGGCCAACACCAGGTGCTGGAAATCCTTGTTGGCTTTGGTGTGGCGGGCACCGGGTTTGGCGTTATTCTTGCCGTTGTCGGGCGCGCGGCCAGTGATGAACATCGCTCTATGTCGCTGGCGATTGCCACCGCCGCAGGTTCTGCCGGCCAGGTTTTCGGCGCACCGATGGCCGAGTATTTTCTGAGTTTTATGCCATGGCAAAGCGTGTTCGTCCTGTTTGGCGCAGCGATCCTGTCAATTCTGCTTTTGCTGCCCATGATGCGCAGCCCTGCCCCGCTGGCAACACGCGGCACGCTGGAGGAAAGCATGGGCGCGATCCTGAAAAAGGCCCTGCGCGATCCATCCTACACACTCATTTTTCTGGGGTTCTTTTCCTGTGGCTATCAGCTGGCGTTCATCACCGCGCACTTTCCGGCGTTCGTGACAGAAATGTGCGGCTCCATCGACCCGTCCGGCACCCTGGCCAGCATTGGGGTTTCCACAACTTCGGCGCTGGGGGCAATCTCGATCTCGCTGATCGGGCTGGCAAACATCGTGGGCACGCTGACGGCGGGTTACCTGGGCAACCGCCTTCCGAAGAAATACCTGCTGGCGGGAATTTATACCGGGCGCACGATCATCGCCGCCCTGTTCATCCTGGTGCCGATGACGCCGACGACAGTTATTTTGTTTTCAATCTCCATGGGCAGCCTGTGGCTGGCGACTGTCCCGCTGACATCAGGCCTGATCGCGCATATCTATGGCATCCGCTACATGGGTACCCTTTACGGCATCGTGTTCTTTTCTCACCAGCTGGGCAGCTTTATGGGCGTCTGGCTGGGTGGCCGGATGTATGACGCCTTTGGCAGCTACACCACCGTGTGGTGGATAGGGGTTGGGGTTGGCGCATTTTCGGCAATCGTTCACCTGCCCGTGCGTGAAAACCGGGCCGCGGTGGCCGCCTAAACCGGAAGGGCCGTGGTTTTGAAAACCGTGCGCAGCGCGAAGGAGCTTTGCATTTGCTGAACACCGGGCAAGCGGGCCAGATACTGGCGATGGATGCGGGCGAAATCTTCGGTGTCCTGTGCCACAACCTTCAGCAGGTAATCGGCCGTTCCCGCCATCAGATGACACTCCAGAATATCGGGCACCAGAGCGACCTGCCTTTCAAAGGCGTCCAGCAGCTCATCCGCCTGGCCTGAAAGCGTGATTTCGACAAAAACCGTGGTGGGGCAACCAAGTTTGCGCGCGTCCAGCAGGGCGACATAATCCTTGATGAAACCTTCGCTATCCAGCCGCTGAACCCGGCGATGGCAGGCCGAAGGTGAAAGATTCACCTTGTCCGACAAATCGGCATTCGAAATGCGGCCAGCCTTTTGCAGAACGGCCAATATCCGACGGTCTATACTGTCTAGTTCCATTTTCTCACACGTTTCTTGCGCATAAAAGCGATTCGATAATCATTTCTCCCCTGCGCATAGCAATCCCGCACAACCTTTTCAAAACAATTGCGCAAAAGGCGGCGCAAATTGTGCGCAAATCAGAGGAGGAACCACCATGATCATCGGATGCCCCAAGGAAATTAAGCCGCAAGAGTTTCGCGTGGGTCTGACCCCGCATGCGGCCGCCGAAGCTATCGCCCACGGCCACAGCGCAATTGTAGAAACCAATGCCGGCAGCGGCGCGGGGTTTTCGGATGATGACTACCGTGCTGTTGGCGCCGAGATCATCGGCACTGCGGCTGATGTTTTCGCCCGCGCGGACATGATCGTAAAGGTGAAAGAACCCCAGGCGGGTGAACGTAAAATGCTGCGCGAAGGCCAGCTGCTGTTCACCTATCTGCACCTGGCCCCGGACCCGGACCAGACACATGATTTGCTGGCAAGCGGCTGTACCGCGATCGCCTATGAAACTGTAACAGACAGAATGGGCGGCCTGCCCCTGCTGGCCCCTATGTCAGAGGTTGCCGGGCGGCTTGCGCCGCAAGTTGGCGCCTGGACCCTTCAAAAGGCCAATGGCGGGCGTGGTGTTCTGATGGGGGGCGTGCCCGGTGTTGAACCCGCGAAGGTTGCGGTTATTGGTGGCGGTGTGGTCGGCACACATGCGGCGCGCATTGCCGCCGGCATGGGGGCAGATGTAACCGTTCTGGACATGTCCCTGAACCGGATGCGGTATCTGGATGATGTGTTCTCAGGCGTGTTCAAAACGCAATATGCCTCAAAGGGAAACACCGCCGATCTTGTCGCCCAGGCGGATATGGTCATTGGTGCGGTTCTTATTCCGGGTGCGGCGGCGCCAAAGCTGGTCAGCCGCGCGCAGCTTTCCACAATGAAACCGGGTGCCGCGATTGTGGACGTCGCGATTGACCAGGGCGGCTGCTTTGAAACATCGCACGCGACAACCCATCAGGATCCGATCTATGACGTGGATGGCATCATGCATTACTGCGTGGCGAACATGCCCGGTGCAGTGGCCCGCACATCCACGATCGCGCTTGGCAATGCCACCATGCCGTTCATGCTGGCCCTGGCCGACAAGGGTTGGCGCAAGGCCTGCGCGGACGACCCCCACCTTCTGGAAGGGCTGAACGTCCATGCTGGTCAGCTGACCTACAAGGCCGTTGGCGAAGCGCTGGGGATCGACGTGGTTTCGCCCCAGCAGGTTCTGTAAACCGCCAGGCGCCCATTGTGGTGCAGTGAAATGAAAAAGCCCCGCAAAACTGCGGGGCTTTCTTTTGTTTCAGCGTCTTTGTGTTCAGGCGCGCCAGCTATTTCGCGGCCAGCGCATCGCGAATTTCCACCAGGACGTCCAGTTCCGTTGGCCCTGCGGGCGCGGGTTCTTCTGGTGCAGCCTCTTCCTGCTTGGCCGCGGCCTCTTTGGCTTTGTTAACGAACCGCACAAGCAAGAAGACGACCCAGGCAATGATCAGGAAGTTGATCACCGCCATCAGGAACGAACCATAGGCAAATGTCGACGCACCCGCATCCCGCGCTGCAGTAAGGGAGTCATATGGCCCCCCTTCGCCACTAAGAACGATGAATTTGTTGGTGAAATCCACACCTCCGGTGAACACCCCGATAATCGGGTTCAACAAATCATTGACCATCGACTTCACAATCGCCGTGAAGGCCGCACCGACGATGATGCCAACGGCCATATCCATGACATTGCCCTTGGCAATGAAATCCCGGAATTCCTTAAGCATGCTTGCGTACTCCTGTCCCTATTCAAGCAACGGGCTTTTACCACAAGCCTTGGCATTCAGATCAGCTTTTTTCGCGTTCCCCCGGCTGCCGCCTAAGACGGCAGGGCACCGGTAAGAACATAGCGCAGAATCTCGACAACCTGTTGGGGTTCACGCGCCACAGCCAAAGCGGCGGCATCAACCTCTTTCAAGGCATGCTGATGTTCATCCATGTGCAGCACGATCAGGGATTTGCCCAATGCGGCCGCATAGCCTGCGTCGAAGGCTGCGTTCCACTGGCGGTATTTTTCGCCAAAGCGCACCACAACAACATCTGCATCCGTAATGCCCTTGCGCGTGCGGATCGCGTTTACCATGGCGCCCTTGTGGTCGTGCCAGTATTTGTTTGGCTCTTCCCCCAGGATCGCGACGCCGCAATCATCGCTGGCATCATGGTCCGTTACGGGTGCAGAAAAGCTGACATCCAGCCCCTTTGCGCCTTCGATAATCTGCTCGCGCCAATCCGTGTGAATTTCACCGGAAAGATAGACCTTCAACGTCATTTTTCTTCTCCTATACCGTTCCAAATGCTGCGCAGCATTTTTTGAACTTCTGCATCTTCAACCTGCCCAAAATCCTGATAATGGGCCCCCACCGCATAAAAGGGCGACGGGGTTTCAAGGCAGATAACCTGATCTGCCAGGGAACGCAATTCACCCAGAATGTCGCGGGGCGCAACCGGCAAAGCCAGCAAAACAAGGCCTGCGCCGCGGCTTCGCAGCGATTTCAATGCCGCCTTAACCGTCGCGCCTGTCGCCACGCCATCATCAACAACAATCACGCTGCGGCCCGCCAGGGGTTCAGGGCTGCGCGTGCCAAGGTACAGCTTTCGCCGCGCCTTGATCTCGGAAAATTTCTGCGCAATTGCCGCGGCAAATGAATTTTCATCCAACCCCATGCTGCGCAGCATTTTCGTATTGAATACCACGTCACGCCCTTCGCCATCGACGACCGCGCCGGCGGCAACCTCGGGCCGGCCCGGCAGGCCGATTTTGCGCACCATCAGCAGATCAAGCGGGGCGTTCAGGCGTTTTGCAACAGGAATGGCCACAGGAACCCCACCGCGCGGCAACGCCAGCACGACAGGGTTTTCCAGCTGCAAATCTTCCAGAGTATCGGCAAGGGCCTCTCCGGCCGCCGTGCGATTGGTGAACATGGGGCGATTATGCCGCCCCATGCCGGTTTTGCATAGCTAGCCGCGCAAAACGCCGCCGGTGGCCTTTTCGACCTTGGCGACGATCTTGGAAGCCACGGCTTCGATATCTTCGTCCGTAAGGGTTTTGTCACGCGGCTGCAGGCGCACTGTGATGGCCAATGACTTCATGCCTTCACCCAGTGATCCGCCCATGAACTCATCAAACACACGCACTTCGCCAATCAGGGCCTTATCGGCACCTGCTGCGGCGTTCACCAATGTCTGCGCGGCAACATCCGCGGCGACAACAAAGGCAAAGTCACGTTCAACCGGCTGCAGATCACTGGCACCCAGGGCCGCGCGGGTGGTCGATTTTGACTTCGGGAAGGGCACGTTGGCGATATGAACCGCAAACGCCACGACCGGGCCTTTGACGTTCGCCTCGGCAATCGCTTTGGGGTGAAGTTCGCCGAAGGCGCCCAGAACGTTCTTTGGCCCCAGTGACAGCTTTGCCGACCGGCCCGGATGCCACCAGGCGTTCATATCACGCAGGTGCATCAATTTGGCCGGCGCGCCGACAGAGGCCAAAACAGCCTCGATATCCGCCTTGGCATCGAAGGTATCAACCGGGCGGCGGCTGCCAAAGCGATCTTTCGGGCCGGTGTGCCCAACCAGAATACCTGTAACCAGAACTTCCTGTTCTTCCGGTTCGGCGCCATGGAAAACCGGCCCCACTTCGAACAAGGCAAGATCGGAAAAGCCGCGTGCCTGATTGCGCGCTGCGGCCTGCAAAAGACCAGGCAGAAGCGATGGGCGCATATGGCTCATCTCGCTTGAAATCGGGTTTTCCAGCATTGATGCATCGCCCCCGCCGCCAAAGCGTTCGGCGCTGGCCTTATCGATGAAACTGTAGGTCACGCATTCATTGTAGCCCAGCGCAGCCATGGTGCGGCGCGCGATACCTTCGCGTTTCTGGATCGGCGTCAGCACGGGCTTTGGCACACCCACGTGTTCGCGGCTCATCGGGCGGCCCACAAGTTTTGTCAGCGATGCAACCCGCGCCACTTCTTCCACCAGATCGGCCGAGCCCTGCACGTCAGGGCGCCAGCTGGGCACCTGTGCCATGTCACCCGCAATGTCAAAGCCCAGCGCCTTAAGCGTTGCGCGTTGTTCATCGGCCGGAATTTCCATGCCCACCAGGCTTTGTACCCGGTCTGTATCCAGCTTGTAGGCGCGTGACACATCGGGCACCGCGCCCGCTGTCACCACGTCTGAGGCCTGACCACCGCACAGATCGATGATCATCTGCGTGGCCAATTCAATCGCGGGTGCGTTGAATTCGGGGTCGATCCCACGCTCGTTACGGTAACGTGCGTCAGAGTTGATCTTCAGCGCGCGGCCGGTTTTGGCGATCTGGATGGTGTCCCAGACGGCGGCTTCCAGAAAGACGTTCGTGGTTCCTTCGGTGCAGCCTGTTTCCAGCCCGCCCATGATACCGGCGATGCTTTCAACACCCGTGTCGTCGGAAATAACCACCATGCCGGGGCCAAAGGTGTATTCTTTTTCATCCAGCCCGATCAGGGTTTCACCCCCTGCCGTGCGATGCACACGCAGGTTGCCATTCACCTTATCGGCATCAAAAACGTGCAGCGGGCGGTTCATGTCGTAGGTGAAGAAGTTGGTCACATCCACCAGGGCCGAGATCGGGCGCAGCCCGATGGCCTTCAGCCGCTGTTGCAGCCAATCCGGGCTTTGCCCGTTCTTCACGCCACGGATGAGGCGACCCATGAACACTTCGCAGCCATCTGCGCGTGCGTCTTCATCGATCGTGACGGTGATGGGGCTGTCATAGCTGCCGTCAATTTTCGCGGATTTCGCGGGCTTCAGCGTGCCAAGGCCACGCGCGGCCAGATCGCGCGCAATGCCGCGCACGCCCAACGCATCGGGGCGGTTTGGGGTGATGGCGATGTCGATCACCGGATCGTTCAGATCGCGGTAGTCGATGAACCGTTCGCCCAGCGGGGCATCTTCGGGCAGATCAATAATGCCGTCGTGATCTTCCGAGATCATCATCTCGCGTTCAGAACACAGCATACCGTTTGATTCCACACCCCGGATCACGCCGGGTTTCAGATCAACGCCGGTGCCGGGGATATGGGTGCCAACAGGGGCAAAAACACCAACCAGCCCGGTGCGGGCATTTGGCGCGCCGCAGACCACCTGAATTTCTTCGGCGCCGCCATCTGGCCCATTGGGGTAGGTTTCAACACGACACAGGCGCAGGCGGTCCGCATCGGGGTGCTGTTTGGCTTCGATCACGCGGCAGATGCGGAAGGCACCCAGCGTGTCGGCGGGGTTGATAACCTCTTCCACCTCTAGACCAAGGTCGGTGAGGGCATAGGTAATCTCGTCCACAGAAGCCGTGGTATCGAGGTGATCTTTCAGCCAGGAGAGTGTGAATTTCATTTGCGTTCCTTCAGGAGCAAAGGTTGCCAGCAATTTGCAAGGCAAATCCCAAGATCAGTAGAATAAAACCAGCGACAGTAAGCTTCCGGTAGAGCGCCCACTTCTTGATTTCACCTTGGTCGTCTTGTTCCGCTATTAAAGTGACTGCCCCGGTCTCTCGGAGCGAATGGTTTCGATCGACTTGGAAGAAAAATAAGATCGATATTCCGATCAAATCAAAGATCAAGCCGATAGTCGAAAGCCCTTTTGCGGACGCTACCCAATTGCAAGCCACGAGAAGGTTCACCACGGTAACCCTCCGAGAAGCCCCGGTCCGCTTGCGGGCCGGGCGCGAACCTCTGTTTGGAGCCGTGTCACCGCGACAGCCCCCCACGCATGGTTGGCACGTCAAGTGCAGAGAACCCATAGTGGCGCAGCCAGCGCAGATCGCTGTCAAAAAAGGCGCGCAGGTCCGGAATGCCGTATTTCAGCATGGCCAGCCGGTCGATCCCCATGCCAAAGGCAAAGCCCTGCCATTCGTTCGGGTCCACCCCGGCACTTTCCAGCACCTTGGGGTGCACCATGCCTGACCCCAGAATTTCCATCCAGTCGTCGCCTTCGCCAACCTTCAGCTGCCCTTTGTCCCAGGAACAGCGCAGGTCAACCTCGGCCGAGGGTTCGGTGAAGGGGAAGTGCGAGGCGCGGAAGCGCAGCTCCACATCATCCACTTCGAAAAACGCACGGCAGAATTCTTCCAGCACCCATTTCAGGTTGGCCATGGAAATGTCTTTGCCAATGGCCAGGCCTTCAACCTGATGGAACATCGGTGTGTGCGTCTGATCATAGTCTGAACGATAAACCCGCCCCGGTGCGATCACGCGGATTGGCGCGCCCTGTTTCAGCATGGCGCGGATTTGCACGGGGCTGGTGTGGGTGCGCAGCACATGTGGCGGGCGTTCATCGCCTTCACCCCGGTGCATGTAGAAGGTATCAAACTCCTGACGCGCAGGGTGATGGGGCGGAATGTTCAGGGCATCGAAATTGTGCCAGTCATCTTCAATCTGCGGGCCTTCGGCCACGGCAAACCCCATATCGGCGAAGATGGCGGTGATCTCTTCCGTCACCTGGCTGACCGGGTGGATGGATCCCTGACGTTCCGGCCGGCCGGGCAAGGTTACATCCAGCCATTCGGAGCGCAGGCGTTCATCCAGCGCGGCATCGGCCAGCGCGGATTTCTTGGCCGCCAGCGCCGAATTAATCTCATCCTTCAGGGCGTTCAGCTTTGGGCCGGCAACCTGGCGCTCTTCCGGCGTCATCTTGCCCAGCTCGCGCATTTTAAGCGAAACCTCGCCCTTTTTGCCAACGGCCTGAACGCGCAAGTCCTCCAGCGCGGCCTCGTCACCTGCGCCTGCGATCGCATCAAGGTATTTCTGCCTTAGATCGTCCATTCGTGGACTCCTCCGGTTTTGTCTTGGGTCTGCTACCTAGAGCCTTTCGTGAATGCAAGGCTGGTGGCCGAATTGCAGGGGGAATGTGTTGCAGTTTCGGGACGACAAGCCCCTTCGCGCATGATTACATTGCAGCGAATCCCAGCAAAAGGAATTGCGCAGATGCCCCCCCGGACCATGGAAAGAAAACGCGCCTATCAGGGGCCCACACTGTTTAGTGGTGGATTTCGCCCTTTCTTTCTGGGGGCCGGGATTTGGGCCGTTATTTCGATGGTTCTGTGGGTCATGATGATTTCGGGCTCCAGCCCGGTTCCAACGGCCTTTGATCCGGTATCATGGCACGCGCATGAACTTTTGTTCGGCTATGGGGCGGCGGTGGTCTGTGGGTTTTTGTTAACAGCCATTCCAAACTGGACCGGGCGCCTGCCGGTCACCGGCCGACCGTTGATGGCGCTGGCTGCTATCTGGCTGGCCGGGCGTGTTGCCGTCACATTCGGGGCCGGGCTTGGCGGCTGGATCGTGGCGCTGGTTGATCTTGGGTTTCTTGGCGCGCTGTCCTTCATCGTCGGGCGCGAAATCATCAAGGGCGGAAACTGGCGCAACCTTCCTGTGTTCGCCCTTGCCCTGACCTTTTTGGTGGCAAACGGCCTGTTTCACCTTGCGGGTGCGGATGGCGCATCGGCAACATCAGGGCCGGGCCTGCGGTTGGGGGTGGCGGCGATCATCCTTATGATTTCCCTGATCGGCGGGCGTGTGGTGCCAAGTTTCACCCGCAACTGGCTGGCAAAACAGACCCCCGGCCGCCTGCCCACCCCTATGAACAGGTTTGACACCTTCACGCTTGGCACCTCGGCGGTCGCGCTGCTGGGCTGGGTGGCCCTGCCCGACAGCCGCGTGGTTGGTGGCGCCCTTATCGTCGTGGGGTGTGCCCACCTTGTTCGGCTGGCCAGATGGGCGGGATGGCGCACCTTTCGCGAACCATTGGTCACGATCCTGCATGTTGCCTATCTTTTCGTGCCTCTGGGCTTTTTATTGACCGGCGCCGTCACCTGGACCAGCTGGGCAACGCCAGTGGCCGGGTTGCACAGCTGGCTGGCTGGCGCGGTTGGGCTGATGACACTGGCGATGATGACACGCGCCAGCCTGGGCCACAGCGGGCGCGCCTTACACGCCGGAAGGGCCGAGGTAGCGATATATGGGGCCGCCACGCTGGCTGCTGCCCTCAGAATCTGGGCGGCTCTGGGCGGGGCGATGTGGGTGACCCATCTGTCCGGCACGGCCTGGGCCATCGCGTTTCTGATTTTTTCAGTGGCCTATTGGCCGATCCTGACCCGTCCGCGGCTGGCTGCGCGCCAGGCTAACAAGGCGGTGAAAACCCCCTAACACCAAAGCCCCCGGGGCCCTCAGATTTCGCGCCAGAAGGCCGGTGTTAGAAGAACGAAAACCGTCACCATTTCAAGGCGGCCAACGAACATGCCAAAGGCCAGGATACCTTTTGCCAGATCACTCAGGGGGGCGAAGTTGCCCGCCGGGCCGATAATGCCCCCCACCCCCGGGCCAACATTCGCAACCGACGTCAGCGCGCCGCTGATCGCTGTGGAAAAATCAACACCGGCCAGCCCCAGGGCCGCCGACAAAACCACAACCGTGGCAAAGTAGAAGATGAAGAACGAGATCACCCCGTTCAGCACATCATCGCCCACGGTGCGCCCTTCGTAGCGCGTAACAAAAATGCCATGCGGGTTGTGTATCTGGCGGATGCGCGCCACGGCTGATCGCGCGAAGATGATCCAGCGCATCGCCTTGGCCCCGCCAGCCGTAGACCCGGTGCAGCCCCCCACAGCCGTCAAAATGAAAAAGGCCACCACCGCGACACTGCCCCACTGCGAAAAGTCATCAGTGGCAAAACCTGTGGTGGTCACAACAGAAACCACGTTGAACGCCACCAGCCGCAAGGCCACAAACGGGGGGACCGAAGATGTTTCGGTCATCCACAACGTCATCAAGGTGATCACGATGCCCAGGCTCCACAACATCGCGGTCACTTGTTCACTGCGAAAAACACCGCGGGTGTAGGCGCGTATATACCAGGCAAATGGCAGCGCGCCGACCAGCATGAACCCTGTTCCCGCCCACTGAAGGAACGCACCGTCAAAATGCCCGAAGGACGCGTCATAGTTGGAATAGCCACCTGTCGAAAGGGTGGTCATCGCATGGGTGATCGCATCAAAAATCCCCATTCCACCCAACATGTAGGTTATCGCGCACAGGCCCATCATCCCAAGGTAGATGGCCAGCGTCGCACTGGCAAAACGCGCCGCGTTGCGCAGTTCCTTTTCGCCCTGGTCCGAACTTTCCGTGCGAAAAAGCTGCATGCCCCCGACCCTGAGAACCGGCAGCAATGCCATCCCCGTCACGATAAACCCGACCCCGCCGATGGCCTGCAAAATAGCGCGCCACATCAGGATGCCGTGTGGGGTTTTGTCCAGGTTGCTCATCACTGTTGAACCCGTGGTGGTGATGCCCGACATCGCCTCGAACAAGGCATCAACAGGCGACAAAGATCCAAGGTATAATGGCAAGGCCCCAATCACAGCCGCCGTCAGCCAAACCGATGAGGTCAGAACGAAAGTGTGAATACGGTGCAGCCCTGCGAACGAACTGGACGCCGCAATGGTCAGAAATGTGCCCAACGTGCCGGCCAGAACAAAGGACAGGCCAAACACATCCGATGTTTCCGGAAAGACAAGCGCATCGATCCCCATAAGAACGGCCGAAAACAGGATGACGATGCCGTTTACGAAGATCACAAAATTCATCTGATACGCCCCATGCAGACTTTCCCCTGCATCGCAGCCCACCGGGCGATGCGGATGGCAGAAAGTGGGGCGGTCAGCCCAACCCTGGGGCGTGGTTCAAACATTGGTCATCCAAAATGAAAAAAGCCGCCGATCCCTGCGGAGCGGCGGCTTTTCGATAACAGTCGTCTGCGCTTTAGGCGAGCGCAGCTTTCGCCTGATCGACAATCACGCCAAACGCTTCCGGCTCATGCACGGCAAGATCGGCCAGAACCTTACGGTCCACTTCGATCCCGGCCAGTGCCAGACCGTTGATGAAGCGCGAGTATGTCAGCGCCTCATCATGCGAACGTACAGCAGCGTTGATACGCTGGATCCACAGCGCGCGGAAGTTGCGCTTGCGGTTCTTACGGTCGCGGGTTGCGTATTGGTTGGCCTTGTCGACGGCCTGACGCGCCACCTTGAAGGTGTTCTTGCGGCGGCCGTAATAGCCTTTCGCTGCGTCTGTAACTTTCTTGTGACGCGCGTGAGTCGTCGTTCCACCTTTGGTACGGGACATATCAAACCCTCCTTAACGCGAGTACGGCATCATCGACTTGATGATTTTCTCATCAGGAGCCGACAGCGTGGTGGTACCGCGTGCATTGCGGAGGAATTTGTTAGTGCGCTTGATCATGCCGTGGCGCTTGCCTGCCTGAGCGGCGACAACGCGGCCCGAGGCCGTCACTTTGAACCGCTTTTTGCAGCTCGATTTCGTCTTCATCTTGGGCATTTCCGTCTCCTTCAATTCAGATCGGTCATTACGCGACTCGGCATGCCACTCGGGCCGGTCACGCATCGAAGTGCGCCGTATATGACTGATACCGCGGTCTGGCAAGGGCAAAAGCCCGCAGATTAGCGCAAAGCCAGGCCGATCACCCGAATAATTGCATCCGGAACGTCCCCAAAGGCGTACCCGCCTGGATGGCGTGATATTGCCAGGGCGATCAACCCGCCACCGACCAACACCATGATCGACGCTATTCGCGGGGCGCGCCGCTCTGAAAAGGCGTTAACCAAAGATGGAATCGCCAGCGCCAAAATAACAATCCCAACAACCAAATACGTGTCACTTGTCATCATTTCCCGTACCTCCGGAAGGATGACACCATTATTCCGGATCGGCGGCGAAAATCAATCTTTCCGCGCATGGGGCAACCCGCAGGATGTTTGTCGTACCCGGCACGTTGAACGGAACACCGGCGGTAACAACGATCTGATCATCCTCGGTTGCAAAGCCGGATGCGCGCGCCGCGCGGGCCGCCGAAACCACCGCCATTTTAAAACGTTCGACATCGCCGGGGGTAAGATAACAGTTCGTCCCCCAGCTGAGGCACAGCCGGCGCGCTGTGCCGGTAAGGGGCGTCAGCGCGATAATTGGCACCCTGGGGCGTTCACGCGCTGTCAACAATGCGGTGGTGCCTGACTGCGTGAAGCAGCAGATCGCCTTAATGTCAGTTGTTTCCGCGATCTCACGGGCGGCGGCGACAATTCCGTCTGCCACGCTGGCACGTTTCGCAACGCGCGACGCTTCGATCAACTCTGTATAAGTCGGGTCGCTTTCCACCTCGACGGCAACGTTGTTCATGGTTGTCACCGCCTCTACCGGGTACTGGCCCGCGGCAGATTCAGCCGACAGCATGACCGCATCGGCCCCATCATAGATGGCGTTCGCAACATCAGAAACTTCGGCCCGGGTTGGAATGGGGCTTTCGATCATGCTTTCCAGCATCTGGGTTGCCACGATCACAGGTTTACCAGCGCGCCGGCAGGCATGAATCAAACGCTTCTGAATGACCGGAACGTTTTGAACAGGCAGCTCTACCCCAAGATCGCCGCGTGCAACCATAATGCCATCCGAAGTCGCCAGGATTGCATCAAAGGCATTCACGGCAGCTGGCTTTTCAATCTTTGAAAGGATCGCGGCGCGGCCCTTTGCCAGATCGCGGGCCTCCTGCACGTCCTCGGGGCGCTGCACGAACGACAGGGCCAGCCAATCGACCCCCAGTTCGCAGGCAAATTCCAGATCATTGCGGTCTTTTTCGGACAACGCAGCCAGTGGCAGAACCACATCGGGCACGTTCACGCCTTTGCGATCCGAAATCGTTCCGCCGACCTCGACGATGCAATTGGCAAAATCAGGGCCGCATTCTTCCACTTTCATGCGGATCTTGCCATCGTTGATCAACAGCGTTGATCCGGGCGTGAGGGCTGCAAAAATTTCTTTGTGAGGCAGGCACACCCGGTGGCTTTCGCCGGGGGTTTCATCCAGATCAAAGCGAAAGGCATTGCCTTCCTCCAGATCCGCAGCGCCGGATGAAAAAACACCACAGCGCAATTTCGGGCCCTGCAAATCTGCCAGAATGGCGATCGGGCGGCCCAGATCCTGTTCCACCTGGCGTACCATTGCGTGGCGCACGCGCTGTTCTTCGTGGTTTCCATGGCTCATGTTCATCCGAAACACGTCAGCGCCAGCTTCGAAAAGCGCCCTGATCGTATCGTAATCATTCGATGCCGGGCCGAGTGTGGCGACAATTTTCACATTTCTTAGGCGTCTCATTCAGCCGGATTTCCTTATGTTAGCGCACGACATGGGCCATCTGCTCTATGACGTAAATTGGTGCAAGTGACAACTGGCGCTTTGTCTCTGGTTTTCGTAAGCAGGCATGGCAAAACATGATGACAGGACAATGACGTATAATCCCTTCCACATCGTTGGAGAAGACCGCCCCAGCCGCTGGCTGGTAACCTGCGACCACGCAACAAATACCATTCCACCCGTGGTGGAAGGGGGCACGCTTGGCCTTAGTGCCGAAGATATGGGCCGCCACATCGCCTATGATGTTGGGGCCGCCGGGGTCACCTGGGCGCTGGCCGAAATGCTGGACGCCCCTGCGATCCTGTCAAACTTTTCGCGCCTGGTGATTGATCCGAACCGGGGCGAAGATGACCCGACCCTTTTGATGAAGCTTTACGACGGCACCATCATCCCCGGAAACCGCCACGCCTGCCCACAGGAACTGGAACGCCGCCTGGAGACCTGCTACCGCCCCTATCACGCGGCACAGGCCCGTCTGGCAGCCCGGCAGGAAAACACGGTGTTGTTGTCTATACACAGCTACACACCGCAACTGAACGGTCGCCCCCCGCGCCCCTGGCACATCGGCATTTTGCATGGCAAGGATTCACGCCTGGCGATCCCGCTGATCCGGCGGCTGGAGGCGGAACCAGATCTTTGCGTTGGCGAAAATGAACCCTACGGCGGCCACCTTGACGGCGACAGCGTTGACCGCCACGCCATCATTCCCGGCCGCGCGAATGTGTTGATCGAGGTGCGAAACGATCTGATCCGCACCGAAGAACAGCAATACGCCTGGGCCAGACGCCTGGCCCCGATCTTAGAGGAAGTGCTGGAAGCAACCGCATTATAGGAGATCAGTTTGCCCCATGTGACCATCGAATGCGCCAGGGACGTTGCGGGCACCTATGACATGCAGGCCCTGTGCGAAGATGTGTTTCAGGCACTGGCCGCGCATCAGGCCATTCCTGATGCCACGTCTTTAAAGGTGCGTGTTCTACCCTGCACCCACTGGCGTATCGGAACGCATCCACAGTCCTTCGCCCATGCCGATCTGCGCCTGTTGCCCGGCCGCAGTCAGGCAACAAAGGATGATCTGGCCCGCGTCGTTCTGGCGCAAATGGAAAAAGCGATGCCACAGGTTGGCAGCCTGTCGGTTGACGTTTGCGACCTCAGCCCCTCGTATACAAAACGCGTCTTATGACAAAGGAACCCACCCATGGATGATCAAACCCGCATCGAAATAGAAGCCGCAGCATTTCGCCGCCTGCAAAAACACCTTCAGGAAGACCGCACCGATGTGCAGAACATCGACATGATGAACCTGACGGGATTTTGCCGCAACTGCCTGTCGCGCTGGTATCAGGAAGCCGCGAATGAGCGCGGCATCGAAATGTCAAAAGACGAAGGTCGCACCGCATTTTACGGCATGCCTTATGACGAATGGAAGGCCAACAACCAGACCGAAGCCAGCCCGGAAAAAGAAGCGGCGTTCAAGATCGCCTTTGCTGAAAACGTGGGTGAAGATAAGGGCTGAACATTGACCCATCGGGCCTCGGCCCGTTAGGCTGGCGCAGGAACTTCTTTTCAGGAGATCACCATGCGCCCAGCCGATCAACTTGCCGTTTTTGTTGGCGATGCCCTTACGTCCGGAAAATCCCGCGTTGAAATTGCCGATGCACTGGCCGCAGCGGGCTGGGCCCCCAATGAAGTCAGCGAAGCGATGCACGCCTGGGCGGACACAGATTTTTCGCCCCCCGTTCCACGCCCGCGCCCCTATGTTTCGGCGCGCGATGCATTCTATTACGGTCTGATGTTTGTCGCACTTGCGATGACAGCGATACATCTGACCTGGCTGTCATTCATATTGATTGACCGCTGGCTGCCAGAGCCGGGGCAGGAAAATAACTACGTCTTCGCCCTAAGCTCCATGCGCTGGACGATTTCGACGCTGGTGGTATTTGCGCCTCTTTTCCTAATCCTGAATGCGCGCATCGTACGCGCCACCCGGGCCGACCCGGGCAAGCGGCGCTCCGGCGTGCGCAAATGGTTTGGCTATATCACCCTTTTCCTGGCGGCGATGTCGTTGCTGGGGGATCTGATGACGATCATCTACGCCTTCCTTAACGGAGAGCTGGCCGCCCGCCTTCTCGCCAAATCCGCTGTTGTTGCGCTGCTGGCAGGTTCAGTTTTCCTGTACTTTCGTCAGGAAACTGAAGGGGGCGAGGATGCGCGTTGACATCCTGCCACAGATCGTGATTGGCGCATTGGTCGTGGCCGCCGTCGTGGCCGGGCTTTTCGTTGTCGGCGGGCCGGAAGACGGCAGGATGGAAGCGCGCGATCAAAAGCGCATGGAAGATTTGCGCGCCTTGTCTGATTTCATACGCTGCGTGGCGCATGCGAATGATCGCCAACTGCCGGTGGAACTGACCCCGAACCCGGGATGTTCGCAAACCGTCCGGTTTCAGGATCCCTTTTCGGAAAAGGCTTACACCTATACCAAAACCTCATCCGATACCTATCAGGTCTGCGCAACGTTCGAAAAACCGGCCCTTCTGTCAGGCGCATCTTTTCGCGATGGCGTGCTGGAACCTTCAACCGGCTGCGCGACGATCACCTACCGTTAAGGCAGGGCGTCAGATCGCGGTTTTCAGGCTTTCTTCCAGATAAATCTCGCGCAGGCGTGCTGCCACGGGGCCTGGGGTGCCATCACCCAGCTTTTCGCCATCGATCTCAACAACCGGCATCACAAAGGTGCTGGCAGATGTCACAAATGCCTCATCCGCGTCCTGTGCTTCGGCGATGGTAAAGCTGCGCTCTTCAACCTCCATCTGCGCCTCGCGGGCAAAACGCAGCACGGCGGCGCGGGTGATCCCATGCAAAATATCATTGGAAAGGTTGCGGGTGATAATCTTGCCACCTTTGACGATATAGGCGTTGTTGGATGTTCCTTCGGTCACCTTGCCATCTTCAACCAGCCACGCATCCTGCGCGCCGGCGGCCAAAGCAGCCATTTTCCCCATCGATGGGTACAGCAATTGCACGGTTTTGATGTCGCGCCGCCCCCAGCGGATATCATCGATCGAAATAACCTTGATACCCTTTTGGGCGGCGGGGTTGTCTGCAAGGCCGGGCTTGGATTGCGTGAACAACACGATGGTTGGCGAAACCTGCTCCGGGTCCGGGAAAACGAAATCCCGATCACCGGCAGAACCACGGGTGATCTGTAAATAGATCATCCCTTCGTCAATCTCGTTCAGGCGCACCAGCTCACGGTGAACCTCTAAAAGGTCCTCATGCGTGATCGGGTTTTGCATGTCCAACTCGGACAGAGACCGCGCAAGCCGCACGGCATGGCCGTCAAAATCGATCAGCTTGCCGCCCAGAACCGATGTCACCTCATACACACCGTCAGCAAACAGGAACCCCCTGTCAAAGACGGATACCGTGGCGTCTTCCTCAGCCAGATATTCCCCGTTCACATAAACAGTGCGACTCATCTTTTTCTCCTTACCCCCAAAGTGCCGCGCTTGGCGGGTGCACCCCGGCGTCATCATAATACATGGCGTCCGCGCGGTCTTCCGCCAATAAAAGCGGGCCGTCAAGGTCTGTCACCATCGCGCCCTGCGCAACAAGTGTCGCAGGCGCCATCGCCAGGCTGGAGCCGACCATACAGCCAACCATCACCTGAAACCCCTCTGCCAGCGCAGCATCGCGCAGGGCCAGCGCCTCGGTCAGACCGCCTGTTTTATCCAGTTTGATGTTCACCACATCATATTTGCCCCGCAGCGCAGGCAGGCTGGCCCTGTCATGGCAGCTTTCATCAGCACAAACCGGCACCGGGCGCGCCATCCCGATCAGGGCCTCATCTTCGCCCGCAGGCAGGGGCTGCTCTACCAACCGCACCCCCAGGCGCACCAGATGGGGGGCCAGATCTGCGTAAACGGCAGCACTCCACCCTTCGTTTGCATCAATGATGATCCGGCTTTTTGGGGCCCCTGCGCGCACAGCTTCCAGGCGGGGCATGTCGTCAGGCGTGCCCAGCTTGATCTTCAGCAACGGGCGATGCGCGTTTTGCGCCGCCTGCGCGCGCATCGCGTCGGGCGTATCCAGTGACAATGTATATGCGGTGATCTCAGGCTTTGGGGCGGGCAGGCCGGCAAGCTCCCAAACCCGTTTGCCACTTTGCTTGGCCTCCAGATCCCACAATGCACAGTCAACAGCATTTCGCGCGGCGCCGGCGGGCAGCAAATCATACAAACCGGCGCGCGTAAATTCGCCCGGCAACCCTTCGACTTCGCGCCTCACACTTTCCAGCGTCTCATCGTAACGCGCATAGGGAACGCATTCGCCCCACCCCGTGTGGTTTCCATCCGCCACACGCACTGTCAGAACTTTCGCTTCGCTGCGCGACCCGCGTGAAATTGTGAACACCCGGGCCAGTTTGAACACATCTGGCGTAACTGTCAGTTGCACGTTTCCATCCTTCTTCTTGGCTCAAATACCTCCGCCGGAGGCTCCCGCACTCCAGGCCAGCGGCCGGGATCAGGTTAGATAGCTGCCAGCGCGTCTACCAGACGGGTCGCACCATGGCGGAACGGGTCCACCGTGGGAAGGCCCATACGCGCCTCTGTCTCGGCACAGTATGCGCGCGCCTCATCATCCGTCAGATGTTGGGTGTTCACCGAAATACCAACCACCTGGCACGCAGGGTTCGCCACCCGCGCCAGCGCCAGCGCCATGTCGCGCAAAGCTTCCAGGCTGGGTTGCTGATAATCCGGAAGGCCCCGCATATGCGCGCGCGTTGGCTCATGCGACAGGATCAGCGCGTCGGGCTGGCCACCGTGAATCAACGCCATTGTCACCCCCGAAAATGAAACGTGAAACAGGCTTCCCTGCCCCTCGATCATATCCCAGTGGTCTGGGTCGTTGTCCGGTGTCAGCCATTCTACCGCGCCCGCCATAAAATCTGCCACAACGGCATCCAGCGGCACACCGTCCCCGGTGATCAGGATGCCGGTTTGCCCGGTCGGGCGGAATGTCGCTTTCATCCCGCGCGCCTGCATTTCGCGGTCCATCGCCAGCGCCGTGTACATTTTTCCGACGGAACAGTCGGTGCCAACAGCCAGGCATCGTTTGCCGCTGCGTTTTACGCCATTGGCGATCGGGTAATCCACTTCTGGCACCCGAACATCATGCAAGCTGCGCCCGCAGGCTTTGGCCACGGCGACCAGATCGGGTTCATCGCTCAGCAAATTATGCAAACCCGAGGCCAGGTCAAACCCTTCCTCCAGCGCCATCACCAAAACTTTTTTCCAGTCGGCCGAGATCAGGCCGCCCCGGTTTGCCACCCCAATGACAAGCGTACGCGCGCCGGCGGCTTTTGCGTCCTGAAGGGTCATGTCGGCAAGCCCCAGGTCGGCGCCACAGCCCGCCATCCGGTATTGGCCCACTGCATTTTCCGGGCGCCAATCCTTGATGCCTTGCGCCACTTTCGCGGCCAGTTGGTCCGGTGCATCACCGAGGAACAGAAGGTATGGTGTTTCGATCATGGCGGCGCCCCCTAAAAAATACGTCAGAGGAGTTTCGCTTGCCGCGCAAGGGAAAGGATCGCAAGAATGGGCGATCTTTGCACCATGGGTCGAATTTTATTCGACTATAGCGGAATATTTCGTATTTTTCTGCCGATATTAGCAGCATCACCGGAAGATTCCGATTCGACATTGCCGCGCCGCGGCATGTCCTTTCTGCAAGCGCGAATTCGCCTTGCGGGCGGCTGCGCAATATTCTATCCCTCCGCCAGCAAAACGCGTAACATCATTGCCCGAGGAGCCGCCATGTCCTTCCGCATCCAGCCAACCGCCCCCGCCCGTCCCAACCGCTGCCAGTTGTTTGGCCCCGGATCGCGCCCGGCGCTTTTTGAAAAGATGGCGGCAAGTGCTGCTGACGTCATCAATCTGGATCTGGAAGATTCCGTCGCGCCCGCCGACAAACCCGAAGCACGCCGCAACATCATCGCCGCGATCAACGATGTGGATTGGGGCGACAAGCACCTTTCGGTTCGTATCAACGGGCTGGACACGCCCTATTGGTACGCCGATGTGGTCGAACTGCTGGAACAGGCTGGTGAACGGCTGGATCAGATCATGATCCCAAAGGTTGGATGTGCGGCTGATGTCTACGCTGTTGACGCGCTGGTCACCGCGATCGAGGCCGCCAAGGGCCGCAAAAAGCCCATCAGCTTTGAGGTGATTATCGAAAGCGCGGCGGGCATTGCCCATGTTGAAGAAATCGCCGCCAGTTCCGCTCGGCTGCAGGCGATGTCGCTGGGCGCGGCTGATTTTGCGGCGTCGATGGGCATGCAAACCACCGGCATCGGCGGGACGCAGGAAAACTATTACATGCATCGCGAAGGGCAGAAATACTGGTCTGATCCATGGCACTGGGCGCAGGCGGCAATCGTCGCCGCATGCCGCACGCATGGGGTTCTGCCGGTTGACGGGCCGTTCGGCGATTTCAGCGACGAAGAAGGCTACCGCGCACAGGCACGGCGTTCCGCAACACTGGGAATGGTCGGAAAATGGGCCATCCATCCCAAGCAGATCGCATTGGCGAACGAGGTGTTCACCCCGTCTGAAGAAGCCGTGGCAGAAGCCCGCGAAATCCTTGCCGCGATGGAACAGGCCAAGGCCGACGGGCTGGGGGCAACCGTTTACAAAGGGCGCCTTGTTGATATCGCTTCGATCAAGCAGGCCGAAGTGATCGTACGACAGGCTGAGATGATCAAAGCCACCTGAAACCTCTGCACCAGACGGCGCCGGCATGACGCGGGCGCCTTTTGCGTGCGCACAGGTGACCAGACCGTTGCAAATCCCGCCCGTCAAAGCCATATAGGCTGACAATACGAGGCGGAGAGCACCCATGACAAATTATCTTGAGTTCGAAAAGCCCCTTGCCGAAATCGAAGGCAAGGCGGAAGAGCTGCGCGCAATGGCGCGTGCGAACGATGAAATGGACGTGGAAAAAGAAGCCGCCGCCCTTGATCGCAAGGCAGAAACCTTGCTGGAAGATCTTTACGTCGGCCTGACGCCCTGGCGCAAATGCCAGGTTGCCCGCCACCCCGACCGCCCGCATTGCAGCGATTACATCCAGGCTTTGTTCAGTGAATACACACCCTTGGCGGGTGACCGGAACTTTGCCGATGATCACGCCGTTATGGGGGGGCTGGCCCGTTTGAACGGTGTGCCTGTTGTGGTCATCGGGCACGAAAAGGGGCGTGATACAAAATCGCGTATTGAACGGAATTTCGGCATGGCCCGACCAGAAGGGTACCGCAAAGCGATCCGTCTAATGGACCTTGCAGACCGTTTTAACCTTCCGCTGATCACACTGGTGGACACCCCCGGTGCCTACCCCGGCAAAGGCGCCGAAGAACGCGGGCAATCCGAAGCGATCGCGCGTTCAACCGAAAAAAGCCTGCAGCTGAAAAGCCCCGTGATTTCGGTCATTATTGGTGAAGGCGGCTCTGGCGGCGCGGTGGCTTTTGCAACCGCCAACAAGATTCTGATGCTGGAACATTCGATCTATTCGGTCATCAGCCCGGAAGGCTGCGCATCAATCCTGTGGAAAGACGCCGAAAAAATGCGCGAGGCCGCCGAGGCCCTTCGCCTGACGGCGCAGGATCTGAAACAGCTGGGTGTGATTGATCGCATCATCGCCGAACCCGCCGGAGGGGCCCAGCGCCACCGCGACGAAATGGTCGAGGCCGTTGGCCGCGCGATCGAGACCGAGCTTGAGGCGTTGATGAAAATCAACGACCCGAAAGCGATCGTTGCCGAGCGGCGTAAAAAGTTTCTGGAAATGGGTGCAAAGGGGCTGGCTGCGTAAAGCACCGTCCCGATTTAGAAAAGCGCGCGCTTTGGCCGGGGCTTAACCGCCTTCAGCTGTGCGCTGCTCAATTGCGGGCACTGAAAACCCGGCCTCTTCCATCAATCGGTTAGACGCGGTTTCCACGTCGCTTTCCAGTTTTTCCATGAAAACGCCAAGCTCCAGCCCCGGTTTGACCGTCGGCAGAAATTCAACCACGGCCAACCCCCGCTTGCGCATAACGCCGTGGCGTTTCCAGAACACGCCCACATTTGTAGCCGTCGGAATGCAGGCCTGCCCGGTTTCCTTATAAAGCACGCCAGCGCCAATTTTATAGGGCTTTGCAGCCCCCGCAGCCACGCGAGTACCCTGCGGGAAAATGATAAGTTGCCCGGGGGTCTGCACACCCGACTGCACATCCTGGACCATCTTTTTGATGGCCCTTCCACGCTTGCCCCGATCAACGGCAACACAGCCTACGCGTTTGGCGTAATAGCCCACCAGTGGCATCCACTGGATTTCCTTTTTCATAATGAATTTGGGCCGGGGCACCACACTGACGATCATAATGATGTCAAAAAAGCTTTGGTGCTTTGAAGCGATGATAACCTCGCCTGTCGGGATCTCTCCGCGGATTTCGGATTTCAGGCCGACCATCCATGACGCTGTCCAGCGCACCCAGCGGCAATAGATGTGGACGGCGTGAAATGCAAAGGTTCGGTTGACCACCGTAAAAGGAAAGAGAACCGCCGCCACGACAAGCATCGCCAGATACATCTGGAGGTTAAAGATCAGGGACAGGACCCATTGAACCGTATGTTTCATCAGCTACGCTCCCGAAGGGTGGAAAAAGCGGCGGTGCGCGTGGCCCAGAAGGCAACCAGCGCAGCCAAAGGTGGAATAACAAGCGGCCAGAGCCAGTGCAGCCCCTGAAACCCCAGACCCGTCAGAAACCCACCAGTGGAATCTGCACTTGGCAGGAACGCTATGGCAATCATGCCCAGGGCCGTGCCCACCAACGCCCCCGCCAGGGCGCGCAATGTGTAGCGGCGCACAAAGGCCCGCGCGATATAAACATCCAATGCGCCCACCAGGCGCAACACGCGGATCACCTGGGCGTTGGCGGCAAGGGCCGCATTGGCCGCAAGGGTGATCATCACGGCCGTTGTCGCGCCAATCAGCACGATTGATACCAGCCCCAGCGCACGCAGCCTGTCGGCGGCACGCACCAGCGGCTCACGCCAACGGGTGTGATCATCCAACACGGCGCCGGGGGCCTCGCCGGCCAGACGGTTGCGCAACCCCACCGCGTCATAGCCATCGCCTGTTTCATTCACCTCTACAAGGCGTGGAATGGGCAGGGTGTCCAGCGGCAGGTCAGGGCCAAACCAGGGCTCTAACAATGCGAACTGTTCTTCCTCGCTCAGCGGGCGCGCATCCAGAACGCCGGGGGTTGTGGCCAAAACCTCCATCACCGCCAGCATCTGCGCATCCATCTGATCGGCGGGGGCGGAAATGCGCACGGTGGAACTGCGCGCCAGTTCACTTCCCCACCTGTCCGCCAGGCGCCCGGCTGCCAGGGACAAGGCCAGGGCAAAGACGGTCAGAAAGGCCATCGATGCGGCTGCAAAAACTGTCAGGCGCGCGGTGAAACCCGTGGGGGGAACCACCCTGTCGGCCTGCGCGTCGCCGGTAAGGAACGCGCCAAAATTGCCCCATGCCGCCATTACAAATCCGCCCCGGCCAGCTGCAACCGTTGCCCTGATATCCGCAACACCCGCGCCGAAACCTGTGCCTTGGCAGCGCGGATCAGGTTCATGTCATGGGTGGCAACCATCACGGTTTTTCCCATCTTGTTCAGCTCGACCAGCAAAGTCAGAAGTCGCAGCGACATTTCCCAATCCACATTGCCGGTGGGTTCATCCGCAAGAATGACATCCGGGGACATAATAACCGCCCTTGCCAGCGCCGCGCGCTGACGTTCCCCCCCCGACAGCTCGGGCGGGCGCGATGCCTTTTGCGCCGTCAGCCCGACCCATTGCAACAAATCATCCAGATCGGAATTTGCCGCCTCTTCACGTCCGGCAACAGCCAGCGGCAGGGCCACGTTTTCGCCCAGCGACAAATGATCCAGAAACTGGCAATCCTGATGCACAACGCCAATGCGCCGGCGTGCCAGGGCCACCTCATCGCGGCTCATCGGCTGGGCGTCCTGACCAAAAAGCGTTACCCGCCCCTTGGTCGCAGTCAAAGCGCCATAGCAAAGCTTAAGAAGGGTGGTTTTCCCCGCGCCGGAAGGTCCGGTCAGGAAATAGAAAGACCCCGGCCCCAGCTTCAGCGAAATTTCGGATAGAAGCGTTCCCCCCCCGTACCCGTATGAGACTTCTTCCAACTCGATCACGCTGTGCCCCTTTGGCCCGTATATCGACAGTTTTGCCTCAGCTTGCGCTTTGTTTCAATGCGAGGAATGCAAAGGTTTGATTTTCCGAACGGTTCCCAGCATAATATCTGTAATCAGGCAGGCGACTGTTGCCAGATCTGGCGATGGATACGGGGAAGATTTATGCGGTTGATATGCCCAAATTGCGGGGCGCAGTATGAGGTGGACGATCGTGTGATTCCGGATGCCGGGCGCGATGTGCAATGCTCCAGCTGCGGACACGGATGGTTCCAGGTACACCCTGAACAGGATGAAGAGCTGGCGGAAGAGCTGGGGCTGGAACCTGTTACACCCACCCCACAGCTTAGCGACCTCGACGCGCCACAGCCGGATGACAGCATTCTTGACCTGCCCCGGGGCGAAGACGCCCCCGCACGCCGGGAGCTTGACGAAGGGGTGCGCAGTATCCTGCAGGAAGAAGCGCAACTTGAAATCGAGGCGCGCACGCACGAGCGCGAGAACCTGGAAACCCAAACCGATCTGGGCCTTGATGACAGCGATGATGAAGGCGAGCGCCGCAGCGCGATACGCAATCGCATGGCGCGTATGCGCGGCATGGACGAAGGGCTGGAAACCGCCGAAGACGATGACAGCGCGCGGCGCGATCTGCTGCCTGACATCGAAGAAATAAACTCCAGCCTGGATTCAGGTTCCGAAGCGCCGGCCCCGGCTGACCCGGGCGAAGTTGCGCAAACCCGGCGCAGTGGCTTTCGCAGTGGTTTCATCCTGATGATGGTATTTGCCGCGGTGAGCGTATCGCTGTACGTCTACGCACCGCTGATCGTCGAAAGCCTCCCGGCCTCCAAGCCCTATATGATCGCCTATGTCGAAGGGGTTGATCAGCTTCGTGCCTGGCTGGATTCGATTGTGCAGACCGCCATCACCAAAATGCAGGCAATGTCGGGGTAAAACGCCCGTGCATATACAGGGCTTGCGCGCCGTCGGTCAGAACTGATTTAGCAGTCTTTTAAGATAATCGCGTTCCGCCTGCGGGCGTGACCCTTCGCCCGAACGGCGGCGGATATCATCCATCAGCTCTTCGGCCCGGCGATAGATATCTTCGCCCTCGGAAAGAGGCGCGTTGACCGACGCCCCCCCGGCCCCACCCGGGCTGCGCCCCAGCGGATCATTTTGGGTATCTCCCGGCCGGCCAGCTGTTGCGCCCTGTTGGCCCTGTTGCTGACGCTGCTGCTGTGACTGGGCCAAAGCTTCGTCAAGGTTACGCATGCCTTCGCGCAAAGCCTCCATCGCTTCGGCCTGTCGGTCCAGCGCGTCGGCGGGGTTTGCCTGCTCCAGCGCATCAGCCGCGCCTTCCATCGCGCGCCCGGCGCGCTCCAGTGCATCGCGCGCCGCGTTACCCGGCCCAGTGGCGCCACCCGGCAAGTCCTGCCGCTGACGGTTCAGATCCTGCCCAAGGGCGCGCTGACGGTCCGACAGGCTGCCCTGATCGCCCTGCCCTTGCCCATCGCCCTGCCCGCCCTGGCCCGTGTGGCTTTGCCCCTGACCCTGGCCGCCACTACGCCCCACGTTTTCACCACTTTCCCCGGCGCGTGCGTTGGGGTTGTCTTGTTCCTGAAGGTCGCGAAACGCTTCGTCTGACAGGCCCTGCTGTTGGCGCAGGGAATCCTGCAAGCCCTGCATCGCCTGCTGCCCCGGGCTTTGATTGCTTTGCCCGGCCGCGCCCTGGGCGGTTTGCAGGTTGTCCATCATATCCTGCAAGGCATCCAGGGCCGCCTGCGCCTCGTCCATGCGGCCCTGGCGCATCAGGTCTTCGATCTGGTCCATCATGGCCTGCAGGTCTTCTGGTGAAATTTGCGGGCCGTCAGCGTTTTGCGCCTGACCGTTCTGCCCGCCATCCTGGGGCTGCTGCTGGGCAAGTTGCTGCGCGTAGTCCTGCATCGCGCGGCGCAGATCGTCCATCAGCTCGGACAGCTCTTCGGGGCTGGCGTTCTGGCGCAACGCCTCGGAAACGCGTTCTTGTGCGCGGCGCAAACGGTCCCGCGCGCCGGCCAGGTTGCCATCTTCGATCTGCACCGCGATATCCCACAGCGCCTGTGCAACCTCATCGCGTTTTTCCTGCGTCAGGCCTGCCGCCACCGCCAATTCCAGCCGGCGGATTGCGACCCGCAGTTTCAGGTAGTCCGTTTCGCGGGCAAAAAGACCGTCGGGCCGGTTGCTGATCGCGCGTAAAACCCGCGCCACGCGCGGCGCGTTGCCCCTGGCCCAAAGCAGGTCACGCCGCTGTTCGATCAGTGCCAGCGCCAGCGCATCCAAAAAGCGGCGGCCAGGAAGGGTCAGGGCGATGGGCGCTGACGCGCCACGCCCATCCATTGCATCCGTTGCGGATAATGTCAGGACCACCGGCAGGCCCGCCCAGGGATGGGTTGCCAGGTTTTCGCGCAGCATCTCTTCCACCCGCGCCCGATCACCCCGGAAGGGCATGGGCAGGTCAACCACGATGTCCGCACGCCCATCCGGTACAGAAGACAGGCCATAGCGGCGATCGACCCGCGCAAGATCCAGCGTGATACGGGCCTGCCCTGATGTGACGCCGTAGTCATCCATCGCGATGAACCCCTGGCGCAACTCCCCCGCCAGGGTGCGGGTCAGGTCACCTTCCGGGCGGATCATTGGGGCGATGTCCGCGATCGTGGTGATCTGCCACTCTGCCCCACCCGGGCCATCAATGCTGACAGTTCCATCCCGCACAACGTCGTAAACATAACTTGGCTGGGCGGGTCCCGCCTCTGGCTTTGGCGGGGCGCCTGAAACCGTTTCACGCACTGTCAGATCCCCCATTCGGCCATATAGCCGAAGGGTCAGGCGGCTGCCGACTGGCACCTTCAGCGCGCCGGGGGGTTGATCGTTCAGATAAAGGCTGGGCTTGCCGGTGTAGGCGGGGGGCTCCACCCACCCTTCCCAACTGGCGGCGGCCGCCCCCGGCAAGGATGCCTGGGGCAATATCCCCGCGACATGTGTGATCCGGGTGACGGACCCGAAACCCGCGGCCATAATGAACGCAAGCAGCGCCATGTATCGCAGTGCAAACGGGTCAAGTGCAGCGATGCGAAGGTCGGGCCAGGTTGCACGCGCGCCAGCCAGACGCGCCGCCATGCGCGCCTGATGCGCCTGCCAGACCATTTTGGATGCCGCATCTGTTGCACCAATGGCCTGATTGTCTGAAAGGGCCGCGATGGGCTGACCGGGCAAGGTTGCATCCAGCCGCATCAACGCAGCCTGTCGCGAAGGCAGCCGGAAGGCCGAAAACCCGCGCACCAACACAGCCGTGCCAAGGCCAAGCACGCCAACGGCGCCAATCTGCGCGAACGTTGGGGGCAACACATCCTGCACCCCGGCCATCAACGCGCCCGCGACGCCCAGAACCAGCGTCAGCAACGGCCAAAAGGCACGCAGCGCATTTTCGCACAGCATCGCACCCCGCGTCAGGCGCAGGGGCCATCTAATCCGTTCAGCGGCGTCAGGGGGCAGTGTTTTTGATGTCATCCGGTCCTGTCATGGTCATAACCACGAAGGGATCGTATCGCGTTCCAACATCTCTTCATAGGTTGGGCGGTGCCGAATGACTGCGAATTGATCGCCCTGAACCAGAACCTCGGGGATCAAGGGGCGGGAATTATATTCCGACGACATCACCGCGCCATATGCGCCGGCCGACCGAAAGGCGACAAGGTCGCCCTGCGCCAGCGGCACCAGACTGCGAGCTTTGGCAAATGTATCGCCGGTTTCGCAGATCGGCCCGACGATATCATAGGTCTGCTGTGTGGCGCCCGCCTGGGGTTGGGCCACCGGGATGATATCGTGATGTGCTTCGTACATCGCGGGGCGAACAAGATCGTTCATCGCGCTGTCCACGATCAGGAAATCGCGGTCTTCGCCCTGCTTCACATAAATCACGCCCGACACCATGATACCTGCGTTGCCCGATATCAGGCGCCCCGGTTCAATCTCGATCTCGCAGCCCAGATCCCCCACGGTTTCGTGGATCACCTGCCCGTATTCCAACGGCAGGGGGGGGGCGTCATTCGACCTTTCGTAAGGGATGCCAAGACCGCCGCCCAAATCCAGGCGGCGAATGTCATGCCCATCGGCGCGCAATTGACGGGTCAGGTCAGCAACCTTTGAATACGCCTGGCGAAAGGGTTCCAGATCGGTCAGCTGTGATCCGATGTGAACATCAATTCCAACCACCTCAAGCCCTGCCAGCCCGGCCGCTTCGGCATAGACACTGCGCGCGCGCGCGATGGGAATGCCAAATTTGTTTTCGGATTTGCCGGTGGCGATTTTGGCGTGCGTCTTTGCATCAACATCCGGGTTTACGCGAATGGCCACGGGGGCCGTAACGCCCATTTCCACGGCAACTTGGGACAGCGCCAGCATCTCCGGCTCGCTTTCCAGGTTGAACTGACGAATGCCACCTTCCAGTGCCAGGCGCATTTCCTGCCGGGTTTTGCCCACACCGGAAAAAACGATCCTTTCGCCCGGAACCCCTGCGGCCTGCGCGCGTAAATACTCACCACCAGACACAACATCCATGCCAGCGCCAAGGTCGCCCAACAGCTTCAGAACGGCCAGGTTCGAATTTGACTTCACCGCAAAGCACACCAGGTGATCCAGCCCTTCAAGGGCTTCGTTAAACAGCTGAAAGTGTCGGGTCAGCGTGGCCGCGGAATAGGCGTAAAACGGGGTGCCAACGGCGGCCGCGATATCCGGCACCGCCACACCTTCGGCGTGAAGAACGCCGTTTTTGTAAAGGAAATGGTCCATCAGGTGACAGGCCTTGTTCTAAGGAAAAGATAAAGCGGCAACCCGCAGGACAAGCCGATCAGGAAAGTCGCGGGAATGGCCAGCAGCGCGACCCAGTTCTTGCGAACCCAGGTTTCCGCGATGATCCAGACGGTCAGCGCCGAGGCTGCCACGGTAAGGTCGGCAAGCAGGCCCTTGGCAGCACTGTTTGTTGTCCAGGCCTCAAGCAGGCCGGCCAGGGTCATCGGGTTTTGCCCCGCCCACGCCGTGTAATGCCACATGGGCCAAACAGCGCCCAAGATGGCCAGCGCAAGGTAGATCATGCGCAGCGGCGACATTACGAGGTGGCTTCCAGGCCCGGGCGCGTCGGCTCTCCGTCAGCGCCGCATGCGGCAAGTGACAGAAGAGCCAAAACCAGAATAGTGCGGATCATGCGAGCTTCTCCTTCCAGAGGGCGATTTGTTTGCGCACCTCGGAAGGTGCGGTGCCGCCGTAAGACGTGCGGCTGGCGACCGAATTATGCACACCCAGCACCTCAAAGACAGTTTCGTTGATATCGCCGTGCACCGACTGCATGTCCTGCAATGTCAGTTCCGGCAGATCGCAACCTTTGCCTTCGGCCATCGCCACCAGGGCGCCTGTCACATGGTGGGCATCTCGGAACGGCATGTTCAGGCTGCGCACCAGCCAGTCTGCCAGGTCCGTCGCAGTTGAAAACCCCGAGGCCGCCGCGGCCTCCAGGCTGTCGCGGTTGGCGGTCATATCACCCACCATGCCGGTCATGGCCGCAATCGCCAGCATCAGGCTGTCGGCGGCATCAAAGACCTGTTCCTTGTCTTCCTGCATGTCCTTGGAATACGCCAGCGGAAGGCCCTTCATCACAGTGAACAAGCCCACCATCGCGCCCATGATCCGGCCAATTTTGGCGCGGATCAGCTCTGCCGCATCCGGGTTCTTTTTCTGTGGCATGATGGAAGATCCGGTCGAGAACCTGTCAGACAGCGCCACAAAACGGAACTGGGCCGAAGACCAGATCACCAGTTCTTCGGCAAAGCGCGACAAATGCATCGCAGCGATCGACGCGCAAGACAGAAACTCCAACGCGAAATCACGGTCTGCCACGGCGTCCAGCGAATTTGCCGCCGGGCGGTCAAAGCCCAACGCTTCGGCCGTCATATGCCGATCTATCGGAAAAGAGGTCCCCGCCAGGGCGGCGGCCCCAAGGGGGCATTCATTCATACGCGCACGCGCGTCCGTGAAACGCGAAATGTCGCGGCCAAACATTTCCACATAGGCCATCATGTGATGGCCCCATGTCACCGGCTGCGCGGTTTGCAGATGGGTAAAACCGGGCATAACCCAGTCTGCCCCGGCTTCGGCCTGCCCAAGAAGGGCATGCACCAGGGCCTGCAGCCCTTCGATGGCCGCATCATACTGATCACGAACCCAGAGTTTGAAATCGGTCGCCACCTGATCATTGCGCGAACGCCCCGTGTGCAGGCGACCCGCGGGTTCACCGATGACGTCTTTCAGGCGCGCCTCGACATTCATGTGAATATCTTCCAGCGCGGTGGAAAACTCAAAGTTTCCGCTTTCGATCTCTGACAAGACCGTGAGAAGGCCTTCCCTGATCGCGGCGGCATCGCTATCTGTGATGATGCCCGCGCTTGCCAACATAGCGGCATGGGCACGAGAGCCCTGGATGTCCTGCGATGCCATGCGCTTGTCGAACCCGATTGAGGCATTGATAGCCTCCATGATCGCATCTGGTCCGGCTGCAAAGCGCCCGCCCCACATGGCATTTGAGGCTTTGGTGGTGTCACTCATGGCTCTGGCCCCTGGAGAAGAGAATGAAGTTTCTGCGTTGCGCTGTCCTATACGCGGCCCTTGGCCTTGGTGCAAATGCTGCGCTGGCCGATTTTTCGGCAATCACGCCTTTGCGCGAAGGCGATATGAAAAAGCTGATGTTCCATAGCGCGCCCAAAGACACCAGCGACGCCGTGTTTTTTGACGAAGACGGCACGGAACACACACTGGCCGAATATCATGGCCAGTATGTTCTGCTGAACTTCTGGGCGACCTGGTGCGCGCCATGCCGCAAGGAAATGCCATCCCTGGATGCTTTGCAAAACGCATTGGGCGGTGACAGGTTTCAGGTGGTGCCCATTGCGACAGGGCGCAATATGGTCCCCGCGATCCACAGGTTCTTTCATCAGGTGGGGGTAACCAACCTGCCCGTCCTGCTGGCGCCAAAACAGCGAATCGCCCATGAAATGGCGGTTTTGGGCTTGCCCGTCTCTGTTATCATTGACCCGGACGGGCGTGAGATTGCCCGTTTGCGCGGCGATGCGGACTGGGCCAGTGAAAGCGCCACAAACATCCTGACAACCCTGATCGCCCAGCCATAGCAGGGCAATGGGGCGTGTTAACGCCTCGTCAGGTTTTGTGCACCCCAGTGTGGCAGGGGCAGCTTACCAGGTGGTCGTTCACGATGCCTGTTGCCTGCATGAAGGCATAGACAATCGTTGGCCCGCAAAACCGGAATCCCGCCTTTTTCAGATCTTTTGAAACCTGGGTGGAAAGGGGCGTGGACGCCGGAATCTGATCCTTGCGTTCGTGGTGGTTAACCAAAGGCTTGCCGCCAACGTAATTCCACAGGAAACGGTCAAACCCCTGATCCGCTTCGATTCGCTGCCAGGCGCGCGCGTTGCCGATTGTGGCCTCTATCTTTCCGCGATGGCGCACAATGCCTGGGTCCTGCAACAGGCGCTGAACATCGTCTTCGCCCCAACCGGCGATCACATTCGGATCAAACCCTTCAAACGCCGCGCGAAAATTTTCCCGCTTCTTCAGGATTGTGATCCAGCTTAACCCCGCCTGAAAACCATCAAGGATCAGCTTTTCCCACAGGGCGCGGCTGTCATACTCCGGCACGCCCCATTCTTCGTCATGGTATGCGATGTAGATGGACTCGGATTCGCTCCAACCGCATCTTTCCTGTGAAACCATTGATCAGATCCTTTTTTTCAGCGCGGGGCAGGCGCAAGTTTACGCATTGTTAGCAGAAAAGGCGCAATGATCCCCCTGCGATTTGGGGGAGTTTTCTTATGGCGGATCACAGCGACGCATTACCGGCAACCGAACTGTCCAGCCCACTTACCGTAGCGATCCGCCAGCGCGAGGAAAGAACACTTCATCTGGTCAGCGAGGCGTTGAACAAACGCCTCGCCATGCTGGCGTTTCAGCCCGTGGTGCAAGCCGCACGCCCTGATGAGGTTGCGTTTTACGAGGGATTAATCAGGATCGCCGACCCCCAGGGCCGGATCATCCCGGCACGCGATTTCGTTGACGAAATTGAAGAGGCGCAATTGGGGCGCGAGATGGATACCCTTGCCCTGGAGCTGGGCTTGCAGGCGCTGTGCGATGAACCGGGCTTGCGCCTGTCTGTCAACATGTCCGCCCGTTCAATCGGCTACCCGCGATGGGCGGATGCCCTGAAACGCGGCATCGAAAAGGACCCGACGGTTGGCGAACGCCTTATTTTAGAAATCACCGAACGCAGCGCGATCATTATGCCCGACATCGTACAGGTCTTTATGGCGGATCTGCACATGAAAGGCGTCTCTTTCGCACTTGATGAATTTGGCACGGGTTACACGGCCTTTCGCCACCTAAAGAATTTCTACTTTGATATTATGAAAATTGGCGGCGCCTTCATCAGGGATATACACGCCACCCCCGACAATCAGGTTCTGACCGGCGCTTTCCTGTCACTGGCGAAGCATTTTGACATGTTCACCGTTGCCGAAGGCGTGGAAACGCTTGAAGACGCCGAGTTTTTAAGCGGGCTGGGTGTGGATTGCCTGCAGGGGTATTTCTTTGGTGCCCCCACGATTCACCCGTTGTGGCGCCAGCGCAATACGCAACAGCACGCGGGTTGATTTTTTCTGCATTGCAGCATACAGATGCATACCGATGGTGTGGCGCAGGGAATGTTTGGGCTGTCACAGGTGATGAGCCTCAACTAATGTCTGCGCGATACATGCCATGACACAGGTAGAGGATTTGCCATGACCAATGTCGTAATCGTTTCCGCTGCACGCACTGCAGTGGGCAGTTTTTCCGGAGCTTTCGCCAACACGCCCGCCCATGATCTGGGGGCAGCCGTGCTGGAAGCGATCGTCGCGCGCGCCGGCATCGAAAAGGGCGAGGTTTCAGAAACGATCCTCGGCCAGGTTCTGACCGGGGGACAGGGCCAAAACCCGGCCCGTCAGGCGCACGTAAACGCAGGCCTTCCGATCGAAAGTTCTGCCTGGGGTCTGAACCAGGTTTGCGGCTCGGGTCTGCGCGCCGTGGCGTTGGGTGCACAGCACATTCAGTTGGGCGACGCAGCCATCATCGCAGCGGGTGGTCAGGAAAACATGTCCCTGTCCAATCACGTGGCGCACCTGCGGGCGGGTCACAAAATGGGCGATGTAAAATTCATCGATTCGATGATCCGCGATGGCCTGTGGGATGCGTTCAACGGGTACCACATGGGCCAAACCGCCGAAAACGTGGCCGACCAATGGCAGATCTCCCGCGATATGCAGGATGAATTCGCGGTCGCCTCGCAAAATAAGGCCGAAGCCGCGCAAATCGCCGGCCGGTTCAACGACGAGATTACGCCCTTCACAGTCAAAACCCGCAAAGGCGATATCATTGTCGATCAGGATGAATATATCCGCCACGGGGCGACGATTGCAGCGATGCAAAAGCTGCGGCCGGCCTTCAAAAAAGACGGCTCTGTCACAGCGGCCAATGCATCGGGTATCAACGATGGCGCCGCCGCCGTCCTTTTGATGAGCGCGGACGAAGCGGAACGGCGTGGGCTTGAACCGCTGGCGCGCATCGCATCCTACGCCACCGCCGGCCTTGACCCTTCAATCATGGGTGTCGGCCCGATTTTTGCCAGCCGCAAGGCGTTGGACAAAGCGGGCTGGAAAGCCAGTGATCTGGACCTGGTCGAGGCCAACGAAGCCTTTGCCGCCCAGGCCTGCGCCGTGAACAAAGACATGGATTGGAACCCCGACGTGGTGAACGTAAATGGCGGTGCCATCGCGATTGGTCACCCGATTGGCGCATCCGGCGCACGCATCCTGAATACTTTGTTGTTTGAGATGAAGCGGCGCGACGCCAAAAAGGGCCTGGCGACACTGTGCATCGGCGGCGGGATGGGCGTGGCCATGTGCCTTGAAAGGCCATAGGCGGCCCCGACAGTTGAAAACGGAAAAGGGGCGCCGTCAGCGCCCCTTTTTTGCATCTGCAGGATAAAAATTACTGCATTGCGGCATTTTTCACGCGCAAGATTGTTGCGCATCCAATATCATTTATGTAACAGAGTTACCAAGAGGTTTTTAGAAATGGAGAATACAATGGCAAGAGTTGCACTCGTCACCGGCGGTACACGGGGCATCGGCGCAGCGATTTCAAAGGCACTGAAGGACGCGGGCTATAATGTCGCCGCGACCTATGCCGGAAATGACGAAGCCGCCGCGGACTTCAGCGCGCAAACAGGAATCGCGACCTATAAATGGTCGGTCGCTGATTATGACGCTTGTGCAGAAGGTGCTGCCAAAGTCGAGGCTGACCTTGGCCCGATTGACGTGCTGGTCAACAATGCCGGCATCACCCGCGACGCCCCGTTTCACAAAATGACCCGCGAACAGTGGAGCCAGGTGATTGATACGAACCTTTCAGGCGTTTTCAACATGACCCACCCGATTTGGCCGGGGATGCGTGAACGCAAATTTGGCCGGATCATTACGATCAGTTCAATCAACGGGCAAAAAGGGCAATTCGCGCAAGCCAACTATGCCGCGTCCAAAGCGGGTGATCTGGGAATCACCAAATCCCTTGCGCAGGAAGGGGCCCGATTTGGCATCACCGCCAACGCTATTTGCCCCGGATACATCGCCACGGAAATGGTGATGGCGGTGCCCGAAAAGGTGCGCGATTCGATTATTTCCCAGATTCCCGCCGGGCGCCTGGGCGAACCAGAAGAGATTGCGCGCTGCGTCACCTTCCTTGCCTCGGATGACGCCGAATTCATTAACGGCTCGACCATCTCGGCAAATGGCGGGCAATTCTTCGTCTAATCCACACGAAAGCGTTGAAAGCCGGCCTTTCGAGGCCGGTTTTTTCTTGTTACAGCTGCGCGCATGACACACCGTTCTGCCACCCTGACAGGCTTCACCGCGGTCCTTTTATGGGCACTTCTTGCGCTGTTTACGGTTGGGTCTGCCCCGGTTCCCCCGCTGCAGTTAAACGCAATCTGTTTTGCGATCGGGGGGGCGATTGGCCTTATCTGGGTCGCGCGAACGGGTGGGTTTCAGACCCTGAAAACGGTTTCCTGGCGGGTCTATGCCTTTGGCACGGCTGGTCTGTTCGGCTATCATTTTCTATATTTTTCGGCCTTGCGAATGGCCCCCGCTGCCGAGGCCGGGTTGATCGCATACCTGTGGCCCCTGCTGATTGTCCTGCTTTCAGGTTTGTTGCCGGGCGAACGGTTGCGCGCGGGCCATGTTTTGGGCGCTGTTATCAGCTTTGCCGGGGCGGCCCTGATCATCACAGGCGGGGCGCAAGGGTTCAGCGCGGATGCTTTACCAGGTTATGGGCTGGCCCTGCTTTGCGCATTTACGTGGAGCGGGTATTCAGTGCTGTCACGCTGGTTGGGAAACACCCCAACCGCGAGTGTTGCGGTGTTTTGTGTGGCAACGGCCGCCCTGTCGGCCGGGGCGCATATTGCATTTGAAGAAACCGCGTGGCCCGCTGACGCGCTGGGTTGGTCCGCCGTAATCGGCCTGGGGCTGGGCCCTGTGGGCCTTGCCTTTTATGTTTGGGACATCGGCGTAAAGCGCGGGGATATTCAGCTTTTGGGTGTCGCATCTTATGCGGCGCCGTTGCTGTCGACCCTCGCACTGATTCTCGCCGGGGTTGCCCAACCACGCTGGCCGCTTCTTCTGGCTGCAGGGCTTATCGCGTTAGGGGCCGCACTGGCGGCCCGTTCCAGCGCGACGGGCAGTAGAGACACTTGAAAAAGGCCGGATGTCAGGCCGCTGTCAGCTTCTCAATCTCTTCTTTTAGTTTGAGTTTTTGCCGTTTCAGTTCGGAAATCTGAAGCTCATCAGCCCCTGGGCTGCGTTGTGCCACATCCACTTTATCAGAGAGGTTTTCGTGTTTCTTGCGGAGCTCCTGCAAATGCGAACTCAATGTCATGGGTATCCTCCTCTGTTTGGTTACAATTCAGTGCACCATAAATCCGGTCACTTGTCACGTTCCTGATGCAAATTCATGCGTTGCTTCAGTGTTGCATTCTGTTTCTGAAAATATCGTTAATCACCACACAGGCAGCGCCGCGCCATCGCGTAAAATCGCGCTGACTTCGGGGCGGTAACTTTCGCGGTCACCGATGTGATCGGCGCCGTCGTGCAGGATCAATGGCGCCGCCAGGCGGAACGCCCCCCGCCCGCCTTTACGTGCATGCACCACCACCAAATTGGCCGCGCGCCCATCGCGTGGGCAAAACGGTTTGACCAGAACACTTCCCAAACGGTCATCCATCGCATTCAGGATTTCCGGCAAACGTTCTGCTTTTTGGATCATCGTCAGGAAGCCTTTGGGTTTCAGCCTTTTGGTCGCAACATCTATCCATTCTGCAAGCGGCGTGTCTTCGCCCAGCGCGGCCTCGCGCCCCGGGTCCGCGGCCGGGGTGCTGCGATCGCGCAGGTGATAGGGCGGGTTCGCAATAACATGGTCAAAGGTTTCCGCCTTCAGTGCATCGGGAAGCTGCGTCACGTCCGCCTCATGCACCTCTAACCCAACCCCGTTATCGTATGCGTTGCGCCGGGCAAGTTCTGCATAATCAGGTTGGCGTTCGACCCCGACAAGGCGCAGGCCGGGCACACGCGCACCCAGGCAAAGCGCCGCCGCGCCAACCCCGCACCCAAGATCCAGAACCGACTGCCCGTTCGTGGCGTTCACCGATGCGGCAAGGAAAACCGGGTCCACCCCCGCGCGGTACCCTGCGCGGGGTTGCAGCAAGATCAGCGACCCCCCAAGAAATTTGTCAGCCGTCACGGCGTCCCTGGAAAATCCCATTCTTAACCCTCCACCTGAATATCATTGTCACGCAGAATCGCCCGCGCCTGCGGCAGATCCTGATCGCGGACCATAAGGCGACGAGGTAAAATTCCTATTGATCCCTCAAGCACGCTCATGTGGACGTCCATGGGAAAGCAGGGTATATCCTCGCCCTGTAAAAGGGCTGTGGCGTACGGAATAATGGTTGGGTCGGTGGTGCGAAGAAGCTCTTTCATACTCAAAGACTTAAGGGCAGACCATAGGGTTTGTCGAGACAGGTGACGAGACTGTGAACGAGACTGCGAACATGCTGGACGACGCTGCACACAAACCCCACGAACGTTTGGCCCACCATCTGGCCGGAGATATGGACGGCGTGAACGCCCTGATTCGCACCCGCATGGCATCCCGCCACGCGCCGCGCATCCCCGAAGTAACGGCGCATTTGGTCGAGGCCGGCGGGAAACGCCTGCGCCCGATGCTCACCCTGGCTGCGGCGCGTATGTGTGGCTACGAAGGCCCCTATCACGTTCATCTGGCTGCGACGGTTGAATTCATCCATACAGCCACGCTGCTGCATGACGACGTTGTTGATGAAAGTGGTCAGCGCCGTGGGCGCCCCACCGCGAACCTGCTGTGGGATAACAAATCCAGCGTCCTTGTTGGCGACTACCTGTTTTCACGGTCCTTCCAGCTGATGGTGGAAACCGGATCCCTTCGGGTTTTGGACATTCTGGCCAACGCGTCGGCAACGATCGCGGAAGGTGAAGTTCTGCAGCTGACGGCCGCGCAGGATCTGGCGACAGATGCGGGGATCTATCTGCAAGTTGTGCGCGGCAAAACCGCAGCCCTGTTTTCTGCGGCAACCCAAGTGGGCGGCGTGATCGCAGGTGCTCCGGAAAGCCAGGTTCAAGCGCTGTATGACTATGGCGATGCCCTGGGCATATCGTTTCAGATTGTGGACGATTTGCTGGACTATTGGGGTGGCGAGGCGACGGGTAAAAACATCGGGGATGATTTTCGCGAACGCAAACTTACCTTACCTCTGATCAAGGCCGTTGCGGCGGCGGATGCAGAGGAACGCGCCTTTTGGTCGCGCACGATCGAAAAGGGCCAGCAGGGCGACGGCGATCTTGAACATGCCCTGATGCTGCTGAACAAACACGGCGCACTTGAAGCCACGCGGCGCGAGGCACTGGACTGGGCCGAAAAGGCGAAGGACGCATTGTTGGCCCTGCCCGAAGATCCAATCCGCGACATGCTGCGCGATATTGCCGATTATGTGGTGGCGCGCCTTAACTAAGGCACGCGCTGCGCACCCACCATTGCGGCCTGTCAGCCTGAAGGGCGGCGGCGCCCGCCTGCGCCTCGGGCTCAGAGGCGAATAGCGCAAAGCACGTGGCACCCGAACCCGACATCCGCGCCAGCCGTGCGCCAGGCAGGGCTTCTAGGGCGGCCAGAACCTCGCCGATAACGGGCTGCGCGGCAACGGCCGGACCCTGAAGATCGTTGCGCATCGTGCCCAGCCACCGGATGAAGGCGGCTGTTTTCATCCCCTGAGGCAGGCGCCTGGGCATGGGCTTGTTCTTCTTGTTTGTGAGTGCTGCGAAAACATCCGGCGTTGCCACCGCCACGCCCGGATTGGCCAGAACAGCCCAAAGCCGGGGCATCCGTGAAACGGGTTCCACCACATCCCCAATCCCGGACATGCGCGCGCCCTGACGCATCAGGCAGACGCGAACATCTGCCCCAAGGTCCAGAACACCCGATGGCAGGGTTCGTTGATCTGCAAGGTCGCACATCGCCAGAATTGTGGCGGCAGCATCCGATGAACCACCGCCAATTCCCGCAGCGGATGGCAGGTGTTTGGACAAGGTGACAGCGACCGGCATGTCAAATAGGGCCACCGCACGCAGCACCAGATTACGACTGTCCGTCGGAACGCCCGCTGCCATCGGGCCAATGACGTTCAGGCCGGTTTCCTGCGCGGGGGTCAACGTGATGCGGTCGCCGACATCGGCAAACACCACCAGGGAATCAAGCAGATGATAGCCATCCGCCCGCTGCCCCGTAACATGAAGCGTCAGGTTGATTTTGGCAGGCGCGAAGGTCTTAACCGTCTTCATCGGTCCGGGTCAGGGGCGCTGCGCCCTCTTCTTCAAGGGTTGCATCCAGCCCGATTTCCAACTTTCGGCGAATGCGAACAGCCTCTTCTTCCTCCGGGTCGAACGACAGGGCGCGCCGCCACTGGAATTCTGCCTCACGTTTACGGTTCACGGCCCAATAGACATCGCCCAGGTGGTCATTGACGATGGCATCTACCGGCATCAGCTCCACCGCGCGCTCCATCTGTTCCACGGCCTCATCATATCGCCCGGTTCGGTAATACACCCATCCAAGGGAATCGGTGATGTACCCGTCACCCGGGCGTGCGGCGACGGCGCGCTCGATCATGTCCAGCGCCTCGTCCAGGTTTGTCTGCATTTCGACATAGCTGTAGCCCAGATAGTTCAGCACGTTTGGCTGGCCCGGCTTCAGTTCCAGCGCCTTGCGGAAATCGGCCTCGGCGGCGGGCCAGCTTCCTTCACGTTCAAAGGCGATGGCGCGTGAGAAATATACAGACCACTGGTCTGGCAAAGGCGTTTCATAAAGGGCGATCGCGTCATCATAGGCCGCCGCGGCCTCGCCATAACGTTTTTCAAACCGCAAGGTATCACCAAGGGTCACATGTATCGGCGCCAGATCCGGATAGGCCCGCGCAAGCGCACGTAGTTCCCCGATGGATTCATCGACCTTGCCCCAGTGGCGCAATGCCTCGGCCCGGCCCAAAACAGCCTGTGGATAGGCGCGGTCATCAGGGCCAATCTGGCCATATGCATCAACCGCCAGATCAAAAAGCTCCAGCTTTTCCAACTGCGATGCCGACAGCAAAGCCGCCGGAACATTTCCGGGGATCAGGTATTCGGCCATGCGGCTGTACAACAGTACAACATTCGCCTCGACCTCACCCGCCAGGGAATCGCCAACCGTGAAAAAGACTTCGGCCATGCCGTCACGCGGGGATGAAATGGCGTCAAAAGCGATCGCTTCATGCGCGGCCAGCTTGCGGTGCAGCGCCTCTATTTCCGGGTCTTGTGCCCCCGAATACACCTTATCCAGCAAATCAATCGCGTCATCAAAACGCTCGGACTGGCTAAGAACCTGAACGTAGGTGAAGACCCCGCGCCGGTTCAGCTGAAGGGGCCCTTCGTCACCAGACAAGATGCGCGCGGCGTTTTCGTAATCGCCCACCAGCGCGTAAGCCAGCGCCTGATGGAATAATACAAACATCTTTGATCCGGGATCATCCGAAAGGGACTGGAAAATATCCAGCGCCTGGGACATTTGCCCCTGCCCCAACTTTGCCCAGGCCGAGATCATCGAATCCATCAGCTCGCCAACGGTCGTACCCTTTTCAAGGGTCTGAATGACGCCATCCCAATCCTCGCGTTTCATCGCATCGCCCAGCAGGACCAGGCCGGCAACCTGGCTTTGCGGAAACAACGACTGAAGGCGGCGGGCGACGGGAATTGCCATATCAAAATCGCCAAGCCCGATTTGAGCGATCAAAAGGCCTTCCATGATATCTATGTTGCCCGGATCGCGGGCAAGCGCGCGGGTGCCATATTCTACGACCGCAGAAAAATCGCCGCTGAAATCGGCATGCCGGGCCGCCAGGTAGGGGCCGGCCTGACCTTCTGCCAGAACCGGCAGCGATGTTATGAGAGACAGCGCCATTGCGGCGAAGGATCGTACGGGAAATCGGATGGGCAAGGGCGCCTCGTCACAAAGGGAAAATATAGCGGGAAACCTAAAGTGCCGGGCGGACAGAAGCAATGCGGGGCGGCCCTAAGACCGCCCCGATGACAAAGGTTTTATCAAGAAAGATCACATGTTTGGGTAATTTGGCCCGTCACCGCCCTGCGGAACAGTCCAGGTGATGTTTTGTGATGGATCTTTGATGTCACATGTTTTGCAGTGCACGCAGTTCTGAAAATTGATCACAAAGCGCGCGTCTTTGCCTTCTTCTGTGACAACTTCGTAAACCCCGGCGGGGCAATACCGCTGTGCCGGTTCCGCGAATTTCGGAAGGTTCACCCGGATCGGAAGATCGGGGTCGGCCAGTTGCAGATGGCAAGGCTGGCTTTCCTCATGGTTGGTGGCTGAAAAACTGACGTTGGTCAGGCGGTCAAAGCTAAGCGTGCCATCGGGCTTGGGATAGTCGATTGGCGCAAACTTCGCGGCCTCACCCGTGGCCGCCGCATCTGTTTTGCCGTGCTTGACGGTGCCAAGGGGCGAAAAGCCAAGCAGCGTTTGCACCCACATGTCGACCCCACCCAGACCAAGTGAAACCAGCATGCCAAACTTTGACCAAAGCGGTTTTACATTGCGAACCCGTTTCAGATCCTTCGCAACGGGGCCGCTGCGAAGGTCTGCTTCGTAATCCGCCAACTCGTCACCCTGACGGCCCGCAGCAATCGCGGCGTGCGCCGCTTCAGCCGCCGCCTTGCCCGAAAGCATTGCGTTGTGGTTGCCCTTAATGCGCGGCACGTTGACCAAACCCACGGAACATCCCAGCAGGGCACCCCCGGGGAATGCGGCCTTGGGCATCGACTGATACCCGCCCTCTGAAATCGCGCGCGCACCATATGCCACGCGCTTGCCGCCCTTCAGAAGGTCGGCAACCACCGGATGGTGCTTGAACCGCTGAAATTCCATGTAGGGATAAAGATGCGGGTTTTCGTAGTTCAGGTGCACAACGAAACCCACGTAAACCTGATTGTTTTCCAGATGATAGATGAACGACCCGCCGCCGGCGTTTTTCCCCAGCGGCCAGCCCATCGTGTGCGTCACCGTGCCTTCGCGGTGCTTTGCAGGGTCAACTTCCCAGATTTCTTTCATGCCAAGGCCAAACTTTGGCACATCGCGCCCCTCGGCCAGGTCGTATTTTGCGATCACTTCTTTGGCAAGCGATCCGCGCACGCCTTCGGAAAGGAAAACGTATTTTCCGTGCAGTTCCATCCCCGGCTCATACGCATCGCCCGGCGTGCCATCGGCGTTCTTGCCGAACTCACCCGCAACCACGCCTTTCACTTCACCATTGTCGCCGAACACCAGTTCGGAACACGCCATGCCGGGAAAGATCTCAACCCCCATCGCTTCGGCCTGTTCTGCCATCCAGCGGCACACATTGGCCATCGAGACGATGTATTTGCCGTGGTTCGACATCAAAGGCGGCATGGGCCAGTTGGGAATACGGATTTTGCCGGCTTCGCCCAACATGTAAAAATTGTCTTTTTTGACCGGCACGTTGATCGGGGCGCCCTTGTCTTTCCAGTCCGGCATCAAGGCATCCAACCCCGAGGTATCCAGCACCGCCCCCGAAAGGATATGCGCGCCAACCTCTGAACCCTTTTCCAGAACGACGACGTTCAGATCTTCGTCCAGCTGCTTCAACCGTATGGCCGCTGACAGGCCAGCCGGCCCCGCACCAACGATCACTACATCCACTTCCATCGACTCGCGTTCAATCTCGGCCATGTTCCGCCCCTTGATCTTTATGTTCCGCAAATCGATAGCTATTGGGCCCTTCGCGGTCAATCACGACACGACGTTACATCGCCTGTCAGCGACGCAAAACAAGGCGAAAACCCGCAACAATGGGCGCCCTGGCCCTAGCTTTCACTTGCAATTCACCCGCCCTTTGGGTCAGGTGGTTGGAACGCGGACAAATAGCCGCGATACTGTCGAAACGGGCATAGAGACATATGGAAAAGATACCAATGACACGCGCGGGCAACATCGCGCTGAACGACGAATTGAAGAACCTCAAATCGGTAGAACGCCCCGCAGTCATCCGGGCGATTGCCGAAGCACGCGAGCATGGTGATTTGTCCGAGAACGCCGAATACCACGCCGCGCGCGAAAAACAGAGCTTCATCGAAGGCCGTGTAAAGGAACTGGAAAGCATCTTGTCCCTTGCCGAGGTTATTGACCCGACAACCCTGTCCGGCACCGTAAAATTCGGCGCGACGGTCACGATCGTTGACGAAGACACCGACGAAGAAAAGACCTACCAGATTGTGGGCGAGCCCGAGGCCGATATCGAGCGCGGCAAGCTGAACATAAAATCCCCCATTGCCCGTGCCCTGATTGGCAAGGAAGACGGTGACAGCGTCGAAGTCCGCACACCGGGCGGCGAAAAAAGTTATGAAGTTGTCTCAATCCAATACATCTGAGCGCCTGCCGGCGTAGGATACGCACGATGACCGAAGAGAAACAGGAACAACCCATCGACCTTGGCGTTTACAGCCGCCAGGGCGCACGGCGTGCGATCAGCACCAGCGAAATTGTCGCGCTGGCGTTGTCGCTGGTGTGGCTGATCGGGTGTTCTGCCTTCTTTTTGTCCCTAGGCACCGGGGGCGATGATGGCACAGGCATGGTGGCGGACCCGGTTCGCCTGGTCATGACTGCACTTGCGATCTTCATGCCGGTTGCAATTATCTGGGTCGCGGCGGCGGCTACGCGTTCCGCGCGGGTCATGCGCGAAGAAAGCGAACGCCTTCAGACCGCAATTGACGCCTTGCGCCACACCTATCTGCAACAGCAACACGCCGGCGTGTTGGGGGCAAAACCATCAGATGTGGAACGAAAGCTGGATCAGATCGCGCATGCGCAACAGCAAACGGAAACCACGCTTGCCACGTTCACATCCATTCGGCCAGCGGCAGGCACCAGCAACACATCGCCCCAAAGCGCAGCCCACATAAACGTGGATGAAGCTGATGACGCAGATGAACAACCATCCCTTGAACTTGGCACCCCTGCGGAAGCTCTGGCAGCCCCGATTTCTGTAGCCGACTTCATACGCGCGCTACATTTTCCGGAAAACGCCGAAGACACCGAAGGGTTTCGCGCCCTGCGCCGGGCACTGGAGGACCGTCAGGTCGCCGGCCTGGTTCAGGCCGCGCAGGACGTTCTGACGCTTCTGAGCCAGGATGGCATATATATGGACGATCTGCGCCCCGACCGGGCGCGCCCCGAAATCTGGCGCAAGTTTGCCGCCGGGGAACGGGGGCGGGGCATTGCACCGCTGGGCGGCATTCGCGACAGATCTTCGCTGGCGCTGACATCAGGCCGGATGCGCAAAGATCCGATCTTCCGCGACGCCGTGCACCATTTCCTCAGGAAATTTGACCAGTCCTTCGCAAGCTTTGAAAAGAACGCCGATGATCAGGATATTTCAGATATGTCCGATACCAGAACCGCACGCGCCTTCATGCTGCTGGGCCGTGTGACCGGCACATTCGACTGACGATCATTTCGCGCCCTAAGACCCACAGCCCATAATATCCACCGCGCGCGCGCCCGCCAAAACGGTGATGCGCACGTCGGACCGGTTTAACAGGAATGGTGCGCCTTCTGATGGCACCAGGTCCGCCGTCGCCGTCAGGGTTTTCCCGCGCCGGGTTGTCGCCGCCTCGGAAACCCACACCGATTGGTCCGAGGTTTCGATAACCGCAACCTCGTTGTGCCCGACACTGGGCAACACCATGCGCGCCGTCAGGCGCAGCCCATCGGCGATTGGCTTAACATCACAGCTGACCGTACCCACCCCTGCCTCGGCGGCGGTATCGGGGCGCGAATCCAACGCCCGTTTGATCATCGGGCTTGGCCCCTGAATCTGCGCAGGAAGGGTTGCCGACAGGTCTGATTGCATAGGCATGCAAACATCCCGGCAAACGCCCAGGCTGATCTGTGCGCGCAGGGAAATCTTGCGCCCTGCGTTTTTGGGCGTCAGCTCCATCGGTAAAATCAGCTCATGCTTATATCCGATCGTGCGCATTCCGTTTTGTATGAACACTTCGGGTCGGGGCCAGTGAAATTCCACCGATGCAAGGTTGCGTGAACCGGACCAGTCAAAGCTGGGCGGAATACCTGCCTCTCCCGGTGCGCGCCAATACGTCTTCCACCCATCGGCAAGGCGAATGCGGATCGCTGCGGTATGGCGGCCAGAAGCATCCCGCCACCCCGGCAACACATCTATCTGTGCAACGGAATCGGGCTGATATGACGTGCTTTGCGCTGACAGCGGCATCGGATGCACCAGCATCAACAGCCCAAGAAGTACGCGACGGTGTTTTGAAAGTCTGCTCATAACGGCGAACATAGGCACGCGGCCGCCGATGGGAAATCACTTTTGAGCGAAGTTTTGGTGATTGCCCCCACCGGGCTTGCAAAGCACCATCAGGAATGCCCATCTTTCAGACATGTACACAACGACCGATCTGCCCGACTTAAGCGGAAAGCTTCTGATCGCAATGCCCGGGATGGGCGACCCCAGATTTGAAAAATCTGTGGTTTACCTGTGCGCCCATTCTGGCGAAGGCGCGATGGGCCTGATCATCAACAAGCCACTGCCGGACCTGTTGCTTGATGATTTGCTTGGGCAGCTGGACATCAAAACCGGGGCCAGCAGCCAGGGTATCGGAGTGTTCTTTGGCGGCCCTGTCGAAAGCAGCCGGGGCTTTGTGCTGCATTCGGCGGACTATGCCAGCAACACATCAACCCTGCAGGTGGATGACACCTATGGTATGACCGCGACCCGCGATATCCTGGAAGATATCGCGCAAGGCGCAGGCCCGGATGCCTGCCTTGCCGCGTTGGGGTATGCCGGATGGGCGCCTGGGCAGCTGGAGGGTGAGTTGCAGCAAAACGCCTGGCTTACCTGTGATGCTGACGATGCGATCGTGTTTTCACCCGACAGCAGCACCAAATGGGAACTGGCCCTGCGCAAACTGGGGATTGATCCCCTAATGCTATCGGCCGAAGGCGGGCGGGCCTGACCGCTACCCCCGCGGGGCCGCGGCGCGGCGTAACCTGTCATTAATCGCCCGCCCCAGGCCCTTTTCGGGAATCGGCGAAACGGCGATTGGCGCGGCGCCATCGGCATCCAGCGCATGCAGGTGGTGAAAAAGGTTTGCGGCGGCCTCTACCAAATCCCCCGAGGGCGAAAGGTTCAGGCTGGCCGCGACAGGCCCGAAACCCAAAAGACGTTCGCCCGGCAACACAGATTGCGCATTCAGGCGCAATGTAGCTGCCGGCGCGTAATGCGATGCCATCTGCCCGGGGGCGTTCAGGGGGCCATCTGCCGCATGTGCCGCCAAAGGTTCGCCCAGGCACTGTTCGATCACTTCGGCTGGCAAGCCACCTGGCCGCAAAAGCACGGGGGCCGGGGAAAACCCGACAATCGTGCTTTCCACACCGACATCACAGGGGCCGCCATCCAGAACGGCCTCGATCCGCCCATCCAGCCCCTCCAGCACATGTGCCGCCTGTGTGGGGCTGATTTTTCCGGATGGGTTTGCCGAAGGTGCGGCCACCGGGCGGGCCGTACGGGCCAGAAGGTCACGCGCCAATGCGTGCGCTGGCACACGCAGCGCAACGGTTGCAAGGCCGGCACTGACAAGGGCAGATAGGCCCGCGTCGGGTCGCAAAGGCAGAACCAGTGTCAGCGGCCCCGGCCAAAACGCATCCGCCAGGCGCATTGCCTGATCATCAAACACCGCAATTTTGCGCGCCGCATCCAGCGAAGGAAGATGCACGATCAGCGGGTTGAACCGGGGGCGGCCTTTAGCTTCGAATATCCGCGCAACGGCGCGATCATTTGAGGCATCAGCGCCAAGGCCATAAACCGTCTCGGTCGGGAAAGACACAAGGCCGCCATCGCGCAACACCTGTGCTGCGCGGTCCAGCCCGGCGTCATCCGGGCTCAGGCGTTGTGTGGTGATCAGCTTCGCCGCCATGACGTTGCGTTTTCCTTGATGCTAACTTCCCCTCGGGTAAGGCTCTGTCCTACTTGGCCCGCGTCCCGTTGCCAAGCCGCCTGAAAGGATGAGCCATGCCATATCGCGCCCCCATCAGAGATTTCCAGTTCCTGTTCGACCATGTTGTCGGGCTGGATCAGGTTGCGGCCACTGATCTGTTTGCCGAAGCATCACCCGATATGGTGCAGGCAATCCTGACCGAGGCAGGGCGGATGTGTGACGAGGTTTTATCCCCCCTCCAGCGCAACGGAGACCTGCACCCCGCCGTTCTGGAAAACGGTGTGGTGCGCACCTCGCCCGGCTTTGCAGGCGGGTATCAGGCGATTGCAGAAGGCGGCTGGATCGGCATGTCCGCCAGCCCCGAATACGGCGGTATGGGGCTGCCACTGTCCCTGACAACTGCCGTGAACGACATGATGTCAGGCGCATGCCTTTCCCTGCAGCTGAACCCGTTGATGACACAGGGCCAGATCGAAGCACTGGAACACCACGCATCAGATGCGATCAAGGCCCTTTACCTGCCCAAGCTTATCTCTGGTGCATGGTCCGGCACCATGAACCTGACCGAACCGCAGGCCGGTTCCGACGTTGGCGCGCTAAGCTCTAAGGCTGTGGACAATGGCGATGGCACCTATGCGGTAAGCGGGCAAAAGATATTCATCAGCTGGGGCGACAATGATTTCACCGAAAACGTCTGCCACCTTGTTTTGGCACGACTTCCCGGTGGCCCCCCCGGCACCAAAGGGATCAGCCTGTTTCTGGTGCCCAAACGCCTGCCCGATGCCGATGGCAACCCGGGGGCGGCCAACAGCCTTAGGGTGGTCAGCCTGGAACATAAGATGGGCCTGCATGGCAGCCCAACGGCCGTCATGTCCTTTGAAGGGGCCACAGGCTGGATGGTGGGCGAACCCCACGGCGGCATGAAAGCGATGTTCACTATGATGAACAACGCCCGTCTTGGCGTTGGGGTCGAAGGGCTGGGCGCGGGCGAAGGCGCCTATCAGCATGCATTGGCCTACGCGATGGAACGCAAACAGGGGCGGACCCCGCTGAAAGACGGCACTGGCACCATTATAGATTTCGCCGATGTGCGCCGCATGTTGACCCAAATGAAGGCCGAACTGTTTGCGGCGCGCGCGATCGCGCTGTCATTGTCCGTTGCAATCGATATGGCCCGCGCCACGGGGAATGCCGAATGGAAAACCCGCGCCGCGCTTTTGACGCCGATCGCCAAGGCCTATGGCACCGATGTCGGTAACAATGTTGCACAGCTTGGCGTGCAGGTTCACGGCGGCATGGGCTTTATCGAAGAAACCGGCGCCGCCCAATATGCGCGCGATGTGCGGGTCACCGCGATTTACGAAGGCACCAACGGCATTCAGGCCATGGACCTTGTCGGGCGCAAGCTGATGGACGGTGGCGAAGCCGCCTGCCGCCTGCTGGAAGAGATCGAGGCCGGCGCCGAAGCCGCCCGCGAGGCGTTGCCCGAACTGGCCGAGGCTGTCTGGAGCGCGGCCGAAACCCTGCGCGAATCGACCGAATGGATGGTGGCGCAGGACGATATGCAAAACCGCTTTGCCGGGGCCGTGCCTTATCTGGGCGCCTTTGCGCGGGTTCTGGGTGCCCACCTGCACCTGAAATCCGCAATCGCCGAAGGTGCAGGCGGGCCGCGCACTGCACTTGCAGCGTTTCACATTGAACGCCTGCTGCCGGAACACGCGGCCCTTCTGGCCCAGGCCTGCACCGGGGCCGATGGGCTATACGCCTTGTCACCCGAGGATTTGGCATCGTGAGCGCACCCCTAACATTCCCCTTCCCCGACGCCCCCGGCGAAGGGGAGGTCAGCGAAGTTGGCGAAGGCGTTTTCTGGCTCAGAATGCCCCTTCCGATGAAACTGGATCACGTTAACTGTTATGCGCTGGAGGATGACGACGGCTGGACGATCGTGGATACCGGGTTTGACACACGGCGATCCCGGGCAATCTGGGAAAAGCTTCTGACAGGCCCTTTGGCCGGGAAACCCGTAGCGCGGGTGTTTGTCACCCATCACCACCCCGATCACGTTGGGCTGGCGGGGTGGTTCCAGCGTACATATGGGGCAGAACTGATCACCACGCGTACCGCATGGCTGTTTGCCCGGATGCTGCAACTGGACGAACAGATGGTCCCGGCTGATGAAACGCTTGCCTATTGGCGCGCGGCCGGGATGAACCCCGAAATCTATGAAAAGCGCCGCCTGGAGCGCCCTTTCAACTATGTCGACATTGTTTCTGACATGCCGCTTGGCTTTCGTCGGGTGAAAGAAGGGGATGTTATCCGCCTGGGGCGGCGCGACTGGGATGTTCGCATGGGCAATGGCCACGCCCCGGAACACGCAACACTCTGGTCGCGTGACTGCGATCTGGTGATCGGGGGTGATCAGCTTTTGGCGACAATATCGCCCAACCTGGGTGTCTACGCGACCGAACCGGCAGCCGACCCGGTCGGCGACTGGCTGGAAAGCTGCGAAAGGCTATCGCCATTCGCCCGTGACAGCCAACTTGTATTGCCGGGGCATAAGCTTCCGTTCACCGGCCTTCCCAGACGCATGAAACAGCTGATCGACAACCATCACCATGCGCTGGATCGTCTTTTGCAGCACCTTGAAACGCCCCACGCCGCGGCGGATTGCTTTGCCCCTCTGTTCAAGCGCACAATCGGCGAAGGTGAATACGGCCTGGCCCTGGTGGAAGCAATCGGCCACATCAACCACCTGCATCATCTGGGTCGGATCACACGGCACCGGCGCGAAGAAGATGGCGCCTGGCTGTGGCAACGCAAAGGGTAATCCATGACCAAAAAGAAATCTGCGGCCAAGGCGACCAAAGCAGACCGTCCCCCGGCAGGGGTTGCGCATTGTAACCCCGACGCCCCGGCCACGGCCGAAGAACGCCCCCTTCCACCGGCTGTTTCAGACCGGCCGATCGAAGAAAAAAGCCCGGCTGAATGGGCCTATGAACGCCTGATCATCTACATCCAGAACTTTGAAGAACAACTGGACAACGAACATGAAGTTGCGATGGGTTTCACTGGCGGCGAAGTGGGCGTGCTGCGCATCGAAGGCCTTGGATATTTCGACCCAGACATCGTCACATTTTACGGCTCGGATGAGGGAGGGCTTCAAACCCAGCTTATCCAGCACGTCAGCCAGCTGAATGTCATGCTGCGCGCGCTGCCAAAGGATATTGACAACCCTGAGCCCAACCGGATCGGCTTTCGCCTGGCTGCGGTCATGGACAAGACCGGCTGATCACACCATTTTAACAGCATCCGGGCCGTGACAGACGGTTTTAAATCGTCTAATGGAACAATAACGCATACCTCTGAAAGGGACAGAACATGGCTGAACACCAGCACGGATCAATGGATTACCGCGATCAGGAAAAGACTTACGAAGGCTTCATCAAGTTCACGGTTAAATCCGTATTTGTCATCATCGGCATCCTGATCTTCATGGCTTTGGTCAACAGCTGATCCAGACGGGTCGGGGGTAAACATGTTGCGCGTTCTGTTCTCATTTCTGGTTCTGATGTCTCTGGCGGCCTGCGGGGCCGAACCAAAATGGGCATCAGACGAAGATGTTGCGCGCGCAACCTATGTGCATGATGGCCCCCCGATGATCACCCTTTTCACGGTGATCTCCAACACCTCAGGTGCAGGTGCGCACGCTGCGCTGATGATCAACGGATCCCAACGCATCATGTTTGACCCGGCAGGCACGTGGTACCACCCCAACCTGCCGGAACGTAATGATGTGCATTTCGGCATTACCGATCCGGCAGTGGATTTCTACATCGATTATCACGCCCGCATCACGCACCACATCATCCGCCAGGACATCATCGTCAGCCCTGAGGTTGCGGAAATGGCCATTCGCAAGGCGATGGCTTATGGCGCGGTGCCAAAGGCAATGTGCACGGTCGCGGTCACAAGCGTCCTGCAGGGCATTCCAGGCTTTGAAACGATCAAAAGCAGCTGGTACCCGAAAAAGACATACGAGGCCTTTGGCCGCCTTCCCGGTGTCGTCGAACAAAAGTTCTTTGACGATGACCCCGAAGAAAACGGCTATATTCTGGTGCGCGGCATCTAAACCGCGTCACAACCTTTCCCAAAACGTACAAAAGACGCTTTCGCCCTGTCCTGATCCGGCAGTGCAGGCTGCGGCCTGCATTTTCGCCAATTTGGGGTTGGACGCCGCCTGTGGCCAGCCTTAGGTTACGCATAAGCCATCGCGTTTAATCTGGGGGAAAAAGAAGTGGCAACAGAACCTGACGTTCATGGATATCTGATCGCGCCGGACCCCACGCGCGCGCGCCTGACACGCCGTGTTGTTGGCCATGATCAGGATGCCAATATTTCGGAAATATCCGTGGTCGAAGAACGCCCCCTTACGATATTTCTGAATGGCCAGGAAATTGTCACCGCCATGACCATTGGCGACTACCCCGAATACCTGGCGCTGGGGTTCCTGCGCAATCAGGGCATGCTTTCACTTGAAGAGCCCGTAACAGGCGTCGACTATGATGAAGAGCTTGAAACCGTTGTCGTGCGCACCAGCAGCCGCACGAATTACGAGGAAAAGCTGAAGAAGAAAACGCGCACCTCGGGCTGCGCTGTTGGCACTGTTTTCGGGGATATGATGGAAGGGCTTGAAGGGCTTGAGCTGCCTTCCACCCCTGTTCGAACCTCATGGCTTTACGCCCTGGCGCACACAATAAACCGCACCCCCTCCCTGTATCTGGAGGCCGGGGCGATCCATGGTTCCGTCCTGTGTCAGCAGGATCGGCCGCTGGTTTACATGGAAGATGTCGGCCGCCACAACGCTGTCGATAAGATCGCGGGCTGGATGCTGTCAGAACGCGCCCCGGCGCACGACAAGATCCTTTACACAACCGGGCGCCTGACATCGGAAATGGTGATCAAGACCGCGCAGATGGGTATTCCTGTGCTGGCATCGCGTTCCGGTTTCACCGCCTGGGGCGTGGAAATCGCACGTCAGGTCGGGCTGACCCTGATCGGGCGCATGCGTGGGCAGCGGTTTATCTGCCTGTCGGGCGAAGAGCGCCTGATCCGCGATGCGGACCCAAACACCGTTCCCCGCGAAGAAAAGAAAAATGCGCGCAAAGGTGACAAGGCATGAAACAGCCCTTTGGTGTAATCCTTGCGGGTGGTCAGGCGCGGCGTATGGGTGGGGGCGATAAGGCCCTGCTGCAACTGGGTGGCCTGACGCTGCTGGATCATGTGCGTGAACGGCTGGAGCCGCAGGTGGACGGGCTGGCCCTGAACGCCAATGGTGATCCGGACCGCTTCAAAGCCAGCGGCCTTGCGGTTGTGGCAGATACGATTGATGGGTTCGCCGGCCCCCTTGCCGGTGTGCTGGCCGGGTTGGACTGGGCCGCCAGCCAGGGGGCAGACCATATTGTCACCGCAGCCGCCGACACACCATTCTTTCCCTGCGATTTGGTGCCGCGACTTTTGTTTGCCGCCGAAACCGCGAACACCCAAATCGCCCTGGCCGCCACACCTGACCCTGAACGCGGCCAGCGGCGCCACCCGACCTTTGGCCTTTGGCCCGTTGCCTTGCGCGATGATTTGCGCGCCGCACTGGATGGCGGCCTTCGCAAGGTTGTCATGTGGACAGACAAACACGGTGCAGCAACGGCGCAGTTCAGCGATCAGCCGTTCGACCCCTTTTTCAATGTGAACACGCCGGAAGACCTGAAGCGGGCGGAAACACTTCTTTGCGAGGTTGAGGCATGAAAATTTTTGGCGTTGTCGGATGGAAGAACGCAGGCAAAACCGGGCTGATGGAACGCCTTGTGGCGCATTTCACCCAAATGGGCGTGGCGGTATCTACCGTTAAACACGCGCATCACAATTTTGATGTCGACCAACCCGGGCGCGACAGCTACCGCCACCGGCAGGCCGGCGCGCGCGAGGTGCTTTTGGCGTCAGGAAAACGCACCGCCCTGATGCAGGAACTGCGCGGCGAAGAAGAACCATCGCTTGACGCCCAGCTTGCCCGCCTTGGCCCTGTCGATCTGGTTTTGGTTGAAGGATACAAACGTGACACGCACCCTAAGATCGAAGCCCACCGCGCCGAAACCGGGCATGACCTGATTGCGCCCGGTGACGGGTCAGTTCAGGCAATCGCAAGTGATCATCCGATTGACGGGCTATCCATCCCTGTTTTTGATCTGGATGATACGGCGGCCATCGCCGCCTTCATCCTGCAGAAAACCGGGTTAGCCCACCGCGAAGCCCGGCGCGAAACCGCCAAGCCGGGCCTGGCCAACAATTGCTTTGCATTGCCTCAGGGGGTGGACTGGACCCCGGTGGACACCGCCCTGGAACAATTGCGCGCAGCCTTGTCGCCGGTGGTCGGCACTGAAACGCTGGCAACGGCAGATTCGCTTGGCCGGGTTCTGGCAGAAGACCACATCGCAAAACGTTCAAACCCACCGGGGGCCAATTCTGCTGTTGATGGCTATGGCTTTGCCCATGCCAGCCTGCCTGCGGGTGACCCGGTCCTGCCACTTGTCGATGGCCGGTCGGCTGCCGGGGCGCCCTACCCCGGCGCGGTTCCCGCGGGCCACGCCCTGCGGATCCTGACAGGTGCCCTGGTTCCCGAAGGGGTAGACACCGTTGTTTTGCAGGAAGAGGTGACACTGCGAGATGGGAATGTGGCCTTTCGCGAAGGCGCTAAACCCGGTGCGAACACGCGCGACGCAGGCGAAGATGTTGCGGCGGGCAAGGTTGCACTTGCCGCCGGGCACTGCATGCGCGCGCCCGATATCGCGCTGCTTAGTGCGCTGGGGCTAGATCAGGTTTCGGTTTACCGCCCCTTGCGGGTTGGCGTACTTTCGACAGGGGACGAAATTGTTGCCCCCGGCAGCACGGACAACCCAGCCCGCACATTTGACGCCAACCGCCCCATGCTTCTGGCGTTGGCGCAAAGCTGGCATTTCCAGCCCGTGGACCTTGGCCATGTACCGGATGATCGCGAAACCCTGCGCGCCCGGCTGAACAAGGCTGCCGGCGAAGCGGATGTCATCTTAACCTCGGGTGGTGCGTCGGCGGGTGAAGAGGACCATGTTTCTGCCCTGCTGGCACAGGCCGGTGCCCTGACAGAATGGCGCATCGCGGTCAAACCTGGCCGCCCGCTGGCCCTGGGCATGTGGGATGGAACGCCCGTGTTCGGCCTGCCCGGAAACCCGGTTGCCGCGTTGGTTTGCGCCTTGATTTTCGCGCGCCCCTCGCTGTCCGCCCTGTCCGGCGCGGGCTGGAGCGACCCGATGAGCTTTACCGTGCCGGCCGCGTTCTCGAAGTCAAAAAAACCGGGGCGGCGCGAATATCTGCGCGCGCGCCTTGATGCCAATGGCCACGCCGAGGTGTTCAAATCAGAAGGCTCCGGGCGCATTTCCGGGTTAAGCTGGGCAACCGGGCTGGTCGAACTTGCGGACGAAGGCCGTGACATCGCGCCGGGTGATCCGGTGCGCTTCCTGCCGTACGGAAGTTTCGGTATCTAACCTGCCACGCGGTGGCGTTTCAGCACCCATGAGGCGACGGCCGAAACAAGAAACGCGGTGATCGTCACCACAAGAACGCCGCCCACAAACAACCCAAAGGCCAAGCCGGCCACCTGGCCGCTATCGCCCTGCGGAATGAACCCGGGCAATGTGCCGGTGACAATTGCAGGGGCCAGTGTAAGCGCAAAGATCACGGCACTTAGCACCGCCACAAGGGCCGTTACCGCCATCGCCTGCGGTGCACGCCTTGCCCCGGCAAACATACGCCTTAACGCGCGAAACTGCTTGCCCACGTCCTGTTGCATTGCCACCAGGGACGGCACCACCAAAAGCACCAGAACCAACCCAAAGGCCAGACCGTACACCAATGTTATGACCGTGGGTTTCAGAAACTGCGCCTGTTGCGAGGTTTCATAAAGCAAGGGCGCCAGCCCAAGTACCGTTGTCGCCGAGGTCAGCAATACCGGGCGCAACCTGTCCGAAGTTCCATCAACAATCGCGTGAAACAGCCCACGTTCGCGGGCGTATTCATCTATCGTTGTCACCAGAACGATGGAATCGTTGATGATGATCCCCGTCATGCCAATCAACCCGACGATCGAAAACATGGACATCGGCACGCCCCAGTAATAGTGCCCGAAGATTGCCCCGACCAACCCGAATGGAATGATCGCCATGACCACGATGGGCCGTGTCCAGCTTGAAAAAATCCAGGCCAGAGTCAGGTAAATCCCGATCAGGCAAAGGCTAAACCCGGCGATCGCGTCACTGAAGAACGCGTTTTCCTGTTCGCTCAGCCCGGCAAGGCGATAGGTGATGGCGTAATCTTCGGCCAGCGTGGGCAACACGGTTTGTTTCAAGGCGCGCTGAATTTCTTCGGCGCGCGCCGGATCGCTTTCATCAATATCCCCCGTTACGGCCACCAGGCGAACACCGTTTTCGCGCACAACCGTGGAAAACCCGGTGCGCGACGTGACGGTCACGATGTCCGCCAGGCTGACGTAGTCGCCCATGTTTGTCCGCATCTGGGTCCGGTCCAGGAAATCCGCCGTCAGCTCTCCGGCCGGAAGTTCAACCCGGATGGTCGCCGAACGCATCCCATCGGGATAAGTCGCCGCCTCAATCCCCCCCAGTCGGTTGCGCAACACCCGCCCCAGACCATCAATCGTGAAGCCCAGCGCCTGCCCCTGCGGGGTCAACTCCAGTATCAGTTCTTCTTTGTCGTAGGCCAGGCTGTCTTCCAGTGCGGAAACCTCGGGAAATTGCGACATCGTTTGTTTCAGGTCTTGCGCCGCAGCCTTCAGAACCTCGGCACTCGCCCCGAAAAGCTCTACATCCAGCGCGTCCCCCCCCGGGCCGAAACGCCCACCCCGAAAGCTTATGACCTCCAGCAACGGGTGGCGGGGCACGCTGTCCTGCAATTGCGACACGAATTCAAAAGATGAATAGGGGCGCAGATCTGCATCAATCAACTCTATCGAGATACCGCCCAAAAGCTCTGGCGCCTTGGCTTCGACCCCCGCCAGCCCGCGCCCGGCCGTGCCGCCGATCTGGCTGACGACATAATCCAGCGGGTTGGTGCCATATTCGGCCTCGAACTTCTGCCCCAAGGCCACCGTTGCATCCTGTAGAATGCGCATCATTTCCAGCGTATCCTGGCGCGTGGCGCCGGGAAGCATGGCGAAATTCCCCGAAACAGACCCCATCTCTGGTGCATTGAAGAAACGAAACTGAACATCACCGCGCACCAGCGAAGAAACCTGCCCGGCCAGAATGAACACCGCGCCCGCCATAACGGGGTAACGCGCCCAGACCACCAGCTGCATCACCCGGCGAAAGATCACATCGCGAAACCAGCGAAAGCCACGGTTAACCACGCGTGAGGGCCAATCGTACCAATGTTCCTTTGCGGTATGCCGTAAGGAGTGGCTCATGTGGTTTGGCAGGATCAAAAAGCATTCTGTCAGCGACGCCAGCAGAACGACGATCACAGTAAACGGAATATCCGCGACCAGGCTGCCAAACCGCCCACCGATGATAATCAGCCCGGAAAATGCGATGATCGTCGTGATGGTCGCGGAAAAAACCGGCGGCCACATGCGCCGGGCTGCATTTTCCGCGGCACTTACGGGATCTTCCCCCAGACGGCGGGCACGAAAATCAGCATGCTCGCCCACCACGATCGCATCATCCACAACGATACCCAGCGTAATGATCAGTGCAAAAAGGGACATCATATTGATCGTCAGCCCAAAGGCATACATCAGCGCCAGCGCCGTTGTCACAGAGACCGGAATGCCCGCGGCAACCCAAAACGCGGTGCGGGTGTTCAGAAACAGGAACAACAAAAGCAGGACCAGCCCCAGCCCCATCAGGCCGTTTTCGATCAGGATGCCCAGACGCCCGGCAATCATTTCGGCCCGTGTGCGGACCAGTTCAACCCTGACGCCTTCGGGCAGGGTCAGCATCATATCCGCAGCCACATCTTCGACCTGAGCCTGAATTTTTATGGCGTCTCCGCTGGACGAACGTGTGACATTTATCGTGATCGCCGGGTGCTGACCCACGAAATAGGCGCGGTTTCTGTCAATGCCTTGGGCCCGTACGGATGCAACATCCCCAATCGTCAGCTTAGAGCCGTCGGGATTGGAACGCAGGACAATCGCCTCGATCTCATCAGGGGTGCGTTTGGCAACCCCGGTGCGCACCCGCGCTGCGCCGGATGACACGTCACCGGCAGGGTCGGCGGCCGCCTCTTCTGCGATAACGGCGGCAATCTGGGCCATCGTCACATCATTGCGGATCAGGGAAAGGGAAGGAACTTCGACAATCGTTTCGGGGGCGGCGACACCGCGAATTGACGTGCGCGTAACGCCAACTTCGAACAGCCGCGCCACCATTTCATCGGCAAAGCGGCCAAGCTGTTCAACCCCGACCGGCCCGGTGATCACAACATCGGTGACAGGGTCGCGCCACGCACCGCGCCGCACGCGCGGATCGCCGGCATCTTCGGGCAAGTTCGCCACCGCATCGACCGCCACCTGAACATCATCGGCCGCCCGCGCCATATCCCAGCCCGGTTCAAAGGCAAGCGTTACGCTGCCCACGCCTTCGGACGACCGGGCCGAACTGCTTTCCACACCTTCCACCGCCATAAGGGACGGTTCCATCACCTGAATAATCGCCGCATCCACATCCCCGGCCCCCGCGCCCTTCCAGGTGACAGAAACGGTGACGTTGTCGATTATGATGTCAGGAAAAAACTGCGCGCGCATACGCGGGTAGGCAACGATGCCCAGCGCCAGAAGAACGACCAGAAGAAGGTTCGCCACAGTTGCATGACGCGTGAAATAGGAAAGAATTCCGTGGGCCAATGCCTGTGGTGGGCGCGCCATTTCCTACCCCCCCATCCGGCTTTCCAACCGCGCAATTGTTTCCGCAGGCACCATGTCCTGGCGCAGTGCATTTAAAAGACGGTCTTTAGCCTGCTGTGGCATGCGCTGGTTGGATTCAACAAATGCAATCAGGGCGGCGCGCCGTTCCGGGGATAGTGCAATCATTTCAGGTTCGCCCGCCACCACGGGGGCATCGCCGCCACCCGAAATTCGCACCGCGCGCACGCGAATGCCCGCGCCCAGCAGCGGAGAACGTTCTGCCACAACCTCGCGCCCGGCAAGCCCGGTTGCGCGCACCAGAACGTCATCGCCTTGCCGGCGTAACAGTTCTACCGCGACCTGTTCCAGCCGATCATTTTCACCCAGAACCAACAGCGTGCCGGATGCGTCCAGCGCCGTTGCAGGCAGCACCACAACCCGCTCCAGCGCAGGTTCGCGGATTTCGACGGTCACAAAATCCCCGGGCCGGAAACCTTTGGGCTGATCCAGCCTGGCAAACAAAAGGCGGCCGGTCTGGCCATCGCCTACCGCAGCACTTTCACGCGCGATTGCGCCGCGCGCGACAAGATCAACGCCAGACACATCCAGGCGCACGGTCACATCTGCATTCATCAGCTTGCCATCGTCATCCAGCAGGCGGATGTATTGGGCGGTGGACACGCGAAAACTGACCTCCAGCGCCTCGGGGTCGACGATCTGCGCGATCCGTTCATTCGGCGTAACAATCCCGCCCTGCACCACCGAAACCTCGCTTAACGTTCCAGAGAATTCGGCGTTTATCTGTGTTTCAGCCAACCGGCGTTCAGCTTCTTTCACCGCAATCTGACGGCGCAAAAGTGTGTTTTTCGCCTGTGTAACGCGCGCCTGGGCGCTGGCCAACGATTGGCGGCGCGACAGCACCGCCTGTTCAGAGGTTGCCGCAGCCAGTGCGGCGATTTCCACCGCGGCTTCGGTCCCGACCCCGCGGTTGACCAGATCGCGCTGGCGCACCAACGCCATTGTTCTAAGCTCTGCCTGCTTTTGCGCGCTTGCCAGATCGTCCTGGGCAAGGATCAGCGCGGCTTGCGCCTCCAGTTCCCCGGCCCCTGCTTCCAGAAGATCTGTTCGGGCCACTTCCAGAGCAGATTCAAACTCAATCGGGTCGATGCGCAGCAAAAGCTGGCCTTTTTCGACAGTCCCGCCTTCTTCGAAACCATCAGCCAGCTGGATGACAGTCCCCCCCGTGCTGGCGCGCAAATCCAACGTGCGACGCGACCGAAGTTCACCAAAACTGGTAAGAACCGGGGTGACCGTAACGGGCGTCACGCGAATAACATTTGCCGAAAACACCCTTTCACGCGCCGGGCGCGGGCTGCTTTCACGTGCCCAACGTTCCTGTAGGGCAGAAAAAATGCCGTTCCCGGCCATTGCCAGAATACCCAGCGTCAGGGCCAGCAAAAAAATTCCGGTCAGGCTGCGGCGCAGAAATCGCATATAAAACTCTTTCTATTGTCCCCGCCAGGAATGGGGGCAACCCGTTCATCACAGACGGCCGAAGACCGGCCACATGTATTATACGTGGCCGGTTTTTATTTCCGTCGCTTGTGTTCTTCCAGGCGCGGAAAAATTTCGACAAAATTACAGGGCAGGTGGCGGTAATCCAGCTGCCAGCGCAGGATTTCATCCCAGGCGTCCTTGCATGCCCCGGTGCTGCCCGGCAGCGCGAACAGATAGGTGCCATTCGCCACCCCCCCTGTTGCACGTGACTGAACGGCCGAGGTGCCGATCTTTTCCATCGAAACCATTGTGAAGACTGTCGCAAACGCCTCGATCTCTTTTTCGTAGACGTCTCTGTGGGCCTCGACGCTGACATCGCGCCCGGTCAGGCCCGTACCGCCGGTTGAGATGATCACGTCAATGTCCGGGTCCAGAGACCAGGCACGCAACTGGTCGGCGATGTCCGCGCGTTCATCGCGGATGATCTTGCGGTCTGCCAGAATATGCCCGGCGCCTTCGATCCGCCCGACAAGCGTATCGCCGGAACGGTCCTGATCCAAACCGCGGGTGTCTGACACGGTCAACACCGCGATGCGGACCGGGATGAATTCCTTGTTTTCGTCTATACGGCTCATGTGTTCTCTCTCAATTTCGCCTGAAGCTCTAACAAGTCGGCCCAGGCCTCGCGTTTTGCATGCGGGTTGCGCAGCAGATAGGCAGGGTGGAACATCGGCAGGGCCGGGCGGCCCTCTGCCTGCGCCCACTGGCCGCGCATCCGGGTGATGCCACGCCGTCCCAGCATCGCCTGACAGGATGTGTTGCCCATCAGAATCACGGCATCCGGATTTGCCAGCGCCACATGCCGATGCAAAAAGGGCGTCAGCATCGCCATTTCTTCGGCTGTGGGGTCACGGTTTTGCGGCGGGCGCCACGGCAGAACGTTGGTGATATACACGGCATGTTCGGCATCCGGCGCCGTGCGGCTTAGCCCGATTGCCGCCAGCATTTTATCCAGCAGCTGCCCGGCGCGCCCGACAAAAGGTGTGCCCTGAATATCCTCGTCGCGACCGGGGGCTTCGCCAATGATCATCACGCGTGCCGCGGGGTTGCCATCTGAAAAGACAAGGTTGCGCGCACCGCGTTTCAGATCACACCCGTCAAACGCCTCCATCGCCTTGCGCAATGCTGCCAGGTCACCGGCGGCGGCGGCGGCTTCCCGCGCCAGAACGCCATGGTCTGTCTGAACTTCGGCCATGGGCGCAACAGCGCGCACGGGCTGCGTTTGCACGCGGGGCGCTTGCGCGGTTGCTTTCACCACCGGCGCTTCACCTGCCAGGTCATACCGGTTCACGGGCGCGTCCTGAATCGCCTCGCTGGCGCCCATCTCAACCTGCCATTCCAGCAGGGCCCGTGCCGTATGATAATCCAATGCCGATTCCATATGCCCAAGCTAGGCCCCCAGCCGCGCAAGGTAAATGCGTTACCCCGCCTTGCCCGCCGCCGGGAACGCCCCTATAAGCGGGCAAATCAGGACGGAGAGCCACATGACATTTCGGCAACGTCACCTTCTGGGGATCGAACCACTTCACCCCGAAGAAATCAAAACCATTCTGAATCTGGCAGACACCTATGTCGATCTGAACCGCCGTGCGATCAAACGGTCCGACGCGCTGGCGGGCCTGACCCAGATTAACATGTTTTTCGAAAACTCAACCCGCACGCAGGCGTCATTCGAACTGGCCGGAAAGCGTTTGGGTGCTGACGTTATGAACATGTCCATGCAGGCGTCATCCATCAAAAAGGGTGAAACCCTGATTGATACGGCCCTGACGCTGAATGCCATGCACCCCGACCTTCTGGTGGTACGCCACCCCCATTCCGGCGCGGTGAACCTGCTGGCCGAAAAAGTGAACTGCGCTGTTTTGAATGCAGGCGACGGGCGCCATGAACACCCCACCCAGGCTTTGCTGGACGCCCTGACCATCCGGCGCGAAAAAGGCCGTTTGCACCGCCTGACTATCGCAATCTGCGGCGATATCGCGCACAGCCGGGTGGCGCGCTCAAACCTGATCCTGCTGGGCAAGATGGAAAACCGTGTGCGCCTTGTCGGCCCACCCACTTTGATGCCCAGCCAGATCGATCAGTTCGGGGTTGAGGTGTATGATGATATGCGCGAAGGGCTGAAAGACGCTGATGTGGTCATGATGCTGCGCCTTCAGCGCGAGCGCATGGACGGCGGCTTTATCCCGTCAGAACGCGAATATTACCACCGCTATGGCCTGGACGCTGAAAAGCTGGCCTTTGCCAAGGATGACGCCATTGTCATGCACCCGGGGCCTATGAACCGGGGCGTGGAAATTGACGGCACCATCGCAGATGACATCAACCGATCCGTCATTCAGGAACAGGTGGAAATGGGGGTTGCCGTGCGCATGGCGGCCATGGACCTTCTGGCGCGCAATTCACGCGAACCATCTGAAAATGAGGGCACGTATGCCTGATCCTGCCCTAAACCATGGCGAACGCCTGATCGACAGTTTCACCGGAAACCGTGGCACGTATATCCGGGAGCACGTGATGCTGGCCGCCATCGGGTCTGTCGCCATGTCCGGCGCCCTTTTGTACGCGGGCAACCCGCACGCCTGGACAGGTGTTGTGGGGGCGGTTCTGGCCATTGCAGTGCGCGGTTTTTACGTCGCCTCGGAACAGTTGGGCCTGACCTGGCATTTGACGAACCACCGCCTGATTGGCCCGGATGGGCACACGATACCCCTTTCCGATATTGCCAAAGCCCGCCCTGTTTTAAGCGCCGTTCAGGTGGTCACGCGCAGTGGCGACAAATACATGCTGAAATATCAGGCCAGCACGGCCGACACGACCACAACCATAAACGAGGCCCTGGGATGAACGACCCGGCGGGATGGGATGGGATACTGGACGCGGGCGAAGATATTCTTTGGCAAGGGCGTCCCGATGGTGCAATTCACTTTGGCGTTGGCAACTTGCCCGTCGTCCTGTTTGGGTTGGCGTTTGCCGGTTTCGCCCTTTTCTGGATGGTGATCGCCAGTCAGGCGGGCGGGTATTTCTGGATGTTTGGCCTGCTACACTTCGCGGTTGGCATCGGCCTGGCGTTTGGCGCCATCTGGTGGGACGCCTATAAACGCCGCCACACCTGGTATTCACTGACCGACAGGCGCGCCTTTATTGCATCAGATATGCCGCTGTTTGGCCGGCGCCTGAAATCCTACCCGATCGGGGCGGAAACGGCCCTGAACTACACGCCGGGTTCGCCGGGCGCGATCCATTTCAGCCAGGAAATTCGGCGCAGCAGCAGCGGGCGCCACCGTACCGTTGAAATTGGGTTCGAATATATTAGCGAGGGTGATACGGTTTACGCCCTGATGCGCAATATCCAGAAGGGGGATGCAAAATGACCACCACCTTCACCAATGCCCGGCTGATAGACCCGGTTGCGGGCACTGATACGCTGGGCACACTGACGGTAAGTGACGGTGTGATCACCGGCATCAACGCAAAACCCACAGGCACCATAATAGATTGCGCTGGCAAATGCCTGGCCCCCGGCATCGTCGATATCGGTGTAAAAATCGGCGAACCCGGAGAGCGGCATAAAGAAAGTTTTCGTTCGGCCGGCGCTGCTGCGGCGGCGGGCGGTGTGACCACGATGGTTACGCGCCCCGATACGACACCGGCAATCGACACGCCTGAAACCCTAGAATTCGCAACGCGGCGCGCCAATCAGGCCGCGCCGGTAAATGTTCATTCGATGGCGGCCCTGACCAAGGGGCGTGAAGGGCGCGAAATGACCGAGATCGGGTTCCTGATGGACGCCGGCGCGGTCGCCTTTACCGATTGTGACCGCGTGGTCAGCGACCCCAAAGTATTCGCGCGCGCGCTGACCTACGCCCGATCTCTGGGTGTTCTGGTCATGGCGCATCCGCAAAATCCAGACCTGTCAAAAGGGGCGGCGGTAACCTCGGGCAAATTCGCATCCCTTCGGGGGCTTCCGGCGGTGTCGCCGATCGCTGAACGCATGGGGCTGGAACGTGACCTTGCGCTGGTTGAAATGACAGGCGCGCGCTATCACGCCGATGCACTGTCCAGCGCGGCCGCCCTTCCCGCGCTTGAACGCGCAAAAGCCGCCGGGCTGGATGTCAGCGCGGGTGTAAACATCCACCACCTTACGCTGAACGAATTTGATGTTGGCGATTACCGCACATTCTTCAAACTAAAGCCTCCCCTGCGGTCGGAAGACGATCGCGTGGCGATGGTTTCGGCCGTGGCTTCGGGCCTGATTGATATCGTCAGCTCGATGCACACCCCACAGGACGAAGAATCAAAACGCCTGCCTTATGAAGAGGCCGCTTCGGGTGCCGTCGCGCTGGAAACCCTATTGCCCGCCGCGCTGCGCCTTGTGCATGCCGGCGCGATGGATCTGGCCACGCTTTGGCGCGCCCTTTCCACAAACCCGGCCCAACGGCTGGGCCTGCCCGGGGGGCGGCTGGAAAGCGGTGCACCGGCGGATCTTGTGCTGTTTGACCCTGACGCACCATTTGTGCTGGATCGTTTCGCGTTAAACTCAAAATCCAAGAACACGCCGTTTGACGGGGCACGCATGCAGGGCCGTGTGCTGGGCACTTGGGTCGGTGGCAATCGCGTTTTCGGAGGGGACCATGCCTGACATCATAACAGCCATACCAATGCTGGGGCTTGCTGCGCTGGCAGGTTACCTTCTGGGTTCCATCCCTTTTGGCATCGTCATGGCACGCATTTTCGGGCTGGGTGATCTGCGCGCAATCGGATCCGGCAACATCGGGGCCACCAATGTGTTGCGCACCGGGAATAAGCCCGCAGCCTTTCTGACGCTTATTCTGGATGCGGGCAAAGGCGGCATCGCGGTTCTTTTCGCGCGCATGGCCCTGGGGGAAGACGCGGCGCAGATCGCGGGCTTCTTCGCGTTTCTGGGCCATTGCTACCCGATCTATCTGCGTTTCAAGGGCGGCAAAGGCGTGGCAACCTGGCTGGGCACACTTCTTGTGCTTTCCTGGCCGATGGGGCTGGCGGCCTGCGCAACATGGCTGGTGACCGCCCTGTTGTTCCGCGTTTCATCGCTCGCCGCATTAAGCGCGGCTGCGTTTTCACCCCTTTGGGCGTACCTGCTGGGAGTGCCGGAAATGATCGCCCTGCTGGGTGCTTTTGGCCTGTTGATTTTTTACCGGCACCGGGCCAACATAAGCCGATTGATAGCGGGGGAGGAGCCGCGTATCGGCAAGAAATAGGGAGCCCCGCACAGATGAACCTTCAACAGTCCGTCAGAACCTGCCTGCGAAAGTACGTAACCTTTTCAGGGCGCGCGCAACGGTCGGAATACTGGTGGTTCATCCTGTTTGTTGTCACCGTAAACTTCGCCCTGACCCTTTTGGATTCCGCCCTTTTTGGGTCAGTAGAAACCTATGGCAGCGGGTTTTCCGCAACGACCGATACGCCTGTATTTTCCGGGATCTTCAACCTGCTGGTCCTCTTGCCAACAGTTTCGGCCGTCGTGCGCCGCTTGCACGATGTGAACCGTTCTGTCTGGTGGTACCTGATCGTTCTGATACCGTTGATCGGCGCGATCATGATGCTGGTGTGGCTTGCCTCAAAGGGCACCGTCGGGCAGAACCGTTTTGGCCCCGACCCGATGAAACCCAGCTATGACGACGATGGCGACACGCAGGATTACAGCCCGTCGCGCATTCCGCACGTCACGAACGACTAGCCCGTTTAATAACTGAACTCTTTAAATACCCGGGTAAGGTCGCCGTTCCAGTCGCCGTGGTAATGCTCCAACAGCTCATCAGCCGGGGATTTTCCATCCTGAATGCTGTCTTCAAGGGCATGAAGGAAATGACGCTCGTCCGGCACCATCCCGCCAAATCCGGGCTTTGCCCGCGCGCGCAGCCCCTGCTTGGCGATATCAATCACCTGGCAGGCAACATCCTGCAGCTTCACACCGTTCGCTTCACCCTGAAGGCCATTGACGCTGGCTGCCACGCGCAGACCTTCGCGGGTTTCGGCATCCCAGCCTTTTGCCAGATCCCAGGCCGCATCCAGCGCGCTTTGGTCATACATCAGCCCAACCCACAGGGCCGGCAAGGCACAGATACGCCGCCACGGCCCCCCATCCGCGCCGCGCATTTCCATGTACTGCTTAATGCGAACTTCGGGAAAGGCGGTGGTCAGATGGTCTGCCCAATCGCTGAGTGTTGGCATTTCACCGGGCAGCGCAGGCAATTGGCCTTTCATGAAGTCGCGAAAGGACTGGCCCAGCGCATTGATGTATTTTCCATCGCGATAGACAAAATACATCGGCACATCGAGCGCATAGTCGACGTAGCGTTCAAACCCCATGCCGTCTTCGAAGACAAACGGCAGCATGCCGGTGCGTGATGCATCCAGATCGCGCCAGATGCGCGACCGCCAGCTTTTGTGACCGTTCGGCTTGCCCTCAAAAAACGGAGAGTTCGCGAAAAGCGCCGTTGCAACCGGCTGCAACGCCAGCCCAACGCGGAATTTTTGCACCATGTCCGCCTCAGAGGCGAAATCCAGGTTCACCTGCACCGTGCAGGTACGGTACATCATCTGTTTGCCGTGGGTGCCGACGCGATCCATGTAATCGGTCATCAGCTTGTAACGCCCTTTTGGCATGACCGGCATTTCTTCGTGGCGCCAGATTGGGGCCGCCCCCAGGCCGATGAAGCGCGCGCCGATCTCGTCGGCCACTTCCTTCACCTCGCGCAGGTGTTCGTTCACCTCATCACAGGTTTGGTGAATGGTATCCAACGGGGCGCCCGACAGTTCAAACTGCCCGCCCGGTTCAAGGCTGATATTCGCGCCATTGCGTTGTAGCCCGATCAGGTTTTCCCCTTCGAAAACGGGCTCCCAGCCGAATTTGTAACGCAAACCTTCCAGCATCTCGCGGATAGAACGCGGGCCATCGTATGGCAGTGGGCGCAGGGTGTCTTTGCAGTACCCAAACTTCTCATGCTCAGTTCCGATTTTCCAGGCTTCGCGCGGTTTACAACCATCGGCCAGAAATTGTGCCAGCTGGTCGTGATGGGTGATCGGGCCACCACCTGATTGGGGAATAGACATGATAGGCTCCGATCTTGTTTTGCGCGGTTGGGGGGAACTCCTGCTGCGATTTGGTCAAAGTGTCAATGGACGCGCAAGGCCTGTTTTTGCCAGATCACAACAGTTTCATTTGATTTCGCAGCCGTAGCCCTGATCGCCGCCTGAAAGTCCACGCCGGGAAGGGCGGACAAAGCATCATATAAGCCATCCGTACCTTCAGCTGAGGCCGGAATTGTAAGAACTTCGCCAGGTGCGCGAAAACGCCAGACAGGATAGCCGGATCTGTCCGGCCCGATTTCAACGCGCACCAGTGCATCGATCGAGGTAAACCCACCCCCAACCGGCGCAAGATAGACGATTTGGCGTTCATCCACCTGAACAACGCCAAGCCCCCCGTGCCCGCCACGAAACCGCGCCCTTTGCGCGCCTGTCCACACCATCACCAGACCGGCCAGAAAGACCGCCGCGCCCAGCCATTTCAGCAGCCCGAAACTGCTGAAAAACCAATAAAGGCCCAGCAGGGCGATGGCGCCGCTGGCGATGGCCTCGCGCCAGCGCATTAAACGTTGGCGGGCTTCGGGGCGAATAAAGCTCATCCTGCCTCTCCGATCGTGGTGTGGTTTTGCAGACTGGCCAGCGTGTAGTCCCCGATACGATCGAACCCATTCATGTCATCAATGCTTTTCCCTGGCGCCCGCAGCATCACCAATCCCCCAATGACGCCTGCCACAGCGTCAGGGCTGCCACGGCGGCTGTATCGGCCCGCAGAATGCGTGGCCCCAGGCTAACAGGATGCGCCTGCGCCATTGCTTGCAGGCGGCGACGCTCGCCTTCAGAAAACCCACCTTCAGGGCCGATCAGGATGGCCCATTTTTGCCCCCCCGCCGCGCCAAGCGTTTCGCGCGCGCCAACCAGGGCTTCGTCACAGAACATGATTTGCCGGTCCTCGGGCCAGTTTGCCAGCAGCGGATCAAGCTTCACCAGATCCGCCACCTCGGGCACAAAGGTTGCGCCGCACTGTTCGGCCGCTTCCACCGCATGGGCCTGCAGGCGATCACGGCGAATCCTTTCAGAGTTCGTAAACTCCGTTTGAACCGGCAAAATGCGTGCCGCACCCAGCTCTGCCGCCTTTTCAACGATGAAATCGGTGCGCGCCTTTTTGATCGGTGCGAATATCAGCCACAGGTCTGGCGGGGTCTGTAAAGGTTTGGTTTGATCGGCACAGACCAGCACACCACGCCGCTTGGCGGCCTCGGCCACTTCGGCCCGCCATTCCCCGTCCCGCCCGTTAAACAGCGAAACCACGTCACCTTGCCCAAGGCGCATCACCCCAAACAGGTAATGGGCCTGATCCCGGTCCAGAGGAACCGATTGCCCCTGCCCCAGTGGGTGATCTACATAGAGCCTGATCTTTGCGTGTTTCATGAGGGAAACCTATGTCCAGTAAGCCCGATATGCCAGAGCCAAAGGGGCAGGTTTCCGATGCCGTATCAGGCAACTGGGTCGACAGGCGCGCACCTGAGTGGACGCGCCCATATCTGCGCCTTTCGCGCGCCGACCGGCCCATCGGGACCTGGCTGTTGCTTTTGCCTTGCTGGTGGGGGCTTTTGCTGGCGGCGGGCCACACCGGGCGCATCGGGTTATACGACCTTTGGATCATGGCAGGCTGTGGGGCAGGTGCGTGGCTGATGCGCGGCGCAGGTTGCACATGGAATGACATCACAGACCGCGAATTTGACGCCCAGGTGGAACGCACAAAATCACGGCCCATTCCATCAGGTCAGGTCAGTGCCAGACAGGCGGCTGTCTGGATGGGCCTGCAGGCGCTGATTGCCTTTGGAATACTGCTGAGCTTCAACACCGCCGCAATCTTGTTGGGCATCCTGTCGCTTGCCCCAGTGGCGGTTTACCCATTTGCCAAACGCTTTACATGGTGGCCGCAGGTCTTTTTGGGCATCGCGTTCAACTGGGGCGCGCTTCTGGCCTGGACGGCACATACCGGCAGCCTGGGTTGGCCCGCCGTCGCGCTGTATCTGGCCGGCATTTCATGGACCCTGTTTTACGACACGATCTATGCCTATCAGGACACCGAAGACGACGCGCTGATTGGCGTGAAATCCACGGCGCGACTGTTTGGTGACAACACCAAACCCTGGTTGCGCGCCTTCATGGTGGCAACCGTTGTATTGATGGCCCTTGCAATTGTTCTGGCCCTGACTGCGCAGGCCAATGCGCTGGCCCTGGTCGCAGCCCTTGGTGGTGCGTGGTTTCTGGGTTGGCATCTGGCGTGGCAAATGCGTGTTCTTGACACCGACGACCCGCAGAACTGCCTACGCCTTTTTCGCGCAAACCGGGATGCGGGGCTGATACCTGTGCTGTTTCTTGCCGTATCTGTATGGCTTTGATTGCCAGCCGGGCAAAGAGACCATAGAGAAGCACGTATTACAAAAAAACTGAACGCTGAAACACAACATGCGCCTGTCAAAATACACACTTGCCCCCGGCCTGCTTTTGATCGCCGCCCTTGGTGCGTTGATGGCCGCGTGGATCGCCGCCGGAACGATCGAAGCAACCTCGAAACGTGCCGTCGAAGGCCAGCTGGTATTGCAGGGTCAGGAATGGGTGGATGTTCAGGTTGACGGTTTGCGGGTCGTCCTGACAGGCACCGCCAATAGCGAAGCCACACGGTTTCGCGCCCTGACCATCGCGGGCACCGTTGTGGATGCCGCGCGGGTGGTTGACCAGATCACCGTGCCACCGGCGACGGACATCAAGCCGCCGAAGTTTTCGATCGAGATCCTGCGCAATGGCGCGGGTATTTCCCTGATCGGCCTGATCCCTTCCAAGACCGACCGCGCCACACTGGCGCAGCGTATCACCGAGATCGCAGGCGAAACGCATGTGACGGATCTGATGGAATCCGCAGCCTACGCTGTGCCTGACGGATGGGATGAAACGCTGAGCTTTGCGCTAGAGGCGCTTGCGACCCTGCCGAGGTCCAAAATCTCGATGGATGCGCAACGCGTCGCGATCACCGCCATCGCCGACAGCATCGCACAAAAACGAAGCTGGGAGGCCGAACTGGCCCGCGCGGCCCCCGCCAACCTTTCCCTTGCCGTGAACATTACCGCGCCGCGCCCGGTGATCACCCCCTTCACACTTCGGTTCCTGATCGATGAAAACGGGGCACGGTTTGACGCGTGTTCCGCCCATACCGATGGTGGACGCGAACGCATCGTTGCGGCCGCCACCCGCGCCGGGATGACCGGAAAGGCCGCCTGCACGATCGGCCTTGGGGTGCCATCGCCCGACTGGCCCGAAGCGGTCTCCACCGGCATAGACGCCATCAAATCCCTTGAAGGCGGCTCCATCACCTTTTCGGATGCCGATGTAACCCTGATTGCGCCGGACACGACGCCACAACCCACCTTTGACCGGGTGGTGGGCGAACTGGAGGCGGCCCTGCCGGCGGTCTTTTCGCTGCACGCAGTCCTGCCAGAGCCCGTTAAGATCGACGGATCAGGCGAAGGCGACGGACCACCGGAGTTCATCGCCACCCGCAGCCCCGAAGGCCTGGTGCAATTGCGTGGGCGCCTTTCAGACGAACGCCAGCGAAGCGCCACGCAAAGCTATGCAAGGGCGCGTTTTGGCGTGGCATCGGTTTATGCAGCAACCCGCCTAGACGCAGAATTGCCAAAAGGCTGGTCGATCCGGGTTCTTGCAGGGCTGGAGGCCCTTGCCATGCTGTCCAACGGCGTTGTCGTTGTTCAGCCGGACGTCGTGGACATTCGCGGCGACACTGACGACGCGCAGGCCAATGCCGAGATTTCGCGAATCCTTTCCGAAAAGCTGGGCGAAGCTGAAGATTTCCGGGTGAAGGTTACGTATCACCCAACGGTATCAAACGAACCTCCGCCCCCGGACCCGCGTGAATGCGTAGACGGTGTGAACGCCGTGCTTGCGGAATCGAAGATCACCTTCGCGCCGGGGTCGGCAAATATCGACACCGAAGCGCGCGGAACGATCGACAAGATCGCGAAGATCCTGAAGGAATGTTCCGACGTCAAAATGGAAATTGGCGGCCACACGGACAGTCAGGGACGCGAGGAAATGAACCAGGCGCTTTCGCAAAGCCGGGCTCAGGCGGTTCTGAACGCCCTGCTGACCCGCCGGGTCCTGACATCAAACCTAACCGCGCACGGCTATGGCGAAGCGACCCCGATTGCGGATAACGGCACCGAAGAAGGGCGCGAAGCAAACCGGCGCATCGAGTTCCGCCTGACCGGCGCTGACGACAGCGCGGCGCGCGAAGAAGACCCCGCCGCCACCGCAGAAGGTGCAGAAAATACAGACGCGCCGGCCCCCGATGCCGCCCCAGCCAGCGACGCGGCGGCACAAGAACCCACACCGGCCCCCGCCCCGGAAAAAACGGAGTAGCCCGATGAACAGAACCGAGTTTATCATCGTCACCGCCATCATCCTTTTCGTGGCTTTCGCCCTGGGATGGTTCGCCCACTGGCTGATCCACCGCTTCACACAGGTGACCGGGGGCGAGATGGGTGAAATTGACCGAATGGCGCAATCCCTGCACGAAGCCGAAGACACACGCGACCAGGCGATCGTTTACATGGAACATCGCGAAGCAGAGCTTTCCAATCAACTGCACCAGTCAGAGGCCGAACTGCGCGCCGCGATGGAAGGCCTGAGAAATGCACGTCAGGAAGCCGATGACCTGCGGGCGTATATTGAACGTACAAACATGGCCTGACCTGTCAGGTGGCATGTGGTCTGACCCGCGCGCCGCCTGGCTGCGCCAGGATGATTTCATGCCTCTGGCAGAGGTATTTTTGCCAAGAAGAAGGCGCGAAAAAAGATCACTCGGCCCAGCGGGTCAAGGCGTCTTCGTCTTCAAGTTTGCTGGCCACCCATTCGCTGCCATCACTGGAGAATTCTTTTTTCCAGAACGGCGCGCGTGATTTCAGGAAATCCATCAGAAACTCGGCCGCTTCGAACGCGGCAACGCGGTGGGCGGCGGCGGTGGCGACCATCATGATCTGGTCGCCCGGGCGCAGCGCGCCGTGGCGGTGAATAACCAGACAATCGACCAGCGACCAGCGGCGCGTTGCCTGTTCGACCATCGCCGTGATCGCCGATTGCGTCATGCCCGGGTAATGTTCGATTTCCATCCGGTCAAGCGTGCCTGCCTCGTCACGAACGACGCCTGTGAAGCTCACCACACCGCCGACATCCCGGCGCCCCTGAGCGAAGACCGAAAGCTCTGCGCCAGGGTCGAAACCTTCGCGTTGGACACGTACGTTCATTTTGTCAGCCGCCTGTCATAGGGGGAAAAAAGGCGACTTCGCGCGCGCCCGCAAGGGGCGCGGTAAAGTCTGTAAGTTCCTGATCGATGGCGACGCGCAGCGCCGAAAGATCGCTGAAGGCCACATCATAGCGTTCTTCGCGGGCGCGAAGTTCTTCCACCAGATCCGCAACTGTCCGGGCGTCTGTCTGGATCTGTTCGCGCGGCAGCCCAACGCGTTCACGCACCCAGGCGAAATAAAGAACGTCTATCAATTCGTCACCTCTTCACGCAGGAAAGGCAGCGCCTTTCGAAAGTAATCCCAGCCGGTAATGACAGTCAGGGCGCCTGCAAGCCACAGCAGCAGCACGCCGCCGTAGCTGGACCAGACCATGCCCGTGACTTTCCATTTAAGGCCCAGGTGATCCTCTTGAACGCCTGCCAGGATGTCGGACACGATGGCATCATCCATGCCATAGGACTGCATAACCACGTAATGTTCAAAAACGCCCTTCGCGAACAGCATCGCGATGGCGACCATTTGGAAGGTCGTCTTCCACTTGGCAAGGTTTGTGACCTTCAGCGCGCGGGCCTTGTCACCCAGAACCTCGCGCAACCCGGACACAAACACCTCGCGGTAGATGATCAGGGCCGAGGGCAGCAATATCCAGGGCGTAAGGCCCGAGAACCCGTTGATGACCAGAAGGGCAATAAGCACCATTGCTTTGTCTGCGATCGGGTCCATCGCCGCGCCAAACAGGCTTTCCTGTTTCCAGGCACGCGCCAGGTAGCCATCCAAATAGTCCGTAAAGGCGGCGACCATAAACAGGACCAGCGCAAACCAGTCCGCCCAGGGGCGGGTGAAATAAAGAAACATCACCGCAAGCAGCGGGGCTGCTATCAGGCGCAGGATGGTCAGGATATTTGGGACAGTCCAGGTCATGTATTATCCTCTACAGGCTTAACCTCTGTCATGGAAGAAGCCATAGATGGTTTGCGCAAGTGTCGCGGAAATTCCTTCCACCGCACTAAGATCTTCAAGCCCGGCGCGGCTGACCGCCTTGGCGCTTCCAAAATGCGCCAACAACGCGCGTTTACGCGAGGCCCCGACGCCGGGAACCTCGTCCAGAGGGGTGGCGCCCACGGCCTTGGCGCGTTTCGCGCGGTGGGTTCCGATGGCAAAGCGGTGGGCTTCGTCGCGCAGCCGCTGGATGAAATAAAGAACGGGATCATTCATCTTTAACGCAAAGGGGCGTGCGTTCCGTCGGTAGAATTCTTCTTTTCCGGCATCCCGGTCCACACCTTTGGCAACGCCCACCATGGGAATATCATCAACCCCCAGATCCGCCATAATGCCCGCCACCACGCTGACCTGCCCAGCGCCGCCATCAATCAGCAAAAGATCGGGCCAGCCTTCGCCGCTGCGATCTGGATCTTCCTTCAAAAGACGTTTGAAGCGGCGTGTAAGAACCTCTTTCATCATGCCGAAATCATCGCCCGGGGTCAGGCCTTCGCCGCGGATATTGAACTTGCGATACTGGCTTTTCAAAAAGCCTTCTGGCCCGGCAACGATCATCGCGCCGACCGCATTGGTGCCCTGGATGTGGGAGTTGTCGTAAACTTCGACCCGCTGCGGAGGCGCTTTTAGACCGAAAGCGGCAGCCAGACCCTTTAGCAGTTTCGCCTGCGTCGCAGTCTCGGCCATCTTGCGCGCCAGGCTTTCACGTGCATTTCGGGCAGCACCCGACACAAGTTCAGATTTTTCACCCCTGAGCGGCACTGCGATCTCGACCTTACGGCCCGCCTTTTCGCTAAGCGCCTGGGCCATCAGGTCGTGATCTTCAATCGGATGAGACAGCAGGATCAGGCGCGGCGGGTCTTTTTGATCGTAAAACTGGCCGACGAATGCCTGCAACACCTCGCCTTCGTCCGCCCCTGCGCCGGTGCGGGGGTAGAAATCACGGTTGCCCCAATTCTGGTGCGCGCGAATAAAGAACACCTGAACGCAGGCTTGCCCACCTTCCATGTGCAATGCGATCACGTCTGCCTCGCGGACACCACGTGGGTTGATGCCCTGATTTTGCTGAACCTGAGTAAGGGCGCGAATTCTGTCGCGCAGCACCGCGGCGCGTTCAAATTCCATCGCGGCGCTGGCCTGGGCCATGTCTGCAGCCAAAGCCTCCTGAACCTTCGTGGTTTTTCCGGACAGGAAATTTTCGGCGTCACCGACCAGCCCCGCATAATCTGCCTGGCTGATTTTTCCCACGCAGGGGCCCGCGCACCGTTTGATCTGGAAAAGAAGGCAAGGGCGGGTGCGGGCGCTGAACGTGGCGTCGGTGCAGTTTCGCAATAAAAACACGCGCTGCAGCTGGTTCAGCGTGCGGTTTACGGCATCCGCGCTGGCGAAGGGGCCGAAATAGGCGCCCTTTTCCTTTTTGGCGCCACGATGTTTTTTGATCTGAGGAAACGAATGCGCGGTTGTCAGAAGGATATTCGGGAAGGATTTGTCGTCGCGCAAAAGCACGTTGAAGTGGGGCTTGAGCTGTTTAATCAGGTTTTGTTCAAGAAGCAGCGCTTCGGTTTCTGTTCGCGTGGTCAGAAACATCATGCTGACCGTTTGGGAAATCATCCGCGCGATCCGCGCACTGTGGCCCGTGGGTTTGGCGTAATTTGAAACCCGTTTCTTCAGGTTTCGCGCCTTTCCCACATAAAGAACACGCCCCTGCGCATCCAGCATCCGGTACACGCCCGGCGAATTATCCAGAACACGCAGGTAGGATTGAATCACGGCGTGCCCGGCCGGGGGCGCGTCTGTTTTCACCTTTTCCACGTTATCATTCATTTCCGCCTGAACCCGATTCCCTTTCCGCCTGCAACCATATCTTCTTTAAGACAAGAGAAAACATGCCCACAACTTCTGTGGATAACCCTGGGTACAAGTTTTGCCCAGAGGGGTTTTTCCTTTGTTTTTAGCCTGCTTCAATTGAGTGCACAATTTTTAGGCACAAATATAACCCATTGATTTTATTAGATTCATTCATGAACGTTTTGTAAACTCATGAAAACATTGCGGAAATTAAGATGTGCGATAGCGCAACATGGCTTGGGTGCACAAGTCTGGCCGCCTGTCGGCTGGCCGGACCACCAGATGCTTATCCAAGACCAATAATATCGGGTGTCTTCCATCCAAGGTGCTGGCCGCCATCCACTGCTATCATCTGCCCGGTAACCCCAGGAGCGTCCAGAAAATAGCCCAGCGCCGCAGTGATATCGCGCGGGTTGGCGCCACGGTTCAAGATCGTCGCGCTGCGCTGTTGTTCAAAATGCGCATCGCTTTGGCGGGCGCCAATCATCGTTGGGCCGGGGCCGATCGCATTGACACGGATGTTTGGCGCCAGCGATTGCGCGGCCGTGCGCGTGAAGGCCCATAAACCCATTTTGGCGATTGTGTAGGTCATGAACTCCGGCGTCAGTTTGCGCACTCTCTGGTCGATCATATTGACCACCAGCGCCTGAGGCTCCGGCTCCCCCGCGTCGTCCATCTTTGCGTCAGGTGCCTGTTCTGCGAAGGCCTGTGTCAGAAAGAATGGCGCACGTAAGTTTGACCCAAGGTGGCGGTCCCAGCTTTGGGCGGTCGCTGTCTCCAGCGTATCATATTCGAAGATAGACGCATTGTTCACCAGAACGGACAGAGGCCCGCCCAGGGCCTTTACTGCGCGCGGAATCAGCGCTTCGGTTGCATCGTGATCCAACAGGTCCGCCTGCAGGCACACCGCGCGCTGGCCCAGCGCCTCAACCTCGCGGGCGACGCTTTCAGCGCCATCCTTTGATCCGGCGTAATGAACCGCAACGTCATAGCCCCGGCCGGCCAGATACAGCGCCATCTCGCGCCCCAGCCGCGCGGCTGCCCCTGTGACCAATGCACGTTTAACTGCCATGTCTATGTTCCCAGAACTGTCACCAGATAGACCACGTATAAGGACGTTAGCACGACCCCCCATATGCGGCCCATATGCCATTTCCAAAAGACAAACGGGGCCAGAAGAAGCGATGCGCCAAGCATGACCCAAAGGTCAAACCGCAAGATATCAGGCGCCACCGGGATAGGCCCGACAAAGCTGGCAACCCCAATGATCGCCAGCAGGTTAAACATATTCGACCCAATGACATTGCCCATGGCAACATCAGCCTGATTACGCAACGCGGCCATCACAGTTGTCGCAAGCTCTGGTAATGAGGTGCCGATCGCGACCAGCGTCAGCCCGATCACCGTGTCAGAAACGCCGTAATCGCGCGCGATATTGGTGGATGCTTCGACAAGAAGGTCAGCGCCCAATGGCAGGCCGATAAGGCCAAGCACCAAAAGCAGGCAAACCTTCCACCAGGGCATATCGGGGTCTGCCCCTTCTACGTCTTCGTCGTCATCTTCAGATTCGGTGGCCATCGCCCCATTGGCCACAGACCTGCGATGCGCGCGCGCCTGCTGCACCGCCGACATCAGGATCAACCCCAACGCCGCCAGCAGAACAGAACCCTGTATCCACGTGATCACACCGTTAAAGCACATGAAGACAAACAGCGCCGAGGCCGCCAGCATAAAGATATAGTTCCGCTTGGTGTCGCAATCAGCGGTGTTCAGCCCCGAAAGGATTGCGGGAACCCCAAGAACAAGAAGGATATTCGCCGTGTTCGACCCAACAACATTCCCCATCGCCAGCCCCGGGGCGTGATCGAAAATAGCACTGATCGCGATCAGCATCTCGGGCGCGGACGTGCCAAAAGCGACCACAGTCAGCGAAACGATCAGGGCAGGCACACCCAGCCGAAGCGATAGGTTAACCGCCCCGCGCACCAAGGCGTCACCGGCCAGAAGAAGAACGACCAGCCCCAGCGTGGCGTAGAACATGTCCAAGGATCAGCCCCTTTTTTTGCAGTCGCACCGGGACTTACCGATGCGATAGCGCCCGCAACGGGGGCATTTCATGGACTCTACCTTTGATTGCCCCGGATAGCGAAGCCGGCCGAACATAGCCAGCACCAGCATCCCTATCAGGAAAAAGACGACGATCTTTACAACCATTACAAACCAAAACGCGCAAACTGCGCGCGCTCCTCAATTCCTGCAAGTGTGTCATCAACCACCCGCACGCCAAGGCGCTGGAACACGCTGCGTTTTGCACCGTAATTCGCAAACCGCACCTTTTCGCCAAACCGCGCTTTCATAACCGGCACCAGGTGGCCGATGCCATCGGCCAACCCCTGATCTATTGCGCCCTGTCCGACCCAGACATCGCCGGTGAACAAATCCTTGCCTTCCGGCAGCTTGCCGGCACGCCGGGTTGTTACCTGCTTGATAAAACTTTTGTGGATGTCTTCCTGCAACGCCTTCAGCCGCTTTACGTCAGAAGGGTTTTCGGGCTGAAAAGGGTCCAGCATAGATTTCGATTTTCCGGCTGTATAAACCCGCCGTTCAACGCCATAGCGCGCGATTAGATCGTGAAACCCGAAAGAGGCCGAGATGACGCCGATGGATCCGATGATCGAATTTTCGTCGGCGAAAATTTCATCAGCAGCCGTCGCAAGCCAGTACCCCCCAGAGGCGGCCACATCTTCGACGAATGCAAAGACCGGCACCTTTTTTTCGTCTGAAAGGCGGCGAATACGCCCCGCGATAAGAGAGCTTTGTACTGGCGACCCGCCGGGAGAGTTGACGATCAACGCCACCGCGGCAGGTTTGCCACGCTTAAAAGCGCGCTCAATAACGGGGGCCAGGGTCGCATCGTTCAATTGCCCGCGTGCGCCGGTGGCGATCGTTCCGGACAGTCGCAAAACAGCGACCATCGGGTCAGATTTCAGGAAGGGGATCCATCGTTTCATCTGTGTGATGTAGAACGCCCCTGCCCTCGTAACAAGGGCATGGGGGGATTGTTGTTGCGATGTTGCACACTGGCCATCCGCAATCGCGGTTTTTTCGCCGTGGCAGGGGCCGTAAGCACCTAAAGTTCGCCGGCCTCTTCCAGAACTTTGCGCGCGACGCGAAAGCATTCCAGCGACTGGGGGACACCGCAATATATGCCAACAGCGTGGATGATCGCGCGAATTTCTTCCTTTGACACGCCGTTGGTCAACGCCCCCCGGCAGTGGATTTCCCATTCATGCATTTTTCCCAGCGCGCCAAGCATGGCCAGGTTCATCATGCTGCGCGTTTTGGCGTCGATCGCCTCGTCGCCCCAGCCAAAGCCCCAGCACCAGCTTGTCATCGCTTCCTGAAAGGGGCGGGAAAATTCATCGGCCGCGGCCAGGTTCTTTTCTACATATTCAGCGCCCAGGGTCGCCTTTCGCTGGCGCAAGCCTTCTTCAAATAGATCGTCCATAACTGCCTCCTGGTTTTTTGGTGCGTGAACAAAGCTGTTCAGTCTGCCCTGGCAAATAATGCGCCAAGGTCGTTTGTCTTTTTGCGGGCACCTGCAAGGGTCAGCATATGCCACGCAAGGGCAAGGTTGCTTGAGATAACGGGCACGCCCACGCGCGCCTCGGCGCGCATGACCAGATCAGCGCTTCGCAGGTTGGTGCAAGATAAGATGATCGCGTCGCATTCGGCCTGCCCTGCAACCGTTTCAATCGCTGCCAGGATGGAGCTTTCGTCAATACGGGCAACCACGCGATCATCGGATTGTTCAAATGATCCGAAGGCGGCAATCTCTTTTCCCGCTTCCTCCAGCCGGGTGCGCATGCGGGCCGATACGTCGGGGACATATGGCGTGACAAAACCCACACGTTTTGCGCCCAGTGCGTTACAGCCCGCGATGATCGCGCTTAGGGGGTCAGTGACCTGAACGCCCGGCAAGACGGTGTGAACGGCGTCGCGCACACCTTTTGGGCCAATCACCGTTGCGGCCGATGTGCAGCCATAGCCGATAACGTCAAACTCCGGCGCGCCGGGAAACAGGGCCGCTGCGGCGGGAAGATCATCTTTCATTTGCATCAGGGTGTCGGGCTGAACCTCGGTGCTCATCGGAATCCGGCTGTGGTACAGCGCAACGCCATCAATGTTCATGATCCGGGCAAATTCGGGCTCCAGTGTTTCATCCGTTTGCAGAACGATAACCCCAAGCGTGGCTTTGGTACCTATGCCGTTGTCTGTCTGGTATCGAAGTTTCATCGCCCTCTCCTGTCAGATCACGGGAAGATCGGGGGCCGCGCGCCGGGTCAAAAGGCGCGGCGCGCCATCACGCACCACGATGTTTTCCTCATGCACCATAATGCGCCCGTCCGCGTAACTTAGCGATGGTTCCAGCGTCAGAACCATATTTTCCTTAAGGACGGTTTCGTCAAACATTGCATGCGAAGGCCATTCGGTCAGCTGCATGCCCAGCCCGTGCCCCAGCCGCCCGACATCCCCGCCCTGATCATCCATTTCGCTGATCACGCCCTGCATCGCCGTGAAAAGATCACGGCACGTTGCGCCGGGGCGCGCGGCATCCATGCCAGCCTGCGTTGCACGCCATAGCGTATCATAGGCCCGGCGCGACATGTCATCGGCACGCCCAATGGCAAAATTCCTGTCAAAATCACAGAAGTACCCATCAAAGGTCGAACCCGTATCCATCATAAGAATATCGCCCGCCTGTAACGGGCGCTGGGAAGGGGGGGAAATCACATCAAAATACCCGCCCTGATCAGCCCCGCCCACAAGGTAAGGCACATCATCCGCCCCCTGCGCCAGGCATTCCTGGCGAAAGGCGCGAAAGGTTTCCGACAGGGGTTGGCCTGCAAAAACGAAATCCGGAACGCGTTCAAACGCACGCGACGCCACATCGCAGATATGCGCAATTTTTTCGATTTCGGCGGGGGATTTTACCATGCGAAGGGTGCGCATGATGCCGGTTGCATCCGCGATGCGAAGCCCCGGCAAAGATGCAATCAGGCGCTCATAGTCACCCAATGGCATGCGAAGCCCGGTCTCATGCCCCTTCAAAACGCCAATCCGCGCGCCGTTTTCTGCAAGCGGGCGCAATAAGTCGTTCAACAGCTCAATACCATCATCCGTGGGGTTTGGCGCGCTCCAGGTGCGGATATCATCCAGCCAGGTCTGACGCATCAAAGCGGCGCCAATTTCGGGGATGATGGCGATCGGTTTGCCCTCGGCGGGGACAAACATAAACCACGGCCGCGTCGGGCTTTGCCAAAACAACGTGTGAAATCCGCTGAAATAGCGCAGCTCGGCCTCGCCCATCAGGAAAAGGCCATCCAGCCCCTGATCTGCCATCAAAGCCTGCGCGCGCAGCAGGCGCGCTTCAAATTCGGCCTGGGGGAACCCGCGAACGGGCGCGTTAGTCATGATCAGCCCCGGCCATGATCGCGGCGAAAATTTCCGGGTCAGTGACGCCTTCTGACCCGATCAGCAACACCCGCGATGCATCATCCAGCATCAGGGCCTTGCGTAGGTCTGGCCGACCTGCGGCAACGATCAATGCTGCCAGCCCGGCCACGGCGCTTTCACCCGCTTCAACCACAGGATCCTGCCCCGAAGGGCGCGCCAGAAGGCGGACGGTTGGGGCGACAATGCTGTCTGGGATCATCAGGAAATCCGATGCTTCCTGTGCAAGAATTTCCCACGCCATCGGCGAAGGTTCCCCACACGACAAACCGGCCATGATCGTTTCTTCTGTGATGGTGACATTGGTCGCGCTGCCCGCGCGCGCGCTTTCAAACAGGCAAGCGGCGCGATCAGGCTCCACCACAACAACACGCGGCGCGTCTGCCCCGTAATACTGGCGCAAGCCTGCCGCAACAGAGGCCGCCAGCCCACCAACACCACCTTGCAAAAATACATGCGTGGGCGCGCGATCCAATGTTTCGCAAACCTCGCGCGTCATCACGCCATATCCGGCCATTACATCGCGCGGCGGCTCTGTATACCCCTCCCACGAGGTGTCGGAGACGACGAACCAGCCGTTTTCAGCGGCCTCATCGCGTGCTAGGGCGACCGATGCGTCATAATCGCCGTCGATGCGGACAACCGTGGCCCCAAGGTCGCGCATCGCCTGGGCGCGCGCCTCGCTAACCTCGGCGTGGATGTAGATGCGGCACGGGGCCCCAAACCGTTGGCAGCCCCAGGCCAGCGACCGCCCGTGGTTACCATCTGTTGCAGACACCAAAGTGATTTTGCTTGCCTGACGGGCGCGCGCGCCACTTCCGATTTCGGCCAAAGGCACGTCTTCCCCCAGCTGTTTTGAAATTTCGCGCTGCAAAACGCGCAAGGCTGCGTATGAGCCCCCCAGCGCCTTGAAGCTGCCCAGGCCAAACCGGGGCCCTTCATCCTTGTAGATCACCTGCGCAATCCCAAGTGACGCGGCAAGCGCATCCAGCGATACAAGCGGCGTTTTGGCGTAGCCCGGCCACTGGGTGATTTCATCAACGGCTGCTGCGAAATCCTGCGGTGTCAGAACCTGAGAAGCGGCGCTTCCCGTCTTGCGCGTTGCGACCAGGTGCGAAACCTGCGCGGAATTGAACGTGCTCATCAAGCCAAATGCTCCAAAATGTTAAGGCCAGGCGCCCGAGGCTATTGTGTGTGCCACCAGGGCTATATTTACAAAAGAAGCGCGTGTGCGCGGCAGGTCAATCGGAAAAAGACGATCCACAAAAAATCCAAGTTTTCCGGCCAGTATTTAAAGGAAAGCGGCCATGAAAAACCCGCAGAGCGCGAAAAATTATGCGCAAACATCCGCGTCGGGTAACGAAACGCTTCCCACACGGCAGCTTGTTCCATTAAGCTTCGGGCAAAAGATTTTCCGCATGCGCCATGACAGGCGGCACATTTGCGCGCTTAACAACCAGCCGCAATCGCAGCCTGGTGGGGAACGGTAAAAAGGGGGTAGGTAAGGGTTTGATAACGTCCGAGACATCGGAAACAGTGCTGAAGACAGTCACCGGGATTGCGGTGGCTTTTCAGGATATTTCTGATTGTGATCATCTGCTTACGTTTATTGCGAAAGAAATGGTCGAACACCTTCGGGCCTCTGATTGCGCCGTTTATCTGCTGTCACCGTCGCGGGAATTCCTGACACAAAAGGCCGCATTTTACGCCTCCTCACCTTCTGGTCAGAAGCATGTTCACGACGAAAAAGTTGCCTTAGGGCGCGGGGTGGTCGGCGTTGTTGGCGCTACTGGCGTTTCATCCCTCATAAACGACCCCTCAAAAGAACCGCAGTACAACGGCAGTGCCGGCCCCGATCGGTCTGTGGTTTGTGTGCCCTTGATGTTAGATGGGCACTTGATTGGCGTGATTGAATGTGGCGCCTTGGGGCTGAACCGTTTCCCGTCCGCGGATCTGCATTTCCTTGAAAGCGTCGCCGCGATTGGGGCGATGCGAATTGGGGCGTTGTTGGCCCTTAAAAACGATCGCGATAAAAGCCGCGCACTTTATCAAGCCAACAAAGAACTAAAACAGCAAGCCTTGGATCGCCAGCAGGCGGAACACGCCCTTCGAACGCGTCAGGCGCGGTTAACTGATTTTGCCGAGGCCGCGAATGATTGGACCTGGGAACAAGATGCCGATTTTCGCTTTACCCAGGTGAATGCGCACCGAAACGTACCCTTTCTGGACAACGATGAAGACGTAATAGGGTTAACCCGGTGGGAAGTGTACGGCGCATCACCTGACCAGAACGAACACTGGAAAAAGCACGTCGAAGATTTGCGTGCCCACAGGACGTTTCGAAATTTCGAAAACCCGTTTGTTGATAAAACCGGCAAGGAATGGGTCACAACCTCCAGCGGTGTGCCCTTTTACTCTGAAGACGGCGCCTTCGCCGGCTACCGCGGGACGGTCACGGATGTAACGGAACTGGTGCGTTCCAAACAAAAAAACGAACAGTTTCTAACGGCAATAGACCACGTTTCCGAAGGCTTCGCGCTTTGGGGCAAAGATGAAACACTGGTTATGCACAACGCGCGCATGTCCGAGCTTTCGGGGTTGCCCAAAGAAGTGTTGAAACGCGGCCTTACGTTTGAAGGCTGGGTCAGGTCCCGGCTGGCGAGCGGCATGATACCTGAGGTTGGCGGCGACGCTGAGGCCTGGATTCAACAACGCCTTGCCTTTTTCCGACGGCCCGAAGGCACCCCTTTTGAAGTGTTTCGAAACGGGCGCTGGTACCGGCTTCAGTACATAAAACTGGACGACGGAAGCACGGTTCAAACAATCAATGACATTCAGGACTATAAATCCACGCAGTATCGGTTTGAACTTGCCTGTTCCCTTGCGGGGGTAGGTGTTTTCGAGTGGGACACTGAGGCAAAATCTGGCGGTTGGTCCGAATCCATGGTTCGCCTGTTCCGCGCCCAGCCAGATGAATACGACCCGACCCTGAAAGTCCTGTTTTCCCGCGTTTCGGATGAAGATAAGGGGTTTGTGCGCGGCGCGCTGAATCAGGCGTTGGACACCGGCGTCGCGTTTTCGCTTGAATGTCGGTTTGTCCGCAAAGACGGCTCGGTTTTTTGGGGGCACTGGCAAGGCCAGCTGATAGGTGAATTCGGGGCAAACCGATGGTTCGGGACGTTGCTGGACATTGATGAACAAAAGGCCGCTGATAAGCTGAAGGGCGAATTCACATCCACCATCAGCCATGAAATTCGCACGCCTCTGACATCAATTAAGGGATCGCTTGATTTGGTCTTGTCGGGCGTTTTTGGCGATCTTCCGGAAAAAGCTGAAGAATTGCTTCAAATTGGGCGCAGAAACTCTGACCGGCTTTTGATTCTGGTGAATGACCTTCTGGATGTCGAAAAAGTCGCGGCAGGAAATATTGATTTCAGCATGGAGCAGATTCCCGTCGCCGAGTTATTGCGCGACGCGCACGATCTGAACCTTTCATATGCGGGTGATTTGGGCATTAACCTGGTTTTGATCGGGCAGCCCGAATCCGCAATCGTCAACGCAGATAAGGTGCGAATCCAACAGGTGTTCGCCAACCTGATCTCCAACGCGGTAAAATTCTCTTCACCCGGTGCTGATGTCGAAATTTGGGCGACACTGAAGGGTGATTTTTGCGAATTCAGTATCCGCGATTATGGAACGGGCATTCCCAACGATTTTCTACCACGCCTGTACGACAGGTTTGCGCAGGCCGACGGGTCGGACGTGCGCAAAGTTGCGGGCACGGGGCTGGGACTATCCATTTCGAAATCCCTGGTTGAACATCAGGGCGGCACCCTGGATTGCACCACGCAAGAAGGCGTTGGAACGACGTTCTTCTTTACGCTGCCGATCGCAACGAAATCCGCCACGTAAAACCGCGCATTCAACTCGTAAAACATCCAAACCGGGCACAGAAACTGCGCGGTTTGATTGCTGATATATCCTTTGGGGAAATGTTTTGGTTGCGGGAGTAGGATTTGAACCTACGACCTTCAGGTTATGAGCCTGACGAGCTACCGGACTGCTCCATCCCGCGCCAAAAACGTTGCCTCAGGGCTAAAAAAATAGGACTGAGGCGCATCGAAAGAGAGATACAATTCGAGTTTCTTACTAGGTTTGGCGGTGACCTACTCTCCCACGCCTTAAGACGCAGTACCATCGGCGCAACAGTGCTTAACTGCCGAGTTCGGGATGGGATCGGGTGTTTCACTTGCGCTATTACCACCAAACCGAGAAAGAAACTCGAAATCCAAGTTCGTATTACTATGTATGTATGCTTTTGATTATCCATAGAAGTCTGTCTTCTACTGGATCAAATCAAGCCTATCGGACAATTAGTACCGGTCAACTGAACGCATTGCTGCGCTTACATCTCCGGCCTATCGACGAGGTGGTCTACCTCGGTCCTCAGGGATACCTTGTTTTGAGGGGGGCTTCCCGCTTAGATGCCTTCAGCGGTTATCCTTTCCGATCATAGCTACCCAGCACTGCCATTGGCATGACAACTGGTCCACCAGTGGATCGTTCACCCCGGTCCTCTCGTACTAGGGGCAACTCCTCTCAAGTATCCTACACCCACGGCAGATAGGGACCGAACTGTCTCACGACGTTCTAAACCCAGCTCACGTACCTCTTTAAA